>BNJT01001138.1_pt1 | contig 5097128 bp, 4302 predicted proteins | sample 8540491 | NCBI WGS metagenome assembly BNJT01 (sample SAMD00202455, study PRJDB9452) | human saliva metagenome | host: Homo sapiens
AGAATCGCACAAATGTGCAGTTATGGTGCGCGTCACCGCACGAGTGTGCGCCGCTCCAGCTAGCAACAGTGCGGTTCTTGGCAATCTATCTCGGACAGTATTTGTCTGGACTAACGCCCCTGCCCATACGTCAGACAAATCCCCCGACAACCAGTCCGCACACACCCCAAAAACCCGCCCCGGCCTCGTCCGAAACGGACCCGGAAAGTGAACGCCACCACCCGCGTGTCCTAGGATTGGGGGCACGCCGACGCGCCCCCAAGGACGGGAGCACCCGGCACGCAGCAGCACCGCGCACGCGGCACCGCAGGGCAGGTCCAGCAACGAAGACGGACACGCCAGGCACCACCGCACGCCAGCAGAGCCGCCGCACAACCACAACCTCAACACCGACGTTGACCCACACAGAGGAGACTCCTATGAAGCCCCGCCTCGCAGCTACAGCCCTCGTTGCCGCATCCGCATGCGCCCTCGCCCTCGGCGCCTGCACACCCGGCGACACCGCCCAATCCTCGTCCAGCCCCGCCGCGAAGGGCGGCGGAGACGGCAACTACACGATCGCCGTCGTCCCCAAGGACGCCACCAACCCCTGGTTCGTCCGCATGGAAACCGGCGTCAAGAAGTACGCCGAAGACACCGGCATGAACGCCTTCCAGAAGGGCCCCGCTGAAACCGACGCCACCATGCAGGCTCAGGTCATCCAAGACCTCATCGCCCAAGGCGTCGATGCCATCTGCGTCGTCCCCGTCGACCCCGGCGCCATCGAACCCGTCCTCAAGCAGGCCATGGACGCCGGCATCGTCGTCGTCACCCACGAAGGTGCCTCCCAGCAGAACACGATGTACGACATCGAAGCCTTCAACAACAGCGAATACGGCGCGTTCATCATGGACAACCTTGCCCAAGCGATGGGTGAAGAAGGCGTCTACACCACCATGGTCGGCCACGTCACCAACGCCTCCCACAACGAATGGGCAGACGGCGCCGTCGCCCACCAGAAGGAGAAGTACCCCAAGATGACGCTGCTCGAAGCCGAGCCCCGCGTCGAATCCCAGGACAACGGTGAAACCGCCTACCAGACCGCCAAGGAAGTCCTCAAGAAGTACCCCGAAGTCAAGGGCATCCTCGGCACCTCCTCCTTCGACGCGCCCGGCACCGCCCGCGCCATCGAAGAACTCGGCCTCAAGGGCAAAGTCTTCACCGCAGGCACGGGCATGCCCGCCGCCAACGCCCAGATCCTCAAGGACGGCTCCGTGTCGACCCTGACCCTCTGGGATCCCGCGGACGCCGGCTACGCCATGGCATCCCTGGCCACCAAGATCCTCAACGGTGAAAAGATCGAAGACGGTGTCAACCTCGGCGTCAAGGGATACGAATCCATGCACTTCTCGCAGGGCTCCACCAAGGTCCTCGAAGGCAACGGCTGGATCCAGATCACCAAGGACAACGTCGACTCCCTCGGCTTCTAACCGATTCACCGCACACGACCACCCGCGCGCCACGGCCTCGTCCCAATGAACGAGGCCGTGGCCCCGGGTCGGCATCACGCGTCGGAAAGGACACCACATGGACACCCCAGTGCTGGCGGTACGACACGTCAGCAAATCCTTCGCAGGCGTGCGAGCCCTGGTCGACATCGACCTCGACATCGCGCCCGGAGAAATCCACTGCCTCGCCGGAGAAAACGGGTCGGGCAAATCCACCCTCATTAAAGTCATCTCCGGAGTCCACACCCCCGAACAGGGCACGGTCTCCATCGGGGGCCGCGACTTCACGCGACTGACACCCGCCGACGCCATCGACGCGGGCGTACGCGTCATCTACCAGGACTTCTCTATCTTCCCCAACCTCTCCGTCATGGAGAACATCGCGCTCGGCAGCGAAGTTGCCGCCGGACGCCGCCTCGTTAACCGCTCGCGCATGCGCGAAGTCGCCCGCGAAGCCGTCGCCAAAATCGGCTTCCAGGTCGACCTCGACGAACTCGTCGGCAACCTCTCCGTCGCCGACAAACAGCTCGTCGCCATCAGCCGCGCACTCATGGGCGACGCGAAACTCATCATCATGGACGAGCCCACGACCGCCCTCACCAAGAAGGAAGTGCGCGCCCTCTTCGACATCGTCGCCGACCTCCAATCGCGCGGCATCGCGATCCTCTTCGTCTCTCACAAGCTCGAAGAAGTCTTCGAAATCGCGCAGCGCTTCACCATCCTGCGCAGCGGACACAAGGTCATCACCTGCCCGAAGGAAGAACTCGACCGCGCCAGCTTCGCCCGCCACATGACCGGGCGCGACTTCGACGAGGAGCGCTACCAGCCCGGCGACATCACCGAGGCCCCGATCCTCCAGGTCGAGGGCGCAACCGTTGCCGGCGCCTTCGCCGACGCCACCCTGAGCGTGCGGCCCGGCGAAATCCTCGGCATCACCGGCCTGCTGGGCTCCGGACGCACCGAACTCGCCATGTCCCTCTTCGGGATGCTCCCCCTCGACTCCGGGCGCATCCGCGTCAAAGGCCAAGACGTCACCCTGCGAGGCGTGCGCGACGCGATCGCAGCCGGCATCGCCTACGTCCCCGAAGACCGACTCACCGAAGGCCTCTTCCTCTCGCGCTCGATCGGCGAAAACATCACGATCTCCGAAATGGAATCCTTCACCAAGGCCCTCGGATTCATCGACAAGAAAGCCATCCGCGACGAAGAGAAGAAGTGGGTGAAGCGCCTCGACGTCGTCACCCCCGACCCCGCCAACGCCGTCAACACCCTGTCGGGCGGCAACCAGCAAAAGGTCGTCCTGGCCAAGTGGCTCGCCACCAAGCCCTCCGTCCTCATCCTCAACGGACCCACCGTCGGTGTCGACATCGGCTCCAAATTCACGATCCACTCGATCCTGCGCGAACTCGCCGCACAAGGCATGGCCGTCATCATCATCTCCGACGACATCGCCGAAGTGCTCACCAACTGCTCGACCATCGCCATCATGCGAGCCGGGCACCTGAGCGACCCGATCAACCCCGACACCCTCACCGAGGCCGAACTGACCCGGCTCTGTCCGAAGACCAAGCCCCGGCCTCGTCGACCGAAGGGGGAGAGAACTAATGCCCCGACTCATCACGAAAGTCCTGCGCGCCAACGAATTCTGGGTGTTCCTGGTCATCGCCGCGCTCACCCTCGTCATCCAGGCGCGCTCCGGACAGTTCTACACGGCGAACAACCTCGTCGACCTGGCCGGCGCGATGGTGGTCCCCGGCCTCTTCGCCGTCGCCGCCCACCTCGTCCTCGTCTCCGGCGGCATCGACGTGTCCTTCCCGGCGCTGGCCTCCCTCGCGGTCTACGTGACCACGAAAGTCCTCGTCGACAACGGGTGGAACGGGCCCGTCATCGTGCCCTTCCTCATCGCCGCCGCCCTCGGCGCGGTCCTCGGCGCATTCAACGGAATCTTCACCTCCAGGCTGACCGTGCCGACGCTGATCATCACCCTGGGCACCGCCAACGTCTTCAACGGCGTCATGCAGGGCGCGCTCAAATCCGTGCAGATCAACACGATTCCCGAGTCCATGCGCTCCTTCGGATCCGCGTCCCTGTTCGTCGCCCGCAACGAGAGCTCCGGCCTGCAGTCCTCCATGCCCGTGTCCTTCCTGATCCTCGTCGCGGTCGTCGCGGTGGCCTTCTTCGTCACCCGCTACACGATGTTCGGACGCTCCCTCTTCGCCCTCGGCGGCGACGAGTCCGCGGCCGCCCGCGTCGGCTTCAAGGTGCGTGCCACCAAGTTCTGGCTCTACGTCCTCGTCGGCGTCATCGCCGCCCTGGCCGGCATGGTCCGCACCTGCTCCATGGGACAGATGCACCCCACCAACCTGCTCGGCATGGAAATGATGGTCATCGCGGCCGTCGTCTTGGGCGGCACCGCCATCACCGGTGGCAAGGGTTCGCTGACGGGCGTCATGCTCGGCACGCTGCTCATCGTCATCGTCCAAACTCCATGATCCTCATGGGAATCCCGACGTTCTGGCAGGGCTTCGCCCTGGGCCTGCTCATCATCGTGGGAACCGGCGTCTCCGCGCTTCAGGTCATGCGCGCCCGCCGCAACGCACACTAGGAGGACCACATGTCAACGCTTCTCGCCTCCCCGCGCCTCGCTTTCCTCAAAAAGGACAGCTACATGACGCGACTGATCATCGTCTTCCTCCTCCTGCTCATCTTCTTCGCCGCCGTGCGCCCCGGCCCCTTCTTCGCCGTGCGCACCTGGCAGTCGATGGCCGTCCAATTCCCCGAATTCGGCCTCATGAGCCTGGGCGTCATGTTCACCATGTTCACCGCCGGCATCGACCTGTCCGTCGTCGCCATCGCCAACGTCACCTCAATCTGCGCGGCCCTCACGTTGCGCTCCATGCTCGGCCCGGCCGTCACCCCCTCGTCCATGGCCATGGCCACCCTCATCGCCCTGGGCGTCGCCCTGGTGGTCGGGGTCGTGTGCGGACTCATTAACGGCACGCTCGTCGCGGTCCTCAAGATCCCACCCATCCTGGCAACCCTCGGCACCCTCGAGCTCTTCGGCGGCGTCGCCCTCATCCTCACCCAAGGCAAACCCGTCTCCGGCGTCCCTGCAGCGTTCGGAGCCGTGTTCACCGGGAAGGTGGCCGGCCTCGTGCCCATCCCCCTCGTCGTGTTCCTCGTGTGCGCGGCCGTCGCCGGCGCCATCGTCGCCTTCACGGGCTTTGGGACCACGATCCTCATGCTCGGCACGAACGACACGGCCGCGCGCTTCTCGGGCCTCAAAGTCAAGAGCCTGCTGATCCGCACCTATGTGCTCTCCGGAGTCATGGCCGCCATGGCCGGCATCGTCATGCTCGCGAACTACAACTCCGCGAAAGCCGACTACGGCGCCTCCTACACGCTGCTCACCGTCCTCATCGTCGTCCTCGGCGGCGTCAACCCCAACGGCGGATCCGGGCGTCTGAGCGGCGTGCTCCTGTCCATCCTCATGCTCCAGGTCCTCTCCTCCGGCCTGAACATGTTCCCCGACATCTCCAACTTCTACAGGCCCCTCATCTGGGGTGGCGTGCTCCTGCTCGTCATCTGCATGAACGAGGGCCTCTTCTCCTTTACCAAACTGCGCAGACTCAGGAAAGGACACGCGCATGCTGACAGCTAAAGACAAGCACGTCGTCGTCGGCGCCGACTTCGCCGGGCACCCCCTCAAGGAAGCCGTCAAAGCCCACCTCGAGGAGCGCGGCTGGACCGTCACCGACCTGACGCCCGACGCCGACACCGCACCCATGTACCACCGCGTTGGCTTCATGCTCGGCGCGCAGATCGCCGAAGGCAAGTTCGAACGCGCCCTCGCGTTCTGTGGCACCGGCATGGGCATCCACATCGCCGCCTCCAAGTGCCCCCACGTGCACGCCGCCGTGTGCGAATCCGTTCCCGCCGCGCGCCGCTGCGCCGCCGCCAACAACGCGAACCTGCTCGCCATGGGCGCCTTCTACGTCGCCCCGCGCACCGCGATGGCCATGGCCGACGCATTCCTCGAGTCGTCGCTCGGGTCCGGGTACGAGGACTGGGACGGCTTCTACGAGTACCACCGCATCGGGTACGACGAATGCGAAAACTTCGACTACGAGGCCTACAAGGCCAACGGGTTTGAGGTTGTTGCCCCGGGGTTTGCTGTGCTCGCGGAGCAGCCCAAGGGGTTGGCGTACTGAAGTGGTGTAGCGGGCATCCGCTAGCCCGTCTCAAAAAATCTGGGTCCGGATCTTTGATCCGGGCCCAGATTTTCGTTGTTTGACGTCTAATGCTACAGGTCATGGGCAGGTGGGGGAGCGGGTGTGTGATACGCAACGAAAAGCCCCTACCACATGGTTGGGGTGTTTTGGGTAGATTTGTGTCCCTGCGCACAAAAGTGCGCATGTTTAGACAAACAAAAAATGCAGCAAAAGAGGGGAAATACGCGAACGTGCACGGATGTAAGTGGGTGTGCGACGCTCGCCACAATGGATCCATCGCCTTTCGGCGACCAGGAGCAGCGCAGCTTCTGAACGATCGAAGATGGGATACCACCGTGGGTTTTACAATCGTTGTCGCCGCGGACAGCGCTGGCGTTGAATACAAGGAGATCCTCAAACGTGATCTCGAAGCCGACCCCAGGGTCGACAAAGTCATCGATGTTGGCTTGAGTGCTGGTCAGGATATCGACTACCCGCACGTCGCCGTCGCGGGCGCTCGCCTCATCGCAGAGGGCAAAGCCGACCGCGGCCTGTTCGTCTGCGGTACCGGCATGGGCGTCGCCATGGCAGCCAACAAGGTGCCCGGAATCCGCGCCTCCGTCGCACACGATTCCTTCTCCGTCGAGCGCCTGATCCTGTCGAACGATGCCCAGGTGCTGACCTTCGGCCAGCGAATCATTGGCATCGAACTCGCCAGGCGCCTCGCGAAGGAATGGCTGGGATACGTGTTCGATCCCTCCAGCCACTCCGCGCCCAAGGTCGCCGCGCTCGAGGCCTACGACCAGGATCCCAAGCACGAACTGCCAGAGGCACTCGAAGCCTGCTGACTCGCTGAGGAACGACTGATCCTCAACACAGAGCCTCACAGATGAGGCACCCCAAGCAACCGGGGATTGTGTCAGTGAGCATGCGCAATCCCCGGTGCCACTTTCCACCCCACTTTCTTCAAGGACGAAGACCATGACACCAGATGCAGTTTTCACTTTCGCCAATATGGACTTGTTTTGGCTCCTACTTGCCTTCGCAGGCGGAGCCTTTGCAGCCATGATTGGCCCCAACTTTGCGTTCGCATTTACGGGCGTGTCGATTCTCGTCGGCTTCTCCGTGACTGCGGCGACGGGCAACACGATGTTCCTCGACTACATTTCTTTCGGACCCGTGTTTGGCCCCCATGTCGCATTCGCGGGCGGCGTTGGTGCCTCGACATATGCAGCCAAGAAGGGCCTGCTACCGGACGGAGCGAGGGACATTAACTCTCCTCTGGCGGGCCTCAACCGCCCTGACGTCCTCCTCGTCGGTGCACTCTACGGTGCTGGCGGCTACGTGCTGCACAAGCTGATCGTGTTGATCCCCTGGTTCGGTACCCACACCGACTCGGTGGCCCTCACAGTCGTCACCTCCGGCATCGTCGCACGCCTCATGTTCGGCAAGACCCCTGTCTTCCACCTGCCTACCCGTCCTGAGGGCTCCACCCGTTGGCTCGACTGGCAGGAGAAGCCCCTCCAGCTGCTGACCATCTCCGGCTTCGCCTCCCTCATGGCCGCCGGCATCGCAACGATCATCGTCGGGCACATCGCCCCGGTCTCGGCAGATCCCCAGGACGTCATCAACAATGCCCAGGTCGTGCCCTTCGCGATCTCCGCGCTGTGCATCTTCTTCGTGGCCGCGGGCAAGCGTTGGCCCGTCACCCACCACATGACGATCACGGCCGGCCTCGCCGCCGTCCTGTTCTTCCCCATAACCGGATCGGGCCTCATGGCAGTCCTGATCGGCACCGTTTTCGGCATCATCGCCGGCTTTGGTGGCGAGCTGGTCGCACGAGTTGTCTATGCACACGGCGACACTCACATTGATCCCCCGGCCGGCATCATCTGGTTCATGAACACCCTGGTCGTCGTCTGCGCCGGCCTGTTCGCCTGAGCGAGTCAACGAGACAAGCAACGGAGAATCCTATGACTGCCGAACCGACACGCTGGGCAACACGCCTCTACGACGCCTACGTCTTCGACATGGATGGCACCATCTACCTCGGTGACCATCTCTTGCCGGGAGCGCGCAGGCTCATCGAGGAGCTGCGTGAGCGCAACATTCCGGTCCGCTTCCTCACCAACAACCCGACGAAAGACCTGCACCAGTACGCGGACAAACTCACCGCTCTGGGGCTGCCGACACCCGTCGAGGACATCGTTGGAACGGTCGCCACCACGACGAGCTGGCTCCTCGAGCACAAGCCCGGCCAGGTCGTGTTCCCGATCGCGGAAGAGCCGCTCATCGCGGCCTTCGAACGCGCGGGAATCCCCATGAGTGACGACCCGGAGAAGATCGACGTCGTCGTTGCTTCCTACGATCGAACCTTTGATTACAGGAAACTGCAGATCGCATTCGACGCCATCTGGTTCCACCGTCGCGCAACCCTCGTTGGCACGAACCCGGATCGTTTCTGCCCCTTCCCGGGAGGAAAAGGTCAGCCCGACTGCGCGGCCGTCGTTGCAGCAATCGAAGCCTGCACGAACACGAAGGCCGAGATTGTCCTGGGCAAGCCGAACGCCGAAATGGCACGCGTCGCCCTCGCGGGCCTCGATCTGGAACTCAAGGACTGCCTCATGGTGGGTGACCGTCTGATGACGGACATCCAGCTCGCCGTGAACGCTGGCATGGCCTCGGCGATGCCCCTGACCGGTGAATCCACGCTGGACGAGGCCATGGCCCGCCCCGAGGAGAGCCGTCCCACCTACGTCGTTGATCGCATCGACCACCTACTGCCGCCTCAGGTGTGGGAAGAGCGCGGCTGGGCTCTCGAATAAGAGCCCACTGGCGAGGCCGTAGCCCTCACCCCGCTACGGCCTCGCCCCACAGATTTTCAGCATGTCCACTAAGGCGTGGAAGACAAGAAAGAGAGAACATCATGGTTGCACCCGGATTTGAAGGCCCCTTCCTCATGGGAATTGACTTCGGCACAGAGTCGTGTAGGGCTGCGATTTTCGACCTGCGAGGCACCCCGATCGCCTTCGCCGCAACTCCCTACAAGACCTATCACCCTCACCCCGGATGGGCTGAGCAGAGCCCGGAAGACTGGTGGAACTCCCTCGTCGCATCGGTGCGGCGCGTCATGGGAGACACCGGCATTCCCGCCCGCCACATCGCCGGCATCTCCTACGACGCGACGACAATGACCGTCGTCCCGATGGACGAAAACGGCCGCGAGCTGTGCAACGCGATCATGTGGATGGACGTGCGCGCCACCGAACAGAGCGCACGCGCCGAAACGATTGACCACTGGGCACGCCACTACAACGGCGGCGGCACCATGCCCGCGACCGCAGAGTGGTACCCCTTCAAGGCCGCCTGGCTGCGCGCCAACCAGCCCGACATCTACAAGAACGCCTACCGCCTTGTGGACGCGCCGGACTGGCTGACCTACAAGCTCACCGGCGAGTGGACCCTCAACATCAACTCCGCCGCCCTGCGCATGTACTACAACCGCGACGAAGGCGGATGGCCCGTCGAGTTCTACGAGCACATCGGCTGTGGCGACGTCTTCGAGAAGATCCCGGAGAAGATCTTCGACCTCGGCACCCCCGTCGGCGGCCTGCTGCCCTCGGTCGCACAGGAACTCGGCCTCCTCCCGGGCACTCCCGTCGCCCAGGGTTGCCCCGACGCCTGGGCCGGCCAGATCGGCCTCGGCGTCGTGTCGCCCGGCAAGACCGCCATCATCACCGGCTCCTCGCACGTCATCACCGGCCAGAGCGCAACCCCGCTCCACGGCGAAGGCTTCTTCGGCGGCTACACCGACGGCGTCATGCCTGGCCAGTACACCTGTGAAGGCGGCCTCGTCTCCTCGGGCTCGGTCCTCAAGTGGTTCAAGGACAACTTCTGCCGCGACCTGACCTCCGCCGCCGAGCGCCTCGGAATGAACCCCTACAAGATCCTCGACGAGCGCGTCTCCGACATGCCCCCCGGCTCCGGTGGCCTCATCATCAACGAGTACTTCCAGGGCAACCGCACCCCCTACACCGACTCCAAGGCGCGCGGCATCATGTGGGGCTTCAACCTCTCCACCACCCCGGAGCAGGTCTACCACGCCATCGAAGAGGCCGTCTGCTACGGCACCGCCCACGTGCTCAAGGCATTCAAGGACGCCGGCTTCGAGACCACCGAGCTGGTCGCCTGCGGCGGCGCCACGAAGTCCCGCGACTGGATGCAGATGCACGCTGACGTCACGGGCGTTCCGATCACGCTCACCGAAGTCGGCGACGCGGTCGTCCTCGGCTCGTGCATCCTCGCCGCGGTTGGCTCCGGCCAGTACCAGTCGATCGAGGACGCAGCCCGCAACATGGTCCACGAAACCGAGCGCATCGAACCTCGCCCGGACGTGCACGAGGCCTACCAGTTCTACTTCGAAAAGTACATGGAGACCTACCCGCGCCTGTCCGACCTCAGCCACGACCTCGTCGACCACCTCGCCTGAGCCGGTCACGATCGAAAGAAGCACAAGCTATGTCAACTTCGCTCATTCGCACCGCCCTCGAGAGCGCGACGGACACCAAGGACATCGTCTTTGGCCATGGCGTTCTCGACCAGACAGGCCTGATGTTTGCCCGCCTCTTCCCGGGCAAAGAGGTACTCGTCGTCGCCGACGAGAACACCTTCGCTGCGGCAGGGGAAGGCGTCGTTCAGTCACTGAAGGACGCGGGAGTGCCCTTCGCTCAGGAACCTACGTCTTCCCGGGCACGCCGACCCTGTACGCCGGCTACGAGAACGTCGAAATCCTGCGCGAGTACATTCGGCCTCTCGAGAACGCGATCGTGTGCTCAATCGCCTCGGGCACCCTGAACGACATCGCGAAGCTCGCCTCCGGTGAGCTCGGACGTCCCTACATGAACGTGTGCACCGCGCCCTCCGTCGATGGATACGCCGCCTTTGGCGCATCCATCTCCAAGGACGGCTTCAAGATCACGCGTAACTGCCCGGCTCCCGTCGGCCTCGTCGCCGACACGGAGGTGATCGCCGCTGCTCCCCGTCGCCTGCTCTTCACCGGATACGGCGACCTCATCGAGAAGATCCCCGCGGGTGCCGACTGGATTGTTGCCGACGAGCTCGGCATTGAACCCATCGACCCCTACGTGTGGTCCCTCGTCCAGGGTCCGCTGCGTGCCTCCCTCGACAATCCCGCTGCCATCGGCAACGGCGATGAAGAGGCCATCACCGGTCTTGCCGAAGGCAACATCATGAGTGGCCTCGCGATGCAAGCCGCGCAGTCCTCGCGACCCGCCTCCGGTGCTGGCCACCAGTTCTCCCACACGTGGGAGATGGAGGGCCACGGCCTCGACTGGGAACCCCCGCTCTCGCACGGCATGAAGGTCGGCGTCGGAACCGTCTCCTCCCTCGCCATCTGGGAAGAGGCCCTCAAAATCGATATGGATGCCCTCGACGTGGAGGCGATTGTCGCCGCCGCGAAGACAGACGAACAGATCGAAGAACGCGTTCGCTCCCTTCTCATCCCGACCATCGCGGACGAGGCCGTGGGGCACGCCGTCTTCAAGAACCTCCAGGGCGACGAGCTGCGCCAGCGCATCCGCGACATCCAGCGCGTCTGGCCGTCCGTGCGAGCGCGCGTCGACAGCCAGCTCATGAGCCCGGAGGAAGCCGCCGAACGCCTCGACGCAGTCGGAGGCCCCTCGCACCCCGAGCAGATCGGCGTCGACATGGATCGCTTCCGGGAGACCCACTTCAAGGCCCAGATGATCCGCTCGAGGTACACCATCCTCGACGTCCTGACCGATATCGGAAAGCTCGACGACGTGGTCGACAAGCTGTTTGCGCCCGACGGCTACTGGGGCAAGCACTTCCACGCTGACAAGGAGATCTCCAATGTCTGATCGTTACGTTCTCGGACTCGACTTTGGGACCCTGTCGGTGCGCGCTGCCGTCATCAACACGGCAGATGGAAGCACACTCGGCGAGAAAGTCAGCGAGTACGCGACCCCCGTCATGGACCGCACGCTCGTCACAACGGGAGAACCCCTCCCCGCCGACTTTGCGCTGCAGGTACCCGGCGACTACCTCGTCTCGATGACCGAAGCGGTACGAGGAGCGCTCGCGGACTCGGGCGTCGATCCCTCCGCCGTGGTGGGCATCGGCCTGGACTGCACGAGTGCAACGGTCGTCCTCACCGACGAGGCCGGGGTGCCCATGTGCGAACGCGAGGAATTTGCGGGCGAACCGCAGGCATACCTCAAGCTGTGGAAGCACCACGGAGCGACCGCGCAGGCCCGACGCATCGTCGACGTCGCGCGGGAGCGTGGCGAGACCTGGCTGTCCCGCTACGGCGGCGTGCTCTCTCCCGAGATGCTGCTGCCGAAGGCCCTCGAGCTCTTCGAGCGCGCCCCGCGCCTGTACGAGGAGACCGCCGAGATCCTCGACATCGTCGATTGGCTGACCTGGAAGCTCACGGGAAACCTCGCCTACGCTGCGGGCGACTCGGGATACAAGCGCATGTACCAGGACGGCGCATACCCGTCGCGCGAGTACCTCGAGGCGGTCGCACCCGGATTCGGCAACGTCTTCGACGAAAAGATGAACCATCCGATCGTTCCCCTGGGCGCATCCGTCGGCGGTCTCACCGAGTTCTACGCCAAGGAATTCGGCCTTCCTGAGGGCATTGCGGTCGCCTCGGGCAACATCGATGCGCACGTGCAGTGCGTGTCGGTGGGGGCGACCCAGCCCGGTCAGCTAACCGGAATCCTCGGCACCTCGTCCTGCTGGATTCTCCCCTCTGCGACGCTCGAAGACGTCCCGGGTGTCTTCGGCGTGGTCGACGGAGGCGTGTCCCCCGGCGCATGGGCATACGAGGCTGGACAAAGCGCCGTCGGCGACATCTTCGCATGGTACGTCGACACTCAAGTGCCTCGGGAATGCGTCGAGGAAGCCCGTGCTGCTGGCGTCTCCGTGCACGAACTCCTGTCGACCAAGGCGAGCTCCCTCAAGGCCGGGCAAAACGGCCTGATCGCGCTGGACTGGTGGAACGGAAACCGATCCACCCTGGTGGATGCTGACCTGTCGGGTCTGATCGTCGGCCTGCGACTGACGACGACCCCGGAGGAAATCTACCGTGCCCTCTTCGAATCGACAGCATTCGGTGCACGCATGATCATCGAGAACTTCGAAGAGCATGGCGTGCCCGTCAATGAGATCCGCATCGCCGGCGGTCTGCTCAAGAACCCCTTCCTGATGCAGATGTACGCCGACGTCACCAAGCGCCCGCTGAGGACCGCCCGCACGCTGCAGGCCGGCGCACACGGCAGTGCGATCTTCGCGGCGCTCGCGGCCGGAATCTACAGCGACGTCGAGGAAGCCTGCGCATCGATGGCAGGTATTTCCGACGAGGTGTACACGCCCAACGAGGAGGCGAGCGCGATCTACGACCGCATGTTCGCCATGTACGCACACCTGTACAACACGCTTGGACGTGACCCCAAGTTCATGCATGACCTGCATGAACTGCGTGTCGAGCAGATGTGAGAGACGGGAGGGGTGGGCCCACTCCTGCGTCGTGAGCCCACCCCTCCACATCACCGCTTGGTGTCTATACCGATTCATCCAGTAATTTATTGATAAATCGTTTTATTTTTGGACGACTATCGCTTGTTTTGGTCGCTTTTGTTAGGCTCTGAAACTCGCAAGTTCGTTGACCGATGGAGGCTGACGTGAATGTTGATCGTGAGGCGCAGATGTTGCGAGCTGCGCAGCTGTATTACTACGACAACTTGACGCAGGGTGCCATTGCGGATCGGCTGAGCTGCACCCGTTGGACCGTCGGGCGTCTGCTTGAAGAAGCGCGCGAGTCCGGCATCGTGACGATTTCCGTGAATCACCCGCGCGCTCGTATCCCCAAGCTGGAAAAGGCCCTCATTAAAACGTTTGGCTTGACCGACGCTATCGTCGTCAAGCGCCAATCGAGCGTCGAAGGGGCGCTGAACCTCGTCGCCTCGATGGCGGCTGATTACGTGACCGAGATGCGCCCCGTTCCCCGGTCGGTGGGTATCGCGTGGGGCAGGACTCTCACCGCAGTCGCCCGGGCAATGCCGGAGTCGTGGACCTACGGGCTGGAGGTCTATCAGACCTACGGTGGCCTCACTCGCTCGAATGACGACGTCGTCGCAGACTCGATTGGTCTGATGGCGCGCCGTGGGCGCGGCGTCGGCCACATGCTTCCCGCACCCGCGATCGTGTCCGACGTGGACCTCGGACGGCGCCTGCGTCGTGAGCGTTCCGTTGCCGACACACTGTCGGCGGCACCCTCCTCGGACATGCTGATTTTCTCGCCCGGTGTCCTCGAGGTCGGTTCGGTTCTTGTGCGTTCAGGCTTCCTCACCGAACGAGGCCTCAGCCGCCTCCAGGAAATGGGCGCTGTCACCGACATCTTCTCGCGCTTCCTGGACTGCGACGGAAACCCCGTGTCGCACGAACTCGAAGAGCGGACGATCGCGATTTCCCTTGATTCCGTGCGCAAAGCCAAGATGTCGATCGCAGTCGCGGCGGGAGCCGTGAAGGCAGTGCCCCTCTATGTCGCCCTGAAATCGAAGCTCGCCAGCGTCGCGATTATTGACGAGGTGCTGGCGGAAGCCGTCCTCGAGCAGATTGAATGCCAGTGAAACATTGATTGTGTCGACGGCGTTCTCTGAGTGAGGGGGGTGGGGTTCCCGGTTGGAACCCCACCCCCTCACTGTTTGGCCGTGCATTGACGAGTGCGGTCTTGGCGAGTGGAACGCCTTGGCGTTATCGGGCTCTTTTTCTGCGCTTTATTCCCTCGGCTTTGCCGTCGATTCGCGGATGGTGAGGACGGGGCTGAAGGTCTGGTGCTGCGCGGGTGCATCGGAGCCGGACAACAGGAGTTCTGCAGCCGCCGCTCCGAGTTCGTCCATGGGCTGGCGGATTGTTGTGAGCGGAACGGGCATCTGTGCGGCCAGGGGAATGTCGTCGAAGCCGATGACGGATACGTCGTCAGGAATGGAAATTCCTGCGACGCGCAGTGCGGACATGACGCCCACGGCCAGCAGATCGTTCGCGCAGAAGACGGCGGTGGGGTTCGCACCGTCGGAGGTGGTGCGGGCCTCGGCGATGGCGTCTTCGGTGGCCGCATACCCAGCCTGGGCGGTGTACGCCTGCGCGTTGTACACGGTCAACTGGACGCTGTCAGAACCCGTCAGGCGCTGCCAGTGCTCGATCGCGTCTCGCACGCCCGCGAGGCGCTGCACGGATTGGCGCATGTCGGCGGGGCCGTTGAGGAAACAGATTCGCTCATGTCCGAGTGCTAGAAGGTGTTCGATCGCCAGCGCGGCACCCGCGCGGTCGTCGATCGACACGGACGGTAGGCCCTCGGGCGCCTCAGCCGCGTCGAAGAGGACGACAGGCGTTCCCTCCTCAACCAAACGCGTGGCGGCCTCATGTGTGGAGTCTGCGGGGGTGAGAAGAACGCCGCGCACCGCCTGGCGCCCCAGCGCCTCGAGTAGGTCGCGCTCCTCCTGCACGGAGGCGTGCGTGGAAGACAGCGTCATGATGTAGCCCTCGCGCGATAGCACGCGCTCCATGGCAGCAGCAGCCTCCATGAAGAACGGGTTCGTCAGGTCGAAGACCGCCACGCCTACGAGAGGCGAGGTCCCCCGTCGCAGGGCCTGTGCAGTCGGATTGGGCTTGTAGCCGAGCTGCGTGATCGCCGCCTCGACGCGCTCACGCACGTCGGGGCGCACGCTGTCGCGCCGGTTAATGACGTTAGACACGGAGCCGACGCTCACGCCCGCAAGAGCGGCAACGTCTTTGACGCCTGGGGCTTTGCGGGGCATTGAGGGGGACGAGGCAGTGGTTGCGTCCTGGGGACTCGTGCCCTCTGGGGTGCGGCGGGGCGGCGTCATGGTAGCTCTTTCGGGAACTCGAGTGATGAAACGTTCATATTGTGGCACCTCCGAGTAGGTTTCTGCTTCAATTTCCAGGCAAGTTCAAGGCTTCCCTATAGAGTTGACATGCATATTGTCGTGTGGCACACTTTCTATCTATCTGAATCGTTTCATTCCTCGATGAAGAGGTGACCACATGACACGAGAAGCTGAAAGGCCAGTTGTCTCGCTCCAGCATGCCGTGAAGAAGTTCGGCTCCTTCACCGCGATGTCTGATGGGTGCATTGAGCTGTATCCGCACCGCATTCACGCCCTGGCCGGTGAAAACGGTGCGGGTAAGTCGACGCTCGTGAAGGTGCTCGCCGGCATTCACCAGCCAAACTCCGGAGAGTTTTTGGTTGATGGCCAGCCGGTGCGCTTCAAGACCCCCGCCGAATCGAAGGCTGCCGGAATCTCAGTGATCTACCAGGAGCCCACGCTGTTCCCCGACCTCACGGTCGCCGAGAACATCTACGTGGGCCGACAGCCCAGGGGACGCCTTGGCCTCATCGATCACGCGGCCATGAAGCGCGACGCCCAAGAGCTCTTTGACCGCCTCGAAGTGCCGATCGACCCCTCGCAGTTGGCTGATGGACTGTCGATCGCGGATCAGCAGATCATCGAAATCGCAAAGGCTATCTCGCTGGACGCCAAGGTTCTCATCATGGATGAACCGACGGCCGCTCTGTCGGGGCACGAGGTCGACCGTCTCTTCTCCGTCGCGCGCTCACTGCGCGACAAGGGAGCCTCCCTCATGTTCATCTCGCACAGGATGGAAGAAATCTTCAACCTGTGCGACGACGTGACGATCATGCGCGACGGCGCCTACGTGTCGACCCGTGACCTGGAGGGAACCACGAAGGCTCAGCTCGTGCGAGACATGGTTGGCCGCGACGTCGATCAGCTCTTCCCCAAGCTGGATGCGCAGATCGGCGATCCGGTCCTGAGAGTCGAAGGACTCACCCGCTACGGAGCCTTCGAAGACGTGAGCTTCGAGGTCCGTAGCGGAGAAATCCTTTGGGCTGGCGGGCCTCGTCGGAGCTGGCCGCTCCGAGGTCGTGCGAACGATCATGGGCATCGACAAAGCGGACGGCGGCACAGTGACCGCCTTCGGCAAGTCCCTGAAGCTCGGTGACACGGTGGGAGCAATCCGAGCCGGCCTCGCCTTCGTCCCCGAAGACAGGCGCAAGCAAGGCCTCGTCATGGACCTGTCCGTTGCCCGCAACACGGCGCTCACGCTGCGCAGCAAACTCGCTCGCTGCGGACTCATCAACTCGCGGACCGAGCGAGCGGTCGCGCAGGAATGGTCCACAAACCTCGAAGTGAAGACGGCCACCCAGGACACCCCCGTGTCCGCGCTGTCGGGTGGCAACCAGCAGAAGGTCGTCTTGGCGAAATGGCTTGCCACCGATCCCAAGATCCTCATCGTTGATGAGCCGACCCGCGGTATCGATGTGGGAACCAAGTCCGAGGTGCACCGCCTAATCTCCACCCTCGCCACCAGGGGAGTCGCCGTCATCATGATCTCCTCGGAACTACCCGAGGTGCTCGGCATGGCAGACCGCGTACTCGTCATGTGCGAAGGCCGTATCACCGGCGAATTCACCAGAGAAGAAGCCACAGCTGACGCCATTATGACGGCGGCAACCGACCACGAAAAGGCCGCATCATGACCACGACACTGACTCCTCCCTCCCGCATCCACGGGTCCACGCCGGTGAGCCGAGAGCCAGCCAACTCCTCGTCTGTGACCAAGGTGCACACCGCATCGAAGCTGCGCTCTCTCCTGTCCATGCGAGAGCTCCCGGTGATCGCGGCCCTCATTGCTCTGGTCCTGTTGACGTGGGTGATGAACCCGCGCTTCCTGTCCGCCCAGGGAGTACGCGACCTCTTCCTCAACGCGACGATCGCTATGCTGATGGCCGCCGGGCAGTCCCTCATCATTCAATCCGAAGGCGTCGACCTCTCGGTCGGTTCCATCCTTGGGTGCTCGGCCTTCGCCACGGGCTTCCTATTCGCGGCTAACCCCGGACTGCCCATCGTCGTCGTCTTCATCGCAGGCATCGTTCTGGGGGCACTGCTCGGAGCACTCAATGGACTGCTTGTCACGCAGGCGAAAGTCCCTGCAATGGTCATTACCTTGGGTACGCTCTACGTCTTCCGAGGAGGACTGAACTGGTGGGCAGGATCCACCCAGTACTTCGCCGGTGACCGCCCCCAGGCCTTCGGTGACCTGGGTGTCGCGACGATCGGTGGCTTCCCGCTGCTCACTCTTCTGGCGGTCATCGTTATCGTGATCGTCTCGCTCTATCAGCGCTACGCTCGATCCGGACGCGACCTCTACGCGATCGGCTCCGACCGTACAGCCGCAGCCGTCTACGGTATCCCCGTAGCCAAGCGCGTTTTTATGGCCTTCGTCGTCAACGGAGCGCTCGTTGGACTCGGCGGCGTCCTCTACGCCTCCCGCTTTAACTCTGTCGGTGCAACGACGGGCGCAGGCATGGAACTTGACATCGTTGCCGCGTGCGTCGTCGGCGGCGTTGCAATGACCGGCGGTGTTGGAACTGCCTATGGAGCCGCCATCGGTGCGCTTCTCCTCACCACCATGACGTCCGCGCTTACAGCTGTCGGCGTCGACAAATTCTGGCAAAAGGCCGTCGTTGGTGCGCTCATCCTCATCGCGATCGTCGTCGACCGAGTCAGCTCAATGCGCCGCCACGAGGCGCTGCGCAAGAAGGGAGCGGATCGCTGATGAGCACCGCGACTCAGACCTCGTCACGTGACCTCATGGCTTCGATTCGACGCGTGTTCTCCTCGCGCGACTCGCACATGACCCTCATCCTCATCATCGCCATTGCAGTCGCGACCATCCTCATCCCGAGGTTCAGCCAGCCTCGCACGCTCACGTTCCTCACCCTGGACGTGACGGCGACGCTCCTCATGGCCCTGCCCATGACCCTCGTTATGATCAACGCTGACATCGACCTGTCCGTCGCCTCGACCGCCGGCCTTGTCAGCGCATCCTTCGGAGTTCTCGTCCAGTCGGGCGTCGGATTCTGGGTGAGCATCGCGATCTGCCTCTCATCGGACTGGCGTGCGGCCTCGTCAATGCATTCATGACCGCCTATGTGGGACTGCCGGCTCTCGCGGTCACGATCGGTACGCTCGCGCTGTATCGAGGCCTCGCCCTCGTCGTCATCGGCGACCAGTCGATCTCCGACTTCCCGGAGTGGGCAACCTCCGCGGTCACTGGATCGTTTGGGTCCACGGGAATCCCCTACATGGCAATCCCCGTCATCCTGTTCGTCATTCTCTTCTGGCTCCTGCTGCACAAGACCCCGTACGGTCGAGGCCTCTTCGCGCTCGGTTACTCCAGGCAGGCCGCCGAGTTCGTCGGCATTGACACGAAGCGTTCTCGCGTTATCGCCCTGACGCTGTCGGGGCTCATGGCAGCACTGGCAGGCATCTACTGGACGCTGCGTTACTCCGCGGCGAAGGCCGACAACGTCGAGGGCCTCGAGCTCGTCGTCATCGCCGCCGTTGTCTTCGGTGGGGTCAGCGTCTTCGGCGGCCGAGGCTCGATCTGGGGCAGCGTGTGCGGTGTCCTGACGATCGGTGTTCTCAACTACGCGCTGCGCCTCAACCGAATTCCCGAAGTCATCCTGGTTCTGGTCACGGGCTTGCTCCTGATCGGTTCCGTCGTCGCGCCATCGCTGGTGGATGCCGTCCGCCAACGTCTGGCACATCGAGCTGATGCGCGTACCCCTCGCGTCAGCGTCGCACCGGGCGCGGCGAGCGCCTAACAATCCCACAACGAGGGGCACCACGCCCCCGCAACAGGGCGCGTGCGCCCGAAAGGAAAGACAACGATGTCTCACATGAAGAAAGGTGCGGCCGCTCTCGGCGCACTCACGCTGGCCTCGGCCCTCCTGATGTCCGCCTGCGGCGGTGGAACGTCGACGCAGGGCAGTGAGTCCAGCTCCGGCGGCGATGCCTCCGGTTCGTACGATGTTTCGTCCCAGTCGATCACGTTCATCCCCAAGCAGCTGAACAACCCCTTCTCCGACGTCATGCTCGGCGGCGGCAAGAACGCTGCGGGCGAGATCGGCTTCGCCGAGGTCAACGTCGTTGGCCCGCTCGAGGCGTCCTCCTCCTCGCAGGTCTCCTTCATCAACTCCGAGGTGCAGGCGGGCACGAATGTCCTTGTGATTGCCGCGAATGACCCCGATGCCGTTTGTCCCGCGCTTCAGGATGCACGTAAGGCTGGTACAAAGGTCGTCACCTTCGACTCCGACAGCGCGGCCGATTGCCGAGACCTGTTCATCAACCAGGTTGAGTCCAAGCAGGTTGCGATCACCATGCTCGACATGGTCTCCGACCAGATCGGCGGTTCCGGTAAGGTAGCCATCCTCTCTGCGACGGCAAACGCCGCCAACCAGAACACGTGGATCAAGTTCATGGAGGACGAGATCGCCTCGAACGACAAGTACAAGGGCATTGAGATCGTCGCGAAGGTCTATGGCGACGACGATGATACGAAGTCGTTCCAGGAGGCACAGGGCCTGCTCCAGGCACACCCCGACCTCAACGCGATCGTCTCCCCGACCACCGTCGGCATCGCCGCCACAGCGCGCTACCTGTCAACCTCCGACTACAAGGGCAAGGTCGTTCTGACCGGCCTGGGCCTGCCCAACGAAATGCGTTCCTTCGTGAAGGACGGGACCGTCAAGGAGTTCGCCCTGTGGGATCCCGCCCAGCTCGGATACGTGGCCGCGTACGCGGGTGCAGCACTCGATAGTGGCGCAATTAAGGGCGAGGTAGGGGAGAAGTTCACTGCCGGAAACCTTGGTGAGCGCACAATCGGCGAGAACAAGACCGTCGTCGTCGGTGACCCCGTGCGCTTCAACGCGGATAACATCGACAAGTACGACTTCTGACGTCGTCTCTGATGGGGTTGGTGGGCGCACTCGTTGTGCCCACCAACCCCGCCCTTCATGCCGTGAATCGCCTGTCATGTGCAATGCCCTGCTTGCTAAATGAAACGATTCACATTAAAATAGACACAACCAATTCCCGTTCAACGATGAAGGGATTTCCCATGAGCGATACCCCACCACTGGCCCACACGCTCGCGACGACGAGCCAGGCCAGCCCCCGCCGAGCCTGCTTCCTCCTGCGCGTGCGCCCCGAGAAACTCGCCGAATACGCCGACGTGCACCAGCGTGTCTGGGACGAGATGCGCCAGGCTCTCAGCGACGCCGGGTGGCAACACTACTCGCTCTTCCTCGATCCGGACACCGGACTCGTCGTCGGCTACTACGAGGCGGACGACGCTCGCGCGGCGGCAGCAGCTATGGAAGGCCGCGAGGTCAATACGCGCTGGCAAGCCGAGATGGCCCAGTACTTCCAACCGGACGGGGGCGGCAGTGCCCACTTCCTCAACCAATACTTCTACCTCGCCTAATCGCCCACCGAGGCAGTGCTCCAAAGGGACACCCCGGCCTCGTCAATCCACACCCCACACGTCGAAGGAGACGTCATGACCATCCACCTGTCCGACCTGCCTGAAAGCACTCGCACCCTCCTGCGCGAACAGACGATCGAGCTCCCGAGCTGGGCCTTCGGTAACTCCGGAACCCGCTTCAAGGTATTCCCGAGCCCCGGCACCCCGCGCAACGCCTACGAGAAGATTGATGACGCGGCACAGGTCCATCGGTTCACGGGCATCACCCCGCGGGTGTCGCTACATATCCCGTGGGACATGGTCGATGACTTCTCTGACCTCGCGGAGCACGCGCGCTCGCAGGGCATCACACTGGGAACCATCAACTCGAACGTCTTCCAGGATGACGACTACAAGTTCGGCTCCCTGACGAACTCCGACGAGGTAGTGCGGCGTAAGGCCATCGACGCGCACCTGCGCTGCATCGACGTCATGAACGCTACCGGTTCCGACACGCTCAAGATCTGGCTGGGCGACGGAACGAACTACCCGGGACAGGACTCAATCGCTGCGCGGCAGGAAAGGCTCGCTGACTCGCTGTCCGTTATTTATGAGAATCTGGCTCCAGACCAGCGCCTGCTCCTTGAGTACAAGTTCTTTGAACCCGCCTTCTACCACACCGACGTTCCGGACTGGGGCACGGCCCTGGCGCACGTGATGGCCCTGGGCGACCGAGCTGTCGTCTGCCTCGACACCGGCCACCACGCGCCCGGTACCAACATCGAATTCATCGTGGTTCAGCTGCTGCGTGCCGGCCGCCTCGGAGCTTTCGACTTCAACTCGCGGTTCTACGCCGACGATGACCTGATCGTGGGATCCGCAGATCCCTTCCAACTTTTCCGCATCATGCACGAGATCGTCTCCTTCGGCGCCCTCGCGCCCACCTCCGGTGTGAACTTCATGCTCGACCAGTGCCACAACCTCGAAGAAAAGATCCCCGGAGAAATTCTGTCCGCGATGAACGTCCAGGAGGCAACCGCGAAGGCACTCTTTGTCGACCGCGCCGCTCTGGCGAAGGCGCAGGCCGAGCACGACGTGCTGACTGCCAACCAGGTACTCATGGACGCTTTCTCCTCTGATGTGCGCCCGCTCCTGGGCGAGCTGCGCGAAGAGCAGGGCCTCGACCCCAACCCGCTCGCGGCCTACGCCGCCTCGGGCTACTTCGAGCGCATCAGTGCGGAGCGAGTGGGTGGTCAGCAGGCCTCCTGGGGCGCATGATGACGACCGTCGTCGCTATCGACCTGGGGGCCTCCTCGGGGCGCGTCCTGCGGGGCGTGTTCGACGGCGAACGTCTTGCCATCGAGGAGTGCTCCCGCTTCCCGAACGGGCCGGTCGCTGTTCCCGGGCCTCGTCGTTCCGACGCTTCTCAATCGGGGGGGCGAGGCCCCGGTGGCCTACGAGTGGGACATCCTAGCGCTGTGGCGAGGCATCCTCGAGGGCCTGCGCGAGGCCAGCCTGCGCGGTGCCGTGGACGCTATCGGAATCGACACGTGGGCTGTGGACTACGGGCTGCTGGACGAGGATGGCCGACTGATCGGTAACCCTGCGTCCTACCGTTCCGCGCGCTGTGGTGTTGGCGCATCCGAGGTGCTCGACCGATGGGATTCCTCCTGGCTTTATAAGCACAACGGATTGCAATTCCAGCCTTCAATACGCTGTTCCAGCGTGTAGCCGACCGGGGGGGAGCGGCGCGCGGACTGTGCGCGCACGGCGCTCCTGATTCCCGACCTGCTGGCGTACTGGCTCACGGGAGAAGCGCGAAGCGAGCTGACGAACGCGTCGACGACAGGCCTCGTCAATGCCACGGAGCGCGACTGGGATCCCGAGATCCTTAATCGGCTGCGCGACGACTTCGGGGTGGAGCACCTCTTCCCGCCGATCATTGAGCCGGGGGAGATTGTTGGTGAAGCGCGCGTTGAGGGTCTCGAGCTGCGCACCTCGACGGGCGAGCCCACCCCTGTCGTCGCCGTTGGGTCGCACGACACCGCGTCCGCGGTTGCGGGGGTGCCCGCCCAGACCGGGTCGTTTGCGTACATCTCCAGTGGAACTTGGTCGCTCGTCGGTACAGAGCTCAGTGCCCCCGTGCTCTCCGAGGAGGCTTGGGCGGCCAATTTTACGAACGAGCTGGGTGTCGATGGCACGGTCCGTTTCCTCGCCAACATCATGGGTATGTGGGTGCAGCAGGAATGCCTGCGCGAGTGGGCATCCCTTGGGGATAACGCGTCGGGCGCTGGAGGTCGGGTCGACTGGCCGCTCCTCGACGCGCAGACTGAGGCAGCCCAGCCCGCGCGCTACCTGCTCGACATGTCCTCACCTGAGCTGATGGCTCCGGGCGGCATGGTAGAGCGCGTGCGTTCACTGTGGATCCCGGGCCCGGGGGTCTCTTTTGCGGGGAACGATTCCTCCTCGCTGGACGAGGCCGGGGTGAGGATCGGCGATCCGCAGGCCTCGGCCGTCGATTCCCGTGAGCGTGCAACCGTGCTGCGGGCGATTACGGACTCGTTGGCGCTGGCATACCGCAGGGCGATCCGACGGACATGTGAGCTGAGCGGTACCCGCCCTGAAGCGATTCACCTTGTTGGAGGCGGCTCAAAGAATCGTCTGCTGGCGCAGGAGACCGCAGATGCGACAGGAATCCTGGTTATTGCGGGACCCGTCGAGGCTACGGCCCTCGGGAACATGCTTGTCTCCCTGCGGGCTATCGGCGTGGCCAGCGGAACGCTAATGGACCTTCGTACCATTTCGCGGGCGTCGTCGGCGCTCGTGACCTACGAGCCGCGCGCTTCTCATGCGCGCCTCTGGGATCAGGCGGATGCCCTCCTCGATGCTCGGTTGTAGCTGACGTGTGCTGACGTGGGCCGCGACTCGACTAGTTCGAGCCGCGGCCCACTCACATCTGGTGGCCCTCCCGTACGCACATAAGAAAAGTGTTTGGGGCATGTTGAATAACATGCCCCAAACACTTTGATAACGAACGGTGCGTCCAGTTTTCCTCGAGGGTCAGGACCCTTGAGATGCAGCCACCTTCTGGCGATAGGACTCAGCTTCCCAGTTCTCGATGAAGCCGCGCTCTCGATCATCCATGACGCGCACGCGACCGAGCAGGTTTGCATCCCGCGCCACGCGCAATGCGTCCAGGAAGGTGTGCAACGCGTTGTCTGAGGCCTCGTTCGTGCTACCTACCGCCGCTACGGCTAGTCCAGGAATGACAGCGACGATCGGCGCGCGCCCGTGCTGGGCACGGTGCAGCGACACTTTTGCTGCCACGATGTCCTCAGTGTCGGTTGCTTCCAGAACAACGGGGAATGAACCCGCGTACACGATCTGATCGGGGATCAACGGACCGCCAGGAGCTGAAGCAGCTGCTGATAGTCCCTCTGTCGACAGCGCGACACTCGGCGCGTCTACCGCGCGACGGAAGGCTTCCGCCACCCGGGATGGCGAACCGGACAAGGCGGTGTCGGCCTCGTCGATTGCTGCACGGATTGAGGATGTCAGGAAGTCGATCCGTTCGAGAATTGCATCCTTTGTCGGGCCTGAAACGATGATGCCGTGATTGCCGAGGAGCGTGATCGCGGGTGGGGGAGTGTTGTGTGCGGCCGTGAATGCGCGGTGACGCTCGTCGATAAGACGCGCGAGAGGAATACCCGGGTCCGTGTAGTCGACCCACAGCGCCTGATCACCCAGGATCTGGTCACAGAGCTCCTCGCCGCGCGTGTTGCACGTGATTGCGTTGGCTGTCAGAGGGTGCAGGTGAATGACAAGTGGGTCGGGAATAAGCGCGTGAAACAGGATTTCGACGCTGGGGCGACGCTCGAACGCGCCACGCTGCGCGAGCTGCGCGGCCGCGCGAACGGGATCTTCATTGCTGGGGAGCTCTTCAGGATGTTCGAAGGCGTGCAGGAGGGTGGGAATGTCGAGCGGGACCAGGTCTTCCTCGCGCAGGTTGCGAGCGGAACACCGCTGGGCTTGATGAGGAGTGTGTCGCCATCCTTCGCGGATGAGTTGCCGCCCCCCGAGCGCGTGTATTCGGTGTCTGAACCGATCTGGTTGGACAGCTCGATGAGTTGGGAGACAAGGTCTTGAGATGAAGTAGTCATTGGTCCTCCACAATGAGGATGAAACGTTTCATCTAGGATAGGGGGGAGAGGAAGTTATGTCAAGGTGATGGCGGTTGGCGGCGTCCGTGGGGTGTTCAGCGTCTGTATGCGTGAGGTAGGCAGGAGCTTGATGATGCCGTGAGCCCTGTGCGCATGTACCTGCGCCTTTTCATGCGAGGCGTACAGGCATTGCGAGTGAGGGGGTGGGGTTCCCGGTTGGAACCCCCTTTGTTGGATCTGGCGCAGGCCTCGTCCTACCAGTCACCCAAGCCCAGGTAGTACAGCGGGTGCGCGAAGAAAGAGGCGATGGCCTCGCGGTATTCGAGGGGTAGCATCGGAAAAATGACGATGGCGGCCAGGATCGCGACGATCAGGGTCACGAGGATACGCTTCTTGGTTCTCATGCGTGACTCCTTTGTGGGGTTGTGAGTGCTGCACGGGCCTGGGTGAGGATGTCGTTGACGAGGTCGACGCCTTGCGGCGTGGCCAGGAGCGGGCGGTCCTCGGGGTGCTCGTTGAAATGCCGGATAAGGGCGTCGAGGCCGGTGAAGGGGATGCCGATATGCTCGGAGCAAATGCCCCACGGTCCGTCATACGTGTCGGTGTCCGCGTTAAGAATAATTGTTGGACTGTTGACGATGTGGATGGTGACGTTATCCTTCCACAGGATGGTGACGTCCCGGTCGTTGGAGTCTTCCTCGACGGATAGTAGCTCCGGGAAGTGGAAGGAAATTCCCTCAGGGGTCAGAGTTGTCTGTTGCTTGTCAGTCAGGGCGATGACGAGATCCTTGCCGGGATTGCGGCTGCACTCGAGGAAGGCCATGGACGCAACGGCGAACACATATATCGCGGCGTGGAAGGGTTGTCCGGTCGTGAAACCCGCGGCCATCGTGCCGCCCGCGAAAGCGTACAGCAGGAATCCAGTCGTGATGAGCGCGATGGACTGGTGGTTGCCTGGAATGACGATGGAACCGTCCTCGTAATGGGGGTGCGATGACCAGAACGGGCGCACAGTCATTTCGATGAGGTGGGGAAGCGCCGCGCACAGATACAGGGGGAACCAAATGAAAAGCAGCTGTAGTGGGCCGATGCGAATGAACGAGAAAACCCAGTAGGCGCCCACCGCCAAGACGGCATTAACGACAATGGTGATCACAGTGAGCTTCCACAAGTCTCGCGCCGCCAGGTCCGCGCCCCGAGGAGAACTATCGTGAGGTTTTCTCGCCAAAAATGAGGAAGGCCGAGCCACGCTCACCACTCCAGGCCAAGGTAGTACGGCCAGTGCCACGATGGAGCAGGGATGTGCTCCCGGTTGTTGAGCGACATTCGGCTGGTCGTACCGGATAGATCGGAAGGTACCAAAGCCTGTTTCCTGGTGCTCATGCGCGCCTTCACTTCGAGGTAAAGAGTCCTGTGCGGGCCTCGGCGAAGATGTCGTTCACGAGGTCGACGCCCTGCGGTGTGGCCAGGAGTAGACGGTCCTCGGGGTGCTCGTTGAAGTGCCGCATGAGGGCGTCGAGGCCGGTGAAGGGGATGCCGATCGTCCGGCAGCATAAGCCCCATGGACCGTCATACGTGTCGGGGTCAGCGAGGAGATCAATGTGGTAGCTCGTCGTGCTGAGATCGTAGATCTTTACGTTTTGATCCCACCGGACGGAGGAGTCGTTGCCGCATCCATCGGAGGCGGACTCCAGATGCTTATGGATCGACAGATGAGGAGCCGCGTGAAAGTCAATGCTATCTGGGGATAACGCCGTCATTGAACGATCCTTGACGGTGTTTCAGGTCTTCGAATGGATTCTCGGAAAAGAGATGATAGGCAAAAAATGCTGCTACCACCGCAATACCGATAGTTGTCTTGAAGTTATGTGATAGGAAACCGAGCACGAGTGCTCCTACGACGATCATGCAGAGGATCAGGTAGCTAGTGAGGTATCCGATGTTGGTGAGACGCTCACCTTGTATCACAACGCGGCCATTGACGAATCGAACATGGGGACGCAGATAGGGAGCTATCGAGTCGCATGCTACCTGGGGAACCCCAGATACTAATGGAATTGAAGCCAGATAGACGACGAAACGGAAATCGCCATAGTGTGTCAGTCGATAGATTCCTTCAACGATCGCTATCCCGAGAGCGACGATGATGATCGAAACTAGTGCACGTTTCCACTCGTTGCGCCGCCACCTGTCTTCACCCACGAGTGACTCGGTGCGATTGGAAAAGATGCTCGAGAGGAGTCCACCGATCCCTCGACGTCGCGATCGAGCCACGCTCACCACCCCTCCTGGGTACCGGTGGTCTGCCTCCAAAGGGTGCAGAAAGGCTCGTTGTTCATGCTCCGACGCTACCAGGAGTGTGACGGAGGCAGCAAGCATGAGCGCGTGAGGAAACCTGGCCTCGTCCCTGAGGCGAGAATCGAAGCCGGGGCCCACGAAGGCTCAATTGTGACAGTCAGCGGCCCGACGTGAGCGCCGCCCGGGCGACCTCCTCGAAGGTGAGCGGGTCGCGACCCGTCACGTCGCGCACGGTCGTGGACACGACGTCCATCTCGCCGCGCGCGATCGACGTGTACGTTGACACCCACGAGTCGTACTCCCACTGGGCGGCCGGCCACTTCTTGCGGGACTCGTACGCCTCCTCGACGGTTTCGCGCACGTAGGTGACGGGGCAACCCCACACGCGGGTGAGGATTGCGGCGATCTCGTCGAGGGTCAGGGCCTCGGGGCCCGTCACGTCGAGAGTCTGATTCTCGTAACGTGCCGGATCCGCCAGGACCCCGGCGGCCACGCGCCCCGCGTCCTCGCGCGCGACCACGCCCACGCGCCCATCGCCCGCGGGCCCGAGGATACGGCCCTCCTCGTCCGGCAGATCCACGAAAAAGTCCGCATAGAAGTTGTCGCGCAGGAACGTGTACGTCATTCCCGACGCCTTGATGCGCTCCTCCGTATGGAAGTGCGTGCGCGCCAGCGTAAACGTCGAGTCCGGCGCCGCATTCATAAACGACAGGTACACGATGTGGCGCACCCCGGAGGCGGCGGCCGCGTCGACAAAAGCGATGTGCTTGTCTAGGCGGTCCTCGCTCTCGGGCGCGGACACCATGAAGAGGACGTCAACGCCTTTCAGTGCGACGCGTGTCGTGAGGGTGCCCTCGTAGGAGCACTTCACCGCGATAGCTCCGGGCAGCTTGGGCGCGCGTGACGGTGTGTTCGCGAGGAGTCGCAGGGGCAGGCCGCGCTCGGCGAGCAGTCGGGCGGCGGTGCCACCGACATTCCCGGACGCGCCGGTGATCGCCAGGGACGGGAGGGACGAGGCCTGGGCCGGCTCGTCCGTTCGGGTGCGGGGTGTGGGGGCGTCAGTCATGCGGCCAGTGTGCCACCGACGTCGCTGTCTTTGTACACACCACGCGAGGTTTGGGCTGTGGGCGTAGCGTCCGGCGAGGGTGAAACCGGGGATGCTTATGGGCGAGAGAATACTCGCCGAGCAGGTCTGGATTCTGGGTGATACCGGGACAAAATTCGCCCTGCAAGCGAAATGCGGTCGATTTTGGGCAGTTTTGGCGGTGCTGGGCGAATTTTTTCGCGTGTGGGCGCTGATGGGGCCGAGCTGGGCGAGTTTTGCCTCGCCTGGGGGTCGGGATGGGACTGGGATGAAAGAAAAGTCGCCCCTGCGTGAGGTGTTGTGGGGTGCCGTGAAATATTCTTCGCCCCGGCACGCTGAAAAATGCAGTATTTTGCCCATTTTGAGCGAGCAGGGGCGATATTTCTTTCACTGAAGACGTGAGCCAAGCGGTGGAGTGCCCTGCTGGGGCGATATTTCTTTCAAGGCGGCTCGCTAGAAGTGGCGGTGGCGGCCGTGGAGTGTGTCGACGAGGCCGAGGCCCCATGCCGTGTGTCAGTGCCTATGCTCCAGAAAAGTCGCATGCAATTCGATTGGGAGAAGTTTCAACAAAGTCCGAAAACGTTGCAATTCCAACGATCTCAATTCAAGGTTTGAAATAGTGTCGGGGAATTGCATGCGAAAATTGGTTGTGGGTTCAGGAATGGGGGCGTGAGGGCCGGGTGTGAGGGCTGAGGGCGAGGGGCGGGGTCCCAGTAGGGGCCTGGATGCGGTGCCCGTGGGCGGTGGCGGGGCGTGGACGGACAACGAGTCGACGCGCCGAGCAACATCAGCGACCTGGCACCACTGGTGTGGAGGGCGCCGGAGGGACCGGAGGGCCTGGCAGCGGTGCCGGTGGGTGGCGGCAGGGCCAGGGCGGGCCTCGAGATCGACCACTCCGAGCCGTCAGGCTCGCGTGTGGCGATCTCGCGGGCGGGCCGCCGCCCACCGGCACACACAGCGGCACGGCCCTTCAAGGCAGGCCTCCGGCGCCCGGAACACCAGCGGGGCCACAAGCATCAACACGCGGCGCAGACGGCTCGCGGGCGGGCCGCCGCCCACCGGCACACAGAGCGACCAGACCGAACCAGGCAGATTATGCGCAGTGGACGGCGGGCGCATCGAGCAGCCCGGCCCCACAGTCAGGCACGCCGGTGCCCGGAACACCAGCGGTGCCACACAGCAAGTAAAACCGCAGAAGCACAACGAAAAATGCCCACTCAAACACCAGCATTCACAGCTTCACAGCAACACTCCCAAAAGTCATATGAGAAATATGAGAGCTTCATAGGTTCTTCATAGGGTCGCGTGGGGAAATTGGTGCATCGACAAAAGGAGACACCAATGACCGCCCTGATTCTGATCGCCATTGACCTGGTTGCCATGGCCGCCCTCGTGTTCGGCCTGTACTTCCCACGGCACCGCCGCGCTGACCTGGTTGCAGCCTTCCTCGGTGTGAATGTCGGCGTCCTCGCCGTCACGATCATCCTCGCGAACTCGACCGTGAGTGCGGGCCTTGGCCTCGGCCTCTTCGGTGTTCTCTCGATTATCCGACTGAGGTCCGACCAGATCTCGCAGACGGAAATCGCCTACTACTTCGCCTCGCTGGCTCTCGGCCTGCTGACGGGCATGTCCTCGGCGGTGACCCCGCTGCTGGGAGGACTCATCGCCCTGATCCTTGTGGCGCTGGCCTTCGGTGACTCGAAGCTGGTCTTCGGCCGTTACACGTCGCAGACCGTCCAACTGGACCGCGCGATCGCCGACCCCGCCGAGCTGAAGGCAGCCCTCGAGCAGCGCCTCGGCGCGTCCGTCGCCTCGGTCAGTGTCGTCAAGCTCGACCTCGTGAACGACCTAACTCTCGTGGACGTTCGCTCGAAGGTCGCCTGACCCGCCGGCCTGACCCGCCGACCCACCACCCCACAGACCGCCACTACCAAGGACACGACTCATGAACGCCACCCTGAACTCGATTCTCGCCGACCTCGATGCGATCGGCCTTGATGAACTGAATAAGCGCGCGGCGATGCTGACCCGAGTGGACCGCAAGTACGCGCTGGACGCCGCCACGGCCTCGGAGATTCTGAGCCGCCTCCCTGAGGATACGAAGGTCCTGCGCATCGACGGCCAGGTGTCCCAGGGCTACGCCTCCACCTACTACGACACCCCCGACATGGATTCGTACCTGCTGACCGCGCTCAAGCGCCGCCGCCGTTTCAAGGTCCGTACCCGCTCCTACCTCTCGTCCAAGGCCTCGTTCCTGGAGGTCAAGACCCGCGGCCCGCGCGGCGTGACCGTCAAGAAGCGTATGCCGATCTCTTGGGACGAGGCCGGGGCTCCTCTAGCGGGTGAGCGCCGCCAGTGGGTGGTCGGCAAGGTCGAGAAGACGGGCTACGGCCACCTGGTGCCAGCCCTCGAGCCGGTTCTGGCTGGATCCTACGAGCGCAACACTCTGCTTCTGCCCGGTGGCGTGGGACGCGCGACGGTGGACACGAACCTGTCATGGCGCTCGCTGCGCACGGACGGCACCGAGGTCGCACGCCCCGACCTGGTCATTATCGAAACGAAGTCGGGTGCGACCCCATCCGTGGTGGACCACCTCCTGTGGGAGGGCGGCGTGCGACCCGTGAAGATGTCCAAGTACGGGACCGCGATGGCCGCCATGCACCACCTGCCCGCGAATAAGTGGCACCGCACGCTGGACCGTTACTTTCACGAATATGTGGAGGCCCCCGAGCTCGCGCACGATGCGCCCCTCGCGATGGCGGCCTGACAGACGTAACACCGGTGCCTGCGGTTTCGACAGCACACGAAACGCAAGCGCAAACCATAAGAAACACAAGCCTTAAGCACACGAAAGAGACATACACATGAAAGCCCTTCAGAAAATTTGGACCCCCGCCCGGACGATCGGCGCGATCGCGCTCGTTGGAACGCTGGCGCTGGGCGCCTGCAGCTCCTCGGGCGTGACCTCCTCCGGCTCCGGCTCCACCACGGCCACCGCGAGCGTCGCGGCCTCGGGAACCAACGGCGATACGACCGCACCGCCCACCGCGACCGACGCCCTGGCCTCGAACTCGAAGGCCTCCTACGTGGAGGACAGCGACTGGAAGGCCTCGGATGCCGTCGACGTGACGCTCAGCGGAACGACCGCGACCTCCTCCTCCGACGCCGTGAGCGTGAGCGATGGCGTGCTGACCATCTCCAAGGCGGGCGTTTACAAGCTCAGCGGCTCCTTCACCGGCAAGGTCGTCGTGGCCGCCGGAGCCGAGGACCAGGTCGTCCTGATTCTCGACAACGTGACCATCACCTCCTCGACGGGTGCCGCGATCGAGGCGACCAGCGGTGACGACCTCGTCCTGTCTCTTGAGGGCGCCTCGACGATCACCGACGGCACCTACACCGGCACCGAGGACGCGAACGCTGCGATCTACGCCGACATGGACCTGACGATCACCGGGTCGGGCACGCTCACCGTGACCTCCGGGGCCTCGGACGCGATCACCTCCAAGGATGACCTCTACGTCCTGAGCGGCACGATCAACGCCACCGCCTCGGATGACGGCCTGCGCGGCAAGGACTCCTGACGATTGCGGGAGGCACCGTCACCGTGAACTCCGGCGGCGACGCCCTCAAGTCCGACCAGGACAACGACGACACCAAGGGCTACGTGTCCATCGTGGACGGCACCGTCACCCTGACCTCGGGCGGCGACGGCATCGACGCGTACACCGACGCGATCGTCACCGGCGGCACCCTGTCGATCACCTCGGGAGGCGGCGCGTCGGCCGGCAAGCCCTCCACAGGCTCGACCAAGGGCATCAAGGCTCAGACCTACATCATCGTCGACGGCGGCACGACCACCATCGACGCCGGGGATGACGCCATCCACTCGGGTGGTGCCCTGCGCTTGAGCTCCGGCACGATCACCGCCGCCTCCGGCGACGATGGCGTGCACACCGAGGTCGCGGCCGTCCTGGACGGCGCAACCGTGACCGTCACGCAGTCGAACGAGGCCCTCGAGGGTGGCCTCATCACGATCTCCGACGGCACCGTCGACCTGACCTCGAGCGACGACGGTATCAACGCCTCGGGTTCGATCACCGTCGAGGCCGGCCTGGCGGCGACCGCCGAGTCCGCTGAGGACACGACCGCGACCACCACCGACACGACCACCCAGCAGATGGGCCCCGGCGGCATGGCTGACGGCGGCGGCACGATGGAGGACACCGGCGAGCAGCTCACCATCACCGGCGGCACCGTGACCGTCAACTCGAACGGCGACGGCCTCGACTCCAACGGCTCGCTGACCATCAGCGGCGGCACGACGACCGTCTACGGCCCGGCCTCCGGCGCGAACTCGAGCCTCGACTCCAACGGCGCCATGAGCATCACGGGTGGCACGGTCATCGCCTTCGCGACGAGTGAGATGGTGGAGACGCCGACCACGACCGACGGTCAGGGCTGGATCTCCGCCGCGGCATCCGGATCCGCCGGATCCACCGTGACGATTAGCGACGCCTCCGGCTCCGTCCTGGGCACCTACACCTCGCCCAAGGCCTTCGGAAACGTCATCTACTCGACCTCCGGCATGACCAACGGCTCCACCTACACGGTGAGCGTCGACGGCACTTCCACAGAGGCGACCGCCGGCCAGGGCGGCATGGGGATGGGCGGACAGCCCCCGGTCGGCGGTCCGGGACAGGGTGGCCAGCCCCCGATGGGCGGTCCGGGTCAGGGCGGTCAGCCCCCGGCCGCACCTCAGGGCTGAGGCTCCCCACTAGTGCGCCCCGCGTGATTGTCGACACGCGGGGCGCACGCCTATACCTGCGCTCAGTCCTCCTCGACGAGGCCTGGGCCGGGATCTCACGGTCACGCCGTCACTCGCCACCCCCGGGATCAGCGCAACTAAACTGGAACCGGAGGACGAGGCCCCGGCCTCGTCGATGACAACGAAAGGACCCCTCATGCTCCCCTCCGAGAAGCTCGCCGAGCTCGGCCTCGAACTGCCCGCCGTCGCCACCCCCGTCGCCGCCTACGTGCCCGCAGTTATCGACCGCGGCGTCGTGCGTACCTCCGGCCAGATCCCCGTCGTGAACGGCGAGCCCGTGTGCATCGGCGCGGTCGGCGAGGACGGCGCGGACCCCGAGGACGCCAAGGATGCGGCGCGCGTGTGCGCCCTCAACGCCCTGGCCGCGGCGGCTTCCGTTGCGGGCGGTATTGACAACCTTGCGGGTGTCGTGAAGGTTGTGGGCTTCGTGTCCTCGCGCCCCGACTTCTACGGCCAGGCCGGCGTCATCAACGGCGCATCCGAGCTGTTCGGGGAGGTCTTCGGCAGCCAGCACGCGCGCAGTGCCGTGGGCGTCGCCGCGCTGCCCCTCAACGTGAGCGTCGAGGTCGAGGCCGAGTTCCTCATTAAGTGAACGTGCGGGCTCGGCTGAGGCGCGCCTACACTGTATGAGGTTTACCGAAATGGCCCCGCGGGCTGGAGGATAAGGAAAAGACATGACTGACCGTCAGATGTTCAAGCTGGTCGACGCCAACACCGTCCCTTCTGAGGACGGCGGCTGCGGTTGCGGCTGCGGTGGCGAGGGTAAGAAGGCACGCGCCGAGCAGGCCCCCGTCGAGCAGGCCCCCGAGCACGCCGGTTGCGGCTGCGGCGGACACGACGCCCCTGCCGAGCAGGCTCCCGCCGAGCACGCTGGCTGCGGCTGCGGCGGACACGACGCCCCTGCCGAGCAGGCTCCCGCCGAGCACGCTGGCTGCGGCTGCGGCGGACACGACGCCCCTGCCGAGCAGGCCCCTGCCGAGCAGGCTGGTTGCGGCTGCGGTGACGGCGCCCCCGCCGAGCGCCCCCACGAGATGGCCGCCGAGCCCATCGCCTCTACCGCGGGCGGCTGCGGCTGCGGTGACGGCGCCCCCTCTGCGGGCAACGTCCACGCTGGCGGCGCCGGCGTCATCCACCGCCCCGGCGCGGACGAGCTGGTCATCCACTCGATCCCCCGCGTCGTGCGCCACGCGGTCCTCTTCGCTGCGGTCGATAACCTGCCCGTCGGCGAGAACATCCAGATCTGCGCGCCCCACCAGCCCGAGCCGCTGTTCGCGCACCTGCAGGACTCCGAGCACCACTACCGCGTGGAGACCCTCGAGGTTGGCCCCGTGGATTGGCGCTACCGCATCACGCGTCTCGCCTGAGGCTCTTTGACACGCCGAGGCCGTGGCCGACTCTCGCTTTCCTGCGGGGCTGGCCACGGCCTCGTCGTATGCGCGCGAGGAACGCGGCGTTCCAATGCCTCGTGCATGTGTGTACGGAAGTGCTCGCACGGGGCCCTATTCCTATGACTGTCGGGGGGCTTGCCGACGTGCGGAGATGGGCGCCCGTTTCGGTGTCCATTCGCGTGCCTGGGAGCGCCCGACCCGGTACCGTTGGTGTATGAGCTTCTTTGACATGACTTCTGACGCCGACGTTGAGGACGACCTGGATCGCGTCGAGACCGACGTGGTCGTGGACTGCGACATTGAGGCCGCGTGGGCGCTCGTGTCGGAGCCGGGCTGGTGGGTCAACGACGGCCCGCTGGGTGACCACGAGGTGACGCTCGGGAATGACGGCATCTATCGCGTGAGCGACCCGGACGCTGGCGACTGGCTGATCGAGAAGGCCGACGAGGATCCGATGGATGTCGTCGCCTTCCGCTGGTACCCGCTCGCCGATGATGAGCTCCCGGACGAGTACGCGACCCGCGTCGAGGTCTCCCTGTCCGAGGAGCGCGGCGGCGTCGCCATCCACGTGGAAGAGTCGGGTCTGGCGTCGGTCTCCGACGACGAGGCCGAGGCCCGCCAGGCGTACGACGACGCGATCGGCATGTGGGAGCAGGTCCTGCTGGCCGCGAAGAACTACCTCGAGGGCCGCTGAGTGTTGCAGCTTCGTCGCTGATGTCGGCGCGTCTCGATACAGCGCGGCATCCGTGGCGTTTCCGAGTGGAAGCGCAACTGGAGTGTGCGCGGCAATGAGCTGAATGACAACCCCTGCAGCCTCGTGGCTGTGGGGGTTTGTTGTGTGCCGGTGTGCTGTGTGCGCCGTTTCTGACGCTGCGTGCCTGCTCGGGCGCGTCCCCCGAAATTTCGCATGCAATTCCCCTGCGGATGTTTCAACTTTTGAAATCAGAACGTTGGGATTCTGCGGTTTTTGGGGTGCTGCAAGGTATGGTCGCCAGGGAATTGCATGCGGAATTGGTGATTGTGAGGGGGTGTTGGGCCGTTCGCCACGGTTGTGCTTGTGAGTGTGGGCGGTGCACCCGATCCGTAGGCAGTGCACCCGTTCTGATCGGGTGTAGCGTCCCGTAACGGGTGCAGTGCCGGGTGTAGGAGTTGCTGCGCGGACCATGCTGGAGCTTGTGACTCCGAAGCATTGCACTATTTCGGGGAGCAATGCACTAGATGGGGGAGTATTGCACTGGATAGTAGATAGTGCAATGCCTGCTAAGTAGTGCAATGCTGGCGAAAGTGGTGCAATGCCTCCCGGCGGCGAATACCGCGGGAGCCGCATCGCCATGTGGCGGGAGCGGGCGTCAGCGCCCCGAAATTTCGCATGCAATTCCCCTGCGGGTGTTTCAACTTTTGAAGTCGGAACGTTGGAATTCTGCGGTTTTCGAGACGTTAAGGTGTCCGGCCTTCAGGGAATTGCATGCGGAATTGATGGGCCCGCCGTGTTTACTCCACTGTATAAGCGGGCAAGTATTGCACCAGTTGAAGGAGTAGAACACTAGATGGGGGAGCGTTGCACTGGATAGTAGCTAGTGCAATGCCTGGCTAACTAGTGCATTACATGCGCAAGTGGTGCAACGCCTCCCGGTGTCGCATCTACTGTGCCGCGAGCCCCGCGCCTTCGCGCTCTGCCGCGGCTACTCCGCTTGTCCGGCCGCCTGCGCCGCCTCGCGTGCCGCCTTCTTGGCGCGGGCGTGCGCCTCGACCTCCTCGGGGGTGAGGGGGCCCTGCGTCGAACCCTCGCTACCGTCGGTGCGCTCCCACGAAATGGCGAGGCTGTCGCGCGCGCCGAAGCGCGCCAGGTGGATGCCGACGATGAATTCGAGGCGATCGGCGCGCTCGGGCTCCGTGCGCAGCTCGAGCCGCAGGTCAGACGCCGACGCGATCACGTCGAAACGTCCCAGAACCGGGCCCTCGCGGTCGAACAGCATGTATCCGCTGCCCGCCTCCTCGTCCCACGAGCCCGTGATCTTGTGGCCCATGTGGCTGACGAGCTGCTTGCCGTAGCGCGCGGCCCGCTCGGTGGGAACGGTGGCCACGGAGATCAGGGGGTACGAGGCCTCGGCAGTTGAGGGGGGTGGTGGTCTCGCCCGTCGAAGGCGTTGGATTCTGCGTCATAAGGCAAACCTAACTTGAATGCGTGGCCTCTGCCATGCGTAGCTCTGGATTCGGTCATGGACCTACCAGTGCGGTAGCGTTGGATAGTCAAGCGCGTCGCGAGAGCGCGCAAAGGCCGCGCAAAAGCGCCCCCAGGATGGGAGCTGGCGGAAGGAACAACGATGACAGTCGAGAACGTCGAGCACGGTGAGCCCCATCAGGGTGGCGACAAGCTTCAGCGCACGCTGAAAAACCGCCACATCCAGCTGATTGCCATCGGTGGCGCGATTGGTACGGGCCTGTTCATGGGATCGGGTAAGACGATTTCCGTTGCCGGCCCCTCGATCCTGCTGGTCTACATGATCATCGGCGCGGTCCTCTTCCTGTTCATGCGTACCCTCGGCGAGCTGCTGCTCTCCGACCACAAGTACGCGACCTTCGCGGACATCGCCCGCGACCTGATTGGCCCGTGGGCCGGATTCGTGACGGGCTGGACGTACTGGGCGTGTTGGGTGGTCACCGGCGTCGCTGACATGATCGCGATCACCGGCTACACGCACTTCTGGTGGCCAGACCTGCCCGCGTGGATCCCCATCGGCGCGACGACTCTGCTGCTCTTCGCCCTCAACGCGATGACGGTGAAGGCCTTCGGCGAGACGGAGTTCTGGTTCGCGCTCATCAAGATCGTCGCGATTATTGCCCTGGTCATCGTTGGTTTCGGCATGGTCGCCATGGGTACCGTCGATACCGAGGGCACCGCGGCCGCGGTCTCGAACCTGTGGAGCCACGGCGGATTCTTCCCGACCGGATTCACCGGCTTCCTCGGCGGCTTCCAGATCGCCCTCTTCGCGTTCATCGGCATCGAGATGGTCGGCACGACCGTTGCCGAGACCGATGATCCGGACAACACCCTGCCCAAGGCCGTCAACTCCATCCCCGTGCGCATCATGCTCTTCTACGTGGCGGCGCTCGCGGCCATCATGATGGTGACCCCCTGGGATCAGGTGAGCCCGGAGAAGTCGCCCTTCGTCACGATGTTCTCGCTGACCGGCCTGGGCGCAGCGGCCACGATCGTCAACCTGGTGGTCCTCTCCTCGGCGGCCTCGAGCGCGAATTCGGGCATCTACTCCACGTCGCGCATGCTCTACGGCCTGGCCCGTCAGGAGCAGGCGCCGGGCATCTTTGCCCGCCTCTCCAAGCACCATGTGCCCCTCAACGCCCTGTTCCTGTCGTGCGTGTGCCTGCTGTCGGGCATCGTCATCATGGGGATGGGCGGCTCGATTTCCGAGGCCTTCACGCTGGTGACCTCCGTGTCGGCCACGCTGTTCATGGGCGTGTGGGTCGTCATCGTCGTGTCCTACCTGGTGTACCTGCGCAAGCGCCCGCAGCTGCACACGGCCTCACAGTTCAAGGCCCCCGGTGGCGCGATCAGCGCCTGGATCGTCCTGGCGTTCATGGGCTGCATGGGCGTCATCCTGGCGATGTGGGATGACACTCGCCCCGGCCTCGTCTATTCGCTGATTTGGATCGCGTTCATCGTGGGCGCGGCCTTCGCGAACCGCCATTTCCTGCTGCGCCGCGCGTCGCGCGGAGTCCTCGGAGATGGGGGAACGGGTGAGGGCCCGCATACCGGTCCTCACCTGCACGAGTAGCGGAACCCATAGTTAGTGACTATGCTCACCAGCGTGCCACGGGAGCTCGAACCGAGCTGAGAGGGACCACCCCCGACCGTAGAACCTGATCCGGATCATACCGGCGTAGGAAGGCTCTTCCCACGTGGCCGCCGTGCAACACGAAGGGAGTCTTTTCGCATGGCATCCACTGCTCCGTCCCTCCGCTGGAGGGTCATTGACATTGTCACTGCCGCCGTCCTGGGCGTCGCTTGCGGCCTCATTTTCGTCGTCTGGAATCAGGTGGGTAATGCCGCCCTGGAGGCCCTCAAGGCCATAACCCCCGGCCTGGATGGACTTGCGACGGGCGTCTGGCTGCTGGGTGGCACGCTCGGCGGCTACGTGATCCGTAAGCCCGGCGCCGCGCTCTTTGTTGAGCTGATGGCCGCGACCGTCTCCATGGCTCTGGGGTCCCAGTGGGCCGTCGAGACCATTTACTCGGGTCTCGCGCAGGGTATCGGTGCCGAGGTCGTCTTCGCCCTCGTCGCATACCGCCGCTTCAATGCGGCAATCGTGGGCGTTGCGGGCGCCGTGTCTTTCGCGTTCGAGTGGGTTCTCGAGCTCTTCCTCTACGGCCACATCGAGAAGGGCGCGCTCTACAACGCGATCTACCTCGTGTGCGGCGCCGTCTCGGGCATCGTCCTGGCGGGCATCCTCGCCTGGGCGCTGACGAATGCGCTCGCAAAGACGGGCGCGCTGGATCGCTTCGCCTCCGGCCGTGGAGCGCGTGAGCTTGTCTGATTTCGAATCCATGGACGAGGCCCACTCCGCCTCCTCCCGCCCCGTTTCCTCTCCCGGTGCCTCGGCTGCGCTGGGTGAGGGGGCGGGCGCGCGCGTGTGCGCGCGCGGCTGGGGATGGCGTCACGCTGGGCGCAAGAACGCCGCGCTGTCGGGTGTTGATCTCGATATCGCGCCGGGCGAGCGCGTGCTGGTGCTGGGCCCGTCCGGGTCAGGCAAGTCGACGCTCATGGGCGGCTTGGCTGGCCTGCTGGGCGGCGCCGAGGAGGGTGAGGCGACCGGCACGCTCACCGTCGATGGTGTCGCCCCGGCCGAGGCGAGGGGCCGCGTGGGTCTGCTCATGCAGGACCCCGAGGCCCAGGTGGTTCTCGCCCGCGTGGGCGACGATGTGGCCTTCGGCATGGAAAACTTGGGGGTTGCGCGCGAGGAGATCTGGCCGCGCGTGGAGAATTCGCTCGAGGCGGTGGGCCTGAGCGTTCCCCTGGATCATTCGACGACGGAGCTGTCGGGCGGGCAGAAGCAGCGCCTGGCTCTGGCATCGATCCTCGCGATGGGCCCGGGCCTGCTGCTCTTGGATGAGCCCACCGCGAACCTGGACCCGAGCGGCGTCGCCGAGGTGCGCGCCGCCGTCGAGGCCGTCGTTGAGCGCACGGGCGCGACCGTGGTCGTCGTCGAGCACCGCGTCGACGTGTGGGCCTCCCTCGTGGATCGTGTCATCGTGGTCGCGGATGGTGCGATCGCCGCCGACGGCCCCCTCGACGAGGTCCTCGCACAGCAGGGCGACGCCCTGCGCGAGCGCGGCATCTGGCTTCCCGGCGATGACGTTGCCGCCGAGGTCGGCTCCGCCCCCGAGGTCCCCCGGCCTCGTCCGAAGCCGCCCCGATCGCCCGCGTCACCGACCTGACGATCGGCTACGCGGCGGACGCCCCAGTGCGCAGCGGCATCGACCTGACGATCGAGCGCGGCGTCTCCACCTGCATCGTTGGCGCTAACGGCGCCGGAAAATCAACCTTTGCGCTCACCCTCGCGGGCCTCCTGCCGCCTCTGGAGGGCGCCGTCGAGGTTGAGACCTCCGACGGCACGGCTGGCGACCCCCACGAGTGGAGCAGCAAGCAACTCCTGGGCCGCATGTCCATGGTCTTCCAGGAGCCCGAATACCAGTTCCTGGCCGCCACCGTCGCCGAGGAACTCGCGATCGGCCCGCGCGCGGCCGGCATGACCGACGAGGAGATCGCCCCCCTCGTCGACGAACACCTCGAGGCACTGGGGCTGAGTAAACTCGCGCGCGCCAACCCCATGACGCTGTCGGGTGGCGAGAAGCGTCGCCTGTCGGTGGCGACCGCGCTCATTAGCGCTCCCGAACTGCTGATCCTCGACGAGCCGACTTTCGGCCAGGACCGCGGCACGTGGCTGGGCCTCGTGCGTCTCCTGCGCGCCGCCCTCGAGCGCGGCGTCACCCTGGTGTCGATTACGCACGACCCCGCGTTCGTGGCCGCGATGGGCCAGCGTGTCGTCGATCTCGGGCAGGTCGGGACGCGTGGTGCATCGCCCGCAGCCGCCACGGACGAGGCCGAGGCTGCCCCCGCCGGGAACGTTCACGGTGGGGGCGCGCGCAGGCCGACCCCAAGCCGTCGCGTGGTGCCGGACGCGGTGCCCGAGGCCTCCTCGCGCATACGAATCCCGTCGCCCGCGTGCTCGCCCTCCTGGTCGCCACGACCCCCCCTGCTGATCACGATTGACCCGGTGAGTGCGGGTGTGGCACTCGCCCTCGAGCTCGCGCTCATGCCCCTGTCGGGCGTGTCGGCGCGCAGCTTCTTCATGAAGGCGACGCCGCTGCTCGTGGCCGCGCCGCTCGGCGCGCTGTCCATGCTGCTCTACGCCTCGCCGGGCGGAACCGTGTACTGGCAGTTCGGGCCGGCCGCGATCTCGGACCACTCCATGTGGCTGGCGCTGGGCATCGGCCTGCGCATGTGCGCGATCGTCATGCCCGCCATCGCGCTGCTCGACCGCATCGACCCCACCGACATGGGCGACGGCCTCGCGCAGATCCTGCACCTGCCTGCCCGCCCGGTCCTCGCCGCGCTCGCGGGTGCGCGCATGACCTCGCTGATGGCGGCCGACTGGAAGGCCCTCGAGCGGGCGCGGCGTGCACGAGGCGTGGGCGACGCCTCGCGCATCCGTTCTTTCCTGCGTGGAGCGTTCTCACTGCTGGTCTTCGCGCTGCGGCGCTCCGGCAAGCTGGCCACCACCATGGAGGCCAGGGGCTTTGGCGCGGCAGGCAAGAGAACGTGGGCGCGCGTCTCGCGCTTGCACGCCGCCGACGCCGTCCTCATGGTTGTCGCCATCGCACTGCCCACTATCGCGCTGGCTGCGAGTATCTGGGCGGGCACCTTTGCCCTGGTGGGACGATGAGCCTCTTAGACTGGGACGAGGCGCGGGCGGGAGTCGGTCGCAGTGTCACCGTGCCGCTGACCGTTGGGCCCGATGAGGCCGCCCGCGACCTCGCCCCGCACCTGCGCGCGCTGGCGGGGGAGCGAGCCATGGCCTCGCCCCACGGTGAACCCGCGCGAGCAACACGCGCCGTTCCGGTTGTCACGATCGACGGCTACTCCGGCTCCGGGAAGTCCACCCTGGCCGCTGCGATCGCTCGGCTCGTGAGCGACTGGCAGGTGCTGCACCTCGACGACTGGTACCCCGGCTGGGACGGCCTCGAGGCCGGAGCCGACATCGCGCGTCGAATTGCCGCCGACCTGCGGGCAGGACGTGCCTCCTCCTACGAGGCCTGGGATTGGGAGAATGGCGCAACCGGGGCGACGATCCCCGTCCCCCTCGCCCCGACCATTATCGAGGGCTGCGGCGCCATCGAGGCCGAGTCCGACCTCGCCATCTGGATCGCCGACCCCGGCGAGGAGGAGCGCCGAAGCCGGGCGCTCGCTCGCGACGGGCAGACCTACGCGCCGCATTGGCAGCGGTGGGCCGACCAGGATCTGGGGCGGCCGGTAAAATAGGCACATGTTGCCGCCACACCCTGAACCGCCGCTGTGGGCGTGGCTCCTCTTCGGGGCCTTCGAGTTCGCGATCCGAGTCGTCGCGCTGGGTGTCGTGCCCAAGCACCGGCGCGCGTCCACGTCGACCGCGTGGCTGCTGCTGATCTTCCTGTGGCCGCTCCTGGGTGTGCCGCTCTACTTCATCTTCGGGTCCTGGTGGGCGATGGGCCGACGCCTCGACGACGATCCCGAGGCCAGTCAGCTGGTGGAGGACATCGTGGCCGGCTCGACCGCGCCCGAACCTGATTCCTACGAGGTGCCCACGGGACCCGACGGCCTGCCTTTTGGTTCTGACGATGACACGGCCTCGATCATGCGTCTGGCGGGCAACCTGAGCGGATTTCCGGCCTCGGCGGGGCAGGTCGGTCGCCTCTACAACGACACGGCCGAGACCTTCCGGGCCATGGCCGCCAGCATCGATACGGCCACGCACCACGTGAACGCCCTGTACTACCAGACCTCGTGGGATGAGTACACGGCCCCCTTCTACGAGGCCCTCGAGCGCGCGGTCGCCCGTGGCGTCACCGTGCGCCTCCTGGTCGACCACCACGGCATGCGCACGATCCCGGGCCACAAGGACTTCCGCCGCCGCCTGAATAACACGGGCATCGAGTGGCACGAGATGCTGCCCTTTGCGCCCCTGCGCGGGCAGATCCGCCGCCCCGACCTGCGCAACCACCGCAAGATCCTCGTCGTCGATGGGCGCGAGGCCTACGTCGGCTCGCACAACCTCGTAGCCCCCGACTACGACACCCCCTCGTACGCGAAGGCTGGCATGCTCTACGACGACACGAGCGTGTCCGTCACGGGCCCGATCGTCGCCCAGATCCAGGCGGTCTTCGCCGTCGACTGGTACTACGCGTGCAAGGAGATCCTCACCCCCGCGGTCCTCACTCCGCCCGCCGCGGTCCTCACTCCGCCCGCCGCGGAGGTCGCGGCAGAGTGCGAGGGGGAGCAGGCCTCGGCGATGCAGATCATCCCGTCCGGCCCCGCGTTCAAGGGCGAGCCGAACCTGCGGGCGTTCATCCACATGATCTCCTCGGCGCGCACGCACGTGTCGATCACGAGCCCCTACTTCATCCCCGACGAGGCCCTCATGACCGCGCTGACGAACGCCGCACTGTCGGGCGTCGAGGTCGAGCTCTTCGTCTCCGAACAATTCGACCAGTTCCTGGTCGGCCACGCGCAGCGCTCCTACTACGGGCCGCTCCTGAAGGCGGGCGTGCGCATCCACCTCTACCGCAAGCCGCGGATGCTGCACTCCAAGTACATGGTCGTCGATGGGAGCCTGTGCATCATCGGCTCCTCCAACATGGATGTGCGCTCCTTCGGCCTCAACTACGAGATCGTCCTCGTCGCCGACAGCTCGCGCCTGGTCGAGATGCTGCACGGCAACGACGAGCGCACGCGCGAGGCCTCCCGCGAGCTCACCTACGAGGAGTGGCGCGGCCAGCCGTGGCACGTCCACTACGTCGACAACGTGTGCCGATTGGGGAGCTCGCTCCTGTGAGTGCTTCCGACAACGAGGCCGTGGCCGGGCATGCGGACAGCTTCCCTTCGTGGCTGCATTACGGTGATCGTGACACGATGTCGAACAGCGTGTCCGGTTCCCTCGACGTCAACCCCTACGTCGGGGAGGGCGGTGCCTACGACTCGGTGCGCCCCGCCTACCCGGACGAGGCCGTTGCCGCGTTGATCGACGCCGCGCGGAGCGGGCGGGGTGCCAGTGAGACGGGTCGGGGCGGCCCACTGCGCGCCGCCGACATCGGTGCGGGCACCGGCAAGATGAGCGAGCTCCTGGCTCGCGGCGGTCTCCTCGTGGACGCGGTCGAACCTTCCGAGGCGATGCGAGCCCAGGCCTCGTCGATCGAGGGTGTCACGTGGCACGATGGCGTTGCGGAAGAGACCGGGTTACCGAACGACGTGTATGACATCGTCGTGTTTGCGCAGTCCTGGCACTGGATGGATCCGGAGCGTTCGGGCCTCGAGGCCGCCCGAATCCTGGCACCCGGCGGCGCGCTCGCCATCGTCTGGAATCAGATGGCCGTGTCGATCCCCTGGGTGCATCGCCTGACGCGCATCATGCGTTCTGGCGACGTGCACCGCCCCGACAGGCCCCCCACGCCGGGCGGTGGCTTCGCCCCGATGACCCTCACCCAGGTCGCGTGGGAGGACCGGATGACCCCCGAGGAGATCCTCACCCTGGGCACGACCCGCTCCTCGTATATTCGTTCGTCGGAGGCGGGGCGTGCGCGCATGCAGGCGAACCTGCGCTGGTACCTCTACGAGCACCTCGGGTATGCGCCGGGGGAGACGGTGACCATCCCGTACACGACGCTCGTGTGGCTCACCCACCTGTGAGTACGTGGCCGCTGCGTGAGTCAGCGGAAGGAAATCTCTTTTTCGGTCTTGTTGTCGAACCAGCGCCGACGCCCGTCAGGTTCGACGACCAATTGGATGTCGGAGCCGATGGGCAGGTCGTAGATGCCGATGCAGGCGGGCTCAAGGTTGCACAGCTCGTTAAAGTCAACGACCGTCATGTTCTTAGGATCATCCAGGTACTCGGCGGTGTCGCGGTCGGATAGCACGCGCCAGCCGGAGTCCTGAGGGGCGAAGGGTTCCTCGCGGGTCAGCCACTTGATGTTGCCTGTGCGCTCAACAATCTTGCGAGAGACGATGGCCGCGCCGGCGCCGCAAATGTAGGTGGGGCGCATTATTGCTCCTCTCAGTGAGTGTCACCCTGCGTGCGCAGGTAGTTGTCGATACGGTCCGCGAGGACCTGCCGATCCTCAAATGCATGCACGAGCTCATGGAAGGGTTTTCCCCCGTCGACGACGGTTGTAAAGCCCGGGTCGGGGGACGCGAAGACGACGTCGTAGATGGGTGCCAGGTCCTCGTCGGAGTAGCGGTGGAGGGGGAGTAGGTACTGGAGGGGCAGTCGCTTGCGATCATCGAGGCAGTTGAAGGTCTCCCCGTGGTCGACCAGGACCTGTGCGATGGCGGCGTCGCGCGCGGGGTCGTGGTCGACGCTACCCAACAGGATGTGCAGGAGTGATGCCCCGTCACTCGACTTGTGGGCGAACGACGGATTGCGCTGAAGCAGGAAGTCGACGATCTTGTATCGCTCCTCCGCTTTGCTGTTCCCGAGAGCGTAACTGAACAGGGAACGCCCCCGGTTCGCGCGCGCCTCGTCCCCCTCGGAGTAGAGGGCGACGAAGTCCTCAAATGTCTTCATGTTCGCCGTGAGAAAGATGTTCATGTGCCGGGGCTTACCTTCCTGTCGCGCCGATTGGTATGGGGATGATGTGCCCAACATATCCGATTGTTGCCTCTCGGAGAAGCTGATCGCTCACGTCGGGGCGTGCGCGGGGTGTGAGGCGAAGGGGGCGACAGTGAGCGTCGGTCTTATGTGCCTGGCGGTCCGGGCCTCGTTCCTCTCCTGAACGGGCAGGCTGTGCCTGGCACAATGGGGGCCATGGGTGTGTCGTTTCTGGGAGTGATCGCGGCGCTCGCCATGTATGCGGTGAGCGTGGCACCGTCGCTGATGGCGCGCTCCTGGGCGTGGCACGCGGTCGCCTCGGGTGTCCTCGTCTCCAGCGGCTACGTCGCCGGCGTCATCGTCCAGAACGTGGGGGCCCGCGTCATCCGCATGACAGGCCTGACGATCCGGGCTTCCGAGCCTGTCGAGATCGGCTTCCGGGTGTGCGTCGCCGCGATCTTTGCCGTGTGGTGGCTCTACGCCGTCATCCAGTCCTACCGCCGCGCCCGTGTCGCCGCCAGGCTCGTTAACATGCCGGGCGAGACCTTCGGTGAATACCTCCTGGGAACCGCCGGAACTGTCGTCATTGCGTGGACACTGATCACGATCGTGGTCGGCATGAATCGCCTTGGCCGCATGCTCGTCGCGATGCTCGATGGCTACATGCCGCGCCCGGCGGCCATCCTCGTGGGCGTCGCGATCCTGGTTGTCATCGTCTTCTTCCTGACCTCCAACGTGATCCTGCGCGGCGGTATCGGCTTCTTCCGTCACCACGCCGAGCAGATGAACACGCGTACCGCGCGCGGCATCTACAAGCCGTTCGTCCCCGAGCGTTCCGCGTCCCCGGCCTCGCCCGTCACCTGGGAATCCGTCGGCGGCCAGGGGCGTGTCTTCCTCGGCCGCGGCCCCTCGCGCCTCGACATCGCGCAGGTCTGCGGCGGCGAGGCCATGGAACCCATCCGCGTCTACTCCGGCATGCCCACGGGTGGGGCGGGTATCGAGCAGGCAGCGGCGACGGTGGTTGCCGAGCTGCGCCGCACGGGCGCCTTTGACCGCGCCGTCATCCTCATCGCGGCGTCGACAGGCTCCGGCTGGGTCGATGAGTGGCAGGTCCAGCCCCTCGAGTTCCTGACGCGCGGCAACTGCGCCACCGCCTCGCTCCAATACTCCTATGTGCCCTCGGCGCTCAACTGGCTGACCGGCCTCGAGCCCGCACAGGAGGCGTCGGCCGCGCTGTTCCGCGCCGTGCGCGCTGAGCTCGACACAATGGACGAGGCCGACCGGCCCGCGCTTGTCGTCTGCGGTGAGTCCTTGGGAGCCTTCGCCTCGCAGTCGGTCTTCTCCTCGGTCGAGGAGGTGCTCTCCCAGGTGGATGGTGCCCTGTGGGTGGGCACCCCCGCCTTCACGCCGATGCACGCCGAGCTCACGGCCGCCCGCCATAAGGGCAGCCCCGAGGTGGCCCCCGTCGTTTACAACGGGCGGCGCGTGCGCTTCGTCAATGAACCCTCCGACCTGCGCACCGATCTCTATGGGCGCGAGCTGGGTCCGTGGGGATTCCCGCGCCTCGTTTACGCACAGCATCCCTCGGATCCGGTCGTGTGGTGGAACCGCAAGCTCCTGTGGACCCAGCCGGACTGGCTGCGTGAGCGCGCTGGGCGCGATGTGTCCCGCTTCGTCGAGTTCACGCGCTTCGTCACCTTCATTCAGGTGCTCGCGGACCTGCCCGTCGCGGGCACCGCCCCAGGCGGACACGGCCACACCTACAACGAAGAGCTCATTCCCCTGTGGCGGGCGATCCTCGGCTTTGATCTGCTCTTTGACGAGGAGAGCCCACTCACCCGCGCCTGGCCGGCTTGGATGGGTCGTGGGTGGACGAGGAGATGGTCGAGCGCATCGGTATCGTCGTGCGCGCGAACCTGGAGCTGTCGGACCGCCAGTAGGGTGCCTGCGGCGTGCCGTGACACGTCTGTCACGGTCGCGGGCCTGTCATCTAGCTGTTTGTGCTAGTTCGCTACGGTAGTTACCGTGTCAAATGAATTCTGTATCGTCTCAAAGTTCAGTCTTTTAAGAGTGTCCTCAGTGAACATCTGTGCTTTTGTTATGGAACATATGTGCAGTGGTCAGGGTCCGTGTGTAAATCTCAAGAAAAAGAACTCTATGGATGCCTTGTTTTCCCTCAAAGGCTCTTGTATCTATGTGATGGTAAGTGAGTAATGCATTGCTAGGTATCTGGTTGCGCAGTATCGTGCGAGTTGCGAGCAGATAACCTAACCGCGCGGTATAGCTCGCCTGAATCAACATTGGAGTGAGCATGTCATACACATTTCACAGGGCGTGGATAGCGGCCCTGGCGACCGGCGCGATGGCAGCGTCCGGCGTCGCCTTCGGCGCTCCTGCCCTGGCAGCAACCCCCGCGCCCGACGCGTACGGACCAATGATCTCCGACCTCGCCACCACCAGTGAAGGTATTGGCGGTCAGGTCACCTTCTCCGTCGTCGACAATCCCGGCCTGTCCAGCATCGACCTGCGCGACCCCGCGACCGATGCGATCTTCTATCGCCGCGTCGTTGACTTCCCCGGCAACGTCACCGCTGACGGGATGCACCACTACACGTTCACCATCACGTTCTCCGACATCCAGGCGGCCTGGTCCAAGGCCGGCCACGCCGAGGCGCTCCCCGCGACGGTCAAGCTCGTCGCGTGGGGCAGTGACGGCATGCCGTCCAAGCGTGCGGATGTTGCCATCGAACCGGTCGCGATGGCCTCCCTCGACTTCGGTATCGAGTCAGGAAAACTCGATCTGTACGTTGGCCAGCAGACGAATATTGGCGTCACGCACATGCCGGAAAACGCCAACATGACGAAGGTCAATTGGTCCGGCGATGACATTGATGTCCTCAATGTCGATGAGAAGTCGGGCCTCGTGACTGCCCAGAAGGAAGGCTGCTCGGACGTGAGGGCTGTCGCCGACTACATGGATCCGATGGTCTTCGACCCGGTGATGGCCAGCGTCCAGGTCTGCGTCAGCGAGCTGGGCGAGGACGAGATTGCCGTCAACCACCTCCGCGTGGACATGGAGGAGGGTGAGACTGTTACCCTCAAGCCGTTGCTCCCCAAGAAGTTCAAGGACGCCACCCTGGCCTGGAGCCTGGAGTACGACGGCGCGGTCATCCTGAAGGTGGCCGAGGATGGTAAGAGTGCGACGATCACCGGCGGCAACGTTGTTGATTGGGATCAGGTGAACCTGACTGCCACCCTGCCCGATGGAACCTCCGCAACGGCGACGACGATCGCCGTTGTGAAGTCCGTGAAGCAGGACGCGAAGGCACCCGCCCCGTGGGTCGATCCTGCGCCTCAGCCCGCTCCGGACCCGCAGCCTGCGCCGGATCCGCAGCCCGTGCCGGATCCCCAGCCCCAGCCGGACCCGCAGCCCGCTCCGGACCCGCAGCCTGATCCGGACCCGCAGCCTGCTCCGGACCCGCAGCCCGCTCCGGACCCGCAGCCTGCTCCGGATCCGCAGCCCCAGCCGGATCCCCAGCCTGCTCCGGATCCCCAGCCTGCGCCGGATCCGCAGCCCCAGCCGGATCCCCAGCCTGCTCCTGATCCGCAGCCCCAGCCGGATCCCCAGCCTGCTCCGGATCCGCAGCCCCAGCCGGACCCGCAGCCTGCTCCCGCCCCGATGGGTGCCTGGATGATGGACTCGGTCGGCTGGTGGTACCGCAACGCTGACGGCACCTACCCGACGAACACCTCCATGGTGATCGACGGACACACCTACCGCTTCGACGGACGCGGCTACATGCGCACCGGCTGGGTCATGGACGGCGGCGCCTGGTACTACCACGATGCCTCCGGCGCGCAGCTCACCGGCTGGCAGATGGTCCGCGGCTCCTGGTACTACCTGGGCGACAACGGCCTGATGCGCACCGGCTGGGTCATGGTCGATGGTGTCTGGTACTACCTGCACGGCTCGGGCGCGATGGCCACCGGTTGGGTCAACCTGGGTGGCACGTGGTACTACCTGCACGGGTCGGGCGCGATGGCCACCGGCTGGCAGATGATCGGCGGCTCCTGGTACTACCTCGGCTCGGACGGTGCCATGCGTACCGGTTGGGTGAAGGATGGTGGCACCTGGTACTACCTGCACGGCTCGGGCGCGATGGCCACCGGCTGGCTCAACCTGGGTGGCGCCTGGTACTACCTGTCTCCCTCGGGGGCCATGGTGACCGGCACGCAGATGATCAACGGCCGTATGTACACCTTCGATGCCTCGGGTATGTGGATGCCGTGATCTGATATCCGCCTGCCGCCAGGCAATACGCCGGGCCTGGGAACGCAGTCATGCGCTCCTGGGCCCGGTCGTGTTAGACACTTTAGTTGCGCTTCACGTATCGGTAAGCAATACCGTGATTGTCACGGGGGTCACGTGAGGTATGTTGTGAGGAGACGGCTGGTACACCGACGTACCGGGTGCCATCGGCACTCCGTCCCCCAACATATCGGAGAAGGCTTATGTCAACGAAGAAACCGGCTGCCCTCCTCGCCTTCGTCGGCGCGTGCGCGCTCGCGGTGACTGGACCGGCCACCCTGGCCTCGCCCCTGCCCCCGGGGCCCACCGGAACGCACGATGGTGCAGCAACCTCCCTGCCCGTGGGCGACATCGACACGGCGCTGACCTCGAAGAGCGGGCAGTCTGCGCCCTCCTCGACCGACGCAGAGGCGGACCCGGCGCGCGTCGTCGGCGTCATCGTCCAGCTCGAGGATGGCGCGTCCCGCGAGGGTGCGATCAGTGAGATCAACGAGGCCGTGGCCTCCCTCTTTCCCGGCGCCTCGACTCAGGTGGAGCACGAGTACGGCAACGTCATGTCGGGCTTCGCCCTCAAGGCACCCGTCGGTGCGCTCGACGCAATCCGCCGTGCCCCGGGCGTACGCGCCGCGTTCCTCGAGCGCGAGGGGCGCGTCAGTGATGTGGCCACGCCCGATGCCGAGGGCGGCATCGAGTCCTCGCAGACCGGCGGGCAAGACCCCGCTAATCTGAGCGCCCATCTCATGATGCACATCGACCAGGTCGCCCAGAAGGGCGAAGGAAAGGTCATCGCCGTCATCGATACGGGCGTTGACATGACGCATCCGGCATTTACTGGCGAGCTCGCGGGAACGCCCCCGCTCACCCCGCAGAAGGTCGCCGCGATGACCTCGCAGCTGGGTGAGGGCAAGACCGGCGTCTACGTCTCGCAAAAGTTCCCCTTCGCCTACGACTACGCGGACGGCGACAGCGACGCGTCGCCGGCGAAGACCCCGTACGGTTCCCACGGGACGCATGTCGCCGGCATCGCCGCAGGTAACGCCGACAAGATCGTCGGCACAGCTCCGAACACCCAGGTGATCGTCGCGAAGGTGACGCGCAGCGAGGATGACGCGCTGCTGGACTCGGCGCTGCTCGCATCCCTCGACGACATGCTCGTCCTGCATCCCGACGTCATCAACCTGTCGCTCGGCTGGACTGCCGGCATGGATAGCGAGGCCGACTCGGTGTACGCGACCGTGTACAAGAAGCTGCAGGAAGCGGGCATCACCGTCAACGCAGCCTCGGGCAACGCCTTCTCCACCGGGTACGGCAACAACTCCGGCAAGGGCCTGCCCTACGCCTCGGACCCCGACTCCTCGGTCATTGACGAGCCGGCCACCTACTCCTCGGTGGTTGCCGTCGCCTCGGTCGAAAACGCCCTGATGCGCAACGCCTTCACCGTCAATGGGAAAGACATCGGATATCAGCGTGCTCGCGGCCTCAACGGCGAGAAGGTCGCCTTCTTCTCCGACCTGCCCGCCGGCACCTACGAGTACGTGGACGCCGGGTTCGCCTCCGAGGAGGATGCCGCCGCGCTCAAGGCGAAGTACCCGGACGGTCTCGCCGGCAAGATCGCGCTCGTCTCTCGCGGCAACATGACCTACCAGAAGAAGGTCGAGAACCTCTACGACCTCAAGCCCGCCGGCATTGTCGTCTACAACAACGTGTCGGTCGGATCGCTCATCGCCATGAATCTGACGACGCAGGACATGCCCGCCGCGTTCATCTCTCAGGCTGACGGCCAGGCCATGCTGGACGCCCCTGAGCACACGCTCTCGATCGCCGAGGGCCAGGTCCTGCCGCAGTCCACCATCTACGAGGCGTCGGAATTCTCCGCGTGGGGCGTGTCCCCGGACCTGCGCCTCAAGCCCGAGATCGCGGCGCCCGGTGGCGAGGTTTTCTCATCGATACCGGACGGAGCGTACGAGCAATCCTCGGGCACGTCGATGGCCACGCCTCAGATGGCGGGCGTCAGCACGATCGTTTTGCAGCGCGTCCAGTCCGACCCGCTGTTCGCCTCGATGAGTGCGCGTCAGAAGGCGGACGTGGTCCAGAACCTCATCATGGGCACGGCCCACCCGCTGACCGATGCAGCCCAGACGACGGGCGCGCTGTACTCGCCGCGTAAGCAAGGCGCGGGCCTCGTTGATGCCCTGGCTGCCACGACCTCGTCCGTGTACCCGACCGTGGTCGGCGCGCCTGAGCAGTCCAGGCCCAAGGCGGACCTGGGGGATGGCACGAAGGGCTGGCACTTCGACGTCACCCTGCACAACCTGTCGGGTGTTCCGGCCACCTACGAGCTGAGCTCGCAGGCCCTCTCCGAGATCGTCGACGGCGGCTTCTTCACGCAGCACTCCTCCGATTGGCGAGGCCATGGCGTGGAGATCGCGTACTCGGGCGCCGCGTCCGCGTCCGCCGAGGGGGCGACGGTGACGGTCCCCGTGAGCGGCGAGGCCACCGTCGGTATCGACATCACGCCCGGCAGCGAGTTCGCCTCTACGTCGCGGATAACACGCCCAACGGGACGTTCCTCGACGGTTTCGTGCGCTTCGCGTCGAAGACCGCGTCCCAGCCCGACCTCGCCGTGCCCTACCTGGGCTTCTACGGCGACTGGGGCAAGGCCCCCATCTTCGACGCCCTCGCCTCGGACGGTGGCGCACACACACCCGGGCCTCGGCCATCGTGAACGGCAAGACCGGCGACTCCCTCGGCTACAACCCCCTCGTTAAGGCGGCCGACCGCACCGGCAACCCCAACCCGCAGCGCTACGTGATCTCCAGGTCTACGGCCTCGGGCGCCCCGACGATCCTCGAACCCCGCACGGGCACGTTGCGCAGCGTCCACTCGCTGACCAGCACCTACACGAACGAGGCCGGGGAGACGGTCTTTTCGGTGACCAACCATCGGAACTGGAAGTCCCTCTACCTGACGAGCAGCGAGGAGAACACCTGGGTCGAGGCCTACCACGAGTCCACGGTCTTCGACGCGAACGCGGAGAAGTTCTCGCACATGCCTGACGGCACGTACACGCTGCGGATCGCCGCGTCCAACGACGGCCCGTCGAGCGCCGAGCAGTCGATCTCCTACAAGTTCCGCCTCGACACGACGGCACCGGTCATCTCCGATCTGGTGTACTCCGGCAAGGATGAGGGCTTCGTCGTCACTTTCGATGTCACCGACGACTCTCCGCTGGCAGCCGTCGACCTGCACGATCCCGCCGACGGACTGTGGTTCTACCGTCACGTCTTCACCGAGAGCGAGGGCAGCGTCGGTCCCGACGGTCGGTACGTCTACCACGTCGAGATTCCGCTTAGCGTCATCGAGCAGGCGTGGACCGACCAGGGCGGTATTGGCGACGTCATCGCCAACCCCTACGTCCTCGCGTGGGACTACGGACTCAACCCCTCCGAGGTCTTCCCGATCGACCTGCCCAGCGGCAACCCGGGCACGTCTAGCTCGTGCACGGATACTGCGGGTGGCCGCTGGATGAAGGACTCGGTCGGATGGTGGTACCAGTGTGCCAACGGCAGGGATTACCTCCAGGGCGGCTGGTTTACCATCAACGGCCGTGACTACCTGTTCGGGCCCGCCGGCTACATGTCGACCGGTTTCGTCAAGCGCGCCAATGTCGGCTGGATGTACATGGATTCCGAGGGCACCCTGGTGAGCGGCTGGGTGCGCGATAGCGTCTACGGCGGTCCCTACTGGTACTACCTGGATCCAGCTACCAAGGTCATGAAGACCGGATGGCTGGCCGATGGTGGCTCGTGGTACTACCTGATGGGCTCTGGTGCGATGGCCATCGGCTGGGTCAACGACGGTGGCTCCTGGTACTACCTGAGCGCCTCGGGCAAGATGGCGACCGGCTGGGTGAAGGACGGGGGGAACCTGGTACTACCTGTCGCCTTCGGGAGCCATGGTCACGGGCACGCACGTGATCAACGGACGCACCTACGTCTTTGACGATTCGGGAGCCTGGGTGCGATAAGCTCTCCGCCTCTCATTCTGTCAAGACCCTGACCCGGGCCCGAGAACGTTGCTATGTAAGCGTTCTCGGGCCCGGGGTTTATTACTGAGTAAAATAACCGTCATGTGTTTCTCTTTGTGAAACAAAGTTTGTCACATGCGTTCTTTGCGGTATTTTGACAGTGGTGGCCGGCACGACGGAGTTCCCTCCGCCTGCCAACACGGTCGCCCGTCGACACATTGGAGTACGCACATGACAACGAAGAAACCAGCGGCGTTCCTCGCGTTCGCCGGCGCCTGCGCGCTCGCCCTGACAGGGCCCGCGACCCTCGCATCCCCGCCAACCCCGACGGACACCCGACCCGACGCGGGCGCCACGGCCTCGTCCCTGCCCGTCGGTGACATCGATACCGCGCTCACCTCGAAGAGCGGGGAGACCACCCAGGACGCTTCGGCACCGACGACCGACGAGGTCGACCCCGCCGCCCTCGTCACGATCGTCGTCCAGCTCGACGATGGCGCAGACCGCGCGGCCTCCCTCGCGTCGATCAACGAGGCCGTGGCCGCCGCGTTCCCCGGATCCTCCACCCAGGTGCAGCGCGAGTACGACAAGGCCCTGCAGGGCTTCGCGCTGAGCGCCCCCCGCCGGATCCCTCGACGCGATCCGCGCGGTGAGCGGCGTCAAGGCTGCCTTCCTCGATCGCGACACCCACGTCGATGGCGTCGACGACCAGGTCGCCGGAGAGGGCGCGACGAACTCCTCGCGCACTTCCACCCAGGACCCCGCCAACCTCAGCGCGCAGCTGATGATGCACGCCGACCAGATCACCCAGAAGGGCGATGGCAAAGTCGTCGCCGTCATCGACACGGGTGTGGACATGACCCACCCCGCGTTCGCGGGTGCCCTGCACGGGACTCCCGGGCTTTCCCAGGACAAGGTTGAGGCCCTGACCCCCCATCTGGGTGACGGCAAGACTGGCACCTACGTGTCGGAAAAGTTCCCCTTCGCCTACGACTACGCGGATAACGACCCGGACGCCTCGCCGACCGGCCAAGCCGGATCGCACGGCACGCACGTCGCCGGCATCACCGCGGGCAACGCGGGCGAAATTGTGGGCATCGCCCCCGACGCGCAGATCATCGTCGCCAAGGTCGCCCGCAGCGTCGAGGGTGACATCACGGATTCCGCGCTGCTTGCCGCCCTTGATGACATGGTCGTCCTGCACCCCGATGTCGTGAACCTGTCGCTTGGCCAGCTCGGAGGCATGGACAATGAGGCTGACTCGGTCTACGCGACCGTCTTCAAGAGTCTGCAGGACGTCGGCGTCACCGTGAATGCGGCAGCCGGCAACCACCACACGTCCGGGTACGGCAACACCTCCGGCAAGAACCTGCCCTTCGCGTCCGACCCGGACTCCTCCACCCAGTGTGAGCCAGCGACCTACTCGTCCGTGGTCTCTGTCGCCTCGGTCGACAACTCGCTGGCGCACAGCGCCTTCACCGTCGGCGACCGCGACATCGCATACCAGCGCGCCGGTGGCGCTGACGGCCAGAAGATGCCCGACCTGTCCGACCTGACCGGCGGTCCCTTCGAGTACGTCGACGGCGGCATCGGCTCGGCCGAGGATGGCGCCGCGCTCAAGGCCAAGTATCCCGAGGGCCTCGCCGGAAAGATCGTGCTGGTCAAGCGAGGTGCCCTCACCTTCCAGGCCAAGTTCAACAACATCGCAGACTCTAAGCCCGCAGGCTTCATCCTCTACAACAACGTGCCCGGTGACTCGCTTGTCGTGATGAGCCTGGCGACAGATGGCGTGCCCGCCGCCTTCATCTCTCAGGCTGACGGCGAGGCCATGCTGGCCGCCGACGACCACCACCTGAGCGTCGCCCCCGGCAAGGTCGTGCCCCCGAGCTCGAAATACTCCATGTCGGCCTTCTCTTCGTGGGGCGTCACCCCGGACCTGCGCCTCAAGCCCGAGGTTAGCGCCCCCGGTGGCAACATCTACTCGGCCGTGCCCGGCGGCACCTACGAGTTTAAGTCCGGCACCTCGATGGCAACCCCGCAGATGGCGGGCGTCAGCGCCCTCGTCCTGCAGCGCGTTGAGAACGATCCGCTGTTTGCATCCATGAGCGCGCGAGAGAAGGTCGACGTCGTCCAAAACCTCATCATGGGCACGGCGGCTCCCATCGTTGACCCGCTCCAGGACACCGGCGCCCCGTACTCCCCGCGCAAGCAGGGCTCTGGACTGACGAACGTCCTGGCGGCCACGACCTCGTCCGTGTATCCGACCGTGGTCGGCGCCCCCGAGCAGTCCCGACCCAAGGCCGACCTGGGGGACGGCACGGCGGGCTGGCACTTCGACGTCACGCTGCATAACCTGTCCGGCGCCGAGGCCACCTACGAGCTGAACTCGCAGGCCCTCTCCGAGATCGTTGAGGGTGGGTTCTTCACCGGCAAGTCCGCCGATTGGCGAGGCAAGGGCGTGGACATCGCCTACTCCGGCGCGGCCGTGAGCGGCACCGATGAGGGCGCGACCATCACCGTTCCCGCGAACGGCGAGGCCACGGTCGGCGTGGACGTCAAGCCCGGCGCTGACTTCGACTCCTCCGTCGCGCAGAACACGCCCAACGGCACCTTCCTCGACGGCTTCGTGCGCTTCACCTCGAAGACCGCGTCCCAGCCCGACCTGACCGTGCCCTACCTGGGCTTCTACGGCAACTGGGGAAAGGCGCCCATCTTCGACGCCCTCGCCTCTGAGGGCGGGGCCCACACGTTCGCCTCCTGGGTCTACAACGGATCCACGGGACGGCAGCTGGGATACAACCCCCTCGTCAAGGAAGAGGATCGCGTCGGACTGCCCACCTCGAGTAAGAACGTCATCTCCCGCTCGGACGCCTCGGGCGCTCCCACGGTCCTGGAGCCGCGCACCGGCACGCTGCGCAGCGTGCACACGATCAACGCCGCGTACACGAACGCCGCCGGAGAGACGGTCTCATCCTTCACGCGATTCCTGAACTGGAAGTCCGGGGTGGATCCCTCCACCGGCAAGATGACCTGGCTCGAGCAGGGACACGATCCGATGTCCCTTGACGCGCGCGCCGACGCGTTTAAGAACCTGCCCGACGGCGCGTACAAGCTGACGCTGTCCGCGCACAACGATGGACCTTCGCAGACCGAGCAGTCGATCTCCTACGAGTTCCGCATCGACACCGCCGCGCCCGTCGTCTCCAACCTGGAGTACAAGGGCGAAGGTGCCGACATGGTCCTGTCCTTCGACATCACGGATGCGTCTCTGCTGGCCGCGATCGACCTGCACGACCCGGCCGACGGCCTGTGGTTCTACCGCCACATCTTCACCGATAACGAGGCCACCGCCGCCGCGGACGGCACGCGCGCCTACCACGTTGAGATCCCCTTCAAGGACATCGCCCAGGCGTGGACCGACCAGGGTGGCTCCGGCGACGTCATCGCCCACCCGTACCTGCTGGCCTGGGACTACGGCCTCAACCACTCCGAGGCCCTGACCCTGAACCTGCCCAGCAACAACACCGGCACCGCCGACGCGTGCGTGAGCACCGAGGGTGGCCACTGGACGAAGGATGCGGCCGGCTGGTTCTACACCTGCGCCGACGGTGCGAGCTACCTCAAGGGCGGCTGGTACACGATCAACGGTTCGGACTACCTGTTCGGCCCGTCGGGCTACATGGCGACCGGCTTCCTCAAGCGGGCGGACGGCCAGTGGGTCTACGCGAACGAATCCGGCGCCTTCGTGGGCGGCTGGGTGCGTGACGGCGGCTCCTGGTACTACCTGGATCCGGCCACGAAGGTCATGAAGACCGGATGGGTCGCCGACGGTGGCTCGTGGTACTACCTGACGGCGTCCGGCGCTATGGCGACCGGCTGGGTGCAGGTTGACGGCAGCTGGTACTACCTGAATGCCTCTGGTGCGATGCACACCGGCTGGCTCAACGTGGGTGGCTCCTGGTACTACCTGTCTCCCTCCGGCGTCATGCTGACGGGCACCCAGGTCATCAACGGACGCACCTACGTGTTCGACGCGAACGGGGTCTGGGTCGGCTGACGCGCGGCTCTTCAGATTCACTGATTCACGAGGCCGGGGCCCGGGACCGCTCACCGCGAGCGCTCCCGGGCCCTCCCGTATGCGCGGGCCTCGGGTGGGTGGGCCGCATGAGGCGAGCGAAGCGCACGTTTGCCTGTATTGGACAAGATGAACAATTGGTCAGATAAAGTAACCCAAATGCGGCTTGTCATGCGTCTTCCTGCGATATGGTGAATGTGGTGGCCGACATAGTCCAGTGTCGCTGCGCGATGAGTCGGCCCCTCACAAACGCATAGGAGTGCACCATGTCAATGAAGAAATCAGCTGTCCTCCTGGCGTGTGTCGGCGCGTGCGCGCTCGCGGTCGCGAGTCCCTCGTCGCTCGCTTCGTCGATACTCGCCTCCCAACCCGCCGCTTCCCCGGCACTGACCGCACGGGCAGCCACGGCCTCGACCCTGCCGGTGGGCGACGCCGATACCGCGCTGACCTCGAAGAATGGGGAGAGCGCGCTTGCCGAACCCGTGCGAGCGGGCAGTGAGCAGGACCCGAACCTCGTCACCGGCATCGTCGTCCGCCTGGAGGCGGGGACTGACCGCGAGGCCACCCTGGCCTCCGTGAACGAGGCCGTGGCCGGGGCCTTCCCGGAGGCCTCGCTCCAGGTGGAGCGCGAGTACCACCATGCCCTACAGGGCGTCGCGCTCAAGGCCCCCGCCGGATCGCTGGATGCCATCCGCGCGGTCCCCGGCGTCGCAGCGGCGTTCATCGAGCGCGAGACGCGCGTGCGCGACACGGTGGGTACCGATGCCGCAGGTGGCGTCCGAACGTCGAGGATCGCCAGCCAGGACCCCGACAACCTCAGCTCCCAGGTCATGATGCGCACCGACCGGGTCGCACAAAAGGGGGAGGGGACAGTCATCGCAATCATCGACACCGGAGTCGACATGACTCACCCCGCCTTTAGCGGTGCTCTGAGCGGGACTCCAGCCCTCGACGCAGACAAGGTGGCCGCCTTACTTCCCCAACTGGGGGACGGCAAGGATGGTACGTACGTCTCCGAGAAGTTCCCCTTCGCCTACGACTACGCTGATAGAGACGCGGACGCTCGCCGTCCCCCGACGAGTCCGGCACCCACGGGACGCACGTCGCGGGCATTGCCGCGGGCAACGCCGACAAGATTATGGGCACCGCCCCCGACGCGCAGGTGATCGTCGCGAAGGTCTCGCGAAGCCAGAGCGGCGAGTACCCCGACTCGGCGCTGCTTGCCGCCCTGGATGACATGGCCGTGCTGCGCCCCGACGTCGTGAACCTGTCGCTCGGGCAGACGGGCGGTATGGATAGCGAGGCCGACTCGGTGTACGCGAGCGTCTACAAGAACCTGCGAGACGCCGGGGTGAGCGTGAACGCCGCCGCGGGCAACGAGTATTCCGCCGGGTACGGCAATCTCTCGGGCAAGAACGAGCCCTACGCCTCGGACCCAGACACCTCGGTCCTGTGCGAGCCTGCCTCCTACCCCTCGGTCGTGGCTGTGGCCTCGGTGGAAAATGGCACGTCATACTCGGCGTTTTCAGCAGCCGGTCGTGACGTCGCCTACCAGAGCGCGCGCGGCTTCGAGGGCGAGAGCGTCGCGAGTCTTGGCGACTTGGCCCCCGGAGACTACGAGTACGTGGAGGCGGGTTTCGGGACAGCCGAGGACGCGGCCGCCCTGGCGGCGAAATACCCGGAGGGACTGGCCGACAAGATCGTGATGGTCTCCCGTGGAACCCTGGATTTCCAGGAGAAATTCGACAACATTGCGCCGCTCAAGCCCGCGGCGATCCTCGTGTATGACAATGAGCCCGGCGACGCGCTCCTCATCATGAACCTGTCAACCCTCGACGTCCCCGCTGCCTTCATTTCCCAGGCGAGTGCGCAGGCCATGGTCGAGGCCGCCGACCATCACCTCACCCTCGTCGAGGGCAAGGTCCTGGAGCTCACCAGCTCCTACTGGATGAATGACTTTTCCTCGTGGGGAGTGTCTCCCGACCTGCGGCTCAAGCCTGAGATCGCCGCGCCCGGCGGCAACATCCTCTCCTCAGTCCCCGGCGGCGACTACGAACACTCGTCCGGCACTTCCATGGCGACCCCGCAGATGTCGGGCATCGACGCGATCGTCCTCCAGCGTGTCCAGTCCGATCCGCTCTTCGCCTCGATGAGTGCGCGCGAGAAGGTGGACGTCGTCCAGAACCTCATCATGGGCACCGCGCGCCCCTTGACCGACCCGGAGCAAGCCACCGGCGCCTACTACTCTCCTCGCAAGCAGGGCGCTGGCCTGGTCAACGCCCACGCGGCCACGATCTCGTCCGTGTACCCGACCGTGAAGGGTGCTCCCGAGCCATCCCGTCCCAAGGCCGACCTGGGGGATGGGACTGATGGCTGGCACTTTGATGTCACTCTGCACAATCTGGGCTCTGCCCCCGCGACCTACGAGCTCGGCTCCCAGGCGCTCTCGGAGATTGTCGACGGCGGCTTCTTCACTGAGCACTCCTCGGATTGGCGAGGCCGTGGCGTGGACATTACGTTCAGCGGCGCCGCCTCGTCGGCGGGGGAGGGCGCAAGCGTGACCGTCCCCGCGGGCGGGGAGGCCACCGTCGGCGTTGACGTGACGCCGGGTGCCGAGTTCGCGGCCCACGCCGCTGAGAACACCCCCTCGGGCACCTTCCTCGACGGCTTCGTGCGCTTTACCTCGCGCACCGAGGGTCAGCCCGACCTGTCCGTGCCCTTCCTGGGCTTCTACGGCGACTGGGGTAAGCCAGCGATCTTCGACGCGCTGGCCTCGGACGGCAAGGGGCACATGCGGGCCTCGGGACTCTACGATGGAGAAACAGGCACCCTCCTCGGATTCAATCCCCTGGTGCGGGCCAGCGAGCGACCCGAACGCCCCGACGCCTACGGGTACGTTATCTCCCGGGCCGAGGCCTCGGGCGCGTCCCACGTCCTCGAACCGCGCACGGGCACACTGCGCGGCGTGCATACACTGCGAACCGCGTATACCAACGACGCCGGCGAGGCGGTTGCTTCCTTCGAGCGCCACCAGAACTGGAAGTCCGTGTTTGACGCCCTCACCACACAGGTCTCGTGGGCCGAGCGCGAACACGAAGCCACGTCCCTGGACCTGCGCTCCGAGGCATACAAGGATCTGCCGGACGGAGAGTACACGCTGACGATATCGGCGACCAACGACGGCCCCTCGCCCACCGAGCAATCCATCTCTTACAAGTTCCGCATCGACACAACCGCTCCCGTCATCGAGGATGTGCGCTACTCCGGCGAGGGTGAGGACATGACCCTCACCTTCACGATCGTTGACTCCTCGCCGATGGCCGCCTTCGACCTGCACGACCCGATCGATGGCCTGTGGTTCTACCGGCACATCCTTTCCGACGGCGACCAGATCGCTGACGCGGACGGCAAGTACCGCTACGAGGTCGAGGTCCCGCTGTCCGAGATATCGCGCGCGTGGACGGATCAAGGCGGGAGAGGGCCTGTCGTGGCCAACCCCTATGTGCTCGCCTGGGACTACGGCCTGAACAACTCGTCGGCGGTCACCGTCAATCTGCCGACCGGGAACCCGGGCATTCCCACGCCCTGCACCGACCCCGCGGGCGGTCACTGGGCCAAGGATCCCGACGGCTGGTGGTACGTGTGTGCCAACGGCACCGACTACCTGAGGTCGGGCTGGTTCACGATCAACGGCTCTGACTATCAGTTCGGACCCTCCGGCTACATGATGACCGGATTCCTCCAGCGCGCCGACGGCCAGTGGGTCTACGCGGATGCCTCGGGAGCCCTGGTGGGCGGCTGGGTGCGTGACGCCGCGTATGGAGGGCCGCACTGGTACTACCTAGACCCCGTCACCAAGCTGATGCGCACGGGCTGGCTGTTTGATCGCGGTTCGTGGTACTACCTGGGTGCCTCCGGCGATATGTACACCGGATGGGTCAAGGTCGACGGTATCTGGTATTACCTCACCCCGTCGGGTGCGATGCACACCGGCTGGCTGGACCTGGACGGCGCCTGGTACTACCTGGGACCCGACGGTGGCATGTTCACCGGCACGCACACGATCAATGGACGCGTCTACCGCTTCGACACGTCGGGAGTCTGGCAGCGCTAAGCCTGTCTGTCCCTTCCGATTCACGAGGCCGGGGCCCGGGAACGCTCAGCGCGAGCGCTCCCGGGCCCCTTCTCATTCCTGCACGACTGCCGCATTCTGGGCGGCCGCTGCGGTAAGTTGGAAGCAGCGACACACCTCGATGTCGCCTCGTATCTGCGTCGAACGTATGGGAGTGCCGTCCATGAAGAAGCCAGCCGTTTTCCTGGCCGGGGTGGGCTCGTGCGCGCTCGCGGTCGCGAGCTGCTCCACCGCACCGTCCTCGCCGACGCCCGCGCCGCAATCCGATGCCGGCGCTGACTCCGCCCAGTCCGCACCGGGGGCCACGGCCTCGCCGACGGTTGACCCCGACACGGCGCTGACGTCGAAGAACGGGCAGGGCGGACCGAGCGCGCAGTCCGGTCAGGACGCCGACACCTCGGTCGTCGTCATTGTTCAGCTCGAGGAGAGTGCCGACGGCGAGGCAACCCTCGCCTCGATCAACGAGGCCGTGGCCGCGTCCTTCCCGGGTGCCTCCGTCGCGGTGGAGCGGGAGTACCGCAACGCCCTGCGCGGCTACGCGCTGCGCGTGCCCGCTGGATCGATCGACGTGATTCGCTCGGTGAGCGGCGTCCAAGCGGCGTACCCGGACGGCAACAACCGCCTCCACTGAGACCGAATCCGGCTGCCTCGCGCCGGACGACACGGGTGGGGTGAGTGCCATTCCTCTCCTTGAACGTGAAAGAGTGTGACTCGAGGTAACTGTGTTTCTACTTGCTTCAAATTAAGATAAAATTAGAAGTAATTTGATTTTGTGTGAACGGAGCAGTCATGAAGAAGCCGACCCCTCCGCCCTGTCGCCTGGCTGAACTCTATGACAGTGTTCTCAATAGCCTAAGGGGTATGGATGAGGACCATCGTTCGTCTGTTATTCGTGCGCTAGCTGGCGGACTTGATGATCCAGAGTATCGACCGTGGGAGTATTACTTCCGTGCCGAGCCGGTGCCCGAGGGGCTCACCCGCGAGGCGTGGTGGTGTGCGGTTCGCAGTGCTCGAGCGACCACTGCTAGACCGACGCCCTTCACGATGAAGGACACAACGCCCTTGACCTTTAATCTGCCCGATGTCCTTTTGAGCCTGAATGAGGATATTACCGCTCAAGCGCGAGGTCAGGTCGAGCTCCCAGGGGAGGTTGCGACAGAGGCTGCGAGAGACAGGTATCTCATCAACTCCCTGTACGAGGAGGCGATCACCTCCTCCCAGATGGAGGGAGCCTCCACGTCGAGGCGCGATGCGAAAAAGATGCTCCGGGAGGGGAGACGTCCGCAGACGCGGTCGGAGCGGATGATCCGAAACAACTTTCTCGCCCTTGAATTTGTACGGGGGCGTCTCACGGATAAGCTCACTCCTGAGTTTGTCTGCGAGGTGCATCGGATCGTGACCGAGGGGACGCTCGATGATCCGGGCGATGCTGGCCGCCTCCAGCGGGAGGGGGAGGGCAGGGTTCGCATCTACGGGACAGAAAATGAGGAGCAACTGCTCCATGTTCCGCCGTCCGCATCGGAGCTGCCCGAGCGCCTGGAGCGTCTGTGTTCCTTTGTAAATGGCGAAGGTGAGTATGCGACGCAATATGTGCCGCCCCTCGTAAGGGCGCTCATTGTTCACTTCATGATGGGATATGACCACTACTTCGTTGATGGTAACGGTCGCACGGCCCGCGTCATTGCGCAGTGGGTGATGCTGCGTGAGGGCTTCTTTCTGATGGACTTCGTTCCGGTGTCCCGACTACTGCACAGAGCGCCCGCACAGTACGCTCGCTCATTCCTTGAGGTTGAGCAGGATGAAGGGGATCTTACCTACTTCCTCATCTGGCATGCGCGGATAATTCTGCGTGGAATCCGCGAGCTGCACGATTATCTGGCAAAGAAATCCAAGGAGCTGGATCAGGTGAAGCATCGCCTGCGCGCCACGACGCTCACGAACCGTCAGATCGGCGTCATCGAAGAAGCCTTGCGTGATCCCATGATGACAGTGACAGCGGCGGCGCATGCCAACAAATACAGGGTTACTCCTCAGACTGCGCACGCCGACCTGCGTGGGCTCGAGGATGAGGGCTATTTGAGGCGTGTTCGGCGCGGCCGGAGTTTCGAGTGGTATCCGGTGTCGGATCTTCAGCGTCGGGTTGATTGTGCCCTTGAAGGGGACGGTGACTGACAAGAAGGGAGGGGTCCGAGGGTTGCCACGATGCGGTGGCAGTCGTCAGGGTGTGACTGTGGATATGTTCGTCGAGAAGGCATTTCTTCCATTTACTTTAAATTTAGTCTTAATTTGAAGTAAATGGATAGTGTTGCTGATCCGCGCGCGTTCGTCCGCGCCCTAGATCAGGTTCTTCTTCTCCATGTACTTCATGGCCAGCCAGCCAAACGGGATGCGACCGTAGAAGGTGACGAGACGGTAGAGCAGGGCCGTTGCGATGGCGACCGACGAAGAGATGCCCGCGACCGTCAGGCCCGAGGTCAGCGCCGTTTCGACGGTACCGATACCACCCGGCGACGGGATGAACGAGCCGGCTGCGTTCGCCGTCAAGTAGGTGAGCGACACCGTGGAGAAGTTGAGTGAGCCGCCCATGGCGAGCAGTGCCGTCCAGAACGAGCCCACGTAGCCGATGTTCATCAGCAGGTTGCCGCCCAGGACCGCGGCGAGGCGGCGAGGCTGGCCGATGATCCACAGGAGGCGCGGGTAGACCTGCTGCCAGGTCGGCTGGATCTTCGACCAGATCCAGCGGCGCACCTTCGGCACGGCGACGATGACGCCGACTGCGACCATGACGAGCGCGACGACACCCAAGATCGTGCCGTAGGGGACCGACACGGACAGGGAGGATCCTGCGATCACCATGACGAGCAACAGCAGAATGATCGTGACGAGAGCCTGCGAAATCTGCATGAGCGTCACCGTCGTGACCGCCATCGCGGTGGGAACGCGGCGCTTGCGCAGGTAGCGCAGGTTGAGGGCAGCGGGGCCCACGCCGGCGGGCGCCACGATCGTGATGATCGAGGCTGCGACCTGGGCGATGAACGTGTCCTTGAAGGTCAGCTTCTCGGAAGACAGGGCGATGAGCGGGACTGCCGAGCCGACCCAGATGAGGCAGGCGAGCACCGCAGAGGCGAGCATCCACCACAGGTTCGCGCTCTTGACCGTGGAGACGATGTCGTTGAAGTTGAGCGAACCGACGACGATGAAGACGGCGATGAACGCGACCGCGATCGTGAAGATCGTGCGCGGACGGAAACGCTGCAGGTCCGCGGTCGGAGCGGTCTCGGCCTCGGAGTCGCCCACGAGGGCCGCGCGTAGCTCGCCCAGCAGGTCGGAACGGCGCAGGCGCTGATTGATCGCCGCGGGAAGAACGGGCTTCTGGATGACGGGTGCGCACGCGATGAGGGTCTCCTCGCCGACGTTGCGGCGGCCCGCCTCGAGCGCGCGCTGCGGCCCCACGGCCAGCGCGGTCAGGACCAGCATCTGTGCGATGTCGATCGACTGATTCAGCTCGGTCGTGGCGACCTCGCCCGCATCCCAATCGAGCAGCCACACGTCCGACGACTCATCGACGACGACCGCCTCGGGGGTGAGAGCGCGGTGCGAAATGCCGCGTGAGTGGGCGAACTGCAGCTGCTCCCACGCGCGGTCCAGGACCTCGTCCGAAGCGTCCTCGCCGAGCTCCGTCAGCGGAGTTGTTGGGGGCAGCGCGGACATGACCATGATGATTGAGTCGGAGGCCGCGGCAATGCCGATCGGCTCCTGGGTGAACACGCCGGCGCGCAGCGCCTGCAGCGTCGTGAAGGAGGAGCGCTCGGCCTGCGCCTTGAGCGAGGGGGAGACCCATCGGCTGATACCGCGCAGACGCAGGTTGTTCCACATCTCGAGGAGAGTTCCGGTGAGCTCCTGACCCGGATCCATGGCGATGATCTCGTAGGCCAAGCCCGTGTCGCTCCACGCCTGGTAGTGGCGGTGGTGGTCCTGGACAGGGCGGCGCGTGACAGCCACGCCCATGTCGCCCAGGTCGGCGGGCATCTGGGTGAGGTGGCCGCGTGAGTTCTCTGCGACGGCCCACGTGGCCAGCGGTTCCTCGGTCGTGTCGAGGTCGGTGCGCACGATCCGCGAGGGCGTGATGCCGATGCTGAGAAGGCCCTCGACGAGCTTGGCGCCCTTGGCCCTCTGGTCGTCGTAGCCCATGACCCACCGTGATCCGGAGCCGAAGGCGCGACCCAGGAACACGGAGATGAAGGCGACGGGCAGGGTCATGGACGAGCGCAGCACGCCGAGAATGAGAATGATCCACAGGCCCGTCCAACCCCACTTGATGGCCTTCATCGACTGGGCCTCGCCGGCGGAGGTGAACAGGGCGCTCAGGGTGACGATGACCAGGTTGATGGCAATGACGATGCCGGTTTGCGAGCCCTGCGTGGCGATCGCGCGGTCGACGCTCAGTGGTGCGGTGAGGTAAGCGGGCAGCAGACCGGTCAGGATGGCAATGATCCATCCGCCGAGCGCGGCAACGATGCTCGTGACGAGAGCCTGGATGATCGCCTGGAGGCGCTTGCGCAAGGCGAGGGAGATGATCACGAGGATTGGTGTGATCAGGATGATCAGGCCTTCGACCAGGCTGACGGGCAGGATCAGGATCTGGCGGATGAGCTGGAATTGTAGGACGTCCATGGTGACGCCGTGTGTCGTGGCGCTGGCCACCGTGCCGATCGTCCAAATGATGAGGATCGCGATGAGGGAGAGAACGACGTCGACGAGGTCTTCGCGGCGGCGACGCACGTTCAGGATGCGGTCCGCAATGTAGACGGGGCGCGGCAGGCGCATGCGGCGTGCGGGCAGGTTCGCGGCGATTTCACCGGTCAGGGGCGCGGTGAGGGAATCGACGGATTCGGTGTCTGCATCCGCGGCGTCGTGATCGGTTTCGGCGGTGTCTTCCGCTGAAGCGTCGGAGGTGTCCTCCTCGGCGCCGATGGCCTGCTCGGAATCGTTGTCCTCGGGCGCGGACGAGGCCTGGACGGGCTCGACCGCGTCGGCCGATTCATCGGATTCGGCCGGGGGAGCGGGCGGGAGGGGAACATCAGCGACAGTGCTGTCGGCTGGCATCGACGAGGCCGGGGTGGCCTCGTGGGGGCAAGGCTGGGTGGGCGCAATGCTGGGAGGCATGGTCACCGGCGCGGTGGCCGAATGGGGCGCGACGATGGGCGCCATGACCTCCGTGCGGGCCTCAGAGAGGGGAACCTCCGGGGGCGGCGGCGGCTCGACCTGCGCCCCGGCCTCGTCGATCATTCCCATCAGGGCGTCGACCCCGCTCTCCGAGGAATCGTCAGATGAAGATGGAACGAAGAGGAGGTTTGTGTCAGCGACCGGCGAGCCGTCGTGTGAATCCTTGCGCTTCCTCATGCCGCCTATCCTATATTCGCGGTCAACAAAGGTAGGGTTAGGGTGATACATTCCCGGCAGAAAAGGGCCCTATCGTGACCTGGTCGACACTCGTGACCGCATCAGATCCGTCGGTGCTGCACACCGTTATCGAGTGGTTTAAAAATCCCGAGACTCTGCTCGTCGCCATGGGGCCGTGGGTGCTGTGGGGAACGATGCTTATCGTCCTCATCGAGTCGGGTGTCCTGTTCCCCGTGCTGCCGGGCGAGTCCCTGCTGTTTACCGCTGGCCTGCTCCACGACCGCCTCGGCCTGCACCTGCCGACCCTCATCCTCCTCGTCGTCGTCGCGGCCTTCATCGGTGCGCAGATCGGCTACTTCCTGGGCGCCAAGTGGGGGCGCCGCTTCTTCAAGCCCGACGCCCGCATCCTCAAGACCGAGCACCTGGAGAAGGCGGAGCACTACTTCACGAACTACGGCGGCCGCTCGCTGGTCATCGGCCGTTTCATCCCCTTCGTGCGTACCTTTATCCCGATCGCCGCGGGCATGGCACGCTACCCCTACCCGAAGTTCCTGGCCTTCAACACGCTGGGTGCCATCGTGTGGGGTGCGGGCTTCATCCTCGTGGGTGCGCTCCTGGGCAACGTCCCCTTCGTGCACGACAACCTGACGCTCATCCTCGGCGTCATCATCCTCGCGTCGGTCCTGCCCGTCATTATCGAAATCGTGGGCAAGCGCCGCGCCGCTTCCGAAAAGGAGTAATCCGTGCTGGCCTGGTGGATGCTGGTTCCGACCTGCTGGCCATGATGGTCGCCCTGGTTCTGCCGGGGTTCATGTGGCTGCGGGCCGGAGGGCGCTCGTCGCTCGTTGCTGTTGCGGCCGCACCTGCATTCACGTTCGGCCTCGTCACCATCATGTCGGTGGCCTACCCGCTCCTCGACATCGAGTGGGAGTCCTCCACCGCCCTGCCGATCCTCGGCCTGAGCGCGCTCGGAGGAGCTGCCGCGTGGAGCCTGAGCTTCTTCCATCGCACGAACAGCGGTTTCTCGCTGCGGGGAGTCCCCCTGCGTGAGGCCATCGGCGTGCGCGTCCCGATTGGCGGCGTGCAGGCGGCGATCCGCGCGACCACGTGGGGGGCGATTGCCCTCGGCTTCCTCGTGGCCGCCTGGCCGCTCATCGCGGGTGCGAACCCTGCCAACCCCGTCCAGCAGTGGGATCCGACGTTCCACCAGAATGGCGTGCACGCCATCCTGTACGGAAAGAATGCGAGCCCTTTCGGCGGCCTCCACGAGCTCTACGGTGGCAGGAGTGTCTACTACCCCACGGGCTGGCACGCCTTTGTCGCGCTCTTCGCGCGCTACGACTCCGTCGTTCAGGCCTCCAACGTGTCTTCTCTGGCGCTCATGGCCGTGTGGGTCATCGGTCTGGCGGCTCTCGTCTCCGTCCTCACGGCGTCGCGCAGCGCCATCATGGCGGCGCCCATCATCGGCGGGATGCTGCTCAACATGCCGGCCGACGCCCTGACCATGTACAACCAGTGGCCCAACTCGACCGGCACCGCCCTGGTCCCCGGGCTTGCCGCTGCCGCGGTCATCGTCGGCCGCAGACTCGCCGCCGATCTGCGAGCCGGTGACGGACTGCGAGCTTTCGCGCGACGCATCCCTCAGGGTATCTTCCTGATCATCGGTGCCCTCGGCCTCGTCGGCGCGCACCCGAGCGCCGCCTTCTCCCTGCTCGCCCTCCTGATCGCGCCGCTCCTGGCGTCCATCGCCTCCTTTGCGCGCCGCGCCCTCGATCGTGAGGGCCGAGGCCAGCTCGCCGTTCTCGCGTGGGGTGGCCTCGCGCTCGCCGTCGTTGCCTGCCCCTCCTCGCGCTGGCTTCCCCCAAGATTCAGGCCATGGGTAAGTACCCCCGCAACGGCAGCGGCTGGAGCGAGGCTTTCTCCCACGCCTTCCTGCCCTACCCGCCTTTCACGAGCACGTCGGGTATCACCCACTGGACGCTCGTCCAGCTGATCCTCCTCATCGCGGGCGTCGCTGCGACCACCCGCCTGCACACTCTCCTGAGCCGCCCCGACCCCCTCGAACGTGCCGCCGAACAGGCCGGACTCACCGAGGGCACGGATACGAACGAGGAAGACGCGGCCTCGTCCGACGAGGACAAGGCGCTGCCCCTGCCGTTCTGGCCGCTCATCTCCTACCTGATCCTCGCGGGCCTGACGGGCCTCGCTTACTCGCCCAACTCGGCGCTGCGTACGTACCTGCTGGCCCCCTGGTACAAGGACGCCCGACGCATCATGGGCGTCGAAGACATCGCGCTCGCGGTCCTCATGGCGGTCGGTGTCGCCGCGATCATCCACGCCCTGCATGCCGCCTGGACCAGGTCCCTGCAGCGGATCCTCGCCGAGCGTGGCGTCGACGACGAGGTCGAGGCGCCGCGTTGGCCGATCCAGGCGGGGGTCGGCGTCCTCATCCTCGTCCTATCCAGTTTCGGGGCAATCGATGCCCGTCATGCTGCGGTCGCCTACGTGTACGACCCCGCACACCTGGGCAAGCCCGGCATGGCCACCACCGGCGAGTTGGCCATGCTGCGCCGCATGCAGTACACGACCGCGCCCGACGCGCTTGTCCTCGGCGACCCGATCGCGGGCGCCGCATACTCCGAGATGCTTGGCGGGCGCAAAGCCGTTTTCCCGCAGCTGAGCACGGTCAACGCGGACGGCGCCTCGCAGAAGGTCCTCACCCAGCGCTTCCATGACATCGCGACCGACCCGGAGGTGTGCGAGGTCGTGCAACGTCTCGGCATCACGCACTTCTACGAGGAGGAAGACGGCGCCTACTACAACTTCATGCGCTCTGCCCGTAACCCCGGCCTGTACGGGGTCGACACGTCCAGCGGCTTCGAGCTGGTCGACGCGGGCGGCACCGCGAAGCTGTGGAAGATCACCGCGTGCGGCGACGTCACCCCGGGTGGAGGACGCGAGGCCTTTGCGACGGGCGTGAGCGCGAACCGCGACTGACGCTCGGTCGGTTTCCTGGGGGCCGCTGCCTGGGGAGTGACGCGCGAGGCCGGTGGCGCGCCGACGTGAGGCCCGCCCGGCCTCGGAACTCGCGCGATTGGCCACAATGCGCCCCGCGTGCTGAAACGAGGCCACCCCGCGCCTGCCCCTCTCGTTACCCTTGACACCATGACGACGAACATTCCCGGCCCCGCGCCCCTTGGTGACAAGCTTCGTATCGCCTTCCTCGGTCCCTTCGGTACGTTTACCGAGCAGGCCGTTCACCAGGTCGCGCCCGCCGGAGCGATCCTCATGCCGATGACGAGCGCCCCGCAGGCGCTCGCGGTCGTGCGCCGTGGCGAGGCCGACCGTGCCGTCGTCCCGATCGAAAACTCCATTGAGGGCGGCGTCAACGCGACGCTTGATTCCCTCTCGCACGGCGATCCCCTCGTCATTGTTGCCGAGATGCACGTCCACGTGGTCTTCCAGCTGGCCGTCCTGCCGGGCACGCGCCCCGAGGACATTCGCCGCATTGGCACGCACCCGCACGCGTGGGCGCAGTGCCGCGGCTGGGTCGAGGAGACCTTCCCCGGTGCGATCCACGTGCCCGCCACGTCGACGGCTGCCGCCGCCGAGCTTCTCTCGGACGGCGACGCGTCCTTCGATGCCGCTCTGTGCAACGCGGTCTCGGTCAACACCTACGGCCTGGAGGCCCTGTTCACCGATGTTGCAGACAATCCGGGCGCGATCACCCGCTTTGTCCTCGTGGCCCGGCCCGGCTCCGTCCCCCGCCCACCGGTGCGGATAAGACGACCATCCAGGTGGCCCTGCCCGTCAACGAGTCGGGCGCCCTGCTGACCCTCCTCGAGCAGTTCTCGGCGCGCGGTGTCGACCTGTCGCGCATCGAGTCGCGCCCGAGTGGCGATGGCCTCGGCAACTACACCTTCAGCATTGACATCGTCGGCCACATCCGTGAGGAGCGCGTCCAGGCGGCCCTCGTCGGCCTGCACCGCTACTCGCCGGAGGTCCGCTTCATGGGGTCTTACCCGCGTGTCGACGGCGTGCGCGCGTCGGTTGCCCCGGGCACCACGGACGAGGCCTTCCGTGCGGGTCGCGCGTGGGTTGCCGATCTGCTGAACGGCGGGGATGGTACGGGTGAGGCCGCGGGCAGCGCCCCGTCCTGGCCGCTGGCCTGACGCTCGCGTTGCCCCACGGACCACGGGTTCGCACTTGGCAGGTCTGCAGCGCTGAGGGATAAGCCGGGTCACGGCATCTGCCGCTCCAACTTACTGTCAATCGAGCTAGATCGGGCAGGTCTGCACCAGTTAGGGAGCATTACACCAGTTAGGGAGCATTGCACTACCTCCGAGCTGGTGTAATACCCTTCTAAGTGGTGTAACACCACTTAGAAACAAGGCAGATCGTGGAGATGTGCAGTGGATTGGTGTTGGAGATATACGCGCTCTAGCCTCGAGGCTCCGCGCCGAGGCGTAACGAGATGCCTGGTCGAGGTGCAACGAGAAATCTAGCGTCCCATCGTCGGGATTCAACCCGTTAGGGAAGATTCAACCTGATTGGGAAGATTCCACCCGATCAGAAGGGGTTGAATCTTCCCGATCGGGTGCAACACCTCATCGGTAACAAGTGTCGTCGTGGAATTTGTCGCGGACAGTGCCTCCTGCCAGTGTTCGATGGGTGAGGTCCTGCAGCACTGCACTAGATACAGCAGCGATGCACTAGTTGTGAGGGCATTGCACTGCTTCCTATCTAGTGGAATGCCACGCTAAGTAGTGCAACGCTGCGCTAAATAGTGCACTGCTGCTTGGCAACAAGTCGTCATGCGGGCAATCTTTCAGACTGCCGCAGAAACGCCTCGGCTTGCTCCCATCAGTCCCCGAAGTTCCACGCGTTGTGTGCCTCGTATGGACGCGGTATCAGGCGGGCAGCAACTCCATCCACGTGCGCTCAGCGGGCACGGCGATGTCGAGGGCGTCGGCCTGCATGCGGATGTGCATTGTGTGGGCGACACCGATCGCATCTCCGTCCACCTGGCACACCTGGGCCTCCTCGGCCGTGACGGATGCGCCCTTCGCCTGGCGGAATGCGACCTTGCCGGTCGAGACGGGCAGGTTGATGGGGCGCAGGCCGATGAGCTGGCCGAGCATCTTCCAGGTCACGTCCGCCCACCCGAGCAGGCCGGCGTGTGCGTCGACCGCGATGACGTCGATGAGTCCGTCGGAAAGCTCCGCGTCTGGCGCGAGGACCAGCATCTTGAGCTCGCCCGCGTTGGCGAACATGACGGACCGTGCCTCGACGCGCGTGATCTCGTCCGCGGGTGAGTGCGGGGATTCTTCGGGCGCGGCGTCCTCCTCGTCGAGGGTCGTGCCGGCAAGCTGGTCGCCGACGCCGAGCGGGTCAGGCGCGGGGGCGGAGGGGGAGCGCAGGGTCAGGCGTGCCTTCATGCGTGGAACGCCCATCGCGCCCAGGCCCGCCCACACGTAGGCGATCCACCCGATCCGCTTTTTCAGCTCGGGATCTGTGTCGGCCATCGTCTCGCCGTCGTAGCCCATGCCCGCGATGACGAGGCATGCGTACTCGTCCGCGCGCGGCTCGATCGACGAGGCCGGGGCCTCCTCGTTCGGAAGAGTGACCTTGGGGTGCAGGGCGGCGCGTGCGGCGAGGCGCAGGCCGCCCTCGGCGGGCTGGTCGGACTCCTGCGTGGCATCTTCGACGCGTACCCACGCCAGGTCGACGGAGCGGTGGTTGCGGTCGAGTGCGATGGCGAGGGCATGTCCGGGGTCGTCCGGGATGGACAGGTTGCCGGCCAGGACGTTGCCCGTGCCCACGGGGATGATGCCCATGCGTACGCCGGAGCCGGCCATGCCGGCTGCGACGGCACGGACGGTGCCGTCTCCGCCCGCGGCGATGACGACGGAGGCTCCCTCCTCGAGGGCACGCACGGCTGCCCGGTGCCCGGGTCCTCACGCGTGGTCTCGCGCCAGTGCACGTGATCGATGCCCAGTTCCTTGGCCTTGCGGTTGATGAGGTCCTTGAAGGCCTGGGGATCCTCGTGCTTCGAGGGGTTCATGATGATCCAGGGGCGCGGCCGTCCGCGCGTCGGATCGTCCACGGAGGCGGGGACTGCGAGGGCCTGGCGGCGGCGGTGCCTGCGGGTGAGGGCGGTTGCGAGGCGCGCGACCCCAATCGCTCCGGCTCCTGCGACGGCGGCGAGTACCCACGGTGTAGCGTCCATGTGAATAAGGGTAGCCCGCGAGTGGCCTGTGGACGGGTTGTTAAGTGGCTTTTCGTTGTACTTCGTGTCATACGTGTCGGCCTGGCGTGTGCTTGCTGTCATCTTGTCCACACGGTTATGCACCAAAGGTGGATAACTTTCAGTCTTTTGAGAACTCTCAGAGTGTAGTTTGTGCATAACCCTGACCTGCTGTGTTGAATTCAAACTCGCTCCGGTAGGGGACACGGCGCGCCCACCTGGCATAGGATGGGACGCATGATTGATGTGCGTGCCCTGCGTGACAACCCCGAACCCGCCCGCGCCTCCCAGCGTGCCCGCGGAGCGAACCCCGGCCTCGTCGATGAGATCATCGCGGCCGACGCCGCCCGCCGCGAGTCCCTCCAGGCTTTCGAGACGCTGCGAGCCACCCAAAAGGAGGTCTCCAAGTCCGTGGGCCGCGCCTCTAAGGAGGAGCGTCCGGCGATCCTGGCTCAGGCCAAGGAACTTGCCGAGCAGGTGAAGGCCGCTGAGGCCGCCGCGAACGCCGCCGACGCCGAGGCCGACCGCCTCGCGCGCCTCCTGCCCAACCTGGTCGTCGACGGCGTGCCCGTCGGTGGCGAGGACGACTTCGTGGTCCTGCGCCACGAGGGCCCCGCCCCCCGCGACTTCGCAGCCGAGGGCTTCGAGCCCCAGGACCACCTCGCGCTCGGCGAGGGCCTGGACGCGATCGACACCAAGCGCGGCGCGAAGGTCTCCGGCGCCCGCTTCTACTACCTCAAGGGCATTGGCGCCCGCCTCGAGCTGGCCCTCATGACGATGGCCATGGACCAGGCGCTGGCCAACGGCTTCGTGCCGATGATGACCCCGACCCTCGTGACCCCGCAGGTTATGGGTGGCACCGGCTTCCTCAACGAGCACTCCGACGAGATCTACTACCTGCCCGCCGACGACCTGTACCTGACGGGCACGTCCGAGGTGGCCCTCGCCGGCTACCACGCCGACGAGATCCTCGACTTGTCGGATGGCCCCAAGCGCTACATGGGTTGGTCCACCTGCTACCGCCGCGAGGCCGGCTCCGCGGGCAAGGACACGCGCGGCATCATCCGTGTCCACCAGTTCAACAAGGCTGAGATGTTCAGCTACTGCCGCCCCGAGGACGCCGCCGAGGAGCACCAGCGCTTCCTCGCATGGGAAGAGGAGATGCTCGCCAAGGTCGAGCTGCCCTACCGCGTCATCGACACGGCCGCCGGCGACCTGGGTACCTCCGCTGCCCGCAAGTTCGACTGCGAGGCGTGGCTGCCCACTCAGGAGCGCTACATGGAGGTCACCTCGACCTCGAACTGCACGACGTTCCAGGCGCGCCGCCTCGGTATTCGCGAGCGTCGCGAGGACGGCATGACCGCGGTCGCCACCCTGAACGGCACGCTGGCCACGACTCGCTGGATTGTCGCCTTCCTGGAGAATCACCAGCAGGCGGACGGCTCGATCTACGTGCCCGAGGCCCTGCGTCCCTACCTGGGTGGACTCGAGGTTCTGAGCCCGGTCGCTCGATGAGCCAAGAGCGCTTCCTGACGGTCCCTTCCACCGGGGAAGTCGCTCGCCCCTTCGAGGTTCTTCTCGACGAGGCCTCGGCCGCCCTGCCCGCCGACTTTCCGACGTCGGCGGGCCAGGTCCTGGTCGCGCTCGACATTGACGGCACGATCCTGACTCCGGCGGGGGCGACCCCGCGCGTCCTCGAGGGGATCCACGGCCTCGCCGCCGCGGGCGCCCAGGTGCTCATCGCCTCGGGTCGCGCGCTTGAGGGCGTGATTCCCGTTCTCGACGCCCTCGAGTTCACGGACGGGTGGGCGCTGTGTAATAACGGCGCGACCCTCGTGCGCGTGAGCGGCGGGGCGTGCGAGATCGTCGAGGAGCGCACCTTCGTGCCCGGCCCGATCCTGGAGGAGATCGCTTCGGCCGTGCCCGGCTCGGTGTTCGCGTCGATGCCGCACCCCGACATCCTGCTCTCCGCTCCCTTCCCGAACAACGAGATCGAGGGCAGCGATCACCGCATCGTGTCGATGGAGGAGCTCGCCTCCACCCCCACCCCGAAGATCGTCGTCCGCGCCGCCGACATGGATCGCGAGGAGTTCGATCGGATCCTGTCGTCCCTGGACGTGTCGCGCACCCACGAGGTGTTCGTCGGCTGGACGTCCTGGGCGGATATTGAGCCGCTCGGGGTGACCAAGGCGAGTGGCCTGGAGTCTCTGCGTCAGCGTCTCGGCCTGCCCGCGTGTGGGACCGTCGCCGTCGGTGACGGCACGAACGACATCGCGATGATCGAGTGGGCGGCCTTTGGCGTCGCGATGGGCGGCGCCTCCGACGAGGTGCGCGCCCACGCCGACCACGTGACGGCCGCCGTCGAAAACGACGGCGCCGCCGCGGTCATGCACGGCATCATGCGCCGCTGCGGGGTGGCCGGCCGCTGAGCCAGTCGCCCATGATCGCGAAGGCGCGGTCGAGGTCCCCGATCTGACAGTGCTGCGCCATGTCCGGGTCCTGCGCGTGACGGAACGCGCGTACCTCCAGCGACTCAGCGTTTCTCAGGGCGCGGCGCACGTCGCCCAGGCGCTCGAAGGGCACGTACTGATCCGCATCCCCAGCGAGGACGAGGCACGGCTGGGTGATGCGCCCCTCGAAAGGTTCCATCGTATAGTCGCCAAACGCGCGCAATACCTGGCTGGGTCGGTGCAGTCCCGTGAGGTACCGCCCCTGCTGGAGCTTCCACGCCAGGTCCGCGCTGAGTCGTGACGCCATCTCCAGACCGGCATCGACGAGCCGCGCGGGCCTCGGGTTCCCGACGACCGCGTCCGTGATGGGGCGCAGGGGACGAGGCAGTGGCAGCGTCAGCCCGTCGAGGAGCCGGTACATCATGTCGAAGGCGATCACGTGCGTGATGCGCGGGCAGTGGGCGGCCGCGCGTGTGACGAGGTAGCCGCCAAAGGACACGCCGAGCGCGGCCGCGCTGGTCACCCCGAAGTAGTCCATCACTGCCTCCGTCGGATGCTCCCACTCAGGCTCGAGGGGCATGCCCGCCAGCGCCGTGTGCCCCTGACCGGGACCGTCGAAGGTGATGATGTCGAAGGGACGAGTCGGGAAGTGGGACGCGAAGTCGATGATCTCCTCCGCGTACCCGTCGAAGCCGTTCATCATGACGAGCGTGGTCGGGGTGCCCGTCGGGGCTTGCGCGTGGTCCGCCGGGTCCGCCTCCCACCGCATCGCGGTGAGCTCACCGCCGCGATAGGGCAGCGCGTGACGGGTGAGCGTGAGGCCTCGGTGCGCCTCGTCGAAAGAGCGTGACATTGCGTCGATGAAGCGATGCTTACGGGGGTCGTCGGCCCCGAGGTAGAAGGCCGCGAGCTCGTAGAGGTGCCACGCGGCATCCGCATCTCCTTCCGACTCGAAGCGCTCGGCGAGGTGCTGGGCCAACGCCGTGATCTGCTTCGTTGTGCGCAGGCGGGGGAGCGTGGTGGCTGCGACCTTGTCCATTCCGGGGCGATCGAGGATCGGTGCGAAGGTCCGGTTGAGCTGTAGGTCGAATTGGCGATTGCCGGTGTACTCGGTGAACATGACTCGACGCTATCGCGCTCAGAGGTGGGGTGGACCGCACAATAACAAACGGAGTGTTGGATACCGGACGGCGCGAACGCTATGCGTAGGATAAGCCCATTAATAGAGGAAAACTGATCGGAGAGACATGTTCCTGCGGAATGCGGATAAGCACGGGCGCGAGGCCGAGAAGAACCTGGACCTGCGCATCCGGAAGACGCGTCGGGCGATCCGCTCTGGCCTCGTCAAGGCGTGCCAGGCAAAGCCCTACGCGCACGTGAGCGTCACCGACATCTGCTCCGCCTCGATGGTGTCGCGCACAACCTTCTACGACCACTACACCGACAAGGACGCCCTCCTGGCCGAGGTTGTGTCCTTCCTTCTTGAAGAGATCGCCCCTGCCCTCGAAGGACTGTGGTTCGGCGAGGGACGCGACGCCCGCGCCGTCGCCCGCCACCTCGCCGACGTGTACGCGCGCAATGGGCAGGCCCTGAAAACCCTGCTGGCGATCCGCGTGGGCGGCGACGGCGACCTACACGAGCAGCTTTATCGCACGTGCTGTTCGGTATTTACCGATTGGGCGCGTGGTCGCGTGGAAGACGAGGTGCTTCCACTGGCCGCGGACGTCTACGCGTCCGTCGTCCTGACCTTCATCGAGCGCAGTGCTATGAAGCCGCTCACCGACAAGGAACTCGCCGCGATCGACCGCGCGCGTGAGCTCTTCATCGCGGGCTTCGGCACCCGGTAGGTCAGCGCTAGATGCCTAGCCGATAATCTGGATCAAGACACTAATAGCGAACAGAGTGTCTGATAAACGACCAAAGGTCGCTGTCGTCGCGCGTGGGAAAGTGTTACCGTTAACGCAACCCCGGCCCCGGCCTCGTCAATGAAGACCCAAGGAGCACACGTGAGCACCGACCCCCGCGCCGCCATCGCCGCCGCCGACACCGCGCTCGGCATCGAATTTGGCTCGACCCGCATCAAGGCCGTCCTGATCGGCCCCGACCACGAGGTGCTCGCCACCGGCGGCCACGGGTGGGAGAACCACCTGGAAGGCGGCCTGTGGTCGTACACCCTCGACGAGGTCGTCGCCGGCCTGCAAAGCGCCTATGCCTCCCTGGTCGCCGACGTGCGCGAGCGCTACGACGTTACCCCCACGTCCTACGGCTCGATCGGCATCTCCGCGATGATGCACGGCTACCTCGCGTTCGACGCCGACGACAACCTGCTCGCGCCGTTCCGCACGTGGCGCAACACCAACACGGGACGTGCGGTGGAGGAGCTCACCCGCCTCTTCGGCTTCAACATCCCCCTGCGCTGGTCGATCGCGCACCTGCACCAGGTGGTCCTCGACTCCGAGGAGCACGCCCCGCGCGTCGCCCGCCTGACGACGCTGGCCGGCTGGGTCCACCATCAGCTCACAGGCCGCCACGTCCTGGGCGTCGGTGACGCTTCGGGTATGTTCCCGATCGACTCGCAAGCCGGTACCTACGTGGAGCCTACCTCGATCAGTACGAGGCCCTGGTGGCCGAGCGGGTCCCGTGGCGTTTGCGTGACGTCCTGCCGACCGTGTTGAGCGCAGGGGAGGATGCGGGCGTGCTGACCCCCGAGGGCACCGCGCTCATCGACCCGACCGGCACGCTTCAGGCCGGGATCGCACTGTGCCCGCCGGAGGGTGACGCGGGCACCGGCATGATCGCCACGAACGCGATCGCGCAGCGCACGGGCAACATCTCGTGCGGCACCTCCGTCTTCCTCATGGCCGTCCTCGAGCGCTCGCTCACCGAGCTCCACACCGAGATCGACATGGTGACCACGCCCGACGGCTCGCCGGTCGCGATGGTCCACTCGAACAACGGCGCGTCCGAGCTCGACGCGTGGGTCGGCTGGTTCGCGGACTTTGCTCGCCTGGTTGGTGCCGACGTGAGCGTCCCGGCGATCTACGACGCCCTCTACAACCACGCGCTCACGGGTGAGGTCGACGCGGGCGGTGTCATGGCCTACAACACGCTGTCCGCCGAGCCGCTCGTCGGCCAGGAGGCCGCGCAGCCGGTCTTCACCCACACCGCTGACGCGCGCGTGACCCTGGCGAACGCCGTGCGCGCCCAGCTCATGAGCATCTTCGCGGCCGTGCGCATCGGCGTTGACATCCTGAGCGACGAGGGCGTGCGCCTCGACTCGCTCTTCGCCCACGGCGGCCTGTTCAAGACCCCGGGCGTCGCCCAGCAGATCCTCGCGGACTCGCTGAACATCCCCGTCTCCGTTGGCGATACCGCGGGCGAGGGCGGCGCGTGGGGCATCGCGGTACTCGCGCGCTACCGTGCGGTCCTCGCAGGGGACGAGGCCACGCCCGCCCTGCCGGACTACCTCTCCGAGCGCGTCTTCGCGGGCGCCTCGGTCTCCACCCTGGAACCCATCCCCGAGGGTGTGGCCGGGTACGAGCGCTTCCTCGACGCCTACCGCGCGGCCCTGCCCGGCGTGGAGGTCATCGCCCGGGGCGCTGCCAGCTGACGAGGCGTGGAGCCTCTGACGAGGAGCGGGGTCGCTAAGGAGGCGCGGGGCCGCTGACGAGGCATCCCGTGCCCGGACCCTGCGCAGGCGCACGTTTACCCAAAAATGTCGCATGCAATTCCCCGCGACCTATTTCAAACATTGAAATCAGATCGTTGAAATTCCGGGCAATTCTCGATACCTAATAAAAGGTAGGCGAGCCAAATTGCATGCGACATTGGGGGAGGGTGGGGCGGAGTGTGGGGAGGCCGGGGCTGGGGGTCAGGGGAGGCGCGGGGGGTGAGGGGACCGGCTCGCCCAGCCCTCACCTCGTCGATTGAGCGAAACCCGCTACGATTACACCCATGGGTAAAGCTAGCCGCCGTAAGAAGGTCACCGATCCCGCCAAGCTCAAGGCGTATCGCCCGCCGATCCCCTTCGTCGCGCGCCCCTACGAGGGTCTGCCGAAGGAGATCGAGCTGGTCGCCATGCGCGAGCTCATCCCGGCGGCCACGCTGACCGCACGCACCGACGCCGACCACGGCGCCGTCGAATTCGACTTCGTCACTCTCCTGCCCGAGGGCCACCCTGCGATGGTGCGCCCCGACGGCCGCATCCTCGTTGCGCTGCAGACCCGCTCGAACTCCGCGGACCTCAGCCACGACGCGGGCGCCGCGCTGCTCGCGGCCATCGCCGCGAAGGAAGCGGGCGACGAGGGCGTCATCTCGATCGACGTGCGCGAGCCCTCCGAGCGTCTCCAGGACATCGTCGACGTCGACAGCTTCACGGACATGAAGCTCGAGGAGGACTTCTCCTTCTGGTTCGACCCGGCCGAGGAGATCGACGAGTCGACGCGTCGCGCCCTCGAGCAGAACCGCGACGAGATCATCCCGACCGAGCCCGTGCCCGGCGTCCCCGGCGCGTACTGGTGCGAGATGAACCGTAACTTCGTGCGTTTCCTGACGGACAACGACGAGAGCAAGCTCTTCGACGCGCTCGCCCGCCTGGCCGCGCGCGGCGAGGCCAACGTCGGCGAGGGCTCGCGCTACGTGGGTTCCTTCCGCGCGTGCGGCCTGATCGTCCCGGTCTTCGAGCTGCCCGAGGGTGCCAGTGCGGCCGACGTTGCGCCCGGCACGCAGGCCCTTGCCAAGGCTCTCGAGGAGGCCCTGAAGGTCACCGAGCGCCTGGATGACAAGGAACGCCGCGCACGTCAGGGCCTCGTCTCCCGAGCTGTGACGATCCGCTAAGCAGATTTTTACCTGTCGTTTAGATAGGTTTGTCGCTCACATTACGGGCGGCGGGACGCGAGCGCGCCCCGCCGCCCGTAGACTGTTAGTCGTGAACTATCCCGCCGGATCTCGAGGTTCCCAGCCGCAGCGCGTCGCCGCCGTCATCGCTGCACACAACGTCGGACGCGCTGTCGCGGCCACCGTGCGCGCGTGCCGCGCGATACCCAGCGTTGACCTCCTCATTGTCGTCGACGACGGTTCCACGGATGACACAGGCCGCGCCGCCCGAGCCGCCGGCGCCGTCGTCGTGCGCCACTCCGTCGAACGCGGGCGCGCCTCGGCGATCGAGACCGGCGTGAAGGTCGCCGCCATGCGCGACCGCCCCGACGGGCCGCCCCGCCACATCCTGCTTCTTTCCCCCGACCTCGGGGAATCCGCGGTCGAGGCCACCGCCCTCGTCGAGGCCGTCTTCGCCCGCCAGGCCGACATGGCGATTGCCGTGCCGGCGGCGGGGCGCGAGTACTCCGGCTACGGGCCGGGCGTCGCCCGCCGACTCATCCGCCGTAAGACCGGCTGGAACTGCCACTACCCCCTCAGCTACCAGCGCTGCCTGACGCGTGAGGCCATCGACGCGGCCATGCCGTTCAGCGGCCGCTACGTGCTTGAAGCCGCCATGACCATCAGTGTGCTGCGTGCGGGCCTGTCCGTCATGGAGGTCCCCTGCAACTTCGCGCACTCGGGCGCGGACCGCTCGCTCGGGTCGCTCAACCGCCCGGCGCGCATGTTCGACGCCGTGCGCGCCACGGTCAGCCAGCTCTTCCACTCCGACGCGCGCTCGAAGCGCCGCGCCGACCACGAACAGGGGATCGGCGTGCCCTATCCGGCGCCGGCCTCGGCCCGCGACGAGGCGGAGGCAACTGACTCCTCTGACGTGCGCCGTTCGGAGATGGTCGGGTGAAGGGGCCGGATCGACTAGCCGTCGGTCGCCTGGTGGCGACCTGGTGGCTGCCCACCGTCATTGCGTGCGCCGTCGGCGCGCTCTACGTCTGCTACTCGGTGGCGCAGTGGCGCGCGCTCGTCGCCCCCTCGTGGGATCTGGGCATCTTCGCCGAGGCCGTCCAGGCATACTCGCGCTTCGAGGCGCCCATCGTTCCTATCAAGGGGCCCGGCTACAACCTGTTGGGCGATCACTTCCATCCGATCTTGGCGCTCCTGGGGCCGATCTTTCGTCTCTTCCCCTCCGCGCTGACCCTCCTCGTCGTCCAGGACCTGCTGATCGCCGCGTCGGTGTTGCCGATCGCGCGCCTCGGGCAGCGTCTCCTCGGCCGAGGCGGTGCCCTCCTCGTCGGTCTCGCCTACGGCCTGGGGTGGGGGCTGCAGGGTGCGGTCGGCGCCCAGTTTCACGAGGTCTGCATGGCCGTCCCGCTGTTGGCTTTCGGGGGCGTCGCCTTCGTCGAGCGGCGCTGGGGTGCGTGCATGGCGTGGCTGGCCCCGCTGGTCCTTGTCAAAGAGGATCTCGGGCTGACGGTTTTCGTCGCCGGACTCGCGATCGCCTGGCGCCGCAGAGGCGAGGGGCGTTCCAGTGTCCTGCGGTCGATAGCGTACGCTCTGTTCGGTGTCGTCGCGTTTGTGCTGACGGTGAAGGTGCTGCTTCCGGCGATGAACCCGGCGGGCACGTGGGCCTACTCCCTCGATGGGGCCGCGACCGGGGCGGGTACGCCGACTGGCGGCACCACCGCAGCGCGCGCAATCCCCTCCCTGTGGGACATCCTGACGACGCCTTCTGTCAAGCTCGTGACGCTCCTGGTTCTCGTGGCCGGTGCCGGCCTCGTGGGTACGGCCTCCCCCTGGTTTGCGCTGGTCCTCCCGACGCTTGCGTGGCGCTTCGCGGGCTCCGTTGAGACCTACTACGTGTGGGACTCCTGGCACTACAACGCCGTGCTCGTCCCCATCGCCGCGTGCTCCCTGCTGGACGTCATCGACCAGTGGCTTGAGCCGAAGCGTGCCTCTCGTTCGGAGTCCGCCTCTGCTCTGGCGGAGGCTGTGGGAGAGGATGCGCTCAACGATCTGCGCGCCGATCACGTTGCCACGGCCTCGGAGACGCGCGGATGGCGGGTGGCCGCGTGGGCGGTCGCGTGCGTCCCCGCCCTGTCACTGGCTCTCACTGCCACGTCGCTGCCGCTATGGCACCTGCCCGCCCTCACGGAAGACCCCCGGATGGCCGCCGCTCTCGGCGCGCTCGAGGCGGTGCCCGAGGGGGTCAGCGTCGAGACCGACACGACGCTGCTCGCGCGCCTCGTGCCCGGTCGCGAGGTCTACTGGGTGGGTACGACCGGCACCATGGATACCCCTCCGGAGTATGTCGTCATCGACGCTCGCTCCTACGCGTGGGGCGGCCAGCAGGTCGACGCCGAGTCGTGGGGGAGCGCCGCCCACCCCGGCCACACGTACGAGACTGTCTACGCCAAGCAGGGCTTCCGCGTCGCGCGACGTACCTCGTGATTCTGCATCTTGGTGATGTGGCGTCTCGCAGCTCAACTCTGTCCCGAATGGCTGTCTAATTTTAACTGGGGGTCATAAATCCACAGCGTGCGTCGGTCATGTCACGACACCCTCATGGACTCGCCGGTGCGACTTATCACTCGGCCCATTTTCCCGTGTCATCAGGTGGTTGGTGCCCGTCAGCGATGCGCTGCCGCGACGACGATGCGCTCGGCTTCCCGGCGTCGTCATTTGTTGACACACATGCCTACAAGTCACATATGATTGACCAGTCTGAAAGTAGGAGAAAAATATGTCCCTTCTCGCGTCTCGTCGCACCCTTGCAGCGGCCTCGTCCCTGCTTCTGGCGGCCATCGGCCTGACCGGCTGCCTGAACCTGCCCGGCGGCGCAGGGGGATCGAAGTCCTCGGACATCGCCTCGATGAAGAACATTCCCGAAGGCATCAAGCGTGACCTCATCAACCAGATGAACTCCGCTTCTGGCGCTGAGAAGAGCAAGATCGTCGACAAGGCCAACGCCTTGAACAACATGGTCGGCAGGGACCTCGTTGGCGTCGAGCCGGCCATCATGGGCCTGCAAAAGTACAAGCTCGACACCAACGGCACCGTCGCTACCAATAAGGATGACAGTGTCTACGGGCTCATGTCTGCGGCTGATTACTGGCGTCTTGGTGAGGATAGCTACGACCTGTGCGTGGAGCAGAACTGCGAGTACTACTCCTCGTGGACCATCGATATTGAAGGCAGCGGCTCCGACCTCGTCTACGTGTGGACCCTCAAGATCGACAACCCCGACATCACCGACCAGCCCCTGGTCCGCCGCTTCAAAGTCAAGTAACAAGTATCCCGCGCGCAGGCGCCTCACTATCCCATCAGTGTAAGGAGATCACATGTCAGGGTCTACGGACTACGGCTACGACAAGTCAGCTCAGGAAGCTGCCGCCTCCAACGTTCCGGAGAGCTCCGAGGCGGTGAGCAGTACGGCGAACGCGTCCTACGCTCAGGGCGCGGCCCAGACGCGTTCCGCGTGGGGTAGCGAGAACGGTCCCTCAACGTTCCGTGAATCTGTGGCGAACATGTTCGAGGAGATCTCCGATATCCTACGCAAGGAGAACGATCTGATCTCGACCTTCGATGCGAACATGCGTGAGACCATGAAGGAAGCCGAGAAGGCGGAGTGGGACAACGAGCAGTCCCTGAGCAAGGTCAACGACATGCTGGGGAAGGTCGCTGGATCCAACGAAGCTGAGGCCCTCAAAGAGCAGCTGAAGAAGAACAAGTACCTGTAGGACGTGGCGTAACAGCTGGCGTCTCAGCCTCCCACAATCAACGGGCAGTCTCCCTCCACGCAGAATGCCGCGAATACCATCACCCACGGTGAGTGGGTCGACAGCCGCGCCCGACCAGCGGCAGGCAGAAAGGAATCACTCATGGTTTCGTCTCCGTACTACCAGCGCCTCAAGGAATTCATGAAGGCCGCCGAGGAGAACAAGAATCTCGACGCGTGGAACGACGAGCACGAGAAGTCGATCAAGGGCTTCGATCAGGCCGTCGAGCGCCTCAAGGCCTACCGCGACGGCCACGGCTTCCAGGGGGAGTCGGCCAAGGCCATGAACAAGTGGGTCAACGAGTCGATTGATCGCATCGAAGGCTACCGCGCCCGCTACGAGGCGAAGTATCAGACCTACCAGGGTGGCCGCGAGGTCATGGCGAGGTCCCTCGCGGAGGCGGGAAACGTCTCCGACACCCTCGTGGACCCGGTCACCGCGGCGATGGGGTACCTGCCTGTCGTCTCCGTCCCCTCCAGTAAGCCCGGCGGTGGCTTTTCCGTTGGACCGGTTCGCTTCACGACGGGTGCCGCGTACGTGGAGGGCGTCGAGGCGCAGAACAACGCCCAACGCGAGGAGGCGTGTAAGCGAATTCTCAATACGCTCAATCATGAGCTTAACGGGAAGTCAAATGAAGTCAAAATAGAGGATGCAGATAAGACTGTCGGCGATCCTACTAAGGACAAGGACAAGGGCGGTGACGATGCCGCTCACGGTGGTGGCAGCACCGGCGCTACCGGTGGTGGCAGCCACGGCTATGGTGGCGGTGGTTATTCGCCGGAGAATGGCTTTGGTCGTGAGGCTGGCCGTAATGGTGAGGGCTACCCTGGTGGCTTTGATAAGCCGTGGTGGAGCGAGGCCGATGCGGCCGCGGCTCGTAACCGCGTGATCGCCTCCGGTGCCGTTCCGGCCAAGGAGCTGCCCTACGGTGAGTTGGGTTCGCGTACGAACCCGATCACTGACCCGCAGGACCTCATGGACACTGACCTGCTGCACACGCGCGTCAACGGCACGACGTATCGCAACGGCGTCGTGGGCGGACACACCCCAGCACCCGCTGCGGACTCCGGTCATCCCCTGTGGCGCCTGAACAGCAGCACCGCAGCCGACGCGGCGACGGCTGGTCGTCTGGGTGGGGCTGGTGTGCTGGGCGCTGGCGCGCTGGGCATGCGTGGCGCGGCTCGCATGGGTGCTGGTTCGGGCTTTGGTGGCCTGGGCGGTGCTTCTGGTTCTGCTGGCGGTATGGGCGCGGGCGGCATGGGTGGCCTGCGTGGTATTACCGGTACGACCGGTTCGGCTGGTGCCATGGGTGCGTCGAACCTGCGCGTGGGTACCTACTCGGGTTCGGGTTTTGGGTCCTACACTCCTCCGGCTTCTGTGGCCGGTGCGAACGGTGCGGCCGGTGCGGGCGCTTCCGGCGTGACTGGTACGACCGGTGCTGGTGGTGGTGCGGCTGGCGCTGCGGGTGCTGCCGGTCGCGGCGGTGCTGGTGCTGGTGGTGGCTTCATGGGCGGCGGTGGCGCGGGCGCTGGTGCTGGAATGGGTAAGGACGATAAGAAGGGCCGCAAGCGTAAGTATGTGGCTTTCACGGTTGATGAGGATGAGGACGATCTGCCCGCAGGCTACGTCAACCCCCTGTCCCAGACCTACGGAACCGACCGCACCATCGCGCCCGTGAAGCGGGAGGACGACGGATGGGACCTGCGCCAATGGTGACCTTTTCACACAAGTCCGCGCGTGCCCTGGTGACCGCTTTCTCCGCTCTGGCTTTGGCTGTGGGTGCTGTGGCTGTGTCTCCGTCTTCGGCTCGGGCTGATGACACGATTACGACCCAGGATTATTTCTCGTATTACAAGCTGGATCAGGCGCGTGCGAAGGGGTATACGGGTAAGGGCGTGACCATCGCGATGATCGACGGCCCCGTCGACACGAGCGCGCCGGAACTGGCGGGGGCTAACATCACGGTCAAGACTCCGTGTGAGTACGAGGCGGCCAAATCCTCTCGGACTCACGCGACCGCTATTGCCTCGATCTTGGTGTCTAAGAACTATGGTCTGGCTCCCGATGCTAGCCTCATTGCCTACGCAACTCCTTCGAAGGATGATAAGAGGCCAAAGGACTGCATGGATGCGCGGGGTAGTACTCGTCCGTTGTCTACTCATATCAATATGGCAATTAACGATGGCGCTCAGGTCATTTCGTATTCTCGATCAGCCCTCAACCAGGATGCTGCCATGAAGTGGGCGATTGCTCGGGCGATGGCGAAGGGCGTCATTATTGTGGGTCCGATGGGCAACGAATCGGAGGATACCAACGATCTATCAGTCGCTTGGTGGTCTGGGACTGTGGGCGTGTCTGCGATTGATGCCAATGGTCAGTTGGCTAGTTATTCGTCGTGGGGTCAGGGTATCGTCACTGCTGGTATTGGTGGTCCTGTGAAGGCTCGCGACTACGAGACGGGCACCATTAAGGATGTGCAGGGGACTTCTATTGCGACTCCGATCGTGGCAGGTCAGATCGCTCTGGCGCGGTCTCGCTGGTCTCAGGCGACCCCTAACCAGATCCTTCAGTTGGTGACTCGTAGTGGTTCGAATAATGGTGTGTGGGACCAATACACCGGTTACGGCGCTCTGAGCCTGGATGCGATGCTGGGGAGTGATCCTTCTCAGTATCCTGATGAGAATCCGCTGGCCGATAAGGGTGGCGGCTCCACGCCCACTCCGGCTGAGGTGCAGCAGTACCTCGACGGCCTCGCCCCCTTCTTGGATGTGCTACTTGATGATAGTTATGTGTATCGCGGGGTGGATGAAGACGCAGCTGGCAGTGTTGATGCCCCGAATGCGCATATTGGTACGAGCCCTGCTTATCACCGGAAGTGATCTCATGACGCCTACGCCAGACGCGCCTCCCCGATCCCGCAGGCTCGTGGGGTAATAGGGCGGGTATCAGTCGTGAGATACCGAGTGCCGCGCAGCCGGATGTCCGGCCACGCGGCACTCGTGCCGTTTGTGCGGTTACTTCGCGGTGCGCAGGCGCAGCGAGTTGAGGACAACGAACACGGACGAGCACGCCATCGCAGCGCTTGCCAGCATGGGGGAGAGGAGCCCAGCGATCGCGAGCGGCACCATCAGCACGTTGTAGAAGAACGCCCAGAACAGGTTTTCCTTGATGATGCGCAGCGTTCGGCGCGACACGCGGATTGCGGTCGCCGCCGAGGTGAGCGAGGAGTTCATGAGCGTCATGTCCGCGACCTCGATGGCCACGTCCGTGCCCGAACCCATCGCGATGCCCAGGCCCTTCGCACTCGCCTGCGCGAGGGCGGCAGCATCGTTCACGCCGTCGCCCACCATCGCGACCGTGCGGCCCTCGGCCTGCAGGTCAGCGACGGTGTCGCGCTTGCCGTCGGGCAGGACGCCCGCAATGACGCGCTCGATACCCACCTGACCCGCGACGTGGCGGGCCGCCGCCTCGTTGTCGCCCGTCAGCAGGATCGGCTCGATGCCGAGTTCGCGCAGCTGAGCGATCGCGTCCGCGGAGGACTCCTTGACCGTGTCGCGCACGACGAGCGCGGCAATCGCGCGGCCCTCGACGCGCTCAGGGATCACGAGCGCCGAGGCTTGTGCCCCCTCCCGCTCGCCCGCGCCCGGGGTGGTGCCCGGCTGGGTGGGGGTACCGGTATCCCCACTCGTGCTGCCGCCAGCCGCGGGTGCGGCGTCGGCGGTCGCGGCCTCAGAACGGGAGGTGACGGTGCCGGAATACCCGGCGGCGTTCACGACGGCCTCGAGCTCCTCGTCGCTGTGCGGGGCGGTGAGCGTGATGCGCGCGGACTCGGTGGCCAGGTTGACCTCGGCCTTCACGCCGTCGAGCTTGCCGAGCTTACGCTCGACGCGGCGCACGCAGGACGCGCAGGTCATGCCGCCCACGCTCATGGTGAGCGTCGCGAGGGGCAGCTCGGCATCGGGGCCGGGCAGTGTGATGGACGCGGGCGCCTCGGGCGTGGCGGCTGCCGGCTCCGGGGAGGAGGATGCCGCGGAACCCAGGTTCGGTGCGAGAGCCGCGACGACCGCGGAGGCGCCCGAGGCCTCGGCCTCACGTACGGCGTCAAGGAGAGAAGCGGGCACGTCCACGCCCAGGGAAGCCAGCCACGACGGGCGGCCGACCAGCACGCCGCCGCGGGCGGTGAGGCCGACGACGCCGAGTCCAGGCTGGTTCGCGAATGCCGTCACGGGCTCCAGCGATAGGCCGCGGTCCGATGCACCCGACGTGATCGCGCGGGCGACGGGGTGCTCAGAGAGGGACTCGACGGAGGCCGCGAGGGACAGGGCCGAGGCCTCGTCCACCTCGGGAGACCTCCCTGCGGTGGGAACCGCGACCGACTCGAGGGACATGACGCCCGTCGTCACCGTGCCCGTCTTGTCCAGCAGCATCGTGTCGATCGAGCGCGTCTGCTCGAGGATTTCCGCGTTCTTGATGAGGATGCCCAGCTGCGAGGCGCGCCCCGACCCGACGAGGATCGCGGTGGGCGTGGCCAGGCCGAGCGCGCACGGGCACGCCACGACCAGGACGGCGACGGCCGCCGTGAACGCGGCCTGCACGCCGCCGCCCGCGAGCAGCCAGCCCCCGAGCGTCAGCAGGGAAACGACGATGACGATCGGCACGAACACGCCGGAGATCTGGTCCGCGAGTCGCTGGACGGGAGCCTTTCCGGCCTGGGCCTCGGCGACCATGCGCCCCATCTGCGCGAGCGTCGTGTCCGAGCCGACGCGCGTGGCGCGCACCAGCAGGGACCCCCACGTGTTGACGGTCGCACCCGTCACCGCGTCGCCGGGGGCGGCGTCCACGGGCACGGACTCGCCCGTCAGGAGCGAGGTGTCCAGGGCGGAGGAACCCTCGACGATGACGCCGTCGGTCGCCACCTTCTCGCCCGGGCGCACCGTGAACAGGTCGCCGACCTGCAGGGACGAGGCGGGCACGACGCTCTCGGAAGCGCTCGCCGGTCGCGGGGTCGACGCTCACGAGCGTCGCCTCCTTCGCGCCCATGCTCAGCAGCGAACGCAGCGCGTCGCCCGCGCGGTAGCGTGCGCGCGCCTCCAGGTAGCGTCCCGTCAGCAGGAACACGACGATCGTGGACGCGACCTCGAAGTAGATCTCCGCGTGGCCGGCGTGCGCCGCGCGCGGGATCAGGCTCATCTGCATGCGCATGCCGAGCATCCCCGCACCGCCCCACAGCAGGGCCCACCAGCTCCACAGCGTCGAGGCGATGACGCCGAGTGAGACCAGCGTGTCCATCGTCGTCGACCCGTGGCGACCCGCCGCGAAGGCCGCCCGGTGGAAGGGCCACGCGCCCCACGTGACGACCGGGATCGTGATCGCCGCGACGACCCACTGCCACCCCGTGAACTGCCAGGCGGGCACCATCGACAGGATCATCGCGAGGACGCCGAGCGGCGCGGAGACGATGAGGCGAGCGCGCAGGTCGGCGGCGTGGGCGCGGGTACCCTCGCCGACCTGGGGAGCGGGGGCCGAGGCCGGGGTGGCGTCATGGGAGGAAGGGGCGGCCGCGGGAGTGGTCGTCACGGAATCAGTGGACATGGGTACCCTCCGGGGGTATGTATCGGATGAAAGGAAACGAGGCCGGGGAAGGTGCCCCGGCCTCGTCGGTGAGGCGTGGAAAACCTCAGAAGTCGCGCGAGATGCCGACCAGCGTGAAGCCAGCCTCGGACACCGCGTCGCTCAGCGCCGCGTCGTCCAGGGGGGTATCGGTCAGGACCGTCACCTTGGAGGTGGCGCCCGAGTTGAGGATGACCTCGACGTTCTTGACGCCGGGGATCTCGCGCAGCTCCTCGCTGACGCTCATGACGCAGTGACCGCAGGTCATGCCGTCGACGGACAGTTCGATCGTGCGATCGATCTCGGTGGTCATGGTTTCTCCTTGGGGTTAGGACTTGATGAGGCGCGCGATGGCCGCGGCCGCCTCGTCGACTTTGGCCTGCGCGGCCTCGTCGGATTCGCGCGCCGCCGTGACGACGCAGTGGTTCATGTGGTCTTTGAGCAGATTAACTGCAACGGAGTCGAGCGCGGACTGGACGGCCGAGACCTGCGTGAGGATGTCGATGCAGTACTCGCCCTGCGAGATCATGCGCTGCAGGCCGCGGACCTGGCCTTCGATGCGGCGCAGGCGCGCGAGATGATTCTCGGTGTTGCCGTGGTAGCCGTGTTCGTTGCTCATGGAAATGATGGTACCCCTAGGGGGTATGGGTGTCAAGGGGGTGTCGTCAACGAGCGCTGTGGGGGTGGCGACACGCATCCCCCAATGCGGCGCACCCAGCCCCGGCCCGCCGTAGGGTGGAGGCAGCACACAGGGAAGGAGGGGACATGAAGCGACGCCCGCGTCGGCGCTACCGCGCGATCCGCCGTGTCCCCCAGGCCTACCCCGGTCTCTACCTGCGCCTCAAAGTCGCACCCATCGTCCCCGCCCTCGCGGCCACGGTCGCCGTCGGCGCCCTCGCCGAAATCTCCGCCCTGCCCGAGGACGTGCGCACCCGCGCGCGGTCTCTCTCCGACGACATGGGAACCGCGATCAGCGAACAATCGCAGCGCATCTTCTTCGACAACCCCGGCCTCGACACCCTCCTCATCCGCTCCCTCTCACACGTCGCGCGGCGCACCGCGACCGTGGGACGCGCCTGGGCGCGAGCGGTCGTCGCCGTCGGCGCGGACAAGGACGGGCGCCTGGCCCGCATGCTGCCCCTCATCCCCAGGCGCGGATACGACGCCCTCATGACCGGCATGCTGACGATCGGCACGGCAGTGGGCGCCCTGCGCGGCGGCGAGGTCCATGTCGCACTCCTGCGCGACTCCGACGCAGACCCCGCGTTCCAGGACCCGCTGCCCGGCCACCCCGAGGCCCAGATCCGCCGCGTCGACGCACCCGCGCTGCTCTCCGACATGTGCGCCGACATCGACGAGCTCTACTGGTCGCGCACGATCGGCCCCGCCGTCAAGATCACTCGCGTCGGCGACGGCGAGGCCCGCCGCTGGCTCCTGAGTCTGGTCGGCACCGAGTCCATGACGTGGCGCTCCACGAACAACCCGGCCGACGCCGAGACGAACATCCGACTCATGCTCGGCCTCGAAAGCGCGATGAGCGTCGGCGTCGTGCGCGCCCTCCACGCCGCGATGGAACGCGACGGCGTACCCACCGAGCGGTGGCCGCGCGAGCCCGTCCTCATCTGCGGGCACTCCCAGGGCGGGATCGTTGCCGCCGCCCTCGCCTCCGTCCCCCCGCACGAGGCCGGGGTCAACGTCGCCGGCATCCTATCCACGGGCGGACCGAACCGACGCATCCGCGTGCGCTCCGACGTGGTGACCGTCGCCGTCTACCACGACCAGGACGTCATGCCGAGCCTCGACGGCTCGCCCGACCGCGCCCCCGACCGGCGCGTCACCGTCGGACGAAGCCTCGTGAGGCCTCGTACCCGCCCCCTCTACTACGCGCACTCCTCCTCGACCTACACCGAGACCGTGCGCCTCCTCGAGCGCAAGGTGCGCGTGACCCCGTGGGGCCGGTTGGCCTCGTCAATGGCGGCCCTGCAGGATTTCCTGCCCACCCCGGGCGAGGACACCCGCGTCATGCACTACGAGATCTGGCAGACATCCTGACCCCCTCCGCCGAGGGCACGTGGGACACGGTCGCCGCACTCGAGCGCGCCAGCTCCTACGAACCCGCCACCTATCCGATCGACTACGCGGTCACGGCCCCCCGCCTGCCCCGCGTCGCCCGAGCCCGTCGCGCGGGTTTTTCCGCGCGCATCGCTTCCGCCCTCTCCTCCCTCAGAAAGGACAGGTCATGACCGACCCCAACGCCCCCCTGCGCGAGGTGCGCCGATGGATGCGCGTCTCGACCCCCGTCAACAAGGCGGCCTCCGCGGGCCTGCGCGGACGGCTCCCGCAGATCGCCGGGCCCCTCATGATCGGCGCGCTCGGCGTGGGCGCCCTGGGTGCGGGCATCGCGTGGCGCGCCCTATCCTCGACGCGGGGCACCGGGCGCACCCAGCGCTTCGTCGACCTGGCGACCGCGGCGCTCGAGTCCGATTTCCCAGCGCACGCGCACGAGGCCGATGCGGGTGAGGCCCGTGCGCCGCGACGCGTCGTCCACGTCGAGGTCGGCGAAGGCTTCGGGCGCCCCTCCCTCGTGTCCATCGACGTGGTCGTGGCCTCCTCGGATGCGCTGTCCGAGCGCGAGGTGGCGACACGCGCCCTCGATGCGATCACCCGCGCGACCTGGAACAACCCCGAAATGGCGCCGGTTAGCGTGCGCGCCCGAGTCCTCGTCGCCCACGACGAGGTCGGCGACCTCGAGGCCCCCGGCGCGCAGACCGACACCGTTGTCGACATGAGCGCCCTCGGCTTCGCCGACGAGATCGCGCGCCCCGACGAGCTCTACGACCGCTATGGCGCGCCCGAGTGTGACCCCGCCTGGAGGCCGTGACCTTCGTGGGCCCCGGCCTCGTTGAGGTCGGGAAATAATGGAAAGGCGGCGAGGCGCGGACCAACCGCGCACACGCCGCCCCAACCGATAGGGCTCAGGCCTCCCAGCGCGCCAGGCGCTCGGACAGGCCGATGTAGGTCGCGGGGGTCAGCGCGAGGAGGCGTTCCTCCACCTCGGCGGGCAGACCCAGGCCCGCGATGAACTCACGCATGTCTTCCGCGCCCACCTCGTGGCCGCGCGTCAGCTCCTTGAGGCGCTCGTACGGGTTCGCCATGCCGGTCGCGCCCGCGATTGCGGCGGCGCGCATCGCCTGCTGGACGGCCTCGCCGAGCACCGCCCAATTCGCATCCAGGTCGCGGGCCATACGAGCCGCGTTGATCTCGATGCCATCCAGGCCGCGCACCAGGTTGTCGTAGGCCAGCACCGCGTGGCCGAACGCGACGCCCACGTTGCGCTGCGTCGTCGAATCCGTCAGGTCGCGCTGCATGCGGCTGGTCACCAGCGTCGCACCCAGGGAATCCAGTAGCGCGTTCGACACCTCCAGGTTCGCCTCCGCGTTCTCGAAGCGGATCGGGTTAACCTTGTGCGGCATCGTCGACGAGCCCGTCGAGCCCTGCGCCGCCAGGTTCTGATGGAAGTAATCCATCGAAATGTAGGTCCACGCGTCCGTCGCCAGGTTGTGGGCGATACGGCCCGCGCGCGCCACGTCCGCGTACAGCTCGGCCTGCCAGTCGTGCGACTCGATCTGTGTGGTCAGCGGGTTCCACGTCAGGCCCAGGCCCTCCACGAAGGAACGAGCCAGCGTCGGCCAATCCGCGCCCGGTACCGACACGACGTGCGCGGCCCACGTGCCCGTCGCGCCGTTGATCTTGCCCAGGTACTCCGTGGCCTCGACGCGCTTGATCTGGCGTGACAGTCGGTGCGCGAACACAGCCATCTCCTTGCCGACCGTCACGGGGGTCGCCGGCTGTCCGTGCGTGTGCGCCAGCATCGGGACGGCCGCACCGGCCTCGGCGAGGCCGCGCAGGCGATCCAGGAGCGCGCGGATCGCGGGCAGCCACACCTGCTCGGTCGCCGCCTTGATCGTCAGCGCGTACGCCAGGTTGTTGATGTCCTCGGAGGTGCAGAAGATGTGGACGACCTCGCGCAGGGACGGCAGATTCGTGTCCGCGCCCAGCTTGTCGGAGGCAGCCTCGAGGTATTCGCCGATCAGGTACTCGACGGCCTTGACGTCGTGGCGGGTAACCGCCTCGAACTCGCCCAGGCGCTTGATGTGGTCGGCGCCGAAGTCGCGCGTGAGTGCGCGCAGGTAGTCGCGCTCGGCGTCGGTCAGCGTAGGCGCGCCCGGCAGGACCGAGTTGTCGAGCAAGAAAATCAGCCACTCGATCTCGACGTGCACGCGCGCGCGGTTCAGGCCCGCCTCGGACAGGTAGTTCGCCAGGGGCGCGGCGACCGCGCGGTAGCGGCCGTCCAGCGGGCTGAGCGGTTCACCCCCGCCCGCCAGGTCCGAATAGCCGTGGGCAGTGGAGAACAGTGTCATCGTGTCGCTCATACCCCTATCTTCCCAGAACGAGGGGCCTTCGGGACGCCCAGTCCGCTCGGCGGTTCGTGGCGTGGGTAACGTACGAGGCCTGGGCTGGGTCGGGTGCGCGCGTGACAGCCCCGGGCGTGATGGCCCCGGGCGTGTCATCCACAGGGGTGCTGGGTGCGGGGTGGTTATCCACAGGGGGCGTCGGGCAGCTGGAAGCGGGGGAAAGCGAGGGCGTAGCGTGCAAGGACAACAACGCATCGTCCACCGATGGGAGCCCCTCATGATCCCCGATCCCCTCAGCCCCGGACTGTCCCTGCACGCCGCCCACGGCCTCGTCGAAACGCTACGCTCGGCCATCGCATGCGCATCGTGCCCGCAGTGGACCGGTGTCGCGGGAGACTCATATCGGAACCAACACGGCGAGGTGCTCGCCTGCGCGCAGGGCGTCCTCGACCAGATCCAGGCCGCCCTGAGCCTTGTCCCCGCCTTCGACGAGGAGCGCAACCACGCCTTCGCCCGTAGCCTCGCCGAGGCCGCCGTCTCCCAGCCCGAACTCCTCGCATTGGGAGCGTGGTGATCATGGCATTCGACCCGCGCCGAGACGTCACAGTTAGCACCGGGGCATTCAGCGTCGACGTCGACCAACTGTGCGCCGCACACACGCTCATCACCGGCGAGGAAACGATGGCGATCGTTCCAGCCCGGCTCGCCCTCGACGCCGCCCTCGGTGAGGCGGAGGCGGTATCCGGCCTCGTCCCGGAGGCCTCCGCGCACCTTGCTTCCGCGATCACGGGCGCCCTGTCCGCCCTCGACTTTCTCGAGGGCGAGATCGACTCGATGCGGTGGAAACTGCAGGACGCGGCCCTCACCTACGCGAATGCCGAATCCGGATCATCCCTGTGGGAGCTCGTCCCTGGCAGCCCGATGGGCCCGCAGCTGAGCGCGTCGGGCCTCGGAATGATGATAGTGGCTCCCGGAGGGCTCGCTGTTGCCGGTGCCTCGGCGCTCTATCACGGGGCCCAGGACCTGTCGGTGCGCGCTGGGGTCCCTTGGCTGCCCACCGTTCTCATGCCCGGTCTATCGGTGCTGGTCGGGGAGAGAGACCTGTATGACACCGTGATCGACGGACTTCTCTTCACATACCACTCGGACGAAGTCTCGGGCGCCCGCTTCCAACGCGACCTCGGCAGGTTCGCCCTGGACGTCAACTCCTCGCCCGTCTACCGAGGGGTCGCAGCTGCGCTGTCGGGGCTGGGAGTCAGCCAGGACCTCAACTCGACGTCCACGCAATCAGCGTCCGGGGTGGCTGCGATCGCCGCGCCCTTCCTTGCGTACCTGGGGCTCGTAGACTTCCACTGGGGCCACGGAGTCAGCTGCGGGGTCATCGTGCAAGGCGCGGACGGCGATGCCCGCATTCGCCCCAACGGACTCGGCTCCCTGATGCCCTCGAGTGCCCTCGACGCGCGCACCCGGTCCGCGCTCGAGGCAATGCCCGCAGCTGCCCCCGACACCCACTACACAGGCGTCACCACCAGCGCCGACGCCATCGAACACATCACGCAGATGCATGGGGGGAGACGCAGACAACGGCGAGATCGCCATCGAAGAACACGTGACGGTCGGGGATGATGGGGAGACGATCCGCTCGTGGACCGTCGACATCCGGGGCACACAGTCCTTCGCCATCGGGCAAACGGGACCCCAGGACATGACCACCAACCTGCAGGGCGTGGCCGGGATGAGCTCGGACCAGCTCGTCGCCATCAAGGAAGCCATGAACGCGGCGGGCATCGCGCCGGGCGAGGCCGTCGAATTCGCCGGACACTCACAGGGAGGCATCATGGCGGCCCAGATGGCCGCGGACCCCTCCGTGCGCGCCCGCTACAACGTCGTCTCCGTCGTCACCGCCGGTTCGCCCACGGCCACGATTGCGCCCAGCGATGTGCCCGTCCTCGCCTACGAAACTCCGGCGACATCGTCGCTGGCCTGGATGGAAATGCCACGCGCGGGGACAACGTCACGACCGTCATGTTCCGCGACTACGAGGCCACGTGTCACGCCGATGATGCCGTGCCCTGCTCGCACAGCGCGCCCCTGTACGTCGATGAAATCCGGAGCACCCTCGATGCGGCCCACGCCTCGTCCGACCCCGGCCTCGGAGCTCTGGCAGCCGCCGAGGCCAGGCGCACCCAGGCGCTCGGCCTCACCCACAACACGCAGACCACCGTCCACCACTATCAAACGAGGCGCATCACCCAGGGGTGATACGCCTCGAGAAAGAGACCGGGGACACTCAGTCCTTCTTGTCCTTCTTATCCCGCAGGATGCCCGAGACAAGCGCAGACACCACGGAGGTGATGATCGCGCCCGCCAGACACGACCAGAAGCCACCCGTCGTCATGGGGAACCCGAGCGATGTGGACAGCCAGCCCGTCAGCGAGAACAGGAGAGAGTTCGTCACCAGGGCGAACAGACCGAAAGTGAGGAGGTACAGGGGGGAACGCCAGAGTCGTCACCATCGGCTTAATGATCGAGTTCACCGCCGTGAACACCAGGGCGACGACGGCCAGAACAATCACGGTTTCCGACGCCGACGAAGAGTCGATCGAAATCGACGACACCACGTGGGTCGTCACCCACAGGCCGGCCATCGTGGCCAACAAACGTGCAATGAAATCCATTCCTTCATTCTTGCTCAGTGGGACGATGCTTGCACGGTCCAGTCCCATGGGATAGGACTACACGCATGACCAACCTGCGCATTCGTCCCGCCGTCGCCGCCCTGCCGCGCTACGTGCCAAGCAAGACGGCACCCGGCGCCGTCAAGATCTCCTCGAACGAAATGCCGAGCGCGCCCAGCCCTGCGGTACTCGAGGCGATCGCCCGCGAAATCGAGACGATCAACCGCTACCCCGACCTGACGGCAGCGCCCCTGCGCGAGGCCCTCGCGGGGCGCTTCGGCGTCGGCGCCGACCAGGTGTGCGTGGGCACCGGGTCCTCGGCGATCCTCGTCGCCGCACTGTCCGCCGTCTGCCAGCCCGGCAGCCAGGTCGTCTTCCCCTGGCGTTCCTTCGAGTCTACCCGATCGCCATCCCTTCCGTGGGAGGCGACCCCGTGCCCGTCGAGCTCCTCCCGGACGCCACCCACGACCTCGACGCGATGCGCGCAGCCATCACGCCCGACACCGTCGCCGTCATCGTCTGCTCGCCCAACAACCCGACCGGCCCCGCCCTCACCTACGAGGAGATCGCCGGCTTCGTTGCCGACGTCCCCGACGACGTCATGGTCATCGTTGACGAGGCCTACATCGACTTCGCGACCAAGCCCGGCGTGCGCACCGCGGTTCCCCTCATCGAGGAGCACCCCAACGTCATCGTCATGCGCACCTTCTCCAAGGCTCACGCCCTGGCCGGCGTGCGCGTCGGCTACGCCATCGGCGATCCCGAGGTGATCGGCGCGATCCAGGCCCTCCTCGTGCCCTTTGGCGTCAGCTCGCTCGCCCTCGCCGCGGCCCTCGCCTCCCTCAAGGACGCCGAGGGTGTGCAGCGCGCCGTCGCAGAGATCGTCGCCGAACGCGAGCGCATTATCCCGGCGCTGCGAGACCTCGGCTACGACATCCCCGACAGCCAGTCGAACTTCTACCTGATCCGAGGCGACGTCTACGGCCTCGTCGAAGCATGCGCGCGCGTCGGCCTCATCGTGCGCCCCTTCCGCGTGGGCGTGCGAGTCTCGGTCGGCTCGCGCGAGCAGAACGACCTGTTCCTGTCTGTGGCCACCGAATTTGCGCGCACCGCGGGCATCGGCGCATAGCGCCTGCTGCGCGCCCGACGAAACTGACGCGCCCATGACCCCATCGGGGTGCCGCGATTTACGGGATCAGCAGCGAGGCAATGAGGAGAAGTGACCAGCCGAGCTCGCTGAATCCGATGAGCTTGGGGGAGAAGGGGCGCGCGCGGGTCCGGTTGAGCGTCGGCATCACCCACGCGCGCGCAGTCAGGCACGCCCACATGAGGACGGGCCAGACCGTCAGCGCACCGAACCACCACGCCACGGCCGCGCACAGCGTGAACGCCGCGTGCAGCACCGTCGAACCTACCGCCCAGCGCGGATCCTTGCGGCCGCGGATCATCGAACGAACCAGGGGAACCGTGCCGATGTAGTGCAGGCCGAATGCCGCGCACGTCGCCCACGCCTGGAGCGTCACGGCAGCCGGTGAACCGTCCGCTGTCGCCAGCGAGAACGCCACGGGTCCCATGATGTTGCCCGCCAGGATCGAGGCCGCGCGGGCACCCAGGGAGCGCTCGCGGCCCTTCCATACGAGGTAGAGCGCCGACGAGGCGAGGGGCGCGAAAGCAATCGCCCACCACAGCAGCTGAGGGCGCAGGGCCAGGAGGGTGGCGCCAGGGAGCGCAGCGAGCACGGCGTAGGTCAGGACCGCGGGGGCGATGCGGCCGCGGCGCTTGGCGGGCGTCTTCACCCACAGGCACACGGCCGAGAACATCTGGAACGCCATCGCCCACGCCACCAGCATGAGGACGACCGTCCAGGAGAAGGTAAAGGACAGCGCCCACCCGAGCAGCGGCGGGAAAGCCATCATTGTCCACGCGCCGTGCTGGTCAGAGATCCAGCCGTCGCGGGCAAGCTTACGCATGCGGGGGTTGGTGTGGTGGCGTGGCTTCGGGCGCCCCTGGGGGCGCCCCGGTGCGCGATTGGTGACGCCATCCGCGGTGCGTTCGGGCGTTGTGTGAGTCTGCGGCGCTGCACTGTGCATAGCCTTAGCTTAGTGAAGTACGCCTGTGAGGCTCAATACTGGGAGGGTCACAACGTGAGACTGAAGCGGGCATATTTCAACAATCGGTGAAATATGGGGGCATGTCCACATCAGACGCAGTTACAACTCAATCTCCCTCTCTTTCCTCGGAAGACCGCAGCGCGCGCATCGCCGTCACGGTCTTTCCCCTGCTGATCCTGGCGGCCTTCGCGATCGCCATGATCACGCCCGACACCTTCAAGCCGCTGGCTCCCGGTGTTAGCTGGGCCCTCGGCGTCATCATGTTCGGTATGGGCCTGACCCTGACGATTCCTGACTTTGGGCTCATCGTGAAGCGCCCGCTACCCGTTCTCGTGGGCGTTGTGGCGCAGTACCTCATCATGCCCCTCGTCGGCTGGGCCCTGTGCTACGTGTTCCGTCTGCCCAACGAGGTTGCGGTCGGCGTCATCCTCGTCGGCTGTGCGCCCGGCGGCACCGCCTCCAACGTGATCTCCTATCTGGCGAAGGCGGACGTCGCGCTGTCGGTCACCATGACCTCGATCTCGACGCTGCTCGCACCGCTCATGACGCCGCTGCTTACTGCCTGGCTGGTGGGGTCGCGCATGCCGGTGAACGGCGCCGCGATGGCGCAGAACATCCTGCTCATGGTCCTCGCACCCGTGCTCGGCGGTTTTGCCGTTCGCTTCATTGCGGGCAAGTACGTGGAAAAGGTCCTGCCGATTCTGCCCTGGATCTCGGTGCTGGGCATCTGCTACGTGCTGCTGGTCGTCGTGTCGGGCTCGGTCGACAAGATCCTGACCTCCGGCGCCCTCATCATCGCGGTCGTCATCTGCCACAACCTGCTCGGCTACCTCTTCGGCTACCTGGCCGGACGCGTCGGCCGAGGCTCGGACAAGGCCTCGCGCACGACTGCAATCGAGGTTGGCATGCAGAACTCGGCGCTGGCTGCGACGCTGGCGAAGACCCACTTTGCCTCCACTCCGGAGACCGCGCTCCCTGCCGCCGTTTTCTCCGTGTGGCACAACCTGTCCGGCGCGCTGCTGGCAGCCTTCTTCCGTCGCTGGAAGAACGGCGGCCAGGCCTGAATAGACGAGGCCGGGGCGGGGTGATCGTTCATCCACACCTCGGCGCGCTCGCATGAACAGAGAGTAAGGAGGGGCGGCCCATTGGGCCGCCCCTCCTGCGTTGCTCATGAGTCAGTGGTTGCTCACTTGTCCACGTTGCACAGGTTGGTGTGCGTCTCCTGGTGCGAGCTCATGTTCTGGATCGCGTTCGTGTACTCGGCGATCTTACTGAGGTCGTTCTCGACGTAGACGGCCTTGATCTGGTCGGTCACGGCCTGAGCGTCCTTGGCAAGATTATCGACGGCGTTCTTCACGTCAGTGTTCGAGATGGAGCTGGAGGCCGACTTGTACGCGTCGGTAAGGGCCTGCCATGCCTCCACGGCCTTCTGGGGGTCGGTCGTGACCTGCTGGCTGGCCTCGGAAATTGCGGACGCGGCCTCGGCCATGGGAGTGGCCAGCTTCATGCAAGCGTCGGACGTGGACTCATCGGAGGAATCGGGGGCTGCCTGGGTGGGAGCTGCCGCGCCCGCACGTGATTTAAGAGGGTAATTATGATGCCTGTTGACCGTCCGCGGCGTCGGTTTGTGCGTGTCTGTATGTTCTAGCCTTCCAATACGTGAGCAGAGTCATGCTGTGACCGTTGAGTCAGGTTCTCGGAGGCCGATAGGCTCGAAGAGCATCCATTTTTCAACACACCAAGGAGCAATCAAATGAAGCGCCGCATCGCCGCCGCAATCCTCGCGACCCTTCTCCCCCTCGGCATGGCTGCCTGCGGGTCCCAGTCGAAGGCTGACGCCTGCAAGCTGCTCGAAAAGCCTCTTGAAGAAGCGAGCCTCGCCCTGCTGGAATCCGCAAAGGCTGGTGACATGAGCAGCGTTGGAGATACCTACGCCACGTTCGCTTCCACCTACGAGGAAGCCTCCAAGAAGATCACCAACAAGGAAATTAAGGAGTCCGTCGATCAGGTTGCGGCCGCATGGCGCGCTGCCGCCGACAACTCGGGTGTTCTGAAGATGGATCCGATGAATATGGACGTCCAGAAGCTCGAGGAGTACCAGAAGATCATGGAAGATCTGAACGCGAAGCAGACCGAGCTGTTCGACAAGTGCGAATTCAAGCACTGATTCGTCTCTGAATCGGATATAGCGGAGGAGGGGCGGCCCATCGGGCCGCCCCTCCTTCCGCGTCCTGCGGGCGCGTTACTCGTGTGCGCATGTTGCTCGTGTGAGCGTGACCCTCGCGTGAGCGCGGGGCTGCCCACCCCTTGTGCGTGCCCGTCGGAGCCGCCCACTCCTCGGTGCATGTTCGGCGTAGCTATCAAGCGCCGTCGTCATTCGTGCAGCGGATGTGTAAAAATGCACGCATGTTCGTTAACCGCGAGGTAATCAGTGACGAAAAAATGCGATATGATTCGCGGGTACCCATCATAAATACTCGAAGGAGTAACCCTCATGAAAAAGCGTCTTCTGACGGCCGCCCTCGTCGCACTGCTGCCCCTGAGCCTGGCTGCCTGCGGTGGACAGTCCAAGCAGGATGCCTGCCAGATCATCAATGACAAGGCCATCAAGGCAGTTGATGGCCTGGATCCGAGCAACACGGAAGACATGGTTCAGGGCATGACCAACGTTGCGACTGTCCTGAAGTCTGACGAGATCACCAACACGGAAGTGAAGGCTGCTGCGGTGACTGCGGGCGATAGCGCTCAGGCTCTCGCCGATTTCGCCAAGACGGTGGGCGATGAGCCGTCGGCAGACCAGATGAGCGAGGCCATGGACCTGTACACGACCTTCACGACGTCGATGTCGTCGCTCGAAACGGTGTGCAACGCGCGCTGACGCGCACCATCAGATTGTGTATGCCCGCGTGTGGGCATTGAGAGGTGAGGGTGGCCCCGCGGGGCCACCCTCACTTCTATCTTGACGGGTGTCGTGTGCTCGCCAGAGCGTCACTTACCGGTGCACACCGTCTGAAGATTGTTCATCGACTCCAGGTACTCTGACGTCGCTGACAGAATCCGGGAGCGCTGCTCGGCCGTCGGCTGATCGTCGGCCGCCTTGGTCGCGTCGAGGAGCTTCTGCGCGCTGTCCGCCAGCTTGTTTGCTGCCACCTTGACATCGGGGTTGGTGATCTCGTCGGACTTCATGATGTCAATGAAGTTGGACAGCGTCTTGATGACCGAGGCCTTGTCCTTCTCGTTCAGGCTCGAAGAGATAGCGTTGGCCTTGTCGTCGAGAATGGCGCAGGCCTCCTCCTTCGTCTGGCTCGACTTCGAAGAGCTCGACGCGGAGGGCGATGCCTGTGTAGGCGTGCTGGTCGGCTCCTGCGAAGGCGCGGACGAGGACGACTGCGAGGATGTCGGGTTGTCAGTCTTGATCTGCAGGCACGCGGACATGCCGAGGGGTAGCAGAGTGATGAGGAGGGCGGCTGCAATACGACGCTTCATGGGATGCTCCTTGAAATGTTGAAGTGTACGTTCTTGCTCAGTCTAACCCCAAAAGCATAAAATTAACATATCGGTCAGTGAGGTCGAGTTAAGGCGGGAAAATCGGAGGTAATCGGACGCCTTGTATCGGCGTATTGCCCCGTTAGGCGACAGGCTGCCGCATGGACTGTCAATCTGTTTGGTGTCCGTGGTCTGTGCTTCGCTCCGGGTGTTGGATTCGTGTCTGGTGTCTGGTGTGATGCTCGGGTGCTGGGCGTGCTGCGCCTCCGTTGGCGTTGGTCGTGGTTACCGTCCGCCAATGTCGTGAGTGGCCGCTGTTCTTTGCGTCGGTCCCTCCATGTCACGTCAGTCACTGGTACGTCAGCCATTGCGACGGTGGTCACTGGCGTGTGGTACCTGAGCCTCGCTGTCGGACGCTGCCGTGCCCAACGCCGGGGGTGGTGTGGGGGTTTTGCAGCATTAGGGGCGCTCTGACGGCGTGTCGTCGGCGTGTCGTGGTTCTTATGATGCAATTCCCCCCGCTTGGCGGCAGCGCGGCTGCGGTTTGCGGTGGTGTGGCCGCCGAAGTGCAGACCCAGTGGGCAAAAAGAGCCCAAAATGGACGGTCTTGGCTGAATGGGACTGCACTTTGGCGGATTCGGTGTCAGTCGTGGCGTGTTGTTCGTACGCGGACCTTTGAATATGCATGTTAACCCCTTGATGCGCAGCTAAACCCTACTGGTGGCATGGTGGGCAGTCCGCCTAGGCCACCACCTATCGGGTTAACGTGCGCATTGAAGGGCTGAGGTCACCACCTATCGGGCCTACGCGCAGGTCATCGGGCCCGCGTGCGAGTTGTTGGGCCCACGTGCGCGCTGATCGGCTCATGTATCGGGCCTGTGGGGGTGCTCCTACCTCCACGATGAAACAACCACCTTCAACACAGACTCTCCCGCACTAGCAAGCCGAAAAGTCACCCTCCCAGCAACACGATTTGTCCATCCTCATAGTTGGCCCCAACCAACTAAAACACCAACTTTCCCGCACCAGAAAGCCAAAAAGTCACGCTACCAGCAACACGTAGTGTCCTATAACGCGAATCGGATATAGCGGAGGAGGGGCGGCCCATCGGGCCGCCCCTCCTCGCGTCAGCGCTCGTCAGCGGGACTCAGTACTTGTAGCCGCACGTGTGGAAGAGCTCGGTCTGGTGGGTGTTGAGCTGCTCGAAGGCCGCCTGGAGGTCCTGAATCTTCTCCTCGTCCGCGTTCGCCGGATCCGCGGACAGGGCCTGAGCCTTCTCGGCGACGGTGCGCCAGTCGGCCGCGACCTGATCGACAGAAGCCTTCACCTCCGAGTTGGTGATCTTCGCGGAAGCCGTCTCGTAGGCTTCGGCGAGCTTTGTGAACGATTCGCCCGGATTCTCCGCCTCGCCCAGGCGTGCGTTGACGAGGGCGACGCCGGCTTCCTTCAGGGGGCCGGAAAGCTCCTCGCAGGCGGAGGTCTTCGATGCGATGGAACAGCCGGTCATGCCGAGGGGCAGGAGGGCGGTGACGAGTGCGGCAACGATGCGGCGCTTCATGGAGGACTCCTTGGGGTGTTGATGGCGGATGCCCTCGTAGTCTAACCAGGGTTTCCGTCGTTGCAGTAATCCGATTGAAAGCCCGGACTTGGTAGACAAAAATCGCCGGGACCAAACGGTCCCGGCGATTACCGGTCGGGGTGGCGGGATTTGAACCCACGGCCTCTTCGTCCCGAACGAAGCGCGCTACCAAGCTGCGCCACACCCCGGTGCCGTTCGAGTATAGCCTTACCTCGCCGATATTCCCAAACGGAGATCAAGCAAGCGTCGTAAGTGTGTCCCACGCCGCATCGAACTGTCCGGGTGACAGCTACGTCGTGAAGAAACGACTGGACGTGACAGGCGTGGTTAGGCCGGGTACACGTGGAGGAGCGACGCCTCGGGGCGAGTGGCGATGCGGACCTTCGCGTAGGGGGACGTGCCCAGGCCAGCGGACACGTGCAGCCAGGCAGTCGATCCGTCCGGTGCCTGCCAGCGCTTCAGACCCTTCGCGTAGGGGCGCGAAATATCGCAATTCGTGATGATTGCGCCGACCCCTGGAATACCGATCTGGCCACCGTGCGTATGACCCGCGAGGATCAGGTCAGCACCCCTCGACGTAAGCGCGGAGATGACACGGGTGTACGGCGCGTGGGTCACCCCCAGGCGCAAGACATCGGGTGCCGCCCACGACGAGGTCGGGGCCCCCAGGCGATCACGGTGAATATGCGCGTCATCCGTGCCCAGGAGCGAGACTGTGCCCGTCGGCAGACGAAGTGTCCCGGACGCGTTCGACAGGTCCACCCAGCCGGCCTGGCGCATCTGACGCACCATCGGCAGGTAAGGAAGATCAGGAACGACGCGCGCCGGGTGCGGCTTCGAACGGGACAAGTAGCGGCTCCACCGCTTCGGAATCGGCGAATAGTAGTCATTGGAACCGAGCACAAAAGCGCCCGGATAGGACAAGAACGGGCGGTATGCGTCCATCACCATGTCCAGAGCGTCCACGGACCCGAAGTTATCGCCGGTCGCCACGACCATGTCGAAGCGCTCCGAGGCGGCCACGTCGGACAGGAAGCGCAGCAGAAACTCCTGGCCCGCGAATAGGTGCAGATCCGCAATCTGCAGGATTCGAACCTCGGGGACGCGTGCGCGGACCGGGACCTCGTAGCGTCGCAGGATCGGCATGGTGCGCTCGATCGAACCCCAGGCCAGCGCGGCGCCGCCCGCTGCCAGCCCGGCAAGCCCCAACCCACCGACGACCGCACCGGCGGTGCGCAGGAAGCCACGGCCTCGTCGAGCGGACGAGACCGTGGCCTCCTGAAGCAACGCTGCCGTATCAGTCGTCATCTCAGTGGCTCGGCGATGGCGACGGAGTCGGGGACTGCGAAGGAGCAGGCGTCGGAGTGGCGCCGCGCTGCGGGATGGACGCGCCGATGTTCGCGTTCGACACGGCCTCCACCGGGGTGCCGGCCAGCGCCTGCGTCATGTAGGGTGCCCAAATGTTCTGGCCGACGTAGGTCTCACCGAAGATCTCGGAGTGGTACACGCCGTTAATGACCACGCCGGAGACTTCCTGCGAGGAGTTGTCGCCGTGGCCCACCCAAGCGGCGGTCGCAAGCGACGGGGTGAAGCCCGTCAGCCACGTGTTCGCGTGACCGTCCGTCGTACCCGACTTGGCAGCAAACGGGCGGCCGTCGCCCAGGCGCGTCGACGTGTAGTACTGGCCGGCCGAAGCGGTCAGCAGCGCGGCCGTCTTGTTCGCGACCTCGGCGGGGATAACCTGATTGCACTCTGGCGAGAACTCCTTGAGGACGTTCTCATTGCGATCGGTCACCGACTCGATGGACTGCGGCTTGCACTGCTGGCCGGAGTTCGCGATCGTCGCAAACACGGACGCCATCTGCAGGGGGGAACCGGACACGGAACCAAGAATGTTGGCGGGGAAGGGCGACGGAACCTCGCCGTCCTCCGTGATGCCCATGTCGTAGGCGGTCTCGAAGATAGAGCAGAAGTCCACGCGCGACGCCATGTTGACGAACGCCTGGTTGACCGACTGTCCCGTCGCACGCACGACGTTCATAGAACCGGTCTTACCTGCGAGGTCGTTGACCTGGTAGCCCTCGGTGACGATCGGGCGGCCGTCGCACTTGAAGGCGCCGTTGGGGTAGAAGGTGTTGGCCGAACCCACGGTCTCATACGCCGAGTGGCCTTCCTTGAACCACTGCAGCAGCGTGAACACCTTGAAGGTTGAGCCGACCTGGAAGTTGCCATCCGCCGAGTAGTTCGCCATCGTCTGGCCGGCCTCGATGCCGTATGTCGTGTTCTGGGCCATCGCCAGGACCTTGCCGGTGCGCGGATCCAGGGAGACGAGTGCATCGTTCAGGCCGGATGCGTCGCCCACGGGAATCGCATTCGTCAGGGACGCGTAGGCTGCGCTCTGCTTCGCGGGATCCATCGTGGTGCGGATCGTGATGCCCTGAGTCTTCAGGAGACGCTCGCGCTCAATGCGCGTGGAACCAAAGGTCGAATCCTCCAGGAACTGCGCCAGCACGTAGTCGCAGAAGTAGGCCTGCTCGGACGGGGCGCCGGAGCAGCCTTCGGAAGATACCGTCGGATTCAGCATGGAATCAACGGTGGTCGCAATGCCCTCGTCGTACTCTTCCTGCGTAATGACGCCCTGCTCGAGCATTGTGGCCAGGACCGTGTCGCGGCGTTCCTGGGCGGCCTCGGGGTGTGTCAGCGGATCGTACTGGACGGGGGACTGAACGAGGCCCGCGAGGAGCGCGGACTCAAGATAGTTCAGCTCCGACGCCGACTTGGAGAAGTAGCGCTGCGAGGCGGCCTCCACGCCGTAGGTGATCGGACCGAAGGGAGCGATGTTGAGGTAGCCCGTGAGAATCTCATCCTTGGACTGGGTCTTTTCCAGCGCCAGCGCGTACTTCATCTCGCGGAGCTTACGCTCGGTGGTCTGCTCGGTCGCCGCGTTCACCTGATCCGCGTCGCCCTCAAGGTAGCCGCGTTCGGCGAGAGAGTTACGCACGTACTGCTGGGTGATCGTGGATGCGCCCTGACGCCCGCTGTCGCCCAGGTTCGAGACCAGAGCACGGGCGATACCCGTGGCATCGACGCCGTTGTGCTCGTAGAAGCGCTTGTCCTCGATTGCGATGATCGCCTTCTTCATGACGTCAGCGATGTTGGCGCTGGGCACCACGATGCGCTGCTTGTCGTAGAAGTGGGCGATCACGGCGCCGGAAGAATCCAGCAGCTGCGACTCCTCAGCCGGAGCGACCGTCTGCAGATCACCGGGGAGCTCGTTGAAGACGGAGGGAACCGACTTGGCAACGAGCGCGGTGGGGCCGGCAATGGGGACGAGCATGCCTGCTCCGACGACACCCATGAGCGCAGACACGCTCAGGAATGCCATCAGCAGCGCGAGCAGCTGGGCCGGTCGGACAGCGCGAGAGTGAGAGTGCGACATATTCCTAGCTTACGTGGCGGCGTGCTCATCTGGCGTTTGGCGACGCGTGAGAATTGCCTGATGGGTCACGCCTGATGGCCGCAATCGTGGTCGCAGCGTTTGCACCCACAATCGTATGTGTGTATGGTCACAAGCAGGGCTCGAAATACAGTGAAGTGGAGTTCCACGATGTCAACGCAAGGCGACGACCAAAGCTGGGTCGCCCGCGCGCTCTGCGCGTCCATCGAACCGGACGTGCTGTTCGTGCAGGGTGCGTCCCAGCGTCAGGTTCGTATGCGCTGCTATGAATGCGAGGTTCGCCTCGAATGCCTCGCCGACGCTCTCGAATCCGAGGCGAATTACGGCGTGTGGGGTGGTCTGACTGAACGGGAACGCCGCGCGATCCTGCGCCACTATCCGCACGCGGAAAACTGGCTGGAGTGGCTACGCACTTCTGACGAGCCGCTCGCCCGCGAGCTGCGCAGCCCCCACGTCCCAAAGGTACTGTCCTTCGTGCGCCCTCAGATGGCGGGCGGGTAGGATGGAGCCATGACTAAATGGGAATACTCCACGATTCCGCTGCTCACGCATGCGACGAAAGCAATCCTCGACCAGTGGGGCGCCGACGGGTGGGAACTCGTCCAGGTGATCCCCGGCCCCACGGGCTCCGAGAACCTGGTGGCCTACCTCAAGCGTCCGATTGAGGAAACGCCCGCCGTTCAGAACTGACGCGCAGCAGCTCTGCGCATCAACGAGGCCGTGGTCGGCACGTGCGGAAATCGCACGAGGGACCACGGCCTCGTTCATATCGTCAAGCAAAAGGTTGGGCCCGACACCGCGAGGTGTCGGGCCCAACCTTATGTAGGCTGCGGTCAGCGAGCGCGACGCGCCAGGCGATCAACGTCGAGGAGGGTCACGGCGCGACCTTCCAGACGGATCCAGCCGCGCGACACGAAGTCGGCCAGAGACTTGTTCACGGTCTCACGGGAGGCGCCGACCAGCTGGGCGAGCTCTTCCTGCGTGAGGTCGTGGGGGACGTGGACGCCCTTGTCGGTCGCGGTGCCGAAGCGGTCTGCAAGGTCCAGGAGGGCCTTGGCGACGCGGCCGGGAACGTCGGAGAACACGAGATCCGAGAGGGACTCGTTGGTGCGGCGCAGGCGCTGCGCAAGGGCGCGCAGCATGTGCTTGGCCAGGGTGGGGTTGGTGTCGAGCACGTGCATGAGATCCTCGTGCTCGAGGTAGAGGAGGGACGCCGGGGAAACGGCGGTTGCGGTGGTCGAGCGCGGGCCCGGATCGAAGAGCGTGAGCTCACCGATGATCTCTCCGGGGCCCAGGACTGCGAGCAGAGACTCGCGGCCGTCGCTGGACGTGTGGCCGAGCTTCACCTTGCCCTCGGTCACGATGTACAGGCGATCGCCGAGATCGCCTTCGTCGAAGAGAGTCTCTCCGCGACGCAGGGTCGTATGACCCATCTTCTGCTGGAGGGACACCTGCTGTGCATCATCAAGGCCACCGAACAGCGGCACCTGGCTGATGAAGTTTCCGTCACCGATCATGGTGCGGAGCTCCTTCCGCTCGTGCCCGATTGCTCGGGCGTTTCGATTTGGATTGCGCAGTGGATCCCATACGTAATACCACTCACGAGGAGGTACCGCGCATCACACCATTATGCCTATCTATCAGGTGAAATGGGCTTCATTTTGTGTTTTGTGTGACCTGTCTAATGAAAAATGCGCTATTTCGCGTGCGCCTCGACGTGCTCTGACAGAGCCTCAGCAACCGCCTGCGGTGCTTCTTCGGGGAGGAAGTGTCCGGCCTCGCGAATGACAATCTGGGTGAGGGGTGCGTCGACGAACTGAGCGTCCGCCGCGTGATCCAGCGCAGACCAGGCGCCGTCGTCGCGTCCCACCAGGGACAGGACGGGCACGCGCACCGGCTCGGCGAGGAGACGACGCTCCTCGCGCGAGATCCTGCGGGCGGCGCTCAGGCCGCGCAGGGCCGTGTGTGCGGCAAAAGGTCGGCGCAGCGCAGCGCGGTACGTGCCCGACTGAGAGACAAGGCCGTCCACATTCCCGGGCGATGCCCACGAGCGGAACACGGTCGTCACGAGGGAGCCAGATCGCAGCGCGCGCTCGCGCCCGGTGGGCAGAGCGAGGCGCCCCTGCAGGACGCGGCCACCCGCCCAGGGTGCGCGGCCGATGACGGGCTGGACGCCGAGCGGGTGGGGAGCGGACAGACCGCGATAGAACGCAGCTCAAGGGGTGCCAGGGCACCGATCATCCACGCGACCGTGCCACCGATCCCCATGCCGGCCACGGAGAACGAGGCCACGCCGAGAGCGCGCACAACGCCGATCACGTCGTTCGCCATCTGCTGCAGATCGCAGTCTCCGCGCGTCAGGTCGGAGGTGCCGAAGCCTCGCAAATCGAGGGCGAACACGCGAGACGTGGACTCAGCGAGGGCGGGAAGGACATCGCGCCATGCCCACCAGTGCTCCGGGAAGCCGTGCAGGAGGACGAGGGCATGATCCATGCCCTCACCCATGTCGGCGACGTGAAATGCGGCGCCGCCAGCGCTCACGTGCCGGTGGGTCCAGGGACCCTCGAGCTCGATCGCGCTGGCGGGAATCAAGGTCTTCACTTGCGGGCCGCGTCCTTTGCTGCCTTCTTGCGGGCGCGCTTGGAGTAGAAGGCGCCCGCCGGGTTGATGGCTTCAATCGACGTGCGCAGGGCCTCCTCCTCGCGGCCGGTGCGGCGCGCCGAGTGAGACACGTACGCCAGGCCCAGGAGCGCGATGCCCAGCAGGGCGAAGCGACCCGAGTAACCGGAGGCCTGCAGGTGGTGCGACAGGTTCGCGCCCAGGGAGCCGGTGTTCGTCAGTGCAGTCAGCGCGGTCAGCGCCGACGCGGCCGTGATACCGGGGGCCATAACCCACGGAAGGCCAACGACCAGAGTGACCAGGCCCATCAGCCACGCACCCAGCGAGGAGCGGCGCGCCGTCACAAACAGGATCGCGGAGATAAGGGTTGCGCCCAGGAGCTCGCCCAGCGCCACGATGGATGCGACACCCGTGTACATGGGCGCGGCATCAGCCAGCGTCATGCGTGCTCCCGCGTCGGCGGCCAGGTACCAGCCGGCGGGCACGAGGAGGAGGAACAGCAGGAGGGACAGCCAGTGCGCGCCCGTGCGCGAGGGCATCTCCGTGATCTCGGGAGCAGCGGAGAAGAGCTCGTCGTCCAGTCGCGGGGACTCGGCCTTGTCACCGCGCGCGGCGGTCGACGCGATCGCGGCCAGGGTCGCGGCCTCGCTGTCTTCGTCGCCCTCGCCCAGCAGGAGCGGCGGCGCGGGCGAGCCTCCTCGGCGGCGTCCTGGTCCTCAAAGGAGTACGAGGCCTGGGCGTCCTGGGTGGGCAGCTGGGTCGTCGGCTCGGTGAAGGGGGTGGCTTCCTCGGTGGGCAGGTCGAGCTCGGCGAAGGGATCCTCGGCCTCGTCCGAGGAGGCCGTCTCGTCCTGCTCGACAGGCGTGAGCGCCGGGATCGAGGGAGAGGTGGCATCGTCGTCATCGCCGAAAATCATTGAGCGACGCGAGGTCAGCGTGTGCTCGGCGGCGGCGCCGCCAACGGCTGATTCCGCCGCCTCGTGAGCTGCATCAGCATCGTCGGTAGCCGGTTCGTCGGTGGAATCGTCGGCCTCCTCGGCCTTCTCAGCGGCGTCGTCCGTGCTCAGACCCATCGCCGCGGCAGCCTGCGCGGGCGTCATGACGGGCGCCAGCGTGGGCTCGGGATCGTCGACGGTCTCCACCTCGTCCGAAGCATCATCGGTCCGCTCGGACGCGGGTTCTTCGTTGGTGGGGGCGTTGTCCTCGGCGGGCTCCTCCTGCTGATCGGCGACCTCTTCGGATACCGCGTCCGTGGAGTCGTCGGAAGAAACCTCGGCCGTGTCCTCGGCACCGTCCGCACCCTCGTCTTCGTTCACCGACTCATCGGTGGCGGCGACGGCCTCGGAGGAATCCTGCTTGGGGGCTTCCTGCTCGCCATCGGCGTGCTCCTGCGTTTCCTCGGGAGCGGCGTCGGCCTCATCCGTCGGGGATACGATCGGAAGGTCACCCTCCGGGGCAGTGACGACCGGCAGCTCACCCGTCGAGATCTTGTCCTCGATCGTGGGCTTGAGCGGGGCAGCAGCCGGAACGCGTCCCGTCAGTCCGCCGATTGCGACCGCCTCGATCTCACCCGTGTGGATGGGCTCGCTGGACTCGCCGATGATCGCCGACGCGTCGGAATCTTCACCCGGCAGCTCGATCTCCTCGCCGGTCAGCACCACGTTCTCGCGGTCCTCCTCGGCGCGGTCGCGCTGGACGTCAAACTCGTTCTCGGACATGCTTCCTCCTTATATCTGCCCACATATTACGGTCCGCATGCGCGCTTGCGCGCATTAGCCCTCGGCAGGCCCCTCATTCGCCGATGCGTCCTGCGACGCATCCAGTCTCTTCAGGGCGCGCACCCGCGCCCACAGCACGCCCATCGACGCGCATCCCGTCGCCATCCCGAGGGCAGCCAGGGGCGGAGAGGCGAGTGCGAATTTCGTGATGATCGAGGGGCCGGGAACGATCACGTTTCCCGTCAGCGACGCCCACACCGGCAGGACCACGTAGCTCGGCAGCACGAGGATGGTCCACGTGGCGATCTGAGTGCCCGTGATCGACCAGCGCGCACTCACCACCAACAGGGCGATAGCCAGGCCGGCCCCGAGGGCCAGCAACGGCATGAGCGTGTGCCCCTCGAGCACACCCTCGAGGCCCATCGCGGCAACGTTCGTCGAATCAGAAGGCGCGGCGGCCACCATCAGCACACCGGCGGCGACAGACGCCGGCAGTGCGACCGTCGTGCCAAACGCGTGACGGTGCACGCGCGCGAGCGGCATGCGTGTGTCCTTGCCCGCGCGCACCCGCACCGACTTAATCGTCAGCGCGCACGCGCCCAGCATGAGCGAGAGGCACACCGGGTATAGGCACCACAGGACACCGGCGAACATGTCCTCGGCGCCCACCGATGACTTCATGAGCAGCGGCAGACGCGCCACTCCCAGGAACTGCGCGGCCCCCACGACGAGCGACCAGACGAACGTGACGACCATGCCAGCGCTCGACTCCTCGCAGTTCAAGGCGATCAGCGCGATCAGCATCGACGCCAAGGCCATGCCGATGAGGCCCTCCACTGAGGCCAGGGGCTGCCCGACCGAAGCCAAGGCCTGCACGTCGACCATCGATGAACCCAGAAACACCAGGGCAACCGGCGCGAAAATAAAAGCGAACAACCCCGAGCGCAGGCGCGCGGAGAAGTTTCGATGCTGCAAAAGCGTCATGCCCCTAGTGTAGAGGGGTGAGTATCGAAGCCCTCGTCGACCCCGCGCCCGCCGTGCTGCAGGCGGCCGCCGCCCGCCCCGACGTCGCATCCGCCATGAACGAGGCGCACGCGGCGCTCGCCGACCTGCGTTTCAGTGAGGGGCTGCGCCGAGGCTGGGAGGAGGCGCGCGCGGAGGCAGCCGTGCGCGAAGCCGCCGCCCTGTCCATCATCGAGGGTGCTCGCACGAGCGTTGACGACGTGCGTGCCTGTCCATGGCTGACGATGGGGGAGCGGGCTCGGACCCGGGAGCCGCGCTGGCGCTGGGGATCTGGCGCTCGCAGTGGAACCTGGCCTCGCGCTTCCCTGCTCTCAACACACGTTCTCAAGGGGGCGTTCGCGTCGCTCCCACGCCCATGCCCGCGCTGATCGCGGGACTGCATAGGGATGCCTGTTCCGGCCTGGTCGCCTCAGGCCTCGTCGAGTCCCGCACGGTTGCAGTCCCCACCGATCCCGCCCTGCTCGCACCCGCCCTCGCCTACACGCGCGCCGATGCGCCCGGCCTCGCCGTCGCCGCCGCCCTGACCGCCCACTTCCGTTTCCGGCGCGTCTTCGATCCGGCCTCGTCCGTCGTGGGAGGCGGACTGGCGCGGTGGATCCTCGTCACCCGAGGCGTCGACCCGACCGGTGTATGCGTGCCGGCCGCCTACGACGCGGTCGACCCGGCGCGCGCGGGACGCGAACTCGCCGGGTGGGTGAGCGCCGACGAGGCCGGCCTGGCCCGGTGGATCATCCACTACTGCGCGGGAGTCGTCTACGGCGCCCAAAGTGGGGCGCGACGTCGCCCGCCACGTGCAGGCAGGCAGGCTCTCCTAAGGCTGTTTCTCAGCGGCGCAGCAGCGCGCAGGCCGCCACGCCCACGGCGACGCCGGCGATGAAAGGTACCGCGACCTTCGCGGGCGTGGGAACCTCGCGCGGTAGGACGCGCACCGTGGACGTGAAGGTAAGGGTTGGCCAGCCCTCGCGCTGCGCCATCTCGCGCAGGGCGCGGTCCGGGTTGACCGCATACGGGTGGCCGACGAGGCGCAGGAGCGGTGCGTCCGACACCGAATCCGAGTATGCCGAACACTCCGACAGGTCCCATCCGCGTGCGCGAGCCAGGGCCTCGCAGGCATCCGCCTTGCCCTGCGCCTGGTTGAAGTGCGTGATCTCGCCCGTGAAGCACCCGTCGTCGTCGACCGCCGCGCGCGAGGCGAGGACCGAGTCAGCCCCCAGCATCTGCGCGATTGGGCGCACCACCTGCTCGACTGACGCCGACGCGATGACGACGACGTCTCCCGCACGCTTGTGCGCCTCGATGCGCGCGAGCGCCTGCGCGTAGCAGACGGGCTGGATCGTGCGCTCAAGCGCGTCCTCGACCGTGGCCTCGAGGAACGCGGCATTCCATCCGCGCCCCATGCGCCCCAGTGCCTGCGCCATCTGTTCCATGCGCGACTCGTCGGCGCCCGCGAGCAGGTAGGGCAGCTGCACGAGGACGGAGGTGAGCGCTGTGCGACGGTTCATGAGGCCCGCCTCGATGAACGGACCGGACAGGGCCACGTTCGAAGACGTGTCCAGAATCGTCTTATCCAGGTCGAAAAAGGCCGCGCGTACCATGGCGTCTACTCCAGCGTTGGCTCAATCCACAGGGGTCCTCCATCGGATCCCTCTATGCACAGCGTGGCACCTCGGGTTGGCGTTGTCCACAGGGGCGCGCCTGGGTGTGGACCGGTGGGGCGCTCGAGGCGCACCGTGGCTGCATGACTACCCACGATGCCGAGGATCCGAGCCCCGTCGCCCTCGTTGGCCTGACCCTGCCGGACCTGGAGTACGCCCGTGACGCGGTGGAGCTCGCCGGGGCGCGCGTGTCGTCGAACCCGGCGCACGCCTCGTTAGTCCTGGCCTCACCGGGAGCGCCCGTGCCCCCGGGTGCCCCATGCGTGCGCGTCGGGGATGGGGGACAGGTGAGTCTACCCGTGGATACGGCCCTCCTCGTCTCTCTGATCGCCGAGGCCGGTCGCCGGTGGGGCAGGGCGGGCTCGGTGTGGGTGGTCGCCGGGACCGCGGGCGGGGTCGGCGTTACCAGCGTTGTGCGGCTCCTGGCCCGTGAGTGTGGGCGTCGTCGAGGTGCCCGCGAGCGTTTGTGGCGTAGGCGTGCGGATCGTGAACGCGGGGATGCGCGGGAGGTCATCGTTGTCGATGCCTCCGGGTCCGTGCCCCGGGTTCGCGCGAGCCCGCGAGCACGATGCACCCGGTGTGCGCTGGGCCGACCTTGATGCGGGCGAGGACTCCTATCTGCCGTCGCTGCGCGATCACCTGCCCTCTGTGGGCGGAGTGCGTGCCCTCGTCGGCGATGCGCGCGGCGGGGCCAGTGCGGACGACCCGCGGGTGGTGGCAGCCTGTCGATCACTACGCGCGCCCCTCATCGTGGACGCGGGACGATGGGACGCGCGAGCTGCTCGCTGCGCGTCCGTCATTCATGCCGACGCTCTCGTCCTGCTCACGCGGGCGGACCTGGAGGGCGCGTCGGCGATGGCCGCGAGCCTCGCATCCCATCCGCCTCCCTGTCCCGCGATCACGCTTGTGTCAACAGGTCGTGGGAGGCGTAGCTTGGGGCTGAATGCGTGCGCACCCCGGCCAATTCTGCGCGCCCCCACACACACCCAGGCCGGGACCTGAGTGCCCTGCGACGAGCGCTTGCATCCCTCTCTCGGACGCGCTCTCGCGCGCGTCCCCTCGATCACGGCGACGCGCCGCATCTGGAGGCGGCCCATGCCTAACGCCTCGACGTTGCTCGCGCGCGGTGCGCCGCCCGCCCGCGCGACCGCCGACGCATCGCGACCCGGGTGTGGTGCACGCGAAGCCGCTGGCACGCTCGAGATGCTGCGCGCACGCCAAAAGGGCATGGACCCCGCCCTCTCCGATCTACTCGATGACCCGGCCGTCACCGACGTGCTCATTAACGGCACCCATGCCTGGGTTGACAGGGGAGGGGGACTCGTGCGCGTCGACGCCGGCATCCGGGACGAGGCGGACGCCCGCCGCGCCGCGATACGCCTCGCGAGCGCCTGCGGGGCGCGCCTCGACGACGCCAGCCCCATCGCCGACGGCACCCTACCGGGTGGCGTGCGCCTGCACGCGGTCCTCCCACCCGTCTCAGGATCGGGGACGCTCATCTCCCTGCGTGTCCTCGGCACCCGTCGGCTGGGCGTCGCAGATCTCGAGGCCTGCGGGACACTGCCCGGCGCAGTGGGGATGCTCCTGCGGGCGCTCGTTGCCTCGCGGGCGAACGTCCTTGTGAGTGGGGCGACCGGCAGTGGCAAGACCACCCTCCTGAGTGCCGCCCTCTCCCTCGTTCCCTCCGGCGAACGCATCGTCTGCATCGAGGAGGTTGCCGAGGTCGCGCCCGCCCACCCGCACTGCGTCCACCTCGTCGAACGCAAGCCAAACGTCGAAGGACGAGGAGGCGTCACCCTCTCTGACCTCGTGCGCGCGGCCATGCGCATGCGCCCCGACCGCCTCGTCCTCGGGGAATGTCGTGGTCCCGAAGTTCGCGACGTCCTGACGGCTCTCAACACGGGGCATGACGGGGGCTGGGCGACCATCCACGCGAACGGGGCGCGGGACGTGCCCGCGCGGCTTGCGGCGCTCGGGGCGCTCGCGGGTATGGGGGAGGGTGCCGTCGCGGCCCAGGCTTCCAGCGCCCTCGACGCCGTCCTCCACATGCGGCGCGACGCAGCCGGCCGCCGATGGGTGTCCGAGGTCGGGGTCCTCACGTACGCTCGTGGTCCACTTGAGTGCGCGGTCGCGCTCAGCGCTACCGCCGATGGCTGCGTCACCACGCACGAGGCCTGGACCTCCCTCGCCCGAAGGGTCGGGCTATGAGGGCGGGCTGGGATGCGTTCGTGGACTGCCTCGGCCTCGGCGAGGTGGCGGTGGTCAGCGTGTTCGGTATATGCCTATTTGCTGTGTTTTTACGCTGTTGTATGGCCGTATATCGGGGAGCGCACGAGAAGCGTATCGTGCGTGCGTGGATGCAGCCGCACAGCTCGCGCAATCCTGCCGATGGGGCCTCGGGGCGCAGACTCCGCTGCCTCGCGGGCCACGACAACAGGGCGAGGCACCGCGGTCGCGCCATGGGTTCGCCGACGACGCGTGAGCTCTCCCTCCTGGTCGCCGAGGTTGCGACGCGCCTGCGTGCGGGAGCCCCCACTGCTGCCGCCTGGGGCCTCGCGCTGGCGCGCATCGACGTGGGAGGAAGCGTCGGCGTGGATGAGACCTACCCTCGTATCCTCGACGAATGGGCACGCGAGCCTCCTCGCTGGAGCGTCCCGTTGCGCGCGCGATCCCCGGATGCCGACGCTGCCAGAACGGCCGCTGCGTCCATCGCCCTGGCCTGCCGATTCAGCCGCGGCCTCGGCGCGCCCCTGGCTGACATCCTGGATGCCATCGGGGACAGCGTTGACGATGCGCAAGCCGTCGAAGAGGCTCGCCGCGTCGCCTCCGCCGGTCCCCTCATGTCCGCGCGCGTCCTCGCTGCCCTTCCCGTGGTTGGAATCGTGTCCGCCCTCGCGCTGGGTGCCTCACCATGGCATTTCTACACGGGCGCGACCGTTGGGAGGGTCTGCGCCCTGCTCGGAATACTCGCGTGGGTGGCGGGCATCGTCTCGTGCCGCAGGATCCTCGCGCGGGCCAGACAACCCGACGAGGATACCGATGCTGCTCTGACCTGCGACCTCGCCTCCGCCGGGCTTGCATGCGGTGCGGCGATCCCGCGTGTCCTCGACGCGCTCGCATCGGCCAGCTCATGCGAGTCTCTCTCCTGGACGGCCCGCGCATTGCGGCTTGGGTCTACGTGGGGCGAGGCCTGGGAAGAGACCCCGGCATGGGCGCACCCGCTGCGAGACGCTCTCGAATCCGCCTGGACCAGTGGCAGCGCACCGGAAACGATGCTTGCGCGCAGTGCCTCGTGGGAGCGTCGAACCCGCCTGGCGGAGGCGAAGACGCGCGCAGAAGAGCTCAGCGTCCGACTCGTCGGACCTCTTGGCGCGTGTTTCCTCCCCGCGTTCCTCACACTCGGAATCGCGCCCCTCCTCGCCTCCCTCACCGGTGGTATCGGCATGTAGCTCTTATCCACAGGGGTCGCTGGGGCCCGCAAGTTATCCACAGGGCTGCCAATCCGCGTGGAACCGCAAAACTACGAGCGCGCACACTGGCCCTACGCGTCGGTAGGCGCGAGAGACGAAAGGACAGATCAATGACGATCATCGATAGAATCGACTGCGTGGTGACGCGAGCCCAGCTCATCGCGATGGCGGCCGTGCAGGATATGGGACGTGCCATGAGGGCCGGGTCCGGTGGGTTTAGTGCGGAGGGGCGAGATCCCGAGGAGGGTGCAACCACCGTCGAGTACGCAATCGGCACCATCGCTGCCGCCGGATTCGCGGGCCTGCTCATCGTGATCCTCAAATCGGACACCGTGCGGGCAGCCCTGGAGTCCATCATCCAGGAGGCGCTCAGCACCCGATGACAGCTCATGACAACGGCTATGTCACCGTCGAGCACGCCATTGGCTTCCTCGCGGTCACGGCCGTCATCGGCGTCATCGTCGCCGCCGCGCAGGCCGGGATGACCGGAGCCTCCCTGTGTCAGGCGGTGCGCGAGGGCGCGCGGGCCGCCTCCATCGGACAGGCCGACCCGCAGGGAGCGGCCTCAGCAGCCTATCCGCCCGGCTCCTATGCGGTCACTCGCTCGGATGGGTGGGTGAGCGTCACCGGCACTGCCCCCTACCGCGGGGCGGCCGGCTGGATCGGGGGCATCGCCCGTTGCACGGTGACGACCATCGACGAGGGGAACCTGCCGTGACGCTTGGACCGACAGTTGCGCGTGCAGCTGTGTCTCGACGTCGGCCTCTCGAGGATGGGTGTACCTGCGAACGTTCCGGGGAGGAAGGTTCTGGGACCATCAATTCCGTGGGGCTCATTGCCTTGGCCCTCGCCCTTGCGGTGGTCCTCGGCGGGGTTGGCGTCGCCCAACGCGAGAGGGTACGCCTGCAGGCCGTCGCCGACCTGGCGGCCCTGGCGGGGGCGGAGCAGTCCGCCACCGCCGCATGGGAGGACGTGGGGGAAAGGCCCTGCGGGGCAGCCTCCGCCGTCGCTGCAGCGAATGGTGTGGGTGTTCAGTCCTGCGAGGTGCGTGATTCTGACTGCCTGGTGGTACTCACGCAGCATGTTGAGATTGCTGGGATTTCAACGAACGTGAGCGCTCGGGCGCGTGCCGGACCGGGCGAGTGAAAAATTCACAGGAAATTGCCAGGTTTGTTCAATGGTTCCTACAGGTGGGGTCCGTACATTAATGGTTATCAAGCCAAGGGCGACACCCACAAAGGGTGAGCCAAGAAAGGGAGCGCATCGGAAGACTTGCACTGTGTTGATGGGATACTCGAAGGGGTCGGCCTTATGGCCGGACCCTTCGAGTATCTACAGTGTGGGCTTCATGCCCCCGGCGCGCGCTCCTGCAAATAGGTGAGAAGCGTGATCGCGCCCTGTTTGGACAGGGGCTCGTTCCCGTTGCCGCACTTGGGGGACTGGACGCAGCGCGGGCACCCGGACTCGCAGTCGCAGGAGGAGACGGCCTCAAGGGTCGCGGCCACCCACGACCGCGCGCTGTGAAAGCCGGTGAGCACGTGCCCGGCGCCGCCTCGGAACGCGTCGTGGATAAAGACGGTGGGGGCGCCAGTGTCGTCGTGCAGCTCGGTGGACAGTCCGCCCAGGTCCCAGCGGTCGCAGGTCGCAACGATGGGCAGGATCCCGATCATCGCGTGCTCGGTCGCGTGCAGCGTGCCCGCCAGGTCCGCGGCCTCGATCCCCATCGCGGCCAGTGCCGCCGGGGTGAGGGTGAACCACGTGGACTTTGTGGGCAGCGTGTGGGTGGGCAGGAACAGCTCGATGTTACGAATGAACTCGAGCCCGGGCAGGCGCAGCAGGTCGTAGTCGGTGACCCGCGTCGACACGTTCGTCGGCCCGTGATGCCACGTGACCGTACCGTCCCCGCACACGTAGGTCTCCTCGATCGCGCACACCTCGACGCTCGTGTGGGTCGCCGAGCGCGTGCGCAGGGGAGTACGCACCTCCTCGACCAGGGCAACGCGGGCGTCGTCGGCCCGCGCGGGCGGGATGATGATCGACGAGGCCTGGGCCCCTCCCGCTCCCCGCCCCCGAGGTGCTCGGTTCCCTGGGTGCCGCCCGGCGCCTCGGGCAGGAGGGCGCGCGGCCACCCCTGGGCGGCGGGGGCGGTGGGCGTGGTGAGGGAGTTGAGGGCGAGGACGTGGAAGGTGCGCCCCTGGTGAATGTAGATGGCACCGGGGAAGACGTGGGCGTCGGCGGAGGCCCGGTCGATCGTGCCGACGACGGTGCCGGTGGCGGCGTCGACGATCTGAACGTCGCCGGCGGCTCCGCGCAGGTCGGTGAGGTCGCTGGGGCGCTCGGGGCGAGTGGCGTCCCAGAAGAATCCTGAGGGCCTGCGCTTGAGGTATCCGTCGGCGACGAGACGCTCGGTAACGCCGCGCAGTTCCGCACCAAAGTAGGTGATATCGGACGGAGTGATCGGTATTTCGGCGGCCGCGGCGGCGACATGTGGGGCCAGCACCCACGGGTTGGAGGGGTCGATGACGGAGGCCTCGACCTCGCCGAGGATGTGCTCCGGGTGGCGCACCAGGTACGCGTCCAGCGGGTTGTCGGAAGCGATGAGTACGGACGTGCCCGGCGCTCCCGCGCGCCCGGCGCGGCCGATCTGCTGACGCAGGGACGCGCGCGTGCCCGGCCAGCCGACCGTGATCGTCGCGTCCAGCCCCGAGATGTCCAGGCCCATCTCGAGCGCCGACGTCGTGGCGAGCGCCCGCACGCCTCCCGTGCGGATCGCCTCCTCGAGCGCCCGGCGTTCCTCGGGCAGGTATCCGCCGCGATACGCGCCCACCCGTCCCGCGTTCGGGGAACCGTGTGCCGAGAGCCGGTCGCGCACCTGAGCGGCCACGGCCTCGGCCCCCGCGCGAGAACGCACGAAGGCGAGGAGGCGCGCCCCCTCCTCGACAAAAGCGGTGGCCAGGTTGGCGGCCTCGACCCCGGCGCTGCGCCGCACGATCGGGACCTTGAGGGTGGCAGTGCCGGGCGGCGCGTCGAGGGCCTCCAGGAAGGAGGAGATGTCGACCTCGGACTCGTCGGCCATGATCGCGCCCTGCCACAGGACCAGCTCGTGGGCGCCCGCCGGCGAGCCGTCCTCGGTGATGGCGACCGCGTCGCGCCCCGTGAGCGCGCGGCCCACAGCCGACGCGTCGCGCACGGTCGCGCTCAGCATGACGACGCGCGGATCCGCGCCCAGGTGGTGGGCGACGCGCAGCAGACGGCGCACGACCAGCGCAATGTGCGAGCCGGTCACGCCGCGCCAATGGTGGGCCTCGTCGATGACGATGAGGCGCAGCGACGCCAGGAAACGCGACCACCGCTGGTGCGACGGCAGCATCACGTAGTGCAAGAAATCAGGGTTCGACAGGATCAGGTCAGCGCCCGCGCGCGCCCACTCCTTCGCCTCGCGCGGCGTGTCCCCGTCTACGGTCGTCGCGCGCACGCGGCGCAGCCTCTCATCGACGGGGCCGGGGCTCTCTTCCGGGGCGGGCTTCCCTCGCGCATCGTCCGGTTTGTCGTCCTGGCCAAGCAGCGCCATGAGCGAGGCCAGCTGATCCGCTGCCAGAGCCTTTGTCGGAGCCAGGTACAGGGCGGTTGGGCGGCGGTGAATCGCGGAAATACGCGACGAATCCTCGGCCTCCACCAGGTCTGAGAGGATCGGTGTCCACGCGGCCAGCGACTTGCCTGAGCCGGTCCCCGTCGCGAGCACGACGTCGCGGCCCTCGCGCACAGCGTCCATGGCCTCGCGCTGATGAATCCACGGGCGCTCCACACCGCGCCGCGCCCACGCGTCCATGACTGCGGGGCTGACCCACTGCGGCCAATCCGCGATCCGCCCCGACCGTCCCGGCAGTGTCACGTGGCCGAGCAGCCGGTCGTCCCCCGCGCTCAGGCGCTCCAGAACATCGAGCAGGTGCGCGGGAGAAAGGGGACGACAGGCCATCGCGTGCCTGATCGGGCGAGGAAGCCCCGGCCTCGTGCGATGAAGACGCCTGCGAAGAAGGTGGCAGGTCAGCGCTCATTTGCGCCCGGATTCACCGAGCCCCAGCGCCTCGGAAGCGGACTCCTTCACGTACTGGATCGCCGCGATACCCGTCGAAATACCCGACGAAATCGCGTCACGCAGCTGGACGTCCGACAGTCCGGCCTCCGTGTCCACCACGAAATCCGCGTACACGCCGAGCGTCCCCTCCGCAGAGGTCGCCGTGTACACCGTCGGGAAATACTTCTCGCGGTTCCAATTGTCGGCCGTCGCAAACAGTGCGGGCTCCGCGCTCTCGGCCGGCAGATCCGACTCCCACAGCGCGCGAATCGACAGGAAACGCCCCGACGTATCGAAAGACACCAGGAACGGAATATCGTCAAAAATCGCGCCCGCCGCACGACCCTTCTCGATCACGTCCAGCGCATAGCCCATCTCGCGCACAGCCTGAACGACCCGCTCAAAATCTGCGGGGTAGGGGGTCACCTCATCCTCGGGCACCACGTACGGAACGTTCACAGCGACACCTCCCGACCCTGGGAATCCCAATCCACGAACCCGGGCAACGTCACCTCAAGATCCGCGAAGAACCCCATGATCATCGACATGGACGTCTCAAAGAAATTATCCAGCTGAGCCTGCGTGAGCCCCGACATGACCACGACGTTGCACTCCGCGATCAGGCCGTACTGCGAGCCGTCCTCCAGGGGAGCCAGGTACGCCTTGGGACCCGTGCGCGTCGAATTGCAGGCCGCGACCTCGCGAGCCAACTCGCCGAACTGCTCCGGCGTGCGCGCAATCCCGCGCCACTGAGCGCGCAACTGCAGGATCTGAGGGTTCGTCGCGTTCCAGAAAAAGCGGCATTCGGCGTCAAATACGCCAGCTCGCCCTCGTTGTAGTCGCCGAAACGCACGTCCCGAGAACGCAACAAATCCCGAATGCGATCGGTGCTGACAGGTGAAGATGTAGCCACTGACAACTCCCGCGTGAAACGTACAGAATCGGACACCCCCACTGTAACCGAGGCCTCTCTCCCGCGCGCGCCCACCTTGTCCGACAAGTCTTGACATGGGGCCTCCCGTCTCTCTTTGACGAGGTCGGGGCACGGGCTGCCCGGTCGCTTCCGCTGTGTGATTGGCTTCGATGTGCGCCAAACCCAAACTAATACACGCGCCCGCGTCTCACTCCACTACAGTGGATACGAAATATCGCATCGACACGAACGGAGGACACCATGGACGACCCCAACGCCGCCCTGCCCTCCGACCCAACCGTCGACGAGTCCTACACCAAAGGCTCGCGCCCCGTGCGCCCCCGCACGCGTACGTCGGCATCCACCGATGCCGCCGACCGCTCCTCCCGAGCGGAGCGTGCCGCCGCAACCCAGCGGCCCGCCCAAAGGACGCACCCCCGGCCCGAGCCCTGTCGACATGCCGACGGCGAACGCGCCCCAGCCTCGTCGACTCCTGTCCGACTCCTGGTACCGGCTCAAGCTCGCCCGACGTCTCGGGGGCGTCACGATCTGCCTGCTGCTAACGATGCTCATCAGCCACGTGGCGCTCGCAACCGCGCCCGGGCAGGTCCTCGACACCATTCTCATGGAAGGCACGATGCGCTCGGCGAGCCGCTACGAGTCTTTCTCGATGCTCATCACCGGCATTGTGTCCGTGCCCGTCATGGTCGCGGCCGGCCTCGTTGTCGCCGTCGTCGCTGCCGCGCGACGTCGGCCCACGCTCGCCGGACGTGCTCTCGGCGCCGTCATCGGCGCGAACGTCACGACACAGATCCTCAAGGACTACATCCTCACCCGCCCCAACCTCGGAGTCACGACGGGGGCCGGAAACTCTCTGCCTTCCGGGCATACGACTGTCGCCGTGACCCTGTCGCTGGCCCTTATCGTGGTCGCACCCCAGTGGTTCCGCAGCCCGTCCGCGTGGATCGGGTGGGCGTGGACCTCGCTCATGGGCGTGTCCGTCATGATGGAAGGTTGGCACCGGCCTTCCGACGTCATCACCGCCGCCCTTATTGCTGGGGCGTGGGCCCTCGCGCTGTCGCCCATCGAGCGGCGTCCCCGGCACGGTGCGAAAGTCCAACGCGTCATGGTGTGGGCGAGCCTCGGGCTCATCGTCATCGCACTGTTGGCCACCGGAGCCGCCATGTGGGGCTTCAGTATGTCCGCCGCATCCCCTGGATCCGGGTACGGTTTCGAGGACTTCCTGCAGATCCGGCCCTGGCGCTCACGCGTCCTCGGCGTCGCAGCCGTCGCGTGGGTGAGCGCCGTGTGCGGCCTCATCATGCACGAGGTCGACCGCCTCGCGGGCGAGTAAATTCGGCTGTTGTCGCTTGTTCCCCCGACAGCTCTCCGGCTGCCGCGCGGCCTGCCCGCCCGCTCGCCGTCCATGCCCCGTGTTGTTGCTGTGTGGCACCGCTGGTGTTCCGGGCGCCGTCGGGCCCGGCCGCCCGCGAGATCGCCACACGCGAGCCTGCGGCTCGGAGTGGTCGATCTCGAAGCCCGCCCGTGCCCTCCGGACCCTCCGGCGCCCTCCACACCAGTGGTGCCTGGTCGCTGTGTGTGCCGGTGGGTGGCGACCCGCCCGCGAGCCGTCCGCGCTGTGAGCTTCGCTTGGCGCGTCGTCTCGAAGCCCGGCCAGGCCCCGCCGCCCCAGCAATTTCGCACGTAATTCCCCCGGGACTATTTCAAACATTGAATTCAGATCGTTGCAATTGCAACGTTTTTAGAGTTTGTTGAAACTTCGTCCAATCGAATTACGTGCGAGATTTCTGTGGAGCTGTCCCTGTCAGAGCAACAATCTCGCATGCAATTCCCTCGAATGTGTTTCATGATTTGAAGTGTAATCGTTGGAATTCTGCGGATTTCGCGTTGATGTGGGACCGGGCTGAGCGGGAATTGCATGCGGAATTGTGGGCGAGCAAAGGCGTCGTCGGTTTCATCTGGGCGCGTGAAGGAGCCAGCAAAGGTGTCTCTGGTTTCAAGGTTGCCCATGTACTCCTGAGTGGTAGTCCCACGGGTATCACTGGGCCCGGCAGGGCAGAGTTGTTTGCTCGAAGGCTCGTCAGCCCCATGACGTCCTGCAACTGGGCTGGTTCGATGGCCCGTCCCTGGCGTTGCGGGGCTTGGCCAGTGGATAATGGGGAGACGGGTGGTACGCCGTCGACGCCCGTACAACGCCACCTGCAGATCCGTCCCGAAAGGACCGACATGCCTCGTCCCGCATCAGCCGTCGTTACCTCCAAGCCCGCGCGCTTCGTCCTGGCCCTGCTGCGCATCGCTGTCGGCTTCGTGTTCCTGTGGTCGTTCCTGGATAAGACGTTCGGCCTGCACTATTCGACGGGCCCGTCGCGCGCGTGGATCAACGGCGGCACGCCCGCGCAGAGCTACCTGACGGGCGCCACGACCGGCAAGCCCCTGGCCTCCTTCTTTGAGTCGCTGGCCATGCCCGTGATGGATTGGCTGTTCATGCTCGGCCTGCTGGGTATCGGCCTGGCATTCCTGCTGGGTATTGGCACGCGCCTGGCCGCCGTCGCGGGCGTCGTCATGCTGGGCTTCATGTACGCGGCGGTCGCTCCGTGGGTGTGGGGCTCGCTCAATCCGGTCGTCAACGAGCACCTGGTCTACGCGCTCGTCCTGATCCTGATTCCGCTGACCAGCGCGGGCGACACGCTCGGCCTGGGCTCGTGGTGGAAGGGCCTGGGGCTCGTGAAGAAGCTGCCCTTCCTCATCTGATCCGCATCGATCGACGAGGCCGTGGCTGGGTTTTCCGGTCGCGGCCTCGCTGTGTTGGCGTCGGCTTTTGTGTCGTGGTTTCCCAACAATCTCGCATGCAATTCCCTCGCACATCTTTCAAACATTGAAATCAAGTCGTTAGTATTGCAACGTTTGTGGTGGTTGTTGAATTGTCAAGAAAACGAATTGCATGCGAAATTTCCGGGGCGAGACTGGGGTGAGGCTGGGGCGCGGGGAGTGCGGGACGGAGCCTCGCAACGGGACGTTGGTCCTCGGTAGATGTCGAAAAAGGGCGCGCGTGACGAGCGGAACTGCTCGCCGCGCGCGTCGCGCTTCTGACGCACGTATGACACTAGATATCGTGGTCACCGTTCGCATCAAGCACTACATCTAGTGATTGATGGTCGCATGTCCCTAGATCTAGGGGAACCTTACGCCGGGCGGAGGGAACCACCACCACCCACAGTGCCACGGCCTCGCCCCACGAGGGCGGAGGGTTTATGACGTGTCGATCATGCGACCGAACAGCAGTACCCGCCGCCCACCGAAGCGACGGTGGGCAAGAGGCGTCCGCCGCCCCACACAGTCCCACGACACCACACACATCTCCCACCCAGTGCCCAGCAGCCCGCAGCACACAACGGAATCACGACAGGACAAGGACCATGACCAGCTCGCCCCGCTACGACGTCGACGCCATCGCAACCGTGCAGGAGTACCTCGACCGCTCCGATTGGCGGGTGAACGCCAACGCGAACCAGGGGTATTCGCTCGGCGGCCTCATCCTGAATTCGGCGGGCAAGATCGTCGCCAACTACTGGCTCGAACACATCTACACCCCCGAGATCGGCGCGCCGCACCGCGAGGGCGACTACCACATCCACGACCTCGACATGTTCGCCGGATACTGCGCCGGGTGGTCCCTCAAGCGCCTCATCCAGGAGGGTTTCAACGGCGTGGGTGGCGCGATCGCCTCGGCCCCGCCCAAGCACTTCTCCTCGGCGTGCGGCCAGATCGTCAACTTCCTCGGCACCCTCCAGAACGAGTGGGCGGGCGCCCAGGCCTTCTCCTCCTTCGACACCTACATGGCACCCTTCGTGCGCCTGGACGACATGGAGTACGAGGAGGTCGTGCAGTGCATGCAGGAGCTCATCTACAACCTGAATGTGCCCTCGCGATGGGGCAGCCAGTGCCCCTTCACGAACCTGACCTTCGACTGGACGTGCCCGGACGACCTCGCGGACGAGCACCCCCTCATCGGCGACGAGGTCGTCGACTTCACCTACGGTGACCTGCAGCGGGAAATGAACCTCATCAACCGCGCGTTCATCGAGGTCATGACGGGCGGCGACGCGGACGGGCGCGTATTTACGTTCCCGATCCCGACCTACAACATCACGCCCGACTTCGACTGGGAGGGTGAGAACGTCGACGCCCTCTTCGACATGACCGCGAAGTACGGCCTGCCCTACTTCCAGAACTTCATCAACTCCGACCTGGACCCGCACATGATCCGCTCGATGTGCTGCCGCCTCCAGCTCGACCTGCGCGAGCTCCTCAAGCGCGGCAACGGTCTCTTCGGGTCGGCCGAGCTGACCGGATCGATCGGCGTGGTCACGCTCAACATGGCGCGCCTCGGCTACCTGTACAAGGGGGACGAGGAGGGCCTCGTCGCGCGCATGGACGAGCTCATCGACCTGGCCTCGAAGTCCCTCGAGATCAAGCGCGAGACCATTCAGTACCACATGGACCACGGCCTGTTCCCCTACTCGCAGCGCTACCTGGGCACGCTCGATAACCACTTCTCGACGATCGGCGTCAACGGCATGAACGAGATGGTGCGCAACTTCAGCGACGACGCCTACGACCTGACGGATCCGCGCGGCTTCGACATGTGCGTGCGCGTTCTGGATCGAGTGCGCGAGCGCATGGTCCAGCTCCAGGAGGCCACCGGCCACATGTACAACCTGGAGGCGACCCCTGCGGAGGGCACGACCTACCGCTTCGCGAAGGAGGACCGTAAGCGCTTCGCCGACATCATCCAGGCGGGCACGCCCGACGAGCCCTACTACACGAACTCCTCGCAGCTTCCCGTGGGCTACACGGACGACCCGTTCCAGGCCCTCGAGGACCAGGAGGTGCTGCAGGGCAAGTACACGGGCGGCACGGTCCTGCACCTGTACATGGGTGAGCGCGTCTCCTCGGGCGAGGCCTGCAAGGAGATGGTGCGCCGCTCGCTGACGGCCTTCAAGGTCCCCTACATCACGATCACGCCGACCTTCTCGATCTGCCCGGTCCACGGCTACCTGGCCGGTGAGCACTTCACCTGCGAGAAGTGCGCGGCCGCCCACCCCCACGCGGAGCCGCAGGCCTGCGAGGTGTGGACGCGCGTCATGGGCTACTTCCGTCCGGTCCAGTCCTTCAACATCGGCAAGAAGGGCGAGTACCACGAGCGTCAGATGTTCTCCGAGAGCGCCGCGGATGCGCACGGTGAGCTCGTCAGCGCGTTCCCTCCCGCGGGGAGCCGCTGACGTGGGCGCCCGTCCCCATGACGGCGAGGCCGGGGCGACCCGGGAGGGCACGCTGAGCCTGGGCGTCCCCGGCCTCGCCCGGGGGCGGAATGCGCGCGAGTGGACGCCGGACGATCTGCAGATCGCGGGCCTCGTGCCGATGTCGACCGTGGACTGGCCGGGGAAGTTCGCGGCGTCCCTGTTCTTGCAGGGGTGTCCGTGGGCGTGCCCGTACTGTCACAACAGCGCGATTATCGACCCGCGCATTCCGGGCGTTGTCGCGTGGAGCGCGCTCGAGGACCTGCTGGCGCGTCGGCGCGGCCTCCTTGACGGCGTCGTTTTCTCCGGCGGCGAGGCGACCCGCCAGATCGCGCTCGGGGTGGCCATGGCCCGCGTGCGCGAACTCGGCTTCGGCGTCGGCCTGCACACCGCGGGCCCTTACCCGCGCCGCCTGGCGGACCTGCTGGGCGCGGGCCTCGTCGACTGGGTGGGCATCGATGTGAAGGCGACCCCGGGAAATTACGAGGCCGTGGCCGGCCGAAGCGGCGCGGGCGAGCGGGCGTGGGAGTCGCTGGGCGTCGTCCTGGCCCGCCCCGAGGTGGATCACGAGGTGCGCCTGACCGTCTACCCGGACGGTCCCGGTGACTGCTTCGAGGTGGCGGCGCGGGCCCGCGAGATGGGGGTGCGCTCCTTCGCCCTCCAGCAGGCCCGCGACATGGGCGCTCCCGACGGTTTCTCGGCGACGAGGCCGGGGTGGGACGACCAGGTGCGCTCGCTTGCGCGGGACATCGACATGCTGGGCTTTGACAGGTTTATCTTTCGTGGGGGCTCATAGAGCTTTTGTCAAGTGACAGCGCCGCATGTTGGGAAAAAATATGGTGAAGGTTTCACTTGTGACCACTGATCGCGGTATTGTGTAACAACCTCGTGACCATGAAGTCTGGAGTTTCGATGGCTGAAGAGCTGCACTTCGACAATCCTGCGGCGGCTGCCCAGGACCCGTCGACCGACGCCGAAGCGCTGCGCCAGCTGGCGTACCGCTACCCCGAGCTGCGCCCGGCTGTGGCCGCGCATCCGCACGCCTATCGCGGGCTGCTCGACTGGTTGCACCAGTTCAATGATCCGCAGGTCAACGCGGCCCTCGAGGCCCGCGACGACTACGACGGCTACATCGACTCCAACGGCTACCTTGTCATGCACGGAGATGTGTCCGGCGCGGTCGCCGGTTCCTCGATCCGCACCTCCGAATCCGGCATGTACGTCCTCGGTCAGGGCGGCGTGAACTCCTATTCGCAGGTCGAGCGCACGACCCCCTACTCGGCGGTCGTCGGCGGGAATGCTCCCGTCCCGCAGGTGGGTGCTCGCGAGCAGGTGGTCGCCCAGGTGCAGCGTCATTCCATCATGGGCAGCACGGGAACACAGGATCCCGAGGCAACTGCCGTCTACCCGAGCGCATCCTCCGGCTCGTCTTACCCCAGCGCGTCGGGTACCCCGGCGCGGCCCCAGTCCACGCCGCAGGCCTACCAGGGTGCTGGCGCCTCCTACCAGGGTGCTGGCGCGTCCTACCAGGGTGCTGGCGCGTCCTACCAGGTGCAGTCCACCGCCTCGCAGGAAGCAGCCCCGCAGGAAGCCAAGGAACGCCGTGGCTTCCCGTTCATGGCTGTCGTCCTCGGCATCCTCGCCATCACCGCTGCGGTCCTCCTCGCCTTCGTCATCTATGTGTTTACGCGCGGATACGAGGGACCCGCGGCCGGATCGAACCCGAGCTCCTCGTCGTCCTCCGCGTCGGACCCGACCCCGTCGGCAAGCGCCACGACCGAGGAACCCGTGAAGTACCCGGCGCCCGCCGGTGCGATCACCGTGGACTCCTTCTCCTCGCCGTCCGGCAACATCACCTGCTCTTTCACCGCTGACGGCGTCAGCTGCGGCATCGGCGAGTCCGATTGGGCCGAGGACGGCTATGCCTCCTGCTCCGGCAGCAAGGTCGGCGTCCTGAGCGCCTCGAAGGACAAGGCGGGCCAGTCCTGTGAGAGTGCCGCACCCTCCGGCGGAAACGCGCTCGCCTACGGAGCCGCAGCCGCCAAGGGCGACTTCGCGTGCCACTCCACGCAGGACGGCATCAGCTGCTGGAATACGAAGACCGGCCAGTCTTTCGCGCTGGCTCGCGGCGGCTGGATGACCGGCACGACCGGTGAGATCGGCCCCGAGAAGTTCACGTGGAACGACTAAAGCCACGCGCATAAGGAGGCGGGCCCGAGGATATCCTCGGGCCCGCCCCTGTCATCTGCGGAAGCCTACTGCGCCTGGGTGCGGCCGTCCGGTGGGGTGTGCGACGGCGTCACGTTCGGGGTTTCTTGGGTACCGATTGGATTGACGCATGTGCGTACTGTGTGCAGGTTATGTTTCCAAAGCGACAGACTGTGAGGGCGCTGCGGGGCCTGAGAATCACTCGTGTTCTACTAACCACGTATGTACACGTGCCAAAGGAGGCAATCATGACTCATCGGAGAGTCAGCAGAACGATATTTCGCGTCACGCGTGGCTTGTTGAAGCTCGTTGTTGTCGTCGTAGCATGCGCCCTGGTGGGAGTGGTCCATGTTATCCTCCCCGGTTTCAGTCGCATGGCAGACTCGATGCTTGGATACACCGATGGGTGGGACGCGTCGGCTGTCAATACGGACGGCCTCGACCTCGACTACAGCAAGGCCGATTACGACTCGAACAGTATCAAGGATGCTGAAAGGACCTCGATGAACAGATCAGCGCGGAAGGATACGTACTGCTGCGCAACGAGGGAGGTGCGCTGCCCCTCCCTCAAGGGACAACCGTTTCGCTCTTCTCCGAGGCGTCGAAAACTTTTGCTGCTTCGCAGAACATGATGACGATGGTGACTGGCTCCGGAAGTGGGTCTTACGACAAGATCAACTCAGGGCTCGAAAATGCTGGGCTGTCGGTGAACAAGACGCTCCAGGACATGTATCAGCACGGTGCGTGCAAGGACTACGCCATGGGACCGGGATCTGTCAGTTTCGGTGACGCTGAGAACTTCAGGATCAACGAATGCCCCCTGGCGGTCATGCAGGAATCCGGCGCTCTCGACAGTGCGCAGGGGACAACCCCTCTGTTCATCATGAAACGAGTTGCCGGTGAGGGACGCGACATGCCCCGGTCTATGTACAATCATGCATCCACGCCCGAGGATCAGCAGCGTTCCTACCTGGAACCAGACTCGACAGAGCGTGAGATCCTCTCATACCTGAATGACAACTTCGATAACACGATCCTGGTTGTGAACACCGCATCCGCGCTCCAACTGGACTGGCTCGCAGACTACCCGCATATTCGAGCTGTCATCTCCATGCCTTCTGCGGGAACGGAGGGCATGAACTCCTTTGCACGCATTCTCACGGGTGCCATCAATCCCTCTGGGCGCACGGTTGACACCTGGTCCGGTGACATTGCCGCCTCGCCGGTTGCACAGAACTTCGGTGACTACCAGTATGTCGATTCTGAAGGGGCCTTCACGAAGTACAATTACGTGTCCTACGCAGAGGGGATCTACGTCGGGTACCGCTACTACGAGACACGCTACGAGGACTTCATCCTCGGCCAGGGTAATCCGGGGACTTTCGACTATGAGCGTGAGGTTGTCTATCCCTTCGGTCATGGTCTGTCGTACACGACTTTCCAGTGGTCCAGCCCGTCATTGGAGGATCATGGAGATCGGCTCACCGCTACCGTGACTGTCACGAATACTGGTGACGTGTCCGGTAAGGATGTTGTGGAGTTGTATGCTCAGCAGCCCTACACGGATGCGAACCGTGCGAACGGCATTGAGAAGTCGTCAGTTGACCTGGTCGGTTACGCGAAGACCGCTGAGCTTGCCCCTGGACAATCGCAGACAGTAACGATCTCCTTTGAGCGCGCCCAACTGACATCGTACGACTCAGCAGTCGCACAGACCTACGTGCTTGATCCGGGCACCTACTACGTGACCCCGGCCCGCGATGCGCACGCCGCAGTGAACAACATCCTGGCCGCAAAGGGAAAGACCCAGGCGGATGGAATGGATGCTGCCGGTGACGCAACGATGGCACTCACTTGGGAACCCGGGCTCACCCAGCCTGATACGACAACCTACGCAACCGACCCCGACACCGGTGTGACAATCACAAACCAGTTTGACGACGCGCGAGGTGATATCACCTACCTGACGCGTGCGGACTGGATGGGTACCTTCCCCTCGCCAGATGGCATCCCCTCCGGGCAAATTTCCACGTGGGGCAACGAAATCAATGGAACGGACCAATCCGGAAACCCCGTATCCTACACCTACACCAAGATCGCGGACTCTGCCCTCCTCGCCGCCCTTGACGGAACCGACTCCGGTAACCCAGCCCCGGTCTCATCCACGCAGGTGCCGGTGTATGGAGCGGATAACGGTGTGACCCTCGCTGACCTGCGCGGCGCACCGTACGACGATCCGCGCTGGGAAGCGCTCCTCGATCAACTCACACCCGAGGATTACGACCTGTCTATAGCCCGTGCGGGCTACGGCTCAGAATCCCTCAGTTCCGTCGGTAAACCGTTCTCCATGGACGCAGATACCGCGGCAGGTCTCATCTACGGTGGAACCGGATGGATGTTCCCGACCCCCGTCACTGTCGCGCAGACGTGGAACCAGGAATTGGCCTTGGAATATGGGACGATGATCGGTAACGAAGCGCTGCTGGGTGGTGCTAACGGATGGTACGCGCCGTCCATGAACATTCACCGATCCCCGTACTCGGGTCGCAACGGTGAATACTATTCGGAAGACCCCTTCCTGTCGGGTGTCGTCGCTCGCGCCGAGGTGCGTGGGGCAACGGAGAAGGGCATGTTCACTACGATCAAGCACTTCGCCCTCAACGATCAAGAAAACCACAGGGGTGACCGCGAAGGCCAGTATTCCATCGCCACGTGGTCGAACGAACAAGCGATCCGACAGATCTACCTGCAGCCCTTCAATATGGTCATGAAGGAAGGGAATGTCACCGAGGCGTACACGTCATGCAGGAATGGTGTTTGTGAGCAAAGCACAGTGCAGATGCCCGTCGCGACCGGCATTATGACGGGCTTCAACCGCATCGGTGCGACGTGGACCGGTGGTTCATACGCGCTGCTCACCAAGGTTGTACGCGATGAATGGGGTTTCAACGGGTGGATCCTCACCGACAACGCAAACACGGCAACGTTCATGGGGCCAGGCAGATGCTCGAAGCCGGGGGGAGACTCCAAACTGACGACGCTGGACCAGAGCGCTATGTGGACATTCGACAAGGATGATCCGACCGAGTATGCGCTGGGACGCCAGGCGATGCATCACCTTCTGTTCACGGTGGCGAACTCCCATGCGATGGATGGATCGATGCCCGGCGCGACGCTGAAGACGCACGCGCGCCCAACGACGATCGTGATATGGACGGTTACCTCTGTGGCGACGATTGTCATCCTGCTTGCTGGGTGGACATCTTGGCGAAACCACCTGAAGTACCAGGCTGAGCGCAAGCAACGTCGAGAAGCCGAACAGGTGTAGGTATACGTACCGCAAAACGGAGGGTGGGCCCGAGGAAATCCTCGGGCCCACCCTCTCTGACTGAGTCGACGAGGCCTGGGTGCGGCCGTCCTGCGGGACGCCGTCTAGTGCCGCGCGGCGGCCCCGGCCTCGTTCCTGCCCCTGCCCTACGCCTTCTCGATGGGGCCCAGGATCAGGTTCGCCCACGCGGCGTGCAGGGACTCCTGATCCGAGGGCTGGAAGAGGCCGGCGAGCGCATCACGGTACAGGCGTGAGAGCTCGTGCGTGTTGTAGTAGGCGCTGCCGCCGCACGCGCGCATCGCCTGCTCGACGGCGCGCAGCGTGGCCTCGGCGGCCGCGTTCTTCGCGGCGGACAGCTGTGGCATCCAGGAGCGACCGCGGTCCACGCCCTCGTCGATGTCGCGGGCGAGCTCGCGGATCTGCGGACCGACCGCGTTCATGATGAGGGCGGCCTCGGCGATACGCCAGCGGATGTCCGGGTCGTTGGAGTAGGTCGTCTGGTTCTTCACCGAGCGGCGCTTCGCCACGTGCTCGGCGGCTACCTCGACGGCGCGCTCGCCCACGCCCTGGTAGGTGGCGGCCAGCAGGATCTCGAAGTGGGAGAAGATGCCGAAGATGACGGGATCGGCGCTCGGTCCCGGATCCGTGATCGTCAGGATGCGCTCCTCGGGTACGGTGACGCCCTCGAGCAGTGTCGTCATGGACTGGGTGGCGCGCATACCGAGTGTGTTCCAGTCGTCCTTGATCGAGTAGCCCTCGTCGTCGCGGTGGACGATACCGAACACGGACTTGGGTCCCTCCTCGGTCTCCGCGCGCCCGAAGATGAGCAGGCGCGTCCACACGGGGGACAGGGAGGTGAAGATCTTGGTGCCCTCGAAGGAGTAGCCGCCGTCTGCTGTCGCGGTCGCGCGCGTCGTCGAGCCGAAGAGCACGAGGTCGTTGCCCGGCTCGGAGATGCCGAAGCCAAAGACCTCGCCGGTGGCGGCGTCGCGCAGGATCTGCTCGCCGCGCGCGTTGCCGTGGGCGACCAGGTAGCGTCCCAGGCCGACGATGATCTGGTGCATGTTGATGCCCAGCGCGGTGCCGGGCGCTGCCTTGGCCAGCGCGGTCTGTTCGGCGGCGATCTCGGTCAGGCTCAGACCCGCGCCTCCGAACTCGGTGGGGACGAACGCCGCCAGGTACCCGGCCTCGCGCAGGTCGGCGAGGTCGGCCTCGGGGTAGGTGTTCGTGGCGTCGGCGTCGGCGGCACGCTCGTGGATGCGGGCAAGGAGGTCGGAGTCCAGGAAGCTCATCGCGGTCCTCTTTCGGGTTGGACAGGGGTCGAGGCCGGGGTGCCTCGCGCGCGTCGGTGCCCATGGAGGGGTGGTGGCGCGCGATATGATCCCCGTTGCTAAGGGTGACCTTACTGTAGCTCTGGGGGTGGGGTGGGGGCGAGATGTAATGTGCCTGACGGGGCGTTGTCTGGCCGCGGGCCGCTCCGATTCGATAGGCTGGACACTGTGAGTACTCCGAACGCGCCCCGCACTGCCCTCACCCCTCGCCAGCGATTCCTGCGCGAGCGCCAGCAGCGTCAAAACATGACGTTCGCTGTCATTGGTGTCGTGATGTTAGCGGCCGCGGTGGTGGCCTCCCTCGTGTTTACGGGCATTATCCCCGTTCCTTTCGGTAACGACTTCTCGGTCAAGATCAAGTATGCCGAGACCGGTGACATTCCCTGCCCGACAGCGAACACGAAGCCCGTCGCCCCCGATCAGGTGTCCGTCTTGGTCATCAACACGACGCAGCACCAGGGCCTGGCCTCCAAGGCAACGGAGATGCTCACAGGTGCCGGATTCCAGACGCAGGAGCCCGCGAACTCAGACGTCGAGTACACGGGTAAGGTGCGCATTACCGCCGGTCCGAACGCCGTGGATAACGCGTACTCGGTGGCGCGTTTCTTCCCCGGTGCACACGTGCGTCTCACTGACGCGCAGGATTCCACCGTGACGGTCGAGCTCGGAACCTTCTACGACGACGCGATGAGCGCCGAGGACGTGCAGCGAGTCCTGAAGTCCACGGACCCCGTGGAACAGCCCGCGAAGTGCCGCCCGATGTCAGGTACGCAGCAGGACTGACACGCAGCGATAAATGGGAAGGCCGCCCCTCGGGGCGGCCTTTTCATATTGGGTCCGGCGCTGCGCCAGCGGAGTGCGGGTGAGGGGGCGTCTGCTCAGCGGCTGGCGAGCGGACCGGCTGGCCCCCGGCCTCGAATGTTCTCTAGGAGTGCCTCGCCGTCCGAGCCGTACCAGACGGGGATGGACTCGGGGACGGTCCACAGGGCGTCGGGCACCATGGCCTCGAAGCTGCCGTGTGCCATGAACTGCTCGATCTCGGAGAGGGAGCGGATCGCGATGCCCGCGACGCACTGCGGGAACTCGCGGGCGAACTCCGCGTAGATTTCCGGGTCGTGCTGTCCGTCGTCGCCGACGAGGAGCCAGCGCATGTGCGGGAACATACGGGCCAGACGGCGCAGCTCGCGGCGCTTGTGCTCCGGTCCCGAGCGGAACCATCCCGTATTCGACGGGCCGAAGTCCGTCATGAGAAAGCCGCCGGCCGGGTAGCCGGAGCGCTCCAGGAAGGAACGCACCGTCGGCACGACGTTCCACGCGCCGGTGGACAGATACATGATGGGGGGAGTGGGTGCCCTCGGGAACGCCCTCCGACGAGGCCGACGACGTCGTCAGTGTTGTCAGCAGGCGCGCCATGCCGGGGACGGCCTCGCGTGAGGACACTCGGTCCAGGAAGGCATGTCTCGCGGCCGTGACCAGGCGCGGCAGCATCGACACCATGACGGTGTCGTCGATGTCGGAGACCACGCCGAAGTGCTCGTAGTCGGACACGATGCGCACTCGCACGGAGGCGGGTCGGCCGGCGCGGATGCGGCCCTTGCGGGGGCGCTCGTACATCGCCGAGGCCGGGGCGGGCAGCGGCGTCGCGGTGCGCAGGGTGGTGGCGAGCTTGGCGGCCGTCTCCTCGGACATGCCGAGTGCGCGAACGTCGCCCGCGTGTAAGACCTGGATGGTCGCGTCGTGCCAGCCCGGCTCGAGGCCGTGGCCCAAGACCGTGATGTCGACAAAGCCGCCGCGATCCGCGAAGGCGAGTCGGCGTGCGTTTCCGACAGTGATGAGCACGGGCTGACGGGGGACCTGCGCGTTGAAGAATTGGCGCCAGCCGCGCCGCGTCTGCAGCCAGGAACGGCCGTCGTCACCGCGCGCCATGAGGACGCGGCCGAGGATGCGGGCGCTGCGCTCCGATCCGATGCCGCCGAATCCGACCACGCCCGGGTAGTACCAGCCCTGCGACATGGCGGCGACCAGCAGAGACGACGCGAATTCGCCCACGCCGGCCGTGATGGCGAGCGCGAGCGAAGGTGATTCGTCGTCGATGAGAGGCGGTCGGAGGCGCATGAGGGCAATCATAGGGCTTCGCGGCCCCAGTGGCGCAAGGATCGGGGATTTTGGGTGCGAGTGGCCATGGTAGTCTGACCGTGGAATAAAAGGGTGCGAAGATGCATGTGACAGGTCTTTCCCAGCGTGGGGTATCGTCGCTGTAACTGGAGGGGAAACCATGCGACTATTGCTGCAATTAGGCATCGTCGTCTGTCGATTCATTAAACGTGGACCGGGTGCCATTGTCGGGCTCGCTCTCCTGCTTGCGTGCGGGGTCGGCTTGGCATCCTGGTATCGAGACCTGCCTGTGACTGAGCCTCAGACTCCCGAGACGCTCGCGCGCGAGTACGTTGATCTGATCTTCACGGGTCGCTACGCGGAGGCTGAGGAGTACGCGAAAGTCGAGTCGCGCACGTGTTCTCGTGGTGACTGCTTTCTCGATCCATCGCTCGCCACGCCCATTGAATATCCGCAGCTGGTCGAGCTGACGGTCAAGCCAAGAAGCGCGGAGCGGAACAACGAGAGCTATGAGGTGCTCGTTCGATACACCCTTGGGGGAAGGGAATCGTGGGGCAGCTTTACCATCGTTAAACAGCCTCAGCACTACCCGACCCCGGGAGTGCGAACGGTGGGCGGATGGATGATTCGTGAGCCCTGGCAGAGTCAATCAATAATCAGGATCGATCATGCCTTTGCGTCCGCGAGTGTTGGCGACCTTGAGGTCTATCGGGGGCATGGCATTGGTTCGGGGCGGAGGAGCTACTCGTGGGAGTCCACCACGGTGCGAGGATATCCTGCCATGTACGACCTCAACCTCACGAAGATTGCCGACCGCTGGCTTGTGCTGATGCGCGATCGAAATAATCAGGAGGTGGATTTTGGCGATTATGATTCTGTCCCCTTCTCTTTGGGGGAGGAAATGTTAATCGAAGCGGTCATGGCACCCGAGGACTACGACGAGCTGTACGTCCAGGTTGAGCGCGAGCTCCGTGCCTGTCTGCGTGGCGAGCCGTCCCCTGTGTGCACTCGCCAACTGTCCGGGAAGGGTGAGGAAGGGGCTGTGCTGACGGTCGTTACCGATCTTCGGAACCGCCCGAGTCTTGACTCTGTGACCGAGGAGGACACCCTCCCGGTGGAGGTGACATTCCCCGATGGGCGCACGGAGCTTGTTCGGGTGAAGTGGCGATACTCGCAAGACTCGACGGGCACGGTGAGCATCACGTTGGAAACTGATCTCCCCCCGTGGGAGAAGGAGAGAAGGGGATGACGATGAGGCTGATGCGCTATGTCAAACGTGGGCCGGGAGCGTTTGTGGGACTGGCACTCCTGCTGGTCCTCGGGGTCTTGGGATGTACCGCGTATGGGGACTCTCTGCGTTCTCAGATCACGCCTGAACAGGCCGTGCGAGCCTACGTCCAGCTGATCATCGACGGGAAGTACTCGGAGGCTGAAAAGGTCATTCCCGCCCGGGACAAGCAGTGTAACGGAAGGTTGTGCAGGGTTGTCGACGACATCTCGGAGCTGCGCGTTGAAGCCCCGCAGCTGCTGGATGTGACGGTGAGCAAAGAATGCGGGGAGAGGAACGTCAGGTGCATTGCGAAGGTCCGCCTGCTCGTGGGAGGTGTCGAGCAGGAGTACCAGTTAAGCCTCACTCGTGATGAGAGCGAGGGATCCCCCGTGACGGGATGGTGGCACCTAGATGGGGCACTATACGGAGAGTCAACGGTTGTTCTCGACTCGGTATTCGCGACGGCGACGTTCGGAGACGACTACGAGTTCGCGCAAGTGGGTCCCACGGCCCCCAGGGGGTCACAGTGGCGCATTAATCGATCGGCCTACCCCGGGGTGTACGAGCTTCGCGTCTTCCCGCTCGCTCATCACTGGCGCCATGTTCTGAGCGACACTCAGGGCAATGAGTGGTGGTCCGGGGAATCGGATAGCATCCCCGTTTCCCTCGGTGGAAACTATCAGCTGAGCGCTGTTTTGTCGGAGCGTGACTACAACGATGTTCACGTGGATGCCGAGCAGGAAATTCAGCGGTGTGTGCGCGGCGAGGAATCTCGCGTGTGCCTGCAGCGCCTGCGTGGGCACAGCGCCGAGGGCATGAGGGTGTCCTTCGATGATTCATCCGAGGACGTCGCCGTCTGGAAATCCCCGATTGATCTGCACAAGACCGAGGTGACGGTAGCCTACGCGGATGGGACGTCGAGAGAATTTACCCTCTGGTGGCGCTTCGTGGCCGATGGAGACGACGTGCACGTTACCTACACGTCTGGCCTCTATCAGCGAGCCTGCCGGTCGATGGCTCGGGTTCGACGATGAACGAAAGGTTGTTCTGATTCATCGGTGCCGCCGGTGTTCGCGAAGTGCGAGCGCCGGCGGCACTGTCATGCGCCGATTAGTCGAGGGGGAGCTCGGGCGTCGGGGCGGCCGTATTCTTACGTAGCGCGGGCAGGCCGATCAGCATGAGGACGACCATCGCCCATCCCGCGCTGGCCATGGTGAACAGGCCGCCGCGCGCGCCGATAGCGTCGATCGCGGGTCCCGCGACCGCGGTTCCCAGGGAGACACCCAGGCTGATCGAGGTGGACATCCAGGTGAGGCCCTCGGTGAGCTTCGCGGGGGAGACGGAATTCTGGATGATGACGTTGACGTTCGTCATCGTGGGGGCGCAGGTAAGGCCCGTGATGAGGATGACGATGGCCATCGTCCAGACGTTGAAGGCCACGGGGAAGAGGCTCATGCCGATCGCCATCGCGATCACGCCGATCACGAAGAGCTGCCAGGTGGGTCGCCTCCATGTGCGTGCGCCGTACACGAGGGCGGCCGTCAGCGAGCCGATGGAGAAGAGGGCGAGGAGGATGCCGCCGAGCGCGGGGGTGCCCAGCTCCTCGGTGAAGCTGACCATCGACACTTCCATCGCGCCGAACGTCGTGCCCATGCCGATGTAGGTCGCCGCCATGACGAGGACGACGGGCTTGCGGATGACGGACTCGCGCGGGGCGCTCGGATCGTGGGGGATGATCGCGGGCTCGGAGTCACGGCGTGACAGGAACAGGAAGCCGCCCACTGCCAGGCTCGCGATCGAGATGATGAGGCCGGTCGCGGGGTGCACCGCGGTGCCCAGGACGGTGGAGAGCACGGGGCCCACGATGTAGACGAACTCGTCGACGGCGGATTCGAGGGCGTAGGCGGTCGTCAGCTGGCCCGGCTTGTGCAGGATCGTCGACCAGCGCGAGCGCACGAGTGCGCCGGGTGCGCCCCACGTGGCGCCCGCGAGGGCGGCCGGGATGAAGAGCGTCCACGCGGGGGCGTGCATGATGACGGCGGCGACCAGCGCGGACATCGACAGGACCGAGATCGTCCACGCGGGGCCCATGACGCGCAGCTGCCCGTGGCGGTCGACGCGGCGCGCGAGGATGGGCGCGCAGAGTGCCATGACGATGATGCTGACCGCGGCAACGGCGCCGGCCAGCGTGTAGTTGCCGTACTCGGCGCGCACCATGAGGATCGTTGACAGTCCCACCATCGACATGGGCATGCGCAGAATAAGGCCAGCCGCGGAGAATTTCCAGGACTGGCGGTAACGCAGAATGTCGAGATAGGTGCCTAGCATCCATCCATTCTATCACCGGGGCAGTGTCCCGAAAGGCAAGCGAAATGGGGCGTACGTAACCATTCGGACCTTCCGTGAAGGGAGGGCACGCCGCGAAAAAAAGCCACGGCCTCGTCGAAAGGGGACGAGGCCGTGGCGGGTATCGGGCAAAGGTCTAGTCGGTCACCTCGAAGACGCCGAGCTGTCCCTTTTCCGCCAGGGAGAGCGCGTGGTTGACGAATGCGTAGTGGCCGGCCTCGAGCGGCGTGAACTCGACGAATCCGCCCTCGGCGGCGCCCAGCGTGAGGACCTGTCCCCAGCCGCCCCCGCTCCCGCCGCCGCGGATCACGTAGGCGCCCTCGCGCCACACGGTGTCGAATTGGGTGCCCACCACGTGGAAGGTGGTCGCCAGGTTCGGGCCCGCGTCCATGACCCACACGCGCACGCGCTCGTTGGTCTTGATCTGGATCGGGTGCGCCTTGTACTGGAAGGGCACGCCGTTGAAGGCCATCGCGTTGGGCTGCAGGGCCGACAGGAGCGAGGCATCTGCGGGCTGACCGTCCGCGCCCAGGTAGAGCTCGGAGGCGACCATGACGTACTCGTGGTCGACCTTGTCCAGGTCGGTCGGGTCGATGATGACGGCCCCGAACATGCCGTTTGCAATGTGCATCGACATGGGTGCGGTCGAGCAGTGGTAGAGCCAAATGCCCGCGTTCTTCGCGACGAAGGTGTACTCGAGGGTCTGCCCGGGCTCGATCGAACGCATGACGTTGTCGGGGGCGACGAGGCCCGCGTGGAAGTCCAGCGAGTGGCTCATCGTCCCGTTGTTCACGAGCGTGATGTGGAAGGTGTCGCCGATGTGTCCGCGCAGGATCGGGCCGGGAGCGTCCCCGTTGAAGGTCCACGACTCGCGCGTCAGCGAGCTCGTGACGTTCACGGTCTGCTCGGTGACCGTGAACGTGTAGTGACGCTCGGTCTCGTTCGTGGCCGGCGGCAGCAGCGGGTCGCGCGCGTCGATGGTCGCCGCGTAGTCGGTGAGGGCCGTCGGGGTGGCGGGACCGGCGGCGGCGTCCTGGCCGTGGTCGTGCCCGTGGTGGGCGTGGCTATCCGAGGCCGAGGTCCCCGAGGAGGACGAGGTCGCGCCCGTGGCCTGCACGTGCAGGGTCATGCCCATCTCGCGGTGACCCGGCAGGGAGCACCAGCCCTCGACGTCGCCGGAGATGACGCCGAGGTCGAGTTCCTTCGTCTCGCCCGACGCGAGCGACCCGGAGGTCACGCCCGTCTCGAACACCAGGTCGTGGCGCTGGTCCCCCGAGTTCGTGAAGTCGATGATGAGACGGTCACCGACCGGCACCTCGATGTGGTTCGGCGTGAAGGCCATGCCGTCGACGCCCACGGACACGCGGGTCGTGTGTCCGGTCGGCATCACGGACGAGGCCGTGGTTCCCGTCCCCGTTCCCGTGCCCTGCGTCGTGGGCGCGGACGGGTTGGACAGAAAGATAGCCAGCGCGAGCGCCACGACGGAGACGACGCCGACGATCGCTCCGGCCGTGCGGCTCACCGGCGAGTGGTCGCCCGTCGGGCTCATGCGCAGCTTCGGCGTTTCTTTCGACGCGGACGCCTTCGGGTTCTCGCCTCCCGACGAGGGCGAAGCGGATAGGTTCAGGTCAGCCACGGCGGCCTCCTTGCGTGGTGGGGGATGAAGAGGCGGCGCGCTTGGCGCGCGCCTGGGCCACGCCGCCGCGGCCCAAGAGGACGATGTCGACGACGTAGGTGGCCAGCAGGACCACCCACGCGGCGATGGTGAGGCGTTCGGCGGAGGTTCCGCCCAGGGAAGCGACGGCGAGCGCAAGGATTGCGGCCACGTTGCGAGCCGCCTCCCGGATGGGGGCCCCGGCCTCGAGCACGCTGACGCCGACGCGCACCGCGGACGGGCCGCCGCCGATAACGACGGGCATCAGGTAGGTGAGCGCGCCGACGAAGAGCTGGCCCAGCCCGGCCGCGCCCAGGATCGGCATCCATGCGAGGAACGCCGAGCGTAGGCCGGTCGCGTCCGCCGCCTCAAAGGCGCGCAGGGACGCAGCGGCGCCCGCGACGAGGATCCATGCGGCGCCCAGCATGAGGGACCACGCGCCGTACTCCGCCGGCCCCTTTGTCAGCGCCACGCGCACCAGTGGAACGCCCACGCCCAGGGCGGCCGCGCCCACGACGATGAGGAGACCCACGGAAGTCACGCGCATCGACCCGGCCACAGCGCCCGTGCCGGCGACGAGAAGCGCGGCCACCCACATGGGCAGGGCGCTCGTCGCGAAGGACACGGCTCGCGGATCCATGCGCGTACGCATCGCGGTCGGCCCCAGCGTCACCAGGGTCCCGCCCATCGTCAAGCCCACCCATCCGGCGACACCCGCCAGTGCGTGGGCGACCGTCAGGCGGTCCCGGGCCTCGGCCAACCACGCGGGTGCGTCCGCGTCGAACATCGCCGCCGTGACGAAACCGGCCAGCGTCGCGCCAACCACCAGGAAGAACGCCGCCGCGATGTAGTAGCGGATGATGACCGCGAAACGCGAGGCCAGGCGCTCGCGGGAGGCGGTGAGCAGCGCCCACCCGTGCCAGGCCGCGATCGCGCCGACAACGGTCGCGCCCGTGACGGTTGCGTGCCACAAGCCCGACCACATGCCGCCGATGAGCAGCAGCAGGGAGAGATTAAACGCTGTGATGCGCACGGTGTTGTCGCGCCCCGCGCGTCGGTCGTCTGGCGCCAGGTGGGCGAGCGCGCGCGTGAAGTACCAGGACCACTGGAAGATACCGTTCGACAGGACGCCGAGGGTCACCAGGTGGATCATCGTCCACAGGTTCTGCGGGATGCGGCCTCGGGCGACGATCGTGATCGCCGCAGCGACGGCTGCCGCGCACATCCAGACGGTGGTCGCGCGGTCGGTGCGGGGAACGCGGGGCTTGTTCATCGTGCCTCCCGAGCGTTTGCGCGCGCCCGGCGAATCGTCACCGTCAGCGTCGTGGCGACGAAGAGGAGCATGCCGACAACCCCGAGGGTGCCGCCCAGGCGCCACGGGTGGGCGGCCTCGCGTGCGCCCGCGAGGAGGCGCAGGAGGAGGGAGACCTGCAGGAACGCGAAGGGGACCCACATAGCGGGGTGGTAGGGGACTTCGCGTCGGGCGACCGCCGGGATGATGACGGGCGCGTGGGCGAGCAGCATCGAGACGACGAAGCCGATCGTGATCGCGTGGACGCCGGCGTCGTAGCCGTATCCGTCGAAGGCGGGCGGCGCAATAATCCACATCAGCGCGGGCACGAGCGCCCACGCGTATCCGCTCAGCATGCACACGGCCGCCAGGCGCGGCAGGCCCTTCATGCGCACGGTGCCGCGCGCGACGTCGTGCCACGCGGTGTCGGCCATGAGGACACCCAGGCTCAGGCCGATCAGCGGATAACCGATCGTCGGGGAGTAGAGCGCGACGGTCAGGCCCACCATGAGCGCGGCGCTCTCGGCGGTGATGCGCCGCTCGGTGGAGCCGGACGCGAAGGCGAGGCGAGCCAGTTCGACGCGCTCGCCGACGATCGTGACGATCAGGAAGGCCAGCCACCAGGGCACCGCGCGCGGCGTCTCGAGGCCTCGCCACCACAGGAGGATGCCGCCCAGGCCAATGAGTGCGCCCATCAGCTGGATGAGGACCGCGTGGGTGGCCTGACGGCGCGCCCACACGTAGCAGTAGATCGCCGTCAGTAGGGCCATGCCGAGGGTGATGAGGAAGCCGGGCATCATCCGCTCGGGCGCGAACCCGCTTAGGTGTGCGGCGAGGTAGCGGGGGATCGGGAGGTTCGCGAGCGCCACGCGCACCCCCTCGTTCAGGGAGATGACGACCGCGCTGATGCCGCCGGCTCCGGTGAGCAGGGGGGCGGCGTACGCCCACGCGCGACGCCCGTCGGATTGCAGGGCGACCGCGCGCTCGAGGCAGATCGCGGTGCCCAGGAACCCGTAGATCATGAGGAGTCCGTGCACGGTCCCCAGGCTTGTCGAGGCCACGGGCGCGATAGCTCCCAGGCGCACGAGGGAGGCGTCCAGTCCCGCCAGAAGCGCAACGCCCGCGAGGAGCAGGAATGCGAGGCGGCCGACGGGCAGCCGGGGGATGGGTGGCCTCACCGTCGTTGTCGACGAGGCCTGGGCCGGTGTATCCGGTCCCGCGGGTGCGCGGGTGGGCGGGATGCCTCGCTCATGTGGGCTCCTGGAGGTGGTGGGCGTGAGTCGGCTCCGGTGGGGGCGACAGTGCCAAGGTAGCCGCCCTGCCAGCAATTTTCTAGGGGTGCGGGCGGTAAAAATATGTGATGCCACAACGGGCTTGTGGTGATGCTGTGTCGATGAATGGGTGCGCTATAGGTTTCCGTCCGGTAATATTGTCAAGGTCACGCATCTATGATCACAGGAGTGGACGATGAGCGATCTTTCTTTTGTTGCCGGTGAGTTCCCGCGCCTAGCTTCGACGGCGCGCGAGGCCGCAGAGGCGGTCCGTTCGGCGCGCCCAGAGGGTGGGGCCAGTGCTTTCGCTTCGGCGATGCCCGGAACGAATCTGTCGTCGAAGATGCAGGGCGTCGAAGACAAGTTCGCGGACCAGGCAACCAAGACGGGCACGAGCCTGGACGAGCACGCCGAATCCCTCCTGGCAGCCGAGCGCGATTTCATCGCCGCCGAGGAAGAGAACACGAAGCTCATTGGCTCCATTATCGAGGGCCACAGCTACGGCGGTGGTCTGTCGGGCCATAGCATTGGCGGAAAGGGTGACATTAATACGATCGGTGGTGAGCCCCTCACCGGCCACAGCAAGGGCTCCGGTCTGTCGGGCCACAGCATTGGCGGAAAGGGTGACATTAATACGATCGGTGGTGAGCCTCTCACCGGCCACAGCTATGGCGCGTCTCGTGGTGCTGAACAGCTCGATGACGTCGTGAACCTCGGGCAGCCGAGGGGGCACAGCAAAGGTGCGACGGCGCATGATGAGTGGTGGCGCGAGAGGGGTATTCGCGCGGACGGCCCTGATCTCCGATCCGGTAATCCTAGCCCCGTAAAAGATGCCGCCGAAAGTGTGGTCAGGGGTGCGCAGGAGGTTGCATCTGACGTGGCCAGGGGTGCGCAGGAGGTTGCATCTGATGTAGCCAGGGGTGCGCAGGTGGCCGCCGAGAGCGTGGTCAGGGGCGCCAAGGAGGCCGTTGAGGGGCTGCGTGAGGCAGCAGAGAATATTGACCCGACGCAGATTGCCGGCCCGATGATGGGGCCGCCATCGTGGCTGGATGACATCAAGCGCAAGTGACGAGCCGTGGCGGACGCTCAGGCTGGCGCGTGCCGTATCGGGCGCGCAGGCGGAGATGAATGGACATGAGGAGGTCTTGCGCTAGCTTCCTCGTCCTCGCCGTCGCAATCGTGTGCGCGGGATGCGTGTCCCTCTTTGGCGCTGACGGTTTAAACCCCGAACAGCGAGGAGATCTCAAGCGGGCCGCGTCGCTGGAGTCCATCGAGACGTTCGGGCGCGACATTGAGCCGGCGATCATTCGTGCGCGCGACACGTTGATGACGCGTGAAAACTACAGGAGCTATAGCAGCAACGATTACATCTATCGTGTCGATGTTGGTGATCAGGTTCTGTTCTCGATGGTGTCGCGTACGTACAATTTCGAAGAGCACGATCCTGCCCGGGTGCGCGCAGCGTTTGATGCCGAGCTGAGGCCCCTCGGTTTCGATTTCCGTGAACACGTCTATGAGGACGATGGCCGTGGCAGTGACACGGTCCTCGCCTGGACGAGTGAACGATACGGAGTGACCGTACACATCATGGTGTCGGGTATTGGGTTGACAATGATGGACTATTACACGGGTGATCTGCGCAGCGACGGAACGTCCGCTAATCCACAGGAGCTGGCGGATATCCCCGGACGCGTGCCGGACTGGTTCGCCGACGCGGCTGCAGGCACGCAGTCGTGACGAGATCCAACTCAGCAACCTGCTAGACGACGAGGGGGGCGGCGCTCGATTGAGCGCCGCCCCCCTCGCAACCCGCGTGTGACTAGGGAACTTGCTCCTCGAAGATGTTTCCGACAAGTGCATGGACGTCGATGCACTTGGGATCGGGGCGATGTCTGCCTTCGGCATAAGCAAGTCGAGCTGCGGCCAAGTCTGCAAGGCGGATAGCTTGGATAACAATGACGCGACGCAGCCCTGCGGAGACTTCTCCGCGTTCGTGAGCGACGGCAGCGACACGAGCGAGTGTTTCCGCACGACGCGCAATCCGCACGTCCGGGTGCTCACGATCTTCACGGTACTCGTCGGGAATCAAGTTGAAGCGATGAGACTGCGGTAAATCAACGAGAGGAGAAATAGGCGGAATCTTCTCATTGAGGATTGCATGGTAGCTCGACTCTTCGATGGCGTGGACGTACACGGAGTACTCCAACGAATCGAATGCCGCACTTCTCTCTTTCCTATCGGAATAGAGGTCGAGCAGATAATCCGCCGGAAAGAACTCAACTTCCGCGACTTCAAACGGATCCAAAATTCTGTAGGCGAGAGTGTCGCTGCGCTGACCTCTGAGATGCCGACCAATTCGAGTTCCAAAGTCTTCCGTTGTTTGACCAACGTAGATTGGCTCACCGTCGAAGTCGTAAAACGCATACACTCCGACACACTTACCCAGTCGTGTATTGGTCGTCGGCTCAACGAAGCTCAGAGCTGCGGATAGGCGTGCGCGGAATAGCTGCACGAAACGCGTAGGCATTGTGCGCTTGAGAGGTGGCTTCGTCTCAGAATCTGTTGAACCGTACGAAGCGATTCCTGTGCTAGCCATGTGCGACCACCTCCAGGGATGGGGAACCCTGGTCGAATTCCTGGCGGACTAGGGGCATGAGGTAGTTCTTCCCTAGCCAGGCAACGACAGGGACGGCAACTGCGTCACCAAAACCAAAACGAATCTGGTTATCCGTCGCATCGCCGAACTTGTAGTGGGGGATACCCATGAGGGAGGCATACTCGTGGGGAGTCATCCAGCGCACAGCAACGTTGCCCTTGCCCGCCTTGACGACAGCCTGCCGTGAGGAACCGCCTCGCGCAGTTCGCAAACAGCCGGCGATATCATCGGGTCGGATTTCCCAAACTGGTTTTCCCTGACGTGTACGCCGGTAAGCGGTGCGATATGTGACCCGCGTTGATGTGCGCAGAGACTCGAGCCTAGCTGCCTGAACTGGAGACAGTGAGTCAAGAAAATCTGCTGTGCGGCTCGCGTTCCACCAGTGTGGATCGTCTTTGGGTAGACGATCTGCAAGCGCGGTGAAGCCTTCAGTGAGCAGTGGAGGAACAGCTGGGAGGGGGAGCTCGGTGAGTGATGAGAGTGGGATCCGAATGTATCCACTCAAGCCATTCGGGACGCAGATCTGAGGGAGTGTCATCCGAGTCGGGTGGAGTTAGGGCCCCCACGAGGAACATACGTGGCCGTGACTGCGGAATGAAATGCCTGGCGTCAATAGACAGAGCATCGACGGAATATCCCAGTGAATTAAAAGCGCGGATTGCTGCAGTAAGATCATCACCGGAATGCGAGGAAGCTAGGCCAGTGACGTTTTCAAGGACTGCGACGGGAGGGCGACTATCGCCCATCTCTTCGAGAATCCGCATAAAGTGCCAAAACGTTCCTGATTGTCTTCCGCCAAGACCATCTCGATTCCCAGCCAGGGACAGGTCAGTGCAGGGTGAGGAAGCCCAGGCGATCGCACTGTCCGTTGGTAAATCGCTGCCATTGATGTCGGCGATGTCACCAACGTGATAGTCGGTGTCTGAGCCGTATTGAGAGCGGTATAGCTGATGCTTTTTGGCTTCGTAATCATTAGCCCAGGCGACCGAAATCCAGCTTGTTCAAGCCCCGCTCGAGCGAGACCAATACCTGCGAAAAACTCCAGCGCGGTTGGACTTTTGCCTGAAATTAAGCGAATAGCTGCTGTCATGGTAGTCCTTCCTGATCTGGGTCTTCCAAGGGTACATCGGCCCATGCACATCTGCGGTAAACGCGTGGGGGCGGCGCTCAATCGAGCGCCGCCCCCCCCTTCGCAACCCGCGTCAGCGGGCAGCGTCAGAGCGTCAGCCGTTCAGGGCGTCGGACACGACCTGCTTGGCGGCCTCCTGGACCTGCGCCAGGTGCTCGGCACCCTTGAAGGACTCGCCGTAGATCTTGTAGACGTCCTCGGTGCCCGACGGGCGAGCCGCGAACCACGCGGACTCGGTCGTCACCTTCAGGCCGCCGATGGGCGCGTCGTTGCCGGGCGCGCGCACCAGCTTCGCGACGATCGGGTCGCCGACGAGCTCAGTCGCGGTCACGTCGTCCGCGGACAGGGCCGCGAGCTTCGCCTTCTCCTCGCGGGAGGCGGCCGCATCGATACGGGCGTAGGCGGAGGCACCGAAGCGCTCGACCTGCTCCTCGTGCAGCTGCGACGGGGTCTTGCCGGTCACGGCCAGGATCTCCGAGGCGAGCAGCGCCAGGATGATGCCGTCCTTGTCGGTCGACCACACGGTGCCGTCCTTGCGCAGGAACGAGGCTCCCGCGCTCTCCTCACCGCCAAAACCGACGGTGCCGGACAGCAGGCCGGGCACGAAGTACTTGAAGCCCACGGGCACCTCGATGAGGTCGCGGCCCATGGCGGCCACGACGCGGTCGATGAGCGCGGAGGACACGAGGGTCTTGCCCACGGCCGCGTCGGCGTTCCAGCCGGGGCGGTGCGTGAACAGGTACTCGATGGCGACGGCCAGGAAGTGGTTCGGGTTCATCAGGCCGTCGGGGGTGACGATGCCGTGACGGTCCGAATCCGCGTCGTTGCCGGTCGCGATGTCGTAGGGGGTGTTGCCCTCGGCGTCGGGGGTCATGGCCTCGCGCAGGGATGCCATCGCGTAGGGCGAGGAGCAGTCCATGCGGATCTTGCCGTCCCAGTCCAGGGTCATGAACGGCCACGCCGGGTCGACCTCGGGGTTGACGACGGTCAGGTCGAGGCCGTAGTGCTCGCCGATGGCCGCCCAGTAGTCGATGGACGCGCCGCCGAGCGGATCGGCGCCGATGCGCACGCCCGCCTTGCGGATGGCTTCGATGTCGATGACCTGGTCGAGCTGAGAAACGTAGTAGTCCAGGTAGTCGAAGGGCTTGATGTTCGGGTCGTGCAGCAGCTCGGAGCCGGTGACGCGGGGGACGTTCTTCCATTCTCCCGAGTCGAGGAGCTCGTTGGCGCGCGCCGCGATCCAGCCGGTCGCGTCGGTGTCGGCGGGGCCGCCGTGAGGCGGGTTGTACTTGAAGCCGCCGTCGCGCGGGGGGTTGTGGCTGGGGGTGACGACGATGCCGTCGGCCAGGCCGTCGCCCTCGGTGCGCAGGTTACCCGGGGCGCCGTTTGCGCCGAGGATGGCGACGGACACGGCGGGGGTGGGCGTGTAGGAGCCGCGCGAGTCGATGCGCGTGTCGATGCCGGCGGCCGCGAGGACCTCCAGGGCGGTGCGCCACGCGGGTTCGCTCAGGGCGTGCGTGTCACGGCCAATGAACAGCGGACCGTTGAAGCCCTGGGAGGCGCGGTATTCGATGATCGCCGCGGTGATGGCGATGATGTGCGCCTCGTTGAACTTGGAGTCCAGCGAGGAGCCGCGGTGGCCCGAAGTGCCGAACGCGACGCGCTGTCCGACGTCGGTCGGGTCGGGGATGATGTCGTAGTAGGCGGAGATGACATCGTCGACGTTGATGAGGTCTTCTGGAAGGGCACGTGTGCCAGCTCGATCATGCATAGGGACAGTGTTGCACGTTACGCCCGTTTGTGGGTAATACCGTCCCACGGCGTGGACTAATGCCTTATTTTCTCTTGTTCGAGGCCTTGGCTGGCCGTCTGGAAAAGGCCAGGTGAGAGCGCGCCGCGCCCCGGCCTCGTCCGTGGGGGACAGAGGGGTGTATGCGCGTTTTCCCAAAAATGGCACCGAGCGACTATCCTATGAGATGTCGGTCACCGAAGACCGTGACTGTGTTGTCAGGAGGAACATCGTGGGATGGTTTGATTCCATCGAACATAACCGTTGGCTGAGCGGCCACATGCAGGCCCTCATCGAAGAGGCAGAAGGCGCGATCGTCGCGACTGGTTTCGCGCACCTCGATGCCGATGGAAAGCCCGACCCGACTCGATCGATCGATCTGGCCGTCACGGGTCGCATGGCCTACGTGTTCTCGCTCGGTGCGCTCATGGGCCTGCCCGGCACGCGCCGCTACGCCGACCATGCCGTCAAGGCGCTCACCAACTACTTCACCGACCCTGTCAATGGCGGCATGTGGTTCGCGATCAAGCCCGAGCCCGACGCCGACGGTCGCGGCGTGCCGTGGGACGAGGACGCGCGCGTGAAGTCGCAGTACCACACGGTGTACGCGCTGCTGGGCGTCGCCGCCGCGACGGTCGCAAATCGCCCCGGAGCCCACGAGCTGCTCAACCGCATGCTCGAGGAGCAGAAGGAGCTGTGGGCCGACGACTACGGCCTCGTGTGGGATGAGTATGACGAGGCGTTTAACGAGCCCGTACCCGTCCATACCCTCGGGACCCTCATCCACACGATCGAGGCTTACATGGCTGCCGCCGAGGCGACGACCGAGCCCGAATGGCTCGACCGCGCCGAGAAGATGACGGCCTTCGCCTACAAGATTGCCTCCAAGAACGGCTGGCGTATCCCCGAGTTCTTCGACGAGAAGTGGGAACCCAGCCCCGAGGCCGGCAAGCTCCTCAACGACGGGCGCCGCTACTACGACGGCTACGTGACCGGCCACTCCATGCAGCTTGCGCGCTTCGCGCTGCAGGTGCGCGCGGGCCTGCGCTCGATGGGCTGGACCGTGCCCGACTACCTCCTCGAGATGGGAACCGAGCTCTTCGAGCGCGCCCGCGTCGACGGCTGGCGTCGCACCGACGGCAACCCCGGCTTCTCCACCGGCGTCAACGACGAGGGCGACCCCGTGCCCGGCGAGGACGAGCACCAGCAGTGGGTTGTCTGCGAGGGTGTGTGCGCCACCGTCGCCGTGCGCCGTGCCATGCTGGACGACGGGGCCCGCGTCTCCGACGTCGAGCACTTCGAGCACTGCTACCGCTCCTTCGTCGACTACATCCACGACTACCTCATCAGCCAGCCCGGTCGATGGGTGCGTCGCCTTGGTCCCCGCAATGAGAACGTCCAGCCCGCCAAGTCGTCGCGCTGGGACGTCTACCATGCCGTCCAGGCGACGCTCGCGATCCGCCTGCCGCTGTGGCCGCCGACGGCCCCCGCTCTCTCGCGCGGCCTCCTCGATCGCCCCGAGGAACCGGCCCCCGACAAGAAGTCCTGGAACTTCTTCGGGCTGCGCGGCTGACGCATCGGATGTCTGATGGGCTCGGGCCCGGGGATGCGAGGGTCGCATCCTCGGGCCTGGTCCTGTAGGATGTTCCGCGTCTGGAGGGCTGTCTGAGTGGCCGAAAGAGACGGTCTTGAAAACCGTTGTGTCAGCAATGGCACCGGGGGTTCGAATCCCTCGCCCTCCGCCGAGCCGGCCGCCCACGGGCGTCGCGGCGGGTGCACGTTCGCGCTCGCGGCGAAAATGCCCTAAAGTAGTCGGCACTGGAGACGTCGCATAGTCCGGTCGAGTGCGCCTCCCTGCTAAGGAGGTAGGGGTGCATAGCCCCTCGCGGGTTCAAATCCCGCCGTCTCCGCGCACAACCCCCGTGCTTCCCTCGAAGCGCGGGGGTTTTCGTATTCTCTGCAGCGCGTGGGCTGGTGTGGCCGTGCGTGTGCAGGGGTCATGGCCTCATGGTTTAAATGAGTGGGATGCGTCACTAAGTCGGGTCTTCGATAACCCTTTCATTCTCGTCGGTTCGGTCATAATTTAGGGATCATTAAATGCGCCTTTGTATGATTAGTTAATAATCCATTGGTGCTGCTCAGTTCCATATGCTGACCAAGAGTTCAGAGAAGTCGTTATGTGAGCGTTATGCTGGAATATCAACGAAATACACCGTTGTAGTTGTGGTTCAGGCGATAGGGGCGAACCGTAGTGGTCGCATCTGCTCTTTCACTAGGGTGGGATTCAAGTCCTGTCCACTTTCTCTCCATAGAAGGAGAAGTCGATGTCTCGACCGCGTCCGTTCCGCGCCCGTGTGGGCGTTGCGGGTGCTGCCAGTCTGGCCGCTCTCTCGCTTCTCGTCACGTCGCTGACACCCCTCGCCATGCGAGCCAGCGCCGCCGACGAAAGCACGCAATCGCCCGACGTAGCAACCTCTCAGGAAGCTGCCACGGCCTCGTCCGATACTGAGGTGGCCGCCGAGCCTGCCGCCGAGGCCGGGGTCGAAGCCCCCGCCGCCGAGGCTGGCGCCGAAGCTCCCGCCGCCGATGCTGAGGCTCCCGCTGCCGAGGTTGCCCCCGAGGATCAGCCCCGCACGCGCCGCGCCCGCGCAGTTGCGGAAGACCAGGCGACCCTGGCGATGACCGTCGTCAACGACGAGGAGACCCTGCGTATCCGGGCCCTTCAGACCACGACGATTAACTTCTCCTGCTCCTCGGTCACCACCCCCTGTAAGGGCGGTGTTATCGAGGTGTGGCTGCCCGGGCCTGTCACTCCCGCCGGCGTGCAACTGAGCGACAGCTTCTATACGGGTGTTCCGGTCAGCAGCGACGTCGTTGCCAAGACGACCAACATGACCGTCAGGGGCGAGCCGAAGATGCAGCTCTACCGCTTCACGCTCAAGGATACGGTCCCCGCCGGTACCTCGGCGCGCATCCAGATCCCGTGGCGTTACACGGGTACCGATGCGCCCAACAACTCCACGACGACCCAGCGCGTCGTCTTCTCGGCCACCAACGCCGATCCAGTCGAACAGTCCCTGACCACGAAGTGGACAGCCGACACTGACATCGCCATCGCAAAGACCGGCCCCACCCGCCCCCAGGACTATCCGCCCATCGGAGACGAGGTTACCTACACCGTCCGCGCCGGCTACCAGCAGAATGACACGACTGAACCGAATAAGGTCGGCTCTCGCTGGGGCGGTTCCGCCAGTGACGGAAGCTATGGAGGTCTCGGCTTCGTTGGTGTGCGCGACATTACCGTCGTCGACCAGCTGCCCGCGCAGGCAGTATTCGTTCGAGCATCTAACAGTGGCGTCTACGACCCGGCAACCCATACCGTCACTTGGAAATGGGAGAAATGGGGATTCCAGTCGGTCATCGACTCGACCGTGACTGTGAAGTACCCCGACGGTTCTGTTGCTCCCACCGATACGGTAACGAACAAAGCGTCCATCACGGCCTCGGTTCAGAACGAGGACAGGACGATGACGAAGAACACCGAGTTCACGCACGGCTTCGCCGAGCGCAAGTCTGTTGGCACCATCGCAAAGAGCGGTGGCAGCTCCAACTACAGCGTGCGCAAGGGATCGACGCCATGGCGCCTGTACGGCACGAACACTGGCAATACGACGCTGCACTTCCACTGGGAAGATACCCTGCCGTGCACCTGGTCCACCCAGGAGGCCAAGGCCGCTCGGCGATGCCTGCGATAAGCCCTCTTCGGTCGGCCCCTACCACTTCGCTATCTACTCCAGGTCCGGTACTGAGACCAGCAGTGGATGGACGGTCGAGTACTGGACCAACAAGGGCAACCACAAGGTCGAGAATTTCACGGCATCGAAGATGTTCACCCTGCCCGACGGCGAGTGGATCACCCGCTACACGGTCGACACCGACGCTCTGCCTGGACACTCGCCGAGCGTGTCCCTGCACGGTCGTATCTCAGAAGACGTCCCCTACACGGAACCCGCCGACTTCGCGTCTCGTTACGATCCGGCGCTGCCTCCGGAAAAGCACTACAACTACGAGGCCTCTGAGGAGTACGTACGTATTCAGAACTGCGCATCCGGCACGGTGACCGATAACGGTAAGGTCATTGCCTCCAATGACAACATGTGCGCGTGGATGCGTGTGCGCACCGATTTCCCCGGCGTGCAGGCCTACAAGGTCGTGCGCACCAATCCCGTGATCGTGGGCAAGCCCGCCACCTTCTTCATCAACGGAGCCGTTCGCACCAAGACTGACGGTGGCGTCCCGACTCCCTTCACGATCGTGGACCTCCTGCCTGAGGGCTTCGACGTCGATGACGCTTCGGCGATCGTCCCCGAGAATCGCTCTCCGCTGAAGAATCCCGACGGCACCCCCTACGACCTGAGCAAGGTCCAGGTGTCGATTGAGAAGGACTACAACGGGTCGGGTCGTACCCTCATCCGCTGGGTGGTCCCGGACCCGGTCGAGGGCAGCCTGTACTCGACCTTTGACGTCAAGGTTCTTCCGACGGCTGCCGCCGGTAAGAACACGAACGATGTCATGTCGTTCATGCCCGGCGACGGAGCCAAAGACACGGGCGTGGACAAGAGTCTGGCGAACACGAACTACTGCATTGGCTACCGTCTGAAGGACACCTTCGACGTGAACAAGAACGGTTCCACCGAAGACTATGTGTGTCCCGGAGCCAGGTCCTTTAATGTGTCCAACACGCCCGGTATGAACATCGCGAAGGAAGTGAAGGGCAACAAGAACCCCGACTTCGTTCCGGCCGGCGAGGTCGCCGAGATCGACCCGGGTGCCGACGGCGCCTACCGTTTCACGATCTCCAACGAAGGCAATATGCCCCTGACCAAGGTCGTGGCCTACGACATCCTGCCTTACGTGGGTGACGTGGGTGTTGGCCCCGCCTCCTCGCAGGCTCGTGACTCTCGTTGGAAGCCGAACCTGAACTCCACGGCGTGGGCGTTCGAGTCGGTGAAGGAGAAGCCGGGTCGCGATCCCGAGATCACGCCGGTTCCGGCCTCGGACATCACGGTCCAGTACTCGACGGTTCCCAACCCCTGCCGCGGTGAAGTGATGAGCGCCGGTGGCGCCATGAATGACGCTCCCGCAGGTTGTACCCCCAACGCGTGGGGCGGTGCTCCCGCCGACCTGACGACGATTACCGGTTTCCGCCTGGTGATGAACCGCGATATCGAAGTCGGTGAGAAGATCCGCTTCGTCGCGACCATGACCTCTCCGGTCAACGCCAACCTCATCGCCTGGAACTCCGTGGCCATGTCCGGCGGCGTGGTTGAGAACAAGAAGGTGTCCTACCTGCTGCCCAACGAGGCTCCCAAGGTCGGCATCAACGTCTCCTCCGACGTCGAACTGAAGAAGACGGTTGCTCGGGCGAAGATGAATGGTGATGAGCCGGTTCGTGACGCCAATGGTGTCATTGAGACGGTTGAGTCTGATGATGTCATCATGCCGGGTGACTACATGCTGTACAAGGTGAACCTGAAGGCCAAGGGTCCGGCGGTTGCCTCGGGCATGAATGTTGCCGACGCTCTGCCTTCTGGTGTGGAGTACGTGTCTTCCGAGACGCGTGTCTGCCAGGATGGTGCGACGAACCCGTGCACGGGCCCGGTCTATGCGACCGCTTCCTACGATGCGGCGGCTGGTAAGTGGACCGCGATGGAGTCCGGCATTCTCGACACCAACCTCAACGTTGGTGGTACCGAGACGCTGTACGTCCTGGTGAAGGTCAAGCCCGCAACCGAGGGTTCGACCATTACGAACACGGCGACGCTGGGTGAGTTCGATCAGATCGACTCCAACCCGGACAACAACAAGGACAGCGCGACCTTCAAGGTGGGTGGCACCCTGTCGGGCATGATCTATAACGACAAGGACGCGACCTGGTTCAACGATTCGCCCGTCCTCGACAAGCCTTTCGAGGGTGTGACGGTTCGTCTGTTGGATGCTGATGGCAACCCGGTGAAGGATTCGTCCGGTGCCGACATCACCACGAAGACCGACGCTGAGGGTAAGTACACCTTTACTCGCCTGCCCCTGGGTTCGTACAAGGTCGAGGTCGTTCCGGGTGAGGCGAAGGTTGACGGCACTGACGTGAACCTGGCTGATTACAAGCAGACCTACGGCTACGGCTCGTCGACCAAGCGCAGCGAGGTCGGCAAGGGCAAGCTCGTGACGCCGACCGCGATTGAGCTGACCGCTGCTGCTCCCAATGCCACGAAGATTGACTTCGCGTTCGTGAAGCCCGCTTCGGTCGGTAACTTCGTGTGGTTCGACGCGAACAAGGACGGTATTCAGGATGCGGATGAGGTCGGCGTTGCCGGCGTCACCGTCACCCTGACCGACGGCGCTGGCAACCCGGTCATCGACCTGGACGGCAACCCCGTCAAGCCGGTGACCACGGACGCCAACGGCAAGTACGAGTTCACTAACCTGATGCCGAACGTTGAGCGCATCGTTGCGAATGCGGGCGAGGAGAACTACAAGGTCACCTTCACTCCTCCCGCCGGCTACTCCGCGACCAAGTCCTACGCGGCTGTGGATGGCGAAAAGGACTCCAACGGCACCGAGAGCGACGTTACGCTCACCGAGGGTCAGGACGACATGACCGTTGATCTTGGTTTGATTGCTGATGGCATGATTGGTGACACTCTGTTCTGGGATGTCGACAATAACGGTGGTTCTGCGCCTTCGGGTGCGGACAAGCCGTTGGCTGGCGTGACTGTGAAGCTGACGTACACGACGCCTGCGGGTGTGGAGAAGACGCTGACGACGGTGACGGATGAGAACGGTAAGTATTCGTTTAAGGATCTGGCTCCCGGCGATTATGTGGTGACTGTTGATAAGGCTTCTCTTGCGACTGTGTGTCCTGAGTGCACTGCTCAGACTCATGCTCCGTCGGGTGATCTGACGGCCTCGGAGGGCCAGGAGCTGTCGCTGACTTCGAAGGTGACGCTGAGCCCGGGTGCGATGACGAATAATGCTCAGGATTGGGCGTTCACCGGCGTCGCTAACACGGCGATTGTCAAGGCGATTGCTGATCCGGTGGAGGTTCCGGCGGGTGGCTCACCCCCGGCACGTCGGTGACGTACACGCTGACGGTGACGAATGAGGGCCCGAGCCCGGCGACCGGTGTGGTTGCGCAGGATAAGCTCCCGTCTGGTGTGACTTTCGTGTCCGCGCAGGGTGACGGCACTTACGATGCTGCTTCTGGTAAGTGGGACCTGAGCGGTGAGGTGATTGAGAAGGGTGCGACGCGCACTCTGCGTATCACTGTCACGATTGATGCTTCTGCTGCTGGTTCGGTTGTGACTAACACGGCCACGATTGAGAAGCAGGATCAGATCGGTGATAAGAAGCCGGACAACACTTCGTCCGTGCCGCTGACTGCTGGTTACACGATTGCTGGCAAGCTGTACAACGATGCGGATGCCTCGTTTAGCTCCAGTGACTCCGAGGCCCCGTATGCGGGTGTGACGGTTGCGTTGCTGAAGAAGGATGGCACCCCTGTCCTGGATAAGGATGGCAACCCGGTCACGGCTGTGACGGACGCTGCGGGTAAGTACTCCTTTGTGGGTCTGCCGCTGGGCGAGTACACGGTGAGCGTTGTTGATCCGACGTCTGGTCCTCTGGCGGGCACCAAGCCCACTGAGGCCTACACCGGCCGTTACAAGACGACCGCGGACGTGACGATCAAGGCTGAAACCGGTTCGGTTATCGATGTGAACTTCGGTTTCGTCAAGCCCGCCTCTGTTGGTGACTACGCGTGGATGGACGTGGACCGTGACGGTGTCCAGGACGCCGATGAGCCGGCTTTGCCGGGCGTGACGGTGACGCTGACCTACGAGGACGGTTCTGCTGTGACGGATGCGTCGGGTAACCCGGTTGCGGCTGTGACGACGGATGCGAACGGTAAGTACGTGTTCGAGAACCTGCTGCCCGGCGGCTACAAGGTGTCCTTCCAGGCGCCCGCTGGCTTTGATGCAACAACCTCGGAGGCTGGAGATGACCGCGCTGCGGATTCGAATGGTGCGTCGGCTTCGGTCACCCTGGTTCAGGGACAGACGGATGACACGATTGACTTCGGTGCCGTTGGTACCGGTGTGATTGGTGATCAGCTGTTTGTTGATGTCAACCAGAACGGTGGCAATGCCCCCGATGCTGGTGATAAGCCGTTGGCTAACGTGAAGGTGACGTTGGTGTGGACTGGTCCGGGTGGAATCACCCGCACCTACGAGACCACGACTGATGCGGATGGCACGTACAAGTTTGAGAACCTGCTGCCCGGCGACTACAAGGTGAGTATCGATCCTGAGACTCTCCAGAGTGCCGAACCGCTGCTCGACGTTCTTACCCACTCCCCTGCTGGAGATGTTGAGAACAAGACCGTGGTGTCTGATGAGGTGAAGGCCGAGGCGGAGAAGCTGGCTCAGGCGTTCAAGCTGACGGCTAGCGTGACGCTGACGGGTGAGAAGAACCAGAATCTTGATCAGGATTGGGGCTTTGGTATCTCCGCGGATACTGCGATTATGAAGGCGATCACTGATCCGGATGAGGCTGCTCAGGAGTCCTTCGAGTTCACTCCGGGCGCGAAGGTGACGTACACGTTGACGCTGACCAATAACGGTCCGGGCTCGGCCACTGGCGTGAAGGCCTCTGATGAGCTTCCCTCTGGTGTTTCCTTCGTGGAGGCCCAGGGTGATGGCTCGTATGATGCGGCCACTGGTGTGTGGGATCTGTCTGGCCTGACCCTGGCCAAGGGTGATGTCAAGAAGATCGCGATCACGGTTGAGGTCACTGGTGATGGTGCGGGCAAGCTGGTCACCAACGTTGCTCGTATTACTCACCAGGATCAGGCAGGCGATGATCCGACGAATAATGAGTCGTCGGCGTCGTTCAAGGGTGGTTTCAACCTGGGTGGCACGATCTACCGTGACTCGGATGCGTCGTACTCCAAGAGTGATTCCGAGCAGCGCTTTAAGGGCGTGACCGTTGCTCTGCTGAACGAGGATGGCACCCCGGTGCTCGATGCCAACGGTGATCCGATGACTGCGACCACGGATGAGAAGGGTGCCTACCAGTTTGTGGGTCTGGCTCCTGCCTCGTACCGCGTCGTGATCGTGGATCCCGATAAGGGTGATCTGGCTGGTCTGATCCCGACCCAGGCCTACACGGGTAAGGGTGCGACCGAAGCTGCGGTGACGATTACGGATGCGTCGGTGCAGGGCGTGGACTTTGGTCTGGTTGCTCCCGCCACGATCGGTGACCGCGTGTGGAATGACGCCGATGGTAACGGTGCGGATAACGGCGAGAGCGGCGTGCCGAACGTGACCGTGATCCTCAAGGACGCCAACGGCGTGGAGGTGGGTCGTACCACCACCGACGCGAACGGTAACTACCGTTTCGCTGGCCTGGTTCCGGGTACCTACACGGTCGATATTGAGGTTCCTGCCGGTTTCAATGCGGCGACGACCTCGATGACGGTCACGGTGGGTGAAGGTGAGGAGAAGCTGGATGTGGACTTCCCGCTCACCCTGATCCCCTCTCCGACCCCGGCTACCACGGTTGCCAAGGTGCTGGCTCGTACCGGCTCGGACGCGTCCGTCCTGGGTGGTATGGCGGCCATGGCAGCTATCGCTGGCTTCGCGGCTTTGGCGGGTAAGCGCCGCCGCGACCGCGAGGACGCCTAACCCCACGGGCATACACCCCACTCACACGGGGTAAGCCCACCTAGGTGAGGGGGCGCGAGACCAACACATGGTCCCGCGCCCCCTCCCTCTTTGTGCGTGTGCCGGCTTGGCTTTATTGAAAGCCATTATTACTGGTCAGGTGGATAAAGGACATTTTTCCCACGTTTTCGCAGTAATTATGCGAAATGGGATTAATTATTATGATCTTCGACACTCGTATTACAGGCATTGTCGCTTGCAACTTCTGTAGCTGTGGTCATAATTCAACTTTGGCAGCGTTTGTGTTGACATGATTGCTACATGATCGACAGGCGTTGCTGGATTGTCAGTGCTGACCAAGAGTTCAGAGAAGTTGTTACATTGCCGTTATGCCCGAAATGTCAACGAAATACACCGTTGTAGTTGTGGCTTAGGCGATAGTTGTTAGGCGTGGTGGTGATGTCTGCTCCTTCACTAGGCTGGGACGCAAGTCCTGTCCACATTCTGACGATAGAAGGAGAAGTCGATGTCTCGACTGCGTCCGTTCCGCGCCCGTGTGGGCGTTGCGGGTGCTGCCAGTCTGGCCGCTCTCTCGCTTCTCGTCACGTCGCTGACACCCCTCGCTATGCGAGCCAGCGCCGCTGACGAAAGCACGCAATCGCCCGACGTAGCAACCTCTCAGGAAGCTGCCACGGCCTCGTCCAACTCTGAGGCCGTAGACGCGCCTGCCGCCGAGGCCGGGGTTGAAGCCCCCGCCGCTGAGGATGGCGCCGAGGCTCCCGCCGCCGAGGTTGCCCCCGAGGATCAGCCCCGCACGCGCCGCGCCCGCGCAGTCGCGGATGACTCCGCGACCCTCGCTCTCAACGTCGTCAACGACGCAGAAACCCTGCGTAGCCACGACGAGCAGATCACGACGATCAACTTCTCCTGCTCCTCGGTGACCACCCCCTGTAAAGGGAGCCGTCATCGAGCTGGCGTTGCCCGGCCCCATCACGCCGGACGGCCTCAAGCTCGCCGAGCGCGGCTACAACGTCGTCCCTGTCACCGGTGACAGCGTCGCCAGGACGGCGCAATATGTTGACAAGCCCGAGGATGGATCGCGCGTCCAGCGTTACCGCTTCACGCTGAAGGACCCGCTGCCCGCCGGCACGTCCGACCGTATCCAGGTCACCTGGAACTACAGCTACTACGACGCGCCGAACAACTCGACGACCACCCAGAAGGTGACCTTCAGCGCGCAGAACGCTGAGAAGCTCGAGAACGAGCTCACCACCACCTGGACCGCCGATACCGACATCGCGATCGAGAAGAGCGGCCCCACCAACAAGGCGAACTACCCCGCCGTTGGTGGTGAGACGACCTACAAGCTGCGCTACGGCTATCAGCAGATCGACCAGGACAACCCCAACAAGGTCGGTATCCGATGGAACGGCTCCGCGATGAAGTCCGGCAGCCTGAACGGCCTCGGCTTCGTGGGTGTCCAGAACATCAAGGTCGTGGACCCGCTGCCCGCCAAGGCTGTTTTCGTCACGGCCTCCGACGGTGGCGTCTACGACCCGGCGACCCACACCGTCACGTGGTCCTACGATCGCTGGTTCTGGCAGAACCCGATCGAGTCGACCGTCACCGTGAAGTACCCCGAGGGTACGGTCACGCTCGATGACACGGTCACCAACAAGGCGACCATCAGCGCCGAGGTCATGAACGACCCGACGAAGACCCTGACGAAGAGCTCTGAAATCACGCACGGCTTCGCCGAGCGTAAGGTCGGTGGCCGTATTGCTAAGTCCGGCAACGACTACCAGTACCAGGTTCGCAACGTGAGGACCCCTTGGCGTTTCTCCGCCAACAACACCGGTAACACGACGCTGCACATGCACTGGGACGATACTCTGCCCTGCACCTGGTCTTCCCAGGATGCTAAAGGCCGCCGGCGCATCCTGCGATACCCCCACGTTCGTCGGCCCCTACCAGTTCAACATTCTCGGCAAGTCCGGCTACGAGGAAAATGGCGGCTGGACCTTCGAGTACTGGACCAACAAGGGCAACCACGAGACCGTCAACTACACGAAGACGACCGGCCTGACCCTGCCCGAGGGCGAGTGGATCACCCGCTTCACGATCGATACCGACGTGGCACCCCAGACCAACGCGACGATCTTCTTCTACGGCACTGTCAACCCCGCTCTGCCGACGAAGGAGCCCGAGGACTTTGCCTCGCACTACAACCCTGTGTACCCTCCGGAGAAGTACTACAGCTACGTGGCCTCCCCGGATTACGTGCGCTTCCAGAACTGCGCCAGCGGTACTCTGACTGATAAGGACACCGGCACCGTCGTCGCCTCGGACGACGAGGTCTGCTCCTGGATGCGCGTGCGCGACGAGTTCCCGAGCGTCCAGGCCTACAAGTCCGTGCGTACCAACCCCGTGGTCGTGGGTAAGCCCGCCTCCTTCTTCATCAACGGCACCGCCAAGCCGGCCACCGAGGGTGGCACGCCCACTCCGTTCACGATCGTGGATCTCCTCCCCGAGGGCTTCGACGTCGATGATGCTTCGGGGATCGTCCCCGAGAAGCGCTCCACGCTGAAGAACCCCGACGGCACCCCCTACGACCTGAGCAAGGTCACCGTCGAGGTCGAGAAGAACTACAACAACACCGGCCGTACCCTCATCCGCTGGGTGGTCCCGGACCCGGTCGAGGGCAGCCTGTACTCGACCTTCAATGTCAACGTGCTCGCGACCGCTCCGGCCGGTAAGAACACGAACGACGCCATGGCGTTCATGCCCGGCGACGGTGCGAAGGCGACCACCGAGGATAAGAGCCTGCGCAACACCAACTACTGCATCGGTAGCCGCGCGGTCGACACCTTCGACGTGAACAAGAACGGCTCGACCACCGACTACGTGTGTAACGCCGCAGTCAACTTCAACGTGGCCACGACCCCCTCGATGGCCATCGCGAAGGAAGTCAAGGGCAACAAGAACCCCGACTTCGTTCCGGCCGGCGAGGTCGCCGAGATCGACCCGGGTGCCGACGGCGCCTACCGTTTCACGATCTCCAACGCGGGTAACACCCCGCTGACCAAGGTCGTGGCCTACGACATCCTGCCTTACGTGGGTGACGTGGGTGTTGGCCCCGCCTCCTCGCAGGCTCGTGACTCTCGTTGGAAGCCGAACCTGAACTCCACGGCGTGGGCGTTCGAGTCGGTGAAGGAGAAGCCGGGTCGCGATCCCGAGATCACGCCGGTTCCGGCCTCGGACATCACGGTCCAGTACTCGACGGTTCCCAACCCCTGCCGCGGCGAGGTCCTCTCCGCGGGCGGCGCCATGAACGCTGGACCGGCTGGTTGTACCCCTGACGCGTGGGGCGCTGCTCCCGCCGACCTGACGACGATCACCGGCTTCCGCCTGGTGATGAACCGCGACATCGAGCCGGGCGAGAAGATCCGCTTCATCGCGACCATGACCTCCCCGGTCAACGCCAACCTCATCGCCTGGAACTCCGTGGCCATGTCCGGCGGCTCCATGCTGAACGGCAAGGTGTCCTACCTGCTGCCCAACGAGGCTCCCAAGGTCGGCATCAACGTCTCCTCCGACGTCGAACTGACCAAGACGGTTGCTCGGGCGAAGATGAATGGTGATGAGCCGGTTTGTGACGCCAATGGTGTCATCGAGACGGTTGAGTCTGACGAGGTCATCATGCCGGGTGACTACATGCTGTACAAGGTGAACCTGAAGGCCAAGGGCCCGGCGGTCGCCTCGGGCATGAACGTTGCCGACGCTCTGCCTTCTGGTGTGGAGTACGTGTCTTCCGAGACGCGTGTCTGCCAGGATGGCGCGACGAACCCGTGCACGGGCCCGGTCTATGCGACCGCTTCCTACGATGCGGCGGCTGGTAAGTGGACCGCGATGGAGTCCGGCATTCTCGACACCAACCTCAACGTTGGTGGTACCGAGACGCTGTACGTCCTCGTGAAGGTCAAGCCCGCAACCGAGGGTTCGACCATTACGAACACGGCGACGCTGGGTGAGTTCGATCAGATCGACTCCAACCCGGATAACAACAAGGACAGCGCGACCTTCAAGGTGGGTGGCACCCTGTCGGGCACCATCTACAACGATGCCGATGCTTGGTGGACCTTCAATGAGGACAAAGAAAAGCCTTTCGAGGGTGTGACGGTTCGTCTGCTCGACGCGGACGGCAACCCGGTGAAGGACTCGTCCGGTGCCGACATCACCACGAAGACCGACGCTGAGGGTAAGTACACCTTCACCCGTCTGCCCCTGGGTTCGTACAAGGTCGAGGTCGTCCCGGGTGAGGCGAAGGTTGACGGCACCGACGTGAACCTTGCTGACTACAAGCAGACCTACGGTTACGGCTCTTCGACATCGCGCTCCCAGATTGGTCAGGGCAAGCTCGTGACGCCGGACCCGATCACCTGACGAGTGCCGCGCCGAATGCGACCAAGATCGATTTTGGTTTCGTGAAGCCTGTGTCGCTGGGTAACTTCGTGTGGTTCGACGCGAACAAGAACGGCATCCAGGATGCGGATGAGGTCGGTGTTGCCGGTGTCACCGTCACCCTGGATGGACAGCTGGACATGGATCTGGTCGTCGATGCCGATGGCAATCCCGTCAAGCCCGTGACCACGGACGCCAACGGCAAGTACGTCTTCACGAACCTGCTGCCCAGCTCCTATGGCGTGACCTTCACCATCCCGGATGGCTACTCCGAGACCGTGAGCAAGGCGGGCGATGATCGAGCCGTCGATTCCGACGGTTGGCAAACATGGACTGTTCTGAAGCAGGGTCAGGACGACATGACCGTTGATCTTGGTTTGATTGCTGATGGCATGATTGGTGACACTCTGTTCTGGGATGTCGACAATAACGGTGGTTCTGCGCCTTCGGGTGCGGACAAGCCGTTGGCTGGCGTGACTGTGAAGCTGACGTACACGACGCCTGCGGGTGTGGAGAAGACGCTGACGACGGTGACGGATGAGAACGGTAAGTATTCGTTTAAGGATCTGGCTCCCGGCGATTATGTGGTGACTGTTGATAAGGCTTCTCTTGCGACTGTGTGTCCTGAGTGCACTGCTCAGACTCATGCTCCGTCGGGTGATCTGACGGCCTCGGAGGGCCAGGAGCTGTCGCTGACTTCGAAGGTGACGCTGAGCCCGGGTGCGATGACGAATAATGCTCAGGATTGGGCGTTCACCGGCGTCGCTAACACGGCGATTGTCAAGGCGATTGCTGATCCGGTGGAGGTTCCGGCGGGTGGCTTCACCCCCCGGCACGTCGGTGACGTACACGCTGACGGTGACGAATGAGGGCCCGAGCCCGGCGACCGGTGTGGTTGCGCAGGATAAGCTCCCGTCTGGTGTGACTTTCGTGTCCGCGCAGGGTGACGGCACTTACGATGCTGCTTCTGGTAAGTGGGACCTGAGCGGTGAGGTGATTGAGAAGGGTGCGACGCGCACTCTGCGTATCACTGTCACGATTGATGCTTCTGCTGCTGGTTCGGTTGTGACTAACACGGCCACGATTGAGAAGCAGGATCAGATCGGTGATAAGAAGCCGGACAACACTTCGTCCGTGCCGCTGACTGCTGGTTACACGATTGCTGGCAAGCTGTACAACGATGCGGATGCCTCGTTTAGCTCCAGTGACTCCGAGGCCCCGTATGCGGGTGTGACGGTTGCGTTGCTGAAGAAGGATGGCACCCCTGTCCTGGATAAGGATGGCAACCCGGTCACGGCTGTGACGGACGCTGCGGGTAAGTACTCCTTTGTGGGTCTGCCGCTGGGCGAGTACACGGTGAGCGTTGTTGATCCGACGTCTGGTCCTCTGGCGGGCACCAAGCCCACTGAGGCCTACACCGGCCGTTACAAGACGACCGCGGACGTGACGATCAAGGCTGAAACCGGTTCGGTTATCGATGTGAACTTCGGTTTCGTCAAGCCCGCCTCTGTTGGTGACTACGCGTGGATGGACGTGGACCGTGACGGTGTCCAGGACGCCGATGAGCCGGCTTTGCCGGGCGTGACGGTGACGCTGACCTACGAGGACGGTTCTGCTGTGACGGATGCGTCGGGTAACCCGGTTGCGGCTGTGACGACGGATGCGAACGGTAAGTACGTGTTCGAGAACCTGCTGCCCGGCGGCTACAAGGTGTCCTTCCAGGCGCCCGCTGGCTTTGATGCAACAACCTCGGAGGCTGGAGATGACCGCGCTGCGGATTCGAATGGTGCGTCGGCTTCGGTCACCCTGGTTCAGGGACAGACGGATGACACGATTGACTTCGGTGCCGTTGGTACCGGTGTGATTGGTGATCAGCTGTTTGTTGATGTCAACCAGAACGGTGGCAATGCCCCCGATGCTGGTGATAAGCCGTTGGCTAACGTGAAGGTGACGTTGGTGTGGACTGGTCCGGGTGGAATCACCCGCACCTACGAGACCACGACTGATGCGGATGGCACGTACAAGTTTGAGAACCTGCTGCCCGGCGACTACAAGGTGAGTATCGATCCTGAGACTCTCCAGAGTGCCGAACCGCTGCTCGACGTTCTTACCCACTCCCCTGCTGGAGATGTTGAGAACAAGACCGTGGTGTCTGATGAGGTGAAGGCCGAGGCGGAGAAGCTGGCTCAGGCGTTCAAGCTGACGGCTAGCGTGACGCTGACGGGTGAGAAGAACCAGAATCTTGATCAGGATTGGGGCTTTGGTATCTCCGCGGATACTGCGATTATGAAGGCGATCACTGATCCGGATGAGGCTGCTCAGGAGTCCTTCGAGTTCACTCCGGGCGCGAAGGTGACGTACACGTTGACGCTGACCAATAACGGTCCGGGCTCGGCCACTGGCGTGAAGGCCTCTGATGAGCTTCCCTCTGGTGTTTCCTTCGTGGAGGCCCAGGGTGATGGCTCGTATGATGCGGCCACTGGTGTGTGGGATCTGTCTGGCCTGACCCTGGCCAAGGGTGATGTCAAGAAGATCGCGATCACGGTTGAGGTCACTGGTGATGGTGCGGGCAAGCTGGTCACCAACGTTGCTCGTATTACTCACCAGGATCAGGCAGGCGATGATCCGACGAATAATGAGTCGTCGGCGTCGTTCAAGGGTGGTTTCAACCTGGGTGGCACGATCTACCGTGACTCGGATGCGTCGTACTCCAAGAGTGATTCCGAGCAGCGCTTTAAGGGCGTGACCGTTGCTCTGCTGAACGAGGATGGCACCCCGGTGCTCGATGCCAACGGTGATCCGATGACTGCGACCACGGATGAGAAGGGTGCCTACCAGTTTGTGGGTCTGGCTCCTGCCTCGTACCGCGTCGTGATCGTGGATCCCGATAAGGGTGATCTGGCTGGTCTGATCCCGACCCAGGCCTACACGGGTAAGGGTGCGACCGAAGCTGCGGTGACGATTACGGATGCGTCGGTGCAGGGCGTGGACTTTGGTCTGGTTGCTCCCGCCACGATCGGTGACCGCGTGTGGAATGACGCCGATGGTAACGGTGCGGATAACGGCGAGAGCGGCGTGCCGAACGTGACCGTGATCCTCAAGGACGCCAACGGCGTGGAGGTGGGTCGTACCACCACCGACGCGAACGGTAACTACCGTTTCGCTGGCCTGGTTCCGGGTACCTACACGGTCGATATTGAGGTTCCTGCCGGTTTCAATGCGGCGACGACCTCGATGACGGTCACGGTGGGTGAAGGTGAGGAGAAGCTGGATGTGGACTTCCCGCTCACCCTGATCCCCTCTCCGACCCCGGCTACCACGGTTGCCAAGGTGCTGGCTCGTACCGGCTCGGACGCGTCCGTCCTGGGTGGTATGGCGGCCATGGCAGCTATCGCTGGCTTCGCGGCTTTGGCGGGTAAGCGCCGCCGCGACCGCGAGGACGCCTAACCCCACGGGCATACACCCCACTCACACGGGGTAAGCCCACCTAGGTGAGGGGGCGCGAGACCAACACATGGTCCCGCGCCCCTCCCGCATACCCACCCCACGACCCCGCCCAGGCCTCGTCAATGAACGAGGAGCTCCAGAGCGTGTGGAACGCGCGGCGCGGGGCGCAGATGAGGGTGGGAACAACTAGGCTTGGAGGGTGACCACAGCTCTGTATCGCCGGTATCGCCCCGACACCTTTGATCAGGTGATCGGCCAGGAACACGTGACGGAGCCGCTCAAGGCGGCGCTGCGCGCGAATCGCGTGACGCACGCGTACCTGTTCTCCGGGCCGCGCGGATGCGGCAAGACCACCTCGGCGCGCATCCTCGCGCGCTGCCTGAACTGCGCGCAGGGCCCCACGGACACCCCGTGCGGCCAGTGTGAATCGTGCCGCGAGCTGGCCACAGGCGGCCCCGGCTCGCTCGACGTGGTCGAGATCGACGCGGCCTCGCACGGTGGCGTTGACGACGCCCGCGACCTGCGCGAGCGCGCTACCTTCGCGCCGGTGCGCGACCGCTACAAGATCTTCATTATCGACGAGGCCCACATGGTCACGAACCAGGGCTTCAATGCGCTGCTCAAGCTCGTCGAGGAGCCGCCCGAGCACGTCAAGTTCGTCTTCGCGACGACGGAACCCGAGCGCGTCATCGGCACGATTCGTTCGCGTACCCACCACTACCCGTTCCGCCTGGTGCCGCCGGACGTCCTCGGCCCCTATCTGACGGGCCTGTGCGCCGAGGAGCACATCGGAGTGGGCGAGGGCGTCCTGACCCTCGTCATGCGTGCGGGCGGCGGATCGGTGCGTGACACCCTGTCGGTGCTCGACCAGCTGATGGCCGGCGCGATCGACGGGCAGGTCACCTACCAGACGGCCGTCGCGTTGCTGGGTTACACGGACTCCGCCCTGCTGGACGAATCCGTCGACGCCCTCGCGGGTGGCGATGGTGCCGCGGCCTTCCGCGTCGTTGAGCGCATGGTCGAGTCCGGCCACGACCCGCGCCGCTTCGTCGAGGACCTCCTGCAACGTCTGCGCGACCTCCTCATCATCGCGGTCGCCGGTGATGGCGCGCGCGACGTCCTGGCGGATACCCCGCACGACCAGTTCGAGCGCATGCAGCGCCAGGCGCAGAACTGGGGGCCGCATGGCCTGTCCCGCGCCGCCGACCTGACCGACGAGGCCCTGCGAGCCATGACGGGCGCGACCTCGCCTCGCCTGCAGCTCGAGCTGCTGGTCGGCCGTATCCTCGTTCCCGCACCCGCTGCGGCGCCCGCACAGGGTCCCGTACAGGGCACGGTCGGCATGACCGGTGGGGGAGCGCCGCGCGAGGCGTCCGCACCATCGTCGTCCGAGGGAGCGTCGGGCCGTTTCGGCGCCCGCGAGGCCCGCGAGGCCCTGGCCCGCAAGAAGCAGGAGCGCGCTGAGGCCTCGGCCCCCGCTCCTCAGGTGCCCGCATCGTCTGCCGCGCCTGCTCCGCAGGGCATGCCCGCGTGGGGGAGTGGCCCGGACTGGTCCGCTCAGAAGCCTGCGGCCCCGGAGTCGAACTCCGCTCCCGCGCAGGGCGCGCGACGGGAGGCTCCGCTCCGCGAGGCCGCCCACGAAAGCTCACCCGCCCGCGAGGCCACGCCCGCCCAGGCCGAGCCGCGCCCCGCCGCCGCTTCGCAGCAGAGCCACGAATCAGCCGCGCCGCAGCGCTCGGAGGCACCCGCCCGCGCAGAGGCCCCGGCCTCCGGCCGCGACGCAGACATGCTGCGCGGTCGCTGGAACGAGGTCGTCGAGCGCCTGTCCTCCATCAGCCGCGTCACGTGGTCGATGGTCGGCGGCAACGCCCAGCTCGGTGCCGTCGACGGCTCCCAGGTGGTCCTCCTCTTCCCCGTCGAGGCCATGGTCAACGCCTTCTCGCGCGGCCCCCGCGCGGCCGACGTCGAAAAGGCCATCAACGAGGTCACCGGCCTGACCGTGAGCGTGTCCGCGCAGGTCGGGCAGGCTTCAGGCGGACCCGCGACGACCGGCCCGTCGGCGCAGGCCTCGCATCGCGGGCCTGCCGCGCAGCCGTCCCAGCCCGGAGGCTGGGTCTCGGAGCCGCCCCCTTTTGATGAGGCCGCCGCGCAGGCGGCACCCCAGGGCGACCTCGAACCCGAATTCGTGCCGGAGGAGGCCCCCGCCCAGGAGGCGCTCGCGCGTACTCAGGCGGAGCCGCGGTCCGCGCCCGAACTCCAGGTAGCGCCGGAGCCGGTCGACACCGGTTGGCCCGAACCCGTGCGCCCGCCGGAGCCCGCGCAAACCGGTTGGCCCGAACCCGCTCGCGCCCCCGAACCCGCTCCTGAGCCGGAGCCGGTGGAATCCGGGTGGCCCCAGCCCGCGACGGTGACGCCGATCCGACGCGACGAGCCGATCGCGCCCGCAGCGGCACCGATCGCCCAGGTTGAGGATCACCGGCCCGCCGAGCGTCCCGCGATGCCCGAACGCGCTGCCCGCGCGCTCGCCCAGGCTTCCGCCGATACGCCCGAGGCCGCCCAGGCCTCGTCCCCGAACGGCGACGCGGTCCCGCGTAAGCGCTCCTTCACGGTCTTCCGCTACCCGGGCGACCCGGAGCCCACCGATCAGCAGGCGGAGGAAGCCACGCAGCCCGAGTCGGCCTCGTCCCCCGTCTTCGACGACGCTCCCATCGAGCCCGCAGCTCACACGCCGTCGACCCCGACCGGCTGGGGCGACCCGGTTGTGATCCCGGGCGGCGCGTCCGTTAACTTCGACGACGGCGCGGACTCGTGGACCCCGCCCGAGTCCTCGGCCCCCGCCGATGTGACCCCGATCAGCGCTGCACCGAGCGCCCCGACGCAGGCCCCGGCCTGGCTGGCCGCAGCCCCCGAGCCAGCCCAGGACCCCGCACCCGAATTCAGCACGCCGCAACCCCAGCGCGACGCCAGCCACGAGCCCAGCACACCCCTGAGCGGACGCGCCGCCGCCGAGGCCGCCCTGCGTGAAAGCGCAGCGCGAGGCGGCCGTCGTCTCGCCCCGCACCCACGCGGCCGACGACGACAGCGCCAGCATCGACGACGAAAACATCGAAACCTCGCAGACGATCGGCCTGGCAGCGGTCCTGGAGATCCTCGGCGGACGAGTCATCGAAGAGAAGATGACCGAGGGAGGATACTGACATGTACGACGGCGCCCTGGCCGACCTCATCGACCAGTTCGGACAGCTGCCGGGCATCGGCCCGAAGTCCGCGCAGCGCATGGCCATGCACGTCCTGGATGCGGAACCCGAGGACGTTGCGCGCCTCGTCGACGCGATCAACGCCGTGCGCGGGCGCGTGCGCCACTGCGACATCTGCGGCAACCTCACGGAAGAGGACGAGTGCTCCATCTGCCGCGACGTGCGCCGCGACCCCAGCGCGATCTGCGTCGTCCAGGAACCCAAGGACATCCAGGCGATCGAGGGCGCGCGCGTCTTCCGCGGTCGCTACCACGTCCTCGGCGGCGTCATCGACCCGATCCACGGGGTTGGGCCCGACCAGCTGAACATCGCCTCGCTGATGAGTCGCCTCGCGGACGGCTCGGTCACCGAGGTCATCCTGGCGACCAACCCGAACGTCGAAGGCGAGGCGACGGCCGCCTACCTGGCGCGCATGCTCTCCACGATGGGGGTCGAGACCTCGCGCCTGGCGATGGGGCTGCCCATGGGCGGCGACCTGGAGTACGCCGACTCGGTGACGCTGGGCCGCGCACTCGAGGGACGCCGCCGCCTCTGAGCCTTTATCGGCGAGGCCGCGACCTGCGGCGTTCGTCGCGCTGCGGGCCGCGCGTCCCCCTGTTGGTGACGCACGTGTGACACAATCGTAGGGTCCATGCTGCGACAGACGAGGAGTCCATGATGGCGACCCAGGCGAGCTCAGACGCGCCCCGAGTTCTGGTTGTTGACGACGAGGCGATGCTGGCGGACCTGCTCTCGCAGGCCCTGCGCCACGAGGGCTGGGAGACGGCCACGGCGAAGGACGGGCTGGACGCGCTGTCGAAGGCGACGAGCTTTCACCCGGACGTCGTGATTCTCGACGTGCAGATGCCGCGCATGGATGGCCTGGAGACGCTGGAGCGCCTGCGCGCTCGCGACCCGGAGCTGCCGGTCCTGTTCCTCACGGCACGCGACGCGGTCGCCGATCGCGTGCAGGCTTGCGAGCGGGCGCGGACGACTACGTGACGAAGCCCTTCGACCTGGACGAGGTGGCGGCCCGCGTCGAGGCGCTGCTGCGCCGCGCCGGGCGCACCCAGCAGGCGGCGTCGACGGTGCTGCAGGTTGCCGATCTGACCCTCGATATGGACTCTCACGATGTGTGCCGTGGCGGGGAAGAAATCACGTTAACGAACACTGAGTTCGAATTGCTCCGGTATCTCATGGAAAACGTTGGAATCGTGCTGTCCAAGCAGAAGATTCTGGACGCCGTGTGGAGCTACGACTTCGGCGGCCAGGTCAACGTCGTCGAGCTGTACATCTCCTACCTGCGCAAGAAGATCGACGCGGATCGCCCGGCCCTCATCCGCACGGTGCGCGGCGCCGGATACATCATGCGGGAGCCCCAGTGATGCGCCGTCGTTCCCTCGCCGGGCGGCTGTCGCGCGCGCTGGCCGCGTGCGTCGCCCTCGCCCTCATCGTCATGGTCGCCGCGTCCACCCTGGTCATGCGCTCCTGGATGCTCGGCAACATGGACTCGGAGCTGCACCGCCTCTCCCAGCGCGCGGGCGAACACCTGGATGTCGAGGACGCGCCGGGCGATGAGGTGGACGCGGACGACGACTCCGACGACGACTCCGACGAGGGCCCCCGCGCGGTCCAGCAGTCGGGCGTGCGCGTGCCTCGTCCCGGTGGACCTGTTGTCCCCGGCGGGCCCAAGGGGCCGGGGTTTGGCGGTTCCGGCATCGCCGAGGGCACCCTTCAGTACGTGAGTGAGGATGGGCAGGCGGCCGGTGCGGTTGTCTCCAACTTCTCGGTGACCTACCTGAATGAGCCCGCGTTGGAGATCCTGGCGCATGTGCCCACCGATGGCGCCCCGCACACCGTGCACCTCAAAGAGTTGGGCACGTTCCGAGTGACTTCCCAGGTCGTCAATGACAAGACCGTTCTCGTCGGCGTGCAGATGGACAGCGTCGATGACGTGGTCATGATGCTTGTCGCGGTCGAGGTCGGCCTGTCCCTCGTCGTCGCGATTGCCGCCGGGTTCGCCGGTCGGGCGTGGGTGCGCCGCGAGCTGCGTCCCCTCGGTGTTGTGCGCGCGGCAGCCGCTGACATTGCGAGCCGCGATCTGGCCGACGATGCCGAGGATCTGACCCGCGTCGGCGAGGAGGCTACCTCCGGACCGGTCGAGGTCGCGGACGTCGCGGGGGCCCTGAACTCGATGATCGACGCGGTCGAAGACGGCATGGAGCGCCGCGCCCGCAGCGAGGCGAAGCTGCGCCAGTTCGTCGCCGACGCCTCGCACGAGCTGCGCACGCCCCTGGCCTCCGTGCAGGGCTACGCGCAGCTCGCGCGTCGCGACATCGACGAGGACTCCCGGACCCAGGCGCTCGAGCGCATCTCCTCGGAGGGGCGCGGATGGCGTCCCTCGTGGAGGAGATGCTGACGCTGGCGCGTCTGGACGGAGACCGCGCCCTCAAACGCGAGAATGTGGACGTTATCCCGCTGATACTGGACGCCCTGTCAGACGCGCACGTGGTCGCCCCCGACCACGCGTGGGAGCTCGGCGAGGCGGCGGATGCGCCCGTCCTCGGCGACGAGGCGGCCCTGCGCCAGATCCTCACGAACCTCCTCGCGAATGCTCGCGTGCACACGCCCGCTGGCACACGCGTGACCGTCTCGCTGACCCGCGCGCCCCAGGGGGTGGAACCTGCGAAGGGCGCCCCGGCCTCGTCCATGGTGACCCTGCGCGTCGCGGACGACGGTCCCGGCATCCCGGCCGAGATCCGCGACCGCGTGTTCGACCGTTTCGTGCGCGGCGACTCCTCGCGTACGCGCGACGGCCGCGGCTCCTCGGGCCTGGGAATGTCGATCGTCGAGTCGCTCGCCCGTGCGATGGGTGGGTCCGTGCGGCTGGTCGACTCTGAGAAGGGCACCGTCATCGACGTGACATTGCCCGCCGCCTGAGCGCGCCTGCGTGTGGGCGCGGCATTCGGTGCTGACCAGGAGCGTTGCAATTCCGGGCAATAAAGGGCTGTGTGGCCTGGGTCGCCCCGGCGCGTCCCATGTCACCTGCGCCCACATGCCGGTCTTTCGCGGCGCGATGCCTGGCGGGCCGTAGGATTGTTGTGGTGGCGTGCGCCACCCGAATGCGTGCGAATCGGCATGTACAGATAGAAATGAGGCTCTAGTGGCACTGATCGTGCAAAAGTACGGCGGTTCTTCCGTCGCCGACACCGAAGCCATGAAGCGCGTCGCCCAGCGCATCGTGGACACGCACAACGCGGGACACCGCGTCGTTGTCGTCGTATCGGCGATGGGTGACACGACGGACGACCTGCTCGACTCGGCCGCAGCCCTCACGGACACCCCGCCCGAGCGCGAGATGGACATCCTCCTGTCGGCCGGCGAGCGCATCTCGATGGCCCTCCTCGCGATGGCCGTCAACGAACTCGGCGTCGAAGCCCGCGCCTACACCGGCGCGCAGGCCGGCATCCAGACCGACAGCCGCTTCGGCGCCGCACAGATCGTCGGCATGGTCCCCGAGCGCGTCGCCCGCGCCGTCAAGGACGGCCAGGTCGCCATCGTCGCCGGCTTCCAGGGCATCTCCAAGGACGACGACGTGACGACGCTGGGCCGCGGAGGCTCCGACACGACCGCCGTCGCCCTCGCCGCCGCCCTCCACGCCGACGTGTGCGAAATCTACACCGACGTCGACGGCCTCTTCTCCGCCGACCCGCGCATCGTCCCCAAGGCCCACCGCCTGCGCACCCTCACCCAGGAAGAAACCCTGGAAATGGCTGCGCACGGCGCCAAGATCCTCCACCTGCGCGCCGTCGAATTCGCGCGCCGCTACGGGGTCCCCCTGCACGTGCGCTCCTCGTTCTCCGAAAAGAACGGCACCTGGATCTCCGACTCCCCCGCAAACCCTGAACTCAAGGGCCTCGTGCCCGACGCAGCCCTGAAGTCTCCCGAGGAAAACGCCATGGAAAAGCCCGTCATCTCCGGTATCGCTCACGACCGCTCCCAGGACAAGATCACCGTCACCGACGTGCCGAACAGCCCCGGCGTCGCCGCCCGCGTCTTCGCCGTCGTCGCCGAGGTCGGCGCCAACATCGACATGATCGTCCAGAACCTGCCGATCTCCGACCCCACGAAGGCCAACATCACCTTCACCCTGCCCGAAGGCGACGCGCAGAAGGCCCTCGACGCCCTCGAGGCCCACCGCGACGAGATCGGCTTCAACGAGCTGCGCTACAACCCCAACATCGGCAAGCTCAGCCTCGTCGGCGTCGGCATGCGCACCAACCCCGGCGTCTCCGCGCGCCTCTTCAGCGCCCTGTCCGACGCGGGTATCAACATCGACCTGATCTCCACCTCCGAGATCCGCATCTCCGTCGTCACCCGCCTCGACGACCTCGACCGCGCCGTGAAGGCCGTCCACACCGCCTTCGGCCTCGACGCCTCCGAAACCGAAGCCGTCGTCTACGGTGGCACCGGCCGCTGATCGTTCATCGACGAGGCACGGGCCGGTTCCGCTCATCCGAGCGGTTCCGGCGCTCCCGAAGTTTCCGAGAGTGCGCCCCGGCCTCGTCCCCATAGATTTCACCCAGCGTTCGCCCCGTCGTATGGGCGCGCGCACCAACACAAGGAGAACACCATGAGTGGATTCAACGTCGCCGTCGTCGGCGCCACCGGCCAGGTCGGCCGAGTCATGCGCACCCTGCTGGAGGAGCGGGGCTTCCCGGTCGAGACGATCCGATTCTTCTCGTCCGCGCGCTCCGCGGGCCAGACCCTGACCTTCAAGGGCCAGGACATCGTCGTCGAGGACGTCGCGACGGCCGACTACTCCGGCATCGACATTGCCGTGTTCTCCGCGGGTGCCACCGCCTCGCGCGAGTACGCCCCCAAGTTCGCGGCCGCCGGCGCGGTCGTCGTCGACAACTCCTCCGCGTGGCGCAAGGACCCCGAGGTCCCGCTCGTCGTGTCCGAGGTCAACCCCGACGACGTCGACAACCGCCCCAAGGGCATCATCGCGAACCCCAACTGCACCACCATGGCTGCGATGCCTGTCCTCAAGCCCCTCGTCGAGGCGACCGGCGGCATCAAGCGCCTCTTCGTGTCCTCCTACCAGGCCGTCTCCGGGTCGGGCCGCGCCGGCGTCGCCGAGCTGACCAGCCAGATCGAGGCCGGCGTCAAGCAGGACCTCGCGGGCCTGGCCCTCGACGGCCGCGCCGTCACCCTGCCCGAGCCCGGCGTATACGTCGCGCCCATCGCCTTCGACGTCGTGCCGCTCGCCGGCTCCATCGTCGACGACGGCTCCGAGGAAACCGACGAGGAGCAGAAGCTGCGCAACGAGTCGCGCCGCATCCTGCACACCCCGGACCTCGCCGTGTCCGGCACCTGCGTGCGCGTCCCCGTCTACACCGGCCACACCCTCACCATCCACGCCGAGTTCGCCGGCGACATCACGCCCGACCAGGCGCGTGCCCTGCTGGCCGAGGCTCCCGGCGTGCGCGTCGTCGACGTCCCGACCCCGCTCGAGGCCGCCGGCCGCGACGAGGTCCTCGTCGGCCGTATCCGTCACGACCAGGCCGTCGACGGCAACCGTGGCCTCGTCCTGGTCGTCTCCGGCGACAACCTGCGCAAGGGCGCTGCCCTGAACGCGGTCCAGGTCGCCGAGGTGGTGGCTGCTCGCCTGCGCTGAGTGCTCCACTGGCTGCGTGAACGCGCGGTGGCCCGTTGGGCTGCCGCGCGTTTGCGTTGCGTGGGTTGCCTGGTTGGTTGCTTGTGGCGCCGCTGGTGTTCCGGGCGCCGGAGGGCCCGGCCGCTGTGTGTGCCGGTGGGCGGCGGCCCGCCCGCGAGCCGTCCGCGCTGCGAGCCTTCGGCTCGGCGCGTCGTCTCGAAGCCCGGCCAGGCCCCGCCGCCGCCCACCGGCACCGCGGCAGGTCCCTCCGGCGCCCTCCGCACCAGTGGGGCTTGTGGTTCTGGTGTGCCCGGCCAGGCCCCGCCGCCGCCCAGTAATTTCGCACGTAATTCCCCTGTGACTACTTCAAACATTGAATTCAGGTCGTTGGAATTACAACGTTTTCGGCCGTTGTAGAAAGTTCGCGCAATCGAATTACGTGCGACTTTTCTGGGGATCTGGCCCTGGCTCCACCCGCGGGTACCGCAGCAGGCCTCGGCGCCGGCCTCACAGTTTCGCATGCAATTCCTTCGCGAGTGTTTCAAGGTTTGAAGTCTGATCGTTGGAATTCTGCGGATTCTAACGTTCTGTGGGGGTGTGCTGTGTTGGAATTGCATGCGGAATTGGGGGAGTTCCCTTTTCCGTGGTTGAGCTTGTTGCTCAGGGGCATTGCACTACTTGGGTAGGCATTGCACTGCTTAGTTGCCAGTGCAATGCTGTGCTATCTGGTGCATTGGTGCTGTATCTAGTGCACTGCTTCGTCGCGATGAAACCGGTGACACCTTTGCGGGCCCGAGTGAGCGCTGGCTTGAAACCGGCGACACCCTCGCGCGGGGAAAATGTTGGTTTTTCGGGCGTTGAGGGCTCGCAATGGTGCTGGCGGTTTCATTGGTCAGCTTGGGAAGGCGCGCAGTGGTGTCGTCGGTTTCAACAACTTGCTACCGAAGGCGAGCATTGGTGCCGGCAGTTTCACGTGGACAATGTGAGTGCGTCGTCATGGCCTTGAACGTTTAGTTTTCGAGTAGTTGTCGTGCTGGGCGAGTTCTTTCGCGCTTGCTGGCGCTCCGGCCAGGTGTGCGATCCCTACGGCACCCTCCACGCCGGAAGTGGTGGGGGGTTGCACTACATGAAGCCGTCGTACAGCGTGTCGCCGGCGTGTCGGACCCCCGTGTAGTGCAATTCCCCCATCGGGTGGCGGTCAGGTCGCAACTCGAGGTAGTGCGGCACCCAAAGTGCAGACCACCTCGGAGAAAAGTGCTGAAAATGGGCAGTTGTGGTAGAGGTGGACTAGGCTTTGAGCATGTGGCCTCTGACATGGCGCATATGCGCAGGTGTCCTGGCATTGAGTGAACTATTCGGCTGGACACGCAATGTGTAGAGTCCGGTTTTATTCCCAGCTAATTCTACAATGTAGCTGTGTTTGACAAACTTCTTTCGCGCTTCGTTCGGGCATCTAATGGCTCTGCTATCGGTCCGTGGGATCAACGTCGTGTCGGCAACTTTAGATTATGGATCGAAATCGTGAGCACCTTCGTATTGACCACATAAAACGTGGGCTTAAAGAAGAAACCTTGGCAAAATGTAGTTTTCGTGTTTGCGGCAGCCAAGTTACCGTCACTCGATTGAAGGTTGCTCATTGTGCCCGTCGTGTTGGCTGGGGGACAGAGCTTATCCTCGAGCTGCGTCGGAGGTTTCCGGATCATCAGATTGGTGTCTCTGGGATTGAGATTGACCCTAACGGGATCGCGTTCTGGAAGAAGCTGTCTGATGAGGGTCTCGTTGTGGCTAGTGAACTAGCTGATTGCGAGAAGGTGCTCGAAATGCACCGACAGGCACCGGCATCTTTCCGTCGGGAAAGTTGGCAGCCTTCCGTTCGAGCAACCGATGCTGCGCGGATGCTGAAGGCTGAATATGATCGACTGTCGTCAGTAGCTCAGAGTTGAGTGCTTTTTGTCATCATGCGAGCCTCTGAGGCTCCGGATGAAGAAGGTACTTCTCGGGGTCTGGCTTCATAGTTGCCGCGTGAGGTTGGTGTGCCGGGCGTGTGTGCGGCAGTTCAGTGCAGGCCAGCCAGCCATAACAAAACCGCCCGGCGCGCGGCCGGGCGGGGGGTGGAGCGGGCGACGGGAATCGAACCCGCCTCTGAAGCTTGGGAAGCTTCCATTCTACCGATGAACTACGCCCGCAATTCATCGTCCCGAAGGAATCGACCCGTCGATCATATCGTCACGCCGGATGGCCGCGCAACCGGCGTTGGCTGGGCACCGTGCGGGAGTGTAGCGCGGAGGGTGTGGTGGCGAATCGCGGTAGAGGTCTGGGGAGAGCCTGGGTGGCAGGGCAGCCAGGCACCCTGGTGCCGCACCATCGACACGCGGACACGCCCGATACACTGAGGTTGCCTGACTGATTGGAGTTCCCATGCCTCGTCCCGTGGTGGCGGCCGCGATCGTTGATTCCCTGAGCGAGCCCACGATCCTGCTCGCCTGCTCGCGCGCCTACCCGCAGGATCTGCGAGGCCAGTTCGAGCTGCCCGGTGGCAAGGTCGAGGAAGGCGAGGACCCAACAGTCGCCCTCGAGCGAGAGATTGCGGAAGAACTCGGCGCCCACCTCATCATCGGCGAGCGCGTGTGCCCGGAGCAGGGGCAGTGGTGGCCGGTTCTGGGTGGGCGCGTGATGGGCGTGTGGCTCGCTGAGGTTGCACCGAACTCGCAAGAGCCGCGCGCGGGCGACGACCACATGGAGGCTCGGTGGGTGCCCCTCGCGAACCTCGCCGCACTGCCGTGGATCGTCGCTGACCTGCCGATCGTCGAGGCTGTGGTCGCACGCTGCGCTCGCTGACGTCTGCACGCTCTCCCATTTGACGACACATAGGGGCAGAGTGTCAGAATAGGCGTATGCCGAAGATTATTGGCGAGTCTCTCGCCTCCCACCGAGAGCTCACTCGCGCGCGCCTTTTCGAGGCCCTGGGGTCGTTGATGGGCGAGCAGTCCTTCGAGTCGATCACCATGAGTCAGATCGCTGAACGTGCAGGCGTTGGGCGCACCGCGGTCTACAACCATTTCGCGGACAAAGAGGTGCTGCTGCTCGCCTACATGCGCGAGGTGACGAGCGAGTTCGCGCGCATCCTGACGCAGCGCCTCGATGCCGAGCCCGACCCGCTCATGCGCCTGCGAATCTACGTTCGCTCCCACCTGCAGATGATTGGCCGTTACCACGTGAAGGCCGGCATGGGCCTGCGCCGCCAGATGTCCGGCCAGGGCGCCTCGCATCTGCACGATCATGCGGGGATCGTCGGAGAGCTCCTCATTGGGATCCTCGACGAGGCCATGGAGCGCGGGCTGATCGTCGAGCAGAACACGCTGGGCGCGGTGCACCTGATTCATGCGACGCTGCAGGGGCAGCGCCTCCCCAGGGATCCGGAGCATCGCGAGTCGGCGCTCACCCTGGTCGAGACTTTCATTTTGCGAGGCCTGGGCGCCTCGGAGGAGAATGTGCGTCAGGTCACGGCATCTCCTCTTCCTTCGGGGGAATAGAGGACTCGCCGCGCCCGTTGAATAAGACAGTTCAAGCGAGTCCCCACGGGCCCGCCCCAACGACCGTCGGATGAGCCGGCGATAATAGGAGAATCATGGCTACCGTTACCCTCACGCAGGAGAACTTCGAGCAGACCGTGTCCGCCGGCGGCATCGTCCTGGTGGATTTCTGGGCGACCTGGTGCGGCCCGTGCCGTCAGTTCGGCCCCATCTTCGAAGAGGCCTCCGAGAAGTACCCGGACATCGTGTTCGGCAAGATCGACACCGATGATCAGCAGCAGCTGGCGATGGCCGCGCAGATCACCTCGATCCCGACCCTGATGGTCTTCCGCGACGGCATCGTCGTGTTCCGTCAGTCCGGCGCTCTGCCGCTGTCCGCTCTCGAGGATCTGATCTCTCAGGTCCAGAACCTCGACATGGATGAGGTGCGTAAGCAGATCGCCGAGATGGAGGCGAAGGAATCCGCCGAGTGATCAGCTCGTGAGTAAGGCCCCGAGGCAACGCGCCTTGGGGCCTTTTCATGTGCGATGGCGGCGTGCTCGCACGGGTGTCGCGCTGGGAGATGGGTGATGAGTGCGTAGGCTGCGCCGCTCGGAAGGTGTTTAGCGCGTAGCTTGTGCCGGTCGGCGGGTGATCAGTTCGCGGTCGGCGTGGTTGCCCACCATGAAGGAGTACTCGCCGACGATCTCGAAGCCGTGGCGGGCGTAGAAGCGTTGCGCCCCGTAGTTTTCGCTCCATACGCCGATCCACAGGGTGCGAGGCCCGTCGCGTTCGAGCCACTCGAGCGCCGTCTCGAGGAGGAGGGTGCCGCGGCCACCGCCCTGGTGCCCCTGCAGGATGTAGAGGCGCTGAATCTCCCCGTCGCCCGGTGCGACGTCGGGGTGGGGCAGGTTCGCGGGGCATGCGGTCGCGTAGCCGATCGGGGCCTCGTCAGTCGCGTCCTCGAAGAGGAGCCACGTCGCCCGGTTGGGATCCTCGAGTTCTGCGTGCAGGACGTCGGGCGCGTAGGCCTCGTTGAGGAAGGCCTCGAGGTCAGCGGGATCGTAGAGGTGCTCGAAGGTCTGCGTGAAGCAGGTGCGCGAGAGGGCGGAGAGTGCCTCGGCGTCTGCGGGGGTAGCGCGGCGGATCATGGCTGCCTTTCGTCGGTTCGCCTTCCATCGTAAAGGCAGGACGGCGCGCCGCCCATCCGGTGGGACCGTCCCTGAGAAAACCCTGAAAGGTCGGGGATGGCGTTGCTGCATGAATGAGGCGCACCTTACAATTGGGCAACCCCGTTCATCGAAGGAGACCCACGTGGCACACAAGACCCGCACCGCCCAGGTGCTCGACATTGTCAAGGTTCTCGCCTGGGTAGTCATCGCCGTGGCCTTGGTGAAGTTCGCGTTCTTTCCTGCCGCGCAGGAGGATCAAGGCGCCGACGGCATGGACCCGGGCGGCAACTTCGGGCAGATGACGATCGAGGTGGGCCGCGCCGACATCACGAATACCGTGAGTGTCACGGGTACGATCCAGGCCGACGAGCCGGTGGTGGCCCGCGCGACCCTGGACGGCAACGTCGTGCGCACCTTCGTTAACGACGGCGACAAGATTGCCAAGGGCGACGCCATCGTGCAGATCCGCAAGGAGTTCCCCGGTGAGACCCGCCAGGTCACCGACGAGGAAGGCAATGTGAGCGTCGAGACCTCCGAGCCGACCTACAAGTACGAGACCGTTGTGTCCCCCGGCGATGGCACGGTGTCGACGGGGGTACTCGTCGGCCAGCAGTTCGCGATCGGTGACACGGTCGCGACCGTCGCGCCCGCGACTTTCTCTGCGGTGGCCGCCCTCAGCGCGGACCAGATGTACCGCCTCCAGGACGCCCCGTCGACCGCGACCGTCACCATTAAGAACGGCCCCGCGCCCTTCGAGTGCTCGGGCGTCAAGCTGGTGAGCCCGACTGGCAAGGCGCAGGACCCGAAGTCGAACACCGGGTCCGATAACGGCGCCTCGTCCTCGACGGATCTGAAGGCCCGCTGCGCGATCCCCTCCGACCAGACGGTGTTCGCCGGCCTGCAGGTCACCCTCGAGATGACGGCGGGTTCGGCGACGGGAGTTCTCGCAGTGCCGATCTCCGCGGTCGAGGGCCGCTACCAGTCCGGCACCGTCTACCTGCCGACCTCAGACCCCTCCAAGCCTGAAAAGCGTGCGGTGACCCTGGGTATCACGGACGGCAAGATGGTCGAGGTCAAGGAGGGGCTGACGGAGGGAGAGGAGATCCTCGAGTTCACCCCGACCTCGAACAAGGACAACCAGGACGGCCAGACCGGCCCCTACGGTGGCATGGACTCCGGCATGGTCGGAGGCCCGGGCGGCGCGGCGGGCACGCAATGAGTCTCGTGTGCCTGCGGGATGTGACCCGCACGGTGACCCTGCCTGACGGGGAGGATCTGCACATTCTGCGCGGCGTCAACCTGGACGTCGCACAGGGCGAGCACGTTTCCATCGTGGGCCGCTCGGGTACGGGCAAGTCCACGATGCTCAACATTATCGGCCTGCTGGATACCCCCACCTCGGGCATGTACGAGCTGGACGGCGTGGACACCACGCGCCTGGGCGAGGGGCGCCGCGCTCGCATGCGCGGAGAAGACTTCGGCTTCGTGTTCCAGCAATTCAACATCTTTTCGGCGCGCACGGCCGCCGAAAATGTCGAGGTTCCCCTCCTGTACGCCCCCGGCCCGCAGCTGCTGCGCAGGCGCTCGATCGCCATCGACATGCTTGAGCGCGTGGGCCTGGCGGATCGCGCGGACTCCTACCCGGGAGAGATGAGCGGCGGCGAGCAGCAGCGCATCGCGATCGCGCGCGCCCTCGTGCGCCGCCCGCGCGTCATCCTCGCCGACGAGCCGACGGGCGCCCTCGACCCGGACACGGGCCGCGTCGTCATGGCCCTCCTCGAGGAGGTCGCCCGCGAGTCCAACGCCGCGCTCATCGTCATCACGCACGACATGGCCGTGGCCGCGCGGGCGCAGCGCGCCTACGAACTCTACGACGGCACGCTGCACGAGGTAGAGGATCCTTCCTCGCTTACGCACCGCGCGGAGGCCGGGCACGGCGGCGACGAGGCCGGGGCCGAGCGGGTGGGCACAGAACCCGCTGTGGCTGAACCTCCGCTCCCGCCCGCCGAGGGCGACCCGGAAGCCGAGCAGGCCTCGGCCCCCGCGATGTCGGAGGAGGGTGAGCAGTGAACGCCGTTAGTCAGATCCTGGGTGCGCTCATCGAGGCCTGGGGCGAGGTCAAGGTCCAGAAGGCGCGAGTCGTCCTCTCCCTCGTGGGCGTGGTCGCGGCTGTGGCCGCCATGACGATCGTCATCGCGCTGGGCGACCTGCTCCTGCAGTCCTCGCGCGAATTGGCGGAGCTCTACGAGGGGCGCTCCGTCACCCTGCGCCTGACCCCCGAAAGCTCTTCGAACGCCTCGCAAGGACCGGCGGTCGGCGGCCCCTCTCAGGATGCGTCCGATCCCGCCTCGGCCACCGGCGCGCAGACGGCGAAGCGACCCGACGAAAAGGACACCATCGGCGAGGCCATGGGCACCCTGGCCGAACGCACGGACATTCACTACTGGTCGCGCTTTTCTAGCGGGGGTGGTGAGATCGTCGAAACCCGCCAGGCCAGGGCCAGTGGACAATTCCGCGGCTATCCCCTGACGAAGATCGGCGACATGGTTGACGGTGTCGCGTTCCAGGGCGTGGACCCCTCCTATGCGGTCATCTACCGCACCCGCATGCTCGCCGGACGCTGGGTCGAGAGCAGCGACGCCGACCAGCGCCTGATTCCCGTCGTCATTTCGCAGACTCTCTGGGAGCAGCTGGGGCGCGCCCCTATCGATCAGGTGCCGATCGTCCTGCATACGAGCGACGGCGTCGCGATGCGCGTCGTCGGCGTCACCAAGTCGAAGAGCTCCTTCGACATGCCCACCGTGTTCGCGCATTACGACGCGGCGCGCGTCTCCTTCCCGCAGATGACCTCCCCGGCCATGATCGCCTGGGTGGGCACCGAGAACGCTGACCAGGCCCGCGAGACCCTGCCGCGCGCCCTGGCCTCGATCCTCGGCGAGGGCTGGAAGGTCTCCGTCTCCGGCGGCGAGCACGAGGACATCGGGGAGGAGCAGCTGGGTACCATCTCCAACGTCATCATGGTCATCGGTGGCATCATCGTGTTCCTGGGCGCCCTGGGCCTGCTGAATGTCGCGATCGTGACCGTGCGCCAGCGTGTGCGCGAGATCGGTATCCGTCGGGCCGTCGGCGCCTCCGCGGCGCGCGTCTTCTTCGCGGTCTTTATGGAGTCGGTTGTCGCGACATTCGTCGCAGGCGTCATCGGCGTGGGCATCGCGGTCGTTGTCGTGCGCTTCCTGCCCCTCGAGGCGCTGGGCGTCACGCTCAGTGACACCCCGGCGTTCCCCGCCGGGGCCGCCATCGCGGGCGTTGCCATCTCCACGAGCATCGGCGCCCTGTGCGGCATCATCCCGGCGCTCGCGGCCGTGCGTATCAAGCCGATCGACGCGATCCGCTACTGATTCATTGACGAGGCCGTGGCTCCCCTCCCGGGAGCGCTGGCCTCGGGTGAAGGGTCCCCTGCCTCGTTCCGCCCTATGGAGTCATCGAGGGAGGGTGACTCGATTCGTGTCCTGGTCGTAGACGATCATCCCCTCTTTGATGAGGGCGCGGTAGACGCGGGTGGGCTGGTAGCGATCCCCGCCGTCGATGCGGGCGACGTCGAGCACGCGGCGCTTGGTGAGGCCTTCCTTGCCCTCGAAGTGTGCCGTGCGCAGTGCTTTCATGATGCGGCCTCGCGCCTGGCGGTCGGTGCCCGCGTAGGGCTGGGGCGTGGGGCGCTTCTCGTCCTTGGGGTAGCCGGCGGCGGCCCACGCGCAGTTGTCGTGGATCGTGCACTGATCGCACGATGGGCTCAGCTGGCTGCATACCAGGGCGCCGAATTCCATGAGCGACAAACTCACCTCGGCTGCTTCGTGCCCATTTTCTGGAAGAAGTTGCTCGGCGCGGGTATTTTCTGCTTTCGAGGGGGTTGAGTGGGGAGGAAACTCACGTCCGTCCAGAAATCTGACCAGCACGCGACGCACGTTTGTGTCGAGGACCGGCACCCGGACCCCGTGCCGGAATGCCAGCAGCGCACTGGCGGTGTAGGTGCCCACCCCCGGCAGGAGGGTCAGATCCTTCATGGTGAGAGGGACCTCGCCGCCGTGTTTCTCGACGATCGTCGCGGCGCAGGCTTTGAGGCGCAGGGCGCGCGACGGGTATCCGAGGTTTGCCCAGGCAACAATGATGTCTGCCGATGATGCGGCCGCGAGGTCAGCGGGAGTGGGCCAGCGTTCCATCCATTCGAGCCAGATCGGCTGGACCCTCGAGATGGGGGTTTGTTGGCTCATGATCTCAAAGACGAGGGTGCCCCAGTCAGAGACGTCGGCTGCGCGCATTGGCAGGTCGCGCTTGTGTGTCGCGAACCAATGGGGCAGTCGCAGTGGAGTGCGCGTGTGGCCTCCGCCGTTGGATTTATGAACACTCAGTCAGTCTATGGAATAAAACTTCATTGTGACGAACGAAGGGAATTTATCTGTGAGCTGGTGCATAAAATCGGAGGAATGTTGTACAAAATCGGAAGGGTCCGCTAGTCTGACCATGTTTTTGAAAAACGCCCCTTGCGGGCCCCATCAACACATAGGAGACAACATGTCCGCTCCTCAGCAGCCCTCTTTCAACGCCCCCGCGCAGGGCAAGTCCCGCGTGGTCGCCGGCCTCCTCAACCTGTTCCTCGGCGGCTTCGGCGCCGGTGAATTCTTCCTCGGCTACACCCAGTACGGCATCTACAAGCTCGTCATCTCCATCGCGATCACGGTGCTGGGCTTCCTGGATCTCGGCTTCATCTCGACCATCATCAGCCTGCTCAGCTTCGTGTGGTGGGCCGCTCTGATTGCCATGGCCGTCATGACCTTCATGGGCAAGTGGATCTACGAGAAGGACGCCAACGGCGTTCCCACCGTCTGAGTTGTGCCTGTGTGCGCATTAAGCGCGCGCTAACAACGTCACGCGCGGGGCTCGGCTTCATGCCGAGCCCCGCGTTTTTGTCACGATGGTGTGGCGGGGTATCCGGGGGTAATCAGGGGGATTCGGGGTGGGCGCAGCTTCCGCGCCTAAGCCTGTGCGCGCTAGGCTGTGTCAGTACGGCCGTCCGCGGCCCCCACGACAATCGAAAGGCTCACCCATGACGACGCCCGACCCGCAGGTCACCCCATTCACCCCTGAGGATCCTGCGAAGGTTACCGTCCCCGAGGTTCCCTCGGCCGATTTCTCGATTCCCGATGCTCCCGCCGTCGAGGCTGCCGCTGAGATTCCGGCGCCCGAGGTTCCCACCTTTGAACCCGCTGCTGAGATCCCCGTGCCCGAGGTTCCCACCTTTGAACCCGCCGCCGAGGTCCCCGTGCCCGAGGTTCCCACCTTTGAACCCGCCGCCGAGGCGCCCGCGCCCGAGGCACCGAGCTTCCCCCCAGGCCTCGGCCCCCTCTTTTGACGAGGCCATGGCGACCCCCGGCTCGACCACGTACGGCACGGCCTACGATGCGGCCTCCACCCAGCCCGGCCCCGACGCCGCCGCGAACCAGGCGCCCTACGGCGCTCAGGACGGTGCACAGCCCGGCTTCGCGCAGCCCGGTTTCGAGCAGGCCGCCTACGCGGCGGGCCAGCAGGCCTACGGCCAGCCCGGTTACTCTCAGCCCGCGTACGGTCAGCCGGTCGTCGCTGGCCCGCCCAAGCAGTGGCTGGTTGCCCTGATCCTGGGCTTCTTCTTCGGCGGCTTCGGCGTCCACAACTTCTACCTGGGCTACACCAACCGAGCCATCATTCAGCTGATTCTGACGATCACCCTCATCGGTGCGCCCATCACCGGCGTGTGGGTCCTCGTCGAGCTCATCCTGATCCTCATGCGTTCCGGCTCGTACGGCTATGACGCGCAGGGACAGCCCCTGCAGTGACCCGCTGAGGCTGTTGTCGCGGCGCTGAGTATGCGACAATCGAGTCATGCTGCTCAGTGACCGCGACATCAAAGCCTCCCTGGACTCCGGGCGTATCCAGCTCGACCCGCTGGACCGCGACTTGGTTCAGCCGGCCAGCATTGACGTGCGCCTGGATCGCCTGTTCCGCCTCTTCGATAACCACCGCTACCCGGTGATCGACCCCGCGGCGGACCAGTCGGACCTCACCCACCTGGTGGATGTGGGCCCCGACCAGCCTTTCGTGCTGCACCCCGGCGAGTTCGTCCTGGGCGCCACATACGAGCTCGTGACCCTGGGTGATGACATCGCTGCGCGCCTGGAAGGCAAATCGTCGCTGGGACGCCTCGGCCTGCTCACCCACTCGACCGCCGGCTTCATCGATCCGGGTTTCTCCGGCCACGTGACCCTCGAGCTGTCGAACACGGCGACGATGCCGATCCTGCTGTACCCCGGCATGAAGATCGGACAGCTGTGCTTCTTCGACCTGTCCTCCCCGGCTGAGCACCCATACGGCTCTCAGGGGCTGGGCTCTCACTATCAGGGTCAGCGTGGCCCGACGCCGTCGCGTACCCACGAGCGCTTCACGTGCACGCGCATCGAACGGTGACACTCTATGTCGGCCATTCCTCCTCCGCCGCCGTCCAGGCTTGAGCGCATGCGCGCCGAGCGCGCTGAGCGTGCGGCCCGCGAGCTGAGCTATCCACCCGCGCCCGAGCCCGCTGACCTGCAGGCTCCGCCCCCGCCGGAACCCTCCGATCTGCAGGCTCCCCCTGCGCCGGAGCCGCCCGCGCCGACGCCCGTCATGGGGATCCCGCAGGCGAGCAGCGCTCCGCAGGGCGGCGGTAGCACCGAGGCAGTGGCCGGCATTCCGCCGGTCGCGCCCTCCCCGACGCGCACGGGTGTTATCCAGGGTGTCGCTCTGCCGGGCATGACCCCGCGCGAGCAGGTCACCAATAGGGACGAGGCCCCCCAGGCCTCGCCGGTGAGGCGTTCCCTCAAGGAACGTATGGCCGCCGCCCCCCATTCTTTCGCCGATCCGACGCCGATGAGCGTGACGGATAATCCACTTACCCAAACCAACGTCGGCCTGACGACGATGACCTCGACGGACGCGGCCTTTCAGATCGACGCCGACGGCGAGGTGACGAGCGCCGAGGCCGCCATCCCGATTGCCGCCGCCATCGAGCTGGACGAACCCGCGGGCGTCATCGACCTCGAGGACGCGCGCAGCCATCACCTCTTCCTCGTTTCGGACGCGGTCGACCCCGCCGAGCTTGAGGCCCTCGCGATCTCCATGTGGGACGAGGCCGGATGGATCGCCCCGGGACGCCTGCGACTCTCCTCGGACGCGGAGCTGGAGGGCCCGTGGACGCTGGACCAGCCGACGCGCACGGCGTTGGGCACCCCGGCCTCACTGTCCAACGCGTGGGTGCTGCGCTGCCCGCAGGCCCATGCCCGCCAGCAGAACAACGGCGTGATGGGCGAGTGGGACAAGGCGTTCCCCGACGGTGTGCCCACAGGCCTGGAGTATCGCGTGCTCGAGGCGCTGCGCCGCATGGCCCGACGCCTCGCCGGTGGTCTGCGCATCGCCGGCAGCGGCTACGTGATGGTCCCCGACGCCGACTCGGCCGTGAATCTGACGGTGTACTCGCCGCGCTGGATCAACCCCGAGGACCTGCTCTCCGCGATGCGTGAGCGCGCGGGATTCGAACAGATGAAGGACGCGCGCGACATTACGCCCGAGGCCCCCTAAGCCCGCCCCGCTCAGCCCCGCGCAGGTCGAGCAGATCGAAAAGCTGAAGGCCGAGCTGGGGCCGGTGCGCAAGGACATTGCCTCCAAGATCGCCAAGGCCCGCGAGGAGCTCGAGGCCCAGCGTGACAAGCCGCAGGTCGTCGACGGTTACGCCCTCATGAGCCCGATCGGCCACCGCTCGGACATGATGATTGAGGTCCACGCCGTGCCCACGCCGCCGCGCGTCCTGCGCTGGGAGCCGTGGACGGCCGGAGCCATCATCGAATACCAGGTTCGCTGGCTGCCCACCTCCGCGCCGACGCCCGGCGCGGGCGCGATGAGCCGCACCGCGCGCTAGAGCGCCTGCGCTCCACCCAGGATGTGGAGAAGGCCGCCGGAATGATCGCGACCCTGGTGGGTGGCAACGTCATCGACGAGGACGGCTTCCTCGTCGGCCTCGAAGAGATCTCACCGGAGGGCGAGGAGTAGACCGCGTAGTCGTCCGCGCCCTGAGTGCGTGCGCTACTGCCCGCGCTTGACGGATTCGAGCAGCATGACGGCCACGTCGCGCACCTCGGGGAGCTTTCCACCCGACGAGGCCGTGGTCTCCTCGGCGCTGTGATTGTCGGCGTCGGCCGAGACGAATCCGGCGGACGTGCCCGAGGCGGATCCGAGCATCTGGGAGCAGAAGGGGCAGGCCGTCGCGACGACGTCCGCGCCCGTGGCCGCGGCCTCGACGATGCGGGCATCCGCGATACGGGTCCCGCGCGTCTCCTCGAACCAGGCGTGCGCGCCACCCGCGCCGCAGCACATCGCGCGGTCGCGGTTGCGCGGCATCTCGACGAGCTCCACGTTCGGCAGGGAGCCCACGAGCTCGCGCGGCGGCTCATAGACGCGGTTGTGGCGGCCCAGGAAGCACGCGTCGTGGTAGGTGACCTTCAGGGGTGCGCCGACCGAGGGAGCGTTGCCCGCGGGCTGTGCCCCGGCCTCGTCCGTGGTGTCCTCACCCGTGGGGGCAGCGGAAACAGATGAGGTGGTGGGGGCCACCGGCGTGAGCAGGCCGTCGCGCACCAGGCGGTTGAGGAGCTGCGTGTGGTGGACGACGTCGAAGGAGCCGCCCAGCTCCGGGTACTCGCCCGCGATCGTGTTGAAGCAGTGCGCGCAGGAGACCACGATCTTCTGGGGCTTGGCTTCCTTGAGCGTGTCGATCGCCTGGGCGGCCAGCATCTGGAAGAGTGCCTCGTTGCCGGCGCGGCGGGCCGGGTCGCCCGTGCAGGACTCGCCCGAGCCGAGGACCGCGAAGGACACGCCCGCCGTGTGCAGCAGCTCGGCGACGGCGGCGCTGGTCTTCTTCGCCGTGTCGTCGTAGGCGCCCGCGCAGCCCACCCAGAACAGGTAGTCAACCTCGGAGGCGTCCTCGATGTCCTCGCCGACGACGGGGATGTCGAAGTCCAGCTTCTTTGCCCACTCCATGCGCTTGCGGGCGGGCTGGTTGTAGGGGTTCGCCTTGGATTCCATGCCGCGGAACGCGCGGCCCAGCTCGCGGGGGAACGCGCCCTCCATGAGGACCTGGTGGCGGCGCAGGTCGAGGATGTGGTCGATGTGCTCGATGTCGACGGGGCACTGCTCGACGCAGGCTCCGCAGTTCGTGCAATCCCACAGGACCTCTTCGGAGACGACCTCGGGGACCAGGGGAGCGGTGACCGCGGAGACGCCCTCGGGGCCGGTCGCGCCCGACAGGGACAGGGCGGACACCAGGTCGAAAGAGTGAGGCGAGGCGGGCACGCCCTTGTCGAGGAGGACCTCGCCCTCCTCGAGCTTCTGGTGGCCCTCCTCCTGCTCGACGATCTGCACGTTGGAGGCGGACTCCATGTGGTCGCGCAGGCCCATGATGAGCAGCTTGGGGGAGAGGGGCTTCTGCGTGTTCCACGCGGGGCACAGCTCCTGGCAGCGGCCGCACTCGGTGCACGAGTACAGGTCCAGGCGGGCCTTCCACGAGAAGTCCTCGATCGTGCCCACGCCGAGGACGGTGTCCTCGGGGACGTCGTCGAAGTCGTCCTCGCTGGTCACGGGCTTGCCGTCGATCAGCATGTGGTCGGCCGGTCCCAGGGACTTCGTGCCGTCGGCGTTGCGGCGCGTGTACAGGTTGAGGATCGCGACGAAGCGGTGCCAGGCCACGCCCATGCCCGTCTGGATGCCGACGACCGTCAGCCAGGTCATGGAGGTGAGGACCTTGAGGGCGCTGACCAGCACGATCGCGTTCGCCAGCGAGGCGGTCGAGGAGGAGGCGGCGGCCGCGAAGAGCGCGCCGAGCCAGGCGGTGAGCGGGAAGTGCAGGGCGGTCGCGTGGGCCTCAAGGCCGGGCGTCACGCTGAAGAGCGCGTATTCGAGGCCGCGCAGGGCCACGACGCACGCGCACACGATGAGAATGACCCACTCGACGAAGAGCGCCTGCCAGCGGGTCGAACCCAGGAAACGGGAGGCCAGGCCGCGCGGGGAGGAGTCGCGCGGGTGGGGCTTGGTCAGGGACGAGGGCGGGGTGCCTTCCGGGTCGGCCGCGGCAGCAGCGGCGTCGGGATCGTCATTCGAGAGGGCCGCCTCCGCAGCGGTGCCGCGCCCGGCGCGCTGGCGCACGATCATGAGGAGGATGATGCCCGCCAGGCCGCCCCACGCGAAGACCTCGGTCAGCCACTCCCACGGCGCGAAATGGCCGAGGAGGGGCAGCGTGAAGGTCTGCACGCGCAGCTGCGCGTAGCCCGTGACGAGGGTCAGGAAGAGGATCGGGAAGGACACCATGACCAGCCAGTGGGCCGCCTTGATCCACGGGCGTCCCTTGAACTCGCGGTGGGTGAGGGCCGCGGAGACGACACCCCACGCTCGCTTGCCGACGGGGCTCAGGCGCCCCGGGTCGGGCGTGCCCGCCGAGACCGTGCGCCACATGTGGGTCAGGCCTCGCGCGAACGACAGGACGGCCAAGGCGCTCACCAGCAGGGCGAGTCCCCACATGATGGCGCTCAGCGTCGGATTGGCCACGTTTCCTCCTCAAGATTGCTGCACTCCATTGTGTCATCTCGACACTGGAGAGACCGATTCTGCCCCGCAAAGCGTGCGCAATTACGCGCTGCGCGGCGGGGCTGGCCGAGCTTGAATGTGCCCACCACAACGTGGATATATGCCACGAAGAGGGAAAAAGTATGGGAGAGTGAGAGCGTGCTTCCCGTCTCGCAGCCAGACATAACACTGTCCGACCAGGAACTCTTCGGAGACGATCACCCGCATGATCACTGCGGGGTCTTCGGAGTATGGGCCCCGGGCGAGGACGTTTCCCGCCTGACCTACTTCTCCCTCTACGCCTTGCAACACCGCGGCCAACAGAGCGCGGGTATTGCGACGTCGAATGGCAAGCAGATCCTCGTGTATAAGGATCAGGGCCTCGTCTCGCAGGTGTTCTCCGAGCAGTCCCTGCAGGGCCTGCGCGGCCACATCGCTCTGGGCCACGTCCGCTACGCGACGACCGGCGCGGACGTGTGGCGCAACGCCCAGCCGACGCTGGGCCCCACCCCCACGGGCACGCTCGCCCTGGCCCACAACGGCAACCTCACCAACACGGTCGAGCTGCGCGAGCTGGCCGTCGAGATCGCCGACGACGGCGAGGACTTCGAACGCGGCGCCTCCACCGACACCTCCCTCGTGACCGCGCTGCTGGGCATGGCCGACCGCATTCCCGGGCCGACCCCCTTCATCGCGTCCCCGTCCGTGACGCCTTCCGAGACCGATGGGGACGAGGCCGCCCCGGCCTCGTCGGCTGCTGACGACCTCGAGCCCGCGCCCCTCGTCGGCGCTGCCCTGAAGGTCCTGCCGCGCATCAAGGGCGCGTTCTCCCTGGTCTTCATGGATGAGCACACGCTGTACGCCGCGCGCGACCCGCACGGCTACCGCCCGCTCGTGCTTGGCCGCCTGGCCTCCGGCTGGGTTGTCGCCTCCGAGACCGCCGCCCTGGACCTGTGTGGCGCGACCTTTGTGCGCGAGGTCGAACCCGGCGAACTCATCTCCATCGACGCGTCGGGCGTGCACTCGCGCCGCTTCGCCGTGCGCCGCTCCAACACCTGCGTCTTCGAGTACGTGTACCTGGCCCGCCCCGACACGACGATCGGCGGACGCAGGATCGTGGCCGCGCGCCACGAGATGGGTGCCGCCCTCGCGCGCGAAAACCCCATCGAGGCGGACCTGGTGATCCCCACGCCCGACTCGGGCACGCCCGCCGCGATTGGCTACGCGCAGGAATCCGGCATCCCCTTCGCCCAGGGCCTCGTGAAGAACGCGTACGTGGGCCGCACCTTCATCCAGCCCACGCAGTCCCTGCGTCAGCTGGGCATCCGCCTCAAGCTCAACCGCTGCGCGAGGTCATCGAAGGCAAGCGCCTGGTCGTCATCGACGACTCGATCGTGCGCGGTAACACGCAGCGCGCGCTCGTCAAGATGCTGCGCGAGGCCGGGGCCGCCGAGGTGCACATCCGCATCTCGTCCCCGCCGGTGCTGTGGCCGTGCTTCTTCGGTATCGATTTCCCGACGCGCGCCGAGCTCATCGCCTCGTCCATGAGCGTCGAACAGGTGCGCGATTCCATCGGTGCCGACTCCCTGGCCTACCTGTCGATCGACGGCATGGTTGGTGCCACCGGACAGGGCACGTCCCTGTGCATCGGCTGCTTCACGGGCGACTACCCCGAGACGATCCCCGCCGGGACGCCCGTGCCCGGAACCCCCGAAGCCACCCCCTGCTAACCTCCACGCCCGCGACGCTACCTGGCGCCGCGGGCGTTGTTCTCAACCCGACCACCTAGACACGGCCTCGTCGAGCGCCATCCGCGAAAGGCACCACCCATGACCGACACCCCCCCCTGGACTACGCGACCGCTGGCGTCGACACCGCTGCGGGCGACCGCGCCGTCGAACTGATGAAGAGCGCGGTGGCCGCGACCCACGACTCCACCGTCCTGGGCGCGACCGGCGGATTCGCTGGCATGGTCGACGCGTCGGCCCTGCTGGGCATGGAGAAGCCGCTGCTCGCGACCTCCACGGACGGCGTGGGCACGAAGATCGCGATCGCGCAGGCCATGGACGTGCACGACACGATCGGCCAGGACCTGGTCGGTATGGTCGTCGACGACATCGTCGTGATCGGCGCGCGCCCGGTCCTCATGACCGACTACATTGCCTGCGGGCACGTGGTCCCCGAGCGCATCGCCGCCATCGTCACCGGCATCGCGCGGGCCTGCGAGGCCACGGGCACGCCCCTCATCGGCGGCGAGACCGCCGAGCACCCCGGCGTCATGGAGCCCGACGACTACGACATCGCGGGTGCCGCGACCGGCGTCGTGGACGCCTCCCAAGCTGCTGGGCCCCGAGCGCGTGACGGGCGGCGACGTGGTCATCGCCATGGCGTCGTCGGGCCTGCACTCCAACGGCTACTCGCTGGTGCGCTCCGTCGTCTCCCGCGTGGGTGCCTCGTTGGAGTCCCACGTGGCCGAGTTCGGCCGCACCCTCGGCGAGGAACTCCTTGAACCCACCCGCCTGTACACGCGCCTGTGCCTCGACCTGGTCGAGCGCTTCGGTGTCGAGGGGATTCACGCCTACTCGCACGTGACCGGCGGCGGCCTGGCCGCGAACCTGTCGCGCGTCCTGCCTGTCGGCGCGGTGGCGACGGTTGACCGCTCGACGTGGACCGTGCCCGCCGTGTTCGACTGGGTGCGCCGCGGCGGCGACGTCACCTGGGTCGGCATGGAGGACTCCCTGAACCTGGGCGTCGGCATGGTCGCCGTCGTCTCGGCCTCCGTGGCCTCCGAGGTCCTGTCCGCCATCAACGAGGCCGGGGTGGCCGCGTGGGTCCTCGGCTCCGTCACGTCGGCCGACGCCGACGGGACCGTGGCCGGCTTCGGGTCGGTTTCGGACTTGAGCGCTGATTCCTCCGGCGTGCGCCTCATCTCCGGCACGAAGGGAGTCCAGGCGGGCGCCGTGCTGCTGCACGGCGAGTACCGCGTGGGCTGAGCTGAGCTGAGCGGCGTGCCGGTGTTGAGAGCGTTGCCGCGCGTGAGGGGTCGAGGCCTGCGGGCCTCGGCCCCTTATCGTGCGGGTACACGTCTGCGGGCGCGCGCGGGTGAGGGGGCTGCGGGCCCGGGCGTGCGCGCGTCAGAAATAGTGGTTCGGGCACGCCAAAGCGGCGGACCGGTTCCCGGTCCGCCGTGTGGCTGAGCCGTTACTTAGTGGAGGACCCACCCGTCCAGAAGGACTCATCGAGCTGCTTCGGATCGATGTCGTCCTCTTCCGCGGGCATCTCGGCGAAGTCGGCGTATTTCGAGTAGAGGTCGTCGTCGATCGCATCGTCCTCTTCGGGCTCGTCCGCCGGCACGTGTGCCAGGTACGAGTCCTCATCCGCCAGCTCGCGCTGAAGTGCGTTTAGGTCGGTGTCGGGGCTGAAATACTTCAGCTTCCGAGCGACTTTCATCTGCTTAGCCTTTTGACGGCCGCGCCCCATGGCGTCGACCCCCTCCGCGTCGTTCGGGTCCGCGTAAAGCGGTTCCCTGGGTGTTCAAAATGTTTCGTGGGACCATCATAGCTAATGACAGGCCTTGACCTCACCTTGGATTGGGTTTTGCGCGCTCAGCGGAGCGTCGCGATGGGTGCGGATGCCCACGAAACCGGGGAAATAGAACCGGCGCAACCCTCGGCCAGTGTGGCCGGAGTTACGCCGGTTCGCGTCAGTTGATGCTTACAGGGCCGCGGTCAGGTCGGACTTGAGGGCCTCGAGCGTGCGCGCGGCGGCCTCGTGGGCAGCGCGGCGGGCCTCGCGACGCGAGCGACGCGATGAGCGGGTCGCCAGCAGGACGATCACGCCGATAGCGCCGACCGCGGACAGGGCGACGATGCCGACCTTCTTGATGGCCTCGGCGTTACCGCCGGCGGCGTCCTGCAGGGTCAGCGACGCGGACTCCTTGAGGGACGCGAAACGGGCCGTGGCCTCGTCCTTCGCCTCCTGGGCGAGGGCGGCGGGCTGGACGCGCGCGTACAGCTGGTCGATCGTGGCGGCCAGTTCGGCGCGCTGATGCTCGAGGTCGGCCGCAATCTGGGCCTCCGTGCGCGGCTCGGCGGGGGCGGCCTCGCCGATGGTCACGTTGCGCGGGTCGAGGTTGGTGCTCACTTGCCCAGTCCCTTCTCGATGGCTTCCTTGGTGGCGGCGACGGACGCAGCCGGGTCTGGGCGGTGCTCCTGCGCGCTCTTGAGGGAGCGGGAGCCGACCAGGGCGAGGATCAGGACGATCAGCAGGAGGATCGCGACGACGATCAGCGACGCCGCCCACGCGGGGACGACGAGCGCGAGCGCGATCTCGATGGTGTGGAAGATCCATCCCAGCAGGTACAGGGCGAAGACCGCGGCGACCAGGAGGAGGGCGATGCCCTTGCCGCTCTTGGATGCGAAGGCGCGCAGCTTCGCCTTGTTCAGCTCGATCTCGCCGCGGATGATCGCGGAGAGCTGCCCCGTCACGGACGCGAAGAGGGCGCCGATGCTGGGGCGGGCCTCGCCTGCGGCCTGTGCGGTGTCGGCGGGCGGCGGCGGGTACTGCCCGGGCTGGGGGGTGGGCTGAGTCATGGATGCTCCTGCGCGTTCGGGTGAACGAGGCGATGCCTCGCCTGATACGCCCTAGTGTCTCATGAAGGAGGTCGGCTCGCAGTGACCGTTACGTTACTCCTGCGGGGCAATCGAGCCCGGGAGGTCGGAGAGGATCTTGCGGGCGCGAACGACCAGGTCGGAGACCTCGGGCTCGGCCATGGCCGGGTCCTCGGCTTCGACGACGGGGATGCCTCGCTGCGCGGTTTCCGTGCGGGGCTCGGGCGAGGCCTGGGGGATCTCGGTCGCCTGGGTTGCTTGGGCGGGCGCTGCCTCCACGCGGGTGGTCGCGGCGTCGAGGGCGGCCTCGGCGGGGTCCTGCGTAGCTGCATCCTCGGGTTCGGAGTCCTGCTGCGCGTTCGCGGTCTGTGCCCCGGCCTCGTCGGTCGTGCCAAGGGGGTGCCACGCGGGGGCCGAGGCGGCCTGGGTGGGGGAGATGACCTCGTCGAAAGAGGCGGGCAGGGCCGAGGGGATCGGGCCGAGAAGGGCCTTCGGGTCCTCGGGGTTGGCCTCGAGGGAGGCGGCGATGATCGCGGCGGACGGGTTGGGGGCGTCGAGGGCGACGCGGCCGTTCGTCAGCAGGATTGCGCGGTCCGAGGCGGCGGCGACCTCCACGGACGGGGTGGCGATGACGACCGCGCAGCCCGCGTTTGCGAGGGAACGCAGGAGTGGCTCGAGCTCGGTGCGGGCGGCCGGGGGCAGGGAGATGGGGTCTTCGACGAGGAAGACCTCGGCGCCGGACACGATCGCGCGGGCGATGAGGGCCTTGAAGCGCTCCCATTCGGAGAGCTCGGAGGGACGCACGTCGACGCGCTGGGCGAGGCCCGTGATCTGCAGGGCGCCCACGAGGTTGTCCCAGTCGGCGACGGAGCCCGTCGCGGACAGGGGCGCGAGGATGTTCTGGCGGATCGTCAGGGACTCGTCGAGCGGGGAATCCGCGCGGATCAGCGCGACCGAGCCGATGCGGCCCGCGAGGCGCGCGGCCAGCGAGCGCGAGGGCGCGGCGACGATGCGGCCGAGCTGCGGCTCCTCGAGGCCCGCGAGGATCAGGAAGAGGGCGCGGGCACGGCGGCCCGTCGGGTCCAGGATTGCGCTCAGCGTGCGCGCGCGGAAGCCCAGGTCGATACCCCCGAGGAGGACCGCGCCGGTCACGTGGTCCGTGTAGGTGATGCCCAGACCGGCGACCTGGACGCGGCCGCCGCGGCCCTTCGCGGAGAAGGAACGGCGCGAGCGGTACCAGGGGCGCGGCTCGGTGGGCGGCAGGTGCACGGGGGCGGCAACGACGAGGTCGTTGCGGGTGGCGCTGTTGGCGTTCGTTGCTGCGCTGTTGCCTGTGGTGTTGAAGCTGTTGGCGGGCGTGAGCTCCTGGGCGGGCTGCTCGGGCTCGGCCTGCAGGGCGGGCGCGGTCTCGGGCGCGATGTCGCTGACGGTCTCCGCGGCGGTCTCTGTTGCTCCGGCAGCGTCGGTGGTGAGCGCGGCGGGGGTGGCCTCGGCCTCGTCGGTTGTGACAAGGGGGTGGAGGACACGAGGGTCTCCCTGCAGGTCCTGTCCGCCGTCGTCGGCGAGCGTTTCTGCGGGGGTGTCGGCGGTGGGGGGGCGTCGGCCTCGTGGGTGGTGCCGCTGAGGATCTCCTCGAACGACGAGAGGGCGCTGCGCTGGGCGGGCGCCTCGTCGGAGGTGTGGGCGGGGGTCGAGGCGGCTCGCTCGGCGCCGGTGCGCGCGGCGTCGGCCGTCACGTCGGCCAGCTCCTCGCTGTCCGAGCCATGCAGGTTTTCACGCGGGTCATTCGACATGCCCCCATTGTTTCAGGATCGCGCCCCATGTGTCGCAGTGGCGCGCGGAAGTGGGTGGGGTGGCCCTGCCGAAAAGTCCCCGCGGATGTGGCTTGCATCTCTGAGACTGGGGAGGTAGGCTGTAAGCGATTGATTCCTAGTAAGAGCCGACTCGTTAGCGGCTCCGAATGCTCCACTGCATCGCAGTAACACCGGGTCCTTCTCCACGAAGGGCCCGGTAATTTTTTAAAGCGTACGCAAATGCATGTGCGGTGTGACACTATGTGTCCTATGACTACTTCCTCAGAAAACATTCCGAGTATCCGCTACCGCGTTGGCATCGACGTCGGCCTTCGTTCAATCGGCTTCTGCGCGATCGAGGTGGATGATGAAGATCATCCGATCCAGATTCTGAACTCCGTCGTGCACGTGCATGATGCAGGAACTGGTGGACCGGGTGAAACCGACAGCCTGCGGAAGCGATCGGGCATCGCCGCGCGAGCGCGTCGTAGGGGGCGTGCTCAGAAAAAGCGCTTAAAGAGGCTTGATGCTCTCCTGGAAGATCTCGGGTGGGGAGTCGTATCTAATGAAATGCTGGAGTCCCACGCGCCTTGGCACGTACGTAAGCGCCTCTTGAATGGATACATCACCGATGAGGTTGAGCGCCGGCAATGCCTGTCGATCGCGGCGGCGCATATTGCGCGCCACCGTGGGTGGCGTAACCCCTATAGCAAGGTTGACACCCTCATGCTGGAGCATGAGCCCAGCGATCGCATGCGCGGCCTAAATAATAGAGTTGAGGAGCAAACGGGACTTTGCTTTTCGGATCAAGCGACACAAGGGGAGCTCATAGCGACACTGCTGGAGCATGACAAGGGCGTGACTGTTCGCGGCTTTGTGCGTAAAGGTGGCAAGGCGACAAAAGAGCTTGGCGTATTGCAGGGAAAGTACATGCAGTATGATCTCGTAGCCGAACTTCGTCAAATTTGCGTCAAGCAGAAAGTGTCGGATGAAGTCTTCAAGCAGCTAGTGTCAACGATCTTCTACTCGAAGGAGCCGCAGGCTGATAAGAAGAATCAGCGTAAGCGAGTTGGTATCGATGAGCTGCAGCTTGCGGTAGATCCTCAAGCTGTAGAGCTACGAGCCGAACGTGCTCATCCGGCATTCCAGAAATTCAAAATCGTTGCGACGCTCGCAAATATGCGTATTCAAGAAGATGGGGTCGGGGAGCGTGCTCTCAGGCCTGATGAGTTGCGTGCTGTTACTGCCTATCTTCTCGATGAGAGTGGAGTTGGAATACCTACATGGGAGGAAGTGGCAGGTCAACTTGGTGTGCCCCGTCATCGGCTACGCGGAGCCTCGAAAGCTTCACTCGAGACCGGCGGTGGACTTAGATATCCACCCTTTGACGAGACAACTGCACGAGTCGCAGAGTCTGAGATTGACTGGTTGGTTGACTGGTGGATGCAAGCAGATGATGAATCTCGTGGTCATATGATCGACGAGATTTCCAACGGTTGTGGATCGGAAACAAACGATATTGAAGATGAAGAGGTCATTGAACTCATATCTAGTGCCACCGCGGAAGATGCGGCAAAGCTGGAGCTGCTTGCAAAGAAGCTGCCGTCGGGTAGGGCCGCGTACTCTTTAAAGACTCTCCGTGAGGTAACGTCCTCGATCCTAGAGACAGGTGATGACCTCTCTCGGGTAATCGAGCGCCTGTACGGAGTGGAGCCTGGGTGGGCACCGACTCCCGCGCCTATCGAAGACCCGGTTGGAAATCCGAGTGTTGACCGTGTAGTCAAACAAGTTGCTCGATGGCTCAAGTTTGCCGAAAAGCGATGGGGAATCCCGCAAACAGTGAATATTGAACATACGCGCGAAGGGCTGAAGTCCGCTTCCCTCCTTGAAGAAGAAAAAGAAAATAGAATGAAATACGAGGAGCGTCGCGAAGAGCGCCTTAAGAAAATGTATGCGCAATTGGGGATTAGTGGCCCATTTAGGCGAAGTGAGCAGACGAGATACGAAATCCTATATTTGCAAGACTGTGCTTGCCTCTATTGTGGTTGTAAAATCGGCTTCGAAACTTTTGAAATCGATCATATTATCCCGCGTGTTGATGCTTCTTCAGATAGTCGAAGAGAAAATCTGGCTGCAGTGTGTCATAACTGTAATATTGCCAAAGGTGGGATGCCTTTTGGACAATGGGTGAAACTTAATGACTGTCCAAATGGAGTGAGTCTCGAAGAAGCTATCAAGAGAGTGAAGAGATGGGATAAAAATCGAGTTGGTTTAACTGAGAAGGCAATGCGCAAGAGGAAAGACGAAGTAATTGGCCGACTCAAGGCGGAGAAGCCCTATGAAGAGTTTGATGGGCGTTCGATGGAATCAGTGGCCTGGATGGCTATCGAATTGAAAAAGCGCATTGAGGGTCACTTTAACTCAGATTGTGCAACCGGTAAGGTAGTGAAGGTAAATGCCTATAGTGGGCGTCTGACGGCATGTGCGAGGCGTGCTGCTCGTGTTGATAAGCGGGTTCGTCTGATTCGTCTGAAGGGTGAGAATGGCCATCATAAGAATAGATTCGATCGGCGTAACCATGCAATGGATGCGCTCGTCATTGCATTGATGACTCCAGCAATTGCTCGGACCATTGCTGTTCGTGAAGATCGTCGGGAAGCACAGCAGTTGACACATGCTTTCGAGTCGTGGAAAAACTATCTTGGCTCGGAAGAGAGGATGCAGGAGCGTTGGGGATCTTGGATTGGTGACGTTGAGTATGCATGTGATCGATTGAATGAACTCATTGATGCCAACAAGATCCCGGTCACTGAGAACCTTCGACTCCGGAACTCAGGAAAGCTGCATGCCGATCAGCCAGAAAGCCTGAAGAAGGCAAGAAAGGGATCAAAACGTTCTCGCCCACAACGCTATGTTCTTGGTGATGCGCTTCCGGCCGAGATTATTAACCGCGTCACTGATCCTGGTTTATGGACTGCTCTTGTACGTGCGCGGGAGTTTGACGACCAACTAGGTTTACCAGCAGATCCAGCCAGGAGCCTAAGCCTTCGCGGATCGCGAATCTCTGCTGATTTCCCGATCAACTACTTCCCAACCGATTCACCTGCTCTCGCTGTTCAAGGAGGATATGTTGGTCTGGAGTTCCATCATGCTCGCCTGTATCGGATCATGGGGCCGAAGGAGAAAATAGCGTATGCGTTGCTTCGGGTCTGTGCAATTGATCTGTGCGGCATTGACCGTTCGAATCTATTTTCGGTCGAACTGAAGGAATCGAGCATAAGTATGCGGACAGCAGATCCCAAACTGAAGGAAGCTATGAAGGAAGGAAACGCTACTCAGATTGGTTGGCTCGTCTTGGGAGACGAGATTCAGATCGATCCTTCGAAGTTTCCTAAGCAATCTATCGGGAAGTTCCTCGATGAATGTGGTCCTATCTCGAGCTGGAGAGTTTCGGCATTAAATACTCCGTCAAAAATCACTCTCAAGCCACGGCTGCTTTCGAATGAGCCGCTGCTCAAAGATAGGAATGGGGGGCGTAAGACTGATCTCGTAGCTTCTGAGTGTGTCGAGAAGATTATGAAGAAGACGGGCTGGGTTGTGGAAATTAATGCCTTGCTCAAGTCGGGTTCGATTCGTGTTATCCGGCGCAATGCTCTCGGTGAGGTTCGCACATCGCCAAAGTCCGGTCTTCCCATTAGTCTGGACTTGAGGTAGTGACATGAACTCGCAGTGGCGCGTGATTGACCTGTGTGGTTTCGAAGGCGTGCTTCGATCGACGCGTGGTGGGGTGGAGGTGTGCCCTGAAGAGGGAGTATCAACGACTATTCCCGTCGCTGAGGTTGCTGTTGTCCTCGTGGGCATGAAGGTCAACTTGAGCGCCGCTGTTCTGCATCGTTTCGCCGAGGCTGATGTCGCCGTCCTCTTCTGTGATTGGAGGGGTATCCCGGAGGGCGGCTGCTACTCGTGGTCAGACCATGGCCGAGTAGCAGCCCGCCACCGAGCGCAGGCGGAGGTCTCCCTCCCGCGTAAGAAAAATGCATGGGCGCGTCTGGTTCGCGCAAAGATTGAGGGACAAGCCTCGGTTCTGGAGAACCTCAAGATTCGAGGCAGTGGGGAACTACTCGCGCTCGCGGATCAGGTTCGTTCGGGCGACCCAGGAAACGTTGAGGCGCAAGCTGCTCGCCTGTATTGGTCTCGTGCTCTGGGTAAGGGTGTCGGGCGTCAGCCCGCTGCAGGCCAACTGATCGGTGCGAATGCCTGCCTGGACTATGGATATTCTGTGCTTCGGGGGCATTTGATGCGCGCTGTTCTGGCGGCGGGGCTGGCGCCTGCACTCGGAGTCTTCCACCGAGGTCGAGGCAACGCCTTCGCTCTTGCCGACGATTTGATCGAGCCTTTTAGACCGGCGATCGATGAGGTTGCCCTGCAGCTCCCGCCCACGGCATCTCCTTCGGATCGCCCGGTGAAGCAACTTCTAGTGGTGGCTGCCTCGCAGCGCTTTGATGGAGACGGACATGGTATCCCGGCCGTCGCCGAGGCTCTGGCTCAGGCTTTCGGTCGCTATGTGGAGGGCGATGTCGATCGTCTTAATGTGTTGTCGTGGCAGGGGCCATCGGCCGTGTGCGCGGGAGATTGACATGGCGGATGATGCGATGTGGTGCCTGGTGATGTTCGATCTCCCGGTGGAGACGAAGAAGCAGCGGCGCGAGGCAACCCGTTTCCGCAATGACCTTCTGGACTGGGGCTTCTGCATGGTGCAGTTCAGCGTGTACGTGAAGTATTGGCCGACCGGTGGGCAGGATCATGCGACGCTGCGGGCGATCAAGACTCATCTGCCGGAGGGTGGGCAGGTGCGGGTGCTGGCGTTGACTGACAGGCAGTGGTCGACGGGGCTCCGTTTTGAGAACGCGAAGCCTCGGAAGGAGCGTGGCTCGCCTGAGCAGCTCCTGATTTTCTAACGAAGATCCCCTGGTTTTCCGCTATTTTTCAGGGAAAACTAGGGGATCTCAGTATATCAAAGGGGATTGGTGATTGATTCCCAGCCCTTTCCCCATCCATCGCGTGCGAGTCGCAGTATATCAAAGGGGATTGGTGATTGATTCCCAGCAGAGGGCTGATTAACCCTCGACCGACATCAGTATATCAAAGGGGATTGGTGATTGATTCCCAGCTGTCCGACGAGGGCGAGGCCAGTCCCCGCAGTATATCAAAGGGGATTGGTGATTGATTCCCAGCCGTCCACCATGGGAGGCGCATCGATGCTCAGTATATCAAAGGGGATTGGTGATTGATTCCCAGCTTGGCTTGGTTGCCGATGCGGATGACGACAGTATATCAAAGGGGATTGGTGATTGATTCCCAGCACATCCTCATGTTCGTGGCGGTAGCCATCAGTATATCAAAGGGGATTGGTGATTGATTCCCAGCTCAAGTCGACGCGCATTTGCGCGTCAGCAGTATATCAAAGGGGATTGGTGATTGATTCCCAGCGGCGTGAAGCGCAGGCCGTCGACGGTTTCAGTATATCAAAGGGGATTGGTGATTGATTCCCAGCTGGGGCCAGGAGGGCGCGCTGCGACCCAGTATATCAAAGGGGATTGGTGATTGATTCCCAGCTGCTCAGGCCGTTCGTAGGTCACGCAAGCAGTATATCAAAGGGGATTGGTGATTGATTCCCAGCAACGAGGGATTAGGGCAAAGGTTGGTCCCAGTATATCAAAGGGGATTGGTGATTGATTCCCAGCCGGTGTAACCGGAGGCGGTGGTCGCGTCCAGTATATCAAAGGGGATTGGTGATTGATTCCCAGCTCCGGGTTGGCCGTCGCGGGCCAGAACACAGTATATCAAAGGGGATTGGTGATTGATTCCCAGCTGGCACGCTTGGTTTTCGGGGCACCCTAGCAGTATATCAAAGGGGATTGGTGATTGATTCCCAGCATCGTGAGTGTTCGCATCACTTCGGGAACAGTATATCAAAGGGGATTGGTGATTGATTCCCAGCGCCTGCCTATGGGGTGTCGAGGGCGCTCACAGTATATCAAAGGGGATTGGTGATTGATTCCCAGCCACGTACCGCGTGAAGTCGGAGAATAGCCAGTATATCAAAGGGGATTGGTGATTGATTCCCAGCCGGACTCGGTGCCCTCGAGGACGATCAGCAGTATATCAAAGGGGATTGGTGATTGATTCCCAGCTCAAGAAATGAGTACCGTCGACCGGGATCAGTATATCAAAGGGGATTGGTGATTGATTCCCAGCTTCAACGCCTCGATGCGAGTAGTTGTGTCAGTATATCAAAGGGGATTGGTGATTGATTCCCAGCTCGCGTTGAGCCAGGGGGTCGAGGTGGCCAGTATATCAAAGGGGATTGGTGATTGATTCCCAGCGCCTCCTCTGCGTTACGAGCAACGAGGCCAGTATATCAAAGGGGATTGGTGATTGATTCCCAGCCTCCAGGTCGTCGGGTCGGTGACGGATGCAGTATATCAAAGGGGATTGGTGATTGATTCCCAGCTGAGACGTCGAAGACGACAGATCGATCCCAGTATATCAAAGGGGATTGGTGATTGATTCCCAGCAACGTGATGCCGACGTGGACGCAATCGTCAGTATATCAAAGGGGATTGGTGATTGATTCCCAGCCTCTGTCTGCAAGAGGCTTCCGCAGCGCCAGTATATCAAAGGGGATTGGTGATTGATTCCCAGCTCACGCATGAGGCAGTGTCCGTGCCAGACAGTATATCAAAGGGGATTGGTGATTGATTCCCAGCGTCGCATGCTCGTGCGCGTACACCTCGCCAGTATATCAAAGGGGATTGGTGATTGATTCCCAGCGCGGCCACAACCGGGACACGCACGATGACAGTATATCAAAGGGGATTGGTGATTGATTCCCAGCAGGCAGGCACTGTCTATGTCGATGTGGTCAGTATATCAAAGGGGATTGGTGATTGATTCCCAGCGGTGTTATCGAATGGCACAGGGGCGGCACAGTATATCAAAGGGGATTGGTGATTGATTCCCAGCTGATACTGTCACACTTGAAGCGGGTGTACAGTATATCAAAGGGGATTGGTGATTGATTCCCAGCGTAGTCGATGACGCCAGCTAAGCAGGTCACAGTATATCAAAGGGGATTGGTGATTGATTCCCAGCAAAGTAGAACGGACTCTTATTATCCTCTCAGTATATCAAAGGGGATTGGTGATTGATTCCCAGCTCTCCTTGCGAAGAGCCTCAAGCTCTTCCAGTATATCAAAAGGGGATTGGTGATTGATTCCCAGCGCCTGTAGGGGCACGGTGCCCGAGTAGACAGTATATCAAAGGGGATTGGTGATTGATTCCCAGCGACGTGGTCTGCGACATGGTGCGGTACGCAGTATATCAAAGGGGATTGGTGATTGATTCCCAGCTCGCCGACGTAGTTCGGGCAATTGTACGTCAGTATATCAAAGGGGATTGGTGATTGATTCCCCAGCCGGTGGCGTCGAGGATGTCGCCTGCGGCCAGTATATCAAAGGGGATTGGTGATTGATTCCCAGCTCTGTTCGCCGAGGCCGCGTACACCGGTCAGTATATCAAAGGGGATTGGTGATTGATTCCCAGCAGCGCCTACGTCGACCAGGTGTGGGCCGCAGTATATCAAAGGGGATTGGTGATTGATTCCCAGCGCCTAGAGGACGCCCTCGCCGCGCACTCCAGTATATCAAAGGGGATTGGTGATTGATTCCCAGCAGCGCCTACGTCGACCAGGTGTGGGCCGCAGTATATCAAAGGGGATTGGTGATTGATTCCCAGCGCGAACTTCACGCCCGTATCGCCGTCAGCAGTATATCAAAGGGGATTGGTGATTGATTCCCAGCCAACGTGCTTGCGGTAGACTCCTTGCAGCAGTATATCAAAGGGGATTGGTGATTGATTCCCAGCCCGTACAGTTGCTCCCAGTGGTCAATCTCAGTATATCAAAGGGGATTGGTGATTGATTCCCAGCTGAGTTCTATTCGGACTCGCTGACCGAACAGTATATCAAAGGGGATTGTGATTGATTCCCAGCCCGTGGTCGATCAGGTGGTCAGTGCGCCCAGTATATCAAAGGGGATTGGTGATTGATTCCCAGCTCGAGATTGGCGTCGAGCATGAGCTGCCCAGTATATCAAAGGGGATTGGTGATTGATTCCCAGCCCAAGGCCATTGACGCCGAGGTCGACGACAGTATATCAAAGGGGATTGGTGATTGATTCCCAGCTCAGCGAGCTTCCCTAGCGCCTCCACGCCAGTATATCAAAGGGGATTGGTGATTGATTCCCAGCGAGGTGTACGCGCAGTTCTGGCTCCGGTCAGTATATCAAAAGGGGATTGGTGATTGATTCCCAGCGCCCAAGAAGCAGGTCATTCATCGTCATCAGTATATCAAAGGGGATTGGTGATTGATTCCCAGCATCACCGATGAGACCAACGCCCTGCACGCAGTATATCAAAGGGGATTGGTGATTGATTCCCAGCCCCCGAACCTCAACGAAGGAGACACAGACAGTATATCAAAGGGGATTGGTGATTGATTCCCAGCGCTCCACCAGACGGTGCGGGTCAGGCTTCAGTATATCAAAGGGGATTGGTGATTGATTCCCAGCGGGCCGTCCATAGCCGGGGCGCAACTGACAGTATATCAAAGGGGATTGGTGATTGATTCCCAGCTCAATGCATGCGCGGTCGTGCGCGTATTCAGTATATCAAAGGGGATTGGTGATTGATTCCCAGCCCGTAGATGGTCGCGCCGGATCCGTCGGCAGTATATCAAAGGGGATTGGTGATTGATTCCCAGCAGCTGCTGGATCGTCTTACGGACAGGCTCAGTATATCAAAGGGGATTGGTGATTGATTCCCAGCTCCTGGAAGATATGCCGGTGAATGGCCTCAGTATATCAAAGGGGATTGGTGATTGATTCCCAGCTTGAGTAGAGATGAGCCGTGATCAGGAATTGAGCGTAGAAAAGCTCCTGAGAATAGTTCAGGAGCGAAGGAAAGCGAGAGGACCAATGGCAGTAAGGGGTCTTTACAGCCTGAAGCTGAAGGCAGTCCCGCACCCGAAGCTGCTGGAGTAGCTTCCTTTGAACGTTCTGTTACCAGACGTCCTACGGTATCCTCTCGCAGCATGAATATTAGTCTTTAGGTCGGTTTTGGTCAATAGGGGCATGTGAACAACGATCTCCTGCTGAAACTGTTTTGATCAGTGTTTTCGCCGTGAGTGGGGACGTGCCCCGATGAGAAACCGGCAATCGACTTGAGCATAGAAAAAGCTCCTGAACATAGTTCAGGAGCAAGGGGGCGAGAGGACTTCTTGGTACATGGGGTCTTTACAGCCTGAAGCTGAAGGCAGTCCCGCACCCGAAGTCGCTGAAGCGGCTTCCTTTGAACGCTCTGTTACCAGACGTCCTACCGTATCCTCTCGCTGCGTCGATACTAGTCTCAAGGTTGGTTTCGGTCAAGAAAGACATGTGAACAACTATCTCCTGCTGACACTGGCTTGATCGAAGTTTTTCCCTGTGAGCAGGGATGAGGCGTTCTCGAAATAGTGCTAGGGTGTGTACGAGGGTGGCAGCCAGCTCACCAGGGAGTGATCCCCGGGCAGGTGAGCCACCCTCGTTGTTTTCTCTTTGGAGTGGTTTGAATCCGCGTGCGTCCGCGTCGCCTTGCGACGCCGCGTCCTCCTCGTCGAGCTGTCGGAATCGACCATGGGGTTATGCAGCAAGGCTATACTGGCCCGGACAAAGGAGTTCTCATGCCAGATACGCACCTGCAGGCCCTGTCGAACGCGCAAACGATCCGCGAATCCAAGGGGCGCAGCATCATTGCCTTCCCCGACACATACTGCGTGATTGACGTCGAGACCACGGGGCGCAGCCCCCAGTGGGACCACATCATCGAAGTTGCGGCACTCAAAGTCTCGGACGGCCAGGAGGTCGGGCGCTTCAGCTCGCTGATCCAGCCGCCGAGCATGCCGGGCGGAGCCTTCGTCGACGACTTTATTGCGGCGCTGACGGGCATTACCGACGTGATGCTCGCGGGTGCGCCGTTTGCTCCCGACGTGCTCGAGGAGTTCGCTGCCTTCGTTGGGGATGCGCCCGTCGTTGGCCACTGCGTCAGCTTCGACGTCAACTTCCTCTACGATTCCTTCGACCGCTACCTGGACCGGCCGTTCTCGAACGACTACATCGACACCCTGCGTATCGCGCGCAAGCTGCACCCGGAGATGTCTCACCATCGCCTGGCAGACCTCGTCGAGCTCTTCGATGTCACCCACAACGATGCGCATCGCGCCATGGGTGACGTCGAGGCAACCGCCGAGTGCTTCGCACGCCTGAAGGATGAAGCCCTCGAACGTCACGGCAGCGAAGAAGAGTTTCAGAAAGCGTTCCGTGTAGTTGGCGGCAGTCACGCCGTGAAGGCCGCCGACATTCAGGGCGACGCTCAGAAAATCGACGAGGACAGCCCGATCTTCGGGTGCGCCTGCGTCTTCACAGGAAAGCTCGAAATTCACGCGAGCCGAAGCCATGCAGATCGTCGCCGACCTGGGCGGCATCAACCAGGACGGCGTCACCAAGACGACTCGCTATCTGATCCTCGGCAACAACGACTACTGCGCGAGCATCAAAGACGGCAAGAGCAACAAACAGAAAAAGGCCGAAAAGTGGGCCCTCAAGGGCACGGGAATCGAAATCCTCCCCGAGAGCGTCTTCTACGACATGCTCGGTGAGGAACTTCTGAGGGATCACTAAGGATTCCAGGACCACCTGGGAGATTCCCGGCCTCGTACCCACAGGTCGGGATTCATTGCGCCCTCACCCGCGGACGGTGGGAACAGGCCCTTGCGCTATTTAGCATCCCTGCCGTATCCTGCTCGGCTACCCAAAACGAGGAAGAAAGAGAGAGAGTGAGGACATGAGCGCGGCACAGGTGACGCAGCAGGGCACTGGTGAGGCGACGGAGATGCAGAAGGAAGCAAGCGAGGCGATGGCGACGCGGCAGGGCGCACGTGGGGCGGCGAAGACGCGGATTCGCGCGCGCATCACGCACGTGGGCAGCGAGTACCGCAAGGCCGTCACCTCGGGCACCTGCGAGCTCTGCATCACCGACTGGAGCGCCCGCATCCGCGACATCTCCTTCGAACTCACGGACGTCAACACCGGCGCCACGTGGCAGACGACCATCCCGACCCTCCACGTCGGCCGGTGGAATGATATCTGGGAGATCCGCCTCGACCCCTTCCACCTCTCCAAAGCCCTCGCCCACGTCACCCTCGTCGTCGACATGGATCGCCTGAATGATAAAGACGGCCGCGCCCTCATTGCTCTCGGCATCCTTGAGGCCGTCGAAGCCTGTACCCGCGCCTCCGAGATGGTCGAGCGTCTCGATGGCTCCTACATCCACGACGACGACTGGGATGAAGAACAATTCATCCTCGAGCCCTGGCGCATCGCGGGTGACTCCGACGAAGGCTAGAAGTCCTTTCGTTGCAGCTCGGGCGGCCCCTAGCGGCTGCGCGAAAAGCGAAGCGAGAATGCGTTGAAAAACGATCATCCAAACGCACCCGCGAGAACACGATGCCTGTTACGCTAATCACTGTTTCTTCCGGGTGCTTTCTCTCTGTTGAAACGTTCTGTGTAAACGGACGCGCCCACGCGACCGCTCGCCGCCGGTCTCCACCTCACTCTCCTGGCGATCACGAGCACGCGTGGGCGCGTTCGCGTATGACTGTGCCCCGACCTCGTCGATACGAGGCCGGGGCACAGCGCGTCAGATGCGTACCCTCGCGCGGAGGGCGGGACGGTCAGGCTCCGCGTCGGCGAGCTGCCACCGCCAGCGCGCCCAGCAGGCCCAGCATGCCGGCGCCAGCGAGGATGCCAGCCATGTCGGCGCCCGTGCGAGCCAGCTGCTTCGGCGCGGGGGCCGACGGAGTGGGCGGCGTGGCCGGGGGAGTGGACGGGCTTGGTGTCGAGGGAGCCGATGGGGTCGGCGTGGCCGAAGGGGTCGGGGTGGTCGACGGAGTCGGCTCGGGCGTCACCGACGGCGTAGGCGTCGGGGTTGCGGTCGGCGTCGGAGTCGGAGTCGGGGTTGCGGTCGGCGTCGGAGTCGGAGACGGGGTCGCGGACGGGGTCGGGCTCGGCTCCGGCGTGGGAGTTGCGGAAGGAGTCGGCTCCGGCGTCGGCGTCACCGACGGGGTGGGCGTCGGATTTGCGTCGCCGTTCGCGTCGCCCGAGCCGTCCGAGTGAATGTCCACTCCGCCCGTGTACAGCTTCGCATTGATGAGCGCATCGTTGTGGAAGGTGATGCCGTTGCGAACCGTGGCCAAGTTGTTGATCGTGGCCTCGTACTGCAGGACGTAGGTGCCGTTGTTCGTCAGGCGCGGGAACGTCGCGGTGAACCCGGTGCCGTCGGCGCTGGCCTCCATCGTGAAGGTGCCGTCGCCGATCGACGCGCCGGCCTTGAGGGCGGGCGCCTGATCGGCCTGGTACTCAGCGTCGTTGTTGTAGTAGTAGAGCTTCTCCGACCCGGGCACCAGCGAGTAGCCGCCGGAGCTCATATCGAAGGTGTCAGCGATCTCGACCTCGGTCGCACCCTCGGGCAGCTGGGATCCCTTGATGTCGATCTCCCAGATGATCCGCGAGGAGTCGCCTTCCTTGGGCAGGCCCCACTTCTGGGTGTTGGGCAGGGTGCGCTCATACGTGCCGGAGATCGAGCCGCCGGGCAGGTCCACGATGACGGCGGTGCCGTTGACCGGGAAGGACACTGTCGACGAGGTCGTGGCGTGCACCGCCTTCGTGCGCACGGTGCCGTGGCCGATGATGCTGTGATGGTCCCTTGCGTACTCGCCGAAGGTGCAGGTCATGGACACGCCCTCACCCGTGGGGACGGAGCAGTCGACGACGGGGACCTTGTCCTCGTTGAGCATGCTGAAGTTCAGCGTCGAGCTGCCCGAGTCCGAGATAATCTTGAGCTCGGGGGGAATCTGAATGGTGAACGTGTCGCCGGGCGCGACGTCCTTGCCGGTCGTGTCGATGTCGAAGGACATGGTCATGACGTGGATGCCGACGGTGGGCGCGGTGGTTTCATTGTCCTCGCGCGCCAGCGAAATTTTGCTGACGACGCCGACGGAGGCAGCGAAGGTGGGCGCGATAGCGATGAACGCGGCCAGCAGGCCGGCGACGATCATCCCGACAGCGAGCGGGAAAATGCGCCCGATACTGCGTGGGTGCACGTGAGTCTCCATTCGTTATGGATGGGGGCCGAGGCCGTGGCGTGCTCGTTGGGGTGGCCACCCATCCGCTGTGGTTAGCAAGTAATGATGCTGATGGGAAGGCTACGCCTGTCTGTCATGGGCTGCGCGTTTAATGTCGCCTATTTGTCCACGTTATGGAGGGTTTGTTTTGGTCGTCTAGCAATTCATTGGACATTAAGCTGGTTGGAAATGTGAGCATTTGAGCGATGTTCTGGTTGTGCGGTAATTAATTGACTGGCGTTACTATTTTTTGTCGCCCAGTCATGTGTGTGACGAAGCGCATATGAGCTGCTTCGCTTATGGGGTGTGGCGCAGGGCCTCGCGGTCTCCAGAAATTTCGCATGCAATTCCCGTGAGCATATTTCAAATTATGTAATCCGATCGTTGATATTCTGCGGTTTTCGGGGTTGGGTCGATTCGTGCCGTGAGGGAATTGCATGCGAAATTTGCTGGTCGCACGCATGTGGGGCCGCATGTGGGGCCGCATGCGGGGCGGCCGGGGTGTGGTGCTGTGAGGCGACTACCTCGAGCAAAAGGGGAATTCCGCCTCGTCGCGGGCAAAACAAAAACCCCGAAGCGAATGCTTCGGGGACTTGCTGGTGGCTCCGACCGGCGTCGATCCGGTGACCTTTCGATTTTCAGTCGAACGCTCTACCAACTGAGCTACAGAGCCAAGACCTGAACCAAAAGGTCTGGTCGGCGACCCCGACGGGACTTGAACCCGCGACCTCCGCCGTGACAGGGCGGCGCGCTAACCAACTGCGCTACGGGGCCTTACAACAGGTAAGACCTATTGAATTGTTCCAATCACGATTGCGACCGGTGGTACCCCCAACGGGATTCGAACCCGTGTCGCCGCCGTGAAAGGGCGGTGTCCTAGGCCGCTAGACGATGGGGGCCTGCTTGGCCGTCGAACTGGCGTCCGAAGACGGGAGATAGTTTAGGCAGAACGCGAGCGGAACGTCAAAACGAAATCCAGTGACAGCTGACACATTACCGAAAAACGTTGCAATTGTGCGGAATTCCCAGGAATTCATCAGCTCCCCGACCTAGGCTTGATGCATGACTATGACACCAGCACTCGGTGCCCTTGCCCAGGCCTCGGACGCCCTCGCGCGCGTGGTCGCCGACCCGCAATCCGGGGCAGAGGCCGCCGTGGCCACGACCATCGACCTCACCCTCCTCATCCTCGGCCCGATCGTCGGGGCCTTCGTGGGTATCGTCGTCTCGGTCCTCCTCTCCGCCCTGGCGCGCAAGGCGCTCTCGAAGGCGGCCACGGCCTCGTCGATCCTGGCACGCGTGCGCCGCCCGGGGCACTTCACCTTCGCGGCCTGGGGAGCGTGGGCGGGACTCGGCATCGCGCTGATCAACCCCCACCTGTCCGAATGGAACGGCACGTCGATCACGACGTTCCTCATGCACGTGCTGCTCATCCTCGCCCTCGCCTGCCTGACCTGGATGGCCTACGCCGCGGCGTGGGTCTTCGAGGACGCCGCCAAGGTGCGCCAGGATTCTGACCAGGGACGCTCGCGCCGCTTCGAGACCCAGGCTCAAGTGCTGCGCCGCCTCACCCAGTCGATCATCGTCGTTGTGGGCATCGTTGCGATCATCGGTACCTTCGAGGTCGCCCGCCAGGCCATGACCACCGTCCTGGCCTCCGCCGGCGTCATCTCGGTGATCTTCGGTCTCGCTGCCCAGCAGACCCTCGGCAACGTCTTCGCCGGCCTGCAGCTGGCCTTCACCGACGCGATCCGCGTGGGTGACGTTGTCGTCGCCGGCGAGAAGAAGGAAACCGGCTCCGTCGAGGAAATCACGCTCTCCTACGTGGTCGTGCGCATCTGGGACGAGCGCCGCCTCATCATCCCGTCGCGCTACTTCACGCAGACACCCTTCGAGAACTGGACGCGCCGCGCCGCCGCCCAGCTCGGCACCGTTGAGCTCAAACTCGACTGGTCCGCGCCCATGACCCTCATCCGCGCCAAGGTCGAGCAGCTCCTGACCGCCACCGACCTGTGGGACGGGCGCACGTGGGGCGTGCAAATCACCGACTCCGACGAGTACACGGTCACCGTGCGCGTCCTCGTCTCCGCGAAGAACTCCGGCCACCTCTCCGACCTGCGCGCGTATATGCGCGAGCAGCTCATCTCGTGGATCGTCGCCGAAGAGCCGTGGGCACGCCCCGCCCAGCGCATCGAGCCGCGCCAGACCGTCACCGTCGAGCAGGACATGAGCCGCGAACGCATCGCGCGCCTGGCCGCCGAGCTCGCCGGGATCTCCGGTACGAACGAGGCCGTGGCCGCCACGGGCACGTCGGCTTCCCACGCGGGTACGCCCGCGTCGGCCGGTGAGCAGTCCGGCGCCGCGACGGGTGGCGCCGCATCCGCGATCTCCGCGTCCGGCTCCGCGCCCGCCGCTCCCAAGGACCCCGCCCACGCTGCGCGCATGGTCGCCGCCCGCCGCAAGGCCAAGCACGCCCGCCGCCGCGCCATGGCCGACCGCCAGCGCGAACTCGCCGAGGGCGGCCCCAGCGCCTCCCGCGACGAAACCCAGGTGATCTCCAAGAGCGCTCTGCGCAAGATCATCGAGGCCGCCGGCAACGCGAACCCGCAGCTCACCCAGACCCTCACCGCGACCTCCATCGGCCGAGGCGAGCGCTTCTTCTCCGGCTCCGCCGAGGCCGAGGAACGCGCCGCCGCCCTCGAGGGCCCGGGTGAAGAGGTCTATGCCGAGCGCGAGGCCGAGGCCCGCCGCGCCCAGGAGCGCCGCGAGGCCCACAAGCGCCGTGAAGCCGAGGCCCTCGACCCCGAGGCCACCCTCGCCCTGGCGGCCGTCGGCGTCGAGCCGGTCGTTGCCGACAACGAGGCGCCCGAAGGCGAGTCGCCCGAGGCTGCTCAGGATGCGGCAGCCGATTCTGCGGAGGTTGCGAGTGCCGACGCCGAGCGCGCGGACGAGGCGACCGTGGAGGACGCCGCGGCCGATTCTGTCGAAGCGACCGAAGATGCCGCTGCGGCCGATTCTGCCGACACGGCCGCCGACGAGAAGCACGAAACCGACCCTGACGCTGCCGATTCCCAGGCCGATGAGCAGTCTGTCGATGCCGCTTCCGCCGAGGAGAATGCCGCCGACGCTCAGCCTGCCCCGCGCAGGGCGAGGCACCCGCCGACGCGGCAATCGACGCTGGCGCATCCGCCGATTCCGGCGACTCGCGCGCCGCCGAATCACAGGAGGACAGCGCTCCCGCCGAGGACGCTGAGCGTGAGGGCGCGCCCGCCCCCGACGCGCCCGAGGAGATGGGCGGCGAGGAGGAGGCCCAGGCCTCGTCGGACGTCGAAGTGTCCCCGGACGAGCAGGAAACCACGCCGATCCCCGCGCGTGAAACATCCGTGAAACATCCCGTGCAGGTGCCCCCGCCCGTGCGCACCGGCCGACCCGTTATGACCGACACGGTCCAGGCGATCGCCCCCGCGCTCGTGCCGCCGCCCGCGCCGACCCCCGCCGAGATGGCCGCATCGCGCGCGCCCGAGGACGAGGCCGACGAACCCGCCGTCCACCCCGGCTGGTACGCGGTCGCGGAGGAGGCGCGCCTTGACGCGGAAACACGCCCCACGCCCACGGTGAAGCCCGCGCGCGTGTCGATCATGGACTTCTTCCCGGCCGTCGCCCCCACCGGCGCCGAGGCTGACATGCTACGCACCGTCACCGGTCAGATCCCGGTCGTCGAGCACCGTGCTCCGCAGGCCGAGGATGCCGAGGCTGCGGTGGTGGAAAAGTCCGCGACGGACGAGGACGCGACGGACGAGGCCGTGGCGCCCGAGAGCGCGGCCGCGGAGGAGTCGACCCCCGAGGCCGAGGCTCCCGAGGTTGATGCTGCGCAGAAGGACGCCGTCGCCGACGAGGCTGCCGACGCCGAGGCGACCGTCGTCATGGATCCCGTGGAGGCCGCAGAGGCCGGGGCGCTCAATTCCGACGCCACGCAGGTCTTGCCTGCGGTCGACGAGCCCGAGGACGAGACCCTCGTGATGCCTGCGACGGCTGACGAGGATGCCGCGCCCCTGGACTCCGCGACCGAGGTTGTCGCAGCGGAAGAGGAAGCCCCGGCGAAGAAGGAGACCGCCAAGAAGGCGGCTTCCGCTAGGCCGGCGCGAAGAAGGCTCCCGCGAAGAAGACGGCCAGCAAGAAGGCCCCGACCGCGAAGAAGGGCACCAAAAAGTCCTCCGACGCGGCCACAAAGACCGTGAAGGACGCGGGAGCCGACAAGGCGAGCGACGCGACCCCCGCCAAGGACGCGAAGGCTCCCGCCAAGAAGGCCGCCACGAAGAAGACCGCCGCCAAGAAGGGCACCGCCAAGAAGGCGGCTCCCAAGAAGGCGGCGGCGAAGAAGACCTCCAACGCAGGGCCCGCCACCAATGAGTGATGGGGACAGGTGAACGGGCCACGGCCTCGTCACTGAGGCCAGCGCGAGGGAAAACGGACCGCCCGCGCCCACGCACAGATGTGCACGGGTGCGGGCGGTCCGCGACAATAGAGACATGACCGCTCCCGATCCCACCGCCCACAGCGAGACGCCTGACCAGCAGACTGTGCCGGGCCCACAGTCCGCCCCTGTGCCTCAGGATTCTCCTGGAGGACGCGTCGGCGGCGCCGTCCACGCAGTCCTTGCTGCCGAGACCATTTTCGGGGCCCTCGGCATCGCTCTGGCCGGAACGATCCTCGGCATCGCCGCTCCCGACACCATCGCGTGGATGATCCTGATCCCCGCGGCGATCGTCCTCATCGCGCGCACGAGGCCCTGGCGGCAGAGCCTCGGCGTGCGCGGGCTCGGCATCGCCGTGATCGTGGGGGTTTTGTTTGCTCTGTACGGTAGCAGCATGTTCACGGCGATCAACCATCTGCAGGTGGGTACCGCCGTGGCGATCTCGATGACCGTCGGTCTGCTGATCGGCCTGATTCACGGGCAGGGGAAACGTCGTTTCCTCAGCCCGGCTCTTGCCCTCGCGGGATGCGTCGTGTTTGCATACCAGGCGCTCCCGGGCACCGTCGATGGCAAAGGTGATGCAGTCGAGCATGATGGTGAGCCTATGGGCTGGTGTTCTCCTGCTCGCCATGGTGATGGTGAAGGGTGTCACGTCGCATCTCGGCTACGACTACGGGGCGGTATCCGGGGTGGGTTTCGTGATTGCTGCACTGGGATTCGGTCTGCGGGATGCCACCATTCATGAGATTCCCGCCCTGAATGGACGCTTTATCGCGGTCATCATCGCGGTCAGCTGCCTGATGTTCGTCAGGCCCACCGTGCTGCGCCGCATCGTCGATCAACGGGCAGATGCGCGAACCCAAGCTCGATACAACGTTTTCTTTCCCGCGGTCGCGATGGTTGCCGGCGTCGTCCTGCTCGGACAGGTTCCCAGCCTCCTCGACCTTCTCGGTCTCGCGCTCATCACCGGCGCGCTCTGGATCATGTCGGGCGTGACGATCGTTCCACGGCGATTCTTTCGCAAACGCGGGTCCGGAGAGGTGACCGCGGACTGAGCCCCCGCCTCGTCCATGGATCCGCACGAGGAGAGCGGCCGCACGCGTGCGAGGGCGCGGGCGGCGCGGGACAATAGATCCATGAACGCAACTGATCCCGCTGCCCGCACCGACGCCGAGTGGAAGAAACTCCTGAGCCCCATGCGCTACCACGTGCTGCGCGAGGCCGGCACCGAGCGCCCCTTCACCGGTGAGCTCCTCGACGAGGCGCGCGTCGGCACCTACTCGTGCGCGGCCTGCGGGTCCAAGCTCTTTGACTCCGACGCGAAATTCGACTCATCCTGCGGGTGGCCCTCCTTCTTCCAGGCCCACGACGGCGCGACCGTCGAGAGCGTCGACACCAGCCACGGCATGATCCGCACCGAGGTGCGCTGCGCGACCTGCGACTCCCACCTCGGCCACGTCTTCCCCGACGCGCCCGACCAGCCCACCGGCATGCGCTACTGCATGAACTCGGCGGCCCTCACTTTCGCGCCCGCGCAGTGAACGCGCCCGCCCGGCGCCCCCGTCATCGACCGTATCCCGCCTCAGCTCTACATCGTCGGCTCCGGCCTCATCCAGTACGTGGGCGCGGCGCTCGCGGTTATTGCCTTCGCGTCCGTCGAACCCGCCTCCGTCGCCTGGTGGCGCGTCCTGACCGGCGCGGTCGTTCTCCTTGCCTGGAAGCGTCCGTGGCGCGGCGGCCTCACGCGCTCTGACCTGGCTATTTCCGCGCTCTTCGGCGTCATCATCCTGACGATGAACTCCTCCTTCTACGAGTCGATCGCGCGGATCCCCCTGGGGACCGCCGTGTCCATCGAGTTCATCGGCCCCGTCGCCGTCGCCGTCATACGAGGCCGCGGCTGGCGGCCGCGCGTCGCCGCGGCCCTCGCGTTCGCCGGGGTGGCGTGCATTGGCGGGCTCGCCCTCGACCTGAGCGTGCCGAGCGTGCGCGTCGGTGTCGCCTGGATCCTCCTTGCGGCCCTCGCCTGGTCGGCCTACATCGTCGTCGGGCAGAAGGCCTCGACCACGCGCGACGGGGTGACGAACCTGGCGCTCGGATGCGCGTGGGGCACCCTGTTCTTCGCGCCCTTCCTCGGGCCGGGCGCGATGGTGGCCCTAGCCTCGTGGAAGCTGATCGCGATCGTCGTCGGCGTGGGCCTGCTGTCTACCGCGATTCCCTACACCTTCGAGGCGCTCGCGATGCGGCGCCTGGCGGCGTCGACCTTCGCGCTATTCGCCGCGATCCTGCCGGCCACCTCCGCCCTGGTCGGAGCCGTCATGCTGCGCCAGATCCCCGGCGTCTTCGAACTCATCGGCCTGGTGCTGGTGTCGGTCGCGGTCTGGCTTGCCTCGCGCGAGTAAGGGCCTGTGACGGGCGTTTTGCGGGTCGGGCAGCGCCACCCCAACTGATAGTCGTGGCCGGGCCATGAAAAATGGCATCTTCCGCTGAAATCATCGCGATGAGGCGTCCGATCCGGATAGGTTGTGACGATCCGGATAGGTTGTGACGATCTGGATAGGTTATGACGATCCGGATAGGTTATTAACCTATCCGGATGCGCGTTACCTATCCGGAAGTGCACAACCTATCCAGAACATGCCGGTGCGCCGGGCGCGGGTGGCGCCGTAACACGGTGAATGGGGTGTTGAAGCCCCTCAGTCGAGGCTAAGGTGGCGAGGCGTGCGCGTGCCGCCGCGGGCGATCACCCAGAACGCGAACCACGCGCCCGCCGAGCCCACGATCATGACGAGCACCATCGGCACGGCGCTATCGCCGCCCGAGGTCGCCAGGGGAGCGGCGATGCCGTTCGCGATCGACTGGAACACACCCATCACGGATGACGCCGTGCCTGCGTGCTCGCGCGCCTCGCTCATGGCATGCGCGCCCGAGTTGCCGAAAATAAACGCGTTCGCCGTCATGATGAGCGCGAAGCCCACGCACGTGAGGATCAGCGGCAGGTCGAGGAGGAACGTCGAGATCGCCAGTGTCACCACGCCGGTCGCCGCGATCGTGAGGCCCGCGATGATGAGCGTGCGCGGCGTGAAATGGGAGATCAGGCGCACGTTGACCAGCGCGAAGCCGGTCGATAGCAGCGCGTTAAACGCAAACACCCACGCGAAGGCCATGGGGGACAGGCCCAGCGGCCCCTGCAGCACGTAGGTGGCGTTCGAAATGTAGCCGAACATGCAGAAGCTCGAGAAGGCGTTGGTCAGCATGAAGCCCACGAAGGGGCGGATGCGCACGACCTGGACGAGGCCGTGGAAGAACCGCGGAATACCGCCGGGGTGGCGGCGCTCCTCGGGCAGGGACTCGGGCACGACGAACCATGCGAGGGCCGCCATGAGTAGCGTGAAGGCGGCGAGCGCCCAGAAGACGACCCTCCACGTCGCGTGCGTGATGATGAACGCGCCGAGGACCGGGGCGAGCATCGGAGCGAAGCCGACGATCGCCTGGAGGAGACTCATCGCGCGAGCCAGCGTCTTGCCGTGCGCGACGTCGACGAGGATCGCGCGGCCAACCGAGGAGGCGACGCCGCCGCCGAGGCCCTGGAAGACTCGGCCCACGAGGAGCACCCAGATGCCCGGCGTAAACACGCAGATCATGGAGCCGACGAGGGCGATGATGCCGCCCGCGACGATGGGGCGGCGGCGCCCGATCTGGTCCGAGATGGCTCCGCCCAGGACCTGGCCGGACGCGTAGCCCACGAAGAAGGTAGTGAGCGTGAACCCGAGCATCGTCGAGTTCGTCGCCAGGTCCTCCGTGATCTGCGGGAACGCAGCCGAGTACATGTCGGTGGCCATCGGCGGCACGGCGTTCTGCACGGCCAGCGTGATCAGCAGGGCAACAGTGAGCGCCCCACCAACGATGCCGCCGCGGTCCCGGGTGTCGTTAGTCGTCATGGTGCGATTGTGCACCCTTGGGGATGCAAAATAGGCGACTCGGTCGATTATTTGATGCATCTCGCACGTCGCAGGGGCTGACGTGCGTACATGTGCACTGGTGGGCAGTGCTCCTGACGCGCAAACGCCTCGACCGAGCTCACTCCTCGTCCGCGCGCTCCTCCAGCGCATCCGCCGCGGCCTTGCCAGTTGCGTTCGCGCTGGTCAGATCATCGAGGCGCAGGTCCGTCAGGCGGTCGGCAATAGGTGCCAGATCCGGGTGGGAAGCCTTCTCAATTGCGGCAAGGTTGTACGCAGAGAAGCTTGTGACCCCATAGAGTGCGCCGACAATAGATCCAGCAATCGCCGAGATGATGCCAGCTTCTCCTCCGAGAGCCACAGACTGAAAAGCAGAAAACCTGTCGGAGAACTGAACGCTGACGGCGCAGGCGGCCGGAACCGACTGTACTGGATCCGCGGACGTACCAACGTGGTGACGTAATTGCTCGAGGGTGTCTTTCGCGAAGGTTTTGACGAGACCGATTGCCCTGCGGGTTTCATCCAGCACATCTGCTCCAGGGGTCGGGATGCCGCGTGGAGGGAGAGTGGCCACGATTTCGCAAGCTGCACGGAGCAGAGAACGTCTGTTGTTGTGCCAGTCAAACTTCCAGTCCAGCCCGAGTGACACAGCCGCGGCGACCAGTGCTGCTGCCTGGAACTCCTGGCATGTGAGGTTGTCGCTTCCGCAGGCCCGCCATACGGCATCGGCGAAGACTTCCGGATCAGCCGTCAAGGTCACGAGGCCGACAGGGATTGCCCGTAGAATGTAGCGAGAGCCCGCCAACCAATCCCCGTCCTCTGCCCTGGCCTCGTCCGTGGGCTCGGAGGGGGCCTCGCCCAGCAGTCGAGAGGCCGCTGCCAGGACTTCGCGCGTGATCTGCGTGATCGTCCCCGCGGGCGCACCCGGCATGGTGGGGTGTGAGGAGCTGGCGTTCACCAGCTGGTCGCGTCCGTCGTACAACCCCGTGATTTCTTCGGGGGACATGCCCCGGACGGGAAGAGCGACCGCGTCTGCCACGGCGACTCCCGCCAACGCCCCGTAGATACGGTCGCGTCGTCTCATGTAGTCGTCTCCACGGTCCTTGAGGGCATCCGCCGCGGCCTCGACCTCCTCGCGCGTCGGGCACGAGGCCGGGCCGGGCATGGTTGAGGCCAGCGCTCCGGCACAATTCGCCAGAACGATGCTCCGCTCGAGGGTGCAACCCAGGGCGAAACCGGCCGCCAGGGCGCCCATGGAGGTATGTAGCGCGCCGCGCAGATCAGTGGAAGTAACCGTGGGGGCGGGGAATCGAGTCACCTCTCCGTCGGACGAATATTTGTCTTGCACCGCACGTGCGAGGTAGGACTCGTGTGTCTGTGCGCGGACCAGCGTGTTTTGATGGAAATCCGAGCGGACTTTGTCAGCACCCGTGCGAGGATATTTTGTGCAATCGCCGGATGGCCTCTCGTAGGAGACGCTCCGACACAGGCTCTCCGCCGCGTCGTACCCCACCATGATCAGGACGTTGTCGTTGGGGAGGGAGTGCTGGCGGACGTGTCCTTGCGACGCGTCGAGGACGACGCGCACGTGATCGGGCAGGTGGGCGAGTGCATGCTCGCACGCCGCCAGAATGGCCTGAGATACGATGCCGCCATCAACGTACAGCACATCTGAGGGGCCCAGCGTGCGAATGGCCTCGTCCCACGCATCTTCGGGCATGTCTGTGATGCCCGAGCTCACGCTCGCACCGTACTGTTTCAGAGGGGGCGACAGGAAGCCGTTGTCGCATCCTTCAACGTGTGGCCCCGCGTCGACGATCCCCTCACGCGCCAAGGCCTCGGCGATGATCGAGGCGCGTGGGCCCTGCCCGATCGGGCTGAGGGAGACGACCTCGACCCCCATCGCGCGGGCGGCGCACATCGCAGTGAAGGGCAGCGCGAGATGGACATCCTCGCGGGTGGCCCACTCGTCCTCGGCGGGAACGGTGTCGTCCTCGGAATGGCGGTCGAATCGGAGCAGAAGCTCGCTCATGACAACGACTCGCCCCGCGGGAGCGTTGCCGCGGCCCACGCCCAGAGGGGTGGGCGCGCTTTCGGGCTCAAAGGGGGCGTATCGGTTGTGGAGATCGGAATCGGGTTCCTCGAAAGAGGACGGCCCGCTCCTCGGCGGACGATCGGGAGCAAGCCCCGCCGCTCGACGGATCCACTCGAGGGGAGTGGGCGCGGACAGCGCGAGGAGCTGGTCGGCGATTCCTAGAACGTCGACGTGCGAAACTCCCTCGACGGGGATGTCGTCGAGATCCCGTAGCGTCTTGCGGGTTTCACACACGCCAGCCAACGTCGCGGAGACCGCGTCGTACAGCGCGGGGTCACCACTCGCCTCGCGGCATACGGGAGGCAATTCCTTCGCCCAGAGATAGAGAACCTGGAAGAAAGCCAGGGGGATGATCCGGTGAGAAGGGGAGACATCGGCGAGTTTCTCCATGAGGACAGTCGTCCGTACCCGGACAAGTGGTGAGTGCGAGTTTGCTTGGACGTTGAGGGCGCGCCGGGTCGCAGTAAGGACATCGGGCCCTTCCGGGCTCTCTCCTCGTGGCTTCATCGCAGAGACGGCATCAACGGCGTCACACAGGGTAGTGATGGGGGACTTGTCTCGATTATTAATAAGCAGGGACACCGCTGCGGCGAGCAGCGCCGCAGACTGAAACTCGTTTCGATTCGTACAACCGCAGGCGATCCACACGGTGTCTGCGAGGGCCTCGGGGTTGATCGTCGACATCGCGATACCGATGGGGACCGCGCACAGGAGTCTGTCGCGAGCACTCCCGGCCGGGACGCTCCATTGACCCAAACGTATGGCGTGTACGCCGCCCGGGCCTCGTCGCAGCTGGTCGGCGACGGTCAGCGCTGATCTCATTGCGTCCGAGACTGTGCCATCCGGCGAGCCGGACGCGGCCTCATTCGCCGCGTCCGCGCGAACCATGCCGGCTAGCGCCCCGAGCGCGTAGGGAAGTCGTGGATCCATGTGTTCTCTCCTTCTCAGGACGGATCGCAAGCCAGCAATTCGTCGGCCGCCGCTTCGATGGCGTCTCGTGCTGACAATGAGGCGGGGGTTGCCAGGGATGCCGCGCAATTGGCGAACAACATCCCCTGCTCAGCCGGTATGCCGAGCGCGAGGGCAGCCGCCAGGGTGCCGGCGTGAACCCCTGAGGTCTCGACGGCTTGTTCCTCGGTCAACGAAGGTGCCGCAATGCGCGTGACAGCGGGTCGGATGACTCGCTGATCGTCACGCGTCGGACGCGCGAAACACACCTCGCCGCTATCTGCGCGCACCGCGACGTGTCGCTGGGTCAACAGGGCCAGGGCTGACGCCTGATGCTCGAGCCGAGCCTTGTGGTCATAGAGGGGGGAGGAGTAGGGATGCCCTGCAATGAAATACCGCAAGAAATCACTGCCTTGGGGCAACCGCGAGGCGCGCACCGAGATGATGAGGTTATCGAGGGGGAGACCTGGCACGAATCCCTCGTGTGAGGAGGCATCGAAGACGACGCGTGCGTGGTCAGGGAGCCACCGCACCGCCTCGCTCAGCGCATGTGCGTAAGCTTCGTCGGCGAGGAGAGAACCGTCGATGAATAGTACGTCCGAGGGGCCTATCGCCGCGATTGCTTGTGCCCACGTGCGGGCTGCATGGTCAGGCAGAGCAATGTTCGTCGAGATGTTCAGGCCCCGGCCGTCCTCGGTGGTGGCGTGCAGCTGGTATCGATTGTCGCCCTCCGCGAGGCGGGGGCCGGCGTCAACGATGCCTCGCGCTCCAGGGCCTGTGAGAGTGCCCCGGCAATCGGACCTTGGCCGAGCGGGCACAGCGAGATAACCTGCACCCCCATGCGTTGCGCCGAGATCAGTGCACGGAATGTGCCTCCCGGGGACTGGCCAAGGTCCCGTGCCCAGACGTCGCTACCGAAGCTCGGATACTTCTCGGACCGCAGGGCATGATCCATGAGGAGTTCGCCGAGGACAAGCACTCGGCCGGGCTTGGCCTTCCCGCGCAGAGCGCCGAGAGGAGCGGGAGGGGTGACGGGCTCGAAGTAGCTCTGTCGGGAGCGGAGGGAGGAGGCCAGGTCGATGAACGAGGCCCGGGCTGGGGGTACACAGGACGAGATCTTCTCATCCGCATCGGGGATATCGTCCGGGTAGGGGACGCGCTGTGAGAAGTATTGTTCTGCGAAGTGCGTCAATTTCCCTGAGAAGGCGGCGTCGACCCGCGCGGACCCGTAGGGCTCAAAGAAATCAGCACCCCGAACGGAACCGACCAAGGCACCCATGAGGGCCATAATGGCGCGCTTTTGTGAGCCAACGCGAAGGGGAGCAGACAGAAGGTGACTGTCCTGATAGTGCGAGGCCAGAGCAAAGGCCAGAGGGATGAGCTGAGTGACTGAAGCGGAGGCCCCGATCTGCTCAACCAAAAGGTCGATAGGTGAGTCGGTATGCTCGTTGATTCCGCACGCCGTGTTCAGAGCTCTGCGCGTTGTTGCCAGCACGTCTGGTTCCGGGCTCCATGAGCCATACGGCTCCAAGGAAGCCGCAAGGTTGACGGCCCGGATGAGCGTTTCCTCGACGCGGAAGTTCGCGCTGTCAATGCCCAGAGAGATTGCCGCCGCTACCAGGGCGGCCCCCTGAAACTCCGGATGTGTCATGTCGGAGAGTGCGCAGTAGTCCCACACGGCGTTCGAGAATGTCTGGTGGTTGCCGGTTGGTGTCGCAATGCCTGCTTTGACGGCGGAGATGATCAGATCATACGTTCGATTGTGGCTCCCGCTGAAGGATGCTTCGACGGGATTTCCGTTGGAATCATCGGCTGTGAGCAGCGTGAGGATGCGTTCGCTGATACTTGTTGATTCCTCGATAGGATCACCGATTGTGTCTGCTGCGATCGAGTGGCCGAACGTCAGGCCTACCATTGCCCCGCAGGCCCGGTTGAAACGAAGATCCATCGGTCATCCCTCCTGTTCGGCCAGCGCGTCGGCGGCAGCTTCTATCTTGTCACGCGTCGGGCACGAGGCCGGCCCGACGACCGTCGTAGACAGGGCACCCGCGCAGTTGGCTAGCAGGAGCGCCCTCTCCAGGGGAAGACCCTGTGCAAGTGCGGCCGCCAGGACTCCGGAGTGCGCGTCGCCCGCGCCGTTTGTGTCGATCGCCTCGACCCTTGGTGTTGGTATCGCGGTCACGTCATCCGCGGTGGTGTTCGTTGCCGGCTGTGTGGGCCTGCCAACATAAGCGCCCTCGGCACCTGCACGGACGAGGACGGGACGGCCCAGCAGGCCGAGCATTGCGTGCGCCGCTTCGCGAGGTTGTTTGCACTGGTTGCGAACGCTCGCGTCACCTCTCTGGTGAGCGATCTCCTCGGCCTCCCTGTGGTTCATCGACACGATGACGCCGTCGGAGGGCAACCCGTCCGGGATGCCGATGACGGGGGAGACGTCCAGGACGACACGCACGCCCTCGGGCAGGACGCGCAGAGCTGCTTCCGCGGCCTCACGGTTGGCCGGGTGATCCATCAGATATCCGTCGACGTAGAGCACATCGCCAGGTGTCATGGTTCGTACAAAGTCCGCCCACGCGCTTGCGTGGGCCATCGTCTCGGCGCCCTTCGTGGAGATGAAGGTACGTTCGGCTCGGCTATCGATCAGAGCAACGCAGAAGCCGTTGTCCACTCCCTCCACTCGGGGACCGGCGTCGACGATTCCTTCGCGCGCGAGGGCCTGCTCGATCAGCGAGGCGTTGGGACCCTCGCCGATTGGACTGAGGGAGATGGCCTCGGCCCCCATGCGGCGTGCCGCCACGAGCGCGTTCAAACCGCCACCCACATGGGGGCCCTTGTCGTTCACCCACTTGGTGTGGGTTCTGTAGAACTCAGTCGTCATCGTGAGCACGCGGTCCACGAGGATCTGCCCCATGAGGACGACTCGGCCCGCAGGCTCCTTGCCGTTGGTGGTGCCGTGATCGCTGGAGCTATGCGGTTCTGTGGAGTCGTCATCCCTCGTTTTCTCAGAGACACATTCCCGCCGCTCAAAGAGCCGCTCGGCCAGGGGTGCCAGCGCCGGGCGGGACACCTTCTCGATTGTGGTGAGGTTGTGCGATGAGAAGTGTGTGACCCCCCATGCCGCACCGACGATGGATCCTGCAATCGCTGAGATAATGCTGGACTCTCCGCCGAGAGAGACGGACAAGAAAGCGGAAAAGCCATCCGAGTAGTGTGCGACGAGGCCGAAGGCAGCAGGAACCGACTGAGTTGGATCGGCCGATGCGCCTATTTGATCGCGCAGGCGCTCGAGGGCATCGCTCCGGTAGTTGGTGACGATGTCGATCGCTGCACGGGCCGCGGCCAGCACATCCGGTCCGGGAGCCGAAGCACCCCGTGCGGGGAGCGCCGACACGTAGGTGATAGCTTCGTCCAGGACATCGCGCATCCCCCTGACCCACAACGCCTTGTGGTCGATGCCCAAGGAGACCGCTGCGGCGACCAGAGCGGCCGCCTGGAACTCCTGCCGGGTGAGGTCGTCGTTTCCGCAGGCCTGCCACACGGCCTCCGCGAAGGCTTGTGGATCTGCTGTCGAGTTTGCGATGCCAACCGGGATAGCTCGAAGCGGGTAGCAAGACCCTGCCAGCAGATCCTGGTCCTTAGCCCCGACCTCGTTCGTGGAGGGGGGCGTTGTCCAGCAGGAGAGAGGCCGCCGCCAGAACTTCGCGCGTGACTTCCGTGAGCGTCCCGGCGGGCGCGCCCGGCATCGTGGGGTGCGAGGCATCGGCGTCGATCATTATCCATCGCCTCTTGTAGTGTCTCTCGATCTGTGTGGGGGACATTCCTCGGACGGGCAGCGCAACCGCGTCACTTACGGCGACCCCGGCCAACGCCCCGTAGGCCCGGCCGCGTCGTTGCCAAGATGCGTCTGCGCGGTCCGCGAGGGTATCCGCCGCGGCCTCGACCGCGGCTCGCGTGGGGCACGAGGCTGGGCCGGGCAGCGTCGAGGCCAAGGCCCCCGCGCTGTTGGCCAGGATGATACTCCGCTCGATGCTGTACCCCAGAACGAATCCGGCTGCCAGGACGCCGATCGACATGTGCAGCGTCCCGACGGTATCGGTGGATATGACCGTCGGGGCAGGGAAGTAAATGACCTCGTCCTCCCTCCGTGACTTCGGTCGTGCGAGAAACGACTCGTGGGTCTGTGCCATGACCAGCGCCTGTCGCTTAAACAGCGACAGGACGTACGACGCAGCGTGGCTGGGATTTCTTGTGGAATCGTGGGAAGACCGGTCGCACACGATTTGTAGGCAGAGACGTTCCGCCGCCCCATGGTCCAGAACCATGAGAACGTTGTCGCTGGGAAGGCAACGCGGACCAATGTGCCCTCCCGACGAGTCGAGGATGACGCGCACGTGATGGGGCAGGTGAGCAAGCGCGTGCTCGGCCGCGGCCAGAATCTCCTGTGATTCCGCAATGCTCGCATCGATATACAGCACGTCGGAGGGGCCCAGCATGCGGATTGCCTCGTCCCACGCGTCTTCGAGCATCCCCGTGATGGCCGCTTTCTTGGTCCCGTTAAAACGCGTCGGGAGGACAGACAGGAAGCCGTTGTCGTATCCCGCGATGCGAGGACCAGCGTCGACGATCCCTTCGCGCGCCAATGCATCGGTGATGACTGAGGCACGCGGGCCCTCACCGATTGGGCTGAGGGAGACGACCTCGACACCCATGGCGCGGGCGGCGCGCATCGCTGTGAATGGCAGTGAGAGATAGACATCCTCGCGGGTTGTCCACTCGTTCCCGGCGGGAATGGTGTCCTCCTCGGAGGTCCGGTCGTATCGAAGCGTCAGCTCGGTCATGAGGACAACTCGACCCCCATGGAATCGGGCGACGAGGCCGGGGTGGGTGCCTCGGGAGAAGCGGCTTCGCTCGAGTCCTCAGTCTCGGGGGACGTGGGTGCGCTCGCGGCAGGCTCGTGAGCCGCACGCAGCTCCAACAGCTCGAGGGCGACGGACGGCAGGTCCAGGTGGGAGGCGAGTTCGACCTGGGCGAGGCCGCGGCCGACAAAGACCTCAAAGCCGAGGGCAGCGCCCAGGATCGCGCCCGCGATTGCGCCGATCGTGTCGGTGTCCCCGCCGATGTTGGCGGCGTCCAGCAGCGCCTGCGGGGAGGGGTCTCGCGCGAGCAACGCGAAGGCCATGGGGATTGCCTGCGCCGAAGCCACGGACGTTCCCACCTGCTCAACCAGGCACTCCAGGGACGAGGACACGGGGTTAGCGACCAGCTGCATGGCCCTGCGCGTCGCGGCAACGACGTCCGGGTCGGGGGTCCACGCTCCGCGCTCGGGCAGGGAATCGACGTAGGAGAGGGCCTTCCATAGCAGGCCCCTCAGATCCGGGGTCGTCGAGCGCGCCGCGTCAATACCCATGGACACGGCGGCTGCCACGAGGGCAGCCGACTGGAAACCCTGGCGCGTCGCGTGCGTGACCTGGCAGGACGACCAGACGGCATCCGCAAAGGCCTCCGGATCGGTCGTCGACATCGCGATACCGATTGGGGTGACGCGCATCGCCGCGCCGTTGGTGGTCCCCGCACCGCCCACGCTCAGCGGGTCCTCGCCCGCGCGCACGCGCTCGAGCGCCGCCTTCGTGGAGGGACCCAGCAGGTCGAGCGACCCGCGCTCGATCATCGAATCCTCCCAGGCCAGCAGAGCGTGGGCGAACTCGCCCGCGTCCAGGGCCACGCGACCCGAGGAAGTGCCCCGGCCTCGTACCAGGAGGGACGCCACCAGCAGCGCCTGCTCCGTGTCATCCGTGACCGAGCCCGCCGGCATCCCCGGCGCGTAGGCTGGGAGGCGTCACCGTCGACGAGGCCGGTAATGCGCCCGTACACCGCGCGGATCTGCTCCGGGGACATCGCCTGCGTCGGCATGCCCAGCGCGTCTCCGAGCGCCAGGCCAGCCAGGGCGCCATACGCGCGAGAAAAACGAGGATCCATGATGCACCTCCAACGCGGGCGCGCGCCCGCAGATAGCGTGAACGCCCCGGAACGTTCCGAGGCGACCAGTAGGCCCAGGGGGACTCGAACCCCCAACCTACGGATTAAAAGTCCGCTGCTCTACCATTGAGCTATAGGCCCAGCAGCCCCATTGTAGGAGGAAGAAGTCCCCATGGCCCAATCGAAGATGCCGCGACGCCCCGCGATGCTCGACGCCGCCCGGGCTGACGCCATCATCGGCGACGAAGACCCCGCGGCCACCGCGGCCGTCGCACACACCGCCGCCTGGGCCCTCATGGGTGTGGGCGACGAGACCTTCACCGACGCCGACGTCGCGCGTCTGTGCGAGACCGTGCGCACCAGCGGGGTGGATACGATCGCGCACGTGTGGTCGCGCAGCCCCGAGTTCACCCTCCCAGGTGCGCTGTGGCGCGTCTACCTGCTGCACGAGTGGTACCACCGCGACCCGTTGCTGGTAGCCGAGCGCTACGCCGACGGGTCGCGCGCGCCCATCATTCAGGGCCTCGAGGCCCCCGTCGAGCTGCGCTCCCTGAGCCTCATCATGGAGGAGGTCGACTCGCTGCTGCGCGGCGACCTGACCGACGACGACCTGGAATACGTGCTCAGCGAGCCTCGCGCGCCATGCGCGTGCTCGCCGCCGGCGAGGCCGGAGCCCTGTGGATCGAAGACCCCGCCGACCCGCTCGCCCACCGCGTCACCATGCGTCACTCCGCGCTGCTGGTCACCGCCGACGAGCTCGACGTCGCCGCGCGCGAGGCGGCCGTCGGCACCCTCGACTAACCCCTCGTTCGCGGCGTCGGCGCTGATCCCGGCACAACCTGGACGGCCTCGTGGAAGGCCCGAACAGGGGTGACGTGGCGCGCCCACCAGGGCACGGGCGCGCGCGGGCGACTACCCTTGTCCCTATGCGTCCGATGCCAGCCCCCCGCCCCCAGCGACTCGTTCGCTCTGCGGGCGCACTCGTCTGGCGCTTCACTGACCCCGCGCGCGTCGCCGTCCCCGGCGAGCCCATCGACCCCGCGGACATCGAAGTCCTCATGGTCCACCGGCCGCGCTACCACGACTGGTCCTGGCCCAAGGGCAAGACCGAAAACGGTGAATCCCTCGTCGCCGCCGCCGTGCGCGAAGTCGAGGAGGAAACCGGCCAGATCATCACGCTCGGCGCGCCCCTGACGACCCAGCGCTACCGCCTGGGCGGCGGGCAAACGAAGGAAGTCCACTACTGGGTGGGCACACCCGTCCCCGCCGGTCACGCCTCCGAGCGCCTGCGCGCCCCCGTCGCGCGCGCCCCGCGCACCGAAATCGACCAGACCGCGTGGACCTCGCCCGAGCGCGCCGCCGACATGCTCACGCGCCGAGGCGATCGCCGCCTCCTCGCCGACATCGTCGCCCGCGCCCGCGAAGGTCGCCTCGTGACCACGACCCTCCTCGTCCTGCGTCCCGGGCAGGGCCTCAGCCCGCGCCTCGACGAGGCAGGGGACGCCCACGCGTCCGCCTCTCCTTCCGCTTCTTCCGGCGGCTCAGCTGCGCCCGCTGAGGTGGCGGCTCCGGCCAAGCCTCGCCCCGCGCCGACCCCCGCGATGGTGGCGTCCGCCGCGGCCAGGAGGGCCGCCCAGGTGGAGCAGGCCTCGGCGAAGAAGACCCAGACCGCGCCGGAACCCGTCGACCCGCCGCTCAGCCGCTTCGGCGTGCGCCAGGCTTTCGACCTCATCGACCTGCTCTCGAGCTTCGGTGTGGCCCGCGCGTTCGCGTCGCCGGCAGCACGCTCGCGCCAGAGCCTCACCCCGTGGGCGTCGATGGGCGGGGGCTCGGTGACGCTCGTCGAGTCCCTCGACCTGACCGCCTCCGGCTCGGATGTTCAGATCGACGATGAGGCGCGCCTCGGACGCGTCCGTGCCTTCGCGGCCGAGCGCCTGCGCGAGCACGCGGCCCCCACGGTCCTGTCTGTCGCCGGTCCTGCGCGCGATGCCATCATCGAGGAAATCCGCGCCTACGCGTCGGCTCCCGTCGCCGGCGCTGAGGCCCCGTGTCTGAGGCACGGCCAGGTCCTCGTCGCCCACGTCGAACACGGCCCCGATGGGCTCGTCGTCGCCGCCCTCGAAACCCACGGCGTCACCACGAAGGACCCCACCGCGCCCGCGCGCAAGGCCTCCAAGAAGCACTGAGGCGGCCCGGCACAAGCCGAGCCGCCTTCAGAGCGCACGAGCGCAGGTCACATGCCGGAGTCCTTCACGGACTGCGACAGCTTCTCACCGTCATTCGAAATCGCGATGCACACGATGTCGCGGTCGCCCAGCTTCCAGCTCGCCTCCGTCGGGAACAGCGTCGTGATCTCCAGGTCGGAGTCGTCGTAGGCGGCGCCCACGTATCCCTCGAAGGTGTTGGTGCAGACCTCGGTCATGCGGTCGTCGAGCTCGGAGTCGCTCGGACGCGAGCTGTCAGTGAGCTTCTCGATGTGGTAGACCTCGCCGTCGTGCTCGGCGGTGCACTCGACGACCTCGACGCGCGAGACGGTGCTGCCGTTCGGCAGCTGCACGCACTGACCGACCTCGACGTTGAAGGCCGAGGTGTTGCCGCCCAGCAGGAGCAGGCGGACAGAGTCACGGACAGGGCCGCGACGGACGACGCGAGCGCAAGAGTACGGGTAGAAACGCGGGACATGATGCTCCTTGGGTGATGGGACCGTGGCCGATGGGATGCGATGCACACGGGATGGCGACGCTGACTGTCCGGTAGGACTTCGGTGTCGATGGTGACACTATACAAGGCGTAGGTCGCAGGGGTAAAAACGGTGGCGGCCCGGCACAAGCCGAGCCGCCGCCAGAGCGCGCATGAGCGCATAGGTCACATGTTGGAGTTCCTCGCGGAACCGGTGAGCTTACTGTCATCCTTGGCAAAGACGTAGCATCGCACCGTATGGTCACCCTTTGCCCAAGTCTGTGACCTGGGAAGCATCCAGCTGTAGTCCAAGGTGGAGTCCGCGACGGACTTGCCGACGTAGTGCTCGAAGATCAAGCCGCAGATCTCGTCGCTCTCCTCGTCAAACTCGTCGTCGGACGGAATGTTCGTGCCTGCGAAGTCAAAAATATGAAAGTATTCCCCATCGTGAGGCTGGTTGCAGTCGACGCTGGTGACGTCACTGTCCTCATTGGGTCCGAACTGGAAACACTTCCCGATGTGTGCCTGGGTCTGCGTATCGGCCGTCGTGGAGGCCGCCGGCGTGCGGGAGTTATTCGAAGGCTTGCGGGTACCGGACGTCGACACGCTGCACGCGGACAGTCCCAGGCTCAGGATGGTGGCCGAGACTCCGAGGATCAGCGCGGGGCGCGCGCTGTGGGATGTGAAAAAGCGAGGGGACATGATTCTCCTTGGGTGATGAAGTATTGGCTTACCTGTTGGAGCCCTTCATGGAGCCGGACAGCTGGACGTCCGTGCCCTCACCGGAAATGATGAAGCAGATGATCTCGCGGTCGCCCTGTTCCCAGCTGCCCGGGGATGGGTAGAGGATCGTGTAGTCCAGCTCGGACTCCTCGAAGGGAATGCCCACGTATCCCTCGAAAGCAGCCAGGCACGCGTCGCCGCCCATGTCCTCGAGCTCGGCGTCGCTCGGGCGCTCGTCCTCGGTGACCTGGGTCAGGTGGAAGACCTCGGCGTCATGCAAGGCAGAGCAGTCGGTGGTCTCCAGGTCGGTGATGTTATCGCCAGTGGGCAGCTGAACACACTGGCCGACCTTCATGCTAAAAGCGGAGGTGCGCGGGCCGAAAGAGAGCAGGCTGCAGGCCGACGTCGCCAGGGCGAGGGTGAGGGCCGAGGCCGTTAGAGCCAGGGCGCGAGTCATGGTGCGGGACATGGTGCTCCTTGAGGGGGCTGTGTTGGATGGGGTATGCGCTGGTCGGAGGAGAGGTGCGTAGGTGTGACCACCGCCGAGGCACTGTACGAACTATAACAATCGCAATACCGGACGGTAAAAGTATCGGGTGGTGCGCGGCAGGGAGCCGCACGCCACCCGATGACAGTCGGATGTTGGTCGAACCCTACAGGCCCGACTCCTTCACCGACGAGTTGAGCTTCGAATGATCCAGCGGGCGCGCCAGGCACACGATCGATCGATCGTTTTGCGCCCACGAATCCTTCGTTGGGATCATCCATGTCGCGTCGAGAGACGAGGTCAGGTAATCCGACCCCACGTACGCGTCGAATGCGGAAATACACTCGGTCTCGGCCTGTCGGTTGAGTGCCTCGGCGCCCGGGAAATCCCCGTCCGGCGCGGACGCCACGGCAAAGACCTCAGCGTCGTGCTCGCGCGTGCAGCTGGTCTTATCGATCGTCGTCGCTGTGGTCTCCTCCGAACCCTCCGGCAGGAGAATGCACTGGCCCACCCGCATGTGCATGACGGACGAATCCGAGCATGCTGCGAGCGGGGCAGCGAGAAGACCGACGACCGCAGCCGTCGCGACGAGGCGACCGCGCATCAGTGAACTCCCAGCGGCAGTGCCACGACGAGGTACACGATGCCCGACACCAGAGCGGCGGCCGGCAGCGTGAGGAACCAGGCAATGACGATGTTACCCGCGACGCCCCAGCGCACAGCCGAGAAGCGCTTCGTGCAACCCACGCCCATGATCGCCGTCGACACAACCTGCGTCGTCGAGATGGGGGCGTGAATGACGTAGGAGCACAGGTACAGGATCGAGGAGGACACGGCCTCGGCCGTGAAGCCGCGAGCCGGATCCAGGTCGATGATCTTACGGCCGATCGTACGCATGATGCGTCCGCCGCCCGCCATCGTGCCCAGCGAGATCGCCAGAGCGCCCGAGATCTTCACCCACAGCGGCACGTTCATCTCGCCCGTGATGGGATCGAGGATGTTGTGGTGCTCGCCGTAACCGCCGGCCAGCAGCGCCATGACGATGATGCCCATCGTCTTCTGCGCGTCCTGGATGCCGTGGCCCAGGGCCATGGCCGCCGAGGAGAAGCGCTGCGCGGCGCGGAAGCGGCGCATCGTGCGGTGATACTGTGCGTTGCGTAGCGCCCACAGCACGAGCTTCATGGCGATGTAGCCGACGACGAATCCGATGATGGGAGAAGCGAACATCGGGATCACGACGTGGCTCATGATGCCCCACCAGTGCACGACCGTGCCGCTCATGAGGCCCGCGCCCACCATGCCGCCGATGAGGGCGTGTGAGGAGGACGAGGGGAGCCCGAACCACCAGGTGATCAGGTTCCAGATGCAGGCGCCCAGCAGGGCAGCCAGGATGATGACCAGGCCCTTCTGCTGCATCTCCGGCAGGGGAGACTCGGCGTAGTCGCTGATCGAAATGATGCCCTTACCGACCGTCTTGGCGACGGCCGTGCCCATCATGGCTCCGATGACGTTCATCGTCGCGGCCATGAGGAGCGCCGCGCGGGGAGTCCACGCGCGTGTCGACACGGAGGTCGCGATCGCGTTCGCCGCGTCGTGGAAGCCGTTCGTGTAGCTGAAGAACAGCGCGACGGCGATGACGACGCAGACGAGGATCAGATTCAGATCCACGGCTCAGGATTCCTTCAGTGCGAGGGACTCGATGACGTTCGCCAGCTCCTCGAACGCGTCGGCGCAGGACTCGAGGCCCTGGACGATGTCCTTGAGCTTGATGATCGTGACCGGGTCGAGGCCCGAGTCGAACAGGGCTGTCAGGGTGCGGCGGTAGGCCAGGTCGCCCTCGTTCTCGAGGCGGTTGACCTCGATCCAGTAGTCGCGCATGTCCACGGGCGACTTGAGCTTGGGCATGTTCTCGGCGGTCAGCGCCGCGCAGTGCTCGATGACCGCGATCTGCTCGTTGAGCAGGGAAACCAGGGAAGTGGGGATGTCGGCAATGCCGTAGACGACGAGGAGGTCACCGGCCTCGTCGATGAAGTCGAGACAGTCGTCCAGGTGTGACGCCAGCGACTGCAGATCCTCGCGGTCGAAAGGCGTGATGAACGAGGAGTTGATGCGCTGAACGATGTCGTGGTTCAGCTCGTCGCCGCGGTGCTCAACCTCGTGGAGCTGATCGCGCAGGGCGATGCGCTCTTCGGGGGAGGCAGCGTAGATGTGCGAGAGGAACTCGACGGCCTGCACAAGCTGGCGGGCCTGAGAGGTCAGGTCTTCAAAAAAGTCAGGGCCTTGGGTCTTAGAACGGAGTCCCATGGTGTATTCGGTCCTTCCAATGGTGAACAGCACTGTTGTGCTACCTGTAATCGTCGGTCATGGGGCGGTGAGACTTCAAGTTCAGATATGGATTTGTAACCCCATATTGGGTGTTCTATCTCACGACACCTGCATATAGGACGACTTCCGTCGCGTTCACGAGGTTGGGGTGCGGTGGGGCGTTCACGACCACCCTTGTGGGTGGGTTGAAAGTCCCTACCGGCCGGGCGGTGTGTGACTTGTTCGACTACGATTGAGGTGTGACCGGGACCAAGCGCCCGTAAGCGCGGGTGCGGGGTCCGGCATGATTGATTCTGTCAATCGGGGACGCAGATGCGGCCTCGACAATCCGAAATGCCTCAGGAGGCAAAATGTCCGTGACCGAACAGGACGTGCGTGCAGCCGCTCCGGCGAACGCTCCCGAAGATGTCATCAAGTGGGTTGCTGAAATTGCTGAGCTGACCACGCCTGACGCCATCGAGTTCTCCGACGGCTCCCAGGAAGAGTGGGATCGCCTGACCTCTCAGATGGTCGAGAGCGGCATGTTCACCAAGCTCAACGAGGAGAAGCGCCCCAACTCCTTCCTGGCTCGCTCCAAGCCGTCCGACGTTGCGCGTGTTGAGTCCCGTACCTTCATCTGCTGTGAGAAGGAAGAGGACGCCGGCCCGACGAACCACTGGGCCGACCCCAAGGAAATGAAGGCCACCCTGCGTGAAAAGTTCACGGGCTCCATGAAGGGCCGCACCATGTACGTGGTGCCCTTCTCCATGGGTCCCCTGGGCGGCCCCATCTCCCAGCTCGGTATTGAGATCACCGACTCCCCCTACGTTGTCGTCAACATGCGCATCATGACCCGCATGGGTGCTGCTGCCATGGACCTCATCAACGAGGGTCGCGTGTGGGTTCCCGCCGTTCACTCGGTCGGCGCTCCCCTCGAGCCCGGTCAGGAAGACGACAACTGGCCCTGCAACGACGAGAAGTACATCACCCACTTCCCCGAGACCAACGAGATCTGGTCCTTCGGTTCGGGCTACGGCGGCAACGCCCTGCTCGGCAAGAAGTGCTTCGCCCTGCGTATCGCCTCGACCATGGCAAAGCGTGACGGCTGGATGGCCGAGCACATGCTCGTCCTGCGCCTGACCCGCGAGTCCACCGGCCAGCAGTTCCACGTCACCGCCGCCTTCCCGAGCGCCTGTGGCAAGACCAACCTCGCCATGCTCCAGCCCACGATCCCCGGCTACAAGGTCGAGACCGTCGGCGACGACATCGCGTGGATGCGTCCCGGTGAGGATGGCCGCCTGCGCGCCATCAACCCCGAGGCTGGCTTCTTCGGCGTTGCCCCCGGCACCTCCTACAAGACCAACCCCATGGCCATGGAGACCGCCAAGGCCAACTCCATCTTCACGAACGTCGCCCTGACCGACGACGGCGACGTGTGGTGGGAAGGCATCGACGGCGACGTTCCGGCGCACCTGATCGACTGGCACGGCAAAGACTGGACCCCCGAGTCCGGCGAGAAGGCTGCTCACCCGAACAGCCGCTTCACCGTCCCCGCCGCGCAGTGCCCCATCATCTGCCCCGACTGGGAAGCCCCCGAGGGTGTCGCCGTTGACGCCATCCTCTTCGGTGGCCGCCGCGCCACCAACGTCCCGCTGGTTGCCGAGCAGTACGAGCCCGCCCACGGCGTGTTCATCGGCGCCTCCGTGGCCTCCGAGGTCACCGCTGCTGCGACCGACGTCAAGGCCGGCTCGCTGCGCCACGACCCCTTCGCCATGCTGCCCTTCTGCGGCTACAACATGGCCGACTACTGGGGCCACTGGCTGGAGATGCAGGACAAGCTGGGCGAGAAGTTCCCGAAGGTTTACCAGGTCAACTGGTTCCGCAAGGACGAAGACGGCAACTTCATGTGGCCCGGCTACGGCGACAACGCCCGCGTCCTGGACTGGATCGTTCGCCGCGCCGCCGGCGAGGTCGAGGCCATCGACGGTGTGACCGGCCGCTACCCCAAGTTCGAGGACTTCAACCTCGACGGCCTGGACATCGACGAGGCCATCTGGGCGAAGCTCTTCGCGATCGACCCCGACGCTTGGGCCGCCGAGATGGACGACACCGAGGAATACTTCTCGCAGTTCGGCGACAAGGTTCCCGCCGCCATTACGGAGCAGCTGGCCAAGTTCCGCGAGCGCATCGCCGCCGCGAAGCAGGCCTGATCCGCGCGGATCTGAGGGCGAGCCCCGGAGGAAACTCCGGGGCTCGCCCCTTTTTGCGTGCGACGGGTTCGGGTGGCACGACAGTGGATACCTCTGTGCGCAGCCGGCCGAGATCTCTTTGATGATGACGTGAAAACTGACCGGATTGAGTGCGAAGCCGTGCAGGCCGCTACACTGGGATTGCATCCGACCGCGCACGCAAGGAGAGCCCGTGCCCAACTACTTGACCAACGAAGAGCTGGCCCACGCCAAGGGGCTGCTCGATCGTATGAACAATATTTTCCAGCACACCGTCGTCGGCCAGGAAGGCCTGCGCCGCGCACTGACCGCCGCGCTGCTCGCCGGCGGCCACGTGTTGGTCGAATCCGTGCCCGGCCTCGCCAAGACGACGGCCTCGCAAACCCTCGCAGCGGCGGTGTCCGGCACCTTCCACCGCATTCAGTGCACCCCTGACCTCATGCCGAACGACATCGTCGGCTCGCAGATCTGGAACCAGGAACGCGGCGAGATGGTCACCCAGCTGGGCCCCGTCCACGCGAACATGGTCCTCATGGACGAGATCAACCGTTCGTCCGCGAAGACCCAGTCCGCCATGCTCGAGGCCATGCAGGAACGCCAGACCACCATCGGCGGCGTCAACCACAAGCTGCCCAGGCCCTTCATGGTGATGGCCACTCAGAACCCCATCGAAGAAGAGGGCACCTACGTGCTGCCCGAGGCGCAGATGGACCGTTTCCTCCTCAAGGAGGTCATCACCTACCCGACGCCCGTCGAGGAACTCGAAGTTCTCACGCGTATCGACAATGGCCAGATCAAGGCCCAGTCCTCGGCCGCGCCGATCACCCTCGCCGACGTGCTGACGCTGCAGGACGCCTGCCGCCGCGTGTTCGTCCACGAGACCCTCAAGGCGTACATCGTCGACATCGTCAACACGACCCGAGGCGCGGGCCCCAACCCGCTGCCCGGCTGGAACAACCACGTGCGTGTCGGCGCCTCCCCGCGTGGCGGCATCGCGCTCATGCAGATTTCCCAGGCCATTGCCCTGATGGCCGGTCGTAACCACGTGATGCCCGATGACATCAAAGAAATGCGCTACGGCATCCTGCGCCACCGCATCATCCGCACCTTCGATGCTCTCGCCGACAACGTGTCCATCGAAGCCCTCATCGACGCCGTGTTCAACGCGGTGCCCGTTCCGTAAAGCATCCACGGTCCCACACGCCAGTCGACTTCTAGAGGAACGCTATGCCTGTACGTTCGCGCGAGATCCACTCGCTCTCTTCGCGTATTCAGCTGCCTGTCTTGCGCAAGCTGCTGTCCATCATGGACGGTCAGCACTCCGCGCTGCGGCACGGTCGCGGATGGGAGTTCCTGGACTTGGCTCCCTATCAGGCGGGCGACGACGTGCGTTCCATCGACTGGCCGGCAACCGTGCGCACGGGCTCGCCGGTCATCAAGCGGCGCGAGGCAACCGCGAACCTGCAGGTCATGCTCGTCGTTGACACCGGACGCGAGATGGGTGCGTTGGCTCCCTCCGGTGAAACAAAGGAAGAGGTAGCCCTGACGGCGTGCGAGGCCATCGCCTGGCTGAGCGTCGCCCGAGGAGACCAGATTGGCCTTGTTGCGGGGGATTCCGAGCGCGTGCGCTTCATGCCTGCCCGCTCGGGCAACGCGCACGCCGAGACCGTGATGCGTCGTATCGAGGAGGACATCACCCTGTCCTCGCCTCACTCGGACGTGCCCAAGCTCCTGGCGCGTGCCCGCACTGTCACCCAGCGCCGAAGCCTCATCGTCATCGTCACGGACTCGACGCAGCCCGAGCCCACGCGCGTCTCCGACGACCTCATCAAGTCACTGTCGGTGCGCCACCAGGTCATGCAGATCTGCGTGGCCGACATCGATCCGACGTCCCTGGACAAGGGAACGGACGTCGTTGACGTGAACGAGGGCCCGCTGCCCGACTTCCTGCTGCGTGACGACCAGCTCTCGGGCGAAGCCGCCAACGTGATGGAGATGCGACGGGCTGCCGTGACCCAGATGCTCGATAAGAGAGGGGTCATCCACGTGGATGTCTCGTCCAGTGAAGAAGTTCCGCGCGCCCTGATGCGCGCTCTCGAAAGGGGCGCACATGTCCGGTGAACTCAAAGACTACTTGCTGGATCCCGTTGTCTATCCGAACTGGATGTGGGTCCTCGGCCTGGCAATCGTGGTCGGCGTCATCGGGTGGATCCTGTACAGCGTGTGGCGCTGGTGGACCTCGCGCATTGGCGAGGTCATGGAACTGCAGACGATCACGGACGCGCGCCGCAAGAAGTACCTGACTTTCATCGACCAGATCGCGGATCGCTACGCCGACGGCGACCTGGATGCCCGCGGAGTGCACCTCGCCCTCGCCGGCCTGATGCGTGCCCTCGGCACGGAGCGAACGGGCCGTGACCTCGAGGTGGCGACCGTGTCCGAGGTGCGCGAGCTCGTCCCGGTGTGGCCGGGCTTGGCGGACATTCTTCAGGCGTGTGAAGTCCCCAGTTTCACGGGCGACAACATCCCGCAGGGGCAGCCCTCGCACGAGGCCGTCACCCGCGTTCTAACGATGGCTGTGGAGGCGGTGAACGTATGAGGTACGGGTGGCTTATTCCCATCGTCCTGCTGGTCGTCGTGGTGGCGACCGTCGTCGGGTGGATGCTCGCACGCCGCGCCGGCGAGCGTTCGGGCAAGAAGGGCTGGGTGGCCAACACCGGCTTCCTGCGCGACCTGCCCAAGTATCAGGCTCTCGTGCGCCGGACTCGTTCGTCGCTGGCGATGGCCGTCGTCTGTTTCCTTATCGCCGTCATCGCGACGTCGGTGTCGGCCGGTGCGCCCGTCGACCGCTACATGAAGCACGACAAGTCCTCGAGTCGTGACATCGTCCTGTGCCTGGATGCCTCCGGATCGATGCTTCCCTACGACTCGGAGATCGGTGACTCCTTCAAGCAGATCATCTCCCACTTCGAGGGCGAGCGAATCTCGCTGCAGCTGTGGAACGCCTACTCGATGACGATGTTCCCGCTCACCGACGACTACGAGATGGCCAACGATGTGCTCACCGAGATGGCTGAGAAGATCGATCGCGGCTTCACTCAGGTCGGCAATAAGATCTACTTCAGTGATGAGCTCGAGGCTTACCTGAAGCCGACACTCAGTGGACCGGACGACCGCCGAGGCTCCCTCGTGGGCGATGGCCTCGCATCCTGTGTGCTCGGCTTCGACCACACCGATAAGAAGCGTTCCCGCACGATCCTGCTAGCGACCGACAACGAGGTGTTCGGCGAGGGCATCTACAACCTCGCCGAATCCATCGAATTCGCTAAGAGCCAGGGCGTGACCGTCTCGGTTCTCTATCCGGGCTCCTCGTACTCGCTCAAGGACGAGGGCGTCGAGCTGCAAGACCAGGTCAAGTCCACCGGCGGCGACTTCTACGACGCCTCGTCCCCCTCCGCGGTCGATGACGTCGTCCGACAGATCGAATCCGAGCAAAAGGAAGAGCTCGATTCCGCGGGCAAGCTCGTGGAAACCGACCGCCCGGGCGCCGCCCTCGGCTGGACCATTGTTGGCGTCCTGTCCCTGCTCGGTCTGCTTGCTTTCGGGAGGCTCTGACATGATTTTCCGCCCCGTCGTCCACCCGGTGCTGCTGTTTCTCATCGTGCTCGTGGCAGCGGCCTTCGTGTTCCTGTCCGCCAAGCGCGCCGCGCGCAAGCGCGTCATGGACATCATCCGACGCTCGTTCATCGTTGTCACCGTCATCATCATGGGTGCCGGTCCGTCGATCCCCGGCCAGGCCCTCGAAGTCTCGTCGGCCCTCGAGGTCTACCTCGTCATCGACCGCACGGGGTCCATGGCCGCGGAAGACTGGGATGGTACCAAGCCTCGCATTGACGGCGTTCGTAACGACGTCGGGCTCATCATGAACACCCTCGCGGGATCTCGCTTCTCGATCCTCACCTGGGACTCTTCGGTGCACACGGACATGCCGCTGACGACCGACGCTTCCGCCGTGGCCTCGTACATGGACAGCTTCAACCGAGAGCTGTCCGCGTCCTCCCAGGGCTCCTCGCTGAACCGACCGGCGGCGGAGCTGGCCGCCCTCCTCGCCAAGAATAAGGAACGTCACCCGCAGAACCTCCGCGCGGTTTTTATCTTCTCCGACGGTGAGACCTCGAACCAGGAACACTGGAAGTCCGCGCCGACGGGCAGTGAGGAAGATTGGGATCGCGTCAAGGAGTACGCCGACGGTGGCCTCGTCATCGGATACGGCACCCCGGAGGGTGCCCCGATGAAGGTGCTGCGCCTGGGCAATAGCGAGGCGCAGAGCGGCGACGATGACGGCTACATTCACGACCTCTCCCAGCCTGGCAACCCGATCGCCATCTCGAAGATCGACGAGGCGGCCCTCCAGTCGGTCGCATCGCGCATCGGCGTCGACTACGTGCACTCGCCCGATAAGTCGGCGATCGAATCCCACGCGCGCACCATCTTGGAGGGCGCGTCGGAGATTGCCGAACAGCGCAACATGAAAGACACGTACCGCTACATCATCTGGCCGTTTGCGCTCCTGCTCGGGGGACTCCTCGCGTGGGAGGGCGCCAACCTGGCGCTTCGCGCTCAACAGCTGAGGAATTCGCATGCCCTCTAACAACAACCTGCCCGAAGAGGACCTCCTGCCTTTCGGCGCGCTTCAGGGTGGTCCGGTCGACGCGTCGGTCCGCGAACAGCTGGGACAGGCCACGAACGGCAAGCAGAAGGTGCAGCGCTCCCCGCGGGCTCTGCGACCTCTGTGGTACTCCATTCCGATCCTCGTGATTGCCCTGGTCATCGCCGGGTACCTGATTGGCCTGACGCTCTGGTCGCAGTCGTCTTTGAACCAGTGGAAGGCCAACGACTACGAGTCCGCTCAGGCGGGCTACGAGGGCCAGCGGACATGGACGGGCATCGGTATCGAGGCCTGGGTCGCGCACTACAACCTCGGCACGACCCTGGTACGTCAGGACCGCGTCGACGAGGGCGTGGAGGAACTGCGCACCGCGTTCGAGCTCGTTCCGAAGGCTCGCGAGGTGCAGCCTGGTCGTCTCGAGCCCTTCTCCTACGAGTGCCGTGTGCGCGTCAATCTCGCCATCGGACTGGAGATTCAGGGCGACAAGCTGCGCTCCTCGGGTTCGACCGGTAACGCGGTGAGCGTCTATCAGGAAGCCCAAGACACGATCTCGCCGTGCCAGACCGCGTCGGGTGGTTCCGGCCAGTCCGGCGACCAGAACCAGTCGGGCGAACAGTCCGGCCAGCAGTCTGGCAGCGAATCCAATAACCCCGCTGACGAAAACAAGGAACGCGTCGAGGACAAGAAGCAGCAGACCGAGGAGGAGTCTGAGGGGCAGAGCGGTTCGCAGGACCAGCAGCAACAGCAGGACCAGCAGACGGATCCGACGCCCACGCCCAGCCCGACCGAGGACCCCTTCGAGGGTGAGGACCAGGAGCAAAAGGAGCGCCGCGAGCAGCTGCAGGACCAGAACAAGGAACGGCAGCAGAACCAGCGCGATGCCCAGGACGGGAAACGCGACGGCAATCCGAACGGCGCCTGGTGAGGGCCGCAAGCCCGTCTCACATTTGCTGTGACGTGCACCCATAAAACACCACGATGGCCCGAGAGGCCACCAAACACCGATAGGCTTGAATCGTGAAGGTCCTTCTCGTTGGTAACGGGGGTCGCGAACACGCGATCGCCCGTGCGCTTGTGCGAACGTCCACCCCCGAGCACCCCGTGGAGCTTGTCGTCCAGGCGGGTAACCCCGCGTTGGAGCAGCTGGGCCGCTCCCTGACCATGGATCCCCTCGATCCGAAGGACGTCGTCCGTCGCGCCACGTCCGAGAACGTCGACCTCGTGGTCGTCGGCCCCGAGGCCCCGCTCGTCGCGGGCGTCGCGGATGCGGTCCTGGACTACGGAATCCCCGTGTTTGGCCCGACGAAGGACGCGGCGCGCCTCGAGGCCTCCAAGTCTTTCGCGAAGCAGGTCATGGCCGATGCCGGCGTGGCCACGGCTCGTGCCTTCACATGCACCACGATGGACGAGGTCGAGGCCGCGTTTGACGACCTGGGTGCCCCCTACGTCGTGAAGGATGACGCGCTTGCCGCGGGTAAGGGCGTCGTCGTGACCACCGACCGCGGCCAGGCCTCGGAGCATGCGCGCGCCTGCCTGTCGCGTGACGGGGGAGCGGTCGTCATCGAGGACTACCTCGATGGCCCCGAGGTCTCCCTCTTCTGTTTCGCCGACGGTGCCACCGTCGTGCCGCTGCAGCCCGCGCAGGATTTCAAGCGCGTGGGCGACGGCAACGAGGGCCCGAACACGGGCGGCATGGGCGCCTACAGCCCCCCTCCCGTGGCTCCCCGAGGAAGCCACCCAGCGCATCGTCGACGAGGTGGCCCAGCCCGTCATCACCGAGATGGCGCGTCGCGGCACCCCCTTCCGCGGCCTGCTGTACTGCGGCCTCGCGATGACCTCGAAGGGCATCCGCGTCGTCGAGTTCAACGTGCGTTTCGGCGACCCGGAGACCCAGGCCGTCCTCGAGCGCCTCGACTCCCCGCTGGCCCCCATCCTGTACGCGGCCGCGACCGGCACTCTCGCCAAGGCCCCCGCTCCCGTGTGGAGCGAGGACGCTGCCGTCACGGTCGTCATGGCCTCGGGCGGCTACCCGGGCCCCACGGATACCGGACACGAGATCACCGGTATCGAAGCGGCCGAGGAACTCGACGGCGTCCACGTCATCCACGCCGGCACCTCCGAGGAGATCACCGACGACCCGACTGACGTCGCAGCGGGATGCTGCGGCTTCGAACCGACCTACGCGCTGGTGAACTCCGGCGGCCGAGTCCTCGACGTCGTCGCTCGCGCTGCTACGCTCGACGAGGCACGGGCGCTCGCCTACCGGGGCGTCGACCTCATCCACTTCGACGGGGAACACCACCGCAGCGACATCGCGACGTGGCCCGCCGACCTGGCCGTCACCCTCGACTGACAACCCTCTGAGGAGCATCATGACCGCCACCCTCCACGGCTGGACCCCGCTGAGCGCGGGCAAGGTTCGCGACATCTACGCTCCCGACGAGGCCGTGGTTGGCCCTGCGCCGCAGACCGCCACCCCGACGGGCCGCCCGCGCCACGCGAAGGCGGGACCGGAGGCGCTCCTCATGGTGACCTCTGATCGCATCAGCGCCTACGACTACGTGCTGCCCACGCTGATCCCCGGAAAGGGCGCAGTCCTCAATCAGCTTGCCATCTGGTGGATGGGCCAGCTGCGTCCCCTCGTGGAAAACCACCTGCTGGCCGTCGGCACGAAGGCCCCGGCCGAGGCCTCGCGCGCCCTGGAGGGAGCCAAGCCCACGCGCTTCACGGTTCCCGCCGAGGTGGACGGGCGCGCGGTCGTGTGCCGCAGCCTTCACATGATCCCCATCGAGTGCGTCGTGCGCGGCTACCTGACGGGCTCCGGCCTGGCGGAGTACCGCGAGAGTGGCTCCGTGTGCGGTATCACGCTGCCCGAGGGCCTGACCGAGGCCTCGCGCCTCGAGGAGCCGATCTTCACGCCCGCCGCGAAGGCCGATCTGGGCGAGCACGACGAGAACATCACCTTCGAGCAGACCGTCGAGCGCATCGGCGAGGAGCTCGCGGTCGCGATCCGCGACCTGTCGATCGCCCTGTACCGGGCCGCCCGCGACATCGCCGCGCAGCGCGGCATCATCATCGCGGACACCAAGTTTGAGTTCGGCATCGACGTGACCACGGGCGCGCTCGTGCTCGCGGACGAGATCCTCACCCCGGACTCCTCCCGATTCTGGCCCGCCGACCAGTGGGTGGAGGGCCAGGTCGCGCCCAGCTTCGACAAGCAGTACGTGCGCGACTGGCTGGTCTCCGAGCAGTCCGGCTGGGACCGCTCCTCGGGTGCCACCCCCTCCCGCGCTGCCCGAATCCGTCGCAGCCGCGACCGCCGCGCGCTACGTCGAGGCATACCGCCGACTCACCGGGTCGGACCCCATCCTGTAAACAGACTTGCTCGCCGGGCAAGATGCACGGCGGGATCCTCACCAACAACACAAGGAGGAACGCCGTGGGGCGAATCATCGTGGAAGTGATGCCGAAGCCGGAGATCCTGGATCCCCAGGGTAAGGCTGTCGGTTCGGCGCTGCCCAGGCTCGGAATCACGAGCTTTGAGGCCGTGCGCCAGGGTAAGTGCTTCCACCTGAGCGTGGACGGTCCCGTTACCGACGAGCTCCTGGACCAGGCCCGCAAGGCCGCCGAAGAGGTCCTGTCCAACCCGATCATCGAGGACGTCGTGCGCGTCGAGGCCATCGACGAGGCCGACGCCCGTTACGCGGGAGGCGTGCAGTGACCCGCGTCGGAAGTCGTCACCTTCCCCGGCACACTCGACGACCGTGACGCCGCCCGCGCGGTTGAGATCGCGGGCGCGCAGGCCGTGTCTCTGTGGCACAAGGACGCTGACCTGCACGGCGTCGACGCGGTCGTCATCCCCGGCGGCTTCTCCTACGGCGACTACCTCCGCTGTGGCGCGATCGCTGCGACCGCTCCCGTCATGAGCGAAATCGTGCGCGAAGCCGGACGAGGCCTGCCCGTCCTGGGCATCTGCAACGGCTTCCAGGTCCTGTGCGAGTCGCACCTGCTGCCCGGCGCGCTCATCCGCAACGACCACCAGAAGTTCCTGTGCCGCGACCAGGTGCTGCGCATCGAGAACGCGGACACCGCGTGGACTCGCGCCTACAGCGTCGGCGACACCATCACCGTCCCCCTCAAGAACGGTGAGGGCAACTTCCAGGCGTCTCCCGCCGAGCTCGAACGGCTCGAGGGTGAAGGCCGCGTCGTGTTCCGCTACGTCGACTTCAACCCCAACGGCTCCGCCAATGACATCGCGGGCGTCACCAACGCCGCGGGCAACGTCGTCGGCCTCATGCCCCACCCCGAGCACGCGACCGAGGCTGGCTTCGGTCCGCTCTCCCTCGGACCCGAAGGCGCCAGCCACCACGGCGGCACCGACGGCCTGGGCATCTTCCGTTCCGTCCTCGCATCCCTCGTCGGCTGACGACGCCACCGCTCCCTCACGCGTGAGGGAGCCCCGGCCTCGTCCCAGACCTTTCGAATGGAAACACGAATGACCTCCGAAAACACCCGCGAGCTGCCCGACACCGTCGAGAACGCCGCCGCGACCCCCGGCCAGGACATGCCCTGGAAGGAACTCGGCCTCAAAGAGGACGAATACCAGCGCATCTGCGACATCCTTGGGCGCCGACCCACCAACGCCGAGCTCGCCATGTACTCCGTCATGTGGTCCGAGCACTGCTCCTACAAGTCCTCCAAGAAGCACCTCGCCGAGCAGTTCGGCGCGCGCACGACCGACGCCATGAGGAAGCACCTCCTCGTCGGCATGGGTCAGAACGCCGGTGTCGTCGACATCGGCGGCGGCTGGGCCGTCACCTTCAAGGTGGAGTCTCACAACCACCCGTCCTTCGTCGAGCCCTACCAGGGCGCGGCCACCGGCGTGGGCGGCATCGTCCGCGACATCATCTCCATGGGCGCGCGTCCGATCGCCGTCATGGACCAGCTGCGCTTCGGCGCCGTCGACCACCCCGACACGGCGCGCGTCGTCCACGGCGTCGTCTCCGGCGTCGGCGGCTACGGCAACTGCCTGGGCCTGCCCAACATCGGCGGCGAAACCGAGTTCGACCCCTCCTACCAGGGCAACCCCCTCGTCAACGCGCTGTGCATCGGCAAGCTGCGCCACGACGACATCCACCTGGCCAACGCGACCGGCGAAGGCAACCTCGTCGTCCTCTTCGGCGCGCGCACCGGCGGCGACGGCATCGGTGGCGCCTCCATCCTCGCCTCCGAGACCTTCGAAGACGGCATGCCCGCCAAGCGCCCCTCCGTCCAGGTGGGCGACCCCTTCATGGAGAAGGTCCTCATCGAATGCTGCCTCGACCTGTTCGAGGCCGGCGTCGTCCAGGGCATCCAGGACCTCGGCGCCGCGGGCATCTCGTGCGCGACCTCGGAGCTGGCCTCCAACGGCGACTCCGGCATGCATGTCGACCTCGAGAACGTGCTCCTGCGCGACCCCACGCTCACCGCGGGCGAGATCCTCATGAGCGAGTCCCAGGAACGCATGATGGCGATCGTGACCCCCGAGGATCGTGAGCGCTTCTTCGAGATCATCGACAAGTGGGACGTCGAGGCAGCTGTCATCGGTCACTGACCGGCGATGGCCGCCTGACCATCGACCACCACGGCCACCGCATCGTCGACGTCGACCCGAAGACCGTCGCCCACGAGGGCCCCGTCTACGACCGCCCCTACGCGCGCCCCGCGTGGCAGGACGAGCTGCAGGCCGCCACGTCCGAGGACCTCTCGCGCCCCGCCACGCGCGAGGAACTCATCGCCGACGTGCGCGCCGTGCTCTCCGACGTCAACCAGGCCTCCAAGGCGTGGGTCACTGACCAGTACGACCGCTACGTGCAGGGCAACACCGCCCTCGCCCAGCCCGACGATGCGGGTGTCATCCGCATCGACGAGGAAAGCGGCCTGGGTGTTGCGCTCTCCACGGATGCGAACGGCTGGTACACCAAGCTCGACCCTGCAGCGGGCGCCCGCCAGGCCCTCGCCGAGTCGTACCGTAACGTCGCCGTCGTTGGCGCCGAGCCCGTCGCCATCACGGACTGCCTGAACTTCGGCAACCCCGAAGACACGGACGCCATGTGGCAGCTGGTGACCGCCATGACCGCGCTCGCGGACGGCTGCATCGAGCTCGAGATCCCCGTGACTGGCGGCAACGTGTCGCTGTACAACTCGTCCGGCACCGAGAAGGGCCTGCCGAACTCGTCGATCAACCCGACGCCCGTCATCGGCATGCTCGGCATCCTCCCCGACGTCACGCGCGCCAACCCCTCCGGCTTCACCGAAGAGGGCCTCGCCGTCATCCTCCTGGGCACCACCCGCGAGGAGTTCGACGGGTCCGCGTGGGCGCGCATCGCCCGCTCGCACCTCGGTGGCCTGCCGCCCGAGGTTGACCTGAAGGCCGAGGTCGCCCTCGGTAACGTCGTGCGCGCGCTGAGTGCCGCCGACGGCCCCGACGGCCGCCCCCTCGTGCGCGCCGCACACGACCTGTCGAACGGTGGCCTCGTGCAGTCCCTCGTGGACTCCGCGCTGCGCTTCGGCATCGGCGGCGTCTTCGACGTGGCCGGGGCCGCCCGCCGCGACTGCGTCGGCGACCACGAGATGCTCCTGTCCGAGTCCCAGGCCCGCGCCTTCGTCGCGGTTCCCGAGGCGGCCGTCAAGGCCGTGTTCGCGGCCGCCGAGGCCGAGGGCGTGGACGCTGTGCGCATCGGCACGACGGGCGGCGACATGCTCGCGATCAGCGGCGTGGACCTGCTCGCCGCCGAAGGCGAGGGCTGCGGCTGGATCGCCTCGATCGATGAGCTGCGCGAGCTGAGCGACACGGGACGTCAGTATTTCTGAGCTGCCGCGTCTGAGTCGTAGCGTCTAGGGGCGCGGGCCTGCGGGCCCGCGCCCCTGTGCTGTGTTTCGTGTGGCGCCGCGTGGTGTGCTGTCGGGCCGGGCTGCTGGTTGTGCCCGTGGGCGGCGGCCCGCCCGCGAGCCGTCCGCGCCGCGAGCTTCGCTCGGCGCGTCGGCTCGAAGCCCGGCCAGGCCCCGCCACCGCCCACGGGCACCGCAGCCAGGCCCACGGGTCCCTCCGGCACCCTCCACACCGGCGGCGCCCTCCACGCCGGCGGCGCCGTGTTGCTGTGTGTGGCTGAGTGCGTCGTCTTGAAGCCCGGCCGTGCCCTCCGGACCCTCCGGCGCCCTCCACACCAGTGGTGCCTGGTTGCTGTGTGTGCTGGTGGGTGGCGACCCGCCCGCGAGCCGTCCGTGCCGCGAGCTTCGCTCGGCGCGTCGACTCGTTGTCCGGCCAGGCCTCCCGCCCAACGGCACCGCGGCGTGACCCGCTGCCCACGGGTGTCGTGTCCAGCCCTCGCTTGCCGCATTGCTGAGCCCACACTCAATTTCGCACGTAATTCCCCTGCGACTATTTCAAATAGTGAATTGAGGTCGTTGGAATTGCAACGTTTTGGGACTTTGTTGAGACTTCATCCAATCGAATTACGTGCGATTTGTTGGGGGTGCCGCCGTCACTGATGAGTGTTGTGGGCAAGTGCTCGGGCTCCCCGCCGACAGGTACCGTAGCCTGGTCCCACCGCTCTAGCAGTTTCGCATGCAATTCCCTCAGGTGTGTTTCATGGTGTGAAGCCTGATCGCTGGAATCTTGTGGATTATGAGGTTGTGTCGGGATGGGCCTGATGGGAATTGCATGCGACTGTTGGTTCGCTTGGACTTGCCTTGGGTGGTTGAAAGAAAAATCGCCCAGGCGTGGGTGCGTGTTGTGTGTTGTGAAAGAAAGTTTGCCCCTGCGTGGGGGGAAATGGGCGATTTTGGGTCGTTTGTGGCGCGCTGGGGCGATAAATGTTTCATGCTGCGGTGGGGTGTGTGGAGCTGGGGCGGAAAATGTTTCATTGCGCCGCTTGGTGTGTCGTGTTGGGGCGTCGTTTCTATCAAGCCCGTGATGGTGCTGGGGCTGGTGCGGGAGAAAGGTCGCCCTTGCTGGGCTTGTTGCTGGTGACAGCGGTATAAAGTTCGCCCTGCTCGGGTAAAACCTGCCAAATTGGGCCATTTTGCGCGCGCAGGGCGAGTTTTGTCCCGCAAGTGGGGCTATGTGACTCCTGTAGGGCGAGTTTTCTCTCGCCGTGGCACCACCCTTGTTCCATGGTGTGGGATTCCGTCGTCCGTGGGTGCCGAGGTCAGGTCCTCCGGTCATGCTGTGCCCTCCACACTGGTAGTAGTGGGGGGTTTTGCACTACATGAAGCCCCTTAAGGACGTGTCGTCGGCGTGTCGGACCCTCATGTAGTGCAATTCCCCCGTTTGGTGGCAGTGAGAGCACGGCTTGGGCCCCTCTTCTGGCAGTGTTAACCATTCGATGCACAGCTACACCCACCTAGCACGGGGTGTTGCCGCCCACACCCGTCAGGTGGGTCAACGTGCGCGGAGGTCGGCCCCTGGCGCACTCGGAAGGTGCGCGCGCAAGCAAGCAAGCATCTAGGTTCTAGTGGTGGTTGCAACGGATCTTGGTGAAGGAGTTCGTTGTGGCTGGTGTTGGTCGTGTTTTTCAGGGGTTTGAGTACCCCTCCCGTCGTGAGGCGTGTCAGGCTCGGCATCGGGAGTATGTCCGGGCTCTTGCTGATGGTTTGAACTTCACGCAGGCAGCTCATGCTGTTGGGGTCTCGAAGCGGACAGGCAAGGTCTGGCGTAATGGCCGGACTCGCTCAAGTGGACGGTGTGAGCGAGCCAGTATCGCTCCTCAGGCCCATTGGTACCGTCTGTACATGAAATGCCAACCGCATCGGATCAGTAAACGGTTCTTGTCGCTCAAGGAACGCATGCTCATCTTCGGATGGCGCGTTGAAGGGCTCTCTATTCGTGATATCGCTCGACAGTTAGGGGCGTTCGCCCTCGACTGTGAGCCGGGAGCTCAGACGCAATGGGATTACATCCACGTGCTACAACCCCTACATCGCTCACATGCGAGCAGGCAAACGTCTCACACGTCCTAAAGCACGCAAATGCGCCAATCCTCGCTTGTGGGGCATCATCTGGGACAAGCTTCAGCGCAGATGGAGCCCAGAACAGATTTGCGCATACTTGCGCATGCGTTTCCCGCATAATCAGAGCATGAACCCGTGCGTGGAGACGATCTACCAGTCCATCTTCGTCCAAGCCAAAGGCACACTCCGCAAAGAGATCGCTTCCCTCATGCGCCAAGGACGCGCTCGCAGGCGCCCAGCCGCATACTCTCGCCAGGTACGACCACGATTCAAGGACCCCATGGTGATGATCAGCGAACGGCCCGCCAGTGTGGAAGACCGGGCGCTCCCTGGCCACTGGGAAGGCGACTTGATCATCGGAGCCAAAGGACAATCCGCGGTCGGTACGCTCGTGGAACGCTCGACCCGGTACACGCTGCTGCTCTACTTGCCCAATGGACATACAGCTACTGAAGTCCAAGATGCCATTATCGACAAGCTCGCAGACGTGCCCCATTCCTTGCGCCTGTCACTGACCTGGGACCAGGGAAGCGAGCTGGCCCAACACCGCAAGATCGGTTCACAGCTGGGCCTTGACGTGTACTTCTGTGACCCACACTCACCCTGGCAACGCGGCACCAACGAGAACACAAACGGGCTCCTGCGCCAATACATGCCCAAAGGAACCGATCTGTCACTCCTGACCGAAGCAGACCTGGACGCCATCGCCGACCAACTCAACGACCGTCCACGCAAAACGCTAAACTGGGATACACCCAAGCAGCGACTTGAGCTGCTGCTCAGGGCATAACACGTGTTGCAACCACCCCTAGAATCTGCCGCACGTAAGCACGCTGGGGGAGCGTGTTCCCCGCGCATGGGAACAAGCAGTCCATCGACCGATACAGAGTGGCACAAAATCTCATGGAGCGTGGCCATGGTGAAAGGGAATGACACGTCCGGAGACCTGTGAGAACGCTCCAACGCTAGTGTCTTTGGACGAAGTCCTACCAAAAGCGCACCATTCTTTGGCATACTGAGGGGCGGAAATCATCCGCCATCACAGGAGCCGTTCGTGCCTGAGCAAACCGTCCCCACTACAACTAAGCAGGCCCAGGCCTCGTCTGAGAGTGCCGCCAAACCCAGCCTCGGTCGCGTGATTGCCGCGTGGGCGGTGCATGCGTTCACGATTTCCGGGCTCGCGTGGGCGACGCTCGCGCTGTTCGCGATGCTCGATAACAACATCCCCATGATGTGGCTGTGGTTCGTCATCGCGCTCATCGTTGATGGCGTCGACGGCACGCTGGCCCGTAAGGTCGGCGTTCGCCAGGTGATCCCCTGGTTTGACGGCGGCGTCGTCGACAACCTCGTCGACTACCTGACGTGGACGTTCCTGCCCGCGCTCTTCATGGCGATGTACCTGCCCTTCGGACCCAAGCCGATCCCTGTCATCATGATGGTGGTCATCATCGTGTCCTCCGTGTTCTGCTACGCGAACGACGGAGAGAAGTCGAACGACAACTACTTCGTGGGCTTCCCGGCTGCGTGGAACTGCGTCGCGATCGTGATGTACGTGCTTCAAACTCCCGCGTGGGTGAACATCGCCGCGACGATCTTCCTCGCGATTATGACGCTTGTTCCGCTGCACTACACGCACCCGGCCCGCGTGAAGCGCTTCCAGATTCCCAACATCATCAGCGCGGCCGCGTGGATCGTGGCCTGCGCGTACATGGTCGTCGTCTACCCGGTGCAGCCGCTGTGGGCGCTCGTCCTCTTCTGGGTTGGTGGAGGCTGGTTCCTCATCGCCGGCTTCATCCGCACGGCGACCGGCGAAGACAAGTAGTCGCCGCGTCACGAACGGATACGAAGGTCCCCCGGGCATCGCGCTCGGGGGACCTCGTTATGCGAGCCCAATCAACAAATTCGCGGTCACGTCACGTGAGGGCGGGCGAGCCTCAGAGGCACGAGGCCGGGGCAAGTTGCGCTGTGAACATACAGTATGCGGGCGCTGGCGCCATCGGTGTGGAGGGTGCCGGAGGGACCGGAGGGCCTGGCTGCGGTGCCCGCGGGCGGTGGCGGGGCCTGGCCGGCACCACACAGCACCGAAGGCGCCGCCGGTGTGGAGGGCGCCGGAGGGTCCGGAGGGCACGGGCGGGCTTCGAGATCGACCACTCCGAGCCGTCAGGCTCGCGTGTGGCGATCTCGCGGGCGGCCGGGCCCGACGGCGCCCTCAACACCAGCGGCCGCCGCGACCCAGCGTGCCTACAGCAGCTCTGCGAGGCCCTTCTTGACGGCGCGGTCGCGCAGGTAGCGGAATACCTCGAGGAAGATGCCGCCGAAGAAGATCAGCGCGATGGCGGTCCATACGCCTGGGGGAGCGTGGCGCCCGTACATGAGGAAGTACACGTAGGGTGCGAGGAAGGTGATGGCGGCAGTGATGGCGCCGACGACGCGGTGCCAGAGCTTTTGGCCGGCGACCATTTCGATGAGGCCCCACGTGTAGGGGATGGCGGTGATCATGTCGATGGCCCACAGGATGCGCCAGTCGCCCCGGAAGTGGGGGACGTACATGACGGGCACGGCCCGCGCCATCGAGTACACGAGGACGACGACGTAGGCGATGAACTTGGGGTTGCGGCATAGCCGCAGGAATGCGGCGCGTTCGATGATGGAGGCGCCGACGGCCCGGGACGCGTGGGTGGCGTGCGACGAGGTTGTGAGCGTGTCGAGTCCGGCCATGGCAACGCGCATGAATTCGCGTTGCTCGTCGGTGCCGGCTGCCCAGCGCTCCAGTAGATCGAGGGGGGACAGGGCGACGGGGGTGTAGCCGTCGCGCGGCTGGCCGGCCTCGTGGATGAGGTCGTCCCCGAGGGCCTCACGCAGGCGCGAGAGCTGCTCGGTGGGGATTTCAGCGATCCACAGCCGTACACGGCGTTGGATGGCGTCGTGGAGTTCGTGGGAGAGCGCGTGTCCAGCGGCGGAGTGGGGGGAGAAGCCTTCGGCGGCGATGTCTGCCAGGGCGCCGGGATGTTCGACGATGCGGGTTGTGAGGTCGCCGGCTCGGTCAACGCCGGAGACTGCGATGATGGTGGCAGCATCCCACTCGTAGCTGCGTGCGATCTCAATGTCGAGGATCGAACGCAGTGTGATGAGGGAAGCGGTGTCACTCACGTGGGGCCTCTCGTCGGGAGTCGGACACATCCATTGTGCCTGACAAAGTGGTCGGAATGCACGCTCGAGGCTGGCGTGGCCTTGCCGCGTAGAATCGGGGTATGGCGAAACGACGGATTGATCCGGGCGAGGGAATGGTGGCGCTGCGCTCGTGGCGCGAGTCGGTGGAGTGCGGCGAGGAGCCGGCGCGTGCGATCGTGCTCACTGCCGTACGCTTCACCCTCGAGGAACTGGGAATCCTGCATCCGGGCCGTGCAGTCGAGGTGCGTGTGCCTCCCGCGGGCGCGGTGCAGATTTTGCCGGGTACGACTCATCGGCGCGGTACGCCCCCTGCCGTGGTGGAGACCGACGCGCGCACGTGGCTGTCGCTTGCGTGCGGGCTCCTCACATGGGACGAGGCCGTGGCCAGCTCGCGCGTGAGTGCGTCGGGTGAGCGCACCGACCTGGGGCCCTTCCTGCCGCTCGTGTGAGCGGCGGGGGAGGGGCGCAGACCTGCGGTGCTCAGGCCTCCAGCTGGGGCGCGCCGAAGCGGGCCTCGAGCTTGGGGGCGAGCCACTTCTGGGAGCCCTTGTATGCGTAGCGCTGGGCAATGGCGGCGATGGCCGCGGAGGTCGAGGCGAAGAGCACCAGGGAAGCGATGGTGACGTCGTCGGAGTCTTCGGCGGGGATGGGGCGTCCGGTGGCGACCTTCCAGCCGGCTTCGAAGAGCTTGGAGGCGGCGAAGGCCGCTCCGGCGATGACGATGGTCGTGGCGACCTTTTCGATGGTGGCTGAATCCATGGTTGCCTCCTGGCGTGGGGGTTGGTTGTCCCTGTGCGCGTGCGCACGATTCCATGATGCCCCACGCGGCGCTCTTGCGCGAGGCCCACGGGCACGCTGTCCTATGCTTGAACGGTAGTGTTCCCGTCCGAAGGATTCCTCATGGCTCGCGCCCGCTCTGTTTTTGCGCTCTCGGCCCTCGTTGTTGCGGCGTCGACGATTGCGGCTTGTACGCCGTCTGTGTCGTCCAGCGCGCCTCGGGATCCGTTCGCGTCGCCGATCGTCCCGGGTCAGAGTGCCCGAGCCTCGTCGAGTGCGACCACGGCTGGCACGATTGATGCTCCGACGCCGCGCAGCGGTTCGGGGACGGTGACGGTCGCTCTGGTGGGTGGCGCGCAGCTGCCGATGGTGACGGCACAGGAGTTCACGAAGGCGACGGGTTTCACGGTGGCCGTGGTGCCCGTCGATAGCGTTGCGGGCCTGGCGAAGACGAACGCGGATGTTGTTGTGGGGCTTGACGGCGCGGATGCGCTGCAGGCGAGCGCGTCCGGTTCGATTGCGGCCGTGGCGCCGCAGGACACGGTGACGCTGTCGGGCACGGCTGTGGAGGGCGCGGCTGCTGCCGTCGCCTACGGTCGTGACGACGTCTGCGTCATTGCCGACAAGTCGTGGATGAGCGCGAATGGTCGCCCGCTGCCGACCTCGTTCGGTGACCTGACGTCTCCGCGTATCCGCGCGCTGCTCGCGGTCCCGGACCCGGCCTCGTCGTCGGTGGGGCGCGCGTTCGTGCAGGAAGCTGCCTCGCAGACGGGCGAGGGCCTGGGATCCTTCGCGCAGTCTCTGAACCCGCGTGTGGACGCCTCCTTGGGGGCGACGATCGGCGCGTGGACCGCGGGCGCGCATGTGTCCGAGGAATACCTCTCTGAGATCGCGGGGGCCTCCGCCGCCACATCGGGAGCGTACCCGCTGGTTGTGGCCCCGCGTTCGCTGGCCGCTGCCGCAGCGACGAACACGGGCGCGGATTCCTACGGTACGCCGATCTCGTCGACGTGCATCGCCCGCATCATGTACGTGGCCGCGACGGGCTCGTCGGCCTCCGATGGCGCCGAGTCGCTGATTGCCTGGCTGCAGGGGGAGACCGCTCAGCGCTCCCTGGCGACGACCGGTGCGGCGTACCCGATTGACGGTGTGCTTGCCGCCGACACGAAGGCCGGCTGGCTCATGGGTATTACGGGCGAGGCGGTCGTCGCTGACGAGACGATCGGCTCCCTGGACGCGCTCGATGCCTTCCTGGCCACGTGGTCCTCGGCGCTGGCTTCCCCGGCGCCGACCACGCCGAGTACGCCCGACCCCGCGGCCGACCCGGGCACGCAGGACACTGGACAGGATCCGGCGCCCGCGGATGATGCGGCGACCGATCCGGGTCTCGACGATTCGGGTGCCGAGGAGTAATCCCCGCCGGACGTCCCTGAAGAGTCAGCCTCGCAGCATTGCGGGGCTGACTTTGCATTCTTCGCCGATGCGCATGGGGGCGATGAGGCCCGCTTCGCGCAGCTCGAGGAGGCGCGGCACGGTGCGCTCGACGACCTTCCACGGGTCGATCGTGTTGAGGTAGATGCGCGTGCCGCCCTCGAAACCCGCGAGCGTCGAGATGCGCCACTTGAGCAGGATGCGCCAGCGCATGGGCGTGGACACGGTGGGCGGGCGGTGGTACCACTCCTCGTTGGCGGGCACCTCCACGCCCGTTGCAGCGTGCGCGGCGTGGAGGATGTCGGAGATCCCGCGCATGACCTCGGGACTGACCTCCCACGGGTTCTTCGGCTCGCCCAGGGGCCAGATCGCGATACCGGGGAAACGGTGCCCGAACCCGGCCAGGGCGACGGCGTGCTCGTTCTGGGCGATGAGGAGCTTGCGCGTGGCAGCGACCGTGAAGATCTGGTCATAGATGTCGGGCTGGGCGCGCAGGCGCTCCAGCTCGGCCTCGGTCTGCACGGACATGTCGTCGATGGCGACGAGCTGCTTGTGGAGGTGGTCGAAGGACGCGCCCGCGGGACGCAGCCAGTTCTGGAAGGTCGTAACGTAGCGGACCGCGGGGTCCAGGTCGTACAGGTCGCGCATCGAGCGGGCCGTGTACGCCGTGTACTGCTCGTGCTCCTCGGGGGTGAGGGTGCCGGACCCGGCCAGCTGGTGGGCCTCGGTGGCGCCGTCGACGTAGTGGCGCTTGCCGATGATGAGGTCGTGGCCGCCGGAGAAGAAGCCGTTGGCGTACTGCAGCGCGCGGTCTCGCTGGTGGCCGCGAACTCGCCCTCGCTCATGCCCGAGGCCAGCATGCGGGCGCGCACGACGTTCATGACGTGCTCGTAGCCAGCGTCCGAGGCCAGGTAGTGGGCCATGCGGCGGCGGTCATTTTCGGAGGGGAGGTGCCCGTGGTTGAGGTGCCAGTAGTTGTAGGAGACGATCTCGAAGAGGTTAGGAATGCGTCGGAACTCAGCGACCGTGTCTCCGAGCTGATCGGCGCCGAGGGCGTCCAGCTGCTCCCAGGACCCGTCCTCGCGGCGTACCAGGCGCGACTTTTCGGGCGGGGTCTCGAGGTATCGGCCGGAACAGAAGGCACAGTGGTGCCCGTCGGCCTCGTGGTTGATGGGGTTGTGGTCCGTGTGTGGCGCGGTCAGGGGCCGGTTGCCGCGGCCCGGAACGGTCCACACCTCTGTGCCCGTCAGGAGGTTCTGCTGTTTGACAGTGCCGTCGGCCAGTCGGACGATGGCGCGGTCGGCGCGCGTGAGCTTGGAAGCCATGCCTGTATCGTACCCGTCTTCAGAGTCGGTCCATCGTGGCCGGATGCGACCCCATGCGCCCGGCCTCGCCCGCGTCCAGCGCGTCGATGCGCGCGCTCTGCTCGGGCGATAGGGAGAAGGAGAACACGTCGAAGTTAGCGGCCATGCGCTCGCGGCTCAGGGTCTTGGGGAAGACGACGTGGCCGCGATCCAGTGCCCAGCGCAGCGCGACCTGCGTTGGACCCACCCCGAGCTGCGTGCCGATCTCGATGAGCGTCGGGTCGGTGACCGCGCGTCCGCGCGCCAAGGGGGGACCATGCCTCGAACACCATGCCGAGTCCCTGGGCGTAGGCGCGCAGGTCGGCGTTGGGGAAGAAGGGGTGGGATTCGACCTGGAGGACGTGGGGGGCGACTGTCGCGACCGCGCGGACTGCCTCAACGTGCTCGCGCTCGTAGTTCGATAGGCCGATCGCGCGCGTGCCGCCTGCGTTGAAGGCATCCTCGAGGGTGGGCCAGGGCAGGGCGACGTTGCCCCCGTAGAGCGTGGGCAGCGGCCAGTGCACGAGGAGGAGGTCCACGTAGTCGGTGCGCAGGTCCTCGAGGGAGCGCCGGATGGATGCGGCTGCCCGATCGGGCTCGTGGTTGGAGTTGTCGACCTTCGTCGTGACGAACAGGTCCTCGCGGGGGATTCCCGATGCCTCGAGCGCCGCCCCGACCTCGGCCTCGTTGCCGTACATCTGCGCGGTGTCGATGTGGCGGTACCCGACCTCGAGGGCGCGGCTCACCGCGTCGTAGGTGTCCTCAGGTGCGACCTTGTAGGTGCCGAAACCCAGCACGGGGATGGGCAATCCCGTCGGCAGCGCGAGGGTTGGAATTGGGGACGAGGCCGGGGCGGGGCCTGCGGGAAGCGGGGTGTTCATCGGTGAATCCTCCTAGTCGTTCCCAGTGTAGCCTTCCGCACGCGGTGCAGTTGCCGTCATCCACGCGCGCGCTCGGTCAGTGTGCCGTAGCGTTGTCCTCGTTTTAAGGCCGTGCGCGGTGACGACCTGAAAGTGCAGGAGGAATCATGATCAACGCCTACGAGACGGAGGACGGCGTCGTCTTCGATATGAGCGGCCTCGAGTGCGAGGCGCTGCGCTCGTACGCCGATGGGCTCCTGACTGACCCCGAGCATCCGTTCGTTGAGCTGCTGCGCGACCAGGGCCTCGTCGTTGGTGATGCTCCCGTCCCGCACCTTGCTGCTCTCCTTCAGGCGTTCTCGCAGGCGACGAAGGTGCTGACCGCCTGGGTCGTCGCTCCGGCTGGGTGCCGCCGATCCACCTTCTTCGTTGGCCCGCGCTCCGTCGCGGTGTTGCGCTGCGACGATGGGGGTATGTACGGCGGCGAGGAAGACATGCTGTCAGTGTGGGCGATTGATGTTGCGCAGCTGAGGGAGATGTTCCTCGAGCTCAGTGCCTTGGGAGAGCCGTCGGGCGAGGGCATTGTGCCGACGGCGGTGCCCGAGGTGATCTTCACTGCCCTGGAACGGGGCGACGTCCCACAGATCCTCCTGCAGGTGCCGAGGGTTGCTCGCGAGATCGCCGAGGTGATCGATGCCGAGGTCGACGAGGCGACGGGAGCCTTCTGGGCGGACGTCGCGGACGAGGCGTGGGTCGGGCTCGCCGTCCGGGTCGTCGATGCGGTGTCGTACCCGAGTCTGTCGGGCGAGAGCTGGCGATTGCTCGCCACCAGCGAGGAGGTCTGCGAGGTGCTGGCAGGCGTCGAATTCGAGGAGCTGTACCCCGACGAGGTGCCCTTGCTGGCAAGCGCAGATGGTGAGTTCTGGGCGGTCGCCGCGCCGTCATCGCCGGAGGTTCTGTGGGCAGATATTGAAGATGTGCTCGCCGAGCAGTCCGCTGTGTGAGCGATAGATCTCAAAGTCTGAGACCTGCGGGTGACAAATAACTTCTGTCCTGATGGTCAGTCGACCCTGCGACGCGTTTTTCCCGGTTTTGGACGACTTCCGTCGGTCCTTTTGAGGGTTCTGACCGCGTGACTGGCGATTTGTTGGAATATGACTGAAAAACTTGAAATATGTGTCTGCAATCCGGTTGACACTTTTATTGGTGTCACGGTTGATTTCGTTGATATTCCCCGAAATTTCAGGACCCCTTGTCTAACCATCCGGTAGGGTTTTTGTTAGGTAACCCACCGACAAATCCTCGCTCCGCCAACGAATTTGGCGTACGATAGATACTGTTCAACCACAGATCGTCTACACGTCCAGACAACGAACGGAGAGTTATGTCGGTTCGCAATGCCCTGCTGGCGCTTGTTGCGCAGCAGCCCGCCGGTGTCTACCGCCTGAAGCAGATGTTCGAGGAGCAGACGTGCGGAGCATGGCCGCTGAATATCGGCCAGGTCTACCAGACGATGCAGCGCCTCGAGCGCGACGGTCAGGTTGTGTCTCACGCTGAGACCAATGCGGGCCGTGATTCCGAGGTCTTCGAGCTGACTGATGCCGGCCGCGATGTCCTCACCGCCTGGTGGTCCACCCCCGTTCCCCGCGAGCACCCCGAACGTGATGAGCTCGTCATGAAGCTTGCCGTGGCTGCCGCCGACCCGACGGTCGACGTCGAGGCCATGATTCAGACTCAGCGTCGCTCGACCCTGGGTTCCCTGCGTGATGTCACCCGCCTGAAGGCCTCGGCCGATGAGGGTGAGCTTGCATGGAAGCTCATCCTGGAGCGTCACATCTTCGACCTTGAGGCCGAGCTCAACTGGCTTGACCACATCGAGTCCGGTGCGGTCTCCGAGGCCGCGCGTCGTGCCGCCTTCGCTGCCGCGAAGGGCCGCTCGATGAGCTGGGCCCAGGCTGAGGCCAGTATTTCGGAGCGTGCCGGGGTGCGATGAGCCAGCCTGTGCCACTACCGATCCGGATGGTTGGCGTCGGACATGAGTTCGGCGCGGACGGTGTCCGAGTGAGAGCGCTCGACGGGATCGACCTTGAGGTCGCACCCGGCGAGCTTCTCGCTGTTATGGGACCCTCTGGCTCCGGTAAGTCGACGCTCCTGTCGATCGCCGGTGGTCTCGAGCGTCCGACCCGTGGAAGTGTCTTCATTAACGGGGTTGACCTGGCGTCGCTGGACAGCGTGCACCGTGCCGAGGTGCGTCGCCGCTCAATTGGGTACGTATTCCAGGACTACAACCTGATCCCGTCTCTGTCGGCTCTTGAAAACGTTGAGATGCCGCTGCAGCTCGATGGTGTAAGCCCGTCGAAGGTCCGCTCGGCCGCGATGGCTGCGCTGGAGGAGGTGGGCGTTGCTGACCTGGCAGACCGCTTCCCTGAGCTGCTTTCCGGTGGTCAGCGACAGCGCGTCGCGATCGCTCGCGGGCTCGTGGGTAACCGCTCGGTCATTCTTGCGGATGAACCGACGGGTGCGCTCGATTCTCACACTGGCGAACAGATCATGTTGGTGTTGCGTGATCACATTGATGCCGGTGCAGCCGGTATCCTCGTGACTCATGAGGCCAGAATGGCCGCATGGGCAGATCGAACTGTCTTCCTACGCGACGGTCGCATCGTCGACCGCTCGAGGGGAGACTCGCTGAGGGATCTGCTGGCAGACACAGCACCAAGGATCTAATGAGCAGGCTCAACACACGGATGAGGCGATGGGGAGTAGTACTCCGCATCGCCTCTCGTGATGCGCGCCAAAGCTTGGGGCGCACGCTCACGGCGGTGTTTCTGATCTCGCTGCCGATCATTATCGCGATCGCGGCGATCACCTTCTGGGATGTGACGACCTCGCAGCGCTACCAGGCCTCGTCGTGGCTCGGACACCGCAGCGACGTGCAGGCGGTGACGCTGCACCGGTCCTCGACGGCGATCGAACAGGACTTTACTGTGGATCGTCTCGGGCAGACAGCCTCGAGCGACGAGGTAACGGTCTCGATGGAGACTCTCAACAACTGGGTACCAGCAGGCGACCAGCTGATCGCCGTTGACACTCTCTACCAGCTGCGACTGGAAACATCGAGCGGCACGGGCTTCACGGTTGATAACGGCACGCAGGCCGCCGAGCTCGACGCCCCGCGAGTGAACGCGGGTGGAAAGCGCGGGCCGCTGGCCGCAGGCCACGCCGTGATCTCTCAGGATGTCGCCCGAGCACTCTCGGTCTCGGTCGGAGATAGCGTCGACCTGTCCTGACAATCGCCAAGGAACGTGCGACGCAGACCCTCAAGGGAAGCGTCGTTATCGACGCAATCATCGGTGGCACCGAGCGCGCCATTATCGGCGATGGAACCCTTCCCATCGATCGCCTTGCTGTCGCGGGGCGCACGCAGACGGCCTGGTACGTGATCGGGCCCGTGCCCGTCACCTGGGAAAAGATCCGCGAGATCAACGCATCCGGTTTCTCTGTTTTGTCTCGCCAGGTGCTTGCGAGCCCGCCCGATGCCTCGGTGCTCTCCTCGCAAATCCAGCAGTACCAGGTTCCTGAGAACACTCGTCGGGCGAACCCCGGGCAGTACCTTCTCCTTGTTGCGGGTATTCTCCTGATCCTCACGGAGTTGATCCTGCTCATCTCGCCGCTGTACACCGTCGCTCAGCGTTCGGTGATGCGCACAGCCGCCATGATTGTTGCGAACGGCGGTGACCGCACGGACGGACGCAGGCTCACGATTGCCCACGGTGTCATCATCGGCATCTACTCGGCGCTCTTTCTGCCGCTTTGTCTGCGGCTGCCATGGTCGCCATCGGCATGTGGTCGGGCCTGGGCATCGGTATCGTGCCGTGGTGGCCGCTCGCGCTGTCGGTACTCCTGCCGGTTCTCCTCTCGCTCATGGCGTCCGTGTCTCCGGCACATACGACCTCCCATATCGACACGTCCGCCGTCATCGGTGGGCGCGTGTGGGAGCCCTCGCGCCTGGTGCGACGCCGCATGATCTACCCGATCGCTCTCCTTGCCGGCCTGCCGCTGCTTGGCATTGCTGCCTGGCGAGGCTCGATTCTGGCACTCGTCGTCGGTATCGGTTTACTCGAGGCGGGCCTGATCGGATCGATTCCCTACATCTTTACTCGGTGGCGTGCTCCCAACCGCCGCGCGTCGATGAGCATGCGCCTTGCGCTGCGCGACGCGGTGCGTAACGGCCATCGCACGTTCCCGGCCATGGCCTCGATCCTGACGACCGTGTTCGTCGCCTGCGGCCTGCTCATCACCCTGTCCTCGTCGAACGAGGCCGGCTGGAACGCTCGTCCCCACGTGGGCCAGCGTGGTCAGGTCTTCGTGTCGACCGTCGACCGCACCGAATCCGTCAAGCGGTCGCGTGACCTCATGAAGTCGGCCGTCGATGCCGTCGATGCTCAGCGCGGTGTTACGTCGCAGGTGACGCTCAATGGCCTCGCATGGAACAGTGGGCCGGGTGGCCCAACCACGATGGTCGAGGCGGTGCACCCCTACAACGGTTCGACCTTCACGATGTCGGACAAGATGGGCACCATGACGGAGCTGGACCTGGCCTACATGGTCGACGACGGCACATATCTGCGTGAGGCTGGATACTTCGCCAACGAAGATGACATGGTGCGTGCAATCGCCACCCTCAACGCCGGCGGCGTCCTCATTCCCGACCCGGCGTACATCGACGGTGCCGGCCAGGTGACGCTGCGCAGCCTCGACATGAGCGCCATCGCGGAAGCGAAGGCCGCGGGAGCCTCGGACGATAATCTTCCGGACGCCAAGGTGACGACCGTCCAGACCTTCGTCGCCACGCCCCTGACCCGTGTCAACGTCATTGTGCTGTCGCCGACCGCAGCATCCTATCTGGGTCTGCAGGCGCGGCCTCTAGGCGAGCTTCTGACGGTCGAGAAGCAGGTCAGTCCCGTCGATGCCCCGTCGTTCCAGGCGACGATTGCCCGCCAGGTGCCCGGTGCCTCGGCTCAGGTCATCGTCCCGACGATGCGTTCCCTCGTCCTGCCCTACGTCGCAGCACTTATCGCCATTGTTGCCGCCGCGGGCCACGGTCGCCCTCGTCGTCGCCCTGTCGGCCTCGGACATGCGTCCCGATCTCGATACACTCGACGCGATCGGCGCGGCGCCCACGATGCGTCGCCACGTCACCACGTGGCAGGGTGTCGTGCTCGCGCTGAATGTCATCCCGACGGCCGTCCTGTCCGGCCTCGTCGTCGGCGTTCTCGCCGTCATCACATTCGCCAACTCGCATGTATTCTCGACGCTCACCACGCTGCGGCCGGTCGTGCCGTGGGGCGCGCTCCTGGGCATGCTCATCGGCATGCCGATCCTGTGCGCGCTCGTCGCGATCATCCTGACGCCCCGCCATCAGAAACGTATTCGTCGCATCAACTAGGGGATATCGATGAGTGAGACCCCCGACGAAGTCATCATCCCCGCCGGAGCGCTCGCTTCGTCGTCCGTGCGCGTGGATACCTGGTTGTGGGCGACCCGCCAGCTGAAGTCACGCTCCCAGGCCACGGCCGCCGTGCGCGCGGGGCACGTGCGCGTCAACGGTGAGCCCGTCAAGGCCGCCTACAAGGTGCGCGTCGGGGACGAGGTGCGCCTGCGGATCGAGGGCTTTGACCGGATCCTCGGGGTGGTCCTCCTGCTGAGCAAGCGCGTCTCCTACCCGCAGGCTCGTACCGCCTACGACGACCGCACCCCGGAGCGTCCTCGTATACACATCCCGGTCGCTATGCGAGAGAGGGGGCAGTGGCCGACCGACCAAGAAGGAGCGCCGCGAGCTCGATAGGCTTCGCGGCTACGACTCCCACGAACACTACTGAGCGCATCGACGAGGCCCGGGTGCCCCTCCATGAGGTCGTGGCCATGGGCGGGTTGTTTGTCCCGTTGCTCGTAGTCCTTCCGTGGTCCAGCGGCTCATCAGAAGCTGCGCTGCAGACACTGACCCCGCCGCCCACGGGGCGACGGGGTCAGTGTGATCAGGGGAAGCCGCGTTACTCGTTCGGGTAGAACCTCTTGAGCTTGATCTCGTAGTACCTTCCCCAGGTGGGGTCGTAGGGGATCTCAAACTGAGTCGTCCCCGTGCCGCTGCTGTCAATGTTGATAGTTGCCACTTCGCCGACGTCATATCCCTTCGATGTGATCCAGCTGCTCGTGGTGTGGATTTTCATTGTGAGCGTGACTGTCGTGGAGGGGAACGCCGCGAGTTCCTTCTTCACGCTATCGTTCGCGGTGACGGTCGCTGTGCAGGCGAGACTCGAGTCGGACTCTCCTATCACGCACTCGCTCGTGGTCTCGAACGCCTCGTTGGGCGTGTTATTGGCGACGAGGTCGTTAATGCGGACTTTCTTCTCGCATTGCTGCTTGACAATGCTCTGAATTTCCTCGTCGGAGGAGATGTACAGGCTGTACAGATCGTCGAAATTCTTGACGTTGTCGGGCGTGACCTGCGAGCACCAGTAGGGGGCGAGCTCCTCGCCGGCCTGTTGGAGGGTCGTGTGTGTGCCTCGTCGCGCATGTCTCTGGCAGACTGGCTAGCCTGCGACGTCGAGACCAGGATCATGGCCGTCGCCAAGGCGAGGAGTGCTGCCACGCCACACGCGAAGCGGTTGTACAAAGACAGACCTGCGCTCTTTCTGTGTTTTGCGGGGGTGGTCGCGGTGGTGTTCAGATCGCTCACTGGATAGCCTCCTGCACCTTCTGGAGCTGTTCCTTTGCCTCGTTGAGGATGGTCTGCGAACGGTGAACGTCATCCTGGGCTTTGCCGTGCATGCCCGCGGCTACGATGGTCGATCCGAGGAAGGCGAGTGTCACGATCGAGGCGATAACGGCGGTGATGACCTGTCCGCGAGTTGCCCGTGCGGCAGGAGCCTGGGTGACGGGAGTAAACTCCGTCGTTGCGCCCGCGGGAGTCTGCGAAGGCTCCGTGGAGGAGTCGGCACCGGGGTCCGGGGTGGTGGAGGTGTCGGAATTGAGGGTGTCGTCGGCGCCGGGGAGTGCCTGGTAGCGGTCGGTCCACTGGGTGCCGTCCCACCAGCGCAGCTGGTCGGTTCCTGCAGGGTCTGCGTACCAGCCCTGGACGGGGTTGCTCACGAGGAGACTCCTTTCACTGTGTCCCATCCATTCTAGGGGCGCGCCAATTTCGTTGAAGTGGTCAGTGATGGGCCTCACGTCATAAATGGACAGGTGCCCACGGTGCGGTCGTGCAGTACAAATGACGGTTCCGCCGCCCATTCGGGCAGCGGAACCGTCACTCGATGCTGATGCTTATATGTTCGGGAAGAACGACGTCACCTGGATGTCGTAAGCCAATCCCCAGCTCATGTCGAAGGGGATATCGAAGGTTGTCGTTGTAGTGCCACTCACATCGATTGTCACGGTTGCGACGTTGTCGATCACGTGCGACTGGGTGGGCAAGTTCGTATGGGTGTCGGCGACGCGCATGCGCAGGGTCGCGGTCGTTGTTGAGTACCCGTTGAAAAGCAGCTTCTCGCTCGGATCGATGGTCACGGTAGCGGTGCAGGACGCAGTATCTTCCGACTCGTTGACGGTGCATTCGGACGTGACGGTGAACAGCTTGTTGGGATCTTTCAGGCTAACGAGCTCGGCAAGTGCCACTTTCTGCTTGCATTCACTATTGATCTTGCGCTGTTGTTGCGATGATGCGCCGTTGTAGTCCCTATACAGGGTGGACATCTTGTCGGCGTTCTCCGAGGTGATTTGGTTGCACCAATTGGTCGCCCTGACTTCGAGCGTCTGGTTCTTGGCATTTTCCGTCGCCTTCGTCAGGCTCTCCACCTCGTTGTTACGGGAAACGGCTTTTGAGAACAGCGTGATCATTGTGATCGCGCTGATGATGACGATGAGGGCCAAGATCCGGTTGACGATGCTCAGGCTGCGGACCTTGTACTGTGGAAAGAAGACGGGGCCGGACTGGTGTTCGTTCACTTGCCTGCGTCCTTTGCTTCCTGGAGCGTCCGCTCGGCCTGATCGTAGGCAGATTGTGCGTCCTTCAGATCCTCACCGGCACTCACATAGGCGCTGCCAGCTAGTGCGGCGCCGGCGATGAAGAAGAATATCAGGATGCCCAGGATTCCCGTGGTGATGAGCTGCGAGGCCGGGGGCTGAGCTTTGGGCTTCGTTGCGGGCTTTGCTGCTGTGGGCTTCGTCGCGGCAGGCACCTGGACGGGGGCGCCGGTGGGGGAAAACTCTACTTGCGCGGCGGGCTCGGACGGAGTGTCGCTGGTTGTTTGGTTGCCGGTGGGGGCGGGGCGGAACTGGTCGCTCCACTGGGCGCCGTCCCACCAACGCAGCTGGTCGGATCCTTCGGGATCCGCGTACCAGCCCTGGACGGGGTTGCTCATGAGGAGGCTCCTTTCACTGTGTCCCATTCATTCTAGGGGCGCGCCAATTTCGTTGAATTGGTCAGTGATGGGCCTCACACGTCTGTCAGAGGGTGGTCGGCCACCAGGACGTCATCGAGAACCCGCACTCGGTCTTGTCGGTCATCGCCGGGTCGTAGGGCACGGAAATCGTGAACGTAGCGGGGGTTCCTGGCGTGAGCGTCACTGTCGTCGTCCCCTGGTAGGGGGAGGAGGGGTTTAGGGTGGTTCCCTTGTCGAGGGTGTAGCCGGAGATCGTGAGCTCAAGGGGGCCGAGCGAGGAGATGGCACTCGTGGAGCTCAGCGTGATGGTGCCGTTGATTGTCGTAGTCACCTGGTCGGTCGTGCACTCCGGGACTCCGGGCTGAATGCGGCCTCGGCACCGGCGCGCTGCGCGTTGGCGTAGGTCTCCTTGGGGGCGCACTCCTCGTGAATGGCGTCCTTGACGGCCTGCGTCGCCGAATCGTAGGACTTAATGGCGTCGCGGATCGATGCAGCCCTCTCGCGGGTGATGGAATCGCACCACGCCTTGGCATCCTTGTGAACGTTGGCAGCGTCGAGGCGGGTCTTCGCGTCGGCGATCTGCTCGTCGAGCGCCGCCTTTTCGGACTGAGCCTGCTCTGCCTGTGTGTCATAGCTGGATGCCGAGTGCGAGCGCCACGCGTTAATGCCGCCGACGATGGCCGACAGGATGATGAAGATGACCGCGAGGGCGGCTCCCGCGACGGTTGCGGCGCGCAGGGGGGGCGGGTGCACTCACTTCTGTGCCTCCTCGATCTGTCGGTTGATGTCCGCGAGTGTTGACTGTGCGGTGTCGAGCTCCTGCTGGGCTGTCTCGGCGCGGCTCTTTGCCTCATCGTGAATGCGGCCACTGGCGCCCAGGTGGGACCACGCGACCACGAGGACCGTGATGAAAACCGCGACAAGTACCCAGGAGGCGACGCAACCGAGCGTCCACTTGAGGGTGCCGGAGTGCCCCTGTGTTTCTTGGGGGGTCTCGGCGTCTCCGGGCATCGGGATGGGGGCATCGCCCCCACGTTCATGGACGAGGCGTGGGCAGGCTCCCATGCTCCCGTTTCCTCGGGGAGGGATGGGGTCGGAGGCCTCCCAGTGCGCGGGGTCGTCCGGGGAAGGGATCGGAGGAAACTCAGCGTTGGCCTCGGCCGCCGCGGTCGACGCGACGTGTTCGGGCTGAGCGTAGTGCGGGGCCTCGTCGTAGGCGGGGATCGCCTCGGCCTGCGTGGGAGCCGCTCCAGCCTGCGGGGGTGCCGCCTCGTAGGGCTCGACGTACTCCGTCCAGGCGTGGCCGTCCCACCAGCGCAGCTGTGCGGCGCCGGTCGGGTCGGCGTACCAGCCTTCCGCAGGTTCGCTCATCGTGGTTCACTCTCCCGTGTCATGTCAAAGCCGAGTGTCTGGTCAGGAAGTCTAGTCGCCCGAGGGATGGTGGGCAACTATGCGCTCAGACCCCGCTGGGCCACATGCCAGTGGCGTATACGATGCATTTAGGTGAACTGTATGACGGGAGAGGGGTCGTTGAGGTAAAAGATCCTTGCCCGTTGGCGGGGATCGTTATTGTCTGAGTGTCAACTGGGCGGTAGCCCGCTGACGAAGCGCCGGGAACGATGTAGACCTCGATGGTGACGTCGTAGCTGGACAGGCTTGTCATCGTGGGGGCATCAATTTCCGGTGCCGGTCACGACGGCCGAAGAGCCCGAGGCAGTACAGGTGAAATCGATCGGGATAAGGTCACGCTTTGCTTCAGTCGAGTACGCGTCGGCAAAGGCCTTCTTCTCGGGGCAGAACTGGCCGATTGCCTCGCGGCGCGTCGCCGACAGATCAACGTACTCCTGCACCTTGGTGTTGAGAGAGCTAAATGATGAATTCGCACTTGTGAAGCTGTCGCACCACTGCTGCGCTTCCTTCTTGCTGGTTGCTCGTTGATCTTCGTGCGAATCGTCGCCGTCTCGGTCTCTGTCTCCTTAGTCTTCTCGCGCAGGGATTGGGCGTCGCTCTGCGCCTGTCGGGCGGACTCTGAATTTGAGCGTGCGGCGAGTCCCATGACCACCGACAGGATGAGGAAGAGGGCGGCGAGGGCGGCGCCAATAGCCGTCAGAGCCTTCAGGCCGCTGTGGGATCCTGCGGGCTTCTGCGCGGGCATGGGAGCGGGGGTGGGAACGTAGCTCACTGCTGTAACTCCTCAAGTTCCTTCTTGGCTTGATCAAGCTCCTTTTGTGCCTGGTCGTACTGTCTTTGGGCCTCGTCGCGTTCTTGGACCGCGGGGGTGCGTTCAGCCAGTGAGTAGGTATAGGAGCCGCCTGCAATAGCCGTCGTTACGCCGAAAACGACGACGGCCACCCAAGCGGCAATCGTCCAGAGATTCCAGCGTGAGGTGGTCTTGGAGGCTTTCGTGTGCGTTGCTTTCTTCTCCCGAGGATCCTTCTTTGGCTGGTCGAACTTGGGTTCGGAGCCGTACGGATTCGACGAGACGGTCGGTGCCTGCTTGTTCGAAGGCAGGTGAGGGCCCTTCGGGGCAGAGGTCTGCTGCGCGCTGGTGCCCCGTGCGACGGCGGCCTGTGCGCTGGCGGCAGCGCCGGGATTGGAGACGCCTGTCGGCATGGCCTGCATCGGGGCTTGCTGCCTCATCCCCTGCTGGGGGAAACCTGTGCCTGCATGCTATGTTGTGGCATGCCGTGCTGCTGCATTCCCTGCTGGGGGATCCCCTGCTGTGGCATGTGCTGCTGCTGTGTGGGCATCGGCTGGTACTGTTCCGTCCACGAGCCACCGTTCCACCAGCGCAGGCGCTGGCTGCCGACAGGATCCGGGTACCATCCCGGTGCGGGTTGAGACATGACCGTCCTTTCAGTTTCTGGCACCAGTGTAACCAATCCGTGAGGTTCTTAACGCAGGCACTATGACAGTTGTGGAGAACGCCAGACGCGTGACAGGTACTCTGAAAGCTATGGCCTCTCCTTTTCGCGTCTTCACCCCTGCTCGCACTGTTTGTCGTCGTTGCGTTGGGTGCGGCGATCGGGGCCATTCGGATCGGCCCGCTGCGCTTCGGTGCAGCCGGAGCGCTCTTCGTGGGCCTCATCGTTTCGGCTCTGCATCCCGAGGTTGTCAGTAACCACATGTCGATCGTCCAGCCGATGGGTCTGGCGTTCTTTGTCTATTGCGTCGGCATTTCCGCGGGCGCGACCTTCTTCCAGAATTTGCGTAAGCAGACGAACCTCCTCGCCCTCACGATAATCGTGTGTGTCGTGGGCGCGCTCATTGCCCTCGTTGGTGGTCGCCTCCTCGGCTTGTCTTCGGGCCTGACCTCGGGCCTCTTCACGGGTGCGCTGACGGCCGCTCCCGCCCTCGATACGGCTACCCGCCTGACGGGGGACCCGAACGCGGCGGTCGGATACGCCTTCGGCTATCCGGTGGGTGTCATCGGTGGCATCCTCATTGTCACGATCACCGTGACGAGGAAGCGGGTCGGCCCTAAGGACACGCCTTCCCTCGCGGGGGCGTCCCTGGAGGCCGTGAGTATTCGTGTGTCCAAGCACATCAACACGCGCAACATCGATGCGTGGCGTGACCAACGCGTGCGCCTGTCCTACCTGCGTCGTGACGGGCGTACCCGCGTCACCGCTCCCGGCGAGGACCTGCTGCCGGGTGACCACGTCGTCATGGTCGGCGATCCCGCGTCTATTAAGGAGACGGCACCCCTCGTCGGCGAGATCCTCGACCACAACCTCGAGGACGACCGTTCCGACCTCGCCTTCGAGCGCATCGTCGTGTCCAACCCCGACGTCGCCGGCCGCAGCGTCTGCGAACTCAATGTCACCAAGCGCTTCGGTGCCGTCATCACGCGCGTGCGCCGAGGCGACCTGGACCTCCTGGCCCGCGACGACCTTGACCTGCAGCTCGGCGATCACGTCGCCGTCGTCGTTCCCACGGACGAGCTCGATGACATCGCCGAGTGGCTCGGCGACTCCGAGCGCCGCGTCGCCGAGGTCGACGGCATGGCTTTCGGTATTGGCCTCGTCCTCGGCCTGCTCCTGGGCATCGTCTCCTTCCCGCTGCCCGGCGGCCAGGGATTCCAGCTGGGCGCCGCCGCCGGACCCCTGATCGTCGGCATGCTGCTCGGCGCACTGCGCCGCACCGGACCGCTCGTGTGGACCCTGCCCGCCGCCGCGAACCTGACGATCCGCCAGATCGGCCTCATGCTGTTCCTCGCGGCCCTCGGCCTGAATGCAGGACCGCAGTTCGCGAGCCTACTCGGCAGCCCCGAAGGCTGGCGCGCCGCGCTCCTTGCCGCCGTCATGGTTGTTGTCTGCTGCGTCCTTCAGGCCGTCGGCGCGAAGTTTATCGGCCTGTCCTCCGCGCGCGCAGCTGGCGGCATCGCGGGCTTCCTCGGCCAGCCCGCCGTCCTGCAGGCCGCCGACGCCCGCGTCACCGACGAGCGCATCGAGGCCGCCTACGCGACCCTCTTCGCCTTCGCGATCATCGTCAAGATCCTGCTCCTGCCGGTCATCACCTCCTTCCTGTGAGCACCGTAGACTAGGGCCATGGCTACCCCCGACTTCGTCCTCGAACTGCGCCGACACGTCGGCCACGCGCCCCTGTGGATGCCCGGCACGACCGTCGTCATTGCGCGCCCCGCCCCGGGATGCGCGCCAATCGACTGGGAGCGTCCCGTCGCTCCTGCGGATGTTGAGGTCCTGTGCGTGCGCCGCTCGGATAACGGAGCATGGACCCCCGTGACCGGCATCGTCGACCCGGGCGAAGAGCCCGCGATCGCCGCCGCACGCGAGGCCTTGGAGGAAGCCGACGTTCGCATCGAGGTGCGCCGCCTCCTGTCCGTCGAGGTCGTCGGTCCCGTCACTTACGACAACGGAGACGTCACCACCTACCTGGACGTCGCCTTCGCTGCCGAGTGGCTGAGCGGCGAGCCGAGCCCCGCCGACGGTGAAAACAGTGAAACCGCGTTCTTCCGAGGCGACCAGCTCCCTCCCATGAATGACCGCTTCAGCCGCGCCGTCGCCAAGGCGCTGAGCGCCCGCCCCGACGCGGACTTCCTCACCGCCTGACCTTGCGTGAGCAGAGGGGAGCGCCCCGGCCTCGTCCGCGTGTGCGCAAAAAAGCTTGTGTTTCTGTCAAACCCCTTGCGGGACTGAAGTCCTAGTGGTGGAATGGGTGCATGGATACACCTAGCAAGATTGCATATTCCGTCACCGCCGACTCCACCGGTGGTCGCGCCGGCACCTCCTCCGTCCCCGCGCTCGGCATCAGCCACGTCATGCGCATGCCCAAGGAACTGGGCGGCCCCGGCGACGGCCCCAACCCCGAAGCCCTCTTCGCCATGGGATACGGCGCCTGCTTCCAGGGCGCCATGGGCCTGGCCGCCAAGGAACTGGGCATCGACACCAAGGACTCCGTCGTGCGCACCACCATCGGGCTTGGCCCCGAGGGCGACTCCTTCGCCCTCACCGCCGACATCGAGGTCTTCATCCCCGGTGTCGAGCTCGACCGCGCCCAGGCCCTCGTCGACCGCGCGCACCAGCTGTGCCCGTACTCCAAGGCCACTCGCGGCAACGTGCCCGTCACCGTCACCGCCGTCGCCAACCTCTGAGCGCACCCGATAGACGAAAGCAACCCCGGCCTCGTCCGTTCCACATGGACGAGGCCGGGGTTGCCTCATGCCGTTGCGCCCGGCCGAGTGGGGCGTCAGGCACCCTGCTGCGGGTGCCGCGCGCACGGCTTCACCCTTCGGGCTCACCGCGCGCGGGCGCCCCGGGCGTCAGGCGCCCTGCCAGTACGCCTCGAGCACCCGGGAGAGGTCGAGGAGGTCATCCACGTGGCTCATCTCGCGCGCCGAATGCATCGACAGCAGGCCGATGCCCACGTCCACCGTCAGGATTCCCAGACGGGTCGCCGTGATTGGGCCGATCGTCGTGCCGCACGGCATCGCGTTGTTACCCACGAAGCTCTGCGAGGCCACGCCCGCCGCCGCGCATGCGCGATTCCACAGGGCGATGCCCTCGGCGTCTGTCGCGTAGCGCTGCTTCGAGTTGATCTTGATGATCGGGCCCGCGGCCCATCATCGGACGGTTATCCGGATCGTGGTGGCCCGCGTAGTTCGGGTGCACCGAATGCGCCGCGTCCGCGCTCACGCACGACGAGGCCGCAAGCATGCGCTCGAAGCCGTCCTCATCGCGGCCCAGAGCCTTCGCCGTGCGGCGCAGCACCGTCTCCAGGATCGGGCCGGCCGCACCCGTGCGCGACTCCCGAGCCCACCTCCTCGTGATCGAAGCACATGAACACCGTGACGTCGCCGCCCGCAGGTGTGCCCTGTGCGGCCAGGCGCTCCAGGGCCACCAGGCCCGGGTGCACGCTCGACAGGTTGTCCTGGCGCGAGGCTGCGATGAACTGGCCCTTATCGCCGAAGAAACCCGGCCCCTGGCTGGGGGTGAGGATCAGGTCGAAGGCCGCGACCTGTGACGCGTCGTCCAGGCCCGCCGTGCGCGCCACGTACTCCAGCACGTTGCCGTACGGGTTATCCACCGTCCACACCGGGTGCAGGTGCTTCTGCGGATCCAGCTTCAGCCCGCCCGGATTCACGTCGCGATCCAGGTGAATCGCCAGCTGCGGGATGCGCGCGATCGGGCCCGTACGGGCCAGGACGACCTCGCCACTATTCAGGACCAGGCGGCCCGCCAGCGTTAGCTCGCGATCCAGCCACGAGTTCCACATCATGCCGCCGTACACCTCGACGTCGATCTGGCCCCAGCCATCCGGCGTCGTCGACTGCACCGACGGCTTCACCGAGAGCGCCGGTGAATCCGTATGCGCGCCCACGATGCGGAAGCCCGCGTCATCCGCGACCGCCTCGGGAACAAACCACGCGGCCACCGCGCCGCCGCGCACCATCACGTGACCGCCCGGCGACGCATCCCACGCGCCCCTCTCGTCGACGCGCGTAAAGCCGGCGTCCACCAGGCGCTGCGCCACGACCTCGGCGGCGTGATAGGGGGAAGGAGAATCAAGGAGGAAATGCTGATAGTCCACCGCGTTCGCGTGGACCTCGTCCAGTTCAAGCTGTGCCATACCTCAATGGTAGAACGCCGCGCGTGGCGTGGCCTACGCTTGAGTCATGAGTGAGATCCCCGCATACACCCTGTCCGACGGCCTGGACGTCCCCGCGATCGCGCTGGGCACCTACAACCTGCGCGGCGCCTCGGGTGTGGCCTCCATGGTGGCCGGCGTTGAGGCCGGCTACCGCATGCTGGATAGCGCCTTCAACTACGAAACGAGGGCGCCCTCGGAGCGGCGGTGCGCCGCTGCGGCATCCCCCGCGAGGAGCTGCGCCTCGTCTCCAAGCTCCCCGGGCGCCACCAGCGCTACGACGAGGCCGTCTACACCCTCGAAGAATCCCTCATGCGCGCCGGCCTGGACTACTGGGACATGTACCTGATCCACTGGCCCAACCCCAAGCGCGGCCTCTATGTCGAGGCCTTCCAAGCCCTGCTGGACGCCCGCGACCGCGGCCTCATCCGCTCCGTCGGCGTGTGCAACTTCCTGCCCGGACACCTCGATCGCGTGCACGCCGAGACGGGCGAGTACCCGAGCGTCAACCAGATCGAGCTGCACCCCTACTTCCCGCAGGCCTCCGCGCTGGCCTATCACGCGCAGATCGGTGTGCTCACCGAGTCCTGGAGTCCGCTGGGCCGCAAGTGGCGCATCGTCGAAGACCCCGCGATTGTCTCCCTTGCCTCCGAAGTGGGTGTGTCCCCGTCGCGGCTCATCCTGCGCTGGCACTACCAGCTCGGCACCATGCCCCTGCCCAAGTCCGGTAACCCTGAGCGCCAGCGCGAGAACCTCGACATCTTCTCCTTCTCACTGTCGCCTGAGCAGATGGCTGTGATCAGTGCCCTTGGCCGCCCCGACGGCCGCCAGGCCGACCAGAACCCGGAGTACTACGAGGAGTTCTGAGGCTTCTCCGTTCGGTGGTGCTTGTGGGGCGCCGCTGGTGTTCCGGGCGCCGTCTGATCCTGCTGTGGGGCCGGGCTGCTCGGTGTGCCCGTGGGCGGCGGCCCGCCCGCGAGCCGTCCGCGCCGCGAGCTTCGCTCGGCGCGTCGTCTCGAAGCCCGGCCAGGCCCCGCCACCGCCCACCGGCACCGCAGCCAGGCCCTGCGGTCCCTCCGGTGCCCTCCACACCAGTGGCGCCTGGTCGCTGATGTGTGGCTCGGCGCGTTGACTCGGTGCCCGGCCAGGCTCCGCTATAGCCCGAGAGCATCGGAAATCTCTCGCGTGAAACCGGCGTCGCCTTTGCTCGCGCAGGCCGAGCCCCAATTGAAACCGCCATCGCCTTTGTGGGTGAGAAATGGGTGTTTCTCGTGCGTTTTCGGTTGTAGAGGTGATGGTGGTTTCAATGGTCGCTGTTCTGGGGCGAGCATTGGTGTCGGTGGTTTCATCGAGTGATTGTGAACGTACGGATTCTGGCACTGTGGTGTCTAAACTGATGATGGTTGCTGTCGTGCATGCTGTGAGATCCTAGCTTTCTTGAAGAGCTGGATAACCTAGATGCAAAGCGCTCGCCCGAATCAGAACCTTGCTTGATCCCACAGCTGACCCCGTGCGTGAAGTACGCAGTTGTAGGTGGATACTGGGACAATGAACGTATGAGAAGCGTTGAACTGTTTGCTGGTGGCGGTGGTCTCCTGCTGGGAACCCACCTCGCAGGTTTTTCCACCGAGCTTGTAGCCGAGTGGAATGCGTGGTGCTGCCAAACCCTCCGGCTGAACAGGGACCGAGGGCTCCCTATCGTTTCTGGCATTGACGTTCGCGAAGGCGACGTGCGCGATGTCGATTGGACATCGCTTGGTGAAGGTATCGACCTTGTGAGCGGTGGGCCTCCGTGTCAGCCGTTTTCGCTGGGTGGAAAAGCTATGGCTGCTGATGATCCGCGTGACATGTTTCCAGCGACTGCTGAGGTCATTCGCCAACTGAAGCCCAGAGCTTTCCTGATCGAAAACGTTCGAGGTCTCACTCGTTCCTCATTCTCGGACTATTTTTCGTATATCAAGCTGCGCCTTGCACATCCCGAGCTGGTTGCGCGCGAGGGTGAAGTGTGGCAGGAACACTATGCCCGTCTGGAATCCGAGCACACTTCCGTGCGATCGGATCTGCAGTACCGTGTTCTTACGAAGCTTGTGAATGCGGCAGACTACGGGGTGCCGCAGCAGCGGTGGCGCGTATTTTTTGTTGGTTTCAGAACAGATGTTGATGCTGAATGGCATTTCCCAAAGCCAACACATAGTGCGGCATCATTGCGAGCAATCCAGGAGTCAGGAGAGTACTGGGAGCGCTGGAGCGTTCCTATGCGTCAGCGCCGAATCGAGGTGCGTGGACGCGCTGAAGCTGATGATGCTCTTCCATGGGTGACTGTGCGGGACGCGCTCGCGGGACTGCCTATACCGCGTGAACAAGGAAGCCCGCGATTCCTAAATCACGTGCTGCAGAAGGGAGCGCGTACCTATCCGGGACATACCGGATCGTATATCGATTCGCCCTCAAAGGCTCTCAAGGCGGGCGTGCACGGTGTTCCCGGCGGTGAGAACATGGTGCGTTACGCCGATGGGCGAGTCCGCTACTTTACTGTTCGTGAAGCGGCACGTATTCAGACATTCCCTGATGACTATCAGTTGGATGGCCCTTGGACTGAGGCGATGCGTCAGCTAGGTAATGCCGTTCCGGTGCGCCTTGCAGAGGTTGTGGCAAGCTCTGTGCGCAGCCACTTGATGTTGGCCGCAGAACGTGACCATGCGGATGTCGTCGCTGACAGTGAGAAAGTGAGTGTTATCTGATGAAACCGTTTAATCCACTCGCGATGGAGAATCTTGCCGAGTCGATCGTGCACGCGCTTCATCTCCAAGAGCCGGTCCCGCTTTCATTGGTGCCAGAATTTGATGGCGCTGGCGTATACGCCCTGTACTATCACGGAAACTTCCCTGCGTATAAGGCGCTTGCTGCTGTGAATGCGGAGAAGCTTATCGAGCCGATCTACATTGGAAAAGCCTCTCCGAGCGGTGCTCGAAAAGGAATTGAGCTTGCAACACAGACAACAGCGCTGACGAAGCGTCTTAAAGACCATAAGAAGAGTATTGAGGCCGCAATCAACCTGAATATCGAGGACTTTTCTGCGCGTTGGCTCGTGATGGAGGACGTATGGATCGCTTTGGGAGAATCAGCGATGATCCGTCGACACCAACCTGTCTGGAATGCCCGTATCGATGGTTTTGGAAACCATGCGCCTGGACGTGGTCGCGTTAAGGGAGCCAGGCCGCAGTGGGACACGTTGCATCCAGGACGAAGCTGGGCGAAAGAGCTTGCACCAGCAGCATGCGATGCTGACCAACTCGAACGAGCAGTTAAAGAATATCTCAATGCCCGTTTAAGCATCTGAAGTGACCGCGAAATATACGGCCAATGAAACTGCGGATATCATTTAAATAACCGTGACGCGATAAAGGTGTTCGTCGTTAGTCTGAAGCTTCGACAAATTCTCCTTCATCTTCTTCAGAGGAGCCAAGATAATCAGCATTTTTGACATGTGTGAACCAATCATCGTTCGTGAAATTAAGATACGCAGACAGGATCGCTGAGCGCCCGGAAAGCGCACGTCCGTCGTTTGATGATTGAACCCATGCATTGTATGAGCGGAAATGTGCAGCCTTTGGACTGGATTCATTCGAATCACCGATAAGGTCGTTGCGCCTTTGTTGGTTCCGTTCGTCTTCAAACGCTAAAAGGCGATCGCGCGTCAGTGTGTCAGATTGATCGCGGAAAACAAGGTAATATACTGTGAGTGATCCGATTGACTTTAAAAGGGGGTCGCTCTGCTCGAAAGTGCGCTGCATGTGACCGAGTGTCTGCTGAGCTTTCGAATATGCCGCATTAACAGCATCTGTTGTAAAACCATCATCTTCGTTCTTACTTGCCTTGAAGGCAGTCATCAAGGTCTTAGCTTTGAGATCGCTCAGTACCCCACTTGATGCCATCTGCAGTTCGATAACAATGAATTTCGAAGCAAGTTCTCGATATTTGTATCGCAAGTTTTTGATCGGGCATTGATCCTTAAAGAAATCGTGATCAGCAAGCTCGTTTGAGCGATCGCGAAGAGTGCAGCTAATGGCATTTCTTCGTTCGGCAGCATTCAAACTGCTTGATGAATTTAAGCGCTCAAACATCTCTTCAATTTCGTCATTTGATGTTGCCTTAACGATAACAGCAGGAATCTCAAAAGCCTCGAACTTGCTTGCAATGTCGGGACGCCTTTGTGTGAGCTCTTCTAAAGTGTATTCGAACTCTTCTGGATGTGACCTTTTGGCACTTATTGAATCTTCTGATCGTTGCATTTCAAGGTCCTCAAGGTATATGAAGTCTTTTGATAGGTGAAGTTTGTTGTCATAAAAGTCCAATATGGTTTCAAGGCGTTGCTTGCCGTCGAGAATTGCCCAAGGTTTATCAGGATGTTGTCTGCGTGAAACATCTGGTGTGCGTTCTTCGATGTATATGCGGGGAATTAGATATCCGTTAATGATTGAGTCTATGAATAGTTGCTTCGCGGGCAGGCTCCATGCGTTACTTTCTCTTTGGTATGGGGGGGCAAAGTCGAATCGATTTCTCAATTCGGCGAATTTTCGAATAGTGAGTGCTTGTAGTTGCTCTGTTTGGATCGTCATTTTCTGTCTCCTTTGATATGAATGGCCGCTCTGTCAAGATCTCGGTAGATCGTAAATTCTGAGGTGCCGAGAATTGCTAGCTCATCCAAAATGTCATTCTTGCAATCATCGGGAATTAGAACTTTTGTATAGCAAGAGTTCAGTGTATCGTATTGAAGGTTGCTGTATGGGTGAATAGTAAACGTGCCAGATTGAAATCTGATCCGTTCGAATGAAAATGGTGCTCTGACAGCTATTGGCGGTAGTCGTTTATGCCCTTTTGGCACGGTTGGATGATACACGTCAAGTCTTGTGTCAGTGGCATCTAGTAGGGGAGGTCTTCCGGATAGTCCGATTGGGGTAATGATGGTTTCCGGAATGTCGTCAGAATCTGATTGTCCATTTAGATTTAGGTGAGTGTTACGGGCTGCTTGATTTAGTGATTTTGGATTCAGAATGAAAAATGCGCCATTTTTGTTGAGTTTATCTACAGGATCGTTGCTTTCATGTTGGCAGGCGAAGAATAGGGCGATCAATGGTTGTGTTGACCAGTCTAGGAGTCTAGTGGGTAGCATGTGGTGTTGTGCATATGTTAGCCAGCCCCACTTGTCTAGTTGGAGTGTTGTTGGGCTGCTTGCTGCAATTTGTCGGAACCTGTCATAGTATTCAACCTCCATTCCATCGTATGAGTTGAGAATGCGGTGATAGCTCGGTGTTAAATCCCATGTAGCGGTAGTCTGCCCTCGATACCAGAGCTCCGTCGGAACGTTGTCTTTTGTCTGATCTTTTAGCTCATCGCTATTTTTATGTGCGTCGGTTTTTATTTGCCTAATTATATCTAAGAGGTCGGAAATACGAGTAATTTTGAGTTCCATTTCCCATCCAGCTTCTTTCTTGACGGCAGAGTCTCCCGAAGACCTGTAAATGTCTATGTCGGCAGTAGTATAGCTCGTCCGCGCGCGATATTACCGTTTGACCTTCATGAATGGGCTGTGCTTGACACCGTTGTCAAGTTGATCTTCGTTTGGTGCCGCCCGCCCACGCGTCACGCGGGGGCGGGCGGCAACACTCAGAATGCTCGGAAGGCAAGCAATACAAACGACACTAAGGTCGCAAGCAACGCAAGCGTCGCACGCTCACTTCTTCTCGAGCGTCACGCGGTACACGTTGGTCTCGCGCAGCTGGAAGCCGGCGCGCTGGTACAGGCGGTTCGCGGCCTCGCGTGAGGGGCGCGAGGTGAGGTCGACGGTGCGGGCACCGATCTTCTGGGCGTGCTCGATCGCGGCGACCACGAGGGCCTGGCCGGCACCCTGGCCGCGGGCGGCCTCATCGACGACGACGTCCTCGACCCACGCGCGCACGCCCGTGGGGATCTCGAAGGTGGCCAGCGACAGCATGCCGAGGATCGGGTGGTTGCCTTCGGCGTCGGCCGTCTCGGAGCGGAACACGAAGAAGTGCACGCCGGACTGGGAGAGGAAGCGCTGCACGTCGGCCTCGCTCATGGGGGCGGCGGAGCGGGACAGCTGGGGGATCAGGCGCCCCATGGCCTCGTGGATCTCGGGCGTGGCGGCGGTGATAAGTTCGACGGTCATGTTTCTCCTAACGTTAGGTCCAATTGTAGCGGCCCGGGGTCGGGGTAGTCCGCGCGATCGGAGCTACCTACGCGCGCTCGAGGAGGAGGGCGACCTCGGCGTGGGTCGTGTGCGGGAACATGTCGAAGAGGCGGCCTTCGACGGGGCGCAGCGTGGGCATGGCCGCCAGGTCCGTGGCCAGCGAGGCGGGGTTGCACGAGGAGTAGATGACGCGGGGCGCGTCGCACTCGTTGAGGAAGGCGGCCAGGTCTGCGCCGATGCCTCGACGCGGCGGGTTGACGACGATTACGTCGGGCACGTCCTCGGGCGACTGGGCGCGCGCCCACGCGGTCGCGTCGTCCGCGATAAAGGACGCAGCCGACCGTGGCAGGCCCGCGTGGCGGGCGGCGCTGATCGCCGAGGAGATCGCCCCGGAGGACACTTCGACGCCGGTGACGCGCGGGAATCCGGCGCGCGCGCAGGCGAGGGCGAAGCCGCCGACGCCGCAGTACAGGTCCCACAGGCTCTCGGGCAGCCGCCCATCGGCGAAGGGGCGCGAGGCCCAGGCCGAGGCCTGCTCGTACAGGGCGGAGGCGACGGACGCGTTGGTCTGCGCGAAAGAGCGAGGCCCCAGCTCGAGGCCTTCAACGCTGAGTGGCAGCGTGCGTGCCCGGGTCAGGATGATCTCGTCGGGGCCCTCCACGATGGCCTCGTGCGTGGGGTGAATGTTCGCGGTAACGACGTGTGCGCTGGGCACGAGGTTGCGCAGGAGCGGCAGCGCCGAGCGGATGTCGGAGACGCGGTCGCGCGTGCGCAGGACGAAGCGGATCATGAGCCGCTGGCCGTCGCCCACCGTGATGAGGATGTTCTTGAGCTCCCCGCGCCTGGTGGGAACGTCGTAGGGCGTCAGATCGAGGGAGCGGATGAAGCGCTTGAGGCCGGGCGTTGCGCGGTTGATCGCGGGGTGCTGGATGGGGCAGCCGGGTAGGTCGACGCCGCGCCGGTCGGGCCCCAGGATGCCCAGGGTGGGCCGGCGGCGGGTTCCGCCGACGACGAGCTTTGCGCTCGTACGAAATCCCTTCTCCGGGGACGAGGCCGGGGCCAGCCAGGTGATTTCGTCGGCTCCTGGGACGGGGGAGAGGGTGTCCGCGACGGCCCCCACCTTGCCGGTGAGCTGACGCTCGTAGGGCTGGGGGAGGAGAGAGCAGGACCGGCAGGTCCCGGCGTCAAAGTGGTCGCAGCGCATCCATTAAGTGTAAGTGGGGGCGGGGCGTACCGTCAGGTACACCCCGCCCCCATCTGTGGTGGTTAAGCCCACGCGATGATTAGGCCTTGGCCAGGCGCGAGCGGCGGATGAACGCCGTGCCCGCTCCCGCGGCGACCAGTGCGGCCGCGACGAGGATTAGCGCGTTGGTGCCGGTGCGGGCCAGGCCACCCTTGCCGCCCTGTTCGGGGGCGGGTGCCGGGGCTGCGGAGGGCTGCTCGCTCGGAGCGGCGCTCGGCTCCTCGGCGGGTGCCGGGGGGAGCGGTGACCGTCAGCGGAGCGGTTGCCGAGACGACCGGCGCAGTGGACTCGGCGACGACCGTGTGGTCCCCGGCCTCGGTGTCGGCGGGGACAGTCACCTCAGCGGTGAAGTCACCGTTCTCGTCCGTGGTGGCGGTGCCGACCTCGACGGGCTCAGAGTGCAGCGTGATCGTCACGGTGGACTCGGGCGCGAAGCCCGTGCCCCTCACGGTGACGCTCTTGCCGGCCTCGACGCTCGAAGGGTCGACGATCACGGCGGGGGTCGAGAGCTTCTCGGCCTTGACGGTGACCGACTTGACGGTCGTGTCCTTGCCGAAGCCCTTGAGGGCGTACGCCGGGTTGTCGTACTCCAGGGTCACGCGAGCGGTCTGGTTCGCTCCGATCGCGAAGGGTCCGACGCCCTCCTTGAGGTCGGCGACGGTCAGGCCCTTGATGACCTGTCCGGCGACGGTGACCTTGTACTTCGCGTAGGTGTCCGTGAAGCCTTCGGTGTCGAAGGCGACGCTCACGCCCGAGGCGACCTTGTCGCCCGAGGTGATGGAGGCCGTGAAGCTGGTCTCGCCGGTCTTGGGCGTGGGGGCCTTGAACTTTTCGAGGCTGGAGGCGGGGATCGTGGTCGCGTCGGTGCCGATGGTGGTCAGGCCGGTGGGCACGTAGTTGGGCGCACCGTTCGTGGTGACCGTGACGACGGGAAGGATCTCGTCGGGCTGCGCGGGCAGCGTGATGACGAGGTCGTTGCCCTCGACCTTGTAGGTCAGAGCCGCGTCGGAGCCGTCCAGCTTCACCGAGGAGATGTCGTTGGCGCCGGCGCCGCGCAGCGTAATCATGCCGTCGGCGGGCCACTTCTCGATGCCCAGGTAGATGTGGGAGTCATCGACCATGGTCTTGCCCCAGGTCTCGATGGGGAAGTGGGTCGGGCGCGAGTTGCCCAGGATGCCGGGGTGAGCGCGGTTCCAGTCGCCGACGCCCTTGAGGACGGAGGCGTCCCACGGGTCGTAGGAGCCGTCGAACTTCGGGCCGACGTTGAAGAGGAACTGACCGCCCAGGGCTACGGTCGAGAACATGTTGCCCACGATCTCGGTGGTCTTGGTGCGGGCGCCGCCCGGGGCCTTACGCAACGCCGTCGTGTTGTCGACGTCGATCATGTGGTCCCAGTCTTCCTCGGAGTAGTCCGGGTAGCCGGTGTCCTTGAACTTGGGAGCAGCGTCGTCCCAGTTGGCGTAGCCCCAGGTCTTGTGGAAGATCGAAACGGCCGACTCCCAGGGACCCTGGGTCTGCTCGGACTGCATCTCGTTGTCCCAGCCGACCTCGAAGTCCGCGCGGTCGTTGCCCACGCGGGAGTTGATCATGATGTTCGGCTGGAGCTCGTGGGCCCACTGGCGCAGCTGGTCGGACTGCTCAGGGTTCGGCTTGCCCATGTCGTACCAGAGCTCGGCGATCTCGCCGTACTTGCCGCCGAGGAGTTCCTTGAGCTGCTCATGGACGTAGTCCATGTAGCCCTCTTCGTTCAGCGTGTTGTCGTTACGCCACGGGTTCTCGGGCTGCTTCTCCCAGTCGATGTTGGAGAAGTAGAGGCCGAACTTGATGCCGACCTGCTTGCAGGCCTGCGACAGCTCGAGGAGCGGGTCGCGGTGCGAGGGCGACTGCTTCGTGAAGTTGTAGTCGGTCGTGGCCGTGTCCCACATGGCGAAGCCGTCGTGGTGCTTGGAGGTGATGAGCAGCATCTTCATGCCGCTGTCCTTGGCCTGCTGACACCACGCGGTTGCGTCGAAGTTGGGGGCCTCGAAGGTCTGGGCGGTGGCCAGGTACTCGTCGCGGGGGATGCCCTGCAGGGGGATGCGGGAGTCCCAGGTCTGCTGGTGGCCCCACGCCTTGATCTGCTCGGGGTAGCCCACTTCCTGCTTCTGGCCCTTGTACCAGCCTGCGTAGGAGGAGTAGACGCCCCAGTGGATGAACATGGCGTACTTCATGTCCTGCCAGTCGGCTACCTTTGCCTCGCTCGAGGCGGCGACGGCTGCGGGGATCGCGTAGCGCGCGTCGTAGGTGGTCTGGGCGGGGGTGCCGGACTGGGCACCGTCGGCTGCTGGCGTGTCGGCCAAGGCGGGACCTGCCATTCCTAGTGTCAGTAGGCCGGCGAGGAGGCCGCCAGCCAGTCGGTTCGTGATGCGCATCAAGTCTCCATTGATTGACGGGGACTCTCGATCGTTGAGAGCGTTACTAGTTTGCCAGAGGACCGGTGCAGTACGCCACTTTCGAACTTTGCAATAACTTACGATGGGCTTTCGCCTGACTTACGAATGCTTGACACTATGGAACTTTTGGTAGTACCAGGCCGTGTTTCGTCTAGCCAGGTGGAATGGAATAAAAGCGAGCAAACAAAGTTGAGTACATCAGACTCAGGTTTTGAGCAGCTCAACCTTTCAGGCGTCGACGACGGAATAAAAGTCGACTCTCAAAAGTTGAGTACAGCAGACTCAAGTTTGAGAGCTACGGGTTGCGGAATAAAAACCCGGCTCCTAAAGTTGAGTACATCAGACTCAAGGATGCGTCGGGATCCTCCCGGCGCCCACAGCAGACCAGTACAACAGACCAACGCGAGCCGCCCCGCAAGTGGCGACGGCCTCGTGAATGAAAGGACAACAACCATGGCACGTGCAGTCGGCATCGACCTCGGTACCACCAACTCCGCTATCGCCGTCCTCGAAGGCGGCGAACCCACCATCATCCCCAACGCTGAAGGCGCCCGCACGACCCCCTCGGTCGTCGCCTTCTCCAAGACCGGCGAGGTCCTGGTTGGCGAGATCGCCAAGCGTCAGGCCGTCACCAACGTTGACCGCACCATCTCCTCCGTCAAGCGCCACATGGGCACCGACTGGACCACGGAGATCGACGGCAAGAAGTACACCGCGCAGGAAATCTCCGCGCGCATCCTCATGAAGCTCAAGGCTGACGCCGAGGCCTACCTGGGTGAGCCCGTCACCGAAGCCGTCATCACCGTCCCCGCCTACTTCAACGACGCTCAGCGCCAGGCCACCAAGGACGCCGGTCAGATCGCCGGCCTGAAGGTCGAGCGCATCGTCAACGAGCCCACCGCCGCGGCCCTGGCCTACGGCCTCGAAAAGGGCAAGGAAGACGAGCTCATCCTGGTCTTCGACCTCGGTGGTGGCACCTTCGACGTGTCCCTCCTCGAGGTGGGCAAGGATGACGACGGCTTCTCCACCATCCAGGTGCGCGCCACCTCCGGCGACAACAACCTGGGCGGCGACGACTGGGATCAGCGCATCGTCAACTGGCTGATCGACCAGGTCAAGGCCAAGACCGGCGCCGACCTGTCCAAGGACGCGGTCGCCCTCCAGCGCCTCAAGGAAGCCGCCGAGCAGGCGAAGAAGGAGCTGTCCTCCGCGACCTCCACGAACATCTCGCTGCAGTACCTGTCCATGACCGCCGACGGCCCCATCCACCTGGATGAGTCCCTGACGCGCGCCAAGTTCGAGGAGCTGACCTCCGACCTGCTTGAGCGCACCAAGAAGCCCTTCCGCGATGTCATGGCCGAGGCCGGCGTGACCGTCTCCGAGATCGACCACGTCGTGCTCGTCGGCGGCTCCACCCGTATGCCCGCCGTCACCGAGGTCGTCAAGGAACTGACCGGCGGCCGCGAGCCCAACAAGGGCGTCAACCCCGATGAGGTTGTCGCCGTGGGCGCAGCCCTGCAGGCCGGCGTCATCCAGGGTGACCGCAAGGACGTCCTGCTCATCGACGTGACCCCGCTGTCGCTCGGCATCGAGACCAAGGGCGGCGTCATGACCAAGCTCATCGACCGCAACACGGCCATCCCGACCAAGGCCTCGGAGATCTTCTCCACCGCCGAGGACGGCCAGCCCTCCGTGCTCATCCAGGTCTACCAGGGCGAGCGTGAGTTCGCCCGTGACAACAAGCTGCTCGGCACCTTCGAGCTGTCCGGCATCGCCCCGGCTCCCCGCGGCGTGCCGCAGATCGAGGTCACCTTCGACATCGACGCGAACGGCATCGTTCACGTCTCCGCGAAGGACCGTGGCACCGGCAAGGAGCAGTCGGTGACGATCACCGGCGGTTCCTCCCTGCCCAAGGAAGACATCGACCGCATGGTGCGCGAGGCCGAGGAGCACGCCGCCGAGGACAAGAAGCGCCGCGAGGACGCCGACACCCGCAACCAGGCTGAGCAGGCCGTCTACGCGACGGAGAAGCTGCTCAAGGACGAGGCCGACAAGATCTCCGAGGAGACCCGCGAGGCCGTCCAGAAGGATGTCGACGCCGTCAAGGAAGCCCTCAAGGGTGACGACATCGAGGCCGTGAAGACCGCCATGGCGACCCTGTCCGAGTCCGGCATGAAGATTGGCCAGGAGATCTACGCCAAGCAGCAGGCCGACGAGGCTGGCGCCCAGTCCGCGCCCGCGCAGGACGACGTCGTGGACGCCGAGATCGTTGACGAGGACAACAAGTGAGCACCGAAGAAACCAACGGTTTCTCGGCGCCCAACGAAGACGCCAACGTCGCCGGGGCCGACTCCTTTGAGTCGGCCCCGGCCGGCCAGGCGGCCGAGAACAGTGAGACCGTGCCCGGTGCGGACGGTGCCGCCCAGGCCTCGTCCGAGGGTGCGACCGACGACATGAGCGCCTTCGAGGAGCAGATCGAGGACTCCGACCTCGCCAAGGCCCTCGAGCGCATCGCGAGCGTCGAGGACCAGCTGGCCCGCGCCAACGCGGAGCTGTACAACCAGGGCCAGGAGTACGCCAACTACGTGCGCCGCTCCAAGGAGGCCATCCCCGGTCACAAGACCGCCGGACAGGACGAGGTCATCGAGTCGCTCATCAGCGTTCTCGACGACATTGCCGCCGCCCGCGCGCACGGCGACCTGGAGGACGGTCCCTTCGCGTCGATCGCTACGAAGCTCGAGGAGACGCTCAAGACGCGTTTTGAGCTCGAGCGCTACGGCGCCCCGGGCGACGACTTCGACCCCGCCCTGCACGACGCCCTCATGGCGACCACCAGCCCGGACGTCGACCATCCCGTTGTCGGGCAGTCCTCGCGAGCGGCTACCGCCGTGGTGAACGCGTCGTGCGCGCCGCGAAGGTGCTGGTGAACAACCCTGAATGACATCGACACGCTCGCAACTGAAAGAGAGGTGACACGCGCGTGAGTGAACAGGAATGGTTCTCCAAGGACTTCTACAAGGTCCTCGGAGTCGACAAGACGGCGGACAAGAAGGCCATCACGAAGGCCTACCGCAAGCTGGCTCGGCAGTGGCACCCGGATCAGAACCCGGGCGACAAGGCCGCTGAGGCCAAGTTCAAGGAGATCGGCGAGGCGTACGCCGTCCTGTCCAATGACGAGGATCGCAAGCGCTATGACGCGATCCGCGCGATGGCCAGCGGCGGGGCGCGCTTCTCCGCCGGTGCCGGCGGAAGCCGGCGGCTTCGAGGATCTCTTCGGGGCCTTCGGCGGCGCTGGTGGCTTCGGTGGCGGTGGCCATAACGTGCGCTTCCAGACCTCCGGTATGCCCGGCGGCGGTGGCTTCGAGGACATCCTCTCCGGTCTCTTCGGCGGTGGCGGCGGTGGCGCGCGATTTGGGGGCGACCCCTACGCCTCGCCCTTCGGCGCAGCCGGTCACGCCCAGCAGGCGGCACCCACCCCTGAAAAGGGTGGCACCGTGCGCGCGAAGCTGTCCATCTCCTTCCGCCAGGCCCTCAACGGCGCGACCCTGACCATCAAGGTCGGTGGCTCTCCGATCAAGGTCCGCATCCCGGCGGGCATCAAGGATGGCCAGAAGGTCCGCGTCAAGGGCCACGGCAAGCCCGGCATTAACGGCGGTCCCGCCGGCGACCTCGAGGTCGCCGTGACCGTCAAGCCGCACCCCGTGTTCTCGCGCGAGGGTGACGACCTGGTTCTCACCCTGCCCGTGACCGTGTCTGAGGCCGTCCTCGGTACCGTCGTCGACGTGCCGATGATCGACGGCAACACGGCGACGGTCAAGGTGCCCGCGGGCTCCTCCTCGGGCTGTGAGATTCGCGTGCGCGGCGGGGGAGTGAAGACCTCCAAGGCGACGGGTGACCTGATCGCCCGCGTGGCCATCCAGGTCCCCGAAAAGCCAAGCCGCGACCTCAAGAAGCTCGCGAAGGAGATGGCGAAGGCCGAGGGTGACCTCGACGTGCGCGCATCCCTGTTCGGGGCCGTAGAGGAGTAAGCCATGGCGACGACTGGATCGGACGACGCGATTACGTTCGTCATCTCGGTTGCGGCCGAGCTGGCGGGCATGCATCCGCAGACCCTGCGCCAGTACGACCGCCTTGGCCTGGTGATCCCCGCCCGTACCAAGGGGAGGGGTCGCCGCTATACCAAGCGGGACGTGCAGCGTCTGCGCGACGTGCAGCGGATGAGCCAGGAAGAGGGCATCAACCTGGCGGGCATTCGTCGCATCCTCGAGCTCGAGCGTCGCGTCGAGGCCTTGGAGGAGGAGCGCGACGCCCTGCGCGGGGCGGTCGCCGCGTCCGAGGCCAAGCGCAACCGCGTGTTTGCTGCGTCTTCGGACGGTCAGGTCATGCCGATGCGACGAGGTCAGCGTCCGTGGGATAGCTCCTCGAGGCCTGAGGCTCGCTCCGGTGGTTCCCTCACCGTGTGGAATCCGGTGCGTGCGCTCGCTGCGCTCGCCTCTGCCGAGGCCCCGGTGCGTTCGGCCCTTCCGGCCGCCCCGCGATCGAAGGCGCGTGCGGTCATTGAAGGGACGATCGTCTCTCACCGGTAGAGCAAGGAGACATAAAGGACTGCGGGACCCATCCACTGGATGGGTCCCGCAGCGTAATTCGATCGAAGATCCGGGGGCACACAGGATCCTCGACCGAAGCCTGGAACAGGCGACAGGCTTGCGCCTGCTGAACATAGTTTTACCAGGTCACGGCGGGTTTCGATAGTCGATTGCCGAGGTGTCCATCGCTTGGCACAAACGTGCAGGGGTGCGTGAAATGCGTGCGACGCTTTTGTGGCCCATTTTTTGCAAATAGCTCCTGACCTGCATCTTTGTTGGTGAGTGAGTGTTTTCCTTGTGAATGCTCATATTGTGGGCCTGCGGGACTGTGTTGTTGGGTGCTTTGTCGACCGGTATTGACCGGTGGGATATATAAATGCCGTCACAGAGAGATGGTGTGGATAACGTCGGTATGCAATGCGTAACTATCTGCGCAGATCAGCTGTGTATTAGCGTGTCGCGCGAAGATAGCGGTCCCCGCGGCACCCCTCGTCTGTGTCCTGATAGAAAAGGGGTGACATGCGTCAGTGGCGCGACCGATGCCCCGCATGCGTTAACGTGGATGCATGACGAATTCTTCGCATCACCTGTCGGTGCGCTCTCGCCTGGCCACAGCGGCCGGTGGCGCCGCCCGCTTCGCATCGCGTGCCCTTGGGCGCGGCTCCGGGGGCATGATCGGCGGTGAGGTTGCCCTGCGTATCTCCCCGAAGCTCCTCGAGGAACTGGCTGCCCCCTTCTCCTCCGTCATCGTGACCGGCACGAACGGCAAGTCGACGACCACGCGTATGGTGCGCGCGGCGCTGGAAAGCGCGGGGCCCGTCGCCTCGAACATCAACGGCGACAATATGACCTCCGGTGTCCTGACGGCCCTCATGCAGGGGAAGAAGGCGACGCGCGCGGCCCTGGAGGTCGACGAGATGCATGTGCCCGGCGTTGCTGCAGACGTGGATCCGTCCGTCTTTGTCTACCTGAATCTGTCGCGCGATCAGCTCGATCGAGTGGGAGAGATCGGAACGGTCGAGCGTCGCCTGCGTGACGGGGCATCTGCGCATCCGGACGCCGTCGTCGTCGCCAACTGCGACGACCCGTTGATCGTCTCGGCTGCCGCCGACAATCCGAACGTCGTGTGGGTTGCGGCTGGTGGTGGATGGGGTGCAGACTCCGCAGCGTATCCGCGCGGTGGGCGCGTCGTGCGCTCCGGAGAGAACTGGCACCTGATTCCCGCTTTCGACGGCGAGGAGCTTCCTGAGCTCAGCAGCCGTCCCCAGCCCCAGTGGTGGCTTGAGGATGTCGAGCTGGCCCCCGAAGGCCCGCGCGCGACGCTGCGTGGACCGGACGGTGTCAGTGTTCCCCTCGAGCTGAAACTGCCCGGACGCGCCAACCTCGGCAACGCCGCCCAGGCCGTCGCCGCCGCCGTCGCCATGGGCATCGACCCCGCGGCTGCCGCTGCGGCCGTCAGTAGTGTCACCGAGGTCGCCGGACGCTACTCCGTCCACAACGTCAACGGTCGACGCGCGCGCCTCATGCTCGCCAAGAACCCCGCCGGTTGGCAGAGGCCATGACGATGATCGATCCGCGCGTCGAGCAGGTCGTCATCGGAGTAAACGGCCAGGTGCCTGACGGCCAGGACCTCTCCTGGCTGTGGGATGTTGATTTTTCCGCCGTTAAGCAGCCTGGCCGTCGCGTTGTCGCCTGTGGTGAGCGCGGTGCCGACCTTGCTGTGCGGCTCGAATACGCGGGCGTCCACTGTGACCTCGTCCCGCTGCCCATGGACGCCCTGGCTGCGTGCGAGCCCGGCCGCGTCGAGATGCTCCTCAACTACACGGCCATGCGCGACTTCAAGGTCCTGCTCGATCGAAAGGAAGGCACCCGATGAGCGCCTCCACGCTGCGAATCGGCGTCCTCATGCCCGAGGTCCTGGGGACCTACGGCGACAGCGGCAACGCACTGATCCTGGCCGAGCGCGCCCGCAGGCGCGGTATCGACGCCGAGGTTGTCCACGTCGGCCTGACCGAGGAGATTCCCGAGAGCCTCGACATTACACGCTTGGCGGAGGTGAAGACACCGCCCAGGCGCTTGCGGCCGACAAGTTCCGCGGCACCTCCGGTCTCGCCCGTGCCCTTGACGCGGGCCGCCCACTCCTGGCGATCTGTGCCTCCCTGCAGGTGCTCGGTCACTGGTACGAGGATGCGCGCGGCGCACGCGTTCCCGGCATGGGAGTCCTCGACATTACGACTCGCCCTCAGGGGCACCGGGCTATCGGCGAGCTCGTCTGCGAGCCCGTCCTTGAGGGGCTCACGCAGACCCTCACGGGCTTTGAAAACCACGGTGGAGGCACCGTCCTCGGCCTCGAGGCCTCCCCGCTGGGGCGCGTCATCTCGGGCGTCGGAAATGGCACGCCACAGGGAGAAGAAGCACCCGAGGTCCGCTACGACGGCGCTGTCCAGGGCTCCATCATCGCGACCTACATGCACGGTCCCGCGCTCGCGCGTAACCCCGAGCTGGCGGACCTGCTGCTCGAGCGTGCCACCGGAACCACGCTGGAACCCCTCGAGGTTCCCGGCGTCGCACAGCTGCGTGAGGAGCGCCTGCGGATTGTCCGCCAGGCCTGACGTCGCTGCCGGTGTTATCACGCCGTATGCACGTGTTGCTATGCTGACACATAAGAATCTCTAGGAAGGCTTTCCTCATGTCGAACCCCAGGCCTTATGGAGTCCCCGGCGAGCAGGGCACGCCCTGGCCGCAGTACGGACAGGACAACACCATGCCCGCCCAGGGCGGCTACCCGGGCGCCGCGTACGCCGGTCCCGCAGTCATGCCACCCATGAACCTGCCCAGTCGAGCTCCGGGCACGATCATGATTGTTCTGGGCCTGCTCATGATGCTGATCATCGCCCCGGTCATCTTTGCCGTGGTCGCTTTCTCAGGCCTCAACACGGAGACGCCCGAGGATGTGAACGCCGTCAGCATTACCAATGGCGGGACCGTCGAGGTTGGCGCCAACGGACAGTACACGATCCTCCTCGGCGACGTCGAGGCAACGTCGTGCACGATGACGGACACGGATGGCGACGTCTACGACATGCACTCGTTCGCCGGGATTAACAACTACTACACGGCCACGGATCTGCCCGCGGGTACCTACCGCATCGACTGTGAGGGTCTGCCTGCGGGAGCCGACATTGCCGGCATGGATGTCAGTGCTGGTGACATCACGAAGTCCAGCACGAATGGCCTCATTTGGTCCTCGGTGGTCGGTGTCAGTGGCACGATCATCATGATTATCGGCATCGTGCTGGTAGTGAAAGCCAACGGCAGGCGCCGAGAGATTCGTCAGCAGGCGATGATGTCGGCCATCGGCTGACCCATGGCACACATGGAGGGGCGAGGCCCCGGAGAAACTCCGGCCTCGCCCCTTTTCTTTCCCAGGTAGAGCGAGAGGACCTTATGCACACCCTGTCTTTCACGGGCGCACGCCAGGTGCGTTTCCCTGCGCCAGACGTCGCGCGCGGCTTCATGCTTGCGCTCATTGCTCTGGCGAATGTGCCCTTCTGGATTGCTTACTTCCCGGAGACTCCCCGGGCAGGACACGCTGCGCTCGCGGCTATGGGCAGCGCCGACCAGTGGTGGTACCTGGCGCGGACCCTGTTCGTCGACCGCAGGGCCTACCCGCTGTTTTCGATTCTCTTCGGTTTTGGCATGGCGATCATGGCCTCGCGCACGATTGAGCGCGAGCGCCGCTTCGCGTTGGACGCTCTTCCTCCTGAACTGAGCGCTGGCTGGAACCCCGTCCAGTGGGAGATTTTCCGCGATCGTGTCGAGCGCCGAGCCCATCGTGCGGCCGCGCGTCTGATCCGCCGCCGCGGGTGGTGGATGCTCGCCTTTGGCCTGGTGCACGGCATCATCTTTTCGGGAGACATCATCGGTGCCTACGGCCTCGTCGCGGTCATCTTCGCCGAAGTGATCGTCATGAAGCGTGTGTGGCCCCGTATCCTCGCGGGCTCGCTCATTGCAACCTTGAGTCTGATGGGTATAACGATGGGTGGCGCGATGATGGGGCGAGAGCCGATGGTGCTGGAATATCACGGTCCCATGTCGCTCAACACCTGGTACCCGCTGGTGTCTTTTGGGTCCTGGCTCGTCGCGACGCCTGCGACGGTGCTGACGGCGCTGGTGGTCCCCTGCGTCATGATCGGCGTGGGAGTTGCACGCTGGGGCTTCCTGCAGGATCCGCGTGGGCGTGGGACGCTCCTGGCGGGCATCGCGTTCGGAGGTCTGGCGATCGGTGCGCTGGGAGGCGCGCCGTTCGCGCTCATGCAGCTCGACTGGGCGTTCTCCGGTTCAGCCGCCTGGTCCTATCCGCTCTTTCATGCGTCCGGTGTTGCGGGCGCCTGCGGCTGGCTGGCGCTCCTAGCGCTCGTGGGCGGTGGTCCGCGGGAGAAGCTGGGCACAGTGTGTGCGTTCCTGAGTGCGATTGGCCGACGCTCGATGACGGCCTATCTCTCGCAGACGCTGCTCTTCATTCTCATCTTCAGCGTGCTCGGCGTGTGTGGCGTGCGTTCGCTGGGGGTGGCGGTGTCCGGCTTCATCGCGCTGGGGGTGTGGGCACTGATCGGGATTGGTTGCGTCATCGCCGAGGCCGTGGGGTCCTCTCGCGGTCCCGCGGAGTGGGCACTGCGTTGGCTCGTGACGAGGAGTGCGAGGACTCTGCCGCTGCCCGATCTGCCGCTCGTTCCCGGTGGAGGTGTTCCGGCCTCGTCGATTCCGGCGCCCCAGGTTCCCGCGCCGCCTGCTGGGTATGGTGAGACGTCGGTGAATGGTGGAAGTGTGGGCAATTAAAATTGCTCTATTTAGTAGAAACTTTTGAGTTCCGCAAGGGCTATCTGCAAATGTGAGCAACCATACATATGAGGGAGAGGTGTTTCGAGCGCCCCGGGTGAGCTGCGACGATGGTGTCGCCCGCCCGGTCTCGCCGAGTTAAAGAGGGGTCGCAAAGCCTTGGGGGCGTTGGTTTTTCGCGGTTTCTGCGCTACTGTGAAGGTACCAAGACACGTGCTGGTAACACGACGAGGTGAGCGGAGGAGGCGCCAATGGGTGTGCATGTGCAGGCCAAGGTTAGGGGTGGTCGGCGCGCTTTCGCCCCGTCGGCAGCGACGCAGTGGCGCGTTAACGAAGATCGGCACGAATAGGGGATCATCATGGGCTGGCTATGGCGGGCGGATGCCGACGGTGGAACCGGCGGCGAGGAGACGCCTCGCCGCCGCGATCTGCCAGACGGTACCGCCCCTGATATGGAACAATGGGAGGGTAGCAACGCAGCACCTCCGGAAGGAATTGTCACGGGTAATTCGGAGTTTGAAGCCAATCGTTTCGATATGGTTCGTCCCATCACGCAGGAGCGCTTAGGGCTCCTTTTTGACTCTGAGGGATGGGCCTGGCGTATCGACAGTGATGGGGACCTGTGTGGCTTCTGGGAGGGGCATCTGTTCTGCTTCCGCTTCCTTGGTGACTCGCGCGAGGTGTTGTCCATCGTCGCTTTCATGAAGAACCTTGTCCCGATTGAATTCGGCGAGGATCTGCGTGACTTCCTGCAGGCCTGGCACGGGGAGTTCCTGTGGCCCAAGGCCTACGTGGCTGATCAGGACGATGGTGACCGCGTCGTCGCCGAAGTGAACGCTGATTACGAGTATGGTGCGACCGATGCGCAGCTCGTGCAGCAGGTGATGTGTGCGCTGGCGACAACCCTTCAGCTTTTCCGTGCGCTCGAGGAGCGCTATGGCCTCGATGATGATGAAGGGCCTGGTCCTGCCGGCGGTCATCAGCGCGGGTTTGATGGCCCCGCCTGGCTTCCGGAGAGCTGACTCACATCCTCCCCACAATTGAAGTTGAGTGGAATAGACTCAACTTTGGCTTCGTTGTGTCTGTCAGAAGGCGTCGAGTGGCTCGACGCCACCAGACAAGAACTTTTGGAGGAGTGATTTCATGGCACGTGAAATGACAACGAAGGCGCAGGAGGCCGTCTCCTCTGCGCTGCAGGCTGCCGGTGCAGCCGGTAACCCGCAGGTGGAGCCTATCCATCTGCTTGAGGCATTGATTGAACAGCGCGAGGGTATCGCCCTCTCCCTGCTTGAGGCCGTTGGTGCCGATGCGCGCGCGATTGGTGCGCGCACCCGCAACGCCCTCGTTGCGCTGCCCAGCGCCCAGGGCGCATCGACTGGTAGCGCTCAGCCCTCGAACGCCCTGCTCGCGGTCGTCCGCGACGCGGGTGAGCGCGCCGAGTCCGCCGGTGACCAGTACATCTCGACTGAGCATCTGCTCATCGCGCTGGCCGCATCGCAGACCGAGGCGGGCCGCATCCTCTCCCAGGCTGGAGTCGATGCTGATGCGCTGACTCAGGCGCTCGCGCAGCTGCGTCCCGACCCGATCACCTCGGCCGACCCCGAAGGGTCCTTCGAGGCCCTGTCCAAGTACGGCCGCGACCTGACCGAGGTGGCGCGCGAAGGTAAGCTTGATCCGGTTATCGGCCGTGACAACGAGATTCGCCGCGTCGTCCAGGTCCTGTCCCGCCGTACCAAGAACAACCCCGTCCTCATCGGTGAACCCGGTGTCGGCAAGACGGCCGTCGTTGAAGGACTCGCCCAGCGCATCGTTGCGGGCGACGTCCCCGAGTCCCTGCGCGACAAGCGCCTCGTGTCCCTCGACGTGGCGTCGATGGTCGCCGGCGCGAAGTACCGCGGCGAATTCGAGGAGCGCCTCAAGGCTGTTCTGTCTGAGATTTCACGCTCGGATGGGCAGATCATCACCTTCATCGACGAGCTGCACACCGTCGTCGGTGCCGGCGGTGGTTCCGAGGGCGCGATGGATGCGGGCAACATGCTCAAGCCCATGCTTGCCCGTGGCGAGCTGCGCATGGTCGGCGCGACCACCCTCGACGAGTACCGCGAGAACATCGAAAAGGACCCCGCGCTCGAGCGTCGCTTCCAGCAGGTGTTTGTCGGCGAGCCCTCGGTTGAGGACACCGTCGCGATCCTGCGTGGTATCGCGCCGAAGTACGAGGCCCACCACAAGGTGACCATCTCCGACGGTGCCCTCGTTGCTGCCGCGACCCTGTCGAACCGCTACATCACGGGTCGTCAGCTGCCCGACAAGGCGATTGACCTGATTGATGAGGCCGCCTCGCGCCTGCGCATGGAGCTGGACTCCTCGCCCGTTGAAATCGACGAGCTGCGCCGCAGCGTGGACCGCCTCCGCATGGAGGAGTCCTACCTGACCGAGTCGGACCCGGAGGGCCTGGATGAGGCTACCCAGGAGCGGCTGAGCAAGCTGCGCGCGGACCTCGCTGATCGTGAGGAGAGCCTGCGTGCCCTGACGGCCCGCTGGGAGGCCGAGAAGGCCGGACACAACCGCGTCGGTGACCTGCGCGTCCAGCTCGACTCGCTGCGCACCCAGCTGGATCTGGCCGTGCGCGAGGGGCGCTGGGAGGAGGCCGGCCGACTCCAGAACGGCGAAATCCCCGCCGTCGAACGTCAGATCGCCGAGGCCGAAGCTCAGGCAGAGGCGCAGGACGCCCAGGATGATGACGAGCCGATGATCGCCGAGAAGGTCGGTCCCGCGGAAATCGCCGAGGTGATCGAGGCGTGGACCGGAATCCCGACGGGTAAGCTCCTGCAGACTGAAACAGACAAGCTCCTGCATATGGAGGATGAGCTCGGAAAGCGCCTCATCGGTCAGAAAGATGCCGTGCGTGCGGTGTCCGATGCGGTCCGCCGCTCTCGCGCGGGCCTGTCCGACCCGAACCGTCCGACCGGTTCGTTCCTTTTCCTCGGCCCGACGGGCGTGGGTAAGACGGAGCTGGCTAAGGCTCTCGCGGAGTTCCTCTTCGACGACGAGCGTGCGATGGTGCGTATCGACATGTCCGAGTACTCCGAAAAGCACTCGGTGGCACGCCTCGTCGGTGCCCCTCCGGGGTACGTGGGCTACGAGCAGGGCGGTCAGCTGACCGAGGCAGTGCGACGTCGGCCATACTCTGTCGTTCTTTTGGACGAGGTTGAGAAGGCTGATCCTGAGATTTTCGACATTCTTCTGCAGGTTCTGGATGATGGACGTCTCACTGACGGACAGGGGCGGACGGTCGACTTCCGCAACACCATTCTGATCCTCACCTCGAACCTTGGATCGCAGTTCCTGGCGGACCCCGACTTGACATCCGAAGAAAAGCGGGAGTCTGTCATGTCCGTCGTGTCGGCGGCCTTCCGTCCGGAGTTCCTCAATAGGCTGGATGAGACGGTCATGTTTGACGCGCTTACCCGTGAAAATCTGGGCGAGATCGTCGATTTGCTCGTTGCATCGCTGGAGTCTCGTCTGCGCGAGCGTCGCATCGGTTTGACAGTAACCGAACCGGCCCGTGGATGGCTTGCTCGAGTCGGCTATGATCCGGCCTTCGGAGCGCGTCCGCTGCGCCGCTTGATTCAGCGGGAGATCGGTGATCGACTGGCCGTTCTGCTCTTGGGTGGAGACGTTCAAGATGGTCAGAATGTGACAGTTGACATCAATGATTCCATTGACGGGCTTGTCATGAATGTTGATAAACCCTAAGATTGCGCGGTACACTGACTACCAGTGTGTATTTCGGGCGCGCGGTATGTGGTGCCCGCAACAGCAGGAGATGATATGACAACCCAGAGGAAGGCCCGTGGCGCCTACTCCGTAGGACAGGCGACGCGTGAATCCATCCTCTCGGCAGCGATGGTTCTGATTGCAGAGCGAGGCTATAACGGCTTTTCCCTGCGCGACCTTGGCCGTCGAGTCGGCATTTCGCACCCCGCCGTCGTCTATCACTTCCCCTCCAAGGAAGCGATCCTGCGCAGCGCGATCCAGCGCCACGAGGAGATGAACGCTCTCTTCGACGTCACCATTAACGAGGAGATGGAAGGCGGCTTCGACGAGGGCGGCATCACCGCGGGTTCGTTCGTCGACTGGGCAGTCGGAGAGATGCGCTTCGCCATGAAGCCCGGTGCCGACGCGGCGATCGCTCTGGACTGTGTCCTGTGGGCTGAGTCGTCCTCCGAGTCGCACCCTGCACACACGCACTACAAGTATCGCACCCAGCAGATGGAGGAAGCCCTCACTGCGATGATCCAGACCTTCGTCGAAGAGGAGGGCGCCGATATCGGTACTACTCCTCGCACCCTGGCGAAGATCCTCATTCGCTACTGGTACGGATCGGTCGTTTCGGCTCGCTACAACGATGAGCCGATCGATGCCCGCGAGTTCGTCGCGGACTTCCTGGCCGTGTGCGTGCAGCTCCTACACCTGCCCGCGCACTACGTCCTCCAGCTCGGCGCTTCGGTGCCCGAGGAGGTTGCTGAGGTCTACGCCCGCACACTGCGTAAGATCAGCGAAAAGACCACTGCTGCCGCCGAGGTTGGTGCGGCCCCGGAGGCCACCGCGTGATCGGCCCGCTGCCGTCTTTCGATGTCGCCCTCGTCCTTCGTGTCGGGGGCGACGTCGTCTATTCGCACGGTGACGTTGATCGTGTCTTTCCGCTCGCATCCGTGACGAAGCCAATCGTCGCGTGGTCGGTCCTGATCGCGGTGGAGCGTGGCCTGATTTCCCTGGATGATCCTGCGGGTCCCGAGGGCTCGACGATTCGTCACCTTCTGGCCCATGCCTCGGGCTTGCCGTTCGAGGGGCGCCGCCCCGTTGCTGCTCCCGAGAAGCGACGGATCTACTCAAACGAGGGCTTCGACGTCCTCGGCGAGGTCATTGAGGCCGCGACCGGCGTCGGCGTCGCCCAGTGGGTACGCGAGACGGTCTTTGAGCCGCTCGGCATGGCGACGGCTGATATTCCCGGTAGCCCCGCTCATGCGGGCGTTGCCAGTGCGTCCGACGTCAGCCTGTTTGGCGCTGAGCTTGTGAGCCCAACGCTGGTGAGCGGCCCCTTGGCAGCCCTCGCCGCACTGTCGCAGTTTCCTACGCTCGCTGGCGTTGTGCCCGGCTACGGGCGCTTCAATCCCTGTCCGTGGGGCCTCGGCCTCGAGATTCGCGGTGAGAAGTCGCCGCACTGGACCGCGCCCGACGCCTCCCCGCGCACGATTGGTCACTTCGGGCAGTCGGGCTCCTTCGTGTGGGCGGATCGCGACCTTCGCGCCAGCGCTGCCTTTGTCGGTGCCGAGCCTTTCGGGCAGTGGCATCACGATAATTGGTCGGCCCTCAACACTGAGCTGCTGCGCCTCGCGCGCGAGCATGCGTAATCGATACGGAACGAGGCCTGGGCGTGCGCCCAGGCCTCGACTGTGTCGGCGGACTGAGCGCTGCCGGCGCCGTGTCGGGTCTCAGTCGACGTCGACGATGACGGGCACGTGGTCGGACGCGCCCTTTCCCTTGCGCTCGTCGCGGTCAATCTGTGCGCCGCTCACGCGTGCAGCGAGCGCCGGCGAGCAGTAGGCGAAGTCGATGCGCATGCCCTCGTTCTTGGGGAAGCGCAGCTTTTGGTAGTCCCAGTAGGTGTAGTTTGTGACGCGCTCGCGCGTGACCTCAACCCAGCCGTCCGCGGCGAAAGCGGCGAAGGCCTCCCGCTCGGGCGCCGACACGTGCGTGGCTCCTTCGAAGGCGCTCATGTCCCACACGTCCTCATCGAGGGGAGCGACGTTCCAGTCGCCGACGAGGGCGATGAGGGCGCTCGAATCGGCGAGCCAGCCGCGGCCCTGCTCGGCGAGGTTCGCGAGCCACTCCAGCTTGTAGGCGTAATGCGCGTGCGTGAGTTCGCGACCGTTGGGGACGTACAGGCTCCAGATCGTCATCGACGAGGCCTGCCCGTCCTCGGAGGGGGGAGGGCATCGGTCGTGTCGATGGTGACGCCGAGCGCGCGAGCTTCGACCACGGGCGGTTCGCCAAAGGCGGGCTGGGTGGGGAAGTGGTCCTGCACGTCCAGGATCGGTAGACGGGAAGCGACGGCGACGCCGTTCCACTGATTGAGACCGTGGATGGCGACGTGGTAGCCGGCCTCCTCAAAGGCTTCCGTAGGGAACTGGTCGGGGCGGCACTTAATTTCCTGCATCGCCAGCACGTCCGTGTCTGAGCGCTGAAGGAAAGCAATGACGCGGTCGACGCGCGTGCGGATGGAGTTGACGTTCCAGGTCGCAAATCTCATGGGGTCGAGCCTATCGGCGGGGGGAGAGCGGTGGCTGCGTGAAACGCGCGTGAAACATGCCTGATCGGTGTGAGTTGTGTGAGAGCTTATTTAGAGTGATAATGATTCTCACCTACAACATAGCTAGAAAAGGCACTCGAATGTCACACCTGCGACGCATCAGCACAGCTGCGCTCGCCCTCTTCCTGGCGCTGACCCCCGCCGCCGCGTGGGCCGGTCCCGACCAGGACAAGGAATGGATCGTTACCGGACAGCACGTTGATGCACCCATCCCCGTCTGGCATGACGACACCAACAGCTTCTCTCTGAACACCATCAACATGCCGATGGAGAAGACCGCTCTGTGGATCCCCAAGGCGTGGACCGGCACCGGCGAGAAAGACGAGGCGAAGTCGCAGCTCGTCATCCCGGCGAAGCGTCCCGACCTGGCCTTCTTGGGTGCCGAGGGCACCGTCCTGAACGCTGCGCCCCAGAATCCCGGCCCCGGTAACACGCCCATCTGGGCGGGCCTCGGCGCCGGCGAAATCGGAGACACCGACAAGTTCGAGGGCGAGACCTACACGCTCGACCTCATCAGCGTCGACGGCCCGGGCCGCATGGAGATGTTCATCGACAACGGTGACAGCGTGAACCGCTTCCTCTCCAGTCACGACACCGCGTACCGCAGCGTCTACAACCCGCGCCACACGCACCTGTACACGACCTTCACGCAGCCGGGTCGCTACGTCGCGAACTACAAGATGACCGCCCGCAGCGCCGACGGCACTGCCATCTACTCCTCGCCGATCACGCCGCTGGTCTGGCAGGTCGGCGGCGCGAACCCCGCCGACGGCACGATCAAGGACATCGAGTCCGCGTACAACGCGGCGCGCGCCGAGCGCACCGACGGAAACGCCGCCACTCCGACCCTCACCGTGTCCCACCACGGCGAGCGTGAGCACCCGGGCGACAACCACCTGACCGACATCACGATCGACACGGGTGTCGCCACCGACACGGGTCGCGCGTGGATCACCGTCAACGGATACTTCCTCACCGAGGTTCCCGTTGACGGCGGCCGAGCGACGGTCTCCGAGCTGCTCGGCGCCGATACCGCCGCCGTCCAGGCGATCTACATTCCCGGCGATTCCGCATCGGCGCGCTGGATCTCCCAGACCGTCCACTACTCGCAGAAGGACACCGAGCCCGTCACCGTTGGCGGGACCGACACGATCCTCGGTCCCTCCAACCCGGACCCGGCTCCCGTGTGGAACCCCGACCACCTGCCGATCTCCTCGCGCCGCGTCGAGGTCTCCTACGACCTCCTCCCCGGCTCGACCGATCAGTACACCGCCACGGTGCGCGCCAACGACCCGACCCTGCGCGCCACCTACAAGATCGAGTTCCTCGAGTCCAAGTGGGATTTCAGCCCCTGGTGCTCCATGGAAGGCACCCTGGGTGCGGGCGGCATGGACATGAAGGCACAGGACCTCGGTGTGTGCCAGTCCGACCCCATGTTCATGCGCGTCACCCTGCGACCCCACCCGCTCTCGGACGCGGTCATGACCGTCGCTGAAGCCTCCGACGTCACGGTCGGCTCTCACGTCGGCCTCACCGCTATGCTGAAGATGCGCGACGGCATCGCCGCCCCCGAGGAACCGGAGCCCGCGCCGAACCCGACGCCCGCGCCTGCTCCCGCCCCCGATAACGGCGGAAACGACGCAACCCCGGACCCGGCCTCGTCCCTGCTGAGCGATCCCGTGGAGATCGCGCGCGGACACCTGGACGTGCGCCTGACCCAGGCGAGCGGCGAGGGCGGACTCACATACGGCCTGGCCGTCAAGGATGACTCCCTGACCAACGCGCGTACCTCCGTGCTGCGCACCGTCGGCTCCACGACCCTCGCGGTCGCACCCAACGCGCGCTTCGTGCGTCCCGCGTCCCTGTCCGACCCGAGCTACGACGTGCTTGGACCGGTGGGTACCGCAACCTACGTGCTGCCCGAAACGCAGAACAGCGACATCGTGTGGCCCGGCCTGTCCACCGAGGGCATCGACTACGCGGCCCTGCCCGAGGGAGCCGACCTGACCCTGCACCTCGCGCAGGCCCCCGAAGGCGCGCGCGTTGCATTCTTCCAGGGCGGCACCTTCGGTGCGGGCGCGAAGGTCCACTTCGACTCGACCAAGGGCGACGGCCTCGTCCACACGACCGAGGCGACGCACATGCACGGCAACTGGGTCTTCAGCGCGCCGGGCACCTACCGCATCGAGGTGGGCGCACGCAGTGGCGAACGCAGCCTCGTCGAGCCCCAGTCCTTTACCGTGATCGTCCGATCTGGACGCCACAATGAGCAGCCCGCGCCGGTCGAGGAAGAACCCGTGCCGACGCCGTCGCCCGGACCCTCCCCGGTGCCGGAACCGGTCCCCACCCCGGCACCTGAGCCGACTCCGGCGCCTGAGCCGACCGCGGACCCGGAGCCTGCTCCCGCGCCCACTGCGGATCCTGCTCCGTCGCCTGAACCGACCGTCGATCCGGCACCGGCTCCGACCACGGATCCCGCACCTGCGCCTGCTCCGAGCGTTGACCCCGCACCGATGCCGACGCCGTTCCCCGCACCGACGACGGATCCGGCGCCTGCTCCGGCTCCCTCTCCGACCGCGGACCCGGCACCCGCGCCGAGCGCTGAGCCTGCGCCCGCACCTGCACCGAGCGCGGACCCGGCACCCATGCCGCGGCCCTTCCCGGCACCCGCACCCAGTGGTGGCCCGGTTCGAGTGCCCGCAGCGCCCGCGCCCGCGAGCAACGCTGGGACCCCGGCCGCTTCCGGCGCAACCCGCACGGCCGCTCCCGCGGCCACGGGTGGCAGCGCGACTGGCGCACCTGCCGCCCGTAGCAACGGAGCGAGCAGCTCGGCACCGGTGACCGCACCGAAGGCCGCGCCCGCCGCCACCCCGAGCCCAAGTCCGTCGGCGACGCCCCAGAGCGGAGCGCAGAGTGGCGAGGCAGCGCAGAGTGGTAGCGTGGCCGCCCCCGAGAACGGGACGGCCGAGGCGGCAGGCACCATGCCGATCGCTGCGGCTGTTGATGGTGGCCGCACAGGCGGATGGAGCCCCTACTGGCTCGTCCTGCTCGTCATCCCGGCGGCCCTCGCCGGTGGTGGAGCCGGATACCTGATCCGAACCCGATGACACGCCAAGCCGGGGCGGGAGCGCACAGTGTTCCCGCCCCGGCTTCGTGCTGCCCGGAGCGCGCAGCGCTAGACTTTCTCCATGGGAACAGCGCTGGTCACCGGAGCAACTTCCGGCATTGGTGAAGAATTCTGTTGGCAGCTGGCCGCTGCAGGCCACGACCTGGTGCTCGTCGCGCGCCGCGATGACACCCTACGCGCGCTCGCGGACTCGCTCGCAAACGTCGCCGGCGTGCGCGCCGAGGTGATCGCAGCGGACCTGTCCACCGACTCCGGCTGCGCACGCGTCGCCGCCCGGCTCGATGTGGGAGGGCCAGCCGATCGTGAGAAGCCTGACCTGGCTCCCGTCGACCTCCTCGTCAACAACGCCGGCTTTGGACTCGGAACCGACTTCCTGGACAACAGCCTCGACAATGAAATCAACGGCCTCAACGTCATGGTCCGCGCCGTCATGACCCTGGCCCACCACGCCGGTATCTCCATGCGCTCGCGCGGACGCGGAGCCATCCTCAACGTCGGCTCTGTCGCCTCGCGCACGGGCGCGGGTACCTACTCCGCCCACAAGGCCTGGGTCGTCGCCTTCACCGAGGGCCTCGCCGCCGAGCTCAAGGGATCGGGTATCACCGCCACGGTCGTCTGCCCCGGCCCCGTCGACACCCCCTTCTTCGAGCGCGCGGGCGTCGACATGCGCTCGACACCCTCCTGGCTCATGGCCAGCCCCGAACAGGTCGTCACAGAGGCCCTCGACGCCGTGCGTGCGGGCCGCGTTCAAGTCACCCCCACCATTCCCTACAAGGTCGCCATGGGCGCCATGAAGGTCGCCCCGCGCTGGGTGACCGCGCGCGCCATGCGCTCTGTGCCCCACATGTGAGGGCGCGCGCACTGATACGAGGCCGGGGCCAGGTTCACGCAGAACCCGGCCCCGGCCTCGTCAATGCAATCTGAATCAGGCCAGGCCAATGTCCTCCAGGCCCAGCGCGTAGAAGTACGGGAAGCCCTCGGCCTCAATGCGCTCCTTCGCGCCCGTCGCGCGGTCCACGATCACTGCGACGGCGACGACGTTCGCGCCGGCCTCGCGCAGCGTGAGCGCGGCCTCCAGCGGGGAGCCGCCGGTCGTCGACGTGTCCTCGAGGACGACGACGTTCTTGCCGACGACGTCCGGGCCCTCGATGCGGCGCTTCATGCCGTGATCCTTCGCGGCCTTACGCACGACGAAGGCATCCAGGTCCAGGCCGCGCGACGCGGCGGCGTGCATCATCGCGGTCGCAACGGGGTCGGCGCCCATCGTCAGGCCGCCGACGGCCACGTACTCCTCGCCCACCGCGAAGCCGGATTCCTCCAGGAGGTCCAGCATGACGTGGCCGATGAGGGGGGCCGCCTCGTGGTGCAGGGTCGAGCGGCGCATGTCGACGTAGAAGTCGGACTCGCGCCCCGACGCCAGGGTGACCTTCTCGTGGATGACGGAGAGTTCCTGGACGAGAGCAGCCAGGCGCGCCTTGTGGGAATCGTTGGTCATGGGTGTTCCTTCCGGATCGGTGTGGGTCAGTGCGCCGCCTCGACGAGCTCGATGAGATCGCCGATGCCCTCGTGGATGCCGAAGGGGCGGAACGGGAAATTGTTGATGTCCTCGCGGGCCGTGGAGCCCGACAGGACCAGGTGGGTGCGCAGGCCTGCCTCGACGCCCGCGCGCACGTCCGTGTCCATGCGGTCGCCGACCATGGCGGCGCTCTCGGAGTGGGCGCCGATCTTGTTCAGGCCCGCGCGGATCATGACGGGGTTTGGCTTGCCCACGAAGTAGGGCTTCTGCCCGGTGGCGGCCGTGATCATCGCCGCGATCGCGCCGCACGCGGGCAGGGAGCCCTCGTCGGAGGGGCCCGACACATCGGGGTTGGTCGCGATGAACTTCGCGCCGCCCTCGATGAGGCGGATCGCGTGGGTCAGCGCGTGGAAGTCGTAGGAGCGCACCTCGCCGAGCACCACGAACTCGGGATCGATCTCGGTCATCACGTATCCCGCGGCGTGGATCGCGGTGGTCAGGCCGGCCTCGCCGATGACGTACGCGGTCGAGCCGGGCGACTGCTGGTGCAGGAAGGCGGCCGTCGCGTTCGCGGAGGTCCAGATGTTGTCCTCGGGGATGTCCAGGCCGGAGTTCGCCAGGCGCGCGGACAGTCGCGGTTCGTGAACACCGAATTGTTCGTGAGGACCAGGAAGGGGATGTTCTTCCCGCGCAGAGCGGCGAGGAACTCGTTTGCGCCCGGAAGCGCTCGATTCTCCTTGACCAGGACGCCGTCCATGTCAGAGAGCCACGCGGTGACGGGAGGCAGATCGGTCAGCGGTGTCGGTTCGTGCGTCAGGGCAGTCATGCCTCCATTCTACGGTGCCGCTAGGGTGGGATCCGTGAACGAGTTCGAAAACGGGTGTGACATCGCGCGTGATGGCGCGTGCGGGAACGACGAGGCCGGGGCCGCGCAGTCCGGGCAGGTCGGGGTCGGTCCGTGGCCGGGTGGGGAGGCCGCCTGGCCGGTCGGTGAGCACTACGACCGGGAGCTTCTGGCAGCGGGGGATCGGCGCAATGTTGAAGACCGCTACCGCTACTGGACGATGGATGCGATCCGCGCGGACATCGCTGCTCGCTCGCTGCCCTTCGAGGTGGCAGTGGAGAATCTCGATCACGACTTCAATATCGGGTCGATTGTGCGAACGGCGAATGCTATGGGCGCGCGCCGCGTGCACGTCGTTGGGCGCAAGCGGTGGAACCGTCGCGGCGCGATGGTCACCGACCGCTACCTGCCGGTGGATCACCGCCCCGAGGTGGCCGAACTTGTTGAGCACTGTGAGCGTGAGGGTTTGGCACTCGTCGGCGTCGACAATGTCGAGGGGTCCGTCGCGCTCGAGGGCGCGGTGCTGCCTGAGCGCGCCTGCCTTGTGTTCGGATCGGAGGCCTCCGGACTGAGCGAGGAGATGATCCGGGCGTGCGAGATCGTCGTTGCGATTACTCAGCGCGGTTCGACTCGGTCCATGAATGTTGGTCATGCCGCCGCGATCGTTATGTGGGCGCACGCGTCGCGTCTTGAGGGTGCAGACAACTGTTGACTTCTGCTCAAACTGTCAAACTGATTTGCATTAATTAACCCGGCTGCTCGATATTCTCACTGACCAACTGATCTTTTACCGTTTCTATTGTTTTTAGCCTCCGACCTTTGATAGGCTTTGCAAGCCAAAAAGTAGTCGGAATGGATACGGAGCATCCGTTTTAATTCGGGCTTTAGACAGTTTGCGTGGAAGCAAACCGTTGAACAGGAGAATTAATGCCTCAGTCATCGCCAAGCCATGTGCGGGCACCGCGGCTCTCGCGCTCACGAGCGAAGGTCGCACTGATCCTCGCCTCCGTGTGTGCGCTCGTCACCGCGGTCCTCGTCCCCCTGACCTCCCACCTGCACGCGCAGGCCGCCCCCAACGTCCCCGTGACGATCCCCTCCCTCGAAGGCTGGACCCCGGCCTCGGGCACGTGGACACCCAGTGCCGGCCTCCAGATTGTTCGCCCTGACTCCGCCGAAGCCGCCGGCGTCAGTGCCCTGCTCAGCCGTGCCCTCACCGACGCCGGCATCACCGGCATCACCGAAGGAACCGGAGCCGCGGCCTCCAACGCCGTCACTCTGACGATCAACGCGTCCCGCAGCGACCTCGGTGATGAGGGCTACCAGCTGACCGTCAACGCAAACGGCGCCCAGGTCGTGGCCGCCACCCGCGCCGGACTCCTGTGGGGCGCCCGCACCATCGAACAGGCCGTGCGCGCCGGCCAGGGCACCGTGCCCGCAGGCTCCATCACCGACATCCCGCGCTTCGCCGACCGTGGCGCCACCCTGTGCGCCTGCGGCACCCACATCACGACGGACTGGATCATCCGCCAGATTGACCGCATGTCCGACCTGAAGATGAACTACCTGTCCCTCGAGCTGCGCCTCAAGTCCGACAAGTACCCCGCCACCACCTCCTTCTCCTACTACACCAAGGATGAGGTCAAGGCCATCGTCGAGCACGGCCGCGAGGTCGGCGTTCGCGTCGTTCCGCTCCTCAACGCCCCCGGCCACACTGGCACCATCCTCGGCAACTTCCCGCAGTACCAGGTCGCTGACGACTCCGGCAAGAAGAGCCCCAACCACCTCAACTTCATCGACCCGGCCGCCCAGAAGTTTTACTTCGACCTCATCGACGAGTACATGGACGCCTTCGGCTCCACCGAATGGCACATGGGCGCCGACGAGTTCTTCTTCAAGCAGGGCCCCGGCAACTTCACGAAGTACCTCGCGCAGATTCGCAATCACTACGGTGACCAGTCCATGACCTTCGACGCCGCGTTCAACGACTTCATCAACAAAGTCAACGCGCACGTGAAGTCCCGCGGCGGCACGCTGCGCGTGTGGAACGATGGCATCGCCGACATCTCGCGCATCCCGATCGACAAGGACGTCATCATCGAATACTGGGGCAAGGGCGAGTCCAGCCAGAAGGACGCCAACCGCGGCCTTTCCGCCAAGACCCTCGTCGATGCGGGCTACACCCTCGTGAACGCCTCCTCCGCCCTGTACTACTACCGTGATCAGCCGTCCTCCTACGTCATGCAGGTGGAGGGCCTGGAAGGCGTCTACGGAAAGTGGACGATGAACACGTTCTACCAGAACGGTGACTACAAGGCGCCCGACGCCTCCATCCGCGGAGGCAAGGTCTCCATCTGGCAGGGTGGCCACGGCAAGGTCACCGACCACGAGACCGAAGCCTGGGTCACCGAAGGCCTGCGCTACGGCGCCCAGATGTTCTGGAACGCCAAGACCCCCAAGGCCGACGGCAACGTTGAGGCTTTCAAGGCGCGCATCAAGACCCTGGGTGAGCCCTCCACCTACGTCGACCCCACGCGCGACACCGTCGCCCCCGGCCAGTACACGATTGCGCTGTCCGACGGGCGAGCCCTGAGCGTGTCCGGTGGCACCCCGACCGCGGGCACTGCCTCCGATAACTGGGAGCTGGCTGCTACCCCCGACGGCTACTACCAGATCCGCTCGGTCAACGCGAACCGCTGCCTCGCCGTCTACTCCGAGGAAACGCCGAACTCCGAGACCCACGTGTCGACGACCCCCGGACACCCTGCGGTCGCCTACGCGTGCGCTGACACGAGCCAGGAGTTCACCCCCACGTTCCAGGGTGACTACGCGACGCGTAACCCCCAGAAGTGGGTCGCTGAGCCCGCCGGCGATGGCTTCCGCCTGCGCAACGCCATGACCAACCAGTACCTGAGCGTCATCGACTCCGGCTACCTGTCGCGCCGCCCCAACGGTGGCGAGAAGACCGCCGAAGGTGCCGTCGCGCAGCTGCCGTTCGACGTCACCGTCGACAGCCACTCGGTCTTCACCCTCACCTCCCAGGCCTCCTCGGCCCTCGACGTGAGCATCGAGCGTGTCGGTGACGAGGCCTACCCGAAGACCGCCCTGTCCGGCATGAACCGCGCCGACCTGCCCATCGTTGGCGACGAGAACTGGGGCGAAACCGTCCTCAAGGTCTCCGTCACCAACAAGGGCACCACGGACGCCACCAAGATCCACCTGACCCCCGCGGTCTCCAACTCGTGGAAGCTCGCCAACGGACCCCAGCCGATCGACCGCCTCGCCCCCGGCGAGACCCGCGTCGTGAAGTTCTGGGCACGCCCCACCACCGAATTCGGCGAAGCGACTTTCACCGTCACCGTCTCGCACTCCGGTGAGAAGACCGTGGCCAGCGAAGGCCTGATCGGCGTGTGCGGCCCGCGCATCGAGGCTAAGGCCGTCGCTGCCGACTCCGTCGAAACCCGCTGGGAGTACGGCGAGGAATCCAAGGCCACCGATGGCGACCCCGCGACCTACTGGCACTCCCAGTACGTCGATGCCAACGCGGCCAAGCTGCCCGGCACCGACAACGCCCGCAAGTGGCCGCATTGGATCGACCTGAAGATCGGCGACGGATCCGCCGCGTACGACGTCTGTGCCGTCACGTACACGCCGCGCGCCGGCAATGGCCCCAAGGCCTCGGGTCGCGCCAAGGACGTCCAGATCTACCTCGCTGGCTCGCGCGATGCCCTCAAGGGGCAGGGCGACGACAAGGGCAACCCGAAGGCACAGGGTAACCCCGTCCTCGTCACCTCCCTGGCGAATGTTCCCGGTACCGTGGACATCCCGGTCGCGGGCAACGGCTCCTACCTCCGATTCCGCGGAACGAATGCGCAGGCAGACGTCGCGAAGACACTGACCGACGTCATGTCCGTCGCCGAACTTGGAGTCCGTATCGGCCACTCCAACTGACGCATAACAGCAGGGGAGGGGTTGGAAGAAAACCGTCCAAACGGGACTTCCTTCCCCTCCCCGCTCGTGCAAAATGTGAGAGAATCTATCACGACAAAACTGTCACTCGATTAGGAGGCTCCAAGTGCCTATCGCAACCCCTGAGGTCTACGCAGAGATGCTGAATCGCGCACGGGATGGCAAGTTCGCCTACCCCGCGATCAACGTGACCTCGTCCCAGACCATCACCGCCGCCCTCCAGGGCTTCGCCGAGGCCGAGTCCGACGGTATCCTCCAGGTGTCCGTTGGCGGCGCCGAATACGGCTCCGGCTCCACCATCAAGAACCGCGTCACCGGCTCGCTGGCCCTCGCTGCGTACGCGACCGAGGTTGCCAAGAACTACGGCATCACCGTGGCTCTGCACACCGACCACTGCGCCAAGCAGAACATCGACTCCTGGGTCCGCCCCCTCCTCGAGATCGAGGCCGGCCAGGTTGCCGAAGGCAAGCTGCCCACCTTCCAGTCCCACATGTGGGACGGTTCCGCCATCGACCTCGACGAGAACCTCGAGATCGCCAAGGAACTGCTCGCCCTGTCCGTCAAGGCCAACACGATCCTCGAGATCGAGGTCGGCGCTGTCGGTGGCGAGGAAGACGGCGTCGTTGGCGAGATCAACGAGAAGCTGTACACCACCACCGCCGACGCCATCAAGACTGTCGAGGCCCTGGGCCTGGGCGAGAACGGCCGCTACCTGACCGCTCTGACCTTCGGCAACGTGCACGGCGCCTACAAGCCCGGCCACGTGAAGCTGCGTCCCGAGCTGCTCGGCACCATCCAGAAGGAGGTCGCTGAGCACTACGGCCTCGACCACCGTCCCTTCGACCTGGTCATGCACGGCGGCTCCGGCTCCACCGCCGAGGAGATCGCCACCGCTGTCGCCAACGGCGTCATCAAGATGAACGTCGACACCGACACGCAGTACGCGTTCACCCGCCCGGTCGTTGACCACATGCTGCGCAACTACGACGGCGTCCTCAAGATCGACGGCGAGGTCGGCATCAAAGAAGCAGTACGACCCGCGTACGTGGGGCAAGTCGGCCGAGGCCGGCATGGCTGCCCGCGTTGTCGAGGCCTGCCAGCGCCTGGGCGCTGCCGGCACGCAGATGCGCTGAAACAACCGCTGAGAGCCGCCTAGCGGCCTGATGCGTGAGCCGCCCGGTCCCCTGTGGGGCCGGGCGGCTTCGTGTTGCTTGTAGCCCCGACAGATCTCCGGCCGCCGCGCGGCCTGCCTTGATGGGTCTGGCCGCTGTGTGGCCTGCCTTGATGGGTCTGGCCGCTGTGTGTGCCGGTGGGCGGCGGCCCGCCCGCGAGATCGCACACGCGAGCCTGCGGCTCGGGTGGTCGATCTCGAGGCCCGCCCTGGCCCCTGCCGCCGCCCACCGGCACCGCGGCCAGGTCCCGCCGCCGCCCACCGGCACCGCGGCCAGGCCCTGCCGCCGCCCACCGGCACCGCGGCTGGGCCCCGCAGGCCTCGCGGCTGCTTCCAATTGGTCGGGCTTGTCGTCTGCGTGTTGCCTGCCCTGGCTCTAGCGCCGCCCACCGGCACCGCGGCCAGGCCCCGCAGGCCTCGCGGCGGCCTCCAATTGGTTCGCGCCGCGCCTCGAAGCCCGCCCGTGCCCTCCGGTCCCTCCGGTGCCCTCCGCACCGGCGCGGCTTGTGGCTTGCCTATGGCTCTGCACGACAGGCAGCGCGCTCGTCTGAAACCTCCATCGCCTTTGCTTGTGCGTGCATGCGTGGGATTGATACCGCCATCACCTTTGCGGGCGAGAAACAAGCGTTTTTGGTGCAGTTTCCGGGTGCAAAGGTGTCGTTGGTTTCAATGGTTGCTGCTCGGGGGCGAGCATTGGTGTTGTGGGTTTCAAAGCTCCCCGTCGGAGTGCACTGTAGGCGACTTTTTTCGCCCTGCTCGGCCAAAAGAGTGCGCGCGAGCGCGAAAAAGTTCGCCCAGCATGCCCCAAAGAGCCAAAAATCGGTGTTTTATGGCGTGCTGGGCGAGTTTTTTCGCGGAAATGCCGACGGTGGGAAAACCGGGGATAGCAGCGGGGCGGGATCCCGTAGGATCCCGCCCCGTATCACGAGCGGCCCGCCTCACACGCGGTCGTAGCTACTGCCAGCGTTGCGCGCGAGCCTCGCTCACTCCTGCGGAGGATTCGGGGAGGCGGCGTCGCGAACGCCCTCCGCAACCGCGTCGGAGATCGTCGGGGAGACAACCTTGGCGCCCACGAGGGCCGTGAACATCTGCTGCAGGTCCAGGCCCAGCGAATCGCCCAGGCCCGCGTTGATCTGGCTGATCGACTTCGTAATGTCGCCGACCATCTGGGCGTTGTTGCCCTCGCCGTACATGGTGATCGTGTCGACCTTGGACAGGGGCTCGGCCACGGCGCGCGCCACCTCGGGCAGCGCACGGAAGTACATTTCCAGAACGGCCGCCTGGTTCATCTTGGTCATGGCCTCGGCCTTCTTCTCGAGACCCTCGGCCTCGGCCGTCAGCTTCGCGCCGATCGCGGAGGCCTCCGCGCGGCCTCGAGCCTCGATACCCTGCGCCTCGGCGAGCATGGCCTGCTTGTCGGCGTCTGCCTTCTTGGTGCGCTCGAACGCCTCGGCCTCGGCCTGGCGCTGGCGCGCGTACAGGGCCGCGTCTGCCTTCTTCTCGGCGGCGTAGCGGTCGGCGTCGGCCTTCGCGTTCACCTCGGCCTGCAGGGCCTGCTTGGTGACGACGACTTCCTTCTCCTTGATGACGGCCTGCTGCTCCTGCTTAACGATGTCGGCCTGCGCGGTCTCACGCTCGATGTCGCGGCGCTGAATCTGCGACTGAATCTCGTAGGCGGCGTCGGCCTTCGCCTTCTCGGTGTCGGCCTCGACCTTCAGAGCGGCCTGGCGCTTGGCGAGGTCCGTCTGCTTCTGGGCAATCTCCAGCTGGGAGGCGACCTGGGCGTCGTTCGCTTCCTTCTGGGCGACCGCGGTCGCCTGCGCGACCTCCTTCTGCGCGTTCGCCTTCGCGATGGCCGCAGTCTTACGGATCTGCTCCGTGTTGTCGATACCGAGGTTATCGATGACGCCGTTCTGGTCGGTCACGTTCTGGATGTTGAAGGCAACGATCTCAAGACCCATCTCCTCCAGGTCCTGCTTCGCGTTCTCCTGAACACGCTCAGAGAACGCCGCACGGTCGGTGATGATGTCGGTCAGGCGCATCTGGCCGATGATCGCACGCAGGTGGCCCTCGAGAGTGTCACGCACCTCCTCGGAAATCTCGGAGGTCGTCTTGTACAGGAAGTTACGCGTCGCAGCGCGGAAGAGCGTCGGATCATCGGTTGCAATGCGGACCTTGACCGCGGCGTCGACACGCACGTTGATGTAGTCGTTCGTCGGGACGAAGTCCGTCGTCTGGGCATCGACGGAAATCATCGAGGCCGTCATGGTGTCCACGCGCTCCAGGAGGGGGGAACTTCCAACCCGTCTTACCGTGGAGGACACGCTGACCGCGCGGGCCGGAGATGACCTTGATCTCGCCGGGCGACGCGGAGACAAAGCTCGCCCACAGGAACATAAGGAAAAAGAGAATTGCTACGCCGGCAATGGCTGCGAGGAACAGAAGAGGCATGGTAGCTGCTTTCACGTGAGGGAGGCGGTCGCGTTGTGTGGAACCGCGTAACGGGTCAGGATAGCAGCGTATGAGGCGGGACTCAAACCTGTCCGCGTGCAGACGCGAGAGGCCTGTGCGGGGATCGTCGATCCCCACCAGACTCTTGAAACCGGCTGATTGTGCGCCGTATGATGGGGCAACTGCGCAATGGGTCGCAGCGTGGAACGCCCAACGACGGGGTTCGATAGCAGAGAGTCGGTGACGCCATGAAGAAAGTGCTGATGACCGTTCTCGCCGTCCTGTACGTGGCCATCATGACGGGCTTCTTCTACATGCTCATGAACGATGACCATCATTTTCTTCCTGAAAAGCCCGTCCTCTACCTGTACCCGCAGGAGGAGCGGCAACTGACAGTGACGCTCGATCTGGAGGGCACCCTCAACACCGTGTACCCGGCCCCGGACATCCAACGCACGACCGAACGAGGGACCCAGGCCTCGTGGACCGTGACGGCGGCGCCCGATGGAACGCTCACGGACCAGGCGGGGCGCACCTACCCGTCGCTGTTTTGGGATGGGGAGATGACCCTTCCGGATCCCGACGCCGGGTTCGTGGTTTCCAGGGAGGACGCGGTGCCCTTCCTGGAGGATAAGCTCGCCCAACTCGGGCTCACCGACCGTGAGGCCGCCGATTTCATTACCTATTGGGCTCCGCGGATGCGCGCCTACGAGTACACGTTCGTGTCCTTCGATGCGAGCGTCTACACGCAGCGCGCCTCCTACAGCTTCACGGACGAGGCCGGGGCGAGTGTCACGCCGGATACGTTCATTCGGGTGTTCATGACGATCCGCGAGGCCGATGTGAATACCGTCGTCCAACCGCAGACTTTCGCGCCTCCGCCGACGCGCACCGGCTTCACAGCTGTCGAGTGGGGCGGGGCGCAGCGACACAAATCTCGTAACTGACCGCGCGGGCGAGCGAAATAGCGACCTACGCGACACAATGGAACCATAGAGTGGTGAGACGTCCTCACCACGGACAGGAGGTAGTGACATGGCCCAGGAATGGACTCGCATTGAAGGCATGATTATCGGCCACGATCTGGATCCCAGCGTGGTTGCCGGCGAGCTGAAGGAGCGGTCGATCCTCGCCCAGCTCGAATGGTTCCCCTCCTCGCCGCAGCTGCTCGGACTCAATGTCGCGGTCGATCAGGAGCGCGTCGCTACCGTGCCCGCCGGATCGACGGAGGTCGTTCCCGGCCCCACTCCCGCCGAACTGGCCGACGAACTCGCCATCCTGTTCGACGCCGAGGTGCGCATCGGTAACGTGACGGCCGACCACCTGCCCGAGGGAGACTCGCCGCTGGGTAAGGTATGGCCCTCCGATGAGGAGGAGGCTGCGGCCGTCGAGCCCACCCCGACCCGCATCGTCGAGATTGGTCGCACCCCCGCGTCGTCCGTGCCGCTCCTGGCAGCCCTCGAGGGCGTGGACCTGGGCGACCTTGAGCTCGCCGAGGGGCACCGCGCGCTTCTCGCTGAGCTGCCCGCCGAGAAGGAGGGCTGGAACTTCGGCGATCTGCCCCTCGTCACTCTCTCCGTGACGGACGGTGAATTCCCAGGTCTTCCTGGTCACCGACGACCACCTCGAGCACATCATCTCCCACAACTGGGGCATGGACGCTGCGATCGTCCCCGGCGGACACGACCGCACCGCTGAACTGCCCGGCGAGGTCATCGACCTGGTGGGCGATCGCCTCGATCTCCTCGAGATTGCCGAGGCCGTCCCCGGCTCCGACGCCGACGCCCTGTGGGCGTCCGTGGCCACGACCGGCGAGGAATCGGTGTGGAAGGTCGTGCGCGCCCTCGGCCTGCCCGGCTCTGTTGCCGGCTTCCTCCTGGGCACCACCGATATTGAAGACGTCGAGGGGGCGTCCGTGCACCTGGCTCGCGGCATCTCCAACGCGATCGGCCGCAGTGTCGACATCATGATGGGCCAGCCGCAGTCGGTTGTGAAGCCCCTGTGGAACTCCTACGAGTCCGTGGCCGTCGAGCGTCCGTGGATCATCCACGCCGCCGTCGCCGCCGAGGCCATCGTCGGTACCGGCATGCTGGTCGCCGCCGTGCGTGCCTCGTCTCCGCGCTCGGGCTGGATGCGCTTCGCGGGCATCGTGGGCGGCCTGATGGTCGTCGATTCGATCGCCGAGCTGTCCCTGGCTAAGCACGTCTCTAAGCGCTTCACGCGCCGCGCAGGCGAGGCGTAAGGAGCCGTCCGCCGCATACGTAAAGGCAGCCGGGGTCGCGTGAGCGGCCCCGGCTGCCTTATCTGTTGGTGGTGGCGCGGACATGGGCCGCGCACGTATTCGTCAGCAATTCAGGGTGGTGGCGCGCAAGCGCCCGCACCCCTCCCTCAGGCCTTCAGGGCCTCGGCGGGGAAGTCCTGCGGGCGATCCGTGAAGATGCCGGTGACGCCCCACGAGGCCAGCTCGCGAGCCTGCTCGACGTCGTTGACGGTCCACACGTTCACCTCGAAGCCGGCGTCGCGCATCGCGCGCACCTCGGACTCGGTGAGGCCCTCAACGCCCGGATGAATCGCTGTGGCACCCAGGGCGGCCGCGCCCTCGCGCCACTCCTCGGAGGCGCGTTCGATCAGCCAGCCGAGCGCAACCGTCGGGCACGCCTCGTGGAAGGCCGCGAGGAGCTCGTGGTCGAAGGAGGAGACGATGAGGCGGGAGGGAACCTTGTCGCCAGCCAGGGTGACGGCGAGGGCCTCGATGAGGCGTTCGCGCAGGCGATCCCCGCCCGCGCAGGGCTTGATCTCCAGGTTCGCGCCCATCTGCTGAGCGTGCGCGAAGGCGAGCGCGTCCGCGGCCTCGGGAATGCGCTCGAAGCGGTACGTGTCCGAGAACCAGCGGCCCGCATCCAGTCGGCGGATGTCCGAGAACCCGAGCTGGTAGTAGGAGCCGGACCCCGTCGTTGTGCGATCCAGGGTGTCGTCGTGAATGACAATCAGCGAGCCGTCGCCCGTGATGTCCACGTCGAACTCGAACCAGCGCGCGCCGACCTCCATGGCCTTGGCGAACGCGGCGATCGTGTTCTCGGGAGCCAGCGAGGATGCGCCCCTGTGGGCGAAGATGCGGGGGGAATTCAGACATAGGTGCTCCTAGCGTGAACGGGACGAGGCGTTGTGCCCCTCACCATAGGTCGGGGTTCGCCTCGGCGCTGAGCATGGACGCGCGACCTGGGGCGGGCTCGATGAGGACGGCCTCGTCGCGCTTGGAGGGCAGGATCGTCTCCACGTACGAGGCCAAGGCGTCGTCTCGTGATACGTCGTGGCCGGTCTGCTGGGCCATGTACCAGCGGTGCTCGAGAAACTCGTGGTAAAGCTGCGCGGGCTCCAGCTTGCCCGCCAGCTCGCGCGGAATCGCACGTACGACGGGGGCGAACACGTCGGTGAGCCACTCGTGGGCGGCCTCCTCGAGGGGAAGATCTTGGAAGCCGTTCGTCGCGCGCCACACGTCGATGTCAGCGAGGAGGCGCGCCGCCTGGTGCTCGCCGACGTCCATTCCGGTCAGGCGCATGAACTTGCGGTTGTGGTGACCGGCGTCGACCACCTTGGGCTGAATGACGAGGCGCTCGCCGGAGGAATCGGTGGACATGTGTAGCTCGGCGACGTCGAAACCGAGGTCGTTGAGCCGGCGGATGCGCTCACTGACGAGGTACTGGCGCTGATCGTTCGGGATGGATTCCTCGGCGGTGACTTCGGTCCACAGCAGGTCGTACTGGGTGCGGATGCGGTCGCCGATGTCGATGGGGTCGGAGTCTTCGGGGAAGAAGCCGCCGGCCTGGAGGTCCATGAGTTCGCCGATGATGTTCGTGCGGGCCAGGTCGACGTCGTACTCGCGCTGGCCGGGGGTGAGCTTGGGATGCAGTTCGCCGGTTTCGGCGTCGACCAGGTAGGCGGCAAACTCGCCCGCATCGCGGCGGAACAGCGTGTTCGACAGGGAGACGTCGCCCCAGTAGAAGCCCAGGAGGTGGAGGCGAACGAGGAGGAGTGCGAGGGCGTCGATGAGGCGCGTCGCCGTATCCTCACGCATCGACAGGGAGAACAGCGCGCGGTAGGGGAGGGAGAACTGCAGGTGCTCGGTGATGAGGGCCGCGTTGAGCTCCTCGCCCTCGGGGCTTTCGCGTCCCGTGATGACGGCGACCGGCTGGACGGACGGGGCATCCAGACGCTTCAGATCGCGCAGGCGGTCGTACTCGTGATGGGCGACCGTCGGACCGATCTCCTTGACCGCGAGCACGCGCCCGGACAGGTTGACGAAGCGCACGATGTGGCGGGAAATGCCGCGGGGAAGCGCCGCGAGCAGGTTGGATGGCCACTCCTCGAGGGGAACATCCCACGGGAGGTCCAAAAGGGCGGGGTCGACAGCAGCCGCCGTAATGTCCAAAGCCATGTCACTCATTGTCTCATCTTGAGCGCCGTGCGTATAGCCCCGACTCGGCATCGTCGCTAGTCGCGGCCAAGAACACATGTGGGCATAGCGAAACCCCGGCCTCGTCCTGGAGGTACGAGTGGACGAGGCCGGGGCCGATTATCGCTGTGCGTGCGCGCTAGGCGTCACTCGGGCAGGCGAGCACCCGTTGCAGCGGAGAAGTTGTGCTGCTGACCCTCGCGGACGCGCACGTGCAGGACGCCGCCGCGCGCGGGGGCGGTACGCGGGGGAACGCGCACGATCAGCTGCTTGCCGGTGCCCTCGGAGCCGGAGCCCAGGGTCTCGCCCTCGGCGGCGCCGGCCAGGTGGCCGTACACGTAGGCGTCCGAGCCGAGCTCCTCGACGAAGTCGACCTCGACGGGGATGGTGCCCTCGGAGCCGTCGGTGACGACGTCCAGGCCCTCGGGACGGAAGCCGATCTTGATCTTTCCGCCGTCCTCAGCGGTCATCGCGGCGCGGGCGGCCTCGGAGACACGCACGCGTGCGGGGCCGAGCTTGGCCCACTCGCCCTCGACCGTGAAAGTGCCCAGGTTCATGGCGGGGGAGCCGATGAAGCCAGCGACGAACTCGTTGGCGGGACGCTCGTACATCTCCTGCGGGGTGCCGCACTGCTGGAGGAGGCCGCCGGCGAGGACCGCAATGCGGTCACCCATCGTCAGAGCCTCGGTCTGGTCGTGGGTGACGTACACGGTGGTGACGCCGAGCTCACGCTGCAGGGAGGCGATCTGCGTACGGGTCTGGACACGCAGCTTGGCGTCCAGGTTCGACAGGGGCTCGTCCATGAGGAACACCTGGGGCTTACGGACGATCGCGCGGCCCATGGCGACACGCTGACGCTGGCCGCCGGACAGGGCCTTGGGCTTGCGGTCCAGGTAGGGCTCCAGGTCGAGGATCTTAGCGGCCTCTTCGACGCGCTTGTTGATCTCTTCCTTCGGGGTGCCGGCGATCTTCAGGGCGAAGCCCATGTTCTCGCGCACCGACATGTGGGGGTAGAGAGCGTAGTTCTGGAAGACCATCGCGATGTCGCGGTTCTTCGGCGGAACGTCCGTGACGTCCTTGTCGCCGATGAGGATGCGGCCGGAGTTCACGTCCTCGAGGCCGGCGAGCATGCGCAGCGAGGTCGACTTGCCACAGCCGGAGGGGCCGACGAGAACGAGGAATTCACCGTCCTTGATCTCGAGGTCGAGCTGGTCGACGGCGGGCTTGTCGGAGCCCGGGTAGACGCGGGTGGCCTTGTCAAAGGTTACGGTTGCCATGGAGTTTTCCTTCCCACCGGCAGGTACGTGCCGGACGATCCATAGTGGGGTGACCGTGGAGCGTCTTCGCCCACGGAGTGCGAACGCGGATCGTTCCGCGCGCGCGACTAATAGCGAAGTTAGCACGCTCGCTCGCGGGTGTACAGTTCGGGCCACATGATGGATTGACAGCGTGTGTTCGCCCGTCACTTTCAGGGACGAGGCCGGGGCTGTCCCGCGCGGGTGGCCGCAGATGGGGGAGGGGCCAGGTAGGCTGAGGGCGTGGAAGAAGGCGAGGAACTGGGCGGCTACAGGCTGATCCGTCGGCTCGGTACGGGCGGGGCGGGGACGGTCTGGCTCGCCGAAGACGGGGGTGGCACGCGTGTCGCCCTCAAAGCCATGCACCCGGCGATGGCCGCCTCGGAGGAGTCGCGCCAGCGCCTGGAGCGCGAGACGCGCACCGTGAACTCCGTGCGCTCGCCCTTTGTTGCGCACATCGTCGATGCGGAAACCGAGGCCTCCCAGCCTTTTGTCGTCTCCGAATACGTCGAGGGGCCCACGCTCGCGGAAATCCTCGTCTCCGGTCCGGTTCCTCTGCGCGGCGTCGCCGCCCTGTCCTATCACCTGGCCTCCACGATCGCGGCTGTACACCACGCCAACATCATTCACCGCGACATCAAGCCTTCCAACATCATCTGTTCCCCGCGCGGCCCGGTCCTCATCGACTTCGGCATCGCGATGGCGACCTCCGATCAGCACCTGACGAGCACCGGCCTCGTGTCGGGGACGGCCGGGTACACCGCGCCCGAACTGCTCCAGGGCCGCGGTGCCACGAAGGAGTCTGACTGGTGGGCGTGGTGCGCCACCCTCCTGTCCTGCGCGACCGGTCGCCCGCCCTTTGGTAAGGGCGACGTGTCGGCCACGATGCTGCGCGTCCTCGAAGGGGACCCCGACCTCGCCGGACTGCACCCCATGGTCGCCGACGCGCTCGCGGGCGGACTCGCTCCCGATCCCGATGAACGCCCCTCGCCCTCCCTGATCGTCGCTGACCTCATGAGTGCCGTCGGCTGGGCGCCCGGCGAACTCGACTACGTGACGGTGAACTGGGCTCAGCTCCTCGACACGGGCATGCGCACGCAGATGGTCAACTCCGACCCCCAGGAGATCGCCGCGCCCCCCGAATGGGAGGACGCAGGGCAGCGTCCGGGTGTCGCGGGTGCACGCGCCGTCGCCTACCCGCAGCATCCTCGCCGCGACGCCTCTGAGTTCACCGCGGCGAACGATCACACCGATGTCGTGGACACCGCCTCCGTCGTGGAAGGCTACGGCGACTGGGATGGCGAGGTCGACGAGGTCGCCTGGCACGACGATGCAACCGACACCTGGCAGACCGTCGATGATGCGGACCCCACCGAGGTAATGGCCCCCTACCCGCACGCACCCTACGTGGACCAGCAGGATGCTTACGCGCCCGGCCCCGGAGTTGCTCCCGGTTATGGACAACAGCCCTCTCCTCACGCGGGCTTCACGGCCCCACCGATGGCCGTGGGCCACGAGTGGAATCCCAACCCCGGCGCGGGTGTTACTGCCCCGGGAGGTGACGCGGCCTCGTCCCCGGCGAAGAAGAACGCCTGGATCTCCAGCGCCGCCCTGCTCGCCCTCCTGGCGGCACTGCCTTTCCTTCTTGGCATGACCGGCACCCTGATCGTCGGTATTGCCCTGACAGCCTTCGGGTTGGTCGGGGCGATGAGTCGGTGGGTCGAGCGGAGGCGCATCTTGCGCGGTCCCAAGGCCTCCGATGGTGCGGCCGTCATCGCCATGTCCCCGATCCTGCTCGCGCGCTCGATCCTGACCACAGCCCTGGGGCTCGTCGTGGGGGGTCTTATTCCCTACGCGGTCTGGGCTGGGCTCTCCTACTCTCACGAGGGACATGTCCTGTGGTCATGGCCGGTCGATGTGGCCACCGCAAGCAGCCTCGATCGCAGCGATTACTGGCTGAGCGACCCGCATGGGACGATGATCGCGTGGGCGCTCGCGGCGCTCACCCTGCTGGTGGCCTGGCTGATGCCCTTCACCGCAGACCTGCGTGTCGGAATCGCGACATCGCTGCGCACGATCGTGCGTCCTGCCTGGGGGCGCGGGCTCCTCGCGGTAGGCTGTGTGGGGTTCCTTGCGGGTGCGTGGTTCATCGTCACAGGTGGGCTGTTGCACTGAGCGTGGCCTGCCGCGCCCGATATTCTTACAACATTCAACTATTTTCGGAAGGTGAGTCCATGGCTCAGAAGAAGAAGCCGGCCGTCGACCCCGTGCGCGCCAAAGCCGCGCAGATGCGCCAGGCGCAGGAGCGCGCTGATCGCCGCACCCGCATCATCGTCATTTCCGCGGTCGCCGCGATCGTCCTGGGTGTCATCGCAGCCGTCGGTGGCGTCATCTGGAACCAGCAGGCTCAGGTCAACGCCGCCCGCAACGTCGACGCCTCCGAGGTCCTCGGCCCTTACGTCGACGGTCGCCCGATCATCGTCAACGCAAACGGCGTCGTCGCTGAAGCGGATCCGAACCTGCCCACCCTCACCGAATACTTCGACTACTCCTGCCACGCGTGCGCCGACCTCGACGCATACATGGGCAAGGACCTCACCACCTGGGCCGCCGAAGGTCACTACAACATCGAGATCCAGCCGGTCATCACCGTCAACATGGACTACCTGAAGCCCGCGGCCAGCGCATCGCTCGTCGTCGCGCAGAAGGCCCCCGACAAGTGGGTGGACTTCCACCACGCACTGCTCGCCTACTTCCGCACCCAGTTCCAGGCCTCCAACGGCACCGTCGTTCAGAACCTCGACGCCTCCTGGAAGCAGGTCAAGGTGATCGCCGCCGAGGTGGGCGTCCCCTCCGACGTTATCGACACCTTCCCGGTCAACGCCGTCGAGGACTACCTCAAGGCATCGACCACCGCCTGGCAGAACGCCGGATACAACGGTCGTAACGGTAGCCTCGGCACCCCCGAGCTGGTCAAGGATCGCTCCACGGTGATCCCGCTCGGCACTCAGCTGGCCGCACTGCGCGAGACCATCGCGCAGGAATACGGCATTACCGATTCCGCGTCCCAGGGTGCCACCGAGACCCCGGCCCCCGAGGCCACCGAGCCCTCCCAGAGCGGCACTGACGAAGCCCAGAGCTCGGAGACAACCAACAGCTCCAACTGAGCCTTCGATCAGTGGGGGGTGGGGCCGCGGGGCGGTCCCACCCCCCACTTCTTTGCTGCCAATCGGAGGTCTCTCAGGTGCAAACCGGCCATCCGCACTCCATCAGAGACACGCATCCTCACCCCTCCAGACCCAACGCCGAGATCCCTCAGCACCCCTGCTCGGGCTTGTGCAGTATCGGCTCGCCCGCGCGCACGAGCCACCACCTGTGGCACACTAGTGTCCGCCGCCGGCTTAGCTCAGTTGGTAGAGCAGCTGTCTTGTAAACAGCAGGTCATCGGTTCGAGTCCGATAGCCGGCTCCATGGAGTCCCTCACCGCGGCACCGCAGCCGCATCCCACCTCGCCCGTTCGGGTGAGGTGCCCCGGCCTCGTCAATGAGAAGTGCCCAGCGACCAGTCCACGCCCGTCGCGCCCTGCGCCTCCAGTAGCTGATTCGCGCGCGAAAATGGCTTCGACCCGAAAAAGCCGCGATACGCGGACAGTGGCGACGGGTGCACCGACGCAATAATCGGAGTATCGCCGAGACTGGGCGTGAGCGACTGAGCGTCCTTCCCCCACAGAATCGCCACGAGGGGGGCCCGCGATCCATCCGGCCTCGTCCGGGACACCAGTGCGTCAATCGCGCACTGGGTCACCTCCTCCCAGCCGCGGCCTCGATGCGACGCGGGAGTACCCGGGCGCACCGTCAACACACGGTTGAGGAGGCATACGCCCTGCTCGCTCCACGGCGTCAGGTCCCCCGACGTCGGAGTGGGAATACCCATGTCCTCGCTCAGTTCACGGAAAATATTGATGAGCGACTTTGGTAACGCCACACCCGGGTGTACCGAAAACGACAACCCCATGGCGTGCCCCGGGGTCGGATACGGATCCTGCCCAACGATCAGAACTTTCACTCTGTCGAACGGGTACGTGAAGGCGCGGAGAACATCCGTGCCCGCGGGCAGGTAACCGCGCCCCTCCTCGACCTCAGCGGCCAACATCGCGCCCAACTCGTGGACGCGCTCCTCAACCGGTGCGAGCGCTCGAGCCCACCCCGGATCAATCAACTCAGCCAGCGGACGGGGATTGTAATCACTCATAGCACCAGCCTAATGCCGCACAAGCCACGCCACATTACCCGCGCGCCACCCGCGCCCCACTCCCTCTTTTCCGATAGTCTGAACGCGTGAGTTCTCAGTACCCCAGGGATGAATTTGACCGCGCCGGCGAGGATATGCCCGTCGGCATGCACCGCCCCAAGCCGTCCAGGTGGAAGAACGTGTGGCCCTTCCTGGCCATCCTCGTGATCGTTCCCGCCCTCGGATGGGCAGCGGCGACCGCCCTGTCGCGCCAACAGACCACGACACCTAGCTCGACGCCCACGGCGGTGTCTACGGCGCCCAGCTCCTCCGCGAGCCCCAACACCGCGCCCACGGCCGACGCCACCGCGTCCGCTGAGCCGACTCCCTCCGCGAGTTCCTCGTCCTCCTCGGCCTCCGCCGAGCCTGACCACGGAGCCGTCATCCAGGTCCTCAACGGCACCGGCACCCAGGGATACGCGGGTCAGCAGGCTCAGATCCTGAACCAGGCCGGCTATGCGGGAACCAGTGCCGCAAATGCTGACGGATGGACCACCCAGACCTCCACCGTCTTCTACGAAGACCCGCGCATGGAAGGAACCGCCAAGGACATTGCTTCTAAGCTTGGCATTTCGAGCGTCCGTCAGGAAAGTGGTCTCGGTGATCCGGACATCGTCGTGATCCTGCGCTGACCCTCTCTCGCTGATTGTCTGAGCCGCCCGGCCCCTGTGGGGCTGGGCGGTTTTGTTGTGCCTAAGTGGCGTGTTGCGCCGCTGGTGTTCCGGGCGCCGCGTGGTGTGTTGTTGGGCCTGGCTGCGCCGTGGGAGGCGGCCCGCCCGCGAGCCGTCCGCGCCGCGAGCTTCGCTCGGCGCGTCGCCTCGAAGCCCGGCCAGGCCCCGCCACCGCCCACGGGCACCGCAGCCTGGCCCTCCATCCCTCCGGCGCATGGTGCGCTGACGTGCGGTTCGGCGCGCCGGCTCGTTATCCGGCCAGGCCCCGAAGCTGTCTCAGCAATTTCGCACGTAATTCCCCTGCGATTATTTCAAACCATGAATTCGTATCGTTGGGATTTCAACGTTTCTGGGCCTTGTTGAAACTTCGTGGAATCGAATTACGTGCGACTTTTCTGGGAGTGGTGACCGCTGTCACTCGTTGCTCCCTCTGGAGACCTTCACGCTGGTGTGGTCTGTTGTGTTGTTGTGTTTGCTACTCCTGTATCCAGCTTGTATTCGGTACAAAGTTCGCCCTGCGTGGCTTGTTCGTGGTGACAGCGGTAGAAAGTTCGCCCTGCGCGGGCAAAACGTGCCAAATTGGGCCATTTTGAGCGAGCAGGGCGAGTTTTGTACCGCAGTGGCGCCGTCCGTGTGTCCAGGTGCCGAGCTTCCGCCGCCCATGGGCACCGCGGCCAGGCAACGCCGCGGGCTCTCGCTGTGGCCCCGAAGGGGCTGCGTGAAAGAATGATCGCCCCTGCGTAGCACCGGGCGGTCGTTCGGGTGCCTCTGTGAAAGAAATATCGCCCCAGCACGGTGAAAATGGTCGAAAATCAGCCATTTTGAGTGTGCGTGGGCGAAAAATATTTCAACCGTGGTGCTGGATCCGCAGGCAGGGGCGAAAAATATTTCAACTGTGGTGCTGGATCCGCAGGCAGGGGCGAAAAATATCTCAACCGTGGTGCTGGCCCCCCAGGCAGGGGCGAATAATGTTTCAACTGGGGTGCTGGACCCCCGCGCAGGGGTGGCTTTTCTTTCTCGCGCTGGGGCGCGGCCGCGTGGGAGGGGTGCTGGATCCCCACGCGGGGATGGTTTTTCTTTCAGTCCTCGGCTCGTTGAGGCGTCACTGATGCCCGCCATGCGCCGCGCGGTGCGGGAGAGGCGACGGCGCGAGAAAACTCGCCCTGCTCGGCCTGGTGTGGGCGCGTGGCCCGAGAGGGGGATGATGTGCGAACTTGGTTCGGAATAGCCAGGCCGACGCTTTCCAGGTGATACCGGTGGCTTCGTTGCTCACCTATCCGCTGTCTTGGTTGAAACCGGTGAGACGTCCGCCAGTGGATACGGCCGTTTTCATGGCCTCTCCGGCGAGCAGTGGTGTTTGGGGTTGCACATTCCTGATGATCACCGCGTGTAGAGGTGTCACTGGTTTCATATGACCGTTGCTTGTCCTGTGGGTCGGGCTGGTGTTTGTGCCCACGGGTGTTCCGGGCGCCGCGTGGTGTGTTGTTGGGCCGGGCTGCTGGTTGTGCCCGTGGGCGGCGGCCCGCCCGCGAGCCGTCCGCGCCGCGAGCTTCGCTCGGCGCGTCGCCTCGAAGCCCGGCCAGGCCCCGCCACCGCCCACGGGCACCGCAGCCAGGCCCTCCATCCCTCCGGCACCCTCCACACCGGCGGCACCTGGTGTACGGGCGCGCTCAGCGAGCCTAGTCCGGCCTCGTCCGTGCGTGTTACGCCCTGAGCGCATCGGACTCATATCGCGCAACCTCGTCTTGCACTCAAGGGTAGCGAGTGCCAAAATCGTAGTTAGCACTCCGACATGGAGAGTGATAAGACCACCGGTTCGATGAGGCCTCCTCAAAAGCGTGGCCGTCCGTCGCGGGCATCGAACCTGATCCGCATCGCGGAAGGATACATTTCCAATGAGCAAGATCATCAAGTTTGATGAGGATGCCCGTCGTGGCATGGAGAACGGCCTCAACCTGCTGGCCGACACCGTCAAGGTGACGCTTGGCCCCAAGGGCCGCAACGTCGTGCTCGACAAGAAGTGGGGCGCCCCCACGATCACCAAGGACGGCGTCTCCGTCGCTAAGGAAATCGACCTCGACGATCCGTTCGAGCGCATCGGCGCCGAGCTGGTGAAGGAAGTTGCCAAGAAGACCGACGATGTCGCAGGTGACGGCACCACCACCGCGACCGTTCTGGCCCAGGCGCTGGTCCATGAGGGCCTGCGTAACGTCGCCGCCGGCTCCAACCCGATCGCCCTCAAGCGCGGCATCGACCAGGCCGTCGAGGCCATCGTTGAGCAGCTGCATGCCGACGCCAAGCCCGTCGAGACCACCGAGCAGATCGCTGCCACGGCCTCCATCTCCGCCAACGATCCCGCCATCGGTAAGCTCATCGCCGAGGCCTTCGAGAAGGTCGGCGCCGAGGGCGTCGTCACCGTCGAGGAGACCAACTCCTTCGACACCACCCTGGAGACCACCGAGGGTATGCGCTTCGACAAGGGCTACCTGTCGGCCTACTTCGTGACCGACCAGGAGCGCCAGGAAGCCGTCCTCGAGGACGCCTACGTCCTCCTCATGGACTCCAAGATCTCCAACGTCAAGGACATCGTCCCCGTCCTGGAGAAGGTCATGCAGACCGGCAAGCCCCTCGCGATCATCGCCGAGGACGTCGAGGGTGAAGCCCTCGCCACGCTGGTCGTCAACAAGATCCGCGGCACCTTCAAGTCCGTGGCCGTCAAGGCCCCCGGCTTCGGCGAGCGCCGCAAGGCGATGCTGCAGGACATGGCCATCCTGACGGGTGGCCAGGTCATCTCCGAGACCGTCGGCCTCTCCCTCGAGAACGCTGACCTCGAGCTGCTGGGCCGCGCCCGCAAGATCGTCGTCTCCAAGGACGAGACCACCATCGTCGAGGGCGCTGGCGACAAGGATATGCTGGACGCCCGCGTGCGCCAGATCCGCCAGGAGATCGAGAACACCGACTCCGACTACGACCGTGAGAAGCTGCAGGAGCGCCTCGCCAAGCTGGCTGGCGGCGTTGCCGTCATCAAGTCCGGCGCGGCCACCGAGGTTGAGCTCAAGGAGCGCAAGCACCGCATCGAGGACGCCGTTCGTAACGCTCGCGCGGCCTCCGAAGAGGGTCTGGTCGCCGGTGGTGGCGTCGCCCTGATCCAGGCCGCCACCGTGGCGCTGCCCAAGCTCGACGCCCTCACCGGCGACGAGGCGACCGGCGTCAACATCGTGCGCCTGGCCATCTCCGCCCCGCTCAAGCAGATCGCTGAGAACGCGGGCGTTGAGGGTGGCGTGGTTGCCGACCGCGTTGCGCACATGGAGCCCGGCCACGGCCTGAACGCCGCGACCGGCGAGTACACCGACCTCATGGCCGCCGGCATCTCCGACCCGGTCAAGGTCACCCGTTCCGCGCTGCAGAACGCAGCGTCGATCGCAGGCATGTTCCTGACCACCGAGGCCGTTGTCGCTGACAAGCCCGAGGCTCCGGCCGCCGGTGGCGACGACGCTGGCGCTGGCATGGGCGGCATGTACTGATCCGCTCGGCGTTAAGTTGATCCGCCTGGGGGCGGGATTCGTCAGGGTCCCGCCCCCAGGCGCTTTTCTATGACTGTCTTGATGGGGCCGAGGGCCCGGCGCCGCAGCCGCGAGCCTCGTTCAGCGTCCGCTAGACTCCCGCGAACAGTGACGCGGAGTGTGCCTCTGCGTCCGAATAGGTCGCCGCGGCGACCTGCAGCTGCGTGGAGATAGCGTCGAGGGCGTCGTGCGTCTGTGCCTGGATGCCCTGCCACTGGGTGATCGTGGCCTGGAAGTTGACCTGAGCTCCGCCGGTCCACGTGTCCTGAAGGGCGAGCAGCTGGGCCATCATCGTATCTACTTCTGTACGAATGGTGGATGCGGTCGTGCAGGCCTGGGCGGAGGCGGCGGCAATTTGTTCGGCGTCGACGGCGTATGCGGTCATGATGTCACTCCTTTGTGAGGCCCCGGGTGGGCCCGTCGACATCGACGCTACGCGTGTGAGAGAGCATGATCGAGGCAGAACCAACGGCCTGTGGATAACTGCCCGACGTGAAAAGTGCCTGTGGATAGCCCCGAGGTATGCCCGTGCTACTGACGGGTGAGCTACTGGAGGGCCTGGTCGCGGTGCCGGTGGGTGGCGGCAGGGCCAGGGCGGGCCGCCGCCCGCCGGCACACACAGCGGCCAGGCTCCACAGGTTTGGAGGGCGCCGGAGGGACCGGAGGGCACGGGCGGGCTTCGAGACGCGGCACCGAGCGAAGCGAGGTTGCCTAGTCTCGCGGGCGGCCGGGGCCTCCGGCGCCTGGAAAACCCGTGGAGCCAAGAGCAACATGCGAAATCATGCTGGGCCGCCGCCCACCGGCACACACAGCGGCCAGGTTGGGCGAGGCGGATCCTGTCGCATGAACAGTGCGCAGGTCCGGCGAGGCGGACCCTGCGGTATGCAGAGCGGCTGGGCTCCGCGGTACGAACAGCAGCCGCGGCCTCGTCAGTCGGAGGTAGGCAGATCCAGGGATTCGACGGCGGACTCGAGCGAGGAGGTCGCCTCCTCGTCCTCGTCCGAGTCGGCTGTTTCCTCAATCTTGCGCGGCAGGACGCCGGTGGATGTGGCCTCGTCGTCCGATGAGGCGACGGGGACGCGCTTCTTGATTGAGCGGCGCTTGATGATCAGCGTGCCGGTCGTCGTCGTGGAGTCCTCCACGACCTCGTCGGTGTCGTCCGTGTCCTCGGGTTCCTCGGCGTCCTCTGTCTGGGCGGCCTGGCATAGCTGGGCCTTCTCGCGCTCGAGGCGGGTCAGCTCGACCTCGAGGTTTGCGCGGGCGGTGTCTTCCCACGCGGAGCCGAGGGGGGGACTGATAGATCGTTTCGTAGCTCAGGAGCTTCTTCACGAGCGCCATGCGCGCCTTGGTGAACTGCAGGTCGTCGAGCTCGCTGAGTTCGGCGCGCAGGGATGTGCGCAGCTTCTTGTAGTCCTGGGGGCTACAGGCCAGGCCCGCCAGATCGGCGTCGACGAGCACCTGCGCGTCGAAGTCCGTGCGCGGTGCGCGGTGGCGTGTCAGGAAGGCAATGAGTTCGTCGATGCGTGCGACGACATCCTCGGGCACGCCGAGGTTGGTGAGGCGGTTGTGCGCGTGGTCGATGCAACGGGTGGAGGCAAAGTTCGCCTGGAACCCGCCAAGCTTGATCTCGAGCGCCTTGTTGAGGAAGGCGCCGTGGTACCACGCGGCGACGCGCAGGATGTCGGGGTCGTGCGCAGATGACGAGATTTCATCGATGTGGGTGAGCGTGTTCATGAGCCGACGCACGTTGTGCATCTGGCGTTCGGGCGCGCTCCAGCGTTCCGCGAGGTCGACGCTCTCTTTTTCGAGGTCGGACTGGGTCGCGGTTGCGCCGATTTGCTGCATGGCGTCAACGAAAGACGTCAGCAGCCACTGAGGTGCTCGAGCACCCATGGGCCACTCTCCTTGCTGAGGAATACCCGAGCCATGCTAGTGCGGTTTTGAGCGAAGGTCACGTTCGTTGGTAAAAATCAGGGAAAATCCCGATGGATTTCGTGAAACTGTCAGGTGAAAAATGGCGAAAACTGAGCGAAAAAGCCGTGTGTGCTGACCGGTACGTTACGTCGTTCACGCTGTGGGGAGTTCGATGCGAACGGTGAGGCCGCCGCCTTTTGTTTTGGTGAGCGATGCGTTGCCCTTGTGAGCTGCGAGGATGCCGGAGACGATGGCGAGGCCGAGGCCGGAGCCGCCGGATTTTCGGTTGCGTGAGGTATCCGCACGGTAGAAGCGTTCGAAGACGCGTCCGCGATCAGTTTCATCGATGCCGGGTCCGTGGTCGCGCAGTTCGACGATGGCGGTGTCGCCGCTGCTTCCGAGAGCGATTTCGACGGGGGAGCCTTCGGGGGTGTATCGCACGATGTTGCCGATGAGGTTGGTGAAGACCTGCGAGAGGCGGTCGCGGTCGCCGGGGACGATGAGGGTCATCGGGGGAGTGCGTCCGCTGATGCCGGTGAGTCCGACCGTGCGCGTGGGGTCGAGGGCTTGGAGGTCGAAGACGGCGTTGTCGGCGAGTTTGACGAGGTCGATCTCGGTGATCTCGAGGGGGGCGGCCTTCGTCGAGGCGCGCGAGGGTGAGGAGGTCTTCGACGAGGGTGGCCATGCGCGAGGATTCGGAAGCGATGCGCCCCATGACTTCCTCGATGCGTTCGGAGGGTACGCCGCCCATGGCGTAGAGCTCGCAGTATCCGGAGATAGCGGCGAGGGGAGTGCGTAGCTCGTGGGAGGCATCGGAGACGAATCGTTTGATCTTTTGTTCCGAGGCCTGGCGGGCTTCGAAGGATTGCTCGACCTGGGTGAGCATGGCGTTGAGGGAGAGTGAGAGCGAGCCGACCTCGGTCGTGGGAGGGTGTGGGGTGACGCGTTTGGTGAGGTCGCCGGCGGCGATCTTTCCGGCGGTGGATTCGATGGAACGCAGGGGGAGGAGTGCGCGGCGTACGAGGACGCGCCCGGTCCAGCCCCCGATGAGGACGATGATGATGCCGGCGACCGAGAAGTACGAGGCCGTGGTGCGCAGGGTGTGCTGCATGTCCGACAGGGGCAGGGCGATCGTCATGTATCCGGAGAACTCGCCGCTTTCCTGGTCGTACACGGGGACGACGAGGGCGCGCCAGCCGAGGCCGGCCTTGGAAGAGGAGACGGTGACCGGGATGGTACGGAAGGAGGAGACGGGCGCGGAGCTCGTGTCGACGAGTTCGGGCAGCTGGGGCTTGCCCGAGGCCTTGAGGGTGTCCTCGGAGTAGAAGTAGCGGTCGGTGCCGTCGGCGTTGCGAATGTGGATGTAGTAGAGGGTGGGGATGCCGCCCTGTCCGTCGGCGGAGAATGTGGCTGCGGACGCGGAGATCTGCAGCGTGTGGGCGGTCGCGACGAGCTGGTCGTCGATCTGAGAGGTGAGGTGGCGCTGGAGGAGGCCGATCATGACCGTGCCGGACAGGGATAGTCCGATGGCCAGGAGTAGCGTGATCAGCGTGACGAGCTGCGAGGATAGCGGCTTAGAGTCCCACCATGCCTCGATGCGTTGAGCCAGGCCGGGGCGCACGTCAGTCCTCAGCGCGCAGGATGTAGCCGACCCCGCGCTTGGTGTGGATCAGCTCTCCGGAGGCCCTCTCGACGGCGAGCTTTCGCCGCAGGTAGGAGATGTAGGACTCGACGATGGCGACTTCGCCGTCCCAGTCGTATTCCCACACGTGGTCGAGGATCTGCATCTTGGAGACGACGCGACCCGCGTTGATGACGAGGTAGCGCAGGAGCTTGAACTCGGTGGGGGACAGGTCGATGGGGATGCCGGCGCGCGTGACTTCGTGGGCGTCCTCGTCGATGACGAGGTCTCCGACGCGCAGGAAGGCGTCGTCTTCTTCGGAGCCCATGGTGCGGCGCAGGATGGCGCGGATGCGGGCGACGACCTCTTCGAGGCCGAAGGGCTTGGTGACGTAGTCGTCGCCGCCGACGGTCAGGCCCTGGATCTTGTCGCGCATGTCGTCGCGCGCGGTGAGGAAGAGGACCGGGGTGGTGATGCCGGCGTCGCGCAGGCGCCTGGTGACGGTGAAGCCGTCCATGTCGGGGAGCATGACGTCTAGGACGATGAGGTCGGGGCGCGAGGCCTGGGCTTCGTGAAATGCGCCGCTGCCGTCCTCGGCGGTGACGACGTCGAAGCCTGCGAAGCGCAGGGAGGAGGCGAGGAGGTCGCGGATGTTGGGCTCGTCGTCGACGACGAGGAGTTTTGCTTCAGTTCCCGGGGTGCTCATACGACTAGTGTCGCCCAAGTGTCTGAATGTTTCCTGTGAGGTAGGTGGGAGTGATGACGCTGCTTCTGTTTGCTTCGTCACCTCGGTTGGTCGCGCAGCGATAAAGGACCAGGAAAGGCGCGGAAAAGATATGCAACAATTGAAGCATGTCATCCCAGAACTCAGCGGACGTCATGTCTCCCGACGGCGTCGAATTCCAGCACGTGTCCCCCAAACTCGCGACCCTGCGCCTCGGAAACGCCCTCGCGCTGTGCGGCGCCCTGTGCGGTGCGATCTCCGGCCTCGTCCTTATCGTCGACATCCCGGCGCTGTGGTGGCTCATGCTCGTGCCCGCCGCCATCGCCCTCTTCTGCCTGTGGCTCGTGCCCGCCCAGGTGCGTGCCCTGCGCTACGCCCTGGCCGACACGGACTTCGTGATTCGCCGCGGCGTCTTCAATCGATCGCTGACCCTCGTGCCCTACGGCCGCATCCAGTACGTTGACATCTACCAGGGGCCCATCCTGCGCATGCTTGGCATCTCCACGATCAAGCTCTCGACCGCGAGCGCGAAGACCGACGCGACGCTCAGTGGTGTCCCGGTTGCGGATGCGGCGCGCCTGCGCGACGTCCTGGCGGAGCGCGGTTCGGCGGAGCTGATGGGCCTATGAGCACGGACCTCTCCTCTGACGGCATCGCCCCCGAGGACTGGAAGCCGCTTCACCCGCTCACCTACGTTCCCCGCGTCGCGGGAAGCGTCATGGGTGCTGGCGGCCTTGTGTCCCTGAGCAATGCGTCCGCGATTGAGCGCATGCTCAACGGTGAGGTGCCCGCGTGGCTTGCAACGACCGGCATCTTGCTTGGGCTTTCCATTATTGCGGGCGTTGTTCTCGCCATCGCGGGCGCGTACTGCTACCTGTCGTGGACGAAGACCCGCTACGCGGTGAGCAACACGGCGATTTGGTATCGCGCAGGTATCCTCAAGCGCACGCAGCGTCACGCGCGGCTGTCGCGCATTCAGACGATTAACGTGTCCTACTCGCTCGTGGGGCGGATTCTGGGCCTGGGCTATCTGGACATTGAGGTCGCTGGCGGCACGGATTCGAGCATCAAGCTCGGTCTGCTTAATTCTCGTCGCCTCGAGGAGCTGCGCGCCCTCCTCCTCGCGCTCGCTTCGGGCGCGATCGACGAGGTCGTGGATCCTTCCGCTGATTCCGTGGCTGCGACGCTGGGGACCCGCACGGGGGCCTCCCCGCTCGAGGCGCCCGCGCGCCCCGTCTTCAAGGTCGGCTTTGGCAAGCTTCTGCTCTCGATGCTGGCGACCATCGACAACGTGATCGCCCTGTTCTTCGGCGTCTTCCTCCTGGGTCTTAACGGCTTCCTCGTGGGTGTCGTCGGGGTGACGTCGATCATGAGTTTCCTGGGCATCCTGGCAGGCGCGTTCAGCCTCCTGGCGGGCGTCTGGGCGCGTTTCGATCGAGAGTTCGGCTTTACCGCTGCGATCGCGGCCGACGGCGTGCGCATCAACCGAGGCCTGACGGCTCGCCGTCACGTGACGATCCCCCCCCGGGGCGCATTCACGCCATTGAGGTGAAGCAGCCGCTGATCTGGCGACTGTTTGGCTGGTATCGCGTGGAGATTACGCAGGCCGGCAACGCGGCGCACACGACGGACGAGAAGAATAAGGGCATGCAGGTCGACGTGGCCTCCGACGTGCTGCTTCCCGTTGGTAGCCGTATGGAGGTCATCCAGGCGATTGCGATGGCGATTCCCGACCTGGGGGTCGACGATCCCGACGGCTTCCTCGAGTCCCTTCGCGCCGGATTGGGCGAGGACCGCTGGATGACGCCGATCCCGCGCAGCGCGAGGATTCTGGATCCTCTCGTGTACAAGCGCCGAGCCTTCGGTCTGACCGACGCCGTGTTCGCGATCCGCGACGGCTTCTTCAACCTGCGCTTCTCGATCATCCCGCTGACGCGCATCCAGTCGGTGTCGCTGCATCAGGGCCCCATTCAGCGCTGGCGTCGCGTCGCCTCCGTGCGTGCCGCGCTGGTCCCCGGTCCGGTGGCATCCATGGCCGAGCACGTTGAGGCGGGCCGTTCCGTGGAGCTGTGGGCGCAGCTGTCGCAGGCCTCGAAGGTCCGTCGCGAGGCCGAGGCTCCCGAGCGCTGGCTCTCTCGCGTCACCGAGATCGTCGAGGCGACCTCGCAGCGTGCGGAGGGCGACAAGTAGAGCGGTGATCGGTGACAATGGAGGCATGAGTACCCCCGGACGCCTCGGAATCGGCATCATCGGCATGGGCCACGTCGGGCCCGTCATCGGCTCCGCGCTGCGCGCGGTCGGGCACCAGATCGTCGCCGTCTCCGCGTCGTCGGAGGCCTCGCGCGAGCGCGCCGACGCGATGCTCCCCGGCGTGCCGATCACCACGCCCGAGGAGGTCGTGCGACGCTCCGAGGTGGTCATCGTTGCCGTTCCTGACGACCAGATCGGCCCCCTCGTGAGCGGCCTGGCCGACCTGGGCGCCTGGCAGAGCGGACACATCGTCATTCACCTGTCGGGTGCCTCCGGCGTGGGGCTGCTTGGCGCCGCCGCGGGCGCGGGTGCGATCCCGCTGGCCATCCATCCGGCGATGACCTTCACCGGGACCAGCGTTGACGTGGCGCGCCTTGTGGGCACGCCCTTCGCGGTGACGGCTGCGGCGCCCTTCCTGCCGATTGCCCAGGCCCTCGTCGTGGAAATGGGCGGTGAGCCCGTCGTCGTCGCCGAGGAGGACCGCCCCCTCTACCACGCGGGTCTCGCCCACGGCGCCAACTTCATCGCCGGCATCACTGTGCAGACGACGCGGATTCTCGCGCAGGCCGGCATCGAGAATCCCGCTCTGTACGTGCGCCCGCTTCTCGAGGCCGCGCTTGACCGCGCCCTCACCGAGGGGGGTTGCGGGCATCTCCGGGCCCGCCGCCCGCGGGGACGCGGGGACGATCACCGCGCACGCCCGCAGCCTCGGGGCCAGGGAAGGTCTCTCGGGGGAACGCGACACCTACGCGGACATGACCCGCGCCCTGACCCGTCTGCTGCGCGACGCTCGTCTCCTCGATGAACGGGCCGCCACCAGCGTCGAGGCCGCCCTCCTCGACCCGGGCGCCTGATACCCACACACCTAACGAGCCCAAAACGCGGGAGAGAGAACGCGCGCAACCCCGGCCTCGTCGCACAAGCGCGAGGCGTGAGGATAGCGACTCTATTACGCACCGGCGGGCCGAAGTTGCAAGAATAGAAACATGACCCATCGCCCTGTCCTCACCCACACGCGCGCCGAGCTGGCCGACGCCCTGTCGCGCCTGCCCGGCACGAAGGCCCTCGTGATGACCATGGGTGCCCTCCACTCCGGGCACCTGCAGCTCGTGCGCGAAGCCCGCGAACTGGCCGATCACGTGATCGTCACGATCTTCGTCAACCCGACGCAGTTCGCGCCCGGCGAGGACTTCGATGCCTACCCGCGCACCCTGGACGCGGACATGGACGCGCTCGAGACGGTGGGGGTGGACCTCGTGTGGGCGCCCGCGCCCCAGGACGTGTACCCCACGCCCGCGACCGTGACAATCGACCCGGGCCCCATCGCGTGCGTTCTCGAGGGCAAGACGCGCCCCACGCACTTCGCGGGCGTCGCACTCGTGTGCACCAAGGTCGTCAACCTCGTGCGCCCCGACGTGGCCCTGTACGGACAGAAGGACGCCCAGCAGCTGGCAGTCCTGCGCACCGTCTTCGCCCAGCTCGACATCCCCGTGCGTGTTCACCCCGTGCCGATCGTGCGCGCCGAGGACGGGGTGGCCCTGTCCAGCCGCAACCAGTACCTGAGCGACGATGAGCGCATCCGGGCCCGTGCCCTCTCGCGGGCGCTTCGTCGCGGCACCGAGGTCGCCGAGGCCGGGGCCAAGCCCGCGCAGATCGTCGCCGAGTGCCGCTCGGTGATCGACGCCGAGGGCGGCATCGACCTGGACTACATTGCGCTCGTGGACGCGGGGACTTTCGAGATCCTCGCTGGCACCGAGTCCGTGCCCGTCGGCGAAGGCGCGGCCGCGCCCACGATCCTGTCTGACGGCTCGCGCGAGGGACGCATCCTCGTCGCCGCCAAGGTGGGCACGACGCGCCTCATCGACAACATGGAGGTGCCGCTGCGCGACGCATCCGGTCCTGACGGTCGCCTTGCTGAGCGCGCGGGGGACCTCGCATGATGGAAATGACCCGCGAGATGGCGATCGGCAAGATCCATCGAGCCGTCGTCACCGGCGCCGACCTGCACTACGTCGGCTCGATCACGGTGGACGAGGACCTGCTGGACGCCGCGAACATCGTTCCCGGGCAGAAGGTCGACATCGTCGACGTCAACAACGGCGAGCGACTCTCGACCTACACGATCGCGGGCGAGCGAGGCAGCGGCACGATTCAGCTCAACGGCGCGGCCGCCCACAAGGTGACCGTCGGTGACCTCGTCATTATCATGGCCTACGCCCAGGTGCCCGAATCCCTGGTACGTACGATTAAGCCCTCCGTCGTCTTCGTTGACGAGGCCAACAAAATCGTGAGCGCTGGCGAACACGCGGGAAGCGTCCCCGAGGACTCGCCCCGTGCCCGCGAGTTGGGGCTCAAGAGCTCCGGCGTCTGATTGACGTGCCGACGGGAGCGTCCACTCACTCGAGTGGGCGCTCCCTCGTTTTCGCTTCGTTTCGTGCACCTTTGCTCGCGTGACGGCATGCGCTGTTCACAATTGTCCATACCTTGTCGTCGCCCGGCGCTGATATGCCCGTCACACCTATCCTCGAAGAACCGTACGAAAGGATGGTGGGGCATGAGCAAGCGAGCGTCTCGGACGCGCCACGCACTCGTCGGATACGCGTTCCTGTCGCCCGCCCTCATCGGCGTCCTCATCTTCATGGTTGTGCCCATCGGCGTCATCATGTGGGTGAGCCTGTACCGGTGGGACCTGATCGGGGATACGCGATACGTGGGCCTGGCCAACGTCACCAACGTGCTGAGCGACCCGGCCTTCCTGTCGTCCCTGCGCACGACGATCTTCTTCGTCCTCCTCGTGGTCCCCATTCAGATCATCCTGGGCCTACTCCTCGCGAACCTGCTGACGAAGGGAGTGCGAGGAACCGTCGTCTATCGCACGCTCATCGTCATCCCGTGGATCGCGCCTCCGCTGGCCCTCGGCGTCGTGTGGTCGTGGATCTTCGCCCCCACCGGCGGCCTCCTCTCCGCGCTTGCGGGCACTCGACTAGAAATCCTCGTGTCGCCCACCTGGGCGCTGCCCGCGGCGGCTTTCGTCGTCGTCTGGTCGAACGTGGGGTACACGGCGCTCTTCTTCATCGCCGGATTGCTCGCGATCCCGCGTGAGCTCACCGAGGCCGCGACCGTGGACGGGGCCTCCTCCTCGCAGGTGTTCTGGCACATCAAGATGCCCCTCCTGCGCCCGACCTTCTTCTTCGTCTCGGTCACCTCCGTGATCTCGGTCTTCAACGTTTTCGATCAGATCTACGCCCTGACCAAGGGCGGGCCGTCCGGCTCCACCGAGGTCCTCGCCTACCTGATCTACAAGGAGGCCTTCGAGACCGGGAACGTCGGCCGCGCCGCAGTCATGGCGTGCGTCATGATGCTGCTCCTCATGGGATTGACGCTGGCCCAGAACCTGTACTTCCGGAAGAGGACCACGTATGAGCTCGTCTAAGTCGCACTCGCGTCGGCCCTGGTGGTCGACCCTGGGGATCTACGCGGGGCTATCCCTGGCCGCGTTCATCATGGTCATCCCGCTGCTCTTCAGCTTCGTCACGGCCTTCAAGTCGCCGCAGGACTTCGCCTCGCACTCACCCTTCGCGCTGCCCTCCCCGCCCTCCCTGGCCTCGTTCCAGGCGATCCTGACGGGACGAGTCAACTTCGGTGACGCGATCATCACGACGCTCCCTCATGGTCGTGGTGATGGTCGTCGGGCAGCTGGTGTCCTCCGTGCTGGCCGCCTACGCGTTCGCCCGCATCGAGTTCCCGGGACGTGAAGTCATCTTCTGGCTCTTCCTGGGCACCATGATGATTCCGGCGTCGGTCCTCGTTATCCCGCTGTACCTCATGATGGCGAAGATGGGGCTCAACAACACCTTCTGGGGCATCGTCCTGCCCTTCGTGTTCGCCTCGCCCTACGCGGTATTCCTGCTGCGTCAGTCCTTCCGTCAGATCCCCCAGGAAATCATCGACGCGGCGACCATGGACGGTGCCGGGCAGATGCGCATCCTCTTCTCCATCGTCGTTCCCGTGTCGAAGCCGATCATTTCGACGCTCGTGCTCATCACGGTTGTGAGCCAGTGGAACTCGTTCATGTGGCCGCGGATCATTGCCGCGACCAGGCCACGCGTCCTCACGGTCGCCACGGCCGCGCTGCAGAGCCAGTACAACGCGAATTGGACGTACGTCATGGCGGCGACGACCATCGCGCTCGTGCCCCTGATCGCTCTGTTCATCGTCTTTCAACGACACATCGTTGAATCGATTGCCCTGACGGGCATCAAGTAACAGCACAACCCATCACAACTGGAGGTCTTCATGAAAAGGCGTTTTATTACCGCTACCGCTCTGATTGGTGCCGCGTCGATGCTGATGGCCGCCTGCTCGCAGGTGGCAGCGCGTCGAGCGAGGCGGGCACGTCCCTGACCCTGCGTCTGTGGGATGATCAGGCCGCCCAGGCGTACGAGGCGGCGCTCCCCGCGTTCACCGAGGAAACGGGGATCACGGTCAACGTCGAGGTCGTCCCGTGGTCGGACTACTTCACGGGCCTGCGTTCTGAGCTCGCCGCGGGCACCGGACCGGACGTCTTCTGGTCCAACACGAACAACTACACCGAGTACGCCCGCGGCGGCAAGATCGTCAACATTGACGAGGAGTTCCCTGCCTCCGAGCGCGACGGCTGGCTTCAGGGGGCCATCGATCAGTACACGGTTGACGGAAAGCTCTACGGTGTCCCGGTCCTCACTGACCCGTCGATCGCGGTGTACTACAACAAGTCGCTGCTGGATGCCGCCGGCGTGAGCATCGAGGACCTGCAGAACCTGTCGTGGGACCCGAGCGCCTCCACCGACTCTCTGCGGGAGATCACCCGCAAGCTGACGCTGGACTCGTCGGGCCGCAACGCGGCTGACCCCGCCTTCGACGCAGACCACATCGTCCAGTACGGATACAACGCCGCGCTGGACGGCCAGGCCATGTTCATTCCGTACCTGGGCTCGGCCGGCGCCACCCTGCAGGACGAGAGTGGGCACTTTACGTTCGCGAGCCCCGAGGGCGACGCCGCGGTCGGCTACCTGGTGAACCTCATCAACAAGAGCACGTGGCCCCCTCGGCGGCCGATACGAACGATAACGGCGACTTCAGCCGCGATCAGTTCTTGCAGGGCAAGATTGCTCTGTTCCAGTCCGGTGCCTACAACCTGGCGAACGTAGCCGAGGGCGCGTCCTTCGAGTGGGGCCTGGCTCCCCAGCCGAAGGGTCCCGCAGGTGCCGTGACGGTCGGTAACTCCGTCGTTGCCGCCGGTTCGACGGCGAGCGCGAACCCCGAGGCTCAGCACAAGCTGCTGGCGTGGCTGGCTGGCAAGGACGGCGGTGCCGCACTGGGTAAGACCGGCGCCGGCTTCCCCGCGAATGAGAAGGCCCAGGCGACGTGGACCGCGTACTGGTCGGACAAGGGCGTCGATACCTCAGTCATGGCGAAGACCCCCCTCGGGCACGATCATGGCTCCCTTCGGTGCGAAGCTGGGCGCGGCAATGGACGCGTACAACGGGGAGCTCAAGGAGGTCTTCCTGGGACGCACCGGCGTGCATGAGGGCGTCCAGGCCGCCCAGGATGCCGCCAACGCGGCGATCGATCAGTAGTCGTCACAGACGTGGGACAGGCGCCGGCGGGACATGTTCTCGCCGGCGCCTCAATAAGGAGAACGCGAATGGATACCGTGCTGGGCATTTACGCCCACCCCGATGATGCGGACGTGGACGCGGGCGGGACGCTCGCTCGCTTCGTGCGCGAAGGATCGAGGGTCGTCGTCGCAGTCGTCACAGACGGTGATGCGGGAGGTTCCGACCAGGATTTGCATCAGCAGATGGGGGAGTTGCGTCGTGATGAACAGCGCCGCGCGTGCGAGCAACTGGGCGTGACGGAACTCGTCTTCTTCGACGGCTACCCCGACGGTATGGTGACACCCTCCCACGGCCTCGTACGCGATATCGTCTCCCTCATTCGACGCGTGAAGCCGAACCTGATCCTCACGCTGTCGCCCGAATACAACTGGTCGTCCATCTACGCCAACCACCCGGACCACCGGGCCGTGGGCGCCGCGGTCACGGACGCCGTCTACCCGGCCGCGCGTAACCCCTTCGCGTTCCCCGAGCTGCTCGAGGAGGGCCTGGAACCCCACGTCGTCGAAGAAGTGTGGTTCCAAGGCGGCCCGTCGACGAACCACGTCGTCGAGCTGGACCAGGCAGACGTCGACGCCAAGATCAGGGCGGTGCGAGAGCACGTCACCCAATTCGACGACCTCGACCGGATGGAGTCATGGATCCGACAGGGCACCCGCGACGCGGGGCACCCCCACGGCTATGCAGGGGGAGAAGAGTTCTTCCGCTGGGACACCCGTGGGTGATGACCCGGTAGTCGGCCTGTTTGCCAGACTGTGCCCCCGCCTCGTCCGTACGAGGCCGGGGCACAGTGCGTTGATGGGCGCGGGGAGGACGGCGCGCAGCGCGGGACCGGCGCCCCTCAGTCGAAGGCTGCGGCGACCAGCGGGTTTGTACGGATCGCCTGGTCGAGCACGTCGCGCGCGACGTTGACCGAGTCGACCAGGGGGTGCAGCGCCAGCGCCTGCCAGGCGAGGCTGCGGTCGCGCTCGCGGGCGGCGTCGATCACGAGATTCTCACAGGCCTTCACGGATTGGACGAGGCCGAGGGCCGTGCCGCTCAAGGGCGCAACCGGAATTGGATGCACGCCGGAGGCATCGACGTCGCAGGGAACCTCGACGACGTCCGTGTCGCGCAGCGTTGGAATCGAGGAGAATCCGCCGTCGCCATTACCGACGTTGAGGATCATGCGCGCAGGAGTATTCGTAGCGAGCGCGTTCATGAGGTCGAGGGCCACCTTCTGGTAGCCGCCGCCCGCGATGTCTTCGGCGCGCCTGCCGGAACGCTCATCGACGTCGCGGGCCTCGGCCATGTAGGTCGCCTCCCGGTCGGCGAGCGCATCGATCCACGTCCGTCCCGCCTGCTCGGGGTCGGAGAGCACGGCGTTGTAGAAGGCTTCCTGCTGATCACGCAGGTACTCGCCGCGGGTTTGGTCCTGGTGGATGCGGGCCATGGCTTCGCGATGGCAGTAGTAGTAGAAGAGGTATTCGTTGGGCAGGGCGCCCAGCGCGCGAATCCAGTCCGTGCCGATGGCGCGGGATTCTTCCATGGATCCCAGGGCCGCCTCGTCGGCGAAGAGGCGCGGGAGGACGTCGCGGCCGCCGACGGACAGCGAGCGCAGCCAGCCGAGGTGGTTGAGGCCCGCGTAGTCGAAGGACACGTCGGCGCGCTCCTCCTCGGGAATGTCCAGGGCGTTCAGCGTCCGGTTGACGAGCCCGATGGGGGTGTCGCAGATGCCGATGACGCGCTCGCCGAGCACGGAACGCATCGCTTGGGTGATGATCCCGGCCGGGTTCGTGAAGTTGATGAGCCAGGTGTTCGGGCACAGGCGCGCTGCGGCCCGGGCCAACTCGAGTGCCGGCCCGAGCGACCGGAATGCGTAACAGTAGCCGCCCACGCCAACGGTCTCCTGCCCCAACAAGCCGTTGTCGAGGCCGCAGTGTTCGTCGAGGACCCTTCCGCAGGTCCCGCCCACGCGCATCGCGGAGAACACGAAGTCGGCTCCGGGAAGCGCCTCATTGATGTCCGTCGTCGCGTGGACGGTGGGGGAGTGCGGGAAATTCAGCGAGGACAGCACGGCCATCATCGCGTCGAGCCTGCGCGCGTCGGTGTCGTACAGGACGACGCGGTCGACGTCGAGGGAGGCGTAGGCTCCGCGACCCGATCGTGAACGGGCCAAGACGTCGATCATCGCGGGGACCCGGAAGCCCCCTCCTCCGACGATGGTGAGCTGCATGGCGGGCATCCTCTCTGGATACGTATAGTGGTGGCTCAGTGACATAGTGTAGTCGCGCTCACGTCTAGGAGGACCCGTGGCATCTCGAGTATCCGCCGCATCTCAGTTCGCGGTGTACGGTCCGACGTTTCTTGACGTCGTGATGGGTCCCCTCGACGGTCCTCCGGTTCCCGGCCGCGAGGCATGGGTGGAGGGAGCGCTCATGTGCGCGGGCGGCGCGGCCAATCAGGCGATCGCGCTGGCTCGCTTGGGCGCACCCGTGCGCCTGCATAGCCGCGTGGGCGTCGATCAGATGGGCCAGTTTGTGGACGACATGCTCGCGCGCGAGGGCGTGGACACCTCCTCGTGCGAGCGCTTGGGCGATCAAACGTCACCGTCTCCCTCTCCTTCGACGGTGATCGCGCAATGACCACGCGAGGGACGACCGCGTTGCCCCGTTTGGGAGGCGACGCACCGGCGTGCCTGCTCGCAGACGTGCGGGGAATCAGCGGGAACACTGAGATTGTGTCCTCCTGGCGCGAGCGCGGGACATGGGTGCTGGCGGATACGGCCTGGGACGAGGCCGGGGCCTGGGACGAGGCGGACCTAGAGTCTTTGCGTCTGGCTGACGTGTGCACGCCCAACGAGGAGAGGAGGCACGCGCCTACGCGCGTACCGAGAGCGTGGAGGACGCCGCGCGTTGGTTCGTGTCCTTTGGGTGCGACTGCGTGGTTACCTGCGGCAAGAACGGCGTGATCGCGTGCGTCGATGGACAGATCCTGCGAGTGTCGGCGCCCGCGGTGAGCGCGGTGGATACGACTGGCGCGGGGGATGTCTTTTCGGCGGCCCTGGCCTGGGCGCGCCGAGCTCGCCGCATGCCGTGGCCCGAGGCGCTCGCCCTCGCCTGCGCGGCCGCCGCACACTCCACGCAGGGGATCGGCGGGTCCTCCTCGGCCCCCTACGCGGCCGAGCTCCCGGATGCGTGAGGAGCCCAACCGGGCCCCTGCCTCGTCGCGGGGCCAAATCCCGGTACGATAGGCGCATGACCGATTCTTCTTCCACGCCCACGCAAGCACCCGCAGACGACACCCCCGAGCAGGTCAAGGTTCGCGCGGCCAAGCGCGCGCGCCTCATGGAGGCCGGTATCCCCGCCTACCCCGTGCGCCTGCCGATCACGACCACCATCAAGGCGGTGCGCGAGAAGTACGCCCACCTCGAGGCCGGCGAAGAGACCGAGGACTACGTGGGCCTGGCGGGCCGCGTCATCCTCGCGCGCAACGGCGGCAAGCTCTGCTTCGCGACCCTCATGGACGGCGAAGGCAACAAGATCCAGGTCATGCTCTCCGCCGCCTCCGTCGGTGCCGAGTCCCTGGCCGCCTACAAGAACGACGTCGACCTGGGCGATCACCTCTTCGTCCACGGCCGCGTGATCTCCTCGCGCCGTGGTGAGCTGTCGATCTTCGCGACCCCCGCCGAGGTCACCCCCGAGGCGCAGGCCGAGTACGATGCCGCGCCGACCGCGCTGCCCGCCCCCGACGCCTCCTGGGCCATCGCCTCCAAGGCGATCCGCCCCCTGCCCAAGACCTGGACCACCGAGGACGGCGAAGAGATCACCCTGTCCGAGGACCAGCGCATCCGCCGCCGCGAGCTCGACCTGATCACGCGCCCCGCCGCGCGCGACATGGTCCGCATCCGCGCGGCCGTCAACCGCTCGATCCGCGAGAACTTCTTCCGCCGCGACTACATCGAGCTCGAGACGCCGATGCTGCAGATGATCCACGGTGGCGCGGCTGCCCGCCCCTTCACGACGCACATGAACGCGCTCGACACCGATCTGTACCTGCGTATCGCGACGGAGATCTACCTCAAGCGCGCGGTCGTCGGCGGTGTGGACCGCGTCTTCGAGATGAACCGCAACTTCCGCAACGAGGGCATGGATTCCTCGCACAGCCCCGAGTTCACGTCCCTGGAGGCCTACGAGGCCTACTCGGACTACAACGGCATGGCCGACCTGACCCGCGACCTCATCCAGCAGGCCGCGCGCGACGCCTTCGACCTGTCCGAGGGCGAGGAAATCGTGCGTCTTGCCGACGGCACCGAGTACGACCTGTCGGGGCAGTGGGATCGCATCGACCTGTACGGCTCCACCTCCGAGGCCCTGGGCGAGGAGATCACGGTGGAGACGCCGCGCGAGACCCTCGTCAAGTACGCGGAGCGCATCGGCCTGGAGGTCGACGACTACGCCGTGTCCGGCAAGATTGTTGAAGACATCTTCGAGGAGCTCGTCGCCTCCAAGCTGTGGGCGCCGACCTTCGTCTACGACTTCCCGGAGGACACCTCCCCGCTGACCCGCTACCACCGCTCGCGCCCCGGCCTCACTGAAAAGTGGGACCTGTATGTGCGCGGCTTTGAGACGGGCACCGCATACTCCGAGCTGGCCGACCCGGTCGTCCAGCGCGAGCGCTTCGAGGCGCAGGCCCTCGCGGCCGCCAACGGCGACCCCGAGGCCATGGTCATGGACGAGGACTTCCTCATCGCCATGGAGCAGGGCTTCCCGCCGTGCGGCGGCATGGGCATGGGTATTGATCGTCTGCTCATGGTCCTCACCGGCCAGGGCATCCGCGAGACGATTCCGTTCCCGCTGGTCAAGCGCCTGGGCTGATCGACACGTCGAGAGGGCCCCGGCCTCGTTTCCTTCATGGACGAGGCTGGGGCCCTTCGCTGTATTTCCGTACCCTGCGTGGGTTAGATATAGGAGCGCCGGGGTGACATGCGCGTGTGGACGAGGTCGAGGAGCTCGTGCGCGGCACCGTCGTCGAGGACGAGGTCGGTAGCCACTCCGGCGCGCAGGGCACCCAGCAGTGGGAGGGCCTTGGATGCCCCGGAGACGACGCACAGGCGGCGCGGGATTTTCTTGAGCGTTGCGGGGCCAGGGCCGGAGGCCCGCTCGTTGAGGTGCATGTTCGTGGAGCCATCCTCGCGGATGAGGACGGTACATACGTCGCCGACGACCCCGTCGTTCTGGGCCGCCGCAATCTCGTTGGGGTCGAGGAATCCGCCCGAGTAGACGTGCGAGGGCAGGCGTGCGGACATCGAGCCGACGCCGAAGAGCGCAACGTCGGCGCTGTCGATCGTGTTGAGGACGGACTGGACGGAGCGTTCGCGCCACAGGGCTTCCTTGGTGTCCGCGTAATCGAAGAAGGCGGGGACAGGGAAGTTGACGATGCGCCCGCCGATGGCCTTGGCGGCGCGGGCGATGATGGCCTCGGCGTAGGGCATGCCTGACTCGGTGGCTGTGGCTGCGCCGTTGAGCTGGACGACGGTGGAGCCGGGGAACGTCACGTGCGGCATCGCTCGCGTGACCTCCGCGGTCGTGTTTCCCCAGGCGATGCCGAGAGTGACGCCGGGGAAGAGCATGTCGACGAGGTGCTCCGCGGCGACGAGGGCAACATTGTGCAGGCGATTGACCTCAGTGTGTACGTCGTGAACGGGGACGACGGAGACCTGGACGCCGAACAGGTCGGCGATCTGGCCGGCGAGGGTGCCCTTGAGTCCGGGGGAGGCGGACACCGAGATGCGCACCAGGCCGACCTCCCGCGCGTGGGCGAGAAGTCGCGAGACCGAGGAGCGTGATATCTGCAGGTGGCGAGCGATTGTCTCCATCGTCTGCCCCTGGAGGTAGTACATTGAGGCGGCCTCATGCGCCTGTTCGTCACGTATTGTCACGTTTTCTAGTGTGCCATGCACAAGCGTGCAGATGTGTGACTTTGGGAATTAAAGAGTCTGAAGGGTTGACATGCGGAAAGCGTGTCATATGGTCAGGGTCACACATGAGACCCTGCACGGATGTGCACTCAGTTTGGGCTAACGTGCATCAAGTGTCATACTGTGATGTGACCCGCGAAGCATATCCGAGCGGATATTGTTCGACGGTACACAGTTGGCGGTGAAAGAACACCGGTGACCCGGCGCGAAGACGCGTCGGAGAAAGATAGGGAAACATGCTCACAACACTGCTCCCGGCAGCCGCCGATGCGGCTGTCCCTACCACGGGCCAGATTTTCTGGTCTGAGTTCCTCGGCACGACGATCCTGTTGCTCCTCGGTGGCGGCGTCGTTGCCACGAACCTGCTGCCCAAGTCCAAGGGCAAGGGCGGCGGCTGGCTGCTCATCAACTGGGGATGGGGCCTGGCGGTCTTCGCCGGCGTCTACGTTGCGTTCCGTACCGGCGGCCACCTGAACCCCGCGGTGACGATCGCCAAGGTTGTCGCCCACATGTTCGACTCCAGCGTCACCCTGGCGGGCGACATTCCCGTCACCGGCACCAATGTTGCGGTCTACATCGTCGCCCAGTTCCTCGGTGCCTTCGCCGGCGCCGTTCTGTGCTGGCTGACCTTCAAGAAGCACTTCGACGAGGATTGCGACCCCGCCCTCAAGCTTGGCGTCTTCTCCACCGGCCCCGAGATCCGCTCCTACGGTTGGAACTGCCTCACTGAGGCCATCGGCACCGCCGTCCTGATCCTGTGGGTCTTCGTCTCCGGCTACACCGAGACCCACTTCGGCCCCCTCGGCGTCGCGCTGATTATCGTTGTCATCGGTAACTCGCTGGGTGGCCCCACCGGATACGCCATCAACCCGGCCCGTGACCTTGGCCCGCGTATCGCCCACGCGATCCTCCCGATCAAGGGCAAGGGTGGCTCCGACTGGGGCTACTCCTGGGTCCCTGTCGTCGGCCCGATCATCGGCGCCATCGTCGGCACCGTTCTCTACTACCTCATTCTCGCCTGAGGATGAGTGCGCGGGCGAGGCCACCGCGGCCTCGCCCGCGTCATACCCCGCCGCCGGGGTGACATTTTGTGGGACTGCGAAGTCCCGCTCGCCGCGCAGGTGGATCGACGCGGCATACACAACGACGTGATAACGCCTCCGAAAGGACACTCATGACCACCGAAAAGTTCGTTCTCGCCATCGATCAGGGCACCACCTCGACCCGTGCGATCATCTTCAACCACTCCGGCGAGATCGTCTCCGTCGGACAGAAGGAATTCACCCAGATCTTCCCGAACCCGGGCTGGGTGGAGCACAACCCCATCGAAATCTGGGAGACCACCCGCACCGTCGTCGCCGAGGCTCTGCAGAAGGCGGAGATCAACCGCCACAACCTCGCGGCCGTCGGTATCACCAACCAGCGTGAGACCACCGTCGTGTGGGACAAGAACACCGGCGAGCCCGTCTACAACGCGATCGTCTGGCAGGACATGCGTACCTCCGACATCGTCAAGGAGCTTGAGGGTGACGAGGGCCCGGACCGCTTCCGCCAGATCTGTGGCCTGGGTCTGTCCCCCTACTTCTCCGGCTCGAAGATCAAGTGGATCCTCGACAACGTCGAGGGTGCCCGCGAGCGCGCCGAGGCTGGCGACCTGCTCTTCGGCAACACCGACTGCTGGGTCCTGTGGAACCTGACGGGCGGCATCAACGGCGGCGTTCACTGCACCGACGTCACCAACGCCTCGCGCACCATGCTCATGGATATCCGCACCCTCCAGTGGCGCGAGGATGTCTGCGAGATCTTCGGCATCCCGATGTCGATGCTCCCCGAGATCAAGTCCTCCTCCGAGATCTACGGCTACGGCCGCAAGAACGGTCTGCTCATCGACACCCCGATTGCCGGTATCCTCGGTGACCAGCAGGCGGCCACCTTCGGCCAGGCCTGCTTCGAGAAGGGCATGGCGAAGAACACCTACGGCACCGGCTGCTTCATGCTCATGAATACCGGCACCGAGCCCGTATTCTCCGACAACGGCCTGCTCACCACGGTGGCCTACAAGATCGGCGATCAGCCGGCCGTCTACGCCCTTGAGGGCTCGATTGCCGTCGCCGGTTCGCTGGTCCAGTGGCTGCGCGACAACCTGGGCATGATCGTCAAGTCCTCGGACATTGGCGACCTGGCCAGGACGGTCGAGGACAACGGCGGCGTCTACTTCGTGCCCGCCTTCTCCGGCCTGTTCGCACCCTACTGGCGTTCGGACGCTCGCGGCGCGATCGTGGGCCTGACCCGCTACGTCAACAAGGGCCACATCGCCCGCGCCGTCGAGGAGTCGACCGCGTTCCAGAGCGCCGAGGTGCTCGACGCGATGAACGCCGACTCCGGCGTGCCGCTCAAGGAGCTCAAGGTTGACGGCGGCATGACGCACGACGACCTGGTCATGCAGTTCCAGGCCGACCTGTGCGGCGTCGACGTCGTTCGCCCGAAGGTCATCGAGACGACCGCCCTGGGTGCCGCCTACGCCGCCGGTATGGCCGTGGGCTACTGGTCGGGCACCGAGGACGTCGTGGCCAACTGGCAGGAAGGCAAGCGTTGGACGCCGTCCATGGAGCCGGCCGAGCGCGACCGCACCTACCGCCTGTGGAAGAAGGCCGTCACGCGTACGCTCGACTGGGTTGACGACGACGTGAAGTGATTGTCACCCCTTGAAATTGACGAGGCCGGGGCTGCGTGGAGCGGTCCCGGCCTCGCTCTATCTCGTTGTACATAGGACTCAAGGCCGCATACGTATAGACAATCGTCGGTTACTCTAATTCCATGGAAAATCGTAATAATCAAACGACATACCTCGTCGTAGATGGCGAGAATATTGACGCGACGCTGGGCCTTTCTGTCCTTGATCGTCGTCCGAATCCCGAGGAGCGCCCCCGCTGGGATCGTGTCCTCGAGAGCGCGCACGGCCGCTGGGGTCAGAAGGCCAAGGGCCTGTTCTTCCTCAACGGTTCGTCCGGCTTCCTGCCGATGGGCTTCGTTCAGGCGCTCACGGCCATGGACTACTCGGTCATCCCCCTGTCAGGTCCCGCCGACATGAAGGTCGTCGATGTGGGTCTGCAGCGTACGATGGATGCAATTGCTGATCTTGGCAAGGGTGACGTCATCCTGGCCAGCCACGACGCCGACTTCCTGCCCCAGATCGAGACCCTCCTCGACCAGGGCCGCCGCGTCGCGGTCATGTGCTTCAAGGAATTCCTCTCCTCCCAGCTCCACGAGCTGGAGGAACGAGGCCTGGAAATCATCGACCTCGAATACGATGTGCATGCCTTCCAGGTGCGCCTGCCCAGGCTCCACATCATCGACATCGACGACTTCGATCCGATGGCCTTCCTGTAATCTGGCGCGCCGCGCGAAGCAACGACAAGCACGTAAACGAGCCGGGCGGCCCCGCAAGGGGCCGCCCGGCCTGTGTGTGGGCGCGGCATGTGCCGCGGCGCTCACGCCTGCGTGTTGTTGCCCTTGAGGGCGGCCAGGCGAGCCTCGATCTCGATCTGCGAGGAGTCGGTCTCGAGCTCCGCGAACTGGGCATCCAGGGAGGAAGCAGCCAGCTCGATCTTGCCCTGAGCGAGGGCCTCCTGGCGGCGGACGCGGTCCTCGAAGCGGCCGAGCTCGCTCGTGGGATCCAGGATGTTGATGGAGGAGAGGGCGTCCGTGACCTGAGCCTGGGCCTTGGCGGTCTTCTCGCGGGCGATCAGCTGGTCGCGGCGAGTCTTGAGCTCGGCGAGCTTGTCCTTCATCTGGGCGAGGCCACGCTTGAGGCGCTCGGCGACGTCGCGCTGAGCCTGGAGCGCGGGCTCCTCAGCCTTGATCTCGTTCTCGAACTGGATCTGCTTGCCGAGGGCGACCTTGGCCAGGTCGTCCCACTTCTTGGCACCAGCTTCGTCGCCGGCGGCGCGCAGAGAGTCGGCCTTGGCGGAGGCGGCTGCGGCCTTCTGGCCCCAGTCGGCGGCGGCCTTGACGTCTTCCTCGTAGTCCTTCTCGGCCATGCGCAGGTTGCCCAGGGTCTGGGCGATCGCGTTTTCGGCCTCGATGATCGAGTTGGTGTAGTCACGAACCAGCTGGTCGATCATCTTCTGCGGATCCTCGGCCTTGTCGAGGATCGCGTTGATGTTTGCCTTGGCGAGCTGGGCGATGCGGCCCATGATCGTCTGCTTTTCGGCCATGATGTTCTCCTTTGTGTGATGCGCTCGTGCGCGGGTTGAGCGCGAGGCCATGGCCCCGCAGGTCGGTGGGAGTTGGTTACTTGTGGCCCTTACTGCCGGAGCAGGGCGTGCTCATCTCCTGTCCTGGTGAGAGGGGGGATGGGTGGCCCTGCCCGTTCGGCGCAGGGGGTCGAGGGTGGCGTTGAGCCTGGCGTCGACGCGGCGCAGGCGCTCGAGGGCGTCGAGCGGGCTGTCGAGCGTGATGAGGGCAGACTGTGCCGTTGTGATCGCCTCGTGCGCGTCGGCAATGAGCGGCGCGAAGAGGTCGGGGTCGGTCTGAAGGCGTTCGGCGTCGGCGAGGTCGGAGGTGACGGCTGCGATGGTGGCTCCCAGGCGCTCGCGGATCGCGTCCAGGTCGGACTTGGCGGTGAGGATGGCGTCCGTGAGCTGGCGAGCCATGAGGAGCGCGCGCTCGGCCGTGTCCAGGGAGGAGGCGGCTCGCGCGGCGTCCGTGTCTGCGGCCGCGTCGGCCCTATCCAGGGCGGTGCGGGCCGATTCGAGCAGTGCCGCGGCCTGAGCGGGGTTGTCTTGGAGGGAGGCGAGCGTCTTTTTGGGGTAGATGCTCGCGATGCTCGCCAGCTCCTCGCGTGAGCGGTCCACGTCTGCCGCTTCTTCGACGAGGCGTTCGCGGGCCTGCGCGATGCGCTCGGGGAGCGCGGCCTGCTGGGATCGCTTGGCACCGAAGGTGCGCTGGGCGTCGCGCAGGGGCACGAGGGTCGTCTCCAGGGCGGTGACGATCTCGGTGGCGAGCGCCGTCTTGGCCTCCGGGTCGTTGGTCGCGTGGATTCGCGAGAGTGTGTCGAAGCCTCGGGTCACTGCCTCCTTCGTGTCGCGTACCAGGCGCGCGAATTCTTCGGTGGCCGAGATGCCGAATTGGGCGCGCGCGTAGGTCCAGTCCTCTTCGGCGCGCCGCACCTCCTCGTCGGCTTCGAGCAGGCGACGGTTGGCCTCTTCGACGGTGGCCTGTGCCGCCTGCAGGGCGTCCTGCTGGTTCTGGTGGGTGGCGCGTGTCGCGCGGTCTTCCTCGTCTTGGTCCGCCTTGCGCTTAACCAGGGAGGAGACGGTGCCCACGAGGGCGGCCACCAGCCCGAAGATAGCCCACTTGAATCCGTTGCCGGAGGAAGATGATGACGCGGCGGACGCCGAGGCGGTGACGATCCCGCCGATGGGCGAGGGCTGGGCCGCGCAGGCGGGTAAGGCGCACGCGAGCGACGTCACTGTCATGACAGTGACGAGGCTGAGGCGTCGGATCAGTGCCACGTGGCCCTCCTGGTTGGTGGTGAACGGAACAGCATACACTCTCGCGCGCCTCCGCGTCGCGACATCGATGCAATCTGCGTCACGTTGTCTGTCTGGGGTTAGTGTACGCGACGCGGGCGCGAAGACGCGAAGCCCTCACGGAATGGGCGCGAGCGAAGTTCCAGTCCTCTTCCGCGGCGCGTACCTGTTCCTCGGCCTCCGACAAGCGCCGCCGCGCCACCAACCAGCATCGCAGCCGTCATGATGGCTGCGACGCCCAGGCGTCGGATCCGTGACACGGTGCCTCCTGCTCGTCGGTGAAGCGAAAAGCCTCTGCTGTGCGGCTCGATAGCGCCGACACCGCACTGTATTGCGCAGCGTCGCTCGGCGCGGTTCTTAGTTTACGAGGAAATATGCCGAGCCGTGACGGACTCACCCACGTTTTCCGAGGGGCAGGGCATCGTGAGGCCCTTACATGCAGAACGTCGTGGGCCTCATGGGTGGGTCGGGAGCTCAGAAACTTCCGGAGACGGAGGAACCGCCGAAGCCGCCGCCCCAGTTCGAGCCAGAACCGGAGACGGAGGAACCGCCGAAGCCGCCGCCCCAGTTCGAGCCTGAACCAGAGACGAAGGACCAGCCGGAGCCGGAGGAGCGAGAGCCGCGATCGAAATGATCGAAGCGGTCATAGTCGCGGTCGCGTCGGCCCTGGTAGCCGGGGCCAGACTGTGAGAAGAGTGTGGACCACAGGAGGAAGTCGCCGAGTGAGGATCCGGTGAAGGAACCGTTGTTGCTCGTTCCGCTTCCCCAGCTGCCGGTAGCCGGCTGAATGGGGGTAGCCATGACGCGGTCGGCGAACGCGCGGGCGTTGGCCGCGTGAGTGGCGGCTGCCTGAGGGTCCTTGTCGAGGGAGTCGTGCGCCGCGCGCAGCGCCTGCTCGGCGTTGTTGAGCGTGCCGCGCACCTGCAGGTCGATGGCGCCTCGGCGCCCCTGCACGTAGCGCTGCGCCTGACCGACCGCGGATTCCGCGAGGGCGATCTGGCTCTTCGCGGCGGAGAAGGCCTTGTCGCGGGCCTCCTGGTTGGTGCGCAGGGGTGCGAGCGCGGCATCGATGGTCGCCTCGGCAGTGCGCAGGTGCTCGAGCGCAGCGAGGGGGTCACCGTTGTTTGCCAGGGCAGCCTGAGCCTCGGAGATCGCGGCGCGCGCGTCGGCGACGAGGGGCGTGAAGGTCGCGGGATCGGTGTCGAGGCGCTCGACATCCGACAGATCAGCCGAGATCGAACCGATGGCGCCGGCCAGTCGGTCGCGGATCGCGTCGAGGTCGGACTTGGCGGTGAAGATTGCATCCGTCTGGTGGTTGGCCATCGTCAGGGCGCGGTGTGCGGTGTCGAGGGCGCTGGCCGCGCGGGTGCGGTCCGTGTCCACCACCTCATCGGCGGTGTCGAGGGCGGAGCGTGCCGAGGTGAGCAGGGCAGCCGCCTGCTCCGGGTTGTCCTGGAGGGAGGCGAGCATCTGCGCGGGGTAGATGCCCGCGATGGTGGCCAGCTCGGCCTTTGCGCGCTCGAGGTCGGTGAGTTCCTCGGCCAGGCGCTCACGTGCCTCGTGGATGCGCTCGGGTAGCGTCGCCTCCTCCGCGCGCTTGGTAGCGAAGGCGGCCTGGATCTGGCTCAGTGGGTTCAGGTTTGCGCCCAGGTCGCGCATGAGCTTCTTCGCGAGCTCCAAGCGCTCGGTCGTGGCTGTCGCGTCGTTCATGCGCCCCTGAAGATCGAAGCAGCGCGTGACGGTTGCCTTCGCATTCTCGATCGCGCGGGCAAACTCGTCCGTCGAGGTCAAGCCGAACTGGGCGCGCGCGAAGTTTAGTTCGTCGGTCGCGGTGCGTACCTGCTCGTCGGCTGCGAGCAGCTGGCGATTCGCCTCCTGGACCGCCTTCTCGGCGGCGACTGTGTCGATGGCCATCGCGTGAGCCGCGCTCTTCTTGCTGCGGCGCGAGGAGGCGGCGACGGTGATGCCGATCAGGGCAATGCCGCCGAGGAAGAGCGAGGACAGAATGTAGAGGTTCGTCTTGTTGGTCGACGAGGAAGACGAGGAGCTCCTGGTGGGCTGGGAGGATGCGGAAGGCGTGCTTGATGCCACATTCGCGGTCAGCGTCTGCGCGAAGGCGGCCGCCCCAATCGCAGCGTCGTGCGACTCTAGAGGATCGGAATTGAAGCGTTGTTCGGCTGCGGCCATAGCGACGGCGAGGCGAGACTGCACCTGAGGATCGTTGGTGCATGCACCGTCGACCCTCTCCGTGTAAGCGATGAAGTAGATGATGTCAGAGAATCCGAGGGAAGAGTTCTGCAGGGCGCTTTGGCACCACTGGCTGGCGCTGTCGCCCGAGAGATCCTCGACGAAAACGAAGGAAATGTTGACTCCCGAAGCGGCGGCCTTGCGGGCGGCCTCTTCGACGGACTCACGGTCGGAGCTCTCCAGCCACTCCGAAGGATCGGTGACGGAGCCGCTGACCGTGACCGGCGACGCTGCGAACGTCGGCAGGCCAAGCGCGAGCAGCATCGCTGTGAGAACAGCGACGAGGCTGAAGCGGCGGAATCGTGACACTGGATCCTCCTGCGAAGTTGCGAACAGATGAACATACAGCACGCGACTCGATTCTGTCGAGTGTGTGATGAAAACTGCGTAGCGTGATTGTTCCCGTGGGGTCAGTCTACGTGAAAGTTACTTGAGCTTGGGGCGTGCGGTGCTGTTCGCTACAGGCGTCGGCTCGCCTCCCGCGCACATTGGAAGAGCGCCCTATGATAGGGGGGAGCCCATTGGGCTCTCAGACTATTGATAGAAGGAGGGGGACCATGCCCACCGGTAAAGTGAGGTTCTTCGACGCTGATCGCGGTTTCGGCTTCATTGCAGGAGACGACGGGGCCGATGTCTTCCTCCACTCGTCCGCGCTTCCGGCCGACCATCCCAGCCCCCGAGTGGGTGCGCGTGTGGAGTATTCGGTTGCTGACGGACGGAAGGGACCGCAGGCGCTCAGCGTGCGTTTCCTGAAGGAGACAGCTTCCGTTGCCCGAGCCAAGCGCCGCAAGCCGCAGGCGATGGTGCCCGTCGTTGAGGACCTGATCAAGCTCCTTGACTCGTCGAGCGCCGCCCTGCGTCGCGGATCGTACCCGGACAACGCGACCAAGATCGCGAAGGTGCTGCGCGCCGTCGCAGAGGAATTTGATGCCTAAGACTCAGGCCCGTCTTCGGGCAGTGAAAAAGGATGCCGTCCTCGAGGACGCCGTCGACGTTGCGCGTGCTGGCGCCGAGGCCGTGGCTTACCCGCGCCCTGTCGGCGAGCACGTCGGCTTCGAGATGGTCTCGGAGCGCCTGGCCACCCACTACTTCGCGTCGACCGACGCGGGTTACGTGGGATGGTGCTGGGCGGTGACCGTTGCCCGCGTGCCGCGTGGGCGCGTGGCCACGGTCTGCGAGGTTGACATGACTCCCCGTGAGGGTGCGCTGTTGGCTCCGGAGTGGGTGCCGTGGGAAGAACGCCTGCGTCCCTCGGATATTTCTCGTGACGATGTCCTGCCCTACAAGGCGGACGATGAGCGCCTCGAGCAGGGCTTCGAGGATACGAGTGAGGACCCCGATCTGCCGGTCGTGCGCGAGCTCGGCCTGGGGCGCCCGCGCGTGTTGTCGCAGGAGGGTATCGATCAGGCGGCCAAGCGCTGGTACGAGTCCGACCGCGGGCCCAAGTCCGGTCGCCGTCCGCGTAACACCTGCTCGTCGTGCGGCTTTCTCATGAAGATGAGTGGCGGCATGCGCACCATGTTTGGCGTGTGTGCGAACGAATGGGCGACCGACGATGGTGCTGTCGTGTCATTGGATCACACGTGTGGCTCGCACTCGGAGACCGACGTGCCCAAGAACGGCACGGCGTGGCCGGTGCGTCCGTCGCGCGTCAATGAGGGGGCGCTTGACGCCGAGCCGATGCCGCGCGCGTCGAGCGAGGCGAAGAGGGAAGAACCCCAGAAGGATGAGGTCGACAAGGCCGAGGCCTCGGAGGGGTCCGAACAGGCAGACTGACGTATCGTTCCGCTACGAACTGATAGAAAGCACCCGAGACTGAGTCTCGGGTGCTTTCTCAGCAAGTGGGCAAATGATGAGTTTGTTTGCGCGTGGGCGGCCGAGCAGGCACGATTGTCCGGTGAGCACACAAGAAAAGACCGCCCCATCCCACGGCGGCTTCGCACAGTCACTTGATTCGTTCTTCCAGATCTCCAAGCGCGGCTCGACGATTAGTCACGAAATCCGCGGTGGATTTGTCACCTTCTTCGCGATGGCGTACATCCTGGTCGTCAACCCGGCGATCCTGGGTAATGCCGTTCCCGAAGACGGTTCCATTACGACCCAGGGCATCGCCGCTGGTACTGCGCTCGTCGCGGGCGTCATGACGATCCTCATGGGTGTCGTCGCGAACTACCCGCTGGCGCTCGCCGCAGGCCTTGGCCTCAACGCGGTCGTCGCCTTCACTCTCGTCCTCGGCGCCGGCCTCAGCTACGGCGAGGCCATGGGCATCATCGCGTGGGAAGGTATCCTCATCTTCCTGCTCGTTCTCACGGGCTTCCGTGAGGCCGTTTTCCGCGCGGTTCCCGCCGCCCTCAAGACCGCCATCACGGTGGGCCTGGGCCTCTTCGTCGCCTCATCGGCCTCGTCAACGCGGGCATCGTGCGCACCGGCGCGACCCCCGTTCAGTTCGGCATCTCGGGCTCGCTCGACGGCTGGCCGGCGCTCGTCTTCGTGTTCGGCATCTTCCTCATGCTCATCCTGTACGTGCGCGGTGTCAAGGGCGGTGTGCTGATCTCGATCATCGCCTCCACGATCCTCGCCGTCATCGTTCAGGCCTTCGCCCACATCGATCGCATCTCCGAGACCAACCCGACCGGCTGGGGTCAGACCGTCCCCGAGCTCAAGGGTTCCCCGATCGCCGTTCCCGTCTTCGATACGCTCGGCAAGGTTGACCTCTTCGGCGGCTTCAGCAAGCTCGGCGTCGTCTCCGTCATCCTCCTGGTCTTCTCCCTCATGCTTGCAGACTTCTTCGACACGATGGGCACCATGGTGGCCGTCGGTGCCGAGGGCAACCTGCTCGACAAGGATGGCAACCCGCCCAAGACCCGTCAGATCCTGATCATCGACTCGCTGGCCGCCGTGGCCGGTGGCGTCGGCGGTGTCTCCTCGAACACCTCCTACGTCGAGTCCGCCTCGGGCGTCGCCGAGGGTGCTCGTACCGGTCTGGCCTCCGTGGTCACCGGCATCCTGTTCCTGCTGTCGACCTTCCTGGCTCCCCTCGTTGAGCTGGTTCCGACCGAGGCGGCCTCCACGGCCCTCGTGTTCGTCGGCTACCTCATGATGACCCAGGTGACAGGCATCGACTGGAAGTCTGACGAGGTCGCAATCCCCGCCTTCATGACGATCGCCTTCATGCCCTTCGGTTACTCCGTGTCCGTCGGCATCGGCGTGGGCTTCGTGACCTACGCGGTCATCCAGCTCATCAAGGGCAAGGCCGCCAAGGTCCACCCGCTCATGTGGCTGGTGTCCGGCCTGTTCGTCATCTACTTCCTGATGGGCCCGATCCAGCGCCTCCTCGGCGTCGGCTGATTCGTCACCTTCGCGCCCTTCCCGCCCCGCCGGAGCCTTCCTCCGGCGGGGCGGTCGTATCCTGGGAAGGTACGCCGATGGGGGCCGGTCGACGCCGCTACCCCCGGCCTCGTACAGTGCGCGAATTGAGAGAGGGAGGAAGAGCATGTCGGCAACGTTCGCATCCATGCGCTACGTGAACTACCGGTACTGGTTCGTCGCCTCCCTCATTGCGTCCACGGGCGTGTGGCTCCAGCGCGTGGCCCAGGACTGGTACGTCCTGACGGTCCTGACGGATCACGATGCCTCCCAGGTCGGCCTCGTCACGGCTCTCCAGTTCCTCCCCATCATCCTGTTCTCCGCGTGGGCGGGCGTCCTCGCGGACCGGATTCCGGGGCGTCGCCTCCTGCAGTGCACCCAGGTGGGGGTCGGCCTCGTGTCCCTCATCATCGGCATCGTCGTCCTGACGGGGACGGGCGAGCTCTGGCACCAGTACGTCCTAGCGTTCATCTCGGGCACGATCTCCTCCGTCGACACCCCCGCGCGCCAGGCCTTCGTGGGCGAGCTCGTGCCCCACGAGAAGATGGCGAACGCCGTCGCCCTGAACGCCACCGCCTTCCATACCGCGCGCCTCATCGGCCCTGCCTCCGCGGGCTTCTTCATCGACTGGTGGGGGATTGGCCCGGTGTTCCTCATCGACGCGGTCATGTTTATGGCCCCCGTCATCGCGCTGGCCCTCATGCGCGGTGACCAGCTGTATCCGCGCACCCTCGTCCCGCGTGCCCCTGGCCAGCTGCGCGAGTCCGTCGTGTACGTCCATAGCCGCACCGACATTCGAATCATCCTTGCGCTGATCTTCGTCGTCAGTGCCCTGGGCATGAACTTCCAGATGACGAGCGCGCTCATGGCGACGACGGTCTTCGGAAAAGCCGCCGGCTCCTTCGGCATTCTCTCGACCTTCATGGCCTTCGGTTCGATTCTCGGATCCACGGGCGCTGCGCGCCGCGCTCCCCGCCTGCGCATCATCCTCATGGGTGCCGCCTTCTACGGCACCGCCGAGATTCTCCTTGCCCTGTCGCCCTCCTACTGGTGGTTCGCTCTCCTGTCGATCCCCACGGGTTTCGGCATGCTGACGATGAACACGAGCGCGAGCGCCCTCGTGCAGACGCGCACCGATCCCGACAAGCGAGGGCGCGTCATGGCCCTGTACTCCCTCGTGTTCCTCGGAGCAACCCCGATCGGATCGCCGCTTATCGGATGGGTGGGCACGACGTTCGGCGCGCGCTGGTCGATCCTGGTCGGCGGTATCGCCTCCCTCGACATCGCGCTCATTTGCGGGGTCTGGGCGATGATCCACTGGAAGGGACGCGTTGTGCGTCGCCCCTCGTTCCCGTGGGTGGGTATCGAGGCGGATTCGTCCGTGGACGCGCCGCGCCGCTCGGTCGGCCCGCTCTGATCGGTTCCCGCTGAGGAACTAGAGCACGCGCTCCAGGCAGTAGTCGATGCAGGCGAGGAGCGCCTCCACGTCCTCGATCTCCACGCTCGGCCACGTGCCAATGCGCAGCTGGTTGGCGCCCACGCCGCGGTAGGCGCCGATGTCGACGATCTCTCGCGCGCGCAGGTGCGCGGCCAACTCGGAGGCGTTCGCGGCCTCGTCGATCTCGATCGTGGCGGTCACGGGGGAGCGCCACGCCGGGTTGTCCACGAAGGGGCGTGCGGCCAGGTTCGCCTGGGCCCAGTCGTAGATGAGGGACGAGGCCTGGGTGCAGTGGGTGCTCACCGCGTCCATCCCGCCGCGTTGGAGAAGCCAGCGCACCTGGCGCTCAGCCATGACGATCGTCGCGAGCGCGGGGGTGTTGAGTGTCTGGTCCTTGCGCGAGTTGTCGATTGCGGCGGACAGGGACAGGAACTGTGGGACCCAGCGCCCGTCGGCGCACTCCTCGACGCGACGCGCGCGCTCAATGGCGGCGGGGGAGAGGATGGCGACCCACAGGCCGCCGTCGGATCCGAGGGCCTTTTGGAGGGAGAAGTAGTAGGCGTCGACCTGGGTCAGGTCGACGGGTGCGGCCCCCGCAATCGACGTGCCATCCACGAGGGTGAGCGCGTCGGGCGCCTCGACTCGGTAGACGGGGGAGGTGACGCCGGTGGAGGTCTCGTTGTGGGGGTAGGCGTAGACGTCGACGCCTTCTGAAGCCCCGCGCGGGGAGACGGTGGCGAGAGATCCGTGTGTGGCCTCGTCAATGAGGGGCGTGCCCAGGTGTGGGGCGTGTGCCGCCTCAGAGGCGAACTTCGCGCCGAACGCGCCCCAGGAGCCGAACGCCGCGCGAGAGGAGATGAGGCACGCGCAGGCCACGTCCCAGAACGCGGAGGCGCCGCCGTTGCCCAAGACGACCTCGTAGTCGTCGGGGACAGTGAGAAGGGCGCGTAGTCCGTCCTTCAGTGAGGCGACCACGTCTCGCACGGGCATGGCGCGGTGGGAAGTGCCCATGAGAAGGGGGGAGGAGAGTGCCTCGATCTGCGCGGCGCGCACCTTGGAGGGGCCGCAGCCGAAGCGTCCGTCAGCGGGGAGGAGGGCCTGGGGGATGTCGGGAAAAGCCACCATGCCAACAGCCTAGTCTCCTGACGCCGGGTATTTCCATCACGCTCATTAATCGAATTATCGTGAGGGTGCACACGCCGACACGCCTGTTTTTCCGCATCAACGCGTCGTTGCGCCTGCGGGAAGGAAGGTGACCCTATTCTGTGTTTATTACCTGCCTGATGAAGGAGGCCGACGTGGCAGACCTGATCGACACCACCGAGATGTACCTCAAGACCATCCTCGAGCTCGAGGAGGACGGGGTCACCCCCCTGCGTGCGCGCATCGTTGATCGCTTGGGGCATTCCGGGCCGACGGTCTCGCAGACGGTCGCACGCATGGAGCGCGACGGCCTGCTGCACGTGATGGGCGATCGCCGCCTCGAGCTGACTGACACTGGCCGCGCGCACGCCACCGAGGTGCTGCGCAAGCATCGCCTGGCTGAGCGCCTCCTCCTCGACGTGATCGGCATGGAGTGGGCGCAGGTGCACGACGAGGCGTGCCGCTGGGAGCACGTGATGAGTGACGCCGTCGAGGCGCGCCTGCAGGCGCTGCTCAGCAATACCTGTGTGGATCCCTACGGAAACCCCATGCCCGGTTGCGAGCAACTGGAAGGAACTCATTCTGCCGAGTTGGCGGTACGTTCGCTCGAGGCAGGTGCCCTCACGCTGGCCCGTATCGGCGAGCCGATTCAGGCGGATACGGAACTGCTGGCCTCTTTCGATGAGCTGGGTCTGCGTCCGGGTGCTCGCGTGGGGCTCTCGGCGCACGGCGACGTCGTGCGCGTCGCCTCTCTTGACGAGGCTGGCGAGGTCTGCGGGTACCTGACGATCCCGATGGCGCTGGCCGCGCACCTCTTCGTGCGGGGTGAGTGAGCGCTGAGAAACGACGAGGCCGGGGCAAACAGCCCCGGCTTTTGTCGTCTGCGGAGTGTGTCTCGAATCGCGTAACGCGTGTGAGAGGTGAGTTTTTCCGTGGATCCCGGGGTGCAAATATCACGGAATGGTAACGATGAGGAGGGTCACTGTTACCAGAACGTGACATTGGCCGGATGGTCAGGGTATAGTTGCTATCGGTCATCAGACCACCCGCCCGTCCGGTACCCGAAGTGAGACGACGGATGGAGCGGAAAAATCGTCTCACGCGGGGAACCCAACCGTGGCTCTTCGGAGCCTTGGGGTGAAGCTCGCACGCCGAGCCGGACCTCCCGTCCGAACCCGACAGCTAACCTCGCAGGGAAACAGGGAGAACATGAGTGAAGACTATTAAGCCTGCTCCGCGTCACCGCCTGGCACGTCGCCCGCTGACCGACACCATGGTCGAGGGCCTCAACGCCTCCGCCGCAGCTCGTCCGATCGCCTTCGCGTCGGCAGCCGGTGTTGCGCTGACCGCGATTGCCGCCGGCGTTGCGAACGCCGCCCCGGCGACCCCCCAGTCTGAGCCGCAGAGCGCGGATCTGAACACCACGACCGTTGCCGTTGATGACGTCACCACGGTTGAGGTTCCGGACATTGCGTGGACCGCCGAAGAGGATGCCACCGCGTCCGTTTCCGCCGAGGCTCCCGCGCCCACCCCGGCTCCGGCCACCACCGCTGCGGCAGATCAGTCTGACTCTGCTGCTTCCCGTTCGGAGTCCCGCGGCGACGCCACCTCGAATGACACCTCCGCTCGCCAGGCGACTCTGAACGCAGCTGGCGGCGATATCGTGTCCGTCGCCCTCGGCCTGACCGGTATCCCCTACGTCTACGGTGGCGAGTCCCTCGCGGGCCTCGACTGCTCCGGCCTGGTCAAGTACGCGTACGCGGCTGCTGGCATCAACCTGCCGCACTCCTCGTCCGCTCAGACCGCTGGCGGCACCATCGTGTCCGACCCGCAGCCCGGTGACATCGTGTCCTACCCCGGCCACGTTGCCATCTACATCGGCGGCGGCCAGATGGTCGAGGCCACGGTGCCCGGCCGTCTCTCCCAGGTCTCGCCGGTTCGCGCCGGCGCTACCTACGTGCGCTACTGAGCTCACGTTAGACAGCTGACGATCCCCGCAGCCCGCACGGGCTGCGGGGATCGCTGTCTATGGTCGGGTTGGGCTTTCGCTGGTCGTCAAAATACGGCACAATATAAGTGACTGCCACCACGAGGAGGACATCATGAGTTCTACCGAAGTCATTCTGGTCGGTGTCGATGGCTCGACGGAGAGCCTTGCCGCCGTCAAATGGGCCGCTGATCGCGGCGCGCGCACCGGAGCGCGCATCCATTGCCTGTGCACATACGCGCTGGCATCCTATTCAGCTGCCGCCCTCGATGGCGGATACGCCGTCCTTGATGACGAGGCCCTGAAAGCGGGAGCCGAACAGGTCGTCGAGGAAGCCAAGGCCCTGGCTCGCGAGCGCGGCGCCACGCACGTGTCCGGCTCGACCGAACCCGGAGACCCGGCGGGAGTCCTCATTGACTTCTCCGCTGAGGTCGACATGATCGTCGTTGGATCGCGCGGGGGTGGCGGGTTCGCTGATCGTCTCCTCGGTACGGTCTCGTCGGCTCTGCCCGCACACTCGAAGTGCCCGGTCGTCGTGGTTCCCCGCCACACCTCGGGCAAGAAGTTCACGCCGGTCGAGCGCATCGTCGTCGGCGTGGACGGCACCGATCAGCCCTCGTGCGCGCTCAAGCGTGCGATCTCCGAGGCTCGCCTGTGGGACGCTCGTGTCACGGCCGTGTCCGCGGTTCCGATCGCTGTCGGCCCTTCCGTCATGACGTGGACGCCGACCGGTGTCGATCACTCGGCACTTCTCGCCCAGGTGCGTGAGGGGGATGGACGCAGCTATCAAGGCCGCCCTCGACGGTGCCGACGTTCACGTTGCACGCCACGCCCTCGACGGCTCGGCAGCCTCGCTGCTCATCGAGTTCTCGACCGCGGTCGACCTCGTCGTTGTCGGCACGCGTGGGCGCGGAGGTCTCGCCGGCGTTCTGCTTGGATCGACCTCTCAGACGGTGCTCGGACACTCGACCTGCCCCGTCATGATCGTTCCCTCCGCCCACCTGGGAGAAGGGACAACCGCGGTGCACACCGAGTGGGAACGCCGCTAATCGTAGATGGTCACGAGGTCGGGGTTCCCACGTGGGTGCCCCGGCCTCGTCCGTCCCGCTTGCGCGGTCCTCTCCTGTGAAACCCGCGTCCGCAGCGCGGGTGAGGGGGCAGCGGTGCGCGCACTTTGCTACAGTGGGCGCGGACAACTTGTCACGCCCTCGTAGCTCAGGGGATAGAGCACCGCTCTCCTAAAGCGGGTGTCGGACGTTCGAATCGTCTCGGGGGCACAATTGAAGGACACCATGCGCAACGCTCCTGGGTATCTCGTGACCGTCGTGGCCGCCGTGTGTTGGGGGCATCGGGCGTTTCGGCCGATTATCTGATGGAAAACCACGGCCTCGAGCTAATGCACATCAGCTTCTACCGTATGTTCACCTCCGGCATCCTCCTCCTGGCATACGCGCTCGTGCGCTCTCGCGGCGTCACACCGCAGCATCGCGAGCTGGTGACGAAGCCCGCCAACTGGCGTCCACTCTTCACCTACGCGATTTTCGGCCTGGCGGCGTGCCAGTACAGCTACATGGCCGTCATCCGCGCCTCGAACGCGGGCACTGGCACCGTCCTTGAGTACCTGGGCCTCATCCTCATCGTTGTCTGGGTATGCCTGAGCCACCGGCGCTGGCCGCGCGCATCCGAGGTCACCGCCATGATCCTGGCGTTGTCCGGAACATTCCTGCTCTCCACGCACGGTTCGCTGGACACGCTCGCCCTCACCCCCGAAACGCTCGTGTGGGGAGGCATGGCCGCCCTAACTCTCGCCTTCTACACGCTCATTCCCGCGCGTCTCATCGCCACCTTCGGTGCCGACATTGTCGTCGGCTACGGACTGCTCATCGCCGGGGCGGTGGTTGGCCTCGTGGGCCGCGTGTGGCGCTACTCGATCACCTGGACGCCCGACGTCGCCGTTGCTATGGCCGTCACGGTCGTGCTGGGAACCGCCGTCGCCTTCACCGCCTACCTGTGGGGCGTCGACCGCATCGGACCCGTGCGTGCCTCGCTCGTCGGCTGCATGGAACCCATTGCAGCCACAGGATTCTCCGCCCTCATCATGGGAAGCGCCTACACTGCGATCGACATCGTTGGCATGGTACTTATCGTCGGCGCCGTTGTGACCATTTCCGTTGTCGACCTCCTCCGGGCGCGCCGCGTCACATAAGAGGGCGGTGCTGCCGTAGGGTTAAATCGTGGTTCCTAGTATCTTTTCGCGCCGTTCCGCCCCTGAGCCCGAGGCCCCCGAGGCCTCGTCCACCTCGACGCACCCGACCACCCTCGTCGGCTCTGCGCGCGAGAAGTGGCGCTCACGCCTCGACCAGGACATCGCCGCAGACTCCACGTCGCTGCCGACGCTGTCCCTGTCCGGCGCGCACCCCGGAGGCCTCGCCCAGCTCTACACGGAACACCCCGTCCGCCTGAGCCTCCTCATCCGCGAACCCATTGCGCTGGGTCGCGCTCTCGATCGTGCGCGAGCGATCATCGCCCGATCCGAGCAGCGCGCCAGCGCCCACGGCACCGGCCCCATCCACCTGGGGATCGGGACCGCCTCGTGGGGCGCGGGAATCGACGCGGTGACCGTGCCCGCGCTGCTGCGCCCTGTGCGCCTCGTACGCCGCGATGACGACGTCCTTATCGCCCTGGGTCGAGGAGCCATTCTCGCCCCCGAACTCAGCGACGCCCTGCGCGAGCACGGAGTCGATGTGGACGGTGAGACTGTGCTGGCCAAGGCTAGTGGAACCCACGGTTTCTCCTCCTCGCAGGCAATGAATGCTCTGCGCGACCTATGCTCCGCGCTGCCGCGCTTCGATATCCGCGACGAGCTCGTCATCGGCCTGTTCTGTCACCCCGCAGCCGCGCTCGCAGCCAGCCTCCGTGAAGACGTGACCGCGCTCGAAGATTCCGCTGTCATTCGCGCGCTCGCGGGCGACCAGGACGCTCGCAACGATCTGCGCGCCGACGCGCACGAGCCCAACCCCTGCGACCGTGACCCGTGGGCGGAAAGGGTGTTGGCGACCTCATCCCCGTCCAGCAGGACGCCGTCGAAGCGGCCTCCGACGGACATAGTGTCTTCGTTGACATTCCGGCCCACAGTGACGACGCCTCCGTGGTCGCAGCGATTCTCGCTGATGCGGCCGCGACGGGCCGTTCCGTCCTGCACGTGTCGACGTCGCCCTCGCGCTCGATCGCCGCGTACACGCGCCTGTCCGACCTCGGTCTGGCTGACGTCGTCGCGAACATCGACGGCTACTCCGATGCCCGGCGCACTCTGGCGGCTCGCGTGTCGAGCGCCATGGACGATACCTCCCCTGTCGTTGACCAGGAGAGTGTGGACACGATGCGTGCCCGTCTGCGTCACGTTCGGTCTGTTCTGTCGTCCTACGCTGTTGCCCTGCACGAGCCATACGGCCGCTTCGGGGTCTGCGCGGCCGATGCCCTGCGCGCTCTGACGGACTTGACGAGCGGTGAGAACGCACCCACGACGCGCGTTCGCCTCTCCGAAGAGACCCTCTACGACATTGCCGTCGACCAGGGTGAGAGTGCCCGAGCACTCCTGCGCGAGGCCATCGCCTCCGGCACACTCTCGGGTTCCTCCTCGTCCGCGTGGGGCAATGCGGTCCTGACCTCCGACGAACAGGCGTCGGACGTGCTGCTGCGCGTTGACCGACTCTCCAAGTCCTGCCCGAACTGCGTGTCCACATCGCTTCTGTCGCCGGTGAGGCCGGCATTAAGCCCGCCGGAACCCTGGCGCAGTGGGACCGCCAGCTTGCCATGTTCGATGGCATCGCAGATGTCCTTGACGTCTTCCAGCCGCGCGTGTTCGAACGCAGTGCAGCCGACATGGTCATTGCGACCGCCCCCAAGCAGTGGCGCAAGGAACACGATATTTCGATGGGACGGTCGGAGCGCAACCGCCTCGTCAAGCAAGCCCAGGACCTCGTGCGTCCCGGCGTGCATGTCCCCGATCTGCACCGCGCCCTCATCCGCGTCCAGGAGCGCCGCGACGCGTGGTGTGCGGTGTGCGGCGAGGACTCGTGGCCCATTCTCCCGGCAAAGATCGGTGAGATCTCGGCCCTGACCGACGCGGTGCGTGATGACCTCGACGCGATCGCGCCCGTGTTCGCCGCTGAGGAATCGGACCTGGTGGGCACCCACCTGCAGCGCGTGACCACGCTCATTGAGCGCTGGGCCGGCGACACCTCCGCCGCCCGCGAGGTGCCCGCGCGCCTTCAGATGCGCGAGCGCCTCGCCGCCCGCGGTCTCGACAAGCTGGCTCAGGACCTCGTCGATCGCAACATCGATGACAGCGCGATTGACACCGAGCTCGACCTCGCATGGTGGGCTTCGCTGCTGCGCGCGATGCTCGCCTCTCAGCCCGCCCTGGGCGGTGTCGATCCCGCCGCTCTGGAGGATCTCGCCCGCGAGGGGCGCGAGCTGGACGAGGAACAGGTGGCGTCGCTGGTCCCGCAGGCCATCACGGGCGTGCGGCGTATTCGCACGAACGCCCTTGCCGCGCGTCCGAGCCAGTACGAGGAGCTGCGCGGAATCCTGGCCGACGGCAAGACGCCCAGCGATCTCGATCTCCTCGTCACCTACCCGCTCGTGCGACACCTGCTGCCCGTCCTCATGACGGTTCCCTCGATGGTCCCCACCCTGGCGCCCACGGGACGCACGGTCGACGTCGTCGTCCTCGACGGTGCGGATGGGCTGTCCCTGGCTGAACTCGCGCCGATCATCGCGCGCGGTCACCAGCTGGTCGTCATCGACGATCTGGCGGCGGCCTCTGAGGGTGGTGCGACCCGCGAACTCGCCGACGTCCTGCCGGTCCTACACGTCGAGCCCGGCCCGCGTCGCCTCAACGACCAGGTTGCCCTGCTGCTGGCCCGCTACGGCTACGAGCATGCGGGTATTCCCGTGCCGTGGACCGCGGCGAACGCGCCTGTATCAGCCCGCTGGGTCGAGGCGACGGGCATGCCCGCCCCGGGTGCCCACGCGATCGAATCAACGGCCGCCGAGGTGCGCGCCGTCGTCGACGCCGTCATTGAGCACGCGGTGGAGTCTCCCGAGCGCTCTCTCGCCGTCGTCGCCCTGTCCGACCGCCACGCCGGGCGGATCCGCGACGCCCTGGAGAGCGTGCGCGCCGAAGAACCGGGTCTGGCCTCGTTCTTTGACCCCGCGACTCCCGAGCCCTTTGTGGTTGTCGGCCCCTCCGAGGCCGTCGGCCTGACGCGCGAGTCGCTCATCGTGTCCGTCGGCTTTGCGAAGACCCCGCACGGGCGCGTCATCCACGACTTCGGTGTCTTCTCCAGCGAGGCTGGCGCGGATACTCTCGCCGAGATCCTGCGCGCGGTGCGCGGGGACCTGACGCTCGTGTGCGCGCTCCACAGTGAAGAGATCGACCGAGATCGCCTCGGTCACGCGGGTTCGCGCATGCTCGTGGACCTCATCGAGATTGCTGAAGGGCACGCCGGTGAGGGGATGGACGCGTGGCCGGTCCTGGCCGGCGAGCCCGACCGTCTGCTCGTCGACCTCGCCGAGCACCTGTATTCGCGCGGCCTCGAGGTCGTCGCCAACGTCGGTATCCCCGGAGGCATGCGCGTGCCCCTGGCCATCGGACACCCCGATTCGCCCGGGCGCCTGCTCCTCGCCGTCCTCACGGACGACGAGGAATACCTGTCGGAGCCCAGTCAGCGCGTGCGTGATCGCGCCCGTCCCCGTTGGCTCGAGGAGCAGGGCTGGGCCGTGTACACGGCTCTGTCGATGGCGCTGTTCATCGACCCGGAGAAGGAAGCATCCGCGATCGTGGACGCCGTCCTAGACGCACTCGAGAAGCTGCGCGCCACCGAGGAAGAGCCTGTTGTGGCCGTTCCGGAACGCGTTGACGACGAGTCCGTCGAGGAACGACTCGAAGAGGCCACGCCGCAGAAGGATGCTACAGGCGAGTCCGAGGAAGACTCTGAGACCCCCGCCGCCCCACGCATGCCGATGCTGGACGACGGCCTCGACGAGGAATCTAAGCGCCGCAAGAAGGCCGACGAGGACACCACCGGCATGCTGCTGGCCATCAAGCGCAAGGAGCGTGCCTCCGAGGAGAACCGTGGTCCGCGCCCCGCGATCGCCAAGGGGCTGCCGCTGGCCGCCTACTCCGACGACCAGCTCGATGAGATGGCCGCGTGGGTGCGTTCCGACGGCGTCGAGCGCACCGACCTTGAGACCGCCGAGGAGTTGCGCGAGGCCCTGGGCATTACGCGCCGCGGCTTCCAGTCCGACGCGGTCCTGGGCAACGTCGTGCGCCGCACGAAGACCGCGGTGAGCGCGCAGGAATCTGACGAGGCCTCGGCCTCCGAGGATGCGCAGCCGGAGGAATCCTCCGATGAGTGAGGCGACGCCGCGCAAGCGTCGCCGCGTCGCCCGCTACGTGTCCGACGTGGACCGCCGCCTCATCGAGGAGGGCTTGCCGCCCTCCTGGGAGGATCGCGTACGCCCCGAGGATACGCGCCCCGGCTCCATGGCTGACGCCCCCGACCGGGGCGACGGTGCCAACGATGCGCGGCTGCTCGAGAACGTGCCGCCGCACGCGCAGGCGCGCGCGTAGGGGCTGGCGTAGGCGCGAGCGTCCGGATAGGTTGTGCGCATCTGGATAGGTTGTGCACATCCGGATAGGTTATTAAGCTATCCGGATCTTCATTACCTATCCGGATGTTGTTTACCTATCCGGATGTTGTTTACCTATCCGGATAGGTGCGTTATCCGGGCGGCGCTGCTCGCCAATTGTTCGTGCGGGGGCCTGTGGAGAGGCTCCTCGCTCGATCACGTCGTTCCCACCAATCTCGCACGTAATTTCCCGCAGGCTATTTCAGCTATTGAAATAATGTCGTTGCAATTGCAACGTTTTCTTGGGGTGCTCAAAAGTAACCGGGTTGAATTATGTGCGAGATTTGAGGGGAAGTGTGCGTGATGGGGTGCCGCGGCGCAGCTGGGGTGGGAGGGAGTCAGGGGTGGCCGGGCGGTGCTCGCACGTAGTGATACAAAACGGAGAGGCCGATGCAAGTGCATCGGCCTCTCCGTTGTCCCTCACGAGGAGGGATCAGATGCTCAGTGGCGCGGCGTGCCCTGGGCGAGGGCGTCGCGGATCTCCGTGAGGAGCTTGACCTCGTCGGAGACCTCGGGCTCGGGAGCCTCGTCCTCAGCCTTCTTGCGGCGGGCGTTGAGGGCGTTCATGGGCACCACGATGCAGAAGTAGATCGCGAAGGCCATGAGGATGAAGTTGATGACGGCGGTGATCAGCACGCCGAACTTCACGTCGGTGCCGTTCAGGGTGAGGATGAAGGCGTCCGAGAAATCGGGCTTGCCGATGACGGCCGCGATCAGCGGGTTGATGATGCCGTCGACCAGGGCGTCGACGATGTTCTTGAAGGCGGCACCGATGATGACACCGACGGCGAGCTCGACGACGTTACCGCGAGAGATGAATTCCTTGAAACCCTTGAGCATGGCTTCTCCTGTGTTGAATGAGGCCGGCCGGGCTGGCAAGTCTGAATCGCCGAAGTGCCTCGGCGTGGCGGCTCTGTGCCACCGGGGAGCGCGCGCCGCGTCGGCGCTCGTTTACCGTTGCAAACACTAGTGGGGACTTTCGTCTGACGGACAGTGATTAGAGGGTAATGTTCGTCGCACTTTTTGTAATTCGGTCAGCGATCGGTGGTTTTAGGCCGAAAAGTCCGGTGTGAGAGGTGTGTGACAAACAGCCGTTGATGTTGCTGTTAACAGGAAAAACGTTGGAAAAAGGCCTATCGGACGTTTGTTGCAATCGTGCGTGTCGGCGTCACAATAGCGTCGACGGGAACGTCGTGAGGCTCCGCAGGAATTACTCCGGCCTCCAGTACCTCGTCGTCAAAAATCGCCGCAACGACCGGGGTGCCGGGGCGGCGGTGCACGAGCGCGCGGTCGTACCAGCCTCCGCCCTGGCCGAGGCGAGTCCCGTCCGCGGATGCGGCGAGCGCCGGAATAACAATCAGATCCGCCTCCTTGAGCGACTCCGCGCCCCGCGCCTCACCGTCCGGCTGAGCGGGAGGTCGCCCAAGCGTCACCAACGCCCGGCCCGCCTCCCACAGTCCCCAGCGCGGTGCGCCCAGGGGTGCCCCGGCCTCGTCGAGGAGGATGGGCAGGAGCGCGCGTTCAAACAGCCCGAGCGCGAGGGACATGTCGGGTTCGAGGGGGGTGGGCGCGAACAGCGCGGGCAGGGAGACCCCACCCATTGACGAGGCCAGGGCGCGGATCTGGCGAGAGATTCCCTCGGCCTCGGCGCGGTCGCGCACGGGGATGGGTGAGCGGCTGAATGTCGGGGTGAACGGGGCCTCGAGTGCGGGCGTGCCAGCGCGCCTGGCGCGGCGCCTGCTACGCACCTCCGCGCGGAGAGTTGTTTTTGTGTCCATAGTCTCCCCATCGGGCGGTTTCTTCGCTACTCTGTGAAGTATGACAGATAAAAACCAGCCAGTAGTGCACGCTGTCGTTCCTTCGGCCGGTCGCGGAACCCGCTTCCTGCCCATCACGAAGTCCGTGCCCAAGGAGATGTTGCCCGTCGTCGACCGTCCCTCGATCGAGTACATCGTGCGCGAGGCCACGGATGCCGGCATCGAAGACATTCTCTTCGTGACCCGCGCCGGCAAGCAGTCGATCGAAGACTACTTCGACGCCGAACCCGGCCTCGAGGCCGACCTGGAGAAGGCCGGCAAGGAGAAGGCCCTCGAGTACGTCAACGAGTACAAGAAGTACGCGCGCGTCCACTCCGTGCGCCAGGGGCATCCCCTGGGCCTGGGCCACGCAATCCTGCAGGCCAAGTCCCACGTGGGCGACGCCCCCTTCGCCGTCCTGCTGCCCGATGACCTCATGGAGCCCGGCTCGCAGCTGCTGCGCAAGATGATCCAGGTGCGAGGCGCCCTGGGCGGCACCGTCGTCGCCCTGCTGAAGGTCACCCCCGAGCAGGCCACGGCCTACGCGTCGACCGCCGTCGAGGTTCTGCCGATCCCCGAGGGTGTCGACCTCGAAGAGGGTCAGCTCATGCGCATCACCGACGTCACCGAGAAGCCCCCGCTCGAAGAGGTCAAGTCCGAGTACGCGGTCGTCGGCCGTTACCTGCTCGACCCGGCTGTGTTCACGGCCCTCGAGAACATCGAACCGGGCGCCGGCGGTGAGTATCAGCTCACAGACGGGTACGCGCGCATGATCGACCTCCCCGAAGAAGAGGGTGGAGGGTTGTACGGTGTAGTCATCGACGAGCGACGCTTCGACACCGGGGACAAACTCGGCTACCTCGAAGCCAACGTCACGCTCGCCCTTGAGGACCCGGCGCTTGGAGCGGAACTCAAGGAGTTCCTGCGCTCCAAGCTCGAGGACTAACAACTATGCGAAGCGTTGCCGACTTCTACCAGGACTGCATGGCCGTTGCCCACGCGCTGCCGCCGCTCGACGTTCAGCTCGCTGACGCGGTCAGCTGCGTGCTCGCAGAGGATGTGCAGGCTCCCTTTAACCTCCCGGTCGCCGACTTGTCGGCGTGCGACGGATACGCCGTTCGCATCCGTGACTGTGAGGGAGCCACCCTGGAGTCGCCGGTGACGCTTCCCGTCACCGAGGAGATCCGCGCGGGTGCCGTCGACCCGGCGGCCCTCGTGCCCGGCACCGCGATCCGCATCGCGTCCGGCGCGCCCATGCCTTCGGGCGCCGAGGCCGTGGTCTCCCTCGAGTTCACGGACCACGGCATCGCCCAGGTTGCCCTGCGTACGGCCCCCGCCAGCGGCGAAAACATCCGCCGCCGCGCGGAGGACGTTGCGCAGGGTGACACGGTGCTGCGCTCCGGCACGCGTATCGGTGCCCGCCAGATGGCGCTCCTCGCCGGTGTGGGCCGTGACCGCGTGCTGGTCCACCCCCGCCCGCGCGTCGTCATCATTTCGATCGGCGATGAGATCGTCGAGCCCGGTGGTGAGGCCCGCCCCGGCACCGTCTTCGACGCGAACGGTCACGCCCTGTCGACGGCTGTTGCTGACGCCGGCGCGCAGACATTCCGCGTTGCTGCCGTCCCGGATGAGCGCGCCCGCCTGCGCGAGACTATCGAGGATCAGCTGGTGCGCGCGGACCTGATCCTGACGACCGGTGGTATCTCCTACGGCAGTGGCGACACTGTCCGCGAGGTTCTCGGTGCTCTCGGCACCGTCCGCTTCGACAACGTCGCAGCCTGGCCCGGCCACATCATGGGTGTGGGCACCGTCGGCGCCGAGGACGGTCAGCCCGGCACCCCCATCGTCTGCCTGCCCGGCGACCCCGTCTCCGCCCAGGTGTGCTTCGAGGTGTTCGTGCGCCCCGCGCTGCGCCACATGCAGGGCTGGACCGCCGTCAACCGCCCCGTCGTGCGCGCCGCCATCGACCGCTCCTGGTACTCCCCGCGAGGCCGCCGCGAGTTTGTGCGCGTGCGCCTCACAGGCTCCCCCCGCTCCGGCTACAACGCCGCCGTCATGGGTACTCCGGCCTCGTTGCTGCTGTCCGCGCTCGCGGACTCCAACGCTCTCGCGGTCGTCCCCGAGGACGTGACGACAGTGCGCGCGGGTGACCGTCTGCAGTGCCTGGTCCTCGAATGAGGTGCTTCCTGCGTCGCCGCACGTGCGTGTGGGGGCGCGACATCGAGATGGTGACGCTGCGCGTGGCCGATCCGGTGGGCCGTGGTTTCCTGCGTCCCGGACCGGAGGGAAGCGAGAATCCGCGTGAGCTCGTCGTGCGTCCCGTTCACGGCGAAGAACATCGTGCGCTGGATGCCGTGCGTCGCGCCGACGGGCACTGGCTGCGTCCCTGGGAGGCGACGCTGCCCCCGGAGTCCCTCGAGCATATTCCGACGTTCTCCCAGTACGTGCGCCGCGCAGACCGCGATCAGCGGAACGGTAACGCTCTGATTTTTGGCGTGCAGATCGATGGTCGCTACGTGGGTCAGTTCTCCATCTCGAACGTGCACTGGGGCGCGATGTCCTCGGGCATGCTCGGATACTGGATCGTCTCGGAATGGTCGGGTCGAGGCCTGGGGTCCCTCGTGGCTGCTCTCGTCCTCGACCTCGTCGTCGGCGAGCTTGGCCTGCACCGCGTCGAGGTGTGCGTGCGTCCCGAGAACGAGCGCTCCCTGGGAGTGTGTCGAGGCCTCGGCCTCGTCGAGGAAGGTCTGCGTCCCCGCTTCATGCACATCGGTGGGCAGTGGGCGGATCACATCGCGTTTTTCATCGATTCCGAGTCGCTGCCGGAGGGTGGGCTCGTGCAGCGTCGCTGGGGTTGCTCCGCGATCGACTGACCGTCGTTTCCCGCCCGCGTCCGGGGTGGGGCGCGGTTTGTGTGCTGGTTGGCCCTGGTGTCATGGTGCCAATGGGGCAGATGTTGCACGTGTGACACTTGAGGAATCTTCTCTTTTTACCGAAAGGTTTGAGAGCCCGACACGCGCCCACCGCACAAAGCGCGACACCCCAAACGCCCGTACGTTGAGGGGGTGGAGATCGGTGGACTCGTCATCGTCGCGGTATTCGTTGCGCTTTTTGCGACCGTACCGTCACTCGTCGCGCGCCGACGAGCGATCGTCCAGTCTCGCGAAATCGACCGTTTTTCGCCGAAGCTGCGCATCATCCACACGAATAAGACAGAATTAGACACGTGCGACCACGCCAGCGGAACCATCCTGGCACGGGGCGCATTGACGAGCGGAGGCAGCATGCACCAGGGCACCACGGGACGTAGCCGCCCCGTTATCGACCGACGCAACAACAAAGCGGTTCGTGACATCGCGAAGCTGCGCGCCCGCCGCGCCGCCCGCCTCGCCGCCGAAAGTGCAGCCGGACGTCGCCGCATGGTCATCACCGGTGTCTGCGCTCTTGCAACCGTCGCGCTTGGCATCGTCATCGCTGCTACCTCCCTCGCGTGGGCGTGGATTGCGATCCCCGCCGCCGCCCTCGGGGCTTCCCTCGCCGCCTCCCGCGTCGCGGCTGTCCGCTCCCAGCAGGCCTCCGAGCGCGAGCTCGAGCTGCTCACCAAGCTGCGCGGCGACGTTCGCGGCGCCGGCCGTCCGACCGCCGCTGTTCCCGTCGAGTCTCCCGCTTCGTCGTCCGAGGACGTCGTTGACGTGAAGGCGGACGAGGTCGTCGAGCCTCAGACAGGCTCCGTTCCCTCCCTCGTTTTCAACGTCGACGTCCCCGAGGTCGTCGAGGTCGCTGACACCCCGGCGCGCGCATGGACCGTCGTCCCTGTCCCCGCCCCGACCTACGCGTCGCGTGAGCGCGTCCGCGGCCGCATCGTGCACGCCGACACCGACCTGCGCGGTATCCCGCGCATCGCCGCTGCCGTCCCGGCGCGCCCGATCGCACAGACTGCCCAGGTGGGCGCCCGCTCCACCGCCGAGGTCGTCGCCGATCAGGCCGTCGCCCTGGACCTGGATGCCGTCCTGGACGCGCGACGCGCCCAATAGGGGACCTCTCAGCTGCTGATGCCGCGCCCGCGGGCCTTCGGGCTCGCGGCGCGGTCGCATGTGTGGGCTCCGTGTCATGCCGCACGCGGCGGTGGTCGGCTTGCATGGCTGATTGTGATGGTGCTAAGCTGTTCGAGTCCTTGGGGCTATGGCGCAGTTGGTAGCGCGTCTCGTTCGCAATGAGAAGGTCGGGGGTTCGAATCCCCCTAGCTCCACCACAGGCCGACATTCGATCCGGATGTCGGTTTTTTGTATGCCTGGGCGCGTTGGTGTGGTGCCTGTCGTTGTGTTGCTTGTGGCGCCGCTGGTGTTCCGGGGTTATAGGACAAAACGTGTTGGTTTTATGGTGACTTTTCGGCTTTTTGGTGCGGAAAAATCGGTATTGAAGTTGGTGGGAGCCAACTTGAAGGATGGACTAAACGTGTTGGTTTTGTAGCGACTTTTCGGCTTGCTGGTGCGGGAAAATCCACATTGAAGTTGGTTGTTTCATCGTGGGGGTATGAATACCCCCAAATGTCCGGCGTGCGGGCGAGTGATGACCAGGTATGGGCACTCAGCGTCAGGGGCGCAGCGATGGCGCTGCTCCCTGTGCAATATCAGCCAGGTCAGCCGCATTAATTCCACGGCGAAGCATCTTGATGAGTTCTTGGCCTGGCTGCTCAGTCGGCGCCGTCAGGCGGATTTGCCTGGCGGGGGCCGCTCGTTTCGCAGGCGCTGTGAGCCATTGTGGCAGTTATGGCCTTTCAGTCCGATCGTCGATGAGGTTCATGAGGTCATCTTCGTTGACGGTATCCACCTGGGCCGAAGCGCCGTGGTTCTCATCGCTCAAACTCCCGATTGCGTGCTGGGTTGGTACGCGGCTAGGAGTGAGAATTCCCGTGCCTGGGAAGCGCTCATGAGCCGGATCGCGCCACCGACCCTGGTCGTCACTGACGGGGGCAGTGGGTTCGCGAAAGCCTGCAAGAGAATCTGGCCGACCACGCGTGTGCAACGCTGCACCTTCCATGCGTATTGCCGTATTCGCCAAGCCACTACGACGCGCCCCAAACTGGCGGCCTCACAAGGTTTATACGCTCTTGGGCAACAACTCTTGCACGTGGAGGGCCGAGAAGATGCTCAGGAATGGATCGGTGCCTACCAGGACTGGTGCGCGCGCTGGAAGGACTTCTTGGAGGAGAAAACACACAGGCCTGACGGAGGATGGGAATACACTCATGAGAGGCTTGTTCGGGCTCGTAACAGCCTCAACAAGCTCATCAGGCAAGGCCTGTTGTTCACGTACCTGGACCCCACCTGGGACCATCCGATGCCCGCAACAACCAACCAGATCGAAAGCACGAACGCGCGCCTACGCCAGATGCTGCGCGATCACCGTGGCATGCGCCTGACCCGACGCATGAAAGCCGTGTTTTGGTGGTGCTACACCCACTCTGCGCACCCACAGCCAGCAGCGACAATCCTGGCCACCATGCCCACCGACGCAGCCCTCGAAAACGCCTGGCAACAAGCCGCGCAAAACCACCAAGCCACCGCCATCATCCCCGGCTGGGGCGACGCAATCTGCTTCAACGAACTCCACCACACCACCCCCTACCACAACACCTGGGACTAACCCCTCAACCAACACGTTTTGTCCTATAACCCGTGTTCCGAGCGCTCCGTTGTGATGCTTTGTGGGGCCCTGCCGCTGTGTGTGCCGGTGGGTGGCGGCCCGCCCGCGAGATCGCCACACGCGAGCCTGACGGCTCGGAGTGGTCGATCTCGAGGCCCGCCCTGGCCCTGCCGCCACCCACCGGCACCGCAGCCAGGCCCCGCTACCGCCCACGGGTACCACAGCCTGACCCCGCCGCCGCCCACGGGCACCGAAGCCAGGCTGTACTGTGCCTCTCGGCCCTCCATATCGACGAATCTGGTTGTGTACGCGGATAGGTTATTGCGATATGGATAGGTTATGAGGATGCGGATAGCTTATTAACCTATCCGCATGCCGATAACCTATCCACATCATGGCAACCTATCCGCATAGGCACAGGTCTGGTCCGCGCGCGCTCGCCGCTCCGTCGGTCGTGGGGGTTTTGCACTACACGAAGCTGTGCGGCGGCCTGTCATCGGCGTGTCGGGCCCTCATGTAGTGCAATTCCCCCGATCCAAGGTGTGCAAGCCATGACTCGCGAGGGTTGGTGCCCAAAACGCAGACCACCTCGGTGAAATACGTTGAAAATGGGCTCTTGTAGGGGAGGTGGTCTGTGTTTTGAGCAAATCGGCAGCTGATGGGGTGCGTTGTTCGCGCGTGAACTCGCTATTCCGAGCGCCAACCGGCTATGTCGCGTGTTAACCCTTTGATGCGTACGTTAACCCATGGACATGCACGTGGGCGGGGCTGCCAATACGCAAGGCACAGGGTTAACTTTCGGGTTCTCGGGCAAACGTGCTTCTTAGTGGGTTCGTGCGCGCCCTGGTTATGTCTGATGGCGGTCCTTGGATCTCGGGCTAGCATCGCGTCTTCTAGTCGAGTGAGGAGGTGCTGACTGTCAGGTCTATCTGGTCCTGCGGCATTATGGAAACTGCTCATTGATCGAGCTCCTTAATCGGCTTTGGAAAGCCGACCGAGTAGATAGCATAGGAAACCGTGAATGGAGTTTCTTGGGCAGATTCTGTCGCTGCATGGTCGTCCGTTGCTACAGCTATTTTCACTCTAGGGCTACTAGTTGCAGCAGTCTGGGCTGGGTTTACAGCTGTATCAGCAATGCGCGCATCGAAGGCAGCGAGTGACGCAGCTGCTGAAGCCAATGAGCAGATGAAATTGGATAGCATTGCACAGACGCGTCCGTACGTGTATGCGGAAATTGTTCCTAGTCTTGCAGGGGCCCGCCATTTCGATCTCCGGATCATGAATGTCGGTAAGACAGCTGCGAGAAACTTATGTATCCAATTCGACAACTGGCCGGATCAGATCGATGACGTTGCTGAGAAGGTCAAGCTCTTATTCGAGACTGAAAGAACATTGCCTCCTGGGTGCTCAATCCGCACTTACTGGAGCCTCCATGGGCAATTTACAGACGGGACAACCGACGTTGGGATGCCTGACGAAGGAGTGATTGAGCTCTTCTATCAGTCAGATGACCCCTCGGCACCGCAGTATCGGGACAAATACGAGGTATTAGTGTTCCGCTCCGGTTTGTTTCCTGTATCGGAAGATGGTCCGAAACCCGATAATCTGCATGGCAAAGAGCGTACGTTCTATCTTCTCGGTCAGGCCATTGCCCGATCCATAGGGAACTTGAGTCGTTAGCGATTCACTGTCGGGTGGTCGAGCTGCAACGATGTTGAGTGTTGGAGGAGCCGCCTACGCCCCGCATAACCCTTGATATCGTTGAACCGTCGCGCGCTGATGCGCCAAAATGGGGGAGCACCGGAGCTTCTCCGCAGATGGGAGGCCACACACGATGGACACCATCAGGAAAGCGGAGAGCCGCCGCGGGCGGATCGCTATGAGGTTGCGGGGCTCGCGTGGCTCGCCGAGGCCTCGGGCCCCGGAGCAGCCGTCGTGCCTGTGCTCGATCACGGCGCGACGTGGCTCGAGGAGCCCCGCCTGGTCTCTGTCGCGCCAACCCCGCGAGCCGCCGAAGACTTTGGCCGCGCCCTTGCCCACACGCATGCCGCCGGGGCCAGCCACCTGGGTGCGCCGCCGACCGGCTTCGCGGGGGATGGCTGGATGGGGGAGGCCCACCTCTCGCTACCCGACCGCCCGAGCCCGGCCCCGGCCTCGTCGTCGGAAGGTGAATCCTGGGGTGCCTTCTACGCGCGTGAGCGCATCGCCCCCTACCTCGACGATCGCACCTTCACGGCCGCCGAACGAACGCTCGTCGAAAAACTCTGTGAGCGCCTCGAGTCCGGCGCTCTCGACCACAGCCAGCCGCGCCTCGTAGAAGACGCGAAAAACCGCCACAATAGCATCGGTGCCGCCCGCACCCACGGCGACCTGTGGAGCGGCAATATCATGTGGACCCCTGAGGGTGCCGTCCTCATTGACCCTGCCGCGCAGGGAGGCCACGCCGAGGAGGACCTTGCGGCCCTCGCGGTCTTCGGTTGCCCGCACTACGAGCGGATCCTCGCCGCCTACAACGAGGCCTCGCCCCTGGAGGACGGCTGGCGCGAGCGCGTCGCCCTGCACCAGATGCACATCATCATGATCCACTGCGCCGTCTTCGGGCGCTCCTACGTGCCCGAGGCCGCGGCGATCGCCCGCAGGTACGCATAGACCACGCCTCCCACCGTGCGTCCGCACGCGCGTGCGTGGAGACGAGGAGGGAGGCGTGGTACCGCTCGAAGGCAGAGAATCTCAGGCGCGAGCGTCGTAGTGCTGCAGACCAGAGTCCTCTCGCGAGCCGCCCTGGCCGTCGCCCACGTCGTGGTAGTCGTGGATCCACTCGAGGCGGCGCACCCACTTAACCATCTTGTAGCCGTGCTGGGAATCGGCGCGCAGGCGTAGAGGGCCGCCGTAGATCTCGGGCAGAGGCTCGTCGTTCATGCCCCAGGCGAGGATGCACTCGTCGTCGTCGATCATCGACGGGTCGATGCACTCGTAGTAGGGCTCGGTCGGGCGCCCGTCGTAGGTGTGCCCGACGTGTCCGAAGGAGGTGGCCATCAGGTAGTGCGCGCCCTCCGTGGGCGTGACCTGCTCGAGGAGATCCTTGAGGCGGATGCCCTCCCACTTTGCGATGCCCGTCCATCCCTGCATGCAGGTGTGCATCGTAATGTTCGTGACCTTGCCCAGGGCCTTCAGCTCGTCGATGGAGAAAGACTTCTCCTCCTCGACCAGGCCGCCGATCTCGAGGCGGAAGTCCTTGAAGTCGTCCTCGCGCAGGGCGATGTACTCCTCGGACTGCTCCTGTGTCGGCGGGCGCGTGTTGACCCAGTGGAACGGGGAAATATCGTCCTCAGTAAAGGTCTTCTTTGCGACCTGACGCGACTTCAGACGGTCGATCGTGAGCGCGCGAATCGGCTGCGTCGCACCCCAGATCCAGCGCTGGGTGCGGCGCAGGTTCGACAGGGACCAGTAGGAGGCTCCGATCCACAGGGCGATGGCGACGACGATGCCGATGATCAGCATGGTGACGGCCTGAGCGAATTGTGCCGCCGTGATGTCGTTGTAGTTTTCGCCCAGCATCATGTGCGCGATGTTGTACCTCGGGTGGACGATGAAGACGAGCGCAACGTGAATGACGACGAAGACGCAGTAGAAGGCCATGCCCAGGAAGTGAATGGAGCGAGCAGTCTGACGGTTGCGGAAGAGCTTGACGTACCCGGGGAAGCGTCCCGCGAAGGTGGGGGACATGATGGGGCCGGTCGCGATCATGAGGGGCGCGACGATGAAGACGACCGTGAAGTACATGAGCTTCTGGAGGGCGTCATAGGGCTGGAAGTGCTCGATGGAGGGAATCTGCAGGCCCATGTAGATCTTCGCGCTCTCCCAGGCCTCGGGGAAGATGGACCACGAGGTGGGGACGATGCGTCGCCACTGGCCCGTCCCGAAGAGGAGGGCGACGTACACGAAGCCGTTAAGGAGCCAGATGGCCGTGACGAGCGCGTGCCACGCGCGGCCCAGGCCGATCTGTCCGCGTCCGGGCAGGGAGATCAGCGGGTGGAGGTTGCGCTGGTCGTCGCGCGCCGTGAACTCGCCGGGAACGGTCGACACCTTGTCCTTCGTGAACTTGAGCCACTCGGATCCGGGTGTGCAGTGATTGTTCCAGTACAGACGTGGGTGTGATGCGAGGACCTCCCAGCCGGAACGGATGAGGAAGCCCATCATGATGAAGTTGATGAAGTGGGTGATCCTCAGCCAAGCGGGAAAGTGTCGAGGTCGACGGCACCGGCTGCGCTGGCCATTGCTGCGAGCGCGTGCATTGCGGTTCCTCCTGTGTGGCGTGAACGATAGAACGCCTCGCATATTAGAGGGGAAATGCACGCGAAAATAGGTGTCAAATCACCGTGTTGTGCGATCTGCTACAAGTTGCGAACTTGTCAAGCGTTATTTGAGTGGATAAAAGCCATTCTTTTGAAAAAGCTGATGTTTGTAAAATGCGGGGTAGGCCCATGAAAAACGAGGCCGGGGCCAGGTCGTGCGTTGACCCATCCCCGGCCTCGTCCCCGGAGATGTGAATGGCCTACAGGCGCGGGATGTTGCGCATGTTGGAGGTGGCCATCGAGAAAGCCTCGGCGATGCCGCGGTTGAGAACGATCTTGCTCATCGCGGTCGCGAAGCCGACGACCTGGCCGCCCGTGATGGCCGGCGGAAGCGACAGTGCGTTCGGATCCGTGATGACCTCAACGAGGGCGGGGCCGGGCGCAGCGAACGCCTCGCGGTACGCGTCCTCCAGGCGAGAAGCATCCTCGACGCGCTCTGCATGGAAGCCAATTGCGCGGGCGATCTCCGCGTAATTCGTATCAGGGACATCCGTCTGGAAGTCTGGGAGGCCGTTGACCAGCATCTCCAACTTCACCATGCCCAGCGTCGAATTGTTGAAGACGACCACCTTGACCGGCAGGTCGTACATCTTCGCGGTAATGAGCTCGCCGAGAAGCATCGAGAGCCCGCCGTCGCCCGACACTGACACGACCTGACGATCCGGGTAGGCGACCTGAGCGCCCAGGGCCATGGGCAGGGCGTTCGCCATCGACCCGTGCAGCAGGGAGCCGATGAGACGGCGCGTGCCGAGCGGATCAATGTAGCGGGCGGTCCACACGTTGCACATGCCCGTGTCCGCGGTGAAAATCGCGTCCTTCGCGGCCGTCTCATTGAGGAGGTGGGCGGCGTACTCGGGGTGGATCGGGCGCATCTTCTCCACGTTGCGCGTGTAAGCGCCCACGGGAGCGTGCATGATCTCCGAGTGCTTCTTGATCTTGGACTTCAGGAAGGAATCGGAGCGGTTCGCGCGCAGGTGGGGGAGGAGTGCCTCGATGAAGGGCTTGACCTGCGCGTGGATCGCGAGGCCGACGTCCGTGCGGCGGCCCAGCTTCTCCGCGTGCGTGTCCACCTGAATGGTCGGGGTGTCCGGCAGGAACTGGTCGTAGGGGAAGTCGGTGCCCAGCAGGATCAGCACGTCAGCGTCGTTCATGCCCTCGGCGGCCGCGCCGTAGCCCAGCAGGCCCGTCATGCCCACGTCGAAGGGGTTGTCGTACTGGATGAAGTGCTTGCCGCGCAGCGAGTGGCCGATCGGTGCCTTGAGGGCATCCGCCAGGGCGATGACCTCGTCGTGGGCTCCCTCAACACCGGCGCCGGCGAAGATAGCGACCTTGTCGGCCTTGTTCAAGAGCGCTGCGGCCTCTTCAATATCGGTGGCGTTGGGAGCAAGCGTCGCGGGGCGTGCGGGCGCGTAGGTGGGAACGTGCTCAACGGCCTTGAGGTCAGAGACGTCGCCGGGCAATGTGATAACCGAGACGCCACCCAAGCCGACCGCGTGGCGGATCGCCGAGTTCACCGTGCGCGGTGACTGTGCCGCGGAGGAGATGAGCTCGTTGTAGACTGAGCACTCCTCGAAAATGCGGTCCGGGTGAGTCTCCTGGAAGTACATCGTGCCGATCTGAACGCTCGGGATGTGCGAGGCGATGGCCAGGACAGGTGCGCCCGTGCGGTTCGCGTCATACAGGCCGTTGATGAGGTGCAGGTTGCCTGGGCCGCACGAACCTGCGCACACGGCGAGCTTGCCCGTCAGCTGAGCTTCGGCCGACGCTGCGAACGCCGCCGCCTCCTCGTGGCGCACGTGGATCCAGTCGATGCCGCCCTTCTTCGAGCCGCCGGTTTTGCGCACGGCGTCGACGATGGGGTTTAGTGAATCGCCGACAATGCCGTAGATCCGGTGTACCCCTGCATCAACAAGCTGGTTCACGATCTGTTCCGCTACGTTCATGCCATCTCCTTAAATTGATTGGCTGCGGCCTTGTAAAACCACCATAGGCGCGACTAAGGTCCTATGTCGCTTCGGCGTGATCGACGGATCAAGACGAGGTGTCGGTGGAAGAGGCCAGTGTTCCTCCGATAGGATGGCACCGCCCCAATAGCTCAGTCGGTCAGAGCAGCGGACTCATAATCCGTGGGTCGTCGGTTCAAGCCCGACTTGGGGCACCATCATCCCAGTCCGGGTATCGCCAGCGTCGCGCCTGACGAACACGCTAGCCACGGCCTCGTTCCCGTGAAACCCTGCACATATCACACGCTGCCTTGACTCGCGATGCGACTCACGGTAGCCTGAGTATTTGCGCCTTATCATGCCCGAGGTGACCCGTATCCAGCCGTCGTAACAGGCGCTTGACGGACCAGGACGCGTCAGATAATGGGTGATAAGGCAGCGTGCGCACCGTTCATGCAGGGAAGGATCCCCTTTGGCTGCCAACAGCACCGCCAAACAGCCCAAGCACCGCATCTCGTTCGCCAAGCTTCGTGAACCCCTCCAGGCCCCCAATCTGCTGGGCCTGCAGGTCGAAAGCTTCGACTGGCTGCTGGGCAACGACGCGTGGAAGGCCCGCGTCGAAGCCGCACAGGCATCCGGCCGCAACGACGTCCCCGACGTCTCCGGCCTCGAAGAAATCTTCCACGAGATTTCGCCCATTGAGGACGTCGCAGGCACCATGAGCCTGTCGTTCCACGACCACCGCCTCGAATCCCCCAAGTACTCCATGGAGGAAGCCAAGGCGAAGGACTACACGTACTCCGCACCGATGTACGTGACCGCCGAGTTCATGAACTACGAGACCGGCGAAATCAAGTCCCAGACCGTGTTCATGGGCGACTTCCCGCTCATGACCCCCCGCGGTACCTTCATCATCAATGGCACCGAGCGTGTTGTCGTCTCCCAGCTCGTGCGTTCCCCCGGCGTGTACTTCGAGAAGCTCTCGGACCGCTCGTCGGACAAGGAAACCTTCGGCGCGAAGGTCATCCCCTCCCGTGGCGCATGGCTCGAGTTCGAGATCGACAAGCGCGACGCCGTCGGCGTGCGCATCGACCGCAAGCGTAAGCAGTCGGTGACCCACTTCCTCAAGGCCGTCGGCATGACCGAATCCGAGATTCGCGACACCTTCGCCGCCTACCCCGTCCTCCTCGAGACCCTCGAGAAGGATACGGTCGCCACGCAGGAAGAGGCGCTGCTCGACATCTACCGCAAGCTGCGCCCCGGCGAGCCCGCGAACGTCGACGCCGCCCAGACGCTGCTCAACAACTTCTACTTCGACTCTCGTCGCTACGACCTCGCCAAGGTCGGCCGCTACAAGATCAACAAGAAGCTGGCCATCGAAGCCGACCCCAAGGCCTCGACCCTGTCCCTCGAGGACATCGTCGCGACCGTCAAGTACCTCCTCGCCCTGCACCAGGGCGACAAGACCTTCGCCGGCACCCGTCATGGCGAGGCCGTCGAGGTCCGCGTTGAGGTCGACGACATCGACAACTTCGCCAACCGTCGCATCCGCGCCGTCGGCGAGCTCATCCAGGGCCAGGTCCGCACCGGCCTCGCCCGCATGGAGCGCACCGTGCGCGAGCGCATGACCACCCAGGAGACGGACTCGATCACGCCCCAGACGCTGATCAACATCCGCCCCGTCGTGGCCGCGATCAAGGAGTTCTTCGGAACCTCCCAGCTCTCGCAGTTCATGGACCAGAACAACCCCCTCGCCGGCCTGACCCACAAGCGCCGTCTGTCGGCCCTGGGTCCCGGCGGTCTGTCGCGTGACCGCGCGGGCATGGAAGTTCGAGACGTGCACCCCTCGCACTACGGTCGTATGTGCCCGATCGAGTCCCCTGAAGGCCCGAACATCGGCCTCATCGGCTCGCTCGCGACCTTCGCGCGCATCAACCCCTTCGGCTTCATTGAGACGCCTTACCGCGTCGTCAAGGACGGCAAGGTCACCGACGAAATCCGCTACCTCACCGCGGACGACGAGAAGGGCCACTACATCGCCCAGGCCTCGTCGCCCCTCGAGGCCGACGGCTCCTTCGCCGAGCACGACGTCCTGTGCCGTGTTGCCGGCGACGACCCGACCCTGATCGCCCGCGATCGCGTGGACTACATGGACGTCTCCGCACGTCAGATGGTGTCCGTCGCCGCGGCCTTCATTCCCTTCCTCGAGCACGACGACGCTAACCGAGCCCTCATGGGCGCGAACATGCAGCGTCAGGCCGTGCCGCTGCTCACCACGGAAGCTCCGCTGGTCGGCACCGGCATGGAGATGCGCGCCGCGCACGACTCCGGTGAAATGATCCTCGCCGCGCACTCCGGCGTCGTCTCCGAGGTCTCCGCGGACCTGATCGTCGTCTCCACGGACGAGGGCGGCCGCGACTCCTACCGCCTTGAGAAGTTCGAGCGCTCCAACCCCGGTAACTGCACCAACCAGCGCGTTATCGTGGACGAGGGCGACCGCGTCGAGGTCGGCGACGTCCTGGCCGACGGCCCCGCCACCTCCAACGGTGAGGTCGCGCTCGGCAAAAACCTCCTCGTCGCCTACATGTCGTGGGAAGGCCTCAACTACGAGGACGCCATCATCCTGAGCCGTCGCGTCGTGGAAGAGGACATCCTCACCTCGATCCACATCGAGGAGTACGAGGTCGACGCCCGCGAGACCAAGCTCGGTGAAGAAGAGATCACCCGCGATATCCCCAACGTCTCCGAGGAATCCCTCGCTGACCTGGACGAGCGCGGCATCATCCGCATCGGCGCCGAGGTCACCGCCGGCGACATCCTCGTCGGTAAGGTCACCCCGAAGGGCGAGACCGAGCTGACCTCCGAGGAGCGCCTGCTGCGCGCCATCTTCGGTGAGAAGGCCCGCGAGGTGCGCGACACCTCCCTGCGTGTCCCCCACGGCGAAGAGGGCATCGTCATCGGCGTCCGCGAATTCAACGACGACGAAGACGACCTCAACCCCGGCGTCCGCCAGACCGTGCGCGTCTACGTCGCCCAGCGACGCAAGATCACGATCGGTGACAAGATGGCCGGCCGCCACGGTAACAAGGGCGTCGTGTCCAAGATCCTCCCGGTCGAGGACATGCCCTTCCTCGCCGACGGCACGCCCGTCGACATCATCCTCAACCCGCTGGGTGTCCCCGGCCGAATGAACGTCGGTCAGGTGCTCGAGTACCACCTCGGTTGGCTCGCCCACCAGGGCTGGGATGCCTCGGCCGCTGTCGAGGCCGGCGAGGAGTGGGCAGCGCACCTGCCCGCTGACGGCATCAAGACCAAGCCCGGCACGCCCGTTGCTACCCCCGTGTTCGACGGCCTCGAGGCCGACGAGCTCGCGGGTCTGCTGCGCAACGTGAACCCGAACCGCGACGGCGACGTCCTCACCAACTACGAGGGCAAGGCACGCCTGTTCGACGGCCGCTCCGGTGAGCCGTTCCCGTACCCGATCTCGGTGGGCTACACCTACATGCTCAAGCTCCACCACCTGGTCGACGACAAGATCCACGCCCGCTCCACGGGCCCGTACTCGATGATCACGCAGCAGCCGCTGGGCGGTAAGGCCCAGTTCGGCGGCCAGCGCTTCGGCGAGATGGAGGTGTGGGCGCTGGAAGCTTACGGCGCCGCCTACGCCCTCCAGGAGCTGCTGACCATCAAGTCGGACGACACCACCGGCCGCGTCAAGGTGTACGAGGCCATCGTTAAGGGCGAGGACATCCCCGAGCCCGGCATCCCCGAGTCCTTCCGAGTCCTCATCCAGGAAATGCGCTCGCTGTGCCTGAACGTCGAAGCTCTCGACGCGGCCGGCAACGTCATTGACCTGCGTGAGCAGGACGAAGACTTCAATGCGCGTGAGGACCTGGGCATCACTCTTGAAGCCCGTCCGAACGCTGCGGCGACCATCGATGCGATCTGATAGGGAGAGATAACTTTGCTGGACGCCAAAACGTTCGACAGCCTGAAGATCACCCTGGCCACCGGCGACGACATCGCCGTCTGGAGCCACGGTGAGGTTAAGAAGCCGGAGACCATCAACTACCGTACGCTCAAGCCCGAGCGCGACGGCCTGTTCGGTGAGCAGATCTTCGGCCCCACCCGCGACTGGGAGTGCGCGTGTGGCAAGTACAAGCGCGTGCGCTACAAGGGCATCATCTGCGAGAAGTGCGGTGTCGAGGTCACTCGCTCCCGCGTCCGCCGTGAGCGCATGGGTCACATCGACCTGGCCGCCCCCGTCACGCACATCTGGTACTTCAAGGGTGTTCCCTCGCGCCTGGGCTACGTGCTCAACCTCGCGCCCAAGGACCTCGAGAAGGTCATCTACTTCGCTGCCTACATGATTACCGAGGTCGACGAAAAGGGTCGCCACGAGGATCTGGCTGAACTGCGCGCCGAACTCGAGGTGCAGAAGAAGCAGATGGAGAACAACCGCGACGCGACGATCAACGACTTCGCGGAGCAGCTCGAGTCCGACATGGCCGCCCTGGAGAAGGACGGCGCCTCGCAGGCCGAGCGCGAGCGCGCTCGCAAGCAGGGTGAACGCGAGATGGCCAAGATTCGCCGCCGCTTCGACGGCGACATCGAAGGCTCGAGGCCGTGTGGGAGCGCTTCAAGGACCTCAAGGTCGGCGACCTTGAGGGCGACGAGCGCCTCTACCGTGCGATGGTGGCCCGCTATGGCACCTACTTCAAGGGTGACATGGGCGCTGCCGCCATCCAGAAGCGCCTGGAGACCTTCGACCTGGAGGCCGAGGTCGCCGCGCTGCGTCAGACCATCGCCTCTGACTCCGGCCCGCGCAAGGCCCGCGCCATCAAGCGCCTGAAGGTCATCAACGCCTTCGTCGCGACCGGCAACTCGCCGGCCTCGATGGTCCTCACCAAGATCCCCGTGATCCCGCCGGACCTGCGCCCGATGGTTCAGCTGGACGGTGGCCGCTTCGCGACCTCCGACCTCAACGACCTGTACCGTCGCGTCATCAACCGCAACACCCGACTCAAGCGACTGCTCGAGCTGGGCGCCCCCCGAGATCATCGTCAACAACGAGAAGCGCATGCTTCAGGAGTCCGTTGACGCTCTCTTCGACAACGGCCGCCGTGGCCGCCCCGTCGCGGGCCCGGGCAACCGTCCGCTGAAGTCGATCTCGGACATGCTCAAGGGTAAGCAGGGTCGTTTCCGTCAGAACCTGCTCGGTAAGCGCGTCGACTACTCGGGTCGTTCCGTTATCGTCGTCGGTCCGCAGCTGCAGCTGCACCAGTGTGGTCTGCCCAAGCAGATGGCCCTGGAGCTGTTCAAGCCCTTCGTCATGAAGCGCCTGGTTGAGAAGAACTACGCGCAGAATGTCAAGGCTGCCAAGCGCAAGGTTGAGCGTCAGCGCCCCGAGGTGTGGGACGTCCTCGACGACGTCATCCGCGAGCACCCCGTGCTGCTGAACCGTGCACCTACGCTGCACCGCCTCGGTATCCAGGCGTTCGAGCCCCAGCTGATCGAGGGTAAGGCTATCCAGCTGCACCCCCTCGCCTGTGGCGCGTTCAACGCCGACTTTGACGGCGACCAGATGGCTGTCCACCTGCCGCTGGGCGCTGAGGCGCAGGCCGAGGCCCGCATCCTCATGCTGTCGACGAACAACATCCTCAAGCCCTCTGACGGCCGCCCCGTGGCCATGCCGTCGCAGGACATGATCATCGGTCTGTTCCACCTGACCTCGACGCCCGACCCGTCGGTGCCCGTCGAGAAGGACGAAGACGGAAACCCCGTGATTCCGTACTTCTCCAGCCAGGCGGAAGCCCAGATGGCGTACGATGCCGGCAACCTGCACCTGAACGCGACCGCGCGCATCCGCTTCGCCGACGGCACCGTGCCGCCCGAGGGCTGGGAAGCCCCCGAGGGCTGGGAGCCCGGCGACGAGCTGATCCTCGAGACCAGCCTCGGCCGCGCGATCTTCAACGAGCAGCTGCCCACCGACTACCCGTTCGTCAACGAGGTCGTCGGCAAGAAGCAGCTCGGCAACATCGTGAACACGCTGACCCAGCGTTACCCGAACGTGCTCGTGGCGGACTGCCTCGACGCGCTGAAGTCGGCCGGCTTCCACTGGTCGACCTGGTCGGGCATCACGATTGCGTTCTCCGACATTCAGGCCTCGCCGCGTAAGCGCGAGATCCTGGCCCGCTACGAGGCCAAGGCCGCCGAGATTGTCGAGCAGTTCGAGACGGGTATCATCCTCGAGGAGACCCGTTACGAGGAGCTCGTGAAGCTGTGGCTGCAGTGCACCGAAGAGGTCGCCGACGACATGCGCGCGAACTTCGACGAGCGCAACACCGTGTACCGCATGGTGAACTCCGGCGCTCGTGGTAACTGGTCGCAGGTTCAGCAGATCGCCGGTATGCGTGGCCTCGTGTCCGACCCGAAGCAGAAGCTGATCGAGCAGCCTATTAAGGCGAACTACCGCGAGGGCCTGACGGTTCTCGAGTACTTCATCGCCACGCACGGCGCCCGTAAGGGTCTGGTCGATACGGCTCTGCGTACCGCCGAGTCGGGCTACCTGACCCGTCGTCTGGTCGACGTCTCGCAGGACGTTATCGTCCGCGAGGCCGACTGTGGCACCCGCGCCGGGCTGAAGATCGACATCGCTCACAAGAACGAGTTCGGTGAGTGGGAGGCGTCCGAGACCATCGAGACGACCGCCTACGCTCGTAACCTCGCCCGTGATGCGGTGAACGAGGCCGGAGAGGTCGTCATGCCCGCGGGCACCGACCTGGGCGACGACCAGCTCGCTGAGCTCGTTGCTGCGGGCGTTGCGCAGATCGTCTGCCGTTCTGTTCTCACCTGTGAGTCGCAGGTTGGCACCTGTGCGGCCTGCTACGGTCGCTCGCTGGCCACCGGCAAGCAGGTCGACATCGGCGAGGCCGTCGGCATTATCGCCGCACAGTCGATTGGTGAGCCCGGCACGCAGCTGACGATGCGTACGTTCCACACCGGTGGCGCCGCCTCTGCTGCGGATATTACGCAGGGTCTGCCCCGTGTCCAGGAACTCTTCGAGGCCCGTAGCCCGAAGGTCGAGGCGAAGATGAACGAGCCGCCGGCCGCGTCCACATCGACGACGAAGACCCGAGCGCGCGTAAGGTCGTCATCACCCGTGACGACGGCAAGGAAGACCTGGTCATCGAGGTCTCGCGTCGCCAGAAGCTCCTCGTCTCCGAGGGCCAGCACATCGAGGCCGGCACCCCGCTGACCGAGGGCCAGCTGGATCCCAAGGAAATCCTGCGCATCATGGGCCGCAACGTGTCCCAGAAGATGCTCGTGGACGAGGTCCAGAAGGTGTACCGCGACCAGGGCGTGGGCATTCACGCCAAGCACATCGAGGTCATCGTCCGTCAGATGCTGCGCCGCGTCACCATCCTGGAGCCCGGCGACACGACGTTCATGCCCGGCGAGCTCGTCGACCGCATGGCGTACCTGACGCAGAACCGTCGCGTCGCAGCCGAGGGCGGCCAGCCCGCCTCCGGTCGCCAGATGCTGATGGGCATCACGAAGGCGTCGCTGGCCACGGATTCGTGGCTGTCGGCCGCGTCCTTCCAGGAGACCACCAAGGTCCTGACCGAGGCCGCCATGAACGGCAAGTCGGACTCCCTGGTGGGCCTCAAGGAGAACGTCATCCTTGGTAAGCTCATCCCGGCTGGCACCGGCCTGTCGCGCTACAACGACGTTATCGTTGAGCCGACGGCTGAGGCCATGGCGAACTCGAACTACTCCGAGGCCGACTTCGGTGACGGCTCTGTGTCCGAGGACTTCCTCGACGCGCTGGGCGCCATCGACTTTGGCATGAACTTCCGCGAGTAATCCGGTTCGTGACCGCTTGGGACCCCGGCCTCGTCCGTACACACGTGACGAGGCCGGGGTCCTTTGCGTGGGTACAGCGGCGGGTGCACGGCAGGGGCGGTAGGGGAAGGCTGGTGGGTGGTGGACAAATCACGGGTTGTGCGGAGACTTGTTGAGGTCAGTTTCATGGGGGTGGCGGCAGGGATGACAACAAGTGCGCGGAAACACTGGCGAGAGGGAACTGTCAGCAGTGCAGATGTGGAATCTCGGCACCGCAGGGATCGTTGCGGATAACCGGACGCCTCAGTGCTGCGCATGGGAGACGAACCTGGGAAACCGGCCGGCCTCGTGGATGAGGGGCGAAACACAAAACACATCCTTTGACGCCCAGGTGGATTGCCCGCTATCCTTGAGGGTGGTTCCCGCTTCTGTGGAACCTCTGTGCCCGGGAAACCGGGAGCGGGCTCCGTCCGTCGGAGCTCCGGGCGTCATTCTCTGACCCTCATGGTTATCATGGCGCGCCGGCCCCCAGGCGGACACGTGTGCCCACACGGGGGTGAACGCAGTCGCGGAAGACTGACAATCAGGGCCGCCCCTTAAAGCGAGGGGGAGGCCGCCGACGGAAAGAAACTGGAGACCCAGTGCCTACCATTCAGCAGCTCGTCCGCAAGGGACGTGTCTCGAAGCGCGCGAAGGTGAAGACCCCCGCGCTGAAGGGCTCCCCCCAGCGTCGCGGCGTGTGCACCCGTGTGTACACCACCACGCCGAAGAAGCCGAACTCGGCTCTGCGAAAGGTCGCTCGTGTGCGCCTTTCGTCGGGCATCGAAGTCACCGCGTACATCCCCGGTGAGGGCCACAACCTGCAGGAGCACTCTATCGTGCTCGTTCGCGGTGGTCGTGTGAAGGACCTGCCCGGCGTGCGTTACCGCATCGTCCGCGGTTCGCTGGACACCCAGGGTGTCCGCGGCCGTCAGCAGGCCCGTTCCCGTTACGGCGCGAAGAAGGAGAAGAAGTAATGCCTCGTAAGGGCCCCGCTCCCCGTCGCCCCCTCGTCGATGACCCGGTCTACGGCTCCAAGGTCGTGACCCAGCTGGTCAACCGCGTCCTCCTCGACGGCAAGAAGACCGTCGCCGAGCGCATCGTCTACGGCGCACTTGAAACCGTTCGCGAGCGCACCGAGCAGGAGCCCGTCTCCGTGCTCAAGCGCGCTCTCGAGAACATTCGTCCGGCCCTCGAGGTCCGCTCCCGCCGCGTCGGCGGCGCGACCTACCAGGTCCCCGTCGAGGTTCGCCCCGGCGCGCGCCACGACGCTGGCCCTGCGCTGGCTGGTTGACTTCTCGCGTCAGCGTCGCGAGAAGACCATGACCGAGCGTCTCGCCAACGAGATCCTCGATGCCTCCAACGGCCTCGGCGCCGCTGTGAAGCGTCGTGAGGACATGCACAAGATGGCTGAGTCCAACCGCGCCTTCGCGCACTACCGCTGGTGATGTAAAGACGAGGCCTGGGTAACCAGGCCTCGTCTCACGCAGCAAATACACCTACCACTTCGAACGAAGGAACCACACTCGTGGCACTAGAGGTGCTGACGGATCTCAACAAGGTCCGCAACATTGGCATCATGGCTCACATCGATGCCGGCAAGACGACCGTGACGGAACGAATCCTGTTCTACACGGGCATCAACTACAAGATCGGCGAGACGCACGACGGTGCCTCGACGACCGACTGGATGGAACAGGAAAAGGAACGCGGCATCACGATTACGTCCGCCGCCGTCACCTCTTTCTGGAACGGTAACCAGATCAACATTATTGACACCCCCGGTCACGTTGACTTCACCGTTGAGGTTGAGCGCTCGCTGCGCGTCCTCGACGGCGCGGTCGCCGTGTTCGACGGCAAGGAGGGCGTTGAGCCCCAGTCCGAGACCGTGTGGCGTCAGGCCGACAAGTACGACGTCCCCCGTATCTGCTTCATCAACAAGATGGACAAGATGGGTGCCGACTTCTACTTCTCGGTTGGCACGATTAAGGATCGTCTCCACGCGACCCCGATCGTCATGCAGCTCCCGATGGGTGCCGAGAACGACTTCGTTGGCAACATCGACCTGCTGACCATGGAGGCGCTGACCTACCCGACCAAGGACGACAAGGGCAACGACACGCTCGGCTCCCTCGTTGTGCGCGGCCCCATCCCGGAGGAGTACCAGGAGCAGGCCGAGGAGTACCGTGAGGCCCTCGTCGAGGCCGCCGCTGAGGGCTCCGACGAGCTGACCGAGGCGTACCTGGAGAACGGTGACCTGACGCTCGAGCAGATCAAGGAAGGTATCCGCCTCCTGACCATCTCCTCTCGCGCCTTCCCCGTGTACTGCGGTACCGCTCTGCGCAACATGGGTGTGCAGCCCGTCCTCGACGCCGTCGTGGACTTCCTGCCCTCGCCGCTCGACATCGGCGACGTTCGCGGCTTCCTCCCCGGCTCTGAGACCGAGGAAGAGACCGAGATTCGTAAGCCCGACGAGAAGGAACCCTTCTCCGCTCTGGCCTTCAAGATCGCCGCTCACCCCTTCTACGGCAAGCTCACCTTCATCCGCGTGTACTCCGGCAAGGTTGAGTCCGGTTCCCAGGTCCTCAACTCGACCAAGGGCAAGAAGGAGCGCATCGGCAAGATCTTCCAGATGCACTCCAACAAGGAGAACCCCGTCGACGTGGCGCACGCTGGCCACATCTACGCGGTCATCGGCCTGAAGGACACGACCACGGGTGACACGCTTGCCGCTATCGACAAGCCGATCGTCCTCGAGTCGATGACCTTCCCCGCCCCCGTTATCCAGGTTGCCGTCGAGCCCAAGTCGAAGGCCGACCAGGAGAAGATGGGCGTCGCCATCCAGAAGCTCGCGGAAGAGGACCCGACGTTCACCGTCGAGCTCGATCCCGAGACCGGCCAGACCATCATCGGTGGTATGGGCGAGCTGCACCTCGACATCATCGTCGACCGTATGCGTCGCGAGTTCAAGGTCGAGGCCAACGTTGGTAACCCGATGGTTGCCTACCGTGAGACCATCCGTAAGACGGTCGAGAAGTACGAGTACACGCACAAGAAGCAGACCGGTGGTTCCGGTCAGTTCGCGCGTGTCATCATCGCCCTTGAGCCGCTCCCGGCGGACTCCGAGGAAGAGTACATGTTCGAGGACAAGGTCACCGGTGGCCGCGTTCCGCGCGAGTACATCCCCTCGGTCGATGCGGGCATCAAGGACGCCATGCAGTCCGGCGTTCTCGCCGACTACCCGATGGTTGACATCAAGGCCACGCTGCTCGACGGCGCCTACCACGAGGTTGACTCCTCCGAAATGGCGTTCAAGGTTGCTGGCTCGATGGCGCTGAAGGAAGCTGCTAAGAAGGCGAACCCCGTCCTCCTCGAGCCCATCATGGCCGTCGAGGTCCGTACTCCCGAGGAGTACATGGGCGACGTCATCGGCGACCTCAACTCCCGTCGTGGCCAGATCTCCTCGATGGATGAGCAGCACGGCGTCCGCGTCGTCAAGGCTCAGGTGCCGCTGTCCGAGATGTTCGGATACGTGGGCGACCTGCGCTCCAAGACGCAGGGCCGCGCTGTCTACTCCATGGAGTTCGACAGCTACGCCGAGGTTCCGCGCGCGGTCGCGGATGAGATCGTCGGCAAGTCTCGGGGCAACTGAGTCCCACCGGGGGCTCGTGGGGGCAGGGTGACCTGCCCCTGCGAGCCGCCTCACACACAAGTAAACCCAGTAGGTCTCAAGCCCCAGTGGTGTTAAAGTGGCACCTAGCCGTAGGCTGAGAATTTCTACCCGAGTCCAGGAGGACACAAGTGGCGAAGGCCAAGTTTGAGCGCACCAAGCCGCACGTCAACATCGGCACGATTGGTCACGTTGACCACGGCAAGACGACGCTGACGGCAGCTATCACCAAGGTGCTGCACGACAAGTACCCCGATCTGAACGAGTTCACCCCCTTCGATCAGGTCGACAACGCTCCCGAGGAGCGCGATCGTGGCATCACGATCAACGTCTCCCACGTCGAGTACCAGACCGAGGCGCGTCACTACGCGCACGTTGACGCCCCCGGCCACGCCGACTACGTCAAGAACATGATCACCGGCGCTGCCCAGATGGACGGCGCGATCCTCGTGGTCGCCGCCACCGACGGCCCCATGGCCCAGACCCGCGAGCACGTCCTGCTCGCCCGTCAGGTCGGCGTCCCCACCATCCTCATCGCCCTCAACAAGTCCGACATGGTCGACGACGAGGAAATGATGGAACTGGTCGAGGAAGAGTGCCGCGACCTGCTCGAGTCCCAGGACTTCGATCGCGACGCCCCGATCATCCAGGTTTCCGCTCTGAAGGCCCTCGAGGGCGACCCGGAGTGGGTTGCCAAGGTCGAGGAGCTCATGGAGGCTGTGGATTCCTACATCCCCACCCCCGAGCGCGACATGGACAAGCCCTTCCTCATGCCGATCGAGGACGTCTTCACGATCACCGGTCGTGGCACGGTCGTCACCGGTCGTGTTGAGCGTGGCAAGCTGCCCATCAACTCTGAGGTCGAGATCCTCGGTATCCGTGAGCCCCAGAAGACCACGGTTACCGGCATCGAGATGTTCCACAAGTCCATGGACGAGGCCTGGGCTGGCGAGAACTGTGGTCTGCTCCTCCGCGGCACCAAGCGCGACGAGGTCGAGCGTGGCCAGGTTGTGGCCCGCCCCGGCTCCATCACGCCCCACACCGAGTTCGAGGGCCAGGTCTACATCCTCAAGAAGGAAGAGGGCGGCCGCCACAACCCCTTCTTCTCGAACTACCGTCCGCAGTTCTACTTCCGTACCACGGACGTGACCGGCGTCATCACCCTCCCCGAGGGCACCGACATGGTCATGCCTGGCGACACCACCGAGATCTCCGTTGAGCTGATTCAGCCCATCGCCATGGAGCCCGGCCTCGGCTTCGCTATCCGTGAGGGTGGCCGCACCGTTGGTTCCGGTCGTGTCACCAAGATCATCAAGTGAATCACCCTCTGAGTTTGTCTCAGATATGATTCGCTGCTGATCCAGCGGCATTGAGGGCCCCGCCTCCCACGTGGAGGCGGGGCCCTTCGCTATGCCCGGCGTGCGGCGGGGGGAGTGTGGCGCTCCGTGTGGGCATGTTTGCGTCGCTTGCGGATAGGTAACGCGCTCGTGGATAGGTTACGCACATGCGGATAGCCTCATAACCTATCCGTAAGCGGCTAACCTATCCGTGAGTGGCTAACCTATCCGCATGTGTGGGACGTTCGCAATCGTGTCACCACTCCACACGGGGGTGGCATGGTCTGGTTGTGTGGACCGGGCGTTCTGAGGGTTGTTGGTTGTTACTAGTGGTGTTGTGCCCATTGTCGCGCGTGATGCTGACAGCGGCGCACCGTCGCACGCGGAGCTCTCTCGTCATGCGAGCATGGGTTTGTGTCGAGAGACTGATCACCCTTGTGCGCGCAACGCTGCCCCACACGCGCGGATAACCTTGTCATCGCAGGCCAGGCAGGCCTCGTACAACTGCGGTGTGATGCATCCCCACTTGCGACACGCCCGAGTGCGGGGTACGTTAGTTTCTTGGTGACGGTTGCTGCTGCCATTGGCGGTAAACACCGCGCCGACGCCACTCTGTCGGTGGTTTCACATGCGAGAATGAGCCGTTGGGATTGTGCTCGCGGGTGGAACTCTGACAGAATGGCACGGTTGCCTCAGCGTATCTGGGGTGGCCCATGCGTGCCATCACGTATGGGTCGGGCAATATGCCCAAGATCTTTGGACAAGACGTCGGTCCCTCGCGAGGGATCGCGAGCACGACGGGTGCGACACGCCCGAGTGCGGGGACCGGCGGCGAATCTGTACGAGAAGAGGTAAGACGGCATGGCGGGACAGAAGATCCGCATCCGGCTCAAGTCGTATGACCACGAGGTCATCGACAGCTCCGCGCGCAAGATCGTGGACACCGTACAGCGTGCGGGCGCCACGGTCGTGGGCCCGGTGCCGCTGCCGACCGAGAAGAACGTTTTCGTTGTCATCCGGTCGCCCCACAAGTACAAGGACAGCCGCGAGCACTTTGAAATGCGCACGCACAAGCGGCTCATCGACATCATCGACCCGACCCCCAAGGCCGTCGACTCGCTCATGCGCCTCGACCTGCCTGCGGACGTCAACATCGAGATCAAGCTCTGAGGACATCTGCAATGACTAACAAGAAGCAGCACGCTGGCGCGCCCATTAAGGCGCTGCTCGGCCGCAAGCTCGGCATGACCCAGGTCTGGAATGCCGACGGCCACCTCGTGCCCCTGACTGTCGTGCAGGTCGGCACCAACGTCGTGACCCAGGTTCGTACCGAAGAGGTCGACGGCTACTCCGCTATTCAGCTTGGCTTCGGTGAGATTGACTCCCGTAAGGTCACCAAGCCCCTGCAGGGCCACTTCGAGAAGGCCGGGGTTGCCCCCCCGCCGTCACCTCGCTGAGGTCCGCACCTCCGAGCACGACTCCTACGAGCTCGGCCAGGAACTCGACGCCGCCACCTTCGAAGCTGGCCAGTCCGTCGACGTCTCCGGCACCACCAAGGGCAAGGGCTTTGCCGGCGTTATGAAGCGTCACGGCTTCGCCGGCGTTTCCGCCTCCCACGGTGCGCACCGCAACCACCGTAAGCCCGGCTCGATCGGCGCTTGCGCGACCCCCGGTCGCATCTTCAAGGGCCTGCGCATGGCCGGCCGCATGGGTGGCAACCGTCGTACTGTTCAGAACCTGACGATCCAGGCCGTGGACACCGAGAAGGGCCTGCTGCTCATCAGCGGCGCCATCCCGGGTCCCAAGAACGGCGTGGTCCTGGTTCGCTCCTCCGTGAAGGGTGCGTGATCATGGCTGACGATCGTAACGTTGACGTCATCGACCTCGAGGGCAAGAAGGCGGGCTCCGTCGTTCTCCCCGGTTCGACCTTTGACGTCCCCACCAACATTCCGCTGATGCACCAGGTTGTCGTCGCTCAGCTTGCGGCCGCCCGTCAGGGCACGCACGCGACGAAGACCCGCGGTGAGGTCGCTGGCGGCGGCAAGAAGCCGTTCCGTCAGAAGGGCACCGGTAACGCTCGCCAGGGCTCCATCCGTGCGCCTCACTTCACCGGCGGCGGCATCGTCCACGGCCCTCAGCCGCGTGACTACGACCAGCGCACCCCCAAGAAGATGAAGCAGGGCGCTCTGCGCTCCGCTCTGTCTGACCGTGCGCGCGCCGACCGCATCCACGTTGTCACCGCCCTGTTCGAAGGCGAGAAGCCCTCGACCAAGGCTGCTCTGGCCGCCCTGCGCGCCATCGTCGAGGACCGCCAGGCTCTCGTCGTCCTCGAGCGTGGCAACGAACTGACCGCGCTGTCCCTGCGCAACGTTCCCGAGGTTCACGTTCTGTGGGCCGACCAGCTGAACACGTACGACGTCCTGGACGCCGATGACATCGTCTTCACGCAGGCCGCCCTGGAGGCCTTCCTCGGTACCAAGGAGGAGACCAAGTGAGCACGATCGAAGCGGGCAAGAACCCCCGCGACATCATCCTGAAGCCGGTCACCACCGAGAAGTCGCTCGCCCTGATGGACCTGGGCAAGTACACCTTCGAGGTTGACCCCCGCGCGAACAAGACCGAGATCAAGATTGCCCTGGAGCGTATCTTCGGCGTCAAGATCGGTTCCATCGCCACCCAGAACCGCAAGGGCAAGACCTACCGCACCCGTAACGGGATCGGTAAGCGCAAGGACGTCAAGCGTGCCATCGTCACCGTGCGTGAGGGCACCATCGACATCTTCGGCGATCAGGCCTGAGAACCGAAGGGACATTTGAACAATGGGAATTCGCAAGTACAAGCCCACGACTCCGGGCCGTCGCTTCTCGTCCGTCTCTGACTTCGTCGAGATCACGCGCGACACCCCCGAGAAGTCGCTGCTGCGCCCGCTGCACAAGACCGGTGGCCGTAACAACAACGGCCGCGTGACCTCCCGCCACCGCGGCGGCGGCCACAAGCGCCAGTACCGCGTGATCGACTTCCGTCGTCACGACAAGGACGGCGTTCCGGCGACGGTCGCTCACATCGAGTACGACCCCAACCGCACGGCCCGCATCGCCCTCCTGCACTACGCGGATGGCGAGAAGCGCTACATCCTCGCTCCGACCGGCCTCAAGCAGGGCGATCACATCGAGGCTGGCGTTGGCGCTGACATCAAGCCCGGCAACTCCCTGCAGCTGCGCAACATCCCCCTGGGTACCGTTGTGCACGCCGTGGAGCTCTACCCGGGTGGCGGCGCCAAGATCGCTCGCTCCGCTGGCACCTCCGTGCAGCTCGTCGCTAAGGAAGGCCGCTTCGCCCAGCTGCGTATGCCCTCCGGCGAGATCCGCAACGTCGAGGCCACCTGCCGCGCCACCATCGGCGAGGTCGGCAACGCCGAGCAGTCGAACATCAACTGGGGCAGGCCGGCCGTATGCGCTGGAAGGGCAAGCGCCCGCACGTCCGTGGTGTCGTCATGAACCCGGTCGATCACCCGCACGGCGGTGGTGAAGGCCGCACGTCCGGTGGTCGTCACCCCGTGTCGCCTTGGGGCAAGCCCGAGGGCCGTACCCGTCGTCCGAAGAAGGCGTCCGATCGCATGATCGTCCGCCGTCGCAAGACCGGCAAGAACCGCTGAGTAGGAGTCGATTGAAATGCCGCGTAGTTTGAAGAAGGGCCCGTTCGTCGACGACCACCTGCTCAAGAAGGTCGACGCCGCGAACGAATCCGGCTCGAAGAACGTCATCAAGACCTGGTCGCGTCGCTCGGTCATCACCCCGGACTTCCTGGGCCTGACCATCGCCGTCCACGACGGCCGTAAGCATGTGCCCGTTTTCGTCACCGAGTCGATGGTGGGCCACAAGCTCGGAGAGTTCGCTCCCACGCGTACTTTCCGCAGCCACGACAAGGACGATCGTAAGGGACGTCGGCGCTGAGCCGGCCCCACGGAAGAAGAGGCAGATACATGGAAGCCAAGGCGCAGGCGCGATTCATCCGCGTCACGCCCCAGAAGTCCCGCCGTGTTGTGAACGAGGTTCGCGGCAAGCGTGTTCTGGAGGCCGCCGACATTCTGCGGTTCGCCCCGCAGGCCGTCGCCACCGATGTCCGCAAGGTGCTGCTGAGCGCAGTCGCCAACTCGAAGGTCAAGGCTGAAAACGCCGGCGAGACCTTCAACGAGGCCGATCTGCTCGTGCTCGAGGCATACGTGGACGAGGGCCCGACCATGAAGCGCATCCGTCCCCGTGCTCAGGGACGCGCCGGTCGTATCCTCAAGCGCACCTCCCACATCACCATCGTGGTGGGGACCAAGGAAGACAAGAAGAAGGGAGACCGCTGATATGGGTCAGAAGGTCAACCCCCCGCGGGTTCCGTCTGGGAATCACCACTGACCACCGGTCTCGCTGGTTCTCCGACTCCACCACCAAGGGACAGCGCTACGCGGATTACGTGGCCGAAGATGTCGCGATCCGCAAGTTCCTGACCGACAACCTCGAGCGCGCCGGTATCGCCGAGGTGAGCATCGAGCGCACGCGTGACCGCGTTCGCGTCGACCTGCACACCGCTCGTCCGGGCATCGTCATCGGTCGCCGTGGTGCCGAGGCCGACCGCCTGCGCGTCCAGCTCGAGAAGCTGACGGGCAAGCAGGTTCAGCTGAACATCCTCGAGGTCAAGAACCCCGACCTCGAAGCGCAGCTCGTTGCGCAGGGCATCGCCGAGCAGCTCGCTGCCCGCGTGTCCTTCCGTCGTGCGATGCGTAAGGGCATCCAGTCCGCGCAGCGCGCTGGCGCCAAGGGCATTCGTGTCCAGGTGTCCGGCCGTCTGGGTGGCGCTGAAATGTCCCGCTCCGAGTTCTACCGCGAGGGTCGCGTGCCGCTGCACACCCTGCGCGCGAACATCGACTACGGATTCCACGAGGCCCGCACGACCTTCGGTCGCATCGGCGTCAAGGTGTGGATCTACAAGGGCGACATCACCGAGCGCGAATTCGCTCGCCAGCAGGCCGAGCAGGCCCAGCGTGGCGGCCGTCGCGACGGTCGCCGTGGCCCCCGCCGCGGTGGACGCCCCAACCAGGAGACCGCCGCGCAGCAGGCTCCCCGTGAGGCAACCGCCTCCGAGGCCGCTGCGCCCACGACCGGATCGGAGGCCTGAGCCCAATGCTCATTCCCCGTCGGACTAAGTACCGCAAGCAGCACCGTCCTCACCGCACTGGCTTCGCCTCCGGTGGCACCGAACTGGCGTTCGGCGACTACGGCATCCAGGCGCTCGAGGCTGCGTACATCACCAACCGTCAGATTGAGGCGGCTCGTATTGCCGTGACCCGTCACATTAAGCGTGGCGGTAAGGTCTGGATCAACATCTTCCCGGACCGCCCGCTGACCAAGAAGCCCGCCGAAACCCGAATGGGTTCCGGTAAGGGTGCTCCGGAGTGGTGGGTTGCCCCCGTCAAGCCCGGACGTGTCATGTTCGAGCTGGCAGGCGTCCCCGAGGAGCTCGCTCGCGAGGCCCTCAGCCGTGCCCAGCACAAGCTTCCTATCAAGACCCGTTTCGTGGTCCGAGAGGGTGGTGACATCTGATGGCAGATAAGGGTCTGACCACCGAGGCGCTCGACGCCATGGACAACGCTCAGCTCTCCAAGGAGCTGGAGAAGGCCAAGGCCGAGCTGTTCAACCTGCGTTTCGCGCAGGCCGTTGGCAACCTCGAGGATCACGGTCGCATGAAGACCGTGCGCCGCGACATTGCCCGGATCTACACCATCGCGCGTGAGCGGGAGCTTGGCTACCGCACCGCCCCGAGCACTGAGGAGTGAGCCTGATGGCAGAAACCACCGCTCGTAACGAGCGTAAGGTCCGTCGCGGCTACGTCGTCAGCGACAAGATGGACAAGACCGTTGTCGTCCAGATCGAGGACCGCGTCAAGCACGCCCTCTACGGCAAGGTCATGCGCAAGAACAAGAAGGTCAAGGTTCACGACGAGCACAACGAGTGCGGCGTCGGCGATCTCGTCCTCATCATGGAGACCCGCCCGCTGTCGGCCACCAAGCGCTGGCGCGTTGTGGAGATCCTCGAAAAGGCGAAGTGACCTTCGCTCACAGACCGAAATCCGTTCGGCAAGGCTCGACCGGTACAATCCGGGAGAGAACCGGCACGACGACAGGAGTCAATAGAAAATGATCCAGCAGGAGTCGCGACTGAAGGTCGCCGACAACACAGGGGCCAAGGAGATCCTGACCATCCGTGTTCTCGGTGGCTCGGGTCGGCGCTACGCGGGTATCGGCGACACGATCGTCGCCACCGTGAAGGACGCCATCCCCGGCGGCAACGTCAAGAAGGGCGAAGTCGTCAAGGCAGTGATCGTTCGCACGCGTAGGAAACCCGCCGCCCCGACGGTTCCTACATTCGTTTCGACGAGAATGCGGCCGTCATCATCAACAACAATGGCGAGCCGCGTGGCACGCGTATCTTCGGCCCCGTGGGCCGCGAGCTGCGCGACAAGAAGTTCATGCGTATCGTCTCCCTCGCTCCGGAGGTGATCTGATCCATGGCAGCCAAGATTCGTAAGAATGACCTCGTCGAGGTCGTTCGCGGACGTACGTCCGACGAGAAGGCGCTGGCCAAGCGCAACGCCCGCCGCGCCGAGGAGGGCCTCGAGCCCTTGAAGCCCGGCGATAAGGGCAAGCAGGGCCGCGTCATCCAGGTGTTCCCGGCCGAGGGCAAGGTCCTCGTCGAGGGCATCAACCTCAAGACGCGCCACGTGCGCCAGGGCCAGCAGGGTAGCGCTGGCGGCATCGAGACCATCGAGGCCCCCATCTCGCTGTCCAAGGTCGCTCTGGTCGACCCCGAGACCAAAGAAGCGCGTCCGCGTCGGTTTCCGCGAGGACACCGTTGAGCGCGGCGGCCGCACCCGCACCGTCCGAGTCCGCGTGGCTCGTGGTGGCGCGAAGCGCGGCGTTGAGCAGGGCAAGGAGATCTGAGCATGGCCCCGCGTCTGAAGGAAAAGTACAACTCCGAGATCCGCGAGGCGCTCCGTGCTGAGTTCAAGCACGAGAACGTCATGCAGGTCGGCGGACTGACGAAGATTGTCGTCAACATGGGTGTCGGCGAGGCCGCTCGCGACTCGAAGGCACTCGAGGGCGCTATCCGCGACCTCACCGCGATCACCGGCCAGAAGCCCGTGACCACCCGCGCCAAGAAGTCCATCGCGCAGTTCAAGCTGCGCGAGGGTCAGGCGATCGGTGCGCACGTCACGCTTCGCGGCGACCGCATGTGGGAGTTCCTGGACCGCCTCCTCTCGACGGCGCTTCCCCGTATCCGTGACTTCCGCGGACTGTCCTCCAAGCAGTTCGACGGTCACGGCAACTACACCTTCGGTCTCACGGAGCAGTCGATGTTCCACGAGATCGACCAGGACTCGATCGACCGAGTGCGCGGCATGGACATCACGGTTGTCACCTCGGCCACCACCGACGAAGAGGGTCGCGCCCTTCTCCGTCACCTCGGCTTCCCGTTCAAGGAGGACTGACCCATGGCCAAGACATCCCTGAAGGTCAAGGCTGCCCGCAAGCCGAAGTTCGGCGTGCGTGCCTACACCCGGTGCAACCGTTGCGGTCGTCCGCACTCGGTGTACCGCAAGTTCGGACTGTGCCGCGTGTGCCTGCGCGAGCTCGCCCACCGCGGCGAACTCCCCGGTGTCACCAAGAGCAGCTGGTAAAACGAACGTCGCAGGTCCCGGGTAACCGGAGAAACCGCGACGAGGAAGGGGAATAAACCCCCATGACAATGACAGACCCGATTGCAGACATGCTGACGCGTCTGCGCAACGCGAATCGTGCGCACCACGATGCGGTTTCCATGCCGTACTCGAAGCTCAAGAACGCGATTGCGAACATCCTGGTCGAGGAAGGCTACATTGCCTCGACCACCGTCGAGGATGCCCGCGTGGGCAAGACCCTGACGATCAACCTGAAGTACGGCTCGCACCGTGAGGCTGCGATCCAGGGGCTCAAGCGCGTGTCCAAGCCCGGTCTGCGCGTGTACGCCAAGTCCACCAACCTGCCCAAGGTCCGCGGCGGCCTCGGCGTGGCGATCCTGTCCACGTCCTCCGGCCTGCTCACCGACCGCCAGGCAGCCGAGAAGGGTGTGGGTGGGGAAGTCCTCGCCTACATCTGGTGATGAGGAGGCTGAACAATGTCGCGAATTGGTAGGAACCCCATCGCTATCCCCGCCGGCGTCGACGTCGTGATCGACGGCCAGAACGTGACCGTGAAGGGCCCCAAGGGCACCCTCTCCCACGTTGTCGCCGAGCCGATCACCGCGAAGATCGAGGACGGCCAGGTTATCGTCGAGCGTCCGAACGACGAGCGCACCTCGCGTTCGCTCCATGGACTGTCCCGCACCCTGATCGCCAACATGATCGTTGGTGTGACTGAGGGCTACAAGAAGGATCTCGAGATCACGGGTACCGGTTACCGCGTGGTTGCCAAGGGCAAGGACCTTGAGTTCTCCCTGGGCTTCTCCCACACGATCACCATCACCCCGCCCGAGGGCATCGAGTTCACGATTGCGCCGAAGTCCCAGACGCTGTTCTCGGTGTCGGGTATCGACAAGCAGCTCGTCGGTGAGACTGCTGCTCGCATCCGCAAGCTGAAGAAGCCGGAGCCCTACAAGGGCAAGGGCATCCACTACGTGGGCGAGACCATCCGTCGCAAGGTCGGAAAGGCTGGTAAGTGATGGCTTACTCGATCAAGGGCAAGGGCAAGTTCGTCGCTCGCAAGCGCCGTCACCTCCGCCTCCGCAAGAAGATCAACGGCACGCCCGAGCGTCCCCGTCTGGTCGTCACCCGTTCGAACCGCCACATGGTGGCTCAGGTCATCGACGATACGGTCGGCCACACCCTGGTGTCGGCCTCCGACATCGAGGCCGAGCTCGCTGGTGCCGAGGGTACGAAGACCGACAAGGCTCGCAAGGTCGGCTCGCTGATTGCCGAGCGTGCGAAGGCTGCCGGTATCTCCGCTGTCGTGTTCGACCGCGGTGGTAACAAGTACGCAGGTCGCGTTGCGGCCGTTGCCGAGGCCGCCCGTGAGGGCGGACTCGAGCTGTGAACGAGCCGAAAGAAAGAGAGATCATCTGATGGCTGCACAGCAGCGAGACAGGAACGGTTCGGGCGCGGGCGAGAACAACGATCGCCGTGAGCGCCGCTCCGGCCGCGGCAACGATCGCGATAACCGCCGGAACAACGAGAACAAGAACGAGTACATCGAGCGCGTCGTTACCATCAACCGCGTCTCCAAGGTCGTGAAGGGTGGACGTCGTTTCTCCTTCACCGCACTGGTTGTCGTGGGTGACGGCGAAGGCACGGTGGGCGTCGGCTACGGAAAGGCCAAGGAAGTTCCCCAGGCCATTTCCAAGGGCGTCGAGGAGGCGAAGAAGAACTTCTTCCGCGTCCCGATGATCCGCCGCACGATCACGCACGTGGTGCAGGGCCGCGATACCGCCGGTATCGTCCTGCTCCGTCCGGCCGCCCCCGGTACCGGTGTTATCGCCGGTGGCCCGGTGCGCGCCGTCCTGGAGGCCGCGGGCGTTCACGACGTGCTCACCAAGTCGCTGGGCTCGTCCAACGCGATCAACATCGTCCACGCGACGGTTGACGCACTCAAGCAGCTCGAGCAGCCCGAGGCTGTTGCCGCTCGTCGCGGCCTGCCCCTCGAGCGCGTTGCTCCCGCGTCCATGCTGCGCGCTCGCGCAGAGGGCGAGGCCGAGAAGCGCGCGGCTGCCGAGGCCGCCGAGGCCGACAAGGCCGCTGCAGGGGAGGCTAAGTGATGGCGAAGAATATCAAGATCACGCAGGTCAAGTCCTCTGCTCACGCGAAGCAGAACATGAAGGACACGCTGCGCACCCTCGGGCTGCGCAAGATCGGCCAGAGTGTCGTGCGTGAGCAGACGGATGCCGTTCTGGGCGCCGTTCGCACCGTGCGTCACCTGGTGACCGCTGAGGAGGTCGACTGACAATGGCGGACTCCACGAAGAAGACGCAGATCGTTAAGCTGCACCACCTGCGTCCTGCCCCCGGAGCCAAGACCGCGAAGACCCGCGTGGGTCGCGGTGAGGGTTCGAAGGGTAAGACCGCTGGCCGTGGCACCAAGGGCACCAAGGCCCGTTACCAGGTTGCTGCCGGCTTCGAGGGTGGCCAGATGCCGATCCACATGCGTCTGCCGAAGCTTCGCGGCTTCAAGAACCCCTTCCGCGTTGAGTACCAGGTCGTGAACGTTGGCAAGCTCGGGGAGCTCTTCCCCGAGGGCGGCAAGGTCACGGTTGAGGATCTCATCGCCAAGCACGCCGTTCGCGACTCCGCGCCCGTCAAGGTGCTCGGTACCGGCGAACTGAGCGTCAAGCTCGAGGTCGAGGTCGACTCCTGGTCGTCCTCCGCCGAGGCAAAGATCACTGCCGCTGGCGGGTCCATTTCGGCCCGCTGAGGTGAACGGGGGTGGTCCTGTGAGGGACCACCCCCGTTATCTTTGCCCTCAACGCGCTGACGAGGGGTGTCAAGCGGCCCTTCTCGCGCAAAAGCAACTCGCTGTAGGAGCGGGCTGCGCGCACGACGTGTTTCGTTAAATACGCGAAAGTGCGTTCTTTATAATGATTGGATCTCGCCATTTGTTACCCGTGTCGGGTAAGCTAAGTCAGTCTAGGGGCTTTCGCCCCGCTGCCCATCACCCGTAGGAGGAAGCCTTGCTCGGTGCATTTGCCCAGGCGTTCCGTACCCCCGACTTGCGTCGGAAGCTGCTCTTTACCCTGTTCATCATGGCCGCGTTCCGGCTGGGTTCGTTCATTCCGACACCCGGCGTCGACTCGCAGGCTGTGCAGCGCTGTATGGCGCAAGAGTCTCAGGCCTCGCTGCTTGACCTCGTGAACCTGTTCTCGGGTGGTGCTCTGCTGCAGCTGTCGATCTTCGCGCTGGGCATCATGCCCTACATCACCGCGTCGATCATCATCCAGCTTCTGAGGGTCGTCATCCCGCGTTTCGATGACCTCCACAAGGAAGGTCAGACCGGACAGGCGAAGCTGACGCAGTACACGCGTTATCTGACGATCTTCCTGGGCGTCCTCCAGGCCACGACGACGATCTCGCTGGCCCGCAGCGGCCAGCTCTTCCAGGCCTGCTCCGAGCCCGTTATTCGCGATCATTCGGTCCTGACCTTCATCATGATGATCATCGTCATGATGGCCGGTACCGGCGTCATCATGTGGCTCGGCGAGCTCATCACGGAGCGCGGCATCGGCAACGGTATGTCCCTCCTGATCTTCACCTCGATTGCCGCTCGTCTGCCCGAGCAGCTTCTGTCGATCGGCCAGGCTGGCAAGTGGGGTTCGGTCGCTGCGATCGTCGCGCTGCTGCTCGTTGTCGCTATCGCCGTTGTGTACATTGAGCAGGCTCAGCGCCGGATCCCGGTCCAGTACGCCAAGCGCATGATTGGGCGCCGCCAGTACGGCGGAACCACCACCTACATTCCTCTGAAGATCAACATGTCGGGCGTTATTCCCGTCATCTTCGCCTCCTCGATCCTGGCGCTGCCTCCGATGATCGCTCAGTTCGGCAAGCCTCAGGACGCCTGGGTCCAGTGGATCTCTTCGCACTTCACGCAGGGTAGCGGCTTCTACCTGACGATCTACGGGCTCATGACACTGTTCTTCGCCTTCTTCTACACGGCGATCACGTTCAACCCGGACGAGGTCGCGGACAACATGAAGAAGTACGGAGGCTTCATCCCCGGGTACCGTGCGGGTCGTCCCACGGCCGAGTACCTGCGTTTCGTGATCAACCGAATCACGACGGCTGGCGCTCTCTACCTGGTGATCATCGCCCTCCTGCCGTCGTTCGCTATCATCCCGCTGAAGCTGTCGAGCTCGCAGATGCCCTTCGGTGGTACGACGCTCCTCATCATCATCGGCGTTGGCCTGCAGACGGTGAAGGAAATCAACACTCAGCTGCAGCAGCATCACTACGAAGGATTCCTGAAATGACAGTCGTCATCCTCCTCGGCCCTCCCGGAGCTGGCAAGGGCACCCAGGCCTCGCGCATCGCTGAGCGCCTGGACATCCCCGCCATTTCGACGGGCGACATCTTCCGCGCGAACATGGCGGAGGGTACGGAGATCGGCAAGCAGGCGCAGGCTTACATGGATCGCGGTGAGTTCGTTCCGGACTCGGTCACGAACGCCATGGTGAAGGCGCGTCTGGCCGCGCCCGACACGGCCAAGGGCTTCCTGCTGGACGGCTACCCCCGCTCGGTGGAGCAGGCGCACGTCCTGCGTGACATGCTCCTGGACCTGGGCAAGTCGATCGACGTCGTCCTGGAGATTCAGGTCGATGAGGACGAGGTCGTGGAGCGTATGCTCAAGCGCGCGCAGGAGCAGCACCGTACGGACGACACGGAGCCCGTGATGCGTCACCGCCTCGAGGTCTACCACCAGCAGACAGAGCCCGTGGCGACGTACTACGTGGACCAGGACATGCTCGAGGTCGTGGATGGGCGCGGCAGCATCGACGATGTCACGGCCCGAATCTTCGCGATCCTGGATTCGGTGGCGAAGTAACCGATGCCGCACATCGAGCTCAAGACCGTCGAGCAGCTGCGGTGGATGCGCGAGGCTGGCTTGGTCGTCGCGTCGATCCACGAGTCGCTGCGCGCTGCCGTGCGCCCGGGCGTGACAACCCGCGAGCTGGACGAGGTAAGTGCCCAGGCGATCGCCGACGGTGGCGCCACGTCCAACTTCAAGGGCTACTACGGCTACCCGGCGACGGTGTGCATCTCGGTCAACGACGTGATCGTCCACGGCATCCCCGGCGACTACGAGTTGGCTCCCGGCGACATCGTGTCCTTTGACTGCGGCGCGTTCGTCGACCGCGGCGGCCGTCAGTGGCATGGCGACGCGGCGTTCAGCGTGATCGTTGGCGAGCAGTTCGTCTCCGATGAGGACTTCGCGGCCGGTATTCGCGCGTCGGGTTCGATTGCCGGTGTGGACGAGGACCTGCTGCGTGAACGTCGTCAGCTCGACGCTGTGACGCGCGAGTCCCTGTGGGCGGCGCTGGCTGGCCTTGCGACCGGCAAGCGCATCAGCGCCGTCGGCAAGGCGGTCGAGACCGTCGTCGCGGAGAACGCTCTCATCAACGGCTGGGAGGCCGGCATCATCGAGGAATTCGTCGGACACGGCATCGGAACGAAGATGCACATGCCGCCGGACGTCCTCAACTACAACGTGCGCGGCATCCAGGCTCGCTTGAAGCCCGGCATGGTCCTGGCCGTTGAGCCGATGCTCACGCGCGGCGACATCGCCTCGCAGACGGATGACGACGAGTGGACCGTGCGCACGGTTGATGGCCGCGACGCTGCCCACTGGGAACATTCGATTGCGATCATGGCTGACGGCGTGAGCGTGCTGACGGCGCGCGACGGGGGGAGTGGCTGGCTTGTCGCCCTACGGCGTCACGCCCATCTCGCTCGACTGACATCACAGACGGCTTCGGGCCCGGTACTCATCTGAGTGCCGGGCCCGACTCTTCTATCGACGAGGCCATGGCCGCGTTAACCGTAGTCACTAGCCGCCCGGGTTCACGGTGCCTTCTGACTCCGGGATCCTGTCTTGGTGCCTGAGGGCCTGCTTGCCGCCGGGCCTGCTTGCCGCCGGGCGTCGTGGGGTGCCGCCGGGCCTGCTCTATCAATGTCGCACGTAATTCCCTCGTGACTATTTCAAACTTTGAATTCGCAGCGTTGGAATTGCAACGTTTTGAGGCGTAGTCGAAAAATGACCGTGGGGAATTACGTGCGACATTATTCGGTAAGGTCCGGTTGTTTCGCTGCGGCTCGGGCAGTCCCCGCGCTGGCGCGTGGTGCGCGGTGTGTCGTGCGCGGTGCGCGCTGTCTGGTGTGCGATTCGTGGGCTGGCTAATCCATGGCCTCGGCGCTGAATTACTGTGCGACGGCGTGTGCGAAAAATGTGACACATTGAACGTGAGCGAGTCGACAGAGTTTAGCACTATCGCGCGAGGGTGCGCATGCCGTAGAGTAGTTCCTTGGGCGTATCCGCATGTCACCATGGCAAAGATGCGCCTAGCGGCATCCGCCGCAACCTATCCGAGACATGTAGAGGATAAACGGAGGATATGGCGAAGAAAGACGGCGTCATTGAGATGGAAGGCACGGTCGTTGAGGCCCTGCCTAACGCGATGTTCCGTGTGGAACTTAAGAATGGCCACGTGGTTCTCGGCCACATTGCGGGAAAGATGCGTCAGCACTACATCCGCATCCTGCCCGAGGATCGAGTTGTCGTCGAGCTGAGCCCCTACGACCTCTCCCGAGGCCGTATCGTCTACCGCTACAAGTGACCCGACACAAACTGCCCACCGGGCAGTGGAGGTAACAACCATGAAGGTCAAGCCGAGTGTCAAGAAGATCTGTGACAAGTGCAAGGTGATTCGTCGCCACGGCAACGTCATGGTCATCTGCGACAACCCCAGGCACAAGCAGCGCCAGGGCTGAGACCCGCTGCGACCCGCGGGGCATCATGCCCCACAGCATCACTCTAAGCGCCCACCCAGTGGGCGACCCTCGGTTCGGAGGCCGAGGCCGGGCTGCTCGCCCGGACTGAGCGATGACGACCTCCGATGAACAACTGGAGCAACATCACCATGGCACGTATTGCCGGCGTCGACCTCCCCCGCGAGAAGCGGCTCGAGATCGCGCTCACATACATCTACGGAGTCGGCCGCACCCGCGCGGCAGAGACCCTCGCCGCCACCGGCGTCAGCCCGGACACTCGCGTGAAGGACGCGACGGAAGAGGAACTCGTCAAGCTTCGTGACTACATTGAGGCAAACTTCAAGGTTGAGGGTGACCTCCGCCGTGAGGTTCAGGCCGACATTCGTCGCAAGATCGAAATCGGTTCGTACCAGGGCCTTCGCCACCGTCGTGGCCTGCCGGTCCACGGTCAGCGCACCAAGACCAACGCGCGTACCCGCAAGGGCCCCAAGCGCACCGTTGCAGGCAAGAAGAAGGCCAAGTAAGGCCTAGGAGAGCCCGCCCCCACGGGGTAGCTTTCCGCGACAAGAAGGAACTGAACCAGAAATGGCAGCAGCAAAGACCTCGCGCTCGGGCAACGCCCGTAAGCCGCGTCGCAAGATTTCGAAGAACGTCACCAACGGCCACGCCTACATTAAGTCGACGTTCAACAATACCATCGTTTCCCTGACGGACCCCACGGGCGCGGTTGTCGCCTGGGCGTCCTCCGGCCAGGTTGGCTTCAAGGGCTCGCGTAAGTCCACCCCCTTCGCCGCGCAGCTCGCGGCCGAGGCTGCGGCTCGTCGCGCCCAGGAGCACGGCATGAAGAAGGTTGACGTCTTCGTCAAGGGTCCCGGCTCCGGCCGCGAGACCGCGATCCGCTCCCTGCAGGCCGCCGGCCTCGAGATCGGTTCGATCCAGGACGTCACGCCTCAGGCCTTCAACGGCACCCGCCCGCCGAAGCGCCGCCGCGGCTGACTTGTGGACGGGAGGGCGCGTCCCTCCCCACGTCTGAACCCCCGGGTTCACACTCCCTTAGCCTGCACCAGCAGGTTCCCATATCCGGTGTCATATAGCGGGCACCGGTCAGAAAGGAATAGACGTGCTCATTGCAGAGCGACCCATCCTGACCGAAGAAAAGGTCAGCGACCTGCGCTCCCGTTTCACCCTGGAGCCCCTCGAGCCTGGGTTCGGCTACACGCTGGGTAACTCCCTGCGTCGTACCCTCCTGTCCTCGATCCCGGGTGCAGCGGTGACGTCCATCCGCATCGATGGCGTCCCCCACGAGTTCCGCACGATCGAAGGTGTGAAGGAAGATGTCGCTGAGATCATCCTGAACATCAAGCAGATCGTCCTGTCCAGCGAGAATGACGAGCCTGTCGTCATGTACCTGCGTAAGGCTGGCCCCGGCGAGGTTCTCGCCGGCGACATCACGCCTCCCGCCGGTGTCGAGATCCACAACCCCGATCTGCGTCTTGCCACCCTCAATGAGAAGGGCAAGCTGGAGATCGAGCTGACCGTCGAGCGTGGCCGCGGCTACGTGTCGGCCGCTCAGAACAAGGATCCGCAGGCCGAGATCTCTCGCATTCCGATCGACTCGATCTACTCGCCCGTCGTCAAGGTGACCTACAAGGTCGAGGCGACGCGTGTCGAGCAGCGCACCGACTTCGATCGCCTCGTCATCGACGTGGAGACCAAGCCGGCCATTACCCCGCGCGATGCCCTGGCCTCGGCCGGCAAGACGCTCGTGGAGCTGTTCGGCCTCATGCGTGAACTGAACGAGGAAGCGGAAGGCATCGAGGTGGGCCCCTCCACCACCGACGCCACCCTTGCAGCCGATCTGGCCCTCCCGATCGAGAACCTGAACCTGCAGTCGCGTTCCTACAACGCGCTGCGTCGCCGCGGCATCCTGACCGTGGGCGAGCTGGTTGCTCACTCGGAGGCCGACCTGCTCGACATCCGCAACTTCGGTACCAAGTCGATCGAAGAGATCAAGGAGTCCCTGGCGGCTCTCGGAATGACGCTGAAGGACTCGGTCATGCCGAGCTTCGGCGACTCGGAGTCCGCCGCGATCTTTTCGGACGACCAGTCCATCTGACCCCGTGCGTCCGATGGACGCATTGAATCCGTAGGAGAAACACATGCCCACCCCCAAGAAGGGTGCTCGTCTGGGCGGTAGCCCGGCACACCAGAAGCTGATTCTGTCGAACCTGGCGGCTCAGCTCATCGAACACCGCGGCCTCACGACCACGGAGGCGAAGGCTAAGATGCTGCGCCCCTACGTCGAGAAGCTGATCACCAAGGCCAAGCGCGGCGACCAGCACGCTCGCCGCACGGTCCTGAAGAAGATCCCCAACAAGGGCATCGTCGCGATCCTCTTCGAGGAGCTCGTCCCCGCCATGGATTCCGAGCGCGCTGGCGGCTACACCCGCCTGATCCGCGTCGGCAACCGCAAGGGCGACAACGCTCCCCTGATGCGCATTGAGCTCGTCATGGAGAAGGTCGAGAAGAAGGCTGTCGTGAAGGCTGCCGAGAAGACGGCTGCGAAGGCCGTTGCCGACGAGGCTGAGAAGGCCGCCGAGGCTGCCGCCGAGCGCGCCGAAGAGGCTCGCGAGGAAGGCGATCTCGCCATGGCCAACGAGGCCGAGGAAGTTGCCGCCGAGGCCGGCAAGGAGGCTGACGCCGCCGAGCAGGTCGCCGACGAGAAGTGACCGTGAGTCACTGATCAACTCGAGCAATGGGCCGGGCATCCCGCATGGGGTGTCCGGCCCTTGCCGTATCCGGTAGCCTGGGTGCATGACTCGTGAGATGACCTTGGCGATTGACTGCGGCGGCGGTGGCATTAAGGGCTCCGTCGTGGATGAGCGCGGGACGATGATGGCCCCGCCGCGTAGGGTCCCCACACCCTACCCGCTGCCTCCCGAGCTGCTCGTGGAGACCGTCGTCGGCCTCGCGAGGGAGCTGCCCGCCGCAACCCGCGTGACGATGGGGATGCCCGGCATGATCCGCCACGGAGTGGTCATTGCGACGCCGCACTACATCACGAGGGACGGTCCGCGCTCGCGCGTCCTGCCCGAGCTCGTCGAGCGCTGGGACCATTTCGACATGGGCCGTGCGATCGCGGAGACCCTGGGCCTTCCTACCAAGGTCCTCAACGACGCGGAGGTCGCCGGCGCGGGCGCGATCACGGGCCGTGGCCTCGAAATGATCATCACGCTGGGCACAGGCCTGGGCAACGCGGTTTTCGACGGGGGAGCGCTGGCTCCCCACGTTGAGGTGTCGCAGGGCCCGGTGCGCTGGGGTCTGACCTATGACGACTACATCGGCGAGCATGAGCGCCTGCGCCTGGGCGACACTCACTGGTCGCGCCGCGTGCGCCGCGTCGTCGATGGCCTACGACCGATGTACATGTGGGATCGGCTCTACTTGGGCGGCGGTAACTCGAAGCGGATTACCGCGTCGAACCTGCATCTCATGGGCGACGACGTCATCGTCGTGCCTAATGACGCGGGCATTATTGGCGGCGTGCGAGCGTGGGAGCTGTGAGCGTGCGGCGCCTGCGCCTCGACCTGGGTTACGACGGCACTGACTTTCGCGGGTGGGCGGCCCAGCCGGGCCTGCGCACCGTCCAGGGGGAGATTGAAGCGGCGCTGGCCATGGCCTCGCGCGAGGAGGCAACGATGACGGTCGCCGGGCGCACCGACGCCGGCGTACATGCGCGCCACCAGGTGTGCCACGTGGACATCAGCGACGAGGCCTGGGCGCGGCTCGCCCCCAGGGGCGGGGAATCCGATGAGGGAGCCACGGCCTCGTCGATCGTGCGCAGACTGAACAAGATCCTCTCGGGCCGTTACGGCGAGAGGGCGCGTGGGCGCGACCTGGCCGCCGCGCGCGGCACCTGCGACGTGCGCATCTACTCCGCTGCCGTTGTCGGCCCCAGTTTTGACGCGCGCTTTTCCGCACTCGGGCGCCGCTACGCCTACCGGGTCTCCGACCGCCCCGAGCCGCTGGGGCGCTGGGACCGCCTGTGGGTCGAGGATCCCCTCGATGTGGCGGCGATGAACGAGGCCGGGGCTGCCCTCCTCGGAGAACATGACTTCCTCGGGTTCTGCCGACCGCGCGAGGGGGCCACGACCATCCGCACTCTGCGTACCCTGCGCGCCGAGCGCGAGGCGGACGCCACTCTCGTCTTCCGCGTCGAGGCCGACGCCTTTTGTCACTCGATGGTCCGCTCGCTCGTCGGAGCCCTCCTCCTCGTCGGAACAGGCGCGCGCGAAACGGACTACCCGGCCGCCATCCTCGCCGCCCGTTCCCGCTCCGAGGCCGCGCCCATCGCCCCTGCGCACGGCCTGACCCTCGAAGGGGTCGACTATCCCGATCCCAGTCAGTGGGGCGCACGGGCCAATCAGGCCCGGGCCAGGCGTGACACGTGCTGTGGCGACGACGGCTGAGGAATGTGACACAGTATTCGCCGCGCTTTGACCGCCGAGCTGCGCACCGATAATATGGCTAGTGCTGTGCGTCAGCAGAGTACCTAGTGTCTCCCACTCGCTAGGAGCGCTCGCCGACGCCTCGCGCGAACCGTTTCATCGCGGATGCCCCCGGAAAAACCGGCGCGGCGTCCCATGACCAACAAGAATTGAAGGTTACGCCCGTGCGCACCTATTCACCCAAGCCTGGGGACGCGGACAAGAAGTGGTACGTCATTGACGCCACCGACGTCGTCCTCGGTCGCCTGGCAGCTCAGACCGCTGCCCTCCTCCGTGGGAAGCACAAGCCGACGTTCGCCCCTCACATGGACATGGGCGACTACGTCATCATCATCAACGCGGACAAGGTTGCCCTCACCGGCAAGAAGCTGGACCAGAAGATGGCGTACCGCCACTCCGGACGTCCCGGCGGCCTGACCGCGACCGCTTACCGTGACCTCCTCGCCGCGACGCCCGAGCGCGCCGTCGAGAAGGCCGTTAAGGGCATGCTTCCCCACAACTCCCTCGGCCGCGCGCAGTTCAAGAAGCTGCACGTCTACGCTGGCCCGGAGCACCCCCACGCCGGCCAGTCGCCGGTTCCCTACGAACTGACCCAGGTGGCTCAGTGACCTCACAGGTCGCTGAACGCCTATAACACTGAGGAGAACCGTGGCTGAGACCATCGTTTCCGCTGAGCTGGACGAGGAAATCGTCCCCAGCTCCTACACGTCCGAGACCGAGTCGGCGCCCGCCGGTGCCGGCCAGTCCATCACCGCGCCCGGCGCGGGCCTGGGCCGCCGCAAGGAGGCCGTCGCCCGCGTTCGCCTGGTCCCCGGCTCCGGCAAGTGGACCATCAACGGCCGCACCCTTGAGGATTACTTCCCCAACAAGCTGCACCAGCAGCTCGTGAAGTCCCCCTTCGTCCTGCTCGACATTGACGGCCGCTTCGACGTCATCGCCCGCATCAACGGCGGCGGCATCTCCGGCCAGGCCGGCGCCCTGCGCCTCGGCGTGTCGCGCGCCCTCAACGAGATCGACCGCGACGCCAACCGTCCGGCCCTCAAGAAGGCTGGCTTCCTGACCCGCGACGCCCGCGCCACCGAGCGTAAGAAGGCAGGCCTCAAGAAGGCCCGCAAGGCTTCGCAGTTCTCGAAGCGCTGATCACCTTCAGCACATTTTCTGTTGGTCGCGCCCCGCTCCCCGCGGGGCGCGACCTTCTTGTTCCTGTCAACACCGCCCGCAATGTGAGCGCCGACACTGTCCGGGCCACGGCCTCGTACAAGGTCGAGGGCGCAGTCGGGGTACCCTTAGACCAGTCGTATGACCCACTGAACGGAGACATTATGCCCAGGATGTTCGGCACGGACGGCGTGCGAGGACTGGCAAACGTTGACATCACCGCGGATCTCGCGCTCCAGCTCGGCGAGGCCGCCGCCCGCCAGTTCGGTGGGGCTCGGCGCGCGGACGGTTCGAAGCCCCGCGCGATCATTGGGCGTGACACGCGCATCTCGGGCGAATTCCTGGATCACGCCCTCGCTGCGGGCCTTGCCAGCGCCGGCATGGACGTTACGCCCATCGGCGTCGTCACCACCCCCACCGTCGCCCACCTGACGGCCGCGGAGGACACCGTGGACCTGGGCGTCATGATTTCGGCCTCCCATAACCCCATGCCCGACAACGGCATCAAGTTCTTCGCGCACGGCGGCTACAAGCTGGCCGACGCGGTCGAGGACCAGATCGAAGCCCTCGTGAACACCGAGTGGGATCGCCCGACCGGCGACGGCGTTGGCGAGATTAACGCCGATCACGCGTGGGCACGCGATTCCTACATTTCGCACCTGGTGGAGGCCACCGGTACCGACCTGCGCGGCATGAAGATCGCGATCGACTGCGCGAACGGTGCCGCCCACGAGTTCGGCCCGGCTGTCTTCCGTGAGCTCGGCGCTGAGATCACTGTCATCAACGCCGAACCCGACGGGCGCAACATCAACCTCAACGCTGGTTCGACCCACCCCGAGGCCCTGCAAGCCGCCGTTGTTGCCTCCGGCTGTGACTTCGGTGTCGCCTACGACGGCGACGCTGACCGCTGCCTGGCCGTCGACCACGAGGGCACGCTCATCGACGGCGACAAGATCATGGGTGCCCTGGCCGTCAACGCGCGCGAGCGCGGCGCCCTCGCGCACGACACGCTCGTCGTGACGGTTATGAGTAACCTCGGCCTGATTCTCGCGATGCGCGAGGTCGGCATTAAGACCGTGCAGACCGGCGTCGGCGACCGCTACGTCCTTGAGGAGATGCTGGCTTCCGGCTACTCGCTCGGCGGCGAGCAGTCCGGCCACATCATCGCCCGCGACTACGCGACGACCGGTGACGGCATCCTGTCTTCTCTGCTCATCTCGCGCATGGTGAAGGAGTCCGGCCGCTCCCTGACGGACCTCACGTCCTTCATCCAGCGCCTGCCGCAGACTCTCATCAACGTGGGTGGCGTGGACCGCGCGGCCGCGTCGACGAACGAGGCCGTGGCTGCGGCGGTTGCTGCTGCCGAGGCTCGCCTGGGCGATACCGGCCGCGTGCTGCTGCGCCCCTCGGGCACCGAGCCTCTCGTGCGCGTCATGGTCGAGGCCGCCACCCAGGAGGAGGCCGACTCCGTCGCCGCTTCGCTGGCGGACGTCGTCAAGGAGAACCTGGCGCTCTGATCGCCTCCGTGACTCAATGCGCCGAGGGCGGGCACCGGTGGGTGCCCGCCCCCTCGCTATGCATGGCCCTCAGTGGTGAGCCGTGGCGGTGAGGCGCGCGAGGGCCGCTGGCCGGTGAAGGGGCGCGCGGCGGTCGCCTCGTTGTGGGTGAGCGATGTGTTCAGATCTTCGCGGCCTCAATCCACTCCAGAGGGATCGGGTGAAATGCAGGCCCTGCATCTCGCGCTCCCAGAGCAGGCCGAGCATCCCGTCGGGCAGAATCGTCATGCACTGGTAGACGTAGTGGGCGGGGTTGAAGGTGCGCGACTCGATCCAGGTGCGCCCTCCACCCTCCGACAGGCGTAGCACGCCACGGCCGCGGTAGGGGCGCATCCGCGAGGCGTTGGCGAAGACGACGCGCGTTGTGCTGCCGCCTACCCGTCGTGCTGCCCCAGAAAAGTCGCACGTAATTCACCCGGGAGTATTTCAGGATTTGAAATCTGATCGTTGGAATCATGCGGTTTTCTCGACCCCTAAGAAAAGTGAGGGGACCCAAATTACGTGCGATATTGTGGGGGAACTATGCGCGTCGTGCTGCCGCCTACCCGTCGTGCTGCCGCCTACCCGTCGTGCTGCCGCCTACCCGTCGTGCTGCCCCAGAAAAGTTGCACGTAATTCCCCCGGGAGTATTTCAGGATTTGAAATCTGATCGTTGGAATCATGCGGTTTTCTCGACCCCTAAGAAAAGTGAGGGGACCCAAATTACGTGCGACATTGTGGGGAAACTATGCGCGTCGTGCTGCCGCCTACCCGTCGTGCTGCCGCCTACCCGTCGTGCTGCCCCAGAAAAGTCGCACGTAATTCCCCCGGGAGTATTTCAGGATTTGAAATCTGATCGTTGGAATCATGCGGTTTTCTCGACCCCTAAGAAAAGTGAGGGGACCCAAATTACGTGCGACATTGTGGGGGAACCATTCGTGGGTGAGTCGCTCGGAGGGCGCTCGGAGGGCCTCGGAGGTGCCTCGGAGGGGCCTCGGAGGTGCCTCGGAGGGGCCTCGGAGGGACGCGGCCGCAGCTGCTGGGGGGCGTTGGCCCGCTGTCACATAGGTGAGGGGTAGAAGCGGGAGCGAAAGCCCTCGAAGAAGTTCATGTTTTTCACGGCGAGTTCCACGAGACGATCCGCGTCCAGATCTGGGTTTGTGAAGAGTTCCTGCACGTCGGGGTGGCCGCTTCGCGTGATGGCACCGAAGGTGCCGTCGGGTGAGCAGTAGAACAGGTCCTTGCTGAGTATGCGCGCGGGCATGGTGTGGAGGCGCTGCAGGATGTCGATGCGGAGGTAGTCCACGAGGCTGACGAATTGATGGGTTGGCGACGTCGGCTCGGCGGGTGCGTAGAAGAGGACGGAACGATCAGGGATCGCGAACAAGAGCCCGTGGGGCGCATCGATGTGGAGCGTCGAGACCAGGGAGGCGATGTGCGCGGCCTTCGATGCGATGAACAGTGATTCCCCGGCGATTCCCGTGAAGGGGCCGCAGACGGTGTGCTCGTCGATGGCTTCGTTGTCGGTGTTGATCTGCCCCCAGTGGTAGAGCTCGTCGAGGCTCAGGGGGTACTTCTCGAGGTGCCCGTTGCTGACGGTTGTGACGGTGTTAGGAAAGTCGAGGCACAGGGCCAGAGCAAGGCCGCCGGGGAAGGGGCGCGCGTAGCTGAGGTGGGGGTTGGCGGCAAGGTTCGCGGGGATGATGCGGGTCCGCACGCGCTGGCGCAGCTCGTCGGGGTCGGTGACGGACTGTTCGGCGATACGGCCGGACTCCATGATGAAGGCGACCCATCGCTCGATTCTGACCTCGTGCGTGGAGGGATCCGTCTGGGCGAGTTCGTCGATGAGGTTCTCCACGTTGATGCGCCTCCACCCGTCGACTTTCAGGTAGATGTCGCCCGTGTGTGAGTCGACGTGGGGCGTTGCCGAGATCCCCGCGTCGTGCAGCCGTCGCAGGAGGAATGGCAGGGTGCGTTCGGTGATCTCGTGGCGGTCCATGGGTTGATTCTACGGGGGTGTGGGGGATCTGGGACGAGGCCGGGGCGGCCTTGCGGATCCGGGTGCGGCGGGCGGTCGCCTAGTGGGCGAAGAAACGTTGCTCGAAGGCGGGGGAGAGGTATTTCTGTACGCTGACGTGGTAGTTGGTGGAGCTGATGTGGGGATTGCTCAGCAGTTCTTGGACGTCGAGGTCGTCGGCGCGGGTGATGGCGTCGAGCGTGCCGTCGGGCGAGTAATAGAAGATGTCGCGGCTCAGGGCGCGGTGGGGGTTGTTGGTCTGCGCGTCGATGATCGGGAATCGGACGAAGTCGACGAGGGAGTGTAGCTGTGCGGAGAAGTTGTTGGGGTCGGCGGGGGCGTAAAACAGGAGATGCTGCTGCGGGAGCATGACGAACAGGCCGTTCGGAGCGGTGATCTCCTGTCGCGCGAGCAGCGCGGGCATGTTCGCGGCCTTGGCCGCGATGAACGGCGATTGGCTGGACAGGCATGTGGTCGGCCCGGATGGCTGCACGGTGGTGATCGGTGCGGCGTCGGTGTTGGCCTGCCCGTAGTGGAAGAGTTCGTCGACGCTCAGGGGGCGCAGCCTTAAGCCGTCGGTGGTGCACCTGGATGCCCCGGCCTCGTGGACGATGCTCAGGATGAGCGAGAGGCCGGCGCCGAAGGGGCGCGCGTAGGAGAAGTCGGGGTGTTGGGTCGTGTGGCTGGGCACGAGCTCGGTGCGTACGCGTTGGCGCAGCACGTTCGGGTTGGCGAGTTGTGCGGCTTCTATGCGGATGCGGTTGCAGATCCCGTCGGCCCACTGGTTGAGGATCTCCTTGTGCGAGATCGGGGGTGCCTCGAGGAGCTGAACAAACAGGGGTGAGAGGTTGTAGCGGAATAAGTCCCTGATGACCAGAAACATCGACGAGTCGCCCGGCTCGATGACGAGCGAGGCGGTGACGCCGTCGGCCCCGAGCCTACCAATGAGGTAGGGCATGAGGGCGCGCGTGACGTATCCGGGGTACATCGTGCCCACGGGGTGCGTGAAGCTGATGGAGGTGGACATGAAGCCACTGTAGCGGGTGCGGCGGGCGCGTTAGCGCCGCCGGGCGACCGAGGCGCGCCAGACGGGGCGCGTGGGGATGGTTGCGACGGGGATCGCCTGGGACGAGGCCGGGGTTGCCTCCTCGGTCAGGGTCAGGGGGCCGGGGTGGATGTTGTCGGCGGGAGGGCGTCCTTCGATGACGTTGATGATGGAGGTGACGGCGGTGGAGGTCATGTCTTTGAGGGGCCAGTCGACGGTGGTGAGGCCCATGGCGTCGGCGCTGCGGTGGTCTTGGTTGCCAAAGCCGAGGATGGACAGGTCGGTGGGTACTGACAGGTCGAGGTCCGCGGCGGCTTGGAAGACGCCGGGAGCCTGTGAGTCGTCGGCGAGAGCGATGAGTGAGATCGTGGGGTCTTCGGTGAGCAGGCGCAGGGAGGCCTGGTATGCGGTGGATGCTTCCCAGTCGGGCAGGGAGTAGAGGGTGAAGTTGGTGCCGAAGGCGCGTGCGATGGGGTTTTGGCGGGCGTGGTTGGTGTTGGGGCTGGCGAGGAAGACGGCGCGGCCGGATCCGAGGCCAGTGTCCGGGTTGACGAGGGTGCAGGAGGAGATGATGTCGTGGACGCCGGCGCCTTCGTCGATGCGCACGAGCGACGATTCGGAGCCGGTGGGGTTGGCCTCGATCATGGACATGGCGACGACGGGGATGCCGAGGTTGGCGAGCAGGCGCGAGGTGAAGGCCTCGGCGGAGGTGGTTTCGCGGATGATGCCGGCCAGCTGGGTGTCGCCCAGAACTCCTCGGATGACTTCGGCGTCGGAGGCGCCGTCGCCGGACTGGAAGAGGGGTAGGAGGAGGTAGCCGCGGCGCTGGATGTCAATCATGGCTGTCGTGAGGACGGTGTGGACGACGGGGACGAAGGGGTCGTCGGGCAGTTCGGCCATGAGGAGGGCGATGAGGTGGGATTTTCCTCGGCGCAGCGAGCGCGCCGCTGCGTTGGGGATGTAGTTGAGGTCGCGGGCTGCCTGTCGGACGCGCTCGATGGTTGCCGGAGCGATCTTGACATCACGGCCTCGACCGTTGAGGACCAGCGACACGGTTGAGGGGGCGACGCCTGCGACGCGAGCGACGTCGGCCCGGGTTGCGCGCTCCATGATGGGCTCCCAATTCCTCGTGTGTGTTTGCGGAAACACACCAACTATAACGTGTTAGTCTTGGTGTCAACGATCGGAGTTTCGATGACGACATCCGAAAGGCACGCAGACGTGATAATGATGATACCTTTCTACTCTCCCGGCGCGGGCGCCCTCCTGCCGCCTCGCTCCCATCTGGCCGACGACTCGGGCGTGATCAGCCTCGATGGAACCTGGAGCTTCGCACACTTCCGCACAGATCCCGATCCCTTCGTCGACGCTGAGCGCCCCTGGGCCGAGCCGCCGGCCGAGCCCGTCACAGGCGACATCGACGTCCCCAGCCACTGGGTGCTGCGCGAGGACGGGCTCTACGGGCGCCCCACCTACACGAACGTCGACTTCCCCTTCCCGGTGGACCCTCCCTACCCGCCCGAGGTGAATCCCGTCGGCGACTACCGCCGCTCCTTCGACCTGCCTGACAGTTGGGGGGAAGGGGTCGTCGCCCTGCGCTTCGACGGTGTTGAAAGCCAGGCCACCGTGTGGGTCAACGGCACGTGGGTGGGGATGGCGCGCGGCTCGCGCCTGGCCCACGAGTTCGACGTGACCGATCTGGTCCGCCCCGGTGCGAACACGATCACTGTCCGCGTTCACCAGTTCAGCTCCGGCAGCTACCTGGAGGACCAGGATCAGTGGTGGCTTCCCGGCATCTTCCGTTCCGTGAGCCTGCGTCACCTCGCCCCCGGCGCGATCGAGGATCTGTGGATCGACACCGATTACGAGGCCGGGGTTGGCTACGCGAGCGTCGAGGCCCGGGTGCTTGGCGCTCGCGAGGCCTCCCTGGTGGGGCGACTCGACATCGGCGGCGTCGGCTCTTGCCTGCTGGCCCTTGAGCGGGGCGCCGACGGGCGCTACCGCTCCGAGCGCCTCTCACTGGGGGACGTGCGCCCGTGGAGCGCGAACGACCCCGCCCTCTACGACGCGCACGTGAGCATCCAAGGGGGGAGACGGCCTCGTCAGTGGGGACCGCTCGCTGCGCGTCGGATTCCGGCGCGTGAGTATCGAGGGCGGCGTGCTGACCGCCAACGGGGTGCCCCTGACGCTCAACGGCGTGAACCGGCACGAGGTGCGTGCCGACGAAGGGCGCGTCTTCGATGACGAGTGGGCGCGGGCCGACCTGGTTCTCATGAAGTCCATGGGAATCAATGCGATCCGCACCTCCCACTACCCGCCCCACCCGCGCCTGCTCGACCTGGCCGACGAGATCGGCCTGTGGGTCATGCTCGAAGGTGACATCGAGACGCACGGCTTCGAGGGGTCGGGGGAGTGGATCGACAACCCCCTCCGACGACCCGCGCTGGGCCGACGCCTACCTAGATCGAACAGTGCGAGCCTTCGAGCGGGACAAGAATCATCCCTCGATTATGAGCTGGAGCCTGGGCAACGAGTCGGGTACTGGGGTGAACTTGGCCGCCTGTGCGCGCTGGATCCGCGAGCGCACGGGTGGGCGCGCCGTCGTCCACTACGAGGGCGACCATGCCCTGGAATACACGGATATTTACTCGCGCATGTACCCAACCCTCGAGGAGGTCGCCGCCGTCCTGGACGACTCCGACCTCCACGCAGAGGTCGCCGTGCCCACGCACGTGGCAGCGCAGGTCGGCGATGCGGCGCGCGAACGCATCCGCCGCGCCCCCTACCTCATGTGCGAATACCTGCACGCCATGGGAACCGGCCCCGCGGGCGCGCCCGGCTACGCCGCGCAGATGAGTCACCCCCGCCACGCCGGCGGATTCGTGTGGGAATGGCGCGACCATGCCCTGTGGCGCACTCTGCCGGACGGACGCCGCGCCCTGTCCTACGGCGGAGACTTCGGCGAGGAGGTCCACGACGGCAACTTCGTGTGCGACGGACTGGTCGACGCGCTCTCGCGGCCCTATGCGGGCACGTGGGCCTGGGTGGCTGCGATGGCCCCCGACGCTCCCGCGCTCGCCCGGGCCATCGAGGAAGCCCGCTGCGGCTCGGCGCAGGAGGAGGAGCGACTGCGGGCGCTCGCGGATGCCCCCATCGTTCTCGAGTCTTCGGCCGAGCAATCCAACGCGTCCTATCTCCTTGACGAGCGAGGTCTCCTCCGGGGTGTTGGCGAGTGGCTCCTGCCGCTTCACGTCGAGCTGAGCGTGTTCCGTGCCCCCACCGACAATGATCGGGGCCGAGGCCCCGTCGACTACTGGGGGATCGATGCCTCTGACGTGGGACCCCTCGGCGTCGGGCGCGGCGAAGCCGGGATCTCCCACGCCATGCGCTGGGAGAGCGCGCGCCTGCACCTGCTGCGCCGACGCCTCGTCTCCATCGAGGAGGAGGGTGCGGTGCGCCGCGTCGTTGAACGCTGGTCGCCTCCCGCCGCGCAATTTGGTGTCACTCTCACGTGGGAATACGCGCCCTGCCGCATCGGTGAGGGGCTGGCCCGCGGCGTGTCCGTCTCGGCGCGGGTTGCTCCCTACGGCAATTGGCCCCCGCGCGTGCCGCGCCTCGGCCTGCGCATCGAGCTTCCCGGAGCATCCTGGCAGGCGTCCTGGCTGGGCGAGACGATGATCGGCTACCCCGACATGTCCGTTCCGGGCACCCTGGGGTGCGGCAGCGCCGACGCCTCTGACCTATGGGACGTTGGCGTGCGGCCCCAGGAAGGCGGGCACCGAGCGGGCCTTGAGGCCCTGTCCCTTCGCGGCGAGGCCGGGGAGCTCCTCATCCTCCCCGCCTCGCCCCTGGGGTGGAGCGTCAGCCCGTGGGACGAGCGCGAGCTGGCCCAGGCCTCGCACTGGGAGGATCTGCCCGAGTCGAATCGTCTGTTCCTGTGGCTCGACGTGTTCCAGGATGGGATCGGCACCCGATCGTGCGGTCCCGACGCGCGGCCCGAGTTCGCCGGGCGCATGCGCGAGTGCGAGCTGAGGTGTGTGATTGCCCAGGTAGGGGATGGTTGCAACTGACGTTGTTATGTTGCGGCTTGATAACGACGCTCGACGCGGCTGACAAATGATGCGTAGAGCACACGAAGTCGCTATGATTCATACATCAACTAACACGAGATAGTTAGTGACTCGATCCCATCGATCGACCAACAAGAACGGACCAATGGAGGTTTCGCATGTTGAAGAAGAAGATGGCGGCAGGCATCGTTGCCCTTGCCATGTTCAGCACCCTCGGCCTGGCCGCCTGCGACGGTGGCGGCTCTGGCAGCGGCGGCGGTGGATCCGCCTCCGGTTCCATCCCGGCACCCGACGTCTCCTGCGACGTTCCCGCGGGCAACATCGACGACTCGACAATCGACACCTCGAAGGTCGAAGGCGAGATCACGTTCCAGACCCAGGGCCTGCAGAACGACTTCGGCGACTTCTTCAAGGCCAAGATCAAGGAATTCGAAGATGCCAACCCCGGCGTGACGATCAACTGGACCGACCAGGGCGGCGGCGCCGAGTTTGACCAGACCATCACGGCCCAGGCCTCGAACTGCAAGATGGCGGACGTCGTCAACGTTCCTTCCTCCACGATCCTCGCGCTGTCCAAGTCCAACTTCCTCATGGACTACGACGTGAAGGCCCCCGGCATCGGCGACAAGTTCGTGCCCTCCATTTGGGAGTCCACTGCCCTGGGTGCCAATGATCACCACACGGCGCTGCCCTGGTACTTCGGCCCCTACATCACCACCTACAACAAGGAGGTGTTCAAGCGCGCCGGGCTCGATGAGAACATGCCGCCCAAGACCATGGACGAACTCTTCGATGCCGCCGCAAAGGTTGGCGCCGATGGGCAGGGCGACTTCGGCATCTACGGCTCTCCCGAGTGGTACATGATTGCTCAGCTGCACGGCATGGGCGTCACCCTGCTCAACAAGGACAAGACCGCCTTCGACTTGCGGACAACGAGGCCGCCATCAACTACGTGACGCGGCTGTCCGAGCTCTACGCCTCCGGCGCTATCCCCAAGGACTCGCTGACCGGCGAGCCTGACCCGGGCAAGGCATACACCGACGGCAATCTCGCCTTCGGTACCCCCAACGCCTCCTTCCTGAAGTCGGTCAAGAGCAACAATGCGACCGTCTACGAGAACACTGGCGTCGGCCCCTTCCCGACCAACCCCGGCATCAAGCCCGTCTTCGAGGGCCAGTACATCGGCGTCTCGGTCACGACTAAGAATGCCCCCCTGGCCATGAAGTTCGCCGAGTGGATCACTAACGCTGAGAACGAGTACGCCTGGACGCACGATGGCGGCGCCATCATCTTCCCGGCTGCCACTGAGGCTCTCGACAAGCTCGTCAACAACCCGCCGGAGATCGCCGACGACCCCGTCTTCAAGGCTGCCTACGAGGAAGCCGCGAAGGCTGCCGAGGATGCCGAGGCCTACACCGACGTCTTCTACGCGACCGGCGCGGTGAAGGATACCCTCATCGAGAACGTCAACAAGGCCATCCGCGGTGAGGTTGATCCTAAGACCGCCCTCAAGACCGCACAGGATCAGATGAACGAGAAGCTCAAGGCTCTCGACGACTGATTGAACGCGCGGGGGGTCGAGGCTGGGCCTCGGCCCCCCCGATGCATCTCATATTCTGCCCAGGGTCGCCGACCCGTGACCGTGCGCATCTCATGAAGGACACTGGTATGCCGATACGTATGAGCGCGAAGGAGCGCTCCCTCAATGGAGCCGCCCGGTTCCGCCCCGGCTGGGTTCCCTGGCTGTGGGTCACCGTGCCGGTCCTCGCCATTATTTCGTTCTACATCTACCCCTTTATCACCACCGTCTACGTGTCGTTCACGAAGACAAAGCCCCTGGGGCGTACCGGACGCTTCGTCGGCATCGACAACTACAGCGCGATCCTCGCAGACCCCGAGTTCTGGGAGGCCCTGAGGAATTCGCTCATCTATGCTCTGTGCGTCGTCCCGCTCATGGTTCTGTTGCCCCTCCTGTTGGCTCTCCTGGTCAAGTCGCACGTTCCCGGCATCGGTTTCTTCCGTGCGCTCTACTACCTGCCGGCCATCTCCTCGCTGGTCGTCATCTCGCTGGCGTGGCGCTACCTCCTCGATCAACGGGGCCCTATCAACAACCTGCTGACCTCGTGGGGGATGGAAGCGGTCCCCTTCCTGTCGAATCAGTGGCTCATCCTGTTCTGCGCCATGCTCATCACGCTGTGGCAGGGGTTGCCCTACTACATGATTCTGTACTTGTCGGCCTTGGCCAACGTCGATAAATCCCTGTATGAGGCTGCCGAGCTGGACGGCGCGGGCCCCATTCGACGCTTCATGACCGTGACCGTTCCCGGTGTCAAGGTCATGATGTTCCTGGTCGCCACGCTCACCACTATCGGCTGCCTGAAGATTTTCACCGAGGTCTACCTGCTGGGAGGGTCGGCCTCGCCCACCAAGACCCTGACAATGTACATCCGTGATCGGATCGTCGACCCAACATTCGGGTCGCTCGGTCAAGGCGATGCGGCGTCGGTGTGTCTGTTCCTCATCACCTTCGGCTTCATCATTGCCTCCCAGAGCCTGCAGAGGAAGGCTGAAGACTCATGAGCACAGTTTCTCCCACCGACACCACCTCCTTCGGCCAGCGATTCGCGCAGTGGCGCAAAGAGCGTCGGCTCGAGCGCCAGGGGCGCAATGTCGCCTCGCGCCAGATGCGCGGCGGAGCTCTGTTTGCCCGCTACGTCGTCCTGATTGTCGTCGCCATCGTCTTGGTCGGCCCCCTCATCCTGCCTTTGATGGCAGCCTTCAAGGCTCCCGGCGAGTCGGTCTTTGGCCAGGGGGCAACGATCCTGCCGCAGCAGTGGTCGCTCGAGTCCTTCTCCGTTCTTTTCGAGCGTACCAACGTCCTGGGGGCGATCAGGAACTCCGCGATCATTGCTGCTCTGACCGTCGCCTCGAACGTGGTCCTCTCGTGCGTGGGTGGCTACATGCTGTCGAGGCGTGGGTGGAGCGGGCGTAACATCATGTACTTCGTGGTTTTGTCCGCCATGATCTTTCCCTTCGAGTCGATCATGCTCTCGCTGTTCAAGATGATGGTCCAGCTGGACCTGTACAAAACGCTTCCCGGCGTGTGGATGGTCGCGATGATCGGCCCCTTCCAGATTCTCATGATGCGCGCCGCGTTCATGGGCATCCCCGACGAGATCGAAGACGCCGCCCTTATCGACGGGGCTGGGGAGGTGCGCCGCTTCTGGTCGATCTTCCTGCCCCAGGTTCGAGGCACCCTGACGGTCGTCGGCCTGACCTCCTTCATCGGGGCCTGGTCGGACTTCATCTTCCCGCTGCTCATGCTGCCCGACCCGAACAGCAGACGCTGATGCTCACCCTGACGGCGATCCAAAACTCGCCTCAGGGCGTCACTTACCAGCTGGTTCTGGCAGGCGCTGTCGTGGCGATGGTGCCCGTCGTCCTGGTCTTCGCCTTCAGTCAAAAGTTCTTCTTCCGTGGCATTGAAGATGGCGGTTTGAAGTTCTAATCTCAGCCCTCGCGGGTGCGCAAGCATCCGCGAGGGCTTTTTCTACCCACAAAGGAGGTTCTGTGACAAAAAGCTAACACGTGTTAGGTATTGTGGGGTCCCTATCGTCAAACGACGGATCCCGGACATTAACCCCATACTGACGAAGGAGTTAAACTCATGGGGAAAAGACCCATTATCGGCGCGTTTGGAGCCCCGATTCTTGCGGCCACGATGCTCGGGCTTGTGCCCGCCGCGGCCATCGCAGCACCCGACGCCCCCTACCACCCGAGTGTCCTGTGGGCGACCTCCGAAGAGAAGGTCGGCGAAGGAGCCCCCAACGGCACCATCGCCGCACTCGTCGATGACGACACCGCCCGCTCCGACGCAACCAAGACGTTCTGGACCACCAAGTGGAAGGGAGGCCTCGACCCCTACCCCCACGCCCTGGCGGTCCAGAACCCGACCCCCGGCACCCAGGTCTGCGGCCTTGGCCTGACCCCGCGCCCCACCTACGATTCCACCCTCGGAAACGATCAGTTCCCGGGCGAATACCGCGTCTTTGCCTTCGATGAAGATCCCGGCAACCCCGCGTCTGAGGCCTCCTTCGAGGACTGGAAGGCGAAGGTCGCCCAGGGAACCTGGGACGGTGGCACCGAGGTCACGCACGGAAGCGACCTCCAGTTCGGCAACAAGGAACAGTACGTCACCTTCCCGGCGACCACGAAGCGCGTCATCGCCCTCGCGGGCCTGCGCTCCCTCGCGCCCGGCAAGTCCGACATGGCGCTGTCCGACATTAAGCTCCTGCCCTGCGACGCCGAGGGCAACGCCATCACCTCCTACGGCAGCGACGAGGGCGGCGGACACAACGACGCGACCCGTCCCGTCGTGCCCCACCCCGAGGCCCCCGCGCAGGGATCGGGCGCGTCCGACCTCGTCGTTGACTTCGTCATCGACCAGCTGCCCTATGGCGAACCTGGCAAGCCCGTGGACTTCGCTCCCGGCACCCACACCTACACGGCCACCGGCTACTACCACGCCAAGGCCGTCTCGGCCCGCATCCGCACCGTCGAGGGGGCAACCGTCACCATTAACGACGCGACTCCCGACGCCGACGGGCGCGTGGCTAACCTCGACCTCGAAACCGGTCTCAACGTCATCACCGCTCACGTGGCCAAGGACGGCAAGGAAGCCACCTACGTCGTCAACATTTCCAAGGTGGAGACCGACTTCCGCGGAAACGTGCTGATCCCGGCCACGGCCTCGGCGAATGGCGGAAGCGAGACCGACAACGCGGCTCTGACCGACCTCGACCCCACCACGACGTGGACCTCGGATCCTCTCGTGCGAGCCAATGAGTGGTCCGAGGGCGTCACCGGTATCGAGCTGCACCTGGGCGAGGCCCGCTACGTCCACCGCGTCAACGGCTGGGGCACCCCGACCTGCCCGCCGGCGTGCAGGGGTGGCACGGTGGTAACTCCGTGGCGATCGCCGTGCAGGAAACCGAGGGGGGACCGTGGAAGACGATCGTCACCCACGCCTCGCTCACGCGCGACGCGCGCGGCCTGTGGTACTGGGACTTCAACGCCTACCACCTCGCCACGAACATCCGCATCTGGATGAACGACGAGACTGAGCCCCAGACTCCCCAGAACATCGCCACCGCCGTGACATTCAACGACGTCGAGGTGTGGGGCCTGCCCGCCGGTAAGACCCCCGTCGCCCCGGCGGTCGACAACTCCATGTACGAGCGCTACTCCGGCTTCGACCCGGGCGAGGGCAAGTGGGGCGTCAACCGCGCCCAGGCGCTCGCGCTGCAGTACGGCGTCATGATGCCCGCGTGGGTCCCCTCCGAGGGCTACGGCCGCGGCGGCTTCGATGCGAACGAGCGCGACCTCACTGGCGGGGCCTTCCCGATGTTCTACGACCTGCCCATGTTCAACACCGCCATGATGGAGTCCCTGGGCAAGGGGGCGCCGTGGGCACTGGCCAAGGCTCCTTACGGCAAGAACAGCATGTGCAACGCCGGCGAGCCCGGCGAGTTCATGAACGAGTACATGAAGCCGTATGCCTCCACGCTCGTCGACATTCAGTACGGCGACGAGGGCGGCTTCAACCGCGGCGAATCCGAGTGTTTCAAGAACTGGTTCGCCTGGTCCAAGCAGAACATCCCCGGCGCCGTCGTCCACGCGAACTCCTGGGATGACCCGTCCTGGTACCGCGACGCGAACCTGAGCTACTACGTCGAAAACGCCCAGCCCGACCTGCTCAGCTGGGACAAGTACTACTGGGGCGCCAACGGAGGCCCGGCCCCGAACAATGTGGTCATGAACCTGCTCAACACCAACACCTGGAAGAAGCAGCGCGAATACGGCCTCAAGGGCACGAGCGGTGACGGCTCTAGCCCGATCCTGTACGGCCAGTACCTGGACTACAACTGGGACGCCAACGTGTCTGCCTCCGAAAAGTCGATCGTTCCCTCCCTGGGCCTGGCGACCGGCCAGAAGTGGTTCGGCCTGTTCCGCATGGAGTACAACGGCTACGACCGCTCCTCGATCATCGACCACGACGGTGCTCCGACGCGTTCGTTCTACGAGTTCTCCAACATCTTCGGCAACGTCTCCTACATCGGTAACTACACGAAGGCCATGAACTCCACGTTCGTTGCCTACAAGCCCGGACAGTACGCGGCACGCGCCGAGGCCCCGACGTTGAGTGGCTACACCTACGGCAACTTCGCCTCTGGCGACGAGGCCGTGGCCGCCAACGCTGCCGTCGGCCTGGTCGACCTGTCGGTGACCAACGTCGGTTCCGTCAACGACGGGATGCCCGGCGACGTCGTCGTCGGCTACTTCGAGCAGCTGAAGGGCCTCGAAGGCGCCAAGTCCGCCGAGATTTTCGGCGACTCCACAACGGCTCCCGTGGGCTTCATGGTCGTTAACGCCCTGACCGGCCAGACCCGCTACCCGTCCTACCTCCTCGACCCGCGCACCGACAACGGCTCGCTGGCCGAGACCTCCCAGGACATCACCCTGACTGTCAAGAAGCCGAGCGCGGGCGCGCACCTGATGCTCGTCAACCCCGCGGACAAGACGACGCAGGAAGTCGAGCTTGGCGAGGGCGAGACTTCGCAGGTCGTGCTCCACGCCGTCGGCGGCGGCGACTCGCGCTTCCTGTACTGGGTGACGGTCGACAACCCGACGCCGGAGCCCTGAGCCCACCCCGGATCCAGCCCCTCCGTGGACCCGACCCCCACCCCGGAACCGAGCCCCAGCGTGGATCCCACCCCGGCGCCCCAGCCGACCCCGGATCCCGCGCCCCAGCCTCGAACGGGCCAGTGGAAGTCCGGCTACTTCGGCTGGTGGTACGCCTACTCTGACGGCACCTACGCCGCCAACGAGACACTGGTGATCGATGGGCTGACCTACCGCTTCGACGCGAGCGGCTACCTGAAGATGGGCTGGGTCTACGAGGACGGACACTGGTACTTCCACGGCGCGTCGGGCGCCCAGCAGATCGGCTGGGTCAAAGATCGCGGCACCTGGTACTACTTCGACCCCGCGTCGGGCGCGATGGCAACCGGGTGGACCATGATCGGTGGACAGTGGTACCTGCTGTCCGAAAACGGCACCGTGCGCACCGGCTGGGTGAGCGACGGCGGCGCCTGGTACTACCTGACGCCATCTGGAGCGATGGCCATCGGATGGCAGCATCTGGGCGGCGCCTGGTATCACTTCGGCGCGAACGGCATGATGCACACCGGCTGGATCCAGGACGGACCCACGTGGTTCTACCTGCGTGGTAACGGCTCCATGGCCACCGGCTGGGAGCTGATCGGCGGAACCTGGTACCAGTTCGCGCCCTCGGGTGCCTGGATCGGGTAACCGAACCTGCGCATGATCGACGAGGCCGTGGCCGGGTGTTCCGGCTGCGGCCTCGTTCGGTGGGGGTCAGTCTTTGCGGATCGCCAGCGACTCGACGCGGTGGTCGGGGCCCTTCGTGAAGATGAGGGTCGCGCGCTCGCGGGTCGGCTGGATGTTTTCGCGCAGGTTGGGCAGGTTGATCGCGTTCCAGACGACGTGGGCGGTCGAGACGGCCTCGTCGTCGGTCAGCGAGGCGTAGGTCTTGAAGTAGGAGTCCTCGCGCGAGAAAGCGGTCGCGCGCAGCTTGAGGAAACGATCGACGTACCACTGCTCGATGAGCTTTTCGTCGGCGTCGACGTAGATGGAAAAGTCGAAGTAGTCCGAGACAGCCACCGAGATGGAACCGGGTGCCGAGCGCGGCGGCTGGAGCACGTTGAGGCCCTCGACGATGAGGATGTCGGGGCGGTCCACGTCAACGTAGGTGTCGGGCACGATGTCGTAGGTGACGTGCGAGTACACCGGGGCTTTTGCGTGCGGGTTGCCGGCCTTCACCGAGGCGAGGAACGAAATGAGGGCCGAGCGGTCGTAGGACTCGGGAAACCCCTTGCGGGCGATGAGGGAGCGTTCCTGCAGGATCCGGTTCGGGTAGAGGAAGCCGTCGGTGGTCACCAGGTCCACGCGCGGCGTGGAGTCCCAGCGGGAGAGCAGCAGCTGGAGGAGGCGCGCGACCGTTGACTTGCCGACGGCGACAGAGCCGGCGATGCCGATGACGAAGGGGGTCGAGTGGCCTTCGGGTTCGCCCAGGAACGCGTGGCGCTCGGCGGCGGTGCGGCGGCGCCCGTCGATGTAGAGCTGGAGAAGGGCCGACAGGGGCCGGTAAATCATGTCGACCTCGGTCATGTCGATGGGGTCGCCTAGCGAGGCGATCTGGTCGATGTCTTCTTGCGTGAGCGGCAGCGGAGTGCGGTCCGTCAGGCGGTCCCACGCGCAGCGGTCGAAGCGCGCATAGGGGCTGGGATTGGCCCGCCATCCCACGTTCGGGGCCGCTGTCGACGAGGCCGTGGCTGGGGTGTGCGAGGAGGCGTCAGTGGTGCTCACGGGCTTATTCTCCCTCACATGGGCGCATGTGCGCGCCCCGTGTTCACCAGACGTTCACCACGTGAAGCGACACACGTTGGGTACCGCTGGCGGGGTGGGTGTGTTGAAATTAGTTCCATGTGTGGAATTGTTGGACATATTGGATGCAAGGCCTCCCAGCGCAGCCGCGAGGTGATCCTCGGCGGTCTGGCGCGCCTGGAGTACCGCGGATACGACTCGGCGGGCATCGCCCTGGCATCGGATGAGGGCCTGTACGTGCGCCGCGCGGTCGGTAAGCTCGTCAACCTCGTCGAAGAGCTCGACGCGGACAGCCCCGCCGACGCCTACGCCGGCATCGGGCACACCCGCTGGGCCACCCACGGGCGCCCCACGGTCGCGAACGCTCACCCTCACACGAGCCCGGACGGCCGCTTCTCCCTCGTGCACAACGGCATTATTGAAAACGCGGACACCCTGCGTGCCGCCCTCGTCGCCGACGGCGAGACCTTCGCCTCCGAGACCGACACCGAGGTGGTCGTCCACCTGCTGGCGCGCGCCTACGATGAGGCAACCCCGGCCTCGTACACCGGCGCAGTCGCCGGACTGAGCGGCACCGACGAGGAGGTGGCGCGCCGACTGGTTGCGGCCATGCGCGCGGTCACCGACAAGCTGCACGGTACCTTCACGCTCCTGGTCGTCTCCAACCAGTCCCCGAACGTCATCGTCGCGGCCCGACGCTCCTCCCCGCTGGTCATCGGCCTGGGCGAGGGCGAAAACTTCCTGGGCTCGGACGTCCTGGCCTTTGTCGAGCACACGAACCGCGCCGTCGAAATCGACCAGGACCAGATCGTCGTCGTCTCCGCGACCGACGTGACCGTCATCAACCCCGACGGGAGTCCCGTCGAACCCAAGGAATACGAGGTCGATTTCTCCTCCGACCGCGCCACCAAGAACGGCTGGCCGACTACATGGAGAAGGAAATCCACGAGCAGCCCGACGCCGTGGGCGCCACCCTGGCCGACCGCATCGACTCCCACGGCCGCCTGGCCCTGGATGAGGTGCGCATCCCCGAGTCCGTCCTGCGCTCCGTCGACAAGGTCATCATGATCGGCTGCGGCACCGCCTCCTACGCGGGCCAGGTCGCCCGCTACGCGATCGAGCACTGGTGCCGCATCCCCGTCGAGGTCGAGCTCTCCAGCGAGTTCCGCTACCGCGACCCCGTCGTGGGCGAGAAGACGCTGGTCGTCGCCATCTCGCAGAGCGGTGAAACCATGGACACCATCCAGGCGATCCGCCACGCCCGCGAGCAGGGCGCGAAAGTCGTCGCCATCGTGAATACGCCCGGCTCGACGATCTCGCGCGAATCTGACGCCGTGATCCTCACCCACGCCGGCCCCGAGATCGCGGTCGCCTCCACGAAGGCCTTCACCGCGCAGGTCACCGCCTGCTACATCCTGGGCCTGTACCTGGCGCAGGTGCGCGGCAACAAGTACGCCGACGAGATTGCCGACTACATGGAGAAGCTCGCGCGTGTCCCCGAGGCCATCGCGAAGGTCCTGGAAAACGGTGAGACGGTCCGCCAGTTCGCCCGCACGATGCAAGACGCGACCTCCGTCATCTACCTGGGCCGTCACGTCGGCTTCCCCGTCGCCCTCGAGGGCGCGCTCAAGCTCAAGGAAATCTGCTACATCCACGCCGAGGGCTTCGCCGCCGGCGAGCTCAAGCACGGCCCCATCGCGCTCGTGGACGAGGGGCAGCCGGTCATCGTCATCGTGCCGACCCCGCGCCGCCCCGAGCTGCACGGCAAGGTCCTGGCCAACATCGCCGAGGTCCGCGCCCGCGGCGCCCGCACGATCGTGGTCGCCGAGGAAGGGGACACCTCCGTCGATGAGTTCGCCGAGGTCGTCTTCCGCGTGCCCCCCGTGCCGACCCTGTACGCGCCTCTCCTGACCGTCGTGCCGCTGCAGATCTTCGCGTGCGAACTCGCCTCCGTCAAGGGGCTGGACGTCGACCAGCCGCGCAACCTCGCCAAGTCCGTGACCGTGGAGTAACCACCCGCGCGGGGCACCTGTCCTGCGGACGCGCCCGGGCCTCGTTCCTCATCCAGGGACGAGGCTCGGGCAGTTTTGTGGTCTGGTTTCAGTTCCTCATGCTCGGGGCGACCGTGAAGTCCCCTTGCGTGTTGTACGTGGCAAGCTCTCGACGGCATGTGTGCTCACAATTCAATGCCACCCGGCTACTCATGGAGTTCATGAGCGTCGCAGATGATTCCTCCAGGTCGAATGCGTGTCTCGGCCTGCCTGTGGACTTCTATTGGCACGGCGGCGGCAGTGGCACCGCTCAAGAGCACATTAGCCTAGCTGTGAATGCTCTCATGGCGGCCATCAAGAAACCGGCGAACCGTCGCTGGAATCCATACCAAGAGGCAATGATCCGAGCGAGTTTAGAAAGCGCCTGGAAAAAGCGGCTCAAGGTAAGCTCCGACCACCGGGAGAGCTGAAATCTTTACGCGGGGGGTGCCACTCTCTTTGAGATTCGGTGGCGGGACATCAATGTTCGCGAAGTTAATCCCTTAGGGAATGAATCCTATGTTCAGGTTGAGATTCGCCTCATCCACGCTCAGCCATACGATCAGCTTGGCCTTTGCATACTGGGCCTTCACGCTCATGAGAAGGTAATCGTCGAGGGGGGACCCGGCTGCGACCAAGGCCGCGCAAGACGCTGAGATCGGCATTGCCGAAAGCCTTCTCAACTCGGGATATTCCACATGCTGGGGTGTCGAGCGGCGCACACAACATGACTGAAGTTTGCATAACGTCATCTCACACTTATATAGTTTAATCTATGACTTCAGTGAGTGATGAGATCCTTGAGCGCCGCGCAGATCTGCTGGTCGATGCGAAGGATCGCCTTCTCGAGGATTTGGTAAGCCTCCGCAAGGAGCATAAGCTCAGCCAGCAGACTGTCGCCGAGCGCATGGGTGTCAGTCAGCCGACGGTCGCTGCGTTTGAACGCTATGACGCTAACCCGACCGTGTCATCCATCATCCGATACGCGATGGCCGTCGACGCACTCCTCGACATTAAGGTTGTCGATGACTGTGGTGAGGGTGTGCCCGCTACGTGGCAGATGACCGGAGCCGCCAAGGCGACTGTCCGTGTTCCGGCGACACCGCGTCAGGCGCAGACGATCAGCATTACGCAGGAGCTAGCTCATGTCTGAGACCCCCCTCTTGACGAGCATCGACGAGATGCTTGAGACTGCACAACTCCAGCTTGCAGACATTCGCTTTGACCACATGTCGATTGATCTTGTGGAAAATGCTCCCCAGGCGGGTTCCGATCTCGAAGGCAGTGAGTCGACGCCGATCGAGATCAACTGTATGCTCGGCACTCGCCACGAAGGCAAACGTTTCGGAACACGATTTGAGTTCCAGTTTAAGGCTACGCAGTGGCAGGCCGTTATCGCGGTCATTACCTACTACGAGGGTTGCCAGGAGTTTGCTCTCGCTCCTGAAGTCCCTGCAGACTTTGCATCGAGAGTCGCGCTCATGGCGGCGTTTCCTTATGTTCGTGAAGCCCTCAGTGATCTGACCACGCGGGTTACCGGCACGGCGGTTGTTCTGCCTCTCCTTCGCCCTGGTCAAATCGTATTCACTCTCAACGAGTAGTCCAGGTGTTTCTCGCGCAAGGGCTGTGTGCGTCTTCCGATCTTGTTCGTTCGATAGGGCGGCACCAGGCTGCGGCTTCGTGAGCGCTAACGGGCCTCGTTCCTCATCCAGGGACGAGGCCCGGGTCGCATTTGCGTGGACCGGTGTCAGATTCCGAAACCTGGGCGTGCGCTGCGTCATGGACAGGGCCTGGTCTGGTGAAAGGCTTCACGACGTACATGTGAAACAGGAGCCAAAACGGCGATGGAGTTTGCGGGGGTGGGGGAGGGGGAGACTAGCGTGGAAGAGGTGGCGGCGCTCCTGCCGCACCCACCAACGTAAATCACCCCGGCCTCGTCAATCGGGGCCGCGACCACCCCAGGAGGTGCGCATATGACCCTGTCCACGATCCTTATCGGCATCCTGCCCTCAGTCTTCTTCGGTGTCGCCACGACGCTGATGGGAAAGACCGGCGGCTCAGACCGCCAGCGAGTCATGGGCGCCGTCCTCGGCGGCCTGCTCATGGCCGCCGTCGCCACCCCCTTCCTGCATCCCGCGTGGACGCCGCTGAACCTGGGAGTCTCCTTCCTGACCGGCCTGCTCCTTGGCGTCGGCGTGTGCGATCAGCTGCGCTCCTACTCGGTCCTGGGTATGAGCCGCACGATGCCCCTGTCCACCGGCGGTCAGCTGGTCCTCATGTCTCTGGCGGGCATCGCGATCTTCGGCGAGTGGCTCCACGGCGGGGCGCTGCCCTACGGCCTCGCCGCCATCGCCGTCCTCATCGTTGGCATCTGGTTCCTGTCGCGCTCCGAGTCTGGCTCCGACGCGGCCTCTCTCGACTGGAAGCGCGGTGCCTTCCTGCTGACGACCTCTACGCTGGGCCTTGTCGCCTTCCCGCTCATCATCAAGTTCTTTGAGATTCAGCCCGCCGAGTTCCTCCTGCCCCAGGCAGTCGGCTACACCGTGTACTGCGCGATCTTCTTTGGCGTCCAGGGGCGCGGCGGCGTTGACCCCGAGGATTCGCTGCGCCACCGCCGCATGGTTCCCTCGATTGTTAACGGCGTCCTGTGGGGGACCGCCATCCTGCTTCTCCAGCTCAACTCCAACAAGCTGGGCGCGGGCACGGGTTTCACCCTCTCGCAGCTGGGAATCCTGATTTCCACGCCGCTGGGCATTCTGTGGCTTCACGAGACGCGCTCGCGCAAGGAACTGCGCTGGACCATCATCGGCGTCGCCCTCGTCATCGTAGGCGCGGTCCTGGCGGGCGTCGCCAAGACCCTCGACGTGGCCTAAGTGACGCGATGGAGCCACCTCACCGCTCGGTGCGCGACGGCGGTGGCGACCCCGATACTCTCCCGGGCCTCGTTCCTCATTCGGGACGAGGCCCGGGCTGCATCCGCGGGCACTGTGACGTCGTTGCGCAAGCGGGCACCCCGGGCGTGCGCGGTGCGACAGAATATGGCGCATGTTCACGATTGATAGAGCTGCTCTGTCCTTCGCCCACGCTCGGGAACTGGAGAAAAGTGCATTGATCAGGCGGTTTCTGAGGGAGATCTGGACCGCTACATGCTCGACGTCGCGGGCGAGGTTGCGGCCGCGGTCGTGCGCATCATTGACCTCGGCGGACAGTCGCTGCGCTCCATCGAGAACACGCCCGCATGGTCCGAAGTGTTCCTCGCACACGCCCGGATCGACAGCATCGTGGGCACCGGTGCCAAGGCCCGCTCACGGGCGCACTCGCGGAATCCGTGGAGCTCCTCAACAGGCTCTCCGCCATCAAGCCGCGGCCCGTCATCGCGATCGACGTCCCCTCGGGCCTGACCGACGACGATGGCGCGATCACGGATCCGATCCTGCGTGCCACCCACACGCTCACATGCGAAGAGCCGGTTTAACGCGTGTGCAGGTGGGTCCAGAGTGTCACCTGACTGTCCGATGACGCAATCCGCTGGAGCGGACTCTATCGCGCCCTACCGCAGCGTCCGGGACTGACCTCAGCAGTGCGAAAGATTCTATAATCCCGGGCTGTGTTTGTGAATCGCGCGTGACCTGCGGATTCGTGGGTAAATGTTTAACGCTTTGAACTTCTTTGATAGGGTCGATATGTGACAGAGTCGCGCAGCGTTGCGCCTGGTAGAGGAGGGACTCGAATGACAGATCTGCACATCGTGGAGGGCGATCTTGAAGTGTTGCGTGATCGAACGCGGATCGTGGGCGAGGATTTGGAGCCCGTCACCGTTGCCGACATTGGCGGCTACGTGACGAACGCGATGCAGGGAGCAACCAGTGTGGGTGAATCGCAGCGCGCGTGCGATCGTATCGATGACGACGTGACAGGCGTCGTCACTGCACTGTCGGACTTCTCCCAATCTGTCGACGAGTCCATCACCAACTACGCCACCACGGAGGACGCGTCCAGCGTGAGCTTCACGGTCCCCGCGCACGTCTACGGGCCGCTCACCGGCAACAAGCTGCGTCAGATGTGGGAGGCCGAGCGCTGATGGGACTGTCATGGGCTGACGTGAAGGAATGGACCGATGCGGGCCTCAATGAGGCCATCGCCATCGCAGAGGATGCTCGCAAGGCCGCGTCCAATCAAGCGGCGGAGCTTGCATCGCATAAGAGTTCTATCGCGTCGACGGGTCAAGCGCCCAGCGACATGCGATCGGCGCTCGATGCCATCCAGGGCAATCTCGATGCGCGCGTCAACGAGCTCAGCGAGCTGATGATGGCCTGTGCCGAGGCCTACGACGGCGTGCGCGTTGTTATCGCGAAGGCGGATTCATGCAAGGAGCTGAGCGCCAGCCTCGGGTGCACGATTTCAGATGATGGAACAGTGTCGGCTCTGGTCAATGACGACGGGGTGAGCAGTAGTAAACACGAGGAGCTGACAGAGCTACTGAGTGAGACGTTGACCGAGGCCGACCGGGTTGACGTCGCCTTCGCGGCGCGGCTCAAGGCTCTCGGGGACGGAACCTATTCGTCGAACGAGAATCACGCGTCGGCCTCACCCGGCCTCGCCAACAATGCGGACTCCACGTGGACGCCTCGCCAGGTCTCGGCCTGGTGGAATTCCCTCACCGAGGCCGAACGGCAAGCCTGCATTGAGGGGAATCCCAAACTGTACGGGAATCTTGACGGCATCGACATGGCGTCGCGCGCCGCCGCGAACGACCTTGTCCTGAATGGACGTAAGGACGCCTCCGGTAATCGCATCCCGGGAACGTCCATGCTGGATGAGGCGCAGGCCGAGTATGATCGCGTGAAGGCGCTGTATGACGAGGCTCAAGCAAATCCTCACAAGTACGATGCTCGTGGTGAGGGGCTGAGGCCAAATCCCCACAAGGATGAGCTTGAAGCGGCGCAGCATAGGCTCGACGAACTCAATCTGTTGGTTAAATGGCTGGGACCTGAGGAGAATAAGCTGGGAGCTGAGGAGAATAAGGATGCTTCGCTCATTGCCCTTGATGACAGTGGGGACCGTCTTAAGGCGGCAATTGCCTTCGGCGACGTCGATAACGCTGCGCACGTTGCTACCCTGGTGCCCGGAATGGGCACCAACGTACACGATTCGGTTGAGCGCTACATGGACACCGCGGCACGACTGCGACAGAATGCGGCGGAACTGGCACATATAGACGAGAGTGATGTCGCGACCATCGCGTGGCTCGACTACGACGCTCCTCCGGATTTCTTTAAGACTGGCGATACCTCCGTGGCTTCGGTGGATCTGGCGAAGGCGGGGGGCCAGCGCCTCACGGAGCACGTGACGGGCATCGACGCCTGGCGGCAGGAACGCGGCATGTCTGTCCACCAGACCGCGGTGACGCACTCCTATGGGTCCACGACGGGCGGCTTTGCGATGCGTGACATCGGGCGTGGCGTCGTCGACGACTTTATCTACTCCGGCTCTCCGGGCAGCGCCGTCCAATCCGTCGAGCGCTTGGGGGTTGAGCCCGGACACGTCTACGTCAGCGCGGTTCCATCGCTGGATGCGGTGCAGGGTATCGGGCCGGACGGATCGTTCGGCAGAAACCCCGATCAGCTCGAAGGAATCGAGCACCTGTCGGGGGACACTACGGGTGCTCAAGACCATAAGAATCTCCTCGAGCCCCGCTATGATCGCTGGTGGTTGGCCCCGACTCCGCTTGGCCCGCTGGCCGTCACCGACATTCCGAATCCTTTCGGTAACCACTCGACCTACTTCAGTCCCCCCGAGGCAGGGCAGCACAACGTTGCTTTTGACGACATTAGCCGCGTGGTTGGAGGTGACAAGTGATGCGTCGGGTTGTTGGTGTGTTGTGCGTGCTTGCGTGTGCGGCGTTGGTAGGGTGTGTTCCTTCTGGGCGGGAGTGGTTTGATCCGCCCGAGGGTAAGACTTCTTTTGAGAAGCGCCAGACTATCAGTGAATTCATGGAGCACACCGAGCCGGTCTTCGTGGAGTTTATCGCCGATGTTGTGCGGCGCAATAGCGGCGACGAATTGTATTACTTCAGGAATGAGTCGCTCAGGGGGTGTGAGGACGGCACTGGAGCTCGTTTACACTCCCTGCTCTTTGGTGTGCGTATGGATGGTGATGGGCATCTTGCTGAGTCGTCGCACATTTTGGAGGAGGCGGGCTTTGTTCCCCCGCCGGAGTTTGTTGCCGACGAGCACGCGGTAATGCGTTGGGTGCGTCCAGGTGATGCCGACACGATGAAGGTTGTGTATTTTCCGAACGAGGGCTTCAGCATCGCGTACGAGACCGGCTGTCACCCGCTGGGGGAGCTGACCCTGAAGGATTACCGGCAGATACTCGAGGACTGGGATCCGGTCGAACGTTTCCCCGACATGACTGTCATGGAAGGGAGCTTTAGGCAATCCCTTCAATCGGGGACTCAGAGCTGAGGGCTTGTCCGCCAGCCCTCGGTCGTGAACTGGCACATAGGCAGCGCCCCGTTGTGTGAATACCACCATGAGGTGTCTGTGAAACAGTAGACACAACGGCGACGGAGTTTGCGGGGGTGGGGGATGGGGCTACTAGCGTGGAAGAGGCGTGCGCATGACCCTGTCCGCCGGCGGCTAGCGATTCTCATGTCCCTGGCGGGCGTCGCCAAGACCCTTGACGTTGCCTGACGGACCTGCCCACGCTATGCGTGCGGCGGTATCCCATCCTCGCGTTCGGCAAGAATGCGTTCAATGTCTGCATCCGGGAGGGGCTTACCCGTTGCGTCCAGTAGGCCGTGACGCTTCAAGTACTGATAATACGGATCAGCAAAACGAGGCAGAGGAAACGGCAACAAATACACGACCCCGACCACAAGCGCTAACAAAGCGATGAAGAGCAGAACCCTCACAATAAAGACAGGGGCACCAATTGGTTCGAGAAGAAGAGCGATTCCTCCGAAGAAGAACCAGAGGCCGACGCAGGGGCGCAGCATCGCCTGGGCGTTGCGCGTGGGGGACAGTGCCGCAGACATCCTCCGCCACGATCTGGCAAGCGGCGAGTCCGTGTATGTTTCGAACCACCACGCATGAATAAGGAGGCAGCCAAACACCACGCAGCCGATTCCGCTCCACATGTTTCGTGTCCTTTCCGAGCGCCTTGCACGCTCCGTCAGCTGTATGGTCCCTTGAATGGGTACGCGCGCAGCGTTGGGTTATTCCAGTTGCTCATGGTCTCACGTGGGCTCTCTCTGGGATGACTCGAGGTAGCGTGCGGATGCTTCGATGTCGGCTTTATTTTCGTCGTCGATTTCTCGAAATGCACTATCCGCGCCATCTATTCCCTCTTGTATGAAGCCCAGGATTTGCGCGATGTCACTCGCGGCCTTCGTGATCTTGGCGATCTTCTCATCCAGGGAAGCTTGATGTTCGCTGCCTGTTGCAGGTGAATCAAGCGTGAGGCTGTTCAGCGTCGTCTGTGCGTAGTCGGCGTCTTGTTGAGCTATCTTGACTTCCCCGAAGTTCCACGAAATCATGCGCGTTCACCACCCTTTGCATCGTCGGCGGGGGGCGTGAAGAGTTGGGCAAGTTGGCCCCATAGGACGGTTTGAAGGACGGGCTCCATGGTGGCTTCTTCGCCGGAGGATTCGCCTTGTGGCGGGGTGACCAGGTAGGAGCCTGCGGGTGTGGACAGGACATTCAGGGCAGCCCAGGGGATTAGACCGTCGGGGGTGATGTTGTCGCGTGTCCAGGTGGTGTATTCCCATTGGCGGTTGAGCAGGGCCTGGGAGAAGAGGGAGTCGGAGGGGCCGAAGGTGGTGAGGTGCTCCAAGATGGCTTGTGCGGTGTCCAGATCGCCGTCGGTAGCTGCACCGATGAACTCAGAGGGCAGGTAAGGGGGTCCATCGAAGGCCTCGGGGCGCGGTCGCAGTGGGGAGTTCGCGGCGACGACATGGGGGATCTCCTCGGTGTCGATACGGTAGATGTGGATCTTTTCCCCGCGCGCGCGGGCGATGGTCGCGTAGGGGCGGGACAGCCAGATCCGCAGGTTGCGGTGGGTTGGGTGCGTAGGGGTCAGGGACGCCATCGTCATGGTGGCACGTGCCCGTTTCATAGACTCCCACAGTGCCTGTGCGGTCTCGCTGAAGGCATTTTCGTCGACAACGGCTGTCGCGCTTAGGTTCAGGTCACGTGCGGTGTCGAGCTGCTCAGCCTCGGGGATACGGCGCGATGCCAGAGACAGGAACGACATAGCCTGTTCGACGGGCAGGCTCAGGGTGGGGCGGAAGGAGTCGGTGGGGCTCATAGGGCAACCTCGATGGTGGGAACGATGGTGACGATGTCGTCGGCGACGAGGGGGAACTGGTCAGTCGTTGCCGTCGCCGTCACCGTGATGAGGAAGCGCTGGCCGCCCTGGGTGCGGTGGACCCACGCCCACTGGCACATAGTGATGGGTACCGTTCCCTCAATGTAGATGCCTGTGCGTAAGAATGACCCGCGCGGGGCGGCGGGCCACGCCATGTCTTCGAGCATGATGAAACCGCCGATGGTATCACCGATGAGGCGCGCCGAGTCGGCCAGGACCACCGCGTCGTCCTGGTCGTCGGGGATGGACGAGGCAATGGCTACGATCGTGGCTGCAAAGCTGTGGGTGGGGTCAAGAGGACCGGCCAATCCACCAAAGGACACGCGTGCCTGCCTGCGTGCCAGCCGGGGTGATGGCAGCGAAAGCCTCCTCGGGCAACGCAGACCACCGATCAGGAGCCTGATAAGAACAAGTCATGAGGACGTATCTCCTTCGCGTTCGGCAAGAATGCGTTCAATGTCTGCATCCGGGAGGGGCTTACCCGTTGCGTCTAGTAGGCCGTGACGCTTCAAGTACTGATAATACGGATCAGCAAAACGAGGCAACGGCAGGGGCAACAGGTACACCACGCCAATAACGAGGGGGACTGAGCCAAGGAACGCGAACAGGGTAATGAGCGGTGTCGGTGCGCCGACCTCCTTGAGGACCACAGCTACTCCTCCGAAGACAAGCATGAGCCCGGTGCAGGGACGCAGCATCGCCTGTGCGTTGCGCGTGGGGGACATTGCCGCGGACATCCTCCGCCACCATCTGGCAAGGGGCGAATCAGTGTACGTCTCCAGCCACCACGCATGGACAATGAGCGCGCCGAGAACCGCTCCCGCAACTGAAAACCACATATCGCTATCCTCCAAACCACTTGGCGACGGGACTCACCACGTAATCGTTAAACACATCAGCAAATACACCGCCGGCCTTGCTTGCTACGACTCCGCCGACGATACCTCCGACGACGCCTCCGACGACAATGCCGACGGGTCCTCCCGCCGCGCCGATCGCGGCTCCCAGCTGCGCGCCGTAGGTCGCGCCGGCCCAGCTGGCGGCACCAGTCATGACTCCCCTGACTCCGGCACGCGTGATCTTCTCACCTTCACCCATGTCCGGATGGTTGATGGTGTCGGACTGGTAGGAGTTGTAGGCGTTGATGCCGCCTTCTGCGACGGCGCCGACGACACCGGCTACCTTGCCGACCTTTTCGAGTCCTTCGACGGCACCGGGTATCTTCGGAGCCTCGCCCGCGCGGTGCCTCGCGTATCGCGTCCAATTGGACAGGTCGCCCTTCGCGGTGAACTGTTTCCACTTCGATAACTGCGCAAAGTTCTCGGGAGGGGCATAGTGGCCGTTATGGAACCACGCGTGCCCCGCGCGCCACACGTTGCTAGCAAGGTCAGACCAGCCGCCTAGGGCACTCGTCGTCGAAGCAACGGGGTGTTCGGAATTGGGAATGAAGCTCCCCTTGAGCTGCTCCATGAGCGCCTGAAGGGTTTTCTCCCACACGGATGTGTCCACGTTGGCAAGAGCGGTGGAAAACTCTTGCTCGGCGGTACGGTGCAGGCTCTGAGCGACATTGAGCTGCGAGAGAGCGGAGTAATAGGAGCTCCTGTGCTCCGACGGCGCGTCTGCCTGAACTGTGACCGTGCAATTCGTGTAGTCGCCGCTGACCGAGAGGCCACCTGCCTGCGCGTTGGTGACGACCGTTTGATACTTCTCGCGCACGACGCCCATCGCGCCCGCGAAAGCATCAAGGGCTGAACGAAGCTTCGCGGCTTGCGCGCTCACGTCCGCGCATACGTCGGAGAGATCCGAGTAATCGTCCGTGATAGCCGGGACACACATCGCGCTTTGATGCGACATGAGGTCCTTCGCCCCTCGAATGTTGATATCGGCGTCTGTCAGCTTCTGGTCAAAGTGGGTTAAGGGTCAAAATGTGTGTCTGGCTCGGCGTGTCGCGGGGGTTAGATTTGGCCTTTTTGAATGCCGATTGAGTGGGTGTAGTCGGTGTCGATAGCGTTGTCGTAGAGGGCTGGGCGTCCTGTTTCGTGGTCGGCTTGGTTCTCGGTTTGGGTCAGGGTGGATACTTTGGCGAGTTGGCCCTGGCCCCAGTCGGACTGCCTGGCGATTCGTACTGGATCGTCAGGCAGTTCCGTTTTTAAGTAGAGCCACCAATCCAGCATGCGGCGTTGTCGTTCGCCTGATCTGCCGCGGTGGGTTCTGGCGAGCAGTTTGAGCTGGGCGTTGATGCCGCCTTCTAAGCTGTTGGTGGTGGATTTGATCCGCTCGGGCGCAAGGACTCCTGCTGGCGGGTTGAGGTAGACAAACAGCATCTCGGACCGCCAAAGATGGTTGAGGCTGTTGTGATGTGTCCCGGGTATTGTGGAGAGTGTCTTAGGCCGGATTGGAGGTTTGGGATGTCTGGTCAGCGTAAGTATTCGATGGAGTTGCGTGAGCGTGCGACGCGTATGGCGTTGGAGGCTCGTGCTGATCCTTCTAGGCGCAAGGGTGCTATCAAGCGTATTGGCGGCCAGTTGGGGGTCAATCCTGAGGCGCTGCGTACGTGGGTGCGTGCCGTGGAGCAGGGCGGGCGCAATGAGCGTGGCGAGGTCAGTGATCAAGAGGCCCGCATCCGGGCGCTGGAAGCTGAAAACCGTGAACTGCGCCGAGCCAATGAGATCTTGAAGGCGGCGTCGGCTTTTTTCGGGGCGGAGCTCGACCGCCTCGGACGCTAGTCTACGATTTCATCGAGGCCAACCGGCATCGGTGGGGAGTCGAGCCAATCTGCACTGTCTTGTCCCAGTCAGGGGTGCGGGTTGCTCCCAGTAGTTATTACGCCGCTCGGGCGCGCCCCTTGTCGGCGCGCAGTGCGCGCGACGAGGCGCTCACAGACGTGATCAGACGCGTGTGGGAGGAGAACTACTGCGTGTTCGGGGTGCGCAAAATGCATGCCTTCCTCAACACTCACGAGTTGGGCGTGGGACACGTGGCGCGCTGCACGGTTGAGCGCTTGATGCGGCGTATGGGTATTCGTGGCGTGAGTCGGCGTCGGACCCGCCATGTCACGGCCTCAGCACCGCGCCATGCATGCCCCTTGGACCTGGTCAATCGGCATTTCGGGGCACATGACCTCAACGAGTTGTGGGTCGCAGACATCACCTACGTGCCAACCCAGGCTGGCTGGGTCTACGTCGCTTTCGTTACCGACGTGTGCTCGCGTAAAATCCTGGGGTGGAAAGTCGCGTCCTCGCTGCGTACTGACCTGGCCCTGGACGCATTGAACATGGCGATCTGCCAGCGACGCCGCGAAAACATAGACACTCGAGGGCTTGTGCACCACTCCGATCGGGGCGTGCAATACCGCGACGTGCGCTACGGACAGGCACTAGCCCAATGCAAGGCCATAGCCTCAGTAGGATCCACCGGCGACTCCTACGACAACGCCCTGGCCGAGGCCTTGAACTCCTTATACAAAGCCGAACTCATCTACAACAAAGCACGTCCCGGCTACACAGGTCCATGGCGCGACCAACGCGAAGTCGAACGCGAAACCTCAGCCTGGGTCCACTGGTACAACACAAGCCGCCCTCACCTCGCCCTGGGCGGAATCACACCGCAACAAGCAGAAAACAAACACACAACAACACGAAAGAAAGCGGCCTAAAACACCCTACACAAAACCCGGGACTTGACAGTTGTAGGCCTTGCGCACGTTGTGGTGGGTCCACACGCGGGTCCATGCACCTGTTTTGGGGTCTTTGATCATGGTTTTCTCGTTCATCCATTCCCGGTAGATCGTTGAAAACTCGTGCAGTTGCACACCCCACGCGGCGGCTTCATCCAGTGTGGTGATCCGGGTCAGTTTCAGCGCAAGTCGGTAGATGGTGCGCCCGGCATCGGTGCGTGGGTTGGTGGTGGTGTAGCGGCGGACCACGCGTTGGGCGTGGACGAGGCAGCGTTGAATTTTCGTAGTCGGCCAGCACTTTTTGATTGCGCTGTATGCGCCTTGGCCGCCGTCGATGACGGCGATGAGTGGGGCTTCGATGCGTTCAAGCAGCAGTTGGTAGTCGCGGGTGGTTTCGTGTTTGCACCAGTGCCAGGCGATCACGTGGTCGATGGTCGCCGCGACGATCAGGCAGCCACCGGCGGTGTAGGTGCCATCGAGAAATACCTGGTCGTAGATCCGCTTGTGGTGGCCGGCGGTGGGGTCAGGCACATCAACGAGCCAGCACCACTTGAAGCGCCGCTTCATGGTGGCGCGGCTAACACCGTTTCGTTTGGCTAGGTCGTCGAGTGATATTGCGGTGGTGCAATGCTCGATGAACTGGGTGAACACTGCCGCGTTGGTGATGTCGTTTCGACGTTTGACGCTGGAGGCGCCGCATTGTTTGCAGCGCCATCTGGTGGTGCCTTTGCTGGTGGTGCCGTTGCGTTTCATTTCACCGCCGCAGTGGCAGCGTGGTTGGTTCTTCGACATTGCGACACCACACCACGCCGCGCATAGCACATCACGGCTGCCACACCGAGGATTTCCCGTCGGGGGCTAGATATATGCTTCCGGAGCATATACTTTCCGGAAACCTACAGGTCAATCCGTGAAAATCCGCGATTCCGGACACACATTTTGACCCTTAACCCTCAAAAGTAGTGAACTGAGAATCAGCTGCCGATGCGGCGTCGGGTTTTACCGAGAAAGCCCACGAGAACGATTGCGCCGCGTTCGGGTTTGGGCCGGGCGAGGGAGATGGCGTACTCATCGTGCTGCCTCACAGAATGTGTGTTCCATGGGGATCTTCCGATTGTCCTGTCGTGCATCAATCCGTGACGCTCACTACTTTACTCCGTGTTGTCAAACAGGGCGCGGGTCACGTCCATGCTCTGGAACGAGGCTCCGTTTTGTGGCTCTACAATCGATGTCTGCAACGTTTTTTACGTGACTGAGTGGCGCGCCAGCATCCATCGACGCCCTCCGAGTCGGCCAAGACCGCCGCGTCGTCCTGATCGTCAGGGATGGTGGAAGCCACGGTCATGAGCGTGGCCGCGAAGCTGTGCGTGGTGTCGATGGGACCCACCGCACCGCCCAGCACGCGAGTACCCGACTGGGAGTCAGTCGGGGCGATAGCCGCGAAAGCCTCCTCGGGCAACGCAGACCACCGATCGGGAGCCTGATAAGTCGGGAGCCTGATAAGAAAAAGTCATGAGAATGGGTGTCCTTCACGTTCGGCAAGAATGCGTTCAATGTCTGCATCTGGGAGGGGCTTACCCGTTGCGTCCAGTAGGCCGTGACGCTTCAAGTACTGATAATACGGATCAGCAAAACGAGGCAGAGGAAACGGCAACAAATACACGACACCAATGACAAGGGCGAGCAGACCAGCAGCCCCGAACGAGTACCAGAGGAATGTGGGAGCTCCGATCTTCTCTAGGAGCATCCCAAATCCGGCACCGACGAACATGAGGCCGACGCAGGGGCGCAGCATCGCCTGTGCGTTGCGCGTGGGGGACATTGCCGCAGACATCCTCCGCCACGATATGGCAAGCGGCGAGTCCGTGTATGTCTCTAACCACCACGCATGAATAAGGAGGCAACCAAACACCACGCAGCCAATTCCGCTCCACATGTTATCTACTTTCCTCCAAACCAACTGGCAATAGGACTGACGATACTGTCATTTACTGCGTCTGCGAGGGCTCCACCAATCTTGCTCGCTGCAACTCCTCCGACGATGCCGCCCACGACTCCTCCGACAACAATACCGACCGGTCCGCCCGCCGCGCCGATTGTGGCTCCCAGCTGCGCGCCGTAGGTCGCGCCGGCCCTGCTGGCAGCACCGTCGCGACTCCCCTGACTCCGGCACGCGTGATCTTTTCACCTTCACCCATGTCCGGATGGTTGATGGTGTCGGACTGGTAGGAGTTGTAGGCGTTGATGCCGCCTTCTGCGACGGCTGCGACGACACCGGCTACCTTGCCGACCTTTTCGAGTCCTTCGACGGCACCGGGTATCTTCGGAGCCTCGCCCGCGCGGTGCCTCGCGTATCGCGTCCAGTTGGACAGGTCGCCCTTCGCAGTGGTTGTCCCCCACGGGGATAGCTCTGCGAAGTTAGAAGGCCGAACGTATTGCCCGTTATAGGCTGAAACGTGGGCTGCTCGCACCCCTGTTGCGGTTAGATCAAGCCATGAGCCGATAGTGCCTGGTAGCGACGACAGAGGGCGTTCGGGATTGGGAATGTATGTATCCTTCAGTTGATCGATGAGGCTCGTCAGCGTCTTTTCCCAGAGGGTCGTGTCGACGTCGTTGAGTGCCGTTGCGAGCTCGTGCTCGGCCATTTTCTGGAGGCTCTTGGCGTTGTTGAGGGCCGATTGTGCAAGGCCATACATGAAATCTTGCTGTGAGGAGCCGGAAGCGTCGAGGTTAACGGGCTCTTTGCATGTAAGGGTGTGGGAGGTGTTGGAGTGGGCCGGAGTGCAGGTGGCGGCGTGGGTGGCGTGGGCGGTGTGCCCATCCTGCCGCCAGTAGGGCCCAGGTGCGCATGGAGGGGTGCGGCGATGAGTGGTTCGGTGTGCCAGTTCCGCGTTTGTTCTTGTTTGTTGGGGCACTGCACCCGATCCGTAGGCAATGCACCTCTTCTGTTCGGGTGCACCGCCACGTAACGGGTGCAGCGCCACGTAACGGGTGCAGCGCCACGTAACGGGTGCAGCGCCCCCGTGCTTGTGGCGGTTGTGGCGACTGTCGGGGTTGTGGGGGTCTTCTGGGCTTGAGTTGTCTTCCGGGCTTGGGGCACTTCGTGGGGTCATTGTGGTGCCTCATGTTGTGGTTCCTCAGAAATGTCGCACGTAATTCCCCGACATGTATTTCAAACATTGAAATCGCACCGTTGGAATTCTGCGGTTTTCTCGATACCTATGAAAAGTTAGGGTACCCAAATTACGTGCGAGTTTTGGTTAATGAGGCGCCCGAGGCGAGCTCCTGTGTTCGGTCGTCGTCCCACGACACTGCCCACGATCTCCGGGACGCTTCGAACACCACCCCCACACCACAAAATGCGAAGAGCCCGATATGTCAAGCGGTAGAACGTCTCGACAGGCGCGCAGCGTAGCAACTGGTCAGGTGAGGGGCAATTGACCGTTTGTTGATCCTGGACGGCCGCGCCCAGTGGAAAGCGCGCGCGGAGGCGCGCGAAAGCATGTGACAATGGAGATATGTTGACATTTGACGGACCCGCCCAGACGTTCCAGCAGGCGCGCTCAATCGAAGAGCGCTTTGTCCGCGAGGCTGCGGAGATCGATGACCCGGACCTGTACATGCGCCAGGTCGGCGACGCGGTCGCGCAGCGCGTGGCCCGCCTCGTCGGTGACACGCCCCCTCTGTTGACCGAACCTCACGAACCCGCCGTCCCCGGCCCGCGGGCGGACGTCGTCGCCTTCGTCGGAGGGGGCGACAACGGTGGCGATGCCCTGTACGCATGCGCGACCCTTGCTGACATGGGCTTCAACGTCGCGGCGATCCTGCTCAAACGAAAGCGCCACTCCCGCGCGCTGCGCGCCGCTAAGACCGCTGGGGTCACCATCGTGGACCTCAAAGGGGGCTCGATTACCACAGTTCTTGATTCCCCCCAGCTCGCCCTGGTGGCATTCGCGAAAGTGTGGATCGACGGCATCGTTGGCATCGGTGGCAAGGGAACCCTCAAGGGGAACCTCGCCGAGGCCGTTGAACAACTCAACGACTTCTCGTTCCTCACCCACCCTGCAGTTGTCTCGATTGACGTGCCCTCGGGCCTGACCGATAACGAGGGGAGCGTGAAGGGCGCCGTCATGCGTGCCACGCACACGATGGCCGTGGGCAGCTTCAAGCGCGCCCAGATCCTGGCGCCCGCCGCGCAGTATTGTGGTGCCTTGGAACTCATCGAGATGGAGTGGACCGGACTCGTTGGCCTGACGCCCGCTGACACGGAGGAAACGAGCGGCGAGGTCCCGGTGTACTTCTACGACGGAACCGGCAGTAGTCGATTCGTTCAAGCCCCGGCCTTTGACGACGACAAGTACGCGCGCGGCGTCGTCGGCCTCGTCGCGGGTTCCGACACATACCCCGGTGCTGGCCTGCTCGCCACACGCGGTGCGCTCGCCGCGGGCGTGGGCATGGTGCGTCTGAACTCCACCCGCCGCGTCCAAGACCTCGTGCTAGCCGCCGAGCCGGGCGTCGTCATGGTGGGCGGGCGCATCCAGGCGGCCCTCATCGGCCCAGGACTGGACGAGGACCGACGCGAGGACGCGCTCGAACTCGCGCAATTCTGCGGCCAGTCCGGCGTGCCGCTCGTCATCGACGCCGGGGGCCTCGACCTGATTCCGGAGCTGGCGGACACCATCAACCCCGAGACCACCGTCCTCACCCCGCACCACGGTGAGGCCGCGCGGCTGCTGACGAGGCTCGGCACGCCGACGAAGCGGGATGAGGTCGCCGCAGCCCCCCTGCGCTACGCGAACCTCCTCCACGATGCCACGGGTTGCCACGTCGTGCTCAAGGGCCCGGTGACCATCGTGCGTTCCTTCGAATACGCGGACATGCTCCGCGATCAGGCGCTGCTCGCCAGCTTCATCAACCCGGAGTTGGGTTTCCCCGACCTGGAGAGCATGGAGGACAGCGTGACCCGCTGCGACTGCACGCTGGTCGCGCCGACCACCACGTCGTGGGCTGGGGTCGCGGGCAGCGGCGACGTCCTGGCTGGCCTGATCGCCGGTATCCTCGCCCGCCCCGTCAGGGACGAGCACGCGCTGCCAGGACCGAACGGACAACCGCAGGCCGTCACGCCCGAACGACTGGTCTCTGCCGTGTGGCTCCACGGTCGCGCGGCGAAGCTGGCCGCCGATGAATACATCGGTCGTGCCCCCATTCAGGCGCGTGACATCGCTGACGCGATCCCCGAAGTGCTCGCCGCCCCCGGTCTCTGAGGCGGGAGGGTGCGCCCGCGCGGCGCGCTCGGGCTCGCGTGAGATACTAGGGGAGTGACTTCCACGAACGAACACGGTCAAGGACGGGGATACCCGTCACAAGCGGTCGTCGACCTGGCCGCCATTCGTCATAACCTGGGCGTCCTGCGGGCTGCCGCCCCCGGCGCGCTTCAGCTCGCCACCGTGAAGGCCAACGCCTACGGGCATGGCCTGCTCCCGGTCGCGCTCGCAGCGCTTGAGGGTGGTGCCGACTGGCTGGGTGTCGCCCAGCTGGCTGAGGCCTTCACCCTGCGCGAAGGCCTGGACGAGGCCGGGGTTGCCCGCGCGGACGCGCCCCTCCTCGCGTGGATTTCCACCTCCTCCTCCGACTTCGCCGCGGCCATCGACGCCGACATCGACGTGTCCGTGTCCTGGACGTGGGTCCTAGCCGACATCTGCGCCGCAGCCCGAGCGGTTGGCCGCCCCGCGCGCGTCCACGTCAAGATCGACACGGGAATGTCTCGCGCCGGCTCGACGCTGGCCGACCTGCCCGCCCTGGCCTCGGCTCTGAAAATGGCCGAGGAAGACGGCCTCGTTGACGTCGTGGGCGCGTGGAGCCACATGTCTCGCGCTGACGACCCCACCGAGGCGGGCAACGCCTCGACCGCCAGCCACGTGCGCATCTTCGAGGAGGGCCTGGCAATCCTGGCCGACGCGGGTATCACGCCGCGCATCCGTCACCTGGCCGCCACCTCCGGGATCCTATGGCACCCCGAGACGCACTACGATATGGTGCGCGTCGGCATCGGCCTGTACGGCCTCAGCCCCGACCCCGCCGTCGCCTCCGCCACCGACCTGAACCTGGTCCCCGCCCTCACCCTGCGCGCGCCCCTCACCTCCGTCAAGGTCATCGAGGAAGGCACCCCGGCCTCGTACGGCGGGACCTGGGTGGCGCCCACGCGCCGCTGGGTCGGGCTGGTGCCCCTGGGCTACGGCGACGGCATCCTGCGCTCCGCCTCCAACCGCGCGCGCGTCACCGTCCACACCGCCTCCGGCCCCCTCGAGGCGCCCCTCATCGGACGCGTGTGCATGGACCAATTCATCGTCGACCTCGGGCCCGCAGACGGCGACGCGGGCACCCCGACCGCGCGCAGCGGGGACGCGCCCGCGGCCGTCGGAGACCTTGCTGTCCTCTTTGGAGCCGGACACGACGGTGATCCGCTTGCCGACGACTGGGCGCGCGCCGCGGACACCATTAACTACGAAATCGTCACCCGCCTGGGCGCCCACATTCCTCGCGCCTATGTCGGTGAGGCCACCGCGACCCAGGGGAGCACCGCTCATGACTGATCAGCCCATCGCCACCTACGCCGTCGACACCAGCGACGCCGACCAGACGCGCGCGCTCGGCGAAGATCTCGGGCGCGTGCTGGTAGCCGGGGACCTCGTCATGCTCTCGGGCGGGCTCGGAGCAGGCAAGACGACCCTCACGCAGGGCATCGGCGTCGGCATGGGCGTGCGCGGGCGCGTCGCTTCCCCGACCTTCATCGTCGCCCGCGTCCACCCCTCCCTTAGCGGAGGGCCGGACCTCATCCACGCGGACGCCTACCGCATCACGGACCTCAGCGACCTGGAGACCCTCGACCTCGACTCCTCCCTCGACGAGGCCGTCACCGTCGTCGAGTGGGGCGACGGCAAAACCGAAGCCATGAGCGAGGAACGCCTCGCCATCGAGGTGCGCCGCGCCAGCGGCGGCCAGGCCGCGCGCGACGGCGACGTCATCGACCTGGAGCACATGGACGACGGTCGCCGCCGCATCGTCCTGCGCGCGCACGGACACCGCTGGGATGGTGTCCTTTGAGAACGTCGTGGCCGCCCACGGGGGGACGCGCATTGACGAGGCCCAGGTGGCCTCGTCGGATACTGACCCAGCCGCGCCCGCCTCTGACAGCGACGAGCGTACCCGCGACGAGTAGGATCACATCGTGCGAGAGATAGCCCTGGACACCCAAGCAGCCACCGCCGTCGCGATCCTCGAGGACGGCCGGGTCATCGGCCGCGCCCACAACGACTCCGTGCGCCACCACGCCGAATCTATTACGCCGCTCGTGCGCGATGCCCTCGCCGCCGCCGGCCTGCCCCCTGTGCTGGCCGAGGTCGGCATCGACCGCATCCTCGTGGGCACCGGCCCCGCCCCCTTCACGGGACTGCGCTCGGGCCTCGTCTCCGCCCGCGTCCTTGCCCGCGTCGCGGGAGTTCCGGCTTACGGGGTCTGCTCGCTCGACGTCATCGCCCGCCAAGGCCTCGACCTGCTCGCCCGCGACATGCGCGTCTACGCGATCGCAGACGCGCGCCGCCGCGAACTCTACTGGGGCTCCTACGTTGCCGCCGGGCCCAACGACGTCACCCTCGAAGGACGCCTCGAAGTCGGTGACGTCTCCGCCCTGCTCTCCGCCATGCACAGCGCACCCGGCCTCGTGGTCGCCGGAGCGCCCGTCCCCGCGCACTCAGCCTCGGCCCTGGCGCGCGTCGACGTCGGCCCCCAGGTCGAGCTTGACCCCGCCGTCATGAGCCGGATCGTCGCCACGCGCCTGGGGCGCGGCGAGGATGAACGCCTGCGTACCGACCCGCTGTACCTGCGCCGCCCCGACATTCACGGCCAGCCGGCGGCTCGCCTGTGAGCACCCAGCTGCGTCTCGCCACCCTCGATGATCTCGAGGCCCTCGTCGACCTTGAGGCGCTCACCTTCCCCGAGGACCCCTGGACCCCCTTCATGCTGGCCGACGAACTGATGTCGCCCGCGTCGCGCTACTGGATCGCCGCCGACGAGTCCGGCGCGCCGATCGGCTACGGCGGCGTCAAGGTCGGTGGCGACCAGGCCGACGTCATGACGATCGGGGTCGCACCCCATGCTCGAGGCCGTGGCGCGGGAGCGGCGATCCTCGACGCGCTCCTCGACTGGGCACGCCAGGCCGGCGCCGCCGAAATCTTCCTCGATGTGAGGCCCTCCAACGAGGGGGCCATCGCCCTGTACAACTCCCGTGGGTTCGTCGAAATCGGGCGTAGGCCGCGCTATTTCCGCAACCCGGTCGAGGAAGCCGTCGAAATGCGCGCGCCCCTGACCCGCGCGGGTGCGAAGACCACCACCAAATAGGAACGATACGTGTCACATTATTCGGCTCCTTCAGCCCCGCTCGGGCACGCGCAGAGGGCCGAAAATGCCGCGGCGTACACCGATTGTCCACGCGCAAAAAACGGCGGAAAATAGCGGAAAGCTGGGGTAGGGGAGAAGCCTACGCGCGCCGTCTCGTGCCAACGTCCTACCGCCGCCGGGCAACGCGCCGATATGCTTCATGCCATGGCCACTCAAAATGTCGCAACGAAGAAGCGCCGCGCGTGGACCACCAGCGTCTTTATTAAGCAGCTGATGGCCGTCTCGGGCTTCGTTTTCGTTTTCTTCTTGCTGTTCCACTCCTACGGCAACCTCAAGATGTTCCTGGGCGCGCAGGTCTACAACGACTACGCGCACTGGCTGCATGAAGAGGCTTTCGTGCCGATCTTCCCGCACGGCGGATTCATCTGGGTCTTCCGCGCGGCCATGGCGCTGATGCTCGTGATCCACCTGTGGGCCGCCGCCTACACCTGGAAGCGTTCGCGTCGCGCCCGCTCCACCCGCTACGTCGTCAAGAAGTCCGTCTCGGACTCCTACGCGGCTCGCACCATGCGTATGAGCGGTGTCCTCATCCTGCTGATCCTGATCTTCCACATCGCTCACTTCACCACCGTGAGCCTGCCCGCGAAGGTCGCGAACTTCGGTGCTGACGTCACCACGCCCTACGCCCGCATGATCGCCTCCTTCCAGTCGCCGGTCCTGGTGATCCTCTACGCCGTGTTCGTCGGCTGCGCATGCATCCACGTCTCCCACGGCTTCTGGTCCATGTTCCAGTCGCTCGGTTGGGTGCGTAACGCGACCCGCAAGCCGCTGGTTCTCCTCTCGGGCCTGGTCGGTCTGGTCATCTTCGTGATGTTCATGGCCCCGCCCGTCGCCATCGTCACCGGCTTGATCCACTGAGGAAGGGCACGCAATCATGACCGATACACTCATCCACGGCCTCTACCGTGAAGGCGAGAAGATCGCCGACACGAAGGCTCCCCACGACGTTCCGATCGACCGCCGCTGGGAGCAGCGTAAGTTCAACGCTGCGCTCGTGAACCCCGCCAACCGCCGTAAGCTGCGCGTCATCATCGTCGGATCCGGCCTCGCGGGCGGCGCCGCCGCCGCCTCGCTCGGCGAAATGGGTTACAACGTCGACTGCTTCTTCTACCAGGACTCCGCCCGCCGCGCGCACTCCATCGCCGCGCAGGGTGGTATCAACGCCGCGAAGAACTACCGCAACGACAACGACTCCGTCTACCGTCTCTTCTACGACACGGTCAAGGGCGGCGACTACCGCGCCCGTGAGGACAACGTCTACCGCCTCGCCGAGGTGAGCGCCAACATCATCGACCAGTGCGTCGCGCAGGGCGTTCCCTTCGCCCGCGAGTACGGCGGCCTCCTCGACAACCGCTCCTTCGGCGGCGTGCAGGTCTCCCGTACGTTCTACGCGCGTGGCCAGACCGGTCAGCAGCTGCTGATCGGCGCCTACCAGGCGCTCGAGCGTCAGGTCGCCGCGGGTACCGTCACCGAGCACTCGCGTCACGAGATGGTCGAGCTCATCGTCGACGAGGGCAAGGCCCGCGGCATCGTCGCCCGCGACATGTCCACCGGCGAGCTCCAGACCTTCATCGCCGACGCGGTCATCCTGGCCACCGGTGGCTACGGCAACGTCTTCTTCCTGTCGACCAACGCTATGGGCTGCAACGGCACCGCCATCTGGCGCGCCTACCGCAAGGGTGCCTACTTCGGTAACCCCTGCTTCACGCAGATTCACCCGACGTGCATCCCCCAGCACGGCGACCAGCAGTCGAAGCTGACCCTGATGTCGGAGTCGCTGCGTAACGACGGCCGCATCTGGGTGCCCAAGCGCGCCGAGGACTGCGAGAAGGACCCGCGTCAGATCGCCGAAGAGGACCGCGACTACTACCTGGAGCGCATCTACCCCTCCTTCGGTAACCTCGTGCCCCGCGACATTGCGTCGCGTCAGGCCAAGAACATGTGCGACGAGGGCCGCGGTGTCGGCCCGAAGATCGACGGTGTCGCCCGCGGCGTCTACCTCGACTTCTCCGACGCGATCCAGCGCATGGGCATGGCCGCCGTGTCCGCCAAGTACGGCAACCTGTTCGACATGTACGAGCGCATCACGGGCGACAACCCCTACGAGGTCCCCATGCGCATCTACCCGGCCGTTCACTACACCATGGGTGGCCTGTGGGTTGACTACGACCTTGAGTCGAACCTGCCCGGCCTGTACGTGGCCGGCGAGGCGAACTTCTCCGATCACGGCGCGAACCGCCTGGGTGCCTCGGCGCTCATGCAGGGCCTGTCGGACGGCTACTTCGTCCTGCCCAACACGGTCAACGACTACCTGGCGCACTGCTTCCACCTGCCCAAGCTCGACAAGAACTCGCCGTCCGTCAAGGAGGCCCTCGACTCGGCTCAGAACCGCATCGATACCCTCATGTCGATCAACGGCACCCGCTCCGTGGACTCGTTCCACAAGGAGCTGGGCAAGATCATGTGGGAGTACTGCGGCATGGAGCGTACCGAGGACGGCCTGAAGAAGGCGATCGGTATGATCCGCGAGCTGCGCGCCGACTTCTGGAAGAACGTTCGCGTTCCCGGCAAGTCGATCGGCGAACTCAACCAGTCCCTCGAGAGGGCTGGCCGCGTCGCCGACTTCATGGAGCTGGGCGAGCTTATGTGCATCGACGCCCTGCACCGTGAAGAGTCGTGTGGCGGCCACTTCCGCGCGGAGTCCCAGACTCCCGAGGGTGAGGCCCTGCGTCACGACGACAAGTTCCTGTACGTGGCGGCCTGGGAGTTCGCCGGTGACGGCGAGGCCCCGATCCTCCACAAGGAAGACCTGATTTACAACGACATCGAGCTGAAGCAGCGGAGCTACAAGTGAACCTGACACTGAGGATCTGGCGCCAAAACGGTCCGAACGACAAGGGCGCAATTCATGAATACCAGGTGAAGGGAATCTCGGACGAGTCCTCGTTCCTGGAGATGCTCGACGTTCTGAACGAAGAGCTCTTCGCCCGCGGCGAGGAACCCATCGCCTTCGACTCCGACTGCCGCGAGGGCATCTGTGGTCAGTGTGGCATCGTCATCAACGGCATCGCTCACGGCCCGGAGGTCACCACGACCTGCCAGCTGCACATGCGTTCCTTCAAGGATGGCGACGTCATCACGATCGAGCCGTGGCGCGCGTCGGGCTTCCCGATCATCAAGGACCTGGTGGTGAACCGCTCCGCCCTGGACCGCATCATCCAGGCCGGCGGCTACATCTCCGTCAACACGGGCGCGGCCCCCGACGCGCACGCGACCCCGGTCCCGAAGCAGGACGCGGATCGCGCGTTCGAGGCCGCCGCGTGCATCGGCTGTGGTGCGTGCGTGGCTGCCTGCCCGAACGCGTCCGCGATGCTCTTCACCTCCGCGAAGGTCACGCACCTCGGCCTGCTCCCGCAGGGCAAGCCCGAGAACTACAAGCGCGTGGTGGGCATGCTCAACCAGATGGACGAGGAGGGCTTCGGCTCCTGCTCGAACATCGGCGAGTGTGCTGAGGTCTGCCCCAAGCAGATCCCGCTTGACGTGATCGCAAACCTGAACCGCCAGCTCGGAAAGGCCGCCTTCAAGGGCGTCTGATCCACCCGAGTGGCCAGGGGCCCGGCGCACGCACGTGCGCCGGGCCCCTTTTTGCGTCCTCGGCCCGCGATGATCCCCTCGTCAAGCGCCCACCAACACTGTGATCTGCGGCGTATCATGGTGACATCAGTGGGGCTCAGAGAGGAGCTTGCCATGCAATTTGATGAGACCGGCCCGAATACGCACACGCGCCGCTACTGGGTCAGCGCGACGGTCGCGATCGGCGCGATGCTTACCTTCGTGATCCTGTCGGTTCTGTTGGTCCTGGGGGTCGTCTTCGGGCCCCCGACCATCAAGCCCGTCGCCGATTCGCTTATCCCGTGGTCGCTGCTTGTGGCCGCCGTCGCGGGCGTCGCGATGCTCATTGCGAACAAGCGGACCGGGCAGGACTAAGACTCGGACTCGAATGCACACGCCGCGCGCTCGCCGCGTGCGCGGCGTCGTCGTGCGCGCCGACTTACACTAGAGGGCGTGAGTGAACCCCTGGTCCTTGGTATTGAGTCAACGTGCGACGAGACGGGCGTCGGCCTCGTGCGCGGCACGCAGCTACTGGTCGACCGCACGGCGACGTCGATGGACGAGTATGCCCGCTACGGCGGCATCATCCCGGAGATCGCGTCGCGCGCGCACCTGGAGTCTTTCCTGCCCACGCTGGACGCCGCCCTCGACGAGGCCGGGGTGCCCCTGGCTGACGTGGATGCGATCGCGGTCGCTGCGGGGCCCGGCCTGGTCGGTTCGCTGACGGTGGGTATCTGCGCGGCCAAGGCCCTGGCCTCGTCGCTGGGCAAGCCCCTGTACGGCGTCAACCACGTGATCGGGCACCTCGCGGTCGACAAGCTGGCGGACGGCCCGCTACCCGAGCACTTCATCGGGCTGGTTGTGTCCGGCGGACACTCGAACATCCTGGAGATCCGGAACATCGCGACCGACGTTGTCGAGCTGGGCGGCACCCTCGACGATGCCGCGGGCGAGGCCTTCGACAAGGTCGGGCGACTGCTCGACCTGCCCTACCCGGGCGGCCCCCACGTCGATCGACTCTCCCAGCAGGGCGACCGCGAGGCGATCCGCTTCCCGCGCGGCCTGGCCGCAGGCAAGGACAAGGAGCGCCACAAGTACGACTTTTCGTTCTCGGGCCTCAAGACCGCGGTGGCCCGCTACATCGAGGGCGCGAACGCCCGCGGTGAGGTCGTCAGCAAGGAAAACGTGTGCGCCGCGTTCTCCGAGGCCGTCAACGATTCCCTGACCGCCAAGGCCGTGCGCGCGGCGCTGGACACCGGCTGCGACACGATCGTCGTGGGCGGCGGTTTTTCCGCGAACTCACGCCTGCGCGCTCTACTCACCGAGCGGGCTGCGGCGGCCGGTGTCCAGGTGCGCATGCCCCCGCTGCGTTTTTGCACGGACAACGGCGCGCAGATCGCGGCCATCGGATCGGAGCTGGTCGCGGCGGGCCTGCCCCCGTCGGACTGGGATTTCTCCCCGGATTCCGGCATGGAGCTGACGACGACCTACGTTCCCCCGCGCGCCTGAGCAGCAGGGGCCCTCTCAGCGCAGGCCCTCCATGAAGGACTCGGCGACCGAGGACCACGAGGTGTAAAACCCGCCCGCCATGTTGGCGCACACCCCGATGAAGGCGGCGCAGGCCAGTGACGTGAAGGCGAGGGAGGTCAGCCGCGCCAGGTATGTGACGCAGGAGGAGACCGCGCCCGGCATGCGGGCAATGATGCGCGGCATTGGCAGGCGGAAGAGGCGCGATTCGCGCGCCCAGTCCTGCTCGTCCCCGGCCAGGAGGGCGCGCCACGAGCCCGCGAAACGCCACGTGATCGTCAGGCTCATTGCGGACAGCAGCGCCAGGATGGCGAGGGCGGCCGCGCCGTTGGGGGCCGTCGGTCGCACGGACTGCGTGACGTTTGTGGCCGGCACGATGGAGGCGTAGGGTTCGGATGCCCGCGCGGTTGCTGCCGTCGGGGCAGCCCCCACGGCGGTGGCTACCGCGTCGGAGGAACCCCACCACGCCAGCATCGTCGGGATGTGCTCGCGCCACAGGGGCCCGGCGTGCCCGCCGGTGGGCGGGATGTCGGTCGTCACGGTGTCGGGAGCCTTGACGGCCTTCGCCATCGCAACGGCGGCGGGGGCGCCGCCGGCCCCGTCGTCTGCGGCGGCCATCGCGTAGATGCGCAGCCCGTCGGGGACCCTCTTGGCCAGCATCGTGGAGAGGGTGTTATCCGCCAGGTACTGGTCGCCGAGATTCGTCATCTGCCCTTCGATCTGCGTGTCATAGCCGGAGAGGGAGGCGGCTGCGCCGAAGGTTTGGGGTGTGCGCATCGCCGTCCACACCGCGCAGTAGGCGCCCGCGGAGAAACCGCCGAGCATCCACGCGTCGCGCTTGTCGGAGGTGTTGGGGAAATTGTGGCGGATGAACGCGGGGATTTCGTGCGCGGACCACGTGTAGACGGCGGGGCGTCCCTCAATGTCCGCGCAGTCGTGTGCTTCTTCGTCGACGCTCAGGGAGGGGGCGACGATGATGGTGGGCGGGATGATCCCGGCGTCGATGGCGTTGTCGAGGGCCTCCTGGACGTGGGCGCCCTGCGTCGTCCCGTCGGCCTCTCCCGGGTACCCGTGCAGCAGCTCGATGACCGCGTAGGTCTTGCCGTCGGTGGGGGAGTAGTCGCGTGGCGCGATGACGAAGACGGGCAGCGTGATGCCGCTGATCGGGCCCGTCCACGTGGTGGTGAGCATCCCGTCCTCGGTCCTGGTGAAGGTCGCGTCGAGGCTGGATGACGCGATCGGCTGGTCGCCGATCGTGACCTCGCCACCAGACTCGGCTGCCTGTTCCTCGACGTTGGAGGCAATGAGTTCCGCCAGGTCGCCGCTTGTCTTGACAAGGCCGAGGGAACGGTTGAGGACGAGCGCGCCCGAAGCAGTCACAAGGAGGATCGGCGCGAGGATGAGGACCGTGCGAGCCAGCCAATGCCTCGTGCGGCGAGGAAAGCGCCTGGGAGCCCACCGCGGCAGGAGGAACGCCCCCGCCAGGAGAGACAGGGCCGCCAGGGCTGCGAAGACCGCGAGGGTGCGTGCTGACGTCAGGGACAGAGAGCCAAGAAAAGACATCGTCATTCCTTCGTGGAAGCGCTGGACGAGGCCGTGGCGGCCTCGCGTGTATTGTCAGGGCCGGGCGAGGCCGGGGTTGGCGCCTTCGGTGAGGCAGCGCGAGCGGCGCGGGCCGAGCGCAGGTCACCCACGCCTTTTGCCGCGAGTTTGGCGAGGCCAGCGCTGACGGAGGCGAGCAGCGTGAGGGTTTGCGTGGGGGACACGGAGGGGACGTAGGCGTGCGAAATGGCCAGGCCCACGGTTGCCAGGGAGGCGGGGTCAGGCACGGCCAGGTAGAGGGGCTGCGTGCGCGGCTTGAACTTGCGTTTGAAGGCGTGCAGCGACGTGAAACCGTAGAGGGGCTCCATGATGGCCGCCAGCGCGTCGATGAGTGGGCCGAACACGGAGGTGTCGTCGGCGGAGCGGGTGAGGGGCGCGCCCGATAGGGACAGGAATTCGAGGCCCTCCTCCTGGGCGGACAGGGCCGCCTTGCCGATGAGGAACTCGATGGCGGGGCGCCACCCCTGGGTGCGCCTGCGCATGACGTCCAGGGTGAGGCCGACGACCTGGCCGCCCCGGTAGACAGGCAGCCATGAGGTGACGGCGTGAATCGTTGACTGGGAGTCGACTGCGACGAGAATGCGTGTCTCTGGGACCGCGAGCTCGCGAACGCCGCCGAGCGTGAAGCCCATTTCCGGCAGGGCCTTGTCGGAGCTCCACCCCTGCGAAATGACGGTGATCTGGTCCTTCCAGCCCTGCGGGCACTCCTCCCACGTGGTCCAGCGGGCCTCGACACCCTCGCGCGCCGCGTGGTTCATGGCGGTGCGCACGTCCTGGTAGGCCTTGCCTTTGAACGCGAGGCCGGGCAGGTCGAGGAGCGATTCCTCGGCGACCTGCATGATCGTCCAGCCGTCGCGCCGGGCGGCCTGCGCGAGGTCCTCGTGGATCGAGTAGAGTGCGGGCGTCAGGCCCGCTGAGGCGGTGAAGGAGGAGAACTCGGCGATGGCCCGCGAGGCCGTTCCCTCCTCGTAGGCGAGGTCCGTGACGGTCAGCGCGACGCCGCCGGCCCCGCGGTAGGCGACCCCGGCCTCGTCGAAGGGAGAGACCCACACCTGATTGCCTTCCCAGGTCTGCATCCACCCGAGGGTGTTGGCCCCGTGCTCGCGTAGGAGGGGGATGAGGTCGTCGACCGGGGAGGAGGCGGGCACGCGGGGCAGAGCCAGGAGCGCGCGCAGCACCAGGAACAGCGTGCCGACCCATGCGACGAGCGGCGTCCACAGGACGGGCGCCTCGGCCAGGAGAGTCATGGGAACGAGCGTGGGTTCGAAAATCGAGGCGGTCGCAGTGGGCAGGAGAACGAGGACGTAGTCGTGGAATACCTGCAGTGGCGTCGCGTTGGGAGCGTCCGATAAATCCTCGCCCGAGGCCAGCGCGGAGAAGGGAATAAACGAGTCACTCGTGAGTAGCCCGAGCACGAATACCACGGCCGCGCACACGACCATGAGAATGAGCCAGCGACGCAGCAGGGTCGACGTTGTCGAGGGCGCGGCGTGGATCGTGAAAGAGCGGCGCACCCACCAGGTAATGGCGCACAGCGTCACGTTGAGGAGGACGGGCATGAGCAGCAGGGCGGCGGCCGTGCTCACCTCGGGGCGCAGGGGATCGTCCGGGCCGTTCCACGCGAGAAGCTCGACGGTGGTTGACGTCACCGTCGAGATGCCGAGGATACCCTGCAGGATGAGCGTCCCGACGTAGGCGAGGCGGCGCCCCCTACGCAGGCCGTAGGCGAAGACTAGCTGGAGTGTGATGGGCGCCAGGCACAGGAGGGTCGTGATGACGCCCGTGCGGCCCTCGAGCCACCAGGCCGGCCCCAGTGACCAGCGCATCTGCGCGAGCGGGCCTTCGGGTGCGGCCGAGACGACGGTGAGAGCCGCCGCGCACGCCCAGCACAGGGCGGCGATCGAGGCGAATTGGCGCCCGAGGGTCACCTCGTCGTCGGTGTCGTCCTCGGAGCCGCGCACGCCGACCAGGCGCGCGGCGACCATGCCGGCCAGGAGCGCCCACACGCGCGCGTAGGAGATCGCTGATCCGAGGATGGCTGCCGACAATACGAGGACTCCGATGAGGAGGAAGCGGGCCCTCCAACGCCAGCGCGACCCCAGGGACTGCACGGCCGCGCCCACTAGGGCCACGAGGATCAGGCTCGTCCCCCACAGGGTTCCCTCGCCGATCGCCTGGCCCCAATCGGCGATCGTGCGCTTGAGGAGCGGCAGGGTTGCCCACGTCGCGGTCACGCCCAGGACCTGGCCCGCCAGCGCCGCGGCCACCCAGGTGCGCGTGCCCAGATGGCGTTCGGCCGCGCCGCCAGCGAGGATCATGGCGCCGATGCCCAGGAGTGCCGTGGCCAGGAAATGGCCGGGAACCGCGCCGACCGAGGAGAAAATCGACCACCAGTGGGAGGGGAGGGGAGGGCTGGCCTCAAGGACACTGAACTGGTCGCGCCACACCAGGTACGAGGCGGACAAGACGCTCAGGACGACCGTGACGACGGCGGTGGCCGGGGCGTGGGAGAGCCAGCGCACCGTCAGGCGCGCGAGCGAGGAGATCAGGAGCCAGAAGGTTCGCAGCGTCGCCGCAAGTGGGGTGCCGATCATGCGCAGACGTGCCGCGCGCTGTTCGGGCTCGGCGTGGGGTGACTCAAATTCTTCCTGCGCCACGATGGTGTCCTCTCAGGCCGTACCATTTTCCGCAGCACAGGATACTCCTACGATCTGATAATGGGCTGAGAATCGGCTGGGAAGCGCTCGGTCCGGCCACGAAGCGTGGCCGGGCCGAGGCGTTGAGGCTGCGCGGGCGTTGATGCGCGGGCTGGTGTGGCGCTCTCAGGCGTTGAGCGTCGCGAACTCCGCGAGGGCCAGGGGACGCCCCGCGGCCATCTCGGCGCGCATGAGGTCCACGACGGCGTCGAGGCCCTGGCCGGGTCGGGCGGCCGCGGCGACCGAACGCTGGCGCTCGTAGGAGGCGCCGATCGTCAGGATCGTGTCCAGGCCCGCGAACTCGCGGGCGCATCCCAGGTCGGCGGCCACGGGAGCCAGCTCCTCGCGCAGGCGCGCGATGCCGTCGCGGGCGCTCTCAGTCGCGCCGTCGCGCGAGACAATGAGGGTCGCGTCCATGCCGTATCGGGCCGAGCGCCACTTGTTTCGGCGACGAACCAGTCCGGCAGAGAGGGCAGCGGCTCGCCGGCGTCGAACAGGCGCGAGAAGTGCTCGACGAGGACGTGGGTCAAGGCCGCGAAGGTGCCGACCTCGGTCGCGTTCGTCGCCGCGTCGAACACGCGGTTCTCGATCGTGCCAAAGGCAGGCGAGGGGCGGATGTCCCAGCGGACCTCGTCAAATCCCTCGATGACGCCCGTGCTGATCATGTCGTCCGTGTAGGCCTCCAGGTCCTCCCACGTCTCGAACTGTCGCGGGATGCCGGCGGTGGGCAGCTGCTGGAAGACCATCGCGCGGTTGGACGCGTACCCCGTGTCCTGGCCCGCCCAGAACGGGGAGGACGCGGAGATGGCTTGGAGGTGGCCCAGGTGAGCGGTCAGAGCTGCCTGGATGGGCAGGATCTTCGCGCGGTCTTCGACGCCGACGTGCACGTGGACGCCGTAGAGCAGCATCTGGTGGCCCCAGTAGGCGGTGCGCTCCACCAGCTGGGCGTAACGCTCCGAGTCGGTCACGCGCTGGCGCCCCGGGCGGGCGAAGGGGTGCGTGCCTGCGGTGGCCAGGTCGATCCGCAGGTCCGAGGCCAGGGGCCGCAGGAAATCAACGCAGCCCGTCAGTCCGCAACGCACTCGGCGACGGTCGAGCGCGGCTTGGACACGACCTCGATCGTGTTCAGGAGCATCTCTCGGTGAATGCCGGGGTAGAGCTGGCCGTTGACCGTGGCGCGGTCGACGATCGCGTCCGCGCTCTGACGCAGGTCGTGCGAGTCGCGGTCGACGAGCTGGAGCTCCCACTCGACACCGATCGTGGAACGCTGGGAGGAACCGAAGGGCAAGGTCATGACGATCCTTTCGCTGATTGCCTCCATTGTGTCAGCCGGGCGCGCTGGGACGGCGGAGAGCTTCCTTACAGGTTTTCGAGCAACCGCCTGCAGATAATCGCCCGGTGGCGACCGGCAAGACGCGTCGCAATGACCGTCAGCTGGGCGCTGCCGCCGCGAAGCTTGAGAGCTTTACGCAGGTCATCAGGATTGATGTCCGCGCCGCGCTTTCTTAATCTCCACGCTGCCCGCGTCTCGGGATTTGAGAGCGGCGGCGATGGCCTTGGCCCGCAAGTTTGTCACCTCGAGAATCTCGAAGCGATCGTAGAAGGGACTGGGCGGCAGATCGTCGCCCGTCAGGTAGGCGATCTTCTCCGACACGATGCCCGCCCCGCACTGGCGTGCGAGCACGCCCAGCAGGCCCGAACGGATCACCGCCGGGTCCGCCTCGGCGACAATAGCCCCGAGCGGGGCGACCTCCACGGACTCGGCGGGCGTATTCGCTGCCATCCCCTCGGGAGAGGAGAGCGCGTGGGCTGCCCCGGCCTCGTCCAGGAGCAGGCAGGAGCGGCCCCGCCCCTCCGGCGCGAGCGCAGGAGACCACAGGGAGGCCTCGACGAGGTCCCCGCCCACGCTCACCCACTGCGCGTGCCAATCGGCGGGAATGAAGTCGTAGGCGATGCCCGGCGCCACCTTGACACCCACACGCTCAATCGTGCGCGCCCACCCGAGGACCGCAGACAGGGGAGGAGACCACTGCTCCGGATTCGTAATGCGCGCCGATCCCCGCGAAGCGCCCGTGCGCCGGGCGGGATCGGCGAAGATCGCGTCCACGCCCTCGCCCGCCAGCTCCTCAACATCCACGTCCATGACGTCGCCCAGGCGCACCTGCGCGCCCTCGAAATCCCGCAGATTCGCGGCCACGGCACCCGCCGTGTCCGGATCGATGTCCACCGCCAGCACATCCAGGCCCAGGCCCGCGATCGCCAGCGCGTCCCCACCGATCCCGCATCCCAGGTCCGCCACGCGCGTCGCCCCGCTGGCGCGGAAGCGCTGAGCGTGGCGCGCGGCCACCACCAGGCGCGTCGCCTGCTCCAGCCCATCGCGCGTGAACACCATGTGGGTGGCCACCGGCCCGAACTTCTTGCGCGCAGCCTGGCGCAACGCCAACTGGGTCACAACCGCGGCGGCCAGCTCGGCCTCGACGCCCGACGCTCGCAGCGCCGCGCCCAGCTCGCGCAGCGGTATCGGCTGGGACTCCAGGCGGGCTTGCAGGGACTCCAGCAGCTCCCAGCCGGGAGAGGACAGGATCGGGGACAGGGTGCTCACGGGCCCATTGTCCCACCTCTTGGGGGACGAGGCCGTGGTGGCTGCGCGCTCGCGGGTCGTGCTCGCGGGAATGGAGGGGAGGGACGGGCGAATCGCCCACGGTGAACGCCCCTGGCACTCGGGTTGCCCGAGTGCCAGGCCCGCAACTACACTCGGGGAGGAAGCGCGGGATCTCCCCGCGACCGGTCCTGCACCTGACCCCCGCGACGGCAGGGAAAGGACGAGCACCTTCGTGACAAAGAAGAAAGGGAGCGACAATGTCGATCTCCATCAAGCCCCTCGAGGACCGCATCGTCATCCGCCAGGTTGAGGCCGAGCAGACCACCGCCTCCGGCCTGGTCATCCCGGACACCGCCAAGGAGAAGCCGCAGGAAGGCGAAGTTATCGCCGTGGGCCCCGGCCGCGTTGACGACAACGGCAACCGTATCCCCGTCGACGTCAAGGTCGGCGACGTCGTCATCTACTCGCGCTACGGCGGCACCGAGGTCAAGTACGACGGCCAGGAGTTCCAGATCCTGTCCTCGCGTGACGTGCTGGCGGTTGTGGAGCGCTGAACGCCTCCGCGCAGACGCATAAAGGGGCGGCCCGGAAGGATTCCTTCCGGGCCGCCCCTCTCTGTCTCTGTTGATGACGGGCTGGACGCGGTGGGTCGCGCCGCCCGCGGGCTCAGGAAGCCGTTTCGGCCAGCTGTGCCAGGACGGTGTTGCGCACGTACGCCGCGTCGCGGAAGCCGGGGATGTAGGCCTTGTTGATGAACAACGTGGGCGTGCCCGTGATTCCGGCCTGGTGCGCCTGCTCCTTCGCGGAGGAGACCTTGGTGACGGTCAGCGGATCGCGCATGGTCGCGCGGAACTTGTCCAGGTCGGGCACGCCGGCCTTGGCCGCGAAGTCAACGAGGGACTGCTCGGAGTACTGGGGGTGCCCGGTCGGGTCGGCGGCCGCGTACACGGCGTCGTGGAATTCCCAGAACTTGCCCTGCTCGCCAGCGGCGATGCCCGCCTGGGCCGCCAGGGGAGAAGAGTCGGTGATCTGCGCGAGGTCGTACCACTCGACGCGCAGCGTGCCGTCTGCGACCAGGTCCGCCAGCTCAGGGTCGATCTCCTGGGCGAACTTCGTGCAGTAGGGGCAGGCGAAGTCGGAGAAGACGACCATGGTGACGGGCGCGTTGACGTCGCCCTTGGCCTGCGGGTCGGCCGCGTCGTGACGCACGAACGACTCCATGATGGCCAGGTTGTTCGGGTTCGTTTGGCTCGGCTCGGCGTTCGTCTCGTCGGCGGGCAGCTGCGCGGAGGCGCTGGCCGCCGGGGTCGCCTGGCTCGCTGGCGAGGTGGAGGAGAGCTGGACGCCCATCCACACGCACGCGCCCGCCAGCAGGGCGGTGATCGGTGCGGTGACCATGAACAGGGTCTTGTAGATGTTGGTGTCCTGCTCGGCGGTGGTCTTCTTGGTCGTTGACGAGGCCGTTGAATCGTTGGCGGTCATGCGTCCTCCCGGGGAACGTCGGTTGTGATGGCGGGCGATGTCTGGACAGTAAAATGGTGCGGCATCGCGGGGGCGATGCCGCACCGGCAGTTCGGTTGAGCGTTAGGACACGCGACGTCCGCGTCCGGAGGAGCGGATCTCTTCGCGTCGTTCTTCCTCAGTCATTCCACCCCAGATGCCGTAGGGCTCCTGGGCGGCCAGAGCGTAGGACCGGCACTGCTCGATTACCGGGCAGGTCGCGCAGATCGCCTTGGCGTTAGCCGCGCGGCGACGGCGCGTCGAGCCGCGCTCACCCTCGGGGTGGAAGAACAGCTCGGTGTCCAGGTCTCGGCACGCCGCTTCGTACTGCCATTCCCACGCGTCGATCATGGGTCCGGGCAGACGGGAGACGTCAGTCATTGGGTGCCTCCTTCTTGTCTGTCGTGCCGACACTTTCGGCACACGATGTCCGCAAGGATAGACACTTGTGCGGTAGTTATTCAAGGCCCTTTGGAACTATGAGCCAGTTCTCATGCTGGCAAGGTCTGGGCGGTGAAAATGCAGATGAAACCGTGGTGGCGATTATGAACGAACAATGAACAACTTTTTGAATAACTTTGAGATGCTTGACGCATAGCTTCCTGTGGCGCTCACGCGCACAACCGGCAAGAATCAATAGGGAACAACGGCGAAGGGAGAGGAGCAGTCATGCCTCGAGCGATTCTGACGCACGCTGCGCACGCCGACCGTTCCCGCACCGTGTCCTCCGTCGCCGACGAACTCGGCGTCTCCGCCTCCACGCTGCGCACCTGGGAACGCCGCTACGGCCTCGGCCCCGCCCAGCACGAGGCGGGATCGCGGCGCCGCTACCAACCCGAGGACGTTGAGCGCCTGCGCGCAATGGTCAACCACGTCCACGCCGGGCTCCCTGCCGCCGAGGCCGCCAAGCGTGCCCTCTCCGAGCTCTCAACCCGCCCCAGCACCGGGTCCATCAGCGCCGCCCAGCTGCGCGCCGTCGTCCTGGCCGATGATTTCCCCCGCCTCGAGGAAGCACTCGAAGCCGCCGTCGCCAGCCACGGCCTCGTCCATACCTGGTCGCGCTATGTGGAGCCCACGCTCAAATCCCTGCGCGCCACCCCGGCGGGCGACCCCGTGGGATGCACGCCCGCGCTCATGCTGCTCAACGCCTTCCAGCGCGTGTGCCGATCCGTCCACCTCTCACGCCCCGCCCGCTCCCTCGTGGGAGGGGACCGCGTCGCCTCATCTGCGACACCCTCCACGAGACCCCCGCCCAAGTCATCGGCGTCGCCCTGGCCTGGTACGGGTGCGACGTGCGCCTGCTGTCCAGCGACAACTACGGGGGTGTGGGGGCCGCGGACCGATTCCGTGAATACGTGCGCGGCGGCGTCCCCGCGCTCACCGTCGTGCTCGGCTGCGGGCCCGCCTGCGCCGACACCGTCCGCGAACTCAACGCTCGCTACGGCGGCCCCACGATCATCGTCGGCACCGACGCCCCCGACGTCCTGGCCGCCCACGTGCAACGGGTGCGCACGATCAGCGCCTGCGTCGAAGAAGCCCTCGCGCTCCTGGCCCCCCAAGCAGACCTCCAGCTCGTCGGCCGTTCCTGACCATTGACGAGGCCTGGGTTCCTCTCATTTGACGACGATCCCACGCGGGGCCGTCGTTCATGCCAACAGCGCTGGTCAGGTGATACCGTGAGAGTACGTACGGCAGGAGAACAGTCATGAACGCCCCCTGGAACAATGAAGATCTACGCCGCGCTTTCGACGCCGACTTCGAGGCGCTGGTCTCCTTCGCGTCCCGATCAAAGGCACGCGTCGGCTTCGCATTCCTGCGCGCCGACGGCCACGTGGACCTCGGGCGACCCCTGGATGCGCGCATCAGCGCGCGCATGACGCACGTCTTCGCCCTCGCGCAGATGCGCGGCATCGAAGGCGCGGCGCACCTGGTTGACCACGGCCTCGCCGCCCTCACCGGACCCCTGCGCGGCCCCGGCGGCTCCTGGTACTCCGAGGTCGTCCCCACCTCCGAAACCAGCGCGACCCCGGTACCCCGCTCCGTCCTGTCCCAGCGCGCCCAGTCCGCCATGATCGGCGCGGCCGCCGCGGCTCTCATGGCCGGGCACGCCGAGGCCGGCACCCTCCTGGTCGACCTCGAAACGGACCAGGACCGGCGCTGGTGGGACCCCAACGTCGGGGCCGTGCGCGAAGAGATCGACCCGGCCACCGGCGCGCGCTCGCCCCTGCGCCGACTCTCCACCAACCTCGACACCGCCCAGTCCTACCTGGCCGCCTGGGAAGCCACCGGAAACCGCGTCTGGTTCGACCGCGCCCGCTCCATCATGCGCCTCGTCGGCGAAATCGCGGCCCGCTCCGGCTTCGCCCTGCCCGACCTCTTCGACGAGGAATGGCGCCCCCTGCCACCCACATCCGACCAGCCCCCGCTCGAACTCATCCGACCCGCCGACACCCTGCCCGGCCTCGGATTCAAAGCAGCACGCCTCATCGGCCAGATCCACGCGATCCTCACCCACATGGGCGAAACCCCCGGGCCCTGGATGCTCGACACCGCCGTCTCCCTGTACGAGTGCGCCCACGCCGACGGCTGGAGCGACGACGGCGTCGGCGGCATCGTCTACACGCTCGACGCCACCGGCGTCGTCGTCGCGCCCGAACGCATGCACTGGGTCGTGTGCGAGGCCGCCAGCGCCGCCCGCGTCCTCGCCGAACTGGTCGACCCCGACCGCGTCGAGGACATGGCCGTCGACTACGCCCGCGCAGTCGCCTGGGCAGATTCCCACGCCCGCGCCGGTGTCGGACGCTGGATCCACGAAATCGCACCCGACGGATCCGTCTCCATGCGGGTGTGGGAGGGACGCCCGGACGCCCTGACCGCCGCCCGCATGCTCGCCCGCGGCGCCGCCCCCATCTACCTGACTGTCACCGGGGCCACCGCTCGGGCCGGGGCCTCCAGGGCCCAGCGCGCCGCCTAACACCTGGGCCCGCGCGCCTCGTGACGTGCTTCCCTCGGGCGCCCACCGTGACGCGCAGGCCAGCTCCGGCCTCGTCCCTGTCACCACCCCCACGCGCGGGCGGTTACGCGAAAGCACCGCCGACCACCTACAATTGGCCCATGGGAGAACTTTCATCACACGATCCTTTCGGCCTGACCGGCCTCACCTACGACGACGTCCTGCTCCTACCCGAACTCACGGACGTCGTTCCTTCATCCGTTGACACATCCAGCCGCCTGACAAAGAACATTTCCCTGCGCGTGCCGCTCCTGTCCGCCGCCATGGACACCGTCACCGAGGCGCGCATGGCCATCGCCATGGCCCGCCAGGGCGGCATCGGCATCCTTCATCGCAACCTCTCCATCGAGGAACAGGCCGCGCAAGTCCGCCAGGTCAAGCGCAGCGAATCCGGCATGGTCGAAGACCCGGTCACCGTCGGCCCCGATGCGACCATCGACGAACTCGATCGCCTCTGCGGCCACTACCGCGTCTCCGGCCTGCCCGTCGTGAACGAGGACGGCACCCTCCTGGGCATCATCACGAACCGCGACCTGCGCTTCGTCCCCCAGCGCGAGTGGGCCACCTGCGCGTGCGCGACTGCATGACCCCGCGTGACCGCCTCGTCGTCGGCCAAGTCGGCATCTCCCGTGAGCACGCCAAGCACCTGCTGGCCGAACACCGCGTCGAAAAGCTGCCCATCGTCGACGAGAACGACCACCTGACCGGCCTCATCACCGTCAAGGACTTCGTCAAGACCGAGCAGTACCCCAACGCCACGAAGGACTCGCGCGGCCGACTCGTCGTCGGCGCGGCCGTCGGCTACTGGGGCGACACGTGGGAGCGCGCCACCGCCCTGGCCGAGGCCGGCGTGGACGTCCTCGTTGTCGACACCGCGAACGGCGGCGCCCAGCTCGCCCTCGACATGATCCGCCGCATCAAGGCCGACCCGACGTTTGAGGGCATCGACATCATTGGCGGCAACGTCGCCACGACCGAGGGCGCGCAGGCGCTCATCGACGCGGGCGTCGACGCCGTCAAGGTCGGCGTGGGCCCCGGATCGATCTGCACGACCCGCGTCGTCGCCGGCGTCGGCGTCCCCCAGATCACCGCCATCCACCTGGCCGCCCAGGCCTGCGGTCCCGCGGGCGTCCCGCTCATCGCGGACGGCGGCCTGCAGTACTCGGGCGACATCGGCAAGGCCCTCGTGGCCGGCGCCGACACCGTCATGCTTGGCTCCCTGCTGGCCGGCTGCGAGGAGTCCCCCCGGCGAGGTTGTGTTCACCAACGGCAAGCAGTTCAAGCGCTACCGCGGCATGGGCTCGCTCGGCGCGATGAGCTCGCGTGGGCGCAAGTCCTACTCCAAGGACCGCTACTTCCAGGCCGACGTCACCTCCGACGACAAGATCGTCCCCGAGGGCATCGAGGGCCAGGTGCCCTACACCGGTTCCCTCGCATCGGTGATCTACCAGCTCGTCGGCGGCCTGCACCAGACCATGTTCTACCTGGGCGCATCCACGATTTCCCAGGTCAAGGCCAACGGTCGCTTCGTGCGCATCACCAGCGCGGGCCTGCGCGAGTCGCACCCGCACGACGTGCAGATGACGACGGAGGCGCCGAACTACCACTCCTCATCAGCGAAGTAATCGCAGGTCGAGCGTTCGGAACGGGCGGGAGCAGCCGGTGGGCTGCTCCCGCCCGCTTCTTGTATGCAAGGGTGACTCGGGGGGCGATGACGCTGTATGAGTTGGTTACGTGCGTGTTTTGTCTTGGAGGCATTCAAGGATTTGTGTTGCGGCTGCGTGGGTGGGGGAGGGTGCAAAGAGGGTGGGGAGCTGGGTCTTTCGTTAAGTCGTGGCAGTGTGGCTGCTCTTGTCTTCCGGACTCTTCGGTGGCTTGTCTTGCTGGGTGTGAAGGAGGGACGTACAATAAAACCGACCGACGGTCTGGAATGGGGGTTGTGTGAATCAGGCTGAGAAATCCGAGCGTACCCGGGAAGCGATCTGTATAGCCGCTCGCCAGCTCTTCGCAGATAAGGGTTACGACATGACAACGATGCAAGATATCGTCACGACAAGCGGCATGTCGAAGGGGGCGATCTATCATCATTTCTCGTCGAAACAGGAGGTGCTGCGTTCCGTTGTTGTGGGGGAGTTGCACTATCTGAACGCATTTGTTGAAGACCTGGCTGCACAATCTGATGCATCGGTGACCGATAGGGTAACGGTCCTCGCGAAGCATATGGTTGCGTCTAGTCCGCAAAGTGGTCTTGGGCGCGCCAACTGGGTGAGTGAGGTTCCAGAAGCCTTACTGGAATCATTGCGTAACACGCTGACAAAGCTTGCGCCCCACCTGGAACAAATGCTGCGCCAGGGAATCGAGTCTGGTGAAATCGGCTGTGCATTCCCCCGTGAGGTTGCTGAAGTGTTGGTCCTGCTTGTAGATGTGTGGGTCGATCCGCTGATCGTTGCGGAATCGTATGAGCGAATGTGTCAAAAGGTGGACTTCATCGCTGCTTTCCTCAAGCGTTTCGATGCTCAGGTGCTCAGTGAGGAAGCTATCGCAGTCATCAAACGGTGTAGGTCATTTCTATGAATGAGCGCAATTCCTACTCCATTCTCATGGTGAATCTACCGTTTGCTGGCCATACGAACCCGACGCTCGGATTAGCTCGGGTACTCACTGATATGGGGCATCGTGTCACCTATATTCATTCTCCTGCGTGGCGAGAAGCAGTGGAAAATACGGGCGCGCATTTCGTCCCTTACGATGACTATCCCCTCTTCCCGCGTCCATTCCAGGATCGCATGCGATGCTGGCGTGCGGCTTATCGGACGGTGCTGCGTATCGGCGCAGGCTACGACTGCCTGCTCTACGAGATGCTCTTTGTGTCAGGCAAGGCGCTCGCCGACCGTTTGGGAATAGTCCCCATTAGGATCTTCTCAACCTTCGCGCTTAATGAGCATGTGCTGGAAGACTTCGGTCGAAACGGCGGGTTGTACCTAACCTCGATCTTCCGTTTCCCGCGCCTGAGAGCGCTCATCTCCGCACCTATGAGTAGGCGATATGGCTGGCGATTCCGAGAGCTTGAGGCTGAGATTGTGCGTAATAGCCCTGCTCTCAACATCACCTACACGCCTCGGAGCTTCCAGGTGTACGCCGGCGAATTTCCTCAATCTCGGTATGCGTTCGTAGGTGCTTCTATCGATGGATGTCGCCACGAGCCATGTGAACTTCCCGAAGGTGGCGGACCTCTCGTCTACATATCTCTCGGAACAGAACTCAATAAATCCGAGCGGTTCTTCCGTCGCTGTGTAGAAGCGTTCGGAGGTACTGGTGTGCGTGTTGTCATGGCAATCGGCAACTCGGTGCGCCCCGAGAACCTAGGGCCCCTTCCTCCTACGACGATGGTTCGCAGCAGGGTTCCGCAACTTGAGGTGCTCTCGCAAGCATCTCTCTTTATTACCCATGGAGGTATGAATAGTGTCAATGAGGCACTCTTCTACGGTGTGCCGATGCTGGTTGTTCCTGTTGGTAACGACCAGCCGACTGTGGCGCGGCGGGTGGAGGAGCTGGGATTGGGTGAAGCGTTGGAAATCCGCGAAGCAACTCCCAATGTCCTCCGTGAGGCGGCTATGCGCGTGCTCTCTGATCGTGAGTGCCATGCGCGCCTCTCCGAGTTTCGTCAAGAGACGCGGAGTGCAGGGGGCAACACAAAAGCGGCGAAGCTCATCATCGAACAGCTCAATCGAGTGTGAACTGCGGGCGGGAGCAGCCGGTGGGTTGCTCCCGCCCGCGCTATCCTAGGGGTGCGAAAAACCCACGACAGCGCAAAGGAGCCACCCATGCTCATCCTCATCGATCACGCGAACGTCGATTCCATCAAAAAGACCCTCGAATACCTGCCCATCGACGGCGTGACGACCAACCCGACGATCCTGTACCGCGAAGGCAAGGAACCCCTCGAGGTCCTCCACGCGATCAAGTCCGTCCTGCCCGACGGTGCGCAGCTGCACGTCCAGATCGTCTCCCAGCGCGGCCGACGACATGGTCGCCGAGGCCCGGGCGCTGCGCGGCGAAATCGGCGGCAACCTCTTCATCAAGCTGCCCGTCACGCACGAAGGCTTCGCCGCCATCCCGCGCATCGTGCGCGAAGGCATGCAGGTGACCGCTACCGGCATCCACTCCTCGATGCAGGGCTTCATGGCCGCCAAGGCCGGGGCTCGCTACGTCGCCCCCTACGTCAACCGCATGGACAACTACGGCATCGACGGCGTGCGCGTCGCCTCCGAAATCCACCGCACCCTGCGCACCTACGACCTGAAGGCCGACGTGCTGGCCGCGTCCTTCAAGAACTCCGAGCAGGTCCTCGAACTGGTCCGTCAGGGTGTCGGCGCCATCACCGCCGCCCCCGACGTTCTGGCCGCCCTTATCAAGAACCCCGCGACAGACGCCGCGATTGCGGACCAGAACCGCGACTTCGGCATCCTCGTGGGCGAGCGCCGCACGTGGCTGGACCTCATCAACGACAAGTGATCCTTGCGTAGAGGCCCGGAGGCAGCGACTCGCCTCCGGGCCTCTCGTATACCCGCGTTGCTGCTGCGCCGCCGGTGTTCCGTTGGCTGGGCCCCCGGTGTTCTTGCGGCTGCGCCGCTGGTGTTTCTGTTGGCTGTGTCGCCGGTGTTCTTGCTGGCTGTGCACCGGTGTTCCGGGCGCCGTCGGGCCCGCCCGCCCGCTCACCGTCCACGCCGCGAGCTTCGCTCGGCGCGTCGGCTCGAAGCCCGGCTAGGCCCTGCGGCCCCGCCGGCACCCTCCACACGGGTGGCTCGTGGTGTACGTTCCCTCGCCAGGTCCTTCGTTCCCTGCCATACCCTCTGGGCTTATCTGGATAGGTTGTGCGCACGTGGATAGGTTATGCACATCCGGATAGGTTATTAAGCTATCCGGATGTTCGTTACCTATCCGGATGTTGCTTGCCTATCCGGATGTGTGTTGGTGGCCGGGAGCCCCAGTCCTTGACGCGGGCGGGACCGCGCCTGGAGAGGTCTGGGCCGCGAGGACGGTCGCAGGCATGGTTCCTAGGCAATGTCGCACGTAATTCCCCTGCGGCTGCTTCAAACCTTGAATTTGCGTCGTTGGAATTGCAACGTTTTGAGCGGTGCTTGAAAACTGACCGTGGGAAATTATGTGCGACTTTTATTCGGCGAGACCCTGTGGCGCCGTCGGACCCGCCGGCACCCTCCACACGGGTCGCGCGTTGCGTGTTACTTGACCAGGCCCTCTGTTCCCTGCCATACCCTCTGGGCTTATCTGGATAGGTTGCGCGCACGTGGATGGGTTATGCACATCCGGATAGGTTATTAAGCTATCCGGATGTTGCTTGCCTATCCGGATGTGTGTTGGTGGCCGGGAGCCCCAGTCCTTTACGCGGGCGGGACCGCGGCTCATCATCGGTGACCGTGACGCATGCACTGACCCTGTCCTTTACGTGGACGGAACTGGAGAGGTCTGGGCCGCGAGGACGGTCGCAGGCATGGTTCCTAGGCAATGTCGCACGTAATTCCCCTGCGGCTGCTTCAAACCTTGAATTTGCGTCGTTGGAATTGCAACGTTTTGAGCGGTGCTTGAAAACTGACCGTGGGAAATTATGTGCGACTTTTATTCGGCGAGACCCTGTGGCGCCGTCGGGCCCGCCGGCACCCTCCACACGGGTCGCGCGTTGCGTGTTACGTGACCAGGCCCGCGTTCCCTGCCATACCCTCTGGGCTTATCTGGATAGGTTGTGCACACGTGGATAGGTTATGCACATCCGGATAGGTTGTTAAGCTATCCGGATGCTGCTTACCTATCCGGATGTTCGTTACCTATCCGGATGTGTGTTCGTGGCCAGGGGCTGCGACCCCGCCAGCGCCCTCCGCACTGGTGGCGTGTAGCGCGTGCTGCGCAGCCGGTCGGCCGCCCACCGGGCGCGGACTAACCCGGCCACTGCCTCGTACAGGCGCTCTCCAAGCAGCTCGTGCAGGCCCCCTGTGTGCGGAGGAGCCTCGCCATGAGAATACTGGGCCAAGCGTGCCGGAAAACAGGCCCCCTGTGTGCGGAGGAGCCTCAGGCGCAACGAAAACGGGGGCCGGCACCTGCCAACCCCCGCCTGAATCGTTCTTACTCCTGGTCGCCGCCGCGGCCTCGCGGCGTGATCTGGGGCCACTCGCGGTCGATGGATGCGTCGCGGCCCTGCTTGCGCAGGTACTTCTCGAAGTCCTCGGCCCAATCCTGGTGGGCCTGGAGCTGATAATCCATGAGCTCCAGGGCGCTCATGGAGGCCAGCTGCGGGTACTTATCAACCATGCCGGCCAGCACGTCGAGCGTCATGGCCACGTCGACCTCGGCCGTGTGCGCGTCGGGGGAGGCGACCGCCCCATAGACGGGCGCCATCTCCGTCAGCGTCTTCTTGCCCTTGCGGAAGCGGTCGAGCTTGCGGTCCAGGACCAGGGGGTCGACGACCAGCATGGGCGCGCCCTCCAGACGCTCCTCGAAGGAGCCCAGGCGGTGGCGGCGCAGCTCCTGGTTGACCAGCGTGATGTCGTAGGTCGCGTTGAAGGCCACGACCGGGTAGCCGCGCAGCCAGTGCTCGACGATGGAACCGGCCAGCTCGTGCAGGACCTCCTCGATGGGGCGGCCGTCGCGACGCGCCTGCTCGGTCGTGATGCCGTGAACGGCCGTGGCCTGCTCGGGAATCTCGATGCCCGGGTCGGTCAGCCACGTGGCCACCTGGTCGGGGGCGCTGACCCCGCTGCGGTAGGAGGCGCCGTCGATGCGTAGGACGAGGGCCGCCGTCACCAGGCGGTCCTTGAGCGCGCGCACGCCCGTCGTCTCGGTGTCAAAACCCATCCACGGGTCGTCGATCCAGCTCATGGTTGCTCCTGTCCTTGCCGGTTCCACCAGTGTGGCAGAGGGCGGGCACATCTGCGTCTCGGAGGCAGTAGAATCGGTTCATGAGCCACGAAGTCGAAATCGGACGCGGCAAGCGCGGTCGGCGCGCCTACACACTGGACGACATTGCGCTCGTGCCCGCCCGGCGTACGCGCGACCCCGAGGACGTCAACGTTGGCTGGCAGATCGACGCCTACCACGTCGACATTCCTCTCATGGCCGCCCCTATGGACTCGGTGATGAGCCCGGAAACCGCGATCGCCTTTGGTCGCCTCGGTGGCATCGGCGTCCTGGATCTGGATGGACTGTGGACCCGCTACGAGGATCCCGAGCCGATTCTCGACCAGATCGCGCACCTCGGCGAGGAGGAGTCGATCGCGACCCTTCAGCGCGTCTATTCGGAGCCGATCAAGCCGGCGCTGATCACGGAGCGGCTCACGCAGCTGCGCGAGGCCGGGGTGGTCGTCGCTGGCAAGCTCTCGCCCCAGCGCGTCCAGCAGCATTGGCGCGCGGTCGTGGACGCGGGCGTCGACCTGTTCATTATTCGCGGCTCCACAGTGTCCGCCGAGCACGTGTCGTCGCGGCGCGAGCCCCTCAACCTCAAGCGCTTCATCTACGAGCTGGACGTCCCCGTCATCGTCGGAGGCGTGTGCACGGACACGGCTGCCCTGCACCTGATGCGCACGGGCGCGGCCGGCGTCCTCGTTGGTTTCGGCGGGGGAGCGGCGCACTCGACGCGCCAGTCGTTGGGCGTTCACGCGCCGATGGCGACCGCGATCGCGGATGTGGCCGCAGCTCGCCGCGACTACATGGACGAGTCCGGCGGTCGTTACGTACACGTCATCGCCGACGGCGGCATCGGGCGCAGCGGCGACCTCGCGCGCGCTATCGCGTGCGGCGCGGACGCCGTCATGCTGGGTGCGGCCATCGCCCGCGCGGAGGAGGCTCCCGGGCGCGGCTGGCACTGGGGGTCGGAGGCGACCCACCCGGATATGCCGCGCGGCCAACGCGTTCACGTGGGGACGACGGGCACGCTCGAGCAGATCCTCTACGGCCCCTCGACTCGCGCGGACGGCTCGCTGAACTTCGTGGGTGCCCTCAAGCGTGCCATGTCCACGACCGGTTACGCCGAGGTCAAGGACCTTCAGCGCGCCCAGGTGGTCGTCTCCCCGTACTCGGCGTCCTGACTGTCGCTCATCGACAGGGACGAGGCCGGGGCTGGCACAGTGCATGCCCTCAGGTCGGGGCCGTAGGTGCTGTATCACGGCCTCGTTGAGTGGCTGTGAATCTGGCATGGTTGATCGTTGTCGTGTCATACGCCTCGGTCCTTGTAAGCGTGATCCTGAGTTGCTTGATGTGCGTGCAGGAACATGCCGAGAAACAGGACACGGGCTGAAACGGGTACTTGGCAGCGCGAGCTGTTAGATGACGACCACGAAACACGGTGATCAAGTATCCAACGACAAAGAGCTTTCGTGGCGGCGGACTAATGCCACGTCCTCCAACCCCCGCCTTAATGGTCGGGGGTTTCATCTTCGTATTAGAGAGCAGAGCGTGTTGGTTTTGTGGTGATCGTTCGGCTTTGTAGCGCGTGAAGGCGGTATTGAAGGTGGTTGTTTCATCGTGGGGGATGAACGCTCCCACATGCTCGGTGTGCGGGCGAATGCTTGGCTTGGTGTGGACCCTCAGCTTACGCAGCGCAGCGATAGCGTTGCTCCCCGTGCACTATGATCCAGGCCAGTACTTTCATGGTCAGTGCGTCAGCGGCGACGAACGTGAAAGGACCAGCGCCATCGAGGGGACGGTTGCGGAACTGTTCGACGTGTTCGTCGAGGTCTGTTGCCATACGTGAGACCTGGGACTTGGACAGTCCTGTGATTCCCAGGGTTTTGACGAGCTTGTCCATACGGCACGTGGATGCTCCCGCCAGGAGCAGTGGGCGACCACTGTGATCAACGCGGTTTCACTGCGTTTGCGCCGTTGCAGCAACCACTGACGGGAAGTAGGTACCTGAACGCAGTTTGCGGATCGCCACGTCAATGGTGCCGACCCTGGTGTCCAGGGGCCGGTGTCGATACCCATTGCGCCTGGCGTGACGTTGGGGATCTTGTTGGCCCCACACGCCGCATCGGCGTCCGCTGATAGTAACGCGTTGATGACGTGCTGGAGCAAGGAACGCATCAAATCCGGGGATGCCTGGGACAACGCCTGGCCAAGCAGGCCAGCAGGGTCGATAACATGAGGAGCGGTCATCGTAGTGCCTCCACATCGTTTCGAGTGAGAAGTAGAAGAGCTTTCTCGAAGGATCACACGGTGACCGCACCCATAACAAGCAACGAGCCGACCACCACACGGTTACACCACCATGCGGGACGCTACTCCGGGCGGCACCATCGCCCCGGGGTAGGCTCACGCCTTGCTTTAGTAAGAAGGTAGAACAAAAATCCCCTTTGTCACCCTATGTTCAAGCACTTGACGAAGAGCGGGACGCAGATAGTCTCTTTCGAGTCCGCTGAGGCTACTCCTGTCCGCGAAGGTGCATCGGCTAGCATTGGCAAGGCTGACGAATCTCAGATCATTCTTTCCAAGAACAGTGATAGTGTCATCTAATGAAATTCCTCGCGCTTTCGTAGAATCGTAGGTATTATTGCAGCATTCAAGTATTGCGCCAATATACACTTCTCCGGTTGTTGCAAATGCAAAACATGTTGGCAATCTGACGTCATAATCTGAATTTTGAATGAGCCACCCTTCAGATTCAGCTGAGAAGACTGTAAAAGGGTGTCCTAAGCCAAACATTGAAGTTCCTGATCGAATATTTTTGTAGAATCTTACAGGAGGGACTTTATATTTTCTCAAAAGTTCTTTAAATTCACTAAGCGCTGGATGGTCGGATACGTTAAAATATCTTCCCCAGCGCGCCGGCGCATATCTTCTTCTTCGATTTCACGGCGAACTTCGTCTTCAAGTGATCCCATGGTTCAATGTTAGCAATGTGGGACTGCTGCAGGTCAAGTCCTGTGGAGTGGTGTAATCGTTTTGTGTCCTTCGGGTTGGGTTATGTGGCTCTTCGCATTGTGGGGTGTGGGGTGGTGTTCGAAGCGTCCCGGGGATTGTGGACAGTGTCGTGGGACGACGACCGAACACAGGAGCTCGCCTCGGGAGCTTCATCAACCAAAAGTCGCACGTAATTCGGGTACCCGAACTTTTCATAGGTATCGGAAAAACCGCAGAATTCCAACGATGTGATTTCAATGTTTGAAATACGTGCCGGGGAATTACGTGCGACATTTCTGAGGAACCACAACATGAGGCGCCACAAAGACCCCAAGCGGAAGACAGTCCAAGCGGAAGACAACTCAAGCCCAGAAGACCCCCGCAACCCCGACAGCTGTCACAACTGCCACAAGCGCGGGGGCGCTGCACCCGATGAGGGGCGCTGCACCCGTTACGTGGCGGTGCACCCGAACAGAAGAGGTGCATTGCCTACGGATCGGGTGCACTGCCCCAACGCACAAGAACAAACGCGGAACTGGCACACCGAACCACTCACCGCCACACCCCTCCATGCGCACCTGGGCCCTACTGGCGGCAGGATGGGCACGGCGCCCACGCCGCCACCTGCACTCCGGCCCACTCCGGCCCACTCCGACACCTCCCACACCCTTACATGCGAAGCGCCCGTTAACCTGCGCGCAGGTGGGTCCAGAGCGCCACCTGACTGGCCGACGACGTGATCTGTGGGAACGAACTCGTCCACCCATGCCGCAACACCTGGAACTGCCCCCACCAACGTGTTCTGTCTGATAGCCCTCGGCTTCCCAACGTCGCCGATAGTGGCTCGCGTGTGCCGGAATCCCCTGCATAAGGAGGCTGGCGGCGTGCACTCCTGTGCGGCAGGAATGCTATTCCTCCGGGTGCGTGGGTGCGGTGTGGATGCGCCCCCATTTGTTTTTCCGCGCAGTGAGTCGAATGTATTCTCCCAGGCAGCGATGATCCTGACATCGAGGTGGAGGTGTGGCCACAGTTCGATGAGCAGGGATTGAGGTATTCGTGTTGCTCCTGCGCGGCTTCTCGTATGTCGTCGCGGGGGGACGGGAATCCTCCCATGCGGTTCCATTTGTGTGCGATTGAGACTACACTTGTCACAACTCGTGTTGCCGTTGGTAAAGATGCCTGCGGTTCGGGACCTGTGGGTCCCTCACAGTGAGGAGAGGTTGAGAGGAAATCCCGATGACGCGCGGGACTCGGTCGTTAGCTGTACTCGGCGTACTCGCTCTGTCCGCTGTGGGGCTTGTTCCTGCCGCTTGGGCGACTGACGCCGGGGCGGAACTTGCGCAGGTTGCTCAGTCGGGCGTTGGATACCCTGCTCAGTCGGGAGAACAACGTGCTCCCGAAACATCCGGTACGCCCACTGCCCAGGGGAGCGGAATCACCCGGGGGCAGTCGGCCTCGTCAATGACGGGGGAGGGGCAGCTGAGCGCCCCCGAGAGTCGTGGCTCTCAGCCCTCCGCCGACGTCGAGACGACTGGGGGCGTGCCCGCGAGCGTGGCCGCGACCCCGGAAGGTGCCGCTGGGCGTGCGGTTGCAACTGCTGAGGATGCCGCGCCAAACGGTGCGACCGTCGATACCCCGATCCCGGACATCCAGGCGGTGGGCGTGGGGGACGACTCGGCGATGGTGGGGGCTACCCTCACCACGGTCGGCGTCGTGACGGCCGCCTACCCGGCGGGGGAATCCGGGCTGGGGGCCACCCTGGACGGCTACACCATCCAAACGCCGGGCAGTGGCGGCACGTGGGATGAGGGGCGGGTCAGCTCGGACGCGCTGTTCGTCTACGCGGGGAAGAACGGCCAGATCCCGGCCCTGGGGACGTGCGTGCGCGTCAGTGGCGTGGTCGGCGAGTTCCCGGCGACGACCGCGAAGGAAAACCCCTCGAGCCTGACCCAGTTGGCTGCCACCGGATTCACGCAGGTAGACGGGTGTGAGGCCGTGGCTCCCACTCCGGTCACCGGCGTGCCCGCGCCGGATCGGGCCGAGGCCTACGAATCCATGCTCCTGTCCCCCCAGGGCACCTGGACGATCACAGACAACTATGCGGCGAATCAGTATGGGACGCTGGCGCTCACACCGGGCTCCGAGCCGCTGCGCGCCGCGACCGACGTGGTCGCGCCGGGGCAGGCCGCACGCGACTTTGAGGCGGCCAACGCCGCGCGGGTGATCACCCTCGACGACGGGACGAACACGAACCTGCTGAAGGGCGCGGCGACCGAGGTGCCCTACGCCTACCTGGCCAACGGGGCTCCCGCGCGCGTGGGCTATCACGTGACCTTCTCCGCTCCCGTCGTCTTGGAGCCGAGGCATGGGTCCTTTGTCTTTCAGCCGACCTCCATGGTCGCCGGGCATCTCGACCGATCGCCCGTGACCATCGCGGGGCAGCGGCCGAGCGCACCCACGGTCGGCGGGGACACGCGCGTGGCGACCTTCAACGTCCTCAACTACTTCTCCGACCTGGGCGTCGACGAGGCCGGATGCACGGGCTACCCGGACCGCACGGGCGCCTTCGTGACGGCCAAGAAGTGCAAGGTGCGCGGCGCGTTTTCGCGCGAGGCCTTCGCCAACCAGGAAGCCAAGATTGTCTCCGCGATCAACGCGCTGGGGGCCGACGTGGTCGCCCTGGAAGAGATCGAAAACCCTGTCGCCGTGGGGGTGGGGAGTGACCGCGACGCCGCCCTGGCGCGGCTCGTGACCGCCTTGAACGAGGCCTTGGGATCCGACGTGTGGGCATACGTGCCCTCGCCGCCGACCATCCCGGCCGGCGAGGACGTCATCCGCGTCGCCTTCATCTACAAGACCGCGGCCGTCACGCCGGTCGGGGACTCCGTCATCCACGACGACGCGGCTTTCTCGGGCCTTGCACGCCAGCCGCTGGCCCAGGAGTTCGCGCGGCGCACCACCGAGCGCGCGTCCGCCCCTTCCTTCGTGGTGATCGCCAACCACTTCAAGTCCAAGGGGTCCGTGCCGGAGGGCGCGGGCGAGGGCAATACCGATAGTGGGGACGGGCAGGGAAACGCCAACGCGATCCGCGTCGCCCAGGCCTCGTCCCTGGCGTCGTTCGCGGCACGCTACGCGGACAAACCCACGTTGCTGGTCGGCGACTTCAACTCCTACTCGCAGGAAGACCCGATCAAGACCATCGAAGGCGCCGGGTGGGAGCGCGTGTCGGGATCGGGCGAGCCCTCCTACGTGTACGCGGGCCGCTCCGGGTCGCTGGACCACGTGTTCGCCAACGCGGCCGCCACACCCCTCGTTGCCGGTGTCACCAGTTGGGCCGTCAACGCCCAGGAGTCCATCGCCTTCGAGTACTCGCGCGCGGGCATGAACGCCCACCTGGCCGTCGAGGCCGAGGGCCCCTACCGCTCCTCGGACCACAACCCCGAGATCATTGGGCTCAGGCTCCTCGAAGGCGCGCCCACACCGGGCGATGAACCAGTGCCAGCGGTGACGCCAGGACCGGAAACGGGCACTACCCCGACGCCCGCGACGAGCCCGGCGCCCGCCGGGCCCCGACCGCATAGCGCCACCACCTCCGCACCGCGCGTGACCACCCGGGCTGCCACGGCCTCGTCCCGCGGAAAGAGTCCGGAGAACCGCGCCTCTCCCGCGAGCGCCCGGGCCCTCGCGCGCACGGGTGCCAGCGCCGAGTTCGCCATCGGGGCCGGGTTCCTTCTCGCCCTCGCGGGTCTGGCCGTGCGCGGGGCGTCGTGTCGCCGCCTGGGCGCCCCTCAACGTTGAACCATCCCAGTCACCACAACACGCGGCGTTGTCGCCGCGCAGAAAGGAACACACCATGCGCAAACCATGGACACGCCTCGCGCTCGCTTCGGCGTGCGGGCTCGCCCTGGCAACGCTGCCAACAGTGGCAGCTGCTAACCCGCAGGAGGGGGCCGCGCCGCAGGACGAGGCCGCGCCGATCACCCTGGACCTCTACAACCTGACGGACGTGCACGGGCATATCCAGCAGGTCACCAAGAAGGGCGTCGTGCGCGAGGCCGGCCTGCCCGCGATGAACTGCTACCTGAAGAAGGCACGCGAGACGAACCCGAACTCGTCCTTCACGCTGCTGGGCGACAACATTGGAGCGTCCCCCTACATCTCGGGCGCGCTCAACGACAACCCGACTATCGCGGCCCTCAACACCCTGAACCCGCTGGCCTCCACGATCGGCAACCACGAGCTGGACATGGGGCAGGCCGTCTTTAAGCAGCGCGTCGACGGCTCCAACCCGAGCGAGTACGTGCAGGCGACCTTCCCGTACCTGGGAGCCAACATCGAGGGCATGGGCACCTACGGGGACGGCACCCCCTACCTGGGGGACTACAAGGTGTGGACGTCGCCCTCAGGCATGAAGGTCGCATTCATCGGGGCCATCGCGCAGGACGTCCCCTACAAGCTGAGCCCTGGCACGACGGAGGGACTGACCTTTAGCGACCCGATTGCACGCATCAACTCGCTGGCCGCATCTCTCAAGGGCAGTGGCACGGCAGACGTTGTCATCGCCATGCTCGACGACGACGTGAAGAACAATTATACGAAGGTCGGCAAGGACGTCGATGGCCTCATGGGCGGGGACACGCACGTGCCCTACGAGTTCGACCACGTGAACTCGGTGGAGTCCTTCGAGTCAGCGAACCCGCGCCTGGCGGGTATCGCGTCCGGCTCCTACACGGATAACCTCGGTCTGATCCGCCTGACGATTGATCCTGCGACGCGCCAGGTCACGAGTGCCGACTCGATCCTCATCCCGGCCGCTGAGGTTGCCAGTGCGGCGCGGACCCCGACACCCAGGCAATCGTTGATAAGGCCGAGGCCGACTCGAAGGAAGCGGGCAAGCGCGTCGTCGCGACCGGCTACACGACACCCTTCATGCGCGGTGTCTTCACGACCCCTGACGGGCTAACCGAGCCGGGCTCGAACCGCGGTATCGAGTCCTCCCTCGGTGACCTGGTGGCCGACTCGCTGCGCGAGACGATCCTCACCCCGGACGGAAAGAGCGTCGACATCGGCATGATCAACGCGGGAGGCCTGCGCGCCGACCTGGTGCCCAACGAGGACGGGACGATCACCTATGCGCAGACCTACGAGGTCGAACCCTTCTCCAACGAACTCGGCTACGTCACCCTCAAGGGATCGGACCTCAAGGACGCGCTCGAACAGCAGTGGAAGAGCGACCTGAACTCGCAGAATTCTCGGCCCATGCTCAAGCTGAGCCTGTCCTCGAACGTGCGCTACACCTACGACCCGGCCAAGCCCGACGGACAGCGCATCACGTCGGTGACGATCAACGGTGAGCCGCTGAAGGCTGATGGGACCTACACGGTCGGGTCCGTGAACTTCCTGTTGGACGGCGGAGATTCCTTCGAGGCCCTCACTCGCGGGGGAGCAACCGTGACGAACGGTAACCTGGACCGTGACGTATTCAACGAGTACCTGGCGCGCCACTCGGGCGTCGCGGACCGGGCTGCGGGCGCCGCGAGCGGCCTGGCCCCGCGCGAGGCGAAGTCCTCGATCGGCCTGACCCTGCCCACCGAGGCGGTCGCCGACGGCTCGACCGTGACGATCCCGCTGCGCGGCCTGTCTTTCTCGGAGGGGCCTTCGATCACGCGCAAGGTGCGCGTGAGCGCGGGCGGTCCCGAGGCCGTGGCCGACGTGGATAACTCCCTCGTGGACGCGCACGCCTCCGACGCTGCCGCAGTCATCACGACGGACGGCGCGGGACAGGCGAGCGTCGATGTGACGGTCGTGGGTGCCTGTGAGGGGAAGGCGGCCGGCGAGGTCGTGAATGTGGCGCTGACAGTCGCCACCGACTTTGCAACGGTCGTCGAGGCCACGGATGGCCTGACGATTCCGGTGACCTGTGCGGGCACCGAGGCCCCTGTGCCGGCCCCGTCCCCGTCGGCCAACGCGGACCAGGGGGCTGCCCCCGGCGCGGGTGCTCCTGCTTCCACGAAGAAACCGAACGCTGGCGCTCCTCGTGGGGCCATCGCCCGCACGGGTGCTGATTCCCGGGGATTGCCTGTCGCATTCCTCCTGGCCGTGGTTGGTGTCGCCGCACTCTGGCTGCGTCGTTCTCAAATCGTTACCAGCAGGTAAGCGATTTGCCTTGACGTGATGGTGGTGGTGCGGGACACTTGGATACAGCGTAACTGCTGGCTCGCATGATTGGTACTATCGTGCGATAGTGTGAGAAATTCGTTCCCGCACCACCATCAATACGCAAGAGACTCGCGTCGCTAGAGAGAGATATTCATGAAGCAGTCCGTCAAATTTGCCGCCGCTATGGGCGCGCTCACACTCGCCTTGACCGCGTGTGCTGGAAATGGAAATGTGGCCCAGCAGTCTGATGGGGCCAAAGCTGAGCTTCCCTTCAAGGCATGCGCCGTCTCAGACACCGGCGGCTGGCAGGACAAGTCCTTCAACCAGTCCGCCTATGACGGGCTGATGGAAGCCAAGTCGTTCCTGGGGGTGACGGTCGATACCGCCGAATCCGACACGGTGGAGGACTTCACGAACAACGTCGAGAAGATGGTTGCCGACAGCTGCACGCTGATCATCGGCGTCGGCTTCCACCTCGAGCCGGCCATCCACGAGTCCGCCTTGAAGCACACGGACCGCAACTACGCCCTTATCGACTCCGGGTTCTCCGACGGCACCAACCCCGTTGTTCTCGAGAACGGTCGCCCGTTGCTCTTCAATACCTCCGAGGCCGCCTACCTGGCGGGCTATGCCTCGGCCGCGATGACGAAGACGGGTAAGGTCGCCACCTTCGGCGGCGCTCAGATCCCCGCCGTGACCGTGTTCATGGACGGATTTGCCGACGGCGTGAACGCTTACAACCAGGCCAAGGGCGCCTCCGTGCAGGTGCTGGGCTGGGATAAGGAAGCCCAGACCGGCGCGTTCACCGACTCCTTCGATGATCAGTCGCTGGGCCTGCAGCAGGCACAGCAGTTCATCTCCGAGGGCGCCGACATCATCATGCCCGTCGCCGGCCCCGTGGGCCTGGGCGCTGCCGCGGCTGCCAAGAGCAATGGAAACACGCTGATCGTTGGCGTGGATACCGACTGGTACGAGGCCAACCCCCAGTACTCCTCGATCGTGCTGACCTCCGTTCGCAAGGAGATCGGTGCCGCGGTCGAGCAGGCCATTCAGGATTCGACCAAGGGGAAGTTCACCTCGGATCCCTACGTGGGTACGCTGGCCAACGGCGGCGTCTCGCTTGCTCCCTTCCATGACTTCGAGGCTCAGGTTCCCATGGAGGTCAAGCAGGAGATCAGCAAGCTGACCGAACAGATCAAGAAGGGAACGCTTGTCATCGAATCGGAGAACGCTCCGAAGTAAGCCTTCTGGCCTCTCGCTGGCGGCCAGATGATCACGTAATCGTTATCAAAGCGAGAACAACCAGTCCTTGACAGGGACTGAGACGGCGCGGGACACTCGGATCAGACGTAAAAGTCGACTCATGCAAATGTTCGCAGGCACGCTGCGAACAGGGTCCGAGCCCGCGCCGTCATTGATTCATCGAAGAATCCGCATCAACAAAGGAACATACTCATGAAGCACCTCACGAAGCTCGTCGCTGCGGCGGGCATTGCATCGCTCGCGCTGTCCGCATGTGGCGGCGGGGGAAGCGCCGGCGGGTCCGGCGGTGGCTCTGGCGAGGCTAAGGACGCTGCGTCCTTCAAGGCCTGCGCGGTCTCCGACGCCGGCGGCTGGGACGACAAGTCCTTCAACGAGTCCGCGTATAACGGCCTCACGAGCGCCCAGACCAGCCTGGGCATCAAGATCAACACGGCTGAGTCCAGCTCTGACACCGACTTTGCTCCCAACGTCGAGGCCATGGTCTCCGATGGCTGCAACCTGATCATCGGCGTCGGCTTCAACCTCGAGCAGGCGATCCACAAGTCTGCGGAGGACAACACGGACGTGCACTACGCCCTGATCGACTCCAGCTTCTCTGACGGCTCCAACCCCGTCACCCTCGACAACGGTCGTCCGCTCCTGTTCAACACGGCTGAGGCCGCGTTCCTGGCGGGTTACGCGGCTGCGGGCATGACGCAGACGGGCAAGGTCGCCACCTTCGGCGGCATGCAGATCCCCTCGGTGACGGTCTTCATGGATGGATTCGCCGACGGCGTTGACGCCTACAACAAGGCCAAGGGCACCACCGTGCAGCTGCTCGGCTGGGACAAGGCTGCGCAGAACGGCTCGTTCACGCAGAACTTCGACGACCAGACCCTGGGCAAGGAGCAGGCTCAGCAGTTCATCTCGCAGGGCGCTGACATCATCATGCCCGTCGCTGGCCCCGTGGGCCTGGGCGCCGCGGCGGCCGCCAAGGCCGACGGCAACACTTTCATCATCGGCGTGGACTCCGACTGGTACGAGGCCAACCCCGACTACTCCTCGATCGTTCTGACCTCGGTCATGAAGGAGATCGGCGCCTCGGTCGAGCAGGCCATCAAGGACTCCGTCGACGGCAAGTTCACCTCGGATCCGTACGTGGGCACGCTGGCCAACGGTGGTGTCTCGCTCGCTCCCTTCCACGATTTCGATGCGAAGGTCTCCGATGAGCTCAGGTCCGAGCTGGACAAGCTCGCGGACGATATCAAGTCCGGCAACCTCACGATCGAATCGCAGAACGCCCCGAAGTGATGTCCCTGTGGTGGGGCTGTCGGCAGGTGTGCCGGCAGCCCCACCCGGGTTTCGGGAGGCTATCGCGCGCCTGTACTGGGGAAGGTCGAAGGAATGAAACTAGAGCTGCGGGGGATCACGAAGAGGTTTGGTCCCCTCACCGCCAATGACTCGATCAACTTGACGATCGAGGAGGGGCACATCCACGCCCTGCTCGGAGAGAACGGAGCGGGCAAGTCCACACTCATGAACGTCCTGTACGGGATGCATCAGCCCGATGAAGGGCAGATCCTCATCGACGGGGAGCCCGTGACGTTCAAGGGACCGGGCGACGCGGTCGCCGCGGGTATCGGCATGGTTCACCAGCACTTCATGCTGATTCCGGTCTTTACCGTGGCCGAGTCGATTGCGCTCGGCTTTGAACCGACGGGTCCCGCCGGCATCATCAGCCGCGAACGCGCGCGCAAGACTGTGCGCGAGGTGTCGGCGCGATTCGGATTCGACCTGGATCCTGATGCGCTGATCGAGGATCTGCCGGTTGGTGCGCAGCAGCGCGTCGAGATCGTCAAGGCGCTGTCGCGTCAGGCGAAGGTCCTGATCCTGGATGAACCGACGGCCGTGCTGACCCCGCAGGAGACGGACGAGCTCATGACGATCATGCGTCAGCTCGCCGACTCGGGGACGTCGATCGTGTTCATCACGCACAAGCTGCGCGAAGTGCGCGCGGTTGCCGACGAGATCACGGTGATTCGACGCGGAAAGGTCGTGGGCGAGGCATCGCCCACCGACTCCCGAGGCATCCCTGGCCTCCCAGATGGTGGGCCGCGAGGTGCTCATGCGCGTCGACAAGGAGCCGGCGCGCCCTCGCGGTGGGGGCCTCGTCTTTGACGACGTGTCCCTGCTGGGGGCGAACGGCGTGCCCGAGCTCGATCACGTCTCCTGCCAGGTCCAGCACGGCGAGATCCTCGCGGTTGCCGGCGTGCAGGGCAATGGGCAGACTGAGCTCGCCGAGGCGATCCTGGGTCTGCGTGTTCCCGACAGCGGCACGATTACCCTGGAGGGCGCGGATATCACGCGTGCCAAGCCCCGCAAGTCCCTGGAGGCGGGCCTCGGGTTCATCCCGGAGGACCGCTCGACGGACGGCATTATTTCCTCCTTCTCGATTGCGGACAACCTGGTCTTGGACCAGTTCGATGCCGCCGATTTTGCCGTCGGCCCGGTGCGTAAGCTGGGCGCGGTCGCCCGCAACGCGCGCGAGAAGCAGGAGGAGTACGACATTCGCCTGACGTCGATTACCGACCCGATTTCGTCCCTGTCGGGCGGCAATCAGCAAAAGGTCGTCGTCGCGCGCGAAATGTCACGGGACCTGAAGCTGCTGGTGGCCAACCAGCCCACGCGAGGCGTGGACGTCGGGTCGATCGAGTTTATTCACCGCAGGATCGTGGACACGCGCGACCAAGGCTGCGCGGTGCTGCTGATTTCGTCGGAGCTCGACGAGGTCGTGGCCCTGGCTGATCGGATCGCGGTCATGTATCGCGGCCGGATTGTCGGCATCGTGCCCCCGGACACAGGGCGCGACGTCCTGGGTCTCATGATGGCGGGTGTTCCCCTGGACGAGGCCATGGCGACCTCGTCCACGAGCGGCGTTGGTAGCGACGTGGAGGGGCAGGAGAAGTGATGAGTAAGAAAAACACCGCGTCCCTCGGTGTGTTCACGAGGATCGTTGGTTCTCAGTGGTTTGTCTCGGTGATCTCGGTCGTGATCGCGTTCTTGATCGGCGCGATTCTTATTGCCATGACCGGCGCGTCGGTGACGGATGCCTACTATGCGATGTTCCGCGGCGCGATCGTGGACCCGCAGGCATCGACCTTCGTGCGAACGATTAAGCCGCTGATGGACTCGGTGTACTTTGCGATTCCGTTGATCATCTCGGGTCTGGGCCTGGCCTTCGGCTTCCGTGCGGGCCTGTTCAACATCGGCGGTAAGGGCCAGATGATCGCCGGTGCGCTCGCGGCCGTGTGGGTGGGTTTCTCGCTGAGCCTGCCTCCGGTGGTGCACACCCTCGTTGCGCTGATGGCCGCGATCGTCGCGGGCGCCGCTTGGGGTGGCATCGCTGGCTTCTTGAAGGCCAAAACGGGTGCTAACGAGGTGATCGTGACGATCATGCTCAACTCGATTGCGACGCTGGCTCTGGGTTATGTGCTGAGCCAGAAGGCGTGGCAGAAGCCCAATTCGAATCAGCCCATCACTCCCAACGTTGCTGATTCGGCTGCCTTGGCCAAGCTGATGAGCGGTCCGATCAAGCTGCACTGGGGCCTGATCGTCGCGCTTGTTGCGCTGGCGGTGTTCTGGTTCCTGATGGAGCGTTCCACGCTGGGCTTCCAGATCCGCGCGGTCGGCGCGAACGCGGCTGCGGCCCGTACGGCCGGTATTTCAGTCGAGCGCATCACGGCGGTCACGATGATGTTCTCGGGCGCGTTCCTGGGATTGGCGGGTGCGAACGAGGCCTTGGGTACTCTCGGGTACGTCTCTCGTGACGTGGCCGGTTCGATTGGTTTCGACGCGATCACGGTGGCCCTGCTGGGGCGCAACAAGGCGTGGGGAACGTTTGGTGCCGGCCTGCTCTTTGGTGCGTTCAAGGCGGGCGGTTACGCGATGCAGGCCAAAGACGTGCCGATCGACATGATTTGATCCTGCAGGCTGTGATCGTGTTGCTGATTGCCGCGCCGGCGTTGGTGCGGTGGCTGTTCAGGCTTCCCGACGCCAAGCGCCTGGCAGCCAGTGGAAAGGGGAACGACGATGCGCACAAGTGAGAAGGACACGCAGGTTCTGGCCAAGCGCTCCTGGAAGCTTCCTGGCGCGTACGTGGCCGCCAGCGTTTTGGCGCTGGTTTTCAGCGTCGCAACGCACGGTGACGTCACGATCCGACTCAACGACAAGTCGCAGTCCTACACAATCCCCGACATCGTCACGGCTGGTGCCCCGATTGTGTGGGTGCTTGCGGCCCTGATCCTCGTCATCACGGCGTGGACGCTGGCCAGCACGATCCGGCGCGTTGAGGACCCGTCGTGGGCCCGCACAGCGGGGATGGTCGTCGTCGGCGTGTCCACGATCCTGGGCTTCCTGCTCTACGCCGGCTCGGATTCGACCGGTGCGGTGACGCTGACCTCGACCCTGGTCTCGACGGTGGCGATTTCGACGCCGCTGATTTTCGGTTCGCTCTCGGGCGTGATCTCCGAGCGCGTCGGCGTCGTTAACATCGCGATTGAGGGCGACCTGCTGGTCGGCGCGTTCGCGGGGGTCATGGCTGCCTCCTACTTCCAGACCCCCTACGCGGGCCTGGTGGCGGCTCCGCTGGCCGGCGCCTTGCTGGGCTCCCTGCTGGCGCTCTTCTCCGTGAAGTACGGGGTGGACCAGATCATCGTCGGCGTCGTCCTGAACGTGCTGGCTCTTGGCCTGACGACCTTCCTGTACGGGACGATCATGAAGGCAGACCAGGGTGCGCTGAATACGAACCGCTACTCGCTCAGCGACATCAAGATTCCTGGCCTGTCCGAGATTCCGGTGATCGGGCCGGTGCTCTTCGACCAGTCGATCCTCGTCTACCTCATGTACGTGGCCGTTATCGCGCTGGCGTTCTTCCTGTTCCGTTCCCGCTGGGGCCTGCGTCTGCGGGCCTGCGGCGAGCACCCGCGCGCGGCCGACACCGTCGGCATCAACGTGGGGCGCACGCGCACGGTGAACACGATCCTGGGTTCGGCCTTCGCTGGCCTGGGTGGCGCGTTCTTCACGATCGGGTCGGGACTGGCGTTCACGGACAACATCTCCGCGGGCAACGGCTACATTGCCCTGGCGGCGATGATCCTGGGCAAGTGGAACCCGGTGGGTGCCATGGCAGCGGCCGTCATGTTCGGCTTCGCGCAGGCCCTGGCCCGCATGCTGCCCAACATTGAGCCCGCGATCCCCGCCGACCTGGTCTCGATGATCCCCTACGTGGTGACGATCATCGCCGTGGCCGGATTCGTCGGGAAGTCTCGTGCCCCCGCGGCCGAGAACGTCCCCTACGTGAAGTGAGAGGCACGGTCACGATGACACAGCTCGACTGGGACGCCCTGCTGGGCGCGGCCATCGACGCGATGACCCGCGCCTACTGCCCCTACTCCCAATTCCCCGTGGGGGCCGCGGGCCTGACGGACGACGGGCGCATCGTCAGCGGATGCAACGTCGAAAACGCGAGCTACGGGGCGACGCTGTGCGCCGAGTGCGGCATGGTCTCCGACCTGATCCGCACCGGCGGCGGCACGCTCGTCGCGGTCGTCGCCGTCAACGGGGAGCGCGTGCCGGTCGCCCCGTGCGGGCGCTGCCGCCAGCTCATCTACGAGCACGGAGGACCGGCATGCCAGGTTCTCATGCCCGGGGGCGTCGCCGACATGACGCAGGTCCTGCCCGGCGCCTTTGGCCCACACGACCTGGAGGAGGCGGCATCCCGCCTTGCCCCCAGGCCAGACATTGCGTCCGACCCGGCCCAGGCCTCGTCGGAAGAGAAAGAAGGAACGAATGGCACTCTTTGATGCCGTTGACATCATCCGCACGAAGCGGGATGGGGGCGTCTTGACCCCCGACCAGATCGACTGGACGATCGACGCCTACACCAAGGGCGTCGTCAAGGACGAGCAGATGGCCGCCCTGGCCATGGCGATCTTCCTGCGCGGAATGGACCGTGCGGAGATCGCCCGCTGGACGGACGCGATGATCCGCTCGGGCGCGCGCATGGATTTCTCCTCCATCGGCAAGCCGACTGCCGACAAGCACTCCACGGGCGGCGTGGGCGACAAGATCACGCTGCCCCTGGCCCCGCTGGTCGCCTGCTTCGGCGTGGCCGTCCCGCAGCTGTCGGGCCGAGGCCTGGGGCACACGGGCGGTACCCTCGACAAGCTCGAGGCCATCCCCGGGTGGCGCGCGCAGCTGTCCAACGAGGAGATCATGACTCAGCTGGGGTCCGGCTGCGGCGCGGTCATCTGCGCGGCCGGATCAGGCCTGGCTCCCGCGGACAAGAAGCTCTACGCGCTGCGCGACATCACCTCGACCGTGGAGTCGATCGCGCTGATTGCGTCCTCGATCATGAGCAAGAAGATCGCCGAGGGCACGGGTGCCCTGGTCCTGGACGTGAAGGTCGGCTCGGGTGCCTTCATGAAGGATATCGACGCCGCTCGTGAGCTCGCCCGCACGATGGTGGACCTCGGACGCGACGCGGGGGTCGCCACGCGCGCCCTGCTCACCGACATGTCCGTGCCGCTGGGCCGCAAGATCGGCAACGCGCTCGAAGTCGAAGAGTCCGTTGAGGTCCTCGCCGGCGGCGGCCCGTCCGACGTCGTCGAGCTGACCTGCGAGCTGGCGCGCAACATGCTGGAGCTGGCTGGCGTCCACGACGCCGACGTCGAGGCGGCCCTGGCGGACGGCCGCGCGATGGACCGCTGGCGCGCGATGATCAGCGAGCAGGGAGGCGATCCCGACGCCCCCATGCCGCGCGCCGCGCACACCCACCAGGTGCTGGCCGAGGCCGACGGAACCATCGCCGAGATGGACGCCCTGTCCGTGGGCGTGGCCTCCTGGAGGCTGGGCGCGGGTCGCGCCGTCAAGGAGGACCCGGTGCAGGCAGGCGCCGGCATCGAGATCCACGCCAAGCCGGGCGAGCGCGTCACCAAGGGGCAGCCGATCTGACGCTGCACACCGACGACGAGTGGCGCATCGACCGCGCGCTGGAGGCTCTGTCCGGCGGCATCGGTATCGCCGACGGGGTGGAGCTCGAGCAGCGCCGCGTCGTCCTGGAGACCATCTCCTGACGGCTGGGCCGAGCACGGGAAGGACGGACGTGGACAGGCGCGACGAAGCGGCGATCGAGGCGGTCAAGGCCTACTACCAGCAGGACCTGAGCCAGGCCGAGGTCGCCGCCCGCATGGGCATCTCCCGCCCCACGGTTGCCAAGCTCCTGGCCCACGGCCGCGCCCGCGGGTTCGTGACCGTCGAGATCCATGATCCGCGCGAGGAAGCCTCCGAGCTGGCCTTGCGCCTGCAGGAGCGCTTCGCCCTGGCGTGCGTGCGCGTGGCCCACGGCTGCGTCGCGGACGAGGCCGAGGCTATCTCCCAGGTCGGGCGCGTCGGCGCGGAGCTGGTGGCCCGGCTGGTGCGCGACGACATGAGCGTCGGCATCTCCTGGGGTCGCACGATGAGTGCCGTGGCCTCCCACCTGGCGCGCTCCCCGCGCCAGGGTGTGCGCGTCGTCCAGCTCAAGGGCGGAACCTCCTTTTCCGACCGGGCGACGCACGACTTCGAGATCATGCGCGCCTTTTGCGACGCCTTCGGCGCTGAACCTAGCTACCTGCCTCTGCCCGTTATTTTCGAGGACACGGCCACGGCCTCGATCGTGCGGGCGGACCGGGGGATCGAGCGGATCCTGCGGGAGGGACGCGGCGTGGATATCGCCGTGTTCACGGTCGGCGCGGTCAAGAAGGAGTCGCTCTCGCTGAACCTGGGCCAACTCGAGCCCGGCGAGGTTGACGCGCTGCTGCGCGACGCCGTGGGAGACGCGTGCTCGCGTTTCTACACGCGCGCGGGCACTGTCGCCCTGGCCGCCATCGACGAGCGCACGGTCGGCATCCGGCTGGAGGAGCTGCGTTCGCGCCCGGTGCGCGTTCTCGTGGCGGGCGGGCGCACCAAGACCGCGGCGTTGGAGACGGCGCTGCGCATGGGGCTGGCCACGCACCTCGTGGTCGACCACGACCTGGCCCTCGCGCTGCTGGACAGGCAGGGCGAGGCACCCCCGTCGAGGGCGGGCAACGACGCCCTCGACGGATGAGAACACTTGTCAATTCAGTCGTTGACACTATGACAATGCAGGGCATAGCCTTGCGAACAGGTAAAGAAGCCGTAACGGAGCCACCGCTCCACGACGTATCGGAGGACACATGCGCTCGACACCGCACATCAACCCCACCGCCCCCATCGCCGAGACCATCCTCCTGCCGGGGGACCCGCTGCGCGCGAAGTTCATCGCCGAGAACTACCTGGAGGACGTCCAGCAGTTCAACGCGGTGCGTAACATGCTCGGCTTCACGGGTACCTTCCAGGGCACGCCCGTGTCCGTCATGGGTTCGGGCATGGGCATCCCGTCCATCTCCCTGTACGCCTACGAGCTGATTCACGAGTTTGGCTGCACACGCCTCGTGCGCGTGGGCACGTGTGGCGCGCTCCAGCCCGACATGCACCTCTACGACGTCGTCGTCGCCCAGGCGGCCTGTTCGAACTCCGCGTTCCTGGATCAGTACCAGCTGCCCGGTTCCTACGCGCCGATCGGTTCTTTCCGCCTCATGGAGGATGTCGTGCGCCGCGCCCGCGAGGCCGACGTCCCGGTCCACGTTGGCAACGTGTTGTCCTCGGATACCTTCTACAACGCCAACCCGACCTTCAATGAGGGCTGGCAGCGCATGGGCATCCTCGCGGTCGAGATGGAGACCGCTGGCCTGTACGCGACCGCCGCCCACGCGGGCGTCGAGGCGCTGGGTATCTTCACCGTCTCGGACTCCCTGGTCACGGGCGAGGTCACCGACGCTCAGGCGCGCCAGACCGCCTTCACCGCGATGATGGAGCTGGCCCTGCCGCTGGCCAAGCTCTGACACGAGAGGAACGTACCCTATGAACAAGCGTGATGTGGCCGCGATGATCGACCACACGATCCTCAAGCCCGAGGCCACGACCGCGGACGTGGCGCGCATCGTCGAGGAGGGCGCCGCCGCCGGCACCTTCTCGGTGTGCGTGTCCCCCTCGATGCTGCCCCTGGACGTGCCCGAGGGCCTCAAGGTCGCCTGCGTGGTCGGCTTCCCCTCGGGCGCGGTCAAGCCCCAGGTCAAGGCCTTCGAGGCCGCCCAGGCCGTCGCCGATGGCGCCGACGAGATCGACATGGTCATCAACGTTGAGCTGGTCAAGGACGCGCGCCTGCACGAGCTGGAGGAAGAGATCGCGGCCGTGCGCCGGGTCGTGCCCGCCCCGCGCGTCCTGAAGGTCATCATCGAGTCCGCAGCCCTGAGCGACGACGAGATCGTCGCCGCCTGCACGGCCTCCATGGCCGCCGGTGCCGACTTCGTCAAGACGTCGACGGGCTTCCACCCGGCGGGCGGCGCATCGACGCACGCGGTCGCGCTCATGCGCGCCACGGTCGGCGACGCCCTGGGTGTCAAGGCCTCGGGTGGCATTCGCGACGCCGACACGGCGCTCGCCATGATCGAAGCCGGAGCCTCCCGCCTGGGAGTCTCGGCCACCACCGCCATCCTGGCAGGGCTGGAGGACTAAGTGATGGAACTGCTCGACAAGGCCCAGCAGTGGGCTGACCATGACCCCGACAGTGCCACGGCCTCGTCCCTGAACGCCGACATCGAGGCGGCGCGCGGTGGAGACGAGGAGGCCCTGGCTCGCGTGGGCGCCGCCATGAACGGCCCCCTCGAGTTCGGCACCGCGGGCCTACGCGGCGTCGTCGGCCCCGGCGAATCCCGCATGAACCTGGCCGTCGTCATCCGCGCGACCGCCGGCCTGTGCGAGGTTGTCAAGCGTCACGCGACGGGCACCCCGACCCTGGTCGTCGGCTGCGACGCGCGCTACGGATCCTCGGAGTTCGCCACGGCCGCCTGCCGCGTCGCCTCCGCCGCCGGCGTACGCGTCCTCGCGCTGCCCCAGGCCAACCCGACCCCGCTCACCTCCTTCGCGGTGCGCCACTACGGCGCGGACGCGGGCGTCATGGTCACCGCCTCGCACAACCCGGCCCCCGACAACGGCTACAAGGTCTACCTGGGCGGAAGCGTCGTCACCGGCGACGGACAGGGCGTCCAGATCGTCCCGCCCTTCGACGCCGAGATCGCCGCGGCCATCGAGGCGACCCCGCCGGCCGACCAGGTTCCCATGAATGACGACCTGGTCGAGGCTGTAGACCCGCGCGACGAATACGTGGCCGAAGCGGTCAAGCTGGCCTCCGGCGACGAGGCCGCCCGCGCGGACCTGCGCATCGTCCTGACCGCCATGCACGGCGTGGGGGCGTCCATGACCGCGCGCGTCCTGGCCGAGGCAGGCTTTGCGAACGTCTCGCTCGTGGCCGCGCAGGCCGAGCCGGACCCGGACTTCCCGACCGTTCCCTTCCCCAACCCGGAGGAAGCCGGCGCCCTGGACATGGCGATCGAGCAGGCCCGGGCCGAGGGCGCCGACCTCATCATCGCGGTCGACCCCGACGCTGACCGCTGCGCGCTCGCGGTGCCCGACCCGGGTGCCGAGGCCGGGTGGAGTCCGCTCAGCGGCGACCAGATCGGGTGCCTGCTGGGCGAGTTCCTCGCGGCGCGCGGCCTTGAGGGCTCGCTCGCCAACTCGATCGTGTCCTCTCGCCTGCTGGCCCGCATCGCCGAGGCGCACGGCCTGGTCCACCACACGACGCTCACGGGCTTCAAGTGGATCGCGCGCGCCCCCAAGCTGGCTTTCGGCTACGAGGAAGCCATCGGGTTCTGCCCGAACCCGCAGATTGCGCGCGACAAGGACGGCATCGCCTCCTCGGTTGTCGCCGCGTCGCTGTTCGCCGCGCTCAAGGTCGAGGGGCGCACCGCGTGGGACGAGCTGGATCGCTGGCCCACGTTCACGGCCTGCACGTGACCGGTCCGCTGACCTTCCGCGTCGAGGAGATTGAGCAGATCGCGACTGGTATGGCACGCCTGCGCGCCCAGCCGCCGTCCGTCCTGGCGGGGTCGCCGGTCGTCGAGGTCTCTGACCTGTCGGAGGGTTACCAGGGCTTGCCGCCCACGGACGGCGTGCTGGTGCTGACGAAGGCCGGGGACCGTGTGATTGCGCGTCCGTCGGGCACTGAACCCAAGCTCAAGTGCTACCTCGAGGTCATCCTGCCCGCCCCCGAGGGCGAGCCGGTGCCGTGGGATGAGGCGTACGAGCGTCTCGAGCGGATCAAGCGCGAGTTTGGTCAGATTATCGGCCTGTAAGCGCTGATAGAGGGCCTCCGTCGGAGGATTTAAGAGGGGTATAGCCCTGCGCGAGTAAATAGATAACGTTATACTTGCGTATATGTCACCTCGCATTGAATCTCCGACGGAGGCCCTGCCTTTTGCTGACCGGCCCGTGGATAAGACGCCCGGACACTGGGTGCTCGCGCGAGCGGGCAAGACGGTCCTGCGCCCCGGCGGCCTGGCCCTGAGCACGTGGGCACTGAAGCGAGCCGTCCTGCCCGGCGCTGACGTCGTCGAATTCGCCCCGGGCCTGGGGGTTACGGCGAGGGCGATCATTGGCGTCGGACCCTTCTCCTATACCGGCGTTGAGCGCGACCCCGACGCCTGCGCGCGCGTCGATGCCATCGCCTCGGGCGTGGGCCGATGCGTGAACGCGGACGCGGCCGAGACCGGGCTGCCGGACGAGAGTGCGGACGTCGTCGTCGGCGAGGCGATGCTGTCCATGCAGGGCGAAAAGGCCAAGCGCGCCATCATGGGCGAGGCCGCGCGTATTCTGCGCCCCGGCGGGCGCTACGTCATCCACGAGCTGGCGATGCGCCCCGACTCCATCGGCGAGGAACCAGCTACCGAGATCAGAAAAGCCCTCGCGCGTGCCATCAGCGTCAACGCCCGACCCCTGACCGTCGCCGACTGGAGGCGCGCCCTCGAAGAGGTCGGCCTCATCGTCGAAGAAACCCGCATGGCACCCATGGCCCTGCTCAAGCCCGGCCGCATGATCGCGGACGAAGGCGTGCGCGGGGCGCTGCGCATCGCCCGCAACGTCGTGCGCGACAAAGACCTGCGCGGGCGCGTCGCGACAATGGCGCGCACGTTCAAGAAATACGACCGACACCTGTGCGGCGTCGCCATCGTCGCGCGCAAACCCAAGGAGAACGAATGAGCCTCTCGCCCGAATCCAACACCGAGGTCCCCACCCCCATCATGACGGACCTGCAGGACATCGCTTCGATGGTTCAGATCAACGAGGGGGCCACCGTCTCGCGCACCGTCATGCACGCAGAGGGCGTGCGCCTCGTGCTCTTCAGCTTCGACAAGGGCGAGATCCTCAGCGAGCACACCGCCGCGATGCCGGTCATCCTGCACACCCTGGAGGGTGCCCTCGAGATCGAGGCCGACGGCCGCACCGTCGTCCTGAGGCCCGGCGACGTCATCCACTTCGGCACGCGCCTGCCCCACGCCGTGCGCGCGCTCGAGCCCTCGAAGCTGGCCTGTACATGCTGGATCGTCGCGAGCGCCCCACGGCCTGAAACGCTCCAACCAAGCTGGGAACCCCGACCTCGTCTGAGAGCAACGAGGCCGGGGTTCCCCGTCGTTGAGCGGTGCACCGCCCGAGCGCACGTGCTACGTGAGCGAGGCCCTGCCGGCGCCTCGTGCGACCAGCCACAGGCCGACCTCGACGATGAGGCCCGAGACGACGAAGACGAGTGGCACGCTCACACGCGCATCCATGAAGGTCGTTGCGGCCAGCGCGATCCCGTGGGCGGTGCCCAGGACGCCGCCGCCAAAAAGGATCGGCCAGGCAGCGCGATGCGCGCGTTCCCACTCCTCGGAGCCTGGCTCCACGCCCGGCAGGCGCAGGCCCAACGGAGGGCGGCACGCGCCCGCCCGCGCCGTCAGGCCCGAGGAGAAGAGGTAGAGGCCGCCCGCGACGAGCGCCAAGGCAACCAGAACGAAGACGGCGATCAATGCGACGGACACGGGAACCTCCAGAAATAACGAGCGTTTCACGGCTGTTTCACGGGTCGCGTCAGCCGCCCGATCATTCTACCCGGCCCCGGCCTCGTCCCGATGAGGCGACAGCGAGCGGGGCGCCGACCGTGCCCTCAAGCGCGAGACCCCGTCAGTGTGTGGGCTCAGAAATAGCAGGCGATCGGCCCCTTGGGGCCGGGCACAACCGTGACGGGGGTATCGAAGATGTCCGTGAGGACCTCGTCGCGCATGATTTCCTCGGGTGTCCCCATGAAGGCCACTCGCCCGTCCTTGAGCGCGCAGATCTGGCTGGCGTAGCGGGCGGCGAAGTTAATGTCGTGCAGGACGATAACGATGGTGCGCGAGAATTCGCGGGCCGCGCGCTCGAGCATCGTCATCATTTCGACGCTTCGCGCGATGTCCAGGTTGTTCAGGGGCTCATCCAACAGGACGTAGTCCGTTTCCTGGGCGAGGACCATGGCGACGTAGGCGCGCTGGCGCTGGCCGCCCGAGAGCTGGTCGAGATAGCGGCCCTGCAAGTCCTCCAGGTCGAGGAAACCGATGTAGCGGTCGATGATCGCCTCATCCTCGGCGCTCAGGCGTCCCTTGGAGTGGGGGAAGCGTCCGAAACCCACCAGCTGACGCACGGTCAGGCGCGAAATGAAGTGGTTTTCCTGCCGCAAAATCGACAGGGTGCGCGCCAGCTCGGAGGACTTCGTCGTGGCCACGTTGAGCCCGCCGACCGTGATAGTGCCCTCGTCGATGCCGAGCAGGCGCCCGATCATGGTGAGCAGCGTGGACTTGCCCGCGCCGTTGGGGCCCACGAGCGCCGTAATGCCACCCGCGGGGATGTCGAGCGAAATCTCCCCGATGCGCACGGAGGACGAATACTGCTTGACGACGGAATCGATGGAGATCACAGGCGGCCCTTCCGCAGAATAGTGACGATGAACGCGAGCCCGCCGACGAACTCGATGATGATGGAGACGACGCCCTGCGTGTTAAACACGTGATTCATGAAGAAATAGGCGGTGGACAGGATCGCGATGCCCAGGGCGACGGCCATCGCGAAGATGTAGCGGTGATCGTGCGTGTCCGAGAACTGGTAGGACAGTGTGGCCACGAGGAACCCGAGGAAGGTCATGGGGCCGACGAGCGCAGTGGATGTGGCCATGAGAATCGACACCAGGACGAGGATGACGACCGAGGTACGCCGGTGGTTCAGGCCCAGGTTGGTGGCGGTCTCGCGCCCGAGCGAGACGACCGACAGGCGCCTCGTCATGAGCACGAGCGCGAGCGCGGAAATCGCGACGAGAGGAACTGCGATCGGGAAGTACTCCTTCTGCGCGTTCGCGATCGACCCGAAGAGGCGCGCGGTGAGCACGTCGAACTCCGAGGGAGTTAAGAGGCGCTGCATGAACGTGGACACCGAGCCCAGGCCGGCACCGAGCATGACGCCGATGAGGAGCATCGCGTGCATGGAGGCGCGCTGGGAGGTCAGCAGCCACGAGTAGAGCACAAGGGTCAGGGCAATCATCAGGGCGAGCTGGCCCGTGAAGTTGCCGACGGTCGCCGACGCGTTGAGCCCGGCCACGCCCAGGAAAAAAATCGTGGAGGTATGGATCGCGCGGTACAGGGACTCAAAACCGAGGATCGAGGGCGTGATGATGCGGTTGTTGGCCACTGTCTGGAAGGCGACGGTTGCCATGCCCTGGCACACAGCGACGAGCACGATGGCCAGCACCGCGAAGGCGCGCCTGTGCGCGAGGCGCCAGAAGACGGGCGTGCCGAATTGCGCGGGGTTCTTCCACACGAGCAGCCCGATGCAGGCCAGGATCGCGACCGCGCACACGGCGCCAAAGGCGATCCACCAGCGGCGTCGGGCAGCCGGGGAGACGAAGGCGCCGGTTCGCCTTGTCGGGCGCTTAAAGGTCGCGGACGAGGCCGTGGCCGGGGAGGCGGTAACGGCCTCGGCGGTGGGGGAGGGGAGGGTGTTCACAGGACGGCCCCCTTGCGCGCCTGGCGCAGGACCAGCGCGATGAAGACGAATGCTCCGAGGATGCCCAGAATGACGGAGACGGGCATCTCGAAGGGAGAGATGATGGTGCGTGCGAGCAGGTCGGTGACCGTCACCAGGGCGATGCCCGACAGGCATACCCACGGCAGGTTCGTGCGCAGGTTGTCACCCATGGACAGGGAGACCAGGTTGGGGACGATCAGGCCCAGGAAGGGTAGGGAACCGACGACGACGGTGACGACGCCGGTTGCCACGGCGACGAGGCCGGTCGCGATGAGGACCATGCGGTGGTAGTTGACGCCGAGCGAGACGGCAATGTCTTCGCCGAGCGACACGGCGGTGAGTCGGTCGGCCATGATGAAGACGACGGCCACGACGATGGTGACGATCCACAGGACCTCGTATTGGCCCTCGTAGACGGAGGTGAAGGAACCCTGGAACCATATGCCCACGCTTTGCAGCGTGTTGGTTTCCAGCGCGATGAACATCGAGATCGCGGAGACGACGGCGCCCAGCATCATGCCCATGATGGGCACCAGCAGGGAGGATCGCAGGGAGACGCGGCGCAGCAGGGCGAAAAAGACCATGGTGCCGGCAAACGCGAAGGCGATGGCGCAGGTCATGCGCACGAGGATCGGTGCTCCCGGCCAGGCGATCATGATGGTGAGCAGGCCCAGCCCCGCCCATTCGGTGGTGCCCGTCGTGGAGGGCTCGGCGAAGCGGTTTTGGGTGACGAGCTGCATGACCAGTCCGCTCATGGACATGGCGGCGCCCGAGAGGATGAGGGCGATCGTGCGGGGGGGACGCGCACGGCCAGGAAGATTCGCCAGCCGTCGTCCTGGGACAGGATCGAGTATTCGCCGGTGGACAGGGACACGATCAGCAGCGCTGCGACCGCGAGAGTGGCCAGGATCAGGGGCAGGGGGCGCCTGGACGAGGCCGTGGCTGGCGTGGTCGGTGCAGCTTTCGTGGCGGGTGCCGAGGTGGTGGGCGCGGTGGTGGTGGAGTGCGTCATGAGAAGAGGGGGGCGCGGGTGCCGCCCGGTGGGGCGGCACCCGCGAGTGTGTCAGAGGATCACTTCTTCGCGGCCTCGAAGGCGTCCGCGAGGGAGTTGAAGATCTCCGTGTAGGTGATGATGGACTCGTTGGTGTAGGTGTCGTTGGGTGCGTAGACGACCTGGCCCGTGCTGATGGCGGTGACGTTCTGCAGGACGGCGTTACCGGAGATCACGGTCTCGGCCGGGGTGTTGGAACCGTCCTTGGTGATGGCGGCGTCGCGGTCGAGGACCAGCATCCATGCGGGGTTGGACTGGGCGATGGCTTCGACGGAGATGTCGTCGCCGGTGTGCGAGTCGGTCGCACCTTCGATCTCGAGGGCGGGCTTGAGGTCGAGCAGGTCGAAGACCGGGCCCCAGGTGCGGCCCTTGCCGGGGGCGACGTAGCCGATGTTGCCGCCGGAGACGTCGACTGCCATGACGGTGGAGGTGCCGTCGTAGGCGTTCTTGGCGCGCTCGATCGAGGCGTTGAAGTCGTCGACGAGCTTCTTGGCTTCGGCCTGCTTGCCGAAGATCTCGCCGAGGTCGGTGACCTGACGGATAAGCTCCTTGTCGAAGGGCTGTCCGTCGCGCGGCTCAAGGTTGATGAGCGGGACGTCGGGGGCGAGCTCCTTGATCTGGGAGTCGAACTTGGAGAAGCGCTGGCCGGAGATGATCAGGTCGGGCTCGGCGGCGACCAGGGCCTCGAGGTTGGGCTCGCGGTGCATGCCCACGTCGGCGACGCCCTCGCCGTTAAACGCGGTGATGGTGGAGGGGATGAGCTTCTTGGGGGCGGCGACCAGCTCGACGTCCCACTGCTGCAGCACCTCGAAGGTGCGGTTGTCCAGGGAGGCCGCGCGGGTGACGGGCAAGTTGATCTCGACCATGCCGTCGTTTGCGTCGATTGTCACCGACGAGGCCTGGGTGGCGCTCGCGGTGTCGCCCGAGGCAGCGGAGGGCTGCGAGGAGGGGGCGGCGCCCGAGGAACAGGCAGCCAGGCCTAGGGCAGCGATGGCGGCGATGGCGGCCAGGGAGGTGGTCGTGCGAGACATTATTTCTCCGTCATAGTTACTTGTGATGGCACTGAAATAGGAAAAGCTAGGCTTACCTAACTGCCAAACTAACCTTACAGAAATTTGGGCTCGCGTGCGTGTGAGTGTGCGCATAGTTTCGCGCTGCCCTGTCGGGGCTTCGCGTTCACGCGTTCGTCGGCCGCACCTTCTTTCCGCCGACTGTGGTCGCTTGTTGTCAAGCTCACGCGTTTCAGAAATTTCGCACGTAATTTGGCTAACCTAAGTTTTGTTAGCACATTGAAAAACGGCGTATTTTCAACGTTTCTGGTGTGAGTCGTCGCGAAGTCGCGGGGGAATTACGTGCGAAATTGTGAGTGCTGCTGTGAGTAAGCCTGAGTAAGCCTGAGTAAGCCTGAGTAAGCCTGAGTAAGCCGAGGGGCGGTGCTCACGTGAGCACCGCCCCGGGAACTAGCTCGGTCAGCCGAGCGAGCGTGAAGTCGGGAACTAGCTCGGTCAGCCGAGCGAGCGTGAAGTCGGCCGAGCGAGCGTGAAGTCGGCCGAGCGTGTGTCAGGTCAGTCGACCAAACCCTTCACGGCCTCGTCAAGTTCGGCGACCCAATCCGCGCCCGACACGTCCGAGGGCATGCGCCAATCCCCGCGCGGGGACAGGGAGCCGCCGGCCATGACCTTGGGGCCGTTGGGCAGGGCGCTGCGCTTGAACTGCTGGCTGAAGAAACGCCACAGGAACAGGCGCTCCCACTTGACGATCTCCTCGAGCGAGTATGCGACCTTGTCCTCCTCGGGGAAGCCGACCGGCCAGGAGCCGACCGAGGCGTCCGACCAGGCCTTTTCCGCCAGGAACGCGATCTTCGAGGGGCGCGCGCCGCGGCGCAGCACGTAGTAGAGCGTGAAGTCCTGCAGGTTGTAGGGGCCGATCTTGTCCTGCGTGGACTGCATCTTCTCGCCCGGCTTGGCGGGAACCAGCTCGGGGGAGATTTCCGTGTGCAGGATCGACAGGAGGACCTCGCCGACGCGATCGTCGAACTGCTTGGAGGATACGACCCAGCGGATCAGGTGCTGCATGAGGGTCTTCGGCACGCCCGTGTTGACCGCGTAGTGGCTCATCTGGTCGCCCACGCCGTAGGTGCACCAGCCCAACGCCAGCTCGGACAGGTCGCCCGTGCCCAGCACGATACCGCCCAGGTGGTTGGCCAGGCGGAACAGGTAGTCGGTGCGCAGGCCCGCCTGGACGTTCTCGAAGGTCACGTCGTAGGTGGCCTCGCCCTCACCGTAGGGGTGGCCGATGTCGGCCAGCATCTGCGTGGCCGCCGGGCGGATGTCGATCTCCTGGAAGGAAGTGCCCAGGTACTGACACAGCAGGGTCGCGTTCTTCTTCGTGCGCTCGGAGGTGGCGAAACCGGGCAGCGTGTAGCACAGGATGTCCGTGCGCGGACGGCCCAGCAGGTCCATCGCGCGGGAGGCCACGACCAGCGCGTGCGTCGAATCCAGGCCGCCCGACACACCGATGACGATTTTCGGGTTGCCGATCGCGCGCAGGCGCTGGACCAGACCGGCCACCTGAATGTTGTAGGCCTCGTAGCAGTCCTGCTCCAGGCGCGTGGGGTCGTTGGGGACGAAGGGGAAACGGTTGACGGCTCGCTCCAGGCCCAAGTCGGTGCGCGGCGGGTCGAGCGTGAACTCGACCTCCTGCGGGGCCATGCGCTCGTCGCCCGCGAAATAGCGCTGGGCGTTGTCCGTGAACGAGTTCTGGCGCTTGCGTTCGGTGCGCAGACGCTCCAGGTCCACGTCGGCGATCGTGATGTGCGCTCCCTCCTGGAAGCGCTCGCCGATCGCCAGGCGGTCCCCGGCCTCGTAAATCATGGTTTCGCCGTCCCAGGCGAGGTCCGTGCTGGACTCGCCCATGCCCGCGGCCGTGTAGATGTAGGCGGCCGAGCAGCGCGAGGATATCGAGCGCACCATGAGCTCGCGGTCTGCGCCGCGTCCCACGGTGATGGGGGAGGCGGACAGGTTCGCCAGGACGGTTGCGCCCGCGAGCGCCAGCTCGGTGGCCGGGGTGACGGGTACCCACATGTCTTCGCAGATTTCGATGCCGACGGTTAGGCCGGGCACGTCGTCGGCGGAGATGAGGACCTGGCCGAAGGGCACCCACACGGGTCCGCCGGAAAATTCCTCGATGCCGCCCCACGGCACCTCGATGCGCTCGCAGGCGCGCGGAGGCATGGTGACGAAGTGGCGCTTCTCGTAGAACTCGCGGTAGTTGGGCAGGTGCGACTTGGGGATGATCGCCAGCACGCGCCCGCGGTGGATGGCGACGGCGCAGTTGTACAGCGCGTTGTCCTTGCGCAGCGGTGCGCCCACGATGAGGAGGGGCAGCAGGTCGGCGCTGGCCTCGACGATGGTGGCGAGGGCCTTCTCGACGTTATCGAGCAGCACGTCCTGCAGGAGGAGATCGTCGATGGCGTAGCCGGAGACGCACAGCTCGGGGTAGACGGCGACGGCGACGCCGCGCGCGTCAAGCTCGCGTGCGGTGTCAATGATTTCGCGCGCGTTCTCGAAGGGGCGCGCGGGGTGCACGGGCAGGGTCACGGCGGCGACGCGCGCGAAGCCCTGGTCGTAGAGGGAATGGAAGTTCATGGTTCTCCTTTGGTACTGGGCTTATTCTCGCGTACTCGGCGCGCTTGCGCTCTTCATTGACGAGGCCGGGGCTGGGGCGGGTGGTCGGCGCAGGGGTGGGTCGAGAACGAAGGCCGTCTCGTCGACGCCGGGGGCCAGTCGGTACAGGGCGGCGGGGCGCCCGGCTCCCTCGCGCACGGTGGCACCCGTCGCTTTGATGAAGGAGGCTGTTTTCGTTGCTTTTCTGTGGAAGTTGCGCGGGTCGAGGGCCGATCCCCAGATGGCTTCGTAGGTGGTGCGCAGCTGGGTGATCGTGAACTCGGGGCCGCAGAAGGAGGTGGCCAGGGGTGAGTATTCGATCTTGGAGCGTGCGCGCTCTACCCCGTCGGCGAGGATGGTGGCGTGGTCGAAGGCGAGGGGTGAGTCGGGCGTGAGGAGCGTATCGACCGGGCACCACAGTGCTCCGGCGGCGTCGCCGCCTGCACGCGTGGGTGAAAAAGATGGGGCGAGGAGGAGGTAGACGACGGAGAGGATGGGGCCTCGGGGGTCTCGTCCGATGGGGCCGTAGGTGCGCAGCTGCTCGAGGTGGCCCGGGGGAGTGATGCCGGTTTCCTCTTCGAGCTCGCGCGCGGCGGCTTGCTCGGTTTGTTCACCCTCTCGCAGGAAGCCGCCGGGCAGGGCCAGGTGGTCCTTGAAGGGCTCGATACCTCGGCGCACGACGAGCGTGTGCAGGGTGTGGTCGATGACCGTCAGAGCCACGACGTCGACGGCGACCGGGATAGTGAGGGGTTCAGTCATAGTGTCAGCATAACCTATTTGTGTCGAGTTGACATTAAATGCTGATGTGGATTATCGTCAGCATGACATAAACAAGTGGGAGACCACCCAAGCAAGGAGCCATCATGGGAACCCTCCACCACCACCCCTTCCTCATCCGCTACCAGGGCGGCGCCGGCGACCACGTCGTCCAAATCCGGGCCGGGCGAACCATCCGCTCCGGCGTCGGCCAGTCCTTCTGGCTGCGCGCGGGACGCTGCGCGCTCGCGGAAGTACCCACCGCCAACCGCACCCACAGCTTCCTCGTGCAGGTCCCCTCCGCCGACCAGCAAAACGTCAGCGCCCAAGTCGCCATCACCTACCGCATCGAGGAGGCCGAGGCCGCTGCCGCGCACTACGACTTCGACCTGTACCCCCGAGACGCGAGCAATGATGCGCAGGGGTTGTGGCAGATCGACGAAACCGTCACCCGAATCGCCCACTCGGCCCTGGCCTCGTCCATTGGCAAGATGCCCCTGTCCGAGGCCATCTCCGGCTCTCTGGATCGCGTCGGCCAGATCCTCGAAGAGGCCTTCGAATCGGACGAGCGGCTGCGCGCTACCGGCGTCGCCGTCGTCGACGCGCGCCTCATGAGCCTGCGCCCGGACGAGGGGGTCGAGTCCTCCCTGCGCGCCCCGCTCCTCGAACAACTCCAAGCCGAGGCCGACCGCGCCCTCTACGAACGCCGCGCCCTCGCCGTCGAACGCGAGTCACAGATCTCCGAAAACGAGATGCAGTCCAAGCTCGATCTGGCCCGTAAGCGCGCCGACCTGGTCGACCAGGAAGGCCACAACGCGCGGCGCGAGGCCGAGGAAAAGGCGGCTGCCGACGCGATCGCCGTCGAGGCAGAAGCGCGACGCATCGTCGAAAAAGCCAAAGCCTACGAGGCGGATTGGAAGACCGCTGGTGCCGCGCGGACTGCGACCGATGCGTCCTACGTCAGGGCCCTCGGCGAGGCCGGACCAGAGGTGGCGCGCGCCGTCGCCCTCAAGGAACTGGCCAAGAACATGCCGTCCTTCGGCGACATCACCATCACCGCCGACGTGCTCAGCGATCTCGTCTCAGCATTCACCGGCTCCAAGAAGGCAGGCAAGTAGCCATGCGACGCCGCGCCGTCATCGTCCGACGCCCCACCGAGTATGACGAACTCATGGACCGCTACTCCACGCGCGGTCAGATCGAATTCGTCCTGCGGCGCCGCGGGCGCACCCTCGACGCTGTCGAGCGCGCCCACGAGTCACACGTGGCAGCCCTGGCCCGCGTGCGCGCGGGCATCCCGGAGGGGTGGGCGAGCGCCGACGTGTCGCGCGAGAGCCTGTCGCGCTTCCTCTTCGCCCCCGAGGACGTCATCGTCGTCGTCGGTCCCGACGGCCTGGTCGCCAACGTCGCCAAATACGCGGGCGACCAGGTCGTGGTCGGCGTCAACTCCGTCCCTCAGTCGAACGCCGGCGTGCTCGTGCGCTGCACGCCCGACCAAGGGGTTGCGGCCCTCGGGCGCATCGAGGCGGGTGCCGACCTGCGAGTGGACCAGCTGACGATGGTGCGCGCGACCTCCGACGACTCGCGCACGATCACCGCGCTCAACGAGGTGTTCATCGGCCACCCGAGCCACCAAAGCGCACGCTATGAGCTGAGCCTCGGCTCCCAGGTCGAGCGCCAGTCTTCCTCCGGAGTCGTCGTCTCAACCGGGACCGGGGCGACGGGGTGGGGCGCCTCCCTTAAGCGTGGCCGCGCGATGGGGGGAGTTGCCCGCGCCGACCTCGTCCTCGCTCGCCTGGTTCGTGCGTGAGGCGTGGCCCTCCCCCCACACCAGCATCGAGCACACCGAGGGGATCCTGGCGGAAAGTGAGGAGCTGAGCCTTGTTGTTGGATCCGAGTCCCTCGTCCTGTTCGGTGATGGCATGGAATCCGACCGCCTCACACTCACGTGGGGCCAGAGCGTGCGGGTCTCCCGAGCACCGCGAGCCCTCTCCCTCGTGGATCCCGCGGGCCTGTCGGCGTGACGTGGAGAGGGGCTAGTCTCCTGGACCCGACAGGCATAGGAGGCTCCGATAGACATGGGTAACGCTCGTGTCTAAGATAGAAAGTGGTAGCGGAGCTAGCGCTCAGAGTGCCACATCGAAGACCCACGCCCTTGCGGCGTGGGTTTCCGTCTATCTAGCCAAAGGGGGCCAGATGCTGGTTGCTTATCTTGATGAAGTCGCCGAGGCGGGAGCATTTGTCAGCAAGACGCACAAGAACTACAACGGATCGCCAGCTTTCGGGTATGCGGGCTTTGAGGATGCCTCGTTCGCTCGTTGATGAGGCGTCGCTTCAGGGAGAGGACATGAAACCTGGCTAGGTGAACGACCTACACGTAAGCGTGTCCTGTCCGAATGCGTACCCGGGGTGAGCTACTCGCTAACGCTCAGATGGCCCCCTTCTCACGCAACTCGGCCATAACTTGATCGAACGTGCGGGCGACCGGGTCGCGGACGATCAGATCCGCGTGCGCGTCGGCCGAGGTCGGGGTGGCGTTCATGAGCACCAGGTGGTCCCCGGAGAAGTAGTTGATGAGGCCCGCCGCCGGGTAGACCACGAGGGACGTGCCGGCCACGATCAGCGTGGACGCCCGCGCGATGGCAGACACGGCGGCCTCGATGACTCCCTGATCCAAGGACTCCCCGTACATGACGATGTCCGGGCGCATCTGGGAGGCGCACGATGGGCACGCGGGCACGGGATCCCCGTCGACTGTGACGGCCTCGCCCAGGGGTGCGACCATTCCGCAGCCCGTGCACACGAGGCGCTCCCAGTTGCCGTGCAGCTCCCACACGGCGCGCGACCCGGCCCGCTGGTGCAGGCCGTCGATGTTCTGCGTGACGACCGCATCCATCCGGCCCGCCGCTTCTAGCGACGCCAGGGCTTTGTGTGCACCGTTGGGCTCCACCGGGCGGTAGATCTCGTGGAACCACTCCCAGTACGCTTCGGGGTGTTTGGTGAAGAAGTCAATGCTCAGCACCGTCTCGAGGGGAATCTCGCGCTCCTGAAAGTAGAAGCCGTTCGCCCCGCGAAAATCGGGGATCCCGGACTCAGTGGAGACGCCCGCGCCGCCGAAAAACACGGTTGACGGGGAATCCGCAATCCACTCGGCCAGGGTAGAAACGTCGTCGTTCATGAGGGCCTCCTTGCTCGCGCTACCATCCCAGGATACGCCCGGAGCCCGCGCGCCCCTGGCTCACAGGACGAGTCATGTTGCTGGGAGCCTCTCCCGACATGAGGGGCGCTCCCAACATCTGGATAGGTTGCGTGCATCCGGATAGGTTATGGGCATCCGGATAGGTTATTAACCTATCCGGATATGTCGTTTCCTATCCAGATGCGCCGTTCCTATCCACAAGCAGCATCTGACAAGCAGGGGCGCGGCCCGACGCCCCGCACCTGGGCCACAACCGCCTTCGCGACCAATTCTCCCCATCCAGCACAGTGGCACAACGCTTCGCCCCCAACGCTGTCTGCCTCTAACGCCGAAAGGCCGGGGCCCCACGTGGGAACCCCGGCCTCGCGCGACAAACCGATCAGGCGAAGGTCAGCGCCTGGCGGGCGATCGCCAGCTCCTCGTTGGTCGGGAAGACGTAGATTGTCACGGCCGAGTCGGCAGTGGAGACGACGCGCGGCTCGCCGGAGCGAACATTGTTCGCCTCGACGTCGATCTTCACGCCGAAGGGGGCGAGGGCCTCGGCCAGCTCGCGACGCACTGCTGCGTCGTTCTCGCCGATGCCAGCGGTGAAGGTGATGACGTCCAGGCCGCCCAGCTCGGCGGTGTAGGACCCCACGTACTTCAGCAGGCGGTTGATGTAGACGTCCATGGCGGTACGGGCGCGCTGCTGGGCCTCGGGGTCGGCATCGTTGTGGATCATGTCCCACACGGAGCGCATGTCGGACTCGCCCGTCATGCCCTTCATGCCGGACTTCTTGTTGAAAAGGGTGTCGACCTCGTCGACGCTCATGCCGGCCACGCGCTGCAGGTGGAACACGACGGCGGGATCAATGTCGCCGGTGCGGGTGCCCATCACGAGGCCCTCGAGGGGGGTCAGGCCCATGGACGTGTCGATCGGCTTGCCGTTCTTGACGGCCGACACGGACGCGCCGTTGCCCAGGTGCAGGACGATCTGCTTGAGGTCGTCGCGGCCTTCCAGCTTCGCGATCTCCTGGGAGACGAACTGGTGGGAGGTGCCGTGGGCGCCGTAGCGACGAACCGAGTACTTCTCGGCGGTCTCGGTCTCCAGGGCGTACAGGGCCGAGCGGTCCGGCAGCTGCTGGAAGAACGCGGTGTCGAAGACGGCGACGTGGGGGACGTCGGGCATGAGCTGACGCGCCACGTCGATGCCCTTGAGGTGGGCGGGGTTGTGCAGGGGTGCCAGCGGGCACAGCTCTTCGATGAGATCGCGGACCTCGTTGGTGATGAGGGCCGGGCCGTCAAAGTGGCGGCCGCCCTGAACGACGCGGTGGCCGACGGCGAGGATGCCCGGCCTCGGCCAGGTTCGGGCCCTCCGTGTCGAAGAGGCGCAGGACCTCGCGCATGCCGACGGTGTGGTCAGGAACCGGGAGCTCTTCCTCGGTGACGGCGTCGCCGTGCACGTGCTTGATGAGGCCCATGGGGTCGCCGATGCGCTCGACGAGGCCCTTGGCGATCGCGTCGCCGGTCTCGGGGTCGACAAGCTGGTACTTGATGGAGGAGGAACCGGAGTTAATAACGAGGACGGAGGACGAGGACACGCGTTCGCCTTTCGTGTTGGGGGGATGGGGAGGAAAAGTACGAGGCCGGGGCCCGGTTACCGTCAATAGTAACCGGACCCCGGGACCTGGGTCCCGTCAGCCCTGGGCCTGGACGGCGGTCAGGGCGACGGTGTTGACGATGTCTTCGACGAGGGCGCCGCGGGACAGGTCGTTAACGGGCTTGTTGAGGCCCTGCAAGACGGGGCCGACGGCGAGCGCGCCGGAGGAGCGCTGGACGGCCTTGTAGCCGATGTTTCCGGCTTCCAGGGAGGGGAAGACAAAAACGGTGGCCTTGCCGGCGACGTCGGAGCCGGGCAGCTTCTTGTGGAGGCGACGGCCGCATCGACGGCTGCGTCGAACTGGATGGGGCCTTCGATGGCCAGCTCGGGGGCCTTCTCGCGGGCGAGGCGGGTGGCTTCGACGACGGCGTCAACGTCCGGGCCGGCCCCGGAGGTGCCGGTGGAGTAGGAGAGCATGGCGACGCGCGGGGTGACGCCGAACTGTGCGGCGGTGCGCGCGGAGGTCACGGCGATGTCGGCCAGCTGCTCGGGTGTGGGGTTGGGGTTGACGGCGCAGTCGCCGAAGGCCCACACGCGGTCCTTCATCGCCATGAGGAAGATGGAGGAGACGACGGAGACGCCGGGAGCGGTCTTGATGATCTGGAAGGAGGGAACGATCGTGTGCGCGGTCGTGTGGGCAGCGCCCGAGACCATGCCGTCGGCGTCACCCATGTGGACCATCATGGTGCCGAAGTAGGACACGTCGGTGACCTTCTCGCGGGCCTGCTCGAGGGTGACGCCCTTCTTGGCGCGCAGGCGCGCGAACTCTTCGGCGTAGCGCTCGCGGTAGGCGGGGTCGTCCACGGAGACGACCTGGGCGGCGCTCAGGTCGATGCCGAGCTCACCGGCGCGCTTGGCGACGTAGTCGGCGTCGCCCACGAAGGTGATGTCGGCGATGCCGGCGGCGAGGACCTGGGCGGCGGCCTGCAGGACGCGGTCGTCGTCGGGTTCGGGCAGGACGATGCGCTTGCGGTCGGCGCGGGCGCGCTCGATGAGGTCGGCCTGGAAGGCGAGCGGGGTCACGGCCGTGGGGACGGCGGTCGCGCGCAGGGCGGCGGCTGCTTCCTCGCCGAGGGGGAGGGTGAGGACGGGCAGGTCGCAGGCGACCTCGGGCGCGCCACCGGTCAGGACGACGGCGACGACGGAGGCGGCTGCGGCCTCGGCGCGCAGGCGGGCGGCGGCGATCTCATCGGCGAGCAGCTCGGCGCTGGCTCCCTCGGGGTCGAAGGCGAGGACGACACCGGCGCGGGTGGAGGCGGCCAGGTTCAGGTTCCAAGCGACGTGGTCGAAGGCGCGGTTCGAGGCCTCGCGGGCGGGGGCGATGAGCGCGTCGTCACCGGCGGCGCGCACAGCTTCGACGGCGGCGGGCAGAGCGGTGGCGGGGCGCAGGGCGGCGTCGGCGGCGCTGGTGCCGGCGAGGGCGTCAACGGTGGTGACGCCAAGAACGCGGGCAAGTTCTTCGGTGGCGAGGGCGGCTGCCTCCGACGAACCGGGGGCGACGACGATGAAACGAGACACTCGAAATACTCCTTTGGGACGAGAAGATATGCTGCGGCTCATAAGCCTTCGTTCTATCCTAAACCCGCTCGCGTTCATTTTGTGGCACTCTTTCGGGACGAGGCCTGGGCCGGGGTATTGGGACCAGGGTGAACCGCGGGTGGATTGTGGCCGATCGTACGCTAGGGTAGGGGACGTGGAGAACGAGGAAAAGACCGTGCGCGCGCGACTGGGCGCGTTTCTCGGTGCTGCCCTGAGCGCTAGCGCAGTCCTCGGAGTTATTGCCCTTACCGTGACGGATCACCGTCATCGTGCCGTCATGCTGATGGTCGCGGTCCTTGTCGGAATGGGGATTGTGCGCCTGTGGACGCCCGGGCGACCGTGGTTCGCGTCACGCGGCCGACTCGCCGACGCGATCGTGTACGTGATCCTCGCCGCGATTATCTGGTATCTAGCTCCGTTCGTGTCCACGATGGCGGTTCGCTGACGCGCGAGGGATCGTTGAGGCTCCAAGGCAAACCCCGGCCTCGTCAAGGATGAGAGATTCGAGGGGGGATGCGTCACGCATATCCCGCATCGTGGTTTCGAGTTCAAGTATTCGTAAAGGTCGGGCATGCTGTGGGTGACCCATCGTCCCTATTCTCAAGGTGAAACACATGCGCGCGTTCCTGCGTAAGTCTGGAATCCTCGTGTGGGTGATCGCTGCGATCATCCTCGCGACCGTCCTTGGATCGATCCGTGTCGGCGGCAACCACCTGGTTCCCGTGGAGATCGGCCGTATCTTCGCGACGTTCTCGGCTATCTTCAGCCAGTTCCTCTCCTTCTCTATCCCGCTCATCATCATCGGCCTGGTGACCCCCGCTATTGCGGATCTGGGTCGCGGCGCCGGCAAGTGGCTGGGCATCACGACGGCGATTGCCTACGGTTCGACGCTCTTCTCGGGGTTCCTGACCTTCCTGGTGTGCGCCGCCCTGTTCCCGCGCCTGCTCGCCTCTACGCAGTTGGCCTCGGTGGCGGAGCCCGGAAGCGCCCTGGAGTCCTACTTCACGATCGAGATGCCCGCGCCCCTGCAGGTCATGACCGCCCTCCTCCTGTCCTTCGTGGTGGGCCTGGGCCTGTCGATGGTTCCGCGCGGCGTCCTGCGCAAGGGCTTCATCGAGTTCCGCGCCATCATCACGCGCCTCATCGAGACGATCATCATCCCGCTGCTGCCCCTGCACATCTTCGGCATCTTCCTGAACCTGACCTACACCGGTGAGGCTGCCTCCGTTATCCGCACGCTGCTGCGCGTCGTGGTCGTCGTCCTGGTCCTCGAGGTCGTCATCCTGCTGACCCAGTTCTGTGTCGCCGGCGCGGTTGCTCGCCGCAACCCCATCAAGGCGCTGCTGACCATGATGCCCGCCTACCTGACGGCGCTGGGCACCTCGTCCTCTGCGGCCACCATCCCGGTGACGCTGCGTCAGACGAAGAAGAATGGCGTGTCCGACGCGGTTGCTTCCTTCACGGTTCCGCTGTGCGCGACGATCCACCTGGCTGGCTCGACCTCGAAGATCTTCGCGTTCGCGTTCGCGATCGTCCTGACCCAGGGCCTGACGGTGTCCACCCTCCAGTGGGTCGGCTTCATCTTCATGCTCGGCATCACAATGGTCGCCGCCCCCGGCGTCCCCGGCGGCGCCATCATGGCGGCTACGGGCTGCTCAGCTCGATGCTGGGCTTCGACGACGCGCAGGTTGCGCTCATGATCGCCACCTACATCGCGCTGGATTCCTTCGGCACCGCGACGAACGTGACGGGTGACGGCGCGATCGCGCTGGTCGTGGATCGCATGGCCCACGGCTCCATTGGTAACGAGGGTGACCCGGAGAACGCTCGCGAGCTCGCGTTTGACGGCATGGCCTACCTGGACCGCGTGTCGATCGAGGGCGTCGTCAGCCCCGAGGAGCTCGCCGACTCCGCCGCCCGCAACGGCGCGGACGCTACCGCGTAGTTCCCGTTGATCCGCCCTGTGCGCGCCCGCCGATTCCGGCGGGCGCGCACTTGTCGTTTTCTCGGTAAATGGGAGTTTGGCCCTAGTGGTGGAGGCGCAGGTCACGTAGAATAGGACACGCTAGGCACACTGGGCCTCGCGGCCCGCTCCGTCAATGAAAGATGGCAGAATCATGAGCACAGTCCGTATCGGTGTCCTGACCTCGGGCGGCGACGCCCAGGGCATGAACGCGGCCGTCCGCGCAGTGGTGCGCACGGCGTTGGCGAAGGGCGCGCAGCCCTATGCGATCCTGGAAGGCTGGCAGGGGGCGTGCGATGGGGGCGATTCCATCAAGAAGATGGGCTGGTCGGACGTGTCTTCGATTCTCGCCGAGGGTGGCACCGTCATCGGCACCGCTCGTTCCGCCGAATTCCGCACCTACGAGGGTCGTCATCGCTCTGCCGCGAACCTGCTGGAGCACGGCATCGATCACCTGGTCGTGATCGGCGGCGATGGCTCCCTGTCGGGCACGAACGAGTTCCGTAAGGAATGGCCCCAGCACGTGGCTGAGCTGGTCGCCGAGGGCGTCATCACGCAGGAGTTCGCGGACGCTCATCCGGCCCTCATCATCGTCGGCCTGGTCGGCTCGATCGACAACGACATGGTCGGCACGGACATGACGATCGGCGCGGACACCGCGCTGCACCGCATCCTGGACGCGATCGACCAGCTCACCAGCACCGCTGCCTCGCACCAGCGCACATTCGTCGTCGAGGTCATGGGACGCCACTGCGGCTACCTGCCCCTCATGGCGGCCGTCGCGGGCGGCGCCGACTACGTCTTCACGCCCGAAGACCCCGCAGGACCGGGATGGCAGGACGATCTGGCCGAGCACCTGCGCCTGGGGCGCGAGGCGGGCCGCCGCGAGTCCATCGTCCTGGTCGCCGAGGGCGCGCATGACCGCGACGGCAACGAACTGTCCACCCAGCTCGTCGCCGACACGATCGAGGAGCGTACGGGTGAGGATGCCCGCGTGACGATCCTTGGGCACGTGCAGCGCGGCGGCACCCCGTCGGCCTACGACCGCTGGATGTCGACTCTGCTGGGCTACGCGGCGGTCCAGGAGATCCTGGCGTCCACGGGCGAGGACGAACCTGTGATCCTGGGCGTTCGTCGCAACCGCATCACCCGCGTCCCCCTCATGAAGGCCGTCCACGATACGCGCGCGGTCAAAGACCTCATCGCCGCGGGCGACTACGCTGCTGCCCAGGCGTCGCGCGGCTCGTCCTTCTCTTCGATGGTGGGCATCTATCACCTGCTGTCCACGCCCCCGCAGCTGATTCCCGAGCCCACGGGCGATATCAAGCGCGTCGCGATCCTGCATGCGGGTGGCCTGGCCCCCGGCATGAACACGGCGGCCCGCGTGGCCGTGCGCTTGGGCATCGCGCGCGGCTGGACGATGCTGGGCGTCGACGGCTCGTGGAGTGGCCTGGCGGATGATCGCGTGCGCGAGCTGAGCTGGTCCGACGTCGAAGGCTGGGCCTTCAAGGGTGGCGCCGAGCTGGGCACCAAGCGCGACGTTCCGCCGATCGAGCAGTTCTACGCGCTGGGACGCGCGATCGAGCGCAACGAGATCGACGCCCTCCTCGTCATCGGCGGCATGAACGCCTACCTGGGCGTCCACGCGATCCAGGCGGAAAAGGACCGCTACCCGGCGTTCCGCATCCCGATGCTGCTGATCCCCGCCTCCATCGATAACAACCTGCCCGGCTGCGAGCTCGCGATTGGCACGGACACGGCGATCAACAACGCGACGTGGGCGATCGACCGCATCAAGGAGAGCGCGGCCGCCTCCAAGCGCTGCTTCATCGCCGAGACGATGGGCCGACGCTGCGGCTACCTGACCCTCATGAGCGCCCTGTCCAGCGGCGCCGAATACATGTACATCAACGAGGAGTCCCCCTCCCTCCAGCAGATCGCCGCGGACGCAGAGCGCATGGTTGGCTCCTTCAAGTCGGGCCGCCGCCTCTTCTTGACGCTCGTCAACGAGTCGGCGTCGCAGTATTACGACCGGGATTTCCTGGCCGACGTGTTCAACGCCGAGTCCGAGGGCATCTACGACGTGCGGCATCAGGCACTCGGCCACATGCAGCAGGGCGGCGCGCCCTCGCCGTACGACCGCCTGCTCGCCACGCGCCTCGTGGCACGCGCCTTCGAGCAGCTCGTCGGCCAGTTCGAGCGTGGCGACCGCGGCGCCTACTACATCGGCCAGGTCGGCGCCGCGATGGAGGCGCGTCCTGTCAAGCGGATGTTTGACGATCTGGACATCGAGAATCGCCGCCCCTTCGCCCAGTGGTGGCTCGACCTCCTCCCCGTCCAGCGCATCGTGTCCCTGCAGAACCCGGGCATCGAGGCCACCCCGATCCCCATCGACGACCCCGTCGAGTAGGAAGTCCGTCCCGTTTTCCCAGGGATTGACGAGGCCGTGGTTCCGTGACCGCTCACGGGCCACGGCCTCGTCCGTCGTCAGGGAAAACGAGGGTGACCGAGGGCGCATTGACCGCTAAACTGGGAGTTACATATCCCTACTGTCAGGAGCACCCATGAGTGATATCCCCGTGATCGACCCGACGATGACCCCCGCGTGGGACAAGCTCGACCAGCTGGCCGACACCTTTGAGCCCGATCTGCGCAAGATGTTCGCGGATGACCCCGAACGCACGAAGAAGTTCACCTTCCAGGCCGCCGACCTGCACGTCGACCTGTCGAAGAACCTCGTGTGCCCCACGCTGCTGGACCACCTGCTCGCGCTCGCCGAGCAGACGGGCGTGGCGGACCTGCGCGACCGCATGTTTGCGGGCGAGCACATCAACATCACCGAGGACCGCGCCGTCCTGCATACCGCGCTGCGCCGCCCCGCGACCGACTCCCTGACCGTGGACGGCCAGGACGCGATTGCCGACGTGCACGAGGTCCTGGAGAAGGTCTACGCCTTCGCCCGCCGCGTCCGCTCCGGCGAGTGGGTCGGCATCACCGGCAAGCCCGTCAAGACGGTCGTCAACGTTGGCATCGGCGGCTCCGACCTGGGTCCCGTCATGGCGTACGAGGCGCTCAAGCCCTACGTGCAGGAGGGCCTGGAGTGCCGCTTCATCTCCAACATTGACCCCACCGACGCGGGCGAGACCACGAAGGACCTGGACCCCGAGACGACCCTCGTGATCGTCGCCTCCAAGACCTTTACGACGCTCGAGACCATCACGAACGCCAAGGTCGTGCGCGCCTGGCTGCTCGACGCCCTGCGTGAGCGCGGCCTGGTCACCGACGAGGCCTCCGAGAAGGAAGCGATCGCCAAGCACTTCGTCGCCGTGTCCACCGCCCTGGACAAGGTCGCCGAGTTCGGCATCGACACGGCCAACGCCTTTGGCTTCTGGAGCTGGGTGGGCGGCCGCTACTCCGTGGATTCCGCCGTGGGTACCTCCCTGGCCGTCGCGATCGGCCCCGAGGGCTTCGCCGACTTCCTCGCCGGCTTCAACGCCATGGACCGTCACTTCGCCGAGGCCGCACCCGAGAAGAACGTGCCCCTGCTCATGGGCCTGCTCAACGTCTGGTACTCGAACTTCCTGGGCGCCGACACGCACGCCGTCCTGCCCTACTCCCAGTACCTGCACCGCTTCCCCGCGTACCTGCAGCAGCTGACCATGGAGTCCAACGGCAAGTCCGTGCGCCGCGACGGCAGCCCCGTCACCTACGAGACCGGCGAGGTCTTCTGGGGCGAGCCCGGCACCAACGGCCAGCACGCCTTCTACCAGCTGATCCACCAGGGCACCCGCATGGTTCCCGCCGACTTCATTGCGTTTGCGAACCCGACGTGGGCGCTGGGTGATGGTGACGCCGACATGCACGAGCTGTTCCTGTCGAACTTCTTCGCCCAGACCAAGGCCCTGGCCTTCGGTAAGACCAGCGAGGAGGTGCGCGCCGAGGGCACGCCCGAGGCCATCGTCTCCGCCCGCGTGTTCACCGGCAACCGTCCCACGACCTCGATCATGGCCCCGTCCCTGACCCCGTCGGTCCTGGGCCAGCTGATCGCCCTGTACGAGCACATCACCTTCGTCGAGGGTGCCGTGTGGGGCATCGACTCCTTCGACCAGTGGGGCGTCGAGCTGGGCAAGGTTCTGGCCAAGCAGATCCTCCCCGCCATCGAGGGCTCGTCCGAGGCCCTGGAGGCGCAGGATCAGTCGACCCGCGCTCTCATTGAGTACTACCGCGCGAATCGCACGAAGTAATCGCATCTGATCCTTGGGGGCCGCGCCGTCAGGCGCGGCCCCCAAGGTGTATCTGGGGGGCGGTGGGAGCGTGAAGCTCCCGCCGCCTCGCTGTACGCCGAGACGAGGCCTGGGAGTGGTGTCTCGGGGTTCGGCTCTGAGGGCGGGGTGCAGATATCGTCATACGACCGGGGCGAACAGTAGCGACGTGGTGGGTGTGCTCGCGGTGCGGGGATCGTGTGTCGCAGGTTCGCTCGGCGGCTGCGCCAGGAGAGGGCGCGAACGAACCACGCGGGCGATTACCGACGCGTCTGCTGATACTGTCACTTTTGTCCGCAACGCCTGACGGTCAGCTCCTCGATGGTGGATTGTCCTTCTTCGTTGTATGACAGCGTTCCCGTTATGTTGGAACATTGCGCCCAACCGGTTGCGGGATCTCTGATCGTCACAATGTCGATCCGGAATGTGCTTGTCGTCGGGAAGGAAACGACACCGAGCTTTCTGTCGAATTCAAGCTGTGTGTCGGCGGGGAGAGTGCGCGTGAAGTCGGGGCACAGGTTGGATTCTTCCTTGTTGTTGTGAATGCACCCGTTGAGGAGCGTCAGGAGGTGAGCCTTCAGTGCCTCGCCCGCGTCATCTGGTAGCACGACAAAGGGTTTGAAGCTCGTGGTGATGGGTGTTTGCGGTAGCGGAACGGTGATCGTGGACGCGAAATTCAGCGGATTGTCGCCGTAGGGGCGTGCGACCCGCTCGGGAATGGCGGCGATGTTCAGGTCTGCGCTCAGAGCGTGCGCCCCGATGGTGTATGCACCCGGGTAGAGGGTGAGCTCCGTTGTCCACGTCGGTAGGTTTGATTCCTCGTTGCTCGCTCGTTGGCTGCGACTTCCTCGTCTGCGATCAGTAGAGCCGGGGTCCACACTGGCATGTTGATCTCAACCGTTGTGACCAACGGCGTCGTGATTCGCCAGGACTCGTCCGTGCTGGAGCGCTCGAGCTCAATGCTTGAGGAGTATGTTGGAGCCTCCTGCCCGGCTATCGGGTTCTGAACACCGGTGAACTCGATACGAGCGCTCGCCGTGAGTTCATCGTCGGAGATCGACGAGTCGGCGACGCGCATGTTCACCGCCGACGAGGCCGGGGTTGCTAAAGCGACGCGTCCATGTTCGGCGGTGACGCTCGTCGTGTTGGCGCTCTCCATGGCGGCGGCTTCCTCGAAGGAGCCGTTCAGTACGTACTGGCAGTAGGTGGCTGCGGCGTCAGCCGCGTTGTTTCGGACTCGATCGTGCAGGGCTTGCTTGATGAAGATGACACCGAACAGCAGCAAGAGAACGAGGACGAACAGGCCTGACGCTCGCACCATGATCGTTGTCGGCGAGGTTATCTCCTCCGCGGGAGCGGCCTTGTCGGTGCCTTTGGAACGCGTCTTCGCTGTCACGCTGCCTTCCTTGGGGGAGCGGTAGTTGCTGGCTGTGGACCACACTGTATCAGGCGGTAGCGGGCACAACGCGTGCGGGGACCACCGTTGAGCTTAGTGCTCCAGGTGTTCGTGTCCGGCGTGCTCGGGGCATTCGAGCTGGAACGTGGAGTGCGCGATGGGGAAGTGGTGGCACGCGCATTCGCCGAGCTCATGGATGATGCGGTCGCGGGAGGGGCCGTCGGCCTCGTGCGTGACAGTCACGTGCGCCGTGACGGTGACGAGGTGCGAGGAGACGGCCACCACGTGCAGGTCGTGCACGCCCAGCACGCCGTCGACGCCCAGCATGTGCGTGCGCAGTTCGGTCACGTCCACGCTGGTGGGGGCCTCCTCCATGAGGATCCCAACGGAGCGGCGCAGGAGCGTCAGCGCGCGCGGCGCCATGAGGGCTGCGATGAGCAGGGAGGCGATCGCGTCGGCGCGGGTCCACCCCAACGCCCACTCGGCCCCTGCCGCGACAATGACCGCGAGGGAGCCGAGCGCGTCGTTCGCGACCTCCAGGAATGCGGCCTTCATGTTGAGGTTCGCCTCGCGCCCGCCCGCCAGGATCACCAACGACACGACGTTCGCGACCAGGCCGATGACGCCGACGAGGAGCATGGGGCCGGCCTCGACCTTGGGCGGGGATGCCAAGCGCCACGCGCCCTCCCACGCGACCATGACGCAGATGACGAGGAGCATGCCGGCCTGCAGGGCGGCGGCCAAGACCTCGGAGCGCGCCCACCCCCACGTGTGCTTCTCGTCGCGTGGGCGGCGCATGAGGCGCGTGGCGATCAGCGCGATAACGAGGCCGGAGGCGTCCACGACCATGTGCCCCGCGTCCGCCGCCAGCGACAGGGAACCGGACCAGAAAGCACCGACCAGCTCGGCCACGACGACCGCCCCCGTGACCGCGAGCGCCCACCCCAGGCGCGCTGCGGACGCCGACGAATGGGAGTGATCATGCGAGTGCGCGCCGTGCCCGGCGCCCGGAGAGTGCACGTGATTGTGGGAGTGGGCCACGGCCTCGTCAATATGGGACGAGGCGGGGGCCGATTCTCGCGCGGATCCGGCGCTGGGGGAGGGGGGATGGGACGGTTGTCGGACATGCTCCTACTGTACGCTCGAAATGGGTTCTGTGTGGAGAGCTCCACCCCTTTGGTATGTCGCAGATCACTGCTTGGGTGGGTTGTCCTGGGACTGGGTGCCCGGGTCTGAGTGTGACGGACGACGTATCCTAGAAGACAGAGCGCGGGGAACCCCGCGACTGCAAGGGCACAAGCCCACAGGACTGTAAAGGAGCGCCACTCATGGCAGAACCTCGTATCGTCACCGTCACTGGCGCAGCCGGCAACATCGGCTACGCCCTCCTGTTCCGCATTGCTTCCGGCCAGCTGTTCGGCCCGGACGTGCCCGTCAAGCTGAACCTGCTCGAGATCCCGCAGGCCGTCAAGGCCGCCGAGGGCACCGCGATGGAGCTCGACGACTGTGCGTTCCCGACCCTGGCCGGCGTTGAGATCTTCGACGACGTGAACCGTGCGTTCCAGGGCACCAACGTTGCTTACCTGGTGGGCGCCATGCCGCGCCGCGCCGGCATGGAGCGCGCCGACCTGCTCGAGGCCAACGCGGGCATCTTCGGCCCCCAGGGCAAGGCCATCAACGACGGCGCCGCCGACGACGTGCGCGTCCTCGTCGTGGGCAACCCCGCGAACACCAACGCCACCATCGCCCAGAACGCTGCGCCGGACGTCCCCGCGTCGCGCTTCACCGCGATGATGCGCCTCGACCACAACCGTGCGATCGCTCAGCTGGCGCACAAGACCGGTGCCGCGAACGCCGACATCAAGGACGTCGTCGTGTGGGGTAACCACTCGGCCGACCAGTACCCGGATGTCTCCTTCGCGAAGGTTGCTGGCAAGCCCGCGACCGAGCTGGTGGACGAAGAGTGGCTGTCCAGCTACTACCGTCCCACCGTCGCCAAGCGCGGCGCCGCCATCATCGAGGCGCGTGGCGCCTCCTCGGCCGCCTCCGCTGCGAACGCCGCGATCGACCATATGTACTCGTGGATCCACGGCACCCCCGAGGGTGAGTGGGTCACCGCCGGTGTCATGTCCGACGGCACGCACTACGGCGTCCCCGCCGGCCTGAACTTCGGCTTCCCCGTCACCTCCGATGGTGGCGAGTGGCAGGTCGTCGATGGCCTGGAGATCTCCGACGCGACCCGCGCCGGAATCGACCACAACATCAAGGCCCTGCAGGAAGAGTACGACGCCGTCAAGGCGCTCGGCTTCATCAAGTGAGGCTACCGCCCTCGTGGCGGTTGGTGGGAAGGGCGCGCGCCCGGCTGATTGGCCGGGCGCGCGCCCGCTTGTGTGCGGGGTTGTGGGGTCGGGCGGTGTTGTTGCGAGGTTTGCCTATGAGCGTGGTGTGTCGTGGTGCTTCGGTGACGTGCGGCAGACCCACATCATGGAACAATTCACTAGGTGCGGCAGCAATGCACTAGATAGCGAGGCATTGCACTAGATAGGGAAGCAATGCACTGCGTGCTAGCCAGTGCAATGCTGCGCTAAGTGGTGCAATGCTACTGAGCAACAAGCCTGCGCGCGGCAAGATCTGCTCGATAGCTGCTCCAACATGATGCCAGCTGAGCCATTCCGGGCAGCCCTGCACCAGTTAGGGAGCATTACACCAGTTAAGGAGCATTGCACGAGCTCCGAGGTGGTGTAATACCCCGCTAAGTGGTGTAACACCACTTAGGAACAAGCTTGAGTGTGGTCAGCTGTTGCTAGAAGCGGGCTGTGCGGGCTTATGGGTGTGTGCGTAGTGGTTCCAGGCGGTGGCTTTCGCCAAACCGTAGACCCATTCACCGAAATTCCACGAAATTTGGCTGTTTTTGCTTAATGGGTCTGCACTTTGGCGGAATGGATGCTGTGTCGTCGTGGATGTGCCTCGTGGCCGGTGCTTGGGACTCAGATATGCGGCGTTGGCTGGAGCGTCGGTGTATGGAATGGGCTAGTCGTGGTGTCCATTTTGCCTAGGAAGCGCATCCGCGATAAAGCTTGTTGTTGATGGGGACGTGCACCCCTTCAGTGAGCATTGCACCCGTTTTGATCGGGTGTAATGCTCCTCAACGGGTGTAACGCTCCTCAACGGGTGCAGCACCGGAAAAGTCGCACGTAATTCTATTCAGAGTCCTTCAGAATTTGAAATCAGAACGTTGAAATTCAGCGCTTTCTGGGGTCTTGCAAATTTGTGGTATCGGGGAATTACGTGCGAGATTGTTGGGTAAGTGCTTAAGGATGAGAGCTTAGCGTGTCGTGGGGCTAGCCGGGGTGCCGCCGTCTAGTGGTTCCTTGAGCCAGTCGTAGGTGACGCGCTGCGTACCGTTGGCGACTGTGATCGTGCCGCACTCGCGGAATCCGAAGGACATAAGCGCGCGCCGCATCGGTGCGTTGTCCTCGTGGGTGTCGCAGCGCAGGTAGTCAGCGTGCGAAGCCGCGAACGTGAAGATCGCCCGAGCAACGCCGTGCCCGCGCACCGCGGCCACGCGGTGTATCACGTGGTAGTCGGCGTCGGAATGCCACGCGCCATCGATCGACGCGTAGGTCTCGTCTGGCCCGGGAGCGAAAGAGAAGACGGCGAGTGGCCCCCTCGTCGTCGGACACGAGGAAGCAGTGCCCGCGCGCGATGTCTTCCTCAGCGTCAATCCGACCTGGGTATCCGTCGGGCCACTGAGTCGCATTCCCATTCGCCTGCATGAAAGCGCGGGCATGCTCATACGCGCCCACGATAAACTCGAGGTCGTCAGGGGATGCGAGTCGAATCCTCATGTCATAACCATAACGACAAACACGCGTCGGGAAGGTAAGGGCGTAGATTGTGGCCATTACGCGCGCTGTGCCGTGGGGCAGTAGGCGTATTAGGGACTCTTCAGTGTTGAGTGTGGGTGGAGGCATCTAGGCCTCCTGTGATGAGGGGCATTCGGAGTTGGTAGTTGGTGGGGTTGCGGTAGCCTCTGGCGGTGCATCTGCCCAGTTCGATAATGTCCGTTGATGGCTTCAGTGGGGTGCGTTGCTGGCTCCGCCGGTATCGAAGTAGGCGTCGAGTGCGTCCTTCCACTTGCGTAGGGTCCGCCCCTAGGCGAGCGATTTCGGGGATGGGACAGGCTGGTAGGCGCTGGATGAGACGAGCGGCCAGGTGTCGGCCTTGGGCGGGTGTATCTTGGCGGAAGACCTCGCGCACTTGCCCGGTGAAGGTAGGCGACTTCGACACTGATATGCGCCTCATCTGCCGTGAAGGCCTCACGGAGGCGTTCCTTTTGACGTGGGGTGAGCCTGCGTGTGTGAGGCGCGCAAAAGAAGCCGGATTTGATAGAGGGGATCGCCCTTGCGCCCGCGGTGACCGGTCGTGTCTTGCTGGACGCGGCGACGCACCTCACCTGGGGCGTCGCCAGGGAGCTTGACGATGTGAAAGGCATCGAGCACGCTGGTGGCGTCTTGGAGCTGGTCATCAATGGCGTTCTTGCTGTCCCTGGAAGGGATCCAGCGTCGCGATCTGGATACCGGAGCGAAACTGTTCGCCGCGCTCGGCCGGCCAGTTCTCATGCGCGGTGCCAGACCTGCCTGGGACCAGGTCCACTCAAGCGGGCCGTGGGGTGGTCCTTCCCTCGTGTCAGGTCCACGATGCCGGTGAGCTCACGTGGGCCCCGGCGGCGTCGGTCCTGGTGATGCCACACATGCTCGTCAACCCCCAGCACCCGAACCCCTGCGAAGCGGGCGGGGTCATCAGATGCGGCTTGCAGACACGGCTTGATATGGGACCACACGGTATTCCACGTGGTTGCCAGTTGTCGAGCCAATCCTGCAATGGTGGCTCCTTCGAAGCGCAACTGTCGGATCGCCCAGCGGATCGCCCGGGCGCCCAGACGCGCCCGGTGTGCGCACATCCGCTCGTCATGTTCCAGGAATGTCACCGTCTGGCAGGCGTGTTCGCGGCATATCCATCGCCGTATTGTGCCACCGGATCCGCACCGGGACCCCTCCCCGGCCGCGTCGATCACCTCCACGACCACGCGCCCGTGGCCTTGAGCGATCACCCCATAACCAGGGCAGCCAGCACAGCGATCACAGGACTCTATGTCGAGCATCAGAGCATCTGGGGTGCGAGCCACGCTCATCGCCCCCCAAACCGACGAGCACATCACACCGATCACAACGATCAAGCGACACAGAGCAGCAGCAGGTAGGGTGAAACACCGCCCGAGATCCGTGACGACAGCGGGGGTAGAAGTCCGCTCATCACCAAGGACCTCGCCCCCTACCCACAACCCCCAACCAACACCCACTCACCCACACTCAACTCGGAAGAGCCGCGTCTCTGCAGGGTTGACAAACGGAAAGTATGCGTATGGTTATAAACATGCCTACGAAGAATATTTACGTCTCAGAAGCGGATGTGGAACTATTTGAACGAGCTGCGCAGCATGCGGACAGTGTTTCAGCGGCTGTCATCCAAGCGCTTCAGGAATATTTGACCAACCGACATAACACTGAAAAAGGTTACGGAAGAATAGAACTAGCGCTCTACGAAAACGGTTCGCGGAGGAAGGTGATGTTTTACGGCCGAGAGATAGTCCGTGTTGAACGCCCTGTGGATGGTGGTGTCCAAATTAATACAATTTACGAAACAGCAAAAGGGCAGCTCGCTGTTGCAACAAAAATCCGCAGGCTTTTACCTGATGAGGTTAAAGGGAGCTGTCGAATCTGGGATCATCCTGAGACCTGGTCGCGAGAGTTCTGGTTAATAGGTGACAAAACGCTAGAGGTATATCCAGATATTGCGGAGCTGGAGTTGGTGGATGCGTACTTGGCTGAGCAATGTAAATCCGCGCTTTCAGCAAAACCCTACGAGGTATTGGATATTTAACATGCAAGGAATTGAAGATGGCGGCCCCAGTTTGAGTTTGTTCTAATGGTGGCTCTTATAGTATGCATGTGTACTCCCATGAAAAGGTAGGCGTATTCCCTGTCCTGTTGTTGTCATCTATCTTTGTTGCATGCAGAATGTTATTGCCGCGTGCATTCAGCGGTTCTGCTGTGAGCCTATAGATGGTGGGAGCTTGGCTCTCGTTGCAGATAATTCGACTCTCTGTTGTGAAGTGAATGAGTGGCGGGTAAGGAGTGAAGCCCTTGTAAAGCGCTTTAATTGGTGGGAGGGTGTCGCCTGTTAACTCGGTTGAGGTGATCGTGCAGTCTATAATGTGTATTCCATCGCTCTCGCCATTGTGTTGTAAATGTGGCCCGAATGTACTGGTGAAGAGTATGTCATGAGAATTGGAAAATAGGCACTCTTTCAAAGATATTCTTGAGGCTATTTTTCCAAGCGTTGCTTGAATTTCGCCAAACTGGCAGCCTTGGAGGTAGTAGTTAGTGGTTCGATTGTGTGTGTGTGTTCGGGACTGATCTTGGAAGTCGATTGTGGCCCAGGAGTAGGACTCTGGAAGATAAGCTGTGCAGATTGAGTGCGATTGCGTCGTGCTTCTTGATAGATAAAGAGTTTGAGAGTGTATGAAGCGTCAAAGTGGTCATTTCGCCTAATGAAATAGCAGTTGGTAAAGTATCGACTACTGTGCTGGCTGCCGTGCTCATTGCTTGTTTCGACTATGGCCATATTGTGCGTTTGTGTTGCGCTTCCTGAGATTTTGCTAAAGGCTACGTTTTGGAACATGGCTACGTCTATCTTGTGGGGTAAGTTGTCGTGGTGAATGATTGACTTGGTTGGCTCGTCCGTTGAGCTTGTTCCGGCTATTGTCAGCTTTCCGTGGAATTCTGCATCTTCCCAGTATACTGTAATTTTGGATGGTGCCTTGATGGATACTTGGTGATCAAAAGTTGATTTATTTAGATAGATTATCGATTCTGTATTTAGGTCGCTGATTGTCACCTCGGTTAGAAAGTGTGTTTCGGATAGGTCGACTTGGAGTCTGTTCCATGGTCCGCCATTAATCCGTTGTAGGATCTGTTTGATGATGACTTCCTGGAGGTGTGCTCGCTCGAGTTCGCTGAGCGTTGTCTTTTCGGTTTCTCCAAGCTTGCGCACATGCGCGCATAGTGTTGTTAGTATTGCTTCTTGGTGGTGTGTACCAGAATTTGCGAAAATATGTTTGAATTTGTTTATATGATCTGACATTTCGATGTAGCGTATGACTGCTTCGTGTTGTTGTGCGTATGAATTCGCATTCAGGAGGGCGTGTGCTGACTCTCGGTTTTGCCAGAATTCGTTGCGCTGATTGTCGTCAAATCTGTTCTGCTCGTGGGTAACATTCTCATGGCTTCTCTGCTGCCAGGCTGAGAATGCAAGGCCTGCGCCAGTAATCGTCATGCAGAGTTCCATTGCGTTAGATGACGGCCAATGCCATTGCCATCCCCAGCCCAATGCGCAGATAAAACTTAGCGCAAATAGGAGGAATGCTACGAGCAATGGAGTCCACCACTTCATTAGGCAGGGGGGCATAGGGGTTAGCCGCGCAGGTTTATCGTCTTCCTGTTTGCAGCGCTTCCAGAACTTCAGTTTCTCGAGAAGGGGCCTTCGTGTTGAGGTGTTCTTCTCTGCCTCGTTAGCGCTCTTGTGTTCATCGTCGGCGGGGACCATGCTGGCTCCTTTGCTCTGGGTTCACTGCTTCGCATCGTAGCAGCCTGTCCAGGGGATCGATCCCGTAATGAGTGCTCAGGCAACTTGGATGTCAAGCGAATGCTCGCGAGGGTTCCCGGCGTCGCAGTTCAATACCGTGGAGTGAGGTAGCTGGGCCCGATAGGTGGCATCCTCGGCCCGCTAGGTGGAGCGTTAACCCGCTTGGTGGCTGTGCTGGCGGTGTTGCCCAGGCTCCAGTAGTTGGGTTAACGTGCGCATTGAGGGGTTGCGAGCGCCACCTGGAGGGTTAAGGCTGCCACCTATCGGGCCGACGCGCCAGCGTTCGTGCCGGTCGGCGCTATTTGGCCGCGGCTCGGGCGCGCATCCTCAGGAATATTGGGGCAGGGGCGGGCTAGCCAGGCGTGAAGCGCGCGTGAAACCGGTGTTGCCAGCCTTGGTACCTCGTGAAACGCGCGTGAAACCTGCGTGAAACGGCAATCGTGCCCGCTCAGGCGACAATCCTGCCCGCAATGACGCAACCTTGCCCGCTGCGAAACCACCCCACCCCGCAACCCCGTGGCATCGCCCGCAAACCCTGCCCCGGCCTCGTTGAAGGGTATGAACCTGACTAGACTGGCTCCCATGACTGAAAACGCGCAGCTTGTTGTGACCCTGTCCTGCCCGGACCGCCCCGGGATCGTGCACGCCGTGACCGGCGTGATCGGCGAGTCCGGCGGCAACGTCATCCAGTCTCAGCAGTTCGGCGATGCCGATACGGGTACCTTCTTCATGCGCGTTGAGGTTGACTCTCCGAAGGGCCGCGCGCCCATCGACGAGGGTCTGGCCAGCGTCGCCGAAGAATTCGGTGCCACCTACCGCGTCGACGACCTGGGCCGCAAGCTGCGCACCATCATCATGGTGTCGCGCGAAGGCCACTGCCTCACAGACCTCCTGTACCGCCAGCAGACGCAGGGCTTGCCCATCGACGTGATCGCGGTCGTTGGCAACCACCCGGACCTGGCGCCCGTCGCCCAGTTCTACGGCGTCCCCTTCCTCAACATCCCCGTCACGAAGGGCACGAAGGCTCAGGCGGAGCGCCAGCTCCTCGACCTGATCGCCTCCGAGGACGTTGAGCTCGTCGTCCTGGCGCGCTACATGCAGATCCTCTCCGACGAGGTCTGCCGCGCCATGCAGGGCCGCGTCATCAACATCCACCACTCCTTCCTGCCCTCCTTCAAGGGCGCGCGTCCTACGCGCAGGCTCATGATCGCGGCGTCAAGCTGATCGGCGCGACCGCCCACTACGTGACCGCCGACCTCGACGAGGGTCCGATTATCGAGCAGGACGTCACCCGCGTCTCCCACGCCGACTCCACGCCCGACATGGTGGCGCTCGGCCAGGACGTGGAGCGCCGCGTCCTCGCCCAGGCCGTCCGCTTCCACGCGGAGCGTCGCGTCCTGATGAACGGCAACCGCACGGTCGTCTTCTCGCGCTGACGCTGGGCGCGCGGGGTGTCAAACGCTCGCCTCGCGCGTCGGCGGAGCGTGGCGCCCATCGACGAGGCCTTGGCTGGCTCTCGCGGTGGGCGCCTCGTCACCTGCGCGGATGGGTGCGCCTAGGCTGTATTCAAGCCGGAGAGGCCAGGCTCGGCGTGTCGTGCCCTGTCACCAGAAAGCGTGCGGCCAGGCGGTCATATTTGCCTGTGATTGCGCGCTTCCGCGAAAGTAATTGTCACTTGGTGGGCAACGCTGAGACGTGATCTTTCGGTCATTTAGTGGGTAAGCGTCGCGTTGACCGTCTGATAAATGGCACACTTGTTACGTGGACGAAACGACTCAGCAACGCACTCCTGTTACCGGCTACGTGCCCGGTGGTTTTGACATGTTCCACCAGGGACACCTCAACATCCTGCGCGCGGCGCGCGAGCGCTGCGATCGCCTGGTCGTCGGCGTGACCTCCGACGAGGCTCTCATTCGCATGAAGGGCCGCGCCCCCGTGATTCCCCTCAAGGAGCGCTGCGACCTCGTGTCGTCGCTGCGTTTCGTGGACGCGGTGGTCGTGGACCTGGATCAGGACAAGCGCCTGGCGTGGCGCCTCCAGCCTTTCGACGTGCTCTTCAAGGGCGACGACTGGAAGGACACCCCCCAAGGGCGCTCAGCTCGAAGCAGAGATGGCGGAGGTCGGCGCGCGCGTCGTCTATCTGCCCTACACGCCGTCGACGTCGTCGACCAAGCTGCGCCGCTTCATCGCGCCCGAAGATTTCACTGACGAGGCCCCGGCCCCGGACGCGGATCAGGCGGCGGAAGGAGAAGCGCAGTGAGTCTCCCCGTCGTGCTTGAGCCGGGCTCCTCGTGGGGCACACGTTTTACGACGTATCGCAGTGCGCTGGCCGCTGCCCAGAAGCCAGGCGCGGGTGTTCCCGCGTACATGCGCTGGGTGAATCGTGGCGCCGCTCGCGTCGTCGCGGCCGCCTGCGCGGCTTTCGGCTGGACCCCTAACTTCGTCAGCTTCATTTCCGTGTGCTTTTCGACGCTGGGCCTCATCGTTCTCGTCGCGCTCGAACCCGCGTGGTGGAGCGGCCTGATCGTGGGCACGGCGCTGGCGGTCGGCTTTATGTTCGATTCCGCCGACGGCCAGGTGTCGCGCGTGACGGGCGCGTCGTCGAAGACGGGGGGAGTGGGTGGACCACGTCGCTGACGCGTTCCGTTCCCCCGCGATCCACTTTTGCACCGCGGCGGCCGTTATGGTCTACCGCCCCGAGTCGTGGTGGCTGGCCGTCGTTGCGCTCGTCTACGGGTGGGTGACGTCCGGCCAGTTCATGAGCCAGATCCTGGCTGAGCAGTTCGTGCGTGCGGCGGGCCGCAAGCAGACGCGCGGTGGTAACCTGCGTTCGTTCATCCTGCTGCCCACCGATCCGGGCGTCGTGTGCTGGTCCTTCGCCCTGTGGGGCCTGGGAGCTCCCTTCATGGTGTTCTACACCTTCCTGGCTGCGGTGGCCGTTGCGCACTCGTCGATGTCGCTGCGTCGCCGCTACAGCGACCTGCGTGCGCTGGACGCGGCCGCCAAGCAGGGGGATGGTCGTGCCTGAGCTGTCCGTCATCCTGCCCGCGCGTAACGCCGCGGGCACGATCGCGCGTGCCGTGGCCTCGACCCTGGCCGCCATGCCCAAGGACTCCGAGCTGGTCGTGGGCAACGATTCCTCCTCCGACTCGACGGTCGGAGAGGCGATCCGCGGTGCGTCGAAGGGCGGGGAGGTCGATCCTCGCCTGCGCATCGAAGACATCACGCCCGGCGAGGGCGGCGTCTCGCGCGTCCTCACCCAGCTGATGGAGCGCACGGATTCGCGTCTGGTCGGCCGCATGGATGCCGACGACGTGTCCCTCAAGAGGCGCTTTACGCGTACGATGCGCGCCATCGAGCGCGGCGACGACATGGTCTTCACGCAGATGATCGAGCTGCACGGCTCCCGCCCGGTGCCCCGCATGCCCTACGAGATCACGCCCGAGGACATGGGCTGGCATCTGCTTCTCACCAACCCCGTGTGTCACCCGACCATGCTGGCCACGCGCGACATCATCGACCGTGTGGGCGGCTACCGTAGCGTTCCCGCTGAAGACTACGACCTGTGGATACGCGTCGCCTCTACGGGCGGCCGTATCCGCCGACTGGCCTCCTGGGGCCTGCTGTACCGGATTCACCCCGGACAGTCACCGGCAACAAGGCGTGGCGCTCCGACTCGTGGAAGAACCCCGAGCAGGCCCAGGCCTTCGCGCAGCTGTCGGCGCACCTGACGGGCCAGGAGCTGCCTCGCCTCGTCTCCCTTGTATCGCTTCCTCGCGATGAGGCCGAGCGCCAGCTCGACCGATTCGTTCAGGTCTACACTCAGGGGGTCGCGTCTCGACCCTCGACGTCCCGCCGTGTCCTCGAACGGCGGCTGAATGCGCGTGCCGCGTGGGTGCGCTCGAACCTCCAAGGAGAACAGTCATGATCCTTACCCCTCCGCCCACGGGCGGCCAGCAGATCCTGCGTCATGCCCTGGGGCGTCGCTGGAGGACGATTGCTGCGGGGACTGTGGCAGGCGTTCTTGTAGGCGTCGGCGCTGCCTTCGCGATGCCCGTCACCCACTCGGCGACGGTGTCGATGACTGTCACCTCTCCGACGTTGACCCCCGCGCCTGCAGTTCGCGCGTCGCTGTCCAACACGACGGACATGGTCACCGAGCAGGGCATTGCGAAGTCCGCCGCTGTCCTGGACGCCGCGGCCGCGACGATCGGAGGCGGCGTGACCGCAGCCGACCTGCGCGCGAACATGGAGGTGTCGGGCGACACGAACGGAACGATCGTCAAGATCGAGTACTCGGCGCCGACCCGCGAGGAGGCCATCAAGGCCGCTGACGCGATCTCTGACTCCTACCTCAAGCAGCGCACCGCCCTCGTTGAGCAGCGCGCGGACGAGATGGCGGCTGGCATCAACGAGCAAATCGAGAAGCTCGAGACTGAGCTCGCCGGACTCGATCCCGTCGTGGATGAGGACGGCGAGGTCGTGGGATCGAACCCGCGGGCCGCTAGCCTGACCGCCGACATCAACAAGCTCAAGGAGCAGGCGGCGCAGTTTGAGCCTACCACGCCAGTGCCGGCCTCGTGATTACGAGCGCCGATGCTTCGGCTGACCAGGTCGAGCCCGCCAAGTCCCGCCTCGTCCTGATCTTCACTGTTGTCGGCATCTTCGCCGGGCTGGTGATGATGCTCCTGCGCGAGACGCGCGCCCGCAGCCTGGATTCGGCCACGCAGCTGGCCGACCTGACGGCCCTGCCCGTGTGGAGCGCCGAGCACGGGACGCCCGAGCCGTGGCTGGCCCCCACTCGCATGCTCGCCATGGCGATCGACCGCGACCACTGGGTCGACCTGATCACCGACGCCTCCGACCCGGAGGCCCGCCAGCTGCACCGCGTCCTGTCGCGTTCCCTGGCCGAGACCCGCGTGCCCGCCCCGCGCCTTATCGACATCTACCAGCCCCTGGCCTCCCTCCTCGACGAGGTTCGCCCTTCCCGCCACGTCCTCATCGCCGTGCGCAAGGGCCACGACCTCAAGAAGCTGCACGGCCTCCTCGACGAGCTCGCGCTCATCAACCGCGAGGTCAACGGCATGCTCTACCTGGAGAGCAAGGTCAGCGCCTCCGCTGCGGACACGGACGAGGACGGCTCCGGCTTTGAGGTCATCGAACCTGAGGACGCCCCGAAGCACCCCGCCGACCCGGACGAAACCCAGAACATGGCGGCCTACCCCGCGGATAACCGTCCTGATAAGGCCACCGAAATGACGACGGTTCATAAGAAGATCGACTCCACCGAAGCGAAGGATCAGAAATGAGCGCCGAGGAGACCCTCGAGATCGACGACAAGGCAGCGTCGATCTGGCACGTTGACCGCACCGCCCGCGTCACCCAGCTCATCTCGGGCGACCCGAAGGCGACGCGTGCGCTCGTCTTGGTGCGCGACAACGGACGCAACTCCGACTTCATCGAGATCGACGGTACGACGCACCCAGAATTCAATTCGCGTGTCTCCAGCGTCGAAGCGGCTGGCCCGCGCGGCTGGGAGGAAGGCGCCGGCGCGAAGGTTGACGCCACCGTCATCATGTGCACCGTCGGCTCGTGCGACATGCTCGAGGACGCTGTGCGCGCCATCCTGGCGCAAAAGCACCACCGCTTCTCCCTGGTCGTCGTGGACAACGCTCCAGAAACCGGCCAGACTCGCGAAAAGCTTGCCAGCATCGATGACACCCGCATGACCATCGTGCCCGCCTCGCGTCCGGGCCTGTCGCGCGCTCGCAACCGCGGCGTGCTGGCCGCGCGCGGCGAGGTTATCGTCTTCACCGACGACGACGCGATCGTCGACCCGAACTGGCTGACCGCCATGATCGACCCGTTCACGGCCTCGCCGTACGTGGCCGCGACCACGGGCATCGCTCTGCCTCTCGAGGAACGCTACAAGCCCCAGCGCTGGTTCGAGTCTCGCGGCGGCTTCCCCAAGGACATGAAACCGCGCGTGTGGGCCGCCGGGGACATCCCGGAGGGCTTGGAGGCCCTGGGCGACAAGGGCGAGGGCGGCCCCCCTCTTCCCGATCACGACCGCGCGCGTGGGCGCCGGCGTGTGCATGGCTATGCGCCGTGACGTCCTCATGGAGGTCGGCCCCTTCGATCCCGCTCTCGGCGCCGGCACCGCCACGCGCGGCGGCGAAGACCTCGACATGTTCGCGCGCATCCTGGCCACGGGCGACGTCATCGTGCACACGCCCGACGCTCTCGTCCACCACCGTCACCGCATCGACGAGGCCGGCCTGGACAAGCAGATCCGCGGCAACGGTTCCGGCATGGCTGCCCTGCTGACCAAGGCGATCATCGAAAAGCCTTCCGTGCTGTGCACGCTCCTGGGCCGTGTCCCCGCCGTCCTCAAGCGCCTCAAGCCAGGCGGGGCCCGCGTGGCAGGCACCGACGACGATACGCCCGGCTCGCTGACCAGGTCCGAGATCAAGGGCTTCCTTGAGGGCCCCTTCCTCTACCTGTCGTCACGCCGACGCAACAGGCTCGGCGCGCCCAAGGCACCCACCCAGTCGGAGGGCGCCGCCAGCGCGACCGCGTCGGATGCGTCCGCGCCCGCCCAGGCCTCGTCCGAGGGTAACGCCAGCCCCGAAGGGAGCCCCGGCGCGTGAGTTGGGGCCGCGGAATCTGGAGGAAACCGGCCCCCGCGCGCATCGGGCCGCTGCGGGAGGACGTGCAGGACCTGCCGGCCTGGCCCTTTGTCGTGGCCTACGCGGCGTACCTGCTGTGGTGGGTGCTGGGCTCCGGCGACCTCATGTGGTCGTTCTTCGCGATCATCATGCTCGTGCTGATGCTCGGTCGAAGTGGCCTGCGCTTCCCGCCAGGAACGATCATTTGGACGCTCTTCCTGGCGTGGGTCCTCGCCTCCATGTCGATGCTGGACTCGGGCGGTCGCGTCGTCGGCGCGCTCTACCGTTTCTCGCTGCAGCTTGCGCCGGGCATCTTCGCCGTCTACGCGTATAACGCGCGTCAGACCCTGAGCGTGCGCGTCATCGTGGGCACCATGTGGGGCTTCCTCACCTCCACGACGATCGGCGGCTTCATCGCCATGGCGTGGCCCGAGCTGCGATTCAAGACGCTCATGTACTACCTGGTGCCGAAGCCGCTGCACGCTAACGACTTCGTTCGGGAGTTCACCAGGCGCGCGACCACCCAGTGGAACCCTTCGTCGTGGATCCTGTCCGACCCTCGCCCCTCCGCGCCCTTCATCTACTCGAATACCTACGGCAACGTGTATTCGATGATCTTCCCGCTCGCTCTGATCTTCGCCTACGTGCTGTGGCGCGAACGCTCGAAGTACCGCTTCATCGTCGCGGGCGTGTGCGCCCTGTCGGTGATCCCCGCGGCTGCAACCCTCAACCGCGGCATGTATATCGGCCTGATGGTCATCGTCACCTGGGTCGGCTTCCAGCGCCTGCGCGCCGGTGCATGGCGCACAGTTCTGGGGATCTTCGCCGCCCTCGTCGTCGGCGTGTTCGCGTGGCTAGCGACGCCCGCCTCGAAGTCTCTGTTTGAACGCGTCCAGGAATCCTCCTCGACGGAGGACCGCGCGTCGAACTACCTGGAGACCATTACCGAGCTGGCTGAGTCGCCCTTCCTGGGCTTTGGCGCACCGCGCCCCTCGGCCTCGTCCTGGTTGCCCTCTCTGGGCACCCAGGGGCAGTTCTGGACGGTCATCTTCTCCTACGGCCTCGTTGGCGTCACCCTGTTCATTTTCTTCTTCGTGCGCATGTTCCCGCGCATCTGGCGTGCGAAGGACGTCTACGGCTCGATCTTGGGCGGCATCATTTTGGCCACGATGGTTGAGCAGTTCTACTACGGCATGAACACCGGCCTGATGGTCTCCGTTGTCGCCGTCGCCCTCTTGTCGCGTCACCTTGAGGAGGAGAGCGACCCGCTGCGCGCGGCCGCCGCTCAGGCGGGTCGGCCCACGCCCGGCTCCGTTGCAGGTACGGTGCGTTCTGCGCGTCCGGTTCGTTTGGGCGAATGGGGAAGCCCCGCCGCGAACGACGGGGCTTTCTCCACTCAGATGCTGGCGCGACTCAACAGGTCGGGTCGTCGGGGAACGAGTAACCGGCAAGCTTCCAGTTCTGACCGTCCTTCACAAACCGAAGATAAGTGAGGGCGCGGGTCATGGCCGTGTCGTCCGTGAGAACCGTGCCGGCGTCGTTCAGGATGCGCACTGAGGAGGAGTCCACGCACACCGACACGGTGACGTTTCCGGCCCCGTCATCCTCGATGACCTGCGGGTTCTCGATGGTGGGTGTGCCTTCGGAGTACAGGCCTTCGGTCGTCCACTCCAGGGCCTTGGCGTCGAACTCTTCGAGCGCGGATTCGGTCAGGACGGAGGATAGGTCGGTGGCCTGGGCCTGCTCGGGGTCGGCGTACGCGTCCCATATGGTGGTCATGACGTACGAGGCCTGCGCGCCGGCGTCCGCGTCCGTGCCCATCGAGCCGGTGGTGTTGGCCGGGCCCGCCGACTGCGGCGTAATGGTCTTGGCAATGGATTGCGGGGCGCCGGATTGGCCGGGGCCCACGCTCTGTGCGCCGGACGCGGCAGCGGTCGTGTCGGCCTCCGACGAACCCATCAGGCGCAGGCCGACGACGATGACGAGCGCGACGACCACGAGGATCGCCACTGCGAGGATGCTCTTCTTACGAGCGGGGGAGAGTGAGTTGATGAAGTCCATGTGTTTCCCATCGATCGGTTATAGGGAAAGGCTACCGCGCGGTAGCGGGAAGGTTACTCATGAGTGAGACAAATCAAGCCAGGCGTTCCCTCGCTCGCGGGGGCATCGTCGGCTTCGTCGGCGCCATGGCCTCGGCGATCCTGGGCTTCGCGTTCACCATCATTCTCTCGCGCATGCTGGGCACGACCGGCGCGGGCGTCGTCACGCAGGCGACCGGTGTCTTCGCGATCGTCATGGCCCTGGCGAAGGTGGGCCTGGACTCGACCGCGATCTACCTGATGCCTCGTCTGTCGCTCGATTCACCGCAGGAGATCCGCGCGACCCTGTCCTTCATGGCGACCATGACGGTGGGGGTGTCCACCGTGTGCGTCCTCATTCTCGAGGCCGTGGCTCCGTTGATCTGGAACGCGGAGGTCTCGGGTGCTACCCGCGCGGTCCTGTGGTTCGTCCCCATCGGGGCGCTGACCCTCGTGGCCTCCGCCGCGCTGCGGGCGCTGGGTAACATGCGCGAATACGTGCTCGTGCAGAACCTCATTCTGCCTGGCCTGCGCCCCCTCCTCGTCGCGCTCGCGGCTGCTGTCACTGGCTCGCTGGCGCTCGTGTCGGTGGCGTGGGCCCTGCCCTTCGTCGTTGTTCTCGTGGCGTCCTGGTGGCTACTTCTCAAGCACATGCCGTCGGCCGCGGACTCGGTGGGGCGCTGGCCGAGTGCGCAGCGTCGTCGCCAGGTCGTTTCTTTCGCGCTGCCGCGTACTCTCACCGCCGGTCTCGAACAGGCTCTGCAGTGGCTGGACGTCCTGCTCGTCGGCCTGCTCGCCGGGGACGCCGCCTCGGGCATCTACGGTGGCGCGATCCGCTTTATTCAGGCTGGCATGGTCGTCGATACAGCCCTGCGCGTGGTTGTCTCCCCGCAGTTCTCCAAGCTCTTGCACCAGAGGCGCACGAGCGAGCTGCGTGACCTGTACGCCACCGCCTCAATCTGGCTGGTCCTCTTCGCCGCGCCGATCTACACCCTCATGGCGATCTTCGCCCCGGCCCTCATGAGGATCTTGGGCGATGGCTTCGCTCCGGGCGCCAACGTGCTTGTCGTTTTGTGCATCGGCTCGATCGTGACCTTCATGGCTGGCAACATCCACTCCCTGCTCATCATGAGCGGGCGCTCCGGCTGGGCGGCCGTGAACAAGGTTGTCGTCCTGACGTTCAACGTTGTGGGAAACGTCATCTTCATTCCTCGTGGAGGTATGGTGGCCGCCGCGATCGTGTGGGCGGTGTGCATGGTGCTTGACGCTGCGATGGCAACTATTCAAGTTTCGCGTTTCATTGGCGTTACACCAAAATTATCCGAGGTGGTCAAGCCAATCCTCGTTGTTGGCGTTTCTGCGGTCATTCCGGGCGGTTGTATAGCGTGGATTTGTGGGCGCGATTCCTTCGTGGGGACGGTCCTTGGGTCGGCCCTGTCGATCCTCGTTTTTGCTTGTGTTTGTTGGCTTTTGCGAGCGCATCTGCACCTGTCGGGACTTGGGTCCTTGGCGAAGAAAAAGCGGGGATAAGGAAGGGGAATATGATGCGCCTGTGAAAGTGATGCTTGACCGCCCGGTTGATGAAGGATCCCTTGTTGTGTAATCATTGATGCAACAAGTTATTGTCCCCTTGAAAGGTCGTGTCATGGCTTCCGCACTTTCGCGCCTTGTAACCCTTGCGTCTGCGCCGATTATTGCGTGTGCCTCCCTTGCGTTTGCGCCGATGGCGCACGCCGATAATGGTGATCAGCCCCCTGTTTCCCCTGGTCAGGCTATTGTTCATGATGGCCTCAGCGCCGCAACCGCCGCAGCATCGTGCTGGGACATCAAGCAGCGCGACCCCAACTCGCAGGACGGCACCTACTGGCTGCAGACCCCCGCGATGGATGCCCCCGCTCAGTTCTTCTGTGACCAGACCACGGACGGCGGCGGCTGGGTCATGATCGGCCGTGGCCGTGAAGGCTGGGAACCGTGGAGTGTCGGCAAGGGCGATCCCGCCAAACTGGCCACCCGCGAGCGCAACACCGACGCCTTCGACGTCGTTCAGCTCTCCAACGACTCGGTCAACGATCTCCTCAATCATGAGAACGTTAAGGATCAGCCGGACGGCGTTCGCGTCCTGCGTTCCTGGAGTGCTTCGGGCCGTTCCTACCAGAAGCTGGACCTGAAGTTCTCCAAGATGACGGACTTCGTGTGGCCCTTCAAGATGGCCCACCCGGCCAGTCTCTCGATGGATGGCCGCGCTCCCGTCTCCGGCCTCCTGTGGAACACCCTGGGTTACGACCAGGGTTGGAACGCTTTGCAGGTCTACCCTTCGGGTCGCACCGGCTGGACGGTGGGCTGGGGCTACGGCGCCGGCGCGGCGAACTGGACCGGTGACCTGAGCTCGCCGACCTCCTTCTTCCACAAGAACGGGCAGACGGTCTTCGCCTACTCCGAGGCCTACGTGCGTCCGCGCATCTCCTCGGACTCCTTCACCCCCATCCCCGACGAGGGCGTGGAAGGGTCCACCGTGACCCGCGCCGTGTCCAACTACGCGGCCAAGACCTCGTGGGGCGTCACCGGTAACATCAACGGCTCCTACGCCGAAGGTTCGATCCAGGTCCAGGCTCTGGCGCAGGTCGGCTCCACCATGTACGTGGGCGGCAACTTCACCGGGGTCAAGCAGGGTGAAAATGGCTCCGAGATCGCCTCGCGCGGCCTGGCTGCCTTCGATGTCAACACCGGCGACTGGACCGGCCAGACCTTCGACTTCAATAACCAGGTCAAGGCCCTCCTCGTGCTGCCCGACGGTCGCCTCCTCGTGGCCGGCGACTTCACGCGCGTCAACGGCGAGACCCACATCGGCACCGTCGCGATCGACCCCTCCACCGGGAAGGTTGACCCCTCGTGGGACCTGTCCATCAGGAACGCCATCGGCGGCGGCCTGGTGAGCGTGCGCGCCCTCGACTACTACAACGGCTACGTGTACATGGGTGGCGTGTTCACCCACCTGAGCGGCGGCGGCACCTCCAGCGTCTACGGCCGTAACGCGGCGCGCGTCTCCCTGGATTCGCGCCCCGACCGCAGCTGGAACCCCGAGTTCAGTGGTTCCGTGCAGGCCGTCGGCGTCAGTGAGGACAACGGTTCCTTCTACGCCGGTGGACACTTCACCCGTGCGCACGGCTCCGAGCGCGCCTGGTACGCCGCCAAGTTCTCCACGGAGGCCGGTGCTGCCCAGGATACGAGCTTCGACTTCCAGCCCTCCACCGTGAGCGCCGGCAAGTACCAGCAGACCATCTCTACCGGAGGCAGTCGCGTCTTCATCGGCGGTTCCGAGCACTCCCTGTTCGGCTACGACACGCAGACGAACCAGCGCACCTCCGGCTCGGTGACCTTGAGCATGGGCGGCGACATGCAGGCCAGCACCATCTCCTCCAAGGGCGTCATCTACGCGTCCTGCCACTGCTCCGACGGTGCCTACCAGGACAAGTACGACTGGGCCGTCTCCGACCGCTGGTCGCGCATCGACGAGATCAAGTGGGTCGGCGCGTGGGATGCCACCACCGGCGAGAACCTGCATTGGACGCCCTTCGAGCTCTCCTCCAAGCGGAAGACCGGCGCGTGGGCCCTGACGACCGACACCAACGGCAACCTGTGGGTCGGCGGCGACTTCGACCTGTCCCACATCGACGCCTCGCATACGCAGTGGAACGGCGGCTTCGCCCGCTTCGACAACCGCGACAACGTCGCGCCCGAGACCCCGACGCTCGTGCGTACCTCGGCCTCGACTCCTCAGACCGTGACCCTGGCGTGGGACGGTGTTTCCGACGCAGTTTCTTACGAGATCCTGCGCGACGATCGCCCGATCGCCTCCACGACCTCGACTACCGTTGAGGTTCCGCGCGGCGGCAACAACCGCTTCTTCGTGCGCGCTGTCGACGCGTCGGGCAACCGCTCCGCGACCACGTCGGTCTACGTGCCCCCGGCCCAGGGCGAGGTTGATCCTGCGAACCCGGTCCTGCTGGATGCGGGCGCCACGTGGAGCTACCGCGCCCAGACCAGTGCGGCTCCCGAGAACTGGGCCCAGGCCTCGTTCGATGATTCCCAGTGGTCCACCGGTGCCGCGCCCCTGGGCTACGGTGACTCCCGCATCGCCACCGTCCTGGCGTCCAACATCACGCGCCCCGTGACCTCCTACTTCCGCTCGCACTTCCAGGTGTCCGACGCGCGCGCCCTCAAGGGTGTCACCGTCAAGTACCTGGCCGACGATGGTGCCGTCGTCTACGTCAACGGCACCGAGGTTGACCGCACGCGCATCGACGCTGGCCCCGTCAGCTACACGACCCGCGCCAACGCCGCGCCGAGCTACACGGCTGCCTCGAACTCGGTCTCCGAGGTCTTCGTCCCGGCCGCCCTGCTCACCAGTGGCGACAACGTCATCGCGGTCGAGACGCACGTCAACTACACGCGCAGCGCGACCCTGGGCATGTGGGCATCCGTCCAGCGCGTCGAGGGAACCCCCGATTCGGTGCCCGGCGATGACGAGGTGACGCCCGAGCCGGAGCCTCAGCCCCAACCCGAGCCGGAGCCGGCGCCCGTTCCCGATCATCAGAAGCTGGAGCCGTCGAACCTCGAGGACGCCACGAAGCCGATCGCCATCAACGCCATGACGAACGGCGAGGTCATTCCCTCGGCCACCACGCAGTGGAACTACTGGACGTCCATGAACGCGCCCGCCACGGACTGGGCAACCACCGCAGACCTGAAGGACTGGTCGCGCGGCGCCGGCCCGATCGGCTGGGGTGATTCGCAGGCCGCCACCAGCCTCGACATCGCCAAGAAGGACCGTCCCGTGACGTACTACTTCGCGCGCGACATCGACCTGGGTACCATCACGCCCTCCACCACGCTCACCGTCAAGGTGCGTGCAGACGATGGCGCAGTCCTGCGCGTCAACGGTTCGATCGTCGATACCAAGCGTATGTCGAGTGGCAACATTACCCACAGCACCTACGCCAATGCGGCGGTGACGGCCACGAAGGCAGCCTCTGATCTGCTCGAGGTTACCGTCCCGGCCAGCTACTTGACAGATGGTGTCAATAGGATCGGCGTTGAGGAGCATGTGAACTACAGGAACACCCCGTCGATGACCTTCGACTTGACCGCCACGATGGTCAAATAGAGGAGATTTCGTGCCTCTTCGAGCAGGTTGATGTGACGTTGTGACTAGTCTGGACAGTTTGACCACACGCATATATTCCTGTTGACAAAGGGGAGCCCTCGCCGGTGCGGCGAGGGCTCCCTCGTATGTGGTACAACACTCTCGTTTCTTGCTAACCACGTGGTTGAGCACAAGGGGTTTTCGTGACACTATAGGGGTAACCATTAACGCGATACCTGTGAGGATCCGATGAAATTTTTCCGCCGTTGCCTGGCACTCGGCTTGGCGTCAATAACCGGTTTCGGAGTGCTTGCACTCAGTCCCGTCGCAGCTCAGGCGGCAGTTGATCCGCTCCACGATGGCCTCTCCGAGGCGACCGCAGCGGCCTCCTGCTGGGAGATTAAGCAGAACGATCCGCGATCCGCGGACGGTACCTACTGGCTCCAGACATCCACGATGGAGGCCCCCGGCCAGTTCTTCTGTGACCAAACGACGGACGGCGGCGGCTGGGTCATGATTGGCCGAGGCCGCGAAGGCTGGGAAACCTGGGGACAGGGCAACGGCGATCAGACCCGACTCCAGACCCGCCCGCGCACCGCCGGTGACTTCGAGGTCGTTCAGGCCTCCCACGAAACCGTCAACGGACTCCTCGGCGGCACCAAGGTCTCCGACCTGCCCGACGGCGTCATGGTCCAGCGCGCCTGGAACCACCGTGGCAGCTCCTACCAGACCGTGCGCATGCAGTTCCCCAAGATGAGTGACTTCATCTGGCCGTTCAAGAGTGCTCACCCCGTCAACGTCAAGTTCAACCGGGAGTGGTGGGTTAACGGCGGCATCGTCTGGTCCGGCTTCGGCACCAACGCCGGCTGGGGATACGTCAACCTGACGGCCTCCCCTCAGAACCAATACACGATGGGCTTCGGCTACGGCCCCCTCGCCTCCTCGTGGTACGACACTTCCTCCTCGACCTCCTACTTCCACCGCAACGGGTCGATCATCAACCCCTACGCGGAGGTCTACGTCCGCCCCGAGCTGCGCTCCACGGACTCTTCCTTCCGCGCCATCAGTGACGGCGGTCTGGCCGCCGAAACCCAGAAGGCCTCGGTGTCTGAATTCGCCACCCCCACGACCTGGGGCGTGACCGGCAACCTCAACGGCTCGATCCAGGAGGGCAGCATCCAGGTGCAGGCCTTCGAACAGATCGGCTCGACCATGTACGTGGGTGGCAACTTCACCGGCGTGCAAAAGGGCAAGAACGGCCAAGAGATCACCTCTCGCGGCCTGGCCGCCTTCGACGCCGTGACGGGTGACTGGACCGGCCAGACCTTCGACTTCAACAACCAGGTCAAGGACCTCGTGGAGCTGCCCAGCGGCAAGCTCCTCGCCGTCGGTGACTTCACCAAGGTCAACGGCGAAACCCGCGTGGGCACCGTCCTCATCGACCCCGCGACCGGGCAGATCGACCCCTCGTGGAACCTCCAGGTACGCAATGGCAACGGCGGGCGCGTCAGCGTGAAGTCCGCGAAGGTGATCGACGGACGCATTTACCTGGCCGGTGCCTTCACTCACCTGTCGGGCAACGGCGTTTCCTCCGTCTACGCCCGTAACGCCGGGCGCCTTGACCTGACCGGCACCCCCGACCGTTCCTGGAACCCCGAGTTCAACGGCACCGTCGCCGATATCGACGTCGACGAGGCCGACACCTACTTCTACGCAGCCGGATTCTTCACGCGCATCCACGATCGCGTCGCCGAGAACGCCGCCCGCGTTGAGACGTCCGAGGGTGCCACGCTCGACCAGTCCTGGTCCTTCCGCCACTCCTACTTCATCGGCAAGTACCAGCAGGCCGTCACCGTTGGTAACGGGCGCGCCTACTTCGGCGGCTCGCAGCACTCGCTGTTCGGCTACAACACCTCCGACATGAGCCGCACCTCCGGGTCCATCACCATGCAAAACGGCGGCGACCTGCAGGCCACGACGGCCTCCGCGACAGGCGTCATTTACGGCTCCTGCCACTGCTCGGACTACACCTTCCAGGACGCCTACCAGTACCTGGCCCTGGGCAACACCTGGACCCGCGCCGACGAAATCCAGTGGGTAGGCGGATGGGACCAGGCCACCGGCCGTCAGCTCGGATGGACCCCCTACCGACTGTCCTCCCTGCGCTCCACCGGTGCGTGGGCCCTCGAAATGGGAGACGACGGCGCCCTGTGGGCCGGCGGCGACTTCAACTTCTCCTTCACGTCCAAGACGGCCGGCCAGTGGTCCGGCGGCTGGGTGCGCATGCCCGCCCGCAACGCCACCGCCCCCGCCGTGCCCGCCAACCTGCGCGCCTCCGATGGCAACTCCCAGCAGGTGACCCTCAAGTGGTCCTCCGTGCCGGGTGCCGACTCGTACCAGATCCTGCGCGACGATCGCACGATCGCCACCACGACCTCGACGTCCGTCACCGTGCCCCTGGGCGGCAACAACCGCTTCTTCGTGCGCGCCGTCGCCTCCGACGGCCTCGTCGGTGCCACGACCCACGCCTACACGGTCGATGCCAACGGCCAGCCCGCCCGGCCCGACGACGCCACCATCCTCGTCGAGGACGACGCCACCTGGGCGTACCACTGGTCCAACGACGCGGTCGCGCAGGACTGGGCCCAGACCTCGTACGACGACTCCTCCTGGAGCCGCGGCACCGCCCCCATCGGCTACGGCGCCCCCGACCTGGGCACCACCCTCAAGCCCGGCACGCCCAAGACCCGCCCGCTGACCACTACGCGCGCACCAACTTCACGGTCGCTGACCCCACCGCAATCGGCGGCATCAACGTCTCCGTGACGGCCGACGACGGCGCCGTGGTCTACGTCAACGGCACCGAGGTTGTGCGCCAGCGCATGAGCGAGGGCACCGTCACCGCCGGCACCTACGCGTCCGCCGCGGCGACGACCGCGTCCGCCCGCGCCGACCGACAGCTGGTCTTCGTCCCCGCGTCCCAGCTCGTCGCCGGCACCAACACGCTGGCCGTCGAAACCCACCTGAACTACCGCTCCACGGCCTCGATGACCATCGATGGAACCGTTCGGACCGTGGCAAAGGGCGACGTGCCCGAACCCGAGCCGCAGCCCCAGCCGGAACCCGAGCCGCAGCCCCAGCCCGACCCGGACAAGCCGATCACTCCTGACCCGGACAAGCCGCTTGAGGTCCTGGACGTCTCCGGCGTCAACTTCGGCGAGTTCATGCCCACCGGGGAGTACTGGAACTACTGGGTCTCCAAGGAAGCCCCCGACGCCAAGTGGAACTCCACCGCGAACCTGGCACAGTGGAAGCACGGCGCCAGCCCGCTCGGCTGGGGCGACCGCGACGCCGGTACCCCCTTCGTCATGGAGAAGGCCGACCGACCCATCACGACGTACTTCGCCCGCGACGTGAACCTGGGTACCATCAGCGCCGACTTCGAGCTCACGCTCACCGTCCGCGCCGATGACGGAGCCGTTGTCTACATCAACGGAACCGAAGTCAAGCGCATCAACATGCCGGAAGGAACCATCACCCCGAACACGAACGCCAAGTCCAACGTCTCGCTGGGCACGGCCAAGAACAACCTCCAGACCATCACCGTTCCGCGTGATCTTCTGAAAGATGGTGTCAATCGCATCGCGGTCGAGGAGCACGCGAACTACGCTGGAGCTGTGTCCGTTTCCTTCGATCTCAAAGCAAGCCTGCTGAGGTAATCGACATGACTCTCCAGTCGCCCAACGCTGGCGGCCTCGACCAGAGCGAGGCCGCCGGCGCGGCCGGCCCCAGCGCCGCCGATCCCGCCTTCGACCTGATGGCGCAGCGCGTGCTCACCCGTGGGCACGCCACCACGTGGCTCAACCACTGGTCGCTGCTGCACGCCGACTTCCGTGCGTTGGCGCGCATGAACACCGTCGGCTTCGACGGAACGCTCCTGCAGATGCGGCTGCGCGCAGCCGGACACGAAGTGGCTCGCACGTCGGCGGACCTTGTCCTGCCCCACGTCTTCTCTCGCCTTGACGATGGCACTCGAATCACCCTGATCGGTGCCGTTCCCGAGGCCGGCGAGGCGGCAGCGCGGCGCTTGGAGCGTTTCGACGTCCAGGTCATCGACGGTTACGACGGACTGCGCCGCTTCAAGGCGCAGCCTTCCGTACTGGCGGACTTCGAGCCCCGGCTCGTGATCGTGGGCCTGGGCGCTGGCTTGCAGGAGGTCGTCGCCTCGGTCGCACTTGGGCTCGTGCCCGAGGCGTCCGTGTGCACGGCGGGCGGATGGATCGACCAGTACGCCAAGGCTGCCGACGACTACTTCCCCGACTGGGTGCACGCCGCCCGCCTGGGATGGGCCTGGCGCATCGCGCACGAGCCCAAGCGTCTCACCAAGCGCTACACGGTCGAAGCCCTGGACTTCATCGCGCACTGGCCCGAGCTGATTCGTCGTCTCGAGGCCATGGGGACCTTCGACGAGCTCGGCCTCGTCGTGGATAAGAGGGACGTGTCGGCGTGATCGGCGTGCTCTAAGCACTGCTTGCGACAGGCGGGCCAGACCCTGTGAGGGTCTGGCCCGCCTTGCCGTATCCGACGGGTGAGCACGAGCCTGGGGGTGAGCTGCCTGCGAGACCGGGGGAGTGGGGAGTGTGAGCCGGTTTGTGTCGTTACTACTCGGCTGGGCGTCTCGCGCACCGGTGCGGATGGTGCGTGCCCGAGTGTCCGCGCCGCGTGCCGATGCGGATGACGCATGCCCGCTCTAGGGTTGCTCGGTCGCTTGTATCCGGTGCTGCTGCCGGGTGTGCGCTTTGAGTGCCTTTGTTGCCGAGCGTTTGGACGGAGGTGGCAGCTGTTACTCGTGTGGCTAAGAAGTGGCTTCCGTTGAGTGTTCGCTGAGAACGCCCTTGTTGCCGTGCATTCGCCTCAGAGGTGGTCCTGTGGGCCCTTCAATGCGCACGTTAACCCGACTGGTGGCAGTGTGGGCGGCGTGCCCACACTGCCACCTCAAGGGCCCAGCTGCGCGGCGACGGGCCGCCACTACCACCTGTGGGGCCCAGGTGCCACGAGCACGGCGACGCTCCCGACATCGGGGAGCCGGTGACATGACAGGAGCATCTGAGTGGCTCGCAGTGTCCGCGCCGATGGGGCTAACAGCTGTTCGAAGTCCAGGGAGCAACAGAGCACGTGTGCCTCGTCAGGAGACACGGTGACGCGCGAAATCAGCGCGAAACTATACTGTCGAGTGCGTGCTCAAACGCTGACGACACACCATGAAACGGCGAGCACGAGGTGAGTCTCAGGCGAGGCCCGTGACACTACTTCTGACGCTCCTGTTAGGTACGCAACAACGGTTAGTGGGGTATTGACAGTGTCGTCACGACGCGTTCGGGAACCCGTCAGTCAGCAACTGTGTCAAGCATTCGTAAAGTCGCCGGTAGCGCCAATCTAGCATGCACGCGGCAATTATCCATTCGTGTTGCATTCCGATGGGGCCGGGGAAAAGTGGGAGTGCTTCGCCTGCGCAACCCGCCTGAGGGGGTGCTAACTGGGTGGGAAGGAATCCGAGTGGGCCACGGGGAGTGCTCTGAGGGCTGTTGAAGGCGCCTAGGGGGTTTCTTCATGCTCCCTGAGGCCTCGTAGGGGCAGAGAAGCTCCAGCGTGTGCGGACTGCCCCTGCGGTCGCTACGAGGCCTGCGCGTGTCTCATGGGCGCTTCCAGGCCTTGCGGGACATCTCTGTGCGTAGCCTGCACAATTGGCAAAAGGGTGAGGCCCGAGCCTCTCGGCTCGGGCCTCACCCAATCACACACACGCAGAAAGAATCAGTAGGCTCCCTCGGAACGCAGCAGAGCGGGAACCGTCTGCAGCATGATCCACGCATCGAGCGTGAGGGAACGGTGCTGGGCGTAGGACAGATCCAGGTGGACGGTCTCATCCCAGGAGAGGTTGGAACGGCCCGAAATCTGCCACAGGCCGGTGATGCCCGGGCGGACGGCGAACTTGCCCATGACGCGCGGCTCGTACTGCGCGACCTCGCTGGGGAGCGGGGGGCGCGGGCCGACGAGAGACATATCACCGCGCAGAACGTTGAAGAGCTGGGGCAGCTCGTCAATGGACGTCTTGCGCAGGAAGGAGCCGATACGCGTAATACGCGGGTCGTTTGCCATCTTGAACATGATCGAGTTTCCGGCGCTGGCATCGGCCTCGTTGGCCTCGGCCAGAGAATCCTTCATGGCCTCGGCGTCAACACGCATCGTGCGGAACTTAAACATGGTAAAAGTCGTGCCATCGAGGCCCACGCGCTCCTGGGTGAAGAAAGCGGGGCCACCATCGTTCAGGCGCACTGCTGCGGCGACGATGATCCACACCGGCGTCAGCAGGATAATGCCAATGAGCGAGGCAATAATGTCGCACATGCGCTTGATTGCGTTGTCGGCGGACGCGGCGAAATTGGACGCATGCTCGAACGCGAGAGCCGTCGATGCGGCGCGTGCAGTTGGCTTCGTCAATGTTGTCATCTGTGCGTCTTCCTTCTACTTCTTCAAACTCAAATACTGTAGGTCGGTTAGAGGAGTGAATCCCCCGAACTTCGGGACATTTACTGGGTAAATATCCCGTGAGCGCCTCAGTCACCGTTAGGTGTTAACCCTAGTCTATCCATACGGTTAACTTATTTGCTAACCAAAGGGTTAAGTACAAGGGAAATTGGGCTGTGATTTCATGCACCGGTGATCTTGTCCGGCTCGACCTGTCAGACTGGGTGACCATGTGGTAGTCGTCTGACACCTTGGAAGAATGCGCAGGTCATCGCGGGACGATAGACTTGTACATGCGTCGTGACTGGCGAATTAGGTGGGGAACCACCGGGGAGCGGCGCGCCTGCATCGAGAGCCGCCCGCCTGGGCTTGAAGTTGCGGACATCACATTCGAATGATCAACAGGAGAACCACATGGACTCCCTCAACGACATGACACTGGCGCAGCTGGACCCTGAAATCCAGGCAGTGCTGGACGCCGAGCTGGGGCGCCAGCGCGAGACCCTCGAGATGATTGCATCGGAGAATTTCGTTCCGCGCGCTGTGCTTCAGGCGCAGGGCTCCGTTCTGACGAACAAGTACGCGGAGGGCTACCCCGGCCGCCGCTACTACGGTGGCTGCGAGTTTGTCGATGTTGCCGAATCGCTCGCGATCGAGCGCGCGAAGCAGGTCTTCGGCGGCGACTACGTCAACGTTCAGCCCCACGCTGGTGCGCAGGCAAACGCCGCTGCCCTCATGGCCATGGCCAACGTCGGTGACACGATCCTGGGCCTGTCGCTGGCTCACGGCGGTCACCTCACCCACGGCATGCGCCTGAACTTCTCGGGCAAGAACTACAAGGCCGTCGCCTACGAGGTCGATCGCGAGACCATGCGCATCGAGCCCGAGAAGGTTCGCGAGGCCGCCCTGGCCGAGCGCCCCCGGGTCATCATCGCCGGTTGGTCCGCCTACCCGCGTCACCTCGACTTCCAGGCCTTCCGCGACATTGCGGACGAGGTTGGTGCCGCCCTGTGGGTGGACATGGCCCACTTCGCGGGCCTCGTGGCTGCCGGCCTGCATCCCAACCCGGTCCCCCACGCCGACGTCGTGACGACGACGGTCCACAAGACCCTGGGCGGGCCTCGTTCCGGCATGATCATCTCCTCGCGCGGCGAGCAGTGGGGCAAGAAGCTCAACACCGCCGTGTTCCCCGGCCAGCAGGGCGGCCCCCTCATGCACGCGATCGCCGCCAAGGCCATCGCCATGAAGGTCGCGCAGACCGAGGAGTTCAAGGATCGTCAGCGCCGCACGATCGAAGGCGCGCAGATTCTGGCCGAGCGCCTGGGCGCAGACGACGCTAAGAACGCCGGCATCAAGCTGGTCACGGGCGGCACGGACGTGCACCTGGTCCTGGTTGACCTGGTTGATTCCGAGCTCAACGGCCAGCAGGCCGAGGACCTGCTGCACGAGGTGGGCATCACCGTTAACCGCAACGCGGTCCCCTTCGACCCGCGTCCGCCGGCCGTCACCTCCGGCCTGCGTATCGGCACCCCCGCCCTGGCCTCGCGCGGCTTCGACGCCGAGGACTTCGCCGAGGTCGCCGACATCATCGGCACGACCCTGGCTCAGGGAGCTTCCGGCGCAAACGTTGAGGTGGACGCGCTGCGCGCCCGCGTCAAGAAGCTGACGGACAAGCATCCCCTGTACGCGGGACTCGAGCAGTGAGGGCTCCCTGGGAGGGGCCCGCGCGGGTTCTCGATGGGACGGCGACCGCCGCCGCTATCAAGGCCGAGCTCAAGGAGCGCGTGGATCGACTGCGCGAGGCCGGGGTCGTCCCCGGACTCGGCACGATCCTGGTGGGCGAGGACCCGGGGTCCGTCGCCTACGTCGCGGGCAAGCACCGCGACTGCGCCGAGATCGGTGCTGAGTCGATCCGCGTGGACCTGCCGGCCGACGCGACGCAGGAACAAGTGGAAGCCGCCATTGATCAGCTCAACGGCGATCCGGCATGCACTGGATACATCGTGCAGCTGCCCCTGCCCCGCGGCATCGACGCGAACGCTGTCCTGGAACGTATCGATCCGGCCAAGGACGCGGACGGCCTGCACCCGATGAACCTCGGGCGCCTGGTTCTTCGTGGCTCCGGCCCCATCGACTCGCCTCTGCCCTGTACGCCGCGCGCGGTCATCGAACTCGTGGAGCGCCACGGGATCGATCTGGCTGGTCAGAATGTGTGCGTCATTGGGCGAGGCGTGACGGTGGGCCGATCCATTGGCCTACTCATGATGCGCAAGGAAGTTAACGCCACGGTCGACATTTGCCATACGGGCACTGCTGATTTGGCAGATCACGTGCGCCGCGCGGACGTTATCGTCGCGGCTGCTGGTTCCGCCGGAATCGTTACTCCCGATATGGTGACCCCCGGTGCGGTCGTCCTGGACGTGGGTGTGAGTCGCGTGCGGGGTGAGAACGGCAAGGCTCGGCTCATGGGCGACGTCGCAGACGGCGTGGACCAGGTAGCGTCCTGGCTCAGCCCCAACCCGGGCGGAGTTGGCCCGATGACGCGTGCCCTGCTGGTCACGAACGTCGTTGAAGCAGCGGAACGCCAGGCGGGCCTCGGCCCCCGGTAAACGATCCGCATGCCGGCGGCGCCCGGAGCGACGACAACGCGCGAGAGGCGCGGTGAGGATACCCATTCCTCGCCGCGCCTCCTCGTTCATCTAGACTGAAGAAAACTCTTGTTAAGGAGAAAACGATGACTCTGACGGTGACCACCGTAAACCTCAACGGTATTCGCGCCGCCCATAAGCGCGGCTTCCTGGACTGGCTGGGGGCCTCCGATACGGACGTGCTGCTCATGCAGGAGGTGCGCGCGCCCGAGGAGATCTCCCGCGAGATCATGGGCGAGGCCTGGGAGAGCGTGTGGGTTCCCTGCCGTATCAAGGGTCGTGCGGGCGTGGGTGTAGCCGTGCGACGTGGGCGTGCGGTCCTGGAGGGTGAGCCCCGCCTGATCCTCGACGATGCTGAGACGGACGTGGATTCGGGCCGCTGGCTCGAGGCCGTCGTGCGACCCGAGGGCGGCGATACCCCCGTGCGTGTCGTTTCGGCCTACTTCCACTCGGGCGAGAAGGACACTCCCAAGCAGGAGGCCAAGATGGCGCACCTGCCGCGCATCGGCGCCCGCATGGCCGAGCTCATCGCCGAGGAGGCCGTCGGCGGCATCTCCTCGCTCGTGTGCGGCGACTTCAACGTCGTGCGCTCCGAGGCTGATATCAAGAACTGGAAGCCCAACCACAACAAGCGTGCCGGCGTCCTCGACGAGGAGATCGTCTTCCTGAACCAGTGGGTCGAGGAGGGCTGGCGCGACACCGTGCGCGACCTGGCCGGCGACGTGCAGGGCCCGTACTCGTGGTGGTCGTGGCGCGGGCAGGCCTTCGTCAACAATGCGGGCTGGCGCATCGACTACCAGTACGCGACGCCCGCGCTGGGGGAGCGTGCGCGCTCCTTCGAGATTGGCCGCGCCGACGAATACGCGGAGCGTTTCTCCGATCACGCGCCGGTGAGCGTCACCTACGACATCTGACGTGTCGTCGACGAGGCCGTGGCTGGCCTGGGAATGAGCGTTTCCTGGGTGGCCGCGGCCTTTCGTGTCTGCGGGTGGCCACGGCCTTTCGTGTCTGCGGGGCGACCTGTTGTATGAGCTGTGGCACTGTTTTCCAAAATTTCGCACGTAATTCGATTGGGTGAAGTTTCAACAATCGCTAGAAACGTTGCAATTCCAACAGTGTGACTTCAAAATTTGAAGTAGTCGCGAGGGAATTACGTGCGACATTGATGGGGCCTGGCTGCCGTGCTCGTTGGTGATGGTGGCTGTTCCCAGGGCCAATACGCATCCGGATAGATAATGAACATCTGGATAGCTTATGAACATCTGGATAGCTTAATAACCTATCCGGATGTGCGTAACCTATCCACGTGCGCGCAACCTATCCGGATAATGCCCCGAAGATGGGGCTGTGGGTCCTGGCGGTGCTTGCAGATGGTGGTGTGGCTTGGGCTGGCTACTAGCAGTCACGAGAGTGCCGGTGTGGAGGGTGCCGGGAACACCAGCGGGTGACCTGTTGTGTGAGCTGTGGCACTGTTTTCCAAAATTTCGCACGTAATTCGATTGGGTGAAGTTTCAACAATCGCTCGAAACGTTGCAATTCCAACAGTGTGACTTCAAAATTTGAAGTAGTCTCGAGGGAATTACGTGCGACATTGATGGGGCCTGGTTGTGGTGCCTGTGGGCGGTGGCGGGGCCTGGACGGGCTTCGAGATCGATCACTCCGAGCGAAGCTCGTGTGTGGCAATCTCGCGGGCGGGCCGCCGCCCACTGGCGCAACCGGCCGGATCAAGTGGGCAGGCCTCGCGCCGCACGGAAGTGTGGTGGCGAAGCTGCCGCACGGAAGTGTGGTGGCAATGCTGCCGCGTGGAAGCGAGGTAGGCAGAAGCTCAGCGACCGGAGGCGTCGAAGTCGAACAGGGCCATCGAGGAGTAGATGCCCGAGGGGTCGATGCGGTCCAGGCGGAAACCGGGAACGATCCACGAGGCCTCGACGGTGGCGCCGATGTCGAGCGCAAGATCGAGGGCGATATCGTCGACGTCCTGAGCAAGCGTCACGTGTGGGTGGTAGGGAAAGCGCGTCTCGTGATCGAGGGGGCCGGATCGGATCTCCTCGGCGAGATCCGTGCACGCGGAGGCGCCTTCAGCCAGCGTCATGAAGGCGACGTTCGAGATGGGACGGAAGGAATCCGTGCCAGACAACGTGACGCGGAAGGGGGCGTGGCGCGAGGCGATGGAGCGCAGGTGGTCGATGACGTCGGCGCGAGCCTCGCGTGCGACGGGGGTGGGTGGCATGAGCGTGATGTGCGCGGGGATGCGCGATCCGGCGAGGTCTCCCAGGCGCAGGCGCAGCTCGGTGAGCTGCGTGACCCACGGTTCGGGGATCGCGACGACGACGCCGAGCCAGTCCTGGCCGGGAAGTCGTTGGGGGAGGAACATGGTGCCTGTCCTGTGTCGCTGGGTGGGCCTCCCACTGTACCGGGGAGCGGGGGTGGGATAGCGCTTGAAGCTTGTGAGGGCGTTCACGTAGCCTTGAGTGAGTGAGACCAAGGAGGATCTTGTGATTGATCTCGTGTGGGCCGACGCCGCTACTCCCGATGAAGGGGCCGCGCAGGCCGCAAACCTGTTCCGTGAAACGTTTGGCGACGAGCCGAGGGGCGTGTGGAGCGCGCCCGGGCGCGTCAACATCATCGGCGAGCACGTGGACTATAACGGCGGCCCCTGCCTGCCCATTGCCCTGCCGCACCGTGCGTTTGTGGCGCTGTCGCCCCGCAGTGATCGCACGGTTCGCCTGGTGTCGACGCAGACGCGCGAGGCGATCGACGTCCTTGACCTCGACGTGATCGGGCCGAAGGGAACCCCCGGCGAGGTGGCCAACCACTGGACCGCGTACCTCGCTGGCGTCGCGTGGGCCCTCGAGCAGGCCGGATATGGCCCGCTTCCCGGCTTCGATGCTGCCCTGTGGTCGTGCGTGCCCCTGGGTGGTGGCCTCTCGTCGAGCGCGGCGCTCGAATGTGCGACGGCCGTGGCCTTGGACGAGGTCTGTGGCCTGGGGTTGGCGGGTTCGCTTGAGGATCCGAACGACGAGGGCCGCAAGGTGTTGGTCGAGGCCGCTCAGGCAGCGGAGAATCAGATCGCGGGCGCTAACACGGGTGGCCTGGATCAGACGGCGTCGCTGCGCTGCCGTCAGGGCCACGCGCTGGCCCTCGATTGCCGGGACATGTCGGCGCGTCAGGTTCCCTTCGATCTGAGCGCGGTCGGCCTCGAGCTTCTCGTCATCGACACGCGCGCCAAGCACTCGCTGGCGGACGGCCAGTACGGGTCGCGCCGCGCGGACTGCGAGGAGTCGGCGCGCATCCTGGGCGTGGGACAGCTCGTCGACGTGCAGGACTTGGACGAGGCCTCGGCTGCGTTGGGCGATGATCGCCTGGTTGCGCGCACCCGCCACGTTGTCTCGGAGATCGCGCGCACACGCGCGTTCATCGAACTGCTGGATGAGGGGCCGCTGGAGGGCACGCGCCTGGCGGTCGCGGGCGCGCTCATGAACGACTCCCACGACTCGCTGCGAGACGACTACGAGGTGTCGTGCGAGGAGCTGGATGTGGCCGTGGAGGCGGCGCGCGCGGCGGGCGCGCACGGCGCTCGCATGACAGGCGGCGGCTTTGGTGGCAGCGCGATCGCGCTTGTCAGTGCGGACGCGGTCCTGGATATCGCTCAGGCGGTCGCGCGCGCCTATGAGACGCGCGGCTGGGAGACTCCTCACTTCATCCGAGCCCTGCCGGGTGCGCCAGCCGGGCGACTGGGCTAAAAGCACCCGACACGACCCGAGGGGCCGGTGCTTCAGCATTTGAAGCACCGGCCCCGGCCTCGTTACACTTGATGAAGCAACGAAAACGCGGGAAGGACGCAACATGGGGATCGGCAAACGAGCATGGCAGGTGGCTGGCGCGGCGGCTGGCGGCGCGAGTCTCTTCGGCGGCGGCGTGGCGATCGGACGCCTGTTGCGACTGGACTCTCAGCGAGGCGACTACCGCCGCTCCTGGGAGAACCACAACCTGGCCACGCTGGAGCGCCTGCGTCAGCTTGACGAACACCCCGAGGGCGAGCGCCCCTACCTGATCGTGTCGCTGGGCGACTCTTCCGTGCAGGGCATGGGCGCCTCGCGCGTCACCGAGTCCTACCCGGCGCGCCTGGCCTCCGCCATTAACGAGCAGCTGGACCGCGAGGTCCTGATGCTCAACCTCTCCCTGTCGGGCGCTACCATCGAATCCGTCGAACTGACCCAGATCCCCCAGATGCGCGGCCTGGGCCTGCTGGAGGGCCCCTACCGCCCCGACCTGGTGACCCTGACGATCGGCGGCAACGACGTCATGGCCGAAGATATGGCACCCGGACAGTTCGAGGAGCGCCTGCGCCGCGTTCTCGCCTCTCTGCCTGCTGATGCCCTGGTTTCCACCATCCCGTCTTTCGGCATCATGCCGCAGGAAAGCCGCGCGCAGGACATGTCGGACCGCATCCGCGCCGCCGTCGAGGACTCCGACGCGCACCTGGTCGACCTGCGCTCCCTCACGCAGGAGTACTCCCTGCCGACCTACACCTTCGCCTACCACGCGGCGGACTTCTTCCACCCCAACTCGGCGGCCTACGCCAAGTGGGCCCAGCTTTTCGCCGAGGCCTGGGCGACGTCTCGACGTGAGGCAGCCCCCGTCGTCGAGGATGCCCCCCAGTGGGACATGCTCTCGGCGCGGGTGGCACAATCGGAGTATGACGACTGACGGACCGTGGCTCGTCGTCGGGTTAGGTAACCCCGGCGCGCAGTATGCCTCCACCCGACACAACGTCGGGTACTTGACCCTCGACGTGCTCGCCTCGCGCGGCGGTGCGACCCTGACCTCGCACCGCTCGCGCACGCACACCGCTGACGTTCGCTTAGGGATCGGCCCGGGCGGCGTGCCCGGCCCCCGCGTGATCCTCGCGCGCTCGGATTCCTACATGAACACCTCCGGCGGCCCGATCAGCGCGCTGGCCTCCTTCCTGAAGATTCCCCCGGCCCGCATCCTCGTCATTCACGATGACATGGACCTGCCCGCCCACACGCTGCGCATGAAGATCGGCGGGGGAGAGGGCGGCCATAACGGCCTGAAGTCGCTGACCCAGCACCTGCACACGCGCGACTACGCGCGCCTGCGCATCGGCGTGGGACGTCCGCCGGGGCGCATGGATCCCGCCGACTACGTGCTGGCCCCCGTGCCCGCCAAGGAACGACCCGACTGGGACGTGACCTTCGAGCAGGCCGCCGACGTGGTCGAAGACATCGTCACCAAGGGTTTTGCCCCCACCCAGATGGCCCTGCACACAGGGTCCTGATCGGGCCGCGCGCCCGACCGGGCGCCGCGCCACCCTCACCGCGAAAGGCAGCGCGTGCTTCTCACCGGACTCCTCCCGGACATCACCTCCGATCCCGCGATCGAGACGGCGACCGACTCCCTCGAGGTCGGCCGTTCGGGCACGATCGTCGCTCCCGTCGGCATCCGCCCGCCCCTGCTCGCGGCCGTCGCCTCACGCGCGGCCACGCCCCTCGTGGTCCTCACGGCCACCGGGCGCGACGCCGAGACGCTGACGAATGCCCTGGCCTCGTGGATCCCGGGCGTGGCGATGCTCCCCGCGTGGGAGACCCTGCCCCACGAGCGCCTCTCTCCCCAGGTCGACACCATGGCCAGGCGCATCGCCGTCCTGCGCCGCCTCGTCCACCCCATCGCGGGGGACGAGAGCGCGGGACCGATCTCGGTGCTCGTCGTGCCGATCCGCGCCTTCCTCCAGCCGATCATCTCCGGCCTGGCCGACCTCGAACCCGTGCGCGTGCGCACAGGCGACATCCTGGACCTCACCGAGACCACGAATCGCCTGGCCGAGCTCGGCTACGAGCGCGTCGACATGGTCGAAGGCCGCGGCCAGATGAGCGTGCGCGGCGGCATCCTCGACGTCTTCCCGCCCCAGGAAGCCCACCCCCTGCGCGTGGAGCTGTGGGGCGACGAAGTCGACGATATCCGCGCCTTCTCCGTCTCCGACCAGCGGACCCTCGGCGAGGCAGCAGACGGCCTGTGGGCCGTTCCCTGCCGCGAACTCCTCCTCACCCAGGCGGTGCGCGCCCGCGCCCGCGAGGCCGCCGATCGCCTGCCCGGCGCCGCCGAGATGCTCAGCCTCGCCGCCGAAGGAATCGCAGCCCCCGGCATCGAATCGCTGGCCCCCATCCTGGTGTCCGGCATGGAATCCCTCCTCGACCTGCTGCCCGCAGGCTCGCCGATCCTCGCCTCCGACCCCGAACGCATCCGCGCCCGCGCCGCCGACCTGGTCGCCACGACCGAGGAGTTCCTCGCCGCCGCGTGGAGCGCCGCCGCCGGGGGAGCCGACACCCCCCTCGAGGCCTCCAAGGCCTCGTTCCTGGACCTGGCCGACCTGTGGGGGAGCGGGACTCGCCCCTGGTGGGAGCTCACCGACCTGCCGCCCGCCGACCTCGCCTCCGCCATCGACGAGGCCGAGGCCGGGTCCGCGGGTCAGGGAGGCCCCGCACCCGTCGTCGTCTCACCCACCCTCATGCGCGTGGGAGCGCGCGACGTGCACCCCTACCGCGGCGACTTCGCCCGCGCCTGCGCCGACCTGACCGACCTGGCGCGCCAGGGCTGGCGCATCGTCGTCACCACCGAAGGCCCCGGCCCGGGACGCCGTATCCGTTCCATCCTCACCGACGCCTCGTGCCCGGCCGCGCTCGCGGACAGCGTCGAGGAGCGGCCCGACGCGGGCCTCGTGACCATTACGACCGCGCAGGCCGGCGTCGGATTCGTCGCGCCCCACCTCAAGCTCGCCGTGCTCACCGAGGGCGACCTGACCGGGCGCGTGGGCGCCTCCACGCGCGACATGCGGCGCATGCCCTCGCGCAGGCGCAAGGGCGTCGACCCCCTGACCCTGCACCCCGGGGACTACATCGTCCACGATCAGCACGGCATCGGACGCTTCATCGAGCTCGTCTCGCGTTCCATCGGGCGCGGGGACGCGGCCTCCACGCGCGACTACCTGGTCATCGAATACGCCCCCTCTAAGCGCGGACAGCCCGCCGACCGGCTCTTCGTGCCCACCGACGCGCTCGACCAGATCTCCAAGTACACCGGATCCGACGAGCCCTCCCTGACCAAGATGGGCGGCGCCGACTGGGCCAAGACCAAGGCCCGCGCCAAGAAGGCCGTCAACGAGGTCGCCAAGGAGCTCATCCGCCTGTACGCCGTGCGCCAGCAGACCAAGGGCCACGCCTTCGGTCCCGACACCCCCTGGCAGCGCGAACTCGAAGACGCCTTCCCCTACGTCGAGACCCCCGACCAGCTCGTCACCATCGATGAGGTCAAGGCCGACATGGAAAAACCCGTCCCCATGGACCGCCTGCTCACCGGCGACGTCGGCTACGGCAAGACCGAAATCGCCGTGCGCGCCGCCTTCAAGGCCATCCAGGACGGCTACCAGGCCGCCGTCCTTGTGCCCACGACACTGCTGGTCACCCAGCACGCGGAGACCTTCGCCGAGCGCTACGCGGGCTTCCCCGTGCGCATCGGCACCCTCTCGCGCTTCTCGACCCCGAAGGAAACCGAGGAGGTCAAGGCCGGGCTGGCCTCGGGCGAGGTTGACCTGGTCATCGGCACCCACTCGCTGCTGACCGGCACCGTCTCCTTCAAGAAGCTCGGCCTCGTCATCATCGACGAGGAGCAACGCTTCGGCGTCGAACACAAGGAAACCCTCAAGGCCCTGCGCACCGACGTCGACGTCCTGTCGATGTCCGCCACCCCCATCCCGCGTACCCTCGAGATGGCGATCTCCGGCATCCGCGAGATGTCGATCCTCCAGACCCCGCCCGAGGAACGCCAGCCCGTCCTCACCTTCGTCGGCGCCTACACGGACGCCCAGGTCAGCGCCGCGATCCGGCGCGAGCTCTTGCGCGATGGGCAGGTCTTCTACGTGCACAATCGCGTCGATTCGATCTCCTCGGTCGCCGCCCACATCTCCGAGCTGGTGCCCGAGGCGCGCGTGCGCACCGCCCACGGCAAGATGAACGAACACCAGCTCGAGGCCGTCATCCAGGACTTCTGGAACCACGAGTTCGACGTCCTGGTCTGTACGACGATCGTCGAGACCGGCCTGGACATCTCCAACGCGAATACGCTCATCGTGGACCGCGCCGACACCTTCGGCCTGTCCCAGCTCCACCAGCTGCGCGGGCGTGTCGGGCGAGGCCGCGAACGAGCCTACGCGTACTTCTTCTACCCCGGCGACAAGGCGCTGACAGAGACCGCGCACGAGCGCCTCAAGACCATCGCCGCCAACACCGAGCTGGGGGCTGGCCTGGCCGTCGCCCAGCGCGACCTCGAGATCCGAGGCGCCGGCAACCTCCTGGGAGGCGCCCAGTCCGGGCACGTTGAAGGCGTCGGATTCGACCTGTACGTGCGCATGGTCTCCGACGCGGTCGCCGCCTACCGAGGCGACGCCCCGACCGAGAAGACCGACGTGCGCATGGACCTCCAGGTCGACGCCCACATCCCCGAGGGCTACGTGCGCGGCGAACGCCTGCGCCTCGAGGTCTACGCCAAGATCGCGGCCACCTCCACGCCCGAGCAGGAAGCCGACGTGCGCGAGGAGCTGGTCGACCGCTACGGCCCCATCCCGCCCCAGGTCGACCTGCTCTTCGCCGTCGCCCGCCTGCGCGAGATCGTGCGCCGCGCCGGCATCGCAGAGGTCGTTACTCAGGGCAAGTACCTGCGCGTCAGCCCCGTGGAGCTGCGCGACTCCCAGGTGATGCGCCTCAAGCGCCTGCACCCGGGAACGGTCATCAAGACGGCCGTGCGCCAGGTCCTCGTGCCCCTGCCCCTCACCACGCGCATCGGCGGATCCCCGCTGACGGACGGGCCTCTGTTGGAGTGGGTGGAGACGCTAGTGACCAAGATTCTCGTACCTTTTGGCGAGTAGTACCTGTGGTGGAATACACTGGTCCTATTGCGTTGCAAGACATCTGAGGAAGGAACGCACGTGCGCTACACACGTCAGCTCGCCACAGCCGCCCTGGTCGTGGCCGCAGGACTGGGAATGGGGGCCTGCTCGGCCCACCCGGGTGCCGCCATCGTCACGTCGTCGGGGGCTACGTACTCCAACGCGGATATTCACGAAGCCGCCAGCCAGATCAACGTTCTGGCGGGCGGACAGCAGAACTACTCCGACGGCGAGATTCGCGCCAAGCTCATGAACCAGGACGCCTACGCGGCTGGCGCCGCCGTTGCCGGGATCACCGTGACCGACGAGATGATCAATATGATCAATCAGGACGCGGCTGCCGCCCGCAACGCTGCTCCCCTCGAACTCACGCCCACGACGCGCGACGCGCTGACGGCGCTCATCCTCGAAGTGCAGCTGCACGGGCAGATGCAGATGAACCCGCTGCGGCCACCGCGATCAACAGTGCGATGAACGAGGCCAGTGCGGCCAGCGGCATGACGCTCAACCCGCGCTTCCCGGTCTCTTCCGTCAATGGGCAGCCGCCCCTGTTCGGAGACGCGGTTGCCGGCCCGCAGGACCCTGATCCGTCTGCGCTGATGGGTGGGGGCCAGACGGGAACTAGGACGCAGTGACGCTTGTGTGAGTATTCGCTCACACCGGGCGGGGGACCAATGTCGCTTGTCCGGCGTCGCACACAGGAGCGTTTCGCTCCAAAACATAAGACGTCGCCTCATCGGGGGTGACCACACATGGCGGTCCGTATTACCGTTGTACTGACCGCTTCCACGCAACAACATCGATTGGAGAATGACGTGGCAGTTATTGAAGGCATTGGTGCACGCGAGATCCTCGACTCGCGCGGTAACCCGACCGTCGAGGTCGAGGTCGTCCTCGAGGACGGCACCGCTGCGCGCGCGTCCGTTCCCTCCGGCGCGTCCACCGGCGCGTTCGAGGCCGTCGAGCGTCGCGACGGCGACAAGGACCGCTACCTCGGCAAGGGTGTCCAGGACGCCGTTGACGCCGTCGTCGAGCAGATCGCCCCCGAGCTCATCGGCGAGGAAGCCGACGATCAGCGCTACATCGACCAGGCCATGATTGACCTGGACGGCACCCCCAACAAGGGCAAGCTCGGCGCGAACGCCATCCTCGGCGTCTCCCTCGCCGTCGCCAAGGCCGCCGCGAAGTACGCGGACCTGCCCCTGTACAAGTACCTGGGCGGCCCCAACGCTCACGTCCTGCCCGTTCCCATGATGAACATCCTCAACGGTGGCTCCCACGCGGACTCCAACGTTGACATCCAGGAGTTCATGATCGCCCCCCTCGGCGCTCCCTCCTTCCGTGAGGCCCTGCGCTGGGGCGCCGAGGTCTACCACACGCTCAAGGGCGTCGTGAAGGACCGCGGTCTGTCCACCGGTCTGGGCGACGAGGGCGGCTTCGCCCCCAACCTGGACTCCAACGCCGAGGCCCTCGACCTGATCGTCTCCGCGATCGAGAAGGCCGGCTTCAAGCCGGGCGAGGACGTTGCCCTGGCCCTGGACGTCGCCTCCTCCGAGTTCTTCAAGGACGGCCTGTACCAGTTCGAGGGCGAAGGCCGCTCGACCGAGTACATGGTGGAGTACTACGAGAAGCTCATCTCGAACTACCCGCTGGTTTCCATCGAGGATCCGCTGGATGAGGACCAGTGGGACGCCTGGAAGGCCCTGACCTCCGAGATCGGTGGCCGCGTCCAGCTGGTCGGCGACGACCTGTTCGTCACCAACCCCGCCCGCCTGAAGAAGGGCATCGAGCTGGGTGCTGCGAACGCGCTGCTCGTCAAGGTGAACCAGATCGGTTCGCTGACCGAGACCCTCGACGCCGTCGAGGAAGCACACCGCAACGGCTACCGTTCGATGACCTCGCACCGCTCCGGCGAGACCGAGGACACCACCATCGCCGACCTGGCCGTCGCCACCAACTCCGGCCAGATCAAGACCGGTGCTCCCGCTCGCTCCGAGCGCGTCGCCAAGTACAACCAGCTGCTGCGCATCGAGGAGCAGCTGGGCGAGGCCGCCGTGTACGCCGGCCGCTCCGCCTTCCCTCGCTTCAAGTGAGTCTAGGCAACTAGCCGCATAGCTCCGCGCGGGCCCGCAAGGGTCCGCGCGGAGTTTTTTCACGGCGTGGGGTGAGCCAAATTCGCGTTCATAGGGCACGATAGAAGAATGGCTAGTCGTCGTCCCTCCTCCCGCCCCTCCCCGCGTCGCCGCTCCTCCGCCTCGGAGGGAGCGCGGACAACGCGTGAGATCAACGCGGAAAAGTCTCGCCAGCGCAGGGCCGCGGCACAGGCGGCGAAGGAGGACGAGGCCTCGGCGCGCAAGAAGGACAAGGCCGGCAAGGCGGACCGGAAGAAGGCGGCGCGCACGACGGGGGAGAAGTCCTCGGACAGGGCGCGCCGCGACGAGCGCGCCAGGAGACGCGATTCGAAGCGCACGCCGCGCGAGAACGCCCCCGTTCTGTCGATCGGCGGCCTGGACGTCTCCACGCGCCTCGTCGTCGTCATGGTCGTCGCCGCGATCTTGTCCGTCATGCTGGTGCCCAGCCTCTACCAATGGTGGCAGCAGGAGCGCGAACTGGCTCAGATCAAGGCACAGGTGGCCGAACAGCAGAAGAAGAACGCTGACATGCAGCGCCAGCTGGACCTGTGGAGCGACCCGGACTACATCTCCACCCAGGCGCGCGAACGCCTCGGATACGTGCGCCCCGGTGAGACTCAATACACGGTCGTCGATCCCGGGCCGCAATACCAGGACTCCGCGATGGCCGCGGCCGCAGCGCCGACCGGGCCCGCGCGGCCCTGGGTGCAACAGGTCGCTATCCTTGAGGGGAAGGCGGACCAGCCGCCCACCTCGAACCCCATCCCATCGGCCGAGACGAGCCAGTCCGGCCAGGCAAACACCACCGGCCAAGAAAGCGGAGAATGAGCCTCGTTAACACTACGGACGCTACCGAAGAGGACCTGGAGGTCCTGCGCTCCCAACTGGGGCGCATCCCCCGTGGCGTCGTCGGTATCGCTGCGCGCTGCGTGTGCGGGCGCCCCACGGTCGTCGCCACTGCGCCGCGTCTGCCCGATGGTACTCCGTTTCCCACGACCTACTACCTGACGCACCCCGCCGCGGTCAAGGGGGCCTCGACGCTGGAGGCCGAGCACGTCATGGAGATCCTCAACGCCCAACTCGCCGAGGATGAGGAGCTGCGCGCCGCCTACGCGCGTGCCCACCAGGCCTACATCGACGCACGCCTGAGCCTGGGCGACGTCCCCGAGATTTCCGGCGTCAGCGCCGGCGGAATGCCCACGCGCGTCAAGTGCCTGCACGCCCTCGTTGGCCATTCCCTGGCCGCGGGCCCGGGCGTGAACCCGATCGGTGACCGCGCGCTCGCGATGCTGGCCGAGCGCGGCCTGTTCTCAACCGAGCGCTGCTCCTGCTGAGCCATTCCCACACGCTAGCCCCGGCCTCGTCCGGGACGACATACACGAGAAACGAAGCGATGACCCGCGTAGCTGCCATTGACTGTGGAACCAACTCGATCCGACTACTCGTCGCCGATGGACATATCGGTGAGGATGGCCGGCTTCACCTGGCCGACCTGACCCGCCAGATGCGCATCGTGCGCCTGGGACAGGGCGTGGATGCGCGCGGATACCTCGATCCCGCCGCGATTTCGCGCGCGGTGGAGGCCACCGTCGAGTACCAGCGGATGATCGAAAAGCTCGGTGCGACGAGCATTCGTTTTGTGGCGACCTCGGCGACGCGAGACGCGTCCAACAGCGCTGAGTTCGTCCGCCAGATCAAGGCCGTCATCGGCGTCGAGCCCGAGGTTGTCGTGGGCACGCAGGAGGCGTCGCTGTCCTTCCGCGGCGCCGTGGGCGGGCTGGGCGAGTCGCTGCCCGGCCCGATGCTGGTCGTCGACATCGGCGGCGGCTCAACCGAGCTGGTCCTGGGCTCGACGAGCGTCAAGCAGGCGATTTCGATCGACATGGGCGCGGTGCGCGTCACGGAAAGTTCTTCACGCACGTGGATCCGGCCGGCGGCGTGCCCGCGGCCGACCAGGAACGCGCGATCGCGTGGATCGATGAGCAGCTGGACATCGCGGAAAAGTCCGTGGACCTGGCGCGCGTGCGCTCCCTCGTGGGTGTCGCCGGCACGGTGACGACGCTGACCGCGCAGGCCCTGGGCCTGACCTCCTACCAGCCCGAACGCATCCACGGCGCCCGCCTGAGCGCCCCCGAGATCGACGCGGCCGTTCGCTTCATGGTGGATCAGCCGACCTCCGTGAAGGCCTCGCTGGGCTTCATGCCCGAGGGGCGCGAGGACGTCATCGCCGCCGGTGCGCTCATCTGGAGTCGCATCGTCACCCGCGTGCTTGAACGCGCGCGGGCGGCCGGTCACCCCATCGACGAGGTCATCACCTCCGAGCACGACATCCTCGACGGCATCGCGATGTCGATGATCGACCAGGCTTGATGCGCGCCCCGGCCTCCCGTAGGCTGGTAATGCGCTTCGCCCCCGTGGCCCAATTGGCAGAGGCAACCGACTTAAAATCGGTGTGTTGTGGGTTCGAGTCCCACCGGGGGTACTGTTCGTGCGCTTTGTTGACGAGGCCGTGGCTCGTAGCACCCGCACGCCTCGTGGAAGGATGCGTTCGTTGCGCGCATAATGAAATGTTGCCCACGGCGCCTGACGCCGTGCGACACTAGAGGCATTGCATCACTGATGAAGGAGGAAATATGGCCAATCCGGTGATGAACAAGATCGTCAAGGACTGGTCGACCCAGTCGTCGACGCCCGCCGGCTATCCCACGATGCCCGGCTACCAGCCCGCTTCGCAGCAGGCACCCAACCCCTACGCGGGACAGACTCACCCGTACGCGACGCCGCCGCAGGCGGCCCCCTACTCCGCTCAGCCGACCTACGGCATGCCCCAGGAGCAGGCGTACGGCCAGCAGGGCGCCTACGGTGACCCGATGGCCTCTTACGAGGCGATGATGAACGGGCCCGCCGCCGACGCGGTGGATCGTGGGCGCATGACTACGACGACGTCGTGGTTAAGTCCCTCATGTGCTTCGGCCTGGTTCTCGGCGGTGCGGTCGTCGGCTGGATGGCGGGGATTGTCGTTCCTGCTCTGGCGATGCTCATGGCCCTGGTTAGCTGCTTCGTGACCCTTGGCCTGGGCCTGTGGATTCGCTTCTCACAGAAGGTGCGCCCGGCCGCGATCATCGCCTACTCGGCGATTGAGGGCTTCGTGCTGGGTGCGTTGTCCTTCGCTTTCGAGACGCTCTACCCGGGCATTGTCGTCACCGCTGTCCTGGCAACCCTCGTCGTCATCGGTGTGACGCTGGGTGCGTTCAGCTTCGGTTTCGTACGTAACTCGAACACGCTCACCCGAGTCGCGGGCATCGGCTCCTTCGCGTTCTTCATCTACTACTCGCTGAGCATTCTCCTGTCGGGCACCGGCCTGGTCGACATGACGGCCGTGCGTAACACCCCGGTGTTCGGCATCCCGCTGGGCGTCATCATTGGCCTGCTCGCCGTGTTCATCGGTGTCCTGTGCCTCGTGCGCGACTTCGACGCCGTCAAGGTCGGCGTCAACGCCGGCGTGCCCGTGAAGTACTCGTGGCTGTGCACCTTCGCGATCATGACGGACGTCATCTGGATCTACCTCGAGATCCTCAAGATCCTGTCCTACTTCATGCGCCGCGACTGACGCGCCGCACCGCATCACCGACACCCCCTTAAGGAAAGACACCATGGAAAACATCTCTGTCACGGGCGAATTCGGCCGCAAGCCCGCCCTCGCCTTCGACGGCACCCCCCTCTGACGAGCTCGTCGTCGAGGTCCTGCGCGCCGGCGACGGCCAGGAGGTTGAGGCCGGCGACACGATCACCTGCCACTACTACGGTGCCGTCTTCGGCTCCGCCACCGACTTCGACAACTCCTTCGATCGCGGCGGCGCCCTGTCCTTCCAGATCGGCGTCGGCATGGTCATCCCCGGTTGGGACGAGGGCCTGGTCGGTAAGCGCGTGGGCGACCGCGTGCTGCTCTCCATTCCCGCCGAGCTCGGCTACGGCGCTCGCGGTGTTCCGCAGGCCGGTATCCCCGGCGGCGCGACCCTCGTGTTCGTCACCGACATCCTCGGCGTGAACTGATCGTCCTGCACGCGGGGGCCGACACAATCGTGTCGGCCCCCGCGTGCGTGTGCTGCGCCCCGTCTACTCCTGGGGAAGCGCCGGGCATGCCACGCCCGTGCGTGCGTGGCACTCATAGCCGCCGGGGTTCTTGAACAGATACTGCTGGTGGTAGTCCTCGGCCTGCCAGAATCGAGCGTTCGACTCGGGGGAGGGGGCCGGAGAGATCACCGTCTGGATCGGGCCGAATCCTCGCGCGCTCAACACCTCCTGGTAGGCGGCGCGCAAAGCGGTCGCGTCCTGTAGCTGGCGCTGCGTCGTCGTCCAGATTTCGGAACGATACTGGTCGCCGATGTCGTTGCCCTGGCCGCCCACCTGCGTGGGGTCGTGAATCTCGAAGAACAACCGAATCAAGTCTGCCGCGCTCGTCAGTGACGTATCGAAGAGGACACGCACGACCTCGGCGTGGCCGGTCGTATGAGAACAGACCTGACGGTACGTCGGATGAGCGGTGTGCCCGCCCATGTAGCCGGTCGCCGTCGCCACGACGCCGGGAGCGTTCCACATCGCCTTCTCCACGCCCCAAAAGCACCCAGCCGCCAGGAAGATAACCTCCTGGCCAGCCCCGGCCTCGTCGCTCATCGATGACCCCAACACGGCTTGCACCGACGGGGACACCCCCGTGCGCGCCACACGAAAAAGCTCATTCATGTATGCCATTTCACCACCTGCGCCTCGCTTGCGCCTATTGAGCGCGTGAGTTCTGGAAATAGATGCGGGGGCGAGTAGGCTGGGGCAGTGAGAAAAGGAGAGCCAGTGGCCACAACACCCAAACGACCTCGGTGGAACCTGTCCGACCTGATGGGGAGGGTGAGCGCGGTAATACCCGCGAAGAACCCCGCCCGCGCGACGCCCCCCGTGCACGCTTCGGCCCCCGCTCCCGTCGTCCTGTCCGTGCGTGAAGAGCGCAGCGACGAAGTCGACGCCTCCGCGCTGGTTCCGCGCAGCTTGCGAGTGGCAGCGGCTCTGTCGTGGCGCATGCTCGTCATCATTGGCCTGGTCGCCGCCTGCATGTGGGTCGGAGCGCACCTGACGCTCGTCATCATGCCGGTCGCGATCGCGCTGACCCTCGCGGTTCTGCTGGAGCCGCTCGTGTCGTGGATGCGTCGGAAACTGCACCTGCCCTCGTCCCTGGCTGCGACCGTCGGCCTGCTCATTTTCTTCGCGGTCGTCGCCGGCGCGCTGAGCCAGGCAGCCGCCGAGCTCATCCAGCAGGTGCCGCAGCTGGCGACTCAGGCCGTGCAAGGCTTCGCCGCCTTGCTCAACGCGTTGGCACACAACGACTACCTCACGAACGGTCCACTCAAGCTCGACACGGCCGTTTTGAATAACATGCTTGAGGCGCTGCGCACCGAACTCGTCACCTGGCTCGACACCAACAAGGAGACGCTGGCGACCGGTGCCATCAATATCACCTCGTCGGTGGGCACGTTGGCCACGTCGGGCCTGACGATGCTCTTCTGCCTCTTCTTCTTCCTCAAGGAAGGCCGCTCCATCTGGCTGTGGTGCGTGCGCCTGCTGCCCGCGCCCGCGCGCGTGCCCGTCCACGAAAGCGCGATCCGCGGCTGGGCGACCTTCGGTTCCTACGTGCGCACACAGATTCAGGTTGCGGCGATTGACGCCACCGGCATCGCGCTGGGCGCGTTCTTCCTGGGTGTTCCCCTGGCCATTCCGATCGGTGTCATTACGTTCTTCGCGGCGTTCGTGCCGATTCTGGGTGCGCTGACGTCGGGCGTGATCGCGGTCTTGGTGGCCGCTGTGAATGGCGGCCTGTCCAAGGCGATCATCATGCTGATCATCATCCTGGTGGTTCAGCAGGTCGAGTCGAACATCCTCCAGCCTTTCATGATGTCGAACGCAGTATCGTTGCATCCGGTTGCTGTCATGCTCGTGATCACCACAGGTTCGGCGATTGCGGGCATTGCGGGCGCGGTCTTCTCCGTGCCGATCGCGGCCTTCATCAACGCGACTGTCATGTACCTGCACGGCTACGACCCGATGCCCGAATTGGCCACGGCCCAGGACCGACCGGGCGGGCCTCCCGGAATGCTCGAGGAGCAGATCGCCGCGACGTACGCGGGTAAGGTGGACACGCGCCCCTACCACTCCAGGCTCGATATGGACGAGGCCGTGGCTGAGTCTGAGCCCGTGGTGAAGGTGCGGGTGGAGTCGGGTAAGGCCGCCTCCTCGAGCGATTCGGCCGCGGGCGAGAAGGAGACGTCGGGGGAACCCCCGACGCCGCACGTGGACGCGTGAACACGCACGTATGACGCAGGCGGGTCCCACCCTAGGGTGGGACCCGCCTGTTGCGTGAGTGGGCGAGGCAGCTTCCTGTCTCGCCGGGAGCGTGTCAGCCTTCGAAGGGCTTGGCTTCGATGATTTCGACGTCGATCATGCGGCCGGTGGGGGCTTCGAAGGAGAGCTTGTCGCCGGCCTTGTGGCCGATGACGGCGGCACCGAGAGGGGCCTGCGCGGAGAAGACCTGGATGCCCAGGTCGCCGCCGGCGTCGCGCGAACCCAGGAGGAAGGTCTGCTCGCGGCCGGCCACCAGGGCGGTGACGACCATGCCGGGCTCGACGATGCCGTCGTCGGCGGGGGTCTCGCCGACCTCGGCGTGTTCGAGCATGTCCTGGAGGGCCTGGATGCGCGTCTCGTTCATCGACTGCTCGTTGCGGGCGGCGTGGTAGCCGCCGTTCTCGCGCAGGTCGCCCTCCTGGCGGGCGGCGTCGATGAGTCGGGCGATTTCGACGCGCTTGACCTCGACGCGTTCCTTGAGCTCGTTTGCGAGCAGGTCGTACTGGGCCTGCGTGAGCCACTGAGTGTCGGCCATGGTTCCTCCGTTGACGTGTGTCAGTAAGTTGAGCGCCGACACGTGGGTGTCGGCGCGCACGGTGTCGAGTGTAGCAACATTGCGCGTCTCGACGTATTCAGCGCTGTCGGTGGCGCGTCAGCCGCCCAGGACTGCGAGGTAGACGGCGACGCAGTGGCAGGCCCACGCGGCGACGGTAAAGCGTGGAAGATCTCGTGGAACCCAAACCAGGTGGGGGAGGGGTCGGGCTTCTTCAGGCCGTAGACGAGAGCGCCCACCGTGTAGAGGAGGCCGCCAGCGACGATGAGCCAGACGACGGCGGGTCCGCCCCCGGCCCACAGCTGGGGCAGGTACCAGACGGCCACCCATCCGAGCGCGACGTAGACGAGGGTGGAGAGCCAGCGCGGCGCGGTGGGCCAGAACAGGCTGAGCAAGATGCCAGCGCTCGCCCCTGCCCAGACAACGGACAGGAGGATAGTGGCATCGGAACGGTTCAGGAGGGCGATGGTGAGCGGCGTGTAGGTGCCGGCGATAAGCAGGAAGATGTTGGAGTGGTCCATGCGCCTCCACGCGGTCTCCCAGCGGGGCGCCCAGTAGAAGCGGTGGTAGGTGGCGGAGACACCAAAGAGGATGAGGGAACAGGCCAGGTAGACGGCCGATCCGATCTTGGTCGGGGTCGTGGGGGCCAGGCACACCAGGACGATGGAGGCTGCCAGGGATAGGGGGGGCCGCGCCCAGGTGGAGCCACCCGCGCAACTTCGGCTTGATGTGGACGAGCTGTCCGGACGCCCACTGCTTGGGCGTGAGCGATGCGATCTTCATCTCTTCACCTCATCAATTCCTTACGCCACCGTAGGTTACTACGCCGTAAGTTGACGTGGCGGGTTTGTTCTCGCACTGCGAGAGCATTTCTGTTTCCCTGTGGCCAGCGGCGCGATACCCTTAATCCCATAAGCGTACGCCGCGCGCCGCGCCGACACTAAGGAGAGACGACATGGGCCAGTGGAACATGCTCTACGACATGTACGAGCGTCGCCTGAAAGCCGAGCTGTCCGACGCGGCCGTGCCCAAACATATCGGCGTCATCTTGGATGGGAACCGCCGCTGGGCGAAGTCGCTGGGTGCCACGGCCTCCCAGGGACACCGCGCGGGCGCGGGCAAGATCAGCGAGTTCCTCCAGTGGTCGGAGGACGCGGGCGTCTCCATCGTGACGCTGTGGCTGCTGTCCACCGACAATCTCTCGCGCGACGCGGGCGAGCTGGGCGAGCTGCTGCGCATCATCTGCGAGGCCGTGTCGCTCCTGGCGGATCAGGGGCGCTGGAAGCTGGCGGTCGTCGGCGACCTGGCCCTGCTGCCCGAGAAGGTGGGCGAGGACCTGCGTTCTTCCGTCGCGCGCACCGCGGACGTGCAGGGTATGACCGTCAATATCGCGGTGGGCTACGGCGGCCGACACGAGATCACCGAGGCCGTCCGCGCCATGATGCGCGAGGCCTCCGCCCAGGGCCGCACCCTCGACGAGCTCGCCGACTCCTTCACGGACGCTGACATCACCGCCCACGTGTACACGAAGGACCAGCCCGACCCCGACCTCGTCATCCGAACCTCGGGGGAGCAGCGCCTGTCCGGTTTCATGCTGTGGCAGTCCGTGCACTCCGAGTACTACTTCTGTGAGGTCTACTGGCCCGACTTCCGTCGCGTGGATTTCCTGCGCGCCCTGCGCTCCTATGCCCAGCGCGAGCGCCGCATGGGCAAGTAGGCCCGCGCCACATCGCGCGCACGCACACACTGAACGAGGCCGGACCCCGCTGTGGGGACCGGCCTCGCTCGCGTTGGTGGGGGGAGTCGCCTCAGGACAGTTCGTGCGCCCAGGGCGGGTTCGCGCCCTTGCGTGACACGGTCACGTCGGAGACGGCGCTGGCGCGGTCGATGATGGCGCGGACCTGCTCCTCGGACAGGGAACGCAGAGCCTCGCGCGCGTCGGCGCCGCGCAGGCCCATGCCCCACATGGCGTCGATGATGCCGCCCATGAACGAGTCGCCCGCGCCAACAGTGTCGACGACCTCGACGTTGCCCGGGGTCTTCGTGACACGCAGGCCCGAGGCCGTGGCGATGTCGCTCCCGTGCTTGCCTCGCGTGACGACCACGAGCGAGGGCCCCATGCCGAGCCAACGATCCACGACCTCGTCGATGGGGGCACCGCCCGTCAGCCACTCGATGTCCTCATCCGACACCTTGACGACGTCCGCCAGCGCGATGAAACGCTCGAGGGAGGCGAGGGCCGCCTCGGGTTCGCCCATGATCGAGGGGCGCGCGTTCGGGTCGAAGCACACGAGCGCGTGCTCGCGGCCGCTGGCCAGCGCGTCAAGAACGGCGGAGGCGCCCGGCTCGATGATCGCCGAAATCGAGCCCGCCTCGATGATCTGAGCGGTAGGCGGAACGGTGATTGGTGGAGCCGGCGCCCACTCCAGGTCGAAGGTGTAGGAGGCAGCCCCCGACTCGTCCAGGCGTGCCAGCGCCGTCGACGTGTGCGAGGCACCGCGCGAGGCCCCGGTGACATGCACGCCGGAATCGTACATGTGGAAGTCGATGAGGCGGCCGCGCTCGTCCAGACCGATCCAGGTCGCCAGCGCCACCGGGCGGCCGAGGCGACCCAGCGTCAGGGCGACGTTCGCGGGAGAGCCACCTGGGACCTCAACGGGGAAGTCGGGCTGCTCGTACGTGATGACGACGTCGATGAGCGCCTCGCCGATCGCGAGAATGTGGGGTCCAGATTGCACCGTCATGGTGTCTCCTCGCCTGCGTGTGAGCGGATCTACAGAATGTAGACTAGCGTGCTTCGGGGGTCGGGGGCGTCGCGAGTCCAGAAAGACGCGCCTGCGCACCGTCCAGGATCTGGGAACAGCGCGCCGCCAGTGCCTCGCCGCGCTCCCAGAGTGACAGCGTGTCCTCGAGCGGTGCCTGCCCGCCCTCGAGGGTCTGGACGATGCGCACCAATTCGTCGCGCGCTGCCTCGTATCCGAGGGACTGAGGATCGGGCAGCTGATCATTCGCGGTCATTGTGTTCTTCCTTACCTTGGGTGATTGGTGGGACGAGGCTGGGGCGCAGGTCCCGGGTTACGAATCGGCGGGCGGGGTCGGATTGGTGGCGCCCACCACCTGGGCGACCATGCGGCCAGAGGCGAGGATTCCCTCAATGAGGTCGCCCTTCTTGACCTGCGCCGAGGAAGTGATGAGCTGGCCCGATGGCGTCTTGAGCAGCGCGTAGCCGCGGTCCAGCGTCGCCTGCGGGGACAGGGCGGTGAGCGTGGCGCGTGCACGGGTCAGGCTCTGGCGCTCCGACGCCAGGCGGCGCTCGACCGCCGTGCGCAGCGCGGTCACGCGCTGGTCGAGGGTGCTGCGGTGCCCGTCGACGATGGCCCCCGGCCCCTGGAGCACCGGCCGCGACGTCAGGAGCGACAGGTGAGAGCGCTCCGCCATGAGGCGACCGGCTAACGCTCCACGCATGCGGGAGACGGCTTGCGTGACGCCGTCGCGCTCGCGGGCACGGTCCGGCACGATGCGGCGGGCCGCGTCCGTCGGCGTCGAGGCGCGGTAGTCGGCCGCCAGGTCCAGCAGGGGAGAGTCGCCCTCGTGGCCGATCGCAGAGACGACGGGGGTGCGTGCGTCCGCGACGGCGCGCACGAGGCGCTCGTCGGAGAAAGGAAGCAGGTCCTCAACCGCGCCGCCGCCGCGCGCGATGACGATGACGTCGACGTCCTCCATGGCGTCCAGCTCAAGGAGCGCGCGGCCCACCTCGGGCACGCAGTGGTCTCCCTGCACGGCGACCTCGCGGATCTCGAAGCGCGCGGTGGGCCACCGGTCCGATGCGTTGACGACCACGTCGTCCTTCGCCTTCGCATTGCGTCCGCAGATCAGCCCGATCGTGCGCGGCAGGAACGGCAGCGGCTTCTTGCGGGCGTCCGCAAACAGGCCCTCTGCGGCCAGGCGGGCGCGCAGCGCCTCAATCTGGGCGAGCAGGTCGCCCACACCCTGGAGGTGAATCTCGGCGGCCTGAAGGTTCAGGCGACCCGAACGCTCCCAAAACACGGGCTTGACGCGCGTCACCACGCGCGCGCCCTCCGTCAGAGGCGTGGAATCCATGACGCCCGCCCACGCGGTCACCGTCATCGACGTGTCCGTGTCCAGGTCGCGCAGCGTCAAAAAGTGCATTCTCGCGCCCGGGCGCACCTTGTACTCGACGACCTGGCCCTCCACCCACAGGGGGCTCATGCGGTCCACATACACCTTGATGTTCTCCGTCAGCCTGCGCAGCGGCCACGGGTTATCCCGCGTCGTGTCGGCGGCCTTCGCGGCGGGCGGCTGCGCAGGAGCAGTGCCGGAAGCGGGCCCGGCTGCGGGCGAGGAGGGAGAGTAAGGCGAGGTCACTCACACAGGATGCCACACGCCGCCCCCATCTGCGCCGCCGCCCCAACGCGTGTGGGCAGACGACAACGCGGGCGCGCCCCCGCCTCGTCAATAGAAGCGCCAATGTGGGATTTCCGCGCCCACGCGCACGGTCAGCGCCTCGGGCGATAGGGTTGACGCATGAATGAAAACGTCGACCTGCGCGCCAGCGCCGAGACCCCCCTGCCCGAGGCCCACGGCGAAGGCAACGGCCGTATCCTCCTGGCCGCCCCCCGCGGATACTGCGCCGGCGTGGACCGCGCCGTCGACGTCGTCGAAAAGGCCCTCGAGCTGTACGGCGCGCCCGTCTACGTGCGCAAGGAGATCGTCCACAACAAGTTCGTCGTCGAGTCGCTGACCAAGCGCGGCGCGATCTTCGTCCAGGAGACCGACGAGGTGCCCGAGGGCGCCCGCGTCGTCTTCTCCGCGCACGGCGTCTCCCCGGCCGTCCACGAGGCCGCCGCCACCCGCCACCTCGCCACGATCGACGCGACCTGCCCGCTCGTGACCAAGGTGCACCGCGAGGCCGTGCGCTTCGCGAAGGAAGACTACGACATCATCCTGGTGGGCCATCAGGGCCACGAGGAGGTCGAGGGCACCTTTGGCGAGGCCCCCGACCACATCCAGGTCGTCGGCACCCCCGACGAGGTCGAGGGCGTCGTCGTGCGCGACCCCTCGCGCGTCGTGTGGATCTCCCAGACCACGCTCTCCGTCGACGAGACCCGCGAGACCGTGGACCGCCTGCGCCAGCGCTTCCCCCAGCTCATCGACCCGCCGTCGGACGACATCTGCTACGCCACCCAGAACCGCCAGGGTGCCGTGAAATTCATCGCGCCCCAGGTGGACGTCATGGTCGTCGTCGGCTCGGCCAACTCCTCGAACTCCGTGCGCCTCGTCGAGGTCGCGCTCGAGGCCGGGGCGGGGTCCGCGTACCGCGTCGACAAGGCCGACGAACTCGAGGAGTCCTGGTTCGAAGGCGCCCGCACCGTCGGGCTTACCTCCGGCGCGTCCGTTCCCGAAATCCTCGTGCGCGACGTCATCGAATGGCTGCAGGAGCGCGGATTCCCCACCGTCGAGGTGGCCCGCACCGAAACCGAATCGACGACCTTCGCGCTGCCCCGTGACCTGCGCGCCGACCTCAAGAAGGCCGGCATGGCACCCGCTCGCCCCCACGCGCCCCGCGTGGCAGGGCCCGACCACACCAGCTGAGACCGCCGCGTGCGCGCGTCTGACACTACGGTAAGCTTGCTGTGAGGGGCGGGGCTCCGCTGATTGTCAAGCGAACGTGGAGGTTTGCGCATGGATCCCATCGAACGAGTGAGCGACGCCGTCGCCGCCCTGGTAGGGCGCGACCTGACGCTCGAGGACACGCACCAGTTCCTCCTGGATGCCGCGAAGCTGGTGGCACCCGCTCGTCCCGTCATCGTCGGCGGAGGCACATGCGGCAGCGAGGTGCGCTGGCGCCTCGGCGAGCGCACCCTGGCGATCAGCGGGGGACACGAACCCGAAACACCCCTCGTGTCGGTGAGCTTCGTCAACGCCGAGCACGCCGACGACGAGGAATTCCGCGACTTCAAGTGGAGCCTCGTGCAAGACGCGCCCTTCCACTGGACGATCCTCACAGGCCCCGCAGAACCCGGGGACATCTGGACCAAGCAGTGCGCATGCCTGTGCTACAACTGGGACCTCTTCGACGAGGTCTTCGATCCCGTCTTCCAGGCCTTGCCCCACGATCTGGCGAAGCTCCCGCCCGCCTGGCGCCCCCAGATCATCTACCAGTGGGACATGAGCGTGACCTCCCTGGGCGTCATCACGGTGCGCGCCACCGTCGACGGGGTCCAGATCTCCTCCGACGCAACCGGCGACTGTGTCACCCTGCCCCCGGGATTCCCAATGGGAATCGGCCGCATCCTCGCGGGCCTGGCAGGAGGAGCACCCCTGCGCGACGTCCGCTTCCTGGAATCCCGCGGATTCACCGCCGGCCCCACGAGCCTGACGGGGCGCGAAACCCCCGATCTTCTGGAACAGATCGCGTGGATGGAGCAGCACAACTGGGACGAGTTCGCCCCCGACAACGAGCACAACCAACGCCCCGCCCTCACCTTCGACGACCTGCGTACGGCGGTTGCACTGGCCGAGGCTGACGCTGATGAGAAACCCAGGCCTCGTACCACGCGAGACAACGCCAGCCCCATGCGCGCCGGCCTGACTACCCAACACCTGCAATGGATCGCCCAGCAGTGGCTCGGCGGCGCGCCCGTCTCTGATCTCCTGACGCGCGAGCTCGGCGGGACGCCCGGCACCTACCTCAACGAGCAGGCGATCGTCGGCACCGATTGGGTGGCCTACCAGCCCGAACACAACGGCGAATGGGCCATCATCGTCTCGCCCGCCGAAGGGGAGACGTGGACTGACGACCAGGCGCTCGCGGGTGCAGCCTGGGAGCTGAGCGGCGCGCTGAAGGCCATGGTTGGAGCGCCCTTCGCGGGCGAGACGACCAGCCATTTCGTCTACACCCGATTCTTCGCAGCAGGGGAGCGGGCGCTGGCCGTCGACACCCTCCTCGGGCTGCGACTTCGGCTCGGGACCTTCGAGGAAATGAAGGCCTTCTACCCCCGCGCGTCGGTGTAGCCCGCCACTCCCGCTCCTCCCTCCACCGCTCGTCCCTCTCCCTGCCTCCCCGCGCGACCGCGCCCCCACGCGCCCCGTGTGGCAGGGCCCGACCACACCAGCTGAGACCGCCGCGTGCGCGCGTCTGACACTGCGGTAAGCTTGCTGTGAGGGGCGGGGCTCCGCTGATTGTCAAGCGAACGTGGAAGTTTGCGCATGGATCCCATCGAACGAGTGAGCGACGCCGTCGCCGCCCTGGTAGGGCGCGACATGACGCGCGAGGATTGCCACCAGTTCATCTTGGAGGCCGCGCAGATGATGGAGCCGGTCAAACCGATCATCATTGGCGGGTCTGAGCAGGAGGAGACACACATTCGGTGGCGCACCCCTGATCGTTCCCTGCGTCTGTCGGTCCGAGGGACGACCATCCACTCGTCGTTTGGCGATACCAGGCTCATCGAAAACGATGAATACTACAACCTGGAGTCGGAGGAACCCGAGTACAAGCCCTACCGGTGGATGATTGCGCTCGGACCTGAGATTCAGGAAATCGACATCAGGTCGAAGCCGTGCACCATGTGCTCGTGCTGGGACCAGTTCGACGCGGAGTTCGACCGTTCCGTGTCCGACCTGGTCGACGGGCTGGGCATGATGCCGCCGCAGTGGCGCCCGCAGATCCGTTACCAGTGGGATCTGCGCGTCTCCGGCCTCGGTGTTCTCACCGCGTCGGTGAGCGCCGACGGCGTGGAGCTGGCCAGCGACGCGACCGGGGAGACGGTTCTTCTTCCCCCGGGCTTCCCCCTCGGCTTCGGGAGGGTGCTCGCCGGGCTGGCGGGCGGCGCGCGCCTGCGCGACGTGCCCATGCTGGCTTCCGGTGGTCTTGCGGTCACGCCCCTGAGCCCGAACGGTTCGGAGAGCCCCGAGGAGATCGAGGAGTTCGACTGGTTCGAGGAGGAGAACGAGCAGGGGTACGCGCCCGATTCTCAGGAGAATCGTCGGCCCGCCCTCACGTTCGCGCAGCTGCGGGACCTCGCCGCCCAGGTCGCGTCCCCGGAGCCGTCCGCGGGTTCCCGTGACGAGGTGGAGACCGTTCCTATGCGCACCGGCCTGGCCTTCGGTCAGGTGTGCGGCATCGTGGACCAGTGGGCGAGGGGCGTGCCCGTGCGTGACGTTCTTGTCGCCAATGGGGGCGTTGCGGGGCAGTTTGACGGCCGCGATGTCTCCTTGGTCGGCGACGGCTGGATCGCGCAGGAGAAGGCGTCGCGGGGAGAGTGGGTGCTCACCATTTCGCCGACTCCCGCTCGCACGCGCGTTGAGCCGCGCGCGGGGGCGGCTGCCGCCTGGCAGCTATGTCAGACGATGACGCAGATGTTCGGTGCCGCGCGCTTCGGCGAGACTGAGGGCGATGCTGTCTATTCGAGGCTCTATGCGCTCGGTGAGCGCGGCGTGAGGGTCAGGAAGTCTGATGATGTGACAATCACCTTCGGTGGCTTCTTACAGCTGGCGCCCGTCGAATTCGCGCAGTGAGCCGAGCGCCCCGCGCGTCGGCGTGACGTGGCGCGTGGGAGCAACGCCGCCGGGCCCGCTCCGATAGGATGGGGGCGTGTCTCTTACTATCGGTATCGCCGGACTGCCCAACGTCGGCAAGTCCACCCTGTTCAACGCCCTGACCCGCGCGACCGTGCTCGCCGCGAACTACCCCTTCGCGACCATCGAGCCCAACGTCGGCGTCGTGCCCCTGCCCGACCCGCGCCTGAACAAGCTCGCGGAGATCTTCGGCTCCCAGCGCATCCTGCCCGCCACCGTGTCCTTCGTGGACATCGCCGGCATCGTGCGCGGCGCCTCCGAGGGTGAGGGCCTGGGCAACCAGTTCCTCGCCAACATTCGCGAGGCCGACGCGATCTGCCAGGTCACGCGCGCCTTCTCGGACCCCGACGTCGTGCACGTCGACGGCAAGGTGGACCCGGCCTCGGACATCGAGACCATCAAGACCGAGCTGATCCTCGCCGACATGCAGACCGTCGAGAAGCAGATCCCGCGCCTCGAGAAGGAGGTGCGCGGCAAGAAGACCGAGCCGATCGTCCTCGAAACCGCGCGGGCGGCCCTCGAGCTCCTGGAACGCGGCGAGCTGCTGTCCGGCCCCGAGGGCGCCAAGCTGGACCAGGACGCGCTGCGTTCCTTCCAGCTCATGACCTCCAAGCCCTTCATCTTCGTGTTCAACATGGACGCCGCCGAGATGGACAACGAGGAGATGAAGGACGAGCTGCGCGCCCTCGTCGCGCCCGCCGAGGCCATCTTCCTGGACGCCCAGTTCGAGGCCGAGCTGGTCGAACTGGACGACGAGGACGCCCGCGAGATGCTCGCCGAATCCGGCCAGGACGAGTCCGGCCTGGACAAGCTGGCCCGCGTCGGCTTCGACACCCTCGGCCTGCAGACCTACCTCACCGCCGGTGAGAAGGAAGCGCGCGCCTGGACGATCCACAAGGGCGACACCGCCCCCAAGGCCGCCGGCGTCATCCACACGGACTTCGAGAAGGGCTTCATCAAGGCCGAAGTCGTCTCCTACGACGACCTGGTCGCGGCCGGCTCCATGGCCGCCGCGAAGGCCGCCGGCAAGGTCCGCATGGAAGGCAAGGACTACGTCATGCACGACGGTGACGTCGTGGAGTTCAGGTTTAATGTTTAATCATTTCTGAACGAGGCAGTGGCCGGGTCGCGCGAGGGCGGCCCGGCCACTACGTTTTGTGGGAATTAAAACGATGGGTGCTGTGAGGCCAGAATTTTCCTTGTTGTCAAGCATGCAAATATGAGTTTGACAGCTTAGACTGAGGTTCATCATCAGACCGAAGGGGGTATGAAGTGGAAGCGTCGAGTATTCGGATTCAACGGGTAGTGGATGCAGCAAATCGGCACGCGGAATCGCTACGCGATCCGGCTCTCCTCATAAGTCTCCATCGTGATCTTGGGAAAGCCTTCCGGATGGGCTGATGAACATGGGAAGAAAAAATCCGCTTTGCGCTGGGGAGTCTTCCTAGAGATTTATGCGGCAACGGAGGGTTTCTATAATGAGATGTTCAAAGCAGCCGACTCGACCAGGGTCCTATCGCTTAACCCTGACAAATTGAGGTCTGCTGGTGAACGTTGCGGAGTGCGCCTGTTCACTCGCGAGTGGGGAGTGCGTACTAGGGTACCTGTAAATTCCAGTCACTCTGGGAATTATTCTCGGTGGGTCGTTTTTGAAGTTGAAAGTTTACGGAAGTGCCTAGGTGACATGAAGAAGTTGCGCGACCGTCTCGCGCATGGTGGTGACCCATTTTCTACCTCGAATGCCTCTGGCGCACTATGGGATCTGAAGGAGGGGTCTTCAATGAGGCTCATGGGAGTGGAAGGATTCTTTCCGGCCTCCATTGATCTTGTCGCTCAGACGATTCTTGCTTTTGGAGGAACCCGTGAGGAAATACCGGAGTGGCCGGAGCCTGCGAGGAGTAAGAACTCCGCAAAGAAGCTTCCTGCCCTGAAGTTGCTCAGATGAGATTGAAGTAGCTCAGTGCCCAGGGTATGCGCTCGATTGAATGCGATGGAAACGGACTTGCATCAGTATTCTGGCTTAGATTGACATTATCGTGTCGCGGAAAGGAGAACAATGATGTCTCTTGTGTGGTTGTTACATCTTCTCATCCTAATTGTGATTGTGGTACTATTGTGGTGGAGATGGAAGATGGTTAACCAGCCTTGGCTATCAGACGAACGATGTGAAGAGTTATCGTGGCTGGTCATTGAGAATTTGTTTGAGAATGCGCCAGAAGCAGGCGTGCCTGTCCAATTTCGTCCTAGTTATTGGCTGAATTCTGGACTGAATGACTCTGAGTGGATTTACCTCTGTCGTTGGATGGAGTGGCGTGGGCTCATATCTGTGCCGTATAGCTTGGGTGTGTTTGATATTATGATGAACAAAGCACAAACGACGTTAGCGTTGACGAAAAATCATGGGAGCTGATTATGAACAGCAAGATTCAGCCGAGCATATCCATCGGATCTATTGGTGACGTTAATGGGCCTGTCAATGTTGGCGGGGATCAGATCGTGATTTTTGGACAGGGGTTGAGTGGAGGTGATCTGCAAGCTCTTGTTAAGGCTCTTCGTCAGGACGCGAGGGGCGCGTCTGAACCGCGCGCATCTTCCCTCCGTGAAGCGGCAGATACGTTGCAAGACGCTGTTGAAGGGCGCGAGCCAGCGACGTCGCCTGCAGTAACAGGGGCATTGAAATGGGTACGTCAGTGTGTGACTGACGCGGTCGGTAATGCAGGTGGAGAAGCGTTGCTAGCGGCTACTGTCGCGGTCGCAAGGACGCTTGGCTGGGTTTAGCGCCCGCGGCCATGTAGGCGTTACGTACACCAAGAGATGAAGGTGAAAGTGGTTCGTTCAATCTCTGCAAACGAGAGGTTGCACGAGATAAGGTGGGCGTTCTGCCCGTCGATTAAGTAGTTGTTGCAGGAAGAATGATGACCAACGATCCACTAAAACTTGACGAGTCTGGAGAATGGGCAGGCCTCTGGTGGCTTCCGGAAACACCTGACGAGCGACTGCCTGGTGTCTTGCGGTATGACGGAAAGGGCGGACTCTCCCTCTCACTGATCGGAGCCTTCGAGGAGCGCATCTTTCGGCATCTGGCGCCTGGGGTTAAGGATGAGCTTGAGGGCCTCAGAGTGTGGGACGTGATTTATGGTGCGGCTCAACAACGCGAGATCACACTCCTCGACTGCGTTCCCATCAGAAGTAGACGGAGTATGGGCGCGCGGGTCGAAAGTCCGGATACGCAGACGGTGAAAGCGACGACAGTGATAATCGGAGCGCATGTTAGCGGACGCGAGGATACGGCTTTTGAAGCGGCTGAGATCTCTGTCGAAGACTTGATGCTCTGGGCTGCATCGTCTGTATTTCGGCTTACCACTGTACTCGTAATGGCATGCCGGATGGGACTGGGACAATCTCGGTGAAACCGGTCGCAGCGCAATCGGTGACTGTCAACAATACCGAGTATCGCCTTGAGCATACTCATACTCTGCCATTCTGGGACTGGAGCAGGGGGGAAAACGGTTGGACGCATGCGTGATGTTGTTTCCATCCGTGTCCGTTGGTCTGAGCCGTCCGCCCTCAAAACTGCGTTGGAAGCTGCGAGCCTGGTGCAAGATCTGATTGCGCTGGCAACGCACCGTGCTGCTGGCGTCATCTGGCTCCAGTTGGAGCTTGCAGGGACTGAGGCACTCCTCCCAGATGGGCGGATGCTACCACCTCGGCGCGCGGATGTTCTGTATTCCCCTGTAGCAGTCGGCAAATCTGATGAGAAGGCTATCGATCCTGGCAGTGTTTTCTTTACCTGTGAGATGCTCCCGTTCGAAGAACTCATGCCGCGCTGGTGTGAGGTGCGGGGAAAATTGCAGGCGGCTATCAATATGATCCTGGGCCTGCGCTACGCCCCCGCACGTTTCGTTGAAAACAATCTCTTGATGGCAGTGGGTGCTGCGGAAGCCCTTCACCGAGGTCTTTATATTGAAGAGAAACCAATTCCCGAGGCAGTGTTTAAGGAGATGCGTGACGGTATGCTTGGGCAGGTGCCTGAGGAATATCGCTGCAGGTTTAAACAAGCGATTCGAAATTCGCCGACGCTTCGGGATAGGCTTCTCGCTCTAGCTGCTCGGCCTGATCAGGAAGCTATCGAGCAGCTTGTGCCAGATGTTGAACATTGGGCGAAGCGAACGACGCGAGCTCGCAATGACCTCGCACACGAGGGCAAGACCCCAAGCCATTCCATCGATGAGCTGATTGCCATTGTTGATACGACGAGCGCTGTCGTGATTCTCAATGTTCTCTATGAACTTGGGTTACCAGCAGAACGACAACGTGAAATCGTGCAAGACCATCCGCGCTTCCGGATGATCTGCAGGAAAGCAAGGGAATGGCTCGTGCCGCCAGAAAATGACTCCTGAAAGAGGCGGTGGTCGGATCGCACGAAGGCGTGATCCAGCTTTGCTGTTGTGAACAATGCATGAGTGTGAACGGGTTCTGGTCGGCACATCGCATGATTGTGTCGATCAGCCTATCCTGGTGCTGGAGAGTTCTATGCGATTGACAATTGACGTTGACGACGAGTCGCTTACGCGCGCTGCTGGTCTCACTGGAATGGATGACCAAGCGGCGCTGATTCGGTGCGCTCTCGAGCTTCTGGTACGTATTGAAAGCGGGCGCCAGCTGTGTGCTCTTGGTGGAAGTGATCGAGATGCTGTGGCTGCTCCACGTCGGCGTGTGTGATGCTTGTGGGGTGTGAGCCCGGCGGGATTCCTGAGACCTGCGCTTGGGGGAGTATAGGATTGCTGTAGGAACGGGAGGGAACCGATGTCTGTTGCAACAGTTGCTCCGATTCACCCGGGCGAAGTCCTCATGGAAGACTTCATCGAGGGCTTCGGAATTACGCGGCACAAGCTTGCCGTTGGTATCGGTGTTCCGCCCCGTCGTATCAACGACATCGTCCACGGGAAGCGCGGGATTACGGCTGATACGGCGATGCGTCTGTCCCGCTACTTTGGTACGACCCCGGGATTCTGGATGAACCTACAGATGCGATACGAGCTCGACCGTGCCGAAGACGCGCTGGGGGATACGTTGAGCGGAATCGTTCCGCTCACGACGGTCAAAGTCGCCTGAACCGCCTCAACCTGACGAGGCCGTGGCCCGGGTCACGCGAGGGCGTGGCCCGTCGCTTGCTTTTATGGCGAGAGTAGCAGGTCCGTCTACGTGACGAAGTGTGCGATGCGGGTTAAGGGTCAAAATGTGTGTCCGGAATCGCGGATTTTCACGGATTGACCTGTAGGTTTCCGGAAAGTATATGCTCCGGAAGCATATATCTAGCCCCCGACGGGAAATCCTCGGTGTGGCAGCCGTGATGTGCTATGCGCGGCGTGGTGTGGTGTCGCAATGTCGAAGAACCAACCACGCTGCCACTGCGGCGGTGAAATGAAACGCAACGGCACCACCAGCAAAGGCACCACCAGATGGCGCTGCAAACAATGCGGCGCCTCCAGCGTCAAACGTCGAAACGACATCACCAACGCGGCAGTGTTCACCCAGTTCATCGAGCATTGCACCACCGCAATATCACTCGACGACTAGCCAAACGAAACGGTGTTAGCCGCGCCACCATGAAGCGGCGCTTCAAGTGGTGCTGGCTCGTTGATGTGCCTGACCCCACCGCCGGCCACCACAAGCGGATCTACGACCAGGTATTTCTCGATGGCACCTACACCGCCGGTGGCTGCCTGATCGTCGCGGCGACCATCGACCACGTGATCGCCTGGCACTGGTGCAAACACGAAACCACCCGCGACTACCAACTGCTGCTTGAACGCATCGAAGCCCCACTCATCGCCGTCATCGACGGCGGCCAAGGCGCATACAGCGCAATCAAAAAGTGCTGGCCGACTACGAAAATTCAACGCTGCCTCGTCCACGCCCAACGCGTGGTCCGCCGCTACACCACCACCAACCCACGCACCGATGCCGGGCGCACCATCTACCGACTTGCGCTGAAACTGACCCGGATCACCACACTGGATGAAGCCGCCGCGTGGGGTGTGCAACTGCACGAGTTTTCAACGATCTACCGGGAATGGATGAACGAGAAAACCATGATCAAAGACCCCAAAACAGGTGCATGGACCCGCGTGTGGACCCACCACAACGTGCGCAAGGCCTACAACAGCCTCAACCATCTTTGGCGGTCCGAGATGCTGTTTGTCTACCTCAACCCGCCAGCAGGAGTCCTTGCGCCCGAGCGGATCAAATCCACCACCAACAGCTTAGAAGGCGGCATCAACGCCCAGCTCAAACTGCTCGCCAGAACCCACCGCGGCAGATCAGGCGAACGACAACGCCGCATGCTGGATTGGTGGCTCTACTTAAAAACGGAACTGCCTGACGATCCAGTACGAATCGCCAGGCAGTCCGACTGGGGCCAGGGCCAACTCGCCAAAGTATCCACCCTGACCCAAACCGAGAACCAAGCCGACCACGAAACAGGACGCCCAGCCCTCTACGACAACGCTATCGACACCGACTACACCCACTCAATCGGCATTCAAAAAGGCCAAATCTAACCCCCGCGACACGCCGAGCCAGACACACATTTTGACCCTTAACCCTGCGATGCTCTTGGAATACCAAGGGATCCTCGCCGCGATGGCGAGGATCCCCGTAGTAGACTACGTTGGTCCAAGCCCAACGCGATTGTCTACATGATAACATTAAAGTGTGGTAGAGGGAAGTGTGATCTTAGACCTAGCTGGTTCGGCGCGGCTTGCTCCGTACCTCCAGGAAGCGGATGGAGATGACGAGCGTGCTTGTGAACTTTACTTGTGGGTTACGGATCTCGCGGGGGCGCTGTTTTCGACTATCGCGTTTGTTGAGGTCGGTTTGCGAAACTCAATGGATCGCAAGCTGCGGGTGTGGAATGATCAACAGGGGTCTGAATATGGGATGGATTGGGCGCTAAGCAAGGGGGCGGCGCCCTTGCTGTACGACCTTGTCACCCACAAGAGCCTTGTGGTTGCCCAGAATTTTGCACGCGAGCAATCACGCTTGCGTCCAAAGACTCATCCGCGTCGTTTGGCAGCCGTCACGCACGATGATGTTGTGTCGCATTTTATGTTCGGAACCTGGGTCTATCTCATTAAGCCGAGGGTTTGGGATCAGCCTCAGCAGTGTCAACAGTTGTGGCAAGAATGTTTGTCGGATGCGTTCCCCTATGCGGACTCTTCCGACTCGGGCCGTGAGAGGCTGGCTGATCAGCTCGATCGAGTGAGGAAGCTGAGGAATCGTGTGGCTCATCATGAGAACTTGTTGTCCGTCGACATCCGTAGGCGGCTGCGGGATATGCTCGGCATTCTCGCGTTGATAGATCCGAAGCTGCCTGATCTTGCGATGCAGAGCAATCGTGTGCGCACGCTTGTTCGGGCAGACCCTCGCCGCTCGTGATGAGGGTGTTCGTGATGCGTGACGGCCTGGGCGATGCTGGTCCAGAAGGGGTTGAGATCGTTGACTATCACTAAAATTGCTTCGATTCACCCGGGCGAGGTTCTCATGGAGGACTTCGTTGAGGGGTTCGGAATTACGCAGCACAAGCTTGCCGTCGCTATCGGTGTTCCGCTGCGTCGTATCAACGACATCGTCCACGGGAAGCGCGGGATCACGGCGGATATCGCGATGCGGCTGTCCCGCTACTTCGGTACGACCCCGGGATTCTGGATGAACCTGCAGATGCGCTACGAGCTTGATCGCGCCGAGGATGCGCTGGGGGATACGCTGTGCGGAATCGTCCCTCTCATGACGGTGGAAGACGCCTGAACCGCCTCAACCTGACGAGGCCGTGGCCGGGGCGCGCGAGCGTGGCTCGGCTTTGCTGTTGGGTGAGTGCGAGTGTGAATCGTGTTGTCGATCACTTGGGTGGTAGGGTGTGGCCATGACGACGGATAGCCAGTACTCATGGCTGTGCTTCTTAAGGAGGCAATGATGCAGACGACGGCTCTTGGCGACGATGGTGTGCAGATCGTGCGCTACTGGCTCTACGCGCCCGGCGAGGACGCGTCCATGTGGGAAGAGTTCTACGAGCGTGGCGTCATGGGGCTTGGCTCGGCTGCTCTCGGTGATTTGTCCGTGTACACCAGCAAGCAAGAAGTGAGGGAGCGGATGCTTGAGGTCTACCCTGACTACGGACGACAGACGAATGACATTCTTGCTGCGTGGCAGTTCACGAAGGAGATGAAGCCGGGCGACATCATTTTCGCTAAACGAGGCACTAAGGAGATCATCGGGCGTGGCATCGTCACTGGAGAGTACTTTTACGATAGCGATGGTGACAGATTCCCCCACCTTCGTCATGTGAGATGGACCGGAAAAGGTTGCTGGAGCCTAGACAAGCCGTTTGCGCGAAAGACGCTCACGGAGGTTAGCGACTACACAGATTTCGTGAGCGGGGTTGAAGCACTCTTTGAGGAGAGCACGGAGGCAGCTGAGAGTGTTGTGCCATCGGAGCCTTTAACCGAGTATTCCGCCCGGCACTTCCTCGACGAGGTCTTCATGGACGAGGAACGCTACGGCGCGACCGTGGGCGTCCTGCGCGCCAAGAAGAACATTATCTTGCAGGGTGCGCCCGGCGTGGGCAAGACGTTCGCGGCCAAACGCCTCGCCTATTCGATGATGGGCGTCAAAGGACGCCTCGCGCGTCATGCTGATCCAGTTCCACCAGAGTTACTCCTACGAGGACTTCATCGAGGGATACCGCCCCTCTGGTGCGGGGTTTGAGCTGGTGAAGGGTGCCTTCTACTCCTTCTGTAAGAAGGCCGCCGTCGACGAGGAGAACGACTACTTTTTCATCATCGACGAGATTAACCGAGGAAACCTCTCCAAGATTTTTGGCGAGCTTTTCATGCTTATCGAGAGCGATAAACGTGGGTCGAATTACAAGCTTCAGCTCCTCTACTCCCGTGAGCTGTTCTATGTGCCCGCGAACGTCCATATCATCGGCATGATGAACACGGCGGACCGCAGCCTCGCGATGCTCGACTACGCGCTGCGCCGACGCTTCGCCTTCGTGGAGTTGCGTCCCGCCTTCGAGTCCGGGGGCTTCCGTGACTACTGCGACGGCCTCGGCAATTCGAGGTTCGATGCACTCGTAGGCAAGGTGAAATCCCTCAACCGCGTGATCGCCGAGGATGAGTCGCTCGGCGAAGGATTCTGCATTGGACACAGTTACTTCTGTAACATGGATGCCGACACCTGCACCGACGCGGCCCTGGCCTCGATCGTGGAGTACGAACTCATCCCGATGCTCAAGGAATACTGGTTCGACGAACCCGGCAAGATCCGCGAGTGGACCGACAAGCTACGCAAGGCGCTGCGTTGAATCGAATCCGCAACCTTTACTACATGCTCGCTTACGCCTTCTCGGTGCTGAATAAGTCTGAATACCGTGCCTGGCCACGGAGGACTTCGACAACGCGGCCGAGCTGTGCGCTGCCATCCTCGAGCGGAGCGTGTCCCTGCAACTCAAACGAGGCCTCGGGCAGGAGTACGTGAACCGGACCGAGGCGCGCTCCTCCCTGCGCGGCACAATCAAGGTCACCGAGTCCGTGAAATCGCAGGCGATTTGGCGCCGTCAGCTGGTGTGCTCCTACGACGAGTTCAGCGTCGACACGACAATGAACCGCGTCATCAAGGCGACTGCCGCGCTGCTTGTGCGCTCGGACATCTCACGGGCGCGCAAGAAGAGCCTGAAGAAGCTCATGGTCTTCTTCGCGGACGTGCGCGACATCGACCTGCACACGGTCGACTGGAACATGCGCTACGACCGCAACAACCGCACGTACCGCATGTTGATGGCGGTGTGTTGGCTCGTCGTCAAGGGTCTCCTACAAACCCAGAGCGACGGCAGCGTGCGCATGATGGATTTCTTCGACGAGCAGCGTATGAGCCGCCTCTACGAGAAGTTCATTCTCGAGTACTACCGCAGGGAACACCCGCAGCTGCGCGCCAGTGCGTCCTTCATTGAGTGGGCGCTGGACGACGAGGCCTCGGAGGGTCTGCCCGCCATGCGCAGTGACATTACGCTGAGCGCTTGCGGCCGCGTCCTCATCATCGACGCGAAGTACTACACGTCCACGATGCAAACGTACTATGAAAAAAAGACCGTAAAGTCGGGGAACCTGTACCAGATCTTCGCGTACGTGAAGAACAAGCAGGCGGCCCTCGAGCGAGCGGGGGATGGCACCGAGGTTTCGGGCATGCTCCTCTACGCTGCGACCGACGAGGAGGTCCAGCCCGACGCCACCTACCGCATGAGCGGCAACCGAATCAGCGCGACGACGCTGGACCTGGACCGGCCCTTCGAGGAGATCCGCGCGCAGTTGGATGGCATCGCCGACACGCTCACTGGTCCGTCAGCTCCGGCTTCGTGAATGAGCGGACCTGGGCGGCGTCCGGGTCGATGTCGGGGGCCTTCATGGGCTTCTTCGAGGCCGACTCCAGAGCGGTGACGGAGCGCGCGCGGGACAGGAGGCGGTTTTCCATCGAGGAGACCGCCTTGTTGTAGTAGTCGACGCTCTTGGCCAGGCTCTTGCCCAGGTTTTCGATGTGGCCGGCGACGACTCCGAGGCGTTCGTACAGGTCACGGCCCAGCGCAATGATGTCGTCGGCCTGCTCGTTGATGGTCGTACGAGACCAGGCGCTGGCGCACGTGCGGGCCACCGCTAGCAGGGTGACGGGGGAACACAGGGCCACGCCGCGAGCCATCGCGTCGTCCAAAAGCGCCGCATCCGCGCGCAGTGCCGCCGACAGCGCCGCCTCCGACGGGACGAAGAGGATCACCAGCTCGGGGGATGCCCCCAGTGCCCGCGCGTAGTCGCGCGACGCCAACGCATCCACGTGAGAGCGCAGTGCCTTCGCGTGTGCCACCAGCTCGGAACGTCGCCGAGCCTCCGCCATCTCGCCGCCCTCTTCGATATCGCACGCGCGCAGGTACGCGTCCATCGGAGCCTTCGCATCGAGAGCAAGGAAGCCCTGCCCGGGCAGGTGAATTGTCACGTCGGGTCGCCCACGGTCAGACGAAGCACGTTCTGCGCCCAGGCCTCGTCCCTGAGTGAGTGCACCAATCGAGCGTTGTTCCGCGAAGTCGACGTGCGGCAGCATCCCCGAGGCCTCCAGGATTCGGGCGAGCTCAACCTCGCCCCACGTGCCGCGCGCGCTGCGCGACCGCAGCGCCCCCTCCAGGGAGGCGGTAGTGCGGGCCAGCTCGGCCTCGCGCTGAGCGGTCTCGCGCAGCTGCTCCGCGAGGGCGCCGTGCTGGCGCGCGCGTGTGGCCTCCATCTGGTCGACGCGCGCCGTCATCTGCTCCAGCTGCACGCGAACCGGGGCGAGCGCCTGCAACACGGACGCGTCACCGGCCGAGCGGGCCTCGGCCGACTCGACGCGATGCGACAGTTCCTCGGCGCGGGCCTGCCACCGGGCGGCCTCCGCACGCAACGCGCCCACGTCCTCGCCCGGCTGCGAGGCACGGCGCGCCACCGCCCCCACGTACCCGAGCGCAGCGCCCACGACCAGTCCAACAAGGAGAAAAACAAGAGAGATACCCATAGCGCCACGATACGAGGGGGCGTGCACATCTGCGTCCAGCGGGCGGTCCGCAGGTATCCAGCAACCAACCAGGGCAACGATCAGTCGCCTATCCTGGGTGTAAGACTCACGGGGGGAGGGGTATGGAAGCCGTCGATTCGCGCACGATGCACGTCCTGATTCGCGACAGGGACTCGCAGAGCTGGCAGGACTGCACCTGGAAGGTCGCCAAGGCGTGCCGCGACGGGAATCGCGTCGTCGTCACCTACACCAACGGCAAACAGTATCCGTACGGTGAGGATCGTGTGCGCATCTACGATCAGGTTGAGCGCCGAGAGATCGACGCCCTCGACGAGGTTCGTGTGAACGGGCAGCGTTGGAAAAACGTCGAGATCATCTGGACGCTTCGCCGCGCGGGCCACCCGCGCAATCCCCGCTACACGGTGGCCTATCGGAAACCCGACGGTAAGCTCGCGCTTCGCAGATGTGGGAGCGACGAGGTGAGAGTGACGTATGCGACCGCGCAGGACCGACACAACGCATCCACTCTCGACTATGTCCGCACGGAAGTCCGCGCGCAGGCTCGACGGGCCGGGGCAACATTGGACACGAGCGGGCGCTATCCCAAGTGGGTCGGTGCGGACCACATGCTGCCCGACGCTATTCTCGCGAACGTGTGGGAGTGGCTCCCGAGCGCCCCGAAAGGCTCCGCCCTGGAGGCTTTCCTTGCGGGCGTCTCCTCCGCGAAGACGGGCGCGAGCGACCGGCTCATCATGCCCTTCCATTCCAACATTGATCAACGCAACGCGATCCGGGCCGCGCTCACGCATCAGATCTCGATTATCGACGGCCCGCCCGGTACTGGTAAGACGCAGACGATCCTCAACCTGATCGCTTCTCTTATCGCCCAGGGCAAGTCGGTGGGCGTCGTCGCAGGCGCCAACTCCGCAGTGGATAACGTGGTCGACAAGCTGACGGAGGAAGGCTACGGCTTCCTGGTTGCAACGGTCGGGAGCGTCCAACGCGTCAAGGAATTCCATCAGCGTGAGGGAATCCTTGAACAGAAGCGCGAGGCCTGGGCTCGCCATGCGTCCGACGGTTCGTCGGGTGCACCAACCGACATCGACGACGCTGAGCTGCGGGCTGCGGAGGAACGCCTGGTGGGCCTGTGGGAGGATACGCGCGATGTTCCGGAGTATCGCGCGCGCCTGACTGCGACGCGCCGAGAGCGCCGCCTCTTCGAGGAAAAGGTGCGGGAGAGTCGGCGACTGGTTCCGATATTTCGACCATGCCCGTCCTTCGGCGGGGCTCAGAAACTATCGCTCACTTGCTTGCCCTTGCGCGCTGTGCGCCGAGGCCTGGGCGCGGTCCGCGGGGCATCGTCGAGCGGGTGCGCCGTTATTTCACTTATGGCTCCCTGAAAGGTATTGACCTAGCGGACACGGACGTGCAGTCGGCGCTCCAATTCGCCTTCTACGAGGCTCGTGAACGCGAACTGACCCAACGCATCGAGGAAGCGGAGGTCCGGTTAGCCCGCCGAGGCCTCGTCGAGGAGAGTGCCGCGTACCGTCAGCGATCCCGCGAGGCACTGGACGCCGCTCTCCTGGAGCGATTCGAGCGCGAGAGCCCGAGTCGCCTCAGCCCCTGTGAGCGGCTCAACCGACAGACGGGCATCCTGCTGCGCACCTACCCTGTTGTGGCGTCCACTTGTTTCTCGATTCGTAACAACCTGGCCCAGGACGTGATGCTGGACTGGGTCATCATCGACGAAGCCTCGCAGGTTCTGCTCCCGCAGGGCATGGCTGCGCTGAGCAAGGCGCGTAACGCCGTCATTGTCGGGGACGCCAAGCAGCTCGGGCCGATCTTCCAGGGGTGGGACGAGAGCAAGCAGGCACCTGCCGAGGAACGATTCGACGTGCGCAAGGTGTCGCTGCTCGACTCCGTGAAAATGATGGCCGAGGCCGCGCAGGTGCCCAGCACCTTGCTGAAAGAGCACTACCGCTGCCACCCCGCGATCATCGAGTTCTGCAATCGCATGTATTACGACGGCCAGCTCATTCCGATGCGCGTCCCCGCAGAAGACGCCCCCGATCCGCTTGAAATCGTGTACGCGGCGCCCGGTAATCACGCGCGGCGACCAGCGCGCGGCGGTGGGTTCTTCTCACAGCGGGAGATTGAGATCATCGCGCAGCTCGAGGATATGAAGGTCATCCGAGAGGGAATAGGCGCGAAGGAGAAGGACGCATCTGGCGACTTTGTCCTGGGCATCGTCACTCCGTTCCGAGCGCAGGCAACGAACCTGGGTCAGCGAATTCGTGCTGAGCAAGGCGACAGGCAGTACTCGCGTTGGCTGGCGGAAACCGCGCACAAATTCCAGGGGCGAGGCGCGGGAACGGTCATCTTGTCGACGGTTCTCAATGCCGGTGAACGGTCAGCTGCGCGCGAGTTCTACGATGCCGATTCCATGACGAATGTGATTGTTTCGCGCGCGAAGGACCGTTTTATCGTCGTGACAGCGCACGGTGGTGTGCGCTTCAGTCGAAATATCTCGGCGTTGCTTGAATACATTGAGATGTACGATCCTAGTTCTGTCATCCAATCGGACATTGTGTCAATCTTTGATGTCCTGTACAGCGCTTACAGCGAGTCGTTGGAGCGCTATTCGCGCGCCAAATGGGCCGATCGTCGGCGCTCTCCCGCCGAGAACGTCGCGGACCAGTGCCTGCGCGAGATTCTTGCGGAACCGGCCTATTCGCGCTTTGGTTATCAGATCGAGGTGTTCCTTAAAGATGCGCTGCCGAATACGCGTCGACTCAGCGAGGAACAGCGTACCTTCACGTTCACGGATAGTGCGCTTGATTTCGGCGTGTATTCGCGGGTGACCGGTCGCCTCGTCCTCGCCATCGAGGTCGATGGCTGGAAGTACCACGGTGCCAGTGATACTCAGCGCAAGCGCGACGCCCTCAAGGATTCGATCATGGCCGCCTATGGGGTCCCAGTCTTGCGCCTGCCGACAAACGGGTCGGGGGAGGAGCGCCTCATCCGGGAGGCGCTGGACAAGCTGCTCTGAGCGGGGGCTTGTGTCCGTTTGGTGGTCGGCCTTGACGGTGGGTCCGTTGGTCGCCAGTGCGTGTGTGTTTGTTGTTTGACGAGGTCGGGGCGGGGTTGGGTGGCGGCGTGCACGTTTGTGCGGGTTGGGTGGGAGAACGTGCCGTGGTGTTTACTGCATATTCTTGGTGTTTCGTGTCGGTTCTGCGCGTAATCTGACGGGAATAGGAAGTGCTTCCAGTGTCGGAAGCGCCCAGGAGGAGACCTCACAGGAGAGGTGTATGCATCATGATGGTCCCGCCCCTATCTGAACGTCCTGTGACTGAGGAGGACGAGGAGCAGTTCCGCCGCGAGTCCGCCCCGCGCAGGTACACGCTGCGCGAGAGATGGGCTGATTATCGGGCTGATGTGAAGCGCAACCGGCCCAAGGGAGCCAAGGCTCGTTTTCGGGCGTGGATGGACGCCGACGCCGTCGATTGGGGGATTCGCGTCGCCGTCGTGTTCTTGTTCATTGGCGGATCCTACTCTCTGTACATCAACGGTGTTGCTTACGGCTGGTGGCACGCCTGGGGTGAAAAGCCCACCGTTGCGGCGACGACTACCCCCGCTGCTCGGCCGTCGCCGTCCGCATCGAGCGAGCCCGCCATGTCGGGTGGCTACGAGATCGGCCCCGACGGCGTTCTCGTACGTCCTGCCGAACACGCCGCCTCGACCTACACCAAACCCGAACTACCCGAGGAGGCCAAGGAGCACACAGAACGTGGGGCTGAGCTCGCCGCGGAGTACCTCATCGACACGATTACCTACGCGTGGAACACCGGAGACACACAGCCCTTCGAAGACATCACAGAGCCCGGAAAAGAAGTTCGAGAGACGTACATTCACAACGTCAACGAACTCTATTCCCACGGCTGGATGTACGACAGCAGCTCTACGGTGACGAAAATCCTACAAGTCGCTCCGGTAGACACGGAAGAACATCCCAAAGTTGAGCCTGACACAATTCTAGTCATCTTTGATATTGAGTCGAGTAATGGCACTGCATGTATTGATCAAAGAATCTTTATCAGCGAAGGCACGTACCCATCAAGAGTATTCCTACATATGACATGGAAGAATGGACGTTGGATCGATACAGGGATGGGAGTAACTCATGACACTGAAAGCTAGTATTACACTTTCCTGCTCATTCGCAATTGCTCTCATATGCGCGTGCCCACATAACGCCCAAGCAATTACAAATCCCGTGCCGACGAGTGCTTCAGATCTCTGCTCTGACTCCGGCACTTCAACATTCAACTTCTGTTCAGTCGGAGTTGACGACACCGTAAATACAACTATGCAATATAACAGCAATCAGCAATCTCCGGGACAGGATGGGGATAGTTCTTCGTCGACTCTGGATGATCAGAGGGCGCAGAAAACAGCTGATAATACGCCTGATCCTCGTGCGTTGGCGTATGCGGAGTGGGCTCGTTGCAAGGCAGCAGCTCCAGGAAAGGGACCTAAAGGCAGTGCTGCCTCTAGCACGAACTACGACGATGCGTGTCCTCTTCCTCCAGCACCGCAACGCGGCAACGATCAAGCCCAGGATCCTGGGCGCCAGCCCACAACGGAGGATATCCTCTACGCCGCCGCCACGGTGATTCACGCCGACGGCGCTGGGTTGTACAAGCGCCCACTGAACGTCTCGTACACGAACAAATACATTCCCTCTATTGTTGCGGTCACCAGTCCCACCCAGACCCACGTCATCAACCTGTTGGGCCACGACATCACGATCACGCTCACGGCCACGAGTTATGAGTGGAGTTGGGGTGATGGGACCCCGAACCTGGTCACCACGTCCACGGGTTCGGTGTGGCAAGAGGGCATGGACCTCAACACCGACCCGAGGTTGATCCGCCACTACTACACGCCCCCGCAGGGGTGGCGCTCCATGTTGGACGGCCCTTACCCGCATGAGGACCGCGAGATCACGCTGACCACCACGTGGAGTGGAACAGCCACGAATCCCTTCACCGGGGAGACCCAGACCATCAACGGCCTGGTCACCACCACCGAGACCACCGGCAAGTTCCCCCCTGTCCCACCTCGTCATCAACAACACCGACACCTGGGAAGAAAAACAAGGCCACTAACCCTAGCCGCCCGAGCGAACGTAACCACTGCACACGCGACATTGGAAACAGGCAAGGCTAAGGAGCACGCGCCATGATGGTCCCACCTCTATCCGAACGTCCCGTGAACGAGGAGGACGAGGAGCAGTTCCGCCGCGAGTCCGCCCCGCGTAAGTACACGCTGTGGGAGCGGTGGAGTGATTATCGGGCTGATGTGAAACGCAACCGACCCAAGGGAGCAAAGGCGCGGCTTCGCGCGTGGATGGACGCCGACGCCGTGGACTGGGGGATCCGCGTCGCCATCGTGTTCTTGTTCATCGGCGGATCCTACTCCCTGTACATCAACGGTGTCGCTTACGGCTGGTGGCACGCCTGGGGTGAGAAACCCACCGTTGCGGCGACAACCACCCCCGCAGCTCGGCCTTCGCCATCCGCATCGAGCGAACCTGCCATGTCCGGCGGCTACGAAATCGGACCCGACGGAGTTCTCGTGCGCCCCGCCGAGCATGCCGCCTCGACCTACACCAAACCCGAACTACCCGAAGAAGCCAAAGAAAACACCGAGCGGGGCGCAGAACTCGCCGCCGAGTACTACCACGCGCTCCTCACCTATGCTTGGAATACAGGTGATACGCAACCCCTCGAAGACATGTCCGAAGATGGAGATGATCTGCGAGACTTCTACATCAGCGCAATTCACGAATTATACGATCACGGTTGGGCGTACGACGTGACATCAACGGTGACGCGCATCGTTTCCGTTGAACCTATTACAGAAGGGAGACTAGGAGCTCAAGCGAACACAATCGCAGTGGTATTCGGTGTGACTTCAAGCAATGGAGTCAGATGTGTTGGACAGAAAACTAGCGTCGAGAGCAACGAGTACAATTCGACCTTCGCGTACTATGTCACCTGGAAGAATGGGCGATGGGTCATTACTAGCGGGAGCATGGCTCGTGAAAACTAGCGGTAAGACACGCTTGACGTTGTCACTTCTCGCAGGACTTCTTGTCCTTTGCATAAATGCAAGCTCCGCGATGGCAGCAGACATTTTTGCACCGCCAAGTGAGGGCTGTGAGAATCTCATGGGACAAAGTACGAATCTTTGTGTTCAGGGGAATCGAAACACTCTCGGCGTTTATTTGCAGGAATTGGTCGATGCTCACTCGTCGGGGCAGCCGTCGAGTGGTGGTGGTTCGTCGTCTGTGGATGCTCAGAGGGCTCTGGAGGCGGCTGATTCTGCGCCTGATCCTCGTGCGTTGGCGTGTGAGGAGTGGGCTCGTTGCAAGGCACCATGTCCACGGGTTCGGTGTGGCAAGACGGCATGGACCTCAACACTGACCCGAGGTTGATCCGCCACTACTACACCCCACCCCAAGGGTGGCGCTCCATGCTCGATGGCCCATACCCGCATGAGGACCGCGAAATCACGCTCACCACCACGTGGAGTGGAACAGCCGCCAACCCCTTCAGCGGGAAGACCCAGACTATCAACGGCCTGGTCACCACCACCGAGACCACCGGCAAGTTCCCCCTGTCCCACCTGGTCATCAACAACACCGACACCTGGGAAGAAAAACAAGGCCACTAGTCACAGGCTGACCCAGACTGCGCCCTCTCCACATGAGGTGGGTTGTGGCGTGGTGGTCCGGCGCGTCGTCAAGTCAGTCGGGAAGGGCTGCGAATCGCTCCCTCACGCGTTGGCAGTACCCTTCACCGATCTCTATCAATGCTTTGATTGTTCGATAAATTTCAGAGTTCTGTTCCGTCGACATATTGTGGCCGCGTCCATAGTAATTTCAAGGTTCTTGTTCAGGCGAGCATTGAGCTTCCGCACCTCATGCACTGAGTGTTCCAGCATTCCTTCGCTATTTACTAGACGCAGATAAGTGTAGAGAAGGGTGGAATAGTTGTGTACGATGAGTTTTTTGTAGCTCTTTCCCAGTGAACTCTTCCTAACAGATTTGGAAGTGGGGTTGCGTCCGCATAGCCACATGCCTTGACGAAGAACTTGATTGTCGAAAGGGGTCTCCTGATCTGTACCTGCCGCGTGTATGGGAGCGGGAATGTGTACCTTCGATAGTAAGCAAGAACCGTGAGACACGGCGTTGCGCAGCTTTCGCACAATGAATAGGAGATGTTCGAGAGGTGCTTCCTGTCCCTTGATGTGGCAGTATGACGAGTATAGGCGTGCCTGGGAAGCGAACGTTCCGAGTTCCCACCAATGCCATAGGGAGCGATCAGTTCCGCAGTGCTGCAATAGATCCTCAACGTATGGATTGGAGGGAGCTGGCGTCTGTTCTGCGTGCCAACTCACCCCTGATTCTCGAAGGATTCGATCTGCCATGCCCGGATCGTTTCCTCCATGAGTTGGGCGTTGAGCCATACTTTCAGCGCGTGTTCGATAGCCAGACAGTGGTCGAGGCACAGACGGCTCAATGCGATGTCCATTCGCGATAGTTCGACGAGATGTGCGAAGTCGCAGGAGAACTTTCCGTCATCGCCGCGCCGGTAGTTATGTCTGTAGGACTTGAGCTTGTAGTAGTACGTGTTCTCTCGAAGGAACGTCCGCGCATCATCCTCCGACATGATGCTGAATGTGATACCGGATTCTCGGAGATGGTTTATCTGCTCATCTAATCCGTAATGGTGCATGCGTTCATCAGGGTTAAGGGTCAAAATGTGTGTCCGGAATCGCGGATTTTCACGGATTGACCTGTAGGTTTCCGGAAAGTATATGCTCCGGAAGCATATATCTAGCCCCCGACGGGAAATCCTCGGTGTGGCAGCCGTGATGTGCTATGCGCGGCGTGGTGTGGTGTCGCAATGTCGAAGAACCAACCACGCTGCCACTGCGGCGGTGAAATGAAACGCAACGGCACCACCAGCAAAGGCACCACCAGATGGCGCTGCAAACAATGCGGCGCCTCCAGCGTCAAACGTCGAAACGACATCACCAACGCGGCAGTGTTCACCCAGTTCATCGAGCATTGCACCACCGCAATATCACTCGACGACCTAGCCAAACGAAACGGTGTTAGCCGCGCCACCATGAAGCGGCGCTTCAAGTGGTGCTGGCTCGTTGATGTGCCTGACCCCACCGCCGGCCACCACAAGCGGATCTACGACCAGGTATTTCTCGATGGCACCTACACCGCCGGTGGCTGCCTGATCGTCGCGGCGACCATCGACCACGTGATCGCCTGGCACTGGTGCAAACACGAAACCACCCGCGACTACCAACTGCTGCTTGAACGCATCGAAGCCCCACTCATCGCCGTCATCGACGGCGGCCAAGGCGCATACAGCGCAATCAAAAAGTGCTGGCCGACTACGAAAATTCAACGCTGCCTCGTCCACGCCCAACGCGTGGTCCGCCGCTACACCACCACCAACCCACGCACCGATGCCGGGCGCACCATCTACCGACTTGCGCTGAAACTGACCCGGATCACCACACTGGATGAAGCCGCCGCGTGGGGTGTGCAACTGCACGAGTTTTCAACGATCTACCGGGAATGGATGAACGAGAAAACCATGATCAAAGACCCCAAAACAGGTGCATGGACCCGCGTGTGGACCCACCACAACGTGCGCAAGGCCTACAACAGCCTCAACCATCTTTGGCGGTCCGAGATGCTGTTTGTCTACCTCAACCCGCCAGCAGGAGTCCTTGCGCCCGAGCGGATCAAATCCACCACCAACAGCTTAGAAGGCGGCATCAACGCCCAGCTCAAACTGCTCGCCAGAACCCACCGCGGCAGATCAGGCGAACGACAACGCCGCATGCTGGATTGGTGGCTCTACTTAAAAACGGAACTGCCTGACGATCCAGTACGAATCGCCAGGCAGTCCGACTGGGGCCAGGGCCAACTCGCCAAAGTATCCACCCTGACCCAAACCGAGAACCAAGCCGACCACGAAACAGGACGCCCAGCCCTCTACGACAACGCTATCGACACCGACTACACCCACTCAATCGGCATTCAAAAAGGCCAAATCTAACCCCCGCGACACGCCGAGCCAGACACACATTTTGACCCTTAACCCGTTCATCACCTTCGAAGTTGCGCAGTAATAAAAAGGAGGGAATGCGACCAATATGGTCGATCCCCCTCCCGACCCGGCCCGGCGAACCAGGCTAAGCCTACGTTGTACATCGATGATATCACCCCGCCATCTGCGCATGTCAAGCTCAGGCGGCACGTGTCCGTGGAGACGGCCCCCACGTCGACGTGAAACGCGCGTGAAACATGGTCGTGGCCCTACGCCACCACCATGGCTCCCGTGCCCGCGCACATGAGGGTGAGACCCGCCAGGTAGCGACGCGTGAAACGCTCGTGAAACACGGCCGCCGAGAAGGCGACGGTCACCAGGATCGACAGCTTGTCGATGGGTACGACAACGGAGGCGGGTCCGTCCTTGAGCGCGTGATAGTACGCCAGCCACGACGCGCAGGTCGCGGCCCCCGACGCGACAATGAAGGCCAGCTCGCGCGTGGGGATAGCCCGCACGTCCCGAAGTTGGCCCTGCACGCCCACGATCACCCACGCCATGGCCAGCACAACGACCGTGCGCACGGCTGTCCCCAGCGTCGGATCGACCCCCGAAATCCCGACCTTTCCGAGAATTGACGTGAGCGCCGCGAACAGAGCGGAGGCGAGCGCGTACACCAGCCAGCTGCCACCCCCGCGCAGCGCACGAGGCAGCCCAGAAAGGTCGGAGGGGTCGACCATGAGCAGGGTCCCCGCCGTGATCACAACGATCCCGACAACACCCCAGGCGGTCACAGGCTCGCTCAGCAGGATCAAGGCCAGAAGGATCGCCAGGACCGTCGACAGCTTGTCGATGGGAGCCACCCGAGACACGTTTCCCCGCGCCAGCGCCGCGAAGTAACACAGCCACGAGGCCCCGGTTGCCAAGCCCGACAGGACTAAGAACAGCAGCGAGCGTGCGTCGATAGCGCCCAGGGACGACGCCGATCCGACCAGAGCAGCCATGCCCCACGCCCCCGCGGCCACGACGACCGTTCGAAGGGCTGTCGCCACGGTGGAACGTGTCGTCGCGACCCCCGCCTTCGCGAGGATCGACGTGAGCCCGGCGAACAGGGCAGACAAACACGCGGCGATGATCCACACACACCAACTGTAGAGCCTCGTTCTCCGAGGCCGGGGCCGGGCGCGCGTCACGGCGGAAATCAGCCCCGGCCTCGTCAGGCGTGCACGGAGGAAGCGGCCCATTCGCGCTAGAGTGATTGCACCAAGACATGAGCAGTCAGCGCGTGCCGAGACGTGGAGGACCACAATGCCCGACAAGATGAACGACGTCGCTGTGGACGCCGAGCTGCGCGGATACACGAACGAACAGGCCTCCGAGGCGGAGCAGCGCGCGATCGAATTCCTCACGAAGGCTGTTCGGATTCCGGGAGTGCGCGTCGACCGTGACAGGTACCTGCGCAAGGCGCTCGACAAAGTCAAGGCAACTGACGACGTGATCGATCGCGCCCTCGCATCGAGCCCCGCGGCCGCGGGCGTCCCTCTGGGAGTCCTCGATTTCCCTCGCGGACGAAGCTATCTCCTACGAGACAAACAAGTCCGCCGCCTTGTCCTTCGCGGCGGGCATCCCCGGCGGCTTCGCGATGCTCGGCACGATCCCGGCGGACCTGACTCAGTACTACGTGCACGCGCTGCGGATCATGCAAAAACTCGCCTACCTGTACGGCTGGCGCGACCTCCTCGCGGACGTCGACGCGGGGGAGGACGAGACAATCGGCGTGCTCGCGGTATTTTTCGGCGTCATGCTGGGGGTTGGCGGCGCCGCCCAGTCGCTGACGGCTTTCGCGCGAATCGCCGCCAAGACTGCCTACCAGAAGCACGTGACCAAGCGGGCTCTCATGAGTATCACGTGGTACCCGGTCGTCAAGTACTCGCTGCGCGTCATCGGTATCAACATCACGAAGAACACTTTCTCCAAAGGTGTCTCAAAGGTGCTCCCCATCATCGGCGGATTTGTGTCGAGTGGCCTGACCTTCACGGCGTTGCAGACGCAGTCTTCTCGCCTCAAGGGTCACCTGCGGCAGATTCCCCCTGCCGGCTTCGATGCCGAGGCCTGGGCGCAGCACCTCACCGTCGCAGGCTCGGCACAGAGCAAACAGGTTGTGACGGAGGACGTTCAGGAAACCATGAAAGGCAAGGCGAAGGTCGTGATGCTCGGCGCTAAAAGCGCGGCCTCGGGTATCGCCGACGGAGCCAGTGCCGTCGCCGGCGGCGTCAAGGGGCGCCTCAACCGACGCAAGTGATCGCTCATTGACGAGGCCGTGGTCGGGTCCCGGCCACACCCGCGCGGTGCGCACCATACCGGGCCCCGGCCTCGTGCCACCGTGTTTAACGCGCCACTGTTTCACCTCCCCGCCCGCCCACCCGAGGGCAAACCTGCCACGATATGCGGGTGAGTGACACGAAGACACTGGCCCTGCTCTCCTCGACGCAAGAGGCTGGACCCCTGATCCTCCAGGCCTTCGCCTGGGATATGACCGCGGATGCGAGCCACTGGCGCTACCTCGCCGAGCACGCGCAAGCGATCGCCGACCTGGGCGTCACCATCATCTGGCTGCCGCCCGCCTACAAGGGCCATGGCGGCGTCAAGGACGTCGGCTACGGCGTCTACGACCTGTACGACCTGGGCGAATTCGACCAGAAGGGGTCCGTGCCCACGAAGTACGGGACGAAGGACGAATACCTGGCCGCCATCGACGCCCTGCACGAGGCGGGGATCGCCGTGTGCGCCGACATCGTCCTCAACCACCGCATGGGCGCGGATGCCTCCGAGACCGTGCGAGCTACCCCGATCAACCCCCATAACCGTCATGAGGCCATTGGAGAGCCCGAGACGATCGAGGCGTGGACCCGCTTCACGTTCCCGGGACGCGCCGGCGCCTACTCGGACTTCACGTGGGACTGGACGTGCTTCCACGGCATTGACTGGGACGCGGCGACGGGGCGCGAGGGACTGTGGCTTTTCGAGGGCAAGCACTGGAACGAGTCCGTCGACACCGAGTTCGGTAACTTCGACTACCTCATGGGCTGCGACGTGCACGTCACAGACCCGCGGGTTAGCGAGGAACTGGACCGGTGGGGCCGCTGGTACGTGGAGACGACCGGCGTGGACGCGCTGCGCCTAGACGCCGTCAAGCACGTGGGTTCGGACTTCTACGCGCGCTGGCTCGAAGACCTGCGCACCTCCACCGGCCGTCTGCTCCCTGCCGTCGGCGAGTACTGGAGCGGAGACGTGCGCGAGCTTGAGCAGTACCTGCGCGAAGTCCCCAACGCGATGCTCTTTGACGTGCCCCTGCACTTCCACCTCCACCAGGCCTCGGTCTCTGACGGCAACGTCGACTTGTCGCGCCTGTGGGAGGGCACGCTGACGGCATCGATCCCGGAGTTGTCCGTCACCTTCGTCGAAAACCACGACACCCAGCCTGGACAGTCGCTGGCCTCCACGGTCGCCTCCTGGTTCAAGGCTGCCGCCTACGCGCTCATCCTCCTCAACGAGGCCGGGGTGCCCTGCGTCTTCTGGGGCGACCTCCTGGGGACCCCCGAGACCGGCGACCTGCCCGCCGTGCGTGAGCTCCCGCTCCTCATGGGTGTGCGCTTCCGCGCCGCGATCGGCCCGCAGCACAACGCCTTCGACGACCCGGACGTCGTCGGTTTCGCCCGCGAAGGCAGGGCGGACGTGCCCGGCACGGGGTGTGCCGTCATCCTGTCCGACCGCCACGCCGCCGAGAAGACCCTCTACGTGGGGCGCCACCACGCTGGCGAAGACTGGGAGTGCATGATCGGAGGCCACCCCGACGTGCGCGTCGCCGACGACGGCACGCTCACGGGCGTCGTCAGTGACGGTGGTCTGAGCGTCTACGTGCCGCGCGTGAACGCCTGACGCGGCTCCGGCCTCGTCCCAATCGACGAGGCCGGGGTCAGTGTGCCCTCGCGGCTCACCGAAGCGGCGGCGCGTGACGGAGGCAGCTACTCGTGCGCGGTACCCAACGCGAGTGCAATCGTTTGCGTCGGCACGATGAGCTGCAGCGGGGCGATGGGAGAGACCAGTGCGTCAACGTGATGCGTGTAGAAGTCGCGTGCGTGCTCGTCCTTGCAGTGGATGAGCAGCGCGGCGATTCCGAACTGGTCCGATGCCGCGAAAGTCCGGCGAAGCGCGTCGAGCAGGAGCGTCGCGCCCACACCCTGCCCCTGCACTCGGCGGTCAACCGCGAGCCTGGCCAGGAGCATGCATGGGATTGACCGGGGTCGGTGGGCAGCAAAGTCATCCGGCGACCACTCGCGCCGAATCGTTGCTGCCGCTAGCGCGTAGTAGCCGGCGATACGCCCGCTCTGCTGGCACACGTAGGTCACCGCGTTGTTGGCCCGCTGGTTTTGCCACGCATAGCGGTGAAACCAGGTGTCCAGTTCGTCGTTTCCGCACGTGAAATCACTGCGCTTGTCATGGCGCGCCAACCGGCGGGGAGCGTCGAGCACCGGGATCTCTAGTCCGTCCATGTCAGCGTCGATCCGACGGGGGAGGGGCGGGCGGCGAGCGCTTGGATTTTTGTCGTCGGAAGCGGCGCGTCCAGGGCCTCCAACAGGCGCTCGAAATCCTCGTCTGTTGCGACGAACTCCGTGCGGTCCGCCAGCGCCTGATCCGCGCGTTCCAGCGCGGACGCGAGGACAAAATCGCTCAGCGACGTCTGCGTAGTGCTCGCGACGTAGCGCAGCTTCTCCTCCTGCGCAGGTGTCAAACGCAGGTTGATACGAGATGACTTTGTGGCAGTTGCGTGCGCAGACATGCTGTACTCCTTTCCACTCGTACATACATTGTATGCCGGATCGGAGCGAGTGGCGACAGGTAAGCGCATAACGAACCCAGGCCTCGTCAATGGGGACGAGGCCCGGGTCAGTGTGCACTCGCGGCTCACCGAAGCGGCGGCGCGGGTGGTTCGGGGAGTTTACTCCTGCGTGCCGCCCAGGGCGGGGATGCGCTCGATCTGATCCTTGAAGAAGGACTCGGCGCTGGTGATGAAACGGTCGATGTTCATGGACACCTGCGAGTCCGTCAGGCCCAGGCGAGCGGTCACGAACTGCTCAGCACACAGGCGTTGGCGGCCGTCGTCCAGGGAGGCAACGTAGACCTTGGGCCACGTCGCGGACGTATTCCAGTCGTTGCACGCCTGGAGCAGACGCTGGCGCAGCTCCATCGACACCTCCTCGCGAACGGCGCCCCACATGCTCAGGTCCGCGCCGTCGTTGACGACAGAGAACATGTAGAAGCCGTGCGTGAAGCCGGTGTGCAGGCGGTTGTCGTTGACCTCGTAGTTGTAGTCGTTCGCTTCGAAGAAATCGACGATGCGCGCCAGCTCCACCGGGCGCACGATCCGGCGGCGGTCCAGCGCACGGTTGCATTGCTCGATGATCTCAGGCGCGTACTCGTTGGTTGGGTCCATCGCGAGGCACTGCTCCAGGTAGGTCAGCGCACTCTCTTCCTTGTCCTGCCAGTACAGGGCGGTACCGATGCGGTAGTACCACACGGGGTCAGCCATGCCTTCGGCTTCGATACCGCGCAGCAGCTCGACCGCGTGCGCGATGAGTTCTTGGAACGAATCCATGTAGGGCTGCGCGTAGTTAATGTAGGCGCGCGCCAGCAACCCCGTCAGCTCATAGTCCAGTGAGGTCGGCGCTTCGCGTTCGATGAGCGCGATGATCTTCTGGTGTTCGTTCTCTTCGTGCAGGGCGTTGACCTGTGCGATGAGCTGTGAGCGCGAGTTCACGGTCGTTCCTCCAACGTGAGGTCATGAGTGATTACCGAAACACAAGCATAACAGGGGAGCCATGCTGTCCGAGGCGCGGGAGAGAACGCCACTGTGTAGGGTTGCAGTATGACGGACAACACTGAGAACGAGGAGCCTTGCATCGACGAGGCGCGTGCGCGCATGAGCCCTGGGGACGCGGCTGAATGGGAGGAGATTCAGGGCTGGAAAGAAGAGCAAATGAGCCCGAAGAATCCGCGTGTTATTTCTCGGCGCATCCGCTCGTTCGTCCTGACGCCCGTCCGTAAACTTGTTGCGTTCGCACGCAAGGTCCCCGGCTGCGGCGCCATCATGTCGTGGGTGTCGGGCAAGACGCTGGCCCTGATCGACAAGGCCACGTCCGTGTCGGAGACGTCGGTGGGTCGACGCCAAATCCTGAAGGCCTATCGCAAGGCAGGCTATAACGTCGAGACCATCGAAGATATCCGCACTCTGAGCCTCGAAGAGGTTCGAGCGGTCAAGCCTCACCTGCGAGGTTTGTACGCGTGTGCTGCAGGTGCGGAGGGCGCTGTTAGCGGCGTGATCGCGTCGGGCGGCGCGGTGGCCGCCATCCTTGGTTTGGGCATCGCATCCGCGCCGGGCATCGCGCTCACAACCTCGGCGATCGCCCTCGACATCACGATGTTCCTGGGAGGCGCGACGCGACTGGTCTCCCATATGGCCGCCTACTACGGCTATGACACGACGGACCCCGCCGAGAACCTCTTTGCCACGATGGTGCTGTCGCAGGCGATCGATCCCACGAGCACCGGGGAAGAGGCGACCGTGGAAAAAGAGACGACGATGCGTACCCTCAACAAGGTCATGAGTGGCATCACGAAGCGCGGACCGATGAACGGCGTGAGCAACAACGTGATCACGGCGACTATCAATTCGTTGTTCGCCTCGCTCGGGGTTCGACTGGCAGGTATGAAGCTCGCGCAGATCGTGCCGCTCGTGGGCGTCGTCGTGGGCGTCTATTTGAACGCGTCCCTCATGCGAAGAATTGGAGACACGGCCGATCATCTCTATCGGGAGCGCTTCCTGGCGGAACGCTACGGTTACATCGACGAGGCCGGGGAAGACTCCTCGGGCGCCGTGAGCAACGCGGTGGCTGACGAGATCAGCGCCGACATTGCCTACTACGTGGAGCTGGCACAAAAAGAGTCTCCCCAGCTCTAACACGCCAATCCTGGGCACGGTTGCTGGTGGCGAGAATACGAGCGTGTGCCCCACGGTCGCGCTCAGACCCTCGCGGGTGTGTCGTGTTATAGGACATCACGTGTGGGTCGGTGGTCAGTTCCAGGAGCGGCGGACGGATGTGCTCAGTTCAGGGGTGGCCTCATTGGCTCCAGGGGTGGCGCCATCGGCCGGACAGGTGGCTGCTTGGGTCCCTTCATGCGCAGGTTAACCCCACAGGTGGTAGTCCAGGCGGGCCGCCCACACTGCCACCTATCGGGCCCAGCTGCGCAGGAACGAGTATGCGTGGCGGCAGCTGACGGGCCTACCACTCGCGGATAGGTTAGGCGCTTGCGGATAGGTTCAGCCTTCGCGGATAGGTTAGGCGCTCGCGGATAGGTTACGAAGCTATCCGCATGCCCGCTTCCTATCCACATTCGAGGATAACAAGCTCAACCGCGGCCATTTACGGAGGCAATCGACGCAGGGGTGGTGCCATCGCCCACAGGGATGGCGGCATCATCCACGGGGGGTGGCAGGATCGGCCGGACAGGTGGATACCTGGGCCCCTTCACTGCGCAGGTTAACCCCACAGGTGGTAGTCCAGGCGGGCCGCCCACACTGCCACCTATCGGGCCCAGCTGCGCAGGAACGGGTTACCACTACCAGCAAAAGGGCCCACCGACCCACACGCGCACAGTCCGGGGCCCGCGCGCAGAATCACGGGGTTAATGTACAGACGCTGCCCACACGAAGACGAGAGCAGATGCCACCACCTTCTATACCGACTTTCCCGCACCAGAAAGCCAAAAAGTCGCGCTACCAGCAACACGCAGTATCCTATAATCCCTATAACCCGTCTTTCCCGCGCGACAAAGCCGAAAAGTCACGCTCCCAGCAACACGATTTGTCCATCCTCATAGTTGGTCCCAACCAACTAAAATGCCGACTTTCCCGCACCAGAAAGCCAAAAAGTTGCACTACCAGCAACACGCAGTGTCCTATAACCCGGTGTGTCGGCGTGCGGGTGTCTCACGCAGTGACGGGCGTTCGCTGGTGCGAACGCCCGTCAGGCTGTCGGTTTAGTTCCTGGAGTTCCAGTTCTGCCAGTCGTCGTCCTGCGCGTCGACGGCGATGATCGGCATGTTGGTGCTGGAGCCTGCCTCGTGTTGCGGCGGCGTCGTTGACGCGATGTCCTCCACGTCCTGCTGCTTGCGCCTCCTGGACCAGGGCCACCGCTTGCGCTTCTTGCGCGCGTCCGGCTCCTGGCGGACCTCCTCGCTCCACGAGAACTGCGATGTCCAGCTCTCCTGGAAACCTCCCTGCCCCTCCAGAGCCGGGGGAATCTGAGGAGCCGCCGGCGCGGCATCCTGCACAGGAGCGTCCTGCGGGGGTGCAGGCAGAGGAACGGGCGGAAGGTTCTCCGCGGGCGGGGGAAGCTGCCCGGCGGGCGGGAAGGGCGTCGCAGGCGGGGGAAGCTGCTGCGCGGGCGTGAACCCTTGGCCGGGTGCGGGCATCTGCTCGGGGGTGGCCATGTGCTCGGGGGTGCCGCCCTGGAGGTGCGGCTCCGGCTGGCGCGCGGCCAGGGCGTCCCAGTCGAAGGAGTCCATCTGGTCGGCGTGGGGCATCTGCACGGTCGTGAGTCCGGCGTCGCCCGCGTCTTCCTCAGACGAGGCCTGAGCGGGTGCACCCGAAACTTCCGGCTCAGGCATGACGACCGGCTCGGGGGCGGGGATCACGACGGGGAGGGCACCGCAGCGGAGTCGCGAACGGGGTCGGACTCCGCGACGTGCTCAGGCATAGGCATCGGCGCGGGGGCAGGGAGAAGCTCCGGCTCAGGCTCGGTGGCAGCGACCGGCTCGGGTTCGGGCTCGGTGGTAGCGACCGGCTCGGGTTCGGGCTCGGTGGTAGCGACCGGCTCGGGTTCGGGCTCGGTGGTAGCGACCGGCTCGGGCTCGGGCTCGGTGGTAGCGACCGGCTCGGGTTCGGGCTCGGTGGTAGCGACCGGCTCGGGCTCGGGCTCGGTGGCAGCGACCGGCTCGGGCTCGGGCTCGGCGGCGGGAGCCGCGACCGAGGCCTGTTCGGGGTTGAATCGAAGCAGCTTGATGGTCGGAACGTCGACATACTCCGGCTGCTCGGGAGCATCCGGGGCGGAGGCGGACTCAGTCACGGGTGCCGCCTGCTGTTCGGGGTTGAATCGAAGCAGCTTGACGGTCGGAACGTCGACGTACTCGGGTTGCTCGGGTTCAGCCAGAACCGGCTCGGCCACCGGCTCGGCGACCGGCTCGGCGACCGGCTCGGCGACCGGCTCGGGCTGCGCAGGCTTGAAGCGGGGGAGTTTGACGGTGAGCATGCCCGGGTCTTGGGGTGCGCCGGTAGTGGTGGCCTCGGTCTGGGGGGTTGCTTCCTGGGGGGCCTCGGGCTTGAAGCGGGGCAATTTGACGGTGAGCATGCCCGGGTCTTGGGGTGCGCCGGTAGTGGTGGCTTCGGTCTGGGGGGGTTGCTTCCTGGGGGCCTCGGGCTTGAAGCGGGGAGTTTGACGGTGAGCATGCCCGGGTCTTGGGGTGCGCCGACAGTGGTGGCCTCGGTCTGGGGGGGTTGCTTCCTGGGGGGGCCTCGGGCTTGAAGCGGGGGAGCTTGACGGTGAGCATGCCCGGGTCTTTGGGCGCGTCGGCAGCAGGCGCCTCGGGCGTCTCGACCGCACCGTCCTGCGGCCAGGAATCAGTGACGGCCGGGAACGATGCGTCCGCGCCGCGCTCGGCGGAGGGCCGCGCCACGGCCTCGTCAGGAAACACCGTCAAAAACTCGGTCTTGTCGCCGGGCAGGTCTCCCTGCTCAACGGTCTCCAGCAGCTGGGTCTTGTCTTCGGGCAGGCCCCGGTCCTCGAAAGTCTCCAGGATTTGCGTCTTGTCCGCGGGGGAGTTTTCGTCGCCGAAGGTCGTCAGGAGCTCGGTCCGGTCCCCCTGCATGGGCACATCGGCCTGCGCGTGCGTGGCGGCCGCACCTCCGAGCGCGCCGGACTCAGCGAACCCGGGCTGGGGTGCCACGTGCGGCTGGCCCTGGGGAGCAGGCAATCCCGGGTTATCCGAGAACATGCTCATGAGTGTCGTCACCGACTGGTCTGGGGCGCCGGCGGGCTGCGCGGGCTGGCCCTGAGAGGCCGACGCGCGACGACCGAAGCCGAAGCGCTTCTTCTGCGCCTGCTTCGGCGCGCTCTGCGGCGGCGCCTGAGGGGCGCTCTGCTGGGTCGGCACCGGGCCTGCCTGAGGCTGCCACACGAAACCGGTCTCGCGCGGGGTCAGGTCCGCGGACGGGGATTGCGCGGGCGCGTCCGACGAGGCCGGGGCGGGAGACGCTGAGGCCTCGGGAGTGAAAATCTGAACGGGCGGCGTCGTGGGTGCGGGCAGAACGGCGGAATCCTGCGACTTGTGGGCGCGTTTTGAGCGCTTGACGTAAATGAGGACGACAATCGTCACGACGACGGCGATGATGCCGACGATCAGCGCGATGAGCAAGGCGAGAGACGGGGAAGAATCCGACGCGTCCGCGGCCGCCGCCGACAGCGTTGTGAGGCCATTCGCGCTGTTCGCCAGGTCGGATGGAACAGATAGGGGCGCGGCCGCGTAGGTCCCGACAGTCGGGGCCGACACAATGAACAGGGCCCCCAGCGTTGCGCACAGGGTGCGGAAAAGTCGCATGCAATCCTCCTGACGATTGGTCACTCGATTATCGTCTGTTCGAGCGCTCAAAGCAACGAGGAAACAGTGCGCCGAGATTATCTGACCGAATGTCAAAGGAATGAATGGCGTCTGTCAAAGGCTGGAGGGGTTAACTGACAAGGTGTGCGGGGGCTCTTTCGCGTAGGATGACGAGTATCTACCTACAGTCAGGTTTTCGATCCAGCTGTGAGGTGTTATGACGTACGATCGAGGAGGGACGCTGTGAAGTGTCGACCTGCGACAAACGCAGATATCCCAGAGATGGCACGCATTATCACGGAAGGGTTCTTGGATTATCCCTTCCATGTGATGCTTCAACCCCATCTCTACCGCGCGGAGCATTACCCGCAATGTCTGAGCCTGCTCAATCGCATGATGGCGAAGCCTACGTGGAGTACAGGAATGCCCTCGTTGTCGAGCACGAAGGGGACGTCGTTGCCGTCGCGCTCATGCATGATCGGCCGATTGGCTTCTGGCCTAACTTCTTTGCTGGCGGTTATCAGCTCTTCCGCTACGGGACTCCTCGGCTGCTCATGGACTTTTCGGATGCGGCCGACGTCGGCGATCAGTACGCCCTCGACGCGGGTGACTTCGACTGGTATCTCGAGATCCTCTCGGTCGACCGGCGCATGCGGGGTCGGGGCGTGGGGCGTTGGCTTGTCGCCAAGGTGCTTCCCGACTTTGTGGCAAAGAGAGAGGCGGGCGCGCGTATGGGTTCGTGACATCGACGGAATCCAACGCGCGTTTCTATTTGAATGGCGGGTGCGAGCTCCTGGGTCGCGGGAGCACGTCTCTGAGGGGGCAGACCTGTCCGATCTGGGCCTTTCAGAAGGAAGCGAAGCTGCTCTGAGTGCGCGAAGGTTAGTCAGTATCGCCGCCGCTGCCTGAGCCCTCGTCGGGCGGTCGCGCATGATCTCTTTGCGCAGGTCGCGGCGCGTGATGCACGTCCCCTGGTTCCGTTTGACTTCAAGGACTTGAGGTCTTTTAGGGTGAAGTCATGGCAGGAACAGGCTCCGGGCGCACGTACTCTATTAAAGAGGTAGCGGCGCTTGTTGGCCTACCCCCCTCCACGCTGCGCTATTACGAGGAAGTTGGCGTCATCCCTGCCATCGCTCGCGATCCTTTCAGTGGCCACCGTATCTACACGGAGGGTGACCTGGAGTTGCTGACGTCGGTCGCGTGCCTCTCCGCCTCTGGTATGGCTATTGCTGATATGCGCGAGTTCGTGCGCTCGGGGTTGGGTGGCGATCGGGATATTTCCGAATTCATTTCCCTTCTTGAGCAGCAGGATGTGCGCCTCCAGGAGGAGGCGCAGATTATCGAGCTGCGACGTGAGTTCTTGCGCACAAAAGTTGAGTATTGGCGTGCGATCAAAAGTGGGGATGCGCTAGAAGCTGAGCGCTTGGATACTCGAGCCCGTGAGCTCGCTGAGCGCCTGAAACTCTGGACCCCTCGGTCATAAGGACCTAGTGGGGTGGGTTCACCGCCTGCTCCGAACCTCGCCCCGCTAGGGGGCACAGGGCCGCGTGCTGTATTGGTACGCGGCCCTTACTCATGCCTGATGCGCACGCCAGCAGGGGACGGTGTGGCTGAGCTCGGCTCTCTCGCCTTCGATGAGGGGGAAGGGAGTATGTGCACGTGATCTCGTCCCATGCTCCCGCCCGTCGGCCGTGGAACCGCAGCGCGCAGGGCCCGAGCGATCATGAGGGTGTCTGCGCTGCGGGCTGAGCGAGCTCCTCCGCGTGCGGGAGGTGAGTCTGAGTGCCAGGGCGCGCGGTCGTAGCCCGTCGTGCGGATGTGGATGACTCGCGAGGGGAAGAGCTCGCACGCGCGGTGGAACGCGGCCTCGACGAATTTGAGGGAGGCGGGGTAGGAACTGTTGGGCGCGGCAATGTGTGACATAATCATGTGAAACAAGTCATTCTCAATGAGGAGTGTGAGATGCTTTCGACCGACACCGTCTCCCTCAACCCGAACCCCCTCGTGCAGGCGCTCGGAAAGCCTGCCAAGGAGTTCACGAAGGCTGACATCATCGGCTATATCGAAGACAATCGGATCTCGATGGTGAACCTTCGCTATGTCGGCGGGGATGGGCGCCTCAAAACCCTCAATTTTGCGATTCAGTCCAAAGCGCACCTCGATCGTGTCCTCACGCTCGGCGAACGCGTCGACGGATCCTCCCTGTTCAGCTTCGTCGAGGCGACCTCCTCGGACCTCTACGTGGTCCCTCGCCTGTCGACAGCTTTCCTGAGCCCCTTTTCGGTGCTGCCCACGGTGGAGTTCCTGTGTGGCTTCTACGACGTGAGCGGCGCGCCCCTCGCCTCGGCACCGCAGGAGATCCTGCGCAAGGCCCAGCGCGCCCTCCAGGCGCAGACGGGCGCCACCCTGGAGGCGCTCGGCGAGCTCGAGTACTACCTGTTCTCGCCGGAGGACACTCTCTTCCGCGTCGAACCGCAGCGCGGCTACCACGAGTCCGGCCCCTTCTCGAAGTGGGAGAACGTGCGAACGGAGACCCTGGCACACCTGGTGAGCATGGGCTGCGCCGTCAAGTATGCCCACTCGGAGGTCGGTAACTTCGTTGCGGACGGGCGTCAGATGATCCAGCAGGAAATCGAATTCTTGCCCGTGGACGTGTGCGACGCGGCCGATCAGATGGTGCTGGCCAAGTGGGTGCTGCGCGAGGTCGCCCACTCCTATGGAATCGAGGTGTCTTTCTCGCCCAAGATCGCGGTGGGACAAGCCGGTTCCGGCATGCACTTCCACACCCGCCTCGTCAAGGATGGGGTTAACCAGTTCTCCACCGGATCCGGCCTGACCGAGGACGCGCTCAAGGTCATCGGAGGCTACCTCTCCCACGCGGCCTCGCTGACCGCCTTCGGCAACACCGTGCCCACGTCGTTCCTGCGCCTCGTGCCCCACCAGGAGGCGCCGACCGCGATCTGCTGGGGCGATCGCAACCGCTCGGTCCTCGTGCGTGTTCCCCTCGGCTGGCAAAACATCGACGACTCGATGTTCCGCGACGCGAACCCGGGGGAGCCTCCCATCGCGAACCTGCCCAATGATTCCCAGACCATCGAGCTGCGCAGTCCAGATGGCTCGGCTGCCATCCACCTGCTCCTTGCTGGTATTACGGTGGCCGCGCGCATCGGGCTGACGCGACCCGGCATGGCCGACTACGCGAGCAAGCGCAAAGTTGACGGCGACGCCTCGCAGACCCCGGGGCTCGACCAGCTTCCCTCGTCGTGTTTCGAGGCCGCCGGTCGCCTGCTCGCCCAGCGCGACGATTACGAGGAGGGCGGCGTCTTCCCGGCCGGTCTCATCGACTCGTGGGCCGGGCGCCTGGTGGACCTGGGCGATATGCACCTGCGCGACGACCTGGCTGACTCGCGCGTCTCAGTCGAAGAGCTCGTCGAGCGTTACTTCCACATCGGATAGCAGCACGGCCCCAGCCTCGAAGGGACGAGGCCGGGGCCGCCCTGCGCCGAGCGCGCACCTCATCAGGGGGCCGGGGGAGGCGGCGCGAAGCGCTGATCGACACTCGGTGCCGGGGGTGCGTCGACGGGGAGTGGTCCGGTGCCGGGGGCACGTCCGAGGGAGAAACGGCCTGCGGCGCCGGGGGCGCAGCGGCAGGGGGAGGCTCCGGGGCCAGCCGGTCCGAGATGGGAGCGGGGGCGGCGTAGGGGGCCGAGGCCTCGTCGGCTCCCATGGCCAGCTGGCGCTGGGCGGCGCGCATCGCCGCGTCATGCTCGAATTGCGCGTCGGCCGCGGCGCGGCGAGACCTGGCGGACCAGCGAATGAGCGCACCGACAAGGGCGAGGACGAGGACCGCGCCGGTGATCCCCGCAATCATGGTCAGAGACGAGCGCGAGGAACCCCCGCCTCGTTGCGAAGAAGCGGTAGTGGACACCGGAGCAGTGGGCGAGGGGGAAGGAGAAGCGGCCAGATCCGCCGCGTCCGGGCTGACCGTGCCCACCGCGCTGACGTCATCGCGCACATTCGTCCACGTCACCGTGGACGCGTCCGTCCGCGTGGACGCGCCCGCGGAGGAAATGACGCCGCCGTGGGAGGCCTCCACAATCTCGGAGGAGTGAGCCACCAGCGTCACGGACTCGATCGTGGCAACCGCCTCCGGGGAAGAAAAACCCTCCAACAGGGAGGCGGAAACAGAATGAAAATGGAACACGCCGCCATCGTCGACGGTCACGATCTCGGCGCCAGCATCCTCCAGCACCCACGTGAAGCGGCAACCCGCCACGCCATCGACGTCAACCGACACGGTGGAGGATGCGCGCGCACCCGTGCCCATCGACTGGCACTGCTCGCCGAGCAACGGCTGGGTCGTCGACAGCGTCACCTCGTGTGTCGCGCTGACGCCCGGCGTGACGTCGTAGACCTCCACAAGGTGGATCGGGGTCGCCTCATCCGCGAAGGCGGGCGCCCCGAGCGCGCACAGCGCGACCGTGCCCACCGCGCAGGACAGGATGCGGGCGAACCTCACGCGGCCTCGTCCTCGGCGCGTAGGCGAGGAACCGACGTCTTGGAGGGCTTGACGCCCACCTTGTCCGCGTAAAACGCGCGGATCACGTCCATGTCGGCGCGCACGTCGCCCGTCAGGCGATACGTCGGACCCCAGCCGAACGTGCGGGTGTTGCGGTCGATGAAGCCCAGCTGAATCGGGACGTCCGCCTCCATGGCGATGCGGTAAAGCCGGACTTCCAGAACTCACGCGGCGAGCGCGTGCCCTTCGGAGTAATGCACAGGGTAAAGGAGTCGGACTCGCGGATACGCTGCACGACCTGCTCGACCAGGCCGTGCGCGGCGCTGCGCTCCACGGGAACCGCGCCGATCTTCTTGACGAACCAACCCAGCACCGGGGCCTTGACGACGGAATCCTTCACCAGGAAGGAGAACGTGCGTCCGGACTTCCACATGGAAATCGCCATGAAGACGCCGTCCCAATTCGACGTGTGCGGGGCGCCGATGACGATGACCTTGTCCGGCAGGGGCTGCGTGGACAGCTTCCACCGGGAAAGAGACAGGTACGCGGACGCGATCGCTGAGGTGAGAGCCATGGGGGCCTTTCTGGTCGGAGCTGCCATCAATCCTACCCGCGCCCGCCTCAGTTGATCGTCTCCACGGCAAGGGTCTGCGTCATGATGTGGGGGTGGCCCGGCCACAGCGTCAGCGCACGCTCGCGCACTGCGGCGGTCTCGACGCACACGAAGTTCTGCCATTCGCCTTCGCCCACGTCGCTCATGCCAGCCGCCCCGGCCGACCAGGGATTCCACACGATCGTCGAACCCGAGCCGTTCTTGTCGACGATGATGCGCCGATCAAGCTTCGGATCGATCACCTGAACCTGCTGGGTCGTTGTGTACACGCGGTCCGTGAATCCCACGAAGCTCAGGTCCCCGCACTGCGTGGAGTAGCGGCCTCGGACTTTATCGAAGTAGCGCTCGCCGTCCAGGCCCTCAACCGTCACGTCCTTGACGTCGCCGACCCGCAGGTAGGTGTGCATGGCGGCCTCGATCGCGAAGGGGTGGTCGTCCTCGTTCGTCAGGGTCAGGGTCATGTTCAGCTCGGAACCCGCAAGGACGTCCAGGCGCGCGCAGAAGGAATGAGGGTAGAGCGCGGAGGTCTCGCCCGTGTGGTGCAGCTCGAAAGAGAACGAGGCCGGGGCGTCGTTCGCGGGTTGCGTGGAGGCCAGGAGCTTCCACGTCGAGGTGCGCGCAAAGCCGTGGGCGCCGGCTCCCGGACCGGGACGCGACGGGGAATCCTCGGGGCCGCCAAACCAGGGCAAGCACAGGGGAACGCCGCCGCGGATCGCCTTCGTGCCGTCTAAGACGGCGCGCGAGGAGAGCCACAGGACGTCCTCTTCATCCGTTGGGCGCCACGACAGGAGGTGGGCACCGAAGGGGGGTGATCTGCGTTGAGGAGGAGGGAACGGTTGCTGAGAGGGTGGCGATATCGCTCATAGTGATCAGTGAAGTGCATGGATAGTTTTGCAGCAAATAGACCGAATGGTCCAGGTGGGTGGGTAGATGACGTGGTGGATGTCGCAGGGTGGCGTGCGCATTGGCCCTCCGTATGCCGATATTCTGGAGAGGTATGTGCGTGGAATCGGTCAGTCGGCCGAATGTCCAAGGGGCTTCTGTGCCCCATCACACGCAATAATAGGTGTCCACATTTGAGGAGTCCAGATATGTCCACGCGTCCCGACCTGCGAAACGTCGCGATCGTCGCGCACGTCGATCACGGAAAGACCACGCTGGTTGACGCAATGCTCTGGCAGTCCGGAGCGTTCTCCGAGCGCGACACGGTCGAAAGACCGGCGAGCGTGTCATGGACTCCGGCGATCTCGAGCGAGAAAAGGGCATCACCATTCTCGCCAAGAACACCGCCGTCCACTACACCGGCCCCGCCGCTCAGGACCTGGGCCTTCAGGACGGCGTCACAATTAACGTCATTGACACCCCCGGTCACGCCGACTTCGGCGGCGAGGTCGAGCGAGGCCTGTCGATGGTTGACGGCGTCGTCCTCATGGTTGACGCCTCCGAGGGCCCGCTCCCTCAGACCCGCTTCGTGCTGCGCAAGGCCCTCCAGGCCCACCTGCCCGTTATCGTCGTCGTCAACAAGGTTGACCGCCCCGACTCGCGTATCGACGAGGTCGTCTCCGAGACGACCGACCTGCTGCTCTCCCTGGGTGAAGACCTCATGAACGAGGGCATCGACATCGACGTGGACTCCCTCATGGACGTCCCCGTCGTCTACGCCTCCGCCAAGGCCGGCAAGTGCTCCCTGGACAACCCCGGCGACGGCCAGCTGCCCACCGAGGACCTCGAGCCCCTCTTCGAGACCATCCTGAACCGCATCCCCGGCCCCTCCTTCGACGAGGACATGCCGCTGCAGGCCCACGTCACCAACCTGGACGCCTCGCCGTTCCTGGGCCGTCTGGCTCTGCTGCGCATCCACAACGGCACCCTGAAGAAGGGCGCCGACGTGGGACTTGCCCGCCACGACGGCACCATCCAGCGCGTGCATATCTCCGAGCTGCTGGCCACCGAAGGCCTCGAGCGCGTGTCCACCGACTCCGCCGCCCCCGGCGACATCGTCGCCGTCGCCGGCATCGAGGACATCATGATCGGAGAGTCCCTCGTCGACCTCGAGGATCCGCGCCCCCTCCCGCTCATCACCGTCGACGACCCGGCCATCTCCATGACCATCGGCATCAACACCTCGCCGATGGCCGGTCGCGTCAAGGGCGCCAAGGTCACCGCCCGCCAGGTCAAGACCGCCTCGACCGCGAACTCATCGGCAACGTGTCGCTGAAGGTCCTGCCTACCGAGCGTCCCGACGCCTGGGAGGTCCAGGGCCGAGGCGAACTCGCCCTGGCGATCCTCGTGGAGCAGATGCGTCGCGAGGGCTTTGAGCTCACCGTCGGCAAGCCGCAGGTCGTCACCAAAGAGATCGACGGCGTCCTCAGCGAGCCCATGGAGCGCATGACGATCGACATCCCCGAGGAATACCTCGGCGCCATCACGCAGCTCATGGCCGCACGCAAGGGCCGCATGGAGACCATGGCGAACCACGGCTCGGGCTGGATCCGCCTGGAGTTCGTCGTCCCCGCCCGAGGCCTCATCGGCTTCCGCACGCGCTTCCTGACCGAAACGCGCGGCACCGGCATCGCCTCGTCCATCTCCGAGGGCTACGCCCCCCTGGCAGGGCACCATCGAGCAGCGCCTCACCGGCTCCCTCGTCGCCGACCGCGCAGGCCAGGCCACCCCCTACGCCATGACGAACCTGCAGGAGCGCGGCTCCTTCATCGTCGAGCCCTCCTCCGAGGTCTACGAGGGCCAGGTCGTGGGCGAGAACCCGCGCGGCGAGGACATGGACGTGAACATCTGCCGCGAGAAGAAGCAGACCAACACGCGCAGCGCCACCGCCGACGTGTACGAGTCGCTGACCCCCTCGCGCAAGCTCACCCTCGAAGAATCCCTCGAGTTTGCGGCCAACGACGAGTGCGTCGAGGTCACCCCGGAGGCCGTGCGCGTGCGCAAGGTCGTCCTGGATGCCCAGGAGCGCTTCAAGATCGCCGCTCGCGAGCGCCGCGCCAACCGCTGAGCCGACGGGGGACGCCCCGCCACCCGCTACAGGGACGGCGGGGGAGGCACCCGCTTACCCGTCACCATCGTGCGGGCATCCACGCGAACCGGCCCCCGCCTCGTCGCCACGGTGACGTGCGTGGGTGCCACCTCGAGCGCCTCTCCCAGGGCGTCGTGCAGCCCGTCGCTCAGGCGATACCGGATCACGATTCTCTGACCGACCTCAAAGCGCATCCACGGCAGGTCGGGAATTGCGCGAGGTGCGCGTGTGGAAATTTGCTCCTGCGCCCCATCGGGTCCCCGCTGGTCAATCGGCGGCATAGCGCCGTTTTCTGCGGGACCGTGGGCGGTGGGTGACTCGGGGCTGCTCATACGTGAATAATAGATACTAACGAGTCTTTAGAACTGACCAGGAGGAACGTCTCATGACCTACGTCATCGCGCAGCCCTGCGTGGACGTCAAGGATCGCGCGTGCGTGGACGAGTGCCCCGTCGACTGCATCTACGAGGGGGAGCGCTCGCTGTACATCCACCCCGAGGAGTGCGTGGACTGTGGCGCCTGCGAACCCGTGTGCCCCACCGAGGCCATCTTCTACGAGGACGACCTGCCCGAGGAATGGTCGGACTACCTGCGCGCCAACGTCGACTTCTTCAACGAGCTGGGCAGCCCCGGCGGCGCCCAGAAGACCGGCGTCCAGGACTACGACGACCCGATGATCGCCGCCCTGCCGCCTCAGAATGAGGAATGGAAGGCCGAAAACCTCTGACAGTCGATAGGGTAGGGGCATGACTCTTCACCTGCCCCGCCCCCTTGACCTGCCCGAATTCCCCTGGGATCAGCTCGCGCCCGCGAAAGAGCGCGCAGCTGCACATCCCGGGGGAATCTGCGATCTGAGCGTCGGCACGCCCGTCGACGATACCCCCGCGTTCATCCGCGAGGCTCTGGCGGATGCGTCCAATGCGCACGGGTACCCGACGGTCATCGGCACCGTCGAGGTGCGCGAGGCCATCGTGGCCTGGGGCAAGCGCCGGGGCATGGTGGACGTGGGCATGAACGGCGTCATCCCCACGATCGGCTCCAAAGAAGCCGTCGCGTGGATCCCCTTCCTGCTCGGCGTGCGCCCCGGCGACACCGTCCTGGTCCCCGAGGTCGCCTACCCCACCTACGACATCGGCGCCCGCCTGGCCGGGGCCACCCCCGTCGCCGTCGACCCGACGGATCCGAGCAGCTGGCCGGATGCCGCCCTCGTCTACCTGAACTCGCCGGGCAACCCCGACGGGCACGTCATGAGCACAGACGAGCTGCGCGCCGTCGTCGCCTGGGCGCGCTCCACGGCGCCGTCGTCGTCTCCGACGAGTGCTACGCCGCCCTGCCCTGGGCCGAACCCTACGTGAGCGAGGGCGTGCCCTCCCTGCTCGATACGGACGTGTGCGAGGGCGACGCGAGCGGTCTCCTCGTCCTGTACTCGCTGTCTAAGCAGTCGAATCTCGCGGGCTACCGCGGTGCTCTCATCTACGGCGATCCCGCACTGGTCGCCCCGATCGTCAGCGTGCGCAAGCACTCTGGACTCATGGTGCCCGCCCCCGTCCAGCACGCGATGGCCGTCGCTCTCAATGACACGGAGCACGTCGAGCGCCAGCGCTCCGTCTACGCCGTGCGTCGCGCCCTCCTCCTCGAGGCGCTGACTGATGCCGGCCTCGACGTTGATCCCGACAGTGCCGCCGGCCTGTACCTGTGGGTCGCCGACCCCGCCAACCCGACCGACTCGTGGGCGCTTGTCAACCGCCTGGCTGAGCTCGGCATCCTCGTGGCCCCCGGCGACTTCTACGGCACGGCAGCTCACGGGCGCGTCCGCGTGGCCCTGACCGCCACCGACGAGCGTATTCAGGCGGCCGCCAGCCGCATCCGCGAGGCTTGGTCCGCCCGCTAAGGGACGCACCGACACGACGAGGCCGGGACGCAGTGCGCGCCCCGGCCTCGTGACGATTGCCGACGTCAGTTTGACGCGTGCAGCGCGTCGTTGAGTTCGATGCCCACGACGCCCGCGCGGGCGATGGCTCGATGCGACCCGTCTGAGAGTTGCGGCGGAACAGAATGTTCGACGCGCCCGACAGCTCACGCGCGGCAATCGTGCGCGGCTCGGCTTCGCCGGAAGAATCGATAAGCGTCACCTTCGCGCCCGCGGTCACGTACAGGCCGGCCTCGACGACGCAGTCGTCGCCCAGCGCGATGCCCAGGCCCGAGTTTGCGCCCAGCAGGCAGCGCTCGCCCAGGCGCACGCGCTGCTTGCCGCCGCCCGAGAGAGTGCCCATCGTGGAGGCGCCGCCGCCCACGTCCGAGCCGTCGCCGATGACGACGCCCTGTGAGACGCGGCCCTCGACCATCGAGCGGCCGAGCGTGCCCGCGTTGAAGTTGACGAAACCGGCATGCATGACGGTCGTGCCCTCGGAGAGGTAGGCGCCCAGGCGCACGCGCGTGCCGTCGGCGATGCGCACGCCGGGCGGCAGCACGTAGTTGACCATCGGCGGGAACTTGTCGACGCCCTGCACGGTGACGGGGCGGCCGTCGCGGGCGCGCAGGCGCAGGCGGGTGGCCTCGAAATCGGCGACCGCGCACGGGCCCGCGTCCGTCCACACAACGTTGGGCAGCACCGCGAAGATACCGTCCAGGTTGATCGTATTGGGCTGAACCAGGCGGTGGGAGAGCAGGTGCAGACGCAGGTAGGCGTCCTCCGTGGAGGCGGGGGCCTGCGTCAGGTCAATCGTCGTCGTCGTGACGACCGTGCGCACGCGGCGCGCATCGTCCACGCGCTCCAGGAGAGCCAGCGAGGTCGCCAGCTCCTCGTCGCTCCCGGGCTCGCCCAGGTGCGGGGCGGGGTACCACGTGTCGAGAGTCGTTCCATCCAGGGTGATCGTTGCGAGGCCGACGCCCCATGCAGTGCTGTTGTCCATGCCCCTACAGTACGGGGCTGACGCGGGTCGTTTAGAAGTGAAACTCAGGGGCGCGGCGCATCCCACAGGTCCGGCCAGAACACGCCGAGCTCCGTGGCCATCGCACGCAGCAGCGGCAAGGAGATGCCGACGACCGAGTGATAATCGCCTGTCACTCCCTCAATAAACGGGCCTCCCAGGCCATCGACCGTGAAGGAGCCTGCGACGTGCAGGGGCTCGCCCGTGGCCACGTAGGCATCAATCTCGGCATCCGAGATGTCGCCGAAGTGGACGAGAGTCGACGCGGAGCGCGTCACGGACGCAGTGACGACGCGCGTGTCACCGTCCTGCGCGGACGAGGCCGGGGCCAGGATCGCCGCGCAGTGGCCGGTCCACAGGGTCGCGGTCGTGCGCCGCATCGCCGCGATGCGCTCGCGGGCGACTTCGGGGGTGTGTGGCTTGCCGAGCATCTGGCCCCCGATTTCGAGCATGGAGTCGCAGCCGACGACAAGGACGGGCTCACCGTCGGGCAGGTCGGGGCTGTTGCGCGCCAGGGCCTCGCACACGTCGAGGCACTTGGCCGCAGCGAGTGCGCTCACCTCGTCTGCGGGGGTGGTTGCGGTGCCCGAGAATGCGCGGCCCCCGGGAAGGGCGGCCAGGACCGCGTCCTCGTCGACGGTGGACACTCGAACGAGTGGCGTGATGCCCGCCGCGATGAGCGTTGCTCGGCGGGCGGGGGAAGCGGAGGCAAGAACGAGGCGCATAGGCTCATTGTGGACCATGGCGGCTACGGGGCGCAGTCAAGCTGAAAATTGGTGCAAAAAACCGGGTTGTTGCAGGTAAACGTGCAAATGGCTGGTGCAAAACAGGTTAGTCTACTACAATTGTCTGTATCTGGGGTCATGTGCCAGTGTGACCTTGAAAAGTGATCTACTATACTGATTGTTCGCTGATGTGGTGTTGAGTCAGCCTGACTTGAGGAGGGATACGCGATGGATGAGCGTGCGGCATCGTTCCGTGCAACTCCCGATGACCTCACCGCAACCAGCTACGTTCCTCAGCTGCTCGGTGGTCATCTCACTTACTCCGCCCGCGACCTCGCAGAGGCGACGGGCACTCCGATCGACCGCGTCGTGCAATTCTGGATCGCCCTGGGCTTCCAGGCTCCCGATCCGGACGAGCAGATGTTCTCCCAGCGCGACCTTGAGGTCCTGCACAAGTGGCACGATCTCGTCGAGTCGGGGGCCATCGACACGGCTACGTCTCGCTCGCTCCTGCGCGCCAATTCTCACCTGGCTGACCGTCTCGCCCTGTGGCAGTACGAGGCCCTGGTTGAGGACTCGTCGCGCCGCCTGATGCTGGACGATACGACGGCTCGCATGTACGTGCTCGACCATATGCGCGAGTACATCGACGTCTTCCAGGAAATGTTCGTCTACTCCTGGCGTCGTCAGCTCGAGGCGACCCTGTCGCGTTTCGACCGTGAGGTCTCTCAGCGCGGGCACGAGGAGCGTCATAGTCGCTTCCCCCCTCAACCGCTGCCTCGGTTTCGTGGACATGGTCTCCTACACCTCCTCCTCCACGATCCTCGGTGATTCCCTGGTGGGCCTCATCGAGCGCTTCGAGGAAGAGAGTCGGACCGCGGTCATCGAGGAGGGCGGGCGCGTCGTCAAGATGATCGGCGATGCGGTCCTGTACATCGCCGATGATCTGCCGACCGGCCTGCGCGTGGCGACCGCCCTGATCGAACGCTTGAATGCCGACGATGAGATGCTGCCCGTGCGCGCCTCCTTCGTTCGTGGCGACGTGTTTTCCCGCTCCGGCGACGTCTTCGGTCCGACCGTCAATCTCGCGTCTCGCCTCGTGGACATCGCGCCGGTCGGTAAGATTCTCACCGACCCCGCTACGGCTGCTGCGATCGCCGCTGGTAAGGGTGGTGAGGGCTACCGCCTCGAGGAGTTCCCGACCGCAGACTTGCGCGGTTTTGGGCCGGTGTCACCCTACCTTCTCTCGTCTCGCGTGGCCTGAGTCGACCTGTCTCACACCGTTCACATCGGCGTCCGGGCGGGACGCCGATTTGGTCAAGAACGGTGAAAGTTTGGTTCGGAATTGCTAAGATGAGCGCGTGACTACAGTTCTCCTCGTTGAAGACGATCCGGCTATCTCCGAGCCCTTGACCCGCGCTCTGGGCAGGGAAGGGTACGACGTGCGCGCGCACGCCACGGGCGCCGAAGCCCTCGCCGACATTCGCGGCGTCGACCTGGTTGTTCTGGACCTGGGCCTGCCCGACATGGACGGCCTGGACGTGGCCCGCGAGGTCCGCGCCTCCGGCAACCGCGTGCCGATCCTGATCCTGACTGCCCGTACGGACGAGGTCGACATGGTCGTCGGCCTGGACGCGGGCGCCGACGACTACGTGACCAAGCCTTTCCGCCTCGCCGAGCTCCTCGCCCGCGTGCGCGCCCTCCTGCGCCGCCAGGTCGCCGAGCCCGCCGAGGGTGAGCTGCGCGCCCAGGACGTCCGCATGGACGTCGCCGCCCACCGCGCCTTCGTCGGCGACGTCGAGCTGAGCCTGACAGCCAAGGAATTCGACCTGCTGCGCGTCCTGCTGCGCGAGGCCGGCTCGGTCGTCGCACGCGACACCCTCATGCGCGAGGTCTGGGGTTCGGACCCCACCGGTTCGACCAAGACCCTCGACATGCACGTGTCCTGGCTGCGCCGCAAGCTCGGCGACGACGCCACCGACCCGCACTACATCACGACCGTGCGCGGGATGGGCTTCCGCTTCGAGAGCGCGCGCTGATCCGTCACTAAAGGAGGGGTGCCATGCGCGCACGCGCGGTGAGGATGATTGTGTCCGTCGTCGCCGTCGTGTGCGTCGTCATGGGCGTGCCCGGCGCATTTTTTGCCTCGGTAGCCATCTGGACCTCCGAGCAGAACAGCCTCGAGGTATCCGCTCAACGCGTCGTGCAGAACATCGACCGGCGCAGGGCGGCGGGGGAGAGGACCGACAAGGAATCTGTGGCTCCGCTCGTCTCCGAACTGGCCGAGGGCGGTGACCAGATCAGCTACCGCATCATGGTGCCCGGCGAAAACCTCATCACCAATGAGACGCAGCCGACCGGGCGTATCCTCTCCGCGTTCGCCGAGTCCCCCCAGCGGCGTCAGCGTGCAGCTGACCTCATCGGCGTCGGTGGCGACCACTCGCATCCTGTGGGCGTGCGGCATGTTTGGGGCTGGCATGGCCGGGTCCATGCTGATCGGCTGGCTGATGGCACGCTCCCTGTCGCGTTCCCTGTCCGCTCCGCTCATCTACCTGGCCGCCCAGGCCGAGCAAATCGGCTCGGGAGGGGTACGCGCCCGCGTGGAGCGCTCGGGCATCGAAGAGATCGACCTGGTCTCCGAGGAACTTGCGCGCACCGGCGAGCGCATGGCCGGACGACTGGCCGCGGAACGCCAGGCGGCCGCCGATGCCTCCCACCAGCTGCGCACCCCGCTCACCGCGTTGTCGATGCGACTGGAAGAGATCGAACTCATCTCCTCCGAGGAAGAGGTGCGCGCAGAAGCTCGCACCTGCCTCGAACAGGTCGAGCGCATGACGAACGTCGTCTCCGAGCTGCTGGACGTGTCCAAGCGCGAGAGTGGCGGCTCCACCGAGGCCATCCACATTCTCGAAGTCTTTAACACCGCCCGCGAGGAGTGGGAGGACCAATTCGAGGCCGCGGGACGGCCCCTCGTCTTCCTCGACGAGGCAGAGCGCCCGATCCTGGCCGACGCTGGCAAACTCGGACAGGTGCTGGCCACCCTCATCGAAAACTCCCTGCGCTACGGCGGGGGCACCACACGCGTGTGGGCGCACGCAGGCTCCTCCAAGCGCGGCGTCATCATCGAGGTCAGCGACGAAGGGGAGGGCATCGACGAGGCCCTGGCCCCCGACATTTTCGAAAAGGGTGTGTCTGGACACGGTTCGACGGGCATCGGCCTGGCCCTTGCCCATGACCTGGCTCAGGCGATGGGCGGGCGCCTGGAGCTCAAGTCCAATACTCCTGCCGTTTTCACGATATCCGTGGCCGCGATTCCGGCGTCCCTGGACCCCGATCGCGTCATGCCCGAGGGGCCGCTCATTTCCATGGGACGCCGGTCGCGGCGCTTCTAAGAGCGGGGTAGATTGGGAGGCGTGGAACGCGATATGTTGACTCCTCCCACCGTTGCCGTCATTGGCGGCGGACAGCTGGCACGCATGATGCAGGAGAGCGCTATCGCGCTTGGCATTAACCTTCGGGCCCTCGTCGAGGCCGAGAACGGGTCCACCGGACAGGTGACCGTTGACAAAGCCGCCGGGATCCCCGCCGACCTGGACGCGGTCCGCGAACTCATTGACGGTGCGGACGTCCTCACCTTCGAACACGAGCACATTCCCACCCAGACCATGGAAGAGGCGGGCCGTGTCGTGTCTGTCCAGCCCCCGGCCAGTGCGCTTCTGTACGCCCAGGATAAGCTGGAGATGCGTGCGCGCCTGAGCGAGATGGGTATTCCCTGCCCGGCGTGGGCGCGCGTGGCAGACGCGGCCGAGCTGGAACGCTTCGGGGCGGTCATCGGCTGGCCCCTCATCGTCAAGACCCCGCGCGGCGGCTACGACGGCCACGGCGTCGCGGTCGCCCACAGCCCCGCAGACGTCGAGTCCTGGTGGGCAGGCGGCCCCCTTCTGGCCGAGGCCATGGTGCCCTTCACGGGCGAGGTCGCGGCCCTGCTGGCCCGCACGCCATCCGGCGAGATCGCATCCTGGCCCGTAGCCTCCACCGTTCAGGTGGGCGGCGTGTGCGCCGAGGTCACGGCCCCCGCCGTGGGTATCCGCCCCGAGACGGCCGCCGAGGCTCGCCGCATCGGCGAACGCATCGCCGCCGAGTTGGGCGTCACCGGCGTGCTCGCCGTCGAAATGTTTGTCGTCGGAGAGGGCACGGACGAGCGCGTCCTCGTCAACGAGCTGGCCATGCGCCCCCACAACACGGGTCACTGGACCATCGACGGGGCCGTCACCAGCCAGTTCGAGCAGCACCTGCGTGCCGTCCTGGACCTGCCGCTGGGCTCGACCGACCTCAAGGCCCCGGGAACCTACTCCGTCATGGTCAACCTGCTGGGTTCCGCCTACAGCCAGCCCGCGCGTGCCCTGGCCGACGCGTTTGCGGCCGGGGGGGCCGGGAGCGAAGGTCCACCTCTACGGCAAGGACGTGCGCCCGGGACGCAAGCTCGGCCACGTCACCGTCGTCGACAAGGACCCCGGCCTAGCCCTGACGCGCGCACGCGCCGCCGTCGACGCCCTCAAGGGCTCTTCAGCCACCGACTAACCCACCACCGTGCGCGGTCGAGCGGCCAGGCCGCCCCGGCCTCGTCCACCTCCCGAAAGGACACGTCATGACCACCGACCTCGACATCCAGCTCACGGCCACCGGACGCGCCCCACTCGTCGGCGTCGTCATGGGATCGGACTCGGACTGGCCGACCATGGAACCCGCCGTCGCCGCCCTGGCCGAGTTCGACATCGCCTGCGAGGTCGGCGTCGTCTCCGCCCACCGCATGCCCGAGGACATGGTCGCCTACGGCAGGAGCGCCTCGGAGCGCGGCCTGCGCGTCATCATCGCCGGAGCGGGCGGGGCCGCCCACCTGCCCGGCATGCTCGCCGCCCTCACCGAGCTGCCCGTTATCGGCGTGCCCGTTCCCCTCAAGCACCTCGACGGCGTCGACTCCTTGCACTCCATCGTCCAGATGCCCGCCGGCGTGCCTGTCGCGACCGTCTCGATCGCCGGTGCTCGCAACGCCGGCCTGCTCGCCGCACGGATCCTCGGAGCAGGCGAGGGAGCGCGCGCGGAGGGCCTGCGCGCCTCCATGCGCGACTTCCAGCAGAGCCTGCGTGACGTGGCCAGCGCAAAGGGGGCTGTCCTCGCCCATCGCGTCGCCGAGGACTACTGACAAACAACCACAAGCTGCGCGCGGGTGGGCGCGGGGGCTGTGCCCGTCGTATCCTGAACCCATGAGCATTCTCGTTTGTGGCGGCGCCGGCTACATCGGCGCCCATGTTGTCCGCCTCCTGCGTCAGCGCGGGGATCGCGTCGTCGTCGTCGACGACCTGTCCACCTCGAACGCCGCCCGAGTCGGGGATACGCCCCTGGTTCGCCTCGACGTCGCCACGGACGAAGCGCGATCGACCCTCTCCAACCTCATGATGGACGAGGACGTCACGGCCGTCATCCACTTCTCCGCGCGCAAGCAGGTCGGCGAGTCCGTCAAGCGTCCCACCTGGTACTACCAGCAGAACATCGGCGGCATGGCAAACGTCCTGGCCGCCATGGAGGACGCCGGCGTCGACCAGATGATCTTCTCGTCCTCGGCCGCCGTCTACGGCATGCCCAACGCCGAAATCGTCACCGAGGACATGGCCGGTCGCCCCATCAACCCCTACGGCGAGACCAAGCTGATCGGCGAGTGGATGATGGCCGACTGTGAGCGTGCCTGGGACCTGAAGTGGATCGGCCTGCGCTACTTCAACGTCGCTGGCGCCGGATGGACCGACCTGGCCGACCCCGCCATCATGAACCTGATCCCCATGGTCCTCGACCGCCTCGAGCGCGGGGAGAGCGCTAAGATCTTCGGCGCCGACTACGACACCCCCGACGGCACGTGCGTGCGCGACTACATCCACGTCCTGGATCTGGCCGAGGCCCACATCGCCGCCCTCGACGTCCTGGCCGAAGGCCGCCAGCCCGACCACCACACGTACAACGTGGGCACCGGCCTGGGCACCTCCGTCCAGGAGATCATCGACGGCCTGCGCCGCGTCATCGGCTGGGAGTTCCCCGTCGAGGTCCTCGAGCGCCGCGCCGGCGACCCGCCCAAGCTCATCGGCGATCCTCTCTCCATCGGCGTCGACCTGGGCTGGAAGGCCAACAACGGCCTCGACGAGATCCTGACCTCCGCCTGGGAAGGCTGGCAGGCGGGCCCGCGACCCATCACGGTGCCCGGCGCCTGACGGCCTTTTCTCCGCCTGACAAAGCCCCGGCCTCGTCCCTTTAGTGAGGGAACGAGGCCGGGATCCTTATGTGCTCGCCTGCCCGCGAGGCAGGGGCGGGCTCAGCCGACCTGGTTGAGGTCGGAGGATGTCAGCTTGCCGGTGCGCAGCTTCTCGAAGAAGTCGGGAGCAGTCTCGTCGCGCAGCAGGACCGCTGAGGCGCCCGCGCTGGTCGTGTAGTCCAGGGACTCAATCGGGGGCACGCCCATCAGCTCCTCGGAGGACGCGCTGCGCAGCGCGAGCACGAGCGAACCGACCGTGAAAATCGACGAATCCTCATCGACCGTGAAGGACTTGGAACCTGCGCGCTCCACCTTCAGGGTCCTGGCCGGATTAATCAGGGTCGCGGGCGATGCCGCCGAGGAGACGACCTTGGAGATCACCTGACGCTGACGCTTCGTGCGGCCGATGTCGCCTTCCGGGTCCTGGTAACGCATGCGGGAGAACTGCAGGGCGGTCGTGCCGTCAACCGTATGGCACCCGGCGGTCCAGTTCAGGCCAGAGTACTCGTCGTTCGCGTCGTGGTCGTAGCACAGCTCCACGCCGCCGACAGCGTCCACCATGTCGGGTACCGCGCCCATGCCGATCTGGACGAAGTGATCGACGGTCAGGCCCGTCAGCTTCTCCACGGTCTCAACCAGCAGCTGCGGGCCGCCGTACGCGTAGGAGGCGTTGATCTTGTCCCAGCCCACGCCGGGAATCTCCGCGTAGGTGTCACGGGGGATCGACAGGGCGACGGCCTGGCCGTTAGGCGCGACGTTGACCAGCATGATCGAGTCGGCGCGCTCGGAGCCTTCAAAGCCGTCCTGCACCGCACCGTCCGCGCGCGAGTCCGAACCCGCCAGCAGGTACGTGGTGCCGGGTGTGTCTGCGCTGCCCGTCAGGGCGCTCACGCGACCGATGTTCGAGTTGGCGTCCCACACGAGGAAGCCACCCCATGCGAGGATGAGAACCAGCAGGAGAGACAGGGTCTTGAGGACCAGGTGACGACGGCGCTTGCGGCGAGGCCGCGGGGCCGTCGAGGGAGCGGAGGGCTGCGGCGCGCGCGTCGGTGGTGTGCTAGGCGCGCTCCTGTTGACAGTGACCTGATGTCCGCTCGAGCCCGAACCGGGCGCAAAGCTGGGCGCTGCGGAGGTGGGCTGACCCGAACCGGGCGCAAAGCTGGGCGCTGCGGAGGTGGGCTGACCCGAACCGGGCGCAAAGCTCGGCGCTGCGGAGGTGGGCTGACCCGAACCGGGCGCGTAGCTGCGAGGCGCGCCGGTGCGGCCACCGGCGGTGGGAGCAGAGCCGGGGGCGAAAGATGGGGGATTCGGAGCCACCGTGGTCTCGTCGAGGGAGGCGGCGGGACCCGGCGCGACCGTCGTCTGATCACGGGCGGAGTCCGGGCTCGGCGCGATGCTTGTCCGCTCGGGCGAGGACGACGGAGCGGGGACCTGGGGTGAGCGAGGCGAACGCACGGACTTACGCGGCGCGGACCCCGGGGCGAAAGACGGAGGAGGGACCGGCGCGGAGCGCCGCGGGAACAACGACGACGGATCGCGCTGGGGCTGATCCAGGGTGGGCGGCATCAGCGGGCGCGAGGAGTCGGCGCCGTCCTCAGAAATTCTCCACATCTGGGGAGCGATCGCCTCGGGGGGAGGAACGGGCGCGCCGGACGGAGCCTCCTGTCCGACGACGTGCACGTCATCGGAGCCGGGGCGGCGTCGTTTCGGGTTGGGTTGGAATGAGGGAGGAGTGCTCATTTGTCCTTCGGCGGGCAGATAGCGGCGTTCTTCTGGGCGGCAGCCTCGTTGGCCGCGTTGTTCTCAACGGAAGCGGACTGCGCGGTGTTATCCGTCGTGCTCTGAGCGGAGTCTTCGCTCGGGTCCACGGAAGGCGTCGCCGAGGGCGTGGGCGAGGGGGTGGCCTTGGCGGCCGTCGGGTCGGGGACGACCAGCTGCGCGCCGTTACCGTCGGTGTAGGCCGTGCCCACGGGAAGGGCCTGGTCCTTCTTGAGCGCGTTCCACACGTTCGCGGCCATCGGCTCCGAGGGCACGCGGCGGTTAGGATCCCAGTCGGGCTCCACCACCGGCAGCGTCACGAACTGCATGTTCGCGCGGTCTGTCTTGGACAAGACGTTGAGGAGTAGGGACGTGTCCGAGCTGGCGTCACCCAGGTTCTGGGACACGTTCACGGCCTGGATCGCGGCCTGCAGGAAGGTCAGGAGGGCGCCGGAGTCCGTCACGTAGTCCTTGGCTTGGAGCTCGCGCAGCATCGCGGAAATCAGCTGCTGCTGGCGGCCGATACGCGAAATGTCGGAGCCGTCGCCCTGGGCCTTGCGCGAGCGCATGTAGGCCAGCGACTGGGTTCCGTCCAGCTTCCAGCAACCCGCGTCGATGAAGAGACGGGCGGACTCGTCGTCGATGCGCTCGGGGATGTTGAACCAGATGCCGCCCAGAGCGTCGATCATGTTGATGAAGCCCGCGAAGTTAACGACCATAAACGCATCGATCGTCATGTTCGACATCTTCTCGACGGTCGACTTCACGCACGCGATACCGGGGGCGATATCCAGGTCGGTGTTGCCACCGTCGGCGCCATAGAACATGGCGTTGTTGAACATCTCGTTTCGACCGGATCGCTGGTGGATCCGTCGCGTTGCTTGCACGCGGGAATATCGACGAGGGTATCGCGAGGAATGGACAGGACCTGGACACGCGAACGGTCTGCACTGACGTGAATCACCATCGTCGAGTCGTTGCGCAGGCCGGGGACCTCGTCCTCGTCACCCGCTCCGATATCGCCGGAGGCACCGTTTCGCGAGTCCGTGCCGACAACGAGGATGTTGACAGCGCGTCCCTCGAAGGAGTCCGGGGTCGCCTTGCTCTGATCGCCCGACACGTAGGCGTTGATGTCGACGACGCGGTTGGCGAACTGGGTGCTCAGGCGCAGGTAGAGGAACCCTGCTGTCGAGGTGACGAAAAGGACACCTGCCATCAGAATGGCAAGTGTGCTGCGCAGGAGGCCAAACCGTCCGAAGTTAACAGCCGAGTGCTGGATCGGTCGCAGATTCACGTAACTCATCACTTGTAACCATATCGTTATCGGACGTATTTGTCGGGGAATGTCGCCGGGAAGCGGCGTGTTCCACTTCCAACTGAGCGCCGCCATCCCGGACTGAGTCGCCGGGAGAATCCGGCACGTTCTCGGGGGAAAGCACCCGTGAGAGGGCAATCGTCCGCGCGAGCAAAGCCATGCGAGCCTCCATGCGCGCCTCTCTCCGGTAGGAGGTTACCATCTGCGCGATGAGTGCGACGACGAGGCCGTAGACAATCAGGTTGACCCCCCGATCGACACCGATGGCGTGAGCTGCCCGGTTCGCCAGGGAGGGCACCAAGATGGCGACGAATGCGGCGGCGACGAGCATGCCGATGCCGATGCGCCGCAACGCGAGGGAGGAAGCAGAAGAGACGGGGCGGACCAGCCACCAGGCGGTTGCGCCCAGGGCGGCCAACAGCAGGACGCGGATAGCCAGGTATGTGCTCATCGTCCCCCCAGCGCCAGGTCGACGACGATGTTGACGGAGTTGAGCAGGGGCTGGCCCTTGGCTCGCGAGTAGTCCGTGTAGGAGATCGTCACGGGATGCTCGGCGCCGCGTAGGCCCGAGGCCGCCAACTGCGAGACGATCTGCGAGGCGTGTGCCATGCGCGCATGGGTTAGGTGCACGTGGGAGAGCGCGTCGGCGCGAATGACGCGCAGCCCGTTGTGCGTGTCGGTGAGCGTCATGCCGGTGCGCGCGCGGGCCGCCGCGGCCCCGAGGCGCAGCATGGCGCGTTTGAGGGAACCGACCTGCGAGGGCACGCCATCGAGGAACCGGGAGCCGAGGACGAAAGCCAGGTCCTCCTCGCGCGCGCGATCAACCATCGCAGCGGCGTCGGCCGGATCGTGCTGGCCGTCCGCGTCGAAGGTGACGACGTAGCGGGCCCCGCGCGCCAGGGCCGCCTCGAAACCGGTCTGCAGGGCCGCTCCCTGGCCGAGGTTGAGCGGATGGGTCGCCGTGTAGGCCCCGGCGGAGCGAGCGATGGCGGCGGTGTCGTCACTCGAGGCGTCGTCCACAACAAGGACGTGGGGGGAACGCAGCGCGCACGCCAGTGACGACGCCCCCAATGACGGGGGCCTCGTTATACGCGGGAATCACGACCCACGCGTCGGTACGCTGCTCCATTTCTCCAGTGTCGCACATTGGAGTGTCCGCGCGCCTATAGTGTTGCTATCTGGCGGCCAACGCCTGATCAGTGGGAATGTGCTGATGGGACTACATAAGGGGGATACCGTGATCGAGCCCAGCGCCGACGTTGCACCCAGCGCGCAGGTTGCCTCCAGCGCGCGCGTGTGGCATCTGGCTCAGGTGCGCGAGGATGCGCTCATCGGCGAGGAGACCATCGTTGGGCGCGGCGCATACATCGGCGAGGGCGTCGTCGTGGGGCCTCGCTGCAAGATTCAGAATTACGCGCTCGTCTACGAGCCCGCCTCTCTGGCCGAGGGGGTCTTCGTCGGCCCCGCCGCCGTCTTCACGAACGATCACTGCCCGCGTGCGATCAACGCCGACGGAACCCTGAAAAGCGCCTCGGACTGGGAGGCGGTGGGCGTGACCGTTGAGCGCGGAGCCGCCATCGGGGCGCGCGCCGTGTGCGTGGCCCCCGTGCGCATCGGCGCCTGGGCCTCGGTCGGGGCCGGCGCCGTCGTCACGCGCGACGTTGCCCCCTACGCCCTCGTCGTCGGCGTCCCGGCCCGCCGCGTCGGCTGGGTCGGCGAGGCCGGGGTTCCCCTCGTGTCGGCCGATGACTCGCCCGCGCCCGGCAGCGAGGCCGTGGCGCGCACGTGGGTCTGCCCGGCCTCGGGCCGACGGTACGTCGAGCGCGAAGGCACCTTGGAGCCTGAGGGAGCCCAGGCCTCGTCCCCGCTCACCACCACGACACCCGATCCGACCCCTGAGGACGACCAGTGACACGTGCCTTCATCCCGCCCGCCCGCCCGCTCATCGGCGAGGAGGAGATCGAAGCGGTCGCGGCCGTCATGCGCACCGGCATGATCGCCCAGGGCCCGCAGGTGGCCGCCTTCGAGGAAGAGTTCGCCGCCGCGCTGGTGCCCGGAACGCGTGCCGTCGCCGTCAACTCCGGCACCTCCGCCCTGCACCTGGGGCTGCTCGCCGCGGGGATTGGGCCGGGGGATGAGGTCATCGTCCCCTCCTTCACCTTCGCGGCAACCGCGAACTCGGTCGCGATCACGGGCGCGACCCCGGTGTTCGCTGACATCGACCCGCGTACCTACACGCTCTCCCCGGCCGCCGTCGAGGCCGCGGTCACGAGCCGCACGCGCGCCATCATGCCCGTCCACCTCTACGGCCACCCCGCGCCCATGGAAGCCCTCCAGGCGATTGCCGACGCCCACGGGCTCCTCCTCTTCGAGGACGCCGCCCAGGCCCACGGCGCGACCTGCGCGGGCGAGCGGTTGGCTCCTTCGGCGCGTTCGCGGCCTTCTCCTTCTACCCGACCAAGAACATGACCAGCGGCGAGGGCGGCATGGTCACCTCCACCGACGACGAACTCATCCGCGGCGTGCGGCTCGCGCGCAACCAGGGCATGGAGACGCGCTACGCCAACGAAATCGTGGGCCTCAACAATCGCATGACCGACATCCACGCAGCGATCGGGCGCGTCCAGCTGACGAAGGTTGGCGCGTGGACCGCCCAGCGCCAGGCCAACGCCGCGTTCCTGAACGCCCACCTGCGCGGCGTCACCGTCCCGCACGTCGCGCCCGGAGCTACGCACGTGTACCACCAGTACACGATCCGCGTGGAAGAGGACCGCGACGGGTTCGCCGCCGCTCTGCGCGAGGAGTACGGCGTCGGCTCGGGCGTCTACTACCCGATCCCGAACCACGAGCTGGCTTCCCTGGCCCGCTTCGCCCCCTGTGCGGAGCTGCCCGCCACGCGCGAGGCCGCCGACCAGGTGCTCTCCCTGCCGATCTACCCGTCCCTGACGCCCGCCGAGTTGGAGCGCATCGCCGGGGCCGTCAACGCGCTCGCGGAAGCAGGTGCCTGACATGACGATTCGCCTGGGAATCCTCGGCATCGGCTCGATGGGCCGCCACCACGTGCGCAACGCCCGCGCCACCGCCGGCGTGGACCTCGTCGCCCTCGCTGACCCGGGTGGTGACCGCTTCGGCGTCGCTGGGAACCTGCCCGTCCTGGGCGGCGTCGCGGAGTTGATCGAGGCAGGCATCGACGCGGCGATCATCGCCGCGCCCACCGCCCACCACGAGGCCGCGGCCCTGGCCCTGGCCGAGGCCGGGGTACACACCCTCGTCGAAAAGCCCCTCGCCACGAGCGTGGAGGCGGGCCGCCGCATCCGTGACGCCTTCGCGGACGCGGGCCTCGTCGGCGCCGTCGGCTACGTCGAGCGCTGCAACCCCGCCCTCATCGACATGCGCAGGCGCATCGCGCAGGGCCAGCTCGGCGAGATCGAGCAGATCGCGACCCGCCGTCAGTCGCCCTTCCCCGCGCGCATCAGCGACGTCGGCGTCGTCAAAGACCTGGCCACGCACGACGTGGACCTGGCCGCGTGGGTGGCCGACGCCCCCTACGAGAGCATCTACGCGCGCACATCCGCGCGCTCGGGGCGCCCCCACGAGGACATGATGGTCGCCTCGGGCGTGCTTGCAGGCGGCATCCTCGTCAACCACCTCGTCAACTGGCTGACCCCCTACAAGGACCGCACGACCATCGTGACGGGGGAGCGGGGCGCGCTCGTCGCCGACACCGCGATGGGGGACCTGACCTTCTACGAGAACGGCCACGCGCCCCTGCAGTGGGACGCCATCGCCGCCTTCCGCGGGGTGAGCGAGGGCCAGGTCGTGCGCTACGCCCTCACCAAGCGCGAGCCCCTCGCCCTCGAACACGAGCGCTTCCGCGATGCCATCCTCGGCGTGGGTGCCGAGCACGTCACCATGGACGAGGCCCTGGATAACCTGCGCGTCGTCGAGGCCATCCTCACCTCGGCCGCGTCCGGGCACTCCGTCGACCTGTAGGCCAGCGCCCGCTGGCCGGACCCTGGCCCGCACCCGGCCGTGCGGAGCGCTTCTCGCGACGTCGCCGGGCCCCCGCTCGTTCCGTGTCTTTCCCGGCTCTTCGCATGTAAGGGTGTAGGAGGTGTCGGAGTGGGTCGGAGTGGGCCGGAGTGCAGGTGGTGGCGTGGGCGGTGTGCCCATCCTGCCGCCAGTAGGGTCCAGGTGCGCATGGAGGGGTGTGCCGGTGAGTGTTTCGGTGTGCCAGTTCCGCGTTTGTTCTTGTGTGTTGGGGCAGTGCACCCGATCCGTAGGCAATGCACCTCTTCTGTTCGGGTGCAACGCCACGTAACGGGTGCAGTGCCCCATATCGGGTGCAGTGCCCCCGTGCTTGTGGCGGTTGTGGCGGCTGTCGGGGTTGCGGGGGTCTTCTGGGCTTGAGTTGTCTGCTTGGGTTGTCTTCTGCTTGGGGTCTTTGTGGCGCCTCATGTTGTGGTTCCTCAGAAATGTCGCACGTAATTCCCCGACATGTATTTCAAACGTTGAAATCGCATCGTTGGAATTCTGCGGTTTTCTCGATACCTATGAAAAGTTAGGGTACCCAAATTACGTGCGACTTTTGGTAGATGAGGCACCCAAGGCGAACTCCTGTGTTCGGTCATCGTCCCACGACACTGCCCACGATCCCCGGGACACTTCGAACACCACCCCCACACCCCACAATGCGAAGAGCCAGAAAAGTCGCACGTAATTCCCCCGGGAGTATTTCAGGATTTGAAATCTGATCGTTGGAATCATGCGGTTTTCTCGATCCCTAAGAAAAGTGAGGGGACCCAAATTACGTGCGACATTGTGGGGGAACTATGTGCGGTGGGTGCAGCCCGCCACGGCCTCGTCCGGGCAGACGAACGCGCCCAGGCAGCCTGCACAGCAGACGCCTGGGCGCGCGAAGGAGGATCAGGCTTCGACGGCCTCGGTTCGGGGCTTCTCGTCGACTTCTTCGCGAGTGAGCAGGAGCCCGAACGTGATGGCCGCCGCGAAGCACACCGTGCCGAGCGCCCAGACCATGTTCGGGCCAACGGGCGCGCCCGGCCACCACCACACGGCCGTCTTGCTCATGTTGAACATGAGGACCGAGGATCCGTGCGTGTAGCGCAGCAGCAGCACGAAGAGCGCCCAGAAATGCGTGCCCACCAGCAGCACTCCCACAGCAGCCGCCTGCGGGCGCGAGAGGGTACGCTCGCGGCGCTCCATCGTCAGCATGAAGAAGAGGAAGACGATCCACAGCGGCATCATGTAGCGAGGCTGGTAGGTCGCGACGTTGTTGAAGCCCTGGAGAATGCCGAGGAGCGTGGGCACGCCCGCCATTGCGCCGACCAGCATGAGCAGCGTCATCGCCTTGCGCCACGACCACGTGCGCGCACCGGCGACAAACACGGCGCCGGCGATCACGAGGCCAACCGTGGACACGGAGCCGTTGTAGTCCACGTCGAGCCAACCCGGACCCCAGCGGTAGCCGTAGAAACCGGCGAGGTACTGGGGCAGGTAGGACATGTTGTCGCCGATCAGTGAGATCAGCGAACGCGGCTCACCCTCCGCCGTGGCCAGGTGGGTGGAGGCCACGTTCGTGGAGCGCATGATGATGATGCCGATGATCGAGGAGACGACGGCGAGCAGCGCCTCGGGCCAACGATCTCGACGCCAGCGCACCGCGAAGGCCAGCGCGGCGGTGACGACGAACAGGAAGAAGGCCGAGTCGCCGCGCGACGTGCACGCCAGGACGGCACCCAGCGCGGCCGCGCCGATCAGGCACCAGCGGCGCCAGCCGAGCGACTGCGTGGCAGCCCACAGGCCGGCCGCGAACGCGAAGACACCGGTGAAGGCCCACGAGGAGGGGTTGTTGGACGCGATGAAGTAGATGCCCATGGGCGTCCACGCGGCCGGAATCGCCAAGACGTAGCCGCGGCGCATGGCGCTGGGCATGAGCGCGCCGATGGCGCCGATCAAGACGATCGCGATGCCGATGTTGATAAGACGCATCGTCACACCCGCCCGGTCGGCGTCGTGGGCGATGAAATGGTGATGGAACTGGTAGTAGCCCCACGGGTAGTTGCCGTCGTCCCACCGGTCGGTGACCATCGTGCGGTCGTCGGAGTTGTTGAGCGCACACACGGCGGAATCCTCGCCGTGGAAGGCGTAGCAAGCGACCTTCGTGGAGGAAACGGACTCGGGAACGACCGGGCCGAACGTGCCGCGGTCCGTGTAGCCGGTCGAACAGCCGGACTCGCTCAGCGGGGGAGGACACCAGATGGAACCCAGGTGATAGTCATCGTCCGGGGACGCGCCCAGGGGGGAGGACACGGCCCACGCGGCGCCCACGCCGCACACCGATAGGACGAGGCCGATGACGCCAACGATGCGCCAGGCGCGCACGGGCAGCCCGAAGCGGCGCGCGGACGGGGCCGAGTGCTGCGCCGGGGCCTGCCGTGTGCACTCCTCCTTGGCGAGGTGTTCCTCTGTGGCGGGGCGGGCCTCGTCGGTGGGACGAGCCGCCTCGCGGGGCGCGTCGGCCTCCTGGGGCAGGTCCGCGTCCGAAGCGCGCTCCTCGCCTCGGGCGAGCTCGGAGTCCTGGGAATGGTCAGATGTCGTCATGGAGAAAGAATCCTTGCTGTGACTGTGCTCCGGGGATCAGCGCCCGGCTGCGGCGCGGAAGGCCTGCGCATGGACAAAGGCGGCGCGCTCCCAGGTGAACTCCTCGGAGCGGGCGATGGCTGCCTGGCCCAGCTGCGCGCGGCGCGCCGGATCGTTCATCAGGTCGGTGAGGGCCTCGGCAATCGAATCGGGCGTGATGTCGCAGTAGGCGACGGCGTCGCCGCCGACCTCGGGCAGGGAGGTCAGGCGGGTGGTCAGCGTCGCGGCGCCGCAGCTCATGGCCTCCAGGACGGGCAGACCAAAGCCCTCGGCGATCGAGGGGTAGGCCAGCACGACGCAGCCGGAGAGGAAACCGGGCAGGTCCTCCAGGGGCAGGTAGCCGGGGCGCAGCACCGTCAGGTGCGAGGGGACCGAGGCCAGAGCGGGGTCGATGTCCTCGTCCCACCCCTTGCCGCCGGCCAGGACCAGCGCGGGCGGGTTCGGCATGTCGGCGACGGCCTTGGTCCAGCCGCGCACCAGGTTCGGCACGTTCTTACGCGGTTCCAGGGTGCCAAGGAAGCCGATGTACTCCTGGCCCTCCAGGCCCAGGGACTTCTTGACGCGGGCGCGCTCGTCGTCGTCGACGGGGTGGAAGATCGTCCGGTCCACGCCGTGGTAGGCGACGTAGAACTGCGAGGCCTGCCCGCCGGCGTACTTGATCGTCTCATCGCGCGTGGCCTCCGAGGGCACCACGAGGGCCGAAGCGCGGCGGATCGCGCGGCGGATCGCGAAGGTGAAGAACTTCTGCTTCATGCGCGAGTGCGCCTGCGGGTGAGAGAAGAAGGTCGCGTCGTGCAACGTGATGACGACGGGAACGCCCGGGAACTGCGGGCAGGTGTAGTGGGGGGGAGTGGAGCACGTCGGGGCGGACCTTGCGGATGAGCGAGGGCAACCCCGTCTGCTCCCACGCGAAACGCATCGGACGAGACTCGAAGCGAGGGGAAATCGGGATGATGCGAGCGGAGGGCAGGCGCGTGGCGAAGTGCTCCGCGTCGCGCTCTTGCACCGCCATCGTGAGTTTAACGCCCTGGGCCTCCAGTTCGGGCACCAGATCGTCCACGTAGCGGCCCACTCCGCCGAGATTCGCGGGGATCGCGGTGGCGTCCATGAGGACGTGGACGGGTTTAGACGGCAGGGAGGAAGGCATCATGATCTCCGGTCGTTGCGAGGGGTTTTCTCATTGTATGCCACGACGTGGCCGGGCAGACTCTGACATGCATCTCAACTATCCTGTAGATATGAGTGTGCGCATCGGAATGGTCGTTGAACAGATGTGGCAGCCCGTGCCCGGCGGCTCGGGACGATACATCGTAGAGGTCGCCTCCCGCCTGGCATCCCAGGGGGTGCGCGCCGTGGGTATCGCCGCGCGCCACGGAAGAAACGAGGCCAGCCCCCAGCAGGTGGGACTGTCGATCCCTGTGCTCAACTCCGCGTTGCCGCGCCGGGCGCTGTACGCCGCCTGGGATCGCCTCGCCACGCCCAGCGCGGACCGGATGCTCGGCGTGCGCTCGGGCAGGGGAGCGCAGGTCCTGCACGCGACCACCTGGGCGATCCCCCCCGACGTCGCTCCCGTTGGCCGTCACCGTCCACGACGTCGCCTTCCTGCGCGATGCTAGCCACTTCACCGCCCACGGGGCCGCCTACTTTAACCGCGCCCTGGACATCACCAAGCGCCGCGCCGACGCGGTCATCGTCCCCTCCGAGGCCACCGCGCGCGACTGCGTCGAGGCGGGCATCGACGAGTCCATCATCACGGTCATCCCCCACGGCCTGACCCACACGCCCGTCACCGACGCTCAGGTGGAGGACTTCCGCGCCCGCCACGGCCTGGCCCGGCCCTACATCCTGTGGGTGGGCACGCGCGAGCCCCGCAAGAACCTGGCGACGCTGCTGCGCGCCTACCGAGCCATGGCCTCGTCCACGGACCTTGACCTGGTCCTCGTGGGGCCCGCCGGGTGGGGCGAAGACCCCGAATGGGGGGACTTGCCCGAGGCGCGCACCCACGTCCTGGGTCGCCTGGACGACACCGACCTGGCCTGCGCGTATGCGGGCGCGCGCGTCTTCACCTTCCCCTCGATCTGGGAGGGCTTCGGCCTTCCCGTCCTCGAGGCCATGGCGCACGGCACGCCCGTCGTCACCTCCGCCGACACCTGCATGGCCGAGATTACGGGCACAGACGCGGGGCTCCTCGTGCCGGCGACCGACCCCGATGCGCTCGCGGGCGCCCTGGAGGCCGCCGCGGGACGCGAGCATGACCGCCTGGCCGCAGCCGGCCTCGTGCGGGCCCGCGACTACACGTGGGAGGCCTCCGCGGCTGCTCACGCCCGCCTCTACGAGTCCCTGGCGGTGACCCCGTGAGCGCCCCGACCACCCACAACGCAGGACCGACGGGACAGGGGAGGGGAGCGCGACGCAGCGCCCGCGTCGTCCTCGTCAACTGGAAAAACGCGCCCCTGACACTGCGCGCCGCCCGGTCGATCGCCCCCCAGCTGAGGGCGCGCGACACACTGATCCTGGTCGACAACGGCTCGGGGGACGACTCCCTTGACGTCCTGGCCGCGCACCTGCCCGAGCTGCGCGCGCTCGCGGGCGCTGGCCCCGGCTCGAGCGCGCCCGGCGCCGCCGTGGAGATCGTCAACGCGGGCGTCAACGACGGCTTTGGCGCGGGCGTCATGGCGGGGGCGAGCGACCTGCGCGAGGGGGCCCTCGTGCTGCTCAACAACGACGCGACGGTGCGCGACGGCTTTCTTGACGCGCTCCTGGACCCGCTGGCCGACCCAATGGTCGGGGCGACGACCGCCCTCATTCTCCTGGCCGGACGCTACCGCGAGGCGCGCGACGACGAGGCCGTGGCCCTGAGCGGGAACGGTCCCACGCGCTGGGTGCGACTCAGTGACGACGAGGCCCGGGCCGGGCTGGGCGCAATCCTGGTCAACTCAACCGGTAACATCGTGGATTCTTCCGGCAACGGCCAGGACCGCGACTGGCTGGTGCCGGTCGCACAGCTCGCCGCCCCCGAACAAGTCTTCGGCATCTGCGGGGGCGCGTGCGCGATCCGGCGCGACGCCTGGGAGGAAGTCGGCGGCATCCGCACCGACCTGTTCATGTACTACGAGGACACGGACCTGTCCTACAAGCTACGCGAGGCCGGATACGACGTGCGCTTCGTGCGTCAGGCAGTCGTGGACCACGAGCACGCGGCCTCCTCGGACGCAACCTCGCCCATGTTCGCTCGTGTCAACGCCCGCAACCGCCTGATCGTCGCTGCCGAGCACGCCTCGTGGCAGGTGATTACCTCGGCGCTGGTGCGCTCCGTCGTGCGAGCCGCGCGCGCCGGATTCCGCGGTCCGGCCGCCCACGGTGTCGCTCAGGGAATCGCCGCCATTCCGGGTGCTTTGCGCCGCCGGCACGCACGCAATTCGCGCCGAGCCGGCGCTCACCTTCGCTGACTCCTTGTCGCAACGGAAACGCTGGAAAGTGAGTAATGATACAGTGCTGGGGGTAGGGATGGATCACTCCTCGGTCAAGTCCGATCCCCTCAGGCGCTAAACTGTCGAACATGACACAGACGAATCCGCTGGTGCGTAAGTTCGCGAAGGGTGCCTCCTACCTCAAACGACACGGGGGTCGCATGACGGCAGCCCGTCTCTTGCAGGGGCTGGGCAATCAGATTGCTAACTCCGGTAAGGGCAAAGGCAAGGGACAGTACCCGCTTGGGATGCTCGTCAAGTTTGCTGACGCCGCCGCCCTCGACTGGGTGAGCGAGCCTGACTGGAGGAAGGATCCGCGCCCCGTGGGCGAGGGCCCGTACGTGACGGCGTGGATCATGTCGCCCCCCGGGGAGTCCTCCGGCGGACATCAGAACATCTTCCGTTTCCTGTCCTACCTGGAGGCCGCCGGCCACCGGGTCAAGATTTTCCTCTACTGGTCCCAGTCGATTCCCGTCGACGCCGACCGCGTGCGCGACATGATCGAGCGCTCCAGCAACTATCCCAACCTCAAGGCGACCTACGCCCTGTACGATCCGGCTGTCGGCGTCGGCGATGACGTCGACGCGATCTTCGCGACCGGCTGGGAAACCGCCTACCCCGCCTACCTGGATCGCTCGCGCGCCCGCCGCTTCTACTTCGTCCAGGACTTCGAGCCCTCGTTCTACCCGGTCGGCTCGGAGAACCAGCTCGCCGAAAACACCTACCGCTTCGGTTTCGAGGCCTTCACCGCGGGCAAGTGGCTGGCCACCAAGCTCCACGACGAATACGGCATGACGACCCACCCCTTCGACTTCGCCGCCGAGATGACGCTGTACAAGCGCACGAACGATGAGCGCCGCAAGGACGTTTTCTTCTACGCGCGCCCGGTCACCATGCGCCGCGGATTCGAGCTGGGCTGCATGGTCCTGGCCGACGTCAAGAAGCGCCGCCCCGACATCCGCATCCACATGGCTGGCTGGGACGTGTCGGAGTGGAAGGTTCCCTTCGAGTACGTCAACCACGGTGCCATGAGCCTTGAGGAGCTCTCGCCCCTGTACAACAAGTGCGCGGTCGCTCTGGTCATGAGCCTGACGAATCTGTCGCTGCTCCCCCTCGAGCTGGCCTCGTGCGGCACGATCCCCGTCGTCAACGACGCGCCGAACAACAGGCTCGTCTCCGATAACCCGTGCATCGACTACGTTCCGCTCTCGCCCGGCGCCATGGCCACGGAGATCATCCGTGTCGTCGATGCCCCCGACCAAGTGGAGCGTTCGCGCGAGGCCGCCGCCTCTGCCACCACGCTCAGCTGGGAAGACTCCGGACGCCAGTTCGTCTCCGATTTTGAGGGGGCCATGAATGCCTAACATTCTGGTGGTCGGAGGAAATGGCTTCCTCGGCTCTCACCTCGTGGATGCGCTGGCCGCGCAGGAAGGCACGTTTATCCGCGCCTTCGACATGTTCGGCAACGGGGAGCACTGGAAGGCCTCGGGAGTCGAGGCCTTCGACGGGAACTTCCTGAACACCGACGACATCGCGCGCGCCGTGTCGGGCATGGACGTCGTCGTGCATATGCTCTCCACGACGGATCCCGCGACGGCCGAAACGACCCGACGCTGGACGTGCGCACCAACATCCAGGGCAGCATCGATCTGTTCCGCGCGTGCGTGGACGCCGGGGTCGGCCACGTGTACTACGCCTCGAGCGGCGGCACGATCTACGGCGACCAGGACAAGGAAAGCTACTGCGAGGACGATCGCACCCTGCCGGTGTCCCCCTACGGCATCGGTAAGCTCACCATCGAGAACTACATGCGCTTCTTCGCGCGCAAGTATGACCTGAAATCGACGTCGCTGCGCATCTCGAACCCATACGGCACGCGCCAGAACCCGCACAAGCGCCAGGGCATCATCCCGATCTTCCTGCGCCACGTGCTCAACGGCGAGGCGCTGACCGTCATGGGGGACGGCTCCATGTTCCGCGACTACATCTACGTGGAAGACTTCGCGACCATCGTCTCCACGATGATCGCGCGCGGTGCCTCGCGTTCCGTCTACAACATCGGATCGGGACGCAAGACCACCGTTTCCGAGATCGTCGCCTCCATCGAGCGCGTCACCGGGACGACGCCCGCGATTGAGCACATCCCCACCCCCCTCGACCTACCTCCTCGGATCCGTGCTCAACACGGAACGAGTCAACAACGAATTTGGCCCCTTCACAATGACGCCGCTCGACGAGGGGATCGCGAAAACCTGGCAGGAGATTCAAGCGCATGGTTACTAAATCGGACTACGTGGACGCGAAGGACGCCTCGCTGGACGCCAGCGTCGTCATTCTGACCTACAACGGCGAGCAACATATCGACGAGATCCTCGCCTCGCTGACGAACCAGCGTTTCGACGGCACCTACGAGATCCTCGTCATCGACTCCGGCTCGACCGACTCCACGCTCGACCTCATCGCGAAGTACCCGTCCGTGCGCCTGGTGCAGATCCCCAACAGCGAGTTCGGGCACGGCAAGACCCGTAACCTCGGCGCGCACCTGGCCAAGGGCCGCATCGTCGCCTACCTGACGCACGACGCCACCCCGGCCTCGGACAGGTGGCTCCACGAGATCACCGCGCCGTTTGCGATCTCCGACCGCATCGTCGCCGTCATGGGCGCCCAGATCCCGCGCCCGGACGCCTTCCCGCTGCTGCGCTACGAGATCAAGGGCGTCTTCAACGGCTTCGGCCCGGGCTTTGGCACCACCCTGTTCTACGAGGACGACTTCATCCAGGACGAGGGCGTGCGCAACGCCGTCACCTTCTACTCCGACGTGAACTCCGCCGCCCGCAAGGACATTCTCACCGGCGAGGTTCCCTACCGTGACGTCTCCTACGCCGAGGACCAGCTCCTGGGCCGCGACGTCATCGCGGCCGGATACATCAAGGCCTATGCACCGCGCGCCGCCGTCCTGCACTCCAACGAGATGACCGTCTCCGAGTACGACGACCGCATGTTCGAGGAGACCCAGGGCCTGCGCGAGGTCGGCATCGACGTCGCCATGCCCTCGATTCCGACGGTCGTCCGCATGGTCACGACGGGTATCCTCAAGGACGCCCTGCGCCTGGCCCGCGACCGCGAGGTGGGTAAGCGCCGCAAGATCAGCGGTTTCTTCCTCAATCTGCCTACCACGTGCAGAAGTGGAGGGGCGTGCGCCGCGGCGTTCGCTCCCCGCTCAAGCGCTATGGTCAGTAAGGGACCAGACGGTCAGATATAGTGAGTTGGTATGACTGAATCAACGACCCCTTCCCCCGGGTCCTCGCTCGCACTGCGTGTTGAGCGCATCGAGGCCCAACCCCTGCGAGAGCTGGGCGACAAGAGCGGTCTGGTGGCGGGCACGAAGCGTGCGTTCGTCGACGTCTGGAACCGTCGAGAACTGCTGCGCCTGCTCATCAACCGCGAGCTCAAGGCCCGCTACAAGGACTCGAACCTCGGCTTCGTCTGGTCGCTGTTCAAGCCCCTGTCGCAGCTCCTCATCTACTTCATCGTCATCGGCCAGTTCCTGGGCGCGGCGAGGGGCATCCCGTCCTTCGCGATCTTCGTGTTCACCGGCCTGACGGCCTGGGGCTTCTTCCTCGAGGCAGTCACCGGCGGAACGGGATCAATCGTCGCCAACTCCGGCCTGGTGAAAAAGGTCTACCTGCCACGCGAGATTTTCCCGCTCTCGACGCTGGGAACATCCGCCGTCAACTCCGCGATTCAGCTGGCCATCCTGCTGGGCGCGATCCTTGTGACGGGTTCTCTCCCATCGGTGGCGCAGCTGGCCTACCTGCCCTTCGCTCTCATCGTGTTGGTCGTCTACGCGACCCTGTTCGGGCTGCTCCTGTCCGCGCTCAACGTCTACATGCGCGACATCCAGCACCTCATCGAGGTCATCACCTTCCTGGCGTTCTGGGCCTCGCCGATCGTCTACTCCTACAGCTACGTGCAAAAGGCTCTCGAGACGAACTACCCGATCGCGCACGAGATCTACCTGTCCAATCCCGTGACCTTAGCGATCCTCGGATTCCAGAAGTCGCTGTGGGCGGCTGGCGTCGACCAGCCCTACCCCTCGCACCTCATGATCCGCCTGGTCCTCGCGGCGCTTGTTGGCGTCGTCCTGATCTTCGGGGCGCACCGTGTCTTCGCTCGCCTCGAAGGCAACTTTGCTCAGGAGCTGTAATGTCAATGCCTGAAGTCGTCCGCGTTCAGGACGTTTCCAAGGTCTTCAAACTTCACCGGGACACCTCGGTCAAGGACCGCGTGCTGCACTCCTCGCGCGCGCGGGTGGAGGAGTTCCACGCCCTCGACAACGTGAGCGTGGACGTGCGCCTCAACGAGTCCGTGGGCCTCATGGGCCACAACGGCTCCGGCAAGTCCACCCTGCTCAAGATCATGGGCTCCATCATCCGCCCGACCAGCGGCCGCGTGACCACCCGCGGGCGCATGGCCGCGCTGCTCGAACTTGGCGCGGGTTTCCACCAGGACCTGACGGGACGCGAAAACGTGTTCCTCAACGCCTCGATCCTGGGCATGACGCGCGCGGAAACCGAAGCCGCCTTCGACGACATCGTCGCCTTCTCCGGCATCGAACAGTTCATCGACACCCAGGTGAAGTTCTACTCCTCGGGCATGTACGTGCGCCTCGCCTTCGCGGTCGCCGTCCACTCCGACCCCGACGTCCTCCTCGTCGATGAGGTCCTCGCGGTGGGTGACGAGCCCTTCCAGCGCAAGTGCATGGACAAGATCCATTCCTTCCAGACCGAGGGACGTGCCATCGTCCTGGTGTCCCACTCCGCCGAGCAGGTCGAGTCCGTGTGTACGCGCGGCGTCGTCCTGGACCACGGCAAGCTCGTCTTCGACGGCTCGACCTCGGATGCGGTGCGCATCCTGCGTGAGGGATTCCAGCGAGACGCGCTGGCCGCCCCCGTGCACACCGAGGAAACCGGCTTCATCACGATCCGCGACATTTCCATGACGGACCAGGGCGGCGAGCCCATCCGCGTGGCGCACACCGGCGACACGATCTGCATCCGCATGGACCTGACCGCCTCCAAGCGCATTGAAGACTGGGTGACCGCCTTCTCGCTGGATACCAACCTGGGTCAGAAGCTGCACTACTACAACTCGCGTAACTCCGGTGCGACCCTGCCCGCCATTGAGGGCGACGCGACGGTGATCATCACCGTGCCGACCCTGACCCTGGGCGAGGGCATGTATCGGATGAACGTGTCCATCGACGACGCCGGCGGGCAGCCCTTCGCTCAGCGCGACGGCGCCTGGGACCTCGTCGTTCAAGGAAATGGAATCGGCTCGGGACCCGTGGCGCTGGATTCGTCCATCGCCGTCGAGTCCTGACGCGGCGCCTGCGCCAACCTGCGATCTGCCCCGCGTTTATGTCCGTGCTGACGTACGGCATAATGGTGGCAGAGTCGATCGCACTCGACAACACAACCCGACACGCCCCTCGGGCGCGCAAAGGAGAAAACCATGAAGATCGTCGTGACCGGCGGCGCCGGCTTTATCGGAGCGAATTTCGTTCATACGCTCCTCGAGGACCACCCGGACGTCGACGTCGTCGTCCTGGACAAGTTCACCTACGCGGGCAACCGCGCGTCCCTGACCGACGTTCCTGCCGAGCTGGCGTCGCGCCTGACCGTTGTCGAGGGCGACATCGCCGACGCCGATCTGGTCGACGGCGTCGTGGCCGGGGCCGATGCGGTCGTCCACTTCGCCGCGGAGTCCCACAACGACAACTCGCTGCTGGACCCCTCGCCTTTCATCCAGACGAACCTGGTGGGCACCTTCACCCTGCTGGAGGCCGTGCGCCGCCACAAGGTGCGCTTCCACCACATCTCCACCGACGAGGTGTACGGCGACCTGGAGCTGGACGATCCCGCGAAGTTCACGCCCACCACGCCCTACAACCCCTCCTCGCCCTACTCCTCCTCCAAGGCGGGTTCGGACCTGCTGGTGCGCGCCTGGGTGCGTTCCTTTGGCGTGGAGGCCACGATCTCGAACTGCTCGAACAACTACGGCCCCTACCAGCACATCGAGAAGTTCATCCCGCGTATGATCACGAACCGCCTGCGCGGCGTGCGTCCGCGCCTGTACGGCGACGGCCTGAACGTTCGCGACTGGATCCACGTGCGCGACCACAACACGGCCGTGTGGGACATCCTCATGAAGGGCCGCATCGGCGAGACCTACCTGATCGGCGCGGACGGGGAGACCAACAACCGCGACGTCGTGGCCATCCTCAACGAGCTGATGGGCTTTGCCCCCGACGATTTCGATCACGTCAACGACCGCCCGGGCCACGACCTGCGCTACGCGATCGACAACTCCAAGCTCGTCAACGAGCTGGGCTGGCAGCCGCAGTTCACGAACTTCCGCGACGGCCTGGCCGACACGATTGCCTGGTACACCGAGAACGAGGCCTGGTGGGCCCCGCTGAAGGAGGCCGTCGAGGCCAAGTACGCTGCCGAGGGGCACTGATCCCTTGGGCAACGTGACCCGAGACGACGGGAGGCCTCGTCCCCGCGTCACCGTCCTCATGGCCACCTATAACGGGATGGCCGAGGCCGGGGCGTGGCTCGACGAGCAGGTGGACTCCGTGCTCGCCCAGGTGGGCGTGGACGTCCGCCTCGTCGTCTCCGATGACGCGTCGAGCGACGGGACCCGCTCCCACCTTGAGGAGCGCGCCGCGTCCGATCCGCGCATCACCGTGCTGCCCCAGCGCGACGGTCAACCCGGGGTGACGGGTAATTTCCTGCACCTGTTCACGACGCACGTTCCCGACGGCTCCTACGTGGCCTTCACGGATCAGGACGACGTGTGGCACACGGACAAGCTGGAGTCACAGCTGGCCCTGATGGACTCGACGGGGGCGGATGTTGTGTCCTCCAACGTGACGTCCTTCGAGTCCCTGCCCGGTGGCGGCGTGGGGGAGCGCCACCTCATTCGTAAGTCGCAGCCGATGCGCGACTGGGATTTCCTCTTCGAGGCCGCCGGTCCCGGCTCGACGTACGTCTTTTCTCCCCAAGCGCACAGCGCCCTCGTGGAGGTCATTAACCGTTTGGACTACTCGCGCATCGGCGTGCACGACTGGTACGTGTACGCCCTCGCGCGCGCGATTGGTCTGACCTGGGTCATCGGCGAGGAACCGACCCTGGAATACCGACAGCACGGGGGCAACGTCCAGGGAGCCAACTCCGGGTCCGGCGCGCGCGATGCACGCATGGAGAAGCTGCGCAACGGCTTCTACCGCAACCAGTTCATCCTGACGGCACGCGCCGCCCAGCAGGTCGGTGCCTTTGACGCCCCGCGTCGCATCGAGCTCGCGCAGATCCTGCGCGAACTCGAAGCTGACAGTCAGTGGGCGCGCCTGCGTTTCGCCCTGCGCTACCGCCAGATCCGGCGCGACCGCCTCGAGGGCATCAAGCTCGCGGCCGCCAGATTCTTGCGCGTCTGGTAAGCGCCGGGGCTGCCCCCTAGCGGGCGTAGCGGGCCAGCCCCGCGTCCACGGCCTCGGTGGTCACAATCTGCGCAAGCATCTCCGGCGAGACCTGCGTGGGGTCGATGAGCACCACGGAGCGTCCCGCCATCCACTGATCGAGCACCTGCCCGGCACCCGTGCGTCCCTCCCACAGCAGTGCGACGCGACCTCCGCTGAGGTTCGCGGGCGCGCGCAGGCCAGCCAGGGCCTCGTCACGGGCATCGGCGAGCAGGTCGGGTGTGTCGATGATGAGGGAGTCGGGCTGCATCGCGATTTCCGCCAGGGCGTCGACGGCCCCGCCGAGCTCGCCGTCCCACGCGACGGACAGGTAGGTGGGGGACTGGGCCAGGACGTGCGCTCCCGCCTCGAGGGCGGCTCTCGCCTCGGAGTCCACGGTGTTTGTGACCAGGAGGTCGCCGGGCAGCGGTCGGCGCGTGTCGAGGAGCTCCCAGCCCATTGCGCGCGCGGCGATCTGCCAGAGGGCATCCTGCCATGGCTGAAGAGTCGTGTAGATGCGCGTCGGTGTCGGTTCGCCCGCGCCGAAAAGGTCCGCGGCGAGCTCGGTTGTCAAGTAATTAGCTACCTTTGAGAGCCATTTGCTGACCACGGGGCCGCCCAGCTCAACGCGCTCTTTACCATACTGGGTCAGAGCGGGTCCTGACCATCCGTTAACCACGCCGATGAGCGAAGAGAGCCTGGTCACATTATTGTCGGGAAAATTGCTCATGGTTGAGAGTATATCGAAGGTCCCAGGCGTTCTAAGTATCGGGTAACTGTGAAGGCCTTACAAAAGTGCAAGGATCTACCGGCGGGTCAGGTGCTAATCTTAAGGTCTCAATAACGCGAAACCGCTTGACTTCCTGCAATGACACGCGTGTAATTCTCGTATTGATCGATTCGTTATAAGGAGTCTCCGCATGTGGAACATCTTCGGTGACGGACCCCTCGAGTGGTCCGAGGACGCCGATGCGGCGCTGTACGCCCGCGTTGACGGCCCCCTTGCGTGGCAGCAGCATGCGCTGTGCGCGCAGACGGATCCCGAAGCTTTCTTCCCCGAAAAGGGCGGCTCCACTCGCGAGGCCAAGGCTGTTTGTCAGGCCTGCCAGGTTCGCGAAGACTGCCTCGAGTACGCGCTCGCGAACGATGAGCGTTTCGGCATCTGGGGTGGCATGTCGGAGCGCGAGAGGCGGCGCCTGCGCCGTATGGCCGGTTGAGTCCCGCTACTCGCGCCGTCGGTGCCATCCTTGTCACGAAGGGGGATGCGCCGCTCACCCAGTCCGTTTTACGGGCCATCGAGAATCAATCGGTGGCCCCGGATTCGTTGACCATCATCGACGTTGCAGGGCGTCATGTCACACCGTTCCCCGCTGACCTCGTGCCTCAGGGTGCAGAACTTGTGCGCGTGGGCCGCGCACGCACCCTCGGCGGCGCCATCCGTCGCGCGCACGCGCAGGGCGCAGCGTTCGCCTCCGCGCCGTGGTGGTGGATCCTGCACGACGACTCAGCACCCGAGGCCGAGTGCCTGAGCCAGCTTGTCCAGGCCGCGGTCGTGGGCAAGACCGTTGGGGCCGTCGGCGCGAAACAGATCAGCTGGGACGGGACGCGCCTGCTCGAACTCGGTATCTTCGCGACCTCGAGCGCACGCCGCCTCGAGCGGATCGGCGACGATGAAATCGACCAGGGCCAGTACGACGGCACGACCGACGTCCTGGGCGTCGGTACCGCCGGCATGCTCCTGCGCGCAGAGGCATACGAGACCATTGGCGGATTCGATCCCGCCCTCGGACCCTTCGGCGATGGCCTGGACATGGGTCGGCGCCTCCACCTGGCCGGCTACCGTGTCATCGTGGCCCCCCGCGCACGCGTTCGCCATGCCCGTTCCTCGATGACTCCCGGGATCGACCCGACCGAGGCCTCGTTCCTGTCACAGGAGCACGAGGACCCCGAGGCCGTGGCTCGCCTGGTCGCCGCGCAGGCGAAGTCCTTCCGTCGGCGCCGCTACGCCCAGATGTACAACTGGTGCAAGGCTGTGCCCGCCCTCGTTCTTCCTTTCCTGGCACTGTGGCTGCTCGTGTGGACCCCTGCCCGCGCCCTCGGTCGCTTTATCACGGGGCGGGCCGCCCTGGCCCTGCCCGAAATCGCCGCACTGCTCTCCCTGATGGCGGCCACGCCGCGCCTGCTGGCCGGGCGAGCCCGCGCCGCTCAGTCGCGCACGGTCCCCCGATCCGCCCTGCGCGCCCTCGAAATCACGCCCGCCTCGCTGCGCAAGGAACCGGCCGGGGGCGAGGAGGACGAGCACGGCGAGCGCATCGACCCGCTCATCCTCGCGTCGATGCGTTCCTATCGCATCCGCTCTGTCTCCACTGCCGTCGGCCTGCTCGCGCTCACCTCGCTGATTGCGGGCATCCAATGGTGGGGCTTCGCATCCGGCATTGTCGGCGGCGCGTGGACCTCGCTGCCCTCCTCGTGGTCCGAACTGTGGGCCGCCGCGTGGGCCGGGTGGATCCCCGGCGGCGACGGATACGCCGGGGGAGCGGACCCGCTGACCATCCTCATGGCGCTGCTGAGCGCTCCCGTGGCCCCATTCGGCGTCACTCCTGGCGCGGTCGCCACGACCCTGCTCGTCGCTTCCAGCCCGCTGGCCGCGATCCTGGCGTGGGTGCCCACACGCTCGCTCACCTCGTCTCTGCGCGTGCGTTTCTTGGTCTCCCTGGCCTGGGCGCTGTCTCCCGCCCTGTTGCTCAGTGCCGCGCACGGCTCGCTCGCCGGAGCGTTGGCGCACCTCGCGGTGCCCGTCCTGGCCGCCTACTGCGTGCCCGCAGCCCCGCCGCTGATGGTTGCCGGTGCTTCGGGCGTCGCCGCCGCGCCAGTCAACCCGCGAACGGTTAACGCCGGATGTGCGGGCCTGTCCCTCCTCGTCCTGGCGTGCTGCGCGCCGTGGACGCTGCCCCTCGGCCTGGCGGCCCTCCTGTGGCGCGCCCGCCGCAGCGCCGTCGTGGCCATGCCCGCCGCGGTCGTCCTCGCGCCCACCTACGTCTCGATCATTGCCCACCCGTCTGCCTGGGTCGCCCTGACCTCCACGAGTGGGGGAGTGCACGCGTACACGCGGGCCAGCTCCTGGTTCGCCGCGCTCGGCATGCCCGCCGCGCCACAGGACAGCTTCGAAGCGATCGCCTTCGGCGTCCTCGGCGGCGCCGTCCTCGCCCTGGCGCTTGTGGCGGCGGCACGCCACCGCTCTCTTCGCCTGATCGCCCTGGTCTGCCTCGGCCTCGTCGCCGCAGCGTGCGGCTGGGCCGCCTCCCACGTCGGCGTCGGCCTGGACGGTGCCCTCGTGGCCAACGCGTGGACGTCGCCCGCATTCTCGCTCTCCTTCGGCGCTTTCCTCCTGGCCGCCACGCAGGTGGGTCGCAGCGCAGCCCAGGACGACGAGGACTCCCACCAACCTGCGTGGGATGCCTCCGGCGGTCTGGTCCTGCGGGCCGCGGCAGCGCTCGCCTGCTGTGTCCTCGTCGCGGTGGGCGCCACCCACGCCGCAGTCTCCTTCGCGAGCCGCGCCGACGCCTCGGAGACACCGACCTACGCGCTCGCCCAGCGTGAAACCGTTTCGCCCGTGGCCACCCCCATTATTTCCGCCGTCGGCTCCCAGGCACAGCGTTCGCCACGTGCCGGGCGCGTCCTGGTCCTCGACGGCGATCCCACGAACGGAGCTGTCGACGCGGCCCTGTGGCGCGGCGCGGGACCGACCCTGACCGATTCTTCACCCACCGTGCGCGCACTCGCTCTGGCGCGCGCCCGCTCCGGTGCGAGCGAGGGGACGGTGGCCGACCCGGCGGCGCAATCCCTCGCGCAGGCCGCCTACACCCTGGTGGTCTACCCCGACGACGCGACCGTGGAGACGCTGGCCGCCCACGACGTCGACACGATCCTCGTGCCCGACGGTGCCAGCGGCGCCCAGGCGCTCGCATTTGGCCTCGATCGCGCGGCCGGGCTGGAAAAGGTCGGCGCGACCAACAGCGGTACCGTGTGGCGCGTGCGCCCGAGCGGTGTCAAGCCCTCGCGCGTGCGCGTCGAATCCGCCGGTGGCGTCTTCACGGACGTGGGAGCCTCCCAGCTGCGCGTGGACGGCGAGGTCAACGCGATCGGCACGCTCATCCTCGCCGAACGCGCCGACTCCGGCTGGTACGCGAGCGTTGACGGAGCTGCCCTGAGCGCCGTCGAACCGGCCGACGGCTGGGCGCAGGCCTTCGATATGCCCGCCGCCGGGCACCTGACTGTCACCTACAGCGCCTGGTGGATTATTCCCTGGCGCATCGGTGCGGGCATCTGCCTGGTGATCGCGGCAGCCAGCGCCCTATCCGTGTGGAGGAAGAGATGACAACGCCTCGCAACGCGACTCTGGCCACGCTCGGAGTCGCCGTGATTGCCGCCGCCGCGCTGGCCACGGGCTCCCTGCTCATCGACCCTGCGCCCACGACCGTTGGTGGCACCGCGCAGAGCGCGCACCCCTCGCAGGTGGAGCTGGCCTGCCCCGCGGGCCTCGTCGATCCATTCGATACGTCCAACGTTGCCCGAGCCGCGACCTGGTCTTCGCTGTCTGCCTCCCCGATCACCCCCGCTCCCGACTCGATCACCGGCACCGGTGGAACCATTCCGACCGGTCTGACGCTGGTCGGGCAGGGCGGCGGCGAACTGGCGGGCCTGAGTGCGGTTGGCTGCGCCGCGCCCCGTACCTCCCAGTGGATCGCTGCGGGGGCCACGACCTCGGGCGCCGACATGGTCCTCATCCTGTCCAACCCAAGCCCCACGGCCTCGGTCGTCTCCATCGACGGCTACGGCGCCTACGGTCCCCTCAACGCTTCTCCCCGCCAGGTCACGGTGGCCGCCAACTCGGCCGTGTCCGTGCTGCTGGCAGGCTGGTTCCCCGACGAGAACTCGCTGGCCATCCACATCCAGGCCGACGGTGGGCATCGCTGCCTGGGCGCAGGCCTCCCTGATGGACGGTGAGATTCCGCAGGGAGCCACGCTCGCCTCCGCAGTTGTTCCCTCGACCACGCAGACAATCCTCGGGGTTGACCCCAAGGGCACGTCGCTGCTGCGCCTCGTGTCCCCTTCCGGTGACGCCCACGTGAACGTATCCGTCGCCGACTCCACGGGCGTGCACCCGCTGGGCGGTGGCGAGGCCACCGTCGCCGAGGGCTCGACCTTGGAGATGCCCCTCGACGGCGCCACCAAGGATGCCTCTCCGATCGCGCTGATCGTGACCTCGGACCGCGAGGTCGTCGCGCAGACGACGACGATCACGCTGGGCTCGCCGTGGGTCGAGCGTGCCAACGCCTGGATCATGCGCTCCAACGCCGTCCCGGCCACGACTCTGACGCAGGCGGCGATCCCCGGTCGCTCGTCGCTCGAGGCCATGGCCACCCAGCAGCTGTCTGCCGCCCCGATCCGTCGCACTGCCCTGGAGACCGAGTCCGGCGTGAACGGGACTCGTGCGAGGCTGCTGCTGTACGCTCCCCTGAGCCCTGACGACGAGGCCGTTGCCCAGGCGGGCGATGACGCGGCGCAGTCCGCGGCTCCCACCCCCACGGCCACGCCCAACATCTGGGCCTCGCCCTCGCCCAGCGCCACGACGAGCGGTGAGGCGGGCGACGCGCAGTCCACCGGCACCAGTCCGTCCACGCCCGGGGCCATCGCCGTTAACGTCGCAGGAAGCACGGTCTACGTGGCTCCCGGCGTGCCCACCCTGGTCGAGCTGCCCGAGGCAGCGGGACAGCTGAGCGCGGCATCGCCGATTCAGGCCGCCGTCGTCATCTCGGCCGATACACCCGTGGGCCGGATGACCACCACGTGGAACGTGGGCACCGAGGGCATTAGCGCCGTCAACGGATCGATCCGCGCCACCAATTAAGACCCAGCCGGGAGCGCCGTTAGCGCATCGCGTCGTCGATTTCGTCGGGCGGCAGGGCCAGGATGTGGCTGATGCGCTCCACCAGCACCCTGCGCGTCACCGCGCCCACCTCCTCGAGAGGGCAACGCAGCGTGATCGGCAGGCGATAGACGACGATCCGATCGTGCAGGCCACGGCGACGATCCGCGGGGAAGATACGCGCCACGACGACATTGTGGGACTCCCAGGCAGCCGGGTTCGACGGAGGAACATCCTCGACCCCGAACTCGATCGTGGCCACCTGCGGCCAGCGCTCAATCAGCTCGGACACGAGCTCCCCGACCATCAGATCAAAGTCCTCGCGCCGCGTGCGCCACGCCGGAGTACCCGGGAAAAACAGGGGACCGCGAGGCCCGCGACCGTGCCGGTCGCGGCTCCTTACATGGCGTCTGGTCGCAAACACTCCACCAGGGTAGGTCCATGGCGTGCTGGAGCGCGCGATACGGGCACAGAGTGTCGTACTCTTAGGTGCGTGATTGCCCAACGACACTGCTCCAAGCCCGGCTGCTCAACCGTCGCCGTCGCTACCCTGACCTACGACTACCGTGACTCGACGGTCGTCGTCGGCCCCCTCGCCACCGTTGCCGACCCCAATTCCTACGACCTGTGTGACGAGCACGCCCAAAACCTTAAAGCGCCCCTGGGGTGGCAGGTCGTTCGCCTGGCCACCAACTTCGAGCCGGCGCCGCCTTCGGGCGACGACCTTGCCGCTCTCGTCGACGCCGTGCGCAGGGTCGCGCAAGAGGCGAAGCACGCCCCGGCCTCGGCCCCGGAGGCACGCGCCCCGCGGACCGGTCCCTTCGGCTCCGCCCGCTCTGCGGGCAGCCCCGATACGTCCAGCCCCCTGGACCCCTCCAGTCCCTATGCGCGCAGGCGCGCCCAATTCACCGTCGTGGACGGCGAGGACGGGGCGACCGACCGCTGACCCCTACAAGCCGAAGCGGGCGCGCGTGGCCTCGTTGAAGCGCGCCTGACCGGCGGCGCGACGCTCGACCTCGCGTCCCCATACCCGGTCCCTGCGCGCCACCAGGACGGCGGCAATCACAAGCTCAGGGTGCAGCCCCTGCGGCAGCGGCGTCTGCACGCGCCTGCTCAGGCGATTGGCGAGGGACGCGCCGACCTCTTCCCGAATGTGCGGGTTGAGGCTCCTATTCGTGGCGAGAAAGGCACGCGCCTCGGAGACGAGAGACTCATCGAGGGGAAGGATCGTCGCGGTGGCCGCCCACTCCGCCAGGCCCGGCGGCATCACGAGAGGCGGGTAGAACGCTGCTGACCCCTGCGAGCACACCATCGTCCCGGCCGCCACGTCGCCCAGACGCTTGCCTTTGGAGTTGAGTACCTCCGACGCCAACGCAAGGCCACCCACCAGCGCCCAATTCTCCAGGAGGCCAACGCCCATGCGCACCGCTGAGTGACGCGCGGTGATCGGGCCGCCGTCGTCGCGCACAACGGCCAGGTTGAAAGCCCACTTGCCCAGCGAACGACCACGGGTCACGACTTCGATCGTCATCGGCAGGATGAACGTCGTGACAGCGATCAGCACGACGGTAAAGACTCTTTGGCTTGACGAGGACATCTCCACGTTCAGGCGCAGGAATAACTTCAGGATCAAAAGAGCGGCCATGATGTACATCGTGCCGTCCATAACTGCGGAGCCGAATCGTTCCCCCGGGGAGGCCGGCGTGATGTCGAGGCTCACTGCCTCGCCGGTGCGGACGTAATCGTCCTGAATCTGGCTCGACTGACTGCGTTGCGCGCTCATATATGACACGCTAGTCCAATGGACATCGATGTGCTGCGGGTGAGCGGAAAAAGCGAGTGGAAGCGTCTGGAGGAACTGACGCATGCCCGAACGCTGAGTGGACCGGAGATTGATGAGCTGGACCGCCTCTATCGGTCGGCTACGACCGATCTGGCGAGGGTGCGTACGCACAGCCCCGATCCCGACCTGATCGCGGAGCTGTCCCGTATTCTGTCGGCGGCACGCGGGCGCTTGGCGGGCACCGGCGGGCTGACGGGACGTGGAATTGCCCGTTTTTTCATGGTGTCGCTGCCTGTGACGCTCTATCGTATTCGCTGGGTGATCGTCGGGGTTATGGCGGTCTTCATCGCGCTGTGTGTCATCCAGGCGCACTATCTGATAACCACCCCTGCTGCCATGAATGAGCTGGGCACGCCCGAGCAGCTGCGCCGCTATGCCCAGGAAGACTTCGTCTGGTACTACAGTCAGGACACCCATTCCGAATTTGCGATGTCCGTGTGGGCGAATAACTCCTGGGTGTCCCTCCAGGGCATCGCAACGGGTATTTCGGGCGTGTATCCGCTCTACCTTCTGTGGGGCAACGCCATGGCGTTGGGAACATCTGGCGCTGTCGTGATTGAGTACGCGAGCGCGTGGCACTTTCCGCTTCATCCTGCCTCACGGACTGCCCGAGCTGACGGCCGTGTTTATCGCGATCGCGGCGGGTCTTCGGGTCTTTTGGGCGCTCGTCGCGCCGGGGGCTGCGACCCGGTTCCAGGCTGTCGGACAGGCGGCGCGTGCCTCGATCACGGTTGCGGTGGGGTGCGCGATCCTCCTGGCGGGTTCGGGCATTCTGGAGGGTTTCGTGACGCCTTCGGCGCTGCCCGACGCCGTGAAGATCTCGCTCGGCGTGGCGTTGACGGCAGCCACATGGGCCTACATTCTGATCCTGGGCCGACGCGCCGACCGGGCTGGTGCCAGCGCTGACGTCGGCATCGACGCGGGGTACTACCAGCCGGTCGCTGGCTGAGCGAAGGGCCGTTGCCCGGCCACCGGCACGAGGCCGTGGCTGGCTCCGCGACGCGCGCGGGGTGGGGACCCGTCGGGGGAATGGGCTAGAGGCGACCGGCCTTCTTCAGCTCGATGTAGCGGTCGGCCGTGCGCGCGGGCAGGAGGTCTGCGGAGACCTGGAGGGTCAGGGCTCCTGCTGTTCGAGCGTCCTGCGCCCCGGCCTCGTCGGCTCGCTGTGCGAGTGCTGCCGAGGCCGCCAGGAAGACTTCCTCGGCATCCGCGCGCCCCTTCCTGGCGCGAAGCTCGTCGGGGTCGGTGGCCGAGGCGACGAGAACTGTGTGGCGCTTGGAGAGGCGCGCGAGGGCGTCCGTGAAGTCGGTGTCCATGCCGGCGGGCGGGATCTGGGTTGCCAGGACGACGAAGGCGGCGTGGCGCACGGTCTGTTCGATGGCGGTGGCAGCCTCGGTCCAGTCGGTGACGTCCAGGCGCGGGGAAATGTCCGTGAAGGTGCGGGCGAGGTTTTCGATCACCGAGGCGCCGCGCACGCCGGACACGCGGGCGCGCACGCGCGAATCGATGGCGATGACGTGGACCTTGTCGCCTGCGCGATCAGCCAGCGCGGCCAGCAGCAGAGTCGTTTCGATGGAGGAATCCAGGCGGGGTGCGCACCCCAGGGCGATGGAGTCGACCTCCGTGTGCGTGGGGGCTCCCAGCAGCGCGGAGGAGGCTCGCCCGCAGTCCACGACGATGACGACATGGCGGTCGCGTTCGGGCCGCCACTGGCGCACCATTAGTTCGGGGGAGCGCGCGGAGGCGCGCCAGTCGATGTCGCGCGGGTCGTCTCCTTCTACGTAGGAGCGCAGGGAGTCGAACTCGGTGCCGACCCCGCGCAGAGTCGTGGGTGTCGTGCCTTCCAGCTCGTGCAGGCGCGCCAGGCGCGAGGGCAGCAGGACGCGTGCCTTGAACTCGGGGAGGACGGACAGCGTCAGGGGTGCCTCGAAACTGGCCTGGCGGGCCCCCAAGTGCAGCGGTCCCCAGGATCGGACGGTGACGACGTCGGCGTGGCGGGTGCCCCGGCGCGTGGGAGCCAGCGTCGTGACAACTTTCGTCGACGATCCCGCGTCGATGCGCACGCGCCTGCGCGCAGGAGTGGCGTTCAGGGAAGGCGGCCACGCGTCGCGCACGTCCAGGGTCATGCGTCGCTTCGTCGTGTTGACCAGGCGCAGCGTGGCCTCGGTCGTCTGGTCGGCCCGGATCGGCCCGGTGACCGAGCGCGATAGGCGCAGGGTACGAGGCGAGGGGGCTCCGAGCGCGTCGATGACGCACACGGCGACGACCAGACCAAACCATACCCACGCGAAGGTTCGCGACGGGGCGAAGATGAGGGGGGACGAGCCCGACGAGGACGAGAAGCGCGCTGCGCGCCGAGACAGTCATGGGACGCCTTAGCGGGGGACGGGAGTGGCCGCCAGGACTCCCGAGATCACGTTGACTGCCGTGATTCCCTCGAGGTTGGCTTCCGCGCGCAGGCCCAGGCGGTGGGCGAGCGTCGAGGGAGCCATGGTCTTGACATCGTCGGGGGTGACGAAGCCGCGGCCCTGGAGGAAGGCCCACACGCGTGCGGTGCGCAGCAGCGAGGTCGCGCCGCGCGGAGACACGCCCAGTCGCACAGCGGGGGAGGTACGCGTCGCCCGGCACACGTCCACCAGGTACGCCATGACGGCGGGGGCGACTTCGATGCGGGAAGCGGCCTCGCGGGCGGCGTGGATGTCGGCTGCGCCGGCGACCGGACGAATCCCGGCCTCGGTCAGGGACCGGGGGTTAAAACCGGCCTGGTGGCGGGCGATGATGTCGATCTCCGCCTCGCGCGACGGCAGCGGCAGCTCGAGCTTGAGCAAGAAACGGTCCAGCTGCGCCTCGGGCAGGGGGTAGGTGCCCTCGTATTCGACGGGGTTTTGGGTGGCGATGACCATGAACGGTTCGGGCAGCGCGCGCGTGGCGCCGTCGATGGAGACCGTGTGTTCTTCCATGGCCTCCAGGAGCGCCGACTGGGTCTTGGGCGGTGTTCGGTTGATCTCGTCGGCCAGGAGCAGGTTCGTAAAGACGGGGCCCGGACGGAAGACGAACTCGGAGCGGCCGGCGTCCCAGATCATGGAGCCGGTGATGTCGGCGGGCATCAGGTCGGGGGTGAACTGAATGCGCGCCATCTCCACGTCAAGCGCCTGAGCGAGGGTGCGCACCAGGAGCGTCTTGGCGACGCCCGGGACGCCCTCCAGCAGGGTGTGTCCGCCAGCGACCAAGGAGACAATGAGCCCGGTGACGGCGGCGTCCTGCCCGACAACGGCCTTGCCAATCTCGGACTTGAGGGCCAGGAGTGCCTCCTGTGTGCTCTTTTCCGAGGTGGTCAGGGACCGGCCCGACCACCCCTCGCCCGTGGGCGCCGCGAACGAGGCCGGGGCGGGCTGAGCCGGCTGTGCGGGCTGAGTGGGCGCCATTGACGGGGGCCCGTAGGCGACGGGAGGCATGGAGGGGGCCGGGTAGCTCTGCCCGGATGCAGCGCCGGTAGAACCGTGGTGAGGGCTGGGCGTGGGGCCAGGAACAGGGCTAGTCATGGCGAATCTCCTTCTCGAGGGCGTCGAGGTCGTTGGCGAGTGTGACGAGAGCGGCTTCATTGCGTGGGGGAGGACCCCACAGAAGAGTAAGGAAGCGTGAGGGAGGCAATCCTCGTTGGACGAGTGCGTCAATGAGAACTTGGCGATCTGCGGTGTGAGCGACGCCGAGAACTGAGGCGATGCTCGAGGCCGAGGCGCTGCGCAGGGCGCTGGCCGCGTGCTCGTAGGAGCGCTGCGAACGCATCAGGCGGGCCTTACCGACGAGGGTCTCAGCGGCGGGCACTTCGACCGGCAGCCGCTCGGGGGTCAGGGGACCGAGCCTGCGGCCCATAGCGACGGCGGCCAACAGGACAGCGCCGATCGTCATCAGGAACGCGGGAGCCACGTACGGCGACTCGGTGGGAGTCACCTGCTTGTCATCGAGGGCGTTGTAATAGGAAGCAACGTGCCAAGCGACCTTGGGCGTGCGCCCAATCGCGTTGATCGCGAGCGCCGCGTTTCCACGGTCCACGATCGCTCGGTTGCGCACGCGCACCGAATCCGGAATGATCGCGCGGAAGCGGCCTTGCTCGGCGCGTTCGGCGTACGCGAAATCCTCCCCGTTGGTGGTAAAACAGAGCTCCCAACCGGCGGAGGAGCCGGAGAGCACATACTTGGTAGACGTGAGCTCGCGAGCTCGGGCAGCGATCTCGGAGGAGCATCCCGGAGCAGTCAGCGTGTCGTATGTGCCTGCGCGCTGGGAGGACAGGCCGTCCAGGTAGGGTTCCGTCCCGTATTCCTCTTCCAATCCGATGTAGACGACGTTGGCTCGCGTCTCTATTTGCTGGATTTGCGCGCTGGTCAAACGGGACGGGAAAACGACGACGAGGGTCGTGTTCTCATCCACCGTCACCGCCTTGTCGAAGGACACTTCCTCCACCGATGCTCCGCGGTTGCTCAGCACCTGCGCGAGAGCACGTGCCCCGTCGCCCGTCGGGTTACGCGGGCCCACGGGCGTGGAGTTCATGCCTCCCTCCGGCAACAAGCCGATGGCCACCAGGACGAGGATGATGAGAACGACGATCAAGATCGCGGGGCGCGCAGCGCTCGCGCGCTCGCGAGCGGAAGGAGTAACGACGGAGACCTGACGTGCTTTCATGCGTGATCCTGCGCCTTTCGGCACTGTGACAGCAAGCCGGGCGTGAAATCGCGCAGGGCCGATACGTCCTGCTCGCCCACGGAAGAATGTCCGTAGCGCACGCCGTCGAAGGTGCGGGCATGGTGGGACAGCGCGGGCCCGTGCTCGGGAACGAGGCGCGTCGCGGCCTGCGCCGCCTCACGCGCCGTCAAGCCTGGCGTCGCCGCGACAACCTCACAGTCGTCCAACCCCGCAACCATGAGACGGTAGGACCACACGTAGGCCAGATTCCAGTCCTTGGCGGCCACGGCCTCGTCAAGAGCGCGGCGAATGTCTTGCGTGGTGGTCTCCTCCTCGAATACCGAGTGGGAGGCGCGCTTGGCCAAACGAATCGGATTGAGTATCAATGCGATCACAATCACAGCGATCGCAATGATTGCCAGGATCATGAGGATGAGCGATAAGGGCACAGAACCGGAGCCGCGATAGGAGAATGCTTCGCCGATCCTCTCCAGGACCGTCGTCACGAAATCCAGCACCGGCCTGGAGTCAGTCTGGTACACGGCACGCGAGAGTTCCTCACTGAGCCACGACTGGGCCTCACCCTCGTCAGGTGTCAGAGGAACATCGCACGCAAACATGGTAGCCACCGCCTACGCCTGGCTTGCCTGGGCCAGAATGATGGCGAAGTTTCTCTGCGGATCCTCTCGTCGACGTACATGAGAGTCTGATAGGCCGAGGTGATCGGGACGATCAGCGCATACGACAGCGTCTGGATGCCTACCAAGAGGGCGGCCGAGGCGATGAACGAGGTCGAGCCAAAGGGATTTTGCGCCGATGGATCGATGGTTGCGAACATGACGATCGACAAGACGCTGCCGAGCACCTGATTGATCATGCCAGCAATGAAGCTGGTGATGAAAGAGATGAGGAACAGTCGTCCGAACGTCAACCAGAACGTCCCCCTGGTCAGCGCCCACGAACGTTTGATGGCCTCAACGGGTCGTCGCTGCTCAAGAACCACGCAGATCGGGGCGTACAAACAACGAACGGCCAGCGCGAAACACCCGAGTGAAACAGGGAACAGGAGGGCGAGTTCGATCAAGACCGTACTCATGACGGTCTCGGAGCTTACGGCGTAATAAGCGAAAAACGTGGCGATGAAGACTGCCGCCCAGAGCATGAGAGGTGCTCCGACGATCAGCATCAGGAGGAGCGCGGTTCCTACCATGGCCAGCAGTCGAGGCTTGACCTGCGCCAACGCCTCGCGGAACGTGGCCTTTTTTCCGATGACCAACTGGGATACAGCCGAGGCCAGGACTCCGTCGAGCAGTACGCCGCCGAGACCAGACAGAGCGAGCAGGCCGACGTAACCAAGCACGATCCCGATGAACCACAGGGTGAATGAATCACCCAGAGAATCTGCAGTCGCCTGCGGATCTGACAGAGTGTCTCCCATCGAGGACAAGCCAAAGAATGGAACCGCGACGAGTGCGCCGCTTGCGAGCGCCACGACCGACGTGACGATCAGCGTGAATCCGAAGAGTACCGCCGGGTTCTTGCGCAAGGCGCTAAAAGACCCCTTCAATAGGTCTCCAACGACCAGCGGGCGCAGTGGGATGATGCCCGGTTTGGGAGCCCACCCCCACGCGGCGCCTTGACTGTAGCCGGAGGCGTCTGGCGCGCTGTTGGCCGCTGCGGTGTAGCCGGGTCCGGGTCCTGGGGCGGTGTAGCCGGGTCCGGGTCCTGGGGCGGTGTAGCCGGATTGGGTTCCGGGGGCGGTGTAGGCCGTACCCGCGGCGGGGGGACGCATAGCCGGGCTGAGAGCTGTGCGCCTCCTGCCCTGCCTGGTTGTCAGACTGGGTGGGATCGGGTGAGGTCCACGGGGAACTCATCAGTACCTCCAGGTTGCCTGTGTTGTGCTGGTCTCAATCCTGCCATAGGAGGGGGCACAGCGAAACCTCATATCAGTTAGAAAAACGATCATTGCCGTGGCAATGTCTCGCATCCGTGACGATTTCGTGACACTATCGGGATATGAGTTCGCGCATCCTCGTCGTCGACGACGACGTCGCCCTGGCCGAGATGATCGGCATCGTCCTCCAGAACGAGGGCTTCCGTGTTGTCTTTTGTTCCGACGGATCACAAGCGCTTGCTCACTTTCAGGAACATAATCCTGACCTTGTTCTCCTGGACGTCATGCTGCCCGGGATGGATGGTTTCGACGTGTGTCGGGCGATCCGTCGAGTCTCCGACGCTCCGATCGTAATGTTGACCGCTCGTTCTGACACCTCCGATGTAGTCACCGGACTCGAGGCCGGAGCGGACGACTACGTGCCCAAGCCCTTCAAGCCCAAGGAACTGGTGGCGCGCGTGCGCGCTCGCCTGCGTGGGCGTGAGGACTCCCAGACCGACGAGGGGCTCACGCTCCAGGACCTCACGATCGACGTCGCTGGCCACATCGTGAAACGCGGCGGTCGCGTCATTGCGCTGACGCCCCTCGAGTTCGACCTGCTGGCCACGCTCGCGCGTGCGCCCTGGAAGGTTTTTTCTCGCGAGGAGCTGCTCGAGCAGGTGTGGGGCTACCGCCACGCCGCCGACACGCGACTGGTGAACGTTCACGTGCAGCGTCTGCGTTCCAAGATTGAACGCGACCCGGAAAAGCCCGAGCTGGTCGTCACCGTCCGCGGGGTTGGGTACCGTGCCGGCGCGGGTGCGTAGTCACCGCGCGGGGCGCTTCGTTCGCACCGTCACCTCCTCGAGGCCGTGGAGATCGCTGCGCTCCACGCAGCTGGTCCACCGCATCCGCCACTCCCTGTCGGCCAAGCTCGCCCTGGCCATCACCGCCGCCGCGCTGGGCATTCTTCTTGTCTTCGGCATCATCGTCGCCTCGCAGTTGCGCACGTCCATGTTTGAAACTCGCCGCGACGCGATCCTGGCTGACGCATCGCTGCGTTTTTCCGCCGCGCAATCGGTGTTCTCCTCCTCGACGGCCACGTCCCCCGACCAAGTCCAGGAGTCCGCGCGCGGTGCCCTGGCCTCGCTCAAGGCATCCGCGGCTGGCGCCGGTGCTACCAACGTTGCGCTCCTTCGCTCGGAGGGGACGACTGCCACGCTGCGCATCAACCAGATCGAGGACGAGCAGATGCGCGGCCTCGTCACCGCCGAGATGCGCGAGGCCGTGGCCGGGGGCGGCGCTCAGTGGCAGTCCGTTGGAATCCGGGCGTCCGACTCCGACAGGGAAGCGCCCGGGATCCTCGTGGGCACGCAGGTGCAGCTGCCGCGCGCAGGAACCCACGAGCTCTACATCCTGTACTCCCTGGAGGCCGATCAGAGCCAGGTGGACGTCGTGCTGCGCGTGCTCGCCCTGTCGTCGCTGCCGATTATCCTCGCGCTGCCCATCGGCGTGTTCGCTCTGCTGCACCGCCTCCTGCTGCCGGTGCGCCTGACTGTGAGCGCGGCGACGAAGGCCGCGGAGGGCGACCTGGACGTGCGCGTCGAGGTGCACGGGGCCGACGAGATGGCGGCCCTGGGGCGCGCCTTCAACGCGATGACCTCCTCCCTGCAGGACACGATCTCGCGCTACGACGAACTGGCCAAGCTCCAGCAACGCTTCGTGTCGGACGTCTCCCACGAGCTGCGTACCCCGCTGACCACGATCCGCATGGCCGACGAGATCGTGTGGGACAACCGAGAGGACCTGCCCCCGCACGCGCGCCGCTCCGCCGAACTTCTGCACGACCAGACCGAACGCATGGAGCAGATGCTGGCTGACCTGCTCGAAATCTCACGCTACGACGCGGCCAGCGCCCTGCTGGACGCCGAAGAACACGACCTGCGGCCCATCATCACGCGCGTCGTCGAGGGGTGCACGGAGCTCGCGCAGCGCCAGGGCGTCACCGTGGTCATCAAGGCCCCCGAACGCGTGGCCGCCGAGATCGATGAACGCCGCATCGAGCGCGTCATCCGCAACCTGGTCGTCAACGCGATCGAGCACGCCGACGGCACGGACGTGACGATTCAGGTCGCCAGCACTGACACCGACGTGGCCTGCCGGGTGCGCGACCGGGGCGTGGGCATGACCCAGGAGGTCGCCGACCACGTCTTCGACCGCTTCTATCGCGCGGACACCGCCCGAGCGCGCACGACCGGCGGCACCGGCCTGGGCCTAGCAATTGCGACCGAGGACGTGGCGATTCACGGCGGGCGCCTCCAGGCATACGGAGAACCCGGCAAGGGGGCCTCGTTCCTCATGACCCTGCCCAAGCACCCGGGTGACGAGATCGCCACCTGGCCCCTGGCCCTGTGGGAGGACGAATGAGACGACTCCTCGCCCTGGCAGCCTGCGCGTGCCTGGCGCTCGCTGGTTGCGCATCCCTGCCCCGCTCCTCGGCTCCGGCACCCTTCGACGCTCCCGCGCGCGAAGGGTCCGGCATCCAGTTCTCGGCAGAGGGACCCTTGGACGGCTCCGACGCCTCGACCCTCGTCTCGGACTTCCTGCTCGCCTGCGCGGCGGGACCCCAGGACGACTACGCGACGGCCCGCCTGTTCTTGACCAGCGCCTCGGCGCGCTCCTGGCAACCCGAGGCGGAAATCCTCGTCTACGACACGGATACGGCCCCTTCGGTTAGCGCGGGGACGGAAAACGCCGCGCAGGCGGAGGTCACCGTCTCGGTCCTGGGAGTGGCCAGCATCGACGCGACGGGCGTGCTCACGCGCTCAAACGCCTCCGTCGTCACGCGCAGCCTGACGCTGGTGCGCGAGGAGGGGCAGTGGCGTATCGACGCCCCCGACAACATGATCCTCATCAGCCAGGCGGCCCTGACGGCCTCGTACACGCTGGCGCACCTGTATTTCCCGACGACTGACGGGACGGACCTGGTGCCTGACCCGCGCTGGTATCCGACGAGGCGCCTGGCTTCCCATCTGCTAACCGGCCTTGTCGCGGGACCGCGCCCCGCCCTCGAAACCGCCGTTTCCAACGCCATCCCGGCGGGCACGACGCTGCCCTCCCACGGGGTTGAGGTCGCCGACGGCGTCGCACGCGTGGAGCTCAACGCGACGATGCCCCCGGGTGAGGGGGCGCGCGCGAGCCTGGCGTGGGAGCTGACGCGCACCCTCAAGCAGGCCGCTGACGTCTCGTCGGTGAGCGTGAGCCTGTCGGGGGAGTCTTTGGACATGGAGATCGTTCCTCCGCCGCCTCAGTATTCGCTTGACGCGCTCGTGGGCGCGGGGCCTTCGGGGGTGGGGATTGTGTCCTCCTCGGGCTTCGCCGCGCGCGCCTCGGCGACGGACGCGTCGAATCCGACGGCCTCGCCGGTGGATTCCAGCCTCGTGGCGTGGAGCGGGGTCGACGGCGTCTACGCCGAAAAGAACGGCACGTCGGTGGCGTTCCTGCCAGGCCAGGCCGCGCTCGGGCCCTCCATTGACCGCTACGGGTGGGTGTGGGGGCCCGCCACCTCCGCTTCGTGGCTCAGCGTGGGCGGGGGAGCGGACGGTGCCTTCAGCGTCGGCGTCGAATCCGACAGCGCGGGCGAGATCCACGCGGTTCGTATCTCCCCCGACGGCGCGCGCGCTCTCGTCATCCGCGGGTCCACCCCCAGCGCGTGGGTGGGCGTCGTGGAGCGTGGCCTGAGCGGGCGACCGCTCGCCGTGCGTTCGCTGGAACAGGTGCCTCTGGACGGCAGTGTCATCGACGGGTCGTGGATGACGTCGACGGGGATCGCGCTGGCCACGCGGGGCTCGCAGGGGGAGTCCGATCACCTCGTGACGATGTCGCTGGGTGGGCTGCCCTCCAGCGTTCCGCTGCCGGTGCACGTGACGTCGATGAGCGCGGGGGCGTCCTCGGCCTCGGTCGTTATCGTGGGGACTGACGATGCGGGTAAGTCTCAGGTGCTCATGCGCTCGGGTGCCCTGTGGCAAAACAGTGCGGCGGACGTGACGTCGGCGCGCTACGCGGGGTAAGACCGGTGGCTGGCGCGCGCCGACTCGGTGGCCTCGTCGATGGGCTGTGGGGTGCGCTGTTGCCGGTCCAGTGCGCCGGGTGCCTGGCGTGGGACGAGGTCCTGTGTCCCTCCTGCCGCTCGCTGGCCGCCGCACCCGCGCTGCCGACCGCGGTCGATGGGGCGCGAGGGCCGATCCCCGGGGTCGTGTTGGGCGACTATTCGGGCCCCTTGCGCCGCATTGTTCTGACCGCCAAGCACGCGGCGCGCACCGACGTGTCTGACTTCCTGGACGAGGCCGGGGCCGCCCTGGGCACATCTCTGCGGGAGGTGGTGGCTCCGGTGGGGTCGCCCCCCGGGAGGGTGGGCGGTGTGACCGGGAGGGTGTGCGCAGCCGGGGAGGCGGTGACCGTGTGGGTTGTGCCCGCGCCTTCGTCGTGGCGCAGGCGCCTGCGGGGGGCGTTCGGTGGCGTTGCCGCTGGCGCGCGGGGTTGCGCGGGGGTTGGCATCGGCCGCTCCGGGTGTGCGCGCGTGCGTGGTGGACGCGTTGGCCTTGCGCGTGGGGGCGGGGGTCACAGTCGGGCAAGGCGGGGGCGGCGCGTGTCGTGGGGCGCATGGGGTCGATGCGCGCGCGGACTGAGGTGCCCGCGGGCGTGCTGGTTGTGGCGGTGGATGACGTGGTGACGACGGGGGCGACGATTCGGGAGATGGAGCGCGTGTTGGGGCGCCTTGATGGGGTGGCGGCGCTGTGCCGACCTGGGCTTATCTCATGACGTAGGTCACCGACGTGCTATGATGTGGCTACAGACTTTCGATAGCGTGAGAGGCGCAGATGCCTCGCACGTCAGTGCGGGAGGTGATAGCTCAGATCACGGTTCGGGCAACGAGCACCGAACAATCCTTACCCGCGGGCAACGATGCCCGCCGCACACCATGGAGGGAACACATGGACATCACCGTCGTCGCACGTAATGCTGAGATTCACCCGAATTTCCGCGCATACGTGGAGGAGAAGGTTTCGAAGATCACCCAGTTCTACCCGCGTGCTCAGCGCGTGGATGTTGAGCTGACTCACGAACGTAACCCCCGCCAGGCCGACACCGCTGAGCGTATCGAGCTGACCGTCTACGGCAAGGGACCGATCATCCGCGCTGAGGCTCAGTCCGCTGACCGCTACGCCGCGGTCGACATTGCCGCCGGTAAGCTCTACGAGCGCCTACGTCGCCTGCGTGATCGCGTGAAGGACCACCGCCGCAGGTACCCACGCGACCTGGCTGAAGCCGAAATCCTCGACGTTGCACCGGTCGTCGAAGAAGTGGCTGATGTCGAACCCGAGGCCCCCAAGCCGCTGCGTAGCGCTGAGGACCTCAAGGTCGGCGAGGCCCGCGAGGAGCAGTGGGGCGATACCCCGATTATCGTGCGCCAGAAGGTGCACGAGGCTCCGCCGATGAGCGTGGACGAGGCCCTCGATCAGATGATGATGGTCGGCCACCCGTTCTTCCTCTTCGTCGACAAGGAGACGAACCAGCCGTGCGTTGTCTACCACCGTCACGGGTGGACGTACGGCGTGCTTCGTTTGAACACGACGATCTGACGGTTCATTGATGTGGTTGCGCCCCGGGCCTTGGTGCCCGGGGCACTTCCATGTGTCGGCCCGGGATGGGGTGCGCGGGGGTGGACACGGGCCGATCCTCGTGTGTACTCTCACGCGGGAAAAGTGTCGATGTTCGCGCGGGCGTTTCCACTTTGGCCGGTTAGTTCGTACACTAAAGGGTGGATTTGACTGCTTGCTCTACAAGGGAGCGGGCTATAGACGTCAGGAGCTATTCGTGTCGATTATTGACAAGATCCTTCGCGCGGGCGAAGGCCGCATGCTGCGCAAGCTGGATCGCCTCGCATCGCAGGTTGATGCCATGCAGGAGGACTTCGAGGCCCTGACGGACGAGGAGCTGCAGGCCAAGACCCAGGAGTTCAAGGACCGCCTCGAAGAGGGCGAGACCCTGGACGACATCCTGGTGGAGGCGTTCGCGACGGTCCGTGAGGCCTCGTGGCGAATCCTGCGCATGCGTCCCTTCCACGTTCAGGTCATGGGCGGCATCGCCCTGCACCAGGGCAAGATCGCGGAAATGAAGACCGGTGAAGGTAAGACCCTGGTCGCCACCATGCCCTCCTACCTGCGTGCCCTGACCGGCAAGGGCGTGCACGTCGTGACGGTTAACGACTACCTGGCGAAGTACCAGTCGGATCTGATGAGCCGCGTGTATAACTTCCTGGGCATGACGTGCGGCTGTATCCTCGTGGGCCAGACGCCGGCCGAGCGCCGCGAGATGTACGCCTGCGACATCACCTACGGTACGAACAACGAGTTCGGCTTCGACTACCTGCGCGACAACATGGCGCAGGTCCCCGAGGATATGGTCCAGCGCGGCCACGCGTTCGTCATCGTCGATGAGGTCGACTCGATCCTCATCGACGAGGCCCGTACCCCGCTCATCATTTCGGGTCCCGCGGACGGTGACCTGAACCGCTGGTACATCGAGTTCGCGCGCATCGCGCGCCTGCTGACGCGCGACGAGGACTACGAGGTCGACGAGAAGAAGAAGACGGTCGGCATCCTGGAGCCGGGCATCGACAAGGTTGAGGACCAGCTGGGTGTGGAAAACCTCTACGAGGCCGCCAACACTCCGCTCATCGGCTTCCTCAACAATGCGATCCGCGCCAAGGAGCTGTTCTTTAGGGACCGCGACTACATCGTGGACGGCGGCGAGGTCCTGATCGTCGACGAGCACACGGGCCGCGTCCTGCCGGGCCGTCGCTACAACGACGGCATGCACCAGGCGATCGAGGCCAAGGAAGGCGTGGAGATCAAGGCCGAGAACCAGACGCTGGCCACGATCACGCTGCAGAACTACTTCCGCCTCTACCCGGAGGGGTCGCGCTCGGGCATGACCGGTACGGCCGAGACCGAGGCCGCCGAGTTTGCCTCGACCTACAAGATCGACGTCATCCCGATCCCCACGAACAAGCCGATGATCCGCAAGGATCAGCCTGACCTCGTCTACCCGACGGAGAAGGGTAAGCTCAACGCGATCATCGAGGACGTCGTCGAGCGTCACGAGCCGGCCAGCCCGTCCTCATCGGTACCGCTTCCGTTGAGAAGTCCGAGCTGCTGAGCCAGATGCTCAAGAAGAAGGGCATCAAGCACGAGGTGCTCAACGCCAAGCAGCACGCCCGCGAGGCCGAGGTCGTCGCGATGGCAGGCCGTAAGGGCGCCGTCACGGTGGCCACGAACATGGCCGGCCGTGGTACCGACATCATGCTGGGTGGTAACTCGGAGGTCATCGCGCAGAAGAATCTGGCTGCCGAGGGCCTGGACCCGAAGGCGAACCCGGAGGAGTATCGCGAGGCGTGGCCCGTGGCTCTCAAGGACGCGGAGGAGGCAGTCAAGGCCGAGCGTGAGGAGGTGCGCGAGCTGGGCGGTCTGTACGTGCTCGGTTCGGAGCGCCACGAGTCGCGTCGTATCGACAACCAGCTGCGTGGTCGAAGCGGTCGTCAGGGGGACCCGGGCGAGTCCCGTTTCTACCTGTCGATGGAAGACGACCTGATGCGCCTGTTCAACTCGGGCATGGCCCAACGCATCATGGCCTCGGGCGCCTACCCGGAGGACCTGCCCCTGGAGAACCGCATCGTGTCGCGTTCCATCCAGTCGGCTCAGCACCAGGTGGAGGCTCGTAACTTCGAGATCCGTAAGAACGTCCTGAAGTATGACGACGTGATGACGGGTCAGCGCGAGACGATCTACGGTGAGCGTCGCAAGGTCCTGGAGGGCGAGGACATGGGGCCGCAGCTGCGTTCCTTCATGGAGTCCCTGGTCACGGGCCTGGTCGACGAGGCCGTGGCTGACAAGGCGGTCGACGAGTGGGACCTGCACGCCCTGTGGGAGAACCTGCGCGGCTACTACCCGCCGTCGGTCACCATCGAGGAGATCGAGGAGGAGCATGGTGGCAGGAACTCCCTCACCCGCGACGACCTCGTCAACGAGCTGGTGGGCGATATTCACGCCGTGTACGCCGACACGGAGGATCGCCTGAACGCGAACCCGCTGGCGCAGGCGCAGCTGGGCGAGGAGCCCATGCGCACGCTTGAGCGTCGCGTCGTCATCTCCGTGGTTGATCGCCTCTGGCGCGAGCACCTGTACGAGATGGACTACCTCAAGGAGGGCATCGGCCTGCGAGCGATGGGCCAGCGTGACCCGCTCGTCGAGTACAAGGATGAGGGCGCTCAGATGTTCCAGGCGATGGTCGAGCGCATCCGCGAGGAGTCGGTCCAGCAGGTGTTCAGCTTCGCGAAGCAGTTCGAGCGTGCCCTGGCTGCCGCCGAGGAGGAGGCGGGCGGTTCGATCGCCAGCGCGTCCGTTGCCCCCGAGCAGGCCCCCGCCTCGTCCGAGACCGTCGAGCCCAGCGTCGAAGAGGTGGCTGCCGCAGAGTCTGCCGCCTCCGAGGCTGCGCGCGAGGCCGTGGCGCACGCCCGCTCCGTCATGGGCAACGTGGGCCGACAGAAGGCGCCGAGCCGCGTGAGCTACAGCTCCGCCGAGGGTTCGTCCGCCCCGTCGTCGTCTGGCGGCAACCGCGCGGAGCGTCGCGCTGCCGCTAAGAAGCGTCGCCGCCGCTGACTGTGTGCGATAAACGGGTGAGGGGTTCTATCGAGAACCCCTCACCCGTTTTCTGTATGCGCTCGCGCCTCGGTCAGCGCGTTAGGCGAGCTCGAGGGCGGTGGCCATCCAGCGTCCCCGGTATTCCTCAAGGCGCAGGGCCAGCGCGAAGGTGCGCGCGGCCGTGGCGACGATGACGGCGACTTCCGTGTGCCCGGTGTCGAGGGAGCACACGCGTACGTGTATCGCGGTGGCGCCCCGGGCGCAGGGGGCGAGGTGGACGTTTGCGAGGGCGGTGTACAGGTCGGGCAGGAGCCAGCGGCGCAGTTGGGGCGCTTGCCGGGCTCCGGTGACGACCTCGACGATGGCGCGGGCCAGCGTCGCGGCCCAGGGACCGGGGTCGGGCAGCGCTTGGCTCTCGGGCGAAGCGTCGGCCAGGCAGACGACGCGGGCGGAGGGGGCGCGCGGGATCGGGCGCTCGGAGCTCCACCGGAACGGAGAGGAGGGGCTGGGGTGGGAGTGTGCTGGCCTCGTGTGGGCGCGGGACGCGGATGCGGAAGCGCTGCGAGGCCTGGGGGTGATGTGTGTGCTCATGGCAAGTCCTGGGGAATGGTGAGGCGCTGCCCGGGATAGATGAGGGAGGGGTTGGGGATCGCCTCGGCGTTGGCGGCGTGAATCGCCTGCCAGACGCGGGTGATGTGGGCGTCGTCGGCTCCGGGGCGCATGGCCTCGGCAATCGACCAGAGGGTGTCGCCCGGGGCGACCGTGTGGGTCTGGGGCGGATCGCTCGCGCCGCGCGAGGCCGCGTCGGGCGGTGCCGAAGAGGGGGCGGGTGCGACCGTCGGCGACGAGGCGGGGGTTGCGTCGGTCGCGTCCTGCGGGCTTGCCCCTGGGCTGGGGGAGGCGTCGGGCGTGTCCTGCGGGCTTGCCCCTGGGCTGGGAGAGGCGTCGGGCGTGTCCGCCCACGTCAGGGACATGTCGGGCGCGTCCGCGTCGCGGGGCGAGGCTAGGGCGGCACCGATCGGTGCCGCCGTGAGCATGGCCGACCCGATGAGGGCGCTGGCGCCGGCGCGGGCAAGGAGGGAACGCGACAGGCTTGTCCCGAATCGAGTGACGAGGAATCTGGTGGCCCTGCGCAGGCCAGCGGGGGCCAGCCGCAGGATTGCCAGGTGTGCCAGGGCGGAGGATAGAAGGCCCCAGGCCAATAGCGCGAGGCCGACGAGGGCGAGGACCCATACGACGAGTGTCTCGGGGGCGCTCGGGGTGATCGGCGGAGCTGCGTAGGCCAGGTAGGCGGCGTCGAGGAGTGCAAGCGGCGCGCCCGCAATCCACAGGAGTGCGTCGGTCAGGTATGCCTGACCCGTTCGAGAATCGGAATCGTAGGTCATGAGGAACTCTTCATCGAGTGGACGGATTCGATAGTCACTACTATCCGCTTCGTGCGAATAGATGTCAATCGATATCAATCAATGTAATTAAAATGTGATGTGCGACGCACGTATGTGTGGCATTGTAAAGGTATGGATATGCACGCGTTCATGGATGAGTTGGAGGCTCGCTTCGACGAGGTGCGCAGTCGCGAGTTGGAAGAGCTCATCGACGAGCTCACCGATGCGGAGCGCGCCTCGGTCACCCTATCCGCGAGGCTCGCCGGTGCTGACGGCCTCGTCAATCTGGCGCTGCGCGGCGGAAGCGTCCTCGTTGGTCAGGTGCTTGACTCCACTCGCTCGTGGGTGCTGGTGCGCGAGGCGAGCGGTGACAGTCTGGTCATGCTCTCGGCGCTCGTCGGCGCATGGCCGCTCGGGCGCAGCGTTGCGCGCGAGTCGTCCGTTCGTGGCGGCGTCGGCGTTGGGCACGTGCTGCGTGAGCTGTGTGCCCGCGGGGTCGATGTCGCCATTGACTCGGACTGTGGTGACCACCGGGGGATCATCGACGCGGTCTATGCGGACCACGTCGATGTTGCCCTCAGCGGTGCGGTCGTCGGCTATGACGGCCGCGATGATCAGGAGGGGCAGACCGTGTCGCTGGCTCTCGCGGGGCTTCGTCGACTCCGCGTGCTGGGCCAGCGCTGGTATGCCGACTACTGAGCGTGCTCAGCCTTCTGACGCTCGCGCGTCGCGGCGTACTGGTCCTGGATGAACTGCTCCAGGACGGACTCTTCGATCCTCCAGACGTGCTTGCCGCCCACCTGGATGGCGGGCAGTTCACCGGAGGAAACGAGGGCGCGGGTGGCTGACATCGTGAGGTTCAGGGTCTCGGCGACGTCAGCGAGAGTGAGGAATCGTGTTGCCATGGCAACATGATATCAGTTGAGATCGTTTCGTTTAAATCGTTTGAGTCAGCAATTTCCGCATCTCGATCGGCTGATCGGGTCGGTTGATCTCGATGAATATCCGACAACCTACCGTTTTCGCTCGAAAGCGTGCATCATGGAAGGGTGAAACGCGTCTCAGCTTCAACGTCGATTCCTGCGCGCGCCCCCGGCAAGATGGACCGTCGATTCATCATCGGGGTCGTCCTCATCATCGCGTCAGTGATCGCCTTTAGTGTCCTTGGCGGCTTCCTCCGGGGAGGAACCCGCGTCTACTCGGTGACGACGAGCATCGCCCCCGGCGAGGAACTGACGTCCGACAACGTTCGAGAGGTCTGGGTCTCCGTCGACACCTCCGTCTACGCTCCGACGACGGAAGCGCCCCTGGGTAGCCGCGCCGCGCGCATGCTTACCCCGGGCCAGCTCGTCATGCGCGCGGACCTGGCCACGGGCGACCAGGCCGGTACCGATCCCGACGGGATGGTTCGCGTCGCCCTGACCGTGAACGCGGGACTGCCCGACGGGGTTGCTGACGGCACGCCGATCCGGCTGTGGTCCGTACCCGCTCGCTCGCCCGCGGGCGGCGAGACGAAGGCCCGAGAGATCGACGGCACCTTCACCTTCGTTCGCTCCGTCGATGCCTCGAGCGCCGGAGCCCGGCGCGGCACGCGCATCGAAATCATGGCCAATGCGCAGTCGCTGCCCACCCTCCTGGCCTCGCAGACCTCGACTGACCAGCTCGCGGCCGTCCCCGTGGGGGCCTCGTGAGCGCCGTCCACGGAGTCGTGATCCTGGCCGATCAGCGCTGGGAAGCGCCGATCATCCAGGCGATCCAGTCCCGCGCCGACGCCCTGGCCATCGTGCGACGCTGCGCCGATCTCGCCGAGGTGATCGCCGCGGCCAGGGCCGGCGTCGCGGACCTGGCGGTCATCGACGGGGCCGACCCGGACCTGACCGCCGAGGCCGTGGCCTCCCTCCAGTCGGTCGGCATGTCGGTCGTGGCGCTGGCCCCGCACGCGGACCGCGCACGCTTGCGCAGCCTGGGCGTGGCCTCGGTCGCCGCGCCCGCAAGCCCCGAGCAGGTCGTCAACTCCCTCATCGCCGCGACTCGCGCGCGCAGGCCTATCCCGGCCACGGCCTCGGCCCCGCCGCCCCCGCCGATGCCCACCGATCCGGGAACCGTGCTCGCAGTCTGGGGGACTTCGGGGGCACCCGGGCGCACGACCCTGGCAGCCGGAATCGCGACGGCGTTGGCCAAGGTGGGGCCGAGCCTGCTCATCGACGCCGATATTGCCAACCCGACCATCGCCCACCTGCTCGGCCTGCCCGTGCACGCCTCCGGCCTGTCGATCCTGGCGCGCACGGCCTCGCGCGGGCCCTTGACCCCCGAGGACGTCGCGGGGGCGAGCGTGCGGCGAGCCGACAACCTCGCCGTCGTTACCGGCTTGGTCACCCCGCACCGCTGGCGCGAGGTGAGCCGCACGAGCATCGAAGCCATCGTCGGGGCAGCCCGCCTGTGCGCCCGCTACAGCGTCATCGACATCGCGGCCACCTCCCTGGAGAAAGCGACGCGCGGGGTCAACCGCGACGACGTGGCCCTGGGAGTCCTGGAGAGGGCTGACCGCCTCGTCATCGTGGCGCGCGGCGACATCGTCGGCATCAACCGGCTGTCCTTCCTGGCGCGCTGGTGGTCTGAGCAGGGGCGCGATATCCCCGTTGAGGTCATCGTCAACCGCGTCAGCTCGGACGCGATCGGGGCGCGCCCGGTGGCCGCCCTCCAGGCCGCCATCGGAGCGTTCATGCCCGGGCGCATCTTCCACACCGTCAACGAGGATCCCGGCGTCGCCCGGGCTGCGCTGCGCGCCCAGGCCCTGGGTGAAAAGGGCACCCGTTGCCAGGCAACCGACGCGTTGGAAGCGATTGTGGCCCAGTGGGTGCCTACACTGTGACCATGCGCGTCTACGTTCCCGCCGTCCTGTCCGACCTGTCCGTCCCCCTGCCGCCCGTGCGTGGCGGCGTGGTCGCCGTGCCCGACGCGGCGATGAGCGCAGAGGACGTCGAGGTCCTCGAAGACGACGCGATCACCGAGGCAGCCCTGGCCTCCCTGGAGCAGGTACGCGAGGAAGGGGGCGCAACCCGCGCGCATCGTCCTGGCAGTCGACACGCCCACCTCGACGACGCTGAGCCCCGGCGAGGCCATCGAAGCCAACATTTTCACCGCCCCCGCCTTCGAGTACACGTGGTCGGACGTGGCAGCCATCCTCGCGGACCTGCCTGACGCCGGGCCCGCCGTCGCCGCCGTTGTAGCCGCCGAGACGCAGGAGGAGGCCGACGAGGCCGTGGCCGCCCTGTGGGAGTCCTCCCTGGCGTGGTTCGACCGCTCCGAGCGCCCCGACGTGCTTGCACTGCACCGCGGATAGCTACCTGCGCGGGTGCGCGGTCATTGTGCACGCATGCCAGCGTGCGGCCCGGGTAATCACGCATGCCATCGCGTCGGCGCGCACGGAATCCACGCGACGTGTGGCATCGGGCCGCACACCGATGCCCGCCCGCTTCAGATTCCTAGGCGCGCACGCGCAGCGTTGAGCCGCCGTCTTCGAGCGGACGCACCTGGATCTGGTCGGCGATCTGTGTCGCCATCTCCTCCACGTGCGAGATGACGCCGACCGTCCGGCCCGCGCAGCGCAGGGCCTGGAGCTGCTCCATGACGAGCGAGAGCGTGTGCGAGTCCAGCGAGCCGAAGCCCTCGTCGATGAACATGGTGCGCAGCTCGACCCCGCCAGCCTCCGCCGAGACGACGTCGGCCAGGCCGAGCGCCAGGGCGAGGGACGTGTAGAAGGTTTCCCCGCCCGACAGCGTGCGCGGGCTGCGCGTCGCATCCGTGTCGTGGTCGATGATCGCCAGGCCCAGGCCCGACTTGCGCGATGCCGTGCCATCGTCGGGGACTGCCACCAGCTCGTAGCGCCCCGAGGAGATGCGCTCCAGGCGCGGGTTCGCGGCCGCCAGTACCTCCTCCAGGCGGGCGATGAGCACCCAGGCGGACAGGGGAGTGGAGGCCAGATTGTCCGGTCCGGAGGCTGACGCGATATCGGCCAGGCGACGGATCGGCCCGGCCTGGGCGCGGGCCCGTGCGAGCTCAGCCAGCGCGTCGTGCAGCGACGCGCGGGCAGCGTCGAGCTGTGCGCAGTGTTGCTCCAGCATGCCCGCCGCCCTCGCCATGGTAGCGGCCTCCTCGTCCGCGCGGCGCGAGGCCTGCGCGAGTGCCTCGACGTCGGGCGCTGGGGTAGCCGCGGCGCGGGTCAAGCGTTCGGACGCGAGAGCCTCGCGCACTGCGAACAGCTCCTTATCGTGCGTGGCAACCCGATCCTCCACGGCCTCCACCTGGGAGAGGGGACGCAGAGCCTCGCGCCACGAGTGGGCCTCCAGGCCCTGCGCGTCGAGGGTATTGGCGAGGGAGCCACGAGCCTGAGCGTGGGCATCACGCGCGTTCGCCCAGTCTGCGCAGGCACCGGCGAGTGCGGCCATGCGCTGCGCGCGCCGATCAAGGTCTGCCGCCCGAGCGTCCAGAGACTCAAAACCCGCGCGCTCGGCCTTCACACGCTCGGTGGCGCTGGCCAGCGCGGACTCGCGCTCACGCAGCGTCGATGCGAGAGAAGCAGCGCTCTCGCGCGCGGCGGCCAGGGTGTCCGTCAGGCCGTCGAGGCGTGCGCGCTCCTGGGACAGGGCAGCCTCGACCTGGGCGATCTGCGGGCCGAGAGCCTCCAGCTTGTCAACGCGAGCAGCGGCTTCGTCCCGCTGGGACTCCAGCATGGGCGTGGGCGCGCCGGCGACCTCGTTGAGCTGAGCGATGCGGCGCACGAGGTCCTGGTGGCGCACCTGCGCGTCGCGCAGCGCGCTCTCGGCACGGTCGCGCTCCTGGTCAAGCTGTGCGACCTGCTCGCGGGTGATCTGCCCGTCGGCAGCCGGCGCCGGGTTGGGGTGCTCGGTGGACCCGCACACCGGGCAGGGTAAGTCCTCCTCAAGCTCGGCCGCCAGGGCCGAGGCGCTCTGGGCGATCCACAGGTCGTGGCCGTCCGCGGACGCCGCATTCGCGAGCTTCGCCGCGACCGTCGCGTCGCGCAGGTCGTCGGATGCCCCCAGGAGAGCCGAACGCAGGAGGTCGGCTTGCAAGGACGCGTCCAGGCGCTCGTGGAGGGCTCGCAAGGTGGACGCGGCCTCGGGCAGGGTGTCCGCGTCCGCGCGCATGAGCGACAGCGCCGCGCCCGCCCGCTCGATGGCCCGCGGGAGAGACTCCCGCTCGGCCTCGATCGAGGCAACGCGCGCGGTTGCCTGCTCGTGGCTCGCACGCAGGGAATCAATCTGCGCGCGCAGATCGGGCAGGGAGCGCTCCGTCGACAGGGCCTCCTGGAGGCCGCCCCGCACGCGCGTTGCTTCGTCGCGCCGGCCCTGGGCGCGCTCGCCGAGAGCGGCCACGGCCTCGGCGGACAGGGAAGACGGATCGAGGTCCGACCCGTCTTCGAGCGCGGGAGACAGGGCGACGACCTGATCGCCGGCCGCCTCCAGGCGCGCCCGCGCCGAGGCCTCGGCCTGGTCGTAGGGGAGGACCGCAAGCGCCCGGCGTGCCAGGCGCGCACATTCCCGGTCTGCGTCGATGGCCTCCTGCGCAGCCGTCAGCTCGGCGAGCGTTGCCGCCGCACGCGCGTGTTCGGCCTGGTCGGCGGCCAGGGAACGCCCCTGCGCCAGCGCCTCGGCGGCCTCGCGCGCAGCCAACGCGGACGCCTGAGCGACGCGCTGGGTCTGTGCATGAGCCTCGCGCGCGCGATCGCACGCCGTGCGCGCCCATGCCGTCACCGCGCTGGAATCCTCCGCGCCGGCATCGAGCAGGGCGGCCTCATCGGCCCGAGAGATACGCTCCCCGGCACTGCCATTGTGGAACACATCGTCATCGCCGAAGGCCCCATCCAGGGAACGCACGCGCTCGAAGGCACTGACGGCACTCACGCGCCGTTCCTCGATGCCGCGCTTAGACGACGCGGCGGCCTCGGCCAGCGCCTTCGTGAAATCCGCGTAGATCTGCGTGTCGAAAATGTCGCGCAGGATCTGCTCGCGCGCCTCGGAGGTGGCCGTGAGGAACTGGGAGAACTTGCCCTGGGGGAGCACGATGGTCTGGAGGAACTGGTCCTTATCCAAGCCGACGATCGTCGGGATTTCGTAGCCCACGTCGCGCGGCCCCGACGCGATGGCCTCGACCGTGCGCCAGCCGTCGGGAGCGTCCGGATCCTCCACCACGCGCGTGAGCGTCGACTTCGAGTTGCGCTGCGATTTCTTACCCGCCGGGCTGTACGCGGGGGTGCGGCTCACGCGGTAGATGCCTGTGGCCACCTCGAAGACCAGGTCCACCTCCGAGGGGTCCGAGTCCGAAATGTGGTTGGAACGCAGCCGATCCTTGGGAGGCGTCCTTCGTGCGTGCGACGTCCCCGTACAAGGCGAAGGTGATCGCGTCGATGATCGTGGACTTGCCCGCGCCCGTGGGCCCCTCCAGCAGGAAGAGCCCCGAGTCCTCGAAAGCCGTGAAATCGATCGTGTGCGCCCCGGCGAAGGGCCCGATACCCCGAATCCGCATCCAACGAATCTTCACTGCATGTCCTTTCCTCGAAGCTGTGCCCACACGTCCTGGGCGAGGAGGCGCTCCTGATCCGATAGCGGCCGCCCGCCCACGGCCTCGTAAAACTCCTCGGTGACCTCGCGCGGGTCCCGGGAAGGGCGCACCTGGCGCGCGGGCGCGAGCGCGGGGGCCTGGGCGGGGCGGTGCACGACCACCAGCGCGTCAGGGTAGAGCGCGCGGATGCGCGGCACCATGCGCTCGGGGCGGGCGTCATCCGTGACCGTGATCGACACGTACGAGGCCCGGGCCTCCTGATCGGGGTTCGCCAGCAGCTCGTCCATGGTGCCCTCGAGCACGCAGATCCTGTGCAGCGTCGGGATGGGCACCACCTCGATGTCGGTGACCGAGGTGGCGTCCGTGGTCACGAGGGTGACGGACTTGGTGGCCCCGGCCTCGGAGAACGAGTAGGCGATTGGCGATCCCGCGTAGCGGATCGGCACCGACGCTCCCGCGATGTCCTGCGGGCGGTGCAGGTGCCCGGCGGCCACGTAGTCGAGGCCGTGTATCAGGGGATCTGCGCCCCCGAGCGTATCGAAGAGGTCGGCGGACACGGATGGCACGCCGCCGACCTGAATGTCGCGTTCTGAGTCCGAGGCCTGGGCACCCGTCACGAATGCGTGCGGCATCGCGATGGCCGGGCGCTGGTCGCCATCCTCCCGCCGGGCCTCCAGATCCGCGCGCACCCGGCGCAGGGCCGCCGCCAGCACCGCCTGGTGGGAACGCGGCAGGGGAGCGGGCAGGCCGCCCTGCCCCTCCGGGGGCAGGTCCGACAGCGACTGGCGCACGAGGTCCGGCTCCAGGTATGGCATCGGGTAGATGAGGGCGTCGGCGGCCTCGACCGGCACACCGATCGCCTCCGGATCCGTCACCACGTGCAGGGAAGGGGTGAGCATGTCGGCGAACAGGCCCAGACGCGCCGCCCCGTCGTGATTCCCCGACGTCAAGACGACCGTCGTGAGCGCGGTCAGCTCGCGCAGGGCGCGGCGCATCCGCGCCAGCGCATCCACGGGCGGCACCGCGCGGTCGAACACGTCGCCCGACACGAGCACGGCGTCCACGCCGCGCTCCCGGACCAGATCGACGAGCCAGTCGATGAAGGCATCCGCGGAATCCGCCAGGGACTGCCCGTGCAGCGTGCGCCCCAGGTGCCAGTCGGAAGTATGCAGAATCAACATGCCACCAGTGTGGCAGAGGGCGCCCACATCTGCGTCCGTCACACACGCTTGGAACGCGGACACGCGCTGCGCCGTTGCTCGCAGCCGATAGCATGGTGGGCATGACAAAGCCCTTCCTCATGCTGACCTCGCGCGACGACGGCCCCGTGCTGGCCTCGGAAAGCGCCGACCTGCCGCGCTTCTCGGGACTGACCCCGGGTCACGTCCATCAGGTGCGCATCGAGAGGGAGCTGCCCGACCTGGACCTGTCGGCATACTCCGGCGCCTTCGTGTGCGGGTCCCCCTGGGACGCCAACGCCGACGACCACCTGAAGGAAGAACGCCAGGTGCGTGCCGAGGCCTGGCTGCGTTCCTTCTACGACCGCGCGCTCGCGGAATCCTTCCCGCTCCTGGGACTGTGCTACGGGCTGGGCACCCTGACCCTGCACCTGGGCGGCGTCATCGACACCCACCACGGCGAGGAAATCAGCGGCATCGCGCTGACGAAGACCGACGCGGGCCGCGACGACCCGCTCCTGGAGGGCACGCCCGACCGCTTCTACTCCTACGTCGGCCACCACGAGGCCGTGCGCGAGCTGGCCCCCGGCATGCAGGTCCTCCTGGCCGGGGACGACACCCCGATCCAGATGGTGCGCGTCGGCGAGGCCGCGTGGGCGACCCAGTTCCATCCCGAGATGGACCTGGGCGGCGTCAACGTGCGCATCGACCAGTACGCGGGCCGCTACTACCCGGCCGAGAAGGCCGAGGCCATCCGCGCCCAGGTCGCAACCGTCGACACGGCCCCCTCGCGCATCATCCTGCGTAACTTCGTGCGCCGCTTCCAGCACTGAGCGACCGCGCGCCTACTGGGCAGTGCATCCAGGGACCCATTGAAGGCCTAGCTGATCGGTGGCATCGGTCCGCGGCGGCGAGCACGCCGCCTGGCCGGGGAGGTCGCAACGGAGAAACAGATGGCCACCAACTCGGAGCCCATGAGGACGAGTTGGTGGCACATCACGATGGGTGGCCGACGGTATTTCTCAGGCACGCTGTTGTTCCTTGCGTCGGTGGAGTGCTCGTTCGATCATCAGTGGAATTCGATGAATCGACATCAAGATCATTCCGCTGTAGAAGCACCAGTTCATTGGTGTTCTACCCGTGACTATCGAATATACGACAGTGCCGACTAAGAGGAAGCAGGCCACCGCCGAAAGCGTCTTCGCTGCAACTTGACCAATGCTCATGTTGTGCATGGGTGCTTGCTGCGGCAAGGTCGAATCAAGGGAATTCATGTCACACTCACCTGTAGTAGCAGTAGTTGTGCTGGCGGCATTCGCCTTTGAACCCTTGGCTCCACCCTAGGTACCCGAGCCAGACAGCAGGCGAGATCATGGCCGCTGCCTCGAGAGCGTGACCGAATGAACCGTTCCACATGCTCCACGTTACCTCGCCCGACTTTGCGCGTGAGACGCCGTCGTTGAAGGCGACGAGGTACCCAAGCGCGAGTATTTCGACAATTTCTTGGACGAGCTGCACGCCCTCGGCAGATTCAATCTCCTCGACTGCCGCTTCACCCGTCGGGGCGACCGTTAACCGACCAGCGGCTTGCGTGGGGAGAACCATGCCTGCCGACAGGAGTGCTGCGCAGGCGAAGGATGCGAGAGCAGCCCTGATAGTAGTTTTCATAATGATCACGTCCTTGTAGTCAAGTGTAGCGACCGCTGCTACATTTCTATTATTGACTGGCCTAATGGCCTGTCAAGCATTTCGAGTAGTGAAATATGTTACATTACGCCCTTATTGTTTGTAATATTTTGCGAACGTGATAATGGGGTTACCGAGCTGCGTTGTTGGCCGCCTCCGCCGTCGCCACGGCCTCCAGGAGCCTGCGCACCGACGCCACGCGGGAGGTGCGCTCGGAGCGCACCCGATCCGCGTCCTCGTCCCTTGTGAACTGCCTGCCGCTTGTTGGACGTCGGAATTGAAGTCTGAGGATTGGGTTACAGTTCGACCGCTACGGGTATTGGTCTGCCTGGTGCTGAGTGCCCGCGCGCCTACTGGGCAGGAGGCGTGCCCAGGCCTCGGCGCTGCCGGTCCTTGGTGATCATGATCGCGACGCTGATGCAGATGGTCGCGAGGAGCGCGGCTGGGGCGATCAGCCACGGGATCGTAAACGGCGAGGCGTCGGCTGCTTTCGTGGTGATCGACCCCACGAGAATGGCGAGGATGGACACGGTTGCGCACGCCAGTCCAACCCGTTCGTAGGTGCGCGGAGTGGGACGCATGCTCGTGGGAGGAAGCGCGCGCGTGGATCCCGGCATCTGGTTGGCCAACAGCGCTGCGGCGATCGCGATGATGTAGTCGCTCATCCTCACGTCGGCGCTGATGAAGGAGCTTCCGATCGAGACGACGGCGAGGAGGACGAGGACCACGAGGAAGACGTAACGCAGCGTCATGTCAGTGTGCGTCGGTTCGGACGGGTCGGGGGTTGCTGAGGGATGGCGGGCGTTTGACACGGCGATCACATCCTTGTGGAAGGGGGTGTAGCGGCCGTCGCTACATTCTCATTGTTGGCCATGTGACGTAACTGTCAAGTAGGGAGCATGGCTGATTAGTCACATTACATGGGTGTGATTTGTGTGTGCGACGTCCGTGTGCTAGTTCTGCTGTCGCTTGAGGCGCAGTACTGCCGAGCAGGTCGCGGCCACCCCTCGGTCAAGCCCGAGCGGTGGCCGCCTTCGGCGACGATGTGAGGGGGCGGGGCTATCCGGCTGGGTCGATCGGTCCGCTGTGGCGGGCGCGGTCCTTTGCGATGATGAGCACCACGAAGAAACAGAGGGCAGCGAATGCGGCGATCATCGAGACGTTCCATGGCATGTTGTAGGCTCGGGGTCGATGCCTCCGCTCGTGACATCACCGATGATGACAGCGGCGGTGCATACGAGGGAACAGCCCATCACCGCCCACTCGCAGGCTCGAAGGAAGCGATGAACACCGGGAATCGTGCGCGAATATCCTGGAGTCAGATAAGCGAGCAGTGCCACCGTCATGGCGAGCCCGTCGTTCCTCAGTGGAACGCCCGTCCCGAAAAAGATGCCGCCGATCGAATAGATAGTCAGCCCGATCAAGGACAGGAGGAAAAACCAGCGGAGTGCCTTGTCGACCCGCGAAAGCCCTGCAGTGTTGCCGATAAGGTTCTGCTCAATGGTGGACATAGCGATCACGACCTTGTGAATCAGAGATAGCGACCATCGCTATACTCTCATTGTCCACACAGAGGGGGCGCTGTCAAGCGCTTTCGGCGCGCACTTTTTAGCGGGCTGCCTTGCTGGCCGCCTCCGCCGTCGCCACGGCCTCCAGCAGCCTGCGCACCGACGCCACGCGGGAAGTGCGCTCGGACCTCACCTGATCTGCGTCCTCAGCCGTGGCCGCATCGATCGCAAAAGATGACATGGAAAATCCGAGGCGAGGGGGGCTGCATCCGTGCTGCAAGCTGGATGCGGCCCCCTCGCGCTTAGTGACGCGTAGCTTTGCGCACAGCTTCCAACGTTCGATTAGAACCAGTGCGCTACTGGCGTGTCGCGGTTTACGCGTGGATGTCTCGGGTTCGGTACTTGAGCACGAGCAGCGGGATGAAGCAACAGAGTGTGCCAAGTAGAGCGCCATTCGTGATTCGCGATAGTGTTGTGAACTGTTCGTAGCCACCTCCATCGCCGGTGATCGCGCTCACCGTTGCCGCCGCTATCGAGATCGCCGCGAAGGTGATTCCCGCCCATTCGAGCGCGCGAGGCCACAGTCGCGAGGTTGTTCGTGCACACGAGCGTGAACAGCCCGCCATTTGCCAGGCAGCAAGTGCCACGCACATGGCTGTCGACAGTTGGGGTGAAGGCTTTCCTGACGCTGCGATGGAAAACGCGATGGATGCGATGGTGACCGCAAAGAATACGAAGGCAAACACTCCGCGCAGCGCTCTGTCTACGCTGGTCGGCACGGTCTCAGCTGTGCCGACCGGGGCTGGTTGAAACTGTTGCATCTCTCTTCCCTCCTCCTGAGTTGAGGTGCTTGTAGCTGGTGCTAGTGCGCGTAGCAGGAGTAGCGAGACCAACACTCGTGCGTGAACCCGTTGCGGAAGCCAAGGTATCCGGCGGTTCCAAGGAGGCCGATAGCGTTGGCTGCGTAGTAGATTCTCCAGCCCTTAGCGCCTGCCACTCGCTCCATGTGAGGCCACCGGTGCGGGCCTGGTTTTCTCCCTCGTGGTAAGCTGCGTCGTAGCCAAGCCTCATTGCTTCGATCGCAGCGGCAACAACGGCGGCAACGGGGACGGCCTCAGCGGATTCCGTCTCCTCGACCGCTGTTTCGCCCGTCGGGGCAACGGTTAGCCGACCGGCAGCTTGTGTGGGGAGAACCGCGCCAGCCGACAGGAGTGCCGCGCAGGCGAAGGATGCGAGAGCCTTGATAGCGGTTTTCATAATGACCACGTCCTTGTAATCAAGTGTAGCGACCATCGCTACACTTCCATTATCCGCGCCGTGGGGGTGCTGTCAAGCGTTTTCGGGGCGCATATTCGCGCATTTGTGTCTGAGTGCCACCTTCGCCTGCGGTCTACCGAGCCGCCCTGCTGGCGGCCTCCGCCGTCGCCACCGCCTCAAGAAGCCTGCGCACCGATGTTACGCGGGATGTGCGCCCCTGCCGCAGTTGATCCGCATCCTCAGCCCCGGCCTCGTCGATCGCGAAGGGGCCGGTGGCGCGCGCGTAAGTGTCAAGTGCGCACGAGGGCTCCTCCTCGTCGTGCGAGCACAGCGGCAGGCACCAGGCGGCGGCCTCCGCGACGTCCGGGAAGACACCGAGCACGTCGGCGACGCTCACATGCCCCAGCCCGAAAGAACGTACGCCGGGCGTATCCACGATCCAGCCGCCCTCGTCCAGCTCGAAGGCCTCCGAGGAGGTCGACGTGTGGCGCCCGCGCCCCGTCACCTCGTTGACGTGCCCCGTCGCGCGGCCCGCGCCCGGCACGAGCAGGTTGATGAGCGTGGACTTTCCGACCCCCGAGTGCCCCACCAGCACCGACCAGTGGCCGGCCAGCAGGGCCCGCAGCTCGGCGACGCCCGGGTCGGCCTCCCCGGCCTCGGCGCTCGTGAGCACGACGCGCACGTCGAAGTCCTCGTAGGCGGCGATCAGCTCATCCGCGCTGGCCAGGTCCGCCTTGGTTAGAACCAGGACAGGATCGAGGCCCGCCTCGAAGGCCGCGACCAGGCAGCGGTCGATCATGCCGGTGCGCGGCGGCGGATCCGCCAGCGCCACGACGATGCACATGGTGTCCGCGTTCGCAACGATTGCCTTCTCGCCGCGCTGATCCGGCGCGTCCTCAAGGGAGCGGCGCAGCACCGAGGAGCGTTCCTCGACGGCGACGATGCGCGCGAGCGTGTCGGGGCGCCCCGACAGGTCGCCGGTCAGGCGCACGCGGTCGCCCATGATGACGGAGCCGCGCCCGAGTTCGCGGGCGCGCACGGCGACCACGCGGGTGCCGTTCTCCTCCAGGCTCACCTGGTAGCGGCCGCGGTCGATGCCGATGACGCGGCCCAGAGGCTTGGCGGACCAGTTGGGCCGGTCCTTCGTGCGGGGGCGCGAGCCCTTGCCGGCGCGCACGCGCACGCGCGGATCGTCGGTTCCGGTGTCGCGGCGGGCCATCACTGCTCCTCCTCGATCGACGAGGCCGGGGCGGCCTGGGTGCTTCCCTGACCGCCTCCGGTGACGAGCGAGGCCCACATCGCCTCGAAGCCGGGCAGCGTCTTGGACGTGCAGGCGATGTCGTCGACCGTGATGCCGGGCGTAACCAGGCCCAGGATCGCGCCGAAGGTCGCCATGCGGTGATCCGCGTAGGAGCGGATCTGCGCGGCGTGGAGCGGGCGCGGCGTAATGATCAGGCCGTCCTCGGTCTCTTCGGCCTGCCCGCCCGCGCGGTTGATCTCGGCTACCAGGGCCGCCAGTCGGTCGGTCTCGTGTCCGCGCAGGTGCGCGATGCCGCTCAGGTGCGAGGGAGTCGAGGCGTAGGCGCAGATCGCGGCCAGGGTGGGGGTCAGCTCGCCGACCTCGGCCATCGTGGCCTTGATGCCCGGGTAGTTGCCGGCGCCCGGTCCGCTCAAGGTCAGGCCCTCCTCGTCGAGCGTGATGGTTGCGCCCATGTGGCCCAGCAGCGCGCGCCAGGCGTCGCCCGCCTGCGTCGTTGCCCCCGGCCACGCCGGGATGCGCACGCGCCCGCCCGTCACCATCGCGGCGGCCAGGAATGGGCCGGCGTTGGACAGGTCCGGCTCGACGGTGATGTCGCCGCCTCGCGGACGCGACGGGAAGACGTGCCAGGTGGACAGGTCTGCCCGGCCCTCGTCCACGACCTCCAGGTCGATGCCCGCGCCCGCCAGGGACGCCAGCGTCATCTCCACGTGCGGCATCGACGGGAAGATCCCCGGAGCCGACACGAACAGGGGATCGCCGACCAGGGGAGAGACGAGCAGCAGGGCGGAGAGGAACTGCGAAGAGGACGAAGAGTCCACCCAGGCCTGCGCCCCCAGCGGCGTGTGGATCGGACCCCGGATCGTGAAAGGCAGGTGCCCGCGCTCCCCGTGATACGTGACGGTCGCGCCCATGCGCACCAGGGCGTCCAGGAGGGGGCCGAGCGGGCGCGCGTAGGCCTGCTCGTCCCCGTCGAAGAGTGTTTCCTCGGGGGACAGCGCCGCCAGGGGCGGCAGGAAGCGCATGACGGTGCCGGCCAGGCCGCACTCGATGCGCCCGCCGCGCGGCGGAAGCTCCATCGGAGTGACGCGCAGCGTGCCCGCGCCCTCGTCCTCCACGCGCGCGCCCATGACCTCCAGGGCGGCCGCGAACAGGCGCGTGTCGCGCGCATCCAGGGCACCGCGAATGACGGAGGGAGAATCGGCGACGGCAGCCAGGTAGAGGGCGCGCGCCGTGATCGACTTTGAGCCCGGCACCTCGACCGTGGCATCCACGGGGGAGGCGGCCAGGGGAGCGGGCCAGGGCGCGCTCACGAAGCGGTGCCGCTCAGACGCTCCACGACGGCGGCCTCGGCCGCGGCGATCGCGCGGCGCTGGTCGCGGCGCATCGCGTGGGCGACGAGGGCCGAGGGCTGACCGACGCGATCCGTCGACGCCAGGAGAACACCTGCGGCCAGGCCCGCCTTATTCAGCGTGCGGTAGCGACGGCGCTTGATCTGCTCCTTGGACAGGCCTCGCGTCGTTCCCGGCAGGGGAGCATTCACGAGGGCCATGGGCGCGCCGATCGCGGCCAGGGTCAGTGCGGCCACGCGGGGCTTACGGCCCAGCGCAAAGCGCAGGCCCGCGACGACCGTCACCGCGCCTGTCACGCGGGTCGCGACGGCCAGCTGCTGATCCGTCAGCGGCTCCAGGCCGACCGCGTCGGTCGCCTTGTCGATGAGGGGACGAACGCCCGCGGCGCGCTCCACGTGGAAACGCGGATGCATGAGGGCATCAACCCCATCGGCGATGAACGGGGCGGCGAGCAGGGGACGGGCAACAACGCGCAGCAGATTCATACCCCTATTGTTCGACACCTTTGCCCCCGGGGGAAGCCGAACGGCCCGGCCACTCCCAAACAACAGGATGAAAGTGGTGCAACGCACAATTGTTGGGGGTTGTGGAATAAAGAGGGGCGTGAGGCGTTGCCCTCAGTATGACCACCCATCGCCCACTCCCATTCGCGCCGCACGACCGCGCGACTACGCTGGGAGGCGATGGATACGACAACCCCCTCACCGACGCTCCGGGCACCCGAGCTCGCCCCGGCCTCGTCCGCCCCGGCCTCGTCCGCGCCGGACGGCGCCACGCTCGAGGCCCGCTTCATGGACGAAGCGATGCCCCTCATGAACCAACTCTTCGGCGCGGCCCTGGGTATGACCCGCAACCGAGCCGACGCGGAAGACCTGGTGCAAGAGACCTACCTCAAGGCCTACCAGAAGTTCCACCAGTACAAGCCCGGCACCAACATCAAAGCCTGGCTCTACCGGATCCTCACCAACACCTACATCACCGGCTACCGCAAAGCCCAGCGCTCACCCAAGCGCGCCTCGAGCGACACCGTCGAAGACTGGCAGCTGGCCGACGCCGCCTCCCACTCGGAGACGGGCCTCAAATCCGCCGAAGTAGAAGCACTCGAGGCGCTGCCCTCCGCGCAGCTGCGCGAGGCCCTCGATTCGCTCTCCGAGGAACATCGGATGGTTGTCCTCATGGCTGACGTTGAGGGAATGAGCTACAAGGAAATTGCCGAAGAACTAGGAGTTCCCATGGGGACCGTCATGAGCCGACTGAACCGCGCGCGTAAGAACCTGCGCGCCTCCCTGGCCGACGTCGCCGCGGAATACGGGATCGGAGGAGCCAAGTGAACACGCGCGTCACCTGCCAGGACGTCCAGGACGCCCTGTACGAACTGATCGACTGCGAGGAGTGCGACCGCCGCTCCGGCCTCATCGACGCCGGGTCCGTGCCCGGGCCGAACGCCCGCGTCCGAGCCCTCATGATCCAGCACGTCGCCACCTGCCCGCACTGCGCCGACGCCCTGGACGCGGAGCGCCACGTGCGAGCCTCATGCGCGGCTGCTACGAGTCCGAGCAAGCCTCGGATGCGCTGCGCGCCCGCGTCGTCGCTTCCATCACGGCTGTGTCGGTCACGTGGCGCTGAACGCGGCCCCGCGCGCGGCCGCTCCCCGTGCTCGCGTCGCCGCCTCCACCATGAGTGTGTCACTCACCTGGTGCTGAACGCGGCCTCGCGCGGCCGCTCCCCGCGCTCGCGCCGCCGAGGCCGGGGACGCCCCCCGTTTTTCGGTGACCTTCGTCGCCGCGGTGGCGTTGTGCCTTGGTGGTTTGGGTCAATGTGTGCAAAAATGCTTCAGTCTAGACAACAAACCCAAGGAGAATGACATGTCGAAGCGGGGTCGTAAGCGTCGCGATCGTCGTAAGAACGGCGCGAACCACGGCAAGCGTCCTAACGCCTGAGCCGATTTCGTTGCGCGCCCGGACCGAGCGGTCCGGGCGCGTTTTGTATGCCCGCAGGGCCTGCGCGTCCCCGGCGCGGCGTGGGCGGGACGCGCGTGGGCGGGGGACCTGGACCCCGCAGATCCGCGCATCAGCCCCCTGTACGACGATCTTTCCGCGCTGCCGCCAATGCTCATCTTCCAGGGCGACGCCGACATCCTGGGGCCCGACACGATTGAGTTTGCGCGCAAGGCAGCTCGCGCCGGCGTGGACGTGCGCCTGCGCGTGGAGCCTGGGGGCTTCCACGTCTACGTCCTGTCCGTCCCCTTCATTCCCGAGGCCGTGGCCGCCCTGGACCGCAGCGCTCGCTTCGTGACGGGCATTCTTAGGAGCCGCTGAGGCCGCGTGTTTCACGAACGTTCCACGGCCTCGTCGGTGGGAGGGACGAGGCCGTGGAAGAGACGGGGGACGCTGCGGTGAGGCTCAATTCAAGTGAGCGTCATTGATCACCCAGGAGTAGTAGTAGACGCTCATGGTGGCAGAAGTCGTTCCCGGGTTCTTGATGCAGGCGTCGTCGAGGACCCTGTTAATGGTGCTGTGATCCCGGAAGTACTCGTCGCGCACGTTTGTCTGATGCGTCGTGCCGTCAGTTAGGGTCATCGTGAAACGATGGATGATCACGGTGTAGCTGCCGGCGGCGTAGCGGCCTCGTGAACGTGACTCCGTGCGTTCCTTGTGGGTGCACGAGGCGACGGTGACGGTCTGCGGGCCGGTGGCCAGGTCGAGGGCGACGGGCGTTCCGTAGGCCAACGTGTTGAAGGTACTGGGAATCAGAATGATGACGGGCAGCGCCAGGTACGCCAGTCGTGCATGAAAGCCCATGACCTTTCCGGCGCGCTCAGCTCTTGCGAAGCGATCAAACGCCCAGGTGATGGCACCTATGCACGCGAGCATGATGAGGAATGCAACGGCGTAGACGATCACGAGCCAACTGATCTTGTCCGGCCCGTGAACCGGGTTATCGCCCTCCCCTGAACAACGCAATCGCGACTGCAACAAGAGTGAATACGACGAGTATCTTGTGGCTGAAATCCCTGTCCTCAGTGTCGGTTGCAGGCGGGATGGCGTCAGGCAAGGGCGTGCTCACGAGGGGGGACCGCCGTGGTGGCTGCCGTCGGTTCATGTCTGCGGGGTGTCGCGTGGCAGTCCTCGGAACGATGCGATGTCGAGCGTCCTTCCCGTGTCGGCCTCGTCTCTCGTGACGCCTGCGCTTGTCGCGGATCGCGAAGCGGATCGAATAAGAGAGGGCGCATCCGATGAGCGAGACGAGGACAATCACAGCGCTGGCTGTAAGCGCACGGGGGATACCGGTCCTCGAGATCCATGCGATTCGAATGATCACGGCGCAGGAGACGGCCGCAAGACTTCCCACGCACACCCCGGTGGCAGTGCGTGAGAGGAAGACGTCGCGGGGAGAATACATGCCGTCCTATTTGATCCGGGCCTCGACGATAATACAAGTGTTGCGATAGACCATCATACTCAACGACGCCGATCCCGAACGGCGGGAGCAGGCCTCATACAGGATGCCGGGCAGGCCGCCCTCATGCGTGATGTCTTCCGCGCGGTATCGCTCGAGCGTCGTGTGGTGGGTGGTGCCGTCATCGAGCGTGAACGTGAAGACGTTGTCGTACACGGTGGTGTACGAATGGCTGCGGCGCCTCTTCTCTGTTTTATGCTGCTCGTAACTGCACGACGTGACGGTCACGCTCTGCTGGCCGTCCGCGACGTCCATGGCGGCGGGGACCCCGTTGTAGAGCGCGTAGCCGCCGACCACGACCGGGATGAACGCAGAGAGGTACAGGCCCGTGCGTCGTTTCTCCGCCTCCTCGAGCCTGCCCTGCGCGGTCACCTGCCGGATCCCTCGGCGCACCGCCGCCGAAAAGGGGAAGAATCCGAGTGCGAACAGGAACTCGAAGGCGCTCGTGATAAGGATCCAACCCAGTTTTTCCTCGCCGAACTCAAAGGAGTTTCCGATCATGATGACGAAGAGCAAGGGAACCAACGCGATGAGAAAAATGACGGTATAGGTGACCCATTTACGCTTAAATCGGGCTGCTTCCTCGGGCGTCTCGGCCGCGGGTGCCTGTTGGCCGCTCAGCGCCTCGGCGGGAGGCGGACTGGCCCTCTCCCTCGCGATGCAGCGACGCGACGCGGGTGCACGGCAGGTGGACGGCCTCGTCCTGTACGCCCCGTGGGTGGACGTGACGATGACGAATCCGCGCATCGAGGAGGTGCAGCGCCGCGACCGGGTTCTGCGCGTGCCTGGGCTGGTGTGGGCGGGCCGCGCGTGGGCCGCAGACCTGGATCCGACTGATCCGCGCGTCAGCCCCCCTGTACGGTGACCCGTCGAGGCTGCCGCCGATGCGTATTTTCCAGGGCGACGCGGACATCGCCGGCCCCGACGTGATCGATTTCGCGCGCAAGGCCGCACGCGCCGGGGTGGACGTGCGCCTGCGCGTGGAGCCGGATGGCTTCCACGTGTATGTCCTGGGCGTTCCCACCATTCCCGAGGCCGCGGCCGCCCTGGACCGCAGCGCTCGCTTCATCTCGTGGATCCTCACCCAGGGCTGACCTGTGTTTCACGCGGCGTTTCACGGCCTCGTCGATGAGGGACGAGGCCTGCGCGGGGCAACGCCCGCCAGCACACCCACACGGGGGCAACGCCCGACAGCACGGGGGAGTATCGGTCAGTGTGCGGGGGGAAGGTCCGCCAGCACGCCCCTCAGGACAGTCGCACGTCCTCCAGGACCATGCTGTGCATGTACACGTCGATGGTGAGGGGAGTCTTGTCCGGGTTGAGGACGCACGCCTGGTAGAGCGGCTGCATGATTCCTGACAGCCGGGAAATGTCTCGGCTTTGCGTCCTGATGGAGAAGGTGTGGCGGGTGCCGTCCTCGAAACGCATGTGGAAGTGATTGTTGAAACTGGTGTCGTTGCGCGGAATCCGGTAACTGCTCACGATGTCTTGGTCATAGCTGCAGGAGGTGACCGTGCGCGTCTGCGACCCATCGAACAGGTCCCAGGCGGCGGGAACCAGGTAAAAGAAAGTGGGCGCCGCGATCATGAGGACGCCGATCGTGGTCCAGCCCATGGAGTCTCGTTTTTTACTGTAGGCGCGGCGGTCGCCGGATTGTTTCGCGGTGCGCAGCTCTCCCAGGGACGAGACGATCGCGACGATCCCGCCGACCACGATGACGAGCCCGACACAGCACAGGAGGATGGTGCTTGTGAGCATGCCGGTGCCATAGGCGTCCATGTTGGACATGATGACGTAGGTGGCGGCGAACGCCGCCGGGATCGCGATGATGGAGTAGGGGGCCAGACGCTGGAGGGCACCGCGCTTGGGAGCCCCCGAGGGCGCCCCCGGCACGGAACCGGCCCCCGGCACGGAACCGGCCCCCGGCACGGAACCGGCGCCCGGCACCGAACTGGCGCCCGGCACGAAAGTAGGCGGGCGGGCCGGGGATGGGAGGCTGGGAGGGACCGTTGCGGTAGGGATACTGGAAACTCATGTGGATCCTTTGACGGGCTACAGTCGCGTTGGCGGGCGCGTCGTCAGTGGAGGCGCGCGGCCAGGATGGTCCGGGAGTGGGGCATGATCTTCAACGTCATGCCGGTGGTGCCGGGATGGGTTACGCAGGCCTCGTAGAGCACGTCGTAGACTGCCTGGCTGCTAGCAGATTCGTTGTCCCGGGGGTGCAGGCGCATGTCCTGCACGCGGGTGGAACCGTCGGCGAGCTGCATCGTGATCTCGTAGACCTCGTAGTTGATGACGCGGGTCCGGCCGCGGCTGCCGCTGCGCTGCTGCCTCTGGGCGACCGTGTTCGTGCAGCTGGTGACGGTCACGTTGCGCGAGCCGTCGGTGGCGTCGCGCACGAAGGGAGTGAGGTAGGCGATGCTGATCGCTCCGAAGGCGAGGCTGATGGCGACGCGGCCCGCCACCTTCCACAGGCGACGGCGCGGGATGGCTTTGTCGACCCCGCGTTCCCGGGCCTCGCGCGCGTCGCGGATCATGACGGGGATCGCCAGGGGGACGGTCAGGCAGGTGGCGAGGACGCCGACGTTCATGGCGACGCCCGTAAGAAAGTGGAGCGGCCCGTAGTCCGCGGCCATGTACATGGAGACGGCGACGATGATGAGCGGAAAGAACGTGAAGGCCCGGATCAGGTAGTGGTGCTCGATGAGATCCCGGTAATCCTGCCTCGTGGGCGGGTAGTAGGGTTCCTTGTTGGGCTGGGGAACGCTCGTGTTAGTCACCGGTGTGTCCTTCGGGCGAGGTATCGACGAGGCGATGGCCGGCTCGCGCGGGCACGCGGGCTCGCGTCGGCCTGATCGCCGTGTGTCTAGCCAGGATAGACCCGTGTGCCCACGGGGTAGTCACCGTGTCCACGCACTGGCGGCCCGGTGTTGACGGGGCGTCGGCGTCGCGTGACAAACCTCCGTCCGGCGTTGCGGGCGCGGCTTGGCTGCGCCTAGTTGTTGAGCCGGGCGTCCGCGATGACCCGCGTGTGAGTGTAGTAATCCACGGTCATGGACGCGGCCCCCGACCGCAGATGACACGCTTGATAGAGGACTCTCACCGCGCCGCCCTCATGCTCGATCTCCTCTGCGCTGTCCATCTCGATGGTCGTCGTGTGGACGGTCCCGTCGTCGAAGGTCATGGTGAATTCGTTTTCATACACGGTCGTGCTCCCGCCGCGGGAGGACGATTTCTTCATCGAGTACTGGTCGTAGGTGCACGACGTCACCGTGAATGGCTGTGGCCCGTCGGCGAGGTCGAGGGCGGCGGGCACCCCGTTGGACAGAGCGAAGTACCCGAGCAGCAGTCCCACAAAGCCAACCATGACGAGTCCGGGCTGTCGTGAGAGGGCGTCATTCTCGTTGCCCTGCGCCCTGGATGCACGCATGCGGCGGTGTACGACGGCTCCGAGGGCGATGCACCCGAGCGCAGCGATGAGAAGCACGCCGCTCTTGATGAGCGTCCACTGAAGCACTTCCGGGCCGACGGTGAAGGACTCGCCGATCATGTACACGAACATAGCGATGAGGATGCCCAGCGTCGACAGGATGACCCACAGCCAGAAGTGTCCCTTGGACTCTTTCTTCGGCTCGCGTGGCGCGCCGGTCGGGGATGCGCCCGGGTAGGAGCTTCCCATCGTCGAGGCCTGGGTGCGGCGCGCTTGCCCGTTGGGGCCTCGCTGCCCGCCCACGCTCGGGGCGGTCGGGTTGGCCTCCCATGCGCCCCGGTTGCGCGTGATCGGTGGTTGGGGGACGCCGCTGGAGGGCGCGTCCTCGCGTGGGGACCACGGGTCGGGCGCCTGGTGAGGGAACTGGCGTGCGGAGGCGGACGGGTCGAAGGCGGACGGGCCGAAGGCAGACGGATACGGGTTCTGGTTGCTCATGGTGGACCTGAGGGGAGGGGGGAACGAAGCTGGGGCGAGATTGATTGTGCGTTAGTTCAGGCGGGCGTCGACGATGATCCAGCTGTGCTCGTAGACGTCCAGGGTCATGGACGCGTTGCCCGATTGCACGTTGCAGGCCTGGTAGAGCACCTCGTAGGTGCCGCCCATGGTCTGGATGCTCGTGCGCTGGTCTGTCTCGATGGTTGTCGTATGCGCCGTCCCGTCGGTGAGGGTCATCGTGAAGTAGTTGTCGTACACGGTGCGCCCGCCTCCGCGTCGACGCGACCGTCGATGCGAGCCCTGCTCGTAGGTGCACGAGGTGACGGTGACGGTGTGGTGGCCTTCGACGAGGTCTTGGGCAGCCGGGACGCCGAGGGTGGCGGAGAAGTAGCCGCTGATGGGGAGGATGATGATGGTGAAGAACAGGGCGCGAACGCGCATGCGGCTGGTTGCGATGTCGCCGGCGGCCTTGGCTCGCCGCAATTCGCGGAAGGAGCGGGGGATGCTGACCAGGCACCCGATGGCGACGATGAGCCCGATCCCGCTGGCCGCGGCCGTCCAGGTGAGTCGTTCCGTGCCGAAGTCGTATGAGCCTCCCACCACGGCGTAGATGACGAGGGCGAGGACGGCCAGGATCGTGAGGATGGTCGTCGCGAGGGAACGCTTCTTCCGTTGGGTGGGGGCAGTGGCCTCTTCGCCGGGCGAGGGGCGGGCTGGGCGTACCCGTAGGGAGGCGGCGCCCGCGGGCGTCTGGTTCTGCGGGTACTGGTAGCCGACGTGCGGGTTGTGCTGGCCTTGATACGCGCCGCCATAGCCGTCGGGTGACGCGGCGCCGAGCGCCTGGTAGGGCTGCCCGTACTGCGGGTACTGGTATCCGGGGGCCTGCTGGGAGTCGGTGCCCTGGTTGGAGGGGTAGCTGTACTGGGAGGGACCGACGGGGGGAACCTGTCCGGGGCCGGACGGGTTCGACGGTGAGTTGAACTGGTTGGGGTTGCTCATGCGGAGACCTATGATGTGAGGGGAGACTGGCGAGGCCTGAGCTAGGAGGGTGCACCCGCCGCGGCGGGCAGGCGCGCGGTGAGGGTCCAGCTGGCAGCCTGGGTGTCTGTGTCCACACTACCGCCCACGCTCGTCGCGAGGGCGCGGATCTCACCCATGTGCCGCGCACCCAGGACGGGGGCGCGATCTGTGAGCGCGCTGATGGTGAGGGTGAGGGCTTCCTCCGTCGCCGAGCCGGTGACGGTGAGCGACGCGTTCTTGTCGAGTTCGGCGATGTGGGAGAAAGCCAGGTAGAGGATTTCCGCGCCGACGGCGTCCCCGTATTCGCTCAACGGCGCGTACTCGTTGAAGAGGTTGATGATGGTGAAACCGGATTGCTGAGCGTAGGTGATGGCTCCGTCGATGCTCGCGAAGTCGCTGGGCGGCTGGGGGTGGGTGGGAGGCGTGGCTGTGGTGGTTGGGCGGAGTGTGGGTGTTGCGGGTGGCGTGGCGAGGTGGGCGGGTACCTCCGGGGAGGGACGCCCGACTGCGTGCCGCGGCGGGGTCTTCCAATCCCTGTACAGGAATCGGATGCCGGCAAAAGTAGCGACCACGATGAAGACAATCAGATAGGAGGCCGCTGCGGTGACGACGGTCGGCGACCATGAGCCAGGTGAGAAGAAAGACCCTAGGACGATGTTGAGGGTCAAGAAAGCGATCATGATTGCGCAGAGGAGGAGCTCCTCGCGCCTGGTGGCTTTCTGCTTAGTCACGTGTCGCTCATTCCACTCGTGCGTCGACGATGATCCAGCTGTGGCGATAGACCTCGAGTTTCAGAGACGAGGTCCCCTTCTTGTCAGCGCACGCTTCGTAGAGGGCGCTGTAGACACTGGTCGCCTTGGAGGCGCCGCTTAAGCGAGTCGTGTGCTTCGAGCCGTCGGTGAGGGTGAGTTTGAAACTGTAGACGTAGAGGTGCCGCTCCGCCGCGAGCGCGTCCTGACCTCACTGTAGCTGCACGACTTGACGGTGACGGTCTCTGTTCCTTCGATCGTGTCCGCAACCGACTGCACGGAACCAATGATCGCCATCGCTCCGACGATGAGGACGGGGATGGAGGTAACAACGAGCGAGACGATTGGCTTACGCATGTTCGTCCTGTCGCCGGAGCGCTTCGCTCGGTTCATACGGTGAGCCGTCACGACGATGATGACCGCACAGATGAGCATACTGATGGTGCCTACGGCGCTCGCGATGCTTTGCCACTGGAGCTTGATGTCGCCCATATCGTAGAAATTGCTCAGCACAAAATAGGCGATGACACCGATGGTCGCGAGGACCTTCAGAGCGTTGAGCGCCGTCGTGTAGTTCGTGTTCATGACCGGACGGCCCATGTTGTTGCGTCCATGCGGAGCGCCGGGACCCTGGCCCGGGAAGGGACGCTGGGGGTACATGCCGCCCGGGTATTGTCCGGGCGGCGGCTGCGTCGGGGCTTGGCCTGGGAAGGGGCGCTGCGGAGGATAACCGTGGGGGTATTGGTTGCTCATGGTGTCTCGCTGGCGTGGTTGGTGTCGATGTGGGTGGGCAATTGAGTTCTCGCGCCGTGGCGGGCGCGCGCGGAGGAATACTCCACGGCAACTATAGCTATCTGCTCTGGGGCGCGGGGCACGTGCTGGCGTGGAGACCGCGCTGCGCGGTGCGCCGACAGGCACAACGACGGATTCAGCCCGCATGGACATCTGTGAGGCTATGGGTGGAACACCATGCGACCAACGCGCGGGCGGCGCGCTTGCGGTTACCCGTTCATGGCCCCGGCTACTGTCGCGTCGATGATCACCCAGCTGTGGCTGTAGACCTCAACGGTGAGGGATACGGCGCTGGAACGAGCAGCGCAGGTGACGGCAATGACGAGGCCGACGGCCGCCGCGCTCATGACGCCGAGAACGAGGAAAGCGAAGAGCTTATCGCGGGTCGACATCCCCCGCGAGGAACCCGTGAGGAAGAGCGATCCCAGACTCGTGGGGACAGAAGAGCTGGAGGAAGGGGAGGGCGGGGAAGCGTTTATGGGGTCGATCTATGTGGTGGGGGAGCGAGACGAGGCGGGGGCTTGCTCGATTGACGTGGATACGCGCGTCTCTCCCGCCGACACTCAGACGTCCGTTGGTGTCGCGCCCGTCCACTCGTACCAGCCCTGGTGCTGGACGATCCAGGCCATCAGGGCGTAACCGGCCTGGCCGGGCAGGGTCTGGCCGTCGGCACCGCGCGCCATGGAAGCGGCCATGTCCTCGAACCACTGGTCGTGGGCGACCAGCGGCGTGTAGCAGTCGACGAAGGGGATGCCGCGGCGCGCGCACACCTCGGAGCAGGAGGAAGCCAGGGCTTTGAGAGCCCCGGAATCGACTCCGGCCAGGGGAGGAGGACCCACGACGAAGCTGGGGATGCCCAGAGAGGTCGCGCGGTCCGTGATGTTGGCGAGGTTCAGGCGCGAGCGCGCGGTGGAAATTCCGGCGGGAACGTCGCCGGGGCCAATCCCGATGACGAGGCCGTGGGGCTCTCCGTCGGCCAGGCGTGGCAGGACCTCGGCCTCCCAACGCGCGGCCATCTGCTTGGTCGTTTCGGAGGGGACCGCCAGCGTGAGGAAAGTGGCGGGCAAGTCGAAGGTCGAGTGGGCGTTGACGCGGCCAACCCAGCCCAGGCCTCGGGGGTCTCCGACGCCCGCGACGAGCTCGTCGCCGATAAAGCAGATGCGCATTGGGGGTCCTTTCCAGGTGTGCCTGCGCGCGCCCGGAACACCGGGCACGCGCAGGGAGGTCGCTAGCCTTCGAAGGCCTGCGCAATAAGGGTAGCTGCTTGCTCCTTGTGAAGCGAGGCACGTCCAGCTGCGGTCGTCGCCGACTCGGGGCGCGAGACCATGCGGACCGGGCGTCCCAGCGACGGGAACAGGTTGAGCGCCAGGAATGGCAGCGCGCCCTGGTTACGCGGCTCGTCCTGCGCCCACGTCACCGACGCGTTCGGGTACTGGGCGAGCGCGGCCGCCACCTCGGCCTCGGGCAGCGGGTAGAACTGCTCCAGGCGGATGATCGCCGTCGAGGTGTCGCCGCGACGCTCACGTTCCTTGGCGAGGTCGTAGTACAGGCGTCCCGAGCACAGCAGGACGCGGGTCACGGCTGCGGGGTCCGTGATCGACGCGTCGCCGATGACGGGCTGGAAGCTGCCCGAGGTGAACTCGTCGATGTGCGAGGACGCTGCCGACAGGCGCAGCAGCTGCTTGGGAGTGAACGCGATGAGCGGCTTGCGCGGGCGCTTGTAGGCCTGGGTGCGCAGCGTGTGGAAGTAGTTCGCCGGGGTGGAGGGCTGGACGATCCACATGTTGTCCTGCGCGGCCAGCTGCAGGTAACGCTCGATGCGGGCGCTCGAGTGGTCGGGTCCCTGGCCCTCGTAGCCGTGGGGCAGGAGCATGACCAGCGAGGAACGCTGTCCCCACTTCTGTTCCGCCGAGCACACGAACTCGTCAATGACGGTCTGCGCGCCGTTGGCGAAGTCGCCGAACTGAGCCTCCCAGATCGTCAGTGTCTCGGGGCTTTCCAGCGAGTAGCCGTAGTCGAAGGCCAGCACGCCGTACTCGCTCAGCGGGGAGTTCCACACGTCGAAGCGCGCCTGGTGCTCGGTGAGGAAGCGCAGCGGCGTGAACTCGCGGCCGTCGTCGGCGTCGTGCAGGACCGCGTGGCGCTGGACGAAGGTTGCGCGCGCGACGTCCTCGCCGGACAGGCGAACGCCGGTGCCCTCCATGAGGAGCGTGCCGAAGGCCAGGAGCTCCGCAAATCCCCAGTCGACGGGCTTGTTGCCCAGTGCCATCTCCAGGCGGCGCTCGCACAGCTGACGCAGCTTGGGGTGGGGCTCGAAGCCCTCGGGGAAGCGCACGTGGGCGCGGCCGATGCGGCGCAGCTGCTTGGCAGGCACGGCGGAGGTCCACCCGATCATCATGCCGGTGCCGGGCAGCTGGGACTCGGGCATGGTCCATTCCTCGTCGCGGGACTCCCCGGCCTCGCCCACGCCGGCGGTCAGCGCCGGGTCGTGCGTGCGGCTGCCAGGGTTGATCTCGGACACCGATGAGGCGCCGCCCGCGCGGGTCTCCTCCAGGATGCGCCCCAGTTCCGCCTCGTATTGGGCGATGGAGAGGCGGGCCTCGTCCTCGGTGAGCTGACCGCGACCCACGAGGCCACGGATGTACACCGCGCGCGTGGAGGGGATGCGGTCGATGAGGGAGTACATGACCGGCTGGGTCATCGATGGGTCGTCGCCCTCGTTGTGTCCGCGGCGGCGGTAGCACACCATGTCGATGATGACGTCCTTGTGGAAGGCGTTGCGGTACGCGAAGGCCAGGTGCGCGCAGCGGATGACAGCCTCGGGGTCGTCCGCGTTCACGTGCAGGATCGGGACCTGAAGGCCCTTGGCCAGGTCGGTCGCGTAGCCGGTCGAGCGGCCCTGGGTCGGGCCGGTCGTAAAACCGATCTGGTTGTTGACGATGACGTGGATCGTGCCGCCGGTCTTGTAGCCTCAAGCTGGGAGAGGTTGAAGGTCTCCTGGACGACGCCCTGGCCGATGAAGGCCGCGTCGCCGTGGATGAGGATCGGGATGATCGGCAGGTCCGGGTCGCCCAGGGCCTCCTGCTTGGCGCGCACGATGCCCTCCAGGACACCGTCCGCGGCCTCCAGGTGGGAGGGGTTGGCCGCCATGTAGACCTTGGTGGCCAGACCGTCGTCGAGGGAGTACACGCCCCACGTGCCCAGGTGGTACTTGACGTCGCCGGAGCCCTGGACGGAGTTGGGCATGTAGTTGCCTTCGAACTCGTCGAAGATCTGCGCGTAGGACTTGCCCGCGATGTTGGCCAGCACGTTGAGGCGGCCGCGGTGCGCCATGCCGATGGCGACCTCGTGGATGCCGGCGCGCGCCGAGTCGGCCAGGATGTGGTCGAGCAGCGGGATCAGGGACTCGCCGCCCTCCAGCGAGAAGCGCTTTTGGCCCATGAACTTCGTCTGGAGGAACTCCTCGAAGGCCTCGGCGCGGATGAGGGTGCCCAGGATGTGGCGCTGCGCCTCGGGGGAGGGGGCCTCGTAGGGGCCCTCAATGCGTTCCTGGACCCACGCGCGCTGCTCGGGGTCCTGGATGTGCATGTATTCGATGCCGACCGTGCGCGTGTAGGTGTCGTGCAGGCGCGTGAGGATGTCGCGCAGCAGCATCTGGTCGGAGCCGCCGAAGCCGCCGGTGGGGAAGGGACGGTCCAGGTCCCACACGCTCAGGCCATAGGAGGCGATGTTCAGGTCGGGGTGGCGGCGCACGCGGTAGGCGAGCGGGTCGGTGTCGGCAGCCAGGTGGCCGCGCGAGCGGTAGGCGTGGATGATCTCCGTGATGCGGGCGGGCTTGCCCTTCTCGCGATCTGGGTCGTATTCGTAGTCGGCCTCCCACGAGTAGGGGCGCGTGGGCACGTGCAGGGAGGTGAAGACGCGCTCGTAGAAGCCGTCGCGGCCCGACAGCTTGGCGTCAATCAGGCCCAGGAGACGGCCCGACGCCGCGCCCTGGATGATGCGGTGATCGTAGGTGGAGGAGAAGTACATCGTCTTGCCGATGCCCAGGGACGCCAGGCGCTTGGGGGAGACGCCGCGGAACTCCGCGGGGTAGTCGGTGGCGCCCACGCCAATGATGAGGCCCTGGCCGACCATCAGGCGCGGCACCGAGGTGGTCGTGCCCAGCGTGCCGGGGTTGGTCAGGGTGACGGAGGCGCCCTGGAAGTCGGCGGTCGTCAGCGTGGCCGTGCGGGCGCGGGAGACCAGATCCTGGTAGGCGTCGACGAACTCGGAGAAGGTCAGGGTGTCGGCGTCGTGGATGACGGGGACCTTCAGGGAGTGGTTCCCCTGCGCGTCGGCCACGTCGATGGCGAGGCCCAGGCCGATGTGCGCGAGCTGTTCGATGGCCGGCTTGGTGCCCTCAAGCGTGTAGCGCACGTTCAGGTCGGGCATTTCGCACAGCGCCTCGACCAGCGCGTAGCCGATGAGGTGGGTGAAGGAGACTTTGCCGCCGACGGTGCGCGCCAGGTGGGCGTTGATCAGGGCGCGGTTTTCGATGAGGAGCTTGGCGGGGATTTGACGCTGGGAGGTGGCTGTGGGGATAGAGAGCGAGGCCTCCATGTGCTTGGCGGTCGCGCGTGCGGCGGACTTCAGGACACGCAGTTCGTCCTGGACGGGTGCTCGGTGGGAGCGGGTGAAGGCGGCACGTCCGTGCGCCAGGCGCGTGTAGGGGCTGGTGGCCTCGGCCACCGCGGCGGGCGGGGCGGGGGCAGGTCGGAGCGGGTCACGGAGACGACGGGGGTGGCTACGCGAGCCGCCTTCGTTTCCTCCTCCTCGATGTCGAGGGTGGGCGGGGTGACGCTCACGGGCACCTCGGGGGCGGCCTCCATTGCCGAGGCCTGGGTGGCCTGGGTGGGTTCGCTCCCCTCGAGCGCGCCGGGAATGGCCTCGGGGATGGCGGGGCGGGTGGCGCGCAGCTGCGGGGGAGCGGATTCGGTCGCGAAATAGGCGCGCCACGAGGGGTCGAGCAGCTGCGGATCACGCTCGTACAGGTCGCGCATCTTCGCGAGGTACCACTGCGGATCGGGCTGGGAAACTGTGTGAGTGGGCACGTCTTCCTCCGTTTGACTCACGCCGCGTGCATGGGCTTGTTGCGCGGCGACCGTACCGGACAGATTCTACCGCCGCGTGACCACCTTCACGAGACCTGGGCGACACTTGGTGATCATTTCAAGGGCCTTTGGTCCGGTATAGGGAGAGTATTGGCACAGCATCGCGATGTGTGGAAGTGCGCGCTGGGTCGAAGGTCGTTGCCCGCTAAACTGGATGCATCATGGACTGCGACTCTGCTGGCTCTCCCGCCGCTCTTTCCCGCCCCCTGCCTGCGCGTATGCGCCCGGCCCGCCCCGGCCTCGTCGATAGGGGGCAGCGTTGACGACCGCTCTCATGCTCCTGCTTGGCGTCGTCTTGACCGCCGGGACCTTCGTGTTCGTCTCCGCCGAGTTCTCCCTTGTTGCGGTCGATCAGGCCGTCCTTGACAAGCGCGCCGAGGAAGGAGACCGCGGCGCCGCTTCGGTGCTGCGAGCGACGCACACCCTGTCGACCCAGCTCTCGGGCGCCCAGGTCGGCATTACCTTGACGACGATCCTGCTGGGCTACACGACCCAGTCCGCCCTGGCCGAGCTGCTGGAAGGCTGGCTCGGTGCCGCCGGGCTCGCGTGGGGCCTGGCGACCGGCATCGCCGCCTTCGCGGCCGCCACGTTCATCAATGTGTTCTCGATGCTCTTTGGTGAACTTGTGCCCAAGAACCTGGCGCTGGCCCACCCGATGGCTACGGCCGTGCGCGTCGTGCCCTTCCAGATGGCCTTCACCGCCGTCGCCCGGCCCGTCATCTGGGTGCTCGGCGGCGCCGCGAACTGGGTACTTGCCCGCATGGGCATTGAGCCGCAGGAGGAAATCTCGTCGGCGCGCTCGGCTTCCGAGCTGACCGCCCTCGTTGAGCACTCCGTCGAAGAAGGCACCTTCGACATGTCGACGGCCGACCTGTTCGTCAACACGATCCGCATGTCCACGCTCAGCGCCGCCGACGTCATGACCGACCGCGGACGGCTTCACACCCTCGGCGAGGGCGACAGCGCCCAGGACGTCCTCGACCTGGCCCGCGAGACCGGCCACTCCCGCTTCCCGGTGATCGGCGACGACTCCGACGACATCCTCGGCCTGGTCTCCCTGCGCCGCGCGGTCGCCGTGCCCGTCGAACGCCGCGCCGAGGTTCCCGTCATCTCTTCCTCCCTCATGACCGACGCGCCCACCGTTCCCGAGACCGTGCCGATCGGCCCGCTGATGGTCCAGCTGCGCGACGAGGGCTTGCAGATGGCCGTCGTCGTCGACGAATACGGCGGTGTTTCCGGCATCGTCACCCTCGAAGACGTCGTCGAAGAGATCGTTGGCGAAGTCTCTGACGAGCACGACCAGCGCCGCCTCGGTATCCGCCCGCGACCCGACGGGACGTTCCTCGTTCCCGGCACGCTGCGCCCCGACGAGCTGGCGCGCCGCACCGACATTTGCCTGCCCGAGGACGGCCCCTACGACACGATCGGCGGCCTCGTCATGAACGAGCTGGGCGAGATTCCCTCCGTCGGTTCGCATGTCGTCGTTGACGGCGTCGGCATTGAGGTCGCTCAGATGCAGGGGCGCAGGGTCGCGCAGGTTGCTATCACTCCCGCGCCCGCCGACGAGACGGAGGACGACGAATGAGCACCGGCATGGGCCTGGCAATCACCGTCGCGCTGCTTGCGATCAACGCCTTCTTCGTGGCCGGCGAGTTCGCGGTCACCTCGACGCGGCGCTCGCAGGTTGAGCCGCTCGCCGACGAAGGCGCGCGCGGTACACGAGATGCGCTCTACGCGCTGCAACACGTCTCCCTCATGCTCGCGATCTGCCAGTTGGGCGTCACGGTCGCGTCCACGACGCTGGGCGTCGTCGCCGAACCCGCGATCGCTCACCTCGTGGAATCCCCGCTGGAGCGCCTGGGCGCTCCCGAGGCCACCAGCCACGTCGTCGGATTCGCGGCGGCCCTCATCATCGTGCTGTTCTGCCACGTCGTCTTCGGCGAGATGGTTCCCAAGAACATCTCGATCGCAGCCCCCGTGCGGATGCTGCTGATCCTGGCCCCCGTCCTCGTGCGCCTGGGCCGCCTCCTGCGCCCGATTATCGAGGCCATGGACCGTTTCGCGAACTGGTTCGTCCGCCTGTCCGGTTACGAGCCGCGCTCGGAAATCTCGGCCTCGTACACGGTCGAAGAGGTCGCATCGATCGTCGTCGCCTCGCAGGAGGAAGGCGTGCTGACCGACGAGCTTGGTCTGCTCAGTGGCACTTTGGAGTTCTCCGAGGAGACTGCCGGGTCGGCGATGGTCCCGCTGGCGGACCTGGTGACTCTTCCCGATGGGGCCACGCCCGCCGACGTGGAGGAACGGGTCGCCCACACGGGATACTCGCGCTTCCCGATCGCCGACCAGGACGGGGCCATCGTCGGCTACGTTCACTCAAGGACGTCCTCTACGCCTCCGGCGAGGAACGCACCCAGCCGATCACCCCGTGGCGTATTCGCCGCCTGGAGGCCGTCTCGTCGGGCGACCAGGTCGAAGACGCACTACGCCATATGCAGCGCACCGGCGTTCACTGCGCGCTCGTGCGCGACGACGGGCAAGTCGTCGGTATCCTCTTCCTGGAGGATATCCTCGAGCTGCTGGTCGGTGAGGTTCGCGATGTCCTCCAACGGCCATGAATAGGCCGCCGGATGCGCGTTGACAGCGAGCGTTGCTAGAGTGGAACGATCAGGAAACGAGAGGGGAGTAAGCGTGAGCGACATGGAGTGCCCGCTGCCCAAGCGGTCGCAGCTGCGCGCCGCGCGATCTCAGGAGGCCGAATCGTCTCGGCCCATCACCGCGGAGATTCCGCAGGACGTGGCTCCGCCCCCGCTCCCTCCGACGACTCCGCCCGCGCGCGCCACGGCCTCGCCGACGCTCGCTCCGATGTCCCTGCCCCCGTCTGTCGAACTCGTGACCGAACCCGACCTCGACTATTCGGACGCCGACTACGACGACTACGACGATCTGGACGACGCCTACACCGGCTACGACGGCGAGGAGTACGAGGAATACGAGGAGGTCACGGAGACCACCGAAAATGTGCAGGTGCCGAAGGTGCAGAAGCCGCGCCGAAACGTTCACCCCGTCGGCTACCTGCTGCGCGCCCTCCTGATCGTGGGCCTGGCGGGGTCAACCATCGCCGTCCCGATGACGGGCCGCGTCGGATCCGACTCCTCCCTGACAGTTCCCGCGCGCTCCTTCGGCTGGACCACGGGACGCGGCAGCTGGGCCTCCTCCCAGGTCCTGCCCGAAGCAATCGCCCTGGACGCGACCCTGACCGCGGACTCGCGTGCGAAGGCCAAGGCGCCTGTCGCGGTCACCGGCTGCGCGGCCGGCGTCGGCGCCGACGGCAACCGCAACGTCAAGGTCGTCGCCGACACGGTGTACTGGCCTCTGGCCGAGGGATCTACACGATTACGTCGCCCTTCACGATGCGTATCTCGCCTGTTTCTGGTCAGCTCCTGGCCCACGAGGGTATTGACATGGCGGCACCCATGGACACGCCCATCACCGCTGTTTACGGCGGCGTTGTCGAGGAACTCGCCGAAAACTCGCACTCGGGTGCCTACGTGCAGATCAAACACACATTGCCTGACGGTACCGTCTTCCATTCGGCCTACCTACACCAGTACATGAACAAAATTACGGTCAAGCTCGGCGACACCGTCACCGCCGGCCAGGTGATCGGCGCCGTCGGCAACAACGGCTGGTCGACCGGCCCCCACCTGCACTTCGAAATCCACGACGCCTCCGACACTCCCGTGGACCCGGAACCCTGGATGGCCGAACACAAGGCCATTTACCTTGGACAGGAGCCCTGCTCATGATGCCCGTCACCATGCGTCAGGGGCCCATCGTCTTCGCCCACCGTGGCGGCGGCGAGGAAGCCCCCGAGAACACGATGAGCGCCTTCGCCTACGCCTACGAGGCCGGGATCCGCCACGTGGAGACCGACGCCCACGTCACCGCCGACGGCACAGTCGTCATGTGCCACGACGAGACCGTGGACCGCTGCTACGATGGCGTCGGCGCGATCTCCGAGATGACGTGGCGCGAGCTGTCCAAGCTGTGCCACCGCGACTCCGGGGAGCAGATGCCGCTGCTCGCCCAGGTCCTCGAAGCGTTCCCGGACATGTACTTCAACATCGACGCGAAGGAGCCGGGCGTCGAAGGCCCCCTCCTCGACGTCATCGCCGACCACGACGCGGCCGACCGCGTGCTCGTGGCCTCCTTCTCTGAGCCTCGCCTGCGCGCCGTGCGCGACATCGCCGCCTCGGATCCCGCCCGCGCCGTCGCCACGTCTCTGGGCACCGAGCCGTCGTGCGCCTGGTGGGCGCCGCGAAGAGTGCCACGAACCCCGCCTGGTGGCATGTGCCCGGCCCGCGCCAGGGGGCCATCGCCGCGCAGGTGCCCATGCAGCAGGGCCCGATCCGCGTCGTCGACGAGCGTTTCGTTGCCACCGCCCACACCCTGGGCCTGGCGGTCCACGTGTGGACCATCAACACCGTGGCCGACGTGCTGCGCCTCCTTGAGGTCGGCGTCGACGGCATCATCACCGACCGACCCGCCTTTGTGCGCGACTTCCTGGACGCGCGAGGCCTGTGGACCCAGCCTCCGGTGCCCGGCGCTGGCGTGCACCCGATGCCGAGGGACTAACCCGCACGCCCGTAAGCGCTCCTTCCCGCGCCGGGCGCGCTGGTTTCGTGGCGTGGACGGAGCCGGTCGGGGCATTCATCGACCTGCGCAGGAGTGCTGTCAGGTAGGGGAGAGGAGTAACCCATGAGTGACACCATCGTGATCACGCTGTGCCTGGCCGGCCTGTGGGTTCTGCTCCTCGGGCTGCTCCTCGTCGAGATGAGGTCGGACTCCTGGATCGGGGTCGCGTGGCGCAACGCAGACGTCACCAGCCAGGTCAGCAAGAACGTTCGGGCGGTCTGTATTCCGGCTCTCATCTGCCTGTGCTACATGGTTCTCTACGTCAAAGCGGCCGCTTCCTGGGGTGCCTCCGACAGGGCGCTCTTCGGCCTGAATGCGCTTACGTACGTCACCGCTGCGGTCATGGTCGCAGGCCTGACGCCACTTCGATTCCCCGACGACTGGTATCCCCAGTACCCTGATTCCTTCAGTGAGCAGTGGCACGGTGACGGAAGCGAGGGGAAGACCTGAGAAGGGGAAGGCAAGGAAGACTCTCCCTAGGGCATGACACGACACTATGAGGGGGCGGAGCCGCTTGGCTCTGCCCCCTCAACGCATCTGTCAGGACCGCTGGCTTACTCGTCGCCGCTGAAGTCGGCCACGGCCTCGTCCAGGCCCGCGCGGCGGATGCGCACGAGCGACAGGAACACCAGGCCGGCGGCCAGGGCGATGCCCAGGCCTCGAACCAGCCAGGACTCGCCCACGAAGATCATCGCCATGGCGGCCAGGATCGGCACCAGGAGCGTGAACGCGTAGCCGATGTAGCGGCCAAACGATGGCATGGGCACGCCGTCGGACTCGGCGACAGACTTGACCATGAAGTTCGGGCCGTTGCCGATGTACGTGATCGCGCCACAGAACACGGCGCCCAGCGAAATCGGGATCAGGTAGTACTCGGGCACGCCCGCGACCAGGGTGCCCTCGCCGCCGGAAGCCTTCGCCATCTCGAAGAACGTCATGTACGTCGGGGCGTTGTCCAGGATCGAGGACAGACCGCCCGTGAACACGAAGTACGTCATGCGTGTCAGCGGCAGGGACGGGGCGATCTGCTCCAGGTAACGCAGCGCCGGTGCCATCGTCGCGAAGATGCCGATGAACAGGGTGGCGACCTCCATGATCGGCGCCCACGTGAACGCGTTCTCCTCGAAGCGCACCTTCTTATCCGAGAGCTTGTAGGACAGGCCCGCGACCGTGAACATGATGATCTCGCGCCACGGCACGAAGCCGGTCCACGAGTGCACGTGGCCCTCGGCCAGCGCCTCGCCGTCCCAGGACGGAGCGAAAGCGACGGACAGGATGATGATCGCGAAGAACGCCAGGTTGATGGTGCCGTGCAGGCGCAGGGGCCTCACCTCGCGGTCGTCGGCCTCAATGGAGGAGGTGTCCTCCGACGCGTAGCGCACGCGGTCGATCGAGTAATACGACAGGAGCAGCAGCGCCAGAGTAAACAGCCACTCCTTCCACAGCGCGAATGTCCATGTGAAGGGCACGCCGTGCAGGTAGCCGAGGAAGAGCGGCGGGTCGCCGAGCGGAGTCAGTATGCCGCCACAGTTCGCCACAATGAAGATTGTGAACAGGACCGTGTGCACGCGGTGCTTACGTTCCTTGTTGGTCTCCAGGAGTGGGCGAATCAGCAGCATGGCCGCGCCCGTCGTGCCGATGAACGAGGCCAGCAGGCCGCCGATCGCCAGGAAGATCGTGTTGTTACGCGGGGTCGCCTTGATGTCACCGGCCAGGTGAATGCCGCCGGAGACCACGAACAGCGCGAAGAGCAGCGCGATGAACTGCACGTACTCCACGCCCGTGGCGATAAGCGGGCCGGTGCCCGCCCTCATGAACATCCAGACCGTCGTCGGCACGCCGAGAGCGAGCGCGACGGAGAGCTGGGAGGATTCCTTTTCCCACCAGTGCGCGGTCTTGGGGATGATGGGCAACAGGGCGATGCTACCGAGCATCGCGACGAAGGGGAGCAGACTCCACCACGGGTAGGTCATTGGCCATTCCTTGGTAGACGATAGAAACGCTCTTTATTTTATGCGGTGGCCGCGTGGTGGGGAACGTTGTCCGAGGTGGGAGTGGCCTCATCGATGAGGCGGGGGCGTGTGGGGGTACGGGTGGAATCGACGAGGCCGGGGCGGGCAGGTGCGCGTGTGTGGGCTCGCGGTGGGCGCGACAATGGCGGCGGCCGTGATACCGCGTCTGCGCGGGCGTGTGGCGGGGCGCGGGTACGCGTGGCGCCCCGAACAGGACTCGAACCTGCGACCTCTTGCACCGGAGGCAAGCGCTCTATCCGCTGAGCTATCGGGGCAGCTCCGCCAGTTTAGCAGGCTTCAAACGCCCGCGCGTGACGGTGAGGTGTGCCATACTAGTGGGCGTTGCTTGTCCGAGAACCCCTCAGGAGGATTCCATGCGCGTCCATATTGCCACTGATCACGCCGGTTTTGAGCTCAAGGAAAAGATCATCGCCCACCTGCGCGAGGCCGGCCACGACGTCGTCGACCACGGCGCGTTCGCCTACGATGCGCTCGACGACTACCCGCCCTTCTGCATTGATGCGGCCAAGGCGGTCGCCAGCGAGCCGGGTAGCCTCGGCGTTGTCGTCGGCGGTTCCGGTAACGGCGAGCAGATGGCCGCCAACTGCGTGGCGGGCGTGCGCGCCGCCCTCGTGTGGTCGGACGCGACCGCGCGCCTGGCCCGCGAGCACAACGATGCGAACATGATGGCTGTCGGTGCCCGCCAGCACTCCGAGGAAGAGGCCATCGCTCTCATCGATGCCTTCCTGGAGACCCCCTTCAGTGGGGATGAGCGCCACCAGCGCCGCATCGATCTGATGGCCGCGTACGAGCGTTCCGTGCGCGCCTGAGAACTTCCGTGGAACGGGGCCGGTGATGACCGGCCCCGTTCCGTGTGCTCGCCCCGGCGCCCCGGCCTCGTTACCCGCTCCGGCCTCGTTACCCGCCCCGGAACCCCGGCCTCGTGGTTCCTCCACAATGTCGCACGTAATTCCCCGGTGTGTGTTTCAAATTTGAAATCTAAGTGGCGGGATTCCGCGGTTTTCTCGATGCCTAACAAAATTTAGGGGAACCAAATTACGTGCGACTTTTTGGTGGGTGGGGAGTGTTGCCTGGTCCTGGACTCGGGCTTGGCCCCGGCCTCGTTAGGCACCCCGGCCTCGTTACGCGCCTCGGTGCCCCGGCCTCGTGGTTCCTCCACAATGTCGCACGTAATTCGCCTGCGTGTGTTTCAAATTTTGAAATCTAAGTGGCGGAATTCCGCGGTTTTCTCGATGCCTAATAAAATTTAGGGGAACCAAATTACGTGCGACTTTTTGGTGGGTCTGGCCCCTAGCCCTGGCCAGTGAGCGTCAGGTAGACCAGGAAGAGGTTGAGCGCGACGATGACGGCCGCAATGACGAAGCCAGCCGCGCGCAGCGTGCGGGTGTTCGCATACTCGCCCATGACCTCGCGCTTGGCAGTCAGGCGCATGAGCGGGATGATCGCGAAGGGGATTCCGAAGGAGAGCGCCACCTGGGAGACAACCAGCGCCCACGTCGGCTCCGCGCCCGCGCCCAGGATGATCAGGGCCGGGATCAGGGAGATGAGGCGGCGCACCAGGATCGGGACGCGGATGTGGAGAAGGCCATTCATGATCTCGGAGCCCGCGTAGGCACCCACCGACGTCGAGGCCAGGCCCGAGGCCAACAATCCCACCGCGAAGACAGTGCCCACGATGGGGCCGAGCGTGGAGGAGATCGCGGCGTGCGCCCCCTCGATCGTGTCGGTGCCGCTCTGTCCGGCCAGTGCGGCGGCTGCCAGGAGCAGCAGACCGATGTTGACCAGGCCCGCGATGCTCAGCGCCCAGTAGATGTCGATGCGTGTGGCGCGCAGCAGGCGCGAGAGGTGCCCCGAGGAGTGGCGCGAGTCCGCGGTGGAGGGGCCGAGCTCGTCGGCCTCGTGGTCGTTGACCAGCGAGGAGTGCAGATAGACCGCATGCGGCATGACGGTTGCGCCCAGCATGGACGCCGCGACCAGCACCGAGTCCGTGCCCTGGAAGCGGGGGAGGAGGCCGCCGAGCATCCCCGACGGGCTGGGAGGCGCGACGAAGAGGCCCGCCAGGAAGCCCAGCGTGATGACGATGAGTAGGCCGACGATGATCGTCTCGAACTGGCGCTGTTTGCCTTCGCCTTGGACGACGAGAAGCGCCATGGACACGGCGCCGATGATGACGCCGCCCCACAGCAGTGAGATCCCGAAGAGGAGGTGGAGGGCGAGCGCGCCGCCGATGACTTCGGCTAGTCGGTCGCGGCGGCCACGATCTCCGCTTGGATCCAAAAGGCAATGCGTCCGGGCTTGGACATGCGATCACCCAGGAGGGCGGGCAGGGATCGGCCGGTGACGAGGCCGAGCTTGGCGGACAGATATTGGACGACCATCGCGAAGATGTTGGAGGCGAGGAGGACCCACACGAGCAGGTAGCCGTAGCGCGCGCCGGCCGTGATATTGGCCGCGACGTTGCCGGGGTCGACATAGGCGACGGCCGCGACGAAAGCGGGGCCGAGGAGGGGGATGAGCTTGTGGCGATGCTTGCTGTCCGTGGCGCTCATGGGGATCCTCACTACAGGTAGAAAAATATTCGGCTACCCGAAATATTACTCGCCTCGCGTCCCTCACGGCGGGACGAAAGGCGCCCGGGCGGGCCCCGTGTGGCCAGGTTTTCACGCGCGCACCGCGCATGGGTGAGCGGTGACGAGCGAAAACCCCGTAGGCTAAAGGGGTGACTCCTGAAGAACTTGCCTCCCTTATTCGCTCGACGCTGCTGGATGCTGCCGCCGCCGGGCGCATCTCCATCGACCCTGCCCAGGTGCCCGATCCCGTGACGGTCGAGCGTCCGCGCGTGCGCGAGCACGGTGACTGGTCGACCAACGTCGCCATGCAGCTCGGCAAGAAGGCCGGTATGGCCCCGCGCGAGTTCGCGCAGATCCTCGCCGACGACCTCGCCGCCGCTGACGGCATTGATTCCGTCGAGGTCGCGGGCCCGGGCTTCATCAATATTCGTCTGGGCGCGGGAGCGGCCGGCGAGCTGGCCCGCACCATCGTCGAGGCCGGGGCTGCGTTTGGCCGCAACGAGACCCTCGCGGGTCGCTCCATCAACCTCGAGTACGTGTCGGCCAACCCGACCGGTCCCGTGCACCTGGGTGGTGCCCGCTGGGCAGCAGTCGGCGACTCGATGGCGCGCCTCATGGCCGCCTCCGGCGCCGCCGTGACCCGCGAGTACTACTTCAACGACCACGGCTCGCAGATCGACCGCTTCTCCCACTCCCTCTACGCCCGCGCGACGGGCCGCGAGGTGCCCGAGGACGGCTACGGCGGCCAGTACATCGCCGATATCGCCGACCAGGTCCGCGCCGACGCGTGCGCCGCCGGCGAGCCCGACCCGATCAGCCTGCCCGAGGACGAAGCCATCGAGGTCTTCCGCGCTCGCGGCGTCGAGCTCATGTTCGGCGAGATTAAGGAGCGCCTGCACTCTTTCCGTGCCGACTTCGACGTCTTCTTCCACGAGGACTCCCTGCACAACTCTGGTGCGGTCGCCGAGCGATCGAGCGCCTGCGTGAGCGCGGCGAGATCTTCGACGAGGGTGGCGCGGTGTGGCTGCGCACGACCACCTACGGCGACGACAAGGACCGTGTCCTCATTAAGTCGGACGGACAGGCCGCGTACTTCGCGGGCGACGTCGCCTACTACCTGAACAAGCGTGAGCGCGGCGCGGACGTCGCGATCTACCTGTTGGGCGCCGACCACCACGGCTACATCGGCCGCATGATGGCCATGTGCGCCGCCTTCGGCGACAAGCCGGGTGAGAATCTGCAGATCCTCATCGGCCAGCTCGTCAACCTGGTCAAGGACGGCGAGCCCGTGCGCATGTCCAAGCGCGCCGGCACCATTGTCACCCTCGATGACCTGGTCGACGCCGTGGGCGTGGATGCCGCGCGCTACGCGCTCGTGCGCGTGTCCATGGATACCCAGGTCGACATCGACCTGAACCTGCTCTCGCAGCACTCCAACGACAACCCGGTGTACTACGTGCAGTACGCGCACGTGCGCACCTGCAACGTCGCGCGCAATGCGGCCACGCACGGCGTCGCCCGCGACGCCGGCTTCGACCCTGCTGCCCTCGATACCGACGCGGACGAGGCCCTGCTGGCGGCCCTCGCTCAGTTCCCGGCCCAGGTCGCCCAGGCCACCGAGCTGCGCGAGCCGCACCGCATCGCCCGTTACCTGGAGTCCCTGGCCGCCACCTACCACACCTGGTACGGCCAGTGCCGCGTGACGCCGCGCGGTGACGACCCGGTCGAGCCTGGCCACGTCGCTCGCCTCTGGCTCAACGACGCGGTCACCCAGGTGCTGCGCACCGGCCTCGGCCTCCTTGGCGTAAGCGCCCCCGAGAGGATGTGACCCGGTGAGCGAGGCGGAGTTCCTGACCTGCCCGAGTCCCGACGAGCGCCCCGACCTGTGGCCGTGGAGCGCGGCGCGGGAGGACGGCGTGCTGCGCGTGGGAGGCGTTGACCTGACCAGCGTCGCTGACGAGTTCGGCACGCCCACCTTCGTGCTCGACGTCGAGGCCATGCGCGGGCGCGCCCGCGTGTGGGCCAGCGCGATGGCCGAGGAGTTCTGGGACGGCTACGGCATGAGCGGCGGCGACGCCTTCTACGCCGGCAAGGCGTTCCTGAGCGCCGACGTCGCGCGCCTCGTCGCGGACGAGGGCCTGGGCATCGACACCGCCTCGCTCGGCGAGCTGACCCTCGCACTGCGCGCCGGGGTGGATCCCGACCGCATCGGCCTGCACGGCAACAACAAGTCCGATGCGGAGATCCGCCTCGCCCTGGAGGCCGGTATCCACCGCATCTTCATCGACTCGATGGACGAGGTCCACCAGATCGAGCGCATCGCCGCCGCTCTCGGCGTGGTTGCGCCCGTCATGGTGCGCCTGAAGTCCGGCATCCACGCGGGCGGCAACGAGTACATCGCGACCGCCCACGAGGACCAGAAGTTCGGCCTGTCCCTGGCCACCGGCCAAGCCTACGAGGCCGTGGCTGCGATCAAGGACGCGCCCCACCTGGACTTCCGGGGCCTGCATAGTCATATCGGGTCCCAGATCTTTGGGACCGAGGCCTTCGTCGAGGCCGCGCGCATCGTCGTTGATTTCGCGGCGCGCGTGAGCGGCGAGCTGGGCCTGGACGTCCCCGCGATTGACCTGGGTGGCGGCGTCGGTATCGCTTACACGGGCCAGGATCCTGTCCCGACTTCCCCGGTCGAGGTCGCCCGAGCACTGGCCACCGTGGTGCGCGAGCGCTGTGCCCACCACGGCCTGCCGATCCCGCACGTGTCCGTTGAACCCGGCCGCTCGATCGCGGGTCCCTCGATGGTCATGCTCTACCGCGTGGGCGTCGTCAAGGATATTTCCCTGGAAGACGGGGGAGTGCGCCGCTACGTGGCGATCGATGGCGGCATGTCGGATAACATCCGCCCGGTCCTCTACGACGCTGCCTACACGGCGACGCTCGCCAACCGCGACCCAGCCGAGGCCTCGTCCCTGGCGCGCTGCCGCATCGTCGGCAAGCATTGCGAGAGCGGCGACATCATCATCCGTGACATCGACCTGCCGGCCGACATCGCGGGCGGCGACCTGCTGGCCGTTCCCGCCGTCGGTGCGTACGGCTACTCGATGGCGTCGAACTACAACATGCTGACGAAGCCCGGCGTCCTGGCCGTCGAGGATGGATCCGCGCGGTGGTTCATCCGTCCGCAGACGGTGGATCACTTGCTGGCCCTCGATGCCGGTCTGGAGTGAGTGTCGGCCTGCAACAAACAGAGCAGACGGGGAGTGCCTACGGGCGCTCCCCGTTTCGCTTGCCTTGTGAGCGGCCCCCGTTTCTTGGACGTCGACATTAACGTCCGAGGAATGGGAGGTCGGTCGGACCCTTTGTTGTGAGAGGGTCGTTCTGAGCAGTCCTGGTGCCGCCGTGATACTTCCCCAGTAATGTCGCACGTAATTCCTCCCCGACTATTTCAGAATTTGAAATTGGCTCGTTGGAATTGCAACGTTTGTGGGGGTATTCGAATACTGACCGAATTAAATTACGTGCGACTTTTGTGGTGGAGGTGGGAGCTTGCAATCGGTGGGGGTTTGTTGGACATGCTGCGCACATAGCAAATAAGGTAAGCCTACGTTTTGTTGTTACTGGCAAACCCTAGGATGATTGTTGCTACCCAACGCAGTCATGCTCCACCGAGTCACAATCGAAAGTCGAGGAACAATGCGCCGCACTGCCGCACGCATCGGAGTCGTCGCCGCGCTCGCCCTGTCCATGGGCGTCGCGACGGTGGTTGCTCCGCCCGCACACGCCGAGGACGCGACCGGCCTCATCTCCCCGGTTCGCGCCAACGACGACGAGATGAACTACGCGATCAACCTGGCCCCCGGTGCAAGCGCCGCCGACCTGGAGCGCGCGATCGCCCTGGTCCCGGGAGCCAAGGGCGCGGCCCTGGCCTCGTACCCGCAGATCGGCACCTTCTTCGCCCAGAGCGCCACGCCCTCGTTCGCCCCCGACCTGGCCGCCAAGCTGAAGGACGCCGGAATTCCCGTCCACTCGATCGGCCCGACCCGCACCCAGGGCGTGCTCTACTACGAGCGCGTGACCCTGCCCACTGACGAGGCCGGGGACGCTCCCGCTGAGGCACCCGCAGACGCGGCGGGCACCGGCCTGGCCGCCATGCGTGATGAGACCGCCACGGAGGCGGCCACCGAAGAGATCTTCAACTGGGGTGCGCAGACCATGCACGCGCGCGAGGCCGGTCAGGTTGACGTCGAGCGCGCGCCCGTGACCGTCGCCGTCGTCGACTCCGGCGTGGAGGACACCCACCCCGACCTGGCGGGCCGCGTGGACACGGAGCGCTCCGTGAAGTGTTCGGTGAACGGCGTGGCGACGCAGGACTTCTACGGCTGGCGCGACGAGTTCTACCACGGCACGCACGTGGCGGGCATTATCGCCGCCAACCACAACGACATTGGCATCGACGGCATCGCACCCCAGGCGACCATCGTGGCCATCCAGGCGACCAACGATAATCGCCTGATCTACCCCGAGTACGTGACCTGCGCGTTCATGTGGGCCGCTGATCACGGCGTGGACATCGTGAACAACTCCTACTCGATGGATCCGTGGGTGTACTGGAGCCCGACGGACCCGGAGCAGGCGGCGGGCCTGGAGGCCGCGACGCGCTCGATCAAGTACGCGCAGGGCAAGGGCCTGGCGGTCATCGCCGCCGCCGGTAACGAGGGGGTGAGCATCGACAATCCCACGATCGATAACGGTTCTCCCACAGATGCCGCCACGCCGACCAAGGGACGCAACGTCGAGGGAAGCATCCGCGTGCCCTCCATGATTGACGGCGTCGCGCAGGTTAGCGCGGTCATGCAGGCATACAATGTTCGCCCCGGCCTGTCGCTGGCGCGCGCCGACTTCTCGAACTACGGCACGACGATTGATTTTGCGGCTCCCGGCGACCAGATTTACTCGACCGCGACGCAGCTGTTCTACCTGAGCGGGTACGCGGTCGCGGACGGCACGTCGATGGCGACCCCGCACGTGTCGGGCGTCGCCGCGCTGATTAAGTCCGTGTACCCGGAGCTGACGGGTGATCAGTGATCGAGCTGATGAAGAAGCAGGCGGCGGGCAACTACGGTGAGCTCAACGCTCCGTGGGATGGCAAGGAGTACCGCGGTGTGGGTCTGCCGGACGCGCTGGATGCGGTCCTGAAGGATCAGCCGCGCCCCGTGGTCGGCCAGATCGAGTATTCGACGGATGGCGCTCAGTGGGCGCCGCTGGATGGCCAGGAGATCTCCGGTTCTGTGTCCGTGCGCGCGACGGTGAGTGGCGCGGTGACGTCGGCGCGTCTGCTGGTGGGTGGCCAGGAGCTCGCGACGGGCACCCCCGCGGGTGGCGTAGTGATGCTGCAGGCCGACGGCGTGGATGTCTCCTCGGTGTCGGGCCCGCACAAAGTGACGGTCGAGGCCTCAGGCCGCAACTCGGACCCGCGCGCCGACGATGACGTGACCGTCTCGGCTCCGTTCAGCGTTGCCGGCGCCAGCGAGGATCCGAACGAGGCCGTGGCCGGCGAGTGGAAGTCCGATGCCTTGGGCTGGTGGTGGCGCAAGGCCGACGGCTCCTACCCCTCCTCGCAGGCGCTGCGCATTGACGGGAAGACCTACCGATTCGACGAGCGCGGCTACATGGTGACCGGCTGGGCGACGGTCGATGGCCAGTGGAGCTACTACAAGCCGTCGGGTGAGCAGGCCTTCGGCTGGGAGAGCGTGGGCGGCACCTGGTACTACCTGGATCCGGCGACCGGTGCCATGGCCTCGGGCTGGCTGAACCTGGACGGCACGTGGTTCCGCCTGGACGCCTCGGGCGCGATGCGCACGGGATGGCTCAAGGAAGGTTCGTCCTGGTACTACCTGCAGCCCTCGGGCGCGATGGCGACCGGCTGGGTCAAGGACGGCGCGTACTGGTACTACCTGGATGAGGGCGGCGTCATGGTGACGGGCGACCGAGTGATCGACGGCGTTGCCTACACCTTCGATTCGTCGGGTCGTATGCGTTAGCGGCCGGTGGTGGGGCTCGGGATGGGCACTCCCGGGGCTGACAGTACCGGCCGTGGAGGGGTCGCGCAGGCGCGCGGCCCCTCCACTGTCATGCTCGAGATCGCGCAGGTGGTGCCCGATTTCAGCGCAGATGAATTGTCAGACTGTCAAACTCTAGGAAGATGGTCCTGCGCGTGCACGTGGTCGTGCGCGCGTTAGCGACAACTGAAAGTTGAGGAACCATGCGCCGCAACGTTGCACGCATCGGGCTCGTCGCCGTCCTCGCCCTGTCCATGGGCACAGCGACGGCGACCGCACCACCAGCCCGAGCCAATGAACCCACCTCCCTCGTTTCCCCCGCACGAAGCAGCGCGGGCCTCATGAACTACGCGATTAACCTGAGTCCGGGCTCCAGTCCCGCTGACCTGGAGCGCGCCCTCGCCCAGGTTCCGGGAGCAAACGGCGCGGCCCTGGCCTCGTATGCGCAGATCGGGACCTTCTTCGCCCAGAGTGAGTCGGCCTCGTTCGCTCCCGACTTGGCCGAGGCCTTGGCGGGCGCCGGGATCAAGGTTCACTCGATTGGACCGACCCGTGTGGCCCCCGTGCCCGAGGGCGAGCGCGTCGAGGTGGCTGACCCTGGTGAGGATCCCGCGCCGCAGCCCGCGCCGAAGCCCGCGCCGCAGCCCGCGCAATCTGGAGACACCGCGGGCCAGAGCGGCGCTCAGTCGGGCGGCCACTCCGGCGGCGTGCACAGCGCTCGTGGCCAGGCGGTAAGCGCGGCCGATGGGGCGGAAGAGGTCTCGAATTGGGGAGCTGCGGCCATGAGCGCCGCTGATGCGGCGGCCGTGCCCGTCGCGCATGCCCCCGTGACCGTCGGCGTTATCGACACGGGTATCGACGACATGCACCCCGACCTGGCTGGGCGCGTCGATCAGACCCGCTCCGTGTCGTGCGCGGCCAACGGCATCGCCTCCCAGGCGTACGGGGGTTGGCGTGACGACTACTTCCACGGCACGCACGTCGCCGGCATCATCGCTGCGAAGCACAACGGCGTCGGCATCGACGGTATCGCGCCGGACGCGACCCTGGTGTCCATCAAGGCCGCGAACTCCGAGCAGCTGATCTACCCCGAGTACGTGACCTGCGGATTCATGTGGGCGGCGGGACACGGCGTGGACATCGTGAACAACTCCTACTCGATGGACCCGTGGATGTACTGGAGTCCGACCGACCCCGAGCAGGCCGCGGGCCTGGAGGCGGCGTCGCGCTCGATCGCCTACGCGCAGGGCAAGGGCCTGGCCGTCATCGCGTCGGCCGGCAATGAGGGGGCGGACAACGATCATCCGACGACCGACTCTGGCTCGCCGACCGACGTGGACACGCCCATCAAGGACCGTCCCGTCGCGGGTTCCATCCGCGTGCCCGGCCAGGTCGCGGGCGTGAGCCAGGTCAGCGCGGTCAAGCGGGTCGACCCCGAGACCAAGCCCGAGTGGACGACGCTCGCGCGCGCTGACTTCTCCAACTACGGTAAGACCGTCGATTTCGCGGCCCCCGGCGAGGACATCTACTCGACCGTGCCGCTCGCCCTGTTCCCCAGCGGCTATGCAAAGACGAGTGGCACGTCCATGGCGACGCCCCACATGACGGGCATCGCCGCGCTCATGAAGGCGACGCACCCGAGCTTCACGGGCACGCAGATCATCGATCTGATGCGCAAGCAGGCCGCCATCGACTACACGCGCCTGGATGCGCCCGCCGACGGCAAGGAATACCGGGGCTACGGCTTCATCAACGCGCTGACCACGATGCGTCGCGACCAGATGCAGCCGACCGTGAACACCCTCGAATACCGCGTTGGCAAGGGAGAGTGGAAGAGCCTCGACGGCGCGGTCTGCCCGCCGGCCCGGTCACCTTCTACGCGGCGGCGGCCGCCCCCATTAGCCACCTGCACATGGATGTCGCGGGCCTGACTAGCGTCGACCGCGACGGCTCGGGCACGTACAACGCGCCCGACTTAAGCGTGTCCGCCGAGAACGTGGACCTCAGCTCGCTGGTGCCCGAAGGGGTCGACTCGGTGAGCGCCCGCATCCAGGTCAGCGCCACAGGCATCAACTTCGACCGCCAGGCCGACGACGACACGAGCCGCGAGGCGAGAGTCACGGTGTCGCGCGACCCCGCCGTCGTCCCCCAGCCCGAACCCGATCCGGGCACCGGCGAGGCTCCTCTTCCCGGAACGGCCACGGCCGGAATCACCGCCCCCGCCCGCGCCACCGAACAGCTGCCCGCCAACTACGCGGTCAACCTGCCCAAGAACACGGATAAGGCCACCTTCGAGCGCGCCGCAGCCCAGGCCTCGTTCAAGGGAGGCCTCGTCCTGGCGCGCTACCCGCAGTTCGGAACGTTCTTCGTCCAGTCGGCTTCCCCGACGTTCTCGCCCGACCTGGGAGAGGCGCTGATCAAGGAGGGCATCAGCTACGACTCGATCGGCCCGACCCGCCAGGCGCCCGTCGGCGGTAACGAGGCCGTGGTCCCCATCGACTATGCGACCCGCGTGGCCGCGGACAAGGCGATCGAGGCCGCTCCGAAGGCCGACGCCGCGCAGACGGGCGGCGCGCAGACGGGCGGCGCTCAGTCCGACGCCGCTCAGAGCGAGGACGAGGCCGGGGTGACGCCCGACCCGCAGACCTCCAACGGGTGGCACCTCCAGGCGCTGCGAGCCCTGGAAGCCCAGGACGTGGACGTCATGCGCGCGCCCGTGACGGTGGGAGTGATGGACCAGTCCATCGACGACACCGTGCCGGATCTGGCCGGTCAGGTCGACCACGCAAAGTCCGTGGCCTGCAACGTCAACGGCATCCCCAACCAGGATCCGGCGGCGTGGCGCTGGGACGACGCGACGCACGGCACGCACGTGGCCGGCTCGATCGCCGCGAAGCACGACGGCGTGGGCGTGGACGGGGTCAACCCGACGCTGACGATCGCCGCGATCAACGTGGCCTCGCGCAACGGCGGCTACTTCTACCCCGAGTACATTGCCTGCGGCTTCGTGTGGGCCGCCGAGCACGACATTTCGGTGACGAACGGCTCCTACTACGTCAACCCGTGGAAGTACTGGATGCCGAACGATCCCGAGCAGGCCGCCGGCCTGGAGGCTGTCCAGCGCGCCGCGGACTACGCGACGTCGAAGGACGTCATCAACGTGGTGGCCGCCGGCAACTGGACGACGGACCTGGACAACCCGCCGGCCACCGACGACTCGTCGCCGGGCGACACGTGGGGCGCTTTCGAGCGCGACGTGACGGGCGGCGTCTACCTGCCGTCGATGATGCGCGGCACCCTCGCGGTGTCGGCGCTGCAGCTGCCCGACGGCGCGGACCCCGCGACCGGCGTGCTGGAGCCGACGTCCTGGTCGAACTGGGGCGCGACCAGCATCGACTTTGCGGCGCCCGGCGCGAAGATCTACGCGCCGCTGACGAGTTGGTACGGCAAGGCCTACGGGAACCTGTACGGAACCTCGCAGGCGTCGCCGCTGGCGGCGGCCGTGATCGCGACGCTGCGCCAGGTGCACCCGGAGATGAACTCCTCGGAGATCATTGCGTTGGCGAAGAAACAGGCGGGTGCGCCCGAGAATTGGGACCGTCTGGCCGCGCCCGTGGAGGGGCGCGAGTACCGTGGCGCGGGCCTGCCCAACGCCCTGGATGCCGTGCTCAAGGACCAGCCTGCGCCGGTCATTGGCACGGTTGAGTACTCGACGGATGGGGTTGCGTGGAAGCCGCTGGCGGGGGAGAGCGTCGCAGGGCGCGTGTCCGTTCGCGTGACCGTCGCCGGTCCGGTGACCTCCGCGCGCCTCCTCGTCGGTGAGCGCGAAGTCGCGACCGGCGTGGGCAATGGAGCCTTCGAGGGTAACTCGGTGACCCTCCAGGCTGACGGCGTAGATGTGTCGCATCCGCAGGGCGTGGGCCGCTTCGCGGGGGCTGCGACCGTGACTGTCGAGGCCTCCGGGCGCAACGCTGATCCGCGGGCCGACGACGACGTGACAGCGCGCGTTCCCTTCACGGTCAGCCCCGATCACGTCGGACCCGACGAGGCCCGGGCTGGGCGCTGGGTGTCCGGCACCTTCGGCTGGTGGTGGCGCTACGAGGACGGGACCTACCCGACCTCGACGCAGCTGCGCATCGACGGAGCGATTTACCGCTTCAACGCACGCGGGTACATGGTGACCGGATGGGTGCATGAGGACGGCGAGTGGTTCTACTACGGGCCCTCGGGCGGACAGGCCTCCGGCTGGGTTCGCGTACACGGCACGTGGTACTACCTGGACCCACTGACCGGTGCGATGGCGAGCGGTTGGATGAAGGTGCAGAGCGCCTGGTATTACCTGTCGTCCTCGGGCGCGATGCGTACTGGCTGGGTGCGCGACGGATCCTCGTGGTACTACCTGACCTCCTCGGGGTCCCTGTCCACCGGCTGGCAGCGCGTGGGCTCGAGCTGGTACTACCTCTCGCCTGACGGTGGCGCAATGGTGACCGGCTGGCTGAAGGACGGCGGATCCTGGTTCTACCTCTCCTCCTCCGGGGCGATGGTGACCGGGGCGCGCTGGATCGACGGCACGCGCTACGTGTTCGACGACGAGGGCCGCCTCCAGGAGTAAGCCTCACGAGGCCGGGGATCCTTCTCCGGTTGAGAGATGAGGGGCCGCGCACGTTTTCTCGTGCGCGGCCCCTCGCGTGTGTTACGCCTGTGCGGGCAGAGATGTCGTGGGAGTCCCGTTCCCTTGGAACCTATTTCGTACTACACTGGTATCCATACGAAACTATGGAGGTGATCGCGTGCGAGTCCGGGTTCATCCTCGCGTCCATCAACGTCATAGTGATGTTGATGATGACGATGTCATCGCTGCCTTCGAGGGGACGTTGCGTTCGCGTGCGCGCGATACGCATCCGATCCAGTGGGTTGGAGTTGGCCTCGACCGCAAGGGTCGGCTTCTGGAATATATTGCGGTTGAGGATGAGCCTGATGGATGGCTTGTTTTCCATGCGATGCTGGTGACGCGAGCGGTGCTCGCAGAGGTTGGTTTAAGGAGGTAACGATGGCGATGTATACGTCAGCTGATGGTGCGACGTTCACCGATGAGGATCTGGAGCGTTGGGGGAACGAGGCCGAGAACGGTGTTCCTTACGATGGGAGGCATCTCGGTTCGTCTGTGGCAGGCCGCCCGATTAGTGTCGGTGTTGGTGCTAAGCCGTTCACCCTCCGCCTTGATCGTTCTCGCCGCGCGAAGCTTGCTGAGGTGGCTCAGGAGCGAGGTACGACGCCGTCGCAGCTCGTGCGCGATTTGATTGATTCGCTCGAGTAGGAGAGCGTGGTCTTAGGTCGAGCATTTGTTCGTGCAGGTTCCGCTGGTGGAGGTTCGGCGGCTTTGTTTTACAAGGAGTCAAATGAACGATCATCTCATTCATGAGAATGCTGTCAGCGATGAACAGATACAGGCGTGGGCTGATGAGGCTGAGCGTGGCTACGACCTGACCAAGCTCCCGTCCCCGCTCCCGGGCCGTCCCCTAGTAGGGAACGGCCCGGGCGTAGGCCTCACGGTGCGGTCGGACGAGGAGCCCCTCGATGCGATGATGCAATGCGCTTCCTCTGAAGGGGAATGACAGTCATCCTGACGCGATACATGCAGCGGTGCGAATAAGCGATCCGTTACCCCTTGCTCGCGGACGTGAAGCCCGCTTCCTCGGGCGTCGTGCCCAGGCGCATTGGGTGGGTTAGTGGCCTTGTTTTTCTTCCCAGGTGTCGGTGTTGTTGATAACCAGGTGGGACAGCGGGAACTTGCCCGTGGTCTCGGTGGTGGTGACCAGGCCGTTGATGGTCTGGGTCTCCCCGGTGAAGGGGTTGGTGGCTGTTCCGCTCCACGTGGTGGTCAGCGTGATCTCCCTGTCCTCATGCGGGTATGGGCCATCGAGCATGGACCGCCATCCCTGGGGCGGGGTGTAGTAGTGGCGGATCAACCTCGGGTCGGTGTTGAGATCCATTCCGTCTTGCCACACCGAACCCGTGGACGTGGTGACCAGGTTCGGGGTCCCATCACCCCAACTCCACTCATAACTCGTGGCCGTGAGGGTGATCGTGATGTCGTGGCCCAGAAGGTTGATGACGTGGGTCTGGGTGGGACTGGTGACCGCAACGATGGAGGGAATGAACTTGTTCGTGTATGAGACGCCCAGCGGCCGTTTGTACAACCCAGCCCCGTTAGCATGTATGACAGCAGCAGCACCGTAGAGAATCTCCTCTGTGGTGGGAATCTTTTGAGCTGGCGGATTCTCATTGTGAGTGGCTGGTGGATAGCCACACACAATCATCTGATTCTCAATTGGTGACATCGTGTCGAGCGTGGCTATTGCGCAATGCTCCCAATCGATCGTTGAGCCAGTGTGTAACTCATACTCGGCCTGGGTAGTTGTGAGAACCCCCTCGTCCACGTGCGTTGAATTCGATGAAGAATCGAATTCGTTGCGAACTTGTTGTACTGCCTGCGCTAAAGCTACCGCGACACTCGTTCCGCTAGCTTCGGCCTCGAATAGTGAAGAATCAAATGGCTCGTCGGCCGCATTCACACCTGATGACAACAGCGTCATCGTCAGAACCGTGCTGGTCAGCAGTGAAGCGGTGAGCCGTTCAGGGTTATTGACGAACATCAGGATTCTCCGAACCGCCTTGGATGGCAATCCACCTGCCATCTTGCCACGTCATCAGCAGAGCAAATACTAATGATCGTTCCCCTGTAGAAGAAATAACCTTCTGGCCTTTGCAACTCGTGCCATCTGATGTCGTGGTGAGAAGGACGACGAGCACTGAATTGGGTGGCACATCATTGCCATTAGGACGTTGCGGCTCGACGCGCAGAATGTGATTGACACTTATTCGACTATCGTACGTCCAGCCGTCGGAGTACACGGAATTTATGTCAGATATAAACTTGTTTCGAAAGCTGTCATTAGGGTCCGACACGCTTTCAAAGAGTTGTGTGTCTCCGGTGTTCCATGCGTAGGCGAGCGTGTCGAGGAGGTATTCGGCGGCGAGTTCTGCGCCGCGTTCGGTGTTTTCTTTGGCTTCTTCGGGTAGTTCTGGTTGGGTGTAGGTCGAGGCTGCGTGCTCGGCAGGACGCACGAGAACTCCGTCGGGTCCGATCTCGTAGCCACCCGACATGGCAGGTTCGCTCGATGCGGACGGCGAAGGTCGAGCAGCGGGGGTAGTCGTCGCCGCAACGGTGGGCTTTTCACCCCAGGCGTGCCACCAGCCGTAAGCAACACCGTTGATGTAGAGCGAGTAGGAGCCGCCAATGAACAAGAACACGACGGCAACGCGGATCCCCCAATCCACGGCGTCAGCGTCCATCCACGCACGAAAACGAGCCTTAGCTCCCTTGGGTCGGTTGCGCTTCACATCAGCCCGATAATCACTCCACCGCTCCCACAGCGTGTACCTGCGCGGGGCGGACTCGCGGCGGAACTGCTCCTCGTCCTCCTCTGTCACAGGACGTTCAGATAGGGGTGGGACCATCATGATGCATACACCTCTCCTGTGAGGTCTCCTCCTGGGCGCTTCCGACACTGGAAGCACTTCCTATTCCCATCAGATTACGCGCAGAACCGACACGAAACACCAAGAATATGCAGTAAGCACCACAGCACGTTCTCCCACCCAACCCGCACAAACGTGCACCAGGCAGACCAACCCCGCCCCGACCTCGTCAAACAACAAACGCACACGCACTGGCAGCCAACGGGCCCACTGTCAAGGCTGACCACCAAACGGACACAACGCCGATGGTAGGCGGGGACGCGGAGAACTCGCGCTGAGAGGCAAGAGCCGTCGAAGACGCCGCGAGAGGTGCAACGTGCGGGGGCCGCGCACCGACGATGTGCGCGGCCCCCGCCACTAAGAACCGCCCCATAGAACAGCGCGGAAAGAAGACACCTATCGTTGATCCGCAGCCACGAACCCCGCTTCCTCGGGCGTCGTGCCCAGGCGCGCGGCGATGAGCTCCTTGTCCTCGTCGGATGCGAGGTCACGGACCCACGAGGCGTAGGTGGCCTCGTCGGCGTGGACCTCCTGCGTGAATGGGTTGCGCCGCTTGGAGACGATGGTGCGCACGTGCGCGCCGAACACCCACACGTTCGCGACCAGCGCCGCCGCCGAGAGGATGAGCATCGCCCAGGGGTTGTGGGCGCTGCGGTGGGCGAACATCGAATCGTGCATGAAGTGCGGGAACGTCAGCACGACGCCCGACCACAGCGTGAGCGTGTACGCCCGGTATTGGATCCACGCGCCGCGCCCGAACTTCATGAGCGCCGGGATCGTGCACGCGGCCAGCAGCGCCACGCCCGAGTACCACGCCCGGTCCGCCAGACAGTTGTACACGTAGGCGAGGTTCCACAGGTCGTAGGCGATAATCCACCCGATCGTCAGGTCGCCCCAGATGAGGGCGCGCTCCTTGCCCTTGGACACGAAGATCCCGACCCACCCGGAGATCGCGAGCAGGTTCAAGATGCCCGCGATGCCGTTCATGACGTTCCACGGCCCGCCCCACGTGACCATCCCCTGCGAGGGATCCACCCCGTGAATCCCGTAGCACTGGAAGTCGCGCACCACGGCCTCGGCGATATTCACCGCGAGGATCGCGGGCGGGATGATGAGGTACCAGCGGTTGTAGCGCAGCCTGGGGAAGACCTGCAGGGCGACGAGGCACAGGGACCCCGCCAGCGCCGAGTACTGTTTCACGATCGGGAACCAGCCCGCCGAGGCCGTCCCCGCCGTCGAGTGCGGCCACCAGAAGATCGTCAGGGCGACGGGGATGACCACGAAGAGCGCGAGGACCACCCACATGTTGCGCTGGGCCAGCCACGCCCCGCCGGCGAGGAGCGCGATGACGAGGAGGAGCATCGCGTAGTCCCACCACTGGCCGACCTCGAAGAAAAAGAGCGTCGGGTAGTCCGGGGGAGTGACGGCGCCCATCAGCGCTGCTCCTTCCCCCAATTAGGCAGGTAGGTGCGTTCCATCTTCTGGCGGATCTGCTCCTCCCAGGAGAAGGCGGGCTCCCTCCAGCCCTCGAAGTAGGAGGCGTCGACCTCGCTCGCCCACGGGCTGTCCGCGCCGGTCGGCGGCCACGACGGGTCGTCGGTGACGGGCGGGCGGATCTCGGCGACGGCCGGAGCGGACCGTCCGTAGCGGAACCACTGCGTGAAGGTCTCCTCGAACAGGGGAGTGCCGTCGTAGCGCCCGGCGGGCGTGCCCGAGTTGAAGAAACGCCCGCCCAGCATGCCGCGCATGAATCGGCCCGTCAGGTGCTGCTTCTTCTTGAACTCGAGGACGCGCTTGACGTAGAGGTTTTGCAGGTGGGTCATGCACCCGCCGATGAACTCGATGTTGATCCAGTTCAGGGCTTTCATGGCGGGGGGAGGCGGGCTCGTAGCCGATGCGCCAGTGGTTGATCAGGCGTGTGCGCCCGCCCGACAGGGGCACCATGTAGAAGCACCAGGCGGCCGCGAAGTTCGTCATGCCGGGGAAGCGGAAGGCGTAGGAGCCGGGCGCCTTGGGCGGGTTCTTCGTGTCGACCCACTGGACCATGTACTTGCCGGGCACGACGTCCGCCCACTCCATCGACATGCCGTGGAAGTCGAAGGCCGCGATGTCGCCGGGCACCATCGAGTCGGGCTGCTGGAACTCCTCCTGGATCTCGTAGGAGTTGAAGAAGGGCAGGCGCGCGAAGACGCGCTCGAGGAACTCCGAGGAGAAGGACCCGGACTTTTCTGCGCCGATCTGCTTGAAAAGACGCCACACCGCGTAGGCGGGCGCGTCGATCGTGATCGCGTAGGTCGAGGAGTAGCCGTTGTCGTAGTTGGCGTCGATGAGGTCGTCGCCCGGGTAGTGCCAGGCCTGCTCCTCGGGCGTGGCCTTGCCGCTCAGCTGGCTGAAGGTGTACATGCCTCCCAGGAGCGCGGCGGTTCCGGTCAGGCCGGCGGCGCAGAGGGTACGACGGGATCGGGGGGTGCGTGTCATGAGTCCTCCTCCTTGAGGAAATTGACGAGGGGCGCTCCCGCTGGTGCGGACCCTGGGGGAGCCCCGGCGCGTTATGGGATTCCACGGTGAACCCCGCACACTAGGTTAGTGTTTGGGACTATGATAGCCGACAACTATTAGCCCGGTTGCACATTCAAAGGAGAATGCTGTGGACTCGCTCTTCCTGTGGGAGATGGGAACTCCCAAGGTCTCTCTCATCTGGCTGCTGGTGCTCGCTGCCCAGATCGTCGTCGCGGAAATCAATCGGCGGTGGAACTGGACGATCTTTGCCGTGTGGACCGTGGGCGGCATCGCCCTCATGCCCTACGCGTGGATCCACGGGACGCCCATGGTGGGGTGGTTCCCCTTCGGCAAGTACGCGATCATGATCCTCACCGCCACCATGACGGGCACGGTGCTGGCGTACGCGAAACGCAACCCGGTGAAGGCACACAAGTACGCGATCTGGCTGGGCGTGGCCCTGTGGATCGGCCTGGCCGTCAACATCATGGAAGCCAACATCCGCGACCTGACGATCTGGTTCAACGCGGATTCGTACTACGCGTGCGGCGCCGACTGGCAGTGCTTGAAGGGCGTCAACGACGCGCACACCATCGACATGATCGCAGGCCTGCCCGAGGCGCGCGGCGTCACCGCCGAGCTGCATTCCCAGCAGTGGTACCAGGAGGTCGCCGCCAACCTGGAGGCCCGCCACGTCGGCATCGACCCGGAGACGGGCTTTCGCACGATCGGCGGCTACTGGAACCTCCTGTCCGCCGCAGCCGGCCTGCTCAACATCATCACGATCACGGGCCTGGGCAAGATCATCGTGACCTCGCCCGGTAAGCGCGACGTTCGAGGCCTCATCTGGGTGGACATGGTGTGGCCGTGGGTGATCGCCTACGACCTGTGGAACCACGCGTTCTTGTACAACTCCCTGGCCGACTACACGTGGTACTGCACGCTCGCCCTGCTGCTCGCCTGCACGATCCCCGCGTTCACGTGGGCGAAGGGGCAGTGGATCTGGTTCCGCTGCTTCACGCTGGTCTTCTGGATCTCCGTGAACACCCTCCTGCCCGAGGTCTTGGTCCCTCCCTCGGACATCTTCAACTTCGCGACCATGGACCCGCGCGCGAACATTGCGTGCGCGGCCGCCGCGCTCGCGGCCAATGTCGCGCTGTTCGCCTACTGGCTGTACAAGATCGTGGTGTACAAGAGGAATCCGATCACGGGCGTCCTGTACTGCGAGCTGTCCGAGTTCCGCACCATCGTGCGCGAACACTGCGATGACAAGGACAAGTACTTCCTCGTCGATCGCATCCCGCAGACGCCCACCGAGCTCGGCTTCGAGCCCGACTCACCCATCCCGCCGGCCGACGGCTACCGTGCGTGGATGCCGTGGTGGAAGGGTGAGGACCGCCGTCACCCCTCCAAGCGGACGGCGCGTTTGCGGGAGTAGCCCTCCCTGCGCAGTCATCATCGACGAGGCCTCCCCGGGCGTTTTTGGGGAGGCCTCGTTCGCGCGTGTACGAGGCCTGGGCCGCCTCCGCAAGCATTGTGTCGTGCGGGGGAGGGCATGGAATATGCGAGGGCAGTAGGCTATGTCAAGCAGGTGCAGGTGCTTATATAGCATATGGTCACGGTTTGGGTGTCTATATTTTGGCATGTGGTGATTGTGTGAGAATTATGCATGTAATTATTTGGCTTGTATTTCGGCGTAAACACTTGTATGTGGATGACTTGCCCCTGTGATTTGTGTGTATTGACAAACCTGTGGATCATGGTTACTGCGTGGACGAAGTTGTCCGCGCGCAGTGACAATTGAAAGTCGAGGAACTATGCGCCGCACTATTGCACGCATTGGCCTCGCCGCGGCCCTCGCTCTATCGATGAGCGTGGCCACGGCGACCGCCCCGCCCACCAGCGCCGACGACAACGTCGGCTTGGTCGCGCCCGCCAGATCCAGCGCGGGCCTCGCATGAACTACGCCATCAACCTCGATCCCAACGCCGGTGAGAGCGAGATGGCCACTGCTATCGACCTGATTCCCACCGTCGGTGGGATTCTCATGACGGACTACCCACAGTTGGGCACCCTTTTTGCCCCAAAGTGAGTCGGCCTCGTTCGCACCCGACCTGGCTGCCGCCCTGGCGAAGGCCGGGGTGAGCGTCCATTCGATTGGTCCGACCCGCGTCGCCGCGGTGCCTGACATCGAGCGGTTCACGAACCCGCTTCCGCCCCCGGATGCCGCGCCTGACGCCGCCGCGGCCGCGGACGCCCCTGACGCGGATGCCGCCCCGACGATCCCCGGCCCGAACAGTCCCGTTGCCTCGTCCGGCACGAACTGGGGCGCCGAGGCCATGGGCGCCAAGGAAGCCGCCGCCGTCGCCGTGACGCGCGCCCCGGTGACCGTGGGCGTCATCGACACCCGCATCGACGACGCTCAGCCCGACCTGGTAGGGCGCGTCGATACGAGTCGGTCCGTCTCCTGCGCCGTCAACGGCGTCGCGAGCCCGGTTGAGGGTCCGATGGAGGGCGGACCTGCCCACGGCACGCACATCGCCGGCATTATCGCCGCCAACCACAACGACATCGGCATGGACGGTATCGCGCCGGAGGCGACCCTCGTGTCGATCAAGGCCGTCAACGATAGGGACAAGCTGTACCCCGAGGCCCTCGTGTGCGCCTACGAGTGGGCCACAAGCCACGGGGTGGATATTATCCACAACTCCTTCCAGATGGACCCGTGGGTCTACTGGAGCCCGACCGATCCCGAGCAGGCCGCTGGCCTGGAGGCCGCTGAGCGCGCCATTCACCGCGCCCAGTCGCGCGGGCTCGCGGTGATCGCCGCCGCCGGTGACCGAGGCGTTGACCTCGACCACCCGACGACGGACAGTGACTCGCCCACTGACGCGACTCCCATTCCGAATCGCTCCGTCGAAGGGGCCAGGATGGTGCCCGCCATGGTCAGCGGCGTCGCCACCGTCGCCTCGGTCGGCAAGGCGGACTGGGACGACCACTCGCTGCGCGCGACGCTGACGCGCTCGGAGACGTCGAACTACGGCGCATCCGTCGACTTTGCGGCGCCGGGTGAGTCGATCTACTCGACCTACCCGAGTGGGCGCGTCCCCCAGATCTACGGATCCGCGTCGGGCACGGCCAAGGCCGCCGCACACGTTACGGGCGTCGCGGCCCTCGTGAAGTCGACGCACCCCATGCTGCCCGGCGAGCAGATCCTCGACATCATGCGCAAGCAGGCGGCCAGGGACTACGGGCGGCTCACAGCCCCGGCTGACGGCAAGGAATACCGCGGATGGGGCTTCCCTGACGCGCTCGGCGCCGTGCTGCGCGACCAGGCCCAACCGCTGATTCGCGGCGTCCAATACCGCGTCGGCGACGGCGAATGGACGGACCTGCCTCGTGCGGTCCTGCCTGCCGAGGTCGTGCAGATGCGCGTGACAGTGCACGCGCCGGTGTCCTACCTGCACCTGGACATTCCGGGTGCGACCTCCGTGTCCACCTACTCGGAGGACGGGTACATTGCTGAGCCCCTGGACCTGGACGCGGACGAGGTCGACCTGCGTCAGGTGATACCCGACGGCCAGGAGTACGTGACCCTGCGGGCCGTCGTGTACGCCGAAGGCCTGAACTACGACAAGAACGCCGACGACGACGTCAGCGGCGAGATCGCCTTCACGGTCGCGCGCGACCCGAACGCCGTGCCCGACCCGGACCCGGCTCCCGGCCCCGGGGACGACCCCGTCCCCGGCGAGCCTGTCGCGCCCGGCATCATCTCGCCGGACCTGCCGATGCATCAGCTGCCCGCCAACTACGCCGTGAACCTGGCTGCGGGAACGGATGAGGTCACCTTCGAGCGCGCGGTCGCCAAGGCCTCGTCCATGGGAGCGCTCGTGCTCGCGCAGTACCCGGCCTTCGGTACGTTCTTCGTCCAGTCGGGCTCGCCCACCTTCGCCGGCGACCTGGGTGGGCAGCTGTCCGACGCTGGCATCTCGTTCCACTCGGTGGGACCCACCCGCCAGGCGCCGGTGCTCGGTAACGAGGCCGTGCTGCCCGTCGAGACCGCCGGAGGACCCGCGGTCGCAAGCGGGGATGCCCCTGCCCCGGCCGGGCAGTCGCCGGTGATCGTCGGCGGCGTCTTCCCCGACCCGCCGGGCGATAACCAGTGGCACTTGAAGGCCATCGGCGCGCTGGACGCGCAGGGCGTGGACGTCATGCGCGCGCCCGTCACCGTCGGCGTCATGGCGGACGGCTTAGAGCACACGATTGTGGACATGTACGATCGCGTCGACTTCGACAAGTCCGTGTCCTGCAACGTCAACGGCGTCCCGCTGCGCGCACCCCAGGTGTGGGGCAAGGCGGGCGCGACGCTGGGCACCCAGATGGCCTCCGCGATCGCCGGACGCGGCGTCTCCAGCGGCGTACCCGGCGTGAACCCGACGCTGAGCGTCGCCGCCATCGACGTGGAGTCGCCCATCAACGGGCAGCATTACCCCGAGTACCTCGTGTGCGGCTACGTGTGGGCCGCCGATCATGGCATTTCGGTGACGACCACCTCCTACGCGGCGGACCCGTGGAAGTACTGGATGCCTCACGAACCCAACCAGGCCGCGGGACGCGAAGCCATGCGCCGCGCCATCGACTACGCGGCGTCGAAGGACGTCATCAACGTGGTGGACGCGGGAAGCGGAGGCATTGACCTGGATAATCCGCCGATCAAGGACTCCTCGTCGCCCACCGATGCGTGGGCGCCCTACGAGCGTGACTCGTGGAGCGGCCTGACCATCCCGAGCATGATGGACAACGTCGTGCCCGTGTCCAGCCTGCGCCTGGTGGACGGGCAGGACCCGGTGACGGGCATGCTCGAGCCCTCATTCACCACGAACTGGGGCAAGCAGACGGTCGCGTTCGCATCCCCCGGCGAGAACGTGTACACGTCGCAGACCTGGGACTTTGGGTCGTCGGGCGGTGTTGTGAAGAATTCGTCGATGGCCGCTCCCGTGGCCGCCGGCGTGATCGCGACAATGCGCCAGGTGCACCCCGAGATGGATTCTTCTCAGATTCTCGAGCTGGCTCGCAAGCAGGCTGGCGCTCCCGCGAATTGGGATCGCCTGTCCGCTCCCGAGGGCGAGCGCGAGTACCGGGGAGCGGGCCTGCTCAGCGCCTCGGACGCGGTGCTCAAGGACCAGGCTCGGCCCGTCGTCGGGGACGTCGAGTTCTCTGCCGACGGTTCGACGTGGGCGTCTCTGGCCGGGCAGAGCCTGTCCGGGCGCGTGTCCCTGCGCGTGACCGTGACCGGGCCTGTCACCTCGGCACGGTTGCTTGTCGGCGGCAAGGAGGTCGCGACCGGGCAGGGGAGCGGTGAGTTCTCCGGATCCGGCGTGACGTTGCAGGCCGACGGCGTGGACCTGTCGCAGGCCGTTGCCGGTGGTTCCGGTGTTGGTGCCGCGTCCGTGAGCGTCGAGGCCTTCGGGCGTAACTCCGATTCTCGCGCCGACGACGACGTCACCGTGTCCACCGCGTTCACGGTTGTGTCGGGGGATGGTTCGGGTTCCGGTTCTGACGCCTCTGACGTGGCCGAGGCCGGGGCCGGGCGCTGGATCACCAGTTCCCGGGGCACGTGGTGGCGTTACGACGACGGCACCTACCCGCGGAACGTGCGCCTGCGCATCGACGGGAAGGTGTATCGCTTCGATGCACGCGGCTACGTGGTGACCGGCTGGTCCCGGGTGGACGGCAAGTGGTCCTACTACGGCGCCGACGGTGCGCAAGCCTTTGGCTGGACGAAGATCCGCGGCACCTGGTACTACCTGGATCCTTCCACGGGGTGGGTACACACCGGCTGGCTCAAAGGACGGTGACCATTGGTACTACCTGACGCGCTCGGGGGCCATGGTGACGGGCGTGCGTTGGATCGACGGCACGCGCTACGTGTTCGACGCCGCGGGCCGTCTGCTGACGTAGGTGTCGGTAGCCTGACGGATTCCGGGTGGCGGATGCTGGGCGTCGGATTCCGGCTGAGACAAAACGGGGCCGCGCACGACAACTCGTGCGCGGCCCCATTTCTATGCGTCCTGTGACGCTCGGTGCTTTCTGGCTCCGAGAGGGGGCGTGCTGTTCGGCGCGTCTTGTCTCGTGTCTGAATGCACCTTATGGTGCTCGGTGCTTTCTGACACCCCCTCACGTGGGCATCGAGGGATGTTTGACGCAAGTCTTAATGCACCTTTTGGCGTTCGGTGCTTTCTGACTGGACCTCCGAGAAGTCTCCCTTGTCCCCTTCCCTGTCTTAATGCACCTTTTGGCGCTCGGTGCTTTCTGACTAGTCCTTGCATATCACGAAAAGGAGTCACTATGTTGAAGTCTTAATGCACCGTTTGGCGCTCGGTGCTTTCTGACACCAGATTGACGCAGAAGCACACGCCGTACGCCTAGAAGTCTTAATGCACCGTTTGGCGCTCGGTGCTTTCTGACGCCGGCACCTACCAGAGTGGCGACACATTCCTCCTATGTCTTAATGCACCTTTTGGCGCTCGGTGCTTTCTGACTCGCAAAGTTCAAGGGCGGTAAGAACATGGAGTTCGGGTCTTAATGCACCTTTTGGCGCTCGGTGCTTTCTGACTGAGTCGATGGAAAACGTCGACAATCTACCGGATTTCGATCCGTCTCAATGCACCTTTTGCGCTCGGTGCTTTCTGACCACACGTTTGTTGGTAATCTCACCGCCGATCCCGAGTTCCGGTCTTAATGCACCTTTTGCGCTCGGTGCTTTTTGACACATGGTGGGCGATAATCATCTACCTCCTCGTGGCCTACGTCTTAATGCACCTTTTGGCGCTCGGTGCTTTCTGACGCCGTCGAAAAGGTCGGTTGGACGATTGCCGGTGTGCTCATGTCTTAATGCACCTTTTGGCGCTCGGTGCTGTCTGACTCACTGTGTTCAACACAGCCAATGACTGGAACATCAATTACTAGTCTCAATGCACCTTATAGCGCTTAGTGCTTTCTGACAAGAACGACCCGAACTACATTCAGGGTTTCCCGGATCTGTCTTAATGCGCCGTTTGGCGCTCGGTGCTTTCTGCCCCGGAGGCCTCCTCATTTGGGTGCGCCGTCGTCAGACGTCGTCTTAATGCGCCGTTTGGCGCTCGGTGCTTTCTGACTGGGAAAAGCTCGCGTTTGCGGCTCAGGAGGGCGTGTCTTAATGCGCCGTTTGGCGCTCTGTGCTTTCTGACAGTCTCTGGACGGCAGAACTTCCACGCTTCGGTGTGGTGGTCTTAATGCACCTTGTGGCGCTCGATGCTTTCTGACCTCTCAACCTGGGAGCAATTGTATTGCAATTGGTGTGGTCTTAATGCACCTTTTGGCTTTCTGACCGCAGACGACCGGGGTCTGTGGGTGCGCACCAACCCGGGTCTTAATGCACCTTTTGGTGCTCGGTGCTTTCTGACCCACTATCGATGATGTTCCCCCGATGGTGGACGTGATCAGGTCTTAATGCACCTTTTGGCGCTCGGTGCTTTCTGACCCCGTACTCATCTACGGAATGAAACATCATCACCGTAGAGTCTTAATGCGCCTTTTGGTGCTCGATGCTTTCTAACCCCAAACACTGAGGCCAATAAGGACGCCTAATGAACACGTCTTAATGCTCCTTATGGCGCTCGGTGCTTTCTGACAATCAAAGGATCGGACGTCCAATTGAAAATGGGTGATGAGTCTTAATGCACCTTATGGCGCTCGGTGCTTTCTGACGCGAGTCAAGCTGTCTTCGCTGCCCGATGAGAAGTGGTCTTAATGCACCTTTTGGCGCTCGGTGCTTTCTGACCTCGAACATCTGCTTCGACTCCAACGTCAGATGGTTCTCGTCTTAATGCAGCATTTGGCGCTCGGTGCTTTCTGACCTGGTGGTGTATGTGCTTTATCAGCATGTGCTTCGACGTCTTAATGCACCTTTGGCGCTCGGTGCTTTCTGACTCGGATACGAAACCACTGTGACGTGTTTCCCTGACAGGTCTTAATGCACCTTTTGGCGCTCGGTGCTTTCTGACGTGGCTACTTCGGCACTCGCGTGGCGAGCCGGCCGTACCTTGTTTTAATGCACCTTTTGGCGCTCGGTGCTTTCTGACACGACACCATCTTTGTCTATGATCTCAGTGCCGCTTAAGTCTTAATGCACCTTTTGGCGCTCGGTGCTTTCTGACCATTATGGCCTCAGCGGGCAACTGTCGGATTAGGTTGTCTTAATGCACCTTTTGGCGCTCGGTGCTTTCTGACTACAACCGTGACGCAGCATTGGCCGTGCTCGAACGGGCTAGTCTTAATGCACCTTTTGGCGCTCGGTGCTTTCTGACGAGAAGGTCGGGAAGTTCTACCCTCTCTTCGTCAAGTCTTAATGCACCTTTTGGCGCTCGGTGCTTTCTGACGTAAACGACGAGCTCTTCTTTGCACACTGCAATGCCAATGTCTTAATGCACCTTTTGGCGCTCGGTGCTTTCTGACATGATTAACGGTGATGTGCGCGTCATTGTCGCCCAGCATGTCTTAATGCACCTTTTGGCGCTCGGTGCTTTCTGACCCTCATATCAAGTGGGATACGTGGGACCGACACGCACGGTCTTAATGCACCTTTTGGCGCTCGGTGCTTTCTGACACCGTGGTCGTGCATGACATCAGGGGCGACACGCCTGTGTCTTAATGCACCTTTTGGCGCTCGGTGCTTTCTGACCATCCAAACCGCCGTCGCACGCAATTTCAGCATCCAGTCTTAATGCACCTTTTGGCGCTCGGTGCTTTCTGACATAGAGGACCAATTGACTGAACCGCTCACACCTGCGTCTTAATGCACCTTTTGGCGCTCGGTGCTTTCTGACGGATTTGCGTACGGGGCGACGCAATCGACGGTCACGGGGTCTTAATGCACCTTTTGGCGCTCGGTGCTTTCTGACTGCCCGGCGTGTCGCACCCCCGGTGGCCAGGGGAAACGTCGTACCGGATCGCCAGTGGACGAAAAAGCACCCCTCCGACCAGCAAGCACGAGGTCAGATTACCAGACTTTTCGTTGCGACTGCTCGCATCGCCGCGGAACGTCTGCGGGGCCGACGCTGTCCCGGAAATCGCCGCCATCGTCGGCGTGTCGCTCCTCCATAACGTTTCACACTTGTCGAGGAACCGCAAGGTTGTTGACTGGAAGGACAGACAATGACGACACCCGCCACGGCCTCGTCCCTGAGAGAAGCGACCAGCCCCGAAGCCCTCACTCGCGCCAGACGCCGACTCCTCACAGCACACCCCGACCCAACCAGAGCGAACACCCCAACGCCGGGAAGCCTCACCGACGAACAACTCCGCTTCCTCGCCGCCCACGACTGGGCGCCGCCACGAATCGCCGCACTTGACACGAACACGATCGCAACGGCCGACCCCATCACCCGGGCGCTCCTGGCCGAATCGGTGCGCGAAACCCTCGAACGCCGCCTCGCCGCGGAACGCCCCCACGGCACCTACGACGACACGCGCGCAGGACACGACGCATTCAGCAGGGGACTCGTCGAGGACTACGACCACGGCAACCACCACCTCGCGCGAGCCACTATCCGCTCGGCCGACCCAGGCCTCGTGACCCGCGCGGCACTCTCGGCACTAGGCCTGCCCGACACCGACACCACCATTATCGACGAACTCGCCCAGGCCTCGGACACCAACCCGATCATGCGCGTCCTCGCCGACGCGGCCCTGCTCGATCTTGACAGGTACGCCACTGGGCGAGGCCTGCTCTACTCGCGCGTCGGAACCGCCCTCATGCTCGCGGCGCCAAACGAACAGCGCCTGGCCGACGCCATCGACACCGTCGCGGCCGCGGCCATTGGCGCGGGCGCGCGCCTCACCGACGTGACGACCCAGTACATTGACGAGGAGAAAGCCCTCGCGAGCATCGGCATCGACCCGTGGGCCACCCGGCCCAGTGACGAACCCACAGGCCAAGCCGATCGCATCCTCTACGTCGGCCGCGATGGCGCGCGCGTCCACGTCAAAGCGGGCCGCGTCCTCGTCGACGCGCCCGGCTCGCTGCCCGCCACCTCCGTCCCCAAACAGCGTCACGCGCATCGTCCTGTCCGGAAACGTCGGCCTGTCCGCCGGCGCGCGCTCGTGGGCGATGCGCAGTGGCGTCGACGTCGTGTGCCTGTCGCGGCGAGGCTCCTACCAAGGCGCCCTCATCGGCGCCAACAGGGGAGCGCACGCCAGTCGGCTCCTCGCGCAAGTGGCCCTCGTCGGCGACCGTGAGCGGCGCGTCCGCCTGGCCGCCAGCCTCATCGGCGCGAAAATCCGCGGCCAAATCCACGTCCTCACCCGCATCGCCCGACGCGACGAAACCGTGCACGTCGCCGACACGACCGCACACATGCACGCGTGGCGGCGCTCGCTCGCGGATGCGCGCACCCTCGACGAGATCATGGGCATCGAAGGCGCGTGCTCCAACGCCTACTTCGACGCGCTCTCCGGGTGCGTGCCCGCCGACGTCACCTTCGACGGGCGCAGCTGACGCCCACCCCGCGACCTACCCAACGCCGCCCTGTCCTACGGGTACGCCATCCTCCTGTCCGAGTGCGTCGGCGCGCTCCACGCCGCCGGGCTCGAACCGTCCCTCGGCATCGCGCACGCACCCACCGACAAGCGGCCCAGCCTGGCGCTGGACCTCATGGAACAGTTCCGCCCGCTCCTGGTGGACCAGACCGTCATGGCGCTCCTGCGCACGCGCAAACTCCGGCCCGAACGCGGCGTCGTCGAGGCCGCGGCCGGGGGAGTGTGGCTGGGCAGCGACGGCAAGAAAATCCTCGTCGACGCGTACGAGGCCGCCTGCCAGGGATCCGTCACCGGCGCGCTGCCCGGATACTCGGGGTCGTGGCGCAGGCACATCGCCCACTCCGCGCAGATGCTGGCGCGCGCCATCGCCGAACCCGACTACCAGTGGAGCGGGGTCGCCTGGCGATGATCTACATCATCGCCTACGACATCGCTGACAACAAACGACGGCTCCGCGTCGCCAAAACACTGGAATCCTGGGGCTACCGCATCCAAGAATCAGTGTTCCAACTCCGCCTCGATAGCGCCACGCTGGCGCGCGTGCGCTCGTCTCTAGCTGTCCTCATTTCTGAGAGCGACGACGTCATCCACATCTACCCCATCTGCTCATCCTGCGCCGACCGCGCCGACATACTCGGCGCGGCCATAGCGTTAGATGATGTGGGATTGTGCCGGGGAGTGTGGTGAGGGTTAGCGGCGCTTCTTCTTTCGTCGTTCAGGAACGGAAATAGGAGCGCCACTCTTGGAACCCCAAAGGACGCCGGGTTCGACTCCAGCGCCTTCAACTGGAAGGCCTGTCGCCCAATCCGTCCGGTTGTTCTCCTTATTCTCATCAAGCGTGAAGTGTCGAACGTCAAATGCGTCGTCATATCCGAAGCATGAACGCTGAAAAGCCTCAACCCAAGGTGTCATCAGATATTCTCTGGGAACCTGAAATTGAGTAGGATCGGTAATCGTCGCAACGGTACCTAGACAGCCCGTCAGCTGAGTGTAGGCCGAACGCAACGATGGTGTATCTCCGCTATTAGCAACGGTTTTGCTTGCCTGGAGGCCATCAGGAGAAAGAGTAACCTCCACAATACCGAGACCGAGTGGTTTTCCGGTGCCGAGTCGTAGATAACCGACCTGATCCGATGGAGTGCTACTCGTTCGTTGTTGGCGTTGAACCCGTGGAACAAGATTTGTTGGATCCAAAATCCAAAGGAGCCATGCTAGCTCAAAATGAGTTAGTGCTTCATAATGAATGGTCGCTTCAAACTTTGTGCCCGCTTTGACGTATGACTTCACCTCGGGTGTAACGTTGTCGGTGTCGCTCCGTGTTTTGAGTGCCTTCTTGGGGAATCCGGTCTCTTTGTCGATTAGTGCCCATGCGCTTCGGTCAATAGGGTAAGTTGTGGCCCCGAGCGCCTGTTTGGGCTCGGTTGAGAAATATTGACTTCGCCTGACCTTATGTCCGGATGAATTGATGTTCGACCCATCGATACGTGTTAAGAATCGCCGTGCAGAGGAAGGGCGAGGATTTAAAAGCGGCCTCAATCTCAGTACGGAATCCCCTTTTCCCTCACCGTCGGAGAAGCTAACATCGGTCACCGAAATTCGTCCCTTAAATGAAGAAGCTGGATCGCTATCTCTATCAAAATCTGATCGCTTCTTATCGCGATACGCTACGTAGCCAAACAGACGATCGGCTGGAGATAGTTCGAAGAAATGTTCGGCAGGGCCTACGTGAGATCGCTTTGCAACTTCCAGGGGAGACATTGCATAAGCATTTCGACCGACGGAAATGGGTACGAGTGCATCTACTATCTTTTTGCCTGTAGAGTTCTCTGACAGGAGCGAGTAGGCGCAGAAACTGGCAGTCTTCTTAGTGAGTATCTCTTCGTTTTGGCGGATGAAGATGTTTGGCGTACTTCCCGCTTCGCTATCCCAGTTGCGTAAATAACTCTCGAGTACATGGAAATACTTCTCGATGGGAGATGGATGGCTCTCGGTTCCTGCGGGAATAGTCGCCGTTTCGGTCGGACTGTTGCGCTCTATAAAGAAAACGCGTTCCCCCATCTTTTGTTCGAAAGTGCTAGCATTTCTTGAAAGGTCGTCCGGGTCTGTGGTGAGATATACATATCCTCGCTGTTTGATTAATTTCTCATTCAAGTCTTCCCCGGTGAGTGTGTTCTCGTCAAACAGTGGAATGCGTCTTTGTGGTTCTGTGCTAGTGTACAGCGCGTAGATGAACCAGTATGCGTATGTTCCATTGTCGACTAGCTTTGCGTCGAACTCTACTGGACGGTATCGTTGGCCTTGGAGTGGGCGAACTAATTCCAATAGGCGTTTGTTGTTCATTCCTGGGGCAAACTTTGTATTATCCCCTTGTCGCGTTCGAAGCGTTGCTGCCATCATGACGGGAATTGGTCGACTGTTGTTATTTCTTCTAACTGTTCGCAGCCTGTCGTGAGTTCCTGTAAGCAAAACTGCTGTTCTCTTATTAGGTTGCACGAATGTGGGGACGAGTTTTTGGCATTCCGCGGGATCCATACGATATGTGAGGGGATCTGAGTAGTCTCCAAATACCCGCAGGCGGGACGAGGTAACCCTTTCATAGGCGTTAGACAGCATACCCTTCACCATCGTTGCGGGTAAAATGGGAACCGTGCGTGTCGCTTTCCCCCTGTTCTTGACTGTCGTTGTTGGGACCGAGATTGCACCAGTTTCATCGTCTACGCTTCCGTAAACGAGTGGTGTTTTTGCAGTAATTGAAAACCTTATGGATCCGCTCCAAGTGTGCGCTGGGAAATGGTCTAGTGATGCTGGTTCTCGGTCGTTGAGTTCCGGGTAATTCTTGAGCGTGGTGTTGGTTCGTAGAACAGGAATCCTATTTGCCGCTGCGTGAATCTCAGGCATTGTATTTCCACTCTCCCGTAAATAGTTGGTCCGCGACGACCGTGTTTCCGTACTTATCTTCTTCGCGTATGAACTCGACTGCCGTCATCTGCTTGGTGGTGGCGTTTTCTTTGCTCTTGCCTGTCTGAGCGGAGGGGGCCTCTGAGGAAGAATCCGCATCACTGTCCGCTGCAGACTCGTGCTGCAGATAGCTCACCTTGTGGAACCAACCGCTGACAGGTTTTGACTCCGAGGCTTCGGACGCTGCGTCGGGCGTATCCCTGGTGAGTGTCAGCTCAACGGCACCCACGCCGTTTACCCAACGGAACTCGTGAGCGAGCGTTGAGTCTGCGCTGTCACTGCTAATGACCCGCCAGAAACGTATCTCATAAGTGTGTGAGTCATCGAAGCTTGGGGACTTTACATCCGGCACTCGGTGCGTACCGTTGGTTGTCCACACAATGCCGACGAACTCGTGGGTAGCAAATTTCGCATCGATATGCGCAGCGAGCGCACTAGCGTTATCGATTATGTGATTGGTGGTCGTTAGGTGGCAGGGGAGTAGGTTCGCTGCGCGACCGTGGTTATCGATATTTGTCTCAATCATTGCTCGTCGCTCTCATTAGGAGTGGAGGCCTCGTGTGTTGGTTCTTCAAGCTTTTGCAAACGTTCAGCCCAATCCTCATATGAGGGTTCTTTCTCTGTCTTGTTTCTCAGATAGGCCAGAAGTGCTGTTGCGCCTACGCGCGCATCGTCTTCACTGTTATCGTTGCGTTTCCACAAAATCGCTTCTGCTGGAGTATTTACGACCTGACCATCAGCGCCAGATAAGCGGAGGCTCGTTACCTCAACTCGGCCGTGGCCTCGGGTTGTCCTGCCTCCGAGCGGAAGCGTGCCCGCGCTGAGTTCCGCTAGGGCGATACACAGGAGACACCAGGACGCTCGGGCGAAGGGTAAACACTCATCGAGTGATAAGCCCCCGATACCCGAGTCGGTCTTCACGTTCTGAAGAAGACGTGCGGTGTCAACCTCGATCACGATGTCATTCCACGTCGCGTGCGGATAGGTCACCTCGTTGAACAGGAGCCCCTCGACGACTCCGCCTGTCCACCGGTCGATTGCATTATGCGTGACCGTGACGGCAGGTCCGGTGTTCTTTGTCGTACAGTCTCGGACTCGAACTGCCCCACGATATTCGGTGGTACCGAACATGTAACGCACGAGCCGTGGTTCTTTGGCCAGTTGCTCGTGAATATCGATAGGTACTTGGTTACCATCGCTATCCGCCTGAGTGAAGCTCTCGCCCTGTGATGGGGGATTATCGGCATACAGTACGGTTCGAGCGATCCGCGAACACCTGGAGCGCAGCGCACCGCGAATTGAGGTGCCGGGGAGAAGCAGGGGAGCTGTGCTGTTGTCCCCGTTGTTGTCAGCAGTCTTAGCCCTGAGGGGATGTTGGTTATTTCCGTCATCTGACTGAGGGTCGTGTACGAACACACCGGTTGGCGAGTTCCAGCTGATCCGCACCTGCGTCGGTCGAATACGTTGAGCTGCAGAGCTCTCTTGATCGCCATCGGATTCTGAGCCCACCCACTTCCGAATCAGATTGATTGCAGTGTGCTCTGCCGATGTCACCTCCGGGCACTTCTCGCCGAAGGCAGAGATTACGCTCGCCAGAATATTTCGTGCAAAGTCCGTACGAGCCTCGTGCACCTCGTGAGAATCTTCGGGGTGATCGGGCACCTCGAAGGGAATCTCAACTGGTGACGTAGCGTCTGGCAATCCGATGAAAGATACTCGGGAGACATCGATGAAGCCGAGGCCCCCGCCTGTTCCTCCACCAAGAGGGAGGACGCCCTGGCAGAGGTCGGTGACGGCAATAGTCAGGAGAAGGATAGCTGCTTGCAGATGGATCTTGAAGCCTGGAAGCTCATAATCCTTGTCTGATGATGAGGGGTCTGGAAGCACGAAACCGCCAGGGTCCTGGCGAATGTTTCGGCAGAGTTGGGCGTGGTCAACGTCGATCTGAATCGAATCCCATGTGGCGTGCGGATACAGTAGCTCCGAATACAACGCTCCATGGGCAGCGCTTCCGGTGACTCTGTCGATCGCGTTGCGTGTGAGCTTAAGAGGCTTATCCTTTTCCTCTTGTGTTGGGATCTGCCCCTCGCAGTCGTGGACGCGGACCGCTCCCCGGTACTCGGTTGTCCCGAACAAGTAGCGCACGAGGATCGGATCTGCGGCGAGCTGCTTGTGCACATCCTCCGGCATCCCGAGTTTGTCACAACCTTCGCTGTCACTGACGATGCTGCGAGCAATGCGAGAACACTGGGACCGCAACGCTCCGCGGATCGACGTGCCCGGAAGTAACAGCGAGGCCTTGTCCTCATGTGCGACTTTCGGATAAGTAGCATCCCCGTGATCGGCGCGATGCTTGTCATCGAGGTGCCAGTTGCGCAGTGGCGCTGCGGGTACCGTGTCTTCTTCCGAGGATTTGATGCCGTCGGGTTTGTTCATTCCGACGAATAATCCCGCCGGAGCCTGCCACTCAATCTTGATGTTGGTTGATGCAGATTGACGGTCCAGGTTCTGGTGAGGCTCGATGTATACAGGCGAGTGCTGGTCGAGTATTTGAGCAAGAGAGCTAGCTGGATCCCCCTTTTCGCTCTGTGAACCGGGGACGACTACCAGCTTGCAGTCATACCTAGCATTCTCGTTGAGCGGTTCGATGCGACCCCAACCGGCCCCTGTCCTGCCTCCGAGGCTGATGCACTTGCCGTGGAGGAGAGTCACGACCGCTTGCAGGGCTCTCTCAACGAGAGCAGGGGGCGCAGGCGGGGTCCCCTTTGTTTCCTTGCTCGGTGTTGTGGACTGTCCATCCTTGTCTTTTGTGGAGCCTGGGGACTTGTCCTGGGCTTCGGCACTGACACGGATATCGAAAGTCGTGTCCACGGGCAGGTACTCGTACGCGAAAAGTGCACCGTCTGCGGCCCCGCCGGTGGCGCGGTCAATGGCCGTGCTCATGCGGTGGGGGAGGTCACCACTAGCGCGGTCCCATACCACGGCGTGGTGGAAGGTGAGGGCGCTTGCCCGCAGTGGGAGGGATTTGTCGGTTCCGATGCCACGTTGCTCTTTGCGAGTACCGACCTCCCGACGCATCTCACCGCCCCACAGGCTCTTGAGCTCTTCCATGCTGAAGCGAAGCTCATTCATGTGTTCTTCAAACGCGGCACGAATGGCTCCCTTGATGGAGCGCCCCGGCAGGATTGCCTCGCCCAGCCCATTGCGCACGAAAGCGTTCGGCTGCACAGTCCGGCCGTCCTCGTCGGTTATGGGGCGCTCAGGTGCTTCATCGACGCCGCCGGAGTGCAGTGCGGAGACGACGCGCACGGGGATCGTCATGTCGTAGCGGTAGATGGTCATGAGACAGCCTCCGTTGGTGCTGTAAAGCTCTTACTCTCGGTCTTGAATAAGGGCAGCGTCGCTTCCGCCAGCATGGGGGAGTCCACGAGGAAGCGGCCGTATCCCTGGGGCGTGAGCTCACCGACGCCGATATGCCCGAGTGTCTCGAGTGCCCCCAGATCCTGCGGGGAGACACGTACTTGGACTACTGAACCCGCTTGGATCGCTAGCCGAGTGGCGCGAGGCGCGTTATCCCGCGGCGACCACGAGTCCACACGCCGGTGTCGGATCGCAGTCAGAATCCGTTTACGATTCTTGTCGCCCGAGTCCTGATCGGGGCCCTCCTGAACGACCGTGACCGGAACGTTGGCCCGCCTGAAGGCAAGCTCCAGATCCTCAACACTCCCGCCCGGTCCCAGAGCGCTCGACCGTGCGAGCAGGTCGGATGTGAACCACAGAGACACAACCTTGGTGGGTTCGCAGGACGAGCCCTGGGTTCCCTCATCGGTGACAGGACCTTCTACCGGGGGCGGGGTGCTTCCCACGCGGGTGAAGGTAGTGTCAACGGTGCAGCGGGCGCGGCCGAAGGTCCCCGTGAGCTTGCGTGATCCGAGGAAGGCTGGCTGCTCAGCAATGCCGAGGTCGAGCGTCAGAGGTGAATCAGTGGATGTAGCAGCGGTGCCGCGAAGCTCGCTCAGTAGTCGTTTCGACACGACAATCGAGGCACGCAGCACCAACCCGGCGGGCAGAGCACGCACCAGGAACAGCTGTCCATCTTTCGCTGCGCCCGTCTCCGAATTGATCGCCGTCGACTGTCGACCAATCAGCGAGGGCTTCCCGATCCACCCCGTGACGGGAGTGCCTTTCGGTTTAACGAATAGATAGCTGCCACGCGTGGGGATCGTGTGGTCTCCACATACCTGATCGCTGATTGGGATGTGCCTGTTGAAGAGTGTGCGGGGTTGTTTGTCCTCGTGAACCTTCTCATTCTCCAGAACGAAAGGAACGGGCAACCCGGCCAACTCCTTGTAAACCGGTAGCGCGTCGCTGATACGCAGGTCACCGCTGACGATAGCGGAGTCCAAGCCCCGGTACTTCTTGCGCAGCAGGCCGTGCAGCCACGGGACCAATACGGTTCCGCGCAGGAAGTCCAACGAACGGACCTCGTTCGAGAAGGGGACCTCGTAGGAGACAACTGGAGAATCAAGAACGATGTCGAGGGTCGTTTCGTACCAGGTCGTGTCGCCGGACTCCGACTGTTGAAGGTCAGGCATTGCGATGTTTTGAGGGCTGTCCTTCGGAAGGTCCACTGGCAGGCCTGGGACCTTCTGCAAGCTTTCGCGAGCGCGGTTCCGCAGGTGATCTGCGACGGTCTTCACGTCTTCCGACGAGTATGTGGGGCTGTCGTTATCTCGGTTCGCCAGGATTCGTTTAAGCGCGTCGGCGGCTTTCGCATCTTGTCGGCCGATTTCCACGTAGTCCTTGTCGCTGACCGCCACCGTGCACTCGCCGTCGCCTCCGCTGCGGCCTGAGCCGATGCCTCGGACCATGAGGCCCGCAACCCCCAGGAGGAAGTGCGCCGCCTTGATCGTCTCCTGAACGGAGAGAGGCCCCCCGGCCTCGTCGATGAGGGTGAACGTGCCCGTGAGGATGCCGGCTGCCGCGCGCTCCGTGAAGCGCAGGAACTGGTCGCGCGCCGTCCCCGTCTGTGGGTCGATGGAGAGGGACACCGTGTCGTGGACCGGGATCGGCGAGGCCGGGGTCGCGTCCGAGAAGAGAACGTGACGCGGGTGGGGGACAGAACCTGGTTTGCTATCGGGGTCCTGGCCGAAGAGCCACAGGGCGAAGTTGGTCCACGTTCCCTCCTTTGGTCCGTCGAGGGCCTTCGCCGCCAGCATCGCCTGTTCGCGCAGGACTCCCGTGATGACAGTGCCGCGCACGACCGGCTGGCCCTTGCTACCACGCTCGATTGTCGAGTGCGTGCGCCCCGCCTGGCCCACGCCCGTGGACACGCCCCAGTCGGACGTGAACACGATGGTCACGTGGCCGCTTGCGGTAGGTGAATCGGTGGTCACTCGGCACCTCCTTCGGTGGAATCCGTCGCTGTTCTCTGGGAGTTGGTGCCGTCGGCGCCTTTGCTCCCAATCCGGGAAGCGAGGTACCCCTCGGGCAAGTTCTCAGACAGGTCGATGAGGTCCAGGAGCCACTTGATCTGCTCGAGGGATTCGCCAGCCTCATCGGAACTCGAGGATTGAGGGGGAAGAGGTTTCAGCTGTTTGGCAAGGAGTCCAGCACTGGGTGCGTTCTGTAGCGCGTCGTCCCACTCTGTTGCCGCCTTTTCCGCCTTACCTTCCGCGAGGAGTTTGACAATGCGGTTTGCGCGGGCACGCGGGAACGGGTCGCCGGTGGTCTGCGTGGGGTAGTCCGGTTTCTTGCCGTCGAAGGCGGCGACCGCCTGAAGGATGCGCGCCCAGGAGGATAATGGTTGCGGAGCTGCGATGGTTGTTTCCTCGGCCGAGGTCGTGGTTGCGTCCCCGATGCGCTGCGGCGCGTAGTGGCCGATCAGGAACGGACGCTGCGTACGGCCCTTGTGCTCGTTTAGCGTGTCCTCCGGGTCGAGGACCGTCGCGTCGCGCAGGACATGGAAGTTGATCGTAGAGCAGGGGACCGTTCCCGGCTTCTTGTCGAGTGTCTTTCCTCGAGACACCAGCTCTTCCGCCAGGTTGTAGGCGATATGGAAGGGGAAGTTGCGGCCCACGATGGCCACGCCCGCCGAGGCCGTCAGGGGTCCGGGGCTTTGAATGATGTAGTCACCGATTTCGAAGTGGTCCCGTTCTGGTGCGTCGGGCTTCTTTCCTCCAGCAACAATGGCGAGAACTGACAAAAGATCGTCGTCCTTCGTTAGCTTCTCATAGTGGCGGATGTAGGCTTCGGCAAAGGGGATCGCGTAGCGTCCGTCCGTGTAGACCGTGACGTCGTCGCCGCCGACCAGCACGGGAACCACGGGAACGAGATCAATATCGTCATCGTTGGCGAGGTATTCAACGTCGGCCCACGAGCGCGCAACCGCCTCTTTGACGATGCCGTCAAGACGGTAGTTCACCTCCATGATGAACCATTGGAAGATATTGTTTTCGTCGGGCGTACAGGGGTTTTCTTCCCTCCAGTATGCCGCGGGCTTGAGATTGCTGAGGTTTCCCTCAACCGTGTTGAATGCCTCGCCGAGGTCACGCATAATCGCGCCCACTCCGTTGCCGTCGATGTGGATGACCCCGACAGAGGAAAGGCTGGCGAGCGTGCCCTGAGAGTTAGCTGCTTGAGGTAGGTCTTGGAATGCTCCTTCAAGCTGGAACGGGTCTTCGTTAAGCCTCTCTATTGTTTTCGGCCATTTGTCAGGATTATCTGGCGACCAACGTGACGCAACCTCCTGGAGCTGAAGGCGTCGAGCTGACCGTGACCACGCGCGCTTGATACGCGAGGGGAGGGACAAGGTGTCCTGCGCGTCTTGGTCTGTCTGCGTAGGTGGCGAAAAATTGGTGTCGTCGTCGGTGAGAAGGGGAACTTTGAGTGTTTTCCTTGCGTAGTGGCGCATCTCCCTGCAATCGTCTTCGGAGAGTTTTGGTGATGCGGGAAGAGCAGACTCTGATCCTCGTTCCAGGAACGGGAACTGTGGGAAGCGTGCCGCTGCGGGTCGGCGGTTCAGCGAGTACTCCAAAAAGACGCGATCAAGCTCTTGCAGGTCGTCCGCTTCTACCGTACTGGATGAAGCCTTGACGAAGACGCCCGTGACGTCGAGGCCCGGGGCGTCAGTCAGCGCGCGCCGCGTCACCTGCGTGATGAGTTGTTTCGCGAGGGTGCCCGGCTCACCCTCTTTCTCCGTGAATCGGACGATCACTTTGCCGGAGGAGTTGGAGACCCAGAAAAAGGGTGGAAGATCATCTGTGTCGAGGAGCTCTTTCGCTTCTCTCTTAACCCAATGGGACAGCAGAGTGATCTCGAAGGACGCGCCGATCTGCTCGCGCAGGCGAGGCGAGGAGAAGATGAAGGGCTGGTTGCTGTTCGTCTGTAGCATGACGAGGTAACTTGTCATGGTGTGTTCCTCCCTATTCACCATTGCGTGGCGGAAGCGTCGTCAGGAGGGAATGAATGTCGCTGAGGACACGTCCCTGAGCGTTGACGATGGTACTAAAAGCACGTTTGAAGAATTCCTCCGTATGTTCGTTGCCTCTCTTGAGTTGGCCGGGTGTTAGGACAATCAGCCCTTGAGTGTCATTATTTTGTTTAAGTTGTTCGAGTACTGTTCCGAGTTTCTCTTCTGCACGTTCCTGATCAGTATTTCTTTTGCTGATCTCATGGGGGAGATCGAGTGAAAGGATGACAAGATCAGCCTCGGCTGCTACCTTCTCTTTGTCTGGGATAATTTGATTCCTGACGAGAGCAGATTTCTTCAAATCTTGAGCTATACGCTTAGATAGTTCTGTATCTCCGATAAGCTGAATTACTCGGCCTGACAGGCCGTAGGAGACCCTCTCGGTGTAGTTCTTGAGCACCTTGTCGGCGATCGTTGTTCCGACCAGTGCAACGATTATGGAGCAAATCAATGTGTAGATGAATGGGAATATGAATGACTTTGCGACTTCGCGCCAGGTTTCGTTACCGAATTGGCTGAATAGAAGTATAGTAATAGCGAGAGCCATCACTAGTGTAATGATGATGCCGATGTAGATATGTCGTTCCCTGTTCATGACGTCTGCTCTTCCTTGTTGCTTTGCTCTCCATTTTCGGCCGCTTCTTTTGCACTCTGGTGGTAATTTCCTGAATTGGGGGCTGTGTATTCTACAAATGTTAACTTGTAGGATACTTTGTTCTCCTGCATTGTTGGAGTGGTCTGCATGGATTGATTGTCAGGTGTTTTGTCTTGTTTTCCCTCAGGAGTTGCTTGTTTTGTGGCGTCCTGTGTAGCGGTATTGCTGACTTTTGGCTGCGTTGAGTTGTTGTCTTGCGCCTCTGTCTTTTTGCTGTAAGACCTTTGTTCGCTTTGCCTGTCAATGCACGGTGTGAAAATCAAAGTGGTGACAAAGACTGTGATCAGCAGAGCTAGTAAAGGAAAGAGAAAGTAGCAAGCAATCTGGTGCCACGTTTGGTTATTGTAGAGGATGAACTCGATAATGACGATGGCAGTGGAAAAAGCGAGGACTATAAGAGTGAAAGAAGAGTAGATGCGATATTTATTCATGGGAGCCTCCGAATGATTATGCGGCCACAGCGTCTATGACGCCCATGCCGAAGCTCGTGTGTGAGCCGACGTTCGTGTATGCGGACAGCGCCATGAGGCGCGAGAAGACCTGGGTCGCTTCGGCGCCCTCGACGCCGCTGATGCGCAGGTGGCCCTCGTGGGCTGGGATGCGCCGCGAGCTCAAGCGGCCCTGCCCCGCGTTGCGCGGCATCGCCAGCGACACCATGGAGGAGCGCGTGAAATCCTGCGTCGCTAACACGCTCGCCATCGCATGCCGATCAATCCGCGGGGGAGCGAGCCTCCTGTTCCATGTCCACCAGCGCTGCTGCAAGCTCGTCGCAATCGTCGCTGGGGAGAGGCTCGGTACGTGATTCCCCTTCGATGAGAATGTTGTCGGTGTCACCAGGCGCACCTCCCACGCGGTGTCCTTGTCGCGCTGCGCTAACTCCTCCCACGACTCCTGCGCGATGACCTGCCCCTCACGGGCGATCAGTATCGCGTCATCTTCGGTGCCAGCGCCGAGGCGCATCACCCCACCCCACGACAGCCACGCATCCAGTGTGTCCACTAGCCGGTCGTCCAGGAAGCGCACCTCCACGCCGAACGTGGACTCTGAGTGGCATAGCTCCCCGAGCGAATACGGCTTCACGCCGCCCGCGTCGTGCGGGGGCCGGTGCGCGAGCGTCGGGAACTGGGCGGCGCGCGCCGGGCTGATGCCTGGCGGGAGGTCAAGAATCGCTGACAGGGCGGCGTGAAGTCGGCGTGGCGTCGCTGGCACCCCCCTCGGGGGCGTCAAAGCTGACGTAGACGGATGCTGGCATCGGTGCCTCCCATCACTCGCGTGTGACTGTCGTCTCTGACGCTACCACATTTGAACGCTGGAAACATGGCCACCTGTCAAGTTGTCTGTTGAATTGCCGAAGTTTGAGATAATGTCTGCGGGGCAGTGCTGGCACGACGCAAAGTCTGTGTGAAATTTCGAATTCTGAAAGAGTGTCAAGTTAGCTGTTGGACTTGGTGTGGCAATTTGGCTGGGTCTGTCTCTGATCTGCGGGGAATGGTGTGTGCGGCTCAAGAAAGCCTTGGAAAATGGGTCAAGACTTCTTAAAATGTGAAACCCTGTGGAACGTTTGTCAACAACCTTGGGATCATTGTGACATGGCGCGCGCTCTAGGCTGACCTGGTGGTCGCGTCTCCATTAGTACAGAAACGAGGAACTCTGATGCATCAACGCACATGGAAGGCCCTCATCGCGGGAGGAGCTGCCCTCACGGTCGGCTTGACACTCACCGCGTTCGGGGCCCCCCTCCCACGCCGAAGGCGTCGCGGGAATCACCTCTGAGGCGCGCGCCCAGGACGAGGTCATGAACTACGCGGTCAACCTGCCCGCCACGGCCTCACGCTACGACTTCAACGCGGCCGTCTCCAAGGCCTCGGAAGGCGGCGTCGTCCTGGCCCAGTACCCCGAGTTCAACTCCTTCTTCGCCCAGTCCGTGAAGGCCGCCTACGCGCCCGACCTGGGCAAGAGCCTCGTCGCCGCGGGCATCTCCTACGACTCGATCGGCCCCACCCGCTACAAGACCGTCACCGGTGACGAGGTCCGCACCGAGCAGCCCACGAAGACCGAGGCCGAAGCGGCCGCCGTCAACGAGGCCGCCGCCGAGCATGAGACCGGCCTGTCCGCCGACTCCCAGCTCAACGACTTCACCCCCGACGAGGGTGACGCCAACGCCTGGGGCCTGTCCGCCATCGGCGCGGTCGACGCCCAACAGGTCGACGTGCCCCGCGCCACGGTCACCGTCGCCGTCATGGACACCGGCATCGACCCCGACCACCAGGACTTGAAGGACCGCATCGACGCCTCGCGCTCGGTCGGCTGCCAGGTCAACGGCATCCCCAACCAGGACCCCTCCGCCTGGAAGGATGACCACTACCACGGCACGCACGTCGCCGGCACCATCGCCGCCTCCCATAACGCCTACGGCGTGGACGGCGTGGCCCCCGACGCGACGCTCATCGCCATCAAGACCTCCAACAAGGCCGGCTCGTTCTACCCCGAGTACGTGACCTGCGCCTTCGACTGGGCGGCCGAGCACGACGTCGACATCTCGAACTCCAGCTACTACATGGACCCCTACGCCTTCTGGATGCCCAACGAGGCCTCCCAGGCCGCGGGCCTCGAGGTGGCCACGCGCGCGGTGCGCTACGCGAAGCTTCACGGCGTCGTTAACTTCGCCGCCGAGGGTAACTCGAACGACGACCACGACAACCCGACGATCGACAAGGATTCCCCCAACGACGTTGAGGGTGCGGCCGTTGAGCGTAACGTCGCGGGCGGCATCGACGTCCCGGCCATGCTCAACGATTCGGTCCTGTCCGTCTCCGCGCTGAAGCTGCCGACCGGCACCGACCCGGCCACGGCGAAGCTTGAGCGCGCCGGATTCTCCAACTACGGCACGACCTCGGTCGACGTGGCCGCCCCCGGCCAGCGCATCTGGTCCACCATGCCCACCTGGGAGAAGGATCCGCCGTTCGGCTACCTGTCCGGCACCTCCATGGCTTCCCCGCACGCGGCGGGCGTCGCCGCGCTGATCAAGCAGATCCACCCCGACTACACGGCTGACCAGGTCATCGCCCTCATGAAGAAGCAGGCCGGCTACACCTACGACCGCCTCGCTGCCCCCGAGGATGGCAAGGAATACCGCGGCGCGGGCCTGGTCAACGCCCTCGACGCGGTCCTGAAGGACCAGCCCCAGCCGATCCTCGGCAGCGTCGAGTACTCCTTCGACGGCGGCAGCGACTGGCGCCCCCTGGCCGACGCTCACGTCGCCGGCACGATCTACGTGCGCGCGACCGTCTCCGGCCCCGTCACCAAGGCCACCATGCAGGTCGTGGACAAGGATCCCGTCACGGTTGAGGGCACCGGCGACTTCACTGGCAACCAGGTCGTCCTGCTTGCGGGGCCCTACGACACGGCCACCCTGGCCGGGGAGAACCCCTTCTCCACCGTCACCATCAGCGCCGAGGGCCGCAACAAGGACCCGCGCGCGGATGACGACGTCACCGATTCGATCCACTTCCACTTCGACGCGTCGGCGCACGAGGGTGGCGCGTGGACCAACGACCCCGCCGGCTGGAAGTTCTGCTACGCCGACGACACCTGCGCCACGAACGGCCCGCTCGTTATCGGCGACGGCACCTACTACTTCGACGAGAAGGGCATCATGGGCACCGGTTGGCTGTCCTACGACGGCGCGTGGCACTGGGCGGGCACGTCCGGCCGCATCGCGATGGGCTGGGCCAAGGTCGCCGACTCGTGGTACTACATGGGTGACTCGGGCGCGATGATGACCGGCTGGACCCAGGTGAACGGCTCCTGGTTCTACCTGGCTGACTCCGGCAAGATGGCCACGGGCTGGACGAAGATCGCCGGCTCTTGGTACTACCTGCAGGAGTCGGGCGCCATGGCGACCGGATGGGTCAACTACGGCGGCACCTGGTACTACCTGGACGAGTCCGGCCAGATGGTGACCGGCCGCGTCCAGATCGACGGCACCTGGTACACCTTCAACTCCTTTGGAGCGCTGGTGCGCTAAGCGCCCATTGACGAGGCCGGGGGCCGCTCCCATGGTCCTCTGACCTCGCGCTGGGTGAGGAACGCAAGCGGGTGGGTCCGAACGAAGAGTTCGGACCCACCCGCGTATTCGTTTGGGGGACGAGGCCGTGGCCGGGCCTCGCGCCGAGGCCTCAGCCGAGCGAATCGAAGAGAACCTGCAGGCCCTCACCCATGGTCGGGTGCGCGATCGGCAGGAAGCGCAGCTGCTCGTAGGTCAGGCCACCGGCCATCGCGACGTGCACGACGCTGATGACCTCGGAGACGTTCGGGCCCAGGAGGGTCGCGCCCAGGATCTGGTGAGTGTTCGCATCCACGACGGCCTTCCAGAAGCCCTCGCCGGCGTAGCGCAGCGTCTTGGCGCGCGGGATTGCAGCCGTGGGGACCTTAGCGACCAGGATGTCGAGGCCTGCCTCGCGCGCCTCGGTCTCGGACAGGCCGATGCGGGCCAGCTCGGGGGTGGCGAACACGGCGTAGGGGATCGTACGGCCCTTCGTGGTGGTCGTCGCCTCCTCCAGGGACGCGCCGGTCAGCTGGGCGCGGATAATGCGGAAGTCCGACCAGGAGGCGTGCGTGAACATGGGCGTGCCCGCGCAGTCGCCGGCCGCCCACACGCCCTCGGCGGAGGTGCGCAGGTGCTCATCCACCGCGACGAAACCGCGATCGGTGAGGGCAACCCCGGCCTCGTCCAGGCCGATCCCATCCGTGTTGGGCACGCGACCTGCGGCCACGAGGACCGCCTCGGCGGACACCGTCGAGCCGTCGGAGAGCGTCAGGGTCGTCGTGTTGCCCTCGCGCGACGCGGATTCGGCGCGCACGCCCGGCAGGATCCGCACGCCCGCGGCCTCCAGGCCAGCCTCGACGACGCGGGCCGCGTCCTCGTCCTCGCGCGGCAGCACGTGATCGCCCGAGGAAATCAGCGTGACGTCCACGCCGAAGGTCGCCATCATGGAGGCGAACTCCACGCCGATGTAGCTGGCGCCGATGATCGCCAGGGAGGCGGGAAGCTCCTCGAGGCGCAGAATCTCCTCGTTCGTCCACGCGCCCGACTCCCACAGGCCGGGGATCGCGGGGCGCGCCGGACGCGAACCCAGGTTGATGAGGACGCGCTCGCCGCGAATCTGGCGCTCGCCGCCGTCCTCAAGAGCGACGGTCACCGTGCGCTCACCCGTGAAACGAGCCTCGCCGCGAATGAAATCCAGACCGGGGGCCGCGAACATCTTCTCGTGCGCGCCCACCATGGCGCCGACGATGCCCTCCTTGTGGGCGCGGAGCTTGCCCAGGTCGACGCGCGCACCCTCGGTGCCGACGATGCCGAAGGCCTCGTCCGTGCGCGCATCGCTGAGGCGACGCGCTGAGTTCACCAGCGACTTCGTGGGGATGCACGCCACGTTGATGCACGTGCCGCCAATGAACTGGCGCTCGACCATGGCCACCTTCCAGCCGGCCTTCGCGCGCTCCATCGCCAGGGACTTTCCGGCCTTGCCGCCGCCAACAACCAGCAGATCGACGGTCTCGATTTCGTTCGTGGACATGGTTCTCCTTGTCTTGGTGAGGTGATACTGATGAAACGCGCGCGAGCTGGAACTATTCCACAGGGTGAACACCCCGGGCGTGTCACTTCTCACGCGAATACGGCTCGATATCAGCCGTTTGGCTGTTGTATAGGAGCGCTGTGTCATAGTGTGGTCGTCGCACTCGTTGAAAGTGCCTCCGGCATGCTTGAATAGAGCTATGAGGGCTCTAGAAATTGGTGATTTCAAAGAGGATGTAGGTGCTGCGCTCGCGCGGGCCTCATCCGGGGAAGTCGTCACGCTCACACAAGAAGGCCAGCCTGTCGCCGAGCTTGGTCCTGCGCGCATGTCGACGTACCAGCAGTTGCGCGACTTGGGGCTCGAGCGTCCCGCCATGGCGGACCTCGACGCTTACCGCATGCCGTCCAAAAACCTCCCTGACGGGCGGGGCATAGTCGGCAAGCTGCAGGACTGACGACGTTTGTCACCACGCTCCATGTGCTACCATGTAGCACATGGAGACTGTTGGTATTCGCGAACTGCGTCAAAATGCTTCCCAGGTGGTCGCCAAGGTTGCCGCCGGCCAGGTCATCACCATCACTGATCGCGGCCGCCCGGTCGCGCAGATGAGTCCCCTTGCGAACTCGTCGATCGAGCGCCTGCGTGAGCGCGGGCTGATAACCCCCGCCACTCGGACCTTTGAGGAGTACTGCGCGTCGACCAAGCCGACAACAGGGCCACCGCTCAGCCCGGTTCTCCAGCAACTGCGCGATGAAGAACGCTACTAATGGCGCTCTACTTCGATACGTCGGCGCTCGTCAAGCTCATCATCCCCGAGGAGGGGGACAGAGGCGCTCGAGACGTTCATCAACCGCGCCGACTGCGGCTTGTGGACCAGTGAACTGTCGCGCACGGAACTGATGCGCGCGTGCGTACGCCGGGGAGCGGATGCTTCCCAGGTGCGCCAGCTTCTGTGGAGTTTTTCCACGCTGACCTTCGACACTGAGATGTTCGACCTGGCGGGGCGGCTCCTGCCCGTGGAGCTGCGTAGCCTCGACGCGTTGCACCTGGCCGCCGCACTGTCGATTGGCCGCGATCTCCAAGCCATCGTCACCTACGACAAACGTATGGCTGACGCGGCGCGCAAGAGCGGAATCCCCGTCGAGTCGCCGTGCTGACTCGCTTGTGTCTCCGAGTGAGGCTCCGCGTGCTCGCGCGCACTTTCCGCTAGCTCCGCCGCTTAGCGCGGTTCGTGGGCTCGGCGCTCAGCGGATCCTCGGGCCACGGGTGCTTGGGGTAGCGCCCGCGTAGCTGGGCGCGCACGTCCCGATAGGGTCCCGCCCAAAACGACGTCAGGTCCGAGGTGACCGCCGCGGGGCGCCCCGCCGGGTCCGTCAGGTGCAGCACCAGGGGCACGCGTCCATCGAGCAAGCGCGGCGTGTCCGTCCACCCAAACGCCTGCTGCACGCGCAGGGTCAGCACCGGGTGCGCCCCGCTCCAGTCGATCGGCCGCGTCCCTCCGGAAGGAATCGGTAGCTTCTCGGGGGCCAGCTCATCCAGGCGCGCCGCCTGCGGCCACGGCAGCATCGCGCGCAGCACCTCCAGCATCGACACCTGCGACAGGGGAGAACCCGACGCGAGGCGACGCCCCCACGGGGCCAGCCACTGGTCCGCGCTGCCCGCCAAGGCCTCGTCACTCACGTCCGGCCAGGGATCGCCCAGCGCCTCGTGGAGAGCGCGCAGACGCTCCCTCAAGGACGAGGCCTCCTTACCCCAGCCGAGCTCGCCCAGCCCCCGGGCAGCCAGATGCTGCGCCACCAGGGCGGTCGCCTCCTCGGGGCCAAGGGCCTTCGCCGGGGTCGAGGACAGGGGGGATCGCCCCGAGCGAGCGCGTGCGGGTCGCCCGCAGGACGCCGCGCTCGAGGCGCGCGTCGGTGCCCTCGGCGAGCAGCGCCGAACCTGCCGCCAGCGCGTCCGCCTCCGACAGGGGCACCGCCGCGAGGATGCGCGCGTGGCGCGAGGCAGGCGCCCGGTCGATCGACGCCACCGCCAACCACTCCTGGCCCTCCAGAGGAGAACCCTCGGGCAGTTCAGCGCCCACGCCGCCCGCCAGGATGTACGCGGACGAGGCCGGGCGACGCCTCGCGATCCACTGCGGGTAGGCGAGCGCGCACGTCAGGGCCAGCTCGTCCTCGCGGGTGCGCGCGCTCTGCCGCCTCACCCCGGAGTCGCCCGCGCCGCGCGCCGCGTCGGGGGCATGAACGGCAGGCAGAACGACCCCCACCAGCTCCCCGTCTGACAGCCTGGACGCGAGGCGCGTCAAGCGCGCCTGAGTCTCCTTGACGCGTGCCACCTGGGCGCGGGTAACGGACGAGTTGCCGGATCCACCGCGGCCCAGCCGCCTCTCCAACCCACCCAAGTCCGCTCCGGCGCGCGAACGTCCTCAGACAACACCGCGACGAAACGCGCCGCCTTCACCGCCCCAATGACGCCGCTCGCCGCGAGCAACGCCCTGCCCAGGGGCGGATCCAAGGGAAGGGACGCCAGGGTGCGGCCAAGAGCGGTCGCGGCCCCGGCCTCGTCGATGGCACCCAAGGAGGACAAGCGCTCCCCGGCGGCCTCCCACATGCCCGCGGGTGGAGCGTCGAGCAAGGCAAGATCCTCCACCGGCGTGCCCCACGCGGCGACCTGGAGACGCGCATCCGTCAAATCCTGCGTGGCGATCCCCGGCGCCGACTGGGCGGGCCTGCGCGCGACGTCCACGGGATCCATGACGCGCACGGCGACGCCCGGTCCGGTGCGAGCGGCGCGGCCAGCGCGCTGCTCGAGACGCGCGAGCGAGGCGGGGACCGTGACCAGCGACGACAGGGAACGGCCGGCGTCGAAGCGCGGCTCGCGCGCCAGGCCCGCATCCACGACAACGGACACGCCCGGCACGGTCAGCGACGACTCCGCGATCGACGTCGACAGGATGACGCGACGAGCGCTCGCGGGGGACAGAGCGCGGTCCTGCTCGGCGGCGCTGAGCTGACCGTGGAGCGTCAGGACCTCGACGCCGGGGACGCTCAGCGCGCCGCGCACGGTCTCGATCTCACCGACGCCCGGCAGGAACACCAGCACCGAACCGCTCGTGGATGCGAGCGTCTCCTCCACCGTGCGGGCGACGTGGGACAGGTACTCGCGGCGCACGCCCACGCGCTCATGCCCGATGGCCCCCACGGCCTCCACGCCGCGCGGCGGGGGAGCGTAACGCAGCTCCAGAGGATGGATATCGCCCGGAATATCAACGAGCGCGGGCTCCTCGCCCGTGGCATCCTCCAGCCAGCTCACCGTGCGCGACGCCTCCAGCGTCGCCGACGTCAATGCGATAAACAGGTCGTCGCGCAGCGTCGAGCGCGCATCCAGCGCAAACGCCAGCGCCAAGTCCGTGTCCAGGTCCCGCTCGTGGAACTCATCGATGACCAGGGCGGACACGCCCGGCAGCTCCGGGTCGCGCTGCAGGCGGCGCAGCGCCACGCCCGGCGTCACCATCTCCACGCGCGTCCTCTCGCTCACCCGCGAATCACCGCGCACCGAATAGCCGACCTGGCCGCCGACCTCCTCGCCCAGCAGGCGGGCGATCCGGCGGGCCGCGGCGCGCGCGGCCACGCGACGTGGCTGGGTGACGAGCACCCGGCCGGCCGAGGCCTCGTGCCCGGCCAGCGCGACCGCGACCGCGGGCGGCAGCAACGTCGTCTTACCCGTGCCCGGGGGGAGCGGTCACCACGGCGCACGCACCCGGACGCACCGCCGCCGCAATGTCGCCCAAGGCGCGCGTCACCGGCAGCTGTGGCGGGTGTGAAACGAGTTCTTCGAGGGTGGGCATGGCTCTTTCTTCCACAAGAGAGTGATACTGCTGACGGGCTTTCATTGTGTAGAGCTGCCGTTTTTCCGCAGTATTTCAACGTCGTACCCTGCTTCTGCCTCTGCGACCCACGCATCAATCTGGTCCTCGCTGACAGCTTCTACGTGCACGGTCTGTTTGTTCATACACACAGGCTAATACGAAGGTAATGAGGGTGAGGAAGATGGGGCGGCAGCGTAGAATGGGTGCAGTATGACTACGGAGAACACTTCCCCGACGCTGTCGGCGGCCACGCTCGCACACACGACGGGCCGCGTCACCATCCCCGCAGACATGGACCCGATCACGGTCCTCGGAATCGCAGACCAGGTCCTGCGCGCCCTCGAGCGGGGTTTCCCGCACGTCCGCTTCCTCGTGACCGGCCGCGAAATCTCCCTGGCCGGATCCCAGGCGGACATCGACGTGGCCGCCGGCCTCCTCGAAGAACTCATCGGCATGGCCAGGCGCGGCACCGCCCTGGATGCCACCGCCGTCGAACAGGCCATCGGCCTGCTCGGCCGCCTCACCTCGGGCGAGGCCCCCACGGAGGAAATCCTCTCCGCGCGCGGACGCTCGATCCGCCCCAAGACCCCCGGCCAGAAGGCCTACACGGACGCCATCGACCGCGCCACCGTCGTCTTCGGCATCGGCCCCGCGGGCACGGGCAAGACCTACCTGGCCATGGCCCAGGCCGTGCGTCGGCTCCTGTCCGGCGAGGTGCGCCGCATCGTGTTGACCCGCCCGGCCGTCGAGGCGGGGGAGAACCTCGGCTTTTTGCCCGGCTCCCTCACCGACAAGATCGACCCCTACCTGCGGCCCCTCTACGACGCCCTGGGCGACATGCTCGACCCCGAGGCCCTGCCCAAGCTCATGGCCGCCGGCACCATCGAGGTCGCGCCCCTGGCCTACATGCGCGGACGCACCCTCAACGACTCCTTCATCATCTTGGACGAGGCCCAGAACACGACGGTCGGCCAGATGAAGATGTTCCTCACTCGCCTCGGATTTGGCTCCAAGGTCGTCGTCACCGGCGACGCCTCGCAGGTCGACCTGCCCGGCAGCCAGACCTCGGGCCTGGCCGTCGTCGAAAGCATCCTGGGTGACATCGACGACATCGAGTTCTGTCGCCTGACCAGCGCCGACGTCGTGCGCCACGAGCTTGTGGGCGCGATCATCGACGCCTACCAGCGCTACGACGATAAAAACGCCGCGCGCCGCCGCGCGCGCACCCGCAGCCACAACACCGCACGCAGGGAGTACACGTCATGACCGAGGTCATCAACGAGACCGACTACGAGATCAACGAAGCCGAGTTTTCCGCCCTGGCCGACTACGTGCTTGACCAGATGCACGTCAGCTCCGACGCCGAGGTCAACATCATCTTCATCGAGCCCGAGCCGATGGAGGACCTGCACATCCGCTGGCTCGACCTGCCCGGCCCGACCGACGTCATGAGCTTCCCCATGGACGAGCTGCGCCCCGGCACCGCCGACCGCCCCACGCCCCCCGGCATGCTCGGCGACATCTGCATCTGCCCGGCTGTTGCCTCCCGACAGGCCGCCGAATCCGGCCACAGTGCCGCCGAGGAGATGCTCCTCCTGGCCACGCACGGCATGCTCCATCTCCTGGGCTACGACCACGCGACCGACTCCGAGCGCGAGGTCATGTTCGCCCTCCAACGCAAGCTGCTGCTGACCTTCCTGGCCACCCGATGACCCTGACCGTCCCCCTGGAGGCGGCCCCGGCCTCGCCGATCATGGACGTGCCCTCGATTGCGCTGCTGATCCTGGCGCTCGTCTCCCTGGCCTTCGCCTCCGTCGCGCAGAGTGTCGAGCAGGCCGTCCAGCGCCTGACCCTGGCCGGCGTCGAAGACCTCATCGAAGAAGAACGCCGCAACTCGCGCGTCCTGTACGGCCTGGTCGATCGCCGCCAGCGCACCCTCCTGTCGCTGCGTGCTTTCCGTACCTTCTGGCAGGTCGTCTACGCGGTCATGGGAACGATCGTCCTGGTGGATACGCGCCTGCCCTGGTGGGCGGTCGCCCTCATCGCCGTGTCCGTCATCGCGGCCCTCCAGCTCCTCTTCGTGTCCTTCCTGCCCGCCCAGTGGGGCGCGCGCAACCCCGAGGGCATCGGCCTGGCCGGCGCGTCCTTCGCGGACCGACTCTCGCGCCTGAGCCACCTCGCCGACCCTGTCCTGAAGCGGCTGCGCTCCTCACGCCCCGCCCCCGAACCCACCGAGGCGCAGGTGCGCGCCGAGCTCATCTCCGACCTGCGCGAAATCGTCGACGAGGTCGGCGAACCCGAGAGCTTCGAGGAGGAGGACCGCGACATGGTCCGCTCCGTCCTGGACCTGGGGCATACCCTCGTGCGCGAGGTCATGGTGCCGCGCACCGACATGGTGACCATCGATGCCGACACTCCCGCGGCCTCCGCGCTGCGCCTCTTCGTGCGCTCCGGCTTTTCGCGCGTGCCCGTCGTCGGCGACGACGTGGACGACATCCGCGGCATCTTGTACTTCAAGGACCTGGTCTCGCGCTGGGAGGCCACGGGCGGCCAGCTCGACATGCGCGCCGAACAGATGATGCGCCCCGCCGAGTACGCCGTCGAAATGAAGCCCGCCGACGACATGCTCCGTCAGATGCAGGCCGAGCGCTTCCACATGGCCATCGTCATCGACGAGTACGGCGGCGTCGCGGGCCTGGTCACCCTCGAGGATCTGCTCGAGGAGGTCGTCGGCGAGCTGACAGACGAACACGACCGCCACTCCATCGAACCCGAAGAAATCGAGCCAGGCGTCTGGCGCGTCCCCTCGCGCTACCCGATCTCCGAGCTCGGCGAACTGCTCGGCCGCGAGATCGAAGACGAGGACGTCGACTCCGTCGGCGGCCTCCTCGCCAAGGCCATCGGCAAGGTTCCGCTGCCCGGCGCGAGTGGTACCCTCGCCGGAGTCATCATGACCGCCGAAGAAGCGCGCGGACGCCGCCGCCAGGTCTCCACGATTGTTTGCCACCTCGACCCCGACGCTTTGCTCATCCCCGATCCAACCCCCGCCGACGACAAGGACAACTGACATGCGATTCCCCTCCGACGACGAACTCATGGCCGGCCCCAACGCCTTCGGGGACGCGCGCATCGAGGTTGCCCCCGACGCTGCCGACCCGGAAGCCGACGCTCGCGCGCAGATCGCTGCCGGCCTCGGCGAAGAGACCGCGGACGAGGCCGGGGCCGAGCCGGGCGACGACGCGGACTGTGACGGCTCCGACGACTCCGAGGACTCCGATGACTCCGACGACTCCGAGGACGATGAAGAGTACGAGGACTTCGAGGGCCTGGAGGACGAGGAGGACGCCGACCTCGACGCTTTTGAGGCGCTGACCTCGCTGGCATCCCTGCGCGAGGACGCGGCGGCGACCATCGAGATCCCAGACTTCCCGGAGGACTTCCGCGCCGGCTTCATCTCGATCGTCGGGCGCCCCAACGTCGGCAAGTCGACCCTGACGAACGCGCTGGTCGGGCGCAAGATCGCGATCACCTCGGGGCGCCCCGAGACGACGCGCCACAATATCCGCGGCATCGTCCACGGGGAGGGCTACCAGCTGGTGCTCGTGGACACCCCCGGATACCACCGGCCGCGCACGCTGCTCGGCAAGCGCCTCAACGACATGGTGCGCGAGGCCCTCTCCGAGGTCGACGTCGTGCTCTTCTGCCTGCCCGCCGACCAGCGCATCGGCCCCGGCGACCAGTTCATCGCCCGCGAGCTGCGCGGCATCAAGCGGCCCATCATCGCGGTGGCGACCAAGTGCGACGCCGTGCCGCGCGACCGCGTCATGAAGCACCTGCTGTCCATCGAGAAGCTGGGGGAGTGGGCCGCCATCGTGCCCGTCTCCTCCGTGGAGGGCAAGGGCATCGACCACCTGCGCGAGGTCCTCGCGCAGACCGTTCCGCTGTCGCCGCCGCTGTACCCCGAGGGTGACGTTACCGACGAGTCGCGCGACACCCTGATCGCCGAGTTTATCCGCGAGGCCGCCCTGGAGGGCGTGCGCGATGAGCTGCCGCACTCTCTGGCCGTCCAGGTCGAGGAGATCATCGAGAGGCCGCGCCGCGAGGGCGACGACCGCCCGCCCATGCTTGACATTCACGTCAACGTCTACGTGGAGCGCGACTCCCAGAAGGCCATCATCATCGGCCGCAAGGGAAGCCGCCTCAAGCAGATCGGCACCCAGTCGCGCGCCCACATCGAGGAGCTGCTGGGCTGGCGCGTCTACCTGGACCTGCACGTGCGCACCGCCAAGGACTGGCAGTCCGACCCGAAGATGCTCGGACGCCTGGGGTTCTGACATGCCCGATGTCATCCGCGTGCGTGGCGCCCGCGTCCACAACCTCAAGAACGTGGACGTCGACGTTCCCCTGAACTCCTTCGTCGCGATCGCGGGCGTGTCTGGGTCGGGTAAATCCTCCCTGGCCTTGGGCACGCTCTACGCGGAGGGATCGCGGCGTTACCTGGAGTCCCTGGCGACCTACACGCGTCGGCGCATCTCCCAGGCTGCCAAGGCCTCGGTCGACGAGGTGGCGCACGTGCCCGCCGCGCTCGCGCTGCGTCAGCGCCCCGGCGTGCCCGACGTGCGCTCCACCTTCGGCACGGCCACGGAGCTGCTCAACCACCTGCGCCTCCTGTTTTCGCGCGTGGGCTCCTATCTGTGCCCCAACGGGCACCGTGTGCCGCCCTCGCTGGGCGTCGCCCTGGAGGTGCCTCTCACGTGCCCGCAGTGTGCGGAGTCTTTGACGGCCTCGGCGCGGAGGAGATGGCCTTCAACTCTGGCGGCGCGTGCCCCGTATGTGAGGGGACGGGCGTCCAGCGCGTCGTCAACCGATCGTCCCTCGTGCCCGATGAATCCCTCACTATTGACGAGGGCGCGGTTTCTCCGTGGGGGTCCCTCATGTGGAAGCTCATGAAGGACGTCGCCCGTGAGATGGGCGTGCGCACGAACGTGCCCTTCCGGGACCTGAGCGATGCGGAGAAGACGATCGTCTACGAGGGGCCCGCCGAAAAACGCCACATCGTCGTCGCCACCAAGACCGGTGGCGCGGAGCTGGACTTCACCTACTTCAACGCGGTCGCCACGGTCGAAAACGCGCTGTCGAAGGCGAAAGACGAGAAGGCCCTCGCCCGCGTGTCCAAGTACCTCATCACCCGCGCATGCCCCGCGTGCGACGGCACGCGCCTGGGGGAACGTGTACGCTCCACGTTGATCGAGGGCATCGACCTGGGCGAGGCCTCTCGCCTGACGCTCACGGAGCTGCGCGAGTGGGTCCAGCGCGTCCCCGGCCTCGTCCCGGATGAGGTCGCGCCCATGGCTCGCGTCATCGTCGACGAGATGACCGAGCCGATGCAGCGCCTCGTCGAGCTGGGCCTGTCCTACCTGTCCCTTGACCGCGCGTCCTCGACGCTATCCAACGGCGAGCGCCAGCGCGTGCAGCTCGCCCGCGCGGTGCGCAACCGGACGACCGGGGTCCTCTACGTGCTGGATGAGCCGACCATCGGCCTGCACCCCTCCAACGTCGACGGCGTCCTGGCAATCATCCGCGAGCTCATCGCCGACGGGAATTCCGCTGTCGTCGTCGACCATGACACACGTGTCCTGGGTGCCGCCGACCACCTCATCGAGATCGGCCCAGGCGCGGGCGCGGACGGCGGTCGCGTCATCTTCCAGGGTCCCATTGCCGAGGCCTCCCACGCCCCCGCGTCCCGCATCGGCCCGTACATGGCTGGGGTCCGTCGGGTTGAGCGTGCAGCGGGGGAGTCGGATCAGGGCGCGGATATCGACGGGCGCGGTGCGCTTCACCTGGAGACTAACCAGATCCACACGGTGCGGCCCCTGAGCGTGGACGTACCCGTCGGCTCGCTGACGGCCGTCACGGGCGTCAGTGGGTCGGGCAAGACGACGCTCGTGCTGGAGTCGCTGGTTCCCGCGCTGCGTGCGCGCCTTGCTGGCGAGCCTTTGCCCGTGCACGTGCGCGACGTGGACGCCGCTGGCATTTCGCGCGTGAACCTGATCGACGCGACGCCCATCGGTGTCAACGTGCGCTCGACCGTGGCCACGTACTCCGGTGTCCTGGATGAGCTGCGCCGGGCGTTTGCGCGTACCGAGGAGGCGCAGGCTGCCGGGTTGAAGCCCGGTGCATTCTCGTACAACACGGGTTCGCTGCGCTGTCCCACGTGTGACGGTACTGGGCAGATCACCCTGGATGTGCAGTTTGCCCGACGTGGACATTGAGTGCACAGATTGTCGAGGGAGCCGCTACGGCGCGCAGGCTGCGTCGATTCGCCGCGATGGATTGAGCCTGCCCGACATCATGGCGATGAGCGTCGACGAGGCCCGGGTTGCCGTGCGCGGCCTGAAGAAAGCAGGCGCGCTCCTCGAGACGCTGTCGGGCCTTGGTTTGGGCTACCTGACGCTCGGCGAGGCGACACCCGCCCTGTCAGGTGGCGAGGCCCAGAGGCTCAAACTGGCCTCGGAAATGGGGAGGCGGCAGGACGGCACGCTCTTCGTTTTCGACGAGCCGACCATCGGCTTGCACCCAGATGACGTGCAGGTCCTCCTCGACGTATTGCAGCGCCTCATTGGCCGCGGTGCGACCGTTCTCGTCATCGAGCACGACCTGGACCTGATCCGTTGCGCCGACTGGGTCATCGACATGGGGCCGGGCGGAGGCGTCGAGGGCGGGCGTATCGTCGCTGAGGGCACGCCCGGGGACATCGCGGCGTCCGAGGCCTCGGTGACGGGCCGCTACCTGCGCTGAGACTCTGTCGCAGGGAAACATCAGGTGGACCTCTGCTCAAATAAGCATGGTGCCCGGCTGCCGTGAGGCAGCCGGGCACACTTTACGTCGTGATCAGATCACTTGACGATGACGACTCGCAGGAATCGGGGGCCGTGCACGCCGTTGACGCGGACCAGCTCGATGTCGGAGGTCGCCGAACCGCCGGCGATCCAGGTCATCGGACGGGTCGGGTTCTTTCCGAGGATGTCCACCGCCTGGGGGACCGTGGGCACGATGTCGGAGGCCTTGAGGACGACGACGTGGGTGTCGGGCACGAGCGAGATCGCGCGGCGACCCTGGTCGGGCTCACCGTCGAGGACGATGGTGCCCGAGATGGAGATCGCGACGCGGCAGCGCGTGACGACCGCGTCGATCTCGTCCAGCTCCAGCGTCGGGATGGCCTGCTCGCGGCTGTCCTCGCGGACCGTGCGGCCGTCGCGGGCGGCGGCCTTCTTGAAGGCGTCGTCCAGGCCGGTGGGGACCACGACGGAAGAGGCCTTCTGGTCGGCCAGGAACGTCGAGATCGCGTCGGCGACCTCGGACTCCTTGGAGACCACGACGACCTTCGCCGAGTAGTCCTCGAGCTTCTCGATCATTTCCTCGATGACGGCCTGCGAACCGGGCGCGTGCTCGGTGGAACGAATGTAGTCGCGGGGGATTGGGCGCACGGGACGGCCCTGCTGGGAACGGGAGATGGCGTCGCGTGCGCGCGCCAGAATCGCGGTCTTCGCGTCCATGGTGGTGGTCATGTCACGCCTCCTTCTGGGTCGTGCTGGTGGTCATGCCGTGTTCGGAAGCGAGCGGGAGTCCCGTTGCTGGGCGGTCCGTGCGCGGCGCGTTGGCGTCGGAGCCCTTGTGGGTGCGCTTCCACCACTCGCGGAAGGTTTCCTTCGGGGCGACCGGCAGGTCGCGGGCGCGCGTCCACAGCGAGGCCGGGAACGGCAGTGCGCCGATGGAGCCCTTCTTGGCGAACAGGCGGGTGGCCTTCGCGCCCTTTCCGGCGGCCTTCCACAGCGTCGCGTTCGTCATCATCGGGGTGGTCGCGCCCATGGCGAGGTCCCACACGTCGGGCACGAGGTTGCGCTTGACGTCGACCGTGCGGGCGCGCATGTGGATGAGGATCGTCGGGATGTCGATCTTGACGGGGCAAACCTCGCCGCACGCGCCACACAGGGAGGACGCGAAGGGCAGGGTGTGCACCGGATCGTCCTCAGCGAGGCCCTGGGTGAGCTGCGGGGTCAGGATCGCGCCGATGGGGCCCGGGTAGACGGAGCCGTAGGCGTGACCGGAGGTGTGCTGGTAGACCGGGCAGATGTTCATGCACGAGCCGCAGCGGATGCAGGCGAGGGCCTGGCGTCCGATCGGGTCACACAGGACCTTGGTGCGGCCGTTGTCCATGAGGATGAGGTGGAATTCCTGGGGGCCGTCGCCGGGGGTGACGCCCGTCCACATGGAGGTGTAGGGGTTCATGCGCTCGCCGGTGGCGGAGCGGGGCAGGAGCTGGGAGAAGATCTCCACGTCCTGGAAGCGAGGAACCAGCTTTTCGATGCCCATCAGGGTGATGAGCGTGTCCGGCAGGGTCAGGCACATGCGGCCGTTGCCCTCGGACTCGAAGATGGAGACTGTGCCGGTTTCCGCGATGCCCATGTTGGTGCCGGAGACGGCGACCTTGGCGTGCAGGAACTTCTTACGCAGGTGGGCGCGGGCGGCGCCGGTCAGCTCGGTCGGGTCGTCGGAAAGGTTGCGGGGCGCGTCCTCCATGCGATCCAGGAAGATGCCGCGGACCTCGGAGCGGTTGCGGTGGATCGCGGGGACGACGATGTGGCTGGGCATGTCGTCGGCCAGCTGGACGATCATCTCGGCGAGGTCGGTCTCGCGAGCGCTGATGCCCTCTTCCTTCAGGAACTCGTTGAGGTTGGTCTCCTGGGTGGCCATGGACTTGACCTTGACGATCTCGTCGACGCCCTTGGACTTGATGATGTCCGCGACGATGCGGTTGGCCTCGTGCTTGTCGCGCGCCCAGTGGACGATGCCGCCGCGGGCGGTCACGTTGCGCTCGAACTCTTCGAGGAGCTCGGGCATGCGGGAGGCGACCTCGAACTTGACGGCCTCGGCGGCGCTGCGCAGGTTCTCCCAGTCCGGCATTTCGGCGACGCGCTGGGCACGCTTGCTACGGATGGTGCGGGTGGCGTGGCCCAGGTTGCGGCGCATCTGGGTGTTGGCCAGCGTCTTGTGGGCGCCCTCGGGGAAGGTCGTGCCCCAGCGGAGGGTGTCCTCGGGGATGGTGACGGTGGTGCGCCAGCCGCCGGTGTGCGACTCGGGGGCGGAGGGCATTCCGATGAACGTTGCGGTCATGTCAGATCACCTGTGCGCTTTCGGGTGCGAAGGAGATGTTGCCCTCGAAGGGCTGATCCTTGGTGGATGCCAGGATTTCGGCGAGGTGCATCGGGCGGATGCCCGAGTTGAGGCGGGAGAGGCCGCCGCCGACGTGCATGAGGCAGGAGTAGTCGCCCATGACGAGGACTTCGGCGCGCGTGGACATGACGTTGGTGACCTTGTCCGCGAGCATCGAGGTGGAGGTCTCGGAGTTCTTCATGGCGAAGGTGCCACCGAAACCGCAGCAGACCTCGGCGTCGGGCAGGTCGACGAGGGTCAGGCCTTCAACGTTGCGCAGGAGGCGGTAGGGGCGGTCGCCGACCTTGGCGATACGCAGCGAGTGGCACGTCGGGTGGTAGGTGACGGTGTGGGGGAAGTAGGCGCCCACATCCTCCAGGCCGAGAACGTCGGTGATGAGCTCGGTCAGGTCGTAGGTGTGCTGGGCGATGAGCTGGGACTTCTTGGCCAGCTCGTGGTCGCCCACGTGCTCGGCGACGACCTTCTGCTCGTGGCGCGCTGCACCGGTGCAGGAGCCGGAGGGGACGACGATGGCGTCCCACTGGCCGTCGAGCACGGGCTCGAAGGTCTTGACGTGGTTGCGGGTGATCTTGGCTGCGTCTTCGAAGTAGCCGGTGTTGGCGTGCATCTGTCCGCAGCACACCTGGTCTTCAGGGAAGACGACTTCGTGGCCGAGGCGCTCGAGCAGCGTGACTGTCGCCTGGGCGGCCTGGGGGAACATGACGTCTGCCAGGCAAGTGGAGAAAAGAGCGATACGCACTGGGGATCCTTCCTCGTGGGTGCTGTCGCTCATCAGTATGGCTGGGTCCGAGGTCCCGGGAGACCAATTGTGTGGGGCCTTCGGTGGGTGCCTTTCGGGAGTGGCGTTATCTCGCGGAAAAGTCAGGACATAGGGATCGTGAAAAGTTGGCTCTGGGAGGGGCGTTTGGGACCTCTGGGACCCGACTTAGAACAAGGAGATCTTGCGTTTATCGTTTCTTTATCGTCGCGTGCCCTCACAGGGAAACCCGGGCCTCGTTCATGGATGTTTCATGGACGAGGCCCGGGCTGGGTTCTTGGGGGCGTGGCGCGGTCAGCCGGTGGTGCCCTCGCCGGTGACAATGATGAGGTTGCAGTCCGCGGAGGCCGCAAAGTCGGTGACCGTGAACGACCCCCAGTCCGAGTAGATACCGTTCGCTTTTGTCTGGAGGACGGTGTTTGCGTGGTCGGCGGGGATTGTGACGAAGTGGCAGTCCTGGGGGACGTACTGGTAAAGGCCTGGGTAGATGCCGGGCAACAGGGTGTTGTTACCGGTGGCGCCCTCGCTGAGCTTCTGGATTGACTCGGGAGCAACGGTGGCGACGCCGGTCACCCAGAAGTGGTGGTCGGGGGAGGGCAGTCCGCGTCCCTCAGGGAAGTTGGCCGCCGCGACGTGTCCCTCTGTTGCGCCGATGGTGGGCATGCGCTCGTTGAAGGAGTCGGTGCGCTCCTGAACCTTGATTTCTCCGTCGGTCTTGTAGGTGAATTCGGCGAAGCGTGGGTCCTCGGGGAGGCGCCCGCGGGACGAGGCCCCGAAGGGATTGCACGCGGCTGTGAGTGCCGCGACGGCTGTGAGCGTCAGGATCAGGCGGAGGGAAACCCTCATGTGATCAGTCCTTTCTCGGTGCTACGGGTACTAACGGGCGTCACTGAGTCGTTCACCTGTTGCGAGCCTACAGGTGGGGCGACGTGTGTGGCATTAGGGGCGGGCCCCGGAAGACGTGAGTCTTTCGGGGCCCGACGGGACGATGACCAGAGCAGATCAGTGCGGCATGTAGGAGCCCAGCCAGCCCTGGGAGGCGACGAACACCAGGATGCACAGGACCAGGAGCAGGCCGATCGAGTAGGGGGCGGCCTTCTTAAGGATCTCCGCGTCCGATCCCTCCGAATCCACGGAGGTCGCGGCGATCGCCAGGTTCTGCGGGGACACGATCTTGCCGATGCCGCCGCCGATGGTGTTGGCGGCCAGCAGATGTTCGGGTCGAGGCCGGCGCCCGCGGCGGCGGTGGACTGCAGGTTCGCGAACAGGGCACCCGCCGAGGTCGCGGAGCCTGCGACGGCCGTGCCGATCCAGCCCAGGATGGGGGAGAGGAACGCGAAGGCGGCGCCCGTGGTGGCCAGGGCGGCGCCGATCGAGGTGGTCTGGCCCGAGAAGTTCATGACGAAGGCGAGAGCCATCACGGAGGCGATCGTCAGGATCGCCATGCGCAGCGAGTAGATGGTGCGCGGCAGGACCGTGAACATCTCACCGACCGAGGTCTGGAAGCGCCCGTTCGAGGAGTTCGTGCCGTACACGATGGCGACGATGATACCGGTGACAAAGATCCAGGTGCCGGGGTTGGACAGGATCTGCAGCGAGTAGATCGCAGCGGTCGAGGGCGTTCCGTCGCCGGTCAGCAGGTTGCCGTAGATGCCGGGCCACGGGATCTTCACGTCCGTGGACGAGAAGAAAGCTGCGACGGGCTTGGCCAGCTTCGTGATCGCGATGATGATGACGACGAGGACGTAGGGCAGCAGGGCCAGGCCGATGCGCGAGCCGGTGGGCTTGTCGGCCTCGTCGGCTTCGGTCGCGCACTCCGCGGGGGTTGTCGGACCCCAGAAGAGAAGGAAGACGTAGCAGGCGGCGAAGCCGAGCAGGGAGGCGACGACGGCGGTCAGCTCGTAGGAAACCGAGGGGGTGAAGAAGTGGCCCGCACCGGCAGCAAGGCCGGCGACGAGGGCAAGGGGCCACAGCTGGCGCACGCCGCGGGAGCCGTCGAGGATGAAGAGCATCAGCACCGGGATGAACAGACAGAAGATCCACGTCAGGTGGCCCATGTCGCCGGCAACGACAACCGGGTCGGCGCCACCGAGCTTACCGGCGGTCGTGGTGGGAATGGCCATGGCGCCGAAGCCAACGTTGATGGCGTTGCCGACGACGGTGACGACGGCGGCCTTGATCTTGGGCACGCCGAGGGTCACGAGCATCGCACAGGTGATGGCCACGGGAGCGCCGAAGCCGGCCAGGCCCTCGAGCAGGCCACAGAAACACCAGGCGACGAGGAGGGCCTGGGCGCGCTGGTCGCCGCGGCCGATCGTATTAAACACGGCCTTGAGGTCCGCGCTGCGCCCCGACTTTTCGGTGAGGTTGTAGAGCCACACGGCCGCGATGATGATGTAGATGATCGGCATGAAGCCCATCGCCGCGCCCTGCGTGCCAGCCAGGAGCGCCATGCCGACGGGCATCTTGAAGGCAAGGACCGCGATGACGAGCGAGGTGACGAGCGAGATGATTGCGCACCAGTGGGTGGCGACCTTGAAGACGCCCATGAGGACGAAGAAGAGGATGAGGGGGGAGGAGGCCGACGATGGCCGTGAGGAAGACGTTGCCAGCGACGGACGTCGTCGACGGGGTAAAGGATTGAGCAAACAACAAGGGGGGTCATGACTGCTCCGCGCGTCGTTGTGTGGGACATTGGACCCAATTATCATGACATATGAACGGCGTGAGCGAGGCACTTTGCGCGGAGAAAAGACGTTCATCCCCCTCGCCGCGTGGCGAAGACCCGCGGAGGCGACCGCGCCGCATCTCACGTCCAGTATGCGCAGCCCGTCCTCGCTGGGCCAGGTGCGTCGATAGACTACGAGTTGTGAAGACTACATCGACCGTCCCAGTCCCCTCCGGTTCGCCCATGCCGATTGGCAAGTACCGCGCGTTCCTGGACACGAACCCCGTCGACCTGCCGGATCGTCAGTGGCCCTCCAAGCGGATCACGAAGGCTCCGCGCTGGATGTCTACCGACCTGCGTGACGGCAACCAGGCCCTCATCGAGCCGATGGACCCGGCCCGCAAGCGTCGCATGTTCGACCTGCTTATCAAGCTGGGCTACAAGGAGATCGAGATCGGTTTCCCCTCGGCCTCTCAGACCGACTTTGACTTCGTGCGCTCGCTGATCGAGGATGATGCGGTGCCCGAGGACGTGACGATCTCGGTGCTCACCCAGTCGCGCCCCGAGCTGATCGAACGCACGGTCGAGGCCATGGTGGGCTTCCCGCGCGCCACCGTTCACCTCTACAACGCGACGGCGCCCGTGTTCCGGGAGGTTGTGTTCCACGCGGACAAGGCGCAGACGATCGAGCTGGCCCAGTTCGGTGCGCGCGAGGTCATCGCGCAGGCGGAGAAGCGCCTGGGCGACGAGACGATTTTCGGCTTCGAGTACTCCCCGGAGATTTTCGTGGATACGGAGCTGGAGTTCGCCCTCGAGGTGTGTGAGTCCGTCATGGACGTGTGGGAGCCGGGCGAGGGGCGCGAGATCGTCCTCAACCTGCCCTCCACCGTCGAGCGTTCGACCCCGAACGTGTTCGCCGACCAGATCGAGTGGATGAGCCGCAACCTCAGCCGCCGCGAGTTCATCGCCCTGTCCGTCCACCCCCACAATGATCGTGGCACCGGTGTGGCCACGGCCGAGCTGGCCCTCCTGGCTGGCGCGGACCGCGTTGAGGGCTGCCTGCTGGGTCAGGGTGAGCGTACCGGCAACGTGGACCTGGTGACCCTGGGTCTGAACCTGTTCAGCCAGGGCATCGACCCGGGCATTGACTTCTCGGATGTGGATGCGATCCGTCGCACGGTCGAGTACTGCACGCAGATGGAGACCTCCCCGCGCGCCCCCTACGTCGGTGACCTCGTGTACACGAGCTTCTCCGGCTCGCACCAGGACGCGATCAAGAAGGGTTTCGCGGTCCGCAAGGCCAAGGTGGACGCCGCTGGCGGCGACGAGAACGCCGTCGTGTGGGAGCTGCCCTACCTGCCGATCGACCCGCACGACGTGGGCCGCTCGTACGAGGCCGTGGTGCGTGTGAACTCGCAGTCCGGCAAGGGTGGCGTCGCCTACCTCATGTCGACCGCGCACGCCCTGGAGCTGCCGCGCCGCCTCCAGGTGGAGTTCTCCCGCATCGTCCAGCGCCACACGGATACCTACGGCGGCGAGATCAACGCGGCTACGCTGTGGCAGATCTTCGCGGACGAGTACCTGCCCACGAGCGCCGCTCCCGGCCTGGAGCCGTGGGGCCGCTTCGAGATGCGTTCCTCGCAGGTGTCGTCCATGGACGATGAGAGCGTCGAGCTCAAGGCGACGCTCATGGATAACGGCGAGATCGTTAAGGTGCAGGCTTCGGGTACAGGCCCGATCGACGCCTTCGTCTCGGCGCTGCACGAGTTCGATCTTGACGTGCGCATCCTCGACTACTCCGAGCACGCGATGAGCCAGGGACGCGACGCGCGCGCCGCCGCCTACGTCGAGGCCGCGGTCGACGGCCAGATCGTGTGGGGCGTCGGCATCGACTCCTCGATCACGCGCGCCTCGTACAAGGCCGTCATTTCGGCGGTCAACCGCGCCTTGCGCTAAGTGCGCACATGCGAACAACGGACCCCGGCCTCGTCAGTGTACGAGGTCGGGGTCCTTCGTCGTATCAGCCGCGGCCCGAGGTCCTGGTGGGCTTGTCGGCGAACATCGTCAGCGAGCGCAGGATCTGGCCATCCAGGACGCGAGCGATACGCTCGGTGAGGATGTAGGGGTCGGCGCTCATGCCGTTGGCAAGCCACTGGGAGACGTGTCCGAGCACGCACAGCGTGAAGTGGTCGGCGACGAACATGCGGTCACCCTCGGTGACGGTCAGGTTTGCTCCGAGCTCGTCGACGATGGGTTCCATGACGGAGCGCAGCTGCTTGTGCAAGAAGAGCTGGAGCTCCTCCATGCCAAGCGAGGAGATGACGGAACGCGTTTCCTCGGGGTGGGACTGCATCCACACGAGCATGGCCAGCAGGCCGTCCGACCATTCGTCGTAGCTGGAGTGGGTGCCAACCTGGTTGCCGACCTCGCGTTTGAAGACCCACACGGTCAGGTCACGAATGTCGGAAATGATAATAAAACGCCTGACGGGTCACGCCGGCGGTGCGCGTGAGACCGGAGACCGTCACCTTAGACAGGGGTGTGGTCGAGAGTGCGTCGCGCAGTGCAAGCGCGAGCGCCGTTTTCGCATCGGGGTGGGGCATCGGAAGTCCTCGTCAACGGTAAGAGAGAGGTTACGTGCGAACTATACATGTCAGAATGCGGAACCGCTAAATCCTGCGCCTAGACACCGCTGGCCATTTGTACAGCGCGGCGTCCCTCACACGTGGATACTCCGCACTAATTGCGACTTGACACCCTGAACTGACCGTAACCAAGAAGTTACAAAGTCTGCGGTTATGCGGGAGTTTCGGTGTGTTGAAAGTTGCTGATGAGGCGAGATTGTCGACCCGTGTTTACTCCCGTGGTCAGGTTGTAACTTATGGTTCGTCGTCACAGGGGCGTGTTGGGCTGGTCTGTGGGATGGAAAAACCCGGCCTCGTCGGTGTGGACGAGGCCGGGGGAAGCTGTGCACCCTAGCGCGGTTGGTGGGGGACCGCGTTACTGTGCCAGGCGTGCCAGAGCCGGGGTGGTCTGGTCGGTCATGAGGACCCGCATACGGGCGATCGCGACCGAGGGGTTAACCTCCAGGCCCGAGAGCATCCACTGAGCCATGTGGGCGGTGGAGGCCAGGGCGAAGTGCTGGGCGACGACGTCGCGTGCGGTGGCGGTGGCCGATCCGTCCAGGCGGGACTCGATGAGTTCCTGGATGTGCGAGGCGAGGAATGCCCACAGGTCGTTGGCCTCGATGGTCTTCATGGCGGAAGCGGTCTCATCGCGGTGCTCGTGCATCCACATCATCGTCGCTTCGATCGCGTCGAGCCATTCTCCCGAACTGGTGGTCAGGCGCGCTGTGATCTCCTCGCGGAAAACCCAGGCGTTGAGGTCGCTGAGCGAGTTGAAGTGGTAGTAGAACGCTTGACGGGTGACCCCGGCTGCGCGTGTCAGTGCGCTGACAGAGATCTTTGACAGAGGCGTATGCGTGAGGGCCTGGCGCAGTGCAGTGCCAAGCTTTTCGCGGGCATCAATCGGGGGAGCCATATCTTTCCTTCCTTCGACGGTTACGAGTAAACCATACCACTTGCGAGAAAACTATCTACTCGAAAACTGTGTGCAAGGTGTTAGACCGACCACGCTGTCAGTTTCTCACACTTTGCTGACAACGCCCACAGGGGGACTTGTCGGTGACCGTGACACCACACTTCACAACGAATTTCGCCCAGCGCGACGCCTCGCATCCGACGCCACCACGGCCTCGTCCCCCGTGACACAATGACACCGTGATGAAGTCTTACCGAGACGAGGCGATCGTCCTGCGCACCCACAAGCTGGGCGAAGCCGATCGCATCATCACGCTGCTCACCGCCGAACACGGCCAGGTCCGGGCCGTAGCCAAGGGCGTGCGCAAGACGACCTCCAAGTTCGGCGCCCGCGTCGAACCCTTCTCCGTCATCGACGCACAACTGCACCGCGGGCGCAGCCTCGACACCCTCTCCCAGGTCGCCTCCATCGCCCAATACGGCGAGTCGATCGCCGCCGACTACGACCTCTACCTCGCGGCAACCGTCGTCGTCGAAACCGCCGAGCGCCTGACCGCCGACGCGCACGACGGCAGCCACTCCCAGTACCTGCTGCTCTTGGGAGCCCTCAACGCCCTCGCGCGCCGCCGCCACGACCCTACGCTCATCCGTTCCTCCTACACCCTGCGCGCCCTCGCGCTGGCCGGCTGGGCCCCCTCCTGCTTCGACTGCGCCGTGTGCGGAGCACAAGGACCCCACTCCTCCTTCTCCATCCCCGACGGGGGCACCGTATGCGACACCTGCCGCCCGCCCGGCGCCTCCTCGCCCGCGCCCGACAGCGTTGCCCTCCTCGGCCAGCTCCTCAGCGGAGACTGGGCGCACGCCGACCGATGCGAGGCCTATGCGCGAACCGAGGCCTCGGGCCTTATCTCCTCCTATACTCAATGGCATCTCGAAAGGCGCCTGCGCTCACTCACCGTTATCGATAGGAGCCACCCATGACCACCCATCGTCCGACCCCCATGGATCGCGCACCCGCCGACCCTGCCGCGCCCTTGCTCGGCCCCGGCCAGTGGCACGTGCCCGCGCCCACCTTCAAGCGCGGCGAAGTCCCCGCACACGTCGCCCTCATCATGGACGGAAACGGGCGCTGGGCCAACTCTCGCGGCCTGACACGCACCGAGGGACACCGGGCAGGGGAGTACGCCCTCATGGACACCATCGCGGGCGCCATCGACGCGGGCGTACGCTACTGAGCGTCTACACCTTCTCCACCGAAAACTGGAAACGCTCGCCCGCCGAGGTCTCCTTCATCATGAACTACGCCTCTGACGTGCTTGCCAGGCGCACCGACCAGCTCGCCCAGTGGGGCGTGCACGTGCGCTGGAGCGGGCGGCGCCCCCGCCTGTGGACCAGCGTCATCAAGGCCCTGGAAAAAGCCGACCGCGCGACCGAGCACTGCAAGACGCTCGACCTGATCATGTGCGTCAACTACGGGGGACGGGCCGAACTGGCCGACGCCGCGCGCTCCATCGCCGAGGGCGTGGCCGCCGGGCGCCTGAGCCCGCGCGGGGTCAACGAAAAGACGTTTGCGCGCCACTGTACCTGCCCGACGTGCCCGACGTCGACCTGATGATCCGCACATCGGGGGAGCAACGCCTGTCCAACTACCTGCTCTGGCAGATGGCCTACGCCGAAATGATGTTCGTCGACACCCCCTGGCCCGCGTTCGACCGCGAGGAACTGTGGGGGTGCCTGGAGGAGTTTGCTGGGCGCGACCGGCGCTTCGGTGGGGCTGTCGACCGCGTCGCGCACTCTTAGGCGCGATCCTCGCTCAACGCGAGGTCGACGGCCGCGCGCTTGCGGCGGCCCCACACCACCTTCAGGGCGATCAGGGCGACGATGAGGGCCAAACCCGCCCACCCCCACGAGGAACCGGCGACGGCGCGCACAGCCGCGGCGAACACGGCGAGCATCCCCAGGCCGTAGAGCAGAGACCACAGGATACAGCCGGGAATCATCGCGATCGTGTAGGTGGTCCAGCGCATGCGCACCAGGCCCGCGCCAGCGTTGATCGCAGTCTGGATGCCCACCGTCAGGAAGCACAAGGGGATCGCGATGATGCCCCACTTGTCGAGCATCGCAGCGCCCTTGCGGGGGACCGGTCCATCGAACCAACGGGCAACGGCCCCCAGGAATCCTGTACGCCCCGAGGCGCGCATCGCGCCGGAAGCAACGCCGCGTGCGAGCCAGTAGGTGGACTGGGCGCGGAAGAATGCGACCCCGAACAGGAATACGAAGAGGAAGATGCCTTCGCGGGCGAAGGCCGGGACCATGTTGTCGATTCCTGCGGTGTGCACGTGCCCTCCATCGGATACTAAATGAAACGTAGCCTATCCTAACTCAGTGGCTGCTTAACCCGGTAGTTCCCACCGAGACAACACGCTCACGTTCAGGCCGTCCTGTTCTTCTCCTGACAGGAGACGCACGTTCCAAACAGCTCAAGAGAATGTTCGACGTTCGCGAAGCCATGCCCCTGGGCGACAGACGTTACCCACGCCTCGATCTGCGACTGCTCGATCTCCTCAGCATGGCCGCACTCGCGGCACACCAGATGGTGGTGGTGGCTGTTGCTCGTGCAGATGCGGTACAGGGACTCACCCTCGGACGAACGCAGTGCATCGATGCGGCCGTCCTCCGCCAGGCCCTGCAGGGACCGGTAGACGGTTGCCAGGCCCACGTGCTGGCCGTTGGTGCGCAGATCCTCAAAGATCTGCTGGGCGCTGCGAAAGTCGTTCACCCGCGTCAGTTCGTCGAGGACAGCCTGGCGCTGCTTGGTCATGCGCTGCATGTGTGTTCCTAACGTGTGGGCCGCTCAGCTGGCCGCTGCTTGCTCCGGGTGCTGGTTGTGGGTGCGGGCCACGCGAAGCCTACGCACCCGGCGAATGCGGTCGATGATCGCCCTGATCATAAACCCGATCGCGTAGAGTCCGATGGCTCCCACGACGATGGTCGCGCCCGGCGACAGGTCAATGAAGTAAGTCAGGGACAGCCCGCACGTGCAGATGAGGACGCCGAGCACCACAGCGATACCCATCGTCGAGCGGAACGAGCGGGCAGACAGCTGTGCGATTGCGACGGGGATAACCATGAGCGCGCTCACCAGCAGCGAGCCGACGACGCGCATGGCGACGGCGACCGTCAGGCGGACAGGATGGCGATGAGGAGGGGAGAGCGCGCGCACGGGCAGTCCCGTCGAGCGCGCGAAGTCCTCGTCGTTCGTGACCGAGAAAAGCGCGGGGGCCAGGCCGACGCCGAGTACGACGATCCCGATGCCCAGGATCGTGATGAGCGTGATGTCGCTCCAGCGCACGGTCGAGATGGAGCCGAAGAGGTAGGAATTGAGCTGGGCGGAGGTGCCGCCGGCCAGGCCAATCAGCAAAACGCCGCCGGCGATGCCACCGTAGAAGAGCATGGCCAGGGCGGTGTCACCCGATGTGCGCCCGCTTTGACGGACTAGCTCGATCGTGAGCGCACCCAGCAGAGAGATGATGACGGCGCCGGGGATCGCCCACGAGTCGGCTGGGCTCACGTTCGCGAAGGTACCAACCAGCCAGCCCAGTGCGACACCGGTCAGCGAGATGTGCCCGATGCCGTCGCCAAGCATCGCGAGCCTGCGGTGGACCAGGTACGTCCCGATGATCGGTGCGGTCAGGCCCACGATGAGGGCTGCCAGCAGCGAGCGCTGCATCATGGGTGAGGACAGGAGGGTGGTCACGGCATCAATCATTGGTCTCTCCCGTCCAGATTCCACTGACGAGGCCGTCGCCGCCCGCGGTGGGGGGAGCTGGCCTTCGTGGGGTGGCAGTGATCGCCGCCGTGGTGCTGTTCGTGGTCGTCGTCGATGTGCGGCGGGCCGTCATAGGAGACGTGCCCGGCGCTGATGTGCAGCTCGCGGTCCAGGAGCGGGCCGAGCTCGCCGAGCTCATGCAGCACGATGAGGATCGTCGTGCCCTGTTCCTTCGCGTCGGCGACGATGTCGGCCAGCCGCGCGCGCGAAGCGGCGTCGATCCCGGCCATGGGCTCGTCCATGATGAGCAGCTCGGGGCGGCGTACGAGGGCGCGCGCAATGAGGACGCGCTGGGCCTGGCCGCCCGACAGGATGTTCATGGGGGGAGTGCGCGCGGTGGGCCATGCCGACGCGCTCCAGTGCCTCCATTGCGCGGGAGGTGTCCCCGGGCATCGCCCATAGGCGGCGAGGGCCGAGCAAGCCGGAGCGCACGACCTCGATCGCGCTGGCGCTAATCGCGCCGCCCGAGGAAATTCGCTGGGGAACGTAGCCGACCCTGTTCCACGGCACGCGGCGACGCGCGGTGATCGAGCGCCCGAAGAGCTGGGCGTCGCCGCCCGTGATGGGGGCGGTGCCCAGAAGCGCCTTGATGGTCGTGGACTTGCCCGAGCCGTTCGAGCCTGTGATCGCCACGGTCTGACCGGCGGGGATCGTCAGGGAGATGCCGTGCAGAATCAGGTCCGTGTCCCAGGCGACGTGAAGATTATCGAGACGCACGACGGCGGTCGCCTCCGTGTGGGAGGCTCCCGCCGTCGCGTGGGAGTCAGTTGTGCTCACTGGCAGTTGTTTGCTTTCGTCAGAGCAGCGATGTTGTCGTTCATGACCGCGGCGTAGTCCTTGGACGCATCAGTCTGGGACTCGATCGGATCCAGGACGGCCGTGGACAGGCCGAGGTCGTCGGCCAGGGTCTGGGCGACCTTGGGGTCAATGAGGGCCTCGGTGAAGATGGTCGTCACGCCCTGGTCCTTGGCGATCTGGCCGATTTCGGCCAGACGCGCCGGCGAGGGGGAGGACTCCGGGTCGAGGCCGGAGATGCCCACCTGGGTCAGCCCGGTGCGGTCCGCGAGGTAGCCGAAGGCGGTGTGGGCGGTCACGAAGGTTGTGACCTGGCAGTTGGAGGTCTTCATGACGAGGTCGTCGCCCAGGGCGGTGAGCTCCTCGTTGAGGGCCTTGGCGTTGGCCTTGTAGGTCTCGGCGTTGGCCGGGTCAGCCTCGGCCAGCTTCTCGCCCACCAGGGTCGCGGCGGATGCCATGCGAACCGGGTCGAGCCAGAAGTGGGGGTCGGCGCTCATGTCGTGGTCGTGGCCCTCGTGGTCGTGGCCCTCGTGGTCGTGGCCTTCGTGGTCGTGATCGTGGGCCTCGGTCTCACCGGACTGGGCCTCGTGGTCGTGGCCCTCTTCCTCGGCCGGGTGGTTGGCGCTGGAGTCGGCCTCAACCAGCTCGGCGGCGGGGGAGACGTCGATGACGGTCTTGGGGGCGTGCTGCTCGATGGCCTCGTCGACCGCGCTCTGGAAGCCGGCCAGGTAGACAACTGCGTCCGCGTTGGACAGCGAGTCGACCATCTTGGGGGAGAGTTCAAGGTCGTGGGGCTCGGCGCCCGCAGGCGTCAGCGAGGTGACGGTGACGTGCTCGCCGCCGACCTTTTCGGCCAGGTACTGCAGCGGGTAGAAGGAGGCCATGACGGTCAGGGTGCCGTCCTTGGAAGCGCCGCCTCCTGACGAGGCCGTGGTGGAGCAAGCGGACAGAGCGAGCGCTGTGGCGGCCGCGCATGCGGCAGCAAGGATTCTTTTTGACATGAGAATCATTCTCTAGGCTGGCGAGAATGATTGCAAGTCAATCTCGGGTCACGGACCCTTGTGATCAGGGCGTTTAGCGCGCGTGTGCCGTGGTTCCACGCACGACCAGATCAGGCGAAAAGACGTAATCGGCGTGCTCAGGAGTGTAGTCGGGTGTGGCCAAGGCCTCGAACAGGTTGCGCACGGCAGCCGTCACGATCGCGGGCACCGGCTGGTGGACCGTCGTCAGCCCTGGGCTGAGGTGTGACATGAGGAAGGAATCGTCGAAACCGATGACCGAGACGTCCGCGGGAACGGAGAGCCCCATCGACGTAATCGTGTGGATCGCGCCGAGAGCCTGCAGGTCTGAGCCGGTGATGATCGCGGTGACCCCGCGCTCGATCAGGCCGCTCGTATGCGCCGCCGCGGCCTCGTACGTATAGAAGGTCTCCTCAATGATGGGTGCGTGGTCGCCGACCAGCTCGCCCATGATCTGGGTGAAGGCCTCGGCCTTGCGCAGCGCGGGCACGACGTGCGTGCGCCCCGTCAGCAGGGCGATGCGCGTGTGGCCCAGCTCGTGCAGGTGCGTCACGGCCGCGCGGATGCCCAGCGCGTCGCCCGTCGAAAAATCGGGGGCGAGAATCTCCGGGCGGGCGCCGTTAATCGTGACCAGGGGAATCGAGCGCTGCACGGCATCGTGGTAGGGGTCGAGGTCGGCGAGCAGATCAGCGTGCCTGCCCGAGACGAAGATCAGGCCATTCGCGCGATGCTCGATGAGCGAGGACAAGTGATCATACTCCGAGGTTGCTCCGGGTGTCTGCGAGCGGATCATCGCGATGCCGCCGGCCCGGGATACCTCCTCCTGGAGGTGATGGGCGAAAGACGCGAAAATCGGATTCGTGAGCTCGGGGAGCACGATGCCAATCGTGGGCGTGTCGGGAGTGCGCTCGGGGGTCGGGCGGTCGTATCCCAGCTCGTCAATGGCGGTCAGGACCTTGCGCCGCGTGTCAGCGGAGACCTGCCCGACACCATTAAAGACGCGCGAGACGGTAGCGGTCGAGACGCCGGCGCGGGTGGCGATATCGGCCATGCTCGTGCGGTTTTTCGCCATCGACTCAGCTCTCCTTCGGGTGGGTCAGCACGACATCGTTAATACAAATGTAACAGGTAGCTCACAATTCGGAAAATTGTTGCAGAAAGAAAAACGGAGGTATTACAGTGGCTTTAGCGGGTCGCTGATGGACGCGACCAGCCCGACCAACACAGGAGTAAACATGCGACGTGGCATCGCAGCACTCGGCGCTTTCGCGGCGGTTACCGCCCTGGCCGCCTGCAGTGGCAACACCCCCACGACGGACTCGTCCGCGAATTCCAACGAGACCCTCGCGACCCTGACGATCTGGGCGGACGACACCCGTTTCGCTCAGGTTCAGCACCTCGCCGAGGACTTCACGGCGTCGACCAGCGTCGCCGTCAATGTCGTCCAGAAGTCCGAGGCCGACATGGACACCGAGTTCACCACCCAGGTCCCCACCGGCAACGGCCCTGACCTGATCGTCATGGCCCACGACAAGCTCGGCGCCCTCGTCTCTAACGGTGTCGTCGCCCCCGTCGACCTGGGTCAGGCCAAGGAGCAGTTCTCCGACGTGGCCGTCAAGGCCGTCACCTACAACGGCCAGACCTACGGCGTCCCCTACGCCGTCGAGTCCGTCGCCCTGGTGCGTAACAATGCGCTCACCCAGGACACCCCGACCACCTACGATGACATGATCGCCTCCGGCAAGAAGGCGGGCGTCGAGTACCCCTTCATCATCCAGATGGGCGACAAGGGTGACCCGTACCACTTCTACGGCTTCCAGACTTCCTTCGGTGCCCCCGTGTTCAACACCAACGCCGACGGTGAGTACACCTCCGAGCTGGCCATGGGCGGCTCCGGTGGCACCGACTTCGCCAACTGGCTCAAGGCCCAGAGTGACGCGGGCATCATCTCCCCCTCGATCACCGGCGACATCGCCAAGCAGGCCTTCCTCGACGGCAAGGCCGCCTACACGGTGACCGGCCCCTGGAACGTTGCCGCCTTCCGTGAGACCGACATGGACGTCTCCGTCCTGCCCGTCCCCGCCGCCGGCTCGCAGGCCGCGCAGCCCTTCGTCGGCGTTCAGATGTTCTACCAAAGCGCCAAGTCCGCCAACCCGGTCGCTGCCAAGAAATTCTTCGACTACCTGGCCACTCCCGAGGCTCAGGAAGAGATGCAGAAGCTCGGCGGTCGCGCCTCCGCGATGCCGTCGGTCGCCGCCAAGTCGGATGATCAGGACATCAAGGACTTCTCGAAGGTTGCCGAGGCCGGCGCGCTCGCTCCCGCGATCCCCGCCATGGGCTCCGTCTGGAACTACTGGGGCCAGACCGAGGCCAACATCGTGTCCGGCACGGAGACCCCCGCCGAGGGTTGGGCTACGATGGTCACCAACATCAACAACGCCATCGCCTCCAAGTGAGCGATCGTGGTGGCCGCTAGCAGCCACCACGAAGGCTCGCCTTCAGGCGTGACAACGCCCCACCCTCGCCCGCACCCACGCGGCGGGCGGGGGTGGGGCGGCGTTGAACACCGCGGCCGCCCAGCGGCCAACAGGCACCCTCGGTGCCCACTTCTTTACCCGCCGTCCGGCGGGATACGTCGCAATGACGCGCGAACGCGCACGTGTGGAGGACACGATGTCTGAGCCAGCGAAGGCTACAGAAAAGAAAAAGGCGGGGCCCAAGGCCTCGCACGCGAGCGAAGTGACCAAGCCTGGTTTCTTCGTCAAACTCATCCTGATGATGCTCATTGATGCCCTGGGGCTGTACGGCATGTTCACCGCGTACCTGGTGAAGTCGTGGACGGTGCTCGCCGTCCTGGTCGTCCTGCTCGCTGTCGTGAACTGGGTGTACTTCTCCAAGCGGATGATCCCCGCGAAGTACCTGGTCCCCGGCATGGTGTTCCTGCTGATCTACCAGGTGTTCGTCATGGGGTACACGGGTTACGTGTCCTTCACGAACTACGGTCAGGGCCACAACTCGTCCAAGGAAGACGCCGTCGCCTCGATCTTGAAGGCCGCCGAACAGCGCGCCCCCGGCGCCGTCAACCTTCCCGCCGCCATCGTTGAGGATGGCTCGGGCCTGGGCCTGGCCATTGTCGACACCGAGACCGGCGCCGTCAAGGTCGGCAACTCCGAGACGCCCTTCCACGAGGCCAAAGGCACCGTCTCCGCTGGCATGATCACCGCCGTCGACGGCTACACCGTCCTCAAGGTCAACGACGTCCTGAAGCGCCAGACCGAGGTCTTCGCGCTCAGCGTCCCGGCCACGGCTGACCCCAACGATGGCCACTACAAGAGCGAGGACGGCTCGACCGCCTACCTGGCCAAGTCCCGCTACAGCTACGATGAGGCGGCCGACACGCTGACCGACACCGAGTCGGGCACCGTCTACACGGCCGACGGCAAGGTCGGCGCGTTCGTCGCCTCCGACGGCACCCAGCTCGATCCCGGCTGGCGCGTCTTCGTCGGCTTCGACAACTACGCCAACATGTTCGCCCGCGGCGACCTGGCTGGCCCCTTCCTCAAGGCGCTGCTGTGGTCCTTCATCTTCGCGATCGGCTCGGTGCTGTCCACCTTCGCCCTCGGCCTGATCCTCGGCCTCGTCTTCGCGGACAAGCGCATCAAGGGCCGCAAGATCTACCAGTCCCTCATGATCCTGCCCTACGCCTTCCCGGCCTTCCTGGCCACCCTGGTGTGGAAGGGCATGCTCAACACGGACTTCGGCTTCATCAATAACGTCCTTCTCGGCGGAGCGAAAGTTCCGTGGCTGACGGACGGATTGCTGGCGAAGTTCTCGATCCTGGGCGTGAACCTGTGGCTGGGCTTCCCCTACATGTTCCTTGTCTGCCTGGGCGCCCTGCAGTCCTTGCCGGGCGACGTCGAAGAGGCCGCGAAGATCGACGGCGCCTCCGGCCTGCGCACCGTGTGGTCCATCAAGCTGCCCCTCGTGCTGCAGTCCACCGTCCCGCTGCTGATCGCCTCCTTCGCGTTCAACTTCAACAACTTCTCGCTCATCTACATGTTGACCGGCGGTGGCCCGAACTACCCGGGCTTGGATGTCGGCCAGACTGACATCCTGATCTCGATGGTCTACAAGATCGCGATCGAGTCGGGTTCCCCGAACTACGGCCTGGCCTCGGCCATGTCCATCGTCATCTTCATCGTCGTGGGCGTGATCGCGTGGCTCGGTTTCCGCCAGACGAAGACCCTTGAGGAGCTGTGATGAGTGCTGCAACAGTGAAGAAGAATCGCGAATCCACCCTCAAGGGTGGCCGCTGGTTGCAAGAGGTCGGCTGGCGCCACCTCGTCGGCGTCCTGATGATCATCTACTGCCTGGTCCCGCTGCTCTACGTCCTGTCGGTGTCCCTGAACCCCGGTGCGACGCTGACCGGCTCGAACAGCCTCTTCTCGAAAGTGTCCCTCGATAACTTCACGGCGCTGGGTTCGGGCAAGTATGCCGCCTACTGGTCGTGGGTTGTCAACTCCCTGATCGTGTCGACCACGACCGCGATTGGCACCGTCCTCATGGGCGCAGCAGCGGCCTACGCGTTTAGCCGCTTCCGGTTCAAGGGGCGCCGCGGCACCCTGACCGGCCTGCTGCTCGTTCAGATGTTCCCGCAGATGCTGGCCTTCGTGGCCCTGTACCTGCTCCTCCTGGGCATCCAGGACATCTTCCCGGTCATGGGCCTGAACTCCAAGCTCGGCCTGATCTGCGTCTACCTCGGTGGTGCGCTCGGCTCGAACACCTTCCTGCTCTACGGCTTCTTCAACTCGATCCCGCGCTCGCTGGACGAGGCAGCTATGATCGACGGCGCGACGCACGCCCAGACCTTCTGGACGATCATCATGCCGCTGGTTCGCCCGGTCCTGGCGGTCGTCGGTCTGCTGAGCTTCATCTCCTCGCTCGGTGACTTCGTGATCGCGAAGGTCGTCCTGCAGGATCAGAGTCAGTTCACGCTGGCGGTCGGCATGTACATGTGGGCAGCCGACGAGCGTACCGCCCCGTGGGGCATCTTCGCGGCGGGCGCCGTCCTCGCGGCCGTCCCGGTCATCCTGCTGTTCCAGTACCTGCAGAAGTACATCGTCTCCGGCCTGACCGCCGGCGGCGTCAAGGAGTGAGCGCTCCCGCGCTTAATCTCTGACCTGGCCCCGGCCTCGTCCCCAATCCCCGTGGGACGAGGCCGGGGTTGTTTGTGTGCGTGGGGCGGGTTGTGTGTAGGGCGGGTTGCGCGTGGGGCGGGTTGTGTGTAGGGCGGGCTGTGTGCGTGGGGCGGGTTGTGTGTAGGGCGGGCAGTGTGCGTGGGGCGGCCAGTTGACGTGCGGATGTGGATCCGGCGGGCGCGGGCGCGGGCGCGGGCGCGGGGGCGAGCGCGGGCGCGGACGTTGCGAGCGTTGCTGACGTTGCGGGCATTGCGGGCATTGCGAGCATGGTTCCCTCAACAATGTCGCACGTAATTTCCATGTAAACCTTTCAAACTTTAAAATGTAGTCGTTGGAATTGCAACGTTTGTGAGCGGTGTTGAAAACTGACCGGGGGAATTACGTGCGAGATTTGGGTAGGGGGTGCGGGCGCGGGCGTTGCGGGCGTTGCGGGCGGGGGCGCGGGCATTGCGGGCATGGTTCCCTCAACAATGTCGCACGTAATTCCCATGTAAACCTTTCAAACTTTAAAATATGGTTGTTGGAATTGCAACGTTTCTGGGCGGTGTCGAAAACTGACCGGGGGAATTACGTGCGAGATTTGGGTAGGGGCGCGGGCGCGGGCATTGCGGGCGTTGCGGGCGGGGGCGCGGGCATTGCGGGCATGGTTCCCCAACAATGTTGCACGTAATTTCCATGTAAACCTTTCAAACTTTAAAATGTAGTCGTTGGAATTGCAACGTTTGTGGGCGGTGTTGAAAACTGACCGGGGGGGAATTACGTGCGAGATTTGGGTGGGGGAGCGGATTTGTTGTTGTGGATGTGATCTAGGACTCGTTGTGAGAGCTTGACGGACTACCTGGTTCTATGGTTCATTAGTTATGTAATGAACCGCTGAACCGAGGAGGCTGCCCATGGCACCCACGTTCGTCTCGGGGATCCCGATCTACGTGCAGATCGCCGACGACATCCGCGCGCAGATCCTGCGCGGCGCCCTGCGCGCCGGGGACCAGCTCACCTCCACCACGGAGTACTCCGCCACCTACCGCATCAACCCCGCTACCGTCGGCAAGGCCTTTGCGATCCTCGTCGACGAGGGGCTCGTCGAAAAGCGGCGTGGCATCGGCATGTTCGTCGCCGAAGGCGCACAGCACGCGCTCGTGGCCGACGGGCTCGCCACCTACGTGGAGGAGACCCTGAACCCCGCCGTCGAAGCGGGCCTGGCCCTGGGCCTCGACATCGACGCCATCATCGACCACGTCCGCGCCTATGGCGCTGACACAACCGCCAAGGACAACTCATGATCACCCTCAACTCCATCACCCACACCTACCGAGGTGAGATAGTGCCGGCTTTGCTCGACGTCTCCCTCACCCTCGGGGAATCGACTGTCACGGCTCTGGTCGGCCCCAACGGCTCGGGCAAGACGACGCTCATGCAGATCCTCGGCGGCCTGCTGGCCCCCACCTCGGGGAGCGTTGCCATAGACGCCGCCCAGGCCAGCGCCGACGACCTGCTCACCGGCTCGATCATGGCCTCGTCCAGCCGAGACCTCGACGATGTCCCCGCAACTATCCTGATCCAATACGCCCGTCTGCGTCCCACCTGGGACGAGCGGCTTTTCGCTCACTACGCCCGGCGCTTCGGTCTGCCGGTCCGCAGCCGCAAGACTCTTGGAAAGCTCTCCACAGGCCAAGCGGCCGTTGTCACCGGCGCGATTGCCCTGGCATCGGGCGCGCCCATCACCCTCCTCGACGAGATCCAGGCACCCCTGGACGTACCCACGCGCTACGCCTTCTACGAGGAAATCCTCACCTGGCGGGGGAGGTCATGGAAGGAAAGCGCCCGCAGCGCCGCTTCCTCGTTTCCTCGCACATGGTCTCCGAACTCGAAAAGGTCGCCGAAGACGTCGTCGTTTTGAAGAAAGGCCTGCTCCTTGCTCATGAGAGCGTCGACGACTTCACCTGCCGAGTCTGTGCGCTGACCGGCCACGCCGCCGACGTCGAGCGCTTCCTTGCCGCCCACCCGGACCTCGCCGTCATCGCGAGCCGCGAGCTCGGCTCCACGCGAGAGATCGTCGTGGACCTGCGCGGCAGCGCCGTCGGCGACACCGAGCTCGCATCCCACTCTCTGACCGCTTCGCACTGTTCCTTCCAGGACGCCTTCGCCTACCTCATCCAGGAGAACGACCAATGAGCACCGCACCCACTGTTTCCTCTCAGCCCTCGATCTGGCGCCTCGGAATGGTCGACTGGCGATTCGCCTTCGGAGTGTACGCCTCGGTTATCGTCGGTCAATTTGCTATTAACTCCACGGTGAGCGCCATCATGTACGCGACTTCCGATGACTTCTCCCAGCACGTCGATCAGGCTGCCGTCAACGCCGCCTTCTCGACGGCCATCTACATCCTCATCGCGCAGATCATCACCACGACGACGGACCTGCGGGCAGCGTCTCTGAGCGGAGCGTCGCGCCGGACCCTGGCACTCTCGACCTACGTGCTAAGCGCTGTCGTTATCGCCATCGCCAGCGTGATCTGGTGGGTGCTCGCCCTGGCTCAGACACACATGTTCTTCCTGGGGAGCCTCGAGTATCCCCTCGGAGTGGACTCGTGGCTCATTGTGGTGGTCGCTTGGATCGCCTGCGACGGGGCCGGACGCCTGATCGGTGCGGCCTCGCGCCATGGTCGGGGCCCGTGGACGGTCGCCCTCGGCATTATCGTGGCGACTGTTCTGGGCCTGGCTGGCATAGCCGGTCCGGTCACCTGGCTGGTTCTCACGCTTGTTCACAAGTCCGGCTACCTTCCCCCGATGCACCCCGCCTTCTGGCTGCTCGGCCTGATCACTCTCGCAGTCACCGCTGCCGGATGGCGCCTGACCCTCACGGGCAGGATTCGCCGCCTCAACTGAACCTGTCGCTCGCCCGGGGAACATGACCCCTTGACCCTGCCCCGGCCTCGTTCCCTCCCGTAGGAGCGACGAGGCCGGGGCTGCTTTATGCATTCGGGCGTGTTGTGGTAGCTCCACGTGAGTGTCCAGGCGTTGCCAGTTGCTGTGGGGATGCTCGGGCGCTGATGGTTGCTGAGTGTGGCACGGTAGTTCTGTGCGCGCCCTACAATTTCGCATGCAATTCGATGATGGAATGTTCAATCATGTGCTGAAAATGGCGGAATTTCAACGATATGATTTCGCCGCATGAAATAGGTAAAGGGGAATTGCCTGCGACTTTGGGGTGCTGTGCTTGGTGAGCGTGGGTGGTGGCTGTCGGCGCTGTCGGCTCTGTCGGTGCTGGCATGCTTGCATGCGGATAGGTTCGAAGTTGGCGCGCTCGCACTCGCTGTAGCGGAGCCTGCCCCTCCTGATCCGGATAGGTTACGACGATGTGGATAGGTTATTGACATCTGGATAGGTTAATAACCTATCCGGATCTGCATAACCTATCCGGATCTGCATAACCTATCCGCGAGCGCGGTGGTGGAGAGAAACGCACAGCCCAGCCAGCACTCCAAGCCCGCACCTGTGGTGGGATCCATGAGCGAGCAAGGGTCCGGAGGCGCCCGAAACAGTAGTTATCGACTAGTATCGATGGCGACACGACAGCCAGTCGTGCCCCAAATACTCAAGGAGTGACAAGTGGCTAAGGGACCTTCCCGCCTCGACAACGTGATCAGCCTGGCCAAGCGCCGCGGCTTCGTCTTCCCCTGCGGTGACATCTACGGTGGCACCCGCTCCGCGTGGGACTACGGCCCGCTCGGCGTGGAACTGAAGGAAAACATCAAGCGCGCCTGGTGGAACGCCATGGTCCGCCGCCGCGCCGACGTCGTCGGCCTCGACTCCTCCGTCATCCTCCCGCGCGAAGTGTGGGTCGCCTCCGGCCATGTCAAGGCCTTCACCGACCCGCTCATCGAGTGCCTGAACTGCCACAAGCGCGCCCGCCAGGATCAGCTCATCGAAGAGCTCGCCGAAAAGAAGGGCGTCGAAGAGTCCTCCCTGAGCAACGCAGACATCGCCTGCCCGAACTGTGGCGTGCGCGGCCAGTGGACCGAGCCCCGCGCCTTCTCCGGCCTGCTCAAGACCTACCTGGGTCCCGTCGACGACGAGGCCGGCCTGCACTACCTGCGCCCCGAGACCGCCCAGGGTATCTTCATCAACTACGCGAACGTCATGAACGCCGCGCGCAAGAAGCCGCCGTTTGGCATCGGCCAGATCGGCAAGTCCTTCCGCAACGAAATTACGCCCGGCAACTTCATCTTCCGTACCCGCGAGTTCGAACAGATGGAACTCGAGTTCTTCTGCGAGCCCGGCACCGATGAGGAATGGCACCAGTACTGGATCGACTACCGCAAGGCCTGGTACGTTGACCTGGGCATCGACCCGGAAAACCTGCGCGAGTACGAGCACCCGCAGGAGAAGCTCTCGCACTACTCCAAGCGCACCGTCGACCTGGAATACCGCTTCGGCTTCCAGGGCAGCGAGTGGGGCGAGCTCGAAGGCATCGCCAACCGCACCGACTACGACCTGACCGTCCACTCCGAGGCCTCCGGCGCGAAGCTCGACTACTTCGACCCGAACACCAAGGAACGCTGGACCCCCTACGTCATCGAGCCCTCGGCGGGCCTGACCCGTTCCCTCATGGCCTTCCTCATCGAGGCCTACCACGAGGACGAGGCCCCCAACGCCAAGGGTGGCGTCGACAAGCGCGTCGTGCTCAAGCTGGACCCGCGCCTGGCCCCCGTCAAGGCCGCCGTCCTGCCCCTGTCCCGCAAGCCCGAACTGACCGGCCCCGCCCAGGAGCTGGCCGACGAGCTGCGCGGCATCTGGAACGTCGACTACGACGACGCCGGCGCCGTGGGACGGCGCTACCGTCGCCAGGATGAGATCGGCACGCCGTTCTGCATCACCTACGACTTCGACTCGATCGAGGATCACGCCGTCACCATCCGTGAGCGTGACACGATGGAGCAGGTGCGCATCCCGCTCGACAAGGTCAAGTCGTACCTGATCGAACGCCTGGGCTGCTGACTTGCAGATAGCCTCAACATCCGCAGCGGCCCCTCTTCGCGTGGGGCCGCTGCGCCTGTGGACACCCGTCGTCCTGGCCCCCATGGCCGGGGTGACGGACGTGCCCTTCCGACGCCTGTGCCGCATCATGGGCGAGTCGGGCCTGCCCGACCATCTGCGGCCCGTCGGCATCCCCTCCTGGGCAGCCGAGTCCGGGCAGGCGGCCACGGCCTCGTCCCCGAAGAACCCCGGTGAGACTGCTCCCGGCGAGACCATCACCGAACCGCGCCACGTCGCCATCCCGCGCGTGGATGCGCCCGCCGGCCTGTACGTCACCGAGATGGTGACCAGCCGCGCTCTCGTCGAGGAGAATGAGCGCACGCTGGAGATGGTGCGCCCCGACCCCGCCGAACGTGTGCGAAGCCTGCAGCTCTACGGCGTCAACCCCGCCGTCATGGCGAAGGCCGCGACGATGCTCGTCGAGCGCGACCTCACCGACCACATCGACCTGAACTTCGGGTGCCCCGTCCCCAAGGTGACGAAGAAGGGCGGGGGAGCGGCCCTGCCTTGGAAGCGCGACCTGTTCTCCGACCTCGTGGGTGCCGTCGTGCGCGCCTCTCACGAGGCCGGGGAGCGAGCGGGCCGCGAGATCCCCGTGACCGTCAAGATCCGCATCGGCATCGACTCTGAGCACGAGACCGCGACCGACGCGGCGCTGACTGCGCAAAAGCTCGGCGCCGCCGCGCTCACCCTGCACGCGCGCACCCAGAACCAGCACTACGCGGGAAACGCCCACTGGGACGAAATCGCACGCCTGAAGGACCTGCTCGACATCCCCGTCTTCGGCAACGGCGACGTCTTCGAGGCCGCCGACGCCCTGGCCATGCTCGAGCGCACCGGCTGCGACGGCATCAGCGTCGGGCGCGGCGCCCAGGGACGCCCCTGGATCTTCCGCGACATCGTCGCCGCCTACCACGGAGGGGCCATCCCGCCGGGCCCCAGCCTCGCCGAGGTCGTCTCCGTCATCGAGCGGCACGCCGCCTGGTGCGTCGTTGACCAGGGCGACGAGGGGCGCGCGCTGCGCGAGATGCGCAAGCACATCGGCTGGTACCTGCGCGGATTCGCCGTCGGCGGCCCCCAGCGCCACGCGCTGTCCATGGTCTCCACGCTCCAGGAGCTGCACGAGCGCCTCGCGGACCTCGACCTCGATCAGGAGTTCCCGCCCGCCGCACGCGGACCGCGCGGCCGAGCCGGCGGCGAAAAGACCCCCCACCTGCCCGACGGCTGGCTGGACCACCCCTACCTGACAGATGCGGAGCGCTCACGCCTGCACCTGGCTGAAATCGGCTACTAAAGCGAAGGAATCATGTCGTACCCATCGACGCCCGACCCCGACCCTGCCCCTAGCCTCGTCACCATCGGGCGAGCCGCCAAGAAAGCGACCCTCGGCGCGCGCACCCAGGTGATCGTCCCCGTTGGCGGAGATGCGCACTCCCTGAGCGAGCAGGTCGGCGCCCTGGCCTCCTGCTGCGCCGACATCGTCGAATGGCGAGCCGACACCTACCTGGCCTCCCTGGTGGGATCGCACTTCGTCGCCGCCAGCGAGGTCGCCGACGACCTGGTGCGCATGGCCCGCTACGTCGCGGACGCCTCGCCGCTGCCCGTCCTAGCCACCATCCGAACCTCCGTCGAGGGCGGCGAGGCCTTCCTGGACGACGAGGAGTACTGCGCCCTCGTGCGCGCCCTTGCGCCCCTCGTCGGCGGCGTCGACGTCGAGATTTCGCGCGACGGGGCGCCCGCCCTCATCGAGGACGCCCACGCGGCCGGATCCCTCGTCATCGGATCGTTCCACGACTTTGACGCGACCCCCAGTGACGACCAGCTGGCCGAGGTGCTGGCCGACATGAACTACGCGGGCGCCGACGTCCTCAAGTTCGCGTGCATGGCCACCAGCGCCACCGACGCAGCCCGCGTCATCGGCGCCCAGGCATGGGCGCGAGAGGCCTACGACCGTCCCGTCATCGGCATCGCCATGGGCCCCTCCGGAGCCCCCACGCGCCTGGTTGGATCCGCACTCGGCTGCGCGGCCACCTTCGCGACCCTTCCGGGGAACGAGGGCAGTGCGCCCGGCCAGTTCACCATCGAGCAGGTCCGAACGGTCCTCGACATCATCGAAGCCCAGCGCTAAGCGCCGTCCCGCCGAGTCCTGGGCGCCGTCCCGCCGAGCCCTGGGCACCGTCCCGCCGAGCTTTCCGTAACCATCGCAGCCCAACATGATGGTTCCTCGAAAATGTCGCACGTAATTTCCCCGGGTCAGTTTTCGACATGGCGCACAAACGTTGGAATTGCAATACCCCTATTTCAATGTATGAAAGGTTGACAGGGAAATTACGTGCGACATTGTTGGGGAACCGTGCGGTGTGGCCACACCCGGGCGGGCCGCCCAGCACCAACAAGCTAAGAAACAAGACAAACCTCACCACCTGGGACCCGCAGCAAGACAAACCACCTGGGACCCGCAGCAAGACAAACCACCTGGGACCCGCAGTGAGACGGCATGTTCTATACCCCTAAGTGTGCTTAGCGTCGGTTGAACACCCGGCGGATACACGTGTGGGGGCGGGCCTCGTGGCCCGCCCCCACAGCGTCAGCGAAACGCCGGGACGCTCACGCCTCCTTGGGCGCAACCGTCACGACGGTGTCGTCGATGCCGACAGCGCCGGGTGCGGCGGGGGTGATCGTGCCGAACTTCTTCTTGTTCGTCACGACCATCGGGGTGATGGTGTCGTAGCCAGCCTCGCGGATGACATCCCAGTCGACCTCAGCGAGCACGTCGCCGCGGCGCACGACGTCGCCCTTGGCGACGCGAGGCGTGAAGCCCTTGCCGTCCAGCTTGACGGTGTCCATGCCGATGTGGATGAGGACCTGGACGCCGGAGGCGGACTTGAGGCCGTAGGCGTGGCCGGTCGGGAAGGCAACCGTCACCTTGCCGTCGCAGGGGGCGACGACGACCGCGTGAGCGGCGGGGGAGACCGCAATGCCGGGGCCGAGCGCGCCGGCGGAGAAGGCCTCGTCGGCCACGTCCGAAAGCGCAACCAGCTCGCCCGCCATGGGGGCGGTCAGGGTCAGGTCAGCCTTGGCCTCGTCGCTGAACTCGGGAGCAGCGGGAGCAGCGGGGGCGGCGGCAGCCGGGGCAGCAGCGGCGGGGGCGGCGGAGACACCAGCATTGAGCGCAGCCTTCTTCTCGCGTGCCTCAGCCTTCTGCTCCTTCGTGCGGTAGTCGAACAGCACGACCATCAGGAACGCGGTGATGAACGCGGCGGCAATACCCAGGCCGTAGACGGCCGTGGGGGTGAAGACGGGGATCGTCAGCAGCGAGGTGAATACGAAGGTGTTCGTGGTGACGCCGTTACCGATACCGATGACCAGACCGCCGACGACACAGCCGGTGAGCATGAGCGGGTAGATGCGCTTGAAACGCAGGTGGATACCGTACAGGGACGGCTCCGAAATACCGCCGAAGAGACCGGCGGCGAGGGCACCGGACGCGGTCTGGCGCATATCGGTGTCGCGGTCGCGGATCGACAGGAAGAGCACGCCGGCGGTGGCGCCGAAGCAGGCGAAGTTCCACGCGCCCATGGGGCCCTGGATGAAGTCCGAGCCGGTCGAGGCGATGTTGGCCAGCTGCAGGGCGTTGAGGGGCCAGTGCAGGCCGAGCGGCACCAGGAAGGGGTAGATGATCGGGATGATGATCGCGAAGAGGATGGGGGCGTGGCCGTTGAGCCATGCCAGGCCGCCACCCAGGCCGTTGCCGATCCAGATCGACAGGGGGCCGATCAGGAAGGCGGTCAGCGGCATGATGATGATGAAGGAGATGAAGGGGACGAACACCATCTGGACGTTTGCGGGAATAATCCGCTTCAGGCCCTTGTAGACCAGAGCCAGGATCGGGACCATCAGCAGCGGCACGAACACCTGGCCGCCGTAGTCGGCCAGCTGCAGGGGTAGAGAGCCGACATGGGTGACGCACTGCTCGGAGCCGAGCGCGGTGGTCGTACAGGTCGTCTCAGCGAACGAGGAAGCGTTGCTCAGGCCCATGAAGTTGGGGGTAAGCAGTGACAGGATGACGGCTGTGCCGACCCACGGGTCGATGTCCAGCTTCTTGGACGCGTTGTAGGCGACCATGGCGGGCAGGAAGTAGAAGACAGCGCGCCACATGGAGTTCACGTAGCCCAGCCACGCGGGGATCGTTTCCGCGTGCGTATCGACAACGCCACGAGCCTCGAGGACCGCGAGGAACGCCAGGATCAGGGATGCGCCGAGGAGGACCGGCAGGAGGGGGCGGAACGAGTCAGACAGGTACTCGAAGAACGCGTCGACGAGAGCGTTCTTGCCGCGCGCCTTCGCGCGGGCGGCGGCCTTCACATCGTCGTTGGAGGCGGCAGCGGCGCCACCGGCCATCGACGGCAGGTTGTTGATCTCGTTGAAGACGGACTGAACGGCACCGCCGATAACGATCTGGTAGCGATCACCCGACTGCGGGACGGCGCCGAGAACGCCGTCGATGGCCTCGACCGTGTCCTTGTCGACGACGGAGGCGTCGCGCAGCTCAAAGCGGAGGCGCGTGGCGCAGTGGGTAAAGTGAGTGATGTTGCCGGGGCCACCGACCGCATCGAGGATTTCCTGTGCCGTGTTGGACACGGGGGACTCCTTCCATGGATGAGATTCGACGCTGAATGCGACTCTTGACAATTAGCATGTTTGAACAAATGAGGAAAGATCCGCCGGGGTATCTCACAGTAACAATTTGGTAAATTTTCGACATCTGCTGCAACGAGGTCGCGGCAGGTGAGCAAAAACGCTGAACGGGTGTTTCTTTTCAATGCCTTTTATTCCAGATCAAAACCCATTGGGGCCTTCTCGTAATCTTCTCATCCCCTTCTTTCTTTGACCGGACATTCTTGGTGTCAGAGATTTATGAGGAAGAGGTGGCCTCATCGTGATGAGGCCACCGTCCGTGCGGTTCTATCGCTCATACGCCTCGGGCCACGCGGGGCTTGCCGAGCACCGATCACGGACGAGGCCGTGGCGCGCTCGCGGGTTCGGCGTCCCGACTGAGGTGGGTGGGGCGCGTAAAATGGGCCCGTGAACGAGTTTTCTCTGGCAATTCCCGGTGTTGACGGCGGTGACGCGAAGGCCCCGTACAGCCCGGCCGATTCTGAGCGCTGGGTGCCCGAGGACCACAAGTCTTCGGCGCGCACCGAGTTTGAGCGCGACCGTGCGCGGATCCTGCACTCCTCAGCGCTGCGTCGCCTCGGCGAAAAGACGCAGGTGCTGGGCCCGATTTCGGACGATTTCGTGCGCACGCGCCTGACCCACTCCCTGGAGGTCGCCCAGGTGGGCCGCGAGCTCGGCAAGGAACTGGGGGCCGACCCGGACGTCGTGGATGCGGCGTGCCTGTCTCACGACCTCGGGCACCCGCCTTTCGGGCACAACGGCGAGCGCGCCCTGGATGCGGCGGCCGCCTCGATCGGCGGGTTCGAGGGCAACGCCCAGACCCTGCGTGTCGTGACGCGCCTAGAACCCAAGGTGATCGGCGCGGGAGGCGTGCCCGCGGGCCTGAACCTGACGCGCGCGACCCTGGACGCGATCTGCAAGTATCCGTGGGTGAAGTCTGGCGGGCCGGACCTGGCCAAGTCGACGCGCAAGTTTTCGGTCTACCCGGACGATGCGCCCGTGTTCGCGTGGATGCGCCAAGGGGCCCCGGCCGGGCGGCGCTGCCTGGAAGCCCAGATCATGGACTGTCGGACGACATCGCCTACTCGGTGCACGACATGGAGGATGCGGTCGCCACGCGCAAGCTTGACCCCGCCGACCTCTTCGACGACGCGCACTGCGCGGCGGTCGTGGCCTCGACCCTGGACTGGTACGGGCCCGCGGTGGCGCGCTCGGACCTGGAGGACGCGCTCGAACGCATCGTCTCCATGCCCGTGTGGCTGCGTTCCTTCGACGGCTCCTACGTCTCGCTCGCCCACCTCAAGGACGCGACGAGCGAGCTGATCGGACGCTTCTGTTCGGCGACCGTGGCCGCCACGCGTGAGACTTTTGGCACCGAGCCGCTGGGCCGCTACCGCGCGGACCTGGTGGTGCCGCGGCAGGTGCGCGCCGAGATCCAGATCCTCAAGGGCATGGCCGTCCACTACGTCATGAGCCCGCGCGAGACCGAGCCCGTCTACTACCAGCAGCGCACGCTCTTGGCCGACCTGGTTGACGCCCTGTACGAGGCCGGGGCTGACGCTCTCGAACCGGTGTTCGCCGCGCAGTGGCGGGCAGCATCGGACGACGGGGTGCGCCTGCGCGCTGTCATCGATCAGGTTGCCGCCCTCACCGACGTGTCGGCCTCCGCCTGGCACGCCCGCTGGTGCGGGATGCTCTCTCTCTTCGCAGCTCTGAGCGTGATCGGACGCAGACGTGGGCGGGCGTCGGTAGACTGAGATCATGGCGGGTCTGATTCGCAAGGACGATATCGAAGCGGTACGTAACGCAGTGAAGATCGACGAGATCATCGGCGAACACGTAGCGCTGCGACCCGCGGGCATTGGCTCCCTCAAGGGGCTGTGTCCCTTCCACGATGAGCGTACCCCCTCCTTCAACGTGCGCCCCCACCTGGGCATGTTCCACTGCTTTGGATGCGGCGAGAGCGGCGACGTCATTTCCTTCGTGCAAAAGATCGACCACCTGCCCTTCACCGAGGCCGTGGAGATGCTGGCGGCGAAGGCCGGGATCACCCTCCACTACGAGGAGGGCGGCACCCGCGTGCGCACGGAGGAGCCGGGCAAACGCCAGCGCCTCCTGGACGCCCACCGCGTCGCCGAGGAGTTCTACCGCAAACAGCTGGGGAGCAAGGAGGCCCACAAGGGCCGCAAGTTCCTGGCGGAGCGCGGATTCAACCAGGCGATGTGCGAGCATTTCGGGGTCGGCTACGCCCCGGCCTCGTGGGACGCCCTCACCCACCACCTGCGCTCCAAGGGCTTCACCGACCAGGAGATCCAGATTGCGGGCCTGGGGTCGAAGGGCAACCGCGGCATCTACGACCGCTTCCGTGGCCGCCTCGTGTGGCCGATCCGCGACATCACGGGGGCGACGGTGGGCTTTGGCGCCCGCCGCCTGGACGATAACGATAAGGAATCGCCCAAGTACCTGAACACCCCCGAGACCCCGATCTATAAGAAGTCTCAGCTCCTGTACGGCTTGGACCTGGCGAAAAAGTCGATTGCGACCGGGCACAAGGTCGTCATCGTCGAGGGCTACACGGACGTCATGGCCGCCCACGTCGCCGGCGTGACGAACGCCGTGGCCACGTGCGGCACCGCCTTCGGGTCCGAGCACGTGCGCATCATTCGGCGCCTGCTCGGCGACCACGCGGATCCCGCCGCCGGCGTCGTGCTTTCCAGCGGGCGCGCGCATGGCTCGGAAGTCATCTTCACCTTTGATGGCGATAGCGCCGGGCAAAAGGCGGCGTTGCGCGCCTACGGCGAGGATCAGAACTTCGCGGCGCAGACCTTCGTGGCCGTGGCCCCCGGCGGGCAGGATCCCTGCGACCTGCGCCTGTCCCAGGGCGACCAGGCGATCGTCGACCTGGTGAACTCGCGCATTCCCCTTTTTGAGTTCGCGATTCGGTCGGTCTTGTCCCAGATGGACCTGCGCAGCGCCGAGGGGCGCGTGCAGGGCTTGCGAGCCTCGGCGGGCATCGTTGCGCACATCAAGGACCTGGCGCTGCGCGCCGAGTACACGCGCCAGCTTGCCGGATGGCTGGGCATGGACATGCGCACGGTCGAGCAGGCGATCCGGGCGGCGGGCCGCGTCGAGGTCATCGCCCCCGAGCCGCGCCCCGGCGAGATCGAGATGGCCGGCGCCGGGCGCCCCGCCCCCACTCAGGCGCGGCGCGGGCCGGAGGATCCGGTCACCCGCGTCGAGCGCCAGGCCCTCGAGGCCGTCTTGCAGCACCCGCTCTACGTCGTCGGCTCCGGGTTCGAGGAGCTTGACGGCCAATCCTTCACTGTGCCCACGCATCGCGCCGTCCACGACGCGATCCGCGCGGCCGGTGGCCTGGATGCTTTCACGCAGATGATGCGCCAGGCCGAGGCCCACTTCGGCCCCGGCGACAACGCGACGCTGGCGGCGTCGCGCCACTTCGTCCAGGTCGTCCTCGACGCGGCGGGTGAGTTTATCGGCCCTGCCGTCACCGAGCTGGCGGTCAACCCCCTGCCCGTCGCGGGCGAAGCCGACGTGCGCTCCTACTGCCGCGGCGTCGTCGCCGCGATGGTCCGTATGGATCTGACGAGACAGTTAGGTGAAGCACGTGCGGCCCTGTCGCGCATGAATGAGGAGGATCCGCAGTACTCTGAGGTTTTCCGATCGCTCATGCGATTGGAACAACGCCGGCAAAACTACACCGAAAGGGATTAATACACCATGGCAGAAGTGGAGAGCTTCACTCTGGACCACACAGCCGTGAAGGCGCCCTACGTGCGCCTCATCAACGTGGAGGCCGGCCCGAAGGGCGACCAGATCTCGAATTTCGACGTGCGCTTCCTCCAGCCCAACAGCGGCGAAATCCCGACCTCCGGTCTGCACACGATCGAGCACCTGCTCGCCTCTTTGCTGCGCGACCGCATCGACGGCGTTATCGACTGCTCGCCGTTCGGCTGCCGCACGGGCTTCCACCTCATCATGTGGGGGGACCCCCACCGTCAAGGAGGTGACCGCGGCTATCGCCTCGTCGCTGCACGCCATCGCCGAGGAAGTGACCTGGGAGGACGTTCCGGGAACGGACGTCTACTCCTGCGGCAACTACCGCGATCACTCGCTGTTCAGCGCGCGCGAGTGGGCGCGGACGATCCTCGAGCAGGGTCTGTCCGTCGACCCCTTCGAGCGCGTCTTCATCGTTCACTGATCGAGACACACAATAGTCCGGGGCCCAGCCGAAAGGTGGGCCCCGGACTCATCTGTGCGGGGGCGTTGCGTCAGGGGCGAGCGCACACCCGCCACGGCCTCGCCTCTTAGTCCAAGCCGACCGCGTCGCGCACGCTGGCCTCGAGGGCGTCGGCCTGGCGCTGAGCGGCCGCGTCGAGTGGGCCGTCGGCCGTCAGGATGGAGAACAGGCCGTCTGGTCCCCGGCGTACCCACGCCGTGATCGTCGTTCCGGCGTCGGTGTCCGCCTGGGCGAACATGACGATGGAGCGGTTGACGTACTCGCTGACCTGGCGCATGAACTCGTCCGGGTCCCCCTGGCTGCGCCCAGCCAAGGCCGCGCGGGCCGGATCCACCCACTCCAGGGCGAAGAGCGACCCCTCGGCCTCCCAGCGGGCCCGCGCCACGTCATACCAGGGGAACACCTCGGGGGGTGTGCTCCCCGTCCGTCGACGAGGCTTCGGCACCGAAGACGTACAGGCCCGACTTTGCGGCCGCCATCCAACGCCCGTCCTCCAGCTTCAGGCCGGGGGAGCGGCGCTCGCGGGTGGGCAGGGCGGAGGAAAGAGAGTCAGGCAGAGTCGTCATGCGTCGATCGTATCCTTTCGGCAGAAATCCTGCGCACAGGCCTATTCCGTACGTGAAAGCGTACGTTATGATGGGAGTGGAAAGGGACAATCATGACTGCTGTGAGTGCTACCGCGGCCCGCTCAGACCTGTACCGGCTCATCGACACCGTGAACGAGGACTCGACACCCATCACGATCACCGGCCGTCGTGGAAACGCCGTTCTCATCGGCGAGGCAGACTGGTCCGCCATTCAGGAAACCTTGTATCTGCAGGGGATTCCCGGAATGTCGGATAGCCTGAAGGAAGCCGCTCGCGAAGACCTCGACGACGCCCTTGATGACGTGGAGTGGTAGCGGTGTGGCGGGTCGTTTTCTCCACGCAGGCCGCCAAAGATACGAAGAAGCTCTCCGCCAGTGGACTCAAGGCGAAAGCTCAGAGCCTCATCGATGTTCTGACTGAGGATCCGTTTGCGACGCCTCCCCGCTACGAGCGCCTCGTCGGGGATCTCGCAGGTATGTATTCCCGCAGGATCAACATTCAGCGCAGGCTGTCTACGAGGTCTTCGAAGAGGAACGCATCGTCCGCGTCCTGCGCATGTGGACCCACTACGAGTGAGGCGTCCTGTGGGTGAGAACGTCCACAGGGGGCCTGGGAGTGGGTCACATGCCGAAACCAATCGGCCACAATGCGGACGGCGGGCATATTCTGGCTTCATATTTGTGAAAAACCACGACAGGAGACCTCATGGCATCGACGCAGCACACCCCCACGGAACTTGAGGCTGCCGGCGATCTGGTACTTCCCGCCGCCGACGAGCTGGCCGGTCGTTTTCCCCTGACCCCCAATGCTCACCCGGCGACGCCGGAGGAGTACAACGAGATCATGTCGACCCTGGCCTTCGGCAAGAAGTTCACGGATCACATGGCCCACATGCGCTGGACGCGCGAGGGTGGCTGGGAGGATCGCGAGGTCGTTCCCTACGGCCCGCTCGAACTGACCCCCGGCGCCTCCGTCTTCCACTACTGCCAGTCCGTGTTCGAGGGCATCAAGGCCTATAAGCGCGAGGACGGCTCCGTGTGGACCTTCCGCCCCGGCTACAACGCCGCGCGCCTGAATCACTCGGCCCGCCGCCTCGCTCTGCCCGAGCTGAGCCGCGAGGACTTCGTGGCCTCCCTCGTGGACTACGTGCGCGCTGATGTCAAGTGGGTTCCCGAGGTCGATGGCTCGTCCCTCTACCTGCGTCCCTTCATGTTCGCCTCCGAGGAGTTCGTGGGCGTCCACCCCGCGGGCGTCGTCGACTACTATGTCATCGGCTCGCCCTCTGGCCCCTACTTCAAGGGCGGGCTGTCGGGCGTGGCCATCTGGGTGGAGCGCGAGTACCACCGCGCCGGCCCCGGCGGCACCGGCAGTGCCAAGGCGGGCGGCAACTACGCGGCCTCCCTGCTGCCCCAGATCCAGGCCGAGGCCAAGGGCTTCTCCCAGGTCTGCTTCCTGGACACCTACGAGGGCAAGTACCTCGAGGAGCTGGGCGGCATGAACATGTTCGTCGTCATGGCCGACGGAACGATCCGCACCCCCGAGCTCACCGGCGTCATCCTCGAGGGTGGCACGCGCAGCGCGATCCTGCGTCTTCTGCGCGACGAGGGCGTGGATGTGCGCGAGGAGAAGATCGCCCTGTCGGAGGTCGTGGACGGCATCCGCTCGGGCGCGGTCGCCGAGGTCTTCGCGTGCGGCACGGCCGCCGTGGTCACCCCGATCACGCGACTGGGTGGCGACGACTTCGATGTGGAGATCGAGGTGGGGGACAAGACCCGCGAGATCCACAAGCGTCTTACCGACATCCAGTGGGGCCGCGCCGAGGATCCTACGGCTGGACGTACCGCCTGGCCTGAGCGTTTGTCACTCATCCCAGCCACGGCCTCGTCGATTGCCACGAGGCCGTGGTTTCTTGTGTGCGTATCACCTACCGAAGTGTCGCCTTAGTGACAGTAGTGTCAGAACCAAAGTAAGGGTATCCTTCTCTATATACTCGTGTGTGTCGTGTTGATAGGAGAACCATGAAACGCGCGATAGTTGTCCTCTGCTCGTGGGCGTCTGCTCTGTGTCTGGCGCTCGCCTATCTGGCGATCGGCTGGGGCATTGACGAAATTGTCGGTGGACATTCGTGGTCGACGTGGTGGCTCGCACTGGCCGGCGCCCTCGCTTCCGGCTTCTTCGCGTGGGCGGTGAGCGCGCTCGGCGCGACGGTGATGAAGCAGCTGGAACCGAGCCTGCGCCATTCGATGATCCGCCAGGTCTTCGCCCTGGGCCCGTCGCAGCGCACGAACGAGCGCGCGGGCCGCATCGTCAACTCGGCGACCGACGGCGTTGAGCGCGTGGCCGCCTACAAGGGCACCTTCCTGGCCCCCATGATCGCCTCGCTGACCACGCCGATCCTGGCTGTCGTCTTCGTCGCTCTGGTTCTCGACCCGGTCGCCGCAGGCTTTCTGGCCATCGCGATCCCGTTGGTTCCCATCTGCGTCATGGGCTTCCGTAAGGCCTTCAAGCCCGTCTCTTCCCGCTACCGTCACGCCTCGCGTCAGCTGGCCGCAAAGGAGCTCGACGCCATCCAGGGCCTGGGCGACCTGGCCCTCATGAACGCGGGCAAGGACATGGGTAAGCGCCTCGCTGAGGCAGCCGAAGAGGTGCGCTCGAAGGTGATGAGCTACCTGGCCGGCAACCAGCTGATCCTCCTCGTCATCGACTCCGTTTTCTCCCTGGGTATGATCACCGGAGCGATTGCGCTGGCCCTCATCCGCTACCAGCAGGGGGCGCTGTCCGTCGGCGGCGCGCTCTCCCTCGTGCTTCTCTCCTCGATCATGCTCGACCCGCTGGATCGCATCGGCCAGTTCTTCTACATCGGCATGGGCGGCATGGCGGCCAACAAGGAGATCAAGAAGTTCAACGCGCAGGTCCCGCCCGTGCTCGACGCGCCGGACGTCAAGGCCCCTGCCCTGCCGCCCGCTCCCGGCCAGATCCGTCTGTCGGACGTCTCTTTCGCCTACACCCAGGGCGTGCCGGTGCTCGCGGGCGCCGACTTGACGCTCGCCCCCGGCGAGCACGTCGCCCTGGCCGGGCCCTCCGGCGCCGGAAAGTCCACGATCTCCGCGCTGTTGCAGGGCTACCTGCGTCCCCGGTCGGGGCAGGTGAGCCTGAACGGCGTCGACCTGGCGACCGCGCCCCTGTCTTGGGTGCGCGCCCAGAGCGCCGTCGTCGAGCAGACCACCTATCTTTTCTCCGGCACGCTGCGTGAGAACCTGCTCCTGGCGTCCCCCACCGCCACGGACGATCAGCTCATCGAGGCCCTGCGCGCCGCGCACTTGGGTGAGTTCCTCGACACGCTGCCCGGCGGGCTGGACGCACGCGTGGGTGCCCGCGGCCTGGCCGTGTCCGGTGGCGAGGCCCAGCGCATCGCCATCGCCCGAGCGTTCCTGAAGAACGCGTCGATCATGATCCTGGACGAGCCGACCGCACACGTGGACCTGGCCTCCGAGCGCGAGATCCTCGCCTCCCTGGAGACGGTGTGCGCCGGGCGCACCACCCTGACGATCTCTCACCGAGACGCCACGATCAAGGGCGCCGACCGCGTCGCGACGCTCACGGAAGGAACGATCCGATGACCCGCAGGCAACTCTCCCTCCGACTCCTGTCGATCACGCGCCGGGTGCTGCCGCCCCTGGCCGCCTCCATCGCCGCGCGCATCGTCTTCCTGATGATCGGCATCGGCCTGTTCGCCCTGGGCGGCTGGGCCGTCGCAGCCCTGGCGTCGGGCGGAAGCGCGTGGGGCATCCCCCTCGTCATCGGCGTCGCCGTTGGCCTGAGCATTTTCAAGGGTCTGGCGCGCTACCTTGAGCAGTTCGCCGGTCACTTCGTGGCCTTCCACTCCCTGGCGATGCTGCGCAACTACTTCTACGACCAGCTCGAGCCCCAGGCTCCCGCGGGCACGGATCGCCTGGATTCGGGCGACATCATGAACCGCGTGACCAAAGACATCGACCGCGTCGAGGTCTTTTTCGCCCACACACTGGCCCCCGTCACGACGGCGATCATCGTCCCGATCCTGACCCTGGCGTGGATGGGGACCTCGGTGTCGTGGACCCTCGCCGCCGTCCTGTTCCCCTTCCTGCTGGTCGTCGGCGCCGTCATCCCCTTCCTGGGGGCGGGATCGACCGCCCGCGCGGCCCGTGAGCTGCGCGAGGCCCGCGGAGCGATCGCAGCCCACGTGACCGACTCCGTGCAGGGCGTGCGCGAGGTCCTCGCTTTCGGCGCTCAGGAGCGCCGCGAGGCCGAGATGAGCGCGATCGAGGAGCGCATCGACTCTGGCCTGGGCGTCCAGGGTCGCTGGATTGCCCTGCGCCGAGGCCTCAACCAGGCCGCTGTTGCCGCGGGCGTCGTCACCGTCGCTTTTGTTGCAGGCTCCGAGTACCTCGCCGGGGCGCTGACCCTGCCCCAGGCGGGCATGGCCATCGGCATCGCGATGGGTTCCTTCGGCCCGGTCCTGGCGGTCGAAGAGTTCGCCGCCGACCTGGACCAGGCCTTCGCATCGGCAGCCCGCGTCTTCGCGATCACCGACCGTGCGCCGGTCGTGGCTGACCCCGCCAATCCGGTGGCGCTGACCCCGGGCGACATCGAGGTCACCGACGTCACCTTCGCCTACCCCCTCGAGGACACCGGGATACAGGCCCCGACCGTCCTGGACGGCGTGAGCATCCACATCCCCGCGGGCAAGCGCACCGCGATCGTGGGCGCCTCCGGTTCGGGCAAGTCGACCCTGGCCGCGCTCCTGACCCGTACCTGGGACCCTGCCTCGGGCACGGTCACCATCGGCGGCACCAACGTCGCCGAGGTCTCCCTGACCGACCTGCGCTCCACGGTGGCCTACGCGCCCCAGCGCCCCTACCTGTTCAACGACACGCTGCGCGCCAACCTGGTCCTGGCGGCCCCCGGCGCCAGCGACGAGGACCTCACGCGCGCCCTGGCCGCCGTCGACCTCACCGACTGGCTGGCCAGCGAGAAGGACGGCCTGGACACCGTCGTCGGCGACATGGGCGAGCGCCTCTCCGGCGGCCAGCGCCAGCGCCTGGCCCTGGCGCGTGCTCTCCTGCGAGATGCTCCCATCTACATCCTCGACGAGGCCACCAGCCAGGTCGACCCGGCTACCGAGGCGCGCGTGCGCGCCGGCATCGCCCGCGTCGCCGGCGACGCCACGATCGTCGAAATCGCCCACCGCATCAGCGCCGTGCGCGACGCCGACCTGATCATCGTCATGGACGCTGGCCGAGTCGTCGAGACCGGCACGTACGCCGAGCTGCACGCCCGAGGCGGCGCGCTCGCCGCACTCGAGGCGCGCGAAACCAACGCCCAGCCCAGCGCCTGACAACACGCAACGGACGCGGGGGAGGAGGCCCAGGCCTCGTCCCCCGCGTCTTTGTGTGCCCGGTCGCGATAGGATGCGACCTATGGAAAAACTGATCGGCTGGACAAAAGCTGACGCGTGGGGTTCCACGAACGCGATCCCTGAGTTCCTGGGCGCTGCCGCCGGGGACGATCCCGTGTCTGAGGTGTGGTTCGGCACCCACCCGGATGGCCCGACGCTGCTGACGAGCGGGGACACGCTCGCGGAGCACATCGCGGCGGACCCAAAGCGCGCGCTGGGCGGCGGCCTGCTCTACGCCTTCGGCTCGACGCTGCCGTACCTGGCGAAAATCATCGCGCCCGCCCAGACCCTGTCCCTGCAGGTGCATCCGACGAAGGAGATTGCCCGCGAGGGCTACCTGCGCGAGGAGGTCCTGGGGATTGAGCGTACGGATCCTCGACGCGTCTACCGGGACATGAACCATAAGCCGGAGATGATCTACGCGCTCACGGAGTTCAGCGCGCTCGTGGGCTTTCGCGTGCCGCGCAAGGCGCGCGAGCTGCTCGTGGGCCTGCAGGGTGAGCTGGCCGAGCGCCTGCGGCATCGCCTGAAGCTCTCGACGGTACGCGGTGGCCTGCGTTCGCTGGCGACCTGGCTCCTCGATGAGGATTCCCCGGCGACCCCCGAGCGCATCGAAGAGTTCGTGGAGTCGTGCCGCTCCCGCCTGGCGTCGGGGAATTCCCCCCTCGCCGCGCACCGACACGCTCGTGAGCGTCCTGGGCGAGAAGCATCCCGGGGATCCCGGCATCATCGTCGCCTTCCTCATGAATCCGGTGTCGCTGCGTCCCGGTGAGGCCGTCTACATCCCGCCGCGCCAGATTCACGCCTACCAGTCGGGCCTGGGCATCGAGGTCATGGCCTCCTCCGACAACGTCGTGCGCGCGGGCCTGACTCGCAAGTACGTGGATTCCGCCCAGCTCGTCGAAATCACCGAGTTCTCAGCGCTGCCGCCCGTGCGCGTGGCCCCCGAGCATCCTTCCTCCACGACGGACCGCTTCCTGGCGCCCGCCCAGGAGTTTGAACTCTCCGTGACGACGCTGGCTCCCGGCAAGCACACGTCCCGCGTCGACGAGGTCGCCGTGCCCGGGGAGGGGCCGCGTATTATCATCGCGACCTCCGGGTCCATCACCCTGCACGTGAGCGAGGAGCAGGGCGGGGACAGCGTGGAACTGAGCCGCGGCCAGGCCGTATTCATCTCGGCGGCCGAGCGCCGCGTGTGGGCGTACGGAACGGGCTCGTTCGTGCAGGTTGCGGCCCCCTGACCGCCTGACGCGGGGAGTATCGACGAGGCCGTGGCGGGCTTCGTTGTCAAGCTGTCCCACGTGGTGGTCTTGGTTCCTGAAAAAGCTACTTGGCTCGCCGAGTTTTGCCCTAAACTAGATGCAGGGCCTCAACTCCGCTCGCTGCGATGAGGTCCGATTGTCAATCGCAGTGCGGGCACCGCGTGGGGGTGCCCGCACTGCGATTCTGTGTGTGCCTTAGAAGACGCCGGAAACCCAGTCGGCCAGGGTCTTGCAGGTGGATGCCAGCTCGCCCTCATGGGCGTCGTAGCCGGCGACGATGTCCTCGGTGTCGACGTCCTCGTTGTTGACTGCCCACACGGTCGCGGTCTCGCGCGTGACCTCCGGGTGGAATTGGACGCCCAGGGCGGTGCCGTAGGAGAAGATCTGCGTATATTTGTCCGAGCGCGCCCACTCGCGCGCGCCGTGGGGGAGTTCCACGATGGCGTCGCCATGGTCGGCGAACACCGTGTGGGTTGAGGCCAGGGCCATGCGCAGGGGGACGGCTCCGCCGCCGCCCGCCTGGTCGTTCGTGCCCCAGGCCAGGGAGATGACGCCGTATTCGGGGCCCGCCGGGTCTGCAACACTGACGCGCCCGCCGAAGGTCGCGGCGATCAGCTGGGCGCCCAGGCAAATGCCGAGCACCCGGATGCGTGCGGCGACGCAGCGGCGCACGAGCTCACGTTCGGCTTCCAGCCACGGGCACGCCTCGTCGTCGTAGGCGTTGGCCCGGCCACCCAGCAGGATGAGGGCGCCCGGCAGGGGAGCGGCCGCCAGGTCCTGGAGGCGCTGCGGGTCCTCCCAGGCGCGCACCACCTCGTGACCGCCGAGGAAGGCGGACAACTGACCCACCGGAACGATCGGGTCGTTTTGAATCACGAGGACGCTCATACACCAATTGTAGTCGCGATCACGCGCTGATACCTACCGGCCCTTGAAGAAAGTGAACAGCTGGCGCTCGCGGATTATCAGGGAGGCAATCACGACCCCGATGAGAGTCCACGACGCGGCACAGACACCCTCGGTAGCGACCAAACGCATGAGATCGGAGCGATCCCCGGGCGCCGCTCCGCTCAGGATCGTGAGGCATATGCCGGACGTGAGGATGCATGCGCCGCCCACCCACGCCACGGCCTCGAACAGTTGGAGGACCGTCGTATCCGATCTGCGGAGCCCAGCGTGCAGCGCCGAGGCGATCTCGAGGCGACGCCACCACGTAGCGGCAGCCCCGGTGGCGGCGCCGATGGCGCTCGCGGCGATCCACGCCCACCAGGTCGGCCTCTGCCGCAGTCGCCCCGCCGCGTCGAAGGTCGTCCCGCGCGTAGGGTTCATGGCCAGGACCTGGGCGTTCTGGTCGTCACTTCCAACGAGGGCTGAGCGCACCAGGGCATCGACGTCGTCGCTGTGCGGCCAGGATTCGTACCAGCACTCATCGAAGGTCCCCGTCGCGGGTACGGGGGCAAGAGCCGCGTAGGCGTAGCCGGGACGGCGCCCGTCGTTTTCGTCCCACGGGTAGGTGCCCGCGACCTCGGCCTGCCTGTGTGCGAGGGGAAGAAGGGTTCCTTGAGGGGTGCCGAGGTCCTCGGCTACCTGCTCAGGGAGCAGAATTCCCGTCGGATTGGCCGTTGTTGTCCCCAGGAGAGAGACGGTTCCAGGCGTGACCTCGTACAGGGGCAGCGACGAGGCCGGAAGGGCGAGCGGGGACAAGCCGGATTCGACCGAGCGAACGGCTCCTGCGCGCACCCCGGGGATTCGCGACAGCGCATCGCAGGCGGCCCCGTCGATGCTGCCTTGCGCTTGGAGGACTCGCACCGATCCCAGATGGGCACGAAAAGAGGCCGCCTCAACGCTGAGGGAACGAAGCGAGAACGCATCGGCGCAGATCGCGCCTCCGACCAGGGCGGTGGCCAGAACAGTCAGAATCCCGACGCGGGCCGTCCCGCTCAGGCAGTCCCTCCACGCTTCGGACAGGAGTGCGCGCCACGAGAGTGTGCTCATTGCTAGCCCTCCTCATCCTGGAAACGGGCGAGGTCAATGACGGCGTCGCACTGCGCGCGAATCGACGGATCGTGCGTCGCGATCACGACGCTCACCCCGTCCTCGCGCAGCGAGCCGAGCGTGGAGGCGATATCGCGCGCCGTGGACTGATCAAGCTGCGCGGTCGGTTCATCCACGAGGAGTAGGGTGGGGGCGCACGCGAGCCCGCGCGCGAGGAGCACACGCTGAGCCTCGCCGCCCGACAGATCACGAAAAGAGCGCTCCGCGAGATGCGCCAGGTTGAAGGCATCAAGGAGCCGGTTCGCCTCGACATCGGCCTGCGCCCGGCTCATGCCGCGGGCCAGCAGGGGCAGCGCCACGTGGTCAATCGCGCTGCGTGCGCGAACGCCGAATGGGTTCTGGAAGACCCACGCAATGCGGGGGTTCTGCTCACCAGGCGGACGGGGGACGGTGATCGTTCCCTCGGCTGGAGTCTCCCATCCCGCGATCAGCGACAGCAGGGTTGATTTGCCAGAACCGGACGGGCCGATGATGGCGGTGAGGGCGCCGTCCTCGCAGCGGGCGCTCAGATGGCGGAAGAGCCACGGGCTTGCGGCGAACTTGTGCCCGACGTTGTCTAGCTCGACGGACATGAGCGTCCCTCGACGGCGGTGTCGACGGCGGAGAGCGGGGTCGTTGGCAGACGTAGGTTCGGCCGAGCTGAGAAGACACGATAGAGACGGGGATCGGCGTGCCGTCCTCAAAGACGCACGCGCCCGTCGCGTCTCCGATTACTGAGGCCGGCGGGACGACCGCGACGGTGATGGGGGCGGCGAGCTTCCAGGAGACGGGCAGCTGAACGGGTCCATCGCTGCTCGGGGCGGAGCGGACGAAGTCCGTGTATTCGCGCGAGGACAGGATCGTCGCTGTCAGGGTGGGGTCGGTGATGACGCCGTCAGCGGGAACGGGGTAGTCCGTGTCCCCCAGGGTGATGACGTGTTCCGCGGGATAGGCGTCCGGTGGGACGGAGAGGCGCAAGGCGTCGCGGGAGTCCTCCAGGGCGAGGAGAACAGTGCTCGTATCGACGCTGTCACCCAGGTGAACGGGAACCGACGAGGGGGTGACGGCCGGCGCGGGAATCCACAGGACGTGAGAGGCCTCGATCCGGGAGGGGACACCTCCGGCTCCGTCGTTCACGCCCATCGCCGAGGCCAGGGCCGCTCGCGTGGAGGCCGTGACCCGCTGAGAATCTGCGGGAGCCGCATAGCCGAGTCGTGCAAGCTCAGCGTTCAGGGCGCCGATATCTGGTCCCGTGGCTCCGTCCACCACGTCCTGATAGAGCGGGGTGGATAGGGCTAAGGCAAGAAGGGGCAGTCCGTCGATCTCGCAGGGAATGGAACCTGACGTGATGGGAGTTCCCGGTGCTGCCTGGAGGGCCGTGATGCGCCCGGCGATGGGGGAGGTAAGTTCGTGAGGCGAGGCCGGGGGAATCGTGAGGGTGAGGGAGCGTGTATCGGTGAACTCGCGGGTGGTGACGGGGACCGTCGATGGAGCAGATGACGATGCCAACGAGGCCGGGGTGGGCGGCGAGGCAATGAGGATACCCGCGCTGACCCCACCCGCACCGGCGATGAGAGCGACAAACGCGGTGAGGGCGAGCCAGCGGCGAGAAGATGCCATCTCAACTCCTGAGGGTGGTTGTGGTCATTTGCTGGGGTCGCTGAGGCATCGGTGCAAAATGTCGGGCCCCTGAGCTGGGTCGATGAAAGGCAACGTGCTTGCGAGAGGCGTTCCGCTCTCGCGAGCGCGCGCGAGCTCTTGGGCCGTGAAGGACGGCTCAACCGCCTTGTTGCGGATCAAACACTGCGTGTACAGCTCGTTGATATCCCGGTGATCCGGGTTGACTCGCATGTCGAACTCGAGCGCCTCGATGATCGGCTGACCGGCATCGATGGAACATGTGTGGACGAATTCTTCTTGCTGTTCCTCAGATATGGAGGAGCCAACCGGCTGATCGGGGACGCTCAACTGGCCGCTCGGGCTGAACGATGCGCCGGTGACGCCCTTGTCTGTCAGGCAGCTCAGCACGCGCTGACGCATGTCCTGTAGTTCTGCCTCGCTGATGGCAGAGTCGGCGAGGACAGATTGGACAAATTCGTTGGATGCCCACTCACTGCGCGCCTGCTCAATGTCGGCCGCCCACGGCCCCTCCGCCGCGGGCGTGGTCTGTTGGCAGCCACACGCCAAAGCGGCAAGGGCCAGAGCAGTTGCGCACATAACAACGCGCGAACGGATGGAGCGAGTGCCCTGTCTGTTGTGAACTTCCACGATGTTCTCCCTCGAACAGCGTCGGACTGCGGATGCTTACTTCCAGAATAACGAAGAATGGTCTCCGTCACTCGCATGACGGACAAGCGAGTTGAGGCGTGGGGGTCAAGATGCCCCGGACGCGCCGCAGCCCCCAATCCCGGAACCCGACGCGGCGTGCGATCCCCACCGCAGCGAGCCGACCCGGAAGCGGGGGCTGCAACACGTGTTTAATTGTGTGAGGCAAAGCTCAAAGAATGGGGAGCTTTGCCTGAGAAAAGCCTGGGAAAGGCGCGCGGGGTGGATACTCATCCACCCCGCGCGCCCCAAGCTAGCAATCAGGCGATCACTTCGATGCGAGACGAGCGCCCTCGGCAAGAGCCTCCAGCTTCGCCCACGCAATCGACGGGTAGATACGGCCGCCCAGGCCACAGTCCGTCGACGCCACGACACGCTCGTCGCCCACGATGTCCGCGAACTGGCGAATACGCTGCGCCACCAGCTCCGGGTGCTCCACGACGTTCGTCGAGTGCGACACCACGCCCGGGATCAGGTACTTGCCCTCGGGCAGCGGGGTGTCGCGCCAGATCGTCCACTCGTGCGCGTGGCGAGCATTCGCCGCCTCGAACGTCAGGCCGTTCGCGTTCACGAGCAGGGCCAGATCCACGATGTCCTTGAACGGGATATCCGTCGTGTGCGGGCCGTGCCACGAACCCCAGCACACGTGGAAACGAACCAGAGACGGGTCAATGCCCTCCAGCGCGTGGTTCAGCGCATCAATACGCACGCGCGAGAACGCGCGGTAATCCTCAACGGAGGGCTCCGGGTTCATCTGATCCCAGCCCTCCGCAATATCCGGCGCGTCAATCTGCACCGTCAGGCCCGCGTCCGTAATGCGCTTGTACTCCTCGCGCAGCACATCCGCGCACGCCCACACCACGGCCTCGTCGTCCTCGTAGAACGCATTAGCCACGCGAGCCGCCGAACCCGGCGAAATCGCCGCCACGAAACCATCCGACACCGGCTTGCCCGCCGCCTCCAGCGCGTGCTTCGTGCCCGCGATATCGCGCTCCACGGCCTCGGCGCCGATATAGGTCAGCTCACCCGTGATCGTCGGGAACGCGATCGGGTTGCGGTTCGCAATGTGAATACCCGAATCCGGATCCGCGTACGCGTCCGCGAAACGCTGCCAGTCGCGGCGCTCAGCAAACGATGAGAAGGACAGGCGGCCATCACGGCCAGCCGGGGGACGCACATCGAAACGCTGCACGTCCTCAAAGGACAGCCCGCCGAAACGCGAGAAGGAATACGTCCACCACGCGCCGTAATCAACCGTGTCGAGCATCGCGTGACCGTACTCGCCATCGTTGACGATATCCAGGCCAATCTCAGCCTGACGCTTCACAACGCCATCGACCTCGGCCTGCAGCAGCGACGTGAAATCAGCGTCGCTGAGCGAACCCTCGCGGTGCGCGGCGTTCGCCTTGAGCAGCTCGGGGGTACGGGGCAGGGAACCAACATGAGTGGTGCGAATAGTCATCGCAGTCCTTTCTCTTTACTGTGCCCTCAGCCTACGTTTCGCGCGTCGAGAACGAGGCCGAATGTCCGAAGCGTGACCAATGCGATCAACCACTCATCTGCAAGACGCTAATTCACGCACGCGCCCCTTGCGTTTCCTTGCATTCGCGCCCACAAGCGTCCACCCACTGACACGGCGCCACGCTCACCACAGCCCCCGACATAGCGCGCGAAACCACCCGCACCTGACCCGGCCTCGTCCATGAGACGAAACCCGCACGGAAACGCAGCGCTCACGCTCCTAGGGTGGAGTCATTACAAGGCAAAAGAAAGGCACATCATGAGTCGCCCGCTGCGCTCGGCAACATCCACCCAGGGCCGCAACATGGCCGGAGCTCGCGCCCTGTGGCGCGCCACCGGCATGACGGACGGCGACTTCGGCAAGCCGATCATCGCCATCGCCAACTCCTTCACCCAGTTCGTCCCCGGCCACGTGCACCTGAAGAACATGGGCGACCTCGTCGCCGGAGCCATCGAAGCGGCCGGCGGCGTCGCCAAGGAATTCAACACGATCGCCGTCGACGACGGCATCGCCATGGGCCACGACGGCATGCTCTACTCCCTGCCCAGCCGCGACCTTATCGCCGACTGCGTCGAAACCATGGTCAACGCGCACCGCGCCGACGCCCTCGTGTGCATCTCCAACTGTGACAAGATCACCCCCGGCATGCTCCTGGCCGCCATGCGCCTGAACATCCCCACCATCTTCGTCTCCGGCGGCCCCATGGAATCCGGCGCCGCCGTCGATGGCGTTGTCGAGCACCGCCTCGACCTCATCGACGCCATGGTCATGGCCGTCGACGACTCCGTCAGCGACAACCAACTGGCCAGCATCGAAGCCAACGCGTGCCCCACCTGCGGCTCCTGCGCTGGCATGTTCACCGCGAACTCCATGAACTGCCTCAACGAGGCGATCGGCCTGGCCCTGCCCGGCAACGGCACCACCCTGGCCACCCAGATCGAACGCAAGAAGCTCTTCACCGAGGCCGGCGCGCGCATCGTCGACATGTGCCGCGCCTACTACGACAACGAGGACGACTCGGTCCTGCCGCGCTCCATCGCCACCAAGGCCGCCTTCGAGAACGCCATGAGCCTGGACGTGGCCATGGGCGGCTCCACCAACACCGTCCTGCACATCCTCGCCATCGCCAACGAGGCCGGCGTCGACTTCACGCTCGACGACATCGACGCGATCTCGCGCCGCGTGCCCTGCCTGTGCAAGGTGGCACCCAACTCCACGACCTACCACATCGAGCACGTCCACCGCGCCGGCGGCATCCCCGCCCTGCTCGGCGAGCTCGACCGCGCCGGCCTGCTCAACCGCGACGTGCATTCCGTCCACTCTGACAACCTGGAGAACTGGCTGGGCGCGTGGGACGTGCGCAGCGGAACCGCCACCGAGGAGGCCAAGCACCGCTTCCTCGCCGCCCCCGGCGGCGTACGCACCACCCAGGCCTTCTCGACCGCCAACCTCTTCGAGTCCCTCGACACCGACTCTGAGGCCGGCTGCATCCGCTCCGTCGACCACGCCTACACGAAGGACGGCGGCCTGGCCGTCCTCTACGGCAACATCGCCGCCAACGGCGCGATCATCAAGTCCGCCGGCATCGACGAGTCCCTCTTCCACTTCGTCGGCAAGGCCTTCGTCGTCGAATCCCAGGAGGAAGCCGTCGAGGCCATCCTCAGCAAGCAAGTCACCGAGGGCGACGTCGTCGTCATTCAGTACGAGGGCCCCAAGGGCGGCCCCGGCATGCAGGAAATGCTCTACCCGACCTCCTACCTCAAGGGCCTGGGCCTGGGCAAGAAGTGCGCGCTCATCACCGACGGCCGCTTCTCCGGTGGCACCTCGGGCATCTCCATCGGTCACATCTCGCCCGAGGCCGCGGCCGGCGGCGCGATCGGCCTCGTGCGCACCGGCGACGAGATTGAAATCGACGTCAACAACCGTGTCCTGCGCGCGAACGTGAGCGACGAGGAGCTCGAGCGCCGCCGCGCCGAGAAGGGCGCAGCGCCCTGGAAGCCTTCCAAGCCTCGCCCCCGCCAAGTCTCCGACGCCCTGCGCGTCTACGGCATGCTCGCCGCGTCCGCCGATAAGGGTGGCGTGCGCGTCCTGCCCGACTGGGCGTGAGTGGGGCGCCTACAATCGTGGGCATGCATGGAGAGTACAAAGTCCCCGGAGGAAAGCTCGTCGTCGTCGACACCGACGTGGAGGAGGGCCGCCTTGCGCGCGTGAGCGTGTCGGGCGACTTCTTCCTCGACCCCGACGACGCGCTCACCCGGATCACCGCGTCCCTCGAAGGAGCCCCGGCCTCGTCGAGCGCCAAGGATCTGGCCGCGCGCGTGGAGGGGGCCCTCCACGAGGGCGACACCCTCATGGGCGTGACCCCCGAGGCCGTCGGCGTCGCCGTACGCCGCGCGCTGAGCGCCGCCCTGTCGTGGGACGACATCGACTTTGACGTCATCCACGGCCCCGTCGTCGACCCGATGATCAACGTCGCCATGGACGAAACCCTGGTCGAAGACGTGGCCGCGGGGCGTCGCAAGCCCTTCATGCGCCTGTGGGAGTGGAATGGACCGCAGGTCGTCATCGGCTCCTTCCAGTCCTACCAGAACGAAATCCAGCAGGACGGGGTCGACCGATACGGCATCACCGTGTCGCGGCGCGTCACCGGCGGCGGCGCAATGTTCATGGAGCCCGGCAACTGCATCACCTACTCGCTCGTCATCCCCACCGCCCTCGTGGAGGGAATGAGCTTCGAGCAGGCCTACCCCTACCTCGATCAGTGGGTCATGGAGGTCCTCGACAAGCTGGGCATCAAGGCCAAGTACGTGCCGCTCAACGACATCGCCTCCGAGTTCGGCAAGATCGGTGGCGCCGCGCAGAAGCGCTGGGCCAACGGCTACATGGTCCACCACGTGACCATGGCCTACGACATCGACGCCATCAAGATGAACGAGGTCCTGCGCATCGGCATGGAGAAGATCCGCGACAAGGGCACCCGCAGCGCCGTCAAGCGCGTGGACCCCATGCGCTCCCAGACCGGCCTTCCCCGCGAGGAAATCCTCCAGGCGTTCTTCGACCACTTTAAAGAGAAGTACAACGCGAGTGTCGGCACCATCACCGAGGCGGATCTCGAGGTCGCACGCGAGCGCTGCGAGACGAAGTTCGCGCGCGAGGAGTGGGTGCATCGCATCCCCTGATCGCGCTCGCTTGGTGTGAGCCGGGCATCCCGAGCCCGCTTCGGTGTCGTTTCGACGAGGCCGGGGCGGGCTTCCGCGTTCCCGTGCGGCTGCGCGCGTGACAGCGTCCGAGAATCGGTGTCGGAGTAACATAGACACATGTCGAGCGAAGCGATGCAGCCGAACACGAAACCTTCAGGCTTTCCGAATTGCGTGACCTGGTGGCGACGGGGCGAGTGCGAATCCCCGACTTTCAACGTTCCTTCCGGTGGACGAACCAAGACGTCGTTGCCCTCTTTGATTCCCTTCACCATGGGTATCCAATCGGGAACCTGCTCATGTGGAAACGTGAGGCCCCGGCGCAGCGGCTCACCGTTGGTTCCATCGATATCGACGCCCCTCAGCGCCCGGACGCACTATGGCTCGTCGACGGGCAGCAACGCGTGACGAGTATCGTCAACGCGATGGACGCCGGCAGCCAACGAGATGCTCGTTTTGCGGTTGGGTACGACCTGGAAAATGCCTGCGTTGTTTCAACTCTGGGGCGTCATTCTCGCGCCGTCATGCCGCTCTTTCGTCTCTTCGACTTTGAGAGCGCCTGGCAGTGGTTCGAGGAGAACACCGAATTCCAGGCGTTGCGCGGTCGATACCAGGAGGCCTTCAATACCTTTAACGCCGTGAGCGTTCCGGCGACTGTGCTGGAGGGAGCGGACGAGGATAAGCTCCGCGTTATCTTTGATCGCATTAATCAGAGCGGTAAGAAGCTCAAGTCTTTCGAGGTGTTTGAAGCGCTCAACAGCTCCGCATCCGATGGACGTACTTTGCGCTCGGTTTCGGATGCCGTTGCCCGTTCAACGAACTTTGGGCTGATTTCGGAAGACCAGGTCTTGAATGTACTGAAAGCTCGTCGGCATCCAGACTACGTTCGCGATGTGCGCGATGAGTTTGGAGACGAGCGACGGAGGATCTGCGATTTTCCGGACGAAGATCGCGACACCGCATACGCCGAGACAGAACGCGTTCTGATGAAAGCGACGCGATTCCTCCAAGAGAATTGTTGTATTCCCCATGCAACGTTGCTGCCGTACGGGGCGATTCTGGTGGTGGTGTCGCGCTTCTTCGCGCTGTTCCCCGAGCCGAAGCGCCGCAATAAAGAGCTGCTCAAGCGCTGGGTGTGGCGGACGATTTACAAGACTATCGGTATGACTTTGAGCAGTGCGAGCGGACAAACCAGAGCGTTTCTGAAAGACGTGCGCCGCGGAGATGAATCCGGTTCCGTTCAGAGACTACTGGAGAGCGTCGGTGAGCGGGGGGCCTCGAAGCACGTCACGATTCCCGATGCGCGCATGAATCGCTCGGATGCTAGGGCATGCGTGTGTGCCATGTGGTCCTACTACGTTCGGGCGGACGACTATGCGGGTCAGGCGTCGATTGCCGTGTTTGATTCGCTCGTCGATGACTACGGTAGTGTGGCTGATCTCCTCGTGGAATACGTGGGGCGTCGTTGGTTTGAGGGGACAGATGTCAGTCGATATTCGTCGCTCGCAAATAGAGTGTTGATGGTCAATGAGGAGGCTCTGCGGGACGAGGATGCGGCCCTGGCCTTCATGACAGCCCACCGGAACATGCTCATGCTCCCCGAGGCGGTAGAGGACTGCGAGGCTTCTGCCGATCCGGTGGAATTGGTTGATCGGCGTGAGGAACTGTTGTCCGCGCGTGTGAACGAATTCTTCGAACTGATGATGGCGTGGGATTACGTGGCCTTTGCCCCCGTTGAATTGACGTGAAAGGAACACAGATGTCGCTCTATTCGCCCAACGTTGAGTTTCGTGTTCGCCTGCATGGCATCGACATCGGGACAATCTCGTGCTACTCGTCCAAGAGTTCGTTTCGGTTCTCCGGCGACTACTACTGGCGCGTGGATCGGCCTGTTCTTGGCTTCTGGTTTGAGAATGGGATGCGCCGTGAAACAAGTGTGAAAGGCCAGTCGGTTCTTCCGCTGTGGTTTTCTAATCTCTGCCTGAAGGGTTGCTTCGAACGATTGTGTGTGCTCAGCATGGACTGAGCGAAGAGGATGAGCCGGGAATTCTCAGCGCCCTCGGCGATGATTTGCCGGGAGCTGTCACGGTGTCACGTATCGGGGATCCTGTTCCGGGTTCGGCGGATGACGCCTTGCGATCCGGTGATGTCGCGTCGTCCTCAGCGGATTCGCTGATCCGTGCATCCATTGCCGGCAATGTCCTGAAGTTTTCGATGAAGTCCCGTGATCAGCGCCTGACGTTGCCAGGCAGCGGCGAGTATGGAGACCATATCGTCAAGCTGCCGCCGCCGAGTGAGTACGACGCGCTTGTCCATAATGAGTTCTACGTGATGTCGCTCGCCAAGGCGTGTGGCATTGAGGTTCCTGACTTCGATCTTGTGCATCGGGAGAACGTCGAGATTGCGCCCTCCGATTGGGTAACAACCGAGGAATACGCATTCAGCATTGCGCGCTTTGACAGGAGTGATCATGGCCGCGTCCATATGGAGGATTTCTGTCAGGCGGGTAATCGGCCGGGATTTCAGCGGTCGAAATATCAGAGTTCGGTCGAGTACGTGATGAAGGTCGCGTACCGGAATTACGACCTGCCGTCGCTTGTTGAGTGTGTCCGTCGGACGGTATTCAACATTTGTGTGGCAACGATGATGCGCATCTGAAGAATTGGAGCCTGGTGTATCGTGATCGTCGCAACGCCGTTCTCTCGCCTGCCTACGATCTGGTGTGTACGGCCGTTTATTTTGATCGGCCCCAGGATATGGCGCTCAAGCTATGCGGCAAGGAGATCTCGGCGGATATCTGTCTGAATGATTTCCGCAGTATCGCCGATATGTGTCGCGTCGAGCGCGGAGTCATCGAAGAAGCTGTTCGTTCCATGATCGCCGAGTACGGCGAGGCTCTGGACATGGTCGAGGTACCGACTAGCCTCACGAGCATCAACGTCAGGGGAAGGAGCCTCGACCTACGTCCGTGGCTCCGTGATCGCTATCGGCGCCTGTCGGTGTCATTGCTGTCCTAGCGCGGTTAGCGTGTTGCGTCCTCGAGAAATCGTGCGCGGCTTGTCCCGGGTGACGGGAGACGAGGCCGGGGCGGGCTTCCGCTTAGAAGAGCTGGAGCGCGCGCGCACCCCGTGGATGATGAGCTCGACGCCGATGACGAGGATCAGGAAGCCCATGATGCGCACGATCGCGCCGACTCCGGTGGCACCCAGCTTGTCGATCCAGGGCGTGCCGTAGCGCAGCAGCAGCGCGATGGCCGCGGCCGTGATGAGGATGCCCAGGACGATGCCGATGTGAAAACCGATGGCCGTGTTGCGGGCAGCCAGCGCGATAACCACGCCGATCGAGCCGGGCCCCGCGATGAGGGGGAGTGCCATGGGGGAGAAGGACACGTCCGGCTTGGAGGTCGCGTGCTGAGCCTCCTCGTGGGTGGCACGGCGCTTGTTTTCCAGCATCGAGAAACCCGAGTGCGCGACGACCAGGCCGCCGGCGATTTGCAGGGAGGGCAGGTCGAAGCCGAAGAAACGCATGATGAACGAGCCGCAGACTGCAAAGGTCGTCAGGATCGCGAACACGTAGATGCCGGTCTTCCACGCCTGGGAGCGCACCGCCGCCGGGTCGTCGGCGGCGGTCAGGCCCGCGAAGGCGGCGAGGCCTCCGATCGGATTGGTGATTGGGGCGAGCGCCAGGATCGCGGCGGACATTCCAGCGAGAACAGCCATCATGCGGACAATCCTAGTCGGTGCTGTGCTCGCGCGAACGATCGGTCCGCTCAGACGCGGCGGGTGCCGAAGATCGCGGTGCCCAGGCGCACGATTGTTGCCCCCTCGGCGATGGCCCACTCAAGATCGCGGCTCATGCCCATAGAGAGCGCCAGGTCGGATTCCTCGACGCCCAGGCGAGATGCGGCCTCGTCCCTGATCCCGCGCAGCTGCGCGTACGCGGCGCGCACGTCGGCCTCGACGGGGGAGTTCAGGCCCACCGTCATGAAGCCCGCGAGCTGCAGGTGTGCCGAGGCCTCGACCGCGTCGATCAGTGTGGCGACGTCGGAGGGGGCGCAGCCGTGCTTCGTGGCCTCGCCCGAGACGTTCACCTCGACGAACACGGGGAGCGTGCCGGTCGCGCGCGCGTCGATTTTCGAGGCCAGGGCGGGGGAATCCAGCGACTCGATCGCGTCCACGCAGGCCAGCGCGTGGTTGATCTTGTTGGACTGCAGGGGGCCGATCAGGTGGATGCGCGCGCCGGGCACCTCGCGGATCGCGTCCACCGTCGCGCGCGCCTCCTGGACGCGGTTGTGGCCCAGCAGGATCGGCAGGCCCGCCTCGCTCAGGGCGGTGGCGGCTTCGCGGCATTCCTCGGGCGTGCGCGTCTTGACTGCCAGCTCCAGGTGCACCGAATCGGTGCGACCGCACGCGGACGTCGCGCGGTCGATGCGGTCGCGGGCGGCGGCGATGGCCTCGGCAATACTCATGCCCTCATGGTACGCGCGGAGAAACTTTCAGGGGCCAATCAGGGGTGACTCAGGGGGATCTGAGCGAGGAGTCGTGGCAGACTAGAATGTTCACAGATCAAGGAAAGGACACGCAATGCGTACCCTGCTCAACATCATCTGGTTCTTCTTCGGAGGCCTGCCGCTCTTCCTCGGCTACCTCCTCGCGGGCCTCGTCGCCTGCCTCTTCATCGTCACGATCCCCGCGGGCGTGGCCTGCTTCCGCATCGCCGGTTACGTGCTGTGGCCCTTCGGTAAGAGCGTTGTCGACCAGCCCAGTGCGGGCGCCGGATCGGCCCTCATGAACATCGTGTGGTTCCTCGTCGCGGGCCTGTGGCTCGCTGTCGGTCACATCACGACCGCCGCCGCGCAGGCCGTGACGATCGTCGGCATCCCGCTGGCCATCGCCAACCTGAAGATGATCCCGATCACCTGCTTCCCCTTCGGCAAGGTCGTCGTCAACGACCCGACCGCGTCCATTCTCTGACGCGTCCTACACTGGGGTCATGGCTCGTAAACACAGCAAGGATCACGGCGGTGGCCCCACCCGCGCCATTGAGGCGCTCACGGCGGCGGGCGTTGCTTTTACTATTCACGAGTACGAGCACGACCCGGCCGCCCGGGCGTTTGGGGAGGAAACCGTCGAGAAGCTGGGCATCGACCCCACCCAGGCCTTCAAGACGCTCATGGTGCGCCTGGAGCCCACCGGCGAGTTCGTCGTCGGCTGCGTGCCCGCCCTGGCTCACCTGTCCATGAAGCTGATCGCCAAGGCTGCCGGTGCCAAGAGCGCAGCCATGGCCGACCCGGCCGTCGCACAGCGCCGCACCGGCTACGTCGTGGGCGGCATCAGCCCGCTCGGGCAGACTACTGCGCACCGTTTGTTCATCGACTCGGCGTGCCTGGACCACGAGACCATGATCGTCTCGGGCGGGCGCCGAGGCCTCAGCGTTGAGCTGAGCCCCCTCGACCTCGTCGAGCTGACGGACGCCGAGGTCACGGACCTCGCCCAGGTCTGACCCGGCCTCGTGCCGTTTCTGTCTTTATCGCAGACGCCGATACTCCCGCGCCCCCAAAATTTCGCACGTAATTCCCCGGCCGTTCCTTCAGTCTTTGAAGGAGAGGTGTTGAAATCATGCGGTTTCTGATCTCTCAGCGCCGATCCGAATAACGAATTACGTGCGACGTTGTTGAGGAACCCTACTGGAAAGTGCTACTTCTCGTCCACGACTCGTGCCGATCCGATGCTGTGGTCCGTGTTAGCACGTTGGCTGCTCGACATACAATGAGTGCACACGGGTGAGTGAGGATGAACGAGGAGACGGTGAACGTGTCTGCAGATCTGCGGTACAACGAAGAGACTGAGGCGGCCATGCGCGAGGCTCGCGAGATTGCTGCTGGGCGGCTCCCCGTTGCGCGCTATGGCTCTGCGGCGGAGGCGTTTGGGGAGAGCGATGACAACTGACGTGACTGAACTAAGCCGCCGCGGGTGCGCCGCTACTGGGTGGTTGCCGCCCTCGCCTGGGTGGGCGTCGCCGCCACCCTCATCATTACGGCCTTCGACGGATATGCGCCGCCCACCTACCATGAAGAGGGACTCTTCGCGGGTGCCCCCCACGGCTGGGCGGGCGCGCCCGAGCGCCTCATCAATTGCCTGTCCTACTTCACCGAGCTGTCCAACATCATGGTTGCGATCATCTCGACCGTTCTCGCGCGCCGAGGCCGCGTGGGTCCGTGGGGGGAGGGCCACGCACCTGTGCGCACTGATGATGATCACCGTGACCGCGATCGTCTACGCGACGCTCATCGGCCCCTACGAGGTCCTCTCTGGCTTCGCTCTCGTCACTAACCCGCTGCAACACCTCGTCGTCCCCGCCGCCTTCGTGGGTACGGCCGCGCTCGCGGGACCGCGCGGCGGCATCACGTGGGCGACGCTGGGGCGCGCTCTGCTGATCCCGGTCGCGTGGGTGGCGTACACGCTCGTGCGAGGTTCCTTCACGCACCAGTACCCCTACGGCTTCGTGAACGTGTGGCGCATCGGCTACGCGCAGGTCGCCATCAACATCGTGGTGATCCTGATTGGCGCCCTGCTCTTCATGGCGCTCTTCGCGGGCGCGGACTGGCTGATCCGTAAGGCGTCCCGGCGCTGACGGTCTGTGCACCTCCCGGACACGGTCTCGTCCGAGGCCGCTAGAGTGAAGCCATGAGCAACGAGCCCGGGCTTGTCCCTGAACTTACCGTCACCGATTACGAGGCATCGCGCCGTTTGGTGCGACCTCGTCGGTTTTTCCCTTCGCTATGAGCGGCCTGAGGAAGGATTCGGCTACCTTGTGCTGGGTAACGCGCACCTGATGCTCGACCAGATCGACCAGGGTAGGACGTGGGCGACAGGTCCCCTTTGAGTTCCCCCTTGGTCGGGGTATCAACTTTGAGGTTCAGGTCGACAATCTGGACGGCACGTTGCAGCGCATCACAGAGGCAGGATGGCCGATCTTCGTCGAACCCGAAGAGAAGTGGTACCGGGCGGGCGATGTAGAGATCGGCGTCCGGCAGTTCCTCATCCAGGACCCCGACGGATACCTTGTGCGGCTCCAGCAGGAGCTTGGAGAGAGGCCCGCGCAGCGAGGATAACTCGGACGGCGGGGCAATATCGATCCTAAGTTGGAATGGTGGCTGCCCCTCTTGAGTGAGAGGGTGCTACTGCTCCTCTCCGGGTGTAACTTTCAGCTCTTTGAGACCTCTTGTGTTGTGTGGGCGGGGTCTTCTCACTACAGTTGTAATCAACCGATTACAACAAAGGGAAGAATATGAAGATTCTTGTCATTCAGGGCAGCCCTGACGAGGGAAGCTACTCGCATGAACTCGCAACGGCTTACGCTGATGAGGCGCGCAGCGCCGGGCATGACGTGCGCATGATTGACCTGGCGACAGAGGATTTTGATCCCGTTCTGCGCTACGGATACCGCCAGCACATGGAGGACGAAAGCGGTCCCAAGCGGTATCAGGAGGACATAGCCTGGGCCGATCACCTCGTGTTCAGCTTCCCGATTTGGTGGTCTGCTGAACCGGCGATTCTGAAAGGTTTCCTTGATCGCACTCTCACGCCGGGATTCGGGTACCGGTATGTCGACGGTAAGAGCCAGGGCCTGCTGAAAGATAAGACCGCGGCACTCATCGTTACCTCCCGTGCTCCTTCGTTTATCTACCGCATCTTCGGTGGTCTGATCTGGCGGTGGAAGAGTATGGTCCTGGGCTTCGTGGGGATTCGCTTAACCAAATCTCTGATGCTTGGCCGCATTGAGCAGGATGTTGATACTCCTGCTTACCGCGCTGCGTTTGTCGAGACAGTTCGAGCTTACGCGCGCGGATAGACTGTCCATATCGCCGAGATTGGGAGGAACAGGAATGGCCGCGACTCGTATGCCAGCCAATGAACGCAAGGCGCTCATGCTGGAGGCTGCCGTCCGTGTGTTTGCGCGGGTTGGCTACGCCGCGGCCACGACTGACTCGATCGCGCGCGAGGCAGGCGTCAGTCAGGCGTATGTCGTGCGTTTCTTCCGGTCGAAGGAAACACTTTTCGAGGAGGCTGCTACGTATGTTGTTGAGCAGCTGTGTCGACGTTTGCTGAGGCGCCCGTAGCGGCGGATTCTACCGATGCTGAACGTCGGGAATTGCTAGGGGACATGTACGCGGAGATCGTGAAAGACCACGACACATTCATGATGATCGTGCGCCTATTCATGATGGGATCCGATCCGCGCTTCGGGCAACTCTCCCGCGATAGCTTTGCACGTGTGTACCGCGTCCTGCGAGAAGACGTCGGGATGGATGCGCAACAGGCTAGGCTCTTCCTCTCCCACGGTTTGTTGATGAACCTCGTGCTATCGCTGCGTCTGTGGGAAGGCGAGAGAGTTTTGTCGGATGAGATCCTCGGATTCCTCGGGAAAGGACGCGCGGAGGCTATGTATTCACTGCATGACGCGCCTGGTTCCTCGAATGATGAAGGATCTACCGCGGCCCGACCGTGATCGTCGCCAGGGCAACCCTTCCAGCCTCGTCCGAGGCGGGCACGTCCACGAGGGCGACGATGCGCCAGTCCATGTCCTCCTCCGGGTCGAACAGGGTCTGCGTGGCCAGCCAGAAGGTGCCGGCCGCAGCCTGATCGACCGCGTCCGCGATCGCCTCGATGCGCGCCGCCTGGGCGCGCTCGACATCCGACGAAACCGCAGCGGGAGCCAGCTCCAACACGTCCTCGCGGGTCGGGGCCTCGTTCAACGAGCACAGCGACAGGGCGCGCGCCCGCTGATCGATGCCGATCCACTCGTGCTCCGCCCAGTAGCGCTCGAGCACCGCGTCCCACTCGTCCTCGCCCCACGGCGCGACCACCGGGGTGCGAGAGGCCTCGTCCAGGCGCGCCAAGGCCTCGACGTTGTCGCGGCTCATCGCCTCCACGCGCTCGAACAGGGCCGAGCGAATCGCCGTGCGGAACGCGTGACGGTTCGCGCTAAAGGGAACGGTCCCGTCCTCCCGCGCGCCAAACGCGAGTTCCGCGCCCTCCGTGCCGTCGCCATCGGACGCGGGGAGGGCCTGACCCGTGGACATGGCCTCCCACTCGTCCAGCAGCGAGGAGTCGACCGCGCGGATCAGCGCCGACAGCCACGCAATGATCGAACGCAGCTCGTCCGTCATGAGCTCGTCCGGCACGATCTGGCGCAGCGCGCGATACGCGTCCGTCAGGTAGCGCAGCACGATGCCCTCGGAGCGGCCCACGTCGTAGCGGCCCACGATCCCCGTGAACGTCAGCGCGTTCTCGATCATCTCGCGCACGACCGACTTCGGGGAAATCTCCTGGTCCTCGATCCACGGGTTCGCGTGCAGGTAGACCGCGAACGCGTCGCCCAGCAGATCGGCCAGCGGGCGCGGCCACGTAACCTCCTCGAGGGCGGCCATGCGCTCGTCGTACTCCATGCCCTGCGCCTTCATCGCGGCGACGGCCTCGGCGCGCGCCGCCTTCTCCTGCGCGAACAGGAGCGGGCGCGGATCCTCCAAGACCGACTCGATGACCGACACGACGTCCAGGGCGAAGGTCGGGGACTCGGGGTCCAGCAGCTCGAGCGCGGCCAGCGCGAAGGGGGAGAGCGGCTGGTTGAGCGCGAAGTCGTCCGGCAGGTCGGTGGCCGCACGCAGGCGCGGCTCACCCGACGCCGAGGCCTCGGCAGAGGACACGTGCTCGACGACGCCCGCCTGCTTCATCGACGTGTAGATCTCACCCAGGCGGCGCAGGTGCGGGTTGCGGTCGGTGACCGGATCGTCGTTGTTGCGTGCCAGCCACACGAGGTGCTCGCCCGGGTCTCGCCCGGCCGTGGGCGCACCGGCCAGCACGTTGAGGACCATCGCGTGCGTCATCTCGAAACGGCTGGTGAGCTGCTCGGGAGCCGCGTCCACGAGCCGCTCGAACGTCGAGCGCGTCCACGAGATCTCGCCCGCGCCCGGGCCCTTGCGCTTCTTCGCGGATTTCTTTGCGGCGCGCTTGGCCTCGCGCGCGTCGCGGGCGGCCTCCTGCGCGGCGCTCAGTCGCGCGCGCTCACGGGCGGCGTCGACCTCGTGCTCCGGGGCCAGGACGCGCACGAAACCGACCGTGTCGAAGCTGGCGCGGCCCGCGCGCCCCGCGATCTGGTGGAACTCGCGCGCGCTCACGTGACGCATGCGACGCCCGTCGTACTTCACGAGCGAGGTCATCAGCACCGTGCGAATCGGCACGTTGATGCCCACGCCCAAGGTGTCCGTGCCGCACACGATCGGCAGCAGGCCCGCCTGGGTGAGGCGCTCGACGAGGCGGCGGTAGCGCGGCAGCATGCCCGCGTGATGCACGCCGATGCCCTGGGAGAGCAACGACTTGAGGGTCTGCCCGAAGCCCTTCGTAAACGACACGCCCGCCAGCTGCGCGGCGATCGCCTTCTTCTGCTCGGCCGAAATCAGCGACGAACGGTCAAACGACTGCGCGGTGGCGACCGCGTCGCGCTGGGAGAAATGCACGATGTAGACGGGCCAACGGCCCTCGCCCAGCAGCCGCTCGACCGTATCGGGCAGGCGGTCCACGACGTACTCGAACTCGAGGGGCACGGGACGCTCCGCATCGTCGATGAGGGAGACGTCGCGCCCGGTGCGTTCCTTCCACGCGCGCTCGAAACGCGTCGTGTCGCCCAGCGTCGCGCTCATCGCGACCACCTGCGGGGTCCTCAGCTCCAGGAGCGGCACCTGCCACGCCCAGCCGCGCTGACGGTCCCCGTAGAAGTGGAACTCGTCCATGACGATCATGTCCGCGTCCAGCGTGGGCCCCTCGCGCAGCGACTGATTCGCGAGAATCTCGGCGGTGCAGCAGATGATGGGCGCATCGGCGTTGAGGGACACGTCGCCGGTCACCATGCCGACGTTGTCCGCGCCGAACAGGGACACGAGGTCAAAGAACTTCTCCGACACGAGGGCCTTGAGGGGTGCCGTGTAGTAGGAGCGGCCCCCGTGTGCCATCGACGTGAAGTGCGCGGCGAGCGCGATCATCGACTTGCCTGACCCCGTGGGGGTCGCCGCAATCACGTGGTTGCCCGCCAGGATCTCTACCAGGGCCTCCTCCTGGTGGGGGTAGAGCGGACGCCCGGTACCCTCGGCCCAAGACACGAAGGCCTCGTACAGGGCGTCGTCATCCCTCAGCTGCCCCGCATCCTCCAGGTCATCCAGGATCTCGTTCAAAGTCGCGCTCATGCCTCCATTGTCCCAGAGTGCGCCCACGTCTGCGTCCTCGCGCCGCCGGGCCCTTCCCGCAGCTCATCGACGAGGCCGGGGTGGCCTCGTGCGCTCGAGCGCAGGTTGGCGCGTGGCGAGATGATGCACGCCCTGACCTCTGCCATGTGGCAAGATGAACGGGTCCCATACAACGCGCGGGTGCGGCCCGCGAAGTGAGCGAGGCCCCGCGACTGTCCCACGGCCTCGTCGATAGACAGCCCGGGAGGTTCCTGTGGAAGAATTCGCCTTGCTTGAAAAGGTCATCGCCGACTGGATCACGTTGCACGTGACGATCTTCGCGCTGATCGGAGTCGGCCTGTTCCTGACGCTGCGCTCCCTCTTCGTCCAGGTGCGCTTCTTCCCGGAGATGATCCGCACCGTCCTGGGGTCGCGCAAGGGAGCCGACGGAGGCATTTCCTCCTTCCAGGCCTTCGCGATCTCGCTGGCCGCGCGTGTGGGCATCGGTAACGTGTTCGGCGTGGCCGCGGCGCTCCTCATGGGCGGTCCTGGCGCGATCTTCTGGATGTGGGTCGTGGCCCTGGTGGGCATGGGTACCGCGTTCTTCGAGGCGACGCTCGCCCAGATCTTCAAGGTGCGCCACGCTGACGGCTCCTTCCGCGGCGGCCCGGCCTACTACATGAAACGCGGCATGAAAAACCGCACGCTGGCCAACGTCTTCGCCGTCATCACCGTCATCACCTGCGGCGTCGTCATCACCTCCGTCCAGTCCAACGCCATCGCCGGTACGCTGACCACCGCCTTCGGTGAGGCCGCCAAGCAGCCCCTCCAGGGTGCGGGCGGCTTCTCGGCTGCGCAGCTGACCATCGCGGGCCTGATCTTCGTCTTCTCCGCGATGGTGATCTTCGGCGGCATCCGTACCGTCGCGCGCGTCACCGAGTGGATGGCCCCGATCATGGCCACTATCTACGTCATCATGGTCGCCATCATCTGCCTGATGAACATCTCCCAGTTCGGCACCGTCCTGGGGCAGATCTTCACCTCCGCTTTCTCCGCGGACGCCACCGTCGGTGGCCTGGGTGGCGGCATCATCGCCGCGATGATCAACGGCACCAAGCGCGGCCTCTTCTCCAACGAGGCCGGCCAGGGTACCGCTCCCAACGCCGCCGCGACCGCCACCGTGTCTCACCCGGTGCGCCAGGGCCTCATCCAGTCCCTCGGCGTTTTCATCGACACCATCGTCGTGTGTACCGCCACCGCCTTCGTCATCCTGCTCGCGGGCCCCGAGGTCTGGGGTGCCGAGGGTGTGGATCCCTCGAACCTGACCACCCTGGCTGTCGCCAACGAGCTGGGCGCGTGGACGATCGTCCCCATGGCGATCCTTATCTTCGTGCTGGCCTACTCCTCGGTGATCGCCGCCTACGTCTACTCAGACACGAACATGTCCTTCGTGTTCGGCGACGCCCCCTGGGCGACCTGGACCGTGCGCGTCGTGTGCGTCCTCTCTGCGACGGTCGGTGCGCTGCTGAGCCTGGACGTCGTGTGGAACGCCGTCGACATCGCGATGGCGGTCATGACGATCACGAACCTGGTGGCGCTCGTCGTCCTGTCGGGCTGGGTTGTTGGCGCGCTCAAGGACTACCAGGTGCAGCGCAAGGCCGGCATCGATGACCCCATGTTCATGGGCCACGCCAACACGTTCCTGCCTCGCGACGTGCCGGGCAGCGTGTGGAAGCGCCCCAAGTTGACCAAGGCCAAGAAGCGCTGACACTCCAGCGCTCTCGGGCGCGCCGGGCACATCACGCCCTGGCGCGCCCGACGCGTCCCTGGGCCCGCCGCGCGTCTGCGCGGCGGGCCCCTTGCTTCCCGCTGCCCGCCCCGGCCTCGTTGCTCCCGGTGCTTCGCCCGCCCCTGCTGAGCTCGCGGGTTAGGCTACTGCCATGAGAATCGCACGTTTTTCGGATGGAACGAACCCGGTGTACGGCGCCCTTGAGGAGGGCTCGAAGCGGATTGTGGGCCTCAAGGGAGACCCACTGTTCTCGCCCGTGGAGCCCTCGGGCCAGATCTACGAGCTGGACGAGGTCCGCCTGCTTTCCCCGGTGATCCCGCGCTCGAAGGTGGTGGGCATCGGCAATAACTACTCCGATACGCCGATTCCGGTCGACGAGCGTCCCGAGCCCCCGATTTTCCTCAAGGCCAACACCTCGGTCATCGGGCCCGACGACCCGATTGCGATCCCCGCGTGGTCGAACGACGTGGTCTTTGAGGGCGAGCTCGCCATCGTCATCAAGTCCCTGGCCAAAAACGTGAGCGCCTCGGACGCGCCGCAGGTGATCCTCGGTTACACGGTCGCCAACGACGTCACCGCCCGCGACGCAATGACGGGCGGCCCGTGGTCGCGCGGCAAGTCGTTCGACACCTCTTGCCCGCTGGGCCCGTGGATCACGGTGGACCCGCAGCTGGACGTGACGAACCTGGCGATCCGTTCCTTCCACAATGGCGAGCCCGCACAGGACAGCTCGACCGCGCACATGATCTGGAATCCGTTCGAGCTGGTCTCCTACGTGTCTCACCAGATGACCCTGCTGCCCGGCGACGTCATCGTGACGGGCGCTCCGGCGGGTTGCGGGCGCGTGGACGTGGGTGACCGCGTGGAGATTGAGATCGAGGGGGTCGGGCGTCTGGCGAATCCCGTGCTTCGCGCATAACAGTGTGACCCGTGTGATAGGATAATGTCGTTCTGACAATATATCCCTCGTAGAGGAGAACACCGTGGGCGAGCCTCAAAACTCGGGCGCGCTGGCCGTCGAAATGGCCGGCTTGGACGTCATTCCTGAATCCGATCGCAAGAGGGGAAACCCTCCGACCTGTTCATGCCGTGGTTCGCGGCGAACATCTCGGTCCTGGGGATCTCGTGGGGCTCGTGGGTCCTCGGCTTCGGCCTGTCCCTCACCCAGGCAGTCATAGTGTCCGTCGTCGGTGTGGCCCTGTCCTTCCTGGTCTGCGGGCTGATCGCGATCGCCGGTAAGCGCGGCTCTGCGCCGACGCTGGTCCTGTCGCGCGCGGCCTTCGGCTTCAACGGCAACCGCATTTCGGCGGCAATCTCGTGGATCCTGACGGTGGGCTGGGAGACCTTCCTGGCGATCATGGCGGTCCAGGCCACGGCCACCGTCATGGGGGCGCTCGGCTTCACGAACCACGTCGTCGCCCAGATCATCGCGCTGATCCTCGTCGTCGTCCTGGCGGCGGGCTCGGGTATCCTCGGTTTCGAGGCGATCATGAAGGTGCAGACGTGGATCACGTGGGCCACCGCGGCCCTGACGATCGTCTACCTGGTGTTGGTCGCACCGACGATCGACTTCGCGGTCCTTTCCTCGCGTCCTTCGGCGCCCCTGACCGCGGTGCTCGGTGCTGGCTGCATGCTCCTCGTGGGCTTCGGTTTCGGCTGGATTAACGCGGCCGCCGACTACTCGCGCTACCTGCCGCGCGCCGCCTCGACGCGGGGCGTGGTCGGCTGGACGACGGTGGGCGCGGCGCTGCCCACGGTCATCCTTGTCTTCTTCGGTATCCTCCTGGTCGGCTCGGCCGACGAGTCGCTGTCCAAGGCCATCGGCGAGGATCCGATCGGCGCGCTCACCACGCTGCTGCCCACCTGGTTCCTCATCCCCTTTGCCCTGGTCGCGATCCTTGGTCTCATCGGCGGCATCGTCATGGATATCTACTCGTCGGGCCTGTCGCTTCTGGCCACGGGCGTGCCCGTCTCGCGCCCGGTCGCCACCGCGATTGACGGCACGATCATGACGGTCGGCACGATCGTCGTCGTGTTCTTCGCGGACTCCTTCCTGACTCCCTTCACTGCCTTCCTGACGACGCTGGGCGCGGTCATTGCCGCGTGGGGCGGCGTCATGCTGGCGGACATCGCGCTGCGTCGCAAGGACTACGACGAGCCTTCGCTGTTCACTCCTTCGGGCCGTTACGGCTCGGTGAACTGGGGTGCGGTCGTCTCCCTGATCGTCGGCTCGCTGGTGGGCTGGGGCCTCGTCGTTAACGCGAGTGCCTCATGGCTGTCCTGGCAGGCTACCTCCTCGGCCCCCTGGGCGGGCGCAATGGTGACTGGGCGGGCGCCAACATCGGCATCCTCCTGGCGATGGTCGTCGGCTTCGTCGGCTACTGGGCGACCAGCGCGGGCCGCGTGCGCGCGCAGGAGAAGCTGCCCTCGCGCACCTATGCCGAGGGCGCGGAAGAGGGCGCGCAGTGAGCGTCGACCCGCGCTTCTCCCAGGCTCTCCTCGACGACGAGGCCGTGGCCGGCGCCCGGGTCCTCACCTCTCTCTCGCGGGGCGCCCGGATGCGCTCGTCGTCCTCGGGTCGGGCCTGGCCGACGCTCTCGACGAGGCCTGGGGAGCCCCCGCGGCCACCGTGCCGCTGGGGGACATCCCCGGCGTCGTCGCGCCGGTCGCGGACGGGCACGGCGGCGAGCTGCGCGCCTACGAGACGCGTCGGGGAGTGGTCCTCGTGGCCACGGGCCGAACGCACCTGTACGAGGGGCTGGGGTCGCGCCCGGTGACCGCCCTGGCCCGAGCTGCCGTAGCGGCGGGGATCAGCCGCGCGGTCCTCACGAACGCGAACGGCTGCCTGAAGCCCTGGAATCTGGGCGACGTCATGGCGATCACCGACCACGTGAACTTCAGTGGCACCTCGCCCTTCGACGGGCCGCTGTTCTTGGACGTGTCGGCCGTGTGGGACGCCCAGATGACGCAGGCGCTGCGCGGTGTGTGTCAGCGCGAGGGTACTTACGCGATCCTGCGTGGCCCCGAGTACCAGACGATGGCCGAGACCCGCATCCTTGCGGGCCTGGGCGTGGACTGCGTGGGTATGTCGACCGTCATGGAGGCGATCACCCTGCACGCCCTGGGCGTGCGCGTCGCCGGCATGTCGGTCGTCTCCGACCTGTCCTTCGCGAACGCCCCGACGGACCCGACCGCCGTCGTCGAGGCGGCCTCGGCGGCGCGCCAGACCGTGGTCGCCGGCATCGAGGCGGCCCTGGGAGCATAAGCGCACAGAATCAGACACAAACGAGGCCGTGGCCGGGAAGTGGATCTCCACCGCTCCCGGCCACGGCCTCGTATCGTGTGAGAAAAGATCAGAGCAGGCCGAGGACCCCCTCCACGATCCGCGAGGCAACGTCGGGGGCGCACGCCAGGTTGATGCGCGCCCATGAGGAGTAATCCGCGCCCAGGGTGCGCCCCTCGTTGGCGGCGATGCGGGCGCGCTCGCGCAGCGAAGCGGCGGGGGAGAGGGGGCCCAGGTCCACTCCCTCGAAGCCCCACCACGTCAGGTAAGTGCCCTCGGGGCGCACGAAGTCGATCGGTGTGGGTGCCAGGGCACGCTCGACCAGGTCCACGTTCGAGCGGATCAGATCTTTGACCTCGCGCTGCCAGGCATCGCCGCGCTCGTAGGCGGCGATCGCGCCGAGCGTGCCGATGACGTTGGCGTCGTGGCGCACGTCGGCGGCAAACACGTCCCAACGCTCGCGCAGAGCCTCGTCGGGCAGGATCACCTGCGCGGAGGGAAGCCCTGCGATGTTCCACCCCTTCGACGCCGCGGTCGCCGTCACCGTGTGGGAGGCAAACGAGGGGCCGAGGCTCGCGTAGGAGACGAACGGGACCTGCTCATCCAGCACCAGGGAGGAGTGGATTTCGTCGGAGAACACGAGGGCGTCGTAGTCGGACACCACGTCGTGCAGGGCGCGCAGCTCGTCCTCACGCAGGACGCGGCCGACCGGGTTCCACGGGTTGCACAGGATGATCAGGCCCGCCCCGGCCTCGAGCCCCGCGCGAATCCCCTCCAGGTCGAGCGCCCAGCCGCGCCCGAGCGCGCGCGTGCCGCGCAGTGAGGGCACCTCGATGACGGGATGATCGAACTTACCCGGAATGGTCAGGAAGGGCATGTAGGCGGGGGTGGGCACGATGATCGGCGCGCCCGGGCGCACCAGGTGCTGAATCGTCGCTTCGAGGGCGGGCAGGACCGAGGCCACGAGGCGTACGTGGGAGGCCTCCACGTCCCAACCAAAACGCCGCTTCTGGAACTCGGCGGTCGCGCCCGCGATGCGCGGCTCCAACCAGGTCGGCTGGTAGCCGAGCAGGCCGTCGTCGATCGCGCCCTTCATCGCGTCGGCCACCTCGGGGGCCGTGGCGAAGTCCATTTCCGCCACCCACGCGCCGATCGTCGGCTCGCCGCTCGCGGTCGTGATGCCGGTCCATTTCAGGGAGCCGGTGCGGTAGAGGTGGGAGTCGGAAAAGAGACGAACGGACACGGTGTCCTCCTGGAAGATGCGGTGGATGCGGAGCGGGCCGATCCCGATGATGACAGAAGCGTATCGCCGCCCCTGACCTGCGTCGCAGCGCGCCCACGCATCAAGCAAATGCAACAGCGCCTCTGGAGTAGGATGGGGGAATCATGAGTGAAACAACTGCCACCGGTGCCGACGTTCGCGTCCGCTTCTGCCCCTCGCCCACAGGAACCCCTCACGTCGGCATGGTCCGCACGTGCCTGTTCAACTGGGCCTACGTTCGCCACACGGGAGGAACCTTCGTCTTCCGCATCGAAGACACGGATGCCGCTCGCGACTCCCAGGAGTCCTTCGACCAGATCATCGAGTCCCTGCAGTGGCTGGGCCTCGACTGGGACGAGGGTGTCGGTAAGGGTGGCCCGCACGGCCCCTACCGCCAGAGCGAGCGCATGGACATCTACCGTGACGTGGCAGCCCGCCTGCTCGAGGCTGGCTACGCCTACGAGTCCTATTCGACTCCCGAGGAGATCGAGGAGCGTCACCGCGCCAAGGGTGAGGATCCCAAGCTTGGCTACGATGGCTTCGACCGCAACCTGACCCAGGAGCAGATCGCCGCTTTCCGCGCCGAGGGTCGAGCGCCCGTCCTGCGCCTGCGCATGCCCGACGAGGACATCACGTTCACGGATCTGATCCGCGGCGAGATCACCTTCAAGGCTGGATCGGTGCCGGACTACGTCATCGTGCGCGCCAACGGCCACCCGCTCTACACGCTGGTGAACCCGATTGACGACGCGCTCATGGAGATCACTCACGTGCTGCGCGGCGAGGACCTGCTGTCTTCGACGCCCCGCCAGATCGTCCTGTACCGCGCGCTCGAGGCCATCGGCGTCGCCAAGTTCATGCCGCGCTTCGGCCACCTGCCCTACGTCATGGGCGAGGGCAACAAGAAGCTGTCCAAGCGCGACCCCGAGTCGAACCTGCTGCTGCACAAGGCTGCCGGCATGATCCCCGAGGGCCTGAACAACTACCTGGCCCTCCTGGGCTGGTCGATCGCCCCCGACCGCGACATTTTCTCCATGGAGGAGATGGCGCGCGCCTTCGATATCTCCGACGTGAACCCGAACCCGGCGCGCTTCGACCAGAAGAAGGCCATCGCCATCAACGCTGAGCACATTCGCTTGCTGGACGGTGAGGACTTCCGAAATCGTCTGGTGCCTTTCCTGCACCGCGACGGGGTCGTCTCGGCCGACTCCTTCCAGGCGCTGACCGATCGCGAGCGCGAGATCCTCACCGAGGCCGCCCCGCTCGTTCAGACCCGCATCCAGATGCTGGGTGAGGCCACGGGCATGCTCGGCTTCCTCTTCGTCGCGGACGAGGCGCTGGAGATGGACGAGAAGTCGGTCTCCAAGCTCAAGGACAATGCGGCGGACGTCTTGGATGCCGCTATCGAAACTGTCGAGGGCCTGACCGAGTTCACGACCGCTTCCCTCGAGGAGGCGCTGCGCGCCCGCATCGTCGACGAGATGGAGGTCAAGCCTCGCCTGGCCTTCGGCCCGCTGCGCGTCGCCGTAACCGGCCGCCAGGTCTCCCCGCCGCTGTTCGAGTCCATGGAGATCCTGGGGCGCGAGTCCTCGCTGACCCGCCTGCGCGCGCTGCGCGCCTCCCTGGCCTGATCGATGTGCTGGGCCCTGGCCTCGTTCCCTATCCCTGAGGGACGAGGCCGGGGCTTCATCATGTGCTGATGTGCCCTCAGGGGCGGGGAGAGGGTGCGCCGACGTGGGAGGATGGAACCCGAGACGTGCGTCGAACCTCGGCGCCGTCGGGCAGTGATCGGTGCCACTCCGTTTCGATTTGGCGCGTGGGGAACATTCCGCTAAAGTTATCTCCTGTCGCCAGCGACGTGAGAACGAAGCAGGTGATACCCAATGGGGTATGGTGTAATTGGCAACACAGCTGATTCTGGTTCAGCCATTCTAGGTTCGAGTCCTGGTACCCCAGCGATCTGAAGCGTTAGTTTCAGTCAAGGCCCCCATCGTCTAGCGGCCTAGGACGACGCCCTCTCACGGCGTTAACACCGGTTCAAATCCGGTTGGGGGTACGGATTCATAACTGAATCAAGGCCCCCATCGTCTAGCGGCCTAGGACGACGCCCTCTCACGGCGTTAACACCGGTTCAAATCCGGTTGGGGGTACCAACAGCCTCGTCATCGATTCGATGACGAGGTTTTTGTTTACCGCGGTGCCGCGGTTTTTCTTGTGCTTTGCAGAAAACTTTGCTCGCCGTTTCACAGTGTCTAACCTTGTAATCAGCCCCCGTAGGGGGGATCGTTTTGGACGAGGGAGTCTTTCGTGACAGACCGACACAACAGGACGCTGCTGCGTCGAGCCCTGGGCGTAGGCGCTGCGCTTGCGCTGATGGGGGGCACGTTCCCGGCAGCCTGGGCTGAGCCGGGTGGGGAGGCGACAAATCAGGATGCAGACACGCAGGCCATCGACGCGGGAGGCGCGGGCGGCGGTGACGATGTGCTGGTGACAATCCCCGGTAACCATAACAAGGCGATGGGGTGCGACGCCGACTGGGCTCCCGACTGTGCCAAGGCCGCTTTGACACGCGACGCGACGGGCGTCTACACCGCGACTTTCACCCTGCCCGCGGGCGACTACGAGTACAAGGTCGCCGAAGGTGGCTCGTGGGATGCCTCCTACGGCCAAGGGGGAGCAGCCGGGGGAGCGAACATCGCCTACTCTCTAAAGGAAGAGACTGCGGTCACTTTCTACTACAACCACGCGACTCACCGCGTATGGAATAACGTCTCCGACCAGATGGTGACGCTGCCGGGTTCCTTCCAAAAGGACCTGGGTTGCGCCGACAACTGGAAGCCTGAATGCCTGGCCCCGCTCTTGGAGCCCACGGGCAACGGCACCTACACCTACGAGACGACGGCATTGCCTGAGGGCACGTACGAGCTGAAGGTTGCTGTCGGTGGCTCGTGGGATGAGAACTACGGGCAAGATGGTGCCGCCGGTGGTGCCAACTACCAGTTTGCGACGAAAGCGAACAAGCTCGTGTCATTCACCTATGATTCCGCGACCCACAAGCTGGACATCGCCTCCGCTGACGCTCCCGTTGTCGGCGTCGGTGAGCAGCGCGCTTACTGGGTCAATGCCACAACCCTGGCATGGCCGACCTCCCTGCTCCCGCAGGGCGTCACCCGGGCCCAGGTCCTCGATGGCTCCGCGGCCCTCTCCTACGAGCTGGTCACCGCCCCCGAGGGTGGCGCGGCCCTGGCGGACGGTGCTATCACCGGAGCGACCATCACGCCGCTGACCGTCGCGGGCGACCTGCCCGCTGAGGTGACGATGGCTCACCCCAACCTCAACGGCTACATCGCCCTGAAGGCCCCCTTCGACGAGGCCGGGGCCCGCGAGGCCCTCACCGGCCAGATCGCGGTCGCCCAGAAGTCCGGCGAGACCGTCAACGCCTTCACGGGCGTGCAGATCGCCCCCGCGCTCGACTCCATCTACTCCGCCAAGGCCACCCAGGCCTCGTACGGGGTGGGTTGGAATGACGCGGGCGCTCCGACCTTCGCGCTGTGGGCACCCACCGCTAAGGACGTCACGCTGCTGTCGTGGAACACGCGTACTCCGCGCGGCGCTGACCCCGAGGTGAAGGGCGACCCCGTGCGCACCCCCGCCACGCGCACCGATGATGGGCGCTGGAGCGTCGACAACGCCGACGGTGCCATCAAGGAGGGTGCCCAGTACCTGTGGGAGGTGCGCGTCTACGTGCCCTCCACGGGCGCCGTCGAGACCAACCAGGTGACCGACCCCTACTCGGTGGGTCTGACCGCCGACTCCACGCGTTCCGTGGCTGTCAACATGGACAACCCCGCGATCGCCCCCTACGGGTGGACGAGCGTCAAGGCACCCGTCATCGAGGACGACGCGCAGCGCTCCATCTACGAGCTGCACGTGCGCGACTTCTCGGCGGCCGACAAGTCCGTGCCCGAAGACATGCGCGGCACCTACATGGCCTTCACGCAGTACGAGTCCAACGGTATGCGTCACCTTTCCCAGCTGGCCGAGGCCGGCATGAACACGGTGCACCTGCTGCCCACCTTCGACATTGCGACCATCCCTGAGAAGCGCTCCGAGCAGAAGGTTCCTGAGATCCCCAAGGATGCAGGCCCGGCCTCCGAGGAACAGCAGGCGGCCGTGGCCGCCGTCGCCGACGAGGACGCCTACAACTGGGGCTACGACCCGCTGCACTGGATGGCCCCCGAAGGCTCCTACGCCACCGCCTCCCACCAAAACGGTGGCGCCCGCGTGCGCGAATTCCGCTCCATGGTCGGCGGACTGCACCGCATCGGTATGCAGGTCGTCCTCGACCAGGTCTACAACCACACGCCGGCCGCAGGCCAAGATGCTCACTCGGTGCTCGACCGCGTCGTTCCCGGCTACTACCAGCGCCTCAACGCCTCGGGCGGTGTGGAGACCTCTACGTGCTGTTCGAACGTTGCTACCGAGAATGTCATGAGTGAACGCCTGATGATCGACTCGATGATTCACTGGGCGAAGTACTACCACGTTGACGGCTTCCGCTTCGACCTGATGGGTCACCACCCGGCCGATGAGATGAAGCGTGCCAAGGAGGCTCTCTCGCAGCTCACCCTCGAGAAGGACGGCGTGGACGGATCGCGACTCTACATCTACGGCGAGGGCTGGAACTTCGGTGAGGTCGCGAACAACGCGCTGTTCACGCAGGCCACGCAGGGCCAGCTGGACGGCACCGGCATCGGCGCGTTCAACGACCGTCTGCGCGACGCCGTCCACGGCGGCGGTCCCTTCGATGACGACCACCGCGTCATGCAGGGCTTCGGTTCGGGCGCGTTCTCGGACTTCAACGGCCTCGACACACGCTCGGAGACGGAGCGTCGCGCGGACTATCTGCATCGCGTGGACCTCGTGAAGCTGGGGCTTGCGGGCAACCTGAAGGACTACACGCTGACGACCTACGATGGTCAGACCGTGAAGGGGTCGCAGCTGGACTACAACGGTCAGGGCGCGGGATTCGCGTCCCAGCCTGCGGAGAACGTCAACTACGTGGACGCCCACGACAACGAGACGCTCTTCGATCTGGTGACCTACAAGATGCCCGCGGACGCTCCGATGGAGCACCGCGTGCGCATGTCGCTGATCAGCCAGGCATCCGTGGCATTGGCTCAGTCGCCCTCGTTCTGGGCGTCGGGCACAGAGACGCTGCGCTCGAAGTCCTTGGATCGTGATTCCTTCAACTCCGGTGATCACTTCAACTCGATTGACTGGACGATGAAGGACAATGGCTTCGGTCATGGCCTGCCCATCAAGTCGAAGAACGGCGCGGCCTGGGACCACATGCGTCCCCTGCTGGAGAATCCCGATCTGAAGCCGACCCCGGAGCAGATCGGCACCTCCTCGGAGATTGCAATGGACTTCCTGCGCGTGCGTTCGTCTTCGCGCCTGTTCACGCTGGGCAGTGCTGAGCTCATCAACCAGAAGGTGACCTTCCCGAACTCCGGCTCCGAGGCCGTGGATGGGACGATCATGATGCTTATCAACGACGAGGCCGGGGCTGGGACGGACGTTGATCCGGCCTTGACGGTGCGCTCGTCGTGTTCAACGCGACGGACAAGCAACTGACGCAGAGCGTCGACGGCCTGGCTGGTCGTGTTTTTAAGCTGCATGACGCTCAGGCCACGGGCGCTGACTCCGTCGTCAAGGAGGCATCCTTCTCGGCGAAGACGGGTGTCGTCACGGTCCCCGCACGCACGGTCGCTGTCTTCACACAGGCAGCGGGGGGAGCGGGTTGAACCTGGCCCCGTCGCCGAGGATGGTACGTGGATGCGCGCGGCTGACGGGCGCTGGTGGCTGCGCTACCCGGACGGCACCTACCCGGCGAACGAGCGCATCGAGCTGGGAGGCGTGACCTACGCCTTCGATGCATCCGGTTGGATGAAGACCGGCTGGGATAAGGAAGAGGGCCTGTGGCGCTACTACGCCCCCTCGGGCGCGATGGCGACCGGCTGGACCGCCGTGGGTGGCACCTGGTACTACCTGGATCCCGACACCGGGGCCATGGCGACCGGATGGCTCAAGGACGGCGACACCTGGTACTACCTGCACGGCAGCGGTGCGATGGCCACCGGCTGGGTGAACCTGGGTGGTGCCTGGTTCTACCTGAACGGCAATGGTTCGATGGCCACCGGCTGGGTGAACCTGGGAGGCACCTGGTACTTCCTGTCCGGCGATGGCCGTATGGCCACCGGCTGGGTCAAGGACGGCGAGTCCTGGTTCTACTGCTATCCCTCGGGCGCGATGGCCACGGGCCGCGTCGTTGTGGACGGCACTGCTTACACCTTCGATGCTAATGGGCGTCTTGTGCCCTGACGAGGTGGCGGCGATACGCGGGCGGGCCGGACGATAGCTATCGTCCCGGCCCGCCCGTTTGCGTGCGTGTATCGAGGCTTAGAGTTCCGCAGCGTCCTCGACGGTGGCGAGGAACTCGGAGAGCCGGTTGGCCGCGGCCATGACGGAGGGGCCGTGCTGGCGTCCGGGCTGGCGGCCCATGCGCTCGATGGGGCCAGAGATGGACAGGGCAGCCAGGACGCGGCCCGAGGGGCCGCGCACAGGGGCCGACACGGAGGCGACGCCGGGCTCGCGCTCGCCCACGGACTGCGCCCAGCCGCGCCGACGCACCTCGGCGAGCATGGTCGCGTTGAAGGAGGCACCGTACAGGCCGCGGTGGAGGCGGTCGGGTTCCTCCCAGGCCAGCAGAACCTGGGCGGCTGACCCGGCGCTCATGGACAGGGTGGCGCCCACGGGGATGGAGTCGCGCAGGCCCATTTCACGTTCGGATGCCGCGACGCACACGCGGTAGTCGCCCTGGCGGCGGAAGAGCTGGGAGGATTCCTTTGTGTGGTCGCGCAGGGCCTGAAGGACGGGCATCGAGGCCTGGAGGAGGCGGTCTTCGCCGGCGGCGGAGGAGAGCTCCTGGAGGCGGGGGCCGAGAATGAAACGTCCCTGCATGTCGCGGGCAACCATGCGGTGATATTCGAGGGCCACGGCCAGACGGTGAGCGGTCGGGCGCGCGAGCCCAGTGCTGGTCACGAGTTGTGCAAGCGTCGCGGGCCCCGCTTCGAGAGCGCTGAGGACCAGCGCTGCCTTGTCGAGGACGCCAACGCCACTGGATGTTTGCTCTTCCATACAACTATTTAATATCTCATTTATTGAGATGGCAAACTGCCGGATAGTGAAACAGGTCAAAGCGGCGTCCGAGACGTGAGATCGGGGAGGTTGACACGCGGTCAAGGCGCTTCCATTAGGTGCGTAGCACGACTGACACCGTGTCTCCAAAGTGGAGACCAGAGGAGGAATAATGAGCGGAACGATGGCGGAAAAGGTGTGGCGCGACCACATCGTCTCCAAGGGTGAGAACGGTGCCCCCGACCTGCTGTACATCGACCTCCACCTCGTGCATGAGGTCACGAGCCCCCAGGCCTTTGAGGGCCTGCGCCTGGCGGGTCGACAGGTTCGTCGCCCCGATCTGACGATTGCGACCGAGGACCACAACACGCCCACGGTCAACATCGACCAGCCCATCGCGGACATCACCAGCCGCACCCAGATCGACACCCTGCGCAAGAACGCGCAGAAGTTCGGCGTGCGCCTGCACTCCCTGGGTGACGCCGACCAGGGTATCGTCCACGTTGTTGGCCCCCAGCTGGGCCTCACCCAGCCCGGCATGACGATCGTGTGCGGCGACTCCCACACCTCCACGCACGGAGCTTTCGGCGCGCTGGCCTTCGGTATCGGCACGAGCCAGGTTGAGCACGTGCTCGCCACCCAGACCCTGCCCATGGCCCCCTTCAAGACCATGGCCATCACCGTCAACGGCTCACTCCCCGCCGGCTCGACCGCAAAGGACATCATCCTCGCGGTCATCGCCAAGATCGGCACCGGCGGCGGCCAGGGCTACGTCCTGGAGTACCGCGGCCAGGCGATCCGCGAGCTGTCCATGGAAGGCCGCATGACGATCTGCAACATGTCGATCGAGGCGGGCGCCCGCGCCGGCATGATCGCCCCCGACCAGACGACCTTCGACTACATCAAGGGCCGCCCCCACGCCCCCGAGGGCGAGGACTGGGACCGCGCCGTCGAGTATTGGTCCTCCCTGGCCTCCGACGAGGACGCCGTCTTCGACGCCGAGGTCATCCTCGAGGCCGCCGACATCGAGCCCTTCGTCACCTGGGGCACCAACCCCGGCCAGGGCGTGCCGCTGTCGGCCGCCGTGCCCGCCCCGGAAGACTTCGCCGATGAGACCGCTCGCGCGGCCGCCGAGCGCGCCCTGGAATACATGGACCTCACGCCCGGCACCCCGATGCGTGAGATCGCCGTGAACACCGTGTTCATCGGCAGCTGCACGAACGGGCGCATCGAAGACCTGCGCGCCGCCGCCAGTGTCGTCAAGGGACGCCACAAGGCCGATGGTGTGCGCGTCATGGTCGTACCCGGCTCCGCCCGCGTGCGCCTCCAGGCCGAGGCCGAGGGCCTCGACACAATCTTCACCGACTTCGGCGCCGAATGGCGCAACGCCGGCTGCTCCATGTGCCTGGGCATGAACCCCGACACGATGAACGCGGGAGACCGCTCGGCCTCCACCTCCAACCGCAACTTCGAAGGCCGCCAGGGCAAGGGCAGCCGCACGCACCTGGTCTCACCGCTTGTCGCGGCCGCCACCGCCGTGCGAGGCACCCTGTCCTCCCCGGCCGACCTCTGAGGCCCGCCCTCCCGCCACCCGACAGCGGGGGAGGGCCACGGCCTCGTCCCCCAGAGAGAAAAGACTGACGCACCATGGAAAAGTTCATCACACACACCGGCGTCGGCGTCCCGCTGCGCCGCTCCAACGTCGACACCGACCAGATCATCCCCGCGGTCTACCTCAAGCGCGTGACCCGCACGGGCTTTGAGGACGCCCTCTTCGCCGCGTGGAGGAACGACCCCGAGTTCGTCCTGAACCAGGACGCCTACAAGAACGGCTCCGTCCTCGTCGCCGGCCCTGACTTCGGCACCGGCTCCTCGCGCGAGCACGCCGTGTGGGCGCTCAAGGACTACGGCTTCCGCGTCGTGCTGGCCCCCAAGTTCGCCGACATTTTCCGAGGCAACTCGGGCAAGCAGGGCCTGGTGACCGGCATCATCTCCCAGGAGGACTGCGAGTCCCTGTGGAAGCTCCTCGAGGCCGAGCCCGGCACGCAGGTCACCGTCTCCCTGGAGGATAAGACCTGGCGCGCCGGTGCGATCTCAGGCACGTTCCAGATCGACGACTACGTGCGCTGGACCCTCATGGAGGGCCTGGATGACATTGCCCTGACCCTGCGCCACGAGGACGAGATTGAGGCCTACGAGGCCGCGCGCCCCTCGTTCAAGCCGCGCACGCTGCCGGCGAAATTCTTACCAAAGCAAGAGGTTTTGTCCGCTCGCGACTGAACGACTTCGCACACTGGCCCCTACCTAGCTAGAGTAGGGGCCAGTTACGTCATAGTGAGGAGTACTCCATGCCATCCATCCTGCAAGTCGAAGGCGGCCATCCGCTGCGCGGCGAGATCACCGTTCGCGGTGCCAAGAACTTCGTCCCCAAGGCCATGGTCGCGTCGCTGCTGGCCGACACACCTTCCGAGCTGTACAACGTGCCGCTGATCCGCGACACCGACGTCGTCTCGGACCTGCTGAGCCTGCACGGCGTCGAGATCGACTTCGATCAGGACCGCGGCACGCTGCGCATGGATCCCTCCAACGTCAAGATCGCCTCGCGCTCGGACATCGACACGCTCGCGGGTGCCTCGCGCATCCCGATCCTGTTCTGCGGCCCGCTCCTGCACCAGCTCGGCGAGGCCTTCATCCCCGAGCTGGGCGGCTGCGCGATCGGCGGGCGTCCCATCGACTTCCACCTGGAGACGCTTCGCAAGTTCGGCGCGATCATTGACAAGCAGCCCGACGGCGTGCACATTAAGCGTCCCTCCACGGGCCTGCACGGCGCGATCATTGAGCTGCCCTTCCCGTCCGTGGGTGCCACTGAACAGACGCTGCTCACGGCCGTGCGCAACGAGGGCATCACGACCCTGAAGGGCGCAGCCATCGAGCCCGAGATCCTCGACCTGATCAACGTCTTGCAGAAGATGGGCGCGATCATCTCCGTGGATACAGACCGCACGATCCGCATTGAGGGCGTCGCCAAGCTGACGGGCTACCGCCACACGGCGCTGCCCGACCGCATCGAGGCCGCTTCGTGGGCCGCGGCCGCCCTGGCCACCCGCGGCGACATCTACGTGCGCGGCGCTCACCAGCCCGACATGACCACGTTCCTTAATACTTTCCGCAAGGTCGGCGGCGGCTTCGATATCGATGCTGACGGCATCCGTTTCTACCACACGGGCGAGCCGCTGCACTCGATCGCGCTGGAGACGGCCGTCCACCCCGGATTCATGACCGACTGGCAGCAGCCCCTCGTCGTGGCCCTCACGCAGGCCGAGGGCCTGTCCATCGTCCACGAGACCGTGTACGAGAATCGCTTTGGGTTCACCGAGGCGCTGCGCAAGATGGGCGCGAACATTCAGGTCTACCGCGAGTGCCTGGGCGGCACGCCCTGCCGTTTCGGGCAGAAGAACTACTACCACTCGGCGGTCATCTCGGGCCCGACTCCGCTGCACAGCGCGGATATCGAGGTCCCGGACCTGCGCGGTGGTTTCTCGCACTTGATCGCGGCGCTGGCCGCGTCGGGCACGTCCACCGTGTCGGGCATTGACGTGATTTCGCGCGGCTACGAGCACTTCACGCGCAAGCTCCACAAGCTGGATGCGCGCGTGCGTTACCTGGATAGCTGACGCGATGGGCGAGCGGGGAGTGCGACGGAGCATTCTGTTGCTGGTCTCGTCGATGTCGGCGGGTGGGCGCTCCGTGCGCCTGGGTCCGCGCATCGTGCGGATTCTGCGCGGCGGCGGCTGGGAGGTCGCGGTTCGCCTGACGACGCCCGGCGACGACCCGGCTGCCCTGGCCGCTCAGGTCGCCTCCGATTCGATCGTGGCCGCCCTGGGCGGGGACGGGTACCTCGGCGCGGTTGCGCGCGGGTGCCACGACTCCGGCGCACTGTTTGTCCCGTTTCCCGGTGGGCGCGGCAACGACCTGTGCCGCGCGCTCGGTATCGGCACGGATCCGCTGGCTCGTGCCCGTGATGTGGCGTCGTTGGGTTTCGTCTCCGGCACCGCGGGGGACGAGGCCGTGGCTGGCCGGGCGCGCAGGGCAACGGATGCGCTCGCTTCCCGGGTGCGTCCTTTGGATGGCATGTGGGTCCGCTCACGCGACGGGGTGCGCTTGGCGCTCGGCGTTGTGTCGGTGGGGTTGGATGCGCGGGCGAATATCTTGGCGAACGAGTCCTCGCTGACGTCGGGTCCGTTGGCGTATGGCTATGGGGCTTTCGCGGCCCTGGCCTCGCACGAACCCACCGAGATTATCGCGACCGTTGACGGTCGCGAGCGTGACATGAGCGGCTGGGTTGCGTCCGTGTCGAACTCGGGGCGTTTTGGCGGGGGGATCACGCTGGTGGAGGCCTCGGATATGAGCGACGGCATCTTGGAGGTGTGTCACGTGGGGCCCATGCCGGTGGCGCGCGCCCTGCCGGTGTTGGCCCAGGTTGTGGCTGGCCGCGCGAAGCGGCACCCGGCCATCGAGGTGGAGACTGCGCGTGTCGTGTCCTTCGCGGCGCCCGCGGGGATGGTCGCGATGGCGGACGGGGACCGGATCGCCTCGATTCCTTTCACGGTGGACGTCGCGCCGGGAGTTGTTTCTGTTCTCGTCTGAGCACCCGCGTGCCTTGGCGAGGGTCGGCGCGCCGACCGCGCGTGTGACCTGCGCTCGGTTGCTGCGTAACGTGGCCCTCGGGCTTTGCGTTGCGGGGCCGTGGTCCCCCTAGAATGACACCATGAGTGCAGTCTCCGGCTTCTATGCCTTCGCGAAGGGCGTGTTGACGCCCATCATGACCCCCTGGGTGAAGTTCACCGTCACCGGCGAGGAGAACCTCCCCACGGAGGGTGGCTTCCTGTTGGTTTCCAACCACCTGTCGAACGTCGACCCCCTGTGTCTGTGCTGGTATTTCATGAAGCGCAACACCGCCGTGCGCTTCCTGGCCAAGAAGTCGATGTTTCCGTCCCGGTGTTCGGCTGGATCATCAAGGGCATGGGCCTGATTCCCGTCAACCGTGATTCGAATCCCTCGGCTGTCCTGGCACCCACGCGCGAGGCCTTGAAGGCAGGTGAGGTCGTCGGCATCTACCCTGAGGGAACGCTCACGCGCGACCCGGATCAGTGGCCGATGGAGTTCAAGTCGGGTGCCGCCCGCCTGGCCCTCGACACGGGCGTCACCGTCATCCCCCTGTCCCAGTGGGGTCCGCAGGACATCATGGCCCCCTACAACGCTAAGGGCATGGATATGCGCCCGGGTCGGCGCATCTCCTATCACTTCGGCGCGCCCGTCGACCTGTCTGACCTGATCGGCCCCGCCGGATCCGAGGACCACGACGCGGTCAACGCGGCGACGGCGCGCATCCTTCAGGCGGTGCGTGAGGGCGTCGGCCAGCTGCGCGGACTGCCCGTGCCCGACACCGTGTGGGACCCCGCCACGCAGGCCGGCCCCTGGTGGGAGGAAGAGCAGGCGCACAGGGCCAAGAAAGCGAAGAAGGCCGCGAAGAAAGGTTAGTCCCTGATATCGACGACCAGGCGCGACGGGTTCGACAGGAAGCCGACCTGGAATTGGCGCTCGGTGGGTGCCCCGATGACGACGTGCGTGTTGTCCTCGAAAGTCCCGTCCGAAACGATATCCAGGGCACCCGCGCGCACGTGCGACCCGCTCGGGTAGGTGCCTGCGGGTGAGGTAGCCGTCATGGGCGTGCCGTCCAGGATTAGCTCCAGGACGGCCGCGCCATCGACCTCGATGGGCTGGCCTCGGCCCTGTTCGATCGCCTGGTCGCTCCACTGCGCCAGGCGGATGCCCGGGGATCCCTCGCCGTCGAACTCCAATACGACGCGGGTGAAGCCCTCGTGGGAGGCCGCGCGAATGTCGGTGAGAACCAGCGCCCGATCCGGGTTCTGAGTGCGCACGGGCGGCAGCATCGACACCGAGGACGTCCAGTTGTCCGCGTTGATGGGCCTGGTCGTGTCCAGACCCGGCTCGCTTGCCGCGCTCTGCGTGCCCGACTGCGCGCTCGCGTTCGCCGTGGGGGGAGGATCCCTGGCTGGACGAGGCCGTGGCAGGCTTCGCGGGCGGAGCTCCCGCCGGGGTGGCGGGGGAGCAGGCGGCGAGCGCGAGGATGCCGGCCGATGCCAGGACCGTTGTGGGGATCGCGCGGCGGTGAGACAAAGCCCCTCCTTGAAGTGTGACGGTTTTCCCATCCTAGTAGACTGTTGCTGACAGGGAGGTCTCGATGAGTATGACAACAGCAGCGGTCCTGGGAACGGGTGCTTGGGGAACGACGTTCGCGCAGGTGCTTGCAGACGCGGGCGTGGACGTGACGATGTGGGGGCGTAACGCCGACACGATTTCCTTTATCAACGGCCACGAAAACCCGACGTACCTGCCGGGCATCACTCTGTCCGAGCGCATTTGCGCCACGACCGACATCGCCAGCGCGGTGTCTGGCGAGCAGCTGGTGGTCGTCGCCGTCCCCGTCAAGGCCGTACGCGCGACGCTGGAGGCGGCTCGTGACGCTTTCGTGCCTGACGTCGCCCTACTGTCCTTGGCCAAGGGACTGGAGCTGGGGAGCCGGAAGCGGGTGGACGAGGTCATCGCCGACGCCTCGGGCGTGCCCGAGGAACGCATTGCCGTCCTGTCCGGGCCGAACCTCTCGCGCGAGATCGCCGAGCAGCAGCCGACCGCGACGGTCGTGGCTTCCACCGACGTCGAGCTGGCTAAGGAGATTGCCCGGGCCTGCCACAACTCCTATTTCCGCCCCTACGTCTCCACCGACGTCGTGGGCACCGAGATGGCGGGCGCGACCAAGAACGTCATCGCGGTCGCCATCGGCGCCGCTGAGGGCATGGGCCTGGGCATTAACACCCGCTCGACCCTCATCACGCGCGGCCTGGCCGAGATGACGCGCCTGGGCACGGCCCTGGGCGCAGACCCCGCGACCTTCGCCGGTCTGTCGGGCATCGGTGACCTCGTGGCCACCTGCTCCTCGCGCCTGTCGCGCAACTTCTCGCTGGGCCACCGCCTCGGCTCCGGCATGAGCCTGGCCGAGGCCATGGCCTGTCCCCGGGCGTCGTCGAGGGCGTCGCCTCGGCAGGACCGATCCTCCAGGTCGCCGCCTCCGTGGGCGTCGACATGCCGATCACCAGCGCCGTCGTCGAGGTCGTCGAGGGGCGCGCGAGTATCGCCGACATGGGCCGCATGCTGCTGTCGCGCCCGCAGAAGATGGATGGGTGGAAGATCGAGTTGGTCTAAACGCGCACACTCGGGCGGGAAAAGCCTGACGCGCGGTAGGCTTGGACCCATGACAGCAATTTCTCGTCCTCGCGTCCTCATCGTTTTCGGCGGGCGCTCCTCAGAACACGAAGTCTCTTGTGCGACGGCCGCCGGCATCCTCACGGCCATCGACCGCACGAAGTGGGACGTGATCCCGCTGGGTATCACGCGCGACGGCCAGTGGGTGCGCGTCGCCGACGACCCGTCGGCGCTGAGATTCAAGGACGGCAAGGGGCAGTCGATCACCGCCGGAGCCACCCGCGTGGCCCTGACCCCGGGCGAGGGCAACCTCGTCGAGCTCACCTACGACGGCGACCCTTCTGACGATACCTCGCGCGTTGTGGGCGTGGAGGACCTGGGGCACGTCGACATCGTCTTCCCGCTCCTGCACGGCCCTTACGGCGAGGATGGCACCATTCAGGGCCTCTTCGAGATGGCGGACGTGCGCTACGTCGGATGCGGCGTGACCTCCTCGGCGATTTCCATGGACAAGCACCTGACCAAGACGGTGCTCGCCGCCGCTGGCATCGACGTTGGCCGTTGGGTTTGCATCACCGCCCGTCAGTGGGAGAGCGACCCCGCCTCGTGCATGGACCGCATCGAGCGCCTCGGCTTCCCCGTCTTCGTCAAGCCCTGCCGCGCCGGGCTCCTCCGTCGGCATCTCGCGCGTGACCTGCCGCGAGGACCTGCCCGTCGCCATCAAGGAGGCAGCCAACCACGACCCGCGCATCATCGTCGAGGCTTCCGTGACCGGCCGCGAGGTCGAGTGCGGCGTCCTCGGCTCGCGCCCCGACTGGCAAAGCGGCACCTCGCCCCTGGGTGAGATCGTCGTCCCCGAAGGCGAGTTCTACGACTACGAACACAAGTACGTGGACGACGTCGTCGGCCTGTCCTGCCCGGCCGACGTGCCCCCCGCCTACGCCCAGCGCATCCGCGAGACCGCGTGGCGCGCCTTCGATGCCCTCGAATGTGAGGGCCTGGCCCGCGTCGACTTCTTCCTCAACGAAGCCACCGACACCGTGATCATCAACGAAGTGAACACGCTGCCCGGGTTCACGCCCATCTCGATGTACCCGCAGATGTGGGCGGCCGCCGGTGTGTCCTACCCGGATCTGCTCAGCGAACTGCTCACCGAAGCGTCGCAGCGCCCCCTGGGGCTGCGCTGAGAGAGCGGCCGCGGTGACCCGCATCTGCGCGTGTCCCGCGGCCGCGCCCCGACCTCGTTAATTCCCGTCACACCGACCCTGAAGGACACACATGACGACCAACCCCAAAGTCACGCTGGTGACATGCAAGGCGCTGCCCAATCTCTTCCCCGGGGGAGGAAGGCCTGCTTGACGAGCTGGCGTCGCGCGGATGCGACCCGCAGATCAAGGTCTGGAACGATCCCGACGTCGACTGGGCCGATGCTGGCATGGTCGTCGTGCGCTCCGTCTCCGACTATGCCGCGGATCGTCCCGCCTTCCTGGAGTGGACGCGCCAGCTGCACCGCGTGCAGAACTCGAAGGACGTGCTCAACTGGAACACAGACAAGCACTACCTGAAGGAACTCGCGGCGATGGGGCTGCCGACGATTCCGACGAACTGGCTTGAACCCTCCCAGAAGCTCACCAAGCACCAGATCCACACGCGCTTCCCGGCTTTCGGTGAGTTCGTCGTCAAGCCTGCTGTGTCTTCCGGCGTGCGTGATATCGGCCGCTACACGACTGTGGACATCCACCAGCGTCAGGCCGCCATGCGCCAGGTGCAGGGCTTGCTGGGCGAGGGGCGCTCCGTCATGCTTCAGCGCTACGTTGAGGAAATCGACCTGCACGGCGAGATTTCGCTCGTGTTTTTCAATGGCCTGGTCTCCCACGCCGTTGAGAAGCGCTCGGCCCTGCACCCCGCCTCCGTCACGAACCCCAAGATGCACGAGGCCGTGCTGACCGCCGACTCTGCCGACTCCGTCGCGTGGACATGGGGTGAGCAGATCCGCTGCGTCCTGCACAACTACGTGCGAGCCCGCCTGGGCCACGACGAGCAGTTCCTGTTTAACCGCGTGGACCTGGTTCCCGACGGCAAGGGATCCTTCCTGGTCATGGAGGTCTCCCTCGTGGACGCAGACCTCTACCTCGGCTCGACGCCCGGTGCCCTGGGCAATTTCGCCGACGCGATCTCCGCGCGCGTTCACTGGTGACGCACGCCACCGCCGTGAAGGTGTCTCTCGAGTTTCAAGCTCGGTCGGGTAGTGCTAAGCTCTACCCGTTGCCTTCACGGCGACGCGATGGTGGCTGTAGTTCAGTTGGTAGAGCACCTGGTTGTGGTCCAGGACGTCGCGGGTTCGAGTCCCGTCAGCCACCCCATTGCCCCGGCGCTTACGCGCCGGGGTTTTTGTTTCTTGAGTATGCTTGTAGCAGCCTCAATTGACCGGACAAAGGAGTTCTCATGCCCAGCGTGATTGCCGGGTTAAGGGTCAAAATGTGTGTCTGGCTCGGCGTGTCGCGGGGGTTAGATTTGGCCTTTTTGAATGCCGATTGAGTGGGTGTAGTCGGTGTCGATAGCGTTGTCGTAGAGGGCTGGGCGTCCTGTTTCGTGGTCGGCTTGGTTCTCGGTTTGGGTCAGGGTGGATACTTTGGCGAGTTGGCCCTGGCCCCAGTCGGACTGCCTGGCGATTCGTACTGGATCGTCAGGCAGTTCCGTTTTTAAGTAGAGCCACCAATCCAGCATGCGGCGTTGTCGTTCGCCTGATCTGCCGCGGTGGGTTCTGGCGAGCAGTTTGAGCTGGGCGTTGATGCCGCCTTCTAAGCTGTTGGTGGTGGATTTGATCCGCTCGGGCGCAAGGACTCCTGCTGGCGGGTTGAGGTAGACAAACAGCATCTCGGACCGCCAAAGATGGTTGAGGCTGTTGTAGGCCTTGCGCACGTTGTGGTGGGTCCACACGCGGGTCCATGCACCTGTTTTTGGGGTCTTTGATCATGGTTTTTCTCGTTCATCCATTCCCGGTAGATCGTTGAAAACTCGTGCAGTTGCACACCCCACGCGGCGGCTTCATCCAGTGTGGTGATCCGGGTCAGTTTCAGCGCAAGTCGGTAGATGGTGCGCCCGGCATCGGTGCGTGGGTTGGTGGTGGTGTAGCGGCGGACCACGCGTTGGGCGTGGACGAGGCAGCGTTGAATTTTCGTAGTCGGCCAGCACTTTTTGATTGCGCTGTATGCGCCTTGGCCGCCGTCGATGACGGCGATGAGTGGGGCTTCGATGCGTTCAAGCAGCAGTTGGTAGTCGCGGGTGGTTTCGTGTTTGCACCAGTGCCAGGCGATCACGTGGTCGATGGTCGCCGCGACGATCAGGCAGCCACCGGCGGTGTAGGTGCCATCGAGAAATACCTGGTCGTAGATCCGCTTGTGGTGGCCGGCGGTGGGGTCAGGCACATCAACGAGCCAGCACCACTTGAAGCGCCGCTTCATGGTGGCGCGGCTAACACCGTTTCGTTTGGCTAGGTCGTCGAGTGATATTGCGGTGGTGCAATGCTCGATGAACTGGGTGAACACTGCCGCGTTGGTGATGTCGTTTCGACGTTTGACGCTGGAGGCGCCGCATTGTTTGCAGCGCCATCTGGTGGTGCCTTTGCTGGTGGTGCCGTTGCGTTTCATTTCACCGCCGCAGTGGCAGCGTGGTTGGTTCTTCGACATTGCGACACCACACCACGCCGCGCATAGCACATCACGGCTGCCACACCGAGGATTTCCCGTCGGGGGCTAGATATATGCTTCCGGAGCATATACTTTCCGGAAACCTACAGGTCAATCCGTGAAAATCCGCGATTCCGGACACACATTTTGACCCTTAACCCTGATTGCCTACGGATGCGACGACGCCACCACCCAGTTCCACCCCCTCCAGATCGACATTCGCGAACCCGGCGAGGGCGAAATCTACTTCGACGTCGCCTACGCGGGCATCTGCCACTCCGACATCCACTCCGCGCGCGGCGAGTGGGGTCCCGTCGCCTACCCGCTGGTGCCCGGCCACGAGTTCGTCGGCACCGTCGCCAAGGTCGGCCCCGGCGTCACCACCTTCAAGGTGGGGGACCGCGTGGGCGTGGGCTGCATGGTCGGCTCGTGCGGCACGTGTGAGATGTGCGAATCCGACTACGAGCAGTGGTGCACCTCGACGCCTGGCACCCTGTGGACCTACCGCGCCGACGCCGAGGGCAACCCGACGACCGGCGGCTACTCACGCGGCTTCACCGTGCGTGAGGACTTCGCGCTGCATATCCCCTCTGAGCTGGATTTTGCTGCCTGCGCCCCCCTGTTGTGCGCCGGCATCACCACCTATTCGCCGCTCAAGCATTACAACGTGGGCCCCGGATCGCGCGTCGCGATCCTCGGTATGGGTGGCCTCGGACATGTGGGCGTGCAGATCGCTAAGGCCATGGGCGCGGACGTGTCCGTCATCTCTCATGGACGTTCCAAGGAGGCCGACGCACGCCACTTCGGTGCTGACCATTTCTACGCCACCAGCGAGGAGGGCGTGCTCGAGTCCCTGCGCGGTACCTTCGACCTGATCCTGTGCACCGTGTCCGCCGAGGGCCTGGACTACGCAGGCTACATGGCCGCCCTGCGTCCCTACGGCGTCTTCGTCGACGTGGGCCTGCCCTCCGAGCCCGTCTCCCTGCCGCTGCGCGCCTTCGTCAACGGCGGCAAGTCGTTTGCGGGCTCCCAGATCGGCGGCATCGCCGAGACCCAGGAGATGCTCGACTTCTGCGCCGCGCACGGCGTCATCCCGCAGGTCGAGATGATCAGCGGCGAGGACATCACGCAGGCTTACGACAACATCGTGGATTCGCGCGTGCGCTACCGCTACGTCATCGACACCTCCACGTTCCCCGAAAGTGCGTGAGGCGCGCGTGCCTCTGATGGGACATCCTCGGGCTGGGCCTGTGTGCAAGTTGTTGACGGTTTGTTTATGCGGCTGTTGCCTGGGCCGCTTGGTGTAGTTCGTATTCGATGGGGGATTTGCCGCCGAGGCTGGTGTGGATGCGGCGGCGGTTGTAGAAGTCTTCGATCCAGGTGGCGACCCCGGTGTAGACCTGGTCGCGGGTGGTGAAGGTACGCCGGTAGTAGTACTCGGTTGTGAGGGTGGCCCAAAAGGATTCGGCCATGGCGTTATCCCAGCACACTGGGGCCTGCCCCATCGACACTCTTCCTTTCACGGCGCGCATGTAGGCGGCCAGTTTCTGGGAGGTGAACTGTGTTCCCCGATCAGCGTGGAGCACGACCCCTGCGGGGAAGCCGCCACGGGTGGTGGCGGCCATATCGAGCGCGTTGATGACCAGAGCGCGTGTTGTGCTGCTCGCCCATGGCGTATCCCAGGACCCGACGCGAGTGCGCATCGCGCACGGCGCACAGGTAGACCCAGCCTTGGGCGCAGCGCAGGTAGGTAAAGTCCGTGATCCACACCCGGTCCAGGGCACCTTGGTCCCACTGGCGGGCGCAGTGATCCTCATGGGCCACCGGATCCCGCCCGCCGCGCCTGGACGGGCGTGGGTGCGTATTCAGGCCTGTCAGGCCTTGGCGGCGCATCGACGCGGCGACCGCACGCACACCCACATCCACACCCGCGCGCCAGAGCACGGCGGATGCGAGGAGCCCCATAGGTGCCGCCCGACACCTCGTGTTCCCAGGCCACCGCCTCATCCAAACGCCGACGCGCCGATGCGCGCTTGCCCCGCTGGGGTGCACGGTTTTTCCACGCGTAATAGCCCGCGCGCGTGACACCCAAGACCTTGGCCATCAAGGTGATTGAGCAGGAAGCCCTTGTGCGCGTCCATCAGTTCAAAGCGCTGGTGTTGTGGTGCACGGAGGCGAAGAAGGCGTTGGCTTTTCCCAAGAACTCGTTCTCCTTCTCCAGCTGGCGCACCCGCCGGCGCAATGCTGTGATCTCAGCTTCCATCTCGCGTGGATCAGGACGACCCTCACGCACGGCTTGACGCCGCTCGCGCTCGAGTTTGACCCACCGGCCCACCACCGATTCACCCAGCCCTAAATCCCGGGCCACAGACGCGATCGAAGACCCTGTATCCAACACCAGGCACGCAACATCACGACGATACTCCGGCGTAAAACGACGACGAGTTCCCATAACAGGTACCTCACTGGCCGCAGGCACACACACCCGCTTCACGAAGTGTCAACAACACAAGCCTAACCCCAGCCATCGCATGTGCCTTTCTGGGGATACGGAAAAGCCCCACCACAACACGTGGAGGGGCATGAGGAAGCCGGAAAACTGGGGTATTGGAGCACTCTGACGCGTGATGTCTGCGCGCTTCTTGGCTACTGCAGCAGCTACGTACTAAACTGGTCCCACCAGTACCGGCTCGCCACGTCTTCGGATGTGGTCAGAGCCGGTCATCATGTGCCGAGGGTGTCCTATCGGAACAGAGAGGCCAAGCCCCTGGCGCAATCGTGACCTAGTGCGTGCTCGGCATCAGTGTGCTAACATGGGTGTCAACACGACCGGTTCCGCTGCCCATCTCGATGGGAGTCCAGGGCCGGTCCCTTTCTATCTTCACGAGGTCGCATGGGGACAAAGCCGTTCAAGAGCTATGAGGAACAGGTCAGTATCCTCCAGTCACGAGGAATGGGCATCGACGATCCGGCTCATGCTGCCGAAGTTCTGCGTACGCATAACTACTATCGGTTATCGGGTTACTGGCACTCGATGCGTCAAGTAGATCCCCAAACACATGCGGCACTCGATGTTTTCAAGGACGGCGCCACCCTCGATCTTGTCCTCGCGCTCTACGACTTCGATGCTCGATTGCGCCACGCGGTTTTTGCGAACCTTGCTCCCGTAGAGCTAGCGATCCGTTCATTGCTTGGCTACCATCTCGGGGCACTTGACCCGCTGATTCACCTCGATGCATCGAAGCTCAGTGCCACCGCGAGCAATCCTTCAAAGCGCAATAAGGGCGCTACTGAGCATGATGACTGGGTAAGGAAATATCGCCAAGCGTTGCGTAGCTCTCGGGAGGACTTCGTCGAGCACCACCGCAGCCAATATGACGGAGTCCTTCCTGTCTGGGTGGCTGTTGAAGTCATGGATTGGGGAATGCTCTCTCACCTGTACAGGTTTACTCCCAACCCTGCTCGCAATCGCATAGCTAGAGAGTGCAATATGAGCGGGCCGCAATTGGAGTCGTGGCTAAAGTCGCTCAATATTCTGCGGAATTATTCGGCTCATCATGCTCGCTTGTTTACGCGAGTGTTCGACATTAAACCAAAGACAATCGATGATCCTCGTATGAAGCCAGTTGAGAGCGTCTCACATCTCGTGTTTGGTCAGCTCAGCCTCATACGTTATCTGCATGCTGTTTTGGGAACAGATGGAGGTGTACCTGACCTCGCAGGCGTTCTGGAAAGCTATCCTCACAACCAGCTCGTCTCGTTCCATCGCCTGGGCACGCCCGAGAATTGGCGCGAGCTCGACCTCTGGTCCTAGCTAGATTGCTGACCCACAGCAACGCGAAAGCCCGTGTCGAAACACGGGCCTCGGAATTGGAGCACTATCAGGCGTCCATCTCCAGAGTGCCAGATTTACAGCAGATGGACAAGACCTGCGGCGGCGCCAACTAGGGTAAACTCTACTGGCGAAGACCCCGGAACGATCCCCAGCTTTGGCTGCATCGCCGGGGTTACCGCTTTTCTTACACTGGTACATGCCCCGGCGAGAATACCTGTACCGCAAGTGCTGCAGGTGAACTGTGTGCCCCGATCAGTGTGGAGCACGACCCCAGTGGGGAAGCCGCCACGGGTGGTGGCGGCCATGCCGAGCGCGGTGATGACCAGAGCGCGTGCTTTGCTGCTCACCCATGGCGTATCCAAGCACTCGACGCGAGTGCGCATCACGCACGGCACACAGGTAGACCCAGCCTTGGGCGCACCGCAGGTAGGTCAAATCCGTGATCCACACCCGATCCAGGGCACCTTGGTCCCACTGGCGGGCGCAGTGATCCTCATGGGCCACCGGCCCGCGCCGGCCGCGCCTGGCCGGGCGTGGGTGCGTGTTCAGGCCCGTGAGACCTTGGCGGCGCATCGACGCGGCGACCGCCCGCACACCCACATCCACGCCCGCGCGCGCCAGAGCATGGCGGACACATGGAGGCCCATAGGTGCCGCCCGACACCTCGTGTTCCCAGGCCACCGCCTCATCCAAACGCCGACGCGCCGATGCGCGCTCACCCCGCTGGGGTGCACGGCTCTTCCACGCGTAATAGCCCGCTCGCGTGACACCTAAAACCTTAGCCATCACAGTGATCGAGTAGGAAGCCCTTGTGCGCGTCCATCAGCTCAAAGCGCTGGTGTTTTGGTGCACGGAGGCGAAGAAGGCGCTGGCTTTTCCCAAGAACTCATTCTCCTTCTCCAGCTGGCGCACCCTCCGGCGCAATGCCGTGATCTCAGCTTCCAGCTCGCGTGGATTAGGACGACCCTGTTCGGCGGCCTGGTGTCGCTCGCGCTCGAGTGTGACCCACCGGCCCACCACCGATTCACCCAGCCCCACTTCCCGGGCCACAGACGCGATTCGTGGACCCCGTATCCAACACCAGAGACGCAACATCACGACGATACTCCGGCGTACAACGACGACGAGAACCCATACCAGGCACCTCACTGGCCGCAGGCACACGCACCCGCTTCACGAAGTGTCAACAACACAAGCCTAAGCCCAATTCGAGCAGACTCAAGGCGGCGGCAGCACACTCACCGTAGAGGTTGCGCAGCGTCCCCTGCCCCGTCGCAGGGTTGTACGTTTCTGGGTAAAAATAGGATTCCCAGGTGTCGTACATTATAGCGACGTGGGCTTGTTGTTTGTGTTCTGCATGAGGCGCTTGACCAACTCCCTTGAGCGGCGCTGGTACTCGCTGAGATCAATCAGCCCGAGCGCATAGTCTGTCAGGTTTTCCACGTGCTCACGGGTGGGTTCAAAGCCTTCGTGCCATGCTGCTGCGAGGGCTTGCCGCACGGAGTTGCGTTCACGTACGTCGAGGCGGTCGAAGAGTTCTGGCCAACGGTCTTCAAAATCGGGCTATAGGCGCAAACGTGGTGCTTTAGACGGCGTGTCGTGGGTCTAGTGGGCGCGTCCGGCCCAGCCTTTGCGTGGCCAGAGTCCTTCTTCTGGGGTGGGGGTTCCTTCCGGGATTCCGTGGCGTTTCTGATCGGTGTGGTTGGGGTGTTTTGGTGTGGGGATCCGGCGGGGTGTGGGGCGCCCGTCGTGTTCCCATTGGGTCAGGACTTCGGTGGGGGTCGGGGGTTGTGGGGTGCGCAGGAGGAGAGCCCATTGGGCGATGACGGCTTGGTGGTAGGCACTGGCACCGCGGTGAGCGTGGAGGAGTTCACGCACGACAGCGTTGATGGATTCGACGTGGTTGGTGGTGGCGCAGGCCGGCGGGTCGGCTGGTGTGCCGTCGGGGTTGGTCAGGTAGGTGAACAGCACTCCTTGGCGTGCCAGTCGTGCCAAGCGTCGGTAGGCGCGGCGCGTGCGTTCATGCGTGTACCACCAGGTTTTACCGGTTTTTGACGCCCATGCAGGGTCTTGAGCGGCGAAGGTGCGCTGTGACATCCATTCTCGGAAGGTGTGCCCAAAGTCGTGGAGCATCGTCAACCACGCGCTGGCTTGGTCGACGCTGGTGATGCTCGTCAAGCGTCGTGACAAGGCCAGCAACGCCCGTGCGGGTTCGGTTCTGGGATGCATGGTGAGGTCGCGGATGATGTCACGATGAACGTGGACCAGGCAGCGTTGCACGCGCGTGGAGGGCCATAGGTGCGCGATAGCCGCCAAGGCGCCTGCAGCACCGTCGGTGGTGACCACATCGGCAGGGAGCGAGGCGTTCAAGTAGGGCCGTGTAGGCCTGCGCGGATTCGTTGGCCGCCCACTGCCACTCCAGCACATGCTCGCGGTCTCGGGCGATCAGCAGCACCCATCCGCCTGACAGGTGCATGCCGTCAATGAAGATCTGATCGTGGACCTGCCCGGTGACGGGCGGGTGAGGTACCGGCACCTGCCAGCACCAACAGGTACGACGCCGGAAAGCGCGCGCTGAGCCTTCCTGTTCGTCTTGGGTGTGCCGAGACGTCGCCCACGCGATGAAGTCTGCCAGCTCATCGGCTTGTTCGTGTCGGCGCGCACGCCCTGATGGACATGTGGTTGACAGGGCGCACGAGGTGCATTTCCACCGTTGAGCGCCCGCCGCGGTGTGTCCATTCTTCTTCATCGGCACAGCGCACACCGGGCAACGCCGAGCACGATTCGATCGTGTTCTCACCCACTACACGATCACCCCAGAAAGTCAAGGAAGCTGCGCGATTAACCGCCCGAACCTAAATAACAGCGACTTTCGCCCGCAATCCCAACCTAAACACGGAACTTAAGCACCACGTTCGTGACCTATAGTCTCAAAATCAAAAATCTCAGACATGAGGGGTCTCCTGTGACGACGCCTCCCATTATACACCAGCCTAAGCTCAACTTATTACCAACCGGTCCAACTCAGGCATGCCCCTATCCTAGGCGCACTCTCTTGACCTCCGCGCACCACAGCAGCTATCCTGGACACTAGGACAAGGGCTGAAACGGATACTTGGCAGCGCGAGCTGTTAGATGATGACCGCGAAACCCGGTGATCAAGTGCCCAAGGACCAATAGCCTTCGCGGCGGCAGACTGATACCACGTCCTGCAAACCCCCTTCCCTTTGGGTTGGGGGTTTTGTGTTGCCTGATTGTGCACCCCCTGGCTAACTAGTGCACTAGCCACCTAGCACACTGGCTGACAAGTAGGCTAGGGTGCTAGCGCATTAGTGGATGGAGGAACCTCGGCGTTGAGGGGAGTCATCGCGTGGAAGCTGCGGGGGGCGTGTAGGAGCGGGGCGCGGTGATTATCTTTGTTGACGCGTGTTCATCATCTGTTCGAGCCGTGCACTCTTGTTACGTATGAGTTGGGTGGTAGTAGCATCTGGGGTGCTTGGGGTGGCGCGCGGGCCACCAGTGCGTGGCTGTGCGATGTGGCGGAAGATGGGGATGAGCGAATCGGGTACAGGTTCGTAGGTCCCGAGATCGGGTCCTGAGAGCATGCTTGCTTGGTTCCAGACGTGTGGGCTGACGCGCGCGAAGTCGAAGGTGAACTGTGACTGCTCGGCCACGTGCTCCATAAATACTTTCGAGGCGCGGCCGTTGCCTTCTCGGAAGGGGTGGGCTTGGTTGAGGTATGCGAAGACTTCAGCGGATGCGCGCGCACAATCGTCCAGGTTGAGCTCTGCCCAGCTCGTTTGGTTCACTAGACGGTGTACGTCGTCGAGGTATTGGTCGACCTCACCGGAATGAACGTCAGCAAACGATGATATGTTCTTCGACATGTTCACGCTGCGGTAGTGCCCAGCCCACTCAAAGACATCCTGGAACAGGTAGCGATGAATAGCGCGAAGGTGCTCTGCATCAAACGTGCGTTCCACATCAGCAACCCCGTGCATTAAGTCAGATCCGCGTGAAGAAGTCTCTGTGTATTCGAGCAGACTCAAGGCGGCGGCATCACGCTCCCCAAAGAGGTTGCGCAGTGTTCCCTGCCCCGTCGCGGAGTTGTACGTTTCTGGGTAGAAGTAGGATTCCCAGGTGTCGTACATCATAGCGACGTGGGCTTGCTATTTGTGTTCTGCAAGAGGCGCTTAACCATCGCCCGTGAACGGCGCTGGTACTCGCTGCGATCAATCAGCCCGAGCGCGTAGTCTGTCAGGTTTTCGACGTGCTCACGGGTGGGTTCAAGCCTTCGTGCCATCCTGCGGCGAGTGACTGACGCACGGCGTTGCGCTGACGTGCGTCGAGGCGGTCGAAGAGTTCTGGCCAACGGTCTTCAAAATCAAAAATCTCAGACATGAGGGGTCTCCTGTGACGACGCCTCCCATTATACACCAGCCTAAGCTCAACTTATTACCAACCGGTCCAACTCAGGCGTGCCCCGATCCTAGCTGCACTCTCTTGACCTTCGCGCACCACAGCAGCTATCCTGGACACCAGGACAAGGGCTGAAACGGATACTTGGCAGCGCGAGCTGTTAGATGATGACCGCGAAACCTGACGAAACAGAGCCTCGTAATAGTCCACTTGTGGGCGGCACGCTGAAGTCACGTCCTGCAAACCCCCTTCCCTTTGGGTTGGGGGTTTTGTGTTGCCCGATTGAGCAGCTGTCGCACCCAAGTCGGGTTATAGGGTTATAGGACACTACGTGTTGCTGGAAGGGCAACTTTTTGGCTTTCTGGTGCCGGAAAGTCGGTATTTTAGTTGGTTGGGACCAACTATGAGGATGGACAGATCGTGTTGCTGGAAGGGTGACTTTTCGGCTTTGTTGCGCGGGAAAGTCACGATTTTAGTTGGTCGTGTTTGCCTCGTTCCTGGGGTTATAGGACACTGCGTGTTGCTGGAGGGTGGCGGTCTGCCCCGCTCGCCTTCCGCCCCGCGAGCTTCGCTCGGCGCGTCGGCTCGAAGCTCGGCCAAGCCCTCCCACAACACCTGTGGCCTACCCCCAACCAACACGTTTCGTCCTATAACCCTCGTCCTCTCGCACCATACTCAGTAAACTCGCACGTAATTCCCCTGCGGCTCCTTCAAACATTGAATTTGCATCGTTGGAATTGCAACGTTTTCCCGCGGTCTCGAAAAATTACCGTCTTAAATTATGTGCGAAATTTGTCTGGGCCAGGCCTGCCATCGCCCGCCGTCATCGCGGCCAAGCCCTACCACAACACCTGGGACTAACCCCAGCAACACGAAATGTCCTATAACCCCCCAAGTCAGCCGCATCGTCGGGTGTGAGCAAAAAGAAAGCCCCGGACCAGCTGGCCCGGGGCTTTCCGTATTGTGGAGCGGATGACGGGAATCGAACCCGCGTGATCTGCTTGGAAGGCAGAGGCTCTACCATTGAGCTACATCCGCGTACCCCCGAAGGGGACACGCAAGATCCTAGCGTCAAACGTCCACGTGCGCGACATTTACAATCCCCTCCCGTATGATGGGGCAACGGACACACGTCCATCGGGGTGTAGCGCAGCTTGGTAGCGCATCTGCTTTGGGAGCAGAGGGTCGCAGGTTCAAATCCTGTCACCCCGACCAACAGCGGCAGCAATGTCGCGACGGCCACAACGAGTAGGGGAGGGGCCATGCCGTCCTACCGGACCATCCTCACGGTCACCACCCTGGCACCCGGACGCCGGCCCGAAGAAGTCGAACAGGCGGCGCGCCGGGTCACCCGACTCGAATCCTGGGATATCGCCATCGCCGCAGGGCAGCCCCGTGTCACCGCCCGATTCACCGCCGTTGACGACGCCGAGGCCCGAGCCACGCACGCCGCGATCGTCGGTGGCGTGCGTGAGGTTGCGAACGTGCCTCGGGCGCGATTGGCAGCCGTCGTGCGCGGTCGCTCCCACTACCTGACCCCCTAACGAGCACCGATCCGACAAGCCAGCCCAGGCCTCGTTCCAGGCTCCACGGGAGCGACACGCGTGTGTGATTGCGCACGAGAAGGGGCCGTGATCGGCTCCATACACCCGTTTTGGCACGGCGAAGAGAGACATCGTGGAGGCCGTAGCGTACACTGGGCGAGTTGTTATGCGCCCAAAATGGGCGTTCCCCCGATTTGTAGACTACGGAGCGTACGCACGTGAAGAGCACCGTTGAAACCCTCGAGCCCACCAAGGTTCGTCTGACCGTTGAGGTTCCCTTCGAGGAACTGAAGTCCGAGATGGACAAGGCGTACAAGGAGATCGCCGGACAGGTCAACATCCCCGGCTTCCGTAAGGGCCACGTGCCTCCGCGCATCATCGACCAGCGCTTCGGCCGCGCCGCCGTCATCGAGCAGGTCGTCAACCAGGTCCTGCCCGGCCACTACTCTGACGCCGTCAACGAGAACGACCTGCGCCCCATGGCTCAGCCCACCGTCGACGTCACCGAGATCCCCAACGTGACCGGCGCCCAGGGCGGCCAGCTCGTCTTCACCGCCGAGGTTGACGTCGTCCCCGCCTTCGAGCTGCCCGAGATCGACGAGTCCATCGTCGTCGAGGTCGCCCCCACCGAGGTCACCGACGAGGACGTGGAGAAGGAACTCGAGGACCTGCGCGGCCGCTTCGCGACCCTCAAGACCATCAACCGCAAGGCCAAGACCGGCGACTTCGCGACCATCGACCTGGTCGCTACCATCAACGGCGAGCAGGTTGACTCCGCCTCCGACGTCTCCTACGAGATTGGCTCGGGCACCATGCTCGACGGCCAGGACACCGCCCTGCGCGGCACCAAGGCCGGCGACGAGGTCACCTTCACGTCCACGCTCAAGGGCGGCGACCACGAGGGTGAAGAGGCCGAGGTCACCATCACCGTCAAGGCCATGAAGGCGCGCGAGCTGCCCAAGGCTGACGACGACTTCGCCCAGATGGTCTCCGAGTTCGACACTATGGAAGAGCTCACCGAGGACCTGAAGAAGCAGGCCGCCGAGTCCAAGGAGTCCCAGCAGGCCCTCGCCGCGCGCGACGCCCTCATCGACGTCCTGCTGGACAAGGTCGAGATCGTCCTGCCCGAGTCCGCGGTCGACCACCAGGTCGAGCACCGCGTCGGCGAGGACGCCAAGCCCAAGGAGAAGAAGGAAGCCCGCGAGGCTGTCGAGAAGGAGATCCGCACCGAGCTGCTCTCCGAGGCCCTGGCCAAGAAGTTCGACGTGCAGGTCTCCCAGCAGGAGCTGATCGACTACGCGATCCAGATGTCGCAGAACTTCGGCATTGACATCAACCAGCTGTTCTCCTCCTCCCAGCAGATGGCTAACGTTGTGGCCGACCTGGGCCGCTCGAAGGCTCTCATCGAGGCCTCAAGGTCGTCACCGTCAAGGACACGAACGGCGCCGACGTCGACCTGTCCAAGTTTTTCGGCACCGATCCGGCCGCCGAAGAGGGTGCGGAGGTCATCACCGAGGTTGCCGACGAGCAGGAGTGAGTGAGGGCGCGGTCCCATCCGCGCTCGATCACCCCGATCTGACGACGAGGGGCGAGGCTACGGCCTCGCCCCTCGAGCGCATGTGCCGACAGCGAAACGGCGGCCCGGCGCGCGCACGAGCGGGCGCGCACCGGGTACGGTTGACACCAATGGGGCCGCTTGGGCCCGCGAACAGACGAGGAGGTACGCGTGAGCGTGCACAATACCGGGGTTGCCGGCGAGGGCTCGCAGCTGGGACTGGGCGACTCGGTCTACCAGCGCCTGCTCAAGGAGCGCATCATTTGGCTGGGCGGCGAGGTTCGCGATGACAATGCGAACGCGATCTGCGCGCAGCTGCTGCTGCTCGCGGCAGAGGACCCGGACCGCGACATCTACCTGTACATCAACTCGCCCGGCGGCTCGGTGACGGCCGGCATGGCCATCTACGACACGATGCAGTACATCAAGCCGGACGTCGTCACGGTCGGCATGGGCCTGGCCGCGTCGATGGGCCAGTTCCTGCTCACTGCGGGCGCGCCCGGCAAGCGCTACATCACGCCCCACACCCGCGTCCTGCTGCACCAGCCCCTGGGTGGCGCTGGCGGCTCCGCGACGGAGATTCGCATCAACGCGGACCTGATCTTGGGCATGAAGAAGGAACTCGCAGCCATCACCGCGTCTCGAACGGGTAAGACCGTTGAGCAGGTGGAGGCCGACGGCGATCGCGACCACTGGTTCACGGCGCAGGAGGCCCTCGAGTACGGCTTCGTCGACCGCGTGATCGACAGCCCGCAGGAGATCGGAACGCGAGGAGAGAACTGATGAGCACTCAGCCTACTTTGAGGCAGTCGCCCGCCAGATGCCGCAGGCCCGCTACGTGCTGCCCGATTTCGAGGAGCGCACGGCTTACGGTTTTCGCCGCCAGAATCCCTACACGAAGCTGTTCGAGGACCGCATCGTGTTCCTGGGCGTGCAGGTCGATGACGCCAGCGCGGACGACGTGATGGCGCAGCTCCTGGTCCTGGAGTCCCAGGATCCGGATTCGCTGATCACCATGTACATCAACTCGCCCGGTGGCTCCTTCACGGCGCTGACCGCGATCTACGACACGATGCAGTACATCAAGCCGCAGGTGCAGACGGTGTGCCTGGGCCAGGCCGCCTCCGCAGCGGCCGTGCTGCTGGCGGCTGGTTCGCCCGGCAAGCGCCTGGCGCTGCCCAACGCTCGTATCCTTATTCACCAGCCGGCGATGGAGGGTATGCAGGGGCAGGCCTCGGACATTCAGATCGTCGCCGACGAGATCGACCGCATGCGCGCGTGGCTCGAGGACACCATCTCGAAGCACTCGGGCAAGCCGGTGGAGCAGGTGCGTCGCGACATCGAGCGCGACAAGATCCTCACCGCCCCGCAGGCCGCCGAGTACGGCCTGATCGACCAGGTGTTGGAGTCTCGTAAGGCTCTGTGACGTTCTCGTCATCGACGAGGCCGTGGCTGCCCCGCGCGCACATGCGTGGTGGGTGCCACGGCCTCGTTGCTATTTGCCTGGTCAGACTGTTGCCGCGCTGACAATTGTCGGCTACAGGTGAACTTTTCATAACAATAGGCGTGGCTAAGCGGGAATATACCTCGCGTGCACTACGTTATTTGCTAGTAAGTGCGAAAGCACATCCGACCGAACGGCAAAACTTTCAACACCTTGGAGGTCTCGTGGCTCGTCTGACTGATGGCGCGGAACTGCTCAAGTGCTCTTTCTGCGGGAAGAGCCAGAAGCAGGTACGTAAGCTCATTGGCGGCTCCGGCGCATATATCTGCGACGAGTGCATTGAGCTGTGCAACGAGATTATCGAGGAGGAACTCGGTTCGCAGCAGTCCTCCTCGTCTGCGACGCCGCTGCCAAAGCCGCGCGAAATTAACGAATTCCTCAATACTTGGGTGATCGGTCAGGATCGTGCCAAGCGTGCGCTGTCCGTGGCCGTGTATAACCACTACAAGCGTATTCGTTCGCGCGAAGCTGGCAACGCGGAAGACATGTTGGGTACCAAGTCCAACATCTTGCTCCTGGGCCCCACGGGTACGGGCAAGACCCACCTGGCGCGCTGCCTGGCCCGCCTGCTCGATGTGCCTTTCGCGATCGTGGACGCGACTGCCCTGACTGAGGCTGGCTACGTGGGCGAGGACGTGGAGAACATTCTCCTGCGCCTCATCCAGGAGGCCGACGGCGACATCAAGAAGGCCGAGAAGGGCATCATCTACGTCGACGAGATCGACAAGATCGGCCGCAAGGCCGAGAATGCCTCCATCACACGCGACGTGTCGGGCGAGGGGGTGCAGCAGGCTCTCCTGAAGATCATCGAAGGCACGGTCGCCTCCGTTCCTCCCACGGGCGGACGCAAGCACCCCCATCAGCAGTTCCTGGAGATCGACACCTCCGGCATCCTGTTCATTGCGGCTGGCGCTTTCGCCGGCATCGAAGACATCGTCAAGGCCCGCCTGGGTCGACGCTCCACGGGCTTTGGCTCCGAGCTCAAGAGCGCCTCGGAGATGGGCGACCTCTACGAAGCCGTCAGCGCCGAGGACCTGCACAAGTTCGGCATGATCCCCGAGTTCATCGGCCGTCTGCCCATCCTGACTTCCACGAAGGAACTCACGGAGGAGGACCTGGTGCGCGTCCTCACCGAGCCGTCGAACTCGCTGGTGCGCCAGTATCAGCACCTCTTCGAGCTTGACGACATGGACCTGGAATTCACGCACGAGGCGCTGCTGGCGATTGCCGCGCTCGCGAACGAGCGCAAGACCGGCGCCCGAGGCTGTCTTCGATCATGGAACAAACCCTCTCGGACCTCATGTTCGATCTGCCCAGCCGCGACGACGTCGCCCGCGTGCTCGTCACGCGCGACCTGGTCGAGGGGCTCGGCGAGGCCGAGCTGTACCCCGAACGCTCCTCGGAAGGCAAACGCAGCGCCTGAACCCTCCCGCTACACTGAGGCTCAGTCGAAACGATAGGGGAGGAAGTCATGGCAGAGCGTGACGAGGCCGTTGTGTCCGCGTCGGCGGACCGCGGAGTGAGCGGCGTACCCGCTGAGCTTGCGCAGGCGCGTGTCACGATCGACAACATTGATGCGGCCCTGGTTCATATTTGGCTGAGCGTTTTCGCTGCACGCAGCGCGTCGGACACATCAAGGCGCGCCTGGACCTGCCTCCCGCAGACCCAGCCCGCGAGGCCCGCCAGGTCGAGCGCCTGCGCGCCCTGGCCGCATCCTCTGGCCTCGACCCCGATTTCGCTGAAAAGTTCCTGGGCTTCATGGTCCGCGAAGTCATCCGCCACCACGAGGACATCAAGGCCGAGTACGACGAAGGTTCGCGGCTCTAAGTGCGGGCGGGCAAACCCCGCCCCGGCCTCGTCCATCACACGGGCGGCGAGCCGGTGCGTTGGTTGCCCTGGGGACCCAGCCGGTCGGCTACACTGTCTCGCGTCGAACATCAGGTGTTGAGAATAGGGAGTCATGGTTAATCTAGGCGACATTGCCAAGGCGACGGGATTCTCGAAGGCCACCGTGTCTCGCGTCCTGTCGGGCGATCCGAGCTTCACCGCGAAAGAATCCACCCGACACCGAGTGATTCAGGTCGCCAACGAGCTCGGCTACGCGCTGCGCACATCCCGCTCCAGCATCCCCCTGACCATCGCCGTGCTCGAAAACTTCGACCCGTCCAACGGGCCCCAAGACTCCTACTTTTCCGGCGTACGTGAGGCGCTGCGCGAACGAGCAGCCGAGAACATGATGTCTCTGACGTTCTTCCCGGACGTGCGCGCCCTGGTCGAGGCCGGGCAAGACTACTCCGGCTTCGTGTCCCTTGGCCCCGCGCCCCTGACGCGGGACAACCTGGAGGCGCTGCACGAGGCGCTGTCCCACGGCGTGTTCATCGACATCAATCCCGCTCCCACGCTCTTCCACTCCGTGCGCCCCGACCTGCAACAGACCGTCATCGACGCAATCTACGCGCTGCGCGAGAGCGGCCGGGAGCGCATCGCGTTCATCGGTGGCGACGGGCACGTGATGGGCAGCCACGTGTTCGGCCAGGACCCGCGTACCGTCGCCTTTGACGAGTGGGCGCGCCTGCTGGCCATGCCCATCGAGGGTCTTGTCCGCGCCTCCGGTCCCTTCTCTGTGGACAACGGCCGACGCCAGGTCGACGAGCTGGTTGAGTCCCTGGGCGAGGACCTGCCCGACGCGATCCTGGTCGCCGCAGACTCCCTCGCCGTGGGCGTCCTCCAGGCGCTATCTGCGCGAGCGATTCGCGTGCCCGATCAGGTCGCCGTCGTCTCCATCGACAACCTCGAGGTGTGCCAGTACACGGCTCCGCCGCTGAGCTCCTACGCGATAAAACGTTCCGAGCTGGCCGAGACGGCCCTCATGCTGCTGTCCGACTCGATCGTGGGGCGCTTCACGCACAAGCATCACGTGCTTCTGTCGACTCAGCTGGTTGCGCGCCAGAGTTTCGTGCCCGCTACGGCCGAACCCGAGTCCTGAGCGCCGGGTGGATCTCGCGTCGAGGGCCAATAGGCAGCCGGCGGCGGCGCGGTGGGCACACACCGCGCCGCCGCCGGTTTCATCTCAGATGAGCGAGAGCGTCACGTCGAGGACCTGCGTGCCACTCGCGTCGACGTGGAACTCATCGTGGACCGGTGAGCCCCACGAGTCGTCGCCGCCGACCCCCATCTGAGCGGTGAGGAGGCGCAGGTAGGTCGCCGCGCGCTGCTCGGGTGCGGGCATCTCCCACCAGTGTGCGGCCTGCTCGATCTGGACCGAGGAGTAGGGCAGGAGCGAGACGCCCAGCTCGCCGCGGGCCTCGATGCGCAGGCCGTGGCCCTCAGCGTCCCTCACCTCGCACCAGCGGACTCCCGGGTGGTAGCCCGTCTCCTGGGGCACCGCGTAGGGCGCGAGTCCCTGCACCGCGCTGGCCTCCCACACGCCGAGGTTCGCCCCGTCCAGTCGGTCCGCGTACGCCTCAACGGGGCCGAGGCCGTAGAAGCGCAGGTGGTCGATCGAGGACGGCAGTGCCCACTCCACGCCGAAGCAGGGCATCGTCGGGAGTCCCTGTGCGCCCGGGTAGGTCGCGGTCAAGCGGATCGTGCCGTCGGCGCGCAGCTCGTAGCAGACCGGAACGATCACGTCCTCCAAGCCCGCGAGCTTGTACTCGTAGGTCACGACAACGCCGCCGGGTCCCTCCTCGACGCTGGTGTCCACGCAGCGCGCGTAGGCACCCGCCGTCGTCCAGCACGCGCGATCGAATCCGTGGCCGCACCCACGGTCGTTGTCCGTGAGCGGACGGAAGGTGGTCAGGCGGGGCGGGCGCAACACCATGGCCGTCTGGCCGCGCGTCCACTGGACGATGCCGCCCGCCGTGCGAGACAGCAGCGCCTCGTTGTCGCCTCGCGCATGCCGATGTTCCAGCGGCCCACCGTGAAGGAGGCCCCGCCCGCAGGCGCGGTGTCGGCCACCTCGGGACGCGAGTGGATCGTCTGCCCGACGGACACGACGTGTCCGGCCTCGCACCAAGGCGTATCGGAGGCCAGGACGAGCGCAGCCTCCAAAACGATCTCGCGCTGCGTGTCGGCCAGGAGGTCGCTCGGCCAACTCATGGCCACGGCGCTCTCCTCGCCGGGGGCAGCCACGGCCTCGTACGTCTCCTCCCACGCGACCTCGCCGTCGGCGAGGACCCGGGCGCGGATGCACAGATCGGAGGCAGGGGCGGGCAGCGCCACCGCGGACACCGCGATCCCATCCGAGCTCGGGGTGAGCGTCACGGGGGAGTAGAGGGCCTTGACGGCCTGCGCCTGGGGCTTAGGCGTACGATCCGCAAACAGGATGCCGTCGCAGGAGAACTCCCAGTCGCACGGGCGTTCGCCGAAGTCGCCGCCGTAGGCCAGGAACTCCCCACCCGACGCGGCCGTGGCCTCGTGGTACAGGGCCTGATCGACGAGGTCCCACATGAAACCGCCGCCATATTCGGGGTAGCTCTCCAACGCCGTGTAGAGCTGAAGACCACCCACCGAATTACCCATCGAGTGCATGTACTCGCACGACAGGTAGGGCTTCTTGGGAGCAGAGCGCAGGTACTCCTCAATCGCGTCGGGCAGCGCGTACATGCGCGACTCGATATCGGAGGCGTCGTCGAACTCGCGATCCCAGGTCACGCCCTCGTAGTGGACCGGGCGCGCCGGATCCAGCTCGCGCGAGCGGCGGTACATCGAGCGGAACACCTCACCGCCATACGATTCGTTGCCCAGCGACCAGATCAGCACGCTCGCGTGGTTACGATCCTGGAGCACCATCGACTCCACGCGATCCACGCACGCGCCCTCCCACTCCATCTTCGAACCCGGAATCGCCGTCTCGGGCGTCGGAATATCGCCCGGCGTGCACCACGAGCCGTGGGTCTCCAGGTTCGCCTCGTCGAGGATGTACAGCCCAAACTCGTCGCACAGATCCAGGAAACGCGTGTCGTTGGGGTAGTGGCTCGTACGAATCGCGTTGATGTTGAGCTGCTTGCACAGCTTAACGTCCGTGATCATGGCCTCCAGCGACACCGTGCGGCCCGTGCGCGGATCGAACTCGTGACGGTTGACTCCGCGGAAGATCAGGCGGCGCCCGTTGAGCATGAAGACGCCATCGACAATCTCGAAGCGACGGAATCCCACGCGCTGGCTCACGCGCTCCACGCTCACCCCGTCGGGGCCGCGCAGCTCGAGGGCCAGCGTGTACAGAGCCGGCGACTCCGCACTCCACGGGGACACCTCCGCCAGGTCGGCAGTCAGCTCCAGGCGCTCCGCGCTCGCGGGCCCGTCGGTGCGCCATGCGACCTTCCCGTCCGGGTCCGTCAGCTCGGCGGCCACGGTCAGGCCCTCGCAGGCCCCGCGATGGTGGCCGCGACGCTCAGGCCGCCCGAGCCGCTCGCGTGGTCGTAGTCGGCGCCCACCTCGAGGTTCTCCACGTGGGCCGCGGGTAGCGCCACCAGGCAGACCGAGCGGAACAGGCCGTGGAATCGCCAGGAGTCCTGGCCCTCCAGCCAGGAGGCGCTGGAGTGCTCGTAGCACACGACGACGATGTTGTGCTGCTCCCGGTCGTCGGCCAGGGCACCCGTGATGTCGAACTCGCTGGCCGTGTAGCCGTCCTCGCAGTAGCCGACGAACGTGCCGTCCACCCAGATGTACAGGGCCGTCGCGAAGCCGTCGAAGCGCGCTCGCACGCTGCCGCGCGCGTCCAGGGTCTGCGCCACGGCCTCGTCCAGGTTGAAGGAACGACGGTAGACAGCGACGCGGCAGTCCGCGGGAGCAGCGGGGGCCTGAGGGTCCTCGTGCCCATCCCAGGGCATCTGGATGTTGACGTAAGCCGGGGGCCACAGTCCCTCGGTTTCAAGGGTGGAGGGGGACGGGCACTGCATGCACGTGCCCCTCAGTGAACGCACTGGTGGGGTTCTCCAGCGACACGCACTTGCCGGAGGTCAGTGCCACCTCCCAGATTCCGTCGAGGCTCTGGCGGGGCGCTGTGGAGCGGTGCGAGGAGCGGGCGCTCAGTCGATTGACAGCGAAGGCCTGCGGATCGTGGAGCCAGGCCGGGTTGGGCGTGTGGATAAGAGCGGTGTGGGACATGGTGACCTCCGAACGTGCGACGTTGCGTATGGAGCGAACTTGCTCTGCAATCAGGGTAACCGGTTGTTTCGATGAACGCAACTAGGTAACCGCGAAACTGTCTGTAATCAAGAACACCGTTGCGATATCGGGGTAAATACGTTAACTTAAAGGTGTCCAACCAAGAGTTGCTTCGAAGGAGAGGGACCATGTCGCACACCAGGGTGCACACAAGAGCTGGGTATCGCGCATCTGCTACGCGATCGGCAATCTGGGACAGGCTGCGTACTACAACGCGCTGTCAACATTCTTTGTCACCTACTACGCGGCGCAGACGCTGTTCCGCGACTACGAGGCCGAAGAAGCCACGGCGATGATCGGCATCATCACGGCACTCGTCTTCATTATTCGTATCGTCGAGATCTTCATTGACCCGCTCCTGGGGAACCTGGTTGACAACACGACCACGCGCTGGGGCCGCTTCAAGCCCTGGCAGGTGATCGGCGGTGTCGGCTCATCGATCCTGCTCTTCGCGATCTTCACCGGACTTTTTGGCCTGGTCAACGTCAACAAGGGTGTTTTCATCGTCGTCTTCATCATCGTCTTCGTGGTGCTCGACGTCCTGTACTCGCTGCGTGACATCTCCTACTGGGGCATGATCCCCGCCCTGTCCTCCTCTTCCCAGGAGCGCAGCGTGTACACGGCTCTGGGCACCTTCACTGGCTCGATCGGCTACAACGGCGTCACCGCCATTGTGATCCCCGTGGTCGGGTTCTTCAGTTACATCGTCGGAGCGGACCGCGAGAGCCAGGCAGGATGGACCGGTTTCGGTGCGGTCATTGGGATCCTCGGTATCGTCACTGCCTCGCCGTCGCATTCGGTACCCGCGAGGAGGAAAGCGTCCTGCGCGATTCGGGAGAAAAGTCCAGCCCCCTCCAGGCGTTCCAGGCGATCGGTCGCAACGACCAGCTGCTGTGGGTGTCCGTGTCCTACGTCCTGTACTCAATCGCGAACGTCGCGACAACGGGCTTCATGATTTACCTCTTCAAGTTCGTGCTGCGCCTGCCCGACAGCTACTCGATCGTCGGCATCATCGCCTTCGTCGTCGGCCTGATCGTCACGCCCCTGTACCCGGCGATTAACCGCCGCGTGCCGCGCCGCTACCTTTACCTCGGCGGCATGGTGCTCATGGCTATCGCCTACATCTTGTTCATCCTCTTCTCCACGAACCTCACGATCGTTTTCATCGCCCTGGTTCTCTTCTACCTGCCCGCCACCTGCATCCAGATGACCGCGATCCTGACGATCACGGACTCTGTCGAGTACGGCCAGCTCAAGACTGGCAAGCGCAACGAAGCCGTGACCCTGTCTGTCCGACCCATGCTGGACAAGATCGCCGGCGCCCTGTCCAACTCCATCGTCGGTTTTGTCGCCATCGCGGCCGCCATGACCAACGACGTCGATCCCAACCTGCTGACGACCGCGAACATCGAGACCTTCAGGACCGCGGCCTTTTACGCGCCCCTCGGCGTCATTATCCTGGCCTTCCTGGTCTTCGCCTTCAAGGTCAGCCTGACGGAGAAGAAGCACGGCGAGATCGTCGAGATCCTCAAGCAGAACATGAGTCGCGCCGACATCACGGAGGGCTAAGCTCTCGCGGTCCTGACAAGAGGCTTGTTGGGTGAGGAAAGGGGGGCGGGGGACGCGCGGGCGTTCCCCGCCCCGCTATGTGTCAAGGATCGACGAGGCCGGGGCTGGCCTCGCTCTCACCATGCCCCACGCGAGGCTCAGCCCTGTGCGTACGTGGCCGCCACTGCCTCGTACCGGTGTTTCCAGGGTTGTCTGATGAAATTTCTGCGCACGCTCCCTGATAGTTTTTCAGGTAGCTTTCAGATTTGTGGATTGTAATGTAACTCGGAAGTGAGACCCACGCCCTAAAAAAACCTTCAAGGAGTTTCAATGAAGACTCGCACGCAGACGCGCGTCCTAGCAGTTATCGCCCTCACCCTCGCGGCGGCCCTGAGCGCATGTGGTTCGACTGACTCGTCCGCGTCGTCCAGCACCAAGTCGCCGAGCGCGGGTTCCAACGCCGCGAGCAACGACCCCAACCTGGTCTTCGCCCAGTGCATGCGCGACAAGGGCTTCGATGTGCCCGACACCGGCCTGACCCCCGACCAGCTCAACGACACCTCCGACGCATTCAACAATGCCCTCAACGAGTGCATGATGAAGGTGTCGAATCTGACGGGCGAAGGCAACATCGCCAACGACCCGGCCGTTCGCGAGGCCATGGTGAAGGGAGCCGAATGCCTGCGCGGCCTCGGCTACGACGTGAAGGACCCCCAGCCCGGCGAAGGCCTGAACCTGCCGGATATCCCCGAGGACGCCCTGAACAAGTGCTTCGCGCAGGCCGGGGGTGCCAAGTGAACCGACCACGATCCGCGCGCGCCGTGGCAGCCACAGCGCTCCTCGCGGTCGGTGCGCTGGCGATGTCCGCCTGCCAGGGGTCGAGTGCGGCTTCCGACGCCCCCCAGTCTTTTGATGGCGCGACGGCGACCGTCACGCGCGGGGACCTGGTGGGGGAGACCACCGTCCAGGGAAATCTGCGATACGCCGACTCCTACGTGCAAAAGAGCGCCTTTAACGGCGTCATCACCTCCCTGCCCACGCCCGGGACAACCCTGGGCCAGGGCGACCACGTCTACACGGTCGGCGGCACGAACTCCTACCTGCTCCACGGCGCGGTCCCCGCTTGGCGCAGCTTCGAGGAGGGCATGAGCGACGGCCAGGATGTGACCCAGTTGGAGACCGCCCTGTCTGAGCTCGGCTACTTCGAGGCCACCCCCAACGGCCACTTCGACTGGAACACCATCTGGGCGATCAAGAAGTGGCAGAAGGCCCTCAGCCTGCCTCAGGACGGAACGCTGCCGCTCGGATCCGTGCTCTTTGCCCCCGAGGACCTGCGCGTCGGCGCGCTCAAATCCCGCGTGGGCGACACGGCCACGACCGAGACGGAACTCTTCACGGCCTCGTCCTCACGACAGATCGTCTCGGCGAACCTCAAGCTCTCCGACCAGGCCCTGGGCGTTGTCGGAAACTCGGTGACCATCCGCCTGCCCGGCTCCGCCAAGACGACGACCGGGACGATCAGCGCGGTCGAGCCCCCGACCGACAAGCCCGGGGACGCCTCGTCTAGCAATAAGGAAGCCTCCAAGGAACGCATCGTTCCGGTGACGATCACCCCGGATGACCCCTCCGCCCTCGAAGGGCTGCAGGAGGCCTCGGTGTCCCTCGGCTTCACTTCTGAGTCGCGCTCCGGCGTGCTCTCCGTGCCTCTCGGCGCGCTCGTCGCGCTGAGCGCCGACCAGTTCGGCGTCGAAGTCGTCGACGATGCTGGCAACATCACGCGAGTTCCCGTCACCGTCGGCCTGTTCGCGGGAGACCGCGTCGAAGTGAGCGGCGACGAGATCGCCGAAGGCCAGCGCGTGGTGGTGCCCAACCGATGAGCCACATTCTGGAACTGACCGACGTGCACCGGTCGTTTGGCTCACCGCCCGTGCACGCCTGCAACGGAGTGTCCCTGAGCGTCGACGAGGGCGAATTCGTCGCCATCGTCGGCCCCTCGGGCTCCGGAAAATCGACCCTGCTCAACCTGATTGGAACGCTGGACCGGCCCACCTCGGGCAGCGTGCGCATCGACGGAACCGACGTGTCTTCGCTGCGCGATACCGAGCTGTCGGGAGTGCGCTCGTCGCTGATCGGCTTCGTGTTCCAGCAGTTCCACCTCACCGCCGGCGTGTCCGCCTTGGATAACGTGGCCGACGGACTGCTGTACCGGGGCGTGCCGCGCGCCAAGCGGCGCGAGGCGGCCCGTGAGGCCCTGACCCGCGTGGGCCTCGGGCACCGCATGGACCACAAGCCCCACCAGATGTCGGGCGGCGAACGCCAGAGGGTCGCCATCGCGCGCGCCATCATCGGCCACCCGGCCCTGCTGCTCGCCGACGAGCCCACCGGCAACTTGGACTCACGATCCGGCGCGTCCATCGTCGAACTCCTACGCGAGCTCAACGAGGCCGGCACCACCATCATCGTGATTACTCACGACAACGAACTGGCGGCCTCGCTGCCGCGCCAAATCGCCATTCGCGACGGCGAGATCGTATCCGACTCCGCGCACCCGGGAGGTGACCATGACGAGTAGACGGCACGCCCGCACGCACCGCTCTCGCCTGCGCGCCTCCGACGTCGCGCGCCTGGGCCTGACCGGCCTGCGCGCCCGGCCTATGCGCGCCGTCCTGTCCGCCCTGGGCATCGCGATCGGTATCGCCGCCATGGTCGGTGTCGTCGGAGTCTCCGCATCCTCGCAGGCCCGCCTCCAAGAGCAGCTGCGGGCGCTGGGCACGAACATGCTCACCGCGCGAAGCGGCGCCGACCTGAGCGGTGCGGACCTTATCCTGCCCGAGGACTCTGTGGGACGCGTCCGCATGATCCCCGGAGTCACCGACGCGGCCTCCACCTCCACGCTGTCGGGCGTGTCCGTGTACCGCTCGCGTCTGTCCGACCCGAACGCGACCGGCGGTATCATCACGATGGCCGCGGACACGAACCTCCTCCAGGTCGTCTCGGGAAAGATGCAGTCCGGTGCGTGGCTCAATGACGCGACCGCTCGATACCCGGGCGTGGTGCTCGGCTCCAAGGCCGCGCAGCTGCTCGGTGTCGTCGAGCCGGGCACACAGGTCTGGCTGGGAGGGCGATCCTTCACGGTGCTCGGCATCATGGAACCCGCGCCGCTGGCCGAGGAGCTCGACAACTCCGCGCTCATCGGTGTCTCCGCTGCCTCGACCTACTTTGACTCGGGTAAGACGCCGACGACGATCTACGAGCGTTCCTCCGAAGATCAGGTCGAAAACGTGCGCGCCCTTCTCGGCCCGACGCTGGCTCCACAGGGGGGCCACGGGCCTGAAGGTCTCGCGCCCCTCCGACGCGCTGGCTGCCCAGAACGCGGCCGACCAGACGCTGACCACCCTTCTCGCGGGCGTCGGATCGATCGCCCTGCTGGTGGGCGGCATCGGCGTGGCCAACACGATGATCATCTCTGTCCTGGAGCGCCGCAAGGAGATCGGCCTGCGCCGCTCTCTGGGGGCCAAGCGCAGCCACATCAGCGTCCAGTTCCTGGCCGAAGCTCTGATCCTGTCCTTCCTGGGCGGCGTCGCCGGGTGCCTGATCGGCGGGGGAGTCACGTGGGGCATGTGCATCGCCTACGGGTGGCCGCCCACCCTTCACTGGTGGGTGATCGCCGCCGGCCTGGGCGCGACCGTCCTCATCGGTGCGATCGCCGGCCTGTATCCCGCGATTCGCGCGGCACGCACGCCGCCCACTGCGGCGCTCGCCTCGCAGTAGTCGCACTTACGCACGAGGCCGTGGCCGACTCGCAGTTCCCCTACCCTTACGAGGAGCGTGAGCCAGCCACGGCCTCGTCTATGCGCGACGGATCGGGGTGAGCCGGGTGCCGCTCAGGCTTGCACCGGGCCGCCGTAGATCTCGTCGATGACGGGTGCGAGGCGGCGCGTGGCTTCCAGGCGCTTGACCTTCAGCGAGGGGGTGAGCAGGCCGTTCGCCTCTGTGAAATCGGTCGTGAGGACCTTGATCTTGCGGATCGACTCGGCGCGCGAGACGTGCTCGTTCGCCGAGGCCACCGCCTTCTCCAGCGAGGCCAGGACCTCGACGTTCGTGGCAGCCTCGGCCACGCTCATCGGCGGCAGGGAGTGGGCGGCAAGCCAATCGGGCAGCATCTCCGCGTCCAGCGTGATGAGCGCGGCGATGAAGGGCCGCTGGTCGCCCACGACCAGGACCTGGGAGATGAGCGGGTGGGAGCGCATCGGATTTTCGAGGGCGGCCGGGGCGACGTTCTTGCCGCCCGCCGTCACGATGATCTCCTTCGCGCGGCCCGTGATGGACACGTAGCCGTCGCGGTCCAGGGACCCCAGGTCGCCCGTGCGGAACCAACCGTCTTCGGTAAAGCAGGCGGCCGTGGCCTCGGGGTCGTTGTGGTAGCGCTGGAAGACGCTCGAGCCCTGCAGGAGGATCTCGCCTTCGTCGCTGATCTTGAAGGACATGGGCGGCAGGGCCGGGCCCACGGTGCCGATCTTGGACAGGCGGGGCGTGTTGACGGAGACCGGGCCGACCGTCTCGGTCAGGCCGTAGCCCTCCAGGACGGGGATGCCGACGCCGCGGTAGAAGTGCGCGAGCCAGGGGGCCAGGGGCGCGCCGCCCGACACGATGTAGTCCGCGTTGCCGCCCACCAGGCGGATGATCTGCTGGTAGACGAGCTTGTCCGCCAGCGCATGCTGGGCCTTGAGCGATGCGGTCGGGCCCTCTTCCGTGTCCAGGGCCTGGGAGTAGGCGATCGCGACCTTGGCCGCCCAGCGGAAGATCTTCTGCTTCGGGCCGCGCGCCTTCGTGTCCGCCGAGTTGTAGATTTTCTCCAGGACGCGCGGGACGACCAGGAGGTAGCTCGGGCGGAACGACGCCAGGTCGGGTAGGAGGTTCTTGATGTTGGGCGCGTGGCCGAGCACGCCGTTGCCGCTGATCTGGAAGACCTGCAGGAAACGCGCGAACACGTGGGCGAGGGGCAGGAAGAGGAGCAGGCGCGAGTTCTTGCCCGCCGCGATCTCCGGCATCCACGCGTGGGCGTTGAGGCACAGGTTCGTGAAGTTCTCGTGGCTCAGGACCGTGCCCTTGGGCGTGCCTGTTGTGCCCGACGTGTAGACGATGGTCGCGATGTCGTCCTTCGTGAGGGCCTCAGAGCGGGCGAGGACGCGCTCGCGCGGGGTGGCCGAGCCGTCCGCGATGAGGGTTTCGATGGCCTCGGAATCCAGGGAGAGGACGTGCGTATTGTTGCGGTTTTCGCGCTCGGCGGCTGCGCGCACGATCTCCGCCATGGACACGGTCTCGGTGATGATGAGGTGGACGTCCGCGTCGACGAGGACGTGGGCAACCTGGTCGATGGAGCTGGTCTCGTAGATGGGCACGGGGACGAGGCCGGCCGCCCAGCACGCGAAGTCGAGGAGCGTCCACTCGTAGCGGGTGCGGCTCATGATCGCGACGCGGTCGCCGGGTTCGAGGCCGCGCGCGATGAGGCCGGCGGCGAGCGCGTGGACCTCGTCGTAGAACTCGCGCGCCGTGATGGAGCGCCAGGTGTCGCCGATGCCGATCTTGCGCAGGATGAGGGGGCGGGTGGCGCCGCGCTGTACGCGTTCTTTGAGCAGGTGGGGGATCGTCGTGTGCTCGTCGATGCGCACCAGGACGGGGGCGTGCCACTCGAGGGCTTCGGTGGTCGTCTGCGCCTGCGTCGTCTCGTCGTCGTTGGACGAGGCCGGGGTTTCCTTCTCGGTCATGCGTGCTCCCTGGTCGCTGGGCGTTGTGCGCTGCGCTGCTTGGGGACGAGGTCGGCGGCGCTGCTACTGCTTCCCCTATCCTACGCGCCCGTAGGGTGGGGGAGAGGGAGTGTCTTTAGGGATGGCTGCCTGTGTTCGCCGTGGCCGGGCGGAGCAAACCTGCGTAGGTGCTAGTCCAGGCCGAGCTCGGCCTTCACCGCGTCGAGCGTGTAGACGTCGTCGGGGTGTTCCTCATAATCGCGAACAGGCTGCTTGATGAGAGCATCAAACTCTTCGAGAGTGTGCGCGCTTTCTGGATGTGCGAGGTAGTGCTCGAGCGCGGGCAGGACCGTGGCACGGAGCCATTCGTCGTCGTCTTCGGTGTACTCGCGAACGACAGGCGGCTGCGCGCCGGATGCGACGGGCTCGGCGGCCGCGAGTTCGTGCTCCTTGGGGCGCCAGAACGAGGTGACATCCTGCTTTTCCGCGAGTTGGTGCTGAATGAAGGCGTCGAGGAGTTCGTAGTCGAAGGGCTTGTCCCAGGGCTGGCGCGCGAACATCTTTCCGAAGTCCGTGCCTCGCTCGCGCATGACCGGCTCGAAGCGGATCATGGTGGCGCGCTCGGGTGCCATTGCCATGTGCTTGGAGGCTGCCGAGAACCCGATGATGTACGTGCCGTGGTGGGTGAACATCGGCTGGTTCCACACGATGCGCAGCTCCAGTTCAGGATAGGTGAACCCAACCCACACCACTACGTCGACCATCCGCTCACGGTTGTCGTCGTCGGGGATGGTCGCCAGGAACTCGTCGAGCGTCTTGATTGCCATGGCTTCACCCTAGGTAACAAATTCACAGGTCAACCTCCCATAGAGCTGTGTCCTTCGCCCCAGCAGAGTCCCCAATACCTGAACCCCTGCGAAGCGGGCGGTGTTCAGATGCGGCTTGCAGACACGGCTTGATATGGGACCACACGGTGTTCCACGTGGTTCCTAACTGTCGGGCCAGGCCAGCGATGGTGGCTCCTTCGAAGCGCAACTGTCGGATCGCCCAGCGGATCGCCCGGGTCCCCAGACGCGCCCGGGGTGCGCACACCCGCTCGTCATGTTCCAGGAATGTCACCGTCTGGCGGGTGGTTTCGCGGCATATCCATCGGCGCTTAAACCACCGGCACCTTGCCGGGACCCCGGCCCAGGGCGCGTCGATCACCTCCACCACCACGCGCGCGCCCTGATTGGCGCCTGGTCCCAGCGCTCAATGAAGAACACCCCCACAGCGCGCTAGGCTGGCTCTCACCCAACCAGTACGCGCGCCAATGGGCACAACACCACTAATAACAACCAACAACCCTCAAACGCCCGGTCCACAAAACCAGACCAGGCCAGCCCGAGGTCCTTAAAGACAGCGGGGGAACAAGTCCGCTCACCCCTGGGACCTCGACCTCTACCCGCAACCCCCCGACCAACACCCGCTCACCCACACTCAACTCGGAAGAGCCAGGAATCTCCATCATCGGAAGACTTCGACCCCTACCTGGCCGCGACATGCCGAACCTCGTGCGCTGCCCCCAACCCCTAAATCATGAAAAGCCTGTAAAGTTGGGCTATGGTGGACTCTGTCCTGTTGAGAGAGCTTGAAGGAGAGTTCTGTGGAGTTTGCAAAACCGCATGTGTCAAACATTCGCAATAGTAATATTCGCGACTTGCTAACAAAAGTGAGCAAACGAAAAATTGGTGCTCAGTACCTAGCCGAAGTTGGATTGTCGAAAATTCGTCGTTATAAAGAAGCGACAATCAGATTTGATTTTCCGGTTACGGCATTGATTGGCACGAATGGTGGCGGTAAGAGCACTGTGCTTGGTGCGGCTGGATTGATATATCGGTCCGTTGCTCCGAGGACTTTCTTTGTGAAAAGTGGTAAGTATGATCAGTCAATGCAGGATTGGACACTTACCTATGAGCATTGGGATCAGCAGGGTAAGCTAATTGTGCGAACGGCTCGTTATTCGAAAGCGCGCTGGAATCGTGATCCGATTGATCGGTCTGTGGTTTTGTTGGGAGTTAGTCGCACATTGCCTGCGACTGAAAGAAAGCGTCTCACTGCTGCGATTGGAAATAAATTTACTGGTGTCGCAGAAAGCCCTCTGTCTCGGGAGGCTCAGGATAGTGTGGAGAAATTCTTGGTAGGGATATATCCTCTTATATTACCGTTGATATTGATGGGTCGGGCCAAGAGGATCGGCAATTTTTCGCCTCTCAATCTGGCGAAGGTAATAGTTACTCTGAATTTCATTTTGGTGCGGGTGAAGCTAGTATTATTCGAATTGTGCAGCGTGTTGAGGAGGCGGATCGTGGTGCGCTAATTCTCATTGAAGAAATTGAAAATGGTCTCCATCCTGTTGCAACACGTTTACTTGTTGACTATCTTATTGATGTTGCGAAACGAAAAGCTGTTCAAATTATCTTCACGACACATTCAGATGCTGCAATTGCGGGTCTTCCTGATGATGCGATTTGGGCATGTGTAGATGGGCAGCTATCTCAGGGGCGATTGCAGGTTTCAGCGCTACGCGCTCTTACAGGTGAGGTTGAGGTCGGAGCCGCTCTATTTGTTGAAGATTCTTTCAGTGAGGCCATGTTGGAAAGTGCCGTTAGGTCCTATTGTCAGCGGCATGATGGCATTTCTCCTCAGGGAGTGGGTATATATCCTGTGGGTGGTGCCCACCGTGCGGCAGGTATTGTTGCACAGCATAATATTGATCCATCAATTTCAAATGCTGGGGCATCGGAACGTCTTAGTTTCCTGCCCTAGCTGTGCTTGATGGCGATTGTCGTGATAAAACAGAGTTCAAGTCAAGTGCGCATACTTATTTCCTTCCGGGTGAAGTGCCCGAAAGTTATGTATTTGATGCGGTCGATCAGCGCCTGGAAGATGTTTCCAAGCTTTTGATGAGGAAGCTTGGAATTTCGGCGATTAGTGAGGCTGATTTCATTTCTGGAATTCGCAAGGTAGACTCTCTTTGTCGCGATCCTCATGTGATCTTCAGTATGATAGGTGACAGATTTGATTTCATCGCGGAACAAAAAGTTGTAGATGCATTCCTTAGTACTTGGTGCGAAAGCTATCCAGAGGTTGTTGATGAGCTTGTTAGTCCGCTCGTATCATACTTTCCCGACTGCCCATCATCGGATGATATCGTGCATTAGTGATGGCTCGTAGTTGGTAGAGCTGCAATGTTGTGCGTTACTCTGGATTTCTGCCACAATTTCTTAGTTTGGCGTTCTTCCAACAAACAGTAAGTACTTTCAGCTTTGCGCTCTCAGTTCTTGCGACACTTGGTGAGAATAGCGGGGGCCGCCCGTGGTTTCCTGCGGGCGGCCCCCCAGCAGCCTAACGCTCAGCCCTTGCGCTTCGCAGGAGCCTCGCCCAGCTCGAAGGACTCGACGACGGCCTCGGTGGCATCAGCGTCGTCGGAGGCGGCCACGGTCAGGGCTCTGACTGCGATGAGGAGCAAAGCGGCGGCGGTGCCAATACCTACGAGCAGACACAAGCCGTGCAACCCGCCCGAACTCGTCAGGTCAATACGAGTGAAGGCAAGGCTCGGATAAGTCGGGGCATTCCTTTGATCGGTTGTGTGGCAACACCCACCATCGGAAGGCCCAGTCCCTGTCCGCCACCTGTCCCGGGACGGTAATCTGCTAGTGCTTCGAAGCGAGCAAGATTCAGGAAAGCCATGGGCGGGCGCGGGCAACGGCGTCCTCGAGCGCCTTGTTCAAAGCGGCCCACGCCGTGAGGCGGGAAAGTGCCGAACCGTCGGCCGCGTCAAGTTCGGCAACGACTCGGGCTCTTTGAACCGAGAACACTCCAATGGGCAGAAGCCTGCCATCGGGATCGTCGCGACTGAGAAGGCGACGGAGAAGACTCTTGGGGTCGCGGTAGGCCTCAAGGGTTTTCTCGGATACTGACTCTTCTCGCTGCAACCAGGCGCGGCAATCCTCATCACCGAATAGCGATGCCAGAGCCCAAGTCTCGGTCATTGTTACTGGTACTACGGGAACAACCGGCGTGATTGTGGCGTCTTGAACTGAATCGACGGCGTCCTTGATCTCCTTCAGGCGTGCCTCAATACCTGCATTATCCGCGTCGCGATGGACGAAGATCAGATCGTAGAGCTCCGCATCATTTGTGTGCAGTGCTAAGAGCTTCTCGCGAACTGAGCCCCTCAAGTCGAGGCGCGCGCTGACCGAAGCGGGCTCGGACGTCAACCGGGTGAGCAGGAGCTCCAACACGTTGGTCAGTGCCGCATCCGAAGAACCCTCGCACAAGAGGCAGCAGTACCATTCATTCATCTTCGTCGCCGATCGACTTGTCCGGGTTCTCAAGGAACGCCGCGATCTCGCCACGCGAGACGGGACGGGCTCCCGTGCTGTCCTCCGGTTTGGTCTTGGCCCTCCATGTGCCGGGGAGTGGGTGAAAACCGACGCTGCGCAGGATGCCTCCCTGGCCGTCGGGAATTGATTTCCCGACGGCACACAGGATGTCATCGTCTTTCGTGGCTTGGATGAAGTAGGGGGAATGGGTGTTGACAATGACTTGTCGGGCCGAGTGCTCCGTAGGATCGGAAATCCCCCGCAGGAGCCGGTACATATCTGCGATCTTGGATGGATGGATACCATTCTCAGGCTCTTCCATGCACAGCATTCCAAAATAGTCCTGAGACACCTTCATCGCGGACAGAGCGAGGAAGCGAAGGGTGCCGTCAGAGAGCGACCGCGCGGGCAGCTCCGGCGTGGCCCCGATCTTGGCGCGCAGTTCGAGCGTGTCGCGGGCACGGTCCTGAACGACACGCAGATCTCGTATGTCCACAAGCGCTCCGATCGCGTCGCGAACGCGGTTCATGACGTTACTGCCGTCCCCCTCTTGGAGTTCCTGGCGGAACAACGAGGAGGGGATGTGGGCGCCTGTGGCGGAAATGGGTCGGGCCTCGACCACATCATCGGGGGCGCGCATCGCGCTCGGTTCCAGGGCGACGAATCGCCAGGAGCGCATCTCCGCCTGCGCGGCGAGGATAATCGGGTTCTCGGCCGACGCGGTCGCGGACAGCACTGTTCGTTGTGCGTTGTTCGCTGCGATCTTCCTGGGTCGGCCCCTGCTTCCATTCTGGATCTGGATGATTGTGTTGCCGTTCTCCTCGGTGGTGGATAGCGGGAAGAACTTGTGGGCTCCGTGTACGAACCTGTTCACGTAGGCTGCGGAATCCGGAAAGCGGAGATGATCTTTCGCTGAGGGAATTGGTGAAAGCTGTTCGTTGACGAGCCTCAATTGCAGGCCCGTTGAGAGGGGGTCTCCCCGGCGGACGGCGAGTCGGACCTCGTAGCGCACGAACGTGCGTTCGGGTTCGACTTGTTGACTGAACTCGTCGAGAACCGGGGAGGGGAGGATCATTTCCGCTGCTAAACGGAGGTTATCGTGGCCCTGGATCACTCGGGTAGAGAATAGGGAGGAGACGTCCGATCGCTGCTGAGGCGTGGGTCTGATGAGTGTGCAGGCTTCGAGGAAATTGTGGTCACTCAGCAGGGACAGGAATTCGATCGCGTCGAAGAGGTTTGATTTCCCCACCGAGTTCGGCCCCGCGATACAGGTGAATGGGCCGAAGTCAACAGAGACATTCTCAAGGTTCTTGAATCCGGAGACTTCGAAACGGGTGAGCATGTCTTTACCTTCAATAGGTGACGCAAAAAACCATTTAAATTATATCACATTGCGCCCGGAATTTGATGGATACGGCTCCGGAACAAGGCCGTGCCCCGGGCCCAGCGGCCCGGGGCACACACCCGCCAAATAGCGCAGCCACTGCTAAGGGTTCACCCCTTCTTGCGCTTGGCAGGAGCCTCGCCCAGCTCGAAGGACTCGACAACGGCCTCGGTGGCCTCAGCGTCGTCGGAGGCAGCCACGGTCAGGGCGCCCACGGCCTTCGATGCGGCCTCCAGGTCACCCTTCACGGACTCCAGGGCCTCCACCTGAGCCTGCGGGGCGCGCACCGTCACCGCCAGGAACGGCGTACGCGGCGACACCTTCGCCTCGGACTTCACGCGACGCAGCGCGATCAGAGCAGAGGACGCGGCCTCGAGCACCGAGGGGTCACCCTCGACGCCAGCCAGGTCCGCCACCACCGGCCACGGAGCGGTGTGCACGCTTCCCTCGCGGTACCAGCTCCACACCTCCTCCGTCACATACGGCAGGTAGGGGGCCAACAGGCGCACGACGTTGTCGATGACGATCGCCAGAGCCGCACGGGCAGACGCGGCCGAGGCCTCGTCCCACGCGCCATCGCGGTTGTAGGCGCGCTCCTTGACCAGCTCCAGGTAGTCGTCGCAGAACGTCCAGAAGAACGACTCCGTGACCTCAAGCGCGCGAGAGTGCTCGTAGGACGCCAGGGCAGCCGAGGCCTCGTCAATGACGGAGGCCAGCGCCGCCAGCACCGAACGATCCAGCGGCACCGTCACCAGCGCCGGATCCAGATCGATCGCCGCACCCTCGCCGCCCATCGTGAGCGCAAACTTCGACGCGTTCAGCACCTTGATCGCCAGGCGGCGACCAATCTTCATCTGCTGCTCGTCGAACGCCGCATCCAGGCCCAGGCGAGCCGACGCCGCCCAGTAACGCACGGCATCCGACCCGTACTTCTCCAGGATGCCCATGGGGGTCACCACATTGCCCTTGGACTTCGACATCTTCTTGTGGTCCGAATCCAGGATCCAGCCCGACAGACCCGCGTGCTTCCACGGCAGCGCACCGAACTCCAGGTCCGCGCGCACCACGGTCGAGAACAGCCACGTACGAATGATGTCCTGGCCCTGCGGGCGCAGATCCATCGGGTACGTGCGAGCGAACAGATCCTCGTCATCCAGCCAGCCACACGCCAGCTGCGGGGACAGCGAGGACGTCGCCCACGTGTCCATGATGTCCAGCTCGCCCACGAAGCCGCCGGCCACGCCGCGCTGATCCTCCGTGTAGCCCTCCGGAACGTCCGTCGACGGATCGACCGGCAGCTGATCCTCGGACGGGGTGATGATGTCGTCGTAGTTGACCTGGCCGTCCGCGTCCACGCGGTACCACAGCGGGAACGGCACGCCGAAGAAGCGCTGACGGGAGACCAGCCAGTCGCCCTTCAGGCCCTTCACCCAGTTCTCGTAGCGCACGCGCATGAAATCGGGGTGGAACTCCAGCTCGCGGCCGCGGCCGATCAGCTCCTCGTTCAGGTCCGCGCCCGAGGCCGGGTTCGTCCACGCGCGGCCACCGTTACGGATGTACCACTGGCGCGAGGTGACGATCTCGAGGGGCTTGTCGCCCTTCTCGAAGAAGTTGGTCTGACGCATCGTCTTGGTCGGCTCGCCCTTCAGCTCGCCCGACTCACGCAGGGCGGCCACCACGGCCTCGCGCGCGGAGAACGTCGTCTTACCAGTGATCTCCTCGAAAGCCGCGCGGCCCGCGTCCGTCGTGATCCACTCGGGGGTCTCGGTGATGATGCGGCCGTCCTTGCGCAGGATCGCGCGCAGCGGCAGCTCCAGGTCACGCCACCAGTCAATGTCGGTCGTGTCGCCGAACGTACAGCACATGGCGATGCCCGCGCCCTTATCCATCTCCGCCTCGGGGTGGGGCAGGATCGGCACCTCGACGCCGTACACGGGGGAGGCGACCGTCGTGCCGAACAGCGGCTTGTAGCGCTCGTCATCCGGGTGGGCGATCAGGGCCACGCAGGCGGCCAGCAGCTCGGGACGCGTCGTCTCGATGCACACGTCCACGCCGTCCTCGACGGGCGCGCCGGCGGCAGCAGCCTTCGCGGCGGCCTCGGCGTCGGTGATGTGGAAGGCCAGGCGGTGGTAGAAGCCCGGGTACTCGCGGCTCTCCAGCTCAGCCTGGGCGACCGCCGTCTGGAAGGTGACGTCCCACAGGCCCGGGGCCTCGGCCTGGTAGGCCTCGCCGCGCGCCAGGTTGCGCAGGAACGCGGCCTGGGCGACCTTGCGCGCACGCGCGCCGATCGTCTGGTAGTTCTGCTTCCAGTCCACGCTCAGGCCCAGGTAGCGCCACAGCGCCTCGAACTGAGCCTCGTCTTCGACGGTGAGGCGCTCGCACAGCTCCACGAAGTTCTTACGGGAAATCGGCTTCTGGTCGCGAGCCTTGATCGACTTGCCGTCGCCGCCCACGTGCGGGGGCTCGAAGTCGGGGTCGTAGGGCAGGTGGCATCCACGCGCACGCCGAAGTAGTTCTGCACGCGGCGCTCGGTGGGCAGGCCGTTGTCGTCCCACCCCATCGGGTAGAACACGGACTTGCCGATCATGCGCTGGTAGCGGGCCACGACGTCGGTGTGCGTGTAGGAGAAAACATGGCCGATGTGCAGGGAGCCGGATACCGTCGGCGGGGGAGTGTCGATCGAGTACACCTGCTCGCGCGTCGCGGTGCGGTCAAAAGCGTAGGTGCCCTGGCTTTCCCAGGCCTCACCCCACTTGGCTTCGAGGCCTTCGGGGGCGGCGCGGTCGGGCACGCGAGGCGCCTGCGCACGGGTGTTCATGGCCATAATTGAGTTGTCTCCATCCGAGTCGTGGACTGTTTGCCTCACTAGCGTACTTTTGTGCAGGTGCGCCGGTCCAATGCAGCGCCGACGCGCAGGGCGCGGGTTGCTCACACGCTCCGTTACAAAAGTCCCCTGTGCGTCCTCCCCGGGAGAGCACGAGCGCGCGGGGATACCGTGGGTGTCACACAGGGGAGCCGGGACGAGGCCCCCGTGCGGAAGGGGAGAACATGAGCACGCAATCGCTGGGCGAGCAGACCGTGGACCTGTTGGGGCGCCTCGTGCGCCTGGGCTGCGTCAACGACCTGACCGCCGACTCGGGCGGGGAGGAGCGCGCCGCCGACCTCCTCGAAGACTTCTTCGCGGGCCTGCCCGTGTCAATCGAACGCATCACCCCGCACCCCGGCCGTACCACGTTGGTCGTGACGGTGGAGGGCACCCGGGGCGCGGATCGAATCCAGGGACGAGGCCGTGGCTCGGATCAGGGCCGCGGCTCGGGCGCGCTCACCCTCATCGGGCACACCGACGTGGTCCCTGTCGACGAGGAACGCTGGACGCACCCGCCCTTTGGGGCCGACATCGACGGAGGCATCATGTGGGGCCGCGGCACGGTCGACATGCTCCACCTGACCGCCGCGATGGCCGTCGTCACCCGCGAGGTCGCGCGCCGCGCCCAGAAAGGTGAGCCTCCAGCCCGTTCCCTGGTGTTCGTGGCCGCCGCTGACGAGGAAGCGCGAGGAGGACTGGGCGTCCCGTGGATCGGCGAAAACCGGCCGGACGCCCTCCCGTGGGAGGCGGCCCTGTCCGAAATGGGCGGCTCGCGCATCGTGGGAGCCAGGGGAAGGGAGAGCATCGTCATCGTCGTCGGAGAAAAGGGTGCCGCTCAGCGCCGCCTGCACATCCGGGGCGACGCCGGCCACGGCTCGGTGCCGCTGGGCCGCACGAGCGCCGTCGAGCGGCTCGCCCAGGTGAGCGCGGCGCTGTCCTCGGCCCGCTGGCCCACCGCCACGGACGAGGTCTGGGCTGGGTTTGTGCGTGCCTTCGAGTTTGATGAAACGACCGAAACAAGTCTGATCAACGGAACCTACGAGGGCGACTACTCCGAGTTCGGGGACCTGGCCGCCTACGCCCACGCCGTCTCCCACGTGACCGTCGCCCAGACCGTGGCCCGCTCGGGCGGGCCCATCAACGTCATGCCCTCCCACGCGACCCTCGAGCTGGACATTCGCACGCTGCCAGGCGTCGACGATGACGACGTGGACGCCGCCATCACGGCGGCCCTCGGCGACCTCGCGGACCACGTGCATATCGAGCGCCTCCTCAGCGAGCCCGCCACGGCCTCGCCGATCGACACAGACCTGTACCGCACGATCGCGTCCGCGCTGAGCGCCCGCTACCCGGGCGCGCGCGTCGTCCCCGTCCTCATGCCCGGAGGGACCGACCTGCGCGTGGCCCGCAGGCACGGCGGCATCGGATACGGATTCGGCGCCTACGACTCCGGCGCGAGCCTCGGGCAGGTCTACGCCCAACTCCACGCCCACGACGAACACATTGCGCTCGCGGACGTGCGCGCGACCGCCGAGGTGCTGCACGACATCGCCACGCAGTACCTGACACATAGATGACAAGTAATCAACCACTGTTACAAATGATCACCTGACGAGGATCTTTCTCCCAAGACTTCTCCGGTGCATACGGTAGGTGTCGGCACTTCCGCCGCTACTAGACACAAGGAGACACCGATGCACATCGCACGCATCCCACGAACAGCAGCCACCCTCGCCTCCGTCGCTGCCATGATGTGTGCGACCCTTGCGGCCTGCGCGCCGTCGGGAGGAGCGGCCCAGTCGGCTTCCCGGGAGGGAACCATCGCGGTCGGCCTGCCGGGCTCCCTGTCCACGCTGGACACCGCCCACGAAACCGGCATCATCAACTACTACGTCGCGCAGGTTGTCTCCGAAGGCCTCCTCGCCGTGGATAAGAATGGCCAGCTGATCCCGGCGATTGCCTCCTCGTATCACACGGAGGACGCCCAGACCTGGGTTTTCGACATCAGGCCCGACGCCCTGTTCCAGGACGGGAACCCCGTCACCATTGACGACGTCCTCTTCTCGATCGACATCGCCAAGGACCCCGACAAGTCCCCGTCCTCCGCGGTCTATTGGCCCGCCGGCGTCCAGGCCGAGCAAAGCGGCGACAACCAGATCACGATCACCCTGCCCGCTCCCGCCGTCAACTTCGGGTGGACGGTCACCGCGAACGGCGGTTTGTGGATCACCGAACAGTCCTTCTACGAGGCGGCCGCCTCCTACGGGTCCTCTGCCGACCTCATCATGGGAACGGGCCCTTACAAGGCAGTGTCCTTCCAGCCCGACTCCAAGGCCGTGTTCGAAAAGAGCGGCACGTGGTGGGGAGGGGACACGCCCGCCCAGACCATCGAATTCGACTTCTTCTCGGACGAGAACGCGCGCTTCCTCGCGCAAAAGAACGGAACGATCGACATTGCCACCCAGCTGCCGATCGACCAGGTGTCGCAGTTCCAAGGGATCAACGGCGTGAACGTCCTGACCGAGTCGGATCGCTCCTACGTGGGCCTCACCTTCGATCAGAACGTCGAGCCCTTCGACGATATCCACGTGCGCAAGGCCATCGCTCACGCCGTTGACCGCGACACCATCGTCTCTTCGATTCTCAAGGGACAAGCGACGGTAGCGACGGGCATCGAACCTCCGGACCAGCTGGGCAGCGAGATCGGCGAGCAGGCTGCCGCGGACGCCCAGGCGGGCCTGCCCATTGACTCCTTCGACCTGGACGCCGCGCGCGCCGAACTCGCCCAGTCCAAGGTCCCCGGCGGTTTCGACGCCGAGCTGACCTATCCCTCGTCGATTCCGGACATGGGATCCGCCGCCCTCGCGATCGCCGACAACCTCAAGCAGATCGGTATCAACCTCACCGTCACCTCCAAACCCATCGAAGAGTGGATCTCCGAGGTCGGCAGCGGCACCTACGGCTTGTCCTACATGAGCTACACCTCCACGACCGGCGACCCGGGCGAGGTGGCCGGGTGGCTGCTTGGCCCCGACAACCCCGCACGCTATGAGAACGCACAGGTCCAGGGACTGATCGCCTCTCAGGCCACCCAGACCGACCCGAGCAAGCGCGTCACCGACATCGTCGAGGCAGAGCACATTGCTCAAGAGAACACGATCTACTCGCCGATCTGGTGGGGCAAGACGTCGACGGCCTTCGCCTCGCGCGTTACCCCGACGGAGTACACGCCCTACTTCTTCATGACCCCGTGGGCCTCCTCCCTGGAGCTGGCCAAGTAAATGCTGCGCTACATCCTCCGCCGCCTCGCCGGCGCGGCAGTGGTGCTCACCCTCCTGTCCTTCCTCGTCTTCTCTCTCCTGTACCTGGTACCTGGAGACCCCGTGAAGATCCTGGTGGGCACGAGGCGACTGACCCCCGAGGTTCGCCAGGCCGTGACCGCGCGTTACGGCCTGGACGAGCCCCTCGTCGTGCGCTACTGGCACTGGCTGACTAGCGCGCTCACCGGCGACTTCGGGGACTCGGTACGCTCCGCAACGCCCGTGACCGACGTGCTCGCCTCGCGCGTGTCACTGACCGCCTGGCTTACCATCGGCGCATTCATCCTCGCCGTCGCCGTCGGCATCCCCCTGGGGATCGCTGCGGCACGGCGCCGGGGATCCTGGGTTGATCGCACGATCGTCGGCTGGTCGGTTGTGGGCGTGTCCGCACCCGGCTTCGCCCTCGGCCTTGTCCTGCTGTACGTCTTCGGGCTCATGCTCGGATGGTTTCCCGTTTCGGTGAAGGAACAGGCATCGTCGACACCCTGTGGCACCTCACTCTGCCCGCGATCGCCCTCGCGACCGGAATCGGCGCGATGCTCGTACGCATCACCCGCGCGGCCGTCGGGGCCGAACTCACCCAGGACTACGTGACCTTCGCGCGCTCGCGGGGAGTGCCCAGCAGGCGCATCACGGCCATGTACGTGCGGGGAGCGGCGCTGCCGATCATCACCTCCGCTGGCCTGATCCTGGGGACGCTCTTTGGGTCCACGGTGCTCGTCGAGGAGGCGTTTTCCCTGCCCGGCCTCGGACAGCTCCTCGCCGACTCCATCACCTACAAGGACGTGCCCGTCGTGCAGGCGATCGCGCTGCTGGTTGCGTTCGTCATCATCGTCGTGACGCTGATCGTCGATGTCGTCGCCTTTGCTGTCGATCCGCGTCAGACGGTCGGCGAGGGGGAGGGGAGCCTGATGGCGCTGTCGCTTTCTCCGCGCGCCCTGGGACGAGGCATTGGTTCCTCCGCACGCAAGATCCCCGGCTCGGTGGTCCTGTCCGTGGTCGTTCTGGTCGCTGTCGCGATCTGCGTGATCGTTCCGTCGGTGCTGGTTCCCGGCGCGCTGGACCAGGACCTGGCCCTCGGTGTGAGCCCGGCGGGTACCCCCGGGCATCTGCTGGGCACCGACAAGGTGGGGCGTGATGTTCTCGCCCTGACGGTTGCCGGTGCGCGCTCCGCGATCGTTGGCCCGATTGTCATCGCCGTGGGCTCGATGGTGGCCGGTCTGTTTTTCGGAATGAGCGCGGCGTGGCGCGGCGGGCTGTGGGATGCCTGCGTGTCTCGCTCCTGCGAGGTTCTCCTCTCACTTCCCGTCACGCTCCTCGCGATCGTCGTCGCGGGCGTGATCGGTGGCAGCTATTGGGTGACGGTCGGCGTGCTGATCGTGCTGTTTGCTCCCTCGGACGTGCGTATGATCCGCTCGGCCACGCTCGCGCAAAAGCCCCAGCCGTATATCGAGGCCACGCGCGTCCTGGGCCTGTCCGGTCCTCGTATCCTCGCCGTGCATATCCTGCCGAACATCACGCCGATCGTGTGGGCGAACCTCTTTGTCAACATCGCATTCGCGCTCGTGTCCCTGTCCGGCCTGTCCTACTTGGGCCTTGGCGTCGGGGCGCAGGACGCCGACTGGGGGCGCCAGCTCGCGGATGGACGAGCCCTCCTCGCCCACAATCCCGCCGCGTCAGTGGCCGCCGGCCTCGCCATCATTGTGACGGCCACAGCGATCAACATTGCGGGTGACTGGTTTGCCGAGCGCAAGGAACGTGACTGATGAGTACCACGACGATACGTGAAAGCGGCGACGGCCTCGTGGCTTCGCACGTGAGTGTCACCGACCGCAGTGGACGAGTGATCGTCGACGACGTCAGCGTGAACGCCCGATCGGGGCGCACCCTCGTCATCGTGGGCGAGTCCGGTGCGGGAAAGTCGATGCTCGCGCGGACTCTCTGCGCGCTGACCCCCTCTGCGCTCGTTGCCAGCGGAACGGTGTCGCTGGGAGGGCAAGACTACGTTCTGGCGGCGGACCAGGGGCGTTTGAAGAAACAGCGCGGTGGTGGAATCGTCTGGCTCCCGCAGGATCCCTTCACGTCGCTGGCGCCGACGCTGCCGTGCGGAGTACAAATCACGGCCGCGCGCACCGGCAAGCGCTCCGAACGCTCACAGCGTGCACGCGCGCTTCTGGCGGACGTCGGACTCGACGCCCGGGTTGCTCGCTCGTACCCCCACGAACTGTCGGGCGGAATGCGCCAGCGCGTCGCCATCGCGGCGGCGCTCGATTCTGAGCCGCGCGTCCTCATCGCTGACGAACCGACGACGGCCCTGGACGTCACGACGCAGCGCGACATCCTGACGCTGTTGACACGCCTGCGTGACGAGCACGCCATGACGCTCGTGCTGGTCACCCACGACCTGGCGCTCGCGCGTCAGTTCGGCGACGACGTCATCGTCATGAAAGACGGCCAGATCGTCGAAGAAGGACCGGTCAATGCGGTCCTCACCTCGCCGGTACACGACTATACGAAACGCCTGGCGGACGCCGAACCACGGCTCGACGGACCCAACCCGCGCGAAGGCAAGTCCATACCCGACGGCGGGGAGACGATCGTCGAGGTGCGCGACCTGACGAAGACGTTCCGATCACGCAAGGAATCGCACGTCGCCTCATGGACGTGTCCCTGGACATCGCGCAGGGGAGAATCCATCGGCATCGTCGGAGAATCAGGGTCGGGCAAGACGACGCTCGCGCGGATCATTGTCGGGCTGGAACACGCCGACTCTGGAACAGTCCACGTCAGCGCGCACACCGAGGGAGGACCGACCGTCGGAATCGTGTTCCAGAACCCGTATTCTGCGCTCAACCCCGCGCGAACCATCGGACAGGCGCTCGCCGAGGCGGCGGGCGTCGCGGGTCGCCCGGCCAGCGACGTGGCGGAGCTGCTGGCAGCGGTTGAGCTCCCGGCCGAGTACGCGAAGCATCGCCCCTCCCGCCTCTCTGGTGGCGAGCGCCAACGCGTGGCGATTGCGCGTGCGCTGGCGACGCGGCCGCGCGTGCTCATCGCCGATGAGGCCGTGTCTGCTCTTGACGTGTCCGTCCAGGCCTCCATCCTGGACCTGCTGACGCGACTGCAGGCCGAGCAAGGATTCGCGCTCGTGTTCATCACCCACGACCTGGCGGTGGCGCGCGCCATGTGCGACCGCCTCGTCATCATGAAGGGCGGCGTCGTCGTGGAGGAAGGCCCGACTGAAGAGATCCTGCACAATCCTTCCGAGGAGTACACGGTTGAGCTTTTGAGCGCCGTGCCCGGTCGAGACGCGGAATTTGCATGAGCACAACCCCGACACCAACCACGATCCGTCCCGGCAACAATGCGCGCGAGCATCTGACGGCTCTCGGCATCCCTGCCGCGCACGCCGCGCGGTGGGCGGCGATGGGGCCGGCGGTGTCCGCGACCCTGTGGACGTACGGCGGGCACGCTCTCCTGGAGGCCCACCGGACGACCTCGGCCCACCGAACGATTGTGGATGCGTGTCTGCTGGACGGTGACGACGCCGGGGCACGTGCCATCGAGTCTGCTCGCTCGTGGGCGGTTCTCATCCAAGCCGTCCTCGATGCTGCTCCGGACGCTCCGCTCGCGAAGGCCGTGACGCGCGATGAGAGATCCCTCTTCGAGGAGGAGCTTCGCTCCCGAGGCTTTACTGCCGCAGGGGTGGTCGGCTCACCGCTGTCGATCGAAGAAGACCCCGACCACGGGCACGCCAGCGTGCACGGATGGGTGCGGTGGAACGCTCGTCCCCAGGAGATTCCCGCGTATGTGCGGCAGAAAACCGACTTCACGTGCGGCCCGGCAAGCGCGCTCATGGCCCTCGCGCACGCCAGCGGAGGTGCCCCTCATGAGGTCACCCACTGCCTGCGAGACGAGATGGAGCTGTGGCGCGAGTCGACGTACTCCCTCGGGGTCGGGCCTTACGGCTTGGCGGCGGCTCTTGCGCGGCGCGGACAAAGCGTCGAGGTAGTCGTCACCCATGAGGGGCCGGTCGTCGGGCTGACGCGCGCGCACGCGGCGTCCCCCGCAGCCCGCCGCGCCATTCACCGCCAGCACGTGGACGAGGCTAGGGCACTCGGGGTTCGGGACCGCATCTGCGACTGGGGTCTCTCGCAGCTGCGCGCCTCCCTCGAACAGGGAAACGGTGTCATTGTCCTCGTCGACTTGGAGGATCTCAACGGTGAACAAACTCCCCACTGGGTCTACGTGTGGGGGATCGTGGGCGAGCACGCGCTCATCCACGATCCATGGAACGACGAGCAATTCGGCGAGACCTGGGTCGAAACGTGGTTGGAGGCAATCACTCTCGAGCAGCTCTGGGAATCGGCTCAATGGGTGGAAGAAGAACGCGCGAGAGCATGCATCATCGTGTCCCTGTGATCGTCGCGCTCGCGGGCGCATAACGAGGCCGGGGCCAGGTCACCTCAGCAGTGAACCCAGCCCCGGCCTCGTGAAGGAGAACGACGGAATCAGAGGACCATCGCGGCGATCCAGCCGCCGATGAGCAGCGGGATGTTGTAGTGGATGAACTCGGGGATAACCGTGTCGCGCATGTGGTCGTGCTGACCGTCCACGCTCAGACCGGCTGTCGGGCCAAGCGTCGAGTCCGACGCGGGAGAACCGGCGTCGCCGAGCGCGCCCGCGGTGCCGATGATCGCGACCGTGGCGACGGGGGAGAAGCCCAGGGCAATACACAGCGGCACGTAGATCGCGGAAATAATCGGCAGCGTCGAGAAGGAGGAGCCGATACCCATCGTGATGATCAGGCCGACGACGAGCATGATCATGGCGGCCAGAGCCTTGGATCCGTTGAACATCGCAGAGGTCTGCTCGACGAGGGGCTCGATCTGGCCCGAGGCCTTCAGCACGGCCGCGTAGCCCTGCGCGGTGATCATGATCAGGCCGATGAGGCTCATCATGCGCATACCGCCGGAGAACACGTCGTCGGCCTGCTGCCAGGGCACGACGCGCATTGCGAGCATCATGCACAGGCCCACGAGGGCGCCCACGAGCAGCGGGTCTGCCTCGGAATCCATCTTGGTCATGACGGCCTGGATGACGAAGCATGCGACGAGGGCGAGGACGGCCGCCCACACTTTGATCATGTTGATCGGCTTGTCGTCAGCCGTGCTGAACTCTGTCTCGCGCTGCTCGTACTCGCGCGGCTTGCGGTAGGAGAACAGCAGGGCGATCGCGCAGCCCACGGCCATCGAGGCGGCGGGGATTGCCATGGCGGCCATCGGGTTAACGATGCCTTCGACGGGCAGGCCGGCGTCCTCGATGTTCTTGTAGAGAATGTCGTGCAGGAAGATGCGGCCGAAGCCGATCGGCACAAACATGTAGGTGGTGACGATGCCGAAGGTGATCGCACAGGCGACCAGGCGGCGGTCCATCTTCAGCTCGTTCATGACGCCGATGAGCGGGGGCACCAGCAGCGGAATGAACGCGATGTGAATCGGGATGAGGTTCTGGCTCATGACGCCCATGACGAGGACGCCGCCGAGGATGCCCCATTTCGCGGAGCGGGCGACACGCGCCGAGTTAGAGTCGTCGGCGTTGCGCAGCTTAGCGATGATCCAGTTCGCCAGCAGGCGCGGCAGGCCCGAGTGGGCCACCGACATGGCGAACGCGCCGAGCAGGGCGTAGGACAAGGCGATCTTAGCGCCGCCGGCGAGGCCGTCCTGGAAGGCGACCATCGTGCCGGAAATACCCATTCCGGCCACCAGGCCGCCCACCAGCGAGGCGACGAAAAGCGAGATAACGACGTGCACGCGTGCGACGCTGAGGACCAGCATGACGATCACGGAGAGCACGACTGCGTTGAAAAGCAACATGAGTGTTCCTGTGTTGAGGGTGCGCGAAAGCGCCACATGAGGTGGAGAAAGTAAGCCGCGTCGCGGCAGGTGGTGGTGTCAGCCGAGATGGGAATCGGCGTGGATGGAGGCGTCGACAGCACCTACCAGTGCGTTCGACAAACCACCTTCCTCGGCGGCCAGCAATCCTGCGATCGTGGTGCCGCCGGGGCTCGTCACCCGGTCAATGAGTTGCGCGGGGATTGTGCCCGCCTCGCGCTCAGCGAGGAGCAGCGTGGCGGCCCCCGCCATCGCCTGCGCGGCGATCTCGACGGCGCTGTCCTTGGACAGACCATACTTGAGGCCCGCGCGGGCGAACGTATCAATAATCTGGAAATACCAGGCCGGAGAGCACGAGGCCAGAGCCTGGAAGATCGGGAAATAGTCCTCGTCGATGAGGATGGTTCGACCAACGGCGTTCATGAGGTCACGCACCGCGTCCACCTGGTCCTCGGTGGTGCGCGCGGCCGTCAGGGCCGTCATGGACTGGCCCACGGTCGCCGCCACGTTGGGCATGACGCGGATCAGTGGAATACCCGATCCGAAGTCCTCGGTGATCTGGTCGAGGGTGCGCCCGGCCGCGAGGGACACGATGCACACATCGGTGCGTCCAACCACGACGGAGGCGATCTCCTTGATGACTGCCCGCTGATCCTTGGGCTTGACAGCCAGGATGACGACGTCGACCTGGCGGGCCAGGGACACGTTCGAGGAGGCGGCGGTGGCGCCCAGCTCGTCGGCCAGATCGCAGGCCTTGGTGGCCGTGCGGTTGGAGAAGACCAGGGTTGCAGGATCGACGCCGGACGCGACGGCGCCGCGAGCGATGGCCTGAGCCATGGCTCCCGTTCCGATGAATCCGATGCGCATGAGCGTCTCCCTGAGTGTGTTGGTCACTTGCCAGGCAGCCTACCCGCATTTTGCCTGTTCTTGGTGCAGTGGCCGAACTGTGAGACGAGGCCGGGGCCGGTTTGCGTTTTTCAGCAACCCAGCCCCGGCCTCGTGGGGGAGAACGGCGGAAAAGCGCGCCTCAGCGCTTGCGCGTGCCGAAGATCGATCGAGTGATTTCACGCCCTGCGGTGCGCAGGACCGAGCCGAGGGCGTTTTCCACCTGGCGGGCGCGGCGCTCGGCGGCGCGCTGGCGCGCGGCCTCCTCCCTCTCCTGCTGCTTCTCGACCTGGCGGCGCAGGCGTTCCATTTCCTTTTCGCGCGCGGCCTCTTCCTTCGCGGCGGCCTTCTCGAGCTCCTTGGCGGCCTTCTCAGCCGCCTTCTCGGCCTCCTTGCGCGCCTTTTCCGCGGCCTTCTCGGCTTCCTTGCGTGCCTTTTCCGCTTCCTTTTCGGCCGCTTCCTGGGCGAGGGCCTCCTCGCGGGCGGCCTGTGCCTCGGCCGCGCGGCGCTCGAGCTTCTCCTCGGCCGAGTCCGGGTTCACGGCGTCGCGGTAGCGGCCCATGATGACGCTGGACTGGTTGATGCGCGCGACCGTGTCGGCGGACGCGGGGCCCATGACGGAGGCGGGGGCCCAAATGCCGACCGGGGTGACCGGGGTCGGGTTACCCTTCGGATCCAGGACGGTCACGACGGCCTCGCCCGTGCCCAGGGTCGTGAGGACCTCGTCGAGCTCGAGGCTGGTCTTCGGGAAGGTCTGCACGGTCGCCTTGAGCTTCTTGAAGTCGTCGGGAGTGGAAGCGCGCAGGCCGTGCTGGATGCGCGAACCGAGCTGTGCGAGCACGTCGGAGGGAATGTCCTTGGGGGTCTGCGTCACGAAGACGACACCCACGCCCTTGGAACGGATGAGGCGCACGGTCTGGACGACCTGACGCTCGAACTCCTTGGTGGCGTCGGCGAAGAGCAGGTGTGCCTCGTCGAAGAAGAACACGAGCTTGGGACGCGGTGCGTCTCCGACCTCGGGCAGGGTGGCGAAGAGGTTGGCCAGCAGGTACATGATGACGGCGCTGACCAGGGCCGGGCGCGAGGAGATATCGCCGACGCCTAGCAGGGAGATGATGCCGCGACCGGTCGAATCCATGCGCATGAGGTCGGCGGTGTCGAAGCCGGGAGCACCGAAGAACTGGCCGCCGCCCTGGGATTCGAGGGCAGTCAGGGCGCGCAGGATGACGCCGGCGGTTGCCTTGGAGACGCCGCCGATTATCGCCAGCTCATCCTTGCCCTCCTCGGAGGTCAGGAAGGAGATGACCGAGCGCAGGTCGGGCAGGTCCACGAGCTCCAGGCCCTGGCCATCCGCCCACGCGAAGATCAGCTGGAGGGCCTGCTCCTGCGTCGTGTTCAGGGACAGGGCGCGTGCCAGCAGGATCGGGCCGAAGTCGGAGACCTCGGCGCGCACGGGCACGCCCGGGAACTGCGAATCCGCGCCGCCCAGGCTCAGCAGCTCGATCGGGAAGGACGAGGGAGCCCACGCCTGGCCGTTGGCGGCCGTGCGGGCCAGAAGCTTCTCGGAGCTCGCCCCGGCCTCGGCCAGACCCGTCAGGTCACCCTTGACGTCGCACAGGAGCACGGAAGAACCCGCCGCCGACAGGCCCTCGGCCAGGAGCTGGAGGGTACGGGTCTTGCCCGTGCCCGTCGCGCCCGCGACCAGGAGGTGACGGTTGAACATGGGCACCGGCATCGCGGCGGCCACGCCGGGCACGCGCGCTCCGTCCTCAATGAGCGTGCCGATCGTGACCACGGGGACGTCCCACGAATACGCGTTCTTAATCTGGGAAGCGAACGCGGACAGCTCGCCCGCAGCCTCCGGGGACGAGGCCTGGGCCGCCTCCGGCGCGGACGGTGCGGTCTCGGGCGCGGGGGCGGGTGCTGCCTCGGGGGTGGGCTCGGCCGGTGCGGGGGTCTCCTGGGTGGCAGGGGCGGGGGCGTCGACGGAGGTGCCAGCGGCTTCAAGCTGTGCGCGGAGTGCTTCGGCCTTCGCGCGGGCGGCTTCGGCTTCGGCGGCCTTGGCGGCGGCTTCGGCGGCGGCCAGGCGGGCCTTGAGATCCTCGATGTTCTCGCTCATGGTGATGTCTTTCGGGCTGTGGGCGCGCAGCGCCCGGCGGTCTCGACGTTACCGCAACAGTATCCCTTGGGACGCCGGTCCCATGCGCGCGATAGCGGCGCTCAGGGCTGTGGCCCCATCCACAGGGGGATGTGTCGTGTCGCGGCTGTCCACAGGGGGCAGCGTCGTGTCGCGCCTATCCACAGGCAGGCCTCGCCGCCAAGACACGGGCTCAGGGCAGGTCGTAGCGTCAAGGGATGAACCCTCCACGTTGGATCGCTCACCGCAGGATGGCGGCCTTGACCAAAGCCGTGTACGACAGCGCCATCAACGACGACGACGAGCCCCCAGAACCATCGGCCATGCGCCTGCTGCCGGGGTCGACGACGGTCGCCGCTGTTCTGATCGTCCTGGTGCTGCTCGCCGGAATCGGTGTGTGGAGGCACGCGCGGGCCACCGATCGGGCACTCGAAGCAGACCAAGCCGCCGAACAATCGGCCGAACTCCACGCGGAGAAGGCCGCCGAGGCGGGTGCGGGCGGGACCAGCGCGACACCTGCCGGCCCCGCCACGCCAGGGACCGACAGCGCAGGAGAGGTCGTCGTCCACGTCTCCGGGGCCGTCGCCACCCCCGGCGTCCTCACCCTGCCCGCCTCCTCCCGGGTCATCGACGCCATCACGGCGGCGGGAGGAGCCCTGGAGGATGCCGACCTCGACGCGATCAACCTGGCCCGCCCCGTCGTTGACGGCGAACACATCCGCGTCGCCGCGCTCGGGCAATCACCCCCAGAGCCAAGTGCAGGCGCGGAATCCGCCCAGTCCGCCTGCGTGCGACTCGACACGGCGAGCGCCACCGACCTGCAAACCCTGCCCGGCATCGGGCCCGCCCTGGCCCAGCGCATCATCGACTACCGGGCCACTCACCCACACATTCCCTCCGTCGACGCCCTCGACGAGGTACCCGGCATCGGCCACGCCCTCATCGAGAAGATACGACCGGGGGTGTGCCCATGAGCGACACAGAACCACCCGACGAACCCAGCGAGGACTCCCTCCATCACGCCGAAGCGGCCCCGCGCCCCGACGAGGCAGGAACGCCCACGCCGCCGCAGTGCCGCCAGCGACCCGCCGACACCCAACGCGCCCCACGCATGATCGACCTGCGCCTCCTCGCCCCAGCCACCGCCACCTGGGTCGCCAGCTGGTGGGCCACCGCCCACCCCACGCCCCTACCCCTCATCGCCGCCCTCGCACTCGCATCTGGACTGACAACAGCCTCCTACGCATGGTCACACAGGAACACACACCCACCCCGACACGCCCTCACACCCCCGCGCTCCCTCCGCCTGGGCGCCGCCCTCCTCCTGGCCACGACCGCCTGCGCGCTCGCGGTCGCCAGTGCGGTCGGCGCCTCCTACCTAGCCGACCCCGCCCGGTCACAATCCGGCCCGATCCACGCGACGGTCAGACTCGAGCGTGACCCGGCCCCGGCCTCGTCAGGGTCGACGACGAGGCACCGGGCACGCGTACGGATCCTTGCCGTGCGGGTGGGGGACAGGTGGGTGCCGTCGCAGGCGAGCGCGCTGGTCAGCGCGCCGGGGTGGGAGGAAGCGGCGCGAGGAGACGTCTACGAGATCAGCGGAAGCCTCGACGCAAGCTTCGCGGCCGACGCCCCCTCCGTCGGAGCCATCCGCGCCAGACACGCAGCCCTCACGAACCGTCCCGCAGGCCTGGACACCTGGCGCAGGAACACCCACCGCGCCCTATCCGCAGCCTGCCACACCCTCCCACGCGACGCGCGCGGCCTGGTGCCCGGCATGGCGATAGGCGACGACCGGCTCGTGCCCACCGACCTCGCCGACGCCATGAAAGCCACCTCCCTGACGCACCTGACCGCCGTCTCCGGCTCACACATCGTCATCATCCTGGCCGCACTCAACCTGATCCTGCCCGCACGCGTCCCGCTGCGCGTGGGCGGGACCTGACCGTGCTGGGGACAATCATCACCCTCGTCGGGCCCGAGGCCTCCGTCGTTCGCTCCGTGTGCGTCGCCTCGGTCGCAACCCTTGGCTTGATTCTCGGCCGCGAAGGACAGGCCACAGCCGCCCTATGCGCCGTCGTCATCGCCACCCTCCTCATCGATCCCTGGGCGTCGCGCTCCTACGGATTTGCCCTGTCGGTGCTGGCGGCGCTCGCGGTCGTGGGGCCCGCATCCGCGGTCGCTCGGAGTGTCAAGCGTCGCATCCGGGGCGACACGCGCGCCGGACGAGCCTTGCGTCGGGGTGCGGAACTGGTGTGCGTGCCTGCCCTGGCCGAGCTGGTGACCGCCCCCGTCATCGTCTCCCTGTCCGGGACCGTGCCGCTGTGGGGGATCGCCGCCAACGTCGCCGCCGAGCCAGCCGTGCCCGTCGCGACACTCGCGGGGCTGAGCGGAGCACTCCTCGCGCCGACCTGCCCGGGCGCGGCGACTGTCTGTACGCGCGTGGCTTCCTGGGCCACCGCCTGGATCGCCGGGGCTGCGCGCTTCTTTCAGGCAATGCCGTGCTCTGGGACGCGCGTGCCCGGGGGAGCGGGAACCATCCTGGCCCTCTACGCCTGTGCGGGCGCCGGGTGGCTGGCGTGGCGCGCGTGGCGTCGGTGGGGCATCCCCCCTCCTGGACGAGGCCGAGGACCCCTGAGCGGGGCGGGCGCGGGTGAGCCTGACGAGAGGACGCCGCCCGTCCGGTGTCCTGGCCCGTGCTGCGCGTGCCGTCTGGTTACGATGGACATACGGCGGTGATACCTGCCACGACTTATGACCGCCCTGGGTAAAGGCGGACGCAGATGGCTACGGACGGTGGCAGACTTAGGGAGTTACCATCGCGTCGAAAGGTAGGACAACGTGGCGGCACGTGGAACGCGCTCGTCGGCACCCGCGCAGATCACGCTGGCTCCGATCGTCTTGATTAAAGGATCCGAGGGCCTTCTCGTCGACCGCGCCCTCGACCGGCTGCGCGCCCTGGCTCACGAGGCCGACCCGAACCTCGAACGCACCGACATCAACGCCGCGACCTACCAGGCCGGGCAGATCGACGTCATTGCATCCCCCTCGCTTTTCGGCGAATCCCGCATGGTCATCATCCGGGACCTGGAGACCATGAGCGACGCGCTAGCCGCCGACCTGATTGCCTACGCCGGCGCGCCCGCCCCCGACGTGTGGATGTTCCTTGCCCACCCCGGGGGCAACGCCCGCGGCAAGAAGGTCATCGACACGATCACCAAGGCGAAATGGCCCGTCATCCCCGCCGATCCGCTCAAAAACGACCGCGACAAGCTCGCCCTTATCGCCTCCGACGTGCGCGCCGCGCGCAGGCAGATGGACACCGAGGCCCAGCAGGCACTCGTCGATGCGCTGGGCAACGATCCGCGCGCGATGGCCGGAGCCCTGGCCCAGCTCCTCTCCGACGTGAGCGGACGCATCACCCTCGAGGACGTGCGCCGCTACCAGGCCGGGCGCGTCGAGGCCACAGGATACGACGTGGCCGACGCGGCGGTTGCAGGAAACTCCGCGAAGGCCCTGACCCTCACCCGCCACGCGTTCGCCACCGGCATCGCCCCGCAGCTCCTCGTGGCTGCCCTGGCCATGAAGTTCCGCGCCATGGCGAGGGTCTCCATTGGCGGATCCGCATCCGCCCTCAAGATGGCCCCCTGGCAGGTGGACCGAGCCCGGCGCGAACTGCGCGGCTGGTCCGACGCCTCCCTGGCTGGCGCCTTCGGTGCGATTGCCACCGCCGACGCCGAAACGAAAGGCGCGTCACGCGATCCGCAGCGCGCCGTCGAAAGCAATTATCACCATCTGCAGGCTGCACGGACGCTGACAGCGCGGCCCCGGCCTCGTCGATGAGAAGAAGAATGGACGAAGACGAGGAGAACAATGAAAACTATTCGAACGCTTATGGGGCGACTGCGGGAGTTTAAAACTCCGGCGCTCCTGACCCCGCTGTTCATCATCGGGGAGGTCATCCTCGAGTGTCTGATCCCGCTAACCATGGTCTCACTGGTGGATGCGCTCGATGGAGACTCCTTGAGTCCCGTCGTTCGCTTGGGCGCGATCCTCATCGGCTACGCCTTCGCGTCGTTGGCCTGCGGTATTCTGGCCGCGCGATTCGCGGCAACTGCGTCGGTGGGCCTGGCGAGGAACCTGCGTCAGGACCTCTTCTTCAAGGTCCAGGACTTCTCCTTCGCGGACATCGACCGCTTCTCCACGTCCTCCCTGGTTACCCGCATGACCACGGACGTCACCAACGTGCAAAACGCCTTCGGCATGATGATCCGCATCGCGGTGCGCGTCCCCCTCATGATCGTGTTCTCCATCGTGATGGCGTGGCGCATCAACGTCCAGATGGCCCTGATCTTCCTCGGGATGGTGCCGGTTCTCGCCATTATCCTGGCGGCTATCGTGCTCATCGCATTCCCGATCTTCCGCCGTATCTTTAAGAAGTACGACGCGCTGAACAACTCCGTGCAGGAGAACGTCGCAGCGATCCGCGTGGTCAAGTCTTTCGTCACCGAGGAACACGAGACCACGAAGTTCCGCGCCGCCTCGCAGGACGTGCGCAAGGACTTCACGAACGCCGAGAAGCTCATCGCGCTCAACAGCCCCGTCATGATGTTCTTCATCTTCGCCGCAATCATTGCGGTCGACTACGTTGGCGCCTCGATTATCGTCAACTCGGGGGCAACCGAGCTGACGAAGGGCGGCCTGACCGCTCTTATCACCTACGGCATCCAGATCCTCGCGCACATGCTCATGGTCGCCTTCATCTTCGTCATGGCGACGATGGCCGCAGAGTCCGCGAACCGCATCGCCGAGGTCCTCACCCACGACCCGTCGCTCACCTCCCCGGCCAATGGCGCCACCGAGGTCGCGGACGGCTCCGTCGTCTTTGACAGTGTGTCCTTCAAGTACTCCGAGAGCGCCGAAGAGAACGCGCTGTCCGACATCGACCTGCGCATCGAGTCCGGTTCGACGCTTGGTATCGTGGGCGGCACCGGTTCGTCCAAGACCTCGCTCATCCAGCTGATCTGCCGCCTCTACGACGTCACGGAAGGATCCGTGAAGGTCGGAGGGCACGACGTGCGCGACTACGACCTGAGCGCGCTGCGCGACGCGGTCTCCGTCGTCCTGCAGAAGAACGTCCTGTTCTCCGGCACCATCACGGACAACATGCGCTGGGGCAACCCGGAGGCCACCGACGAGCAGATTGAGCATGCCTGCAAGCTCGCGCAGGCCGACGAGTTCATCCAGCAGCTGCCCGGCGGCTACGACTACGTCATCTCCCGCGGCGGTACCAACGTGTCGGGCGGCCAGAAGCAGCGCCTGTGCATCGCCCGTGCCCTGCTTAAGAACCCGAAGATCCTCATCCTGGACGACTCGACGTCCGCAGTGGACACGAAGACCGATTCTCTCATTCGCAACGCCTTCGAGACCGAGATTCCGGGCACCACGACGATCATCATCGCCCAGCGCCTGTCCTCGGTCAGCCACGCCGACCAGATCATCGTCCTGGACGACGGTCGCATCAAGGAACGCGGCACCCACGAGGAGCTCATGGCAGCGGGCGGGGAGTACCGCGAGATCTACGAGTCCCAGAACGCCGCGAGCGAAAGCGAGGTGGCCTGACATGGCACGCACGCACGGACGTCCCGTTGACAACGACGGCGACAAGCTCGAGGGCATCGAGCGTCCCTTCGGCCGCCTCATGGCCTACGTGTTCCGCCACTATCCGGTGCGCATCAGCCTGACGGTCGTGTGCATCATTACGGCAGCCGTGGCCTCGGCCGTCGGTTCGATCTTCATGCAGCAGATCGTCGACAACGTCGTGACCCCGGGCCTGGAGAGCGGCTTCGACGCCGTGCGCGCCACGCTCGTGCGCCTCGTCGTCATGATGGGCATCATCTTCAGTGCTGGCGTGATCGGCAGCTTCATCTACACCCGCGCTATGGCGATCGTGACGCAGGGGACGCTCAAGCACATGCGAGACGACATGTTCGACTCGATGGAGCGCCTGCCCCTGCGCTTCTTCGACACGCACCCGCACGGTGCAATCATGTCGACCTTCACCAACGACACGGACGCGATCCGTCAGCTCATCGGCCAGTCCATCCCGACGCTCATTCAGTCGGGTCTGACGATCATCGTCCTGATCGGAACGATGCTCTACTACTCCGTGTGGCTCTTCCTCGTTGTCCTCATCGTGGGCGCTCTCATGGCTTTCCTGACCGGAAGGCTCGGCGGCCTGTCGGGTCGCTTCATGAAGGCCCAGCAGGCGGCCCTGGCCGACGAGGAAGGCTTCATCGAAGAGATGATGGACGGCCAGAAGGTCGTCCAGGTCTTCAATCACGAGCAGGACGCGAAGGATCAATTCCTCGAGTACAACCAAAAGCTCTTTGATTCCTCGCAGAAGGCGAACATCTACGGCAACGTGCTGATGCCTGCCCTGGGCAACATCGGCAACATCATGTACGTGGTCATCGCCATTGTCGGCGGCGTCATGATCCTGGAACAGACGCCGAACATCCACCTTGTCGGCGTCGACGTCATCACGGTCGGCGTGGTCGTGTCCTTCCTGGGCATGGTCCGTAACTTCTCCCAGACCATTGGCCAGATGTCGATGCAGGTTCCCATGATCGCCCTCGGTATGGCGGGAGCGGGCCGCGTGTTTGCTCTCATCGATCAGGAGCCGGAGGAAGACCACGGGTACGTGACCCTCGTGCGCGCCCGCGAGCTGCCCGACGGCTCGGTCGAACCCACCGAGGAACGCACGGGCATCTGGGCGTGGCGCCACCCCCACCAGGCGGACGGCACCGTCACCTACACGCGCCTGCGCGGTGAACTGGTCATGGAGGACGTCGATTTCTCCTACGATGGCGAGAAGCAGATCCTGCACGACATCTCCCTGTGGGCCAAGCCCGGCCAGAAGATCGCCTTCGTGGGCGCGACGGGCGCCGGCAAGACGACGATCACGAACCTGATCAACCGCTTCTACGACATCGCCGACGGCAAGATCCGCTACGACGGCATCAATATCAACAAGATCCGCAAGTCGGACCTGCGTCGTTCCCTCGGCGTCGTCTGCAGGACGTCAAGCTCTTCACGGGCACGGTCATGGACAACATCCGCTACGGCCGCCTGGACGCCACGGACGAGGAATGTATCGAGGCTGCGAAGCTGGCCAACGCGGACTCCTTCATCCGCCGCCTGCCCGAGGGCTACGACACGATGCTGACGGGTAACGGCTCCAACCTGTCCCAGGGGCAGGCTCAGCTGCTGTCGATTGCGCGCGCCGCCGTGGCCGACCCGCCGGCGATGATCCTGGACGAGGCGACGTCTTCGATCGACACGCGCACCGAGGCCCTCGTGCAGCAGGGCATGGACAACCTGATGGAGGGGCGCACGGTCTTCGTGATCGCCCACCGCCTCTCCACGGTGCGTAACTCGGACGCGATCATGGTGTTGGAGCAGGGGCGCATCATCGAGCGCGGCACCCACGACGACCTGATCGAGCAGGGAGGCGTGTATTACCAGCTCTACACGGGGGCCTTCGAGCTCGAGTAGGGCGCTTGACCCCGCCTCCCGTGCCCCGGCCTCGTTGTATGAACTGCCTCCCGTTTCTTGGACATCGAAATTGAAGTCCAGGGAATGGGAGGCTTTTCATGTCTGTGGATCTGCGGTTGAGGCATGATCGTTTGCTTCGGGAGCAGGCGGTGGAGATGTTTGAGAGGGGATTTGGCTATCGTTTGACCGCCAAGAGGCTTGGTGTGCCTGCTGAGGCCGTGCGACACTGGCAGAAGACGTACCGCGTGATCGGGAGGGACGGTTTTCTTGCCATGGGAGCGAAGCAGGCCAAATACGACTATGAGACCAAGGTCGCCGCAGCGAGCGCCGTGGTTGATGGTGGGATGAGTAAACCTGAGGCGATGGTGCGCTTCGGTATTGCGAGCGCGACACCGCTGAAGAATTGGTGCAGGCTGTACCGCGAGGGCGGCGCGCAGGCCCTCAAGCCCAAGCCCAAGGGCAGGCCAAAGGGATCAGTACGGGCGGTGCCCCCAACGCGTGAGGAGGAACTCGCCGAGCGCGTACGCAAGCTCGAGGCGCAGGTGGCGTACCTAAAAAAATCGATTGCCCTGAAGGCGCAGAGGCGCTCCCAAACCGGGACAAAGCCCTAGCGGTCGCCGAGCTTTCAGGGCGTGGACACGCGGTGGGTGATCTCCTCGAGGCCGCTGGCCTTGCCAGGTCGAGCTACTACTACGCGCTGGCTCACCCCCAGCAGCCAACCAGGGCGTATCTGCGGCCCAAGGTCGCCCAGATCTTTTCGCGAACCCCCAACGGGTGCGGTCACAGGCAGGTCGCCATGTGCCTACGCGCTGAGGACGGGGAGCGCATCGCCGATAAGACGGTCTTGAAGATGATGCGTGAGATGGGGCTGCGCTGCGGCATACGCCGCGAGACGAACTACCACAGGTACAACTCCTACAAGGGGGACGTGGGGCAAAGCTTCGACAACATCATCGGCCGCGACTTTAAGGCCGATGGGCCCTGGCAGAAAATGGGTACCGATGTCACCGAGTTCAAGCTCTCCTTCGGTAAGGCCTACCTCGCTCCGGTCTACGACTTTGCCAGCAAAGAGATCGTGGCCCACTCCATCTCGATGCGCCCCAACCTCGCCCAACAACAAGAGATGCTCCAGATACTCATGGACGCCAAACCCCAAGGAGCTGAGCCGATCTTGCACTCGGACATGGGATGGCAGTACCAACACGAGACCTACATCAGAACGCTCGCCGAGAACGGTTTCATCCAGAGCATGTCACGCAAAGGCAACTGCATCGACAACGGCGCCACCGAGCAGGTCTTCGGTCACATCAAGGACGAATTCTTCCGCGGCCAAGACTGGCAGACCTTCGAGAGCTTCAAAGCCGACCTCGACGCCTACATCACACACTGGAACACAACAAGACGCCAAGTAAAGCTCAAGGGCCTGACCCCGGCAGAATACCGGGATCAGACCCTAAAGGAAGCCGCATAACGGCTACCATTAAAAGCGTCCAAGTTTCGGGGCGCAGTTCAGTATGCGATGAGGCTGGGGCTTCGTCATGCGTGGTCGTGTCCTCTCGCCTGAGGAGCCGGGGGAGTGCTGGTCGACGCGAGGGATCTACTGGCGGCCTTAACCCGTTCCTGCGCAGCTGGGCCCTATTGGTGGCAGTGTGGGCAGCCTGCCTGGGCTACCACCTGTGGGGTTAACCTGTGCAGTGAAGGGGCCCAGGCACCCACCCGACGGGTCGACCGGGAACACAGCGGCGGGGAATGGGCATACGAAAGCGGGCCGCCCCAAAGGGCGGCCCGCTTCACGTCAAACTTATTGTTCGCGATCAGTCAGCGATCGAGGCGACGCGACGAGCAAGCTTGGACTTGCGGTTCGCGGCCTGGTTCTTGTGGATGACGCCCTTGGAAACGGCGACGTCCAGCTTGCGCGAGGCAACGCGCAGGGCGGCCAGAGCCTTGTCCTTGTCGCCGGCCTCAACGGCCTCGCGGGTCTGGCGGACCAGGGTCTTCAGCTCGGACTTCACGGACTGGTTGCGAACGCGGCGCTTCTCGTTGGTGAGGATGCGCTTCTTCTGGGACTTAATGTTTGCCACAGTCGGATTTCTCCTTGATGTATGTCTGACAGGGTCGGTGAGGGCTGTGTCAAGACCGGGACTTAGGCGTGGGGACACCCGCAAACGGTCCTAACCAGACCCCCTGCCCGACCAGGCCGGGAGTCCAACGACCAAGCATACCAGCCGCAGGCCCGTCCGTCATGCCCCGAAGCGAGCCACGGCCTCGTAAGGTCGGTCACGTGCCAACCGCGCCAACTGTGCTCGCGACCGAGCGGAGCGCCGGGCGGGCTCAGAAAGCGGGTGTTATTCCCCGTGCGTGCGGTAGTGGTCCTCGAGCGCGTCGACGATACGGCGCCACGTCACCTCGGGCAGGATCGAGCCCTCGCGGCGTACGTCGGTGGCCTTGACCCACAGGGCGCGGTCCAGGCGAACCTCGGAGGGGCGGCCCTTCGAGTCCCACGCACCCGTTCCGATATCGAACCAGTAGCGTCCCGCGGCGGCCTCCTGCGCGGCCTCGCGCGTGTGGTCCTTGCTGGTTAGCTGGAGGATGTAGACGCCTTCTCCCTGGGCACCGATGACGACGGCGGGGCGGTCCTTGCCCACGGAGGCGTCCTCCTGGTAGGGCACCCACGTCCACACGACTTCGCCCGGATCGGCGTCGCCGTCCATGATTGGCTGGTACGAGGCGTGGGCCAGCGCGTCGGCGATGCTGGCTTCCCGGATCGAGGTGTGGGGGCGGTTCGAGGTCGCCGGATCGTCGTACTGATGGGCCTTGCCGTGGGGCCGAGGGCGGGGGTTAGGCTTGGGGGTGCGCGTCTTCGAGTGTGACTCCGGGCGCGATTCCTTGCGCTGTTCCTGGCGCGGCTCCTGACGCGTGGCTGAGGGCTCCTGGCTCGTCGATGCGCCGGTTGACGACGCGCTGTTCGACGAACTCATGTTCGCCACGAAGTCCACGAGGGCGCGAACGATGCCGTTGATGAGTGAATTCATGGCACCAGCATACGGGAGGTGGGTCGAACAGCGGTTATGCACAGAGCATCCTTGCGGCGCGAGTTATCCACAGGGGTGCTCACAGCGCGTGACAGTGAGTGCGCGTCGGTATCACTCTGGATGTGTTCGCGGAAGAACTCTCTACTGAAAGACAGGTGACAACGATGTCGACCGCAACAATCCACGGAATGACCGTTCCTCTCGATGCATTTGGCCGCCCGAGCGAGCCCTTCGCGACCCAAGCCGACATGGAGGCTCGCGCATCCCTGAGCGCCGCCCTGCGCTGCGCGCACTCCGGCAAGCTCGACAACGCCCTTGACCACGCCAGGGACGCCTACGACAACGAGGACGCGCCCATCGAGCTGCGACTCGAGGCCGCCAAGCTCTGCATCGACTGGCACGCGGCCCTGGGAGCGTACGGGCAATGCCGCAAGGTGGCCTCGGACGCCGCCCGCCTGGGTACCAGCTACCTGGAGCGCGATCACCCGCTGATCCTCATGCTGCGCAACTCCGAGGCCTACTGGCTGGCCATCCTGGGCGATGAGGACATGGCGGCCCGCAAGTTCTCCGCCTTGGTCTGCGACGTCAAGAACAGCCCGACCCTCGACCCGCAGCTGGCCTTCGCGATCCGCAACAACTCGGCCATGCCCTGGAAGAACACCGGCAAGTGGTCGCGCGCTGCGCGCGTGTACCGCGAGCTGCTGGCCGACATGGAACCCGAGTGCGACGAGGAGGACATGACGGTGCTGACGGTGCGCGACAACCTCGCCGAGGTCTGTCCGCCGACCGACAGTACGAGGAAGCGATCCGCCTGTACGAGACCAACCTGGAGGTCCTCCTGCGCGTCGCGGACTTCGGCGACTGGCGCGTCCTGCGCTTGCGCAATGAGATTGCGCGCAACACCTGGATGGGAGGGGATCGGGACGCCGGCGAGGACCTGTGGACGGTCCTGGCGGAGGATTGCCGCCGCTACCTCGGTGACCGCGACGAGATGACCGCTCGCATCAGAACGATCCTGCTCACGCTGGCCATGCTGCGCGGGGACGAGGAGAAGACCATGTCGATCGCTCGCAAGCTCAAGGCGGACCACCCCGACGACTGGGACGAGTGTGACATGACCGAGGCCGTGGCGCTGCTGGTCGAGGCCGGTATCACTCCGGAGGATTTCCAGTAGTGGCAGCGCGGGTGTGAGCCTGGGCGACTGTGCGCGACTTCCCGCCCCACAATTCGCACAAAGGGGCGCGTCAATGGGACGATAAGGAGGTTAACGACTTCACGGAGGTACACGTGCCCATCCCCACGCCCGCGCAGCAGGCTCAGATTCGCCCGTCCCGCACCCCGCAGGCGCAGATCCGCAACTTCTGCATTATCGCCCACATCGATCATGGGAAGTCGACGCTCGCGGACCGCATGCTTCAGCTCACCGGCGTCGTCGAGGCCCGCGAGATGCGTGACCAGTACCTGGACCGCATGGATATTGAGCGTGAGCGCGGCATCACGATCAAGAGCCAGGCCGTGCGTATGCCGTGGGCGCACGAGGGGACGCCCTACGCGCTCAACATGATCGACACGCCCGGACACGTGGACTTCACCTACGAGGTCTCCCGTTCGCTGGCCGCCTGTGAGGGCGCGGTCCTGCTCATCGACGCCGCGCAGGGCATCGAGGCGCAAACCCTGGCCAACCTGTACCTGGCCTTGGAGAACGACCTCGCGATCATCCCGGTCCTGAACAAGATCGACCTGCCCGGCGCCCAGCCCGAGAAGTACGCGCACGAGGTCGCCCAGCTGATCGGCTGCGAGGAGGATGAGGTCCTGAAGGTCTCCGGTAAGACCGGCGAGGGCGTCGAGGCCCTCCTCGACCGCATCGTCGAGGTCATCCCCGCCCCCGAGGGCGAGGCAGATGCTCCGACGCGCGCCATGATTTTCGACTCCGTCTACGACACCTACCGCGGCGTCGTCACCTACGTACGTGTCGTCGACGGCGTGCTATCGACCCGGCAGCGCGTGCGAATGATGTCCACGGGCGCCACCCACGAGCTCCTGGAGCTGGGTGTCATCTCGCCCGAGCCCAAGCCTGAAGAGGGCATCGGCGCCGGCGAGGTTGGATACCTGATCACGGGCGTGAAGGACGTGCGTCAGTCCCGCGTCGGCGACACCGTGACCAGCCAGGTGCGCGGCGCGACCGAGGCCCTCGCAGGCTACCGTGACCCCAACCCGATGGTCTTCTCCGGCATCTACCCGGTGGACGGCTCGGACTTCCCGGACCTGCGTGACGCCCTTGAGCGCCTCCAGCTCAATGACGCGGCCCTGACCTTCGAGCCCGAGTCCTCCGCGGCCCTCGGTTTCGGCTTCCGCTGCGGCTTCCTGGGCCTGCTCCACCTGGAGATTATTCGCGAGCGTCTGGAGCGGGAGTTCAACCTCGACCTCATCGCGACCGCCCCGAACGTCGTCTACCGCGTCGTGACGGAGGACGGGACCGAGGTGCGCGTGGATAACCCGAGCGAGTTCCCCGAAGGCAAGATCGCCGAGGTACGCGAACCCGTCGTCAACGCGACGATCCTGACGCCCACGGAGTTCACGGGCACGATCATGGAGCTGTGCCAGGACCGCCGCGGCACGATGCGCGGGATGGATTACCTGAGCGAGGAGCGCGTCGAGCTGCACTACCAGCTGCCCCTGGCGGAGATCGTCTTCGACTTCTTCGACCAGCTCAAGTCCCGCACGCGCGGCTACGCCTCCCTGGACTACCAGGAGAGCGGCGAACAGAGCGCGGACCTCGTCAAGGTCGACATCCTGCTCAACGGCGACCGCGTCGACGCGTTCAGCGCGATCGTTCACCGCGACGGTGCCTACAACTACGGCCAGCGCATGACCAAGCGCCTCAAGGAACTCATTCCTCGCCAGCAGTTCGAGATCCCGGTGCAGGCCGCGGTCGGCGCGCGCGTCATCGCCCGTGAGACCATCAAGGCGCTGCGCAAGGATATGCTGGCCAAGTGTTACGGCGGCGACATCAGTCGTAAGCGCAAGCTGCTCGAGAAGCAGAAGGAAGGCAAGAAGCGCATGAAGTCCATCGGCCGCGTGGACGTGCCGCAGGAGGCCTTCATCGCCGCCTGACCTCCGACGTTCCCACGGGCAAGAAGTGAGCGCGTGCATGGACGAGGCCGTGGCAGCCTCCGCGTCGGAGGCGGGCCAGGCGTGTGGTGGGCGTCGCCCGGGGGAGGCCCCGGAGGGTACCGTGTTTATGAGTCGGACCAAGTCGTTCACGCGGCGCACACGCGAGCTGCCGGCGAACCTGGCGCGCACGTGGGAGGCCCACGCGCACCGCTATGTCGTTGAGCCGCGTCGCGGCGTGGGCTACACGACGGTGGCCGAGGACTTCACGCTGGACCTGGAGGCGCTGTTTGGGCGCAGCGCGCCCGTGACGCTCGAAATTGGTTCGGGCACGGGCGAGCAGATCGTGGCTGCGGCCGCGGCGAACCCGCAGCGCGATTTCCTGGCGCTCGAGGTGTGGGTGCCCGGCATTGCGAAGCTGATTTCGAAGGCGGTCGAGGCCGACGTGGACAACATCCGCGTCATCGAGGCCGACGCCGCACAGGCTCTGCCCATCATGCTCGGGGACGCATCCCTGGACGAGGTCTGGACGTTCTTCCCGGATCCGTGGCGCAAGGCGCGTCACCGCAAGCGTCGCCTGGTCTCGGATGATTTCGCTCTCGAGGTTGCACGCCTGCTCCGCGATGGGGGAGTGTGGCGCCTGGCCACGGACTGGGACGACTACGCCTGGCAGATGCGCGACGTCGTCGAGGCCTGCGAGCTCTTTGAGAACCCGCACGCAGGAGAGCGTCCGGACCCGGAGGACCCGCAGCCGCAGCGCGGAGGATTCGCCCCGCGCTTTGAGGGACGCGTCGTCACGCACTTTGAGACCCGAGGCATTGATGCGGGCCGCCACGCCCACGACATTGTTGGCGTGCGCCGCGCGCGTGGCTGACGGATCCGCATGAGCCCTGCACAGCCAGACGGAGCGCGATGGCCAGCCGACGGCGCGCTGTCCCCCGGCCTCGTCGAAGCCGAGTGCGCCCGCCCGCTCTCGCTGTACGTGCATGTGCCCTTTTGCCGTGTGCGCTGCGGCTACTGCGATTTCAACACCTATACCGTGGGCTTTGGGCCGGGCGCGCAGATTGGCGACTACGCGCCGTCTGTCCTCGCTGAGGCCTCACTGGCCACGCGGGTCATGGCCGAGGCTGGGCTGCCTGAGCGGGCGGCGCGCACCGTGTTTTTTGGCGGTGGTACGCCGACGATGCTGGACGCGGCCGAGCTGATCGCGATCCTGGAGGGGCTGCGCGCCCGCGTCGGGATCGACGAGGGTGCCGAGGTGACCCTGGAGGCCAACCCGGATACCGTCACGCGCGAGGATCTGCGCGCCTTGGCCGACGCTGGCTTCACGCGGGTCTCTTTCGGTATGCAGTCCGCGGTGGCGCGCATCTTGGCGACCCTGGACCGCACTCACACCCCCGAGCGCGTGCCCCAGGTGGTTGAGTGGGCCAAGGATGCGGGCCTCGCCACGTCCGTCGACCTGATTTATGGGACCCCGGGGGAGTCGCTGGCGGACTGGGAGGCCTCGCTGCGCGCCGCCCTGTCCTACGACTCCGAGCACATGAGCGCATACGCCCTTGTCGTCGAGGAGGGGACGAAGATGGGGGCGCAGGTGTCTCGCGGCGAGCTGCCGACCCCCGACCCGGACGATGAGGCTGCTAAGTACGAGCTTGCCGACGCCCTGCTGGGCGAGGCGGGCTACGCCTGGTACGAGATCTCCAACTTTGCGCGCGCCACCGCATCTGACCGGGCCTCGGGGCTTCCCTCAACGACCTTCGAGCATGCTTCGCGCCACAATCTGGCGTACTGGCGGGACTGGGACTGGTGGGGTTTCGGACCGGGTGCTCACTCTCACGTTGGTAAGGCGCGCTGGTGGAACGTCAAGAACCCGGGGGCCTACGCGGGTCGCGTGCGCGCGGGCGGTTCTCCCGCGGCAGCGGGCGAGATTCTGGGCGCGCAGGAGCGCGAGCTTGAGCGCGTCATGCTGGGGCTTCGCACGTCGGAGGGCGTGGAGCTTGACGGTCTGCCGGGCGTCGCACCTCGGGACGAGGCCGTGGGTGGCACGTTTGGTCGTGCGTCGGCGGGTGGGCGCGTCGCCGCGCTTATCGCCGATGGTCTCATTGATGGAGTTGCGGCGGTGTCTGGGCGCGCAGTGTTGACCCTGCGTGGGCGCCTGCTGGCGGATTATGTGACGCGGGAATTGATGGGTTACTGAGGCCTGCGAGCGCGTCGAGCGACGCAATATCGGTAGATTGGTCAATATTAATAATTGTTCAGACAAATCTCAAAATAACTTGTAGGTAGGCCGATACAAGTTCAAGTGTGTCTACCAATACTGGCCATTTGTCACTTTGTGCTTGTATAGGGTGTGACAAGCTTCGATTACGTCGCAATAATGTTGACATCGTGGTTGAAGTATGTTTGCCTAGAGTTGTCATGTGAAGCCGAGCTACCTTCAGGTCGTCTCCTCGGTGAGGCTTGTGGGGAGCGGAATACAAGGAAAAGTGTGGGACTGTGACTCTGCGATACGCTGTCATTGCTGACATCGTGGGCTCTCGTACGTTGACCAATCGTGCAGAGGCTCAGAGAATCTTTGAGGCTGCTCTGGAGCGGGCCTCCGAGGGGCTAGCCCTGCTGGAGGTTCCTTACCCGACGGTGGGCGATGAGTTCCAGGCCGTGGCTTACTCCCTCGAGGATGCGTTGCTGCTGACGCTGCGCGCCCAGCTGCTGTTGCCCCCTGCGCTCCAGCTTCGCTTCGGAATCGGCGCTGGACGCATCGAAGAGTTCTCCTCCGGTGTTCATCGTCAGGCCCCCGCCCGCCAGCGCGTGGGCGAGGGAGGCTCTCTTCAAGATGGATCGGCGTGGTGGGCGGCGCGCGCTGCGATCAACCGAGCGCACGACCTCCAGGACTCCTCCAACCCCTTCATCCGCACCTGGTTCGTGGCTCACGCCTCCATCGAAGGTTATGTGTCCGCGACCTGCCAGACCGCGGTCAACGCCCTGCTGAGTCTGCGTGACCACGCGATCCTCAAGCTCTCCGCGCGCCACCGCCGCATCACCGCCTCGCTGCTGCTCGGCAAGACGCAGGTGGAAATCGCGCGCGTTGAAAAGCTGTCGCAGCAGGCCATTTCGGACTTCGCCCGCGGGACGGGGGCGGGGCTCATCCAATCCTCACTCCTTATCGCGGAGGCTGCCCGTGCATGAAGCTTTGCTCCTAGGGATCTCCGCGTCAGAGCTGACGGTCCTGCTCACTTCCGATCCTCGGCGATGGTCGCGGCGTCTCGTTCTCTTCGTGACGCTCATGGCGATTGTCGTGTGCTACGCGTGGTTCATTGTCCGTGTCGATACCCTCGCGCTCGTCACGGGTACCGTGCTTGCCCTCGTCTGGTTCGCGTGGGATCTGGCTGACGGCTCGGCGCGGTCGGTGTTGGCGCGCTGGGCGCTCGCAGCGATGGGGTTCGTCGCTCTGATGAGCGTGGACGCAGTCAGTCATCCGACGCTGGCGCTCCTGCCTGGGCGCCCGTTTGACCTCATTATCGCCGTCGTCTTCTCATGACCGGGCCAGCCAATCACCTGATCACGGCAATCTTGCTGTGTGCCCGCGGGCGATCGCGCGACCCTGTCCCCGGGTGGATCAACGCGCCCGTGCTTCCCGCAATGCCCGAGTCTGTTGAGACGCCGGATACGAGCGGCACACAGGTTGACGGGGCCACAGCGGACCAGGGCGACGAGGAAGCCCCTCTCACGCCCAGCTCCCTGCCGATCCTGACGAACGAGGACGTCGAGGATGAGGAGCCGGGAACAGCACTGCGCGGCGGTCGCTGGATCGGCCCGCTCGAACGTCTCCTCATTATCATTCTCGCCGGGGCGGGTGCCGAGGTAGCGATCGGGGCCGTCGTGGCCGCCAAGGGCGTCATCCGTTTCCCCGAAATTTCCCAGGACTCCTCGGGCGAAAAGGCCGAAGAATTCCTGATTGGCTCCGTGTCCTCCTGGATCCTGGCTGCGTTGGTGGCGATGTTCGTCCGCGTGGTGCTCGTCTAGCCCACGCGACGCCGCTAGAGTATTCCGCGTGAATACGGCAGATCCTTACGGGACGAACATCTTCGCCCACGACCCGCATCGTGACGGGCCGGGCGCTCGGCGCCCTCGATCGGTGGCGGTCCACGTCGAGATCGGCATGGTCCTCGAAGACGTGTCGTCGGGCTGGGTCGGTGCGGTGACGCGGGTGGAGAAGTCCGGCGGCGTCTACCTCGTCGAGCTTGAGGATCGGCGCGGAGTGCGCCGTTCCTTCCCGCTCGGCCCCGGGTTCTGGCTGGAGGGGCGCCCGATCGACGCGCTGCCCCCAAAGCCCAAGCCCGCCCAGGCCTCGGCGAGTGTGCAGACCAGCGCATCGGGGCGCAGGATCACCAACTCCGGTTCCTTCGCGCCCACCTCCTCCGGTCCGAAGGTCGCCAAGCGATCGCGGATCTGGGTGGAGGGACGCCACGACGCCGAGCTCGTTCAGCACGTGTGGGGTGAGGACCTGGCCGAGGCCGGCATCGCGGTGCAGCTGCTCGAGGGTGTGGACAACCTGGAGGACATCCTCGAGGTGTTCGGCCCGACCGACACGGCGCGCGCGGGCGTACTCGTCGACCATATGGTGCCCGGCTCTAAAGAGTCGCGCATCGCCGAGGCCGTCTCCGCCAGGTGGCCGGGCGCGGTTCTCGTGCTCGGACATCCCTTTGTTGACATCTGGCAGGCTGTCAAGCCCGAGCGCGTGGGCCTGAACGCCTGGCCCGACGTCCCGCGCGGCATCGACATCAAGCACGGCACGCTGGACGCCCTCGGCTGGCCGCACGCCGATCAGCGCGACATCGCGATGGGGTGGAAGCGGATCCTGTCCACCGTGCGCACGTACCGTGACCTGGAGCCCGCGCTGCTGGGCCGAGTCGAGGAGCTCATCGACTTCGTCACAGTGCCCTGGGCTCAGTAAGAAAGTGGCGGTGCCGTGAGGTTCGCAATGAGCGCACTATCAAGCGTCGCCCGGGTCGCCCCCGCTCGCGGGCGGGGAGTAGCATTTGCACTCAGAGAGAGAGGGAGTGCCAGGACGGAGGGAGTGACATGGCACGCAACAGCGCGCAAAACCGCAGGCTTGACGTCCTGCGCGCCATCGTCACCCAGTACGTGGCCACACGCGAACCCGTCGGCTCCAAGGCCATTGCCGCCGGGGGCCTGGGCGTCTCCTCGGCCACGATTCGCAACGACATGGCGGTCCTGGAAGAAGCCGGGCTGATCTATCAGCCCCACACGTCCGCCGGGCGCGTGCCCACCGACCGCGGATACCGCGTCTTCGTCGACCGGCTCGCCCAGATCAAGCCCATGACAACTCCTGAGCGCCAGGCTCTCGAAACGTTCCTCTCCGACTCGGTCGACATTGACGACGTCGTGGAACGCTCCGTGCGCCTCCTCGCGCAAGTCACCCACCAGGTGGCCCTCGTGCAATACCCGGGTTCGCGCGTGCGCACCCTCAAGCACCTCGAGGTCCTCGGCCTTACCCCCGGGCGCGTTCTCGTCGTTGTCATCACCGCCGACGGCGAGGTGGGGGAGCGGACCCTCAGCCTCGACACCCCCCTCGACGACGGCCAACTGCTCGCCGTGCGCGACCACCTGCGCGCCCACTGCGACGCCGCGACCTCCCAAACCGCGCCTTCGTGCGTCGAGGCGGCCACGGCCTCGTCCCGACATGAGCTGAGTGCGGCGGTCAGCGCCGTCGGTGAGGCCCTCACCGACGTACTCACCGGCGCTGGCGAGGCAAAGATTGTCGTGGCCGGCGCAGCCAACCTGGCTCGCGGAGCGCTCGACTTCCGCGACATCGCGCCCGTCCTGGATGCCCTTGAGGAACAGGTTGTCCTGATGCGTCTCTTCTCCGAGGCCGACCCCAGCGAGGAGCTGCACGTGAGCATCGGAGCGGAAAACCCTCACGACGCCCTGGCCGAAGCGGCCGTCGTCACGGGGACCTACCGCGCCGGGGCGGACGACACCGGCGGATCCGCCCACCTGGGAATCGTTGGCCCCATGCGAATGGACTACGCGCGCACCATGAGCTCCGTGCGCGCCGTTGCCGCCTACCTCTCCAGGTACTGGCCCAGGAAACCAACAACTGACCATGCGCCCCACCACCGACCAGACCATCACCGAGCGCCCACACGGGAAGGAACAGCAAGCGTGAGAGACTACTACGAGGTCCTCGGCGTCTCCCGAGACGCCAACCAGGATGAGATCAAGAAGGCGTACCGCAAGCTCGCGCGTAAGCTCCACCCCGACTATGCGGGCGCCGACTCCGAAGAAGCCTTCAAGGAACTGTCTGTCGCCTACGAGACGCTCTCCGACCCCGAGAAGCGCCAGATGTACGACATCGGCGGACCCGACGCCCTGCGCGGCGGCGCGGGCGCGGGTGCCCCCTTTACGGGCTTCTCCGACATCTTCGAAGCCATGTTCACCAGCGGCTTTGGCGCGTCCTCGCGCGGCCCCGCTTCGCGCGTTCGCCGCGGCAAGGACCAGCAGGTCACCGTCGACATCACCCTCGAGGACGCCGCATTCGGCGCCGCGAAGGAGGTCTCCTTCCGCACCTACGTCTCCTGCGACACCTGCCACGGCTCCATGTGCCAGCCGGGCACCTCTCCTGAGCAGTGCGGCACCTGCCACGGATCGGGCTTCGTCACGCAGATCCAGAACTCCCTCTTCGGCCGCATGCAGACCCAGGCTCCCTGCCCGAACTGCCAGGGCTTCGGCGACACGATCCCCCAGCCCTGCACGGAGTGCAACGGCGCGGGACGCGTCGCCACGCGCCGCACGCTCAACATCAACATCCCGGCCGGTGCCAGCGAGGGCACACAGATCCGCGTCAGCGGCGAGGCCGAGGTCGGCATGGGCGGCGGCCCTAGCGGCGACCTGTACCTGTCAATCCGCGAGAAGAAGCACCCGGTCTTCGACCGGCGCGGCGACGACCTGCACACCTGGATCACGATCCCGATGACCACCGCGGCGCTCGGCACCGAGTTCGAGCTGGAGACCCTGGACGGCAAGAAGACCGTCACGATTAACGCCGGTACCCAGCCCAACGACGACATCGTCCTGGAGGGCCTGGGCGTGGGGCACCTGCAGCGCTCGGGCCGCGGCTCCATGCACGTGCACGTCGACGTGGAGATCCCCAAGAAGCTGGACGAGACGTCGCGCGAGTTGCTCGAGCAGCTGGCAAAGGCGCGTGGCGAGGTCCGCGTGGAGCCCCACCGTCAGCAGCCGACGTTCTTCGACAAGCTGCGCGACACCTTCATGGGCTGACACGCAATGACCCGGCCCGTTTCTCGGTGAAGACCTGCGCCCCGATCCCGCCTCGGTGGGAGTGGGGGACCGCGCGACCCTGGCTGGTGCGGAGGGACGTCACGCCGCCTCCGTGCGCCGCATCGGCGCGGGCGAGTGGGTGGACGTCGTCGACGGGGTGGGCCTGCGCCTGACCTGCGAGGTTGCCGGTGCCGACAAGTCATCGCTGTCCCTCGTCGTGCGTGAGGTACTCCAGGAGGAGCGCCCCGTGCCCGAGATCGTCCTCGTCCAGGCCTTGGCCAAAGGGCGGGCGCGACGAGGCCGCCGTCGAGATCTGCACGGAGATCGGCATCGATCGGGTGATCCCGTGGGCCTCCCAGCGCGCGATCGTGCAATGGAAGGGACCCAAGGCCGACAAGGGCCGTGCCAAGTGGGAGGGTGTCGCACGCGCCGCCGCCAAGCAGTCCCGCCGCGCTTTCGTCCCCACCGTTGAGGGCGTGATGGACAGCCGCGAGCTGACCTCGTGGGTCGCGTCCCTGACGGACGAGGCCGGGGTTGCCTTCGTCTGTCACGAGGAGGCCAGCGAATCGCTGGGGGCGGCGTTGGCGAGCCTCCAGGAAGCAGGCGCGGACGCCTCCCTGCCCCGCGCGTCGCACTGATCGTCGGGCCCGAGGGCGGTATCGGCCCGGAGGAGACGGGCGCACTGGTGGACGCCGGCGCCAGAATGATCGGGCTGGGAGACAACGTCCTGCGTTCCTCCACGGCCGGCGCGGTCGCTCTGACGCTGATCCGCGCCGCCGCGGGAGCCTACTAAGCAGTGACGGTGCCCGCGATCCGCGCGCTCAGTGTGTGGGTCGCGCCCGGTTCCAGCGCCACCACGTCCGTGCCCGAATTGAAGGCGTCGGGCGGGCACGTCATTGGCTCGACGGCCACGCCCACACGGTCAATGTCGTCGGCCGAGTAGACCTGAAGCCACCTCACGTCCGAGGATAGGGACACTCCCACGCCGCTAGCGGGGGAGCGCAGCGTCACGGTCCACGTACCGACGGGGAGCTCCGTGAAACAGTGATCGATACTGGTCGAGCCGATCAGGCGGGGAGAATGAAAATCCAGCCCGAGGTCGCCCGCGGGGTGGGCGGTGGTCGGGATCATGTGATCGTCGGCTTCGTACGCGAGGCCAGCGGGACTCGTCAGTTCCATCTCATCGGCGCGCGCTCCGCCCGCCGTGAGGTAGGGGTGGAAACCCATCCCGAAGGGGGCGGTACCTGAGCCGATGTTCGTGGCCGACAACTCCACGTCCAGCCCGGTGTCGGTGTCCAGGCTGTAGCGTGCGGTGGCCACAAGCGTCCATGGATAGGAATAGCGCGCTGGGATAAGAGTGCGCAGAAGGACCCAGGAGGCGTTGGCCTCGACAATGTCCCACTCCTGGAAGGCCACGAAACCGTGCAGGGCCGTGCCAAACGCGGGTTCGTCGACCGGCAGGTGATAGGACGTGCCACCCCACGAATAGGTGCCGCCGGCGACTCGATTCGGCCAGGGGATCAGGACCTTCCCGAGGTATCCCGGGGGTAACTCGTCCACGCGGTGCGGAACGACCAGGTCGTGTCCTCGATGCGTGAGGCCAGCCAGACCCGCGCCGACCGTGACGATGCGTGCCTCGTAGTCCCCGGCCGAGACAGTCACCTCGCGCCCCGATGCACCAAGCGTGACCATGAATGCTCCTTCGCGTTCACTGAACATGAAACACGCTCATTTTAAACGGAGTCGAGTAGTTTGCGTCATGGCTTGAGCGTATCCTTATAGAGAATGACTCTCGATAGAAAGGAAGTCTAGGCAGATGGCCCACGAGATCACCGATGAGCTGATTGATCGCCTCCACGAATACTCCGACACCGCCCGCACGGTTGCGCGCAACGCGGTTGCCCACGCCGGCGTCGAGCCGGTCGCCTTCGACCGCGCGAAGGTCGTCGCCACTCCCACCGTCGTCTCCCACAAGATCGACGACTGGAAGGTCACTTCCCAGAAGAAGTCCGGCCGCTGCTGGCTCTTCTCCTCCCTGAACCTGCTGCGCTCGACAACGCGCACGCACCTGGGCGTCAAGGACTTCGAGTTCTCCCAGAACTACGTGCTCTTCTGGGACAAATTCGAGCGCGCCAACTTCTTCCTCTCCGACGTCATCGCAACGGCCGCCAGCGAAGAGCTGGATGGACGACTCCTCCAGTTCCTCCTCGGCGACCTCCTGTCCGATGGCGGCCAGTGGGACATGGCCGTCTCCCTCTACCTCAAGCACGGCCTGGTCCCCAAGACCGCGATGCCCGAAACCGAGTCCTCCGGCCACACCGCCCCATGAACGCTCGCCTGAAGGTCGTCCTGCGCCGCACGGCCCTAGAGCTGCGCGCGCTGGTCGCCGACGGTGCCTCCCGAGGAACAGATCAACGAGGTCAAGGAAGCGGCCCTGGCTGACGTGTGGCGCATCCTCGTCATTTGCCTGGGCGAGCCCCCGGCGTCCTTCGAGTGGGAGTGGCGCGACGATAAGGGAGAGTTCCACCGCGACGGCGTCCTCACCCCGCGCGAGTTCTACGACCGCTACGTGGACGTGGACCTGACGCAGTACGTGTGCCTCGTGGACGACCCGCGCGCAGAGCACCCCAAGGGCCACACGCTGACCGTGGATCACATGGGCAACGTCGTGGGCGGGCGCCCGATCCTCTACGTCAACGCCCCCGTCGAGCAGATCCGCTCCATCACCACCTCGGTCCTGGCCTCGGGCCGCGCCGTCTGGTTCGGTGCTGACTGCAGCCAGCAGTCCGACCGCGCCTCCGGCCTGTTCGTCGATGGCCTCTATGACTTCGACTCCCTGTTCGGCGTGGACTTCTCCACTTCGAAAGAGCAGCGCGTCAACACCTGCGAGTCCGCAATGAACCACGCGATGCTTTTCACGGGCGTGGACATCGACGAGGCCGGTGCGGGCCGCCGCTTCCGCGTGGAGAACTCCTGGGGCGAGGACCGCGGCGACAAGGGCTTCTTCACGATGGACGCTGCATGGTTCGACGCCAACGTGTTTGAGGTGGCCGTCCACGTGGACGACCTGCCCGCCGAGCTACGCGCCGCCGTCACCGAGGAGCCCCTCCACTGCCCGCGTGGGATCCGATGGGGGCGCTCGCCTGAGTGTTCATGGCCTGGGACGAGGCCGGGGCGTGGATGCGTGATCGCGTGACCTACCCCGGCCTCGTCCGTTGGTTTCTCAGGAAAAAGGCCCGATCAGGGGAGTGCCCGCGACGTGGACGCGCGCTGTCACATTTGGCCATCCCGTGAACGTTGCGCGCGCAGACGGCCCGCACCTGCCAAGATAGGCCCTATGACGAACCACACGAAGCCGACGTTGTTGATCTCCAACGTCCTTCCGGCGCGCCCGGGGGGGACGAGGCATACAACAACATCTGCATGCGCCTGTGGGATCGTCTTCTCCAGGCCGCGCTGCCCACCTGGAACGTTATCCGCGAATACGCGCAGGAAGACGGGGCCGAGGGGGCCGCGCTGCGCGCCCAGGGGGCCGACGCCATCGTCATCATGGGCGGCGAGGACGTTCACCCCGCCCACTACGGAGCCTCCCAGGGATACAACCACGAGGGACGCCACTGGTACCGCGCCGATCTGGGCCAGCTTGCCCTCGTCGACTACGCTGCCCGCACCGGTACGCCGCTTCTGGGCATCTGTCGCGGCATGCAGATCATCAACACCGCGTTTGGCGGCACCCTCGAGCAGGACATCGCAGACGGCACACACACCAATCGCGCGATCCTCTCCGATCACCGATTCGTGCGCCACGGCGTGCGCGTCGAGGCCGGTTCCCATCTCGAGCGAGCCCTGGCCCCCGTCCTCGTCGACTCCGAGATCACCATTTCCTCGGCCCACCACCAGCGCGTGGATCGTCTCGGCGACACCCTGCGCGTGAGCGCCTACGCGCCCGACGGCACCGTCGAGGCCATCGAATCTCCCGACGCCCCCATCGTCGGCGTCCAGTGGCACCCCGAGGACCCCGCCGACGACATTGCCCAGCTGCAATCCCTGCTGGCTCACCTGGACGCGCGCCGCGCGCCGCGACTCGAGAGGGCATCGACTACCCTGGTCGCATGACCCTCGCACCGGGAACCACCTTCGACGATCCTCGTTTTCGCGACGACGAGCGCACACCCTCCCAGCGCATGGCGGACGGCGACTTCTACGTGGCCGACGATGTGCTCGCCGCCCACACCAAGCGTGCCGTGCGCCTCCTGTCCCTGTACGAGCAGGTGCACCCGACCGACCCCGACATCGCGCGCTACCTGCTCGCCCAGGTCATCGGATCGGTGGGCGAGGGCGTCGATATTCGCCCGCCCTGCGCGTCGACTACGGTCACAACATCACTATCGGCGACGGCTCCTGGGTCAACTTTGGGCTCACCGCTCTCGACGTCGCCCCCATCGTCATCGGCCAGGACGTCCTCATCGGTCCCAACTGCTCGCTCTATACCGCAATCCACCCGACCGAGCCCGGGCCTCGTCGAGCCAAGTGGGAATCATCCGCGCCCATCACCCTCGAAGATAACGTGTGGCTGGGCGGCTCCGTCGTCGTCTGCCCGGGCGTCACCATCGGTGAAAACTCGATCATCGGAGCCGGTGCCGTCGTCACCCGCTCCGTGCCCGCCAACTCGATCACGGTCGGCAACCCGGCACGCGTCATCCGGGCGCTGGACCCAACGCTCCCACGCCCGATTCAAGCCGCTGGCGTCGGAGTCATCCGATAGGAGAGCGTGTCTCGGCGCGTCGAGACACGCGATAGGGAGCACACATGACGATACTGCCGATCTGCATCACGGGCGAGCCGGTACTGCACCGCTTGGCCGACCCCGTCGAATCCTTCGATTCGGCCCTGGCCGACCTGGTCGCCGACATGACCGAGACGATGCACGCGGCGCCCGGCGTCGGACTTGCCGCCCCGCAGGTCGGTGTCGGCCTGCAAGTCTTCGTCTGGTCGTATCGCGGCGGAGGAACCTTCGACCGGCGTTACGCGCACGAGCTCCAGCTCGATCGCGGGCCCGAACGAGGCTTTAACGACGCGCTGAGCGGCGTCGTCATCAACCCGACGCTCGACCTCGTGTGGGACGACGCAGGAGCTGGCGCGATCCTGGAGGCGGAGCCGGATATGGTCTGCGAATCCGAAGGCTGCCTGTCCGTCCCCGGCGTCCAATACCCGCTGCGCCGCGCGCTCGGGGCGGTCCTGCGCGGCTACGACGTCGCCGGATCTGCCATCACCGTCGCGGCGCGCGGATGGCTCGCGCGGATCTTCCAGCACGAATACGACCACCTGCGCGGGACGCTGTACGTCGACCGTCTTGACGCCCCCTATGATGAGGCGGCGCGCGCTCACGTCGCCGAGCGCGGCTGGGGCGCCCCCGGATACACGTGGACCCCGGGGGAGTGAGCCTCGCTCAGTCCTCCCGGGGCCACATTCCACGCTCTGTCAGTGGACCTCGAAGCCCAGCGAGCGGAAGTAGTTGCGCACGTCCTCGGTAGCTTCGGGCGTCGGTGCCTTCGCGTCCTCGAGATGGTACTCCAGTCCCAGGGAGTGCCACTTGTCCTTACCCAGCTGGTGGAAGGGCAGGACCTCGATGCGGTCGATGACGTCCTTCCAGCGGGTGACGATCTCACCGACCTTGCGGATGTTCTCGGGGTCGTCCGTCAGGTCCGGAACCAGGACAAAACGAATCCAGATGCGTGTGTCCCCGCCTCGAGCCGCGATGCGGTCGCCGAACGCAATTGTGGGTGCCAGCTCACGGCCGGTCGCCTTCTTGTAGGTCTCGGGATCGCCGCTCTTGACATCGAGGAGCACCAGGTCGATCGCGTCGAGCATCTCGTCGTCGCAGTTCGCACCCAGGTAGCCGGAGGTATCGATGCAGGTGTGCACGCCCATCTCCTTGGCACCCAGCAGGATGCGCTTGGCGAACTGGGGCTGCATGAGCACCTCGCCGCCGGACAGCGTGATGCCGCCCTTCGTCGTGCGGAAAATCCGGCGGTAGCGGGCGATGCGGGAGAGCAGCTCCGTGTCGGACACGGGAGCGCCGTCCTTCATGAGGAACGTATCAGGGTTGTGGCAGTAGAGGCAGCGCAGCGGACAGCCGTTGAGGAACACAGTCATGCGCGTGCCGGGACCGTCGACAGCGGTCACAAGCTCCCACGAATGGATGGAACCGAGCGTGCCCTCGCGCATACGGCGCAGGCGTTCGGAACGCTCCAGGTCCGTGATCTCCTCAAGGCCCTCGACGCCCGCGCCGACGGTACGGGATTGGGGAGCCTGGAAGTCCTGCTCGCGGAACGTGGGAATGGCGAGGGGCTGCGTCATGATTCCTTCTTCGAAGTAGTACGGGCGCGGCGATGGCGCGAACGAGGTCGGGGCCTCAGCGATTGCGGGCGGAACCGGCGGGCATAGTAGTGGGGCGCCGGGCGTGCGCCCAACGCCCCACTACCGTCGGCCGATCAGGCCGAGTGGTGGAAGGTGCGGGACAGGACGTCCAGCTGCTGCTCACGGGTGAGCTTGACGAAGTTGACGGCGTAGCCGGAAACGCGAACGGTCAGGTTCGGGTACTTCTCGGGGTGCTCCATGGCGTCCTTCAGCGTGGACTCCTCGAGAACGTTGATGTTCGCGTGGTACAGGCCATCCTTGTCACCGCGCTCCTCGCGGGCGGCCTTCATGTCAGCGAGACGCTCTTCGTAGGTCTTGGTTGCCATAACATTTCTCCTTAATCGTGAGACACCGGCGGTGCCAGCTTGGGTGGGCCGGGTTGCGGCCGCACCCACGGGGGTGGGTGGCGGGGATCAACAAGTGGTGGGCGTTGATCCCCGCCAATGGTGGATCAGTAGCCCTTGGTGCCGTCGTAGGCGCAGGAATCGTCGGGGACGAAGCCGGCGTCGAGGATGCCGACCAGGTTCTGGATCTGCTCTTCCTTGGAGCGGCCGAGGCCCTGGGGGGTGATCGTGTTCGTCAGCGAGATGCCGTCGAGCGCGTCGTTGTAGTCCAGCTTGCCGACCGACAGCATGGAAGCGACCATGCCGTGCGTGTCGATACCGTTCTCGGGGTTCGCGCCGGGGGCGAAGGGGGTGCCCTTCTCGTGGCCCGACGGGAAGGAGCCGGTGGCCTTGCCGTAGACGACGTTCGAGGTGATCGTCAGGACGGACTGGGTCGGGATCGCGTCGCGGTACATGGGGATCGCGCGGATCTTGTCCATGACGGTGTGAACGACGGTCGCGGCGATGTCGTCGGCGCGGTCATCGTCGTTGCCGTAGGTCGGGAAGTCGCCCTCGGTGCGGTAGTCGACGACCAGGCCGGTCTCGTCGCGGATCGGGTAGACCTTCGCGTACTTGATGGCGGCCAGCGAGTCGGCAACGATGGACAGACCGGCGATGCCGCAGCCCATGGTGCGGATGATCTCGGCGTCGTGCAGAGCCATCTCGATGGCCTCGTAAGCGTAGCGATCGTGGCAGTAGTGGATGATGTTGAGGGCCTCAACGTAGGTGCCAACCACCCAGTCGAGCATCTCCTCGTAGCGCTTCCACACGTCGTCGAAGTCGAGGGGGGCCGTCGCCCTGGACGGGTTCGTAGCCTTCCATGACCTGCTTGCCGCTCATTTCGTCGCGGCCGCCGTTGATGGCGTAGAGCAGGGCCTTGGCGGCGTTCACGCGGGCGCCGAAGAACTGCATCTGCTTGCCGACGCGCATGGGGGACACGCAGCACGCGATGGCGGCGTCGTCGCCCCAGTGGGCGCGGATCTGCGGATCGGACTCGTACTGAATCGACGAGGTGTCGATCGAGATGCGGGCGCAGAACTCCTTGTAGCCGCGGGGCAGGTTCTCGTCCCAGAAGATGGTGATGTTCGGCTCGGGGGCCGGGCCGAGGTTCACCAGGGTCTGGAGCAGACGGAACGAGGTCTTGGTGACCAGCGTGCGGCCGTCGTCGCCGAAGCCGGCGTCGGACCAGGTGGCCCAGTAGGGGTCGCCCGAGAAGATCTGGTCGTAGGCGATGGTGCGCAGGAAGCGGGTGATGCGCAGCTTGATGACCAGGGCGTCGATGATCTCCTGCGCGCCGGACTCGTCCAGCGTGCCGTTGGCCAGATCGCGCTCGAAGTAGACATCGAAGAAGCCGGAGAGGCGGCCGATCGACATGGCGGCGCCGTCCTGAGACTTCACGGAGGCCAGGTAGCCGAAGTAGGTCCACTGCACGGCCTCGTGCGCGTTGGTGGCCGGGCCGGAGATGTCGTAGCCGTAGGAGGCGGCCAGGTTCTTCAGCTTCTTCAGGGCCTTGATCTGCTCGGAGTGCTCCTCGCGGTAGCGCGCCCAGTGCTCGGAGAAGGGCTGGTCGGCGTAGCGATCCTTGTCCTTCTGCTTCTCGGCGATGAGGTGATCAACACCGTAGAGGGCCACGCGGCGGTAGTCACCGATGATGCGGCCACGGCCGTAGGCATCCGGCAGGCCGGTGATGATGTGGGAGGAACGAGCGGCGCGAATACGCGGCGTGTAGATGTCGAAGACCGCGTCGTTGTGGGTCTTGCGGTACTGGGTGAAGATCTTCTTCACCTCGGGGTTGTATTCCTTGCCAGCCTCGTGGATGGCCGTCTCGACCATGCGCCAGCCGCCGTTGGGCATCATTGCACGCTTGAGCGGGGCATCGGTCTGCAGGCCGACGATCACGTTGTCGTCCTCGCAGATGTAACCGGGCTTGAAGGCGTCGATGTCGGCCGGGGTGTCAGTGTCAACGTCGAGGATGCGCACCTTGCGCTCTTCGGAGAGGTACTTTCCTCGAGGGTGTTCCAGACCCGCATGGTCTTTTCAGTGGGGCCAGCCAGGAACGAGGCGTCGCCCTCATACGGGGTGTAGTTCAGCTGGATGAAGTCGCGGACGTCGATCTCATCGCACCAGTTACCCTTGACAAAACCTTCCCAGGCTTTCTGGTCTGCTGTCGTCATTCTTCCTCTTCTCGGATTATTTCCGTGATCCCTGTGGGGGACGGTCGTTGGGAGCCAAGCTCCGTTCGTGCACCGGATTCCGGCGCTTGGGTCCATTGTCCTACGACCGGCGGGGGCCGGACAACCTGTTTCGCCGATCGATCTATGTTCTGTGTCTCAGGGCCAGGGTCTAAAGTCTCGATTGCTTCAATTATAGGACGAAGGTCCCCATAAGGGAAGGGTGGGCTTTGACCACTTACACTGGTATCAGTGCCCCCGTACGAAGGAGAAATATCCCATGTCTGCACCCCGTCCGGTCCTCGGAGTTGGCGTTCTTGGAGCTGGAACCGTCGGTAGCCAGGTCATTCGTATCCTGCAGTCGAGTCGCGAGGATTTCGCCGCACGCTCCGGCGCGGAAATGGAGGTCCGTCGAGTTCTCGTCCGCAATGTGGATGCTCCGCGTGACTCGCCGATCGATCGGGAGCTGCTCACGACCGATCCCGCCGAGGCTATCGATGGTATGGACCTGGTTGTCGAGTTGATCGGCGGCATCGAGCCGGCGCGCACGTTCGTGTTGCGCGCCCTCACCCAGGGCATCTCGGTCGTGACGGGCAACAAGGCCCTGCTCGCCGCGCACGGCCCCGAGCTGTACGAGGCCGCCGCCTCCAACGACGCCGACCTCTACTATGAGGCTGCCGTCGCCGGCGCCGTGCCCGTCGTGTACGGCTTGCGCGAATCGCTGGCGGGGGACCGCGTCACCACTGTCATGGGTATTGTCAACGGCACGACGAACTTCATTCTCGACGCCATGAGCTCCAAGGGCCTGAGCTACGAGGACGCCCTTAAGCAGGCGCAGGACCTGGGTTTCGCCGAGGCCGACCCGACCGCCGACGTCGAGGGACTGGACGCCGCCGCCAAGTGTTCCATCCTGGCCTCGCTCGCCTTCCATACCCGCGTGGGTATCGATGACGTGGCCGTCGAGGGCATCTCGAACATCACCAAGGAAGACATGGAGGAGGCCGCTCGCGTCGGCCACACCATCAAGCTCCTGGCCATCGCCGAGCGCCGCATCGGAGAGGACGGTCGCGAGGGCGTGGCCATGCGCGTCCACCCCGCCCAGGTGCCCTCGGATCACCCCCTCGCTTCCGTCGACGGCGCCTTCAACGCCATCCTCGTCGAGGGTGAGAACGCCGGACGCCTCATGTTCTACGGTCAGGGTGCGGGCGGAGCCCCCACGGCCTCGGCCGTCCTGTCCGACCTCGTTGCGGCCGCGCACCACCGTGCCTTCGGTGGTCATGCCCCGCGCGAGTCGGTCTACGCCCACCTGCCGATCCTCGACCCGGGCTCGACGCTGACGCGCTACCAGATCCGCCTCCAGGTGGAGGACCGCCTGGGCGTCCTGTCCGACGTCGCCGGCATCTTCGCTCGCCATGGCGTCTCGATTCAGTCGGTGCACCAGCGCAACGACGAGGTTCCGGGCGCCTGCGTCATCGTCGTGACCAGCCACCAGGCCCGCGAGGCCGACCTGCGTGCCGTCGCACGCGCGCTGGCCGTGTCCGACGCGGTGCGTGAGGTGACCTCCACGATCCGCGTTGAGGGTGAGTGACGTGCGCGTGCATGACGACTTCGTGGCGGTGAAGGTTCCCGCAACAAGCGCGAACCTCGGCCCCGGCTTTGACTGCATGGGTCTGGCACTGGACCTGTGGGATGAGGTCTCGATTCACGCGACGACGGGGCCGACCTCGGTCGTCGTCGAGGGCGAGGGCGCGGGCAACGTGGAGCTCGGCGAGGATAACCTCGTCGTGCGTGCCCTGCGCCTGGCCCTGGATCGCGCCGGCGCCCCCCAGGTGGGTGTGCGCATGCGCTGCTTGAACCGCATTCCCCATTCACGAGGCCTGGGTTCGTCTGCGAGCGCGATCGTCGCGGGCGTGACGCTCGCCCGCGCGCTCATCGGCGACCCCGACGTCCTGGGTCGCCAAGAGATCCTGGAGATCGGCTCCGAGATGGAGGGCCACCCCGACAACGTTGCGCCCGCCGTCTTCGGTGGTGCCACGGTCGCCTGGATGAACGAGGAAACAAGCGAGGTGGGCGCGTTGCGCCTGAGTCCTCCGGAGGCCATCGCCCCGGTGGTCTTCGTGCCCGACTTTGAGCTGCGCACGGCCACCGCCCGTGCAGCCTACCCGACACGGTGGCGCACGTGGATGCCCGCTTCAACGTCGCCCGAGCGTGCGCGCTCACCGCGATCCTCTCGGGCCACGCCAGCGGGGGAGCGGACCTGCATACCCAGCTCATGGAGGCCACCCGTGACCGGCTTCACCAGGAACCCAGGCGAGCCGCCATGAAGCCCTCCCTGGCCCTCGTGGACTGGCTGCGCGGCGCCGGATACGCTGCCGTGGTCTCGGGAGCTGGCCCCACCGTCATGTCCCTCGAGCCCGTGGGCGCCGATATTCGCCGCGACGCCGCCGCCTCGGGCTGGCGGGTCCTGCCCCTGGGGGTAGCCGCCTCGGGCGTGACGATCACCCGCGGATCCCTGTCCAAGGTGGAGTTCTAACTAGCCTCTCATCTGTGAGTTTCTGCGCAAGCACCGCCAGTCATGCTGTTTAATCGACAGCTGGCTGGCGGTCTTGCTATATTTTTTCCAGGTCCGAGTCGACTGTTCGAATCCGGCCATTGCGGTGCGCCCGTTATGCGCATCTCCCTCTTCAAGCTTTGTCGTGTGCTTGAGCAATTCACCTCGCCCGCCAAGGGCGCATTCCAGTAAGGATCACTTCGTGAGCAACGAAACCCCCGCCGAGATGACGACCGCGTCGCTGTCGGCGATGAAGCTGCCCGAGCTCAAGGCTCTGGCCGCATCCCGCGGTCTCAAGGGCATTTCTCAGCTTCGCAAGCCCCAGCTGATCGAGCTGCTGAGCAAGGATGCCAGCGCTGCGACCACGCAGGAAGCCGCTCCCCGCGAGGAGGCCCCTGCCTCGTCCACGGAAACTCCTGCCGCGCCCGAGGCCGCGCCTGCTGCCGAAGCCCCCGCCGCTGAGGCGCCGCGCCGTTCGCGCCGCCGCCGCGCGGTCAGCCAGGGCGCCGTCGAGCCCGCGCACGTGACGCTCGACCTGCCCCCTGCCCGCCGCCGAGCGCACCGAGCCCGCCCCCGAACCCGAGGTCGGTGTCGTCGAGACCGTCCTGAACATCGAACTTCCCGACGGCGACGACACCGAGGGACGTCGCGGCCGCCGTGAACGCGGACGCCGCTCGCGTCGCGAACGCGAGAACCGCGGAGAAAACCGCGACAACCGCGATGGTCGTGAGAACCGCGCCGAGGCCCGCGAGGGACGCCCCGCGCGCGGCGCCGAGGACAACCTGGCTCCGATCGCCGGCATCCTCGATATTCAGGAGAACCACGCCTTCGTGCGCACTTCGGGCTACCTGCCCGGCCCCAACGACGTCTACGTGACGCTCGGCAACGTGCGCCGCTGGGGCCTGCGCGCCGGTGACGCCGTCGCCGGTGCCGTCCGTCTGCCCCGCGAGGGCGAGCGTCAGCGCCAGAAGTACAACGCCCTCGTGCGCGTCGACTCCGTGAACGGCATGACGATCGAGCAGGCGCAGGCGCGCCGCGAGTTCGGCAAGCTGACCCCCGTCTACCCCTCCGAGCAGCTGCGCATGGAGACCTCCCCGAAGGCCTACACGCCACGCGTCATCGACCTGGTCGCCCCCGTGGGCAAGGGCCAGCGTGGCCTCATCGTCTCACCTCCCAAGGCCGGTAAGACTATGGTCATCCAGCAGATGGCCAAGGCCATCGAGCTGAACAACCCCGAGGTGCACCTCATGGTCGTCCTGGTGGACGAGCGCCCCGAAGAGGTCACCGACATGCGTTCGATCGTTAAGGGCGAGGTCATCGCCTCCACCTTCGACCGTCCCGCATCGGACCACACGACGGTCGCCGAGCTCGCGATCGAGCGCGCCAAGCGCCTCGTCGAACTGGGCCAGGACGTCGTCGTCCTCCTCGACTCGCTCACGCGTCTGTCCCGCGCCTACAACTGGCCGCGCCCGCCTCGGGCCGCATCCTGTCGGGCGGCGTCGACGCCTCTGCGCTGTACCCGCCCAAGAAGTTCTTCGGCGCGGCCCGCAACATCTCCGAGGGCGGCTCCCTGACGATCATCGCCTCCGCCCTGGTGGAGACGGGCTCGAAGATGGACGAAGTCATCTTCGAAGAGTTCAAGGGCACCGGCAACATGGAACTGCGCCTCTCGCGCCAGCTCGCCGAGCGCCGCATCTTCCCCGCGATCGACCTCAACGCGTCGGGCACCCGCCGCGAGGAACTGCTGTTCGGCCCCGAAGAGCTGCGCATCATGTGGAAGCTGCGCCGTGTCCTGGGTACCCTCGACCAGCAGCAGGGCCTCGAGCTGGTCCTCGATAAGCTCAAGGAAACCCAGTCGAACGCTGAGTTCCTCATGCTCATCCAGAAGACGACGCCCTCCGAGTGATCGGAGCGCGCGGGCGGGGCGAGTGGCGAGAGCCGCTCGCCCCGCTTTCTCGTCAGGGGCGTGTGGATACCGGGCAATTGATTCTGGGTGTGTCAGAGTTGGGGCATGGCGGATGCGGCAACTAACGAGAGCGACAGGTGGGCCACGGGGGAGACCTCGCGCGGGTCCTGGAGCGCCGTGCGTGGCTGTGCGCGCCTCGTCCTGGGGCTCTTTCTCGTGCTCGCGCCTCCCGTTCATCTGGGAGTGGCCGCATATCACCAGGCCCAACATGAGCCGATGGACGCGATGGGCTGGCCGCACTGGACCGCCTGGGTCATGGTGGCCTGCGGAATCGGCGTGCTGTGGAATGGCTGGGGCCTGCGGCGCTCGAGGCGACAGAAAATGGCGTTGGTCGCCGAGAAATGGGACGCCCTGGAGAGCCGGCGTGGCGACGTCGAGCGTGTGTTCAACTCGCTCGTCAGTGCCGGGCACTACGAGGCCGGTCTGTCAACGCGCTACGAGTGCGCCCAAGCCGAACACGCCAGGGTCGGCGCTCGAATCGCCGAGCACCAGCCACCGGGTTTCTTCGCGTCGCTCAGCAAGACGGCAGAGGGCGGGGAGGATGAGATCCTTGCGCAGATAGATCGTCTGGCGGACGCCGATACCGCACTGATGGCTGCGCGTGACTTCTTCATATTCGAGTCCGGCTGGCCAGACGTGTGGGATAACGAGGTCGGGCCGATTATCCAAGACTTGGATGTACTCGACGACGTCGCGGACACCCTGGAAAGTGTCAATACGGAGCCGGGTATTCTGGCGGAGATTGAGGCTTTCAGGGAGCGTGTGGGAGATGACAAGGACACGGTGAGAGACCTTGGCAACCGCCTCGACGCTGGGCAGATCAGTCCCGCGCGGGCACTGGAGGAACTCGACCGCATCGCGAATGAGGCGCGCACGCGCGTTGCCGAGCTCATCGAGGCGACGCTCGTGGCCGATGCCTCGCCCCAGGGACGCGAACGTTACGCAAGGTGGAAGGGCGCGGGGATCAGCCTGACCGCTGCGAATGGGGAGTACGACAGCGAATACTGGAGTGAGGCAGCGGACACTGACATCGAGTACAACCCGCAAGCCACGATCCGACTGATCGCAAACTCGGCAGGGGTCCACCTGCACGGTCAACCAGCGCCGACGACTGGGATCCTGACGACCGCCCGCTGGCGCGTCTATCTGCTGCCGATGTATCTCGATCGATACCTGAGAGATGGTGTGGACGGCGCAGTCGATGGCTCTTCGTCGACCTGAGTGGCGTAGGGGTCGGGTGCGTCGCCCGTCAGTCTTCTTGTCACTATACGTGGACAATACCGAGCAACCGCTCGTCATTCGTGCCAGAGTGAAGCCATGACATCTATGACAATCAACGGGGCTGACAAGGAAAGAGAGCATCCGCCCGCATCGCTGCGCGTCCTACGCTTCGTGGTGGGTCTCCTCCTGTTCCTCGTGGCGCCCGCGTGGTGTGGCATTGCCTACTGGGCGAATACCCACGCGGTGCAGAAGCACAGTGACTCGGTCACGCCCGTGGTGGAGATCTACGACGAAACGGGGACCATTCGTGACATCGGCGGTCGTCCCCTGAGCGCCGTCCTCGAGGATGTTCGATTCTCGCGCGCAGTTCACCTCGTGGTCCTGTCGTCCAATAGTCTCAGCGGCGGCGGCATGGATCAGGCGGTGGTCACCTACGCGCGCGCCAATCATCCGGAGTGGCTGAGCGCGGGCGGCTCAACGTGGGCGGACGGCTATGTGATCCTGGTTGTGTCGCCCGCCGATCACATGGTAGGTACCTACGTCGGCGAGGATGTCGCTCTTAGCCGGTCTGCACAGAAGGACGTCCAGGATGCGGCGAAGGATGACTTCCGCAATGGGCGCTGGAGCGAGGGCATCGTCGCCGCGGTGAACAAGGCTGCGGCGCTGATCCCGGGCGAGAACACTCAGCGTCAGGGGAATATCGTTCCGTGGCCTCCCCTTTACGCGTGGACTGCGACGGTCGCCGGAATCGTCGTCTGGTTGATCGGTGGGAAAGCCCGCCGTCGGCCAGGTGAGGTCGCGAGGCCGCTCGCCGAACAGTGGAATGACATGGAGAAGCGTCACATCGGGGTCGAGAGTTCCTTTGCCGCACTCCTCGCCGAAGGGAACTACGAGCGTGGCCTGAGCGCACGCTATCAAGCTGCGCGGGCGGAGCGCGAGAAGGTGCGTGCCCACATCACCTCGCCTCGCGGGAAACAAGCACGGATGCGCTCGCTCACCCAGTCCTTGCAGGACCTGTCGGATGCGGACACGGCGATGGAGGCGGCGTGCGAGTTCTTCTCGCTCTCCCCGAACTGGCACATTGTGTGGGATAACGAGGTGGGGCTGGTCTTCGAGGACCTGGATGTCGTGGATCTTGTCGCGCGCACGGCTGCGGACCGAACGGACTATCAGCACGTCATCACCTTGTATGCCACGCTCGTCGCCTGGACAAACGAGCAGCGAGTGGCCGTGAAGAACCTGCACGCCAGCCTCGAGCGTGCAGAGGTGACTCCCGCCGAGGCCTTGGAGTACCTTGACTCGATTGCGGACGAGGCCAGGCTCCGTCTGACGGTGTTTGTCGAAAACGCGCTGGCAGCCGACACCTCGTGGATGGGGCGCAGGCGCTACTCGCGTTGGCAGGCGGGCAAGGGGGAAAAGCTCAAGGACTACGATCTGCGCTACCTCGGCACGTACACTGTCGATGGCTGGGCGCACTCCTACAATCCCGCCGTCACGATTCGCCTGACAGCACACTGCGCGGGGATCGACCTGAGCGGAAGCGGGGCCATCCCATCGGGGCGTTTCACGGCCTTCAATGCACCGGTCTACGTGCCGCCCGCGTACTTCAACAGGTACATCGTCTTCGACGGAACCTCAAGATATGCCTTCTCATGCGAGACCTACCTGACGTCGCCCGCGAACCTAGGTCCCGCAAGTGATTATCGCCACCGCTCCGGTGTTTCTTCCTCCCATTCACGCGGCAGTTCGAGTTCGGGGGGCTTCCGTGGGTCGGGCTCGTCTTCGTCATTCTGATCGGGGGGAAGGTCGGCCCATAGCCGATCTCACGCTCGTGCGGCCACTTCCATCGTTGAAGGGACTGGGAGCGTGTGCCATAATGACATGTCGGCTTACCGGTTCACCGGCATGCCCCAGGCGCTAGCGCGCGCTGGAGGGCGAATCCCCGTCAGATGCGAGGAACGCTGCATGTCCGGACCCGGGGCACCAAACGATCCAGGAGAATCCCATGCGTAAGGGCATCCACCCCGAATACGTGGACACCGTCGTGACCTGCACGTGCGGCAACTCGTTCCACACCCGTTCCACGCTCACCTCCGGCGAGATGCGCGTGGACGTGTGCTCGGCCTGCCACCCGTTCTACACGGGCAAGCAGAAGATCCTCGACACCGGCGGCCGCGTCGCCAAGTTCGAGGCTCGCTACGGCAAGCGCGTGCGCCCCTCGAAGTGATGAGGGTGAGCGGATAGCTCGACGGCGGTGTCGTCGGCCTGACGGCTGGCGACGCCGCCGCTTTTTACAACTGTCACTGAAATGAGGATGTGGTGAATCGTGGCTGCGACCGATGAGCTTGGGGCGCTTGGCCCGCTGCTGGAGGAGTACGCGCAGGTGGAGGCCCAGATGTCGGACCCTCAGACCCTGACGAACCAGCAGCTGATGCGCCGCGTCGGGCGCCGCTACGCCGAGCTCGGCCGCGTCAAGGCTGCCGCCGATCGACTCAGCGCGGCGTCGGGGGACCTGGAGGCTGCCCGCGAGCTGGCCGCCGAGGACCGCTCCTTCGCCGAGGAGATCCCCGCACTTGAAGAAGAAGAGGCCGCGGCGCACGCGGCGCTCGTGAAGATTCTCGCCCCGCGCGACCCCGAGGACGCCATGGACGTCATCCTCGAAATCAAGGCTGGCGAGGGCGGCGAGGAATCCGCCCTGTTCGCCTCCGACCTGGCCCGCATGTACGGGCGCTACGCCGAGGCACACGGCTGGAGCGTCACCGAGATGAGCGCGACGCACACGGAGCTCGGCGGCTTCAAGGACATCACGCTCGCGATCCGCGCGAAGGGCACTCCCGCCCCCGACGAGGGCGTGTGGGCGCACCTGAAGTACGAGGGCGGTGTGCACCGCGTGCAGCGCGTGCCCGTCACCGAGTCCCAGGGCCGCATCCACACGAGCGCGGCCGGCGTCTTCGTCATGCCGGAGATCGAGGACGACGAAGAGATCGTCATCGACCCGAACGACCTGCGCATCGACGTCTACCGTTCGAGCGGCCCGGGCGGCCAGTCGGTCAACACGACGGACTCCGCCGTGCGCATCACGCATATTCCGTCCGGCATCGTTGTCTCGATGCAGAACGAGAAATCGCAGCTGCAGAACAAGGAGGCGGCACTGCGCGTGCTGGCCTCGCGCCTGGCGGCCGAAGCCCGAGCGAAGAGGGAGGCCGAGGCCTCGGCCCAGCGCCTCTCGCAGGTGCGCACCGTCGACCGCTCCGAGCGCATCCGCACCTACAACTTCCCGGAGAACCGCATCGCGGATCACCGCACGGGCTTCAAAGCCCACAACCTCGACGCGGTCCTGTCGGGCGCGCTCGACGCCGTCATCGCATCCCTACAGGAAGCTGATGAGGCCGAGCGCCTGGCCGCCGCGACACAGTCATGATGGGAGGAACCATGGGGACGTGGCCTGTCGTGCAGGCGCGCGCGTGGGCTCGCGAGCGCTTGGCGAACGCTGGCATCGACTCGGTCGATGCGGACGTGCGTGAGCTGCTCGAGTGGGCGTGCAACGTCACATCACAGTTGGACCTGCCAGCTGCCCTTGACCCCGAACAGGCCGATAAGCTGCGCGGCGGGGTGGGGGAGAGGGCATTGCGTATCCCCCTCCAGCACGTCACCGGCCGGATGTATTTTCGGTCTCTCACCCTCCAGTCGGTCCCCGGCGTCTTCGTCGTGCGCCCCGAAACGGAGGTTCTTGCCGGGCTCGCCATCGACGAGGCCGCGGCGGCTGTGGCTGCCAGGGGCGAGGCCCGCGTCGTCGACCTGTGCACCGGCTCGGGAGCCATCGCCCTTGCAGTCGCCACCGAGTCCGCCCGCACCGAGGTCTGGGCCGTGGAAAAGGAACCCGATCCTTTCGCGCTTGCCTGCCTCAACCGCGACCGCGTCGGCGCCTGCGGCGTCCACCTCGTGCGCGGCGACGCCACGCACCCCGCGACGCTGGGCTTCCTCGATGGCTCATCGACGTTGTCGTCACGAATCCCCCCTACGTCCCCGCCGACGAGATGCCCACCCAGCCCGAGGCCAGCGCCGACCCCCATTCCGCCCTCTACGGCGGCAGCGCGGACGGCCTAGACATTCCGTGCCAGATCATCCGCCGGTCCCTGACCCTTCTGCGCCCGGGAGGGACGCTGCTCATGGAACATTCGCCCAGCCAGGACGAGGCCCTGCGCACCTACGCGGCCTCGCTCGGCATGGTGGAGGTGTCAACGAGCACCGATCTGGCTGGCCGTATGCGCTTCCTGCGCGCCTGCGCGCCCCGATGACGCCCCGCCTGCAATCCGTGACACAATGAGGCGTGATGAGTACTGAGACGATTCTGAGCGCGACGCCGAGCTTGAGTGGCTCCGATCTGGCGCGCGCCGGCAGCTACGTGCGCGACGGCCGCATCCTCGTCGTTCCCACCGATACCGTCTACGGCATCGGATGCGCCGCCGACAACCCCGAGGCCGTCGCCGCAGTCTTGGCCGCCAAGGGACGCGGGCGCCAGATGCCCCCTCCCGTCCTCGTTGCCTCAGCCGACGTGATCGACTCCCTGTGCGTCGATGTCCCCGACTACGCGCGGCGCCTCGCCCGCGCCTTCTGGCCCGGCGGACTCACGCTGATCCTGAAAGCCCGCCCCGACCTCGGCTGGGACCTGGGCGAAACGGGCGGAACGATCGGCGTCCGCATGCCCGCCCAGGAAGCCCTCCTCGCGCTGCTCACCGACGTCGGCCCGATGGCCGTCACCTCCGCAAACCTGACCGGCCAGCCCCCCGCAACCTCCGTCGACCAGGCCCTGGGCTACTTCGGAACCCACGTGGGCGCCTACCTCGACGCCGGACCCACGAAGGGATCCACGGCCTCGTCCATTGTCGACTGCGCGCACGGCACCCCGCGCGTCATCCGCCTGGGCACCATCAGCCTCGACGACCTGAGCCAGGCCGCCGGCGTGTCCATCGACGCCCCGCAGGGAGGCAATGCGTGAAGGTCTACCTGCTGCTCGCAGCCATCGCCATGGCGCTGACGATCCTGCTCACACCCGCCGTGCGCTGGGCCTGCCTGCGTTTCGGCATCGTGCCCGCCCTGCGCGGCCGCGACCTCCAAAAGACTCCGATCCCGCGCCTGGGCGGCATTGCCATGACGATCTCCTTGATCGTGACGATGCTCGTCGCCTCGCGCATCCCCTACATGGCGCCACTGTTCGCCGGCACCATTCCATGGGCCGTCATGGCCGGCGCGGGCGGCATGTGCATCCTCGGCATCATCGACGACATCATCGAATTAGACTGGATGGCCAAACTCGGCGGGCAAGTCCTCATCGCCGGCGGCATGGCCTTCGGCGGCGTGCAGCTCGCGTCCTTCCCGATCTTCGGGATCACGCTAGGGTCCTCGCGCCTGTCCCTGTTCATCTCGGTGCTCTTCATCGTCGGCATCATGAACGCCGTCAACTTCATCGACGGACTCGACGGCCTGGCCTCCGGCATGATCGCGATCGGCGCCGGCTCCTTCTTCATTTACTCCTACATCATCACGCGCCTCATGGGCGCCGTCTCCTACGCGACCACCGCGAGTCTCATCGTCATCGCGCTCCTGGGCGTGTGCGCGGGATTCCTGTGGTTCAACTTCCACCCCTCGTCCATCATGATGGGCGGGGGAGCGGAAACCATGGGCCTCGTCCTGGGAGCCGCCGGCATCATCGTCACCGGGAAGATCGACCCGTCGCTGCTTGAACGCCAGCAGATGATCGTCTCCGCCCTGCCGCTCATCCTGCCCCTCGCCGTCATCTTCATGCCGGTCGCCGACCTGGTCGTGACCTCCGTGCGCCGCATGCGTCGAGGCAAGAGCCCCTTCGTCGCCGACCGCTCTCACTTCCACGACCGACTCCTCGTCGCCGGCCACTCCCACCGCGGCGTTGTCGCGATCCTGTGGATGTGGACCGCCATCGTGTGCATCCCTTCCGTCGGCCTGCTCATCTTCGACTGGTGGAAGGTCGCTCTCGGAGCGATTATCGCGGCGGCCGTCGGCGTGGCCATCACCACCCGCGAATTCCCCAAGGAAGAGAACGGAGCGCAGGCCTCATGACCTACCTTCTCGCGCTTGCCATGGTCGCCGTCATTTGCGGTGCCCAGTGGTTCTTTACCTCACGCGCCCTGGCCTCGCCGACACGTTTTTTGGCGTGGGTCAGCGGCGGATACGTCGCGAAGATCGCCCTGTTGGCGCTGGGGTTGTACGTGCCTCGTGCGCTCGGCATGGACGTGCGCATCGCCGCGATTGCAACGATCATCGCCATCATCGTCTCGTCCACCGCCGAGATGATCGTCATGGCCCGTAGGCGTACGATGAACGTGGATCTACACCCTCACAACGACTAACTATTGCGCGCGCCGCGGGCGCGCTGATCTGTATAGAATGGAGCGAGTTGCTAGTGAGGCAACACAACCAATGGAGTTCCGATGAAGGAGGCACGTTCCGTGTCCAATAACGCGCCCGCTCGCCGCGCTTCCGCGTCCAAGCCGCGCTGGTACTGGGTGAGCCTCGCGATCCTGCTCCTCATCATTGGCGCGACCGCCTACCCGGCGTTCACCCAGCATCCTCACCAGCCCGCCCTGGAGGACTTCTTCCCCTCGGTGATCTTCGGTGAGGGAACCTTTTACGAGTTCAACCGCCTGACTCTGGCCCGTGTCATCATGGGCGTGCTCGTGTGCCTCGTGCTGGTGGCCGTCGCACGTAAGCCGAAGCTCGTTCCCACCCGCGGACAGATGGCCGTCGAGGCCATCGCCGGCTACATCCGCGACAACGTCGCCCTCGACATGCTGGGTCCGAAGACGGGCCGCAAGTTCTCCGGCTTCATCGCTTTCCTCTTCTTCGGTGTCCTGTCCATGAACATCGCGGGCATCATCCCGGGCATCAACATCGCCGCCTCGTCGGTGGTCGCCGTTCCGATGTTCTTCGCTCTCATCACGTACGTCACCTTCATCGGTGCGGGCATCGGCAAGCAGGGAGTGGGCGGCTTCTTCGCATCCCAGCTCTTCCCGCCTGGGCTGCCCGTTCCGATGTACCTCCTGATCACGCCGATCGAGTTCCTGTCGAACTTCATTGTTCGCCCCGTCACGCTGACGCTGCGACTCCTGTGCAACATGATCTCCGGACATCTGCTGCTCGGCATGACCTACTTCGGGACGGCAATTCTGCTCCACGAACTCTCCGTCCTGTCTGCCGCCTCCGCGCTGACCGGTGCCGCCATGTTCGTGATGACCGGCTTCGAGGTCTTCGTGGCCTTCCTGCAGGCATACATCTTCACGATCCTGTCGACCGTGTACATCAAGCTTTCCGTCGAACATCACTGACCCCCAACGCCACCCGGCGTTACTAACAGAAGGAAACCACTATGGGAACCGCAGCATTCGCCTACATCGGCTACGGCCTCGCCACCCTGGGCCCCGGCCTCGGTATCGGCCTCATGGTCGGCAAGAACCAGGAAGCGACCGCCCGTCAGCCCGAGGTTGCTGGCCGTCTCTTCACCAACATGATTATCGGCGCCGGCATGGTTGAGGCCCTCGGCCTCATCGGCTTCGTTATGCCGCTCATCGTTAAGTGATCGCTATGCACCAGATTGTCGCCGCTGCGGACCAGGAGGTCGGCGGCCTCGCCGTCATCCTGCCGCCGCTGTATGAGATTTTCTGGTCGGCTGTCGTTCTGCTTATCGTCCTGCTCCTCGTCGGACGCTACGCGCTGCCTCGCATCTACAAGACGATGGACGAGCGAGCTGCCGCAATCGAGGAAGGTCTCGGTGCTGCCGAGCAAGCGAAGGCCGACCAGGCTGCCGCTGCGCGCGAGCGTGAAGAGATCATCCGCCAGGCACACGCCGAGGCGCACACGATTCGTGAGCGCGCCAACGATGAGGCCAAGGCCATCGTGGCCGCAGCCCGTAACGAGGCAACCAACGAAGCGGGCCGTATCCTCGAGGGTGCGCAGCGCCAGATCCTCGCTGAAAAGCAGGCCGCGGAAATCTCCCTGCGCTCCGAGGTGGGTCTGCTCGCCTCCGAGCTGGCCGAAAAGATCATCGGTGAGCAGCTCACCGACACGGCCCTGACCTCTCGCGTCGTTGATCGTTTCCTTGACGAACTCGAGGCCGACAACGCGCTGGTCGAGGAGAAGCGATGACACAGATGCGCACGATCGAGTCAGTCCCGTTCGCGACCGACCTGGCGGCGGCCCTCGCCACCCCGGGCACCGACGCGATGCGGGTCGCCGAGGACTTCTTCGGCTTGGCCGACCTGTTTAAGGAGAATACTCGTCTCGCGCGTGCGCTGACCGATCCGGCCCGGTCATTGGCGGACAAGCAGTCCCTCGCGAAGGAAGCATTCGCCTCCCACGTGACAACTGCGACGATGACCGTCGTCAACCTTGTCGTCGCCGACCACTGGCGTCGCCCCACTGACGTCGATGACGCACTCGAAGTACTGGGCATCCTCAGCGTCTTGAATGCCGCAGGTGCGAAGGGGGCACTCGACCAGGTCCGTGAGGAACTGTTCCAGGTCCGTTACTTCCTGGACCATAACCGAGAGGTGCGCGTGCGCCTCTCCGACATCTCCACAGGCGACTCGCACGAGCGAGGAGACCTGGCCACGAGCCTGTTTGGCTCGCGAGTCAGCGTGTGGACGATGCGCCTGGTGCGTCGCGCCGTTGGCCGCTCCAACCACGGACGACTCCTGCACAACATCCGCAGGTACGCCCAGTGGGCAGCCACCATGCAGGATCGCCTCTTCGTCACGGTCGCCACGGCCTCGCCGATGACCGAGGCTCAGGTTGACCGTCTGCGAGCCATTCTCGAAAAGCGCTACGGCGTCACCGTTGACCTGGCAATCTCGGTGGATCCCACACTTATCGGAGGCTTCCGCCTGCGCGCCGGTCTGACCGCCATTGACGCGTCGCTGGCCACCAGGATCAGCGCCGCTCGGGACGCCATCGCTAGCTAGCGCCCCTCGTCCATCATTTACTTCACTTTTTCTTAGTTAGGAATCCTCATGGCTGACCTCAGCATCTCCCCGGAGGAAATCCGCGGAGCACTGGACTCCTTCATGGAGTCCTACCGTCCGGCGGACGTGGCCACCGAAGAGGTGGGTCACGTCATCGAAACGGCCGATGGTATTGCCCACGTCGAGGGCCTGCCTGGCACCATGGCAAACGAGCTGCTGCGTTTCGAGGACGGGACGCTGGGCCTGGCCATGAACCTCGACCGGCGTGAGATTGGTGCCGTCGTCCTCGGTGACTTCGGTGGCATTGAAGAAGGACAGCTCGTCCATCGCACGGGCGAGGTCCTCTCCGTTCCCGTTGGTGACGGCTACCTCGGTCGCACGGTTGATCCCCTCGGCCGCCCGATCGACGGTCTCGGTGATATCACGGACCTGGATGGGCGCCGCGCGCTTGAGCTGCAGGCCCCCGGCGTCATGATGCGTAAGAGCGTCCACGAACCCCTCGCCACCGGCCTGAAGGCCATCGACTCGATGATCCCGGTTGGCCGCGGCCAGCGTCAGCTCATCATCGGCGACCGTAAGACCGGTAAGACCGCGATCGCGCTCGACACGATCCTCAACCAGCGTGATAACTGGAAGAGCGGCGACCCGAACAAGCAGGTGCGCTGCATCTACGTAGCGATCGGCCAGAAGGGTTCGACCATCGCCTCCGTGCGTTCCACGCTCGAGGACGCGGGAGCCATGGAGTACACGACCATCGTCGCCTCCCCGGCCTCGGACCCCGCCGGCTACAAGTACATGGCTCCCTACACCGGCTCCGCCATCGGCCAGCACTGGATGTACCAGGGCAAGCACGTCCTCATCGTCTTCGACGATCTGTCCAAGCAGGCCGAGGCCTACCGTGCGGTGTCGCTGCTTCTGCGCCGCCCGCCGGGCCGCGAAGCATACCCCGGCGACGTCTTCTACCTACACTCTCGCCTGCTGGAGCGCTGCGCGAAGCTGTCGGACGCCCTCGGCGGCGGTTCGATGACCGGCCTGCCGATCATCGAGACCAAGGCAAACGACGTGTCGGCGTACATTCCGACGAACGTCATTTCGATCACCGATGGTCAGATCTTCCTGCAGTCCGACCTGTTCAACTCGAACCAGCGTCCCGCCGTCGACGTGGGCATCTCGGTGTCGCGTGTTGGCGGTGCTGCTCAGCCCAAGGCCATGAAGAAGGTCGCCGGTACGCTCAAGCTGACGCTCGCGCAGTACCGCTCGATGGCTGCCTTCGCGATGTTCGCCTCCGACCTGGATGCCGCGACCCGCCGTCAGCTGACCCGCGGCGAGCGCCTCATGGAGCTCCTCAAGCAGCCCCAGTCCACGCCCTACGCGATGGAAGACCAGGTCGCCTCGATCTGGATGGGCACCAAGGGCTACCTCGATGACATCGAGGTCGAGGACGTCCTGCGCTTCGAGCGCGGCCTGCTTGACCACCTCCACGCGAACTCGACCGTGCTCGACACGATCGCGGCGACCGGTGACCTTTCCTCCGAGACGGAGGAAGCACTGAAGAACGCCGTCGAGGAGTTCCACCACCAGTGGATCAGCGCCGGACGTGGCGCCGCCGGACTTGAGGACGGCGAGGTCGTGGCTGAGCGCACCCGCGAGGAGATCTCGCGCGGTCGCACGAGCGAGAAGGCCTAACCGATGGGCGGACAGCAGAGGATCTACAAGCAGCGTATCGCCTCGACGACGACGCTCGCGAAGGTCTTCCGCGCCATGGAGATGATCGCTGCGTCTCGCATTGGCGCGGCGCGGCGCGCTGCCACCGAGGCAGGGCCTTACGAAAAGGCCCTGACCCAGGCGGTCGCGGCGGTCGCGGTCCACACGGACCTCGACCACCCGCTGACCGAGGAACGCGAAGACACCAAGCGCGTCGCCATCCTGGTCGTGGCATCGGATCGCGGCATGGCCGGAGCCTACTCGGCGACCATCCTGCGCGAATCGGAAAAGCTGATTGCCGACCTTAAGGCGGACGGGTACGAGCCCGTGCTCTACACCTTCGGGCGCAGGGCCGCAGGCTACTTCCGCTTCCGTGGAGTCGCGGTCGAACGCGAGTGGGAGGGCGAGTCGGATTCGCCGACCCCTGAGACCGCTCGGGAAATCGCCCGCGTCCTGCTCGAACGTTTCATGGACCCGGACCCGACGACCGGCGTTGGACAGCTTCACCTCGTCTACACGCGCTTCAAGACCGTCATGAGCCAGGTGCCCGAGGTGCGTCAGATGCTTCCGCTGACGGTTGTGGACGCCCCCGAGTCCGACGAGGAGCGCACCACCGAACGCGGCTTTGCGGACGACCCGGCCTCGGCTCTGCCCGAGTACGAGTTCATCCCCTCGCCCGAGGCCGTTTTGGACACGCTGCTGCCCCTCTACGTCGAGGCACGCATCCACAACGTCCTGCTGCAGTCGGCGGCGTCCGAGCTCGCATCGCGCCAACGCGCCATGCACACGGCGACGGACAACGCTCAGGAACTCATTACGAAGTACACGCGTCTGGCGAACTCGGCCCGCCAGGCGGAAATCACCCAGGAAATTACCGAAATCGTGGGCGGGGCCGACGCTCTGAGCGCGAGCTGAGCCCTTCGAGACACGGAGTAAAACAATGACTGATACACCTGCAATCGCCGAAGGGCGCGTCGCCCGCGTCGTCGGCCCTGTCGTCGATGTCGAGTTTCCCCCGGACCGCATCCCGCCCCTGTACAACGCGCTGACCGTTGACGTGAACCTGGCTGGCCAGGGCGAGGGCGAGTCGTCCTTCACGATGACCCTCGAGGTCGCCCAGCACCTGGGTGACAACCTCGTGCGTACCATCGCCCTCAAGCCCACCGACGGCCTCGTTCGTGGCGCCCCCGTCACCGACACCGGCGCCCCGATCACCGTCCCCGTCGGCGACGTCACCAAGGGCCACGTCTTCAACGTGACCGGCGATGTCCTCAACCTGCCCGAAGGCGAGACCCTTGAGGTCACCGAGCGCTGGCCCATCCACCGTCAGCCCCCGGCCTTCGACCAGCTCGAGGCGCGCACCAAGATGTTCGAAACCGGCATCAAGGTCATCGACCTGCTCACCCCCTACGTCCAGGGCGGCAAGATCGGCCTGTTCGGCGGCGCGGGCGTCGGCAAGACCGTCCTCATCCAGGAGATGATCCAGCGCGTGGCTCAGGACCACGGCGGCGTGTCCGTGTTCGCCGGCGTCGGCGAGCGTACCCGTGAGGGCAACGACCTGATCGGCGAAATGGAAGAGGCGGGTGTTTTCGACAAGACTGCCCTCGTCTTCGGCCAGATGGACGAGCCGCCGGGCACTCGTCTGCGCATCGCCCTGACCGGCCTGACCATGGCGGAGTACTTCCGCGATGTTCAGCACCAGGACGTCCTCCTGTTCATCGACAACATCTTCCGCTTCACCCAGGCGGGCTCTGAGGTTTCTACGCTGCTGGGCCGCATGCCCTCGGCCGTGGGCTACCAGCCCAACCTGGCTGACGAGATGGGCCAGCTCCAGGAGCGCATCACCTCCGCCGGCGGCCACTCGATCACCTCCCTGCAGGCAATCTACGTTCCCGCCGACGACTACACCGACCCCGCCCCGGCGACGACCTTCGCTCACCTGGACGCGACGACCGAGCTCTCCCGTGAGATCGCGGCCAAGGGTATCTACCCCGCCGTGGATCCGCTGGCCTCGACCTCTCGTATCCTCGACCCGGCCCTGGTCGGCCGCGACCACTACGATGTCGCCACCCACGTCAAGGCCATCCTGCAGAAGAACAAGGAGCTGCAGGACATCATCGCCATCCTCGGCGTCGACGAGCTGAGCGAAGACGATAAGGTCACCGTCGCACGCGCCCGCCGCATCGAGCAGTTCCTCTCGCAGAACATGTACATGGCCGAGAAGTTTACGGGCGTGCCCGGCTCGACCGTGCCGCTGTCGGAGACCATCGAGGCGTTCAAGCGCATCGCCGAGGGCCACTACGACGATGTTCCCGAGCAGGCCTTCTACAACTGCGGTGGCATCGACGACCTGGAGCGCAACGCCCACGAGCTGGCCAAGGAAGCCTGATGGCATCGGGCAAGTCCTTGCAGATCGAGGTCGTCTCTCACGAGGCGCGCCTGTGGCACGGCGCTGCGCTCGCCGTCCAGATCCCCAGTGTCGACGGCAGCCTGGGAATTCTTCCCGGGCGCCAGCCGCTGCTCGCCCAGCTGGGCGACGGGATTGTGACGGTGACGTGCGCCGAGGAGACCGTGTCCTTCGACGTCAGTGGGGGATTTGCCTCAGTTGACTCCGATTTCGTTACGGTTGTTGCCGACCGCGCTACAGTGGCAGCACAGTAGGTAGACGCAGCGAGGAGGACCTCATGAGCCTGATGATGAACGTTCTGATCTGGGTACTGGTTCTCCTCGCGTGCGTCGCGTTGATCCTGTGGGCGTACATGAATGTGCGCGCCCGCAGGATCGCTGCGCGTTTAGGGGCCTTCCGCTGCTGGTCGCGCCCCGATCATCACGCCGGCTGGACGGCTGGCATTGGTGTGTACGGCGTCGAGGAGCTGTCCTGGTATCGGCTCGTTGGCATGTCTCTCAAACCCGTCTATTCGGTGCCTCGGCGCGGGATGGAGGTGTCTGCCCCGATCTCGCGTTCCGACGACGGTTCCATGGTCGAGGTGCGCCTGGCCTACGGTGAGCATCGTTACGAGGTTGCTGTGGAACGCCTGACGTACAACGGGTTGGTGTCGTGGGTGGAGTCGGGTCCTCCTCGCCGCCCGTGAGCGGGATTGGTAAGCTCACGGGGTGCGTATTGTTATTGCTACCTGCACCGTCGATTACTCCGGTCGCCTGAGCGCTCACCTGGACCCCGCTAAGCGCGTCATCATGCTCAAGGGTGACGGCTCTGTTCTCATTCACTCCGAGGGCGGTTCCTACAAGCCGCTGAACTGGATGACTGCGCCCTGTTCGGTCTCCTTCGGCGAGCCTGACGTGGACGAGGAGGGCGTGGAGGCCGTGTGGACCGTCCAGGCCGACAAGACTGACGACAAGCTGATCATCCGCATCCACGAGGTCATCGCGGACGTCACGGAAGACCTGGGCGTTGACCCCGGCCTCGTGAAGGACGGCGTGGAGGCTCACTTGCAGGAGCTGTTGGCCGAGCAGGTTCCCCAGATCCTCGGGCAGGGCTGGGAGCTGGTGCGCCGCGAGTACCCCACGCCGGTGGGACCCGTGGACCTGATGGTGCGCGATGCCGAGGGCAACCACGTGGCGATCGAAGTGAAGCGCCGGGGTGGCATCGATGGCGTCGAACAGCTCACGCGCTACCTGTCGTTGCTGGGGCGCGATGCGCTTCTGGGCGACGTGACCGGTATTTTCGCGGCCCAGGAGATCACGAAGCAGGCGCGCACCCTCGCGGAGGATCGCGGGATTCGCTGCGTCGTGCTGGACTACGACGCGATGCGCGGGGTGGATGACCCCGAGTCTCGACTGTTCTGATGGACGCATCGCTGAGGGTGAGCCTGGGGAGAATTATCGCCCAAGGACTCGTACCTGCGACCGCAGCGCGCTCACCACTGGATGCCGTGATGAATCTGGCTGCACTGCAAGGTCAGCAGGCGAGCGCGATCCCGTGGGCGATTGGCGTACGCTGCACGGGAGTGTCGCGTGCTCGCGTCGAGGAGTCGTTCGCGCGAGGTGAGCTGGTTCGTTCCTGGCCGATGCGCGGTACCGTTCACGTCATGAGCGCCCGTGACCACCATTGGCTGCGCCGCTTGCTGCGTCACCGGCGTGCGTCCTGGGAACGCCAGGCGCTTTCTCTGGGCCTCGATGATGCTCTCGTCGAACGTGCGGCGCAGGTTGCGTGTGACCTGCTGGAGACCTCGCCCCTGGGAGTGAGCCGCGTCGAGCTTGTCGAGGCGTGGGGCAGGAATGGGATCGATACAGTGACGGCTTCTTCCTCCCAGGAAGGGCTACGGCGTCGCCACCTCATCATGCGCCTCCATCTGGATGGTGTGCTGACCGCGGGGCCCGTGCGCGCGGGCGAACACCTGATTGTCGACGCGCGCTCACTTCCGGCCGCTCCCGGGGTCGCGAAGGGAGAGCCTGGGCATGAAGAAGCCCTCGCGGTCCTCGCAGCGCGTTACGCCTGGGGGCACGGTCCTATCGACGCGGCCGACCTGGCTAGATGGACCGGGCTGACTCTCACCGAAGCGCGTCGAGCGTTGGCCGGAGCGCGCGTGGCGGGGGAGAGCGTAGGCCTTCCTCTTGCAGAATGTGGAGGCGGTCTGGCTCGCGCAGATCTCGCAGATCTTGTGGAAGACTACCGCGTCGAGGCGGAGGCGATGCACGCTCTTCCTTCATTTGATGAGTTACATGTCGGCTACAAGGACCGATCCTGCCTGACGGACGAGGCCGGGGAGGCGTTGATCTGTCCGGCGAAGAACGGCATGTTCCGTCCGATCGTCGTCGAGGGTGGTCGAGTGGTGGCCGTGAGAGCACCGGGGCGCGAGATTGTGATGGTGAAGGGACACGAGTCGCGGCAACGACCTGCTGCGCGTGCATTTGACGACTGGGAGAAATGGTTGTCTGAGACACAGCAGTGAAGTGTCAGATGTGCCACAATGAAAGTCATGACTGATTCTGTGTTGCGCGGTCGCCTTGTTCTGGAAGACTCCATCATCGAGGATGGAATTATCGAGATCGACGGCTCGACCATTACCCGAGTGTGCCCCGTCTCCGACCACGACGGTGAGGCGCCCGAGGCCAGCGATTCGACCTACCTGCCCGGCCTCGTCGATGTCCACTGCCACGGTGGCGGCGGCGAGTCCTTCCCCAACGCCGAGACCGCCGAGGAAGCCCTCGTTGCGGTCCTCGAGCATCGCCGTCAGGGCACGACCTCCCTGGTCGCATCCTGCGTGACCGCCTCCGCTGAGGTGCTGCGCGCCCGTGCCAAGACTCTCGCCGAGCTGGCCGTCGCGGGTGAGATCGCGGGCATCCACTTCGAGGGGCCCTTCGTCTCCCACGAGCGCTGCGGTGCCCAGGACCCCACCTACATCGTCGATCCCGACGCCGACCTGACCCGTACCCTCCTGGAGGACTGCCAGGGATACGCGCTGTCGATGACGCTGGCCCCCGAGAAGCCGGGCGCTTACGGCCCCGGTTCCGTGGCCGAGGCTCTCATCGATGGGGGAGCGCTGCCCTCGTGGGGACACACCGACTCCAATTCGACGAAGGCACGCGAAGCTCTGGTCTACTCGCGCGAACGTTTTGCCGAGGTGGAGACGAAGCGCGGCCCCCGTGCCACGATTACGCACCTCTTTAACGGCATGCGTCCCCTGCATCACCGAGACACTGGCCCGATCGCCGAGTTCCTCTCCGATGCGGCGCGCGGCGGAGCGGTGGCCGAACTCATCTGCGACTCCATCCACGTCGATCCCACGCTCGTACGTGATGTCTACGAGATGGTGGGCCGTGACCACGTCGTCTTTATTACCGACGCGATGGCGGCGGCCGGTATGGCTGACGGCGCGTACACGCTGGGTCCGCAGGACGTCATCGTCAAGGATGGCGTCGCCCGCCTGGCGCAGGGCAACGCGATTGCAGGTGGCACCGCGCACCTCATGGACTGCGTCCGCGTGGCCGTGACGAAGGGCGGTATCCCGCTCGTGGACGCGGTCTACATGGCGTCGGTGCAGGGAGCAACCATCCTGGGCGACGACACGGTTGGTTCACTCGCGCCCGGTAAGAAAGCCGACCTCGTTGAGGTTGATGCCCAGCTGAACGTGCGCCGCGTGTTGCGCCGTGGCACTGTGGTTGCGTGAGAGGTAAACGTAGCAAGAAGCGACCGTGGGGCGAGGCGCGTCCCCCTCCAGATGGACCGCCTCGCCTCCGTGCCGCGCACGGAGCGTGGGCCCGATGGTGGGGACTACCAGGTTCGCCGCCTTCCCAATGCAGCCAAGGAATACACGTGCCCGGCATGCCTGCGGCCCATTCCGAGGGGCACAGCACATATTGTTGCGTGGCCCGAGGAGGCGCCTTTCGGCCTGCCCCAGGGCGTGGACGCGCGGCGCCACTGGCACTCCGAGTGCTGGCGGCGGGGGCTTCGACCCCTGTGACATCGCATGTGATGTATCACTGCCTTGCCGGCAAATGAGCCTGTCTGGCGGGTTTGCACGTAAAGTGGAGCCTGAAGAATGCCCGCAGTTGGGCGTTGGATCTGAGGAGCAACCGTGGAACTCTTGAAGCGATACGTTGCGGCATCGTCGATGGGCGTTGTCGCACTCGTATGCGTCCTTGTTGGGCTGCTCGGCGTGACCGTGCTGCGGCCGCCGACGCAGCAGGCCTCGACGGTGGAATCCGCGACGGACCTGATCATGACGCGTGACAACGTGCTATCGATCGTCAAGGATGACGTCACGGTGACCGCTACGTCGAAGTCGGGTGCCCCGGTCACACTGGTGATCGGCACGTCGCAGGACGCGAAGGGCTGGATTGGCAACGCTGCCTACACCGAGGTGATCGGCGTCGAGGCCGACCGCACCAAGCTGAAGGCGGAATCGCACGCCGCCAATGGAACGGGAATGGTCAATCCCGGCGCGACCTCGCAGGCTGATAACCAGTCTGGCGCGCAGGCAAACGCGCAGAACGCCGTGCAATCGGGCGCGCAGCCCATCGATGATCCGACATCCGCGCAGCTGACGGATCAGCTGGCAAAGTCCCCGATGTGGTTCAAGCAGGAGAGCGGCACGGGCAGCGTGTCTCTCGACCTTGAGAACGTCCCGAGCGGCCGCTCCGCTGTCGCCGCCTCCGCCGGTGGCCCCGGAGACCTAACCCTGACCCTGACGTGGAAGATCGAGCAGGTCAACCTGCTGGCCATCGTCGCATTCCTGGCCGCCGCTTTCTTCGCGCTTCTGGCCTTCGCCCTCTTCCTGACGCGCTGGCAGCTGCTGCGCCTGCGCAAGATTCGCGAGCAGCGCATCGAGGAGCGCCGTAAGGCTGACTCCCTGGACACCTCCACCATCGACGCTTCCGAGGTCGCCGAGCTGGTTGCCGCCGCGCGCGAGTCCGGTACTGGGCCTGCCCCCGCCTCGCCCGAGCCCGTCGCGGACGACGCGGTCGAGGCCGTGGCGCAGGAAGCGGCCACCGAAGAGCCTGAGCCGATCGAGGAGCCTGCGCCCGAGCCCATGTGGGGCGCCGCTGCGTTCGCCTCCTCGACCGAGGATTCCGCGGCCGACAAGCGTGCCGCCGACGAATCCGCCGCCGACGAACCCGTCGCCGAGGAGCCTTCGGTTGAGGACACCGCGATCCGCGAGCCTCTCCCGCCCGCGCCCAGCGAGGCCCCCATCGTGCGCGCATCCATCGTCGGCGTGCCCGCCCCGGACATTTCGGCCCTGTCCGCGCCGGACTACGTCCCGGACCCGATGACCGACACCTTCGAGCGCCGTGGCCGCCACGGCCTCGACAATGGCCCCTTCGACGTGGACCCGCCCGAGCGCGCAACGACGGATACCGGCGTCATCGACCTGAGCGGTATTCGCGGAGGCCGCACCCTGCCGTCGCGTCGCGCCCTGCGCGAGGCACGCAACAACGGTGAGGAAGTCGTGGTCGTTGACGGCCAGGAGTTCAACACCGGCCTGATCCCGATCACCCGCCCGCGCGACGCTGAGGAACAAAAGCCCGCCCCTGCGCCCACGTCCGCTCCTGACGATGACGCGTCGGCGACCGGAGGCTGGACCTCGATCATGTCCGGCTGGCTCAAGGACCGTCAGGGAGGAAAGTGATGAAACGACGGACCCTCGCGGCTGCAACCGCCGCTCTGCTGATGACCTCTGCGCTCGGTGTGAGCGCCTGCTCCAGCGAGATTGTCGCTCAGTCCGGCTCGGCACAAAGCGCCGCCAACCTCGACCTTGAGCGCATCTCCACCGTGCTCGAGAGTGTTGGAACGGTGATGGCCACGGCGGACGCCTCTCTGAACGCCGCCGACCTCGGCGATCAGGTGACGCAGGGCGCGCTGGAGACCCGCACCGCTCAGTACGCGCTGACGACGGCGACCGGTCAGACGCTGCCTGCCCTGGACTTCACGCCGACGTCGCTGGCGATCACGAACTCGGATTCGTGGCCGCGCGCGATCTTCAACATTTCGGACACCTCTTCCACGGCACTGCCAGTGCTCGAGGTCTACGTTCAGGACTCGGCCCGCTCCGACTACAAGCTGACGAACTTCGCCCGCCTGCTCGGCGGTACCCAGCTGACCCTGCCGCCCGTCGGCACCGGCTCTGCGTACGTGACCGGCGACTCTCAGGGCTTCACGGTGACCCCCGATACCGCGCTCGCGCAGTACATCACGATGCTGAACTCCGGCACGCAGGACACCACGCAGTTCGTCTCCGACGACTTCACGAAGCAGACCCTCCAGCAGGTCACCGACCTGAACTCCTCGGTGAGCGCGGCTGGCTCCGTGACCATGGCCGCGACTGCAACCGACTACCCGATTTCGGGTCTGGTTCTGCAGGATGGCTCGGCCCTGGTGGCTGCGAACTTCAAGTACACCTTCACCTACCAGCGCACGGTCGCCGGTTCCACCATGAACCTGGCTGCAAACACCGCCGCGCTGAGTCCCGACGGCACGAAGGTCGAAGGCACTGCGACCGCGGACTACCTCGCGACGATCATCATGCGCATCCCCTCGCAGAAGGCAGGCGGCAACGTGCAGATCGTCGGCGGCGACCGCTCGATCACTAAGGTGGCGCTCGATCCCTCCACGTCGCCGGGCTGATTTTCACCCGTAGCGCACAGCTCGTCCCCGTGGCTTAGAGTCGCGGGGACGACGCATATCATCGTTCCTAGCACCAACTGTTTTGACGAAGAGGACACCATGACCACGCCTGACCCTCGCCCCGCATCCGAGGCGACGCCTATGCCCGCAGACTCGCATGGAGCCGTCGATCTGTCGGCACGTTCGAGCGCGCCCACCGCCCCGGAAGCTTCCGCGTCCGCAGCGGGGGAGGGCCTGCACATCCCGCTCATCACCTCCACGGACGAGGAGAACTTCCAGGACGTCATGTCCACCTCCCAGGCCGTGCCGGTCATCATGGTCATGTGGTCGCCGCGCTCGCTGGAGTCCAAGCCGGCACTGGCCATGCTCGAGGAGATCACGCGCGAACACGCGGGTGCCTTCCAGCTTGTCGAGGTAGATATCGACAAGGCCCCGGCCATCGCCCAAGCGTTCCAGATTCAGACCGTGCCGACGGTCGTCGCGCTCGTCGGCGGTCGCCCGGTGCCGCTCTTCCAGGGCGGCGCTTCCAAGGGAGCAGGTGCTCCCCGTCGTCTCCCAGGTGCTCGAGGCCGCCGCCCAGATGGGCATTAACGCGCGCATCGCCGTCGCCGCCGAAGACACCGCGCCGCCGATTCCCCCCCGAGCACGAGGCTCCGCTGGCTGCCGAAGAAGAGGGACGCCTGGACGAGGCGATCGCCCTGTGGGAGCGCGTCGTCGAGCTGAACCCGCGCGACGAGGCAGCGAAGTCTCACCTGTCCCGCGTGCGCTTCGCTCAGCGGGCCTACGGCGAGCAGAGCAGCGACGACCCGGCCGCGCGTGCCGACGCCCTCTTCGCGGCCGGAGATGCAGCCGGAGCCTTCGACGTGCTTCTTGAGCTGCTGGCTGCCTCGAGCGACGAGGAAGAACGCGACGCGCTGCGCCTGTGGCTCCTGGACCTCTTCAGGGTCGCCGGCTCGACCCCCGAGGTCTCCAAGGCCCGCACGCGCCTGGCTATGCTCCTCATGTGAGCGTGACGTCGCGTCGTCTTGTGCGTCGCGACAAACGACGAGGCCGGAGCAGGAATCCCTGCTCCGGCCTCACCCGTATCAGCCTACGGCGTCAGCGAGCCTGAGAAGCGGGTACCAGCCACACGGCGCCCAGCGGCGGGACGCGCAGCTGCACGGAGACCGGTCGGCCGTTCCACGGGGTGTCCTCGGCGATGATCGGACCGACGTTGACCACGCCCGACCCGCCGAACTCCTCGGCGTCCGTGTTGAGGATCTCGACCCACTCGCCGCCAAAGGGCAGGCCCACGCGGTAGCCCTCGTGCGGGTTGCCAGCGAAGTTCGAGACACACACGACGACCTCGCGGTTGCCATCGGCATCGGCGCCCTTACGCAGGTAGGAGATCAGGTTGTGATCGCCGTCCGAGGCATCGATCCACTCGAAGCCCGTGTAGTCGTCGTCCCACATGGCGGGGGAGGAGGCGTAGATCTCGTTGAGGCGCTCCACCAGGGCCGCGACGCCAGCGTGACCCTCCTGGTCCAGCAGCCACCAGTCGAGGGAGTAGGACTCGTTCCACTCCTGCTCCTGGCCGATCTCCTGGCCCATGAAGAGGAGCTGCTTGCCCGGGTGGCTCCACTGGTAGGCGTACAGGGAACGTAGGCCCGCCAGGCGCTGCCACTTGTCGCCGGGCATCTTGGAGATGATGGAACCCTTGCCGTGAACGACCTCGTCGTGCGACAGCGGCAGCACGTAGTTCTCGGAGAAGGCGTACACGAGCGAGAAGGTGAGCTCGCCGTGGTGCCAGCGGCGGTTGACCGGATCCTCGCTCAGGTAGCGCAGGGTGTCGTTCATCCAGCCCATGTTCCACTTCATGCCGTAGCCGAGGCCGCCGCCCGAGGTCGGTGCGGTCACGCCCGGCCACGCCGTGGATTCCTCGGCGATCATGACGATGCCGGGGTGACGACGGTACGCGGTCGCGTTGGCTTCCTGGATGAAGTCGATGGCTTCCAGGTTCTCGCGGCCACCGTACTGGTTGGGACGCCACTGGCCGTCCTTACGCGAGTAATCCAGGTAGAGCATCGAGGCCACGGCGTCGACGCGCAGGCCGTCGATGTGGAAGTCCTCCAGCCAGTACAGGGCGTTGGCGACCAGGAAGTTGCGCACTTCGCGGCGGCCGAAGTTGAAGACGTAGGTGCCCCAGTCGGGGTGCTCGCCGCGCAGCGGGTCCGGGTCCTCGTACAGCGGGGTGCCGTCGAAGCGGGCCAGCGCGAAGTCGTCCTTGGGGAAGTGCGCGGGGACCCAGTCCAGGATGACGCCGATACCCTCGCGGTGGAAGGCGTCCACCAGGTAGCGGAAGTCGTCCGGGGTGCCGTAGCGCGAGGTGGGCGCGTAGTAGGAGGTCACCTGGTAGCCCCACGAGCCGCCGAAGGGGTGCTCGGCCAGGGGCATGAACTCCACGTGCGTGAAGCCCATCTGCTTGACGTAGGGACCAGCTCGTCGGCCAGTTCGCGGTAGCCCAGGCCCTGACGCCACGAACCCGCGTGGACCTCGTAGATGGACATGGGGCCGGTGTGGGGGTTGCGGTCCTTGCGGGTAGACATCCACTCGTCGTCGGTCCACTCGTGGAAGTAGTCGGTGACGACCGAGGCCGTAGCCGGGGGGATCTCCGTGGCACGAGCCAGCGGGTCAGCCTTCTCGAACCAGTTGCCGCCGGGACCCTGGATCTCGAACTTGTAGCGCATGCCGACGCCGACGTCGGGGACGAAAATCTCCCAGATGCCGGAGGAACCCAGCGAACGCATGGAGGTAGCCACGCCATCCCAGAAGTTGAACTCGCCGACGACGCGCACAGCGCGGGCGTTGGGGGCCCACACGGCGAAAGCGGTACCGGTGGTCTCGCCCAGTTCGTCGGTGTAGGTCTTCACGTGGGCACCCAGGACGTTCCACAGGTTCTCGTGGCGGCCCTCAGAGATGAGGTAGGTGTCCATCTCGCCCAGGGTGGGCAGGTAGCGGTAGGGGTCGTCGCGCAGGTTCGTGTCCTCGCCGTAGGTCACCGAGACGCGGTAGGCGGGGATCTCCTTGTCGGGCAGCACCGTGACCCAGATACCGCCGCGCTCGTGGGTGGCGGCGTAGGCACCTGAGGGGGGTGATGATGTCGACCGCGTCAGCCAGGCGAGCCATGGTGCGGATCGTGACACCGGCGTCGCTCAGGTGGGCACCGAGAACCGAGTGCGGCGAGTAGTAGGAGCCGGAGGCGACGGCGTCGAGAATGTCGTCATTGACCTGGATCGGCGTTGGTTCGCAGCTCATGGATTATCCTTACTCCAGTTGGTGTGAACTGCTCAGTTCACTGTCGTGTTTGTAGTCTATCGTTTTCCCGGAAAAATTGGGAGCCGGGTCTCATTTGGTCGGTCGATTTTGAGGGGGACGGTGCGCGGTGTGACCCGTGAGTCACGCCGAGCGGGCCTATGGTCTCAGGCCTGCGACCAGGGCGAGGAGTGGGCGGGCTCGACCTTGAAGACGTGGCCTAGGCGCGTCACGGGGGACAGCGACACCCAGTTGGACGAACCCCACACGTAGGAGTGTCCGTCGAGCTCGTCGACGACCGTGATGTTGCCGCCCGGCGTGGCCAGGCCCATCTCGGCCAGGTCCAGGTAGACCGAACCGTCCACGCCATCGTGAGGATCCAGCGAAATCACGCAGATGACGGTGTCCGGGCTGCCGTCTTCGGTGAACTTGCCGGGCAGCTGACGCGAGAAGGCGAGTAGGCGATCCGAGGACGTGGGGTGGATGCGGATCTGGTGGAGCTGGCGCAGTGCCGGGTGCTTGGCGCGCGCGGCGTTGAGCAGGGTGAACAGGCGCGAGATGCCGATCTCGTCCGCGTCCTCCCAGCGGCGCGGACGGTACTCGTACTTTTCGTTGTTGTTGGGCTCCTGGAACGTGCCACGTGGTTCGTTTTCGACGAACTCGTAACCCGAGTAAATGCCCCACGTGGGGGCGCCCAGCGCAGCGAGCATCGCGCGGATTGCGAAGATCGCGGTGCCGCCGTCCCACATCTGCGGGGTGAGGATATCGTGCGTGGTCGGCCAGAAGGCAGGGCGCATGAGGTGTGCGGTCTCCTGGGAGATCTGCACCAGGTACTCCTCGATCTCCTGCTTGTACGTCCTCCACGCGAAGTAGGTGTAGACTGGTCGAAACCGATCGCGCCGAGGGTGCGCATCATCGCGGGGCGCGTGAAGGCCTCGGCCAGGAAAAGCGTGCCCGGGTACTGAGCCTTGATGTCGGCGAGCAGACGCTCCCAGAAGGGGATCGGCTTCGTGTGCGGGTTGTCGACACGGAAGATCGTCACGCCGTGGTTGATCCACAGTTCGATGACGTCACGCACCGCCTGGTAGATGCCCTCCGGGTCGTTGTCGAAGTTGAGCGGATAGATGTCCTGATACTTCTTCGGGGGGTTCTCCGCGTACGCGATTGTGCCATCGGCGCGCGTCGTGAACCACTCGGGGTGCTCGGTGACCCACGGGTGGTCGGGGGAGCACTGGAGGGCCAGGTCGAGCGCCACCTCCATGCCGAGGCCTCGGGCGCGTTCGACGAAACGGTCGAAGTCATCGAAGGTACCCAGATCCGGGTGGATGGCGTCGTGCCCTCCCTCGGGCGCGCCGATCCCATAGGGGGAACCCGGGTCGCCGGGGGCTGCGATCAGGGAGTTGTTCTTGCCCTTACGGAACGTCGTGCCAATCGGGTGGATCGGTGTCAGGTAGACAACGTCGAAGCCCATGTCGGCGATGCGTGGCAGGTCCTCGGCGGCATTCGCAAGCGTGCCGGACACCCAGGAGCCGTCGGGGTTCTGGTAGGCACCTGCCGAGCGTGGGAAAATCTCGTACCATGCGCCGACGAGGGCCTTGGTACGGGCCACGTCGAGCGGGTAGACGCGGGAGGAATCAAGCAGATCCCGCAGCGGGTGGTCGCGGAAGACCAGGCGGATGCGCGAAGAGATACCGGCGGACAGGCGCTGCTGGGGGGAATGCGAGCCGTCGCGCAGGCGACGCGCGGCGTCATGCAGGGCTTCGATGTCAGCGTCCGACGGGGGACGCTGACTCGGGTTGCGGAAGGCTTTGCCGGCGGCAGCACGTTCCATGAGGCGCGCGCCCTCCTCCAGCATCAGCTCGACGTCGACACCGGCGCCGACCTTGACGGCTGCGTCGTGACGCCAGGTGGCGTAGGGGTCCGACCAGGAATCCACGCGGAACGACCAAGTGCCGGGGGCGTCGGGGGCCACCCAGGCCTCGTAACGGTCCAGGCCGGGGGCAATATCGACCATGCGGGTACGGGAGTATTCACCTCCGTCCGGGCGTAGAAGGACGGCCTCGGCGGCGAATGCGTCGTGTCCTTCGCGGAACACGGTCGCACGAATGGGGAAAGGTTCGCCTTCGGTCGCCTTAGCGGGAAGCGTTCCGTCCTCGATGACGGGAAACACTTCGATGATCGGGATACGGGGCAACAGTTTCTCGCTCACATGTCCAACCCTAACCTATGGACCGACCTGCGCATCGGCGAAGGTCACACCCCGGGATGTGACCGATCTCCTAGACGTGTTGTGCGTGCTCAGAGGGTAACGTGAATCCCCAAACAATGTGGGGACGGCACCCGAGTGATTCGGATGTCGCCCCCACAAGGACACTTGCCGTGCGCCTCGACGTTACATACTCGAGTCCGGGAGCGATGCCATGATCGCTGCGCCGAAGAGAACGAAGAAAAGAACCGCCACGAGTGCGCAGATGATCTGCCAGATGAGTGCGGCGCGCGCGAAGTTCCGCTTGGCGGGGGAGCCGCCGGAGCCGAGCGCAAGCACCAGCAGGTAGACGAAGCCGACCAGAGGAAGACCCATCAGGAAGAGGGTGAGCATCCAGCCGCCGACGGAATCGTCGGGGTGCTCAGGGAACTGGTTGTATGCCATGGTGCCTCCAAAGGAGAGTTGTGCGTGGGATTAATAGTTCATCTGCATCGCGGTGCGGACCTCAGACAGGGTCTGATCAGCCTGTTCGTTGGCGCGCTCGTTGCCGGCGTGCAGGATGGACAGCAGGTAGTCCTCGTTTGCGATGAGCTCGGCGCGGCGCTCGCGCAGGGGAGCAAGCATCTCGTTGAGGGACTCGGTGACGAGGGCCTTCAGGGTGCCCGCGCCGGCGTCGCCGATACGGTCCGCGATCACTTCGGGCGCATCGCCCGTAGCCAGGGATGCGAGCATGAGGAGATTGGAGACCTCGGGGCGGCCAACGGGATCGAAGGTGATACGGCGCTCGGCGTCTGTCTTTGCCTTCTTCAGGATCTTCGCGGTTTCGTCGGCGGTCATGCGCAGCTCGATGGTGTTGCCGCGAGACTTCGACATCTTCTGGCCGTCCGTGCCCAGCAGCAGCGGGACCTCGGACAGGAGGGCCTCCGGGCGTGGGAACACGGGACGCTCGGGAGTAGCGCGACCGTAACGCTTGTCGAAGCGCTGGGCGATGAGGCGAGCCTGCTCTAGGTGGGGGAGCTGGTCCTGGCCCACGGGCACAATGTTGGCCTTGCAGAACAGGATGTCGGCGGCCTGGTGGACCGGGTAGGTGAGCATGAGGCCCGTCATCGCGCGTCCCTCGGTGGCCTCCAGCTCGGCCTTCACGGTCGGGTTGCGGTGCAACTCCGACTCAGTGACGAGCGAGAGGAAGGGGAGCATCAGCTGATTGAGGGCCGGGACTGCCGAGTGGTTGAAGATCGTGGAGCGCTCCGGATCGATACCCGCGGCCAGGTAGTCAGCGACGAGGCCGAGGACGCGTTCGCGGATCGGCCCCACGCCGTCGCGGTCGGTGATCACCTGGTAGTCGGCGACCAGAACCCATGTCTCCACCCCGCGGTTCTGCAGCAACACGCGGTTGCGCAGGGTGCCGAAGTAGTGGCCGAGGTGGAGGTGGCCGGTCGGACGGTCACCGGTGAGGATGCGGAAACGCGACGGATCCTGGTCGATCGCCAGGTCGATTTCGGCGCTGCGGGCTTTCGAGCGGGCCAGCGAGGCGTCGGAGGTTGCGGTTTCCAGGGCATCTTCACTGCGAGTCATGCGTTGATCCTAACGAGTGGGGGAGGGATATGTAAAAAAGGGGCTCAGTTTTCCGGCTGGAACGCGATGTCGGAGAGCAGGATCGTCACGGACAGGGCATCGATCGTCAGCGTGGAGCGAGGGGCGACGTGCTCGACCTCAAGGGAGAGCTCATCGGGGTCGAGCGAGGAGCCGACGCCGCCGTCCGCCGGGGTCTCCCACACGGTGGAGTACGCGATCAGCCAGTCCAGGTCGTGGCCTTCGGGCAGTGTAACCTCGGCGTCGTTGAGGTTCGCATTGATGATGACGAGGGCGTCACGGTCGCCCCACTTCACGCCCGAGCGCAGCATCTGGAAGGTGCGGTGACGCGAGTCCGTCCAGCCGTAGTCCGGCATCGGCGTGCCCTGAGCGGTGTACCACGACAGGTCGGCGATGGAGTCCCCGCCGAAGGGTCGCCCGGTCGCGAAGGAGTCGGGGCGCAGCACCGGGTGCGCCTTGCGCAGGGCGATCAGCCAGGAGACGGCGTCGATCTGGGCCTGCTGGCCCTCGGCCAGGTCCCAGTCGACCCAGGAGATCGGGCCGTCTTGGCAGTAGGCGTTGTTGTTGCCGTACTGGGTGCGTCCGAACTCGTCGCCGCCCGTGAGCATGGGCGTTCCCGAGGAGACGAACATGGTGGCCAGGATGTTGCGCTGCGAGCGCGCGCGCAGCTGCGCGATCGGCATGTTGGCCAGGATTCGGTAGGGCGTCGCGGAATCAGGGTGGGTCGCGCCCGACGCGAGCGTTCCCTCGAGGCCGTGGTTCCACGAGCGGTTATCGTCTGAGCCGTCGCGGTTGTTCTCGAGATTGTCCTTGTTGTGCTTGTGGTCGTAGGCGGTCATGTCCGCCAGGGTGAAGCCATCGTGCGCGGTCACGAAGTTAATGGAGGCGCGCGGTCCGCGCAGCCGACCCAGCCCATGATCAAAGACGTCCCGGGATCCGGATAAGCGGGTCGCCAGGTCGTTGGGGCCGAACACGATGTGGCCCGAGGCCTGGGCGCGCACATCCGCCAGCCAGAAGTTACGCAAGGCACCACGGTAGTGGTCGTTCCACTCGGAGAATGGAACGGGAAAGTTGCCGGTTTGCCAGCCGCCGGGGCCGACGTCCCAAGGCTCGGCAATGAGCTTGGTGCGGGCCAGGATGTCGTCCGTGGCCATCGCGATGAGGAGCGGGTGCATCGGGCTAAAGCCGGTGGCAAAACGCCCCAGCGTCGCAGCCAGGTCGAAGCGGAAGCCGTCCACTCCCATGTCGCGCACCCAGTAGCGCAGCGAGTCGAGGACCATCTGGATAGTCCGGGGATTGTCCATGTTCATCGTGTTGCCGGTGCCGGTCACGTCGATGCTCTGAACCGGGCGCGAGTTCGTGTGACGGTAGTACATGTCGGAGTCCAGGCCGCGCCACGACAGGGAGGGGCCTGCGTCTCCGCCTTCGCAGGTGTGGTTGTAGACGACGTCGAGGATGACCTCAATGCCTGCCTTGTGCAGGAGGGAGACCATTCCGCGGAACTCGTCGACGACGGCCTGGGCACCGCGGGCCCGCGAGTCGGCGGTCGCGTAGGAGGGTTCGGGCGCGAAGAAGGACAGCGTCGAGTAGCCCCAGTAGTTCGTCAGGCCACGCTCGGTGAGGAAAGGCTCATCGCACTTGGCGTGGATCGGCAGCAGCTCCACGGCCGTAACTCCCAGGTCCTTGAGGTAGGACACGGACGCCGGGTGGGCCAGGCCCGCGTAGGTGCCGCGCAGAGGCTTGGGCACGCCGGGCATGTTCTTGGTGAATCCCTTGACGTGGATCTCGTAGATGACCGAGGTCTCCCAGGGGATGTCGGGCTGGGGGATGATCGGGAAGGAGGGCTCGACCACGACCGAGCGCGGCATGTAGGGAGCGGAATCGATGGGGGAGCGACGCATCGGGTATTCCGACGGGTACAGATCCTCGTCCACGCTGTGGGCGTACACGGCGGGCTTCATGTCCACGAATCCGTCCACGCCGCGCCCGTAGGGGTCCAGCAGGAGTTTGTGGGAGTTAAAGAACTTGCCGCCGTCCGGGTCCCAGGTGCCGTGCGCGCGGAATCCATAGCGTGTGCCCGCACCGTAGCCCGGAATGTGCCCGTGCCACACGCCGGTCTTCGGACCCAGCAGAGCGAAGCGCGTCTCAGCCCCGGCCTCGTCGAAGATGCACATGTCCACCCCCGAGGCGTTGCGCGCGATCACCGCGACGTCGAGCCCGTCGCCCGACGGGTAGACGCCCAGGCGGGTGGGCTGCGGGTTAGGTTCGGTGACGCGCCGTGTGGGAGCAGGGGACGAGCCGGATCGCTCGGACATAAAATGCGCCTCTTCCTGGTGAACCCCTGATGGAGTCATTGCCTCTTAAATATAGTTGCCCCCTATCATACGTGACCGACAACAAGGCGGTCGGATCGTCGGGGAAAAAAGTCCCTATGGGAAGGTGCATAGAACGTGCGCACACACAGGAGGGTGCCCCGTGCGCGGACTGTGGTGTGCGCCGGTGAGGTGACCCTCATATGGGCGAGGGGCCAGGAATGTGGCACGCTAGAAGCCATGAGAATTGTCGTGTGTGTGAAGCATGTCCCAGACATGCAGTCCGAACGCCGTTTTGAGGGCGGCCGCCTGGTGCGCGGTGAGGACGATGTGCTCAACGAACTGGATGAGAACGCCATCGAGGCTGCGGTCCAGCTCAAGGAAAGCGAAGAGGACGCTGGCCGCGAGGCCGAGGTCATCGCCCTGACCATGGGCCCCGAGGACGCCGAGGACGCGCTCATGCGCGCCCTGCAAATGGGCGCGGACCGCGCCTTCCTGGTTTCTGACGAGTTCCTCGAGGGCTCCGACGTTATTACGACGGCCTCCGTGCTCTCCGTCGCGATCGCGAAGATCTCCGACGAGTGCGGCCCCGTCGACCTGGTTGTCACCGGCATGGCGTCCCTCGACGCGATGACCTCCATGCTGCCCGGCGCCCTGGCCGCCAAGGCCCACATGCCGTTGCTCGGCCTGGCCCGCACGCTGAGCGTCGAGGACGGCGTCGCCACGATCGAACGCTCCGTTGACGGCTTTACCGAGACGCTGCGCGCGGCCCTGCCCGCCGTCGTCTCCGTGACCGACCAGATCAACGAGCCGCGCTACCCGGCCTTCGCGGCGATGAAGGCCGCGCGCAAGAAGCCCCTGGACCAGTGGGGCATCGACGACCTCGTCGAGGTTCCCGGCGGCGAAACCCTGGTGATGCGCCGCGCGCTGACCTCCGTGACCTTCAGCGAGGAGAACGTGCGCGACGGTTCGGGCACGATCATCCAGGACGCCGGCGAGGGCGGGCGTGCGCTGGCCGACTACATTCTTTCGGTGGTGAAGTGACATGACGCAGCAGATGAGTTCCCCGATCCTTGTCCTGGCCGACCAGTCCGGGACGCACCTGACTTCCCTGGCCCGCCAGGCGGTCACGCTGGCCGCCTCCCTGACCTCCGCCGACGTCGTCGCCCTGTCTGTAGCCCCCACGCCGGACGTGGCAGCCCTGTCCGAGCTGGGCGCGACCCGCGTGCTGCACGCCGACCTGGGTCCGGCCGGTCACGCCTCCGTGGCCGCCTCCGACGCGGTCATCGCCGCGCTGGGCACCGACTCTACGGCCTCGTGCTGCTGTGCTCGGACTACCGTGGCCGCGAGATTGCCGGTCGCGTCGCCGCCCTGACCGAGGCCGGCGTCATCTCCGGTGCCTCCTCCGTGTCCTTCGACGGTGGCGTCCTCCAGGTCGGCAAGACCGCTCTGGGTGGCTCCTGGTCGATGGGCATCGTCCTGGAGGGCCAGACCCCCATCGTGGGTATTTCCTCCGGCGTCATTGACGAGGCCCCGGTGGCCTCGCCCGCCTCCCTGACCCCCGAGCCGTTGGCCGTCGAGCTGAGCGCGGAAGCAGCGGCGGTTGAGGTCGTGTCCTTCGTGGCAGACGAGGAGGACGGCGTGTCCCTGACCGACGCCTCCACCGTCGTGTGCGGCGGCCGTGGCGTCGACGGCGACTTTGAGCTGGTCCGCTCCCTGGCTGACGCCCTGGGTGGCGCCGTGGGCGCGACCCGCGTGGCCTGCGACGAGGGCTGGGCCCCGCGATCCGAGCAGATCGGCCAGACCGGTCTGACCGTCACCCCGAACCTGTACATCGGCCTGGGCGTCTCCGGCGCGATCCACCACACGGTGGGCATGCAGTCCGCCGCCCACATCGTCGCCGTGTGTGACGACCCGGACGCCCCGATCTTCGAGATCGCGGACTTCGGCGTGGTCGGCGACGTCACCGAGGTGGTCCCGGCCGCCCTGGCGATCATCGAGGAGGCGCGCTCTCAGGCGTGAGCGTTTACCTCGACCACGCGGCCACGACGCCGCTGCGCGAGTGTGCGCTTGACGCGTGGACCCGCGCCCAGTGTGACCTGGCTGCAACTCCCGGCAATCCCGCCGCCCTCCACTTCGGAGGGCGGCGGGCCCGTCGCATGCTCGACGACGCGCGCGAACAGGTCGCTCGCGCCCTGGGCGCGGACATCCACGAGGTCATCTTCACCTCGGGGGCAACGGAATCCGACGCGCTCGGCGTCATGGCGGCGGCCCGGGGAATGCGCGGCCGTGACGGTGAGCGCGACCTGATCGTCGTCTCCGGCCTCGAGCACGACGCGGTCGCCCATCAGCGCGAGGTAGCCTCACGCGAGGGCTTCTCCTGGGAGGTTCTGCCCGTGGATGCGGGTGGCCGTTCGGTGCTGCCCTCTGGGTCCGGTGACGGCCTGCCTGGCGTGCCCGAGGACGGCGCCCCGGCCGCGTGGGACGCTCGCCTCGCGCTCGGCTCCATGACCCTCGTGTCCTCCGAGATTGGCACGATTCAGCCGGTCGCAGACTTCGCTGAGCTCATGCACGCCAGCGGAGGCCTCGTCCATTCCGATGCCGCCCAAGCCATCCCCACACTGGACGTGTCCTTTGCGGAACTCGGCCTGGATCTCATGAGCGTGGGCGGACACAAGGTCGGTGCCCCCGCTGGCATCGGCGTTCTCCTCGCCCGGCGTGGCATCCCCATGACGACTGACCGGCCCGGCGGTGGCCACGAGCGATCGATTCGCTCGGGCACGCCCGACGTCGCGGGCGCCTGCGCGCTCGCAGCCGCACTCACCGAGGTCGTCGCCGAGCGCTCAGCTTTCGCCGCCCGCGCGGCCGACCTGCGCGCGCACCTGCTGTCTCACCTGCCGGAGGGAACGTATCCGACCGTGGGGGAGTCGGCCTCGTCGAGCGCGATCATCCACCTGTCCCTGCCCACCGCCCGCCCCGAGGCCGTGCTCATGGCCTTCGACATGGCTGGGATCGCCGTGTCCGCCGGGTCCGCCTGTCACGCGGGTGTGACGCGCCCCTCCGAGATCGTCATGGCGATGGGACGCAGCGAGGAGCAGGCGCTCGGCGTCCTTCGTGTCTCGCTCGGCCATGAGACGAGCCGCGACGATATCGACGCCTTCCTGGCCGCCCTGCCCGGGGCTATCCGTGCGGGTGCCGCCCTGGACGGCATCGCCCACGTGCGCAACGAACGAAACGAGGGACGCTAGATGCGAGTTCTGGCAGCACTGTCCGGCGGCGTGGACTCCGCCGTCGCAGCCGCCAAGGCCGTGGAAGCCGGGCACGACGTCGTCGGCGTCCACATGGCCCTGTCCTCTCAGCCCCAGGAGTGCCGCATCGGATCGCGCGGATGCTGCTCGATCGAGGATGCCGGGGACGCTGCGCGCGCCGCCGAGATCATCGGCATCCCCTTCTACGTGTGGGACCTGGCGAGCGAATTCGAGCAGACCGTCATCACCGACTTCGTCGCCCAGTACAAGGCCGGGCGCACCCCCAACCCCTGCGTGCGCTGCAACGAGTTCGTAAAGTTCCGCGAGCTCGCCAGCCGCGCCCGGGCGCTCGGCTTCGATGCGGTGTGCACCGGCCACTACGCCGCCATCGTCGATGGCGAAGCTGGGCCCGAGCTGCACCGCGGCGCCGACAACCTCAAGGACCAGTCCTACGTGCTGGCCGTCATGGGCCCCGAGGAACTGACCCGCGTCGTCCTGCCGCTGGGGGATGCCCCCAACAAGGCGTGGGTACGCGCCGAGGCCGAACGCCTGGGCCTGGGCGTGTCCAACAAGCCTGACTCCTACGACATCTGCTTTATCCCCGACGGGGACACCCAGGGCTTCCTCCGTGCCCACCTGGGCAGCGCGCAGGGGGACATCGTGACCCCCGAGGGGGACGTGCTGGGTCAGCATGAGGGCTACTGGAACTACACGGTTGGCCAGCGCAAGGGCCTGGGCATCGGCGCGCCCGCCCCCGACGGGCGCCCCCGATACGTCCTCGAAACGAGGCCGGAGACCAACCAGGTCGTCGTCGGCGCCTCCGAGCTGCTGTCCATTTCGCGCATCGACGCGACCGACGCCGTGTGGCTGGCCTCCGACGACGACGGAGCCGACGCCACCGACCTCTTCGTACAGCTGCGCGCTCACGGCGCGCCCGTTCCCGTGGCCCGGCTGCGGCGCGACGCGGAGCGGATCGAGGTTGAGCTTGAGGAGAGCGCGCGTGGCGTGGCCCGCGGCCAGTCCATGGTCGTCTACCGGGGCACCCGAGTCCTGGGCGAAGGCACCATCAACGCGACCGCGCGCTGAGGCTCGCTGTGCGCGCGGCTTCGCCGGGTCCTGCCGCCGCTCTTGACAGGTGTGCCTCCCAGCTCGCCGTTCGCGAGAGTGAACGTGCTACCCGAGCCGGCGCCGGCCTCGTCCCCGCGGTGTTCGGACGGGGCCGCGACCATCGGCTAGACTGGGATGCGCGCGCGAGTGGCGGAATTGGCAGACGCGCTGGATTTAGGTTCCAGTGTCCTTGACGTGTGGGTTCGAGTCCCATCTCGCGCACAGGGTGGCCCCCTCGCAGCGGGGGAGAGCTCCCCATAGACTGAGGGGCATGAGCACTTTGGATATCGGCCAGCAGGCCCCCGATTTCACCGTCGAAACCACCCAGGGAACCCTCACCCTGTCCGACCTCCTCGCCGCCTCCTCGCGCGGCGTCGTCGTCTACTTCTACCCGAAGGCCTCCACGCCCGGCTGTACGAAAGAGGCCTGCGATTTCCGCGATTCCCTCGCCTCCTTGCAGGGGGCTGGCTACTCGGTGATCGGCGTGTCCGCCGACTCGATGGCTGCGCTTGAGCGCTTCACGGAGAAGCAGTCCCTCACCTTCCCGCTGGCTTCCGATCCTGAGCACCATGTTCTCGAGGCGTACGGCGCGTGGGGTGAGAAGAAGAACTACGGGCGCACCTACGTGGGCATCATTCGCTCGACCGTGGTTGTCGCTCCTGATGGCACCGTGGCGCTGGCGCAGTACAACGTCAAGGCGACCGGGCACGTCGCGCGGCTGCGCAAGGCTCTGGGTATCGACTAACCTCTTGCTTCCTGAGTAATCAACGCTTATGCTTGTTCGACAAGTACAAGTGTCGTGTTGATGGAGGACTCATGGGGGCTGCAACGCCGGACGCATATCGGGTCGGCGCGGGATCGGCGACGCCGGACTATCCGGGCGGCGTGCCCGCGCGCTCGCCCGAGCAACCCGTCATGCCCGGCACCCCCTCAGCCGCCGCGCCAGTAGCAAAGGAAACCTTCGCTCCCGCGGCTTCGTCCGTGCTCAAGGATGGGCACCCGCAGATCGCTGCGCTGTCTCCCGACGTCGAACGCACCATCATCGCGCGCGTTCCGCCTCGCGACAGGTACCCGGCGATCCCCAAGTCCTCACCGATTACCAAGCCCACCCCTGTCGTCAGGTCTGCGCCCAAGGATGAGTACACCTCGGCGGTCGTGACCCCCTCCGCCTCCACCTACCCTCAGCGAAGCGCGGAGTCCTCCGCCCCGGTGCGCCCGCCCGCGCTGCCCACCCCTCCGCTCAGCCGGTTCACGCCCCAGGATGTCACCTCCGAGGCGCGCGAGGAGGTCGCCTCCGACCGGGAATACGCGCATCACGACGAGGCCAATGCCCCCTTCTTTGGGGACGGCGGCGAAGACGACTGGAACGCGGAGCGTGACCTGCCCTCGCGGGCCGACGTCGCCCTGAGCAGGCGCCTGGGCCCCACCCGCGCCGTTCCCGGAGACCAGGTCGTCGCACGCCTGTCCGAGGCAGAGAAAGAACGACGCCGTGAGGCGCGCGCCTACCGTTACGAAGAACTGGACCAGCGCCCGCCGCTGCGTCGCGAACGCCCCAAGCGCCACAAGCGCATCAAGCGAGGCCTGGGCATGTTCGCCTTCGGATTCGTTCTCGCCCTGGTCCTGGCCGTGGGCGGCGTGATGGGCCTGTCCTATCTGCGCACTGTCGCCTCGGACAAGCTGGCGCACTCCCTGGACGCCTGCTCGGTCAACAGCCCCTACGCGCGCCTGGCAAGCGACAACACAACGCTGACGCTCGTAGCGTACGGCGAGGGGGCAAACGGCCTGTCGCAGACGGACTTCCGCTGTATCCTCGACCAGATCGATACTCCGTCCTCGGTGCGCGAACGCATGCTCATCACGCGGGCCGTCGACGGCACGCAGGATGATGTGTGGGGTACCTACCGTGCGACCTGGACGTATCACCCGGAGGACGGACTCAACGTCGTCCTCGCCATCCGCTAGGTTCGACTCTTGCCCTGCGAGCGGGGTCATGTCCTGAGATATCTTCCCGGCATGTGACATGCGCGTCATAGCATTGACGGGTATGTCAATGCGCGAAGGAGACTCTCATGTCCGATGCATCCCCGGCTGCGCCGATCGGCGACGATACCGCCCTGGCGATCCGAGGCCTCGTCAAGATTTATGGCAACCTCATCGCGGTCGCCGACCTGTCCCTCGATATCCCGACCGGATCCTTTTACGGCATCGTCGGGCCCAACGGCGCGGGTAAGACGACGACGCTCACGATGGCCACCGGCCTGCTCACTCCCGACAAGGGCACCGCCTACGTGCACGGTGTCGACGTGTGGGGCGACACCCAGCGGGCGCGCGGCCTGCTTGGCGTGATGCCCGACGGGATGCGGCTGCTTGACCGCCTCTCCGGCCCGGACTTCCTCGTCCACGTGGGCATGCTCCACGGCCTGGACGCCTCCGTCGCCCGCGAGCGCGCCCACGAGCTCCTGGCCGCTCTCGACCTGGCTGAGGCGGGCAAGAAGCTGATCAGCGACTACTCGGCCGGCATGACGAAGAAGATCGCGCTTGCCGCGGCCCTCATCCACTCTCCGCGAGTCCTGGTCCTCGACGAGCCCTTCGAGGCCGTCGACCCCGTGTCCGCGACCAACATTCGTCAGATCCTCACCGACTATACGAAGCGTGGCGGCACCGTCATCCTGTCCTCGCACGTGATGGCGACCGTCCAGCAGCTGTGCACGCACGTGGCCATCATCGACAAGGGGCGCGTGCTCGTCGCCGGAACCACCGACGAGGTCGCCCAGGGCGGCGACCTGGGGGAGCGCTTCACCTCCCTGGTCGGAGGCGTCCACTCCGAGGAAGGCCTGTCGTGGTTGGGCAACTGATTCGCCTCAAGCTCCGCATCATCTGGAACACGGTTCGCCGCCAGACTGCCGTGCTGGTGCTGGCCGCCCTCGGCGTCCTGTACTTCGGTGGGATCTATGCGTCCGTGCTCGTGGGCACAGCATTCCTTGCTCAATCCGAGGGAGCAGCGACCCTTGCGGCGGTGCTGCCCATCGTGGGTCCCGTTGTCGTCGTCCTGTGGCTGATCCTGCCCATTGCGTTTGCCTCGATGGACAACTCACTCGATCCCGTGCGTCTGTCGCCCTACGTGGGGCCGAGCAAGCGGCTGGGGGTGGCACTGGTCGCCGCAACCGCTGTGGGGCCCGGCGGCGTCATGTCCGCCATGGCGCTTCTCGTTCCCGTGTGGTTTGCGTTGTGGCGGGCCCAATGGGTGGCGGCCCTCGGCTGGCTGGTCGCGGGCATCGTCACCCTTCCTCTTGCGGTGCTGTGGGCGCGTGCGGTCGGCACCTGGTTCGCGGTGCGTATCGATAGCTCGGGCAAGAAGGACGCCGTCACGATGGTCGGCTTCATCGCCTTTTTTTCGTGGTGCTGACCCCGCTGGGTTACTGGATGAAGCTCCTGTCGGATAACTTCTCGCTGGAGCTGTTCCAAGCGGGGCTGAACGTCGCGCTGTGGTCGCCCGTTGGCGCTCCCTTCGGCGTTGTTGTCTCCCTGCTCGAGGGGGCGTGGGGTGCCGCCTGCATCCGCGCCCTCGTCACGCTGGCCACGGCTGTTGTCGGCTGGCGTGTCTGGCTGGCCGTCCTATGTCCCGTCATGAGCGGCTACGCGGGTCAGATCAGTGCCGACGCGCAGCGGGCCATCAACGAGGGACGTTATCTCATCGACGAGTCCGCCGAGCAGGAAGCGCGAGGCCAACGGACCGCGGCGTCGCGTTCGGCTGGCCTGCGCAGCGTCGATACCTTCACGCGCCTCGGTATCGGCGTGCGCTCGGCGTCTTTGGCGGCGCGCACGCTGCGCTACTGGATCGTGGATCCGCGCCTCAACATGAACATGGTGTTCGCTATTCTCTTCCCGATCATCGGGGTGCTCTTGGGGCGCGTAGCGGTCGATGGGCAGCAGGTGCTCTTCACGGGGATCTTCCTCTACCTCGTGCCCGTGACCATGGGCCTGAGCGTGGGAGCGCTCATGCAATACGACTCGACGGGTGCCTGGATCGTCATCTCCTCGGGGATGAGCGGCCGGGAGGAACGCCGCGGACGCCTCGTCGGTTCCCTCGTCGTCCTCGTGCCCCAGGCGCTCGGATACCTCATCCACGACGCCATCACGAGGGCTGGTGCGTCCGACTTCGTCTTCCATCAAGTGATGGGCATCGTCCTCTTCTCGGGCGCGGCCGCAACGACCCTCGTCGTGAATGCGCGCTGGGTGTATCCGGTTCAGCCGCCGGGTGTCTCGCCGCTCGCGACGAAGGGGACCGGCTCGTTCCTGTTGACGATGCTGATGCAGCTCGCGGGATTCGCGGGCACCGCAGTCTTGCAGATCCCGTCCTACGTGCTGATCGCGCTGGCCTCCTTCGGCCTGGTTCCGTTCTGGGTCGCTTACGTGGTCGCCTGCCCTGGTCGGTGATCATCCTGGAGGGGGCAGTGCGTGTCGGCGGGCGCGTGTGGGACCGGTACTCGGTTGCCGCGCTGACGACGATCCGCAGTTGGCCGGGGCACTGACCGTCGTTGTCTCCGCTTCGCACGAGGCCGGGGCTTGCTCGCGTGGGCACCCCGGCCTCGTCGTTATCCCAGGTGGGGAATCTATGTCGACAATGCAGACGCATAACGGCAGCGAAAACTACGGATACCCGGTAATGTGGTGGTTGTAACCGATTGAAAGATCGACTAGGAATTTCTCATGCAGTCATTTTTGATCCCGCGCACAGCCGCCCTCACCGCTTGTCTCTGTATCGGCGCCGCACCCCTCATTGTCGCAGCGCCCGCCCATGCTGCGGACACGCCGGGACCGGCCACCTGCTACGTTGCGGATGAGAATGAGAACATTCTGGAACCGCGACGCGAGTACGTGCCCATCGATGGGACCGGCGAGGTCCCCGTCCGTCCCAGCCCCGTCGTTCCCGGCCAGTACACACTGGAAATCAGTGCACCGGCGCTCAACTTCGATCCCGACCAACCCGACATTCATTTCGTGTGCGAGGTCTTCTACTCTCCCCTCGGATCCGTTCGCCTCGTGGACGCCAACGGCACGGTGCTGGCCGCGCAGCGCTACAACAACGACCAGCACAACCCGTCGCGAGCCGCGCTCACTGAGCTACCGGCGTTGCCCGAGGGGTATGAAATCGTCCCGGGCCAGACGATCCGAGGCTTCGACGCTGCCGCTCGCACGGTTGATCCGAATGATCCCGCGAACGCGCGCGCCGTGGGTGCGAACACCGACATCGCGATCCGCAAGGTGTCGAATAATCCGGCGCCGACGCCATCGGCTTCGACGCCTACCCCCACTCCCTCTACGCCCGCGACGCCCGTGCCTTCCACGCCCGCGACGCCCGTCCCCACGCCCTCGGTGACCGCGACGCCTACCCCCCACTCCCTCTACGCCCGCGACACCTACCCCCACTCCCTCGGTGACTGCGACGCCCGTACCTTCCACGCCCGTGACACCTACCCCCACTCCCTCGGTGACTGCGACGCCCGTACCTTCCACGCCCGTGACACCCGCGAAGCAGACGCCTGCTCCGAAGCTCGCACGCACGGGTACGGTCGCGGGAGGCTTCGCCGGTGCGGCGGCCCTCCTAGGCCTCATCGGCGCTGGCGGCATCGCCCTGCGCAGGCGTCGTAACTGACACTTGCGTCTGTAGACGCATCGGCGCCCCGCAGGCCACGCCCTGCGGGGCCTCTTGTCTCGTGGCGCCTCGATGCGTGGCCTGTGGCTGCGTCGTTCGTCGATGCGTGCCGTCTCGATGTGTCGCGTATCGTCGTTGCCCCTAGCTCAGGGCATCGTGCGGCTCACGTTTGCCCGGTGCTCAACGGGGGGTTTTGCGACCATAGGCCCCCGACACGCCGGCGACACGCCGACAAAAGCCTCCTATGGTAGCAAAACCCCCCACGATGCCTGCGGCCTGAGGGTGGCGGCACGGAAGTGAGCGCACGAGTGCAACGGGCATGTGGCGCAGGGGTTAGTTCCAGGTGTGGCGTACAGGGATGGGCGGCTCGGGGTGGCGTCATTGGGCAGACGTGTGAATGTCGGCACGCCTTTGCTGCCCAGGGTAACCCCACAGGCAGGCGGGGGTGCCGGTGATTCACCGGCACCCCCGCCTATGGCGATGAAACGCGAATTACGAGCGTTTCTTCCGCGTTGCCGCGACGCCGATAGTGCCTGTCACGGCAGCGAGCAGCAGCACATCGCCGGTGAGAGCACCGGTCTTGGCGAGCTGTGTTGCAGGCTTAGGAGGAACCGAGGGCGTAGGCGTCGTTGGCGTAGGCATAGGCGTTGTCGGCGTAGGCGTAGGCGTTGTCGGCGTCGGCGTCGGCGTCGTTGGCGTAGGCGTTGTCGGCGTTGGCGTTGGCGTAGGCGTTGTCGGCGTTGGCGTAGGCGTTGTCGGCGTAGGCGTCGGCGTTGTTGGCGTAGGCGTCGGACCTGGCTTGAAGGACAGTCGCGTCACGTAGGGATGCGCCTCGCTGGTCGTGTACTTCAGGTGGTGCTTCATGAGCGGAGCTTCATCCCACCCGGCAGAAGGGCCGATCGCGGGGGGCCTCCATCCGGCGCTCAGAAGCATGTCCGAAGGAGGGCAAGCAGGTGACGGCGGATCAAATACTGTCCCAAGAACAGGGCGAGGTTCGGCCGGTTCGACAGTATCGTCGTCGCCCATAGTCGGAGGGCATGCGGGTGACGGCCACCCGGGCTTGACCATGGTACCGAGTTGTTTCTCGACATCAACCGAGATGATTCCCTGCGTGAGGTGATCGATCGTGTAATCCGAATCGGCAGTTGCGGAATCAGCGAAGGCAATCTTCTTAATGGTGATCACCGCTTCTCCCTGAAGCCCACTCATCGCATCCTTGAGGTCTTCGATGGTGGTGATCTGATAGGGGTTATCGACCTCAACGGTTATCGTTGCTCTCTGTCCGTTAACTGCCACTGTCGTCGCTGAGAAGCCCTGGGGAAGCCCGGTTACCGAGATGGCCGAGGGGTCAGAGAACTTCAGCTGCGTAGGAAGAGTGATCTGCGTTGTGAAGCCCAAGTGAGCATTCCTCAGGCCAAAATCGTCGAAAGCGTTGGGCGTCTCCTCGTATTTCTGGAGGAGATCCGCAATGCGTCCGCCGCGAAGGTCGTCCAAGTGGACGACGTTCTCGATGGTCAGAAGCGAGTTCTTACTCTCGGCGTGGATCTCTTCCTTCTGAGTTGGGGGATTCTCATCGGTACCGATCTTAAAATCGGTACCGATTATCGGGTCATCACCGTTGACCGGAAGGGAGCCGAAAACATTCTTGTACTTGTAAATACCGGTCAAGCCATCCTCAGACAACTCCCGAGTGGAGAATTCGTAGTCGGGAATTCCTGCGGCTTGGAAGAAGTTGGGCCCGGTTTTCGGGGGCTGTAAGTCGTGGCCGTCCTTTTCATCAACCCAGCGCGTTGTCCTGGTCGGTGCGGACGCGAAGCAGTCGGTAGGCGACTGTGCGACTGCCAGGGTCTTCGTGTCGAAGTTAAAGACCTGAGCGGGAGTGGTCGATGATGCGAAGAAGTTGAACGTACCTGTCACGCTAACCTGTTCGCTGGCCAGTTGAGTCGCTTCTGTGGGGTCAGTTGTGCCAACGGCATAGGGGACCTGGACCTTGATCGTGTGCTGGCCGGGGTTGGCTTTCTCCGCATCGTAGATATCGAGCAGCTGCTGCCAGCTCAGATCCTTGAGCTGGATGTTCGCAGTGACCTGTGTGCGCTCAGCGTTGGGGGAGAACGAGGTGTAGGCGAGCATTGACGAGGTGGATTTCGCGCGAGACGTCCCCAATGTGACCGCCTCAGGGACACTCACGGTCAGTGTGATATCGGCGTTGTCGTTGCTGCCGGAGTCATGAGGGGAGAGTCCCTGTGCAGCCGCAGCGCGGATTTCTGCCTCGTGGCCTGCCAGAAGCGTAGTGACCGGAATGTCCAGCACGACGGTACCGTGATAGGTCGTGATCACAGGGGTCGTATTGCATACCGTCGTGCTTGTTGATGAGACGTATTGTGAGAGGGTGAAGGGCTCGGCATCGGCTTGTGCGCTGCGTGGCGCAAACATTGATACCGTACCTGCAGCGACAAGAGCCAAACCAGCACCCGTCGCCAGAACTCTCCGGCTTTTCCTCATGTTGTTCCCCAGTCGTAAGTGTGCGTACTAAACGCTATGAGTCATGATTGTTCAGTATACACATTGTTGGCGACGTGCATCGTCTACTGCGGGCTGAGCTCTGGATTGGGTGCTCTATCGGGCGCGGGCACATAGCATGCAGGTGATTCCCATGTGCTTCGCTGTGCACTCAAGGCCGTCGCTGCGACCGCTTGTGAAATATGGCGGACTTACGGGTGTTGTGCGCGTACTGGGCGAGTTTTGTGTCGCATGTGGTGCCAATGCCTGGCTAGGCAATGGAAAGGCACGCCACGAGCCGCCCGATCGGAGGCCGACGCGAGGCCTGCGGGGCCTGGCCGGGCTTCGAGCCGACGCGCCGAGCGAAGCTCGCGGCGCGGGCGGCGAGCGGGCGGGCAGGTCTCGCGGCGGTCGCAGATCTGGCGGGGCTGTGGCAGGCCGGAGATCTGGCGGGGCAGCGGCGGCGGTCGCAGATCTGGCGGGGCTGTGGCAGGCCGCAGATCTGGCGGGGCTACGGTCAACACTGGAAAACAAAGGGGAAGTGGGGCATGGATACGAAAAACCGGCGACCTGTAGGCCACCGGCTTTCTGTGCGTCATGGGGGACTTGAACCCTCAACCCGCTGATTAAGAGTCAGCTGCTCTGCCAATTGAGCTAATGACGCGGGAACTCTCACCGGCCGGAGCCGGGAAAGCTGTGCGTCATGGGGGACTTGAACCCTCAACCCGCTGATTAAGAGTCAGCTGCTCTGCCAATTGAGCTAATGACGCGGGAACTCTCACCGGCCGAGGCCGGGAAAGCTGTGCGTCATGGGGGACTTGAACCCTCAACCCGCTGATTAAGAGTCAGCTGCTCTGCCAATTGAGCTAATGACGCGGGGGTTTTGCAACCGAGAGATAAATATACACATCTTGGGGTGTGCGGACAAGTCAATGTTGCCCTCAGTGTCCTATCTCGCATCCGTATGGCATGGGGTACTGGGAGGCGGCGTTCGGATGTGGTGCGCGGAACCGGGCGCTCGCGCGGCGGGGCTTTGCCTACAATGGAGGCCCGGACGAAAGGGGATGCTGTGTCGGAGGCATCGAGCGAATACTCAACGGTCGTCGAGGACATTCTCAAGCTCGTGTGGAGCGCTGAGGAGGCCGGGCGTGACGGTGTCAAGCCCAAAGACATCGGCGAGCACATGGGCGTGGTGCCGTCGACGACGACGGAGAATGTTCAGCGCCTGGTTCGCCAGGGGTTGGTCACTCACGAGCGTTACGGGCGTGTGCGCCTGACCGGCCAGGGGCGTGCCGTCGCCCTCGGTATGGTGCGTCGGCATCGGCTGCTGGAGACCTACCTCCACGAGGCCCTGGGTTTCTCCTGGGATGAGGTGCACGAGGAGGCTGAAATCCTCGAGCATGCCGTGTCCGAGCGGCTGTTGAACCGCCTCGACAAGGTCCTGGGCTACCCGACGCGCGATCCGCATGGGGATCCGATCCCGCGCGCGGACGGCTCGAGCGACGAGGTTCTCGGCGCGCCCCTCGATACGCTCGCGGTGGGGGATGGGGGCGTGGTGGATCGGCTGCCCGATCGTGACCCGCAGGCCCTGCGCGCATGGGAGGAGGCTGGTCTCGTGCCCGGCGCCCGCGTTGTCATCCTCGCCAGCGGACCGAGCTCGATGACGGTTGCCCTCGATGACGGAGAGATGGTGCAGCTCGACGCGGCCCTGGCCTCGGGCATCATCGTACGCGCCTGAGCCGCCCTATCGACGAGGCCCGGGCGCGCATCAGCCCACCTGACCGAGGTGGTCGGGCGGGCTGGGAGCGCCCTCGCGGGGTGCGCAGAAAGAGAGGAGCGGAGTCGGTTAGGAGAGCGCCGCGGATCCCATCGACGGGGGCACGTGGGCGCCGTGGCCGGCGGTGAGGAGGGCCTCGCGCAGCGTGGTGATCGCGTTATCGAGTTCCTCGTCGGTCGCCGGAGCGGCCTTCGACAGGAGGATGTCGGTCTCGTCGCGCAGGGGGATGACGTGCAGGTGGGTGTGGGGCACCTCGAAGCCGGCAATAGCCAGGCCAGCGCGCGGCACACCGAAGGCCGCCTTCTGGGCGACGCCGATGGCGCGCGCGACCTTCATCAGGTGCGCGGCCACGTCCGAAGGGGCGTCGGTCCACGCCTCGTAGGGGCAGCGCGGGACGACGAGGACGTGCCCGGGGGAAGTGGGCTCGATCGTTGCGAAGGCGACGCACAGGTCGTCGGCCCACACGAAGCGGCCGGACCACTCGCCGGAGATGATCTTTTCGAAGACGGTACTCATGCGACTATTGTCACCTATTTGCGCGCGCTTCGGTAGATGAGCGTATCCGGCGGGGTGGGCGGGCGTGAACTACCCTGGTGGGGAGTATTGTTACGTGACCCATCGTTAAGCGAGGAACGCACAGATGAGCGAAAATCCGCAGAGTGCCCCGGCCCAGCGCTACACCGCGCAGCTCGCCGGTCAGATCGAAACGAAGTGGCAGGACCGTTGGGAGGAGCTGGGCACGTTCCACGCGGACAACCCCACGGGTGACCTGGCAGGCCCGCTGGCATCCCGCAACCCCTTCTTCATCCTCGACATGTTCCCCTACCCCTCGGGTAAGGGCCTGCACGTGGGTCACCCGCTGGGTTACATCGCGACCGACACGCTGGCGCGCTACCGCCGCATGAAGGGTGACAACGTCCTGTACACGATGGGCTACGACGCCTTCGGCTTGCCCGCCGAGCAGTACGCCGTCCAGACCGGCCAACACCCGGCCATTACGACGAACCAGAACATCGCGAACATGCGCCGCCAGCTGCGCCGCATGGGCCTGTCCCACGATTCGCGCCGCTCCTTTGCCACGACGGATATTGAGTACGTGCACTGGACGCAGTGGATCTTCCTGCAGGTCTTCAACTCCTGGTTTGATCCGCAGGCCACGGCCCCCGACGGCTCGCAGGGCGCTGCCCGCCCGATCAGCGAGCTGATCGCCAAGCTCGAGTCCGGCGAGATTCGCCCCGAGGACGGCTCCGATTACAACTCGCTCGACCGCGCCGCCCAGGCGAAGGTCGTCGACTCCTACCGCCTCGCCTACGTCTCCGAGGCCCCCGTTAACTGGTGCCCCGGCCTGGGCACGGTCCTGGCCAACGAAGAGGTCACCGCGGATGGTCGCTCCGAGCGCGGCAACTTCCCGGTCTTTAAGCGCAACCTGCGCCAGTGGATGATGCGCATCACCGCTTACGGCAAGCGCCTCGCCGACGACCTCGACACCATCAACTGGCCCGAGAAGGTGCGCACCATGCAGCGCAACTGGATCGGCCGCTCCGAGGGTGCCACCGTGCGCTTCGACGTGCCCGGAGCGCGCGAGGTCGGCGCCTCCCTCGACTCCCTGGACGTCTACACGACACGACCCGACACGCTGTTCGGCGCGACCTTCATGGTCGTGGCCCCCGAGCACCCGATCCTCGGTGGGACCGCCGGCGGCGACGCCGGCGACGAGGCCGCCCTGACCCTGCCCGCGTCCTGGCCTGAGGGCACGAAGGACGCGTGGACGGGCGGTGCCGCCTCCCCGAAGGAGGCCGTTGCCGCCTACCGCGCCCAGGCCTCGGCCAAGTCCGAAGCCGAACGCGCCGACGAGGAACGCACCAAGACGGGCGTGTTCACCGGCCTGCTGGGCATCGACCCCGTCAACGGCCGCGAAGTCCCGATCTTCGTCGCCGACTACGTCCTGTGGGGCTACGGCACCGGCGCCATCATGGCCGTGCCCGCCCACGACGACCGCGACTGGGCGTTCGCGCGCGCCTACGACCTCGACGTCGTGCGCACCATCGGCCCCGCTTCCGACCCCTACAGCCCCGACCTCGAGGTCGGCGCGTACACGGGTGACGGCGTGGCCGTCGACTCCGCGAACGACGAGATCGACCTGAACGGCCTCGGCAAGGACGAGGCCAAGGCCGCGATGACCGCCTGGCTCGAGGCCAAGGGCCTGGGCAAGCGCACCATCACCTACCGCCTGCGCGACTGGCTCTTCAGCCGCCAGCGCTACTGGGGCGAGCCCTTCCCGATTGTGTGGGACGAGGAGGGCGTCGCCCACGCCTGCCCGAGGACATGCTCCCCGTCGAGCTGCCCGAGGTCAGCGACTACAGCCCGCGCACCTTCGACGCGGAGGACGCCGACTCCTCGCCCGAGGCCCCGCTGGGCCGCGCCGAGGAATGGGTCAACGTCACCCTTGACCTGGGCGACGGCCCCAAGAAGTACCGCCGCGAGACCAACACGATGCCTCAGTGGGCGGGCTCGTGCTGGTACGAGATGCGCTACACCGACCCGACGAACTCCGAGCGTTTCGCCGGCGAGGAGAACCTGGCCTACTGGATGGGCCCGCGCGAGGGCAAGGTTAGCGGCGGCACCGACATGTACGTCGGCGGCGTTGAGCACGCGGTCCTGCACCTGCTCTACGCCCGCTTCTGGCAGAAGGTCCTCTTCGATCTGGGTCACGTGCCGGATGCCGAGCCCTACCACACGCTCTTCAACCAGGGCTACGTCCAGGCATACGCTTACACGGACTCGCGCGGCCAGTACGTGCCCGCCGACGAGGTCGAGGGCGACGAGACGACCGGCTTCACCTACCAGGGCGAGCCCGTGAAACGTGAGTACGGCAAGATGGGCAAGTCCCTGAAGAACATCGTCACGCCCGACGAGATGTACGACGCCTACGGCGCCGACGTCTTCCGCGTGTACGAGATGAGCATGGGCCCCCTCGACCTGTCGCGCCCGTGGGAGACGCGCGCGGTCGTCGGCTCCCAGCGTTTCCTGCAGCGCCTGTGGCGTAACGCCATCGACGAGGAGACCGGCGAGCTCACGGTCACTGACGAGCCTGCGGATGAGAAGACGCGCCGCCTCGTGGCCCGCACGATCGCCGAGGTCACCGAAGAGTACGAGAACCTGCGCATCAACACCGCGATCTCCAAGCTCATCGTTCTCAACAACCACCTGACGAGCCTGGACGCCGTGCCGCGCGATGCCATCGAGGCACTGATCCTCATGCTCGCCCCGGTTGCCCCGCACCTGTGCGAAGAGCTGTGGGCGCGCCTGGGTCACGAGGCCTCCCTGGCCCGCGAGCCCTTCCCGGTCGTCGAGGATTCTTCGCTGTTGGTCGAGGACACGGTCACGGCGATCGTCCAGGTCAACGGCAAGGTCAAGGCCCGCATCGAGGTCGCACCCTCCATCTCCGAGGAAGACCTGATCGCCGCGGCCCTGGAGCAGGCGCCGATCGTCAAGGCACTGGATGGCTCCGATCCGCTCAAGGTCATCGCGCGTGCGCCCAAGCTGGTCAACGTCGTCGTCAAGAAGTGAGGTCGCATGCCTGAAGGCGATGCAGTCCGTCGCCTAGCCGGTACCCTCGACGAGCTTTTCGTCGGGGGTATCGTCTCGGCGTTGTCCCCGCAGGGACGCTTCGCGTCCTCCGCCGCCCTCCTGGATGGGTGGGTCATGCAGCGGGTGCGCGTGCACGGCAAACACATGTTCATCGGTTTCGTCCCGCCCGCCCCGGGTGAGACGTACGAGGCCGGGGTGTCCCTCCTCGAGGGCGCCGCGGCCGGCAGTGGGGAGCCGATCCTGCCCGAGGATGCGCCCTGGCCGGACCGCTGGGTGCATATCCACCTGGGCCTGTACGGCTGGTGGCGCTTCAACGGCGACGAGACCGTCGTCGACGAGGGCCACGGGGTCGCCCACCGCATCCCCAACGTCGCCAGGGGGGGGAGTGGAACGGTCACTCTGAGACCCGCTGGGGCGAGGGCTTCGGCGAGGCCAAGGCGGGGGAGTGGGAGCCTCCGGAGCCGGTCGGTGCCGTGCGCCTGCGCCTGTTCAACGACCACGCCGTCGCCGACCTGGTGGGCCCCAACCGCTGCGACCTCATCACCGATGAGGAACGCATCAAGGCGGAGGCGAAGCTGGGGCCCGACCCCCTGGACGCCGGGGCACGTTCCGACGCCGAGGCCATGGAGCGTTTCGCTCAGGTTGCCCACTCTAAGAAGCGCGTGATCGGCGAGATCGTCATGGACCAGTCGATCATCGCGGGCGTGGGAAACATCTACCGGGCCGACGCCCTGTTCCTCGCGGGCATCTCACCGCACCGTAAGGGTGCCAACATTTCCCTCAAGCGCCTGCGGGAGCTGTGGGTCCTCATCTGCGACCTCATGAACCGCGGCCTGGCCGCCGGGCGCCTGGACACCATGGACCCGGACGAGGCCCCCAACCCGCCGATCGAGGGGGACGAGGAGGCCTCGCGCTGGTACGTGTACCACCGCACGGACCGGCCGTGCCTGCGCTGCAGCACGCCGATCCGCGAGGCGCTCATGCAGAACCGACGCCTGTTCTGGTGTCCGTCCTGCCAGCGTTGAGCGCGCAACAAACCGCGAGGGGAGCGCGAGCCTTCGGGCTCGCGCTCCTGGCGCATTGGGCCTAGGCGATCTCCTCGAAACCGAGCATCGAGTACAACTCGCGGGCGCCGCCGTGGCGCGCATCCAGACGCAGGGCCAGGGTGTCGAAACCCCAGTTTGTGCATCTGGTTGCCACCTCCGAGACGAGCGCGGTCGCGATGCCTCGCCTGCGGTAGTCCGGCGCGACGATCAGGTCCACGACGAATGGACCGTCGGGCGCGTCGTCCCAGGGGGATTCGCGCACCACGAGGATCGCGCCGATGAGGGTGCCGCCGTCCCAGGCCCCCACGAAGGAGTCTTCGGTAGTAGCGCCGAAAGCACCTTCGAAGGTGAGTCGGAGTTCCTCGGACGTTTCCAGGAGCGCCTCGGGCGTGACAGCGTCGTCGTACGCCTCGAGGGTGAGCACCGCGAGAGCGGGGATGTCGAATGTTGTGAGCGTGGCGATCTCAATACCCTGGGGCCGATTCGCCGCTGACAACGCGTCCAGTGGGGCATGTAGAGTTCGAGCTTCCATAAACCAACTATAGGTGAGGGCGCTCACTTTGTCACGGCGCTTGAATGGATTCTCAGAGACTGAGTCTGACGAGGGTAAACACCCCTCAGATGTAGAGGGCGGGCTCCTCGAAGAAGTAGGCGGGATCGACGATCAGATCGCGGTCGCGCGTGTCCTTTTCGGGCTTGGGCAGCAGGCGTGCGGGCACGCCGATAGCCACGTTGCCGCAGGGCACGTCCTTGACGACGACGGCGTTTGCGCCGATCTTGACACCGGTGCCGATGTTGATGGGGCCGAGCACCTTCGCGCCCGCGCCAATCATGACGTGGTCGCCGACAGTGGGGTGGCGCTTGCCCGGCGTCATGGCGACGCCGCCCAGGGTGACGCCGTGGAAAATGACGACGTCGTTGCCGACCTCGGCCGTCTGGCCGATGACGACGCCCGTCGCGTGGTCGATGAAAACGCGGCGGCCGATCGTGGCCTCGGGGTGAATGTCCACGCCGGTGACCGCGCGGGCCGCCGAGGACAGGGCGCGTGCGGGGGTGCGTGCGCCTCGGCTCCACAGGGCGTGAGAGACGCGGTGGGCCCACAGGGCGTGCACGCCCGGGTACGTCAGTGCGATCTCCAGGGCGGAGGTGGCCGCGGGGTCGCGGCGCTGCGCCGTCACGAGGTCCTCGTGGAAGAGCCCGAGCGCCTTGGTGGGCAGGGCGCGCGACAGGGTCTTCGACAGGGCGCGTACGGTGAGCTTCACGGTTCCTCCTGGATGGTTGACTCAGTGGGGAACGCACAGGTGGCCCCGGATATTCCATCCGGGGTCACCTTAGCGTGTCGCGAGGAAAAGATCAGTCCTCGAGGCCCGCGAACAGCGCGGTCGAGAGGTAACGCTCACCCGTGTCGGGCAGCAGCGTGACAATCTTCTTGCCGGCCAGCTCGGGACGGGCCGCGACCACGGCGGTTCCGGCCAGGGCTGCGCCCGAGGAGATACCCACGAGCAGGCCTTCCTCGGCGGCGGCGCGGCGCGCGAACTCAAGCGCGGTCGCGGTCTCGACGGAGACAACCTCGTCGACGATGTCGGCGTCGAAGGTGTCGGGCACAAAGTTGGGCATCAGGCCCTGGATGCCGTGCGGGGCAGGGGACCCACCCGTGAGCAGCGGGGACTCGGCGGGCTGAACGGCGACGATGTGTACGTTCGGGTTCTTGTCCTTCAGGACGCGCGCAACGCCCGAAATGGTGCCGCCCGTACCCACGCCGGCGACGAACACGTCGACCTGGCCATCAGTGTCCGCCCAGATCTCTTCGCCCGTGTGGGCGATGTGGGCGGCCGGGTTCGCGGGGTTCGTGAACTGGGAGGCGATGATCGCGCCGGGACGCTCGGAGGCGATACGCTCGGCCTCTGCGACGGCGGCGGAGACGCCGCCCTTCGGGTCGGTCAGGACCAGCTCGGCACCGAAGGCGCGCACGATCGCGCGACGCTCGACGGACATCGAGGCGGGCATGACGATGACGACCTTGTAGCCGCGAGCCGCGCCCACCATCGACAGGGCGATACCCGTGTTACCCGAGGTGGCCTCGACAATCGTGCCGCCGGGAGCGAGAGCGCCCGAGGCCTCGGCCGCGTCGATGATCGAGCGGGCGATGCGGTCCTTGACCGAGGAAGCGGGGTTGAAAGCTTCGACCTTCGCGACGACGTCCACGCCGTCGCCGGCGACGTGGTTAATACGAACGAGGGGAGTGTTGCCGATCAGATCGGCGACGGTGGGGGCGATGCGAGCCATGAGTGGTCCTTCCAGGAGCAGTAGTACCCCTGAATTGTCAGCCCGCGTTCGGCGCCTCGTCTAGTTCAACACGACGCGTTTCCACGTAGCGAAACTTTGCAACACCCGACGAGGCCTGGGCCAGGCAGGCGTCGATCGACTCTCGGGCGGTGGGGTCGATTGCGACGCGCACGGTCACATCCGTGCCCCAGATCGTGTCCAGGATCGTCGCGCCGCGCCCACGTAGCTCAGCCTCGATACGCCCCGCGTCGCCAGGAGATAGGCTCGTCTCCAAAACGTCGCGCCCGACGAGGTAGGCGGTGGGCGCGCGGGCGACGGCCTCGGACACGGAAGTGGAGTAGGCCCGCACGAGGCCGCCCCCACCCAGGAGGATTCCACCGAAGTAGCGGGTGACGACCGCCGTCGCGTTCCACGTGTCAGAAGCGCGCAGCGCCTCCAGCATCGGGGTGCCCGCCGTCCCCGAGGGCTCCCCGTCGTCCGACGAATGTTGCAGGGGCGCCGCATCCGGCGGATCAATCAGATACGCCGAGCAATTGTGGCGCGCCTGCGGATGCTCCGACTTCACCGCGTCGATGAGCTCGCGGGCCTCCTCAGGGCTATCCGTCCTGGCCAGCGTCGTAATAAAGCGCGAACGCTTAATCTCGATCTCGTGGGTCAGGAGCGTACCTGCGGCGAGCGTGCGAAGAACGGACATGAGGCCAGTTTAGGCGAGCTGGCGCCCCTCGGTCTGTAACCAGGATCGCAGGCGCACCCGCCCGCGCGATATGCCACATGCGCGAGGTCCGTGGTAGTCTGATCGGGTTGTCGCCGTGCGCCCGCGTGGCGCACTGATCAGAATAGTCGTCGAGAAAGAAGAGGAGCGGTAAGACATGGCAGTTCCCAAGCGCAAGATGTCCCGTGCGAACACCCGCACCCGCCGGTCTACCTGGAAGGCTGATCTTACCGAGCTGAACACCGTCAAGGTCGCCGGCCGTGAGATCCGCGTGCCCCGCCGCCTGGCCAAGGCATACAAGAACGGCCTCCTGGACGTCGAGGGCTGACCTCGCATCCGCGCACGGGCCCGGGACTTGTCGTCCCGGGCCTTTGTCATGCCCGCACTTCCTGAATACGCGCCCTCGGCCCCATCGGCCGTTCGCGCGCGCCTGATTCCAGTACCCGAAAAGGAACGCACATGAGCTTGCCACTGTCCCTGCCCGCCGCGAGCGGGGGAGTAGGCCACGGCCTCGTCGCCGCGTCGAGCACGAGCGAAACCGAGGGAGCCATCGTCTCCCTCTTCCTGATCGCCGCCGCTGCGGCCGTCGCACCCCTGCTGTCCTCGCTCACGCGCAAGCGCGTGCCCGACGTCGTCTGGCTGCTGATCCTTGGCGTCATCATCGGGCCGAATGGTGCGGGCCTCGCGTCCCTCACCGAGCCGATCTCCTTGTTCCGCGAGGTCGGCATGGGCATGCTCTTCCTCATCGCGGGCACCGAGATCAATGTCGAAGAGGTGCATGGCCGGGCGGGCAGGCGCTCGCTGCTCACATGGCTGGCATGTTTCGGTATCGGCCTGGCCGTCTCCTGGGCGGCGGTCGCCGCATCTGGAACAACCGGGGTCGCCGCCGCGACGTACATTGCGCTGGCCATCGCGCTGACCTCGACGGCGATGGGTACCCTGCTGCCCATCCTCATGGAGGCCGGTGTTATGGGGACGACGATCGGAAAGGCCGTCCTCGTCCACGGAGCCGTCGGCGAGCTCGCGCCCATCATCGCCATGTCGCTGCTGCTGTCCGCCCGCAGCCCGTGGGCCTCGGCGATTATTCTGCTCGTTTTCGCGGTAGCGTCGGTCGTCGCCGTCGCCATCCCGACGCGATTCATCCTCAAGCATCCGGCGATCGGCCGAACGATCCTGCACGGGGCGCAGACCTCGCAAAAGACGCTCATGCGCGTCGTCATGCTGGTCCTCACCGGCCTCATGGCACTGTCCGCGGTCATGGAACTGGACATGGTGCTCGGTGCGTTCGCGGCCGGCATCATCGTGCGCGCGCTGGCACCCGGCAACTTCACGATGGTCGAAGGCGAGCTGCGCACCCTCGGATTCTCCTTCCTCATCCCGCTGTTCTTCGTCACCTCGGGCATGAACATCTCGCTCAGCGCCGTCGCGGGCTACCCCTTCCTGCTCGTCGCCTTCGTCGGCGCGATCCTCGTGGTGCGCGGCGTGCCCATCGTCCTCATGGAACGCTTCCACGGATCGATCGAGCGCGTCGGCTGGACGGACGCGACGCGCATCGGCCTGTACGGCGCGACCGGCCTGCCCATCATCGTCGCCGTCACTGAGCTCGGCGTCACGACGGGTGTCTTGCCCTCGTGGCTCGCCTCACTGCTCGTCGTCGCCGGCGCGATGTCCGTGCTGCTCTTCCCACTGCTGGCCTTACTGATGGGCCGCGCCGTTGGAAAGCACGCCTAAGGTCCGCTAGTCTTACAGGCGGCGCACCCGCGCCACGCCTCCGTAGCTCAATGGATAGAGCAAGGGCCTTCTAATCCCGAGGTTGCAGGTTCGAGTCCTGTCGGAGGCGCCAGCTTGTGATGCGGATGCTCGCCACGAATCGTCGTTGTTGATCGTTATGTGGCCGCCCGAACCGGGGAAGCGTGGCATAATGGGGGGAGCCGAACAGTTGCAGCTGTTCGACTCCCCGGTTTCCGGGATGGTCTTAGCTACCCATCAGGGTGCTCAGCAGGAATGCAATCGCCCAGATCAGCTGCGCAGTGTCGTGATCACTGCTACAGGGATCTGGGCTTTCTGCTTCCTGTCAAGGCCTCGCCGCCGTCGAGGCTGACGATGGTCTTTAGCCATTGCCCAGTCACCTCCTCTCAACGGAACCGCTCCCCGGCAGGAATACAGGTGTCCCGGGGTGGCGCCGTGGAGGCAGCCCTATCGTCCCACTGGGCACAGTCATTTCCGGTAGAGGCGTGAGGTCGCGCGATAGAGACATATGCGTGCAAAGGGCATAGTGCAAACAACGATGGTGACTGCTACTGGACTACGCCAATCGACACTGTCCGAGAGCGTGGGGCGGGGGATCGTATCGGGTGTGGAGACGTCGTTGTTGCTCATGACGGGAGTATCGACGTGGGTATACTCATCTGAGTGCCGCGCGGCGGGGCGTTGAACATGTCCTGGACGTGTCCCGGTTCATGGTTTGACCGTACTCCTACATAAAGGAAACGCTAACAGTTGGTTCCCCGCGTTCGGAACCTGTACAATTCGTTTGGTAGACAGGGCTGGACCGCATCGCACCTCCTTGAGAACGCGACGAGCGCCTCCTGATCGGCGGGAGCCCAAGAATGAATAGCCTTCGTGGCGGCTCACCAATGATCGGTCTACAGCACGCACCCCGCTTCGGCGGGGTTTTGTGTATCGCCGTGCCTTCGTTGACATCCCTCGCGACATGTGGGGTGGAGAGGTCTGGGTTCTTGATTGCTTGTTGTGAGAGGGTTCTGAGTAGTCCTGGCCGTGGCCGGGGCTGGACTTGCCGCTTGGGAGAACCTGTCGCCGGGGGAGCATGAGCGAACCAACTACTGGCAGGAGTCCATCTCGGGTCACGTGAGATCGCGCTGTCACAAACTCCCGTTACGTGGACCGCCCCTGCGTGACCTGCGCGAAGGTGGAGATACTGGGGTCATGAACGCACGAACGAACATCACCCGTCGCATGTGCGGGTCTATTCGTGCCCGAATGTGCAGCTGACGCAGACGACCGCCACTCACTAGCCAGGATCCGCCGCCAGCATCAGACACCGCGCATGAGCGCCCAGGCGGGGAGAAAGCCGCAACACCGAGAGTCCCACTGTGCCATTCTCTGACGCCGACTACGCCCATCCTTGTACCCACGACCACGAGCCCACGCTCCTATCCTTCGAGGTCATGCCCCCGCGCAAGCCCTCCCTGGAAGCCCCCTTCTGGGATACGGTCGATCGCCTCCTCCAGGTTCGCCCGGACTTCATGTCCGTGACCTATGGGGCGGGCGGCAAGGACCGTCACAATGCCCGCTCAACGGTCCAGCGCCTCGTGCGTGACACCCCGATTCAGCCGATCGCCCACCTGACCTGCGTGGGCAACTCGACGGCCGAGGTCGTCTCGACCGTACACGACTACCTGGAGTCGGGCGTGCGCACCTTCCTGGCACTGCGCGGAGACCCGCCGGTGGGACAGGAGGACTGGGAACCCGGACCCGGCGGCGTCGGTAGCGCCACCGAACTGATCCACCTGATCCGCACCGTCGAAAAGCGCCGCTGCGATGCTCACCCGGGCGAGGCCCTGCGCTCGGCCTTCAAACCCCTGACGATTGCGGTCGCCGCGTTCCCCGCCGGCAACCCCGCCGCGGGCACGACGCCTCAGCAGGAAGTCGAACGCCTCCTCGTCAAGCAGGCCGCTGGCGCGTCCTTCGCGATCACGCAGCTCTTCTGGGACGCCGAAGTCTACGCCTCCTTTGTCGAGCGTGCCCGCCGCGTCGGCGTCACCATCCCGATCGTGCCCGGCCTGCTGCCGGCCACCGACCCGGCGCGCCTGCGCCGCGTCCAGGACCTCACCGGCATCGAGGTCCCCGAATACCTGCTGACCACGCTGGCCGACTACCCCCACCAGGACGCGCGCGACGAATTCGGCGCTGTGTTCGGCTCGCGCCTCATCCACTCCGTATTGGATGCGGGTGCCCCCGGCGTCCACCTCTACACCTTCAACAGGGCCAAGCCCGTCTTGGACATCCTGGCCCTCATGGGAGTGACGCCCGACCCCCAGTGGTCCCCGGCCTCGCACCCCTTCACGCAACACTGAATCCCCACGAACCACCCCGCGGCCGGGTGCGGGCAACGCCCGCGTACGCCGCACGAGTAGCACACCAAGGAGAACACCATGTCCGCTGCCCCCGCGCAGTTCCCCACCGCCACGATCCTGGCCTATCCGCGTATCGGCCGCCAGCGTCAGCTCAAGCGCGCCCTCGAAGCGCGCTGGGCCGGGCGCACCACCGACGCCGAACTGCTTGACGCAGCAGCCGACCTGCGCAAGGAGAACCTGGCGCGCCTGGTCGAGCTGGGCCTGGACGCATCCGACGCGTCCTTGGCCGACGCGCCCTCCCTGTACGATCATGTTCTGGACGCCACGATCCTCCTGGGTGCCATCCCGCCGCGCTTCGCAGGCCGCGAGGGCCTCGACCTCTACTTCGCGCTCGCCCGCGGCGACGACAAGGTCGGCCCCGAAGAGATGACGAAGTGGTTCGACACGAACTACCACTACCTCGTCCCCGAGATCGGCCCCGACACTCCGCTGCGTTTCGCCGACGACACGGTTGTGCGCCGCTTCACCGACGCCCGCGAGTGGGGCTACGTGACCCGTCCCGTCCTGGTCGGCCCCGTCACGTACCTGGCCCTGGCCAAGGCCGACCCGGCCACCCCCGACTTTGATCCGCTCACCCGCATCGACGAGGCCGTGGCCGCGTACGAGGAGGCGCTGGCCGCCCTGCACGCCGCGGGCGCCCCGTGGGTTCAGCTCGATGAGCCGGCCCTGACCTCGGACAATCTCTCGCGCACCCGCGTCGAGCTGGGCGAGCTGGCTGCCCGCGTCTACGAGCGCCTGGCCGCCGCCACCGAGCGTCCCCAGATCCTGCTCACCACCCCCTACGGCGACGCCTCCCACGCGGTGGGCGCCCTCGTCAAGACCGGCGTCGAGGCCCTGCACGTCGACACGCTGCGCGGCTCCCTGCCCGAAGGCGCGGACCTGTCCGGCGTCACCCTCGTCGTCGGCGCGGTCGATGGCCGCTACATCTGGCGCGCCGACCTGGCCCAGCTGCGCGAGACCCTGAAGGCCTCGCAGGGCCTGGGCGCCGCCCGCGTCACCGTCGCCACCTCGAACTCCCTCCAGCACGTGCCTCATGACACCGCGCTGGAGACCTGGGACGACGCGACCCTCAACGAGAACCTGCACGCCTGGCTCGCTTTCGCCGACCAGAAGGTCGTCGAGGTCGTCACTCTGGCCCGCGGCCTGGACGAGGGCTGGGAAGCCATCGACGCCGAGGTTACCGAGGCCACCCGTGTCCTCGAGCAGCGCGCCGCCGCCCCCGGCGTCGTGCGCCCCGAGGTCCGCAGCCGCACCGCGGCCCTGACCGAGGCCGACCGCACCCGCGAGCCCTACCTCGAGCGCGAGGCCGCCCAGACCGAGCGCCTGCACCTGCCCCCGCTGCCCACCACGACGATCGGCTCGTTCCCGCAGACCACCGAGATCCGCAAGGCCCGCGCCGCCAACGCCCGCGGCGAACTGTCCGACGCGGACTACGAGGCTCGCATGCGCGAGGAGATCGCCTCCGTCATCACCCTCCAGGAAGAGCTGGGACTCGACATGCTCGTCCACGGCGAGGCCGAGCGTAACGACATGGTTCAGTACTTCGCCGAGCTGCTCGACGGCTTCGCGGCCACGCGCAACGGCTGGGTGCAGTCCTACGGCTCGCGTTGCACGCGCCCGTCCGTCCTGTGGGGCGACGTTTCGCGTCCCGCGCCCATGACCGTCGGCTGGACCAGCTACGCCCAGTCCCTGTCCGACAAGCCCGTCAAGGGCATGCTCACCGGCCCCGTCACGATCATCGCGTGGTCCTTCCCGCGCAACGACCTGCCGCTCGGCGAGATTGCCGACCAGATCGGCCTGGCGCTGCGCGACGAGGTCTCCGACCTTGAGGCCGCAGGCATCGCCGCCATCCAGGTCGACGAGCCCGCCCTGCGTGAGCTCCTGCCCCTGGACGCCGACCGCCACGCCGACTACCTGGACTGGTCCGTGGGATCCTTCCGCCTGGCCACCTCCTCGGTGCGTCCCGACACCCAGATCCACACGCACCTGTGCTACTCCGAATTCGGCCAGATCATCGACGCCATCAAGGGCCTCGACGCGGACGTCACCTCGATCGAGGCGGCGCGCTCCAAGATGGAGGTCGTCCCTGAGCTCGCCGAGGCCGGCTTCGACCACGGCATCGGCCCCGGCGTGTGGGACATCCACGCCCCCCGCGTCCCCAGCACCGAGGAGCTCGCCGAGCTCATCGGCCTGGCAGCCGACGCTGTCCCGGTCTCGCGCCTGTGGGTCAATCCCGACTGCGGCCTGAAGACCCGCGGCTACGAGGAAACGAAGGCGTCGCTGGACAACCTTGTCTCCGCTACTCGGCAAGTGCGTTCCCAGCGCGGCCTGGAGGGCTGAGAAGTCCTCGAGGCACTAGGGCAGGGGCGGGACCGCATGGTCCCGCCCCTTTCCGTATCCGCTGGCCGCGTGCGCTCCGCGAGGAGTCACATAGAAAGGACACCTTATGGACCCGCTAACCGCTGGCCTCGGGGCGCTGCAAGGGGAACGAGGCTGTAGCGGGCTGCGCGTGCAGGTGCGTGCTTCTCGGTGCGCGCATGCTGGCTGTGCCCATGCCAGCCCACGCCTTCTGCTGTTTGCTTGCTGTGCTCGTGGCCTCGGCCCCTCTATTGGTGGCCGTCACCCGTTCATGCGCAGCTGGGCTCGACCGCTGCCTGTTGCGCATCTGCGTGCAGCTGGGCCCGACGAGTGGCTGCATTAACCCCTTCATGCGCAGCTGGACCCCATGGGTGGCAGTGTGGGCGTGGTTGCCCATGCTCCACCTGTCGGGTTAACGTGCGCATCGAAGGGCCCAGGTACCCACCCGTCGGGTCCGAATGAACCCCTGCAACGCGACGAGCACTCTCACCCGCACGCGAGAAGGCGGTCAGTGTCCGGCGCGCGGACACTGCTGTTACACAATCTCACCTAGTGAACGTCCTGTTGCCGTCTCAGGCGGCCTCCGACAGACTTAAGGCATGACGACCTTCGCGAACCCCATGTGCTGCCCCTCCGGCGGCATGATGTCGCGAATGTGTATGTGATTGACGCCCCAGATACCCCTGTCAATCATCGCCGCAGTGATATACCCACGCCGATAGTGGGAGTGCGGCCCCGAAGAATCGGATACACCCATGGCTCTCGTCAACACCCCCTCCCGTCACCTGCGCGCCGCCGACGACCGTCCCACCTCCTATGAGGAATTCCTCGACGTCCTGGCCGGCCTGCGCCTGAGCTCCTCGCGCATCGACATTGACATCGACCGCGGGCTCGTCACCCTGGATGGCCGCGACGCTGGTCTGTCCGCTAAAGAACACGACCTCCTGGCCCACCTGGCCGCCAACGCCGACCGCGCCGTCACCCGCGAAGAACTCTTCGCCTCGGTGTGGGCCGACGCCGAGCTGGGCTCCGAATCGCGCACCGTGGACGCCCACATTCGCCGCCTGCGCAAGAAGCTTGAAATCCTGCCCGACCTGATCTCGACGGTTCGCGGCGAGGGCTACCGCTTTAACTCCACTCCCGCCGTCCGCGTGCGCCTCACCCGCCCCGTCGCGCTGGCCGCCTGATCACCCAGCGGCGGCCCCACCGAGCCTCGCAACCCCGCCACCGCGCACCGTCGGCGCTCCCAGGTGCGGCGGTGCCCATGCCCGCCGAACACCTTCCCGCAGCCGCAAGGGGAGAGGGGCCACGGCCTCGTCCAGTGGACGACACCGAGCCCCTCAGCCAGCGACGAGTGTGGCGCGATCAGATCACGAGACGCGTCAGCTCCGAATCCAGCGGCAGCTCCTCCACGTGCAGCGGGGAGGAATCCATCCGACGACGCAGCCCGTCGATATCATCCGGGTTCGACAGATCAATGCCCACCAGGGCCGGGCCCAGCTCGCGGTTGTTCTTCTTCGTGTACTCGAAGTGCACGATATCGTCCGCGTCGCCCAGCACGTCCTCCAGGAACATGCGCAGCATGCCCGGCTGCTGCGGGAAGGTCACGAGGAAGTAGTGGCGCAGGCCCTCGTGGCGCAGCGAGCGCTCCATGACCTCCGCGTAGCGCGTCAGGTCGTTGTTGCCACCCGACACGACGCACACGATCGCGCCGCCGCTGCGACCCAGCAGCGCCTTACGATCCGCCGGATCCGTCAGGTACACGTGCGCGGCCGTCGAAGCGAGCGCGCCCGCAGGCTCCGCGATCACGCCGTCGGACTGATACAGCTCCAGCATCTCCGTGCACACCGCGCCCTCGGGCACGACCAACACGCAGTCGACGAACTGCGAAGCGATATGGAAGGGCAGCGAGCCCGCGCGGCCCACGGCGGTACCGTCCACGAAGGGATCGACCTTGGCCAGCGACATCGGCTGCCCCGCCTCCAGGGCCGCGTGCATGGACGCGGCACCCGCGGGTTCCACGCCGATGATCTTTACCTCGGGGCGATTGGCGCGCAGCCACGTCGCGATGCCGGCCACGAGGCCGCCGCCGCCCACGGGAATCAGCACGGCCGCCGTATCCTCGGGCATCTGCTCCTCGAGTTCCACGCCGATCGTTCCCTGGCCGGCGATCGTGAACGGATCGTCGTAGGGGTGCACGTACGTGCGGCCCGTCGCGCGCGCCGCCTCCTGAGCCAGCGCGTTCGCGCGGTCGAACGTGCCATCGACGATGACCTGCTCGACCCACTTGCCGCCGATCGTCGCGATGCGGCGACGCTTCTGGCGCGGCGTGTTCGAGGGCAGGTAAATCGTGCCGCGCACGCCCAGGTGCGCGCAGGCGTAGGCCAGGCCCTGGGCGTGATTACCGGCCGACGCGCACACGACGCCGCGCTCGCGCTCGGCGGGGGACAAGAGCGACATGCGCGCATACGCGCCGCGCACCTTGAAGGAGCGGCATTTTTGCTGGTCCTCACGCTTGAGTAAAATATTGACGCCGGCCTCGGTGGACAGGCGCTCGGAGCGCTCCAGGTTCGTGCGAACGGCCACCCCCCTCCAGGGCGGTCGCCGCTTGACGGATGTCCTGTGGCGTGGTCACGTGAGAACTAGCGGGCATGAAAACTCCTTCCAATACCCTTCTAGTGTAGTAGTGGCCACCGCCCGCGCGACCCACCCAACCGTATGACGCATCGCGCACTAACATAGAGTGCGTGAAAACTCTGAAAGATCCCCTGGTCTGGATCGACTGCGAAATGACCGGCCTGGACGTCGAGCGTGACGCCCTCATCGAAGTTGCGGTCGTCGTCACCGACGGCGACCTGCGAATCGTCGATCCCGGCATGGATGTTCTCATTACCCCACCTGCGGGTGCACTAGAGAACATGAACGACTTTGTGCGCAACATGCACACCTCTTCCGGGCTGCTGGAGGACCTGGAGACATCCGCCGTCTCGATGGAGGAAGCCACCGAGCAGGTCCTGTCCTACATCAAGCGCTTCGTGCCCCAGGAGGGCAAGGCACTGCTCGCCGGCAACTCGGTGGGAACCGACAAGATGTTCCTGGAAGCCAACATGCCCTCCGTCGTCGAGCATCTGCACTACCGCCTCGTGGACGTGTCCTCCATCAAGGAGCTGGCCAAGCGCTGGTATCGTGCGGCCTTCACCGAGTCCCCCGACAAGCACGGTGGGCACCGCGCGCTGGCCGACATCCTGGAGTCCATTCAGGAGCTGGAGTACTATCGCCGCGTGCTGTTCCCGGCTGAGCCGGTCACGACGGAGCGCGCACGCGAGGTGGCTCGCGAGGTCGTTGCCCTGGGCATCCCGGCCATCGGCGCCGAGCCCGAGGCCTGACCCCTTCGCGAAAGGCGGCATCCCCGGTGGGGTGCCGCCTTTGGCGTGCCCAGCGGGGGAGTCGCCGTCCACAGGGGGGCGTTCGCGTCGGGGCCTATCCACAGGGCAGTGTTCGTGTCCTCCGCTGTCCACAGGAGTGCTTCTCGCGCTTGAAGGTCGGGGGAGTGAGGGCGTTTCCTGGGTGCATCCGGCATGTGCCGGGCACTATCGGAAAGGAATGCAATGATGCAGGACATCTCGACGACCCTCAAAGGACGCATCGGCTCTGATCCGTCGATGAAGAAAGTCAGGGGCGACACGTGCGTGACAACCTTCCGCCTCGCGATTCCCCGCTGGCGTTTCGCGACCGATGCGCGCACGGGTAACGCCTCCTACGTCGAGGACGGGGCCTACTGGTACACGATTGAGACGTGGGAGACGCTGGCCAAATGTCTTTGAGTGCTGCCACAAGGGCGAACCGGTCATCGTGGTCGCCCGGCCGGTGCCCAACGCGTGGGTGGATGGCAATGGGCAGATCCGCTCCTCGATTGTGTTTCGGGCCAGCGCGGTCGGCCACGACATCGCTCGGGGACGCTCCGAGTTCACGAAGAACGGCGCGCAGTCGAGTGAGGAGCCTCCCGGCGGGCACCCGGATGATCCTTTCTCGACGAGGCCGGCCCAGCCCGCGTGCGATTCACACCCGGTGGGGGTGGCGGGGTTCGACGCCCCCTCGGCCCTGGCCGAAGCTGGCGTGCAGGGTGCGCAGGGTGCGGGCTCGCAGCTGCGGTGCCCCGACGGGGATGCGACGCACGACGGCTGCGGGGATGTGGCTCGCCAGGTTGAGCCCGCGGCCGCCGTCGAGCCGTCGGATCGGCAGTGTACGCAGATACACGACGGGTCCGAGGAACATTCCTCGGACCCGCGAGTCCAGGCGCCGTCGCGCTTTGATTATTCGGCTGTTGCTCTCTCTCCCGGCGCTCACCGGACGAGACCGCGCAACCGATCGTGCCCGATGGGCAGGCTCCGTCCCCCGAGACTGACGCGCCGGAGCTCGACGAATCGGACGACTGTTAGGCCGTCGCGTCCACGATCGCGACCTGCGCGATGGCGCTGGGCCCGTCGTGGCTGATCGACACGAGGACCTTCCACGATGAGGAAGGGCCGAGCGATTCCTCGCAGGCAGCGGCCACGCGGCCGTGCAGCGCGATCGCGGGGCGGTTCCACTCGTCGTGGATCACCTCGATCTCGCGCCAGTCGACCTCGTCGCCGCCGATGAGGGGAGGACGACCGAAGAGGGCGCACGACCAGGCCTTAATGAAGGCCTCCTTCGCGGCCCACGACCCGCCCGCGTGACGGGCCACGGCCTCGTCAAAGCGGACGGAACCCGGCTGCGCGCCACTCGTGGCGGCGGCGCGGGCGCGGACCCGGCGGGCCTCCCTGGGCGTGAGCACGCCCGTCAGGAAGGCCGACCCCGGCTCCCTCACCTGAGCGGCAAACTCAGGGAGGGACACCAGGTCAACGCCGAGCCCGCGCATCGCTCACTTGCCTTCCGGCAGGTGGTAGAAGCCGTCCTCGCCCAGGCGAGCGTTCGGATCCAGCAGGATCGCGGCCTCGACCTCGTGCGCGTCACCGGCAACGCCCGCAGCCGGGTCGTCGGGCAGTCGACGACCCTCCACCGAGGTGAACAGCGGGGCGTGGCCCAGCATGCCCATCTCGATGTGACGCTGACCGTTGCGCAGGCGACGATCCGACGCGGCGCGCCACGCCTCAAGGCGCTCGCGTCCGGCCTCGCGCTCCACGATGGCTTCGAAGGCGGCCGGGTTGACCAGCGCCAGGAAGCCGGAGACGTGGCCGAAGCCGAGCGAGGTCGCGAAGGCCGCGCGCACCGGTCCGCGAGAGGACAGGTTGAGCGGGGAGCGCAGCCACACGAGCGGGGCGTACTTCCCCATCGCGTCGTCGACGCAGTCCAGCGCCACGTTGGCAGGATGAGGCCCGTGCGGAACACGTCGATGATGCCACCGACCTGGAACACGCAGGCACCGCCCTTCGCGTGACCCGTGAGGGTCTTCTGCGAGATGACGAGCAGCGGGTTACCGGGCGTGCGGCCCAGCGCCATGCCGACGCGCGTGTGCAGGTCGGACTCGTTGGGGTCGTTGGCGTTTGTGGACGTGTCGTGCTTGGACACGAAGGCCACGTCGTCGATGCCCACGCCGAGCTCGGCGAGGTTGCGGGCGATGACCGAGTCGGCTCCGCCGCGCGCCACCGCGAGGGCACCCAGGCCGGGGGCCGGGATCGAGGTGTGCGCGCCGTCGCTGAAGGTCTGCGCGTGTGCCACGACAGCCAGGACCGGCAGACCCATCTCCAGGGCGATCGAGCCGCGGGTCAGCAGCACGGTGCCGCCGCCCTGCGCCTCGACGAAGCCGCCGCGGCGACGGTCGTTGGCGCGCGAGACGAAGCGCGAGGAGATGCCGCGAGCGAGCAGCTCGTTCGAGTTCGCCGTCGCGTTCATCGCGCCGAAGCCCACGATGGACTCGACCTGGATGTCGTCGATGGCGCCGGCCACGACGAAGTCGGCCTTGCCAGCCTTGATCTTGTCCAGGCCCTCCTCGATGGACACAGCCGCGGTCGCGCAGGCGCCGACCGGGTTGATCATCGAGCCGTAGCCGCCCACGTAGGACTGCATGGTGTGGGCCGCGACCACGTTGGGCAGGGTCTCCTGCAGGATGTCCTGCGGGTATTCCTCGCCCAGGAAGCGGTCGACGAACAGCTTGTGCATCGAGCGCATGCCGCCGAAGCCGGTGCCCTGCGTGGAGGCGACGGTCGCCGGGTGGACGACGCGCAGCAGCTCGGCCGGGCTAAAGCCAGCGGAGACAAAGGCGTCGACAGCGGAGACAAGGTTCCACGCGGCGATCGGGTCGATCGAGTCCAGCATGGAGGCCGGGATACCCCAGCGCGCCGGGTCGAAGTCCGTCGGGAACAGGCCGCCGATGCGGCGGTTGAGGGTCGCGCGACGCGGCACGCGCACCTGGGCGCCGGACTTGCGGGTCACCTGCCACTCACCGAACGCGGTCTGCTCGACCACGGTGAACTGCGGGTCGGCCTCGGCGTAGGAGCGGGCCTCGGCCTCGTCCTCGACCGTGAACGTGATGTCGCGGTCCAGGAAGACCATCGCAGACTCGGGCGTGTAGCCGTCGTGCAGCGGGCCGTCGTCGTGGAAGAAGCGCACGCCGGAGCGGGCCACGACCTCGTCGCGGTAGCGATCGAAGATCTCCGACTCGGGCACCAGCTGGTCGTCCTTGTCGTACCAGCCGCCCACCGGGGTGTCCGACCAGGTGAGCAGGCCAGTCATCCACGCCAGCTCGAGCACGCCCGCGGGGGTCAGCTCGACGCTTCCGTCGGTGTGGATACCGAGCTCGGCCTGGACGCGGGTACGAGCGCTGCCCCACGGGCCGACCTCGCCGTGACCGACGATGACGACCGTGTCGGCCAGCGACGCGGTGGTGGTACCCCACTGCGACGGGTCGACGTGGGGGACGGCAACCTGCGAGGGCGAGGGCAGCGCGGAGACGGTCGCGACCGGCTCGGTGGATTCGGCCTCGGGAGCTGCGACCTCCACCTGGGCGCGCAGCGCGCGCAGGTCGATGGAGGAATCCAGGCCACCGGTCAGGTCTGCGTCCACAGGAGCGGTGGCAGCCTGAGCGCGAACCTCGGCGCTCGACAGCTTCAGCAGCTGCTGCGCCATCTCCTCGGTCGACCAGGTACGAACGCCCGCGGCCTCGACGGCGGCGACCATCGGGTCGTTGCCGCCCATGAGGCCGGTGCCGCGCACCCAACCGATACGCGGGTGAGCGATCGACACGCGCGAACCCCAGATCGGCTCGGCGGCCCAACGGGTCGCGATCGCGTCGAAGGAGGCCTTGGCCTCGGCGTATGCGCCGTCGCCACCGAAGATGCCGCGGTTGGGGGAGCCGGGCAGCACGACGTGCAGGCGGTGGTCGGCGTGCGTGTCGGAACCGATCGCGCACAGGCCGGCGATGGAACGCTCGACGCTCCACAGCAGCAGGCGCATCTGGTTCTCCGAGACCGGGCCAGCGTCAGCCATCGTGCCGGAGACGCGCGGAGCCGCGAAGGGGTAGAACAGCGTGGGGACCAGGGCTTCCTTGGTCACCTTGACGTCGGCGCCCACGGACTTGGTCTGCTCGGTGCCGATCCACTCCACGAGCGCGTCCACGTCGCGGTAGGAGGCCAGGTTCGCGGGAACCAGCCACAGCTTCGCGCCGCCCGCGGCGTGCGTGCGGTACAGCTCCTTGGCGAAGGCCAGGCGGGAGGCCGTGATCGACGAGGAGGTCGCGATGACGGTCGCGCCACCGGCGAGCAGGCCGCCCACGACCGCGCCACCGATGGAGGCGGGGGTCATGCCGGTGACCACGGCGACGTCGTTCGCGTAGGGCAGCTCCTCGGAGGAGGAGAGGGCGTCGGCAGCAATCTGCTCGAGGCGAGCGGCGCGATCCGCGTCGCCCTCGGTGCGCAGGCGGTTCGCCCAGTACGAGGCTTGGTCGGCCACGGCGCGGCCGGTGCCCACGAAGGACGCGCCCTCGGCGAGCGTGCCTTCGGCGACGTAGCGGGCGACGTCCTCACGGGCGGAGGCCCAGCGGTCGTCGAGGAGGACCGCGCGGGCGGCGTCGAAGCGAGGCTCGACGAGGTCAACCCAGCCCGAACCGAGCTCGGCGGCGACGGCGTCGATGACGCGCGCGTCGTCGTTGCTCTCTTCATCCTCGGAGGCAGGAGCGTTCAGGCCCAGGTCGGACAGGATCGTACGAGCAATCTTGGCCAGGACGCCGTCCTCGCCCGTTACGGAGGAGGCGTAAGCGTCGAGAGCGGCCGAGTCGACCACGCCGCCGCCAGCGGAACCGCCGGCGCTGGGCAGGGACACGGCGATACCTTCGCGGGCCGCGACGGCGGCCACGGCCGCGTCGATGAGGGCATCGACGCCTGCGGCGTTCGTCGGGGCGTCCATGGGCAGGGTCGCCAGGTCACCGTCGCGGGTCGAGGCGCCCTCGCGGGTGCCCAGGACGATCTCGGCGGTGACGTGCTGGGCCCAACCGGCGCCCAGCTGCCACGTGCCCGTGACGCGCTCGGAGATACGATTCGCCTTGACGCCGGCGGCGCCGAACAGCTTGCGGGTGCGCTCCTTGACGGCCTCGGCCAGGACCGGACCGAAGGGCTTGTAGCCCTTGGCGGCCTTGTCAACCGTGGCGGACAGCGTGGCCACGTCGGCCTCGCCGGCGCCGTCGATGGAGTTCAGGCCCAGCTCGGAGGACATGTCCATGAGCAGCTGGTTGCGACGCGAGGACACGCCGTTGGTCAGCGATTCGGTCGTGTCGGTGGCGCCGACCTCGTCGATGCGGATCTTGGCGGACAGGGCCAGCAGGGCGACGATCGCGGAGGACGCCGTGAAGGGCAGGTCCGCGACGTCGGCACCCGAAGGACCGCCGGTCGGAGCTGCGGGGGCGGGAGCCGGAGCTGTCTCGGCCGCAGGAGCCGCGGGGGCGGGGGCGGGAGCGGCCTCGGCGGCGGGGGCTGCCGGGGTGATCTCCTCGTCCTCATCGTCCTCGATCACGGCGACGTCGGTCGCGTAGACGCGGGGCTCGTCGCGCTGGACGTTGAACACGTCGACGCGGGAGAGCGCGAACTCGGGGGCCAGCAGCGTGCGCGAGGCCAGGTTGGCCAGGGTCGGGGCGGCACCCAGGCCGACCTCGATGACCTGGTCGACGCCCAGGCCGGCAACGCCGGGGGCAGCCTCTTGCGTCGAGAGCAGCACGCGCTGCGTCTCGATCCAACGCACCGGGGAAGCGAACTGCCAGCACAGCAGCTCGATGAGCAGCGTGCGGGTGAGAACGCCCGGGTTGGCCAGCGCCGCGTCCCACGCACCCTCTGCCTCGAGCAGCTCGCGCACCGTGTCGGAGGGAACCACGTCGAGGATGGACTGGGCGAACTCGCGGGTCAGCTCGAAGGGACGCGCCACCAGGTTGGGGATGTAGCGGCCGACGAGCTTGGCGGGGTCGATCTCGGCGGGGATACGCTCGTCGAGCTTCGTGCGGAAGTCCGCCACGCCGCCGCGCAGGACGGTGGAGTGGAAGGGCACGTCGATGCCGGGAACGTACATGAAGGGACGCTTGCCGCCGCGCTCGGTGGCGCGCTTGGTGGCGTCCTCCTCGAGGGCCTTCAGGCCCGCGACCGTGCCGGCGACCGCGTACTGCTGGCCCGCCAGGTTGAAGTTCACGATCTGGAGGAACTCACCCGACGCCTCAGCAATCGAGGCGACGTACTCCACGACGTGGGCATCGTCGACGCCGAACTGGTTCGGGCGCAGCGCGCCCATGCGGTAGTTTGAACGGCCCTTCTCATCGCGGGGCACGAGCGAGTGCATCGTGGAACCGCGCTGGAAGACCAGGTCGAGGACGATTTCGAGCGGGAAGACCTCGGCGTATGCCGCCAGAGCGTCGTACTCGCCCAGCGAGTGACCGGCGAAGGCAGCACCCGGAACCAGCACGCCCTCTTCGCGCATGCGGGCCGTCTGGCCAATCGCCAGGGTCGCGAGCGCAACCTGCGTGAACTGCGTGAGGTTCAAGACGCCCTCGGGGTGACGGTAGGTCACACCGCGCGCCACGATCTCGGTCGGGTTGTCGCGCACGATCGCCAGGATGGAGAAGCCCATCGCGGAGCGGGTGTGCGCGTCGGCGCGGCGCCAGACCTCGTCCACGGCCTTGGACTTGGTGCGCTCGTCCAGGCCCATGCCGGCGCTCTGGATGCCCTGACCGGGGTAGACGTAGGCGACCTTCGGGGCGAAGGTGTAGGCCGATGCACGAGAGACGACCTGCTTGTTGATGCGGCAGGTGACCTCGAGGGACAGGCCGCCACCGACGACGCGACCCACGCGCTCGACGGTGATCTCAACCTCGTCGTTCAGGTCGACGGTGCCGTACATGTAGTACGTCCAGCCGGCGATCTGAGCACCGCCCTGACCGGCGACGACGGCCTCGGCCGCGTGCTGAGCGGTGGCCGACAGCCACATGCCGTGCACGAGGGGAGCGTCCATGCCCGCGACCTTGGCGGCCGCGTAGGAGGTGTGGATCGGGTTGTAGTCGCCCGACACGATCGCGAACGGCGTCATGTCGTCGGGGGCCTTGACGCTCACGCGGCGCAGCACCGAGCGGGGAGTGCCCACGACCTCGACCGAAGCACCGCCGAAGGGCGCAGCCTCGGAGGGGGCGCGGTTGCCGGTGGCGCGGCCGCGGATCGCGAAGCGCTCCTGCGTGGAGCCGACGTGCTCGCCGTTGGCCTTCAGGTCCAAGGCGACCGTGACGATACGGCCGGAGGAGGACTCGTCGACGGCGGCCACGTGGCTGGTCACGTCGATCGTCGTGATGCCGCGCTCGAGCATCTGCTCGGGCGTGTACTCCAGCGTGATCGAGTGGTCCAGGTGGACGGCGTTGAGCAGGCCCTCAATGACCGGGTAGTCGTTGTGGATGGCCGACCCCAGGGCCGCGTAGATCGCGGGCCAGGCGGGGAGCCGAGCAGGGCGTCGGGCGCCCAGGCGGCCAGCTCGTAGGAGGCGGGCAGGGCCGCGCCCGTCGCCTCGGCGTGGTCGAAGCCCAGGGTGGGGGCCAGGGTGAAGGAGTAGTGGGCCTCGCCGAAGACGGACTTGGTGGAGGGAACCATCACGGGCAGCGCGTCCACGGTGTCGCCCGCGACGGACACGGAGGTCACGCCGGCGGTGGCCGCGAGCATCGCGTACATGTGCTGGGGCAGCTTGGCCTCGTCGACGACGGGCACCGCGCCGTCTTCGCCCGACAGGACGAGGGGGAAGACCAGCTCGCGCACCGCGTGCTTCTCCGCGCCGCGCGGGTCGTCATCCCACGCGGTGTCCAGGTGGATGACCATGTCCACGCCGGACGCGGTCGGGTTCAGGGACACGCGCTCCTCGTCGAGGATCGCGGCCGGGTTGGTCATCAGGTGACCGGTCCAGGAGATGAAGGGAACCTTGCGCAGCCATTCCTCGACGGTGGCGGCGGGCTTGCCGTTACCCAGTCGCGAGGCGACGGGCGTCGCGACGGCACCCGAGGCAGCGAGGCGCTCGGCTGCGGCGGCCTCGAAGCGGCCCAGCAGGGAGGCGACGGGCTCGTCGAGGCGGTCGATGCCAGCCACGGAGACGGGGCCGGGGATGATGCGGACCTGGTCGGCGGTGTAGCGCTCGTCCTGGGCCTGCCACAGGCAGTCCTGGCCCCACCAGCGGATGAGATCGTCGTCCAGGATCGGGACGAAGGGCATCGGCTTGGGGTAGGAGCGGCACAGGGCCGGGAACCAGGCGGCGTCGATGGGGGTGACGTGCGTGGTTGCGGCGTTCGGGTAGGCCGCCATGAGGCGGTCGGCGGCGGCGTGGGCGTCAGCGACGTCCTCGACGGTCGGGAAGAGGGTCTCGACCTCGCCGTAATCCACGGGGGCCAGGCGCGCCTCGACGCGCTGGAGCAGGTCGTGGTAGCGGATCTGCCACGTGGGATCGACCCACGGGAAGGACAGGTCGGCGAAGCGACGCACCCAGGCCTCGTAGGTCATCTCTTCGAGGTCGCCGAAGTAGGGCTTGGCGGTGTGGGAGAGGATCTCGACGATCTCGTCCTTGCGGGCGCGCACCTGAGCGCCGTCCGAGCCGATCTCGGCGATGATGCGGGCGGCGGCGGCCGCCGCGTTGGAGACCTCGTGCATGTCGGCGCGCAGGTGGGACAGGCCCGACGTCATGCCGCCGCGGGTCACGCCCTCGCCGACCCAGCCGCCCAGGTCGTCGTTGTCGGGCACGCCGGGGGTGGCCACGAGGAGTTCCTTGACGGCCTTGGTGGTGTGCGCTTCCTTCGTGGTCATCGCGGCGGTACCCACGAGGACGCCGTCCACGGGCATGGGCGGGCGGCCGTAGCGGGCCGACCAGTCGCCGGTCAGGAAGTCAGCGGCGCGCTCGGGGGTGCCGATGCCGCCGCCCACGGTCAGGACGATGTTGGACTGGGCGCGCAGCTGCGCGTAGGTGGCCAGCAGCAGGTCGGACAGGTCCTCCCAGGAGTGGTGGCCGCCGGAGTGGCCGTCCTCAACCTGGACAATGACCTTGATCGGGTCGGCCTCGCGGGCGATCGCGATCACCTTGCGGATCTGGTCGACCGTGCCGGGCTTGAAGGCCACGTAGGGGAAGCCGTCGGCGCGCAGCTGTTCAATGAGGGCCAGTGCCTCGTCCTGCTCGGGGATGCCGGCGGAGACGACGACGCCATCGATGGGGGCGCCGGACGCGCGCGAACGCGACACGATGCGGGCCTGGCCGAACTGAAGGTTCCACAGGTAGCGGTCCAGGAACATGGAGTTGAACTCGGCGGTGTGGCCGGGGCGCAGCTGGGCGCGCAGGCCCGCCAGGTTCTCGTTGTAGACCTCTTCGGTGACCTGGCCGCCGCCCGCCATCTCAGCCCAGAAGCCGGCGTTCGCGGCTGCGGCAACGATCTCGGGGTCCACGGTCGTGGGGGTCATGCCGGCCAGCAGAACGGGGGAGCGGCCGGTCAGGCGCGAGAAGGCGGTGTCCACGACGGTCTTGCCGTCGGGCAGGGTCACGAGGCCGGGGCGCAGGTGCGACCAGTCGGTGCCGGGCTCGGGGGCCCAGCCGGGGGTCGCAGCCTTGTCGCGATCCGCAGCGGTTCCGGCGGCCACGACACCAACGCCGGTGCCCTCGACGAGGGAGCGGGTCATGCGCACGGTGGTCGCGCCCGGACCCATGTCGACGATCCAGGCGGCGCCGGAGTCGGCGGCCGCACCGATCTGCTCGGGCCAGTTAACGGGGGTGGTCAGCACGGCGGAGCCCAGCGAGTGGGCCAGCTCGGCGTCGATGCCACACTCGGCAGCCCACTCGTCCACGAGGGTGAGGGCGTCGGCGAGCATAGGGGAGTGGAAGGGCACGTAGACCGGGAGGTACTCGCACACGGGGGACAGCGGGCGACCGCCGCGCTCGTGGGCGTCGTGCGCGGCCTTGTCCTGGGCGGCGGCGCGCTCAATGGCGGCGACCAGGGAGGCCAGGTCGTTCGGCGCGCCCGAGACGACGTGCGTGTCGGTGTCGTTGCGCAGAGCAATCGAGAGCGGGTGCGAGGTCGACGGCAGGGAGTCCACGATGCGGGTCAGCAGTGCGTCGGACACGCCGCGCACGGAGACCATGTAGGTCGCGTCCCCACTGTGCGGGGCGCGCGCACGGCGCGTTACGCGGGCAGCGGCCGCGCCGATCAGACGAGCGAGCGCGAACACGGAAGCGGCGCGGGCCTCGTCCCCATCGATCCACGCGCGGGCGATCTCCACGCCGAGCACGCCCTGCGAGTGACCCTCAAACGCGGTGGGCTGATTCGCCACGATATTCAGGCCAGCGCGCGTCAGGTCGATGAGCGCGCCCAGCTGAGCGGCCACGATACCCGGAACCGACAGGGCGGCTTCGTCGGGACCGGCAACCTCGCGGGTCACGGCCACCTCACCGTCGGGAGCGGGCAGCGTGAAGGGAAGAACCGACACGGACTGCGTGGCCAGCGAACGGCGCACGGGGGAGAGCACCTTGTCCGAGGCCTCGATGACGCCCGCGACAATCGCCGCGATCTCCGGGTCGTGGGCAATCTCGTCGAGCGCAGCGCGCCACGGGGTCGCCTGACCGGCAAAGGTCAGCGCGTAGGGGGTCTCATTGAGAGAGGACACAAACGACATGTTCATACTTTCGATCGGGGACAATACTTCTCAAACGACACCGGTCACAGGGGACCGTTGTCGTGACGCTTCACATGGGGGGCACGCTGGTCCTTGGAGGCCAGCAGGTGCAGGGAATCGATGATGGTCTGGCGGGTATCGGCGGGAGCGATGATGCCGTCGAGCTGACCCGAGGCCACGGAGACCTCCGGGTTGACGGTCTCGTCTTCGTAGCGGGCAACCAGCTCGGCCTTCGTCTCATCGAAGGTGCCGGCCTCGCGGGCGGCTGCCAGCTCACGTCGATACATGATCGAGGCCGCGCCCTCGGCGCCCATGACCGCGATCTGCGCGTCCGGCCAGGCAAACGCGAGGTCCGCGCCAATCGACTTCGAGCCCATGACGATGTACGCGCCGCCGTAGGCCTTACGCAAAATGACGGTCACCATCGGAACGGTCGCGTTCGCGTAGGCAACAATCACCTTCGCGCCGCGGCGGATAATGCCCGCCTGCTCCTGCTCGGTGCCCGGGCGGTAACCGGGAACGTCCACGAAGGTCACGATCGGCAGGCCGAACGCATCGCAGAAACGCACGAAACGCGCCGTCTTCTCCGAGGCATCCACGTCCAGCGTGCCCGCATCGTTGATCGGCTGGTTCGCCACGATGCCCACGGACTGGCCGTCGACGCACGCGAAACCGATCGTCACGTTGGGAGCAAACAGGTCCTGAATCTCCACGTATTCGCCGTGGTCCACGAGCGAACGCACCACGTCGCGCACGTCGTAGGGCTGGCGCACCGAGGTGGGCACCAGGTCGGCGACCGCGCGAGCCGCGGCCTCGTCCTCGGGATTGGGAACGTAGTCGTACTTGGGGGGATCCACCTCGCACGAGGAGGGCAGGTAGTCCAGCAGCGAGCGCACGTAGTCGATCGCCTCTTCCTCCGTGTCGGCCATGTGGTGGGCGACGCCCGACTGGAAGTTGTGGATCGCCGCGCCACCGAGCTCATCGAGCGTCACCTTCTCGCCCGTTGTCGCCGCGACGACGTCCGGGCCCGTCACGAACATGTGCGAGTTCTCGCGTGTCATGACGATGAAGTCGGTTAGAGCCGGCTGATAGACGGCGCCGCCCGCGCAGGGGCCCAGGATGATCGAAATCTGGGGCACCAGGCCCGAGGCCTCACACGTCTTCTTGAAGATACGACCGTACTGGGCGAGCGCGACGACACCTTCCTGGATGCGGGCGCCGCCCGAATCCTGAATGCCGACAATCGGAATGCGCATCCGAATACCCCGGTCGATCAGGTCGACGATCTTGTCGCCCTCGACCTTGCCCAGGGTGCCGCCCAGCACCGAGAAATCCTGCGCGTAGGCGGCGACCATGCGGCCCTGCACGCGGCCGTACCCGGCGGCCACGGCCGAACCGACACGACCAGCGCGCACCGACCCGCCGATGAACTGGCCGACCTCGTGCCACACGCCGTCGTCAAAGAACAGAGCGAGCCGCTCGCGGGCCGTCAGCTTCTGCTTGGCGTGTTGGCGTTGGGCGGCCTTTTCCTCCGCTGCCTTGGCAATCGCTTCCTGGGCCTGAATGAACCCTTCGCGCGTGAACCGGTTGGGGGTTGTCATTGCGCCTCCTTGTCAGTGGCGATGTGGGCGATGCGAGTACCGGCGGTCACGGTGTCACCCTGCTTGATGGACAGGGAGGTGACGGTGCCCGCGCGGGGAGCGAGCAGCGGCTTTTCCATCTTCATGGCTTCCAGGACGGCCACGAGCTGGCCTTCCTCGACCTGGTCGCCCTCGGACACGGCCAGGGCGACGACGATGGCCTGCATGGGCGCGACGATGTCGCCGGGGGCGCCCTGGTGGGGACCGGCCTGGGAGGTCGAGGCGCCCGCGCGGCGCGGCGTGGAGCGCAGCGGCTGGGGCGGACGCGGGGCGGCGGCAGCCGGGGCATTGAACATGCCGGCGGGCAGGGTCAGGGAGACGCGGCGCCCGTCCAGCTCGATGATGTAGGTCTGGCGCGGCAGGTCGGCCGTGGAGGTGGCCTCGGCCGGAACCGCCAGGTCCGAGTAGTCGTGGCGGGGCATGAACGTCGTCTCGAACCAGCGGGTGGAGACGTTGAAGCCGCCCACGCCGCAGAAGTCCGGGTCGTTGATGATGTCCTGGTAGACGGGCACCGGCGTGGCCACGCCCTGGACCGAGAACTCGGCCAGCGCGCGGCGGGAGCGGGCCAGGGCCTGCTCGCGGTCGGCACCGGTGACGATGATCTTGGCGATCATGGAGTCGAAGGCGGTCTGCACGGAGTCGCCCTGGTCGATGCCCAGCTCCAGGCGGATGCCCGGGCCGAGCGGCCAGTGGACCTCGTCGAGGCGCCCTGCCGTGGGGGTCAGATCCTTGGAGGGGTCCTCGGAGGTCACGCGGAACTCGAAGGAGTGGCCGCGAGGCTCGGGCGGGGTGGTCAGAGCCAGGCCCTGGGCGATGCGGATCTGCTCGCGCACCAGGTCAATGCCCGTGACCTCTTCGGAGACGGGGTGCTCGACCTGGAGGCGCGGGTTGACCTCGAGGAACCAGATGTTGCCGTCCGGCTCCAGGAGGAATTCGACGGTGCCCACGCCGACGTAGTCCACGTGTTCGAACAGCGCGCGGGAGGCATTCACGAGCGTCTCGTGCGCGCCCTCGGGCAGGAAGGGAGCGGGGGCCTCCTCGACCAGCTTCTGGTTGCGGCGCTGCACCGAGCAGTCGCGCGTGGAGATCACGTGGAAGTTACCCAGGGAGTCGCGCGCGGACTGGGTTTCGACGTGGCGAGCGACCTCGACGAAACGCTCCACGAAGTGGGCGCCCAGGTCGGCGGCGTCGGTGTGGCGGGCGAAGAACAGGTCCAGGTCGGCTGCCGTGCGGATGATGCTGATGCCGCGTCCGCCGCCGCCGTCGGCGCGCTTGAGCACCACGGGGTAGCCAGCCGACGCGATGAAGTCCTCGACCTCGGCGCGCGAGGTCACCGGCTCGGAGACGCCGGGAACGGGGGAGACGCCACAGGCCTCAGCAATGCGACGCGCGTTGATCTTGTCGCCCAGCGCATCGATAACGGAGGAGGCGGGACCGAGCCACGCGATGCCGGCATCCTCGACGGCTCGCGCGAACTCGGAGTTTTCGGACAGGAAGCCGTAGCCGGGGTGGATGGCGTCGGCGCCGGTCTCAAGAGCAATCGCCAGGATCTTGTCGCCGTTGAGGTAGGTCGACGCGGCGTCGTCTCCGCCCAGGGAGAGCGCCTCATCGGCCTCGTGCGTGTGGGGCGCGGCCATATCCTGATCGGCGTAGACCGCGATCGTGGAAATGCCCATGTCGGTGGCCGTGCGGCACACGCGCAGGGCGATTTCGCCACGGTTGGCGACGAGGATTCGGTTAATTGTTCGCACGCTTCTCCTTGGTGTCGTGAACGGGTGTCAGAGGAATACCTGTGGTCAGGACGTCTCCGGCGTCGATTCTGAGGCTGTGCCCATCGTCGGTGCGCAGCAGCAGCGCCCCCGTGGGGGCCAGTCCGAGCGCAAGCCCTTCGAGGGCGGGCGTCCCGGACGCGTCTGTGGGGCTGGCCAACGCGATGCGCGTGCCGATGAGCGGCAGGGCGGCCTCGGCCTCGGCGAGCAGGCCGGCGCTGATAGCGTCTCCGTGGCGCACCAGGGAGCTGATGCGCCGGTCCAGGCCGGCCAGGATCTGCCCGAGGAGCTCATGGGCGACGCCCGTGGGGTCCTCTCCGGCGCGCTGGTCGCCTTCCGCCGCTAGGGAGGTGGCCTGCGCGGTGGGCAGGATGGCGCGCTCCTGGCCGATGTTGACGCCGTAGCCGAGGATCGCCGCGGTCGTGAAGGGGGACGAGGCCGGGGCGAGCTGGGCGAGGATCCCGCAGATTTTGCGCGCCCCGTCGACGAGGACGTCGTTGGGCCATTTGAGAGACACCGCGTGGCCGAGGGGTTCCAGGCGGGTTGCCAGGGCCTCGCGAACCGACAGGGCACAGGCGTGGACGATCCATCCCAGCGCGTCGGCGGGCAGAGAGACGGGCAGGGAGACGATTGTCGAGGCCAGGAGGGCCTGTCCGGGCGGGGTGACCCAGCTGCGGCCCAGGCGCCCCCGCCCCGCACTTTGACGGTCAGCGATGATCGTCGTGAGGTGCGGGGTGGGGATGGCGGTGTCGGCGAGGAGGCTGGCTGCGACGTCGAGTGTGGAGGGCGTGTTGTCCACGTAGTAGACGGGGGCGCGCACGGCGTCGATCGACATGCGTGTAGGGGCTTGCATACGCGCTCCTTCCCGTGGGTGGCCATGTTTGACAGGGGCGGTCACGCGCCCCGGTACTTAAAAGTTTGTCTTAAAAGTCGCAGAGATGCACGTAGTTTTTAAAAAATTGGAGTAGTTTTCGGCAAATCACTACGGAGGCGTAACCAAGCGCGATGCCCGTGACTGCGCGGAAGGCGCGAAATTCCCCCGTTTTGTCCCTGAGATGAGGATCACCGATGCCTGCGGTGCCCGGGGCGCCGGCCCGGGCGCTGCGGGGTCGCTACCATAGAGGGGAACCCGCGCGCGCGTGCGCGCCCCGAACCACCCGAACGGAGTAACGTGGCGGAGTTTATTTATCAGATGATCAAGGCTCGCAAGGCCATCGGTGACAAGGTCATCCTCGACGATGTCACCATGGCGTTCTTCCCGGGCGCCAAGATCGGCATGGTCGGCCCCAACGGTGCCGGTAAGTCCTCGATCCTGAAGATCATGGCCGGACTCGATGAGCCTTCCAACGGCGAGGCTCGTCTGACCCCCGGCTACTCGGTCGGCATCCTTATGCAGGAGCCCGTCCTCGATGAGACGAAGACCGTCATCGAGAACGTGCGCCTGGGCGCCGCCGACATTTTCGGCAAGCTCGCCCGCTTCAACGAGATCTCCGAAGAGATGGCGAACCCGGACGCCGACTTCGATGCCCTCATGGATGAAATGGGCAAGCTGCAGACCGAGATCGACGCCGCCAATGCCTGGGATATCGACTCCCAGCTCGACCAGGCGATGGACGCCCTGCGCTGCCCCCCGCCGGACCAGCCGGTCTCCGTCCTGTCGGGTGGTGAGCGTCGCCGCGTCGCGCTGTGCAAGCTCCTCATCGAGGCGCCCGATCTGCTCCTGCTCGATGAGCCCACCAACCACCTGGACGCCGAATCCGTCCTGTGGCTCGAGAAGCACCTGGCCTCCTACCCGGGCGCCGTCATCGCCGTCACTCACGACCGCTACTTCCTTGATCACGTCGCCGGCTGGATCGCCGAGGTTGACCGCGGTCACCTCTACCCCTACGAGGGTAACTACTCGACCTACCTGGAGACCAAGGAGAAGCGTCTTCAGGTCCAGGGCCAGAAGGATGCCAAGCTGGCCAAGCGCCTGAAGGAAGAACTTGAGTGGGTTCGCTCCAACGCCAAGGGCCGCCAGGCCAAGTCGAAGGCCCGTCTGGCTCGCTACGAGGAGATGGCCGCCGAGGCTGAGCGCACTCGCAAGCTCGATTTCGAGGAGATCCAGATTCCGCCGGGCCCGCGTCTGGGCAGCGTCGTCATCGAGGCGAAGAACCTGCGCAAGGGCTTTGGGGATCGTTCCCTTATTAACGGCCTGTCGTTCTCGCTGCCGCGTAACGGCATCGTCGGCGTCATCGGCCCCAACGGCGTCGGTAAGACCACGCTCTTCAAGACGATCGTGGGCCTGGAGCCCCTCGACGGCGGCGACCTGACGATCGGTGAGACCGTCAAGATCAGCTACGTCGACCAGTCTCGCGCCGGCATCGATCCTGACAAGACGCTGTGGCAGGTTGTGTCCGACGGTCTGGACTTCATCCAGGTCGGCAATGTCGAGATGCCCTCGCGCGCCTACGTGTCGGCCTTCGGCTTCAAGGGGCCGGATCAGCAAAAGCCTGCGGGCGTCCTCTCCGGTGGTGAGCGTAACCGCCTGAACCTGGCCCTGACCCTCAAGCAGGGCGGCAACCTGCTCCTGCTGGACGAGCCGACCAACGACCTGGACGTCGAGACGCTGGGCTCCCTGGAGAATGCCCTCCTGGCTTTCCCCGGTTGCGCCGTCGTTGTCACGCACGACCGTTGGTTCCTGGATCGCGTCGCCACCCACATCCTCGCGTGGGAGGGGACCGAGGAGCATCCCGACAAGTGGTACTGGTTCGAGGGTAACTTCGAGGCCTACGAGAAGAACAAGGTCGAGCGCCTGGGTGAGGCTGCCGCGAATCCGCATCGCGTCACCCATCGCAAGCTGACGCGCGACTGATGCTTCAAGCGAGGTGAGGGGGAGGGGCGTGGGGTCCTCCCCCTCACGTCGTATTGTGACGAGGCCGTGGCGTGCTTGCTCCTGCGCCTTCGTCACGGGTCGAAAGTCCCGCTGGTTATTAGGTGTTAACTGTGCGCCGACAATCCAACTGCCCATGAATAATGAGTGTTCGTTGGAATTGTGGAGCGCTGACGGCTTCAGAGGCGTCGTGGCCGTGTAGTGGACACCACTTGCCTTTTGCGCAGGTCACATTTAGTATGTGACTCGAATCGCATAATAGTAGCGGCGTGAAAGGGGCTCCGATGACGATTGCGAAAGCGCTCATCGACGCGCTGGGTGGACACCTCAATATTGTTGAGATCGAACCCTGCACAATGCGTATCCGTGTTCAGGTAAAGACTCAGCGGGCGGTTGATGAGGCCGCGCTGCGCGTCGATGGTGTCTTGGCGGTCGTCCGTTCCGGCGACGTCGTGCAGATTGTGTGTGGGGCAACGTCCGACGATATTGCCCAGGCAATGATTGCCTCCCTCGAATCCGTGGCCCATGACACGCCTGTGGAGGCTCTGTCACAGCGGGCTCACGCCTAGAATTTAAACATCTCCAGCCCACAACGTAGAGAGCTTGATCCGTGGATATTCATTCCCCCGCATCCGACAATATCGACCAGCTGCGCCGTATCGCCGATGCTAACGGCGTCGCAACCGGCTTTTGGGACTGGTACGGGAACTGGGTGGGCGTCGGCGCCCCAACCCTTCTCAAGGTTCTCGGCGCCCTCGGCCTTCCCCTCAACGAATCGTCCACGGTGGGAGACGTCGACCATGCGATGCAACTGACCGAGGAGCGCGAGTGGCGTCGGACCCTGCCTCCGACGATTGTTGCCCGCGAGGGCGGCGGATACCTCTTCCCCGTGCACGTGCCCGACGGCTCGTGGGTCAACGTCCAGTGGGTCCTGGAAGACGGGCGCAAGGGGCAGTGCGAGCAGATTGATCGCTACGTGCCCCCGCGCATGATCGACGGCCAGCTCGTGGGGCGCGCGACTTTCGACGTTCCGCACTGGATTCCGCTTGGTTGGCATCGCCTCGTTGCCACCGTCGAAGGTGGGCGCGTGGAGTCGGCGACTCTCATCGTCGTCCCGAACACGCTGTCGTTGCCGATCCTGGAGTCGTCGCGCCGCGTGTGGGGCGTCAATGCCCAGCTTTACTCGACGCGCTCGGCATCCTCCTGGGGCATCGGCGATGCTACAGACCTGGCCGATCTGGCCGCCGTCTGCGCGGACAAGGGCGCGGACTTCCTGCTCATCAATCCGGTGCACGCCTCGCAGCCCGTTTCTCCGCTGGAGACGTCCCCGTACCTGCCGGTGTCGCGGCGGTGGCTCAATCAGATCTACGTTCGCCCCGAGTCCATTGAGGAATACGCGGCGCTGCCGCAGTCCGCGCGCGAGACTATCGAGCAGCTGAGCGAGGAGACGCGCCAGTTCGCAAGCCGCGAGGATCTCATCGACCGTGATCGTGCGTGGGAGGCCAAGCGCAAGGCGCTTGAGATCATCTTCGCCGTGCCGCGCTCTTACCACCGCCAGTCCCAGTTCGATCACTTCGTGGAAAACGGCGGCTCCGAGCTATCCAACTACGCGCTGTGGTGCGCGCTCGTTGAGCGCGAGGGGACGATCGAGCTGCCCGAGGACCTGGAGCGCTCGACGTCTCCACGCGTCGAGCTTGAGCGCCTCGAATTAGCTGACCGCGTGAACTTCTACGAGTGGTGCCAGTGGATCGCCTCTGAGCAGCTCGCTCACGCCCAGCAGGTGGCGCGTGAGGTCGGCATGGAGATTGGCATCATGGCCGACCTGGCAGTCGGCGTGCATCCCTACGGTTCCGAAAAGTGGAGCCGTCCCGAGCTCTTCGCCACGGGCATGACCGTGGGCGCCCCGCCGGACGTCTACTCCCAGCAGGGCCAGAACTGGTCCCAGCCGCCGTGGTCGCCGCGTTCGCTCGCGGAGAGTGGCTACACGCCGCTGCGCGACATGGTTCGTGCCGCCTTGGCCAACGCGGGTGCCGTGCGCATTGACCACATCCTGGGCATGTTCCGCCTGTGGTGGATCCCGGAGGGCCGTGCGGCCACCGAGGGTACCTACGTGTACTACGACCACGAGGCCATGATGGGCGTCATCCTGCTGGAGGCCCAGCGCGCCGGTGCGGTCGTCATCGGTGAGGACCTGGGCGTCGTGGAGCCCTGGGTGCGCGACTACCTGCGTGATCGCGGCGTTCTGGGCACCTCGGTCGTGTGGTTCGAGAAGGAGGGCGGCGGCTGGCCGCTGCGTCCCGAGCACTACCGTGACCGTGCGCTGGCTGCGGTCAATATCCACGACCTGCCGCCCACGCTGGGTTACATCCGTGGCATACAGACGACGCTGCGCAACGAGCTCGGCCTGCTGACCGACGATATCGAGACCGTGCGCGCGGGCGACCGCCAGGAGTTGGAGCGGGTTGCGGCGCGCCTGCACGAGTACGGCTGCCTCGACGGCGCGGAGCCGTCCGAACGTGAGATGGTTGAGGGCCTGTACCGCTACGTCGGGAAGGTTCCTTCCAAGCTCATTGTCGCCTCGCTGGTCGACGCGGTGGGTGACGTGCGCCCGCAGAACATGCCCGGTACCGGAGCGGACCAGTACCCCAACTGGTGCGTGCCCCTGTGCGACTCTGACGGCGAGGAGGTCTTCATCGAGGATCTGCCCAGCAACGAGCGCCTGACGTCGCTGTTCGGCCTGCTGACGGCGGCGGTGCGCTGAGAGCTCACAAGAGACGGTGAAACCCCGCGGCCGATGGGCTGCGGGGTTTTCCGTGTTGGTGGCCGCTACCGGCGGTAGCGGGCAGTGTCGGCTTACGCGGGGGCCGAGGCCGTGAAGAGTGGGCTCAGTACCGGCACCTGCCCGGAGGGCGCCTCGAGGCTGACGGCGGTGCCCGGCGGGCTGACAGCGATGAGGGGCACGCACGGTGAGAGCCCCGCGTCGCGCACGGGGGTCAGGTCCCAGTGGATGAGTGGGTCGCCCGCAGCGACGACGTCGCCTTCCTGGACGAGGGCGGCAAAACCCAAGCCGTGCAGGCTGACGGTGTCGATGCCCAGGTGGATGAGGATGGACACCCCGCTCGTGGATGTCACGATCGCGGCGTGGGGTTTGAGCTTGGTGACGACGCCGTTGACGGGCGCGTGCACGGTCAAGCACTCCGTGGCGACCAGCGGGAGGAGCGCGCAGCCGTCACCGACAACGCCGCTGGCGAAAACGGGGTCGGGTACCTCAGACAGGGGCGTGACGTGTGCGGTGAAGGGCGCGCGGACGACGAGCGTCACCGGCTGGCGAGCATCTCGTCGACGAGGTCCTCGGAGTCGGGGCCCATGACGACCTGAACGGCGTCTCCCACGATGACGACGTCGAAGGCTCCTGCGGCGCGCAGCTTGGCCTCGTCAATGAGGTCGGTGTTGGCCGCGTCCAGGCGGATGCGCGTGATGCAGGCTTCGAGATTGGAGATGTTGTCCCAACCGCCCAGGGCCTCGACGATGGACGTTGCGGTGCTCATGGTGGCCTCCTTGGCTCATGCGTATTTCCTCACACTTATGGTATCGCGGAGGGCGGGGCGTTGGCACGCCACAGGCCAGCGAGCGCGTCACATTATGGGACGGCGGAGTCGGCGCTGGCACCCGGGAGACGGGCGGTCGGCGTGAAGGCCATGGCGATGCCAGCGCCAATCGCCAGGGCGATGAATGCGTACATGGCGGCTTCGACGCCCACACGCGCCGCGACGACGCCCGAGGCTAGGGAACCCAGTGGCATGACGCCCCACACGGCGAAGCGGAAGATGGCGTTCATGCGCCCGAGCATGTGGGGCGGGCAGATCTCTTGGCGCAGGCTCATTTGGGTGACGTTGTAGACGGTGAGGAAGTAGGAGGAGATGATGCCGGAGGCTGCGATGACCCACGTCGCCCAGGCGGGGATGTGGATGGCGGCGGGCTGGAGCGCGAGGATGGCGACGCCGAGGATGTTGGTGGCCACGATGGTGCGCCCGATACCCAGGTGGGCGATCCATGCCGAGCGCGTGAGGGCACCGAGGATCCCGCCGAGAGCCCCAGCGCTGAGCAGCACGCCGAGCTGGGTGGCGCTCATGCCCAGCGTACGCAGGACGAGGATCGGCAGGAGCACCTGGATGCCCGCGCCCGCGAAGGCGGCGGCCGCGATGCAGGAGAAGAGAGGGAAGAGCAAGCGTTGGCCTCGTACGAAGGTCAGACCCTCATGGATCTGTGCGAGGAGCGGGGCTCCGGTGCGCGTGGGCGCGGGCTCGGGGGCGCGGATGCGCCAGATGGCCCAGGTGGACAGCGCGTAGGTCAGGGCGGTGAGCAGGTAGACCAGGGGAGGGGCGACGAATCCGAGGAGCCATCCGCCCAGGCCCGGTCCGCCCGCGTGTCCCACCTGGTAGGAGGCTTCGAGGCGCCCGTTGGCTGCGCCGATATAGCGTTTGGACGCGATGATCGGCACGTAGGACTGGTAGGCGACGTCGAAGAAGACGGTGCACAGGCCTAGCAGCGCCGAGACGATCATCAGGTGGGTGAGTGTCAGGGTAGCCAGGCTGTATGCCACTGGGATTGAGACAAGGGCGCCGATGCGCGCCACGTCGGCGGCGATCATGACCTGGCGCTTGCACCACCCGTCCACCCACGCCCCCGCGGGCAGGCCGACGAGAAGGAACGCCACGGTCTGCAGCGCCGAGAGGACGCCGATCTGAGTTTCGCTGGCGTGCAGGAGCGTGATCGCGATCGCCGAGGTGGCCAGGGTTCCGACCTGAAAGCCGACCTGCGCGGCGGTCTGGCCCGCCCACAGGTGCATGAAGGCGGAGTTACGAGTGAGGGGGTGGTGGAGCCACGCGAAGGCAGCAGGCAACATGCACGATCGCCGAGGCCTAGGCCGGGTTGGGCGCCTCGTCGATGAGTCCGGCGGCGGCCAGGGCCCATGCAAAGCCGTCGTCGCCAACCGCAGGGGCGACGATGTCGGCCACCTCAACGAGGGCCTCGCAGCCATCCCCGATACTGATACCGACCCCGGCGCGAGCCACGGCCTCGACGTCGTTGTTGGAGTCACCGATGGCCACGGAACGCGACAGAGGGATTCCCAGGTACTCGCACACGGCCTCGATGCCCACTGCCTTCGACAGGCGTGTCGGGAGGACCTCGAACGGGACATACCCGGCCGCGCCCACCGACCCGATGATGGCCCGGTAGCCGTCGGGCAGTGCCGCACTAATGCGCTCCATCGACGCGTTCTCCGGTCGCACGTAGGCCGTCACCTTCGTGAACGAGCCGCCCTCGATATCGACGACGAAGGGGGTCACCGACTCCCCGTACTCGACCCAGTCCTGCGGGTTCTCGCCCGCGCGGGGCACGAAAAAGTCCAGGTAGCCGCGCGAGGGGCCCATCTGGTCGGGGCCTGCCACACGTAGAAGGCACCCAGCTCCTCCCACATGCGGGTCAGAGCCTCAACGTGCTCAGCGGGCATACGCTCGTCGAGCAGCACGGTGGAACCCACCGCGGCGTACCCGCCCGCACCCCCGACGATGCCCTCAAAACCCAGGTCGAAAAAACGCGGGTAGACCTCCGGGGCCGAACGCCCCGTGCAGATGAACAGGCGATGACCACGCTCCTTGGCCCGGGCCAGCGCGGACGCAGCGGAGGCGGGCACGCGCTGGCGCGAATCGCACAGCGTCCCATCAACGTCAACAAAAACAGCGCGAGGAGCGGCGTTCGCAGCTTCCGCAGCGCAGATCCCAGCGTGAACACTCATGAAGCCATGGTAACCAGGGCCGAGCAGGGCAGGAGCACAAAACACGCCCCCGAAACGACAAATCATGCGCACGGTCGATAACGAGGCTACCCTGGCGCCCACACTAGAAGTGCGCACCACAAGCGACGGAGCACGAAAGGCAGTTCACGACGATGGAACCCCCGGCACTGACGGATGCCACCGACCTCACCCTCCTACAGGCAGCAGCCCTCCTCTCAGGAGCCAGCGCCTGGGACTCCCGCGCGATCCCCGCGGCAAATGTCCCCTCCTTCGTCATGAGCGACGGCCCGCACGGCGTGCGCCGCCAGCTTGGGGACGCCGATCACCTGGGCATCGCCCAGGCCGAAAAGGCGACCTGCTTCCCGACGGCCTCCGCGCTCGCGGCCACCTGGAACCCCGAGCTCGCGCGCGACATGGGCGAGGCGCTGGGGCTGGAGGCCCGCAGCCTCGGCGTCGATGTCCTCCTCGGCCCCGGCCTCAACATCAAGCGCTCGCCCCTGTGTGGACGCAACTTCGAGTACTTCTCCGAAGATCCGATCCTGGCAGGCACCATGGCCGCCGGACTCGTCGACGGCATCCAGTCCACGGGAACGGCCGCGTGCCCCAAGCACTTCGCCGTCAACTCCCAGGAGCTGCGCCGCATGGCCTCGGACTCTATCGTCGACGAACGCACCATGCGTGAGATCTACCTGACCGGCTTTGAGATCGTGTGCCGCACCGCGCGGCCGCGGGCGATCATGAGCTCCTACAACCTCGTCAACGGCACTTACGCGCACGAAAACAAGCACCTGCTGACTGACATCCTGCGCACCGAGTGGGGCTTCGACGGCATGGTCGTCTCCGACTGGGGCGGTTCGAACAGCGCTGTCGCGGCCGCGCGAGCCGGCGGCAGCCTCGAGATGCCCGCGCCCGGCCTGGCGGGTGCCCGACAGATCGTCGCGGCCGTCGAGGCCGGACAATTGGACGCATCCGACGTCTACGCGCGCGCCCAGGAGGTCCTCACCGTCGCCGCGGCCGCTGCCGGGCTGCCCGCGCCCACGCCCTACGACCTCGACGGGCACCATACGCTTGCCACGCGCATCGCCGCCGAGGCGATCACGCTTCTGCGCAATGAGAACGATCTCCTGCCCCTGAGCGCCGGGACCAGTGTTGCCCTCATCGGCGATCTGGCCGACACGCCCCGCTTCCAGGGGTCCGGCTCCTCACAGGTCAACCCCACGCGCGTCGAATCGCCGCGTGAGCTCTCGAAGCCGGGGGAGTGGCCTCCCGAGGCCTCGTCTGTGCCGGATATGCGAGCGGGTATGAGCGCCACGGCGGTACGAGTGACGCTCTCATCGCCGAGGCCGTGGCCCTCGCCGTGCGAGCCGACGTGGCGCTCGTCTACGTGGGTCTCGACGAGCTGGCTGAATCCGAGGGCCTGGACCGCCCCCACATGTGCCTGCCCGAGGGCCAAGATCGGCTCGTCGAGGCCGTCCTCGCAGCCAACCCCCGCACCGTCGTCGTGCTCACCGGAGGCGCCAGCGTCGAGATGCCGTGGGCATCCTCTGTGCCTGCGCTCGTCAACGGTTACCTGACCGGCCAGGGAGGCGCCGGGGCCATGCTCGACGTCCTGAGCGGTGCCGTCAACCCCTCGGGTCGCCTGGCCGAAACCTACGCGCGCTCCTACGAGGACCACCCGACCGCCGCATGGTACCCGGCGACCGGACCGCTCTCGTACTACCGCGAAGGCCCGTTCGTCGGCTACCGCTACTTCACATCCGCGGGCATCGACGTTGCCTTCCCCTTCGGCTATGGCCTGTCATACTCGAGCTTCGAATACTCCGACCTCGCTGTGAACGAGGAGGGGGGCGACCCTCACACTCACCAACACCTCCGCGCGCGACGGTGCCGAGGTCGTCCAGCTCTACGTGAGCGCCCCCGGCGGCGTGTTCGGTCCCGCCCGCGAGCTCAAGGGCTTCGCCAAGGTCGAGGTGGCTGCCGGAGCATCAGTGAGCGTGACGATTCCCTTCGATCGCTACACCTTCCGTCACTGGGAGACCTCGCGCGGCGCGTGGGAGACCGAGGCAGGAACCTGGACGGTCCACGTGGGACGCAACGCGACCGACACGCCGCTGAGTGCCACCCTCGAGGTCGACGGCACCACGCCTTCGCCGATCGACCCGGCCCTCGGACACTACCTGAGCGCCGACGTCGCGCACGTCACCAACGGCGAGTTCGCCGTCCTGCTGGGACGGACAATCCCAACTGCTCACCCCGCGGACGACCTGTCGGCAGCTGACCCGTTGTCCGAGATGACGCGCGCCAAGACCTGGCTTGCCCGCGTCGCCGGACGGGGGCTCCACGCCCTCAAAGCGAAGGCGGACGCGAAGGGAACCCCGAACCTCAGCATCCTCTTCGTCCTCAACATGCCTTTCCGAGCCACCGCGAAGATGAGCAACGGGGCGGCCAGCCCCGACATGGTGGACGCGATCCTCGATGCCGTGAACGGTCACCCCCTGCGGGGACTCACCCGAGCAGCCCTCGGCTTCCTCTCCAACGCGCGCGCCAACAAGGCGACCCAGCGCGAACTCGACCAGACCCGATGAACCTGCCCCGGCCTCGTTCAACACACTGATGTAAAGGACAACTCATGCAGGCTCTCAAGCGCTGGTGGATCGCCTTGAAGACAAGCACACCACGGCCGCCCAGTTCATCGTCTTCTTCATCCTCTCCAACGGCATCACCGTTCTCCAGGTCGCCCTCATGCCGGCGTTTAAGGCAGTGTTCGCGCACACGAGCCTCGTCGACACGGCCTTCCAGTTCTGCCCGTCGGCGTCTCCCACGGGCACACGGTCTTCCTCTTCGACTACTCGGCCGGTTCGATGTCGGTGGGCGCGGGCGGCGAGACTGTCGCCGACGTCATCACGATGATCATCAACGCGGCCATCTCCTTCTGGGTGTTCTTCCCCATATTTAAAGTGATCTTCAAGCAGGAAGTAACGCCGGAGGACGCGCAGGCCAGCGCGGCACAGTAGACTACTGGCAGACTTCACGAGAGGAGACTCCATGAGCGCGCCGCTGCTGACGGTGATCGTGCCCGCCTACAACTCCGAGGATTACCTCGACCGGGCGCTGACCACGCTCGTCGGATACGGCGACGAACTCGAAGTGATCATTGTCAACGACGGGTCGAAGGACCGCACCGCGGAAATTGCCGACGAGTGGGCCTCTCGCTACCCCTCCGTCAAGGTCATCCACCAGGAGAACAAGGGCCACGGCGGCGCCGTGAACGCCGGGCTCGCCGCCGCCACCGGGACGCACGTGCGCGTCGTGGACTCCGATGACTGGCTGGACCGCCGTGCGACGAACGCCGTGCTCGACGTCCTGCGCGAGGAACGCGAGGCCGGGCGCGACCTGGACTTGCTCGTCACCAACTACGTGTACGACAAGCAGGCAAGGCTCACAAGGCCGTCATCCGCTACCGCAACGTCCTGCCGCGTGGGCGCACCTTCGGCTGGGCGGACCTGCGCGGCTGCCGCTACGACCAGTACCTCATGATGCACGCTCTGACGATGCGCACGGAGGTCGTGCGCGCGTCCGGCCTGGTCATGCCCGAGCACACGTTCTACGTGGACTACCTCTACTCGTTCGTGCCGCTGCCCTACATCTCCACGATCCGCTACCTGGACGTGGACCTGTACCACTACTTCATCGGGCGCGACGACCAGTCCGTCAACGAGAAGGTCATGATCACGCGCCTGGACCAGCTCGCCCGAGTGAACGAGGCGATGACCCGCGCGCTGCCTCCACGCGCCGACGTCGAGGACAAGCTCTGGCGCTACATGGTCCACTACCTGCGCATCAACGCCGTCGTCTGTTCCGTCATGGCACAGCTGTCGGGCACGCCCGAGCACCTGGCCCTCAAGGAGCAAATCTGGGAGACCATGGATCAGATCAACCCCGAGGCCACGGATCGACTGCGCCAGGATCTGCTCGCCGGCCTCGTACGCCACGCGTCGCCGACGGTTGTGCGCGGCGGCTACAAGGTCGCGGCGGCGGTCCTCGGCTTCAACTAAGGGACGCCGTCAGTGCCCGGCGAGCACCAGCTCCGTCCAATGGACGGTCAGGCGCTTGCCGATGAGCGGGTATTCCACGTCCTCCTCGCGCTTGTGCCATGCAAAGCCGAGTTTTTCTGAGACTCTTCGCGAGGCCTCATTTCCGTCGAAGTATTTCAAGATGATCGTCTCGACGCCCAGCTCACGCGCGCGCTCGATGATGGCGTGCCCCGCCTCCGTCGCGTATCCGTTGCCCCAGTAGGGTGCGCCGATCCAGTATCCGATGTCAGCGACGGTTGCCTCGGGGGAGTCTGTGTCAATGCGCAGCGCGATCGAGCCCACGATTTCACCGGTCGATCCGAGCGTCACCGCGTAGCTGTCGGGTGCCGCCAGGACGGTCGACAGCGCCTCGTGGGCATCGTCGATGCACTCGAAGGGTTTCCATCCGCACAGCATCCCGATGCGGGGATCGCGGGCCAGCTCGTAGAGCTCCTGTGCGTCCATATCGTTCCAGGGCCGTAAGCGCAGGCGCTGAGTGTGAATGATCATTGGTCGTTCTTTCCCGTTGAAGGTGCTCGGCTGGTAGGAGGCGACAACAGCAGGATCGTCGGAACCAATCAGTGGTGGCGACATCCGGCCTCTTCAGGACTTCAACGTACACGCTAACATGACCTGCTGTCCCGCACCTCAACCCGCTCATCGGAACGTAGGCGGGGTCGCCTACGTCCTGGACAGCGGGTTAGCGTGCGGGACCACCCGACATGTCAGCAGACGGAACAAGAATAGGTGAGCGCCGCCTCTCTGTTTGAGAGTGTCCGCGCCCCGGCCTCGTCCCCGTTCCAGCACGCCCTGGCCTGGGCGGATACGATGGTGTTAATCAAGTGAAAGGGGAGCGGCGTGGATCTGCTCGTTGTTGGTTCGGGCTTCTTTGGCCTGACGTTTGCCCGCGAGGCCGCGGAGCGATTCGGTATGAACGTGACCCTCATCGAGCGTCGCGACCACATCGGAGGCAATGCCTACTCGTCGATCGACGAGGCCACGGGCGTCGAGGTGCACCGCTACGGCACCCACCTGTTCCACACGTCGAACGAGCGCGTGTGGTCCTACGTCAACCGATTCACGGCATTCAACGACTACCGCCACCGCGTCTACGCCAACTACCGGGGAGTCGTCTACCCGCTGCCCATCAACCTGGGCACCATCAACCAGTTCTTCGGAGCGGCCTACTCGCCGACGGAGGCCCGCGCGCTCATCGAGCGCCAGGCCGCCGAGATCACGGGCGAACCCGGCAACCTCGAGGAGAAGGCCATCAGCCTGATCGGCCGCCCGCTCTACGACGCATTCATCGCGGGGTACACGGCCAAGCAGTGGCAGACGGATCCGCGCGAACTTGCCGCCTCCATCATTACGCGCCTGCCCGTGCGCTTCACCTACGAGAACCGCTACTTCCAGGACCGCTACGAGGGCCTGCCCCTGAACGGCTACGGCGCGTGGATCGCGAACATGGTCGATCACCCGCGTATCACCGTGCACACGGGCGTGGACTTCTTCGATGCCTCCTCGCCGTTCTCGAAGGCCGCGACCGTCGGCCAGGTTCCGGTCGTCTACACGGGCGCGATCGACCGCTACTTCGACTACGAGGCGGGCGAGCTCGGCTGGCGCACCCTCGATTTGAGACCGAGGTCGTGGACGTGCCCGACTACCAGGGCTGCTCCGTCATGAACTACTCGGATCGGGACGTCCCCTTCACGCGCATCCACGAGTTTGCGCACCTGCACCCCGAGCGGGATCGAAGCGGTGCGACCAACACGATCATCCAGCGCGAATACTCGCGCTTCGCCCGCCCCGGCGACGAGCCCTACTATCCGATTGCCTCGCCGTCGGACCGCTCGACGCTTGCCGTCTACCGCGAGATGGCGGCGGGGGAGAAGAACGTGCTCTTCGGCGGTCGCCTGGGCTCCTACCAGTACCTGGACATGCACATGGCAATCGCCTCGGCCCTGACGAAGGTCGACGAGGCCGTGGCCGCCTGGCGCTGACGGGTCTCCTCTTCGCATGGCGTCGATTCTTTGGTCGGTCCTCTCGATCGCCCTCATCATCGGCGTCGGCTGGATCGCTCGCCGAGGGGGTGCACTCGGCCGTGATGCCGCTGGTTCCCTCGCATCGGCAACGTATTGGGTGGCCAGCCCAGCGATGCTGTTCCACGCGATTGTTTCGACCGGCACGTCCGGGGTTTTGGCGCTCCGCTCGCCGTGGCCGCCGCGTCGGGCGTCGGCACCGCACTGCTCTTCGTGCTTGTCACACGCCTGTTCCTGCGCCTGTCGCGCGGGGAGACCGCTCTGGGAGCCATGGCCTCGTCCCTGAACAACGGGGCCTACATCGGCATCCCGATCGCCGTCTACGTCTTGAACGACGCCTCCGCTGTTGTTCCCATCCTGGTGTTCCAGCTGGGTTTCTTCACCCCGATGTTCTTCGTCCTGGCCGATCTGGTTGGATCGGGGCAGCGCCCGTCGGTGCTCGGCATTGCGAAGGTCGTGGCGCGCAATCCCATGGTCATCGCAGCGGCGTGTGGCTTCCTGTTCTCCGCGGCGGGGTGGCCGATGCCGACGCTCCTCGACGTGTCGACCTCGATGCTGGGGGCAGCCGCGCCCCCGATGATCCTCTTATCCTTCGGTGCGTCCCTCGTTGATCGTCGCTCGGCGTCCGGTGATTCCGGTATTGCGGCGACTGTCTGCGCTATCACCTGCAAACTTGCCTTCCAGCCCGCAATCGCGTGCGGCGTCGGAGTACTGCTCGGACTGGCGGGTCCGGCCCTCATGTCGGTGACCATCATGGCTGCCCTACCAGCCGCGCAGAACGCCTACATCGCGGCCACTCGGGCCAAGGCGGGGGAGCGTATCGCGCAGGGAACCGTTCTCGTGACGACCTTCGCCTCCCTGCCCGTCGTCGTGGGCATTGCGGCGCTTTTCCACGGCCTGGGCGTCGTTTCTAAACGGCCCGTCGCCGGGCCCGGCAGGCCCCGCCAGAGGCCTGAGCGACCCACAAACCAGCCATGGCCTCGTCAAAAAGAGGGCAAAAGCACGGTCTATATCGTGGACTGTAGCTGACATCCTCGTGTAACGGCCATAGTCTGACTGAGCATTATCCCAAAATCAAACGAATCCAAGGAACACGATTCATGTCATCCTCCGCATCCCGCCCCGCGCCCCGCGCGCGTGACTCGTGGAGCGGCCAGACTGGCTTCCTCCTGGCAGCCATCGGCTCGGCCATCGGCCTGGGCAACATCTGGCGTTTCCCCGGAGTCTCCTACTCCAACGGCGGCGGCGCCTTCCTGGTTCCGTACCTGGTCGCGCTGATCTTCGTCGGTATCCCCATGCTCTGGCTCGACTACGCAGTCGGACACAAGTTCCGCGGCTCCCCGCCGTGGGCACTGCGCAAGATCCTGGGCGGCGGCGAATTCATCGGCTGGTTCCAGACCTTCGTCTGCTTCGTCATCATGGTCTACTACGGTGCGGTCCTCGCGTGGGGCGTGCAGTACACCATCTACTCCGTGAACGAGGCCTGGGGCGCCGATCCGACGAGCTTCTTCACCGACTCCTTCCTGCAGGTTGTCCCCGGCGACACGTTCTCCTGGGCTCCCGCCTGGTCGGTCATGATCCCCCTCGCCCTCGTGTGGATTCTCGTTCTCTTTGTGATCGGACGCGGCCTGTCCAAGGGCGTCGAAGCAGCGAACAAGATCTTCCTGCCCCTCCTCGTCATCTTGTTCCTCGCGCTCGTCGTTCGTGCCCTCTTCCTTCCCGGCGCCGTCGAAGGCCTCAACGCCTTCTTCACCCGAACTGGGGCGCGCTGTTCGACCCCAAGGTGTGGCTGGCCGCCTTCGCGCAGATCTTCTACTCCCTGTCCGTCGGATTCGGCATCATGCTGACCTACGCCTCCTACCTCAAGCCCAAGTCGAACCTGACGGGCACCGCCCTGGTCGCCGGCTTCGCGAACTCTTCCTTCGAGATCCTCGCGGGCATCGGCGTCTTCAGCGCCGTCGGCTTCATGGCCCACCAGGGTGGCGTGAGCGTCTCCGAGGTCGATGGCCTGTCCGGCCCGATCCTGTCCTTCGTGACCTTCCCGAAGATCATCTCGATGATGCCGGGCGGTCCGATCTTCGGCGTCCTCTTCTTCTCGTCGCTGGTCCTGGCCGGCGTGACCTCGCTGCTGTCCCTCCTCCAGGTTGTCTCCGGCGGCCTGCAGGACAAGTTCGGCTGGTCGCCCGCCCGCTCGGCTCTCGTCCTGGGCGTCCCCGCGACCGTCGTTTCCCTGGCGCTCTTCGGTACCCGCTCGGGCCTGAACAACCTCGACATTGTTGACAACTTCATCAACTCGGTCGGCGTCGTGTCTTCGGCGATCATGTTTGCCGTCCTGTGTGCGGTGACCGGCCCGCGCCTCGGCGTCCTGCGCGCCCACATCAACTCGGTGTCCAGCGTGAAGGTTCCCTGGCTCTGGGAGCCCCTCGTCGGAATTGTCATCCCGATCGTCCTCTTCGTCATGATGGCGATGTCGATCGTCGACCTGCTGACGGATGGCTACGAGACATACCCGACGAGTTACGTGCTGATCTTCGGCTGGGGTTCCGTGGCGGTCGCGGTCATTGCGTCTCTGATTTTCACTCTCATCCCGTGGAAGCACCGCCCGGTGGATACCCACGCGGCGGTCGCTCAGATTCTCGCTGACGACGCCGAAGATATCGCTTCGATTGAAGGAGGCGCCCAGTGACCGCTCCCGCTATCGCTCTGATGATCCTGACGATCCTGCTCGTGTGGGGTGGCCTCGTCGCGTCCGTCGTGCTGTTGCAGGTCCTGTCGGTGCCTACCGATGAAGAGACCGAGGCCGCGCAGCGCGCTATCGAAGCCTTCGAAGCCTTCGAAGCTGCGAAGCAGTAGGGTGGCATCGTGAAGCTCGTTGCCTTTGATCTCGATGACACTCTTGCCCCCTCGAAGTCGCCGCTGCCGCCCGAGATGGATGTGGCGCTGCGCTCGTTGCTCGATCACGTGGAGGTGTGCATCATCTCCGGTGGCCAGATGGGCCAGTTCCGCACGCAGGTGCTGGACAACCTGAATGCCTCGGATGAGGAGCTCTCGCGCCTGCACCTGATGCCCACCTGCGGCACGCGCTACTACCGCTTTGAGGGCGGGGCGTGGGTCGAGCGTTACGCGCACGACCTGGACCCCGAGGTCGCCGCTCGCGTTATCGACTCCCTGGAGCGTCACGCTCGTGAGCTTGGCCTGTGGGAGTCCAACCCGTGGGGCAATATCATCGAGGACCGTGGCTCCCAGATCACCTTCTCGGCGCTTGGCCAGGAGGCACCGCTGGACGCGAAGCGCGCTTGGGATCCCGATGGGACCAAGAAGGCAGCCCTGCGCGACGCCGTGCAGCCCGACGTTCCCGAGCTAGATGTGCGCGGGGGCGGGTCGACCTCGGTTGACATCACGACGCGCGGCATCGACAAGGCCTACGGCATGGGCAAGCTCGTCGAGGAGACGGGGATCCCCGCCTCCGAGATGCTCTTCATTGGGGACCGCCTGGATCCCGAGGGTAACGACTATCCCGTCAAGGCCGCCGGCTACGCGACGCGTGCCGTGTCGGGCTGGGAGGAGTGCGTCGAGGTCATCCGTGAGCTCGTCGAGACTCTGAGCTGACGCTCATATTCAATCGGCACGAGGCCGGGGCTGGGTTTCCAGCTCCGGCCTCGTTTCGTTGCGGGCCGCGTACGGTGGCGCTCGCGTGCCTAGGAGGCTCCGATGCCCCGCGTGGCCCAGAAGACCACCGCGGAGGCGGCCGCTACGTTGAGGGAATCGACGCCGTGGTCCATGGGGATCTTGACGGTATAGTCCGATGCCGCGATCGTGCGACGGCCCAGGCCGTCGCCTTCGGTGCCCATGACCATCGCCAGGCGGGCGTCCGGGCCCTGGAGGGCGGGGAGGGCGGCGAAGTCGTCGAGGGATACGGAATCGTCGGAGAGAGCCAGGGATGCGACCGTAAACCCGGCGCGCTGGAGGGCCGCGATGTCACCGGGCCAGGACTCCAGGCGCGTCCATGGCACCTGGAAAACCGTCCCCATGGACACGCGCACCGAGCGCCGGTACAGCGGGTCTGCGCACTGCGGGGTCACGAGGACCGCGTCCACGCCGAGCGCCGCCGCGCTGCGGAAGGCCGCGCCCACGTTCGTGTGGTCGACCAGGTTTTCCAGGACGACGACGCGGCGCGCGGGCTCCCCGCCGCGCGCCGTGGCCAGCAGCTCGTCGAGCGAGGGCAGCACCGGGCGCTGCATGGCGGCCAGTGCGCCGCGATGCAGGTGGAAGCCCGTCATCTGTTCCAGGACATCCTCGTCTGCCACGAAGACCGGCAGCTCCGCGCCGTCGGCGGCCCCGGTCGCCCCCTCGATGAGGGGCGTGAGGGACTCCAGCCATCGGCTCGACATGAGGAAGGACCGAGGGTTGTGGCCCGCGCGCAGGGCGCGCTCAATGACGTTGGCCGACTCGGCCATGTACAGGCCGCGCTCCGGCTCGATCTTGGAGCGCAGGCGCACGTCCTTGAGGCGCGTGTAGTCCTCCAGGCGCGGATCCGCGGACAGATCGGCGCCGGTCAGCTCAATGATCACGGCTCTCCTCAGGCACGCTGGAGGGCGCGGGAGACCTCGCCCGGCCAGGACGGGCCCTCGAAGATGAAAGCGGAGAAGGCCTCGACCAGGTCCGCGCCCGCGCCGATCATGCGCAGCGCGTCCTCGGGCGACGAGATGCCACCCGTGCCGATGAGAATCTGGTCGTCGTCGAGGTGACGGGCCACCAAGGAGACGACCTCCAGCGCACGGGGCAGCAGGGGAGCGCCCGAGACGCCGCCCTCACCCAGGTCGTGGTTGATCGTCGTGTTCGTGGCGACGACCCCGGTCAGGCCCAGCTCTTTGGTCAGCTCGACGACGGCGACGATGTCCTCGTCGGCCAGGTCGGGAGCGATCTTGACGAACAAAGGCATGACGCGGTCGGGGGCCCCGGCCTCGCAGCCGCGGCGCGCGGCCTGCAAAATTGGGCGCAGGTGGTCGACAGACTGAAGGTCGCGCAGGCCCGGCGTGTTGGGGGAGGAGACGTTGACGACGACGAAGTCGACCCAGTGGGCCAGGACCCGCGCGCAGTACTCGTAGTCGGCGGGCGCGTCGGCCTCGGGGGTGACCTTGTTCTTGCCGATGTTCGCGCCCACGATGGCGGCGCGGCCCGCGTGGGTGGAGCGCAGCTCACGCAGCTTGTCGGCGGCCGCGTCCGCGCCCGCGTTGTTGAATCCCATGCGGTTGCGCAGGCCTCGGTCCTCCATGAGGCGCCACAGGCGCGGCGCTTCGTTGCCCGGCTGCGGGCGCGGCGTCACGGTGCCGATCTCGACGAAGGCATAGCCCAGGGCGCTCATGCCCAGGACGGCCTCGGCGTCTTTGTCCATGCCGGCGGCCAGGCCCAGTCGAGAGGGCAGGGTGCGGTGGCCGAGGGTGAGGGGGACTTCGGTGCCGCCGACGGTGCGTGTCGGCGTGCGCAGGGGATCTACGTAGCCCAGGGTGGCCCGCATGAGCCCTCGCGTGAGGGCACAGCGCCCTGCGAGGGAGATCGCACCCAGGCCCAGGTGGTGTGCCTGCTCCGGGTCAGAACGCGAAATGAAGTGTCGGAATGTCCAGTTGTACGCGCGTCGGATCATAGATCCTAGGGTAGTTGATTAGTCCCACCATGCCCACCACCAGCGCGTGGCTGTTGCGTCTCGGGTGAGGATGCGCATCTCGTCGGGTGGGATGGCGTCGTCGCCCAGCCCAAGGACGTCGGCGAGGGTGAGCCAGTGCTGGTAGGCCGGGTAGGAGGAGTCGTCGATGGGGCGTCCCGTGTGGGCGATGATCGCCGACTCGGGCACGCACACGGTGTCGATGCTGACGCGCTCGTCCCAGCGTGGAGCGCGAATCACGTAGCCCTCCAGCGTCAGGCCGTCGATGCGGGTGGCGGCGCGCAGCAGGTCGGCGATGCGCGGCGCGTTGTTTTGCCGGTCGCTACGGGCGAGCGGGGGTAGGAGGGAGCGCAGCCTGCGCGCGTCTGCGCCCGACAGGTCGGCGAATCTGGCGTAGTCGCCCGTGTCCCAGCCCTCGCAGATGTAGGGGGAGAGCAGCGCGGTGACGTGGCGGTCGTCGAGCCAGTGCATGGGGCCGTACATCCCCTCGCGCACGGGCCCTCCTCGGTGGGGTCCTCACTGCACGAGCAGGTCGCGAGGCTGGGCTCGGCCGAGGCCGTGGTGTCGAGCGCGGGGGGAGACAGCCTCGGTGTGCGCGGACCCCCGGGGGATCCGAGCGGACGAGGCCGTGGCCAGCGCAGCGGTATCGGGGATCCAATCGGGAGGATCGGCCTCGTCGGCTGAGGTGGCCGACACCGACACCGGCACCCCCTCATCGTCATCGATGCGAACATGGGAGGTGGCGGTGAGAGTGACTGAGACGTGCATGGCGATGTCCTTCCGTGTGGCGCGGCGGTTGTGCAGCGCCCCTCCAGGATCACGCCACGACAGCTCGCGACGCCAGCCCCGCGCGGGCCCCTGTGGATAGGGGCGCGACACGCCGGGGGCCTGTGGATAGAAACGATACGGTCCCACGCCCTGTGGATGGGCATGGGACCGTGAGCGTAGGCGAGGCCGGTGTTACTTCGGGAACTCGCCGCGATCCACCTGCGGGCGCGGGGAGCGCCAGCGGCGCGGCATGATCATGCGCGAGAAGGTGTAGTAGCCGGTGCCGCGCGGGATCTCATCGCGGGGGTGTTCCTGCGTGAAGGCGGCCTTGATTTTACGCCACACGAGCATGGCCTCGACGCCGGTGACGATGAAGGAGCCGTACATGAGGAGCGTGGAGCCGTAGAGGATGTAGACCTGTGTCTGCTCGGGGATCTTGTTACCAAAGAGCGAGAGGATCATGATGAGGATGATGGAGGCCATCATGACGAGGAGAACCCACTCGGAGAACGAGTGGCGGGCATCGACGTAGTCGCGCACAAAGCGGCGTGCGCTTCCCTTGTCGCGCATGGGCAGATGCTTCTCATCACCCGTTACCAGGGCGCGCTGTTCGGCTTCCCAGCGGGCGTTGCGCGCCGCCCTCGCTGCCCGCTTTGCTTCCTTGCGGTCGGCGGGCACCAGGGGGGCGGATACGAGCGGCCTCGGCCTGCTTGCGCTTCGGCGTGGGGCGACCTTTTTTGCCGCCGGGCGTGGTCGAGACAGGCTCAACGGTCGTCGAGGTCTCGTCGCTATTGTTCTTGCTTCGTCCAAACACGCTCCCAGGCTAGCGGAAAGGGCACCCGCCGTGCACTTTCATGGTCTACCCTGGGCGTATGGCTGATACTTCACACGAATTGTCGATGTCCGTTCTGAGGGAGCGCCTCGAGGCCGCTTTCCCGTCCCTGCTCGATGAGCTCACCCAGCTGGTCGCGATTCCGTCGGTGTCGTCGGACCCGGCGCACGCCGCCGACCTGGAGCGCAGCGCCGAGCACCTGCGCGAGCGTTTCGAGGCCCTGGGCCTGGAGGCGAAGGTCCTCAGTGAGAAGGCCACCGATGGCACGCAGGGCAAGCCCGCCGTCGTGGCTCATACTCCCCGTATTGAGGGCGCGCCGACCGTCCTCCTGTACGCCCACCACGACGTCCAGCCCGTGGGCGAGCTGGACCGCTGGAGCATGGACCCCTACAAGGCCGAGGTACGCGGCGATCGCATCTACGGTCGCGGCTCCTCCGATGACGGCGCCGGCGTAGTCGTCCACCTGGGCTCGCTGTCGATCCTGGGCGCTGACCTGCCCGTCAACGTCGTTATCTTCATCGAGGGCGAGGAAGAGATCGGATCCCCGTCCTTCACGGCCTTCCTGGACGCGCACCGCGACGAGCTGGCGGCCGACGTCATCATCGTGACGGATTCGTCGAACTGGAAGGTCGGCGAGCCTGCGGTGACGACGACGCTGCGCGGCAACGCGATCGTGACCGTTGACGTGACGGTCGCCGATCACGCGGTCCACTCGGGCGCGTTTGGCGGTCCGCTGTTGGATTCTGTGGCGATCTCCTCGATGCTCATTGCGTCGCTGTTCGATGAGGCGGGCGACGTGGCGGTGCCGGGACTGGGTGGTTCGGACCGCGCGGACGTGGATTGGCCGGAGTCCGAGCTGCGCGAGGCCGCCGGCATGGTCGAGGGCCTCCAGCTGGCCGGCTCGGGCGACATCGCCGCCCGCATGTGGACCAAGCCCTCGATTTCCGTCATCGGCTTCGATGCTCGTCCCGTCTCTAACGCGTCGAACACGATTGCCCCGCACACGCGATTCCGCCTGTCGATGCGCACGGTGCCGGGTGTGGACCCGACCGAGGCGCAGGCCAAGCTGGTCGACTACCTGCTCGCCAACGTGCCTTTCGGCGCGCATGTTGAAGTGACGTGCGAGGACGCGGGAGCGGACTACCAGGCCGACATGGACTCCCCGGTCACGAAGACTCTGCACGAGTGCCTGACCGAGGCCTGGGGCGTGCCCTCTGTCAACATCGGCGTGGGCGGCTCGATTCCTTTCATCTCCGACTTCCAGCGTATCTTCCCCGGCGCGCAGGTCGTCGTCACGGGCGTGGAGGATCCGCTGACGAACGCGCACTCGGAGGACGAGTCGCAGTCGATCCCGGACCTGAAGGCAGCGATTCTCGCGGAGGCGCTGCTGCTGACCCGCCTGGCCTCCCTGTGAGGCGAGTCGTCGTAGCCGGTCGGTGGGATGGGGCTAGCCCCCTCCTGCCGACCGGCGCCGCGTTGGAAGAGATCAGCCGGGGCGTACGCGCCGGCTGCGAGGGTGCCGATGTGGCGCTCCTTCCCTTCGGGTCGGGTCCCACCTTCGACGAGGCCGTGGCCGCCTCGCGCGCCCAGGCCTCGTTCGTGCGCGTCCCGACCGACGCCCGCTCGACCCGCGGCGCGGGCGAGCGCGTGGCGCAGGCGCTGGGCCAGCGCATGGTCGTCGTCGAGGGCGGCCACAATGCCTCCCCGGATTGCGGGCTGGGCTTCCTGGCCGGACTGGTCGGGGTGCCCGACTGCCAGGTCGTCGGCGAGGGGCTGCCCGAGGCGCTCACGCGCGCCGAGGAGCTGGTCGCGGCCAGTGGCACGGACCTGGTGTGCGCGGCCTCGACGCCGCGCCCCTTGCTGGGACTCGACTCGGTCCTGGCGGTCGCCCCCGACCTTGAGCCCATTGAGGAACAGGACACAGCCATGACGGGGCTGCTCACCGAGGCCTTCGCCCACCGCCCAGCGCGCCGCCGCGCGCTCCTGGCCGGAACAGACACCCATCCCGCGCGCGGATACGGCTCCGGTGCCGCAGGTGGCGTCGGCGCGATCATCGCCGCCAGCGGCGGGCGCATCGTGCCCACGGGTCAGCTCCTTACCGACCTTCTCGACCTCGACGAGGCGCTCAAAACCGCGAATCTATTGATCATCGCCGAGCCCGAGCTGGCCTCGCCGCTGCTGGCCACCTCGACACTGGACTGCTGACCGGCGCGGCCGAGCAACTCGCCCTGCCGGTCGTCGCCCTCACGACGCGCTCGAGTCTGTCGCGCTACGAGCGCGCCCAGTGGGGACTGCACGGCGTCTTCGAGACGGAGGCCTGCGTCACGCTCGAGGATGCCGGGCGGCGCATCGCGCGCACCTGGTTACGCTGAGCGCGCATCCCAGCTCTCGCGCGCGGCGGGGCCGGGGGAGTAGTGTGTCAAGCGCATACGTCTATTTTTCACCGTTAGGAGCACCATGTCCGAGTCCGCAATTCAGGCTCCCACCCACGAGGTCATCCTCACCGACGTCGCTGCTGCGAAGGTCAAGAGCCTCCTTGAACAGGAGGGACGCGACGACCTGCGCCTGCGCATCGCCGTGCAGCCCGGCGGTTGCTCGGGGCTGATCTACCAGCTCTACTTCGATGACCGCACGCTCGACGGGGATGCCATCCGTTCCTTCGATGGCGTCGAGGTCGTCGTCGACCGCATGAGCGTTCCCTACCTGAGCGGTGCCACGATCGACTTCGCCGACACCATTGAGCGTCAGGGCTTCACGATCGACAACCCGAACGCCCAGAACACCTGCGCCTGCGGCGAATCCTTCCACTGAGCCGAAAGAGACTCCTCCCATGATGTCTTCTCTGCGCCGTTTCGGCGCCCTCGCCGGCGTGGCCGCCCTGGCCCTCGGCCTGTCCGCCTGTACCGACCTGACGTCGACCATCGCCACCTCCTCCGCGGGCGTGGCCGCCGCCGAGATCGACTACTCCGCCTGCGCGACCGATGATTCCGCGGATCAGTCCGCGAACGTGGATCGCACCGGCACGGGCAACTTCCCCGCCGTCTCCGGCGAGGACACCCCCGTGATCGCTGCGGGTAAGGGCGCCGAGCCCACCAATAAGGTCCTGGTCAAGACCCTCAAGCAGGGCGACGGAACGCTCGTGTGCCCCGGCGCGAAGGTCAAGGTCAACTACGTTGGCGCGCTCTGGAACGGCACCGTCTTCGATTCGTCCTACCAGAAGGGCCAGCCCATCGAGTTCTCCCTCGCGCAGGTCGTGAAGGGTTGGGGCTACGGCCTGGCGCACGCCCACGTGGGCGACCGCGTCGAGCTGGTCATCCCCGCCTCCCTTGGATACGGAGCTCAGGGTAACCCCTCGATCCCCCCGAACTCGACGCTGGTGTTCGTCGTCGACATCCTGGGCGCGAGCACGCAGAACCTTGCGGATGAGTCCATCCTGACCGGTGCGACCGCGACCGGTGAGGAGCTGCCCGCGGGCATCACCGTGACCGGGGAGCCCGGTTCCGAGCCGACCCTGACGATCGACGAGAGTGTGACGCCCCCCACCGAGAAGAAGACCTACACGATCTACAAGGGTGCCGGCGAGGAACTGACCGCGGACCAGTCGGTCCTGTACAAGTTCACGCTGGGTGCTTTCGGCGCCAACGGACAGACCCAGTCCTCGTGGTCGCAGCCAGCTCCGATCGAGGCGTCGGTGGCCCGCGTTGAACTCGCTGGTTACACCGTCGGTTCGCGCATCGTCATCGTCGAGCCCGATCAGAACGCACCCGCTCAGTCCGGTGCGTCCGCCGGGGTCAGCGTCGCCGTCGTCGACATCGTCGGCACGGCCTCGATGCAGTAAGCGCCCCGCGCCACGCTCTTCGCATGTGGGCGGCTCCCAGTGGGGGAGCCGCCCACATGCCGTTAGATGGGGCCATCGCGTCTTCCACGCCACATACGCAAGGAGAACTTCCATGAGTGAAGAAACCGTCCGCATCCTGGTCTTCAGCGACGACAAGGACAAGCGCGCCGCCGTTATTAACGGCGTCGGTGTGCGTGCTTCCAAGGACACGCCCCGCATCGAATGGGTGGAAACAGCCACCGGCTTCGGCGTGCGCGACGCGTTTGACCAGCAGGATTTTGCGGCACTCATCCTCGACGCCGAGACGAAGAAGGAGGGCGGCATGTCGGTCGCCCAGGACCTTCAAGAGACCCGCGAGGACGTTCCCCCTATCATCTTCCTGACCGCCCGCGCGCAGGACGAATGGCTGGCCACCTGGGCCGGCGCAGCCGCCACGGTCTCGGATCCGATCGACCCGATCATCCTTCAGGAGACGGTCGCCGACGTGCTGCGTGGAGCTGCCCGATGAGCCACCGGGACTGGGCCCCGATCATCGCCACCCTGATCGCCGGTGAAGCGCTGGACTACGACCAGTCGTACTGGCTCATGGACCAGGTCATGAGCGGCGAGCTCGGCGAGGCTCGCCTGGCCTCCTTCCTCACCGCCATGGCGATCAAGGGCGCCACCGTCGAGGAGATTCACGGCCTGGCCGACGGCATGCAGGATCACGCGGCCAGCGTCGACCTGCCCAGCCGCGCTCTCGACATCGTCGGCACCGGCGGAGACGGCTACAAGACCGTCAACATCTCGACCATGTCCGCGATTGTCGCGGCATCGATGGGTATTCCCCTGGTCAAGCACGGCAACCGTGCCTCCACCTCGAAGTCCGGTTCCGCGGACGTCATCGAGGCCCTCGGCGTCAACCTGGACGTGGAGCCAGCCGATCTGCGCCGCATCTTCGACCAGGTCGGTATCGCCTTCCTGTTCGCCAACAAGATGCACCCGTCGATGCGTTTCGCCGCCCCCGTGCGCCGCGCGCTCGGCTTCCCGACGGCCTTCAACGTGCTGGGACCGCTGACCAACCCCGCGAAGGTGCAGGCCTGCGCGATCGGTGCGGCCAAGGAAGAAACGCGCGTCTCATGGCCGGCGTGTACGCCTCCCGTGGCCTGTCCGCCCTGGTCCTGCGCGGCGCGACCACCGGCCTGGACGAACTGACCACCGCCGATTCGAATCAGATCTGGATCGTCTCGGGTGGGCAGGTGAGTGAGGTTGCCTTCGACGCCCGTAAGTCCCTGGGCATGGCCTCCTCCTCGATCGAGGACCTGGCAGGCGGCGAGGCCGCCGACAACGCCGCCGTGGCCCGCGAGGTCCTGGCTGGCGGTGGATCCAGCGCCGTGCGCGACGCGGTGGCCCTCAACGTGGGTGCGGGCATCCTGGCCTGGGAGGGCCTGGACCACCCGGTGTCTGCGGATACTTTCGAGGCACGCATGCGCGACGCGGTCGGGCGGGCTCAAGCGGCCCTGGCCGACGGCGCAGGAGCGCGCCTGGTCGAACGCTGGGCGCAGGCCTCCAACAGCTGACACGCTGCGCGCTCAGGCGCGCAAGCGATCATACGGATGGGCGGTTGCCTGAGCCAGGAGCTCACGCAGCCGCCCGTCGCGCAGCGGGCTCATCGTGGGCTGAGCCCACGGCAGAGGAGAATCCCACTCGATCAGGCGCGTGCCCGCCTCGCTCAGCTGCGCGCAGATAAGAGCCGTCTCGGCCCACGATGCGGCCTTCGCGGCCTGCCCGTCGACGGTCAGCGGCTCCGTCGCGCTCGCCACCTCGATCCACGCGGTGGGATCGGTGTGCGGGGGAACCACGAGCGAGCTGAGATAGCGCCCGTAGGACGCCACGTGCACGAGCCAGCCGGGCTCGCCGCCGTCCCTGCGCGTGCCCCACACGATGCGCGCAGCGGACAGGACCGGGCGCATCGTCGCTCGCTCCACCCCCGCCATGTAGGCGGCGAGCTCGTCGCGCGCTCGCGCTGCGGGCTCGAAGAGCCCCTGAGCGGCAAGGCGCGCCATGACGGCGGTGAGCACGTCGGGAACGGTGAGCGAGGACGCAGCCACGGCCTCGTCGATGAGGTCGGCGCTCTGCGTCCCGGTTGCCTCTGCAACAACCCGGCCGATCGCGTTCGCGGCTCGCGTGGCGTGCGCCCGCGTGCCAAAGGGGCCCAGCGCGCGGGGCAGATCCGCCAGGCTCACGGAGGGGACAACCACCGCCCGGTTGCCCTCGCGCACCACCCAGTGCTGGTTGGCCTGGCGCCTGGATGCAGAGTTGTACGGGGGAGCCAGGGTCGCGATGTCGCGCAGCTCGCGCACGCGCGCCTCCAGCACGGAGGCGGTGGGGAAATGGCGCACCCCCGAGGAGAGGGAGACCATGCGCTGGACTTTCGTGCGCTTCTCGGCGCGCGTGTAGTAGCTGCCCACGCGCGAGCGCAGGGACGAGGCCGACCCGACGTAGAGCGCATCGCCCGCGGCATCAACGAAGTGATAGACGCCGGGGGGAAGTCGGCAGCGTCGCAACGAAGTCGGGGGTGGCTGGCCTGCGCGAGGGGGCTGCGTCGCTGAGCGCGATCAGGTCTTCGACATCGGTGGCCCCCGCCGAGGACAGGAGAGCGACGAAGCCGAGCAAGACCTCGGCCGTGGCGCGCGCGTCCCCTCGCGCACGGTGCTCCGGAGTGGTCGACGTGCCGAAATACGAGGCGATCGTGCCCAGCTTGTGATTGCGCACGAGCGGGCGCGGCAGGGCCAGGCGGGCCAGCGCCAACGTGTCCACGACGCGCACGCGAGGCCAGGGACGCTGGCAGGCGCGCGCGGGCGCGGCGCAAGAAACCCACGTCGAAGGAGGCATTGTGTGCGACGAGCACCGGCGCCTCCTCGCCCTCAAGACCGGCCCACTCGATGAAGCGCTCCAGGACCGGGCCGATCGGGTCGGCGTCCTCGACCATCGCGGGCGTGATGCCCGTCAGCGACGTGATGAACGGAGGTATCGGCTGGAGCGGGCGAACCAGCGACGAAAACTCGTCGGCAACGCGCCCGCCTCTCACCCGAACCGCACCGATCTCTGTGATCTCAGCGCCTGCCCCCAGGCCCGTCGTCTCCAGGTCGACAACCACCCAGTGCCCGCCCGAGGCCGGGGTGCCGACAGCATCCAAGCTCAGCTGCAGTTCGGGTCTCGCACTACGAGACAATGTGTCAGAAACGAGCTCGCGAGCATAGCGTTTGTCAGACTCTACGGGCGCGATGCTTTCTGAACAATTGCGCACGTGAGTCTCTTTCGTCATAGAGTTGATACTAATTCGAACGCGCGCCCGCGCGCCCGCTGACAACCGAGGAGTCACAGTGGCGTTCTATCAGGCACTCAAAGCGACCGGTAGCCCCATCCTGAAGGCTGCGTACCATCCCTGGATTCGCGGCAAGGAGAACATCCCCGCCGAAGGCCCGGCGATCCTGGCCTCCAACCACAACGCCGTGTGGGACTCCGTGTTCCTGCCGATGATGCTCGACCGCGAGGTCGTCTTCATGGGCAAGGCCGACTACTTCACCGGCACGGGCGTGAAGGGCTGGATGACCAAGGAATTCATGCGCGCCGTCGGCACCATCCCCGTGGACCGCACCGGCGGACGCGCCTCCGAGAGCGCGCTCAACGCCGGCCTGAAGCGCCTGCGCTCGGGCGAGCTCTTCGGCATCTACCCCGAGGGCACGCGCAGCCCCGACGGCCGCCTGTACCGAGGCAAGACCGGCGTGGCCCGCCTGGCGCTCCTGTCCGGCGCCCCCGTCATCCCCGTCGCCATGATCGGCACGCACACCGCCCAGCCGATCGGGCAGAGGATTCCCTCGCGCACCAACATCGGCATGGTCATCGGCGAGCCCCTCGACTTCTCGCGCTACCGCGGCCTGGACAGGGACCGCTACGTCCTGCGCGCCATCACCGACGAGATCATGTACAACCTGATGCTCCTGTCGGGCCAGGAATACGTCGACCTGTACGCCGCCGACGTGAAGGCACAGCTCGCCGCCGAGGGCGCGTTCGAGGGCCCGGTTCCCTCCAACGGCCGCCCCGCGCCCGGCGGACGCACCGCACCCGACGTCCCCGTGCCGACCGCCCCCGAAGAAGAACCGTCGGAGGAGGAGAACAAGGAGGATTCCTCCAAGTAATCGCCTCTCGCGGGACGATGCTTCAGCATCGTTCCGTGGGACGGGCGTCCTTGGCGCAACGAAGGATCGCGCGGGTAGAATGGTCATGCCCTGCGCTCACGCGCGGGCCCGTACCTAACCAACCTGAGAAAGGTGACATTCATGTCGGTCCGTCGTGTTGCCCTGCTGACCGCAGGTGGCTTCGCCCCGTGCCTGTCCTCCGCCGTCGGTGGACTCATCGAGCGCTACAACGAGATTGATCCCTCCGTCGAGATCATCGCCTACCAGAACGGCTACCACGGCCTGCTCACCGGCAACTACGTGCTGGTGGACGAGGAGGCACGTAAGCACGCTGCCGTCCTCCACCGCTACGGTGGCTCGCCGATCGGCAACTCCCGCGTCAAGCTGACGAACAAGAAGAACCTGGTCGAGCGCGGCCTCGTCGCCGAGGATGAGGATCCGCTGCAGAAGGCTGCCGAGCAGCTGCGCACTGACGGCGTTGATGTCCTGCACACCATCGGTGGCGACGACACCAACACGACGGCTGCCGACCTTGCTGCCTACCTGGAGGAGCACGACTACCACCTGACCGTCGTGGGCCTGCCCAAGACCATCGACAACGACGTGGTGCCGATCCGCCAGTCCCTGGGCGCGTGGACCGCCGCTGAAGAGGTGTCGGAGTACTCCCAGAACGTCATCGGCGAGCACCGCTCCAACCCCCGCATGCTCATCATCCACGAGATCATGGGCCGCCACTGCGGGTGGCTGACCGCCGCCGGTTCGCAGCGCTACCACGAGTGGCTCAAGACCCAGGAGTGGGTGCCCTCGATCGGCCTGTCGAAGGAGCGTTGGGACATCCACGCCATCTTCCTGCCCGAGATGAAGATCGACCTGGACGCCGAGGCCAAGCGCCTCAAGGCGATCATGGACGAGCAGGGCAACGTCAACATCTTCCTGTCTGAGGGCGCTGGCGTCCCCGAGATCATCGCGGAGATCGAGGCTGCCGGTGGCGAGGTCCAGCGTGACCCCTTCGGCCACGTCAAGCTCGACACGATCAACCCCGGCCAGTGGTTCGCTAAGCAGTTCGCCGAGAAGATTGACGCCGAGAAGGTCATGGTTCAGAAGTCCGGCTACTTCTCGCGTTCCTCGCGCGCCAACGCCGACGACCTGCGTCTCATCAAGTCGATGACCGACCTGGCCGTCGAGTGCGCGTTCAAGGGCGAGTCCGGCGTCATCGGTCACGACGAAGAGGACAACGATCGTCTGAAGGCCATCCCGTTCCCGCGCATCGCGGGCGGCAAGCCCTTCGACATCTCGGCTCCGTGGTTCCTCGAGATGATGGCCGAAATCGGCCAGAGCGTCGAGCCGGCTGGCGAGTGAGTCGCTTCGCGTGATTCCTTCGATCACTCCCGGACGCGGCGGCGAGCCCGTGCGAAAGCCGCGCTCCCGCCGCGTCCCCGAGCGTCTGTGGTCGCCCGAGTCCGGGGAGCGCGCTCCCTGGGACACGTGGCGCGGCCTGGACGCTGCCCAACAACCCTCGTACGCGGATGCCGAGTCCGTAGCCGAGGTGACGGCTCAGCTGCGCCGTCAGCCGCCCCTCGTGTTCGCGGGCGAGGTCGATGACCTGCGCACGTGGATGGGTGCGGCGTCGCGTGGCGAGGCCTTCGTGCTGATGGGCGGAGACTGCGCGGAGACGTTCGCGGAGGCCACTGCCGATCACGTGCGCCTGAAGATCCAGACGCTGCTGCAGATGGCCGTGGTCTTGACCTACGGCGCGTCCCTGCCGGTCATCAAGGTCGGCCGCATCGCCGGACAGTACGCCAAGCCTCGTTCCTCCGACCTGGAGACGCGCGACGGCCTGACGCTGCCGAGCTACCGCGGCGACGCGGTGAACTCCTTTGAGTTCACCCCGGAGGCGCGCGAGCCCGACCCGCAGCGCCTCCTGTCCCTGTATAACCATGCGGCGTCGACGCTGAACCTGATCCGCGCTTTCACGAAGGGCGGATACGCGGATCTGCGTCAGGTGCACCGGTGGAACCAGGGTTTCATGTCGAATCCGGCCTACGCGCGCTACGAGTCGCTGGCTGAAGACATCCACCGCGCGATCAAGTTCATGGGTGCCGCCGGCGTCGACTTCGAGACGCTGCGCGACGTGGACCTGTATTCGTCGCACGAGGCCCTGCTCCTGGAGTATGAGTCCGCGATGACGCGCATCGATTCGCGCACGGGCGAGCCCTACAACACGTCCGCTCACTTCCTGTGGGCGGGGGAGCGCACGCGCGAGGAGGAGGGCGCTCACATCGAGCTGCTGTCTCGCGTGCGTAACCCGATTGGGGTCAAGCTTGGTCCGTCCACGACGCGCGACCAGATGCTCTCGCTCATCGACCGGCTGAACCCGGACGGTGAGGATGGGCGCTTGTCGTTCATCACGCGCATGGGCGCGGGGCGCATCCGCGAGGCGCTGCCTCCGCTGCTTGAGGCCGCGCGCGAGGATGGCCGTCCGATCACGTGGATGACGGACCCGATGCACGGCAACACGATCACGTCCTCGACCGGCTACAAGACGCGCCGCTTTGAGACGGTCATGGACGAGGTCCGCGGCTTCTTCGAGGCGCACGAGGCCTCGGGCACGGTTCCCGGCGGCCTGCACGTGGAGCTCACGGGCGACGACGTGACCGAGGTGATCGGCGGGTCCGAACGCATCGACGAACAGTCGCTGCGCGACCGCTACGAGACCCTCGTCGATCCGCGCCTGAATCACCAGCAGAGCCTGGAGATGGCCTTCCAGGTCGCCCAGTATCTGGCGAAGGGCTCCTCTCACGTGGAGTGAGCCCGGGGCACATGACGACATCCCGGCCTCGTTCGTGATGGACGAGGCCGGGATTCGTTTGTGCTAGCGGCGGCGTGAGCATCAGACACATGCCAGCGGCGGGCGGGGTGTGCCCGGCGGACCACGGTGCCGATGTGGGGCTGAAGGACATGTTGTGGTACCCGGGCTCGTCCCGCTGTTGGATGGCATGTTCGGCCCGATGGGTGGATACCTGGGCCCTTGGATGCGCACGTTAACCCTATGGGTGGAGTGTGGGCGGGGGTGCCCATGCTCCACGTGTCGGGTCCAGCTGCGCATGAAAGGGTTAGTGCGACCACCTGTCGGGCCCAGGTGACAGAGACATTGTGAAGTCCCGGGTTTTGTGGAGTGGCGTTGAGGCCGCTTCTGGTTGAGCTGCGGCGGGCCTGGGGTGGTCTTGTCGTGCCTGTGTTCACTTCCCGCTTCCGCGTTTGTGCTTGTTGTCTATGGCGGTGCACCCGATCCGTAGGCATTGCACCTCTTCTGATCGGGTGCGTTGGTGCTGATCGGGTGCGTTGCTCGCTTGCTCGTGGCTGCCGTGGTGGCTGGCCTGGCGTTGGGTGGCCGTGGATTCCTGCGTGGCTGGCGTGCCGCTGAGCGGAGCGGCTCGGGCGATTTGGGCCATTCGGCGGGGCCGACGTTCGCGCACCAATACGCCAAAAAGCCGCCCTGCCAGCGACGCGTCGTGTCCTGACACCGGCGGATTCTCCCGCCTGCTGCGCTCCCTTGCGATGCCCCTCGTGCGACGCTGCGGGGGGAGGCGGGCATAGCAGCGGGGCGGGACCCCGAAGGATCCCGCCCCGGCAGGGTACACACCGGGCCGTCACACGATGGACATGGTGACGGTTGAGCCCTTCTTGATCTTGGATCCACCGGCCGGGTCGGTCGAGCGCACGGTGTCGAAGAAGCCGCCGAGGATCAGCTCTTCCTGGACGGTGAATCCGGCGTTTTCGAGCTTGGTGCGCGCATCCTGGCGCTGGAGTCCGACGACGTCGGGCACGGCGACCGTCTCGGGGCCCTTGGACACGGTGTAGGCGACGGAGTCGCCGCGGTACAGGGTCGAGCCCTCGCGGGTCTGCTGGGAGATGACCTGGCCCTCGGCGACCGTGTCGGAGTAGGCCTCGCTCGGAGCGGCCACGAGACCCAGCGCCTCGATGGAGCTCTTGGCCGCGGAGGAGCTCTGACCCGCCAGGCTTGGGACTGTTAGCGGTTCGCGCCCCTTGGACAGGACGACGTCGACGGTCGAGTCGTGGGCCAGCGAGGTGCCGGCGGCAACGGACTGCGAGATGACCTGGCCTTGGGCAACGTCCTCGGAGTAGGCGTCGGTAATCGCTCCGATGGCCAGGCCGGCGTCGCTCAGGGCGCGAGAGGCCATATCCTGGGTGCTGCCGACCAGGTTGGGAACCTCTTTCATGTCGATACCCTTGGACACGTAGAGGAGCACGGAGGCACGCTTGTGGACCGCACCGCCCCCGTCCGGGTCGGAGTGGGTGATGAAGCCGGACTGGACATCGTCGGAGAATTCCTCCTCGACCTGGGAGGCCAGGCCGAGTGTGGTGAGTTCTTCTTGCACCTCGTCGAGGGGGCGCCCGTCGGTGGCTGGCATCGTCAGGTAGGACCCAGGGCCGTATTCGGTCCACCACCAGCGTCCGCCGATGCCGGCGGCGACGAGTAGGAGGACAACGATCGTGGCCACCAGGATCGCGCGTGTCGACTTCTTGGTGGGGACCTGGCTGTTCGACTCCTTGGCGGAACCCGAGGTATGCACGGTGGTCACGGTCGTAGCGGCTGGGGCGGGCATGGCCTTCGTGAGGTGAGCGGAAAGCAGCTCGGTGTTCAGCGCGGTGGTCTGAGAGCCTCCCGCCGCCTCAGCGCGCACGATGTCGGCGCGGCGGTTGGCGATGTCGGAAGGGATCGAGGCCGCGGCGCGTGCCACAAGTTCGATGGCGTCGGAGGCGTCAGCGGGGCGATTGGCGGGATCGCGAGCGGTGAGCGCTGCGACCAGGTCGTCGATGTCACGGGGGATCCACGTCTGGCTGGCGGACGGGCTGGGCACGTCGTCGGAAACGTGGTGCGAGGCGATCTGGAGGGGCGACTCTCCTGCCCAGGGCACGGCGCCGGTGAGCATCTCGTAGAGCATGATGCCCACGGAGTAGATGTCGGAGCGGGCGTCGGCCTCCGCGGTCAGGGCGATTTCGGGCGCGATGTAGGCGACCGTGCCGAGCATGTTGCCCGTGGAGGACATCGACACTTCCGAGGCCGCGCGCGCCAGGCCGAAGTCGGTGACCTTCGCGGGTCCATCGGTGGGAACGAGAATGTTCTCGGGCTTGATGTCGCGGTGAATGACGCCCATGCGGTGCGCGGCGCGCAGCGCTTTCGAGGATGTTGGTGGTGTAGCGCAGCGCCTGCGGGATGGTGAAGGCGCCCTGTGCGGCGAGCAGGGCGCGCAGATTCGTCCCGTCGATCAGCTCCAAGACGAGGAAGCCCTGCCCGGCGACGACGCCCTGGTCGAAGACGGAGACGACGCCCGGGTGAACGATGCGGGCGGCGGCGCGCGCCTCGCGCCGGAAGCGTTCGACAAACGCCGCAGATTCTGCCAGGTGCGGGTGCATGACTTTGAGCGCAACGGGGCGCTCGAGGCGCTCGTCCTGGGCGATATACACGGTGGCCATGCCGCCTCGGGCCAGCCTGCGCGTGACACGGTAGCGCTCGTCGACCAGCACTCCAATCAGCGGGTCGGTTTGGTCGTATGTTTTCTCGTCGCTCACCTGGTCGATTCTATGGGAGTTTTTGGCAAATCATAGGAGGTGCGGGCGTCGGTGCGGCGCTGTCATGGGGTAGTGTTGCGCTCATGACACATGCTGACATCACCCTGTTGTCCATCGAGGACGTGTGCCGTCTGCTCGGCATTGAAGAGCGTCGCCTCAAGCAGCTGATCCGCGATCGAGTCCTCATTGATGGGCGCGACGCGAGCGGTACGCGCGGTGTCCCTCAGGAGCTCCTCGTCAAGGGGGCGAACGGGTGGGAGCCGCTGCCCTTCCTGCAGGGTACGCTCACGTTGCTCGCCGATGACGGCTTCACGCCCGAGGGAGTCGCTGTCGTGGCTGTACGAGGTCCAGGATGAGCTCGGCGAGCGCCCGATCGACGCTCTGACCTCGGGGCGTCACCACCGGGTCAATCGCATCGCTTCGACGCTGGCGTTCTGAGAGTCCTCGCCCCGGTGTCTAGGCGCGCCGGGCGGTGAGGATGTCGCAGAGTTCACGCAGCATGGAGGCTGCGTCGGCGTCGACGTGTGAGGCGTCGAGCGCGCGGTGTCCCTCCTCGACCAGGCGTGCGATCTCTGCTTCGTGGGCGGCGCGCCCGTTGCGCTCGACGATCGCCGTGGCCCTCGCGATCTGCTCGGCCGAGGCCTCGGCTACCCCGAGCACCTCGGTGAGGGCTGTGCGCTCAGCGGGGGAGGAGGCCGCCCACGTGAGGGCGAGCAGGACAGTGCGCTTGCCCTCGCGCAGGTCGTCTCCGGCGGGCTTGCCGGTCACAGCGGGATCTCCGAAGACACCCAGGTCGTCATCGCGCAGCTGGAAGGCCAGGCCCCAGGGGGTCAGGATCGTCTCCAGGACCTCGATCAGTGGGAGAGCCTGCGCGAGCGAGGGAGCCCCGCAGATAGCACCCAGAACGCCGGGGTGGACCACCGAGTAGTGAGCGGACTTGTGGAGGGCGACCTCCAGGGCGGCGTCTGCACTGAGCGCGTCGGCGCGCTGGGGGTCCAGCGGGTGCTGTTCGGCCAGGATGTCGAGATACTGGCCCAGCGCCACCTCGGCGTGCATGTCGGCGAAACGCTGGGTGAACGTCTGGACGCAGTCGGCGCGCAGCTCCAGAGCCTGCTCGTCGGCCTGCGCCGTTGCCGCAGAGAAAAGGAAATCACCCACGAGGATGGCGGCATTGAGACCAAAGGCGCTCGATGACCCGATCCAGCCCGCGTCGCTGTGACGCGTCGCCAGGGCGCGGTGAGGGGTGGGCTGTCCGCGGCGCTCGTCCGCGTGGTCGATGATGTCGTCGTGGACCAGGGCGCTGGCCTGGTAGAGCTCGAGCGCAGCGGCCAGGTGGGGCACGGAGGCGTCCGCGAGTGGCTTGCCGGAGGCCAAAGCCCATCCGACGTGCGCCATGAGGGCCCGGAAACGCTTGCCTCCCGCGGCCGAGGCCAACACGGCCTCGGCGAAATTCGACGATCGCGTAGTCGCGCCCGCGCGCGCCAGGAGGCGGGCCAGGGCGGCGGCCGTCGCCTCGTCGATGTGGGGACGCAGCACGGAGAAACTCTCGCTCAGACTCATAGGGTCACTCTAACGGACCCTGCCAGCGCCGTGGGGGGGCGAAGGCGGGGAAGATTCACACCTACCGTCAGGAAAACTACCGGGCGAGGCACTAGACTGGCGATGGTATGCCGATTTGCGATCGGCTGAGTTTTGCATACCCATCAATGAAAGGGACCCGAGTGAGTGCATCGCGCGCTTCGGCACAGGACTCCGCGACGAGTGAGGATATCGCGGAGGTGAAGGCCCCCGCTAAGAAGGCGACGCGCGCCAAGAAGGCCACGACGTCTGTGAAGGCTGAGGCTGCCGCGGGTACTGAGGAGAAAGCGGCCAAGAAGCCCGCTGCCAAGAAGACCACGAAGAAGGCTGCTCCCAAGAAAGCGACGAAGAAGGCTGCCGAGGCCGGCGAGGAGAAGGTGACGAAGAAGCCCGCCGCCAAGAAGGCGCGCGGCCGCAAGAAGAAGGATGCTGAGGTCGTCGAGGAGATCACCGAGGAACTCGAGGTCACGGAAGACGAGGACTTCGACCCTACGGGCGACGACCTCGAGGATCCCGAGCTGGTGGCCGACACCGAGGACGAGGATGTAGCCGAGGAGGAGGCTGAGGAAGAGGATCCCAAGGCCGCTGAGGGCGCCGCTCTGCGCGAGCGTACGAACACTGGTATCCACGTCAAGGGCGGCTTCGTCGTCTCCGACTCTGACGAGACCGACGAGCCTGTCCAGCAGGTGACTGTCGCGGGCGCGACCGCTGACCCCGTCAAGGACTACCTCAAGCAGATCGGCAAGGTATCCCTGCTCAACGCTGAGCAGGAAGTCGACCTTGCCCGCCGCATTGAGGCCGGTCTGTACGCCGAGTACAAGCTCAAGAACCAGGCCGACGAGATGACCAGCCGCGAGCGTCGCGAGCTGCACTTCCTCGCCCAGGACGGTCAGCAGGCCAAGAACCACCTGCTCGAGGCCAACCTGCGTCTGGTCGTGTCGCTGGCCAAGCGCTACACCGGCCGCGGCATGCAGTTCCTGGACCTCATCCAGGAAGGCAACCTTGGTCTTATCCGCGCGGTCGAAAAGTTCGACTACACGAAGGGCTACAAGTTCTCGACTTACGCGACGTGGTGGATCCGTCAGGCGATCACCCGAGCGATGGCCGACCAGGCCCGCACGATCCGTATCCCGGTGCACATGGTCGAGGTCATCAACAAGCTTGCGCGCGTTCAGCGCCAGATGCTCCAGGACCTGGGCCGCGAGCCCACGCCGGAGGAGCTGGCCAAAAGGAACTGGACATGACCGCCGAGAAGGTCGTCGAGGTCCAGAAGTACGGCCGCGAGCCCATCTCGCTGCACACGCCGCTGGGTGAGGACGGCGACTCCGAGTTCGGCGACCTCATCGAGGACTCTGAGGCCATTGTGCCCGCCGACGCCGTGTCTTTCACGCTCCTGCAGGAACAGCTCCACCACGTCCTGGACACGCTCTCCGAGCGTGAGGCCGGCGTCGTGTCCATGCGCTTCGGCCTGGGCGATGGTCAGCCCAAGACCCTCGACGAGATCGGCAAGGTCTACGGCGTCACGCGCGAGCGCATCCGCCAGATCGAGTCCAAGACGATGTCGAAGCTGCGCCACCCCTCGCGTTCGCAGGTGCTGCGCGACTACCTCGACTGACGCATAGTTAGTCCGTCATGGGGGCCAGGAACACGCGTTCCTGGCCCCCATGACAACATCGTCACAATGCGGTCAGCTTCGGGTGGCAGTGTCGCTTGTTGAGGGGTGTGTGAGGCAGGATGAAGACATGCTTGAGGGTACGTTGATTCTCGTTGTGACTGTCGTCCTGGTTATCGTCGTCGCGGGTGGCGTTGTGGCGGCACTCGCGCTGTCTCGGCGCAGCGCCGACGACTGGAAGGGCGTCATCAAGCGTGAGCGTGAAGAGATCACGCAGGAGGTGCGTACCCACTCCCTGCCCAAGCGAGCGGCTGGGTCTGGCGACGGTCCCGTCGTTCCGCGAACCTCCTCACTCGATGCGCTGCTGCAAGGTGCCGATTCGACGAGCGCCTATTTTGACGCTGATCGCCTGCCTGGCATCGACCGCCTCGAAAACGTCACCGGTCGCGTGAGTGGCCGATTTGATCGTGGCGGCAAGGGCGGTCAGGGTGGCACGGGAACTAAGGGCTCACAGGGGCACTAACGTGTCGTGACGGGACTCGCGCTTTCATCCAGATGCGTCCATGGGGGATAATGGCCCCATGGACGCATTTGTTTCATTCCTTCAAACACCGTGGGCCGTTGTCGTCGCCCTGGTGCTTGCGGTGCTCATCGGCCTCGTTATCCGCGTGGCCGTCAGCTCCAAGCGCCGTTCCGCCGACGACCTGCGCCCCGCGGACCAGCCCCAGGTGCCCGTTGCCGAGGAGAGCCCAGCGCCGAGTGATGGCGCCCAGGACAGCCCCGAGCAGCCGCGCGCCGGCCCCGAGGCCGTCGAAGAACCAGCCGTCGAGGTTGAGCCGACTGTCGAGGCCGCTCCCTCCGTCGAACGCCCCGAACCCGTGCGCGGGCGCATGGAGCGCCTTCGCGAACGGCTCGCCTCCTCCGGCGCGCTGGGCCGCGCCATCCTCGGAGTCCTCAGCCGCGGCCAGCTGAGTGCCGCCGACTGGGAAGAGATCGAAGAATCCCTCCTCATCGCGGACCTTGGCCTGGAGGCCACCGACTCCCTCATGGAGGCGCTCAAGCGCCGGGTCGCCGTCGAGTCCACGACCGACGAGGCCCGTATCCGCGAGATCCTGCGCGAGGAACTCCTTGCCCTTGTCGGCCCCGACATGGACCGCTCCCTGGACCTGAGCCGCCCCGAGGTGGATGGCACGGCCAAGCCCGCCGTCGTCCTCATGGTCGGCGTGAATGGCACCGGCAAGACCACCACGGTCGGTAAGCTCGCCCGCATCCTCGTTGCGGAGGACAAGTCCGTCCTCCTGGGAGCCGCCGACACCTTCCGCGCCGCAGCCGCGGACCAGCTGGCCACGTGGGGCGAGCGCGTGGGCGTCGACGTCGTGCGAAGCGACCGCGAGGGCGCAGACCCGGCCTCCGTTGCCTTCGAGGCTGTGCGCGAGGGTATCTCTCGCGACGTGGACGTCGTCCTCGTCGACACCGCCGGCCGACTCCAGAACAAGTCCACCCTCATGGACGAGCTCGGCAAGATCAAGCGCGTCATGGAAAAGCAGGCCCCCGTGTCCGAGGTGCTCCTGGTGCTGGACGCCACCACCGGCCAGAACGGCATGAAGCAGGCGGAGGTGTTCGCTCAGGCGACCGGCGTGACCGGCATCGTGCTGACCAAGCTGGACGGATCCGCCAAGGGCGGAATCGTCGTGTCGGTCCAGCGTGCGCTCGGCGTGCCCGTGAAGTTCGTCGGCCTGGGCGAAGGCGCGGATGATCTGGCCCCCTTCGACCCGCAGGGCTTCGTCGATGCGATCGTGGGTCGCGCCTAAACCCCCAATCCACGTCAGCTCCTCGGCCCCGGTCAGTCATACGACCGGGGCCGAGGTGCGCTAATCTGAGCTAGTACTGTAGCCATCTTGGGAGAACACACGTGTTTGGAAACCTGTCAGATCGCCTGACCCAATCCTTCCGCAACCTGCGCAGCCGCGGGGTCCTGACCGAGTCGGACGTCGACCAGGCGATTTCCGATATTCGCCGGGCGCTCATCGAGGCGGATGTCGCCCTCCCCGTCGTTCGTCAATTCACCTCCCAGGTGCGTGAGAAGGCCTACGGTGCGGCGCGCTCCAAGGCCCTCAACCCCGGCCAGCAGGTCGTCTCTATCGTTCACGACGAGCTCGTCGAGATTCTGGGCGGCGCCACCCGTGAGCTGGCCTTCGCTCAGTCCGGCCCGACCGTCTTCATGCTGGCCGGCCTCCAGGGTGCCGGTAAGACGACGCTGGCCGGAAAGCTCGGCAAGTGGCTGCGCGAGGAAGGCAAGACCGTCCTCCTCGTGGCCTCCGACCTCCAGCGCCCCAACGCCGTCCAGCAGCTCCAGGTCGTCGGCGAGCGCGCCGGCGTCAAGGTGTGGGCCCCCGAGCCGGGTAACGGCGTGGGTAACCCCGTCGAGGTTGCGCGCTCCGGCGTCGAATTCGCCCGTCAGAGCGGCATCAACGTTGTCATTGTCGATACCGCCGGCCGCCTGGGTGTCGACCAGGAGATGATGAACCAGGCGATCGCGATCCGCGATGCCGTGAGCCCCCACGAGATCATGTTCGTCCTGGACGCGATGGTTGGCCAGGACGCCGTTTCCACGTCCACCGCGTTCCGCGACGGCGTGGGCTTCACGGGTGTCGTCCTGTCCAAGCTGGACGGCGACGCCCGCGGCGGTGCGGCGCTGTCCGTGCGCGGCGTGACCGGCGCGCCCATCCTGTTTGCTTCCACGGGCGAGGGCCTGGAGGACTTCGAACGCTTCCACCCGGACCGTATGGCCGGTCGCATCCTCGACATGGGCGACATCCTGACGCTCATTGAGCAGGCCGAAAAGAAGATGGACGCAGAGGAGGCCGAAAAGGTTGCCTCCCAAGGCGCTCGCCGGCCAGCTGACCCTCGGCGATTTCCTGAGCCAGCTTCAGCAGATCAAGAAGCTGGGCTCCATGAAGAAGATGCTCGGCATGATCCCGGGCGCGGCCCAGCTGCGCGACCAGATCGAGAACTTCGACGAACGCGAGGTGGATCGCGTCGAGGCCATCGTCCGTTCGATGACCCCCGCCGAGCGCGAGGACGTGTCCATCCTCAACGGCTCGCGCCGCGCGCGTATCGCCCGCGGCTCTGGCACGACCGTCACCGAGGTCAACCAGCTCGTCCAGCGCTTCGAGGCGGCCCGCGAAATGATGGGCCAGATGGGTCAGATGGGCGGGGGAGTGCCCGGCATGGGCGCCCTGCCCGGTCGCGGCGGCAAGGCCAAGCAGAAGGCCAACGCCCGCAAGGCGCAGGCGCAGCGCGCTCGCGTGAAGAAGAAGGCCCGCTCTGGCAACCCCGCCAAGCGTCGCCAGCAGGAGCTCGAGGCCATGCTGCCCCCGTCGGAGCGCAGCGCCCCGCAGGGCTCGTCCTTCGGAGCTCCGACCGAGGCCCCCGCTCCGCGTCCGACGATCGACGATCTGCCGGACGACGTCAAGCGCATGCTCGGCCAGCTCTGAGCCATGCTCGTCACCGGCGTCGGCCTGTGGGCCGAGGATGCGTGCGCGCGTCCTGAGTGGGTCACTGGCACGTGGTCTGTCACCGACGGGCGCGTGCGCCGCGTCGGCGACGATCAGCGCGAGCGCGCGCAGCACGTCGGATTCATCGTCCCGGGCATGGCTGACGCCCACTGTCATATCGGCTACTCCGACGACGGCTCTGTCTCGCCCGAGGAGATGGTGAGCCAGGCGGTTGCAACGCTTGCCAGCGGCGTGACGCTCGTGCGCGACTGCGGCGTGCCCGTCGACAACTCCGGCGTGCGTGATCTGGTCGGCCCGCGGCTCATCCGTTGCGGCCGCCACGTCGCGCGCCCCAAGCGTTACATGCGCGGCCTGCCGCTCGATGTCGAGGATCAGCGCGAGCTGCCCGGCGTTCTGGTGGACATGGCGCGCGGCTCGGACGGCTGGGTGAAGATCGTCGGAGACTGGATCGACCGCTCGGGCGGAGCCGATTCCGACCTGATGCCCCTGTGGGAGCCCGCTGTTCTGCGCGATGCGGTCGCCGCCGTTCACGAGGCCGGGGCGCGGATCGCGGTCCATGCTTTCTCTCACCGTGTCATCGACTCACTCATCGAGGCCGGGGTCGACGACATCGAGCACGGCAGCGGCATCGACGCGGACCAGGCCAGCGAGATCGCCGCCCGTGGAATCGCTGTGACGCCGACCCTGCGTCAGGTGGAGCTCTTCCGGGACTTCGCCGCGCAGGCGGGCACCAAGTACCCCGTGTATGCGGCCACGATGCAGGCCATGTACGACAATCGGCGCGAGCACTTCCAGATGCTGCTCGACGCCGATGTCCTGCTGCTGCAGGGCACCGACTCGGGCGGCTATCAGGAGCACGGCTCCATCGCGGGCGAACTGGACCTGTGGGCGCGCTGGGGTGCATCCGCTCGGACCATCATCGACGCCTCCACCTGGGTCACCCAGCTCTACCTGGGCCGCCCCGGCCTCGTCGAGGCGGGCCCGGCGGACCTGCTGATCCTCGATGAGGACCCGCGCACCGACCCCCTGGCCATGGCGCGTCCCCGCGCGGTCTACGTCGGCGGAACGCTCGCGTGGGAGCGCGCCTAACCGGCAGCTCCCGGACGTGATTGATCTAACCGCGCTGCGCCGCTGGGCTCGGAGTTCCCATGTGGGAAATTGCGCCAAATTGTGGCATAATCGCTAGCTGTACCCGGCGGTTCGTAGACCCTCTCACTGCGGATCGTCGTGTCCCGGTCCGATGCGACCCCTGTGTTTCCCACCTTGGGACGCAAAGGTCCACACCAATTCTGAAATGGAGAGACCACTCAAGTGGCAGTTCGAATTCGCCTGAAGCGCGTGGGTAAGATCCACGCCGCCCAGTACCGTGTTGTCGTTGTCGATTCGCGCAAGAAGCGTGACGGCCGCGTCATCGAAGAGGTCGGCTACTACGATCCTCAGCCCAACCCGTCGGTCATTCGTATCGACTCTGAGCGCGCCCAGTACTGGCTCGGCGTTGGCGCTCAGCCCTCCGACCAGGTCCGCAACCTGCTGGTCCTGACCGGTGACATCGCCAAGTTCAACGGCAAGGCCGACGCGGTTTCCCGCGTCATCGTCTCCGAGGCCGACAAGGCCGCCCAGGCCGAGCAGGCCATCAAGGACGCCGAGGCTGCGGCCGAGAAGTCCAAGGCTGCTGCCTCCGCCAAGAAGGCCGAGGAAGAGGCCGCTGCTGCCGCAGCTGCCGCCGAGGCAGAGCAGGCTTCTGACGAAGCCGCTGGAGAGGATGCCTGAGCATGCTCGCCGACGCGCTGGAGCACCTGGTCAGCGGCATCGTTGACCACCCCGAAGATGTCGAGGTGACCCCTCGTTCGATGCGACGCGGTCAGCTTCTTGAGGTTCGCGTGAACCCCGAGGATCTGGGTCGTGTGATCGGACGCGGCGGTCGGACGGCTCGCGCTCTGCGCACCGTCATGGGTGCGCTGTCTACGCGCGGCACCGTTCGAGTCGACGTCGTCGACACGGATCGCGAGTAAGACTCGCACACGTCACGAAGGGGTCCGGCAATGCCGGACCCCTTCGTTGTATCCTTCGGGAAGATTCCCCGTTTATGGTGAGGAGAACCCATGCAGCTCACAGCCGCTATCGTCGGCCCCGCTCACGGCCTGCGCGGCGAGGTCATTCTCGACGTTCGCAGCGACGATCCTGAGGTGTTGGCCCCCGGGGCATCCCTGGAGATCGCGGGCCGCGGCGCCGCCCTGACCGTGCGAAGCGTGCGCGTCCACAAGGACCGCGTCCTGGCCTCCTTCGAGGAATGTGCCTCCCGCGAGGACGCCGAGGCGCTACGCGGAGCTCGACTCCTCGTCGAGGAGCACGAGGAAGAAGACGCGTGGTACCCCCACCAGCTCAAGGGCCTTGCGGCACGCACGCCGGGCGGAGAGGACCTGGGGACGGTCACCGGCCTGACCCCCGGAGCCGCGCAGGACCTGCTGCTCGTCAAGACGCCCGCAGGTACCGTCATGGTTCCTTTCGTCACCCAGCTCGTGCCCACCGTCGACGTCGAGGGCGGCGTCGTCATCATCGACGCACCTCCCGGCCTGTTTGACGACCAGGCGGTCTCGGAGCGGGATGGCAAGTAGCGTGCGCTTCGACCTGATCTCCATTTTCCCCGAGTACTTCGCGCCCCTGACCCTGTCCCTCATGGGCAAGGCCGAGGATGCTGGCCTCGTGTCCCTCGCATCGCACGACCTACGCGAGTGGGCGAGTGGCAAACACCGCAGCGTCGACGACACGCCCTACGGCGGCGGCGCCCGGCATGGTGATGCGCGCCGACGTGTGGGCGCGCGCCCTCGACGAGGTCCTGGCGACCCCCCTTGGCGCCGATGCCGCGCAGGAAACCCCGGCCTCGTCCCGTCGTGTCCTCGCGATCCCCACCCCCTCGGGCACCCCGCTCACCCAGGGCCTCGTCGAGGACCTGGCTCACGCCGATCAGATCGTCGTGGCCTGCGGGCGCTACGAGGGCATCGACGCGCGCGTCGCCGACCACTACCGCAGCGCAGGCGTGGAGGTCCTGGAGTTCTCCATCGGCGACTACGTGCTCAACGGCGGCGAGGTCGCCGCGATGGTGTTGACCGAGGCCGTGGCTCGTCTGCTCGATGGCTTTATGGGCAACCCGGACTCCCTGGTTGAGGAGTCGCACTCGGGCGCGGGCCTGCTCGAATACCCGTGTTCACCAAGCCGCGCGAGTTTCGCTCCCTCGAGGTTCCCGAGGTGCTGCTGGGCGGCAACCACGCGGCCATCGAGCGGTGGCGGCGCGACCGCGCGATCGAAAAGACCGTGGCGGTACGCCCCGACCTCGCCCTCTCGCTCGATGCGGCCTCGCTTAGCGGCCCCGATCGCGCGACGTTGGCCTCCTGTGGTGTCGCTTACCCGCGAGCGGGCGCGGCGGAGCGGCTCGAGGTGCGACTGGCTCAGCTTGAGGACACCGTCGCGGTCAGCGAGCTCGCCGCGCGCACGTTCCCGGATGCCTGCCCGGCGAACCTGCCCCAGGAGGCGATCGACGAGCACATCGCCACACAGCTGAGCGCGGACGTGTTTGACGCTCTTATTTCCGATCCCGAGCGTCACCGCCTGTTCGTCGCCGAGGTCTGGGGTGGCCTCGTCGGATACGTGCTCAGCCACATCGGATCCGAAGCGCTTCCGGCCGATCTCGTGCGTCCCGGACGCGTCGAGGAGGGCAGCGCCTACCTGTCCAAGTGCTACGTGGATGCGGCGTGGCGGGGCAGCGGCATCGCCGACGTCCTCCTCGAGCGCGCCGTCGTGGACGCCGAGCAGGCGGGCCACCGCGCGATCGTGCTGGGAACCAACCGCGGCAACAAGGGGGCGCAGGCCTTCTATAAGAGGCATGGCTTCCGCAAGCGCTCCACACGCACCTTCGACGTCGGGGGAGAGTGATCAACTACGACGTCGTCATGGTGCGTGATCTCACGACGCCGGTCGAGTAAACGCTCGCCTCACAGGGCGCAACTGTGGGACAATAACCCAGGATTGTGCGCGGTTCATCCTGCCGCAGGGGGACACCGAGGCGCACGATCAAACGAACGAATGAGCGGGGTTACCCCGCCCAACCAGGCGCTTCCGACCTGCGGCAGATGCGTCAAGGAGAAAAAATGCAGAAGCTGGACGCCGTTGACGCGCCTTCGCTGCGCGATGACATCCCGCCGTTCCGCGCGGGCGACACCCTCAAGGTGCACGTCAAGGTTATCGAAGGCAACCGCTCCCGTATCCAGGTCTTCCAGGGTGTCGTGATCGCTCGTCGCGGTCACGGCGTGTCCGCCACGTTCACCATCCGTAAGGTTTCCTTCGGCGTGGGCGTTGAGCGTACCTTCCCGGTTCACGCCCCCACGATCGACCACATCGAGGTCGTCACCAAGGGCGACGTGCGCCGCGCCAAGCTCTACTACCTGCGTGAGCGTCACGGCAAGGCCGCCAAGATCAAGGAGCACCGCTCCGGCAAGGCCGAGTGAGGCCAGCCGGGCCACGCGCCTTGGCATTTTTCACGGAAAGGCCCGACACCGCGCGCCGGTGTCGGGCCTCGCCGTATCCTTGGATGGTTACACAGACATGAAGGAGAGTGCATGACCTCGACTGCTAGCCCCTCGCTCGGACCGGTGCATGCGCCTTCGCTACGGGATCGCGAGCGCGCTGAGGCGCGAGCCCGGCGCAACCCCTGGGTGTGGCTGCGCGAGATCATCGTCATTATCATCGTCGCGCTTTTGATCTCCTCGCTGCTGCGCGCCTTTGTCGTGCAGGTCTTCTGGATCCCCTCGCCGTCGATGCGCAACACCCTGGTGGAGGATGACCGTATCGCTGTCTCGCGTATCGACGCGCTGCGCTCCAACGTTCACCGCGGCGACGTCGTCGTCTTCGACGACACGCTCGGATGGCTTGGAAGCACCGATGTTGCCACCCCGTCGATCGCGCGCAAGATCGGCGAGTTCACCGGCTTCGTGCCCGGCGGTACAGAACAGACGCTCGTCAAGCGCGTCATCGGCGTGGGCGGCGACCACGTGACCTGCGAGAGCTCGTCCGGCAAGGTGAGCGTCAACGGGGTTGAGATCGACGAGCCCTACGTCGCCGACGGCCAGGTGCCCTGCGGCGAGCGCATCTTCGACGTGACTGTCCCCGAGGGCTACCTGTGGGTGATGGGCGATAATCGCTCGAACTCTGCTGACTCTCGCTACCACATGGGGGAGGGCCAGTCGCCCTTCGTCCCCGTTTCCTCCGTGGTGGGCACCGTTCAGGCCGTCATCTGGCCGACGTCTCACTGGAGCACGAACGTGGGGCACCCCGAGGTCTTTTCCTCCGTTCCCAATCCCTCATGACCACCGCGTCGCGCGAGCTTGAGCGCTCGCTTGCCTCTGACTGGGGCATTGTTGCTGGCATGGACGAGGTTGGGCGCGGCGCGCTGGCCGGCCCCGTTGCCGTCGGCGTCGCCCTGATCGGCGTGCACGCCGGACCCGTGCCTGAGGGGCTGACCGACTCCAAGGCGCTCACCCCGCGCCGTCGAGACGCTCTCGTCGAGCCTATTCAGTCCTGGGTCCAAGACTGTGCCGTCGGATACGCCTCGCCTCAGGAGATCGACCGGTGGGGGATCATTGTCGCGCTGCGCCTTGCTGGGCGCCGAGCCCTCGCCGAGGTCGCGAGCCGAGGCCTCGTCCCCGGTGGTGTCCTCTTGGACGGCTCCCATGACTGGCTGTCCGAACCCGATGACCTGTTCGGGGCAATCGACGGACCTGAGGACCCCTTCGGCGTGGAGCTTCCTGTCCACATGCAGGTCAAGGCCGACCTGTCCTGCGCCGTCGTTGCCGCTGCCTCAGTCCTGGCTAAGGTCGCGCGTGACCGTCTCATGACCGACGCCGACGACCCGGGGTACGGATGGGCTTCCAACAAGGGCTACGGGTCGGCTGCGCACGCTCGGGCCATCGCTGAGCTGGGTGTTTGCGACTTTCATCGTCGTTCCTGGAAGATGCCGACGAAGCCCACAAAGTAGGGCGCGCCGGGGTGGCAGGGTGACCCCGGGGAGGTTCCCCGGCATGATGGGGTGCGTGAGCGAAGAAATCGAAGGTTACGAAAACAAGCTCGAGCTGGAGCTTTTCAAGGAATACCGCGACGTCATTGGCCTGTTTAAGTTCGTCGTGGAAACCGAGAGGCGTTTCTACCTGTGCAACCACGTCGACGTCCAGGCGCGCCCGTTCGGCGGCGACGTCTTTTTCGAGCTCACGCTCACTGACGCGTGGGTGTGGGACATCTACCGCTCGTCGCGCTTCGTGCGTTCGGTGCGGGTCATCACCTATAAGGACGTGAACGTCGAGGAGCTGTCCAAGCCGGAGCTCGACATCCCCTAAGTGTTGCCTATCCACAGGCCCCTCGTCGTGTCGCGGCGTATCCACAGGGTCTTCCGCGTGCCGCTCCCTATCCACAGGGGGCGGTTTTCGCGTTGAACGGGCAGGATGCGCGGGCGCACTGTGGTCGTGGAGGTGAGCTGACATGGATTGCTCAACACGACCCGACCGGCGGGTCCTGGGTGCGGCAGGGGAGTATACCGCGCGCCTGATCATTCAAGAGGCGGGCCTGCATGTCCTCGAACGAAACTGGCGCGACGGTAGGCGCGGAGAACTCGACATTATCGCGCGCGACGACACGGACCCGGCGCGGCCGTACACCGTCGTCGTCGAGGTGCGCACTCGGGTGGGACGAGCGCGCGGTAGCGCGCTGGCCTCGGTCGATCCGCGGAAGGTCGCTCGGTTGCGCGCGCTCACGGGTGCATGGTGTCGGCAACGAGGCCGGCTCGGGTCTCGGGTTCGCATCGACGTCGTGGCCCTGACGCTGGATGCGCAGGCGCTGCGTGCCTGGCCCGATCTGGCCGACGCGGACGTGGACCTGCGGAGCCTGGGTGCCCAGGCACTGTGGCTGCGAGGCGTGCAATGAGCGGACCGGGTCTTGCACGTACGTATTCGATGAGCGTTGTCGGCATCGAGGGGCATCTGGTTGACGTCGAGACCTACGCCGGAGCGGGGTTGGTCGCCTTCACGCTGGTTGGCCTGCTGGATACGTCGGTGCGCGAGGCCCGCGACCGCGTCCGTGCAGCCTTCGAGTCCTGCGGGCTGGACGTGCTGGATCAGCGCATCACGGTCAACCTGTCGCCCGCCGGCATCCCGAAGTCGGGTTCCGCATTCGATCTGGCCATCGCCTCGTCGATTGCGCTGGCTACAGGCCTGGTGATGCCGCGCGCCTTCGAGGACAGCGTGATCGTCGGCGAGCTTGCCCTGGATGGGAGCATCCAACCCGTGCGCGGAGTGCTGCCCGCCGTACTCGCCGCGCGCTCGCAGGGCGTGCGCCGCGTCATCGTTCCTGCGGCCTGCGCCCGTGAGGCTGCGCTGGTCTCTGGTATCGAGGTCGTCGCTTTCGCCCACCTGGCCGACCTGATCGCCTGGGGCGGGGGAGAGGCAATCAAAGCGCCCTTCCACGGTCGGCTCGGCGTGCGCGACGTGTGCAGCGTCGTGGAAGCCCAGCCCCCGCTCGACATGGCCGACGTGCGCGGCCAACCCGAGGCCGTCGCCGCGATGGAGGTGGCCGCCGCCGGCGGACACCACGTCTTCCTGCTGGGGGAACCGGGTTCCGGCAAGACGATGCTCGCCTCGCGCCTGCCCACGATCCTGCCCGACCTGGACCCCGACACCGCCCTGGTCACGACGTCCCTCCATTCGGTCGCCGGCCTCGTGCCGACCGGGACTGCCCTCGTGCGGCGCCCTCCCTTCCAAGCGCCACACCACAGCGTGACCATGGCAGCGCTGATCGGCGGTGGTTCGCGCACGCTCACTCCTGGTGCAGCGTCGCTCGCGCACGGGGGCATCCTCTTCCTCGATGAGGCCGCGGAGTTCGCGCCCTCCGTCCTGGACTCTCTGCGCGAGCCCCTCGAATCCGGCGTCGTCAACCTGCACCGCTCGGGAATCCACGCGCGCTACCCGGCCGCGTTCCAGCTGATCATGGCCTCCAACCCGTGCCCGTGCGGGGGCAGGCGCGGAGGACGACGCTGCACCTGCTCTTCTCTTGCGAGGAGACGCTACATGGCGCGCCTGTCCGGGCCGCTGCTGGACCGGATGGACATTCGGATCGACGTGCACACGCCGACTCGGGCGGACATGGCGGCCTCCGGCGTGTCCGATTCGGCGACGATCCGCGAGCGGGTGTGCGAGGCCCGAGAGCACAGCCGCCACCGCCTGGCGGGCACGCCCTGGACGTGCAACGCACAGCTGCCCGGGGCATGGATCAGACGCCACTCCGGAATCGACGCCGAGCTGGTGGCCCAGCTGGACCGGCTCGTTGACGCCGGTGCCTCGTCGATGCGCGGGGTTGACCGAATGCTGCGCCTGGCGTGGACTCTGGCTGATCTGGATGGAGCACCGACACCTACTTTCGACCACATCGTTGCAGCTCAGCAGCTGCGGAATGGACACGATCATGACAACTGACGAGTCAGTATGGGAGGGGGCCTGGTGGTCTGCCGTCGCCGAACCGGCGGACCCGGCGGCGCGCGTCGTTCGTACCGTGCTCGGGGACCGGGCCGGGCGCGAGTGGCTGCAAGCCCCGTGGTCGGGGGTACCGGCCGCGTTGGGCTCGTCCACGACCGCGGATTGGCCCAAGCAGTGGAATCGGTGGCGCGAGCGCGCCCTCGAGGCAGACCCCTCGCGCGACCTAGCGCGCGTCGAACGCGCGGGCGGCGGCTTTGTGATGCGGTCGGATCCGCGCTGGCCCGCGCAGCTGGAGTGCCTGGGGGAGGACGAACCCCTGGGCCTGTGGTTCCTGGGCTCCTTGCCCGAGTCCCCCGCGTGCTCGGGATACGTGTCTATCGTCGGAGCCCGGGCGTCGACCAGTGCGGGCGGACGCTGCGCGCGCAACATGGCCTACCAGCTGGCGCGCGCGGGATACGGCGTCGTGTCGGGTGGGGCCATCGGCATCGACATTGAGGCGCACCGGGGAGCCATGGCGGGCGATGGAGCCACCGTGTGCGTGTTGGCTGGCGGCGTTCTCAACCCCTACCCTGCGTGCCACACCGAGGACTTTCGTCAGATGGTGGCGGGCCGCGGCCTGCTCATCTCCGAGGTGGCACCCACTGCCCGACCCGCCAAGTGGCGCTTCCTCACCCGCAACCGGCTCATCGCCGCGTGGAGCGCGGCCACCATTGTCGTCGAGGCCGGGGCTCGCTCCGGCGCCCTGGCGACGGCCAGGTGGGCCATGAGCTGCGGGCGTGAGCTGGGCGCGGTGCCGGGAGCGATCGACGCTCCGATGGCGGTGGGATGCCTCGAGCTGGCTCGCAACGGTGCGACGATCATCCGCGACGGGCGCGACGCGGCCGAGCTCGCCGGGCCCATCGAGGCAGACTCGTGCTCAACCCTCTTTGGCATGCCGGTCGAAGAAGATCAGGGGATCGATGCGCTGGCACCCGTCGCGCGCCGAGTCTTCGAAGCGCTGCCGCGCAGCGCGAGCGCCACCGTGGCCTCAATCTGCGTGTCCGCGGGCCTTGGGAGGCAGAGGTGAACCGCGCACTCATGGACCTGTCGGTCGCCGGCCTCGTCACCTCCTCGACGCGCGGGTGGGCACGCAAGCACAGGGGGTAGACCGTAGGATGAGCGCATGAGTGAGTGCGTGGGGGAGCAGTGGGGCGAGTACCTGCGTCTGAGCCGACGGATGAGCGAGCACACCGTGGACGCATACCTGGGGGATCTGCGCGCGCTCCTGGAATATCTGGGCCTGGGGTGGGATGTCCTACCCGGCGAGCTCAGCGGCGCCCTCACCCAGCGCCGCATCCGTTCCTGGCTGGCGGACACGTTGGCGCGCGGGGGTGCCCGCTCGACGATCGCGCGCCACACTGCCGCCATTCGCAACTTCACCGCCTGGGCGGTGCGCGAGGAAATCTTGGCCTCCGACCCGGCCGCCACCCTCACGAGCCCCCGCGCGGACCAGCGCCTGCCCACGCCCCTGGACGAGTCTGACGCGCGCGCCCTCGTGAACCTCGCCCGCGCCGAGGCCCTTGACGGAAGCCCCTCGCAGATGCGCACGTGGGCGATCCTTGAGCTGACCTACGCCTGCGGTCTGCGCGTCTCCGAGGTCTGCGCCCTCGACGTGTCCTCCCTCAACCGCGAGGCTCTGACCGTGCGCGTTCTCGGCAAGGGCAACAAGGAACGTGTCGTTCCCTATGGCCCGCCGGCGCAGGAGGCTCTCGACCACTGGCTCGTGCGAGGCCGTCCCCAGCTTGCCGGAGACGCCAGCGGCAGCGCGCTCTTCCTCGGGGATCGAGGCGGGCGCATCGACCCGCGCGTCGTGCGGTCCATGGTGCATAAGATGGCCGCGAAGGCTGGCGTCCATGACATTGCGCCCCACGGCTTGCGCCACTCGACGGCCACGCACCTCCTCCAGGGCGGAGCCGACCTGCGCGCCGTCCAGGAGATGCTGGGCCACGCCTCGCTTGCCACGACGCAGCGTTACACCCACGTGGATACCGCCAGGCTCAGCGCCATCTACCAGCGCGCCCACCCTCGCGCCTGACGCGCGCCCTCGCGCCTGACGCGCGCCCTCGCGCCTGACGCGCACCCTCGCGTCTGACGCGCGTTGTGGGCGGCGCGGGGCCTGCCCGCCCGCTCACCGCCGCGCCGCGAGCTGCGCTCGGCGCGTCGTTTCGAAGCCCGGCCAGGCCCCGCAGGCCCCGCGCCGCCCGTGTTGAGCCTGGTGCGTGGCCGGATCGTGTTTCGACTGTTCTCCGCGTCGTTTCGAAGCCCGGCCAGGCCCTGCAGGCCCCGCGCCGCCCGTGTTGAGCCTGGTGCGTGGCCGGATCGTGTTTCGACTGTTCTCCGCGTCGTTTCGAAGCCCGGCCAGGCCCCGCAGGCCCCGCGCCGCCCGTGTTGAGCCTGGATCGTCGTTCACTCACTCACCGCCACGCCCGTCCCAGGGCAGGAGCCGAGGCCGTCCGACCGTCAGGCGAATCGGGTTGATGTACGTCTTTGGTCCGGTCTTCGCACCCCAGTGGAGGATGTCAGATCCCTCCTCAACGACGCCGATCTGCTGCCCCTTGGCGACGCTCTCGCCTACGCTCACGGAGGCCGTGACGGGCAGGTAGGTGGACCAGACCGCGCGCCCGCGCACCCCGTGCCGGATCGATACGACGCCGCGGCCCCCGACCTGACCGGCAAAGGTGACAGTGCCGGAGGCGCAGGCATACACGGGAGAGCCACCGGGATAGGTGAGGGCCACGCCGCGCCTGCCGGGCAGCCAGTCGCGGTCAGGAGGAGCGAAAGACGAGGCGACGGGAACGGGGGAGAGCGTTGGCCACTGCCAGCGAGACTCGGGTGCGTCGGCTCGTGCCGGAGCGGTTATCAGCACCATCGCGCAGCAGAACAAGCAGGCGGCGACCGCGCAGGACAGTCGCGCGCGGGAAGGACAAGAGGGAATCATCGTTCCACCGTGCACCCGCGGCCCGCCTCGACGCGAGCCGCAATCGAGGGGCTGTGGACGACGCGCGACACGAACGAACCCCCTGTGGATAGCAACGCGCGACGCGCGAGGCTGTGCACAGACACACGAGCCAGCCCAGGCCTCGTCGAGCGACGTGAAAGTCAGCACACTCACACTCTCCCCGTCACCGGAGATGAGGGGCTGGTGAGGTAAGATAGCCGGGCACTTGCCTCGTGCAGGTGACTTCGCGTGCCATTTATCGCGCGCCCACGGGAAACCGAACGGGCTGCGAGGCTCGGCGGCTTCGGTCCCTACGGGGATGGTCGCCGGTCATGGCACCAGGGTGCGCACAGCGCACAGCAAACCGATAACCCCGGGGGGGGAAACCCCACTGATCACTCGCGACTTGCGGGGAAAGGACGAACCATGGCAGTCGTTACCATGCGTCAGCTCCTCGAGTCCGGTGTCCACTTCGGCCACCAGACTCGCCGTTGGAACCCGAAGATGAAGCGCTTCATCCTCACCGAGCGCAACGGCATCTACATCATCGACCTGCAGCAGACCATTGCTGACATCGACATCGCCTTCGACTTCGTGAAGCAGACCGTCGCCCACGGCGGCACCCTGCTCTTCGTCGGCACCAAGAAGCAGGCCCAGGAAGCCGTGGCCGAGCAGGCCCTGCGCGTCGGCATGCCCTACGTGAACCACCGCTGGCTCGGCGGCATGCTCACCAACTTCTCCACCGTTGCGACCCGTCTGCAGCGCCTGAAGGAACTCGAGCAGATCGACTTCGACGACGTGGCCTCCTCCGGTCACACCCAAGAAGGAACTGCTCATGATGCGCCGCGAGAAGGACAAGCTGTCCCGCACGCTCGGCGGCATCCGCGACATGACCAAGGTCCCCTCGGCCGTGTGGATCGTCGACCCCAAGAAGGAGCACCTCGCGGTCTCCGAGGCTCGCAAGCTGCGCATCCCGATCGTCGCCATCCTGGACACCAACGCTGATCCGGACGAGGTCGACTACCGTATCCCCGGCAACGACGACGCCATCCGCGCCGTCGCGCTGCTCACCCGCGTGATCGCCGACGCCGTCGCCGAGGGCCTCATCGCCCGCTCCGACGTCCGCAAGGGCAAGGGCGAAGAGACCGCTGCTGAGCCGCTGGCTGAGTGGGAGCGCGAGCTCCTCGAGGGCGAGGTCAAGGCCGACGAGGCTGCCGCCGCAGCTGAGGCCGCCGAAGCCCCCAAGCAGGACTGAACTTTTTAACTGAGAGGAATCATCCGATGGCGAATTTCACCGCTGCAGATGTGAAGGCGCTGCGTGAGCAGACCGGCGCCGGCATGATGGATGTCAAGAAGGCTCTGACCGAGGCCGACGGCGACGCCGAGAAGGCTCTCGAGATCATCCGTCTGAAGGGCCTGAAGTCCCTGTCCAAGCGCGAGGGCCGCCAGGCCTCCGCCGGCCTGCTGGCCGCGCAGACCGACGGCACCGTCGGCGTGCTGGTCGAGGTCAACTCCGAGACCGACTTCGTCGCCAAGAACCAGAAGTTCATCGACTTCTCCAACGAGGTCCTGGCCGCCGCCGTTGCCTCCGGTGCCGCCGACCTGGACGCGCTGCTCGCCGCCCCCATGGGCGAGGGCTCCGTCAAGGACCGCCTGGACGCCTTCGCCGCCATCATCGGCGAGAAGCTGCAGGTTGGTCGCATCGTGCGCGTTGAGGGCGACAACGTCGACCTCTACCTGCACCAGACCAGCCCCGACCTGCCCCCGCAGGTTGGCGTCTTCGTCGTCACCGACGCCGCCGGCAAAGGATGTCGCCCACGACATCGCCATGCACGTCGCTGCCTACATGCCCGCCTACCTCGACCGCGACTCGGTTCCCGCCGACGTGCTCGAGAAGGAGCGCGCCACCCTCGAGAAGATCACCCTCGAGGAGGGCAAGCCCGCCAACATCGTTCCCAAGATCGTTGAGGGCCGTCTGAACGCGTTCTACAAGGACAACTGCCTCGTTGACCAGGCCTACGCCCGTGACCCCTCGAAGTCCGTCGGCCAGATCCTCAAGGAGGCTGGCGCCACGGTCACCAACTTCGTGCGCGTGCACGTCGGTGCCTGATCCGGCTCACTCGTCAGCTTGCTGACAGTTGGGAGCGGCTCCGCCTAACGGCGGGGCCGCTTCCCTTTTACCAGGTAGTATGGTTCCTAACCGTTCCGCCCATCCCGGGCCGTCATAAAGGAGAAGCGTCATGTCGACGAAGCGCCGCGTTTTGCTCAAGCTTTCCGGAGAGGCGTTTGGAGGTGGGTCTATCGGCTTGGACCCCAAGGTCGTCCGCAATATTGCTGAGCAGGTGGCGAGCGCCGTGCGCGAGGGCGTGCAGGTTGCGATTGTCGTCGGTGGTGGCAACTTCTTCCGCGGCGCCCAGCTGGCTCGTGAGGGCCTGGAGCGCTCGCGCGCGGACTACATGGGCATGCTCGGCACCGTCATGAACGCGCTGGCCCTGCAGGACTTCATTGATCAGTCGGGCATTCCCGCGCGCGTCCAGACGGCCATCACGATGGCTCAGGTCGCCGAGCCCTACCTGCCGCTGCGCGCGATCCGCCACCTGGAAAAGGGCCGCGTCGTGGTTTTCGGCGCCGGCGCGGGCCTGCCCTACTTCTCGACCGACACCGTCTCGGCGCAGCGTGCGCTGGAAATCCACTGCGACGAGCTGCTGGTGGCTAAGAACGGCGTGGACGGCGTCTACGACGACGATCCGAACAAGAACCCCGACGCGCGCCGTTTCGACACGCTGACCTACTCGGAGGCCCTGCGTCGCGACCTGAAGGTGATCGACGGCTCCGCGCTGGCGCTGTGCCGCGAGAATGGCCTGACGACGCGTATTTTCGGCATGGGTGGAGACGGGGCTGTTACCCGCGCGCTCATGGGCGATGAAATCGGTACCCTAGTGACGGCGTGATATAACCTTCACAGACCACTGACGTTAAGGAGCACATAGTGATCGACGATATCCTCCTCGAAGCCGAGGACAAGATGGACAAGGCCGTGGAAGCGGCCCGCCACGAGTTCACGAACATCCGCACGGGACGCGCGACGTCCTCGATGTTCGAGCAGCTGCTCGTGGACTACTACGGCGCGCCCACGCCGATGCAGCAGCTGGCCAGCTTCCAGATCCCCGAGGCCCGCACGGTCCTCATCTCTCCCTTCGACCGCACGGCGACCCAGGAGATTATCCGCACGCTGCGCGAGTCCGACCTGGGCGTGAACCCCACGGACGACGGCAACGTTGTGCGCGTCGTCCTGCCCGCTCTCACCGAGGAGCGCCGCAAGGAATACGTGAAGCAGGCCAAGAGCAAGGCTGAGGACGGTCGCGTGTCCGTTCGTGGTGTGCGCCGCAAGGCCAAGGATCAGCTCGACCGCCTGAAGAAGGACGGCGAGGCCTCCGAGGACGACGTCGAGCGCGCTGAGAAGAACCTCGACTCGATGACGAAGGCACACACCGAGCAGATCGACAAGATGCTCGCGACGAAGGAAAGCGAACTGCTGACGATCTGATGGCGTCAACGGATCCTTCATTGCTGGCTCGCATCTTTACCCCGGGCCCCACGCGCGATAATCATCCCGCGGGTGGGGCGACGGGGAAGGCGGGCCGTAACCTTGTGCAGGCGATCACGACGGCGGTTGTTCTGATCGCCGCCGTCGCGGTCCCGCTGTTTACGTCGCTGCCGGCCTTCGTGGGCGTCATCGGCTTCGTGTGCCTGGTGGGCATTTGGGAGTTGGCTGGCGCGTTTGCGCGCATGGGCATCACGTTGGCCGTGCCCCCGCTGTACGTGGGTGCTATTGGCATTGTGACGTGTGCGTGGTGGCTTGGCAGCGAGGGAACGCTCTTCGCTCTGTACATCACGGTGTTTGTGTGCGCCGCGTGGCGTCTGCTTGATAGGCGCCAGGAGTCGCGCATGAGTGACGTCGTCTCGACGACGTTTACCGCCGTGTACGTGCCGTTCCTGGCCTCCTTCGTGGTGCTGATGCTGGCGGCGTGGCAAAACCCGTGGGTGTTCGTGGTCTTCGAGCTGATGGTGATCGCTAATGATACGGGCGGCTGGGCCGCCGGCGTCCTGTTTGGCAAGCACCCGATGGCTCCTGCGCTGTCGCCGAAGAAGTCCTGGGAGGGCTTCGTGGGGTCGGCCCTGACCGCGGTGGGCGTGGGAACGGTCGGCCTGTGGTGGCTGGGTGCTGCCTGGTGGTGGGGCATCATCGCCGGTGTGTCGATCGCGTTTGTGGGCACGATGGGTGATCTCACCGAGTCCATGATCAAGCGTGAGTCCGGCTTGAAAGACATGTCGCAGATCCTGCCCGGGCACGGTGGTGTTCTCGACCGAGTGGACGCGTTGCTCATGAGCGCGCCGGTCGCCTACTTCATCTTTGCGTGGGCGTTGCCGGGTGTTTCTTGGGAGTCCAGGCATTGAGCGAGTCGTTGAAGGATCGCGCCAGGTCTGTGGGGCGCGCAGGGGACGAGGCCGTGGCGTCGTCCCCGCAGCGCCGTGGCGCTCGGCGTGAGGTTCGTCCGACGGATCAGCCGCCGGAGGGCGCGACGCATAAGGACGCCAAGCCGGTTCTGTCGTTTACGGCTAAGCGCAGGGGCAAGGCGCCTGCGCATTTGGCGGATTTGGATGCGGCGGGCCGAAAGCAGGTCTTGAAGGATCTCGGCCTGCCGGCGTTTCGTGCGGATCAGCTGTCGCGTCACTATTTCACACACTTTGAGGCGGACCCGCAGCGCATGAGTGATATCCCTGCGGGTATGCGCGCTCAGGTGAGCGAGGCTCTGTTGCCGACTCTCGTCTCGAAGGTTGTTTCGTTGGAGGCGGATGGCGGTCGCACGATCAAGGACCTGTGGCGCCTCTATGACGGAGCTCAGGTGGAGTCGGTGTTGATGCGTTACCCGCAGCGCACGACTCTGTGTGTGTCTTCGCAGGCGGGCTGCGGTATGGCGTGCCCGTTCTGCGCGACGGGGCAGATGGGCTTGACCCGTAACCTGTCGACGGCGGAGATCGTCGACCAGGTGCGCTACGCCCAGGCAGCGTGCCGTGACGGCGCGCTGGCGGGTGGTCCGACGACTCTGTCGAACATCGTGTTCATGGGGATGGGCGAGCCGTTGGCCAACTACAAGACGGTGATCGGCGCGTTGCATCGCCTGATTGACCCGGCGCCCGAGGGCTTTGGTATGAGCGCGCGCAACATTACCGTCTCGACGGTCGGCCTGGTTCCCGCGATCAGGAAGCTGGCGGGGGAAGGGATGCCCGTGACGCTGGCCGTGTCGCTGCATGCCCCCGACGATGACCTGCGCGACGAGTTGATCCCGATCAATTCGCGTTGGAAGGTCGGTGAGCTTCTGGACGCGGCCCGCGCCTACTTCCTGGCGACCGGGCGCCGCGTCTCGATCGAGTACGCGCTCATTAAGGACATGAACGATCAGGAATGGCGAGCCCAGCTCCTGGCGGATGAGCTCAACAAACGAGGCCATGGCTGGGTTCACGTGAATCCGATCCCCCCTCAATCCGACGCCGGGATCCATTTGGACGGCGTCCACGAAGAACGCTCAGGACGCGTTCGTCAAGCGTTTGAAAGACAACGGTATCGCGACGTCGATTCGTGACACCCGCGGCTCCGACATCGATGGAGCATGTGGCCAGCTCGCGACGGCGGTTGCCGAGGGTAAGCGTAGTACCGGAAAGGTGCAGGTATGATCAAGAGAGATTTTTCGCGCACGTTTTTGCGCGAGGGCTACGACATGCGCGAAGTGTTGAGCTTCCTCGCCGACGTCGAACGCACTATCACGGGCCAGCAGGAGGACCCGAAGAAGATTGTGACCGCGCAACAGGCTGAGGACATCGAGTTCTCCGTGCGCCTGCGCGGCTTTAACGTGGATGAGGTCGACATGGAGATTGATCGGCTTATTCAGGTGTTGCAAGGCCTTGATCGCCAGCGCGAGCAGGCGCCGCTAAACGCCGAGCAGGCTGAGACGGCTGCTGTTCCGGTCCAGGCCGCCCCCTCGGCACCGGTGGCGCAACCTGCGCAGCCCACGCCGACTCCCGCCGTTGTGCAGATGCCTCAGGTAGCCGCTGGTGGCGCAGGTGCTGCGGGTGCCGCGTTGCCAGAGCGTCCCGCGATGGAAAGCTCAGCTGTGCCGCTCGCGCACGCGTCCGCTACGCTGCCTACGACTGACGATTTCATTTCGGCACCGCCTGTGGCGATTCCTGATGCCGAGCCGATGGCCCTGCCCGCCGAGTATGCCGATTTCGGCACGCAGGAGGCCGTTGATGACATTCTTCGTTCCATGACTCAGAGTAAGGAGCAATGATGGCTGAGTTCCCGAGGGTCGGTTTCTTCTCGAAGGGATACGACCGCGGACAGGTCGATGCGTTCTTTGAGGATGCGCGTCGCGCGTACGAGGGCGGTGTGCCCCCCGAGCAGTTCAGCGCGGAGCAGGTGCGCCTGGCGACATTCGAACTGAAGAACCGCGGCTACAACATTGAGGCCGTGGACGCCGCAATGAACCGCCTGGAGGCCGCGTTCGTCAAGCGTGACCGCGCGGACGCGGTGGCCGCCGAGGGTGAGGCCGCTTGGTACGACCGCGTCGCAGATCGCGCAACGACCCTGTACCCGCGCCTGCAGCGCCCGCGTGGCGAGCGTTTCGCGCACCCCACGAGCGGTCGCGGCTACGACTGCGATGAGGTTGATGACCTGCTCGATCGCATCGCTGCCTACTTTGACGAGGCCGGGGACCTGACTGCGAACGAGATCCGCACGGCGACCTTTAGCCCCAAGCGCGGCAAGAGGGGCTACGCCGAGGGCCCGGTGGACGCCTACCTGGGTCGCGCGATCGAGATCCTGCTCGCGGTCGACTGATGGTGGCGCGCGAGACGACACTGGGTCCTACCCCCGTCGTTCTGCTGGGATCGACCGGTTCGATTGGCACACAGGCTCGCGAGGTTATCGAGGCGCACAGGGGCCGCTTTGACGTGCTCGGCCTGAGCGCGGGAGGCTCGTCGATCACCGCGCTGGCCGTTCAGATCATGGCGTTGGAGCCCGCGTTTGTGGGTGTGGCCCGTGACGTGCGTGAGGAGCTGGCAGCAGCCGTCGAGTCGATGGGAGGTACCTGCCCCGAGGTGTTCGTGGGTGAGGATGCGTCCGTCGAGGTCGTGTGTGCGTCGGTCGAGCGCGCGGCGGTGCTGTATCCGCAGGCGACACCGGTTGTGCTCAACGGCATCACGGGTGGTGTGGGCCTGTCCTCCACGCTCGCCGCGCTGCGCTGCGGTGCGCGCCTGGCGCTGGCGAACAAGGAGTCGCTGGTCGTGGGCGGCGCGCTCGTGAAGAACGCGATGCGTTTCCCGGGCCAGATCGTTCCGGTGGATTCGGAGCACTCGGCGATCGCTCAGGCGCTGGCCTCGGGCGTGCACGAGAAGGGCCTGACCTCCCCGGTTGTGTCGGGGCGTTCCGAGGTTGCGGACCTCGTGTTGACTGCGTCGGGCGGTCCTTTCCGTGGGCGCACGCGTGAGCAGTTGCGGGGGGTGCGCGCGGCTCAGGCGCTCGCTCATCCGACCTGGGACATGGGCCCGGTCGTGACGATCAATTCCTCGACTCTCATCAACAAGGGCCTGGAGCTCATCGAGGCCCACCTGTTGTTCGACGTGGTTCCCGAGCACATCGTGGCGACGGTTCACCCTCAGTCGATCATTCACTCGATGGTGACGTGGCGCGACGGGGCGACGACGCTGCAGGCTTCGCCCCCGGACATGCGTTTGCCGATTGCGCTGGGCCTGACCTGGCCCGAGCGCCTGGACGACGTGGAGGCTCCGCTGGAGTGGTCCAACCCGTCGCAGTGGACTTTTGAGCCGGTTGATAACGAGACGTTCCCGGCGATCAACTTGGCGCGTTTCGCCGTGGGCGCGTCGGCTACCCATCCCGCGGTGCTCAACGCCGCGAACGAGGTCATGGTGGACGCGTTCATCGAGGGCGTCGTTCCGTGGCTGGCGATCGTCGATACCGTGTCGGCGGTTGTTCACGAGCATGAGGGCGTGAAGGATCCCTCGCTGGAGGATATTGTGGCCGCGCAGCGCGCTGGGCTGACCGGCGTGCACGCGAGTACGTTGCCGCGGGCCAGTGGAAGGACATGTGAGCGTGGGTTCAGTAACGGGTATCGTCGTGGTCGTCATCGGCATCTTGGCGTCGGTGGCACTGCACGAGGTCGGGCACATGCTGCCCGCCAAGAAGTTCGGCGTCTTGGTGCCGGATTACGCGGTGGGTTTTGGCCCTGCCCTCTGGAAGAAGAAGATCGGCGATACGACCTACGCGCTGCGTGCGGTTTTGCTGGGCGGTTACGTCAAGATCGTCGGCATGTACGCCCCGGCTCGCCCGGGCACGCCCCTGGTGGGCCGACGCGGTAAGCCGACGCTCGCGCAGGAGGCCAGGGAGGCCTCGGCCGAGGAGATCCCGCCTGGCCAGGAGGCGCGCGCGTTCTATCTGCTGAGCGCCCCGAAGAAGATTGCCGTGATGCTGGGCGGCCCGCTTATGAACCTGCTGATCTGTTTCGTGCTGTCGGCTATCACGATGATGGGTATCGGCGCTCCCACGGCCTCGCGCACGATTGCGTCGGTGCCGGCGACGATTCAGACGTCGTCGGGGGAGATCGCTTCCCCCGCGTACGAGGCCGGGGTGCTTCCCGGGGACACGGTGACCGCGTGGAACGGGACGCCGGTGGCCACCTTTGCGGACCTGCAGAAGGCCGTTGGCGCCACCCCCGAGGGGGAGTCCGCTGTCCTGACGGTCGAGCGTGACGGTGCGAGCGTGGATCTGACGGTGTCCCCGGTGACGGGCGCTCAGGGCGCTCGATACGTCGGCGTGACGGCCGGGTACGAGTACGTGTCGGCCTCGCTGACGGACGTGCTCGAAGCCGACTGGCAGATGTTCACCGGCACGGCGGCGGTCGTCGTGCGCCTTCCGCAGGCGGTGTGGCAGGTGGGCCGCTCGGTGGTCACCGATGAGCAGCGCGACGCGACCGGAGTTGTCTCGGTCGTGGGCGTTGGCCGTATGGCCGGCGAGGTGACGGGCGATTCGGCGTCGCTGGGCCTGCACGACACGCGCCAGGTGATTGGCGTCCTGCTGAGCCTGCTGGCCTCACTGAACATGGCGCTGTTCGTCTTTAACCTGATTCCGCTGCCGCCCCTGGACGGCGGACACATCGTGGGTGCCATCTACGAGGGTGTGCGCAGGCAGTTCGCGCGCCTGCGCGGCAAGGAGGATCCCGGCCCGGCCGATACGGCGCGCCTGGTTCCCCTCACGTGGGCGGTCGGCGGCCTGCTGGTGGCGATGAGCGTCATCCTCATCGTCGCCGACATCGTGAAGCCCATTTCCCTGGGCTGATACCCGCTCTCGCTGTGCCCGCGCGCGTGTCGGCTCGGCAAGGCTCGCGGACGGCGGAAAGCGAGCCTGACCACGTGGGCGGCGCCCGTGTATGACGGATGGGCCCGCGTGCGCGATAATGGGCGGGTGAGTGAAATCAACCTTGGTATGCCCTCTGTGGCCACGTCGCCGTTCCCGCGCAAGCAGACGCACCGGCTGATGGTGGGAGATGTTCCCGTGGGTGGAGGGGCACCGGTGTCCGTCCAGTCCATGACGACGACGAAGACGCACGATATTGGTGCGACGCTCCAGCAGATCGCTGAGCTGACCGCCGCAGGCTGTGACATCGTTCGCGTTGCCTGCCCGACCGACAAGGACGCGGAGGCGCTGCCGATCATTGCCAGCAGTCCCGCATCCCCGTGATCGCCGACATTCACTTCAAGCCGAAGTATGTGTTCCAGGCGATCGAGGCCGGCTGTGGTGCTGTGCGCGTGAACCCGGGCAATATCCGCAAGTTCGACGACCAGGTCAAGGACATCTGCAAGGCTGCTTCCGATCACGGCGTGTCCCTGCGTATCGGCGTGAACGCGGGCTCGCTGGATCCGCGCCTGCTCAAGAAGTACGGCCGTGCCACGCCCGAGGCCCTGGTTGAGTCCGCGATCTGGGAGGCCTCCCTCTTCGAGGAGAATGACTTCCACGACTTCAAGATCTCCGTCAAGCACCACGACGTGCTGACGATGATCCAGGCCTACCGCATGCTCTCGGAAGCGGGCGACTGGCCCCTGCACCTGGGCGTGACCGAGGCCGGCCCGGCCTTCCAGGGCACGATCAAGTCCGTGTCTGCTTTCTCGATCCTGCTCGCAGAGGGCATCGGCGACACGATTCGCGTGTCCCTGTCCGCCCCTCCCGTCGAGGAGGTCAAGGTGGGCACGAAGATGCTGGAGTTCATGGGCCTGCGCGACAAGACCCTCGAAATCGTGTCCTGCCCGTCGTGCGGACGCGCCCAGGTGGACGTGTGGACCCTGGCCGAGAACGTGACAGAAGGCCTGAAGGACCTGACCGTTCCGCTGCGCGTGGCCGTTATGGGATGCGTTGTCAACGGCCCCGGCGAGGCCCGCGAGGCCGATCTGGGCGTCGCCTCGGGTAACGGCAAGGGCCAGATCTTCATCCGCGGCGAGGTCGTCGAGACCGTCCCCGAGGATCAGATCGTCGAAACCCTGATCCGCCGCGCCAACGTGCTGGCCGAGGAGATGGGGCTGGAGCCGGGCTCCGGTTCCGTCGAGGTCGCCCCCATCACAGCCCCGGACACGAAGCTTCCGGGCATCGACTGCTGAGAAAGAGAACACCATGCGTCTTCGTACCCTTGCCTGCCTGACCCTCGCCGGTGGCGCGTGCGCGCTGGCCGCAACCGGTTTTCCGCGCCGCATCGGCCTGACCTCCTCGCAGGCGGACGTGTCCTTGCCCGGCGACCTGCTGCTGCCCGGCGCGAATGTCGTCGTGGACCGCGGTATCGCGATTGACGCGCCCGCGTCGGTTGTCTGGGACGTGCTGGGCCACGCCTTCGAGCCCGCGGACGAGTCGACGATCATTGAGATTGCGGACGAGGATCACGTCCTCATGCGCGTCGCTGCCCCCGGTGCACCCGAGGGTGCCCCGGCCTCGGGCACGTGCGTGATCGCCCTGCTGCCGCTGTCGCCCTCGCGCACCCTGCTGCATATCCGCGAGCGTCACGAGGCCTCGGGCCGCGAACTGGCTCTCGTGTGGGCGGGCGTGAGCGCAGAGTCACTGTCCTCCCTGTCGATGCTGCGTGACCTGCGTGAGGCGTGCATGGCCCACGCCGAGCACGCCTGACAAACTCTCACCCATCTCGGGTGGCGCGCACATCCCCACGGTGTTGTAGGATCAAGCTACACGCAACGCCGACGGGGATGTTGCGCTATTCGAAAGGGACCTTATGATCCTCAGCTCCACCGCACTGCTCGCAGTCGTCGGTCTGCTTATCGCGCTCCTGTGGGCCTGGGTGTGGTCCGGCGCCTTTGCCAGCGCCCGGCGCGTCGCGATGCGCTTAGACCTGCGCGGTGGATCCTCGGCGTCGGAGATGAACCGCGTCGTCTGGCCGCTGATGCCCCTGCTGTCCCTCCTCTGGTTCGTGACCGCCGATCTCGTACGCCACGAGGCCATGGGTGCGGACACGACGGGATCTTGTGCGCTGATCTTGGGCCTCCTGGCCGTCATGGTGGCCGTCGCGATCCAGTCCCTGTACCGCGGCGGCATGCCCGAGTGGGCGTACCCGGGGTGGATGGCCCGGCGCTACTACATGGCGCATCCGGGTGCTGCCGAGCGCGAGCTCGGTGCCGGAGCGTTGATCTGAGCGCATTTCGCGCCTGATGAGAGGTCACACGGCTGTGCCGGTGGCCTCCGCGGCGATGCGTGCCGTACTCTTGGACCATGCTTCGAAATCTCTCGACTTTCTTCCTGCGAACCCTGCGCGAAGACCCGGCCGACGCCGAGGTCAACTCGCATAAGCTTCTGGTGCGAGCCGGCTATATTCGCCGCTCCGCCCCCGGCATCTACACGTGGCTGCCCCTCGGCCTGCGCACGCTGCGCAAGATCGAGGAGATCGTGCGCGAGGAGATGGATGCGATGGGCGCGCAGGAGGTACACTTCCCGGGCCTGATCCCTGCCGAGCCCTACAAGGCCACGAACCGCTGGGAAGAGTACGGCCCGACGCTGTTCAAGCTCAACGACCGTAAGGGCGGCGACTACCTGCTGGCCCCCACGCACGAGGAAATGTTCACCCTGCTGGTCAAGGACATGTACTCCTCGTACAAGGATCTGCCCGCGACGCTGTATCAGATCCAGACGAAGTACCGCGACGAGGCCCGTCCGCGCGCCGGCCTGATCCGCGGCCGTGAGTTCGTCATGAAGGATGCCTACTCTTTCGACATTGACGACGAGGGCCTGAACGCCTCCTACCAGGCCGAGCGCGACACCTACGAGCGCATCTTCCAGCGCCTGGGCCTGCGCTACGTCATTGTCTCCGCGATGAGCGGCGCCATGGGCGGCTCGCGTTCCGAGGAGTTCTTGCACCCCTCGCCGATCGGTGAGGACACCTTTGTGGCCTCCCCGGGTGGCTACGCCGCCAACGCCGAGGCCGTGACGACCCCCGTTCCCGAGCCCGTCGATGCCTCCGGCGTTCCCGCGCCCCTTGAGGTCCCCACCCCTGACGCTCCGACGATCGAGTCGCTCGTCGATCTGCTCAACGATCAATACCCGCGCGAGGATCGCCCCTGGACCGCCGCCGACACGCTCAAGAATGTCGTCGTGACGCTGACGCACCCGGACGGGCAGCGCGAGCTTCTCGTCGTGGGCGTGCCCGGCGACCGCGACGTCGACATGAAGCGCCTCGAGGCCGCCGTGGCCCCCGCCGAGGTTGAGATGGCGTCGGACTCCGACTTCGAGCCGCACCCCGAGCTGGTGCGCGGCTACATCGGCCCCACGGTGCTCGGCCCCAACTCGCCTCAGCGCGTCGTGGACGAGGAAGGCAACGCCTCCGGTTCTGTGCGCTACCTGGTGGACCCGCGCGTCGTCGAGGGCACCGCCTGGGTGACGGGCGCGAACGTCGAGCGGCGTCATGTCCTGAACCTCGTCATGGGCCGTGACTTCACGGCGGACGGCACGATCGAGGCCGCCGAGGTGCGCGAGGGCGACCTGGCTCCCGACGGCTCCGGCCCCCTTCACCTGGAGCGTGGCATCGAGATCGGCCACATCTTCCAGCTGGGTCGCAAGTACGCCAAGGCCCTTGGCCTGACCGTCCTCGATGAGAACGGCAAGACCCAGGTCGTCACCATGGGGTCGTACGGCATCGGCGTCACCCGCGTGATGGCTGCCCTGGCCGAGGCCAACTGTGACGACAAGGGCCTGAGCTGGCCCGCGCAGATCGCGCCCTTCGACGTGCACGTCCTGGCCACCGGCAAGGGCGACGAGGTCTTCGAAACCGCGCAGTCTCTGGGTGAGCAGCTCGACGCGGCTGGCCTGGACGTCCTGGTGGACGATCGGCGCAAGGTCAGCGCCGGCGTGAAGTTCAAGGACTACGAGCTTGTCGGCGTTCCCTTCGGCCTCGTTGTGGGCCGCTCGCTGGCCGACGGCCAGGTCGAGATCCGCGTGCGCGCTACCGGCGAGACCATCGTCGTGCCCGTGGCCGAAGCCGTCGAGCGACTGCGCGAGGCGCACGCCGCCGCGCTGAAGGGAGAGTGACATGGCTATCCGTCCCATTCGCATTATCGGTGACCCGGTCCTGCGTACCGTGTGTGACCCGATCACGGAGATCACCCCGAACGTGAAGGCCCTCGTCGAGGACCTGCTCGAGGGCGTCGACATGGATGGCCGCGCCGGCCTGGCCGCCAACCAGATCGGCGTCAGCCTGCGCGCCTTCTCCTGGAACATCGACGGCGAGATCGGCTACGTGCTCAACCCCCGCATCGTCGCGCTGAGCGAGGACGAGTACCAGGACGGTGACGAGGGTTGCCTGTCCGTGCCTGACCTGTGGTACCCGACCGAGCGCGCCTGGTACGCGCGCTGCGAGGGCACCGACCTGGACGGCAAGAAGGTCGTCGTCGAGGGTGAGGAGCTCATGGCTCGCTGCATTCAGCACGAGTGCGACCACCTCGATGGTCATATCTATATTGATCGTCTTGATCGACCCACTCGCAAGAAGGCGCTGCGCGATATTCGTAAGGCCGGATTCTGACCTAGCGGATGTGATCAATGCGTGAAACGCGCCGGGAAATGCGCTGCATTTCCCGGCGCGTTCAACTATTCTGTCAGTACATCGTTTGCGCTATTTTACGCGCAGTTCATTGCGACTCCAGGCGATTAGGACGTAGGGGAAGACGATCCTGACAAGGCCAACAGGAGGAACAATGAGAGGGTCTTACACCCGCGGTGTACTTTTCGTGCACTCAACACCGCCCGCTCTGTGTCCACACATCGAATGGGCGTTGGGCACCGCGCTCGGCCAGGAGGTTCGCCTCCAGTGGTCCGACCAAGAAGCGGCGCCGGGCATGGTTCGCTGCGAATTCTCGTGGGTCGGACCGATTGGCTCGGGCGCCCGTTTGGCGTCCGCTCTGCGCGGTTGGGAGCACCTGCGCTACGAGGTGACGGAAGAGGCAACAGCCTCGAACGACGGTGGGCGCTGGTGCCACACGCCGTCCCTGGGCATCTTCCACTCGCAGATGGATTCGGTCGGTAACGTCGTCGTGCCCGAGGACCGTATTCGCGCTGCCATGGCGAACGCCTCCTCCTACGAGGAGCTGCTCGAGGGTCTTGACCTGGCGCTCGGTCAGGCCTGGGACGACGAGCTCGAATCCTTCCGTCACGCCGGCGCGGGCGCGCCCGTGCGCTGGCTCAATAACCGGGTCGGCTGATGGGGTCCATCGCAGATCTGCTTGGCGACCAGCTGCGTGCGGGCCTCGCGCAGCTGGTCGATCCCGATTCTGAGGCGGAGGGGCACGGCGATGCCCAGGCCTCGTCCAGCGCGGCGGGGGAGAGCACCAGCGCACAGGAGCGCGCGCGTGAGGCGGCTATGGAGGCCGTCCTTGACGAGGCCGACCTGGCCCCTGAGAACGCGCGCGCTGAGCTGACGCTGCGCGGGGACCTGGACATGGACGACGTGTCCCTGTTCGCCGTCGTCGCGCGCGTTGAACGCGAGGCGAAGGTGCAGCTGCCGGACGCGCAGATGGAGGCGTGGGTGAGCCTCGGAGACCTGCTCGACGCGGTTTCGCAGGCCGCTTGTCATGATTGACGAAAGGCGGCGTTAGGGGAGCGTCAACGACCTGCCCGAGAATCGTAAAGACCCTGACAGCAAGGGACTTCAGGCCTACGATGGAGGGGGATCGCCGGGGAACCTCCGGCGGCTACTCCGACGGAAGGAACGACGTTGACCCGCACCGAAGAGGATCTGCTCGGCACGCGCGAAGTACCCGATGACGCGTACTGGGGCATCCATACACTGCGAGCTATCGAGAACTACCAGATCTCTGGCCGCACCATCAACGAGGCGCCCGAGCTGATCCGCGCCTTCGCCCAGGTGAAGAAGGCCTGTGCCATGGCGAACATGCAGCTCAAGGCGATGAAGCCCGTCAAGGCCGAGGCGATCATTGCCGCCTGCGACGAGATTATCGAAACGGCCGCTGCATGGACCAGTTCCCGGTCGATCAGTTCCAGGGCGGCGCAGGCACCTCCGTGAACATGAACGCGAACGAGGTCATCGCGAACCTCGCGCTGGAGATCCTGGGGGAGGACAAGGGGCGTTACGACGTCATCAACCCCAACGACCACGTCAACCGCTCCCAGTCCACCAACGATGCCTACCCGACCGCGTTCCGCATCGCCCTGTGGCGCAAGGTTAACCGCCTGCGCAAGGCCCTCGACGAGCTGGCCGACTCTTTCGATGAGAAGGGCGCGGAGTTCCGCAACATCTTGACGATGGGACGCACGCAGCTCCAGGACGCCGTTCCCATGTCGCTGGGCAGCGAGTTCTCCGCCTTCGCGCACACGCTGCGCGAGGAGGACGAGCGTCTCGTCAACAACGCCGAGCTGCTCCTAGAGACGAACCTGGGCGCGACCGCGATCGGCACCGGCCTGAACACCCCGAACGGCTACCAGCAGGTCGTCGTGCGCCACCTGCGCCGCATCACGGGCGCGCGCGTCGTCGGCTCCCCGAACCTCCTCGAGGCCACCTCCGACACAGGCGCGTACGTCTCCATGCACGCCACGATCAAGCGTAGCGCCGTGAAGCTCTCCAAGGTCTGCAACGACCTGCGCCTGCTGGCCTCGGGTCCGCGCGCCGGCCTCAACGAGATCAACCTGCCGAAGATGGCGGCCGGCTCGTCCATCATGCCGGCCAAGGTCAACCCCGTCATCCCCGAGGTCGTCAACCAGGTGTGCTTCAAGGTCATTGGCAACGACCACACCGTCACCATGGCGGCCGAGGCCGGCCAGCTCCAGCTCAACGTCATGGAGCCCGTCATCGCACAGGCGCTCATCGAGTCCATCAACCTGCTCGTGAACGCCTGCGATACCCTGCGCGAACGCTGCGTCTCGGGCATCACCGCGAACGAGGATGTGTGCCGAGGCTACGTGGAGAACTCCATCGGCATCGTCACCTACTTCAACGACGTCATCGGCCACCACCTGGGCGACGTCGTCGGCAAGAGGGCCGCCGCCGAAGGCAAGACCGTCCGCGAAGTCATCCACGAGATGGAACTCCTGTCGGAGGAGGAGGTTGAGCGCATCCTCTCGCCCGAAAACCTCGCGCACCCGAAGTACGCAGGCACCGAGGAAGAGTAGGCGGGTTCCGCGCAGCCAGCCAACGACCGAGGCCGGGGACCCCACGTGGGGATCTCCGGCCTCGTCGTTTGTGTCATCTCAGGACTGCAGCGACTCCTTGAACGCGCGCACGAATGTACCGAAACGCTCCACCTGGTTGAGAAGTAACGGTAGATGCGGCGGCGTGCATCGCCCACGTATTCGACGGTACGAAGTTCCTCGTATCGGAATCGACCTCGGTCGTCGATGAGGTCAGCATCAACCAGCCGGGCGGTGACCTCGCAGCGGAAGTGCGTGTAGGTACCGTCATCTGTGGCCTCGAGGACACGGCACACCAGGCTCATCTGCGAATCGTCGAGGACGGGGATGCCGTTATAGTTGCTCGATGCCACGTGGGCGTCGCTGAGCTTATCTCCACCAGAGATGGTGCCCGCGTACTCGAACAGGCCCATGGCCTCGGCCCCGAAGAGATTGAGGGAACACACGCCCGAGCGCTTGATCGAGCGTGCCGCGTGCGTGGTGGAGTCGCAGCCGATCATGACCATCTGTCCCAGCGAGTACGAGGAGGACCCGGTCGTGATGCCGACCCCCCACTTCCTTATCGGGATAGGCCAGGATGTAGACGGGAAAGCCGTAGTAGAACTTCTCGGTGTCGTAGGGAACGTGCATGTTCCCATTGTGCACCGGTCGCGGCGCGTGGGCAGGGTGCACGACGTGGAAGGGGAATATGTCCACGAGGCACGAGTGGGCCGGAAGCACAAGCTACCGGCCCACTCGGTTATGCGCGCGCTAGTCGGCGGAGGGGTTGTCCCGCTGCTTCAGCTCGCGCCGCACGTCCTCGAGTTCCCCGCACATAGCCATGGTGAACGGATGGTCGTCACCCAGGACGCGCTGGCTGCTGACGAGGAGCTGTTCGTACAGGGCGATGGACTCGTCTGTGCGGCCAGCCTCTCGGTATGAGTCTGCGAGTTCACGGCGCGTGTTGTACGTGCCCGGGTGGTTGTCGCCCAGGATGCGGATCTGGTCTTTCATGACCTGCTCGTACAGGGTAATGGCCTCAGGAAGGCGGCCAACAGACCGGTATGTGTATGCGATGTTGTTGAGCGTGGTGAGCGTGCGGGGATTGTTTGTGCCCAGGACGCGAGCCTGGTCTTGAGCGACCTGCTCGTACAGGGTGATGGCTTCATCGAGGCGCTCAGCAGACGCGTATGCGCTTGCGAGGTTGTTGCACGTGTTGAGTGTGCGGGGATGGTCTTTGCCCAGGACGCGAGCCTGGTCTTGAGCAACCTGCTCATACAGGGTGATGGCTTCATCGAGGCGCTCAGCAGACGCGTATGCGTATGCCAGGCTGTGGCGTGTGGCGAGCGTGCGGGGGTGGTCGGGACCCAGGACACTGGTCTGGCCTTTGACGACCTGCTCGTACAGGGCGATGGCTTCATCGAGGCGGCCAGCTGACTCGTATGCGTCTGCCAGGCTGTTGCGCGTGTTGAGTGTGTGGGGGTGGTTGTCGCCCAGGACACGCGCGCGGTCTGTGGCGACCTGTTCGTACAGGGCGATGGCTTCATCGAGGCGGCCCACCGCATTGTAGGTGTATGCGAGATTATTGCGTGTGCTGAGTGTGAGGGGGTGGTCTTCGCCCAGAACGCGCGCGCGGCCTGTGGCGACCTGCTCATACAGTTGGATAGCCTCAACGCGGCGGCCAGCAGACTCGTATGCGTCTGCCAGGCTGTTGCGCGTGCTGAGTGTGAGGGGGTGGTCTTCACCCAGGACGCGCGCGCGGCCTGTGGCGGCCTGCTCGTACAGGGCGATGGCCTCAGCGAAGCGGCCCGCCTGCAGGTGACAGTTTGCGAGGTTGTTACGCAAGGTCAGGGTATTAGGATGATCGTCGCCAAAAATGCGTGTGCTGTCGGTGATGAGCCGCTCAAACAGGGTGGTAGCCTCATCGAGGCGCCCCGCCTCCTGGTAACAGCTGGCGAGATCGTTGCATGCGCTGAGCGTCTGAGGATGATTCTCACCCAGAACACGTGCATAGTCTTCGAGAACCTGCTCGTACAAGGTGATGGCCTCATCGAGGCGCCCTGTCTGCACATAGGTGTCCGCGAGACTGCTGCGCTCGGCGAGTCGACTTAGGTGGTCTTCGCCAATGATGCGGGTCGGGTCTTCGGCGGTGTGCTGGTGGGAGGTCTGTGTCAGTGCGGTGATTGTGCGTTCAAGTGCTGTGTGCTTGAAATGTGGCGATGCTGGTGCGAGCGTCAGGTACTCCTGCGCGACGCAGCGCAGGAATGTGTCGAGGTATTGGAGTTCGTCGGGGGCGTAGTTCTGGCGTGCTGAGGCTGATTGTGCGAGAACGTAGCGTCGGAACACCTCGGGCTTGCGTATTGCTTCACGTAGGGCGTTCTCGTCGTCGGCAAGGAGTGTGATGGTTTGCTTCGCTGATGCCTCAAGGTGAGCGATGAAGCTATCGATGTAGGACCTGTCGTAGCCCGATTCAACGAGCTGTCCCTCGATTGCGTCCAGTTCAGCGCTTATCGAGTTTGTCAGATGGTTACACGTCTGCGTGTCGCAACTACTAGGTATTTCAGTCGAAAGGCTGCGGGCCTGTTGGTAGAGGTCGTGCCCACCCTCAATTGAGTCGGCAGTGAAGCCAAAACCCGGTACTGTAACAATCGATGTCACGATGCTTGTCGTGATACTCAAAGCTGCCATCGCTGTGTCCATACGCACAGTGTACTCGCGACAATCAGCGGGGATAACCACCTGAGAAAACTTGGTGCAGCTGGGACGAACGTGACGATGGGTGGTCTGGATTCGTGGCACGAATTGAGTGAATCGAAGATGTGGGGGAGAGGGGACGAGGCCGGGGACCCCGCGTGGGGAACCCCGGCCTCGTTCTCATGACCGCTGGGCGCCGTGGTGGAGGAGCGGGCGCCTAACGGCGCTCACTCCTCGCCGGCGTGATCCGAGCCTGCGATGGAGTAGTTGAACAGGTCGTACTTCGCGATCGCCTGGCCGACGACGGACGGGTCGATCTGACCCTTGTCGGCCAGGGCGGCCAGCGTGCGCACGACCATGGACTCGGCGTCGATGTGGTACCAGCGGCGAGCGGCGCGACGCGTGTCGGAGAAGCCGAAGCCGTCCGCGCCGAGCACGTGGTAGTCGCCGGGGACCCACTGGCGGATCTGGTCGGGCAGCATACGGTCGAAGTCCGAAGAAGCGACGAACGGACCCTCGCGACCCGCGAGCTTGGCCGACACGTAGGGCGTGCGGCGCGGCTCGTCGGGGTGCAGGAAGTTGTGCTCCTCGGCGTCCAGGCCGTCGCGGCGCAGCTCGTTCCACGAGGTCACGGACCACACGGCGGCGTCCACGCCCCAGTCGCGGGCCAGCAGCTCGCGGGCCTCGCGCGCCCACGGCACGCCCACGCCGGAGGCGAGCAGCTGAGCCTTGGGGCCGCCGAAGTTCTGGTGCTCATCAAGGTTGTAGATACCCTTGACGATGCCCTCGACGTCGACATTCTCGGGTTCGGCCGGCTGGTGGATGGGCTCGTTGTACACGGTGATGTAGTACATGACGTTCGGGTCGCGGTCGCCCGCGTCGCCGTACATGCGCTGCAGGCCGTCCGCCATGATGTGGCGGATTTCGTAGGCGTAGGCAGGGTCGTAGGACACGAACGCGTGGTTGGTGGCGGCGAGGACCTGCGAGTGGCCGTCCATGTGCTGCAGGCCCTCGCCGGCGAGCGTCGTGCGGCCGGCGGTCGCGCCGATCACGAAGCCCTTGGTCAGCTGGTCGCCCGCCGCCCAGAACTGGTCGCCCGTGCGCTGGAAGCCAAACATCGAGTAGAAGATGTAGATCGGCACCATCGGCAGGTCGTGCGTGGCGTAGGCCGTGCCGACAACCTGGAAGGCGGCAGCGGAGCCGGCCTCGGTGATACCCGTGTGCAGGATGCGGCCCTGCTCGGACTCGCGGTAGGACAGCATCATGTCCGCGTCGACGGGCGTGTAGGACTGGCCGGTCGTGTTGAAGATCTTCGCCGAGGGGAAGATCGCGTCCAGACCGAAGGTGCGGGCCTCGTCGGGGATGATCGGCACGACATACTTGCCGACTTCCTTGTCCTTCATGAGGTCCTTGATGAGGCGCACGAGGGCCATGGTCGTGGCGACCTCGAGCTTGCCGGAGCCCTTGGACAGCGCTTCGAAGGGGCGGGCCGGTAGTTCAGGGAGCTTGGGCTGGCGGTCGGCGCGGCGCTCGGGCACCCAACCGCCGAGGATCTCGCGGCGCTCCTTCATGTACTGCAGGGCCGGGTGGTCGGCCGGCGGCATGTAGTACGGAGGCATGTAGGGATCGCGCTCGAGTTCTTCGTCCGTGATCGGGATCTGCAGGCGGTCGCGTAGCTGCTTGGCGTCCTCGAGCGTCAGCTTCTTCATCTGGTGCGTCGAGTTACGGCCGGCGAAGTGCGTTCCCAGCGCGTAGCCCTTGATGGTGTGGGCGAGGACGACGGTCGGCTGGCCGGTGTGGTCCATGGCGGCCTTGTAGGCGGCGTAGACCTTGCGGTAGTCGTGGCCGCCGCGCTTGAGTTGCCACAGCTGGTCGTCGGTCCAGTTCTTGACCATTTCCTTGGTGCGCGGGTCGCGGCCGAAGAAGTGCTCGCGCACGTAGGCACCGTCGTTCGCGCGGAAGGTCTGGTAGTCGCCGTCCAGGGTTTCGTTCATGACGTGGACGAGGGCGTCATCCTTGTCGGCGGCGAGCAGCTGGTCCCAGCCGCGGCCCCAGATGACCTTGATGACGTTCCAGCCGGCGCCCTTGAAGAAGGCTTCGAGTTCCTGGATGATCTTGCCGTTGCCGCGCACCGGGCCGTCGAGGCGCTGGAGGTTGCAGTTGATGACGAAGGTCAGGTTGTCCAGGCGCTGCTGGGCGGCGAGCTGGAGCATGCCGCGGGACTCGGGCTCGTCCATCTCACCGTCGCCGAGGAAGGCCCACGTGTGCTGCTGCGACGTGTCCTTGATGCCGTTCATGTGCAGGTAGCGGTCGAACCAGGCCTGGTAGATGGCTTCGGCGGGGCCCAGGCCGAGCGAGACCGTGGGGAACTCCCAGAAGTGGTCGAGCTGGCGCGGGTGCGGGTACGAGGGTAGGCCGTGCTCCGTGGAGACCTGCTGGCGGAAGCCGTCCATCTCCTCTTCGGAGAGACGGCCCTCGAGGAAGGCGCGGGCGTAGGGGCCGGGGGAGGCGTGTCCCTGGAAGAACACGTGGTCGCCGCCGCCGGGGTGGTCCTTGCCGCGGAAGAAGTGGTTGAGGCCGACCTCGTAGAGGGTGGCGACCGATGCGTAGGACGAGATGTGGCCGCCGACCTTGACGCCGGGGCGCTGGGCGCGCGTCACCTGGACGGCGGCATTCCAGCGGATCCAGCGGCGGTATTCGCGCTCCATGGCTTCGTCGCCGGGGAAGTACGGCTCCTGGTCAACGGGGATGGTGTTGACGTAGGGGGTTGTGTATTCCTGGGGGAGCTGAACGCCGTTGCGGCGGGCTTCGCTAAGCATGTGCAGCAGGATGTAGCGCGCGCGGGGGCCGCCCTTTTCGTTGATGAGTCCGGTCAGGGACTCGACCCATTCGGCGGTTTCCTGGGGGTCGTTGTCGGGGACCTGGGGGATCAGCCCGTTGACGACGACGGGGCGTGACTCGTGGAGTTGGCTCACGGTGTACCTTCTCGCTTGACTCGGAGCTGCGACGTGCAGCGTTCGTGGGCGGTGTCTTCGGTCGACATCGCACATATCGGGACTATTGTCCCACTAATGGTATGGCTTTGCGAGTGTTTGGTGGCTCGTGCGTGTATGAGGTGCGTATCACCGCCAGGAGGGATGGGTGGTGCGCGTAAATCCACTGGTCAGAGGGGTGATGCCGTGCGGGGCTGTTTCGACAGGTGTTATCCCTTGCATTCGACGTGGTTTCATGCCCTAGGATAAATACGTGAACGTTGATATGACACTGAGCGGCAGCTCGTTGAAGGGCGGTGCTGCGTGATGGCAGTGAGCCTGGGTTTTGCGTCCGATGCGATCGTGCAGGAGTTCTACGTCGATGACGACGTCGATCAGGGTGTGCGTGACGCGATTGAAGGCGAGACGGGGAATCCGCTCGTGGACGTCGATTACGCGGACGTCGTGGATGGCGCGATCGTCTGGTGGCGCGCCGACGACGCCGAGGAGGAGGACCTTGCGGACGTCCTCGTGGATGCCATGTCGAACCTGGATGACGGCGGCCTGATTTGGGTGCTGATTCCCAAGCCCGGACGTCCGAATTCCGTTCGCGTGGGCGACGTGGAGGAGGCCGCTGAGATCGCGGGCCTGCACGCGACGACCTCGACGGCGCTGGGGGAGAACTGGGCGGGCGTGCGCCTGACCGCGCGTCCACGTTCCCGCCGCTAGTTTCATTGACGAGGCCTGGGCACCGGAACGCTCGTCGGTGTTCCTAGCGCTCAGGTCAGAAAGTGACCGCAGACGCCTCTTCTGGTAGATTGGCGCCTGCGTGGGGCCTTTAGCTCAGTTGGCTAGAGCGTCTGGTTTACACCCAGAAGGTCATCGGTTCGAGCCCGGTAGGGCCCACAAAACGCCAGGGGCCGGAAGCGATTAGCTTCCGGCCCCGACGCGTATCTTTCGGCGGCGCGCGCTAGTCGGCGGGCGACTCCTTCTCCTGCCGCTCCAGCTTCCGCTTGGCTCCTTCGAGGTTCTCGCGCACCGTCGCTGTGAATGGATGCGCCTCGCCCAGCACGCGGATACTGTCGGACAGGACCTGCTCGTATAGGGTGATGGCCTTGGTGAGGCGTCCCGCCGACTCGTATGCGTATGCGAGGTTGTTGCGCGAGGTCAGGGTGTTGGGGTGGTCTTCGCCCAGGATGCGGATACGGTCGGGCAGGACCTGCTCGTACAGGGTGATGGCCTCGGTGAGGCGTCCCGCCGCATGGTATGCGTATGCGAGGTTGTTGCGCGAGGTCAGGGTGTCGGGGTGGTCTTCGCCCAGGACGCGGATACGGTCGGTGAGGACCTGCTCGTACAGGGTGATGGCCTCCTCTAGGCGGCCCGCCGACTCGTATGCGCCTGCGAGGTTGTTGCGCGAGGTGAGGGTGTCGGGGTGGTCTTTGCCCAGGACGCGGATACGGTCGGTGAGGACCTGCTTGTATAGGGTGATGGCCTTGGTGAGGCGGCCCGCCGACTCGTATGCGACTGCGAGGTTGCTGCGCGAGGTCAGGGTGTCGGGGTGGTCTTTGCCCAGGATGCGGGTACTGTTGGTGAGGACCTGCTTGTACAGGGTGACGGCCTTGGTGAGGCGGCCCGCCGCACGGTATGCGCTTGCGAGGTTGCTGCGCGAGGTCAGGGTGTCGGGGTGGTCTTTGCCCAGGACGCGGATACGGTCGGGCAGGACCTGCTCGTACAGGGTGATGGCCTCGGTGAGGCGGCCAGCCGCACGGTATGCGCCTGCGAGGTTGTTGCGCGAGGTGAGGGTGTCGGGGTGGTCTTCGCCCAGGACGCGGATACGGTCGGGCAGGACCTGCTCGAACAGGGTGATGGCCTCGGTGAGGCGGCCCACCGCACGGTATGCGCATGCGAGGTTGCTGCGGAACGTGAGTGTGTCGGGGTGGTCTTCGCCCAGGACGCGAATACTGTCGGGCAGGACCTGCTCGTACAGGGTGATGGCCTTGGTGAGGCGTCCCGCCGACTCGTATGCGTATGCGAGGTTGTTGCGCGAGGTCAGGGTGTTGGGGTGGTCTTTGCCCAGGATGCGGATACGGTCGGGCAGGACCTGCTCGTACAGGGTGATGGCCTCGTCCAGGCGTCCCGCCGACTCGTATGCGCCTGCGAGGTTGCTGCGGGAGGTCAGGGTGTCGGGGTGGTCTTTGCCCAGGATGCGGATACGGTCGGGCAGGACCTGCTCGTACAGGGTGATGGCCTCGTCCAGGCGTCCCGCCGACTCGTATGCGCCTGCGAGGTTGTTGCGCGAGGTGAGGGTGTCGGGGTGGTCTTTGCCCAGGATGCGGATACGGTCGGGCAGGACCTGCTCGTATAGGGTGATGGCCTGCCCAAGGCGGCCCGCCTCCCGGTATGCGCCTGCGAGGTTGCTGCGCGAGGTCAGGGTGTCGGGGTGGTCCTCGCCCAGGACGCGGATACGGTCGGGCAGGACCTGCTCGTACAGGGTGATGGCCTGCCCAAGGCGGCCCGCCTCCCGGTATGCGCCTGCGAGGTTGTTGCGCGAGGAAAGGGTGTCGGGGTGGTCTGCACCCAAGACCCGGATGTGGTCGGGCAGAAGGTTCTCGTATAAGGTGATGGCCTCATCGAGGCGGCCAACAGACCGGTATATGTTTGCGAGGTTGTGGCGTGAGGTGAGTGTATCGGGATAGTTCGGCCCCAGGACACGGGCACGGCCTGTGGCCACCTGCTCATACAGGGCGATGGCCTCGCCTGTGCGGCCAGCCTTCCGGTACGTGTCTGCGAGGTTGTGGCGTGAGGTGAGTGTATCGGGGTGGTCCCCACCCAGAACACGGGTGCGGTCTGTGATGACCTGCTCATACAGGGCGATGGCCTTATCGAAGCGACCCGCCTTCACATAGGTGTCTGCGAGGTTCTCGTGCATGGTCAGCGTGTCGCGATGATCCTCACCCAGGACGCGGACACTGTCTGTGATGACCTGCTCGTACAGGGTGATGGCCTCATCGAGGCGGTCAGCATCTCGGTATACATTTGCGAGGCTGTGGCGTGCAGCAAGCGTGTCGTGGTGGTCCTCACCTAGGTCACAGGTTCGGTCTTTGATGACCTGCTCATACAGAGGGATGGCATCGTTGAAGCGGCCTGCTAAGCAGTATGCGTATGCGAGGTTGTTGCGTGCAGCAGATGTCTTTGGATGCTTGTAGCTGTGCGCACGGGTGTAGTCGGTGAGAAGGATTTCATACTCGGTGATGGCCTCATCGAGGCGGCCAGCTAACCGGTAGGTGTATGCCAGGTTGTTGCGCGTGGCGAGTGTTTTGGGGTGGTTTTTTCTCAGGATACGGGCACAGTCGGTGAGAAGGGTTCTATACTGGTCTATGGCCTCATCGAGGCGACCAGCTGCCCGGTATGCTTTTGCGCGCTTATGACGCGAGGTAAGTGCATCGAGATTGCCGCTGTCTAGGACGCGGGTAAGCGCGTTGGGATCAGCGGTGTCTAGGACGCGGGTAAGCGCGTTGGGATCAGCGGTGTCTAGGACGCGGGTAAGCGCGTTGGGATCAGCGGTGTCTAGGGTACGGGTGACTGCTGTGGGGACGTGTCCGTACTGGGTGGTAACTGTGTCTGGGCTGTCCGTGTCTTTGTCATCGTCGACGAGGTTGTTGCGTTCGGCGAGTGTGTCCAGGTGTTTCTCGCCCGTACTGTGGGTCGTGTCTTTAGTGGTCTGCTGGTGGGAGGTCTGTGTCAGTGCGGTGATTGTGCGCTCGAGTGCTGTGTGCTTGAAATCCGGTGACGCTGGTGCGAGCGTCAGGTACTCCTGCGCGACGCTACCCAGGAGTGTGTCGAGGTGGTGGTGCTCGCCGGGGGCGTAGTTCTGGCGTGCTGGGCCTGAGCGTGCGAGAACATAGTATCGGAACACCTCGGGCTTGCGTATTGCTTCACGTAGGGCGTTCTCGTCGTCGGCAAGGAGTGTGATGGTTTGCTTCACTGATGCCTCAAGGTGAGCGATGAAGCTATCGATGTGGGACCTGTCGTAGCCCGATTCAACGAGCTGTCCCTCGATTGCGTCCAGTTCAGCGCTTATCGAGTTTGTCAGATGGTTACACGTCTGCGTGTCGCAACTACTAGGTATTTCAGTCGAAAGGCTGCGGGCCTGTTGGTAGAGGTCGTGCCCACCCTCAATTGAGTCGGCAGTGAAGCCAAATCCCGGTACTGTAACAATCGATGTCACGATGTTGGTCGTGATACTCAAAGCTGCCATCGCTGTGTTCATGTGCACAGTGTACATGCTACAACAGGCGGGAATGACCACCTGAGAAAACTTGGTGCAGCTGGGACAAACGTGACGGCAATCTGAATCTCATACGCGGTGTGATTGAACATTTCTTCGCGTATGAGGGTCCGGGTAGTATGGTTTACGGAAGGCACCATTGCTGCGATTGTTGCAGACAACCCGACAGGTGCAAGTAACCCGGCTACGTGCAGCTGCGCCGATAACTGGCATCGGGAATCCCACTCGCGTCACCTCCAACGCTCTGGCGAACTCCATGCCCCTGACACACCTGAATGAAAAGAATTCGCGTTTGGCGCGTATTGAGCGAATCAAAGATGTGCGGCAGAGCTGATGAGGCCGGGGATCCGTATGGGGATCTCTGACCTCGTCAATTGACACTAGGCGACACAGTGGAGGAGTACGCGCCTAATAGCACTTGCACCTGACTGCTTCGAGTATTTCGCACTGTCATGGTTAGCGAATGATCGGGTTCCAGGATAGTCTGGCACCCGCTCACCCACACTCAACTCGGAAGAACCGGTTTTCATGTAGAAGGTCAGCGGTTCGAGCCCGGTAGGGTCCACAAGACGCCCAGGGGCCGGAAGCGACAGTTTCCGGACCTTCGGCTGTTACAGGGCGTCACGCACTGGGTGTGTCAGTCCTCCTGCTTACTCTCCTCGTTTGCTGAGTCCTCTTCTTGCTGCTCCAGCTCGCGCCTGGCGGCCTCAAGATTCTCGCGTACCGTACCGGTAAGCGGATGTGCAGGTCCGAGGAACTTATGGCAGTCGATCCAGACCGACTGCCATTGTTTGATGGCCTCTGCTAGATTGCCGTCTAGTGCATGCGCGTGTGCGAGGTTGTTCCTTGCAATAAGAGTATCGGGGTGGCTGTTGCTCAAAAGACTTAAATAGTCGTTGACAACCTGTATAAGGAGGTCGAAGGCATTGGTCAGACGTCCTGCTAACGCATACGTATGTCCGAGATTACTACGTGCATTTAGGGTGCGGGGATCATCCTTACCAAGGAGACCGGTGCAGTCAGTAAGAATTCGCTCGAAGATATTGATGGCATCACTAAAACGGTTGGCTTCAAAGTATGTTGCGGCGAGATTGTTTCGTGTGGCAAGCGTATCTGGGTGGTTTTCGCCGAGAATGTGTATGCGATCAGTGAGGACTTTCTCATAAAGAGCAATCGCACTATCGATTTGACCTGTTGTTCGGTATGCATGCGCGAGGTTATTGCGTGTTGTCACCAAATTGGGGTGGTACTCATCGAGTGTTTGAGTATTGACCTTTAGGACCTGTTCGTACAGAGGAATAGCCTTGTCGATAAACCTGCCGAGACGTATGCGTGTGCCAGGTTATGGCGTGCAGTTTGAGTCTTGGGGTGCTCAGCGCCAAAGACCATGTTACAGCTGTTCAAGCCGTGCTCGTACAGGCGGATGGAATCTTCGAATCGTCTTGTTGACTCATATGCCCCCGCGAGGTTGATGCATGAGGCTAGAGTGCTGGGGTGTTTTTCCCCTAGAATGCGTCTGTGTTCTTTGTAGCTTTTCTCGTACATCGCGATGGCTTTATCAAAATCGCCCTTTAATGCGTACACGCCTGCGAGATTGTCTCGAGAAACGAGAGTGTATGGATGGTCTGAATCCAAAAGACGCGTACGGATGGTGATGAGACGTTGGTACATGGCGATGGCTTTATCGAAATCGCCCTTCGATGCGTACACGCGTGCGAGGTTGTCTTGAGTGGTAAGGGTGTCAAGATGATTTTCCCCCAAGGCCTGTGTGCGATTTTCGAGGACCTGCTCGTATAGGTTGATTGCTTCTGTCAGATGGCCTGCAGCATAGTGTGCTCCCGCCAGAGCGTTACAAGAAGTAAGGGTGTCTGGGTGGTCTTCCCCGAGGACTCTTGTGCGGTCCACAATGACCTGCTTATACAAGTCTATCGCTTCTGTCAGATGGCCTGCAGCGCAGTGTGCTCCCGCCAGATTGTTGCGCGTAGCGAGAGTATTGGGATGGTCGGACCCCAAGATGCGCATACTATCGTCAAGGACACTTTCATAGAGGGAAATTGCTTCGGTGAAGTGTTCTGCTGATGCGTGTGCTCCCGCCAGATTGTTGCGCGTGGCGAGAGTATTGGGATGGTTGGAGCCCAAGATGCGCATATTGTCATCAAGGATCTGCTCGAACATAGAAATGGCTTCCGGTAGTCTGCCTGTCTCCTGATACGTATGGGCGAGATTGTTGCGTGTTGTCAGAGTGCGAGAGTCGTCTGCCCCAAGGATGCGTGTGCAGTCCTCGAGAACACTTTCGTATAGGGATACAGCATCCGTGAGGTTGCCTGACGACGAGTATGCGCTTGCAAGGTTGAAACGCGAGTTGAGAGTAATAGGATCATCTCGTCCGAAGAGTTCTTGGATAATTTTGACGGCGCTTTGCAGCTTCAGGGTCTCTTGAATGAGGCCTAGGTCATGCGAATGCAGAAATACCTGATTTAGCTGTAAGATGATTTCTTTCAGCTGGAAAAGCGAATGGCAATGCTCCTGCGAACTAATGGCATAAAGTTGCTCGATGAGTCTAATGCACTCGGACTGACGCGATTTCGTGTCTTCCCTGGGCAGCATATTGATGTCCACTTTGCTTAAAAGGGCGGCTGCTGACTTGCGTGCTTCATCGCATTCTGTTTCGTTCCAGGATTCGCGTAAGACCTGTGCCTGGAGTCGGTGCAGCATTGTCGTTGAGCCGTCTGCGGACTGGTGAATAATCGAAGCGTTGACCAGTGCAATGAGCGCGCGGTGCGCGCGCTCGGCTGCCGTGTCCAACTCGGCATCGTGAGAACCAGAGAGTGCGCTCGCCGCAGCGGGGTCGAGCCAGTGAGTAGGCACGCCCGACTCAGCCAACAAGCACAGTGCTCGCAGTTGGCGCCGAGCGGCGTCCGATAGGGAATCTTCGAGTCGCTTAAGGGTGTTATCCGTGGCCATCCGCAGGGCTACGGAAACGGCGTACGAGTAGTAGTGCCCACGAATACGCCTAATGACCTTCTCACCGCAGGAGGATTCCAAGCGGCAAGCGTAGCTGGCCAGCGTCCACTGTTCATTGCGCGCGGTTGCTGCCGCCTGAGCGATAGCAAGAGGCAGGTCGCCGAGCCGCTCAGCGATTCCATCCGCGGTATCTCGGTCCTGCGAGCCGGTCACGGTTAGCAGGTAATTGATTGACTCCACTCGGGAGAAAACACCGACGGAGATGCCTCTCCACCCGTTTTCCTCCCAGTCAGCTTCTCGGCTCGTTGTCGTTGCAACAACCCGCAAGCCTGTACCCCTCGGAATGCGGTCCCTCAGGTCCTCGATGTCCTCGACGTTGTCGAAGACGATGAGCCTGTCGGCAGCAGGCGCGTTCCCTAAGTGGCCGAGACAACGATGGACGATTTTGTCCTGATCGTCTAGGTCGCTCGTGTCAATCTGAAGTTGCTTGGCGAGTTCGACCAGGTCGCTCGTGATAGTATCGCGTGATACCGCGTTTATCCATGCGACGAGGTCCCAGTTTGCGTCTTCGCACTGCTTGGCGAGAGCTGCGGCAAGCTGGGTTTTCCCGCAGCCGCGCATACTCAAGAGGACTGTGCGATGCCTGTTCGGGTCGGTGATCACCGCTTTCAATTGTTCGTGCTCGTCACGCTCGACAAAACGGTCTCCCGCAACCACGTCCGGTCGGCTTCCGAAAAAGACGCGGCTCGGAGTTGAAGAAAGGCTGTGCTGTGCTAGCTCTTTGACGACCCGATTCGTTTCAAGGTTGGTTGCCCGATCCTCTTGGACTCCGCGCTCAATACTATTAAGCTGCTTCTTTGTCAGGAAGAAGTCGCGCAATAAACTAGCAAGCGCAACCTGCTTGAATCTATCGAAGTTTTGAGCGCGTGCGACGAATTCCTCCGACACGCGCTTGAGGAGTCGTCTGTACAGTGTTGATATGGTGTCGTCGCACCAGTCGGGAAGTGGTTCAGCCCGATGTACCATTATTTTGAAAAAGCTATCCGGCAGCTGTGCTGCATCCAGAAGGGCGTCGTCGTCCTGTGCGAGCTGTTTGACCGTGAGACGCGTTGTTTCGATCAGCGCGTCAGCAGTAGACTCAATCTCATCTTTTCCTAGACCCTGCTCTTTGAGATCGGCCTTGATACTGCGAACCTCCTCTTCCATTGTCTTGAAGAGTGATCGAATCAAGTCCTTGTTGGGGTCTGAAACTATTTCGTTCTTAATGTCATCGATAAGACCAATACAGCTTTTGGCTCCCTCAATCGCATCCAAAATGCGGTCTGCTTCGGGTCCCAGGCCAGCCGCTTTTAGTAAGGTAACGACAATGGTGATTGCCAGATCTGCCGTTTTGACATTTGCGCTCATGCGGACAGTCTACATGCGTACGGGAGCGCATGTCACCGGATATAAGATGGTGTGACAGTGGGGCCGGAAGCTCTTGCTTCCGGCCCCACACCGTGCCTGTCTGCCTGTTTGTCAGCGCGCGCTTGCTGTGCCCGAACGCGCGCCAGAATTGACCGTCAGAGCGTGAGGTGCTCAGGCCTCGTGAATGCGCTCCTCAACGACGTCCTCGCCGGCGACGAGCTTGCCGGACGCGCCGACCCCCAGCTGCTCCATGGCCAGGCGGCCCACCATCTGCTGGTTCGTCGTTGTGCGCTGCGAACGCGCACCCGACAGGAAGCTGAAGAACCAATTCACCAGCGTGCCCACCTGCGACTTGAAGCCGACGATGTAGAGCAGGTGCAGGAAACACCAGGCCACCCACGCGGTGAAGCCCGTCATCTTCGTGTTACCCATCATCACGACCGCCTTGAAGCGCGCGATCGTCGCCATCGAACCCTTGTCGAAGTAGGAGAACTCCGTGGCCTTCGGCTTACGGCCCGCCAGGCGCGCCGCCACCGTGTCGGCCGCGAAGCGCGCCGACTGGATGGCACCCTGCGCGACGCCGGGCACGCCCGGGAACGCCATCATGTCACCCAGCACGAAGATCTCGGGGTGACCTGGCAGCGTCAGGTCCTTGTTGACGGTGACGCGGCCTGCGCGGTCCACCTCGGCGCCCGTGGCCTCGCCCAGGGCCCGGCCCAGCGGACTCGCGGACACGCCCGCAGCCCACACCTTGCACACGGACTCGATCCGCTCCTTCTCGCCGGACTTGTACTTCAGTGTCACGCCCTCGGCGTCCACGTCGGTCACGAACGCGTTCATCTTCATCTCGACGCCGAGCTTGGCCAGCGCCTCCTCGGTCTTATGTCCGAGCTGCTCGCCGAACGGGGGGAGTGGGTGCTCGGCGCCGTCCACCAGGATGACGCGAGCCTTCGTCGGATCGATGTTGCGGAACTCGCCCTTCAGCGTGTGAGAGGCGAGCTCGCGGATCTGCCCGGCCATCTCGACGCCCGTCGGGCCCGCGCCCACGACGACGAAGGTGAGGAGCTTGCCCACCAGAGCAGGATCGGGCTCGATCTCCGCCAGCTCAAACGCGCCGAAAATACGCGCGCGCAGCTCGAGCGCGTCATCGATGGTCTTCATGCCCGGCGCGAACACCGCGAAGTGGTCGTTGCCGAAGTAGGACTGGCCCGCGCCCGCCGCCACGATCAGCGTGTCGTATTCGGTCTGCTCGTACTTGTTGTGGTTGCGCCACTTGACGACGCGAGCCTCGACGTCGATCTCCTCGACGAGAGCCTGCAAGACCGTGACGTTCTTCTGCTTCCGCAGGATCTCGCGCGTGGTGGGGGCGATGTCGCCCTCGGAGAGGATGCCCGTGGCCACCTGGTAGAGCAGGGGCTGGAACAGGTGGTGCGACGTGCGAGCCAGGATGGTGATGTCGGCGTCGACCTTCTTTAGTCGACGAGCAGCCGTCAGGCCTGCGAAACCAGAGCCGATGATGACGATGCGATGGCGGGGCATAAGACTCTCCTTCGATTAAGCAAGGCTAATCTTACCTAAATGTGATGCACATAAATTGTGATGTCGCGCGCACTTGTCTCTAGCGTTCCGACGCCGAGAACAGCTCCGCCGCCCCGAGCGGATCAGGCTTGCCCGTCGCCGTCGTCGGCAGCTCGTCGACGACCGCAATCCGACGCACCTTCTCCCAGGGTGCCAGGGACTCGCTCAGGGCCTCCGACAGCGCGTCGGCGCTCATCGACGAGGCCTGGGCGCGGCCCGCGGGTGAGGGCACGATGAGTGCAGCAACGATTTGCCCCCAGCGCTCATCCGGCAGGCCCACGACGAGCGCATCCGACACGACGTCCAGTGAGCGTAGAGCCCGCTCCACTGTCGGGGGAGCGACGAGCTCCCCGGCCGTGTTGATCATGCGGTGGGCGCGTCCCACCATGTGCAGCCAGCCGTGGGCATCCCGAGTGGCAAGGTCGCCGGTGCGCAGCCACTCCTCGCCGCTCACGACGCCGGGCCCGCGGACCCAGATTTCGCCCATCTCGTCTGTGTCGGCTTCGCGCTTGTCGGTGGCCATGACGCGCAGGTCCACGTAGGGGAAGGGAATCCCCAGCGATCCGGCTGGAGCTAAAGAATCGGGTGTGGCGACCGTACCCGCCCCGGATGTCTCCGTCATGCCCCACACGTGAATGGGGGACAGGCCGACCGCGCGCATCGCCTCCGCGAGGTCCGCGGTCATCGCGTCACCGCCGATCAGGGGACGCACCCACGACGACAGGTCACCGCCTCCTCGCTCGTGTTCGTCCAGCACAGCACGAATGATCGCGGGCACGGCGAACATCATCGTGATCCTGTAGCGCCCGATCGCATCGATGACGCCGCGCGCGTCAAAGGAGCCCGGGAAACCGAGCGTGACCAGGGTGCCGCCGTGCGTCCACACGTCCATCGACGTGCCGTTGAAGCCTCCGATGTGGCTCGCGGGCGCGCACACGCCCACGACCGACGACGTCGGCGCGTAGTCGAAGCCCTCCCGGAAGTTCGTCGACCCCCACCACATGACCTCGTGGGTGAGCTCGACGGGGCGCGGTGTCCCGGTGGACCCCGACGTGAACAAAATGGCGGCGAGCTCGGTCCCGCAGCGCGCGGGAGCCTTCTCGATGGGCGCAGCGCGATCCGCCCACGCCGACAGGTCCGCAAACGACGCGACCTGCGCTCCCGCGCCGGACAGGGTAGAAGCGTGGGCGGAAGAGGCCTCGTCGAGAAACACCCATGAGACGCCCGCCTGCTCGCACATCGAGGCGAGCGCAGCCGAGGGCATGCGTGGGGAGAGCGGAACCGTCACCGCGCGCAGCCACGAGGCCGCGACGAACGCGATGTAGTGCCACGGCGAGTTCGCCCCGATGACGGCGATGCGCGTCCCCTCGCCAATACCGGCGTCTTCACAGGCAGCAGCGAGGCGAGCGACCGTATCGACAGCCTCGCGCACGCTCCACTCCTCGCCCGTCACCGCATCCACGAGGGAGAGCCGATCCGGGTGCCTGCGCGCGGCCGCCAGAGCGCCCGCGCGGGCGAATAGTCGGGGGTCACGAGGCCGCGGCGGCCTTCGCGGCAGCCATGGCCGCGTGACGCTCCGAGCGCTCCTTCAGGCGAGCCAGCACCGACCCGGCCTCCTGCAGCGTCGAGCCGGAGTTCGCGATGTGTTGCAGCTGCTCGGGGATCTCAAAGCCGCGGGCACGCATACCCTTGGCCCACAGCAGGCCCGCGCGGTAGGAGGAACGCACGAGGGGGCCGGCCATGACACCCGCGAAGCCCATCTCCTCGGCCTCGGCGGCCATCTCCACGAACTCCTCGGGGTGCACCCAGCGGTCGATCGGGTGGTGCAGGGGAGAGGGACGCAGGTACTGCGTGAGCGTCAGCAGGTCGCAGCCGGACTCGTGCAGGTCGCGCATGGCCGCGCTGATCTCCTCGCGCGTCTCGCCCATGCCCAGGATCAGGTTCGACTTGGTGACCATGCCACCGTCGTGGGCACGCTTGATCATCGCGAGCGAACGGTCGTAGTTGAAGGCGGGGCGAATCTTCTTGAAGATGCGCGGCACCGTCTCCAGGTTGTGCGCGAACACCTGCGGGCCAGCCGCCACGACCATGTCGATCGAGTCGGCCTGACCGCGGAAGTCGTCCACGAGGAGCTCCACGCCCGTGCCCGGGTTGAGCTCGTGGATGAGGCGGCAGGTCTCGGCGTACAGCCACGCCGCGCCGTCGGGCAGGTCGTCTCGGGTCACGCCCGTGATCGTCACGTAGCGCAGGTCGAGGTCGCGCACGGACTCGGCGATACGACGCGGCTCGTCCTTGTCGTATTCGGTGGGGCGCCCCGTCGCAATGTCGCAGAAGTCGCAACGACGCGTGCACAGGGCACCACCGAGCAGGAAGGTCGCCTCGCGGTCCTGCCAGCACTCGTAGATGTTGGGACACCCGGCCTCGGCACACACCGTGTGCAGGCCCTTCGCATGCGAGAGCGAACGCATGTCCTGGTAGTTCTCACCGGCCTTCGCAGTCGTGCGAATCCACTCGGGCTTCTTCTCGATCGGCGTCTGCGAATTGCGCACCTCGATGCGCAGCAGCTTGCGGCCCTCGGGATCGGGCAGGGTACTCATAGCGTTGACCTCGTCGTGTAGGAAACAGTAGCGGGCGGGGTTGCCAGGCAGGGGGCGATGCGCTCCACCATGCGTGGGATGAGCTGGGTCGCAGCCTCGGCGACGGTTGTATGGATGCCCTCCCAGGACAGGGAGGTCACGTCCGCGTCGGTCAGGCCGCAGGGGATGATCCCCCTCGAAAGCGTGGGCCGGGTCGATGTCGACGTTCAGGGCGATACCGTGCAGGGTCGCGCCGCGCGCCACCTTCAGGCCGATTGCGCAGATCTTGCGGTCGCGGCGCCCCTCCTCGGTCAGCCACACGCCCGCGCGGCCCTCGACGCGGTGCACGGGCAGGTCCCAGACCTCGCGGACGGTGTCGATCACCGAGGCCTCGACCGCGCGGATCCACTGCACGAGGTCGACGGGCTCGCGCAGGCGAACAACGGGGTAGACGACGACCTGTCCGGGGCCGTGCCACGTGGCGGAGCCCGCGCGATCGGTACGGATGACAGGGATCGTCGTGGAGGGAATATCCTCGGGCTTGGTGTGGCGGCCCGCCGTCCAGGTGGGCGTAAATTGAGAAACGATGAGCGTGTCCTCGCCACCCGCGAGGACGTCCGCGTGCAGGGAGCGCTGAAGCGCGTCAACCTGCGTGTAATCGACCAACCCATGGTCGAGGAGGCTCAAAATCTGCACGTTGTGATCATAGTCGCGGGCAGGGTCCCTTGCTAGATGGGGGTCCGGTATGCTTAACGCATGCGATTGTCCTCTCATTCTTCTGATGCGTGCGCCGACGCCACGGGGGCCTCGTGGCGCGTGCGCGACGTGATGGCCCTCATGGAGTCCTGGTACCCGGCAGCCTGGGCGCAGTCCTGGGACCGCGTCGGCCTGATCGTCGGCGACCCGGACGCGCCCGTGCGTTCGATCCTCCTGGCCCTCGACCCCACCGCCGCGATCGCGGAGCAGGCTGTGGCCGGGCCGAACGGGGACGGGCAGCCCTACGACATGGTGATCACGCACCACCCGCTGCTCCTGCGCGGCGCGTCGTTCCTGCCCGTCACGGATCCGAAGGGCGGCGTCGTGACGCGCCTCATCCGCTCGGGCGTCTCCCTCTTCAACGCGCACACGAACGCCGACGTCGCCTGCGAGGGCGTGGCCACGGCGCTCGCCGACCTGATCGGCCTGCGCGACACGGTGCCGCTCGAACCCTGCGGCGTGGACGCGGAGGGGCACGAGATCGGCCTGGGCCGTGTCGGAACGGTCGAGCCCACGACGCTCGGTGCCTTCGCCGACCACGTCGCCTCCGTCCTGCCTGCCGGACCCACCGGCCTGCTCGTGGGAGGGGACGAGGCCATGGCAGTGTCCCGGGTCGCCGTCCTGGGTGGCGCGGGGGACAGCGCACTGGACGCGGCGCGCGCCGCGGACGTTGACGTGTATCTCACGGCCGACCTGCGTCACCACCCGGCCTCGGAACACTTGGAGGGCGGCGCACCCGCGCTCCTGTGCGGCTCCCACTGGGCCACCGAGTCCCCGTGGCTGCCCGTCCTGGCCCGTCGCATCCGGGAGGCCGCGACATGCGCCGATGTGGAAGTTCGCGTCGAAATCTCTACGATTGTCACCGAGCCATGGACCAGCTACCGAGTCACCCAGGGAGAACTAGCGTGAAAGCATCGCACACCGATCAGCTCGACCTCCTCGAGCTTCAGAAGCTCGACCAGAAGGAGTCGGCGCTGCGCCACAAGCGCGATTCTCACCCCGCGCACGCGACGGTGCGCGAGTTCGCCGGCCGCGTCGCCGACCTGCAGCGCGCCGCGATCAGCCAGAACGCCCTCATCGCCGACGTGGGCCGCGAGGTCACCCGCATCGAGGAAGAAATCGCCAAGGTGACCGAACGCCGCAAGCGCCAGCAGGGCCGCATCGATAACAACCAGGTGCCCCTGCGCGACATTTCGGCCATGGAGCACGAGATCGCCCAGATGGACCGCCGCCTGGCCAAGCTCGAGGACGACCAAGTCGAGGCCGAGGAACGCGTCGAGGCCGCCCGCGCCGCCCAGGAGAAGATGAAGGAAGAGGCTCAGGCCATCGCCGCCGACATCGAGCGCCTCAAGGCCGAGTTCCAGGCCGACGTCGCCGAGTCCGACGAGGAACTGCGCCGCGTCATCGCCGCTCGTCGCGAACTCGCCGAGCGCCTTCCGCACGCCTTGCTCGAGGAGTACGAGGACGCCCGCCGCCGCAACGGTGCCCTGGCCGTCATCGAGGTTCGCGACGGCTACGGGATCGGCGTGGCCGCCGACCTGAGCCCGATGGAACTCGAACGCATCCGCCTGACGCCCCACGACGAGCTGTACCTGACCGAGGACACCTCCCAGATCGTCGTGCGCACGGCGGCGAACACGCCGCGCTGAGACTCAGGCGCGGACCGCGTAGACGTCCGCCAGGTAGAAGCCTGCCTGCTCGCCGTGACCGTCACCCGAATCCGGGTGGCGGTCACGGGCTTTTCGAGAGTGACGATGCGGCGGTAGCCCACGCAGTGAACGCGGGCGATCTCCTGCTCACCGGCGCCCTCGACGCACGAGGTCACCACGGCCTCGTCGATACGCTGGCCCTGGGCGATGTCCTCCTCAAGGACAATGGCGCCGACCGCACGCGGCGCGTCAAAGCGCAGGGTCACGACGTTGGCCTCGTCCTCGCGGGACGCCTCGATGCGACGCGAGCGGAAGTCGGCGATCTTCTCGCCGAGGCGCGCCAGGACCTCGACGTCGGCGTCTGCGAGAAGGCCGTCGCGGTTCGGGGGAACGTTCAGGAGGAAGGTGGCATTGCCGCCGACCGAGCCCTTCCAGATCGAGAACAGCTCGTCGACGCTGCGCACCTGGGAGTCCTCGACGTCGTGGTGGAACCAGCCCTTGCGGGTCGAGGTGTTGACCTCGGCGGGGTACCACGCCAGGGGACCGCAGTAGGCAGCCAGGGCCTCGCGCGAGCCCAGATCCTCGTCGCCGGAAGCCACCTGACGGGAAAACTCCCCGTCGTCGGCCTTCTGGGACTTCTCAGCGGTGCGCTCGGCCTCGCGCAGGGAGGCGGGCACGACGCTCCACTCGTTGGCGCGCACGGAAGCCGGCCTCGTTGCCGCACCAGCGCACGTCCGGGCCGCACACGGAGATGACGGCCTCGGGTGCCAGCGCGCGAACCGTGTCGTAGATGCGCTGCCAGTCGTAGACCTGCACCTTGCCGTTGGGGCCCTCGCCGCACGCGCCGTCCAGCCACACGGAGAAGACCGGGCCGTAGTGGGTGAGCAGCTCGACGAGCTGGTTGATGTAGAAGTCGTTGTAGGCCTCGCCCTGCCCATACGTCGGCTCCGTCATGTCCCAGGGGGACAGGTACACGCCGAACTTGAGGCCGTGGCGCGCCGCCGCGTCGGAGACCTCGCGCACGAGGTCGCCGCGCCCGCCCTTCCACGGCGAGGATTCCACCGAGTGCTTCGTGTAGGCCGACGGCCACAGGCAAAAACCGTCGTGATGCTTGCAGGTCAGGATCACTCCAGACATGCCGGCGCTGACGAGGGCGCGCATCCACTGATCGACATCGACGCTGCCCGGGTTGAACAGGGCCGGGTCCTCGTGGCCCTCGCCCCATTCGCGATCCGTCATCGTGTTCATGCCGAAGTGGATGAACGCGTACATCTCCATTTCTGCCACTGGAGCTGACGGTGGGTGGGCCGAATGTTGGCCAGGTAGTCCTCGTTGATCATCGCGACGTTATCTCCGCTTCGTGGCCGCAATCGGCCGGGCCTGCGCCCTGCAGGTTCCTGACAAAGGATAGCCCAGCGGTTAATTGGTCACCATCGTGACGGCGCGCGTCGTTCCGCCGGGCTTCGTCTTCTTTTCGGGGCCGAATTCGACGTCAATAACGCGGTGCTCGGTCCCGCGAGCATCCTGCAAGGTCACCGCGTGCGCAGCGTCGGTGAGTGCCTGCTCGCACTCGGCCGTCTCGCCCGCGGCGTATCCTCCCGACGCCAGGAGCGTGCCCGTCACCGAGCCGCGCCAGCGCTTGGCATCGTGGGAAATCACCGAGCGCTTACCGTCGGCCTCGCGCACGACGCGCAGCTCCCACACGCGTGCCCACGGCGCCTTGCAGGCCGCCCGGTAGGGGCCCGAACGGGCATCAATGACGACCTGTCCTGATGCCTCCTCGCGCAGGGCCTCGTCCAGGCGCGGCGCCCACCACGTGGACAGAACGCCGAAACCGGGCAGGGACACGCCCATAGCCAGGCGGTGATCGGGAATGAGATCGGCGGGGGAGAGGACACCGAAGAGCCCTGAGAACACCGACACGGACGTCGCGCCCGGGCACTGCCAGGCCCCCGGTGCCACGGCCTCGATGGCCTCAAAGAGCACGCCCGTAAACAGGGACGAGGCCGGGGCGCAGGGAGCGCTCGCGAGAACCTCGTTGACGGACAGGTCGATGCGCGCCCCAACCTTGAGCGTGGCCGCCGCCTGCGGGCCCGAGCCCAGGGCGACCAGCGTGTCCGCGACCGCGCGACGAGCCGCGGTCAGGGATGGGCGGGACAGGGACTCCAGGGACAGGGCGGGTCCGCGCTCGGGCGCGTTCTTCCCCTCCGACGGGGGCAACCAGATCAGCATGACGACACCCTATCGCGCCGAAGCCGACAGGCGCGCTAGAATCGGTGCGGATCTGCCGGCCGGGCGGCCGCGCGCGGAAACGCTCGAGGAACGTCCGGGCTCCACAGGGCAGGGTGATGGCTAACAGCCACCCGGGGTAACCCGCGGGACAGTGCCACAGAAAACAAACCACCGGCGCGCACGCGTCGGTAAGGGTGAAAAGGTGAGGTAAGAGCTCACCAGCGGCGCGGGTGACCGCGTCGGCTAGGTAAACCCCACCCGGAGCAAGACCGAGCAGCAGGCAGGGCGGCCCGCCTCATGCCTGCGGGTAGGTTGCTGGAGGCCGTCGGTAACGACGGTCCTAGATAGATGGTCGCCACCGCGCTTTTCCGGTAACGGAGCGCGGGGACAGAACCCGGCGTATAGGCCGACAGATCCGACAGAAGGACCCCGACGCGCGTCTGGGTCCTTCTGTCGTTGATGCTGCCGGGCCGCTCGGCCGAGCGAATCAGGCGCTCTGCTTGGCCGCGTAGTAGGCGGCACCCACGATGCCCGCCGTGTTCAGCAGCTTCGCCGGGATCATCGGGGTCTTCAGGTTCAGCAGCGGCATGAACTTCTCGTGGTTCTCCGAGACACCCCCACCCACGACGAACAGGTCGGGGTTGAGCAGGAACTCCACGTGGCTGTAGTAGCGCTGGAGGCGCTGCGCCCACTGCTCCCAGTCCAGGCCCTGCAGGGTCTTCTGGCCCGAGGACGCGTTCTTTTCGGCGTCGGTGCCGTCGATCTCCAGGTGGCCCAGCTCCGTGTTGGTCAGCAGCGTGCCGTTGACGATGATCGCCGAGCCGATGCCCGTGCCCTGCGTCGTAAACACGATGACCCCGTCGCGACCCTTCGCCGCTCCGTAGGCGACCTCGGCGATGCCCGCGGCGTCCGCGTCGTTGAGGGCGACAACCGCACGGCCCAGGTAACGCTCCATGAGGGCGTCAACGTTGACGTTAACCCACGACTGGTCCAGGTTGGCCATGTAGGGGATGACGCCGTTAAAGACGGGGGCGGGGAAGGTGACGCCGATCGGAACGCCGACCTTCACGTCAAGCTGGTCGATGACCTCGCGGCAGACCTTCGCCACGGCCTCGGGAGTTGCCGGGGTGGGGGTGGGGATACGAACCTGATCGCCGATGTACTCGCCGGTCTCAAGATTCACCAGCGCGCCCTTCACGCCGGATCCGCCGATGTCGATGCCGCAAGCGACCTGAACCATGACCCCTCCTCGGGAAAAGTGTGTTCTGTTGTGTGCGCGGGCGCTTAGTGGCCCACGTCTCCTCATTGTAACGGACGCCGCCTTGCGGTGAACAACGCGTTTACCACATGAGCGAAGCCCGCCTCCGATTATGAAAAAAAGGAGGCGGGCTGAGGGTCATTCTGGGACTTAAGGCAGGGTCAGGATCTCCGCCCCGTCCTCGGTGACCACGATCGTGTGCTCGAACTGCGCGGTGCGCGAGCGGTCGGCCGTGACGATCGTCCAATCGTCGTCCCAGCGCTCCCACTCGACGGTGCCCAGCGTCAGCATCGGCTCGATCGTGAAGACCATGCCCGGCTCCATGACCGTGTCGTAGGCGGGCGCAGCATCGTAGTGGGGGACGATCAGGCCCGAGTGGAATGCCTCGCCGACGCCGTGACCGGTGTAGTCGCGCACAACGCCGTATTCAAAGCGCTTCGCGTAGGCCTCGATGACGCGTCCGATCACGTTGATTTCGCGGCCCGGACCCACGGCCTTGATGCCGCGCATCATCGCGTTTCGTGCGCTCGATGAGCAGGTGCGATTCCTCGTCGACGGTGCCCACCTCGAACATGGCGCAGGTGTCGCCGTGGACGCCGTCCTTGTAGGCCGTGATGTCGATGTTGATGATGTCGCCGTCTTCGAGCGGGCGGTCGTCGGGGATGCCGTGGCAGATGACCTCGTTGATCGAGGAACACAGGGACTTGGGGAAGCCCATGTAGCCCAGACACGACGGGTAGGCGTCGTGGGCGAGCAGGTACTCGTGGCCGATACGGTCCAGCTCGTCGGTGGTCACGCCCGGCGCGATGGCGGCGCCCACGGCCTCGATGGCACCGGCGGCGATGCGCCCGGCCTCGCGGATTTCGCGATCGTCTCGGGGCTCTTGATGTCCGAGGTCGTGACGCGCTCGGGGCCGTCGTGGAACATGTATTCGGGGCGCGCGATGTGATCAGGCACGGCGCGCCGGGCCGAGACGCGTCCGGGCTTCAGCGTGCCCAGGGGCGCGCGGCGTGCCAGCGGTGATGCTTCCATGGTTCTTCCTCCTGCAAACGGGTGGCGTCAGTCGTTCTTGTAGTTGTCGGGGCCGGGGAAGCTGCGCTCGCGCACGGAGCCAACGTAGTCCGAGGCGGCCTCGCGCAGGGCGGCGCCGAGCTGGCCGAACTTGCGCACAAACGAGGGCGTCCAGTCGGAGTATCCGGCCATGTCGGACCACACCAGCACCTGGCCGTCCGTATTCGGGCCGGCGCCGATGCCGATGGTGGCGATGGACAGCGTCTGGGTCAGCTCGGTGGCGATGGAGGCGGGCACCATCTCGAAGACGACCGCGAACGCGCCGGCCTCCTGGACCGCCAGAGAGTCGCGGCGTAGCTGCTCGGCGCTGTCGCCGCGGCCCTGCACGCGCGGGCCGCCGAGTGTGTTCTCGGACTGCGGGGTGTAGCCCAGGTGCGCACACACGGGGATTCCGGCGGCCGTCAGGGCCGCGATGATGTGCGCGCGGGCCTCGCCGCCCTCAAGCTTGACGGCGTGGGCGCCCGCCTTCATCAGGCGTGCGGCTGAGGCGAAGGCATGCTCGGGGGTGTCCTCGTACGTGCCGAAGGGCAGATCGGCGACGATCATGGCGCGCGAGGTGGAGCGTGCGACGGCGGCCGTGGCGCGTTCCATGTCCTCCAGGGTCACGGGCAGCGTCGAGCCGTGACCGAGGATGACGTTGCCGAGGGAGTCACCGATGAGCAGCATGTCGACGCCGGCGGCCTCGAGGATCGGCGCGGTCAGCGCGTCGTAGGCGGTGAGCATGGTCAGGGGGATGCCCTCAGCCTTGGCGCGCGCGATGTGCTGAACGCGCACACGGCGGGCGTTGAACAGGGGAGGGTTGGAGGACGAGGCCGGGGCCGCGCCTTCGGGGTTCGTGATGTGAGACATTGACTTCCTGTCGTGAGACAACGAGTAGCGCAAACGCGCATTCACGCCTCCCAGGGTAGCGCGGAGGCGGACCCGTTGAGCTGTGAGGATCTGCGAACAGGTAAGATGGAGGGCGGTGCGCGTGATGCGCGCAGTAATGAACCCAGTAGGAAAGAAGAAGGAAGCAGGACATGGCTGGCAATGCCCCTGACCTTGATCCTCTTGACGAGGCCGCCGTTGACGCACTGCGCGCCCAGGGCCTCGTCGATATTGAAGAAGCAGATTCGCTGGACGCCCTCAAGGCTGTTCGCGGGGCGCTTCTCGGAGATCAAGCCCCGCTCGTGATCGCGAACCGCACCATTGGTTCGCTCGAGCCCTCCCAGCGCGGTCTGGCAGGTAAGAACCTCGGACAGGCCCGCAAGGCGCTGACCGAGGCCCTCGACGCGCGCAAGGATGTCCTCGCCGCCGAGCATGAGGCCCGGATGCTGGTCGAGGAATCCGTGGACGTGACGGTTCCGACGAGCCGACGCGCGGCGGGCGCTCGCCACCCCCTGGAGACCCTGATGGAAGAGGTCGCGGACTTCTTCGTCGCAATGGGCTGGGATATCGCCGAGGGTCCCGAGATCGAGCACGAGTGGTTCAACTTCGATTCGCTGAACTTTGACATCGATCACCCTGCGCGTCAGATGCAGGACACCCTCTACATTGACGGGCGCTCTGCTGGCGGCGAGAAGGAAGAGGACGGTCACCTGGTGATGCGCACGCACACCTCGCCGGTGCAGTCCCACTCGATGCTGGCCCGCGGCGTTCCGCTTTACATCGCGTGCCCGGGTAAGGTCTTCCGCTCCGACGCCCTGGATGCCACGCACACCCCCGTGTTCCACCAGGTCGAGGGCCTGGCGGTCGACAAGGGCCTGACCATGGCGCACCTCAAGGGCGTCCTGGACCACTTCGCCAAAGCCATGTTCGGCCCCGAGGCGAAGACCCGCCTGCGTCCCTCCTACTTCCCCTTCACCGAACCCAGCGCCGAGATGGACCTGTGGTTCCCGCAGAAGAAGGGCGGCCCCGGCTGGATCGAGTGGGGCGGCTGCGGCATGGTCAACCCCAACGTCCTGCGCGCCAACGGCATCGACCCCGAGGTCTACTCGGGCTTCGCGTTCGGCATGGGTATCGAGCGCACGCTGATGCTGCGTCACGGCATCGCTGATATGCACGACATCGTCGAGGGAGACGTTCGCTTCTCCCAGCAGTTCGGCGTCAATGGAAGGGGAAACTGACATGCCTATGGTTCCGCTGAGCTGGCTGGCCGACCACGTGGACGTCGCCGAAGGCACCGACGCCCGCGCACTGGCCGCCGCCCTGGTGAAGGTCGGTCTTGAGGAAGAGGAGATCCACCCGGCGCGCGTGACCGGCCCACTCGTCGTGGGCCGCGTCCTGACCCGCGTGGAAGAGACGGCCTCGAACGGCAAGATCATCAACTACTGCCGCGTGGACGTGGGCGAGCACAACGATGCTCCCGGCACCGGCAAGGAGCCCTCGGAGCTGCCCAGCCGCGGCATTATCTGCGGCGCGCATAACTTCGACGTCGACGACCTGGTCGTGGTCTCCCTGCCCGGCGCCGTCCTGCCCGGCGACTTCCAGATCGCCGCCCGCAAGACCTACGGTCACGTCTCCGACGGCATGATCTGCTCCGCGCGCGAGCTTGGTCTGGGTGAGGATCACGACGGCATCATCGTGCTGCCCCAGTACTTCCCGGACCGTGAGATTCCCGCGGTCGGCACCGACATCGTCGCCTGGCTGGGCCTGGGCGAAGAGGTCCTGGAGATCAACGTGACCCCGGACCGCGGCTACTGCTTCTCGATGCGCGGTATCGCGCGCGAGTACTCCCACTCCACCGGCGCAGCCTTCCGCGACCCGGGCCTGCCCGGCGTCGTGGCCGCCGAGCCTCCCGCCGCCAACTCCGACGGCTTCCCCGTCGTCTTCGCCGACGACGCTCCGATCCGTGGGCGCGTCGGCGTGGATCGCTTCGTCGGTCGCGTCGTGCGCGGCACGAACCCGGCCGCCCCCACGCCGCGTTGGATGGTCGAGCGCCTCGAGGCCGCCGGCATGCGTTCCCTGTCGTTGCCCGTGGACATTACGAACTACGTCATGCTGGACCTGGGCCAGCCGATGCACGCCTACGACCTGGGCGCGCTGGCTGCCCCGATCGTCGTGCGTCGAGCGCGCGCCGGCGAAACGCTGGTGACGCTGGACGAGGAAAAGCGCGAGCTCGATGTGCAGGACCTGCTCATCACCGACTCCCCGCAGGGGGAGGGCTCCCGCATCATCGGCATCGCCGGCGTCATGGGTGGCGCGTACTCCGAGGTCGAGGCTGGCACGACGGACATCCTCTTCGAGGCCGCCCACTTCGACTCGGTGTCGATCGCGCGCAGCGCCCGCCGCCACAAGCTCCACTCCGAGTCCTCCAAGCGCTTCGAGCGCGGCGTCGACCCGGCCCTGCCCGCCGTCGCAGCCCAGCGCGCCGTCGAGCTGCTCCTCGAATACGGCGGTGGTACCGTCGACGAGGGCGTCACCGACGTCGATCAGCGTCCCGCGGCAACCGTCATCTCGCTGCCCGTGGGCGAGGCCGAGCGCCTCACCGGCGTCGCCCACAGCCCCGAGCGCATCGCCGAGCTGCTGACCACCGTCGGCTGCACCGTTGAGGGCCCCTCCGACGGCGTCTTCACGGTGACCGCCCCCTCGTGGCGTCCCGACCTGACCCTCGCGGCCGACCTGGTTGAGGAGATCGCCCGCCTGGACGGCTACGACAAGATCCCCGTCATCTTGCCCATGGCCCCCGCCGGCCATGGCCTGACACCCGCGCAGAAGGCCCGCCGCCTCGCCGCGTCCGCGCTGGCCCACGCTGGCCTCGTCGAGGTCGAGTCCTACCCCTTCGTGTCCGACACGTGGGATCGCCAGGGCATCCCCGCGGGCGACCCTCGCCGCGACGCTCTGCGCCTGCGCAACCCGATGGCGGACGACGCCCCGTGGCTGCGCACGAGCGTGCTCGACACGCTGCTGGACGTCGCGGGCCGCAACGTCTCGCGTTCCAACGCGGACGTCGCCGTTTTCGAGGTCGCCAAGGTTGCCCGTCCCGCCGGGACGGTGCCCGCAGGCCTGCCCGGAGCCGAGACGCGTCCCTCCGACGAGGTGCTCGCCGCGCTCGAAGCCGGTATCCCGGCCCAGCCCTGGCACATCGGTGGTGTGCTCACCGGCGCAGCCGAGGCCGCTGGCGTCCTGTCGACGCCCCGCGCCTACGACTGGGCCGACGCCCTCGAGTACGTGCGTCGCGTGGCCAGCGATCTTGGCGTGCGCGTCGAGGTGACACGCGCCTGGATGGACCACGTGCCCGCGCACAAGGGCGCCCCGATGCCCGCTCCCGCGACCGATCCCGCCGACGTCGCGCCCTTCCACCCGGGCCGCGTCGCCCGCGTGTTCGTGCGCGCCGGACGCGAGCTGGTGGACGTGGCCCTGGCCGGTGAGCTCTCGCCCGCCGCCTGCCGCGCCTTCGGCCTGCCCGCGCGCTCATGCGCCTTCGAGATCGACATGGATGCGCTCATCTCCCAGATGAGCGCCGACCCGATCCAGGTCAAGGGCGTCTCGACGTTCCCGCTGGCCAAGGAGGATATCGCCCTGGTCGTTCCGGCCGACATTCCCGCCTCGCGCGTCGAGCAGATCGTTCGCCAGGGTGCCGGCCCGCTCGCGGAATCGGTCTCACTCTTCGATATCTACGAGGGTGACCAGGTACCTGAGGGCTACCGTTCGCTGGCCTTTGCCCTGCGACTGCGCGCCGCCGACCACACGCTGACCGCCAAGGAATCCGAGGCCGTCCGCAAGCAGGTGGTCACCAAGGCTGCCAAGGTTCTCGGAGCGTCGCTGCGCGCCTGACACGCGTTCCGCACGACCGGTCGAATCTCACGGTGTGGCGCCCCACTCATTTGGGGTGTTGTGCCCGTGGATTCGGCCGGTCTTCGCTTTAGGATGGGCCTATGCACATCCTTGTAACTGCAGCATCAAAGCACGGGGCGACGGATGAGGTCGCCGACGCCATTGCCAAGCGCATCGAAGCGAGTGGTATCACCGTCGACCGGCTGGCCCCCACCGATGTCACGTCGGTCGAAGGCTACGACGCGGTCATCATCGGCTCCGCCGTCTACATCCTCCAGTGGATGCCCGAAGCGCACGACTTCATGGAACGTTTTAAGGACGAGTTGCCCGTCGGACGCGTATGGGCCTTCTCCGTCGGCATGAATGGCGTTCCCAAGCACACCGAGCAGGACGGCACGCGCGTCGGCCCGCTCCTCACGCACGTCAAGTGCCGCGAGCTGCATACTTTCCCGGGCCGCTACAAGCCCTCGCTGCTGTCCCTGCGTGAGCGTTCCGTCGCGCGCCTGGCCGGCGTTGTCGAGGGCGACTTCCGCGACTGGGATGCCGTTGATCAGTGGGCTGACCAGATTGTCGCGTCCCTGCAGGGCTGAGACTGTCAGGTGGTGAGTGGGTGAGGTTCGCGACTCACCCACTTGCGCAATTCTATGCATGTGCATGTATAATCATGCATATGAGTGCAGTAGCAGCGTTCCCCAGCACTAAGAGTGCCAGGCACGAGATGATTCGCGACCTCCTGGCCTCCGAGTCCATCGGCAGCCAGGAGTCCCTTCGCTCACGCCTCGCGCAGCGGGGGATTGAGGTCACCCAGACGACGCTCTCGCGCGACCTCATGGACCTGCGGGCCACCAAGGTGCGCAACGCCTCCGGCGCGCTCATCTACACGGTGCCCGACCATGACGGGGGAGCCACCCACGACGGTGAAGCTGCCAACGTCCGCCTCGCTCGCTGGTGCCAGCTCCTGCTTGTCACCTCCGTCAAGGTCGGCAATCAGCTGGTCCTGCGCACCCAGGTCGGAGCAGCCAACCTCCTGGCCTCCTCCATCGACTCCGTGCGCCGCGAAGAAGTCGCTGGCACGATCGCCGGTGACGACACCATCTTGGTGATCTGCCGCTCCGAGGAGGATGCGAGCGTCATCGAACGAATGCTCCTAGCCCTCGCAGAACCCGGCGCGCTGCCCGAAAACTAGCCCCGGCCTCGTCCCCAACGGGCGGGCACACGAACCTTAGAAACACCCCAGTGGAAGGAAACCACATGTCGAGCAAAGACCGCGTTGTCCTGGCCTACTCAGGCGGCCTGGACACCTCTGTCGCCATCGGATGGATCGGAGAGCAGACCGGCCGTGAGGTCGTCGCTGTCGCGGTCGATGTCGGCCAGGGTGGCGAGGACCTCGAGGTCATTCGCCAGCGCGCACTCGACTGCGGCGCGGTCGAAGCCTACGTCGCCGACGCCCGCGACGAATTCGCCAACGAATACTGCATGCCGGCCCTGAAGGCCAACGCGCTCTACGAAGGCAAGTACCCGCTCGTCTCCGCCCTCTCGCGTCCCGTTATCACCAAGCACCTGGTCAAGGCCGCCCGCGAATTCGGCGCCACCACCGTTGCTCACGGCTGCACCGGCAAGGGCAACGACCAGGTTCGCTTCGAGGTCTCCATTACGTCGATGGCACCCGACATGGACTGCATCTCCCCGGTGCGCGACCTTGCCCTGACCCGCGACGTCGCGATCGATTACGCGGAAAAGCACAACCTGCCGATCGAAACGACGAAGCACAACCCCTTCTCGATCGACCAGAACGTGTGGGGCCGCGCCATCGAGACGGGCTTCCTCGAGGACCTGTGGAACGCCCCCACCAAGGACGTCTACGTCTACACGGACGACCCGACCTACCCGCCGCTGCCGGACGAAGTCGTCATCACCTTCGACAAGGGTATCCCCGTCGCGATTGACGGCCGCCCCGTCACCCCGCTCGAGGCCATCCAGGAAATGAACCGCCGCGCCGGCGCTCAGGGCATCGGCCGCATCGACATGGTCGAGGACCGCCTCGTCGGCATCAAGTCCCGCGAGATCTACGAGGCCCCCGGCGCCGTCGCGCTCATCGAGGCCCACCAGGCCCTCGAGTCGGTTACCCTCGAGCGCATGCAGCACCGCTACAAGCGACAGCTCGAGCAGACCTGGGGCGAGCTCGTCTACGAGGCCCAGTGGTACTCGCCGCTCAAGAAGTCCATGGACGCCTTCATCGAGCACACGCAGCAGTACGTCTCCGGCGACATTCGCATGATCCTGCACGGCGGACGCGCGACGGTCAACGGCCGCCGCTCGGAGTCCTCGCTCTACGACTTCAACCTCGCGACCTACGAGACCGGCGATACCTTCGATCAGTCCTCCTCGCGCGGCTTCATCGACATCTACGGCCTGCAGTCCAAGCTGGCGGCCGCGCGCGACGTGCGCATGGGTGTTGATATGGGGTACTGAGTACTCATTGAGGGTTCTCTCACAGGGAATGTTTCAGTTGGGTTTCAAGAGGTGGGAGCGTCGGCAAAGGGCGCTCCCACCTCGCCTACTGTGTCGTGTATGACGTACCAAAAGAGTGCGGCGATGGATGCTCCCGCAGGCATTGATCAAGAAGAGGCCGTGCGTGAGCGCATGATGCGCTACACGGTCGCGGCCATGTTTTTCGTCGGTTTCGCGGGCAAGGGCATCCGCGGAATCTTCGGTGAGATCGGGTCTCTCGTCCCGATGCTCATCCTGTTGGCCGCCTTCGTCGTGCTCTTTCGCGGCTCCGGGCGGTCCCTGCTCCTGCGTCGCTTCCCGACGACGATCAGCCTGTTCGTGCTGTGGTGCGCGCTGACGTGCATCTGGTCGATCGATCCGGCGCTGAGCGCCCAGTATTGGGTCCTCCAATCCGTGCTGACGCTGGTGGCGATAGCCGTGGCGGTTGCCCTCCCGCTGACATCCCTGGTGGAGTCGCTGATTCTCTCCTTTCAGTGGATCATCGGCTCGTCCTTCATTCTCGAGGCCGTGGTTGCCTTTCTTGATCAAGGGCCCCTCGCGCCACCCACCCTGTGGGGCCGGGGACATTTGCCCGCCTCTGCGTACTGGGTGGACGGTCGATTACTCGAGGGGGGACCGATCCAAGGTTTCCCAGGCAATCGCAACCCGTTAGCCTTCGTAGCCCTCCTGCTGGCGGTGTGTCTGGTCCTGCGCTACATGCAGACGCGCGCGTCTTTGCCGTGGACTCTTGCGTGGCTTGCCGCGAGCGGCGTGACCCTGGCGCTGACCCAGTCTGCGACGGTGGCCCTGTCGACCGCGGGCTGCTTCGTCGTTTTGGCTGGACTCGTCGTTCAGCGCAACGTTCCCGTGCGCCTGCGACTGCGGGTGGTTGGAATCTTCACGGGCATAGGTGTCGTCGCGGCGATTATCGCTTTCTTTGCCCGCCACTGGATCGCCGATGCCTTCGGACGCAGCCCGGACATGAGCGGCCGCTCCGTCATCTGGCACTCCGTCGCGCCGCTCATCGCGGACAAACCCATCGGCGGCTGGGGCTGGTTCATCGGCTGGCCCACGTGGCTCGAGCCCTTCGCGGCGCTCGTCGTTCGCGAGGACGGGACGTCGACGAACCAGGCGCACAACGTCTATGTGGAGGCTGCCCTGACCACCGGCTTGGTCGGCGCCTTCCTGGTGACCTCCGCGATCATCTGGACGCTCTACCGCGTCGTCAAGGTCGCCGTCGCCCACATCGACGACAACCTGTGGGACGTGATCCCCGCGGTCCTCATGATCGCCATGTTCATTCAGTCCTTTACCGAATCCCGTCTGCTCTTCGAGGGCAACTGGATGCTCTTCGTCATCATCGCCACCTGGGTGAAGGTGCGTGGCGAGGTGCCCATCGTGTGGCCGTCAGCTGCACGCCAGCATCTCGAATACTCTTAAGTCAGGAACGTCTATCCCCTTTGTCGACCCGGGAGGTCCACCATGTCGCAATCCGAAACGCACGTGTCCCTGTGGGGTGGTCGCTTCGCTGGCGGCCCGTCGCAGGCCCTGGCAGCGCTGAGCGTGTCGACCCACTTCGATTTCCGACTGGCCCACGTCGACATTGCCGGTTCGCACGCGCACGCCGACGAGCTGCACCGCGTCGGTCTGCTCACCGATCAGGAATGCGCGGACATGCACGACGCGCTGTCCCGCCTCGACGCGGACGTCGCCTCCGGTGCCTTCGTTCTAGCCCCGACGATGAGGACGTGCACACGGCCCTGGAGCGCGGCCTCATCGACCGCGCCGGTGCGACCCTGGGCGGTAAGCTCCGCGCCGGCCGCTCCCGCAACGACCAGATCGCCACCCTCATCCGCGTGTATCTGCGCGAAGAGGCGCGCCACCTGGCTGGCCGCGTTCTCGACATCGCCCAGGCCCTCGTCGGCCAGGCCGAGCGCGCGGGCGACGCCGTCATGCCCGGTCGCACCCATATGCAGCACGCCCAGCCCGTCCTCGTCGCCCACCACCTGCTCGCCCACGTGTGGCCGCTCCTGCGCGACGTGGCCCGCCTGCGCGACTGGGATAAGCGCGCCGCCATCTCGCCCTACGGCTCCGGCGCGCTGGCCGGTAATACGCTCGGAATGGACCCGCGCCGCATTGCAGCGGCACTCGGCTTCACCGACTCCGTCGAAAACTCCATCGACGGCACCTCCGCGCGCGACGTCGTCGCCGAGTTCTCCTTCATCTGCGCCCAGATCGGCATCGACATCTCCCGCCTGAGCGAAGAGATCGTCATCTGGAACACCAAGGAATTCGACTACGTCACCCTGGATGACTCCTACTCGACCGGCTCGTCCATCATGCCGCAGAAGAAGAACCCCGACGTCGCCGAGCTCGCGCGCGGCAAGGCCGGGCGCCTCATCGGCGACCTGACCGCCCTCTCGCCGTCCTCAAGGCCCTGCCTCTCGCGTACGACCGCGACCTCCAGGAGGACAAGGAGCCCGTCTTCGACCAGATCGACACCCTCGACGTCCTGTGCCCCGCCGTGGCCGGCATGATCGACACGATGACCATCCACCTCGACCGTCTCGCCGAGCTGGCCCCCCAGGGCTTCTCCCTGGCCACCGACATCGCCGAATGGCTCGTCAAGCGCGGCGTCCCGTTCCGCGACGCCCACGAGATCTCCGGAGCCTGCGTGCGCCTGGCCGAAGCCAGGGGAGTGGAGCTGGCGGACCTGACCGATGAAGAGCTCGCCCAGGCCTCGTCCCACCTGGATCCCCAGGTGCGCTCCGTGCTCACCGTCGAGGGCTCGGTCGGTGCCCGCCTGGGTCGAGGTGGCACCGCACCCGTGCGCGTCGCCGAGCAGCTCGACGAGGCCCGGGCCGGCCTCGCGGATGCATGGCAGTGGGCGGCGAGCGCGCTGCGCTAACGCCCGGCGCTACCAAGCCGATACACTACAGACACAACAACCCGTCAAATCCGCAAGGAAGGACAACTTTCGTGACAGACATTCTGGACGACCTGCAGTGGCGTGGGCTGCTCGCGCAGCACACCGACCTCGAGGCGCTTCGCGCACACCTGAGCGCCGGACCTGTCACCTTCTATTGCGGCTACGACCCGACGGCCCCCTCCCTGCACCACGGACACCTCGTCCAGCTGATCGTCATGCGTCACCTCCAGCTGGCTGGCCACCGCCCCCTCGCTCTCGTGGGTGGCGCGACCGGCCAGATCGGCGACCCTCGCCAGAGCGGTGAGCGTCAGCTCCAGTCCACCGAGGTTGTGCGCGGCTGGGCGGAGCGCCTGCGCGCGCAGATTTCCCAGTTCCTCGACTTCGAGGGACCGGCCGCCGCGCAGATGGTCAACAACCTGGACTGGACGCAGGAGATGAGCGCCATCGACCTGCTGCGCACCATCGGCAAGTACTTCCGCGTGGGCACCATGCTCAACAAGGACATCGTCGCGCGCCGCATCGCCTCCGACGAAGGCATCTCCTACACGGAGTTCTCCTACCAGGTCCTCCAGGCCAACGACTTCCTTGAGCTGTACCGCCGCAACGGCTGCACACTCGAGACCGGCGGCAATGACCAGTGGGGCAACATGGTCGGCGGCGTCGACCTCATCCGTAAGGTGGAGGGCGTCGACACCCACGTGATGACCACCCCCATCATCACCAAGGCCGACGGCACCAAGTTCGGAAAGTCCGAGGGCGGGGCCATCTGGCTCGACCCCGAGATGATGACCCCCTACGCCTTCTACCAGTTCTGGCTGCAGGTGGCTGACGAGGACGTGGTTCGTTTCCTCAAGATCTTCACTTTCAAGACGCGCGAGGAAATCGAGGCCCTGGCTCTGGAGGTCGCCGAGCGCCCCCACCAGCGCGCCGCCCAGAAGGCCCTGGCCGCCTCCGTCACCGAACTGGTGCACGGCGCCGACCAGCTCGAGCGCGTTCTGGCCGCGACCCAGGCCCTGTGGGGCGGCGGCGACATCCGCGATCTCGACGAGGCCACCCTGGCCGCCGCGACCGCCGACCTGCCCCGCGCTTCCCTGACCCTGGGCGAGTCCACAGTCGCCGACGCGCTCGTGGCGCTCGGCTTCGAAAAGGGTAAGACCGCCGCACGCCGCACCATCTCCTCGGGCGGCGCCTCCGTCAATAACGTCAAGGTTGAGGATCCCGAGGCCGTTTTCTCCGCGAACGACCTTCTTGCGGGTGGTTTGGCTCTCATTCGCAAGGGTCGCAAGAACCTGGCGGTCGTTGAACTGAGCTAATTGGTCGCCAGGAGCGGGCGTTCGGCAATTGCCGGGCGCCCGTTTTTCGTTGTGTTTGTTGGGTTTTGTTGTGTGTGTTGGGGGTCACGTTGTTTTGGTTTGACTTTGGGTGTGGGGGTGGGTAGATTATTCACCTGTCGCCGCGGGCCTGTGGGTTTGTGGTGGTGGTTCACTGCTGTGGGTGGCTGGGCTTTGTGGCTTGGTTGTCTGGGGTGTGTGGGTGTTGTTTGTGAACTCGATAGTGTGTTTGTTTGTTTTTGTTTTATGCCTGTTTTTTGTTTTTGAGTGTTTTTGGTTGGGATTGCTGGCTGGCCTTGTTTGGTTGGTTGGTTTTTCTGGGCTTTAACGTTTTTGTTTTTGTTCGGAGAGTTTGATCCTGGCTCAGGACGAACGCTGGCGGCGTGCTTAACACATGCAAGTCGAACGCTGAAGCTCAGCTTTTGTTGGGTGGATGAGTGGCGAACGGGTGAGTAACACGTGAGTAACCTGCCCCCTTCTTTGGGATAACGCCCGGAAACGGGTGCTAATACTGGATATTCACTTGCCTTCGCATGGGGGTTGGTGGAAAGGGTTTTTTCTGGTGGGGGATGGGCTCGCGGCCTATCAGCTTGTTGGTGGGGTGATGGCCTACCAAGGCTTTGACGGGTAGCCGGCCTGAGAGGGTGACCGGTCACATTGGGACTGAGATACGGCCCAGACTCCTACGGGAGGCAGCAGTGGGGAATATTGCACAATGGGCGAAAGCCTGATGCAGCGACGCCGCGTGAGGGATGGAGGCCTTCGGGTTGTAAACCTCTTTCGCTCATGGTCAAGCCGCAGCTTTGGGTTGTGGTGAGGGTAGTGGGTAAAGAAGCGCCGGCTAACTACGTGCCAGCAGCCGCGGTAATACGTAGGGCGCGAGCGTTGTCCGGAATTATTGGGCGTAAAGGGCTTGTAGGCGGTTGGTCGCGTCTGCCGTGAAATCCTCTGGCTTAACTGGGGGCGTGCGGTGGGTACGGGCTGACTTGAGTGCGGTAGGGGAGACTGGAACTCCTGGTGTAGCGGTGGAATGCGCAGATATCAGGAAGAACACCGGTGGCGAAGGCGGGTCTCTGGGCCGTTACTGACGCTGAGGAGCGAAAGCGTGGGGAGCGAACAGGATTAGATACCCTGGTAGTCCACGCTGTAAACGTTGGGCACTAGGTGTGGGGGCCACCCGTGGTTTCTGCGCCGTAGCTAACGCTTTAAGTGCCCCGCCTGGGGAGTACGGCCGCAAGGCTAAAACTCAAAGGAATTGACGGGGGCCCGCACAAGCGGCGGAGCATGCGGATTAATTCGATGCAACGCGAAGAACCTTACCAAGGCTTGACATGCACGGCGGCACTGCAGAGATGTGGTGGCATTTAGTTGGTCGTGTGCAGGTGGTGCATGGTTGTCGTCAGCTCGTGTCGTGAGATGTTGGGTTAAGTCCCGCAACGAGCGCAACCCTTGCCCTATGTTGCCAGCACGTGATGGTGGGGACTCGTGGGGGACTGCCGGGGTTAACTCGGAGGAAGGTGGGGATGACGTCAAATCATCATGCCCCTTATGTCTTGGGCTTCACGCATGCTACAATGGTTGGTACAGAGGGTTGCGATATCGTGAGGTGGAGCGAATCCCTTAAAGCCAGTCTCAGTTCGGATTGGGGTCTGCAACTCGACCCCATGAAGGTGGAGTCGCTAGTAATCGCAGATCAGCAACGCTGCGGTGAATACGTTCTCGGGCCTTGTACACACCGCCCGTCACGTCACGAAAGTTGGTAACACCCGAAGCCCATGGCCTAACCGGCTTGTCCGGGGGGAGTGGTCGAAGGTGGGATTGGCGATTGGGACGAAGTCGTAACAAGGTAGCCGTACCGGAAGGTGCGGCTGGATCACCTCCTTTCTAGGGAGCCCGTTTAGTGGGGAACAAGCAGCGTGGCCTGTTGGGTTGTGTTGGTTGTTTTCTTGTGCCTGCATGTGTTTACTGCCCGGATTGTGGGTGGTGGGTGTGGGTGCGTGTTTTGGGTTGGGCATAAGACGTTATACGAGCAGACACACTGTCGGGTTCACGTTCAACACCGTGTGAGCGTCCGCCGTCTTTGTTGGTGGTGGTTGCCCGCGCAGTAAACCTGAAGGGTTTCTTCTTGTGGGTGTGGGTTGTGTGTGGTGGGTTGTTTGTGATTTGTATAGTGGTTGCGAGCATATTTGTTCTGTACTGTTTTTTTGTGTTTTTGTTTAGTTTTTGTTGGGCATTCGGTGGATGCCTTGGCATCAAGAGCTGATGAAGGACGTTGCGGCCTGCGATATGCCTCGGGGAGCTGGCGAGCGAGCGTTATTATCCGAGGGTGTCCGAATGGGGGAACCTAACCTGGGTTGTGCTGGGTTACCATCATCTGAACGTGTATAGGGTGGTGGGGGGAACGCGGGGAAGTGAAACATCTCAGTACCCGTAGGAGAAGATATTCCGTGAGTAGTGGCGAGCGAAAGCGGAGGAGGCTAAACCAGATGCGTGTGAGAGGCGGCGGCCGTTGCGTGTTTGGTGTTGTGGGGCCATGTTGGATCCTTCTGCCGGGGGTCGCGCCGTATGATGCTGGGAGTCGAACAGTTTGGGATGGCTGACCGTAGAGCGTGAGAGTCGTGTAGGTGGACTGGTGTTGTGTGGTGTGGATGTGGTGCCCGAGTAGTGCGGGACTCGTGAAATCTCGTGTGAATCTGCCAAGACCACTTGGTAAGCCTAAATACTACTTGATGACCGATAGTGCATAGTACCGTGAGGGAATGGTGAAAAAGTACCCCGGGAGGGAGTGAAATAGTACCTGAAACCGTGTGCCTGTAAGCCGTCAGAGCCTTGTGGGGTGATGGCGTGCCTTTTTGAAGAATGAGCCTGCGAGTTAGTGATACGTGGCGTGCTTAACCCGTGTGGGGTATGCGTAGCGAAAGCGAGTCTGAAAAATTTGGCGTTTGTCGCGTGTTCTAGACCCGAAGCGGGGTGATCTACCCATGGTCAGGTTGAAGCAGAGGTAAGACTGTGTGGAGGACCGAACCCACCAGGGTTGAAAACCTGGGGGATGAACTGTGGGTAGGGGTGAAAGGCCAATCAAACTCCGTGATAGCTGGTTCTCCCCGAAATGCATTTAGGTGCAGCGTCGCGTGGTCCCTGGTGGAGGTAGAGCTACTGGATGGCCGATGGGCCCTGTGGGTTACTGACGTCAGCCAAACTCCGAATGCCATTAGGTGTAGCGTGGCAGTGAGACTGCGGGGGATAAGCTTCGTAGTCGAGAGGAAACAGCCCAGATCATCAGCTAAGGCCCCTAAGCGTACGCTAAGTGGGAAAGGATGTGGAGTCGCGGTGACAACCAGGAGGTTGGCTTAGAAGCAGCCATCCTTGAAAGAGTGCGTAATAGCTCACTGGTCAAGTGGTTCTGCGCCGACAATGTAGCGGGGCTCAAGCGTACCGCCGAAGCTGTGGCAACAACACATATGACTGGCGCCAGGAACTGGAGTGCTGGTGTGTTGTTGGGTAGGGGAGCGTCCTGCACGAGGTGAAGCCTGGAGGTGACTTCTGGTGGATTGTGTGGGAGTGAGAATGCAGGCATGAGTAACGAATCTGCGGTGAGAATCCGCAGCGCCGATTGACTAAGGGTTCCAGGGCTAGGTTTATCCGCCCTGGGTTAGTCGGGTCCTAAGGCGAGGCCGACAGGCGTAGTCGATGGACAACCAGTTGATATTCTGGTACCGCGTTGTGACCGCCCATGCTGAAGTCATTGTGCTAACCAATTTGCCCACCGCCCACTAAGCCTTCGGGTTTGGTGGTGTGTGTGGGTCTTGGGGTCCCGGTGATTGTAGGCAAGCGTGTTAACAGGGGTGACGCAGACAGGTAGCTGCAGTGCGCCGATGGTTGTGCGTATTTAAGGTTGTGGCCCGTCCCTCAGGTAAATCCGGGGGGCACCCAGGGTGAGAACTGATGAGGGTGACACGGTTGTGTTGTCTTGTGGTGATCCTATGCTGCCAAGAAAAGCCTCGACGTGAGGGCATGACGCGCCCGTACCCTAAACCGACTCAGGTGGTCAGGTAGAGTATACCGAGGCGTTCGAGTGAATCATGGTTAAGGAACTCGGCAAAATTCCTCCGTAACTTCGGGATAAGGAGGACCCCTTGGCTTCCCCGCGCCATGCGCGCTGGTGGGGTTGGGGGGTCGCAGAGAATAGGGAGAAGCGACTGTTTATCAAAAACACAGGTGCGTGCGAAGCCGTAAGGCGATGTATACGCACTGACGCCTGCCCGGTGCTGGAAGGTTAAGAGGAACCGTCAACACCCCCCCGGGGTGTGAAGCGGTGAATTTAAGCCCCAGTAAACGGCGGTGGTAACTATAACCATCCTAAGGTAGCGAAATTCCTTGTCGGGTAAGTTCCGACCTGCACGAATGGCGTAACGACTTCTCCGCTGTCTCAACCGTGAACTCGGTGAAATTGCAGTACGAGTAAAGATGCTCGTTTCGCGCAGAAGGACGGAAAGACCCCGGGACCTTTACTATAGCTTGGTATTGGTGTTCGCTTGGACTTGTGTAGGATAGGTGGGAGACTGTGAAGCTGCCGCGCCAGCGGTGGTGGAGTCGTCGTTGAAATACCATTCTGGTTCAAGCGGTCACCTTAACCTTGGCCCGTGATCCGGGTTGGGGACAGTGCCTGGTGGGTAGTTTAACTGGGGCGGTTGCCTCCTAAAATGTAACGGAGGCGCTCAAAGGTTCCCTCAGCCTGGTTGGTAATCAGGTGGCGAGTGCAAGTGTACAAGGGAGCTTGACTGTGAGACCGACGGGTCGAGCAGGTGCGAAAGCAGGAACTAGTGATCCGGCCATGGCACGTGGGTGCGTGGTCGCTCAACGGATAAAAGGTACCCCGGGGATAACAGGCTGATCTTGCCCAAGAGTCCATATCGACGGCATGGTTTGGCACCTCGATGTCGGCTCGTCGCATCCTGGGGCTGGAGTTGGTCCCAAGGGTTGGGCTGTTCGCCCATTAAAGCGGTACGCGAGCTGGGTTCAGAACGTCGTGAGACAGTTCGGTCCCTATCCTCTGTGCGCGCAGGAAATTTGAGAAGGGCCGTCCCCAGTACGAGAGGACCGGGATGGACGAACCTCTGGTGTGCCAGTTGTACCGCCAGGTGCATGGCTGGTTAGCTACGTTCGGAAGGGATAACCGCTGAAAGCATCTAAGCGGGAAGCCTGCTTCAAGATGAGGTTTCCACGCCCCCTCCGTGGGGTGAGAGGCCCCCGCCAGACTAGCGGGTAGATAGGCCAGAGGTGGAAGCACCGCAAGGTGCTCGTGAGCCGACTGGTACTAATTGGCCAACACTAAACAACCACCCAACCAACGTTCGGGTGACAAAACAACAGCGAAGCAAAACAGCCGCAACCACTATACAAACCACGATCAACCCACACCCCCCAACCAAAACACGGGGCGGGGGAGCGTGTTGAACGAATAATCTTGTGGTGGTCACAGCACCGGGGAAACGCCCAGCAACATTCCGAACCTGGAAGCTAAGCCCGGCAGCGCCGATGGTACTGCAACCGATGGGTTGTGGGAGAGTAGGACACCGCCACAACACAACAAAACCGAGAGGGACGGCCCGCCACAAGCGTGCCGTCCCTCTCGTTTCACACCCACACACCCACGACCTGTGGAAATGTCGTCTAGACTTGGGTGGTTGAACGCGCTGCACGCGCACCACAGACAAGAGCGCCCTCGCGCGCAGGAATAGAGGTTTAGCACCATGGCAGAAGAGACTCAGGGACGCGGCGGATTCGGCCGTGGTGACTACTCAAAGCGTCAGCCTCAGTGGCGCGATCGCAACGACCGCCGTGACGATCGCGGCGGTTACCAGAACCGTGATGATCGTCGCGGCGGTTTCGAGGATCGCGGACGCGGTGGATTCGAGAACCGTGATGATCGTCGCGGTGGCTATCAGCGTCGCGATGACCGTGGTGGTTTCCGCCGTGATGATCGTCGTGATGGTGAGCGCGACTTCCAGCGTCGTGACGGTGAACGCCGTGAGTTCGGTGGTCGTGATGATCGTCGCAATGATCGTGGTGGTTTCCAGCGTCGTGATGATCGCCGTGGTGGTTTCGAGGATCGCGGACGCGGTGGCTATCAGCGTCGCGATGACCGTGGTGGTTTCCGCCGTGATGATCGTCGTGATGGTGAGCGCGATTTCCAGCGTCGTGACGGTGAGCGCCGCGACTTCGGTGGTCGCGATGATCGCCGTAATGATCGTGGTGGTTTCCAGCGTCGTGATGATCGCCGTGGTGGTTTCGAGGACCGCGGACGCGGTGGCTATCAGCGTCGTGATGACCGTGGTGGTTTCCGCCGTGATGATCGTCGTGATGGTGAGCGCGATTTCCAGCGTCGTGACGGTGAGCGCCGCGACTTCGGTGGTCGCGATGATCGTCGCAATGATCGTGGTGGTTTCCAGCGTCGTGATGATCGCCGTGGTGGTTTCGAGGATCGCGGACGCGGTGGTTACCAGCGTCGAGACGACCGACGTGGCGCCCCTCGCGACGATCGCCGCGACGGCGGCCGGTTTGAGCGTGACGCTCGTGGCCCTCGTGGCAACGACCGCCGCAAGGACGCCAACTACCAGAACTACTCGTCGACCGAGGAGTATGTGTCCCCCAACGCGAATGAGCCGACGATTCCTGCCGGCGTGAGCGCCTCCGAGCTTGATGGCGATGCCGCGCGCGCACTCATGACGTTGTCCGGTCCCAACCGCGACATCGTCGCCCGCCACCTCGTGATGGCTGGCCAGCTGATCGACCTCGACCCCGAGGCCGCCTACCAGCATGCGCAGGCTGCCGTGAGCCGCGCCGGCCGCGTCGACGTTGTCCGCGAGGCCGCTGCTCTGACCGCGTATGCCTCGGGCCGATACGAGGAGGCGCTGCGCGAGGTTCGCGCCGTGCGCCGTATGCGCGGCGACGAGTCGCTGCGCGCCGTTGAGGCCGATGCCGAGCGCGGGCTGGGCCACCCCGACAAGGCCGTCGACATCATCGACGCCACCGATGCCTCGTCCCTTGAGCTGGCCGAGCAGGTTGAGCTTGTGCTCGTTTCCTCCGGCGCGCGTGCCGACCTGGGACAGTCCGACGTCGGCCTCGTGATCGTCGACGACGCGCTGGCCGTGCTGCCGGCTTCGGCTGACGACGAGCTGCGCCGCCGCCTCATGGAGGTCAAGGCCGAGCGCCTGACCGAACTGGGCCGCACCGAGGAAGCCGAGGCCGTCATCGCCGAGATGCCCGCCGAGGTCGAGGACACCGACATCATCGACGTCGCCCTGTACCAGGACGCCGACGTTGACAACAAGCGCTCCCCGCTGCGCGGCTGCGAGACCGCCCTGGCTGAGGAGTTCGACTGCGCGCTGCTTGACCTGGACGGCACCGCCTGGTCCGGCGACGAGCGCATCGAGCACGCGGCCGCCTCCGTGATCGAGGCACGTACGATGGGCATGACCTCCGCGTTCGTCACGAACAACGCGATGCGCACCCCTCAGCAGGTTGCCGACAAGCTCAACGGTATGGACTTCGAGGCGACCCCCGAAATGGTCATGACGTCGGCCATGGACATCGCCGCGATCATGGCCGAGGAACTCGAAGAAGGCGCCAAGGTGTTCGTGCTCGGCGGCGCCGGCCTGCGCCTCGCCCTCGAGGAGCAAGGCTTCGTGCTCGTGGATTCCGCCGACGACGAGCCTGCCGCCGTCGTTCAGGGCCTCGATAAGGAGGTCAACTGGGCCCTCCTGTCCGAGGGGGCCTTTGCGATCGAGCGCGGCGCAGCCTTCTACGCCTCCAACCTCGACGCGACGCTTCCTGTGGAGCGTGGGCAGGCCCTGGGCAATGGTTCGCTGGTGCGCGCGATCCAGCACGCTACCCGCAAGCGTCCCACCGCCGGTGGCAAGCCCGAGCCTGGCATTTACCGCCGCGCGAGCGAGCTCGTCGGCGCGAAGAACCCGATGGCCGTGGGCGACCGCCTCGAGACCGACATCATGGGCGCCGTCGCAGCTGGCGTGCCCGCGATGCACGTCCTGACCGGCGTCCACCAGGCTCGCGCGGTCCTGCGCGCCCCCCGAGGCCAGCGTCCCGCCTACCTGGCGATTGATATGCGCGGCCTGCTCGAGGCCCACCCTGCTCCCAAGCATCACCGTGACGGCACCTGGACCTGCGGTCTGTCGCAGGTTGCCAAGGTGACGCGCGCCGGCGTGCTCACACTCGACGACGTTGAGCTTACCGACGATGTCACGATCTCCATCGACTCCTACCGCGCGCTCGCCGCGGCGGCCTGGGAGTGGGCGGACGGCTCCGGTAACCCGGTGACCTGCCCCGAGATCACCGTCGTCGACAACGACGACCCCGCCGGCATCGTGGTCGCGCCCGAGCCTGTCATCGAGGAAGCCTCTTCCGAGGAGGAGTACTCCGAGGGTGCGGCCGCCGATGAGCTGCCCGAACCCAGCGCGCAGACCCCCGCCTTCCTGCCCGGTGAGGAGGAACTCGAGGCGCTGCTTGAGGCCACGGCCGACATGGACGACGAGGCCTGATGGCCCTTCGTGAACAGACGGCCGCCCGCCTGGTCGGCTTCGATGAACTCGGCGCCACGATGCAAATCTCGACGCTCGAGGCCATCGAGGCCGACCTGCGGCGGGCGCTGTCAGCCGACGTGCCCGCGGGAGCGCACGTTCCCGCGGGCGGCGTCGGAGCGCGTGAGCAGGAGAGGGACACCGCGTGAAACTGCGACGGATTGATTCGGAGTTGGTGCGCCGAGGCCTGGCGAAGTCGCGCTCGGCCGCCGCGCAGATGGTCGAGGAGGGACGCGTCAAACTCGACGGCCAGGTGGTCCTCAAGCCCGCGCGTCAGATGGACCCCGCTCAAGCCATCGTCGTCGAAGAATCCGACGACCCCGAGTACGTCTCGCGCGGCGCGCACAAGCTCGCGGGCGCCCTGGACGCCCTCGGCGAGAAGGCTCCCCTCATTGAAGGCCGCCGGTGCCTGGACGCCGGCGCATCCACGGGTGGCTTCACCGACGTGCTGCTGCGTCGGGGCGCGGCATCCGTCGTCGCCGTCGACGTCGGCTACGGCCAGCTTGCGTGGAAGCTTCAGTCGGACCCCCGCGTGGAGGTCCACGATCGTACCAACGTGCGCACCCTGGACCCTGCATCGGTCGCGCCCGCCCCAGGCCTCGTCGTGGGCGACATGTCCTTCATTTCGCTCACCCTCGTCCTGCCCGCGCTGGTGGGAGCGGCCGCCCCCGACGCGGACTTCCTGCTCATGGTCAAGCCGCAGTTTGAGATCGGGAAGGAGCGGCTGGGCCACGGGGGAGTGGTGCGCAATCCGGAGCACCACGTTGAGACTGTCGACAACGTTGCTCGATGCGCGATGGGTCTGGGTCTCGACATCGCGGCCATCGCGGCGTCGCCGCTGCCCGGCCCCTCCGGCAACGTCGAGTATTTCCTGTTCATGCGTCGCGCGTACCCCGATCCGATCAAGGCGGATGAGCTGACGGACTACATCCGTCGCGCCGTCGCCGAGGGCCCCGCAGGGAGGAAGTCATGACACGTGTCCTCATGGTGCGTCACCGCAACCGAACGAACGCCGTGACCAGCGCTGTGACGCTGACGCATGCGTTGGCCGAACACGGCATTGAGGTCGTCGAGGACGCCTCCTCGGGTGGCATCGACATGGTGTTGTCGATCGGCGGCGACGGCACCTTTCTGGTGGCCGCCTCGAGCGCGCGTGCGCTGGGCGTGCCCCTGCTCGGCGTCAACGCCGGGCACATGGGCTTCCTGACGGAGCTCGGCTCGACGGGCACGGGCGACCTGGCGCGCAAGATCGCGCAGGGCGACTTCACGGTGGAACAGCGCATGACGCTGGATGTCACGATGGAGCGCACGGACGGTTCTAAGGCCTCGGACTGGGCGCTCAATGAGGCCGTCATTATGCACACGGACGTCGCCCACCCGGTGCACTTCGCGCTCGTGGTGGACGGCCAGGAAGTGTCGACTTACGGCGCGGACGGCATGATCCTGTCGACGCCCACGGGCTCGACGGCGTACTCGTTCTCGGCGGGCGGCCCCGTCGTGTGGCCCGATACCGAGGCGATTGTCGTCGCCCCGCTGGCCGCGCACGGCCTGTTTACGCGCCCGCTCGTCGTAGGGCCGTCGGCCTGCGTGGAGATCGTCGTGCTCGACGACATGTGGACGGCGCCCGAAATGTGGTGCGACGGCCTGCGCCGCATGACTGTGCCTGCGGGTGGCATCGTTCGCGCGCGCGTGGGGTCCTCGCCGGTACAGCTGGTTCGCGTCGATGACACTCCCTTCTCGGCGCGTCTGGTTCGCAAGTTCAATCTTCCCGTGCGCGGGTGGAGGGATGGCCCGCGGTGATTGAGTCTCTCGATATCGCCAACCTCGGCGTGATCGCGTCGGCGCACGTGGACTTCGGCCCCGGCCTGATCGTCGTGACCGGCGAGACCGGCGCGGGTAAGACGATGGTGCTCTCGAGCTTGCAGCTGCTCCTCGGTGCGCGCGCGGACGCGGCGCTTGTACGCAGCGGGGCCGACCGCCTCTCGGTCGACGGTATCTTCACGGTCGGCGACCAGATTTCGGCCCGCGTGGAGGAGGCTGGCGGCATCGTCGAGGGCGGCGAGCTGATCGTGGGGCGCTCGGTGCGTGCGGCCGGACGGTCTCGCGCGCACCTGGGCTCACGCCCGGTACCCGCCTCCGCGCTCTCCGAGATCGTCGGCTCGATGGTGACGATCCATGGTCAGGCAGACCAGATTCGTCTGACGGGGGAGGCCGCCCAACGCCGCGCCCTCGACCAGTTCGGCGGCGCCACGCATGCCTCGCTCGTGCAGGAGTATCGCGAGGCTTTCCGAGCCGCCGTGGAGATCAAACATCGCCTCGATTCGCTGCGCGGAGACGTCAGCGACCGCGAGGAGGAGCGCGAGGACCTGCGCGCTGCCCTCGCACAGATCGAGGCGCTGGACCCCCAGGTCGGCGAGGAAGAGGACCTGATCCGCGAAGCGTCCCGGCTCGCCAACGTGGAGGACCTGCGTGCGCTCATGGGCGTGGCGCTGGGCTACCTCAAGGGAGACGACCGCGGCGACTTTTCGGGCGCGGTCGAGGCCTCGCGCAGCGCCTACGCTCAGCTCGACGACGCCGCGCGATTCGACGAGGCCGTGGCTGAGTTCGCGGCGCGTGCGCGCAGTCAGGCCCTCGAACTGGACGCGCTGGCCGACGACGTGTCCGCATACCTGTCTCGCCTGGATGCGGACCCTGAGCGACTCGCGCAGATTCACGCGCGCAGGGCTGCCATCAAGGACACGCTGCGCGGCCGGGCGGCCGACATCGAGTCCCTGCTGGTGTGGGCCACACAGGCCCACGCGCGCCTGGAGGAACTCTGCGCCCCGGCCTCGGACCCCGAGGTCGTTGAGCGCGAGCTCGCGGCGGCCCAGCGCCTCGTCCTCGACGTCGGTGCGCGCCTGACGAAGGCGCGCACACGCCTGGCCCGTGAGCTCGCCAAGGGCGTCAACGAGGAGATCCACGCCCTGGCGATGCCTGACGCAACCCTTCACATCGACCTGGAGCCCACCAAGCCGACCTCCCACGGTTGCGAAACGGTCGTGTTCCGCCTCCAGCCGCACCCGCACGCGCCCGCGCGCCCGCTCGGACAGGGTGCCTCCGGCGGCGAGCTATCGCGCGTCATGCTCGCTCTGGAGCTGATGCTGGGACGCACCGAGGCCTCGTCGACGTTCATCTTCGATGAGATCGATGCCGGTATCGGCGGCCAGACGGCAACGGAGGTGGGCGCACGTCTCAAGCGCCTGGCACACAGCCGCCAGGTCATCGTCGTGACCCACCTGGCGCAGGTTGCGGCCTTTGGCGACCAACACCTCGTCATCGAAAAGAACGACGGCACGACGAACGTCCGCGAGGTCACGGGCACCGACCGTGAGGCTGAGCTCACCCGCATGATGGGTGGGGATCCGCACTCGCAGGCGGCGCGCCGCCACGCCTCGCGCGTCCTGGCCTCCGCCGTGTCACAATCGCAGGGATGAGTGACACACGTTCAACTACAGCAAGCGCCCGCACGGGGCGGGTTCGTATTGACGACCGCCCCAAGCACCTCGCGACGCGCCTGGAGAGCGGCGACATCGCCGTCATTAACGTCGCTGACCTGGACAGGGACAGTGCCGCAGCGCTGGTGGCCGCAGGCCCAGCAGCGGTACTGAACGCCCAGCCGTCGCTGACGGGACGCGTCGCCGCCCTGGGTCCCCGGCTCATCCTCGACGCCGGCATCCTTCTCGTGGACGACCTGGGCCAGGACGTCATGTCCCTGCGCGAAGGCCAGGAAGTCACGGTCACGGGCAGCAAGGTCCTGCTCGAGGGCACCCTGATTGCCACCGGCAACCGCGTCGAGGACGAGGATCTGGAGATCGAGGTCGCGGACTCGGCCGCCCTTTTCGCCGGCTTCGAAGGCGCGATTGAGGACTACCTGGCCAAGGACGGCCCGACCGTCCTGCGCGGTGAGGGCGTCCCGGAGCTGCCGGGTCTGGCAGATCGGCCGATCCTGCTGGTCACGGACGCCTCGGATGCCGCCAAGCAGCTGCGCGCGCTGGCCCGCTGGCGCGCCGAAGCCGCGCCCTACGTCGTCGCCGTGGACGGGGGAGCGGACGTCGCCCTGAAGGCGCGTCTGCCTCTCGACGCAGTCATCGGCGACGCCGAACTGATGAGCGAGAAAGCCATCCGCAAGGCTGGCTGCTTCATCGTGCGCGTCGGCGGCGATGGCCTGGCTCCCGGTGCCCAGCGCCTGGACCGTATGGGCATCGTTCACTCGTCCGTCACGATGTCGGGCTCCTCGCTCGACGCGGCCATGGTCGTCGCCGCACACTCGCACGCAAGCGCCATCGTCACCGCAGGCGTGTCCTACGGCGAGGCCGAGTTGGTTGACGCTGGACGGTCCCTGGTCGCACCCGCGTTCTTCTCTCGCCTGGCGTGCGGTTCGCGTCTGATTGGTGCCCCGGCAGTTGCCGCCACGTTCCGTCCCCGCCCGCGCGGCTGGACCCTTGTGATGCTCGCGCTCGTCGCGCTCGTTCTCATGGGAGTGGCTCTGTGGTCCACCCCGTGGGGTAATGACCTGCTGTACCCGATCACGTCTTTGTTCTCGTCGCTCACGCATGCTGCTGGAGGAGCCCAATGATTAACTTCCGCTACCACGTCGTCTCGATCATCGGGATCTTCATCGCGCTGGCCGTCGGCGTCGTCCTGGGCGCCGGCCCGCTGCAGCGCACGATCAACACGGGCATGAATCCCTCCTCCTCGGCTGCGAGTTCCGACCCGGCGCTGAGCGCGCAGGCGGACGCCGAGGCCGCGGGCCTGAAGGCCCTGGCCTCCTCGACCCTCACCGGTTCGCTGTCCGGCTCGAAGATCGCCCTGGTCGTCCTGCCGGGTGCTTCCGAGGACGACGTGTCCGCCATTCGCTCGACCCTGACTGACGCGGGTGCCTCCGTCGTCGGCCGTGTCAGCCTGACCGACAACTGGCAGTCCACCTCCATGAGCCAGTACCGCTCGACACTGTCCACCTCGCTGTCCTCTCACCTGTCCTCGAGCGGCGCGAAGGGCGCAAGCGCCGACGGCGTCGTGGGCCACGCGATCATTCAGGTGCTGACCGAAACGGGTCCCGAGACGGACCTGCTGCGCCAGATTCTCACCGACAAATCCACCCCGCTCATGATGATCGACGAGGACCCCGCCGGCGGGGCGACCACGATCGTCGCGATCGGTCCTCGCGCGCAGACGACCGCCACGGCCTCGTCCGCTCCGGCGAGTGCCGACGCGTGGACCGGACTGGCTCTGGCAGTGGGCACCACCTCCGGCGTGGTCGTCGGTGACGGCTCGGGCCGCGACACGATGATCGCCCAGATCCGCACCTCCGGCACCGCCGTCACAACCGTCGACTCGGTCGGAACGACCCTGGCGGCCGTCGACACGGCACTGGCCTGTCCCACAAGGCCACCGGCGCTCGCGCCTACGGCGTGGGCACGGGCGCGCAGTCCGTCATCCCGACCGTCAAGTAAACCTGACACCTCCGGCACGAGCCCCTGCGATCTCCCAGGTCGCCGGGGCTCGCCCATACCCGTAAGCCAGCCACGACCTCGGGTGTGACACTATACTGAGGTCCGTCCCGGGTACGAGACGCCCGGTGCCTCGCCGAGGTGACAAGTCCGCCGAGCGCGCGACGTCGACCCATCACGTAACGACCACAAGGAATGAGACTTTCGATGCGTTTCCTCTCCGCCGACCAGATCTCCTCGATCGAAGACCGCCACACGCCCCACACGGTGACTGAGTCCACGACTGCCTGGAGCGGCCGGATCGTGGATATGGTGGAGGATCACGTCGTGGTCATCGAGGGCCAGGAACCCGTCGTCCGTCAGTACACGCGCCACCCGGGCGCCGTGGCCGTCGTCGCCATGCGCGGCGAGGAGGGCGCCGAGGAGATCCTGCTCCTGCGCCAGTACCGCCACCCGGTGAACGCCTCCCTGTGGGAGATTCCCGCCGGCCTGCTGGACATTCCCGGCGAGGACTCACGCGTGGCAGCCGAGCGCGAACTCGCCGAGGAAGCCGACCTGAAGGCGGCGCGCTGGGACGTGCTCGTCGACTTCTTTACCTCTCCGGGCGGCTCGACCGAGCCGCTGCGCGTCTTCCTCGCGCGTGACCTGGAGACCACGGAGACCAGCTTCGAGCGCGAGGATGAGGAAGCCACGATGGAGTACGCGTGGGTCTCGCTCTCTGACGCCCTGGACTGGGTGCTCGCTGGGCGCCTGCACAACCCGTCGACGGTCATCGGCATCCTCTCGGCACACGCGGCACGAGGCCGTGGCTGGGAGGGGCTGAGGGAGCCGGGTGCTCCCTGGCTTCGCTGATAACCCGATAATAGGCCGTAAGTCCCTCGACATGTGGGTGGTGTAACACTCCGATACGCTTTTCGCAACGCCTCTTTATCCAAATTAGCGTAGACTTCTTTCTAGAGAAAAGCACGGATTGGAGCGCGCGAGATGCGTGTCGGAGCGGAGGACAGGTGGCTGAAGAAGTAGACGCCACAACCCGTCAGCAGGTGCTCGATCTCATCGTTGAAAAGGGACCGGTCACGGCCTCGGCTATCGCCAAGGTCCTGGGCCTGACGACGGCCGCGGTACGCCGCCACATCACGCTTCTCCTCGACTCTAAGGAGATCGCCGAACACGAGCCGAGTGCCCCCTCCAAGCGGGGACGTGGACGCCCCGCCCGGCACTATGTGGCTACCGAGCGGGCGCACGTCCACCTTGCCGACGGGTATTCCGACCTTGCCACCAAGGCGCTAGGATACCTCGGACAAGTCGGCGGAGAAAAGGCCGTCGAATCCTTCGCAGCCGCGCGCTCGCGCGAGATTGAGCGCCGCTACGCGCCCATCGTGCGCGACGCGGGATCGGATCCCAGGGTTCGTGCCCAAGCGCTGGCAGACGCGCTCACGCAGGACGGATACGCCGCGACCGTCCGCGACATCGGGGGAGGCACGCTGGCTGTTCAGCTGTGCCAAGGGCACTGCCCGATCCAGAACGTGGCGGGGGATTTCCCCCAACTGTGCGACGCCGAGACGATTGCCTTTGGCAAACTCCTCGACGTGCACGTTCAGAGACTTTCCACGCTTGCGGGCGGCGGACACGTGTGCACGACCCACATCCCGGTGGGCATGCCGATCATTCGCCCGGGTGCGAGGAATGTGCGACGCAAGTAGCACACGATTAGGAACGAGAGGTTGACACAACTATGACGCAGGCACCCGCCTCGGGCGCTGAGGACCGTCGTATGACCGATGACGAGATCATCGAGTCCATCGGCGGTTATGAATACGGTTGGCACGATTCCGACGACTACTCCAAGGACGTCCCCACCGGCATTAACGAAGAAATTGTCCGTTTTATCTCGGACGTGAAGGACGAACCGCAGTGGATGCGGGAGCGTCGCCTCAAGGCCCTCGAGCTGTTCGAGCGCAAGCCGATGCCGGCGTGGGGCCCGGACCTGTCTCACGTGGACTTTGACGCGTTCAAGTACTACGTGCGCCCCACGGATCGACAGGTCAACGACTGGGAGGACCTCCCTGAGGAAATCCGTGACACCTACGATCGCCTGGGTATCCCCGAAGCCGAGAAGGCCCGCCTGGTCTCCGGCGTCGCCGCCCAGTACGAGTCCGAGGTCGTCTACCAGCAGATCCAGGAAGACCTGGAGCGCCAGGGCGTCATCTTCACGGACACCGACACCGGCCTGCGTGAGTACCCCGAAATCTTCGAGGAATACTTCGGCAAGTGTGTGCCGGCCGGCGACAACAAGTTCTCGGCGCTGAACACGGCCGCGTGGTCGGGCGGTTCCTTCGTCTACGTCCCCAAGGGCGTTCATGTGACGATCCCGCTGCAGGCGTACTTCCGCATCAACACCTCGGCCATGGGTCAGTTCGAGCGCACGCTCATCATTGCCGACGAGGGTTCTTACGTTCACTACGTCGAGGGCTGCACCGCCCCCATCTACGACGAGAACTCGCTGCACTCCGGCGTCATTGAGATCTTCGTGAAGAAGGACGCGCGCGTGCGTTACACGACCATCCAGAACTGGTCGACGAACGTGCTGAACCTGGTGACCCAGCGCGCGATCGTCGAAGAGGGCGGCACCATGGAGTGGGTCGACGGCAACATGGGTGCCGCGATCACCATGAAGTACCCCGCCTGCTTCCTCATGGGCGAGCACGCCCGCGGCGAGACCCTGTCCATCGGCTTCGCCGGCCCCGGCCAGCAGCAGGACACGGGAGCCAAGATGGTGCACATGGCGCCCCACACCTCGTCCTCGATCGTGTCCAAGTCCGTCTCGCGCGGCGGCGGCCGCACCTCCTACCGTGGCCTCGTGCAGGTCAACGCGCGTGCCCGCCACTCCAAGTCGAACGTTCTGTGCGACGCCCTGCTGGTGGACAAGATCTCGCGTACCGACACCTACCCCTACGTCGACGTGCGCACCGATGACGTCGAAATGGGGCACGAGGCCACCGTCACCAAGGTGAGCGCCGACCAGCTCTTCTACCTCATGAGCCGCGGCCTGGACGAGAACGAGGCCATGGCCACGATCGTGCGCGGCTTCGTCGAGCCGATCGCCAAGGAGCTGCCGATGGAGTACGCCCTCGAGCTCAACCGCCTCATTGAACTGCAGATGGAAGGATCCGTCGGCTGATGACGACCCCCAACACTATTGTCGAGACCATGAACAAGGCCCACTCGCACGGGGCCGACGCCGAGAAGGCCCACCCCTCGCGCGCGGACCGTCCGACCTCCTTCGACCTGACCGACATCGCGGTTCCCCGCGGTCGCGAAGAGGACTGGCGCTTCACCCCGATGCGTCGCATCGAGCGCCTGTTCGAGCCCGCCAACTACGACGCGGGCGACGCTCCCGTTACCGTCGAGGCACCCGCCCCGGTCACCGTCGAGACCGTTGCCCGCGACGACAAGCGCCTGGGCACCGTCCTGGCTCCCGGCGACCGCACCGCAGTCGTCGCCTGGAACGGCTTCGAGCAAGCCACGATCGTCGAGATCCCCGCCGAGGCCGAGCTGGATGCACCCGTGCGCATCAACGTCTCCGAGGTTGAGGGCACCCGCGCCCAGCACATCGTGATCCGTGCGGCCGCCTTCTCCAAGGCCACCGTCATCCTGTCGCACACGGGCTCGGCTCAGGCCGCCCTCAACCAGACCGTCGAGGTCGAGGCTGGCGACAGCTCCAACCTGACCGTCGTGTCGCTGCAGGAGTGGGATGACACCACCCTGCACGCCTCCAACCAGCGACTGGCCCTGGGCCGCGACTCCAAGCTCACCCACATCGTCGTCACCTTCGGCGGCGACCTCGTGCGCCTGTGCGCCGACACGGACTTCCGTGGCCCGGGCGCCGAGCTGAACATGCTGGGCATCTACTTCGTGGACGGCGGCCAGCACCTCGAGCACCGCGTCTTCGTGGACCACTCCCAGCCCAAGTGCTTCTCGCGCGTCACCTACAAGGGCGCCCTGCAGGGCAAGGACGCGCACTCGGTGTGGATCGGCGACTGCCTGATCCGCGAGGCCGCAGACGGCACGGACACCTACGAGCTGAACCGCAACCTCGTGCTGACCGAGGGCGCCAAGGCCGACTCCGTGCCCAACCTCGAGATCGAGAATGGCGAGATCGAGGGCGCGGGCCACGCCTCCGCGACCGGCCGCTTCGACGACGAGCAGCTCTTCTACCTGATGAGCCGCGGCGTTCCCGAGGCCGAGGCCCGTCGCCTCGTCGTGCGCGGCTTCTTCGCCGAGCTGATCAACCAGATTGGCGTCCCCGAGGTGGTCGACCACCTCATGGCAACCGTCGAGGCCGAGCTGGCCAAGTCCCGTAACAACTGAGCTTTAAGGAATACACATGTCGACTCTGCGCATTAAGGACCTGCACGTCTCCGTCGAGACCGCCGAGGGCCCCAAGGAGATCCTCAAGGGCGTGAACCTCACCATCAACTCCGGCGAAATCCACGCCATCATGGGCCCCAACGGCTCCGGTAAGTCCACCATGGCCTACGCCCTGGCCGGTCACCCCGACTACGAGATCACCTCGGGCGAGGCGTGGCTCGACGACCAGCTCATCACCGAGATGAGCGTCGACGAGCGCGCCAAGGCTGGCCTCTTCCTGGCCATGCAGTACCCCGTCGAGGTCGCGGGCGTGTCCGTCTCCAACTTCCTGCGCACCGCCAAGACCGCGATTGACGGCCAGGCCCCCGCCCTGCGCACGTGGGTCAAGGAGATGAAGAGCTCCATGGAGAACCTGCGCATGGATCCCGACTTCGCTGAGCGCGACGTCAACGTCGGTTTCTCCGGTGGTGAGAAGAAGCGCCTGGAGATCCTCCAGATGGAGCTCCTGAAGCCCTCCTTCGCCGTCCTCGACGAGACCGACTCCGGCCTCGACGTCGACGCGCTGCGCATCGTGTCCGAGGGCGTCAACCGCGTCCACGGCGAGACCGGATGCGGCGTCATGCTGATCACGCACTACACCCGCATCCTGCGCTACATCAAGCCCAGCCACGTTCACGTGTTCGTCGATGGCCGCGTCGCCGCTCAGGGCGGCCCCGAGCTGGCCGACGAGCTCGAAGAGAACGGCTACGACAAGTACCTGGGCCTCTGATACCCGTGCCTATGGATTTCACCGCCGCCGAGCTCGACGCGATCCGATCGGACTTCCCGATCCTGAGTCGCGTCGGGCGTGGCGGCGCGCCCATTGCCTACCTTGACGCGTCAGCGACCTCCCAAAGCCGGCCAGCGTCATCGATGCTGAGGCTGACTTCTACCGGCGTTCCAACGGTGCGGTTCACCGGGGTACGCACCTGCTGGGCGACGAGGCGACCGACGCGTTTGAGAGCGCTCGGGGGACCCTGGCCTCGTTCGTGGGCGTGTCCCCGACTGAGATCGTGTGGACGAAGAACGCGACCGAGGCCATCAACCTGGTCGCCCTGTCCATGGGACACGCATCGCAGGGGATGGGAGGCTCCGAGTCGGCCGCTCTGCGCGTGGGCCCGGGCGACCGCATCGTGTGCACCCGAGCCGAGCATCACGCGAACATCGTGCCCTGGCAGCAGCTGTGCGAGCGCACGGGTGCCGAGCTGGCCTGGCTCGACCTGACCCCGGACGGCCGCATCGACTTGGAGACCCTCTCGGTCATCACGCCGAACACGCGCCTCGTGGCCTTCACGCACGTCTCAAACGTGACGGGTGCCGTCTCCCCGGTCGCCGCGATCACCGCGGCGGCGCGCTCCGTCGGCGCGCTCATCCTGCTGGACACCTGCCAGTCCAGCGCCCACATGCCCCTCGACCTGTCCGCCCTCGACGTGGACTTCGCGGTCTTTTCGTCGCACAAGATGCTCGGCCCCACGGGCGCGGGTGCGCTGTGGGGGAGGAGGGCCCTGCTCGAAGCCATGCCCCCCGTCCTGACGGGCGGCTCAATGATTGAGTGGGTGACGATGGAGAGCTCGACCTTCATGGCTCCCCCCGAGCGCTTCGAGGCCGGTTCCCAGCCCGTCGCGCAGATCGCCGCGTGGGCCCACGCCGTGGACTATATGGCGGGGCTCGACATGGCCCGCGTCGAGGCCCACGAGCATGCACTCACGCGTATGATGCTCGAGGGCATCTCGTCGATCGAAGGCATCACAGTCCTCGGCCCCGACACGGACGTGGATCGCATCGGTGTCGTGGCCTTCGCCGTCGACGGGGTACACCCCCACGACGTCGGCCAGTTCATGGACTCGGTGGACGTCGCTGTGCGCGTCGGCCACCACTGCGCGATCCCGCTGCACGCGTTCTTCGGCGTTCGGTCCTCGGCGCGTGCGTCGGTGGCGCCCACAACGACTCCCGAAGAGATTGAACGTCTGGTGGATGGCCTGTCGAAGGTGCGAACCTTCTTCGGCCGCTAGAATTGTGCGGAGTCGTCGGAACCGTTCGGAAAGGTAGCTATGGGCAGTCTTGACCAGTTGTATCAGCAGGTGATCCTGGATCACGCGCGCGAAAAGCACGGGGAGGGAGACCCCTCGGGCCTGGAGGCTTCCTCGCATCAGGTCAACCCGACCTGCGGCGACGAGGTCACCCTGGGCGTCACGCTCGACGGCGACACGCTGGCCACCCTGGCGTGGGACGGCGACGGCTGCTCGATTTCGCGCGCCTCGCTGTCCATGATGACCGACCTGACCGCGGGTAAGTCGGCCGAGGAGATCGGCCGCCTGTACCGCGATATGGAAGTCATGATGCATTCGCGCAACCTGGGCGTCGACGATGAGATCCTCGACGAGCTGGGAGACGCGGCCGCCCTGGAGTCCACGTCGCAATTCGCCAACCGCGTCAAGTGCGCGCTGTTGGGCTGGTACGCCCTGCGCGACGCGATGGCCAAGTCCGGTATCGATATTTCCACCGCGGGCGAGCCCGCCGAGCAGTAAAGGAACAGTTATGAGCAACCCGATGGCTCAGTCTGAGCCCGTCGAGCAGCGTTTCGCCGTCCCCGCTTCGAACGAGGCCGTGGAAGGCGCCGCTGCCACCCGCCAGATTGACGGCACCGACGTCATCGAACAGGGCACCCTGTCGGCAGACAACGTGCTGGAGGCCCTCAAGGACGTCATCGATCCCGAGCTGGGCATCAACATCGTCGACCTGGGCCTCGTGTACGGCGTCGTTATCGGTACTGAGAACCAGGTGCGTCTTGACATGACGCTGACCTCGGCTGCGTGCCCGCTGACCGACGTGATCGAGCGCCAGGCGCACACGATCCTGTCGGGCGTCACCGATGACGTGCAGATCAACTGGGTGTGGATGCCGCCGTGGGGCCCCGACCGCATCACGCCGGACGGCCGCGAGCAGCTGCGCGCGATCGGCTTCAACATCTAAGCGTTTGCTTTGTTTCCTGTCCCCGGTGCCCGTAGGCACCGGGGACACTCGTATGTAACCGGTGGTCACTGGTCCCGCGCCTCCCGTTCTCTTCTGCGAGCGGCTCCAGTGTCGCGTGTCCCGTTCCTCATGATGTTCCGGTAACCTAATGTGAGTCACGGCATGAAGGAGAGGGGTAAGGCCCATGGAGATTCTCGACAACACCGAGGGCAAACGCCTGGGAGACTCCCTGCGTGCCAATCTTGACGACGAGGCGAAACTGTCGATTATCAGCGCGCACTTCAGCCTCTTTGCTTTTGGAGAGCTGCGCGAGGAGCTTGAACGCCTCGACTCCGTGCGTTTTCTGTTCAGTGAACCGACGTTTATTCAAGACATGGGACGGGTCGCGGGGGCGCCGGAGTCTGATATCGCGCAACGTGCGCAGGGTGAGAGAGAACGAGCGCTCGCTGACTCGGCCCTGGAACTGTCGTTGCACAACAAGCTCAACCAGCGCGCTCTCGCGCGGGCGTGTGCATCCTGGCTGAGGGAGAAGGTCACGCTGCGCTCCGTGCAGCGCGAGCACATGCTTCAGTTGACGCCCAGTTACATGGTCGAGGATTCCGCTGTGAGTCCCCATTTGTTTTCGGGACAGGGCGCCACCTTCACCCTGGAGGGACTGGGAGTTGAACGCCGCCCGGACACGCTGACGATGATCACCCATTGTGCGGGGGATGAGGCCAAGGCACCGGTCGAATTCCTCATGGCGCAATTTGAGTCCGTGTGGGCCGACGACGCTAAGACCTGTGACGTCACCGAGCAGATCGCTTCGAAGATCGAGGCGCTGCACACTGACAATTCCCCCGAGTTCATCTATTTCCTGACCCTCTACCACATCTTCCGGCGTTTCCTCCAGGAGAACCAGGACCACAATCCGCGTGAAGACACCGGCTTTTTCGAGTCGGTGATCTGGGGCAAGCTCTATGATTTCCAGAAGGACGCCGTCATTGGGGCGATCCGTAAGTTGGAAAAGTACAACGGTTGCATCATCGCCGACAGCGTCGGCCTGGGCAAGACGTTCGAAGCACTCGCCGTCATCAAGTACTACCAGCAGCTCAACAAGAACGTTCTGGTACTGTGCCCCAAGCGCCTGCGTGAGAACTGGACGCTATGGACGCAGGCGAGCGATGAACGTAATCCCCTGGCTAAGGACCGATTCGCCTACAAGGTGTTGAACCACACGGACCTGTCGCGCCGCCGTGGGAAGAGCGGGGACACCGACCTGGAACACCTGCAGTGGGGGACATTCGATCTGGTGGTCATCGACGAGAGCCACAACTTCCGCAACAGGAGCGCGACCGGGGCGAGCACGAATCGCTACACGCGCCTGATGAACGAGGTGATCCGGGCCAACGGACGCACGAAGGTGCTCATGCTGTCGGCGACCCCGATCAACAATCGCCTCACCGACCTGCGTAACCAAATCGAGCTCATCACGGAGGGGCGCGATGACTACCTCGAGAAGACCGACGGCATCACGTCCATTGACTCGGTGATGCGGCTGGCACAAAAACGCTTCAATCTGTGGAGTTCGCAGGCGCATGGACGTCACACGACTCAGAGTTTCGCCGAGTACGTTAACGCTGACTATTTCCGGCTTCTCGATGCGCTGACAATTGCGCGTAGCCGAAAGCACATAGCGAAATACTACGGCACGCAGACGGGGACGTTCCCCACCCGCCTCGCTCCACGCAACGTCCAGGTGCCCATCGACGTACGCGGCGAGCTGCCTCCTATCGGGGCGCTCTACGACATGATCAGCGACCTGACGTTCGCCCAGTATCAGCTTCTGTCCTATGTGCGCGAGGACGCTCGGCCGACCTACGAGGCCGACTACCGCGAGGGCTTCGGCAACGACTTCGGCAGTGAATTGCACCGGACAAACGCGGTTGCCGTGCTGATGCGTGTCAACCTCCTCAAACGCATGGAGTCCTCCGTGAGCGCCTTCCGTTCGACGCTGGGCCGCGTGCGTAGTTCCTGCGCCGACATCCTGGATCGACTCGCGGCGCTTGAGGCGCGCAATACCCGCGGGTCCCTCGGTTCCGTAGCGGTGGGTTACGGAATCGAGGGGCTCGAGGACGGCCTCGATGATCGGGATGCTGAGATGTTCGAGGTCGGGGCCCAGATTCGCGTCGACCTGCGCGACGTGGATCGCGAGGCTCTGTCCGCAGACCTGACACGCGACATCGAGATCCTCGACGAGCTCATCGGTTATGCCCGCGCGGTGACCCCCGATCGGGATGCCAAGCTCGGCGCGTTGAGGACGCTGATCGCGGAGAAGACCGGAGCAGGACAGATCAATCCGGGTAACAGAAAAATACTCATTTTCAGCGCCTTCGCTGACACCGTGACCTACCTGTACGACCAGTTGGCAGCGGATCTGCTCCGGACCCATGGCCTGACGTGCGCCCAGGTGACGGGCACCCGCAACCGCGTCGCTGGGAAGCGGCGGGCGCGCGGTGGCTTCGAGGATATCCTCGGCCGTTTCTCGCCACGTTCGAAGGAAACCAATGCTCTCGCGGACCGTGAGGGCGAGATCGATATTGTCTTCGCAACGGATTGCATTTCGGAGGGGGCAGAACCTCCAGGACTGCGATTGCGTGATCAATTACGACGTGCACTGGAACCCGGTGCGCATCGTGCAGCGCTTCGGCCGCGTCGACCGCCTGGGTTCGACGAACAAGCACATTCAGATGGTGACCTTCTGGCCAGACGTTGACCTGGAGTCCTACATCAAGCTTGAGTCGCGTGTGAAGGCACGCATGGCTCTGGGCGATGCGAGCGCCTCCGGTGAGGAGAATCTGCTCACCCCCTCGGAGGACATGAACGACCTGGAGTATCGCTCGGATCAGTTGCGTGCCCTGCGCAGCGAGACCCTCGACCTCGAAGACATGCGGCGAGGAATGTCGATCACGGATTTCGCGTTGGATGATTTCCGAATCGAGTTGGAGCGCTACATGCACGCGAACCCGGGCACACTGGAAGGCGCGGCGACGGGTTTGCATGCGGTCGTGTCGATCCCGGATGACCTGCGCGGTCAGATGAGCCCGGGAGTGATTTTCTGCCTTGAACGCCGTGAAGACACCGATGGTACTAGCCGAGCAACCGTGCCGCTGTCTCTGGTTTACGCGCCGTGGGACGCGACGGACGCACCGATACTGTCCCACCCAACGCGTTCCCTGGACCTGCTCAGGCAACTGTGCGAGGGACACCATGAGCCACTGGCCTCACTGTGTGCGCACTTCAATCGAGCCACACGTGATGGTGAGGACATGAGCGAGTACTCGGCGCTGCTGACTCGGGCTGTCGCAGCGGCAATCAGGCAGGGAGAAGAAGCGACCCTGGAATCGCTGTTCACACCGGGAGCGATTGCCCAGGGAGCCTTGTCAGAGGCGGACTTCTCCCTAGTGAGCTTTGTGGTGCTCCTGTGAGCTCCATCGACTGGGCATCGACACTAGCCTGCCACCCTGCGTACGTCGCTTCGAGCGCACGATTCCCACACATGTGCTGCTGCGTGAGGCGGACCTGACACGCACGCAGCGCGAGGGTCTGCGCAAGATCGAGGGGCTGACTCTCCTGGGAGTCGCGCAGGAGAGCACAACTCGTATCCCCGCGACAGCTGCGATGGATCGTCGTATCGATGCGGTGTTGTTCGTGCGGGCCTCCCTCGGCAAGACGCGCGCATTCGAGTCGACTGCCGCTCTTGTGCACGGCTGTTTTCCGCATCCATCACTCCTGATCCAGGAGAACACCCGCGGCGACGTCTGTCTGTCGGCAGCTCTGACGTCGCGCCGAAAGCGCGCGACGGGGTTGAACGTCGACAGCATGGAAGTGGACAGCAGCATCGCTTTGTGGCGGCGCACGGAGCACGGGAAGGCGTTCCTGTCCGCGCTGGCTTTCGATGCTCTTGATCAGCGCTCGCTGACTCACCTGACCGAGGACATCATGGCGCGAATCCGCTTGGCTCGTATTGCTCGTCTTGTTGGCTTCTATCCGGATCCGGTTGTGTGTCGGAGCTCGGATGTGGTGGAGTTGATTGAGCGCTTGCTTGAGTGCCAGAGCAGGCAGGATCAACTGCGTGCCCAGTGGAAGCGGCACGCAACCACGCAGCGTGAACGCCTGCGGTTACGAATTCCTCTCAGTGAGGCGATTAACCAGACGAAGGCAGCGGTCGACGAACTGACGAGGCGTTTGGGCCGTTGACGCTCACTCAGCGCCCGAGCTTCTCGCGCACGACCTGGGCGACCTTGCGGCGCAGGATCTTGCCCATCTGGTTGCGGGGTAGCTCGGCGATGAACACGATCTGGCGGGGCAGGGCGTAGTGGGCGATGGACTTTTCGGCCCAGTTGCGCACCTGCTCCAGGGTGAGGCGCTGGGCCCCCTCTTCCAGGATGATCGCAGCGGTGACCTCTTCGGTGGCGTCAGCCACAGGCACGCCCACGACGGCGACATCCGCGACGCCGGGCAGGGAGCGGATCGCCTCCTCGACCTGGGAGGGATACACGTTGAAGCCGCCCGACAGGATCAGCTCCTTCTTCCGATCGGCCATCGAGATGAACCCATCGCGGTTAACGCCGATGTCGCCGGTCTTGAACCAGCCCTCGGAGGTGAAGACGCGCGCGGTTTCCTCGGGCGCGTTGAGGTACCCGCCGAAGACCTGTGGTCCGCGCACGATGATCTCGCCGGGCTGGCCGTCCTCGACGTCCTGCGTGTCGTCCTCCAGGGAGACGAGTCGCAGCTGCGTGGAGGGGAAGGGGACGCCGAGCACGCCGTGGCGGCGCTTGGCGGACAGGGGAGCGCCCGTCAGGACGGGCGCGGTTTCGGATAGGCCGTAGCCCTCGACGATGAGGCCGCCCGTGGCGGCCTCCCAGTTGGCGGCCAGTGTGGTCGACAGCGGCATCGCGCCGGCGACCGAGTATCGGATGGAGGACAGATTCGCGCCCGTCTCTTTCGCGCGCGCCAAGATGCGCTCGAACATGGGCGGGACACCCACGAAGAAGGTCACGGGTCGGCGCGCGTGCGCGTCGAGGGCCATCTGCGCATCGAACTTGGGCAGCAGCACCTGGGTGGCAGCCTTGCGCACGGCCGCGCACAGGAAGAACGTCAGGCCGAAGGCGTGGAAGTAGGGCAGGAGCGAGAAGAAGGTCTCGGCACCCTCGTGCAGCTTCCACACCCAGAACAAGCACTGGTTGACGTTGACGCCGATGTTGCGGTGGGTCAGCGGCGCTGACTTGGGAACGCCGTTAGTGCCCGAGGTGTGCAAGATGACGGCGCGATCATCGGGGGAGGGCAGCGGGTGCTCGGCGTCGATGGCGCGGGACGAGGCCGTGGCCCGGTCCCAGGAGACGGCGCCCGCGGGCACGGGGCCGCGCAGCTGGGCGCGCATGTCGCGTGCGCGCGGGGCGGGCAGGCTGAGCAAGAAACGCTGCGAGGCGGGCATGGCGCGGGAGATGTCCACCGTAAAAACCGTGTCGAGACGGTCAAGGGGGGAAAGCATCCACGCACTTTTCCCACACGATCGCCACGCGCCCGCCGTGGCGCTCCAGCTGACCCGCGACCTCCGCGGCCGGGGCCAGCGGGTTGTGCTGGGCGGCCACCGCGCCGATGCGCATGCACGCGTAAAAGGCGACGAAAGCCTGCGGGCAGTTCGGCAGCGCAATGGCCACCGTGTCCCCGGGCCTAACCCCGGCCTCGTGCAAGACGCGCGCGGCGCGCAGCACCTGATCGCGCACCTGCGCGTAGGTGGTGGTTGCCCCGAAGTAGTCCAGGGCGACGCGATCGGGGTAGAGGCGGGCGGTGGTGTCGAGGAGCGCGTACAGCGAGGTGTCCGGCGTGGGCACCTCGTAGGGCACTGCGTCGTAGAAGTCGTGTGCCTGGTCGGTGATGCTACGTGTCATGGCAACCTCCTGTCATCGGCCTCGACTAGTGTACCGAGGGACACAATCCCACTCATACGTGAGGGGTGCTCCAGGTGTCGCACGTCGCAATGTCGCCGGAGTCCAAACCCTTCTGCAGCCACGTCGCGCGCTGCTGCGCGCTGCCGTGCGTCCAGGATTCGGGGTTGGTCGTCCCCTGGTACTTCGACTGGAGACGGTCATCGCCAATCGCCTCGGCCGTCTGCAGCGCACCCATGATCTGATCAGCGCTCGGAGCCTGGAGGTAGGGCGTGCCCGTCGTCGGATCGGGGGTGGTCGAGGCCCAGTGCATCCACACGCCCGCGTAGCAGTCGGCCTGAAGCTCCGAACGCACGCCAGCGCCCTGAGAGCCGGTCTCGCGCGTGTTGTAGGTGCGGAACACGCCCTGCAGGTTCTGGATGTGGTGGCCCCACTCGTGGGCGACCACGTATTCCTGGGCGAGCACCGAATCGGATGCGCCGTACTGCGTCACCATGTCCTTGAAGAAACCGAGGTCGAGGTAGACGGTCGAATCACCCGGGCAGTAGAAGGGGCCAACGGCGCTGGTCGCCGATCCGCACGCGGTTGACACACTGTCCGAGAAGATCTGGAAATCGGGAAGCTTGTAGGCAACGCCTGTGCCCTGATCGGCGAGCTGGGTCTTCCACACCTCATCCAGCGACTGTGCGGTGGCGACCATGCGGCACTCGACGCGCTCGTTCGCGTCCGCGCCAGTCTGGCACGTCGAGACGTCCACCGACGACGAGGACGAGGACGTGGAGGGGGCCGAGGACGAGATCAGGCTCGTCAGGTCAATGCCGGTGAGATACGAGAAGCCCAGGATCAGTAGGATACCCAGGAACGAGCCGCCGCCGGCACCCACGATCTTGCGGCCTGCGCCAGAGGTGCGCACGCGCGAAGGATCCAGGTGAATGTTGTCGTTGAAGCTCATCGATACTCCTTGTACTCAGGGGCGGCGCCCGGCCTGATATCGACCGAGCATATCGGAACGGAACTCCTCGAAGCATCCGTCCTCGATGGAGGCGCGAATACCGTCGACCAGGCGCAGCGTGAACCACTCGTTGTGAATGGTAGCCAGCGTGGAAGACAGGATCTCCTGGCCTTAAACAGGTGATGAATGTAGGCGCGCGTGTAGTGGGTGCAGGTGTAGCACTCGCAGCCCTGCACGAGCGGCGTGAAATCACGCTTGAAGCGCGCGTTCGTAATGTTGAAGCGCCCGTCGGGCGAATAGATCGCCGCGTTGCGCGCCACGCGCGAGGGGTTGACGCAGTCGAAGGTGTCGGCGCCCGCCGCGACGCCGGCGAAAAGATCCTCGGGCTCGGAGATCCCGAGCAGGTGGCGAGGGCGGTCCTCGCCCAGTTCCTCGCACACCCAGGACACGATCGTGCCCAGGTTCTCCTTCTCCAGGGCCCCGCCCACGCCGAAGCCATCGAAGCGCTGGCCGCCGACCTCCATGTCGGCCATCGTGCGGGCAGCCTCGCGGCGCAGATCCTCCCACTGTGCGCCCTGGATGACGCCCCACAGCTGCTGGTAGGGCTTGCCCGCGCGCTCGGAGGTGAGCCTGCGATGTTCGGCGAGGCAGCGCCGAGCCCACGCGTGCGTGCGCTCGAGAGACTCGATCTGGTAGTCGCGCGGGTGCAGCAGGGAGGTGAGCTCGTCGAAGGCGAACATGATGTCGGCGCCCAGCTGATGCTGGATCCCCATCGACACCTCGGGGTTGAAGCGGTGCTTCGTGCCGTCGATGTGGCTGGAGAACACGACGCCATCGTTATCGACCACCGCGTTGGAGGCCTTGATCGCCTGCATCTGCACGGCCGGGTCATTCGGGTCCGCCTTGCCGGAAAACTCCTGGGAGAGGACCTTCTTGAAGCCCGCGCCCAGGGAGAGCACCTGGAAGCCGCCCGAATCCGTGTAGGTGGGCCCCGACCAGTTCATGAAGGAGGCGAAGCCACCCGCCTCGTCGACGATGTCGGAGCCGGGCTGGAGGTAGAGGTGGTAGGCGTTGGCCAGGACCGCCTGGGCTCCCAGGGCCCGGACCATCTCAGGGGTGAGGGCCTTGACGTTTGCCTTCGTGCCCACGGGAATGAAGGCGGGAGTGCGGATAATGCCGTGCGCCGTGTGAATGACGCCCGTGCGCCCAAGCCCACGCTCGACGCCCAGGCGAGTGCCGACCTCGAACCCGCGGTCGGGGCGGTGGCCACCGGACGAGGCCGGGGCGCGGAAGGGCGCGATCTCCTCGGGCGAGGGGGCGCGAAGCCAGTTATCGTTCATCGGTCGAATACCTCGTCCTTGTGCAGGCCTTCAACGCGGCGGATTGCGGCGATCACCGGGTAAGTCAGGGGCAGGAGGACGACTTCGAGCAGGACCTTGTAGAAGTAGCCGGTCACCAGGTAGTTGATGAAATTGCCCATCGACATCTCGCCGTAGAACAGAATCGTGCAGAACAGGACCGTGTCCGCGGCTTCGCCGACGATCGTTGAGCCGATCAGGCGCGCCCACAGGTGTTTGGTGCCCCACTTCTTGCGGATCCACACGAGCACGTAGGAATTGAGGAGCTGGCCGGCCAGGTAACCCGCGAGCGAGGCGACAACCGCGCGCCACACGACGCCCAGAACCGCCGCAAAGGCCTCCTGGTTCTCGTAGTCGGGGGCCGGCGGCAGGTACTGGACGATAAAGAAGGTGAGCGAGGCCAGGAACGAGGCCACGAAGCCCATGATGATGACCCGCCGCGCGCGGGCAAAACCGTACACCTCTGAGAGCACGTCACCGATGATGTAGGTCAGAGGGAAGAGAATCGCGCCCCCATCGAAAATCAAATAGTGGGTGGATGATCCCACCATGAACGCCTTCGTCGCGGCGATATTGGAAATAAGCAGCAACGCGACGAACGCGACCGAAATGATGTCGAGGGCGCGCGCGGGGCGCGCCGATCCAGACGGGATCGGGCTATCTGACATGGGTACAATCCTCACAATACCGAGATGGAATGGTTATATGCACCACCCATTGTGCCCGCAATTGCTGCAAGGTGGGCCAACAGGACGGGTCATCGGCCGGGTTGATTCGCCCACAACGATCCCTCCCTCTACTCTTGGAGCGTGATTAACGTCCAGGACTTCTCGCTGCGAATCGGCGCCCGCGAACTCGTCAACCACGCGACCTTCCGCATCGACAAAGGCATGTGCATCGGCCTCGTCGGACGCAACGGCGCCGGCAAGACCACGACCATGCGCCTCCTCGCCGGCGAAGCCGACCGCGGAGGAGCGGCCGAGTACACCGGCACCATCAGTTCCAACGGCACCGTCGGCTACCTCGCGCAGGACACCCACGTCGGCGACCCGCACATGTTGGCCCGCGACCGCATCATCTCCGTGCGCGGCATCGACTCGATCATCGCGCGCATCCGCAAGGCCGAGCACGAGATGTCCACGACCGAAGGTGCCCGCCAGCAGCGGGCCATGGAACGCTACGTCAAGCTCGACCAGCAGTTCACCAACTCTGGCGGATGGGCCGCCAACGCCGAGGCCGCCCAGATCGCCCACTCCCTAGGCCTCGAAGACCGCGTCCTCGACCAGACGCTCGACACGCTCTCGGGCGGCCAGCGTCGCCGCGTCGAGCTCGCCCGCGTCCTCTTCTCAGACGCCGACGTGCTCCTGCTCGACGAGCCCACCAACCACCTCGACCACGACTCGATCGTGTGGCTGCGCGACTGGATTAAAACCTTCCCCGGCGGCGTCATGATCATCTCCCACGACGTCAAGCTCCTGGGCGACACCGTCAACCAGGTTTTCTACCTCGACGCCAACCGCGCCCACGTCGACATCTACCACCTGGGGTGGGCCGCCTACCTCAAGCAGCGCGAGGAAGACGAGAGGCGTCGGCGCAAGGAACGCGCCAATGCCCTCAAGAAAGCCGAACATCTCAAGGCCCAGGGCGAGAAGATGCGCGCCAAGGCGACCAAGGCCGTCGCCGCCCAGCAGATGCTGCGCCGCGCCGAAGAACTCTTCGCCCAAGCCGGCGCCGAGATCGTCCAGGAAAAGGTCGCGCGCCTGCGCTTCCCCGACCCCGCCCCCTCCGGCCGCGTGCCGCTCACCGCCGAGGGACTGTCCAAGTCCTACGGGTCCCTCGAAGTCTTCACCGGCGTCGACCTGGCCATCGACCGCGGCTCCAAAGTCGTCGTCCTGGGCCTCAACGGCGCGGGCAAGACGACGCTGCTGCGCCTCTGTCCGGCATCGAAGAACCCGACTCGGGACGCGTCGTGCCCGGCCACGGGCTCAAACTCGGCTACTACGCCCAGGAACACGAAACCCTGGACGAAACGCGCACCATCCGCGAAAACATGGCCGAGGCCGCCCCCACCCTCGACGACACGCACGTGCGCAACATCCTCGGCCAATTCCTCTTCCAAGGCGACGACGTCGAAAAACCCGTCTCCGTGCTCTCCGGCGGCGAAAAGACCCGACTCGCCCTGGCCACGCTCGTCGTCTCGGGCGCCAACGTCCTGCTCCTCGACGAGCCCACCAACAACCTCGACCCCGCCTCACGTGAAGAAATCCTCGCCGCCCTGCGCGACTACGAGGGCGCCGTCATCCTCGTCACCCACGACCCCGGCGCCGTCACAGCCCTCAACCCCCAGCGCGTCCTCCTTCTACCCGACGCCGACGAGGACCTGTGGGACGAGAGCTACCTCGACCTCGTCACCCTGACCTGAGCCCGTCATCCACGCGAGCCGTCGCGCGCCCCTCACCGCGCGCGATCCCCATCACCTGCTCGCACTGGGCGACGCCCGAGCGCGCCCACGACAAAGGCCGGGACTGGAATAACCAGCCCCGGCCTCGTCGATTGGCTCAGAGAACCTTGGAGAAGAACTCCTTGGTGCGCTCCTCCTGCGGATTATCGATCACGTCGGCGGGAGCGCCCGCCTCGACGACCACGCCGCCGTCCATGAAGACCACCTGATCGGCGACCTCGCGGGCGAAACCGATCTCGTGGGTGACCACGGCCATCGTCATACCCGACGCGGCCAGGTCCTGCATGACCTGGAGAACCTCGCCCACCAGCTCCGGGTCGAGCGCAGACGTCGGCTCATCGAAGAGCATGATCTCCGGATCCATCGCCAGCGCTCGGGCAATCGCCACACGCTGCTGCTGGCCACCCGACAGCTCGGCGGGGTAGTGGTCCGCGCGATCCGCCAGACCGACCCGGTCAAGCAACTCCAGGGCCTGTGCCCGGGCCTGACTCTTCGAACGCTTGAGCACCTGAACCGGAGCCTCCATCACGTTCTCCAGCGCCGTCATATGCGGGAAGAGATTGAAACGCTGGAACACCATGCCAATGTGGGAGCGCTGCGCGGCAATCACCCTGTCACGGCGCTCGTGCAGGACCCCCTTGGAATCCACACGGTAGCCCAGCAGGTGACCATCGACGTACACGCGGCCCGCACTGATGTCCTCCAGCATGTTCAGGCAGCGCAGCAGGGTGGACTTACCCGAACCCGACGGGCCCAGGATGACGCACACCTCACCAGCAGCAATATCCAGATCGATGCCGCGCAGCACGTGCAGATCACCGAAAAACTTATGGACTCCGCGCACCGCCACCATGGGCGTCACGCCGGTTGCCGTCTCCAGATCCGTACCCGTCATGGTGTCACATCCACAAATTTGAGCTTGCCATTCATCTTTTCGTCCTCATCCGAGGCCGTGCCGTCCGAGGCGGTCTGCCCGCCCGTGTTATCGCGCCGCTCGAAGCCCTTCGCGAAGTGCTTCTCGATGATCGACTGGATCCACATGAGCAGACTCGTGATCACCAGGTACCAGATCGCCGCCGCAATCAGCAGCGGAACCGGTGCGAAGGTGGCCTGTCCGCGCTGACGCGCGATGAACGTCAGCTCCAGCGTGAAGGGGATCGCCGAGACCAGCGACGTGGTCTTGAGCATCGAGATCGTCTCGTTGCCGATCGGCGGGACGATGACGCGCATCGCCTGGGGCAGGATGATCCTGCGGAAGATCGTCGCCCGCGGCATGCCCAGGGCGGTCGCGGCTTCCCACTGTCCCTTCGAGACGCTGAGTAGACCCGCACGCATAATCTCCGCCAGGTAGGCGCCCTCGTTCAGGCCCAGGCCCAGGAACGCCATCCAGAATGGCGTGAAGTAGGTGGCCGTGTCGAAGCTGACCTCCCAGCCGAAGACCGAGCCGAGGAACGGTACGCCGAAGGACATCTGCGGGTAGAGCGTGGGCAGCAGCGACCAGAAGATCAGCTGCGTGTAGATAGGCGTGCCACGGAAGAACCAGATGTAGGCCATGGCCACCCAGCGCAGAACCGGGTTGACCGACTGACGCATGATCGCCATCGTGATCGCCAGGATAGTGCCGATCACCATTGCGAGGACCGTCAGGATGATCGTGAAGGCCACGCCCTGCATGAGGGATTGGGAGAACAGCCACTGGGCCACGACGTTCCACTGATAGTTCTTATTCGTGACCAGGCCGTGGATGGCCATCGCTGCGAGGATCGCAACGACGATTGCGCTGACCCACCTCCCCGGCCGGGGAACGGGCTTGGCGTTTATCAGAGCAACGCCGTCTTTCGTGCTTTCCATAAGAACCTCAGTCGGTGGTCGCCGGGTTGAGTTCGGCGGTCTTCAGGGCGGCTTCCTTCGCGCCGTAGGTATCCAGGATGTCCTCCAGGTAGCCGTTGTCCATCAGGTACTGCATGGCCTTCTGGACCGCCTCGGTCAGCTGGGCGTCATCCTTGTTGACGGCGACACCCTGCGGAGCGGACTCCACGACATCGCCGACCTGCTCGATCTGGCCGCCCGAGAGGGAAGCCGTGTATCCGATAACGGTGGAGTCGGCGAAGGTCGCATCGTACTGGCCGCCGATCACCTTGGTGGTGATGTCGGTCTGCAGGTCGTGCGGCATGATCGTGATCGTGTCCTTACCGTCGGCCACGCATTTCTCGGACAGCTCGGTCGCGTAGTCTTCCTGAGCGGTGCCGGTCTGGACGCCGATGGTGGTGCCGCAGGGGTTGGTCGGGTCGAAGTTCTTCGGGTTGCCCTTGGCGACGCCGAAGGCGGATCCGACCTGGACGTAGGAGATCAGGTTGGCCTGCTCCTCGCGCTCGGAGGTGATCGTGAAGGAGGAGATGCCCACGTCGAACTTGGTGCCGAGGGCAGGGATGATCGTTGGGAACTCCGCGTGGTTGGTGGTGCCTTCCTTTAGGCCCATGACCTTGGCGAGGGCGCGGTTGATGTCGACGTCGTAGCCCTGGGGGGTCTGGGAGTCGTCGCCAAGGAATTCGGCGGGGGCGTAGTCCGCGGAGGCGCCGTTGCGCAGGACGTCTCGGGCCTTGACCTCATCGGGGACCAGGTTGGCAATCTCGGCGACAGTGGGGATCTGCGAGACGTCGTACGAGGCCGTGGCTGAGCTGGTTCCGCTCGCGTTCGATCCGCCGGTCGTTCCATTGGTGGACGCGGTCGGGTCGGCGCAGGCGGCCAGGGGCAGTGCGGCCGCTGCTGCGAGTGCGAAGAGAGCGTGTGCCTTCGTGATGGTCATGATGTGCCTTCCGATGGGGTGGGGGCCGTGTGCCCCGCTGTTGCTATCATTATGCACCTATATGCATAGCGATGCATATTATGCGTTTCGTGTCACGTATCAGTCGACCGTGGGGTTGAGCTCGGCGGTTGAAAGCGCCGCGCTATCGGCACCGTAATGGGCCAGGATGTCCTCCAGGTAGCCGTTGTCCATGAGGTACTGCATGGCCTGCTGGACGGCCTCGGTCAGTTCCGCGTCGTCCTTGGCGATCGCCACGCCCTGGGGTGCGGACTCAAAGACGTCGCCGAGCTGTTCGATCTTGCCGTTCGAACCGGCGGCGGTGTAGCCGATCACGGTTGAGTCGGCCAGGGTTGCGTCGTACTGGCCAGAAATGATCTTCGTGGCGATGTCGGTCTGCAGCTCGTGTGGCATGATCGTGATCTTCCCCCTTGCCGTCAGCCTCGCACTGCTTGGACAGCTCTTGCGCGTAGGTCTCCTGCGCGGTACCCGTCTGCACGGCAATCGTCGTGCCGCAGGGGTTGGAGGTGTCGAAACTCTTCGGGTTGCCCGTCGCCACGCCCCACGCTGAGCCGACGTTGAGGTAGGAAACCATGTTGACCTGTTGCTCCCGCTCGGAGGTGATCGTGAAGGAGGAGAGGCCGACGTCGAACTTGGTGCCAAGGGCGGGGATAATCGTCGGGAACTCGGAGTGCTGCGTCGTGCCCTCCTCGAGGCCCATCACCTTGGCCAGTGCCTTGTTGATGTCGATGTCGTAGCCAATGGGGGTTTGCCCGTCGGTGGCCATGTACTCGGCCGGTGCGTAACCGGTTGAGGCGCCGTTGCGCAGCGTGCCCCGCTTTTTGACCTCCTCGGGGACCAGTGCTGCGATGGTCGGGTCAGTGGGGATCTGGGACACGTCGTATGCGGCGGTGTTCGACGAGGCGGCGGTAGCGGACTGTCCGGCGCTTGTCGTGTTTGTCGTCGGGTCGGCGCAAGCCGCCAGTGCGACCGCCGAGGTGGCCACGGTCAGCGCTGCGAGAATCTTCGTCGTGTGCATGGTTATGTTCCTCAGTATCTGTATTGGAGGTGCTCGCTGATACTGATTATGCAAACAGATGCATACTATGCATGTCCAGGGGGGTCTCATATCCTGGATGCACAAAGTGGGCGAGCACTATGTGCTCGCCCACTTGACTGTATGGTTCAGTTTCCGCGCAGTGCACGACGCGACGTGCGTGCCCGCAGAGGGTCGACGCCCTTGGGAATCGGGGGTTCGCCCGAGCGCAGCGCATTAATGCGCGCCGACACCTGGGGGACCTCCTCGGCCGTCAGGACGTTCTTCAGCCTGCGCAGCTCGCGCTGCAGATCCTTGAGGGCGATCTGGCCCTCGTCGTGACCCACCTGAATCTGGTGGATGGGCACGTTGCGCATGATCTTGGTAATGCGCTTGGACTCGGTGTTCAGGAGAGCGCGGACACGAGATGTGGGGCCCTCGGAGATGAGGACAATGCCCGGGCGGCCCACGATGCGCCAGACGAGATCCTGCTCGCGGGTGAAGGCGACGGGCTGCTCGGGGATGATCCAGCCGCGCTGGATCTGAGAGAGTGCGACCTTCACGGCGCCGGTGGTCTGTTCGACCTGGGCGTAGAGCGCGCGGCGCGCAAGGAAACTCAGGAGTGCGAGCGCTGCGGTGATGGATCCCATGATGCCGACGACAAGCCAGCCAATCCAGGAAGTATTCGTCAGGAATGCCAGCAGCAAGAACAGGGCGATGACGAGCGCGGCAGTTCCCAGGAGCATCCACGGGAGTGCCGGATACGTGCGTGCGGTCAGTCGATACGCGTCGAGGATGTTCTGGTAGAAGCGCCTCTTAGCGGGGGGATTCTTTTCACTCATAGCATCACCATTCTACGTGTATAAACCCCGAGATAGTCCACGCGTCCGACCTGACGCTATGTGAAATGAGTTGCATCACATTGTGTGAGTTTGGACAATATACCCATGGATATCGGGGGTTATGAGATCGGCCAGGTGTTCCACGTCGGAGCGCGCGGGCCTCTATGGAAGACACGGTCGAGCGCCGGCGAGGCGCTGATCGCGCTGCGGTCGTCGGCGGACGGGCAGGCCTCGCTTGAGCGATGGAAGGCCTGGGCGTCCGTGTCCTCGCGCCACGTCGTCGCCCTGCGCGACGTGGCCCGATCCGAGGACGGGCGCTGGGCGATCGTCCAGGATTTTGTTGCCGGCCGCCCACTCGACGTCGAGATCGGCTCGGCCGACCTACGCCCCAAAGCCACGCGCCGCCAGATCATCGAGGGCATCGCCGCCGGCCTGAGCGCGCTGCACGGGGCGGGCATCGTTCATGGGGACCTGACGCCTGCAAACATCATCGTGACACCGCAGGGGCGTGCGGTCATCATCGACCTCATTGACGAGATCCGGCAGGGGGAGGGGACCCCCGGATGGAGCCTGGGACACTCAGGCATGGAGGGGGATCGGCAGTGCCTGCGCCAGATCGCCTCCCTGCTACAGATGGACGAGGCCTTGGCTGACTTGGGTTTCGACGCTGCCGAGCGCGTGGGGTCAGGAGGCACCCCGCTGATCCCAGACCCCGATGAGCACGTTATTTCGCGTGAGCCCGTCGACCCCGAGCAGGTGATCGCCGACCTGCGTGCGGCGGCCTTGCGCGAAGATACCCTGACTGAAGAAGAGCTGCGTGCCTCAACCCAGTCGGATCGCGCGTCGCGTCCCCGTCGTCACCGTCGGGCTTGGTTGCTCGTCGCGTGCCTTGCGCTTGTCGGCATCGGAGCCGGCGCAGTAGGTATATGGGCGTGGTCCGCTCTGGGCACCCCGCGCACGCCCAGCGTGCAGGCCACGACGCAACAGTCTGCCGACACCGAACCCGATCTGTGCGATCCCGCAGTGGCCACCGACCTCATCAATCACGCGATTGCCACGCGCGATCAAGCGATGAAAGACGCGGACGCAACCAAGCTCAACGATGTCCTCGGCGGTGAGCTGCTGGAACAGGACACGGGGCGCATCGAGACGATGCGCTCAGAGGGAGTGCAGGTGGTGAAGCTGTCCTCGTCGATCCAGGATCTGACCGTCGTGACCTGCGAACCGGGGGCCGTGGACGTCAGTGCGACGCTTGTCGTCACCGAGTCGGAGACGTGCAAGGACGGCGAGTGTGATCAGCACGGTGCCCCCAACTCCAGCGGCTTGATTCTTCGCGTCGATCCGGTGTCCGGCAAAGTCGTCTCCGCGCGCCTGGCCGATGCGCCCGCAGCGCAGTCGGGCCAGTAGCGGCGGATGCACGAGACGCACTGATGGGGTGGGCCCGCGGGCCCACCCCATCAGTGCGTGTGGAGACGAATCAGAGAGCCAGATCAGCCTCGAACTCGCCGGCCTCGAGGCGCTTCTTCACGTCCATGAGGAAGCGCGACGCATCCCCGCCGTCAATCAGGCGGTGATCGTAGGACAGCGACAGGTAGACCATGGAGCGGATCGCAATGACATCGGCGCCGTCGGCACCCTTCATCACGACGGGGCGCTTCACGATCGTGCCGACGCCCAAGATCGCGGTCTCGGGCATGTTGAGAACGGGCGTGTCGAAGAGCGCGCCACCCGAACCGGTGTTCGTCACCGTGAAGGTGGAGCCGGACAGCTCGTCGGGGCCGATCTTCGAGTCACGCGTACGCGCGGCCAGGTCGTTGATGGACGCGGCGATGCCGGGGATGTCCTTCTCGCCGGCGTTCTTCATGACGGGCACGAGCAGGCCACGCGGAGTGTCAACGGCGATGCCCACGTGCTCGTAATCGAAGTACGTGACCTCCTTGTCGTTGATGGTCGCGTTGAGCTTCGGGTGGTAGGCGAGAGCCTCCGTCGCTGCCTTCACGAAGAAGGGCAGGAAGGTCAGCTTCGTGCCGTGCGTGGCCAGGAAGGCGTCCTTCGAGCGGGCGCGAAGCGCGGCCACCTTGGTGACGTCCACCTCGATGACCGTGGTGAGCTGGGCGGCAGTCTGCAGGGACTCGACCATGCGGCGAGCGATCGTCTGGCGCAGGCGCGACATCTTCTCAGTCGTGCCACGCAGCGGCGAGGGCTCACGGGTGGCCTCGGCCTTGGCAGCGGGAGCGGCGGGGGCGACCGGAGCTGGAGCAGCAGCAGCGGCGCGCGCGGCGGCGGCAGCAGCCTCGACGTCCTCACGGCGCACGCGGCCGCCAACGCCGGAACCCGACACGGTGGCCAGGTCAACGCCGAGTTCGCGCGCGAGCTTGCGAACGATCGGGGTCACGTACGCGCTGCCGGTCGCGGCCGCGGGGGACGCGACGACCGGAGCGGCGCTCGCCTTGGCGGCCAGCGTCGAGGCGTTCGGGAACGGGTCCACAGGGGCCGGAGCTGCGGGGGCAACTGGGGCAGCAGGCGCCGCGGGAGCCGCGGGAGCAACCGGGGCAGCAGGCGCAGCCGGGGCGGCAGGTGCGACCGGTGCGGGCGCGGCGCTAGCGGCTGCGGGGCGGCGGAAGGAGCGGTCGCGGAAATGATCGCGACGACGGTGCCGACCTCGACGGTCTCATCCTCGGGCACGCGGATCTCGGTGAGGAAGCCAGCCACGGGAGCGGGGACCTCGGAATCCACCTTGTCGGTGGAGACCTCGAGCAGCGGCTCGTCGGCGTCGACGGCGTCGCCCACGGCCTTGAGCCACGTGGTCACGGTGCCCTCGGTGACGGACTCGCCAAGCGCCGGCATACGCACCTCGGTGCCCTGGGCAGGCGCGGGCGCGGGAGCCGGAGCGGGTGTCGCGGGAGCAGCGGGAGCAGCCGGAGCCTCAACCGGGGCGGCGGCGGGCGCAGCGGCGGGGGCCGAAGCCTCGGACGCGTCGCCGATGCGCGCGATCTCGGTGCCGACCTCGACGGTCTCATCCTCGGGAACCAGGATCTCGAGAAGGACGCCGGCGACGGGGGAGGGGACCTCGGAGTCGACCTTGTCGGTGGACACCTCAACGATGGGCTCGTCGAGCTCGACGGTATCGCCGACCTGCTTGAGCCACGTCGTAACGGTGCCCTCGGTGACGGACTCGCCCAGAGCGGGCATGGTCACTGACGTTGCCATGTGTGTTCTCCTAATAAAGCTGTATCAGTTGTGGACGTGGAGGGGCTTGCCGGCCAGCGCCATAGCTGCCTCGCCGAGCGACTCGTTCTGGCTCGGGTGCGCGTGAATCAGGGACGCAACGTCCGAGGGGTACGCCTCCCAGTTCACCATGAGCTCGCCCTCACCAATCTGCTCACCGATGCGCGCGCCGATGCCGTGGAAGCCCACGATCGGACCGCCCTCAACCGAGACCAGCTTGATGAGACCCGACGTTGCCAGGATAGACGACTTTCCGTTGCCGGCGAGGTTGTACTCGACCGTGCGCACCTGATCGCCGTACTTTTCGCGGGCCTGCTTCTCCGTCATGCCGACCGAGGCAATTTCGGGCTCGCAGAAGGTCACGCGCGGGATGTCGATGTCAGCCTGCATGGTCGGGTTCAGGCCAGCAATCTCTTCGGCCACGAAGATACCCTGCATGAAGCCGCGGTGCGCCAGCTGCAGGCCGGGGACGATGTCGCCGACCGCGTAGATGTTGCCCACGCCCGTGTGCAGGCGATCATTGGTGATGACGAAGCCGCGATCCAGCGTGATGCCGACCTGCTCGTAACCCAGGCCCTCGGTGACGGGGCCGCGGCCAACCGCGACCAGCAGGACGTCCGCATCGAAGGTCTTGCCGTCTTCGGTGGCCACGTGCACGCCCTGCTCGGACTGCGTCGCGGAGGCGAAGCGTGTGTTCGTGTGGAACTTGATGCCGCGCTTACGGTAGGCGCGCTCAAGCTGCTTGGAGATGGCCTCGTCCTCGTTGTTGGCGAGGTGGGGCAGCGCCTCGATGATCGTGACCTCGGCGCCGAAGCTGCGCCACACGGACGCGAACTCCAGACCGATGACGCCGCCACCCAGGATCACGGCAGAGGAGGGAACCCAGTCCATCTGCAGCGCCTGATCGGACGAAATGATGCGGCCACCAATGTCCAGGCCGGGGATGGAACGCGAGTAGGAGCCGGTCGCCAGGACGATGTTGCGGCCGGTGATGCGCTGGCCGTTCACCTCGACGGTGTTCGCGTCGGCCAGGCGGCCCCAGCCGGAGATGAGCTCGACCTTGCGGGACTTGAGCAGCCCCTGCAGGCCCTTGTACAGGCCGGAGATGACCGAGTCGCGGTACTTGCCGACCTGGGCCATGTCGATGCCGTTGAAGGTGGAGTTGACGCCGAACTTCGCGGACTCGCGCACGGCCTCGGCAGTTTCGGCGGCGTGCAGGTACGCCTTCGTGGGGATGCAGCCGCGGTGCAGGCAGGTGCCGCCCACCTTATCGCCGTCGATGAGGGCGACTGTCATGCCCAGCTGCGCGGCGCGCAGGGCGGTCGCGTAGCCGCCGGAACCCGCACCCAGAATGACGATGTCGTAGGTCGATTCGCTCAAGGTAGATAACTCCTCGTTGATGAGCTTGACGCTCAGGTGATTGTTTGCATGACGGGCCTCACGGTCCATATAGGCCTATTGTCCCACGTTTGTGCAACGCTGTCTCCAAGCTCGATGTTCCATCACGGTGTATCAGGCCACACGACTTGCCGTGGTTCGACTGACAAATGAAACGCGGTGCAGCGCGACAGACCTGTCGGTAGGATCGGAGCGTGCATGAACAAGACACGACTCATGACGGCGGTGGCGCGCGCGATCGGCGCCCGCCCTCCCTTGGGCTAGGGCGCATTATTATTGCGTTGTTTTGGCTCTTCGGGGCCTGGATTTTCGTGACGGCTATCGTTGATCTCTTCCATGGGCAGGGCAAGCCCTGGGGGCCGCAGATCGTTGCGCTCCTGGCTGGGGTTGACTACCTCGTTGCCGCCGTCGCCCTGACGCATAACGGCAGGCGCATGCGCCAGGTCGGCTGGGTGACGATCGGTCTGTCGATTGCCGTCCCGATCGTCCTGTGGGTTGCCTCGCTTGGCCTTGAGGAGCTCAACTCGGCGCGCTCGGCCTGGACTGGCATGGGCGTCGACTTCTACTACCTGCCTTTGCTCGTCTCCCTCATCGGCGTCGTGTGGATGTGGCGCTCGAATCCGCGCAGGATCGTCTCGCTCGCCGAACAGGTCGAGCGTCAAAGCCCGCTGTGGAAGTCGAACTGACCCAGGCCTCGTCCCCGAGGTGAGCGCGCGACACGAGGCCCGGCGGAGCAATCCGACCCGGGCCTCGTTCGTCTGTGTGCGGTGGGGCTACACGCCGCCGGGGAAACCCAGCTGACGCCAGGCCTCGTACAGGACGATCGACGCCGAGTTTGCCAGGTTGAGGGAGCGCACCCCCTCCACCATCTGGATGCGCACGCGGTCCGCCACGCGCGGGTGATTCATGGCGTCCTCGGACAGTCCCACCGACTCGCGCCCAAAGAGCAGGCCATCCCCGTCCTTGTAGGAGACGTCGGAATACATGGTGCTCGCGTGGCCCGTCAGCGCCCACACGTGCCCCGGAACCTGTGCGAGAGCCTCGTCCAAAGACTTGTGGACGCGTACGTGTGCGAGGTCGTGGTAGTCCAATCCCGCCCTGCGCAGCTTCGCGTCGTCCATGTCGAAGCCCAGGGGCTCCACCAGGTGCAGCATTGAGCCCGTGCAGGCCGACAGGCGAATCGCCGCGCCCGTGTTCCCGGGGATCTCCGGTTCCCAGAAAATGATGTGCAGCATGTCCTCAGGCCTGGTGGGTCACGGTCAGGGACGCGCGCGCGATCGTGTGGTTGAGCGCCACGAACGAGGCCATGGCCGGGGTCGCGTCGTCGTCCAGACCCAGGGAGTCCGTGTCCAGGGCGTGCACCGTGAAGATGTAGCGGTGCGGGCGGTCCCCGGCCGGCGGAGCGGCGCCAAAGTAGGACGCTTCGCCCGCGTCGCCGCGCAGGTGGAATGCCGGGCCGTCGAGCATGAGGTCGGAGGCTCCGGCTCCCGCTTCCAGGTGAGTCATCGACGCCGGGATGTCCAGGACCGCCCAGTGCCACCAGCCCGAGGGGATCGGCGCGTCCGGATCGAAGCAGGTGAGCAAGAAGCTCGCCGTGTTCTCGGGGAAGCCCTCCCAGGCCAGGTCGGGGGGAGAGCGAGCCTGCGCGCGCGGTCGCCGACTCCGGCATCGGCGCGCCGTCGGTGAGGGTGGACGAGGTCAGGGTGAAGCTAGGCATATCGATGCCCTCAAAGGGGACGGGGGCCAGGGGGCGAGTATCGATGGACATGTATGCTCCTTTTCTTGTGCCTCCATTGTCGCGTATGAGAAGGGGAACGTGCGCTCGGGACGCAGATGTGTGAGCGGGGTTCTACACTCCTTCTATCGAACAGATGTTCTATAAGTGTTGGGGAAGGAGGAGAGATGTCCGACGCTCGTGTGCGCCTGCTGCAGGCTCGCCAGGCTCTGAGCCGCGCAGAAAACTCGGTCCGCTTGCGTGGGCGCGTCGCCATCGAGGAGTCGCGTTCCCAGGGCGCTTGTGCCCCGGTGCTCCAGGGGCCCGCGGAAAGGGGGCAGCTGATCCGCCTCCTCATCGACGCCTGCCCCCTTGAGGGCTGGATTGGCCTGTGCGGAGTGGGGCATATCGGGTGGGAGTGGGCGCAGAAACAGGGCATGGACCTGGAACGCGTGCTCGTCCTCAACCCGGGCGAGGGGGCGAACGTGGGACAGCTGTGCGCGCTGCTCCTGGACGCCTGCGACGTCGTGTGTCTGGATCTGCCTCTTCTGAGCCGGGCCGAGCAGCGTACCCTGTCGGCCCGAGCGCGATCTCTGGGGCGCACCCTCGTGACGCTGCGCGCCTGGCCTGGGCTCTCGCGCAGCGTGAATGCGTCCAGCCAGATGAAGCTGGTGGTTTAAGTGCGCTACATGGCCCTGTGGGTGCCCGACTGGCCCGTCAACTGCCTGGTGGTCGATCTGCCCCCGGGCGGGCACGGCGCCGTTGTCCATGCGGATCGCGTCGAGCTTGCCAGCACCGCCGCCAGGCGCAGCGGGGTGCGATCCGGCATGAGCGTGCGGGAGGCAACGTACCTGTGCCCGGACCTGGTGTGTCTGCCGCGCGACCGGGACCGGGAGGCCCGCGCTTTTAGCTCCGTCATCGACGCCTTCGACACGGTCGCGGTCGGCGTTGAATGTCTGCGCCCGGGCCTGGCCAGATGCCGGGCGCGCGGACCCGCGCGCTGGGCCGGTGGCGAGGAGGAGGCTGCCTCCCGACTCATCGAGGCGGTCGAGGCGGCCGTGGGCGTCGAGTGCTTCGTTGGGATCGCTGACGGGCCCCTGGCCTGCGTTGAGGCGGCCAGGTCTGGCATGATCGTACCCGCCGAGGACACCCGCGACTTCCTCGTGGCACTCGGGCTGACCCGCGCCCTGGGGTGCGTGCCGGTGTCCATGCGCCAGCGGGCTGAGGCCACCGTCGAACTCCTGGCGTCCCTGGGCATCACGAGCTGTGCGGACCTGCTGGCGCTTGGGCGCGGACCCGTCCTCGAGCGCTTCGGCGACGTCGGCGAACGCCTGTGGACCCTGGCCTCGGGAGGCGACGTCGCGATGCCGTCCGCCGGGCGCGCCCAGCCGGATATCTCGGTAGAGCGTGACATCGACAGCGGAGGTGAGAGCGTCGAGACCGTGACGATGCCCGTGGCCCTGGCGGCTGAGGAGATCGCGGGTCTTCTCGCGCGCTCAGGCCTGGTGTCGCACACGCTGCGCATCGATGTGGAGGACACGGGGGCAGGGGCACGCGCCCGCACGTGGAGCGGATGCGACCTGTCGGTTCCCGCCGACATCGCGCTGCGCGTGCGCTGGACACTGACGGGGTGGATGTCGAACGACCAGGGCCCCAGCGGCGCGATCCGGTCGATCCGCCTGACTGCCTGCGACCCGCATCCCGGCCAGGGGGCCTCGGCCCTGTGGGGGCGCGGGCACCGCCAGGGGGGACGTGACGCGCAGCGCTGTGCGCATCCAGGGCCTGGCTGGCCCGCACTCCCTCCTGGTCCCGCGCGTCCAGGGCGGCTACGACCCGCGTAGTCGCATCGTCATGGCCAGATGGGGCGAGAGCGAGCCCCTGCGCTCGCGCGCGGGAGCCTGGGAGGGGGCCATCACTGATCCGCCGGCCACCCTCTTTGACGAACCCGTGCCGGTGCGCCTCACGACCGCGGCTGGGGCGGGCGCCGACGTGTGCGTCGACCAGCGCGGGGCGCTGAGCGCGATCCCCGGCTACCTCCTCGCGGGGTCCACCCGCAAGCGAGAACGAACGTCCGGCCACGCGCATCGCGCCGACCTGCTGGCTCCCGGTGAGTGCATGCAGATCCGCGCCATCGAGGGTCCCTGGCCCGTGGGAGGGCGCTGGTGGGCGGGAGAGCGCGCCCGCGCCTACGTGCGTGCCACGCTCGAGGACGGCCGCGTCGTTTTGCTCGTGTGGAGCGCAGGTGAGTGGATGGCGGAGGGGCTTGACAGCTAACGGCGCCGCGCTAGTTGCGGTGCCGTAGACTGAAAGGATGGTAAATCTGTCCCTGAGCGACACTCTCGCATCCCTGTCGGACGACGACATCATTGCCCTCGTCGGTCCTGCGACCTGGGCGAATGGCATGCGCCTGGCCGCCTCCGGGGCCGTGGGTGAGCTGGCGTGGGACGATGACGGGAGCGCCCTGGAGGCGCGCGTCAAGGACAAGGGGCTGTCCTACCGCGTGCGCGTCACCGCGGGAGCGGTGCGCCCGTCGTTGGCGTGCGCCTGTCGGCTGCGCTCGGACTGCCCGCACACCGTTGCCACGCTGCTCAAGGCCGCCGAGGAGCTGCGCGACACGCGCCCGTCTGAGCCCGAGTGGACCCGCGTCCTGCGCCAGGTGCTGGGCGCGACCCGCGAGCGCAGTGGGGAGGCGCTCGCGCTTGTCATTGACGCGCACGACCCGAGCGTGGAGACGACGCTAACTCCTTTGCGCAGGACGTCCTCGAGCGCGTGGAGTACGAAGCGGGCATCCTGGCTTGACCTGACGGCGACGCAGTGGACGTCGGTGACGGACGGCCTGGATCCGACGCACGTCTCGCTCCTGCGTGAGGGGTATCGTCTCGCCCACGAGGGCCAGTCCTGGCATGCGCGCACGGAGGTCACGCTCGGGGCGCTTGGGGAGCACGCGTACACGTGGCTGACGCGCCTGGTGCGCGCGGGGGTGGAGCTGTTTGCGTCGGCGGATGGGCTTGAGCCGTTCACGCTGTCCCATGCGACGTGGGACGCGGACGTGGACGTGACGACCGACGAGAACGGCATATCCCTGCGGGTCGTGGCGCGCAACGGGGAGCAGGTTCTTCCCACCCCGCGCATCGATCGCAAGGCGGGGTTGCTGCTGCTCGACGGTGGGACGCGCGCGGCTCGCATTGAGGGTGTGCAGGCTCTGGAGGGCTTTCCCCTTGGTCGCGCGCTGACCATCCCGGCCGCGGACGTGGCGCAGTTTCGCGGCGCGTGGCTGCCGTCGCTGCGCAGGCGTTTCGTCGTGAGCTCCTCGGATGGCAGCTTCGACGCAGAGGCGAGGCCCATAGTTGTGCTCGTGGGGACGGTGCGCCGGGACGAGGACGGCGTCGTCGTGCGCTGGTGGGCGGAGTATGAGGAGGGGGCAGACCCGTTCGCGCACGCCCGTCGCGCACAGCATGGGGGACGAGGCCGTGGCCGACCTCGTCGGCCGCGTGAACGCGTGGTGCGGCGCGCTGCGCTCCGACCTGTGGGTGAATATTCCGGGGGCCGGGCGCATCGCCCCGTGGCACGTCCCGGAGTTTCTCTCGACCTTCGTGGACCGCCAGACGATTGACGGCCTCGTGTGGGATGTTGCAGAGGACGTGCGGGCCATCACGGTCGCAGAGGACGGGATGGGTATCGACCTGGCCGTCGAGGAGGGGGAGTCGGACTGGTTCGATCTGAACGTGCGCCTGCTCGTCGGCGACCGCTCGCTGAGCGTGCGCGAGGCCCTCATGGCGATTGCGCGCGGGGAGGAATACGTGGAGGTCGACGGCGTGTGGGTGCGCCTGGACGGGCCTCGTATCCGTGCAATGGAGGCCCTGCTCGACGAGGCCCGGGCGCTGACGGGCTGGACGGGTGAGGGTCTGCGCCTGACGAGCGTGCAGGCGGGCGCGGTCGCCCTCGTGGAAGAACACGCCGATTCGGTGTCTGCCTCCAAAGGCGTGGCGCACGCGCGTGGCGGCGCTGCGCGGCGAGGCCGCCGAGACGGGGCGTGCGCCGGTTCCTTCCCTGGCGCGGGTGCTGCGTCCCTACCAGCGCGCCGGTCACGCCTGGCTGACCTCGCGCCTGGGCGCGGGGTTGGGCGGGATCTTGGCCGACGACATGGGCCTGGGCAAGACCGTTCAGATCCTCTCAGCGATCGCCTCCCTGCGTGCCGCGGCCCCCGACGCCGGGCCGGTCCTGGTGGTCGCCCCCACGTCGGTCGTGGGGGTCTGGGCCGAGCAGGCCGCGAAGTTCACCCCGGGCCTGCGCGTGCGCTGCGTGAGCGAGACGGCCTCGCGCAGAGGAACGACGATCCAGGAGGAAGCCGAGGCCTCGGACATTGTGGTCACCTCCTACACGCTTGCGCGCCTGGAGGCCGACCAGTGGCGTGAGGCGGCCCTGTCCGGCGTCGTTATCGACGAGGCGCAGGCCGTGAAGAATCCCCGCACGGCCATCTACCGGGCGCTGCGTGACATGAACGCCCCCTGGCGCCTGGCGGTCAGCGGCACGCCGATCGAGAACTCGCTGGGTGACCTGTGGTCCCTCCTGTCCCTGACGTGCCCGGGGCTGCTGCCCCCGTGGGATGCCTTCACGCAGAAGGTGCGCCGCCCCATCGAGGGGGGCGACCCCGATATGCTCGCGCGCCTGACGTCCTACGTCGCGCCCTTCATTCTGCGGCGCACCAAGGAGGAAGTGGCGACCGACCTGCCCGACAAGATCGTTGACGTCGTGCGCGTTGACCTGGGCGAGGATCATCGTCGTATCTACGACCAGTACCTGGCCCGCGAGCGCGCCCGGATCCTCGACCTGTTGGCGGAGCCGGACGCCAATCGCATGAGTGTGCTGGCCTCGATCACGAGGCTGCGTCAGCTCGCGCTCGATCCGGCCCTCGTTGAGCGTGAGGAGTACGCGCACGTGGGGTCGGCGAAGGTTGAGTATGTGGCCGACCGGCTCGATGAGATTGTGCCACTGGGGCACCGGGCGCTGATCTTTAGCCAGTTCACGTCGTTCCTGGCGCGTATTCGCGTCGTGTTGGAGCGGCGGGGAGTGTCGGTCGTGCAGCTGGATGGGTCGACTCGCAACCGTGAGGAGGTTGTCGAGCGTTTCCGCTCGGGCGAGGCTCAGGTGTTCCTGATTTCCTTGAAGGCGGGGGTTCGGGTCTGACGTTGACGGAGGCGGATTACGTCTATGTGATGGATCCGTGGTGGAATCCTGCCGCCGAGGAGCAGGCCATCGACCGGGCGCATCGCATTGGCCAGACGAAGAAGGTCAACGTGTATCGTCTGGTGGCTACCGACACGATCGAGGCGAAGGTCGTTGAGCTGCAGGACCGCAAGCGTCGGCTGATCTCGTCGGTCATGAACGGGACCGGCACGGGTGCGAGCCTGAGCGTTGCCGACCTGCGCGGCCTCCTCGACTAGGGGACCTTCGGCGCGGCTTCAGGGGCGCACGGCGACCTTGAGGCCTGCTCGCGAGCGCACGGCCTCCAGCGCTTGCTCCACCTGCGTCAGGGGGAACTCGTGGGTGATGAGCGGGCTGAGGTCGAGCGCGCCGCCGGAGAGGGTGTCGACGGCTGCCGCGTAGTCGTCCAGGGTAGCGTTCGCGCTTCCGGAGACGGTGAGTTCGCGGTAGTGGATCAGGTTGGGGTCGATGTGGGCGCTCGTGCCGGCAGGAAAGCCCGCAAAGCAGGAGATGTGGCCGCCGATGGCCGCGCACTGGGCGGCGATGGGGACGAGGCCGGGGTCGCCCACCGCGATGATGACGACGTCCGCGCCGCGTCCCTGTGTCCATTCGAGGACCTCGGTCACAAGGTTCTCGCCCTGTGAGGCTGTCGCGACGCTGGCTCCCACGGCGAGGGCGGGGGAGAGGCGTGATGGCCTTCCGCAGGCCATGACGCTGGCGCCCGCGGCGGCGGCCAAGGCGCAGTGGATGAGGCCGATGGGGCCCGTTCCCAGGACGAGGACGCGCGAGGTGGACTCGATGGGCAGGCGGGTGTGAGCGCGCAGGCAGCACGACAGGGGCTCGGCCAGGGCCAGGAGGGTTGGGGCGATCTCGCGGGCGGTGGGCGTGATGCACGGCAGGGCGTGCTCGGGTATGCGGATGACGCCGGCGAGTCCGCCGTCCACGCCGGTGCCGAAGAGGGCCATGTTCGCGCAGACGTTGGAGCGTCCCGAGGTGCAGGGGGCGCAGTGGCCGCAGGTGATTTCGGGGGCGAGGCCCACCTGGGTTCCCGGGGCGGGCACGTCGATGCCCGCGCGCAGGCCGGGGCCGACGCGCCATACGCGTGCGGCGATCTCGTGTCCCAGGATGACGCCGGGGGACACGCCGTTCGTCTTTTGTCCCGTCATGATGCGCAGGTCGGTGCCGCACAGGGTCGTGGCCTCGACGGTGAGGAGGACCTCTCGCTCGCCCAGGGCGGGAATCGGCCGAGTGTCGAGGGTGAGGGAGCCGGGCGAGGTCAGCGACGCTGCGATCATGGATTCCATGCGACCAGGATAGGGTGTGCCGGGCGTGTTGGGTGGGGTTCGCACGGTGCGCGCACGTCGCCACAGGATATCGAACATACGTTCGATAGAATGGTGGGGTGATCGACGAACCACGATACGCGGAGCTGCATGCCCACAGTGCCTTCACCTTCCTGGAAGGCACCGACGAGCCTGCGGATATGGTGGCCCAGGCCTCGCGCCTGGGCCTGGAGGCGCTTGCGATCCTTGACGTGGACGGCATGTACTCGACCGTGCAGACCACGATGGCGGCGCGCAGCTGCGGCCTGCCGATCGTCTACGGCGCAGAGGTCACCCTGGACCCGGCCTCGCTACGTGCGGTCCTTCCCGGGGCCTCGTCCCCCGGGTGGGGGCTCGCGCCGGGCGCGGAGGACGTGGGGATCAGGGTGCCGATCCTGGCCGCCAGCCCGCGCGGCTATGAGAATCTCGTCGGCATGATGAGCGATCGGGCGCTCGCACAGGTGGGGGAGCGCGCCCCGCGCATTACCCTTGAGGACGTGAGCGGGGCCGGGGGAGACCTGCTCATCCTGACCGGTGGGAGGCGCGGCCCCCTCATGCGTGCACTGCACGCGGGCGGGCCCACGTGGGCGCGGCGAGTGGCGCGCGCGTTGGCCGAGGCGGCGGGTGGGCAGGACCGACTCCTCGTCGAGTGGCAGGCCGCTTGCGGGGACGGCCCACAGGTGGGGGACACGCTCGCTGACCTCGCGCGGGGCGTTGGGGCCAGGCTGGTCGCCACGACCGGGGCGCGCATGTCCTCGCCCTCCAAACGCGCGCTCGGCGACGTCTTGGCGGCGACCCGACTGCGCTCCTCGATGGACGAGGCCCTGGCTCACCTGGGTGCGTACCGGCCCTTCTTGCGCGCCCCGGCCGAGATGGCGCGCCTGCACGCCGCGCACCCGAGCGCCCTGTCCCACACGTGCGAGGTGGCGCGCGATAGCGCCTTCGACCTGCGCCTCGTGGCCCCCAGGCTCCCGCGTACTCGCGTCCCAGGCGGCCACACGCCCAGACGTGGCTGGATCACCTGGCGCGTGAGGGTGCCCGCGAGCGCTACGGCACGCGCGAGGAACATCCCGGCGCATGGGAGACGATCGATCGGGAGCTGGGCGTCATCGAGCGCCTCGGCTTCGCCGGCTACTTCCTGATCGTCAAGGAGATCGTCGACTTTTGCGCTGCGCGAGGCATTTTGTGCCAGGGGCGTGGCAGCGCGGCGAACTCGGCCGTGTGCTTTTGCCTGGGGATCACGGCGGTGGACGCGGTGCGTCACAACCTGCTCTTCGAGCGCTTCCTGTCGGATGCGCGCTCTGGTCCGCCCGACATCGATGTCGACATTGAAGCCTGTCGGCGCGAGGAGGTCATCCAGCACGTCTACGAGCTGTATGGGCGCGAGCGCGCGGCGCAGGTTGCCAATGTCATCACCTACCGTCCGCGCTCGGCGATGCGCGACGCGGCCCGGGCGCTGGGCTACCCGGCGGGCAGCGCTCAGGCGTGGGCGCGGGGCAAGGGGCAGGCACCGGCCCTCGTGAGCGAGGCCGCGGGGGCCCTGGCGCGTCTGCCGCGCCACATGGGCATACACTCGGGCGGCATGGTGCTCACCGACCAGCCGGTCTCGCGCATCTGCCCGGTGGGGTGGGCAGCCATGGAGGGGCGCACCGTGTTGCAGTGGGACAAGGAGGACTGTGCGGACGCGGGCCTGGTTAAGTTCGACCTGCTCTCCCTGGGCATGCTCACCGCGCTGCGCGTGGCGTTCGACGAACTGAGGGGAGGGGAGCGCAGGAAGGAGCATCCGCCCCTGCGCGGGTGGGCGCCTCGTGCCCTGCCCGGGGTGGGGGATCGTCCGATCGGGTTGCACACGCTGCCCCCGGAGGACCCGCGCGTCTATGACCTGCTGTGCGCCGCCGACACGGTGGGAGTCTTTCAGGTGGAGTCGCGCGCGCAGATGAACACGCTGCCCAGGCTCAAGCCTCGATGCTTCTACGACATCGTCGTGGAGGTGGCCCTCGTGCGCCCGGGCCCCATCCAAGGAAACGCGGTCAACCCCTACCTGCGTCGGCGTGCGGGCCGCGAGCCGGTCACCTACCTGCATCCGCTGCTCGAGCCCGCGCTGCGCCAGACCCTGGGCGTCCCGCTCTTCCAGGAGCAGCTCATGCGCATCGCCACGGACGCGGCCGGCCTGTCGGGTGCGCGCGCCGACCAGCTGCGCCGCGCCATGGGCTCCAAGCGCAGCCCCGAGCGCATGGAAGCCCTCAAGGGTGACCTGATGGCGGGGATGGCCCAGCGCGGCATCGACGCGCCCACGCGCGAACGCATCTTCGACCAGCTCAAGGGATTTGCCGACTTCGGCTTCCCCGAGTCGCACTCGTTTTCTTTCGCGCACATCGTCTATGCCTCCGCGTGGCTCAAAGTCCACGCGCCCGAGCACTTCTACGCGGCAATCCTGTCCTCCCAGCCGATGGGCTTCTACTCGCCCGCGACCCTCGTCCAGGACGCGCGCAGGCACGGGGTGGTGGTCCTGGGCCCCTCGGTCAACGCCTCCTTCCTGGATGCGGGCGTGCAGCGCGCGCCCGACGCACAGGGCGCACAGGAGTACCAACAGGGGCGCCCCGACCCGCTCCCGTCGCGACAGACCGTCCCCCTCGACGTCGATCCGCTCCTGGCGGTGCGCATCGGATTATCCTCGGTACGAGGCCTGGGCCGGGCAGCCCGGCGCATCGTGCAGGCCAGGGAATCCGGGCTTTTCACCAGCCAGGTGGACCTGGCTGCTCGCGCCCACCTGAGCGCCTCCGACATGGAAAAGCTCGCCATGGCGGGCGCGCTCGACTGCCTGGGTGTCGGCAGGCGTCAGGGTGCCTGGTCGGCGGGTGCGCTGGCCGCGCCGACTCTGCGAGAGGGGGAGTGGCAGCCCTTCCTGCCCGGCACAGAAGTCGGAACGCGCGTGCCCGACCTGCCCACCCTCACTGACGCGGAACAGATGCGCGCCGACGTCGAAGCGACGGGGCTGACCCCCGGCGACCATCCCTTTTCCTACCTGCGGGCCACCCTCCCGCCCGGCGTGGCGCGCGCCGCCGACCTTGGGGCCCACCTCGACGGCAGGATCGTGGACGTGGCGGGGCTGGTCACCCATCGCCAACGCCCCTCCACCGGCGGCGGCGTCACTTTCCTCTCCCTCGAAGACGAAACCGGCTTCGTCAACGTCTCGGCCTCCGTAGGTACCTGGACCAAGTTCCGGCGCGTCGGCCTCGAATCTGACGCCCTGCTCGTACGCGGCACCCTCGAGTGGGGCGACGGCGCGATCAACGTGCGCGCCTTCCGCCTCACCCCCGTGCACCTGCCCATCCAGGTGCGCTCACGCGACTTCCGCTAAGCGCGCGCGTGCGCGCGGCCAGCGGGGATCAACAACGCACGCAGATCCTCAACCGTCTCACACACCAGGTCGGCGTCATCGAGCCCGTCCTGCGTCGCGTAGCCCCAGCCGACCCCGATAACGGGAATACCCGCCTCGTGGCCGCCGCGCACATCCCAGATCGAATCGCCCACAATGACGGGGTGCGACACGTCCGCACCCAGCGCACCCAACCGCGCCACGGCCTCGTGAATGACCGTCGTCTTGGACGAGCCGGGATCCGGCGTCGCCCCCGCAATCACGTCGAACGCCTGCGACAGCCCCAAGCGCTCCATCTGCGCAATCGCCATCGGTGTCTGCTTCGATGTCGCCGTCGCCACCGGCACACCCGCGCGATGCAGATCCCACACCAGCTCGGGAACCCCCTCAAACGGCTCCGGATCCAAATAGTGATGCGCATATAGCTCGCGGTAACGCGCCACAAGGTCGGCGAGCAACTGGCCCGAGTACCCGAGCTCACCAAAGGAATGCCACAGCGGAGGCCCCACATACGTGCGCAGACGCTGATCATCGGGGATAGGTAGCCCAAAGTCTGACAGAGCCGCGCGGAATGCACCGATCACGGCAGGAGCGGAATCGACAATCGTCCCGTCAACGTCAAACAGAACAGCAGAAATGGGTAGAGTCACTAAATCCCCCGGGTTGTTGGTGCTTTCTTAGTCACTATGCCTATTATCCCCAGAGAAGCATCCAAAACGACTACGAAAGAGGTACACGTGGAAACGCGAGCACGGCTCACCCCGATCGTCCAAGCCAATAGTGCACGTGCAGCCGCGTGGCGAGTCTTCTTCGAGGCGTCCGGACGCCTGCAGGGAATCCTCGAAACGCGCCTGAAGCGCACCTATGGCGTCTCCATGCCGGACTACAACATCCTCCTGGCACTGTGGGAGGCCCCCAGCCACCGCCTACGCATGGGCGAGCTGGCCGAACACGTCGTGTACTCGCCATCGCGCGTGACCTACCTGGTCTCCAATCTGTCTCGTGATGGCTGGGTCGAGCGCATCCCCTCCAAGGTCGATCGACGCGGCTATGACGCGTGCCTCACGACACAGGGCATCCAAACTGTGCTTGCTGCCACAGAACTGCATCAGCAGACGGTCGCCGAGTACCTCCTGGACGGTATGACGGACGCCGATATTGAAGCAATTGCAAAGGTTTTCTCGACTCTGGACTCTCGCCTGAAGGGCGACGCAGCGGAATCCTGATTTCGATTGGCGCATGCCCATCAAGTCGTGTTAAGCTTCTACTCGCTTGCGGATCACAACGGTTCGCACCGATCACCTGCGCGGGTGGCGGAATAGGCAGACGCGCTAGCTTGAGGTGCTAGTCCTCATTTTACGAGGGTGGGGGTTCAAGTCCCCCTCCGCGCACGAAATGCCCCGGGGCCGAAAGGCCCCGGGGTTTTCCATATGATCGATCAGGAGGCGCCGTGCGTATTGATATGTGGCTCGACACATGTGACCCGTGGAGCTACCTGGGTGTACGGCACCTGCGATCCGCCATGGCCAGCTTCGACCACGGCGACCAGATCGAGGTCTACCTGCATGCCTACCTCCTCGACCCTGATCTGGAGGGCGCCGTCGACAAGCCGCGCATCGTCGCTTTGGTTGAATCCGGGGCCGCGACACTTGAAGAAGTGCGCGAGGCCGACGACCGCATGCGCGCCCTCGGCGGCCGAGAAGGCATCCGCTTCGACTTCGATTCGCTCATCATCGCGCCCACCTCGCGCGCGCATCGCGTGATCGCTGCCGCCCACGACGCCGACATCGACGACGACACGGTCGCGGGTCCGGACTCGCTCCACCTCAAGGTCGCCGAAGCCATCATGCGTTCCCACTTCGAAATGGGCCTGGACGTGTCCCACCCCGAGGTGCTCATCGGGTGCGCCCAAGACATCGGCATGCCGCCCGACCTCGCAGCCCTGGCCATCGGCGACGAGGAATGGGCCTCGCGCGTCTACTCTGACTACCAGATGGCGATGCATATGGGCGTCGCCTCCGTTCCCACCTACGTCCTCGACGGCCAATTCCTCGTCGACGGACACCAGACCGTTACCGCATTTTCCAACATCCTGGCCACCGCCTGGGATAACGCGAGAAAGGACCGCGCATGAGCGAGAAGGACACCACGGCCTCGTCGGCACCGAAGGGCGCACCCAGCCCCATGGAACTGGTGCTCCAGTTCCACCGCACCTACTCGATGCCCATCCAGCCCTTCACGTCGCCCACGCTGGACTACGAGCGCCTGGGCATGCGCATGAGCCTGATCGCCGAGGAGTTTGCCGAGCTGATGGGCGCCGTCTACGGGCCGCGTGCCCGCGCGATCATCGAGGAGGCAACCGCGCAGGCCGTCGCCTCCGACGAAGGGACCCGCGACGTTATCGAGACCGCCGACGCGCTGGCCGACCTCGTGTACGTCATCTACGGCATGGCTATCGAGTCTGGTATGGACCTGGACTCGGTGCTGGCCGAGGTGCAGGCTTCGAACCTGTCCAAGCTCATGCCCGACGGCTCCGTCAAGCTGCGCGAGGATGGCAAGGTGCTCAAAGGCCCCAACTTTCCAGCCGAATATCGCCCGTGGCCTGGGCTTGGAGGAGCCCGAGGACACGGCCAATGCGGACTAAGGTCCCTTATCACGCGCGTTCGTGAGCGTGAGGTGACACAATAGACGCGGTCCAGTAAAAGGAGGAATGTCATGGCACGCGTCGCAGTCATCGGCGGAGGTTACGGAGGCGTCACGGTCGCCAAGGGGCTCGATCCCCTCGCGGACGTCATCCTCATCGAGCAGAAGGACCAGTTCGTCCATCACGCGGCCGCCCTGCGCGCCGCCGTCGACACCGTGTGGGAGCACGCCATCTTCATGCCTACACGAACCTCCTGAGCCGAGGCAAGGTCGTGCGAGGCACCGTCTCCGCCGTCCACGGCACGACCGTTCACGTGTTCGGCCACGATCCGATCGAAGCCGACTATGTCGTCTTCGCGACCGGGTCGACCTACCCCTTCCCGGCCAAGTACTCCTCCTACCGTTCCTCCGTGGCCAAGGCTCGCCTGGAGCAGCTCCACGAAAACCTCTCGCGCGCACGCTCCGTCATGATCGTCGGCGGCGGAACGGTCGGCATCGAGCTGACCGGCGAGCTCGCCAGCGCGTTCCCCGGCCTGGACATCACGATCGTCGAGGCTTCGGACCAGATCCTGGGCACCCCCGGCTACACCGACGCCCTGCGCAATGAGATCAGCGAGCAGCTGGCCGTCCTCGGCGTTCGCGTCGTCACCGGCTCCGAGCTGGCCTACCTGCCCCCGCAAAACGTCGGCGACCTCGCCCACTTCATGGTCGAGACCAAGAAGGGCGACGTCATCGAAGCTGACCTGTGGTTCCAGTGCTACGGCGCGCGCGCCAACACCGGCTTCCTGATCGGCAGCGAGTACGAGTCTGTCATGCACCCCGACGGCACGATCCGCGTCGAGCCGACCATGCAGGTGGCGGGCCACTCGACGATCTACGCCGTGGGCGACCTGACCGATGTACGCGAATCCAAGCGTGCCGACGCCGCTCGTCAGCAGGCCCGCGTTGTCATCGCGAACATCACCGCGCAAATCGAGGGCGAGGAGCCCGACGCCCACTACGTTCCCACGAAGGAATGGGTCATTCTACCGCTGGGCCCGAACATGGGCGCCTCGCAGCTGCTGGATTCCGACGGTCAGGCGCGCATCCTGGGTGCCGACCAGACCGCGGAAATCAAGGGCACAGACTCATGGTGTCCGTGATCCGTTCGCAGCTCAACCTTCCCTGAAAAAGTGTGCGGTCTCACGGTAGACTAAGAGCCATGACTGGAGATGCCCGCCGCGCGCTGACGCGCCTGCTCAACGCTTTCGAGAATCACTTCGACATCGCACGCGATGGAGACGAGGCCGACGACGCCGCGCTCGAAGCCGCCGAACTGGCGCTGCGCGACGCCTTCTTCACCTACGACGACATCCTCTTCACCCAGCTGGGCGTGGAGCTCCCCTTCGACATCCTCGAGGACATCGACGAGGACGACGATGAGGATGACTACGACGACGAGGACGACGACTTCATCGAAGTCGACGACTAAGGGGGCATCTTCTCGCTCAGGAGATAAGTGTGGGTGACATCGACGTTGATACAGACCTCCTACGATGGCAAGCAATATCGTGCGATAACGGAGAGCAGGCACTCAGCGAAGTCTGTCAGCTCATAGCGCCAGATGTTGGAAACGCATCATCGGTGGAGCGCTAGGAGGTGCTCTAGCTGGCGCAAAATTTGGGGCATTTCTCGGCAGTTTCACTGCGAATCCCATTGGTATCGCCGTTGGTGGTGCTGTCGGTGGAATCGTCGGAGGATTAATTGGGTCCGGCCTCGGGCAGTGGGCAGCTAACAGAATTAATTCATTTATGTCGGATCAGATTCATGGATGAACTAGTCGCTTTCTCTTTTCCTGTGCGCTTATTGCCGTATGGGGCCTTGAGATGTTTTGCGATTCACCGCGGCTCGACTACTTTCGTGCCATTCGACCGACAAAGAACATGACGGCGCTGACCATTCCGAGTTTCGCCTTTGTTATTCTTGTTGTTGCCGCAGCGAAGACTCTCGAGAAGTACTGCGGAAAACTTCCTCACGCTGTATCTGCCGGTGTTCTGGCATTGTGCGCAATTGGTATGTTTGTTTTCCTCATCTCGTTATTTCCGATCAATCTGCCACGCGCCATGTACCCCGAGTACCAAGCCGAGAGACGTCGGCTCAAACGCCTGCAGCGCGAGTACGAACACGATCCCATGTTTATGCGTCGGGGCCCCTCGCTCGCTCAAACGCGCGAATGCCACTGCACGGCGCAGCCCAGCGACGGGGAGAAGACATGGCGCGAATGAACACAGAGTTCGGACGTACCGTGGTGACGGTAACGGACGGCGAATACGCGATTATCGCGCAGATCGCCACGGCCCTGCGGCGAGGAGGTGAGGACGGTCTGCGTGCGCTCTTGTCCACGCAGACCACAGACTCGCGGATGCTCGTCTACGGCGGAGTCGCCACATACGACCACCGACTCAGCGCGCAGATCGAGCAAAACCACCCCGGCCTCGTCCAAGGAATGTACCGCATCGACCTGTACCGCTTTGACACAAACGGTCCGTCACGCGCTGCCATCTACCCCAGCGAGAACAGGTGGAGCGCCGCAACCTCACACAAAACGGAGCGACGGATCACGAGCATCGAACCCGAGGACGGCCTGTCGATGATCATCTCAATGCTCGGCCTGGCGGCACGCACGGGAGAGACCTATCCACCCCACACATTGCCCCTCAGCGTCCTTCACCTTCTCCATGAGTCAGCTGAATCTCCCAGAGGATACCCCGTGCCTGCGCCCACCATGGTACGTGCAGAAAAGCCGATGCTTGCCATGCGCAAGAAATACCGCTCCGACACGCGAGCGGCCAGCGGTCGATACCCGAGCCGCACACCACTGTTCACAGCCATCACCGAGCGCAGCTGGAGCCTGTCGTACGCGGCACTGTGGGATAACGAAGCGGGAGACTACACGGACATTATCCACCTGTTCGCCATCCCCGATTGTCTCTACGAATACGGGGCGCCGAGCGATATAAGCAACGGTACAGAGCTCCTTGAACTCACGCCCGTGTCGAGCACCGCAGCTGTTACGCGCGTGATTTCATGGCTTCCTCACAGCCCCACGCTCGACGCACTCTACAACGCTGTATCGGAGGAACTATCATGATGGACATGCTCCCTGACGGCTGGGCACTCATCGACCCAGGCGAAGCCCGGTCGGGCAGCCCCCTCGCCGACATATCAGCGACTCCTGGCATCCAACGCGTCGGTGTCGCCGTACAGGGATCGGACGATTGGCACGACACCGTCGTGCTCACCAGTACCGATGTCCCCGATGATATGACCGACCGGCAGTGGCTCTCCGCCGCAGTGGATGAGAGCAGTCGCACGCTCCCGGGTTCGTACGTTGTCGACGTTACCCCCTGGAGTATGGATGTCGACACAGCCATCGTGGCGACGCTCGTCTCAATCGTCGACGGCCGAAGCCTCACCACTTTCCAATGGACCTGGGTAGCAGGTGAGCCTCGCCGCGTGTCCTACTGCCTGACGGGTACATGTCGAACCGAGGACTGTGGGTTGGCGCTCGACACCTTTGTTGACATTCTTGGCACGATCGGAGAAGGCCAATGATTCACATCCTCCCGGGTGTCGACGCGCCCTACGCGCTCATGACCCAGGCTGACCTGAACGCGCTAGCAGCCGCGGGACAATCAACGCGCACCTTCGAGTCGAAACCGACAGATCAACCTGGGACCAGCGACGAGCACGTCACGGCGCACATTGGGGACACCCTGGCGAACACATGCACGGTCGTCACCTCTTGGACTGCGACGGCTACCGCCATGAGGCGCTTCCAGTTTTTCATCGGGGAAACTCACGGCGTCGTTGTTCGGTGCGAGGGAGGAAATCAATACCCACGCGGAGACGATGACATCTCTGTGTGGCGGCTGGAGGCCTGCGAGGTCCCCAGCGCTTTCCTGGCGTGCAGCGAACTGCGTCGGCGAGGAGCAGACCTGCCCTTCCCGGTGATTGTGCCCTCATCGCTGATGGCGGCACTAGAGAGCGCTCACCTGCCGACAATCGCCTCCAACATGAGGTCTTTTGCGCAGGGAATGCACGAGTACGTCAGAGAAATCGGGGACGAGGCAACCGACCAGTTCGCTCATGACATTCTTGCGGATGAATGGGCAACACAGTCAATCGTGTTCGATACGAGCGCGCGCAACAGCAACGAAGACGTGAGCAGTCTCTTCCTCCTATCAACTACGCACGCGCTGTGCGCGCTTATCTCCGACGATGAGTTTGCTGCCATGTATCCCGGCATGGACGCAATAGACCTGCCACGGCGATTGTTTGAGCGTCATTCCCGCGTCGTGGCCTGTGCGATGAGGCCCATGCTCGTCTGGACAAGAATCGCCGACAAGCTGGTCGTCTGATCCGGGTTGCTACTGGGCGACCTCGGACAGCACCTCGCGAATCGGGGCGGGCAGGGCCGCGGTGTACTCCAGAAGCGTGTCAAGCTGGCGAGCCGTTCGTGGTCCAACGAGAGCCGAGGAGATACCCGGGTAGTCTCGCACCCACGCCAGGGCAACATCCCCCGTGGGACGATCCAAGCCCGAGGCCGCGCGGTGCGTCGCCTCGATGACGCTGCGGGCAAAGCCCGACAGGTAGGGCTCAACCATGTGACGCAGATGCGGGGAAGCGGCGCGCGAATCAGCGGGCGTCGTATGGCGATACTTACCCGTCAAAGCGCCGCCGGCCAGAGCAGACGCGGCCAACACGCCAACGCCCCTGCTGGCCAGCTCAGCAACCGTCGACGCGCAGGCCGCATCAACGAGCGAGAAGGGGAATTCGACCAGCGTGATCGGCGCGCTGACTCCAACAGCACCGCGAGTAACGGCCTCGGCCAGCTGCCAGTGAGACGAACGAGACAGACCCACGTAGCGGGCGCGCCCGCTCCGGTAGGCCAGCGTCGCGGCCTCCAGGGTCTCTTCAAGCGGCACCTCCGGGCGAGGCTCGACCAGCCACACGTCCACGTAGTCCGTATCCAGGCGCGCCAGCGCGTCATCGAGGCTGCGCAGCAGGTCACCGCGACCGGCTGCACCCACCCAGGCGCCCTCGGAGGCGCGACGCATCCCACCGCGCCACGCGAGAACCACGCGGTGCCTGCCGACCGACGCCAACGCCTCGGACACGACGTCCACGGCCATTCCATCGCCGTGCGAGGGGGAGCACTCGAGCAGAGAACCGCCCGCGTCGACGAAATGCGACAGCATCTCTAAGGCCTCGGGCGCGTCGGTATCGCGCCCCCACGTCAGGGTCCCCAGCCCGATCGACGACAGGTAGAGGCCACTACGTCCGCATTGCTTCGAATCCATGCCCCCTAGCCTAGCCGAGTCCGAGCCAACCACTGTGCATGCTCCGTGGGCATCGGGGGAGTGGTCCCACCGAACACCGGGCACAGTGAGCGCACGCCGCACCAATTGCACAGCGGATTCTTGCGCGGGGCGAAAGAATCGTTCGCAATGTCGGCCTCGATACGCCCCCACAGGTCATCGATGTGACGTTCAAAGGCACGGATGTCGTCGGCGACGGGATCGAAGGTGATGACCTGACCGGCGCGCAGGTACACCAGCTGCATGCGGGCAGGCAGCGTCTTCGTGCGGGCCAGGAGCAGCGCGTAAAAGCGCATCTGGTACAGGGCCTCGTCCACGTAGCGAGGCCCCGGGGCCTTGCCGGTCTTGTAGTCCACGACCCGCAAGCGGCCGTCCGGGGCCGCGTCGATGCGGTCGATGAAACCGAGCAGGCGCACGCCACCCGCGGTCGTCGTCGTCACGCGCTGCTCGCGCGCGGCCGGTGCGATCCACTGGGGCTGCTCGATCGCGAAGTATCCGTCGATAACTGCGCGCGCGTCGTCAAGCCACGACTCAAGGTCGGCGTGGTCAGCGAAGAGCTCACCGATCGCAGGAGTCTTGTCGACCACCGCCTGGTAGGCGGGGGCCACCCGGGAGCGTGCAGCTTCGGGTGTGCGCTCGTTCGGGGCCAGCCCGAACAACTCCTCGAGGACCGCATGGACCACCGTGCCCAGCGCCTTCGCCCGGGTCTCGGGTTCGCGGTACCCGTCCAGGACGTGAAGTCGATACTGCAGGGGGCAGCGCTCGTATTCCTTCGCGCGCGAGGCCGACAGTGCGGGGTCCCACGTGCGCGGGCCGGGGGGAGGGAGCGATCAGGTCTGTCATGAATACCACGCTAACCCCCACCGCCCCCATCTGTGTCCTGGCAGGGGCCAGGCAAGCCTCAGGCGCTATTCTTTACGTAATGACTATTCAGCGTAATAAATCCGAAATGGCCACGAACTTCGGCCAGCCCACCCGCCGAGGCCCCCTCACCGAGGGTGATCGCGTCCAGGTCCGCGACCCCAAAGGGCGCTTTCACCAGGTGATCCTGGTACGCGGCGGACGCTTCCAATCCAACCGGGGCGGGTTCAACCACAACGACGTGATCGGCCGCCCCGACGGCCAGGTGATCGTCACGGAGGAGGGGCGCCAGTTCCAGATCCTGCGCCCCCCCTCCAGGTCGACTACGTCATGTCGATGCCGCGCGGTGCGGCCGTCGTCTACCCCAAGGACGCCGGCGTCATCACTCACATGGGGGATATCTTCCCCGGTGCCACGGTCGTCGAGGCCGGTGCGGGGTCGGGCGCTCTGTCCATGGCCCTCCTGGACTCGGTCGGACCGCAGGGGAAACTGATTTCCGTCGAGCGTCGCCAGGACTTCGCGGATATTGCGGCGGCCAATGTTGACCTGTGGTTCGGGCGCCGTCACCCCGCGTGGGACCTGCGCGTCGGCGACGTGGACGAGGTGCTGTGGGGGCTTGAAGAGTCCAGCGTGGACCGCGTCGTCCTGGACATGCTGGCTCCCTGGGAGAACATTGAGGCGATCACGCACGCGCTCATTCCGGGCGGCGTGCTCGTGTGCTACGTGGCGACGGTCACGCAGATGTCTCGCCTGGTTGAGGACCTGCGTGCCTCCGAGCGCTTCACGGATCCGATCGCCTGGGAGGACATGCGCCGCGAATGGCACCTCGACGGCCTGGCCGTCCGTCCCGAGCACCGCATGGTCGCCCACACGGGCTTCCTCGTGGTGACTCGTCTGCTCGCCCCCGGCGTCACTCCTCAGGAGCGCTCAACCCGCCCCGCCAAGGCTGCGGAGGGCCAGGGCGGCGCGTGGGATGACGAGGCGGACTGGTCGCTGGAAAGAGTCGGCCAGCGAGTGAACTCTGAGAAGAAGGTGCGCAAGGTGCGCCGCGACGTCGTCGCGCAGGCTGACACGTGGGCGAGCGAAGGCCGCGAGGTAGAGACCAATGAATGACGTCGAGCAGCGTCAGGCGCTTGAGCGTCGCGTCATCTCGCTCGAGGAGAAGAACGGCCGCCTCACAAGCGCGCTGACTGCCGCGCGCACCGAGCTGATCCGCCTGCAGGGCGAGCTCGCGGATGTTTCGCGCCCGCCGCAGACGCTGGCGACCTTCGTGCGCGCGTTCCCCGCCTCGCGCCAGATTGAGGTGGTCACCGGCGGCAAGCGCATGCGCGTGGCCGTCTCTCCCAAGCTTGACGTGACCGACCTGTCGTATGGGCAGTGGGTGCGCTTGGACGACACGATGATCGCCGTGGCCGCAGACGATTTCGCGCGCTCCGGTCAGGTCGTCTCCATTCTGGAAATGGTGGGCACTGACCGCGTGCTCGTGGCCGCCGAGGGCGGCGCGGAGACCCTGCTGGAGCTGGCGGGTCCGCTGCGTCACGGGAACCTGCGCCCCGGGGATTCCCTGGTCGTGGACGTTCGCTCGGGCATCGCCCTGGAACGCATCGTGCGGGAGGACGTCGAGCAGCTGCTGACCCCGGAGGTCCCGGACGTGACCTACGCGGACATCGGTGGCCTCGACGCTCAGATCGCACAGGTGCGCGACTCCATCGAGATGCCTTTCAACCATCCCGAGCTGTACCGTCAGTTCGGCCTGCGCCCGCCCAAGGGCATCCTCCTGTACGGTCCTCCCGGCTCGGGCAAGACTCTCATCGCCAAGGCCGTCGCCAACTCGCTGTCCAAGCGCGGCGGTGCTTCGACGTTCTTCCTGTCCATCAAGGGACCGGAGTTGCTCAACAAGTTCGTCGGTGAGACCGAGCGCCAGATCCGCGCGATCTTCGCCCGCGCTCGTACTCTGGCCGCCGGGGACACTCCCGTCGTCATCTTCTTCGACGAGATGGAGGCGCTGTTCCGCACGCGCGGCACGGGCGTGTCCTCGGATGTAGAAACGATGATCGTCCCGCAGCTCCTCGCCGAGATGGACGGCGTCGAGTCCTTGGACAACGTCGTGATCATCGGCGCATCCAACCGCGCAGACATGATCGACCCTGCGGTCTTGCGCCCCGGGCGCCTCGACGTGCGCATCCGCGTGGACCGCCCAGACCGCGCCGGAGCGATCGACATCTTCTCGAAGTATTTGACGCCGCAGGTCCCGATCCACGCGGCTGAGATCGCGCGATTCGGTGGGATGAACGAGGCCGTGGCGGGGATGATCGCTCGCGCCGTCGACGCGCTGTACGCGCGCGATGAGACGACCGCCCTGTTCCTGGCGACGCTGGTCAGCGGCGAGCATAAGCGCATCTATCTGGCGGACCTGGTCTCCGGCGCGCTCATCGCGGGCATCGTGGAGCGCGCGAAGAAGTACGCGATCAAGGACGCCCTGAGCGGCGAGGCCGCGGGGCTCACGATGGGTCACCTCCTGCGCGGCGTTCATGAGGAAATGAACGAATCACTGGAGCTGGCCGCAACCTCTTCACCCGAGGACTGGGCACGCACGAGCGGGCTTGCCCCCGAGATTGTCAGCGTCAAGCCGATTGGAGCGGTGAAATGAGCAGCGAACGCATTATCGGGACCGAGACAGAGTACGGCGTCTACCGTCCCGGCGATGCCTGGGCCAACCCGATCGCTCTGTCCACCCGCGTCGTGTCCGCCTACGGTGAGATCTCCCGGGAGGGCACCCCGGCCTCGGGCTCGGGCGCCGTACGCTGGGACTACACGGGGGAGGACCCGCTCAACGACCTGCGCGGCATGCGCATGTCGCGCGCGGCCGCCGACCCGTCCCTGCTGACCGACGACCCCTACCACCTGGCTCCCTCGGGTGGTTCCGAAAAGGTCGCGCGCCCCACCGCCGAAGAGCTGGCTCTGCCCGCGGCGACGACGGCCGTGCTGACCAACGGCGCGCGCCTGTACGTCGACCACGCCCACCCGGAGTACTCGGCCCCCGAGACGCTGGGCGCGCGCGACGCCCTCCTGTGGGATCGCGCGGGCGAGGTCATTGCCCGTCGCGTCATGGAACGCCTGGAGGCTCTGGGCGAGGAGCCCATTGTCCTGGTCAAGAACAACACGGACGGCAAGGGCGCGGCCTACGGCACCCATGAGAACTACCAGATGCCGCGCATCACCGACCTGGACACGATCGTCCGAGGCCTCACGCCCTTCATGGTCACCCGTCCCGTCATCTGCGGCGCGGGCCGCGTGGGCCGCGGGCAAAAGAGCGAGGTCCCAGGCTTCCAGATGTCCCAGCGCGCCGACTTCGTCGAAAACGAAGTGGGCCTGGAGACGACCTTCAACCGCCCGATCATCAACACGCGCGACGAACCCCATGCCAACCCGGCCCAGTTCCGACGCCTGCACGTCATCGGCGGCGACGGCAACATGTTCGACGTGTCGGCCTTCCTGCGCTTTGGCACGACCTCCCTGGTCCTGTGGGCCATCGAGCAGGGCACCGACCTGCGCTGGGATTCCATCGTCATGGACGATCCCGTGCAGGAAACCTGGAACGTCTCCCACCACCCGGACCTCGACTACAAGATCGGCACGGCCGGCGGCTCCTACACGGCCGCCGAGCTCCAGCAGGTCTACCTCGACCTGGTCCTGGACGCCTTCGAGGAGACCGGCACGACGCCCACGGAGGCGGATCGCGACATACTCACCCTGTGGCAGTCGGTCCTGGACCGCATGCGCGCCGACCTCTTCTCGGTCGCCAGCGACGTCGAGTGGGTGGCTAAGTACCAGCTCGTCAAGCGCCAGAAGGAACGCGCGGGCCTGGAGTGGAACGACCCTCGCCTGGCAGCCATCGACTGCAGTGGGCGGACCTGCGACCCAGCCACGGCCTCGTCTATCGCCTCGCGAAGGCCGGCATGGTGCGCCGCCTCGTGTCCGACGAGGAGGTCGAACGCGCCGCCGACGTTGCCCCCACCAACACGCGCGCCCACGTGCGCGGATGGGCCGTTGCCAACCGTCCAGACCTGGTCAAGGCCTCGTGGTCCTCGCTGGTCTTCGATCCCGGCGAAGGCGACCTGGTGCGCTTCCCGATCGCCGATGCGCGAGACACCTCCACCCGATAACCTCTCAACGAAAGATAATCACAGTATGTCCAATCAGATTTTTGCTGGCGGAGCAAGCCCCATCGACGACGCGCTCGAGGCTGGCGGCCAGGTCCAGGCTCGTACCTCCTCGATTGACTCCCTCCTCGATGAGATCGATTCCGTCCTCGAGACCAACGCCGAGGCCTTCGTGCAGGGCTTCGTCCAGAAGGGCGGCCAGTGACGTGAGGCGTCGAGTTTTCGGCATCGAAACGGAGTACGGGCTGACGGCCGCGTCCCCGTCCGGGGCGGCGCCGATGGACGCCGAGCACGCCGCTCGTCAGCTGTTTGAGCCCCTGTTGCACCAGGGCCGCTCCTCGAACCTTTTCCTGCGTAACGGCGGGCGCCTCTACCTGGACGTGGGCGCGCACCCCGAGTACGCCACCGCCGAGTGCGACCGGCTCGAGGACCTGCTCGAGCAGGATCGCGCCGGATCGGACATGCTCGCCGATCTGGCGCTCCAGGCCGACGAGGCTCTGGCCGAGCTGGGCACCGATCTGCGCCTGCACCTGTTCCGCAACAACCTGGACTCGCAGGGCAACTCGTATGGCTGCCACGAGAACTACCTGCTGCACCGCCGCCGCGACTTCCGCCAGGTGGCCGACGCCCTTGTTGCGTTCTTCGTGACGCGCCAGATTCTGGTGGGCAACGGCTGGATCAACACGGCCGCCGCGGCCCCGCGCCTGCAGTTCTCCCAGCGTGCCGACCAGATGTGGGATGCCGTTTCCCTCGGCGACCACCCGCTCGCGCCCGATTATCAACACCCGTGACGAGGCCTTGGCTGACTCGGGCGCATACCGACGCATGCACGTCATCGTCGGAGACACGAACGTCGCTGAGCCGACAACCGCGCTCAAGGTCGGCATGACCGAGCTGCTCATCCACGCGATCGAGGACGGCCTCCAGATTGAGGATCTGTCGCTCGCCGACCCGATGCGTGCGATCCGTGAGATCAACGCGGACCTGTCCGGCTCGGCCTCCATCGAGCTGGCATCCGGGCGCATGACCAGCGCCGTCGCGCTTCAGCGCGAGATTCGCGAGCGGGTGCTCGCCCGTATTCCTGTCGCCGACCTGGATCCCATGCGCGCCTACGTCGTCGACCTGTGGGGCCGAGGCCTCGACGCGATTGCCAGCGGCGACTGGAGCGCGGTGGAGACGGAACTTGACATCGCGATCAAGCGCAAGCTGCTGACCTCGTACTGCGCGCGCACCGGTGCCGCCCTGAGTGATCCGCGCGTGGCACGCCTGGAGCTGTCCTACTCCGAGATCACGGCGGACGGCCTGCGCGAACGCATGGAGCGCGCAGGGCTCATGCGCCGACTGACGAGTGAGCAGGGCGTGGCGCGCGCGATAAGCGTCGCCCCGGCGACGACGCGAGCTCACCTGCGCGGACGCATCATCGCCGCCGCGGAGGATGCGCGCGCCGACCTGAGCGTCGACTGGGTGCATGTGCGCCTGGACGATTCGTCGACGATTCCGCTCTCCCTCCAAGATCCTTTGGCCACATCCGATCCGCGTGTGGATGCGCTCATCGCGCAGATTGACGCTCAGTCTCCTACGATTCCCGCATGAGCTCAGCTTCACGCAATCCCGATTCTTCGAGCAGCCGACGCACGAAAGGTTCCTCGCAGCGCGCCGCCGCGATGGGTGAACGCTCGCGAGGTTCGTCTCGCGTGTCCGTGCTCGTGCGCCTCCTCATCGCGCTGGTAGTCATCGGGGTGTGCGCGGCCGTCGCCTGGTGGGCATTCCGCCCGGCGCCCGCCGCCCAGGAGGAGAACGGTGCGGGTGTCAGCGCGCAGTCGACGACCCTGCCACTCTTCGAACGCGTCGTTGTCTCCGGCCGTGTCGGAGCCACACCGACGATCGAAATCAAGGCTCCCCTGGAAGTCGACGGCTCGAAGGCAACGACGCTCGTGAAGGGCGATGGCCGAGAGATCACCGAGGGGTCGCCTGTACTGGTTGCGATCACGGCCTTTGACGGCGAGACCGGGCAGACCCTGTCGGAGTTTGGACGCCCGCAGCTGAGCCTGGGGATCGTCGGCACTGACGTCATCGGTGAGGACCTGACGAACATGGTGATCGGACAGCAGGAGGGCTCGCGCCTGATCGCCTTCCGTACGATCGCGCCGGGTGCTGGCGCCCCCGGATCCACGAGTAACGTCGAGGTCGATGTCATCGACATTCTGCCATCCATCGCGGTGGGCACCGCGGTGGATGCGTCGGTGGGCCCCCCTCAGCGTCGAGATCAACCCCAATGGGCCGATCATTACCCACGGCTCGACCGTCCCGGATGGCGTGACGACGCAGATGCTCATCAAGGGTGACGGCGTGCAGGTCCATGAGTCCGACCGTGTCGTCGCACAGTTCACCGCCCTGGGGTGGACCGATGGCGTCGTGCGCGTGTCCACGTGGGAGACCGGCGTCCCCCAGGTCATCAACCTCGGGAAGGCCATGCGCGGTCTGCAGACCGCTCTCGTCGATCAGAAGGTCGGATCGCGCCTAGCGATCACGATCCCGCCGGACCTGGCGGCCGGCGACGATACGCTGTGCTTCGTCATCGATATTCTCGGTACAGAACCGGGCCTGAGCGCGACCGAGGACGACAAACCCCAGTCCTGAGCGTTCATCCCCTGAGAGTGGGCGGGCATCGGCACTCGGCCTTGTGGGACACTGGGAGGCATGCTGAGATGGATGACCGCCGGAGAATCGCACGGGCCCGCGCTACTTGCCACTATCGAGGGGCTTCCCTCGGGCTTGCGTATCACGACCGATGATCTGCGCCGGGCGTTGGCGCGCCGCCGTCTGGGCTACGGGCGCGGTGCGCGCCAGAAGTTCGAGACCGACGACGTGTCGATCGTGGCGGGTGTTCGTCACGGCGTGACGACGGGCGCCCCTGTTGCCATTCGGATCGGTAACTCCGAGTGGCCCAAGTGGGAGACCGTCATGAACGCCGACCCGGTTGATCCGTCCGCTCTCCTCATCGATGCGGGCACGGGCGACGAGCGCGAGATTGCGCGTAACCGCCCGCTGACCCGGCCTCGTCCCGGGCATGCGGACCTGCCCGGCATGCTTTCGTACGACCTGTCCGAGGCCCGCCCGGTGCTCGAGCGTGCCTCCGCCCGCGAGACGGCGGCTCGGGTTGCTCTCGGGGCGCTGGCCGAGGCACTGCTCGACCAGGTCGCTGGTATTCGCCTCGTCTCCCACGTCGTTGCGGTTGGTGCCCAACGCGCGTCGGCCTCGACGATCCCGACCCCGGCCGACGAGGAGGCCCTGTGCGCCGCGTCCATGCGCACCCTCGACCTCGCCGACAACGCCCGTTTCAAGGCTGCAGTGGACGAGGCGAAGCACAGCGGCGACACCATCGGCGGCGTTGTCGAGGTCATCGCCTACGACGTTCCGGTGGGCCTGGGGACGCACGTGAGCGCCCGTGAGCGACTGGACGCCCGCCTGGCCGGCGCCCTCATGTCGATCCAATCCGTCAAGGGCGTCGAGATCGGCGACGGCTTCGCGCAGGCGGCCCTGCTGGGCTCGGCCGCCCACGACGAGATCGTTCGGGGCGAAGACGGGCACCTGACGCGTACCACGAATCACGCCGGAGGCATCGAGGGCGGCACGTCCAACGGTGCGCCCATCGTGGCTCGCGCCGGATTCAAGCCGATCTCGACCGTCCCGCGCGCCCTGCGCAGCGTGGACCTGGCCACGGGCGAGGAGGCGGTGGGGCTGCACCAGCGCTCCGACACCTGCCAGGTCGTCCCCGGCGCCGTCATCGCCGAGGCCGAGGTGGCCCTGGTCCTGGCCGACGCCCTCTTCGACCACGCGGGCGGGCGATCGGTCGCCGAGATGCGCCGCAACCTGGACTCCTACTGTCAGGTCGTGGGGGAGCGGGCATGATCGTCGCCCTTCCCATCGTCCTTGTTGGCCTGCCTGGCGCGGGCAAATCCAAGGTGGGACACCTGCTGGCCGAGCGCCTCGGCGTGCCCCATATCGACACCGACGCCCTCATCGTCGAGCGTGAGGGGCGAGCGATCTCTGATATTTTCGCCACCGACGGCGAGGCCGCCTTCCGCGTCATGGAGACCGCGGCGGTCGCGCACGCGCTGACGGGCCACGCCGTCATCTCGCTGGGCGGGGGAGCGGCAGCCACCCCTGCCGTGCGCGACCTCCTGGACGGCCACACCGTCGTCTACATCGACGCGCCCCACGACGAGCTCGTTCGCCGAACCGCCGGCAAGACGCACCGCCCGCTGCTGGCCGCCGATCCCGACGGCGCTCTGCGCCGCCTGCGCGCCGAGCGCGAGCCGCACTACCGCGCCGTCGCCACGGTGACCGTGCCCACCGGGCCTGGCCCCGTTGATGATGTGGTCACCGACATTCTCAACCACTTGGAGCACCAATGAGCACCACCATCGAGGTCAGTGGCGACAAGCCCTCGACCATCACCGTCGGCCGCGATCTTGGCTTCGCCCCGATCGTGGGCGCGCTTGACGAGTCGGCCACGAAGGTCCTCATCATCCACGCCCGCCCTCTTGCGCCCCGAGCCGAGGCCCTGGCAACCCACCTGCGTTCCCTCGGGTACGAGGCCGCCACCGCCGATCACCCAGACGCCGAGGCCGGTAAATCGATCGAGGTCGTCGCCGGTCTGTGGGACACCTGCGGGCGCCTCCAGCTGGGCCGCAAGGACGCGATTGTCGCCATGGGCGGGGGGAGCGACCACCGACATGGCGGGCTTCGTCGCGGCCACGTGGCTGCGCGGCATCACGCTCATCAACGTGCCGACCACGCTGCTGGGCATGGTCGATGCCGCTGTGGGCGGCAAGACCGGCATCAACACGTCGGTGGGTAAGAACCTGGTCGGCTCCTTCTACCCGGCCGTCGCCGTCGTCGCCGACATGAGCCTGCTGGAAACCCTGCCGCGCGAAGACCTCGCCGCCGGGGCGGCCGAGGTCATCAAGTGCGGATTCATCGCCGACCCCGAGATCTTGCGCATCGTGGGGGGAGACCGACCCGGCGCGCCTCCTGGATCCGACCAGCGAGGAGCTGGCGGAAATCACCACCCGCGCGGTGGCCGTCAAGGCTCGCGTCGTCTCCGCCGACCTGACCGAGGGCGGCCTGCGCGAGATCCTCAACTACGGCCACACCCTGGCCCACGCCATCGAACGCGCGAACGACTATACGTGGCGCCACGGCGACGCGGTCGCCGTCGGCTGCTGCTTTGCCGCACGCCTGGCGGCCGCGCGCGGGCTCCTCACGGATGAAGAAGTCGCCCGCCACGACGAGCTCTTCGCTCGCGTCGGCCTGCCCACCCGCTACTCGGGCACGTCCCTGGACGAGCTCACGCACATCATGCTCTCGGATAAGAAGGTCCGCCGCGGCGTCTTGCGCTTCGTCCTCCTGGACGGCATCGCGAACCCGGGCACCCATCCGGTCAACCCCTCCGAGCTCGCCGACCCCGCCCGCTCCATCGGAATCGGCGTATGAGCCTCGTCGTCCTCATCGGAGTGCCCGGCTCGGGTAAAACCACGGTCGGTCGACTGCTCGCCCAGACCACGGGCCTGCCCCTGCTCGAGGTTGATGACGCCGTCGAGGAACGCCTGGGTGCCCACATGCGCACCCTCGTCGTGGCTCGTGACCCGCGCCTGGCCCAGGCCTCGCGTGACGAGGCCCTCCGCCTGCTCGGATGCGACGAGGGCATTGTCACGCTCGGAGCCTCCCAACCCCTCGACCCCGCCACGGCCTCGGCAATTCATGAGGCACGAGCGCGCGGCGCGGCAGTCGTCGAGTTGGCCGCCGACCTTTCCGCAGTATCTCGCCGAGAAAACCTGAGCGCCCCACGCTCCGTGGGCCTGGGTGCCCCGCGCGCCGTCCTGGCCCAGCTGATGACGCAGGCCCGCATCGCCTACGAATCCGTGGCCGACACAACAGTCGATACGAGCGGCCTCACCCCGCAAGAAGTCGCCGAATTCGTTGCTCGCGCGTGTAAACTGGCCCCTGATTACTGATTCCTTTACGAGTGAGGTACACCTGTGGCAACGACAAATGATCTGAAGAACGGCCTCGTCATGGTGATCGACGGCCAGCTCTGGCAGGTTGTCGAGTTCCAGCACGTCAAGCCCGGCAAGGGCCCGGCCTTCGTGCGCACCAAGATCAAGAACGTCCTGTCCGGCAAGACCGTCGACAAGACCTTCAACGCCGGCCTCAAGATCGAGACCGCCACCGTTGACCGTCGCGACATGACGTACCTGTACCAGGACGGCACCGACTACGTCTTCATGGACCAGTCCACCTACGAGCAGATCAACGTTCCCGCCGAGACCGTTGGCGACGCCCGCAACTTCATGGTTGAGAACCAGGACGTCATCGTCTCCCAGCACGACGGCACCGTCCTGTTCGTCGAGCTGCCCGCCACCGTCGTTCTGACGATCACCCACACCGAGCCCGGCCTGCAGGGCGATCGCTCCTCCGCCGGCACCAAGCCCGCGACGCTCGAGACCGGCTACGAGATCCAGGTCCCCCTCTTCATGGAGGAAGGCACCCGCGTGAAGGTCGACACCCGCGACGGCTCGTACTCGGGTCGCGTGACCGAGTAATGTCGAAGCAGCACCGCTTCACCTCGCGCACGAAGGCCCGCAAGCGCGCGGCCGACGTCGTGTACGAGGCCGACCAGCGCGGGATGGGGTCCAACCCCGACGTGCTGCGCGACCTGTTGCGCGAGCGCCGCGTCATCACCGCGGCCCAGACTCCGCTCCCGGAGTTTTCGATCCAGATCATTGGGGGAGTGGCGGACAACCTGCGCCGCATCGACTCCCTGATTTCGGCGCACGCCCGCGTGCCCGGCCTGGATCGCATCGCCGCCGTGGACCTGGCCGTCATGCGCGTGGCCGTGTGGGAGATGCTGGAAAACGACGAGGTGTCGCCGATCATCGTCATCGACGAGGCGATCTCGATCGTCCGCTCGATCTCGACCGACACGTCTCCGTCCTTCGTGAACGCGGTTCTCGATGCCATCCGTAAGGACCTGGCATCCCCCGCGTGGTCGCGCAGGCAGGGCAGTGACGAGGATTCCTTCGTCGCCGACTCGAATTCTCCCGAGCCACCGGCCACGTCTGCCGATTCTCTGCCCGTTCAGGAGGCGCCGGCTCGGTCGCTTCCCGCAGGCGCGACGCCGCTCGACGGCGCCAGCGTCGAGGACGATCTCGACGAGCTGCTTGAGGAATACTGAGCACTCGCATCATGACAGTGGCCGCCCCGGTTGTCCCGGGGCGGCCACTGCTATGCGGGCTACGCGCTGGTGATCGCCTGGTTCAGCGCCGCCATCTCGGCGGGCGGCAGAGTGATCGGCGTTGAGGTGAAGCGAATGTCATCAAGGCGTCCCGACGGTGCGAACACCATGTCCCAAAAAAGAGAGACCTGCCCGGAAGCAATCGCATTCCAGAGGGCGGGCATCTGCCTCATCTTGTCCACAAACTCTCGGTCCGCGAGGAGGCGGCATCCGATGGAGGGGCCGAAGCCCGCTGGGATCGTCCGCCCCTCTTCGGTAAAGGTGAGGGCGCGGGAGGTTCCGCCGTCGCAGTGGCCGATGTGAAGCTCGCCGGGCTTGTAGCCGAGAGCGTCGAGGCTGTTGCGTCCCTGTCCGACTCCGCCGACTCCGCCGGCGAACGCGATGCCGTGCTTATCCCAGATCACTTCGAGAGCTGTGTGGCCCATCTGCTCGGAGTCTGTCCGGGCGAGTAGGTTCTCTGCAGTGAGCTCGGCGGCGTAGGCTGTGGCCCTGGCAACTGCGCTCACGTCAGCGTTGAAGGATGTGAGCTTCCAATCATTCATGGGACCAGGCTACCGCAGAAGACGACGGTGACGAGTGCGTATCTCTCAGTATGACAAACGGGTGTGGGTGGCGGGATCGCTGTGATCCTGCCACCCACGTTGCACCTTCATGGATCAGAGCGACACACGTGTGGTGCGCACATCCCAATACTCGGGGCCGTCGGTGATGACCTCGAAGGTCCACTCGCCCGGCAGCTGCATGATCTGTGCCAGAAGCGGGCGGGGCAGGTGGGGAGCGCGGATGATGAATGACTCACCGGCGCTCATGGATTGCGCGGCACCAAGCACGGCGGCGTGACGCAGCCGGTGGGGGATCGCGGTGGCATCGATCGTGGGGTCTTGCTCCGCATGTGCGCCGCAGCCGCAGCCTCCGGTCGACGTCTGGGGCATGGGTAGTTCCTGAATGGTCATGGGTGGCCTTCCTCTTCGTACACGTCATTTTCTGCGCGTTGATACGCATCTTTATTTAATGGGCGTTCCCCTCTCATAACCAGCGCAGGAATAAAAAGGGTTTCGATTGACAATTGATCCGATACCCCGTAGGGGTATCTAGCGTACCCCTACGGGGTATACGGTATCGCTATGGCAGCCGAGCGATGCTATTCGCGTCGAACGTGCAGCCATATGGCTGTCTTGTGTGATCCCATCTGGGTCGGATATGTTGATATCGGTGCTCAAAGAGAGCAAACAGTGCGATTTATGCTCGTTTGGCACGCGGTGTCGCGATGGTGTCCGACTGTATGTAAGCGCTTGTTCGCGGGATGTGTAAAAGCGTTTGTATTCTGGTGGTGTACTCGCCTGGCGCCGTCGCCCGAGTACGTCACACCAACAATTCTGGAGAGAAGGCAATGATGCATTTATCCGGGCTCTTTGATAGACGCATGGCGCCACCGACGTCGCTGTCGCTGGCACAGCAGCAGCGCAGGTGGCTTGTCGAATCCCTCAAGACATACGCCGTCCTGGTCATCGTCGACGGTGGCTTCTATCTTCTGGGGCTCGACCGTCACCGTCCTTGTTGTCTCGGCGATCGTTGGCCTGATCTGTCTGGTTTTTGTCGCGTTCTTCGAGGAGCGTAACCTGCGTGCAGACCGTGAGTGTAGTGCGGCACAGGAGGAAGCATGAGTTGTGAACTGAGTATCGATCAGCTGGCGGAGATTGCCATTGACGTCGTTCGCGTCGGGATGGCGATCGCGCTTGATCCGCCGTGTGACCTTGCGGTTGACACGAAGTCGAATCGTAACGACCTGGTGACGGCGGTCGACAGGGCAATCGAGGAGGAGATTGCTGCTCGCCTGGAAGAGGCAACCGGCCTGCCCCTGTTGGGGGAGGAAGGACACGCCGTTGATTCCTTCGCGGGCCGCGTGTGGGTCCTCGACCCCATTGACGGCACGATGAACTACGTGGAGACGCACCGCGACTACGCGGTTTCACTTGCGTTGTGCGAGGACGGAGAACCCGTGCTCGGAGTCGTCGCGGACGTCGTCGGCGGCCACGTCTGTCATGCGATCCGAGGCAGGGGCGCGTGGTTGGATGGCGTTCCACTGCCTCGCGCGCAGGATGCTTCCTCGTATCGCGAGGCGATTGTTATCACGGACATCAAAGAGATCCTTGCGTTGCCGAGGCTCGCGCGGGCACTGCAAGAGAGTAGAGGACACCGACGCTACGGCTCCGCTGCGCTGGAGTGCGTCGAGGTTGCGCGCGGGCGCGCGGGTGCCTTCGTGCACATGTGGGTATCCCCGTGGGATATCGCGGCGGCGACCCTTATTGCGACCGAGTGCGGGGCGTTGGCAACGCGGTTGGACGGTACGCCCCTTGACGTGCGCTACAAGGGTTCGATCCTCTTGGCTACTCCCGGCGTCCATGCCTCGTTGGTGGAGAGGCTCATGACCTCTGTTCAAGAGGGCTGATGATCGCGCGGGACGGGGCCGTGATGTCGTTGCGCGCGATCATCCCGTGCTGGCACGCACGACCAACTCGGTCTCGACGCGCTCGCGCACGGGCGCTTTGTCGTCTCCCCGTGCTCGTGCGATCGCGCAGTCGACGGCGAGAGCGCCGATGCGTGCGGGAGCGCGGTCAATCGAGGTGAGCGCGAGTGCGCGGGTAGCGGCGAGTGCGGAGTTATCGCAGCCGACAACAAGGATGTCTCGACCGGGGACGAGGCCGTGGCGCAGAAGCGCGAGGATCGCGCCGTGGGCGCACTGGTCGTTGTAGCACACGAGCGCATCCACCCCGGTGGGCAGCCCGGCGCGGACGGCCAGGAAGCCGGCATCGACGTTGTCGCCTCCTGGAATACAGACATGGTCGATGCGCACACTGCGGCAGGCCCTGAGAAAAGCTGACTTGTGAGCGCGAGCGGAGGGCCCGGGAGGGCCCTCGATGAGGCGACGCGTTGCCGACCCCGGTCGCGCAGCAGCGTGACGGCCTCACGCATGCCGCGCTCGTTGTCGCTCGTGATCAGATCGAGGTCCTCGCGCACCGCTTGCTGGCCGATGAGGACGGTGGGTACGTGTGCGTAGCTCTGCGAGATGCACGAGGAGTCCACCGCGATGACCGACTGGGCGCGCAACTGCAGGACGGACTCCCAGGCCCTCTCCACGTCGCGTGAATCGTCGATAGATTCGACGATGATTCTAAATCCGTGCCGTTCGGCGGCCCTGAGTGCCTCTGCCCGGTAACGCACGTGTAGCTCCTGCCCGAGAGCACAGACGAGGCCGAGGATCTGGGGCCTCGAGGATGCCAGCAGTGAGGCAGCGATATTTGCTCGGTATCCGAGCTGTTCGGCGACCTTCTCAATCCGTTCACGCGTTGAGGGCGCGACGCGCGGCGAACCCTGGAGTGCTCTGGACACCGTCGCAATGGACGTTCCGGCGACGATTGCAATGTCGTCAAGGGTGACGCGGCGGGCGGTGCGTCCCTCGTGTGGTTCGGGGGATGCGTCAACACCGGCAGCGGTTGCTGACGGCTTCGCCTTATTCGTCATACTCTCAGTGTATAGCCGCTCACGTGGCCTTTCACACGCGTGAGTCGACCGCGAGCGCCAAACCGGGCGCGTAGTATTGATCTGGAACACATCCTTTAATGACCGTCCCGTGAGGCGGGGAAGGAGAGAGCAGTGGGATCACTGCACGCTGATCGCGCATCGCGCGGCAAAGAAGTACTTGGAGCGGGTGACGTTGCCCGATCCCTGACACGTATTGCCTACGAAATCATTGAACGCAACGGCGGTAGCGAGAATCTCGTCATCGCCGGCGTCCCCACGCGCGGAGCAACGCTTGCGCGTCGGCTCGTCAACAGGATCCGCGAGGTCTCCGGCACCTACGCCGACCTCGCCGTCATCGACACGACGATGTTCCGCGACGACCTGGCCAGCCAGCCGCTGCGCGCTCCCAAGGAAACGCTGATTCCGGTCACCGGCATCGATGGTAAGACCGTCGTGCTGGTCGACGATGTTTTGTACACGGGACGCACGATCAAAGCGGCGCTCGACGCGCTGACTCGCATCGGGCGCCCCGCTGCCGTCCAGCTCGCCGTCCTGATCGACCGCGGCCACCGTGAGCTGCCGATCCGACCGGACTTCGTCGGCAAGAACCTGCCGACCTCGCGGGATGAGACAGTGACCATCCTGCTCGACGAAACCGATGGGCGCGACGGCGTCCTGCTAGGGAAGGGCCTGTAAGCGATGAGCCTCAGCCATCTTATTTCCATCCGCGATCTCACCCGCGAGGAGGCGATCCTGATCCTCGACACAGCGGAACAGATGGCCGCCACGCAGCACCAGAGCGTGAAGAAGCTTCCGACGCTCCAGGGAAAGACCGTCGTCAACCTGTTCTTCGAGGACTCCACGCGCACGCGCATCTCCTTCGAGACCGCCGCCAAGCGCCTGAGTGCCGACGTCATCAACTTCCAGTCGCGCGGCTCGTCGGTGTCCAAGGGCGAATCCCTCAAGGACACGGCCTGACGCTGCAGGCGATGGGCGCCGATGCGGTGATCGTGCGTCATTCCTCGTCGGGCGCGGCCCACCGCCTGGCCCACGCCGGGTGGATGAACCTGCCGGTCCTCAATGCGGGCGACGGCACCCACCAGCATCCGACCCAGGCGCTCCTGGACGCCATGACGCTGCGCCGCCACTTCGGCGCCGACGACCCTGCCGGCCGCCTCCCTGAGCCAGGCACCGGCCTCGACGGTGCTCACGTCGTCATCGTGGGCGACGTCCTGCACTCGCGCGTAGCCCGCTCCAACGTCGACCTACTGACCCTCCTGGGCGCGCGCGTCACCCTCGTCGCGCCCCCGACGCTGCTGCCGCTGGGGGTCGACACGTGGAACTGCCAGACCTCGTACAACTTCGACGAGGCCCTGGCGAGTCAGCCCGACGCTGTCATGATGCTGCGCGTGCAACGGGAACGCATGTCCAGCGCGGGCGGGGGATTCTTCCCCTCGCCGGGTGCCTACCACGCCGAGTATGGCCTCACCCCCGAGCGCTTCACGAAGCTGCGTTCCGACGCGGTCGTCATGCACCCGGGCCCCATGAACCGCGGCCTCGAGATCTGCGCCGAGGCAGCAGACTCACCTCAATCTGTCATCGTCGAGCAGGTCTCCAACGGCGTGTGCATTCGCATGGCCGCCCTCTACCTGCTCCTCGCATCGGAAGGACACAGCAATGACTAAGCAGACTCGCGACATTCTCATCAAGGGGGCGTCTTTGGTCGGCGGGGACGCGACCGACATTGCGCTGTCAGGAGGTGTCATCGTCGCCATCGGTACCCAGGCCGGCGACGCAGTACGAGACCCCCGCGTTATCGACGCCGAGGGCCTGGTCGCCCTGCCCGGCCTCGTCGACATCCACACGCACCTGCGTCAGCCTGGCGGCGAGGACGCCGAGACCGTCTTTACCGGCACCCGCGCGGCCGCTGCGGGCGGCTACACGGCAGTGCACGCGATGGCCAACACGACGCCCACGCAGGACACCGCCGCGATCGTCGACCAGGTGCTGGACCTGGGTGAGGCGGCCGACTGGGTCGAGGTTCGCCCCGTCGGAGCCGTCACCAAGGGGCTGGAGGGCAAGCAGCTCGCGTCCCTGGGGTCGATGGCCCGCTCGCGCTCCAAGGTGCGCGTCTTCTCCGACGACGGCAAGTGTGTCGCCGATCCGGTCCTCATGCGCCGCGCCCTCGAGTACGTCAAGGGCTTCGACGGCGTCGTCGCTCAGCACAGCCAGGACCCGGCCCTGACCGAGGGCGCCCAGATGAACGAATCAGCGCTGTCGGGCGAGCTCGGCCTGGCCGGCTGGCCTGCGGTCGCCGAGGAGGCGATCATCGCCCGCGACATTCTGCTCGCCAAGCACGTGGGCTCGCGCCTGCACGTGTGCCACCTGTCCACCGCAGGATCGGTCGACATCGTGCGTTGGGGCAAGGCCCAGGGCGTGAACATCACCGCCGAGGTCACCCCGCACCACCTGCTCCTGACCGAGCAGCTGGCCGCCACCTACGACCCGCTGTACAAGGTCAACCCGCCGCTGCGCCGCGCGGAGGACGTCGAGGCGGTGCGCGAGGGCCTGGCCGACGGCACCATTGACGTCGTCGGCACCGACCACGCGCCGCACCCCCTCGAGATGAAGGACTGCGAGTGGCAGGCCGGAGCGTTTGGCATGACGGGCCTGGAGACGGCCTGCCGATCGTTATCGAGACGATGGTGAACACCGGCCGTATGAATTGGGAGGACGTTGCTCGCGTCCTGTCCACCACGCCCGCGCGCATCGGTCGCGTCGAGTCCCAGGGCCGCGGCCTGGTCGTCGGTGCCCCCGCCCACGTCACGCTCGTCGATCCGCACGCGCGTATCACGATTGACCCTGCCAAGCAGTGGACCCGTTCGACTAACTGCCCGTTCCGCGGGATGGAGCTGCCCGGCCAGGTGCGCTTCACGATCTTCAATGGCGTCCCGACGGTCGCCGACGCCACCCCGATCGCCAAGGAGGATCGATGACTTCGACCGATATCGCTCTGCTCGTCCTGGAGGACGGCACCGTTTTCAAGGGACGCGCGTGGGGAGCGCGTGGCCGCACGCTCGGGGAGATCGTCTTTTCGACCGGCATGACGGGATACCAGGAGACCCTCACGGATCCCTCGTACCACCGCCAGATCGTCGTCATGACGGCCCCGCACATCGGCAACACGGGCGTCAACGACGAGGACCCGGAGTCCTCGCGCATCTGGGTTGCCGGTTTCGTCGTGCGTGACGCGGCACGGCGCGCCTCGAACTGGCGTGCACGCCGCGAACTCGAAGACGAGCTGGTCTCTCAGGAGATCGTGGGTATCGCCGACGTGGACACGCGCGCGATCACCCGTCACATCCGCGAGCGCGGTGCCATGCGTGCCGGCATTTTCTCGGGAGAGGCGCTGCCCGTGGGCGCGCAGTATCTCGGGGACGAGGCCGTGGCATCCCTGGTGCGTATCGTCGCCGAGTCGCCGGTGATGAGTGGGCAGGCCTTGGCCGCCGAGGTGTCGACGGATGAGACCTACGTGGTCGAGCCGCTGGGGGAGTGGGAGGGCAAGGAGCCCCTCGCGTCTGTGGTGGCCGTGGACCTGGGAATTAAGTCGCGTACCCCCTACCACCTCGCGGCGCGCGGAGCGCGCGTGTACGTCGTGCCGTCGACGGTGTCCTTCGCGGACATCGAAGCCCTCAAGCCCGATGGTGTGTTCTTCTCCAACGGCCCCGGCGATCCGTCGACCGCCGACCGCGAGATCGGCGTGCTGCGCGCTGTCCTGGACGCGGGGATTCCGTACTTTGGGATCTGCTTTGGCCACCAGCTCTTTGGTCGCGCCCTCGGGTACGGCACCTACAAGCTGGATTACGGCCACCGCGGCATCAACCAGCCGGTGAAGGACGTGGCCACGGGCCGCGTCGAGATCACCGCTCACAACCATGGCTTCGCGGTCGACGCCCCGGTGGGGGAGCCCTCAGTTGCTCCCTTCGAGTCGGGCCGATACGGGCGCGTCGAGGTGTCGCACGTCGGCCTCAACGACGGTGTTGTGGAGGGTCTGCGCGCGCTCGACATTCCCGCCTTCTCCGTTCAGTACCATCCCGAGGCAGCCGCGGGTCCGCACGACGGTGAGCTGCTTTTCGATCGATTCATGTCGCTTATGACCGCCGCGAAGGAGACCCACTGATGCCCCGCAGGAATGATCTGTCCTCTGTTCTCGTCATCGGGTCCGGCCCCATCGTCATCGGCCAGGCGTGCGAGTTCGACTACTCGGGCACGCAGGCATGCCGCGTCCTGAAGGAGGAGGGCCTGCGCGTCATCCTCGTCAACTCCAACCCCGCGACCATCATGACGGACCCGGGTATCGCCGACGCCACGTACGTCGAGCCGATCACCCCCGAGGTCGTGGCCTCGATTATCGAAAAGGAACGCCCCGACGCGCTGCTGCCGACGCTGGGCGGCCAGACGGCTCTGAACACGGCTGTCGCCCTGTCCGAGATGGGCGTGCTCGAGCGCTTCAACGTCGAGCTGATCGGTGCCTCGATTGAGGCGATCCGCGCGGGCGAGGACCGCGAGGAGTTCAAGGAGATCGTCGAGCGTTCGGGTGCCGAGGTCGCCCGCTCGTTCATCGCTCACACGATGGAGGAATGCCACGCGGCCGCCGCCGAGCTCGGCTACCCCCTCGTCGTTCGCCCGTCCTTCACGATGGGCGGCCTGGGCTCCGGCTTCGCGTACACGCCCGAGGACTTGGAGCGCATCGCCGGCCAGGGCCTGTCCGCCTCCATCACGACCGAGGTGCTCCTGGAGGAGTCGATCCTTGGTTGGAAGGAATACGAGCTCGAGCTCATGCGTGACAAGGCGGACAACGTCGTCGTCGTGTGTTCCATCGAGAACGTCGACCCGGTCGGCGTGCACACGGGCGACTCGATCACGGTCGCCCCGGCGCTTACCCTCACCGACCGCGAGATGCAGCGCCTGCGCGACATCGGCATCGCCGTCATCCGCGAGGTCGGCGTGGACACAGGCGGCTGTAACATCCAGTTCGCGATCCACCCCGACACGGGCCGCATCATCGTCATCGAAATGAACCCGCGCGTCTCGCGTTCCTCCGCGCTGGCCTCGAAGGCGACGGGTTTCCCGATCGCGAAGATCGCCGCGCGTCTGGCCACCGGCTACACGCTCGACGAAATCCCCAACGACATCACGGGCTCGACCCCGGCCTCGTTCGAGCCGACGCTCGACTACGTGGTCGTCAAGGTCCCGCGCTTCACGTTTGAGAAGTTCCCGGCCGCCGACCCGACACTGACCACCTCCATGAAGGCGGTCGGCGAGGCCATGGCGATCGGCCGGTCTACACGGAGGCCCTGCAAAAGGCGCTGCGCTCGATCGACAAGGGCGGCGTGCAGTTCCACTGGGACGGGGGAGGCCCCCACCCCGGAGGAGACGCGCGCGCTCGTCGAGGCGGCCGCAGTTGCTACCGAGGGACGCCTCGTCCAAGTCCAGCAGGCGATCCGCGGTGGCGCCACCCTCGAGGAACTCTTCGAGTCGACCAAGATCGACCCCTGGTTCCTGGACCAGATGTTCCTCCTCGACGAGGTCGCCACCCGCATCCGCGACGCCGAGGCCCTCACCGGCGACGTGCTCGCCGAGGCGAAGCGCCACGGCTTCTCGGACCGCCAGATCGCCGCGATGCGCGGTCTGTCCGAGGACACGGTGCGCGAGGTGCGCGGAGCCTTCGGTATCCACCCGGTCTACAAGACGGTGGACACCTGCGCCGCCGAGTTTGCCGCCCGCACGCCCTACCACTATTCGACCTATGACCAGGAGAACGAGGTGCGCCCGCGCGAGCGCGAGGCCGTCATCATCCTGGGCGCGGGTCCCAACCGCATCGGTCAGGGCATCGAGTTTGACTACTCGTGCGTGCACGCGGCCATGGCGCTGCGCGAGCACTACGAGACGATCATGGTTAACTGCAACCCCGAGACCGTCTCGACCGACTACGACATCTCCGACCGCCTCTACTTCGAGCCACTCACGCTCGAGGACGTCCTGGAGATCTACCGTGCCGAGTGCGCGGCCGGCCCCGTCAAGGGCATGATCGTCCAGCTCGGCGGGCAGACGCCGCTGTCGCTGGCCGCCGACCTGGAACGTGCAGGCGTGCCGATCCTGGGCACGAGCCCGCGCGCGATCGACCTGGCCGAGGACCGCGAAGAGTTCGGAAAGGTTCTCGAGGCGGCGCAGTGCCCGGCCCCCGCGCACGACACGGCGCACACTCCCGAACAGGTCATTGCTGTCGCCGAGAAGGTTGGATACCCGGTCCTCGTTCGTCCGTCCTTCGTGCTGGGCGGGCGCGGCATGGCCATCATCAACGACGAGTCAGCGCTGCGCGATTACCTGGCCAGCCACGACTCCGAGCTGCTGTTCTCGCGCGGCCCCCTCCTCATCGACCGCTTCCTGGACGCTGCCATCGAGATCGATGTCGACGCCCTGTACGACGGTGAGGAGCTGTTCATGGGCGCGATCATGGAACACATCGAGGAGGCGGGCATCCACTCGGGCGACTCCTCCTGCGTGCTGCCTCCCATGACGCTATCCGCGCGCGAGCTCGAACGCATCACGGCCTCGACCGAGGCCATCGCCAAGGGCGTGGGCGTGCGCGGCCTCATCAACATCCAGTTCGCGCTGCTCTCGGACACCCTCTACGTCATCGAGGCCAACCCGCGTGCCTCCCGCACGGTGCCCTTTGCCTCCAAGGCGACGGGCGTGCAGCTGGCCAAGGCCGCCGCCCTCATCCAGGTCGGCTCCTCGATCGCGAACCTGCGCGAGGCGGGCATTTTGCCCGGATCGGACGCGCGCGAGATCCTCGAAGGCGGGTCCATCGCCGTCAAGGCGGCGGTCCTGCCCTTTAGCCGCTTCCGCACCGCGGCCGGCGAGATCGTCGACACGATGCTCGGCCCCGAGATGCGCTCGACCGGCGAGGTCATGGGTATCGATCACGACTTCCCGACGGCTTTCGCCAAGTCCCAGCTGGGCGCCTCCACGGACATGCCCACCAAGGGCGCGGTCTTCATCTCCATCGCGGACACGGACAAGCGCGCCATCGTGTTGCCCGCCGCCCGCATGGCCGAGATGGGCTTTACGATCATGGCGACCTCGGGTACTGCGTCGGTTCTACGCCGCAACGGCATCGCGGCACAATCGGTGCGCAAGTCCTCGGAGGGGCGCGGCGCGGACGGCGAACCCACGGTCGTGGACCTCATCAACGAGGGCCTCATCGACATGGTCGTCAACACCCCGCAGCGGTCCGCCCCGCGTAACGACGGCTACCAGATTCGCGCGGCCGCCGCGTCGCAGGATCGCCCCGCAGTCACCACGCTGCAGGCTTTCAACGCGATGGTTCAGGCCATCGAGGTCCGTATGCGCGGTTCCTACGCCGTGCGCTCCCTGCAGGAGTGGGACGCCATCCGATCGGAGGAAACACGATGAACCCCCCTGGGAGCTGCTACACCCGAAACCCTCGGTTTCGGTGACCGCCTCTACGCCGCCATGCGCGCGCACGGCCCAGTGTGCGTGGGCATCGATCCGCACGCCTCGCTCCTGGCCCAGTGGGGTCTTGACGACGATGCGAACGGCGTCCGAGAGTTTTCGCTGCGCGTCGTCGAAGCGCTGGGCGGGCGGGCCGCTGCCTTCAAGCCGCAGGCAGCTTTCTTCGAGCGCCACGGCTCACGCGGTGTCGCCGTCCTCGAAGAGGTGATTGCCGCCTGCCGCGAGGTGGGCACGCTGTGCATCGTTGATGCCAAGCGCGGCGACATCGGTTCGACGATGGCCGGTTATGCCGAGGCCTACCTGTCGGATCACTCCGCACTCGCCGGTGACGCCGTGACGCTCTCGCCCTACCTGGGTGTTGGCTCGCTGACCCCCGCGTTGGAGTTGGCCAAGGCCACCGGTAGGGGAGTCTTCGTCCTGGCGCTGACCTCCAACCCCGAGGGGGCATCTGTCCAACACGCCCGCGGGGAGGACGGACGCTCTGTCGCAGGTCAGGTCGTGTCCCAACTGGCGGATTTTAACGCCTCGTGTGACCAATCGCACCTTGGGCCTGCGGGCATTGTTATTGGGGCGACCGTTGGCGATGCCGTACAGCGCCTCGGCATCGATCTGCCCGCCCTGAAAGGCGCATTTTTGGCCCCAGGAGTGGGCGCGCAGGGCGCTGGTCCAGCGCAGGTCAGGCAGGTTTTCGCGGGCGCGGAAGACGCCGTATTGGCCTCGTCGTCCCGCGCGATTCTGGGCGCGGGTCCGAGTGTGACAGGGCTGCGTGACGCCTACCTTGCGACAGTCGATTCGCTGCAATAATCTGTCGGATTAACCACGAGTAGGCGTTTTGGGATGGCACTAGTGCTCTGGAAGCTGAGATAGTTTATTTACCGAAGATCCCAACGGAGGAGATGATCAGAATGGCACTACCTGATCTCACGCCGGAACAGAGGGCGCAAGCCCTTGAGAAGGCAACGCAGGCACGGCGTCGTCGCGCCGAGGTCAAGAACGCGCTCAAGGCGCGCTCGATGAACCTGTCTGAGGTTTTGGAACTCGCTGATTCAGACGAGGCTGTGGCGAAGATGAAAGTCGTTTCGCTACTGGAGTCGTTGCCGCGCGTCGGCACGAATACAGCCGCGGTGCTGATGGACGAGTACAAGATCGCCCAGAGTAGGCGAGTACGAGGCCTCGGCCCCGTACAGCGCAAGGCTCTGGTCGAGCGTTTCGGCTGATACGGGTACGCATGGCACAATTGAGCCATGACACAGGCTCAATTGACAGTCCTTGCTGGCCCGACAGCCGTTGGAAAGGGAACTGTTGTCGCTGCTCTTCTGGAGCGCTACCCGACGCTGACGGTGTCGGTTTCGGCGACAACTCGTGATCCTCGGCCCGGTGAACTGAACGGCGTCCACTACTACTTCGTATCCCCGCAAGAATTCGATTCCATGATCGAGCGGGGGGAGATGTTGGAGTGGGCGCTTGTTCATGGGAAGAACAAGTACGGCACGCCGCGTGGCCCCGTGGATCAGGCTCTGGCCGCCGGGGAACCGGTGCTGCTGGAGATTGACCTCGCAGGGGCTCGCCAGGTGAAGGTCAACCGCCCCGACGCGCAGTTCATTTTCCTTGCTCCGCCCTCCTGGGAGGAGCTCGAACGCCGTCTACTCGGACGCGGAACCGAAGGCCCGGAGGAGCGAGAGCGTCGCCTGGCAACGGCCCGCGTCGAGCTGGAGGCTGCCTCGGAGTTCGACCACGTTGTGATCAACGACGATGTCGAGCGCGCGGTGGGTGAGCTGGCCGGGCTCATTGGCCTGGAGTAATATCTATCTGAATCTGCCACTGAGAGGAAGACACGCATGTCCGGAATTGTTGCCCAGCCCGTGGGTATCACGTCCCCGCCCATTGATGATCTGCTGGAGCACGTTGATTCCAAGTACGCGCTGGTTATTTTCGCCGCGAAGCGTGCTCGTCAGATTAACTCCTACAACCTGCAGCTTCAGCAGAACATGATCCAGTTCGTGGGTCCCGTTGTCGACGTGCAGCCCGACGAGAAGCCCCTGGCTGTGTCGCTGCGTGAGATCAACGCGGGTCTGCTCTCTCTCGAAGCTAACCCCGAGGCCTGACGTGGCAACGATTGTCGTCGGTGTGACCGGCGGCGTCGCAGCCTTCAAAGCACCGATCGTGGTCCGCGAGTGTCAACGCGCGGGCCACGACGTGTATGTGGCCGCGACGCGCGCCTCGTTGGATTTCGTGGGAGCGTCGACCTGGGAGGGGATTACGTCCCGCCCCGTCGCCGTCGATATCGCGGGGGAGGGGCGAGCCGAGCACGTGGAGCTCGCTCGTGTCGCGGACCTGATCATCATTGTTCCTGCGACGGCGAATACCCTCGCGCGCCTCGCGGCGGGTTTTGCTGACGACATGGTGTCGCTGACGGTGTTGGCATCGGATGCTCCGGTCGTCGTGGCGCCCGCAATGCACTCGAACATGTGGCTGGCAGCCGCGACGCAAGCGAACGTGGCGACGCTGCGCGAGCGCGGCGTGCACGTGATCGACCCTGAGTCGGGCGCGCTCGGCTCAGGTGATAGCGGTGTGGGGCGTCTGCCTGCCCCCGAGGAGATTGCGCGGCGCGCCCTGGATGTCCTCGACCGCGCAGGCGAGCTCGAGCCTGCCCCCGTTCTGGCCGGCCGGACCGTCGTCGTCACGGCCGGAGGCACGCGCGAACCCATCGACCCGGTCCGTTTCCTTGGCAACAAGTCCTCGGGTCGGCAGGGCCTCGCTGTCGCCGCCGCCGCGGCGCGTGCGGGGGCGAGCGTGCGCGTCATCGCCGCCAATATCGACGAGTCCGTCATGGCAGCTCTGCCCTCGGGCGTCGAGGTGACCCGCGTGGGCAGCGCCTGTGAGATGCGCGAGGCCACGATGGCACAGGTGATCGGTGCCGATGCACTGGTCATGACCGCCGCGGTCGCCGATTTTCGCCCCGAGGCAGCCCAGGCCTCGAAAATGAAGAAGGACCCCACGAAGACCGACGCGCCGACCCTGCGACTCGTGCGCAACCCCGACATCCTCTCCGAGGTAGGCCACAGCGATACTCGCCCGGCCCTCGTCGTCGGCTTCGCCGCGGAGACGGGCACGGACGAGGAGATCCTGGCCAACGGCGCAGACAAGGCGGCCCGCAAGGGCGCGGACTACATCGCCCTGAACCGTGTGGGTGCGGGCGTCGGTTTCGGCGACGTGCCCAACGACATTCGACTCCTGGATGTCGGCGGGCAGATCGTGGGCCGTTACATCGGCTCAAAGGACGAGGTTGCGGCAGGTCTGGTCGCTCAGATGGCCGCTTTCCTTGATAACCTTGAGCGGTGAGTCAACAGCTTTCTCTTCCGAGTCCGTCACCGAAGGTCACCCCGACAAGGTCTGTGACCGTATCTCCGATGCGATCCTCGACGCCCTGCTCGAAGCGGATCCCCGCTCGCGCGTCGCTGTCGAGACGATGGCCGCAACAGGCCTCATCCACGTCGCCGGTGAGGTGACCACCGAGGCGTACGTCGAGATCCCCGAGATCGTGCGTCGTGAGATCCTCTCGATCGGATACGACTCCTCCCGTGTCGGCTTCGACGGCGCGTCCTGCGGCGTGTCCATCTCCCTGGACGGGCAGAGCCCCGACATCGCCGGCGGCGTCGACGAGGCCCTTGAGGTGCGCGGCACCCAGGGCGGTGACCCGCGCGACCGTTTGGGTGCGGGCGACCAGGGCATCATGTTCGGCTACGCAGCCTCCGACACCCCCGACCTCATGCCCGCACCCATCTGGCTGGCGCACCGCCTGGCCAAGCGCCTGACCGATGTGCGCAAGCAGGGCATCGTGGAGGGCCTGCGCCCCGACGGCAAGACCCAGGTGACCCTTGCCTACGAGAACGGTCGCCCCGTCGGCATCGACACGATCGTCGTCTCGACCCAGCACGACGAGAACCTGACCCAGAGCGCGATCGCGGACGCCGTGCGCGCGCACGTGATCGACCCGGTCATCGAGGAGTCTGGCCTCGAGCTGGCCACGGGTGACATGACGGCCCTCATCAACCCTTCGGGACGCTTCGTCCTGGGCGGCCCGGCCGCTGATGCCGGCTTGACGGGCCGCAAGATCATCGTCGACACCTACGGCGGCATGGCTCGCCACGGCGGCGGCGCCTTCTCCGGCAAGGATCCCTCGAAGGTCGACCGTTCCGCGACCTACGCCGCCCGCTGGGTCGCCAAGAACGTCGTGGCCGCGGGCATTGCCGGGCGCTGCGAGATTCAGCTGGCCTACGCCATCGGACGCGCCCACCCGATCGGCCTGTACGTCGACACCTTCGGAACCTCCTCGATCCCCGAGGAACGCATCGCCGACGCGATCCGCGAGGTCTTCGACCTGCGTCCCTCGGGCATGATCGAGGACCTTGACCTGCTGCGCCCGATCTACCGCGAGACCGCCGCCTACGGCCACTTCGGCCGCGAGCAGTTCCCGTGGGAGGCCACCAACCGCGTCGCCGAGCTGCAGGCCGTGCTCGCATGAGCGTCGGCGCGGAGCAGGTCGACGAGTTCGTCCCCTCCTGGGATACCCCTCAGGCGCGCCGGGCGTGGAGGAGGCGCACGAGCCTGGAGATGATCGTCTCGGGCTTTATCGGCCTCGTCACCTCCTTCGTGCTCTCGATCGAGGCGTGGCAGCTGGCAGCCGATTCGTCGGCGCGTTTTGGCTGCGACGTCTCCGCCGTACTATCGTGTTCGGCGGTCGCGCAGACGTGGCAGGCCCGCATCCTGGGCTTCCCCAACGCGTTCCTCGGCATCTTCTTCGAGGCCGTCGTCTTGGCGATCTCCGTCGCGATCTTTGCGGGCGTGAAGTTCCCGCGCTGGTACATGGCGTGCACGAATCTGCTGTACACGGTGGCGCTGTTTCGCGTTCTGGCTGTTTGGACAGTCCTACTTCATTATCCAGGTGCTGTGCCCGTGGTGCCTGCTCATCACGGTCACGACGACCTTGGTTTTCGGCGGTATCACGCGCATCAATATCCGCGACGGCGTGATTGCGGCCCCCGCGTCGCTGCGCCGCATCGTGGCGCAGGGGCTCGACTGGGCGCTGTGGGGACTCATCGTGTTCGGCGTGCTCGCGATGGTCGTGGGCAAGTACGGGCTCAAGCTCCTGGGCTGATCAACGGACGCAGATGGGCACGGGCTGTGTTTGACTAGGCTCATGATGTCCACGCAGGGAATGCTTGACGGGTTTGACCCGCCTGCGACGCGCAGTGCGGAGATTGCCCGCGTGCTCGTCGACGTCGATCTGGCTCACATGGATCGCCCGCTCGACTACGTCGTACCCGACGCCCTCGTGGACGAGGCCGTGGTCGGCTCACTCGTGCGCGTGCGTTTGTCGGGTGGCCGGGTTGATGGCTGGATCGTCGAACGCACCAGACGCGAGGTCAGCGACTCCGTCGGGCGCCTTGAATCCGTTGTCTCGGCGACGCCCGTCGTCACCCCGGCCCTGTACGAGGCCTCGAAACGTATCGCCTTGCGGTTCCTTGCCACCACGTCGCAGGTGCTCTCCCTCGCGGTTCCGCCGCGCCACGCGCGCGCCGAAAAGGAAGTGCTTGCGGCCGCTCCTCCCACCTGGCCCACGGTGACGCACCGGGAGGCGGGGCAGGGGTGGGACCCCTATCCGGCTGGCGCGGCCCTCCTATCGCGGCTGCGCGACGGAACGTCTCCGCGCGCCATCGTGACGACGCTGCGGCCCCACGTGCGTGCCTGCCTGTCTGAGGCCGTGGGTGCGACGGTGTCGTCGGGCCGCTCCGTTATTGTCGTGACCCCGACGGGGGAGCACGCCACTCGCGTCGCCCGCGAGCTTGAGGAGGATCTGGGCGTGCCCGCGGTGGTGAGCGGTGGGGAGGTCAGCCCGGAGGAGCGCTACCGCGTCCACGTCGCCGCTTCCCTCGGACGTCTTCCCATCGTGGTGGGGACGCGCTCGGCCGTGTGGGTGCCGTGCGCGACAACCGGTCTGATCGTCATCGTCAACGATGGGGATGATCGCCTGCGTGAGCGGCGTTTCCCCAGGTGCGACGCGCTCGACGTGGCCGTGCAGCGCTGCGCTACCGAGGGAGCTGGTCTGCTCGTCCTCTCGAACGCGCGTTCGGTCAAGGCTCAGGCTCTCGTGCGCTCTGGATGGGCGGTGAGCCTGGACCCCACGCCGCAGGCGCTGCGCGAGGCGACCCCCCGCGTTCACCTGCACGGTGAGGCTCAGGCGGACAGCGAGGGCGCGGGCGGACGCATGCGCATCCCGCAGGCCGCCCTGCGATTGATCCGCCAGGGCTTGCGCGAAGGGCCCGTCCTGATCCAGGTCGCATCGGCGGGCTACTGGCCCACTGTCGTGTGTCGGCGCTGCGGCCATCTGGCCCGGTGCCCGCACTGCTCGGGTCCGCTGTCGATGGGTGCCGACTCTGCTGTGACCTGCGGGTGGTGTGGGCGCGAGCCGACCTCGTGGCGCTGCCCACAATGCGCGGGAACGCACGTGCGCGGGGCCCGGGTGGGGGCCTCACGCACCGCCGAGGAGATCGCACGCACTCTCCCGGACGCCTCCGTCCTCGAGTCTTCCGCCGCCCACCGCATCACCCGCACCCTACCCGCACGCCCCACCGTCGTCGTCGCGACAGCCGGGGCCGAACCGAGCGTCGACGGTGGCTACGCCTGCGCCATCATCTTGGACGCCGCTGCCCTGGCCGGCCGGCCGGAGCTGTGGGCGCCCGAGGAGGCCGCACGCCGCTGGCTCGATGCCCTGTCGCTCGTGCGCCCGGGCCACCCCGGCCTCGTCGTGGGGACGATCCCCGAGGCCCTGGGCCAGATGCTCGTGCGCTGGTCTCCCACCGACTACGCCCAGCGCCTCCTTGACGAACGCGAAGCACTCGGGTTTTTCCCCGCGTGCACCATGGTGGCCCTGGACGGCACGGCGGCCCAGGTGCGCCAGGTGGCCGACCAGGTTGTGCGCGAGGGCGGCGCCGAGCTGGTTGGAACCGTTGCCATCCCCGCCACCCGCGAGGGTGAGCAGAACCAGGTCCGCACGCTCGTGCGCACGCCGTTGCCGGACACGGTCGCGATGCTCCAGGCGCTCACCGACATCCGCCGCTCGCGCTCGGCACGCAAGGTGCCGCTGGTCAAAATGAGCGTGAACCCACCGGAGCTCTTCTGAGTCTGGGGCCTCGCGGTGCCGTAAACTGGCGCTCGTGCGCATTATTTCGCTGGAACCCCCGATGCCGCAGTCCCGACGCTGCGTGCCCTGCTCTCTTCCTCCCACGAGGTCGCCCTGGTCATCACCCGACCGCCGGCTCGACGCGGGCGCGGTAAGACGATGTACCCGTCCCCGGTCGCCGAAGTGGCTGCGCAGGCGGGCGTTGACCTCCTGGAGACGACCTCGCTGAAGGATTCCGCGATCGGGCAGCGCATCGAGGCTGTGGGCGCCGATCTGGGCGTCGTCGTCGCCTATGGTGGCCTGGTTCCTCCCTCCGTTTTGGCCATGCCCACCCACGGGTGGGTCAACCTGCACTTTTCCGACCTGCCGCGCTGGCGCGGTGCCGCCCCCGTCCAGTGGGCGATTCGAGAGGGCGACCCCACCACGGCCTCGTGCGTGTTCAACCTGGAAGAGGGCCTCGACACGGGCGACGTGTACTCGCGCGTCGAGGTCGCAATCGGCCACGAGAGCGCCGGTGAGCTGCTCGAATCGATGGCCGAGGCCGGGGCAGGGCAGGTTCTCGGCGTCGTCGATGCGCTTGAGGCAGACTCCGCCCACGCAACCCCGCAGGCCGCTGAGGGCGTGACCCATGCCCGTCGCCTGGCGCACGCGGACGGCTACGTGTCCTTCACGCACGATGCCCAGACCGAGGACCGCATTATTCGTTCGGTGACGCCCAATCCTGGTGCGTACACGGTGCTGCCCGGTGGGGCGCGCATGAAGCTCGGCGTCGCGACCCCCGTGGAACGCGACGACCTGGAGCCCGGCCAGCTGGAGGTCACCAAGAAGCAGGTGAGCGTCGGCTGCGCGTCGGGCGCGCTGATTCTCGGCCAGGTCGCGCCCGCGGGTAAGTCCTGGATGGACGCCGCCGCGTGGGCCAGGGGCGCGCGGCCCGACGCCGAGGTGCGCCTCGGCGGACAGACGGAGGAAGAACGATGAGCGAGCGCCGATACTCTGACGGCTACCGCAAGCTGCGCCCGGCCGACGAACCCCGCCGTATCGCCTACGAGGTGCTGCACGAGGTGGCCACGCAGGGTGCCTTCGCGAACATTATCCTGCCTAAAGCGCTGCGTCAGGCCCGCAGGGAGGGCCACTTCAGCGACCGGGACGCCGCCTTCACCTCCGAGCTGGTCCACGGCACGCTGCGCGCGATCGGCCGTCTTGACTGGGTGATCTCGCGCCACATCGATCGTCCACTTGCTGATCTCGATCCGCGCGCTCTTGTCATCCTTCGCATGGGCGCCCACCAGCTCCTCGACATGCGCGTACCCGACCACGCAGCCGTCTCGGCGACGGTGGACGTGGCACGCGAGCACCTGACCGACGGTCCGGTTCGCTTCGTCAACGCCGTCCTGCGCTCCATCACACGCGAGGAGGACGCCGAACGCGAGGCCGCGATGAACGAGATTGAGGACCCGGACGAGGCCTTGGGTGTGCGCTACTCGCACCCCGCGTGGATGGTTCGCGCATTCCGCGAGGCTTTGGAGGCGCACGGTTACTCGACCGACGAACTCGAGGATCTTCTCGCCGCCGACAACGAGGTCCCCACGGTCACCCTCGTGGCGCGCCCGGGCCTGATGAGCGTCGACGAGCTGGCAGATGAGGCCGCGGATATTCTCGACACCCGCGTCGCCCTCGGAGCCGTCTCCCCGCGCGCTGTCCTGCTGGAGTCGGGCGACCCCGCACGTCTGCCCTCCATCCGCGACGGGCGCTCGGGCGCCCAGGATGAGGGCTCCCAGCTGGCCGCCCTCATCGCCGCCCATGCACCCCTGGACGGGGGAGAGGACGCGCGCTGGCTCGACATGTGCGCGGGCCCGGGCGGTAAGGCCGCGATGCTCGCCGGCCTGGCCGCCGAGTGCGGGGCGCGCGTGACCGCCAACGAGGTGCACCCGCATCGCGCGCGTCTCATCGAGCGCACGACCCGCCAATACGACTCCATCGAGGTCGTCAGCGGCGACGGGCGCACCTTTGGCGGGGGAGGCACCGCGTGGCCCCTGGCATCCTTCGACCGTGTTGTCGTCGACGCCCCCTGCTCGGGTATGGGCTCGATGCGCAGGCGCCCCGAGTCGCGTTGGAACCGTACACCCGGCGACCTCGAGGAGCTCACCTCGTTGCAGGCGCAGCTGCTGGACCGCGCGGTTGCGCTGACCCGCCCCGGCGGTGTCCTGACCTATATCACCTGTTCCCCGCACGCGGCCGAGACGCGCGACCAGGTGCGACGCCTCCTGGACATAGGCGAGGTGGAGCTTCTTGACACCGTTGCCCTGGCCGACGAGTGCGCGCCCTTCCCACTGGAGATTCCCGACACCGCGGGGCGTCTGACAGGGACGCAGGGACGCACGCTACAGCTGTGGGACCACCGCGTGGGCACCGATCTTATGTTTGTGGCGTGCCTGCGCAAGCGTTAGCATATCCGTTATGAACGCCACAATTAGCCCGTCGATCCTGAACTGCGACATCGCTGACCTGCGCGGAGAGCTCACCAAGATTGCCGGCGCCGACGTCGCCCACGTCGATGTCATGGACAACCATTTCGTCCCCAACCTGTCGTGGGGCCTGCCCGTCGCCGAGGCCGTCGTCAAGTCGGGCATTCTGCCCGTGGACGCCCACCTCATGATCGAGGACCCGGACCGCTGGGCGCCGCAGTACGCGGAGGTGGGCTGTCACTCGGTGACCTTCCACGCCGAGGCCGCGGCCGCGCCGCTGCGCCTGGCGCGCGAGCTGCATCGCCTGGGTGCGCGCGCGGGCCTGGCACTCAAGCCCGCGACGGACATCGCTCCCTTCGTTGACATCCTCAACGAGTTCGACATGATCCTCATTATGACGGTCGAGCCGGGCTTTGGAGGCCAGTCCTTCATCGAGCAGATGATCCCCAAGATCGAGCGTACGCGTGGCGCCATCAACGCCGCGGGACTCGAGGTGTCGATTCAGGTCGACGGCGGTATTTCTCGCTCGACCATCGAGCGCGCTGCAATGGCTGGCGCCGACAACTTCGTGGCGGGCTCGGCCGTCTTCCGCGCCGAAGACGCCCACCGCGAAGTCGAGATCTTGCGCGAGCTTGCCAACGCGCACACGCACTGAGCGCACGGCGCAACACGCGAGCGGGACGAGGCCACGGCCTCGTCCCGTTCTTGATCCGCGAACACGTGTCGCACCCATAGAGCCCACGTGGCACAATGGGCGGCGAGTACTCCGGGGTCGGTGAAAGTCCGAACCGGCGGTGATAGTCCGCGACCCGCCCTCACAGAACGAGGGTGGCTGAGCCGGTGAAATTCCGGCACCGACGGTTACAGTCCGGATGGGAGGAGTGCATGAGGCGCACCCGTGCGCCTACTGTGCTGCGCGTACCCCGGTGTCGGAAAGTTCGTCGTGGCATCTCGGAACAAGCCCCACGGCACTCTCGCCGTGGCAGCACCGATCATTTTCCTCGCCCTGTTGCTGGCGGGGTGGTGGCTCTCGACGACGCTGACCGGCATCGAAGCCTGGCGTCTGCCAAACCCTCAGTCCGTCGTCTCCAAAGCACAGGTGCTTCTCGCGCTGCCGACGACGTGGGAGAGGGTGCGGATCACGGGCGCCGAGGCCGTCGCGGGTTGCCTGCTTGGCTCAAGCGTCGCGCTTCCGTCGGCCTACGCGATCTATCGATCGCGCCTGCTGGCCGCCGCGGTCGAGCCTTTCCTCGGTGCGACGCAGGCGTTGCCCGCTATCGCTATCGCTCCCATCCTGGTCCTGTGGGTTGGCTACGGCTTCGTCGCCATCGTGGTCCTGTGCGCCCTCATAGTCTTTTTCCCAATCCTCGTCTCCACGGTCGTCGGCCTGCGTCACATCGATCGTGACCTGCTGGAGGCCGCCTCCCTGGATGGGGCCACCGGGTGGACGATGGCCTGGCACATGGAGCTTCCCCTCGCAGCGCCCGCCATTTTGGGCGGCCTGCGCAATGGCTTCGCGTTGTCCGTCACCGGCGCCGTCGTGGGGGAGATGGTCATGGGCGGAACCGGGCTCGGGCAGGTACTCACTCAAATGAGAAACAACGTCGACACCGCTGGCATGTTCGTCATCATCATCATTTTGTGCACGATGGCGACGCTGCTGTACACGATCGTGTACAGGGTTGAACGGTCCAAGCGTTACGACATCACGCAGTGAAGGAGAATCCCATGAACGTGTCCCAGTCTCTTCGCGTCCTCGCGCTCGGCGCGTGCGCCTCGCTGGCCCTGACGGCCTGCGCCGGCGGGGCAGCCACCCAGTCGGGTTCCAAGGACGGCTCTCACGTCACGATCGGCCTGACCTACATCCCGAATGTCCAGTTCGCGCCCGTGTACGTAGCCGATGCGCAGGGCACATACAACGAGGCGGGCATCAGCGCCACCATCCGTCACCACGGTTCGCACGAGGGCTTCTTTACGGCGCTGCTGGCCGGTGAGGAAGACATCGTGATCGCCTCCGGTGTCGAGGCCGCGGTGGCCGCCTCGCAGGGCCTGGACATCGTCTCGATCGGCCAGTACTACGCCACCTACCCGGGCACGGTCATCGTGCCCGAGAGCTCGGATATCACGACGCTGGCTGACCTGAAGGGCAAGACGGTCGGCATCCCCGGTGAGCACGGCGCGAACTACTACGCGACCCGATCGGCCATGCAGAGCGCGGGCCTGGCCGAGGCCGACGTGACGATTTCGCCGATCGGTTACACGCAGCAGGCGGCGATCGCCTCGGGCCAGGTCGACGCGGTTGTCGGTTTCACCAACAATGACGCGGTGCAGATGCGCCTGGCTGGCCTGGAGATTCGCGAGATTGCGTTGGATCCCTCGACGCCGCTCGTGAGCGCTTCGATTATTACGACGCACAAGTGGGCCGAGGAGCATCCGGAGCAGGCGCGCGCCGTCGTCAAGGCCACGACCGATGCCATGAACGCGATCGCCGCGGACCCGCAGATCGCCATCGACGCCACGAAGAAGTGGGATGACTCGCTGGTGAGCGAGGACTCGCTGGCGGCCGCGAACGCGGTGCTGGCCGCGACCGTGCCGCTGTGGGTGGGCGAGAGTGGTCAGGCGAGCGGCGCGCAGGACCTGAACAAGTGGGCTCAGATGGTCACCTTCCTGGGCACGCTCGGCGAGCTTGAGGGCAGCGTGGATCCCGCAATGATCGCGACGAATGACTACGTGACGCAGGGCGAGGCACAGTCCTCTGCTTCCTGACGGTGAGCCGCGACAGGGACGCGCGCGTTTGGACGTAGGGTAGGCGGGTGAGTACCGCCCCTTCCGCCAACGTGCGCGTCCTTGAGCTTTTCGTCGAGCTCCTGGGCGCGCGGCCGGGACGCACCAAGGCGCAGTTGCGCTCTCTTCCCGGTTACCGAGGCCTCGCCGACGAGGCCTTTGAGACCCAGTTTCAGCGCGACAAGGACGCGCTGCGCGACGCCGGCGTTCGCCTGAGCGTGGGGCGCAGTGAACGCTACGCCATCGACAGGGATTCTTTCGCCCCAGACATCGAGGTCACCAGCGTGGATCGCGTGCTGCTCTCGCTGGCGGCGCGCGCGTGGGACCGCAACGATGTCCTGGCTGATTCGATCGACGCCAAGGCGGCGGCTGCGTCCGAGGAGGATATCTCTGCGCCGGTCATTCGCCTGGGGCTCTCTGGCCTGGAGGCTGCGACGTCGTTTGCGCGTGCGATCCGCGAGCGCCGCGTCGTCAGCTTTGAGTATCCGGGGTCGGGGGAGTTGACGGTGCGCGCGGTCGAGCCGTGGGCGCTGACCGTCCAGGGGCGTGCGCTGTACCTGTGGGGCTGGGACTTGGATCGTGAGGCCGAGCGCACGTTCCGTGTCTCGCGCGTGCGTTCGCAGGTGGAGTTCCTGGGGGAGGCAGGCGACGCGTCGGTCGCGCCGAGCAGCGCTGTCCCGCGGGTGTCCTCGTTGGTGTCGCCGCTCGTTGAGGTCCGCTGCGACAGCGCGGCGCGCGCTCTCCTGCTCGGGTACGAGGCCTTGGCGCAGCCCGGTGATGAGCGGGCCGCGCGCCAGGGCTGGGAGTCTATGGCGTTGGAGGATGGCGAAGTGGGAACGTGGATTGCGCGTTTGCTGCCGCTGGCCGCCGACGTCGTCGTCGTGGCTCCCCCGACTCTGCGCGACGCGATGCTGGAGCGTCTGCGCATCGCTGGTGCGTGGGGAGGACACGATGCCTGAGAACGTGTCCCTGGCCTTTGTCCGTCTCTCCTCGATGGTCGCGTGGATCGCCGACCATCCGGGCGTGCACGTCGATGAGATTTGCTCGCACTTTGGTCGCACGCGCCGCCAGGTGCGCCGCGACATCGAGTACTTGGCGTCGGTGGGAGATTCCCTGCCGGGGCAATCCTTCGAGGTGGACTGGGCGCTCTTCGAGGAGGAGTCGCGCGTGTCGCTGCGCGCGACGCTGGGCGCGGGCGCACCCCTGCGCTTGTCGGAGGTGGAGGCGCAGGCCCTGCTGATCGGGCTGTCGGCGATTGCCCCGTTCCTAGCGCCGGACGTGGCCGCTCACCTGCCCCATGCCGCCCTCGTCGTCTCCGCCCTGGGTGGGCTCGGGGATGCCGACGCCCAAGGAGGCATCGATGCCTCCCCAGCCCTGGCCTCGTCGCTTCCCGTGGAGGCGCTGCGCGATGCCCTGGCACGCAAGCAGCGTGTGTCTTTCGACTACGTGTCCTCGCGCGGACAGTCCTCGCACCGCGTCGTCGATCCGTGGTCGTTGGACGCGAGCGCGACCGGCTGGCTGCTGCGCGGGTGGTGCACGGCGGCGCAGGGACCGCGTACCTTCGCGCTCTCCTCGATGTCGAACCTTGGCGTGGTCGGCGCGCGCGTGCAGGAACCGCGCCGCGTACGCGACGACGCGCCCACGTGGACCCTCGACGTCGACCGGCCCGCTCGGTGGATCGCCGACGAGTACGGCGGGCACATCGATGGGGAGCTTGAGGGTGGGGGAGCGCGCATCACTTTGCCCGTGTGGAACGAGGAGTGGGGGCTGAGCCTGCTCACCGACATCGCCGCCCACCTGCGCTGTGTCTCGCCCGATCGGCGAGCCGAGGCGGGGCAGCGCGCACGCGCCATCGTGGCCGTATGGACCCAGGAGGATCAACCGTGAGCCCGAAACGACGCCGACACCGCGAGCGCGTCACCGACCCCTCGGCTTCCCAGGAACGCACGAGCGTGGGCGAGGGCAGTGCCGCCCAGCGATACGCGGCCTTCCGGGAACACGCGCGGGCGGCCTCGTCCCTGCGTGGACGCTGGGTCGCGGGGCTGAGCTTTACCCCCGACCCCTTCCAGATCGACGCGCTCGACGCCGTCGAGGCCGGCAACTCCGTCCTGGTCGCGGCGCCCACGGGCGCGGGCAAGACGATCGTCGGCCAATTCGGTGCCTACGTGGCGCTTGAGCGCGGCATGCGCGCCTTCTACACGACGCCCATTAAGGCGCTGTCGAACCAGAAATACCTGGAGCTGTGCGAGCTCTACGGGGCGGACAACGTCGGCCTGGCCACCGGCGACACGTCGATTAACTCCAAGGCCCCCGTCGTCGTCATGACGACCGAGGTGGCGCGCAACATGATCTACGCCGGTGTGTCCCTGGATGACTTGGGCGTCGTCGTCCTGGACGAGGTGCACTATCTGGCCGATAAGATGCGCGGGCCCGTGTGGGAGGAAGTGATCATCCACCTGCCCGCTCACGTGTCGATCATCGCCCTGTCGGCGACCGTGTCCAACGCCGAGGAGTTTGGCGCGTGGATCCGCGAGGTTCGCTCCTCGTGCGAGATCATCGTCTCCGAGCGCCGTCCGGTTCCCCTCTACCAGCACATGATCGTGGGGGAGGAGATCTTCGACCTGTACGCGCCCACCGGCAAGCGCAAGCTGAACCCCGAGCTGGTGGCCGCCACGAACGACTCGGGGATGCGGGGTGGGCGCGGCTCGCGCTCGTGGAACCGACCCGTGCGCGTGCGCCGCGAGTCGCGTCCCTCCACGCTCATCTCGCTGGATCGGACCCACCTGCTCCCGGCGATCACGTTTATCTTTTCGCGCGCCGGGTGCGAGGATGCCGTGCGCCAGGTGCTGCTCACCCGCATCACGCTCACGACGCGCTCGGAGGCGGCCGCAATCGAGCGCTACGTCGACGAGGTCATCGCGCTGATCGCCCCCGAGGATGCGGTCGTGCTCGGGGTTGACGCGTGGAAGCACGGGCTGATGCGTGGCATCGCCGCCCACCACGCGGGCATGCTGCCCCTCATGAAGGAGGCCGTTGAGCATCTGTTTTCCGAGGGCCTGGTCAAGATGGTGTACGCGACCGAGACGCTGGCGTTGGGCATCAACATGCCCGCGCGCACCGTCGTCATCGAGTCGCTGACGAAGTGGAACGGCTCGGCCCACGTCTCGCTCTCGGCCGGCGAATACACGCAGCTGTCGGGGCGCGCGGGGCGTCGCGGCATCGACACGGAGGGCCATGCGGTGGTCTCCCACCGCGGGGGAGTGGCGCCCGAGGAGGTCGCTGCCCTGGCGTCCAAGCGCACCTATCCGCTCATCTCCGCCTTCACGCCGACCTACAACATGGTCGTCAACCTGCTGGCCCGCTCCACGCGCACGCAGACCCGCAAGGTCCTCGAGTCTTCCTTCGCGCAGTTCCAGGCCGACTCCGCCGTGGTTACCCTCGCCACGCGCCTGAGCGAGCTCGAGGCTGCGCAGCGCCTGGCCGGCGACGATCTGACCTGTTCGGCGGGCGACGTCGGCGAGTACCTCATGCTGCGCGATCGTATCGGCCAGGCGGAAAAGTCGGGTGCGCGCGCCCGTAAGCGCGAGACCCGCGAGGAGTCGCGACGGGTCCTGTCGCAGGTGCGCACGGGCGACGTCCTGGCACTGACACGCGGACGCAAGCTGCGCCTGTGCGTCGTCGGCGCGAAGGCCACCACGGCCTCGGGACGAGTCGAGGTCTCGGTCATCTCCGAGGACGCCACGTGGCGGGCGCTGGCCCCCGAGGATGTGCGCGGCGGCATCGCGGTCGTGGGCCACATGGCGATTCCTGGCGGCTCGGCGCTGCGCCGCACGAAGGAACGCACGCGCATCGCTGGTGAGCTGCGCTCTGGCAGCGCGAAAGGCCGCTTCCCGCTGCCCGAAGGCGCCGAGGAGCAATCGGACACGATCGGGGAGCTGCGCGCCGCGATGCGCGCTCACCCGGTGCATCGGTGCCCCCACCGCGAGAACCACGCGCGCGCCGGCGCCCAGTGGGCCCGGATCGGCCGCGAGATCGAGGCCCTGCGCCGCTCCATCGATTCCCAGACCGGATCGGTCGCCGCCCACTTCGACCGCGTGTGCGCGGTGCTGGAGCGACTCGGTTTTCTGGACGGCGACCGGGTGACAGCGTCGGGGGAGAGGCTGCGTCGCATTTTCGGCGAGCGTGACCTGGTGATCGCCATGTCGATCAACGAGGGCGCGTGGAACGACCTAGACGAGGCCGAGCTGGCCTCGATGGTCTCGGCCCTGGTCTACGATTCGCGCAGCGACGACGACGCCAACGAGCTGGCGCCCACCGGCGTGGGTATTCGCCTGCGCACGGCGTGGGAGGAGTGCGTGGGCACCCTCGCGCGGGTGCACCGTGTGGAGAAGCAGTGCGGGTGTGATCCCACGCCCTCCCTAGACGCGGGCCTCATGTCTGCGACCCTGGCGTGGGCGCACGGATCGACGCTGGCCACCGCGATCGACGGGGCGGATATACAGGCCGGTGACTTCGTGCGCTGGATGCGTCAGGTCATGGACTGCCTCGGTCAGATTGCCTCCGCCGCGCCCACGAGCGATCTCGCTCGTCGGGCCGAGGCCGCCAAGGACCGCATCGGTCGGGGTATTGTGGCCTGGTCCACCATCTAACTGTCCAGGGAGGTACGCATGGGGTATCGGGAGGTCTTGCAGCGAGTGTCTCTCGCGCACGTGTGCGGAGACGCGTTGATTGGGGCCTCCGCTGGCCTAGCCCTGTACTCCGCCTTTCCGCCACTGGGCTGGTGGTGGATGACGATCCCCGCGCTGGCCCTGTTCATCTCACGCATTGACGAGGCCCGGGCTCCTCGTGCGCTGACCGTGACGATGTGCTTCGGCATGAGCATGTGGCTTCCCCTCATCGACTGGGTTCCCATGGCCGTGGGCATGAAGCCGGCGTGGTTCGTGCTGGCCCTGGCCCAGACGCTGTTCCTGTGCGGCTGGGTGCTCTTCACGCGCTGGACGCAGCTGTGGTCCTGGGCGCGCGGCCCTCTCATGCAGGCTCTCCTGTACGCGATCACGTGGGCGGGCGTGGACGCCGCGCGTTCACGCTGGCCGTGGTCGGGCTTCCCCTGGGGCTCCGTCGCGCTGCCGCAGGTCGATTCTCCGCTCGGGCACCTGGCTCCCTACGGCGGCACGACCGTCGTGACGGCCGCGGTCGTGTTCCTGGCGGTGCTCACGCGGCGCATGTTCGCCTATCGCGACGCTGCTGTGCGCCGTGAACACTGGTTCTCTCGGCCCCTCCTGGCGATCCTCGTGTTGGCGGGGGTCATCGCGCCCCTGGCGATCCCCCTGTCGAACAAGGCCGAAGAAGGAACCCTGCGCGTCGGCGTCGTTCAGGGCGACATCGCGTTGCCCGGGACGCGGGCGTACAGTCATCCGGGTGAGGTGACGGGCAACAACCTGCGCGCCTCCCAGGCGCTCGCGGCCGATCCCGCGCTCGTCGACAAGCCGATCGACGTGGCCCTGTGGGGCGAGGGCTCGGTGGACCGAGACCCGGTCCTGTTCGGCGACATCGGTGCTCTCGTCGATGAGGCCTCGGTCGCCCTGGATGCGCCCATCCTCATCGGCTACACGAACCTGAACGAGCGCGATCGGGTCAAGAACTGGCTGGCCCTGTGGCGCCCGGGCGTCGGCGTGGACGAGCAGGCGCGCTATTCCAAGCACGTGCCCGTGCCTTTCGGCGAGTTCATTCCCTTCCGCGAGCTCGTCTCTTCCTTTGCCACCCAAGCGGCTCAGGCCGCCAAGGACATGGAGGCCGGTGACGAAATCCCGCTCATGAGCGTCCCCGCCCGCGACGGGCGCCTCGTGCCCGTGGCCGTGGGCATTTGCTTTGAGGGTGCCTACCCCTCGGTGATCGGTGAGGGCGTGGCCGCCGGCGGGCAGATGATCGTGACGCCGTCGAACAACTATCACTTCCGATCCTCGGGCGAGTCCGCCCAGCAGGGACAGCTCCTGCGCATGCGTGCGATGGAGTATTCGCGCAGCGCCGTCCAGTCCTCGACGACCGGACACTCCTACGTGATTCGTCCCGACGGCTCCGTGCTCGCGTCCACGGATACCGAGTCCGTGGCTACCTTGGTGGCCGATGTGCCGCTGCGCTCGTCGCTGACGCTGACCGCTCGGGCGGGGGAGCGGATTCCCCTGGCATGTATGGGGCTCAGCCTCGTGATCGGCCTGGCGGGCACGGTCACGGCGATCCGCTGGCGCGTCGCGGAGCGTGCAGCACGTGCGACCACTCGTTAAAAGAGGCAGAATGTGACTCATGACTACCGCGCAGCGTCTTGCTCCCTCGCCTCAGGGCGACCACACCCTGATCGTGATCCCCACCTACAACGAGATGGCGACGCTGCCGACGATCCTGGAGCAGATCTGGGCACACGTCCCGGCCGCGCACATCCTCATCGTGGATGATTCCTCGCCGGATGGGACGGGGGAGTGGGTCGACCAGCGCCGCTCGGGCGAGGAACGCCTGTTCGTCCTGCATCGCGCCGCCAAGTCCGGCCTTGCGACCGCGTACGTCGACGGCATGGGCTGGGGCATCGACCACGGCTACCCGTTTATCGTGCAGATGGACGCCGACGGCTCGCACCGCCCGGTCGACCTGCCCAAGCTGCTGGCCCGCATGGGCGGGCCCGATCAGCCCGATCTCGTCATCGGGTCGCGCTGGGTGCGCGGCGGGCAGGTCAACGGCTGGTCCGCCAAGCGCGTCGCCCTCTCAAAGGCGGGCAATTATTATGTCCGTTTGTCTGGGGACCCCCGTGCGCGACGCAACGGCGGGGCTGCGGGTTCACCGCGCGTCCTTCCTGGCCACTCGCGGCGTGCTCGGCAAGGTGGCGACCACCGGCTTTGGCTTCCAGGTGGAGATGACCGAGCTGGAGCGCAGCCTGGGCGCAACCATCGCCGAGGTGCCCATTACTTTCGATGAGCGCCTGGCGGGAGAATCCAAGCTCGACTCGTCGATTTTCGTCGAGGAGCTGGCAATGGTCACAAAAGGCGGCCTGAGCCGTCTGGCCCAGGCCGCGTGCGCGCCGTTTCGCAGGGGTTAGCCCTTGCGGTAGGAACCCTCGGGGCGCAGACGGCCCTCGCGGTAGGCGGTGAGCTGCTCGGTCAGGACGACCTCGAGCTCCTCAATGGAGCGGCGCTCCAGCAGCATGTCCCAGTGCGTGCGCTGAGGCTTGACGGGCTTGTTGTCCTCGTCCTCCTCGGTCTCGCCAATCAGCTCGGCGGTCTGGCCGCACTTGCATTCCCAGGTCGCCGGGGCGGTGGCTTCGCTGGAGAGGGTGACCTCAAACTCGTGTCCGTTGGGGCACGCGTAACGAACGTTGAAACGATCGGCAAAAACGACGCCGTCCTCGGATTCGAGGGACTTGGCGCCGATCTGCATGCCACGCAGTGCGCGGTCTGCCATAACAGCCTCCTGGACGTAGATAAGAAACGCATCCATTCTATCGGACGCGTCAAGCGGAGCGTTGCTCCGCTCCTTCTCAGGACACCACTTCGATCCGATAATGTACATTATGTCCGTTTTGCTCCCCTGGCGGGCCCCCGACCACGCGCTACAGTTACGACCATGACAACGGACCATCCGACACAGCGCCAGACGAGACACCCGATTCGCGAGGTCGTCGTCCTGGGCCTCGCCTGCCTGTCTTACTCGATCCTGTCCTTCCTGGCGCGCGCCAGCGAAACGGTTGCCGTCGGCCACGCGCATGACGTTGTGACTGTCGAGCGCAGCCTCGGCTTCCACTTCGAGCCGTCCGTCAACGCGTGGCTGGCCACCCATCCGACGCTCGCGTCACTGGCCTCCATGCAGTACGCGGCAACTTTCCTGCTGTTTACCGGCCTCGCCCTGCTCGCACTGTGGATCAAATCGCCCCAGTACTACGCGCGGGCGCGCTGGACGCTCGTCATCATGACGGCTGGTGCGCTCGTTACCTACTGGACGTACCCACTCGCTCCCCCGCGCCTCGTCCCAGGCCTCGGCATCACCGACGCCGTCGCACAGCACACCTCCGCCTATTCCCAGCTGTTTGGAACCCTCGCCAACCCCTACGGAGCCATGCCCTCCATGCATACGGGATGGTCGGTGTGGGTCGCCGTCATGCTCGGAACGTACGTCTGGCGCTCATGGTGGGCGCGTCTCACACTAGCCCTCCATCCAACTTTGACCATCGTGACAATTGTCGCAACAGGTAACCATTATGTGGTTGATGCCATTGCTGGAATCACGTATTTCCTGGTGGCATGGCTCTCTGTCACACTTATTCGTCGGACATTACTGAAAAACGTGCGAAGCACCGGCGAGACGTCCTAGGAGCGGCGGGAAATGCGCGATAGGGTTGGTGCTATGAGACTTGGAGTAGATTTTGGCACCACCACAACCGCGATCGCTATTGTTGATCGGGGGAACTATCCAATCGTCTCCTTCGTCAACAATCGAGAGGACACCGTCGACTTCATTCCGTCGGTCCTCGCCCTGGACGGCGACCGCCTGATCTACGGCTTTGACGCCGAGGACGCGGCACGTGAGGGCGCTCCCCACCTGCGCTCCTTCAAGCGGCTGTTGTCGGATCCTTCGGTGACCGACACGTCCACGCTGCGCCTGGGAAACCACAGCATCTCCGTACTCGACGCTCTGACCGGCTTCCTAACCTACGTCGCCCGCCAGCTGCGTACGAACTCCTCCGTGGCTTCCCTCCCCGCTTCCGAAAAGCTCGAGGCTCTCGTCGGCATTCCCGCGCACGCGTGGTCCGCGCAGCGATTCCTGACCCTGGAGGCCTTCCGCCGCGCGGGCTGGGATGTCCTGGCGATGGTCAACGAGCCCTCTGCCGCAGGTTTTGAGTACACGCACCGCCACGCGGGCACCCTGAACTCCAAGCGCACGGCGATCCTCGTCTACGACCTGGGCGGCGGCACGTTCGATGCATCGATCGTCTCCGCAACGGGCACGCTGCACGAGGTCCTGGGTTCGCGCGGCCTGAACCTGGTCGGCGGCGACGACTTCGACGTGATCCTTGCGACCCGCCTCGCGGCGGCGGCTGGCACCGACTCTGGTCTGCTCGGCGACGAGGCCTGGGAGCGCCTCATCGAGGACGCTCGCAGCGCTAAGGAGGCCCTGACTCCCTCCACGAAGTTCATCACCGTGCCCGTCGACGGCGAGCCCACGACGATCACCGTTGCCGAGTTCTACGAGGACGCCACGGCTCTCGTGAACGCCACCATGGATGCCATGGAGCCCCTGCTCGTGCCGGGCGCTTCCGGCGTCGGACAGCTCGGTGGCGATATCGCGGGCCTGTACGTCGTGGGTGGCGGCTCGCAGCTTCCCCTCGTCGCCCGTATTCTGCGCGCCCGCTTCGGCCGACGCGTGCACCGCTCGCCCCATACGGCTGCCTCGACCGCGATTGGCCTGGCCATCGGAGCTGACCCGGAGGCCGCGTACACGGTGCGCGAGCAGCTCTCGCGCGGCGTCGGCGTTTTCCGTGAGCGCGATGCCGGTTCGTTCATCTCCTTCGACACGCTGCTCGAGCCCAACACCGAGCTGGCTCCGGGTGAGACCCTGACGATCAAGCGCTGCTACCGCGCCGCCCACAACATCGGCTACTTCCGTTTCGTCGAGTACTCGTCCTTCGATGAGTCCTGGGTTCCTCGCGGCGACCTGCAGCCCTACGGTGAGATCATCTTCCCCTTCGACCAGAACCTGCGTCGCAGCGACGTCGACCTGGCGTCTGTGCCGGTCGTGCGTACGGAAGAAGGGCCGCTCATCGAGGAGTCCTACATCGTTGACGAGAACGGCATGGTCACCGTCGAGATCACTGACCTGGACACTGCGTACAGGATCCGCCGTCCGCTCGGCCGGAAGTAAGGGTCCTCTCCCCCACCTTGACGACGATAAGGCTGTGGGCCAGGCGCTACGCCTGGCCCACAGCCTTAGGTGCTTTCGGGGTGAGCGATGTCCTGATCACTCACGGAATCGCTGGCGCCTACCATCGCGAGAAGCCTGATGAGACCCGTCGCTGATAGCAGCATGCCCGAGCCGTGCGGCTCGGGCATGAGTGGCGTAGGTTTTAGGAGGCGGTGCGCTTGACGTGGCGACGAACAGCCAGATCGTCGACGTAGGCGCGATCATCGGGACGCTCGAGCGGCAGCTCGGCGAGGGAACACTCAACCTCGCGCCACACGCGGCCCACGGCGATGCCGAAGACGCCCTGACCGCCCTGTAGAAGATCGATGACCTCATCGGTGGAGGTGCACTCGTAGACGGAGGCCCCGTCGCTCATGAGGGTGATCGACGCCAGGTCATCCACTCCCCTGTTTTGCAGCGAGCCGACGGCCACGCGCACCTGCTGGAGGGACACGCCCGCGTCGAGCAGCTTCTTGACGACCTTGAGGACCAGAATGTCCCGGAAGGAGTACAGGCGCTGGGAGCCCGATCCGCGCGCGGCGCGGATCGACGGCTGCAAAAGCCCCGTGCGCGCCCAGTAATCGAGCTGGCGATACGTAATGCCAGCGGCGCTACACGCGATAGGTCCGCGATAGCCGACCTCGTCTGTTTCGATGCCCTCAAGCGGGTCGCCGAAAAGCATGCCTTGCCGAGATGCGGCGTTTGCTCCTGCGCTCACTGTGGGGCTCCTTGACGATTGTGTGGGATGAAAACAGGACTACGTTAGAGCACTAATGCCAGGTGGTCAACGACCGCCCCGGCGCGTCCAACCCTCAGGTTGAAGATGAGGGTTAGACTCCCTCGTCGGACAGTGCCGAAATGGCCACCGTCAGCAGGTCTCGATGCAGCTCGGCGAACAGTTCGCCCAGCTCGACCGCGCGTGCGCGCGCCCTCTCACGGTCCGCGCCACGGCCTCGTCCCCTCTGGGAGGACACCGTCTGATCAATGATATCCGCGCTGCGTTCTGCGCCCTGACGTACCGCGCGCAGGACGCGCACGTCGACACCTGCGCACTCCAAGCGCGCGATGGCAGACACCGCCTGCACGCAGCGCGCCGGGAAGTATCCCGCCATGTCCGGCGTGATGAGGCCCAAGCGGGAGTAGCGTTCGAGCGCGTCGTTGTCCACGCCCGTCAGGTCGGCCAGATCGGAAGCGGGAATCGCCCGGCGACCACCCAGGGACACGGTCTGCCCCTCGGAGGACACCATCTGGGCGACACGGCGGCGCGAGGGCGTGTGCCCCGCGTCGAGGGCATCCAGCTGCGAGCGAATCACACTTAGCGGCGTGAAAGAATCACGCTGCTCCGCCAGGACGTAGCGCAGGCGCGCCACGTCCGCCGCGGAATACTTGCGGTAGCCCGCCCCCGTGCGCGCGGGGTTCACGAGCCCCTCGCTCTCCAGGTAGCGGACCTTCGACAGGGAAATCGCCGGGAACTCTTCCTTCAGTTCCTCAACGACGCGCCCAATCGACAGCTCGGGGCAGTGATCGGCGTCGTGAGGCCACGACGTCGCGCCCGATTGCGGGCGCGCGTCGCGGATACGAGCAGCCGATCCCGTCACGTCAGGCCTGCTTGGTCGACGGCTGGTAGGTCAGGCGGTACTTGCCGATCTGAACCTCATCGCCCGCGCGCAGCTGGACGGAGTCGACGCGCTCACGGTTGACGTACGTGCCGTTGAGCGAACCGGAGTCGCGCACGATGTGGCCACCGTTTGCGGCGATGAACTGGCAGTGCTTACGCGAGACGGTGACGTCGTCCAGGAAAATGTCGGCCCTGGGCGAGCGACCCGCGTTGGTCACCTCGGGATCCAGGAGGAAACGGGCTCCGGTGTTGGGGCCGCGCTGAACGATCAGCAGGGCCGAGCCAGCGGGCAGAGCCTCGACAGCCTCACGGTCGCGAGCAGACAGGGCAACCGGAGCCTCCTCAACGTCATCCGTGAAAGGCATCACGCCGAAAACGGACGTTGCTGTGGGGTCGAAAGGCTGGTTGTCAGACATAGTGCGCTCCAAAAGATCTCATAACGGGACTGTCATATAAGTGTAAACGTTCACCATGCCGCAGGCGCGGGCACGGCGACCTCCCACTTCATTATAAGTCCCGGTCGTTTATTCGTAGGTCGCGTATTGGGCGGGACGCGGGGTGGCGAGGGAGTCGATAGTCACGTCGTCCGTCTGGCTGATCGTGACGGTGGCTCCCTTGGCACGCATCTGTGAGGCCGAGCCGGCCTGAATTTCCAGAGCCGTGGAGATGGTCTGGGAGTCGCCGATGACGGTCCACGTGTAGGGCGCCGAGATGGGGATGCCGTCAACCACGATCGCTCCGGCCTGGCCCGTGAACGCCGAGCGGGTCGTGAGCCGCACGCCGTTCAAGTCGATGGCTTCGGCCCCGGCGTTGCGCAGCTCCCCCAGCGTCATCACGAACTGGGTGGGGCTCAGGTTGGAGCCCGGATCCACGACCGTCACGCTCACCCCGGGGCCGTGAACCGCGACCGTGCCGGCGGCGATCTGCGCCTGCAGGGCGGCCTGGCCGAGGCCTGCTCGCGCGCGTCGGCCTCGCTGGCGGCACTTTGCAGGTTAGCCAGTTCCTCGGAGAGCTCGCCGCGTCGGCCCCTCAGGTTCTGTTCCTGGGTTCCCAGCTCGTCGAGCAGGGTCACGAGGTCCTGTTCGGAGAGCCCTTCGAGAGGATCGGAGCGCTGGGCGCGCACCTGCGTGGCCAGGGCGAATCCCAGGATCATGAAGATAATGAGCATAACGACGTGCAGGCCACGGGGAAGCGCGAAGAAAGCTCCCCGGGCGCGCGCCCAGAGCCGAGGCCCGCTGTGCGCCTCGCGGTGAGCGGCCCGTGTGGGTGTGCCCTGACCGGCACGCTTGGTCGGCTCAACCTCTGTTGCTGTGCCCGTAGGGGGTGTCTGATCGCTCATGTCAGGCCTTCAGCAGCAGTCGACGGATGGATGCGGTGTTGGAGAAGATGCGGATTCCCAGGACCACGACGACGGCGGTCGTCATGGCCGAGCCCACGCCCAGCTGCGAGCCGAGGAAGACGAGCAGGCAGGCGACGACCACGTTCCAGAAGAAAGAGGTCACGAAGACACGGTCGGCGAACTTGCCTTCGAGCCAGGCACGCCCGGCACCAAAGAGCGCGTCGAGCCCGGCGACGACGGCGACGGGTAGGAAGGGGGCCAGCCACGCAGGAACGGTCGGGTCGAGCAGGACCCCCAGGACGATTCCGATGATCAGGCCGATGACGGCAATCACGACGTGCCTCCTTCGTTCGTGGCAGTGATGGCAGTGGCGTATTGGGAGCTGGTTGGGGCCAGGGCGTCCATCGACAGGGAGGGCGCGACCTTCGTGGAGACGGTCATGCCGGTCATCGACTGTGCGGCGGAGAGGTAGTCGCCCGTGTTGCCACGCACGAGCGCGACGGACAGGGCGTTCGAGTCCCCGATCGCGCTGACAACGTAGGGCGAGGACACGGGCGTGATATTGACCAGGATGACCGTGCCCGCGGTGCGCACGAAGGTGGCGGGGCCGATGCGCTGGCCGTTAATTGAGATCGCCTCGGCGCCAGCCCCCCACAGCGCGTTGACAACCATGGCCAGGTCCTGGTCGCGCACGGCGCCGCTGCCCTTGCCAGGGGTGGCGCGGTCCGTCAGGGTGACGGTGATCCCTGGCCCGGACACAGGGACGGTCGCACTGGCCAACGCCAGCGCGTGGTCGGTGTCGGTCACGGTGTCCGAGCGCGAGTATAGGTCGATCGCACGGCCCAGGGATTGGACCTCCTCGTCCAGACTGGCCACCTGCTCCGAGCGCTGCGCCGCCTGGTGCTTGAGGTCGGCTTTGACGTCCCCGGCCGGTGTGCGCAGGGACGCGGTGGCCACGATGGAGCCAAAACCCAGCGCGACGGCCACGACGAAGACCCCGAGGCGACCGATGAACCTGTTGGGGGTGGGTCCGTGTTCGGCGCGGTAGTGCACGTAGCCCGCGTCGAGGGGGTTGGCCAGGAGGGACGTCAGGAGCGACATCGAGGCGGCGGGGTCCACGAACGAGGCCTGGGTGGCCTCGGGCGTGTCCCCCGCCCCGCGCGGGGCCTGCCCACGAGGCGTCACTGATCGCTTCCCCAGAGGCGCTGGACGCGCTCGCGGCGCTCGAAGTCGTCGAGGTGTTCGACGACGATGCGACGCAGCTGCGCGGGAGCGTCCTCGTTGGCGGCGAGCCAGGAGCGCAGCAGGTGCACGCTGGCCTCGACGCTGCCTTCGCGGTCGACGTCCACGCCAAGGTCGAGAACGCCAGCGGCGTAGCGCAGCGACATGCCGATCGTGTGCGACTCCCAGTAGCTGCGCAAGCGTTCCACGGCCTCGGGGATGCCGCTGGCGCCCTCCCAGGAGGAGGCCTGCAGGCCGGCGAGGGTCGCGCTCAGGTAGTCGTTGGACAGCGTGTCGGAGTTGACCGACTCCCATGCGCGAGAGCGGGCCGCTTCGTCGGGTAGGGAGGCCAGGGCTTCGGCGCTCATGCGAGCGGCCTCGCCGGAACCGTCGGCGTCGCGCCACGCGGCGATCGTCTGCTCGTCGGCGAGCCCGCGGGCGGCCAGTGCGCGGCGTGCACGCCAGGCGATATCCGGGTTCTCGCACGCCGCACAAGCGCGCACGGCGGCTTCGAACTCGTCCCCGCCTCGGGCCGCGAACTCGGCGATGAAGGCGCGCGTGTAGGCGCGCCACGCGTCAGCGTCGGTCTCGGCGCTCTCCTTGGACAGGCGACTGGTGGTGGCCAGAACCTCCTCGTGGACCTGAGCGCGCGCGCTGCCGGGCAAAAAGGACGAGATGGCCTCGCCAACGAAGAGGAGGAGCCGATCGCGGATCGCGGGCTCGGTCTCGGCGGGCACAGCACCCAGGACGGCGACGATGAAGCGGCGCGGGTCCACCAGGCCATCGCGCACGGCATTCCACAGGGAGGCCCAGATGACCGCGCGGGTGATGGGCGCCTCGATCGTGCCCACGTAGGCCAGCGCGACGTTGGTGGAACGCTCATCGAGGCGCGAAATCGCGTAGGTCAGGTCGTCGTCGTTGATGACGACCAGGTCGACGCCGACGGCGCCTCCGGGCACGGCGAGCACGCCCTCGGGATCGATGGGTGCGCTCTCGCCGTCGATGCGCACGTCGAAGACGTGGGTGCGCTCCAAGGCTCCGTCCGCCGCGCGCCACGTCGAGACGGTCACACGGTGGGGACGCAGCACGCCGGCGCAGGCCTGTCCGCTCTGGTGCAGGGTGAAGTCCGAGATCGCGCCGACCGGGTCGGTCACCCACGAGGCGGACAGGGTCGAAGGGCCGGGGGTGTCGAGCCACGCGTCCTTCCACGACCCCAGCTCCTGGTTCGAGGCCGCCTCAAGCGCCTCGAGCAGATCACCCAGGGAGGTGGCGCCGAAGCGATGCTTGTCGAAGTAGCGGCGTGCGCCCTCGTAGAAGGCGTCCTCGCCGACCCATGCGACCAGCTGCTTGAGGACCGCGGCGCCCTTGGCGTAGGTGATGCCGTCGAAGTTCGTCTTGGCGGCGGCCACGTCCGGGATGTCGGCGGCAATCGGGTGCGTCGTGGGCATCTGGTCCTGCGTGTAGGCCCAGATCTTGCGGTTCATCGCAAAGTTCGCCCACTCCCCCGTGTACTGGGTCGCGCTCGCGATCGCGCTGGCGCCCTGATTCTCGGCGAAAGACTCCTTGAGCCACAGGTCGTCCCACCAGGCGGGGGTAGCCAGGTCGCCGAACCACATGTGGCACATCTCGTGCAGGGTCGTGTTCGCGCGGCGCTGGCGCTCCGAGAAGGTGGGGGTCGAACGGGAGATGTAGGCCTCGTTGAAGGTGATGCAGCCGGGGTTCTCCATGGCGCCCAGGTTGTATTCGGGCACGTAGATCTGGTCGTAGGACCCCCACGGGAAGGTGATGCCGTAGCGCTCGTGGAAGAAGTCCAGGCCCGCGCGCGTCACCTCGAAAACGTCCTCGAAGTCCAGGTAGCGGGCGAGGGTACGCCTGCACGCCAGGCGCAGCTCCAGCTCGACGTGCCCGCCGTCGCTGGCTCCGCCGCTCCACGTGCCGCCCTCGACGACGGACCAGGGGCCAGCGACGATCGCGGTGATGTAGCTGGACAGCGGGGGCGTCGCAGAAAAGTCGCGGCGAACGCCGCCGTTGTCCACCGGCTGCGCGCCGACCTCGACGCCGTTGGAGAAGACGACCCACTGGGCGGGCGCGACGACGTGGAAGGTCCACGCGGGCTTGACGTCGGGCTGGTCGATGCACGGCCATGCGCGGTGGGCGTCGTTGGGCTCGAACTGGGTGTAGAGGTAGACCTCGCCGTCCTCGGGGTCGGTGTAGCGGTGCAGGCCCTCGCCGCTGCGCGAGTAGTGGGCGAGCGCGCGCACCTCGAGGGTGATGGTCTGACCCACCGGCAGCCCTCGACCCACACGCGGTCCTCGTCGTCCTCGAAAGGATGCTCCGCGCCGTTGAGCAGGACGGAGGTGACCTGCCCGGCGATGTCGATGAACGTGCGTTCTTCGCGGGCCACGAGAGTCAGGACGGAGGTGACGGGATAGGTCGCCTGGGAGGGATCGGTGGCGCCCGTGACGTCAACGGTGACGTCGATGGCGGACACCTCGAGGGTGGCAGCGCGGTGTGTTGCTTCGTTGCGTGTCAAGATCTGCATGACTCCCATCCTACTGTGTCACTGAACATGCGCGTGCTACACGGGGGCGCGTAGACGAACTACAGTAGAGACATGACCTCAGTGATTGATATCCGCCCGTTCATCGATCCGATCCCGCTCGTGCGTGCCCTGGCAGGCCTCGAGGTCCAGGGGTTCTACGGCGCGGACGGCGCCCCCACGCCGCTCGACACCGCCGACCTGGCGATCTCGGGCGTGACCGTGTCCTCTGACGACTGCGAAGCCGGCTGGATCTTTGTGGCCATCCCGGGCCTGACGCAGCACGGCATCCGTTTCGCCCACGCGGCCATCGAGGCCGGCGCGACCGTGATCCTCACGGATGAAGCGGGGCGCGAACAGGCCGTTGAACGAGGCCTGGGCACGCCGATCGTCACGGTGGCCGACCCGCGTAGCGTCGTTCCCACCCTGTGCGCGAACATCTACTCGGCTCCGGCCTCGCGCCTGACGACCATGGCGGTGACCGGCACGAACGGCAAGACGACGACCTCGTACCTGATGCGCGCCGCCATCGCTTCGCGTTTCCCCCAGGCCTCCCTGTGCGGCACCGTGGAGATGCACGTCGGCCCGATTTCTTTCGAGGCGGTGCGCACGACCGCCGAGGCGCCCGTCATCGCCCGCTTCCTGGCGGCCACCGAGCAGTACGAGTGCGGCGCTGGCGTCATTGAGCTGTCGGCCCACGCCCTGTCCCTGCACCGCGTGGACGGCGTCGTCTTCGACGTCGCAGCCTTCACGAACCTGCAGCACGACCACCTGGACTACTACGGCGACATGGAGCACTACTTCGCCGCCAAGGCCCTGCTGTTCACGCCCGAGCACTCCCGCGCCGGCGTCGTGTGCGTCGACGACAAGTGGGGCCAGCGCTTGGCCGCCGAGGCTACCGTCCCGGTCACGACCGTGTCCGCCCTGTCGACCACGAGCGCCGACTGGCAGGTTCGCGACATCGCCCCCGACCAGTCGATCGGGCGCACGGTGTTCACGCTCGTCGATCCCGACGGCGTCGGCCACCGCGTCGCCATGCCGATCCTGGGCGAGGTCAACGTTCAAAACACGGCCGTCGCGATCGTGTCTGCGGTGACGCTGGGCATCGACCTGTCCGAGGTCATCGCCTCCGTCGAGGACGCGCCCCAGATCCCGGGCCGCATGGAAAAGGTCAACCCGACCCCCGGCGCCCAGCCCCTCGTGATCGTCGACTACGCCCACACGCCCGAGGCGCTGGAGTGGACGCTGCGCTCGACCCGCGAGCTGACCCCCGGCAAGGTCGTCATCGTGTTTGGCACCGACGGCGACCGCGACGCAACCAAGCGTGAGCATCTGGCGCAGATCGCGGCGCGCGAGGCCGACATCCTGTGGGTCACGGATGAGAACCCCCGCACCGAGGACCCCCAGTCCATCCGCGACTACCTGCTGCGTGGCATCGCCTCCGTGCGCCCCGGCATGGAGGACGTCACCGAGGTCACGACCTGCCGACGCGACGCGGTGCGCCGCGCCATCTTGGCCGCCGACCCCGGCGATACCGTCATCATCACGGGCAAGGGCGCGGAGTGGTACCAGGAGATCCAGGGTATCCACCACCGGTACAACGACGTGCCCGTCGCCGCCGAGGTCCTGGCCTACGACGTGCGCTCCCACGAGTAGGGATGCACAATCCTGTGAGCTGGCGCGCCACGGGGGTCCCCATCCGGCCCGCGCGGCGCGCCACGCCGTAGACTGGGCGGGTGAATGACTTCGACACGCAGCACGGTGCGACCCCCGCTTTCGGGGACGACGCGACCGACGCCTACACCGCGGACCAGGCCACGGCCTCGTCCGAGATGATCGACCTGACCGACCAAGACGCCGCGGCGCGCGCCCGCGTCATGCGCGCCAACCTCGACCAGTTCGACCTGGACGAAGAGGATCTCGCGCTGCTGTCGGGCGAGGTTGAGGTCGACGATTTCGGCAACGTCGCGGCGGGCCTGCCGGTCCTCGCCGTCGTCGGGCGCCCCAACGTCGGTAAGTCCACGCTGGTCAACCGCATCCTCGGACGCCGCGAGGCCGTCGTGCAGGACACGCCCGGCGTGACCCGCGACCGCGTGTCCTACCCCGCAGAGTGGGCCGGGCGCGACTTTACGCTGGTGGACACCGGCGGCTGGGAAATTGACGTCAAGGGCCTGGATCGCTCGGTCGCCGAGCAGGCCGAGATCGCCGTTGACCTGGCCGACGCCGTCGTCCTGGTTCTCGACGCGACCGTCGGTGTTACGGCCTCGGACGAGCGCATCGTCGAGATGCTGCGCTCGAAGAAGAAGCCGATCATCCTGGCCGCCAACAAGGTTGACTCCCCTCTGCAGGAGGCTGACGCGGCCTACCTGTGGAGCCTGGGCCTGGGCGAGCCACACCCGATCTCCGCGCTGCACGGCCGCGGCACCGGCGATTTGCTCGACGTCATCATGGACGTGCTTCCCACCGAGTCCGCCGTGGCCTCGGCGCTGCCCACCGGCGGCCCGCGCCGCGTCGCCCTGGTCGGCCGCCCCAACGTCGGCAAGTCCTCCCTGCTCAACTCCCTGGCCGGCGGCGAGCGCGTTGTCGTCAACGAGCTGGCCGGCACGACCCGAGACCCGGTCGATGAGCTCATCGAGCTGGACGGGCGCTCCTGGTGGTTCGTCGACACGGCCGGTATCCGCCGCAAGATGCACCGCACGACCGGCGCCGACTACTACGCATCGATCCGCACCCAGGCCGCCATCGAAAAGGCCGAGGTCGCGCTGGTTCTCATCGACGGCTCCACTCCCCTGACCGAGCAGGACGTGCGCGTCGTGCAGCAGGTCATCGACGCAGGCCGCGCGCTCGTCGTCGTCACCAACAAGTGGGACCTGGTGGACGAGGATCGCCAGAAGGAGATCAAGAACGAGCTCGAGCGTGAGCTGGTGCAGATCCAGTGGGCGCCTCGCATCAACCTGGCGGCCAAGACCGGCTGGCACACGAACCGTATCGTGCGCGCCCTGGACGCCGCCCTGGAGGGCTGGGAGACGCGTATTCCCACGGGCCAGCTCAACGCCTTCCTCGGTCAGCTCGTCGCCGCCCACCCGCACCCGCTGCGCGGCGGCAAGCAGCCCCGCATCCTGTTCGGCACGCAGGCATCGAGCAAGCCCCCGCGCTTCGTCCTGTTCACGACGGGCTTCCTGGATCCGGGCTACCGCCGCTTCATCGAGCGCCGCCTGCGCGAGACGTTCGGCTTCGCCGGCACGCCCATCCAGATCTCGGTGCGCGTGCGCGAGAAGCGCCGCCGCTAAGGCCGCCTGTGCATAACCGTCGCGCGCGTCCCCCTATCCACAGGGGTGGCGCGCGCGTCGTTGTTATCCACAGGGCGCGTGCGGGCGATTGACCGCGAGGGTGGGCAGGGCGCACGATGGGGCCATGAAATCCTCGCTTCCCTCCCCCGATCCGCTTGCCCTGCCCGACGGACTCACGCTGTGCGACGACGGCCTCGTGCGACCCACGTGGGCGTCACACGACGCCCTCCTGCGTTCCTATTACGACACCGAGTGGGGCATGCCCGTCCACGATGAGGCTGGCGTCTATGAGCGCCTGGCCTTAGAGGGATTCCAGGCGGGCCTGTCGTGGCGTACCGTCTTGGCCAAGAGAGAGTCCTTCCGCGAGGCCTTCGCCGGCTTTTCACCAGACGCGGTCGCCGCCTTCACCGACGCGGACGTCGAACGTTTGGCGTCCAACCCATCGATTATTCGCAACCGCCGAAAAATCGAGGCCGCGATCGCCAACGCCCGGGCCACCATCGAGCTGCGCGTCGCCGCAAGCGCGTGTCCTTCGTCCGCCGGCCCCTCGCACCTGGGCGAGCTGGTGTGGTCCTATCGGGGCGGCCCTGATCCGCGCCCCACCTGCGCGAGCGACGTTCCCTCCCAGACCCCCGAGTCCATCGCCCTGGCCGCGGACCTGAAAGCGCGGGGCTTCCGTTTCGTCGGCCCCACCACGATGCTTGCCCTCATGGCGGCCATTGGAATCGTCAACACCGACATCGTGGGAACGCACCGACGGCCCGCGCGCGAAGAGCATCGGTGATGACCCTCACCCTCGTGGATTCTTGTTATCTGGCATGATGGATCCATGGCACTTTCCAAAGAAGCTCCTTAGTCAGGACGAGGTTGTCGTCCGACACATGCACACGCACATCAAGGTGATCCTGCCGCATATCATCGGCGAGATTATCCTGATCATCGCGGCCATCGTCGGCTCCGTCTATGTTCCGGAAGACTCGCGCTCCTGGGCGCTGCCGACCATCTGGATCGTGGTTCTGATCCTGTCGGTGCCCTTGCTGGCGATCCCCTGGATCAAGTGGATCAGCTCGACCTACACGGTGACCACGAAGCGCATCATTACCCGCAAGGGCATCTTCACGCGCACCGGCCACGACCTGCCGCTCACGCGCATCTCCGACGTTCAGCTCGAGAAGAACTTCGACGACCGCCTCTTTGGCTGCGGCACGCTCGCCCTGCAGACCTCGGCGGACGATCCGTTGCTGCTGCGTGACGTCCCCAAGGTTGAGATGGTCCAGGTTGAAATCTCGAACCTGATCTTCCACGATATTCAGGGAGCCATCGACGCGGATCCGACGAGCTGATCACACCACGCCAAACCGCGTCCCCACATGCGAATAGACTGGTCTCATGTTCGATGTTCATGGTTTCGAATTGACGGTCTTTAAGCTCCTGATCGGTGTCACCCTGATCGTCCTCCACTTGCGCCTCACGGGCAAGCAGCGGACGGTCCAGCTGACACCGATCGACTTTATCGGGAACTTTATCCTCGGTGGCATTATCGGCGGCGTCATCTACAACCACGCAATCTCGTTCGCGGAGTACATCAGCTTCCTGCTCGTCACCTTCGCGATCGTCTCCGGCCTGAACTACCTGACGTCGAAGTTCATGTCGACCCGCTCGCTCGTGATGGGAAAGGCGTACACGATCATCGAGGGCGGGCGATTTACTCAGGACGCGCTCGACAACACGGACCACAAGCTCGATCCAGTCGAGTTTCTCGCGGAGCTACGCGGCATGGGCATCTTTTCACTGAGCGACATCAGCCTCGTACAACGCGAAGCCAACGGCTCCCTCACGGTACGTCGCAAGGGCGAGGGCGGCGTCAACTACGTCCTGGTGTCCAGTGGCCAGGTCGTGACCGACAACCTCGAGTTGACTGGCCACAGCGAGGAATGGCTTCGCGGTGAATTGGAGCAGGCGGGTATCATCGACCTGGTCGACCTCTTCCTTGTTGAGCTCGACGCAGCCGATCGGCTGAACATCGTCGATCAGGAGGGGCAGACCACCTCTGTGCGGATCTCGGATCCGAAGGCCGTGGAGGTGACGACGGTGACCGAGTTCCAGGCCCCGCACGAGCAGTCGGCGACGCTGGAGGATGTCATCCCCGAGGATGCGCGCGAGGGTGCGGCGACGTCTGACGGCTGACCGTTCTCGCTCCTCATTCGCGTCTCCGGCTCCCCCGGCCTCGTCTCCATTGACGAGGCCGGGGCCGTTTTGTGTCGGTCCGTGCACTTCGTGCTCCATCTTGGATGGCGGCAACCGGTACCGGCGAGGTAGGTCGAAATCATCCCCGTTGACGACTTCGACCTGTGCCACAGTTTACTCCACCCATTGACACGCCTCACAACGCATCACATGCGCTGCGACCTGCACGAACCCGCGGAAGACTGGTCGAAAACTAGCGTTTACCGGGGGAAATAGACCACCACAGACGAGCATCACATTTCGGTTACAAAGGTTGACCGACAATTGATGCGGGGGGACGGAGGTCCCTCCAACGACTCCAGGCAACGAAGGCCCGTGGAGGGTTAAGGGTCAAAATGTGTGTCCGGAATCGCGGATTTTCACGGATTGACCTGTAGGTTTCCGGAAAGTATATGCTCCGGAAGCATATATCTAGCCCCCGACGGGAAATCCTCGGTGTGGCAGCCGTGATGTGCTATGCGCGGCGTGGTGTGGTGTCGCAATGTCGAAGAACCAACCACGCTGCCACTGCGGCGGTGAAATGAAACGCAACGGCACCACCAGCAAAGGCACCACCAGATGGCGCTGCAAACAATGCGGCGCCTCCAGCGTCAAACGTCGAAACGACATCACCAACGCGGCAGTGTTCACCCAGTTCATCGAGCATTGCACCACCGCAATATCACTCGACGACTAGCCAAACGAAACGGTGTTAGCCGCGCCACCATGAAGCGGCGCTTCAAGTGGTGCTGGCTCGTTGATGTGCCTGACCCCACCGCCGGCCACCACAAGCGGATCTACGACCAGGTATTTCTCGATGGCACCTACACCGCCGGTGGCTGCCTGATCGTCGCGGCGACCATCGACCACGTGATCGCCTGGCACTGGTGCAAACACGAAACCACCCGCGACTACCAACTGCTGCTTGAACGCATCGAAGCCCCACTCATCGCCGTCATCGACGGCGGCCAAGGCGCATACAGCGCAATCAAAAAGTGCTGGCCGACTACGAAAATTCAACGCTGCCTCGTCCACGCCCAACGCGTGGTCCGCCGCTACACCACCACCAACCCACGCACCGATGCCGGGCGCACCATCTACCGACTTGCGCTGAAACTGACCCGGATCACCACACTGGATGAAGCCGCCGCGTGGGGTGTGCAACTGCACGAGTTTTCAACGATCTACCGGGAATGGATGAACGAGAAAACCATGATCAAAGACCCCAAAACAGGTGCATGGACCCGCGTGTGGACCCACCACAACGTGCGCAAGGCCTACAACAGCCTCAACCATCTTTGGCGGTCCGAGATGCTGTTTGTCTACCTCAACCCGCCAGCAGGAGTCCTTGCGCCCGAGCGGATCAAATCCACCACCAACAGCTTAGAAGGCGGCATCAACGCCCAGCTCAAACTGCTCGCCAGAACCCACCGCGGCAGATCAGGCGAACGACAACGCCGCATGCTGGATTGGTGGCTCTACTTAAAAACGGAACTGCCTGACGATCCAGTACGAATCGCCAGGCAGTCCGACTGGGGCCAGGGCCAACTCGCCAAAGTATCCACCCTGACCCAAACCGAGAACCAAGCCGACCACGAAACAGGACGCCCAGCCCTCTACGACAACGCTATCGACACCGACTACACCCACTCAATCGGCATTCAAAAAGGCCAAATCTAACCCCCGCGACACGCCGAGCCAGACACACATTTTGACCCTTAACCCCCCGTGGAATACAAAAAGCGCGAGGACACAAACCTGTCCTCGCGACTCTATTGTCGGGCTGGCGGGATTTGAACCCACGACCCCTTGACCCCCAGTCAAGTGCGCTACCAAGCTGCGCCACAGCCCGTATTCAGTTCGTCGCCGTGGCGACCTGTAGAACTATAGCGCACCTTTCGACGGGGGCGCAAACTGGGCCACGTGGTCCGCGCCACAAGGCAGTGGTGGCTGTGCCTTCATGTAGCGCCTGCGGCTCGTGCACACCAGCATCGTCAATCGCAATGCTGCGATGAACCGCAGGCACAGGGCTACACTGGCACGTAGATCCCACCCGTCGTTCGTTCCACCGGAAGGAACCACCTGCATGACGTCCCGTCGACTTTTCTCACTGACCGCAGCATGCGCTATCGCCGCGATGGCACTCGCCGTCCCCGCGATGCCCGCTCAGGCCGAGCCCCACCTCGCTAGCCCTATCGTCGCGGTCGCATCATCCGAGGCACAGACCGACGCCGTTTCTGTGAGCGCAGCCCCGGCCTCGTCCCAGAATGTCCTCGCGCCCTCACGGCGCTTCCACTACCACGGAGGAGGCAGCAGTAGTCCGGTCTTCGGAGCCATCTCGGTGGTGATCTTTATCGGCGTATGCGTCGCCCTCGCGCACGACCGCCGTCGGCGCGAACGGATTGCGCGGGAGCAACTGCGGCAGAATCCCTTTGCCAACACGGGCTCCGTCGGACCTCAGTATGGGGTGTCTGCCCCCTCCTACAACGCCGTGGCCGCTTCCGGACCGCAGGCAATGCCCTACCAGCCCAACGGCGCTGGCTCAACCACAGGACCACATGCCGACTACGGGTACGCAAGCGCTCCCGGCCAGCAGGGCTACTATCCGCCCCAGCAGGGCGGGCAGGGTGGGCAGGGCTATGGCCAGTACCCGCCCACCTATCGCTAGGCCGGAGCGCCATCAGCCAACCCGCCCGCACCTGATGGAGAAACGATGAAGTCACACCGACTCCTGCCCCTCGCAGCGACACTGACGCTCGCCGCCGCGGGCGTCACTGCCCCCGCCATGGCCTCCGGAAGTCAGACGGCCGCCCAGCCACTCACAAGCGCCGCGCAGGTCACCGTCCACGACTCCCTCGCCACCGACGCGCCCACACGCGTGGCCCCCGTTCGTTCGCTCGCCACGTCCCCCGCGACGATCCACGCTAGCTCCGAGGAGAGCGACAGCGGTAGCGTTGTCGGCTCGTCATGATCATCGTCATGGTGCTGCTCTTCATTCCGGTGTGCATCGTGTACGCACTTTTCGTGCATACAGCGCGCAAGGATGCCGTTGGCCAGATGCCGAACTACACCGGCATGAACGGCCCGCAGTACGGGGTGCCGAACGCCCCTCAAGCGCCAGGCGCGGACCCGCGATGGCACCGCGGCCATAACCCGCCGTGGGCGACGGCTCCACAGCCAACCGGCCAACCCGGCTACGGCGTGCAGCCCCCGTACAGCACCACCGACACGCTGGGCACCGCGTACGGTGCCCAGCCCGGACAGGGACCCGTGTACGGCACTGGACAGGGACCCGTGTACGGAATTGGACAGGGGCCCGTGTACGGGACCAACCCGGTTTCCGGGCCCGTCTATGGCACCGACCCCACCCAGGGACCCGTCCACGCGCAGGGGCGCCACGACGGCACCGGTTACTGACTGCGCAGACACGAACGGCGAGGGGCCCGCAGCGTGTCGCTGCGGGCCCCTCGAAGACGGTGCGCTCAGGCCTCGCGGGCAGCCAGATCCTCGTCCACATAGGCCAGGATGGCCTCGCACACGCCGGCGATATCCAGGCCGGTCGAATCAACAGTCTCAACGCCGGGCGCGGCGGTCATGAACTCGGAAACGGCGGAGTCGGCCTTGTCGCGCCCCTCGACCTGAGCGCGCACAATCTCCATGTGCTCCTCGGTTGCGTCACCGTAGAGCTCCAGCGTTCGGCGGCGCAGGCGCGCCTCCTGGTCCGCGAGCAACAGGATGCGCACGTCCGCGTCCGGGCACACGACCGTCGTAATGTCGCGGCCCTCGGCGATCATGCCGGAGCCCTGAGCGCGCGCCTCCATCATGCGGCGACGCTGCTCGGTCGCCATCCACGCGCGCACCTTCAGGTTCGTCGACACGTGCTTAATCTCCAGGGCAATGCGGGGTTCGCGAATCGCCTGGGTGACCTCGGTATCCCCCACCCACACGTGCGGATCGGACGGATCGGACTGCAGGCGAAGGACCATCTCGTCGGCCGCGGCTGCGACCGCCTCCGTGTCCTCCAGGTCAATGCCACGGTCGAGGGCGTACCACGTCAGCGCGCGGTACATCGCGCCCGTGTCGAGGTATCCGATGCCCAGACGCAAGGCCAGCTCCTTGGACACCGTGGACTTACCAGAACCCGCAGGACCATCGATCGCAATGGTGATGCCAACGCGCGCAATCGCATCCTGACGCATCGAGTCGTTCATCCGGTGATTCTCTCATCGAGGTTGTTCTAGTGGGTAATGAGCCGCCAGCCCCGCTCCTGCAGGTCCGCGGCGCAGCGGTCAGCGACCGCCGGGTCAATCATGACGCGAGCGACGCCAGCCTGCGCGCCCGCCGAGTGCTCGAGAACCAGGTCCTCGATGTTGATGGAGGCCTCACCGAGCTCACTGAAGAGGCGCCCGAGCGCTCCGGGCTCATCGGGGATCAGCACCTCGACCTCGCGGTAGCGCGACGGAGCACCGCCGTGCTTGCCGGGGATGCGCGCGACGCCCTGATTGCCAGCCGTCATCACGCGGTTGATTGCGCCGACGCTGCCGCCCCGAAGCGGGCCCAGCTCGGCGGCCGCATCCAAGTGGGTCAGTAGGTCATCCAGGTCGCCCCTCAACTCGCGCAGGATGTCGGCGACAGGCCCAGCGTTGCCGGCCAGGATCGCCGTCCACAAGCGAGGATCGGAGGCCGCGATACGCGCCGTGTCACGCAGCCCCTGTCCCGCCAAACCGAGTGCCTGCGCGGGAGCATCAACGAGGCGCGCCGCCAGCATCGACGACACGAGCTGCGGCACGTGGGACACCAGGGCCACCGCGTGATCGTGCGTGCCCGCATTCATCTCCAGGGGCACCGCGCCCACGTCCGTGGCAAGCGCACGCGCGGCCAACACCGCACGAGGCCACGTCAGCTCATGGGCCACGATCACCCACGGCCGACCGTAGAACAGGTCGGCGTCGGCCGCGCCGGCGCCGGAGCGCTCGCGTCCAGCCATCGGGTGTGAGCCCACGTAGCGGCACGCCTCGTCCTGGAGGCCGCGCTGCGCGAGCGTGGCAAGCACGTCGGCGACGACCGCGTCCTTGACCGAGGCGACGTCCGTGACGATAGCGTTGGGGAATCGCACAAGAGAATCGACGATAATCCGGTCGGCGACGTCGGGAGGGGTCGCGACCACGACGATGCGCGGCGCCTCGTAACCGGCGCCGTCCTGCCCGGCGTCCGCAGAGGCCACCCCGGCCTCGTCGATGACGTCACTGAAAGGGACGCCCGCACCCACGTCGGAGGCAAGGCGCAGGGAGGTGGGCGAGGCATCCTCGAGGTAGACTCCCACTCCCCCGGCGCGCAGCGCCAGGCCGAGGGACGCGCCCAGCAGGCCCGACCCGATGATGAGGACGGGCCCCACCGTGGACACGACGCGCGTGGGGACGCCACCGCCCTGGGCGCTCACAGGCCGACGGCCCCGTACAGCGCCGTCAGAGCGTTGCCCTTGACGCGGCGGGTCGTGCCCTGCTTGAGGTGATCCAGGGAGATCGGCCCGAAGCCCGTGCGCACGAGCTCGCGCACCGGATAGCCCACGGCTTCCATCATTCGACGCACCAGGCGGTTACGGCCCTCGTGCACGACGATCTCGACGGTCGTGATGTCGCCGTAGGTGTCGACAACACGGAAGGCGTCAACCTTAATAGGACCGTCCTCCAGCTCGATGCCGTTCATCAGCTTGCGCTTGACGCCGGGCTTGACCTCGCCGTGCAGGCGCGCCACGTAGGTCTTGCGGATCTCATACTTGGGGTGGGTCAGGCGGTTGGCCAGCTCGCCGTCGTTGGTCAGCAGCAGCAAGCCCGAGGTGTCGATATCGAGGCGACCCACGTGGTAGAGACGCTCGGGGTAGTCGGCGATCAGGTCCGCGATGGTCGGGCGGCCCTCGGGGTCGCTCATCGTCGAGACCGTGCCGATCGGCTTGTTGACGGCCAGCACGATGTGCTTCGTCTCGTCCAGGATCAGGCGCTCGCCGTCAACGTGGATGACCTGTGTCGCGGGGTCCACGCGCACGCCCTGGTTGCGCACGACGGTGCCGTCCACGCTCACGCGCCCGTCCGCGATCATCTGCTCGGACGCGCGCCTGGACGCGACGCCCGCCTGGGCGAGCACCTTCTGCAGTCGCACGCCACCCTCGGTGTAGGGGTTAGCCCTCATAGTTCTTCCTCCAATTCGTCCAGCGCATCGGCGTCTGGCAAGTAGGGTGCCAGGGTACCAGCTCCGACAGGTTCGTCATCCCCATTTTCTCAAGAAACTCCCCGGTCGTGCCGTATAGGCGCGCCCCGGATGGTGTCGCCCCCCGTCTCTTCCACGAGGCCTCGGGCGAGCAGGGTGCGCACGACGCCGTCGACGTTGACGCCGCGAATGCGAGCGATGCGCGTGCGCGAGATCGGCTGGCGGTAGGCGATGACGGCCAGCGTTTCGAGGGCCGCCTGGGACAGGCGCGCGTGGGAGGAGCCGACGACGAAGCGGCCCACGACATCGGCGTGGGCACGCGCGGAGTAGATGCGCCAACCGCCGCCGACTTCGCGCAGCTCGAAGCCGCGTGCCGGAGCGCCCGACTCCCCCAGGTATTCGCTCGCGAGGGCTCTGAGCGTGTCTTCGACCTGGGTGGGGTCGGCGCCCAGCGCGGCTCCCAGGTCCTCGGGTGTCACGGGTTCGGAGGCGACCATGAGGATTGCCTCGATGGGTGCGCGCAGGTCGTGCTCAGTCATCGCTGTGTGCTCCTTGCATGTCGGCGTCGGTGTACTCCACTGACGAGGCCGTGGTGGCCTGAGCGCTGGTGTGGCCCGTGTAGTCGTCCACGTCGATATCGATCTGGTCGCTGCTCCCGGTCCATTGGATCGACAGGCGTGCCAAGGCCTCGTCCTGAATGAACTCGACGGCTCCGCGTCGGTAGAGCTCAAGCAGCGCCAGGAAGCGCGAGACGACGACGGCGCGCGTGGGCGCGTCGGCGACGAGCTCGTGGAAGGTCATCTCCCCGGCCCGCGCGAGCATTGCGGCGACGACGAGCGCCTGTTCGCGCACGGGCACGACAGGGTCATGCAGGTGCGAGACCGCGACGGTAGGTGGAGAGGCGGACAGGCGTCGGCGGCCAGGCGAGCCAGGTCCTCGGGGGTCGTGTGCCAACGCAGCTCGGGCAGCAGGGTCGCGAAGTGAGGCTCCAGAGGAACCTCGCGCGCCACGTACGAGGCGAACTGGCCCATGCGCGCGTCGAGGTCCTTGGAGGCTTCCTTGAAGGCGCGGTACTGCAGGAGGCGAGAAAACAGCAGGTCGCGGGCCTCCAGGTCAGCCTCGCTCGCGCGCTCCTCGTCATCGATACGAGGCAGCAGGCGCGCGGCCTTCATGTCGAGGAGGGTGGCGGCTACCACCAGGAACTCCGTCGTGCGCGACAGGTCCGGCGACGCCTTCATGAAGGCGATGAACTCGTCGGTGACCTGGGCCAGCGCGACCTCGGTGATGTCGAGCTTCTGACGCGCGATCAGCGACAGGAGCAGATCAAACGGACCCTCAAAGACGGGCAGGGAGACGGCAAAAAGCTCGAACTCCCCCCTGGACCTCGATCGAGTCAGGCGGCGTCGCCACGGGCGATGATTTCGCGCGCCAGTCGGCGATACGCGTGCGCCCCCGCGTGGTTGGGCGCGTAGGAGATGATCGGCTCGGTCGCCACGGAGGCGTCGGGGAACTTGATCGTGCGCCCGATGCGCGTGTCGAAGACCAGGTCGCCGAATGCCTCCTGCAGGCGCTGGAGAACCTCGCGCGAGTGCAGCGTACGCAGGTCCACCATGGTCGCGACAATACCGTCGATCTTCAGACGCGGGTTGATGCGGTCACGAACCGTCTCGATGGTCTCCACCAGCAGGGCGACGCCGCGCAGCGCGAAGAACTCCGCCTCGACGGGCACGATGACACCGTGCGCGGCGGTCAGCGCGTTGACGGCGAGCAGGCCCAGCGACGGCTGGCAGTCGATGAGGATCACGTCGTAGTCCGCCTCGACGTGGCGCAGGACGCGAGCCAGCGCGCTCTCGCGGGCCACCTCGTTGACGAGCTGCACCTCGGCGGCCGACAGGTCAATGTTCGCAGGATGATATCCAGGTTGTCCGTGGCGGTCTGGCAAATCGTCGCGCGCACGTCGGCCTTCGGGTTCATGAGCAGCGTGTAGATTGTCTGCTCCATGTCGAGGGCGTTGATGCCCAGGCCCACTGACGCGGCACCCTGCGGGTCGAAGTCGACGATGAGGACGCGGCGGCCGTACTCGGCCAACGCCGCCCCCAGGTTGATCGTGGTCGTCGTCTTACCGACGCCACCTTTTTGGTTACACATCGCGATTACGCGGGCGGGACCGTGCCCCGTCAGAGGCGCGGGCACGGGGAAATCGACCTGCTCATCAGGCAGATCGTTCGTCAGCGTCGGATGCGAATTCTCGGTCACGTGTCCATCCTAGGTCATTGCCCGGGCACTTCGTGGGTGCCACGCGCCCGGGGGTGCGAGAGTGTAAAAACCTCGCGCAGCGCGGCGGCCGTGACCGCCGTATATATCTGCGTGGTCGCCACTGAGGCATGTCCGAGGAGCTCTTGGACCTCGCGCACGCTCGCCCCACCCTCCAGGAGGTGGGTGGCAAATGAGTGTCGCATCGTGTGCGGCGAGACCTTGTCCCCCAGGTCTGCGGCCTGCGCCGCGCGCCGGATCGCCGTCCACGCGCTCTGCCGCGACAGGGGCCCGCCCCGAGAGTTCAAGAAGAACGCGGTGGAACCACGGCCTCGGGCTGCCAAGGCAGGACGGGCGCGCACCCGGTACGCGCCGAGGGCCTCCACTGCGAACGACCCCACGGGCACGATTCGTTCCTTGCGCCCCTTACCGAAAAGGCGCACCACCGGCACGTCGCCGTCCAGGTCGAGGTCGTCGGCGCTCAAAGCGACGGCTTCGGACACTCGCGCGCCCGTCGCGTACAGGAGTTCCAACAGGGCACAGTCGCGCAGGCCGATCGGCGAGTCGTTCGCGTGGGCCACGTCCAAGAGTCGGCCGACCTCGTCGACCGTCAGCGCCTTGGGCAGGTGGCGGCCCGCTCGAGGCGCCCTCAGCTGGGCGGCGGGATCAACCCCAACAAGGCCTTCCGTGAGCGCGTACTTGTGCAGGCCTCGGATCGCTGCGGAGGCGCGAGCAACCGACGAGGCCGCCGCGGGCGTGCCCGTCACCTCCCCCGACGCGAGCCTCATCGTGTAGTCCTCAATGTCGCGCGCGCTGACCTCGGCGAGACTGCGAACCCCTCGTTCCTCCAGGTCACGGGCATAGCGCAACGCGTCACGACGATAGTTCGAGACGGTGTGAGACGACGCGCCCTTCTCGACGCGCAGATAGTCCACCCACTCATTCACGGCTGCTTCGAGGGATGTCATAGTGTCAGAGTAAGCGACATTTCAACAAATGTGCGCGATCCCTATGCGCGTGCGCACAATTTCGCTAGTATGTGACGCGGTAACCATTTCCCTACCCCAATGTTGGGGACCTAAATACGGCTGGAGGCCGACGTGACACTTCAATGGGATCATATCGACGATGAAGCGGTGAAGACCGCCAAGCTCCTCGCGGCGGACGCCGTCGAGCAGGCGGGCTCGGGCCACCCCGGCGCCGCTATCTCGCTCGCACCCGCAGCGTACCTTTTGTACAACAAGGTCATGAACGTTGATCCGGCCGATCCTCGATGGATCGGCCGTGACCGTTTCATTCTCTCCGCTGGCCATTCCTCGCTCACCCAGTATGTCCAGCTCTACCTGAGCGGCTTCGGTCTCGAGCTTGACGACGTCAAGAAGCTGCGCACCGCAGGCTCCCTGACGCCGGGACACCCCGAGTACCGACACACCAAGGGCGTCGAGATCACGACCGGCCCGCTGGGCACCGGTATCGCCTCCGCCGTCGGCTTCGCCATGAACGCCCGCCGCGTCCACGGCCTGCTCGACCCCGAGACTCCCCTGGGCGAGTCCGTGTTCGACCACAACGTCTACGTCATCGCCGGCGACGGCTGCTTCGAAGAGGGCGTGTCCGCCGAGGCCTCCTCGCTGGCCGGCACCCAGGAGCTCGGCAACATCACCGTCATCTGGGACGACAACCACATCTCCATCGAGGACAACACCTCCATCGCCTTCAACGAGGATGTCCTGGCCCGCTACGAGGCCTACGGCTGGCACGTCCAGCGCGTCGACTGGCTCGGTGAGGACGGCTCCTACGAGGAGAACACCGCCGCCCTGAACGAGGCCCTTGAGGCTGCCAAGGCCGAGACCCGCAAGCCCTCGCTCATCGCGCTGCGCACGATCATCGGCTGGCCCACCCCCGGCAAGCAGAACACCGGCGGCATCCACGGCGCCAAGCTCGGTGGCGAGGCCCTGGCTGGCCTCAAGGTCGCCCTGGGAGCCGACCCCGAGAAGATGTTTGACGTCGATGCCTCCGTCGTCGACGAGGTGCGTGCGCGCGCAGCCGCGCGCGCGGCCGAGTACCGCAAGGACTGGGACGCCCGTTTCGAGGCCTGGAAGGCCGCCAACCCCGAGGGCGCCGCGCTCCTCGAGCGCCTGTCCGTCGGCCGCCTGCCCGAGGGCTGGGAAGCCGCGCTGCCGACCTTCGAAGAAGGCAAGGCGCTGGCCACCCGCGCAGCCTCCGGCCAGGTCCTCAACGCGATCGCCCCCGTGCTGCCCGAGCTGTGGGGCGGCTCGGCCGACCTCGCCGGCTCCAACAACACCTTCCTGAAGGGCGAGCCTTCGTTCCTGCCCGCGCACCGCTCCTCTTCGTCCTTCAGCGGCGACGAGTTCGGCCGTAACCTGCACTTCGGCGTGCGCGAGTTCGCGATGGGCGCTGCCCTCAACGGCATTGCCGCAGACGGCCTGACCCGCGCCTACGGTGGCACGTTCTTCGTGTTCTCCGACTTCATGCGCGGCGCCGTGCGCCTCGCGGCCCTCATGGATCTGCCCGTCACCTACGTGTGGACCCACGACTCCATCGGCGTGGGCGAAGACGGCCCGACCCACCAGCCGATCGAGCACCTGGCCTCCTACCGCGCGATCCCCAACCTCGCGGTCGTGCGCCCCGCGGACGCCGCCGAGACAGCCGCCTCCTGGAAGGCCATCCTCGAGCAGTCTCACCCCGCCGCGATCATCCTGTCGCGCCAGAACCTGCCCAACCCGGCTCGCGGTGAAGGCACCGGCCTGGCCACGACCGAGGACCTGGCGCGCGGCGCCTACGTCCTGGCCGACACCGAGGGCACGCCGGACGTGATCCTCATGGCCTCGGGCTCCGAGGTCTCCGTCGCCCTTGAGGCGCGCGAGGCCCTGGCCGCCGAGGGCGTGGCCGCCCGCGTCGTGTCGGTTCCCTGCCTCGACTGGTTTGAGGCCCAGGACCGCTCCTACCGCGACACCGTGCTGCCCCCGTCGGTGCGCGCCCGCGTCTCCGTCGAGGCCGGCCTGGCCCTGCCGTGGTACCGCTGGATCGGCGACGCCGGCCGCGCGGTGTCCATCGAGCACTTCGGCGCGTCCGCCCCCGGCGAGCTCCTCTTCAAGGAGTACGGCATCGACGCCGAGCACGTCGCCGCCGCCGCGAAGGAATCCATGGCGGAAGCACGCGCGTGACTTTGTAGTCACCTGAACTGACGGAAGGGCTGCTGACGCGCACATGCGCGTCAGCAGCCCTATTCTCATAGTCATGTGTGGGTCCTCGGTCCCCCACTGCGTCCCTGCAGAAACGCATGCGGGCCACGGCCTCGTCCCCCTCCCCGAGTGAACGGAGCGTTACCTCGTGACCAACGCGATTCCCACCCTGCGCGATCCGCAAGACCGCAGGCTTCCGCGCATCTCGCCGCCCTGCGGCCTCGTCATCTTCGGCATCACCGGTGACCTTGCGCGCAAGAAGCTCCTGCTCGGCCATCTACGATTTGGCCAACCGCGGTCTGCTGCACCCCGCGTTCTCCCTGACCGGCTTCGCGCGCCGAGACTGGAGCCCCCAGGACTTCGAGGAGTACGTGCGCGCGTCCATCGAGGCCCACACCCGCACCGGCTTCAACGAAGGCACGTGGAACCAGCTGCGCTCGGGCCTGCGCTTCGTCTCGGGCACCTTCGATGACCCGGAGGCATACCGCCGACTCGCCGACACCGTTGCAGAGCTGGACCGCGTGCGCGGCACCGGCGGCAACCACGCGTTCTACCTGTCGATTCCGCCGTCCTACTTCCCCGTCGTCGCCAAGCACCTGTCGGACACCGGCCTCAACAAGCGTCAGGGCCGCGAATGGCGTCGCGTCATCATCGAGAAGCCCTTCGGCCACAATCTCGAGTCGGCGCGCGAACTCTCCGACGTCATCTCACAGATCTTCGACGAGCAAGACGTCTTCCGTATCGACCACTACCTGGGCAAGGAAACGGTCCAGAACATCATGGCGATGCGCTTCGCCAACGCCATGTTCGAGCCGCTGTGGAAGGCCAACTACGTCGATTCCGTGCAGATCACGATGGCCGAAGACATCGGCATCGGAACGCGCGCGGGCTACTACGACGGCATCGGTGCGGCCCGCGACATCATTCAGAACCACCTGCTCCAGCTCATGGCGCTGACCGCCATGGAGGAGCCCGTTCACTTCACACCCGAGGAGATCCAGGCCGAAAAGGAAAAGGTTTTGTCCGCCGTGCGTCTGCCCGAGGACCTGGCCGCCGACACGGCCCGCGGACAGTACGCGGGCGGCTGGCAGGGCGGCGACCAGGTGCGCGGCTACCTCGAGGAGGACGGTATTCCCGCCGACTCAACGACCGACACCTTCGCGGCAATCAAGCTGTTTGTCGACACGCGACGCTGGGCGGGCGTTCCCTTCTACCTGCGTGCCGGCAAGCGCCTGGGCAAGCGCGTCACCGAGATCGCCGTCATCTTCAAGCGCTCCGCCCACGTGCCCTTCGGCAACTCGGCCCTCAGCGAGTCTGCTCAGAACGCGCTCGTCATCCGCGTCCAACCGGATGAGGGTCTCACCCTCAAGCTTGGCGCGAAGGTCCCGGGCACCTCGATGCAGGTGCGCGACGTCACGATGGACTTCGCCTACGGCCACGCCTTCACGGAGGATTCACCCGAGGCCTACGAGCGTCTCATCCTGGATGCTCTCGTCGGCTCCGCCCCACTCTTCCCCCACCAGCGCGAGGTCGAGGCCTCGTGGAAAATCCTCGATCCGATCCTGTCCTTCTGGGAGACCCAGGGCCAGCCCGAGCCCTACGCGCCGGGCACCTGGGGCCCCCAGTCCGCGCACGACATGCTGGCCCGCGATGGCCGTTTCTGGAGGCTCCCGTGATTATCACCCTGAAGAACACGACGTCCGCCGAGGTCGCCTCGCGCATCGTGGAGCTGCGTGACGAGCGCGGATCCGCGGCCCTGAGCCGCGTGCTGACACTCCTCATCTGCGTGCCCGACATGATCGACGTGGATAACGCCATCGAGATTTCGGACGCGGTCTCGCGCGAGCATCCCTGCCGCGTCATCGTCATCGTTGAGCCCGAGTCCACCGAGGGCACTGCGCGCCTGAACGCGCAGATCCGCGTGGGCGATGCCGCGGGCCTGTCCGACATCATCATTCTGGAGCCACGCGGCGAGGCGGCGTCGAACATCGATTCCCTCGTCATGCCGCTGCTCCAGTCGGACACCCCCGTGGTCACCTACTGGCCGGTCACTCCCCCGGCAAACCCGGGCGAGCACCCGCTTGGCCGCCTCGCCGCCAAGCGAATCACGGATTCGCGCGCAACGCCGTGCCCGATGGATACGCTCTCGGCCCTGTCCACCGTCTACACGCCGGGCGACACCGACCTGGCGTGGGCGGGCGTGACCCTGTGGCGCGCGCTGCTGGCCGCCGTCGCCGAGGACTTCGATCGCCTTCCGTCCTCGATCCGCGTGGCGGGTAACGCGACCCACCCCTCGCCGTTCCTCGTGGCGGCGTGGCTTCATCACCAGCTGGGTGTGCCCGTCGAGCGAGTCGTCGACCCCGAGGCCCTTACGATCACCGACATCACGTTCTTCTTCGGCGACGACACGACCGTGTCGCTCTCGCGCAGCGCCACCTCCTCGGTCGCACGGCTCTCGCGCCCGGGCCTGGAGGATCGCAGCGTGAACCTGGCCCGTCGCTCCGTCCAGGATTCTCTTATGGAGGACCTGCGCCGACTGGATCCTGACGTCTACTACGGCGAGCTTCTCACAACCGAGCTGCCGCACCTGGCCGACTATGCGACGGAAGAGTGACATGGTTGCCGTCCACACCCTCGAGGTGTTCCCAAGCGTTCAGGCCCTCAACGAGGCCGTCGGCCGCGCGTTCCTGGCGCGCCTGAGGACTCTGATCGACGAGGCCGGGGACACCGGGCGTATTAACGTGGCGATATCGGGTGGCGCGGTGACAACCTCCCTTCTGCCATCCCTGCTCCCCCTGGTGAATCAGGTCGACTGGTCGCGCGTGCGCGTGTGGCTCGTCGATGAGCGCTACGTTCCCGCCGGGCACGCCGAGCGCAACGACGACCAAGCGTGGGAGGGATTCTTCCACGCGGCCGCCGGGGTCGAGTTCGTGCGTATGCCGACCAGCGACGCTACTGCTCCCGGGGAAGGTTCTCTCGACGAGGCGACGGCGGTTTTCGCGCAGACGTGGGCGAGACTGATGGGCCGGGCTTCCTTTGACATCGCGCTCATCGGTATGGGACCCGACGGGCATATCTGCTCGCTGTTCCCAGGCCGCGTCAACATGGACGAGGCCTCCCCCATCCTGGCGATCCGCAATTCCCCGAAGCCGCCGCCTGAGCGCATCACGGTGTCGATGCCCGTCATGCAGGCCTGCCCCGAGGTGTGGCTCACGACCGCTGGCGGCACAAAGGCCGAGGCGCTCGGGCGTGCCTTAGCGGGTGCCTCGCCCCTCGACCTCCCGGTCACGGGCATCCTGGCCCCCACGACGCGCGTCTACCTGGACGAGGCCGCAGCTTCGCAGATTGCTCTCCCGTAGGGGATCTGCAGACAAATAAGGAGGCGGGATCATTGTGACCCCGCCTCTGTCACACATTGAATGGGGCGGATGCCACACCGAGAATAGACGAGCAGAACAGGAAGAAGAAAACGCGTTCGGTAACTGACGCGGCTTGCGGCGTTAAGAACAAATGAAACTGGCTCCCCACGCGATGGTGGGGAGCCAGGAAACGATATCGATCATTGACGATCAACGACCGTACTTCGCCAGCAGCGCGTAGCCGACGATGCACACCAGCCAGATGAGCAGCGTGCCCAGGGTGATGCGGTTCAGATTACGCTCGGCGACACCGGAGGAACCGGCCGAAGAGGAGATGCCGCCACCGAACATGTCCGACAGACCACCACCCTGTCCCTTGTGCATAAGGACGGTCAGCGTCAGCAGGATGCTGGTCAGGAAGATCAGCACGATCAGCACGTTGTTCAGAATGGTCACGGTCAATCCAGTTTCTATCGCAGTTCGCCCCTCTTGGGGCACATACACGACAAGTGTAACGGAGAATGGCAGCGGGGCCAACCGGCACACCGGTTGGCCCCGCCTCGCATTCGCTCCGACCCGGCTAGTTGCGGCCAAGGGGCGGGCGAGTGAGCGTCGCTCAGGCGTAGAAGTTCGCCATGGCGGCGAAGGAGTCAGCCTTCAGGGACGCGCCGCCGACGAGACCGCCGTCGACGTCGGGCTGAGCCATGAGCTCCTTGATGTTGCCGGGCTTGGCGGATCCACCGTAGAGGATGCGGGTCGCTTCGGCGGTTTCGGCGCCGAAGTCCTCGGCGAGGGCGGCGCGGATGGCGCCGCACACTTCCTGCGCGTCGGCGGCGGAGGCGGTTTCGCCGGTGCCGATGGCCCAGATGGGCTCGTAGGCGATGACGATCTTGGCGACCTCTTCGGCCTTCCAGCCGGCGAGGGCGGCGCGGATCTGGCCGAGAACGAACTCGACGTAGGTGCCGGCCTTGCGGACCTCGAGGGCTTCGCCGCAGCACAGGATCGGGGTCATGCCCGCGTCGAAGACCTTGCGAGCCTTGGCGCCGACGAGCTCGTCGGACTCGTTGTGGTACTCGCGACGCTCGGAGTGACCCATGACGACGTAGGTGACGCCGAGCTTGGTCAGCATGTCGGTGGAGATTTCGCCGGTGTAGGCGCCGTTGTCGTGGACGGACACGTCCTGCGCGCCGTACTTGATGCCGAGTTCGTCGGCGTCAACGATGGTCTGGACGGTGCGGATGTCGGTGAACGGCGGGATGACGAGGACCTCGCACTTGGAGTAGTCGTGTCCCGCGTCGGACAGGGCCATTGCCAGGCCCTGGACGAGGTGGTTGGCCTCGAGGTGATCGAGGTTCATCTTCCAGTTGCCGGCCATGAGGGGGGTACGTGTCATGAGTCAGTCCTCCAGAACTGCGATGCCGGGCAGAACCTTGCCCTCGAGGAGCTCGAGGGAGGCGCCGCCGCCAGTGGAAATGTGGGAGAAGGTGTTCTCGTCGAAGCCGAGCAGGCGCACGGCCGCGGCGGAGTCGCCACCGCCGATGACGGAGAACATGGAGCCCGTGGACAGGGCTTCGGCAACCGCGCGGGTGCCGCCGGAGAATGCGTCGAATTCGAAGACGCCCATGGGGCCGTTCCAGGCCACGGTCTTCGCGGTGGCCAGCTTCTCGGCGAAGAGCTTCTGGGACTCGGGGCCGATGTCCAGACCCATCTGGTCGTCGGGGATCGCGTCGACCGTGACGACGGTCGCGGGCGCGTCGGCCGCGAACTCGGGGGCGACGACGACGTCGACGGGCAGCACCAGGTCGACGCCGCGCTCGGCGGCCTCGGCGATGTAGCCCTTGACGGTGTCGATCTGGTCGGCCTCGAGGAGAGACTTACCGACGGAGTAGCCCTGAGCGGCCAGGAAGGTGAAGGCCATGCCGCCGCCGATGAAAAGCATGTCGGCCTTCTTCAGCAGGTTGGCGATGACGCCGAGCTTGTCGGAGACCTTGGAGCCGCCGAGGACGACGCCGTAGGGGCGTTCGGGGTCGCCGGTGACCTTGGACAGGGACTCGATCTCCTTGAAGACAAGGAGGCCAGCAGCCGAGGGCAGGAGCTTGGCGATGTCGTAGACGGAGGCCTGCTTGCGGTGGACGACGCCGAAGCCGTCGGAGACGAAGGCGTCGCCGAGCTTGGCGTATTCGCGGGCGAGTTCTTCGCGCTCTTCGTCGACCTTGGAGGTCTCGCGGGCGTCGTAGCGCACGTTCTCGAGCAGGGCGATCTCGCCCTCACCCAGGGCGGCGACGGTATCGGCGGCAGAGGGGCCGACGACGTCGGTGGCCAGCGTGACCTTCACGCCGGACAGCTCGGCGAGGCGGGTGGCGACGGGGGCCAGAGAGAAGGCGGGGTCGACCTTGCCCTTGGGGCGGCCCAGGTGGGCCAGGATGACGACCTTGGCGCCGGCGTCGGTGAGGGTCTTAAGGGTGGGCAGTGCTGCGCGGATGCGGCCATCGTCGGTGATGACGCCGTCCTTGAGCGGAACGTTGAAGTCGGAACGGACCAGGACGCGCTTGCCGCGCAGGTCGCCCAGGGAGGAAATGGTCCTCATGGGGAATCCTTTCGGTGGAAAGAAAGTGACGGTGATGTGCGAGATGCCCGTGCACGTGCGTGCACGGGCATCTCACTGTCAGCTCATGGCTGGGTCGTCAGCGCTCTCAGGCGAGCTTGGAGCCGACGAGGGCGGTGAGGCGAACGAGAGCGTTCGAGTAGCCCCACTCGTTGTCGTACCAGGACAGGACCTTGACGAGGTTGCCGATGACCTTGGTCTCGGTGGCGTCGAAGATCGAGGTGTGCGGGTCGCCCACGATGTCGGAGGAGACGATCGGATCCTCGGTGTACTCAAGAACACCCTTGAGCTCACCCTCAGCGGCGGCCTTCACGGCAGCCTTGACGGCCTCGACGGAGACCTCCTTCTTCGCGATGAAGGTGAGGTCGGTCAGGGAGCCGGTCGGGGTGGGGACGCGGACGGCGAGGCCGTCGAACTTGCCCTCGAGCTCGGGCAGGACCAGGGCGACAGCCTGGGCAGCACCGGTCTTGGTGGGGATCATGTTCAGGGCCGCGGCGCGGGCGCGACGCAGATCCTTGTGGGGGGCGTCGAGGACGCGCTGATCGCCCGTGTAGGAGTGGATGGTGGTCATGATGCCGCGCTCGATGCCGAAGTTCTCCTCGAGAACCTTGGCCAGGGGGGCGAGGCAGTTGGTCGTGCAGGAAGCGTTCGACACGATGTTCATCGTCTCGCCGTCGTACTTGTCCTCGTTCACGCCCATGACGAAGGTGCCGTCGACGTTCTTCGCGGGAGCGGAGATGACGACCTTCTTGGCGCCACCCTCGAGGTGAGCCTTGGCCTTCTCGCCATCGGTGAAGAAGCCGGTGGACTCAACGACAACCTCAACGCCGAGCTCGCCCCAGGGCAGATCGGCGGGGTTACGCTGTGCGAGCACCTTGATGTGCTTGCCGTCAACGATGATGCCCTCGTCATCGTAGGACACCTCACCCTGGAAGCGACCCGTGATCGAGTCGTACTTCAGCAGGTGAGCAAGGGTCTTGTTGTCGGTCAGGTCGTTAACGGCGACGACCTCGATGTCCGCGCCCTGCTCGAGAGCGGCGCGGAAGAAGTTACGGCCGATGCGGCCGAAGCCGTTGATGCCAACGCGGGTGGTCACTATGGTTCCTCCTGCTCGTGCCCTCACAGGGCACGGTTTTCGATGCAACCGGGCGTGCGGGTTGCCAGCCCGGCCCGCAGATTTCTGCGGTTCCAGCAGTTCCTAATCTACACCCGAAAGCGGACTCTGTCACAATCCAATTTCGAAATTGATACGTGGGCTAATTCTCGTTTGAACTGGGACGAACGTAACAGGGGGGAAGTCAGTCCTCTTCGAGCATGTCGAGAGTGAGGGCGGATTCGGTGTCCGGTATGCCGCGTTCGTGGGCGACTTTGTCCGCCAACGCCAACAGGCGGCGGATGCGTCCGGCGACTGCATCCTTGGTCAGCGGCGGGTTCGTGTGTTTGCCCAGCTCTTCGAGGGAGGCCTGCTTGTACTTCAGGCGCAGGGTGCCAGCTTCGAGCAGGTGCGCGGGCACGTCGTCGCCGAGGATCTCAAAGGCGCGTTCGACGCGGGCGCCGGCGGCGACGGCGGCGCGCGCGGAGCGCCGCAGGTTGGCGTCGTCAAAGTTGGCCAGCCGGTTTGCGCTGCCGCGGGCCTCGCGGCGTTCGCGGCGCTCCTGCCACGCCTCGAACGTCGAAGGCGCACCCATGGCGGCGATGAGGGTTCCGATCGCGTCGGAGTCACGCACGGACACGCGGTCGGTGCCGCGCACTTCCTTCGAGCGGGCCGCCGCTCCGAGCTTACGTGCGCAGCCGACCATCGCGAGGGCCACCTCGGGCCCCGGGCACGTGATTTCCAGGGAGGAGGAACGGCCCGGTTCCATGAGGGAGCCGCGCGCGAGGAACGCCCCGCGCCAGATTGCGGCGGCCTCGGCAGTGCCGGAGGCGACGAGCACGGGGGGCAGGCCTCGCACGGGGCGACGCATGGAGTCGATCAGGCCGGTCATGCGCGCGAGCTCGTCGGCCTTATGGACGACGCGCACGACGTAGCGCTTGCCGCGGCGCAGGGAGGAGCCGGACACGACGACGACGGAGGACTCCGCGTTATAGAGAGCCTGCAGGTAGGTGCGCAGGCGCCGCGCGGCAACGGCCGAGTCGAGCTCGGCCTCGACAAGGATGCGGCCACCGACGAGGTGGAGTCCTCCGGCAAAGCGAAGCGTCGCGCTCACTTCGGCGGCCACCTCGGAGGGGGTGGTGATGACGGCACGCGCGAGCTCGTCCTTCATGTCTGATGTCAGGGACACTGATTCTCCCGATGTGTGATGTCGTGTGTCAGCGGGCAACGGGTTCTAGGGTAGCCACGTTTCGGTCTGGCCCACCTCACCAAGGAAGCCGTCGAACGCGTCACGCAGGGCGGCTGCGAGTCGCAGGGGGTCGTGGTGGGGGGCGCCATCGCCGGTACGCACCTGGCGCAGGAGCACGCGCGCACCCAGTTCTTCGGCGGCGACGATGAGGTCGTCGATGTCGTCGCAGGCGGTGGGGTCGGCGATGACGACGTCAAGCTTGAGCGCGGGCGCGTATTCGCGTAGGACCCGCACGTGGTCGGCCGTGGACATGGTGTCGGTTTCGCCGCGCTGGCGGGCAAGGTTGAGCACGAGCGCGCGGTGGGCGTCGGTCGTGGCCAGTGCGCGGTTGATCTCGGGCACCAGCAGGTGCGGGATGACGGAGGTGTACCAGGAGCCGGGGCCCAGGACGACCCAGTCGGCCTCGGAGATAGCGTCGGTGACGGCGGCGGGCACCGCTGGGGTCTCGGGCGTGATGCGCACGTGCTCGACGGTGCCGGGGGCGACGGCGACCTTGCACTGGCCGGCCACGACGTAGCGCCGCCCGCCGTCGTTCATGTCCGCCTCGATATCGATCGGGGTGGTCGCCATGGGCAGGACGCGGCCCTGGGCGCCAAGCAGTCGGCCGACCCAGTCCAGGCCTTCAACCGGATCGTCGAGGAGCTGCCACAGGCCCGAGATCAGCAGGTTTCCGAGCGCGTGCCCGTTGAGGGGCCCGGTTGTGTCCAGGCGCAGCTGCATGACGTCGCGCCACGTCAGACCCCACTCGGATTCCTCACAGAGCGACGCCAGCGCCATGCGCAGGTCGCCAGGAGGCAGGATCGGCATCTCCTGGCGCAGTCGCCCGGAGGATCCGCCGTCGTCGGCGACGGTCACGACGGCCGTCAGGGCGCGGGTGATGTGGCGAAGGGCCCGCAGGGTGGCGGACAGTCCGTGTCCGCCACCGAGGGCGACGATGGACTGGCCGGATTCTCCTCGTTGAACCCAGCCAGCAGCATCCAGATAGGGCATTATTCTCTCCCAATGTCGCGGTGCATGACGCGAACGGAATGTCCGCGTTCACGCAGGCGTGCGGCGATGGCCTCGGAGCATGCGACGGAGCGGTGCTTTCCGCCCGTGCAGCCGATGGCGATTGTGACGAATGGCTTCAATTCTGCCAGATAGCCGTCGAGCATGGGGGCCAAAAGGTCGGCATAGCCCAGAGCGAAATCGCGGGCTCCCGGCTGGGAGAGGACGTAGTCGGCCACCGCCTGGTCCTTGCCGGTCAGGTGGCGCAGTTCGTCGACCCAGTACGGATTCTTCAAGAAGCGCACGTCGACGACGTGGTCGGCGTCCAGGGGCAGGCCGTGCTTGAAGCCGAAGGACTCGACGGTGACCTGGAGGGGGGCGCTCCTCCCCCGCCACGATGTCGCGAATGCGCCTGGTCAGGTCGTGGACACTCATGGTGGAGGTGTCGATGACCTCGTCTGCTGCGCGCCGCAGGGGCGCGAGCAGGCGCATTTCGGCCTTGATGCCGTCCATGAGGGTGCCGGCGCCCTGGAGGGGGGTGCGGGCGGCGGTTGGATTCGTAGCGACGCACGAGGGTCTCGGGGCTTGCCTCAAGGAAAATGACGCGGTAGACGATGCCTGCGCCCTTGAGCTGTTCGAGGGTGGCGTCCAGCGTGCGGAAGAAGGTGCGCGAGCGCACGTCGACTCCGACGGCCAGGCGGTGCACGCCGGCGGCGGGGTCGTTGGACATCATGCCGACCAGGGCGGGCAGCATCGTCGGGGGAAGGTTGTCGACGACGTACCAGTCGAGGTCTTCGAGGGCCCGGGCCGCACCCGTGCGACCGGCGCCGGAGTAGCCGGTGATGATAAGGACTTCGTTGGCGGCGCGCGGCTCGAACTTGGTGCGGGCGGCGTCGCGCACGGGGATGCCCTCGGGGAAGGTGCGGGGGTTTTCCTCCCTCATGGACGAGGCCTCCTCCTGGGGCGCGCTGCGCGCGTCCGTGGGTGCATGGTCGGTCATGGTGTCCTCCTTGGGAGCGGGGTGAGCGTGGCTGTGGGTGTCTTAGGCAATCGGGGCGTCGTCGATGGTGATGGCCTGGGAGGCGCGCCGGGCGATGACGCGCGCTTCCTTGGGGGTGGCGGCACTGGCTGCGACGACGCCGACGCGTCGATGCGGGCGGCTGATCGGTTTGCCGAAGATGCGCACGATGTCAGCGGTGGCAAGCGCGGTGGCGACGCCGCGGTAGGCGGGGGCATCGATCGCTCGTTCGCTCTTGATGACGGCGGACGCGCCGGGCCGGGACAACTCGGTGGTGGTGGGCAGGCCGAGAATGGCGCGGGTGTGCAGCTCGAATTCGGACTGGCGCTGGGTGGCCATGGTGACCATGCCGGTGTCGTGGGGCCGGGGCGAGAGCTCAGAGAACCAGACCTCGTCGCCGCGCACGAAGAACTCGACGCCGAAGAGGCCCAGGCAGGCCCGTTGCCGGCCTGTGCAAGCGCGTCGGTGACGGCCTTGGCCATGTCGCGGGCCGAGGCCAGGGCGGCCTCGCTCATCGCCATGGGCTGCCAGGATTCGACGTAGTCGCCGCCCTCCTGGCGGTGGCCGATCGGCACGCAGAAGGAGGTCACGACGCTGGCGCTGTCCTGGTCCCAGGAGCGAACGGTGAGCAGCGTGATCTCATAGTCGAAGTCGATGCCCTCTTCAACGATGACGACGCCGGTCGTCGCGCGCGCGTCCTCTTCGGCGTGCGCCCAGGCTGCGCCGGCCTGCTCGGGGCCGTCCACGCGGGACTGTCCGTGGCCCGAAGAAGACATGGTGGGCTTGACGAAAGCGGGGTAACCGATCTCCTCCAGGGCTGCCGACAGCTCGGCCTCGCTGGACGCGAATCGGAAGTCGGACGTGCGCACGCCGGGCAGAGACGCGGCCAGGTGACGGATGCGCTGGCGATCCATCGTGGCCTGCACGGCAAAGGCGTTCGGCACGACGCGCACGCCACGCTCCTCGTAGGCGCTCAAGCAGTCGGTGGCGATGGCCTCGACCTCGGGGACGATCAGGTCGACGTCCGCCTCATCCAGTACGGCGCGCAGGGCGGCCGGATCGCTCATGTCGAACACTCGGGAGGAGTCCGCGACCTGCATGGCGGGGCGTTGGCGTAGGAGTCGCACGCGATGACCGTGCATCCGTAGCGTTGCAGGGCGATCGTCACCTCTTTGCCGAGCTCGCCCGAGCCCAAGAGAGCCACGCGCACAGGAAGCGGCATTGGAAGCGTCATTGTCATGGTGTGTCCTCCCTCGACGATGTTGCAAGCCTATCGCGGATCGTGGCTGCGAGGGCGGGTCCCACGCCCTTGACCTCGGCAATCTGCTCGGGTGTTGCCTCGCGCAGGCGCTTGACAGAGCCAAAATGCTTCAAGAGCGCGGCCTGTCGCGCGGGTCCAAGCCCCGGGATAGAGTCCAGGACCGAGCGGCGCTGGGCCTTGGAGCGGCGCTTGCGGTGCTTCGTGATCGCGAAACGGTGGGACTCATCGCGCAGGTACTGCAGCAGGTACAGGGCCTCGGAGGTACGCGGCAGGATGAGGGGGGAAGTCGTCGCCGGGGATCCACACCTCCTCCAGGCGCTTGGCCAGGCCCACGACGGGCACGTCCGCGCCCACCGCGTCCAGGGCCGCGCGCGCGGCATTGACCTGGGGCAGGCCGCCGTCCACGACGACCAGGTCGGGCCGGTAGGAGAAGCGCTTGGGTCGACCGGTCGACGCGTCAATGGGACCCGAGGCGTAGGCGATGCCGTCCTCATCCTCGCCCTCGATGCCCGCCTCCTCGGCGAGCAGGCGGGAGAAGCGCCGGGTCAACACCTCGTTCATGGCGCTCGTATCGTCGGGGGTGCCGGTCCCGTCCTCGCCGCGAATGTTGTACGTGCGATAGGCGTCCTTGCGCGGCATCCCGTCCTCGAAGACCACCATGGAGGCAACCTGATTCTCCCCACCCGTGTGCGAGACGTCGTAGCACTCGATGCGCAGGGGCGCACCCGGCAGGTCGAGGTTTCCGCGAGCTGCTCGAGCGCCTTCGAGCGCGCCGTAATGTCACCCGCGCGCTTCGTGCGGTGCAGGGCCAGGGCCTGGCGGGCGTTCTCCATGACCGTGTCCATCAGCTGAGCCTTGGGCCCGCGCCTGGGTACGTGCACCGACACGGAGGCGCCGCGCACCTCGCGCAGCCAGCGCTCAATCGTGGCCTCGTCGTCAGGAGCCACAGAGACCAGCACCTCGCGCGGGATCGCCGACGTCGGCGTGTGGGCGACGTCGTCCACGCTCACGGCCGCCACCTTGACCGCCTTCCCAGCCCCGGCCTCGTCCGGCGACGCCGAGGAGTACACCTGCTCCAGCAAACGCGCCATGAGCGCGGGCTCATCCGCCCCGTCCACGCGCTCAATCACCCAGCCGCGCGTTCCCCGGATGCGCCCGCCGCGCACGTGGAAGACGTGGACCGCCGCGTCCAAGTCGTCGCTCACCAGCGCGAACACGTCCGCATCCGCGCCATCGTCCAGCACGACCGCGTTACGCTCCAGCACCGTGCGCAGCGCCTTGACGTCGTCGCGCAGCTTCGCCGCGCGCTCGAAGTTGAGCTCCATGGAAGCCTGGCGCATCTGCTCCTCCAGCTCACGGATCACCGGGCCGGTGCGCCCCTCCATGAACTCGCACAGCCCCTCGGCGAGCTCGCGATGCTCCTCCATGGACATGCGACCCACGCACGGCGCCGCACACTTGTCGATATAGCCGAGCAGGCAGGGGCGCCCCTGCGCCTTCGCGCGCTGGAACACGCCCGTCGAACACGAGCGCATCGGGAAAACGCGCAGCAGCTGATCGATCGTCTCGCGAATCGCCCACACCTGCGTGTACGGGCCGAAGTAGCGCGACCCCGCCCGCTTGCGCTCGCGGGTCACCTGCACGCGAGGGAAGCGCTCCCCCATCGACACCGCCAGGTAGGGATAGGACTTGTCATCCTTAAACATGACGTTGAAGCGCGGATTGAATTCCTTGATCCACGTGAACTCCAGCGTGAGGGCCTCGACCTCGGAGCGCACGACCGTCCACTGGACGGCGCTCGCGGTCGTCACCATCTGCTGGGTGCGCGGGTGCAGGTTCGCCAGGTCCTGGAAGTAGTTGGTGAGGCGATTGCGCAGTTCTTGGCCTTGCCGACGTAGATGACGCGGCCGGCCGGATCGGAGAATCGGTAGACGCCCGGCGAGGTCGGGATGTCTCCCGTGCGGGGTCGGTACGTCGAAGGATCTGCCACGCTCCCAGGGTACGAGGCCGTGGCACCGATCGCCGAACGCCCACCGCGCGCGTGCTCTATGTCATGAAACCTGTGAAGCATGAGACCACCGCACCCAGTGGCCATCTGTAGGCTTATACTGAACTTGGCCTTAAATTGACTAATTTTTGACCAACGAGTAGAACCCACTCCCACGAAGAAGGACGTTCATGTTCACCTCCAACCAAGAGGTCGCAGACTTTATCTCCGAACAGAACATTGAACTCGTCGACGTACGCTTCTGCGACGTCCCCGGTGTTCAGCAGCACTTTACGATCCCCGTGAACGAATTCCTGGACACCGCTCTGTCGGACGGCCTCATGTTCGACGGTTCCTCGGTGCGCGGATTCACCGCTATCCACGAGTCCGACATGAAGCTCATCCCAGACATCTCCTCCGCGTTCGTGGACCCGTTCCGTGACCGCAAGACCCTGGTCGTCAACTTCTCCATCGTCGACCCCTTCACCGACGAGCCCTTCTCACGTGATCCGCGCCAGGTGGCCGCCAAGGCCGAGGCCTACCTGCGTTCAACCGGCATCGCGGACCAGTGTTTCATCGGCGCCGAGGCAGAGTTCTACCTCTTCGACGACGTGCGCTACCAGGTGAGCCCCCACAACACCTTTTTCTCCGTGGACTCCCCCGAGGCCTACTGGAACACCGGCCGCGCTGAAGAAGGCGGCAACATGGGCTACAAGGTGCCCATCAAGGGCGGCTACTTCCCCGTCTCCCCTGCCGACAAGTACGCGGACGTGCGCGACGAGATGAGCCGCCTCCTCGAAGAGGTCGGCCTCATTATTGAGCGCGCCCACCACGAGGTCGGCTCGGGCGGCCAGCAGGAGATCAACTACCGCTTCGCGACGCTGCAGACCGCGGCCGACGACATGATGAAGTTCAAGTACGTCATCAAGAACTCGGCCCTTGACTTCGGCCATTCCGCGACCTTCATGCCCAAGCCCCTCTTTGGCGACAACGGCTCGGGCATGCACACCCACATCTCGCTGTGGAAGAACGGCGAGCCCCTGTTCTACGACGAGCGCGGCTACGGTTCGCTGTCCGACACGGCTCGCTGGTTCATCGGCGGCCTGCTCGAGCACGCCCCGGCGCTGCTGGCCTTCACGAACCCGTCGGTGAACTCCTTCCGACGCCTGGTTCCCGGCTTCGAAGCCCCGATCAACCTCGTGTACTCGGCGCGCAACCGCTCCGCGTGCATCCGCATCCCCGTGACGGGCACGTCGCCCAAGGCCAAGCGCGTGGAGTACCGCGTGCCGGACCCGAGCGCGAACCCCTACCTGGCGTTCTCCGCGTGCCTCATGGCGGGCATCGACGGCATCAAGCGCCGCATCGAACCGGCCGCGCCGATCGACAAGGACCTCTACGAGCTGCCCCCGGCCGAGTACCAGGACATCGCGAAGCTGCCGAGCTCCCTCGAGGCCGCCCTCGACGCGCTGCGCGAGGACCACGAGTTCCTCACCGAGGGCGACGTCTTCACACAGGACCTCATCGACACCTGGCTGGAGTACAAGGAGACCAACGAGGTCGCCCCGATGCGCGCCTACCCGCATCCCTACGAGTACCAGATGTACTACGACCTGTGATCTAATCGTCACTTGAGCGGCCCCCACCCCGATTAAGGGGCGGGGGCCGCGCCACAACCAGTAGACTCACATCGAACCTGTTGTTCAGTCTTTGAACCGACATCCCGGAGGACACGATGAAGCGCATGCGTGATGGCTCGTACACGATCAAGCCGACTTACAAGGTCGGCGAACACGACATCGTTCCAGACATGCTGGCCAAGCGCGCGCTCCTGCACCCCGACCAGGTGGCGGTCGAGCAGCGCTCCTCCGTCGGCTCCACGCGCTCCCTGACCACTTCTGAGCTCCAGCGTCAGGTCGAGTACACCGCCTGCGGCCTTATCGGCCTGGGCGTGCAGGCCGGTGACGCGGTCGCGATCCTGGCCCCGACCTCGTACGAGTGGCTCCTGCTCGACCTCGCACTCCTGTCCATCGGCGCGATCACCGTCCCGATCTACGAGTCCGACTCTGCGGCCCAGATCGAGCACATCCTCACCGACGCGCACGTGACCCGCGTCTTCACGGCCACCACCCAGCAGGCCGAGCTTGTCCACTCGGTGGCCCCCGAATACACCGTGTCGGTCGATTCCTTCGACCGCGGCGCCCAGCGCATGATCGCCCGCGCGGCCACCGGCATCACCATCGAGAACGTCGAGCAGCGCCGCGCGGCCATCTCCTCCTCGGACATCGCCACCATCATCTACACCTCCGGCACGACCGGAAACCCGAAGGGCGTGGCCCTCACGCACGCGAACTTCGTGGCCACCGCGGAGGGTGCCCGCCAGGTCCTCGGTGACGTCATCGACTCCCCCGAGACCCGCCTGCTCCTCTTCCTGCCGGTCGCCCACGTGCTCGCGCGCCTCGTCATGCACGTGATCCTGTCGGGCCAGGGCGTCCTCGGCTTCTCCCCCAGCATCAAGAACCTGCTGCCGGACATCCAGGCCTTCAAGCCCTCCGTGCTCCTCGTCGTGCCCCGCGTCCTCGAGAAGGTCTACAACGCGGCCTCCTCCAAGGCGGGCGGCGGCATCAAGGGCCGCATGTTCGCGTGGAGCGCCAAGCAGGCACGCACCTTCTCCGTCGCCTCCGAGAAGACCTTCGGCCCCGGCCTGTTCAAGAAGATGCGTCACGGCATCGCCGACGCGCTCGTCCTCAAGAAGATCCGCTCCGTGCTCGGCCCCAACCTGCGCTACATCGTCTCCGGCGGCGCGCCGCTGGCCACCGACCTCGCGCACTTCTACGCCGGCATGGGCATCACCCTCATCCAGGGCTACGGCCTGTCCGAGACAACCGGCCCGATCGCCGTCCAGCACATCGGCAAGAACCCCGTCGGCGGCGTCGGCCTGCCCCTGCCCGGCAACTTCATCAAGATCGCCAAGGACGGCGAGATCCTCGTGCGCGGCCAGTCCGTCATGCCCGGCTACTACCACCTGCCCGAGCAGACCGCCGAGGTCATGCCCGACGGCAAGTGGTTCCACACGGGCGATCTCGGCTCCATCGACCGCAAGGGCCAGCTGACCATCACCGGCCGCAAGAAGGAACTCATCGTCACCGCGGGCGGCAAGAACGTCTCCCCCGAAGTCCTCGAGGATTCCCTGGCCACACACCCGCTGATCGCCAACGTCATCGTGGTCGGCGACCAGCGCCCCTACGTCGGTGCCCTGTTCACCCTCGACGCAGACATGCTGCCCGATTGGCTGTCCAAGCACGGCCTGCCGCAGTGCTCGCCCACCGAGGCCGCCGAGCTGCCCGCCGTTCGCGAGTCCCTCGAGAAGGCCGTCGAGCGCGCCAACAAGGCCGTCTCCCGCGCCGAGTCGATCCGTAAGTTCCGCATCATCGACGCGACCTTCACCGTTGAGAACGGCTACGTGACGCCGTCGATGAAGCTGCGCCGCCGCAAGGTCGTCACCGACTACGCCCACGAGGTCGACGCCCTGTACGGCGGTCCCGTCTCCGCCGAGGCGCCCAAAAAGCGCGGGCTTTTTGGCCGAGGCAAGAAGAACTGATTCCACCACGCACGGCGCCCAGCGCCCACCCCACGAAAGGACCGCAATGACGGTACGCAGGCTCGCCGACGGCTCATGGGAGTCGATCGCAACGCGCGAGGCCACCGAGGACATGAACCTGCCGAAGATGCTCCACCAGCGCGTGGCATCCCACCCCGGGCAGGTCGCGATCGAGCGTCGCTCCAACGTCGGCGCATGGCGCCGGGTCACCATGGAGACCTTCCTCGGCGAAGCCGACTCGATTGCGCGTGGCCTCATCGGCATCGGCCTCGAGGCGGGCGACCACCTGGCGATCCTGGCCCCGACCTCGTATGAGTGGGCGCTCATCGACGTGGCCGCGCTGTCCTGCGGCGCGATCACCGTGCCCATCTACGAGACGGATTCCGCGCAGCAGATCGCCCATATCCTCGCAGACGCCGACGTGCACATCGTCATCACGGCCACCACGCAGCAGGCCGAGCTGGTCGAGTCCGTGCGTACCGACGGCGTGCGCCATATCCTCTCCCTCGACCGCGGCGCCGAGCGCGTCCTGACCGGCGCCGCCCAGGGGGTCACGGTCGAGCAGGTGCGCGAGCGCACCGACGCCGTCAAGCTCAGCGACGAAGCGACGGTCATCTACACCTCCGGCACGACCGGCATGCCCAAGGGCGTCGTGCTCACGCACGGCAACTTCATCTCGCCGATGCTGCAGGCCTACGACTTCCTCCCTCTCCTCATCAACGACCCGAAGTCGCGCTCTCTGCTTTTCCTGCCGGTCGCCCACGTGCTCGCGCGTTTCGTCATGTACTGTCTGCTCGCGGGCCAGGGCGTCACCGCGTTCTCCCCCGACACCAGCAACCTGGTCAACGACATCGCGACCTTCAAGCCAACCATGCTCCTCGTGGTCCCGCGCGTCATGGAGAAGGTCTACAACGCCGCCGCCGCGAAGGCAGGCGGCGGCATGAAGGGCCGCCTGTTCTCCTGGGCCGCCAAGCAGGCGCGCGCCCTGTCCAAGGCCACCGCCTACGTGGACTCTCCCCTGCCCGAGTCCGCCGTCGCTGGTCCCGGCCCCGACACGACGCCCATCCCCGACGCCTCGGCGATGCCCTCCCCCGGCCCGTCGACCGCGCTCAAGCTGCGCGGACGCGTTGCCGACGCGCTCGTCCTGTCGAAGGTCCGCGCGATCCTGGGTCCGAACCTGCACACGATCATCTCGGGTGGCGCTCCCCTGGCCCTTGATCTCGCAAACTTCTATCGCGGCCTGGGCATCACGCTCCTCCAGGGCTACGGCCTGTCCGAGACGACCGGCCCGATCTCCGTGGAGACGCCGCAGGACTTCCCGCCGGACTCGGTGGGCTTCCCCTGGCCCGGCAACCGCATGACAATCGCCCCCGACGGCGAGCTTCTCGTGCGCGGCATCTCCGTGTCGAAGGGCTACCACAACCTGCCCGAAGCCACGGCGGAAGCCTACGTCGACGGCTGGTTCAAGACCGGCGACCTCGCCTCCATCGACGACCGCGGGCACCTGCGCATCACGGGACGCAAGAAGGAACTCATCGTCACCGCGGGCGGCAAGAACGTCTCCCCCCGAGATCCTCGAAGAGTCCCTGTCGACGCACCCGCTCATCGCGAACATCATCGTGGTCGGCGACAACCGTCCGTACATCGGCGCGCTCATCGCCCTGGACACGGAGATGCTGCCCGAGTGGCTCTCAACCCACGGCCTGCCCGTCGTCGATGCTGCCCAGGCCGCGAACCTGCCCGAGGTGCGCGACTCGCTGGAGAAGGCGATTGCCCGCGCCAACAAGGCGGTCTCTCGCGCGGAGTCGATCCGCCGCTACCGCATCGTCAACGCGGCATTCACCGTGGAGAACGGCTACATGACGCCCTCCCTCAAGCTCAAGCGTCGCCGTGTCCTGGCCGACTACGCAGCCGAAGTCGACGCCTTGTACGCGTCGGGTGAGGCCGCGAAGAGCCAGGAGTAACCCGGCCACCTGCCCGGGGAATCCGGCTCAACGAAGCGGCCCCGGCCTCGTCCATTCCAGGTACGAGGCCGGGGCCGAGTCGTATGCGCAGGCGCGGTTAGTCGGCGGTGTTGCGCCCCACGACGAAGGCACCGAAGAGCGCGAGGAGGACTGCCACGCCGATGACCGGAAGCGGAATCCACATCAGCGTGCGCCGGGTAATCTCCAGCGCAGCCGAGGCGACGACGCCGACAAGAAGGAATGTATGGAAGGCGCGGGACCACAAGAAGCCGTCACTGTCGCTGCTCCACAACATAAAGAGCGACATGATCACAAGCACAGCCACGACCGCGTAGATCGCAATGACCGTGCCCAGCGGCCAGACGTGACGGGCCTCCGCCTGAGCCAGCACGGCCAAGCAAAGGTTGCCCAGCCCGGCGACGAAACCACAACCCAGACCATAAACGCGGCTACGCCCGGCCGAGCGCGCGGCGAGGGCCTTGAGCGTGAGAGAGCCGGCCACAACCATGAGGGCAATCACCAGGAGGTGCACCCAGGAGGGCCAGTAATGGGCGAAACCGTACAAACCGTAAGCAGGGATCATAAGGCCCATACTAGCGGGTTCTCCTACGAGCCATCGGCGTCGCGCTGCGCCTCCTTCGCGAGGACCTCCGCCAGGTACTGGCCCGTGAAGGACTCCTCCACGGTCGCGACATCCTCGGGCGTGCCCTGCGCGACGACCGTGCCGCCGCCGGCTCCGCCCTCAGGTCCCATATCGATGATCCAGTCTGCGCTCTTGATGACGTCCAGATTGTGCTCGATGACGATGACCGTATTGCCCTTGTCCGCCAGAGACTGCAAGACCATGAGGAGCTTGCGGATATCTTCGGAGTGCAGGCCCGTCGTGGGCTCGTCGAGCACGTAGACCGTGCGCCCCGTCGAGCGGCGCTGCAGCTCGGAGGCCAGCTTGACACGCTGAGCCTCGCCGCCCGACAGAGTCGTCGCGCTCTGGCCGAGGCGCACGTATCCCAGGCCCACCTCGACGAGCGTGTTGAGGTGTCGGGCAATGCGCGAGATCGGAGCGAAGAACTGGGCGGCCTCGGCGATCGGCATGTCGAGCACGTCGGCGACCGTCTTGCCCTTGTACTCCACCTCCAGGGTCTCGCGGTTGTAGCGAGCCCCGTGGCACACCTCGCAGGTACGTACACGTCGGGCAGGAAGTTCATCTCGATCTTGAGCGTGCCGTCGCCCTTGCAGGACTCGCAGCGCCCGCCCTTGACGTTGAAGGAGAAGCGCCCCGGTCCGTAACCGCGCACCTTCGCCTCCTGCGTCTCGGCGAACAGCTTACGGATCAGGTCCCACACGCCCGTGTAGGTCGCCGGGTTGGAGCGCGGCGTGCGCCCGATCGGGCTCTGGTCGACGTGCACGACCTTGTCGAGCTGCTCGATGCCCGTGATCGTGCGGTGACGGCCCGGGACCATGCGCGCGCCGTTGAGGCGCGAGGCCAGGGTCTTGTACAGGATCCCGTTAACGAGGGTGGACTTTCCGGATCCCGACACACCCGTGACGGCCGTAAACACGCCGAGCGGGAAGGACACGTCAACTGTCTTCAGGTTGTTCTCGCGAGCGCCCTTGACGGTCACGACGCGCTTCTTGTCGATGGGACGGCGCGTGGGCGGCAGCGCGATGCGGCGCTTGCCCGACAGGTACTGGCCGGTCAGAGACTTGCGGTTCGTCAGCAGCTCGGACAGGGGGCCGGAGTGGACGACCCAGCCGCCCGTCTCCCCCGCGCCCGGTCCGATGTCGACGATCCAGTCCGCGGCCTCCATGGTCTCCTCGTCGTGCTCGACGACGATGAGCGTGTTGCCCAGGTCCCGCAGGCGCTCCAGGGTCGCGATGAGCTTGCGGTTGTCGCGCTGGTGCAGGCCGATCGACGGTTCGTCGAGGACGTACAGGACGCCGACGAGGCCCGAGCCGATCTGGGTGGCCAGGCGGATGCGCTGCGCCTCGCCGCCCGAGAGCGTCCCAGCGCTGCGCGAGAGGGTCAGGTAGGTCAGCCCCACGTCGACCAGGAAGGCCAGGCGCGCCTCGATCTCCGTCAGGATCGGCGCGGCGATGGAACGGGCGCGCTTCTCCAGCTCGACCTCGGCGAGGAAGGCGCGAGCCTCCGTGATGGACATGTCGGAGAGCTCGGCGATCGACTTGTCGCCGATACGCACGGCCAACACCTCGGGCTTCAGGCGCGCACCGTGACAGGTCGGGCAGGGAATCTCGCGCATGTACGAGTCGAGCTTTTCCGACACGGCCGCCGACTCGGTCTCCTCGCGCTTGCGCTCGATGTACTTGACCGCACCCTCGAAGCCTGTCGTGTAGGAGCGCTCGCGCCCCCAGCGGTTGCGGAACTTGACGGAGACCTCGTAGTCCTTGCCGTACAGGACGGCGTCTTTGACCTTCTTGGGCAGATTCTTCCAGGGGGTCCCCATCGCGAAGCCCAGCTCCTTGGAGAGGGATTCGAGGAGCTTCTTGTGGTACTTGAAGTTGGAGTTCCAGGGGATGACCGCGCCGTCGGCCAGGGACCGTTCCTCGTCGGGCACGACCAGCTCGGGGTCCACCTCCTGGCGAAAACCCAGGCCCGCGCAATCCGGGCAGGCGCCGTAGGGTGCGTTGAAGGAGAAGGTGCGCGGCTCGATCTCGTCGAGAGCAAGCGGGTGATCGTTGGGACAGGCACGCTTTTCCGAAAAACGGCGGCGGCGCTCCGGGTCCTCAGGGTCCATATCCACGCAGTCGATGACGACCAGGCCATCGGACAGGCGCAGCGCGGTCTCGACGGAGTCGGTGAGGCGCTGACGCATGCCGTCGCGCACGACGAGGCGATCGATAATGACCTCGATCGTGTGCTTGAGCTTCTTCTCCAGCTTCGGGGCGTTCTCCAGGCGCACGGTCTCGCCGTCGATGATCGCGCGCGTGTAGCCCTCCGAACGAAGCTCGTCGATGAGGTCCTGGTATTCGCCCTTACGGCCACGCACGACCGGGGAGAGAACCTGGAAGCGCGTGCCCTCGTCCATGGTGCGCACGCGATCGACGATCTGCTGGGGCGTCTGGGCCTGGATGCGCGCCCCACACTCGGGGCAGTGGGCGACGCCGGCGCGTGCGTAGAGCAGACGCAGGTAGTCGTGGATCTCCGTGATCGTGCCGACGGTCGAGCGCGGGTTGCGCGAGGTGGACTTCTGGTCGATGGAGACGGCCGGCGAGAGGCCTTCGATGAAGTCCACGTCGGGCTTGTCCATTTGGCCCAGGAACTGACGGGCGTAGGAGGACAGGGACTCGACGTAGCGACGCTGCCCTTCGGCGAAGATCGTGTCGAAGGCGAGGGATGATTTACCGGATCCAGACAGACCGGTGAAGACGATCATGGAGTCGCGGGGCAGCTCCAGGGTCACGTCCTTGAGGTTGTGTTCGCGGGCGCCCTGGATGATTAGCTTGTCATGCACCCTTCGATCCTAACCGTCCCCTAGGCAAAAGCGCGGATCAGGGCTAGTGTTATGCGTATGGCTTACTATGCAGTTGAATACGTGTACAACCCCTCGATGACGCAGACCATGGACGAGGTGCGCCCGACCCACCGCGCGTTCCTGTCCGGCCTGCTCGAGCAGGGGATCAACGTCGCTTCCGGTCCCCTCGCTGGCGAGGTCCCCGGCGCGCTGATTCTCATCAATGCGTCAAGTGAAGCCGACGTCGAGCAGATCCTCAACCAGGATCCCTTCTACGTCGCCGAGGTCATCCAGGCGCGCCTCATCCGCGAGTGGAACCCCGTCATCCGGGTGTTCTGAGTCGCCTCAACGCACGAGGCCGGGGCGGGGTCACCCGCACCGGCCTCGTTTTGTTGCCCTCCGCTTTAGTCCTGAAGGGAGCGGGCGAACTGGCGCGCGTAGAAGATACGCTGCGCGACCTCGATCAGGGCCGCCGCGCTGGCACCCACGCAGCCGATGACGAGCCACTCGTTCAGGCTGGGCGTGACCATCGAGAAGAAGTGGAACACCGGCGGGATGAAGACACCACCGATCGTCGCACTCGTGACGCAGATGAGCAGGACCCACTTCCACGTCGACAATGGTCGGGACGTGATGACCAGCAGCCAGATGGCTCCGCTCATGAGGGAGAGGATCGCGGCCGTGGACTCGCGCGCCTGCGGCGGCCCATCGACGATGCCGAAAGCGGTGAGCGCGGCCGCCGCCAGAATGAAACCCGTTGGCATCGCGAGCGAGAGCGTGCGCTTAAGGAATCCGGGCACGTAGCGGCGCGGGTTGGGCCACAGCGCCAGGAAGAACGCGGGGATACCGATCGTCAGGGAGTCGATGTAGCTGAACTGGCGAGGCAGGAACGGGTAGCGCCAGCCGACCAGGGCGGTGACAATGACGAGCACGGCGGCGTAGGTGGTCTTGGCCAGGAACAGCGAGGAGACGCGCTCCATGTTCGCGATGATGCGTCGGCCCTCCGACAAGACGCCCGGCAGCACCGAGAACTTCGAGTCCACGAGCACGATCTGAGCCACCGCCTTCGTGGCCTGCGTGCCGTTGCCCATGGCGATCCCCAGATCCGCGTCCTTGAGGGCCAGGGCGTCGTTGACGCCGTCGCCCGTCATGGCCACGCAGTGGTCGCGGGCCTGGAGGGCACCAACCATGGCGCGCTTTTGCTCGGGGGTGACGCGGCCGAACACGTCGTGGTTCTCGATCGCGTCGATAAACTCTTCGGAGGTCAGGTCCTCGGGTAGATCGCGCGCGTCCATGAGGCGTGCGGGCGAGCCGTCGGGGGCGGTCAGGCCTGCCTGCGTGGCCAGCGCGCCCACGGTCGTCGGATTGTCGCCCGAGATGACGCGCACGTGCACGCCCTGCGAACGGAAGTAGTCCAGTGTCTCGGCGGCGTCCTCTCGCAAGTCCTCCTCAAGAACCACGATCGCGGCGACCTCGCGCGACGTCGGAAGCTCGTCGTCGGCGACCACCGCGTCCGAGTGGACGAGTGCGACGACGCGGGAGCCGCCACGGGCGAAGCCACGCACCTGCTCCAGAATGTCCGCGTTGGCGGCCACGGCCTCGTCGATGACGAACTCGGGTGCGCCCAAGATCCAGGACTCGGAGTCGGTGCCCCACGCGCTCCACTTGCGGGCCGAGGAGAAGGGGACGGTCCACTCGGCGCGCTCTTGCGCACCGGCCAGCGCTTCTTCGTCCAAGAAACCCCAGATCGCCTCAGCCGTCGCGTTCGTGCGGTCGCTCGCCGCAGTCGCCAGCGCGCGACGCACCACGGCCTCCTCGCCCGAGACGACGTCAACCTCGCGCACGCGGATGCCACCCGTCGTCAGCGTGCCCGTCTTATCCAGGCACAGGCAGTCGACGCGGGCCAGCACCTCGACCGCGGGCAGCTCCTGGACGAGGACGCCCCGGCGGGCCAGCGTCGCCGATCCGATCGCGAAGTTCATGGAGGTCAGCAGCACCAGGCCCTGCGGAATCATGCCGATCACCGACGCGACGGAGAGCACCAGGGCGAAACGCCAGTCTCCCCCCGTGCCGCCGGCGATACGGTTCTGCGAGTAGAACGTCAGCGCCACGATCGGAAGCAGCATGATCGAGACGACCTGCAGGACGCGGTTGATCGACACCTGAATCTCCGAGATCGTGCGCGTGTAGGCGCGCGCCTGCTCGGACAAGCCCTGCGCGTACACGCGCTCGCCCACCGCCGTGGCGATCATGCGGCCCGACCCGGCCACGACACTCGTGCCGGCCAGGAGCTCGTCGCCGACCTTCTTCTTGACTGGGCGCGACTCGCCCGTCAGCAGCGACTCGTCGATTTCCAGGCCCGCGGACGCCAACACCGTGCCGTCCACGCTCACCTGATCACCCAGGGTCAACTCGATGACATCGTCGATCACGACGTCGCGCGCCGCAATCACCGACACCGTCCCGTCGCGCAGGACGGACGCCTGCGGCGCATCAACAATCGCCAGGGAGTCCAGCGTGCGCTTGGCGCGCAGCTCCGAGACGATGCCGATCACCGCGTTGATGACCATAACGCCGCCGAAAATACCGTCGCGCAGGTCACCGAACAGCAAGACGATGATCGACGCTCCGACGATGATCGCATTGAAGAGCGTCAGCACGTTCTCGCGGATGATCGATGCCACGGACCGCGACGTGCGATCCTTGACGCGGTTGACCGCGCCGCGCGACATCCGTTCAAAGACCTCGTCGGTACTCAGGCCGCGCTCGTCTAAGCGCGCCACGTCAGTGCTCACGGGCTTCCCCCCTCATCCATCGCGGCGCGAATCAGCGACGCGACAACAGTGACCGCGAGCGTCACGACGATGACGCCCAGCGATACCGACACAGAAATCTCCGGCGCCCACTCCACGCCCGCTCCCCCGTTGATAAACGGAAGAGTGTTCGCGTGCAGCGCCTCAAGGATCAGCTTGACGCCGATAAAACTCAAAATCACGCCGAGCCCGTAGCCAAGGTACACGAGTTTACTCAGCAACGCGTCCACAAGGAAAAACAGCTGGCGCAATCCCATGAGCGCAAACACGTTGCATGCGAAGACCAGGAACGCCTGCTGGGTCACGCCGAAAATCGCAGAATCGAATCAAACGCAAACATCAGGTCCGCGGAGCCCAGGGCCAGCACGACGACAAACAGGGGCGTCAGGTAGGTGTGCCCGCCGTGACGGTAGAGCATCCGGTTGCCGATGAAACCGTCGGTGATGGGAAGGACTCGGCGGACGACACGGATGAACGCGTTCTCCTCGTATTCCTCGTCGTCTCCCCCACCGGTGGCCGTTTCCTTGACCTGAGAGAACGCCGTCCACAGCAGCCACACCCCGAAGATGAGGAACACCCACGAGAATCGAGAGACCAGTGCGGCGCCGAGCAGGATGAAGACGAGGCGCAGCACCAGCGCGATGACGATGCCGAAGAGCAGCGCCTTCTGCTGGTTCTCCCGGGGGACACGAAAGGCCTTGAGGATGAGAATGAAGACAAAGAGGTTGTCGACCGACAGCGACCACTCCATGGCCCAGCCCGCGTAGAACTCCTGGGCGTAGAGCCAGCCGTTCGTCAGCCAGATGCCGACGCCGAAAAGGGCGGCCAGCCCGACGTAGAAGAGGGTCCAGCGAGCTGCCTCCACCGCTGTGGGCGGGTGGGGTCTGCGCGCGTGCCCCAGAAAATCGATGGCGACCAGGCCGATAGCGACCAGCGCGAGGATTCCCCAAGCCCACGGATGAATAACCATGTATACCTCTTAACTACTCGACCGAGGCATCATAACGCCCTTACGCGGCGCTTTCTTCGCTTCCACGCCGGAGCGGGACACCGCCAGGGAGGCCGCGACCGTGATGAGGATCGTCACGACGATGAAGCCCAGCGAGAAGGCGATCGATGGCTCCGGAATCGCGGAGACCTCGTGACCGCCGTTGATGAAGGGCAGCTCGTTCGTGTGCAGCGCGTGGTTGATGAGCTTGAAGCCGATGAAGCCGAGGATCGCGGCCAGGCCGTAGTGGAGGAAGACGATGCGGTCGAGCAGGCCGTCGATAAGGAAGTAGAGCTGACGCAGGCCCAGCAGGGAGAACGCGTTGGCCGCGAAAACCAGGTAGGCCTCGTTGGTGAGCGAGTAGATCGCGGGGATGGAGTCGACAGCGAACATGACGTCGGCGGTACCCACCGCGATGACACACAGGATCATCGGGGTGATGTAGTGCGGCCGCCGTGGCGGTAGAGCATGCGCGAGCCGATGAAGCCGTCGGTGACGGGAACGATCTTGGACACCCAGCGCACGATTGACGGCGGGCGGTATTCCTCGTCCTCCTCGTCCTGTCCCGTGCCTTCGCGGACCTGGCCGATCGCCGTCCACAGGAGCCACGCGCCGAAGAGGTAGAACACCCACGAGAAGTTCTCGATGAGGGCCGCGCCCGCGAGAATGAAGATAAGGCGCAGGATCAGCGCGATGACGATGCCCGCCAGCAGGACTTCCTGCTGATCCTTGCGCGGCACGCGGAAGCTGGACAGGATGATAACGAAGACGAAGAGGTTGTCAATGCTCAGCGCTTTTTCGGTGATGTAGCCGCCCAGGTACTCCTGACCGTACTGCGGTCCCCACACTGCCCACACGATGACGCCGAAGATGAGGGCGATCGCGATGTAGGCGACCGACCACCAGGTGGCTTCCTTGAGGGTGGGTTCGTGGGGTGTGCGGACGTGGCCGACGATGTCGACGACGATCATGGTCAGGATGATGCCAGCCAGGACAATCCAGGCGAGCGCGTGCACGTGCATAGGTGGTGCCTCCGGTACGAGTCGGGTACCGGAGGTCTCCTCCCGCCAGGGGTTCTGGCCGGTGACGCCGGAGGCCGCGCCGCACGGGCGGGCCGTCGTGATGACGACGCCACTGTTGGTGGGAGTACTCCCCTCCGCTAACGCGTCCAGTCTAGTGGGGCCCTTGCGCGCTCGTCCACGCCCGGTCAGTGGCATCGGTCGCTTGACACCGTGGGTTTTCCGGGAACGAGGCCGTGGCTGCGTCCCTCCGGCGAGGCGCGGCGGGCGGCCGCCGGGCGTTAGTGGGCGCGCTTCATGGCACGCAATTCCTTCTTCAAGTCCTCGATTTCGTCGCGCAGGCGCGCGGCGACCTCGAACTGGAGGTGCTGGGCGGCGGTCATCATCTGGGCAGACAGCTCCTCGATGAGGTCGGCGAGCTCGGCCTCCGCGCGCTGACCAGGATTCGAGACGGCAGGCGTCGCGGCCGCACCTCGGTCGCGTGCGCTCTTCTCCTTGCGGTACCCGCCCTCCAGGAGGGTCTGCGTATCGACCTGTTCGCGGGCCAGCATGTCGGTGACGTCCGAGATCTTCTTGCGCAGCGGCTGCGGGTCGATGCCGTGTTCCTTGTTGTAGGCGATCTGAATCTCGCGGCGACGCATCGTCTCGGAGATGGCCTCGTTCATGGAGTCTGTCATGTTGTCGGCGTACATGTGGACCTCGCCGGACACGTTTCGGGCGGCGCGGCCGATCGTCTGGATGAGCGAACGGGTCGAGCGCAGGAAGCCCTCCTTGTCGGCGTCCAGGATCGAGACCAGCGAAACCTCGGGCAGGTCCAAGCCCTCGCGCAGCAGGTTGATGCCGACGAGAACGTCGAAGGTGCCCAGGCGCAGCTCGCGCAGCAGCTCGACGCGGCGCAGGGTGTCGACGTCGGAGTGCAGGTATTCGACTTTGACGCCGCGCTCGGCCAGGTAGGTGGTGAGCTCCTCGGCCATCTTCTTCGTCAGGGTGGTGACCAGGACGCGCTCGTCGCGCTCGACGCGCACGCGCACCTGCTCGAGCAGGTCGTCGATCTGGCCCTCGGTCGGTTTAACGACGACGAGCGGGTCCACCAGGCCCGTGGGTCGAATGATCTGCTCGACGACGCCGTCGGAGCGCTCCAGCTCGTAGGGGCCGGGGGTCGCCGACAGGTAGACGGTCTGGCCGATGCGCGCCGTGAACTCGTCCCACTTCAGGGGCCGGTTATCCATCGCAGAGGGCAGGCGGAACCCGTAGTCGACGAGGGTGCGCTTGCGCGACATGTCGCCCTCGAACATCGCGCCAATCTGGGGGACGGTTACGTGTGACTCGTCGATGATGAGCAGGAAATCGTCGGGGAAGTAGTCCAGGAGCGTGTGCGGCGGCGTGCCGGGGCCTCGCCCGTCGATGTGCCGCGAATAGTTCTCCACGCCCGAGCACGACCCGATTTCCTTGAGCATCTCCAGGTCGAAGGTGGTGCGCATGCGCAGGCGCTGCTCCTCCAGGAGCTTGTTCTGCCCGCGGAACCATTCGAGGCGGTCCTCGAGCTCATTCTCGATGGAGGCGATGGCCTTCTTCATGCGTTCCTCGCCGGCGACGTAGTGCGACGCCGGGAAGAGGTAGGTGTGGTCAACCTCGGAGATGACGTCGCCGGTCAGCGGGTGCAGGACGGCGAGGGAGTCGATCTCGTCGCCGAACATCTCGATGCGGATGGCGAGCTCCTCGTACACGGGAATGATCTCGATCGTGTCCCCGCGCACGCGGAAGGTGCCGCGCGTGAACGCCATGTCGTTGCGCACGTACTGCATGGCCACGAAGCGTCGCAGGAGCGCGTCGCGATCGATGATCATGCCGCGGCTCAGCTCGATCATGCGGGCCACGTACTCTTCGGGGGTACCCAGGCCGTAGATGCAGGACACGGAGGAGACGACGACCGTGTCGCGCCGCGTGAGCAGCGAGTTGGTGGCGCTGTGGCGCAGGCGCTCGACCTCGTCGTTGATCGAGGAGTCCTTCTCGATGAAGGTGTCCGTCTGGGGGACGTAGGCCTCGGGCTGGTAGTAGTCGTAGTAGGAGACGAAGTACTCGACGGCGTTGTTCGGCAACAGCTCCCGGAACTCGGCGGCCAGCTGGGCGGCCAGTGTCTTGTTGGGTTCGAGGACTAGGGCGGGGCGCTGAAGCTCCTCGATGAGCCACGCGGTGGTCGCGCTCTTGCCGGTGCCGGTGGCACCCATGAGGACGACGTCCTGCTCGCCGTCGCGGATGCGCGCGGCCAGCTCACGGATCGCCTTGGGCTGATCGCCCGACGGGGTGTAGGGAGAGATGACCTCGAAGGGCTTGTCCTGGCGGATGACGGGGGTTTCGCTCACTCCCCTACGCTACCGCCCACGCCCCGCCATCGCGCGGAGGACCCGCCCGGGTTCGCCGCCAGCGACGCCCGGCCACGGCCTCGTCCCTGGCATCCTACAGGTCGGCGCTCAGCCAGCGCTCCCACACCTGGCTGCTCACCTGCGCGAGGTCGTCCGTGCTGCCGCAGTTGTCGATCCAGACGTGCGCGATCGCTCGCCTTTCGTCCGACGAGGCCTGGGCGCGGATCCGGGCACGCGCGTCCTCGGGCGGCACTCCCCTGCCCTCCAGGCGCTTGATGCGCACGTCAAGGGGAGCATCGACGATGACGACGGCGTCGAAACGCTGCGCGTGATCGCCTTCGATGAGTAACGGAATATCGTAGACGGCAACCGCCCCCTCGGGAGCACCGCCCAGAATCTCCCTGGCGCGAGCCTCGATGGCGGGGTGGGTAATGGCGTTGAGAGCGGCGACCCTCTCAGCCGAACCCTCGCCTGCAAAAACGCGACGCGCCAGGCCGGCGCGGTCCAGGGTCCCGTCCTCGCGGATCAGGTCGGTGCCGAAACGCTCGGCGACACGCGCCAACGCAGGCTGCCCCGGCTCGAGAATCTGTCGCGCGATCGCGTCAGCGTCGGCGACGTAGCCGCCCAGCCGCGCGAAAGTCGAGGTCACGGAAGACTTACCCGAGCCAATCCCACCACTGACCGCAACAACACGGGCAGGACCACTATCGTGGCGCGCGCCAAGGGGACGCAGCAGCGTAGCAGAGCAATTGCCAACAGAAAGAGAAGTCGTCACCTCCCCAGGTTAGCGCCTTGCAGTTGCGCATATGCGCCCTCATGCAAGAATTGGTGCTGTTCAAGCCCCGATACCACACAGTGAGTACCAGTGACGCACACAGTCAACGACGATTCCAACCAGCGCTCAAGCACCGCGGTCCTCATTGCGACCTCCCTGACTCTGTTCTCCATGTTCTTCGGGGCAGGCAACCTGATTTTCCCGCCTATCATGGGTGCCTCCGCGGGCACGAACGTCACACCCGCCATGATCGGCTTCCTCATCGGTGGCGTCGCTCTGCCCGTCATCTCGATCATCACGATTGCCCTGTCGGGCACCGACATGCGCGACCTCGTCAGCCGAGCGGGCAAGCCCTTTGGCCTCGTATTCTCCGTCCTCGTGTACCTGTCGATCGGAGCGTTCTTCGGCCTTCCACGAACGGCCGCCGTGTCGTTCTCAACGGCCGTCGCGCCCCTCATCGGCACGCAGTCGCTGGTTGCGTCGGTCATCTTCTGCCTGGTGTTCTTCGGCATCGCCTTCTACCTGTGCTGGAACCCCCGCAACATCATCGACAGCCTCGGCAAGATACTCACCCCCATTCTGCTCGGGCTTCTCATCCTGCTTGTGTTCCTCTCCCTCGCTTCGTTGCCGGCTTCCCACGACGCGCCGACGGGCGAATACACGAGCACTCCCCTGGCCGCCGGCTTGCTTTGAGGGATACATGACGATGGATTCGATCGCCGCGCTGGCCTTTGGCATTATCGTCGTCACCTCGCTGGGGCACACCGGAGGCGGGATCGGCGCGAAGGTCGTGCGGCGTACCTCCACCGCGGCGGTAATCGCGGGCGCGCTACTTGCCGTTGTGTACGTGGGCCTCGGCCTCGTCGGACACGTCATCCCCAATGGCCAGAGTTACTCGGACGGGGCGACCCTGCTCGTCGACGCAGCCCGGATGACGATGGGGTGGCCCGGGCAGATCGTCTTTGGGCTCATCGTGCTCACGGCGTGCATGACGACGGCAGTCGGCCTCATCGCGGCCACCTCGGAGTTCTTTAACCGGTTGTTGCCCACGATCTCCTACCGTGCGTGGATGATCGTCTTTACGCTCATCGCCTTCGTCCTGGCTTCCGCGGGCCTGAGCTCAGTGCTCGCCATCGCCCTTCCGATCATCAAGTTCCTGTACCCGATCGCGATCACCATCGTTTTCCTCACGATCGCAACCCACCCGCTACGCCTGGCCACCCCGGCACTGTGGACGTTCCGCCTGGGCACATGGATGGCGGCGGCGTGGTCAGCGTTCACGACCCTCGCGCAGCTCGGCGTCGCCACCGGGCCAATCAACGCGGTGCTCCTGTGGAGCCCGCTCCAGGCCCTCCAGCTCGGCTGGATCCTCCCCACCGTCGTCGCGGCGTTGATCGGCGCGTGCATCGACGTGGCAGTGATGAAGCGCCCAGCCACCTGATTACCGTCAGCACCAGACCCCGCACAGCATCGGCGAGCGGGGTCTCGTCATCTGTGCGACGAGGAACGACGTAACCCCGAGCAAAAGTCGCACGTAATTTACATCGGTCAGTTTTCAAGATGTGCTCAAAACGTTGCAATTCCAACGACGCAATTTCAGTGTTTGAAATACTCGCACGGGAATTACGTGCGACATTGTTGAGTAACCTGTCATCACGAGGCCTGCGGGGCCTGACTGCGGGGCCTGACTGCGGTGCACGTGGGAGGGGGCGTGGCCCGGCCGGATCATGCCCGGCGCCGCCCGATTGGAGGCCGCCGCGAGGCCTGCGGGGCCTGGCCGGGCTTCGAGACGAGGCACCGAGCGCAGCTCGGTTGCCAAGTCTCGCGGGCGGGCAGGCCTCGCCGCGTCCGGAGATCAGGCGGCGACGCAATCAGACAAAAAGTGGTGGCCCCCAGGAAAACCTGGGGACCACCACTCATGCGTTCACTGACGTGAACTGACGAGTCGAAGCTCAGTCAGAAAGACTGGTTCAGTTGTTCGTCAGCTTCTCACGCAGCGCGGCCAGGGCCTCGTCGGAAGCAAGGGTGCCCTCGTTGTCGACCGGGGTCGAGTAAGAGGCCTGCTCCTCGATGGAGGGAGCCGCTTCGGCGTCCTCTTCGAGGGCCTTGCGGACCTGAGCCTTGTGGGCCTCCCAGCGGGCCTGAGCCTCGGCGTACTGGGCTTCCCAAGCCTCGCGCTGAGCGTCGAAGCCTTCCATCCACTCCTGGGTCTCCGGATCGAAGCCCTCGGGGTACTTGTAGTTGCCGTTCTCGTCGTACTCGGCGGCCATGCCGTAGAGCGAGGGATCGAACTCTTCGGAGGTCGGATCCACGCCCTCGTTGGCCTGCTTGAGGGACAGGGAGATGCGGCGACGCTCGAGGTCGATGTCGATGACCTTGACGAAGACCTCTTCGCCAACCTTGACGACCTGGTCCGGCAGCTCGACGTGACGCTGAGCCAGCTCGGAGATGTGGACGAGGCCCTCGATGCCGTCCTCGACACGCACGAACGCGCCGAAGGGAACCAGCTTGGTGACCTTGCCGGGCACAACCTGGCCGATGGCGTGGGTGCGAGCGAAGGCCTGCCACGGATCTTCCTGGGTGGCCTTGAGGGACAGCGAAACGCGCTCGCGATCCATGTCGACGTCGAGAACCTCGACGGTGACTTCCTGGCCAACCTCGACGACCTCGGACGGGTGGTCGATGTGCTTCCAGGACAGCTCGGAGACGTGCACCAGGCCGTCGACACCGCCGAGATCGACGAACGCGCCGAAGTTGACGATGGAGGAAACGACGCCGGAGCGCACCTGGCCCTTCTGGAGGGTGTGCAGGAAGTTCGTGCGGACCTCGGACTGGGTCTGCTCGAGCCATGCGCGGCGGGACAGGACCACGTTGTTGCGGTTCTTGTCGAGCTCGATGATCTTCGCTTCGATCTCGCGACCGATGTAGGGGGCGAGGTCGCGGACGCGACGCATCTCGACGAGGGAGGCGGGCAGGAAGCCACGCAGGCCGATGTCGAGGATCAGGCCGCCCTTGACGACCTCGATGACGGTGCCAGTGACGACGCCGTCCTCTTCCTTGACCTTCTCGATCTTGCCCCACGCACGCTCGTACTGAGCGCGCTTCTTGGACAGGAGGAGGCGGCCTTCCTTGTCTTCCTTCTGGAGGACGAGGGCCTCGATCTGGTCGCCCACGGCGACGACGTCGTCGGGGTTGACGTCGTGCTTGATGGACAGCTCGCGAGAGAGGATGACGCCCTCGGTCTTGTAGCCGATGTCAAGGAGGACCTCGTCGTGGTCAACCTTGACGACAGTGCCCTCGACGATGTCGCCATCGTTGAAGTACTTGATGGTCTCGTCGATGGCTGCGATCAGGTCTGCTTCCGAACCAATGTCGTTGATAGCGACCTGCGGCGTGTTGGTGGTCATGTAGTAGTTTCTCCGAAACGGACTGGATAGTAGATGGACAGTTCCGGCGCTGCGGGACGGATGCGGATGCACTGTCCCTGGGCACCGTGGACTAGTTTAGCAGTCTTTGACGCACAAATGTGACGAATGTAGCGCGCGTTTGCGTGGTGTGCGTCGCCCATGTGCCTCCTAATGGGCGGCGAGCTGCCAGGACGCGCCGATGCCGACAGCCACGTCGAGGGGCACGGAGAGCGTGACAGGCGAGGCCATCTTGTCGCGGACGAGGGCCTCGACGGCCGACTCCTCACCGGGGGCGACCTCAAGGAGGAGTTCGTCGTGAATCTGGACGAGGAGGCGCGAGGCCAGGCCGGCCTCGGACAGGGCGTCGGCGACGTTCATCATGGCGATCTTGACGATGTCCGCGGCGCTGCCCTGGATGGGCGCGTTCAGGGCGGCGCGTTCGGCCATCTCCCGGCGCTGGCGGTTCGAGGAGCGCAGGTCGGGCAGGTAGCGGCGACGCCCGAACATGGTCTGCGTGTAGCCGTCGGCACGGGCCTGGGCGACGAGGCCCTCGAGGTAGTCGCGGACCTTCCCGAAGCGCTCGAAGTAGCGGTCGCGCAGGGCGGCAGCCTCGGGCACGGGAATGCCGAGCTGCGCGGCCAGACCGTAGGAGGACAGTCCGTAGGCGAGGCCGTAGGAGGTGGCCTTGATGCGCGAGCGCTCGTCGCTGCTCACCTCGGCGACGGGCGTCCCAAAGACCATCGATGCCATGGTCCGGTGCAGGTCCTCGCCGGAGTTGAAGGCCTCAATGAGTGCCTCGTCGCCGGACAGGTGGGCCATGAGCGCATTTCGATCTGGGAGTAGTCGGCGCTCATAAGGGATTCGAAGCCTACTCCGGGAACGAAGGCCCCGCGGATCCTCATGCCGTCGGCGCTGCGCGCGGGAATGTTCTGCAGGTTCGGGTCGGAGGACGCCAGGCGCCCGGTGGCCGCGGCGACCTGGGAGAAGGTCGTGTGGATGCGTCCGTCCGTGGCCACGGTTGCGGACAGGGAGTCGACCATCTGCTTGAGCTTATTGCGGTCACGGTGGGTGAGCAGGAAGCCGAGGAAGTCGTGCCCCGCTCCCCCGCTCGCCTCGGTCTTGGCCCACAGGTCAGCCAGCGCATCGGCGTTGGTCGTGTATCCCGTCTTGGTCTTTTTGGTCTTGGGCAGTCCGAAGTGGTCGAAGAGGATTTCTTGGAGCTGCTTGGGGCTGGAGAGGTTCACCTCGCGCCCGGCTGCCGCCCACGCGCCGTCGCGCGCGGCTTCGACGTCGGCGCCCAGTTCGGCGGACAGGTCGTCGAGGACGCGCGTGTCCGCGGCGATGCCGATGGTTTCCATCTGGGCGAGCAGGCGGGCGAGCGGCATTTCCATGTCGGCAAGGAGCGCGGTTTCGCCGCTCTCGTCCAGCGCCCGACGCAGCTTGTCGGTGAGCGGGTGGAGCGCTGCGGCCAGGCGGCCCGCGCGCACCTGGGCGGCGGTGGGCCCCTCGCCGATCTCTCCCAGGTCGAAGAGGGCGTCGGAGTCGCCCGCCTCTTCCTCGATGGTGACGCCGAGCAGGCGCGAGAGCACATCGTCGAGCTTGTGCGAGCGCTGGTCCGGGTGGACCAGGTACGCCGCGAGCATCGTGTCGAAGCAGACCTGACCGAGACTCCAGCCGCGCCCCGCCAGGGCGTGGCTTGTGCCCTTCGCGTCGTGAACGATCAGGGACGAGGCCTGGGCGAGGACCTGGGACAGGGCCTCCTCCTGCGCGGGGCTGAGCTCGGCGGGGTCTACGACCAGGGCGCGAGCGGGCCCGGCGAGCACAAGGCGTGAGACCTCGCCGCGCGTGGGGCGCAGGTCGCCTTCCACGAGCAGGGCGATGGTGTCGTGGGCGCGGGCCCACGCGGCGATGTCGCAGGCTGCATCTGCCAGGCTCACCTCAACCTGCGCCTGCGGGGCGGGAGCCTCCACAGCCTCGTCAATCGGGCTCTCCCCCATGCCGATGCCGGAGACCTCGCGGACCTTGGAGCGCAGTCGGCCGAACTCAAGGGAGTCAAACAGGCGGTCGATGGCCGCCACATCGGTCGGGCGGCGTGCCAGGTCGGCGGGACCGACCTTCAGGTCCATGTCGGTCAGCAGGTGGTTGAGGCGTCGGTTGCGCACGACGTCGTCCATGTGCTCGCGCAGGGCGGCGCCGCGCTTGCCGCCGATCTCCTCGGCGCGGGCCAAGAGGTTATCCAGGCCGTCGAACTTGTTGATCCACTGAGCGGCCGTCTTGGGGCCAACGCCGGGAACGCCCGGCAGGTTGTCGGAGGTCTCGCCCACGATGGCAGCGATCTCCGGGTAGCGGTGCGGAGGCACCCCGTACTTGGCTTCCACGGCCTCGGGCGTCATCCGGCGCAGATCACCGGGGCCGGTGCCCGGGTACAAGACCGTCACGTTGTCGGTCACCGTCTGGAAGGAGTCGCGATCCCCCGACACGACCAACACGGTCGAGCCCTCGTGGCCGGCGCGGTAGGCCAGCGTCGCCAAAATGTCGTCAGCCTCAAAGCCCTCGCGTGACAGGGACACGATGCCCATGGCGTCCAAGACCTCGCGGATCAGCTCGACCTGCCCCTTGAACTCCTCGGGGGTTGCGTCGCGCGTGCCCTTGTACTCGGGATACTCCTCAGTCCTAAACGAGTGCCTCGACACATCGAAGGCGACCGCGATATGCGTCGGGCGCTCCGTCTCCAGCAGTCGCGTCAGCATTGACACGAAGCCGTAAACCGCGTTCGTATGCTGGCCCGTTGCCGTTACGAAGTTGTCCGGGGGAAGCGCATAGAACGCACGAAATGCCATCGAATGGCCGTCAATAATCAGCACAGTGTCACTCACACATGCCACCCTAGATGCCATGACACACGATCACCAGACGAAACACACCCATCCGACCACGCCCGACCCCCCTCGCGCGGGGCGGCTGGGTGGGCGCCCACTGGCCCGGCACCCTCATGGAGGCCACCGGCATGGAGGTGCTCGAGCACTCCGCGTCGCGCACCGTCATCTCCATGCCCATCGACGGCAACCGCCAGAGCGCGGGAATCCTCCATGGCGGCGCATCCGCGGCCCTCGCTGAAACCGCCGCCTCGTTCGCCGCCCAGATCCACGCGCGCGAAACCCACCCCGGCAAGCAGGCCTACGCGGTGGGCACCGAGCTCAACGCCTCGCACATCGCGGCGGGACGCGAAGGCACGATTACGGCCACGGCCACGGCCGTACACCTGGGCCGCTCCTCCACCGTGCACACCGTGGAGATCCGGGACGAGGCCGACCGCCTGATCTCAGTCGCGCGCGTGGCCAACCGCATCCTCGTGCGCTCCACGCACGACTGAGCCGGAGGCTTTGGGCACGACAAAGGCGGGGAGAGTCACCACGACTCTCCCCGCCTCGCCTCAGCTAGTGATCAGTCATCAACCTGGTTGATGACCGCGTCGGCGACCTCGCGCATGGACAGGCGACGGTCCATGGACGTCTTCTGAATCCAGCGGAAGGCCTCCGGCTCGCTCATGCCCATGTTCTTCATGAGCAGACCCTTGGCGCGGTCCACGCGCTTGCGGGTCTCGAAGCGATCCGTCAGGTCAGCGATCTGATCCTCCAGCGACTCGATCTCCGCGTGACGCGACAGCGCGATCTCGACGGCTGGGATCAGGTCCGAGGGGCTAAAGGGCTTAACGACGTAGGCCATCGCGCCGGCGTCGCGGGCGCGCTCGACCAGCTCCGTCTGGGAGAACGCCGTCAGCATGACGACCGCGCAGGACAGCTCCTGCAGAATCTTCTCGGCCGCCGTGATGCCGTCCATCTTCGGCATCTTGACGTCCATCACACAAAGGTCGGGCTCAAGCTCCAGTGCCAGCTCGACAGCTTCCTCACCGTCGGCGGCTTCGCCGACGACTTCGAACCCCGCTTGGGTCAGCGTCTCAACGATATCGAGACGGATCAGCCCCTCATCCTCGGCCACGAGGACGCGACGCGGTTCAGCCTGCTCTTCACTCATTGTCATATTCCTCAGTTTGATCGGTGTGCCGAGCTGTTCTATTGTGGACCTCGCACACGCGAAAGCCCCGATAGCCCAACTGGCAGAGGCGGTCGGCTCAAACCCGGCTTGTTGTGGGTTCGAATCCCACTCGGGGTACCGCCATTTGAGTACGCGATCTATCGTACCGGCAAACGGGTACCGGCGCGACGCTGGAACCATTATTGATACGAGTAGTTTTCGCAGACGAACAGGGGCCGACAAGCACTGCTTGTCGGCCCCTCGCCGTATCGTTAGGCAACCACGCTCAGCTCGAGACCGAGGTACTCGGCTGCCGCTCCCCTGCGGGTCGGCTCGTCGAGATCCGCGATCGCCTGCTTGACCCTCATGTCGTGGAAGTCGGCAAACCACGGCTCAACGGCTCGCGAGAGCTGACCGACCTCCAGGTTGTTGGCCACGCGACCAAACAGAGTGTCATGGACCGACACGGTCCGGATGTTCGTATTCATTTCTTCCTCCATCTTCCATTGTGGGCGCGCGGAAACGTGCTTCGTTCGCACGGGCATTCCGACAAACGCACCCGCAGCAATCTGCTGCCTGTCCATCCCGTCTTTGGAACGGCATCACACGTCTGAACGTGCATCCGAGTACTTTATTCCACCGTTGTCATTTTGTCCATGCGAACAACATCACATCGCTACAAACAACTGTGGGGTGCCGGCCTGGCCAGCACCCCACAGTCGACGCGTCTAAGAGTTAGCGTGCGCCGCCGATTGCGTAATCGGCTTCGTCACCCACCTCGTGGATACGCAGCATGTTCGAGGAGCCGGGGATGCCCGGGGGCATGCCTGCGACGATGACGAGCTGGTCGCCAATCTCGGCCAGTCGGGAAGACTGGGCAACCTGATCGAGCTGCCAGACCATGTCATCCGTGTGCTGCACCTCGGGGACGCGGTATGTCTGGATGCCCCACGATAGGGCCAGACGGCGGCGCGTCGACTCGAGCGGCGTGAAGGCCAGCATCGGGATCGGGCGGCGCATGCGCGAGAGCAGGCGGGCCGACGTGCCGGACTGGGTGAAGGTCACCAGGTAGCGGGCGTCCATGTGTTCTGCGATGCGGGCGGCCGCTTCGCAGATGACGCCTGCGCGGTCGGCGAAGAAGCTGGGAATGGACGCGATACGCTCGCCACCGTTCTCTTCGGTGGACTCGATGATCGCTGCCATCGTGCGCACCGTCTCGATGGGGAAGGCACCCACCGAGGTCTCGCCGGAGAGCATGACCGCGTCGGCGCCATCGAGGATGGCGTTCGCACAGTCGGAGGCCTCGGCGCGGGTCGGGCGCGGGTTCTTGATCATGGAGTCCATGACCTGGGTCGCCACGATGACGGGCTTAGCTGCAAGACGAGCCAGCTCGATCGCACGCTTCTGAACAAGCGGCACGGCCTCGAGGGGCATCTCGACGCCGAGGTCGCCGCGGGCAACCATGATGCCGTCAAAGGCCTCGACAATCTCCTCCAGCGCCTCGACGGCCTGGGGCTTCTCGATCTTGGCGATGACGGGGATACGCTTGCCCATCTCGTCCATGATCTCGTGGACATCCTTGATGTCTTTGGCGGAACGCACGAAGGACAGCGCGATGAAGTCGGCGTCCTGCTCGATACCCCAGCGCAGGTCCTCCTTGTCCTTTTCAGACAGGGCGGGCACGGACACGGCGACGCCGGGCAGGTTCAGGCCCTTGTGGTCCGAGACCACGCCGGGAACCTCGACGCGGGTCACGACGTCCGTATCGGTCACCTCGACGACGCGCACCGCGACGTTACCGTCGTCAATCAGCAGGCGGTCACCGGGAGCGCAGTCACCGGGCAGGCCCTTGAAGGTGGTACCGACGAGTTCCTTGGTGCCGGGAACGTCGCGGATGGTGATGGTGAAGGTGTCACCGATCTTGAGTTCCTGAGGGCCATCCTGGAACGTCTCCAGGCGGATCTTGGGGCCCTGGAGGTCGACGAGAACCGCGATCGCACGGCCGGACGTCGCAGACGCCTTTCGCACGCGCGCAATGACGGCCTCGTGTTCCTCAGCCTTTCCATGCGACCGGTTGATACGCGCGACATCCATGCTCGGCGTCCACCAGCGCCTGGAGCTGCTCAGGGGTTTCAGTGGCAGGTCCAATAGTGCAGACAATCTTAGCTCGACGCATGAACCCAAGTTTACCGCCCAGTCACACGGGAATCACCAAGGAGCTCCGCGCGGCTGACGTGATTATTCCCATGAATAACCGCAGGTTAGGACCTTGGACATAGCTCCTGGCCAGCGGGTGCCGTCAGTGGCGCTCCCCCGCTTCCTCAGACGTTTCCTTCTGGCTCTCGTCTCCGTCGTCTTCCTCGTCGGCTGCGTGAGGGTCGTCCGCCTCGATGTCCGAGGCCGTGGTCGCATCCTGCGCGCCGTCCTCGTCAGGCGCTTCGGCGCCTGCGTCATCTGCCTGTTCGTCGGCAACCGCCACGACCTCGCGCGGACGATCCAGACGTCCGGCAATCAGGTAGACAGCAAGGCCCAGAGCGAAGACGGCCAGGGAGGTCCACACGTTCAGGCGCAGGCCCAACACGGTGTGCGCATCGTCGATGCGCAGCATCTCGATCCAGCTGCGCCCGGCCGTGTAGATCATCAGGTACATGCCGAACAGCTGCCCAGCCGCGAAGCGCCGACGACGGTCGAGTGCCACGATGAGACCGGCGCCGGCCAGGTTCCACAGGCTTTCGTAGAGGAAGGTCGGATGGAAGAGCGTGCCCACGGGGTAGCCCACCGGCAGGTGGTACGCGTCGATCTGGAGGCCCCACGGCAGCGTCGTCGGGCCACCGAACAGCTCCTGGTTAAACCAGTTGCCCCATCGGCCGATCGCCTGGGCGACCAGCAGGGCGGGTGCCAGCGAGTCAGCGATGGGCCCGAGAGTGACGTTGGCTCGTTTGACCGCGATGAACGCGCCGAGCGCGCCCAGGGCGACGCCACCCCAGATGCCGAGGCCGCCGCGCCAGATCTGAAAGGCCAGCATCGGGTCCCCACCGGGGCCGAAGTAGGCCTCGGGCGAGGTCACGACGTGGTAGAGGCGCGCGCCAACGACGCCCAGCGGGATCGCCCACAGGGCCGTGTCGTAGATCGTGTCGGCATCGCCCCCGCGCGCAACGTAGCGACGCGCGGTCCACCACACGCCGACGACCATTCCGATGGCGATGATGATGCCGTACGCGCGCAGCGGCACGGGGCCGATATACCACACGCCCTCGGAGGGTGAGGGGATTCCAGCAGCAGCGAGGATGGTCACGCGCGAGCTCCGGTCACTCCGGCCTTGAGCTCGCGGGCGAGCTCGCCCAGCGCCTTCAGGCCACGGTCACTGTCTTCCTCGAAGAGGGTCTTGACCAGCGCCGATCCGACGATCACACCGTCCGCGTAGGCGCCGATCTCGCGGGCCTGAGCACCGGTCGACACGCCGAGGCCGACGCAGACTCGCTGCGCACCCGCCGCGCGGGTACGCGCAACGACGTCGGCGACGTGTTCGCCGACCGCCGCACGCGCTCCGGTGACGCCCATCGACGAGGCCGCGTATACCCAGCCGCGCGAGTGCTGGGCGATCAGCGTGAGGCGGTGCTCGGGCGAGGAGGGGGCTGTCAGGTAGATGCGCTCCAAGTCGTACTTGTCCGAGGCCGCCTCCCACTGCGCGCCCTCCTCGGGCGGCAGATCGGGAGTGATGAGGCCGGAACCGCCGACGGCTGCGAAGTCCTTGGCGAAGCGTTCAACGCCCCACCATTCGACGGGGTTCCAGTAGGTCATGGAACACGTCGAGACGCCGTAGGAGGTCAGCTCATCCACGGCGTGGAACAGGTCCTCCAGGTGCGTGCCACGCTCCAGAGCGGCGACAGTCGCGCGCTGGATCGTGGGGCCGTCCATGCCCGGATCGGAGTAGGGGAAGCCCAGCTCGATGGCGTCAACGCCGACGTCCGCGAGAACCTTGCCCGCGCGGATCGAGTCCTCGACCGACGGGAAGCCCACGGGCAGGTAGGCGATCAGCGCGGCGTCGCCGCGCTCCAGGGCGGCGTCGATTGCGACGGCGGAATGGGGGGCTCGCGTCATCTCACTTCTCCTCGGTCTGTTCCAGGACGGCCACGCCGGAAGGCCCGGCGCTGGGGTCGATCACCTGCAGCTTCGCGTGTCCGTAGCCGAACCAGCGCGACGCGGTGTCTACGTCCTTGTCGCCGCGTCCCGACACGGTGACGATGACGATGGGCTCCTCGCCCGGCGCGAAGGGGCCTTCGGCCTCGGCCTTTGCGCGGGCCCACGCGCGCACCCCGGCGAGCGCGTGCGATGACTCGATGGCGGGGATAATGCCCTCCGTGCGCGACAGGTGCAGGAAGGCGTCCATGGCCTCAGCGTCGGAGACGGGGATATACGAGGCCCGCCCCGATCGGGCCAGCCACGCGTGCTCAGGGCCCACACCCGGATAGTCGAGGCCCGCCGAGATCGAGTGCGAGGCCTTCGTCTGGCCATCGCGCTCCTGCAGGACAAACGTGCGCGCGCCGTGGAGCACACCGACCTGGTCGGCCGTGATGGAGGCGGCGTGGCGTCCGGTCTCAAACCCGTCGCCCGCGGCCTCGCAGCCCAGCAGTTCGACGCTCGGGTCATCGATGAAAGCCGTGAAAGAGCCGATAGCGTTGGAACCGCCGCCCACGCAGGCCACGACGACGTCGGGCAGACGCCCCTCGGTGGCCAGCAGCTGGGCGCGCGCCTCGTCGCCGATCACGCGCTGAAGGTCTCGCACGAGCTCCGGGAAGGGGTGCGGGCCAGCGGCCGTTCCGAAGATGTAGTTGGTCGTCTCGACGTTGGTCACCCAGTCGCGGAACGCCTCGTTAATTGCATCCTTAAGGGTTGCGGACCCGGCGGTCACCGCGATGACCTCGGCGCCCAGCATCTGCATGCGAGCCACGTTGAGAGCCTGACGTTCAGTGTCCTCGCGGCCCATGTAGATCGTGCACTCGAGGCCCAGCAGCGCGGCCGCCGTCGCGGTGGCCACGCCGTGCTGCCCAGCGCCAGTCTCGGCGATGACGCGCGTCTTGCCGAGCTCCTTGGTCAGTAGCGCCTGTCCCAGCACGTTGTTGATCTTATGCGAGCCCGTGTGGTTGAGGTCCTCGCGCTTGAGGAACACGCGCACGCCGCCCAGGTCGGCCGCGAAACGCGGGGCCTCGGTCAGCAGGGACGGACGGCCCGCGTAGTTGACAAACAGGTCGCGCAGACGAGCCTGGAAGGACTTGTCCCGCCACAGGCGCTTCCACGCCGCGTCGACCTCTTCGAGAGGACCCATCAGAGATTCGGCGACGAAACGACCGCCGAAATCACCGAAATAGGGGCCGGACACAAAGTTGTGCGCGCTCATCACTTTCCTTCTTTCAGAGCAGCGGCCACGCGGGCCTTGCGATCCGTGCGTAGCGCGGGGTGCTGCCCGGCGCTCACCATGTCCTGGATGCTGGCGCGCGGGTCGCCCGAGGTCACGAGCGCCTCGCCCACCAGGACGGCGTCGGCACCCCACTTGGCGTACTCGAACACGTCGTGGGCCTTGGCCACGCCCGACTCGGCGACGGCGACGACGTCCTGCGGGATGACGTCGATGACCTGCTCGACGGTCGAGCGGTCGACCTCCAGAGTCTTCAGGTTGCGAGCGTTGACACCGATGATCGAGGCACCCGCCTCAAGCGCGCGCAGTGCCTCCAGGCGCGAATGGGTCTCGACCAGCGCCTCCATGCCCAGCGAACGCGTGCGCTCCAGCAGCGACACGAGCGCATTTTGCTCCAGGGCCGCCACAATCAGCAGCACGAGATCCGCGCCGTGAGCACGCGCCTCGTGGATCTGATAGGGCGTCACGATGAAATCCTTGCGAAGGATCGGGATATCGACCGCGGCGCGCACCGCGTCCAGGTCGGCAAGCGAGCCGTGGAAGCGCCGCTCCTCGGTCAGCACGGAGACCACGGAGGCTCCCCCGGCCTCGTACATCGAGGCGAGAGCCGCAGGATCGGGGATCTGCGCGAGCGCACCCTTGGACGGCGACGAGCGCTTGACCTCCGAGATGATCTTGACGGCGCCGTCGCGGCCCCGCAGCGCGCCCAGGGCGTCCTTCGCCTCGGGGACGGCCTGCTCCATTTGCTTGACACGGCTCAGAGGCACGCGGTCCTCGCGCTCTTTCAGGTCCTCGAGGACCCCCGCAATAATGTCATCAAGAACGCTCACGACGCTCGCCTTTCACCGAGAAACAATTGGACATCATCAAGGCTAGCGAATAAAGCGCAGCCCCGTGACCAGCGTCCGGCTGCGCGTGTCACGACAGCGCGGTCAACGTCGAGGCTCGAACGACGGACTCGACGGCGGCCGCCGCCTTGTTGCGCGACTCCTCGTACTCGAGGGCGGGCACCGAGTCCGCGACCACGCCGGCGCCGGCCTGCACCGAGGCCACCCCATCCTTAAGCGCGGCCGTGCGGATCGCGATCGCCAGGTCCGCATCCCCCGACAGGTCGAAGTAGCCGACGACGCCGCCGTACACGCCGCGCGCCGCAGGCTCGAAATCGTCGATCAGCTGGATCGCACGAGGCTTGGGCGCGCCCGAGAGGGTACCCGCCGGAAAGGTCGCGACCAATGCATCGAGGGCGTCCGCGTCGGGGCGCAGCAGGCCCGTGACCGTCGAGGAAATGTGCTGGATATGCGAGTAGCGCTTGAGCTCCATGAGCGTGGCGACCTCCACCGAGGCGGGATCACAGACCTTCGACAGGTCGTTGCGCGCCAGGTCGACGAGCATGACGTGCTCGGAGAGTTCCTTCGGATCCTCCAAAGCTCGGCGGCGAGACGATGATCCTGCGCCGAATCCGCGCCGCGCGGGCGCGAGCCGGCAATCGGGTAGGTCCACACGCGCCGACCCTGCGCCTTGACCAGCGTCTCCGGGGAAGAACCGACGACCTCGTAGTGCCCGCCGCGTTCGTCGGGCAAATCCAGGTAGTACATGTACGGCGAGGGGTTGACCGTGCGCAGGACGCGATACACGTCGACTCCGCTGGCGTCGGTGGCCACGTCCAGGCGCTGCGACAGCACTATCTGGAAGGCGTCGCCGTCGGTAATCGCGCGCTTGGCCGCGTTGACCGAAGACTCGAAGTCCGCGCGCTGCGTACGTTCACGCACCGCGGGGGGGCTCCTGACCGCTCACGCCCAGGACGGCGGGAGCGATGGGCGAGGCCAGCTGAGTCGTCATAGCGTCAAGACGCTCGATCGCACGGTCGTAGGCGCCGTCGACGCCTTCGTCGGAGCCGTTGAGGTTCCAGGCGATCGCCATCAAGTACACGGAGCCGGTCGAGTGGTCGATGGCCGCGACCTCCGTGGCCAGCACGAGCGTCGCGTCGGGAACGTCCGCTTCCTTGGGCGCGGTGGCCGCCAGGGTCGGCTCCCACTCGGGAATAATGCCCCAGCCCAGCGAGCCGACGAGTGCGCCGGTCAGCGGAGGCAGCCCTCAATCGGCGAGGCGGCGAGCTGCTCCAGGGCAGAGTGCACGACCTCCAGGAACGTGCCCTCCTCACGAGCACCTTCCGGGTGGGATCCCACCCAGCGGGCGCGACCATCGCGTGCAACGATCGCACCGGCGCTCGAGGCGCCAACGAAGGACCAACGCCCCCAGGAGCCTCCGTGCTCCGCGGACTCGAGGATGAAGCTGCCGTAGTTGCCGTGAGCGAGCTGACGATAGACGCCGACCGCGCTCAGCTCATCAGCGAGAACTCGCCGAACAACAGGGATCACGCGCCTCGACGCGGCAAGCGAGACGAACACGTCACGAGGTGGCCACGTCTGACCCCATTCGAGGCTGACAGGCTCGGACTGATGCGAAGGCGTCGAAATACTCACCGTGTCATTGTCCCATCCCGGACTCTCTGAGGCCCGACGGGTCCACGATGAGGCCAGTGATACTGGCCTACAGCCAGTCGGGAACGACACCCCAGGCGATCGTGCCGACCAGCGCGGAAGCGATCATCCACGGGCCCATCGGCACCCGAGACTGCGTGCCGGCCCAGCCGACGACGATCTTCCACAGGGCCGCGACTCCCGCGGATACGAAGGACAACGCCAGGGCAAAGACGGCTGCGTTCAGTCCGACAGAACCAACCATGGCGCCCAGAACGGGCGCAAGCTTGACGTCGCCGCCGCCCATTCCCCCGGGCAGTCGATTCAGGAGCGCGATGGGGATGGTCCAAATCAGCGCGCCGAGGACGAAGCCGATGAGGCGTTGCTCCCACATCGGCGAGATGAGACTTCCGATGAGGGCACCGGCCACGACGCCGATGCCCATCACCGCCGTGTACTTATTCGGCAGGCGATGCGTGCGGGCGTCGACGTAGGCGCTCAGCGCGCCGATCATCGCGACCGTCATGACGGCCGGTATGCCCGGGCGCATCTGGGCGCCCACGAAAAAGAGCGCACCGAAGATGCCCGCGCACCACACGATGGCGTTGCGCGTCAACGGCGTCTGGGTAGCCTCTACGAGATAGCGCCGCTGTACCTTCCAGCCAGAGCGCCACAACCACGCCAGGATGATGATCCACGTCAGAAAGCCGGACACCAACGACAGATCGGCGCTGATGCGGGGAGGGAGCCAGTCGACGATCACGGACGCCGCCCTCCGGGGCCCTGGCGCGCACGACGCTCCAGTTCTTCTTCGAGAGCGTGGCGCATGACGGACGGATCGGGGCTGTGCCCGGTCATCAGCTGAACCTGCGCGGCCCCCTGGTACACGAGCATGTCGGTGCCCTCTGCGATCACTCCCCCGGCGCGCTCGAAGGCACTGCGCAAAGCGGTTCGCCGCGGTGAGTAGACGACGTCAAGGAGGACCTGTCCCTCCCGGGGCGCCACAGCCTGCGCGAACGGGTCGGCCACGCCCGCGGGAAGCGTCGAGATGATCACGTCGGCCGCGCGCGCAGCACGTTGAACCGACGCTGTGTCCGCCCACATAACCTGCTCGACGTTCACGCCGAGGCGAGAAGCCGCCGCGATAACGGATCCCGGTCCACCGAAGCGGCGCGCCGCCACAGAGCTCGTCGTGATGCCGAGTTCGCCGAGCGCCGCCAGCGCCGACGAGGCTGTGGCACGCGCGCCAAGCACCAGAGCGCTCGACGGCATCGGGACGCCGCCCTCGGTGCAGGCACGCCGGATCGACGACGCGATGCCGGTGACGTCCGTATTGAACCCGGCGAGCATTCCCGCCGAGGGCACGACCGTGTTGACGGCTCCCACTGCGCTCGCAAGGGGATCAATCGCATCGAGGAGCGGCATGATCGCCTGCTTGCAGGGCATCGTGACGGACAGTCCCCGGAAGGAGTCGTCAAGGCCGGCGACGAAGGAGGGTAACGATTCCTCCCCCACCTCGACGCGGCGGTAGTCCCATCCGTCGATCCCGAGTTGCCCCCACGCCGCCCGGTGGATGACCGGGGACAGCGAGTGAGCAATCGGGGATCCGATGACTGCGGCCCACGCGCTCACCGTTACTGCCCGCACTGTACTTTGTGCCGGGCGCAGTACGCGTCCAGTTTGGCCTTATTCGCCTCGTGCTCGGCGGCAGTGGCTGCAAAGACCGTCTCACCCGTGTTCAAGTCGATGGTCACGAAGTACAACCAGTTACCCTCGGCCGGATTGAGCACGGCCTTGATGGCGTCCACGCTCGGCTGATTGATGGGCGTGGGCGGCAGGCCCTGGTTCAGGCGCGTGTTGTAGGGGTTGTCGTTGTCGAGGTCCTCCTGGCTGGGCAGGCCGGACTCCTTGCCCACACCGTAGAGCGTGGTCGAGTCCATGCCGAGAACGCCCTTGGTTTCACCGTCGGTGTCGACGAGGCGATTTTCGATAACGCGTGCAACCTGGGGCATGTACTTCTTGTTGCTGCCCATCTCGCCTTCGACGATCGAGGCCTTGATGAGGACCTCCTCGCGATCGGCGGGGGCCACCCCAAGTCCGTCGAGTTCGTCGATTGTCGCCTTGACCATACGGGCGAGCACCGTGGTCGGCGTGTCGTCCTCGCCCACCTCGTAGCTACCGGGCGCCAGCCATCCCTCAGCGCTGCCCTTGGCCTCTGCGGGCAAGCCGATGCCCTCGGTGTCCGCGAGCGCCTTATCAACCTCTTCGCTGCTGACGTCCATCACCTCGACGATGCGCTTCTTGACCACCGAGAGTCGCTCCTTGGACAGGACGGTCACGTTGGAGGCGACCCGGTTCATCGGGTCAAGGAGCACGGCAAGGGCGTCCGCGGCGCTCATTTCAAGCTTGAAGCGGTAGGTGCCCGGGTTGATGGCGCGGGCAGCGGGGTTCTTCTCGTATTGACGCACGAAGGCACCGACGGATTTGACGACGCCAGCGTCGTAGAGGGCACTGCCGATGTCGCGTCCCGTCGACTGGTCCGCGATGGTAACGAGGACTTCAGTGGTACCCGGACCCGGGTAGTCATCGGATGCCGTGGTCGACCCATTGACCAGCTGCGAGTACGCGACGTAGCCGGCACCGCCGACGAGACCGATGACGAGGAGCAGAACAAAGAAGGAGCGGATGGCACGGCGGCGCTTGCGGCGCCGTGCAGCTCGCCGTTCGCTGGCGATCCTGCGCGAGCGCATGCCGGTAGTCTCCGACGGCACCTCGGTGCGCCTGCGATGAGAACGGTCGCCAGCCCCGCCGTTGATGAGGTCATCGAAGCTGTAGTCTGCGGCACCGTCATGCTCAGGCTCGGTGGCCTCCTCGGCGACCGCGGCGCTGGGCGTCGGGGTCCCGGCCAGCGGGGTCGGGGTCGGATCGGACGAGGTAGGGGTGGCCGTGCGGATCCCGCGCACCGGGGTGGACGTCGACTCGGCAGCGTCAGCCTGCTCCCCCGCGCGCGCCAGGGAGTGCGCATGGTCGCCCGAACGAGAGCGGAACCTGGATGCACCGCGCACCGGAGTGGGCGTGGGGTCAGAAACTGGCGCCCGGTCGGACGTTGGCACTGCGTTCCCGCGCACCGGAGTGGGCGTGGGATCGGATGGCGTCGAAAGCGATTCCTCGTTGGGAGCGTCGGAGTAGACCTTGGGCTGTCCGGAGTGAATCTCGCGGCGTGAGCGGAAGGGATACTTGGGGGGCGTACTCATTCGTTCGCTCCTTCACTGGTGTCGAGGATGATCTCCTCCCCCGGCGCCCGTCCGCTCATGCGTTCGAGTTCCAGGGCCTGTTCAAGGATGATCTGCGCCGCAACCTGATCGATGACGCTGCGGTGTTCATGTTCCGGGATGCCGGAGGCACGTAGGCGCGCATGCGCCTGGTTAGATGTCAGACGCTCGTCGACCATCGCGATGCGAACCTCGGGCACGAGCTTTGAGGCGGCGCGCGTACTTGCGCGCTCCCTTGGCGGAGATTCCCTCCCCGCCGCGCAGGTGCCGAGGCAGACCCACGATGACCTCGATGGCCTCGTAGCTCCCAACGATGTCGGCGAGCTCAGTGAGGTCCGACAGATCGGGAGCGCGGGTCAGCGTCACGACCGGCATCGTGAGGATGCCGTCAGGGTCGCACCGGCTGACGCCGACACGCACGGTGCCGACGTCCACGCCGATACGGATTCCCCTGCGAATGCTCACAGAGCCTCAATCTCCGAACGGATCGCGTCAAGCGCGGCCGGGATGCCCTCGGGCTTCGTGCCGCCACCCTGAGCGATATCGTCGCGGCCACCGCCGCCACCGCCCATGTGCTTGCCGACGGCGCGCACGAGCGCGCCCGCCTTGACGGCGGCCTCGCGGGCGGCCTGGTTCGTCGCGATCACCAGGGATGGCTTGCCACCGACAACACCCGCCAGCGCCACGACGGCGCCACGATCGTTGCCCATGCGGTCGCGCACGTCCAGGGCCAGGGTGCGCAGCGCATCGGCCGAGGGCATCTCGCCCACCGCGCTGGCAACGAGGCTGATCGCTCCGACGCGCTGAGCGGATTCCGCAAGCTCGGCACCGCGGTGCAGCGCCTGCTCGGTACGGATCTTATCCAGCTCCTTCTCGGACTCGCGCAGCTTGGCCAGCAGGGATTCAATGCGCTCGGGCAGCTCGTCGGCGCGGCCACCCACCAGCTGCGAGAGCTGGGAGACGAGCGCGTGTTCCTTCGCCTGGAACTCGTACGCGCCGGTGCCGACAAGAGCCTCGATACGGCGAACGCCGGAGGCCACCGAACCCTCGCCAAGGAGGGTCACGCGGCCGATGTGGCCGGTCGTGGGCACGTGTGTACCACCGCACAGCTCTCGGTCGAAGCCGTCGCCGATCGTCACGACGCGAACCTCGGAACCGTACTTCTCGCCGAAGAGGGCAATTGCCCCAGCTTCCTTGGCCTTCTCGATGCTCATGACCTCCGTTGTGACGGGGAGATCCTCAGCGAGCTTCTCGTTAACAAGAGCCTCAATGTCGTTCAGCTGGGATCCGGCAAGCGCGCTCGAGTGACGGAAGTCAAAACGCAGGCGCGACGGCGAGTTCTCTGAACCCGCCTGATCCGCATGCTCGGACACGACATTACGCAGGCCTGCGTACACCATGTGCGTCGCGGTGTGCGCACGCGCAATCGCCAGGCGGCGCTCACCGTCGATCTCGGCGTAGGCCTTCTCGCCCACCGTCATGCCGCCCTCGGTCAGGGTGCCGCGGTGCACGCTCAGGCCACGAATCGGTGCCTGCACGTCGTGAACCTCGACGACACCGCCGCCGGCGAGGCGAATCGTGCCGTGGTCGGCCAGCTGGCCACCCATCTCGGCGTAGAAGGGGGTGCGATCGAGGATGACCTCAACCTCGGCGGGGGCGCTGGCCGCAGGGGCCTCAACGCCGTCGACGAGGAGGGCCTGGACCGTGGCCTCGCTGGCCTGCTCCGTGTAGCCCAGGAACGTCGAGCCGCCGCCCATCGCCTTTTCGATGTCGTGGAAGATACGCACGTCCGTGTGGCCGGTCTTCTTCGAGCGCGCATCGGCGCGAGCACGCTCCTTCTGCTCGGCCATGAGTGTGCGGAAGCCCTCCTCGTCGACGGACACGCCCTGCTCGGCGGCCATCTCGAGGGTCAGGTCGATCGGGAAGCCGTAGGTGTCGTGCAGCGAGAAGGCCGACTCACCCGAAATCATGGGCGCGCCCTTCGACTCCTTCGCGGTGGCCACGGCGGCGTCCAGGATCGTGGTGCCGGTGCTCAGAGTGCGACGGAAGGCCTCTTCCTCCGCGTAGGCGACCTCAGAGATCGTCTTCCAGTTGGTCTCCAGCTCCGGGTACGAGGCCTTCATGGCGTCCTTGGACGCGGTCAGCAGCGTCGGCATGGTCGCCTCATCAACACCGAGCAGGCGCATGGAGCGGACCGCGCGACGGATCAGTCGGCGCAGCACGTAGCCGCGGCCGTCGTTGCCCGGGCGCACGCCGTCGCCGATAAGCATGAGCGAGGAACGCACGTGGTCGGCCACGACGCGCATGCGCACGTCGTCGTCGTAGGCGGCCCCGGCCTCGGGACCGGCGGCGCCCAGGCCGTAGCGCTTGCCGCTCATCTGCATCGCGGCGTCGATGACGGGGAAGACCTCGTCGATCTCGTACATGTTGGGCTTGTCCTGCATGACGAACGCCAGGCGCTCCAGGCCCGCGCCCGTATCAATGGCCTTCTTGTCCAGTTCGCCCAGCAGCGGATAGTCCTTGCCGACGCCCTCGCCGCGCATGAACTGGTCGAACACGAGGTTCCAGACCTCGAGGTATCGGTCGCCGCCCGGGTCCACCGCACCACCCACGGCCTCGGGGCCGTAGGCGGGGCCACGGTCGTAGTGCCACTCCGCGCACGGGCCGGCGGGGCCGGGCTGGCCGGTGTCCCAGAAGTTCTCCACGCGCGGCAGGCGCACGATGTGCTTGGGGTCCATGCCGACCTGCTTGGTCAGCACGTTGAAGGCTTCCTCGTCCTGATCCCAGATCGTCACCCAGAAACGATCACCGTCGAGGCCGTACTTGCCCTCGTCGCGCGAACCCGTCAGCAGGTCCCACGCGAAGTTGATGGCACCTTCCTTGAAATAATCGCCGAACGAGAAGTTACCGTTCATCTGAAAGAACGTGCCGTGGCGTGTGGTCTTGCCAACGTTGTCAATGTCGTTCGTACGAATGCACTTCTGCACCGAAGCGGCCCGAGGCCACGGGGCAGGTTCAACGCCCATGATGTAGGGAATGAACGGAACCATGCCCGCGATCGTGAAAAGGATCGAGGGCTCAGGGGAGACCAGAGAAACGGAAGGACAGATCTCATGACCCTGCTTCTCGAAGTAATCGAGCCAACGGGTGCGGATTTCAGACGTACGCATACTGCCCCATGTTAGTCGGTACCCACCCGTTGAGGCACATCGGCACGCATATGCGAACTGTGGGATAAAGAAAACCGTGCCCCCGAGCAAGGAGCTCGGGGGCACGGAATTGACAAACGTCAGCGCGAGTAGTGCTCGACGACCATCTGCACGTCGACGGTCACGGGGACCTCGGCGCGCTTGGGGCGACGAACCAGGGTCGCCTTGAGGCGGGACAGCTCGACGTCCAGGTACTCGGGGACGGCGGGCAGCACGTCGCGGTGAATACCCTCAGCGGCGATCTCAAAGGGAACCGTGGTCTGCGACTTGGGCTTGACCTGGATGGTCTGGCCGGGCTTGACGCGGAAGGAGGGACGGTCGACGATCTTGCCGTCGACGAGGATGTGACGGTGGACGACCACCTGGCGGGCCTGCTGGATCGTGCGTGCGAAGCCGGCGCGCAGGACGAGGGCGTCCAGACGCATCTCGAGCAGCTCGACCAGGTTCTCACCGGTCAGGCCGGCGGTGCGGCGGGCCTCTTCGAAGGCGCGGCGCAGCTGCGACTCACGGATACCGTACTGAGCGCGCAGACGCTGCTTTTCCTTCAGGCGGACGGCGTAGTCGGAGTCCTGGCGGCGGCGGGTGCGGCCGTGCTCACCGGGGCCGTAGGGGCGCTTCTCGAAGTAGCGGACGGCCTTGGGGGTCAGGGCCAGGCCCAGGGCGCGGGACTCGCGCACCTGCTTGCGGGAACGATTCGTTGCCATGAAATCTTCTTCCTGTTTCTCATGTCATGTCGGGGCGGATCCCCGACATGGGGCCAACTCCAGTACCCGAGTGGGTTCATCGGCTAAGGCCCCAGGTGCCCGCGTGAGCGGACAACTGTTCCATCCTAGCGTCTTTTCAGCAGATTGCGAATGGCACCGAGTCGCTTCGTGAGCATCGCCTCATGCCCGTTCTCGGTCGGTTCGTAGTAGTGCGTCCCCTCCAGGTCGTCGGGAAGGTACTGCTGGGGGGCCACGTGATGGGGATAATCGTGGGCGTACAGGTAGCCCTCCCCGTGCCCCAGCGCCTGCGCTCCGGCATAGTGAGCGTCACGCAGGTGCTCGGGCACCGCTCCCCCACGCCCCTTTCGAACGTCCGCGAGGGCGCGATCGACCGCCAGGTACGTCGCGTTGGACTTGGGCGCAGTCGCCACAGCCACGACCGCCTGGGCGAGGAGCAGGCGTGCCTCGGGCATGCCGATGAGAGCAACGCCCTGCGCGACCGCAACGCACGTCGACAGCACCTCCGGCGCCGCCATGCCGATCTCCTCAGAGGCCGCGATCATGATGCGCCGCGCAATGAAGCGGGGGTCTTCCCCCGCCTCAATCATCCGCGCGAGGTAATGGAGGGACGCGTCCACGTCAGAGCCGCGCATCGATTTGATGAAGGCGCTGGTCACGTCGTAGTGCTGATCGCGTCCCCACCGCACGAGCGCCTGGTTCGCGGCGGCCTCAACGCTGGCCACCGTGATCTCGCCGGAACCATCATCACTGGCCGCCCCGGCAGCCGCCTCGAGAAGCGTCAGGGACTTACGCGCGTCCGACCCAGCAAGCCGCACGAGGCCAGCCATGGCCTCGTCGGTGATCGAAAGCCGACCGGCCAGGCCACGCTCGTCGCTCAGCGCTCGCCGGATAAGACCCTCAAGGTCCTCGGGCCCCAGAGGATGCAGCGTCAACAGCAGCGATCGTGACAACAGGGGTGCGATGACCGAAAACGATGGGTTCTCCGTCGTCGCGGCCACCAGAACCACCCAGCGATTTTCGACCGCGGGCAGGAGAGAATCCTGCTGTGACTTCGAGAAGCGATGCACCTCATCAACAAAGAGGATGGTTTCCTCGCCTTCGGTTGCGAGCGTTCGACGGGCCGCATCGACCACACGGCGAACGTCGCTCACGCCCGAGGACACCGCCGACAGCTCGACAAAGCGGCGGCCCGACGCGCGCGCGATCAGGTAGGCGAGAGTCGTCTTGCCGGTCCCGGGTGGCCCCCACAAGACCACCGAGGACACGGCGACCCCATCGCGTGACTCGGGAGACAGGAGCCGACGCAGCGGCGCTCCCTCACCCAGGAGGTGCGCCTGACCAACGACCTCCTCCAAGCGCGAAGGCCTCATACGAACGGCGAGGGGCGCACCCGCGGAAAACGCGGGCACGCCCAACTCGTCGAAAGATTCAGAATCGAACAGATCCATGAAACCTAGCTTACGTCAGGGTGACTCCATCCGAGGTAGACCCGATCTTCGGTCCGGACAGAACCTGCAGGACGACGAGGCCACCGAGAATCAGCATGCACGCGCCGGCGCCCAGCAGATACCCGTTGAGCCCTTCAGACTCATCAACGCCGTTCGAGGCCGACAGAACCTCCGCGTGGAGCTTGAACGAACTGGAGGCATCCACCGGCGCACCAGCGCCGGCTGCCGCGACAGTCGACGCGACCTTGAACTCGGCCCAGCCGACGAGCTGGTGCGAGCGGTTCGCGACGACGACCTTGTAGTCGCCCATCGGCAAGCCCGTCACATCCATCGTCACCTGGTTGTCGCTTTCAACCTGGAGCCAGCGAGCCTCACCCGTCTGCATGATGTTGGCGCTCACCCACTCACCGGCAACCGCCTTGTCCGCGGGGACGTTGATCGTCAGCTGGCCGCCCGTGAAGGCGGCGCTCACGCCACCCTTGTTGGCATCGGTGAGCTGAGACTCGTCCGAGATCGGAGACACGGGGGTGTCCGAGGGCTGGGTCGCGTTGGCCGAAGCGGAGGGGGTCGGCGAAGGAGTCGCCGACGCCGACGGCGAGGGCTGAACGGGCGGGAGCTGCGGGTCGTCAGGCTGCGGAGCGGGAACAGGGATCACGCTCGGGGCGGGCTGGGGATCCGCGGTGGGCACAGGCTGCGGCTCAGGCGCCGGATCAACGGTCGGCTCAGGCTGCGGCTCAGGCGCCGGATCAACGGTCGGCTCAGGCTGCGGCTCAGGCGCCGGATCAACGGTGGGCACAGGCTGCGGCTCAGGCGCCGGATCAACGGTGGGCACAGGCTGCGGCTCAGGCGCCGGATCAACGGTGGGCACAGGCTGCGGCTCAGGCGCCGGATCAACGGTGGGCACAGGCTGCGGCTCAGGCGCCGGATCAACGGTCGGCTCAGGCTGCGGCTCGGGCGCCGGGTCAACGGTCGGCTCAGGCGCCGGATCAACGGTTGGGTCGGGAGTCGGCTCCGGGGTGTACGGCTTGTACACCGTGACGGAGTAGCTCACGTTCTCAGCAAGGGTCTCGTCATCCTTATAGGTGACGATCGTGATGCGGTGATTCGTGCCGGGTTCCCAGGTGACGCCCTCGAGATTGTTGGTGCCGTTGGGCACGGGAACAATCATCGTGTAGCTATTGAGGGGAACCGCCTTCCACAGGTCGTTCGCGGTCGGGGTCACGATCTCGCCGTGACGTTCGAACGACGGCGGATCGTTCGGTGTCACGCGGCCGTTGTCCAGGATCACGCCCCAGTACCCGGTCTTGCCGTACTTCGCTTCGAAGTCGAAGGCATCCTCGAGAGTGACGAGGAACGTAGTGTTCGGGATGACGTAGATGCTGTCATCTGCGTGTGCACGCGCGGTGAAACCGGGAATGGCAAACGCGACCGCGCCGAAGAGGCACAGGGCCATGAGCACGCTCATTACCCGGCTGCGACCGATAAACCCTCGTGCGGCGAGGGCGGATGTGGACCGTCCGTGCTGCATAACGGTTCTCCTTAGGAACTTAATACTCAGAAGATATTGTCTGATAACCAGAGTAACAGGTGTGACGCCTGTATGGGAAGCGCGAACACGCACCATGCGGTTAATCGTGACCGCATTGGCATGACAGGAAGATGGGCCCGTCTACTGGAGGCCGCCGTGCGGCTTGCGCACAATACTGACCGTGACGATGGCCCCGAGCAGAGCAAGCAGGCCCCCACCTGCGAGAATCCACCCGCTCAGACGCCCCTCCTCTTCGCGGGCGGCCTGCTGGGTGGCCTGCTGATCCTGATGAGCCTTCGGCCGAATCTCGGAGGCGGACACGACCTGCGGAGAGGTAGAGGTGGACGCCTCGGGAGTGGGATCGTCGGAATTATTGGAGCCGAAGCCATTACCCGAGGATCCCGCGCGGCGCGACGGGGCGGCGGATGACGAAGGGGAGGGCGCGGCGCCGGGCGCAGAGGACGAGGCCGGGGCATTGCTCGCCGAATCGGCCGCGGGCTGAGCGGGCACGGAAGGACCATCCTGCTGTGTTGACGCGTTAACCTCCTCGGGGGCAGGAGCAACGGGGGCGTTCGGAAACGCCGGTTCGCCCGGGACGTCGGGAGCCGGTTCGGGCGGAGCAACCGGATCGGCCGGATCGGGCTCATTGACCGACAGCGAGCACGCCTGTACACCCGCGGCGGCGTCGACGACGCTGACCTGGACGCTGACATAGGTTCCGCTCACACCATCGCCGATGGCGACCTGATGGCTCTCGCCCACAGCCCAGGCAGAGGGGACGGGGATATCACCGGAGAAGGCGCCCTCTGAGTTGACCTCGAGAACGGCCCACGCACTCCTGTTGCGCGCCACGCCGGTCGGGACCCATTCGGGCAGTTCCATGTCAGCACCGCGCTCGACCGCGCCATCATCGAGCGTGACGACGACGAACCCGCGCGATTGGTCCGTCCCCGCGGTCCATCCGCGACCTTCTAGGGACAACGACTCACCCGCATGCACAACCGAGGAAACGAAGACGCTGGCCTCACCCTCCGATTCAACCAGGCACGAAGCGGCGGGAACCTCTGGAGTGTCATCACTGTAAGCCGGTACTGCGGTCGCGAACATGCCGACGACGATCGACGCTGATGCGGTCAGCGCAAGCAGGGACATATGCAGTCCCCTGTTGCGCGAATGCGACCGTGTCGTCATGCGTGTTGCTTCCTTCTCTTGTGGATAATTTTAGCAAATCTGCCCAATTGGGAACAGATCCTTTATGTCAGTGTTCGGGTAACTAACGACTGTACGCACAATAGTATTACCTCGCGTCCGCAACGCAATTGCGAGCAACAAGCAAATTCATGGACCACTGCATTAAAAGGCCATTTTACCGGGAAAAGCAAGCCCTTTCATCTAAAATTGTGAGGTATATTATCGGACAACTGTTGTCGGACATAACCTCTTGGTCAGCATTTGAGACTATGAAAGACATTCCCCACCCCGCTAACGACGGGGCACCACCAGAGGCGCACCTGTCTCAGGATCAGGGATGACGACGCAGGGCACGTCGAACACACTCTCGATGAGCTCAGGAGTCACAACCGTGCCCGGTGCCCCCTGGGCGATAATTCTGCCTTGCCTCATACACACCAGGTGCGTGGCGTAGCGGAACGCAAGGTGCAAGTCGTGCAACACCGCGACGATCGTTCGCCCCTGGCGTTGCAGCCGTTGCGCAAGGCGCAGCACCTCCAGCTGGTGATTGAGGTCCAAGTAGGTCGTCGGCTCATCCAGCAGCAAAATATCCGTCGACTGCGCCAGAGCCATCGCAATCCATACGCGCTGGCGCTGCCCACCGGAAAGCTCCCCGACCCTTCGCCCCGCCAACGCACTCACCCCGGCGTCGCGCATCGCCCCAGCCACGGCCTCGTCGTCGACCGCGCTCCACTGGCGCACGAGGCCATGGTGAGGGTAGCGGCCACGCGCCACCAGGTCCTCCACGAGCATGTCGCCAGGAGCGACCGACGACTGAGCAAGGAGGCCAAGCCGACGCGCCAGAGCCTTCTGATTCATCGTGCCAAGCTCGACCCCATCCAACTCGACGACGCCCGAGCGCGCGCCCAAGACACGGGCGAGGCAGCGCAGGAGCGTCGACTTACCGCACGCGTTTGGGCCGACAATGACGGTCAACTCCCCCTCTAAGACGTCGAGGGACAACCCCTCCAAGATCGGCGCATCCTTACCGTAGCCGACCGTAATCTCGCGGGCCGACAGCCCGCTCGCACCACTGTCACGTCCCATGACCTCACCTCACCTCACGAACCAACAAGAACAGGAGATACACGCCTCCCACGACGCCGGTGACCACCCCAACCGGCAGCTCGTGGGGCGCTAAGAGTCTTTGCGCGACCACGTCAGACACGAGCACGAGGAGGCCTCCCAGCACTGCCGATGAGGCGAGCCCCACTCCCCCACCTCCGCACAGGCGACGGGCCACGTGAGGGGCAGACAGAGCAACGAAGGCCACCGGACCCGCAACCGCCGTCGCAAGCGACACCAAGACCATCGCCGTGGCAATGAGCAACACTCGAAGCCTGCGCACGCGAACGCCCAGGCCAGTCGCGACATCGTCTCCCATCGCGAGCAAGCCAAGCGGCGCCGTGCAGGCCGCGAGCGGTAACGAGACAGCGAGGAGGACAACGACGAGCACGCTGACGCGAGGCATCGTCACCCCCGCGAAGGAGCCGGCGCTCCACAGCTGGGCGCGCTGGGCAGCCTCCAGCGGGGCCTTGACGATGAGCAGGGAATTAAGGGCGCGCAGCGCGGCCGAGCAGCCGATACCGACGAGCACGACGCGCACACCCGTGACACGCACGCCGCCCGCACACGCCACGATGAGAGCCCCCGAGGCCAGGCCGCCGATCAGCGCGCCCGCGGAGGTGGTCGCCGGGTTGGCGCCCAGCACGATGATCGCGACGAGCGCGCCGGTCGCACAGCCCGTCGACAGCCCGACGATGTCGGGACTGCCGAGCGGGTTGCCCGACAGGGTCTGGAAGATTGCACCCGCCACACCGAGCGAGCATCCCACCGCCACCGCCGCGATAACGCGGGGAAGACGGACAGATTGGACGAAGTACACGCCCAGGAAGTCATCCGTGGGGCCGCCGTCTCCCACGAGGCGTCGCAGCGACTGCTCGATGCTGAGCCCGTAGTCTCCGAGCGTCAGCGAATACAGGGCAAGCGCGAGAAGAGACAGCAGTCCGAGGCTCACGACGAGCGCACTGCGCCGGTGCAGGCGCACGGAGAATGACGCGTTCGACAGGAGCGCGTAGCGGCTGGAGGATTCCCTCATGACATTCCTTCCCGCGCGCACCCAGGACAAAGAAGGGGGGCGCCAACCAGGGCGACGACGACGCCGACGGGAACCTCCTGCGGGGCCAGCACCAGCCGCGAGGCAACATCGGCGGCGCACACCCACGCGGCACCAACCACCGCAGACCACACGGCAATAGCACCCTGGCGAGCACCGACCACGCGACGCACGAGGAGGGGCACAGCGAGACCGACAAAGGTCAGGGGCCCACCCAGCGCGGTTGCCCCGCCCGCCAGAGCCGTGACAGCCAAGGTTGCCAAACATCGGATCAGGCGCACGCGGACCCCCAGTCCGAGTGCCGCATCGTCGCCGAGGGTCAGAACGCCGAGCGCGGAGGTCAGCAGCGCGCCCAGCACCGCCCCGCAGGCGATGATGGTGCCCGCCCAGGTCAGCGAGGCCATGTCCACGCCTTCGAGGGATCCCGAGACCCAGTAACGAAACTCATTGAACGCGAATTGATGACCGGCCAGGACAGCCTGCGTCAGGGACGCGAGCGCAGCGGAGACGGCGATGCCGGCCAATGCCAGGCGTGCCCGCGACCCCGCCCCGCCGCGACCGGACAGCATAAAGACGAGCGCGGCCGCCACGCCCGCTCCGACGAGCGCTGCACCCATCGTCAGCGCGCGCGTCGATACACCCGCCACTGCGGTTGCCACGACGACGAGGAATGCCGCCCCGGCGTTGACGCCGAGCACGCCGGGATCAGCCAGCGGGTTGCGAGTCACGGCCTGCATGATCGATCCCGCGAGCCCGAGGGCAGCACCGATCACGAGCGCGGCAAGCGTGCGGGGTACGCGCAGCGAGAGCACCACCCGCGCGTCCTGGGTCTGGCCGCCGTAGCGAAGCGCGTCCCACACGAGGGCAGGTTCAATGTGCCGCGACCCCAGCGCCAGCGAAGCAACGATGATGAGGGCAAAGGACCAGCGCCGCCACGGCGCAAGCGGTGGCGGCGCTGGTCACGCTGCGGGCTCTCATGTCAGGCCCGCGCCTGATCGGGCGCGCTCATCTCCAGCGTCAGGACGCCGGGACAAACTGGGCTTCGATGGAGGAAACGATGCCGTCCATCAGGAGGTAGCCGCCGGTGGAGGTCCACAGGGAGCCGTCGACGGCGATGACGTGGTCGGCCTGAACGGCACGAAGCGAATCAAAGCCGACGGTCGACTTGGCTTCCTCGAGGGCAGCCGCCGACGCCTCAACGCCCGTGCCGCCGCCCGCAGAGGGGTTGTTGACCGAGGACTTGCCCAGCGTGCCGAAGAAAATCCAGTCCGCGTCGATCTGGTCGATATTTTCCAGCGAGACCGGCTCGGAATGGCCCTCACCGTCGCGGTCCTGGTTCGCGGGGCGCTTCATGCCGAGCGCGGTCAGCGCCTGGCCGGCGGGCAGCTCCTTGAGGATCAGGCCCGCGCTGTCACCCTGCCAACGCACGACGGAGTAGGTCTGGTCGAGGTAGCCGGCGTCCTTCAGACGGGCGCTCACCGACGTCACGTGCTGATCGAATTCAGCCAGCTTCGCCTCGGCCTGATCGGCAACGCCGAGCGCGTCGGCCGTCAGGGTGAAGGTCTCGCGCCAGTCGCCGCCCTTTTGCGTGGTGAAGAAGACGGGGGCGATCTGACTCAGCGCGTTCAGCGTTTCAGTATCGTTGTCCTTCACCGACGTGCCGTCGACGAGGATCAGGTCGGGGCGGGCCGCCCCGATCGCCTCCAGGTTCGGCGCGCCAATCGAGCCGAGGATCGGGATGTCACCCGCGCGATCGGCCAGGTAGTTGGGGACGGTGGTCTGGCCGCGACCCGAGACGACACCGACGGGAGTCACACCGAGAGCGAGCGCGTTATCGGTCGTCGGCTCAGACAGCGTCACAACGCGAGTCGGATGGGCCGGGAGGGTCACCTCCTGCCCGGACGCGTCGGTGACGATGCGGGTCTGGGCAGCGCCAGCCGGATCGGAGGACGAGGCCGGGGTGGGCGAGGTGGAGGAGCAAGCTCCCAGGGTCAGGGCCGCCAGGGCCACGGCCACGATGGCGCGAACTCGTATCGACGTGTGCACGTGTTCCTCGTTTCGTCTAGGTCACGATTAGGACATAGGCAAGCCTAACCTGGCAATGAGTGCATATCCTGACAAGTTCCCCAGTCGGACAGGCTCACACACACCACTCGTCGAGTGCAGCCAGTAGTCCCTCTCTCCACCAGGCAACATCATGCCCACCCGAATAACGCTCCAGCCTGACAAGCGCACCGCACTCCCCCAGCAGGGCGGCGCAACGTTCAACGACGGGGGCCATCGCCACCTCGCGCGCACCCACCTGACACCAGATTGTCAAGCCGGACAGCGACCGACATGCACCCCTGCCAAGGTCACCCATCAGCGCGCCCTCGCCCCGGCCTCGTACGTCCCCACCCCACCACAGGGACGGAGACTGTGCGATAAAACACTCGACGGGGACGGAGCCGCCGAGCGCGGCCTGAAGCACCGCGAGGCCACCAAAAGACTGACCGGCCACGGCCACGGGACCGACCCCAGCCACGTCACACACCGCGCCCAGCAGCGCGCTCACCGCATCGGCGTCCGTCAGCTCTCGGCGCCTGGCCTCCACATCACCCGCGCCGATCGTCACGACGCGCAAGCCCGGGTAGCGCCGCGTCAACCAGCCCACGCCGTTGGCACGCCACACGTCGCCATCGAAGACGACGAGCGTACGCGTGGGCGCCTGCTCCCCGTCGTGCGCGACGACGCATCGGGAGAGCCCGCCTCCGATCCGGGCACGGACCCTGGCCCCGATATCTTCTTCGCGCGTGGCGCGCATCGACGGGGCATCGACGTCACCGCCCGGCCAGGACATCTGTGCATCAGGTCCGACAAAAATCGACGCGGCGTGCCCGCGCCCGTTGACGAGCCTGAGCGGGTTACAGGCGTCCGGCCGCGCTTCCTCGACGAGGCGAACCCAGCTCCCCATGTCGACACGCACGCGCGGATCAATCCCACCCGGCCCGCACAGGGCAAATTGATAGCTGAGGATCACATCGGCGGGGAGGGCACACTCCAGCTCGCGGGCACCGTCGCGCCAATCCATGCGGAAGGCCTCGATATGCTCACGCGAACGATCCGTCACCGTATTGAGCAGGAGGTAGCACTGCGCGCGCTGCGGCGCCTCACACCGGAACGTGACGCGAACGGCGTCAACGCCGTCGATGAGCAGGCGCTCCCCCACAAAGGGGAAGCCCGCTCGTACCGACGCGCCGACGCGCCATCGCGCCGGGCGTCAGCCGACAAAAGCCCGTCTGAGAAAAAGACGATTCCTCGAAGGCCACGGATCAGTCGAAGAGCGAAATGTCGCCCGCGCCCACGCGCGCCACGACGGCATCCCCGCCCGCGAAGTTGATCACCGTCGTCGGCTCAGCAACGCCGACCGGCCCCACCACGACCAGGTCGACCTGGTGGCCGATGCGCTCGTCCACCTCGAAGCCGTCCGTCAGCGGCTCGGTCTCGCCCGGCATAATCAGTGTCGAGCAGGCCAGCGGCTCACCGAGGGCCTCGACGATCGCCTGCGTGATGACGTGGTCCGGGATGCGCACGCCCACCGTGTGCTTCTTCTTGTTCAGCATGATGCGCGGGACCTCCTTGGTGCCACGCAGGATGAACGTGTAGGGTCCGGGGGTGAGCGCCTTCATCGTGCGGAACTCGTGGTTGTCCACGATGACCAGCTCGCCGAGCTGGGCGAAGGAGTGGCACAGCAGCGAGAAGTTGTGCTTGTCGTCGAGCTTACGGACCGTGCGAATCGTGTCCATGCCCGACTTGTTGCCGATCTTGGTCGCGATCGCGTAGCCGGAGTCCGTCGGCAGCGCAATCGTACCGCCGCGCTCCAGCAGGTCAACGACCGTGTTAACCAGACGTGCTTGAGGATTTTCCGGATGCATCTCAACGTACGACATGCATCTATTGTGCACGAAACCCCCACCGGCCGGGGGCCGGATGGGGGTTTCGTGGACACGACTTGCGCGACCTAGATCACTTCTTGTCTTCGTCGGAGGCTTCCTCGCCGCGCTTCTTCGGCTTCGCGTCGACGCCAGCTTCCTTACGCTGCGCGGGCGTAATCGGGGCCGGGGCCTCGGTCAGCGGATCGAAACCGCCGCCGGACTTCGGGAAGGCAATGACGTCGCGGATCGAGTCGGACTTCGTCAGCAGGGAGACGATGCGGTCCAACCGAAAGCGACACCACCGTGCGGCGGGGCGCCGTACTTGAAGGCGTCCAGCAGGAAACCGAACTGCGTCTGGGCTTCCTCCTCGCCGATGCCCATCACGTTGAACACGCGGTTCTGGACGTCACGGCGATGGATACGGATGGAGCCGCCGCCGATCTCGTTGCCGTTGCAGACGATGTCGTAGGCGTAGGCCAGCGCGTTACCCGGGTCCTTGTCGAAGGAGTCGACCCACTCGGGCTTCGGCGAGGTGAAGGCGTGGTGAACGGCCGTCCACGCGCTGTGGCCCAGCGCGACGTCACCCTCGGCCTCGGCGTCGCCGGTGGGCTTGAACAGGGGCGCGTCGACAACCCAGGTGAATGCCCAGGCGTCGGGGGCGATGAGGTCGCAGCGCTTGCCGATCTCCAGGCGGGCGGCGCCCAGCAGCTCGCGCGAGGGCGTGGGCTTGCCGGCGGCGAAGAAGATGCAGTCGCCGGGGTTGGCGCCGGTGGCGGCAGCCAGACCCTCGCGCTCGGCCTCGGTGATGTTCTTGGCGACGGGGCCGCCCAGCGTGCCGTCCTCGGCGATCGTGACGTAGGCCAGGCCTTGGCGCCGCGCGCCTTGGCCCATTCCTGCCACTTGTCGAAGGTGCGACGCGGCTGCGAGCCGCCGCCGGGCATCACGACGGCGCCCACGTAGGGCGCCTGGAACACGCGGAAGGTCGTGTCCTTGAAGTACTCGGTGAGGTCGGTCAGCTCGAGGCCGAAGCGCAGGTCGGGCTTGTCCGAGCCGAAGCGCTCCATGGCGTCCTTGTAGGTCATGCGCGGGATCGGGGTGGACAGGTCGTAGCCAATGAGCGCCCACACGTTCTTCAGGACGTCCTCGGCGACCTCAATGACGTCGTCCTGGTCCACGAAGCTCATCTCGATGTCGAGCTGGGTGAACTCGGGCTGGCGGTCGGCGCGGAAATCCTCGTCGCGGTAGCAGCGCGCAATCTGGAAGTAGCGCTCCATGCCGGCCACCATCAGCAGCTGCTTGAAAAGCTGGGGCGACTGGGGCAGGGCGTACCAGGAACCGGGCGAGAGGCGTGCGGGGACGATGAAGTCGCGCGCGCCCTCGGGGGTCGAACGGGTCAGCGTCGGGGTCTCGATCTCGACGAAGTCGCGGGCGTAGAGCGCCTCGCGGGCAGCGCGGGAGACCTTGGAACGCAGGCGGATCGCGTACTGCTCGGGCTCGCGGCGCAGGTCCAGGTAACGGTACTTCAGGCGGGTTTCCTCACCCACGTTGCCGGAATCTTCAGCATTGGAGGACACCTGGAACGGCAGGGGCGCGCTGGTGTTCAGGATTTCGATGTCGTCACCCATGACCTCGATGGCGCCGGTGGCCAGGTGCGGGTTTTCGTTGCCTTCGGGGCGAGCGCAGACCTCGCCGGTAACCTTCAGGACGAACTCGGAGCGCAGCTCGTGGGCCACGCGCTCGTCGCGCACGACCACCTGGGCGATGCCGGAGGCGTCACGCAGGTCAATGAAGGCGACACCGCCGTGGTCACGGCGACGGTCCACCCAACCGGTGAGCGTCACAGTCTGGCCAACCAGGTCGGTGCCGAGGGTTCCAATGTTGTGAGTGCGAAGCACTGTTATTCCTTTCGTTGGTACCATCCGCGAGACAGGCGGCGGCAGTGTTATTGTACGCGCGCTCGGTCTGGGAGCACGCTCGCCGCGAGTAGAATAGTCAACATGCCCGCTGACGCTACTTCTTCCTCGCACGCACGCGCCTCGTGGACTTCCGCCGAAATCGGGTTGGCGATCGGTTCCGTCCTCCTCATCACGCTCGTCGCTTTGAGGAGCTGGCAGCCACGACGATCATGCCTGCTGTCGTCGCATCGTTCGATGCGGCTGCCTGGTATCCGGTCGCCTCGGGCGCGGCGTTGGCGACGCAGCTGAGCGCCACGGTGGTCGCCGGTGCGTTGGCCGACTGGAAGGGTCCGCGCCTCGTTCTGTTCGGCGGCATGGTGTTGTTCGCGGTGGGCCTCGTCATTTCAGCCGTGGCGCCGACGATCATTATCTTCGTCGTGGGCCGCGCGTTGCAGGGCCTGGGCGGTGGCCTTCTCGTCGTCCCTCTCTACGTCCTTATCGGCGCCGTGGCGTCTCCTGGCCATCAACCCGTCTTTTTCGCAGCCTTCTCACTCGCGTGGGTGCTGCCCTCGCTCGTGGGTCCTGCGATTGCCGGCCACGTCACTGAGGTGTGGGGGGTGGCACTACGTGTTCGGCGTCGTGCCTCTCTTCGTCGTGATCGCCGCCGTGCCGGTGGTCTATGTGCTGCGCACGGTACCCGCAAGTGAGGCCAGAAAGGCCGTGCGTCTGGCCTCGCTGGCACGCGACGCACTCCTGGCGGGCCTGGGCGTCGTGCTCCTGCAGCTCGCAGGCGCGCTGGCCTCGCCGCTGTCTCAGCTCGGTATCTTCGCCCTTGGCGCGGCACTCACAGCGTGGGCTCTGCCCCGCCTGCTGCCGCGCGGCACGTTCCGATCGCGCGCGGGAATGCCGTCCGCAATCCTCTCGCGCTTGTGCGCCATGGCATCACAGGTCGGTCTGGCCGTCATGATTCCCCTGGTCCTTCAGCGGGTACACTCCTGGTCCGAGGCCTCCTCCGCCTGGTGGGTCACGCTGGGGTCGCTCACGTGGTCGGTGGGAGCAGTTGCCCAGGCGCGCGTGCACGATCCGATCTGGCGGCGCCGCCTTCCCGTCGCTGGGGGCGCACTCATGGCAATCGGCGCGATCCCGGTCGGCGCGCTTCTGGTTCCTGCTATTCCCGTGTGGGTGGCCCTCATCGGCTGGCTGCTGGTCGGCCTCGGCATGGGCCTCGTCCACGCTCCCCTGTCCGTCATGGCCCTCGAGGTCACGCCCGAAGCCAAGCACGGACGCGTGGCTCGTGGCTGCAGGTCGCCGACTCAGCGGGCCCGGCCCTCGAACTCGCCCTCGTGTCGGTGGCCATGAGCGCGTGGGCCGCCACCGCCCAGGCGGGCGGGGCGGCCTACGCTCCCTATTGGGTGATTGCTTGCGCGCTCGCCATCGTCACCGTGGTCGCCGTGCGGCGACTGCGTCCCGCTCAGGAGGCAACCACGGCGGACGGCGCGAGCACTCAGTCGTCGTAGCGACGCTTGCCGAACTGGCGGCGTCCGCCCTCACGGCCTCCGTCGCGCTCCCAGCCGCCATCGCGGCCACCCTCACGCTCGCGACGAGCGCGCTTGATGTCCTTCTCCCAGCGCTCGGTGCGCACGCTGCGGCGCGGACGCGATCCGTCGCCCTTCTCAAAGCGGTGCGGGCGCTTCTCGTCGCGCTCACCGTAGCGTCCGTCACGTCCGTCGCGTCCGTCGCGGTCCCCGCCGAAGCCGCCACGGCCTCGTGAATCGCGGTCGAAGTCGCGGCGCTCACGGCGCTCGAAACCATCGCGATCACCGCGCGCGCCCGGACCCTCGTCCACGCGGATGCGCAGCTGGCGGCCCGAGACGTATCCCTTGGAGATGCGGGACAGCTGCTCGCCGGACAGGTCGGCGGTGATGTCCACCAGGGAGAACGTCGGGTAGATCTCGATGTGGCCGATGTCGCGGCCGTCGATACCGCCCTCGCCAGCGATAGCGCCGACGATAGAACCGGGCTTGACGCGGTCCTTCTTGCCAACCTCGACGCGGTAGCGCGTACCGGAGCCGGGGGCCGGACGGCCGCCACCGCGGCGGCGAGCGCCGTTCGCCCCGCCCTTGATCGGGCGGTCCTTGTCGCGGCCCGCCTCGAAGGTGGCGCCCACGAACTCGCCGGACTCGTCCAGCTGCTCCTCACGGCGGATCTTGCCGTTTCCGCGGCGATCCTTCTCGTGGCGGGGCGCAGGGCCCTCGTCGCCCACGGCCGTGGCCATCAGGGCAGCGGCGATGTCCTCGACGCTCACGTCCTCACCCATGTCGGCCAGCAGGCCCTTGTACATGTCGAGGCGGCCGCGCTCGATGCGGGCGGACAGGCCCTCGAGGAGTCGGCGGGCACGGAACTCAGAGACGGCGGCGGGCGAGGGAATCTCGACCTCTTCCATCTCGGTGCCCGTCAGCTTCTCGATGCGGCGCAGGCGGCCGTGCTCGCGCGGGGTGAAGAAGGTCAGCGCGCGACCCTCGCGCCCGGCGCGGCCGGTGCGGCCGATACGGTGCACGTAGGCCTCGGGCTCGCGGGGAACGTCGAAGTTAACGACCAGCGAAATGCGCTCCACGTCCAGGCCGCGCGCGGCCACGTCGGTGGCGACCAGCACGTCGAGCGAGCCGTTCTTCAGGCGCTCAACCATGCGCTCACGCTCGGTCTGGGCGACGTCGCCGGAAATGCCAGCGGCGCGGAAGCCGCGGCCGGACAGCTCGAGGGACACCTCTTCGACGTCGGCGCGGGTGCGCACGAACACGATGGCCGCGTCGGCCTCCTCCTGGCCGGCCGCGATGTGCTGGGCACGGGTAGCCAGGACGCGGGACAGGGCACCGATCTTGTGCTTGTAGGGCACGACCGCGTAGGTCTGGTGAATCGTGTCGACCGTCGAAGACTCCGTGGAGACGGCGACCTTGACGGGATCCTTCAGGTGCTCGCGGGCGACCTTTTCGATGGCGGCAGGCATCGTCGCGCTGAACAGGGCCGTCAGGCGATCATCCGGGGCGCTCGACGCGATCGTCTCGACGTCCTCAGCAAAGCCCATGCGCAGCATTTCGTCGGCCTCGTCGAGGACCAGCATGCGCACGTTCGACAGGTCCAGCGCACCCTTCTCGATGAGGTCGATGACGCGGCCCGGGGTGCCGACAACGACCTGGGCGCCGCGCTTAAGGGCGCCAATCTGCGGGCCGTACGGCGAACCGCCATAGACGGGGACGACGTCAAGGCGAGCGGTGCGGGCCGCGAAATCCTCGATCGCCTGGGCGCTCTGCATGGCGAGCTCACGGGTGGGGGCCAGGACCAGAGCCTGGACGTCACGCTCATCGGCGTCGACGATGGCCAGCAGCGGCAGGCCGAAGGCTGCCGTCTTGCCGGTGCCCGTCTGGGCGATGCCGACGACGTCGCGCAGCTCCAGCAGCGGAGGGATCGCAGCGGCCTGGATCGGGGTGGGCACGCGGAAGCCCATGTCGGTAACGGCCGCGAGGATCTCCTCGGGCAGTCCGAGGCTGGCGAAGGTCACGGTGTCTTCTGTGTCCTCGGTATCGTCCGTGTCATTATCGTCCGTGTCATTATCGTCGACGTCATCGACCAGATCGTTGTCCTCGTCCATGATGTCGTCGCGCTCATCGCGCTCGTCGAGGGCCATGTAGTCCTCAGAGGGCATAGTTATTCCTTGCTGTTGCATGTGTTGGGGTAGCAAAACCATCGGGGCGGGCCATCTGGGCTCCTCAGCGCGGCCTCACCCATAACAACAAATCCCGCATCCCGCGGGGCACCATAACAAGGGGCTGCGCCTCATCGCTGCCACCAGCATAGCGCGGGCGTGTGTGAACAAGGCGCGCGTGGTCGGCGAACTCACTGTTCAACCGTGCTGGTGAGTGCCGCTTCACACCCTTTCATCAAGGTGCAAGCGCGCCACGAAGGAAGCAATGCTCACCTGCCGGTTGTCCTCCGCGCGCAGCGGCACAATAACGCGACGTTCGACCTCATCGCGGCACATTGAGCGGATATCCTCCATGACGGCGCGCTTACGACGCGAGGCCACCCACGCACAGCAGGCCCGACTAAGCCCGGCACACAGGAGGCTCACCGCCACAGCACAAGCAATCACCGCGGTCGGAACGGGAATCGGACCGATGGCGGGAACGACCGCGTCGATGAGGACCGCTCGACCCAGGTGGACGAGGACGATCCAGGCAGCGCCGATGAGAACACACAGCCAGGCAACCAGCTGAGCGGCGCCGAAACACGCGCGGCCAGGGGCGGGGCTGCGCTCACGCGCAGATTCGCCGAGAAGCTCGCGGTGGACTGCCGCCGGCACGTCGTTAGCGCCCGACAGTGCCCGCTCGATGAGGAGGCCGCGCCAGCGGTCGGGACGCCCCACAGAGCGCGCTGCAACCTCGCGGCGCACAGCATTGGCGAAAGCGGCGTCGTCGGAAGCACAGCGCGTGGGCAGCGTCGGGGTCGTCGCGCTCTCCTGACTGCTCTCCTCGCCCAGGTGCAACCGTCGCAGCGGATCGACCCCAACGCGCGCAAGCCAACGCAGCGGGAGCCAGCCGCCCGCACGCCTTCCGGCTCGCAGCGTGGAGGCGGCCACGGCCTCGGCGATAACGGGCGCCCCGGCCAGGTCGGCGGCCTCAACCGCCAGGTCGGAGGCCATCCCCTCAGTCTCCACGCCGCGGATCGTGCCAGACACGCCGACGGCGTCGCGCACGAGCCGTGCGGCCTCGGCCAGCGCGGCGCGGGCCCGGATCGCCTGACCCGACACCCGCGCACTCTCCCGGGCCAGGTGAGCGGCGAGAATGTCGATCCCCTCGCCCGTGACCGGCGAGACCGCCACGATCGACGCCCCGGCCAGGCCGCGCGCATCGAGGAGACGGCGCAGGTCAGCCTCGATGGACGCGCGCTCATCTTGCCCAAGTGTGTCGATGTGGGTGAGCACGACCGTCACGGACGCGTGCGAGGAGCGCAGGCGCGCGAGCCATTCGTCGTGCAGGCGCGCATCCGCATACTTCTGCGGATTGACCACGACAACCAGGGCGTCCACGCGCGAAGCCAGGCGCCCGGCGACCTCGCCGTGCGAGACCTCAACCGAATCGATGTCGGGCAAGTCGATGATGGCCGTCTCACCAGCCAGGTCCCCCGGCGCGTCCACGCGACGGCTGACGCCCAGCCAGCCGAGCAGTTCCTTGGGCGCGCGGCCGCGGGGGCAAAACCGCGCATGGCTCGTTGGTCGTGGGCCGCAGGACTCCCGCGCGCACGACCTCTCCCCCGGCCAAGGCATTGACCAGCGACGACTTGCCCGCGCCGGTGCCGCCGAGCATGCCGATCACGCACCACGTCGGATCGATCTCGGAGCGATCCGAGGTCACGTCGATGAGCTCCCGGATGCGCTCCAAAGTCTGGGGGGCGATGTCGGAGGCGGCGGCAGTGGCGATCTGGTCCAGATCTGCGGCCGCTGAGGCGATCGGTGTCGAGGCGCGCCTCATGCCAGCACCTCCCTGGCCTGGCCGAGTGCCGCCTCGAGCGCCTCAAGGCGAGAGCGTTCATCGAGGCGCTCCAGGCGCCCAGAAATCGGCGCGACCACCTCGGTCAGCGAGGACGCCGCGAGGCGTTCGAGGGCCTGACGTGCCTGCTTCGTCAGTGAACGCACGGTGCGCTCGCCGAAATAGGATTCGAGAATCGTCTGCGACAGGGCTGCGGACGCGCCGGCGACGCCGACCTCCACGCCCGTCACGCCACCTGTCATCGCGAAGGCGCTGACCATGAGCGAGACGGTCACAATGTTGATTCCGCCAGCCAGTAGGCGGCCCGTCACCCGCGAGGACTCCGCCTGCCCGCGCACGATCTCGGTGATCTCCGCCGTCCACTCCTGGGCTGTCAGGCGGGCGCGCTCCAGAGCCTGGTCCGCGTCGATCATCGTCTCCAGGTCGTGCGCTTCGCCCACGGACTGGGCCAGCCGCAGGGACTGGTCCCACGCACGGTGGTACGTATCCGCCAGGCGTTGGGCGAGGCCGCCGGTCAAGTCGCGGCGCACCTGCACCTCCGGCGCCGCGGTGCCGCGCACGGCACCCCAGATACGCTCACGCAGGCCACCAACGACGCGCGCAAAGGTCCGGGTCATGTCCCACGACCCCAGGACCTCGGCAATGCGAGCGCTCACCTCTCCGCGCAGGACGTCGTTGCTCGAGGCCGAGGCAACCTCGCGCGCGCCCGTGGCCACGAGCGACTCGATGCCCTCACGCGCCGCTTCCAGGCGCCGGTAGCTCTCGCGGGCACCGTCCAGCGCACGCGTCGCCTCCGCAAGAGACGAGGAAATTGCACCCGTGAGGGAGCGCCTCACAATGGCCGCGCGCTCCGACGCATCGTGACCAATGCTCTCCAGGAAAGAGCCGAGAGGAGAGATCGCCGCGATGGGCAGGCGGCCATCCGTCAGCTCCTGCTCGGCGATCGTGATGATCGGAACGTCACCCAGGCCTCGTCGACGGGCGAGAGCAGCCAAGTCCGCGCGCACCTCGTCCTGCGCGCCGGCGGGCACTCGATTCAGCACAATGGCAACGCGCAAACCCCGCCCGGCCGCCTCCTCCAGGTGAGTCCACGCAACGGCGTCGGCGTAGCGCGCGGCGCTCGTGACAAAGACCCACAGGTCCGCGCCGTCAAGCAGCTCCGACGCCAGGCGGCGGTTGCCTTCCTCGACCGAGTCGATGTCGGGGGCGTCCAGAATACCCACGCTCGGCCACATCACGTCGTCGACCGCAACCGTCACGGCGTCCAGACTTGTGCCCTCCCCGCCCTCATGCTTGGCCAGGCGCGGCAGCACACGATCCGATAGGAACCACGAGCGGGCACGAGGCGCGCACACCAGGACCGGACGGCGCGTCGTCGGGCGCACGGCACCCGCACGGCTCACGTTACGGTCAAGAAGGGAGTTGACCAGCGTCGACTTACCCGACCCGGTCGACCCACCGACCACGACGAGCAGCGGTGCATCAGCGTCCTCCAGGCGCGGCAGTACCACGTCCTGGAGGCGGCGAAGCGCGCGCTGCGCCTGCGCGCGGCTGCCCGGAGGCATCGCCTCGCACGCCTGCTCGAGCGCGCCCGCCAGAGCGCGGGACGCCTCAACCGCGGTGACCGACACTCAGGGCATCACCCTCTCAACTGAGGGGGCCACGTCCGCGTCTGGAAGCATCCACGTGGCGGCGTCGGCGTCCACCTGCTCGCCGGTGCGAATGTCCTTGACAGTATCGCTCGCGCCGTCCTCGCCCGGGAACCAGACGAAGGGGATGCCGCGCTTGTCGGCGAACTTGATCTGCTTGCCGAACTTGGCGGCGTTGGGGGCGACGTCCGTCGAGATGCCTCGGGCGCGCAGGGCGGCCGCGATCTCCTCGGAGCGCTCGCGACGCTCCTCGTTCGTCACCGCCACGACGACGGCGGTGGGCACCTTGCGCGAGGCGCGCGCCAGCGGCGCCGAAATCATGCGGGAAACCAGACGCGAGACACCGATGGACAGGCCGACGCCCGGGTACGTGCGCTTGCCGTCCTTCGCCAGCGAGTCGTAGCGTCCGCCCGAACAGATCGAGCCGAGGTCCTCGTGGCCCTCAATCTCAGACTCGTAGACGCTGCCCGTGTAGTAATCCAGGCCGCGAGCGATCTTCAGGTCCGCGACGACGGCGCCCGGCATGCGCTTGTTCGCGGTGTCGAGCAACGCAGTCAGCTCGCTCAGGCCCTGCTCGAGCAGCTCGCCGCCCACGCCCAGGGAGGCGAGACGCTCGCGCACCTCGCCCGAATCCGCGGTGCGGATCTGGGCCATCTCGAGCAGCACCGAGGCCTGCTCGGCGTCGATGCCGGACTCGGCGAGTTCCTTGGCGACGCCCTCGGGGCCGATCTTGTCGATCTTGTCCAGCCCGCGCAGGGCCGCCTCGACGTCGGTAACACCCAGCGACTCGCACACGCCCTGGACGACCTTGCGGTTGTTCACGAGCACGCGCACCGGCGGGATCGGCAGGTTGTTGAGAGCCTCGGCCATGACGAGGGGCAGATCCACCTCGAAGTGGAAGGGCAGCTCGCCGTTACCGACAACGTCGATATCGGCCTGCGTGAACTCGCGGAAACGGCCCTCCTGGGGACGCTCGCCGCGCCACACCTTCTGGATCTGGTAGCGCTTGAAAGGGAAATCCAGCTCGTTCGCGTTCTCCACGACGTAGCGGGCGAAGGGCACCGTCAGGTCGAAGTGCAGGCCCATGCCCTTGTCCTTGGGCGCACGCGCCCCGGAAGCGGCGGCCTTGAGGGCCTGGAGGCGATCCAGAACGTAGATCTCCTTCGAGGTCTCACCCTTGGCCTCAAGCTGAGCCAGCGTCTCGACCGCGCGCGTCTCGATGCCCGCGAATCCGTGCAGCTCAAAGACACGGCGCAACTCGTCGAGGACATGCATCTCGATGATGCGGCCCTCGGGGAGCCATTCGGGGAAACCTGACAAAGACGTGCGAGCCATAACGTAATCCTTTGAAAACAAACGGTGCCGACGCTAGCCAATGCGGCGAGCGCGGATCAAGTATTGGTTGGAGCGTATCTCATCCGCCATCGTGGTTGCCGGACCGTGGCCGGGGATGAGGATGGTACGCGGGTCCACCGCGTTGGAAATAGTACGCAGCGAGTGACGCATTTGCGTTTCGTCACCACCGGGCATGTCCGTGCGCCCCACGCTGTCCTTAAAGAGCACGTCGGCACTCAGTGCCCACGGCACCTGCTCCTCGCTGGCGTAGAAGGACTGGTTGTTGACGCGAATATCGAGGGGGCTGTGCCCCAGGAACACCGCAGACCCCTCCGTGTGACCGGGGGCGGGCACCATGCGCAGCCATACGCCCGGGGTCAGTTCGACTGAATCCGCGGGCATCTCGCGCAGGTCGGCGGGCTTGACCCACTCGCCGACGAAGTCGGGCGGCGGCATCGGCAGGAACGAGGCCGGGTCATCCATGCGGTACATGTCCGGTCCGGGCAGGTACACCGGGACGGTGGCACCATCGGCCCCCCACGTGGACACCTCGGCGGCGTCCCACACGTGGTCGGGGTGACCGTGGGTAAGCAGCACGGCCCCAACGCTCACGCCCTCGGCCTCAAGGACCTCGCGGATCAGGTGCTGGATGCCGGCAGAAGGGTCGACAACAAGGGCTGTGCCCGCCCCGGAAGGGACGAGCACAAGCCCATTCGCCGCGTAGAAAGGCGACGGAATAACGTGAAGACGCATGTCACTCCATGGATGAGGAGATCTGCGCGAGCCAGGCGCGCTTGGTCTCGAGGGTTTCACGAACGGCGGAGGCAGCCTTGTTGTCGCCCTTGGCCTCAGCATCGGCGAGGGAACGCTCGAGCTGAGCGATCTGCTCCTCAAGCTGGCCCACCATGCCGGCCGCGCGGGCGCGCGTCTCGGGGTTGGTGCGGCGCCATTCCTTCTCTTCGGCCTCACGCACGGCCGCCTCGACGGCGCGCAGACGGCCCTCGATGCGGTGCAGGTCGGAGGAAGGCACGCGGCCGACCTCTTCCCAGCGGTCCTGAATGAGGCGCAGCTGAGCCTTGGCGCGCTCGATGTCGGTCACGGGCAAAATCGCCTCGGCGTCGACCAGGATGGCCTCCTTGGCGACCAGGTTCTCGCGGTACTCGGCGTCCGTGGCCTCGTCCTTGGCGCGGCGGGCGTCGAAGAACACCTGCTGTGCAGCGCGGAAGCGCGCCCACAGGGCGTCGTCTTCCTTGCGCGAGGCGCGCGGGGCGGCCTTCCAGCGGTTCATCAGCTCGCGGTAGGCGCTCGAGGTGCGCGACCAGTCCACGGAGGAGGACAGGGCCTCGGCCTCAGCGATGAGGGCTTCCTTGACGCGCTTGGCCTCGGACTGGGCCTGGTCGAGCTGCGAGAAGAACTGGCGGCGGTGACGGTCGAACTGGGTGCGCGCGGAAGAGAAGCGCTTCCACAGCTCGTCCTCGACAGCCTTTTCCAGGCGCGGGCCGCGACGCTGGAGGGTCTTCCACTCTTCCAGCAGGTCGCGCAGGGTCTGGCCCGACTGCTTCCAGTGGGTCTTGGCGGGATCCTGGGCGACGATCTCCTCGGCGCGCTCAACGACGGCCGTGCGGTCGGCCAGGGCCTGCGCCTTGGCGGCCTTGCGTTCCTCGCGAGCGATCTCCTTGCGCTCCTCAGCGGCCTTCGCGGCGGCCTCGACGCGCGCGCGCAGGGCCGGGATGTCGCCGACGACGTTCGGGGAGGCGACCTGCTCGCGCAGCGTGGCCAGCGTCTGATCGATGTCGCGCGGGCTCAGCGAGGCCAGGCGGTCCTCGAACAGCTTGATGGTGGCCTCAAGGTCGGCGAAGCGACGCTCGTAGAGGGCGTACGGCGACGCGGGAATCCCCCTCGGGGAAGCCGCCGATAACGCGCTCCTCGTCTCCATCCTTGACATAGACAGTCCCATCCTCACCGATGCGGGCGAAGGGGTGTTCGGGCACCTCCGACGCGGGAATCGTCGAGGCCGTGGCCTCCTCGGGAGCAGCCGTGACGGCTTCGGGGGTGGTTTCGTTGGTCGGAATCGACGTCTCGGTCACGATATTCCTTCTAGGACGAGGGCTGACGCCCGGCGCGGTCGCGTGCCGATGTGACACACAGGGCTAGTGTGTCACATCTAACGGCAAAATGAGCGAAAAACGCCGCAAAAGGGGACGGATGTAACACCTAACTTCTTGCCCGAGCGCGTCGGCACCACGGCCTCGTCTATGAATCCGAGCCGATACGCACCGCCTCGAAGACGCCGTCCACCCGGCGCAACGCCGAGAGCACCGCATTGAGGTGGCCCAGATCGGCCAGCTCGAAGGAGAAATTGCCGGATGCCACCTGGTCCCCGTCCGTCTTGAGGGCCGCGGCCAAGATATTGACGCGGTAATCCGACAGCACCCTTGTCAGGTCCGACAGCAGCCCGCCGCGGTCGAGCGCACGCACCTCGATCTGGACACGGAACGGGGCCGTCATACCCTCAGAGTTCCACGACACGTCGACGAAACGCTCGGGCTGAAGCTGAGCCAGGCGCTCCGCGTTCGCGCAGGTCTTACGATGCACGGACACCCCCTGGCCTCGGGTAATGAAACCGACGATCTCATCGCCTGGAACGGGTGTGCAGCACTTCGCGAGCTTGACCCAGATCTCGTTCGGACTCAGGCCCGCCACCGTGATGGCTGCGTCGCCCGATACCTCCGAACGAGGCTTCGCGTATCCCGGGGTCACGCCCTCGGACAGCGTTTCCTCGGTGCCGTCTCCCCCACCCAGGTTGTCCATGAGCCGGTTGACGACGCTCTGGGCCGAGACGTGCCCCTCGCCCACCGCCGCATACAGGCCCGACACATCGGGATATCCAAACGACGTCGCGACCGACATGATCGACTCATGGTTCATGAGGCGCTGGAGCGGCAGGTTCTGCTTGCGCAACGCGCGGGCCAGCGCCTCCTTACCGGACTCGATGGCCTCCTCGCGGCGCTCCTTCGAGAACCAGGCCTTGATCTTCGAGCGGGCACGCGGAGATGCCACGAACGCCAGCCAGTCGCGCGACGGACCGGCCTTGTCGGACTTCGAGGTCACGACCTCGACCGTCTCGCCGGACTCCAGGCGCGTGTCGAGGGACACGAGGCGCCCGTTGACCTTCGCGCCGACCGTGCGGTGGCCGACCTCGGTGTGCACCGCGTAAGCAAAGTCGACGGGAGTTGCACGCGCGGGCAGGACAATGACCTCGCCCTTGGGCGTAAAGACGTACACCTCGTCGCCGGCGATTTCGTAGCGCAGCGAATCCAGGAACTCCTCCGGGTCCCCGGTCTCGCGCTCCATCTCGACCAGGGCGCGCAGCCAGTTGGCCTGTTCCTCCGAGCTCATGCGGTCCGAGTCACCGCTCGTCGCATTCGGGTTCTGCTTGTACTTCCAGTGAGCGGCGACGCCGTGCTCGGCGCGCTCGTGCATGTCGAAGGTGCGGATCTGGATCTCCACCGGCTTGCCACCCGGACCGATGACCGTCGTGTGCAGCGATTGGTAGAGGTTGAACTTGGGCATCGCGATGTAGTCCTTAAAGCGGCCCGGAATCGGGTTCCACCGCCCGTGCAGCGCGCCCAGGACGCCGTAGCAGTCCTTGATCGACTCCACGAGGACGCGCACGGCCACCAGGTCGAAGACCTCGTCGAATGCCTTGCCGCGCACGATCATCTTCTGGTAGATCGAGTAGTGGCTCTTGGGTCGGCCACTGACCGTGCCCTTGGTGCCCGAGCGACGCAGATCCTCCTCGATCTGGTCGATGACGTCACGCAGGTACTCCTCGCGCTGCGGGGCGCGCTCGGTGACGAGGCGGTCGATCTCCTCGTAAATCTCCGGGTACAGGGTCTTAAACGACAGCTCCTCGAGTTCCCACTTGACCATGTTCATGCCGAGGCGGTGGGCCAGCGGCGCGTAAATCTCCAGGGTCTCCTGGGCCTTCTTCGCGGCCGACTGAGCGGGCACGAAACGCCACGTGCGGGCGTTATGGATACGGTCGCCCAGCTTGATGAGCAGCACGCGGATGTCACGGCTCATCGCGACGAGCATCTTACGCAGGGTCTCGGATTGAGCGGCGGCACCGTAGCGCACCTTGTCGAGCTTGGTCACGCCGTCGACCAGATTCGCGATCGGCTCTCCGAAGTCCGCGGCGAGTTCTTCCAGGGTGTAGTCGGTATCCTCGACCGTGTCGTGAAGCAACGCGGCGACCAGCGTCGGCGTCGTCATACCCATCTCAGCGAGAATGGTGGCGACCGCTACCGGGTGGGTGATATACGGTTCACCGGACTTGCGCATTTGCCCCCGGTGACATTCTTCGGCCTTGCGGTAGGCGCGCTCAACGACACTGATGTCGGCCTTGGGATGATTGGCGCGCAAAGCCCGCACAAGCGGCTCAATCTCGGGAATTGTGGCGCGTCCGCGAGAACCGAACCACACGAGGCCGGAGCGCACTCGGGACACGGCCGCAGGCAGTGCGGCCCCTGACGTCGTGTCATCGCTGCTCATGAACCAATAATAGCGACGAACGAGCGGGTCCGGGGATCAAGTCGATCCCCGGACCCGCTCGTCTCTCACAACTGGTCACTCAGACGTGCAGGGCAGTCTCCACCGTGACGTCGTCGAGCTTGGCCCGCCCGTTGAGGGCGTCCAGCTCCATCAGCACGGCCAGGGCCTCGACCGAAGCGCCGCACTGGTTGAGCAGGTCCACGGCGGCGCGCGCCGTGCCGCCCGTGGCCAGGACGTCGTCGATGATGAGGACGCGCTGGCCCTCACGGACCGACTGGGGGCGAATCTCCATGCGGGCGCTGCCGTACTCGAGCGAGTAGTCGACGCCGATGACCTCACCGGGCAGTTTGCCCGCCTTGCGGATCGTCAGCATGCCCAGCCCAAGCTCGGCGGCCACGGGGGCGCCGAGAATGAAGCCGCGCGATTCCAAGCCGGCCACGGCGTCGATGCGGCCCGCGTAGCGGCGCGCCGATCAACTCCACGAGTTCCTTGAACGCAGGACCGTTGGCAAACAGGCCCGTGATATCACGGAACAGGACGCCCGGCTCGGGAAAGTCCGGGATCTCCACCAGGTTGTCGCGCACCAGTATGGCGACGCGATCGCCGAGTTCACCGATCATCGATGAGTCTTCTTCCTCTGAGGCTGATTCTCGTTGCCCAGACGCTTGCCGGGCTTTATCGGAGCCACCTTCACGGCCTTCGCGGGCGAAGACTCATCGGTGGTGTGGCGGTGCTCGCGCTCGTGCGCGACCGCCGCGTCGTGCTCGCGGGTCTTGTTCGACATCTCCTGGAAGGTCACCAGGAGCGGCGAGGCGATGAAGATCGACGAGTAGGTACCCGCGATCATGCCGATGAACAGCGCCAGCGAGATATCCACCAGGGTACCCGGGCCCAGGGCCACGGAGCCGATGATAAGAATCGCACCGACAGGGAGAAGGGCCACAACCGAGGTGTTAATGGAGCGGACCATCGTCTGGTTGACGGCGAGGTTGACGTACTCCGCGAAGGTGAAGTGCTTCTGGTCGTACACGTCCGTCGTGAGCTCACGCACCTTGTCGAAGACAACCACGGTGTCGTAGAGCGAGTAGCCCAGAATCGTCAGGAAGCCGATGACGGTGGCGGGCGAGACCTCGACCTGCAGGATCGCGAAGACACCGACCGTCACGGCGATGTCGTGGACGAGGGCCAGCAGGGCCGAAGCGGCCATGCGCCACGAGCGGAAGTACACGGTCATCAGCAGGGCCACGAGGGCCATGAAGATGACGAGGGACTGCGCGGCCTTGGTGGTCACCGACGAGCCCCACGAGGGGCCAATCGAGGAGGACTGAACCGAGGTCGTGTCAACGCCGTACGCGGCCGCCAGGGCGTCGCGCATCTGGGCGGTGGTGGCAGAATCCAGCGACGAGGTCTGGATACGCACGGAGTCGGAGCCGACTCGCGTGACCTTCGGAGCGCCCTCAACGAGGCCGGTGTCGGCAACGACGCGCGAGGCGAAGGACTCGCTCTGGTCGCTGACACGAGTCACGTCGAACTGGGAGCCACCCGTGAACTCGATCGAACGGTTCAGGCCCATGATCGCAACGAGCGCGAAGCCGATCACGAGGACGGCAGCCGCCAGGCCCACGAACTTCTTGCGGTTGGGAACGACGGCGTAGGACTTCTCGCCGGAGTACAGGGCGTTGCCCCACTGAGCGAAACTCATCATGTCAGTTCTCCCCTTCCTCGGTCACGCCAGCGTTGGCCTCGGACTTTTGCGCTGCCAGGCGCGCCGCGCGGCGACGCTCGGCGATCGACATGCCGTCCCCGGCCTCGTCCTTCTTGGGCGTCGAGGTCGACTCGCCGCGCGCGACGACGCGACCGCGGCCGCGTACACGAGGGCGTTCTTGGCACCCAGGTGCTCCGGATCCAGGCCCGAGAGCTTGTGGCCCTCACCGAAGAAGCGCGTGCGGATAAGCAGCTCCATCATCGGGTGCGTGAACAGGAAGATCACGGCGATGTCGATGACGGTCGTGACGCCGAGCGTAAAGGCGAAGCCCTGAACGCCACCCACGGCCAGCAGGTACAGGACAACGGCTGCGACGAGGTTGACCGCGTCGGAGACCAGAATCGTGCGCTTGGCGCGGTCCCAGCCCTCTTCGACGGCGGCGCGCAGCGGACGTCCGTCTCGGACCTCGTCACGGACGCGCTCGAAGTACACGATGAACGAGTCCGTCGTCACACCGATCGCCATGATCAGGCCGGCGACGCCGGCCAAGGACAGGCGATAGCCCATCCACCAGGACAGCAGTGCGATGACCAGGTAGGTGATGATCGAGGCGACGATGAGCGAGCCAGCGGAGATGATCGCCAGGCCGCGGTACTGCCAGATCAGGTAGAGGATGACCAGGAGGAAGCCGATGAGGGCCGCCCACAGGCCCACCGTCAGGTGGTCGGTGCCGATGGTCGCGGAGATCTGTTGCTCGGACTCGACCTCGAAGTTCAGGGGCAGTGAGCCAAAGCTCAGCTGGTTGGCGAGCGTTCGTGACGACACTGCCGTGAAGTTACCCGTGATCTCGGCCTGGCCGTTGGGAATAATCGCGTTCATCGAGGGGGCGGTGATGACCGTTCCATCGAGAACGACGGCGAAGTGGTTACGGTCCGGGGTGCCCTGGCCGGACGTGGAACCCTGCGGATCGGAGTTGTGGTAGCCGTACAGAATCGTGGAGGTTTCCTTGAACTTCTCCGATCCCGCGGCGTTGAACTGCAGGGAGACGGACCACTGGCCGGTCGAGCCGCCGGTCTGCGTGCGCACGAGGCCCGCGGTGGCCGACGAGAGGTCGGAACCGGGGACGGCGACGGGGCCGAGGATGTACTTGATCTGACCGGAGTCATCGCAGGCTGCGTAAGGCTTGTCGGCCGGGCCCTCCACGCGCTTAACGTCGGCGGCGGCCGAGCAGTCCAGGGTCAGGAAGTCGTACTGGACCTGCTCGGTCTCCCATGCCATGTCCGAGGCGTTGGCCGGCTCGGAAGCGGGGGTGTCCGACAGGACGCCATCGCCGTTCTTATCGGCGATACTCATCGCAGTGGCCTCGTCGAGGGCGGTCGAACGCACCTCACTCTGGCCGGACTGTGCGGCGTCAGCCGACTGGGTGGCCTCACCGGACTGCGCGGCCTCACCCGACTGGGCAGCCGCGCCGGACTGGGTGGCCTGACCGGACTGCGCGGCCTCACCGGACTGCGCGGTCTGGTCAGCCGTCCCGATCTGCGTCTGTCCCTGTGCAGTCGGCATCAAGTTCTGGGCCAGGCCCATGCGCAGCACCGGGCGGAAGTTCATCTGCGAGGAGGCGCGGATCAGGTCCAGCTGCTCCTGGGAGGGGGTGCCAGGGATCGACACCATGATGTTCGAGTTGCCCAGAGAGGAGATCTCGGACTCGGACACGCCCGAGGCATCGATTCGGTTACGAATAATCGAGATTGCCTGAGTGATGTCCTCGTCGGTGATCTCGCGCTGTCCCTCGGCCGTCACGGTCGGGGTCAGGATGAGCTGGGTGCCGCCCTTGAGATCGAGGGCCAGGTCGGGGTATGGCGATACCCCCTTGGTGAAATGCCCAAGCGCAAGCGCCGCGCACGCCGCCACGATGGCGACGATCAGCGTCACGAGCGCGCGCACAGGGCGTCGCTTATGAGATGCCACGGTTCTACTTTCCGTTCAGCCTTGATGACTTACTTCTGCTGCTCGTCGGTGTCCTTGGACGAGGAGGTGGTGTCGTCGAGACCCAGGATGGCCTCGCCCTCGTCGCTGGCGTCCTCGACGTCGGCGCTCTCGGACGCCTCATCTTCCTCTGCACGGGCGAGGGGCGGCTGGCCGCCGATCTCGGCGATCATCTCGCGCTCCCAGTACATTTCGTGACCATCGGTCGTCTCCAGGACGACGATGTCACCATCCAGGTCGACGAAACGGCCCCAGAAGCCGACGCGGGTGCGAACCCACTTGCCGGGGGTCACGGCAGCGAGCTGCTCACGCTTCTCCTCCTCCATCTTCTCCATCTGCTTCTTGCGCGAGCGCGAGCTCCACCACATGAAGGCGATCATGACGACGAGCAGGCCCATGAGGGCGTAGTTGTTCATAATGGCTGGTTCACTTTCGATGACGGTCGGGCGCTTGAAGCGCACTGTGACAGTTTAATGCCGAAGGAGGGTTTTAGCCTAAGTGATATCCGTGCGGCGCGGCACCGGCCGCCACTCGTCGGTCCTTGTCATCGTCGCACGACGAACGGCGGGGCTCGATCGACGAGGCCCGCTCCCCTAGTCGAAAAGGGCGCCGTCGGGCGCGGGCGGGTTCAGGCCGAGGTGTGCCCAGGCTTTCGGGGTTGCCATGCGTCCGCGGTTGGTGCGCACGAGGAAACCCTCGCGCACCAGGTACGGTTCTGCGACAGTCTCGACGGTTTCCGCTTCCTCACCGATGGTGACGGACAGAGTTGTCAGGCCCACGGGTCCGCCGGCGAAGCGACGGCACACAGCCTCGAGAACCGCTCGGTCCAGGCGGTCCAGGCCGGAGGGGTCCACCTCGAAGAGCTCGAGGGCTCCGCGCGCGGCGTCCAGGGTGAGCGTTCCGTCACCATGGACCTGCGCGTAGTCGACGACGCGGCGCAACAGGCGATTGGCGATGCGTGGCGTGCCTCGCGAACGCGAGGCGATCTCGTGGGCGGCGCGCGCGTCGATGGGCGAGCCGAGCAGGGAGGCCGAGCGCGTGACGACAGACTGGAGTTCGTCGGTCTCGTAGAACTCCAGGTGCGCGGTGAAGCCGAAGCGGTCGCGCAGCGGGGGCGGGCAGCAGGCCGGAGCGCGTGGTCGCACCCACGACCGTGAACGGCGGCAGCGTCAGCGGGATCGAGGTCGCACCGGGGCCCTTACCGACGACGACGTCGACGCGGAAGTCCTCCATCGCGAGATAGAGCATCTCCTCGGCGGTGCGCGCCAGTCGGTGAATCTCGTCGATGAAGAGGATGTCGCCTTCCTGCAGGCCCGACAGGATCGCGGCCAGGTCCCCCGCGTGCTGGATCGCGGGACCCGAGGTCAGGCGCAAGGAGGTTCCCATCTCTGCGGCGATAATCATGGCGAGGGTCGTCTTGCCCAGGCCAGGAGGGCCGGCGAGCAGGACGTGGTCGGGTGTGGCGGCGCGCATGCGGGCGGCGTCGAGGACCAGCTGCAACTGGCCTCGCACGACGCGCTGGCCCACAAACTCCGACAGCTTCTTGGGACGCAGGGCGGCCTCGGCCGCGCGCTCCAACTCGCCCGCGTCCGGGGCGACAATGCGCATCGTCTCGATGTCGGGCTGTTCAGCCACGGCCGCCTCCCAGGCTCACTAGAGCGGCGCGCAGCATGTCGGAGGCACCCAAACCGCTGCCCGCGAGCTTCTCGATGGCCTTGGCGGCCTGCGCCTCGGACCATCCCAGACCCACCAGTGCGGCGCTGACTTCGGAGGCGACCGCATCCTCGGAGGGCGCGGGGGCGGGGGCGGCGTCGACGCCGGGCAGCGCGGCCGGCGTGCCGAGCTTGTCCCCGATTTCCAGGGCCATGCGCTGAGCGGACTTCTTACCCACGCCGGGGATGCGCTGGAGCGTAGCCAGATCCTGGTCGCGCACGGCGCGGCGCAGGTCGTCGGGGCGCAGGACGGCCAGGGCTGCCAGCGCGATCTTCGGGCCGATTCCCGACACCGACAGGAGCTTGGTGAAGACGTCGCGCTCGTCGGTCGACTCGAAGCCGTAGAGGGTCATCGAATCTTCGCGCACGATCATCGAGGTGTACACGGTGATCTCCTCATCGCGCGGGGCCGCCTGCGCGAAGGCGGGCGTCACGTGGACGCGAAAGCCGATGCCCCCGACCACGATGTCAATGTGGTCGAGTCCGACGCTTGCGACGATGCCGCGCAGAAGCGAGATCACTGCTGTCCTTTCCCTGGTCACTCACCCGCGAGACCGCGGGCGAACATATGTACGATTCTAGCCACGCCTGCGCCTCGGATCGACAGCACCCGTTCGGCGTTGCGCGGCCTGGGCCTCGGCCCACGCCTTTTGGGCGGGCGTCATGGATCCGCGCGCGGTCAGGCGCCCGGAGATGGACACGGCGACCGAGGAATCCTCGGGGGCACCAAGCAGGCCGGTCCCCCGCCATGCGTGCGTGATCGCGATTGCGAGCGCGTCGGCAGCGTCCGCGGGTTTCGGTGCCTTGGCGAGGCCGAGGATGCGCGCGACCATCGTCTGCACCTGCGCCTTGTCCGCATTGCCGTTGCCGGACACGGCGGACTTCACCTCCGAGGGCGTGTGGACCGCCATGGGAAGGCCCGCCCGTCCCACGCAGGTCATGGCCGCCCCCATCACCTGCATCGTGGCCGTCACCGACTGCAGGTTGTCCTGGGCGAAAACGCGCTCAATGGCGACAACCTCGGGCTGGTACTGCTCGATGACGGAGTCGATCGCGTCCGCGATCGTGCGCAGCCGGAAGTGCGTCGCCAGGTCCTTGTCGGTGCGGGCGACGCCGACGTAGACGAGGCTCGCTCGACGCGAGGGGTCCACGTCGACGACGCCCAGGCCGCAGCGCGTCAGGCCCGGGTCGATGCCCATGACGCGCATCAGGCGCGGGTCACCATGTCGACGAACATGGCGTGAATACGGTCGTCTCCGCCGACCTCGGGGTGGAAGGACGTCGCCATGACGTTGCCGCGGCGCACCGCGACAATTGGGCCGTCGGCACTGTTGCCGGCACGCGCGATAACCTCGACGCCCTCGCCCACCGATTCGACCCAGGGGGCGCGGATGAACACGGCGTGGAAGGGACCGCCTTCAAGGCCCTCGACCTCCAGGTCCTCCTCGTAGGAGTCGACCTGACGACCAAAGGCGTTACGGCGCACGACCATGTCGAGCGCGCCGAAGGAACGCTGATCCTCACGTCCATCGAGAATGGACGAGGCGAGCATGATCATGCCCGCGCACGTCCCGTAGACGGGAAGCCCCGCGCTAATGCGCGCGTGCAGCGCGTCGAACAATCCGAAGGAGAGCAGCAGATTCGACATGGTCGTCGACTCTCCGCCGGGGATCACCAGGCCGTCGACCTGATCCAGCTCAGAAACCCTGCGCACAAGCAGCGCGCGGGCGCCGGAGTTTTCCAGCGCCCGCACGTGCTCTGCGACGTCGCCCTGCAGGGCGAGAACGCCGATGGTCACCATCCGCGCTCCGCGAGGCGGTGATCGACCGGCAGGTCGTCGACGTTAATGCCGACCATGGCCTCGCCCAGGCCGCGAGAGACCTCGGCGATGACGGACGGATCGTCGTAGAAGGTCGTGGCCTTGACGATGGCGGCCGCGCGCTTGGCGGGGTCACCGGACTTGAAGATGCCCGAGCCCACGAAGACGCCTTCGGCGCCCAGCTGCATCATCATGGCAGCGTCGGCGGGGGTAGCGATGCCGCCGGCCGTGAAGAGCACGACGGGAAGGCGACCCTCGCGGGCGACCTCGGCGACGAGCTCGTAGGGGGCCTGCAGTTCCTTAGCCGCGACGTACAGCTCGTCCTCGGGCAGAGAGGTCAGGTGGCGGATCTCGTCGCGGATCTTACGCATGTGCGTGGTCGCGTTCGAGACGTCGCCGGTGCCGGCCTCGCCCTTCGAGCGGATCATGGCCGCGCCCTCGTTGATGCGGCGCAGCGCCTCACCGAGGTTGGTCGCGCCGCAGACGAAGGGAACGGTGAAGTTCCACTTGTCGATGTGGTGGCTGTAGTCCGCGGGGGTGAGGACCTCGGACTCGTCGATATAGTCGACGCCGAGGGACTGCAGGACCTGGGCCTCGACGAAGTGACCAATGCGGGCCTTGGCCATCACGGGGATGGACACGGCCTCGATGATGCCTTCGATCAGGTCGGGGTCGGACATGCGGGCCACGCCACCCTGGGCGCGGATGTCTGCGGGGACGCGCTCGAGGGCCATGACGGCCACGGCGCCCGCGTCCTCGGCGATCTTGGCCTGCTCGGGGGTGACGACGTCCATGATGACGCCGCCCTTGAGCATCTGGGCCATGCCGCGCTTGACCTGCGGGGTGCCGACCTCGCGCTTCGCGGTGCTCTCGCTCATGGTTACTCCTGCTCTTCCAGCTGGGCACGAACCTCGTCACTCAGCGACATGTTCGTGTAGATGTTCTGCACGTCATCGGAGTCCTCGAGAACGTCGATGAGCTTGTTGACCTTCAGGGCGCCCTCGAGATCGAGCTCGACCTCGGTGGAGGCGACGAACTGGACTTCGGCGGAGTCGTAGTCGATGCCGGCCTCCTGCAGGGCGGTGCGCACGGCGACGACGTCCTTGGGGTCGGATTCGATGACGAAGAGCTCGCCGGCGTCCTCGACCTCTTCGGCTCCGGCGTCCAGGACGGCCATCATGATGGATTCCTCGTCCACGCCCTCACCGGCGGGCACCTCGACGACGCCGCGACGCGAGAACAGGTAGGAGACCGAACCGGGGTCGGCCAGGGAGCCGCCGTGGCGAGTGAAGCCCAGGCGCACGTCGGAGGCGGCGCGGTTGCGGTTGTCCGTCAGACACTCGACGAGGAAGGCAACGCCGTTGGGGCCGTAGCCCTCGTACATGATGGTCTCGTAGTTGGCGCCGCCGGCCTCGGCACCGGAGCCACGCTTGACGGCGCGGTCGATGTTGTCGGCGGGGACGGAGTTCTTCTTGGCCTTCTGGATGGCGTCGTACAGCGTCGGGTTGCCAGCGGGGTCGCCGCCGCCCGTGCGAGCCGCAACCTCAATGTTCTTGATGAGGCGCGCGAAGAGCTTGCCGCGCTTGGCGTCAATGGCGGCCTTCTTGTGCTTAGTGGTCGCCCACTTAGAGTGTCCCGACATCACTTCTCCCTGTTGGGTGGATAGATACCGGCACATTCTATCGCGTTGAGGCGGCCCTCCCCCATGTGTGCGGCGCTACCGTGGACAAACGTAAACACCGTCACAGCATCGAGGACGAGGCCGTGGCCGCCTCCCCGGGGCGCGTCAGCTATCGGGTGGGTGGGGTGTAGAAGACCCTCATGGCGCATGTTTCGGGTGCGAGGTCCTCCCAGTCGCCGTCGAAGGAGAGGACCAGCGCGGTGGCCGTCGGCACTCCCCTGTCGGCCGCCCCTCGGTCTTCCTTGCGGGCGAGGATGTACCCGGCGTAGGAGATGACGGGCTCGTGTCCGACGATCAGGCCCGCCTGCCCGGTGAAGGTGCGGGCCAGCTCGATGATCTCCTCCTCGCCGCCGTCGTAGATGGAGCGGTCGTGCCAGGCCTCGTCGGCGCCCGCGCGCGCGAGGATCGCCGCGAAGGTCTCGCGGGCGCGCTGGGCGTCGGAGGAGACGGCGACGCTGAATGCGCCGACCTCGCGGGCGAGAGTCGCCCCGAGGCGCGCGGCCTGGTCTCGCCCGGCATCGGTGAGCGGGCGGGCGCGGTCGGGGTAGTTGTAGGCGGCCTGCGCATGGCGAACGAGTACGAGGGTTGGCATACTTCCAAGCGTAACCGCATCGGGAGGACACCATGGCTCTGGGAGTCGAAAGCGCCTCGGGTATCTGCTCAGCGCGCGAATGTACGAACGCCGCGATCTACCGGATCGACTGGCGTAATCCGGCGATCCACCGCGCCCGCACGAAGACGTGGCTCGCGTGCGAGGAGCACCTCTCCTACCTGGAGGGGTACTTCAAGTACCGGTCCTTCCCCTACGAGGTCTCAGAGTTCGTTGCCCCCCTCCTCCCCCGCCGAGGAATCCGGCGGCGAGGAGGGTGTTCAGGCCCACTGATCGAGGGGCTTGCCCGATCACTGTTGACGCGGTCCCGAGTTCCTGGTCCACGAGAGGATGTCCTCGAAGGCTGGCGGGCACTGGTCGGTTCCGAGGGCCTTGTCGAGCAGGGCCTGGAGCTGCCTGCGGTGGATCGCGTCCATCTCCTCGTTCGCATGCTCGTAGAGTTCGCGCAGCCTCTCTACGGGTTCGTCGGTGACGGCGGCGAAGAGCAGGAGGGCAATACGGCCGTAGGTGGATTCCGCCACGGACGGGCGCACTCCGAGGACGGTGACCATCGCCCCCCAATCGCGCGCCTCGAGGAGCTCTCTGAGCGTGTCTTCGGCGCCCTCGTCGCTGCCGTGCGCATCGTAGGCGGTTCTTGGATCCGTGAGTTCCGCAAGCGCCAGAACGCTCATCATGCCGACTGCCTCAGCCTCCGGGAGCATTGCCGCCAGCACCTGGAGGACCCGTGTTCTCATGTCGGGGTCGCCAAGGTCTTTGTCCCATTCCTCTGGCTCTTGCTCGCTACCCTCGCTGATCTGATCTTCGCCACGCGACGCATCGGGGTTGCCCCTCATGTGCTCGCGCAGGAAGCTTGCTCCCCGACCGCTCACGTGCGCCTCACGCCAGTCGCGCGCAAGCAGCTGAGCTCGGTGATGGGTCCGCAGGTCGGTTGTGACGGCCTGTATGCCCTCGTCAGCGATGCGCTCCACGAGGGTAGCGAGCACGGCAACAGGGGGAAGCTCCACGTACAGCTCGGCAAGGGCGGCCAGCGTTTCTTTCTCGGAGGCCGACGGCGAGCTCCACTGTGCTTCGAGGAAAGCCACCCCCTGCGCTAGATCGCTACACTCGAGCCATCCCTCAATCCTGGAAGTCGCCGACTCAGCGTCGACGGTGGCCCAGCGGGGAAGACCCGTGTCCGATATTCCCGCATCGGTGATCGCTCGGGCGATCATGCGGCGCACCGGACCCAGGAGCACCGGATCATCAGTAGCATCAGCTTCCCAGGCCGCCGCGACGACATCCCCCGTTTCTCCGCCGTCGTCACGCCAGGTGGCCCTAGCCACCAGCAGGCGGGCACGCACAGCTGGGGAGAAGCCATCAAAGCCTTCGACGAAGGTCTCCAACGCCCTATCCTGCTCCCCCACCTCCAACAAACGATTCGCTAGGTTATTCAACGACGTTGCCAGGTCGGGGGTGTAGGCCGCCGGGGAAGCCTCAGCCAGCCCACGATACAGCCCCACCGCCTCGCGGGCCGCCACCAACGCGTCATCCTGCTTTCCCGCCTCCGACAAAAAGGCCGCCAGGTTATTCAACGACGCAGCCAGGTTCGGGGTGTAGGCAGCCGGGGAAGCCTCAGCCAGCCCACGATACAGCCCCACCGCCTCGCGGGCCGCCACCAACGCCTCATCCTGCTTTCCCACCTCCGACAAACGATTCGCTAGGTTATTCAACGACGCAGCCAGGTTCGGGGTGTAGGCAGCCGGGGAAGCCTCAGCCAGCCCACGATACAGCCCCACCGCCTCGCGGGCGGCCACCAACGCCTCATTCCGCTCCCCCACCGCCGACAAAATGTTCGCCAGGTTATTCAACGACGCAGCCAGGTTCGGGGTGTAGGCAGCCGGGGAAGCCTCAGCCAGCCCACGATACAGCCCCACCGCCTCGCGGGCCGCCACCAACGCCTCATCCTGCTTTCCCACCTCCGACAAAAGGGCCGCCAGGTTATTCAACGACGCAGCCAGGTCGGGGGTGTAGGCAGCCGGGGAAGCCTCAGCCAGCCCACGATACAGACCCCACCGCCTCGCGAGCCGCCACCAACGCCTCATTCCTGCTCTCCCACCTCCGACAAAAAGGGCCGCCAGGTTAGTCAACGACGCAGCCAGGTTCGGGGTGTAGGCAGCCGGGGAAGCCTCAGCCAGCCCACGATACAGCTCCACCGCCTCACGAGCCGCCACCAACGCCTCATTCCGCTCCCCCACCGCCGACAAAAAGGCCGCCAGGTTATTCAACGATCCAGCCAGGTTCGGGGTGTAGGCAGCCGGGGAAGCCTCAGCCAGCGCCCGGCGCAAACGCACCGCCTCACGAGCCGCCACCAACGCCTCATTCCGCTCCCCCACCTCCGACAAAATGTTCGCCAGGTTAGTCAACGACGCAGCCAGGTCGGGGGTGTAGGCCTGCGGGGAAGCCTCAGCCAGCGCCCGGCGCAAACGCACCGCCTCACGAGCCGCCACCAACGCCTCATTCCACTCCCCCACCTCCGACAAACGATTCGCCAGGTTATTCAACGACCCAGCCAGGTCGGGGGTGTAGGCCTGCGGGGAAGCCTCAGCCAGCCCCCGGCGCAAACGCACCGCCTCACGAGCCGCCACCAACGCCTCATTCCACTCCCCCACCTCCGACAAACGAATCGCCAGGTTATTCAACGACATTGCCAGGTCGGGGGTGTAGGCCTGCGGGGAAGCCTCAGCCAGCCCCCGATACAGCTCCACCGCCTCACGAGCCGCCACCAACGCCTCATTCCGCTCCCCCACCTCCGACAAAATGTTCGCCAGGTTAGTCAACGACGCAGCCAGGTTCGGGGTGTAGGCCTGCGGGGAAGCCTCAGCCAGCGCTCGGCGCAAACGCACCGCCTCACGAGCCGCCACCAACGCCTCATTCCACTCCCCCACCTCCGACAAACGATTCGCCAGGTTATTCAACGACCCAGCCAGGTCGGGGGTGTAGGCAGCCGGGGAAGCCTCAGCCAGCGCTCGGCGCAAACGCACCGCCTCACGGGCCACCACCAACGCCTCATTCCGCTCCCCCACCGCCGACAAACGATTCGCCAGGTTATTCAACGACGCAGCCAGGTTCGGGGTGTAGGCCTGCGGGGAAGCCTCAGCCAGCCCCCGGCGCAAACGCACCGCCTCGCGGGCGGCCACCAACGCCTCATTCCGCTCCCCCACCTCAGACAAAAGATTCGCCAGGTTATTCAACGACATTGCCAGGTCAGGGGTGTAGGCCTGCGGGGAAGCCTCAGCCAGCCCCCGATACAGCTCCACCGCCTCGCGGGCCTCCACCAACGCCTCATCCTGCTTTCCCACCTCCGACAAACGAATCGCCAGGTTATTCAACGACATTGCCAAGTTCGGGGTGTAGGCCGCCGGAGAAGCCTCAGCCAGCCCGCGATACAGCTCCACCGCCTCGCGGGCCGCCACCAACGCCGCTTTTCGCTCGCCAACGTTGGACAGACGAATGGACAGGTTATTGGCCCAGCGTGCCTGTCGCTCCGGACTCCGCTCAGCGGAAGTCGCAAGGCGCCTGGTCGCCGCCAAGGCCGCCGCCGCCAACGCCGGATGCCCGACAGGAATCGCATCATCAATCTCATCGAGGGGCAGATCCGCGCCCGATTCGATGAGCGCTTGGAGAGCGGGCGCCAGCGGTCCTCCCTGAGTGAGCGCGACATGAAGCGCTTCCCACCACAGGAAAGGCCGTGCCCGCAACGCCCGGCTCGCCAGACGGCGCGCACCCTCCGAGTCGCGAGAAGCAGCGCGCGTGAGGGTCACGCAGGCGTTGCGCGCCTGCTGGCCCATCTCGAGCGCACGCGTGACGATTGAGTCGTCAGCATCGGGGTCGTCTAAGCCAGGTACCTGCGCCGGATCCTGTGGAAGCACCCGATCCAGTAGTTCCGGCTTCTTTCCGAAAACCGTCAGGATGAGGTGTTCTGCAACCGGATCGGGCCGCAGGCTCACAGCCTCAGCGCCGTCATCACGCAAGAGGGATTGGACTAGCAGTTCTGCGAAACGACTGCGGAGCAGATGCTCCTGACTCCACTCTGGCAATCTGCTCAGGACGTCGTCGACCGCATCCTCGTCCTGGCTCGGAGCAAGCAAGCTGAGGGTGGCAGCGACGCGACGCAGTTGGTCACGGCTGATGTCTCCCAGTTTCGGCTCCTTGTGCCACCGAGCAAACTCAAGCGACAGTACTTTGTCGTAGAGCTCTTCCCGGGTCGGCATAGCCTCCTGAGTCCCATCATTGTCGCCGCACACGGCGAGCCAGGCCCTCAACACCACGTCAAGAGCGGTATCCCCCAGACCCTCGGGAACCTCAACGTCTGTGGGAACAGCCTTATTGAGCTTGTCAGAGAATTGCTGAACCGCCCTGCGATACATGCGCCCGAAGAACCACGGATGCGCCTCCAATTCTTGCTTGCCACGAATGGACAGTGACAGCGTGTTACTCAGTGGGGTTCCGTCTTGCTCCGCTTCCTCACGGAACTCCTCCCACCATGTCCCGGCACCGCGGGCTGTCAACACGATCCGGGTCGCCGACTCCCTCGCCCGCAGCGCGCGAACCACCCGTGCGACGAGACCTCGCCGTGCCTCCTCGGCATAGTCCACCACCACCAGAAGCTCAGTGGTCACCTCCGCGAGAGCGGACAGCTCCTCATCCGTCACATCCGTCGTCGATGGCAGGAACCCCGCGTACCAACCAATCAAGGACAGATCGTGGCACAGCTGCGCCGCCAGACGTGTCTTCCCGGAGCCACCCGCCCCTGTCACCACAGCGACAGCAATGTCGCCACTACGTCCTCTCTGCGACGGTGCGGTAGCATCCGCCGTCATCATTGCCCACTCGCGAAGCTGACGGATCTCATCGCACTGCTGATATGGCACCGCGTTATGTCGCGCACGTATGAGCTGCAGGGGTGTGAAATCCTCGGGCAGCTCGGCATAAGCAGGGGCTAAGACCTTCTCGATGTGCCCCCCGGGAGGAAGCACACGATCAGGGACGCGACTGCGCAGACCCCCAACGTCCACGCACACATCCCACTCCCAGTCCCGAATATACTGAGCGCCCGAAGACAGCGCAGCACCCCAGTTAGCCCCCGCTTCCGTCACCTGCTGAACATCAATCGCCAGCCACGTACCACCGGGATCATCGGCGGACTCGACCACGAGATCTCTCAGGTCTTCCCGATTAGGCAGCATCGACTCACGGCTGAACCCCTCGTCGATGAGGACGTCGCACCCCATGGCCCACTGACGTTCCATGGGCACCAAGACGATCGCGTGCCGCCGCTGCCCACCGTCAGCCGTCACCGTCAAGATCAGCGGGTAGATCCCAGCATCGAGCGCAGCACAACAAAAGGCCACACACAGATCCACGCACGTCGCCTTTCGGAGACCGAGCACCTCGTTGACAGGCCGAATCCGCTGCGCCCCCGGCTCGCTATCTGTCGGCTCCGCAACGTATCGAAGCCCCAGCTCGGCGAACTCCTCAAAAATCTTCCTCGCATGAGGGCCCACTCGCGTCTGTCCGTGAGCAACGAGGTCAGGCTCAGGACCAGGGAAACCGCTCCACTCCGCAGAGCTAAGCAAGCGCTGCACCCACCCGACGTGAACCATATCCGCCAGCCCCGTCGGGTGGTTGATTGAATCCCACAGATTACGCTCGTTCACGATGCCGCCCCCACACGCGTCTTCAACACAAGACGATCGACGTTGGGCACACCCGTCGCCGACAACATCAACGAGTGCACACCCTCCTCCAGCGCCGGAAGCTGGGCCGACCACCATCCGTCGTCACAGCGCTCTGCCCGGAACCGTTTACCGCCGACGTTGCCGCCGACATTCCCCGCATCCAGTACACTGCCAGCCTTGTCTACAACGCGCAGCCTCACCTCAGCTTCAGTGCCCGCGAGCACGACATCGTCGAGATCAAGCTGCAGGTACGCACTCACCTCATAGCCACCACCCCTGGCGGCGGCGGGCAAACGATCCCGCGCATGCTCCGACACATGCTCAAACACCGACTTCTCTTCCACAAGGTCTTGATGCTTGCCAGCCAGTCGCCGCCAGCGGGAAACCTCATCTTCGAGTACATCGGGAATCGCCGAGAACATCGGAACCGTCCCGTCGCCGCCCTCCCAGCTCGCTGGGATCGCTCGCGGATTCCCCTTGGCCACCACGAGTCCATCCGAGTGAGCATCGATGCTGGCGTGCCCCAGAGTCGCGTGTCCCTGCGAGTAGTACGCTGTGAACGGGTTCCTCCCACTCTCTAAAACCTTATTGACCAGCGCATCATGCAAACGTCGGTTCTTCCGGTAGGCCTCGCGTGCTTTATCGGAAAAACCATCGACGGTCTTCGTGATCGCAGGCGGCAGGTCATGGGGATACATACTTTCGGCGTTTCCCTCGAGAACCTGGTAGTGGGGCAGCAGATCGAAGACAGAATCCCATGTCCTCACCGTGTCAGTAACAGCCTGACGAACGTCAAATGGCCCGATGCGCATCCCATTAACCAAGACATCGAGTGCCTTCGCAGCACCTCGGTACGGCGTACCAAGGGTGATGATCTGATCGACGTCGATGCCCTCGCTCAGGAAGGCCCACCACCACGCGGCAACCAGTCCGCCCATCGAGTGCGCGACGAGCACGACGCGCCGTCCCTGCGCCCGCTCGCGCACGACACGGTCCAGATCGTTGGCGATCTGTTCCACCGACCGGCGGAAATCATAAGGAAAAGCGACCACGGTAGCGTCCGGGTCGACCAGTTCCGCACCCGCGGTTACAACGCGTCCAGGGGATAGTCCCAGTCCCTTGGTGATACCGTTCAGCAGACCGTCATAGCCGGTTACCAGCTGTTTTGCAACAAGCGAGTGAGGTCCCACCAGTCCAACCGGCGTCAACTCGTTATTCCTATCGAGCACGCTCGGTTCACACAGGCGAGCGACCACGCAGGAGACGCTGGCTCCATACACTCGTTTCCCCGACGAATCGGCGAGTTCACTTCCCCCCGATACCGGGAATGACGACGACCAGTGGCAGGGAACGGGACATCGGTGTACCTCCTCGTTATGGTGTCTTACATTACACTGACCACAAGCTCAGGGTACATCGACTGACGGTTTGACGACAACAAACGGATCAACCAGTATCAGTTCTCATACAGACCTCTACGAGGTCTCGCCCTTCGTTGCCCCGCCGCCGGACCGCCAGGCAACGAGAACCGGTTTCAGTCCCACTGATCGAGGGGACGGTCGTTCCAGGTCAGGGCGTGCAGGCCCTTGGCCAGCTCGGAGGCCGAGGCCGGGGCGAAGCCGGGAGCCCACTCGAAGGTGGTCGTGCCCGTGTTCGACATGAAGTGCTTCGACACGAGGGCCTCGTCAATGTCGGCAGACAGCCAGGTAGCCAGCAGGCGCGTGAGCGCGCCGTGGATGACGAACACCGCGACCGCGTCCTCCCCCGCCTGCTCGCGTGCGGCTAATCCCACGCGGCGCACGGTCTCCAGGGACCGAGCCAGGGCCTCGCGCCCGCTCTCACCGCCCGGCATCCGGTTATCCAGGTCGCCGGCGCACCACGACAGGGTCGTGCGCACGTATTGCATCTGCGAGCCGGGATCGGCGGCCATCTCCAGGTCGCCCGAGCGCAGCTCGCGAATCCCCGGACAGACGAGCGGCGTGAGCCCGTAGCGAGCGGCCAGCGGCGCGGCCGTCAGGCGCGTGCGGTGCAGCCCAGACAGCGCGATGAGCGTGGGCGGGGCGGCAACCTCGGACTCCCAGCGCTCCGCAAGGCGGCGCGCCTGAGCCAGGCCTTCCTCGGTCAGGCCGAGGCCGGGGCGGACCGTGTCCAGTGCCCCCAGTCGGTTGGCGGGGGTTTGTCCGTGCCGTACCAGCACAATCTTCACTGCTGCTCCCAGAAAGCTCGTTCCATCACGGCGCGCGCCTGTCGTGCCGCGCGCAACCAGTCTTCTTCGAGGGCGGTCAGCCCGCCGCTCCCGTACCCGAGGATAGCGGCAAGCGCCCCAGCTCGGCGCTGTCACGAGGCACAACGTCAAGCTTCACACCGCTCATGCGCCCACTCGCCAGGGTGTTGCCGGCGCGGATGCGCGTGGCCAGGTCCCAGGCATTCAACAGTATCTCGGCGTCGGGCGCTTCCAACAGCCCTGCGTCGCGGGCGGCCGCGATGGCGTCGGTCGTCGACGGCGTGCGCAGGGCCTCAACCTCGCGCCCGTGGCGCATCTGAATGAGCTGAATCGTCCACTCGACGTCGCTGAGGCCACCGGGGCCGAGCTTGACGTGACGGGCGGGCTCTGTGCCGCGCGGCAGGCGCTCGTTTTCCATGCGGGCTTTGAGCAGGCGGATGTCGCGCACATCCGATTCATTCACTCCCCCCGTAGGCAAGCTCCGCGAAAAGCTCTCGAGCTTGATCGGCGAGGCTCCCCTCCCCGATGGGCCGGGCGCGCACGGCCGCCTGGCGCTCCCACGTGGAAGACCAGCGCTGTGCATACTCCTCGTGCGAGGCGATGGTGCGGCTCATCGGGCCATTCTTTCCCTCGGGGCGCAGGTCGAGGTCGACGACGATGCCGAGCTGGCTGGTCGCCGACCCCAGGAGCTTCTTGACCCGGTTGACAATCGCCGTCGCGCTGGCCGCCGCCTCAGAATCGGAGGCGCCGCCCACGGCCTCGTGCAGGGCGATGACGTCCGCGTCGGAGGCGTAGGAACACTCGCGCCCGCCATAGCGCCCCATCGCCACGAAGGCGACGCGGGCGCGCTCGGCTCCCCACCGCTCGGCATCCTCGCGCCCCGCAATCGCCAGCGCACCGAGCAGGGCCGCGTCCGTCGCGTCGGCGATCGCGTGACCGCGCGGGTTAACCCCGCCGAGCAGGTCGCTCATCGCGGCGCGCGTCAGCTCGCGGGTGCGCACGGCGCGCACGCGGGCGGCCGCCTCTGTCGGGTCATCGTGGCGGTCGATGAGGGCGGCCACCTCGCGGGCGAGACGCTGCGGCTCGCGCGGGGCCAGCTCGGCGTCATCGTCCAGCCACGCCACGGCCTCGGGCCGCTTGGCCAGCGCGTCGGCGATCCAGCGCGAGTTCGGCAGCATCTTCGTGAGCCTGCGCGCGGCGACCCCCGAGTCGCGTAGGAGCGCCAGGTACCAGTGGGACTCGCCGATGTCCTCGGACAGGATGCGGAAGTTGAGCAGGCCCATGTCGGGGTCCGCGCCGCCCGCAAGCCACGAAATGAACACGGGAAGCAGGTGGCGCTGGATCGCGGCGCGCCGACTGGTCCCCTGCGTGAGGGCTGCGATGTGCGTGAGGGCGCCGGCGGGATCGCGGTAGCCGATGGCCGCCAACCGGTCGCGCGCACCCTCGGCATGCAGGGAAACCTCGTCTTCACGCAGGGATGCGGTGGCCGCGATGATCGGCCGGTAGAACACGTCCTCGTGCAGGGCGCGCACGCTGGCGCGCACCTCGTCAAGGGCCGTGCGAATCGCGTCAGCGTCGGGAAACCGCGCCGGGTCCATGGCCCGTCCCAGAACCCGCAGGTCGCGGTCCTTATCGGGGATCAGGTGATTGCGGCGCATGCGCGGCAACTGCGTGCGATGCTCCACGGCGCGCAAGAATCGGTAGCACGAGGCGAGTTGGTCCGCGTCGGATCGGGCGATATAGCCGCCCTCGCGCAGCGCCTCGATCGCCTCCAGGGTGGAGCGCACCCGCAGGAAGGCGTCGGTGCGCCCATGAACTAGCTGAAGCAGCTGCACGGTGAACTCGACGTCGCGCAGGCCGCCGCGGCCGAGCTTAAGCTCACGCGAGGCATGGGAGCGGGAAATGTTGTCTTCGACGCGCCGGCGCATCGCGCGCGCCGCCTCCACGAAGCCCTCACGCGCCGACGCGCTCCACACGTAGGGCTGGGCGGCTTCCTCGAAGGCGCGGCCGAGCTGCAGGTCGCCCGCGCACGCGCGCGCCTTGAGCAGCGCCTGGAACTCCCAGGTCTGGGCCCACTTGTCCCAGTACTGGCGGTAGGACTCGATCGTGCGCACGAGGACGCCGTTGCGCCCCTCGGGTCGCAGGTTCGCGTCCACGGTCCACAGCGGTGCCTGCGTGCCCGGCCCCGAGCAGGCCGAGGCCGTGGCTGAGGCCAGGCGGGTTGCTTTCTCCAGGGCGCTTCGTTCGTCCCCGTCCGCCCCGGCCTTGGCGACGTAGATAACGTCCACGTCGGAGATGTAGTTGAGCTCGCGCGCGCCCGTCTTACCCATCGCGATGATCGCGAAGGGAACCGTGCCCTCGGGGTCGACGTCGCGGCGTGCCAGGGCCAGGCCCGCGTCCATCGTGGCGTCCGCCAGGTCCGCGATGCGCGCGCCCACGCTCGGCATGGCCTCCTCGGGGGTTCCGCTCGTCAGGTCGTCGGCGGCCAGGTGCAGCAGCACCCGGCGGTAGGCGGCGCGCAGGTCGTCGGCGGTGGCCTCCCGGCCCGCCACCCACGCGCCGGAGCTGAGCGCGCGGGCTCCCACGGCCTCGAACAGGACATCCCGAGGATCACCCGGATCCTCGTTGATGGCGGCGGCGCGCTCGGGCTCGGCGATGACGTAATCACCCAACCACTGGCTTCCCCCCCAGGATCGCGCACACGCGCCGACGGGCGCGCTCGTCCGCGCTCAGGGCATCGACGAGGCCGGGGTCGGCCTCGCACAAACGCACCGCCTGCAGCAGGGCCTGGTCGGGATCGGCCGACGCGCTCAGGTCACCCACCCAATCCTGGCCCGCGGGCAGCTCCTCGAGGAACGACAGGGCCCGGCGCGCGTCGAGGAAGCCCGCGACCCGCAGATCGTCGGGGGTCACCGGGGAACAACCTTCAAGAATTGCTCAAGTTCCTGACGCGTGATCTGCTGGCGATACTCCGTCCATTCCTTGCGCTTGTTACGGATGACGTAGTCGAAGACCTGTTCGCCCAGTGTCGAGGCCACGAGCTCCGACTTCTTCATCTCACGCACCGCGTCCGACAGGGAGGCTGGCAGAGCGTGGATTCCCATCACCTGACGCTCGCGATCGGACAGTCCCACACGTTGTCCTCGGCCTCGGGCATGAGCTCCATCTTCTTCTCGATGCCGTCCAGGCCGGCCGCAATCATGACGGCGAAGGCCAGATACGGGTTCGCGCTCGGGTCGGGGGCGCGGTACTCGATGCGCGCCGACGCACTCTTCTTCGGCTTGTAGAGGGGCACGCGCACGAGGGCCGAGCGGTTGAGGTGCCCCCAGCACACGTAGGACGGAGCCTCTCCCCCGCCCCACAAGCGCTTGTAGGAGTTGACGTGCTGGTTCGTAATCGCCGCAATGTCACCGGCGTGCGCGAGCAGGCCCGCGATGAAGCGCCGACCCGTCGTGGACAGGCGGTACTGCCCGGAGGGCGAGAAAAACGCGTTCTCTTCACCTTCAAACAACGACAGGTGGGTATGCATACCCGAACCCGGGTGCTCGATGAAGGGCTTGGGCATGAAGGTCGCCACCAGCTCCTCACGCAGGGCCACCTCCTCGATGACCGTGCGGGCCGTCATGATGTTGTCGGCCGCTCGGACCGGGTCAACGGCCCGCAGGTCGATCTCGTTCTGGCCGGGCCCGCCCTCGTGGTGCGAAAACTCGACGGGAATCCCCATGTCCTCCAGCATGCGCACGGCGCGGCGGCGGAAGTCGTTGGAGTCCCCTCGGGCCACGTGATCGAAATAGCCCGCCTGGTCCACGGGCACCATGCGCTCAGGGGTGACGGGCTGACGCAGGAGGTAGAACTCGATCTCGGGATGCATCATGACGCGGAATCCCGCGTCGGCGGCGCGCTCGACGACACGCTCCAGGACGCCGCGAGGATCCGAGGGCGCCGGGCGACCGTCGGGCATGAGCACGTCGCAGAACATGCGGGCGACGGGATCCTCGTTGGAGCGCCACGGCAACAGCTGAAAGGTCGAGGCATCGGGCATGAGCAGCATGTCGGACTCAAACACGCGGGTCAGGCCCTCGACGGCCGAGCCGTCGAAGCCAATACCCTCGGTGAAAGCGTCCTCCAGCTCACCCGGATCAATCGAGATCGACTTTAAGACGCCCGCGACGTCCGTGAACCACAGCCGAATGAAACGGATGTTCTTCTGCGCGACCTCGCGCAGCACGTGCTCCTGATGCGAATCCACCGTTGTCCTCCCGTAGATAGACGACGGGCCGACCGCAGGGACTGCGGTCGGCCCGGCATAGGCTCCAGTCTACTTGCCCAGACCGAAACCCTTCGAGATGGATTCCAGTGCGCCGGTCAGATCGGAGGGAACCATCCACAGCTTGGACGCCTGTCCATCGGCGATCTTCGGCAGCATCTCCAGGTACTTGTAGGAGAGCAGCTCCGGCGTGGCCTTGCCCGCGTTGATCGCGGCGAAGACCGTCTGAATGGCCTCGGACTCACCCTGAGCGCGCAGGATCTGCGCTTGGCGGGCACCCTCTGCCTGCAGGATCAGGGCTTCCTTCTGGCCCTTGGCCTGCAGCACCTGAGCCTCCTGCTGGGCGGAAGCGGCCAGAACGGCGGCTTGCTTGGCACCCTCGGCCTTCTTGATCTGCGCCTCACGCTCGGCCTCGGCGGTCAGAATCGTGGCGCGCTTGGTGCGCTCGGCGGTGATCTGCTGCTCCATGGCGGCCAGGACTCGCGGCGGCGGCTCGATCGACTTGAGCTCGACGCGGGTCACGCGGATGCCCCACGGGCCCGTCGCCTCGTCAAGGACGCCGCGCAGCTGCTTGTTGATGGACTCGCGCGAGGTCTGCGTCTGCTCCAGATCGAGGGAACCGATCAGGTTACGCAGCGTGGTCGCGGTCAGCTGCTCGATCGCCTGCAGGAAATTCGCGACTTCGTAGGTCGCGCTTTTCGGATCGGTGATCTGGAAGTAGATCACGGAGTCGATCGAGACCATCGCTGGTCGGCGGTGATGACGGGCTGGGGCGGGAAGTTCGCGACCTGCTCACGAAGGTCGATGCGCGCGGCGACGCGGTCCACGAAGGGAACCAGCAGGTGGAAGCCACCCTGCAGAACCGCCTGGTAGCGACCAAGGCGCTCAACAACGTACGCCTGCGACTGCGGGACAATCCTCACCGCACGCACCAGCGAAATGACAACGAAAACAATGAGCGTGAGGACCACGATCACCGCGATGTTGCCGATGACTTGACCGGAACTCATAACGTATTTCCTTTCTTACGTCTCTAACAGGAAGAGTGCTTTCAGGAGGCCGAACCCGCAGACGGCTGGGTAGGTGCCGACCCCGCCGGATTGAGGGCGCTCACGACAGCGGTTGCTCCGTCGATACGATCGACGCGCACCTCGGCACCAACGGGAAGCTCAGGGCCTTCCGTTCGCGCGCTCCATTCACCGCCTGTGAACTGGATGCGTCCTTGACGCTCTCCCACGGTCTCGGTCACGTAGGCGGTCTTTCCGATGAGACCGTCCGTGTTACTCGGGACGTAGCTGTTCGACCGTTCGATCCGTCCCTTCAGGAAGGGGCGCAAACCAGCCAGAAGCGCCACCGTCACGACGACGAACACGATCACCTGAATTGCCTCATTAGCGCCGAAGGCACCGGCGACACCCGCCGCCAAGGCGCCAATAGCGAACATGAGGAACACGAAGCTGACGCTCATGACCTCGATGATGCCGCACACGAGGGCGGCGAGAATCCACAGCCACCAGGTAGTCATATACCCCCCTTAGTCGGTGACGCCGCGCGCCCACCAGCGTCCGTCGGACCGCCCGGCCAGCAGCGGCATTCCATAGACCTGCGACAGATTGACGCCCGTCAGCACGTCCTCGATGGGACCCTGGTGGGCAATCTGCCCCTGCGACATGATCGCGCAGTGCGTCACGCCGTCAGGAATCTCCTCGATCTGGTGGGTCACCAGGATGATCTGCGGAGATTTCGAACCTTTCATTATCTCCGAAAGCGCAGCAATCAGCAACTCGCGGGCACCCAGGTCGAGGCCGGAGGTGGGTTCGTCGAGGACCAGCACTTCCGGGTCGGTCATGAGCGCTCGCGCGAGAAGGACCCGCTGGGCCTCACCCTCGGAGAGCGTGGAAAACTCTCGCTGGGCGAGATGGTCAACGCCGAAGATCTCCATGAGCGCGGCCGCGCGCGCGTCGTCGACATCCTCGTACTCCTCGTCATGGGCAACAGCCAGGCCCCAGGCCGCGCTGCGCACGGTGTCCAACACGGACTGCGTGGGGACGATCTTCGCCGCCACGGCAGCCGAGGCCAAGCCGACGCGCGTTGCGACCTCAGCGGGATCGGCGTGCGCAATGTCAGTCTCGGACAGGGTCACGTCGCCCGAATCAGGCGCGACCCTCCCAGAGGCGACTCGAGCGAGCGTCGTCTTGCCCGCGCCGTTGGGGCCGACGATGACCCAGTGCTGGCGCGGACGCGTCGACCACGAGACGTCGGACAGGACCTGCGTGTCTCCTCGCGTGAGGGACACATGGGAAAGATTCAGGACGTAAGTCATGCATCAAGCCTAGTCGTGTTAGACACCGCGCGCGTCTCAGACGAGCGAGCGGTACAGCTCGGCGGTCTTGACGCCGATCGCTTCCCAGGAGAAATGCTCGCGAGCGCGAACGAGCCCGGCCTCGCCCATGCGGCGGCCCATCTCGGGGTCATCCAGCACGCGGATCAGGCGATCAGCCATGTCACGCTGGAACGTCTCGGGATCGAGCGGCGTGCCCGTGCCGTCCTGCATCTGATCGATCGGCACCAGGTAGCCGGTCTCGCCATCGACGATGACGTCAGGGATACCGCCGGTGGCCGTGCCGACGACGGGCAGGCCGAGAGCCATGGCCTCCAGGTTGACGATGCCGAGGGGCTCGTACACCGAGGGCGTGATGAAGACCTGCGCGGCGGAGAGGATGGCCGCGACCTCGGGCTGCGGGAGCATCTCGGAGATGAGCACGACGCCGGAGCGGGTGGCGCGAAGCTCGGCGACCAGGCCCTCGACCTCGGCGGCGATCTCCGGGGTGTCCGGGGCGCCGGCGCACAGGACGAGCTGGACGTCGTCGGGCAGCAGGCGGGCGGCGCGCAGGAAGTAGGGCAGGCCCTTCTGACGGGTGATGCGGCCAACGAAGACGACCGTGCGGCGCGACGGATCGATGCCGTGCTCCGCCAGGACGCGTGCGCGCAGCTCATCCCCGGCCTCGCCGACGGGTGCGTGCCACTTGTTCAGGTCGATGCCGTTGTGGATGACATGGACGCGCTCGGGGTCCACGCCCGGGTAGCAGCGCAGGATGTCGTCGCGCATGCCATTGGAGACGGCCACGATGGCGCTGGCAGCCTCGTAGGCAGTCTTCTCCACGTAGGAGGACAGGCGGTAGCCGCCGCCGAGCTGCTCGGCCTTCCAGGGACGCAGCGGCTCGAGCGAGTGAGCGGAGATGACGTGGGGGATGTCGCCGAGGAGCGAGGCGACGTGACCGGCGAAGTTGGCGTACCAGGTGTGCGAGTGCACCAGGTCCGAGCCCTCACACGCGGCGGCAATCTCGAGGTCGACACCGAGGGTACGCAGCGCTGCGTTAGCTCCCTCAAGCTGGGGCAGGTCCGAGTGACCGGTCACCCCCGGATCGGCTCCGTCAGTTCCGGGCTCGCGGGGGCCATCGAAGGCCTGCACTCGCAGGTCATCGACGAGGCCGCGCAGCACCTTGGCCAACTCGAGAACATGGACACCGGCTCCGCCGTAGACGTGGGGCGGGTATTCGCGGGTGAGCAGATCAACGCGCATGATGTGGTCCTTCCGACAGTGGCGACGCGTGTAACACATAGTATCCGAAATCACGGGCATCGAAACAGAAACGAGACGGTGCAGCAATCGATGGACATTTGTAATACAGTGTGACTACACCCACGGGCGTGCACCGGTGCACGCCCAAAACGACCAACGAAGAGGTGCCGTATGGCAAAGAACCACGTTCTAGCGATTGTTCTTGCGGGCGGTGAAGGTAAGCGTCTGATGCCGCTGACGGCGGATCGCGCGAAGCCTGCCGTTCCGTTTGGAGGTCATTTCCGTCTGATCGATTTCGCTCTGTCGAATATCGTGAACTCCGGATACCTCAAGATCGTCGTGCTGACTCAGTACAAGTCGCACTCCCTTGACCGCCACGTCACCAAGACCTGGTACACCTCTCCCCTGCTCGGCAACTTCATTGCGCCTGTTCCGGCTCAGCAGCGTCGCGGGCCCCACTGGTACCTGGGCAGCGCGGACGCCATCTACCAGTCGCTGAACATCGTCGACGACGAGGCGCCCGAGTACATCGTCATCATCGGTGCGGACAACATCTACCGCATGGACTTCTCGCAGATGGTCGACCACCACATCAAGTCGGGCCTGCCGGCCACGGTCGCCGGTATCCGTCAGCCGATCGAACTCGCTCCCGCCCTGGGTGTCATCGACGGTGAGGACGGCGTCGTGAAGAACTTCCTGGAGAAGCCTCAGCACGCCGAGGGCCTGCCGGACGATCCCACCAAGGTCCTGGCGTCGATGGGCAACTACGTCTTCACCACGAAGGACCTGGTCAACGCTCTGCGTGAGGACGCTGCTAACCCCGATTCGAAGCACGACATGGGTGGCAACATCATCCCGTGGTTCGTCGAGCGCGGCGAGTGCGGCGTCTACGACTTCCAGGACAACGACGTGCCGGGTTCGACCGACCGCGACCGCGATTACTGGCGCGACGTTGGTACGCTGGACGCCTACTACGAGGCGAACATGGACCTCATCTCGGTGCACCCGGTGTTCAACCTGTACAACCGCGAGTGGCCGACGATGACGATGATCGACGGATCGCTGCCGCCCGCGAAGTTCGTCTACGGCGACCAGGATCGCCTGGGCCACGCGGTGGACTCCTTCGTGTCGCCCGGCGTGATTGTCTCCGGCGGTGAGGTCGTGCGCTCGGTCCTGTCCCCGAATACCTACGTCCATTCGTGGGCGAAGATCGAGGATTCGGTCGTTATGCACGGCTGCCGCATCGGTCGCCATGCGCGGGTCGTGAAGACGATTCTGGATAAGAACGTCGTCGTTGAGGAAGGCGCCGAGGTCGGCGTCAATCACGAGTACGATATCGAGCGCGGCTTCACGGTTACCGAGTCGGGCATCACGGTCGTTCCCAAGGGCACGGTCGTCACCAAGTGAGTTCCCCTCACCATCTCGATGAGCCGGGTGCACCGCTACTGTTTGCCAGCGGGGCACCCGGCCTCGTCGTCACCGACGTTGATTCGACGCTGATCACTCAAGAGGTCATCGAGGAGCTGGCCGAGGCCGCTGGCACGCGCGAGCAGGTCGCCGCGGTGACCGCACGCGCGATGAACGGCGAGCTGGATTTCGCGGAGTCGTTGCGCGAGCGGGTTGCGACGTTGAGGGGCGTTCCGCACAGCGTCTTCGCCGACGTCCTGGCTCGCGTCACTCCGACGAAGGGCACCCGCGAGCTGATCGACGCCGTGCACGCCGCGGGCGGGCACTTCGGCGTCGTGTCGGGTGGCTTCGAGGAGGTGGTCGCTCCCTTGGCGGCCTCCCTGGGCATCGACTTCTACGCGGCCAACCGCCTGGAGGTCGTAGACGGCTATCTGACGGGCCGCGTGCTGGGCAGGATCGTAACCTCACAGGTCAAGGTGGAGTGCCTGCGTGAGTGGGCCTCGTCCCTGGGTGTGCCCATGGAGCGCACGGTCGCGATCGGCGACGGCGCGAACGACATCCCGATGATGCACGAGGCCGGGGTTGGCATCGCGTTTTGCGCAAAGCCGGCGGTGCGCGAGCAGGTGTCGGTCCAGCTCAACGTTGCCGACCTGTCGCTGGCGATCGCTCCCCTGGGCCTGGCCCCCGCTCAGGGAGCACTCTAGGGTTCGCGGGTGTCGGTCAGCTCAATGAGGTGACCGTCCCAGCCGTCCTTCCATGCGCGCGCAAACTCAAGGATCTGCGCGGGGTAGATCTCGCCGTCGATGCTGGCCGCGGCCTCGTCGATGTCCCACCAGCGCTGCGCGTCGATGACGGAGCGCTCCAGGTCCGTCCATCCGTCTCGGCTCAAGTCAGTTGACGGGGCGCGGGCGATAAAGAACCACTCGTCCTGGCGCGCGGTGACCGCCAGGAAGTCGAACTCGGCGGTCCGATACAGGACGGGCCCGACCAGCTCGTGCGCGTCGAGGCGCAGCCCGGTCTCCTCGAATACCTCGCGCACGGCGGCGGCGCGGGGGTCCTCCCCCCTCCTCGATGCCGCCACCGATCGTGAACCACCAGGCGCGATCGGGCTGATCCTCGTCGTGTCCCATCGCCAGCAGAACTCTGCCCGCGTCGTCGAAAAGGAGGACGCGGGCGGCCTCCCGGTGGGGATAGCCGTCCGCGTCCAATGGCCAGTCGAGTGCGCTCATGCCTCCAGGGTAGCCCGCCGACGACGCAGCCCCCACACGAGCAGGGCGACACTGACGATGAACACCGGGATTTCAATCGACCCGTAGGTCAGGTTCCACGAGTCCTCCGGCGCAAGGAAGCCAACTCCGTTGGCCTGCGCGTGCAGGAGCACGGCTCCCGCGAAACCGCCGAGGCCCGCGGCGATCCCGACGAAGACATTCTTCGCGCGCAGGATCGCCCAGCACAGCGCGAATCCGAAGACGCCCGTGAAGATAGCGTGCCCGAAGGCACCGAGGAGGGCGCGGGCCAGGAAGGACTCCCACAGGCCGCTCATGCCGTCCTTGAGTGCCGCCACGTAGTAGCCGATGTCCTCACCCCAGGCAAACCCGAGGCCCACGAGAGCACCCAGGACCGCGCCCTGAGACGGGCGCTCCAAGACCGCGCGCGCAGCCAGGACCAGGATGAGCACACCGATGCCCTTCACACTCTCTTCGACGACGGGACCCGTCACGACCGACGTCACGAAGTAGACGGTCTCACTTCTCAGAGCGCTGGCCTCGACTACGCCGTCCACGTAGTCGTTGCCGAAGCCGGCCATGATTAGTGCCCCGCCGGTCCCCCATGCGAAGGCGGCGATCCAGGATAGGAACGAAGGCCCACCTCGGGCGACAACCGCCAGGAACACCAGCCCCACAAGCGCGCTCAGGCACGACGCGCCCACGGCGATTCCCGCCGTGGCGGCTGGCACACCGCTCAGAGCGTCATATAGTTCGAAGCCCAGCGCGGGAATACTCGCAATGATCACCAGCAGCGAGCACACGGTCAGAGCCCGCGAGGAGCGAGCCGAAAGAGTTTTAGTCACGTATGTTTCCTTTCTGTCGGCGCAATCATGGCCGTTCATACTGTGCGGTTCCTGTGAGGAGCCGGTGAAACGGCCATGAAGCGACACGTCAGAATCGTCGCATACGTGTGAGCTTCATGAAGATCTTGCGTTGTGAGGTTGCTTCTTTCGCGAGCTCTCTCGATTCTGTGATGCGCGCCTTCTCGGGACCACGATTCTTCATGACAACCTGGTGCAGGCCGAGTGTGGCGAGCGCGTACATGAACTGCTTCATTGCCTTCTTCGCCAACGGTCCACCGTTGGACGCCCAGGCCAGGGCGGCACGGCGTGAGCGAGGATCGCACACCATCTGAATCTCGGCGGGGATAATCCACCCCTGCGCCACGTAGGGCATGAGGCCTGCGGCAGCGTCGCGTCGTTCGCGCTTCATCGCCAGCGCGATGAACAAGAACCACAAGAGGAACAGCGGGATGTGGATGAACATGTAGAAGGTGTAGAACAGTTCTTCGTCGCCCCCAGACAGGACAGCAGTGCCGTTCCACGTGGCGTGCAGGAGCATACCCGTGAACCAGCCGAGGGCCACAGCTCCGCATCCGGCGGCTGCCGAGCGGGCACGGGTGACCGCCCACCCTGTCGCCCAGCCCATGCAGCTCGTGTACATCACGTGACCGAAGACACCCATGACGACACGTTGGAAGAACAACTGCCCGAGGTCACCGTCCGTCAAAACTGCTCTCACAAAGTAGGTGAAATCCTCGACGACTAGGAATCCGCAGGCTGCGAAGCCGGCGTAGATAAGTCCGTCGATGGCAGATGAAATGTGGGTGCGGCGAGCCCACACGATAACGAGAACGCCAAGGCCCTTCAACAGTTCTTCGACCACCGGTGCACCGACAACGACGGAGAAGACTATTCCTTGGACTTCGTCGCCCGTTTGTTCAGTGACGGAGTACTGAACATATTCATTTCCCATGATCGCGAAGAAGACTGACACACCGCCGCCCCACGCTAGCGCGGCAAGCTTCATCCCCAAGGGCTCGGGTTCAAAGCGGTCGATGAAGAGAAGCAGCGAGACGACGATAGCGAGAGGCACGATGCACAAGATGGCCAGGAAGACCGTCAAAACCGGCCCACTTGCCTGGAGGAAACCCAGCACGCCGACGATCATCAGCGCTGCTCCCGCACCAGCAACGACCGACTCGAAGATGGGAAGAGGCTTCTTCTTCGGCTTGGGCACGGACCAGACCTGGGCCGTGCGCGGAGCCAGCGTCGGGTACTGCGCCGTGAGGGGGCCCGGCATCGTGGGGCCGCTGCGCACAAAGGACTCGAACTGAGGCGTGAATTGGCCGACTCCCCCCGAGTTCGAGGCCGTCTGCCCCTGCGCTGGTTGCGCGGGCGACGCGGTCGATGGGCTGGTCACCGGGCCCTGGGGTGTAGAGGCTGAGGAGGCCGCGGGAGCCGACGCCGCCGGCTCAGGCGCAGGCGCGGAAGCAGCCGGAGCCGCCGTCGGAGCGGGCACCGAGGAAGGAGCAGGAGCCGCCGCAGTCGGCTCAACAGCAGCCGCCGGAGTGGGCACCGAGGAGGGAGCAGGAGCCGAGGCCGCCTCTGGCGCAGCAGACGCGGGGGCGGCCACCTCGGGCGCAGGCGCGGAAGCAGCCGGAGCCGCGGCAGTCGGCTCAACAGCAACCGCCGGAGTGGGCACCGAGGAAGGAGCGGGAACAGATGCCGCCGGCTCAGGCGCAGAAACAGATGCCGCGGGCGCTGGCGCGGAAGCAGCCGGAGCCGCCGCAGTCGGCTCAACAGCAGCCGCCGGAGTGGGCACCGAGGAGGGAGCAGGAGCCGAGGCCGCCTCTGGCGCAGGAGACGCGGGGACGGCCACCTCGGGCGCAGGCGCGGAAGCAGCCGGAGCCACCGTCGGAGCGGGCACCGAGGAAGGAGCGGGAACAGACGCCGCCGGCTCGGGCGCAGGAATGGCTGCCGCGGGCGCGAGCGCGGAAGCAGCCGCAGGTGCCTTGGCGGGAGCGGATGCCGCCGCAGCTGAGAACGAGTTTTCGGGAGTGCTAGCAACGGGCAGAGGGACCGAATCGGTCACCGGCAGGCTCCTGCTCGCCTGAGCTGGTGCCGCGTCAGCGACGGGCAAACTGCGCTCCGATCGGGCGGGCGCCGCGTCGGGTGTCGCACTCTGTGCAGCTGCCGGGGCGCCGACTTCGGGCTGGGGATGAGGTGCCGTGGCACTCATACCGGTCACCGGGCCACGCGGGGCACCATCGGGGCCACCAAGAGCACGCTGGGCGATACCCCCCTGACCCGACGAGGCCGTGGCACTCATACCGGTCACCGGGCCACGCGGGGCACCATTGGGACCACCAAGAGCACGCTGGGCGATACCCCCCTGACCCGACGAGGCCGTGGCACTCATACCGGTCACCGGGCCACGCGGGGCACCATCGGGACCACCAAGAGCACGCTGGGGCACGCTACCTTGAGCCGCGGGAGCGTGGCCCGAGCCGCCCAGTCCCCGCTGAGGCGCGCCGCTCTGTCCCCCCGTGGCCGCGCCCGGTGCAACGGGTCCGCGGCCACCGCGCTGCCCATTGGCGCCAGGACGATGTGGGGTCGGCGCCCCATGCCTGTGACTGGGAGTCGGGTGGGCCTCACTGGCGGACGGACGCTTGTGGCCCGCAGAGGTGGTCGCCTCGCGCGCGGAGGGACGCCTGCGTTCAGACACAGGAGTGATGTCGGTGGGATCGGCACCCTGCGGCAGGAAAGTGGTCGCAGGGGCGACGTCCGAGCCGCCTGACTGGGGCAGGAAAGTCGTTGCGGCCGCATCGTCCGAGCCGCCTGACTGGGGCAGGAAACTCGTCGCGGCCACGTCATCAGAGCCACCCGACTGGGGCAGGAGCTGCGTCGCGGGAGTCGCCTCGGAAGCGTTGCTGTCAGGAAGGGAGGGCATCACGGTCGTCGGTGGCACATACGCGCGCCCGCGTGGCGTCGATGCTCCGGGGTATCGAGGATTAGTCATTGTTGTTCCTTCATTTCTCAGGTGGTGCGCACGCGTGCGGTCACGGCTTCAGAGACATCGTGTTGCTGCTGGGCAATGGACGTCAGACGCAAGAACTCGCGCCTGTTGTCCGCAGCCTCCGTGAGCATTTGGCGGTCGTTGTCGATACGGGCGTGGTCGGGTCCACGCTTGGCCATCATGCACTGGTCAAGCCCGAGCGCGGCGAGGTTGGACAAGAAGGAACGCATCGCACGCTTTGCATCGCGACCGCCCACGCCAGCCCATTTCACGGCGGCCTTGCGTGCGCGCATGTCCGTCGCCATCGTCACCTCACCGGGCAGCACCCAGCCGGTACGCACGTAGGGAATGAGGCCCTTGCGAATCTTCGCTGCTTCCTTACGCGACGCGAGCACCAGCAGGGTCGTCCACAGGACGAAGCCCGGCACCTGGATCACCAGGTAGAGCATGAGGAAGCGTGCAGGCCCCAGGCTGCTACTGCCGTTCCACGCGAAGTGAATGAGCATGGCGAAGAACCAGAACAACAGGACAATGCCAGCTTTGGACCAACCGCGCTTGAACCTGAGGACAGCCAGCGCCAAGCCGATGCCGGTCATCGACGTGGCCATCGCGTGCACGAAGGGGCTCATGAGACCGCGGATCGCGACCACGAACAGGAGGCTCGCCGTCCCCGTAGCTTCCTCGCGCAGGAAGTAGAGGATGTCCTCTGTGAACATAAAGCCAGCTGCGGAGAAGCCCGCGTAGACGACGCCGTCGAGCACCGAGTTGATGTTGGTGCGGCGCACGATGACGACGATGACGACGCCGATCCCCTTGAGTGTCTCCTCCACGAGGGGTGCAACAAACGTTGCGGACAGGGCGCTGGCCGTATCAAGGTCGCCGAGATTGTAGGCAAGATTCGTACCCAGGGCGGTATTGAGAATGCCGGAGGATAGGGTGGCCACGCCGGCGCCCCACACGAACAGGGCCAGTTTCGTCTTCCACGGCTCTGGCTCCCACCGGTCGATCAGGAAGAGGAATCCGACGACGATGGACAGGGGGATGAGCGCGAGCAGCGTGGTCTTCACAAAGGCCATGACGCCCGTTGCTTCCGGGCTGAGGAAGAAGATGATCAGGCCGATAAGGCCCAGAATACCGAGGGAGGTGAGGACCACCTCGAGCCACGGGAACGAGTGTATGGGTTTTGGTGGCTGCCACACGGGCGCGGCGTCGTCGGGGGCCGGGGCGCTGATTCCGTTGTCGTCACCGACGGTCGCGGCGCTGATCTTCTTCAGGCGGTAGTCTTCCCCGGGTCCGCCCCAGTGTGTGCTTCGCATGTCAGTATCCTCGTCCGCCAATGTGTGTGTCGTCGTCAAAGTCGATGGGCTCGGGTATCGGAGCATGTCCGGCAAGCCTGAGCAATTTTACCATTCGTGCTGAGCGCAGAGCCCGGACTCCTGCTACGTCCACGTTGTGCACGTTTCGCGTCAATTCGATGCGGTAACAGGTCGCGTCCAGCGCTTCCAGCCGCGCGGCCGCGTGCGGGTCGGCTGTCACCTGGGCGCGGACGGGCGGAGTGAGGGTGTCACGGATGGCACGGGACAAGGCGGAGGCACGCTCGAGGCGGGTGGCCACCTCGACCCGATCGGCTCTGCGCGAGGCCGTGGTGCGTCGGTCGAGGCCATCTGTCGTGAGCTGGTCGCCGTCGTCGTGGATGGTGGCGCGTGCCATATCGAGCATCGTCTGGGCTCCCCCGTCTTCAAAGGGCGAGGTTTGGGCGAGAAGGGAGGCCTCGGACGCGCGTCGGAGCAGCAGGCGCGAGAGAGCCTCGCGCGAGGCAATGATGCGCTGGTGGAGGCGGTCGAGTCGGCGCGCCCGCCCGATAGCCGCGCCGACGCTGACGGCCAAGATGACCAGGGCGACCGCGAGAGCGCCAAACACCCAGACGGACTGTGAGATCACCACGTGTCCCCTTCCCGATCCGTGCGCCCGCGCAACAGGTCCCGCGTGCGGCGCGTCCCAGACACAGCGGGGCTGCCCATGTCGATGGCGAGCTTGTAGACCTCGAACACCTTGTCCGCCACAACCTCCCAGTCGTACTGCGCGGAGGCTCGCTGTCCGGCGTCGGACACCTGCTCCAGGCGGCTCGGGTCGCTCAGCAGGTCAATGAGGGTGGCTGCGAGCGATTGCGAGTTGCCGGTCTCGAAGAGCGCCCCCGCGCGACCGTCCTCGAGGACGGCTCGGAAGGCCGGGATGTCGGAGGCGACGACGGCGGTGCGCGCACTCATGGCCTCGACCAGGACGATGCCGAAGGACTCCCCGCCCGTCTGCGGGGCCACGTAGACGCTCGCTCCGGCCAGCAAGGACTCCTTTTCCTCGTCGCTAATGCCTCCCAGGAAGGACACGGAATCACCGAAGCGAGCCACGGCCTCGCGACAATCGGGGGCGTCTCCGCGCCCGGCAATCAGGAAACGAGCGCCCGGGAAGCGCGCGAGCACGCGCTCGATCGCGCCAACGAAAATGCTCAGGCCCTTGCGCGGCTCGTCGAGGCGCCCCAGGAACACGACGACCGGGCGATCCGCAGTGGCCGCCCACTGTACAAGCGGCGTCGCTGTGCGGAACGAGGCCGTCTCCACCCCGTTCGGAATGATGACGGCGTCCCCACCGTGATGCTCGATGAGTGTGCGCCGCGCCTCCTCGGAGACGGCGATCCGCACGCCGATGCGCTCCATGTACAGCCTCATGGGCGCCGAGGCAATGGAGCGGGAAACCGAGCGGCCCAGCGCCGCGTGGAACGTGCCAACCAGCGGGGCGCGCGAGGATATCGCCGCGGCCATCGACACCGACGGGACGACGGGCTCGTGGACGTGCACGACATCGAAGTTGTTCTCGGCGAGCCAGCGCCGCGTGCGCTTCATCGTCGTCGGCTTGACCGAAATGTTGGCAACCGAGCCGTTAAAGGGAATCGACACCGACGATCCAGCCGACGTGATCCACTCGGGCAGGTCCTCCGACGTCGACGGCGTCAGGACGCGCACGTCGTGTCCGCGCGAGCGAAGCTTGAGCGCCAGATCTCGGATGTGAAAGCCCACTCCCCCGGGCACGTCCCACGAATAGGGGTTGACGATCCCAATCTTCATCGATTCTTCCTCTCGTGCTCAGCGCGGGCGCGCGCCAGACGTTGCGGATCCAGATCCTCGACGTACACCCGCTGCATCATGTGCCAGTCCTGGGGACGATCCGCCATCATCGCCGCGAACTCGCTGACCCAGGCCTGCGTGAGCGCCTCGACCCGGTTCACTCCGGGTGCACGATCCGTCGGCGCACTGATCGGGCCGACGCAACGCACGCGCACGTCTGCCCCCGCTGACGTCTCGTTTTCGTAGGTGATACAGGCTGCGAACAGCGGACGGTCCAGTTTCGTCGCGAGCGCCGCGGGGCCCGCCGCGACGAGGGCACGTCCAGTCCCCAGATCAACCTCTATGCCCGACCCCGAGATATCGCGATCGGCCAGGAGCGGCACGATGACGCTGCGGCCCCGCACGCGTTCAACGAGGGTCGAAAACACCGACTCGCCTGGACCAACACCGATGATCTCCATGCCCAGCCCCTCGCGCAGAGCGACGAACCGCTCGAAAAGCGAGGGAGGCTCAACCTTTTCGGCGACAGTAACGATCCCGGGGCCGTTGGCGCACACCCACGCTCCCGCCCGATCCCAGCTGCCCGAATGACCCAACGCCAAGATGACCGGCCCATCTGCGCTAGCCTCGACCAGCGCGTCAAAACCCTCGAAGGTCACTCCCTCCAACAGGGGTGCGCCTCGGCGCGAGCCGAGCATCAGTTCCTCGGCGTAGTTACGGATGTGCGAGCGCACAGCCGCCTCGAGACGTTCATCCGAGACCGGGCTGCCAGTCAGACGAGCCATGTTGGCGCGCAGGCGCTCGATCGGGGCGCCACCCCGACGCGCCACAAGACGCGCTCCCCTATCTGCCAGGCGCATCACGCGTCGCAGCGGCAGACGAGGAGCGAGACGGAATGCGAGCGAGAGGGCGGAGAAGGTCACTGGGTTCCCTCGTCGATGTGGCGCGCGGTGAACCAGATGCGCTGGCACACCGTCACGAAGGACGCGAACGCCACCCACGTCAGGCCAACCGCGAACACCCACTGCGGCAGGCCCACGCTCATAAGAATCGCGCTGCCCATGCCGACGATGAGCCGATCGGTGCGCTCGGCGATGCCGAGCTTGGCCACGACGCCGACAGACTCCGCGCGGGCGCGAGCATACGGCACGGCCGCGGCGCCGACGATCGAGCAGATGCCGGCGATGATCGCCCACGTCCGCACGGGCGAGTCCGCCATCTGGAAGACCGCGTAGGCGCTCAGCGATCCGAAGACCGCGCCGTCGGCCAGACGGTCCAGGGTGGAGTCAAGGAACGCGCCAAAGCGCGTACCGCCGGTCGTCATGCGTGCCAGCGTACCGTCGACGGAATCGCCGAACATGACGATGGCGAGGCCGATGGCCCCCTGCCAGATCCAGCCCTGCGGCAGACAAAGGACGGCGATGACGACCGTCGCGACCGTGCCCGCGACCGTCACCATGTTGGGGGTGACTCCGAGACGGGCAAGAACGCGCGCGAGCGGCGTAAAGATTGCCTTCGTGATGGATCGACCGTGGTTGCCGAGCATCAGCCCTCCTGAGGCCAGGCGGCGGCGAGGCGGGCGCGAGCATCCTCAAGAAGCTCGGGCACGGCCTTCGTGCGCGCGATGATAGGCAGGAAGTTCGCGTCCCCTGCCCACCGGGGCACCACGTGCTGGTGCAAGTGCGCGGCAATGCCAGCGCCCGCGACCTCACCCTGGTTCATGCCCAGGTTGAAGCCGTGCGGGCCGGCGACCTCACGCGAGACGCGCATGGCGGTGGCCGTCAGGTCGCCGAGCTCGACGCGCTCCTCGTTCGTCAGCTCCGTGTAGTCCGACACGTGACGGTACGGGCACACGAGCAGGTGGCCGGAGTTGTAGGGAAACAGGTTCATGAGAACGAAGCAGGTGGCACCCCGAAAGACGATCAGCCCCTCATCGTCGGCCTTTGTCGGCGCGCTACAGAACGGACACGTCCGATCCGAGGCATCGGCGGGCTTGCCCTCCCCGTGGATGTAGGCCATCCGGTACGGGGTCCAGAAGCGACCGAAGCCGTCCGGGACGCCCGCAAGCTCGCGGGCATCCTCGGTGGGCAGCGGTTCGGTGTGCGTGCCCTGCTCCGTCATATCGCTCACGCCTCGTCGAGGCCGTCGATCTGGTCGGCGTTGTTGCGCTGCTCGATGTGCGACACGATCAGCTCGACCGCGCGATCAACGGCGACGCCGTTGTGCTGCGAGCCGTCACGCAGACGGAAGGACACGGCCCCGGCCTCGACGTCCTCGCCGCCGGCGATGAGCGTGAAGGGGATCTTGTCCTTGGAGGCGTTGCGGATCTTCTTGCCGAAGCGATCGTCCGACAGGTCGGTCTCGACGCGCACGCCACGCTCGCGCAGCTTGGCGGCGACGTCCTTGACGTAGCCGTCGAAGGCCTCCGCGACGGGGATGAGGCGGACCTGGACGGGCGAGAGCCACGCCGGGAACGCGCCCGCGTAGTGCTCGGTGAGAACGCCGATGAAGCGCTCGACAGACCCCAGCTTCGCGGAGTGGATCATGACGGGGCGCTGGCGGGAGCCGTCGGCTGCCGTGTACTCCAGGTCGAAGCGGTCGGGCTGGTTGAAGTCGTACTGAATGGTCGACATCTGCCAGGTGCGGCCGATCGCATCCTTGACCTGCACGGAGACCTTGGGGCCGTAGAAGGCGGCGCCGCCCGGATCCGGAACGAGATCGAGGCCGGTCGCGGCGCAGGCGTCTTCGAGGGCCTTCGTGGCGGCCGCCCAGTCCTCGTCCGAACCGATGAACTTGTCCTTCTTCTTGCCGTCCTCGTCGCGCGTGGACAGCTCGAGGTAGAAGTCCTTGAGGCCGAAAGCGGACAGGATCGACAGGAAGAATTCGATCTGCGTGCGGATCTCCTCCGAGGCCTGCTCAGGCGTGCAGTAGGTGTGCGAGTCGTCCTGCGTGAAGCCGCGCATACGGGTCAGGCCGTGGACGACGCCGCTCTTCTCGTAGCGGTAGTCGTGGCCCAGCTCGTAGAAGCGCAGGGGCAGCTCACGGTAGGAGCGGCCGCGCGAGCGGAAGATGAGGTTGTGCATCGGGCAGTTCATGGCCTTGAGGTAGTACTCCTGGCCCGCCTTGGTCACGTTGCCCTCCTCGTCGCGTTCTTCGTCGACGAGCATGGGCGGGAACATCGTGTCCGCGTAGTAGGGCAGGTGACCCGACGTGTGGAAGAGTCCGCCCTTGGAGATCTCGGGGGTGTGCACGAAGTCGAAGCCGGCCTTCTTATGGCGGTCTGTCACGTAGGACTCGATCTCGTGGCGCAGGATGCCACCCTTGGGGTGGAACACGACGAGGCCGGGGCCGATCTCCTCGGGGAAGGAGTACAGGTCCAGCTCGGCACCGAGGCGACGGTGGTCGCGGCGCTCGGCCTCCTTGATGCGCTCCTGGTAGGCGATGAGGTCTTCCTTGGAGGCCCAGGCGGTGCCGTAGATGCGCTGGAGCTGATCGTTGGACTGGTCGCCCTTCCAGTAGGCGGCCGAGGCCTTGGTCAGCGCGAAGCCGTTGCCGATGAGCTTGGTGGAGGGCAGGTGGGGGCCGCGGCACAGGTCCCTCCAGGCCACCGAGCCGTCGCGGCGCACGTTGTCGTACATGGTGAGCGTCGCGCCGCCGACCTCGACGGACGCGCCCTCGGCGCCTTGCCCTTCGTGGTGACGAGCTCGAGCTTGTACGGCTGATCAGCCAGCTCAACCACGGCCTCGTCCTCGGAGATCTCGCGGCGCACGAAGCGCTGACCCTCCTTAATGATGCGCTTCATGCGCTTCTCGAGGTCGCGCAGCAGCTCGGGGGTGACGGCGTCGATGTTGCCGAAGTCGTAGTAGAAGCCGTCGGTGATGAAGGGGCCGATGCCGAGGTTCACGTCGGGGAAGACGTCCTGAACGGCCTGCGCGAGCACGTGGGTCGCGCTGTGACGCAGGATGTTCAGGCCGTCCTCGCTGGCCAAGGTGATGGCCTCGACGGTCGTGCCCTCTTCGAAGGCAGTGGCGAGGTCACGAGGTTCGCCGTCGACCTTGATGGCGACGACGTCACGGGACTTTTCGAACCACGTCGTGCCCGTGGTCCCCGCCGGTACGGTCTGGTTTTCTCCGTCGATGACGAGCGAGATGTCGGGCACGGTGTCTCCTTGTTTGATTCCTTCGAGAGCGTATGTTGCTAGTGGGATTCTATCCCTGGTGAGGGCGCCCTTCAGGAGCGGGCGCGCCAGTCCTTCACCGCTTTGGCGGCGGTCAGAGCACGGTAGGTGGCCTTCTTGACGGGCATGTCCCAGCCGCCGGGCACATCCGTGTAGTGCGAGGCGAAGGCGCTCTTGTACTTGCCGACGCTGTACAGATCGGGGCAGCGCGGCGAGTGCGCACCCATCAGGTCGAATTCACGCACGCCGTCGCGCGCCAGGAATTCGGCGGCCAGGAAGTCAAGGACCGGAGGCTGACGCAGGCGTCGGCCGGCCTCGGTGGAGGCGCCGTACTCGGCCTGGGCGCGGATGCCCTCGACGAGGCAGAAGTCCCAGCACAGGATGTTGCCGTCGGCGTCGCGCATGGAGAAGATGCGCGCATGCTTGGGGCCGAGCGTGGTGAGCAGGCTCATGTAGTAGTCCTTGGGGTGAGGACGGAACCCGTCGCGCTCGGCAGTCTCCTCCATGACGGCGTAGTACTCGTCGATGACCTCGGCCGCGTTGGCCGTGTCCTCGTGGAAGGTGACGCCCTCGGCCTTGCCCTTCTTCAAGCCGGAGCGGATCGAGCGCTTACCAGACTTGGTCATGGTCGCCAGGATCGCGTCCTCGGTCTTGCCGGAGGTGTCGATGACGACGGTGCGGTCGTAAGAGATGGTCTGCAGCGGCATCACCAGGTCGGGGTGCTGGTAGATGGCGTGCAGGCGCACGAAGGCGACGGACTTGTCGCGCTTGTGGATTTCTGCGAGCAGGTCGGCGCGCAGCGCGGCCTCGCGCTCGGGGGTGGCCTCCTTGACCCACGCGGGTCCCCACTTGGCCACAGGTAGTGCACGCCGCGCACCGCGTACTTGTAGAGGGTGATGAAGGCGACCTTGGTGTCGTCCTCGCACCACGCGTAGCGTCCCCACACGCCATGACCCTGCGACTTCTCGAAGGTCTCCCACACGCAGGTCTGTTCGATGGGAAGGGAGCGGTCCTGGAAGCCGGAGACAGCGGCGGTCTTGTCTTCTTGGGAGATGGGCACGAGTGAGGTGGTCGTCATGGTGTCCTCGGTTTGTCGAAAGTTTCGGTGGTCAGTCTAGCAGGGGCCCTGCCCCCATCGACGAGGCCGTGGCCCGGCGACGGGGGCCGTGCGAGCGGGCGGTTCGTCTCAGTACGAGGTCTCGGTCGGCTCGGGGTAATAACGCGCGAACTTACGGCGGTGATTCTGCTTCTGGAGCCACACGATGAGGTTGCGGCGCAGGTCTTTTTCGGTGGGGTTCAGGAGCAGGTCAAAGCGACGTCCCTCGCGGATGATGCGCTTGACGCGGCCGCGCAGGTCGGAGTCGGTGATGTAGCGCAGGAGCAGCGAGTCGGGAACCAGCGTGTAGAGGATCTCGTCGGTGGCCTGGGTCTGCTCGCAGGCCTGGCCGTCGATGAGGTCGGCCACCATGGGGATCATGGGGTTGGCGCCCGCGGCGGCCATGTACCAGTTGTTGCGGCCGATACGCGGGTTGACCTCGAAGAACAGGGCGCGCCCATCGCGCGGATCGATTTTGACGTCGAAGTTCGCGAATCCCCGATAGCCGTTCTCGGTCAGCAGCGCGCATGCGTCCGCCCACAGCTGCGGGAAGTCCTCTGTGATCATGGCGACGGGGTTGCCGATCATGGTCGGCGCGTGGTCCTCCAGGAGCACTCGGGCAGAACCGATGAGGGTGACCTCGCCGCGCGAGTCGACGTACGCGGTGATGGAACGCATCGCCGTATTGTCGCCGGGAACGAGCTCCTGAACCAGGAAGGTGTCGCGGAAGCCCGCCTTCTTGAGGGTCTCCCATAGCTTGGCCAGCTCGGCGGGCGTGTCGATAAACCAGATCTTGCGCTTGCCCTCGAACTCGAGAACGTCGTAGGGCTCACCGTTGGCTGCCTTGGCCACCACGGGGAACGTGAAGGGAATCTCCGGGGCAACCCAGGCCTCGTTCGTCGCGTCGGAGAAGTCGACGACGACCGTGCCGGGGGTGTCAATGCCGGCGCGCTCACAGGCGCGGGCAAACTCGGCCTTATCCGTCAGGCGGTTCATGACCTCCAGGTTCGGGAAGGGCAGCGCGTAGTGTCGCGACAGCTTGTCCATGTTGCGTGCCACGAACGCGGAGAAAATGTCGTGGTTCGCCATGAGGATGAGCTTCTTGTCGGGATGCTCCCCCGCGATCGTCATGAGCGTGTCGAGCAGCTGCGCATCCGTCGCGTGGGCGCTCACATGACGAACATCGAAAAAGTGTGACCGTGTAATCGATTCGGTCGGCTGGGACCCCACGCAAATGCAGCGACATCCAAAAGCTTCATTGAAACAGCGGCCGATTCCGTAGACGCCGAAGTCTCCTCCGATGATCACGGGGAGGATGTCCTGGCGAGGAGAAAGCGGACGAGGCCGGGTCAGGTAGTCGATCGTCATGCCCCAAGCCTAGCGCCTGGTAGGATACAGAACGATCCCTGAGACTTGACTCACCTACAGGAAGTCCACCATGAGCGCCCAATTCCCGCCCCACAATGGCCAGCCCTATCAGCGTCCGCCGATGGGTGGATACAACCCGCGCGGATACCAGCAGGGCGGCTACCTGCAGGGCCAGCAGCAGGGCGCATACCAACAGAACCCGCAACAGGGCGGATACCAGCAGGGCCAGCAGCAGGGTGGATACCAGCAGAACCCGCAACAGGGCCAGCAGCAGGGTGGATACCAGCAGAACCCGCAACAGGGTGGATACCAGCAGGGTCAGCAGCAGGGCGGATACCAGCAGAACCCGCAACAGGGCCAGCAGCAGGCCGGCTACCAGCAGGGCCCGCAACAGGGTCAGCAGCAGGCTGGCTACCAGCAGAACCCGCAGCAGGGTCAGCAGCAGGGTGGATACCAGCAGAACCCACAGCACGGCCAGCAGCAGGCTGGCTACCAGCAGGGCCAGCAGCAGAACCCACAACAGGGCCAGCAGCAGGCTGGCTACCAGCAGAACCCGCAGCAGGGCCCGCAACAGGGTCAGCAGCAGGCTGGCTACCAGCAGAACCCGCAGCAGGGCCACCCGCGTGGCGGCTATCAGCAGGCCAGGCCACAGCAGGTCCGTGTGGCTCCCAGGCCTGCCCAGAGCGTGAGCAGCTCCACCGCGGCGGACTCCAGCTCCGACAGCACACGTACCATCATCATCTGCGCGATCATTGCCGTCGTCTTCATCATCACGTTGATCGCCGGTATCTCCCTCAGGGATTATTTCTTCGAGGAAGTCGTCACGACCAGCAACGCACAGCTCCCGGCATCCTCCGAGCTCGTGCTCAGCACGCAAGCACAGCTACTCCCGGACGCTTCGGCCTGATCCCCTCCTCGAGGACCGCGATGATTCTGCGCCCCGATCTCCTGCCCGCCGCTCGTGTCGACGCCGACCCGTGGTGGATGAACGCAGTCCTCTACCAGGTGTATCCGCGTTCCTTCCAGGATACGAACGGCGACGGGATCGGAGACCTGGCGGGAATTCACCAGCGCCTCGATTACCTGGCCGACCTGGGTGTCGATATCGTGTGGATCTCCCCCATCTATCGCTCGCCGCAGGCTGACAACGGGTACGACATTTCCGACTATCGCGACATCGACCCGTTGTTCGGCGATCTCGCAGCCTTCGACGCGCTGGTCGAGCGCGCCCACGAGCTGGGCATGCGCGTCGTCATGGATTTGGTGGTCAACCACACCTCGATCGAGCACCCCTGGTTCGTCGAGTCGGCCTCGGGCCCCGACTCTGAGCGTCGCGACTGGTACTACTGGCGTGATCCGCGTCCCGGCTTCGAACCCGGAACACCAGGGGCGGAGCCCACAAACTGGGAGTCATTCTTCGGTGGCCCTGCCTGGGAGTACGACCCCGCCTCGGGCCAGTACTACCTCCACCTGTTTGCTCGGCAGCAGCCGGACCTGAACTGGGAAAACCCCACGGTCCGTGACGCGGTCTACGACATGATGAACTGGTGGCTCTCGCGCGGCGTCGACGGCTTCCGCGTGGACGCGATCGACGTCATCTCCAAACGCCCCGGCCTGCCCGATGGCGGACCTGCGCGCGCGCCCCCTTCGGCGTGGGACACGAGTGCTTCGCGGACGGCCCACGCCTGCATGAATTCCTCCAGGAGATGCATCAGCGCACCTTCGCCCATCACCCCGGCTCGTTCACGGTCGGCGAGGCCTCCAATGCCTCACCCGAATCCGCGCTCCTGTTCTGCGCGCCCGAGCGTCGCGAATTCAACATGCTCATTCAGTTCGAGCACGTCAACCTCGGGCAGGAGAACGGCAAGTTCTCACCTCGCCCCCTGGCAGACGGCGAGCTCGCCGAGGTCCTCACGCGCTGGCAGGAGACCCTCGGCGATCGGGGGTGGAACGCTCTCTACCTGGAGAATCATGATCAGCCCCGCGCGGTGGCGCGCTTTGGTGAGCCCACCACCTCCTGGTTCGAGTCGGCAACTGCCCTTGCGACCGCGTATTTCCTCCAGCGCGGCACACCTTTCATCTACCAGGGCCAGGAAATCGGGATGCTCGGCGGCGATTTCACCGATGAGTCCGATTTCCGCGACGTCGAATCCCTCAACTACCTGCGCGCGCACCCTGGCCAAGGCGTGCCCGCGGGCCTGGCGGCAATCTCCCGAGATAACGGACGCACCCCCATGCAGTGGGATGGCTCCCCCGCCGCCGGCTTTACGACGGGACGCCCCTGGATCGACGTGCCCGCCTCGGCCTCGGCCATTAACGTCGAGGCCCAGCGTGAGGATCCCTGCTCCGTGTACGCGTACTACCGCGCGCTCATTGAGGCGCGCCACCGCGTCCCCGCCCTGACCTTCGGAGCCTTCGAGCGCATCGACGCGGGCGACGCAGCCCTTTTTGTCTACACGCGGGCCTACCAGGACTCCATCGTCCTCGTCGCCGTCAACCTATCCGGACGTGAGATTCATCCCTCGGCCTCACTCCTCGACGAGGCCTACTCCCCCTCGCGCTGGAACCTGTACCTAAGCAACGGGTGCGCCAACACCGCGGCCGATGCGCACGATCCCGCCCCGGCCTCGTCAATGAGGCCGTGGGAAGCGCGCGTCTACCTGGCCGCACGCTAGGGCTCCCTCGGGCTTCTCCGCCCGCGAGCACGCGCAACATGCGAGCTCGCTTCCTTGCGCGCGAAGCGTCTTTTGACGCTGCTTCCCCCGCGCGCGGTGTTCTCCGCGTGATCTGGGCCGCGTACAGCACCCGGTCGTGCCGCTTCCCCCGCGCGCGGGGCTCTCCGAGACACCTTCCCAGCGCGTGAGGCGCCTCCCGAGAGACCTTCCCGCGCCGATCCGCATGCGTACCCGCGCGCCAAGAGTCGACACCACAGACGCATGTGGGTGGGAGGAACAGTGCTCCTCCCACCCACATCAGGCGCTAGCGCGCCGTTCGATCAGTCAGCGGTTGCGACGCTTGGCAGCAACCAGGGACAGGCCAGCGAAGGCGACGATCCCAGCCAGGACTCCCACTCCCGTGGCGTCCGTACCGGTCACGGCCAGATGAGGCGTCGGCGACGGAGACGGGGTCGGAGTAGGCGTCGGCGTCTCGGACGGGGTCGGGGTGGGCGTCGGCGTCGGCGTCGGAGTCGGAGTCGGAGCCAGCGTGTTCGTCAGGGTCAGCGAGTAGACATACTCGTCGCTCAGCGTGAAGGACGCCTCGCGGTTGTCGGCGGCCAGCATGACTCCGTCAGCCGTCTCAAAGACGCGGCTCTCAGCGTCGTTCCACGTGATCTCGGCGGCCGTGGGCAGATCACCCTCGGAGACGGTCACCTCGGTGCCCAGGGGCAGAGGCGTGGGGTACGTGTAGGTTTCGCCAGCCTTGATGGTCACCTCGAAGGTCTTGTCGACCGTCGGGTCGGCGGCGTTCGCCAGAGTGATCTTGAGCGTGTAGTCGAGGTCCTTCGCTTCGTCGGGCAGCTCGCCCTCCACCTTCTTGGTCACCGAGAAGGTCTGGTGAGCGTTGGCGTCAGCGCTTGCGCCGTACCACAGCACCTTCGTGATCGGGTCGACCGTTTCGCCCGGGACGTTGTACGTGACGGTGTTGGAGAACTCGCCGACGATGTCGCTGGCGCGCTTGGCCCCCTCGACGCGGGCGGGCAGCATAATGATGGCCGACTGGTGGGCGGGGATCTCGCCGAGCTTCACGGTCACCTTGGTGGGCGTGCACTCGATCTGAGCGGCGTTGCCGAACGCACCGTTCGAGGTGTCCTTGTCGCGGCGCAGCCCCCTCGGAGGTCGTGGGGTCCGTGACGATGAAGGTGTGGGTCTTCGTGTAGTCCTTGACCGTGTCGCAGTCGAAGCTCCAGCGCGAACCGGCGGGGGCCTCGTCAACGATGGAGGCACCGGTCACGGCCGTGTCGCCTGCAGGCAGAACGACGCGCCACATGATGGCCTTGTTCTCGTCACCATCTTCCGTGTCGGTCAGGTTGAGCCAGCCGTCCTTCTGGTAACGGGCCTCGCCGGGGGTGCGGCGAGTCATCTCGAGGTTGCGAGTAACCTTGCCACCGATCTCGACGACGTAGGTTTCGCCGCCAGGGCCGGTGTAGTGAGCCAGGCCGTTCGTGGTGACCGTTCCGTACCACTGCGCGGCGGTCTCCACCTTGTTATTGAAGACAACGGTGACGGTACCGTCAGCGGCCCAGGTACCGCAGCCGACCGTGATGTTGTCGTGCGAGATGACGTTGAAGGTGCGAGAGACGTTCGGGCGCAGAACGGACTCGCCGGTCGCCTTGTTGATCGCGTTCGCGTCGTAGGTGAAGTAGTCACCAGCCTTGACACGCCCCTCGGTCTTCCAGGGCAACTTGACGCCGAGGTCCCACCAGTCGCCCACCGCATGAACTTCATGTCCCGAGTGGTCAACCAACTGAACGTTCTCCCAATCCAACGTGACCTTGTCGCTCACGTCAGCAAGCGGCGCCGGGCACGTCGGGCTGTCCGCATAGGCAGGGACTTGCACGGAGACGAACTGTGTGACGCCAAAGAAACTTAATACCAATGCAAATATGGCAAGAAGTGCACCAAAGTGACGGCGCTTCAACGCAACCATAAGAAACTCCTATCAACGGGATATGCGACAACGTCGCTTCACACGTAGACAGTGTAGGTCATTACCCTGTAATTAGGTCAAGAAATGATGCGAACTGCTCCCCACAAGCACCTAAAACCCCTTCGTCAAAGCCATTCATACGCAATTTGCCTGGCTTTACTCACTCTGTGTCAAATTTGAAAACTCGGGCGTGTCGCGACAACGAACGGCGCGCGCAGACAAGCATGAATAACCAGCGATCAAACACACGCTCAGACCCGCATTTACCGCGTTGGAAATATTCAGACACTCTTCGATTACCTATCGAAAGTAATGCCTAGCACCTCACACTAACCACACTGTCAAACATGACACCCCTCACCCCACGCCACTCATGCCCCACGGCCCCCTCGTACCCCATTATTGTGAGGGCAGATCAATGGCAAAACCCCCTCGCGACCACCGCATCGATGCCCTGGGGGACCGACAGAAGAGTGCGTATGAGTTCCCTCACGCGCTGTCGCGTGTGCTCACCAATCCCGCACTCGCTTGCAACACAACAACGCTCTGCCCGCGAGGTCGTCAGCTCTGCATGCGTGTATGACGAGCCAGGCGCGTCGGCAGCTTGGCCGCGGCAGCAGTGAGGCGGGACCCTGCGGGGTCCCGCCTTTTTGCACCCTGCATCGATTCGCCCCTGGCCCAGCCACCGCTAGGACCTAGATCACCCGAATCGCGTACCTCCGCTCAAAACGTCGTCCACTTCGCCCCAAACACCCCTTTTTCGGCGCATCCGGCCGAGGTGGACTGCACGTTGAGCACAACACCGACAATCCACCACACAACCCCGCCGCGCAACGGGGGGTTTTGCTACCATAGAACCCCCGTGACGGCGTGTCGCCGGCGTGTCGCACCCCTATGGTCGCAATTCCCCCAGACAACAAGAACAAACGCGGCAACAGGGCACGAACTAGCTGCCACCGCACGCGACAACAGGGCACGAACTAGCCGCCACCGCACACGACAACAGGGCACGAACTAGCTGGCAGCCACCCCTCGCACCGACGACGCCGACCACGCCGACGAGGCCCGATGGCACACGCCCAGCATCGCAAAACCGCGCCCACCACGTCGTCCACTTTGACCCAAACACCCCTTTTTCGGCGCATGCGGCCGAGGTGGACTGCACGTTGAGCACAACACCGACCATCCACCGCACCACCCAGTGCCCATCGGGGGGTTTTGCGACCATAGAACCTCCGTGACGGCGTGTCGCCGGCGTGTCGCACCCCTATGGTCGCAATTCCCCCCAGACAACAAGAACAAAGACGGGAACAGGACGCGAACTAGCTGCCACCGCACGCGGCAACAGGGCACGAACTAGCTGGCAGCCACCCCTCGCACCGACGACGCCAACGAGGCCCGATGGCACACGCCCAGCATCGCAAAACCGCGCCCACTACGTAGTCCACTTCGCCCCAAACGCCACGTTATCGGCCCATGTAACCGAGGCGGACTGCACGTTGAGCACAACACCGACCATCCACCGCACAACCCCGCCGTGCAACGGGGGGTTTTGCGACCATAGAACCCCCGTGACGGCGTGTCGCCGGCGTGTCGCACCCCTATGGTCGCAATTCCCCCCAGACAACAAGAACAAACGCGGCAACAGTACGCGAGCTGCCTACCACCCCACGCACCAAAGACGCTAACCCGCCAACGACCGGCGGAGCGGGCACCACAGCGCCCGGATTGTGGTAACCATGTGCCGTAGACCCTGGCACGACATCCAGACACTACCCGAATGCGAGGCATCCAAAACACATACCCCGGCGACACGATGTATTCATCTTCCACCTTGGTGACCGGCACCTTCAACACCGACTGTGGCGCACAATATAGCCGAAACCCCTCCGCAATACCCACACGTTTTGTCCCATAAGCGCATGGTTATAGGCCATGTTGCGTTGCCGGGGTTAGTCCCGAGTGCGGCGGGCAGGTGTGATCGGCTCGGGAGTGGCGTCATAGGCCAGACAGGTGGATACCTGGGCCCCTTTACTGCGCAGGTTAACCCCACAGGTGGCAGTCCAGGCAGGCCGCCCACAGTGCCATCAATAGGGTCCAGCTGCGCATGAACGGGTTACTGCTACCAGTAAAGGGGCTCACATGCACATCCGCGAGCCCACAAGGGGATCGCCAGACTCGCGCGCACATGCGCAAGCCACAAGGAAATCCACAGACTCGCGCGCACATCCGCAAGCCCACAAGGAGATCCCCAGCCCCACGTACACATCCGCGAACACACGCGCACATCCGCGAGCCCACGCGCGTATCCCAGGCCAAGCGCGCAGGACTGCCGTACGCGTAGCGCCCTTACTCACATCGACAACCACTCCCCCGCGCACCGACACCCCGGCACGCGCCCACAGCCCCGTATCCGCGGAACGCAGCCACGGCCTCGTCAATTGGGGACTATAGGTCACGAACGTGGTGCTTAAGTTCCGTGTTTAGGTTGGGATTGCGGGCGAAAGTCGCTGTTATTTAGGTTCGGGCGGTTAATCGCGCAGCTTCCTTGACTTTCTGGGGTGATCGTGTAGTGGGTGAGAACACGATCGAATCGTGCTCGGCGTTGCCCGGTGTGCGCTGTGCCGATGAAGAAGAATGGACACACCGCGGCGGGCGCTCAACGGTGGAAATGCACCTCGTGCGCCCTGTCAACCACATGTCCATCAGGGCGTGCGCGCCGACACGAACAAGCCGATGAGCTGGCAGACTTCATCGCGTGGGCGACGTCTCGGCACACCCAAGACGAACAGGAAGGCTCAGCGCGCGCTTTCCGGCGTCGTACCTGTTGGTGCTGGCAGGTGCCGGTACCTCACCCGCCCGTCACCGGGCAGGTCCACGATCAGATCTTCATTGACGGCATGCACCTGTCAGGCGGATGGGTGCTGCTGATCGCCCGAGACCGCGAGCATGTGCTGGAGTGGCAGTGGGCGGCCAACGAATCCGCGCAGGCCTACACGGCCCTACTTGAACGCCTCGCTCCTGCCGATGTGGTCACCACCGACGGTGCTGCAGGCGCCTTGGCGGCTATCGCGCACCTATGGCCCTCCACGCGCGTGCAACGCTGCCTGGTCCACGTTCATCGTGACATCATCCGCGACCTCACCATGCATCCCAGAACCGAACCCGCACGGGCGTTGCTGGCCTTGTCACGACGCTTGACGAGCATCACCAGCGTCGACCAAGCCAGCGCGTGGTTGACGATGCTCCACGACTTTGGGCACACCTTCCGAGAATGGATGTCACAGCGCACCTTCGCCGCTCAAGACCCCTGCATGGGCGTCAAAAAAACCGGTAAAACCTGGTGGTACACGCATGAACGCACGCGCCGCGCCTACCGACGCTTGGCACGACTGGCACGCCAAGGAGTGCTGTTCACCTACCTGACCAACCCCGACGGCACACCAGCCGACCCGCCGGCCTGCGCCACCACCAACCACGTCGAATCCATCAACGCTGTCGTGCGTGAACTCCTCCACGCTCACCGCGGTGCCAGTGCCTACCACCAAGCCGTCATCGCCGAATGGGCTCTCCTCCTGCGCACCCCACAACCCCCGACCCCCACCGAAGTCCTGACCCAATGGGAACACGACGGGCGCCCCACACCCCGCCGGATCCCCACACCAAAACACCCCAACCACACCGATCAGAAACGCCACGGAATCCCGGAAGGAACCCCCACCCCAGAAGAAGGACTCTGGCCACGCAAAGGCTGGGCCGGACGCGCCCACTAGACCCACGACACGCCGTCTAAAGCACCACGTTTGCGCCTATAGCCCTCAATTGGAGAGGGGAAAAGAGAAGGGTTAAGGGTCAAAATGTGTGTCTGGCTCGGCGTGTCGCGGGGGTTAGATTTGGCCTTTTTGAATGCCGATTGAGTGGGTGTAGTCGGTGTCGATAGCGTTGTCGTAGAGGGCTGGGCGTCCTGTTTCGTGGTCGGCTTGGTTCTCGGTTTGGGTCAGGGTGGATACTTTGGCGAGTTGGCCCTGGCCCCAGTCGGACTGCCTGGCGATTCGTACTGGATCGTCAGGCAGTTCCGTTTTTAAGTAGAGCCACCAATCCAGCATGCGGCGTTGTCGTTCGCCTGATCTGCCGCGGTGGGTTCTGGCGAGCAGTTTGAGCTGGGCGTTGATGCCGCCTTCTAAGCTGTTGGTGGTGGATTTGATCCGCTCGGGCGCAAGGACTCCTGCTGGCGGGTTGAGGTAGACAAACAGCATCTCGGACCGCCAAAGATGGTTGAGGCTGTTGTAGGCCTTGCGCACGTTGTGGTGGGTCCACACGCGGGTCCATGCACCTGTTTTTGGGGTCTTTGATCATGGTTTTCTCGTTCATCCATTCCCGGTAGATCGTTGAAAACTCGTGCAGTTGCACACCCCACGCGGCGGCTTCATCCAGTGTGGTGATCCGGGTCAGTTTCAGCGCAAGTCGGTAGATGGTGCGCCCGGCATCGGTGCGTGGGTTGGTGGTGGTGTAGCGGCGGACCACGCGTTGGGCGTGGACGAGGCAGCGTTGAATTTTCGTAGTCGGCCAGCACTTTTTTTGATTGCGCTGTATGCGCCTTGGCCGCCGTCGATGACGGCGATGAGTGGGGCTTCGATGCGTTCAAGCAGCAGTTGGTAGTCGCGGGTGGTTTCGTGTTTGCACCAGTGCCAGGCGATCACGTGGTCGATGGTCGCCGCGACGATCAGGCAGCCACCGGCGGTGTAGGTGCCATCGAGAAATACCTGGTCGTAGATCCGCTTGTGGTGGCCGGCGGTGGGGTCAGGCACATCAACGAGCCAGCACCACTTGAAGCGCCGCTTCATGGTGGCGCGGCTAACACCGTTTCGTTTGGCTAGGTCGTCGAGTGATATTGCGGTGGTGCAATGCTCGATGAACTGGGTGAACACTGCCGCGTTGGTGATGTCGTTTCGACGTTTGACGCTGGAGGCGCCGCATTGTTTGCAGCGCCATCTGGTGGTGCCTTTGCTGGTGGTGCCGTTGCGTTTCATTTCACCGCCGCAGTGGCAGCGTGGTTGGTTCTTCGACATTGCGACACCACACCACGCCGCGCATAGCACATCACGGCTGCCACACCGAGGATTTCCCGTCGGGGGCTAGATATATGCTTCCGGAGCATATACTTTCCGGAAACCTACAGGTCAATCCGTGAAAATCCGCGATTCCGGACACACATTTTGACCCTTAACCCAAAGAGAACACGCAACGGAACAGCGGCAGGACACCGCGAGGAGAATACAAAAAAGCCGGATCAGAAGATCCGGCTTAAATGGTGGGCGATACTGGGATCGAACCAGTGACCTCTTCCGTGTGAAGGAAGCGCGCTACCCCTGCGCCAATCGCCCGAGGTGGGTACGGGATTCGAACCCGTGTATACGGCTTTGCAGGCCGCTGCCTCGCCTCTCGGCCAACCCACCACGCCCAATGGGATCGTGTGGATTCCCGATTGAGAGCGGATGACGGGACTCGAACCCGCGACCCTCACCTTGGCAAGGTGATGCTCTACCAACTGAGCCACATCCGCGTGAACCGCTTGTGCGGCTGGGCATAATGCCCGAGAACCCTCAAGGGGTTTCCGTGGGCGATACTGGGATCGAACCAGTGACCTCTTCCGTGTCAGGGAAGCGCGCTCCCGCTGCGCCAATCGCCCGAGCGGATGACGGGACTCGAACCCGCGACCCTCACCTTGGCAAGGTGATGCTCTACCAACTGAGCCACATCCGCGTTGTTTTCAGAACGTTTCCGTTCCTTGCAACGGGTAAAACCTTAACAGACCTTTCGGCAAGAATGCAAAACGAAAGGGCAGTTATCCACCTCACATGCCCATTTTTACCCGGATTATCGCGAGTTACAGGCCATTCATGCCACCCTTAGTGGTATGGAAACTCGACCTGGTAAGGCGTACCCGCTGGGCGCCACGTTTGATGGAACCGGCACGAACTTCGCGATCTACTCGTCGGTCGCCACTGCAGTCACGCTGTGCCTGCTCGATGACGATCTCAACGAAATGCGCATCCCTATGACCGAGGTGGACGCCTACGTGTGGCACGTGTACGTGCCGCAGGTGCGCGCGGGCCACCGCTACGGCTACCGCATCGACGGGCCGTGGGATCCGGCTAACGGCCTGCGCTGCGACTCCTCCAAGCTTCTCCTCGACCCCTACGCCAAGGCCATCGAGGGACAGCTCAAGGATTCTCTCGACCTTCTCTCCTACCAACCAGACGACCCCCTCAGTCTCAAGGGCGGAGACTCCGCCAAGGCAACCATGCACTCCGTCGTCGTCAACCCCTTCTTCGACTGGGAGGGCGACCGCAGCCCGGGGCACGACTACTCGGAGTCGATCATCTACGAGGCGCACGTCAAGGGCATGACGATGCGCCACCCCGACGTCCCCGAGGAGCTGCGCGGCACCTACGCCGGCATGGCGCACCCGGCGATCATCGAGCACCTCACGAAGCTCGGCGTCACCACCGTGGAGCTCATGCCGATCCACCAGTTCACCAACGACACGACGCTGCAGGCCAAGGGCCTGTCGAACTACTGGGGATACAACACGATCGGCTACTTCGCGCCGCATAACGCCTACGCGGCCACGCAGGAACCCGGCGCTCAGGTGTCCGAGTTCAAGGCGATGGTCAAGGCCCTGCACGCCGCCAACATCGAGGTCATCCTCGACGTGGTGTACAACCACACGGCCGAGGGCAACCACATGGGCCCCACCCTGTCCTTCCGAGGCATCGATAACCCGTCGTACTACCGCCTGGTGGACGGGGATCGTAAGCATTACTTCGACACGACGGGCACGGGTAACTCCCTGCTCATGAGCTCCCCGCAGGTCCTCCAACTCATCATGGACTCGCTGCGCTACTGGGTGACAGAGATGCACGTGGATGGCTTCCGCTTTGACCTCGCCTCCACGCTGGCCCGTCAGTTCGCCGAGGTCGACCGGCTCTCCGCTTTCTTCGACCTGATTCACCAGGACCCGGTCGTCTCGCAGGTCAAGCTGATCGCCGAGCCGTGGGACGTGGGCGCCGACGGCTACCAGGTTGGCGGCTTCCCGCCCCTGTGGTCGGAGTGGAACGGCAGGTACCGCGACACGGTCCGCGACTTCTGGCGTGGAGAGTTCTCCTCGCTGCCCGACTTTGCTTCCCGCCTGGCCGGCTCCTCGGACCTGTACGGGACGACGGGCCGCAAGCCGATGGCGTCCATCAACTTCGTCATCGCGCACGACGGATTCACGCTGCGCGACCTCGTGTCCTACAACGAGAAACACAACGAGGCCAACGGCGAGGGGGGCGCGGACGGGGCGAACGATAACCGCTCGTGGAACTGCGGCGCCGAGGGCGACACGGACGACGAGGAGATCATCGAGCTGCGCTACCGCCAGCAGCGCAACTTCCTGACGACCCTCATGTTCTCCCAGGGTGTGCCGATGATCGCCCACGGTGACGAGATGGGCCGAACCCAGCGCGGTAACAACAACGTCTACTGCCAGGACAACGAGCTGTCGTGGATCGACTGGGATCTGGACGAGCACGACCACAAGCTCCTCCAGTTCACGCGCCACCTCATCCACCTGCGCCGCGATCACCCGGTCATGCGTCGGCGCCGCTTCCTCGAGGGGCCGGCCAAGCGTGGCGGCGAATCCGAACTGGGCGAAATCGAGTGGTTCACTCCCGCTGGCACGCACATGACGGAGGAGGAATGGAACCAGCCGTGGGCACGCTCGACGATGGTCTTCTACAACGGAGACGCGATCCGAGAGCCCGACGCCGACGGTCGCCCGATCCTGGACGATGATTTCCTCCTGCTGATCAACGCGGCGCCCGAACCCGTCAACTTCACACTTCCGGACGCCAAGTACGGGCAGGTGTGGCACACGGTGGTTGACACTGCGGGCGAGGATGAGGACCGCGACTACCTGTCGGGCGACACCGTCCATGTAGGGCCGCGTACCGCGCTCATCCTGCGTAATCCGCGCGGACTGTAAAACGTGGGGTCATCTCGAGACGTTGCAGGGAACACGTACCCGCTACTTATCGAGATGACCCTGCGCGGCGCGTCTGTAACAAAAGAGAAGGTGACACCCGTACGATCTAAATCGTGAATGAGAACGCGGTGCCCGAGGAGTTCATTCGGGCTCTGCTGTCCCTGCGACAGGCCTCCCACCTGCCGCATATCCTCCTCGAGGAGGTGCCTCCGCCTCGTCGGCTGGCACCTTTTACAGCTGCGCTCGCGATGCGCACGATCGACGAGGACGCAGCTGGACAGCCTCTGTCGACTGGTCGCATGGTCGTGCTGCACGACCCTGTGGGTCAGCTCGGCTGGAACGGAACGTTCCGCGTCGTCAGTCAGATGCGCACCCAGGTGGACTCCATCATGGCCGTCGATCCGATGCTGTCGGAAGGCGTGTGGGGTTGGATGCTTGATTGCCTTGACGGCTCGGGCGCTGGTTTCCATGACATCACGGGCACGGTCACGCGTGAGATGAGCGAGGCATTCGGGGGGCTGGAGCTGCGAGGCTCCTCTCTGTTTGTCGAGGTCCGCGCTTCGTGGACGCCCAACAGTGAGTATCTTGGGGAGCATCTATTCGGGTGGGCGGACGCTATGCGTAAGACGGCTGGCATCGTCCCTACCCGTCACCTCGAAGGAGTTTGAGTGCTGGTGAACAATGGCGGCGGCTTGCCGCAGGGCGATACGGATAATCCGGAGCTTATCGCGCAGCCGCGTGGGGGTACCCCCGCCGTCATTGATACCCACCGGGAGCTCGAGCAGGCCGCGCGTGCGCTCGCCGCGGGATCGAGCCCGATTGCGTTGGACGTGGAGCGCGCGCAGGGGTTTCGTTACGGCGCGGACCCGTATCTGGTGCAGATTCGCCGTGAGGACGTCGGCACTTTTCTGATTGATACACACGCGTTGCCTGATCTGTCGGTGTTGCAGCCGGGGGTTGAGGATGTGTGGCTGCTGCACGATTGTTTGCAGGATTTGCCGAATCTGCGCCAGGTTGGCCTGCGTCCCTGCGCTCTCTTCGACACGGAGATCGCCGCCCGCCTCATTGGACTGGAACGTTTCGGCCTGGCGGCCGTCGCCGAGCAGGTGCTTGGCCTGGGTCTGGTGAAGGATCATCAGGCCTCGGATTGGTCGGTGCGTCCTTTGCCGAAGGAGTGGCTACGCTACGCGGCCCTGGATGTGGAGCTGCTGACCGAGCTGTATTACCGCTGTCCAAGCGCCTGGATCAGATGGGCCGTTGGGAGTGGGCGCAGCAGGAGTTCGCTTACGCTCTCAGCGTCGCCCCGCCGACCGCTAAGCAGGATCGGTGGCGCTCGCTGCCGGGTGCGGGCAAGATTCGTTCGCGCCGAGGCTTGGGGGTTCTCAAGGCACTGTGGGAGACTCGCGAGTCGATCGCCCGTCGCATCGACATGTCGCCGGGGCGCCTGGTGCGTAACGCGGCGCTGGTGCGCGCGGCGTCGAATCCTCCTCGTAATAAGCGCGCCCTCATGTCTATCAACGAGTTCCGCTCCCCCCCGTCGCACGCCAGTACGAGGATGAGTGGATGCGTGCGCTCGCGTCCGTGGCCTCGATGACGGAGGATGAGCTGCCGCCCAAGCGCAAGCCCGTGCAGCCCGGTTCGATCCCGGAGCCGCGCCAGTGGGCTCGTATTGACGAGGCCTCGGCTGCGCGTCTGGGTATCGTTCGCGGTGCAGTCGCCTCGGTGGCGTCGGGTCTGGGGCTGGCGCCCGAGGTGGTGTTGGCTCCGCAGGTGCAGCGCTACCTCGCGTGGGCTCCGCTGGATCCTTCGCGTCCCTCTGGTGACGAGGTCGAGGAGCGCATGGTGACGCGCGGGGCCAGGGATTGGCAGATCGACCTGACTCTCGATCCGGTCTGCGACGCGCTAGGCGTCTGAGACGTCCGTTCGATCTGGCACCCGCGTGTTGTGCGTGGAGCCTACGAGAAAGCCCCGGAATGCCTGGTCCTGGCGGACCACAGGCACCCGGGGCTGACGTGTGTTAGCGCGCTGAAACCGCATTCACGAGGGCGCGCGCCGAGGCCTCGATGCCGTCCGCGTCGTAGCCGAAGTCCGCGATCATCTGGGCGCGGTCGCCGTGCTCCGGGAAGTTCTGGGGCGCGCCCAGGCAGCGCACCGGCGTTCCAGCTTCCGCGAGGGCGTCGCGCAGGGCCCATCCGAATCCTCCGCGGACGATACCGTCCTCGACGGTCAGAACCGCGTCGTATCCGTCGGCCATGTCCGCAAGATCGGAGGAGATGGGCAGGAGCCAGCAGGGGTCCACGACCGTGACGGCCAGGCCGTCAGCCGCGAGCCGACGCGCGGCCTCGATGGCGTCGGGGGCGCACGCGCCGGTTCCCACGATCAGCAGCTTTGCCGAGGAGCCGGCCCCGGCCTCGTCAAAGAGGACGTCCACTCCCCCGACGCTGCGCAGCGCGGGCATCGGCTCGGGCAGGGATCCCTTACGGTAGCGCAGGACCGTGGGGGCGTCGTCAACGTCGAGGGCCTGGCGCAGCTGGGCGCGCAGGGTGTCCTCGTCGCGCGGTGCCGCCAGGCGCAGCCCCGGGATGAGCGAGCACATCGCGATGTCCCACACGCCGTTGTGGGATGCGCCATCCGCGCCCGTGATGCCGGCGCGGTCGAGGACAACGGTGACGCCCGCCTTGTGCAGCGCCACGTCCATGAGCAGCTGGTCGAAGGCGCGATTCAGGAAGGTCGCGTACAGGGCCACAACGGGGTGCGCGCCCTCGTAAGCCATGCCGGCGGCGGAGGCGATCGCCTCGGCTTCCGCGATGCCCACGTCGATCACGCGACGCGGGTATTCCTCATGCATGGGGCCAAGGCCCACCGGCTGCATCATCGCGGCCGTGATGCCTACGATGTCGGTGCGCTTCGAGGCCTGGGCGCAAATTTCGTCGGCGAAGACGCCGGTCCAGCCGAAGCGTTCGGGGGCCACGGGCAGGCCGGTCTCCGGGTGGATTGGGCCGACGGCGTGGAAGCGGTCCGCGATGTCCTTTTCGGCGGGCTTGTAGCCGCGGCCCTTCTCGGTGATCATGTGGACGATCACCGGCTCTTCGAGGGTGCGGGCGCGCCGGAAGGCCGTCTCGACGGCGGCGATGTCGTGGCCGTTGACGGGACCGATGTACTTGAGCCCCAGGTCCTCGAACATGACCTGCGGCATGAGCGCGTCCTTGATGCCGGACTTGAGTCCGTGCAGCGCGTCGTAGGCGGCGCGCCCGGGCGTGCCGTGGCTGAGGAGGTGCTGCTTACCCCAGGCCAGTGCCTTCTCGTAGCCGGCGGAGGTACGCAGCGCGTCGAGGTGATCGGCCAGGCCGCCGATGGTCGGAGCGTAGGAGCGCCCGTTGTCGTTGACGACGATGACGATGCGACGATGTTTCGAGGCGGCGATGTTATTCAAGGCCTCCCACGCCAGCCCACCCGTGAGCGCGCCGTCACCGATGACGCCGACCGTCCACGTGCGTTCCCCGCGCCGGTGCTTCTCGCGCGAGATGCCGTCCACCCAGGCCAGGGAGGCCGAGGCGTGAGAGGACTCCACGACGTCATGCTCGGACTCGGCGCGCGAGGGATAGCCGGACAGACCGCCCGGGCAACGCAGCGAGGAAAAGTCCTGGCGGCCGGTGAGCAGCTTGTGCACGTATGCCTGGTGGCCCGTGTCGAACACGATTGTGTCCTGGGGAGAGCGGAACACGCGGTGCAGACCGATCGTCAGCTCGACGACACCCAGGTTGGGCCCCAGGTGCCCGCCCGTGCGCGATACGTTGTCGATCAGAAAGGCGCGAATCTGCGCCGCCAACTGATCCAGCTGTTCCCGCTCGAGGCGACGCAGCTCCCGAGGGGTGGTACAGCGCGACAACAGGTCACGCGTGCTTAGTGCTCCAGACATGACTTCTAGTGTAGATGCCCAGCGTCTCACCTACAGATCAAATTAGGGGTGCATCGGCTTGCGATGTACGCAGGGCCTTGGCACGCGCATTAAGATAGAGGTATTGGTTCGCCATACCGCTCAAGGAGGCACTATGTCCGTCACCGTCGCACCTCACGGCCTGTGGAAGTCCCCGATCACGGGCAACTCGTTCACTGCCCGCTCCGTTACTCTCTCCCAGGTCCGCGTCGACGGTCCAGACACCTACTGGGTGGAGGGGCATCCGCTTGAGGGCGGGCGTGGGACGCTCCTGCGCCGTCGGGGCACCGGTGAGACGGGAGAGGTCTTGCCGCTGATCGACGGTGTGCGCTTGGCTGACGTCGGCACGCGCGTCCACGAGTATGGCGGGAAGGCCTACGCGGTTCACCACGGGGTCATCGTCTTTTCCGACCGCAGCGACGGGCGTGTCTATGCCTTTGACACGTCGGAGCCTCGCCGCGGCGTGCGCCCCCTGACGACCCTGTCCAAGGTCCGCTACGGCGACTTCTGGATCGCCGACGAGCGTGACCTGGTGTACGCGGTCGCCGAGGATCACTCGGGTGAGGGCGAGCCCGTCAACTCGATCGTAGCGATCCCCCTCGACGGCTCGGCGGCGCGCGACGACGCGGCGATCGTCCCGGTCTTTGGCGGCACGGATTTCGCGCAGGCTCCCACGGTCTCCCCGGATGGCACGAAGCTGGCGTGGATCTCATGGAATCACCCGAACATGCCGTGGACCTATTCTCAGCTTCACGTCGCGTCCCTGACATTCGAGGGTACGATCGACCAGGAGGTCGTCCTGGTGGATCGCCCGGGAGTGTGCGTCTACGAGCCGCGCTGGACCCTGGACGGGGAGCTCATCCACGTGGATGATTCCTCCGGCTGGGCGAACCTGTACCGCACCCAGGGCTTCACGTGGAGGGACGGTGAGGACCCCAACGAGTGGACGTCGCGCCTGCGCACCCGCGCCCTGCACCCGGGCAAGCGTGCATTCTCGCACCCGCACTGGCACCTCGGCCTGCACTCCTTCGACAACTTCGACAACGACTACCTGGTGTGCTCGTGGGCCGAGGATCAGGTGTGGCACATCGGTACGGTGCGCATTGACAACGGCATGGCCGAGGAGTGGGCGACCGGCTGGTGGCCCATCGGTAACGTTGCCGCCGCGGATGGCCGCGTCGTCTTCCTCGCGGACTCCGCGACGCATACCCCCGCGATCATCGAGGTGTCGCGCGGCAAGACGAAGGTGCTGCGTCCCTCGTCCGAGGCCGAGGTCCCCACAGCCCTGGTCTCCACCGCTGAGATGATCTCGTGGAAGACCTCGGACGGCGAGGAGGCGCACGGCTTCTACTACGCGCCCGTGAACCCCGACTATGAGGCCCCCGAGGGCGAGCTGCCCCCGCTCATCGTCAACGTGCACGGCGGACCGACCAGCTCGGTGCGCCCCGGCCTCCAGGTCCCGTTCCAGTACTGGACCAGCCGCGGTTTCGCCGTCCTGGACGTCAACTACCGAGGCTCGACATCCTTTGGCCGTGCCTACCGCGAGCGTCTGAACGGCAACTGGGGCGTCATGGACGTGCAGGACTGCGTCGACGGTGCCCGGTACCTCATCGATCTGGGCCGCGTCGACCCGACGCGCGTCGCGATTCGCGGCCGTTCCTCAGGTGGCTTCGCGGTGCTCAATGCGCTCGCTTCCTCTGAGGTGTTCACGGCGGGTGCTTCGTTCTTCGGTATCGCGGACCTGGCGAAGCTGTCCGCGACGACTCACAAGTTCGAGTCGCACTACGACCGCATCCTGTTGGGCACCGACGACATGTCGGATCCGGTGTGGGCTGATCGCTCGCCGATTAACCGCGTCGCGCACATCAAGGCTCCGCTGCTACTCCTGCAGGGAACCGATGACGCGGTCGTGCCCCCCGAGCAGGCCGAGGAGATGTACGAGGCGTTGCGCCAGGCCGGCAACGCTGTCGCCCTCAAGCTCTACGAGGGTGAGGGCCACGGCTTCCGTTCGGCTCAGAACATCAAGGACGCCTTGCTCTCGGAGCTGTCCTTCTACCGCACCGTGTGGGGCATCGCCACCGATACCCCCATTCACGTGGAGATCGCGAACCTGTGAGCCCCACCGATCAGTCCCCGCGGTCCGAGCGCTCGGCTGCGGGGACGCGCGTTCGCGTCGGCCACACGGTCGCCTCCCATCGTTCCCTGCTCGGCGTCGCCGCCGCACTCGTTGGCGCTATCGTCGGCGCTGCGGCGGTGCTCTTTAACCTGGCGATCCGCGCGTGGACGTGGGTGTCGACGGGCTTCGAGGAGTACACGACGCACATTGGGGCCTCGCATGGGCTGTGGGGGTGGGCGCCGTGGCTGTTCCTGCTCCTCTCTCCCGCCGTCGCGGGCCTCCTGTACGGTCCGCTCATCCAGCGCTTCGCGCCCTCGGCAAAGGGGCACGGCATTCCCGAGGTCATGCTCGCGGTGCGCCGCAAAGGCGGGCGCATCCCGGGGCGCGTCGCGGTCGTGAAGATCCTGGCCTCGGCCCTGACGATCGGCTCGGGCGGGTCGGCCGGACGCGAGGGACCGATCGTCCAGGTGGGGGCCTCCCTGGGTTCCACCATCGCCTCGTGGCTGCACATGCCCGTCTCCCGCGTCGTCCTATTGGCCTCGTGCGGGTCCGCGGCGGGCATCGCGGCGACTTTCCATGCGCCGCTCGCGGGCGCTGTCTTCGCCCTGGAGGTCATCCTCGTGGAGTTCACGGCCGAGACCTTCGGCTTCGTCGTGCTCTCCGCCGTGACATCCTCGATCGTGGCGCGCCTCCTGCAGGGAGACGAGATGGTCGTGCGCGTCGCCGACAACCTGTCCTTCGCGTCGATGTCGGACATGTGGTGGGTGGCCCTCCTCGGCCTCGTCGCCGGGCTGTGCGGCCTCGGTTTCTCGAAGCTCCTCTACGCCTCCGAGGACGCGATCGACTGGGTGTGGGCGCGCACGCGCCTGCCCGAGTGGGCGCGCCCGGGCGTCCTCGGCCTCGTCCTCGGCGGGGGCCTCGTCGCGTTCCCCTACATGTTCGGGTCGGGTTATCCGCTGGAGGAGCAGGCCATCGCGGGTAGCTACTCGATCGCATTCCTCCTCGCCCTGATGGTGGGGCGCGCCGTATTCACGTCCTTCACGATCGGCATCGGCGGATCAGGCGGCGTCTTCGCGCCCACGCTGTTCATCGGCGCGATGGCAGGCGCCGCATTCGGAGACGTGGTCTCTCCCCTGTCCGATTCCCCCGTCGGCGTGTTCGCCGTGGTGGGCATGGGTGCGGCCTTCGCGGGTGCGGCCCGCGCGCCGATGACCGCGGTGCTCATCATCGTGGAGATGACCGGACAGTTCTCGCTGATCCTGCCCATGATGTTGGCGGTCGTCATCGCCACGGGCGCGTCGCGTTTCCTGACCCGAGCGACGATCTACACGGAGAAGCTGCGCCGCCGCGGCGACGTGCTCGACGACCCGGTCGAGGGCACGCTGCTCGGGACGCGTGCGGCGTCCGAGTGGATGACGGAGGCTCCCGAGACTTTGCCCTGCACGACCAGCGCCGCGTCTGCAATCTCCGCCCTGCGCCGCACGAAGGAGACGGTCCTGCCCGTCGTGAACGAGGACCGGCGCTTCGTCGGTCTCGTGTCCTCGCTGCGCCTCGCTGAGCTCACGCAGGAGGACGGCTCGCTCGACGCTCCCCTATCGGATTTGCCTCTCATCGACGAGGCCGTGGCTGCCTCTGCTCCCCCGTCCGAGGTTCTCGGGGCGCTTCGTTCCAGCGGCTTGCAGGCCCTGCCCGTGCTGGACGAGGAGCGCCACGTGGTGGGTTGGGTCTCCGAGCGTAATCTGGTGGATCGCATGTACCGCGACCAGCGCCGCGCGATTGAGGCCCGCGCGCAAACCTCGTGGGGCTCGCGCATGCAGAGCGCAGGAGGAGCCGCTAGCGGCTCAGGACCGAGACCATCTCCACGTGGTGAGTGTGCGGGAAGAGGTCCCACGCCTGCAGTGATTCGAGCTCGTATCCAGCCTCGGTGAGGGCCCGCAGGTCGCGCGCGCCCGCTGCCGGGTCGCAGGACACAAGGACGACGCGAGGGGCACCCGTGGCCGCAATAGCCTCGCACACCTCGGCTCCTGCGCCGGCGCGCGGCGGGTCGGCGACGACTACCTCGGGCACGGCACCCAGCTGGCCCGACAGGTCGACGACTCCCTCGCGATCAACGTTTCCGGCGAACGCATCCACCCAATCAAAGGCTGCGAGGTTCTCGCCCGCGTCACGCACGGCACCCTCGTCGCCCTCGAGGGTCACGACGCGCCCCGATTCTCCGACGGCGCGCGCGAGCGGCACGGAGAATAGGCCAGCCCCCGCGTACAGTTCCATGACCGCGCGCCCAGCCCCGGCCTCGCCGGCACCAAACGCCGCAGCCAGCACCGCGTTCGCGAGCACCTCGGCGCCACGCACGTGTGTCTGCCAGAAACCCGAGGGGCGCACGTAGTACGACTCGACGCCAGAGCCCACCGGCACGTTCCAGCGCACAACGTCGGCATCGATACGCACGCCGTCGGCGGCGTACGTGTCCTCGCCGATCAGGACGACGGGCTCACCGCCGGAGGGAGCCACCGCGCGCACGCGGTCCCCCGGCTTCCACAGACGACGCCACGGCGTGTCCTCGTCGAACAGTCCGAGCTCACGGATCGCGGGCACGGCCAGCGGCATGTCATCGAGCGCGATCACGCGGCGACCGCGGAACTCGTGCATCCCGGCGCGCCCGGCCTCGTCAATGACGACGTCGATGCGCGAGCGGCGGCCGGTCAGTGCGTCGCGCGGATCCTCATCTCCCGGCGCGGGAGCGACACGCACTCCCCCGAGGGTGTCCACGGCCTCGGCCAGGGCTTCGCCGCCCACGCGGCGCAGCTGCCCGGCGATCACGCGGGACTTCCACTCTCGCTGCGCGGCGGGCGTCAGGTGAGCGAGCTCGCCGCCGCCGACACCGCCGGGACCCGCCTGGGGCCAGACGGAGTCGACGCGATCGGCCGAGGGGGACAGGACCTCAACGGCATCGGCCCATGCGAGCTTCTTCTGGACCGCGGTCACGCGCGCGCGGACGAGCTCGCCCGGCGCCGCGTGGCGCACGAAGACAACGCGCCCGCTCTCGTCGCGGGCGACACACGCCCCACCGTGGGCTGGCTCGCCGACGGTCAGCTCGAGCATGTCACCGATACCCTCGCGCGGCTGGGAGGCAGCGGGACGACGGCGCTGGGTCGGGCGGCGGCGGGCAGGACGGGGGCTCATGAGGTCTCCGCGGAGGTGTTCTCGGCCCGCGCATCGCCGGGTTGGTTAGTACGGACGGTCGTCTCGGACGAGGCCGGGGCTGCCACGCGTAAGAAGGGATCGTTGACGCGCTGGCGGCCTTCGACCACGTCGTCCTCGCCCAGCTGCCAGGGCACGATCGTGATGACGACGCCGGGCACATTGAGCAGAGCGGCACGCAGACGCAGGGCAGACTGGTTGTGGACGAAATTCTCCCACCAGTGGGTGACGAGGAACTGCGGCATGTAGATGACGAGCATCTCGGTGGGCATCGCGCGGCGCCTGCTCCGCACGTACTGAAGGATCACGTAGGAGATGTCGCGGTAGGGCGCGGAGAGCAGGGTCAGCGGGACGGGAACACCCGATGCCCGCCACTGGCGCAGGATCATGTTTTCTTCCTCGTCGTCGGCCACGACCGAGACGAGCTCGATGGAGGTTGGCGAGGAGACACGGGCGGCCGCGATCGCGCGCATCGCGGCACGCGAGAGCGAGGACACCAAGACGAGGGCACGCACGCGGGTCGGCAGCGCGCGCCGAGCGTGCCAGTCGTCGACACGCAGCTGCTCGCGGGTTGTCTCGTAGTGGCGGTGAATCGAGATCTGGAGGCCGAATGCGACCGCGATCATGAGCAGCGTGATCCACGCGCCGTGCGTGAGCTTGGTGGCCAGCACGATGAGAAGGACAGCGCCGGTCATCATGAAGCCGACGATGTTGACGGCGCGCGAGCGCAGCACCGCCATACGTTCCTGGCCGGACTGACGGGTGCGCAGCTGCCTGTTCCAGTGCTTAATCATGCCCAGCTGCGAGAGCGTGAAGGAGATGAAGACGCCCACGACGTACAGCTGGATGAGTCGGGTGGTCTCGGCATGGAATCCGACGATCAGCGCGATGGCGGCGAGCGTGAGGACCACGATGCCGTTGGAGTAGGAGAGGCGGTCGCCGCGGCGCACCATCTGGTGGGGCAAGAAGGAGTCGCGCGAGAGGACCGAGGCCAGGGTCGGGAAGCCATTGAAGGCGGTGTTTCCGGCCAGCACCAGGATGAAGCCCGTGACGACCGTAATAAGGATGAAGAGGATGGAACCATGGCCGAAGACGGCCGAGGCGATCTGGGAGATCGCCGGGTCGATGGGTGTCTTCTCGGGGACCGGCGCGCCGTCGAGGGTCAGCTGCCTAGCAGGGTCCTCCACGATCTTGACGCCCGTGGCGCGCGCGAGGAAGAGGATCGAGACCATCATGGCGGCGGCGATCCCGCCCAGCATGGCCAGGGTCGTCGCGGCGTTGCGTGACTTGGGTCGGCGGAACATCGGGACGCCGTTTGAGATGGCCTCGACGCCCGTGAGGGCGGCGCAGCCCGAGGAGAAGGCACGCATGAGCAGGAAAGCACCCGCCAGCCCCGCCAGCCCGTCCGCGTGCCCGGGGGCGGCGACGAGGTCATAGGCGGCCGTCGGCGCGGAGCCAAGGTGTCCCGTCGCGAGCTTCGCGAAGCCAACGACGACCATCAGGCCGATAGAGAACATGTAGACGTACGTAGGTACCGCAAAGGCACTGCCGGCCTCGCGCGTGCCGCGCAGGTTGAGCGTCGCCAGGATGACGACGAGGCCCACGGCGATCGGCACCTCGTAGCCCGCCAGCGCGGGCACGGCGGTCGTGATGTAGCTGGCGCCCGAGGAGATGGACACGGCGACGGTCAAGATGTAGTCGACCAACAGGGCCGAGGCCACAAGGAGCCCCCAGGAACGGCCGAGATTCTTCGTCACGACCTCATAGTCACCGCCACCCGAGGGGTATGCGTGGACGGTCTGGCGGTAGGAGGCGACCACGACGGCCAGCACGAGTGCCACGACAACGCCCACCCAGATGGACTGCATGGCGGCCATTGTGCCAGCGAGCGCCAGCGTCAGGAGGACCTCGTCGGGTGCGTAGCGACCGACGACAGCGCGTCCGAGGCAAAAATCGGAAGGGCGATGCGTTTGGGAAGAAGCTGGTGGCCCATCGCGTCCGATCGCATCGGGCGTCCGATGAGCACGCGCTTCGCGTAGGCCAACAAGTTCGTCACAAATAGTAAGCGTAGTCCACCGCGCCCACGTTGGGGCACAGAGCAAGACCACGCGTGGATATTCAGCCCCGAGAGGGGTACTTTGGTACTCGTGCACTTTGTGATCATGGGTTGCGGGCGCGTCGGCGCCCGTCTGGCATCAACGCTCGACGCGGCGGGTCATTCCGTGGCCATTATTGACCAGGATTCCAAGGCCTTTTCGCGCCTGTCCCCCGATTTTTCCGGCCGCAGGGTCACGGGGGTCGGCATGGACAGGGCCTGCCTGCGTCAAGCCAACATCAAAGACGCGTACGCCTTCGCGGCGGTGTCCTCGGGTGATAACTCGAACATCATTGCCGCGCGCGTCGCACGTGAGGTTTTTCACGTCGAACACGTGGTGGCCCGCATCTACGACCCCACGCGGGCCTACCTGTACGAGCGCCTGGGCATCCCCACGGTTGCGTCCGTGCAGCGAACGACGGAGTCCGTCCTGCGCCGGATGCTCCCGCCCGACGCCTCGCTCATCTGGTCTCATCCCACTGGCTCGGTCGGCCTCGTCAATGCGACCCCTTCTCCCGACTGGTATGGCTTGACTTTCCGACTGATCGAGGATCTGACCGGGAGCCGTATCGTCTTCACGTCTCGCCTGGGCACGATTCGCACGGCCGAACCCGACTTCGTCGTCCAAGAGCACGACCAACTGTATTTCGCGATCAACGGGACGGACTCGGCGCCGCTGCGTGATCAGCTGTCGAACCCGCCCAAGATGGAGGAATGAGCATGAAGATCGTCATCGCGGGAGCGGGGTCGGTGGGACGTAGCGTCGCTCTGGAACTGCTGGCCCACGGACACGACATCACCCTCATCGACAAGCTGCCCGAGAAGCTGCGCATCGCCACGGTGGCGGACGCGGACTGGGTGCTGGCGGATGCTTGTTCGCCGGACGCACTGCGCGACGCAGGCGTGGAGGACGCGGACGTCGTGGTGGCCGCGACGGGCGATGACAAGGCGAACCTGGTCATTTCCCTGCTGTCCAAGACGGAGTTTGCGGTTCCGCGCGTGGTCGCGCGCCTGAACAATCCCAAGAACGAATGGCTCTTCGATCAGGCGTGGGGCGTGGATGTTTCGGTGTCGACCCCGCGTATCATGACGGCACTGGTCGAGGAAGCCGTCTCGGTGGGTATTCCCGTGCGCCTGTTTTCGTTCAACACGGCGGCAGTGTCCATGCACGCGCTCATTTTGCCCGAGGATTCTCCCGTGGTCGGCAAGCGCGTGCTGTCCCTGGAACTGCCCGCGCACTCCGTCCTGGCGGCGCTGCTGCGCGACGGGCGTCCGCTCACTCCTGACGCGGATGACGTGTTCGAGGCCTCGGATGAGTTGCTGCTGCTCGTGCCGGACGCGGATGCGGCGGCTCTCGATCAACTGCGCGAAACGGTGGCGTCTGCGTCCGCGCTCGAGTCCGAAGAAGACGACGAGTAGTCGCGCAGGCCCCACCACGTTGCCCAGGCACCGAGCGCGAAGAGCGGGAGCCCCAGGGCGAGCTTGGCGACGCCGAGGGCTGCGACGGCCCCGGCTGCCCACAGGGGCGCCTGGACTGCGACGCGCAGCCCGAACAGTGCCGCCCACATCCAGGTGAGCATGGTGCAGCGCCGGCGCAGGGGACGCAAGGACGGGTCGCGGCCCCAGTCTTTGGGCAGGCCGGTGAGCATCGCGTAGAAGAAGCCGACCAGACTACGGCGCGCGAGAGCCGAGAGGGCGAAAGCAGCCGCCATTGCGACGTTTGTGGCGATGCCCCACGCGAAGTAGTTTTCGCCCCGACCGGTCGCGGCCGCGAAGACCACGCCCACAGCGACGCCGAGCAGGCCTGACAGGCCTGTGCGACGCTCTGGCGCTGGATCAGACGAATGATGCAGGCGATCAGCGCGACGGCGGAGGCTGCGACGAGTGTCGGGACCAGGGCGTGCGTGGCGACGTACACAATAACGAACACCAAGCCTGGAGCGCTGGTCTCGATGACGCCGCGCGTGCCACCCAGGGCCTGAGACCAGGAGAACTCCTGAGAGGTCGCCTGGTTCATCCAGCGGGGCGCGGGCATCAGCCCTCCCCCGCGATGACGCGGTAGAGCGGGTTGATGATGACCAGGCGTTCCCCGACGCGGCCGACGGTCCCCTCGACTTCGAGGCGCTGGCCCACACTCAATCCCGGAATAGATGCGCGTCCCGGCCAGCGCAGCTCGAGCGTGTCGGTCCCGTCGTAGAGCGTGGCCACGAGGACGCGCTGAGCGCCCTCTTCGGGCGGGTAGGTCATGCCCAGGAGGGTGCCGAAGACCAGCGCATGGCTGCGATCCGTCACGTCGCGAATGGGGGTAACACCGCGCGCGGCACGCGCCGAGTCCTCGTCGAGGGCAGCGTCCAGGGAGCGAGCGTCTTTGTCGAGGCCGAGCGCAGCGCCGACCCGAGAGATCCACGAGGCCATCTCAGGACCCCTGCACACCCGCGGGCAGGTGGACGGGCAGGAGCTCCAGTCGGGTCCTCGGGTGATCATCGCGGTGAACGACGATGCGGTCGATGACCTTTTCGATCTCGATGCCGGACTCTGCGTCGGCGGCCGCGGGGCCGATGATGTCGATGCGGGCGAACCAGCGGTCGCCCTCGCGGCCAATGATGCGCATGCGCGAGGTTGCGGAGCGCCCATCGGGCATCTTCATCGGCATGTCGACCAGCAGTTCATGGCCGTAGCGGGTGCGAATGTCAGCGACGTTCGCCCCCTGGCTCGTGAAGCCGGCGCGGATCTCCTCGCGCAGTTCGTCCCATACTCCGCCGGAGCGAGGGGCGGCTGCGACGCTCATCTGGATACCCGAGTCTCCGAGCACGACGAGGATCTGGAGGACGGTGGTGCCGTCGTCGGCGACCTGGGTGCGCAGCTGCATACCCGGGCGGGCCGGGAACAGGATGGAACCCATGTCGACGTAACCCTCGGAGGTGTCCACGTCCTTGTAGTTACGAGGGCCGGGCTCACTCCAGATCTCGGCGTCCTCGTCGCTCAGGCGAGGCAGGGCCTCAACCTCGTCGATCGTCTCGACGTGTGTCTTCTTCTTGCGTCCGAACATCCCTCTACCTTACATCGCGCACTCGGTGCACACGGGATTGCCGTTGGAATCCACGTGGTCGAGCTGCGAGGCATGGTGGACGAGGAAGCACTCCGAGCAGGTGAACTCGTCGTCCTGGCGCGGTACGACGTGGACGGTCAGCTCTTCCTTGGACAGGTCGGCGCCGGGAAGCTCAAAGTTCTCGGCGGCTTCGTTTTCGTCTTCTTCGATCTCGGCTGAACCGGCATCGTTGCGACGGGACTTCAGCTCCTCAATCGAGTCCTCAGAGACCTCGTCCTCGTTCTTACGCGGCGCGTCGTAATCGGTTGCCATGGTATTCCCCTTTCGCCCTCGTACGGTTTGATACGAGTGGTCTATGCGCAGGGAGGATAACATTTGTTGAACGAATGTGCCATTGTATGTGTGACACGCGCGTTGTTGCGCGACATTCCGGGGATAATTTGAGACGATTCGACAGTGACGTATGAGGAGGAAGCGATGATTGAGCTCGAATTGCTCGGGACCAGCTCCGATGGCGAGTCCCTGGTGCTTACCGACGCCCAGGGCGAACGCTATTCGGTGTTGATCTCGGACGAGCTCCGCGGTGCCACGCGCCGTGATCGCCCGAAGATGGACATTGCCCCATCGCGGCCCACGCTCGCTCCTCGTGACATTCAGGCCCTCTTGCGCGCGGGCGCGACCCCGGAGGAGATCGCCACGAAGCACGGCATGGACGTTGCGGCGGTCGAACGTTTCGAGGCTCCCGTGCAGGCCGAGAAGGATTACGCGCTCTCGCGCGCACGTGCGGTTCGTATTGGTGAGGGCGGCCCGACGATGGGCGACCTGGTCCTGGATCGCTTGGCAGCCCGCGGTGTCGAGCCGTCCTCCCTCGATTGGTCTGCGACGCGCGAGGCCGGGGAACCATGGCAGATTATCGTCACCTTCGTGCAGGGCGCGGCCGAGCACGCCGCCCACTGGTATCTGTCGAACTCGAGCACGCTGGAGGCCATCGACCAGGAGGCGCAGTGGCTGACCGAGCAGGTCTCCTCCTCCCCCGCGTCCTCGATTTTTCTCCCCGATGGCCCGCCCCCGCCCCCGCTCCTGATCCCGACGAGGAGGACCTGCGTACCCGCGAGGCCCTGGTCGATCAGCTCAACGCCGCGCGCGGCAAGCGTCAGAAGGTCGAGGTGGACCTGGGCGACGAGGTGGACGAGGAAGCCGAGTACCTGGCGGCCATTGCCGGCGACGAGCCCGATGAGCCTGCCGAGAACGAACCCGAGCCCTCGACCGGCCCGATTTCCGCACGTATTTATTCCCTGGCCTCGGCGCGGACCAAGGTTGAGCCGGGCACCGACGAGGATGCTTCCGCCTCGGGCGCGCTCGTGCTGCCCACCCGCCGCCAGGTCACCGGCGCCATCCCCGTGGGCGTGAGGTCGACGCGCGACGGCGCCCAGACCTCGTCCCATGCGCTGCCGTGGCTTTCCGACTCCGCGCCCGACGCCGAGGCCTCGGCCAACTCTGACGAGCACCGCACCCCCGCGCTGCCCATGAGGACTGTGTCCGCTGGAGGCGCTCAGGCAGGCGCCGATGCTGCGTCTACGACAACCGGGGGGCTGCCCGCGGTCACCGGCGGAGTGCCTGCCGTCACCGGAGGCGTTGCGACGACGACGGGGGCCGTGCCCACCGCGACCGGCTCTGTGCCCGCACAGGGGCCCTCGGCCTCGCGCCTAGCGCGCAACTCGAGCTCGAAGAAGGGCCGACGCTCGGTACCCAGCTGGGATGAAATTGTCTTCGGCTCCAAGCCATGAAAGCGCGAGCGCCCCTGACAGGCAGGGGCGCTCGATCGTTGTTAGGCCAGTGTGATGACGGGGATGCGCATCTCCGTGGGCGTGACCGAGCCGTGAATACCCGGCATTGCGATGGCCGACGCGCTCTGCGTGCGCGAGTCGACGACGCCCGCCCGTCCTCGCGACAGGACCAGCAGGTCTCCGATGATCGCCGCGCCGTCGCCCGGGCCGATCAGGGCGGGCATCTGGTCACGCGTGAGCACCCAGGCGCTCTCCCCCAGCGTCTCTCGCCAGCGTGCGGCGACCTCCTCGGCCCTGCCCTCCTGGGCGTGCACGTGCGCCGCGCGGGTCTCGCCGGCCACGATGCGCACGCCGTCGCGCAGGGCGGGCGTGGAGGCCACGTCGACGATCGCCGCGGGGTCGACGTTGATCATGCCATGATCGGCCGTCAGAACCGCGCGCACCCCCCGCGGCAGGCCACGCAGGAGCATCGACAGGCCCGCGTCAAACTGCTCGATCTGCCCGATCCACGCATCCGATGCCACGCCGTGCGAGTGACCGCAGTGGTCGATCTCCGACCAGTAGAGGTAGACGACGGGCGTGCCCGCGCGCAGCTCCCGCAGGGCGGCGTTCACGCGCTGCTCGAGGGTGTCGGCGGGCACGTGGCGCGCGCCGCGCAGGGCGGCTCCCGTCAGGCCAGAGCCGGCAAAGCGCGCGGGAGAGACGACGGCAGATCCCACTCCATCGGCAGCCAGTCGCTCGAAGAACGTGGGAACCGGCTGCCACTCGGTGGGCGCGGGGCCACCCTCCATGGCCAGCAGGTTCATGACGCCACTGCCATAGGCGACGGAGAAGCCCACCATGTTCGTCGCGCCCGGGCGAGCACCCGTCCCGAACGCCGTAATAGCCGCCGACGTCGTCGACGGCACGATCGTGTGGATCGATCGAATGTCGGAGCGCAGACGTCGCAGCGTCGGCGTGTGGCCCATGTGATCCATCATGAGCTCGTAGCCAAAGCCGTCCACGAGGATGAGCAGCACCTGGCGCGCCCCAGCCTCGACCCCCAGCGACGACGCGGCCTGCTGGCAGGCCCCGGGCAGCGACGGGTCGATGGCGGCAAGGGCGGCGGGAATGATGTCCGTGATGCACGGGTCGCCCGCACCCGGCAGGTCGGCGCCCTCCATGTCCAGTGTTAGCGCGCGTTCACTCACCGCGGGTCTCCATCAGCGTCGCCAGGTGATCGACGAACTCCGCGGCCTCTTCCAGGGCGTCCTGTCCGTCCACGGTCGCCGAGACGCGGAACGTCATGTCATCGGGGAACGACGAACCCGTGAAGCCGTGGTCGGCCATGCACGTGGGGTCGTCGCAGCGCGCGGGCTCCAGCTCGAGGCGGCGCGCCCCCTTGAGGTCCAGCGCGATCGTCATCTCGGACAGGCCGGTGGCGTTCTCGGGATCGGTGTAGACCTCCATCGTCGAATAGCCGGCGATGTCAGCCACGCGGTGAACGGCGGTCGCGATCGTCGCCGAACCGCCGCCCATCTCATCGACGTGCAGCTGGACGATGGCCCGCTCGGTCAGGGACGCGACGGTGAGGTGACGGAACACGGAGCCCCGGTCGAAGCCCGTGTCCACCTGACACAGTGTCGCGAGCGGGTCTGCCGCGCCCAGCGCCCGGCGCAGCGCGCGCTCCACGGCCTTGGGGTAAAAGCCGCTTCGTTCAATGCGGGTCCATGTATCCATCCCACAATTGTGCCCCGAAGCGGCGTGCCAGTCGAAATGAGCGCGCTGCCGCGCAATAATTGCGCGTATGGCTAAGAAGGACCAGGTCGTCGACATTCCCGAGAAGGACGAGAACATCTCCGAGATCGACGTATCCGCCGAGATGCGTGGGTCCTTCCTGGAGTACGCCGTCTCCGTCATCTACGCCCGCGCGCTGCCCGACGCGCGCGACGGCCTCAAGCCCGTCCAGCGCCGCATCCTGTTCCAGATGGATCAGATGGGGCTGCGCCCCGACAAGGGTCACGTGAAGTCCCAGCGCGTCGTCGGCGAGGTCATGGGTAAGCTCCACCCGCACGGTGATTCCGCGATTTACGAGGCCTTGGTGCGCCTCGCCCAGCCCTTCAATTTGCGGGTCCCCCTGGTCGATGGCCACGGTAACTTCGGTTCTCTGGATGATGGCCCGGCTGCCGCTCGTTACACGGAGGCACGCATGGCGCCCGCCGCCCTGGACCTCGTGACGGGTTTGGACGAGGACACGGTGGACTTCGTCCCCAACTACGATAACCAGTTCATGCAGCCGGACGTGCTGCCGGCCGCTTTCCCGCAGCTGCTCGTCAACGGTGCCTCGGGTATTGCGGTGGGCATGGCGACGAACATCGCGCCGCACAACCTCGTCGAGACGATCGCGGGGGCCATTCACCTGCTCGATAACCCGTCGGCCACCGTCGCCGACCTGATGCGTTACATTCCCGGTCCCGACCTGCCCGAGGGTGGCGCCATCGTGGGCCTGGAGGGCATCAAGGAGGCCTACGAGACCGGCCGAGGCGCGTTCAAGACCCGCGCGAAGGTCCAGATCGAGCGCGTAACCGCCCGCAAGATGGGCATCATCGTCACGCAGCTTCCCTACATGGTCGGCCCGGAAAAGGTCATCGAAAAGATCAAGGAAAACGCGAACGCGGGACGCCTGAAGGGCATTTCGTCGGTTCAGAACCTCACCGACCGTATCCACGGCCTGCGCCTGGTCATCGAGGTGAAGAACGGCTTTAATCCTGAGGCCGTGCTTCAGCAGCTCTACCAGCGCACGCCGCTGGAGGATTCCTTCTCGATCAACGCTGTGGCGCTCGTGGGCGGTCAGCCGCGCACGCTGGGCCTCAAGGAGATGCTCCAGGTGTTCCTGGATCACCGCGTGGACGTCACGACACGTCGCAGCCGCTTCCGCCTGGAAAAGTGCGAGGATCGCCTGCACCTGGTCGAGGGCCTGCTCATCGCGATCCTGGACATCGACGACGTCATCGCGATCATTCGTTCCTCCGACGACGCGGAGATCGCGCGCGAGCGCCTCATGACGGCCTTCGACTGTCCGAGGCCCAGGCGAATTACATCCTCGAGCTGCGCCTGCGTCGCCTCACGAAGTTCTCACGCATCGAGCTGGAGAGCGAACGCGACGAGCTGATGGCCAAGATTGCGTCGCTGCGCGAGATTTTGGAGGATCCCGAGCTACTGCGCGCTCTGGTGAAGAAGGAGCTGCGCGAGGTCGCGGATCGCCTGGGCACGCCGCGTCGCACGCTGCTCCTGGCCTCGACGGGCACGCCCATGGGCACCGCGGCCTCGGACGACGCTGCACTGGCGGCGCTGCCGTCGGTGTCGCGTTCCGGTAAAGGCCTGGAGCTACAGATCCCGGATGACCCGTGCGTCGTGGTCCTGTCTGCCTCCGGTGCGCTTGCCCGCGTCGAGGGCGGGGATCCGCTCGTGCCGGGTCCGCGCGCGGCTGCGGACGGCTGGCGCGCTCAGCTGGCTTCGACCGTGCGCTCCCAGGTGGCCGTGGTGACCGAGGACGGTATCGCGCACCGCATCGACGTCGTGGACCTGCCCGCGCTCCCGCGCTTCGAGACGGGCCTGTCCTTGGCCGGTGCCATGCCGTCCTCCCTGCTCCTGCACACGGACGTTCCCGCCGTCGGCCTGCTCGACCCCGAAGGCGAGGCCGTGGTCGCGATGGGCACGGCCCGTGGCACGGTCAAGCGTCTGCGCCCGGACGTGCTCCAGCGCGACGAGTGGGAGGTCATCACCCTGGAGGACGACGACCGCCTCGTGGGCTTCGACCAGTGCTCGGACGGCGCGGACCTGGTGTTCGTGTCCTCGGATGCGCAGCTGCTGCGCACCCCGGCCGCAAAGGTTCGTCCGCAGGGTCGTACGGCTGGCGGCATGGCGGGCATGAAGCTGAACGCCGGGGCCGAGGCCCTGGGCTTCTGGGTGGTCGAGCCCCCATCGATACCGTGGTGGTCACCGTGGCGGCAGCGCTCGGCGCGTTGCCGGGCACCGGCCAGACGACCGTGAAGGTCACCCCCTTCGAGTGCTACCCGGCCAAGGGCCGCGGCGGCCAGGGCGTGCGCTGCCAGCGTTTCCTGCGCGGAGAGGACCGCTTGGACGTCGCGTGGGTGGGCACGAAACCGGCACGCGCCGCGTCCGCGGACGGCTCCCCCGTTGACCTGCCCGCCGAGGACGAGCGCCGCGACGGCTCGGGTGTGCCGATCACGTTTGCGATTGCCTCGATCGGCTGAATACCGGTTCATCAAGCAAAAGGGGTGGGCCCGGCCAATCGGCCGGGCCCACACCCATTAGTTGAGGGATGTTCCTCGTTAGCCTCGCAGCGTCTTGTCAGCTGCCAGGATCTCGTTGACTTCCTCGCGCGTGGGCGAGTAGGCGCCCTGGTAGAGGATCGTGATTCCCGAGGTGATGATGCCGCGGTGAATGGCGGGCAGGATCTTGTCCCACGATGCCTCGCGCAGACGCTGCTTCGCCTCGGCCGATCCCAGCAGACCCGCATCGACGAGGCCGGAGATCAGGCCGGCCATGAGCGAGTCGCCCGCACCCACCGTGTCCACGAGCTCCACGTCGAGGGGGTCGACGACGAGCATGTCGCGCTCGGCGGCGGCCAAAATGTAGACGCCCCAGGGACCGCGCGTGCACAGGATCAGGGAGGGGCCCGACTGCAGCCACTCGTGCAGAACGTCCTCGATGGGACGATCCGGGTACAACCACTTCAGGTCTTCGTCGGATGCCTTGACGACGTCAGCGAGGGCCACGATCGACTCGACGTGCGGGCGAGCCTCGTCTGGGGTTCCCAGCAGCGCGGGACGGATGTTCGGATCGTAGGAGACCGTACCCCGGATGGCCTGGCGCTTGACGGCGGCCAGGACCTTGTCGGCACCAGGCTCGACGACGACCACGTAGGAGCCGGTATGCACGTGTCCGACGCTGTCGGGATCCTCGACGGCGGGCACATCCCACGAGAGATCAAACTCGTAGGTGGCGTGGCCCTTCTCGTCAACGGCAGCGTGCGCAACCGTCGTGAATTCGGCGCCATCAGAACCCGGAGTGAGGGTCACTCCGGCGGCCTCGGCGTGCTCGCGAACCTTGTCGCCGCGCGCGTCGCGCGCGAACCAGGTCGCCAGTTCGGATTCGTGACCCAGCCGGGTCAGACCGGCTGCGACGTTGAGCATTGATCCCCCGACGACCTCGACGGGTTCACTGTTTGGGCGGGTAATCTCATCGATGAGCGCTTCCCCGATGTTCACGATTCTAGTCATTCGTCAACCCCAGCTTCTCTTCCATTTCTTCGAGCGGAATGCCCTTGGTTTCGGGCATCACCTTCAGGACCCAGAATAGCTGACCGACCATCGCGAGGAAGAAGATACCGAACGCGAAGCCGCCGCCGAGCTTATCCGTGAGGACCGGGAAGGCGTACGTGGTGATGAACGCGAACACCCAGTGCGTGAGCGAACCCAGCGACTGGCCACGCGCGCGCACGCGGTTCGGGAAGATCTCGGAGATGAAGACCCAGATGACCGATCCCTGGCCGAAAGCGTGAGAAGCAATGAAGGCGAGCAGGCCGAGGAGGATGAGCCACACGGGGGCGGCGCTGCCTCCTGGAAGACGCCGCCCTCGTATGCGAACATCATGCCGGCGAGGAAGCCGAGGGAGATCAGGTATCCGATCGATCCGACGATCATGAGCTGACGGCGGCCGAGCTTGTCGATGACGGTCAGGGCGGCCATGGTGGCGATCAGGTTCATGAGGCCGACGATGACGGAGCCGATGTAGGGGAAGGCATCACCGAGCACTTCGGCGCCGCCGGCGAGCTTCATGACCTTGGGCGCGTAGTAGAGGATCGCGTTGATGCCGGAGAGCTGGTTGAACATCGCGATGCAGAAGGCCATGAGGATGACCTTGCGGTAGCGGCGCGTGAAGAAGGCGACCTTGCCGCCCGCGGCGTCCTCGGCGATCTGCGCCTTCATCTCGGCGATCTGCTCGCTGCTTTCTTCCTGCGTGGTGGTCAGGCGCTCGGAAATCTTCACGGCGCGCTCCTCGTGCCCGTGGGCGAGCAGCCAACGCGGCGTCTCGGGGACGGTGGCCAGGAAGATCAGGAAGAAGACGGCGGGCACTGCCATGACGCCGAGCATCCAGCGCCACGCGGTGTCTTCGTGCGCGATTTCGCGGATGACCGCGTTGGAGGCGTAGGCCAGGAGGATACCGAAGACGATGTTGAACTGGACGAGGCCGACCAGGCGTCCGCGCACGCGGGCGGGGCGATTTCGGCGGTGTAAATGGGAGCGACCACGGAGGACAGGCCGACGCCGACGCCGCCGAGGAAGCGGAACACCATGAAGAAGGTGATCGGGAAGGCGGACGAGGCCGAGACCGTGCCATCAGCAGCTGTCACCAGGGTAGGCACAGGCGCCAGGGCAGTGGCCAGCGCACCCACGCCGAAGAGGATGCCGATCCAGAAGAGGATGGGTTTACGGCCAAAGCGGTCGGCGAGTTTACCGGCGACGATGGCACCGCAGATCGTGCCGATGGTTGCGATGGCAACGATCATGCCCTCCCCCATGGAGGAGAGCGCGTAGAGCTTGGTGAGCTTTTCTTCCGCGCCGGAAATGACCGCTGTGTCAAAGCCGAAGAGCAGGCCGCCGAGGGAGGCGACGATGGCACTTCGAATGACCAATGGCGGAATGGAGGTGGATGGTGCTGACGACTTCGTGGTCATGCTGGCTCCGCACTGTGGAGATGGGACGCGCGTGGCGCCGAGGCCGTAACTAGCCTCTGGCTGGGAGCGTAGAAAACGTATTGGTCAGACAATTAGGACTATTGGGACGGTTTTCCGCGAACTGCCAGACAGGGCCAACATCACACCCACGCAACAGACATAGTGGGATCGCTCACAAATTGACCTGACCGGCAATTAGTCCACAATACGAAACAAAGGTCACACTTCGATTGCATAAAGCCGGGTCTGCCCGACCGTACGGAAACCCAGGGAATCGTAGACAGCCAGCGCGCCCGTATGATTCGCGGAGCCCACGCCCGTACCCGCGCGATCCATCCCATCGCGGCTTTGAGCCCACATCGAGGCCAGAATCAGAGCGTCGGCAACAAGGCTCTCGCGCCAGGCCGACAAACTCCTAGCTGGTCGATATATCCCTCGCGCCACCCCAGCGCCGCCCAGTCCTGCTCGTAACGCGAGGCCAGCAAAAAGCCCGCGACGCGCGGCCGATCGCCAGTGCGATCCACGGCAACAAAAGACCACTCGGGCGCGAACGCAGTGCGGCCCTGCATCCACTGTTCCTGTGTGAGCGGAGGCCGCCCCCACTCCGACTCGTTCAAGCGGTTCGCCGCGCGCAGAGCCGGCTCTTCCCACTGGAGTCCCCAGGCCTCGATGCTCATATACGAGCCCAGGTCGGGCACCGGGGCCAGATCTTCAAGGGAGGCGCGCAGCTCGTAGTACGTGCGTGCCCAGCGGAAACCGTGCACCTTCAGCTGGGCCTCGAGGTCATCCTGGCCAGCCTCGACATGGCAGGTGATCTGCGCGGGGCCATCCCCCTCCACGCTCGCCAGCATCTGACGCGCCGTCCCCCTCCTGCCAGTCCACGATCGCATTGCCGAGGCCGATGCGTCGAAAATCAGGATCCACTCCCCCGATGCACACGCACTCAGCGCGCCCCGGGAAGCGCAACACCACCTGGGCGAAGGCAACCAAGCGCCCCGCTGCGATACCCCTGCGCGCAACCCCGACCAGGCCTCGCCAATGAGAGGCCGACGACAGCATCTCCTCCACCTCGTCCGGGCTGGTGCGGTACGGCGGATTATCCCGGGCCTCCATGCGCGCGAAAAGCGCCGATAGGCCGACGTGATGGTCGGCCGTCAGCGGCTCCCACTCGATGCCGTGATGCTCGCCCGGGAAGGGGACGAACTCAGGGGCACCGGCTCTCTGCGCGAGAGGAATGCTCATGCTCGTCTCTAGCGGACTACTGGTCGATCGTGTAATAAACCTCAGCGGCTTCATCGACGAAACCGAGATGCTCATAGATACTATGCGCCCGATCCGGACTCGACATATCCACATCGAGCCCGATACGTGAGGCACCAGAGGCCGACGCCTCAGCCACCGCGTTGCCGACGAGGGCACTCGCGACCGATCGACCGCGGTGGGCCTCGGCGACGCCTAGCAGGTAGATGTAGGCCTCCGGACGCCCGGTCGCCACCCAGCGCTGCGCGGGACGCCCCGTCATTGCGTAGCCGACGACCTCGCCCGTGCTATCCACGGCGACGAAGGACCAGCGCGGGTCAAAGTGATTCATCGCGTCATCCCACCACAGGGGCGCGCAGCGGCGAACGAAACGCCTGCTGGAAGGCCTCCATGTGAATAGCGCGGATCTGGTCCTGGGGAACCTGATTCCAAGGCACGATGCGGTAGCCGTGGCGCGCCTGCGGGGCGACCTCGCCGCCCGCCAGGTCGCGGTACATGACGCGATAGATGCGCTTGGCGAAGAAGCCGGCCGCGATGTAGAGGCGGCGGCGATCCGTCATGTGCGCATCCACCAGGTTCGAGATGGAGACGGGAACATCGGATTCAGCGCCGAAAGTCTCAACCAGCATCTGGCGGGCGCGGCTGTCCTGCCAGTACAGGAGGGCGCGGCCCACGCCACGGCCCCGCCAGTGAGGATGAATGAACGCACTGACGACGGCGGTCGCCGCCTCGTGGATGCCGCGCAGCACGCGCACCGAGGCGACCGCGCAAATGTTTGCCTTCGCGTCCAGGCCGACGATCGTGTCCACCCAATCGCGCCCGTTCTTGCCCTCCATCATGTCCGCGATATCTTCGACGGAGGTACGGCGGATCGCCTGGTCCTCGTCTTCGATGAGGCAGATAAGCGCGTACACGGCGGGCGCATCGCGGCCGATCATGGGCCGCCAGCGCAACCCGAGGTGGTTCCCCGGGTACGGGACGGACCCGGGCGGCGTAAGTCGCTGCGCAAGTCCTGTCATGCGTAACATCCTAACGCGTGATCGGGCCTTAAGTCACACCAGCAATGAACATTTGTTCGTGCGTGTTGGACGCTTGTGCAGCGCGTGGGTTTGTCGCGGCCCGATAATTATGCGTCGATGCGCATCCGATCGAGACCGGCCGACTCATTGACAATAAACTCCTTGCGCGGCCCAACCGTCGGGCCCATGAGCAGCTCAAACACGTCCTCAGCCTGGCGCAGGGCTTCCTCATCCGCCAGCGTGATGCGGCGCAGCGAGCGGTGGGCCCGGTCCATCGTGGTCTCCGCGAGCTGGTCGGCGTCCATTTCACCCAAACCCTTGTAGCGCTGGATCGGCTCCTTCCAGGTGCGGCCCGAACGTCTCAGGGCGGCGAGCTTACGATGCAGCTCGTCCTCGGAGTAGGTGTAGATGTACTCGCGCTTCTTGCGTCCCTTGCCCGCGACCTCGATGCGGTGCAGGGGCGGGACGGCAGCGTAGATGCGGCCGGCCTCGACCATGGGGCGCATGTAGCGGAAGAACAGGGTCAGCAGCAGGGTGCGGATATGCGCACCGTCGACGTCAGCGTCGGTCATGAGGATGACCTTGCCGTATCGAGCCTGAGACAGGTCGAAGGTACGGCCCGAACCCGCGCCGATCACTTGGATGATGTTGGCGCACTCGGCGTTGGCCAGCATGTCCGCGGTCGAGGCCTTCTGCACGTTGAGGATCTTTCCTCGAATCGGGAACAGCGCCTGGTAGTGCGAGTTGCGCGCGGCCTTGGCCGTGCCCAGGGCGGAGTCGCCCTCGACGATGAACAGCTCGGTCTCCTCGACGTCCTCGAGTCGGCAGTCCGCGAGCTTGGCGGGCAGCGAGGAGGTTTCGAGCGCGTTCTTCTTGCGCGAGATTTCCTTATGGATGCGCGCGGAGACGCGAGCCTTCATCTCGCCGACGACCTTCTCCATGAGGAGGGAGGTCTGCTGCTTGTCGTCACGCTTGGACGAGGCGAACTTGGCCTTGAGCCAGTCGGAGACCACGCGGTTGACGACGGTGCGGATCTGGGGCGTGCCCAGCGTTTCCTTCGTCTGCCCCTCGAACTGTGGCTCGGGGAAGCGCACGGTGATGACGGCGGTCATGCCGGCCTGCACGTCGTCCTTTTCGGGGCGCCCGTCCTTCGCGCCGACCTTGAGCTTGCGCGCGTTCTTGTCGATCGCGGCGCGCAGGGTCTTGAGGACCGCCTGCTCGAAACCGGTGACGTGGGTACCGCCCTTGGGGGTGGCGATGATGTTGACGAAAGACTGGACGGTCGTGTCGTAGCCGATGCCCCAGCGCAGCGCGATATCGACCTCGCAGGTGCGCTCGACCTCGGTGGCGCGCAGGTGCCCGGTCTCGGAGTCCAGGGCCTGCACGGTCTCGTTATAGGTGCCCTCACCCGTGATGTGCCACGTGTCGGTCACGGGGCCGTCGGAGGCGAGCCAGTTCGCGAAGTCGACGACGCCGCCGTCGAAGCGGAAGCTCTCGGTCTTTTCTTCCTCGCCGCGCTCGTCGTAGCAGTTGATGGTCAGGCCGGGGACGAGGAACGCGGTCTGGCGGGCACGCGCCAGCAGGTCGTCCCACAAGAAACCCGCGGTGGACGGGAAAATCTGGAAGTCCGCCCAAAATCGCACGCGCGTGCCGGTCTGTGCTTTCTTGACCTTGCCGACGGTCTTGAGGGTGGAGCCGTCCGTGAAGGGCGTAAAGGGCGAGTTGGGGGTGCGCTGCTTGGAGTCGTCAAATTCGCCGGGCTCGCCGCGGCGGAAGCACATTTCGTGGGTCTTGCCGCCGCGGTCGACCTGCACGTCGAGCCGGGCGGAGAGGGCATTCACGACGGAGGCGCCGACGCCGTGGAGGCCGCCCGAGGCCGCGTAGGAGCCGCCGCCGAACTTACCGCCGGCGTGGAGCTTGGTGTAGACGACCTCGACGCCCGTCAGGCCCTGTCCGGGCACGATGTCGACGGGGATGCCTCGGCCATTGTCGGCGACGGAGGCGGAGTGGTCGGGGTGCAGGCGCACGTCGATCGTGTCGCAGTGACCTTCCAGGGCCTCGTCGACCGCGTTGTCGATGATCTCCCAGAGGCAGTGCATGAGGCCGCGGTGGTCCGTGGAGCCGATGTACATGCCGGGGCGTTTGCGCACGGCCTCGAGCCCCTCGAGGACCGAGAGGTGCCGTGCGTTGTAATCGGATGCGTCGGTAGGAGTCACGAGGTGCATCATATGTGGCGCCATGCTCGTTTGCGGTCCGCCGGGCGCGTGGCGCGGGTTCTGGGACGCTTTCCACGATCGACGAGGCCGGGGCTGAATTGCGCTGGTGGGCGCGCTTTCGGGGCGGACGGGTGCTGTGGTTGAAGTGTTTTCCACTCCCCCGTTCCACTGTGTCAGTGGTCGGGCGAGCGATTGCGCCCCGGGTGAACAGGGGTGCGCGGCGCGGGGTGATGGTGTGTGATGGAAGCATGAACGCACAGACTCTTGAACGCCCGATCCTGGACGAGCCGCAGCTGAATGCGGCGAATCGTTGCGACGCCTGCGGCGCTCGCGCCTGGGTTCGTGCGACGATGCCTTCGGGTGGCCAGCTGTACTTCTGCGGCCACCACGCGAATGAGCACCTGCCCTCCCTGGTGGGCGCTGGCGCACAGATCCTGGACGAGCGCCACTTCATGAACGACTGAGAGCGAGCCTCCCGCAGCGGCGGGACGCACGGCTTTGAGGCGCGGGCGGGGACCGACGGGGTCCCCGCCCGCGTATTCATACTCGAACTGCCGTTGCTATGAGGCAGCGGGCACTGCATATTGCAGGCAAGGTGACTGTGCGGCTTTGTGCTGCGGTAAAGTAACTGTTCTAGATCATCACATGTCGTCAGTGGAGGAAGCCCCTGCATCATGGGCACGCGGCCGCCCGACGATTCAGGGCTATAGGCGCAAACGTGGTGCTTTAGACGGCGTGTCGTGGGTCTAGTGGGCGCGTCCGGCCCAGCCTTTGCGTGGCCAGAGTCCTTCTTCTGGGGTGGGGGTTCCTTCCGGGATTCCGTGGCGTTTCTGATCGGTGTGGTTGGGGTGTTTTTGGTGTGGGGATCCGGCGGGGTGTGGGGCGCCCGTCGTGTTCCCATTGGGTCAGGACTTCGGTGGGGGTCGGGGGTTGTGGGGTGCGCAGGAGGAGAGCCCATTCGGCGATGACGGCTTGGTGGTAGGCACTGGCACCGCGGTGAGCGTGGAGGAGTTCACGCACGACAGCGTTGATGGATTCGACGTGGTTGGTGGTGGCGCAGGCCGGCGGGTCGGCTGGTGTGCCGTCGGGGTTGGTCAGGTAGGTGAACAGCACTCCTTGGCGTGCCAGTCGTGCCAAGCGTCGGTAGCGCGGCGCGTGCGTTCATGCGTGTACCACCAGGTTTTACCGGTTTTTTGACGCCCATGCAGGGTCTTGAGCGGCGAAGGTGCGCTGTGACATCCATTCTCGGAAGGTGTGCCCAAAGTCGTGGAGCATCGTCAACCACGCGCTGGCTTGGTCGACGCTGGTGATGCTCGTCAAGCGTCGTGACAAGGCCAGCAACGCCCGTGCGGGTTCGGTTCTGGGATGCATGGTGAGGTCGCGGATGATGTCACGATGAACGTGGACCAGGCAGCGTTGCACGCGCGTGGAGGGCCATAGGTGCGCGATAGCCGCCAAGGCGCCTGCAGCACCGTCGGTGGTGACCACATCGGCAGGAGCGAGGCGTTCAAGTAGGGCCGTGTAGGCCTGCGCGGATTCGTTGGCCGCCCACTGCCACTCCAGCACATGCTCGCGGTCTCGGGCGATCAGCAGCACCCATCCGCCTGACAGGTGCATGCCGTCAATGAAGATCTGATCGTGGACCTGCCCGGTGACGGGCGGGTGAGGTACCGGCACCTGCCAGCACCAACAGGTACGACGCCGGAAAGCGCGCGCTGAGCCTTCCTGTTCGTCTTGGGTGTGCCGAGACGTCGCCCACGCGATGAAGTCTGCCAGCTCATCGGCTTGTTCGTGTCGGCGCGCACGCCCTGAATGGACATGTGGTTGACAGGGCGCACGAGGTGCATTTCCACCGTTGAGCGCCCGCCGCGGTGTGTCCATTCTTCTTCATCGGCACAGCGCACACCGGGCAACGCCGAGCACGATTCGATCGTGTTCTCACCCACTACACGATCACCCCAGAAAGTCAAGGAAGCTGCGCGATTAACCGCCCGAACCTAAATAACAGCGACTTTCGCCCGCAATCCCAACCTAAACACGGAACTTAAGCACCACGTTCGTGACCTATAGTCCACGATTCATTGCGCTCCGGTCTTAGGTGGTAGCCCCTGGATAGTCGGCATTGCTCGTCAGCTTCGAATTGGCCGCTGGCTGCTCGGGCGGTGACCGCGCGCAGCGTCTGGTAGCCAGACACCTCCACTGGCTGTGTTAACCCGCTAGTGCGCAGCGAGACCCACGTAGCAACAGCTGGCCTGTGCCATCCACACTCCACCGAATACGCCCACTCTCTTGGATAGGAAACGCAGATCTGGATAGCTTATTAACCTATCCAGAAGGCCGCATCCTATCCAGATCAACAATCAGAAGTCCCGGCAACACTCTCACTCCACGATGAACGACTCTACGTAGCCTCGACAAAAGCCGGTTGAATGAACGACCAACAACGTGCATACAAACCCATACCCTGACCAAAACTCCCTACGTCAACCCCCTCGCCTACGAATTTGACAACTACCTCAGAGACCCCTAGACTACCGCCCCCGAAGCATTCAACCAACTTACTGCTATCACCCAGCGACGCCGCCGCCCCACGTCTCCTCAACATGGCTTGTTTACGAGGCAACACAGACCTCTTCCTAGTTATACACTGACCACAATGATTAATACACAAAGGACCTCAATTACGTAGGTCAATTGTGATCACATCACACACACCAGGAGAATACATGAAAGACACCATCCTCATGATAAGTCCAATATTGGCTTTGATTATTAGCACCATAACAGTCTTCATAAATCTCTCAATACGCGGAGAAGACAGCTTCCAGAAAACCTTAGACCTACTAAACGCGCATTTAGAATTTAAAGACGATGACAGAGTCATTAACAAGTTCGCCAGAGACGTAGTCTTAAGAAATTATTAGAAAACAGATAGCTCGAGCATATAAGCCATTTAGCATCCTAAGTTTCACATGGCTTGTGATAAAATTCCTATTCCTATCCTCATCATTACTAATTTTTGCACTACTAGCACTCTCCCCTTCAGAAATGCACTGGTGGGAACGAGCCATGTACGGAATATTCTCACTCACAATCACCATCATATTGACATACACAATTGTGTCTACTTTGTCCAGCGAATCAGTAATTCTCGACGATAACCTAGAAACCATGATCTACGCACACTACCTGACAGAGCTTGGCTTCAAGCAGAAGCAGTATAACCATGACTTAGAGGGAACAAAGCATAAGTTTTCCTGGATTAAAGTCCCGATCCACTGGATTAAAATCAGACTACAATTCTTTTCCATCCGCGAAGCATCCCGACACTATTCCATCCGCGAAGCATCCCGACACTATACACAATTTATCAAAACTGAAACACAGCTTAAGACCCTATACAATCTCAACCCACATCCTGTCACAAGTCCCCTCCACTACTCATGGTTGGAAGAGCACTCATGGATGAAAGATAGGATCGCCCAGACGGAACAAGAGCTACGAGAACTAAGAGAAGCACTCACCAAAAAATGGCCAAACGAATTTGATGCCCTCAAAGACTGGACAAAGTATACAAGGTCACTTGAACAAGAATCTACCGATGACATAAGTCGCTCTTCACAATCGCGGGTGTAGTTAGGGATTACCACCGGTTTCGAAGAGTACTCAGGTGATGTCGTGGGTGAGGTTTCGCAAGGCACCGGCACGACATTTGAATATGCTCCCCAGCGTGAGGAGCTCAGTCAGGTAGCTCGGTAGACGCGTGGAGGCCAATGCATTGATTTCAAATTTCATCAGGGCATTGCCCACGCGTGTCGGGCTCAGCACCTATCGCAAAGGACTACACGCGCCACGCTCGCCTTGCCCGCGCGCGGGGCTGGCTCGTGGTAGGTGTCTATCGGCCATGCGCTGTTATGCGCTTCCAGCAGCTTCTAGGGCGACATGCTCATCGCTGGCAAATATGTCGATTGCTGGTGTTGTTGACGCAGCGAGAGGCGGCACAACCTGGCATATAGCTTCCTGAGTGCCTTCTACAGGGGATCCGTGGCCCACCCACGCCGAAAGTGATTCTTCCCGGTGCATCTGCGGTACTTTTCAACCGCAATCCCCGCGCGGTGCACCACGTGGAAGGGGTCCATGCCCGCCCTTGCGCTAGGGAGATCCTCGGCACCAACGCACTTGAAACCGATGAATTCATCCACCGCGACGTTTCAATTTGGACGCGCCAGCATCGCGCTCACAGGTCGACTAGGTGTCAGCTACTTTTTCGGAGCGGCCCGTGATCATATTCAAGAGGCGGCAGGGACCACTGCGATTGCAAATGGGCGTCAAGTCCAAGATGATGGTGACACGCTTGTCACCGCAGGGAGTATGCCTCCACGCATGTTTTCCAAGCCGAGGACACTGCCGCCTTATGCGTCCATCCGGATCTTATATAACGAGAAGCATCTGTAGCCACGCACTGGCGGTCGCTCTCCCATAACCTTATGCCTTCAGCGCCAGTAAGCCGTCAGAAATGAAGCTACCAACGAGCTCACTGCGAGTTTGTCCTATTTCCCCTACCGCCTCGTCGAGCTCTCGAACTAAGGATTCGGGCAGACGCGTGCCGCCCGGCGTTTATTGCTTACCAAAAAGCTGCGGATGCCCCGGGAGAACCTTCCACGCTCCGTCGCATTCGCCCACTTCGAAGCGCTGCGCATCCGCTTCAAGATCAGCGTCGGTAACGGTGGTTCCTCCCGCAAGGCGGTAGGTTTCTTCTGGTTTCGTAGTCATTGCCTCTCCTCTCAGGTCCAAATGTTTCTGTCATCATTTTCTTTGAAGGCGGTGTCATCACGACCAGGAACGACGGCGCTCCCGTGCGCACACTGCTCCCCTAGTCCGCCAAGCGCTGGGACACCACCGTCGTGACGCCGTCGCGCATCGTGACGCCGTACAGAGCGTCCGCGATCTCCATCGTTCGCTTCTGGTGCGTGATCACGATCAGCTGCGAGGTCTCCTGAAGCTCCTTGAAGATCGCCAACAGGCGCGACAGGTTCACGTCGTCCAGGGCGGCCTCGACCTCGTCCATGACGTAGAACGGGGACGGGCGCGCCTTAAAGATCGCGACCAGGAAGGCGATCGCGGCCAGGGAACGCTCGCCGCCCGAGAGCAACGACAGGCGCTTCACCTTCTTGCCCGCGGGCCGGGCTTCGATCTCGATGCCGGTCGAGAGCATGTCGTCCGGGTCGGTCAGCACCAGGTCGCCTTGCCCGCCCGGGAACAGCACGCCGAACACGTGCTCGAATTGCACGCGCGTCTCGGCGAAGGCCGACACGAAAGCCTCCTGCACCAGGCGATCCACGTCCTCCACGATGTGGAGCAGGTCAGCCTTGGACTGCTTGAGGTCCTGGACCTGGTCCACAAGGAACTTGTGCCGCGCTGCCAGGGCCTCGTGCTCTTCCAGGGCCAGGGGGTTCACGCGCCCGAGCTTCTCCAAATCCTTCTGTGCCTTGGCCAGGGCCCGCTCCTGCTCGGCGCGCACGTACGCGCTCGGCTCGGCAGCTTCGGCCTTCTCGATCTGGTCGGGGTCCAGGGGCAGCATCGGAACCATCGTCTCGGGTCCGAACTCGGCGATCAGCTGCTCGGGTTCGAGGGACAGCTCCTCGAGGGAGCGCCGCTCCAAGTCTTCGACGCGCACGCGCGTCTGCTCGGCGGCGATCTTCCCCTGATTGGCGTTGCTCGTCGCCTCGGACAGCTCCGCGCTCAGCCGATCCAGTGCCCGGCGTGCGTCCGATACTTCTTGGGACACCTGGGAGCGCCGCGCACTCAGGTGGTCGCGGTGCTCGGCCGCGCGAGATAGGGCGCGCTCGGCGGCCTCCAGGGCCACGCGCGCGGCGGCTTCCACGTCCGAGGCCGTGGCCAGTTCCGTGCGCCTCACTGCCTCGCGCTGGGCGTAGCGGGCGCGTTCCTCGCGCTCGGCGGCGGCCGCTTGGCGCAGGGAGCGGGCGCGTGAGGCTGCGCGCCGCGACTGTTCTTCCAGGGAGCGCAACGCCAGGCGCGCCTGGTTTTCGCCGTCGCGGGCCTCACGGGCAGCGCGGGAGGAGGCGTCGGCGCGGGCCTGGGCGTTCTCCAGGGATTCGGGCGGGCCGACCGAGTCGGCGCCCTCCAGGCGCGCCCGCGCGGCCACGTCTTGCTCGCGGGCCCACTCGACCTGCTCGTCGGCGCGGCGGGCCACGTCACGGGCGCGATCGGCCTCGGCGCGGGCGGCCTGCGCGGCGGACTGGGCACGGGCCAGCTCCTGGGCTTCCTTGGCGCGCTGGGCGTCCTCCTCGCGCAGGGCCTTGAGGGCGTCGTTCGCCTCCTTGATGGACCGGTCCAGTGCCCCGTTCGCGTGGGCGAGTTGCTTGGACACGGCGTCCATGCGCGCGCCTGCCTCCCGCGCCCGCGCGTCGGCCTCGTCGAAGTCTGCGCGCACGGAGAGGACGGAGGACGCCTGGTGTCCACCCTCGAGGGACCACGAGCGCAGCACGTCGCCGCCGGGCGTGACGACGGCGCGCACGCCGGGCACGTCCAGCGCTCCAGCGGCGCTTTCAGGTGAGCAGACGACGACCCCGTCCAGGAGGTCCGCCAGGGGTGAGGCGGCTCCCTCGCAGGTGACGACCGATCCGAGCCATGTGGCCCCCTCGGGCAGGTCGCCGACGTCCGCGGGCACCGCTGCCGAGCCTGGGCGTTCAGGGGACGAGGCCTGGGTATCCGCAGGCTCGTCCGCGGCGCTTGCGGGTGCCGGGGGGTGCGACGACGAGGCGCAGCGAGCGCCCGGCCGCGCGGGCCGCGTCCAGCTCGCGGAGGCCTCGGGCCAGAGAATCGACGACGACCGCGTCGGCGAAGGGGGTCAGCGCGCTGGCGACCGCGTCCTCGTAGCCGGGCGCCACACGCAGGAGCGGCGCCACCTGGCCGAGCACGCCATCGCGTCCCAGCAGCTCAGCGGTTCCGTCCTCGGGGGTCAGCAGCTGGGAGAGCGCGTCGCGGCGTGCCTCCCATCGGGCACGGTCGGCCCGAGCCTCGCGCTCGACGCCCAGCAGCTCGTCCACGCGCGCGCGAGCGGCATCACGACGGGCCGACGCATCGGCGTGTGCGCGGGCAGCTCCCCCACCAGATTCCGGACTATCCGCAGCTTTATCGAACGCGCTGTCAGCCTGCGCCTTCCCGGAAGAGGACACCCCAGCCTCGTCCGCAAAGCCGGACAAACGACCGGTTCCAGGCACGGCCGCAGCCGCAGCCTCGGCGCGCTCCTGAGCCTCGCGGTATGCGCCCCACGCGCGATCGGCCTCGGCGAGTGCGGCCTCCAGGCGCGACGCGGCCGTGGAAGCGTCGCCCGTCAGGCGCGCGACCTTCTCGCGGTGGTCCGCGATGACGCGGTTGACGCGGGCAAGCTCGCGGGACGCAGACTCGTCGGCGTCCTCGGCGGCCTCGCGCGCGCGAGTCGCGGACGTCAGGGCACTGCGCGCCTCTTCGACCTGAGCGACCAGCGCAGCATCCTCGGCGCCGGCGACGCGGGCGCGCTCGTCGAGCACATCGGGATCCTCGCCGCCCGGGGGGAAGCTCGGGGGTCGCGCGCAGGGAAACCTTCTGGCTCGCGGCCATCAGCGTGCCGCGCAGGCGCTCGGTGATCGTCGTCAGGGACTGCCAGTCGGAGGATGCCTGATCGAGCGCCGGCGAGGACGCACGTTCCGCATCCTCCAGGCGAGACACCTGGGCGCGCGAGGCCGTAATCTGAGCCTCCAGGGTGGCTCGGCGTTGCGCGGCCGACTCATCAGAGGCCTCGAGCGCGGCCAACTTGGACAGCGCGGATGCCAGGTCGTCCGCGAGCAGGCGGGCCTTCGCGTCGCGCACACGCGCCTGAATGAGGGAAGCGCGCCGGGCGATGCGCGCCTGGCGGGCCAGGGGTCCCAGCTGCCGGCGAATCTCATTCGTCAGGTCCAGGACGCGCACGAGGTTCGCGTCCATGTCGGACAGTTTCTTCAGCGCCCGCTCCTTGCGGCGCCGGTGTTTGAGGACACCGGCGGCCTCTTCGATGAAGCCGCGCCGCTCCTCGGGCGTGGAAGACAGGATTGCGTCGAGCTGGCCCTGGCCAACAATGACGTGCATCTGGCGGCCCATGCCCGTGTCCGACAACAGCTCCTGAACGTCCAGGAGCCGCACGGGCGAGCCGTTGATGGAATACTCCGAGCCGCCACCGCGAAACAGGGTGCGGCTGATCGTCACCTCGGAATACTCGATGTCGAGCAGACCGTCGGTGTTGTCGATCGTCAGGTCCACCTGGGCACGCCCCAACGCAGCGCGCCCAGATGTCCCCGCGAAGATAACGTCTGCCATGTTCGAGCCGCGTAGCGCGCGGGCTCCCCTGCTCGCCCATGACCCAGGCGAGCGCGTCGACGACGTTGGATTTACCCGACCCGTTGGGGCCGACGACGCACGTGATGCCCGGTTGGAGGGCGAGCGTGGTCGCGCTGGCGAAGGACTTAAAGCCCCGCAGCGTCAGGTTTTTGAGGTGCACCCTTGCAGGTTACCGGCGTCTCAGTAAATCTCCGGGAACCACAGGGAGATTTCGCGCTTTGCGTTATCCACGGAGTCCGAGCCGTGGATCAGGTTCTCCATGTGGGGGCTGTTCCAGGCGCGGCCCAGGTCGCCGCGGATCGTGCCAGCGGGGGCGGTCGTCGGGTCGGTCGAGCCCATGAGGACGCGCATGCCCTCGACGACGCGCTGGCCCTCGACGATCATGGCGACGACGGGGCCGGAGCTCATGAACTCCAGGAGTCCCTCGAAGAAGGGCTTGTCCTTATGGTCGGCGTAGTGCTCGGCGAGCAGCTCGCGGGAGGCGACCATGAGCTTGAGGCCCTTGATCGTATAGCCCTTGGCCTCGATGCGGCGCAGGATCTCGCCGGTCAGGCCGCGCGCGTAGCCGTCGGGCTTCACGACGATGAGGGTGTGCTCGAGGGTGGGGTCGAGAAGGTGCTGGGGTTCCAGCAGAACACTCTTAGCGCTCACGTTGTCTCCTGTGATAGTGAGGGTGACCTAATTGGCACCTTCAAGCATATCCGTCAGCGCGGCAACTGCTGCTGTGGCGTCGGCCCCAGTGGCTTCGATGAGGACCGTCTGACCCTGGCGAATCCCCAGGGCCATGAGGTCCAGGACCGAGCAGCCGTCCGCCCCGTTGACCGTAATCTCTGCGTCGAAGGTGCCCGCCAGGCGCACGAAGGCGGCGGCGGGTCGCGCGTGGAGTCCGACGGGGTCGGCGACCACGGCGGAGCCCGACGCCCTCATGGGCGAGGCCGGCGCCCCCTCCGCGGTCCCGACGATGACCGGGACGCCTTCCTCGTGTGCCACCTGGGAGGGTGGTGCCTCCAGGCGCGGGGCGAGGGATGCGGCCACCTCGGCGACCTGGCTCAGGCTTTCGCCGAGCTGGGCGCGCACGGAGGAGGCGACGGCTCCTTCGACGAGGCAGGTGTCGACGAAGCGCACGCGCTCGGGCTCGTCGCTCATGTCGATGACGGATTCGACGGTCATCGTGGCCGAGCCGAGGTCGGTCAGCACGATGACGCCGCTGCCCTCACCGTCCACGGCCTTCAAGGCAGCCTCAACGGCAGTCTCCACGAGGTCGTAGGAGGTGCCGATGCGGCCGTCGTCGGTGCCCCCGGCGGCCTCGAAGCGCACGTCGGGGGCCATCTGCGCGGCCAGCTCACACACGCCGCGCGCCAGGGCCTCGGAGTGGGAGACGATGACGAAGGAAACGCGCACGCTCATGCCGCGCCAGCCTCGCCAGCTGCTCGCACGGCGGCGCGCAGGATGAGGGAGGTGGACACGGCGCCGGGGTCGAGGTGCCCGATGGAGCGTTCGCCCAGGTAGGAGGCGCGTCCCTTCGTGGCCCGCAGGGGTTCCGTCGCGGCTGCTCCGGCCTCGGCGGCGGTGGCGGCGGCCTGGAGGGTGGCGACAGCATCGGCACCGGATTCGGCGGCCGCGCGGGCGGCGTCGAGCGCGGGCGTCCACGCGTCCACCATGGTCTTCTCACCCGTGGTGGCCTTGCCTCGGGCCTGGATACCACCCAGCGCACCCTCGATGATGGCAACGACGCCAGCGGCGTCGAGTTCGCCGCCGCCCGCCGCCTTGGATGCGCGCAGGAAGGCGGTCCCGTACAGGGGCCCGGCGGCACCGCCGACCGTGGACATGAGGGTCTTGGCGACCGTCTTCAAGACCTCGGCGACGCTGGCAGGCTCGGCCTGTCCCAGGGCCTCGACGGCGGCCTTGAATCCGCGGTCCATGTTTTCGCCGTGATCGCCATCCCCGATGGCTCGGTCCAGGTCCACCAGGTAGTCGCGCTGCTCAGCGACGTCCGCCGCCGCCAGCTCGATCCACCGGCATGCCCACGCTGCATCTAGGCTCATCGTGTTTCTCCTTATCCTGCCTCGTTGCTTACTTCCAGGCGACCGTGTTCACGGGCGCGTCGAAGAGCTCGAGGAGCTCCTCGTCGGCGCGCATGAGGGTCACGGAGACGCCGGGCATCTCCAGGCTGGTGACGTAGTTGCCGACCATCTGGCGGGCGATCTCGATGCCGTCCTTCTTGAGGAGGGCGGCCAGGGCGCGGAAGCAGATGTAGAGCTCGGAGACGGGGGTGCCGCCCATACCGTTGACGAGGGCGACGACGCGCTCGCCTTCGGTCAGGCCCAGGTCGCCGCGCACGCGCTCGTAGAGCTCGGCGACGAGGCTGTTGGCGGGCTCCATGGCACCGCGGCGGTATCCGGGCTCGCCGTGGATGCCGATGCCCAGCTCGATCTCGTCCTCGCCCAGGTCGAAGGAGGGCTTGCCCGCGTGGGGCACGGTGCAGGGGCCCAGAGCCAGGCCCATGGAACGGGTCTGGTCGTTAACCTTGGTCGCAATGCGGGTGACTTCCTCGAGGGAGTCGCCGCGCTCGGCGGCAGCGCCCGCAATCTTCTCCACGAAGATGGTACCGGCGACGCCGCGACGACCCGCCGTGTACAGGGAGTCTTCGACGGCCACGTCGTCGTTGACGACAACGGTGGCGACCTGGATGTCCTCCATGTCGGCCAGCTCGGCGGCGGTCTCGAAGTTGAGGACGTCGCCCGTGTAGTTCTTGACGATGTGCAGGACGCCCGCGCCGTGGTCGGCTGCCTTCGTGGCCTCCAGGATCGGGTCGGGGGTAGGCGAGGTGAACACCGCGCCGGGAACGGCCGCATCCAGCATGCCTTCGCCGACGAAGCCGGCGTGGAGGGGTTCGTGTCCGGATCCGCCGCCGGAGACGAGGCCTACCTTGCCCTCGGCCTTGGGGGAGCGGCGGGTGACGAAGTCGGGCGAGTAATGGACATCGACGATGTCGGCGTGGGCCAGGGCGAAACCTTCCAGGGTTTCGCGGACAACGGCGTGGACATCATTGACGAGCTTCTTCATGGTGCCTCCTTGCAATACGCTCATCTTTTCTTGTAGTCGGGACAATCGTGCCACGTTCCACACAAAAACCCAACTGAGGCGGCCGCCACACAGCGACCGCCTCAGCCATGAATCACCTCATCGCGGGGAGTGACCCGCCAGCGCCAGCATCTCCCCGGCCAGCATAACCGAGCCAAACACAAGGATTCCGCTACGATCCGCGGGCTCAGCCCCGGCCTCGGCGATCTCGGCTGCACGATCGACCGCGTCGGCCAGCGACTCGCGCACATCTACCCGGTCGGGTCCGAAGACCTCGCCGGCGATCTGCGCCAGGCGCTCCAGGTTCGCGGCGCGGTCCCCCGGCATCTGGGTGACCACCAGGTGGTCGATGAAGGGCTCGACTTCGGACAGGACGCCTTCGACGTCCTTGTCCCCCATGGCGGAGTAGACGCCCGCGATGCGCGCGAAGGAGAAGGAGGATTCCACGGCCTCGCGCAGGGTGGCCGCACCCGCGGGGTTGTGCGCGGCGTCCACGATGATCGTGGGCGAATGACGCACGACCTGCATACGCCCCGGGCTGGAGGCGTTCATGAGGCCCTGCTCGACGATGCGACCGTCCAGGCCGCGGCCCCCCATGAAGGCCTCGACGGCCACGAGCGCGGCGGCCGCGTTGTGTGCCTGATACTCGCCAAACAGCGGGACGAACACGTCCTCGTAGACCGCGGAAGGCGTGCGAATCGTGACCATCTGGCCGCCCACCCCATCTGACGATCCACGACCTCGAAGTCGCGGCCCTCGACGCGCACGATCGCGTCGACGGAGCGCGCCTGCTCGAGGAGGATGTCGAGGACGTCCTCCTCCTGAGCCATGATGACAACGACCTGGCCGGGCTTGATGATGCCGGCCTTTTCGCGCGCGATTTCTTCGATCGTGGAGCCCAGCCACTTCGTGTGGTCCAGGGCGATCGGCGTGATGACGGCGACGCCGGAGTCGATGACGTTCGTGGCGTCCCAGCGCCCGCCCATGCCGACCTCGACGACGGCCGCGTCGACCGGGTAGTCGGCGAAGGCCGCGTAGGCCATGATCGTGAAGACCTCGAAGAAGGACAGGCGGGGGCCGCCTTCTTCCTGGCTACGCTCGTCGACCATGCCAACGTAGGGGGCGACGTCTTCCCAGGCGCGCACGAAGCCCTCGCGCGTGATCGGGTTACCCTCGAGCGAGATTCGCTCGCGCACGTCGAGCAGGTGCGGGCTCGTGAAGCGGCCCGTCTTCATGCCGAAGGCGGTGAGGAGCGAGTCGATCATGCGCGACGTGGACGTCTTGCCGTTCGTACCCGTGATGTGGATCGACGGGTAGGAGCGTTGCGGGTCGCCCAGGATGTCGAGGGCGAGCTTCACGCGGTCCAGCGTGGGGTCGATGTCATGCTCGGGTGCGCGCGCGACGATGGACTCGTAGATCTCCTGCACGCGCGCGTCCAGCGCGACGTCGTCCCCGGCCTTCGCGAGCGCGGCCTCGTGGGAGGCGCGTTCCTCGCGCTCCTCGGCGGCGTCGTCGGCGAAGTCCTCGTCCACCTCGCCCTCAATCTCGGCCAGGACGGCAGGGTCGGGGCCCAGCAGCAGCGAGTGCTCGACGAGGGCACGCAGCGCGGCCTCGCGTTCGCTCTCCTCAGCCTGCGGGTCGGCAGCCGTGCCGCCGTCCTCGGGTTCGGGGGCCTCGTCGGCCGCTTCCAGGTACGGGATGAGGTCGGCGGGGATGCCGCCTCGCTGATCGTCGTGGGTGGTGTCTTCCCCGAAGAACGATTCGCCTGCCATGTTTCCTCCGCTGCTCGCAGTGTCTCCGCTATTTTACCGGCCCAGGCGCGGCGGGCGGCTTGTTCCGCCGATCACGGCGCGTTTGTGCCCCGACGATCCTCTCATCGACGAGGCCGTGGCTCGAACGGCGGTCCACTGTCCTGACGGGGCGAGTAAGATGGGAGAGAACAAGAGAGAACAAGAATGAATGAGATATGGAGGGTTCCCGTATGGGTAAGTGGTTCGGCCAAGCAAGCGAGATTGAAGAGCTGCGCACCGAAAACCGCAGACTGAAGGAGCAGGTCGCAACCCTTGAGGCGCGCCTGCGCGCCGCCTACGCAGACGCCGGAATCACGGCTCTGGCCGATCCCTCCTCACCCGTCTCTTCCACCGATTCACTCGCCCCCGCCACGGCCTCGTCCCTGGAAGTGAGCGCCGCCGAAATGGAGTTGCTGGCTACGGGCCCGAAAATCGCGGCAGTCAAGGCATACAAGGATCGCACCGGCGTAAACCTCAAGGCAGCCAAGGCCGCGATTGACGCCGTGCCCGTGCACACATCCTCGATCGTCTCCACCAGCCTCGAGCTGACGCATGCCGAACGCCAGATGGTGGCCGACGGCCGCCCCGTGAGCGCCATCAAGGCATACAGGGACCGAACCGGCGTGGACCTCAGGACCGCCAAGGCCGCCATCGACGCGGCCCGCTAGACTCCCAGCCTCCTCTGGTAGGATGCCCCTCACGGCGCGGCATCGCGCGCTTGCAAGCGATAAGGAATTGACATGCTACTCGTCGCAGAAAACGAGAACAACGGCTGGATCCGTTCCACCTTTAACCTGACCTACCGAGTGTCGTGGCCCCAGCTGCTGCTGGCCGTCCACGGCGCATACCCCTACTTTGCCAATCCGCAAGTCCTCGTCGACGACGCGCAAGTGCCCATCTCGCGCCAGACGGACATCCTCTCCATCCCCGAAAACCGCACCATCATGCTGCGCGGCATCTCCACGGTGATCAACGCTCCCCTGATGATCACCTTCCACAACCAGACGCCGACCGTCAACGTCTCCGTCGGCTGCGTGAACGAGGAGTTCCGCAACACCAACTACGAGAAGTTCAACAAGTCGATGTGCCAGCTCATGGACTCCATGGAGATCATGATGCACGTGCCCACCGCCAAGCCCTCCGACGGCGCGGACGCATCGTCAACCACCGCCTGACGTCCAAGGCCGACACGCGTAGCGATCACCGACAACACGAGAGGAGCAGTGCCATGTACTTGGAAGGCCAGCACGTCGACAACGGCTGGATTCGTTCGACGTTCACCCTGACGCACCGCGTCTCGTGGGAGCAGATGCTCCAGGCGATCTACGCCGCTTTCGACTACTTCACAGAGATCGTCATCTTCGTCGACGAGAAGAAACACCGCATCACCTCTCGTGACGAGGTGCTCTCGATCCCCGAGTCGTGGAACGTCTCGATCGCCGGAACCTCCCTGGTGTTCAAGGTGCCCATGATCATCTTCTTCTACAACCAGGTGCAGTTCAGTAACGTGCGCCTGCGTTGCGTAAGTGAGGATCTGCGCGGGCTCACTTACGAGCAGTTCAACAAGATGGTCGGCCCGCTCATGAATGCCCTCGAACTGGCGATGTTCCAAGAGCCGGTCACGCCCAGCCAAGCCAAGGAAACAGCTCAGAGCCCGGTGCACCAGGACGCGGGAGCGCCCACCAACGCCTCGCAGAAGCCGGGCGGCACCCCCGTCAACAGCACGCAGCACAGCGGCGCGGCCAAGCTGGCCGATACCGACCAGCACGCCCAGACGCACAAGGGCGGGGAGACGGCGCAGCACCCCGAGGCGGACAGGCCCCACGAGGCCTCGCCCCACCCCGAGGCGGCTCAGCGCTCGGTTGCACCGATCCCCGCGCCCCTCCGCAGCCTGCTGCAACTCCCCCTCAGCGCCACGCCACTCCCCCAATCCCGCCGCCGCCTGCCTGACACCCGCGCGAATTCCCGACGTCACCGAAGAGAATCGAGCCTCCATGCCCACCGAGTCGCCACAGCATCGCACAGACGAAGTCGTGGCCCCCATGAGCGCCATGTTCCCCGTGCGAGCGCCCGGCCCCGGGGACGTGCTACCCAACGCTGAGGCGGGGCTCGGGAACCGCTACCGCGCAGGCATGGACGTCACCGTGTACATGGCGGCGCAGATGTCGGACGGCACCGACCCCGAGCTGGTCTCCACGGCCGCGTGGCTGCGCTCGCGATACGCCAAGCCCAAGACGATTTTCCCGCAGTGGCGCTCCGACCGTGACCACGGCGAAGTGCCCGGAACGAACCGGTACTACACCAACAAGCCCGACTTCATCACGGCCTTTGACATCACTGGCCTTGACCACATCGGGCACGTCGGATCACGCCAGTTGACACCGATCATGAACGGCGGGATCTTCCCCTCCGAGTTCCGCTCGGGCCCGCCCGCCAACTTCAACGAGCTCTACCGCCAGTTCCGCTTCACGGAGGCCCCTCTGCCCGAGGACGTCATGATCGAGATCTGTATGCTCGACGAGGACCACGGCTCCTACGGTTACGCGCCCCAGGTACGCATCCTCGAAAAAGCCACCTTGGGCGCATGGGTTCCCATGACGATCGACGAACTCATCACGCAACACATCATCGAAGGAGTATCCGATCATGTTGGAGAAGTTAGAGACGTTGATTGGGAAGCTCTGTTCGGGTACTTCCGTCGCACAAGATGAGTTTCAAAACGGGTACGGCTACGGCTATTCGTTCTCGTCCTACAACACAGACTTCTTCACGATGTGGGAGATCTCTGGCTACTACCGTTTCAGCTGGTCCGAACGCCACCCCAGCAAGGCCTTCACGATGGACACGCGCAGCGAGCATTTCGCCAGCTACGTGCTGATCACGCAGCTCGGAGCGCTGCGCCGCGCAAACCTGCGTCAGCGCCCCATCGTCCTGCCCGGCGAGGCCCCCAAGGACGGGAGGTGGCGCGTCACGGACACCCCGTGGCCCCGCGTCAAGCGCTACACGCACGCCACGTACCCCGCCCTCAACGTCGAGGCCACCAACAGCCTCGAGCTGCGACAGGTTCTCTTCGCGACGCGATTCTCGCGCGACGATCTGCTCAATTCCTTCATGAAGCAGGACGGCCAGCCCGTGCTCTCACCCTGGCTGTCCTCGAACAAGCCCTACCTCGATCACCTGCGCGAGGCGAACGTCGACCTGCGCTACATCACGTCGCGCTAGTGCTTCGGCGCCTACTTGTTTACTCCTGGATTCTGGCCACACCTCGCGCGACAGGGCGGGCGCTGTATCGGGGTTTCAGGACGTAACGTGCCGGTTTTGTCGGGACTTTTCGGCTCGCTGGCGCGGTAAAACCCACATTGACGGGGATTGTTTCATCGTGGGGCGTGAATGCCCCCACGTACCTGATGTGTGGGCGAACGAGTGGCCATGGCCAGGTGTGGGCACTGGGTGTCAGGGAGTGCAGTTCGCCGAGGCATGCTAGCTGCCTGCACTCCTCGCCGCGCGCCTGGGCCCCGCTGACTCGCGCGTGGACCCGACACCTCGCGCGTGGGCCGGATGATATGCGCGTGGGCAGCGCCTCCCACGCGCATGTCGAGAGGTTGACGTGCGTATCAAGGGGGTTAACGCGCATATTCAGCGGTTTGCGTGCGAGCTCCACGCGAGGCCTGGCGCCGTTGTGCCCAGATCGCAGACCACCTTGCCCGCGACAGCCCATTGTTGGCGTTTTTCGCCGAGGTGGTCTGCACTTTGGGCGCCACGCCACCTCGAACCGCGACCTCACCGCCAGCAAACGGGGGAATTGCAGCAATAGAGCCACGACACGCCGACGACACGCCGGCAGGATGCTTCTAATGGTGCAAAACCCCCACCATTACCCCTGGCGTCACGCTCCCTCACTGGCGTCGTGCTCCCTCACCAGTGCAGGGCAGCCCGGCGGGGCACCGATAAACGCCGATAGGGCGTCGCCGACAGAACCGGGGCAGGGGAACGGGCGGCCAGCTCCGCGACGGCGCTTGTGGCCGATGAGGCGATGCGCCCCGATCGAGAAGAGTCAATCCCAACTGATCGGGCGCAATGCTCCCTCACGGGTAGAATGCTCTCGATCGGATGCAATCCTCCAGATGGGATTCATCCAGTCTATGGCGCTGCGGCGCGAGCGCGCCAGCCCGATGCTCCTCCCTCAACGATGCCAGGGACCGAGCCCCGACCAACACGTTGTGCCCCATATCCACAAGCTCGTCACCCATCCGCGTAATCGTCACCGAGCCTCCCCGAGGGCGCACTGCGGCACTCTGGACGAGAAAATATCCACGAGGTAGCCTCCGTATTCTCATACTGCTTCACGGGTAAGCACAACACGCCATCACCAACGCAATTACAGATTAACCATTCGGGTTAGGGTGTTATCATCCGCGCAGGCGTGCGGCCCCGTCACACATCAATTATCGCCGGAGGCACCCATGAAACAAGCACTCATTTCTGCAGCGTGCATCATTGCGCTCGCTACCCTCGGAGCATGCTCAAGCACTACCGAGAGCTCGGCTTCGAACACACCACACCAGCAGGCCAGCTCTGCCGCACCTACTACCGATTCTCCGGCCACGCCAGCAGACCTGACGGGCACCTGGAAAGAAAAGGACCCGAACGAAGACAGCTACCAGATCGCTAGAGTCACCGCTGACGCCATCGAGATCTACTGGCACACTCCCGACAGTGACGCTCTGTACTGGGCGGGTAGCTACGTTGCCCCGACAGATTCCAAGACACCGTACACCTGGGATTCCGTCAACAACACAGAAAAGACCGGCTCCGCGATTCTTGCCTCCTCTGCCGAGACCAAGACCTTCACCTACACCAATAACACGATCTCCTACAGCGTGACAGCACTGGGAGTGACCAAGAAGGTCACCATGGAGCGAGCCGACATCGATGTTCCCTAACGAAACGTCGATCAAGTTGACATATACCGCTGGGGCCGGGAGGTTTTCCTCCCGGCCCCAGCCTGTAAGGGTGGGCGGGCCGCGCTTTCGCGCAGCCCGCCCACCCGAGCGACAGCACTCAGTGCTTAGCGACGCGCACCTCGAGCTTGTCGCCAGCCTCGATCTCAACCGACAGGGCGAGGGTCTCGGCCGCAATCATGTCACGCCAGGCCTCCACATCGGCCACGTGGTCGGCGGGAACCGTCAGCGACAGGTCGATGCGGTCCGCGATGTGCAGGCCGGCGTTCTTACGCTCGTCCTGAACCGCGCGCACGACGTCGCGGGCGTAGCCCTCGGCCTCCAGTTCGGGGGTCAGCTCCGTATCGAGGACTACGAAGGTGCCAGAGGCGAGCACGTCCGCGACCTGGCCCTCGGCCGCGTCCACGGACGTGGACACCGAGAACATGTCGCCGGTCAGCTCCAGCGGTGCGCCGTCAAGCAGGACGCCCGGGAAACGAACGGTGCCCTCCTCGGTGAGCTCCCACTCCCCGGCCTTCTGGGCCTTGAACAGCTGGCTCGTCAGCTTACGAACCGCAGGCTCGAAGGCGCGCGGGTTCAGGGCGAGCTCGGTACGCACGCTCAGGCCCGAATTCTGTGGGTCGTTGAAGACCACGGACTTCACGTTCACCTCGGAGGCGATCAGCTCCGCGAAAGGCTCCAGCTCCTCGTAATTCTCCGAGACGACCTGCAGAGAGGCCAGCGGCTGGCGCACGCGCAGCTGATGCGTCTTACGCAGCGCGTGGGCCGCCGACACGGTCGAGCGAACCTCGTCCATGGCCGCCACGAGCTCGGGGGCCACCACGGCCTTGTCGATGACCGGGAAGTCGACCAGGTGCACGGACTCCCCGCCCGTCAGGCCGCGCCAGATCTCCTCGGTCAGCAGCGGCAGCAGGGGCGCCGCCAGCTCCATGAGCGTCACGAGCGCCGTGTACAGCGCGTCGAAGGCCGAACCATCCTCGTCCCAGAAGCGCTGACGCTGGGTACGCACGTACCAGTTCGTCAGCACGTCCAGGTAGTCGCGGATCGACTCGCAGGCTCCGGCCACGTCATAGGCGTCCAGGGCACCGCGCACGTCCTCCGCCAGGGTGAGCGTGTGGGCCAGCAGGTAGCGGTCCATCTCCGGCAGGGCGGCCACGACCTCGGCCGAGGACAGGTCGAGGCGCTTCGCCTCGTAGCCCTCGCCCTTGTTGCAGGCGCCCGCGTACAGCGTGAAGAAGTAGTACGTGTTCCAGATGGGCAGCAGCACCTGACGGACCGTGTCGCGGATCGACTCTTCCTTGACGATGAGGTTGCCGCCGCGCACGACCGGGCTCGACATGAGGAACCAGCGCATCGCGTCGGAGCCGTACTTGTCGAAGACCTCAGCCACGTCCGGGTAGTTGCGCAGCGACTTGGACATCTTCAGGCCGTCGTCACCCAGGACGATGCCGTGGGAGACGCAGGAGCGGAACGCCGGTCGATCGAAGAGCGCGGTCGCCAGGACGTGCAGCGTGTAGAACCAGCCGCGCGTCTGACCGATGTACTCGACAATGAAGTCGCCCGGGTAGTGGTTCTCGAACCACTCCTGGTTCTCGAACGGGTAGTGCACCTGCGCGAAGGGCATCGAGCCGGACTCAAACCAGCAGTCGAACACGTCGGAGATACGACGCATCGTCGACTTGCCCGTCGGATCGTCCGGGTTGGGGCGCGTGAGCGCGTCGATGAAGGGACGGTGGAAGTCCGTGACCTTCACGCCGAAGTCGGCCTCAAGCTCAGCGATGGAGCCGTAGACGTCGGTGCGCGGGTACGCCGGGTCATCCGAGACCCACACGGGGATCGGCGCGCCCCAGAAGCGGTTACGCGAGATCGACCAGTCGCGGGCGCCCTCCAGCCACTTGCCGAAGATGCCGTGCTTGGTGTGCGCGGGGGTCCAGGTGATCTCCTCGTTCAGCTCCACCATGCGGTCGCGGATCTGGGTGACGCGCACGAACCAGGACGACACCGCCTTGTACATGAGGGGCTTGCGGCAGCGCCAGCAGTGCGGGTAGGAGTGCACGTAGGACTTCTCGCGCACCAGGACGGCGCGGATTTCGGGCGCGCGGCGCGCGATGGGGCCACCCTGCTCGCGCAGGTCGGCGACCACGTAGCGGTTCGCGTCGAAGATCTGCATTCCCTCGTAGTCGGGAACCTCGGACGTGAAGACGCCGCCCTCGTCGACGGGCAGGACCACGCCGATGCCGTACTCCATGCAGGTCCACATGTCGTCTTCACCGAAGGCGGGAGCCTGGTGGACCAGGCCGGTGCCGTCGGTCGTCGTGACGTAATCGGCGGCGATGATGGACCAGGCATTGGGGCCGGGGGTGCCGCCCTCGGCGCGGCGCTCGGGGGTGTCGAAGTAGTCGTAGATCGGGTGGTAGTGGATGCCCACCAGCTCCGAGCCCTTGTAGGTGGCCACAACACTCGGCTCCTCGCCGAGTTCTTGGCGTAGGCGGGGATCAGGTCGGTGGCGATGAGGACGCGCTCGCCGGCGAGGACGCCCGCGTGGTCGCTGGCGACCTCGACGAGCGAGTACTCGATGTCTGGGCCCACGGCGACAGCCGAGTTCGACGGCAGCGTCCAGGGCGTGGTCGTCCAGATGAGGGCCAGCTCGGGGCGCGCCGAGTCGTCGCGCAGCTTCGTCTCGAGGCGCAGGCCCACGGTCACCGTGTTGTCGGTGCGGTCCTGGTACACGTCGTCGTCCATCTTGAGCTCGTGGTTGCTCAGCGGCGTGCGGTCGTTCCAGCAGTAGGGCAGGACGCGGTGGCCCTGGTAGGCCAGGCCCTTGTCGTAGAGCTGCTTGAAGGCCCAGATGACGGACTCCGTGTAGGACTTATCCAGGGTCTTGTAGTCGTTCTCGAAGTCGACCCAGCGTGCCTGGCGGGTGACGTACTCTTCCCATTCCTTGGTGTAGCGCAGGACGGAGGAGCGGCAGGCAGCGTTGAAGGCTTCGATGCCAATGCCGCCCTCACGGGTGATTTCGGTGACGTCTTCGATGCCGAGCTGGCGCTGGGCCTCGAGCTCGGCGGGCAGGCCGTGCGTGTCCCAGCCGAAGCGACGCTCGACGCGGTGACCCTTCATGGTCTGGTAGCGGCCCACCACGTCCTTTGACGTAGCCGGTCAGGAGGTGACCGTAGTGGGGCAGGCCGTTGGCGAAAGGCGGACCATCGTAGAACACGAACTCGTTGGAGCCGTGCTCGCCGGCGTCGCGCATCTGCACCGACTTGCGGAAGGTATCGTCGCTCGCCCAGAAGGCCAGCGTGGATGCTTCCATGGTCGGGAAGGAAGGGCTGGGGTCCACCTCGTCTTGCCGGTGGCGGGGGTAGAAGCCGTGCTTCGTCATGAGTGTCCTCGTCTCGCGCCTATACAGGGACGAGGACCGGCGTCGCCGGCACCCGCGGTACCACCCCGCTTGCCGCTCCCCCCGGTTGGGGCGCGGCCGCTTCGTTGGGGCTGTGTCGGGCCCACCCGTCCGGTTCTACTTGAGGGGACGAGGCCGTGGCCGGCTGTCGCGTTCCTCTTTCTTCCGGATGCTCCCCGGTGATACCCCGAGCGTTCGGGCCGGATCATAGCGAAAACCTAGTGTAGCGAAGCCCCTGACCAAGCGCCCACCGTGGGGGCGTCTATCCGCCCACAGCGCAGTGCGCGCCTTCCTGCCGGGCTCGACCTGGCTATGTGTCCGCCGCGCCCGCCCTCCCAGCCCAGCCATGGCCTCGTCTGGTGTCTGCCGGGCGCCGAGGGCGCGCTGAAGACGGAGACCCCCGGGCCTCATCCATCCGACGCGAACGGCGCGTACTGCCGGGCGGTCCACGCCCCTGGACTAGAGTTATGGGGTGATTGAAACGGAAACGAAACGCCCCGTGCGCCCCTGGGGTGCGGTCGTCGGCGTGTGCCTGATCGCGGCGCTGGTGGCGCTTTGGGCGATGCAGGGGTCCCTGTCCGGCGCAGGGTTCCCGCTCGGCCGCGCCGCGACGATCGCCGTGGGCATGACGCTCCAGGCGATCCCCTTCCTGCTCCTGGGCGTAGCCGTCGCCGAGCTGATCGAAGCCTACGTCTCCCCCTCCCTCATCGCGCGGGTTTTTCCAACGAACCCGCTGGCGTCGGTGTTCGCCGCCCTCGTCGCCGCGTTCCTGCTGCCCGTGTGCGACTGCTCGGCCGTCCCGATCTTCCGTTCCCTGCTGCGCAAGGGCGTGCCGCTGTCGGCCGCAACGACGCTCATGCTGGCCTCCCCGGCGATTAACCCACTGGTGATCGCCTCCACCTACTACGCCTTCGGCTCCTGGTCGCTCGTGGGCGCGCGCCTCGGCCTGTCCGTCATCGTCGCCGTGTCGGTGGGCATGTCCATGCTAGTCGCCGCCCCGGCGGCGCTGCGCGAGACAGGCTACGACGCGCACGCGGACGGATGCGGGTGCTCGGATGGGTGCGAGGTTCCCGACCGGAGCGTGTCGGGAGTCCTGGCGGCGACGGGCCGCTCGTTTGGGCGAATTTTGCCGTTCTTGCTCGGAGGCGTGGCGGCGTCAACACTCGCGCAGGTGCTGTGGCCCGTGTCCTCTCTCTCCTGTCGGGGCTGCCCGCATGGGGGGGCTCTCGCGCTCATGATGGGCGCCGGTTTCGCCCTATCCCTGTGCTCCTCGTCTGACGCGGTGATCGCGCGGTCGTTGGCGTCGTTGGCTCCCGCGGGTGCCCTCATGGGCTTCATGGTGTACGGGCCGATGATGGACGTGAAGAACGTAGCGCTGCTGGCATCGCAGTTCCGCGGCGCATTCGTAGCGCGCCTGTTCGCCACGGTCACGGTGATCGCCGCGTGCGTCGTGGGCGGCGCCTGGTGGATGGGAGTCTTATCGTGAAGCTTATCGACCGAATCGCACCCGCCGTGGAGACGCTGAGCCTGGCCGGCCTGGGCGCCAGCCTGGCGTGGGTGGCCCTGTCGGGTCGTTACGGATCCTTCGTACCCCCGTCGGCGCGCCTGGGCATCATCGCGTCGGGAGTCGGGCTCCTGGCCTGCGCGCTAGCAATGTCCTCGCGCCTGGGCACGGGCGAGGACTCACCCACCTCCCGCAAGGGACTCACACGCGGACTCGTCGCCCTCCTGGCCGCCCTGATCCTCATCCTCCCCTTCCGCGTCTCCCCCTCGGAGCTGGCCGCGACCACCATGAGCGCACGCGCAGCCAACGCCGAGGACGAGGCCGTGGCGGACCCCGCCGACACACCCGAGCAAAGCCCTCCCCTCCCCACCGACGGGGATGGGGGCGCCCAGGGCCAGGCCCCCGATGGGAGCCAGAGCGGGGGCGCGGCCCAGGCCTCGGCGTCCGGGACGCTGGAGCTGACGACGGAGAACTTTTCCGCGCAGATTGACGAGCTGACGTCTCACGGGAAGGTGCACGACGGGCAGCGGGTGGAGCTGACGGGCTTCGTCATGAGCGAGGCCTCGGCGCGCGGGCAGGCCGCGATTCCCCGATTGGCGCAGGGAGATAGCTTCGCGGTGGCACGCATGGCGATCTGGTGCTGCGCGGCTGACGCCTACGCGATCGGCTTCGTGGTGCGCTCTCAAGAGGCGGCACCCCCGGCCGACACATGGGTGCGCGTGAGTGGCACGCTGCGCCTGCGCGGGACGAAGGCGCTGGTCATCGACGCCGATTCGGTTGAGGTGACGAGCGCGCCGGATCCAGAGTTCGTGCTCCAGACGCGCTGAGGCCGTGAGACGACGATCCGGGCGTCGGCTCATATGTCCAAACAGTCCCGCGCGCGGTCAGACATGTGTATACTCTCATGCATCCGATCAACAGTTACATGCCAAGGGTCGCCATGTTTCGACACGTCATCACCGCCGCACTCAGCTTGTCCTGCGTACTCGCTATGAGCGCCTGCGTTCCCAAGACCACTGCGCCAGAGGCGGCACCATCCCCGGCGACCACGACGACACCTACGCCCACGACACCGAGCGCACAACCCGCCTCCCCGTCGCCGAGCGCCGTAGCTCGCGACCCCCTCGAGGACAAACCGATGCATGGACTCATCATCGGGGACTCCCTCGTCGATCCCTATCACCCTCGCGGAACTGACGCACGCTTCCGAGCAATCGACCCCACCACGGGGCAGGTGGTTGCCATGCGCATATTTCGATCGAAACCTGTCGACGAAAACGACGATTTGATCTCTGGCCACGACTGCGCCTTTAACGACTGCTATTCCCGTGATTATTCGTACCGCACGCGCATATGGGCCGAGAGTTTGACATCTGCCAAGCACGTCGGATACTACGATACCGACGACAACATCACGGACGTATCTGCCATGGTGCCGCTCCTCGACAAAGACGCTGACTGTTACGATAGCGCCCCAACCTTCTCAGCCGACAATTACTTCTACTTTATGCGGGAATGCCGTGAAGATGACGGCACACGCTCAATGTATTATCGCGTCGCAATCGGCAGCACAACGCCGGAACTCGTGCTCACTATCGAACCGTCAGACTCTCGCGATCGTCATCTCAATTTGCTGGCTGGAACGGATCTCAGGACGGACATAGATACGGGATGGGCGCAAGGAAACGACGTGAATCACCTGTGCGCAACCGACAACTCGAGCATCTCAAAAGATAACAAGTGCTTCGACATAGACGACCGCCTCGGAATCTTCAGCTACACCGCAACGGACGCTACTACTCGCTCCAAGGTGGAGCAGGGCTACTACTATGAGGAAAAGAGTCTCTACAAGCCCTACGACGACCCAGGAAAATATCGACTGTTCGACGGCTACAGGATTATTGTCAGTCCCGACGCTCAGCAGCTCGCGTTTGTTATGTGGGACAAAACGCATACAGACTATTATCTTCACATCCTCAACGTTGATGGGACCGGCGATCACACAATCCCCGTCGTGGATGACGGTATCAACGGCTATGGTCCAGTCGCCTGGCTCGACTGATCCCACCATTCGTCGCGAGGTGAGCGCCGACTCCACGATCCGCGTCTCTCTGAGAACACGTGGATGTTGAGACGGGCGGAGCGACGCGCGCAGAGGTGGAGCCGTTCATCACCGATGCTGATTCGGCAGAGGTGACCGATGCGCCGGATCCGGAGTTCGTGCTCCAGCAACGCTAACTCCCAACAAAAGGTGTCGCAGCTCACTTACCTTGTTTATGTCCGTAACTTCGGACACAAAACAGTGGGCGTAGCGTGAGGAATGCGCACACGGCAGGCGCGGGCGCATTCCTCACCTTCAAGGACGAAGACATGTCAACGACACCTTCTCTCACCCCCCGCGAAAGCAAGCGAGGCGCTACGCAACGACTCTCGCTCTCATCGCCACCCTCGGCCCCTTCTTCTACGGATTCGAGGGCATGGTCCTCAACGCCGCTATCAAGGCGGTGGGAACGACCTTCGAGCTCGGACCGATCCTGCAGGGCGTCGCCGGTGCCGCCGGCGTCATCGGCGGCCTGATTGGTGCCCTCGCCGCAGGACGCATCTCCGACAAGATCGGCCGCAAGACCACGCTCATGTGGGTCGGCCCCTTCCTGCTTGTTGAGGCCCTCCTCGGGCCCATCTCTCCCCTCCTGGGCAGCTTCGGCTACCCCTTCCTGCTCCTGACCCGCATCATCGGCGGCATCGGCTTCGGCGCAGCGACCACGGTCGCCCCCGGCTACGTCGCTGAGATCGCTCCCGCTGAGATCCGCGGGCGCCTCATCGGCTTCCGTCAGCTCGCGATCATCCTGGGCCTGTTCTTCGCCGGCCTCATCAACACGGCGGTCGTCTCGATCACGGGCGGCGCAGCCAAGCCCGCGTTCGGCGGCCTCATGACCTGGCAGGTCCTCTTCGCGTGCCTGATCATCCCGGCTCTCCTCTTCGTCATCTTCACGGCGACAATCCCCGAGTCTCCCCGTTACCTCGTCTCCGTGGGCCGTACCAAGGAGGCCGAGGAGATCCTAGCCAAGCTGTCCGGCGAGGAAGACCCCGCAGACCGCGTCGAAGCCATCGCCCAGTCCCTGACCATCACGGGCGGCGCGAAGCTGCCGATCGGGCAGATCCTGTCCTCCAAGTGGCGGGGCCTCGTCTTCATCGGGATGGCGATCGCCGCCTTCCAGCAGCTTACCGGCATCAACGGCGTCTTCTTCTACTCGAACTCCCTGTTCGCCGCCGTCGGCTTCACCGAGTCGATGGCCCTGACCCAGACCCTGCTGATCACCGCCTTCAAGATCGTCGGCGTCCTGTCGGGCATCATGCTGGTGGACCGCGTGGGCCGCAAGCGCATGCTGATCTACGGCGGCACCCTCATCTTCGTGTCGCTGGGCATCGTGGCCACCGTCTTCACGATCGCTCCCACGGTCGACGGCAAGCCCGACGTGGCCGACTCCCCCATCCTGGCGTTCCTGGCAGTCGCCGCCCTGTGCACCTTCCTCCTGGGATTCACCTCGTCGTGGGGCCCGATCTTCTCCATCGTCATGGGCGAGATGTTCCCCAACTCGATCCGCGGCGGGGCCATGTCGCTGGCCTCGGGAGCGGACTTCCTCGTCAACTTCCTGGTCGTCCTCCTCTTCCCCTTCCTCATCGGCTGGTCGCCCGCTGGCACCTACTGGATCTACTGCGCCTTCGGTGTCCTCGCGGTCATCTTCACGGCGAAGTTCCTCACCGAGACCAGCGGCGCTGAGCTTGAGGATATGGACAAGGTCGTCACCCAGAAGTGAGCGCCCTCCCCTTCGATTTCAACGACGAAAAGGCATTGCAATGACTGATACGACTCGGGATATCCCCAACAACGTGCGCAACGTCCTGGTCATCATGACCGACCAGCACCGCACCGACACGATCGGCTGCCTGGGCAACCCCCACGCACGCACCCCCGTCATCGACGCGATGGGCGAGTCAGGCTTCGCGTTCACCAATTGCTTCACCCCCACGGCTATCTGCACGCCGGCGCGAGCTTCCCTCATGACGGGCAAGCGCCCGGGCAAGCACCAGGTACTGGCCAACCCCGAATGGAACATCGCCTACCAGGTCTCGATCCCCGAGGGCACGTGGACGTATACGCAGGAGCTGCGCGACGCCGGATACAACGTCGGCATCGTCGGCAAATATCACTGCGGCTACAACCTGCCCGACAAGTTCGGCGCCGACGACGACACCTACTGGGGAGCCGAAAACCCGGTCGCCAACGAGAAGTACGTCGCCTGGCTCGAGGCCAACAACCTCCCGCCCGTGCGCGCACACGACCTGTGGCGCGGCAAGCTGCCCGGCGGGCGCGACGGCCACATCATCGCCGCGCGCCTCGATCAGCCCGAGGAGGCCACCTTCGAGCGCTTCCTGGCGGACCGCGCGATCGAAAAGCTGCGCGAGTACGCGGCCGACTGGAAGGACTCGGGACAGCCCTTCTGCCTCGACGTGCACTTCTTCGGCCCGCACCTGCCCTACTTCCTGCCCGACGAGTGGTTCGACCTCATCGATCCAGACGACGTCGAGCTGCCGGAAACTTCGGTGACTCCCTCATCGGCAAGCCCCCGATCCAGGAGAACTACGCGACCTACTGGTCCACCTCCTCGTTCACGAACGAACAGTGGAAGAAGCTCATCGCGGTCTACTGGGGCTACACCGCCATGATCGACTTCGAGATCGGGCGCATCATGGACGTGGCGCGGGAGCTGGGTATCCTGGACGACACGGCGGTCTTCTTCTGCGCGGACCACGGTGAGTTCACGGGCTCGCACCGCCTCAACGACAAGGGGCCGATGATGTACGACGACATCTACAACGTTCCCTTCATCGCCCATATCCCCGGCGTCTCAACCGTGGGCCGCTCCGACGCGTTCGTCTCCCTCATCGACCTGCCGGCCACGGTGCTCGACATCGCGGGTCTGGATACCTCGCTCGTGGAGGATGGCCGCTCGATCGTGGACCTGACGCGCGGGGGCGAGGTCGAAGGGTGGCGTGAGGACATCGTGTGCGAGTTCCACGGCCACCACTTCCCCCCCTCCAGCAGCGCATGCTGCGCACGCGGGACTTCAAGCTCGTCATCAACCCCGAGTCGATCAACGAGCTCTACGACCTGCGCCTGGATCCGGCCGAGATGAACAACGTGTACACCGTGCCCGTCTACGACGAGATCCGCAGGGAACTGGCAACAAACCTGTACCTGCAGCTACGCGAGCGCGGGGACCACTCCTTCGCCAAGTGGATGGCGGCGATGACGGACTTCGACATCCCGCTGGTCAACACCGCGCGCTCCGACCTGGATGAGGTGACGAGCGACTAACCCCGGCCTCGGCGGCGGGAGGACTGACGCGCCCCCGCCGCCGAGGCGAACGCGCGCCCTGCACACCACACACAGTGACGCGTACCATAGAAACTATCAACGAGGCCGGAGCACCCCGAGCGGACATCAACGACGAAGCGCCGGGAAGGAGGGACATGCACTATCCCACGCGCCACGCCATGCCTACGCTGGAGGACCGCATCGTCGCCTTCCTTGCCCACTCCCCGGCGACGCGCTCACAGCTGTGCGAGGCCCTGGGCACCTCGCGCACGAACCTGGGCCGCGCCCTGGCCACTCTCCTCGACGAAGGCTTCGTGCTCCCCGTGCGTTCCAACGCTTCCGGCCGCGGGCGCCCCACCCAGCTCCTGACCCTCAATGCGTCCGCCGCTCACTCGGTGGGCTTGCTCGTCACGCGTACCTCCTGCGCCGGGGTCATGCTCAGCCGCTCCGGCACGGTCCTGGCTGCCGCCCACATCGTCTCCCCCACTTCCCCCTCCCTGGTGGGCTGCCTGGAACAGACCTGCGAGGCCCTGGCCGCGAGCGCCGCGTCGCAGGGGATTGATGTGTCGGGGGTGCGTGCGGTGGGTGTGGGGGTGCCGATTCCGATGGGTCGTCACGCGAGGGTGGCTTCGGATGCGTATCCGTCCATGGAGGAGGTAGCGTCGGTGGCGGGGCGGTGGTGGCGATCCGTCCCGGTGGTGGACAACACGGTGCGGATGGCGGCTCTCGCGGAGGGGCTGTGGGGTGCGGGCTCGGGTATGTCGTCGTTCATTTACTTGCGCCTGTCCGGTGGCGTGGGCGGGTGCGTCGTGTCGGATTTTCGCCTGGTGGGTGGGGCGACGGGTTTGGCTGGGGAGCTGGGGCATATCACGGTGGCGGGAAACGACGCGCTGTGTGGGTGCGGTAAACGGGGGTGTGTGGAGACGCTGGCGTCGGTGCCTGCCCTGTGCGAGCGCGCGGGGGTGCGGGATGTGACGGCGCTGCGCGCGGCGGTGCACGCCGAGGATGAGCGTGCGCTGGCGGCGTTGGAGGGTGCTGCGCGGGCGATCGGCTATGTGTTGGGGTCGGCGGCGTTGCTCATTAATCCGAAAGCAATCATTCTGGCGGGCGAGATTGTCGACGCCTTCCCGTCCCTGCGTGAGAGCATTGCCGCTCATATGGGGGCGGAGCTTCTACCCGTCATGGAGTGGGATATTGACGTGGTCACGGCGTCGCTTGGTCCGCTCGGGGCCGCCCAGGGCTGCGCCTACATCGCGGCGCATCCTCCCGCTGAGGAGGAACCCGACCGCGAGCGCGCGCCTCACCGGGGAGGGGCCACGGCCTCGCCGGGGGTGGAGGTGTGCGGCGAGGGCGGGTGTCCATGAGTGCCCGTCTTCCCTTTTCGGTGGTGACGAAGCCGACGGGGGCTGCCTGCAACCTGGATTGTCAGTATTGTTTTTCCTGTCCAAGGAGCTGCTCTACGACGCTGCCGCGCAGACCATGTCGGAGCAGACCCTGGAGCGTTACGTTGAGGCGTTCCTGGAGTCGAGTCCCGACGGCGAGGTCACGATGCTGTGGCAGGGCGGGGAGCCAACCCTGCGCGGCCTGCACTTTTTTGAGCGCCTCATGGATCTGTGCGAGCGCTACCGTCGCCCGACCCAGCGCGTGCGTCACGCTTTGCAGACGAATGGGACGCTGGTGACCGATGAGTGGGCGCGCTTCTTTGCCGACCATGGCTTCCTCGTGGGCGTCTCCATCGATGGGCCCGCTCCCCTGCACGACGCTTACCGGCTCAACCGTGGTGGGCGCGGCACCCACGCGATGGTTGTGCGCGGCTGGGAGGCGCTCGCCCGCGCGGGCGTGGAGGCCAACGTCCTGTGTACGGTCAACGCGGCCAACGAGGAACGCGGCGCGCAGGTGTACCGGTATTTTCGCGATGAGCTCGGGGCCCGCTACCTGCAGTTCATTCCGATCGTGGAGCGGGTGCGCGCCGCGGACCTGGCACAGGCCGAGCGCGGCTGGCGCTCCGGGACCTCCGCACTCCTGTACCGCCAGGACGGGGACTGCGTGACCAGCCGATCCACCTCCCCCGCCTCCTACGGGCGCTTCCTGTGCGAGGTGTTCGACCAGTGGCTGGCCACCGACGTCGGCGAGGTCTTCATCCAGGACGTGGATTCGACCCTGTCGGCCATGTTTGGCTCGGCCACGGTGTGCGTGCACGCACCGACGTGCGGTGCGAACATGGCGATGGAGTTCAACGGGGACGTGTACGCCTGCGATCACTGGGTGGAGCCGGACTGGTTGGTCGGGTCGATTAGCTCCGCGTCGTTCGCTCAGCTGGCCTCTTCCGACAAGATGCGTGACTTCGCGCGCCTGAAACCCGACCTGGACGAGGAGTGCCGCGCATGCCCGCACCTGCGGCTGTGCTGGGGCGGGTGCCCGAAAGACCGTTTCGTTCGCCGGGGCGATGGGGTGCACAACTACCTGTGCGAGGGATACCGGGCGTTCTACGAGCACGCCACCCCTGCTCTGCGCGCGATGGGCATGCTGATCGCGGCGGGCAGGCCGGCCTCGGACATCATGGACCCCACGGTTTCGTCCTCCCTTGGTCTACCTCTCACCACGTCTATTCGGAATGACCAATGATTGTTGAAGCGCTTCTCATCGGCGCATTCGTCGGCATCGTCGTCGGCTCTCTCGGCGCGGGAGGCGGCATTTTGTCGGTGCCGATCCTCGTCTACATTCTTGGGCAGGATCCGCATCAGGCGACGGGCTTGTCCCTCATCATCGTGGGGTTGACGGCCGCCGTCTCGCTGGCGACGCGCGCTCGCGGCGGAAACGTCGCGTGGCGCGAGGGCACTCTCTTCGCCCTGGCTGGCCTCGTGGGCACGTGGGTGGGCTCGGCCCTGGGGCCGCTCGTGCCGGCGCGCGCCCTCATGCTCTCCTTCTGCGCTCTCCTGGGAGCGGTCGCGGTCTTCATGGTGCGCTCGCAGCTGCACCCGTCCGCTTCGTCTTCGTCGGACGAGGCCGGGGACGCCAACGTCAACAAGGGTTCCTGGACGCTCGCGACCGTATGCCAGGTCGTCGCGCTGGCGACGCTGACGGGTTTCCTCACGGGATTCTTCGGCGTCGGCGGAGGCTTTGCGATTGTGCCCGCGCTGCACCTGGCGCTGCGATATCCGATGAAGCGGGCATCTGCGACATCCCTGCTGGTCATGGTCATCACCGCAGCCTTCGGGCTGGCGTCGCGCACGATCGCGGGGACCCTGACGATCACCGCCGAGGCCGGGGTCATGGTCGCGCTGTTCACCGCGGCATCCATGGGAGGCGGCATCGTGGGGGCCAGGCTCACCCAGAGAGTCTCGAACCGGGTTCTCGGCCTCGTCTTTGCTGCGCTTCTGGTGTGCGTGGCCGCCTCGACGCTGGTGGCGACACTCGTATAAAGGGCGCGCGAGACGGATGTCGTCTCGCGCGCCCTCAGTGCTCAGCTGGCGGTCGAATCCTCATTCTGGTTTGAGGTGTCGGCACTGCCCTGGCTTCCAGATTTGCTGCCGGGGCCTCGGCCGCCCTCCGGAGGAGGTCCCGGGCGAGTGCTGCCAGCATCGCCCTGTTGCGAGCCCGGACCCTTCTGCTGACCATTACCCGGGCCTTGCTGACCGTTACCGGGACCCTGCTGCTGGCCGTTACCCGGCTGCTGACCGCCGGGGCCGAAATCACCGTCCTCGTCACCGTCACCCTGGTCGCTGACACCGTCTTCGTAGCCTGCTCGTAGAAGTCCTGACCATCGCCCACAACGGCCGCATGCGTGATGATGCCCGCACCAAAACCGACGGAGAGGATTGCCGCGGCAGCTCCTGCAATGGCGGCGCGCTTGCCCCACGAGGATTTCTTCGATGCAGGCTCCCCTGTCGCGGCGCTAGCAGCCACAGCCTCGTCGCCCGCTGGCTCGGCGGCAGAAGCCCCCGCGACAGACTCCAGGGGCGTGCCGGCGAACGCGCCAGCCCCCTCCTGCTGGGCGATCGGTGGCATCTGCGCCGTTTCCGCCTGAGATTCATGGGTGGGCAGCACCTCGGTCTGCTCCGCAACCTGAGGCTCTGACTGGGGCAGGATCGAGGTGCGCTCGGTGTCACTCGCCAGGTTCTTGTTGTCGTCCGCCATGAGGGACGCTCCTTTCTGCTGATTTGTGCATCATTGCTTCGCAGAGTAGGGGCGACAATTAAGCGAATGTTATGGCGAAACTGTGAAAACACTATGAAAAAACAAGTGTCGCGCATCACTTTTTGGAGCTTGCTTTATTTGTCAGCTCACAACTATCCTGCAACGTTCGCCACCCGACGATCACACTCACGAGGTGACACATGTCCATCAAATCCATTCCCACCATCCTCATCGCCACCGCCACGAGCGCCCTCCTCCTCACCGCCTGCGGGGCATCCTCGACTCCATCCAGCTCTTCTGCCTCCACCACAGGCGCGCAGGGTACGGCGTCGGCCGCAGCCGACCCGTCGACCGCTCCCCTTCGCGGCATCGTCATCGCATCCACGGAATACAATTCCGACGACACGACCGACACGATCACGGCGTACGACCCCGCTACGGGCGAGGTGACGGCGACGCGCACGTTCACCGTCCCGAGCGAGTACACGACATATACGGGTGGGGCTTGCGAGCGCGAGCACTGCTATTCCCCCGACTTCGAGCGCGTCCTCGCGATCGACACTTCTGGGGGCAACGAGCGCGTTGCGGTCGCGTCCTCCGACGGCTCCTTCACGCTGCTCAATGATCTGATCCCCGTACCGCAAGGGTCGCGCTCGTACTCCAACGCGTACGCCAAGTTCGGGCCCGACGGTTCCATCTACGTCGCGCACGAAGACAAGCCCGACGATGGGGACTTCGTTGGGACCCTCTACCGCTTCGCCTCTGAGACGTCGACGCCCGAGGCCGTTCCCACCACCTTCACGGTCTCGAACACGCAGGACTTCCAGATTCTGCCCGATTCCACTCCCATCGCGATCGGCTACTACGCGTGGGCGGCCAACAACAATGGCGTCGGATGCTACGGGGCACTCGCCGTCACCCCGGATGGGACGTGCCTGACCGTGGACAAGGACGCCGTGTATTCCAAGCAGGGCACCCCACTCTCGCAAACGACGGAGTCCGACAAGTCCCTACGCATCGAGGAGTGGAGGAAGGTGAACCTGCCGAACCTCGACGGCACCCACGAGATCGTCAAGACCCTGCGACTGAGCCCCGACGGCACGCGCATGGCGCTCCTCGCCCCCTTCAAGAAGCTCGAAGACGACCTTAGCTACCAGCTCTACTCCGCTCCGGTGGGCGGAGGCGAGGCCACACAGCTAACAAAGGTCACGGGCATCGCCGGCGGCAAGCACGTCATCCTCGCCTGGAGCGAGTGACACAGACCCGAGGCCGGGACCGCGACGCGCACCCCATCGCGCGAGCGGCCCCGGCCTCGCTCCATGCATACGACCGGCGCGGCGGCGCTACTCTCCGGTGGTTTTCCTTGCCACGAGGGTGTTCGTCGCCTGCGCCACCGGGCGCACGATCATCGAGTCGATGTTGACGTGGGAGGGGCGCTCCAGGGTCCACACGATCGCCTCGGCAACGTCTTCGGCAACGAGGGGCTGAGCGACGCCCTCGTAGACGCGGTCTGCGGCCTCCTGGGAGCCGAGCCGGTTGAGCGAGAACTCCTCGGTGCGCACCATGCCGGGCGCAATCTCGATGACGCGCACAGGCTCGCCCACCAGCTCCTGACGCAGCGTGTTGGCGATGATGCGCTCGGCGTGCTTGGCGGCCACGTATCCGCCGCCACCCGGATAGGTATCGTGGGCGGCGGTCGAGGTCAGGAAGACGAGGTATCCCCCGCGCTCGCGCATCCCCGGCAAGAACGCACGCGAGCAGTGCAGGGCGGTGAGCACGTTGCGGTCGAACATCGCGCTCCACCTTGCGGGGTCACCCTCCGCGACACGGTCGACGCCGATAGCACCTCCGGCGTTGTTGACCAGCGCATCCACGGGGCCACCCTCCAGGATGTGGGCAGCCATCTGCTTCACCTGGGCCTCATCGGTCAGGTCCGCCGCCCAGTACTCGCAGCCAATCTGCTCGGCGAGGGCCTCCAGACGCTCGCGACGCCGGGCCACGGCGACGACCTTCCACCCCCGTTCGGCGAGGAGTCGGGCAGTTGCCTGCCCAATTCCGGTAGAGGCTCCAGTAACAACGACGCGGCGAGAAGTGCTCATAGGGCAACAGTAATATCCCCGGGAACGCACCGTCGTGCGCGCCCGGGGATACGTCGCTGGCGTCTCAGCCGTTGGGCAGGCCGTAGGCCTTGTGGATCAGCCAGATCGGGTGCACGACGTTCGCACCCGTGGCCGTGCGCAGCTGCCAGCGACACGTCTCCGTGTCACAAGCAGCCAGCTCGGCGTTGACCTGCTTGATGAAGTCGAAGACGGGAGCGCCCACGGCCTGGGCGATCGCGTACTTCTCCTTCTTCATGCCGTACGTGCCCGCGATGCCACAGCAAGGCTGCTCGGAGTCCTTCACGGTCACACCGGGGATCAGGCTCATGAGCTCGATGGCCGGCTTGCCCAAGCCCTGAGACTTGACCTGGCAGGGCGCGTGGTACGGGATGGTGACGTCGATGCGCTGGAAGTTCGTGTCCAGCTCACCCTTGTCATACAGGTGCAGCAAGAACTCGCTGATGTCCCACATGCGGCTACCCACATCCGTCAGCTCGGGCGTGTCCATCTCGAGGATCTCGTGCGCCTCGTGGCGCAGCATGCCCGCGCACGAACCGGACGCGGAAATGATCGGGGCATCGCGGTTCACGCTGCGCAGGTCGTTGGTCAGCTTCGAGACGTACTTGCGCGCATCCTTGTACAGGCCGTTGGACTGCAGCGCCAGGCCGCAGCAGCCGTGCTTGGGAACCAGGACCTCGTAACCCAGGTGCTCGAGGACCATCACGGAGTGGATGGAGGTCTCGACCTCGAAGTACTGGCCGGCGCAGCCGTGGAAGAAGATCACCTGGCCGCGCGTGCCCGAGCCGGGCAGCGGCTTGTGCTTCTTGAACCAGGACTCGAAGGTACGCCCGTAGGCGCGCGGCATGGGCGCCGAGCGGTGCACACCGATGATAGCCTCCATCGCCATGCGGATCGGCTTGACGTCGAGCGCCCAGTTCGCGATGGGGGCGACGGGGGTCATCATGGTGCCGATCAGGGAGGTACGGCCGATGAGGCGGTCGCGCATGGGGATGCCGTGCGCTTCCTTCATGGCGGTGCGGCGGTGGTGAATGATCTCGGTGACCTTCACACCCTGGGGGCACACGAGCGAGCAGGTGCCGCACGAGGAGCAGTAGTCGATGGACTTATCGACCATCTGCCCGTCCTTGCGGAAGCGCTCGGCCTGCGGGCCGGAGTACTTCGGGCCGCCGAACAGGTCGGTGACGCGCATGACCGGGCACTGGGTCTCGCAGATCGTGCACTTCACGCACGAGTCGAGGCTGGCACGCAGCGCGGCGTCACCACTCAGGGCGAAGACGTCCTCTTCTTCCACGCCCGGTCCCATCAGCGTTGACATTTCGAGGGTCATTTCAGTTCCTCCACGATCGAGTCGACGGCGGCCAGAGCGCTGGCCAGCGCGATTCCTTCGCCGCTCTTTTCGCGCCAGCGAGTGGCGCCGGCCAGGTTGCCTCCGGCCGCGTACAGGTTCGGGCACACGGGCGTGCCTTCCTCATCCAGGACGCGCATGTTGTCGTCGACGGCGAGGCCGGACAGGAAGAGGGGCTGGTCCTCACCCCAGAAGTCGGCGTGCAGGAGCTGTCCGGAGGCGCCCATGACGGGCAGCCCGCAGATGGTTTCGCGCACGGTGCCGTAAGAGTCCATGTCCAGGGCGCCGGATTCGAAGCCGCCGGCGGCGAGGATCAGGGATCGGGTTTCCACGACCGTGGAGCGTCCTGCGCTGGCGTATTCGACTGCGCTGACTCGTCCGTCTGCCGTGTGCACGGCCTTGATCGGGGATCCGAGGACGACGCGGCACTTGGAGGAGGCGATGCGGGTCAGCAGGGCGTTCAGGCGCATGCCGGGCACCGACGGGGGCTGGATCGGGATCTCGAAGACCGGGTGGCCGAGCTTATCGGCCAGGTCGCGCCAGGCGTTCGCGTCCTCCAGGCCCAGGACCGCGGGCAGGCCGACGATCTCGCCCTCTTCGAGGAGGGGGCGGATCTGGGCAGCCAGGCGAGCACGGTTCTCCTCGTGGTCGAGGCTGCGGGCGTGCACGGTGCCCACCGAGTCGACCTCTCCGTCGCGCACGACGTAGTCGACGGACAGGGCACGCGCCTTGATGGGGGCGCCGTCGGGTCCGGCCTGGCGGCAGAGGTTCTCAGCGACGAGGCTGGGGTAGAAGTCCTTCAGACGCTTGAGTCCCACGATGGCGTAGCGGGCGCCCGCCTGGGGGATGCCGACCTGCATGGAGGGCGGGATCAGGCAGGTGGGGCGCAGCGCGCCAACGCCGGTGGGGATGCGCACGTTGCGGGTCTCATCGCCGACGAGGACATCGGAGCCGACGAGGTCACGCAGCCACGCGACGGATGCGCCGACAAAGTCGGGGGTGACGTGGCTGTAGGGGTGGGTGGGACGGGAGGCCACGTGGCCTTCCAGTGCCTCCAGGGGCGCCTCGACCGGTTCGGGGCGGTAGCCGAGGATGTCGACCGTGCCTGTGCCGAGCTGGATGCCGCCCACGCCCTTGGTGATCAGGGTGACGCTCAGGCCGGCATCGGCGGCCTTGATCGCGGCGGACAGGCCGGCCAGGCCGGCGCCAATAACAACGACGTCTCTCATCGAACGACCTCTTCCTTGGCTGCGGGCAGGTGCTCGACGTCGAGCGTGCCCTCGTGGATCCATGCGTCGAGCACGGCCTGGCGGGCCTGCTTGCCGTACAGGATGGGCCACAGGCCGATCCAGCGGTTCTTCAGGAAGAGACGCAGCAGGCCGTTGGCGCGCTCGGAGTCGATGTCGCCACGCTCGTGGGCGATGCCCGCGGCGCGCTGGGAGCAGAAGCCGCCCTGGCACGGTCCCATGCCCAGGCGCATCTGGCGACGCACGTCGTCGAGCTGTCCCTTGGGCAAGGTGTCCATAACGTTTCGAGCATGGCTCGGGTGGCCATCTCGCACTCGCAGATGATCTGCTCGTGTGTGGGGCCGTCGTTGCGGGACTCGACGTTGTCGAGGCGGTGGCCGATTGTGTAGAGGCGCTGCTCCTTGGCGGGCGGGACGGCCTCGTCAGCGGTCTTGCACGGACGGGTCTCCCCCATCTCGGTGCACATGATGTCGACAATGCGCTCGGCCATGAGGCGGTAGGTGGTGAGCTTGCCACCCGCGATGGTGAGCATGCCGTAGACGCCGTCTCGCGTGTTGTGGTCGATGATGCTCATGCCACGCGCCATGTGGCGGGTGTCGGTCGCAGACACGCGCGAGTCCTTGATGAGGGGGCGCGCGCGCCCGCCCACGCGTGAACGGCGCGGGCCTTGCGGAAGCCGGGGATCATGGCCTCGCCGGAGTCGAGCATCTGCTGGACCTGGTCGGCGGGGATGGGCAGGTTGTCGGCGTCGTCGGACTTGAGGTCGGTCGTGCCGATGATGCACACGGTGTGGTCGGGCACGAGGATGTCACCATCGGCCGGCCACACGCAGCGGTTGATGACCGAGTGGGTCAGGCGGTGGTTCATCGCGATCATGATGCCTGCACCGGCGACGACGTCGACGCCGTGGCAGTTCGCCATGCCCGCGATCTTTCCGGCCCAGGGGCCGCCACAGTTCAGGACGAAGGCACATTCGATGCGGATGTCCTCGCCGCCGCGCTCATCGTGGACGATGACGGCGGACACGCGGTCGCCCTCTCGCTCGATGTTGGTCACGCGATGGTAGGTCAGGATCTGTGCGCCGTATGCCTGCGCGGAGCGGATCGCACCCCAGGTCATCTGCCAGCCGTCGACGGTTCCGTCCTCGACGGCGAACGCGCGCTTGATGCGCGGGTCCAGTCGGGGTTCGCGTCGCAGAGCCTCGGCGATGGAGATTTCCTCTGCCGGCACCTTTGCGGCGGTAGCACGTGCCAGGAACTGGTCCGCGTATTCTTCATCGTCGTGAGCGGTCACCACGAAGAGGCCGCCGGTGGCCTCGATCGCGTTGGAGTTGATGCGCTTCGTGATTTCGTTTTCTTCCGCGCATTCGGTGGCCGACTCGGGGTCGGAGGCCACATAGCGTGCGCCGGAGTGGAGCAGGCCATGGAAGCGACCGGACGTACCTTGAGCGATATCTGCCCGGTCGACGAGAACGGCTGAGAAGCCGCGCATCACGACGTCGCGGACGACGCCTGCACCGGTGGATCCGCCACCGATGACGCACACGTCAGTGCGAAGTGTCTTCACCGTGTTATTTCCCTTCACGTCTTCATGAGGATGGGCCTCATTGCACTTACAATTTTGCCCCCTCACCCCCCGTTTGCACGAATTCGCAGACCCCCATGCACAAATGTGCACGCGCATCGCGGTCCAAAGTGGCATTCGCACTTCGAGCCCCAAATTGCACGGAAAACGCGGAATTACAGCCCATGACCGTCACGTAAATCCGTGTTCGCGTCCCCGAAATCTCTAGGTCACGCGCACGGGGCAGGAAACACCCTAGAGTTAGGGCATGACGAACACACTGCTCGCACGCGTCCTCGAAACGGCAAACATGGATCCCGCTGTGCGCCCCCAAGACGATTTTTACCGCCACGTGAACGGCACATGGCTGGCCACCCACGAGATTCCCGCCGACCGCCCGATGGACGGCGCATTCCACGCCCTGCGCGATGCATCCGAAAAATATGCCCGCGCAATTGCCCAGGATGCGGCCGCCGGCACGCTCGACGACCCGGACGCTGCACGCATCGCCACGCTGTGGACTCAGTTCCTCGACGAGGACGCGATCGACGCCGCGGGGACCGCACCCCTGCGCGCGGACCTCGACGCCGTCGAGGGCGCCACCAGCCGCGAGGAGCTCGCCGAGGTCATGGGCTCCCTCATGCGCGAGGGCGTCGGAGGCCTCATGGGCGCCTACGTGGGCACCGACCCGCACGATTCCTCCTCCTACATGGTCTCCCTCGTCCAGTCCGGAATCGGCCTGCCCGACGAGGCCTACTACCGCGAGGAGGACTACGAGCCGATCCGCCAGGCCTACGTCGCCCACACCGCACGACTGCTCGCCCTGGCGGGTATGCCCGACCCCGAGGGCGGCGCACAGCGCATCATGGACCTGGAGACGGCCCTGGCCTCCCACCACCGCGATTCGGTGTCCAACCGCGACCCGCTCCTGTCCGATAACCCGACCCTGTGGGCCACACTGTCCGACCTGGCGCCCGGTTTCGACTGGGACGCCTGGGCGCGCGGAACCCGCATGCCCGTGGCCGGCCTCGTCGTGAACGTCGACCAGCCCGACTACCTGCGCGGCGCGGCCGCCCTGTGGGCATCCACCGACCTGTCGACCCTCAAGGAGTGGCTCGCCGCCTCCGCCATCGACTCGCGCGCCTCGCTGCTGACCTCCGACTTCGTCGAGGAGAACTTCGACTTCCACGGCCGCACCTGGCCGGCACGCAGGAGCTGCGTCCCCGCTGGAAGCGCGCCCTGTCCCTCATCGAGTCTTACCTGGGCGAGGCCATGGGCCGCGCCTGGGTCGCCCGTCACTTCCCGCCCAACGCGAAGGACGCGATGGATGCGCTGGTGCGCCGCCTGCTCGACGCCTACGGCGAGTCGATCCGAAGCCTCGACTGGATGAGCGAGGAGACCAAGGAGAAGGCTCTGGCCAAGCTGGCCACCTTCAACCCCAAGATCGGCTACCCCGTCAAGTGGCGCGACTACTCGAGCCTGAACCTGGACCCGGACGCCTCGCTCGTGGACAACGTGCGCGCCGCCAGCGCCCACGCGACCGACCGCGAGTGGGCCAAGCTCGGCCAGCCCGTGGACCGCGACGAGTGGTACATGACGCCCCAGACGGTCAACGCCTACTACAACCCGACCCAGAACGAGATCGTCTTCCCCGCCGCGATCCTCCAGCCCCCTTTCTTTGACGCGCAGGCTGACGACGCCGTCAACTTCGGGGCGATCGGCGCGGTCATCGGTCATGAGATCGGACACGGCTTCGATGACCAGGGCTCGCGCTACGACGGCGAGGGAAACCTGTCGAATTGGTGGACCGACGAGGACCGCGCCGCCTTCGAGGAGCGCACCCACGCGCTCATTGGGCAGTACGACGAGCTCACGCCCGCGGTCCTGCGTGAGGCCTCCAGCGACGAGGCCGTGGCTGGCGACGGCGAGGACCGTTCCCTCCCCCACGTCAACGGCGCGCTGACCATCGGTGAGAACATCGGCGATCTGGGCGGCATGACAATCGCGTGGAAGGCGTGGGTGGCCGCCCTGGCCGAGCAGGGGCTGACCCCGGCAACGGCCCCCGTCATCGACGAGCTCACGGGCCCTCAGCGCTTCTTCTTCTCCTGGGCCCGCGCCTGGCGCACCGCCACGCGCCCGCAGTTCGCCCGTCAGATGCTCGCCGTCGACCCGCACTCTCCTGCCGAGTTCCGGTGCAACCAGGTGCTGCGCAACCTGGATGCGTTTGCGCAGGCATTTGACGTCAAGGCCGGGGACGGCATGTGGCTGGAGCCCGCCCAGCGCGTCACCATCTGGTGAAAGCGTGTCCGCGCCGACATATTTCGGCGTGCCACGAGCAATCACCTGCAACACATGACAACATAGGAATGTTTGGCGCGAAAGCGCTCCCATTCCATCGACGGAAAGGCACCCCATGCCAGGCCTGAACCTCACTCGCGAGGAAGCGACCGAGCGCGCCTCGGTCATCTCCTCCGTGACGCGCTACGAGATCTCGCTGGACCTCACGCGTGGAGACACCGATTTCGGTTCCTTCACCCGCATCGAGTTCGACGCGCGCGAAGGCGCCTCCACGTTCGCCGACCTCGTGTCCAACAACGTCCACTCGATCACGCTCAACGGCGCCGCTCTCGACCCGTTCTCGGCTCACCAGGACAACCGCATTGCGCTGGAGAATCTGGCCGAGCACAACGTCCTCGAAGTCGACGCGTCCTGCCAGTACATGCATACGGGTGAGGGCCTGCACCGCTTCGTCGATCCCGCTGATGGCCAGGCCTACACCTACTCCCAGTTCGAGGTCCCGGACGCCCGACGCGTGTACACGACCTTCGAGCAGCCCGACCTGAAGTCGGTTTCACGCTCACTGTCAAGGCCCCCAAGGGCTGGAAGGTGTTCTCCAACGCCCCCACCCCCTCCCCCGAGGAAGAGGGTGACGCGTGGATCTACCGCTTCGCGACTACGGAGAAGATGTCGACGTACATCACCGCGATCGTCGCGGGCCCCTACGAGGGCACCACGGCCTCGTTGACGTCCTCCGACGGGCGAACGATTGACCTGGGCGTGTACGCGCGCGCCTCGATCATTGAGCACCTGGACGCCGACGAGATCATCGAGATCACCCGCCAGGGCTTCGAGTTCTTCGAGGGTGCCTACGGCATCGCCTACCCCTTCACCAAGTACGACCAGATCTTCGTGCCCGAGTACAACGCCGGCGCCATGGAGAACGCGGGCTGCGTGACCTTCCGCGACGCCTACGTGTTCCGTACCCGTCCCACCGAGGCTCAGATGGAGGCTCGCGCCAACACGATCTTGCACGAGCTGGCCCACATGTGGTTCGGCGACCTGGTCACCATGAAGTGGTGGAACGACCTGTGGCTCAACGAGTCTTTCGCCGAGTTCATGAGCCACCTGGCTCTGGCCGAGGCCACCAAGTACACCGAGGGCTGGACGGGCTTCATGGTCCGTAAGGACTGGGGCCTCAAGCAGGATCAGCTGCCCACGACCCACCCGATCACCGCCGAGATCCGCGACCTGGCTGACGTCGAGGTCAACTTCGACGGCATCACCTACGCCAAGGGCGCCTCCGTGCTGCGTCAGCTCGTCTCCTACGTGGGACGCGACGCGTTCTTCGCGGGCCTGCACGAGTACCTGACGAAGCATTCCTACGCCAACGCCACGCTGGAGGACCTGCTCTCCGAGCTGGCCGCCGCGTCGGGCCGCGACCTGGCCTCGTGGTCGAAGGTGTGGCTCGAGGAAGCCGGCGTGACCCTGCTGCGTCCGGTCGTCTCCGTCTCGGCTGAGGGCACGATCGAGCGCCTTGAGGTGACCCAGGAGGCCTTCTCGGAGGGCGCGTCGCTGCGTCCGCACCGCATGGGTGTGGCCGGCTACTCCCTGTCCGAGGAAGGCACGCTCACCCAGGTCTTCCGCGAGGAGCTCGACGTGGACGGCGCGTCCACGATCGTCGAGGCGGCCACGGGTATCGCACGTCCCGACTTCATCCTGGTCAACGACGGCGACCTCGGATACGCGAAGGTTCGCCTGGACGAGCAGTCCCTGGCCTTCGCGATCGCCAACATCACCAAGTTCACGGACTCCCTGACCCGCGGCGTCGTCATGGCCTCCGCGTGGGACATGACCCGCGACGGCGAGATGCCGGCTCGCGACTACCTGAACCTGGCGCTGACCTCGATCCCCGTCGAAGACAACATGAGCCTGCTCATGCTGACCCTGCGCCACATCGACGAGGCCGTGCGCACCTTCGTCGCTCCCCAGTACCGCGCTGAGGCCGCCGAGGACACGGGCCGTCGCCTGCTGCTCCTGGCCCGCACCGCCGCTTCCGGCTCCGACGCACAGCGCATGCTCGTGGCCGCCGCGGCCCGCAACGCGACCAGCGCCGAGCAGTTCGAGGCCATCCGCGGCCTCTACGACGGCACCCAGACCCTTGACGGCCTGGACTTGGACGTCGACCTGAAGTGGGACCTGCTGATCTCCCTGGTGCGCGGTGACGCCGCCACCGAGGAAGACATCGCGGCAATGGAGGCCAGCGACGACACGATGACCGGCCACCAGAACGCGGCCGCCTGCCGCGCTGCACGCTCCGGCGAGTGGATCAAGGCCGACGTGTGGGACAAGGTCCTGTCCGACACCTCGATCCCCAACGACACCCGTTGGGCGATGATCTCGGGCTTCTGGGCGCAGGCGCGCACGACCCCGTCGGCTTACGTCGGCTACGTGGGCGAGTACTTCGAGGCCCTGGCGGGCATCTGGGAGCGTTTCACCTTCCACACCGCCGAGGACCTGACCACGCTGCTGTTCCCGACCTCGCTGGCCGGTTACGCCCCCGATGTTGACGTCGTGGCCGCGGGACACGCCTGGATCGAGTCTCACGCCGAGGCTTCGGCGGGCACGCTGCGCATCATCCGCGAGCTCATCGACGTGTGTGAGCGCCAGATCGCCAACCAGGCGGTGGACGCGGGCTGAGAGCAGCCGACACGGCATGGGGGCGTGGCCGATTGGCCACGCCCCCTCGTCTGTCCACTGCCTGTAGCGGAGCTGCTATGCGACCCGCGCTATCGCGTGCGGAGCAGTTCCACTCGCCCCACCGGGCGCCGCTGGTGTCGAACGCAACGGACCCCGGCCTCGTCGAGGTCGGGGTCCGTTATGCGTGTGTGTTATGTCAGTGATGGGCGCTCAAGTCTGGCCCCCATCTCGGGAGCTCTCAGAGCTGACCAGCCCAGGCGCCGGAGTCGTGGAACAGGTGACGCTCGCCGCCGATCATCTGAATGCCGGTGACCATCGCACCGGAGGCATTCATGTAGAACCAGGAGCCGTTGATCTCTGCCCAGCCGGTGACCATCGCACCGTTCTCGTCCATGTAGTACCAGGTGCCGTTGATCTCTGCCCAGCCGGTGACCATCGCACCGGACTCGTTCAAGTAGTACCAGTCACCTCCAAGCTTGACCCAGCCGGTGGCCATGGCACCCGAGTGGTGCAGGTAGTACCAGGTGCCATCAACATTGATCCAGCCGGTCTGCATGATGCCCTTCTCGGGCGAGAGGAAGTACCAGGAGCCGTTCCAGTGGGCCCAACCGAAGATCTGCTGGCCATTGAGGGTGAAGTACTCCCAGCCGGCCTCCTCCTGGTGCCAGCCGGTCACCATGTAGCCGTCGGAGTCGAATCGGTAGATCTGATCGTCGATCTCGACCTGCTCATCCTTGGCAAAGTCACCGTTGCCCAGGTCGAACCACCAGCCCTTATCGTTGTGCTTCCAGGAAGCAACGGGGCCTTCCTCGCCGTCCTCATCGTCAGCTGCCGGGTCTTCCGTGGCGGGCTTCTCGTCCGTGGCGGGATCCTCGGCACCGGGCTTCTCGTCCGTGGCGGGCTTCTCGGCACCGGGCTTCTCGTCCGTGGCGGGCTTCTCGGCACCGGGCTTCTCGTCCGTGGCGGGCTTCTCGGCACCGGGCTTCTCGTCCGTGGCGGGCTTCTCGTCCGTGGCGGGGGCGGGGTCCTCAGCAGCGGGCTGCTCAACCGCAGCAGCAGCATCACCCGGCGTACCCTCCTCGAGGGCGACGGGGGCAGCATAGGCGGGGACGACGGTTCCAGCGACGACGGCAGCAGCACCGAGGGCGGCGATCATGGAGCGGCGGACATTGATAGGACGCATCTGCGTGTTCCTCTCGACGTGTGTGGGCGGCTCACGCGCAAGAATGGCCAGGTCGGCGAACCGCATCTACACAGTTCCGCGTGAAGTCATTACCGAGTATATATCCAGGTTTGTCAGTAATCAACAGATGGTGACTCAATGTGATGCGCGCAACGCCATTTTCGTAACACAAATCCCTTAGAAAGCTTCCACAACATACATCTAGCAAACCGCTTTAACTAGCTTTTTCACTAATAGCCCATTATCGACAAACCGTATGCTTCAATGACTGACCAGCGCTGAGGTACCCACGGACAACTCAACACCTCCTGACACACGCCCTCACGAGACCGCTCCACCCAGGAACACCTACCCACAGAGGAAACCGGCTCTTCGCATTGTGGGGTGTGGGGGTGGTGTTCGAAGCGTCCCGGGGATCGTGGGCAGTATCGTGGGACGACGATCGAACACAGGAGTTCGCCTTGGGCGCCTCATCAACCAAAACTCGCACGTAATTTGGGTACTCTAACTTTTCATAGGTATCGAGAAAACCGCAGAATTCCAACGATGTGATTTCAACGTTTGAAATACATGTCGGGGAATTACGTGCGACATTTCTGAGGAACCACAACATGAGGCACCACGAAGTGCCCCAAGCGGAATACAGCCCAAGCAGAAGACAACTCAAGCCCAGAAGACCCCCGCAACCCCGACAGTCGCCACAACCGCCACAAGCACGGGGGCGCTGCACCCGATATGGGGCGCTGCACCCGATATGGGGCGGTGCACCCGTTACGTGGCGGTGCACCCGAACAGAAGAGGTGCATTGCCTACGGATCGGGTGCAGTGCCTCAACAAACAAGAACAAACGCGGAACTGGCACAACGAACCACTCACCGCCGCACCCCTCCATGCGCAGCTGGGCCCTACCGGCGGCAGGACGGGCACGCCACCCACGCCACCACCTGCACCCCGGCCCACTCCGACACCTCCCACACCCTTACATGCGAAGAGCCAGGAAACCCCGACCTCGTCACAACGAGGCCGGGGTCCACTATGCACTCACGGCGTCAGCGAGGACGAACCTCGCAAGCGACGCCATCGCCATCACGGTCAAGGTCCGCACTGTAGCCCGACTGACCACGATGCAGCGGCGCAGCTCCCGCAGCCCAGGCCTCCGAACAGTTGCGGAACGGACCACGCCCCGTGGAGCCCCCTCCATTGGAAGGCGCCGGATACAGGCCCCACCAGGCACCCGAATCGTAGAACCAGTGACGCTCCGACCCGATCCACTGCGTCCCCGTGGCCATGACGCCGGAGCCATTGAAGTAGAACCACGTTCCACCCAGATTCAGCCAGCCGGTCGTCATGGCGCCCGCCGAATCAAAGTAGTACCACGATCCGCCAATCGAGTTCCATCCCGTCACCATTGCACCGGAGGGAGCCATGTAGTACCAGGCACTCCCCCTGGCTCACCCAACCCGTTGCCATCGCGCCTCCACGCAGGTAGTACCAGGTGCCACCAACCTTCGTCCAGCCGCTCGACATCACGCCAGAATCAGCGAAGTGATACCAGGAACCGCCGATCATGTTCCACCCCGTCGCCATCACGCCGGAAGGAGCCATGTAGTACCAGGCACTCCCCCTGGCTCACCCAGCCCGTTGCCATCGCGCCGGAAGCGCCAAGGAAATACCAGCTTCCATCGATCCGCTGCCAGCCCGTACGCATGAGTCCGCTGGCGGGATCGAGGTAGTACCACGAACCCTGCACCTGGGCCCAGCCGCGCACCTGCATGCCCGAGGGCGAGTAATACTCCCACGCGCCGCCGGTGCCATACCATCCGGTAACCATGTAGCCACTTCCATCGAAGCGATAGGTCGCACCATCAATGATGCGCACCTCATTGCGCGCGTAGCTGCCGTTATCCAGGTCGTACCACCAGCCGGAACCGTCCTGCTTCCAACTGGGCTTGGGAGCGGGCGCAGGGTCGGGCTGAGGGTCAGGCTGGGGATCGGGCTGAGGGTCAGGCTGAGGATCGGGCTGAGGATCGGGCTGAGGGTCAGGCTGGGGATCCGGCTGAGGATCCGGCTGGGGATCCGGCTGAGGGTCAGGCTGGGGATCCGGCTGAGGGTCGGCCGTGGGCTCTGCTGTGGGCGCCGGTTCCGGATTGACGACCGGATTCAGATCGGCTGCATAGGCGGGCACAACAACGCCCGCAAGAACAGCCGCCGCTCCGAGCGCCGCAACCATGCTTCGACGCATGTTCGTGGCACGCATGTATGTTCCTCTCGATAGGTGCGCTACCGCCTCACCCACTCCTCCAATGGAACAGGCATGGCGATACGTGTCAGCGAAACATCGCTTTCGCGACATCCAGTTACCGAGTATACGCACACAATCGTCTCATCCACGCACTCACGGGACCGCGCGCCCTGTCATCGCCAGGAGGCGGCAGGCATAGGGGAAGCCCCCGCTGGCGATTCATCACCAGCGGGGGCTTCCAACAGGGCGTCAGTTCTTGGCGCGGCGCGATGCGACGAGCGCACCGATACCAGCAACCAGGACCGCGACCGCTCCGACCGCAACCCACGTTGCAGAGGTGCCGGTGGAGGCAATGGTCTGCGGGAGGGTCTTGGAGGGAGCCGACGTCCCCGAGCCACCGGGAGCCGGCGAAGACGGTGCCGGAACAGCAGGGGTCGACGGGGTCGAGGCCGACGGGGCCGGAGCCGGAGCAGAAGGCTGCGGCGTCACAGGCGTCGAGGGGCCGGGGGCCGGAGCGGAGGGCTGCGGCGTCACAGGCGTCGAGGGGCCGGGGGGCCGGAGCGGAGGGCTGCGGCGTCACAGGCGTCGACGGGCCGGGGGCCGGAGCAGAGGGCTCAGGCGTGGTGGGGGTATCGGGGCCGGGGGCCGGAGCGGAGGGCTCAGGCGTAGTCGGGGTATCGGGGCCGGGGGGCCGGAGCGGAGGGCTCAGGCGTAGTCGGGGTATCGGGGCCGGGGGGCCGGAGCGGAGGGCTCAGGCGTGGTGGGGGTATCAGGGGCCGGGGGCCGGAGCGGAAGGCTCAGGCGTGGTCGGCTGGCCGATCGAGGGGTTCGGAACCTCCGCGACCGTGCACTTGGTCAGCTCAGCACGGTACTCCTCTGCCGTCATGTAGCGACCATTCTGACCGGCGCCCTCGAGGGTGACGCCGCCATCCTTTTCGGGGCGAACGGAAGTCTCAGCAGCGATCGAGTCGGCAACGGCATCGAGCTGCGCGTCAATCTCTTCCACGCTCTCGGTCGGCTGCTCATCGGTCACCGACGCGAGGTAGTCATCGAGAGCCTTCTGGGCTGCATCGACGGCAGCCTGTGCGTCGGCGACGGCCTGGTCGGCGTCAACCGAGGGCTTGTCGTCAACGGGAGCAGGAGCAGGGGTGGTGGGAGCCGCGGCGCCGTTCTTGGCGGGCAGAGTGGAGACATCCACAGGCAGAGCGGAGCCGGGGAGGGCGCCAATCTTCTTCTCCCAGGAGTTGGCGCGCTGCTCATCACCGGATCCGGCAAGGCCGGACACGTAGTTCGTGTTGTCGGAGTTGAAGGCCTTACCGTCGAAGCCGTAGGCCGAGGCGGTATCACCGGTCGTGTGGAAGCGCGACAGGTTCGGCGAGCCACCGGTGACGCCGTAGAACTTCTGCGTGCCGTAGACGCGCGTACCGTCACTGTGCTTGGCAATGTGTACACCAACACCGATGACGTTGGATGCACCGAGCATATTGCGGTCATGGCCCTGAGAGTTCTTCCACTGGTTGAAGATGTCGGCCGCTGCCTGAGCGGGGGTCTTCGTTCCGCCACCGCTGAAGTCTTCAAGGTGGTTGTAGGCGATGTTCTCAGCATCGGACATGGTGTCCGCACCGTCGAGAGCGCCCTGCCCCAGGTGCTTGTGCGACTGATCGTGGCTGAAGTCGTTGCTGTCGGACATGTACTTGCTCCACGAGCGAGCATCGGCAGTGACCGTGTCCGACACGACAATCTCGGGCAGGCCAGCGCTGGCGCGGTAGGCATTCATCTTCTGAACGATGAGGGCCTCGATGATCTTGGCCTGGGTGTCGTAGTCAACCTTGGACCAGTCAACCCAGTCGAGACCGCGATCAACGGTCGTGTCAGCGGCGGGAGCGTCGCCGACCGAGGGATTGGGCTTCTTGGCGCCCTGCTGAGCAGCCTCAAGCGCGGCCTGCGCGTCGGCGAGGTCCTGGCGCAGCTGAGCCTCGCGCTCCGGGTCAGCAGTGGTGCCCGTCGAGGTGCCCGAGGCGGCGGCAGCGTACTTCGCGAGCAGCGGGTTGTACTCGGCGTTGATGCGAGCGTCGGCACCAACGAGGGTGCCGCAGAACGGATCATCGGTGGCGCTGTTTCCCTCAGCCAGGGAGGGGATCACAACGAGGGACGCTGCGATCGTGGTGGCAGCGAGCACCACCGACGTGTGAGTGCGGGTGAGCTGGAACGACATTAACTATCGGCCTAACACTATGGAACAGAGACAGGTAAATCTTTCCATGCGGTTCGCACTATTTCAAGCTTTTTCCAGTAATCGATTACAGGTGATTCGCCGGAATTGCAACGTTTTCTCAGTTTGACAGATTTTGAACATCCCACATGTCGATACCAAAACGTTATATTTACCGTGCGAGACCTTACCGGCTCGCAAGTCAAACTCTGACCATGGCTACCAATGACAAGTGAATCCACACGCACAGTCGGAAGTCGCCAACCCCCGAGCAGCAGCAATCAACACAGGGTCCCGATACGCCCACAGAGACTCACCCTTCAACCACAACGCCCGATAACCACCCACCCCTCCCCTGCGCGAGGGTATCGCCATGACCTCCACCACCCAGGCCCAGTAAGCACCACCGACTGCGCACCTCACCGCAACCAATAACGTTGCATGGCGAGCACGTCAGCAACAACGAAGCCGACGAAAATCCGACCCACACCGAGAGGCAAGCCAAGAAAAAGAAGCCCGCAGCGGCCTCGTCAATCAATAAAAAACCGACACTCGCAATCGAGTGTCGGATTTTTCGGTGGAGCTAGGGGGATTCGAACCCCCGACCTCTTCCATGCCATGGAAGCGCGCTACCAACTGCGCCATAGCCCCTTTATTTAGTTCGTCGCCCCGGCGACCTGATAAATAATAGCCAATTCAAAGAAGGAAGCGCAAATCAAAATCAAGTGTCGCTCATCACATGGAAGAAAATCGTTGAGTTATTGGGGCAAACGAGGCCCCCGGAGGCCACTCAGGCCCCCAGGATGTCCTCGCGGGTCCCGATATTGTGCGACGCCAGGCGCCAGCCGGTACGCGCAGCACTCTTGGCGGTGGACACGCCAACGGGGACGAGCTCCGACCAATGGCAGTTGTCCACGCCGCGCAGCCCGTTGAAGTCGGCGGGATCGAGGCCGAGCAGGGACACGACGCCGCGCGCGATAGCGGAGCCGTGCGAGACGACGATAAGAGAGAGATCGGCGGGGCACGCGGCCGCCGCCTCGAGGACAGCGTCGCGGAAGCGCTCGCCCACGACCTCGGAGCGCTCGACCTCGGCACCAGCACACTCTCCGGTGTCCCGGTACACGCGGTAGGCCTCGGGCTGCTCGCGGGCGATCTCCTCGTAGGTCTTCCCCTCGAAGGTGCCGTAGAAGCGCTCCGTGAGTCTCTCGTCTGGCATGGGGCCCTCGCAGGGGTATCCGGCGATGTCGAACACGCGCGCGAGGATACGCGCCGTCTCGCGCGCGCGTCCCAGGGGCGAGCACACGATGCGCACTCCCCCATCGTCGTAGCTGCGGTGCGTCTCGGCGGCGATCATGCCGACCTCGGCGCTGGGTTCGCACAGGCGCGAAACCAGCACGCCTGCGGCGCCCGCCGCCTGGGAGCGCCCTGCATCGTTCAGGGGCTTGTCAATACGTCCCTGGAAACGACGCTGCATGTTGAAGTCCGTCTGGCCGTGACGCAGCAGAACGATGCGCGATGCGCTCACTGTGCGGACTCCACGCCATGCACCGCCGCGCGTTCCGCAGCGGCCGCGCGGGCATCCTCGGTATCGACGTCGATCGACACAGCCGGACAGTCGCCCCACAGACGCTCAAGCGCGTAGTACTCGCGCTCCTCCTCGGACAGCACGTGCACGAGCAGCTCCGAGTAGTCCAGCAGGACCCAGGTGCCCTCCGCGCGGCCCTCGATGTGGGTGGGGCGTCGGCCGTGCTCGGCCCACACGCGGTCCATGATGTCTTCGGCGATGGCGCGCACCTGGCGGTCGGTCGGCGCGGACACGACGACAAATGCGTCGGCCAGGGCGAGTTTACTGGTGACGTCGACCAGGACGGGGTTGATGCCCCCGCGGTCGTGTGCGGCGCGAGCGACGAGGGTCGCCAGCTCGGAGGTAGCGTCGGGAAGGCTCACTGTTCTCCTTGTGTTAGACCGGTAGAGTCCGTACTTGTTGATGTATTGGACGACGCCGTCGGGCACGAGGTACCACACGGGCTTGCCCTCCTCGACGCGCGATCGGCAGTCGGTGGAAGAGATCGCCATGGCGGGGACCTCCAGCAGTGACACAGACTCGTGCGGCAGGCCGGGGTCCGACAGGTTGTGCCCGGGGCGCGTGACGCCGATGAAGTGTGCCTGCTCGAAAAGCTTGTCGGCGTCCTTCCACTGCGCGATCTGCGCCAGCGCGTCGGCGCCGGTGATGAAGTAGAAGTCCGAGTCGGGGTACTCCTCCGACAGGTCGGCCAGGGTATCGATCGTGTAGGTCGTGCCGCCTCGGTCGATATCGACGCGCGACACCGCGAAACGCGGGTTCGACGCGGTGGCGACAACGGTCATGAGATAGCGGTGTTCGGCCGCTGTCACGCGCCGCCCGGCTTTGAAGGGCTGCATGGCGGCCGGTACGAACACGACCTGGTCGAGGCCGAACACGTCCATGACCTCGGAGGCTGCGACGAGGTGGCCGTGGTGGATCGGGTCGAAGGTACCGCCCATGATGCCGATCGCCCGACGCCTGCGCAGGGCGCGCGGCGGGTGCTGGGGCAGCGCCGGTGCGGCGGTCACACCCGCGGTCGCTTCCGTGGTCTTTTCGATCGCTTCTGTGCCCGAGGCCTGGGCCAGTTCGTGCTCCTGCGTGCTCACGAGCGGATGGTTCCTTCGCCCTCGTAGATCCAGGTCGTAGTCGTCAGCTCCGCCAGGCCCATGGGCCCGCGTGCGTGGAGCTTCTGGGTGGAGATGCCCACTTCGGCGCCGAGGCCGAGCTGGCCGCCGTCGGTGAAACGGGTCGAGGCGTTAATCGCGATCGCGGCGGCGTCGACCCCGCTGCGGAAGGCGCGAATAGCGGCGACGTTGGAGGCGACGATTCCCTCGGTGTGTCCGGTCGAGTAGCGGCGGATATGCTCGGTGGCCGCCGCGACGCTGTCGACGACGCGCACGGCCAGGTCCATGGACAGGTACTCGGTCTCCCAGTCCGCCTCGGTGGCGTCCACAATCATGTCGGCGTCGATGGAGGGCTGGCCGTCGACGATGGCGCGGGTGGCGGCGTCAGCGTGGATCGTCACGCCCGCGGTGGTCAGGCGCGTGATGGCTGCGACCAGGAAGCGCGAAGCGACGTCGGCGTGGACCAGCAGCGTCTCGACTGCGTTGCACACGCCCACGCGCTGGGTCTTCGCGTTCATGATGATGGCCTCCGCGGCCTCAAGATCCGCGGAAGCGTCGACGTAGAGGTGGCAGTTGCCGGTTCCCGTTTCGATGACGGGAACGCGCGACTCTTCGACGATCGCGTTGATGAGGCCTGCTCCCCCCGCGCGGGATGAGCGCGTCGATGGCGCCGCGGGCACGCATCATGGCGCGCGCTCCTGGGCGGCCCCACTGGTCGACGGTCTGGATTGCGTCGGCGGGCAGGCCGACGGATGTCAGCGCGTCGCGGCACACCTCGATGAGAACCTGGTTCGAGGCCTGGGCGGCGCTCCCGCCTCGCAGGATGACCGCGTTACCGGCCTTGATTGCCAGGGTCGCTGCGTCAATCGTGACGTTGGGGCGGGCCTCGTAGATGATGCCAACGACGCCGAGGGGCACGCGCTCCTGCGTGACGCGCAGACCAATGTCCGTGCGTGCTCCACGCACGACCTGGCCGATCGGGTCGGGCAGAGCCACGATCTCGCGGACCGCGTCAGCGATGGAGCGAATACGGTCCTTCGTCAGGGCGAGGCGGTCCAGCAGGCCCTCGCTCATCTGCTCGGCGCGGCCACGCGCCACGTCCTCGGCATTGGCGGCCAGGATTTGGTCGCAGCGTTCGATCAGCGCCGCCGCAATTGCTTCAAGCCCGCGGTTTTTCACCTGGGTTGTCGCGTTCGCAAGCACGCGCGCCGCCTCGCGGGCGGCGTCAGTCACCTGGGAAATATCTGCAGCAGTATCCACTCGCCCATCATGTCACACGCGTGGCATCGCGACCGTGTCAGTCTGCGCTGAGGGCAGAAAATGCGTCGCCCAACACCGCCAAGTCATCGCGGTGAATCGCGGGGCGGGGGTGCTCATAACCCGCAGCTTGCAGGTCGGCCGTACCCGAGCCTGCGATGTCCGCCAACGTGTCGGAGTCGTAGCCGGACACGCCGCGCGCAACGAGGCCCGTTGGGCTGGCCACGTCCACGACGTCACCGGCCTCAAAATGCCCGAGCACCGAGTGCACGCCGGCCACGAGGAGCGACTTCTTGCCCGCCGTGATCGCACGTGCCGCGCCCTCGTCCACGATGATCTCCCCGCGTGAGGGAGCCACGTGGGCAATCCACAGGCGCCGGGAGGCCGGGCGCTGCTCGGCCGGGGCGAACCAAGTGCCTACTCGCGTGCCTGACAGGACACGCGGCAGTGCGTCGGCGCTGGCCAGCTGCACGCCGATGCCGCTGGCGGTCGCCAGCATCGCTGCCTGTACCTTCGTTGCCATGCCGCCCGTGCCCACGCGCGAACCCGCGCCGGTCACGAGGACGCTCATAAGGTCGTCCGCGCCTTCGACGCGCTCGATCAGCTCCGAGCCCGGGTGATCCGGGGGCGCTGTGTACAGGCCGTCAACATCGGTGAGCAGTACGAGCGCGTCAGCCTTGATCATCTGAGCGATCAGGGCGGCCAGGCGATCGTTGTCGCCGAAGCGCAGCTCGCGGGTGGTCACCGCGTCGTTCTCGTTGAGGATCGGGACGACGCCGAGGCCGAGGAGGCGGGTCAGCGCCGCGCGCACGTTCGTGTAGTGGTCGCGTCGCATGACGTCGTCCGTGGTGAGCAAGACCTGTGCGGCGTCCAGGTGGTGGGCCTGGAAGGCTGCGGTCCAGCGAGCCATGAGCAGCCCCTGGCCCATCGCTGCCGCTGCCTGCACACTCGGCAGGTCCTTGGGCTTGGCGGAAAAGCCAAGGGGATCCAGACCGGCGGCCACGGCCCCCGAGGACACGATAACGACCTGACGGTCGCGCCCGCGCCAGCGGGACACGAGTCGCGCGACGGCATCGATTCGGTTCAGGTCAAGACCGCCATCCTCGCGGGTGAGCGAGGATGAGCCGATCTTGACGACGATACGGGAGGCAGCGCTCACTCCGCTCATGACTGATCCGAGGCGTCCGTCCAATGGCCGGCTTCGCGTTCGGTCCACAGCTCGTCACGGGCAGCGCTCTTGGCGTCCATGACCTGGTGGTACACCTCGCGGCGCTCCTTGCGGCTCGGGCGAGCGTTCTGCTCCAGGCGCAGGTCGGTGCCGCGCGATCCCAGCAGCTCGGGGCCGGTCGTGAGGGTCGGCTCCCAGTCGAAGACGACGCCGCCATCGAGGTCGCCGATCACAACGGTGTCACCAGCGACGGCGCCCGCCTTCATCAGCTCGTCCTCCACGCCTGCGGCGTTCAGGCGATCTGCGAGGTAACCCACGGCCTCGTCGTTGGCGAAGTCCGTCTGACGCACCCAGCGCTCGGGCTTGTCGCCGCGCACCTGGAAGACTTCCTCGCCGTCCTTGCGGGTCTTGCGCACCGTAATCTCAACGCTGCGGCCAACCGCCTTGGGACGGATGACAGGACGGGCTGCCTCGAGGGCGGGGCGCTTCGCACGCTCCTCCTCGACGATGCCAGCCAACGCAAAAGACAACTGCTTGAGCCCCTCGTGGGACACGGCGGACACCTCGAAGACCGGCCAGCCGAAGGACTCCAGATCCGGGCGCGTGATCTCGGCCAGATCGCGCCCATCCGGAATATCGATCTTGTTCAGGACAATGACGCGGGGGCGCTCCATGAGCGGAACGTAGCCCTCGACCTGTGTCAAGTCGCCCTGGTAGGCCGCCAGCTCGGCCTCGATAATGCGCAGGTCCTCGACGGGCTCACGATCCGTCTCGAAGGCAGCAGTGTCCAGGACATGCACGATGACCGCGCAGCGCTCGATGTGGCGCAGGAAGTCCAAGCCCAGGCCTTTGCCCTGGGAAGCGCCGGGGATCAGGCCGGGAACGTCAGCCACCGTGTAGCGCGTGTCGCCGGCCGACACGACGCCCAGGTTCGGCACGAGCGTGGTGAACGGGTAGTCGGCGATCTTCGGGCGCGCCGAACTCATGGCGGCAATCAGCGAGGACTTGCCAGCCGACGGAAAGCCGACGAGGGCCACGTCGGCCACGGACTTGAGCTCCAGGACAACGTCGCGTTCCTCGCCCGGCTCGCCCAGCAGCGCGAAGCCCGGGGCCTTGCGTGCCTTCGAAGCGAGCGCCGCGTTGCCCAGACCGCCGCGACCGCCCTCGGCGACCACGAAGCGCGCGCCCGCGCCCGTCAGGTCGGCCAGGAGCTCCCCGGACGTGGACTTGACGACAGTGCCCTCCGGGACCGGCAGCACGATGTCCGCGCCGGTCTTGCCCTGGCGGAAGTCACCCATGCCGGGCGTTCCGTTATCGGCGCGCCGGTGCGGGCTACGGTGGTAGTTGAGCAGAGTCGTCTCCTGCTCGCTCACCTCCAGGATGACCGAACCGCCGTTACCACCGTCGCCGCCGTCGGGGCCGGCCAGCGGCTTGAACTTTTCACGCTTAATCGAGGCAACGCCATTACCGCCGTTGCCACCTGCCGCGTGCAGCGTCACGCGATCCACGAAGTCTGCCACTGCTGCTCCTGATTCCCGAAGAAAGATAGTGAAAAGGGCGTCCGGCAACGCCGGACGCCCTTCATGCGCGCGGTCTCAGGCGGAGACCGGCGAAACGCTGACAACCTTGCGATCGCGCTTGCGGCCGAACTCGACCGCACCCGCGCGCAGGGCGAACAGGGTGTCATCCTTGCCACGGCCAACGCCGTCGCCAGGGTGGAAGTGGGTGCCGCGCTGACGAACGAGGATCTCACCAGCGTTGACCAGCTGGCCGCCGTAGCGCTTCACGCCGAGGCGCTGCGCGTTCGAGTCGCGGCCGTTACGGGAGGAACCAAGGCCCTTCTTATGTGCCATCAGTTGCTACTTTCTGCTCGTGGGAACGTCGGGTTCAGGCGATCTCGGTGATCTTGACGACCGACATCTTCTGACGGTGTCCCTGGCGCTTGCGGTAGCCCGACTTGTTCTTGTACTTAATGATGGAAATCTTGGGGCCCTTAGCCGAGTCGACAACCTCAGCCTTGACGGAAACCTTGTCCAGCTTGGCTGCGTCAACAGTGATGGCGTCGCCATCAACCAGCATCAGCGGCTGGAGCTCGATGCTCGAACCGATTTCTTCTGCCAGCTTGTCGACGACGACGACGTCACCGACGGACACCTTTTCCTGCCGGCCGCCAGCCTTGACGATCGCGTAGACCACGTTGGAGCTCATCTCTTCTCGTATTCGTAACCGGAATCTCGCCTCGAAACTGCCGAGGACTTGTCTGTATTCATGATTCCGTTGGCGCTTGTTGCGCCGACGATCAAATTTAGCCGATTGCCACGCCCGAGTGCAACCCGGCATGGCCAACGACCCCGCGGAATAGCTGTGCGATTCCACACCCCGATGTGAAGGGAGGACCCGATGGACCCTCCCTTCACTCTCGATTGTTAGCCAGCGTCGACGATTCCCGTGGACACGACGCGACGGCGGCGCTTGGCGCGCGGCTGCTCGGATGCCTCGGGCAACTGGATCTCGTCGGTCGAGCGCGTGGGTGCGGCAGGTTCGCTCACGTCGGCGCGCGCGGGCAGGTCAACGACGATCGGTGCGGGAGTCGCCTCGGGTTCGACGATGCCGGTCGATGCCGCAGCCCGACGCTTGCGGGTCTTACGAGGGGCGCTCTCTGCGGCGGCCTGCACCTCGGAAGCCTCGGGAGCCTCCGCAGTCGGAGCCTCGACAGCCTGAGCCTGGGGAGCGGGCGCCTCCGCCGCCGCGAGCAGCACGCGCGCGGGCGCGGCTTCCAGAGCGGGCGCGGGGGCAGGCTCTGCCGACGAGGCCGTGGCAGCCTTGCGGGAAGCGCGTCGGCGAGTGGCCGGGGCCTTGTCGTGCTGCTCGGGCAGCTGAATCTCAGACGCGTCCTTGAGGGGCACCGCGGGCTTGTCGGAGGTGTCGACGGGCTCGGGCAGGTCGATATGGATCGGCAGCTCGGGCATCGGGGCGCTCTCCGCGACGCGGCGACGGCGACGGGGGCGCTTGGTCGCGCTCTCGTCAGTACCCGCTGACACCGTCACATCAGGCGCGGGAGCCTCGGTGGCGGACTGCGCCTGCGGCTCATCCTGGGCGGGAGCCTCGGGCGTGGGTTCCGCGGCCGCAGCGCCCTGCTCGGGCTCGGCGCTCGCCGCGCGGGCGCGGCGTTTCTTTGGCGGGTGCCTTCTCCGTCGGCGCCGAGGCCTCGTCCTCCTTGCGGGTCGAGGCGGCGGCAATCGCGCTCAGGGCTTCCTTCGCGCGCTCGTGATCGGCATTCTCTTCGATGCGGCGGGCCTCGGCCTTCTTCAGCTGTTTCTTCGAGGCCTTGGTGGACTTCGAGGAAGAATCGGCGCCGGAGGTCTCGACCGGGTGGTGGTGGACGATGAAACCGCGGCCCTCGCAGGCCTCACAGGAGGAGGAGAAGGCCTCGACGAGCCCCTCGCCCACGCGCTTGCGGGTCATCTGCACGAGGCCCAGGGACGTGATCTCCGTGACCTGGTGGCGCGTGCGATCACGCCCCAGGCACTCGACCAGGCGACGCAGCACGAGGTCTCGGTTGGACTCGAGGACCATGTCCACGAAGTCGATGATGACGATGCCGCCGATGTCGCGCAGGCGCAGCTGGCGCACGATCTCTTCGGCAGCCTCAAGGTTGTTGCGGGTGACCGTCTCCTCGAGCGTGCCACCGGCGCCGATGAACTTGCCGGTGTTGACGTCGATGACGGTCATCGCCTCGGTACGGTCGATGATGAGGGTGCCGCCCGAGGGCAGCCACACCTTACGATCCATACCCTTCGCCAGCTGCTCGTCGATGCGGTGGGCGTGGAAGACGTCCTGGGTGCCCACCCACTGCTCGACGCGGTCGGACAGCTCGGGGCTGAGCTCGTCGACGTATTCCTTGACGGTCGCGTAGGTGTCGCGACCCTCGATGACGAGCTTCGAGAAGTCCTCGTTGAAGATGTCGCGCACGACGCGCACGGCCAGCTCGGGCTCGCCGCGCAGCAGCGTCGGGGCGCTCTTCGTGTTGGTGCGCTTCTTCTCGATATCCTCCCACTGACGGGTCAGGCGAGCAACATCGTCGCGGATCTGCTCCTCCGACGCGCCTTCAGCGGCGGTGCGCACGATGACGCCCGAGCCCGCGGGCACGACGGCCTTGAGGATCTTCTTCAGGCGAGCGCGCTCCTTGTCGGGCAGCTTGCGGGAGATGCCCATCATGGAGCCGCCGGGGATCAGGACGAGGTATCGCCCGGCCAGTGTGATCTGCGAGGTCAGGCGGGCACCCTTGTGGCCGATCGGGTCCTTCGTCACCTGAACGAGGACCGGGTCGCCGGACTTGAGGGCGGACTCGATGCGGCGGGGCTTGCCTTCCAGGCCCACGGCGTCCCAGTTCACCTCGCCGGCGTACAGGACGGCGTTGCGGCCGCGGCCCACGTCGACGAACGCAGCTTCCATCGAGGGCAGGACGTTTTGGACGCGGCCCAGGTAAATGTTGCCAACCATCGAGGACTGCGTGCGGCGGGCGACGTAGTGCTCGACGAGCAGGCCGTCTTCGAGGATCGCGATCTGATCGAGGCCGTCCTGGTCTCGGATGACCATCGTGCGCTCGACGGACTCGCGGCGCGCCAGGAACTCAGACTCGGAAATCGAGTGGCGGCGGCGTCCTTCGCGGCGTCCCTCGCGCCGACGCATCTTCTTGGCCTCCAGGCGGGTCGAGCCCTTGAGGGCCTGGACCTGATCGGCGGGGTCGGCGCTCTCCTCGGAGGCTGCGGACGAGCGTGCGCGGCGGCGACGACGGCGGCGGCTCGAGGAATCTTCCTCGTCGGCCGACTCGGAGTCGTCAGGGGAGGCTTCCACCTTCTGCGCGCTGTCCTCGGAGGCGGCCTGGGCCTCGTCCGACTTCTTGGAGCGGCGGCGACGGCGGGTCTTAGGCTCGTCGGCGCTCTCCTCGGCCTCGGCGGGCGGTGTGCTCTCCTCGGCGGGGGCCGAGGCCTCGTCGGCGGCCTTCTTGGAGCGGCGGCGGCGCTTGGGCGCGGCTTCCTCGGCGGGAGCGGACTCTTCCTCGGGCGCGGAGGACTTGCGGCGACGCTTGGGCTCGGGCTCTTCGAAGGCGACAGGCGGGGCCACCTCGGGCGCGGCCTGGAAGATGGGAGCCTGGAACAGCAGCGACGCGGCGGGGGCCACGGGCGTAGTTGATTCGGTTGTCACGATTCTCCAATGGTGGGCGCGCGCCCCATGCCAGGACGCGCCCGTTATTCATCGCCCGCGAGGGGCGGAAACCTAGTGGAGCGCTGGTGCGCAGGTGCCGGCGGCAAATCGATACGGTCATCGCTCGGCTCTCGTCACGGGGGCATGCCCGCGACATCCATTCGCCTCAATTGTCGCACAACACGGACCCATATCAACTGATGGATGACACGTTCAAGGTCACAGGCCCACAATCGCAGGGGAAAGTCCATCAAAAATAAACGGACACATATGTCACAAAAGCGTCACACATACGGCATTTCAAGCGCTCACCACGTGTCATTTGAGCTACATTAAAGTCAGCCCGTGACGTAGGTCCTACCGCCTATATTGCGGGGCATTTCGATCCCTGATCCCTACATGGGAAGGTCCCATCATGACCCTCGCGCAAACAGCGCTCGACGCGGTCACGGTCGGACGATGGCAGTTCGGCGTCACAACCGTCTACCACTTCGTCCTCGTACCGCTGACGATCGGCCTGTCCCTGCTGGTCGCGATCATGCAGACCGCATGGCACCGCACCGGCAAGGAATACTGGCTGCAAGCTACCCGTTTCTTCGGCAAGCTCCTTCTTATTAACTTCGCTCTCGGCGTCGCTACCGGCATCGTCCAGGAGTTCCAGTTCGGCATGAACTGGTCGGAGTACTCCCGCTTCGTCGGCGACATCTTCGGCGCTCCCCTGGCTGTCGAGGCCCTCCTGGCCTTCTTCCTCGAGTCCACCTTCCTGGGCCTGTGGATCTTCGGCTGGGGCCGCCTCTCCAAGGGCCTGCACCTGGCGACCATCTGGTGCGTGGCCATCGGCACGATGCTCTCGGCCGCCTGGATCCTCGCGGCCAACGCGTGGATGCAGCACCCCGTGGGCGCCCGCTTCAACCCCGAGACCGGCCGCGCCGAGCTCGATGGAGCCGCCGGCTTCCTCAAGCTCATCACCTCGGGCGTCTACCTGTCCGAGTACGCTCACGTCATCACCTCCGCGTGGCTGGTCGCCGGTTCCTTCGTGGCTGGCATCGCCATCTGGTGGATGGTTCGCGCGTCCCGTGAGGGCAGCGACGAGGCCGTGGCTCAGGCCCGCGACGTGTGGCGCCCCATCGCCCGCTTCGGCCTGATCGTCGTCCTCATCGGAGGCCTCGGCACCGCCGCCTCCGGCCACGTCCAGGGCCAGGAGATGGTCAAGGTTCAGCCCATGAAGATGGCTGCCGCCGAAGGCATCTGTGTGGACACCGATGGCGCCGCCTTCACGGTCGCGCAGTTCGGCTCCTGCCCGCTGGGCGAGGACGGCACCCAGCCGACCCAGTTCATCAAGGTCCCCGGCGTCGCCTCCTTCATGTCGCACAACTCCTTCACCGCCACCTCCGAGGGCGTCGCCGACGTCCAGGAGCGCATGGTGGCGCTGCTCAACTCCGACGCAAACTTCACCGCCAAGTACGGCGATGCCTCCCAGTTCGACTTCCGTCCCCCGCAGATGGTGACCTTCTGGTCCTTCCGATTCATGATCGGCCTGGGCATGATCGCCTTCCTGCTGGCAGCGTGGGGCCTGTGGGCCACCCGCGGTGGTAAGGCCTCGTCCAACCAGTGGCTGAGCCGCCTGGCTCTGCTTAATCTGCCGCTGCCCTTCGCCGCCGCCTCCTTCGGCTGGATCTTCACCGAGATGGGTCGTCAGCCGTGGGTTGTCGTCCCCAACCAGGAAGCCCTGGCCATGGGCTCCGACCTCGGCTCGGTCAACATGCTCACCGAGATCGGCGTCTCCCCCAATGTCCCCGCGGGACAGGTGCTGGCCACGCTGATTCTCTTCACCCTCCTGTACGGCGTCCTGGGCGTCATGTGGTTCATCCTCATGAAGCGCTACGCGCTCGAGGGCATCCACTCGGCCAAGGCTGACAAGGCCAACAAGGCCGAGGCCCCGACCGACCTGTCCTTCGGATACTGAGAAAGGAACAACGATCATGACTCTGTCAATCCTGTGGTTCATTCTCGTCGCCGTTCTGTGGACGGTCTTCCTGATCCTTGAGGGCTTCGACTTCGGCGTCGGCATGCTCCTGCCCCTGGTTGCCAAGGGCGACCGTGAGCGCACCCAGACGGTGCGCACGATCGGCCCTCACTGGGACGGCAACGAGGTCTGGCTGCTCACCGCGGGCGGCGCGACTTTCGCGGCCTTCCCCGAGTGGTACGCCACCATGTTCTCGGGCATGTACCTGGCTCTCTTCCTGATCCTGGTCTGCCTGATCATCCGCGTCATGGCGCTCGAGTGGCGTTCGAAGGTCGCCACTGAGAAGTGGCGTCACGCCTGGGACTGGGCGCACACGATCTCCGCGTGGCTCGTCCCGATCCTGCTGGGCGTCGCCTTCGCGAACTTCGTCCAGGGTATGAAGATCGAGGTTGTTGACGTTGCGACCGGCACCGTCGTCGACCCGACGCTGGTCGACCAGTCGCTGGCCAGCGCGACCCACCAGCTCACCGGTGGTTTCTTCTCGCTGCTGACCCCGTACACGATCCTGGGCGGCCTGGCCATCATGGCCGTGTGCCTGGCCCACGGCGCTCAGTTCTTGGCGCTCAAGACGACCGGTGCGGTCCGCGACCGCGCCAACGCGATCGCTGCTCCCGCGACGATTGCCGCGACCGTCCTGGCCGCCGCGTGGCTGATCTGGGGCCAGTTCGCCTATACGACGAACGTCCTGGCGTGGATCCCGCTCGTGGTTGCCGCGCTCGCCATCATCGCGTCGACGGCTCTGTCGCAGGCCTCGCTGCGCCGTGAGGGCTGGTCCTTCGTGGCCTCCTCCGTGGCGATTGCTGGCGCGGCCGCGTGGGTGTTCGCCTCGATGGCTCCGGCCGTTCAGAAGTCCTCGATCAACCCGGCGTACTCGCTGACGATCGATCAGGCTTCGTCGACGACCGGGACGCTGACCGTTATGACGATCGTGACGGTGTGCCTGCTGCCCATCGTCCTGGCCTATGTCGCCTGGTCGTACTGGACCTTCCGTTCCCGCGTGGGTACGGAGGACGTGACGACCAAGACCGGTCTGCTCATGAAGAAGATCCGCATGGGTGAGAACTTCCTCGCTGGCTGACCTCCTCACCGATAGATGCGCCCGGTCCCTGTTTCAGGGGCCGGGCGCAGTCGTTCGTGCAACATGGACGAGGCCGGGGACTTTCGACCCATAACGTGGGCTTTTGGGGCACAATGGTACCCGTGCGTCCCTTTGATCCCCGTTTGTTGCGTTACGCCCGGTCCGCCCGAATTCCCATCGCTGTGACCGCCCTTCTGGGTACCATCACAGCGCTGTTGGTCTTGGCCCAGGCGCTGCTCATTTCCGCCGCCCTCTCCCCCGTCGTTGCGGGGACCGCGTCTATCGGCGACGTCTTCCCCTTCATCCTCGGTATCGCTGCGGTGTTCGCCACCCGCGCGGCGGTTGTTGCCGGGCGCGAGGCGATCGCGGCGCGCGCCGCCACCAAGGCCGTCGCCGAACTGCGCGGGCGCGTCATCGACGCATCCATCGCCCTGGGGCCGCGCTGGCGGGCCACCAACGGCGCACAAACCGCGACGCTGCTGTCGACGGGTCTGGAGGACCTACGCCCCTACTTCGTGTCCTTCCTGCCCCAGCTGGTCCTCGTGTGCACCGTGACGCCGGCGGCCCTCGGCGTCATTCTTCTGCTCGACTTCTGGTCGGCCCTCATCGCCTTGCTCGTCGTGCCCCTCATCCCGATCTTTATGATCCTCATCGGCCGATTCACCGAGGCGGCCTCCCAGGACAAGCTGGACTCCATGAAGCGCCTGACCGCCCAGCTTCTCGATCTCATGTCCGGCCTGCCCACACTGCGTGCGCTGGGACGCGAAAAAGGCCCGCGCGCTCACCTGCGCAAGCTCGGCGAGGCAAATACGAAGGCGACCATGGCGACCCTGCGCGTCGCGTTCCTCTCCGGCGGCGTCCTCGAGTTTCTCACCACGCTGTCGGTGGCCCTCGTGGCCGTCGAGGTCGGTATGCGCCTGGTGTTTGGCCACATCTCACTGTTCCACGGCCTGGCCGTCATCATGCTGGCCCCCGAGGTCTTCGAGCCGCTGCGCCAGTCGGCGCGCAGTTCCACGCCTCGGCCAACGGCGTGACCGCCTCGAAAGCCGCCTTCGACATTATTGAAGCGGCCGACGACGTGGACGCCCCCGGAAGCACGCCATGCCCCGACATGAGCCGCACCGACATCGTCCTCGACGGCGTGGGGGTGCGCGCCCGCGGCGCCTGGGGCCCCGCCCCAACCTCGGGCGTCATCCGCCCCGGAACGGTCACCGCCTTCGCTGGCCCCTCCGGCGCCGGCAAGTCCACGCTCGTCGCCTGCCTGCTGTCCGACATAACCCCGGACGCTGGCCAGATCCGCCTGCGCGACCAGGCCTCGTCCCGCGACGACGAGGGCCTGGCCCTGACCGACGTGGATCCCACCTCGTGGCGTTCCGCCATCTCCTGGGTACCCCAGTCCCCCACCCTGGTGCCCGGCACGATCCTGGACAACATGGGTGACCTGCCCCAGCGCGACCTGGACGAGGCGGCGCGGGCCACCGGTTTCGACGCGGTCCTGGCGACCACCCCCGACGGCTGGAACAGCACCATCGGTTCGGGAGGCGTGGGCCTGTCCGTCGGCCAGCGCCAACGCCTGGCCCTGACCCGCGCGCTCGCAGCCAGGTCCCAGGTCGTCGTCCTGGACGAGCCAACCGCCCACCTGGATGCCGTCAGCGAGGAGACCGTCGTGCGCGCCATCCACGCGATGCGCGAGGAAGGCCGCACGGTCATCGTCATCGCCCACCGCAACGCCATCATCGAGGTCGCCGACACGATCATCGACGTGGCGCATGCCGACGAGGAGGCACTGGCATGAGGCTCTTCTTGACCCGATCCGAATCCGCTGCCCTGCGCCGATGCATCGCCATGCTCCAGGTCTCGCGCTCAGGATTCGCGCTGTCGCTCCTACTGGGCGTCACCGCCCTGGGCTCGGCCATCGCGCTGGGCGGCACCGCCGCCTGGCTTATCGCGCGTGCTTCCCAACAGCCACCCGTCCTGTACCTGACCGTCGCAGCCACGTCAGTGCGTCTGTTCGGCGTCTCGCGCGCGCTCGCTCGCTACCTGTCACGGCTGGCCTCGCACAAGGTCGCTCTCGAAGGCATGGACGCCCTGCGCGCCAACCTCTACGACCGCCTGTGCGAGGAGCCCGCTTCCTCCCTGTCTTCTCTGCGCCGCGGCGACCTGATGACCCGCGCCGGGGCCGACGTCGACGAAGTCGGCAACGTCGTGGTCAAGACTCTGCTGCCCTCCCTCGTCGCCCTCGTGGTCGGCGTGGGCACGGTTGGCGTCGTCACCCTCATCTCCCCGCCGGCCGGCCTCGTCCTGGCGCTGGCTCTCATCGTCTCGGGAATCGTCGCGCCCGCGCTGATCGCCCGGTCGGTGCGCCTCGCCGAAACCCAGGGATCTGGCGCCCGCACCGACATCGCGGCGACGACGCTGGCCGTCCTGGAGGGCGCCACCGAGCTCTCCCTGGCCGGAACGCTCCCCCACGCCCGCACAGGTCTGGACGGTGCCGAGGCCGAGTTGGCCGAAGCGATTGGCCGCTCGGCGAAGCTCTCGGCCCTGGCTCGCGGCCTCGACGTGTGCGCCATGGGGGCGGCCGTCATCGGCGCCCTGCTCATCGGGATCCCGCAGACCACGTCCGGTGCGCTCGCACAGGTGCTCCTCGCCGTTATCGTCCTGGTCCCCCTCTCCTCCTTCGAGGGCACCGCCGAGCTGGCCCCCGCCGCCGCTCAGCTAGTGCGCAGCGCACAGGCCGCCGAGCGTATCTGCGCGCTGTTGAGCGACCAGGGCGAGGTGCGGTTCCACGATATTCCGGCTGGCGAGACCGTCATCGAGGCACGCGACCTGGCGATCGGCTGGCCCGGCGGCCCCACCCTGGCCACCGGCATCTCCCTGACGCTGCGCCCCGGTTCCTCCCTGGCCATCGTCGGCGCCTCCGGCATCGGCAAGACCACCCTGCTGGCCACGCTCACCGGCGTCATCCCGCCCAAGTCGGGGCAGGCCCTCATCAACGGCGTACCCGCCTGGGGCGCCGACCGCGATCAGGTGGCCGCCCACGTCACGATGACGGCCGAGGACGCGCACATCTTCGCGACCACCATCTTCGAGAACCTACGCGTCGCACGCGCCTCCCTCACACGCGACGAGGCCAGCGCCCTCCTCGCGCGCGCAGGCCTAGACGAGTGGATCGCCACCCTGCCCGAGGGCATCGACACCGCGATCGGTTCGGGAGGAACCACCGTGTCCGGCGGCGAGCGCCGTCGCCTCCTCATGGCCCGCGCGCTCGCAGCCCCGGCCCCCATCATGGCCATCGACGAGGCCTCCGAACACCTCGACGCGGCCACCGCAGACAGGCTCATGGACACTCTCCTTGCCCCCTCACCCACGCACGCTACCCTGGTCGTCACGCACCGTCTCAGCGCCCTCGACCAGGCCGACCACGTCCTCGTCCTTGCGGCGCCCGAACCCGGAGCGTGCGCCCGCGTGGCCGCGCGCGGCACCCACGCCGACGTCCTCGACGCCCTACCCGCCTACCGCTGGGCCCTCGATCAGGAGGAACAATGAGTCACGATCACACGGACTTCACGCTGCTCAAGGCCGCGCTGGACCTGACCAGCTCGCTGGACCTGACGGCTGGCCTGCAAAACTTCGTCAACCAGGCGTGCGCACTGACCTCCTCGCCGCACGCGGCGCTCGCGGTCCTCGACACCTGGGGGGCGACCACACTCCAGCTCGAGCACCACGATTCGCGTCCGGCGCCCGAGGTCCCCGAGGCTCTCACGACGGCGATCCCGGTGGCCAGCCCCTCCTCGTCAACTCCCCGCGGATGCGCTCGGACCTTGACCTGCCCGCGGACACGCCGCCGTTCCTGGGCGTATCGGTCCTGGTGCACGAGCAGGTCTACGGGCGGCTGTACCTGACGGGCAAGCCCGGAGGGTACACGAGCAAAGACGCAGCCGTGGTCGCAGCCCTCGCTCCCGCCGCCGGCATCGCCGTCGAAAACGCACACCTGTACGCAGACTCTAAGCGCACCGCCCGCTGGATCAGCGCCTCCCAGTCCCTGACGACGACGATGCTTGAGGGCGCCGACGAGGAAGAGGCCCTCGAACTCATCGCCAAGACCGTACGCGATGTCTCCCACGCCGACACGGCGATCATCGTCTTGCAGTCCGTGGGTGACACGTGGGCCGCCGAAATCACGGACGGTAAGAACGCATCCGCCCTGCTGGGCCTGACCTTCCCGCCCGAGGGACGCGCCATGAGCGTCCTCCACGAGGGCACCGGCATGATCGTCGACTCGATGTCGCGCGCCCAGACGATGCGCGTGCCCCAGCTGGCCGCCTTCGGTTCCGCGCTCTACGCTCCCCTGCGCTCGAGGGGTGTCTCCTCCGGCGTCCTCATTCTCCTACGGCAGATCGGTGCACCCGAGTTCGACGCCTCCGAGCTATCCCTCGCCGAATCGCTGGCCTCCCAGGCGACGCTGGCCCTCGAGCTGGCGTCGGCCCGGCACGCCCAAGACGTCGCCGCCCTGCTCGACGAACGCGACCGCATCGGCCGTGACCTGCACGATTTCGCGATCCAGCAGCTTTTCGCGACCGGCATGGCCCTGGACGCCGCCAAGCAGAAGGTCGCCGGCGGCCAGGTCGATCCCGTGGCCATCGAATCCCTCATCGACGACTCGCTCGCCTCCATTGACGAGGCCGTGCGTCAGATCCGCACGATCGTGCACAACCTGCGCGAGCGAGACAAGGCGGTCGGCCTGGTCGAACGTATCCGCCGCGAGTCTTCACTGACGCGCTCCGCCCTAGGGTTTGCCCCCTCGCTGCTCATCACGCTGGACGGAGATGCGATTAACTCCGACCTGGACAACGAGCTGGTCGTCATCGACGAGTTCGACGGGCGCGTGGACCCCGACTGTCCGACGACGTCGTGGCCATCGTTCGCGAAGGCCTGTCCAATATCGCTCGCCACGCCCACGCGACCGCTGCCACCGTGAACGTCGACGTGTCCGGGCAGGGCAAGTCCGGCCGCGTGCGCATCCTGATCACCGACGACGGGCGCGGCATCGACCCCGAGCGCACGCGCAACTCCGGCATGGCGAACATGACCGAGCGTGCCCGCCGCCACCGCGGCACCTTCGACGCGGGCCCCGGCGAGGGCGGGGTTGGCACACAGCTGCGCTGGATCGCTCCCCTGGAGTAAGTAGATTCGCCTGTTGATGGACGAGGCCGGGGTGGCCTTCCGCGTGGAAGGTCACCCCAGCCTCGTTGTGCGGCGGTGAGCGTCTCGCCTCACCGTCGTGGTGTGATCAGCGCATCCACTCACCCGTCGCAGCGAAGCGGTACCAGGTGCCACCTATCTGACGCCAGCCGGTGGCCATCGCCCCGTTGCCGTCAAGGTAGTACCAGGTGGCGCCCGCCTGGAGCCAGCCGGTGTGCATGGAGCCGCCCGCGTCGAAGTAGTACCAGCTGTTGCCGACGTGCTGCCAACCGGTGGCCATCGCGCCATCCTCACCCATCATGTACCAGCGCGACCCCAACTGGAGCCAGCCGGTGTGCATGGAGCCGGAGGGATCGAGGTAGTACCAGGCGGTGCCAGCACTCACCCAGCCGGTGGCCATGACGCCGCCGTCGGAGAAGTAGAACCACCTGTCGGCGACCATCGTCCAGCCGGTGGCCATCGAACCCGTTTCGGGCATCAGGTAGTACCAGGCTCCCCCCCTGGTCCAACCAACCGGTGACCTGCACGCCCGCGCTGTTGTGGTAGTGCCAGGTACCGTCCCAGTACACCCATCCGGTGAGCATGTAGCCGTTCTGGTCGAATCGGAACACTCGCCCATCCAGGGTGAGGGTCTCGTTCTTGGCGTAGTCGCCGCCCGTGATCTTCCACCACCAGCCGACGCCGTTGTTGACCCACATGCCGACCGTATGATCGGGCGCGGGCGTGGGATCGGGCGTAGGCGTCGGGTCGGGCGTAGGCGTCGGGTCGGGCGTGGGCGTGGGATCCGGCGTGGGATCGGGCGCGGGCGTGGGATCCGGCGTGGGAACCGGCGTGGGATCGGGAGCGGGTTCCTCGGCGAGTGCCAGGGTCACCAGACCCGATTCACTCACCCCAGCCTCGTTCAGGGCAGTCAGGCGCACGATCGCGCCGTCGTACTCCCCGTCAACCGTGAGCGTGATCTCCGCGGCGTTCTCGTTATCGAGAATCGCCCAGGACTCCCCGAGCCGGGCCTCTTGATCTGCCACAGCAGCGTCGGCATGGGCTTTCCGCTCACCTCGGCCTTGATCGTGACCTGCGTGCCCTCCTTGGCGGTCACCGTGCGGAAGGCACCGTCACCGCTGATCTGCGCATCCTCGGCAGGGCTGGCGCTCACCATCAGGGGCTGGATGACGGGTGCTTCCTGCTCGCCGGGATCGGGATCGGGGGTCTGGGCGGCGAAGGCCTCGACCTCGGCGAGCGCAAACTCACCGTATTCGGTGGGCTGAAGCACGCGGATGTAGCGGGCCTCGAAGCCCTCGAAGTCGACCGCGCTCGGGCGGCCGCCGACTCCGTCGACCTTGATCATGTGGACGCCGTCGACTGCCCCCACCGACGCGGGGTTGAAGGTGGCATCGAGGTGCTCACTCGAGGCGATCACCCAGAAGTCGTGGAGGCGCTGGTCGCAGGGCGTGCCCTGGCAGTTGTCCGAGGAGGATCGGTTCCACACGTTGACGACGCCGAGGGGGGTGGCTCTCGCCCAGGTCGACCTCCCACCACGGGTTGGCCTGCTGACCGGTGTGGGACACGGAGCCGTTATCCCACACACCGTCTGTGTTGCCGTCGACGGCGCGCTCGGCCTTACCGCCCCAGCCGGTGGAGGACTGGGAGGCTGCCTTGTGCAAGGCCAGGTTCTCGCTACCCTTCGTCACGCTCAGCGTGGCACGTTCGGAGGTCACCGAGCCGTTGGCGTTGGTCGCCACGGCGTAGAACTGTGCGCCGTCGTCGGCCATGGTCGTCTCCAGGGAGTACGAGGCGTCGGTGGCGCCTTCGATCATGGTCCCCTCAGTCGCACCCTTGGGCACCCGGTACCACTGGATGGCAGCCGCAGGCCGGCCGGAGGCGACGACCGTGAAGGTGGCGATCTCGCCGTCTGTCACCGACACCGAGGAGGGCTGGGATGCGATGACGGGCGGCTTCGTCGCGGCGTCGTCTCCATAGACGTGAATCGTGGCGCTCGGCTCGCGCACGCCAATCGGGTTGGCGTAGTAGGAGGGATGGGCCAGTTCGATGCGCAGGGGCGTGACCACTCCGGGGTACAAGGTGAATCCCTCACCGACTTCGCCGGCCTTGATCTGGGCACCCGTGACCTCCACGGCGGAGGTTCCCAGGGAGATCTTGTAGGTCGTCGTGTCGTCGAAGGTGCCGTTGAGCGACAGGGTCAGGTCGCCGATGCGTCCGCCACCGTCGTTGACCAGGTAGGCGTCGTAGACCTGTGCTCCTGAGTATCGCAGGGCGGAGGCTCGACCGAAGAACTTGGAGGACGAGATGGTCGCTCCATCTGTCACCGAGACCGTCTCGGGCGGAATGTAGGTGGGTTCTGCGTCAAAGCTCACCTTGATGACGGCGCGCATATTCGGCTCCGGGTTCTCCCCCGACATGGTCACCGTCAGCGTGGTGCCGTCCTGGGTGAAGTCGAGGGAGCGGTCGGTGCCGTCCACGCTCACGCCGGTGACATGCCCGCCGACTCCGGGCAGGGTCAGCGTCTTGCCTGGGCTCCACAGCTCGGGGAAGAAGTACAGGTCGTTGCCCGTGGTCATGACCTTGCCCCAGTTGGGGGCGGGGTACCAGGTCGGGCGCGCTCCCGTGATGGCGTTCGGGTGGCGTGCCATCCACTGTCCGACATCGGTGACGACGTCAGCGTCGAACGGGTCGATCGTGCCATCACCCTTGGGACCGATGTTGTAGGCGAATTGTCCGCCCGAGGCGATCGTGCCGATCAGGTTGTTGACGAGCTCGTGCTTCTTGTAGCTCTTGGCGCTCTCGTCGCGGTTGGCCCACGAGCAGTATCCCCAGCAGGAGGGGAAGATCGAGCGGATCGACTCCCAGGGACCCATGTGGAAGTCCGTCGTCACCGAGTTGTCGCCGCCGACCTCGAAGTCACCGGCCTTGTTCCACACGCGCGAGTTGACCATCGTCTCGGGCTGGAGTTCGTGGACCCACTGGGCCATGCGCTGGGACTGCTCGGCCGTGGGGCCGCCCATGTCGAACCAGAGTTCGGCGATGGGGCCGTAGTTGGTGAGCAGCTCGGTGAGCTGGGGCTTGATGACGGTCGTCATCAGCTCTTCGTCAATGGGGTTGACGTTGCCGTAGGGTTCGGGTGTCTGCTTCGTCCAGTCGATGATCGAGAAGTAGAAGGCGAGCTTGACTCCGAGCTTGTTGCACTCAGTAGACAGCTCCTTCATGGGATCTTTACCGTAGTTGGACTGCTTGACGATGTTGTAGTCGGTCGTGGCAGTGTCCCACATGGCGAAGCCGTCATGATGCTTGGACGTGATCATCAGGTAGGTCATGCCCGAGTCGTGGACCGTCTTGCAGATGGCCGCGGCGTCGAAGTTGGCGGCCAGGTCCTTGGCCTTGGCCAGGTAGTCGTCGGTGGGGATGTTCTCCCAGGCCTTGATCTGCTCGGGGTAGCCCATCCCCTGGCGATGGCCGTTGTAGTATCCGCCGTAGACGGAGTAGACGCCAAAGTGCATGAACATGCCGTACTGGAGGCGCTGCCAGTTGGCGATTTTCGGGGTGACGCTGAGGGGGACCGCTGCTGGGATGCCGGTGGGTTGCGGTGGCGCGTCGGCGTATGTGGGGGCGCTCAGGGGTGCGAGCACCAGCGCCGCGGCCGCCGCGCAACCGACAAGCGTTCGCTTGAGGTTCACGGGGTGTCCTTTCAAGGGGGTGTGTGGACTGCGGTGTCCGTCCTCGTCGATGAGGATGAGGCGTACGTTACTCCTTGTAAGTTATCCATGAACCAGTTTGATAGTAGCTTTCCGACAAATCAGGGATTCCCCTGATTTGAACGAAACTCTCATGACGGTATTAATTGAGGGTGCTCCCTAGACGCGAGTGAGCGGGCCGGACGCTCCGACCCGCTCACTCACGCTCTTCTCCAGCCTCATGGACGAGGCCTGGGCTCAGTTACGCCACGCGGCTGCCCTCTGCCCGGCCACCCATGCGGCCACCTGCGTGCGCCGCTGCAGGCCCATCTTCGACAGGAGGGACGTGATGTGGTTCTTCACCGTCTTCTCCGCCACCCCGAGCTTCTCGCCGATCTCCCGGTTCGACAGGCCATCGCCGATGAGGTCCAGGACCTTGCGCTCCGAGGGAGTCAGGTCGGCCGTCGGATCCTCGTGGTCGACGCGCCGACGCGTCAGGGTGCGCTCGTCGAGCAGCACGCGGCCGTCGGCAACCGCCTTAATGACGTCGGTGATCTCAGCGCCGCGCACCGTCTTGAGGATGTACGCGCGCGCACCGGCCTCCAGGGACTCAGCCAGGGCCTCGTCGTCGTCAAAGGAGGTCAGGACGACGGGCAGGATCTGCGGGTGGGAGGCGCGCAGAGAATTCATGATGTCGATGCCGGTGCCATCGGGCAGCTGCAGGTCGACGAGGATGACGTCGGGGCGCACCAGGTCGGCGCGACGCACGGCGTCCGCGACCGAGCCGGCCTCGGCGACGACTTCCAGGGACTCGTCGCGATCGACGATTTCAGCAATACCGCGTCGAACGATCTCGTGGTCGTCGACGATCATCACGCGCGTGCGCGCAGAAGTATTTTCACTCACGAGTTCATACTATCTGTCGGGAGGGCAAACGCCCTCGTGTCTCTATTACCAATCCTCCGGGGAGAAGCGTTTCATCGCGTCCTGCGCGGCCGCATTCTCGGCGTGTTTCTTTGACGAGGCCTGACCCGAGCCCACCGCGTCAGTGCACTCCGAGACGAAGGCGTGCGCGGTAAAGACGCGCTGGTGGTCTGGGCCTTCGCCCTCCACCTCATAGGTGACGTCCCCCAGGCCCTCGGACTGCGAGTATTCCACGAGGAGGGTCTTCCAGTCCTGGTGGTGGCCGCGCGCGGGGGCGTCCACGAGCAGGAAACGCAGGCGCGCCAAAACGACGCGGCGCGCCTCCTCTAGCCCGTTGGTCAGGTACGTGGCGCCGATGAGCGCCTCGAAGGTGTCGGACAGGATAGAGTCCTTCTCACGCCCCCCGTGCATGGATTCGCCTTTGCCCAGGAACACGAAGTCGCCCAGCCCGATGCGACGGGCCGCAGCCGCCAGAGGCTGCTGGGAGACCGTGGCCGCGCGCATGCGCGAGAGGTCGGACTCTGCCACGTCCGGGTACTGCTCGTAGAGCTTTTCGGCGATGATGATCGACAGGACCGAGTCGCCCAGGAATTCTAGGCGCTCGTTGTTCGCGATGCCGCCGGCCTCGTTCGCGTAGGAGCGGTGCACGAGCGCGAGCTTCAACAAGGGAGCGTCGATGTGCGTGCCCCACGCCTCTACGAGCGCGTCGGTGTCGGTGCGCGGCGGGACGGGAAGGTGCTTTGAGCGGGCCATCACGATCGCCCCGGCTCGGCGGTATCACCCAGCAGGGATGCCAGGGAGGCCAGGCGCGGGTCGACGACGAAATGATCGTGATCGGCGGGCAGGTCGGCCCATTTCTCGCCGCACACATCGCACAGGCCCGCGCAGTCGGAGCTGCACAGGGGGCGCGGGTCGACGAGGGTGACGATGGCGTCACGCAGCTGCGTTTCAATATTGATGGTGTCGCGCTCGCCGATGACAAACAGGTCGTCGGCGTCCTCGTCCTCCTCGTCGGAGGGCGTCAGCGCGGGCGCGCCGGGCTCGAAGTACACCTCCGCGCCGGACACATCGTGGTGATCGCGCACCTCATCGAGGCATCGCACGCACTCGCCCACCAGGTCCACGGAGGTGGCGACCTGGACGAGGACGCCGTCTTCGACGCTGGTCAGGTCGACGGAGACGTCCAGCGGCGTGCCGGGGGCCACCGCCATCGAGGGGGTGCCCAGGTCATCCGGGGCTCTCCACACGATGTCCTCGTGGAGGGTGGATCCCAGGGCGCGCGGCAGGCGCGCCAGGGACAAGGTCAGGGTCTTGTCACTCATTGCTCAGGTCCACATCGGTGACGTCGACGCCGCGACGTTCGGCGATCGCGCGGCGACCGGCCTCCGTGCGGCGCGACACGTCGGAAATGAGGCGCGCGAGCTCGTCGAGGGACGAGGCCACGTAGTCGTCGGCACCCTCGCGCAGCTGGGTCGCCGAGCGCTTGGCCTCGGAGACGATCTCACGGGCGCGGTCCTCGGCCATGCGCACGATGTTCTCGGTGGAGACGATCCGCTCGGCCTGCGCGTTCGCGTCGGCGATGGTGGCCTCGGCGTCGGCGCGCGCCTGGGAGACCAGGGCGGTGGCCTCGGCGTCGGCGCGCGAGCGCGTGCGCTCGGCCTCTTCCTCGGCGTCGGAGCGAATCTGGGCGGCACGCTCGTTAGCCTGGTCGAGGGTCGAGGAGGCCCGCGAGTTCGCCTCGGCGATGCGCGTTTCGGCGGCGGAGTCGGCGCGCCCCAGGACGGCGTCCGCGTCGGCGACAACGGCGTCGGCGGCGACCAGGTCCTCGGGCAGGGCTTCGCGCGCCTGGTCGAGCAGGTCGAGGATCTCGGCCTTATTGATCATGATGCAAGCGGAGAGAGGAACCGAGCGGGAGGACTCGACGAGGTCTTCGATCTGGTCGAGGGCAGCGATGACGGTTGAGGGACCGTACACGGTCTCCTCGTTCCACTCGTCCTGGTTCTTGTCTGCGGGCGTGTCAGCCATGAGTCCCTCCTGCTTTCCACCGGGCATGATTCAGTTTCTATTGTCGTTCAAATAACGCACAATCGCTGGTGGGACATACCGTGAAACATCTTTTTTGAGGCCGAGAAGTTCGCGCACGGCGCTTGATGAGACGTGGCCGAGCCCCGGTCGTGTCGGGATCCACCACGTGTCTACTCCGCCCACCTCCAGGTTGAGCGCGGCCTGCGGGGCCTCGAAGTCCGTGTCCTGCGCGCCGCGGACCCCCTTGACGATGAGGGTCGCGCCCAGTCGGGCGGCCTCGTCCATCGTGGCGCCGCTCAGGGCGGTGACCTCGACGCCGGTCAGGTGGGCGGTTGCCTCACGAATGAGGTCGACGCGGTCTGCCGGCGCGATAAGCCCGCGCTTGGCGGGGTTGATGCCCACGCCGATGATGAGGCGATCAGCAACCGCGGCCGCCCGCTCGGCGACGTCTAGGTGTCCGTTCGTGAAGGGGTCAAAAGACCCGGGGAAGAGGGCGATCACTGCGGTCCCTCCTCCAGCGACGAGGCCGTGGCTTCCTCGGGTGCTTGTGCGGGCTCCTCGGCGTATTCCTCAGGCAGGGGCGGGCCGGCGAAGTAGGCGACGGTTTCCCCCCAGGCGCGCGTGTCTTCCAGGACCAGGAAGGCCGGCCAGGTCGGGGCGGGCGCGCGCGTGGAGCGCTCGACGACGACGAGGGCGTCGGGCCCGATCCACGGGGCGAGGCCTTCTAAGACCGCGGTCATCTCCTCCTCGGCGATGTCGTAGGGAGGATCGATGAAGACCAGGTCCACCTCGCCGCTCAACGGCTCGGCGCTGCGCCCACCCAGGTAGGCGCGGGAGTCGGCGGTCACGACGCGGGCACTCAGTCCGGTGCTGCGCACGTTGGCGGTGGCCACCCGCGCGGCCCCGGAGGCCTTCTCGACGAGCGTGGCACTCGAGGCGCCCCGGGACAGGGCCTCAAGGCCGAGGGCGCCCGTCCCGGCATACAGGTCCAGGACGGTAGCCTCCTCCAGAACGTTCATGTGGTCGAGGCGAGAAAACAGCGCCTCCCGGACACGCTCGGAGGTGGGACGAGTGCCGGACTTGGGCACGGCGAGGGTCCGGCCTTTGGCGCTACCTGCGACGATTCTGGTCATGCCACTACCCTACCGGGCGAGCTAGGAACGCTGCATCCATTCGAGCTGTCCGTCCCAGGCCGCCCGCAGGGCACGCTTCCAAGTCGGGGTGGCCCCGCAGGGTTGGGTCCTGCGCGACCAGATCCTCGGCCTCGGCCTTAGCGGCGCGAATGAGCGCCTCGTCGCGGCGCACCGACAGGAAACGCAAGTGCGTGGACGTGCCAGACTGATCGGCCCCGAGAACGTCACCCTCCTTGCGCAGGCGCAGGTCGGCCTCGGCCAACTCGAATCCGTCAGTCGTGCCGGCGAAAGCCGCGAGGCGTGCGCTGCCCGACTCCGTCAGCTCGTGGCGGTGCATGGCGATGCACAGGGAGGGCAGGGAGGAACGACCCACACGCCCGCGCAGCTGGTGGAGCTGGGCGAGCCCGAAATGCTGAGCATCAAGGATCACCATGAGGGTCGCATCGGAGACATCCACGCCGACCTCAATGACGATCGTGGCCACCAGGAGCGGGGCGCGCCCAGTCGAAAAATCTTCCATGATCTGCGCCTTGAGCGCCGCGGGCGTGCGGCTGGTCAGCTCATGGATGGCGACCCCTTCCAGGGCCGGGTGAGCGCGCAGGTACGCGGCGACCTCGGCGACTGACGCGAGCGGCCGGGCACCCTCCTCCTCATCTCCAACGTCGTCGGACGCGTCGATGCGGGGGCACACGACGTAGACGCGCCTGCCCTGCGCGATCTCTTCGCCAGCGCGCGCCCACGTGCGCTCCACCCAGGCGGCGTTGGCCGCGTCAGCCAAGTAGGTCGCCACGGGCGTGCGCCCCGACGGCATGCCGACCATGCGAGTGTCGTCAAGATCCCCAAAAACGGTCATCGCGATCGTGCGCGGGATCGGCGTGGCCGTCATGACCAGCTCGTGAACGCCGAGCCCATCATCGCGCGACCCACGCAGAGCGGCTCGCTGTTCGACACCGAAACGGTGCTGCTCGTCCACGACCACCAGGGCCAGGTCGGAAAAACGCACGCTGTCTTGGAACAGGGCGTGCGTGCCCACGACAATCAGGGGCTCGCTCGAGGCCATGGCCGCCGCAATCTCTCGGCGCGCGGCCGCCGTCGTCGAACCCGTCAGCAGGCGCACATCGGGAGCCTCATCGCCAAGAGGGGCGAGCAGCGCCCGCAGGGAAGCGACATGCTGCTCGGCCAACACCTCTGTGGGGGCAACGAGAGCCCCCTGGTGCCCGGCAGCCACCACCTGCATAAACGCGATCAGGGCCACCACCGTCTTGCCCGAACCCACGTCACCCTGCAGGAGGCGCCGCATCGGCACCTCTCCCGCCAGGTCCGCGCCGATCTGAGCCACGGCCTCGTTCTGAGACTCCGTCAGCTCAAACGGCAAGCTCGCGCGCACACGCGCCACCAACGACGCCTCAGCCGGCGAGGCCAGAGCCGGGATCGACCGCGCACCGCGACGCCGAGCCGCAAGCCCCACCTGCAACACGAAGGCCTCCGCGAACGCCAAATCCCGGCGCGCCCGCTGATAGTCCTCATCCGACTCGGGCTGATGCAGCGCCCGCAGGCAGCGCGCGTAAGAGTCAACACGCTGGCGCTCGCAGACGGGTGCGGGCAGCGGCTCGGGCACGTCCGCGTCGTCGAGGTGATCGAGGACCATGCCGACGGCTCGCGCGATCGCCCAGGAGGTCAGCTTCCCGGTCGCGGGGTAGATCGGGATGGGCCGGGACGCGATCCGCTCGATGTCCTCACCGTCCACGCCCTCGAAGGAGGGGTGGGTGAGCTGGAGTTTGCCGCGGTACGCCCCGACCTTTCCGGCGAAGAGGAAGGACTGCCCCGGGGACAAGATGCGCTCAATGGGGATCAGCTTGAACTGGTTTCCCGAAAAAAGTCGCCGACAGGTACTGCACGCCGTCGGTGAGGGTGACCTCGAGGCGCACGCCCGCACCGCTTCGGTTAGCGATCAGGTGCGCGGCGACCACCTCGGCCAGGATCGTCACGTCCTCGCCCTCACGCAGGGAGGACAGGGGCGTGAGCCTACCCCAGTGGTAGTAGCGGCGCGGGGCGACCATCAGCAGGTCACCGACCGTGGCGATGCCCGCGCCCTCCAGCGCTTTGGCGGTCTTCTTGGGCAGGCGCAGGGCCAGGGGGATATCGAGCGCGCTCACGGGGTGCACCCCCGCCACCAGGCTCGGGCCCGACTGCCCGCCGTCCCACGTTTCCAAGTCGATCGAGGAGGACGCGTCGCGCGTGGACAGCAGCTGGCGCACGGTCGCCACCGTGTACGGGCCGTCGTCCTCACGCGAGATCAGCAGGCGCCAGACCCGTTCACCGCCTCGCGCGGCCTCAGCCATGGCCTCGGCGATTCCCTCGGGGTCCCCGTCACGAGGCAGTGGCGCGCTCGCGCTCGACGTCAGGGCCTCGTGGGCGCCGTCTCGCAGCATGCGGGCCAGCGTCGGGGCCGCCTCCACTCCCCCGGGCTGGGGCACGAAGAGGGGCGCGCAGGCGCGCGCCACCGCCAGCACGTCCAGGTCATCGCGGCTATCCGCGCGCAAAATCGCGGGCACGCCCGGCGTCGGCGAGGGCAGGACCGAGGCCACCGTTCCCACCAGGGCGGCGCTGGCCTCGTCGCAGGGGGCCACGAGGGTGACGCCCGTACGCGAGGCGGCCGCGGAGACGATGCCGGCCGCGTCGACCGCGCTGGGCTCCAGGAAGACGACCGCGCCAGCGCGTGCCAGGTCCTCCACGAGGCCGGGGGCGCGCGTGCAGGCAATGACGCGGGCTCGCTCGACTCGGCGCATGGGACGGCGCTGGAGCAGGCGAACCCCGCGGTGCGTCAGCCCCTCGTCGGCCAGCTCGTCAATGCCGATCTGCGCATCCGGGCGCGCGTCGCTGACCTGGAAACGCACGACCTGCCCCGACGTCGGATGGGCCGCCAGCGGCGCGGAGGTGTCCACATGCAGGCGCCACTCCCCCATACCGAACAGGTCGACGCGCCCCACGTAGGACAGACGCGCACCCAAGCCGGACAGGCGCCCCAGCAACGCACGCAGGTCCTCCTGAGTCCCCTCGAGGATAATGTCCACCGTGAAATCGCGTCCCGGCGGAGGCGAGGCCGGCTCCGGTGCGCGCGACTGACGGCGCGCCAGGTCCGCCAGCATCGCCGTGAACGACTGCAAAATGCCCGCGTCTGCGCGCATCGACGCGTCAATGCAGGCCAGGACCAGGGCAATGAAGGCACCGCCCGGGTCGATGCGCCCCGTCGACTCGTTCGTCGCATCCACCAGGCCAATCTGAGCCTGAGTAGAAAAGCGGGAGAACACGTCCTCCACATCGGGCAGCGTGGGCCCCAGCTCCGCAAGCTCGCGCACGGCGCCGCCCAGCATCTCCGCCAGGGCATCCGACCACCCAATGTAGGAGGACGTCGGAACCAACGACGAGGCGAGCATGCGGCGCAGGGCTACCGGTGTCACCTCGCGGTCCTCCCCCAGGGCCCCGGCCCAGGCCTCGAAGAGGGCAGCCAGCGCGACACCACTGTGTCCAACGCCCCGGCGAATCAGCGTCTCAACCCCCGCCTCAAGGGCCACGCGCAGGTGCGCGCGCGGCTCCAGTGAATCCATGGCGGCGGCCAGCGCGGCCATCGTCGCCGCCGCGTTCGTCCCCGTATCGCAGTCCGCGCCATCCCAGCCGTCTAGGTCGTCAAGGAAGGGCGCGAGCCTGGCGGCCTCCTCAGCCCCGGCGCGACACGCCGCAATAATCACCGATGCGTTCAGTTCCATGACTCCCCTTTCCAGCCCTCCATTGTCCCCACGCCGCCCGCTGTGTGCGACCTGACACGAGCAAACCGCGTGCGACTTGTTGAAAGCGCGCATCATCCGCTATTCTGTCATGGTTGCCTTCGGTTCAAGCACCGAAGGATGCGTTTCCCCGCGACCGTGGGGAGCCAAAGACTGAACTGGAAGACATACCGAGGAGAACATCGTGGCTGCCGTTTGTGACGTGTGCGGTAAGGGACCCGGCTTCGGCAAGAGCGTGTCGCACTCGCACGTTCGCACCAACCGCCGGTGGAATCCGAATATCCAGCGCGTTCGCGCCCTGGTCAACGGGACGCCCAAGCGCCTGAACGTGTGCACCAAGTGCCTGAAGTCCGACAAGGTTGCTCGCGCGATCTGACGGACCCTGCCGATGCCCCACCGGGCATAGGAAAAACGCCCGCGACAGCTGTCGCGGGCGTTTGTTATACCCACATCATGGTGCGTGCGCGCGGATCAATGCGCGTTGTGCGGCTGGTAAGCCCACGGCACCACGCGTGTCCGGGACAGGTGCGATCCTCCGGGTATGGCGATGCCCCGCGACATCCGACCCGTGGAACGGATCGGCGCCGCGGGGCACACACCGATTAGAGAAGCTGAGCAGCCAGGTCGAGCGGGGTGCCGAACCTGTGGTTCGTGATCGAGACCGCCTGCTCACGCAGGAAGGGCAGCAGCTCCGAGTGCGGGCACGCCGTCACGGCGCCCGTGTGCAGGGCGACGTCGGGGCTACCCCAGCTCGCGCGGGTCGCACGGTCCCAACGCTGCGCCGACGCTTCCTCGCGCGGGCCGAGGATACGCACGCGCATCCCCAAGCCACCCGAGTTCGACACGGTCGCCAGGCGAGACTCCCAGGCGCGCGCATCCTCGACGCTGACCTCAACGCCCGCCGCGAGCAGGACCGACATCAGCGGCGCAGGAAGCTCCTGCGCGACGGAGACGCCGATGGGGCCACCCGCGAGGAGGCCTGCCGCCAGCACGCGGGCGACGTCCGCCAGAGCGGTTCCGTCCCCGGCGCGCAGGAGGACCGGAGTGGCGCGGTAGCGCAGAATGTTGCGCTCGCACGCCATGCCGGTGACGTCGCGGTTTGCTCCGTAGTCACTCTCCCAGGCGCTGGCGTCCGCCGCGACGGCACGGCGGAGCTCGGCCAGCTCGGCGGCGCTCAGCTGATCGCGCACCGCGTCGCACAGGGCGCGCACGCGCGGGGCGAGGGTCGGCGTGCTGTGGGCGGCCTCGGGTGCTGCCGCGCCCTCGGGGGCCGCTTGCACCTCGCCGAGGCCCAGCAGGTAGGAGGGGCCTCCGGCCTTCGTGGTCGAGCCGATCGCCGAGCGCTTCCAGCCGCCGAAGGGCTGGCGGCGCACGATAGCACCGGTGATGCCGCGGTTGACGTAGAGGTTACCGGCCTCGATACCCTCGAGCCACAGCGCCAGCTCCTCGGTGTCGAGCGTGTGCAGGCCGGAGGTCAGGCCGTAGTCGACCTCGTTGACTACCTCGATGGCTTCCTCGAGAGTATCCACGCGCATCACGCCGAGGACGGGCGCGAAGTACTCGGTCAGGTGGAACTCGCTGCCGGGCACAACACCCGCACGGATACCAGGGGTCCACAGGCCGTCGCCCAGGTAGCGCGGCTTGAGCACCCAGTGCTCGCCTTCGCCCAGGGTCGTCAGGCCGCGCACGGCCTTCTCATCATCGGGAACGACGACGGGACCCACCTGGGAGTCGAGGGAGGCGGGGCCACCCACCCGCAGCGAGGCGGCCGCGTCCACGAGCTGGCGGGCGATGCGCGCCGACTTGCCGGCTGATCCGACGAGGACCAGCAGGGAGGAGGCCGAACACTTCTGTCCCGCGTGGGCGAAGGCCGAGTGCACGACGTCGCGCACGGCCAGGTCGGGGTCGGCCGACGGCGTGACGATGATGGCGTTCTTACCACTGGTCTCGCCCAGCAGGTGCATGTCGGGCTTCCAGGAACGGAAGAGGCGGGCCGTGTCGTAGGAGCCGGTCAGGACGACGCGGTCCACGGCCTCGTGCGTGACGAGGTAACGCGACACGTCCCCATCCTCGAGCGGCGCGAGCGCCACCAGGTCCTTGGGAATCCCGGCCTCGTGGAAGGCCGCGACGAGCTCCGCCGCGCAGCGCTTGGCGGGAGGGGCCGGCTTGAGGATGACGGCACTGCCCGCGGCCAGGGCGGCGGCGACGCCTCCCACCGGGATCGCAACCGGGAAGTTCCACGGCGAGGCGACGACGGTGACGTCCACGGGCACGAAACGCGCGCCCGCCATGTGGGCCTCGTCGAAGAGCTCCAGGGACGCGTTGGCGTAGTGGTGACAGAAGTCGATGGCCTCGCTGACCTCGGGGTCGGCCTGGTCGATGGTCTTACCGGCCTCAGAGCCGGCGACCTCGATGAGCTCGCCCCGGTGGGCAGCCAGGACGTCGCCGACGCGGTGCAGCGCGGCGGCACGCTCCTCGGGAGCCAGCCCCTGCCACGCGCGGGCGGCACCGGCGCTGGCCTTCACGAGGGCGTCAATCGCCTCGTTCGTGGCCAGGGCCTGCGCACCGGCGCGCACTGCCTCAACCCCGAGGGTCGAGGCCGGGATAGCGGCAGCGATGTCACGGGCCCACTGGCGGTTGGCCGCCAGAGCCGGATCGGAGTCGGCCTCCGAGGCGAAGGGACGCCGGGCGCGCTCGGCAACACTGCCCTGCTCGGCGGGGACACCGGCCTTGCGCTGCGCGAGGCGATCCTGCCTGCGGTTGGGAGCGGGCACGGGGGCACCGGGGTCGACGTTGGACAGGGCCGCCAGGAAACGGTCGCGCTCACGAGCGAACACGTCCTCGTTCTTGGCGATGTCGAAGACACCGGACATGAAGTTCTCGGGGGCAGCGTTCTCCTCGAGGCGACGCACGAGGTAGGAGATCGCAACGTCGAACTCACGCGGGTTAACGACGGGCACATACAGCAGCAGGGAGCCGACGTCACGGCGCACGACCTCCTGGATGCCCGTGGCCATGCCGGAGAGCATCTCGAACTCAACGCTGTCCTCCACGCCGCGCGCGGCGCGCAGCTCGTAAGCGAAGGCAATGTCAAAAATGTTCTGACCGGCCACACCCAGCCGGATAGCGCGGGTGCGCTCGGGGGTCATCGCCCATTCGAGCATGCGCTTGTAGTTGGTGTCCGTGTCCTGCTTGGACGGCCAGGTCGTCAGCTCCCACCCGTGGATTTCGGCGTCCACCCTCTCCATGGACAGGTTCGCGCCCTTGACGACGCGGACCTTGATGCGCGAGCCACCCGCATCCACGCGCTTGCGCGCCCATTCCTGGAGACGCTGGAGGGCGCCGAGGGAGTCGGGCAGGTATGCCTGGAGGACGATGCCGGCCTCGTAGCCGCGCATGTCGGGCTGGTCGAGGATCGAGGTGAAGACGGCGATCGTCAGGTCGAGGTCCTTGTAGTCCTCCATGTCGAGGTTCAGGAAGGTGCCATTGTCGCGTGCCAGGCGGTACAGGGGCGCCAGGGCGCTCACGCCGTGGGCGACAACCTCCTTGAAGCCCCACGGGTTGTGCGGTCCGGTGACGGCCGAGACCTTGATGGAGACGTAGTCGACGTCCTCTCGCGTGACGAGGCGCGAGACCTCGGCCAGGCGGTGGGCCGCTTCCTTCTCACCGAGGACGGCCTCGCCCAGAAGGTTGACGTTGAGGCGGTTCCCGCCCTTGCGCAGGCGAGCCAGCGCCGGACCCAGGCCCCGATCCGTCGCGTCGACGACGAGGTCGCCGACGATTTCACGGAACACTCGGCGCGCGGTGGCCGTGACCGTGCGGGGCGCGAGGCGAGAAGCGGTCGAGCCCAGGCCCATCGCGGCGGCGAGTGCCGGGGGCAGGAAGCTCTTGCGGCCCGCCGACAGGCGCTTCATCGCCGCGCTGGCCACATCCAGGTCCGCGGGGCGAACGACGTCATCGACGAAACGGGTGGTGAAGGTCAGGCCGTCCGGATCGGCGAGGATTCGCGACAGCAGCTTGGCCGATTGCGGCGTCGGTTCGTGGGCGGATTCGTCGACCCAGCGGCGGGCCCGGACAATTGCCCGCTCCCCCAGGGTCCACAGGTCATCGGGGCAGCGTCGGGCGGTGGAATTGTGGCTCGGCGGGGCGGGAACAGCGGTGTTCGTCATGCGTAGTCCTCCAGGCGTGAGTAGGCGTCGGATCATCCGCGTCACGTGCTTGATCAACCCTGGGCACGTGTCGCCAGACTCCCGACATTGTGAAGCATGCTGGTTTGTCTATCCTAACCCGCATGCCCCCTATCTGGAGCGGCGGGAAGCGCGCACGGAGCGACACAAACAAGGGACCTAAGCCCCAAACCGCTAGCAATCCTCACTAACACCCCAACGCTGTGATGCACTTCACTGCTTGCGGGCTTCTCTCCACGTCGGCAACCCCGGCCTCGTTCACGGACGAATGAGCCAGCGATCCTTCACGTCGGCGACCATCCCGGCCATCACCTCGCGCATATCAACATCCGCCCCACCGTCCGCACGCGAACACAACCACTGGACCTGCAAGCCGTCGGACAACGCCACCAGCTTGCGGGCAATCTTCTCGCTCGGAGCGCCGGGACGCACCTCGCCCATCGCCTTCCCCCGCTCAAGCGCATCCACCAGGTACGAAATCGCCCCCAACAGGTGCTCACGGAACCACGGATGGGCCTGATGATCAGCATCGATAACCGCCGCCGACATCGCCGTGTACAGGGCAACCCCGTCAGGATGACGCTGGTTATGCGCGACCATCTCCACCCACGCGTCGAGCGCAGCCTCCGCCCTCGCATCACCCCCGGGAAGTCGACTCAACGTGCGCCGGTCGCGCTCCTCCAGGACGGCAGCCAGCAGCTGATCCTTGGAGGAATAATGGTGCAGCAGTCCCGCTTTGGAAATGTCCGAGGCCCGGGCAATGTCCGCCAGAGAGGTGGCCACGTAGCCCCGGGTCGAGAAAGGGTCAACGCCTCAGCAAGAATCCGCGCTTTCTTATCCTCACTGCCAGCCTTCGGGCGGCCGGGCCGACGTGTACTCGTTGCCTGCGCGTCATTGCTCATCGGGACTGCTCCGCTCTCGCTGTGACAGAGTTACCAACAACCCATCATAGCGTGCCCGCGTGCGCTTGCCACCACTTTGGAAAATTAGCGCACAATAGCGCGGCGCGAGGCTCCCGCCCCGCGCCGTTCGCGCATCATCAGGCGAATGTCGCCTCGAGCTTCGGTTTGCCGTCCTCATCAACGAGGACCATGCCTGCATTGTCAGTCTTCACAACCACCTCCACGGTGCACTCGAACTCCTTCGGCTTCTTGTCGCGTCCTGTTTTATTCACGACCAAGAATGTCGCTTGCCCCGAATAGGTGCGCTCCCCCATGCCACTGGGCTTCATAGACGTAGGCAGGCTCTTAATCTCCTGTACGGTCCAACCCATGAACTCCATTCGCTGGGGGCATACCTTGTTGGCATTATCGGTGGCGGTTGCGCAGGAGTTCGTCAGGGCGACGGCCGCATCCAAGGCTGCCGAGGCCAGGGCATCGTTATACGCGCCCGTCAGCTTGACGCTAGAAGCAGCGACCCCCTTGGTATTGGAGACCATGTCCGCCTTCACGCGCAGCGTGACGGGATCGGCATCGATGTAGTCGGTCGTGTCTGCGGCTGTGAAGGTGTAGACGCCCGGATAGAACATGTAGTCCGTGCCGTTGGTCATTACTCCCGTATTGATCGCCCCCTTCACGCCTCCGACCGTAAAGTACGAGACCTTCTTGCCGGTGACGTTCACGCGCGCGATCAGGGCGTTTTGCATCTTCCAGTTCTTCAGCACGCCAAACGTGGGTTCTGTGGCAATCAGGCCGAAGGAGTAGGTGAAGCGCTCTCCGTCGAGCTGCATCGTCGCCGTGACGGTGGTGACCTTATTTCCCCCGTAGGGCGTGGCAACGACGTCTTCGACGACAATCCGAGACTTGGCCGAGGCCATGACGTCGTTCGTCAGGAAGCCCCGCTGCTCGTTGGGCAGACCAGGATCGACCATCGCAGTGGCCGCGCTCGCGTTGCCGGCGGCCAGATAGTCCAGGTACTGGCGCACGGTGGCCTCGGGAGTACGCGTCCAATTCGCGAACATGATGCTGAGGGCTCCCACACCGCCGAGCACTGCCAGGACGACAATTGCGACGATCGCCCGCTTGACGCGCCGACGGCTCTTGTCCGACATGGGGGTGAAGGACACGGCCGGACTCTGCGCGGGTACGGCTGAAGCCTCAGGATCGCCTCGGGTGTGGGCGGGAGATCGACACCGTCGGGCTCGGGGGCGGGGGAAGGCCACCAGATACCGTCTGCACGCTGTCTTCCGAGGCCTCGGGCGGCGGAGGGGCCACTTCGCCCGGAGAGGGCGGAGGCGTGCTCCCCTGGTCTTTGTCCTCGCGATTGTCTTCCATCGTTGCTCCTCACTGCACTGCGCGTCCGCCCTCAACCCACCGGTGGGTTCCCTGGCGTGCCTGTCGGGCGAAAAACGCACTAATTTTCTCATATGTGAAAATTCGGCTCAACCACCGTCCACCACGAGGGCGCAGGACCCGGAGTGCGTTCGGCAGCAACTGGCGGTTCGCGCAGGTCACGAGGCCTACTGTCCACGTGGACAAACGAAGCGGCGCGGGGCATCAGCCCCGCGCCGCTCGCGTCTCAGTAACCGAAGCTCACCTTGAATTGTGGCTCGCCCGAGGCGTCTGTTTTGATCGCCCCGTTCTCGTCGAGCATCACGGTTGCGGTCACCGTCGAGTCGACATCATGAGGTTCCTTGTCCCAGCTGGACGTGCTCTGGATCGAGAACACTGCCTCCCCTGTGAAGCTGCCGTCATCGCCACGCTTCTTCATGGTGGCTGGCACCTTCTTGACCTGCAGGACGGACAGGTTCGTCGCTCGCACCGAGTTCGGGCAGGCCTGATCGATGTTGCCGGGGACGGTCGCGCACGAGTTCGTCAGGGCGACAGCCGCGCTCAGAGCCGCGTCCGTCAGCTTGGAGTTATAGTCTCCCTTGAGCTGGACGCGCTGGGCGGTATCCCCCGATCGGCTAGAGCCAGTCTCAGGCTTCACCCGCAGGGTCACCGGATCAGCGTCAACATACTCGCCCAGATCGACGGGAGTGAGAGTGTAGATGCCCGGGTAAAACACAAACTCGGTGCCGATGGTCATCTCGCCTGCGGGCACCGACGTCGTCACCTCACCGACGGAGAACTTCGATACTTTCTCTCCCATGATGCGCACGGGCATCACCAGCGAGTTCTCGAGCTTCCAGTTCTTGAGTACACCGAACGTCGGCTTCGCGGAGGAGACGGTGAAGTTGTAGGTGAAACGCTCACCGTCGAGCTGCATGGTGGCGGTGACCGTGCGCGTCTTCGCGTCCTCGTTCGTATCGGCGACGATGTCCTCGATGACGATGCGCGCGTCGGCCGCGGCCATGACGTCGTCGGTGAGGAAGGCGCGCTTGTCGTTGGCCAGGCCCGGGTCTGCCATCGCGGTCGCCGCGCTGGCCTTGCCTGCGGCCAGATAGTCGAGATACTGGCGCACGGTCGCCTCCGGCGTGCGGGTCCAGTTCGCGAACATGATGCTGAGCACTCCCACTCCTGCGAGAACTGCGAGGGCTACGACAGCGATCACGCTTCGCTTGACGCGACGTCGGCTCTTCGTTGACATGGGCGTGAAGGCGATACCCCCGTTGGCCTGCGCAGCAGGGGGGACCTCGGCGGGGGGCGGCACCATGACGGGGACCTGCCCCGTCACCCAGGCCTGGGGCGCGGCGGGCGCCGGTGCAGGGCTGGGCACCGGTGCCGCGGGAGCGTCGTGTTCTGGCGCGGGAGGCGGGACAGTCATCCGCTGGTCCGCATTGTCGGCGTGTACATCCATTGTTTCTCCTCACTGTGCGACGGCTGTACCCGAGCTCCCACGCCTGGGATACGACGCGGACCACAGGGGCACAAGCCTGACAATTTTCCCATAATCATCATGGTGCCTCAAGGCTACACGCGGCCTACGTTCCTGGAACGAGGCCGGGGCTGGGTTCCGGCGCACACACGCATGTCGCCCGTCCGCTGCACGGACGGGCGACATCACTGGTCGGAGTGTGATGATGACCTTAGAGGGGTGCGCTCACGAAGAAGTCAGGCTTGCCGTCCGGCGTGAGCTTGAGCAGCCCATCGTTGTTGAATTGGACGTTGACGACAACCTTCGAATCAACGTCGTGCGTTCCCGGCATGTAGTACATGGAGTACTTGTCGGAGTAGGTAACCTCGAACGTGACCGGCCCTTGGAAAACCCCCGGATCAGTGTGCATCGGTTCCAGCGATGTGGGCATCGTCTTGACGGAGATAGCGGTCACCGCGTCGTTTTGGAGAGCTAACGGGCAGTCAGTATTCAGGTTTCCCGGAATGGAGGCGCAGGAGTTCAGGAATTCCTTCGCGGACTCGAGCGCCGCTTCCTTCAGTTTGTCGCTGTAGGTTGCTTCCAGGGACACGTCGGCGGCATCAGCAGAGGAGGCGGTTCCACCGTGGACGCCGTCAAGGACGGCAACGGTCTTGGTGTTGACATCCACGTATTCGCTCGGGGCGACGGGCGTGAACGTGTAGACGCCGGGGTAGAAAAAGTACGTGGCCGGCTTACCAGAGACAAGCTTGCGCGGAGCGTCGGCACTCACCCCTCCGACGGTGAACTGGGTGTATCCCTGCGCGTCGACGCTGACCTGCGCAGCCAGGGAGTTCTTCACCGTCCAGTTATTGAGAACGCCCATCGTCGGCTTGTCCTTGGTCACGGTGAAGGCGTGGGTGAAGCGTTCCCCGTTGACCTGCAGGGTGGCCGACACCTGACGGGTTTCGGCGTCCTCATTCTTGTCGGCGGCCACTTCTTCGACGACCAGCAGCGAACTCGCTGAAGCCATGGCGTCGTCGGTCAGAAAGACCCCCTGATCGTTCGGAGCGCCCGGGTCGACCATCGCCGTGGCCGCGCTGGCTTTACCGGCGGCCAGCAGGTCCAGGTACTTGCGCACCTCGGCCTCGGGCGTACGAGAACTATTAGCCACCTTGATAGCCACCACACCGGCGATGACCAGCACAACGAGGACGCCGACCAGAATCCCCACGAGCATGACCCGCTTCTTACCCCGGCCAGAAGAGGGGGTCGACGCCACGCTGCGACCGGCAGGCACCGGTGGCCCCGGAATCGCAGGGCTCACAGGCGGTGCAGGTATCGGAGCCGCACTCACGTCATTCTTTTCAGTACCCATCAATTGCTCCTCACAACGTTTGACATTCAGCAGCCAGGATTGCAGTGCACTCTGTGCGCACCGTCATCCAACCACTCAGGCCTGCCCAGTATCACGCCGCGCATGCAACGAGTCAAAGAAGGATCACAGTGCGGATAGTTGGTGCCCGTCCGCTTCCTGCGGACGGGCACCAGGTGTATAGGGACGGCAGAAGCGGACGTTAGAAGGCGAATTGCACCTTAAAGTCCGGCTTGCCATCGGCGGTCAGCTTCAGCACTCCGTCGTCGTCGAAACGCGCGTCAACATTCACCGTCGAGACGATGTCGTGCGTTCCTGCGAACAGCGTCCCCTCTGTCGTGACCGTGTATGCCACGCTCCCGGAAAATGACGTTGGATCAAAGCTGTACGAATCGAGAGATGTCGGCTTTTCTTTGATGGAAATAGCGGTGACGCTCTTTCCCCGAATCTGGTTCGAGCAGTCATCCCCCTGATTGCCGGGATAGGTCCCACACTTTTCAACGAGCGCCTGAGCTGCTTCGAGAGCAGCAGCTTCCAGCTTGTCGTTATAGGTCGCCTTGAAGGTGACGTCGCTCTTGCCATCGTCATTTTGAGTGCGCACGTCATCGAGCACGGAGACGGACGCGGGGGTGGTGTCAACATACTCGTTCGGCGCGACAGGCGTGAAATTGTATGTGCCCGGATAGAAGAGGAAGGAACGCCCTTCCATGTAGAGACTTGCTTTGTCAATGGAGGCCTTCGTCTCACCGACGGAGAACTGATCGATTCCATCACCGTCCACGGTCACAGGCACTGCCAGCGAGTCCCGAATCTTCCAGTTGTCCAGAACGCCCATCGTCGCATCGTCCGCAGTGACACGGAAGGCATGGGTGAAGCGTTCCCCGTTGACCTGCATGGTCGCGGTCACGGTGCGAGTGTCGGAATCGTCGTTCGTATCCGCGACGACGTCTTCGACGACCAGCCGCGAGGTTGCCGAAGCCATCACGTCGTCGGTCAGGAAGGTACGCTGATCGTTATCCACGCCAGGATCGACCATCGCCGTCGCCTCGCTCGCCTTACCGGCGGCCAGCAGGTCCAGGTATTTGCGCACCTCGGCCTCGGGCGTGCGAGAACTATTCGCCACCTTGATAGCAACGACGCCCGCAATCACCAGCACGACGAGAACACCAACCAGAACCCCGATCAGCTTCATGCGCTTACGCGCGCCAGGCGAGACCTGCGTGAAGGACACCCCCGCGGCGGGAACCCCACCGGGCCCCGGAACAGGCGCGGCACCGGGCCCGGGAATGGGAGTGGCACCGGGCCCCGGAACAGGCGTGGCACCGGGCCCGGGAATGGGGGCGGCGCCAGAAGTTGGGTCGACCCCAGCCGGGGACGGTGCAGGTATCTCGCTGCCGGTAGTTTCGCTATTGTCAGTACTCACGACTCGCTCCTCACGATGCGTTGATGGTCCGGGGCCAGCATCGGGCGACAAACACACCAATACCAACCACCAGTCAAAAAGACGTGCCCATGATCACACACCACCAACCGAGAGTCAAAGCTGTGTCACACTACGGATACGACGCGCTCCCCGACCGCCAAGCGATCGAGGAGCGCGACAGGTCGCACATGCCGGGGGACCTTAGCGGGTGAAACTCACCTCGAAGTCGGGCTTACCATCCTTGTCGAGCTTGAGCACTTGGTTGTCATCGAGCTGCGCGCGAATCTCCACCTTGGCCTCCACGTCTTGCGTGCCTGCCATGTAGTACTTGTTGGAGGACGTCACCGTGAAGACGACAGTCGCGCGAAAGAACGTCGGCTGCTCCTCGGACACCGGCGCCAGCGCCTTCGGCATTGAGCCGCCCGTTACCGCGGTGACGGCATCGCTCTGGATCGCAAATGGGCACCAAGACTTCTGGTTGTCCGGAATGGTCGAGCAGGTGTCAACGGCCCGTTGCCCCGCCTCGATCGCGGCCGCCGTCAGCTTGGTGTTGTAGGTGGCCTTGAGAGTTACGACGTTGTCTCTGCCACCCAGCCCATCATCGAGGACAGAAACCGTCTCGGGGTTGGAGTCTGCATACTCGCTCGCCGCGATTGGCGTGAACGTGTAGACGCCGGGGTAGAAGAGGTAGTCTTTCTCCTGGTCGTTACGGCCCGCCGCGGACGCATCGGCATTCACGCCGCCGACGCTGAACTGGGCGTATCCCTCGGCGTCAACGCTCACCCGCCCGGTCAGAGAATCCTTGACTGTCCAGTTATTCAGAACGCCCATCGTCGACGGCCCCTTCGTCACGGTGAAGGCGTGGGTGAAGCGTTCCCCGTTGACCTGCATGGTGGCGGTCACCATGCGCGTATCAGAACTGTCATTCTTATCGGCGACCACGTCCTCGACGACCAGCAGCGAGCTCGCCGAAGCCATCACGTCGTCGGTCAGAAAGACGCGCTGATCATTATTCACTCCGGGATCGACCATCGCCGTCGCCGCGCTCGCCTGACCGGCGGCCAGCAGGTCCAGGTATTTGCGCACCTCGGCCTCGGGCGTGCGAGAACTATTCATCACCTTGATCGCCACCACACCAGCAATCACCAACACCACGAGGACGCCGACCAGAGCCCCAATCAGCTTCACGCGCTTCTTCCCCACAGCGGACACCGGCGCAAAAGCCACGCCTGCCCCGGCTGGCGTCGGCGACCCAGTAACCGCAGGGGTCGCAGGCGGAGCCGGTATCGGAGCCGCGCTCGCATCATTCTTTTCAGTGCCCATCATGCACTCCTCACAACGTTTGACATTCAGCAGCCGAGAGGCGGCACACTCTGTGATTCCGACCATCCGACCACTTGGGCGTGCCTAGTATCACACCACGGTCCTCACCAGTCAAAGACTGATCACAGTACGGATAAGCGGTGCCCATCGGTACCGTGCGGAGAGCTACTCAGGTACCGAACATCTGTGAAGGCACCTAATAGCGGAAGGTGAGTGTGACGTCTGGTTTGCCGTCGGCAGTGAGCGTCAGCATCCCCTGATCATCTATTTCTGCCTCAACGATTACCGTTGTTTCTACTTCTCTCGTTCCGGTGGCGGAGGTAAGCTCGAAGACCATATCTCCTTCAAGCGTTCTGTCTGTCAGTCTGCGTGTGCTGAACTCGGCAGGCAGCTGCTTGATGACAACAGATGTCGCCGACGACGCACCGATCGCGTCGGGGCATCGGCTTGAGCTACTCCACTGACCAGGGACACAGGAGTTGATGCGTTCGCGAATCATCTCGTTCACCTCGTCCTTGAACTTGTCGGTGAAGGTTCCCACAAAGGTCACGTCGTCGTTCCCGCTGCCGATCGACGTACTGCGAACGGCGTCCCGAACGGAGACGGTTGCGGGATAGGCCTCGACGTACTCATTGGGCGCGACGGGGGTAAATGTGTAGACCCCGGGGTAGAAGAAGAAGGAACTCGAGCGCGACGCGACGCCACTTCGCCCCACCGACGCGCTGACGGATCCGACTGAGAACTGGTCAATTCTTTCACCGTTGACACTCACGGGCACCGCGAGGGAATCTGTGATTGTCCAGTTGTTGAGGAGGCCCATCATCGCCTCATCCGCTGTCACAGTGAAGGTGTGGGTGAAGCGCTGGCCGTCGACCGTCATGGTCGCGGTGACCTCGGCGATGTTGGAGTCCTCGCCGCTTGTGTCGGCGACCACGTCCTCGACGACCAGCAGAGATGTGGCCGAGGCCATGGCCTCGTCGGTGAGAAACACCCGCTGGTCGTTACGCACGCCGGGGTCCACCATCTCCGTCGCTTCGGTACCTTTACCGGCGGCCAGCAGGTCCAGGTACTTGCGCACTTGCGCCTCGGGCGTACGAGAAGTATTCACTACCGTGATCGCAACGACGCCAGCGATGGCCAGCACAACGAGGACGCCGACCAGGACCCCAATCAGCTTCACCCGCTTTCCCCGAAGCGGACACCGGCGTCAACGCCACGCCTCCCCCCAGACGCCGTCGACGGACCCGGAACCGCCGGGGTTTCGGGCGGTGCCGGTATCGGAGCCGCGTTCATGTCGTGGTTCTGGACGTCCATCATGTTCTCCTCCCGAGATGTGGCATTCCATGGCCGGTCGCAGGCCACAATCAACACATCCCTTTATTCGACCACAAAGACCTTCCCAGTGTGACATCACGCGCGCACCCAGCCACACAACGATGAGAGAGCGGATACAACTGTGCTCCCCGGTCACCGAGCGACCGGGGAGCACATATTGCTGGCGATTACTCCGGTGCGAACTCCACCCAGAAATGCGGCTTACCCGACGCGTCAAGCGAGAGCTTCCCGTCTTCGTCGAACTCGGGGGTCGCAATCGCCGTCGTCTTTATGTCCTGGGTCATTGTATCCGCAACCCTCTGAATTCTGAAGGTCACGTCGCCCTGAAAGCGATTGGGTTCCCACTGACCAGGTTTCAGTTCCGTCGGCAGCTTCTTGACCTCAAGGAGCGAGAGGGTACGCGACTGCAGGGCGAAAGGGCAGACGGCGTCAAGGTTTCCGGGCGGGGTGACGCACGAGTTAGCCTGCGCCACGACCGCGTCGAGCGCGGCAGACAATAATGCGTCAGAGTACGTCGACTCGACCGTCACGTTCACGAGTGGATCCGCACCGTATTGGTACTCGGTTCGCGTCGCCCTGAGGGTGGCCGGCTCGGCCTCAATGTAATCCCCAAGGTCGGCGGCGTTGACCGTGTAGACACCCGGATAGAACATGTAGGTCGGGGACGTGAACGGGAACGAATCGTAGTCGCTGACGGGTGCGCTCACACCACCGACGCTGAACGTGGAGACACCCTTGATTCTGACGGCGACGGGGGTCATGAGCGCATTCCGAATCTTCCAGTTCTTGATGACACCCAGGGTCGGTTTCACCTCCGACACCTCGAAAGGGAAGGTGAAGCGGATGCCGTCGACCAGCACGGTGGCGTCAACGATATGCGTCTGCGCGTCCGTGTCCGGGTTCCTGTCGACCACTTCTTCGACTTGCATCAGTGAGCTTGCCGAGGCCATGACCTCGTCCGTCAGGAAGACGCGTTCACTGTTGGGCACTCCGGGATCGACCATCTTAGTCGCCGCGCTCGCCTTGCCCTGCGCGAGATAGTCCAGGTAGCGCTGCACCTCCGCCTCGGGCGTACGCATGGAATTCGCGAGCAGGAAGCTACCGAGAGCCACACCGACGAAGACCACCGCAACGATGACCGCAAGAACGACGGGACTGACACGCTGACGCGACGCCGACTGGACCGAAGCACCACCAGGGTATGGAGCCGCGGCTCCTGGGGCTGACATTGCAACCGGTGCGGCCACCTGATAGTGCCCATATCCGGGCACCGGTGTAGCTGCCTGCGACGGAGGGGACGGAACCGCTGAGAGCGTCGGCGGGTCGGGGACGGGGTCGAAATCCATGCCAGAGGCGGGCCGAAACGAGGCCCCCGTCGGGCCACTATGTCTTGCATCCATTGCGCGCTCCTTACGACGTCCAGGCGTCACGTCACGGGAAGCGGCCAGGCACTTCCTCGGCAAACGGTTACCGTGACAGGTAAGAATTAGCACCGTCCCAAACCTCCGTCAACACCCGTCAGCAATGACTATTACAAGTAATATGTGGACGCAACCAATCCGCCGATGCGACTGCTCAGATCTCATGCGTGAACACTCGCCATTGCTGGTGCGAGCCTTCCGGAGTCACCCATGTTCAACGCGGTGACCGCGCACCGACCCCGCCCTCGGGGCGTGTCGGTGCGTCAGCGCGCGCTGCACGCGATGCCGCGTTAGCTCGCGTCGTCCTCTTCCTGGGTGATGACAGGAAGCGCCTTGGTCGGGGGCACGGGCGACTCGCCGCGCAGGAACGGCAGCGACAGGCCAGCGGTGGCGGGGATCTCCTCGGAGGATTCGGCGAGCTTGCGAGCCACGCGCGACATCGGACGGGACGAGGCCTGGGGTCCCTCGGGCGAAGCAGTCATCCTGACGTTCTCCAATCGTTGATGGTGCGACCGCTGCGAGCACACCGCCCCTGTGACGGGGCACCAGCGGCCTACATCACACTAGTGTACGGACTCAGGATCGAAATGGTCCCACGCCCCGCGCAGAACCTCCTCACCGAGCATCGCTGCGGGCGTCTCCCCGTCCCGGCATGCGCGCGTGCGCCCGACGACGCGGAACCCCTCGGGCAGGACCGCATTGGGCGGGAACGCCGCGAGCATCCCATGTTCTTCACCGCCCTGGAGCACCCACCACACGGGGTCGGCCTGGCAGACCTGAGCGGGAGCCTGGAGCAGCCGCGCCTCCGCCTCGAGGGCGGGCCGGTCGAACTCGATGACGAGGCCCGAGGCCTGTGCCATGCGCCGTGCATCAGCTGCGGGTCCGTCGGACAGGTCCATCATGGCCGTGGCACCGGCGGCCGCTGCTGCAACGCCCGACCCCAGGGGCGGGTGGGGCGCACGGTACGTGTCGATAAAGGGCGCGAGGTCGCCCAACTCCTCGGAGCCTCGCGCGCTGGGATCCACGTAACCACCCTCGAGCAAGTCCAGACCTGCGTAGGAGAATCCGAGTGTGCCGCTCACCGCGATGACGTCGCCGGGCTGGGCACCGTCGCGACGCACGATCGGACCCGGGCAATACCCGAAGGCAGTGATCGAGATGACCAGCTTCTCCCCCGCGCTCAGATCCCCGCCCACGACGCCGGCGCCGACCTCCCGGGCGCGCTCACCCAGGCCTCGTACGACATCAAGGAACACCTCGGCGTCCATGTCGCGCGGGGCAACCACCGAGGCGACGAGGCCCGACGGGCGCCCACCCATCGCATCGATATCGGCGAGGTTCTGCGCGGCCACGCGCGCGCCCACCTCGTACCCGGTCGACCACGACAGGTGAAAGTGCTGATCCTCGACCATGACGTCCGTCGTCACGATGAAAGACCCTTCGGGGGCGCCGATCTGCGCGCAGTCATCCCCGATGCCGATGATAGTGCGCTCACCGCGCGGGAAAGACTCACGGAACTGAGACACCAACTGGGCCTCGGACAGGTCAGAAAGCTTCATGCGCCCCAGCCTAGTCGCGCGCGCCACGATGCGCCGCGATAGACGGGCTCAGCTATTCATTCCCCGCACGGTCTGCGAGGCGAAAAGACACGTGGCCGCCGCACTGGCGACATTCAGGGATTCCGCGTCGCCGGTCATCGGAATCGACACGAGGGAGTCGCAGGCACGCATGTCGGCGCCGGACAGGCCCTTCGCCTCGTTGCCAAACACCCACGCGTGCGACTGAGACAGACGCGAACGACCCGTCACCCCCTGGACGAGCATCGCGGCCATGTCCACCGACCCCGCTCCCCCGCTGGTTCCAAGCAGGGCCGCGCTGCGGCCGTGAACGAGTGCGCGGGCATCCTCGAAGGAGGATGCGACGCACACCGGAATGTGGAAAACAGACCCGGCGCTCGCGCGCACAACCTTCGGGCTCGTGACCTCCACGGTCCCCGCGACCGCAATAACGCCTGAAGCTCCAAAGGCATCAGCCGTCCGAATGATCGTGCCAACGTTGCCCGGATCGCGCCCCTGAGCGAGAACGACGAGAGTCTCCCCCTCCGACGGGGGCGGCAACTCGCGAGACACAGCTGCCAGCGACGCCACCGCGCAGATGCCCTGCGAATCGCGCGAGAGGGCGGCGGAGACCTCGTCGGTCACGGGATGGACCCACCGGGTCGCACGCACCGCGGCATCCACGACGTCCGGGTGCGTGTCCCATGCATCCTGCCGCACGTACACGTCACGGACAGCGCCGGGGCGGAAGCGCGCCAGCTCGCGCACGGCCTGAGGCCCCTCCACGAGCATCAGGCCAGAGCGCGAACGCGCCGAGCGCCCGACCAGACCCGACACCCTGCGCACGCGATCAGCGTGGGGATTATCGAGAATGGGCAGGCGCTCGGAAAAGGAGCTCACCAATCAGGCCTTGGGGGCGTTGATGTCGGCGGGCAGCGCGTCCTTGGCGACCTTCACCAGGGCGTTGAACGCGTTGATGTCGTTCACGGCCAGCTCGGCCAGCATGCGACGGTCGACCTCGACGCCGGCCAGGTTCAGGCCCTGGATGAGGCGGTTGTAGGTCAGGCCCTGGGCGCGGGACGCAGCGTTGATGCGCTGGATCCACAGACGACGGAAGTCGCCCTTCTTGGCCTTGCGGTCGCGGTAGGAGTAGACGAAGGAGTGAGTAACCTGCTCCTTGGCCTTACGGTACATGCGCGAGCGCTGGCCACGGTAGCCGGAGGCCTGCTCGAGTACGGTACGACGCTTCTTCTTGGCGTTGACAGAACGCTTAACACGTGCCATTTTCTACTGTTCTCCTCTAACTCGAGCTCACTTGCCCAGCAGACGCTTGACGCGCTTGACGTCGGCGGTCTCCAGGACCTGGTCGGTGGCCAGGCGGCGGGTCTTGCGGCTGGACTTGTGCTCCAGCAGGTGGCGGGCGCCGGCCTGCTCGCGCATGATCTTGCCCGAGCCAGTCGTGCGGAAGCGCTTCTTAGCACCGGAATGAGTCTTGTTCTTCGGCATTTCTATTCCTTCGTTGTGAGGCGATGAGTATCGCCGTCAGTCCTGTTCGTCAGCCTTATCGGCTGCCACTCGGGCCTGGTCCTTGCTGGCGCGCTCGGCGCGCTTGCCTCGGCGTTCGGCGCGCTCGGCCTCGCGGCGCTTACGCTGCTCGGTCAGGGCATCGGCCTTGCGCTTGGTGGGGGCCAGCACCATCGTCATGTTGCGCCCGTCCTGACGGGGCATCGACTCGACGGTGGCGAGGTCACCGATCTCCTCGGCGAGGCGCTGCAGAAGGCGAACGCCGGCCTCGGGGCGAGACTGCTCTCGACCGCGGAACATGATCATGACCTTGACCTTGTCGCCGGCGGACAGAAAGCGCTCCACGTGGCCCTTCTTGACGCCGAAGTCGTGATCGTCGATCTTGAGTCGGAAGCGGATTTCCTTCAGCTGCGTGTTCGCCTGGTTGCGGCGAGCATCGCGTGCCTTCTGGGCGGCTTCGTACTTGTACTTGCCGTAATCCATGAGCTTTGCGACGGGCGGCTTGGCGTTCGGCGCAACCTCAACCAGGTCGAGCCCGGCCTCTTCGGCCAGACGCAGCGCGTTCTCGACTCGGACGACGCCGACCTGTTCACCTCCGGGTCCCACGAGGCGAACCTCGGGGACTCGAATACGCTCATTGATGCGAGTCTCGCTGATGAGCGGCTCCTTCCACAGAATCCTTATGCGCGAAACGAAAAGCCTCCGTTACGCGACGCGCACGGAGGCTTCCACTGGGTCAGCACACGACCGTGCTGACCGCTAGAACCCGATCCCCTGCGCAACGCCTCGTGGGCGGCATCCTCTCAGTTGAGAGGCGGGTATCCAGGTGGGATTTCTCCGCTTGCGTTCCGGGCATACGCCCAGACGGTCGGGTCTACTCTACCAGAGACGCCCAGTCAGTGCCAGGTCAGGGAGCATTGCGCGCCTCACGCTCGGGTTCGACGAGGCCTGGGCTGGCCCAGTCGGTCGGGCGCGGCGCTGCTATCTCGCACTCAGGCAAGTATCGGCACGATCTCCACACGGTCCGCTGACGCGATGAGGCGGGGGCTGACTCCCAGGGCGTTCAGGGCGCCCGACAGCGTCTGTCTCATCGCCGAGGCATCGGCCCCCTGGGCGAAAGACGCGCGGTCCACGGACACGAGAACGCGCGTGAGGCCGTCGCCCGCGTAGGCAATCTCAACATCGACGATGGCGTCGCAGGCCGAGGAAGACTCGGAAAGCAGGAGCCCGCGCAGGGCCTCATCGCGCCAGGCAGGCAGCCACTCGTCTCCTTGCGCGAGCGCAGCGACGGCGGGACGCGGCAGCAGCACCGCGTCAGTCCCGGGGTTGACGACGATACGCCCGCCGGTCTCGACCAGGGCGGTCAGGCCGATCGTGCGGAAGTCAAGAGCCATCGGACGGTCGCCCGGGCGGTGGGCGGACAGGGCCTGCGCCGACGAATAGATCGCGAGCGCCTCCCCCGCGGGGGTCTGAGCCCGCACGAAGTCGATGGGGTTATGGCCGTTCTCACCGGCGTGCACGCCCGTCACGCGGGGGTCCGGCTCCACGTCAATGGGGACGATGACGCGCTCAAAGACGAGGGCGTCAACAAGGGCTTCCAGGCGGGCCGCTCCCGCATCGGCGCCCTCCCCCATCGCTAAGGCGGCGCTTGTGCGCGGCAGGCCCTGGCCCACGTCCGCGCGGTCGTGACTCATCATCGACAGGCGCTGGGCCAGGCGATTCTTCTGCTCCTCGGACAGGTTGGGCATTCCACCAGCCATCAGCACTCCTCGTATCCGGCGACAACGAGCGCGTCTTCCAGGGAGAACGCGCCCTGGTACAGGGCCTTGCCGACGATAGCACCGTCGATGCCGAGGGCGCGCAGGGCCTCAATGTCCGACAGCGAGTTGACGCCCCCCGAGGCAATAATGCGCGCATCAGTCGCGTCAGCAACCCGCGCCAGCAGCTCACGGTTCGATCCAGTCATCTGCCCGTCGCGCACCACGTCAGTGACGACCACGCGCGCAACCCCGACCTCGTTCAGGATGCGCAGAGCCTCCCACACGTTGCCACCCTCGCGCGCCGCCCCGCGGGCCGACAGGCGATCCCCGCGCACATCCAGGCACACGGCGACGCGCTCGCCGAACGCATCGATGGCCTCACAGACCTCGTCGATACGCTCGAGGGCCTGAGTCGCCACGTTGACGCGCTCCGGTCCCATCGCCAGGCCAGCCTCGATGGCCGCGCGGCTCGTGATACCGCCCGACAGCTCGACGCGCACGGGAACCTCGCTAATCACCCGAGCCAGCAGCGCCGAGTTGTCGCCCCGACCAAAGGCCAGGTCCAAGTCCACCAGGTGCACCCAGCGAGCCCCGGCCTCGTCGAAGGAACGGGCCACATCGATCGGCGACCCCCACGAGCCCTCGTCAACCGACCCCGACGACAGGCGCACGGCCTGCCCGTCCGTCACGTCGATGGCGGGAAGAAGCTCCAGGACGCTCATGACTGCTTGCGGCGGAACCAGCCGAGCGGGCCGCCACCCTGACGCGAGCCGTCGGCGCTTACTGAATCCGAATAGTCGCAAGGAGTCGTGCGGCCCAGCAGCAGATCCTCCGTCGCCGGCGGCATCGCACCCAGGAGCAGGCCCGCAGGGATCGTCTCCTCCGGCTCGCCACCCACGTAACGCTGCGCGGAAATCCGACCCGAGACGCCCGGCTCCACGCCGTCGCCCTCCACCAGCCAGCTCATCAGGGCCACCGCCCCGTACTTCGACAGGCGCGACACGGCGCGCGCCACGCGATCGACCGTGTCGGGCATCGGGCGCTGACCGGTCAGGAGCGCGTCAAGCTCCTCCTCGTCCGTCGGCGTCGTCTCAACGCGCAGCCACACGGCCGTCCACGGTTTGAGACGCACGATGGACTCTCGGACGCCCGACAGCACCAACAGCGAGTGCAAAGCCTCCGGGTACGCGATCGGGGCAAGCACCAAAGCGACCGACAGGCGGCCCCCCCTCCAGGTGCAGCGACTCGTCAACGGGAGTATCGTCCGGGTCGAGTGTCGGCTGGGACGAGGACGACGTCCCCGTCTCCCCCAGCGATGCGACCAGCGACTGGAACTCCGCATCGATATCGTCGTTGTGAGCGCTCACCGCTCCTCCTTATTGTCTGTCTCTCCCACCAAGGATACTGTTCATACACGCCCTCGCGCGTCATGCACTCTCCACCAGCGAAAGGACCCCATCATGACAGTGCCCACGATCCCCGTGCGCGGAGCCATCAAGCTCGGGCAATTCGTCAAGCTCGCCTCCCTGGCGGAAGACGGCGCGCAGGCCCGCGAACTCATCCAGGCCGGGGACGTGACCGTCAACGGCGAGGTGGAGACGCGCCGCGGACACCACCTGAGCGCGGGCGACCTCGTCGAGGTCGACGCCCCCTGGGGACGCGCCGCCGCGATCGTCGGCCCCGCCTCCTAAGCACGCCCAACGACGCGAGCCGGGTCCCACCGGGGCCCGGCTCGTCGTCTCAGGACGAGGTCACGACCCCGCCCGCGCCGACGACAGCCTTAATGTGGCTGAAGAAGGCGCTCGTTTGCTCGACGCGCAGCTTCGGATCCAGCTCGACGACCGTCGTGCGTCCCGGCTCCGTCAGGTGCAGGCGCACCGGGGACCCACCCGGGTAGGACTCGAGGACCGCGCGCAGGTCAGTCAGGAGCTCGGGCGTGCACCGCGCGGCCGGCAGGCGCAGGTCCAGGGGCAGGTCCGCACCGCCCGACAGATCCAGGAGGGTCATCGACTGACCGTAGATGGTCATGCCCTCCTCGCGCACGTTCACCTTTCCTTCGATCTGGACAATGATGTCCTGAGCGAGGTAGGTCTGGATCGACTCATACGAGCGCGGGAAGAAGAGCACGTCCACCGAGCCCGACAGGTCCTCGATCGTCGCAATAGCCCACGCATTACCCTGCTTCGTCACCTTCGTCGTCACGCCCGAGACCAAGCCCGCGATCTTGACGATGCGATCCGCCATCGCGCCCTCCGAGCCCACGACCTGCGCGATCTCGTAGTCCTGGTGGCGGGCCAGCGCCGCCTCCACGCCGCGCAGCGGGTGGTCGGAGACGTACAGGCCCAGCATCTCTCGCTCGGCCGCCAGCTTCGTCTTGCGATCAAACTCAGGCAGGTCCGGAATGTCGATCGTCAGGCCCGAGCCGGAGTCGTCGTCCTCGCCCAAGGCACCGAACAGGTCGAACTGTCCGATGGCCTCGTTGCGCTTGACGTCGATGATCGCGTCCACGGCCTCGTCGCAGCGGGCCAGCAGCGCGCGGCGCGTGTGCCCCATCGAGTCGAACGCGCCGGCTCGGATCAGGGACTGGATCGTGCGCTTGTTGCACACCACCTGCGGAACCTTGTCCAAGAAGTCCTGGAACGAGGCGAAACGGCCCTTCTCGGCACGGGTTTCCACGATGGCATCGACCACCGGGCCGCCCACGTTCTGGATGGCATTCAGGCCGAAGCGGATCGCCTCGCCGTCAGGCGCAAAGTTGCCCATCGACGCATTCACGTCCGGGGGCAACACCGTGATGTCCATGTGGCGGCACTCCGCCAGGTACAGGGCTCGACGGTCCTTGTTGTCCTTCGTCGAAGTCAGCAGGCAGCCATGTACTCCGTCGGGTAATTCGCCTTGAGGAAGGCAGTCCAGTAGGAGACGAGGCCGTAGGCCGCCGAGTGCGCCTTGTTGAAGGCGTACGCGGAGAAGGGAACGACGACGTCCCACAGGGCCTTGATCGACTCCTCGGAATAGCCGTTGTCCACCATGCCCTGGCGGAAGCCCTTGAACTGCTGGTCCAAGACCTCCTTCTTCTTCTTACCCATGGCCTTACGCAGAATATCTGCCTGACCCAGCGAGTAGCCCGCCAGCTTCTGGGCGATCTGCATGACCTGCTCCTGATACACGATCAGGCCGAAGGTCGTGCCCAGGATGTCCTCAAGCGGCTCGGCGAGTTCCGGGTGGATGGGCGTGATCTCCTGACGCCCGTTCTTACGCAGCGCGTAGTTCGTGTGCGAGTTCGCGCCCATCGGGCCCGGACGGTACAGGGCGCCCACGGCCGAGATGTCTTCGAAGTTGTCGGGCTTCATGAGCTTGAGGAGGTCGCGCATGCCGCCGCCATCGAGCTGGAACACGCCGAGGGTCTCGCCGCGTCCCAACAGCTCGTAGGTCTTCTTATCGTCGAAGGTCAGGTGATCGAGGTCCGGGTCCGGCTTACCGTTGAGCGCGATGTTCTCAAGCGCGTCGGACACGACCGTGAGGTTACGCAGGCCCAGGAAGTCCATCTTGAGCAGGCCCAGCGTCTCGCACGTCGGGTAATCGAACTGCGTGATGATCGCGCCGTCCTGCGGGCGCTTCATGACCGGGATGATGTCGGTGAGCGTGTGGGAGCTCATGATGACCGCGCAGGCGTGCACGCCCCACTGGCGCGTCAGTCCCTCCAGGCCGAGCGCGTACTGGACGACCTCGTGCGTGTCGGGGTTCTCCTCGTAGAACTTACGGAACTCCGTGGCCTCGGCGTAGCGTTTGTCCTTCTCGTCGAAGATGCCGTGGACAGTGATGTCCTTGCCCATGATCGCCGGGGGCAGCGCCTTGGTGAGCTGCTCACCGACCTTGAAGTCCTTGCCGAGGATACGAGCGGAGTCCTTCAGGGCCTGCTTGGTCTTAATCGTGCCGTAGGTGACGACCTGGCTGATGCGGTCCTCGCCGTACTTGCGCTTGACGTAGGCAATGACCTCGTCGCGCCTGCGTTCGTCGAAGTCGACGTCGAAGTCGGGCATCGAGATTCGCTCGGGGTTGAGGAATCGCTCGAAAATCAGGCCGTGCTCGAGGGGGTTGAGCTCGGTGATCTTCAGGGCGTAGGCCACCATCGAGCCCGCGCCCGAGCCTCGGCCCGGTCCCACGCGGATGCCCTGGGACTTCGCCCAGTTGATGTAGTCGGCGACGGTCAGGAAGTAGCCGGGGAAGCCCATCTTGATGATGACGTCTTCCTCGTACTGGGCCTGCTTGCGCACGTCGTCGGGGATGCCGTTCGGGAAGCGGTCGCGCAGGCCTCGCTCGACCTCCTTGATGAACCACGAGGTCTTGTCTTCGCCCTCGGGCACCGGGAAGTCGGGCATGTAGTTGGCGCCCTCCTTCGTGGTCGTGAAGTGCACGTCGCAGCGCTCCGCGATCTCGAGGGTCGAGTCGCAGGCGCTGGGCAGCTCGCTCCACAGGGCACGCATCTCGTCCGAGGAGCGGATGTAGTAGCCGTCGCCGTCGAACTTGAAGCGGTCGGGATCGTTGATGCGCGAGCCGGAGTTGATGCACAAGAGCGCGTCCTGGATCTTGCGGTCCTCGCGCTTGACGTAGTGCGCGTCGTTGGTGGCAACGAGGGGCGCGTTCATGAGCTTGGCGATCTCGAGGACCTGCTGGTGGGTGCGACGCTCGATGTCGATGCCGTGGTCCATGACCTCGACGTAGAAGTTCTCCGCCCCGAAATGTCGCGCAGCTCCGCCGCCTCAGCCACGGCCTCGTCCCACTGCCCCAGGCGCAGGCGCGTCTGCACCGCGCCCGAGGGGCAGCCCGTGAACACGATGAGACCCTCGTGGAACTGGCTGAGCAGCTCCTTGTCTGCGCGAGGCCACTTGCCGAACTGGCCGTCCGTCGAGGCGTAGGACCCCAGGCGGAAGAGGTTGTGCATGCCCGTCGTGTTGTAGGCGACCAGGGTGAGGTGGTTGTAGGAGCCGCCGGCGCTCACGTCGTCGGCGCGCTGCCACGGCTCGCCCCACAGGACCTTCTGGCGGTCGAAGCGCGAGGTCCCCGGCGTCACGTACGCCTCCAGGCCGATGATCGGCTTAACTCCCGCGTTCTTGCAGTTCGTGTAGAAGTCGAAGGCACCGAAAAGATACCCGTGATCCGTCAGGCCGATCGCGGGCTGCCCGAGGGCGCGCCGCCTCCTCCGCCATCGCTTTCGTCTTCGCCGCTCCGTCGAGCATCGAATACTCGGAGTGGTTGTGAAGGTGCACGAAGGAATCAGCCATGCGTCGATTCTACTGTCCGGGGCGCGCGCCGGGCCGCGCAACTCCCACCCCCGGCGGTCGTTCATCTCACGGCTTCATCATCGACGAGGCCGGGGCGGGGCTGGCGGGTCAGGCGCGGGGGTGGCGCAGCTCCTCGAGGGCGGCGGCCAGGTCGGGCGGGTAGGGGGCTGGACACGCTCATCGGCATACCCGTGCGCGGGTGAGCAAAGCCCAGGCGCACGGCGTGCAGCCACTGGCGGGTGAGCCCCAGACGCTCGGCCTGCGTGGGGTCGGCGCCGTAGAAGGTGTCGCCCACGCAGGGGTGGCCAACGGCGGCCATGTGGACGCGAATCTGGTGAGTGCGTCCCGTCTCCAGGTGTACCTCGGTGAGCTGGGCGCCCGCCATGAGCTCGAGGGTGTCGTAGTGGGTCACGGCGTGCTTGCCGCCGTCGATCACCGCCATGCGCCACTCTCGCGAAGGGTGGCGCCCGATGGGGGCATCGATGGTGCCCGAGGCTGGGTCGAGATGCCCAGCGACGACAGCGTGGTAAATCTTGTCGATCGTGCGTTCCTTGAAGGCGCGCTTCATGACCGTGTAAGCCAGCTCGGACTTGGCGACCATCATCGCGCCCGAGGTTCCCACGTCGAGGCGGTGGACGATGCCCTGGCGCTCGGGCGGCCCGTAGCTGGTGATGCGGTAACCCGCGGCCTCGAGGTTTCCCAGGACCGTGGGGCCCTCCCACCCCGGACCCGTATGTGCGGCGACACCAACCGGCTTGTCGACGACGACAATGTCCTCATCGTCGTACAGGATCGCCATGTCGGTGACCGGCGTCGGCTTGGTCTCCGGCTCGGGGATCGTGACCTCGATAATGTCGAGAGCGCCCAGGCGGTCCGACTTTCCGGCCGCGACACCGTTGATAAGGACGTGCCCCTCCCCTGCCAGCTCAGCGCAGCGCGAGCGCGACAGGCCGAGCATACGGGCCAGTGCGGCATCCACCCGTTCGCCCACCAGAGCGTCGGGCACGGGGAGCATACGCGAGCTCACTTGCCTTCCTCCTCTCGGGGCTCGCGCCCCAGCGCAACTGCCAGCAAAGCGGCACCCAGCACAATCCAGATATCCGCGACATTTCCGACGAACCACGTGCCATAGGCGATGAAGTCGGTAACGTGACCAACGCCGAAACCGGGATCCGCGGTCAGCCTGTCGATGAGGTTGCCGACCGCGCCGCCCATGAGCGTTGCGATCGCCAGAAGCGAGAAGGGCCTACGGACTCGAATCGCAAGCACAGCGAGGAAGCACATGATGATGAGCGTGAAGACGGTCAGGACCCATGTCCTGTCCGCTCCGAAGGAGAAGGCAGCGCCCGAATTGTGCACGAGCCGCAGCGACAACAGCTCGCCCACAATGGGGCGCTCGGTGTCGCCGACGAGAGCGCCGCGCGCCCACGCCTTCGAGGCTTGGTCCGAGACGACCGCGACCACCGCCAAGACGACGGCCCAGATCCACGTCGTGCGTGTGATGAGCGAACGAGTTGAGTCAGCCATGGTTCCCTATCTTAAAGGACCGGCGGCGGCGCACCGCAGGGTGCACCGCCGCCGGGAAAGAGATATGCGATCAGTTCTCGCCGTTGCCGACCTCGTTGAGGAGGGACTCGAGGTGGGTGCGCAGGTTGGTCCGGTACTCGGACTCGAAGGTACGCAGGCCGTTGATCTTGTTCTCAAGCAGCTCGCGCTCCTGCTCGAGCTGGTTGAGAACGGAGTCCTTCTGCTTCTGGGCGTCGGCGATGATCGACTCGCGCTGGGCGTTGGCCTCGGCGATGATCTTCGCGCTCTGCTCTTCGCCGTCGCGCACGTACTCGTCGTGGACGCGCTGGGCGAGGGCCAGCATCGAGGTGGCAGACTCCGCATCCTGGGGGCTGGACAAGACCGGCGCCGCGGGGCGGGGGTCTCGACAACCGCGGGGCGGGGGTCTCGGAGGGGTGAACTCGGAGTTGGACAGCTCGGCCACGCGACGCTCGGCGGCCTCCAGCTTCTCCTTGAGTTCCTGGTTTTCCATCTGCAGGGAGTAGATGGTGGAGACTACCTCGTCAAGGAACTCATCAACTTCGTCCTGGTCATATCCCTCGCGGAACTTGACGTACTGGAACTTCTTGTTGAGCACATCCTCGGTGGTGAGCAGGGCCATTTCTTCGCCTCTCGGTCGTTTCGATTGGACGCGCGGATCCCGCACGCCTGGACGACCGGGAAGGCCGCCCGCTATCACGTCACAAATAATAACTGATATTGTCACACTAGCAACATTCATCACGGCTGGAGTGTCGTTTATGTGCGACCTCTCATGCCGAAATTTAATGCCTATTGGCTAATAAAAAAGAGAACGTAAGCCAACCGCTGCGCAACAATGAGCACCAGGAACAACAGCATAAAACCGACATCGATCGCCATTCCGCCGCCCAGGCGCAGGGGCGGAACGAAGCGCCTCAACCAGCGGATCGGCGGGTCGGTCAGGGAGTAGAGAAGGTTTGCCACAACCAGGAAGGGGCCACGCGGGCGCCATCCGCGCACGAAAAATTGGACCCAGTCCACAATGACGCGCGCGAAGAGCACCAGCATGTAGAGGTTGATGAGGACGTTCAGCCCCCACGCAACCCAGTTCACGACGATCACGGGTGAACTCAGCCCTGGTTGTAGAGAGAGCCGCGGCGAGCCGAGGAAGCGCTGTCGCCGGTGACCTCAACCGAAGCCGGGGAGAGCAGGAACACGCGCGCCGTGACGCGCTCGATGACGCCGCGCAGGCCGAAAGTCAAGCCGGCGGCGAAGTCCACGAGGCGACGGGCCTCCTCCTCACCCATATCGGTGAGGTTGATGATGACAGGGGTGCCATCACGGAAGGCCTCGCCGATGGTGACGGCGTCGGAGTAGGCGGTGGGGTGGATCGTCACGATGCGAGTGAGATCCTCGGAGGGCTCCTCGCGCCGGATGGCGGTCAGCGTCGGACGGGAGACGGGGGTGATATCGGCCACGGGTGCCACCTCTTCCACTTCTTCGATCTCGTCAAAGTCCTCGAATTGATCGAACTGGTCGATGGACTCCTCAGGCGAGACCCAGCCCATGAACTTACGTGCTCGTGCACCGAACGAATCGCTCATCATTCCTCCTTCTGCCGATGCATAGCCACAAGCTACAGGCGCTTGACGGTTGCGCGCTGCAGGGCGCTCGGCGCGTCGCGAGGAGGGCACCAACAAGGGAAGACACGCATACCCCGCGGGGCGCGAAGCAGTGACAACACTGCGGATCTCGCTCCCCTTCGCAGGTGCGACGTATCGGTTAGACGGGAACGATGACGAGCGCTTGACGCCCACAGCCAGAATCGCGGCGATACGAGAAAAGGGCTTGGTCCTCGAGGGTGCAGCGCGGGTCTGTCACAACACGCACGCCGAGGGCGCTCAACGAAGCTGCCGCTGCCGCCGGCAGATCGAGGGAGGGCGTTCCCCACGAGGTGCGCGTGCGAATTCCGGGCATGGACGACTCACTCTCAGAGGCCATCTGCTCGGGCACCTCGTAGCAGCTCCCGCAGATCGCGGGGCCGATAAGGGCTTCGATCGGCCCATCGGTGCGTGCACGAAGAGCAGCCACCGCCTCTCCCAGAATCCCCCCGAGGAGGCCGCGCCGACCGGCGTGGACGGCGGCGACGACACGCCCGTCGGCAGCCGATAAAACGACGGGCAAGCAGTCGGCGGTCTGTACGGCCAGTGCGGGCCCGCCTCGCCACTCGCGCGCGTCGATGACGACACCGTCGGCCTCCACCGGGCCCCACTCCCCCGTCGCGGGACGCCCCAGCGCAACACCGGAACGAGCCAGCACAGGCCCCTGCTCGCCGCGGGCGATCACCTCGACGACGGTCGAGTGCGTCTGGTTCATCCAGACGACGTCCCTGCCGAGCAGATCGGCGAGCGCGCGACGCCTGCCGTGCACGAGCTCCTCGTCATCACCGACGTGCAGGCCCACGTTGCCGCATAGCGCACCGGTGCCCGGGTCCACCTCGGTGAGGTGGACCCGGGCACCGGCAAGAAGCTGCGTTGTCATCAGCGCAGGAAGGGCGGGATGTCCAGCTCTTCCTTTTCGGGGGCCTCGGGGTAGATGCGGGGCACCTCGAAGGAGTGGTCGGACTCGTTCTCCTCGTACTCCACGGCGGCGGGAGTCTCCACGGCGGCCGGAGCAGCCTCGCGCACGGGCGCGGCCACGTTCAGTCGGTGCTGCGGGCGACGCGTGGGCAGCTGGGTGATACGCGAGGTCTCGGGAGCCTTGGCTTCGGGAGCTGACGAACGCTTCTGAGCGACGGGCGCGGAGACGCGAGAGGCGGTGGCGGGACGCACCGGGGCCACCTCCGCGACATCGTCGAAACCGGCCGCGATGACCGTGACACGAATCTCGTCGCCGAGGGTATCGTCGACGACGACACCGAAGATGATATTCGCCTCGGGGTGAACAGCCTCGCGCACGAGCTGCGAGGAGGCGAAAACCTCCTGGAGGGAGACATCGGAGCCGCCCTGGAAGAACATGAGCACGCCGTGGGCGCCGTCGATCGAGGCCTCGAGCAGCGGGGAGGAAATCGCGCTCTCGACCGCGCGCAGCGCGCGATCCTCGCCGGTGGCCGCGCCGATGCCCATGAGCGCCGAGCCGGCATCCTTCATGACGGACTTGACGTCGTTGAAGTCAACGTTGATCAGGCCCGGGGTGGTGATCAGCTCGGTGATGCCCTGGACACCCGAGAGCAGCACCTGGTCGGCAGCACGGAAAGCGTCGAGCACGGAGATGGAGACGTCGGAGATCTCGAGGAGACGGTCGTTCGGGATGACGATCAGCGTGTCGACCTCTTCACGCAGCGTGGTCACGCCGCCCTCGGCCTGCGCCGCGCGGCGGTTACCCTCGAAGGAGAAGGGGCGGGTGACGACGCCGACCGTCAGCGCGCCTGCCTCGCGGGCCACGCGGGCCACGACGGGGGCCGCGCCCGTACCGGTGCCGCCACCCTCGCCGGCGGTCACAAAGACCATGTCCGCGCCCTCCAGCGCGGCGGCGATTTCGTCAATGTGGTCCTCCGCAGCCTTGCGGCCGACGGCGGGATCCGCACCGGCACCCAGGCCGTGCGTCAGTTCGCGGCCAATGTCAAGCTTTGTCTCGGCATCGGACATGAGAAGAGCTTGCGCGTCAGTGTTGACCGCGATGAACTCAACGCCCTTGAGGCCGACCTCGATCATTCGGTTCACGGCGTTAACTCCGCCGCCGCCGACGCCGACGACCTTGATCACTGCCAGGTGGTTTTGCGGTGTCGCCATGGATGTCTCCCTTGCATCAGACCCTCAACCTCTAGTTGAAGGTTGATGTTTAATGTGCTTCGTGTCGGAAAGAAATTAGGGGTCCGCGCGTGATCCTTCAAGCCAACACGCGGACAAAGAAGAAGACCTAACTGGTCACAGGATGATTCGGCGCTGACACGTCGTACGTCGTTGCCTTCACATTTGCGAGCAACGTGGCGAGCACTCGCGCTTTTTGCGGCGCATCCTCGCTGGTTCCCCACTTGACAGTTTGGCCCCCTCGCAGGGTGAAAGTCACCTGGTTTCCGGTCGAGGAAATCGCCGAAACCTGAGAGCGAGTCGACTCGTCCAGCGCCCCCAGAACGGAGGCGACGTCGGAGGCTCCCCGGGCGCGATCCTCGGGCAGGGTGACAAGCGGGTATCCTCCCACGCCGCCCACCTGCTCAAAGCGCTCACCCTGGTCGTCGACCAACCAATAGGCTCCCTCGGCTGCCTCGACCACCATGCCCGTGCGCATCGTCACGGACACTTTCAGGCCCGTCGGCCAACGGCGCGAGACCGTGACCGTCTTGACGGCCACGTTGGACAGGACCGCGTGCGCGACCGCCGCCGTGTTCAGGCGTGTCAGCGGCACCCCCTCGAAAGAGGACACCGACGAGCGCACCGACTCGACCGTGACGAGCCTGCCGTCCTGACCCGTGACCTGGACATTCGCGCTCGAGAGCGCGAAGAGGGGCGAGAAGAAGGCCACCCACCCCACGGCGGTCACAACCACGACCGTGACAACGGACAGCCCGATGCGGCGCAGTAGGAGCATGCGACGCGCGCGCGTTCGCTCACGCAGTCGATCCCCCAGGTCCGTTGCCTCCACGCTGCCCAGCAAAGTGGCGGCGTCGGCCGTGCCCACGGGCGTTGCGACCGTTCCGCGCGTGCGCCGACGCTCAAGCGCCGACGACGACTCAGCACCGCGCCCCCGAGAGCCGCGCTCAGCGCTCGCCTCGCTTGGCTCCTCCCCGCGCTGGCGCGACCGGCGCTGAGCGAAGCGTTCGCTCGTGCTGCGCCGATTGGCACCGCGTTCGCTCGCCTCGCGCTTCGAGGCCCCCCGACGGCGGCTCGAACCCTCGCCACGGGACGACCGCGCCAGCTCCGACGAGGCCGGGGAGGCCTCGTCGGTATCGGGCGTCGGAGTCTCGGCGCGCGAACGCGCGGCTGGCTGCTCGCGCTTGCCCCCCCGGACGCCTCGGGGACGGTGGCCTCATGCCTGAGCCCGCTGCCACTCGTCCAGGACATCCGCGCCGCAGCGCGTGATCGAACCCGCTCCCATCGTCACGCACACGCCGCCCTCGGGCGTCAGGGACGCCGCCAGGCGCGCAGCCTCGTGCATGTCCTCGACATAGGACGCACCGGGTACGCGCGAGGAAATGAGCGTCGAGTCGACGCCGGGTTCCGGGTCCTCACGGGCACCGTAGATGCCCGCCAGGACGACGTGATCGGCGCCCGCCAGCGCCTCGGCGAAGCGCTCGGCAAAAATGCGCGTGCGCGAATACAGATGCGGCTGGAACACGACCGTCACTTCTCCCCCGTCGGCGACGACGCGAGCCTCGCGGATCGCGGCCTCCACCTCGGTCGGGTGATGCGCGTAGTCGTCGAACAGGCGGCGAGTTCCCACCTGGCCGCGCGCCTCGAAGCGCCGCGCCGCGCCCGTGAAACGCCCCAGCCCATCGGCAACGGCCTGCGGATCCAGGCCGCACTCGATACCGGCAGCCCACGCGCCCGCCGCGTTGAGCACGTTGTGCTCACCGGGCACGGACATGACCAGATCGGCACTCAGGTCGCCCCACGACAGGCGCGCCGACGCACCGCCAGCATGAACGGCAACGTCGGAGATGACGATGTCCGCCTCAGCCAGCGAGCGCTGTGCGCGACCGTAGGTCACGACGCGCAGCCCCTCGGCGCGCGCGGCCTGCGCCAGGCGCACCGCGCCCTCGTCCTCCGCGCAGGTCACCAGCAGCCCGCCCGGCACCATGCGACGCGCGAACTCCACGAAAATCTGCTCGAACTCCTCGCGCGAGTGGTAGCGATCCAGGTGGTCGGGCTCGACGTTGGTGACAATCTCAATCGCCGGGGAATAGTTCAGGAACGATCCATCCGACTCGTCGGCCTCGGCCACGAAGACGTCGCCCGCGCCCAGGTGCGCGCCCGTGCCCAGCTGCGGAAGCACACCGCCAACGGCCACCGACGGATCCAGACCGCACGCGGCAAGCGCAATCGCCAGCATGCCAGACGTCGACGTCTTGCCGTGCGCGCCCGCCACGCCGACGAAACGCATGCCCGACGCGGCAAGCGCCAGGGCCTGCGAGCGGTGGATCACCCGCTGGCCGCGCTCACGCGCGATCGCCAGTTCCGGGTTACTCTCGCGGATCGCCGTGGACACCACGACGACGGCAGTCGGGTCCACGTGGGAGGCATCATGACCGACGTAGACTCGCACGCCCACCGCACGCAGATGCTCCAGCACGGCCGAATCCTCGCGGTCCGACCCCTCGACAATCGCCCCGCGCGAGCGCAACAGCTCCGCGACGACGCTCATGCCAGCGCCACCGATACCAATCAGATGGAAACGATCGTTCAGCGTCGGCTCACTCATGGCCGCCCTCCTTCACCTGCGCCAGCGCCAGATCGGCCAGCGCGCGAGCAGCACCCGCGCGCCCCAGCGACTGCGACGCAGCCGCCATGTCCGCCAGACGGGTCGACCCCAGCAACGGGAACACGTTGCGGCGCACGAACTCGGCGGTAAAGTCCTTGTCGTCGATGAGCTGGGCGCCCCCGGCGGCGACGTGATCGGCCGCGTTCAGGCGCTGCTCGCCGTTGCCGATCGGCAGCGGCACGTAGATGCAGGGAAGGCCCAGGGCCTCCATCTCCGCGACCGTGCCCGCGCCCGACCGGCACACGACCAGGTCCGCGACGGCCAGCGCGTCCTCCATCGTCGTCAGGTAGTCGATGACGTGCCAGCGATCCGACAGGCCAGCGGCCTCAACCGCCTTGCGCACCGGCTCGTCCTTACCACGACCGGTCAGGTGAATGACCTGCGCGCCCTCGGGCAGCGCATCCGCGCCGCCCGTCATCGACTCGTTGACGTGGAGCGCGCCCAGCGACCCGCCGGTGACCAGCAGGGTCGGAGCGTGGGGGTTCACGCCCAGGCGCTCGGCAGCCTCACGCCTCGCGGCGCCCGCTCCCTCGGCACTCGCGCGGCGCTCCGCCAGATCGGCAATCGCCGACCGCAGAGGCAGCCCGGTCACGACCGTCTGACCCGAACGCGCCGCCAGCGGCGAGGACGGGAACGTCAGGGCAACCACCGCGGCGTTGCGTGCGCCCACCTTATTGGCCAGGCCAGGGCGCGCGTTCTGCTCGTGAATAACGATCGGCACGCCCGCGCGCTTGGCCGCAATGTAGGCCGGGGTCGACACGTAGCCGCCAAAACCCACCAGCACATCCGCACCCTCGAGCGCCTGCGCGCACCGCTTGACCGCGTCCGAGAAACGCGAGGGCAGCGTGAAGAAGGCCAGCGAGGGGCGCCTGGGCAGCGGGACCCTGGGAATCTCCACCAGCGGGAAACCCGCAGCGGGAACCAGATCCGCCTCCAACCCCGCCTTCGTGCCCAGCACAACGACCTCGGCGCTGCTCTCTCGCAGCTGCGCGGCCGTCGCCAGAAGGGGATTCACGTGACCGGCGGTCCCGCCGCCAGCCATCACAACCTTGACCATAAGCGTCTCCTTAACGCGAGCGTGACCTATCAGTTTATCGTGCGGCGCGCCTGCGCGGGGCCACCCGCGGGTCGCGACCAGCCGAGGCCTCGTCCGGCCTCCCAATCATCCGCATCCCCGCGCGCGCACGCGCAAAGGACGCCACGACCGCCACCGAGGTGATCGTAAACAAGAACGACGAGCCGCCGTAGGACACGAGCGGCAGGGGGACGCCGATGACCGGGCCCACCCGCGTCACCGACAGCACGTTGATGACCGTCTGCACGCCGATCCAGGTGCCCACACCCGAGGCGGCGATGACGACAAAGAGTTCCGAGGATTCGCGCGCCACGCGGAACATGCCCCACACGAGCAGACCCAGGCACAGCAGCACCGCGAAGGTTCCGAGCAGGCCGAACTCCTCGCCGACGATCGCGAAGATGAAGTCCGTGTGCGCAGCCTGCAGGTAGTTCCACTTCTCGCGCGACGCGCCCGGACCCAGGCCCGTCAGGCCACCCGATCCCAGCGCCCACAGCGAGTGGTCAATCTGCTCCGGCGCTGACTCATTCGGGCCCTTGGCGGTGCCCGGAAGAACATCCAAGACTCGACGAATACGCGTCGGGTTAGCGAGCACGAGGAACACGAGAATGGGGACGGCCAGCGTCACCAGGACGCCAAACCAGCGCTTGGGCAGGCCAGCCACCCACACGGCACCCAGCGCGCCCATGGCCACGACCATCGCCGTGCCCATGTCGCCGCCCAGCATGACGGCCCCGAGCGCAATCAGGATCGGCAGGCGACGGCAACGCTCATCGCCTTCAGATCCGAACGCTTAGACGCCGACTTGGAGACAATCCACGCCAAAAACACGACGAGCGCGAGCTTGAGAAACTCCGACGGCTGCGCCATGATCGGGCCCATCTTCACCCAGTTCGCGTTACCGCCCTCCGAGCGGCCCAGCGGCGTGATGACCAGGGCCTGAAAGACCAGCGCAAAGACGAACAGCGGCGCGGCCATCGTCGTGAGCCAGCGCTGAGGAATGAGCTGAACGACGGTGGCGATAAGCAGCGACGACAGAATAATGAACAGCGGGCGCGCGTACGCCGTGTAGGGGTTCTCCCCCCTCCGCGATCGACGTGACGGTCTGCGCCGAAAAACCCATGACGAGACCAAAGAACGAGAGGATGAGCGCCGGGACGATGACCAGGAAATAGGTCATCACCGGGTTCGCCTCGTGCTCGCGCCCCGACCCGAAACGGATCCGAGGCACGCTCACCGTCGGGACGTGCCAGCCGCGCTTATTCGTTGCCACCGGCGCTCCCCCACTGGGCCGCCAGGCGACGCACCGCGTCGGCGAACACGTCGCCGCGCTGGCCGTAGTTGTCGAACTGATCCCACGACGCGCACGCCGGGGCAAGCACGACGGTGTCGCCCGGACGCGACAGAGCCACGGCCTCGTTGACAACCGAGAACATCCAGTCCTCGTGGCCGTCGACCTCGACGTGGGGAACCTCGGGGGCGGCGGCGGTGAGCTCCTTGACCAGCGTGGTGCGGTCCTCGCCGATGACGATGACGCCGCGCAGGGTCGGCTCGACCTGGCTGATCAGCTCGGCAAAGTCCTGACCCTTAGCGTCGCCACCGACAATCCAGATGGCGCTGCGAGGAGGCAGCCCCGCCAGGGAAGCGCGGGCGGCGTGCGCGTTGGTCGCCTTCGAGTCATCGATCCACGTCAGGTCGGCTGCGCGGGCGACGACGGCACGTCGGTGCCCAGCCGGGCGGAAGGCGCGCAGGCCCGCCTCTACGGCCTCGGGCTCGACGCCGTAGGCACGCGCCAGCGCGGCGGCGGCCAGAGCGTCCGACAGGACCGCGGGTGACGGGTGGTCGCCGAACGCCTCGGCCAGATCGGAGATGTGGGCAAGCGCGACGGCCTGGCGGTGGCGGTCCTCAACGAACGCGCGATCGACCAGCAGACCCTCGACGATGCCCAACTGGGACACGGTCGGCGCACCGAGGGTCACGCCGATAGCCCGCGCACCCTCGACGACGTCCGCGTTCTCCACCATGGCCTCGACGCGCCGATCCGAGGCGGGGTACACGCAAGCGCGCACCGTGTGCTCGTAGACGCGCGCCTTGTCCGCCGCGTAGGCCTCGACGCTGCCATGCCAGTCCAGGTGATCGGCGTCCACGTTCAGGCAGATGGAGGCCAGCGGGCTCACCGTCAGCGCCGTGTGTAGCTGGAAGCTGGACAGCTCAACGGCGAAGACCTCCGCGTCGGAGTCGATCGCCCGGGTGATCGGGGTACCGATGTTGCCGACTTCCTCGGCTTTCACGCCGGAGGCACGCAGGATCTCCCCCAGCATGCCAACGGTCGTCGTCTTGCCGTTCGTGCCCGTCACCGTCAGCCACGGGCGCCCGGCGTGAGGGCCCTCCTCCTGGAGGCGCCAGGCGAGCTCAACCTCGCCCCACAGGTCGATACCGGCCTGGGCGCAGGCGGCGAAGACGGGGTGATGCGCGGGGATACCCGGAGACACGACGACGAGGTCGGGGCGGGCATCGAGCACCGCGGCCGCCAGAGCGTTCGCATCCTCCTCGACGTGGACGGGCACGCCCGCAACGTCGTCGAAGGACAGGGTCTGCGTGGCTCTCGCCGCGAAAGCACTAACCTCCCAGCCGCGGGTGAGCAGAGCACCGGCGGCTCCCTGGCCGGACTTACCCCAGCCGATAACTGCGGCACTGCGGTTCATCGAGCGGACACCCACTCCGCGTAGAAAGCGCTCGGCGCTCGGCCACGGCGATAATCGCGGCGATCAGCCAGAAGCGGATGACGATCGTGACTTCCTTCCACCCCAGCAACTCGAAGTGATGGTGGAGGGGCGCCATTCGGAAGACTCGTTTGCCGGTCGCTTTGAACACGCTAATCTGGATGACGTCGGACATGACGACGGCGACGAACAGGCCGCCGACGATGATGGCGAGAAGCTGGGTCTGGGTGAGGATCGACAGGCCAGCGACGGCACCGCCGAGTGCCAGGGAACCCGTGTCACCCATGAAGATCTGCGCGGGGGACGCGTTCCACCACAGGAAGCCGGCCAGCGCACCGATGATCGCGGCGCAGAAGATCGCCAGGTCGAGCGGGTCGCGCGTCTGATAGCAAGCCAACCGGTTGACGTCGGGCTGCGTACACGCCTGGATGCGCTGGAAGTAGGCAATGAAGGTGTAAGCACCGAAAACAAAGATCGACACGCCCGCGGCCAGGCCGTCCAGGCCGTCCGTCAGGTTCGTCGCGTTCGACCACGCCGTGACAATGAGGTTCGTCCAGATCAGGTAGAGGATCACGCCGATAGCCGTGCCCGCGAAGGCGAGACTCAGCGGGGTCGGGCGCGCAAACGAAATCGCCAGCGTGCTGGCATACTCGTTGTATTCGTTGGGATTGATGAGGGTGCCGCCCGCGAAGAGCGAGGCGACGGCGACCTGACCGATGATCTTGCCCGACGGGTGCAGGCCCAGCGAACGCTGACGCATGATCTTAATCCCGTCGTCAAGCAGGCCGATCGTTCCCAAGCCCACGAAGAGGAAGGCCAGCAGGAAGCCCGACCACGAGGGCCCCGCCCCCCGCGACGAACGAGCCAATCAGCCAGGCGATCACGGTCGCCAGGATGATGACGAGACCACCCATCGTGGGCGTGCCACGCTTCGTCAGGTGCTGAGTCGGCCCATCCTGGCGGATGAACTGGCCGTACTGGTGCAGCACCAGGAAACGGATGAGCAGCGGTGTACCCGTTACGGACAGCGCCATCCCAATGATGAACGCAGCGATAAGACCAATCACCGGGTCATTCCCTTCTCCCGCAGGATGTCAGCCACCTGCCACGAATGTGAACCAAAGGAACCCTTCACCAGGACGACTGCGCCATCCCCGGCGAATTCCAGAGCCAGGCGGGCCGCGTCGGCAGGATCCGACGCAACCTGGCGGTTGGGAACCGCGCTGGCTCCTTCCAGATAGTAGTGGGCGTCGGCGCCCAGGCCAATGAGCGTCTCCACACCGCAGGCCTCGATCATCGCGCCGACCTGCTCGTGCAGCGACTGGGAGTCCTCCCCCCAGCTCGAGCATCTCGCCCAGGACGGCGATCTTGCGACCGCCCTTGCCGATCGACGACAGCGCGGCGATCCCCGCACGCATCGAGTCAAGATTCGCGTTGTAAGAGTCGTCGATCAGCGTCAGCTCGCACCCGTCGATGACCAGCTCGTGGACGTCCATACGGTGGGGGCTCAGCGCTCGCGCACTCGAGAGCACCTGGACAACGGTCGCCAGGTCCACGCCCAGCGTCAGGGCGCCCGCCGCTGCCGCCAGCGCGTTGGCCACGTGGTGACGTCCGACGATCTTCAAGGAGACCTGCGCCGTGCCAGCGGGCGTCACCAGCGTGAAGGATGCTCGATCTGCGGCGTCAACGCTCACATCCTGCGCGCGCACCTCGGCTCGCGGGTTGCCGGAGGCAGAGAAACGGATGATCTCACCCGAGGCCAGGGGCGCCATCGCCTCGACATTCGGGTCGTCGGTGTTCAAGATAACGGGGCCGCCGGGGCGCGTGCCCCGAATCAGCTCGGCCTTGGCAGCCGCGACGCCTTCGAAACCGCCGAAGCCGCCCACGTGAGCGTGGCCCACACACAGCTCAATCGCAACATCCGGGGCGACGATATCGGTCAGGTAGGTGATGTGGCCGGGGCCCGAGGCTCCCATCTCCAGGACCAGGTGACGAGTGTTCTCGTCGGCCAGCAGGACGGTCAGGGGCAGCCCGACCTCGTTGTTAAACGACAGCTTGGGAGCCACCGTGGGCCCATCCGCGCTCATGATCTGAAGCAGCAGATCCTTCGTGGTCGTCTTACCCACGGACCCCGTCATCGCGATGACGTCCAGCGCACCGCCCGCGCGCAGCGCCTCCACGTGCGCCCGAGCCAAGGCACCCAGCGCCTCGGTGGAATCCTCCACGACGATCTGAGCCACGGCCTCGTCAACTCATGCTCGACGATAACCGCCACCGCTCCGCGCGCCACGGCGCCCGCCACAAAAGCGTGACCGTCGGCGCTCTCGCCCCGCCGGGCGACGTACAGCGAGCCCGCCTGGGCCTCGCGAGAATCCGTCACCACACTTCCGGTCACGCTCACGTCGCTTCCCACGAGGCGACCCGAAACCGCCTCCGCAATCCACTGCGCTGATGTCCGCATGCTTTTCTCCTTCAGGCTCACGGAGTCGTCGGGTACAGCGTAGCCGACCCCGAGGAGGCCGGGATACCCAGGTTTCCGACGGCAGTACGTGCTATGTCACCAAACAGCGGCGCCGACGATTCGGATGAGACCGACACCACTTTTGGATTGTAGAGAATCACGGCGATCGCCAGGCGCGGCGCGTCCACCGGAATGATGCCGGCCGTCGTCGAGACCAGACCCGAGGCCCCGTCGATGACCGTCTCCGCGGTGCCCGTCTTCACGCCCACTCGGTAGCCGGGAACCTTCGAGGCAGCCGCGGTACCCAGATCGTCCTCGACAACCGACTCCATCATCGTCAGCAGCTGCGACGCAGTCGTCGCCTCCAGGACCTGAACCGGCTGGGTGCCCTGTGGGACCTCAACCGTGCCGTCCGTGTTCGTCCACGACTTGACGATGTGCGGGGAAATCCGCACACCGCCATTGGCGATCGTCGCGAGCGCCGAGGCCTCCTGGACCGCCGTAATTGCGTACGCCTGGCCGAACATCGTCACATAGCGGTCACGGCCCTGCCAGTCGTCGGAGCTGCGCAGCAGGCCTGCGGACTCGCCGGGCAGCTCAATGCCCGTCTCCTGACCGAAGCCGAACGCGCGCATCATCGAATAGCGCTGATCATCCGTCATCGTCTGGCCAATCAGCACAGTTCCCGTGTTCGAAGACTCGGCCAGGACGCCCGTCGCCGTCAAAGCCTCACCGTCATGCTCGTGGAAGTCCGTGATCGGGCCACCCGCATCCGGCAAATTCAGCGAGTACGGCACCTGAAACACGCTCGTGGGCGTGATCGTTCCCTGGTTCAGCGCCGCGCCGATCGTGATGAGCTTGCCCACCGACCCCGGCTCGAACGTGTCCTGCACGGCGTGCACCTTCTGCGGGTTCGCGTTATCCGGCTCCTTCGAATTCGAATCCGCGATCACCAGGATATGGCCGGTCGCCACGTCCTCGATAACGACCGTTCCCCAGTCCGCCTGGTGCTTCGCCACACGCGCATCCAGCAGGTCCTGGACCTGATGCTGGAGGTCGGCGTGGATCGTCAGCTCCACCGAACCGCCGTTCTTGGGCTCCACCGTCGTGCGCTTACCACCGGGCATGACCGCGCCGTTGGGGGCGATCTCGAAGGCCTGCTGGCCCGGCGTACCCGTCAGCAACTGGTCAAACTGCGCCTCCATACCCGAGGAGCCCTGGCCCTCCGCGTTCACCGTGCCGATGACGGGGGCCGCCACGTTTCCGTTGGGGTACTCGCGCTCGAAGACCGACTCCCACTCAATGCCGTAGATATCCAGCTTACGGATCTCGCGGTAGGTCACCGCGTCCACGTTGCGCTTGATGTACTCGTAGGTCGAATCCCCCAGCATCATGCCGCCCAGCTCCGCCTCGTCCATCCCCAGGAGCGGGGCGAGCTGATGAGCGGCCTCGGCCGGGCCACGCCCGACCTCGTTGCCGTCGTCGTCGCGATGCACGTAGGAGGCGATGTTCACCTGGTTCACCGCGATGTCGTAGGTCTGGATCGAGTTGGCCAGCACGACACCCGTCGCATCGACGATCGAACCACGCGCAGCGGCCACAGCCGTCGACGACGTACGCACGCGCTGCCCCTGAGCGGCCAGAACCGGCCCCTCAACAATCTGGAGCTGCACCAGGCGCACACCGCACAGACACAGCGCGCCGATGATGATCACAAGGATCCAGCGCGAGCGCGAAATGACGCTATCCATAGGCACGTGGCTCCGCCTTACTTGGCGGGCGTCCCGCCTTCAACGGTTCCCGTCTCAAGCGTGATGAAACCGGACGCGCCGGCGGGCACCATGCCGTTTTCCTTAGCGGCCCGCTCCAGCTCGGTCGGCGACGCCTTACGGTCAAGCTCGGCGCGCATCGTCCACGACTGCGCCTCCAGCTCGTTGAGAACCAGCTGCTGCTCGCGAATCTCGAAAGACGTCTGCGCCATGCGCGTGTTCAGAACCATCGAGGCCAGCACGGACGCGAGCGCGACCGTGATAAGCAGCACGAGGACAGCCACGGCCGAGCGACGAGGGCGAGTGCCTTCAACGACGTGGAACTCGCGGACCTCCTCACGGCGCAGTTCCGGACGAGCCGCGGGACGGGCCTTAGCGGTTGCTGCACTCATGAGAGATCCTTCCATTCGGAAATGAGTTCCGCTCCGCGCAGTCGCACGGATGCAGATCGGGGGTTGTGGTCTTGTTCAGCTCGGTCGGCCCTGCCTGCGCCCTTGGTGAGTAGTCGCAGACTGGGGGCCATATCGTCGGGGATGATCGGCAATCCGGGAGGGGCGGAGCTGGTTGATCCGCGCCGCAGCACGTCCTTGACGATCCGATCCTCCAGGCTCTGGTAGGACTCAACGACCAGTCGTCCTCCGACACGCAGGCTCGCCAGAGCACGGGGCAGGGCCCGCTCCAAGATGGTGAGCTCATCGTTGACGGCCACGCGCAGCGCCTGGAACGTGCGCTTGGCGGGGTTGCCGCCCGTGCGGCGGGCGGGCGCGGGAATGGCCGCGCGAATGATGTCCACCAGCTCACCGGTGCGCGTGATAGGCGCGTCGTCCCGGCGGCGGATGATGAGACGGGCGATGCGCGGTGCGAACTTCTCTTCGCCGTAAGTGCGCAGGATACGGATCAGCTCACCCTCCGAGGCCGTGGCCAGTAGTCGGCCGCGCTGGGTCCGCTGGTGGCGTCCATCCGCATGTCGAGAGGCGCGTCCTTGGAGTAGGCGAAGCCTCGCTCGGCCTCGTCCAGCTGCAGGGAGGACACGCCCAGATCCATCAGGACACCGTCGATGCGCGCGCCGGGACCGCACTGCTCAGCCACGGCCTCGTCAATGCGATCGTAGGTCGTGTGAACCGCGCGGAAGCGATCCCCGAAACGCTCGAGGCGCTCCGAGGCCAGTGCGATCGCCTGCGGGTCGCGATCGATGCCGATGACCGTCAGCTCGGGGAAACGATCGAGCGCCCCCTCGGTGTGACCGCCCATGCCCAGGGTCCCGTCAACGAGGACCGCTCCGGGGCCCTCAATGGCCGGGGTCAGCATGTCCAGGCACTCGGCGAGGAGGACCGGGACGTGACGCTCCGACGCGGGGCGCCCGCCCTCGTCCGGGCGGCGCGACGAATCGCGCACCACATCGAGTGCTTCAGTCATGTCGCGCCTCCTTCACGCTGATCATGTCCGACCCATCCACCCAGGTCCCCCACCGTGCTCCGCCATCGGGGAAGTGATGTCGGAACAGCGGGCGGAGACCTCGGCGTACGGGTCAGAACATCCCGGGAATAATCTCTTCTGCTGTATTGGGAGAAGGCCTCCTCCTGGACCGCGAGGTACTCGCGCCAGGCCGAGGCATTCCAGATTTCTGCTCGCGAACCCGCACCAATGACGGCGAGCTCGCGATCCAGACCGGCGTATGCACGCAGGTCCGCCGGAACGCTAATGCGTCCCTGTTTGTCAGGAACTTCCTTGTAGGCTCCCGAGAGCATCACGCGAATCCAATCGCGCGCCTGCTTCGACGACAGGGGGGCTCGTCGAAGCTCAGCAGTCATGCTCTCGAATTCCGCGACGGGGAACGCGTAGATGCAGTGCTCTTGGCCGCGAGTGAGGACGATTCCGCCCTGCATATCCTCACGGAAACGAGCGGGCAGAAACATACGTCCTTTGTCGTCGAGCTTGGGCTCATACGTGCCAAGGAACATGTCACCGCCCTCCCCTGTTCGGAACTTTCCCCCACTTTAACCCACTTAGCACCATATTTACAGAGAAACTTGCGGCGTGGCGCGCAATACTAAAAGGCTTTTCCGCGCGTTTACAACAAAAAGTTCCCGTGGAGAAAAGTGGAGGAAATCTACGACACATTCCGTGACACGTGTGGCGAGAGTGCCTCACGGCCCAGGCGCTCCAAAACTTATTAAGTGGCGGTTTTCCAGCGCTCATAGACGACGGTTCGGCTCATTTCCGCACGTCACAACCAATACGACAGGACAGTTGGCAGTCCACATGGAGGGACACGGGGAGGAAGGTGGAGGAACTCAGGGGTGCAAGGTGGAGGAACTCAGGGGTGCAAGGTGGAGGAACTCCGGGGAGGAAGGTGGAGGAACCCCGGGGTGCAAGGTGGAGGAACCTCGGGGAGGAAGGTGGAGGAACCCCGGGGAGGAAGGTGGAGGAACCCCGGGGAGGAAGGTGGAGGAACCCCGGGGAGGAAGGTGGAGGAACCCCGGGGAGGAAGGTGGAGGAACCCCGGGGTGCAAGGTGGAGGAACCCAGGGGTGCAAGGTGGAGGAACCCAGGGGTGCAAGGTGGAGGAACCCAGGGGTGCAAGGTGGAGGAACCCAGGGGTGCAAGGTGGAGGCCAACGGGAGCATCATGAAACAGCCCGTGAAACACAGTGGGGCGACTTTTGTAAAGCTGTACGCGAGCTGGCGTGTTGTTCGGCATTGAGGCGCTGGGTAACGAAAAACACGCGACGAGAGTCTGAAGCGCATGCCTGGGAAGACGCGGCAGTAAGGCATCGAAGAGTCGCGGAAGTCTTCGGGGAGGTCCACGCGACCCGGAAGCGGAATGTAACGCTCGCGGCAGCTGGACCCGACAGGTGGTCGTGGTAACCCGCGTACGCGCAGCTGGGCCCGATCAGTGGCAGCGTGGGCGCGCCGCCCATACTGCCACCTGTAGGGTTAACATGCGCATCCAAGGGCCCGGACGACCACCTGTGGGGTTAACATGCGCATCACAGGCCCCCGGCCGCCAGACACGAGATGGCAGATCCGATAGCGAAGCGGGGGTGCGCCTCGCGCTCCCCCGCCCTCACGCCTGGATGATCAGATGATCAGTCGTCGTTCTTGCGATCGTCCCAGCGGCGCTCCTGATCCTGAATGAAGGAATCCCAGCCGCCGTTCTCTTTGTTCTTCTTGCGCCGAGGCCTGTCGGAAGCATCCGAGGGCGAGGCGGGCCTGGACAGCGCGTAGAGGATGCCGGCGACCGTCACGGCGAAGCCGGCAACGCCAATCAGAATCGACACGATGGAGTAGCCCAGCGACACGGCGACGACGAGGAGTACCATGCCCAGGACAGCACCGGCAAAGCCGAGGGCGATGCGGCGGGGAGCGCGCGGGCCGCGCTGGGGCTCGGACTCCGTTTCTTCCGCGGGGGCGGGGGCGGACATCTGCGAGGCCAGCGCGGGATCTTCCTCGCGCAGGGATGCCTCCATCTGCTCGAGGACCTTTTTCTCATACTCGGTGAGAGCCATTTCCTGCCCCTTTCGGACGTTAACTGGTTCAAGCTTAGCGTACGGCGCGCCCCGCACGGAACGCCTCACAGGAGGGTCCCCTGTTCCCCGCGTTCAGGCGAAGCGGCGCGGGATCCGCCGTCCCCGCCCGAGGCCTCGGCCGCGCCGGTCCCAGCGCCCCGTCCCCCGGCCTCGGCACCGAAGGAGCGCCTGCCCGGCAGATTCTTCCCCAAGAGCGTGGCGGGTGCCAGGGCTGCGGAACCGAACTTGGAGCGGATCTGGTCCATCGCGCGCTCTGAGGCTGCTGGCTTCTCATCGCGGTCGAGCGTCACGGCGACGCCGCCGGAGCGGGACTGCAGGCTTTCGACGCGCACGCCGAAGAGGCGCACTCCCCCGCTCGGCATCGCCTCGCGGGCGAACAGGGACTGGGCGGCGCGGGCGATCTCGCGCCCGGTGTCGGTCGGTGCGACCAGGCTGACGCTGCGCGTCATCGTGTGGAAGTCGGCGCCGCGCATTTTAATGCCGACGGTCCACCCGACGACGCCGCCGGAGCGCAGCCTGCGGGCACAGTCGTGCGATGCCGCCAGGATGAAGTCCTCGATCTCGTTCCGCGAGCGCACGTTCTCCTCGAAGGTGCGCTCCATGCCGATGGATTTTTCGGGTCGTGAGGTGGTCACCGCCCGCGGGTCGATGCCCCAGGAGAGGTCGTGGAGGTGGTGGGCGGAGGCGACGCCGAGGAGTTTGGTCAGGCGTGTCAGGGGCGTGTGGGCGAGGTCTCCGATGGTGTCGATGCCTTCTCGGTCGAGGATGGCACCGGTGCGTCCGCCAACTCCCCACAGTGCGCCGACGGGCAGCCCGTGCAGGAACTCGATTGTGGCGGAGGCGGGGATCAGGAGCAGGCCGTCGGGTTTGGCGTGCGAGGAGGCGATCTTGGCCACCGATTTGGTGGAGGCGATTCCCACGGATGCGGGCAGTCCCACCTGCTCGCGGATGCGGGTTCGGATGAGGCGGGCAATGTGGGTGGGTGTGCCGAGTCGACGCCGTGCGCCGCGAACGTCCAGGAAGGCCTCGTCGATGGAGACCTGTTCGAGGGCGGGGGTGATTGTCGCGAGGATGTCCATGACCTGGCGGGAGTAATGGCTGTAGAGCGCGTGGTTGCCGGGGATGAAGGCCGCCGTGGGGCACAGGGCACGCGCGCGGGATGTGGGCATGCCGGCGCGTACGCCCAGGGCGCGGGCCTCGTAGGTGGCGGAGGTGACGACGCCGCGCCCGGAGGTGCCGCCCACGACGATGGGCCGTCCGATGAGGGAGGGGTCTTCGCGCATTTCGACCTGGGCGTAGAAGGAGTCCATGTCGACGTGCAGGATCGGCGTGGCCGAGTCGTCCGATCCCCAGTCGCGTTTGGCGCGCGCGTCTCTGGGAGCGTTTGACATGTCACCTCCTGAAGCAGCGAGCGCGGTCCCGTGGTTACAGTGTCCACCATGGCACGCTCATCTTCGTCACGCGACATCTCCTTCGAGACGGATTTCGGCTCGGCGCGTATCCGGTGGGATGGCCCGCGCGCGACGCTGTTCCTGGACGGCGTGGAGTCTTCGGCGGTGGATACGTCGGATCCGACGTATCTGGAGTTCGAGTACATGCAGCACATGAGCGCGGTCGCGGCCGCCGCGTGGGGCCAGGGGGATCGTTTCCGAGCATTGCATGTGGGTGGCGCGGCGTGTGCGCTGGCGTGCGCGTGGTCTGCTGCCTTCCCGCAGTCGCGGCACGTGGCCGTTGAGGTTGATCGGCTCCTGGCTGAGCAGGTGCGTGAGCATTTCCCGATCCCGAAGGCCCCGCAGGTCAAGATCCGCGTGGGCGACGGGCGGGCTGTCCTGGATCAGACGCGTGAGGGTTCGTTCGACGTGATCGTGCGCGACGCTTTTGCCGCGGGGCTCACTCCCGATCACCTGCGCACGATTGAGTGCGCCCGTCAGGCGCGCCGTTCTCTGACGGATCGGGGCGTGTACCTGGTCAATTGCGCGCACGGGGGTGCGGCCAACGCGCGCCAGGACGTGGCGGCGTTGCAGGAGGTCTTCCCCTTCGTCGCTTCGATCCAGGATCCGAAGGTGGGGCGAAGCGGTCGGCGCGGCAACGTCGTCGCACTGGCATGCAACGACGGGGTGGTGGACGCGGACGACATCGATCGGGCGCTGCGTACGCTGGCCTTGCCCGCGCGCATCACCAGGCCCGCTGAGCTGGTGCGCTGGGTGGCGGGCTTCCCCGCGCTCACGGACGCTCAGATCGGCTATCCCCCGTCTCACTGACGAGGCCAACCCTCCGTTCCCCCGCCCGCGCCGCGGGTGCGGGGTTGCCCGCGTGCCCCCTGGGGCGCGCCGCGAGCAGGGCCGGGGGTGTCCGACGCTTAGGCGCGGTGGCGCGGCGAGGAGGGCCCGGGTTCTTTGCCGTTGCGGCGGGCCTCGACGCGGGCGAGCACGTCTTCGAGGGTGTCGGGCTTGGAGGGAGTCTCGGTGCCGTCGACGCGGGGTGCGCGCTGGACGGACTCGATTTCTTCGGCTTTGGCGCGCGAGACCTGCGCGAGGTAGGCCTCGATGACGTCGCCGATGTCCTTGGTGGACTTGTCCTCGTCACGGGCGGCGGCAGGCTGGGCCATGCCGGCCAGCGGGATCGCGCCGTCGCCTCCGCTCCACGCATCGAAGTGTTCTTCGAGGTTGGAGACGGTGTGGGAGATGTCCGGGTTGGATTCAACGAGCTTTTCGATGTTCTCCTGGTCCTGCGCGGCGCCCTGCTCGAGGTCGCCGACGGGCAGAGACAGGTCCGCGAACTTGGCCAGCGAGGTCAGCAGCGCTGAGGAGGCGGCCGGGTAGCCGGTGTCGGCCATGTAGTACGGGACGGCGCCGAGCAGCGCGAGCCCGCCAATGCCTCGTTGCCCGAGTCGAATCTGCACGAAGGTCGACAGGGGCGCGGGGAACTGCATGTGGTTCGTGATCTTCGCGCCGCCCGCGGGCAGCAGGGAGGCGTCAGTGGCCTGGACGTGCACGGGGGTGGGCCGCGTGTGGGGGACGCCGGAGGGCACGCCGTGCAGCGAGAAGGTGATCTCCACGCCGGCGCGCTTGCAGATGTCGTTGATGGCGTTCGTGAAGGACTCCCAGTGCGCGTCCGGTTCGGCGCCGTGCAGGACAAGGATCGGATTTCCCATGTCGTCCTCGACCAGGTCGAGCACGGTCTTGGGCATGACCATGTCTGGAGAGGACACCCAGTCGTCAACGGTCACGATGGGCCGGTGCGAGCGGTAGTCCATGAGGGTGTCGGCGTCGAAGGTAGCGACGCGCTCGTTGTGCAGCGACCGCAGCATCTGCCCGATCGCTATGCGCCCGGCGGCGCCGGCGTCAATCGCCCCATCGAAGTGAATGAGGAGAATCTTGGCCTTCGCGCCTGCGGCGGGCCCGTCCTCGTAAAGGTCGGTCGCGGTGATGCTCACGTATCCTCCTCATGCTCGATCTTTTCTCTCATGTCTAACGTACCTGTGGGGGCGGCGCCGCGTCATGCGAGGACACGTTTTGAGCTTGGGGCGAAGTCACGGTGTTGAAAAGGCTGCTCACAGCGCAACGACGAAAAGTGAGCAACAATAGAAGGCCACCAATATCGAGGAGGACCTATGACCACGGGCGCGCAGCAGGAGTCACGCACGGACCTTCCGTTGCCTGAACAAGACTTCGTCGACGCCGCCTACGAGCGTCTCGACGCGCTTCGCGCCTCCTACCGCAAGCGCCAAGGACGCGTCCACTCCACCCACGGCGTCGGAAACGCGCAGGCGTGGACGGAGCGCGAGGCCCTGTCTGCGCACCTGGGTGAGATGGCCGCGCGCCTGGAGGGCGTGGAGGAGCGCCTCGTGTTCGGTCGCCTCGACATGGTGGATTCGTCGACGCGCCACGTTGGTCGCCTGTCCCTGTCTCACGAGGACGGCACTCCCCTGCTCGTGGATTGGCGTGCCCCCGCCGCGCGTCCCTTCTATCAGGCGACGTCGGCCAAGCCGGAGGGAGTCGTGCGTCGCCGCCACATTTCGACTCGCGACCGGCGCGTGACCGGCCTGGAGGACGAGCTGCTCGACGCCTCGCACGCCCAGGGCCTGGAGCTGCAGGGCGAGGGCGCCCTCATGCATGCCCTGAGCGAGGCGCGCGACGGGCGCATGGGTGACATCGTGGCGACCATCCAGTCCGAGCAGGACCGCATCATCCGCGCCTCCGACAAGGGCCTCCTGGTCGTCCAGGGCGGCCCGGGCACGGGCAAGACCGCGGTCGCGCTGCACCGCATCGCCTACCTGCTGTATGCCCACCGCGAGCGCCTGGAGCGCTCGGGTGTTCTGCTCGTGGGGCCCTCGCGCTTGTTCTTGCGCTATATCGAGCAGGTGCTGCCCTCCCTGGGTGAGACGGGTGTTGTGTCGGTGACGATGGGCGATCTCGTGCCGGGCGTGCGTGCGCGTGCGTCCGAGGACGAGGCCGTGGCTCGGATCAAGGGGCTGCCGGCCTGGGCGGCTATCGTCAAGGAGGCGGTGCGAGCGCTCGCGAAGCTTCCCAAGGGGGATCAGGAGCTGCGCGTGTGGAACCGTACCGTGACGCTCACCCGCGGCGACGTGGAGGCGGCCAGGCGGCGCGCCAAGCGCTCGGGGCGTCCCCACAACGTGGCGCGCGAGTCGTTTGCACGCGAACTGATGGACGTGTTGGCGCTTCGCCTGGCGCGCGAGGCTGGGGACGCCGACTCCGAGGGGCGCGTCGAGCCGGAGGTCAAGCGCTCCTGGCTCATTGAGATTCGAGACTCGGTGGATTGCCGCCGCGCGATCAACACGGCGTGGATGCCCACGAGCGCGCAGACGCTGCTACGCAGGCTCTATGCCCGCCCGGAGGTGTTGGCGGCGGCCAACCGGCGCGCGAGGTCGCCGTTGCGCCCCGACGAGCTGGCCCTCCTGGTGCGGCCGCGCTCGGCGCCCTGGACGATCTCGGACGTTGCGATCCTGGACGAGTGCGAGGAGCTGCTCGGCCCCATGCCGACCTCGTCGGCTCCCTCGAAGGAGACGGACGGGGGCGAGCTCGAGCGCGCTCGTGCCGCCATCGAGGGGCAGAACCTGGGAGGCGGCATCGTCACCGCGCAGATGCTCGCCGAACACACCGCGGAGCAGGAGTCGTGGGCGCCCTTGGCCGAGCGTGCGGCCAAGGATCGCGCGTGGGCCTACGGCCACATCGTGGTCGACGAGGCCCAGGAGCTCTCCCCCATGGCGTGGCGCGCCCTGCTGCGCCGCTGTCCCTCGCGGTCCTTCACGGTCGTCGGTGACCTGGATCAGCGCCGCGGCTCTCAGCGTCCCGCCTCGTGGGAGAAGGCGCTGGGGCCAGCGGCCCGCGCTTTTGCCTCCGAGTACGCCCTGACCGTCTCCTACCGCACCCCTGCGACCCTCACGACCCTTGCCGAGGGTGTGGTGGCGCGTGCGGGGGCACCTGTCCTCTACCCGATGACCGCCGTGCGCGACGTCGAGGGATGCTACCGGGTGACTCACGTGGACGCGCCCGAGGCTGCCCCGGCCTCGTCCCGAGACACCGACCCGTTGTGGGAGGCCGCGCACCAGGCCCGCCAGATCGCAGAGGAACGCCTGGACCGCGAGGCGGGCGCCTCACGCGGCCGCGTCGCCATCATCGTGGGCGCGCAGCGTGCCCGCGCGTGGGGCGCCGACGTCGACGGGGACAGCGCGCTGTCCGAGCGCGTCGCCCTGCTCTCAGCGAACGCGACGAAGGGCTTGGAGTTCGATTCGGTCGTCCTGGTCGAGCCCGGCGAAATCATGAGCGACGGCGTCGGCGACTGTTTGTCGCCCTGACTCGCGCCACCCACGACGTCCACGTCGTCCACGCCGCCGCGCTGCCCGCCGGCATGGAAGAGTGGTAGTCGGTGACCACACAGTGACGATGCCACGCTGGTTGTGCCCCCATCTGCCATGATGGAGTCATGACACGAGCATTACTCTTGGAAAACCCGCACCCGATCGCCGACGAGATTTTCGCCAAGTTCAGCATTGAGGTCACCCGCGTGACGGGCGCCCTGTCTGAGGACGACCTGATCGATGCGCTCGAGGGTATCGACTACGTGGGTCTGCGTTCCAAGACCGAGGTCACCGAGCGCGTCCTGCGCGCCCGCCCGAACCTGAAGGCCATCGGCGCCTTCTGTATCGGCACTAACCAGATCGACCTGGCCACCTCCACCGAGATGGGCATCGCCGTGTTCAACGCCCCCTACTCCAACACGCGTTCCGTCGTCGAGCTCGCGATCGGCGAGATTATCGACCTGTCGCGCCGCGTGACGGTGAAGAACTCGCGCCTGCACCGCGGCGTGTGGGACAAGAGCGCCGACGGCGCCCACGAGGTGCGCGGGCACACGCTGGGCATCATCGGCTACGGCAACATCGGCACCCAGCTGTCGGTGCTGGCCGAGGCCATGGGCCTCAACGTCATCTTCTACGACGCCGCCGAGCGCCTGGCCCTGGGCAACGCCACGCAGATGCCCACCATGGAGGCCGTGCTACGCGAGGCCGACATCATCTCCGTGCACGTGGACGGCCAAGAGTCCAACACCAACCTCATCGGGCGAGGCGAGTTCGAGCTCATGAAGCCCGGCGCCCTGTTCATCAACCTCTCGCGCGGACACGTCGTCGACGTGGATGCCCTGCACGCCGCACTGGTCTCGGGCCACCTGGGCGGCGCTGCCATCGACGTGTTCCCCGAGGAACCGCGCGCCAACGGCGACCCCTTCTCCTCGCCCCTGGCCACCCTCGACAACGTCATTCTCACCCCGCACATCGGCGGGTCCACGGAGGAGGCACAGTACGACATCGGCCGTTTTGTGGCCGCCAAGATCGGTGAGTACCAGGCCAGCGGCTCGACCGACATGAGCGTGAACCTGCCCAACCTGACCATGAACATCGGCAAGCGTTCGCGCTACCGCGTGCGCCTCATCCACCGCAACGTGCCCGGCGTCATGGCCCGCGTGAACTCGATCTTCGCGTCGTCGGAGGCCAACGTCGACGCCCAGATCCTGGCGACCATGGACGAGGTCGGCTACGTGCTCACCGACATTTCGGCCGGCCTGGGTCGCGAGGCCCTGGAGGAGCTGAGCCACCTGCCCGAAACCGTCCGACTGATTGCGACGCCCCTGTAGAAACTGTCGCTTTCATCGCGCTTCCAGGTGGTCAAACGAGGCCGTAACTTACGGTATCGTAGGGGCAGCACCACCAAAGGAGCATAGATGGACCTCACGTCCTCGCTGCGGGCGCTCTATGCGCCCGGCGTCGCCTACGAAATCGCCACTCCGACCAGCCGATCCCGGATATGGTCCTGGACGTCGCCGCCCGCTATCCCAAGCGTGCCGCCATCGACTTTTTCGCCCGCCAGCTCTCCTACGAGCAGCTGGTCGAGCAGATGCGTCGGTGCGCGGGGGCCTTGCACCAGGCGGGCGTGCGCGCGGGAGACCGCGTCGCTCTCGTCATGCCCAACTGCCCCCAGCACGCGGTTGCAGTCCTGGGCACGATGCTGCTGGGCGCCGTCGTCGTCGAACACAACCCGCTTGCTCCCTCCGGCGAGCTCGAGGGCGAGTACGCGCGCCACGGCGCGCGCGTGACGATCGCCTGGTCGAAGACCCTGGAGAAGCTGACCTTCCTGGGCCGAGGCCACACCACCTTCTCGATGGACCTGACGACGGCCCTTCCCACGGCCTCGCGCCTGGCGCTCAAGCTGCCCCTCAAGGCCGCGCGCGACAAGCGCGACCAGCTCGGTAGCCCGCGCCCCACCTGGGCTCGCTCGTGGACACGCGCCATGCGCACAGCCACCCCCTGGAACGGAACATGCCCCGCCTCCATGGACGACGTCGCCCTGCTCATCCACACGGGCGGCACGACGGGCGTGCCCAAGGCCGCGGCTCTCACGCACGCCAACCTGCGCGCCAACGTCGAGGAGTCCATCGCGTGGGTGCCCGTCCTGCACGAGGGCGCCGAGGTCTTCTACTGCATCCTGCCCCTCTTCCACGCCTTCGGCTTCACGATCGGTTTCCTGGCGGGCCTGCGCCTGGGGGCGACCGTCGCCATGTTCCCGAAGTTCGACACCGCACTGGTCCTGGCCGCCCAGCGCCGACTCCCCTGCACGTTCTTCCTGGGCGTGCCCCCCATGTACGAGCGCCTGCTGGCGGCAGCCGAGGGCACGGACGTAGACTGTCCTCCATCCACTTCTCCCTGTCGGGCGCGATGCCCCTGTCGGCGCCTCTGGCCCAAAAATGGGAGGAGGCGACCGGCGGCCTCATGATCGAAGGCTACGGCATGACCGAGGCATCCCCGATCCTCCTCGGTTCCCCCCTGGCCTCCTCGCGGGCGCGCGGGGCGCTGGGTATTCCCTTCCCCTCCACGCGGGTGCGCATCGTCGATCCCGAGGACCCCGCGCGCGACGTCGAGGACGGCGCGGTCGGCGAGCTCATCGCAACCGGCCCGCAGGTCTTCTCCGGGTACTGGAATCAGGACGAGGAGACCGCGGAGGTGTTCACCGCCGACGGCTGGCTGCGCACGGGCGACCTGGTCCAGGTGCGCGACGGCTTTATCTACATGGCTGACCGACGCAAGGAGATGATCAACTCCTCCGGCTTCAACGTCTATCCCTCTCAGGTCGAAGATGCGGTGCGCACGATGCCCGGCATCCTCGACGTGGCTGCCGTGGGAGTCCCCGCCGGCGAGAGCGGCGAGGATGTCGTCGCAGCCGTCGTTCTCGAGGCCGGCGCGTCGGTCACGCTCACGGACCTGCGCAACTGGGCGGAAAAGTCCTTAGCGCACTACGCCCTGCCCCGTCAGGTCGTCGTCATGAGCGAGCTGCCGCGCTCCCAGCTGGGCAAGGTCATGCGCAAGAAGGTGCGCGAGCAGATCGTGGGCGCGCGCGGGGCGACCTCCGAGGCCGTGGCTGGTGCCCGCGAGGCCGTGGCCGAGGCCGTGACCGGGGCACGCGAATCGGTGGCCGGGGCACGTGAAGCCATGTCGGAGCGAGTCGCTGAGGCGCGCGGCGCCGCGACCGAGGCGGTTGTCGGCGCCCGCGAAGCGATGTCCGAGGCCGTGGCCGGGGCGCGAGAATCCGTCTCTCAGGCGTCGAGCGAGGCCACCGCGGCCGTACGCAGACTGGCCACAGGCGCCGACCGAACGGACGAGCGCGACAGGAAGGACAGCTAGGAGCCGCCCGCCGCCGACGGATCGACGAGTCGCCCGCGCCACCAGGCGCGGGCGCTACTCGTCTCCGAGCAGCGACGCAGCGGCGGCACGCTTGCGACTCGCCCGGGACTTACGCGGCTTCTTCGGAGCAACCGGGGCGGACACCTCCTCGGACGGCGCGTCGGCGGCCACCTCCGCGGCCTGGGAACGCTCGCGCAGCGCATGGATAGCATCCTCGAAGTCCTCAAGGGTATCGAATGCTCGATAGACGGAGGCGAAACGCAGGTAGGCAATGACGTCGAGGTCGCGCAGAAAGGGCAGGATCGCCTTGCCGACCTCATTGGTGGACACGTTGGATACGCCGGTCGAACGCAGCTGCTCCTCCACCTGCTGGGCGAGGATCGCGAGCTGATCGTCCGAGACGGGCCTGCCCTGGCAGGCCTTTTTCACGCCGGAGACGACCTTGTTGCGGGAGAAGGATTCAACCACGCCCGAGCGTTTGACGACCTGGAACGACGACGTTTCCAGGGTCGTAAAACGCTTCTTGCAGTGCGTGCACTCGCGACGACGCCGGATCGAGGCGCCGTCGTCCGCGATGCGCGTGTCGACGACGCGCGAGTCAGGGTTATGACAGAAAGGACAGTGCACCCCTCAACGGTACACGCTCCAAGCGCCCGCTGTCACAGGAGTCCCGCGAGCCACTTCACCGAACGGGAACGACGACGCGCTGACCGGGCCGCAGAGCTCCGCTGATGCCATTGAGACGTTCAATATCCGCGACGATTTCTTCGACCGGGCGTTCGCTCCTGACCGACTCGGCCATCGACCAAATCGAATCACCGCTGACGGCCGCCTTGATGACGGTCGGCCCATCGTAGGCGCTGGGCTGGATCGCGAGCCCCAGAGCGCCCGCGCCTACGGACAGCGCGAGCGTGGCGAGCGCGCCTGCGACCAGGGACCGACGCGACGAGCGGGCGGGTCGACGCGGAGGAACGGGCGCGCGCAGGAACGCGGGATCGTCCGCCCGCTGGGCTTCGATACGTCGGCGCACGGACGGGGCCGACGAGATGTCACGAACCGTGGCCACGCGCGCATCCTGCGCCGGACGCATCGGGGAGCGGCGCGCCGGGAAGGAAACGGCAGGCCCAGGGGTGTACGGAAGACTCATGGCAACCTCCAAACATCAGTATCGAACACATGTTCGTCGAACACCTGTACGATAGCACGCGCCCATGCGAATGTCGAGACCCACTCGAACATATGTTTCATGTTGCGCGTTTTCGCCTTAAACTTGACGTATCCAGTGGACGCCCACCCATGCACATCTGCGTCCACGCGCACAACAGGAGGGTCCATGACCGAGCGACCGATCAGCGATCGCCACCGCGCGATCTTGCGCGTTATCAACGACAAACTGGCCTCCAGCGGCTTTCCCCCCTCTGTGCGCGAGATCGCATCCTCGGTCGGCCTGGCCTCCCCGTCGACGGTCAAGCACCACCTGGATTCGCTCGAGTCGGAGGGCTACCTCGCGCGCGAACCCGGACTACCGCGCGCCCTCGACCTGACGGACAAGGCGCGCCGAACGCTCGGAATCGCCCCCTCAGCCCCGGCCTCGTCTTCGGTTGTGCCCATTGAAATCCCCGTCTCGCACGTGGAGGAGGAAGGCACCGCGATCCCCCTCGTGGGACGCATCGCGGCCGGATCGCCCATCACGGCCGAACAGCATGTCGAGGACGTCTTTCACCTACCCACCTCCATAACCGGCCGCGGCGACCTGTTCATGCTCGAGGTCTCCGGCCAGTCCATGATCGACGCCGGCATCTTTGACGGAGACTACGTCGTCATCCGCTCACAAAACGAGGCGCGCAACGGCGAATTCGTGGCTGCCATGATCGACGGCGAAGCCACCGTGAAGGAGCTATCGATCACGGACGGTCACGTGTGGCTGCTGCCCCACAACAAGGACTACTCCCCCATCCCCGGCGACGAGGCCACCATCCTCGGCAAGGTCGTCACCGTCATCCGCTCCCTCTAACAGCCCCACCAACGAACGGTGGCGCCGACCCCCGAAGGGATCGGCGCCACCGTTTTGCTAAAGCCCGATCAGAAGCCCAGGTCGCGGGCAACATTGCGCAGGCGCTCCGCCGAGGCGGTCAGGCCATCGCGCTCATTGAGGGTCAGCGGCGGGTTCAGGACGCGTCCGGCGCCGTCGCGGCCAACGATCGTCGGGGCGGCCATGACGACGTCCGAGATGCCTTCCCAGTCCTCCAGCAGCGTCGAGATGGTCAGGACGCGCTGCTCGTCGCGCAGCACCGCACCGGCGATGTTCGCGGCGGACAGGCCGATGGCGTAGTTGGTCGCGCCCTTGCCCTCGATGATCTTGTATGCGGACTGGACGACCTCCTGCGCAATGGAGTTGCGCAGAGCGGCGTCGAAGGTACCGCCGGACAGGGTCGGGCCCCACTGGGAGAGCGGAACGTTACCGATCTCGGCGCTGGACCACAGGGCGACCTCGGAGTCGCCGTGCTCGCCTGCCACGTAGGCATGGATGTTCTGCGTGGCAACGCCGGTCTCACGAGACACGAGGTAGCGCAGGCGCGAGGTGTCGAGCACCGTGCCCGAGCCGAAAACCTGGTTGCGCGGCAGACCGGTCAGCTTCAGAGCCACGTAGGTGACGACGTCGACCGGGTTGGTGACGAACATGAAGCGGGCGTCGGGGGCCACATTCTGCAGGTTCGGCACGATCTTCTTCATAAGGTTGACGGTCGAACCGGCCAGCTCCAAGCGCGACTGGCCGGGCTGCTGCTTGGCGCCAGCCGTCACGATAATCAGGTCGGAGCCGCGAACGATTTCGACGTCGTCGGAGCCTTCGATCGAGCCCGCGGGGGTGAACTGGATGCCATGGGCCATGTCAAGGGCTTCGGCCTCAACCTTGGGTTTGTTGATGTCCTGAAGAACGATCGAACGAGCGTCGCCACGCATCGCACATGCGTAAGCAACGGCCGTACCAACGGCACCGGCACCGATGATGGCAATCTTCGAGGGACGTCCAGAGGACTTAGAGGGGTACAGGGTCTGCGCTTTGTTTTCCACGTGTCTCTCCTAGTGTGAGCAGGCGCTTCCATTGCTGCAGGTCATGGGTCGCCTAATAGTTAATTTACACGATCTTTCACGTGTTGAAAACCACTCTTCACCTACTGATCACGGGCTGCGTTCAGACGCCGCAGAGCGCCGCGCACGACCTCCGGATTCGTGGTGGGCCACATGGCCGGCAGGGAGCGCATGATGAAGGATCCGTAGCGTTTCGTCACCACGCGCGGGTCGAGGATCGCGACGACGCCGCGGTCGCTCGTCGAGCGCAGGAGTCGGCCCGCGCCCTGGGCCATCATGAGGGCCGCGTGGGTCAGGGACACGGACATGAAACCGTTTCCTCCCCTGCGTTCGACGTCCATCGACCGTGCGCGTGACACGGGATCGTCGGGGCGTGGGAAAGGAATCTTATCGATGACGACCAGGCGGCATGCGTCCCCGGCGACGTCGACGCCCTGCCACAGGGACATGGTGCCCACCAGGCACGAGTCGCGCTCGGCGCGGAAACGTGCGATCAGTTGGGCGAGGGTTTCCTCCCCCTGTAGGTAGACCGTCAGGTCGGTGCGTTCGCGCAGCGCCTGCGCGCCGGCGGTCGCCCCGCGCCGGGAGGCGAACAGGGCCAGCACTCCACCGCCCGAGGCCTGGGCGAGGTCCACGAGCTCGTCCAGCAGCTGCTCGGAGGGGCCGTCGCGCCCCGGCAGGGGCAGGTGGGTCGCCACGTACTGGATCCCCTGGTGGGCATGGTCGAAGGGCGAGCCCACGTCGATGCCGTGCCAGGGCACACCCGACACGGCCATGCCGGTGGCCGCGGCCATGACATCGAAGTTGCCGCCCAGGGCCAGGGTCGCCGAGGTGAGAATCGCGCCGCGCTCGCCGATGCCGTTCCCGCCGATCGCGGCCGACACGTCCAGGGGCCCCACCGTCAGGCGAGCGTTGTCGGACTCGTCGCGGGTGATGTAGGCGATCGATTGGTCGGGATCGCGTCCCCACGCGTCCAGGGCCCCGATCAGCTCGTCGATCGCGGCGCGGGCCAGGAGCTTGGCGGCCGGCTCACCCTGCGCCTCGCTGACCTCGTGGCTGGCTCGGCGCGCGGCGTCGTCGAGGACGATCATCGCGTCAACGAGGGCGCTCGGCCGGTACTCCAGGAGGCCGTCGGGCAGGGGTGCCATGGCTGCGCCCAGCCCGGCCCCGGCCTCGTCCAGGTCCGTGGAGTCGATCGACAGGTTCGAGCGCAAGGACCGGGCCACGCGGCTGACCCTGGCCACCGTGATGTCCGCGGCCGCCTGGGAGCGCACGCGGTCGGCCAGCTCGTGCGCCTCATCAATGACGACGGCGTCGTATTCACCAAAAAGTTCGCCCTCGCCGCAGGCGTTGATACCAAACAGAGAGTGGTTGGTGACCACGACGTCAGCCTCGGAGGCATCCAGGCGCGCGGCTTGGGCGAAGCACTCGTCGATGAGGGGGCAATGCTTGCCCAGGCACTCGGGCTTGGCGACCGAGGCATGGTGCCATGCGCGGTCGGAGACGCCCGGCACCAGGTCGTCGCGATCCCCCGTCGTGGTCTCGGTGATCCACTCGCGGATGCGCAAGATTTCCTTGCCGAGCTCACCCGTCGGTCCGACGCCGATGTCACGATCCTCGAAGAGCGTGCCCTCGGTCGGGTAGCCGCCGTCCAGCTTGTGCAGGCACGCGTAGTTCGTCCACCCCTTGAGCACCGCGACCTTCAGGCGCACGCCCGTCTCTGACGCGACCGCGTCGACGGCGACCGGCGCGTCCTTGACCAGAATCTGGCGCTGGAGGGCCAGCGTCGCCGTCGAGACGACGCCGCGCACCCCATTCGTCGCGCAATGCGTCAGCAGCGGGACCAGGTAGCCCAGCGACTTACCCGTTCCCGTGCCGGCCTGAACCAGCAGGTGCTCGCGGTCCTCCAGAGCAGCGGCGCCCTCGGCGACCATCGAGGCCTGCCCCTCGCGCGGAGCCCCACCCATGTCGGCGACGACCGCATCGAGGACGCGGCACGAGGCCTCGACCAGGTCCTCGCTCACGAAGCGCTCACCGGCTCATCGTCGGCTGTGCCGCCCACCGCCTCGCGGGCGATGATGGCGGCCAAGGCCTCGTCGACGCGGGCCACGATCCGAGTGCCGGTCTCCACGTACTCCTCACGCTCGACCTCGCCCTCCTCGTGGATGCGGTGGACCAGCGAGCCCGCCGAGTAGGGCACGATCGCGTCGATAGCCACGCGGGGCCGGGGCAGCATGTCCTCCAGGGCCGCGCGCAGCGCGCCTCCACGCCCCAGCCGGTGTGGGCGCTGAGCGGTACCGCGCCGGGGAAGACCGTACGCAGGAGGGCGATCTGCTCGGGCGACGCCAGGTCGGCCTTGTTCAGGGCGATCAGCTCGGGAATGTCCGAGGCCCCCTCGATCGTGTCGATGACGGCGCGCACGGCCTGCACCTGGGAGACCGGGTCGGGGTGGGCGGCGTCCACAACGTGCAGGATCACGTCGGCTTGGCCCACCTCCTCCAGGGTCGAGCGGAATGCCTCAACCAGCTGGGTGGGCAGGTTGCGCACGAAGCCGACCGTGTCGGTGAGCGTGTACTCGCGCCCATCCGCGGCACGCGCCCGGCGCACGGTCGGGTCCAGGGTCGCGAAGAGCGCGTCCTGGACGAGGACGCCCGCGTCCGTCAGACGGTTCAGCAGCGTGGACTTGCCCGCGTTCGTGTACCCGGCAATGGCCACCGAGGGCACTCCCCCGCGACGACGCGAACCCCGCTGCGTGCGGCGAGCGGGTTCCATGCGCGCAATGTCCGCGCGCAGCTTCGCCATGCGCGTGCGGATGCGGCGGCGGTCCAGCTCGATCTTGGTCTCACCGGGGCCGCGAGAAGCCGATGCCCGCACCGCCCGCGACGCGACCGCCAGCCTGACGGGACATCGACTCACCCCAGCCGCGCAGACGCGGCAGCAGATACTCGAGCTGCGCGAGCTCCACCTGCGCCTTGCCCTCACGGGACTTGGCATGCTGGGCGAAAATATCGAGAATGAGGGCCGTGCGGTCCACAACCTTGGCGTCCACGACGTCCTCCAGCCCACGACGCTGGGAGGGGGCCAACTCCTCGTCGACGATGACCGTGTCGGCCTCCACCGCGCGCACGATCTCGGCCAGCTCACGGGCCTTGCCGGATCCCAGGTAGGTCGCCGGGTCGGGCTTCATGCGGCGCTGGATAATGCCGTCGAGCACGCGCGAACCGGCGGTCTCCGCGAGCGCGGCGAGCTCGCGCAGCGAGTTCTCGGCCTCTTCCTCGCTCTGCGTGGTGCGCAGGCCCACGAGCACGACCTTTTCGAGTCGCACCTGGCGGTATTCGACCTCGGAGATGTCCTCGCGGTCGGAGGCACCCGTGTCGACGCGCCGCGTGCCCGCGCGGGCCTCGCGCTCCAGTGCGCCTGAGTCCCCCGAGTTGTCCTGTCCTGCGGTCGAGGAGAGCGCCGCTGCCGAGCGCGCGAGAATGCGCGCGACGACGTCGTTGACGCGCTGGTCGCGTTCCTCGATCGAGGCGTTGGAATCGGTGGGGGTGGTGTCCATATCCGTCCTTCACGTGGGGGGCTTCCAGTGTCGCACGGCGGGCCCTCATCTGCGCCTGCGCGCGCGGGCGCGATAGGCTTTCTTCCGTGGACGAACAGTACTTCACCGACTCTGCCCCCGCGAGCGCCGACGAGACTCACGTGATCGAGGTGAGCGCGCGCGGCTTCGATCTGTCGATGTGCGTGTCCTCGCGCGTCTTTTCGGGTTCCAAGCTGGACTTGGGGACCCGTCAGCTGCTTTCCGTCGCGCCCGACCTGCCCGAGGGCGGGACCTTCCTGGACCTGGGGTGCGGCTGGGGTCCGATCGCGACCGTCATGTCGCTGGAGTCGCCGGGCGCGAGCGTGTGGGCGGTGGACGTCAACTCGCGTGCCCTGGATCTGACGGCTCGTAACGCGGCTGCCAACGGGGCCGCCGGGGTGCGCACGCTCAAGGCCGAGGAGGCGCTGGCCGCCTCCGCCGAGACGGACACGCGCTTTGACGTCATCTGGTCCAATCCGCCGGTGCGCATCGGCAAGGACGCGATGCACGAGATGCTGGCGTCGTGGCTGGGCCGCCTCGCCCCGACGGGCGTCGCCTACCTGGTCGTCCAGCGCAACCTGGGCGCTGACTCGCTCATCGGCTGGCTCAATGGCCGGGGTTTCCGGGCCTCCAAGTTCGCCTCCAAGAAGGGCTTCCGCATCATCGAGGTTCGCCCCGCCTAAGGGGTCAGTTCCCGTGACGAGGCCGTGGCCTCGTCCCCGGGTCCTCGCAGGCTCCCTCGGGTCAGGACAGGCGGATGTCCGCCACGCGCGTGGCGGGGCCCGTCAGGAACACGGAGGCATCCGTGATGCGCGGGGTCTCGCCACTCCAGTCGATGACGTCGTCCAGGCCCACGGTTACCGTGCCGCCGGGGATATCGACCCTCCACTGGGTGGGAGCGCCCGGTCCCCGACGCAGGGCGGTGGCCAGGGCCGCCGCGCAGCAGCCGGTTCCGCACGCCTGGGTCTCCCCCACGCCGCGCTCGAGGACGCGCATGGCGATGTGCCCCTGCTCCTGCCCGGCTTGCGTGAGGTCCACGACCAGCTCCAGGTTCGTGCCCGCCTCGGGCGCGGGGTCGTAGGAGGGGCGCGCGGCGGGCGGAATCATGGACACGTCCACGGTGGGCAAGAAGACGGCGCGCAGGGTCGCCTCGTCGGCCAGCTCGACGACCGTGTGCGGGTTGGGCATGTCCACCCAGACACCCCCCCAGGACCTGCTCGATGCCGGGGATCCTCACCTCGATGGTCTCGCGGGCGGGAGAAGGCGGCGGAGCCCATGTCGACGCGGTAGCGCGCGCCCGCGCCCTCATCGTCGGCCTCGGGGGTCACGCGCTTGATGCCGCCGCGCGTCGCCACATCCAGCGTGGCTCCCACGGGCAGGTCCACGAGTCCCTCGCGGCGCAGGTGATCGACGAAGACGCGCACGCCGTTGCCGCACATCTCCGCCTTCGAACCATCCGCGTTGCGGTAGTCCATGAACCACATCCCGTCGCACTCGACCGCGCGAATGAAGCCGTCCGCGCCGATCCCAAACGCCGGGGAACACAGGGTCGCGACCTCGGCCTCGCTCGGGTCATAGTCGTCGAAGCGATCCGTGGCCACGACGAAGGAATTACCGGCACCGTGCGCCTTGACAACACGGGCATGGGAGGGCAGCTGCGAGTTCTTCATGAATCCACCGTAGCGCGGGCACCCGCCTCACGCAGCCGCCGCCCGCGTGACGAGCGTGCCAGGGCAGCCTCGGCCGCGCGCTCCGTCAGCTCGACCACGTGGGCCGCCACGGCCTCGTCCGAGTCGAACTCCTCCACGTCCAGCCAGTGCACGCGCGGATCCGGGCGCAGCCACTTGACCTGGCGCCGGGCCAGCTGACGTGTGGCCAGCGCGATGGATTCCACGGCCTCCTCCTCGCTCATCACCCCGTCGATCACCGCGAGCGCCTGGGCGTATCCCGTCGCCCGCGAGGCGGTCTTGGCCTCGCGCAGGCCCTCGTCGATGAGCGCGCGAACCTCCTCGATGAGGCCAGCGGCCAGCATCTGCCGGGTACGCAGGGCAATACGTTCGTCGAGCTTGTCCATCGGGCGACGCAACGCCACCATCAGCGCGGGAGCCACGAACTCGTGGCGGGGCATGGACGCCGAATAGGGCCTGCCCGTCAGCTCGATAACCTCCAGGGCTCGCACGATGCGACGCGCGTTGTGCGGATCAATGCGCTCGGCCGACACCGGGTCCAGGGCCGCCAAGCGCTCGTGCATGCCGCGCGAGCCCAGCGGCCCGGCGATCTCCTCCTCCAGGCGGGCGCGCAGCGCGGGTTCCGTGCCCGGAAACTCAATGACGTCCAGGAGAGCGCGCTGATACAGGCCCGAACCGCCCGCGACCACCGCGACACCCCCGCGCCCGTGAATCCCGGCGACGTCGGCGCGCGCATGCTTCTGGTAGGCGGCCACCGAGGCCTCGTCGCGCACGTCGAGCACGTCGATCTGGTGGTGGGCGATTCCGCGGCGCTGCGCCACCGGGGTCTTGGCCGTCCCCACGTCCATCCCCCGATACAGCTGGAGGGCATCCGCCGAGACGATCTCGCCCGCCCCGCGCGCACCCAGCGCCCACGGGAGGCGCACCGCCAGCTCCAGGGCCAGGTCGGACTTACCCGAGGCCGTGGGACCCACGACCGCGCACACGATCGTTGACGCACATGTCATACAAGACTCCATGTCTCCCAGTGTACGGGTGCCTCCCCCCGATCCCCTCCGACAACGGCTAGTCTTAAGGCCATGAGCACAACAGATACTCCCCCGGTCACACTCGACCGGATCACGACGGCGGTCGAAGCCGTCGGCCTGATCCCCTTCACCTCCGCCACCGGCCAGATCGCGGCAATCCTGCCCAACCGAACCGTGCGCATCGCGGCGCCCGAGGGCCGGCCCGCCCAGGGCGTGGCCGACTACCCGCGTTTCTTCCACGCCGACCACGCTGACCAGATCGCCTCTGCGGTCCGCCGCCTCAACGCCTCCACGTACCTTCCCAAGGTCACCTCCACGGTGACGGAGACGGGCGCCATTGCGCTGCACCTGCAGCACACCTTCAACTGGGTGGTCGGCGCGACCGACGCACAGGTGGGCGCGGAAGTCCGCCAGTTCATCATGGCCGCCATCTCGATGATGAACCAGATCGACATCATGTTCCCCGACCAGTGGACCCAGGAGGCCGACAATGCCTGAGTGGAAGAGCTTTACCTTCGGCGAAGACGGGGAAGCAACCCCCACCCCCGAGCAGCCCGCGCAGGCCGCTCCCGCCAACCCAGCCATGGAACCCGACGAATACGCCGCCAAGTGGGGCACTGAGGTCTCCGAGCTGACCATCGAGCGCATCGTGACGGTCCTGGAAGGCGACGGCCTGGAATGCGAATCCGACGAGTTCATCGTCGCCACCTGGCTTAACGACGTCCCCTTGCGGATCCACCGCGAGCCCGCCGACGCCCCGTGGGCGCAGGTCGAAACCCGCATCGTCCCCCCGGGCGAGGGCCACACCGAGATCTCCCTGCAGGAGCTCGCGAACCGTTGGAACGTCGGGCACCTCCAGCCCACTGTCTTCCCCATCGAGAACGGCGACAACTGGATCCTCGTGGCTGCCTCCCGATTCTTCGTCGGCGAGGGCCTGTCGGATCGCCAGATCCACGCGATGGCCCGCCGCGGCCTCATCATCGGCCTGCAGGCCGCCGAGGAGCTGCCCACCCTCTTCGACGAATCTGAGGATTCCGAGCAGTAGCCTGTCGCCGCTGGCTGCGCCCCTCCACCAGTGCCCCGTTCCTTACAGGAGCGGGGCACTCTCGGTGAGTGTGCGCCGACTACATGCGACGGCGAAACGCATACCGCCTGCGCGGTATAGGGTTACGGGTCGCATAGGGGGGCTCGAATCGACCCGCACTACCGAGAGTGCTCCCGCATGCCGGCCGCCTCAACATCGTGACGACCGCCACGAGACAAAGGTAATACTGAGGGCGGCGTTTCACGCGGCTTTCACGCACGACATTTTCCCGATTTTCCGCATGTTGGTGGGAAAATGTGCAGGCACGCGAGGCCCCCGTACAGGTGATTGACGAGCAGCGCAGAGTATCTGCAGATCACCGCCCAGATGAGGGGTGATCCGGGCGGTAAGGTGTCGTGTCGGGTATCAGCGCGGGGCGCCCACACGCAGGGTCGGGATGCCCAGGGACACGGCGGTGTCCGGCTCGTCCTTCGCCTGGCGCGCCTGCCACGCATCGCCAGCGCGCGTGCGGCGCACCTCGAAGAGGCCGCCCTGAGCGCCGGAGTCCGCGATCAGGTGGTGGGGCGCACCGTAGGTGACCGTCGCGCGAATCATGTCGCCCGGACGCGGGCGATCAGCCTGCGCGAGGCCCTCGGGAAGGGCGACATGCACGAGGCGATTATCGCGGGCGCGCCCAGAGATGCGGTGCGTCGAGCCATCCTTGCGGCCGTCGCCCTCGGAGACGAGAATCTCCACGTCGGTGCCGGCCAGCGCGGCGTTGTCCTCGGCGCAGATGCGCTCCTGAAGCTTGACGAGGCGCTGGTAGCGCTCGAGAGCCACGTCGTCGGGCACCTGGTCCTCGCGGTCGGCCGCAGGAGTTCCCGGGCGGCGCGAGTACAGGAAGGTGAACGCCGACGTGAAACGAGCCTGTTCCACGACGTCAAGGGTCGCCTGGAAGTCCTCCTCGGTCTCGCCGGGGAAGCCCACGATGATATCCGTCGTGATAGCTGCCTCGGGAATCGCGGCGCGCACGCGCTCCAGAATCCCCATGAAACGCTCGCGCCGGTAGGAGCGACGCATCTGGCGCAAAATCGCGTCGGATCCCGACTGCAGCGGCATATGCAGGCTCGGCATGACGGTGGGCGTCTCCGCCATCGCGGCGATGACATCATCGGTGAACGCAGCCGGGTGAGGCGACGTGAAACGCACGCGCTCGATGCCCTCGACGCGGCCCACCGCGCGCAGGAGGTCGGCGAACGCGCCGCGCTCGCCAAAGCCCACGCCGTAGGAGTTGACGTTCTGACCCAGCAGGGTCACCTCGATGGCACCCTGGGAGGCCACGGCCTCGACCTCTGCGAGGATGTCGCCGGGTCGGCGGTCACGTTCCTTGCCGCGCAGGTGCGGCACGATGCAGAACGTGCAGGTGTTGTTGCAGCCCACAGAGATCGACACCCACGCCGCGAAGGCGCTGTCTCGGTGAGTCGGCAGGGTCGAAGGGAAGACTTTGAGGGATTCCTCGATTTCGACGGCGGCCTTGCGGTTGTGCTCGGCACGGCGCAGGAGCGCCGGGAGAACGTCGATGTTGTGGGTGCCGAAGACGGCGTCCACCCACGGGGCCTTGGCGACGATGCCGTCGCGCATCTGCTGAGCCAGGCAGCCTCCGACCGCGATCTGCATGCCCGGACGCTCACGCTTGACGGCGGCAAGCTGGCCGAGGTTACCAAAGAGGCGGGTCGCGGCGTTCTCACGAACCGAGCAGGTGTTGATGACGACGACGTCGGCACCCATGTCGCCCGCGTCTGTCGCACGCGCGGCGGCCTCGGGGACCGTGTCAACGGGGACGAGGCCTGCCTGCTCCAGCAGACCCGCCATTCGTTCGGAGTCGTGTTCGTTCATCTGACAGCCAAGCGTGCGCACCGCGTAGGTGCGAGGCAAGGCGTCTAGCTGCGTGGTCGTCGTATTCATCGCACCACAGTCTAGTCGTGCGCGTGGCCGCCAGCGCAGTCGAGCACGTCACGCAAGAGGGCGAGAGCGGCGTCAATCGTACCCGCGCGCACCTGTGTCCGATCCCCCTCCACATGGAGGAGGCGATGCTGCGTGCCACCGGGGTGGGCGCAGGCGATGTGGACGGTGCCGGCCGGGAAGCCGTCGGCAGGGCCCGGGCCCGCCACGCCCGTCGTCGACAGTCCGATGGTGGCGCCAAAGAGGCTGCGCGCACCCTCCGCCATCTGCCGGGCCACCTGCTCGTCGACGGGGCCGGTCAGCGCGAGACGCTCACGCGAGACCCCCAGGACCGAGGCCTTGGTGTCCACCGCGTATGTGCAGGCTCCTCCGCGTACGACGTGGGAGGCGCCGGGAACGTCGACCAAGCGGGAGACGAGGCCCCCGCCCGTCAGCGATTCAGCGGTCGCAACCGTGAGAGCGCGCCGCGCCAGCTCTTGGATCAATCGTGCAACCTGCGCGTCGTCCATTCTCAGGACACCTCCCAACTCCAGCACTCACCATCGTCCGCACTACCAGCATGCCATTCATCCAGGGCTTCTCGCACCGCATTGGATGCCACAGCCGGTGAATAGCCCTTGCGGGCCAGCATCGAGCACAGTCGCCGGTAGGCCGTGTCGCGGGGAACACCGGCCAGGGAGCGGCGCTTGCGGGCCACGAGCTGCGCGGCCCGCTCCGCCTCGTCATCCCGATCGATCTGCGACAGAGCGTGCTCGATGACCGGCGCGTCCAGGCCCTTACGGACAAGCAGCTCGCGCAGCGTGCGACCCGACGCGCCCGTGCCCGCAAAACGCGAGCGCACGAGCGCGTCAGCGTAGGCCTGGTCATCCACCAGCCCCACAGCCTCGAGTCGGTCGACAACCTGGAGCGCCAACTCGGCGCTGAAGCCACGGCCCTCGATAGCGCCGGTCAGCTCGGCGCGCGAACAGGCACGCGCATCGAGCTTACGCAGAGCGACCTCGCGCGCGGCCTCGATGGCAGCCGTTCCCGTCAAGGCTGCGTTACGTTCGCGCGCCCTGGCGAGACGCTCCCCGGGGGGAGGTACGCCGAACGCGCTCCTCCCCCAGCTCCGGATGATCCTCCGGATCCAGATAGCGCACCACGGCTCAGAAGCCCGCGTCCTCGTCCGGATCGACGGCGGGAGCCTTCTTGGCCCCCTTCTCCGGTTCGGGCTCCTCGGCGATGCCCAGGGCGATCAGAATCTTTTGCTCGATTTCGTTGGCCAGCTCGGGGTTGTCCACCAGGAACTGACGCACGTTCTCCTTGCCCTGGCCCAGCTGGTCGTCCCCGTAGGTGAACCAGGAGCCGGACTTGCGTACGATGCCGGCCTCGACGCCCATGTCGATGATCGAGCCCTCGCGAGAGATGCCCTTTCCGTAGACGATGTCGAACTCGGCCTGCTTGAAGGGCGGGGCCATCTTGTTCTTGACCACCTTGGCGCGCGTGCGGTTACCCACGGGCGAGCCGGCTTCCTTGAGGGTCTCGATGCGGCGCACGTCGATGCGCACGGATGCGTAGAACTTCAGTGCCTTACCGCCCGTCGTGGTCTCCGGGGAGCCGAAGAACACGCCGATCTTTTCGCGCAGCTGGTTGATGAAGATCGCGGTGGTCCCGGTCGCGGACAGAGCGCCCGTAATCTTACGCAGCGCCTGGCTCATGAGGCGCGCCTGCAGGCCCACGTGCGAGTCACCCATCTCGCCTTCGATTTCGGCCTTGGGTACCAGCGCCGCGACCGAGTCGATGACGATGATGTCGATGCCGCCCGAGCGGATCAGCATGTCGGCGATCTCCAGGGCCTGCTCGCCCGTGTCGGGCTGGGAGACCAGGAGGGAGTCGGTGTCCACGCCGAGCGCGCGGGCGTAGACGGGGTCGAGGGCGTGCTCGGCGTCGATGAAGGCCGCGTTTCCGCCGGCCTTTTGCGCGTTGGCCACGGCGTGCAGCGCGACCGTGGTCTTACCGGAGGATTCGGGACCGTAGACCTCGATCACACGGCCGCGAGGCAGACCGCCGATGCCCAGCGCCACGTCCAGGGCGAGAGAGCCGGTGGGGATCACCTGAACCGGGGGACGATTGTCATCACCCAGGCGCATAACGGAGCCCTTGCCGAACTGCTTATCGATCTGCGACAGGGCTACTTCGAGCGCCTTGTTGCGGTCGTTCGTGACGGTCTTTGCCGCGGATGCTTTACGGGCTGCCATGATGATCCTTTCGTTCGAGGCCTCTCCGACCTGCGAGTGTCCTGGCCTGGATGACGCCCCTCTCCGAGGCGACATGACGAGTATGCGACCGGCCATCGTCATCTGCGTCCCGCGCGCGGCGCCCCTGTGGACGACACGCGTGGACGATTCGTCGCGCACAAGCTTAGATGGAACAGGTGTTCGACTCCCAGGCGACACGCCGAACCGTCGGACAGGTGCGATAACACGCAGCGGCGCACACCGACGCAACAACGCGTCGGATGACAGGAAGGCCTAGCGCCCCCGCTCGCGAGGATCGATGCGATGAATCCAGCGCGCATCCTCGCGCCCGGTTTCTTCGCAGAGCTGAGCCCAGACCTCGTCCGGATTCACCCCGGAGGCCAGCGCATCGCGTGCGGTGGCGCCCAGCGAGGCGAGGTACAGATCGCAGACATACGAGCGGCCGAGGGCCGACCCGAAGGTCGCCTCGACCGCATCGTAAAACTCGGAGTGCTTCACGCGTCAGGAGATCAGCGTGACAGGCACAAGATTATCGGGCACCGCGTCGGGAATGACCGCACCATCGATGATCGCCATGCGCTCGGAGACCTCACGCAGGACGAACCAGAGGGGGACGCGCAGGGCGGAGGTGATGGCCTCGAGCAGCTCGGAGGACGCTTCCTTCTGCCCGCGCTCAACTTCGGAGAGATAGCCCAGGGACACCTGTGCTTCAGAGGAGACTTCGCGCAGGGTTCGACCCTGGCGCTGGCGGATGCCGCGCAGGACATCGCCCAGTTCGCTGCGCAGCAGCGGGGTTTCGCTCAGTGTCTTTTCCATACCGTTACTGTAGCCGTTCTAATTTGAGGGACGCATTGTTAGTTCGCGCATCGAAACGCCGTGACGCTATGCCACCGCCCGTCGTGTCGCGTTCATACCGTGTCAACGCGGGCAATTCAGCGGATATTCCACCGAGCAGTCGAATCGACTATGGGTTGCGTCACCCAGACTCAACTCTGGACGTGCTGGCCCGCGAGAGCGGAGCCGCTCGCCGAATCGTCGTCGGCCTCACCACCCTCACCATCCTGAGCAGCGGGCTCACGCATGAGCTTGACGCCCGCAACGACGTAGTGCGCGCCGGAGAAGAGAGTGATCGCCAAAGCGATGCCGGACAGAGCCTGGCCAAAGCGAATCAGGCAGACAACCCACCATTCGTTCGACGGATTCATCGCGAAGAAGTGACTCCACGGGATCAGGAGGGTGCCCAGCGCCATGATCTGCAGGAAGGTCTTGACCTTTCCGAGCGAGTCAGCCGCGACGACGATTCCGCGGCGAAGGAAGAAAGCGCGCATCGCGGTGATGCCGAGCTCACGCACGGCGATGAGGACCGTGACCCACCACGGCACGAACTCCTGCCAGGACAGCAGGGCGAAGCCGCACAGGGTCAGGGCCTTGTCGGCGATGGGGTCGACGAGGCGCCCGAAGTCGGTGATCTGGTTCCACGAGCGCGCCAGCTGCCCGTCGAAGCGGTCCGTGATGGCGGCAATGGCGAAGACGACGAAGGCCGCCCACTTCATGGCCCAGGAGTCCTGCAGGGCGAGGATGACAAAGAGGGGAACAAAGACCACTCGCGCCACGGTCAGCGCGTTCGGCAGATTAACAACGGGCACTTTGTTGTTCCGTTGAAGGCGCGACACGTTATCAGTCATTGCTGGTCCCTCTCTCTTAGCGGCCGGTAAGCTGCCAAGCGTCCTCGTCCTCATCCGGTTCCTCGTCCACCCAGCCGGGTGCGGAACCACCAAAGTCATGTCCAGAGTACGGGTCTACCCCGCTGTTGCGCGAATCGCGCGCGCGTCCCGTTCCCGATTCGTAACCAGAAGACGCGTCTGCGGACCCCGCAGACGAGGCCCCCTCCCCCACGGCGCTCGTGCTGGCGCTGACCTCGGCGGGGCTGGGAGCCCCCGTGGGTGCGCCGCTCGAGGGCGAGGGGGATGCGGGCGCGGCGGAAACCGCCGCGGGTGCGGGCTCGGCCTCGGCGATGGAGGTGGATTCACCGCGCAGCATGGCGAGAACCTCGGGGAGCTGTTCGGGGGTGACAAGGACCTGGCGTGCCTTGGACCCTTCGGAGGGGCCGACGATGTCGCGTGATTCGAGCAGGTCCATGAGGCGACCGGCGCGGGCGAAGCCGACGCGCAGTTTGCGCTGGAGCATGGAGGTGGAGCCGAGCTGGGTGGAGATGACGAGTTCGGCGGCCTGGAGGAGGTCTTCGAGGTCGTCTCCGATGTCTTCGGCGACCTTGGCTTCCTTCTTATCGGGCACGACGTCGTCGCGGTAGTGGGCCTCCATCTGGCTCTTGACGTGCGCGACAACCTGGTGGATCTCGGATTCGGAGACCCACGCGCCCTGCACGCGCATGGGCTTGGAGGCGCCGGCGGGCAGGTAGAGGGCGTCGCCCTGGCCGATGAGCTTTTCGGCGCCGGGCTGGTCGAGGATCGTGCGCGAGTCGGTGAGCGAGGAGGTCGCAAACGCCAGTCGCGAGGGGATGTTGGCCTTGATGAGGCCGGTGACGACGTCGACCGAGGGGCGCTGGGTGGCCAGCACCAGGTGGATGCCGGCGGCGCGCGCGAGCTGCGTAATGCGCTGAATGGAGGCTTCCACATCGCGGGGGGCGACCATCATGAGGTCGGCGAGCTCGTCGACGACCACGAGCAGATACGGGTAGGGGTGCAGGGTGCGCTGCAGGCCTGGCTTGGCCTGCACCTGCCCGGAGGCGACCGCCTTGTTGAAGTCGTCGATGTGCTTGAAGCCGTAGTCCGACAGGTCGTCGTAGCGCGCGTCCATCTCCTTGACGACCCATTCGAGGGCCTCGGCGGCCTTCTTGGCGTCGGTGATGATGGGCGAGATGAGGTGCGGGATGCCCTCGTAGATCGTGAGCTCCACGCGCTTGGGGTCGACCAGGATCATGCGCACCTGCTGGGGGGTCGCACGCATCATGATCGAGGTGATCATGGAGTTGACGAAGGAGGACTTACCCGAACCCGTCTGGCCGGCCACCAGCATGTGCGGGGTCTTGGCCAAGTTGGTGACCACGTAGCCGCCCTCGACATCCTTGCCGACGCCGACGACGAGCGGGTGCTGGTTGCGGCGCGCAGCCGAGGAGCGCAGGACGTCGCCGAGGGCCACGTTCTCGCGGTCGGCGTTGGGGATCTCGATGCCGATGGCACTCTTGCCAGAATCGGCGCGAGGATACGCACGTCGGCCGAGGCCACCGCATAGGCGATGTTCTTCGACAAGTTGGTGAGCTTGTCGACCTTGACGCCGGCGCCGAGCACGACCTCGTAGCGGGTCACCGTCGGGCCGCGGGAGAAGCCGGTGACCCGCGCGTCGATGTTGAAGTCTTCGAAGACTTGCGCGAGGGCGGCGACGACCTGGTCGTTGACGGCCGAGCGCGTCATGTGGGGCGGCCCGGAGACGAGCAGGTCGCCGGGTGGCAGCGTGTAGGTGATCGAGTCGTCCAGGTTGGGCTGGAATGCGCCATCGGGCTCGTCGGTGATCGGCGGGGGCGCGGGGTCGTCCTCGGGTTCGGGTTCGTGAGCCGGGACGTGGGCGGGCACCTGCTGGTCGGTCAGGACGGGACGCATCTGGGTGAGCATCTCGGTGGGCGCGTCCGGGCTCGTGGGACGAGGCCGTGGCTTGGGCGCAGGATCGGGCGAGGACACGGGGACCGGGCCGGATTCGAGGAGGCGGGTCTTGTCCACGGATTCCGTCTCGGCCGCCTGGCGGAAGGATTCGTCGCCGTCGTATTCGTCGAGGAAAGCGTCGTCTCCGGCGGCCAGGTCCTTGCGGGACTTGCGGCGAGCCTTCTTCGCCGTATCCTCCTGGCCAGCCTCGGCCTCGCCGTCCTTTTTGTTCCCCCCGCTCAGGTGGGCGGCGAGGTCACGCAGACGCGCGGGCACGTCGGCCACGGCCGTGCGGGTGGCCAGCAGGATCGAGTAGATCAGCAGCAGGACGAGGAGTGCGCCGGCGCCCCAGGAGGAGACCAGGAGGGCCAGCGGGCGGGCGATAAACCAGCCGAGGAGGCCGCCCGCCGCGTCGATTCCGGGTTCCTCCCCCCATGCCGGGGTTGCCGCGCGAGATGTGCACGAGGCCGCTCAGGGCCAACGTGATGCCGATGCCACCGGCCACGTGGTGAGGCAGGGCGGAACGACCCGACCTCGCGGACACCAACTCGCAGGTCAGGGCGACGAGGAGCAGGGGCAGCACGACGGAGAAGATGCCGAAGAGTCCGGCGGATGCGTAGTGGATGGCGTCCCCGGCCTCGCCGGAAATCTGGAACCATTCGCGCAGGGCGATGACGATCGCTGCGGCGAGCGACACGAAAGCTGCGGCGTCGCGCTTGACCTGCGGGTCCGTGGCCTTCCAGGCGCGCGCCACGACGACCCCCGCGCGGGCGACGCCAGCGAAAAAGCGGGCGAGGAAGCCGGGCTGTGTCGGCTGGGGCGTGGGCTCGGGCTTGGCGGCCGGTCGGGACTTGCCCGTTTTGGCGCGCGGGCGCGCGGGAGCCTTACCAGAAGAGGAACGAGGAGACGATTGTGCCATGATCCCTCCACGATATCGCCCAGTCGGTTCGCGGGCAGGAGGCGCGCCGCGCGAGATCAGCGCAGGGTGTTCGTAACAACCCCGGTTTCGAGCACATTCTCAACCTGTTCGCGCGTCGGCACGGGCAGGGCAGACTCGTGGGAAATTGCCAGCGCCGCGCCCGCGTTCGCCATCAGGCACGCGGTCTCCAGGTCGTAGCCCATGACGAGACCCGCGCACATCTCCGCGATGTGGGTGTCCCCCACGCCGGCGGTGTCGGCGATAGTCACCTCGAAGGCTGGAATGTGGACAACGGGGGCGTCCGCATTCACCTGCAAGTGGCAGCCCGTGCCGCCCAACCGGCGCACGGTGGCCGCGTCGGGACGCATGTAGGAGCGGATCGTGGAGCCGGGCTTGTTGCGCTCCAGAACGTCGGCGAGGGTGGTGGCCTCCCAGTCGTTCATGGTGACCACGTCCGCGCGGGCGAAGATCGTCTCCCATGCCTCGACGGGCACCTGGGCGACCGCGGGCGAGACGGACACGACGAGCGTGACGAAGGGAGGCAGTGCCGCCGCCCATTCGCTGAGCTCGGCGGCCGCGTGGGCGTTCGTCATGTCCGAGGCCGCCACGTGGATGAGGTCCCCCTCGCGCAGCTCGATGCAGTCGAGGGTCGCGCGCGACGGCTCAGCCTCCACGCCAGCGGTGACGACCGACCGCATCGTGCCGTCCTCAACGATCAGCTGAATGACGACGCCGATGTCACCGACCAGTTCGGGGGTCAGGACCTCCACGCCCGCCTCCACCAGCTGCTGGCGCAGTTGGAAGGAGTTGGGGCCAGTGCCCAGGGGTGAGGCCGCCGCAGTCGGAACGCCCATCGCCGCCGCCGCGCACAGGGTCGTAAACCCGCCGCCGGGCCGCGAACTCGCAGCTTCGGCGTGCACCGAGCCCCCGCGCTCGGGCACATACGCGATGTGCATCGGCAAGACCAGAGCAACCGAGTGCGTCGAAATAAAGCGACCCGCCACGGATTATCCTTCCCTCGTACGCCGCGCATCCCCGCGATGGGGGCCACGGCCTCGTCAATGAAATACAGCCGACCTGCTACTGCTCGGTGACAACCGGAACGATCATGGGACGACGGCGCAAGCGTCGCGCGACCCAGCGCCCGATCACGCGGCGCATCGCCTGCTGCAGGACGTAGGGGTCCTGCCCACCGGGGGCGGCAGCGTCCTTTGAGCGCCTGCGCGACGTCGGGCAGGATCTCCTCGAACACCGAATCGTCCTCGGCCATGCCGATCGCGCGGATCTCCGGGCCGGCCAGGACCATGCCCGAATCGTGCTCGACGACCGCGAAGATCGAGATGAAGCCCTCCGACCCCAGGGTGCGGCGCGTCTCCAGCTCGTCCTCGGAAATTTCGCCGATGGATCGGCCGTCCACGTACACGTACTCGCAGGGCACGATGCCGGACACGCGGGCGACGCCGTCCTTGAGGTCGACGGTCACGCCGTCCTCCGCCAGGACCACGTTCTGCGGGTCGATGCCCGTCTTGACGGCCAGCTGGCCGTTGCCCACCAGGTGGCGCACCTCGCCGTGGATCGGCATGACGTTCTTCGGCTGGACGATGTTGTAGCAGTAGATGAGCTCCCCGGCGCTCGCGTGACCGGACACGTGCACCTTCGCGTTCTCCTTCGAGACAACGCGCGCTCCCAGGCGTGTCAGGTCGTTGATGACGCGGTACACGGAGTTTTCGTTACCCGGGATCAGCGAGGACGCCAGCACGACCATGTCGCCCGGCTCAATCGTCACGGTGCGGTGCGAGCCAACCGACATGCGCGACAGGGCCGCCATCGGCTCGCCCTGGGAGCCCGTCGCCATGTAGACGCGCTGGGAGGGCGGCAGCTCGCCGATGCCCTTGAGGTCCACGATGATGCCCTCGGGGATCGACAGGTAGCCCTTTTCCTCCGCGATGCGCATGTTGCGCTCCATGGACCGGCCCACGAAGGCCACGCGACGCCCGTGGTGGGCGGCCGCGTTGATGACCTGCTGGACGCGGTGCACGTGCGAGGCGAAGGAGGCGACGACAATCTGGCCGGAGGCCTCGCCGAACACCTGATCCAGGACCGGGCCGATCTCGCGCTCGGGCGTGATAAACCCGGGCACCAGGGCGTTCGTGGAGTCCACCATGAATAGGTCGACGCCCTCCTCGCCCATGCGGGCGAAGGCCCGCAGGTCGGTGAGGCGGCGGTCCAGCGGCAGCTGATCCATCTTGAAGTCGCCGGTGATCAGGACGTTTCCGGCGCTCGTGCGCACAAAGACCGCGAGCGCGTCGGGGATCGAGTGGGTGACGGAGACGAACTCGAGGTCGAAGGGGCCCACGGTGAGGCGGTCTCCCTCGGCGACGACGTTGAGATCGGGATCGGGCAGGCGGTGTTCGCGCAGCTTGGGGGCCACGAAGGCAAGGGTCAGGTCGGAGCCGTAGACCGGGATGTCGCTGCGCAGCTTGAACAGGTAGGGCACGGCACCGATGTGATCCTCGTGTCCGTGGGTTAGGACCAGGCCGACGACGTCGTCCATGCGCTCTTCGATCCAGGAGAAATCCGGCAGGATCAGGTCGACGCCGGGCTGGCTCTCCTCGGGGAAGAGAACGCCACAGTCCACGACCAGGAGCTTGCCCCGGTACTCGAGGACGTTCATGTTGCGGCCGACCTCGCCGAGACCTCCCAGCGGGATCACTCGCAGTGCGCCATCTTCCAGGGGCGCGGGTTCGCTGAGGTTCTCGTACAAAGACTTCATGGTGCCAGTCTGCCACGTCAGAGGGGTTTTCCCCGCATCGGGGGATGCGAGAGGTGGGTCGGCCCCCTCACACTTGGCGCGTGAGGGGGCGCGTCCTCATCGACGAGGCCGTGGCTGGGCCCGGTCGATGCGGTGTCGTTGGAGCGGGTGGCTCACAGGAGCCCGGCGATGCACAGGGCGCGGCGCAGCGCGGAGACCTCGTCGTCGCTGATGCCGACCATGGGCAGGCGCACGGCCGGGCTGTCGATGACGCCCTGGAGCCACAGGGCGTACTTGGCCATGACGGCTCCCTGCCCGCCGCCCATGATGGCGTGGACGAGGGGGCGCAGGGAGTAGGACAGCTCGCGGGCCTCCCACACTTGGTCGGTGTCGAGCAGCTCGATCATGCGGCGGTAGTGGGCGGAGGCCACGTGCGTGACGACGGAGATGAAGCCGGAGGCGCCACCCGTCATCCACGCGAAGTTCAGGCCGTCGTCGCCGGAGTAGTACTCCAGGCCGGTGCGGTGCATGCGCTCCACGCCGGTCTCGACGTCGCCGGTGGCGTCCTTGACGCCGAGGATGCGCGGGTGTTGGGCGAGGATGTCGAGGGTCGAGTCGGAGAAGGCGATGCCCGTGCGGCCCGGGATGTCGTAGAGCATGACGGGCAGGTCGGTCGCATCCGTGACGGCTCGCACGTGGGCGCGCAGGCCCTCCTGGGAGGGGCGGTTGTAGTACGGGGAGACGATCAGCAGACCGTCCGCGCCGTGCTCCTGAGCGCCCTCGCCGATGCGCACCGCGTGCGCAGTGTCGTTCGAGCAGGCGCCGCACAGGATGAACGCGCGATCCCCCACGGCCTCGCGCACGGCGTCCGTCAGGTCGTTCTTTTCGGGCTGGTGGGTCGTCGGCGACTCACCCGTCGTGCCGGACAGGAGGATCGTGTCGCAGCCTTCGTCGACAAGCTTGATCGCGAGGCGCTGGGCGGAAGGCAGATCAATCTCACCGGTAGGGGTCATGGGCGTGACCATGGCAGCTGCGAGGGACCCGAATCGGCGGGGAGGAATATTCGTCATGGCTCCCATCTTACGCATCCCGACATGGTCGGTGCCCCCGCCGTCTGAACGGTGGTGTTCGCGAGGCGGGGGGCTCGCCACGCCTCCCACCTCGCGTGGGCCCTTAGTCGCGCCCAGCCCACCACATGTGCTGGGTCTGCTCCCCCATGGAGCGCACGGCCCCCGAGGGAGCGAATCCGGCCGAGGTGTAGAAGCGCTGCCGTTCCTCGTCGTCCACGCCGATCCACACGTGCAGCGCCCCACTCGTCAGGTCCGCGATGGCTGCCAGCAGGCGCGAGGCGTGTCCGGCGCGCCGGAAGTGCGGGTCCACGACCAGCTCGTACACCTGGGTGGCGATCACGCTCCCCTGCTCATCGGGTGCCGAATCGACCGGCTGCGCCCCGGCCTCGTCGGGGCCCGCGAGGGCAAAACCCGCGATCGTGTTGGCGTGGAGCGCGACCAGCGCGGCGGAGCCCACGGGTCTGGGAGCGGCCAGGGTGGCCTCCCACTGGCGGGCCAGCAGCTCCTCGGTGACGCCCTGCGCTGCCAGGGCCTGGTCCCCCATGAGGGCGCTCCAGGCGAGCACCTGCAGGCGCGCGATCGCGCCCTCGTCGCCGGGCTGGGCGGGCCGAACGGAACGGTCCGAGGCACTACTCACAGGCCCATGACCTTGTCGAGGCCGATCGTCAGGCCGGTGCGGCCACTCACGCGGCGCACGCCCAGGAGGACACCGGGCATGAAGGACACGCGGTCGAAGGAGTCGGTGCGGATGACCAGCTGCTCCCCCTCGTTGCCCAGCAAGATCTCCTCCGAGGCGGTCAGGCCGCGCAGGCGCACGGCGTGAACGGGCACGCCGTCGACGCGACCACCGCGGCTGCCCAGCTCGTCCGTCTGCGTCGCGTCGGGCATCTGACCCAGCCCAGCCTGCGCGCGTGCCTGAGCAATGCCGCGCGCTGTGGCCACCGCCGTGCCCGAGGGGGCGTCGACCTTGCCGGGGTGGTGCATCTCGATGACCTCGGCGGACTCGAAGTAGGGGGCGGCCATGGCCGCGAACGTCATGGCCAGGACGGCGCCCATTGCGAAGTTTGGGGCGATCAGGACGGCGCGACCCGCGGCCTCGGCGTGCTCGCGCACCCGAGCGTAGGACTCGTCCGTCCACCCGGTCGTGCCCACGACGACGTCCACGCCCGCGTCCAGCAGCGCGTGCACGTTGGCTTCGGTGACCGAGGGCAACGAGAAGTCGACGGCGACCTGCGCGCCGTTCACGGTCTTCTTGGTGATCGGGTCGCCCGCGTCCAGCTGGGCGACGACCTCCATGTCGGGGGCTCCGGTCACGGCCGTCACGACGGTCGAGCCCATGCGGCCCTTGGCTCCGGTCACTGCCACGCGAATCATTGGTGTCTCCTTTAGCGGGGGGGGGGGTTGCGTAGTGTCAGGCTATGCCCTGGCCCGCGCGGGCGGGCGGGCATCTCACGTCTTATTCCTGGGGCAGGACCAGCGCGCGGCAGTCCAGCTTGGCGAGCAGGAAGGCGGCCAGGGCCGACACGTCGGAGGCGCCGACCGCGTCGAACTCGGCCAGGGACTCGTCGATGGGGCGGTAGCGACCGATGATCTCGGAGCGTCCCAGTCGCATCATGCGCGACCAGTTATCCTCCAGGCCCAGGACGACGCCGCCGCGCACCTGTCCGCGCACGCGCGTCATTTCCTCCTCGGTGGGCCCGTTCCCGGCCAGGTCCTCCAGCTGGGCGCGCATGATGGTCTCGACCTCGCCAACCTTGTCGGGGCTACAGCCCGCGTACATGCCGAAGGTTCCCGTGTCGGAGTAGGCGACGTCGTAGGCGTAGGTCGTGTAGGCCAGGCCGCGCTTTTCGCGCACCTCCTGGAAGAGGCGCGAGGACATGGACCCGCCCAGGATCGACAGCAGCACGCTCATCGTGGGACCCAGCGGATCCGTGGCCGACAGGCCCTCGCAGCCGATGAGGACGTGCGCCTGGGTGACGTCACGGCGGCGGGTGATGTGCTGCTCGTGGTCCTCGATGGGCAGGCTCTGCGTTGATCGACGAGGCCGGGGCGAGTTCGCACTCGCGTGATCCCAGGGGGATGCTTCCAGGGCGGCCTGGACGCGCTCGCAGACGTGGTCGTGGTCGACGTGGCCTGCGGCAGCGACGATGAGGGAGGAGGGGCCGTAGTGGGCCTGGTAGTGCTCCCACACGTCGGATCGGCCCACCTCGCGGATCGCCTGGGAGGTTCCACCGACGGGGCGCCCGATGGGACGGTCCCCGTGGACGGCGAGCTGGAAGGCCTCGTGGACGGTCTCCGTGGGCGAGTCCTCCCCCATCGCGAGCTCGTCGAGGATGACGCCGCGTTCCATCGCGAAGTCCTCCTCGTCCAGGCGCGAGTCGGTGACCATGTCGGCCAGCGTCTCGATCGCCATGTCCAGGTCCGCATCGCGCACGCGCGCCCAGTAGGCGGTGTGCTCGCGCGCGGTCTCCGCGTTGGATTCACCGCCAACAGAGTCGAAGGCGACGGCGATGTCCAGGGCGGAGCGTTTGGTCGTCCCCTTGAACAGGAGGTGCTCGAGGAAGTGCGTCGACCCGGCTGTGCGCTCGCCCTCGTCGCGCGAGCCGACGGGAACCCACAGGGATACGCCCGCGCTCTTGGTGGCGGGGATCGTCTGTGTCAGCACGCGTACGCCGGAGCCCAGGATCGTGCGATCGATCCGGGTGTCACCGTCCTCGATAGACAGGCGGGACTCGTCGAGCGGCAGCGGCTTGGGCGTCATAGTTCTCCTCTTGGTCCCCACTGGCGGGGATTGGCACGAAACGTTCACAGTGTAGCCGTAAAAAGGCCGGTGGCCGGGGCGGACACATCATTCCACCCCGGCCACCGGTTGACGTTAGCTAACGGGAGCTACTCAGTCCTCGGAAACGCCTTCCTCACGGTCGTCGTCGCGACGACGACGGGTGCGGGTGCGGGGACGACGCTCGCGGCGCTCGGAGCGCTCGCGACGCTCGCGGCGCGCCTCGGTCTGACCCTCACCCTCGGGGGCCTCGAGCTCGCCGGCCTCGCCGTCGATGACGGCGTGCAGGCTCAGCTTGCCGCGGTCGCCGATCTCGTTGATCTCGACCTCGACCTGCTGGCCGACCTGCAGGACGTCGTCCACGGAGTCGATGCGCTTGCCGCCCACGAGGCGACGGACCTGCGAGATGTGCAGGAGGCCGTCCTTGCCGGGGGTCAGCGACACGAAGGCGCCGAACGAGGTGGTCTTGACGACCGTGCCGACGAAGCGCTCGCCGACCTCGGGCATCTGCGGGTTCGCGATCTGGTTGACCATCGTGCGGGCGGCCTCGGCGGAGGCGCCGTCGGAGGAGGCGATGTAGACGGTGCCGTCGTCCTCGATGGTGACGTCAGCGCCGGTCTCGTCCTGGATCTGGTTGATCATCTTGCCCTTGGGCCGATGACCTCGCCGATCTTGTCGACGGGGACCTTGACGGTGATGATGCGAGGAGCGTTGGCGCTCATCTCATCCGGGCCGTCGATCGCCTGGTTGATCAGGTCGAGGATCGCCAGGCGGGCGTCGCGGGCCTGGGCCAGCGCGGCGCGCAGCACCTGGGAGTCGATGCCGTCGAGCTTGGTGTCCAGCTGCAGGGCCGTGATGAAGTCACGGGTACCGGCAACCTTGAAGTCCATGTCGCCGAAGCCGTCCTCGGCGCCCAGGATGTCGGTCAGGGTGACGGCCTTGAACTGGCCATCGACCTCACCGGTCATGAGGCCCATCGCGATGCCCGCGACGGGGGCGCGCAGCGGCACGCCGGCCTGGAGGAGGGACAGGGTCGAGGCGCAGACGGAGCCCATGGAGGACGAGCCGTTGGAGCCCATGGTCTCGGAGACCTGACGGATCGCGTAGGGGAAGTCCTCGCGCGAGGGCAGGACGGGAACCAGGGCGCGCTCGGCCAGGTCGCCGTGGCCGATCTCGCGGCGCTTGGGGGATCCGACGCGGCCGACCTCGCCCGTGGAGAAGGGAGCGAAGTTGTACTGGTGCATGTATCGCTTGGAGTTAACGGGCGACAGGTTGTCGATCTGCTGCTCCATGCGCAGCATGGCCAGGGTGGTCACGCCCAGGATCTGGGTCTCGCCGCGCTGGAAGAGGGCGGAGCCGTGCACGCGGGGCAGGACCTCAACCTCGGCGGACAGGGAACGGATCTGGCGCGGGGTGCGCCCGTCCATGCGGATCTCTTCGCGCAGGGTACGGTTGCGGATGGTGGTCTTCTCGAGCGAGCGGAAGGCAGCCTTGAGGGCCTTCTCCGACTCGGGGAAGCGCTCGGCCAGGGCGCCGAGCATCTCTTCCTTGACGGCGTCAACGGCCTCGTCGCGGGCGAGCTTGCCCTCGGTCAGCAGGGCCTGGGCGACCTTCTCGGCCGCGTATTCCTCGACCGCGGCGTACTCTTCGTCGGTGTAGTCCAGGAACAGCGGGAACTCGACGGTCTCCTTGGAAGCCTTCTCGGCAACCTTCATCTGAGCCTCGCACAGGACCTTGATGAAGGGCTTGGCGGCCTCGAGGCCGTCGGCCACGACGTCTTCGGTGGGGGCGGTGGCGCCAGAGTGAATGAGGTCCCACTGGTTCTTGCCGCCGCCGGCCTCGACCATCATGATCGCGACGTCTTCGGAGCCGTCTTCCTTGGTGACGATGCGGCCCGCGACAACGATGTTGAACACGGAACGCTCGAGCTCGCTCCAGCGCGGGAACGCGACCCACTGGTCGTCGATGAGCGCCAGGCGGGTGCCGCCGATCGGGCCGGTGAAGGGCAGGCCCGCGATCTGGGTGGACATGGAGGCGGCGTTGATCGCCAGAACGTCGTAGGCGTCGTCCGGATCGATCGTCAGGACGGTCTCGACGACCTGGACCTCGTTGCGCAGGCCCTTGACGAAGCCGGGGCGCAGCGGGCGGTCGATGAGGCGGGCGGCCAGGATGGCCTCGGTGCCGGCGCGGCCTTCGCGGCGGAAGAAGGAACCGGGGATGCGACCCGCGGCGTACTGACGCTCTTCGACGTCAACGGTCAGCGGGAAGAAGTCGAACTGGTCCTTGGGGTTCTTGCCCACCGTGGTGGCGGACAGAACGGTGGTGGAATCATCCAGGTAGGCCAGGGCGGAGCCGGCGGCCTGCTTGGCGAGACGGCCGGTTTCGAAGCGCACGGTGCGCTTGCCGAAACGGCCGTTGTCGATAATCGCCTCTGCGGCGACGATGTCGGAGCCTTCCATCATGGGGCGTTTCTCCTTGGGTTGTTGGTGTCGCGCTCCACTTCGGCCTTCGATCGAAGCCCACGGATAAACGCTCCGGAGGCCACTGTCGAAAACCGGCTGTTTTCGCGCGAAAAATAACGGTGTGCCCGAGGTGGGCGTGTGAAAACCGGCCCGTCTCCGCTACGGGAGGCGGGCCGACCCAAAATCAGCGGCGCAGGCCGAGACGCTCGATGAGCGAGCGGTAGCGCTCGATGTCGATGTCGGCGAGGTAACCCAGCAGGCGGCGACGACGGCCAACCAGCAGCAGCAGGCCACGACGGGAGTGGTGGTCGTGCGTGTGGGTCTTGAAGTGCTCGGTCAGATCCTTGATGCGGCGGGTCAGCAGCGCGATCTGCACCTCGGGGGAACCGGTGTCGCCCTCGTGGGTCGCGTACTCGGCGATGATCTGGTCCTTGACGTCCTTGCTCAGCGGCACAGGCTTCTCCTTTGTATTCGTTGCGCGGGGCATCCGGGCGTCTCCCGAGTGCTGACAGTCCGCGGCCGGTGTACGGCCTTTCTACAGTAGCACGTCCGGGTTCTCAGACCCGTCGTGAGCGACGAAGCTAACGATTTGGCCGCTCAGGGACGAGGCCGACCCTTCTGCCTCGCCGCCGCGCGCATAACGGGTGGCAGGGCAGGGCACCCCCGTGGGAGTTGGGCACTGGTAACCCTGGGGGCGCGCTATCGGGCGGTGACGGAGTCGGGGTCGACGCGCCCAGTGACGCCGATACCGAGGACGGAGGCCGTCTGTCGCAGGTCGTCGTCCATCTGGCGCAGCAGCCCGTCAAGGTCGTCGAAGGAGAGCATGGGGCGGATGCGCGCCACGAAGGTCACGGCGATACGTTCCCCGTATAGGTTCAGGTCGGAGCGGCCCAGGACGTGAGCCTCGACGGTGCGTTCCTCGCCGTTGAACTGGGGGTTTGTGCCCACGGAGATGGCGGCGGGCAGGAACTCGGCTGACTGGGTGCCGGGGACGGCGCGCACGACCCAGCCGGCGTAGACGCCGTCGGCGGGGATGACGCCTTCAACCTCTTCGGACAGGTTAGCCGTGGGGAATCCGAGGGTGCGGCCGCGTTTGAAGCCGTGGCAGACGCTGCCGCGGATGCGGTGGAGGTGGCCGAGGACGCGGGCTGCGCCGGAGACGTCCCCGACGGCCAGGAGTTCGCGCACCCAGGAAGAGGACCAACGCCTCCCTTCGGGGGCCTCAATGTCGGTGACGGTCAGGACGTCGAAGCCGTATTGGCGTCCGAGGGCGCGCAGGGTGTCGATCGTGCCGGAGTTGCCGCGCCCGAAGCGGAAGTCCTCGCCGACGACGACTTCACGCGCGCCGCAGCGCTCGACCAGGAATTCGTAGACGAACTCGTCGGGCTCGAGGCTGTAGACGCTCTTGTCGTAGTGGGCGACCAGGGTGGCGTCCAGGCCGGCGGCGGCCATGGCGTCGAGGCGGTCGCGCAGCGGGGAGATGAGCTGGAGCCCGGCCTCGGGTCGGTGCACCTGGATGGGGTGCGGGTCAAACGTGATGGCGATGGCGTCGACGCCGAGCTTGTGGGCGCGGTCCACGCAGGTGGCAATGACCTTCTTGTGCCCGTTATGCATGCCGTCGAAGTTACCGATGGTGACGACACTGGCCTCGTTGCCGGGGATGTCGGTCAGGGATTGCCAGACGTTCATTGTCTCTCTTTCTTAAAATACCAGGACGGTTCGCAGGCGCGTACCGTCGATGCGCAGCAGGCCGAGCACGTCTCCTGAGGGCGCGGTGGCCGCGATCGGCGAGGCGTCATCGTCGCCGGCGGTGCCGTGGCCGACCTCCGCCGCCCACTGGGCGAGCTGGGCGCGCGAGCGGCGCGGTGCTGTCCATGGGCGAAGGCGCCGGCCTCGGCCTGGGTCAGGGGCAGGGCCGGGAACATGCTGAGGGCAGCCACGCCCAGGGGAAGCAGCGGCAGGGTCGGCTCCGCCTCGGGATCCGAGTGCGCCTCGACCGCCTCGGCCAGCTCCTCCAGGGTGAGGGCACCCTCCAGGGGGAAGTCGCCCACGCGCGTGCGGCGCAGCGCGGTCAGGTGGGCGCCGACCCCGAGGGCCGCTCCAGCGTCGCGCGCCAGCGCGCGCACGTAGGTCCCCGAGGAGCACTCAACAGCCACGTCCACGTCGACGACGCGCACCGGCCCGGGAGTGCACGCTTCCCTCTCCCCCCGCCATGGCCTCGTCGAGGTGAACCTCAGCGAGGCGCGGGGGCGCCAGGACCTCCAGGCGCGAGATGCGCACGGGCCTGGCCGTCAGCTCGACGTCTTCGCCTGCCCTGGCCAGGGCGTAGGCGCGCTTGCCGTTCACCTTGATCGCTGACACCGTCGTGGGGACCTGCATGATGTCCCCGCGCAGGGGAGCGAGGACCGACTCGAGGTCGGCCTCGCTCAGCGACACGCAGCCGGGCGCCGCCGTAGCGATGCCCTCGGCGTCATCGGTGTTGGTGGCGATGCCGAAGCGGATCGTCGCCAGATATTCCTTGGAATGACCGCTCACCCATGTGAGCAGCTTCGTCGCCTTGCCGATGCCGATCACGAGCACGCCGGTCGCCATGGGGTCGAGCGTGCCGCCGTGGCCCACCTTGCGGGTGTGGCCCAGGCGTCGCACGCGCGAAACCACGTCGTGGCTGGTGAGCCCCTGCGGCTTGTCGATGACGAGGAGGCCGGGGCGCGGATTATCGGGGCGACGAGCCATGGGCTCTCAGACCCATTCCTTCTCGTCGGTCTCATCCTCTTCGTCGTCGTGACGGTAGGGGTCCTCCTCGCCCGCGTAGGTGGCGCCCACGGAGGCGGCGGCGATCGCCTCGTCCTTCGCCTTGGCCTTGGCCAGGGCGTCCTCCAGGGCGGCGGCGCTCTCGGGCAGCGCGTCGGGGATGAACTCCAGGGTCGGGGTCAGGCGCAGGCCCAAGGCCTTGCCGACGCGCGAGCGGAACAGGCCCTGCGCGGAGGCAAACGCGCGTGCAGCCTTCTCGCGCTGCTCGTCGTCGCCGAGCACCGTGTAGAAGATGGACGCGTGCTGCAAATCGCCCGTCACGCGCACGTCGGTGATGGTCACCAGCTCCAGGCGGGGATCTTTCACGTGGCGTCCGATCATGGACGCGACCGTCTGCAGGATGCGTTCCTGCACCTTTCGAACGCGAGCCTCGTCAGCCATCACGCTCCTCCTCTCGGGCGAAGCCGCCCACGTAGAAACAGTTCAATCGTAGAAGATCGGGGTCCGAGCGCACTCGGACCCCGATACTTCATGCCACGGAATCAGTCACGAGGCTTCTCGCGCATCTCCCAGGTCTCGATGACATCACCCTCGGTGATGTCCTTGTAGCCCAGGGTGATACCGCACTCGTAGCCCTCGCGGACCTCGGTGACGTCGTCCTTCTCGCGACGCAGGGACGCGATCTCGAGGTTCTCGGCCACCACGACACCGTCGCGCACCAGGCGTGCCTTGGTGCCGCGCTTGATCGTGCCGGAGCGCACGATGGAACCGGCGATGTTGCCGAACCTGCCGGAGCGGAAGACCTGGCGGATCTCCGCGGTACCCAGCTGGACCTCCTCGTAGATCGGCTTGAGCATGCCCTTGAGGGCGGCCTCAATGTCGTCGATCGCGGAGTAGATGACGTTGTAGTACTTGATCTCGACGCCCTCGGCATCCGCCATCTCGGCCACGCGCTCGGCGGGACGGACGTTGAAGCCGATGATGACCGCGTTGTCGACGGTCGCCAGGTTGACGTCGTTCTGCGTGATCGCACCGACACCGCGGTGGATGATACGCAGCGCGACCTCGTCGCCCACGTCGATGCGCAGCAGCGAGTCTTCCAGGGCTTCGACGGCACCGGACACGTCGCCCTTGATGACCAGGTTGAGGGTGTCGACCTCGCCCTCGGCCAGGACCTTGTCGAAGTCCTCCAGGGAGACGCGCTTGCGGCGCTTGGCCAACAGGGCCTGGCGCTCGGCTGCTCACGCTTGTCGGCGATCTGGCGGGCCGTGCGGTCATCGTTGGCGACCAGGAACGAGTCGCCGGCGCGCGGAACCGACGTGAGTCCGAGGACCGCGACCGGGGTCGACGGGCCAGCCTCGGAGACGTCGTTGCCGGCGTCGTCGAACATGGCGCGCACGCGACCGTAGGACGAGCCGACCACGAGGGAGTCGCCCACGCGCAGCGTGCCACGCTGAACCAGCATGGTCGCGACGGCGCCGCGCCCCTTGTCCAGGTTGGCTTCGATGGCCACGCCACGGGCGTCCGTGTTCGGGTTCGCCTCGAGGGTCAGCGCCGCGTCGGCGGTCAGCAGGACGGCCTCGAGCAGCTCGCGGATGCCCGTGCGCTGCTTGGCGGAGATGTTCACGAACATGACGTCGCCGCCGTACTCTTCGGCAACCAGGCCGTATTCGGTGAGCTGGGCGCGGATCTTGTCCGGGTTCGCCGTGTCCTTATCGACCTTGTTGACCGCGACGACGATCGGCACGTCGGCCGCCTGCGCGTGGTTGATGGCCTCAACCGTCTGGGGCATGACGCCGTCATCGGCCGCGACCACGAGGATCGCGATGTCGGTGACCTGGGCGCCACGGGCACGCATGGCCGTGAAGGCCTCGTGACCGGGGGTGTCGATGAAGGTGATGGGTCGGCGGGTGCCGTCCTCGGCCGTGACCTTGACCTGGTAGGCGCCGATGTGCTGGGTGATGCCACCGTGCTCGGTGTCGACAACGTCCGTGTGACGGATGGCGTCGAGCAGCTTCGTCTTACCGTGGTCGACGTGACCCATGACGGTGACGACCGGGGGTCGGGGCACCATATTCTCGGCGTCGTCGAGTTCTTCGGCCTCGAGGTCGATATCGAAGGATTCGAGCAGCTCGCGGTCCTCGTCCTCGGGGGACACGACCTTGACGTCGTAGCCGAGTTCGGCGCCCAGGGCCTCGAAGGTGTCCTGGTCGAGGGACTGTGTGGCAGTCGCCATCTCGCCCAGGGCGAAGAGAACGGTCACCAGCGCTGCGGGATTGACGTCGATCTTCTCGGCGAGGTCAGCCAGCGATGCGCCCTGGCGGATGCGGATCTGCGCGCCGTTGCCGCGCGGGATCGCGACGCCGCCGATGACGGGCGCGTTCTGCTGCTCGTACTCTTGACGCTTCGCGCGCTTGGACTTGCGTCCGCGCTGCGAGCGGCCGCCGCCGCGACCGAATGCGCCCGGCGTGGAGCCGCGTCCGCCGCGGCCACCGCCGCGAGGACCGAAGCCGCCGCCGTTATTCTGAGCTGCTCCTGCGCCTGCACCAGCGCCGGCACCGGGACGTGCGCCGCCGCGACCGCGACCGCCGCCGCGGCCACCGCTGCGCTCGGAGGTGTTGTTACCGGCAGCGGCGTTGCGCGCGAAGTTCGCCTGGCCGGGCATCATGCCCGGGTTGGGGCGGTTGCCGCCGGGGCGGGGTGCACCGGGGCGCGGACCTGCGCCACCGGAACCACCGGGGCGAGGCGCGCCAGGGCGCGGGCCGCCGGAGCCACCCGGACGGGGGCGCGCCAGGGCGCGGGCCGCCGGAGCCACCCGGACGGGGCGCGCCGGGGCGCGGGCCGCCGGAGCCGCCCGGACGGGGCATGCCCTGGGAGGAGGCGTAGGGGTTGTTGCCGGGGCGCGGGCCGCCGGGACGCGGCGCGCCGGGACGGGCCGGGCGGGGGCGTCGCCGCGACGAGGCGCGGGCTTGGGGGCGGCGCCTTCCGCGGGCTTGCGACCGCCGGGCTTGGGCGCTGCGCCTTCTGCGGGCTTCCTGCCACGAGGCTTGGGCGCGGTCTCGCTCTTACGCGCGGCGGGCTTGGGCGCGCCGGGCTTGGGGGCTGCGGCCTTGGGGGCTGCGGCCTTGGGGGGCCGGAGCCTTCGGGGTGGGCGCCTGGGGGGGCGGGGGCCGGGGCCTGCTCAGCCGGTGCCTTGGGGGCAGCAGGGCTTCTTCGGGGCGGGCTTGGCCGCGCCGGGCTTAGGCGCCTTGGGGGCGGGCTTGGCGTCCGCCTTTTTGGTCTTGGGTGCCGCCGCGAACTTCTCGCGCATCTGCCGCACGACGGGCGGCTCGAGCGAGGACGAGGACGACTTGACGAATTCACCTGCTTCCTTCAGGTGACCCATCAGTTCTTTGCTGGTGATTCCGAGCTCTTTGGCGAGCTCGTGGACACGCAACTTTGCCACATTTCTCCATTCCGGAAGCGTCTCCGGTGTGGAGACGCCTTACTGATATTGCTGGCAGCTCATCGCTGGGTACTCATCGGGTGCCCATCAGCTTCCAACCCGCTTCCATTATCTCGGCGTTGATGGCGCGCGGCCATCATTGGGTGGTGATCATCTCCTCCACGTCTTCCCAGACGGCGTCCGTCACGGCGCCTGTTCGGAAGGCACGCGCGAGGGCTCGTCGGGTTCGGGCGCGTTGCACGCACCCCTGGTCGGGGTGGATCCACGCGCCTCGGCCTGGAAGAGTCGCCGTCCGGTCGAGGTGAATCTGTCCGTCCGGCGAACGCACGATTCGCACGAGGGCGTCTCGGTGCGCGCGAGTCCCGCATCCGATGCAGGTGCGCCGGGGCCCTGTGGTGGGCTCGGGCGGCACGGGATACGACACAATCCCCTAGCTTAGTCGAGCTAGGGGATTGTTCGTCTCAGTTTCTATGAGCGACTTGTCACGTCGTCGGGGGTGGAGACGCGCGAGGCAGTCGCGTCGTCGCCGGTTTCCGTGTCGGCGTGGATGTCGATGTGGTAGTTCGTCAGGCGCGCGGCGAGGCGGGCGTTTTGTCCTTCCTTGCCGATGGCGAGGGAGAGCTGGAAGTCGGGCACGATCGCGGTGGCCGTGCGGTTGTCGACGGAGTGGACGACCACGCGGGTGACGCGCGCCGGGGACAGCGAGTTGGCGACGAAGCGCGCCGGATCGTCGGAGTAGTCGACGATGTCGATCTTCTCTCCGCCCAGTTCGGCCATGACGGAACGCACACGCGCGCCCATGGGGCCGATGCAGGCGCCCTTGGCGTTGATGCCGTCGCGGGTGGCGGCCACGGCGATCTTCGTGCGGTGGCCGGCTTCGCGGGCGATGGCCTTGATCTTGACGAGGCCCTGCTGGATTTCGGGGACCTCGCGCTGGAAGAGTCCGGCGACCAGGTTGGGGTGGGTGCGCGACAAGGTGATGCGAGGACCGCGCTCGGTGCGCTCGACGCCCACGATGTAGGCGCGGATGCGGTCGCCGTGGCGGTAGGACTCGCCGGGGACCTTTTCGCCGTCGGGCAGGACGGCCTCGAAGTCGTCGGACACCTGGACCATTGTGGGGCGGCCGGGGCGCGGTGCCTGGACGGTGCCGGTGATGATCTGGCCTTCGCGGCCGGCGAAGTCGCCGAAGACGCGCTGGTCGTCGGCGTCGCGCAGGCGCTGCATGATGACGGAGCGCGCCGTGGACTGGGCGATGCGGCCGAAGTTCTTGGGCGTGTCATCGAATTCACCGATGGGGTTGCCGTCTTCGTCCTCATCCATCGCCATGACGGTGACGCGACCGGTCTTCTTGTCGATTTCGATGCGGGCCTGGGAGATCGCTCCGGGCAGGTTGTGGTATGCCTTGAGCAGGGCCTCTTCGATGGCGTCGACGAGGGTTTCGAGGCTGACGCCCTTCTCGTTTTCCACCATCCGCAGAGCGGTCATATCGATTTCCATGGTCTCCTACTTCCCCGTTTCACAGTCGACGCGGGTGCGCGCCTTCCTCATGTCCTGGTTACCCATGGTAATCGATCTGGCGCGGTTGGTGGTCGTTGCGATTGTCTCGCCCACGTCACGTTCATCTGCGACGCGCACCGAACAGCAGACGCCTCGGCCACGCTGAGGAACGGGCGAGGCGTCTGCGAACGGGCGTGCGAGCGCCCACCGGGTACTTTTCTACGGCAGGAAAGAGTTCGTCCAAGCTCCCGCCAGATCATCGACAGAGCTGCCCTCTTCGAGCCACCCACCCTTTTCCATCCATTCCGTGTAGGAAGTCACGAGATCTTCTTGAATCTCGCCCCAGCGTCCGGAGGGAGTGAACCAGGAGTCGCGAATTGCCCGCAGCGAGGCACGTAGTACCTCGGGGCGCACGTGGCACATGGGCCACGTCATCGCTTCGACGGCGCTGTCCTCGTCGTCCATTGCCTCTCGGTAGCCGCCACTCGCAGCTGCGAGGAACGTACGGACGAATTCAGGATTGCGTTCCAGGGTGTCCTCGCGCACTGACAGGAAGTAGGAGTGATGAGGTGCGACCCCCACCGAGTCGAATTCGAGGACGACCACCTCATCGAGAGGAGTGTTTCCTTGAAAGGGTTCCCACGCACGAACGTTCATCACGGCGTCGTAGAGACCCTGCTCGACGGAGCGAACATCGGGCTCCCAGTTGCCGGGGTCCGCGAAGCGAATCAGGGTGGGGTCTCCCCCATCCGCGGCCACAGCCTCGCGTACTTCGTGAATGAGGCGAGCAACGGGCGGGACGGCAACGGTCTTTCCCTCAAGGTCCGCGAAGCGCGAGATCCCAGTCGCGGGAGTTGTGATCACCGCTCCAAGCTGACGCTGATTGAGCGTTGCAACGGCGACGAAAGGCACGCCCGTGGACCGTGACTGCAGAACGTGTCCCAGGCGCAGGGAGGCGACATCGTATTCGCCGCGCGCGAGCATCGCGGGCGCCCCTCCCCTGTCGTAACCGTCCGAGATGAGTTCGACGTCGAGTCCGGCCCGTGCAAAGCCACCGTTGCGCCTGGCCAGGAAGAGGCCGGCATGGTTGGGCCACGGGTGTACGTATTCGAGCATTACTCGTGTGACTGGCATGGTGTTCCTTCGTGTTCGGTGCGCGCGTCAGTATCAGTAAGAGCGTCTTCCACACGGGCGCACAGGGCGTGGAATCGCTCCAGTCGTCGGGTACCACGCCCGCGAGGGTGCGGTAGATCAATCGGGATAATGTCTGTGATGTGCCCGGGTCGCTCACTCATGACATGGACGGTGTCGGCAAGTTGAACCGCTTCCCGGATGTCGTGGGTGACAATGACGGTCGTGCGCGATTCCTCGTCGAGAATGCCAGCGAGCCAGTCGCATACGTCTGCCCGGGTGAGGGCGTCGAGAGCCCCGAAGGGTTCATCAAGCAGAATCGCGCTGGCCGGTGTGAGCATCGTACGAGCGAAAGCAACACGGGCACGCATTCCTCCGGACAGCTCATCAGGCCGGTGGGAGGAAAATGAGCCGAGTGCCAGCCCTTCAAGGGCGGCTTGCGCCTGTGCGCGAGCGTCCCGTTTGAGGACGCCCACCAGGACGAGAGGCAGAGCCACGTTGTCTCGGACACTGAGCCAGGGCACAAGCGAGTCCGATTGCGGCATGAGGGCGCAGGAGACAGAACTGTCCGCCTGCGCGTGGCCGAGCGCGTGGTCTGCTTGTTCGAGTCCCGCGGCAATACGCAGGAGTGTGCTCTTGCCACATCCGGAGGGACCAACGACAGCCGCTATCTTCCCCTCCGTTACCTCCAGGCTCGCACGCTCAAGCGCTCGCACGTTCCCCCGCGAGGAGCGGTAGGTTTTCGACACGTCAGCGATGTCGATGCGTCCGGGAACGACGCTCCGACTCCCCTTCGTTCGCTTCCGAGGGGAGGGCAGGGATCGCCGGGATGTCACCATCTCTGCAGCGGCGACGAGAGCGTAGAGCAGGAGTGTCATCAGCACGAGGGTTCCAGCTCCGGCAAATACAAGGTCGGTGCGAAATGACGATTGCGCGCTCAGTAGGAATACCCCAAGTCCGCGTTTGGCGCCCATGAACTCGGCCGTCGCAGCCGATGCGAAAGCGTAGGTAGCCGCGATGCGGATACCCGAGAACAGGTGCGTGTGCGCCCAGGGCAGTCGCGCATGGATGAGGATCCACAGACGCGAGGCACCGGCGACAGCGAGCGGGTCGGTGAGGGAGCTGGGCACGCGCCCGAGACCGCGCAGCAAGGCAATGGCCACGGGGAAGGCGGTGAACACCGCGACGACCACAATTTTCGAGGCCATGGTGAAGCCCATCCAGATCACCATGAGGGGTGCGATCGCCACCAGGGGGATTGTCTGGGAGACAACCAGGATTGGCATGGCAACATGGGAGACGCTAGGCCAGAGCGACGTGGTGAAAGCGATGATGACTCCCGCAGCGATTCCGACGAGCATGCCCACGATCCCTTCGATGCCCGTCGCCCACGCAGCCGCTCTGAGTGACGCCCAGCTTGCCATTGCCGAGGTAACGATGGTGGTGGGAGCCGGCAGGATCCGCTCTGGCAGGCCAGACCAGGCATGGAGAATCTGCCACGCTGTCACGACCACACCCAGGGAGGCGAGTGCCCAGGCTGAGCGCACAACGTTGTCGCGTGTGCGCCCAGCCTCCAACCTTGGCCTACTCGAGGAGATCATTGGTCACCATGTCTGCGCCACGCAGGCCGGCGGATGCGGGCTTCCCGTTGGCGTCTTCGAGGAGGCCTGCTCCCTCCAGGTAGTCGATGTAACGCTGCCAACGATCAACGTCGCCGTGACCGACGCTGCCAGCTGAGTCCTTCCAGTACTGCGATGAGAGCAGCTCCTGGCTCCTGGTGGCCAATTCACGATCGATGGCGGCGTCGGGATTGGCATTCAACAGTGCGTCTACGGCACCGGACGGATCGGAGATGGCATCCTTGTATCCGCGTTGAGTCGCCTGGATAAATCGCTTTGCCAGGTCGGAGTGGTCTCGCAGATATGCGGGAGTTGTTACCAGACCAAGCTCGGCGGGCGTCGTCTCAACACCGTAGTCAGCGGGCATGAACCACTTGACGGGGGTTCCGGCGAGGTCCGCCTCGATCCCTTCCCACGTTGTGAGGCCTTCGGCATAATCTGCCGTGCCGTTGTAGACGGCTGCGTAGGCGCTGGTTCCGAGCAGCGCGGTCTCCACGTTTCCCTGTCCGCCGTCGTTGCGGATCATGGTTTGTACCTTCGCGACACCTTCGGCTGCACCCCAGGTTGCGAAGAGTTTTCCGTCAAGGTCGGCGGGCCTCGTGATGTCCGTGTTATCAGCGCGCACTGCGATACCCTGCGAGGACTCTTGCTGGAGGTTGAAGACCATGGTCATGTCATCACCGCGCGCTTTGCCGGCGATGACGGAGTAGGCGCCTTCAAAGGCAAAATCGGCTCCTCCGCCCAGGAGAACTGACGCGGACCCCGCTTCGGAGTAGGGCAGGATCTCGACGTCGATGCCCGCCTGCTCGTAGTATCCGCGGGCCATGGCCAGGTAGACACCGGAATGGTTTGTGTTCGGTGTCCAGTCCAGGACGACACTCACTGTTTCCCGCGCTTGTTCGCTCTGGGAACTCGTTGCGCTGTCTGAGCAGGCCGCCACGGCGAGCGCGCAGGCGGGCAGCAGCATTGCAAGCCCCGTGATGGTTCGTTTCATTGTTCTTCCTTTCATTCGTGCGTCACTGCATCGTCAAGCCACGCCAGGTAGTCCTGCCCAGCCGGGCGCGTGAACCACCGAGTATGCTCGCCGAAGAAAATGTCAAGGCACCAGGTTGCGCCCGGGATGGATCGGGTCGCCCCGTACTGGTAGTCGATCCAGTTGAGGCCAGACTCCGCTTGGATCAGCGGCATCAAGGCAATGAGGCCGCGTCGTTCGAGAGGGCTCAGGGGTCTGACCTCCTCGTAGCCTTCGATGAGGGCGAGGGTGATATCTCTGTGGACTGTCTCTTCCTCACCGTCGATGATCCGCGTCCACTCGAAGGCATTGCGCTCGATAATGAGCGCCAAGTCGTAGATCGCGGGGTTGTGGTCGGCCAGTCCAAAATCGATGAATTGGGAGGGAGCGAGGCCCTGCCAAAAAACGTTGGAGATGTGTAGGTCTCCGTGGGTCCACGACGTCGGCAGATCGCGGGCGATCGGGGCGTATGCGGCGGCGAACTTCAGGTGCGGTTCCCACTGATCTTCGATACGTCTGCCGGTATCGCGGAGGAAGGCTGCAACCCCGGGTCGCTGCTCGATCCATTGGGCCAGGTCTCGGCGCGGATCGTCGGCGAAGAGGCGCATGCGTGACTGGTAGGCGCAGGGCGGGTTGTTGTGGGCACGATAGTCCGCCGAGGCCAGGGCGAGTTGCGCGGTCATGGCACCCAGGGCGTGCGCCTCCTCGAGGGTGCCCGGAATCGTCCACGTGGGATCATCACGGTACCGGTCCTCGCCGATTGCCCCTTCGCACACCTCCCACGTGCCCGTTGGTGTTTCCCAGACTGTATCGCCGTCCGCAAAGGGCAGGAAGGCTGGGGTGGGGAAACCCTTCGCGCGCACGTGCGCAACGAGGCCGTGGACAGCTCGCAGGTGATCGGGAGGTACGACGCCAGGCCCATAACGCTTGATGAAAACCGTCGTATCGCCCGCATCTACGAGGATTCCCGCGGTCGTTGGGCGATTCGAAACTGCAGGGCGGTGCCTGCGAGGGGTGTGCCGAGGCGGGCGAGTACCCGGGAGATTTCGTCGTCGGAAATGACGGGCCAGACTCTGGTCGTCACGTCGAGATGATTGTTATCGTCGCTCACGTGGGCTCTTTCGCGTGCGCGCACGAGCCTTCGTGGAAGAAGTGTCTGCGTCCCTACGCCGGTATGACCCGGATCAGGTGTGTCGGTCGGAGGATCGCCTCCCTCTCAGCCCCACGCTTCCAGGGCTCCCGTGCATCGCGTCACACTCTACACCCCACCGGGCTCACTATCAAACGGATCACACAAATGTGCCCGGCTGCGTAAACGCAGCCGGGCACATCGCAGATCGTGGGATTAGTTCCCCGTTCCAAAGTCGACGCGCGAGCGCGCCTTCCTCATGTCCTGATAGTCAATGGTAGTCGTTTCACCGTCAACATCGATCGTTGCGCCGGTCTCGTCCGCGGAGACGACGCGGCCGGAGACGTAGCCTCCCGCTCGCAGCTTGATGCGCACGAGGCGGCCGACCTGACGCAGCCAGTGACCAACCTTGGTGAGCACACGCTCAGCTCCGGGAGTAGAGACTTCGAGCAGGTATTCGCCGTCGATGGGGTCGGCGGCGTCAAGAGCCTTCGACACGGCGCGAGACACATCCGCGAGGGTGTCCGAATCGACGCCGTCACCTCCGATCGGGGCGTCGACGATGACGCGCAGGAGGGGCATCGCGTCGGAGCGCGTGCGGGTCACCGAATCCAGTTCCAGGCCCGAGGCTGCGACCACGGGTGCCAGCAGTTCCTCAAGCGATGTGTCCGTCGTGGACGATCCCATAGACGCCTATCTTTCTTTTCTTGAACGCGGGTCAGTTACCTATCCTACCCGGGGGTGTGCGATGATGCGGGTGTGCGTTTCGCAAATCTGACTATGACTACACGCCGCTTACCGAGCCTCGTCGCTGCCGCAGCGGTGGCCCTCGCGCTGTCCGCATGCTCCGGGCAGGTGCAGCCGACCCTGTCGGGCTTTGCTGCCGCGCGCGACCAGGCTGCTCGTACGGAGGCAGCGGCGTCCGCGCGTGCTACCCAGCTCGCCGAGAATGCCACCGAGTGTGCGGCCTGTTCGACCGCCCTGCGTTCAGTCGCCTCGGCGTCGGACACCCGCCTACAAGCCCTCGGCGGACTGTGGGATCCGTGGGGCGGGCCCGCACCCGAGGGGAAGTCTTCACCCCCGGCTGTGTCCGAGGCCCCCACGGAGCTCGCCGCTTTCGTCTCGTGGCTGGCCCGCACGGCCACCCGCGACCTGGCGATCGCGGCCGATCCGAAGCTGACAAGCAGCGAGGATGCCCGCATCCTCGCGGCCTCGGCTCTGGGCCGCTACTCGAGCGCCGTCAGCGTGGCCAGCGCCTACGGCATCAGCCTGAACGCGGGCGCGACGCAAGCCGCCGCCATCAACGATCACGTCAATGCCTCCTCCCTGGATGGCGTCCAGACCTGGTCGATCGACGCATTCTCTGATTCGACGATTTCCACGACCTTCGCGCCCTCGGGCACGGACGTGGCGTCCTCACAGGAGCTGTCCGCAGCCGTGGCCCTGTGGGATTGCACGGCCTCCACGCTCCCCAAGGCACATGCCAGCGCGGACACCCTGAGCGTCGACGACACCTACAGCGTCTCGGGCGAACTGTTGACGCGTGCGCAGATTGCGCTGCAGGCGGGCGCAGCCGACACGCGCACGCCTCGCTGCGAGCTGCCCTACCTGGACGCGGCGACGCTGTCTACGAACCTGCTGGCCGCCGATACGGCTATGCTCGCCTCCGACTCCGAGGCCGTGCGCTCCGCCGGCCTGAGCGCGGCGCTCGTGGACATCGAGCAGTGGGCCCCTCACACGACCCTGCCCGCCCTCATCGGCACGAAATAACGCAGCCCGCGCTCCTGCACCCGGCTGACGCTCCTGCGCCCGGCTGACAAGACAACAGGGCCGCTCCCCCACCGGGGAGCGGCCCTGACTCTACGTGTGCGTAGCGTACCCGTTCATAGGCGAGCTGCGATATCGTCGCCGATCTGCGAGGTGGAACGCACCAGAGGCGCACCGGAGGCAGCGGCCTGCGCGCGCGCCGCCATGTCCGCATCGATGGCGGCGCGCACGCGCGCAGCCTCATCCGCGAATCCCATGAAGTCAAGCATGAGCGCCACCGACGAGATCGTGGCGGTCGGGTCGGCCTTGCCCTGGCCGGCGATGTCGGGGGCCGAGCCGTGCACGGGCTCGAACATCGAGGGGTACTCACGCGAGGGGTTCAGGTTGCCCGACGCGCTCAGTCCAATGCCGCCCGTCACAGCCCCGGCCTCGTCGGTGAGGATGTCACCAAAGAGGTTGTCCGTGACGATGACGTCGAAGCGCGCGGGGTCGGTGACCATGTAGATGGTGGCGGCGTCGATGTGGCAGTAGTCGATGGCCACGTCGGGGAATTCCTCCCCCACCTCGTCGACGATGCGCCGCCACATGTGTCCGGCGTTGACCAGCACGTTGTGCTTGTGGACCAGGGTCAGGTGTTTCTTGCGCGAGGCGGCCGCCTCGAAGGCGTAGCGCACGACGCGCTCGACGCCGTAGGCGGTGTTGACGCTGACTTCGGTCGCGATCTCGTGGGGGGTGCCCACGCGCACGGCGCCGCCGTTCCCGCAGTACAGGCCCTCGGTTCCTTCACGCACGACGACGAAGTCGATGTCGCCGGGGTTGGCCAGGGGGCTGGGCACGCCCTCGTAGTACTTCGAGGGACGCAGGTTCACGTAGTGGTCGAGGGCGAAGCGCAGCTTGAGGAGCAGGCCGCGCTCGAGAACGCCGGAGGGCACAGACGGGTCACCGACAGCACCCAGGAGGATGACGTCGTGGCGCTTAATGGCCTCGAGGTCCTCGTCGGTGAGCGTGTCGCCGGTTTCGTGCCAGCGCTGCGCTCCCAGGTCGAAGTGGGTGGTGGAGTAGTCGACGCCGCGATCGGCCAGGACTCGGTCGAGCACCTTCAGGCCTTCGGGAACGATTTCCTTGCCGATGCCGTCACCGGGAATTACTGCGATGTTCAGTGTCATACATCCATCTTCCCCCCGCCCGCGCGCACCGGGTCGGGCCCATTCCAACCCGTGGTCTGTTTATGCAGTGACGTGCCCCATAGACGAGGCCGAGGCCGGGAAGTGCGCTCACGCCCCAGGCCTCGGCCACGTCACGGATGGGTCAGACCCACGCCCCCGAGGAGGCAAAGTAGTACCAGCGTCCCGAGATCATCGTCCAGCCGGTGGCCATCTGGCCGTCCTCGCCAAAGTAGTACCAGGTGATACCGATGTTCTGCCAGCCTGTGGCCATCGCGCCCGAGGGGGCCAGGTAGTACCAGGCACCCGCGTACTGCCAGCCGGTGAGCATCTGGCCGGAGGCCGAGAAGAGGTACCAGGTGGGGCCGACCTGGACCCAGCCGGTCGCCATGGCACCGGTGGCGGGATCGATGTAGTACCAGGAGCCACCCGAGCCAACCCAGCCGCTGACGCGAGCGCCGTAGGCGTTGTAGTAGCTCCACACGCCGTCGGCGTTATCCCAGCCGGTGACCATGTATCCGTCAGCGCCGAAACGGTAGGTGGACTCGCCGATCGTGATGGTCTGGTTCATCGCGAAGGTGGAGTCCTCCAGCTGCCACTTCCAGCCCGACCCGGTGTTGACCCAGTGCGCGGGGGTCACCGCAGGCGTGGGATCCGGGGTGGGTTGCGGGTCCGGAGTCGGGTCCGGGGTGGGCTCCGGCGTCGGGGCGGGGTCCTCGCCCGGGTCGCTCAGGTGCAGGTAGGCGGCGTCCACGCGCATGAACTCGATGTTCTTGTAGCCACCGGACTCGTAGAGCAGGCCCCACGTGCCGTCAGGCAGGGCGTGCAGGGTCGAGTAGGCCATGTCGCCGCTCTCGAAGACGACTCCGTCGTTCCAGGTGAAGCCGTCGTCGTAGGACACGCGAATCGTTCCGTTGGCGCGGGCCGAGGAGGAGTCAGCGTTGGAGAAGAGCAGGACGCGGGCGCGCGCGGAGCCCTCGGGGGCATCCGGGTAGGCGCGGATGATCGAGGCGTTGTTACGCGGGTCGGTCAGGTCCCAGTTGTGGCGGAAGGGGCCCCAGGTCTGGCCGCCGTCGTAGGAGATTGATTCGAGGCGCTGGCCGGCAGTGCCCTGTGTGCGCGAGTTGAGGAGCAGGCGCCCGTCGGAGAGCTCGACGACCTTGTTTTCGTCCGCGCTGCCTTCGGTGGGCTCGCCGGGCTTCCAGGTCGCGCCGTGGTCGTCTGAGTAGACGGAGACGGCCATGAGCGAGGTCGTGCCGGAGTTGGCGACGGCGTACTGCTGGATGAGGCGGCCGGCGTGGGCGCCATAGCGCAGCTGGATACCTTCACCGGAGGAAGCGAAGCGGGTGAACCACTGGCCCTCGTAGCCGGTCGTCACCTGGTCGGTGATGGTGCGGGGGTTTTCCCAGGTCATGCCGTTGTCGTGGGATTCGACGACGTGGGCGTGCAGGATATTGCGCGCGGCGGGGTCGGTGCCCAGGTGGGACTGGAAGAGGCCCACGTCGTAGGACTTGACCGAGAACATGAAGATCGTGCCGGTCGTGCGATCCACGACGAAGGAGGGGTCGGAGTAGCCGATCTTCGCGGCGCCGGGGGTGCCGGCCAGTGCGGTCATGATGGGTGTCCAGGACTTACCGCCGTCCTTGGAGATGCGGTAGACGATGGAGTTGGCCTGGGGCGCATCCTGGCAGGTGTCGGGGCGCCCGTCCCAGGCCGCGATAATCCAGCCGTTGGTGGCGGTGGTCAGCGCGGGGATGCGGTGGCAGTTGAAGCCGGCCAGGCCCGGGGAGGCCAGGCGAACCTTGTCGCCGATCGCGTAGTCCTGAGGCGTCTCGAGCGGGTCGGGCGCGACGGGGCGCGTGCCGGCAGCGACGGTGATCGGGTCGGTGGCGGCGACGAAGTCTCCGGCGATGACGTCGGTACCGTTGCGGTCACGGGTGGCGGCCCAGGTGGCGCTGGGGGTGAAGGTGCCGGCCGCAACGTCCTCGGCGGTCACGGTGTGTGTGGCCGAGGTGCAGGACTTGGTCGTGTGGGCGGCGAGGTTGTGCCAGCGGCAGTTGGGGGCGCCGGTCGTCAGGACTCCGCTCAGGTTCGAGGCCGTGGGGAAGACGGTGAGGGTGCTGTCCGTGTTGTTCGTGTAGGTGAAGGTCACGGTCACGACATCACCGGCGTAGACGGTGTCGCCGACTGTGTCGGTGCGCGTGGCGACAACGCTGATCGGGGCTGACTCGTCGTCAATTGCCGAGGCCGTGGTGACGGCTGCGTCGTCGGTGTCACTGGTGGGGGCGGCCAGAGAGGGGGCGGCGAGGCTCGCGCATAGCAGCGCGGCTCCCATGGCTGCCGCGAGGGCTCGCCCGTAGTGGCGGAGGGTCATCGTTGGTCTTTCCGGGGAGGGGTGTCAATCTGCGGTGAATGAGCTGTCACTCACCCTCCGCACGATTCATCATAGAAATATAGATGCAGACTAACCACTTATACAAGAAGGGTGTCACACGCTTCCCATCTTAATTCACCAAACCACGCAGATGGAAGACAATCTGACACACCCCTACCCGCGCGACACAACCTCAGAAACTAACCGCGAATAAGACTCTTCCAGCCGATCGATGCACTCACGAATGTCATATCGCGCACCAACCGCCACATAGCGACGCGCTTCGCGCGCACGCGCCGCACTCCCCCGTTCAACCCAGCTGTCAATCGCACGAGCGAGCGCACGAGCATCCCCGGCTCGTACACACTGTCCTCGCTCAGGGCAAATTGACTGGTCGCCGTCAACGGACCGCGAGCAATGATGGGCACGACACCATATCGCAGCACCTCCAGGGCACTCAGCCCTTCAACTTCAATGCGCGCCGCATGCACATACAGGTCGGAGCTCGACACCTCACGGACGAGCTCATCCGCACTCAAGAAAGCAAAACGGACCGGATGAGCGATCACGTTGCTCCGCAAGAGACGCCGAGCCGAGGCACGCAGGGAGCGTTCAGTCGGACCGCGCCCAGCAAGAGTCAGCTGAATCGAGCGCGCATGAGCGCTATGGCGCAAAGCGCGCAGGATGGTCGCCTGGTCTTTTTCGCGCGAGAACCTCCCAACCGCGAGGATCCGAATGAGGCAAGATTCCCCCACCTCACGACCATCACCACCCACCGCCCCGTCGAGAGGCACACCGTTTGACACAAGCAGAAGAGACGGGCGCACACGCAGCCGCAACACGCGGTCATACACGGACTGCGAGGGACATTGAATGAGGTCACAGCGATTGAAGATGAAGCGCTTCCACACCTCGAGGATCACCCGATTCAGGAGGGGGCAACGGTCGAGATACACGGAAGCCGTCAGGTTTTCCGGATGAATGTGGTAGGTCGCCAGAGCTGGCACTCCACGAACGCGCGCACGCCGAGCAACGAAAGCCTGCAGCATAAACGGCTCTTCCAGATGCACCACGTCCGCCCAGTCGAGTGCCCGCTCAACCTGGCGACGATCCGAACGGGCAAAGGCGTAGCCCTGAGAGGCAATGAGCGGCGCAACAAGCGGGATACGAAGGTGCGGAAGCGGATAATCAGGCACACCAACACCGCAATCATCACCATGACGCGGAGGAGCAGACAGCACGCGAACATCGTGCCCCCGCTCTCGCAACAGCGAGATCGTCCGGCGCGCGGAGGCAGCAAGCCCATTACCGCGCGTATAGAGGTCATTGATGACGAACAGGATCTTGAGCCGGGTAGACACATCCGCCCCCTGAGCAGCCATACCCCGATTTTACCCAGGAGACTGCGACGAGAACCATTGACGCAGACACAGACAACTCCGGCAGCCAATGCAAGACATCACAAAGAGTTGCTCATAAAGTAGTTACTAATAAACTGATACTGTCAATCAGTCTTTCACAGCAAGGAATTACCGTGCGCCCCTCCCGTCGAACTCTGACACGCGTCACCTCGGCCGCCGTCGCTTCCCTCGTGATCGTTGCACCGATCTCCACCGTTTCCAATGCGGACGCCCTCTCCCCCGCCTCCCTTCCGTGGACGAACGGCTCCGACGAAGCGGCGGCGAACTAACCCTCACGGGAACACAGTCGAACGTAACCCGCGCCTGTCAGCACAAAAAGAGCCCCGACCTCGTCCCATATGCGTGGGAACGAGGCCGGGGCTTGGGTCTATCCGAAATGGACAGCGAGATCAGCGCGCGGCGCTGCCCTCGGTGTAGTCCGCATCGGAGTCGGTCCAACCGAAGGCCTTGCGCAGCTTCTGGCCGGTCTTCTCGATCGGGTGGGCCTCTTCCTCGGCGCGCAGCGCCTTGAACTCGAGAGCGCCGTTATCCTGGTCCGCAATGAACTTGCGGGCGAAGGTGCCGTCCTGAATGTCGGCCAGGACAGCCTTCATGGCCTCCTTGGAGGACTCGCCAATGACGCGCGGGCCGGAGACGTAGTCGCCGTACTCGGCGGTGTCGGAGCAGGACCAACGCTGCTTCGTGATGCCGCCCTCGTTAATGAGGTCGACGATCTGCTTCATCTCGTGGCAGACCTCGAAGTAGGCGATCTCAGGCTGGTAACCAGCCTCGACCAGGGTCTCAAAGCCGGCCTGGATCAGGTGGGAGACGCCACCGCACAGGACGGCCTGCTCGCCGAACAGGTCGGTCTCGGTCTCCTCGGTGAAGGTCGTCTTGATGACGCCGGCGCGGGTGCCGCCGATGCCCTTCGCATAGGACAGAGCCAGCTCCCAGGCCTTGCCGGAGGCGTCCACCTCGACGGCGACGACGTCCGGGGTGCCCTTGCCCTGCACGTAGGTCTCGCGGACCTTGTGGCCGGGGCCCTTGGGGGCGACCATGATGACGTCGTGGCCCTCGGGGACCTCGATGTAGCCGTAGCGGATGTTGAAGCCGTGCGCGAAGAGGAGCGCGGCGCCTTCCTTCAGGTTGGGGGCAATCTGCTCGGCGTAGACGTAGCGCTGGACCTGGTCGGGCAGCAGCACGGAGACGACGTCGCCCTCGGCGACGGCCTCGGCCACGTCCTTGACCTCCAGGCCGGCGGCCTCAGCCTTGGCCCAGGAGGACGAACCGGGGCGCAGGCCAACGACCACGTCAACTCCGGAATCCTTCAGGTTCAGCGCGTGCGCGTGACCCTGCGAACCGTAACCGATGATGGCGACCTTCTTGGACTGGATCAGCGACAGGTCTGCGCCGTCGTCGTAGATGATTTCTGCCATTTTCATTTCTCCTTCAGTTGATCCGTGATCGAGCGCGACCCGCGGCCGATGGCCACGGCGCCCGACTGGACGAGTTCGGTGACGCCGTAGGGCTCCAGGGCCCGCAGCAGCGCCTCCAGCTTGGATAGGGAGCCGATCGATTCGATGACGACCGACTCGGGTTGAACGTCGACGACGTGCGCGCGGAACAGGTCCACGATCTGCAGGACCGAGGTGCGACGGGTTTCGTCGGCCTGGACCTTCATGAGCAGCAGGCGCCGTTCGACGGAGTCTTCGGGTTCGAGCTCGACGACCTTGAGGACGTTGATGAGCTTGTTGAGCTGCTTGACCACCTGCTCGATGGGCGCGGAGTCTGCGTCCACGATGATGGTCATGCGGGAGATCTCGGGGTGCTCGGTCTCTCCCACTGCCAGCGACTTGATGTTAAAGGCACGACGGGCGAAAAGAGCGGCGACGCGGGTCAGCACGCCGGGCTTGTTTTCGACCAACACGGCCAGAGTGTGACGGTTCGTCATCAGTCTTCCACCTCCCAGTCGGGCGCCATGCCCTTGGCGTAACGAATCTCATCGTTGGAGACGCCCGCGGCGACCATCGGCCACACCATCGAGTCCTTGGAGACTCGGAAGTCAATGAGGACGGGGCGGTCATTGATCGACATGGCCCATTCGATGGCCTCGTCGACTTCGTCGATGGAGCGGACCGTGCGCGCGGCCATGCCGTACGCCTGGGCCAGCCTCTCGAAGTTGGGGATCTGCTCGCCCTCGACCGGGTTGAGCGTCGTGTTCGAGTAGCGCTTGCCGAAGAAGAGCGACTGCCACTGGCGCACCATGCCCAGCACGGAATTGTTGATGAGGGCGACCTTGATCGGGATGTTGTTGATCGTGCAGGTGGCCAGCTCCTGGTTGGTCATCTGGAAGGAGCCGTCGCCGTCGATCGCCCACACGACCTTGTCGGGGGCGCCGACCTGGGCGCCCATGGCCGAGGGGATGCAGTAGCCCATCGTGCCCGCACCGGAGGAGGAGATGAAGCTGCGCGGGTTGTCCAGCGTGATGAACTGCGCGGCCCACATCTGGTGCTGGCCGACGCCGGTGACGTAGATCGCGTCGGGGCCGACCTTGTCGGAAAGCTTCTTGAGAACTTCCTGGGGAGCCATCATCCCGTCTTCGGGCGCGGCCCAGCCAATCGGGTACTTGGAACGCAGGCGGTCCAGGTAGCGCCACCAGCCGGAGATGTCCTCGGTGCCCTCCGACGAGGCCTGGGCGATTTCTGCGGTGAGGATCGGCAGGCGGTCGCCAGGTCCGCGACGATCGGAATGTCCGCGTAGCGGTTCTTCGAGATCTCAGCGGCGTCGATGTCGATGTGCACGACGGTGGCGCGCGGCGCGAAAGAATCCAGGCGGCCGGTGACGCGGTCATCGAAACGAGCGCCGAGGGCCACGATCAGGTCAGCGCGCTGCAGGGCGCCGACGGCCGCGACCGTACCGTGCATGCCGGGCATTCCCAGGTTGTGACGATCCGAGTCGGGGAAGGCCCCGCGAGCGGTCAGGGTGGTGACAACGGGGGCGTTCGTGGCCTCGACCAGGTCGGCCAGGGCCTGCGTCGCGCCACCGCGCACAACGCCGCCGCCGACGTAGAGCACGGGGGCCTGGGCCTCGACAATCGCGCGGGCCGCGGCACGCACCTGCTTCATGTTCGGACGGTCGGCAACCTTGTAGCCGGGCAGGTCCAGGGCCGGGGGCCAGGAGAAGTCCATCTCTGCTACCTGCGCGGACTTAGTGACGTCCACGAGCACGGGGCCGGGGCGGCCGGTGCCAGCCAGATGGAAGGCCTCAGCGAGGCGGGCGGGAATGTCCTGAGGGTCGGTGACCAGGAAAGAGTGCTTCGTAATCGGCATGGACGCGCCAACGACGTCCGCTTCCTGGAAGGCATCGGTGCCGATCAGGGAAGCGCCAACCTGACCGGAGATCACAACGATCGGCACGGAGTCCATGCAGGCGTCGCCCAGGGCGGTCAGCACGTTCGTCGCGCCGGGACCGGAGGTGACCAGCGCGCAGCCGACCTTGCCGGTGGCAAGCGCGTAACCCTCGGCAGCGTGGCCCGCTCCCTGCTCATGTCGAACCAAAATGTGACGAATTGCCGTCGACGCCATCAGGGGGTCGTAGGTCGGCAGAATTGCGCCGCCGGGCATACCGAACACGTCGGTCACGCCCAGGGCCTCGAGGCTCGCCACAATAGCCTCGGCTCCGGTCATTCGGGTGGTGGTACTCGCGTCGCTCACCATTCGTCCTCTCAATCGTTGGGACCGTCTCAAAGAAACCCCCGTCAATTCCGCGCATTGGCGCGGATGCGGGGAATAGGCGTGCGATCCATCCTCTCGTTACGCGGCAGGCATCGCACGCCCGGGTACCAGGACCAGGGCGCGGATTCCAATCTCACGAACGTCGAGCATGCTAATACCGTAACTCGACACCGCCAAGCGCTCTTGACTATCTCATTGTGCGGACCTTCCGTATGCCCGCGCCATCTAGGACGATGGACTGAGAGACACAGCACCTGAAACTGGTTTAATTGATTCGTAGCACACACCATCAATACACGCACGGAGATTACATCGTGGTCAAGGTCTTCGAGATACTGCACGAGCAGCCAGTGCTGTTCCTGTTCCTCCTTATCGGCATCGGCATGGCCTTCGGCAAAGTCAAGATCAAGGGCATCGGCTTGGGCGCCGCTGCCGTTCTCTTTTTCGCCATCGTCATGGCAGCCTGGTCCCAGTCCAACGGGATCGAACTGCAGGTGACCAAGCAGCTGGGCACGCTGGGCCTGACGCTCTTTACCTTTGCGATCGGCATTAATTCTGGTGCTTCCTTCTTCCACAACCTCAAGACGGCAGTCGGCCCGATCCTGGCGATGGTCGCCTTCTACGGCATTGCCGCCACGCTGGGCTTGTACGTCGGCAAGGCCATGGGCATGTCCGTGCCCCTGATCGCCGGTACCTTCGCGGGCGCCGTGACGAACACCCCTGCCCTGGCTGCCGCCGGCGAGGCCAGCGGTGACCCCGCGACGGCCACGGTCGGCTACTCGATCGCCTACCTCTTCGGCGTCATCGGCATGCTCGCTGCTTCCATGGCAGCCCTCCACTACGGCCGCAATGACAAGGACGCTCCCTCTCCCCTGTCAAACCGCACGATTCGCGTGGAGCGCGACGACCACCCCTTTGTTGGTGACATCTACGAGAAGCTCGGCGAGAAGGTGTCCTTCTCCCGTCTGCGCCGCGGCGAGACCGGCCCGATCACCCGTCCGCAGATGTCCGACACCCTTGATCCCGGCGACCTCGTCACCGTCGTCGGCCCCCGCGAGCTCGTCGCCCGTGCTGCTACCGAACTGGGCCACGCGTCGTCCCATTCGCTCATGCAGGACCGCACCTACCTGGACTTCCGCCGCATGACGATCTCCAACCCCAAGGTCTCCGGCCGAACGGTGGCCTCCCTGGGTCTGGCCAAGCAGTTCTCCGCGACGATCTCCCGCGTGCGCCGCGGCGACGTCGACATGGTCGCCGAGCCCGGCCTCGTCCTCCAGGAGGGTGACCGCGTGCGCGTCGTCGCCCCCACCTCGAAGATGGCTGAGATCACCAAGTTCTTTGGTGACTCCTCGCATGGCCTCACCGACCTCAACCCGATCGCCCTGGGCCTGGGCATGGCCATCGGCATTGCAATCGGCGAGCTGCCGATCTTGACCCCATCCGGCGACTACTTCTCGATCGGCTCCGCCGCCGGCACCCTCATCGTCGGCCTCATCTTCGGCCGCCTGGGCCGTATCGGCCCCATCGCGACGGCCCTGCCCTTCACCACCTGCCAGGTTATCGCCGAGCTCGGCCTGCTGATCTTCCTCGCCCAGGCGGGCGCGAAGGCTGGCGGCCAGATCCTCGAGGCCTTCACCTCAGGCGCGTGGGTCAACATCTTCATCCTCGGCGCGATCATCACGTCGACCATGGCTATCGGCTTGTACATCACCATGCGATGGGTGTTCAAGATGGGCGGCACGAAGCTCGCCGGCCTACTCGGCGGCGCGCAGACGCAGCCCGCGGTTCTGGCCTTCGCGAACGGCCGGACCAACTCCGATCCGCGTGTGGCGCTGGGCTACGCCCTGGTCTACCCGGTCGCCATGGTCGGAAAGATCGTCGTCGCTCAGATCCTGGGCGGCATGTAGAGACGTTGGCAGCGGGGTCACCTCCACACCACCCAAAGACCCTGCAGCCTTGCGAACGGGCGGGGATCCCCCCCATCCTCCCCCGCCCGTGCGAATGGGGCCGACCTGCACAGGTCGGCCCCATTCGTGTGCCTCCTTGTCGTCCCCTCAAACCATCAAGGCCACCGCAAAGCTCTCAAGGGCGCGCGGCCTGCGGTGCCCGTGGGCGGTGGCGGGGCCTGGTAATCAAAAGCCAACACGCGGCCTGCGAGGCCTGACTGCACCGCCCCACCTGGTTGGAGGTAGACACGGCGCTTGTGAGGCCTGGCTGCGGTGCCCGTGGGCGGTGGCGGGGCCTGGCCGGGCTTCGAGATCGACCACTCCGAGCCGTCAGGCTCGCGTGTGGCGATCTCGCGGGCGGGCCGCCGCCCACGGGCACACAAAGCAGCCCGGCCGGGGGCCGATGCTCGCGCTACAGCCGTATACCTGGCGGGGCACGGCCAGGTGTAAACCTGGCGGGGCACGGCCAGGTGTAAACCTGGCGGGGCACGGCCAGGTGTAAACCTGGCGGGGCACGGACACGCAACGAGGCCGCGACCGGTTTCCCGGCCACGGCCTCGTCGATGAATGAGCGTCAGCGCTGAATGAGCGCAACGAGAACGCGTGCGGTCACTGCAGCCACGCACACGATCGCGATGTTGCGTCCGACGGCGCGAATCTCGTCGCGGTCAATCTCGTACTCAACCTCGAACGACGGCGGCTTCAGGCTTGCTTCAATCTCGAACTTCATGCGTTCTCCTCCTCGTACTCCCACAGGTTCGGGACTCGTTCTTGCTTTTCGACGAGCCAGTTCTTATCCGTCAGCATACGGGAGAGCGCGAGGCCCATACCGATCGCGACGATCGTGAACATGACCGTGAAGAGCGCGGCGAGCGCGTCGTCGATCTGCTGGTTGTTCAGGTAGGTCAGAGCACGATAGAGCGGCACACCGGGGATCATGATGACGACAGCAGGCACGGACAGGGTCACGCGCGAGAAGCGAGTCCTGCGGGCCACGAAGACGGCGAGAAGGCCAGCTGCGAGCGCGGCGAGGCCGACGGCAGCAGGGGCAGGAACGCCAAGTTGCAGGTGCAGGGCGATACGAGCGGTGTTGATAACGGCACCGATGAGTGCGGCTGTCGCACACACGCGTTGCGGTGAATTGAAAAGCATCGCAAACCCGTATGCTGCAACGAAGCTGGCGAGGAAGCGCAGAAGGTAGTGCAGCCATGGAACGAGCGAAACGCCATACTCAGGCGTCACAGACCAGCCGAAGACAGCCGAGATCGCCCAGACGGCCACACCCGCTGACATGACGAGCATCGTCACGTACACGAGGCGACCGACTCCGCCTTGGAAGTCTTGTCGCACCAAATCGATCAAGCCAGTCACCAGCGGGAAGCCAGGGACCAGGAAGAGCAGCGCGGAAATAAAGCCGGCCTGGTGCGTCGATTCAATACCGAGGAATTGCTGAGCCGGTGCGACCAACAAAATGTAGATCATCGCGGCGAGAGCACCACAGGCCATCCACACGCCGAAGTGGTTCATGTGGCGGACGAGCATCTGGCGGCGCAGCGCTTGTCCGAAGAACGAGGCGACGGCGACAGCAGAGCACTCGACCCATCCCCCGCCATTGAGGAATGCGAACGCCGCACAGGCGAGGCCTGAGGCAAGCGCGTTGGAGAACCAGTCGTAGAGGCCGGGCACGCGTGCGATCTTGTCGAGCTCGTCGGACACGTCCTCGACGCGCGCAGACTTGCCGTTGAGGGAGGCAACGTAGTTGTTGATGCGGTCGATCTTGTCGGCGTTGACACCCATGAGGCGTTGCTCGGCCAGCTCAGTGCGGAACGTGCCGTGTGCGTACGCCGTCGTGATGATCTCCGTGTAAGTGACCTGAGCGCGGTGCTCAGAAATGCCGACGGCGCGCGCGACGTCCGCCATGGATTTCTTCACGCGATAGGCGCTCGCCCCGAAAGAGAGCAGCATCTGTCCGAGCCGCAGAACGACCTGAGATTGGTGGGCAAGGCGGTCATGCGCCGCCATACGTTGGGCGAGGACCTCATCTTTGCCACCGTGGTGGTGAGGCCCGAGCGGGTGTGCAGAAGTGACCATAGTATAGCATCGCACGCAAGTCGGCCAAACGTGGGCGACATTGGTCCGTGACGTGTGGTTTTTCATCTACTGGACGTCAGGCGTGCAACCGCGGGGCGAACCCGGGCGTTCCGTCTGTCCGGTAAAAGAACCTCGGAGAGTGACATCAGGAAAGAAAGCATTCGGCAAGGCAGAGATAGCATTCAGCGCGCAGTGAAGCGGCCAGAGACTATATAAGTCTCTGGCCGCTTCCGTCGGTGTGTTGTGGCGGTGTCCTACTCTCCCACAACCCATCGGTTGCAGTACCATCGGCGCTGCCGGGCTTAGCTTCCAGGTTCGGAATGTTGCTGGGCGTTTCCCCGGTGCTGTGACCACCACAAGATTATTCGTTCAACACGCTCCCCCCGCCCCGTGTTTTGGTTGGGGGGTGTGGGTTGATCGTGGTTTGTATAGTGGTTGCGGCTGTTTTGCTGCTGTTTGTTGTTCACCCGAACGGTTTGTTTGGGTAGTTGTTTAGTGTTGGCCAATTAGTACCAGTCGGCTCACGAGCACCTTGCGGTGCTTCCACCTCTGGCCTATCTACCCGCTAGTCTGGCGGGGGCCTCTCACCCCACTGGGGGGCGTGGAAACCTCATCTTGAAGCAGGCTTCCCGCTTAGATGCTTTCAGCGGTTATCCCTTCCGAACGTAGCTAACCAGCCATGCACCTGGCGGTACAACTGGCACACCAGAGGTTCGTCCATCCCGGTCCTCTCGTACTGGGGACGGCCCTTCTCAAATTTCCTGCGCGCACAGAGGATAGGGACCGAACTGTCTCACGACGTTCTGAACCCAGCTCGCGTACCGCTTTAATGGGCGAACAGCCCAACCCTTGGGACCAACTCCAGCCCCAGGATGCGACGAGCCGACATCGAGGTGCCAAACCATGCCGTCGATATGGACTCTTGGGCAAGATCAGCCTGTTATCCCCGGGGTACCTTTTATCCGTTGAGCGACCACGCACCCACGTGCCATGGCCGGATCACTAGTTCCTGCTTTCGCACCTGCTCGACCCGTCGGTCTCACAGTCAAGCTCCCTTGTACACTTGCACTCGCCACCTGATTACCAACCAGGCTGAGGGAACCTTTGAGCGCCTCCGTTACATTTTAGGAGGCAACCGCCCCAGTTAAACTACCCACCAGGCACTGTCCCCAACCCGGATCACGGGCCAAGGTTAAGGTGACCGCTTGAACCAGAATGGTATTTCAACGACGACTCCACCACCGCTGGCGCGGCAGCTTCACAGTCTCCCACCTATCCTACACAAGTCCAAGCGAACACCAATACCAAGCTATAGTAAAGGTCCCGGGGTCTTTCCGTCCTTCTGCGCGAAACGAGCATCTTTACTCGTACTGCAATTTCACCGAGTTCACGGTTGAGACAGCGGAGAAGTCGTTACGCCATTCGTGCAGGTCGGAACTTACCCGACAAGGAATTTCGCTACCTTAGGATGGTTATAGTTACCACCGCCGTTTACTGGGGCTTAAATTCACCGCTTCACACCCGCAAGGGGTGTTGACGGTTCCTCTTAACCTTCCAGCACCGGGCAGGCGTCAGTGCGTATACATCGCCTTACGGCTTCGCACGCACCTGTGTTTTTGATAAACAGTCGCTTCTCCCTATTCTCTGCGACCCCCCAACCCCACCAGCGCGCATGGCGCGGGGAAGCTAAGGGGTCCTCCTTATCCCGAAGTTACGGAGGAATTTTGCCGAGTTCCTTAACCATGATTCACTCGAACGCCTCGGTATACTCTACCTGACCACCTGAGTCGGTTTAGGGTACGGGCGCGTCATGCCTCACGTCGAGGCTTTTCTTGGCAGCATAGGATCACCACAAGACAACACAACCGTGTCACCCTCATCAGTTCTCACCCTGGGTGCCCCCCGGATTTACCTGAGGGACGGGCCACAACCTTAAATACGCACAACCATCGGCGCACTGCAGCTACCTGTCTGCGTCACCCCTGTTAACACGCTTGCCTACAATCACCGGGACCCCAAGACCCACACACACCACCAAACCCGAAGGCTTAGTGGGCGGTGGGCAAATTGGTTAGCACAATGACTTCAGCATGGGCGGTCACAACGCGGTACCAGAATATCAACTGGTTGTCCATCGACTACGCCTGTCGGCCTCGCCTTAGGACCCGACTAACCCAGGGCGGATAAACCTAGCCCTGGAACCCTTAGTCAATCGGCGCTGCGGATTCTCACCGCAGATTCGTTACTCATGCCTGCATTCTCACTCCCACACAATCCACCAGAAGTCACCTCCAGGCTTCACCTCGTGCAGGACGCTCCCCTACCCAACAACACACCAGCACTCCAGTTCCTGGCGCCAGTCATATGTGTTGTTGCCACAGCTTCGGCGGTACGCTTGAGCCCCGCTACATTGTCGGCGCAGAACCACTTGACCAGTGAGCTATTACGCACTCTTTCAAGGATGGCTGCTTCTAAGCCAACCTCCTGGTTGTCACCGCGACTCCACATCCTTTCCCACTTAGCGTACGCTTAGGGGCCTTAGCTGATGATCTGGGCTGTTTCCCTCTCGACTACGAAGCTTATCCCCCGCAGTCTCACTGCCACGCTACACCTAATGGCATTCGGAGTTTGGCTGACGTCAGTAACCCACAGGGCCCATCGGCCATCCAGTAGCTCTACCTCCACCAGGGACCACGCGACGCTGCACCTAAATGCATTTCGGGGAGAACCAGCTATCACGGAGTTTGATTGGCCTTTCACCCCTACCCACAGTTCATCCCCCAGGTTTTCAACCCTGGTGGGTTCGGTCCTCCACACAGTCTTACCTCTGCTTCAACCTGACCATGGGTAGATCACCCCGCTTCGGGTCTAGAACACGCGACAAACGCCAAATTTTTTTCAGACTCGCTTTCGCTACGCATACCCCACACGGGTTAAGCACGCCACGTATCACTAACTCGCAGGCTCATTCTTCAAAAGGCACGCCATCACCCCACAAGGCTCTGACGGCTTACAGGCACACGGTTTCAGGTACTATTTCACTCCCTCCCGGGGTACTTTTTCACCATTCCCTCACGGTACTATGCACTATCGGTCATCAAGTAGTATTTAGGCTTACCAAGTGGTCTTGGCAGATTCACACGAGATTTCACGAGTCCCGCACTACTCGGGCACCACATCCACACCACACAACACCAGTCCACCCTACACGACTCTCACGCTCTACGGTCAGCCATCCCAAACTGTTCGACTCCCAGCATCATACGGCGCGACCCCCCGGCAGAAGGATCCAACATGGCCCCACAACACCAAACACGCAACGGCCGCCGCCTCTCACACGCATCTGGTTTAGCCTCCTCCGCTTTCGCTCGCCACTACTCACGGAATATCTTCTCCTACGGGTACTGAGATGTTTCACTTCCCCGCGTTCCCCCACCACCCTATACACGTTCAGATGATGGTAACCCAGCACAACCCAGGTTAGGTTCCCCCATTCGGACACCCTCGGATAATAACGCTCGCTCGCCAGCTCCCCGAGGCATATCGCAGGCCGCAACGTCCTTCATCAGCTCTTGATGCCAAGGCATCCACCGAATGCCCAACAAAACTAAACAAAACACAAAAAACAGTACAGAACAAATATGCTCGCAACCACTATACAAATCACAAACAACCCACCACACACAACCCACACCAACAACACAACAGTCACCGGCTGGCTGCGCAGGCAACCACCACCAACAAAGACGGCGGACGCTCACACGGTGTTGAACGTGAACCCGACAGTGTGCTTGAAAGCCCCCCACCACCAAACAGCAGCAGAGAAACGTTTTATACCCAACCCAAAAAACGCACCCACACCCACCACCCCACTGCCGGGGCAGTAAACACATGCAGGCACAAGAAAACAACCAACACACCAACCAAACGGCCAACATGCTGCATTGTTCCCCACTAAACGGGCTCCCTAGAAAGGAGGTGATCCAGCCGCACCTTCCGGTACGGCTACCTTGTTACGACTTCGTCCCAATCGCCAATCCCACCTTCGACCACTCCCCCCGGACAAGCCGGTTAGGCCATGGGCTTCGGGTGTTACCAACTTTCGTGACGTGACGGGCGGTGTGTACAAGGCCCGAGAACGTATTCACCGCAGCGTTGCTGATCTGCGATTACTAGCGACTCCACCTTCATGGGGTCGAGTTGCAGACCCCAATCCGAACTGAGACTGGCTTTAAGGGATTCGCTCCACCTCACAGTATCGCAACCCTCTGTACCAACCATTGTAGCATGCGTGAAGCCCAAGACATAAGGGGCATGATGATTTGACGTCATCCCCACCTTCCTCCGAGTTAACCCCGGCAGTCCCCCACGAGTCCCCACCATCACGTGCTGGCAACATAGGGCAAGGGTTGCGCTCGTTGCGGGACTTAACCCAACATCTCACGACACGAGCTGACGACAACCATGCACCACCTGCACACGACCAACTAAATGCCACCACATCTCTGCAGTGCCGCCGTGCATGTCAAGCCTTGGTAAGGTTCTTCGCGTTGCATCGAATTAATCCGCATGCTCCGCCGCTTGTGCGGGCCCCCGTCAATTCCTTTGAGTTTTAGCCTTGCGGCCGTACTCCCCAGGCGGGGCACTTAAAGCGTTAGCTACGGCGCAGAAACCACGGGTGGCCCCCACACCTAGTGCCCAACGTTTACAGCGTGGACTACCAGGGTATCTAATCCTGTTCGCTCCCCACGCTTTCGCTCCTCAGCGTCAGTAACGGCCCAGAGACCCGCCTTCGCCACCGGTGTTCTTCCTGATATCTGCGCATTCCACCGCTACACCAGGAGTTCCAGTCTCCCCTACCGCACTCAAGTCAGCCCGTACCCACCGCACGCCCCCAGTTAAGCCAGAGGATTTCACGGCAGACGCGACCAACCGCCTACAAGCCCTTTACGCCCAATAATTCCGGACAACGCTCGCGCCCTACGTATTACCGCGGCTGCTGGCACGTAGTTAGCCGGCGCTTCTTTACCCACTACCCTCACCACAACCCAAAGCTGCGGCTTGACCATGAGCGAAAGAGGTTTACAACCCGAAGGCCTCCATCCCTCACGCGGCGTCGCTGCATCAGGCTTTCGCCCATTGTGCAATATTCCCCACTGCTGCCTCCCGTAGGAGTCTGGGCCGTATCTCAGTCCCAATGTGACCGGTCACCCTCTCAGGCCGGCTACCCGTCAAAGCCTTGGTAGGCCATCACCCCACCAACAAGCTGATAGGCCGCGAGCCCATCCCCCACCAGAAAAAACCTTTCCACCAACCCCCATGCGAAGGCAAGTGAATATCCAGTATTAGCACCCGTTTCCGGGCGTTATCCCAAAGAAGAGGGCAGGTTACTCACGTGTTACTCACCCGTTCGCCACTCATCCACCCAACAAAAGCTGAGCTTCAGCGTTCGACTTGCATGTGTTAAGCACGCCGCCAGCGTTCGTCCTGAGCCAGGATCAAACTCTCCGAACAAAAACAAAAACGTTAAAGCCCAGAAAAACCAACCAGAAAACCCGGTCAGCAATCCCAACCAAAAACACTCAAAAACAAAAAACAGGCATAAAACAAAAACAAACAAACACACTATCGAGTTCACAAACAACACCCACACACCCCAGACAACCAAACCACAAAGCCCAGCCACCCACAGCAGTGAACCACCACCACAAACCCACAGGCCCGCGGCGACAGGTGAATAATCTACCCACCCCCACACCCAAAGTCAAACCAAAACAACGTGACCCCCAACACACACCACACAAACCCCACAAACACAACGAAAACTCGGCCTCAACCGCGCGCCCCAGCCCCGGCCTCGGGATAAAACGAGCGGGTCCAACCGCGCCTCACCAGCGCGATTGGACCCGCAAACGATCCGAAATGACTCTCAGTTCACATCCATGTCGGGCTGAACCGGGATATCCACGGTCGGAAGGTCGCGCACCGCGCGGCGCACGGCCTTGGAGACGGCGGGGGCGACCCGCTTATCGAAGGCGCCGGGGATGATGTAGGACGGGCTCAGCTCGTCCTCGGAGATCACGGACGCGATAGCCACAGCGGCGACGCGCAGAACCTCGGTCGTGATCTCCTTGACTTTGGCGTCCAGGAGGCCGCGGAACAGACCCGGGAAGGCCAGCACGTTGTTGATCTGGTTCGGGTAGTCGCTTCGTCCGGTGGCGACAACGGCCGCGTACTTGCCGGCGCCGATCGGGTCGACCTCGGGCGTGGGGTTGGCCAGCGCGAAGACGATGGCGTTCTCGGCCATGCTCTCGATGTCGGACGGCTCAAGGATGTTGCCGGACGAGACGCCGATGAAGACGTCGGCACCCTTGAGGACTTCCTTGAGGGAGCCGTGGACGTGGCGCGGGTTGGTCGCCTCAGCGAGGGCTTTGCGGGAGGGGTGCATGCCCTCGGTGTCGTCGCCGGACAGCGCGCCGTCGCGACCGCAGCCGATGATGTCGCGCGCGCCCTGGGCGAGCAGCAGGCGGATGATCGCGTTGCCTGCCGCGCCGACGCCGGAGACGACGATGCGCACGTCTTCGATCTTCTTGCCCACGATCTTCAGGGCGTTGATGAGCGCGGAGAGCACGACGATGGCGGTGCCGTGCTGGTCGTCGTGGAAGACCGGGATGTCGAGCTCGGAGCGCAGGCGCTCTTCGATTTCGAAGCAGCGGGGCGCGGAGATGTCCTCGAGGTTGATGCCGCCGTACGCGGGGGCAATCGCCTTGACGATCGAGATGATCTCCTCGGTGTCCTTGGTGTCCAGGACGACGGGCCACGCGTCGACGCCGCCGAATTCCTTGAACAGGACGGCCTTGCCCTCCATGACGGGCAGGGCGGCCTCGGGACCGATGTCGCCCAGGCCCAGGACGGCGGTGCCATCGGAGACGACGGCGACCGTGTTGGCCTTCATGGTCAGCAGGTGCGCCTTCTGGGGCATGTCGTGGATCGCGGTGCACACGCGGGCGACGCCGGGAGTGTAGGCGCGCGAGAGGTCGTCACGGTTGCGCAGCGGCACCTTCGAGTGGATCTCCACCTTCCCGCCGATGTGGCTCATGAAGGTCTGGTCGGAGACCGAGTCGGCGACCACGCCGGGCAGCGCGTTGATCGCGTCGCGCACCTCGCGGCGGTGTTCGGAGTCGCGCATATCGCAGGTGAGGTCGATGATGATGCGCCCGCGGTCGGAGTCGGCCACGTCCAGGCCCTTGATCTCCGCTCCGGTTGCGGAGACTACGTCGACGATCGACGCGATCGAGGTGGTCTTCTCATCCACCTCGATACGGTAGGAGGCGGTGTACGACGGCGAAGTGCGCATGTCTGTCCTTTCGTTGGGCGCCCGGCCAGGCGGCCCGGCTGTCCTTCAGTCATTCATCCTAGGGACAGTTGGTGGTGCTTCGGTAGGGGAAGGCCACAACGTGGACAGGTGCGCGCGGTGAGGGACGAGGCCGGGGCATCGTTCCGCTTGCCCCTGCACCGGGTGGGTGGGTAGTCGGGATATGCGGGAGGGGCCGGGATCGCGTTCGATCCCGGCCCCTCCCGTGTCAGCAATAACCCTCAGGCGCCGACCATCTCCATGATCAGCTCACGCACGCGGGCGGCGTCAGCCTGCCCGCGGGTGGCCTTCATGACCGCGCCGACGAGGGCGCCAGCCGCCTGGACCTTGCCGCCCTTGATCTTGGCGACGATGTCGGGGTTGGCGTCCAGGGCCTCCTGGACGGCCGCCGTGAGCGCACCGTCGTCGGAGACGACCTCGAGGCCTCGGGCCTCGACGACCTGCGTCGGGTCGCCTTCGCCCGCGAGGACGCCCTCGAGGGCCTGGCGCGCCAGCTTGTCGTTGATGCGACCCGCGTCGATGAGACCCTGCAGCTCGGCGACCTGAGCGGGGCTGACCCCGGCCTCGTCGAGGGAAACCTCGCGCTCCTTGGCGCGGCGCGAGATCTCGCCCATCCACCACTTGCGGGCGGAGGCGGGATCGCAGCCCGCGGCGACCGTGGCCTCGATGAGCTCGAGGGCGCCGGCGTTGATGACGTCACGCATCTCCATGTCCGCGTACCCCCACTCGGCGCGCAGGCGGCGGCGCTTGGCGACGGGCAGCTCGGGCAGCGAAGCGCGCAGCTCCTCCACCCATTCACGATCCGGGCGGATCGGAACCAGGTCGGGCTCGGGGAAGTAGCGGTAGTCCTCGGAATCCGACTTCTCACGGCCGGACGACGTCGAGCCGTCCTCCTCGTGGTAGTGACGGGTCTCCTGCAGGATCGTGCCGCCCTCGGACAGGATCTGAGCCTGGCGCTGCATCTCGTAGCGCACGGCCGAGGCAATGCCGCGGAAGGAGTTCACGTTCTTCGTCTCGGTGCGCGTGCCCAGCGGGGAGTCCGGCGTGGGGCGCAGCGACACGTTGATGTCGGCGCGCACGTTGCCGCGCTCCATGCGGGCCTCGGAAACGTCGAGGGCACGGAAAATGTCGCGCAGGGCCTGCACGTAGGCGGCGGCCACCTCGGGGGCGCGCTCGCCGGCGCCCTCGATCGGACGGGTCACGATCTCCACGAGCGGCACGCCCGCACGGTTGTAGTCCACGAGCGAGTAGTCCGCGCCCTGGATACGACCGTCAGCGCCACCGATGTGCGTGTTCTTGCCCGCGTCCTCCTCCATGTGCGCGCGCTCGATCTGCACGCGGAACATGGTGCCGTCCTCGAGCTCGACGTCCACGTAGCCGTCTGCCGCGATCGGCTCGTCGGACTGAGAGGTCTGGAAGGCCTTCGTCAGGTCCGGGTAGAAGTAGTTCTTACGCGCGAAACGGCAGTACTCCGCAATCTCGCAGTTCAGGGCCAGGCCGATCTTGATCGCGTACTCGACGGCCTTGTGGTTGACGACCGGCAGGGAGCCGGGCAGACCCAGCGACACGGGGGTCACGAAGGTGTTCGGGTCGCCGCCAAACGCGTTGGGGGCCGCGTCGAACATCTTGGTCTTTGTGCCCAGCTCGACGTGCACCTCAATGCCGAGAACCGGGTCGAAGCGGCGGGCCGCCTCGTCGTAATCCATGAGCTCAGTCATCACTTTTCCTCCCAGTTAGCCGCAGGGCACTGACCCGCGACGTCGTCGCTGAGGGCTTCCACGAGGGAGGCCACCTTGTACATGACCAGGTCGCCGCGCGCGGGGGCCAGCACCTGGAAGCCGATGGGCAGGCCCTGCGAGGACACGCCGTTCGGGATGTTCATACCGGGGATGCCCGCCAGGTTCGCGGGGATCGTGGCGACGTCGTAGAGGTACATGGCCAGCGGGTCGGAGGTCTTCTCACCGAACTTGAAGGCCGTCTCGGGGGCCGTGGGCGACACGAGGACGTCGACCTGCTCGAACACCGCGTCGAAGTCGCGCTGGATGAGGGTGCGCACCTTCTGGGCGTTGCCGTAGTAGGCGTCGTAGTAGCCGGCCGAGAGCACGTGCGTGCCCAGGATGATGCGGCGCTTGACCTCGTCGCCGAAGCCGGCCTCGCGGGTGGCGGCCATGACGCGCTCGGCGGTCACGGGGCCCTCGGTGGGCTCGACGCGGATGCCGTAGCGCATGCCGTCGAAGCGGGCCAGGTTCGAGGAGACCTCGGCGGGCATGATCAGGTAGTAGGCGCCCAGCGAGTACTCCAGGTGCGGGCAGGAGACCTCGACAATCTCGGCGCCGGCCTCGCGCAGCTTCTCGACGGTGGCGTTGAAGGCGTCGATGACGTCCTTCTGGTAGCCCTCGCCGCTCAGCTCCTTGACGATGCCGACCTTCAGGCCCTTCATGGAACCTTCCGCGGCGACGGACTCGACGGCCTCGGTGAGCGCGGGAACCGGCTCGTTGAGGGAGGTCGAATCGTTGGGGTCGTAGCCGCCGATCAGCTCAGTCAGGGCGGCAGCGTCGGCGACCGTGCGGGTGACGGGGCCGATCTGGTCCAGGGACGAGGCCATGGCCACCAGGCCGAAACGCGACACCGCGCCGTAGGTGGGCTTGGCGCCGACCGTGCCGGTCACGAACGCGGGCTGGCGGATCGAGCCGCCCGTGTCGGAACCGACGGCCAGGGGCACCATGTAGGCCGCAACAGCAGCGGCCGAGCCACCGCCGGAGCCGCCGGGGATGCGCTCGGTGTCCCAGGGGTTCTTGGTCGCACCGAAAGCGGAGTGCTCGGTGGACGAACCCATGGCGAACTCATCCATGTTGGTCTTGCCGACGATGGGCAGGCCGGCTTCCTTGATCTTGGCGGTGACGGTCGCGTCGTACGGGGGCTCCCAGTCGCCCAGGATCTTCGAGGCGCAGGTGGTGCGCAGGCCGCGCGTCACCACGTTGTCCTTCACGGCGATCGGCACACCCGCCAGGCGGTGCAGGGTCTCCCCCGCCGCGCGGCGCGCGTCCACGTCGGCCGCGGTCGCCAGGGCGCCCTCGCGGTCGACGGTGATGAAGGCGTTGACGCGGTCGTCGATGGCGTCGATGCGGTCCAGGCACGCCTGGGTCAGCTCCACGGAGGTGATCTGGCCGGCGGCCAGCATGTCGGCCAGCTCCAGGGCGCTCTTCTTCAGCAGCTCGTTCATCAGTCCTCCCCCCAGGATCTGCGGAACCAGGAACATGCCGTCCTGTGCGGCGGGCGCCTGGGCCAGGACCTCGTCGCGGTCCACGGTCTGTCCCACCACGTCCTCGCGCCACACGTTGGTAAGCGGAATCGGGTGGGAGGTTGCGGGAACCTCGGGCGTGGCAACCTCGGACACCTTGGAGACGGCGTCGGCGATTGCGTCGAGTTCACCCGCGAAGCGCGTGATTTCCTCGTCGGTCAATGCGATATGGGCCAGACCCGCGACGCGGGCGACCTCGTCAGTACTAATGCGTGACATGTGTGGCATCCTACCCGTATGGCTTTTTCGCAGCGACGCCAACTCACCAGGCAGACGTGGTCGATCGTCAAAAAAGCGGGAATTGCGCTTGTCGCCGCCCAGGCGGCTGCTGTCGTCACCGTCCACGCGATCGACCGCATGCGCACCGCCCGTATCCCCGGTGGCGTGCACGGTTTCCCGACTCTGCCTCCCGCTGACACGCAGATCGGCAACACGGTGGCGCGCACGTACACGGAGGGAACTTCCCTGTACGCGGACATGCTGGAGGCCATCGAAGGGGCGACGCATCACATTTATTTCGAGACGTTTATTTGGCGCTCTGACTACTGGGGGGGAAGCGGTTCAAGAATGCGCTGCTCGCGGCCGCTGAGCGCGGCGTCGAGGTGTTTTGCGTGTGGGACGGTTTCGGCGTCCTGAACCAGGATCCGCGTTTCTACGAGTTCCCGGACATGCCGAACTTGCATGTGCGCAAGTTCCCGACGCTGCGTTCCGGTTTCTTTACGTTCAATATCCGCCGCACGGGCCAGGATCACCGCAAGATCCTGGTGGTGGACGGCGAGGTGGGTTTCGTGGGCGGCTATAACATCGGCGATCCGTTTGCGTACGAGTGGCGTGACACGCACGTGCGCATCACGGGCGAGGCCGTGTGGGAGCTGGAAAACGGTTTCGTGGATTTTTGGAACCATTTCCGCCCGGCGGATTCGCCGGTTCTACCCGATCAGGGGGCACGCGCGTGGAGCGCGGACGTGACCGCGCAGTTCAACCTGCCTCATTCGCTGCTGTATCCGATTCGCGGCATGTACATTGACGCGATCGAGCGCGCGACGGATCGCGTGCTGATCACGACGGCGTATTTCATCCCGGATCACGAGGTCTTGGCTTCCCTGATTGCGGCCGCGCGCCGGGGTGTGCGCGTGCAGGTGTTGATCCCGGAGTTTTCGAATCACATCATGGCTGACTGGGTGGCGCGCCCCTACTACGGCGAGCTGCTGCGCGAGGGCGTGGAGATCTGGCTCTACCGTCACGCGATGGTCCACTCCAAGACTATGACGGTGGACGGGCGCTGGTCGACGATCGGTACGGCGAACATCGATCACCTCTCGATGCGGGGCAATTACGAGGTCTGCCTGCAGTTCTTCTCGCGCCCGCTCGCCGCGCGCATGGAGGAGATTTTCGCGAACGACCTGACGACGGCACGCCGCCTGACCATCGACGAGTGGGACAAACGCTCGACCCTCACCCGCGTCGGCGAGGTGCTACTGGGTCCCTTCGAGCCGCTCGTCTGAGCCCCGGCCTCGTCACAGGCTGACGGCCAGGCCTTCCTCACGTCACAGGCCGACGGCCGCCAGGCCTTCCTCACGTCACAGGCCGACGGCTGGCAGGCCTCCCTCGAGGAGGTCGGCGAACTGCTGCTCGGTGATCACGGGGATGCCCAGGGCCTCGGCCTTCGCGGCCTTGGAACCCGCGCCCGGGCCGGCGACGACGAGCGAGGTCTTCTTCGAGACCGAGCCCGCGGCCTTGCCGCCGCGCGAGGTGATCGCTTCCTTAGCGCCCTCGCGGTCGTAGCCGGGCATCGCGCCCGACACGACGATGGTGAGGCCCGCGAGCACGTCCGAGGCCGGCTCGGGCGCCTCATCAGCCATGCGCACGCCCGCACGCGCCCACGCCTCCAGCACCTCCAGGTGCCAATCGACCGTGAACCAGTCACGCAGGGAGCGGCCGATCTCCTCGCCCACGCCCTCGACGGCGGAAAGCTCCTCGACCGAGGCGGCGCGCAGTGCGTCCATCGTCAGGAACTTCTCTGCCAGCGCGCGGGCCGCCGTGGGGCCGACGTGGCGGATGGACAGGGCGACGAGGACGCGCGCGAGGGGCTGGCTCTTGGCCTTGTCCAGCTCGGCGAGCATCTTCTCCGTGCCCTTGGAGGCGGCAGGCTCAATGGGCTCGAAGACGGTCTGCCCGCGCAGCTTGCGGGGCTTGTACGCCTTGGTCCAGAAGTAGCGGACCTGCTTCCAGTCTCCGGTTTCCTCACCCTTCTTCTTGACGGGCTTCCACACCATGACGTCGCGCAGATCCTCCGCGCGCAGGTCGAAGAGCGCGGCCTCGGTGCGCAGGGCGGGGGCCTGCGGGGCGGGCAGGAGTTCCTCGGCGCGGGTGATCTGCTCGCCGTGGGGCAGCTCGCGGCCGCCCTCGAGGGTGAGGACGGTGCCATCCTCCAGGGTGACGCTGTGGCCGGCGACCAGGGCGGCGGCCACCTCATCGCGGTCGTTCTCGGGCTGAGTCATAGCCAGGGCGGACTCGTCGCCGAGGCCCTCAACGTCCAGGGCGCTTCTGGCGCCCACGTGGGCGAGGCGCTCGGTGATCTGCGCGGGGCACAAACCCTTGTTCGGGCAGCGCAGGTCGACATCGCCCTCCTTCTCCTGGACGAGCGCAGTCCCGCAGGAGGGGCACTCGGTGGGCATCACGAAGGGACGCTCGGAGCCGTTGCGCGCGTCCTCGACGGGGGCGACGATCTCGGGGATGACGTCGCCGGCCTTGCGCAACACGACGAGGTCGCCGATAAGCACGCCCTTGCGGGCGACCTCCTGGGCGTTATGCAGGGTCGCGCGCGCGACGTTCGAGCCCGCGACCAGCACGGATTCCATGACGCCGTAGGGGGTGACGCGGCCGGTGCGGCCCACCTGGACGCGGATGTCGAGCAGGCGCGTGTGGACCTCCTCGGGCGGGAACTTGTAGGCGGCCGCCCAGCGCGGCGCGCGCGAGGTCGAACCAAGGGAACGCTGCAGGTCCAGGTCGTTTATCTTGACGACGACGCCGTCGATCTCGTGGACGAGGCCGTGGCGGTCCGCGCCGATCTCGGCGATCCGCTCTTCGATGGCCGCCCGGCCCGTGAGCAGGCGAGTGTAGGCGAGACGGGCAGGCCCCAGTCGCGCAGCTGCTCGTACCAGCCCATCTGGGTGGTCGGCTCGGTGAAGTCCTCCCCGGCCTCGACGAAGCCGATGCCGTGGGCGACCATGGCGAGGGGGCGCTTGGCGGTCTCCGCCGGGTCCTTTTGGCGCAGGGAACCGGCGGCGGCGTTGCGCGCGTTGACGAAGGTCTTTTCCCCGGCCTCGACGCGGGCCTCGTTGAAGGCGGCGAAGTCGGCGACCGGGAAGTAGACCTCGCCGCGCACCTCGACGCGTGCGGGGACGGTGCCACTCAGGGTCTGCGGGATCGAGGCGATGGTTCGCGCGTTGGCGGTGACGTCTTCGCCGACGTAGCCGTCGCCGCGGGTGGCGGCGCGCACGAGGCGGCCGTTCTCGTACAGGAGGTTGATGGACAGGCCGTCAACCTTCACCTCGGTCGTCATCTCGGGGTCGTCGATGCCGGTGGCCTCGGCCATGCGGGTCTCCCACCCGGCGAGCTCCTCGAGGGAGAACACGTCGTCGAGGGACATCATCTGGGCGAGGTGGCGCACCTCGGAGAACCCGGAGTCGACACTGCCGCCCACGCTCATCGTGGGTGAGTCGGCGCCGCGCAGCTGCGGGTAGCGCTCCTCGATCTCTTCGACCTCGCGGTACATGCGGTCGTAGTCCGCGTCCGAAAGGGTCGGCGAATCACGGTCGTAGTAGGCGGCGCGGGCCTCGTTGATGCGGGTCACGAGGTCGTTGTAGGTTTCGCGTGTCGTCTCGAACGTGTCGTCATGCATGGGGTCCATTCTTGCATTTCGCGGCTTGCTCGGTCAGGGCACGGGACAGCCCCGAGCCCCGCGGGTGGCGTTATCCACACCCTGGCCCGCCCCTGCCGGTTATCCACAGGCCAGGAGCATGTCGCACCGCTATCCACAGGGGGCACCCCACCGCTTGAACGAGCGCGGGCACGGCGTGATCGTGGATGCATGAGCACCATCGGATGTCTGGCACGCGCAGCACTGCGCACCGACCTGCACCTGGCGTGCGTCGACGGACCCGACGTCGGTCTCGTCCTGGCCCCGGGTCCCCTCGGCCGCGCCGGCGACGTGCCCCTGTCGTGCGCCAGCGTCGCGCGCGAGCACGCCGAGTTTTCCACGCACACCGGGCGGGCGCGCCTGCGTACGTCGCCGGGCGCCCCCTCGATCCGGGTGCGCACGAGAGCGCGCCGGTGGGCTCGCCTGCGGCCGCGCCAACGCCTCGGACCGGGCAGGCGCCTGCGCCTGGGCGAGGACGTCCTCGAAGTGAGGCCACGGCCTCGCACACTGGACTGGCCGGGCTGTGATCGACGAGGCCGTCGCGGCCTTTCCCGATCCTCTCTCCTACGCGGGGCGCCGCTGATTTCCGTGGCCGTCATGGTCTCGCTCATGGCCTGGCGTCTGCGCTCGGTCTCGGTGCCCCCGGCGCTGTGGTGGACGCTGGGCGCCACCCTGGGCGTGCTCGTTAGCGTCTGCGCGATCTGGGCGGTTCGGCGCGCGCTCGTGCGCCGACGCGGCTGGGACGGATCGGCCCTGGCTCTGGTCCTCGCCTCGCTACCAAGCTCGGGCACCGCCCCTCGCTCGTGCCGCGCGGCGGTCTGGCCGGGACGGGCCACGAGGCTCAGTCGGCGCGTCACACTCGGCGTTCCCGCCTCCAGCGCGCAGGAGGGGGACGCCTCCTCGATCGGCATCGTCGGCGAGCATGGTGCCGAGTGTGCGCTGTGGTGCGCGGGGCAGGTGGCCGCCCAAGTGGGCGGGGCGCGCGTCTGGTGGGGATCTCACGCGCCCGTCCTGGTGGGCTTTGAGGCCGTGGACATCCACGTCAGCGACAGGGAGGACTGTCCCTACTGCGCGGTGCGCGGCGCGAAGGAGTGCGCCACCGGCGTGCTTCACATTGGCTACGCGCGCAGCGTCGCCGAGCTGCCCTCGTGGTGCGCCCGCGTGTGCGTCACCGACGAGTGCCCGGTCTCGGCTCTGTGGTGGTGGACCGTGTGCCGCACGAACGCGTCAGACGCGCTACCCACGCGCGTGGACTGGGAGCCCAGCAGCGCCCGAGCCGAGACGGGGACGCTCGGCGTCGTCGTCGGGCAATCGGCGCAAGGCCCCGTGTGCCTCGACCTGGTATCGGACGGCCCGCACGCCCTGGTCGCCGGCTGCACGGGGTCGGGTAAGTCGGAAGCTCTCCTGGGATGGCTGGCATCGATCGCGCACTGCTATTGCCCGGACCGCGTGCGTTTCATCCTCATCGACTACAAGGGCGGCTCTACCTTCGCCCGCCTGGCGCACCTGCCCCACACGCAGGCACTGCTCAGCGATCTGGACGCCGGGGCCACCTCCCGCGCGCTCGAGGGGATCTCCTCGCTCCTGCGCCGGCGCGAGGCCGAGCTCGCCGAGCTCGGGTTGCCCGACTTGGCTGCCTGGGAGCGCGCCCACGACCTCGAGCCCGACAGCGTGCCCCCGCCCCCGCCTCGTCTCGTCGTCGCGATCGACGAGTTCCGCGTCCTGGCCGACACCCACCCCAACGCGATGGACGTCCTGATGCGACTGGCCGCCCAGGGACGCAGCCTGGGCCTGCACCTGATCGCCGCAACCCAGCGCCCCTCGGGCGCGATCAACGCGACCATGCGTGCCAACATGGATATCCGCCTGGCCCTGCGCTGCGTCAGCGGCGCCGACTCCACGGATATTCTCGGAGACGCCCGGGCCTCGTCGCTGCCGCGAGTGCCGGGCCGGGCCGTCCTAGCGGACGTGGGCGAGTTGCAGCTGTCCTACATGGCCGACGTCGCCTCGGTTGTCGCCGATTGCGCGCGGCGTTGGCCGCTCTCCTCCGCCGAGCCGCTGTGGGCGCCCGCGCTGCCCGCATCCCTATCGTGGAGCGACATCGACGAGGCCGTGGTCCCTGCGCTCGGTCTCCCTACATCGAGCGTTGGCGGGGTCGACCTGGGAAACAGGGAGAGACGTCCCGCGGTCGCACTCGGGATGATCGAAGGCATCGAGGCCCACGCTCCCCTGCTGTGGGACGGGGGTAGCATCCAGATCCAGACCAGCGCCCACGAGGCCACCCAGGCAGCGCGGTGGGCGCGCTCGATCGCTACCAGGATCGCCCGGGCGACCGGTCTTCCCCTGCACGTCATCGGCGAGGCCACCCCCGGCGCTTTAACGATGCTTTCCCCCAGGGACGTGGGGGCCATCGACCTGCTCGAAAATGTCTGCGAGCACGGCCCGGCTGTACTGGCGCTGACAGACGTGCCCGCGCTGCGCTCGGCCCTGGCCCAGTCGCTCTCGCTTCCCCAGGCCGAGGAGCTGTGGTCCTCGCTGCTGGCTCGGGCCACGCGCGCCGGCGTCATCATCGTCGCGGCCTTCTCGGGACGTTTTTCGTCCTCTTCCTCGGCCATGGGTGCCTTCTCGATGCGCCTCGTGCGCGCCCGGGACGTCGACGAAGCTCTGCACGCAGGGATCCTTCCGAGCGAGGTGCGCGCGCTCGAGGACGGCCAGGCGCTCCTGGCGCGCCCCGGCGAGCCCACCGCCCTGGCCTGCGTTCCCCTCGACCCGCCCCCGGGTGCTGCGCTCTCCCGACGCGAGGAGGACACGAAGGGCCTGTGGCGGATCCCCTCCTGCGACGAGGCCGCCGCGTTGGTCAGTAATGGTTCCTCGCCGGCCCTCATGGGTCCGGAGATGACACCCGCGCGCTGGGAACAGGACATACCCTGGGTCGTCATCGGGACGCAGTCCGACGCCGACATCCTCGCCGAGCTCCACGACGTCGCAGGCTGGGCGCCCCCCACAATTACCGAGATTATTCCCGAGTCCGCATGGACCAGAATCGCAAGGCGCGACGGACACCGCATGCTCGCACTCAACCCTTCGGACAACGTCATTCGGGCCCTCATGCGTGTCTACCACAAGTACCCCCTATCAATTTGCGCACACCCGTGGAATCCCTCGCGCGGGCTGATCTGCGAAGGTGATACCCTAACAACTATCCAACTGACCGGCGGGTCAGTTAACACCTAAGTCCCAGCTTTCGCTCACCGTGACTAGGCACATAGTGCGTCCCCGCATTATTTGTCCAGACATCTTGCGCGAGCACCCCAGCTGGCGGACACTGGCAGACGAAAAAACAAAATCCCTACGACGCACGGTAACGCAAGGAGCACACTCATGGATTGGCGCAGCAAGGCAGCATGCCTGACAGTTGACCCCGAACTCTTCTTCCCCATCGGAAACACGGGTCCCGCCATCAGCCAGGTTGCCGAGGCCAAGGCCGTGTGCCGCGAATGTGACGTCAAGGGCATCTGCCTGCAGTGGGCCATCGACAACAACCAGGACTCCGGCGTGTGGGGCGGCATGAGCGAAGAGGAACGCCGTTCCCTCAAGCGCCGCGCCGCGCGCGCACGCCGCGCCGGCTGCTGACCACACCCACCCACCACGAAGGCCGGGAATCCACGAAGGATCCCCGGCCTCGTTCATCCCCCTCCAGGGGCCGACTCGCCTCAGGCGGGATCAAGGTTAATGAGCAGCGTGACGAGCGTGCCACTGCCCTCGCGAGGCGCCCACTCGATAGATCCCCGGAGCTCGCCGCGCACCATCTGGTGAACGATCTGAGTTCCCAGGCCACTCATGGGCGTCCCCGGCACGAAGCCAACGCCGTCGTCCGCGACCGTGACCTTCATGGACAGGTTATCGCGCTGCGCACACACTTCAATGCGGCCGTCGCGGTCGGCCAGGCCATGCTCGACCGAGTTCGCGACCAGCTCGTTGAGGACCGTCGCCAGGGCCTGGGCCTGGTCGGCCGAAATGGTGCCGAAAGTGCCAGTCGTGATGACCTCGACGCCGTGGTCCGTGGACGCGATCGCGCCGGCCATGCGCACGATCGTGCGGGCGACCTCGTCAAAGTCGACGGATTCGTCGACGTTTTGGGACAGGGCGGCATGCACGGTCGCGATGGCCTGCACGCGTCGCTCGGCCTCGGCCAAGGCGACCTTGACGGCGTCCTCGTCGGAACGGCGCGACTGAAGGCGCAGCAGCGCGGAGACGGTCTGCAAGTTGTTCTTGACGCGGTGGTGGATCTCGCGGATCGTCGCGTCCTTCGTCATGAGCTCCTGCTCGTGGCGGCGAACCTCGGACACATCGCGCAGGAGGATGACGGCACCCAGGCGCTTGCGCCCGTTTTGGAGCGGCAACGCGCGCATCGAAATGGTGGAAGCGCGCGCCGCGATCTCGACGCGCCAGGAGGCCCGGCCCATGACGACGACGGCCATCGATTCTTCGATGAGACTGCCCTCGCCGATCACGTCGGTGACTTCCTGAGCCAGGACCTTTCCCTTGACGTCGTGGCGGATGCCCAGGCGAGCCAGGCAGGACACCGCGTTGGGGGTGACCTGCAAGACGCGGCCCTCGGCGTCGAGCAAGAGCGCGCCGTCCAGGACGCGGGGCACGCCGTGAGCGGTGACCTGCGGTGTGGAGTCGTAGGGGTATTCGCCGCGCGCGATCATCTGGCACAGTGTGTCGGCCGCGGCGATGGTCCACGCCTCGAAGCCCAGGGACAGACGGGGGCTGGACAGGTTCTCCTCGCGGGTGACGACGGCGATGACGCGCCCGTCATGGTAGACGGGCACGCAGGTTTCCATCATCGAGTAGGTGCCGGCCCAGCGGGCGGCGGACGCACGCACGACCTGGCCGGTTTGGATGGCGCGACGCAGGTCAACTTCGCGGGCGGCGGGCAGGTGCAGGCCGATGATGTCGTCGACGTGGACGGTCGTGGACGTGGCGGGGCGGCAGTGGTTGGCGGCGATGAATCTGCCGTCGTCTGTGGCCAGCCACAGAACCAGGTCGGCGGCCGCCAGGTCGGCCAGCACCTGCCAGTCCGCAAGGAGCAGGTGCAGCCAATCAATATCCTTCTCCGACAGCGGTGTCGAAGAGGCTTCTTCAGCTAACTGCATGAGGCTACGCATGGCTCTACTCTAGTGGGAGCGGGGCCACAAAGGCGGTCCTTAGTTGTAAATGAGCGCCGGGCCACGATTCGGCGGCAGCTTCCACGAGAAGGAGAATCATGGAATTCACGCAGTCTGTTTCCTATCCGGGCACGGTCGAGGAGGTCGTTGCCATGTACCTGACCCCCGACTACCAGCAGCGACGCTTCGGGTCCTTCGTCGTCGAGGGCAGCGAGTCGGTGGCCGTGGAGGGCGAGCGCATCACGTTCTCGGGCACTGCGCGCCCCGAGCTGCTTCCCGCCGCCGCGTCGCGCTTTGTCAAGGGCGCGCTGCACATCTCTTTCACCGAGGAGTGGACCAGGGACGAGGCCGGGGCTCGGTCTCGCACACGCGTGACCGTGGACGGCGCCCCGGTATCCGTCGAGGCCACGTCCACGCTGGCTCCGGCCGATGCGGGAAGTGTTCGTGTCGTGACCGGCAACGTGTCGGTGCGCGTGCCGCTGCTGGGCGGTCGCATTGAGAAGGAGGCTGTGGCGCATCTGGGCCGCGTCGTCGAGCGCGAGCGCGAGCTGGCCGCTACCTGGCTGGCCGAGCACCGCTGAGCCCGCGCTACGCTCTGCGAGGAACCCCGCCCGCCCGGCGTTGTATTTCGGGCGGGCGGGGTCTTTTGACGCCACAATAGGAGCCATGAGTGATACCCCTAAGTCTCTGTATCTGCAGCGTACGGGCGTGCGCGAGTACGTCGCCCGCAACCAGGATGGCGCCGAGGTTCTGGTCGGGCACGGCCCGGGCCGCTTCTCCCCCGGCGACCTGCTCAAGCTCGCGATCGCGGGCTGCAACGCGATGAGCTCGGACGCGCGCATGGCGGCTCGCCTGGGCGACGATTTCGAGCAGTTCGTCGGCGTCTCCGGCGACTACGACCAGGACAACGATCGCTTCACGCACGTGGACGTCGAGCTGGTCCAGGACATGTCAGCCCTGTCCGACGAGGAGATCGCGGACCTGCTGCGCCGTGCCGAAGCCTCGATCAAGCGCAATTGCACGATCGAGCACTCGGTCGTCGACCAGGCGCTGCCGGCCTCGCACACGTGGACGAACGAGCGGATCAACTGACGTGAGCGCCGTCGACCGCCAGTACGAGGACCTGCTGGCGCGCATTATGCGTGAGGGCACCCCCAAGGGTGACCGCACCGGCACGGGCACGCGCTCGATCTTCGGGGCGCAGCTGCGCTACGACCTGTCCAAGGGCTTCCCGCTGATCACGACGAAGCGCGTGCACCTCAAGTCGGTGGTCGGCGAACTCCTCTGGTTCCTGTCGGGGTCCTCGAACGTGTCCTGGCTCCAGGAGCACGGCATCCGCATCTGGAACGAGTGGGCGGACCAGAACGGCGAGCTGGGCCCGGTGTACGGCGTCCAGTGGCGTTCATGGAACGCCGGGGACGGTCGCCATATCGACCAGATCTCCCAGGTCCTCGAGACGCTGAAGACGAATCCGGATTCGCGCCGCATGGTGGTGTCCGCGTGGAACGTCGGCGACCTGCCGCAGATGGCGCTCGAGCCCTGCCACGCGTTCTTCCAGCTGTACGTGGCCGATGGCCGCCTGTCGTTGCAGCTCTACCAGCGTAGCGCTGACATGTTCCTGGGGGTTCCCTTCAACATCGCGTCCTACTCGCTGCTCACCCACATGTTCGCCCAGCAGGCGGGCCTTGAAGTCGGCGACTTCGTGTGGAGCGGCGGGGACTGCCACATCTACTCCAACCACACCGAGCAGGTGACCGAACAACTGAGCCGTGAGCCCTACCCCTTCCCGCGCCTGGAGCTGGCGAAGGCTCCCTCGATGTTCGAGTACTCCTTCGATGACATTTCGGTGACGGACTACCAGCATCACCCCACGATCAAGGCACCGGTCGCCGTATGACGAAGGTCGCGGCGATCTGGGCGCAGGATAGCAACGGGATTCTCGGGTCGGGCACGGCCATGTCGTGGCATGTCCCGGCGGATTTCCGCCACTTCAAGGACTCCACGATGGGCTGCCCGATCATCATGGGTCGGCGCTCGTGGGAGGCCCTGGGCAAGGCGTTGCCGGGCCGCACGAACATCGTGATCACGCGTACGCCCGGGTACGAGGCCGCCGATGCGCTCGTCGTCTCCTCGGTCGAGGAGGCCCTAGAGGTTGCGCGCGAGGAAACAGCGCGCACTCAGTCCCCCTACATCTGGATCACGGGCGGGGCCCAAGTCTACGCGCAGACTCTGCCTCTCCTCGACGAGGCCGTGGTGACCGACCTGGAGCTGGACGTGGCCGCGAGCGCCCCCGAGGGGTCGACCTTCGTGTACGCGCCGCCGCTGGATCCGGCGCTGTGGCGCCGGGACGAGTCGCGCTCCGATAGCGAGTGGCGTGAACGCTCGGGCGACGCCCGCTGGAGGGTGAGTACCTGGGTGCAGCGTTAACTCTTACCGCACCTCTGTGTTATTCGACAACTGTCTGGGGAGGCCCCGCGCGACGCGCGGGGCCTTCGTCGTAGGATGCACTGTGCCCTCATCACCTTTGCTGACGAATCCGACCCTGCGCGCGCTCGTGGCGATCGCGCTGTTTACGTACACGGCGCAGAACATGCTCAACGTGTCGATTGCGCCCCTGTCGCGTGCGCTCGAGCTGCCCGAGTGGATCGTGGGCGCGGCTGTGTCCTTGGCGGCCGCCGCGGTGACGGCGCTCAGCCAGTTCTGGGGGCGCCGCTCCATCGCCTGGGGGCGCAGGCGCGTCATCCTGCTGGCTCTTTTCTTAGCGCTAACGGCGGGCACGCTCTTTTCAGCGGCCGTGTGGGCGCGGGCGGCCGGCTCCATCGGCGCTTTCCTGGCGGCGGGTGCCATCATGGCGGCGCGCGGCCCCTTCTTCGGAGCGGCCGTCGCGGCGATCCCTCCGACCGGCCAAGCACTCGTCGCCGAGGTCACCCCGGACGAGGCTTCGCGCGTGCGCGGCACGTCCGCGTTCTCCGGCGCGATCAACCTGTCCGTCATGGTGGGTTCCCTCGTCTCGTCGGCGCTGGGCGCGTGGTGGATTTTCGGGCCCGTGCACGCGACCCCGATCTTCGTCCTCGTCGCGCTGGGAATCGCCCTCATCTGGCTGCCCCGCGACGGAACATCCACCCGCACAAGGAGGCGCCTGCCCCACCTGACCGGTGAGGACACGGAACACGAAGAGGCGGCCCCGGCCTCGTCGATTGAGGGAGCGGGGGACGGCGCGAGCGCGGCGACCACGGACGGTGAGCTGCCCCCACGCGTGCGATGGACCGACCGACGCATCGCGCCATGGATCGCCTCGGTGTTCGGCATCTACTTCGCCAATGGCGTCGTTCAGATCACGATGGGCTTTCTCGTGCAGGACCGCGGCGGGCTCGAGCCCGCGCCCGCCGTCTCGATCACGGCCCTCATGCTGCTGGCCAACGCGGCGGGCGCCATGCTCATGCAGCTGATCGTCGTGCCACGCCTGGGATGGGGGGGCCTCGCGCCCCTGCTGCGGGCGGGCATGACGCTCGCCCTTATTGCCCTCACGTGCCTGACCCTCGCGCCGACGCTGTGGGCGGTCGCGGCCTCGACCTTCGCGATGGGCGTCGCATCGGGCATGGCCTCCCCCGGCTACTCAGCCGGCGCGTCCCTGGCGGTGAACGCGCGCGAGCAGGGCGGCATCGCCGGCATCATCAACGCGACCGGCGCAATCACCTGGATCGTCGCCCCCGTGAGCGCCACCGCCCTGTACGGCTGGGTGCCCCTGTCGCCGTTCCTGGTGGCACTGTGCCTGGTCGGCTTGTCCTGCTCGTGCTCCTGGTGGCTGCTGCGCAGGCTGGACGTCGCGTCCCGTGCGCGAGACTAGGACGAGTGCCCCACGCCTCACAGCGCGCTCGGCGCTATCCTAGGTGGGTACGTAAGCCCTACGCGAAGGAGCCACCTGTGGCACAAGAAACCCGTACCGAAACCGACTCGATGGGCGCCGTTGAGGTCCCCGCGAACCGCTACTGGGGCGCTCAGACCGAGCGTTCGCTGCACAACTTCGACATTGGACGCAACACCTTCGTGTGGGGCCGCCCGATGGTGCGCGCCCTCGGCATCCTGAAGAAGTCCGCGGCCCTGGCCAACGCCGAGCTGGGCGAGCTGCCCGCCGACATCGCGAACTACATCGCGCAGGCCGGCGACGAGGTCATCTCCGGCAAGCTCGACGACAACTTCCCCCCTCGTCGTCTTCCAGACCGGCTCGGGCACGCAGTCGAACATGAACGCCAACGAGGTCATTTCCAACCGCGCGATCGAGCTCGCGGGCGGCACCATGGGCACCAAGTCCCCCGTGCACCCCAACGACCACGTGAACCGCGGCCAGTCCTCGAACGACACCTTCCCAACCGCCATGCACATCGCGGTCGTCTCCGAGCTGCACGACATGTACCCGCGCGTGCGCCAGCTGCGCGACACCCTGGACAAGAAGGCCAAGGAGTTCGACGACGTCATCATGGTGGGCCGCACCCACCTGCAGGACGCGACCCCGATCCGCCTGGGCCAGGTCATCTCCGGCTGGGTTGCTCAGATCGACTTCGCCCTCGACGGCATCGAGTACGCGGACACGCGTGCGCGCGAGCTGGCCATCGGTGGCACCGCCGTGGGCACCGGCCTGAACGCTCACCCGAAGTTCGGCGAGCTCACCGCGAAGAAGATCTCCGAGGAAACGGGCATCGAGTTCAAGCAGGCCGACAACCTGTTCGCCGCCCTGGGCGCGCACGACGCGCTGGTGCTGGTCTCGGGTGCGCTGCGCGTCCTGGCCGACGCCCTCATGAAGATCGCGAACGACGTGCGCTGGTACGCCTCCGGCCCGCGTAACGGCATCGGCGAGCTGATCATCCCCGAGAACGAGCCGGGCTCGTCCATCATGCCGGGCAAGGTCAACCCGACCCAGTGCGAGGCCATGACGATGGTCGCCACGCAGGTCTTCGGCAACGACGCAACGGTCGGCTTCGCCGGTTCGCAGGGCAACTTCCAGCTCAACGTCTTCAAGCCCGTCATGGCGTGGAACGTCCTGGAGTCCATCCGCCTGCTGGGCGACGCCTGCGTGTCCTTCGATACGCACTGCGCGTACGGCATCGAGCCCAACTACGAGAAGATCCAGCACAACCTGGACATCAACCTCATGCAGGTGACGGCCCTGAACCGCCACATCGGCTACGACAAGGCCTCGAAGATCGCGAAGAACGCGCATCACAAGGGCCTGTCGCTGCGCGAGTCCGCCCTCGAGCTGGGCTTCCTGACCGCCGAGGAGTTCGACGCGTGGGTCGTTCCCGCCGACATGACGCACCCCAGCGCCGCCGACGAGTGATCGTCTGACGCCGCGCTTGCGGTGAAGCGTTTGGCCCCGGTCTCGTATGAGGCCGGGGCCGGTTCGTTCAGCCCTGAGCGCGCGCCTTGCGCCGCATCCGCGCGATCGTAGAGGCGATGATGGACAGCAGGAAGATGTTGAACAGGATGGCTCCCACGGTTGGGGACACCCACGTGGCCATGAGGCGTCCGAGGGGCGCAAGGGCCGCGGCGGAGGCCCCGACGATAAGTCCGACGCGCAGGTCGACCATGCGGTGACGCAGGTTGGTGACCGTGCCGGCGATACCGGTGGGAATCATGACAAGCAGGGACGTGCCGCGCGCGATCAGGTCGCCAGCGCCGACAGCCAGTTCCATGCCGGGCACGATGACGGATCCGCCGCCCACGCCGACCAGACCGGAGAGGATGCCCGCGCACAGGCCCACGAGGACCGTCCATGCGCACGAGGCTGGTGTCAGGGTGACGACGCCGTCGCGCGTGGGGACGTGCAGGTATTGGGAGACGATGACAAAGACCGTGAATCCGATGAGGATCCAGGGCAGGACGGGCGCGGGGAGGCGCCGCAGGAGCCACACGCCGATCTGGGAGCCCGCGAGCGCGCCGACGACGAGGAGGGCGGCGCCCGCCCAGGAGACCTCGCCGTGCAGGGCGTAGGTGCCCGACCCGACGGCTGCGGTGACGATGATGGCGGCAAGCGAGGTGGCAGAGGCGCGGCGCTGGTCCATGCGCAGGACGGCCATGAGCGCGGGGACGATGACGAGCCCCCCTCCGACCCCGAAGAGTCCGGACAGGAATCCTGCCCCAACGCCGGTGGCGATGACGAGGAGGATGCGGCGCGGCGTCAGGGGCTGGGTGTCTGTGTCGGGCATGTCTTCACTGTAGTCCCCTCCACGTCCCCCTCCTGAGACGTGTCTTCACCGGGCGCGAAACCTGCCCTCTCGCCCTGTTCGTCGCTGGGTCGCCGGGGATAGACTGCCCACATCAATGAAAGGATGCCGCAATGACTAACGTTCTGATTGTGTCGGGTCACCCGTGCCTCGGAGATGATTCGCTCGCGAATAAGACCATCGTGGAGGAGCTGACTTCCCTTATTCCGGGCGCTGTCGTCGACCAGCTCGACGAGCTCTACCCCGACTACCGCATTGACGTCGCGGCTGAGCAGGCGAAGTTGGCCGCCGCTGACGTGATCGTCCTGCAGTATCCGCTGTGGTGGTACGGCTGGCCTTCGCTCCTGCAAAAGTGGGTGGAGGACGTGTTCGTGCGCGGTTTCAGCCACGGCTCGGGTGGCACGGCCCTGCACGGTAAGAAGCTGGTGGTGTCGGTGACGACAGGCGCCGACGAGTCCTACTACTCCGCACAGCCGGGCGGTTTCGACCGCTTCCTGGCTCCCGCGATGGCGACGAGCGCGCTGGTGGGCCTGGAGTTCGTGGGAAGCGTGCCCCTGTACGGCGTCTCGTACGCGAATCGCACGGATGAGGCGGCGCGCGCCGACATGGTGGAGCGTTCGCGCGAGCACGCCAGGCGCCTCGCGGAGTTCGTCTCCTCCCGCTGAGCTTGTGCTCCCCTGCCATCAGGCGGAACATGCAGCCCGTCCCTAGCCTCATCCAATACGAGGCCGGGGCCGGGAGCATGATGGATCTGGAGGTGGGAGGAGTGCTCGGGCGGTGTAACCATGCAACAGCGGTACTCTGATGCACTTACCTGCACACTTCAGGACCCCACTAGGATGTGGGCATGATTGATATGCGGCACTCTCGTGGTATCGCCACCTTCATCGTCCGGTTCTTGCTGTTCTACGTGGTCGTCCTGTTGGTGTTTCTTTTCCGTTACTGCCAGGCCTCACCTTTTTGTTGTCTTTTGGCATGATGGGCGTCTTCACTTTCATCCAGGTAATGGCGTCCATATCGCAAAAGCTTCTCGATCAGCCCGTTGCGTGGAAGGCCGCAGTGATCGCGGGGGCCATCGTCTTCGATGGGGCTGTCCTATGGCTACTCGGACTGTTACTGGTTGTTGTATTTGACGGTGGGTCTGCTTGGATCGCCGTGGCTGAGTGGCTCCCCTCGCACGTCTTCGCGGCCTTGTGCGCGTGGGGGATCCGCGAGCTCGTCCATGCGTTGGCCTCACAAAATACTGCGGCCCCAAGTGCCCTGGATACTGCCGCCGAACCGGCTGATTGCGCTTCCAAAGACACAGACGCCTTGACGGACACCCCCACGAGCGCGAAAGCCAACGCCGCGGACGATCGATAACCTTTTCTCGACAACAGCTTCGGTCGCTCCCCTGCCGCTAGACAAAAGACGAAAACTGACCCTGTACTCGTCCATTCACGAGGACGGGACAGCAAGCAGATCGGGGTTGGTGGCGCTACGACGCAGGGAGTCGTGAGGGGGCTTGGCCCGTGACTAAGCCCGTTAGGATGGGGGCATGACAGATACACGTGACCCGAGAGGGATTGTTAACTTCTTCGTCCGATACCTGGTGCTCCACGTGATCTTCCTGGTCGGACTCCCGGTCTCCTATGCCATGGACCTGGCCCTCATCTACTTCTTTGGCTTCATGGGCTTCATCACCTTCTTCCAGATGCTGATAGCCATTACCCGAAAGTTCCTCGAGAAGGCCGGATCATGGAAGATTGTCGCGATTATGGGCGCCGTATTCTCCGACGTGGCGGTCCTGTGGTGGCTGGGAGGGCTGCTGAGAGGTATATCCGACGGCCCCAGCTGGGGGCTCGTGGTCCACTGGCTACCCTTCCACTTCGTCGCCGCCTTGTGCGCGTGGGGACTCCGCGAGTTCTTCTACTGGTTGAGCCCACGAGACACTGCTACGCCCAGCGCCCCTGACACTCCCGCCGATCCGGCTGAAACCGAGAACCTCAGCGAATCCGAAGACACAGAGGCAGACACCCCGACGGGCGCAACCGCGGTCACCGAAGTCGACACCGACAAGCAGTAGTCCGTTTCCTCAGGAGCAGCTTCGGCTACTCCCCTGCCACCAGGCAGAACGCGCAACCCGGCCCCGGCCTCGTCCATCCATCGACGAGGCCGGGGCCGGGCACCTACTTCTTTCTTTTCTTCGGTGCGGGCAGTTCCTGCCACATCGCGTCGACGACGTCGTGCAACGTGTCTCGGTCCTCCACCTCGACGAGGAGCATCTCCTTCGCTCCCTCGTAGGGGGTGGGGTTAGGCTTGTGTTGTTGACACTTCGTTAAGCGGGTGTGTGTGCCTGCAGAGAGTGAGGTGCCTGTTATGGGAACTCGTCGTCGTTTTACACCGGAGTATCGTCGTGATGTTGCGAGTCTGGTGTTGGATACAGGGTCTTCGATCGCGTCTGTGGCCCGGGATTTAGGCTGGGTGAATCGGTGGTGGGCCGGTGGGTCAAACTCGAGCGCGAGCGGCGCCAGGCCGCCGCGCAGGGGCGCCCTGATCCACGCGAGATGGAAGCTGAGATCACTGCTCTGCGTCGGCGGGTGCGCGAGCTGGAGAAGGAGAACGAGTTCTTGGGAAAAGCCAGCGCCTTCTTCGCCTCCGTGCACCACAACACCAGCGCTTTGAGCTGATGGACGCGCACAAGGGCTTCCTACTCGATTACCTTGATGGCCAAGGTCTTGGGTGTCACGCGCGCGGGCTATTACGCGTGGAAAAACCGAGCGTCCCACAGGGGTGAGCGCGCGCTGGTGCGTCGGCGTTTGGATGAGGCGGTGGCCTGGGAACACGAGGTGTCGGGCGGCACCTATGGGGCTCCTCGCATCCGCCATGCTCTGGCGCGCGCGGGCGTGGATGTGGGTGTGCGGGCGGTCGCCGCGTCGATGCGCCGCCAGGGCCTGACAGGCCTGAACACGCACCCACGCCCGGTGAGGTGCGGCGGGCGGGGCCCTGTGGCCCATGAGGATCACTGCGCCCGCCAGTGGGATCAAGGTGGCCTGGACCGCGTGTGGATCACGGACTTTACCTACCTGCGCTGCGCCCAAGGCTGGGTCTACCTGTGTGCCGTGCGTGATGCGCACTCGCGTCGAGTGCTCGGATACGCCATGGGCGAGCAGCAAAGCACCGACCTGGTCATCACCGCGCTCGACATGGCCGCCACCACCCGCGGTGCCTTCCCCACTGGGGTCGTGCTCCACGCTGATCGGGGCACACAGTTCACCTCCCAGAAACTGGCCGCCTACATGCGCGCCGTGAAAGGAAGAGTGTCGATGGGGCAGGCCGGAGTGTGCTGGGATAACGCCATGGCCGAATCCTTTTGGGCCACCCTCAAAACCGAGTACTACTACCGGCGCGCCTTCACCACCCGCGACCAGGTCTACACCGGGGTCGCCACCTGGATCGAAGACTTCTACAACCGCCGCCGCATCCACACCAGCCTGGGCGGCAAATCCCCCATCGAATACGAACTACACCAAGCGGCCTGGACAAAAGCCGCATAAACAAACCGTCAACAACTTGCGCACAACCCCAGGGTGGCGCGCGGGGCGCCGGGCAGGAGCCGTTCGGAGGCAGGCGTGACCTTGAGCAGGAAGCGGTCATCGTAGATGCCGCCCACAACCTTGCCCCGATAGTAGAGGACGTATTCGCCCATCATCTTGCGGTGCGCCACGTCATCCAGCTCACCCAGAAGGTCGAGCACGAACTCCAGGTATTGGTTGGTGGATGCCATCGTTCATCCTCGCTTTCTCGCTCAACGCCACGCTCGCCTGACCCTGCGCTGCATTGAGTGGCCTTCCTCTATTGTGGCGTATGAGAACAGTGTAGGAGCCTGTGAGCGGTCCCGGTGACCGCGTTCGTTCATTGATCAACGAGGCCGGGGCCGGGATTGGAAGCAGGGCGGGCTAGTATCTCCGTGATTCTAGGGTCTTGAGAGGCTGGACCTCGCGCCTGAGAGCTCCGTTAGGATGGGGGCATGGCAGATAAGCGTGACCCGCACGGGATTGTTAACTTCTTTGTTCGGTACCTGGTTCTCCATGTGATCTTCCTGGTCGGACTCCCGGTCTCCTATGCCATGGACCTGGCACTCATCTACTTCTTTGGTTTCATGGGCTTCTTCACCTTCTTCCAAGTGCTGATAGCCATCACCCGAAAGTTCCTCGAGAAGGCCGGATCGTGGAACATTGTCGCGATCGTGGGGGCCGTATTCTCCGACGTGGCGGTCCTGTGGTGGCTGGGAGGGATAGTCTCGGGTTTTTTCGTGGACTCCAACTGGGAACTCGTGACTGCGTGGCTACCCTACCACTTCGTCGCTGCTTTCTTCGCGTGGGGACTCCGCGAGTTCTTCTACTGGTTGAGCCCGCGAGATACTGCTACGCCCAGCGCCCCTGTCGATGCCGTTGATCCGGCTGTTACGGAGAACCCCACCAGCTCCGAAGACGCAGATGGAGGAATGACAAAATCGAGGGACCCACGAGGCATCATGACGTTCATCGTCCGATACCTGGTCCTCCACGTGATCTTCCTGGCCGGATTCCCGGTCTCCTATGCCATGGGCATGCATCTCATGTACTTCTATGGCTTCATGGGCATCTTCACCTTCTTCCAGGTGTTGATAGCCATCACCCGAAAGTTCCTCGAGAAGGCCGGATGGTGGAAGCCTGTCGCCATCGTGGGGGCCGTATTCTCCGACATGGCGGCCCTGTGGTTCGTGGAAGTTCTGCTGGGTTATTATTTCGGCGTCCCCAGCTGGGGGTTCGCGACCCGGTGGTTGCACTACCACTTCATCGCTGCCTTGTGCGCGTGGGGACTCCGCGAGATCTTCCGCTGGTTGAGCCCACGAGACACTGCGACGCCCAGCGCCCCTGACACTCCCGCCGATCCGGCTGAAACCGAGAACCTCAGCGAATCTGGAGACACAGAGGAAGACACCCCGACGGACGCAACCGCGGTCACCGAAGCCGACACCGACAAACAGTAGTCCGTTATCTCGGGAGCGACCTCAACCACTCCCCTGCCACCAGAAAGCGAATAATGGCGCCGACCTCATCGATGAACGAGGTCGGGGCCGGGTCACTTTAGTCGGATTCGGGCAGTCGGTCATTCAGTTGAGCCATCCCTACAGGTATTCGACGCCACCCTAGCTCACTAAATCCCGTGCCAGATCGTTGATAAGCGGCAACAGCTCTTCGATCTCCACCAACGGATCGAGCTCGATCGTGATCGGCTGGAACCTCATGATGGGTTCCATATCGTCGGCGTCACGCAGTCTCCAAGCCCAGTCGTCATCCTCCCGTATGACTATCGGTTCCCCCGCGATTCCAACAAGGCCTGCCCGCATTCGGAATCCGCCATGTGCTTGCCGTTCCATTGCATGAATGCGGAGCAAAGTAAAGCAATCAATGACTGCGGTCTGGATATCGACTGCCCTACAGTGGTTCGTCAGTCCCACGGGGTGTCGGTCGCTCCTGTCCTCATCAGTCACCAAGAGTCCGAGTTGGTACGCGCCTAACACGGTTGCATCGTCACAAACGAACTTACGAAACTTCCAATGCACTCCCTTGCTAGCGCGTATTACCCACTGATGCAACCCCTTCTTAATTTCTCCTCCCGGCCACCAATTTTTTTGCGCCTTCACACCCACTCGTGCAGGCAATAAGGGTTCATCTCTGTATTGATATACCTGTTCCATCGCACTGGCTCCTCGTCCAGTGACCGGCTCGTAGGGAACGGCGGCCACCGCGAGGAACACTCCATCCTCGGGGCGCAGCGCCTCACATGCACGTTCAAAGCGGTCCTGGAGAAGGCGTTCCCGATCATCCACATGCTGGAAGCGCTCTCGAAAGCCACGCTCAATCTCGCGGTCGCTCATGTACACGGTGTGAGGGCCGTTTCGACGCGGGGCAACGAACGCGTTGTCACCCTTGCGTGCGAAGTGCGGGGCGTCCGCAGAGTCCGGTACCCGCATCATCACGACGCTCCCACCACCTTCGTCGCCGCACGGAATGTCGTAGAATTCAATGCCGATGACTGGCGGCCCAACCTTCGCATACGCGGTCCTGAGGATTCTCTGTTGTTCGGCGGCAGACCACGCTATCGGAACAATCTCGCAGGCGGCATTTGCGGCCCCACCCTCCTTGATCCCGAACACAATCCACCCGCCACCGCTATTTGCCATGGCGGCGATATCTTTCGCGGCTTCTTCATCCCAGTTCGGCTTACGCGAATTGTAGACAGCCTGTTTCCAGTCCAAATCACTGGTTTCTTCAACTCCATGATCAATTGCTTGTTGCATCAGATCGATAGATGCGTTCCCGGCTTCGAGTCCCAAGGCTCGATGGATGGGTGTAAACACGAGACTCCTCCTCATGAGTTCGACTGACGAAATACTCTCAGGCGCTACCGATTGAACTGATCCCGAGCCTCGTAGATCGCCGAGGCCCGGGTGGAGCCGTTATACGCGGCCGAGTCCGCTGAAGCGTTCGACCCAGGCCCGAAGAGCCTCGAGGACACGGACGCGCACGGCTTCGCGCCCGGCTCCTGCACCAAAGCGCCGCATGGGCGGAAGGATGGAGGACAGGCCGGTTCCTTCATCGTTCACGTAGCCCTCACGTAGCGACTCGTATGCGAACTCGCGCGCACCCTCGCCCAGGCGTTCGGCCTCGATGATAGAACTCAGCTCCCCCTCGCGTTTGGCGGCGATGAAGGCCTCGAACTCGGTAGGCACATCGCCGTTGACGGAGACCCTGCGGTAGAACTCCTCGATGAGGTCGCGTTTTCCGCGCAACGTCGGTGAAGAGGACAGGGCACGTGCAATGTCGACGGGGATCTCACGGTCTTCGCCATCTCCCTTTTCACCTCGGTGGTGTTCGACCAGCATGAGGATGTAGTCAACGTTGATGTCCACCTGTTTGACCAGTTCCATCTCAAAGACCAGGTCGTCAGCGATGGGTTCTTTGTCGGCCCGAGCGCGTTCACGAGACTCGTTGTACAGGTCCAGGTAGATGCTCCGGTAGTCTTCGAGGTCACGCGACGGGATAGGGTCATCGCCTTCGAAGTCGTCGAAGGATGTCAGGATGTTACGCAGTCGGAGGATCTGTCCCATCAGGATGATGAAGCGCTTTGCTCCTGCTCCGAGGCGATAGACCCGATGGGGAGGGGGAAGTCGACGCGCAGCTGGTCCATTGTTTCCAGGTAGTTGGACAGGTATTCGCCGTAGGGGCGCAGCAGCACTTGTCCGCGCGCTTCCTTGTTTCCAAAAAGGGCGATCGCGTCTTCGGTGGCCTGTTCCAGGTTCCGGAAGCACACGATGTTGCCGTACGTTTTGACCGAGTTGAGGATTCGGTTGGTGCGCGAGAAGGCTTGAATGAGGCCGTGTGCCCGCAGGTTTTTGTCGACCCACAGGGTGTTGAGAGACTTGGAGTCGAACCCGGTGAGGAACATGTCGACGACGATCACCAGGTCGATGCGTTTCTCGGCGAGGGCGCGAGATAGGTGCTCGTAGTAGTGCTCGAATCCCGAGGCATCGGTGCCGAAGTTGGTCCCGAAGCGTTGGTTGTAGTCGGCGATCGCGTCGTCGAGGAAGGCGCGGTCGTCCTGGGAGAGGGCCGAGGGGTCCATGGATTCCTCGGCGAGCAGGCCCGTGCCCGGCGCGTCAGCGTTGGGCGCGTAGGAGTAGATGATGCCGACGCTGCGCCTACGCGCGGGCGGAAGGTCGGCCTGCTGGCGTTGGAATTCGAGATAGTAGGCGCGCGCGGCCTTGATGGAGGAGGTGGCGAACAGGGAGTTGAAGCCGGTCACCCGCTGGTCGCGCAACTGGTAGGAGGCGTGCCGCTTTGTCTTCTGGTCGAAGTGGTCGAGGATGTAGGAGACCACGGAGGCGATGTGCTTCGGGTTCATGTAGGCGCTGTCGGTGTCGATGCCCTCCACCTCGCGGTTGTCGATACCGTCGCGCACTCGGAAGGTGTTGACGTAGTCGACGCGGAAGGGCAGGACGGTCTTGTCCCGGATGGCGTCGACGATGGTGTAGGAGTGCAGCTGGTCCCCGAAGGCCTGGGCGGTGGTGCGTAGGTTGGCTTTCCCAGAGCTGGAGGCGTTCTCCGCGAAGATGGGGGTGCCGGTGAAGCCGAAGAGGTGATAGTTGCGGAACGCGCGGGTGATGTCGGTGTGCATGTCGCCAAATTGGCTGCGGTGGCACTCGTCGAAGACGAGGACGACGTGCCCGGTGTAGATGGCGTGTCCGCGGTGTGCTTTGACGAAGGTGGCGAGCTTCTGGATGGTCGTGACGATGATCGGGGTGGATGCGTCGTTGATTTGTTCGGCGAGCTGTCGGGTGGACTGGTTCGCGGAGACGGTGCCTGCGGCGAAGGAGTTGTATTCCTTGATGGTCTGGTGGTCCAGGTCCTTGCGGTCGACGACGAAGAGGACTTTGTCGACGCCTTCCATGCCAGCGGCGAGCTTCGCGGTCTTGAAGGAGGTGAGGGTCTTTCCGGAACCCGTCGTGTGCCAGACGTATCCTCCGGCTCCGACGGTGCCGGTCTGCTTGTTCATGGAGGATGTCTTGATACGCTGGAGGATCGCCTCGGTGGCGGCGATCTGGTAGGGACGCATCACCAGGAGCTCTCCACGAGTATCGAGCACGCAATAGCGAGTGAGGATTGCGAGGATGGTGCGCTTAGCCAGGAAGGTAGCCGCAAAATCGGTCAGGTCGGCGATCTGGTTGTTGGCGGCGTCGGTCCACCAGCTGGTGAATTCGTAGGAGCGTGCGTTGGCGGCGACTACTTCGCGCCTGCGCCCCACATTTTCGCGGATGTGCTGGAGGCGCACGGTGTTGGAGTAGTACTTGGTGTGGGCACCGTTGGAGATGATGAAGATCTGTACGTAGCCGAAGAGGCCGTCTCCGGCGTGGAAGGAGTCGCGCTGGTAGCGGTTGATCTGATTGAATGCTTCGCGCAGTTTTTTGCCGCTTCGCTTGAGTTCGATGTGAACGAGGGGCAGTCCGTTGACAAGGATGGTGACGTCGTAGCGGTTGGAGCGCAGCCCCGTGTCAACCGCGTACTGGTGGATGACCTGGACCTTGTTGCGGTGAATGTTGGTCTTATTGATGAGGCGGATGTTCTTCGTTGTGCCGTCGTCGCGGGTGAGGACCTGCACGTGGTCCTCCTGGATGCGCCGGGCTTTGGCAACCACGGGATTGTCGTCAGTGGAGGGCACATCGACGATGTTGTGCCGGAAGAAGCGCCGCCATTCGTCGTCGGTGAAGTGGTAGTCGTTAAGGGCCTCCAGCTGGACACGCAGGTTTGCTTCGAGGCCCGCCGCATCGTGGATGTCCGCGTGCTCGTAGGCCTGGCCACGCAGCTGGTTGATGAGGGCGTCTTCGAGGGCAGCTTCGCCCTGGTAGCTTCTGTCGTCGTCACGGGTCGGCTCGTAGAGGCCGACGACCGTGAAGTCGTCGGTAAGGACGACTGGTTCGATGCGGGGGCGAGGCGCGGCGGTGGACACTCGCGTTCCTTTCTCTGCGGGTCTCGGTCGAGGCCGGGGCTGGGTCTGTGGGAGGCACCCCTGAGCCTGTCAATTTCTGTGTATGGGGGTTAGAGGTAGGGGGTGATTCGGTCGGGGTAGGCGGTGGTGAGTTGGGCGAGGGCTTGTTTCCAGTGGTGGTGGTGTGTCCTTGGATGAGGCGAGTGTGTCCTGTTCGTTTGTTGGGGGGGTTTGCCAGCGTCTGTCAGGCGCTGGGCGGCGCGTTTGTCTTCGATGTTGCAAATTCCCAGCCACAAGAGTTTGACGGCGGCTTCTTCGCTGGGGAAATGCCCACGGTTCTTGGTGATTTTACGCAGCTGGTAGTTCAACGATTCGATAGCGTTGGTGGTGTACACGACGCGGCGCAACATGGGCGGGAACGCCAAGAACGGCGTGAAGCGCTGCCAAGCACGCTGCCAGGTCGCAACCGTTTGAGGGTAACGCGCTCCCAGGTCGCTGGCCGCAAACTCTTCGAGCGCCCCGCGGGCGGTGTCCTCATTGGGCGCGCTGTAGATCCGCTTGAGAGCGGCGGCGACGCTCTTGCGGTCCTTGTAGGACACGAAACGCATGGACGCGCGGATTAAGTGAACGACACAGGTTTGGACCATGGACTGGGGCCAGGTCGCTTCGATGGCTTCGGGCAGGCCAGCCAACCCGTCGCAGCACACGATCAGGACATCGCGTAGGCCCCGGTTGGCCAGCTCGGCGCACACGTGGGCCCAAAAAGCCCCTCCTTCATCGGCTTGGACCCAGATGCCCAGCACATGCTTGACGCCCTCCATGTCCACTCCCACCGCCAGGTGAGCGGCCCGGTTCTCCACCCTGTGATCGCGTCGGACTTTGATGCGGATCGCGTCCAGGTAGATCACCGGGTAGAACGCTTCTAGGGGGCGGTGCTGCCACTCCAAGACGGCCTCGCACACCGCGTCAGTGATCGTGGAAATCGCCCCCTCCGCTGACCTCCACGCCCAGGGTGGAGGCCAGGTGATGGCGGATATCGCGTACCGTCATCCCCCCGGCATACAAGCTGATAATCATCGCATCCAAACCATCGAGGCGCCGCTGTCCTTTACGTACCAGGCGCGGGGTGAACGAGCCTGCCCGGTCCCGGGGAACCTCAATCTCGAAAGCTCCCACCTCCGAAATCACGGTCTTCTTCGTCGTGCCCCTCCTCGTGTTCGAGCGCGCCCGGGTGCTGGTTTGGCCCTTCTCATACCCCAAGTGCTCGGAAAGCTCCGCGGCCAGGCCCCGCTCCAAGGCCTCCTTGAGCAACGCGGGCAACAAGCCCTGGCTACCCGTCATCTCGATCTCGCCAGCATCAAGACGCTCAAACAACGCATCCAACGCCCCCGAGCTGCGAAGCTCCTCCACAGCCTCACGCCCACTAGCGCGAGCCACAACAACATCATCATCATTCATCATGCATCAATCCTTTCAAACAAAAGACGGATACACAGACAATTAAACACGCCCGCACCCCTCCCGTTTCGATGAGGTTGTTTCGATGCTAACGTGCCCCGTCCTCATCTGCGTCCAGGCTGCACCGCGGCGTCAGCTGGGAGACAAACCCACATGCGCGCTCGCAAGCTATTTGGCGTCTAGCTCGTCGCTGGCACTCGGACGGCGATCAGCTCTGTTTGCTGCCGCGCGAGTCACGTGGTCCTGCTGTATTTCAGCCATATTCGGAGTACAGTGACCCAGAGGCGATCAAGGGGAGGGAGCGAACATGGCACAGACAATCATCGACGTCGCGACCTACATCCTGGAGCGCACCGATACGGTAACGACCATGAAGCTCCAGAAGCTGGCGTTCTACGCCCAGGTCCAACACCTTGTCACCACGGGAGCGCCGCTGTTCCCCGAGAACTTTCAGGCGTGGCGGGGCGGCCCGGTCGTACCCGAACTCTATGCCCTGCATCGCGGAAAGTTTCTGATTCGTCCAGGCGAGCTATCGTCCGGTGACTCATCTGCTCTGACTGGTGCCGAACGCGATCTCATCGATGGCGTGTGCGACGCGCTAGGTGGCATGACAGGTGCTGAGTTGAGTGAACGAACGCACGTGGAAGACCCCTGGCTGCACGCACGTGAGGGCCTGGCGCCATCCGCTCCCTCGGATGCAGTTATCACCCAGGAAGCAATGCGCGCCTACTACCAGGAGCATCCCGTCCTCGGTTGATCGCCTAATGACGCCCCTTTGGTCTGGCGCTGCTATGGACCCTAGAATAATTGCAGTGCAAGGGCTGACATGGGCCCCTCACACCTCGAGGGGTGACCGCGAAACCTGGCGAACCAGAGCCTCGTAATAGTCCACTCGTGGACGGCAGACTGACGTCACGCCCTCGTGTTCCCCTCGCACACGCGCGAGGGTAACACGTTTCTACGGCGCATCGTCCCCGGAGGCAGCTTTCTCGGGGAAGGACAGCAGACGATCCCTGTAGTGCTCGTACTGGGCGCGGCGGGCAGCGATCTCGGCAGGCAGACCCGCAGAGATGTCGTTCACGAGGGCGTCAAAGCGGTCCAGCAAATCAGCGATACGCCGTTGCTCCGACAGACGTGGCAGAGGAACTCCCATCGACAAACTCTGCCGTTTTCAAGTTTCTCTGGGCAGCACCTGCAGATTTCCTATAAATATCAATTTGCCTACTAAGCAAGAACTGACCAATATAACGCTTAACACAAAGCGATTCATTCACGTCAAATGTAATGCCGGAATCCAATAACCAAAATTCGCCAGGAACAAACCTAACACAGGCTTCCGATAAAGCGAATCTTGAAATGACAAATTCATCTGAGCGATTGAAGGAATCCGTCATAAAACTAGCTCCACCACCACCAAAGACTGGGTACCGAGTTCCAGCATCATGCATTTTTGTGATCCGCTCTCCAAAACTCAGTTTTATGCATTCTCCGAGCTTTACCATTTCAACCGGACCACGGGCGGCTAGAGAATCATAGGAGAGCAGGTGGTTGCGGTAGTGCTCATACTGGGTCCGCCTGGCTTCCAGCTCCGCTTCCAGCTCCGCTTCCAGTTCCGCTTCTAGCGTCGTGAACTGATCCAAGATTCTCACGATCTCTCGCTGCACTTCCAGCGGAGGAACAGGAATATCAATTTTGGATAGATTCGCAGCAGAAAGCTCAACTACTTTCGTCCCCTGAGAATACTTGCGTTTTTTGAGAGCAAAATCCTCAGTGCGAAGAAAATAACTAAGAAAGACGCTATCCACCGTCTTGGAGCGCACCACCGTCGCGTGGCCGCCCGTGACCCCCTCTGCTTCACCGAGCCACACAACCCCCTTTCCCACGTCTTCAAGATTTTCACTCGTATTGGCCAGCACCAGATCACCCGGATACACGCGAGTCAATTTATCCGCGTCTTCAGGAGCCAAATAGGCAGCAGCACACTTCGTATGAATGCCATACTTCGTGAAGATATGTCCGTAATGAATAGCAGGAATGCCTTCGTCGACAAAAAGCTTCTTCGGCATCCCGCTGCCACGTTGCAAATCGGCAATCTCTCCCAGGGGTCGATATTCCACCCCGTCCGGGCACAGCTCCTCGATCAGTTCAGCGAGGCGGCTCATTGGTCAGCCTCCAGTTCTGCGACGATCGCGTCGATAGAGGCACGCAGCTCGCGCTGACGCTCCACAATGCCGGCGATCCGAGTGTTCAGCTCGACAATGTCCACCTGCTCACGCGTGTCCTCGGGCTCGACGTAGGAGGACACCGACAGGTTCCAGTCGTTGCTCTTAATGTCGTCGATGGAGACGAGGGCGGCCACGTGATCCACGGCCTGGCGCTGCGACACCAGGGAGAGGATCCGCTGCTGATTCTCCGCCGTCAGGCGATTCTTGTTTCCCTCCCGCACACACTCGGCGGACGCATCCACGAAGAGAACGCTGTGATCAGGGCGCGCCTTCTTGAGCACGATGATGCAGGTCGCGATCGTCGTCCCAAAGAACAGGTCCGGCGGCAGCTGGATGACCGCGTGCACGAAGTTGTTCTCCACCAGGTAGCGACGAATCTTCCCCTCGGCACCGCCGCGGTACAGGACGCCCGGAAACTCGACGATCGCAGCCGTCCCATCCTCAGCCAGCCAGTGCAGCATGTGCATGGTGAAGGCCAGGTCCGCCTTGGACTTGGGGCCAGCACGCCCGCCGGAGCGAAGCGCGGGTCGTTGATGAGAGCGATGTCGTCCTTGCCCACCCACTTCGTCGAATAGGGAGGGTTCGAGACGATCGCGTCGAAAGGCTGATCGTCCCAGTGGGCAGGTTCCGTCAGCGTGTCCCCCAGCGCGATGTCGAAGTTCGCAAAATTCACGTCATGGAGGAACATGTTGATGCGGCACAGGTTGTACGTCGTCAGGTTGATCTCCTGACCGAAATACTGGCGGGTTCTCGACGGCCCCAGTAGCTTCGCGAATTTGAGGAGCAGTGACCCCGAGCCTGCGCACGGGTCGTACACACGAGCCACTTCAGAGCGCCCGTCCAGGGCGAGGGTCGCGAGGACCTCGGCGACTTCCTGCGGCGTGTAGAACTCACCGCCTGACTTACCCGCGCTCGAGGCGTACATGGTCATCAGATACTCATAGGCGTCGCCGAAAGCATCAATCTTCGCAGCACCGTGCTCCAGTGGCAGGTCTCCGACGGCATCCATGATCTTCACAAGCTTCGCATTGCGCTGGGCGACCGTGTTGCCGAGTTTTGCGGAGTTCACGTCCATGTCGTCGAAGAGACCACGCAGATCAGACTCGGAGCCGCCGCCTCGCGCCGAGTTTTCAATGAAGCGGAAGACGCGAGCAAGGGTCTCATTGAGATCCTCGTCGGATGCCGCGCGCGCCCGCACGTTAGCGAACAGGTCAGAGGGTCGGATAAAGAAACCCTTTTCCTTCACGATGCTGTCGCGCACAACCTCAGCGTCCGCGTCGCTGAGGGTCGCAAAGTCGAAGGAGTCAATCACCTCCTGTGGATCTCCGTCAGCGCGCATGCCATCACGTTCCGAGGAGTTGATATAGTCCGTCAGATTCTCAGAGATGAAGCGGTAGAACAGGAATCCGAGGACGTAGCTCTTGAAGTCCCACCCATCCACGCTGCCGCGCAGGTCGTTGGCGATGCGCCAAATTGTCTTATGCAGCTCCGCTCGCTCGATCATTGCCACCACTATGACCTCGATTCCCTTGCCAGGGTCACTATGCCCTCGTATATTTCGATCCAAGATGCACGACACCGCAGCGAACAGATAAGGCGAAGCGCACGCTTAGCTTACGCTACGACGCCGCACGTTCCCCTTCAAAGCCTCTCCGGTCTCGCACACCTGGCCCCGGCCTCGTGAATGGGATGAACTGCCTCCCGTTTCTTGGACATCGAAATTGAAGTCCAGGGAATGGGAGGCTTTCATGTCTGTGGATCTGCGGTTGAGGCATGATCGTTTGCTTCGTGAGCAGGCGGTGGAGATGTTTGAGAAGGGATTTGGCTATCGTTTGACCGCCAAGAGGCTTGGTGTGCCTGCTGAGGCCGTGCGACACTGGCAGAAGACATACCGCGTGATCGGGAGGGACGGTTTTCTTGCCATGGGAGCGAAGCAGGCCAAATACGACTATGAGACCAAGGTCGCCGCAGCCAGGGCCGTGGTTGATGGCGGGATGAGTAAACCTGAGGCGATGGTGCGCTTCGGTATTGCGAGCGCGACACCGCTGAAGAATTGGTGCAGGCTGTACCGCGAGGGCGGCGCACAGGCCCTCAAGCCCAAGCCCAAGGGCAGGCCAAAGGGATCAGTACGGGCGGTGCCACCAACGCGTGAGGAGGAACTCGCCGAGCGCGTGCGCAAGCTCGAGGCACAGGTGGCGTACCTAAAAAAATCGATTGCCCTGAAGGCGCAGAGGCGCTCCCAAACCGGGACAAAGCCCTAGCGGTCGCCGAGCTTTCAGGGCGTGGACACGCGGTGGGTGATCTCCTCGAGGCCGCTGGCCTTGCCAGGTCGAGCTACTACTACGCGCTGGCTCACCCCCAGCAGCCAACCAGGGCGCATCTGCGGCCCAAGGTCGCCCAGATCTTTTCGCGAACCCCCAACGGGTGCGGTCACAGGCAGGTAGCCATGTGCCTACGCGCTGAGGACGGGGAGCGCATCGCCGATAAGACGGTCTTGAAGATGATGCGTGAGATGGGGCTGCGCTGCGGCATACGCCGCGAGACGAACTACCACAGGTACAACTCCTACAAGGGGGACGTGGGGCAAAGCTTCGACAACATCATCGGCCGCGACTTTAAGGCCGATGGGCCCTGGCAGAAAATGGGTACCGATGTCACCGAGTTCAAGCTCTCCTTCGGTAAGGCCTACCTCGCTCCGGTCTACGACTTTGCCAGCAAAGAGATCGTGGCCCACTCCATCTCGATGCGCCCCAACCTCGCCCAACAACAAGAGATGCTCCAAATTCTCATGGACGCCAAACCCCAAGGAGCTGAGCCGATCTTGCACTCGGACATGGGATGGCAGTACCAACATGAGACCTACATCAGAACGCTCGCCGAGAACGGTTTCATCCAGAGCATGTCACGCAAAGGCAACTGCATCGACAACGGCGCCACCGAGCAGGTCTTCGGTCACATCAAGGACGAATTCTTCCGCGGCCAAGACTGGCAGACCTTCGAGAGCTTCAAAGCCGACCTCGACGCCTACATCACACACTGGAACACAACAAGACGCCAAGTAAAGCTCAAGGGCCTGACCCCGGCAGAATACCGGGATCAGACCCTACAGGAAGCCGCATAACGGCTACCATTAAAAGCGTCCAAGTATCGGGGCGCAGTTCAGGACGAGGCCGGGGCCGAGTTGCATCTGGACGACTCAGTTAGTCTTCGTGTTCGTCAGGTGACGACCGATATAGCCGATGTAAACCTTGTGGGTCTTTTTTGTGTCCGCGTAGTAGTACATGCGTGGGGCGTTGCGGTCGTGGTGGGTGGGCGCGAAGTGGGTCCACATCGTGATCTCGCCGCTCGGGTCAACGATCATCGGCACTGGGAACACACGCTCACGACGCCAGCGCGAATTCCCTTTGACGGTGTCGCTCTCGTTGGACTTATGACGGTGCGGTGAACACGTGCGGTAGCCGTCGGGTGCCGCTTTGAGGAAGTCGTACACGTTACCATTCGCGAAATCACCGGCCTCCCGCGCACGCAGATAGTCGCGCAAGACCAGTATGTAGCGCCAAAAATCCTCCGCGTAGTTTCGCATGCTCAACTCGTCAAGCCGGAGCATCTCCCCCATCATCGCGTCCGGATCACCGAAGACAACGTGTTGGCGCACCTGCTCATGCTCCGCATCACTCGTCATCCAGTCGTAGAGTTCAACCATGTCTGCCGGTGGCCGGTCGAGCATATCTTCCGAGTATCGGTCGTCGGATTCGCGCTGATCTGGATGCGTAGCCTTCCACGCGAGATGACGGTTCTTTTGCTCCAACTCGCGAATCTCCTCGTTCGCATAGAGGAGTCTGATCTCCATATCATCCTTATGCGACGTCAGATCTTCCACTTCGGACCTGAGGTCCGCGAGCTTACGCTCACTCTCCTGCGCCGCCTCAGCGAGGAGTTCCTGTGCGGCTTCTGTTTCCGCACGCGCATGATCACGTTCTCCCTCAAGTTCGATGCACCTGGCGGTCTTCTCCTCCAGTCTCTTCTTCAGCTGCGCGACGGCTCGTTCACGGTCCTCACGTACGCGCGGGTTCGCAAACTCGAGCACGTGCCCGATGAGTCCCCGCAGCTGATCGCTCCAACCAGATCGGGCCGCAGCGGGCTTTGTGCAGCAACGACGAACAAGGCCGACGTTGGGCAGGACACGACGCTTGGATGTGCGGGGCTTTCGCCCATTGTGTGTCAGAAGCGCTCTTGGCTGTGCGGCCCCAACCTCCTGGCGTGGGACTTCCTTACCTGCTTCTTTGCTGCGTGTTTCTTTATCGCGCGCTTCCTCCAGGGGGGTGGAAGGTTGGAATTGAGGCCCTGCGCTGGTCGAGTACCTTATGGGCCTGGAGGAGTTCCTTGTCCAGCCCGTTGTCCCACAGGTACTCGCGCGGTGTTCTCGCGATCGTGCGTGCCAGCGCCGGGTGGAAACGTCCCTGCTCCTCGTCGTAGCCACGCAGGAGGGTCGCCGCGGTCAGGACCCTGTGCCGACGCGCATCGATCAGGTCTCCCGGCTGCACGCCCGGCAGGAACGTACGCAGGCTCCCTTGCGGCATGCCAAGCCCCTCACCGATCTTTGCGAGGTAGTCGGCATACACCTGCGGTGTCAGCAAGAAATAGGTGGCGCAGCCCAGTGAGTCACCCGTCAGCGGGGCCAGAATCTGGTGCCACCGGCTTTCCTGCTTCAGAGCTTCCGGTGTATCGCCGTCGGTCAGCGGCGCAGCTACGACCACCGCGGTTCGCCTGCGCGGATCACGGATCCAGCCGATGAGTTCCTCCACCTGGTTGGCGTCGTGGATTGGCTGGAGGGCATCCGACAGCGGCATGTCCCGGTCAAAGACTCCGCCCTCACGGATGAGATCACACACCACTCGTGGAGGTTTCGCGTCCCATTTCCCGTCGCGTGGTGGGACCACCTCCACCCAGATAACCTGCCGATACGCCGACTCCTTCGTGGCGCTCATCGCGTACAGGCGCATCACCCAGTGCTCGCCGTCCTGAGTGCGTTCCACTGTTTCAAAGAGCTGTCGGCTGTAGTGCTTGTCGGCAGAAGTCTCCCTCGTCTTCGTTACGACGAGGTCCATGTGTTGCCCTCGCGATGATAGAAGAGTGCCGAATCGGTAGACGCCCTCGTCGTTACATGCGGCTTGCTCACCCGCCTCCCACAGCGAATACTTGTCGTGCAGCCACTCATGGAAAAGCCGATCAGCGACGCGCAGCGCATCCTCCCGCTCACCTAACTCCAAGACCGCTCGGTACCCACGTGCCATAATTCGCTCCCCCCTTGGGCGTCAATAGACGGAATACTTCTGCCAGCTTACGCCTACATAACAACCATCACATTCGAACCAGGGTCGTGCTTACGAGGCGCACATCACACGCTAAACCCGGGCCTCGTCGATGGATGAACGAGGCCGTGGCCAGGCAGCCGGTCACCGCCTCCGTCGAGACCACCGGTACCAGCCCAAGCCCTTCAGAGCGTCATCAACCGATTCCTCGGTGCCGAGACGGTCGAGCGCCTCCGGGTTCTTGTGGTAATACGCGAGCAGACCCTTGACGCGCGAGGGGACGATGCGCAGGTGGGCGAAGGAGATCGGGCATTCGACATCGTCATCGGTCTTAATCAGCAGGGTCTTGCGCTGGCGATGAGCAATAACGGCAGGCTTCGCCGCCCACGGAATCGTGTAGCTCACGCCATCCTTACCGCACAGCATGACGGCATTCTCGGTGAGCACGATGCACTCCTGCCGCGGGGACGAGAACAAGGAACGGCCAACCGCCCCCGCAAGCGCGACGAGCACGCAAGAGGTCATCGCCCCTAGCCGCACCAACAAAGAGGACACCCCGACAAGCAACGAGAGCCCGAAGAGCACGAAACCCAGACCTGCGCACACGACGGTCACGATGCGCAAGACGGTCAAGCGCACGCTGGGCCGCACCGTCACACACCCATCAGGCGCCATGTCGACCCTCACCAGCCCACGGGACCAGCCAGCATCCACCGCCGCACCGGCAACGAAGGTCGCGGCGAACATGATCGACGCCACAGCAAAGACCACGTCACGCGCGAGGACTCCCAGGGCTGCAAGGAAAACTCCCACAAGAATGCCAATGAAGGCACCGGCCCACGCCTCGCTCTGTCGCCGATCCGACGGGTACACCGTAAAGAACGTGCCATAGTTCGGCTTGGGTGGGGCCGGCTCGCCGCCAGAGAACGAGGCCGGGGCGGGCTGGCCTGCTCGGGCTTGCTCGGAGCCTCGGTGCACACCATCCTCAGGATCCACAGACTTGCCGCCGAGCGGGGGTTCAAACTTGTTCACAACGCACCTTTCACAGCCTCGCGTATCCGTCGCTGACACATTCATACTGTCCACCCGAGCACACGCCTCACATCGCGCACCGAGTCTGGTTGTCCGAGCCGCGCACGGGCTTGAGGATCGTCACAATAGTATCCCACCATCTTCTTGAGCTGAGGTTTCGACAGGGGAAGGACTATCAGGGAAGCGATCTTTTCTCGATCTCCGCGATAGCGAATGAGAACCTCATCAACGCCGCGAACACCCGCAACGACAGGACGATCCTTCCAATAAAGAGAATGACAGAATCGGCGCGAATCACGGATAACCATTTTGCGCTTGGTTATCTCAATGCTCTCACCTTTGCCAGAGACAAAACGCATCAATCCAGCTACTTGTCGATGACAGCTCAGCAAAGCCAGAGCGACGACGCGTCGATACAGTCCATCCTCCAGGTGAATGGCACACCATATCCACCCACTAGTAAACAGGGAAAGAAGGAAAGCGATCACGCCGTGCAGATAAACTCCCATGGCGCTGAGCTCGATCCTGAGTTGCTGCCTACGATCATCATGGCTGATCGACAAAAATAGGCCACCCACATTATAGGCGAGAGGGAGTGACAGTCCGCTTAACACAACCATCAGAAGCAACAGTACACCGAGAGGCACCTTCCCCACATACAGTGCGACAACAGCACCGAATGCGACGAAGACCATAATTCCCATCGCCACCTTCTCGGAAAACGATACTCCTTCATCACGATCGGGAATGGTATAGAACCGCTGACTACGCTTCCTCTTGCGCGCTATCCAGCCCATGTCATGCGCTCACCTCGCTTGGACCAACCTTCGCAACAAATTCCGCGTCGCAACCATCACGCCCCCAAAGAGATCGAGCAACGGACAGCCCCGAAGAACGAGGCCCTTAACAGTACTCGACATGTGCCCACAGAGCGTTCGACCAACAGCAGCATGACAGAAAAAGCAGGCATCATATCGATCGTCATCCCACAGAAGGTTCACCAGCACTGACACCGCCACTCTCAGCTGCACCAGCTGCAAGCATGTCTAGTACTCCGATCGCAGTGAGCAGATGAAGGCTCCCCGGCCTCGTAGTCGAGACCGGGGACCACGGGCGTGCTGGCACTGCGGCGCCGCGTTGCATCGCGTGCGTCAGGAGGGGGATGACCTCCGTAGCGCTGACCTGGAGGATGCCGGACAGCCCGTCGATGTACTGCTTGATCTTCTTGCGGTTACGGCCGTCCTGCATGAGGTTGGGCATGCCCTTGGTGGCGCAGGTGACCTCGACAATGACGCCGGTCTCGGAGGGGATAAAGCCGACGACGATGTTCTCACCGTAGGAGGTGAAGCTGGTGGGGGTGTCGAAAGTGATGAATCGGGCGTTCACGTCCGCGCTCGTCAGGACTGCCTTCGGGACCATCGGGACGGCCGCCATGGCCGCCTGGAACACCTGCTCGTACGGCAGCGCGTACTGGAATGCCTGCTTGCTTTCTTTCCAACCCATCAGTGTCTCCTTATGAACGCGGTTGATGTGTCGCCCACTGCGCCAGGGTGACGCGTGGGCCTGTGAAGAAGGGGGTGTCCTCACGCACGTACGGGCGCGCTTCGCTGTAGCGCTGGGCGTGTGTCACTCCTTCGAGCCGGTCCAGATTATCAGCTTCGATAGCGATAACGTATTCGTAATCCGACAACGCGAACGCGCAGAGCACGGATACGTCCACGTCCGGCTGCACGCCGAAACCGCGTCGCCCGTAGTCGGCTACGATGCGCGAGCGCTCCCCCGGCTCGATGAGATACCAGTCGTGGATGCCCACGAGGGGGGAATACAGTCGCCCAGTCGCGCGCGTCGGCACCGAGGAAGCAGGCGGGAACGTGCCCGTGGAGGAATTCGGCGGGTTGGTGAACGCCCATGCAGCTCCAGACGGGTGTCAGGTGGCGTCCGAGGGACGACGCGCGCAGGCGGTGATATGCGTCTTGGAGCGTCGCCGGGTCTTCGTTGAGGAGCCAAACCATGAGGTCCGCGTTGGCCCGGAATCCTCCCAGGTCATACCATCCTCGGATCTGGGCGCCAGAATCTGAGACGTAGCCGAGGGATTCGTCGACGATCCGTTCGCGTTCTTCTTCGTCACGAGGCATCGGCGCGCTGAGCGCGAACACGCAGTAGAGCGCGTAGCTGGGGACGCCCTCCCCTGACCCACCGTCGGGCGCGCCCGCGCACAGCGGCTGGGTGCCAAAGCTTCTGACCGCAGGTGTGCCTCCTCCGAGCGGTGCGGGGTGGGCGCGGGGGCCCGCTGGCCGATTGGACGAGGCCGTCGGGTAGCCTGCGCCGGCGCGGGCAGGCGACGAGGCCGTGGCGGGCTGAGGGGCTGTCGGGTACGCGCCAGTGGGATGGGGATACGGCGTGAACATTAGTGCCTCCTGACGTGTTGTCACCCCCATTTTAGGATGTGTCAGGACACATTTTGTGACGTTTGGTCAACGAGTTTGTGCTTGAGTTGAGGCTATACGGGTGGGCGCCGAGGCGGTCGCAACCGCCTCGGCGCCCACCGTGACAAATATTGCCAGGTCGCTCAGCCCATGGGTTCGAAGGGACTCACCGCGACGGAGGGCATCTCCTCGCACACACGCAGCGACAGCTGCAGGCTGGTCGAACCCGAGCCGTTGGTATTCATGATGTCGACATGGTCGGCAGACACGGGCGTGCATCCCGGGACGCCGTCGACGGCCTCGGCGGTGAGCTTCACGCCGATGCGCCCACCCGCGGCAACCGTGTACACGTTGCCCGGATCCTCGCCGTCGCGCGCAGCCTCGGACACGGTGGCACCGTTGGAGGCGAACACAACCGTCGGGAAGCCGCCGATCCAGCACGCGGGCCCCTCGTTCGTGAAGGACATATCCACGTAGGTGGTGCCGCCGATCTCCTGGTTGCTCGCGATGGCGGGCTGGAGGTTGTTCAGGTCGCACTGCGCCTCGTTGTCGGCGGTGTCGACCTCGGGTGCCTGGTTACCCCGGTCGACCGAGCCGCTTTGGACCATGTCGTCACTCTGGGCGTCCATGCCACTCTGGGCGGGCTGACCACTCGAGGCTGCGGACGCGCTGGGCGTCGCGGGAGCGGACGTGGTACCCGACTGGGGCTGAGCACCGTTCGGTGAACATGCGCTCGCTCCCAGGACGAGGGCGGTCAGTGCGGTCACGGCAAAGAGGCGTCGCGTGTTGATCATGCACCCATCTATGAAAACCAGCGGCACCGCTCCCCCGCCACGCCGGTCGTCACCAAGTGGTGACAAGCCGCGCACCGCGCCAGACGAGCGGGGCCGCCCCGGCCTCGTCAATACCCGGAATCATCCCGGGCAGGCGAGCGACCAGAGCGGCCCCGACCCCAGCTCCCCTATTCGGAAACCGGTTCGATCTCGACGGGCGCGACGTCCATCTCGGCGAGCGGAACCAGGCGATCCTTGCGGGCATGGTGGTAGCCCCACCACACGACGCCGAAGAGCGGCAGGCCAATGTAGGAGGAGGCAACCTCCCAGACCTGGCCGTGAATGACCGCCTCGTAGTTCTGCCCCGCCATGACCACCAGGCACATGATGAATGCGATGATCGGCCCGGCCGGGAAGAACGGCGAGCGATACGGCAGGTCCTCCAGGCGATACCCCTGCAGCAGGTAGGCGCTGCGGAAGCGAATGTGGCTCACCGCGATACCCAGCCACATGATGATGCCCGAAATGCCGACAATGTTGACCAGCCAAATGTAGGCGTCATTAAAGACGAGCTGCGTCATGAAACCAAACGCCGCCGTCACCGTCGTCACGGCCATCGCGTAGCCGGGCACGCCACCCTTCGTGACCTTCGCGAAGATCGCGGGCGCCTGGCGCTTGAGGGCCATCGAGTGCAGCATGCGCGAGGCCGCGTACAGGCCCGAGTTACCGGCCGACAGAATCGACGTCAGGATGACGGCGTTCATGACGGCCGCCGCCGCGCCGATGCCCATGCGCGCGAAGACAAGCGTGAAGGGCGACTGTGCGACAGCCTCCGTGCTCTCTTCGGCGGCGCTCAGCAGGCTCGGATCCGTGTACGGCAGCAGCGTGCCGATGACCGCGATCGCGCCGATGTAGAAGAACATGATGCGCCAGAACACCGTGCGGATCGAGCGCGGCACGTCGCGCTGGGGGTTCTCGGACTCGCCGGCGGCCACGCCCACGAGCTCGGTGCCCTGGAAGGAGAAGCCAGCGATCATGAATACCGCGATAACGCCGACGAAACCATTGTGGAAGGGAGCGTCCCCGATCGACCAATTCGACAGGCCCGGCGAGTTCATGCCCATCACCCCGGCGATCATGAACACGCCCGAGATCACGAACACGACGACGATCACGACTTTAATGGCGGCCAGCCAGAACTCAGCCTCACCGTAGACCCGCGCCGACAGCGCGTTGAGCCCGACGACGATCACCAGGAAGGCCACCGCCCATATCCACGAGGGCACAGATGGGAACCAATACGCCATGACCAAGCCCGAGGCCACCAGGTCCGCGGCGACCGTCACCGCCCAGTTGAACCAATAGTTCCACCCCATCGCAAAGCCGAAGGAGGGGGAAATGAACTTCGTGGCGAAGGTCTGGAAGGAGCCCGCGACCGGCTGGTGCGCACTCATCTCACCCAGGGACTGCATGAGGAGCAGCACCATCAGGCCGATCGCCGCGTACGCGAGAAGCGCGCCGCCCGGGCCGGCGTTGGCGACCGTGGCACCCGAGGCCAGGAACAGGCCGGTGCCAATCGCGCCGCCAATGGCGATCATCTGCATGTGGCGCGACGCCAGGCCACGCTTCAACTGTGTGTCGGAGCGCTGCTGCACATCGCTGGCGATGTCATCGGGAGTGGGAGTATCCATCAAGAGGTTCCTCATCTGTCGATCGTGAGTCCCATACTAACCCCAAATTCTTGTGTCGAGATCGGGACGTTCTTTCCTCGATCTTTAACGAGGCCGTGGTTGCGTCACGCTCGCCGCACCGTTTGAGGACGACACGCAGGTCGACCCTTTCAACACTTTCGGGGCAATCTGCCGCAGTTGTGCCCGTGCTCGGCTTGTCGCTCTCCGATGCTCGATCAGGCGGACACAGCCACCCCCAACCCGGTGAGCAACGAGCGAAAGATGCCACGGCCTCGTGTGGCCCACACGCCTGCGCAATTCCTGGTCGCTAGACTAAAATTCTCCCTACGCCTACGAAGGAAGACACCATGACGCACCAACTCGTCAGCATCGGGTGGATGCTGCTCGCTCTCGTCCTGTCGGCCTCCATCGGCCTCGAACGGCAGATCCGGGGAAAGAGCGCCGGTATTCGCACCCAGGCCATCGTGGGCCTGACAGCGTGCCTCATGATGCTCATTTCCAAGTACGGCTTCTCCGACATCCTGATCGATGGCATTACCCGCTACGACCCCTCGCGTGTGGCCTCCCAGATCGTCTCCGGCATCGGTTTCCTGGGCGCGGGCATCATCTTGACCCGCCACGGCGCGATTCGCGGCCTGACGACCGCCGCAACCATCTGGGAGACCGCGGCTATCGGAATGGCGTGCGGCGCGGGCCTATGGTGGCTCGCAATGGCTGGCACCGTCCTGCACTTCATCGTCATCGGCCTGCTCACCCCGCTGGTCCAGTTCATCCTCATGCGCACCAACGGGCACACGATCACGCTGACGGTCCACTACACGCCCGGACACGGAGTCCTGTCCACCTTGCTCACACAGGTCGGCGCTCTGGGTTGGACGGTGTCGGGCGTGTCCACGCACACCGATCGCAACACCTCCACCGCCCGGTTTACCGCTGCGACGCGTCAGGACCTGTCGCGCTCGCTTCTGGTGACCACCCTCGCCGACCTCGACGGCGTCGCCGGCGTCGACATCACCGAAGACGACGACGAGTAAGCGCGCTGCGAGCCCGGACGCTCACGCGCGGCCTCATCGGCCCGACGGGGTGCCCGGACCCCTTCACTGCACACGTGAACCCCACGACTGCGCAGGTTAACCCCTTGGGTGGGTGCTTGGGCCCTTGGATGCGCAGGTTAACCCCTTGGGTGGCAGTGTGGGCGGGGTTGCCCATGCTCCACCTGTAGGGCCCAGCTGCGCATCAAGGGGTTAACGCTGCCAGGTCTCCGGGGGTGGTTCCGTTATCGGCCCCGTTGCCAGCGTCGGCCTCGCCGGCGAAAGTGTGACGAGGCCTGGGCCACTTTGTGCGTGTGTCCGCGGCTAGTGCGTGGCGGGCGTTCGTTGCCAGCGTCGGCCTCGTCCTCGCGCGCGTGCGTGCGTGCTTGCCGGCATGGCTCGCGGGATAGGTGGCGTGATCGGCCCGATGGGGGAGTACTTGGGCCCTTGGATGCGCAGGTTAACCCCTTGGGTGGCAGTGTGGGCGGGGTTGCCCATACTCCACCTGTCGGGTCCAGCCGCGCAGGAACGGGTAAGGGCTACCAGTAAAGGGGCCCGCGGCTTGTGCCGCGGACCCCTTTACTGAGCGTTAGTCAGCCGAAGGCTCACACCTGAGGACTGTAGGGGTTCTGAGGCTGCTCGCCCGTCTGCCCCTGCTGGTTCTGCTGACTCTGAGCCGTCTGCCCGAACGGCTGCTGACCGTACTGGGGCTGACCGGCCTGCTGGGTCGGGTACCCCTGCTGGGGCTGAGCACCAAACTGACCCTGCTGGGTCGGGTAGGCCTGCTGGCCCTGGAAGCCCTGCGGCGCGGAGTAGCCCTGCTGGGGCTGAGCACCAAACTGACCCTGCTGGGTCGGGTAAGCCTGCTGGCCCTGGAAGCCCTGCTGACCCTGCTGCCCCATCTGGTTGAGCAGGGCAGGCGTCGTATCCAGAGGGGCGACATTACCCTGCTTAAGCTCGAGAAGCAGAATGACACCGGCAGCGCCAAGACAGAGCCCGAAGAAGGAGAACATGTAGAAGCCCATCAGCATGTAATCGAAGTCCCCGACCTTACTGACGAAGTAGAGCGTCTCGATCAACGTCATGAGCGCGAGGAGAACCGAGCCCGCACCCACCGAGATGAAGGCCCACTTCTGGTTCGTCAGCCAGTAGGCGACGCCCAGGCCGACGTTAATGAGCAGCAGCAGCAGGAAGGTAACCGGGAACCAACTCTCTAGGCCGAGGAGCGAGTACGTCCTCCAAACGCCATCAACGTAGGGAAGAATCATCGAGATCAAGAGGAACAGCGATGCTGCCGCAATACCGATCAGAGAATAGGTCGCGCGAACGGAACGGCCACTCACCTTGCCGGTCTGTGCGACTACCGCGTTCTGGAACTGGCTAAATGCCGAGTTTGCGGCAGCGCCAAGCTGCTGGGCGGCAACACCCAAGCTGCTGGCCAGCAGACTGGCCGGGCTGAGCCTGCTGTCCAGGCTGGCCGTACTGGGGCTGGCCGTACTGGGGCTGGCCGGGCTGAGCCTGCTGGCCATACTGGGGCTGGCCGAACTGCGCACCCTGCTGGCCGTACTGGGGCTGGCCGGGCTGAGCCTGCTGGCCGTACTGGGGCTGACCGAACTGCGCACCCTGCTGACCGTACTGACCCTGTCCGGGCTGGCCATACTGGGGCTGACCGAACTGCGCACCCTGAGTGGATGCGGTCGACTCACCCTGCGCGGGCGCAGCCTGCTCGGGCTGAGCAGCAACGGGGTTGGCGATGCTTTCGTCGCGAGCGGCCTCGTTGATAGAGTGCTCGAGATCCTCGTCCGACGGCGCTGCGTCCACGGGGGCCTGCACGACAGGCTGCTCAGGCTCGGCCGCGGGCTGCTCGGATGTGGATTCCTCGGCGACAACCTCGACAGGGTCTGCCTGCGCGGCGGGGGCTGAGCGGGAACGACGCCCTGGTCGGCGAGCCACTGCTTCAGGGCAGGGTACAACGCCGGATGGGTCGCAACGTAGGGGCGCAGATCCTCGCGCGCGGCAGTAATGTCTGCGAGGTCCTGCGGGCTCAGCGCGGGATTGCTCATGTCAGCAGCAGTGAGCTGCGACGGATCGATGGTGCTCATCTGTATTCCTCTCGCACCCGAAAGTGCACTTCCTGATGGCGAACAACCAATTGTATCGTGTGACGCACACGCCTGGTCAAGACGTTCACAGGGCGGGACGCGAGGGAAACAAAAGACCCGGCCCCTAACGGGACCGGGTCTGTGGTGGTAGCGGGGACAGGATTTGAACCTGCGACCTCCGGGTTATGAGCCCGGCGAGCTACCGAACTGCTCCACCCCGCGTCGGTGGTTAAAAGCTTACCACTAGGGTCAAGACAGGTCAAACAAAGCGGTCGTGAGCTACCTCTCCCAACGGAACTCGTTCTCGGTTGATCGACGGTTATTGGCCACAAGGAGCCACATCGCGACGCCGATGCCGACCCAGGTCACGACCCACATGAAAAAGACCCGCACCTCCATTACGCGCTGCTCGTATGTGACCTCGTTGCCCGACAGGTCCGGGAGCGGAGGAACCACCAGGTCGTACCAATGCCCGCCGTGAGCAACCGCGAGGATGGGATCGGCGACGAAGGCCGTAACCACGAGGATGCCGGCGGCGGCAAGACGACATCGGTTGCTTCCCTTGACCAGAGCTAGAGCCGTCAACACGATCAGCAGGACATCGAAGGCAGCCCAGAACCAGAAGTGCCCCGACGCAAATCTCTGCAGATAGAGGTGTAATCGCACGAAGTCGTCCGGGATGAAGCGTTCAGCCAGGTGAATACTCCACGCGACCAGCAGGATCACCAGCCCCAGGCGCGTTCCTCGCGACAGCGGCATACTCGCGGCGCCAGCGTATCCGGTCCCTACAGCTTCCACGGCGGGTTCTCCTCCGGGGCTGTCCTGGTGTCGAGGCTGCGTCGCACTCATGTTCTCTCCTTCCCGCCCACCGGCTGCTACACCCAAGCATACGGAACATACACGCGTCACGTTCACCCCTTCCCTGCGTGCAGATGCAGCGCGCCCGGCCTGCACCCCCCGAGGATGCCAAGCCGGGCGCGTGGAGCACGCAGCGAGAGGCTATGAGCCACTCTGCGCGTCAGCCGATGCTGACGGCGCTGGCGCCGCGTCCGTAGCTGACGGGCTCGGGCTAGGCGCGGGCACGGCACCAGAAGAAGCACCGCCCAGCGCGGTCTGCGCCGCCTCGGCGCGGTTCAGCGCGTCGTGCAGGCGGTTCTGGGCCTCACCGTATGCGGTCCAGTCGCCCTTGCTCATCGCGGCGTCCGCATCGCGCAGCGCCTGACCCGCGTCGGACACGGCCTGGCTCAGCTGCGCGGACGGGTCACCCGAGACAGAGGCACCGGACTGTCCCCCGCTGTCGCCAGCCGGTGTTGAAGGCGTGGTCGTCGCGGCCGTCCCGTCGTCCGCGACGAGCTGGCGCAGGGACTCCTCGAGGGTGGGCGCGAAGCCGACCTTGTCGCCGAAAGCCGTCAGGACGGAGCGCAGCACGGGGTAGGACGCGGATCCGGTGCCCTGGACATAGACGGGCTGGACGTAGAGCAGGCCGCCACCCACGGGCAGGGTCAGCAGGTTGCCTCGGATGACGGTCGAGTCAGCCTGGTTGAGCAGGTTCAGCTGGGTGGCGATCTTCTCGTCGGAGTCGTACTTGTTCTGGACCTGGCCGGGGCCGGGCACGGTCGTCGACGAGGGCAGGGCCAGCAGGCGGAGCTTGCCGTAGCCCTCGCGCACCTCGCCGGGGGTGTTCCCCGTCTCGGAATCGACCGCGAGGAAGCCAGCCATGGCCTCGCGACGGCCCTCACCGCCGCCACCGGGCACGAACACGGAGGTCAGCGAGAACTCGGCGCTCTCCTGGCCGGGCATCTGCATGGTCAGGTAGTACGGGGGCTGGAGCGAGGTCGGGGCGGACACGCGGTTGCCGTTGGCGTCGGTGCGCTGGGCGGCGGAGGCGGACGCGTCCCCGTACGTGGAGGTTTCCTCGGCCAGGCGCCAGCGGTCGCCGCCCGAGTAGAAGCCGGCCGCGTCGGTGACGTGGTAGGTGGCCAGCAGGTTGCGCTGGACCTTGAACATGTCCTCGGGGTAGCGCAGGTGGCTCATGAGGTCGCCGGAGATGGCGGACATGGGCTCGACGCTGCCGGGATAGATCTTTTCCCAGGTGCGCAGGATCGGGTCCTGGTCGTCCCAACGGAACAGGCGCACAGAGCCGTCGTAGGCGTCGACGACGGCCTTGACGGAGTTACGCATGTAGTTGATCTTGTTGTTCTGGACGTACTGGCCCACCTGCGTGGACTGGGAGTCCACGGTCGCGTCCGAGAGGGACTCGTGCTGGGAGTAGGGGTAGTTGTTCGTGGTCGTGTAGGCGTCGACCACCCACACCAGGCGCTTGGGGGTCGAGGCGTCCCCGTCCATGTCGACGACCGCCGGGTAGGCGGACTGCTCGAGCGTCAGGTAGGGGGCGACCTTGGACACGCGCTGGAGTGGGTCGCGGTCGTAGAGGATTTGCGAGGCCTCGTTGGTCTGGGAGGAGAAGAACAGGTCGGTGGACCCGAACTTGATGGCGTACAGGAGCTTGTTCCACGTGTTACCCACGGAGGGGCCGCCGTTGCCGGTGAAGGTCGTGGAGACCTGGCCGCCGACCGCGGTGTCATCCGGGTAGTCGAGTTCCTGGGGTGCCGCCCCCTCGGGGGCGCCGACGATGGAGTACGTGGGCGAGCCGGGGCTAAAGTAGACGCGCTCCTCGTAGTCACCCATTTCGCCCACCGACGGCACGGACTGCTCCCAGTAGGAGGGCAGACCGTCGCTGGTCAGCTGGTTGCCGTAGGCGGCGACCGCACCGAAGCCGTGCGTGTAGACGGTGTGCTGGTTGACCCAGGTCTGCTGCTCGGCGGACAGGCCGGACAGGTTGAGTTCGCGCACGGAGATGACAGTGTCGCGGCGCTCGCCGCCCACGTCGTAGCGGTCGACCTTCATGCCGGAGTTGAAGCCGTAGTACAGGCGGGACTGCTGGAGCTGCTGGACGGTCTTCGTGATGACCTTGGGGTCGAGGAGGCGCACCTGGGAGGTCAGGGCCTCGTTGTCGAACTGGCCGGCCGAGGCCGTGGTGGCCGCGTCGTAGTTGGTCTGGTAGTCGACGTCGTCGAGGCCGTAGGCGGCCAGGGTTGCGTCGATGTTGCGCTGGATGTAGGGCGATTCAAGGGTGCGCTGGTTGGGGCGCACGCGGAACTGCTCGATGAGCGCGGGGTATGCCCCACCCAGGATCAGGGCCGCGATGACGGTGACGGCGACGCCCGTGACGGGCAGGCGCCAGGTGCCGCGGAACGCAGCGACGACGAAGAGGGCGGCGACCAGGAAGGAGATGACCGCCAGGATCGAGTGGGCGGGCAGGGTCGCGTTGATGTCGGAGTACATGGCGCCGTGGATGGAGCCCGTATCTGAGGTGAGCAGTTCGTAGCGGCCCAGCCAGTAGTTGATGCCGATGAAGACGGACAGCGTGGCTGCCATCAGGCCGGTCTGCAGGCGCGCGTGCTTGGAGGCGTGGGGGCGCGGAGCCAGTCGGATCGTCCCGTAGAGGTAGTTGACCACGAGGGCGGCGGCCAGGCCGATGCCGGTGACCGTCATCAGGAAGGAGACGAGCACCTTGATCGCGGGCAGAACGAAGACGAAGAAGGAGATGTCCAGGCCGAACTGGGGGTCGACCTGGTCGAAGGAGGAAGCGTTGAGGAACTGCAGGAGGGTGCGCCATTCGATGGCCAGGCGAGCGCCGTTCGTGAAGCCGAAGAAGAGCGCGACGGCCCAGAAGGCGAAGCGCCGCACGGGTTCGAGTGCTTCCTGATAGGCGCGCAGCGAGGCGGAGGCCTGCCCGCGCGTGGAGGAGGCGCGGTGGCGATAGGCGTAGGCCATGGAGAAGTAGAGCAGGCCGGTCGCGACCACCATGCCGACCGCGAAGAGGCCGATGTGGGCGCCCCACTGGGTCAAGATGACGCGGGTGGCGCTCATCTGGCGGAACCACAGGATCTCCGTCCAGACGATAGAGGCACCGTAGATGACGCCGATGATGGCGATGAGCGCGGTAACCGTGATCGCGCCGGGGCCGGGCTTGCGCAACGTCACGCCGACGTGTGGCGTTCGCGGCCCTCGTGGTCGGCGCGGCTCATCGGATCCGAAGACCGAAAATGGGAAGCTCACAGCAATCCTCTCTGTTAAACCGAAAGCTAGGTCCCAGTCTACCGGCGGGCTGGTTGTTCTTCGTTGCTGTCTTGTCCGCTCTCCGTGAGATTATGGGGTTATGACTGTTGAGATGATGCCGAGTGCGCGACAGATCGCGCTGGCCAACGTAGTTGTTGATATTGAGAAGGGTGCCGCCCGGGTTGGGTGGGATCACGCGCCTTCCATTTACGCGCTGGTTCCCACGGCGATGCTGCTCGCCGATCCGAATCTGCCGTCCGACATCGCCGATCAGCTCCGAAGCGGGTGGGACGGCTCGGAGGATCACCTGAGTGCCATCATTCAGGAGGATCTGGACACTGACGACGTGGAGCAAGTTCTCGCCCACCTCGCCTGGCCCGAGGCCGTCCCGGGCGCCGCGATCACCGTCGAACGCATCGTGGTTCCCCCGGAGGTGGAGGACGAGGCCCCCGAGGACCCGGAGGAGGCCCTGGAGTTCATTTCCAATCACCCCTCGCGCACGGACGTGCGCCTGGCGGTGGGTGTCATGCGTACCGGCGAGTCCTGGTGCGCGCTGCGCATGCGCCCCTTCGACTCCGACGACAAGGTCGGGCAGGGCTCCGCGCTGGTCCCCGCCCTCGTTGAGGCACTGCGCGCGTCCCTCGAGCCGGTGACGGAAGAGGAAGCCTGAGAGCATAGAGGAGGCCCCGGCCTCGTCCGGACCAGATGGACGAGGCCGGGGCCCTTGTGCACCCACCTGACGAAAGCCGGTGGGTGGGCTTGAGAGCGCCCCGCGCTACTGGCAGGTCGGCAAGGTTGCGCCGTTGCCTTCCGCGATCGTGGCGACGGCGGTGGCGGCTTCGGACAGATTGGAGACCTTCACGACGCGCAGACCGTCGGGGACATGCCCGACGACTTCGGAGCAGTTGTCGGAGGGAGCCAGGAACCACTGGGCGCCGTCGTCGTGGGCGCCCCACATCTTTTGCTGGATGCCGCCGATGGGGCCGACCTGGCCGTCGAAGGACATCGTGCCGGTGCCGGCGATGGCGTTGCCGCCGGTCATGTCGCCGGGGGTGAGGCGGTCGATGATGCCCAGGGAGAACATCATGCCGGCGCTGGGGCCGCCGACGCCGTCGAGGTTGAAGGAGATGTCAACGGGCAGCTCCGGGGTGACGGACAGGTAGATGCCGAGCTTGGACCCGCTGTCGGTGGCGGAGGCGGCGATGGAGTCGAAGGAGACGTCGCGCACCACGCCGTCGCGCTCGATGGTGAGGGTCATGTGGCTTCCGGCGGGCACCGTGCGCATGAGTGTGAAGGGCAGTGAGGCGTGGGTGATCTCGTGGCGCGTGCCGTCGGGCGTTGTGATCGCTTGGAGGATGTCGCCCTGCTGGACGATGCCGTCCGCGTTGGAGCCCTCCGTGGCGCCTTCGATCGTGACGGTCGCGGGGACGTCCCAGCCGAGGTATTCAAGGGCGGCGACCTGAGAGGTGGTCTGCGAGTTGCGCATCATGGCGGACTGGGCATCGCTGATTTCGTTGTACGTGGTCCCCGAGGGGTAGACCGATTCGTAGTCGACGATCTTGGAGTGAGAGTCGAAGTAGGCCATGAGCAGCTGGGCGAAGTTCAGGCGATTGCCGGGCCCACCCGATTCGGAGACGGTGACCATGCGCAGCTGGCCCTGGCCGGGCTTCGCCTTGGCGGTGACTGACGCCGATTGGGCGTCGTCGAGCTGGACCTCCTCCCCCGTCGTGGGGTCAGTGCCTTCGATGGCGATCATCGGTTCGCCGTTGGCGGAACCCAGCACGTTGAAGGTTGGGCCGGGGCTGGAGACCACGAAGGGGACGGGCACCCACAGGAGGATGACCGCCATTGCAAGCAGCGCGAGGAATGCTGTGATGATCCTCCACCTGCGCATGGGGCTGTCGCGGTCAGCCTCCTCATGCAGGTCGGGCTCGCCGTCAATTCTCGAGGTCATCTCAGTTTCCTTCACCGTGCTATTGTGTCGCACCAGCGTGGGCAGCGCACGCCCGCCCTTATGCTCTCAGCGTTTTCGCAGGGTTTTGTCAGCCCGATTCAACGCCTGCCAGCTAGTCTGTGGCCATGAATGACAATGAGTCTGGCACCCCCTTTGAGGATTTTCTGCGCTCTATCCTGGGAGACGAGGCCGCCGCCGAGGCAGCCCGCGCCCTTGAGGCCCAGGGCTTCGACCCCGCCAACCTGCCCCCGGAGTTTTCGGATCCGGCGCGCATGAAGGCGGCGCTGGGACAGTTCCAGTTCCTGATGAACACGACGGCCGGCCCGGTGAATTGGCGGGTCGTGGAGGATAGCGCGAAGCAGGCGGCATACGTCAGCGGCGACCCCTCCCCCACGGCGACCGAAGCTGAGGCGGCGCGTCAAGCAATGACAATTGCGGACCTGTGGCTCGACGCCGTTACTGATTTCGCATCCGGGCCGGTGACACGCGACGTGTGGAGCAAGGTCGCCTGGGTCGAGCACACGATCCCCACGTGGAAGCGCATCTGTGAGCCCGTGGCGCTGAACGTATCGCGCGCCCTGTCGGGGGCGTTGTCCGAGCAGTTCGGTGAGGGCGCCGAGAGCGACGTTGCCCTGCCGGACGGGATGGCGGCCATGCTCGGCAAGACACAGGAGATGATGCCGCGTCTGTCGGCGATGATGTTCTCCGCGCAGCTGGCCCGCGCGCTGGGCGCTTTGGCCGGGGAGGCCTTCGGCACTTTCGACACGGGCATTCCCCTGTCGGATACCTCGCACGCGGCTCTGCTGCCCCACAACGTCGCGCAGTTCGCCGACGGCTTGGATGCTCCTTTCGAGGAGGTGCGCCAGTTCCTGGCGGTGCGTGAGGCCGCCCATCGGCGCTTGTTTGCCTCGGTTCCGTGGCTGGAGGGCGATCTGGTGCGCGCGGTCGAGCGCTACGCCTCCCAGATCGCAATCGACACGGAGGCGATTGCGCAGGCGGCGCGCTCGGTGGATCCCTCGGATCCGCAGTCCGTGGAGTCGGCGCTCAGCGGCGGCGTGTTCGCGCTGTCGACCACGCCGGATCAGCGTCGAGCGCTGACGCGCCTGGAGACGATGTTGGCCCTCATCGAGGGGTGGGTCGAGGTCGTCACGGCCCGTGCGACGCTGCCCTATCTGCCCCACGCGGACGCGCTGCGCGAGATGATGCGTCGCCGCCGCGCGTCGGGCGGCCCGGCAGAGGAGATTCTGGGCTCCCTCATGGGCCTCAAGATGCGTCCGCGCCAGGCGCGCGGCGCCGCCGAGATCTTCACGCTCGTGGAGGCGGACGGCGGTCGCGACGCCCGCGAGGCGCTGTGGTCGCACCCGGATATGGTGCCCTCGGACACCGAGCTGGCCACGCCTGACACGTTCCTGACGCTACGCCGGGCGGCGGCCGAGGAGGACGCGGATATCGACGCCGCGCTCAATTCACTGCTTGATGGCACGCTCGGCTGGGCAGAGGGTCTGGAGCCCGGGGACGAGGCCGGGGCTGGGTCGGACGCATCGGCTCCGAAGGCTCTCGGCTCGGAGGACGACGACACAGACACGTGCGAATCGGAATGATCTGACAAGTTATCCACAGATTTTTCAAAACGCTGCGCGGTGAACCTACACAGGTTCATGATGATCTCAACAGGCATGAAACAAAGGAGATCATCATGAACCTGGCACCCCACACTGCGATCCTGTGGCGCGGCCCCGGCGCCGTGCGAATCGGCGGCGACCGCTCCCGTTACGTGTTGCTCGATGACCTGCATGCAGGCGACCAAATCTGGCTGAGCAACCAGGCGCGCTCACCTCGCTCCCCCGAGCCCACCACGGCCTCGCCCGAGCTCATCGCGGCGCTGCGCCGCGCGCACCTGATCGACCAGGAGGACAGGCGCGCCCCGCTGCGCATGGGGGTCCTCGGTGCCGTTCCCGCCGCCGCGCTCGCGCTGCGAGCCCTGGCCGATACGCTCCTTCTCTCGCTCGCGGTCGACGCCGACCAGCTCGTGGACAAAGACTGGGACCGCGTCTTCGGCGGCTCCTTCACCGGAACGCCGCGCGACCGTGCGATTCGGCGCGAGCTTGCGCCCCTCATCGCCCTGCCGTCCCTCCACTATCAAGGAGACGTCGACATGGCGCTCGTGTGCGCCGACCGCGTCGTCGATCCCGGCGTTCCCTTCGAGCTGACGATCCACGACACGCCGCACCTCATCGTGACCCGCGGCGAACACTCCTACGAGGTCGGGCCCTTCGTCATTCCCGGCATCACCCCGTGCTACCAGTGCGCCGAGCACGCACGCGCCCAGGAGGACCCTTTCCACCTCACACACCTGCGCGAGCTCACCGACTGGCCGCTGGGGACCCTGCCGATGCTGGCCCACTACGCCGCTGCTCTGCGCGTGGCGCGCCTGATCCGCGACTTCGCGTCGGGTGCGCTGACGACGCAGCTGTGCACCGAAGTCGCAACGATTGACGAGGACGGGACGATCACCGTGGAGCGCACCGCCCCCGCGCCCGAGTGCGTGTGCGGGATCACCGGGCTGGCCTGCTAGGCTCCCTCGTCGACGACGACCTCCTCGCCGCGGACCAGCGCCAACACGGGGGCCGCGAAGCGCTGCACCTTGACGTCGCCGATGCCGCGAATGACGCGCAGCTGCGTCGTGTTCTTCGGCATCGCCACGGCAATGTCACGCAGCGTCTGATCCGTGAAAACAGCAAACGGGGGCACGCCCGCCTGGCGCGCGACCTCCAATCGCCAGGCCTTGAGGCGCCCAAACAGCTCGATCGCCTGGGGCGAAGCCTCCTCCTCGAACGCCTTGTTCGCCGCTCGGGTGGAGGGGCGCCCCTTCTTTTTCGGAGCGCCAACGGGGCGTTCATCCGGCCAAATTCCATCGAGCAGGCGGCTCCGCTTCCGTTTACCCCGCCCATCGGCTCCCCGCGAGCGCGCCCAGGACAGGGTCAGCAGGTCGCGGGCTCGCGTGACGGCGACGTAGAGCAGGCGGCGCTCCTCCTCGCGTGCCGCGGGGGTCTTCGCGTAGGAAATGGGCAGGAGACCCTCGGAGAGGCCGACGAGGAAGACGGCGTCCCATTCGAGACCCTTGGCGGCGTGGATCGTGGCCAGCTCGACGCCGGCCTTGTCGGGTTCGACCTGGTAGGCGATCCTCTCGTCGAGCTCGGCGACGAAGCCCGCGAGCGTGGCGGCCTTCGAATCGTCGGCCCACCCGACGATGGCGTTCATGTTCGACCAGCGTTCCGATCCCGCCTGACCCGAGGGGGCCTCGGGCGACCAGCCGACGCCGGAGAGCACGTCGCGCACGACCTCGCCAAGAGCCCCCTCTTCCGAGGCCGCCGCTGCGGTGCGCAGGCGCGAGATCGCGGTACGCACGTCGTCGCGGGCGAAGAAAGGCTTGCCTGCGGCGACGGCGACGGGGATGCCCCGGTGCCCCAACGCCTCCTCGAACACCTGGGATTGGCCGTTCGTGCGCATCAGGACGGCGATGTTGTGGGGCTGGACGCCCCCGGCGATCAGGTCGGCGATTTGCGCGGCGACGCCCTGGGCTTCAGCGTGGTCGTCCTCGTAGGTCCAGTAGCCGACGTGGGGTCCCCCGTCGCGCTGGCTGGACAGACGCACCGTGCCTTCTCGCTGGGTGGCGCGGGCCAGCACATCGTTGGCCAGGGTGACGATCTGCGGGGTCGAGCGGTAGTCGCGGGTCAGCTCGATGACGCGGGCACCCGGGTGCTTGCGCCCAAAGCCGGTCAGGTACTCCGGGGAGGCGCCCGTGAAGGAGTAGATGGTCTGCGCGACGTCGCCGACGACGCACACGTCGTGGCGCCCACCCAGCCACAGGTCGAGGAGGCGCGCCTGGAGGAGGTTGACGTCCTGGAACTCGTCGACCACGAAGGAGCGATACTGCTTGCGCACGATGGAGGCGACGTCGGCGCGCTCTTGGAGCATGCCGCACAGGTAGATGAGGATGTCCTCGAAGTCGATGACGCCGCGCTCGTTTTTCGCGTCCTCGTACACGTCGAGGAGGCGGGCCATGTCGGCCGCGTCCAGCCCGGCCGGGACGTCGCGGTGTAGGCGCGCCACGCGCGAGGCGTAGTGTGCCGAATCGATCATGGAGACCTTGGCCCACTCGACCTCGGCGGCGATGTCGCGCACGTTCGTGCGGTCGATCGTGATGCCCAGGCGCGCTGCGGAGGCGGCGACCAGGGACGCCTTGTGCGGGACGATGTCGGGCAGGGGGCCGCCCACGACGGTGGGCCAGAAGTGGCGCAGCTGGCGAAGCGCCGCGGAGTGGAAGGTGCGTGCCTGGGCCTTGGGGACGCCAAGTTGGGCCAGGCGGTGGCGCATCTCGAAGGCCGCGCGCTGCGTGAACGTCACGGCCAGCACGTTGGAGGGGTCGAAAGCCCCCACGGCCGCACCGTAGGCGATGCGATAGGTGATTGCCCGTGTCTTACCCGTTCCGGCGCCGGCGAGGACGGCGAGTGGCCCGGCGACCTGCGTGGCGACGGATCGCTGGTCGGGGTCTAGGGCGTCAAGCAATTCCTCGGGGCTCATGCGCCCATTGTCGCATCGCCTGCCCTCAGTTGCGTCCCGTGCCCGCAGGCCCGCTGGGCAGCTCGGCGCCGTACCATTCCCGAAGAAGCGCGTAGGCGATGGAGGCTCGTCCCGGCGCGCTGATCTCGCCCGATTCCAGCGCGCGCGTGAGCTCGGCTCGGCTGTAGAAGCGCGTCCACTCGATCTCGACGCCGTCGGCCTGCGGGGTCGGCCGCGCGTGGACGGTGCGCGCGCGGTATCCCATCATCTGGGAGCGCCCGAAAGGCCACGGCTGGGTGGCCACGTAGGTCGGCGCCTCGATCTCGACGCCCGCCTCCTCGGCGACCTCGCGGGCAACCGTCACGTCCGGGGACTCCCCGGCCTCGACGTACCCGGCGATGATCGAGACGAAGCCCGGCTTCCACGCGGCGTTATGCGCCAGCAGCACGCGCCCGTCGTGATCCTCGACCAGGACGATGACCGCGGGGTCCTGGCGAGGGTACTCGAGGCGGTCGCAGGCCTGACAGCGCGCCGCCCAGCCGCCCGATTCCAGGCGCACGGCAGAGGCGCAGCGCCCACAGAACCGGTAGTCGCGATGCCAGCCCGCCAGCGCGACCGCAGTCAAGGCCACGGCGGCCTCGTCCCCCGTCAGCTGCCACCCCACCGCACGCAGGTGCTCCCAACGGCCCTCCACCTGCTCGCGGCTCGCCTCGAGCGCGACGACAGCTCGACCGCGGGCCACCCCGATGAACGAGGCCGGAGCACCGTCGAGCACTCGCGTGACCTCGCCCGCACCGAAGCGTCGCAGGACAGGGGTACCCGAAGAGGGTGCCACGGCCTCGTCCAGGAGGACGAAGCCGGCGGGATCGACGACGATGGCATCAGCCTCGCCAGTGCGCACGAGCGCGACGGGGGCCACTGACTCACGCATCGCGACCGCGGGATCGACGTGACCGCGAACGAGAGGTAGATCAAGACTCATAACTCCACGGTAACGCGGTGGGCTACCCTAGGCACTATGACAACTACAGTTTCGCGTGCCGATGGGCGCACCCCCTCCCAGCTTCGTCCCGTCTCCATCACCCGCGGTTGGTCGGGCACCGGCGAGGGCTCCGTCCTCATCGAATTCGGCAACACCCGCGTCCTGTGCGTGGCTTCTTTCACCGAGGGCGTGCCCCGTTGGAAGCGCGACTCGGGCGAGGGCTGGGTGACCGGCGAGTACTCGATGCTCCCGCGCGCCACCGAGCAGCGCTCCTCGCGCGAATCCGTCAAGGGCAAGGTCGGCGGACGCACCCAGGAGATCTCGCGTCTCATCGGCCGCTCCCTGCGCGGCATCGTCGACGTGTCCGCGCTCGGCGAGAACACGATCGTCCTGGACTGCGACGTTCTGCGCGCCGACGGCGGCACCCGCACCGCGGCGATCACGGGCGCCTACGTGGCCCTCGCCGACGCGGTGAGCTGGGCGAAGGAGCAGGGTATCCTCAAGCCCTCCGCCAAGGTCCTGACCGACTCAATCTCCGCGATCTCCGTGGGCGTCATCGACGGCACCCCCATGCTGGACCTGCCCTACGTTGAGGACGTGCGCGCTCAGACCGACATGAACGTCGTGCAGACGGGCGATGGCCGTTTCATCGAGGTGCAGGGTACCGCCGAGCATGCGCCTTTCAACCGCGACGAGCTGAACGAACTGCTGGACCTGGCGACGTTGGGTAACGCCCAGCTGGCGGCGGCCCAGAAGCTCGCGCTCGAGGCTCCCCTCATGGAGCGCGTCGAGGTGGCCCCGTGAGCGCGCGCCTGGTCTTCGCGACCTCCAACGCGCACAAGGTCGAAGAGCTCGAGGCCATCCTGGCCCCCGCGTGGGAGGGCTTCGAGGCCGGATGCGTGGCGCGCATGAGCGACTTCGACGTGGATTCTCCGGTCGAGGACGGGGTGAGCTTCGAGGAGAACTCGCTCATCAAGGCCCGCGCACTGGCTCGCGCCACCGGCCTGGCTGCCATCGCCGACGACTCCGGTATCACGGTGGACGTGCTGGGCGGGTCGCCCGGTATCTTCTCCGCGCGCTGGGCTGGCTCCCACGGGGATGACGCGGCCAACCTGCGGCTGCTCCTCGAGCAGCTGTCGGACGTGCCCAACCGCCACCGCGGCGCCGCCTTCGTCTCGGCGGCCGTCCTGGTGACCCCCGACGGACGCGAGTTCGTCCAGCGAGGCGAAGTGCGCGGTACCCTGACACGCTCCCCGCGCGGCGAGGGCGGGTTCGGCTACGACCCGATTTCGTCCCCGACGGATTCGAGGTCACGACCGCGCAGATGAGCCCTGAGGAGAAGAACGCGATCAGCCACCGCGGCATCGCCTTCCGCGCACTCATGCCCCACATCGTGGACTACCTGCGCGGCTGAGCACCACACACAAATGTGCCGGGCACCCGAGGGTGTCCGGCACGTGTGTAGTGCGCCCGAGGGCGCTCCTTCAGCGGGCGACGAGGTTCCCGAAGAAGGTGCGGTCCATCGAGAACTGCAGGGGGTTGCGCTGTTGGCACGACCTACCGTGATGGGCCAGACGACGAAGGAGTGATGCGACAAAACGAGACATGATGTGCTCCTCTTTGAGTACGGGCGATGGATCTGTCACCGCGTCGCGTCTATGATCTCGCAGTTTCGCGGTATTCTCCATCGATTCTTTCTAATTTACGGGTGAAGTCTGCCTTACGGACTTTCCCTTGACGTACCTTGATGAACCGTTGACTCTTGCGAGTGGATCGCCTTAATTTATGTGGCGTCCAATAGTCAACAACGGGGCCAACCCGACCCAATGCGACAACGCCTCAGCGTGCGCGCGCCAGGCGGGAGCGCCGAGGCAGGTACCGGCGCACGTCGAAGAAGCGTAGGGCCTGCATGATGCGACGCGCCAGGCGGTCGCGCACGCGCCAGATCATGGTGCATCCAACCCCGATGAAGATGGCGTTGGTGAGGAAGGAGGGCCAGGCCCCGGTGGAGGCGCAGGCCATGGCCAGCAGGATGCAGCTGGAGACGTTCAGGGAGTGGTAGCGCAGGGAATCGGGGGCGAAGCGCTTGGAGGAGACGAGGTAGTAGGCGGCGATGGAGGCGGCTGCGCCAATCCATCCGAGGATGACAATTGCCAGGTGCGAGATGGTCATGGCTAGAATTATTCCCCCCTCCGCTAGTCAAGCACAATTGAATGGTTCTATAGTTATCTTGCAGTTTCACTTAACAATGGAGTGTGCATGGACATCGACCCTCGACGCCTACCCTTCCTTCTATCGGTAGCGCGCGAAGGCGGCATCGTCGCCGCCGCTGACATCCTCATGGTCTCCCCCTCGGCGGTCTCCCAGCAGATTCAAAAGCTCGAGGAGGAGGTGGGCCTCAAACTCGTCGAGCGCACGACGTCGGGCGCGATCCTGACCCCCGCCGGCACCATCGTCGCCGAGGCCGGGGAACGCATCAACTCCAACATCGCCGAGGCCCTCAAGGCCCTGCGCCCGCTCACCGGACAGGTGACGGGCACGGTGACCCTCGGCGCTTTCCTGACGATCTGCCGGTCAACGCTAATCCCGGCCCTGCCCGACCTCACAGACGCACTGCCCGGCATCGACCTGCGTATCGAAGAGACGGAGGAGACCCCCGGCATGGCCGCGCTACGCACGGGCCACTTCGACATCCTCGTCATCGAGCGCGACGAGAATCCGGGTCTGGCCCCGCGCGGTTACACGGACATTCCGTTCATCGACGAGCCGTGGGTGCTCGTCACCCCCGACTCCGCTCCCCCGATTCGCTCAATCGAGGACCTGGCGGACCTGACGTGGCTGCGCGTCAACCCGGGCTCCAGCGGCGGCCACGTCATGCGCCGCATCACCAATGCCTTCCCGGACACACGCTGGGCACCCCACCTGTACACGACGTACGAGGCCGCCCGTTCCCTCGTGCGCGCACGCGCGGGATCGACGATTCTTCCGGCAATGGCGCTCGCCGGGGCACACACGAGCGGCATGAGGGTCACGCCCCTGCCCTCGCTGGGCACGCGCAAGATCCTGCTGCGACACAAGAACCACGGGTGGAGCGAGGCGGGCGGGCCCGCGCGCGTCGTCGCCTTCCTCGCTGAGTGGCAGCGACACAACGCCTACTCCGCGCAGACGGACTGACGCGCGAGAAAACCCCGGCCTCGTGGAGGCCGGGGTAATTCTCAGGGGTCACAGGGCGACGACCAGCCCGGCCGCCGCGAAGTCGAGCGGGCCCGTCCATGTCTGGCGCACCTCGGCGGCGACCCGGTCGCGTGGGGTCCACGGCTGGATGTGGGTGGCGATCATGCGCCCGACCCCAGCACGGGTCGCGAGCGTGCCCGCCCGCACGCCGTCCATGTGCATGTTGGGTTCGGTCTCATCCGTCGTGAAGCCGACCTCGCTCAGGAGCACGTCGGCCCCGCGCGCGCCCTCGACGATCGAGTCGCACAGGTCGGTGTCACCCGTGTAGAACAGGGTGACGCGTCGCGAGGGGTCTTCCTCCGAGGGACCTTCGATGCGCAGGCCGAAGGCTTCCACCGGGTGCAGGGCTCGGAAGGGGCGAATAACGAGGGGCCCCACCTCGTAGGTGCTACCCTCTGCAAGCTGCGTGAACGCGAATTCGCCATCGTAGGACTCGCACTCGGGAGCGCCCTCAATCTGGCGCACGCGGTGCATCGTCTCGGCCGGCCCGAACAGGGACACGGGCCGAAGGGCGCAGGAGCCAGGGCCCCACTTGCGGTAGACCTGCAGGGATATGACGTCGCCCATGTGGTCCGCGTGGCAGTGCGACAGTGCCAGGGCGTCGAGCTCGCGCGGGCACACGTGCGTCCACAGCGCGCCGAAGGACCCCGGCCCCATGTCGCAGACGAGAGAGAAGGTGCGCTCCTCGCCGGAAGCCGGGTCAACTCCTCGGGCCTGGACCAGGTAGGAGGACGCGGGAGACTGCGGGCCCGACATGGATCCTGTCGCGCCGATAACCGTCAGCTTCACGCGATTCCCCCACCGGTGTTGACGTGGGAGACAGCACCGACCTCGGGACCCAGGAAGCGGCGCGCCAGGCGCGGGAAGTTATCCGAGGCGCCGGTGGCCAGGAACTGGTGGCGCGGACCGGAGCCTGCAGGCCACGGGTCGTGCAGGAGGCCTCGATCCACCAGCTCGTTGTAGGTCACGTTCGCGGTCGCCTCCGAGGAGGTCACCAGCGTCACACCCTCGCCCATGACGCGGCCGATGACGCCCGTGAGCAGCGGGTAGTGCGTGCAGCCCAGGATCAGCGTGTCCACGCCTTCTTCCTTGAGCGGAGTCAGGTACTCGCGGGCCACGGCCTCGATCTCCTCGCCCGTGGTCACCCCGGCCTCGACGAAGTCAACGAAGGCGGGGCACGCCTGCTGGCTGACGGTCAGCCCGGGGACGGCTGCGAGTGCGCGCAGGTAGGCCTCGGACTGGATGGTCGCCTTCGTCCCGATGACGCCGACGTGCTGGTTGCGCGTAGCAATGACGCTCTGGCGAGCGGCGGGCGTAATAACCTCAATGACAGGGATCCCGGCGTCGATCCAGTAGCGTTCCCGGGCGTCCGCGAGCGCGGCGGCCGTCGCCGTGTTGCAGGCGATGACGAGCGCCTTCACGCCGCGTGAGGCGAGCTCGTCGAGGGCGGACAGCGTCAGCGAGCGCACCTGCGCGATCGCACGCGAACCGTAGGGGGTATGCTCGGTGTCGCCCAGGTAGACGATCTCTTCGTCGGGCAGCTTATCGATGACTGCACGGGCTACCGTCAGCCCACCCAGGCCCGAGTCGAAGATTCCGATCGGGGCGTTATTCATGTACTCGACCTTATTCCTCATTGAGAATTATTCACAGCTTCTAGCAGTGAGTCCTGCCACCAGGTGATCAGCATGTAGATCGCGGCGACCGTCTGCGCGCGCTCCCCCGTCGGCTCGCTCATGGCCATTTCTTCGACGCGCTGGGCGTCGCTCTGGTCCGAAAGGTCCAGCTCACCGGCTAAGCCGAGCCTAATGTCGTTAAGGGCGCCCAGCCACTCCCACACGCCCTCGCGGGGGATCACGAGCGTGTCCCCGTCCCCGTGTGTGATGTGTTCAAGATCGCTGACCACTGTGCGCAGTCGGACGGACTTTTCGGTGCGCAGGAGATCCTCGGTGAGGGCGCGCATCCGGGCGGCGTCTTCGTCGTCCTCGCTCATGGAGGGCAGCAGCATACTCAGGCTGCGTTCGCGCGGGGCTTCGCGGCGCTGTTCGGTTTCCGTGGCGGCGCTGACCATGGACGAGGTCGAGGCGAAGTCTCCGGGATCGTCGAGGACCACCAGGACCTCGCTGGCCAGCTGGCGCAGGAGCAGGGCCTCGCCGGTGCTCATCGACGAGGCGTAGGCGCCGTCACGATAAGCGAAGGCTTCCATGGACTAGTCCCTGTCCTCTTCGATGGTGGCGCGCAGGCCGTAGGAGTGCATGGCCATGACGTCGGCTTCGATGCGTTCGCGCACGCCCGTGGACACGGTGGCACGCCCGCGGGTGTGGACCGCCATCATGAGTTCTTCGGCGCGGGCGGTGGAATACCCGAAGTAGTTGCGAAACACGGCGGTCACGTAGCTCATGAGGTTGACCGGGTCGTCCCACACGACGGTACGCCACCGGGGCACTGAGGTGGAGGCCTCGTGCGTGCGGGGTACGGGTTGGACAACGGTGCTCATGTGTTAACCCTAAGTCGAATTGCTTGTCCATGAAAGAGATTTCGTACCCCGGTGACACGCTTCTCAGGGTAGGCTCACACTATGCCTGCATCGACATCCACTTCACTGCTGACAGATATGTACGAGCTCACGATGCTTGACGCCGCCCTGAAGGACGGCACTGCGCATCGTCGCTGCACCTTTGAGCTGTTTGGTCGTCGCCTGCCCGCCACGCGCCGCTTCGGCGTCGTTGCCGGGACCGGCCGAATCCTCGAGGCTCTGGAGCGTTTCGAGTTCGACGCCGATCAGATCGACTGGCTGCGCAGTCAGGGGATCGTTTCGCACGAGGCTGCGGACTTCCTGGCCTCGTGGCGCTTCACGGGAGACATCTGGGGCTACGCCGAGGGCGAGTGCTACTTCCCCGGCTCCCCCCCTGCTCACCGTTGAGGGCACGTTCGCGGACTGCACGCTCCTGGAGACGCTCCTCCTGTCGATCCTCAACCACGACTGCGCCGTGGCTTCGGCCGCCTCGCGTATGACGATTGCCGCACACGGCCGCCCCTGCATGGACATGGGTGCGCGCCGCGCTCACGAGCGCGCCGCCGTCTCTGCCGCGCGCGCCGCGATCATCGGTGGTTTCCAGGGCACCTCCGACCTGGAGGCCGCCAAGCGCTACGGCATCCGTTGCATCGGCACGGCCGCCCACGCGTTCACGCTCCTGCACGACTCCGAGCGCGACGCCTTCGATTCCCAGGTCGCCAAGCTGGGCGCGGGCACGACGCTGCTCGTGGACACCTACGATATTCGGCAGGGCGTCATTAACGCGGTCGAGGCCGCGCGCGCCGCGGGCGGCGAGCTGGGCGCTGTGCGCCTGGACTCGGGCGACCTGGTCGCCGAGGCTTTCAAGGTGCGCGGACAGCTCGACGCGATGGGTGCCACCTCGACCAAGATCACGGTGACCTCCGACCTGGACGAGTACGCGATCGCCGCACTGGGTGCGGCCCCCGTCGACTCCTACGGCGTGGGTACCAAGCTCGTGACGGGTTCGGGCGTGCCGACGGCCGCCCTGGTCTACAAGGTCGTCCAGCGCGAGGACAGCGACGGGGCGACCGTGTCGGTCGCCAAGAAGGCCGAGTCGAAGTCCACGGTGGGCGGGCGCAAGGTTGCCGGCCGCGTCTTGGGCGAAGACGGCTACGCCACCGAGGAACTCCTGCTCGTGGGCACCTCCTTCGAGGAGGGCCAGGCCCTGTTGGCCGAGCGCGGCGCTCGCCCGCTGCAGGTCCAGCTGGTCCGCGGCGGCCAGATCGACGCCGAGGCCTGGGGTCCCGAGGCGCTGTCCCGCGCCCAGGACCATCACTGAGTGCCCGTAACGAGCTGCCCTACCAGGCGTGGCGCCTCTCCGAGGGTGAGGCGGCGATCCCCACGCGCTACGAGCAGGTCGACTGAGATCAGCTGAGTGCGCGACGAAGCCCCGGCCTCGTTCTGAACTGCGCCCCGAAACTTGGACGCTTTTAATGGTAGCCGTTATGCGGCTTCCTTTAGGGTCTGATCCCGGTATTCTGCCGGGGTCAGGCCCTTGAGCTTTACTTGGCGTCTTGTTGTGTTCCAGTGTGTGATGTAGGCGTCGAGGTCGGCTTTGAAGCTCTCGAAGGTCTGCCAGTCTTGGCCGCGGAAGAATTCGTCCTTGATGTGACCGAAGACCTGCTCGGTGGCGCCGTTGTCGATGCAGTTGCCTTTGCGTGACATGCTCTGGATGAAACCGTTCTCGGCGAGCGTTCTGATGTAGGTCTCGTGTTGGTACTGCCATCCCATGTCCGAGTGCAAGATCGGCTCAGCTCCTTGGGGTTTGGCGTCCATGAGTATCTGGAGCATCTCTTGTTGCTGGGCGAGGTTGGGGCGCATCGAGATGGAGTGGGCCACGATCTCTTTGCTGGCAAAGTCGTAGACCGGAGCGAGGTAGGCCTTACCGAAGGAGAGCTTGAACTCGGTGACATCGGTACCCATCTTCTGCCAGGGCCCATCGGCCTTAAAGTCGCGGCCGATGATGTTTGCGAAGCTTTGCCCCACGTCCCCCTTGTAGGAGTTGTACCTGTGGTAGTTCGTCTCGCGGCGTATGCCGCAGCGCAGCCCCATCTCACGCATCATCTTCAAGACCGTCTTATCGGCGATGCGCTCCCCGTCCTCAGCGCGTAGGCACATGGCGACCTGCCTGTGACCGCACCCGTTGGGGGTTCGCGAAAAGATCTGGGCGACCTTGGGCCGCAGATGCGCCCTGGTTGGCTGCTGGGGGTGAGCCAGCGCGTAGTAGTAGCTCGACCTGGCAAGGCCAGCGGCCTCGAGGAGATCACCCACCGCGTGTCCACGCCCTGAAAGCTCGGCGACCGCTAGGGCTTTGTCCCGGTTTGGGAGCGCCTCTGCGCCTTCAGGGCAATCGATTTTTTTAGGTACGCCACCTGCGCCTCGAGCTGCGTACGCGCTCGGCGAGTTCCTCCTCACGCGTTGGGGGCACCGCCCGTACTGATCCCTTTGGCCTGCCCTTGGGCTTGGGCTTGAGGGCCTGCGCGCCGCCCTCGCGGTACAGCCTGCACCAATTCTTCAGCGGTGTCGCGCTCGCAATACCGAAGCGCACCATCGCCTCAGGTTTACTCATCCCACCATCAACCACGGCGCTCGCTGCGGCGACCTTGGTCTCATAGTCGTATTTGGCCTGCTTCGCTCCCATGGCAAGAAAACCGTCCCTCCCGATCACGCGGTACGTCTTCTGCCAGTGTCGCACGGCCTCAGCAGGCACACCAAGCCTCTTGGCGGTCAAACGATAGCCAAATCCCCTCTCAAACATCTCCACCGCCTGCTCCCGAAGCAAACGATCATGCCTCAACCGCAGATCCACAGACATGAAAAGCCTCCCATTCCCTGGACTTCAATTTCGATGTCCAAGAAACGGGAGGCAGTTCATTCTCCTCGATGAGAGGGGACGAGGCCGGGGCTCGTTTGGTGTGATGCCTCCGCGAGGCGCGGGGCAGGGCTCAGTGGCGGCCGACGAACCATTCGCGCAACAGGGCGATGCGCGCCTCGATCTGCTCGGTCGTGGCCTGGGCGACCTCGGGGCCGCCGCAGCGCGAGCGCAGGCGTGAGTGAATGGTCGCGTGGGTCTCACCGGAGCGGCGCGACCACGTGGAGACCAGGTGCTGGAGTTCCTTGCGCTTGGCGGCGCGCACCTTGTGGGCCGGCATCCCGGCGTTCTCCTCACGCATCTTCTGCGCGGCGCGGGTCTTCTTCTGGGCGGCGACCTGACCCGCCTGGCGGGCCCGCAGCAGGGTCGTCACCTGGTCGGCATCCAGCAGGCCGGGGATGCCCAGGTATTCCTGTTCTTCCTCGGATCCGACCTCGGCGCCCGCGCCCCACGCGGCACCGTCGAAGAGGACGCCGTCGAACTCGGCGTCCGCACCCAGAACCTCGAATTGGGAGAGCAGGTCGGAGGAAGCTTTTTCCTCGCGGTTGGCTGCCGCAACCATGGCGTCCTCGGGGTTCCACATGTCGTCGTCGCTGGCCTCGTCGCGCTTGGGGCGGTCCAGCGCGTGGTCGCGCTCGACCTCCATGTCGCCCGCCAGGGTCAACAGGGGCACGACGGAGGGGATAAAGACGGTGGCCGTCTCGCCGCGGCGCCGGGCTCGCACGTAGCGGCCGATGGCCTGGGCGAAGAAGAGCGGCGTGGAGGCGTTGGTCGCGTAGACGCCGACCGCGAGGCGGGGCACGTCGACGCCCTCGGACACCATGCGAACGGCGACCATCCACTTGTCGGTGGAGTCGGCGAACTCGGAGATACGGTCGGAGGCGTCCGCGTCGTCGGACAGGACCACCGTGGGGGCCTTGCCGGTGATGAGGCGCAGGTGGCGGGCGTAGGCGCGCGCATGCTCCTGGTTCGAAGCGATGACGAGGCCGCCCGCATCGGGTACGGCGCGGCGCACCTCTTCGAGGCGCAGGTCGGCGGCACGCAGGACGGCGGGAATCCACTCACCCTTGGGGTCCAGCGCGGTGCGCCAGGCCTGCTTCATCATGTCCTTGGTCAGGGGTTCGCCCAGGCGGGCGCTGACCTCGTCGCCGGCGTTGGTACGCCAGGCCATCTGACCCGAATAGGACATGAACAGGACGGGGCGCACGACGTTATCTTTCAGGGCGTCGCCGTAGCCGTAGGTGTAGTCGGCGCGCGAGCGTCGGATGCCCTCCTCGTCCTCCTCGTATGTGACGAAGGGGATCGGAGAGGTGTCAGAGCGGAAGGGCGTGCCCGTCAGAGCCAGGCGACGCGTCGCGTCCGTGAAGGCCTCGCGCACACCGTCGCCCCACGACAGGGAGTCGCCGGCGTGGTGGATCTCGTCGAGGATGACCAGGGTGCGGTAGGCGCGGGTGCGCGCCGCGTGGACGGCCGGGTTGGAGCCGATCTGGGCGTAGGTGACGGCGACGCCGTCGAAGTGCGAGCCCGGCCACGCCCTGCGCGTTCGTAAAGTCGGGGTCGATGTGGATGCCGAAGCGCGCAGCGCTCGAGGCCCACTGGCCCTTAAGGTGCTCGGTGGGGCACACGACGGTGAGCTTGTCGACGACGCCGCGGGCGATCAGCTCGGTCGCGAGCGTCAGCGCGAAGGTCGTCTTACCCGCGCCAGGCGTCGCGACCGCCAGGAAGTCGCGCGGAGAGGCGGCCATGTAGCGTTCCAGGGCAGCGGCCTGCCAGGCGCGCAGCCTACCAACGGGCGCGCGCCGAGTCGTCTCGCTCACTTGCCGGAGCCCTTACCGCCGTCGGAGAAGGGCCAGTTGCGCCCATTTTTACCCATGGAGTCGCGCAGTTCCTTGCACGTGGGGCACACGGGGTACTGGGAGGCGTCGCGGGTGGGAATCCAGACCTTGCCGCACAGAGCGACGACGGGCTGGCCGGTCACCATCGAGGAGTTCGCCTTGTCTTTGCGCACGAAGTGGGCGAAGCGGTCGCCGTCGCCGTCCGTGCGTTCCTTGCGGGTCTCGGTGCGCTCCAGCAGGCCGGTCGAGGACGCGGTGGAGGGGCCGGAGGGCGCGGAGGGGCCGGTGGGTTCGTCAAGGGCGTTACGCATGGGGTCCATTGTACGACCCGCAGGTGGTCAAGGGCGGGATGCGGCGTACGCGGGGAGCGGAAGCACCGGGCGCGACAATGCCCCGGCCTCGTAGGGACGAGGCCGGGGCGGGCGAACGTGGAAAACTATCTCACAGGTGTTCCTTCTCCCAGACCTCCTTGTAGAAGTCGGCGAGCTCGAGCTTGGAGGCGGCGGCCTCGTCGAGGAGCACGGTGACGTCGGGGTGGTACTGGAGGATGGACGCAGGCCAGCGCTGGGTGACGCCGCCTTCGATCATGGCCTTGACCGCGTCGGCCTTGCCCTCACCGGTGGCGATGAAGATGTGGGCGCGCGAGTCCATGATCGTGCCCAGGCCCTGGGTCACGCAGTGCGTGGGGACCTGGTCGATGTCGCCGTCGAAGAAGCGGGCGTTGTCACGGCGGGTCTGCTCGGTCAGGACGCCCACGTGGGTGCGCGACGCGAGGGTGCCGCCGGGCTCGTTGAAGCCGATGTGGCCGTCGCTTCCGATGCCGAGGACCTGGATGTCGATGCCGCCGTCAGCCTTGATGGCCTCGTCGTAGGCGGCGGCACCTGCCTCGAGGTCATCGCACCAGCCGTCGGGGCCGTGGGCAGCTCCCTCGGGCATGTCCACGAGGTCGACGAGGTTGCGGTGGATGAAGTTCGCGTAGCCTCGTAGTGGTCGCGGGGAAGGCCCACGTACTCGTCGAGGTTGTAGGAGCGAACCTGGGCAAAGGAGATCTGACCGGCCTGGTAGCGGCGCACGAGCTCCGCGTAGAGCTTCAGCGGCGAGGAGCCGGTGGCCAGGCCGAGCACAAAGTTCGGCTTAGCGCGGTAGACCTCGAGGATGCGGTCCGCTGCCAGGGATGCGATCTGATCTTCGTCGTTGAAAATTCCAATTCTCATGTGGTTAAGCTTACACTCCCATCATTGATTCATCAGACGAATCGACGATGTTTTCCGAAAATATGTGATCGTGGCTACCCGTGGAGCGCCGCGACGATCCGCTCGACCTCGGCGCGGTCGGTTCCCGACATGCCGGGCGCCCGCATGTGGACTTCGCGCGCGCCGCAGGCCGCCACGACCTCGGCGACGTTGTGTGCGCGCAGCCCGCCCGAGACCAGGATGATGATGTCGTCTCCCCCCGCGCTGCACGAGGCGAGCCAAGGCCTCGGGCTGAGCGACGGCCGGGTGCCCACCTGTCGTCAGGACGCGGTCGTAGCCGAGCTCCATGAGGATGTCGAGGCCTCGATCCTGGTCCGCGACCTGGTCGAATCCGCGGTGGAAGGTCAGGGGCGCATCTTCGGCGGTGTCGCGCAGGCGCGCGGCCGCGTCCACGTTGATGGTTCCGTCGCCATTCAAGACGCCGACGACAAAACCCAGCCGCACGGGCGCACCCTCGCCGATGGCGCTGAGAGTCACGATGTCGGAGGCGATGCGGTCGACCTCTTCGCGCGTATGGACGAAGTTGCCGGGGCGCGGACGCACAAGCACCTGAACGCCTCCGGTGGGCGCCACCTCGAGGGCGGCCACCACCTCGTCGAAGGCTGGGGTCAGGCCCCCGCACGACAGGTCGGTGCAGATCTCAATGCGGTCCGCTCCCCCATCGCGGGCGCGGTGTACTCCGACGGCGTCCTCGACGCAGATTTCCACGATAGTCACGGCTGCCACCTTTCATAGCAGGTCGATCCGCCCACGCGGGCGGCCAGGATCGCGGCGCCCCAGCGACCGCCCGACCCTCCCAGGGAGGCGCGCACGATCGTCGGAGCATCGCGGAATGTCAGCATCGATGCCAGTTCCTCGCGCAGCGGTGCCAGCAGGTTCTCCCCCCGCATGGGACAGTCCGCCGCCGATGATGATGCGCTCGACGTCGACGGTGAGCGTCATGTGGGTTAAAGACAGGGCCAGGGCACGCACGGCGGTTTCCCACACCTCGGTGGCCACAGGGTCGGTGCCAATCGCTTTCTCGATGGCTTTGGTGCCGATGTCCTCGCCGGTGGCCTGCGCGTAGCGGCGGGCGATCCCCTTGGCGGAGGCGTAGACCTCCAGGCAGCCGCGTGATCCGCACCGGCAGGGCTCTCCCCCCGGGGAAGATGGGGGCGTGCCCGACTTCACCGGCGCTACATGTCGCTCCGCTCCACAGCTGGTTCCCGAGCATGAGGGCCACGGAGATGCCCGTGCCGATGGGCATCATGAGGAAGGAGGAGGCCCCGCGACCCGCGCCGAGGAGTCCCTCGGCCAGGCCGGCGGCGCGTCCGTCGTGCATGAGGGCGGCGGGCACACCCGTTGCTTCCTCGACCGCGCGGGCCAGCTGGACGCCACGCAGCTCGAGGTTCGCCGCGTAGACGACCGTTCCCTTCTCCTCATCGACGAGGCCGGGGCAGATCAGTCCGACACCCACCAGTCCCGGATGGGCATGAGCCAACCGGGAGCCGATGCCGCCCACCTGCTCGGCCACGGCCTCGCACCTTGTGGGTTCACTCCCCTGCGTGAGGATTGCGCCGGACTCGTCGACGATCATCCACTTGATGGACGTGCCGCCGATGTCGATGCCCGCGAAGACGGGGCCGGCGGCGTCCTTGACGGTACTCACGGGACGACCACCTGCGCGTGCAGATCGGGCTCGTCCATATCGGGATCGAAGGGGTACATCGGGCGTTCGATCTTGTGGTGACCGAGGCGGATGAGGTCCTGATCGACGCCGCCGGGGGTCAGGGCCATGAGCCAGCCCTTCTGCGTGTCGTACAGGTCAGGCTCGAGGTAGCCGATCTTGACGACGACCACGTCGGCTGCGGTGATGTCGACGCCGAGCAGCTCGAACTGGCTGAACATCGTGTACTGGTTGCGGTTGGTGGTCACGATGAAGCGCAGGCCGCCGGTGCGCAGCAGCGCAGTGTGCCCGCCCATCGGGTCGTCGGCCAGGGCCTCGACGGTCGCGGTCACGGCGAGCGGGCCGGGCTCGCGGGTGTCGATGTGTCCGCCCACCTCGAGGTCGACCTCGGCCCCGACGCCGGCCTGCCAGGCAACGTCCGCCGCAGCGGGGTCGATGATGGATGCGTACACGACGTCGAGGGTCGCCTCCTGGACGGGCTTCCACGCCAGCAGGGCCGCGAGCGCGACCGTGACGTCGTCTGCGCCACCGGCGCCCGGGTTGTCGCCGGAGTCGGAGATGAAGAAGGGCTTGGGGCCTTCCTCGGCGGCCGCCAGGCACTCCTCCATGGAGGCGACGGGGGCGACGAACTCAAAGCGGTCGTGGGCGGCCCAGAAGGCGCGGCCGATGTGCTCGGCCTGCTCCTTGACCAGTTCTGCGTCGTCGCCCGTGACGACGACGGCGCCCTTGCAGCGGGGCTGGTCGGCCCACGCGAAGCCGATCCAGATGGCCGCGTCCAAGATGCCGTCCATTTCTTCGATGGGGTCGATCATCTTGTAGAGGGACTTGGCGGGTTCGATGCGGGTCGAGGTCTTTTCGCCGGGCAGCAGGACGGGGACGTGGACGAGGGCCTTGACGGGCTTGGGCGCTCCGTTGAGCAGGCGCATGCCCAGGTTGTAGGCGGCGCGGCGGCGCGATTCGAGGGCGTCCTCGTGGGGTGCCAGGCGGTAGCAGGTCAGGATGTCGCAGCCATCGAAGAGGTCCTGGGAGACGTTGCCGTGCAGGTCCATGGAGGCGCTGACCATGGGCTCTGGGCCGATGACCGCGCGGATGGCGTTGATGAGGTCGCCTTCGGCGTCGTCCATGCCCTCCACGCTCATCGCGCCGTGGATGTCGAAGAAGAGGCCATCGAGGGGGCCGGAGGCCGCGAGGCCCTCGAGGATCTCGGCCTTCCACGCGTCGTAGGCGCCGCGCTCGACGACGCCGCCGGGCAGGGCGCGTGAGTGCAGGACGGGGATCCATTCGATCTGGGTCGCCCAGTCCTCGTCGCGCCAATAGAAGCGATCCATGAGTTCCTCGCCGCGCGTGACGATAAAGTCGTCGGCGGTCGAGACGTAGGGCGTGAACGTCGAGGATTCGATGTGAATTCCGGCGACCGCGATGCGGGGCTTCGTCATGAGCGATTCTCCTTTGAGATCTTTTGGGGGGTGAGGGTCGACAGGCCCCAGAGCGCGGCGTCACGCCCGGAGCGGGATGATTCGATGACAAGTGCCTCCATGATGGAGGGCAGGCAGGACTGGTGGAGGGCAGCGCGCACGCCGGCGGTGAAGGCGTCGACGGCGGACAGGGCCCCGCCGAGGATGACTCCCTGGGGGGCCAGGAAGGACACGAGGTGTGCGAGGCTGTGGCCGAGCAGGGTGCCCGCCTGGCGGATGGCGGTGGCCACTTCGGGGATGCCGTCGCGCGCGGCGGCCAGGAGCTGGGCATTGTTCTCGTAGACGAGGCCGGCCTGGGCCAGGTCGACGCGGATCGAGTCCGCTGAGGCGATTGTCTCCAGGCACCCGACGTTGCCGCATTTGCAGGGTCTGCCGGCGGCTTCGTCGACGGGGATATGTGAGATGTCCCCGGCCAGGCCGCCTCGTCCGACGAGGGGAACCCCGTCGACGAGGTAGGCGCCGCCGATCGCCGACCCAGCCTTGACGTATATAAGGGTGTCGATGTCGGCCACCCCCTCGAGCCGGCGCCGGTACACCGACTCGCCGATGGCTCCGGCGCGCGCGTCGTTTTCGATGATCGCGGGCAGACCGCAGTGCTTGGCCACGGCCACGGCGACGTTAATGCCATCCCATCCGGGCATGCGGGCGGGGCGGATGACGCGGCTACGCTCGGCGTCGACGGGTCCGGGCACGGCCATGGCGAGGCCACCAACGCGCACGTTGGCTGTGCCCTCCTGGCGGGAGATTTCCTCCATGACGGTCGCGAGGACGGCCTCGGGGCCGCTGGCGATGTCGACGAGAAGGCTGGTGGCCTTGCCGATACCCAGGGTCGGGTCGGTCAGGGCGACGAGGCCGTGGTGGGCTCCAGCTCAACAAGAGCAAGCGCACCGACGCCTTCCGAGGTCACAAGGCGGCGCGCGCGGCGCCCACCGGTGGACACCGATTCGTCTGCCTCCGCGATGACCCCGGCCTCGACGAGACGTGAGACGGAGGCAGACACGGTCGAAGCTGCCAGGCCAGTGTGTTTGACAATGGCGGGCCGAGTGTCCGCCTGACCGGAGCCAATCAGCGTCAACACGGTCTCATCGACATCCATGGTCGCCATGACACCTCCCAGTTAGATTCTTAGTAACCGCTGTGTTACCTGTGCTCAGCGTTGAGGACAGAAACAATTATGCCTCAATAACGAAAGTTTCGTACTTCTTTTTTCGAAAGTCGCCGTTATTTTTTCGTAACATTCAATATTTTTCTCATTATGGCGACACAGTGTGCGAAACTGTCATATGATGGACACCATCTGGTGGGACCACACTCCCTCAGAGTCCCTGATCAACGTTGATTTGGAGTAGTCATGAAGCTCAGCACGAAGCGGTGGATCACCGCGGGCGCGACTCTCGCCATGGTTGCGACCATGGGCCTGTCCGCCTGTAGCACCAACCGCGGCACCCTCACCTCAGAGACTGGAAAGAACGAGGTCACCATGGCCTCGCGCACTCCGAACTGGATCTTCCCGATCTCAGCCAAGGGCTACACCCAGGGCGAGAACGGCCAGTTCATCCAGGCGATGTACCGCCCTCTCTTCGCCTACAAGTCCACCTCCGAGACCCCCTACAAGATCAACCTGGACAAGTCTCTGGGCACTGTTCCCGAGGTCTCCGAGGACGGTAAGACCTACACCATCAAGCTGCGCGATGACGCCAAGTGGTCCGACGGCACCCCCGTCTCCACGCGCGACATCGAGTTCTGGTGGAACCTGGTGACCAACAACAAGGACGAGTGGGCCTCCTACAAGGAGGGCTTCTTCCCCGATGGCGCCACGCTCGACATCAAGGACGAGCACACCTTCTCCATTACGACCGAAGACTCCTTCGCCCCCGCCTGGTTCATTGACAACCAGATCAACAAGGTCGCCCTGCTCCCCCCAGCACGCCTGGGACAAGTCGAGCGCGGACGAGGCGGTCTCCGACATGGACCGCACCCCCGAGGGCGCCCAGGCTGTCTTCGCCTACCTGCAGGGCGAGGCCAAGAAGCTGTCGTCCTACGCCGACAACCCGCTGTGGCAGACCGTCAACGGCCCCTGGAAGCTCAAAGAGTTCACCCCCGAACAGGGCCTGACTCTCGTCCCCAACGAGAACTACTGGGGCAAGGACAAGCCCCAGATCGACGCTCTGATCTACAAGTCCTTCACCGGTGACGACGCCGAATTCAACTCCGTGCGCTCGGGCTCCATCGACTTCGGCTACATCCCCGCCGCGCAGTACAACCAGCGCTCCACCGTCGAAGGCAAGGGCTACAACGTCTTCCTGTGGCCCGGCAACTCCATCACCTACCTGGCGCTGAACTTCGCCCCCCAGGCTCCCGCCTCGAAGTTCATCAACCAGAAGTACATCCGCCAGGCGATGCAGCAGCTCATCGACCAGCCGACCCTGTCTCAGAAGATCTGGTCCGGCACCGCCTCCCCGACGTGTGGCCCCGTGCCCATGGCAGCTGATAAGGTCGGCACCACCGAGGGTTGCGTCTACTCCTTCAACCCCGATGCCGCCAAGAAGCTCCTGGAGGACCACGGCTGGAAGGTCGTGCCCGACGGTGAGAGCACCTGCGAGAACCCCGGCACCGGCGAGGGCCAGTGCGGCGAGGGCATCGAGGCCGGCGACAAGCTGAGCTTCAAGCTCGTCTCCCAGTCTGGCTTCGTCTCCACGCACCAGATGTTCGAGGAGATCATCTCCCAGTTCGGCAAGCTTGGCATCAAGATCGACATGAGTGAGGTCCCCGACTCGGTCGGCGCCTCGCAGGCATGCAGTGACGAGTCCCCCTGCACCTGGGACTGTCCTTCTTCGGCTCCCAGACCTCGTGGGGCTTCCCGATCTACGCCTCCGGCGAGCGTCTCTTCGCCACTGACGCCCCCGTCAACCTCGGCCAGTACTCCAACCCCGAGGCCGACAAGCTGATCGTCGAGTCGACCCGCTCCTCCGAGCCTGACGCTCTCCAGGCCTACAACGACTTCCTCGCGGAGGACCTCCCCGTTCTGTGGATGCCCAACCCGTACTACCAGATCACCGCTGTGAAGAATACGCTCAACCTGGGCGAGCTCGACGCAACGGGCGACACCTGGCCCGAGGATTGGTCGTGGAAGACCGACGAGGCTAAGTAAGCGCTCATCCCACCGCCTCACGGGGCAGGCGCCCGCACCCGCTCTCGCGCGCGGGCGCCTGCCCCCTTACTGTGGAGTTCGCAATGTTGCAAATTCATCCTCAAACGCCTCGGCCAGGCAGTCGTCGTCGTCTTCCTGGTCACCATCATCACCTTCGTCCTTCTCCAGTCCCAGCCGGGCGGTGCCGCCCGTGCGGCCCTGGGTAAGGACGCGACGAAAGAACAGCTCGCGGCCTTCGACCGCGAAAACGGATACGACCGACCGATCCCCGAGCAGTACGTCACCTACCTCAACAAGATCGCGCATGGCGATTTCGGCTACTCCTACCAGCACAACCAGTCCGTCAACGAGCTGCTGGCCGCCCGCCTCCCGCGCACCATCTTCCTCTCCCTGCTGTCCACCATCCTCGCCCTGATCATCGCTATTCCCCTGGGTGTGTGGCAGGCGGTGAAGAGAAACAAACCACCGGACTACATCGTGACGATCGCGTGTCTGCTGGCCTACTCGACGCCAATCTTCTTCGCGGGCCTGATCCTCATCGTCCTCTTCTCTCAGGTGTGGCCGATCCTTCCCAATGACGCTCCGCAGGGCCAGAACCTGTCCGTTATGTGGGAGCAGTGGGATCACCTGGTTTTTGCCCGTCTGCGCGCTCTCGGTCGGCACGATCGCCGCCTACGCCCGCTACGTACGCTCCTCCATGGTGGACAACCTCAACGAGCAGTACGTGCGCACCGCGCGCGCCAAGGGCCTGTCGGAGTTCCGCGTGGTCTTCGTGCACACCCTGCGCAACGCCATGTTCCCCGTCATCACCATGATCGGCCTGTACATTCCCGCGATGTTCTGTGGCGCCCTCGTTATCGAGACGCTGTTTAACTTCAACGGCATGGGCTACCTCTACTACCAGGCGACCGGCCGACGCGACTACCCGATCCTCCTGGGCGTGGCCCTGATCGTCTCCTTCGCAACGGTCATCGGCGCACTCCTGGCGGACTTCCTCTACGCCCTGGCTGATCCCCGCATCCGACTGGCAGGACGATCGAAATGACCACAGCAACCGCAACCCCCGCCGCGCCGGCGAAGGCGCGCACAGCCCGCAAGTCGACGAAGCTCCAGGGCCTGCAGGTTTTCATGGAGAACAGGCTCGCCGTCTTCGGCGTGTTCCTACTGCTGATCCTGCTGGCCTTCTCCTTCATCGGCCCCATGTTCTACGTGACCGATCAGGTTCACACCGACCTGTCGATCTCGGCACTGCCTCCCTCATCCGAGCATCCGCTGGGCACCGATATGGTCGGATACGACCAGCTCGGCCGCCTCATGAAGGGCGGACAGACCTCGATCATCGTCGGCCTCTTCGCCGGCATTATCGCGACCACGATCGGTACCCTGTACGGCGCGATCGCGGGCTTTATTGGAGGCTGGGTCGACGCAGTCATGATGCGTATCGTTGACGCGCTCATGTCCGTGCCCGTCCTGTTCCTCTTCATGCTCATCGCCACGATGGTCCCCCCGACGGTCCCCGTCCTGATCATCATCATGTCGGCGCTGTCCTGGCTGGGCACGTCCCGACTGATTCGAGGCGAAGCCCTGTCCCTGCGCACCCGCGAGTACGTCGTCGCGATGCGCGGTATGGGCGGGTCGATGCCCCGGGCGATCCGCACGCACATCGTGCGTAACACAATTGGTACCGTCATCGTCAACGCGACCTTCCAGGTCGCCGACGCAGTCCTCTACGTCGCCTACCTGTCCTTCCTTGGCCTGGGCGCGCAGCCTCCCGCGACCGACTGGGGAGCCATGCTCTCCAACAGCCAGTCGCACGTGTACTCGGGCAACTGGTGGCTGCTCTACCCGCCGGGCGTCCTCATCATCATCCTGGTCTTGTCGTTCAACTTTATCGGCGACGGCCTGCGTGACGCCTTCGAAGTTCGACTGCGCAAGAGGTGAGAAGAACTATGGCTAACACTCCGCTCCTGGACATCCGGGACCTCCACACCGACATTGAGATCCGCTCCGGCGTGGTCCACGCACTCTCCGGCGTCGACCTGCACGTGAACCCGGGCGAAACCCTGGGCATCGTGGGCGAGTCTGGCTCCGGCAAGACGATGACCGCGCTGTCCCTCATGGGACTGCTCCCCCAAGGGGGCCGGGTCTCCTCCGGACAGATCATCCTGGACGGTCAGGACCTGACGAAACTGCCCCTGAAGGACAAGCGCAAGCTGCGCGGCACAAAGGTCGGCATGATCTTCCAGGATCCGCTGACCTCGCTGAACCCGACCATGAAGATCGGCCTGCAGGTGTGTGAGCCGCTGCGCGTGCATGAGGGGCTCTCGAAGAAGGAGGCGCTCGAGCGCGCCGTTGAGATTCTTCGACGCGTGGGCATGCCCCGCCCCGAGGTGGTCATCAACAACTACCCGCACCAGCTCTCGGGCGGTATGCGTCAGCGCGTCATGATCGCCATGGCTCTCGTGTGCAAGCCGCGCATCCTGATCGCGGACGAGCCCACGACGGCTCTGGACGTGACGACGCAGATGCAGATCCTCGATCTCATCGACGAGCTGCGCGACGAGTACCAGATGGGCGTCATCCTCATCACCCACGACCTGGGCGTCGTCGCCGGTCACACGGATCGCGTGGCCGTCATGTACGCCGGGCGCATCGTGGAGACGGCCCCGACGAAGACTCTCTTCACGGAGCCCAGGCACCGCTACACGAGCTCGCTCATGGCTGCCCTGCCCGAGCGTGCTTTGGCAGCGGGCACCAAGCTCTTCTCGATTCCGGGTGCTCCCCCCGTCGCTGACGAACCTGCCGGTGGGCTGCCGCTTCGCCAAGCGCTGCCTGTGGGCCACCCCGGAGTGCCTGGAGCGCTACCCGGACCTGACCGCGGAAGGCACGCACTCATTCTCGTGCTTCCACCCCGTCCAGGATGGCGACGAGTCCCCTGCGGATCTGCAGGCCAAGCTTGACGCGGACAAGGCCGGGGACGAGGCCGTGGCACAGACCGTCCCGACGGTGTCCTCCCATGTTCTGCTGGACGTCAAGGAGGCCTCGCGCGAGTACGAGTCGGCGGGCTCCGGCTTCTTCAAGCGTGACAAGGGCGTCGTCTCCGCCGTGGACCGTGTGTCCATCACGGTGCGCAAGGGCGAGACCTACGGCCTGGTGGGCGAGTCCGGTTGTGGCAAGTCGACGATGGGCCGCCTCATCGCGGGTCTCGAGCCGCCCTCGGGCGGTGCCATTGAGCTGGAAGGGCGCGACCTGGCCACGCTCAAGGGCCGCGACGCAGTGCGCATCCACCGCGACGTGCAGATGATGTTCCAGGACTCCTACGCGGCGATGGATCCGCGCATGCGCATCGACCAGATTCTGGCCGAGCCCATGAGCATCCAAAAGACAGGTAGTAAGCGGCAGATCGCCGAGCGCATCATGGAAATCATCGAGCAGGTTGGCCTGACCGAGGAGATCCTGGATCGCTACCCGCACGAGTTCTCGGGCGGCCAGCTCCAGCGCATCGGTTTTGCTCGTTCGCTGACTCTGGCGCCGGACCTCATCGTGGCGGACGAGCCGGTCTCCGCGCTCGACGTCTCCGTCCAGGCGCAGGTCCTCAACCTCATGAAGGATTTGCAGGCTGAGCTCGGGCTGTCATACCTGTTCATCAGCCACGACCTGGCGGTGGTTCAGTACATGGCGGACCGTATCGGCGTCATGTACCTGGGCCGCATCGTCGAGGAGGGACCGGCGAAGGAGGTGGTCGAGAACCCGAAGCATCCCTACACGAAGGCCCTCATCGACTCGATCCCCGTGCCCGACCCCGAGCACTCCCACGACGAGCGGACAATCAAGCTGGAGGGCGAGCCTCCCAGCGCCGTCAACCCGCCCGAGGGGTGCCGTTTCCGTCCGCGCTGCCCCTTCGCCGGCGAGGAGTGCAAGGTCCAGCCAGTCCTGACGGATGAGCGTCATCGCGTGGCCTGCCACCACCCGCTGCTTCAGATCCGACCGAAGGAAGAGGTGGGAGCGTAAGCAGATAGTCCTTCATGCGAACTCCAAGGGACGCCCCCGGCCCGAGTCTTCGGGCCGGGGGCAACGTGTACGCGCGACAGGGCGCGCATGCGTGCGGGGCACGACCGATCGGTCGTGCCCCGCAGTGTTGCTGTGGGTCAGCTCGTCACTTGGAGACGGCCTTCTTCAGCGTGGAGCCGGCGGAGAGCTTCACGCCGTAGCCCGCGGGAATCTTGATCTCTTCGCCGGTGCGGGGGTTGCGGCCGGTGCGGGCGGCGCGCTCGACGCGCTCGACGGAGAGGAGGCCGGTGACCTTGACGGCTCGCCCTTAGCCAGGGACTCAACGAGGACGGCCTGGAAGGCGGCCAGGGCCTCGTCGGCCTTCGCCTTGGTCAGGTCGGCACGTTCGGCAATCTGAGCGACAAGCTCGGTACGGTTCACGGACATTGAGAAACCTCATTCCTGTTCGTTCTTTGGTTACCACTTTCGTGGCCACGAATGAAACAGTACGAAATCTCTGGCGATTTCGCCGAGTTTAGGGCCATATTTCGCGGATTTCACGAAAAATTCCCGATTTTCAGCCCAAATACGTCCATTTCTGTTATGTAGATCACACAAACTTTCCAGCTGTTCAGCACCCGCGCATCCTCAAACACGCCATTACCGGCATATTTTTCGGTAACGCCAGGCGTGCACGGACCCCGCGTTTGCGCCGTCGGCACAGCGATGACAAACCTGGCTCCCACCCGACGCTCATCCCGACGAGCCAGCCACGGCCTCGGGACCACACGAGTCCCTCACATGGGCATAAGCCCCGCTCCCCTACGTAATGTTTTACGATAATCATGCCTTCTCGATACCGACGCTGAAGGCATCCCTTCACACATGAATATAGGTTCAGGAGACACGCATGGCATCTCGCCTCTCGTCCGCTCCCCATCCCGTCGACCAAGTTCCCCCCATCGGAAAACTAACAGTTCTCGGCATCCAGCACGTCCTCGCGTTCTACGCGGGCGCCGTGGTCGTCCCGCTCGTCATCGCCTCCGGGCTCAGGCTCGATAACCACACGCTGGTTCACCTCATCAACGCCGACCTGCTCACCTGTGGCATCGCCACAATCATCCAGTCCGCAGGCATCGGTCGTTTCATCGGCGTGAAGCTCCCCCTCATCCAGGGCGTTACCTTCACCGCCGTCTCCCCTCATCGCGATCGGCGCGGCCGCCACGCCGCCCGGCGCAGACCCCACGACCGGCCTGGCCACCATGTACGGCTCCATCATCGCCGTCGGCCTCATCGTCTTCCTGGTCGCCCCCTTCTTCGCCAAGCTCCTGCGGTTCTTCCCGCCCATCGTCACGGGCACCCTACTGACCGTCATGGGGACGACCCTGCTGTCTGTCTCCGCCGGCGACATCGTCGCCTGGGCCGACAGGGCCAGCGACGACGCCGCCAAGGCAACCGCAACCTTCGAGGCCCTGGCCTTCGCCTTCGGAACAATCGCGATCATCGTGATCATCCAGCGCCTCTTCAAGGGCTTCATGGGGACCCTGTCGGTCCTGTTGGCGTTGCTCATCATGACCGCGGTCGCCTTTGCGATGGGCAAGACCGATTTCTCGGGCGTAGGAGAGGCCACCTGGTTGGGCATCACCACGCCCTTCTATTTCGGCATTCCCAAGTTCTCCCTCACCGCGATCTTCGCGATGATCATCGTGATGGCCGTGACCGCCGTGGAGACAACCGGTGACGTGTTCGCGACCGGTGAGGTCGTGGGCAAGCGCATCACGCCTCGCGACATCGCCAACGCGCTGCGCGCCGACGGCCTGTCGACCCTGCTGGGCGGCGTCCTGAACTCCTTCCCCTACACGTGTTTCGCGCAGAACGTCGGCCTGGTGCGCCTAACCCGCGTCAAGTCCCGCTGGGTCGTCACGGCCGCCGGCGTCTTCATGATCTTCCTGGGCTTGCTGCCCAAGGCGGGGGCCATCGTCGCTGCTATCCCGCAGCCGGTCATCGGCGGCGCGTCCCTGGCGATGTTCGCCAACGTGGCCGTGGTCGGCATCCAGACCCTGTCTAAGGTCGACCTGCGCGACAACCGCAACGCCGTCATCGTCTCCACGTCGATCGGCCTGGCGATGTTGGTCACCCTCAAGCCCGGCATCGTCACCGTCATGCCTTCCTGGCTGCAGATCATCTTCGGCTCGGGCGTGACGATCGGCTCGCTGACGGCCATCATCCTGAACCTCCTGTTCTTCCACATCGGCCGCCCCGAATCCCCGGATGTGGCCGTCGTGGACGGCAAGAAGATCAACCTGGACGACGTCAACGCGATGGATCGTGAGACGTTCGTGTCGACGTTCTCGCAGATGTTCACGACGCAGACCTGGCCGGCGGAGCGCGCCTGGGAGGCGCGTCCCTTCGCAACCGTGACCGAGCTGCGTTCCTCCTTCGAGGACGTGGTGCTGGCGGCGACGGCTGAGGAAGCCGAGGAACTCATCGCGTCCTACACGGACGTCGTCTCCCTGATTCTCGACGGGGAGGGCGACGATCAGTCACTGGCCGACACCTCGAACCTGTCCGTCGGCGACCTGACGGACAAGGAGGCCGAGGAGCTGCGCGCCCTGACGGCCGCCTACCGCGAGAAGTTTGGCCGTCCCCTGGTCATCTGCGTGGATAACGTGGTGGACCGCAAGCACCTACTGTCCTCGGGCTGGCGCCGCGTCGAGCACTCCCCCGCCCGCGAGGCTCGCTTCGCGCTCGGCGAGGTCATCGACATTGCCGACCTGCGCTTCGATCAGCTGGTCGCCGACGCGAACCCCATGCGCGCCGCGTGGGACGCGGGGGTTGAGCGCCTCTGAATTGCTCACCTTGTCACCGTCATTGACGAGGCCGGGGCGCGGCGGGTTCTCATTCGAGAGCTCGCCGCGCCCCGTTGTGTTGCATGACGCGCACGCCACGAAGCAAACCGGCTCTTCGCATTGTGGGGTGTGGGGGTGGTGTTCGAAGCGTCCCGGGGATTGTGGGCAGTGTCGTGGGATGACGATCGAACACAGGAGTTCGCCTTGGGCGCCTCATCAACCAAAAGTCGCACGTAATTCGGGTACCCTAACTTTTCATAGGTATCGAGAAAACCGCAGAATTCCAACGATGTGATTTCAATGTTTGAAATACATGTCGGGGAATTACGTGCGACATTTCTGAGGAACCACAACATGAGGCACCACAATGACCCCACGAAGTGCCCCAAGCAGCAGACAACTCAAGCCCAGAAGACCCCCGCAACCCCGACAGCCGCCACAACCGCCACAAGCACGGGGGCGCTGCACCCGATGAGGGGCGCTGCACCCGTTACGTGGCGGTGCACCCGTTACGTGGCGGTGCACCCGAACAGAAGAGGTGCATTGCCTACGGATCGGGTGCAGCGCCCCAACAAACAAGAACAAACGCGGAACTGGCACACCGAACCACTCACCGCCACACCCCTCCATGCGCACCTGGACCCTACTGGCGGCACGCCGCCCACGCCGCCCACGCCACCACCTGCACTCCGGACCACTCCAACACCTCCCACACCCTAAAATGCGAAGAGCCAGCAAACCGTTCGAGGCCCATACGTATAGGCGAGGACAGCAACAAATCCGGCGGCGACAACGCGGATGATCTCCGCGCGCAGACGCCGAGGGGCCGACCCTGCGGTCAGCCCCTCGGCGTATCCCATCAACACAGTGCGAGTTCTCCCAGATGACTCCTCACAACGGTTCTCGTCGGCATCTCCCGGACCCGATTGGCCCGTGCCGTATTCCTTTGTAATGACGTCTACTCTAGGAGGCCAACCTTGTGGGATCCCCGAGGCAACCTGAGAAAACCCTGGGATTTATCCGGATCGCGCCCCCGGACACTGCTGTCCGGGGGCGCGAGCCTTGCAGGCGGCCTGTGGGGTTAGCTCACTGAGCGCTGCCACTGACCGGAGTCAGAGAAGTAGTACCACGTGCCGTTGATCTGCATCCAGCCCGTCACTAGAGTGCCGCGCACCGGGTTGAAGTAGAACCAGTCGTCGCCCACCTTGGCCCAGCCGGACGCCATTGCGCCGCTGGCCGGATGCAGGTAGTACCAGCTTCCGCGATCGACCAGCCATCCGGTGGTCATCGCGCCGCTGACCGGATCCGTGTGGTACCAGGATCCACCGGCGAACAACCAGCCCGTGGCGAGCGTGCCGCGGCCGGGGGTCAGGTAGTACCACGCGGCCCCGTCGCGCACCCAGCCTGTTGCCATCGCGCCGTCGGCGGGGCGCAGGTAGTACCAGGATCCACGGTCGTAGTACCAGCCGGTCCGCATGGCGCCGGTGGTCGCGTCCAGGTAGTACCAGGTGCCTCCAACTGAGGCCCAACCGGTGGCCTGGGCGCCCGAGGAGGTGTGGTAGAACCAGGAACCAGCTTCCTTGACCCAGCCGGTACGCATGTAACCGGAGCTATCGAAGCGATAGGTGGCGCCGTCGATCGCCAGCGTGACGCCCTTCGGGTAGGAGCCATCGGCGTAGCTGTACCACCAGCCCTGCGCGTCGCTCACCCACGTGCCGGCGGGCACGGTGGGATTCGGCGCGGGTTCGGGAGCGGGCTCCGGCTCGGGCATCGGCGAGCCGTCCAGGGCCACCTCGCGCTGGGCGGGGTTCAGGCCCCAGTCCCAGGCGATCAGGTGAGAGGACACGGGGGCCGCGCCCTCGTTGCCCTTCTCGGCCCAGGCACGGTTCAGGTCGGCGACGGGCACGTCGACGTGGTAGCGGTGGGAGCCGTCGGCCTGGATCTCGCCGTCGCCCTCAAGAGCTGGCGGTAGTACCACGCGCCGTCGGCGTCAGCGCGCAGCTCGATGCCTGCCAGCGGCGAGGCGTCGGTGACGTCGAAGGAGAGCGTGCGCGCCCCCTCCTCGCCGGTGACCGTCGCGTTGGAGATGACGGGCGCGCGGGTGTCGAGCGTGAACTGGTAGCGCATCTGCTGCGTGGTGGACGAGGGGCCGTCCGTGGCAGCTTCGAGTGTGAGCGCGTAACGCCCGTCGGGCAGTTCCTTGCCGCCCTCGTCCACACCGTCGAACACGGGGTCCTCGCCGGTGAACTCGCCCGGCTTGGTGTAGCCGGTTTCCAGGTCGTACAGGGACTTGCGCACCCGGGTCAGCTCGTAGGAGCGCACGCTCACCCCGGCCTCGTTCGTGTAGGTGGCGTTCATGCGGGGCACGGAGCGCAGCATGCCGGTGCGCGGGGCGATCGTGTTGGGCGCGCCCGGGGCCTGCGAGCGCGAGGCGACCAGTCGCGTCGGGTCGACGGTGACGACTGAGTTGTAGTCCTGCTTCTCGGCCAGGGGGTTGAGCCCGCCCAGCGGGATCTCGGTCTCGGTGTCCATCAGCGCGGAACGGTAGACGTGCGCGGGGCGAGTCTCCTCGTCGGACCACAGCTCGTCGAAGATCGCGGGCGCGCCCCAGGACCCGTAGAAGCCCAGGTAGGGAACCGTCAGGTCGGGGGCCCCATCGGCGCTCGTGAAGGTGATGGCCCCGTCGATGAACGTCCCCTCGGGGGCATGAGCCGACGCGTACGAGGCGAACTCGGCTTCGGGGGTCACGGTGACGGTCACGGTGGCGCTGGAGGAGGCGGGGACCGTCACGGAGTCTGAGGAGAAGGCCAGGGTGATGCCCTGTCCCGCCCAGTTCTGCGAGTGCTCCATGAACAGGCCTTCCTCGACGACCTCGGAGAGGGCTTGGCCGCCGAGCGTGTAGGTGTGGGCCTGCGCGGACAAGTTCGTCAGCTGCACCTGGAAGGTCCATCCCGTGGTGCCGTCACCCAGGTCGGCCTTGGGGCGCGAGGGGTTGGCGCTACCAACGACGCTCGGGTAGACGGACGAGGTCGTGGCTGCCACCGCGTCGACCTCACCTGCGCCGACCTTGCGCGGGGAGTAGAAGGTGCCGTCCCCGAGCTCGATGTCGACCAGCGGGTGGGCGGTTCCCATGATGAGGTTGGTGACGACCGCGTTCTTGTCTGCGGCGCTCATGCTCGCGAAGGCCGGGTCGGAGGCGATGCGCTGGCGCACGAGGGCGGAGATGCCCGCGACCTGCGGGGAGGCCATCGAGGTGCCGGACAGGCTCGCGTACTCGCCTCCCAGGATCGCGGAGGTGATGTTGCCGCCGGGGGCTGCAACCTCGGGCTTGAGGGTCAGGTCCGGGGAGACGCCCCACGCGGAGAACTCGGAGGCGGCGGGGTTGGGCGAGGCCAGGACGATGCCCGAGTGGGTGACGGTGACGTAAATGTCGCTGCCCTTCGCGTCGCGTACCGCCTCGTCGAGCAGGTCCTTGCTCGCCTTGGTGATGGTCACCGTCGGCAGGTCGCGGGCTGCCCCCGTGATGGCCTGGTAGGGGGTGCCAGACTCCTCGGTGTCGGCGATCATCAGGGCGGCCGGCGGCGGGGTGGCCTTGAGCAGGTTCTCGGCCTTGAGCTCGTCGGTCATGGGGATGTCGCCGTGGGTGTCGATGCCGCCCTTGTCTTCCAGGACGATCGCGTCGGACAGTCGTAGCGGTTCGTTCCCCAGTAGCGCTGGACTTCGTCGCTTCCGCCGAAGGATGCGTGGACGATCCGGTAGGTCTTTTCGGGGATGTCGCGCAGGCTGGGCACGGGTTCGCCGTTGCCGTCGATGGCGGTGGCGTAGGGGATCTTGTGGTCGCCGAGGCGCACGTAGGGCAGGGTGTCCTGGCTGTCGACCGAGGCGACGGCCAGGTTGGACTTGTAGGAGGCGGGTTCGCCGAGCGTGCCCGTGTCGGGGTCGGAGGCGAAGGGCTTGTTCTGGCCCGAGTTGTTGCCGTAGGCGTTGGAGAAGGCGTTGCCGGACGCGGCGTTGACGGTGATGCCGGCGTGCGCGAGCGCCTTGTAGACGTCGGCGAAGATCGAGCCGGCTTCGCTGCTCATGCCGGAGTCGTCGCCCAGCGAGATGTTGATGACGTCGGGCTTGATGATGAGGGCGTCGTCGAGGGCGGCCAGCAGGGCGTCGTCAGACATGGCGCCGTCGGCGTCGTGGACGACTTTGGCGACGATGAGCTGGGCGTTGGGCGCGGTTCCGCGCACCTCGCCGCCGTTGGCGGTCGTGATGGCGGCGACGTGCGTGCCGTGGGACATGTCCTTGGTGGAGGTGGGCACGACGGTGGCGTCGTTGTCGGCGTAGTCGTAGGCGAAGGGGATCTTGTCGGAGACCCACGCGCCGGCGGATCCGTGGGGCAGGCTGGGCGTCAGGGATGCGACGTCCGCCTGGTTCATGCGGATGGCGGAGGCGTCGAGGGCGCCGGAGAAAGCGGGGTGGGTGATGTCCAGTCCGGAGTCGATGACTTCGATGACCTGGTGTTCACCCTTGTGGGTGGTCTGGTTGGCGCGGGTCATTTCGAGCGCGGCGGCGTTCTTGAGGACGGGGACGCCGGCGGGCTCCTCCCCTTCCGCCATGGCTGCGATGGTGCGCGAGGCGAAGGCGGCTTTGACGCCGTTGGTGGCCTGGATGGCGCCGAGAGCGGAGGCGGGCGCCTGGAGCGCGAAGCCGTCCATCGCATGGCTGTACTCGCGAAGCGTCGTGACGGTGGCACCGGGAAGAGCTTGCGCGACGGAGGCGGCAATGCGGTCGTGGGCCTCGGCGCGGTTGGTCCCGTCCTGAAGCTGGACGATGATGGTGGCCTGCTCGTCGGCCGACGAGGCCTGGGCCGGGTTCGCGGGTTGCGCGAAGGCGGTGGTGCCGACGTATGCATGGCCTGCCCCGTCCGCTGCGAGCGCAGCTGGGACGGCGAGGGTTGACATGCCGAGGGCACCGGCGGTCATCAGCGCGAGTGCCGATGCGTGGCGGTGGGTCATGTGAGTCTCACTTCGTTCGTGACTGTGGGATACGAGCCAGGCGCGTGACGCGCCTGGCCAATTATCAGCAATTTCTCTCAGTTGTGCAGTATGCGTTGCGGAAAACCAGGGTTATAGAGATCAGTCCCCCGCGTGGCGGACAGGCATAACCGGCTTCAAGGTGGCGCTGTTGGCCGTACAGGTGGATGCCTGGGCCCCTTTACTGCGCAGGTTAACCCGATAGGTGGAGCGTGGGCAGGGCCGCCCACGCTCCACCTATAGGGCCCAGCTGTGCATCATCGGGCTAGTACTGCCACATCTCGGGTCCAGGTGACACAGGCAGTCAGCACAGAACCACCCGCCCAGCGACAATTCGTTCGACCAACACGATTTGCCCATCCTCATAGTTGGTCCCAATCAACTAAAACACCGACTTTCCCGCACCACCACACCGAAAAGTCACCCCACCAGCAACACGTAGTGTCCTATAACCCGAAGACCACCGCGATCGCCCCATCCGGTGGCCAGCGCGCAGATACGCCGAGGGGTCGACCGTGCGGTCGACCCCTCGGCGTATCCCATCAACACAGTTCACGTTCTCCCAGATGACTCCTCACAACGATTCTCGTCGGCATCTCCCGGACCCGAGTGGCCCGTGCCGTATTCCCTTGTCATGACACCTACTGTAGGGATCGAGTCTGTGCAGAGCACCGGAGTATCCTGTGACAACGCTGGGATCATGCGTTGGCGCGGGGCACTAGTGGATCCACTTGCCGGTGTCGGAGAAGTGGTACCAGGTCAGTCCGATCTTGACCCAGCCGGTGACCATGATGCCGTCGGCGGGGTTCAAGTAGTACCAACCGTCCTTACCGTGGTACCACCCCTTCACCATTTCCGGTGGTGTCGCCCAGGTAGTACCAGTGAGAGCCATCCTTGAACCAGCCCTTGACCATTGCGCCGGTGACGGGGTCCAAGTAGTACCAGTTGTCCTTGTCCTGCACCCAGCCGGTGACCTGCTCGCCCGAGGAGGAGTGGTAGTACCAGTGGTTGTAGTAGTAGGTCCAACCGGTGTGCATGTAGCCGTCACCGTTGAAGCGGTAGATCTTGCCGTCGATGACAACTGCGGTGCTGCGGGCGCAGGTGCCGTCCGGGTAGGCGTACCACCATCCGAAGATGTTGTGCTTCCACGTGCCAACGCCCTTGGCCGCGTTGACGTCGAGGGTTCCTCCCACCTCGACCGCCACGCTCACCTCGGCGCTGACCTGGGTCACGTCGCGGGCCTCAACGCGCAGGGACCTGGCAGCCCCGGTGGGCGTCCAGGAGAAGGTCAGGGACGAGGCCGCCTCACCGTCGCCGCCCATCGCCGTCCAGTCCTGCACGACGGTCTCGGCGCCGCCCGTGCCGACCTGGATGACGCGCAGCTCGCGCCCCTGAGCGATGGCGCCGCTCACGGTGGCGGTCATCTGCACAGGAGCACCCACGGCGCCGCTCCAGCGAACCCCGTCCCCGGCCTCGTCAATGCCGGTGCCGGACAGCGAGATTGACGCGGGCACGTAGGCGTGCAGGTGGGACAGGTCGATACCTTCCTTGACCAGCTCAGCCTTCGCGACCTCCCAGGCGGGCGACCCCTCGGCGGCGGCCACGTAGACCTGCGCGTCGGACTTGTATCCCTCAGAGGAGAAGGGGTCGAGCTGGAAGGTGGTGACGGTCGAGGGCAGGACGATGATCCTGGGGCCCTTGCTGCGCACGTCGACGCGCGTCATCCCCTCGCCGAAGAACGCGGTTTCGATGCGCCCGTTGGAGGGCTCCCCATCGGTGTAGTACCCGCCGTTGATGCCGCCGCGCACGATGAGGTGACGGGGCGCCAGGTTCTCGCGCGTGGGCATGAAGAGTTCTCGCGTGTGCTTACCCAGGATGACGGTGTCCAGTCCGGTGTTCTGAACGCCGCGCACGACCTCCAGGGACTCGGGAAAGTCCATGTCCACCAGGTTCGTGCAGCCGTAGAAGGCCGCGTAGTCGATGGTTGTCAGCCCTTCGGGCAGGTGACGCGGGAGAGCGAGCTGGCCCCGTCGAATGCCAGGGAACCGATCTCCTTCGTGCCCGCGGGGACCTCGAACTCGGAGCCGGGCCTGGCCGGTGGGTAGAGGGCAAGGCGCTGCCCACCCTGGTCGTACAGGACCCCGTCGACCTCCTTGAACGAGGCATTGGCGGGGCTGACGGTGATGGTGGCCAGCGCCGTATTCCCACTCAGCGCCGCGTTTCCAATGGTGGCCAGGCCCGCTCCCACGTGCACCTCGGTGAGCGAGGTGTTGTTTGAGAACGAGGAGTTTCCGATGGAGGTGACGCTATCGGGCAGGGTGAGGGAGGTCAGGGCGGCGCCCGTGAAGGCGTTTTGAGAGATCGTCGTGAGACGGCCGAGGTCGGGACGCAGGTTCAGCTCGCGCAGATTCCTCGCATAGATGAACGCACCGTCGGGCAGGGTCTTGATGCCACCCACGTCGAGGCTGGTCAGCTTCTCCATGTAGGAGAACGCCCACGTGTCGGCGCTTTCAACACCATCGGGCAGCGTCAGGGACGTCAGCTCCGCATACGAAAAAGCCCATGCACCGATGTCACGCAGCGACGAGGGCAGCGTGAGGGTCGACAGCTTCGCGCCATAGAAGGCCTGGCGCTCGATCGTGTCGGTCCCATCCAGGACCGTGTAGGTCCCACCGGGCGCCTTGGAAGCGGGGTAGGCAACCAGGTGTGAATGATCCTTCGTGTACAGGACCCCGTCATGGCTGGAGTAGTTCGTACTGGCCGCATCCACCTCGATGGCCTCGAGCTGGTAGGAGCCCAGGAACGCATCGGTCAGCTGGCCCTCGTCAATGTTGGGGCCCAGGTGGATGGTCTTCACCCTTCCCATGTTCTGGAAGGACTCGTAGATCGTGCGCACGGAGCGAGGCAGCCTCAGGTGCTCGATAGCCGTTCCACCGAACGCCTGGTCACCGATCTCGGTGAGCTGGGAGGGGTGTTGCTCGTCATCCTGGAAGGTGATCTCCTTCAGGCCGCTGCCATAGAAGGCCCTATCGTCGATCGAGCGCACGCTGGCGGGAACCCACACCGTGTCGAGCGATATGGAAGAGAAATCAGGGCCGATACCAGTTACGCCCTCGGGGATGACGACGTTCTTGTCCTTACCCTTGTAGGAGGTGAGCACGCCGTTGTCGTCCGTGATGAAGTCTCCGCGAGGATCGGGCTGGACGGTCACGGAAATCGTCGCAGTCTTCGTCTGCCCCGACGAGTTCGTCACTTTCGCGGTGAGCGTGCCGGTGCCGGGCTGCTCGTAGGCCACCAGATCGATAGCCGTCGGGCTCTTGGCCTCGTCGATCCTTCCCAGCGAGGACGGGGTGAAGCTCCACGTGATGTCGCCGTCGTGGAGGGAGGGAGCCAGGAGCGCGTTGACGGACTCGACGTGGTTGAAGATCATCGTCATCTCGGGGACGGACAGTTCGATGCCGACATCCTCGGAGACCTCCCGGACCTGGACCGCGGCCGTGGAGGTCAGCGTTGCGTCGTCCTTGTCGGTCACGGTGATCGTTGCGTCACCGACTCCCACAGTGCCGACGTGGCCCTCCTGATCCACGGTCACAACCGAGGGATTCGAGGACGTCCAGACGACGTGGTTGGGATAGGCGGGGCCGGAGTCGTAGGACGCATCAAAGGTAAAGGACTGGCCAAGGGCCACGGCCGTCGACTTCGGCCATACGTACAGCGCCGTCGTCGGCACCCCGATCGTGGGGGCGAGCGTCGTCGCGGGCTGGAGGGAGCTGGTCGCGGCCGCCGCGCCAGCCCCTGCGGCGGATGCTGGGGATACGCCGAGGGCCGTCAGCGCCAGGGCGCCGACAGCCGCCAGCGCCACCGCGCAGAACTTTCGATGGGACATCTGGACCTCACTGAGTTAACTAATGGATGAAGGAAAACGCGCGCTGCTTTGTGGCGAAATCCTCGTTTAACACTAGTATGGCTTCCCCTCAAACGGGCACGATAATGAGACGTTTTCTCAGCATGTGTCAAACATGTGATGCGTTTAAACTCAGTATTTTTCGCCCAGCTGATAACAATCCATCACGCCGTCACAAGCGGCTTAACAAGTGCCCTTGCGGGATTGTCGCAACACACCAGTGCAGGCCTCACTCCGACAAGGTGGGCGGGGCCGACCATACGGTCAACCCCGCCCACGTCGCATTCGACGTTTTATTCGACCCACTGGCCGGATTCTGAGAATCGATACCACGTCACACCGGAGAGCACCCAGCCGGTAGCCATCGTGCCGGACCCGGGCGTCAGGTAGTACCAGGAGGCGCCCTGCTTACTCCACCCGGTCACCATCGCGCCACTCGTCTCACTCAGGTAGTACCAGGAGCCACCCTCCTGGAGCCAGCCCGTCACCATCGCACCCGTGCCCGGGGCAAGGTAGTACCAGGAGACGCCATCGAGGATCCAGCCGGTCGCCTGGGCCCCCGAGAGCTGGTGGAAGTACCAGGCACCACGCTCGAAGACCCACCCGACACGCATGTACCCCTCGGCGTCGAAGCGGTAAATCTGGCCAGCGATCGTCACGGCCGCACCGGCCGGGTAGGAGCCGTCCGAATAGCGATACCACCAGCCGCGAGCGCCCCACACCCACTCCCCCATGTGGGGCGCGAGCTCGGGGCTCGCCGTCGGCTCAGGGCTCGGTGCAGGCTCGGGGCTCGGTACGGGGCTGGGCTCGTCGAAGGCCGGGGCGGGCTTCGCCTCGTTCGCAGGATCGAGCTCCTCGTTGGGCACCGGAAGCGCAATGGGCGGCAGAACGTGGGTGACGACAACTGTCATCGGCACCGATCGAATCAGGCCGGTGGCGTCGCGGGCATCGACGCGCACCAAGGCGTCCTCGGGGGCCGGAGTCCACGCGTAGGACGCGGTAGCGAAGCGCCCATCCGTGCTTGCCACCATCGCGCTCCAGTCCTGCAAGACCGTCTCGCCGCCATCCTCGCCGACGCGAACGACGCGCACCTCACGCCCGGAGGGCACGCCTCCACTCACGGCGATATCAACGCTCACCGACGCGCCGAGGGACCCGGTGAGCACGTACCCCTCCCCGGCCTCGGCGATGCCGGTGCCCGACAGGGACAAGGTGGGACTCTCGAGCGACACCAGGCGCGACGCGTCGTAGCCGGCGGCCTCCATCGCGGATTGCGTGACCGTCCACGCCGAAGAGCCCTCGACGTCGGCCACGTAGATGGTCGTGTCTGCCTTGAGGGCCTCGTCCATGCTCGCGGCGAGCGTGACCTCCTCGGCGCTGGAAGGCAGAACGAGGACGCGCGGCACCTCCTGCTGGAAGGAGAATGACGTCATCCCGTCGCCGAAGAACGCGCTAGCCGGGCGATCCCCCGTGTTCTTGCCGGCGGATTGGAAGGAACCGTTGACACCGCCACGAACGATGATGTGGCGCGCGAAGCGCTGGCCGTGGGCGACCATCGACAGTTCGCGCACCTGCGTGCCCATGTCGATGGTGTCCAGGCCGGTGCCGACCAGGCCTCGGGCGACCTGCACCGAGTCCGGGATGGGCATGTCTGTCAGCTTGTCGCAGCCGCTGAACGCGTCGTCGTCGATAGTGATTAAGCCGTCGGGCAGCGTGACGCGTTCAAGCCTGGCACTGTTCTCGAAGGCACCCGCCCCGATCGTCGACGTGCCCGGAGCCACCGTGGCCGCGCTCGCGGGGGTGGCGGGGGCGAATCGGACCAGGGCCTGGGACGAGGAGTCTGTGTGATAGAGGCCGCCGCCCTCGACGAAGAACGAGGAGTTCGCGGGGCTGACACTCAGGGTCGCCAGGGCGTCGTCGCCGCCCAGCGCGTAGTCGCCCATCGAGGACAGGGATGCCCCCACGTGGAACGAGGCCAGGGCGCCGTTCTGGGAGAAGGCCTCCACGCCCACGGTTGACACCGTGTCCGGTAAGGTGATCGAAGGGTCTGAGATTCCAACGAAAGCGCCTTCGTCCACGGTCCGCAGGGTGCCCAGGTCGGGGCGGAAGGTGACGTCGCTGAGGGCCGCGTCGTAGCGGAAGGCGTTGGAGGAGACGGCGGTGGCGCCGCCCAGGTCAACGCGGGCCAGCTTCTGCATCTGCCAGAAGGCGGAGGCCCCCATCGTCTCAAACGCGTCGGGCAGCGTCAGCGACGTGAGGGCAGCGCCCTCGAAGGCCTGCTTGCCCACGCGGCGCAGCGTGTCGGGGAAGGTCACGGAGCTGACCTGCGCACCCAGGAACGCCAGGTCGTCAACGTCTGTGGTCCCCGAGACGACCTCGTAGGAGCCGCCCGCGTTCTTCACCGCGGGGAAGGCAATCAGGTGCGAGCGGTCTTCGGAGTAGAGAACGCCGTCGATGCTCTCGTAGTGCGGGTTGCCCGCGTCGACACGGATGCTACCCAGCGCGGGGGTGGAAGCAAAGGCACCCACCAGCTGACCCTGCTCAACAGCAGGGCCCAGGTCGATCGAGGCCAGGTTCACCATGTCGACGAAGGCGTTGGTGTCGATCGTGGTGAGTGAGCGGGGAAGCGTCAGAGCGGACACTCTCGTGTGGGTAAAGGCGCGGCTTCCGAGCTCGACAAGCTGGGAGGGCACGTCCGCGTCATCCTGGAAGGTGACGGCCTCAAGGCCGCTGCCATAGAAGGCCTCGTTGCCGATGCGGCGGACACTCGCGGGGATGTGAACCGTCCTGACGGTGGCCTCGGAGAAGGCGCGATCCCCGATCGCTGTGACGCCCTCGGGGATGCTCACGTCCGTGTCGGTCCCCCGATAGGAGATCAGTTCGCCACTCTCGTCCATGACGAAGTCGCCCGAAGCGTCGGCCAGGACCTCAACGGGGATCGTCATCGTCTTACTCTGACCAGCCGGGGTCGTGACGCGAGCGGTGAGGGTGCCGGTTCCCGCGCGCCCGGCGGGGTGGAAGACGGCTGTCGGCGCGCCTTCGTCGGGGGCGATGGTGCCCAGCGTGGACGGGCTCAGCGTCCACTGGACGTGACCGACGTGCAGCGAGGGGGCCAGGAGCGCGTTCAGGAAGACGGGCTCCCCGGCGATGGAGACCAGGGACGCGGCGGACAGCTCGATCCCGCGTTCCTCCGTGACAGCGCGAACGATGATGGGCACGGCCGTATTGAGGGAAGGATCTGAGCGATCGCGCACGGACAGCGTCGCCTCGCCCGGGCCAACCGCGCTCACGGTCCCCTTGTCGTCCACGGTCAACACCGACGTGTCGGATGAAGCCCACGTCAGGTCGGGTAGGACGGCGGGCGCGGTGTCGTACTCAACCGTGTAAGCGACACTCTGCCCGGGCACGAGAGCCGTGCTCCCAGGCCACAGCCGCAGGACGGCCGTGTCGGTGTCGCGGTTCGATCCAGCAAGATCGCCGGACTGCGCACTGCCCTGCTGGGCGGCCATGTCAGCCGCGACCGCGCGGGTACCGGTGACGCCGAGCGCGGTCACGGCGAGGGCACCGGCCAGCGCAAATGACAGCGCCACGTGTGTTCGATGGGGCACCATAACTCCCTGTGTCGACAAGCATGTGAAGAACGACTGCGCAGCCATACGCACAGTTTTCCGTCAAACATGATCCCAGGAAGTATTACCGCGTACCTACTGGAAGGTTTATTCTCACCGCTCTCGCAGGGCGCTCATATCCAGATGAAGTATGCGCACACCAGTAATAACAACGAAAACCGCGGGACTGTTGACTGCCACACTCACCCCTCATGCGGGCGCAGACACAGGCCCGCGCCTCCCGGGAAACTGACCGGGGGGCGCGGGCCGATGAAGTCAGGCGTGAGCCTGGCACCAGGCGCTTAGCTGATCAACTGGCCGTTATCGGCGAAGTGGTACCAAGTACCCCAAATCTTCAGCCACCCCGTAGCCATCGCGCCGCTACCGGACTGCAGGTAATACCAGTGACCACCTTCCTGAAGCCAGCCCGTATGCATCGCACCAGTGGCCGGGCTCAGGTAGTACCAAGAACCACCAATATGTGCCCAGCCAGTTGCCATCGCACCGCTGCCCGAAACCAGGTAGTACCAGGACGACCCCTGGCTCAGCCAGCCGGTCACCATCGCACCCGACGCATCCAGGTAGTACCAGGTCTCCCCCAGCCGCAGCCAGCCGGTCACCATCGCACCCGACGCATCCAGGTAGTACCAGGTCTCCCCCAGCCGCAGCCAGCCGGTCACCATCGCACCCGTGTTGGGCGCCAGGTAATACCAGGACGAACCGATCTGGGCCCAGCCCGTCGCCTGGGCACCCGAGGCGACGTGGTAATACCACGAGCCTGACTCGACAACCCAGCCCGTCCGCATATATCCGTCAGCTCCGAAACGATAGGTAGAACCACCGATGACGCGCGCCTCGTTCGCCGGGTAGGTTCCATCCGCATTGCGATACCACCAGCCGTGAGCGTCGCTCACCCACTGCCCCACCTGCGGGGTAGGCTCTGGGCTCGGATCGGGCACGGGGTCCGGCGTGGGGTCCGGTGTCGGGTCCGGTGTGGGGTCCGGTGTGGGGTCCGGTGTGGGGTCCGGTTCGGGGGTTTCCCCGAACAGCAGAACGGCGGAACTGACCCGGTACGAAGCATCACGCGCGTCGACGCGCAGGCGAACGCCCACACTGGCAGGAGCCACAGTCACGTTCATCGATGCGGCGTCCACCCCGTCACTCTCAGGCATGTCACTCCAGTCCTGCAGGACAGACTCCCGGCCCTCTGCGTTGATCTGCACAACACGCACCTGGCGTCCCTTCGGTACGCCTCCCGATACAGAAACAGACACGGTGGCGGGTATCCCCGCCTGCGCGTCCACCTTGAATCCGTCACGCGCTGCGACGACGCCGACACCGGACAGCGATACCGCCGGAGACGTGTAGGGATGCAGGTTCTCGCGAGCAATTCCTCCCTCCCACATTGCGTCACTGACGCTCGCCCACAACTCCGATCCTTCAGGAGCTGCAAGATAGACCTCGGGATCTGTCTTACACCGGGCGTAGTGAGGGCGAACAATCTGGAAGTGTGTGACGCTCGAAGGCAGGACCACGACGCGCGGCACCGTACAATGGAAAGAGACGCTCGCCACTCCTTCCCCAAAGAAAATACTCTCCCCAGACTCAGGCTCATAATGAGTAAAGAAGTCAAAAGTTGCGTTTACGCCTCCACGCACGATGACGTGAGCCGGCATGTAACCCCACGAACCTGTGACTCGAAACTCTCGCACCTGCGAACCGTACTCGATGGAGACGGGCCCCGAGCCGGCAGTTGCGTCAACAACTTCTACAGAATCGGGGATGACGAGGTCGACCAGGTGCGTACATCCATTGAACGCGTTCGCACCAATAGTCGTCAGGCCTTCGGGAAGGACGACTCGAGTCAGCGTCGCAACATCTTCGAATGCGTCTGGACCGATCTCATTGGTCCCTGCAGGAACCACAAACTCTGTCACGGAACTCGCTGGAGGCACGATGACCAACGATTGCCCAGCCTCTCCCTTTTTGAAAAGGCCGCCACCATCGATGAAATAGTGGGAGTTACCTGGGCTGAGAGTAACCGTAGCAAGCTGTGGATTCCCCTCAAAAGCAGAATGCTCAACAGAAACAAGGGCTGCCCCGAGGTGAATAGACGTCAATGCACCGGTCATAAACGCATACCCACCGATGGTCTCCACCGAATCCGGTACCGTCACGGAGGACAGACCAGTGCCTTGAAATGCGCGCTCACCAATCTCAGTGAGTCTGTTGAGATCCTGATGGAAATTAACCTCGGTAAGATTACTACTGAACTGGAACGCGTACTGATCGATACTCCGAGTGCCTCCTAGATCAACAGTCTGAAGATTATCCATATATGCGAATGATGACTCACCTACGCTCTCACATCCGTCAGGAAGGCTCACAGATGTCAGCCTGCTTTCGTAGAATGCAGCGGCGCCGACCGTACGAAGCGAACTCGGAAAAGCGACTGAGGTAATCTGCGCGCCCGCAAAGGCCCCCACACCGATGGACTCTGTTCCCTCCAACACCTCGTACGTGCCGACATACTCCTTTCCCCGCGGGAACAGACCAGACTCCTGGGACTCCGAGAATACAAAACGTCGTCGACACTCTCGTAATTGACGTTGGCTGGATCGACGTCAATATGGGTCAGCGTCAAACGATTGATACTCGCCCCTTCCAACTGCCCAGCCGCAATGTTGGGGCCAAATGAGACAGTTTTCATCGACACGCCGTCAAACAACCCCTGGCCGAGCAACACAACTGATCGAGGCAGCTCGATTCTCTCCAGATTCGTGTAGCCAAATGCCGAGGGCCCAAGAGTCGTTAGCTGCGAAGGGGGAGGCCTCATCATCCTGAAAAGCGATCGTCTTCAGCCCAGACTTGAAAAAGGCCTTCTCGCCTATAGTTCGAACGCTCGCGGGAACCCAGACGTTCTCCACTTCCATTCCGGAGAACACGCTCGGAGCGATCTCGGTGACACCATCAGGGATTGCAAAGTCCACCGCCTCACCGTTATAGGCGGTCAGCACACCCTTCTCATCGACAACGAAGTCTACTGCACTGGCCTGATTCACCACCACCGGGATAGACACTTCTTTTGTTTGTCCAGCACCCGTCGCAACGCGAGCCGTCAACTTCCCAGTTCCGCCTACATTCGCTGCACGCAACGTCACGGCGGGAGCATTGTCGACGGTAACGAGTTCCCCGAGAGACGAAGGTTCGACCGACCACGTCACCGAGCCTTCCTGCAACGACGGGGCGAGAAGAGCATTCACAAGGGCACTGCGTCCAGCTGCAAGCGACACCGATGTCTCGGAGAGCTCGATGCCGACCTCCTCAGACACAGAACGAACATGGACGTGGGCGGTGGCGGAAGGAATCATCTTGTCATACATGTGGGAGACAGTAATCTCCGCCTCACCAACGCCCACAGCCGTCACACGACCGTTGCGGTCGACGGTTGCCACTGAATGGTCGGAACTCGTCCAGGAAGCCTCGCTGTACTCGAAACATGCGCGCCCGTAGCCGCGTAGAAAGGGAGGCTCTGCCCTGGCACCATCGTTGTGCTGCTAGGCCACACCCTGGTGGGACGATCCGCGCCTTCAGCCACATGTGCTGACTGGAGACTAGCGAGGGAGTTCAGGGCAGTTGGTTGAGCCGCGTACGCTGACTGCACGCCGACGATGGTCAGAGCCAGGGCGCTGGCTAGAGAGAGCGCCAGCGCTTTAATTATTCGTTGGGATTTCATTGTCTCCCCTTGCGTTGCACGTGGGTAAGGGATCAGTGTGAGCCGCAACTCCGCGGCTGCCTCTCAATGATACCCCTTCAGAGGTTATTCCGTAACGTTTTGCTGATTTTTCTCATATTTTATCTACCAGTTCTCACTCGGGGCACGCAAACCCCTATGCAAACCTCTGCCGCTTATTTTCGTTACAGGTGGACACCTACACACACTCGACCGACGCTTCAGGCATACATTGATGCGATTATTCAGGTGTTTGACAGGGTTACCATTCTGCTCGGTGTGAGCGCAGACACCTCACGCATATTGTCCACAGACACAGGCCCGCGCCTCCCGGGAAACTGACCGGGGGCGCGGGCCGATGAAGTCAGGCGTGAGCCTGGCACCAGGCGCTTAGCTGATCAACTGGCCGTTATCGGCGAAGTGGTACCAAGTACCCCAAATCTTCAGCCACCCCGTAGCCATCGCGCCGCTACCGGACTGCAGGTAATACCAGTGACCACCCTCCTTCAGCCACCCGGTGACCATGGCCCCATCAGAGGGATTCAGGTAGTACCAGGTGGACCCCACCTGCACCCACCCCGTCACCATCACGCCGCTGTCAGGACTCAGGTAGTACCAACGCGCACCAGAAAACACCCAACCCGTCGTCTGAGCACCCGATGAGGAGTGGTAATACCAGGCACCCTGATCCTTCACCCACCCAGTACGCATGTACCCCGACGCATCAAAACGATACGTGGAACCATCGATCACAACAGCCGAATCAGCCGGATACGAACCATCCTCGTAGCGGTACCACCAGCCACGACCATCCCACTTCCACACGCCAGCCTTCGGCGCGGGAACAGGAGCATTGACGTGAATGGTCACGGCGGCAGACACAGAAGGCTGGGTCGGGTCAGCAACCGTAATGGTCGCATCACCCGCACCCACCGCCGTCACCACGCCAGTATCCGAAACCGTCGCCACGGCCTCGTCCGACGAGGACCACACCACGGAGGTCACGGTCGCATCCGCAGGCTCGCGGGTCACGCTCAGCGTCACAGACTCCCCCGCCACCAGCGACGCCGAGGCAGGCGAGACCGACAGCGACGTCATACGCACGAGGGACGAGGGCAGCTGCGTCGTTCCCTTGTTCTTGGCCCAGTCCCACACATGCAGGGACAGCGTCGATGGGTCACCCGCGCCCGTGGTCGCGGTGAGCGGCACGTCCTTGAGGTCGTAGTGGGCATGGAAGAGCCCGTCCTCTCCCCCTCTGCGCGGGCTCCTCCTCGTACTCGCGCTGGACATAGTCCTTGCCCGAGTCCGGGAAGAGACCGCATCCGGCGATAGGCGCGGAGTCGGTGACGTCGAAGGACAGCGAGTAGGTGTTCTCGCCCGTGGGCACGATCGTCATGTTGGAGACGACCGGCGCCTGCGTGTCCAGCGTGAAGTCCCACGTCATCTGCTGCTTCGTACTGGAAGGAGCGTAGGTCTCGGCCTCGATGATCAGCGTGTAGACCCCGTCGGGTAGGGGGTTGCCCGCCTCGTCGTAGCCGTCGAACACGGGTTCGTCTCCCCAGTCTTCGACGTTGGCCCCCAACAAACCGTAGGGGATTTCGTGGTCATGCAGGGACGCGCGGCGGTGCGAGCGGGTGTAGAGCGCACGACCTGTCCTGCGTCGTTGAGGTAGCTGTAGGTCAGGGTGTCGATGGGGCGCAGCGTGTACGTCGAAGGACCAACGTGCGAGGGGGCCAGGAACTCGTCGGACCGGGAGACGTAGAACAGGGCGGGGTCCGACTGCTGCAATTCACGGATGTCATTGTGATTGTAGAGCGGGTTGACGTCGCCCAGCGGCATGCCCGACATCAGGTTCTTGAAGGTGGATCCGTACAGGTGCACGCCGGCATCTTTACTGCCATCCCACTTGCCATCGAAGACGGGCGAAGCACCCCAGGAGCCGTAGAACCCCATGTAGGGGACCGTGAGGCCCGGCTGCCCGTCAGCGCTCGTGAAGGTCACGGCGCCGTCAACGTAGGTGCCGGAGGGCGCATTCGTGTTCGCGTACGAGGCGAAGGCGGCCTGCGGGGTCACGGTGACGGTCACGGTGGCGCGCGACTGGGCGGGGACGGTGACGGAGTCCGCCGAGAAGACCAGGTCGATCCCAGTACCCGTCCAGTCGGTGGAGCCGAACGTGAAGGAGTTCCCCTCAATGGTCGGCGAGAGAGCCTGGCCGCCGAGGGTGTACGTGTGGGCGGTATCGGAGACGTTGGTCAGCTGCACCTGGAAGGTCCAGCCGTCGGTGCCGTCACCCAGGTCGGCCTTGGGGCGCGATGGAGTCGCGGCTCCCACGACGGTCGGGTACACGGACGAGGTCGTGGCCGCCACTGCGTCCACCATGCCTGCGCCGACCTTGCGCGGGGAGTAGAAGGTATGTCCCCCTCGCGTCGTGTCCACGACCGGGTGGGCGGTGCCCATCAGCAGGTTCGTGACCACAGCGTTTCTCCTCAGCGCTCATGCCTGAGAACATCGGATCGGTGGCGACCCGCTGACGCACGAGGGCGGCGATACCCGCCACCTGAGCCGAGGCCTCGGCCGTGCCAGCCCTGCGACCGTAGGAGCCCGCGGGCAGCGCGGACATGACGTCGCCGCCGGGGGCGGCGATTTCAGGCTTGAGACGCAGGTCCGGTGTCACGCCCCAGGAGGAGAAGCGAGAGGGGGGAAGGATCCGCAAGGGGCTGACCGTCGCGCTTGTCGACCTCGTCGAGAGAGGCGACTGCCAGGGCGTTCGAGTCGAGCGCGGGCAAGATAATCGCGCCGTAGTCGGCGTCAGTGGCGAAGGGTTGGTCCCCCTTATTCCAGTTGCCCCACGCGGACGACGTGTAGTCACCGGCGGGCGCATTGATAGCAATACCCTGGGCGGTCAGGGCGGCGTAGACGTCGGCATAGGTGGCCAAGGCATCGCCGTTTTGCCCGGCGTTGTCACCGACGGACACGATGAGGACGTCGGGCTTGAGGATAGCCGCGTCGTCGAGGGCGGCCAGCAAAACAGAATCGTTGATCTCCTGATCATCGTCGCCAAGAACCTTCGCCATCACGAGCTGCGCGTCGGGCGCGGCACCCCGGAACTCCGAGCCGTTGGCGGCCGCGAGCGCCGCCACGTGGGTGCCGTGCGTGTATCGAGCATCGCTGGTTTGGTCGGGGAACTGACCGGGATCTGGGTAGCTCACGTCCGCGTCACCGTCGGCGTAGTCGTAGGCGAAGGGGATCTTCGCGCTTACCCAGCCGCCGCCCTGCCCGTCACCGAGTCCGGCCGTCAGGGAGGCCACGTCCGATTGAGCCAGGCGCGCGCCCTCCACGGGACCCGCGAAGGCGGCGTGGCTCGTGTCGAAGCCGGTGTCGATGACCTCGATGACCTGCCCCGAGCCCTTGTGGGTGGCTTGGGCGGCCGCCGTCATGTCCATCGCAGCCGAGTGCGCGGGGTCGTGGTCCTTGTCTTTGTTGCCGCTGTTGCTGGACCCGTACTCGTCGTAGACCGTGGCGCTGTAGCGATCCTTGAACGCGGCCTTGACGCCGGGCGTTGCCTTGATCGCTTTGAGGGCGGACATGGGTGCTCTGATCGCGAAGCCGCGCAGGACGTGCGTGTACTCGCGCACGTCGGTCACGTTAGCCCCGGGGACGGCCGCCGTCACGGAGGCGGACACGCGCTCCTTCATCTCCGCGAGCGCGGGGGCGTCGTCCGTCAGCTGGACGATGATCGTCGTGGTGTAGTCCTCGTAGTATTCCGAGGACGAGGCCTGGGCGGGTTCCGTCGACCGGGTGTCGTCAGCGACGGAGGCAGGTGTGTTGAGTGTTGTTACGGCGAGCGCACCGACGGTTGTCAGCGCCAGTGCCAAGAGTTTTCGATGGGACATGTCTGGCTCACTTGTCGGAGGGTTTGACCAATGTTGAGGTCGCCACTATGCGAGGCTCCTCACATCCAAGCGTAGACTGTTCTGCATGTGTGACAAGCCTTTTCTGGCAATTCGTATTAGTTTGACAAACATACAAGCGAACTCTTGGGCCACATTGCCTGCCAGCGTGTTCAGAATTTAACCATCATTATGAGGGAGGATGACAAACGACTGTCGAGTGTCGAGTCATCGTTGCACGTCACGCAGACATAGGCCCGCGCCCCCGGACGTCTGACCGGGGGCGCGGGCGCGGGTGAGGCGCGAATCGACTCAGGTACTTAGTCGATCAGCTGGCCGTTGTCGGCGAAGTGGTACCACTTCCAGTAGATCTTGACCCAGCCGGTCACCATGGCCCCGGAGGAGCGATCCAGGTAGTACCAGTGCCCGCCTTCCTGAAGCCAGCCCGAATGCATCGCACCAGTGGCCGGGCTCAGGTAGTACCAGGTGGAGCCCACCTGCACCCAGCCGGTGGCCATGGCCCCGGTCGCGGGGCTCATGTAGTACCAGTGCACGCCCGAGTACACCCAACCGCTCACCTGGGCTCCCGAGGAGGCGTGGTAGAACCACTGACCGCCCTCGTTCACCCAGCCAGTACGCATGTAGCCGGAGGCGTCAAAACGATACGTCGTCCCGTCGATCATCACAGCCGTGTCAGCTGGGTAGGAGCCGTCCTCGTAGCGGTACCACCAGCCGCGGCCGTCATGCTTCCACTCCCCTGCCTTCGGCGTGGGCGTGTCATCGGCCGCGAGGGAAACAGCCAGCGGAGCCCGGTTCAGGGGCCAGTCCCACACCTGCAGGTAGACAGCCTGCGGGTCAGCGCCCGCGCGCTGCGCGATGTCCGAGAGCTTGATGTCGTAGTGGTAGTGGCGCAGACCGTCGCCTCCGAGCTCGCCCCAGCCGTATTCCTTCTCGCGCATAAAGGCCTCGCCGTTCGCCGCCATCGAGAATCCGTAGCCCGCGATGGGCGAGGAGTCGGTGACGTCGAAGGAGAGCGCGGCGTCGTCCCCCTCGCCCGTGATGGTCACGTTCGAGATGGTGGGCGCCTGCGTGTCCAGTCGTATCACGTGGGTGAGCTGCTCGGTCGCCGGGTTCGCCCCGCCCCTCGTTCCTTCGATGGTGAGCGTGTAGTTGCCGTCAGGCAGTTCGCGGCCCGCCTCATCATAGCCGTCGAAGAAGGGGGCGCTGTCGAAGGTGCTTTCGGCGGTGGTTACCTCCGAAAAACGCCCGCTGCCAACGGTGCGACTCCTGGGTGCGCCCGGGTAGGTGTAGGAGCGCACGGTGTCCCCGGCCTCGTTCGTGTACGTGTAGGTCAGCGAATCGACATCACGGAGCAGCACCGTGCCCGGGGTGGCGTACGTCCTGGCGTTTTCTTCCGCCGAGCGCGTGATGATGTACAGGTCGCGGTCATTCGTGCTGATCGCCATGGACTCTTCCGGATCGAAGGGGTTGATCTGGCCGAGGGGCAGGCCGTGGAAGGTCATCGTTGACGGGCTGAGCTTCGACTCGCCGTACACGGGGCTATCGAAGATGCCCAGCTGATCGCTCTCGCCGTAGAACCCCAGGTAGGGCACGGTCAGGTCGGGGGCACCGTCGGCGCTCGTGAAGGTCACGGCTCCGTCGATGAACGTGCCCTGCGGGGTGTTCTCCTTCGCCCACGAGGCGAACTCAGCCTTCGGGGTCACCGTGACGGTCACGGTGGCGCTGGAGGTGGCAGGAACGGTCACAGAGTCGGCCGAGAAGGTCAGGTCGATGCCCGCTCCGGCCCAGTTCGTGGAGTTGGCTCGGAAGAGCAGGTCGATCACGTTCTCGGAGAGGGCTTGGCCGCCGAGGGTGTAGGTGCGGGGCTCATTGGAGACGTTGGTCAGCTGGACCTGGAAGGTCCACCCGTCGGCGCCTTGACCCAGCTCCGCCTTGGGGCGCGAGGGGTTGGGGGCACCCACGACGGTCGGGTACACGGGCGAGGTCGTGGCCGCCACCGCGTCCACCATGCCAGCGCCGACTCGGCGAGGAGACCAGAAGGTTCCATTCGCCTGGCTCGCGTCCACGACCGGGTGGGCGGTGCCCATCAGGAAGTTGGTGACAAGCGCGCTCTTGTCCCCGTCGGACATTCCGGCGAAGGCCGGGTCGGTCTCGATGCGCTGGCGCACGAGGGTCGCCGCGCCCGCGACCTGAGCCGAGGCCTCGGCCGTGCCCGACATGGTCACGTAGTCGTTGCCAGGCGCGGCGGAATTGACGAGCACTCCAGGAGCAGCGATCTCGGGCTTGAGCCTCAGATCGGGGGCAGGTCCCCACGAGGAGGAATCCCACGGCTTGAAGCTGGGCTGGCCGGGGGCACCCGACGCGCTCAGCGCCGCCACCGACAGGACAGACGAGTACTCGGCGGGCGCGCCGATCGCGCCCGGATCAGACCCTCGCGTGCTCCACGCAGCGCGCCCATCATCTCCGGCGGGCGCATCAACCGTGACACCCTCCGCGGACAACTTGTCGTAGGCGCGCGCGTAGAGCCTCCCGGCGTCGCCGCTCACATCGCGAGCCGCCATGACAGAGACGACCAGGGCGTCAGGCTTGAGCACCATCGCGTCGTCCAGGGCCGCCAACACAACACTATCGCGAACGACGTTCCAGGAATCGGAGACGACCTTGGCGACGATGAGCTGAGCGCCGGGCGCGCTACCTCGATACGTTGTCCCGTTGGCGCCGGCAAGGGCAGCCATGCGAGTGCCATGCACGTGCCGCGTGTAGTCCTCAATTCCATACTCGTAGTCGGCCAGCACATTCGTGTCAGCGTCGGCGTAGTCGTATGCGAAGGGAATCTTGTCGCTGACCCACGCGCCGGCCCGCCCAGCACCGAGCTGGGTGGTGAGCGCCGCCATGTCAGCCTGGGTGACGCGCAGGGATGCGGCATCCAGGGTCCCGGAGAAGGCCTCGTGCGAGGTGTCGAATCCCGAGTCGATGACCTCAATGACACGCCCCTGGCCCCGCTCAGACGCCTGGTCTGCGCGGGTGAGCACCGACGGATCATCGATCTCATCGCTGGCCCGCCCCATAATTTCCGGGTACACGATCGGCTCGCGCACGCCATCGGAAACGACTGCCTGGACGCCCTGCACGCCCTTGATGGCCGCGAGGGCGGAGGAGGGCGCCTTCACGGCGAAGCCCTCAAACACGTGGTGATAGTCGCGCACATACTCGGTGCTCGCACCGGGCGTGGCGGCCGCTACCGCCTGATCGATGCGCTGTCGCACCCCCCTCACGATCAGCACCATCCTCGAGTTGGACGATAACCGTCTGCTGTGCATCCAGGGAGACCCCGGTGTTCGAGGCGGCCTCGGCCTCGTGCGCGTCGGCCGCAAACGAGGGCGGCGCGCTCACGGTCGTACAAGCAAGGGCACCTGCCGCTACAAGCGTCAGCGCCAACCGTTTCCGGGGTAACATCTGTGACTCACTTTCTTCACAACTGGTTAATGGGTGCCTGCATCGTTGCTCGGATCCCTCCGTTCAAGAGTAACCTAGACCCGTTCATCGACAACTAGTTTTCTCAAATTTTCACGCAATCTGTCAAAACGCTCTCACACGCATTTGTCGGACAAACCTACCCATTGCCCAACATTTCAACGAAAAGAAGGGGGACGCCCCTGACCACTGCGTAACGAGGCAGCGACGTGTGCGCATACTCAGTCCCACGCATCGGCGACGCCGCGGAGCGCTGGATGCACGAAAAGGCCCGCGCCTCCCGGAAAACTGACCGGGGGCGCGGGCCGATAAGGTCAGGCGTGAGCCTGGAGCCAGGCGCTTAGCTGATCAACTGGCCATTGTCGGCGAAGTGGTACCAGGTACCCCAAATGCGCAGCCAACCGGTCGCCATCGCACCACTACCGGACTGCAGGTAATACCAGTGACCACCTTCCTGAAGCCAGCCCGTATGCATCGCACCATCAGCCGGACTCAGGTAGTACCAGGTGGACCCCACCTGCACCCAGCCCATCGCCATGGCCCCAGTCCCAGGGTCCAGGTAATACCAACTCACCCCCGAAAGCACCCAACCACTCACCTGAGCACCGGAGGCATTGTGGTAGTACCACACGCCCCGGTCCTTCACCCACCCAGTACGCATGTAACCGGACTCGTCAAAACGGTACGTGACACCATCGATCACCAGGGTCGCATCAGCCGGATACGAACCATCCTCGTAGCGGTACCACCAGCCACGACCATCCCACTTCCACACGCCAGCCTTCGGTGTAGGAGCGGGCGCCTCCACGTGAACCATGGCGCTCGCCGACACGACGGACGGCTGCGTCGGATCCGCAACACTGATCGTCGCATCACCCGCACCAACCGCCGTCACCACGCCGTCCTGACTGACCGTCGCCACGGCCTCGTCCGACGAGGACCACACGAGGTTGACCTCCTCCGCGTCGGCTGGCTCGCGGGTGACGCTCAGCGTCACAGACTCCCCCACCACCAGCGATGACGACTCAGGCGACAGAGACACCTTCGTCAAGGGCTGCGAGGTCACAGGAACCTCCATCACCGCCTTATTGACCGGCCAGTCCCACGCCTGCAGGTACACGACCGTACGGTCTGTACCCGAATGCTGTGCGAGCTCCGAGAGCTTGACCTCAACGTGGTAGACAAGCAAGCCTTCTTCTCCTCGCCTACCCACGTAGCTCTGCTCGCATTCCATGAAGGAATGACCGTCCGCGCTCCACGAGAAACCGCAGCTGGCGATCGGCGAGGAATCGACGATGTCGTAAGAGAGCACGCGCTCATGCCCCTCGCCCGTGATCGCAACGTTCGAGAAGACGGGCGCGTGAGTATCCACGCGAATCGGGTGGGTCAGCTGCTGGGTCACGGGTGACGGACCACCAGTCGTGCCCTCAATGGTGAGCGTGTAGGTCCCGTCCGGCAGCTCGTTACCCTGCGCGTCATAGCCATCAAACCAGGGCTTGTTGTCAAAGGAATCTTCCGCGGTGGACACATTGTAGAAGCGTCCAGATCCACTGGCCACGCTCTTGGGCACGCTTGCGTACTCGTAGGAGCGCACGACCTGACCGGCCTCGTTCGTGTACGTGTAGGTCAGCGAATCGACGTCACGGAGCAGCACCGTGCCCGGGGTGGCGTACGTCCTGGCATTGTCTTGCGTCGAACGCGAGATGATGTAGTACTGGCGGTCGTTGGTGTGGATCGCCATCTCGTCTTCCTCCGCGAAAGGATTGAGCTGCCCGAGGGGCAACCCATGGAAGGTCATCGTTGACGTGTGGAGCTTCGACTCGCCGTACACGGGGCTGTCGAAGACCGTCGAGTCACCCCAGGAACCGTAGAATCCCATGTAGGGGACCGTGAGGTCGGGGGCGCCGTCGGCGCTCGTGAAGGTCACCGCTCCGTCGATGAACGTGCCCTGCGGGGTGTTCTCCTTCGCCCACGAGGCGAACTCGGCCTTCGGGGTCACCGTGACGGTCACGGTGGCGCTGGAGGCGGCAGGAACGGTCACAGAGTCGGCCGAGAAGATCAGGTCGATGCCCGCTCCGGCCCAGTTCGTGGAGTTGGCTCGGAAGAGCAAGTCGATCACGTTCTCGGAGAGGGCCTGGCCGCCGAGGGTGTAGGTGCGGGCCTCATCAGAGACGTTGGTCAGCTGCACCTGGAAGCTCCAGCCGTCGGTGCCGTCACCCAGGTCTGCCTTGGGACGCGTCGGGTTTGCGGCTCCCACCACGGTCGGATACACGGGCGAGGTCGTGGCAGCGAGCGCGTCCACCATTCCAGCGCCGACTCGGCGAGGAGACCAGAAGGTTCCATTCGCCTGGCTCGCGTCCACGACCGGGTGAGCGGTGCCCATGAGAAGCTTGGTGACAACCCCGGACTTTTCCTGCTCGGACATCCCCGCGAAAGCGGAGTCGGTGTCCACGCGCTGACGTACGAGCGCGGCAATGCCCGCAACCTGAGCCGCAGCCTCGCCCGTTCCTTCCATTGATTGATAGAGGCGAGGCCGGTCCGGAATAGCGGAGTTGACTTCATCTCCGGGCGCTGCGATCTCCGGTTTAAGCCTCAGATCAGGGGTCACTCCCCACGAGGAGTCACTCCACGGGTACAGTTCGGAGCCTACTTCCGCGCCGGAGCCGCTCAGAGCGGTGACGGACAGTATCTGCGAGTTCGCGGCGGGTTCACCGATCATGCCCCCATCAGGCTGGTCCGCGCGCCGCGACGAGCGGCCGGAGTCTCCCACTGGCGCAACCACCGTCGTTCCTGCGTTGGCGAGCCTGTCATAGGCTGCCCGTACAGGAGCGCCGCATCGCCGCTGATGGAACGATTCGCCAAGAAGGACACAATGAGGGTGTCTGGCTTGAGCACCATCGCATCATCCAGGGCCGCCAGGAGGTTACTGTCGAAGGCGTATTGAGAATAACTGGAGACAACCTTGGCGACGACAAGCTGAGCCTCAGGCGCGGCACCCCGATAGGTGGCCCCATTCGCAGCCGCGAGGGCCGCCACGCGAGTGCTGTGCGCGTGCTGCGTAAAGTCTTCCGGCCCGTAGAAGTACTCCTCGTACAGGTCCGTGTCACGATCTGCGTAGTCGTAGGCGAACGGAATCTTCTCGCTGACCCACGCGCCACCCCGGCCGACACCGAGCTGGGAGGTCACGGACGCCATATCGGCCTGCTTGAAGCGCAGGGAGGCGGTATCCATCGTCCCAGCAAAGGCCTCGTGTGTGGCGTCAAAACCCATGTCGAGAACCTCGACAACCTGTGCCTTGCCTTGGACTGACGCCTGGTCGGCGCGGGTCAGCGCAGCCGGATTCTTGATTTCCTCACCGTCGCCCCGGCGAAATTCCGCGTAGAAGACCGGCGTGCGCCCAGTGTCAACGACGGCGGTCTTCACGCCCCGCACGCCCTTGATAGCCTCAAGCGCGGATTCTGGCGCCTTGATCGCAAACCCCTCGAAGACATGGCGGTACTCCGCCACGTCCTCGACGCTCGCCCCCGGCTGGGCCTGGGTGATGGCCTCTCTGACGCGCGTCTTCACATCGGCGAGCCTGGCGTCCTGGTCGCCGCCGACCTCCTCGACACTAACGATGAAAGTACTCCTCCCATCCGGCTTCCCCTGTTCACTCGACGCGGTCTCGGCATGGTCCGTATCGGTCGCAAGCGCATGGGGCATGGTCATGGTGGTGATAGCAAGGGCACTGGTCACAGCTAGCGCCAGTGCCGACAATCGACGGTGAAACATCTGCGGCTCACTCTCTTGACAGCTGGTTGATGGGCGGGCACATCGTTGCACCAGTCCCTGCGTTTAAGAGTAACCCCTCTCAGGCGCCGGAGTAGAGTTTTCTCGACATTTTCTCACAATTGTCAACAGACAATCGCCCCTATTTCTCGCACAGAATTACTTGTTTCCCGACTTTTTGCGGAAATAGCGTGGGGAGTCTCCTCTCTCCCACAGCGCGTTCCCCTCAACGCCCGTCACAGAGTCTGACAGCGCCCCTCTTCATCCCGCGCAACGGCGCAGACACAGGCCCGCGCCTCCCGGGAAACTGACCGGGAGGCGCGGGCCGATGAGGTCAGGCGTGAGCCTGGAGCCAGGCGCTTAGCTGATCAACTGGCCATTGTCGGCGAAGTGGTACCAGGTACCCCAAATACGCAGCCAACCGGTCGCCATCGCGCCACTACCGGACTGAAGGTAATACCAGTGACCACCCTCGCTCAGCCAGCCCGTATGCATCGCACCAGTGGCCGGGCTCAGGTAGTACCAGGTCGCCCCCACCTGCACCCAGCCCGTGGCCATAGCCCCGGTCGCGGGCTCCAGGTAGTACCAACTCACGCCCGACAGCACCCAACCGCTCACCTGAGCACCCGAAGCAGCGTGATAGAACCACTGACCGCCCTCGAATACCCACCCGGTACGCATATAACCGGCAGCGTCAAAACGGTACGTGACACCATCGATCACCAGGACCGCATCAGCGGGGAACGAACCATCCTCGTAGCGGTACCACCAGCCACGACCATCCCACTTCCACTCCCCCACCTTCGGCGTGGGGGCGGGCGTGTCATCGGCCTTGAGGGAAACCGACGATGTCGCCCTGTTTTCAACCCAGTCCCACACCACCAGCTGGATGGTCGCAGGGTTGCCGCCGAGTTGGCTCAGGACGCTCGGGAGCTTGGCTTCGAAGTGCTCGTGGTAGAGTCCGTCGTCTGAGCGGGAGCTCGGATCACTGTTGACGCTCCACAGGGTCAGCGCTCCGTCCGGATCCGTCTTAAATCCGTAGCCGGCGATCGGTGAGGCGTCGGTCACGTCGAAGGAGAGCATGCGTTCCTCCCCCTCACCGGAAACGGTGACGTTCGAGACGACGGGCGAGACCGTGTCCACCGCGAAGCTGTAGCTGGTGTGCTGGGTCGCCGACGAGGGGCCGTAGGTGGCGGCCTCGATCGTGACCGTGTAGCGGCCGTCGGGCAGCTCATTGCCGTCCGCGTCGTAGCTATCAAAGCTCGGGTCGCATCCTGGGGACATGAACTCGGCGTTGTGCACGCCGCGCCAGTGGTCGTCGTAGAAGCCCTTGTCCGCGCGATCGCAGGTGTAGGTGCGCACGGTTGCCCCGGCCTCGTTCGTGACCGTGTAGGTCAGCGAGGGGACGGCGCGCAGCAGGATCGTGCCCGGAGTGACGCTTGTACGAGAACCGTTGCGCGTGATGACAAAACGATCGGGGTGGAAGCCGTCCAGCGCGCGCTCGTCTTCCATCTCGTAGGGGTTGAACTGTCCGAAAGGCAGGTTGCCGCTCATGAGCGTCGACCCGTAGCCGACCATGTGGTTGTTCGGGTACTGCTGATCGAACACATTGGCCTGTCCCCAGGAGCCGTAGAAGCCCATGTAGGGAACCGTCAGGTTCGGCTGCCCGTCAGCGCTCGTGAAGGTCACGGCACCGTCAACGAACGTTCCGTTGGGAGTCTTGTCGCTCACGTACGAGGCGAAGGCGGCCTGCGGGGTCACGGTGACGGTCACGGTGGCGCTGGAGGCGGCGGGAACGGTCACCGAGTCGGCGGAAAAGGACAGGTCAATGCCCGCTCCCGCCCAGTTGGTCGAGTGGCCGGTGAAGAGCATGCTCTCGACGTCTTCGGACAGGGCCTGGCCGCCGAGCGTGTAGGTGTGGGCGGCGTCGGAGACGTTGGTCAAGCGCACCTGGAAGGTCCACCCGTTCGTGCCGTCGCCCAGGTCGGCCTTGGGGCGCGAGGGATCCGGGGCACCCACGACGGTCGGGTACACGGACGAGGTCGTGGCCGCCACCGCGTCCACCATGCCGGCGCCGACGCGACGCGGCGAATAGTACGCGCCGTCATTGCGGGTCACGTCTGCGATCGGGCGAGCCGTGCCCATCACGAAGTTACCGACGAGTGCGTTCTTCTCGGCGCTACCCAAGGCCGCGAAGGCCGGGTCGGTCGCGATCCGCTCGCGCACGAGGGCGGAGATGCCGGCAACCTGAGCCGAGGCCTCGGCCGTGCCCGACTGGCGACCGTAGTAGTTGCCGGGGCTGGCCGCCATCACCTCGCCGCCGGGTGCGGCGACCTCCGGCTTTTGAGGCGCAGGTCGTAGGTCGCACCCGTGCCGGAGAAATCGGAGACGGTGATCGCCCCCGTGCCCAGGTCCGCTGCATCCTGTTCATTCACGGAGGCGACGGCCAGAGTCGAGGAGTAGAACGCCGGGAAGCCGAGGAGGCCCGTATCCGGGTCGGTACCATAGCTGGAATTGCCATTGTTGCCGGCGGGCGCGTTCACCACGACCCCGGCCTCGGTCAGGCGCTGGTACACCTGCGAGTACAGGGCCACGGAGTCGCTACTCATCCCCTCAAGCGTCGAGAAGGAGACGGTGAGGGCATCGGGCTTGATGACCGCCGCGTCGTCGAGGGCCGCCAGGAGCGCAGTGTCGTAGGCCGTGTACGTGTCGTCGCTGGTGACCTTCGCGACGACGAGCTGAGCTCCCGGCGCGGCCCCCGTGAAGGAGGTGCCGTTCGCGGTCGCAAGGGACGCGACGTGTGTGCCCTGCTCCGACGCCCGGCTGCTCGCGTTACCTGTCGTCGCGTCCGTATCCCCGTCCCCGTAGTCGTACGCGAAGGGGATCTTGTCACTCACCCACGCGCCGTCCTTGCCTGCGCCGAGGCTGGGGGCAAGTGACGTCATGGCCTGGCGCGTGAGGCGCGCCGAAGCAGCATCCAGGGAGCCGGCGAAAGCCTCGTGCGAGGTGTCGACTCCGACGTCGATGACCTCGATGACCTGCCCCTGACCCCTCTGGGAGGCCGCCGCGGCGCCCGTCATGCGTGAGGCTGTGCCACGATCGGGGGAGCTGTCGGTGGAGTGGTCGCGCATGTCCCAGAAGTCGGGGTCTGTGACCGGCTCGTGACGTCCCTCGAAGAAAGCCCCCTTGACTCCCTGCACGCCCTTGATGGCCGCCATCGTATCGGCAGGCACCTTGATTGCGAAGCCCTCGAACACGTGGTGATAGTCGCGTACGTCCTCAATGGTCGCGCCGGGACTCGCCTGCGCCACAGCCTCACCGATACGCTTCTTGACGTCGGCGTAGCGGGAGGCATGGTCGCCGCCACCCTCCTCAAGCTGGACGATGACCGTGGCCGAGCGTTCGCCCGAGTCTCGGTTCGTCGACGAGGCCTCGGCGCGCTCCGTGTCCGCCGCGACGGAGGACGGCGCACTCATAGCCGTTACGGCGAGAGTGCCGACGGCAACCAACGCCACCGCTGATAGTCTTCGATGGAACATCTGTGCCCACTTTCTTAACGAGTGACAAATCGGCATGCACACACACGTGCAGCTCCACTGAACAAGAGTAACCCTATCGAGGGAGGACCACAGCAGTTTTCACGAATCTATCGCACCATCTATCAAACAGGTGTTTCCCGCATTTTCACGACATGTGGAGCAATGTCTAGCATTGTCACCTCACGTATGTGGAATCGCGTCTTTCTCTCATTCCCAGCCCACGCTCCCCCACAATCGCCCGGAGCCAACACCGCGCTGGGCGGCACTGACGCGCGAAGACAGACCTGCGCCCCCGAAATTTCTTCCGGGGGCGCAGGGATTGAGGGCGTCGTGTTTGTCGTCGGGCTAGCCGATCAGCTGGCCACTCGTCGAGAAGTGGTACCACGTTCCCGAGATCTGGAGCCACCCGGTTGCCATGGCCCCATTGGAGGGATCCAGGTAGTACCAGGAGTCGCCGTCCTTGAGCCACCCGGTCGCCATATCACCGGCACCATTCAGGTAGTACCAGGTCGAGCCCACCTGCACCCAGCCGGTCGCCATGGAACCACTGGAGGGATCCAGGTAATACCAGGAGGCGCCATCCTTTGAGCCAGCCGGTCGCCATGGCACCGGCACCATTGAGGTAGTACCAGGTCGAGCCCACCTGCACCCAACCCGTCACCATCTGTCCGGTCGCCGGGTCCAGGTAGTACCAGGATGAACCATCCTTTACCCATCCACTCGCCTGAGCACCCGAGCCGGTGTGGTAGTACCACGATCCGCCGTCCTTCACCCAGCCCGTGCGCATGTATCCAGAGGCATCGAATCGGTACACGGTTCCGTCAATCGTCAGCGCCTGGTCCTTCGGATAGGAGCCGTCTGCGTTGACATACCACCAGCCGCGAGCGTCCTGTTTCCATCCACCGGTCTGCGGCTCGGGAGCCGGAGAAGATCCGACACTCAGCCTCGTCGAATGCAGGGCATAGGAGGCGTCGCGCACGTCGACACGCAGGCCCACAGTCGCACTGGTCGGGGTCCACGCGAAGGATGCCGTGCGAGACGCGAGGGCGCTCCAATCCTGGAGGACGGTTTCGGCATGGCCCGGCCCAACCTGAACGAAGCGCACCTCGCGCACGTCCTGGGTACCGCCGGTAGCGGTGACGGTCACCGTCGTCGGCGCACCCAGGCCAGCGTTCAGCGCGTACCCCTCCCCGGCCTCGGCGATGCCAGTGCCCGACAGAGCGAGCGTGGGCGCGGAGTATTCCAACAGGTTCGCCGTTTTGTATCCGGCACTCTCCATCGCTGCCTTGACTGTCTTCCAGGCCTGCGATCCCTTGGCCCCAGCAACGTAGATGGTGGTGTTCGCCTTCGTGTCGGCGTCGGCTTCTTCGTCAAGTTGCAGCGAGGTCACGGTCGAAGGCAACACAATGACGCGCGGTGTCTCGCTCCAGAAGGAGAACGTCGTCATCCCCTCGCCGAAGAATGCGCTCTCCGGGCGGCCGTTCGAGGCACGGCCCTCGGAGTAGAACTCGCCGTCCACGCCGCCGCGTACGACAATGTGGCGGACGTTGCGGATGCCGCGCGTGACCATGCGCAGATTGCTGACCCGATCCCCCAGCTCGAGCGTGTCCACGCCGGTATTCGACACGCCTTCGAACGAGGTGACGGACGCAGGAACAACCAAGCTGGTCAGCTTCGTGCAGCCGCCGAACGCATCGTCACCGACCGCCGTGAGCCTTCCCAGCTCGGGACGCATGTTCACCTCGGTCAACGCACGATCATTCAGGAAGGCGTTATCCGACACCGTGGTCGTGCCACCCAAGTCCACCCGAGTGAGACTCGAGGCGTTCGAGAACGCCCAGGAACCGATCGTCTCAAGCGAATCCGGCAGGGTCACAGACGTGAGCCGAGAGCTTTCAAACGCGTAGTCACCGATCGTGCGCGCCGAGGAAGGCAGCGTCACCGTCGCAATGGTCGCACCCGCGAACGCGTAGTCATCGATCTGCGTGACCCCGCCAACGACTGCGTAGGCCCCTCCCCTATTCTTTGCCTGCGGATAGGCAATCAGGTGCGAATGATCCTTCGAATACAAGACACCGTCGACGCTCACGTAGTTTGTGTTGGCAGCATCGACCTCGATGGAAGTGAGCGCGCTTGTTCCCACAAAGGCCGCCACCAGCTGGTCCGCACCAACATTGGCTCCCAGGCGGATCGACGTGAGCCCGCTCATCCCCGCAAACGCGTTGTAGCCGATCGTCACCACGGAGCCCGGCAGCGTCAAGGTCTTCAGAGTCGTTGACTGGAACGCACGATCCCCAATCGTGGTGAGCTGGGAGGGATGCTCCTTGTCATCCTGGAAGGTGAGCTCCTTCAGCTCCTGACTCACGAAGGCATCATCGCCGATGACACGTACGCTCGCGGGGATCCACAGCTTCGTCAGCTGCGCGTTATCGAACGCCTCAGTGCTGATCTCGGTGACACCGTCGGGGATCGTGACCTCCCTGGCGGTTCCCGTGTAGGCGGTGAGAACACCGTTCTTGTCGATCTCGAAATCTTCGGACGGATTGGGCTGCGCGGCCGGCGCGACAACGCTGGAGTGCGACACCGCCCCAGAGTCGGCCGCGAACGCTGCGGGAACGCTGACCGTAGAGAAAGAAACAACCCCGGTCAGCGCTACTGCAAGCGCCGCCATGTGTCGATGAGACATGACTATGCTCCCTGTGTTGACAATTCGGTAAACGGCGGTTCGGACCATGCGACACGAACGCGCATCACACATTACTCCGCACACTCACATCACCCGCTTGTGACGCCAATCCTTCTCACGATGCGGCAATCACCGAAGTGTGCACCCCACCCACAGTACCATTCGCCACCAACAACAAAGCGCTCACACCTCTCTCGCCGCGCCACGACACCCACGTGCGACCACCCCAAGCAATGCGGACTCTGACCACTCTTACTTGCATCCGATCGTCACCTCTAATGGGATGCCTCACCGCGAGCGCAGATACGCCGTGGGGCCGACCCTGCGGTCGGCCCCACGGCGTATCCCATCAACACAGTGCACGTTCTCCCAGATGACTCCTCACAACGATTCTCGTCGGCATCTCCCGGACCCGATTGGCCCGTGCCGTATTCCCTTGTAATGACGTCTACTCTAGGAGGCCAACCTTGTGGGAGCCCCGAGGCAACCTGAGAAAACCCTGTGACTTTATGGGCTCGCGCCCCGGACTTCTTGTCCGGGGCGCGAGCCCAGGTGCCGGAAGCACCTAGCGACATGGAATCAGGCGCTCAACTCCACTGGCCCGAATCAGAGAAGTAGTACCACTTCCATCCGATCCAGACCCAGCCGGTAGCCATCGCGCCCGAAGGCTGCAGGTAGTACCAGGAGTCGCCGATCTGCAGCCAGCCGGTGACCATCGCACCGTCGGCCGGGCTCAGGTAGTACCAAGTGCCGCGGATCATCATCCACCCCGTGGCCATCGCGCCACTGTCGGGGTTGAGGAAGAACCACGATCCGCCGACCCTGACCCAACCGGTCGTCATGACACCTTCGGGGCTCATGTAGAACCAGGAAGAGCCGAGGTGCAGCCAGCCGGTAGCCATCGCGCCGGTTGCCTCATCCAGGTAGAACCACGACGCGCCTTGTTTCACCCAGCCGACCGCCTGGGCGCCCGATGCCTGGTGGTAGAACCACGATCCCTGGTCCTTGACCCAGCCGGTGCGCATGTAACCGGACTCGTCGAAACGATAGACGGATCCGCCAATCACGAGCGCGGCGTCCTTCGGGAAGGACCCATCGGCCAGGCGATACCACCAACCGCGCGCGTCACTCATCCACGCGCCCTCCGCCGGTGCCGGGTCCGGGTTGGGTGCCGGGTCCGGGTTCGGCGCGGGATCCGGGTTGGGCGCCGGGTCCGGGTTGGGTGCCGGGTCCGGGTTGGGTGCCGGGTCCGGGTTGGGTGCCGGGTCCGGCGTCGGTTCGGGGGCACCCGGCATCGCCAGACGCACCCTATTCGTCACGTACGAGGCATCGCGCACCTCGACGCGCAGAGCAACGTCGGTGCCGGTCGGGGTCCACGGGAAGGTCGCGGAGGCCACGGGCGCGCGGTCCCCGTTATCCGTCATCGCGGTCCAGTCACGAACCAGCGTCTCGGTGCCATCCGCACCGACCTGCACGGCGCGAACCTGCGACGTACCAGCGATACCACCCGTCACGGATGCGGTCACGTCCACGGGCGTGCCAGCCGGACCCGTCAGCGTATACCCAGCCCCGGCCTCGGCAATGCCGGTACCGGACAAGGCCACCGCCGGGAGCGTGATGCTGTGCAGCTGCGCGACGTCGATACCCGCTGACTCAAGCGCAGCCTTGGCGACGTTCCACGCCGCAGAACCCTCGGGGGCGACGACGTAGACCTGCGTGTCCGCCTTGTTCTCGTCGCTCAGCTCGGGCTCGAGGTCGAGGCGGGTCAGCGTGGACGGCAGCACGAGGACGCTCGGCACGTCAACGCCGAAGGACACGGAGGTCATGCCCTCGCCGAAGAAGGCGCTCTGGCGACGACCGTTCGTCGGGCGACCGTCGTAGACGAAGGAGCCGTCCACGCCGCCGCGCACGATGATGCGGCGAGGCATCGGAACCCAGCTGCCCTCCATGCGGATCGAGCGCACCTTCGTGCCGTACTCGACAACCTCCAGGGAGTTGTTGACGACGCCGGTCGAGCGCTCAACAGAGTCCGGGATGACCAGCTCGGTCAGGGCCTTGCACTCGGCGAAGGCCTCGTCGCCGATGACCCTCAGGCCAGCGGGCAGGACGACGCGCGTGAGTGTCTTGTTGGCGCGGAACGCCGCGGCACCGATCTCGACCGTGCCCGCGCGCACCGTGTAATCGGTGAGCGAGTTCGCGGCCGGTGACAGAATCAGGTGCAAGCCGTCGTCCGCCTTGCGGTACAGGACGTTGCTGTCGGCCGAGTACACCGTGTTGGTCTCGGCAACGGTCAGCGACGCGATCTTGTTGGAGTTGTACAGCGCGGTCTCGCCGAAGGAAGTCACACCCGCACCGATGTGGAACGAGGTCAGGGTGCCCGTCTCCGAGAAGGCCTGCTCACCAACAGTGGTCACCGAATCCGGCAGCGTCACGGAGGACTGGCCGGCGCGGCTGAAAGCGAAGTCACCGATGGAGACCAGCCTGCCCAGCTCGGGGCGGTAGTTGACGCTCAGCTTGGAGCCGCTGGACTCAAAGGCGCTGCCCTTGATCGTGACGGTGCCGCCCAGGTCAACGGTTTCCAGCTTGCTCACGTTGCAGAACGCGCAGGTTCCGATCGTCTCGAAGCCCTCGGGCAGGGTGAGCGAGGTCAGCGAGGAGAGGCGGAAGGCCTCGTCGCCGATCGAGCGCAGAGACGCGGGCAGGGTCACGGTCACCAGCCCGGACTCCGTGAACGCCCGGTTCGCGATCTCAGTGGTCCCATCCATCACCGTGTACGTTCCGCCGGAGTTCTTCGCCGTCGGGTACAGGATCAGGCGCGAGTGGTCCTTGGAGTACAGGACGCCATCCACGCTGTCGTAGAACGGGTTGTCCGCATCGACCTCGACGCTGGTCAGCGCGCGGGTCTCCGCGTATCCAGAGGTCACCGATTCGCCGGAGACCTTCGGGCCGAAGGACAGCGTCGTCAGAGTCCTGACGTAGTCGATGAACTCGGCGCCAATCGTCGCGACGGAACGCGGCAGGGCCAGCGCCTCCAGGGACGTGTGCGCGAAGGCACGATCACCGATCGACGTCAGCTGCGAGGGGGGCAGCCTTGTCGTCCTGGAAGGTGATCTTCTTGAGCGAGGAGTAGATGAACGCCTCGTTGCCGATGGTGCGCACACCGGCGGGGATCGTCACGTTCTCCACGGTCGAGCTGGCGAATGCGCGCTCGCCGATGTCGGTGACGCCCTCGGGGATGACGACGTCGGTCGCGCTGCCCTTGTAGGCGGTCAGCACGCCACTGTCGTCGATCACGAAGTCGTCGGCGTCGGCGGAACGCACAGTCACGGGGATCTGCGCGGTCTTAGCCGTGCCGGCCACGTTCGTGACGGTCGCGCTCAGCGTGCCGACACCCGCGTGATCGCCGCCCGTCAGGGTCGCCGTCGTCGACTCAGTTCCGGCCACGACGGTCGCCAGATCGGCGGGTTCGACGCTCCAGGTGACCTCACGGCCAGCCAGCGAGGGAGCCAGGTATGCCTTGAGGGAGGACTCCTCCCCCCACCTTCACGGCGACGGAGGTCTGCGCGAGTTCGATGCCCGCGTCCTCGGAGATTTCACGCACGTGGACCGTCACGGAGGCCGACAGAGTCGGCTGGGAAGCGTCGGTCACGGTGATCGTCGCGTCGCCCGCGGCCACAGCGCTCACCTCGCCGGTCTCGCTCACGGTCGCCACGGCCTCGTCCGAGGAGGACCACACCAGGTCGGTCACATTGGCGGTCGTCGGCTCGTAGGAGGCGGTCAGCGCGACCTTCTCACCGGCGACGACCGTGGACTCGGCCGGGGTCAGCGTCAGCGAGGTCATCGGGATGGTCTGGAAGCGGATCTGCTGGCGTGCCTGGTTCTTGCCCCAGTCCCACGCGTACAGGTAGGAGGTCGCCGGGTCGGACGAATCCGCGCGGTCAACCAGGTCCGCCCACTTGATCTCGTAGTGCTTGGAGTAAGTGCCGTCAGCCGCTCGGTTCGCGCCCACAGCCTCCTTCTCGTCGTAGTAGTGGCGAGACGTGGGAGACTCGGAGAACGCGATACCCGCCAGCGGCGAGTTATCGGCGACGTCGAAGGAGACGACGCGCGCGTCGCCCTCACCGGTCACGGCGACGTTCGAAATAGTGGGCGCCTGGGTGTCCAGCGCGAACTCCCACGTCAGCTCCTGCTTGGTGGAGGAGGGCGCGACCGAGGAGGCCTCGATCGTCAGCTTGTAACGACCGTCGGGCAACTCGTTGCCGTCCTTGTCGAAGCCGTCGAAGACCGGGTTGTTGCCCTCCTGGCTCTCCACGGGCTGCACGGCGCCCGCGGCGAAGCTGAACAGGGATTTCTTCGCGCGCTCGAAGGTATAGGAGCGCACGGTGTCCCCGGCCTCGTTCGTGTACGTGTAGGTCAGCTCCGGCGTGTTACGCAGCATGCACGTGCGCGGAAGCATCTTGTTGGGTGCTTCCTGGGCCACGGAGCGCGACATGATGAAGTAGGCGGGATCGACCGCGCGCACGGACATCGGATCCTGGCCGACCAGCGGGTTCAGGGCGCCCAGGGGCACGTCCGTCGCCGGGTTCATCAGGGTCGAGGAGCAGGCGTGCGCGGTGCTGGTCTTGCCGTCGTACCACTTGCCGTCGAAGACTGCGGGCGCGCCCCAGGAACCATAGAAGCCCATGTAGGGAACCGTCAGGTCGGGAGCTCCGTCGGTGCTCGTGAAGGTCACGGCGCCGTCGATGAAGGTGCCCTTGGGCGCGTTCGCGTTCGCGTACGAGGCGAAGGCCGAGCGCGGGGTCACGGTGACGGTCACGGTGGCGCTCGACTTGGCGGGCACGGTCACGGACTCGGAGGAGAAGGTCAGGTCGATGCCCTGCCCCGCCCAGTTGGTGGAGTGCTCGGTGAAGAGCTCACCCTCGACGATCTCGGACAGCGCCTGGCCGCCGAGCGTGTAGGTGTGGGCCTCGGTCGACATGTTCGTGAGCTCCACCTGGAAGCTCCAGCCCGACGTACCGTCTCCCAGGTCAGCCTTGGGGCGCGAAGGGTTGGCAGCTCCCACCACGGTCGGGTACACGTACGAGGTCGTGGCCGCGACCGCGTCCACCTGACCTGCGCCGACGCGACGCGGGGAGTAGTAGGTGCCGTTGTTCTGATCGACGTCCAGCAGCGGGTGGGCGGTGCCCATCAGGAAGTTGGTGACGATCGTCGTCTTCTCGTAGGCCGACAGGGAGGCGAACTCCGGGTCCTCGTTGAGGCGCTGGCGCACGAGCGTCGTGATGCCCGCAACCTGCGGGGTCGCCATGGACGTACCGGACATCGATCGGTATTCATTGCCCAGGACCGCTGCCACAATGTTGCCGCCGGGGGCCGCAACCTCGGGCTTGAGGGTCAGGTTCGGGGTGACGCCCCACGACGTGAAGTCGGAGATCGTGGGGTTGTTCGAGGCCAGCTCGAGGCCCGCGTGCGGGTTGGAGATGGAGATGGAGTGAGAGTCGGCGGCGTTGATGGCCTCGATCAGCGCGTCCTTCTCCTTCTTCGTGATGGTCACGGTGGGCAGCGTGTGCGTGGACTCGATGGTCGCCACGTAGGGGGTGTCCGTCTCGTCAGCGTCGCCGATGATGAGGGCGGCGGGCGTCGAGCTCAGCTTGGTCAGCGCGCTGACCTTGGCCTCGTGCGTCATGTCCGCGCCGGTCGCGCTGTCCGATCCGCCGCGGTCCTCCAGGACGATGACGTTGGACAGGTCACCGGGGTGCTGCGCGACCATCGTCTCCAGGGCTGCCGCGTCGCCGATTCCGCCGTAGATAACGGTGTAGGTGCCCTCCGTGATGTCCAGCAGGCTGGGCACGAAAGCATCCTTGAGTCCGCGGGACTTGCGGTAGACAACCTTCTTGTCACCGTAGGTCAGGTAGGGCAGGGCGTCCTGGTTGTTGACCGAGGCAATGGCCAGGGTCGAGCCGTAGGAAGCGGGTTCGGAGACCGTGCCCGCGTCGGGGTCGGTCGCATAGGGCTTGCCCTTACCCGAGTAGTTCGAGAAGGCGCTCGAGTAGGAGTTGCCAGCGGCGGCGTTGACGGTCACGCCGGCTGCTGCGAGGTTGTTGTACACCTCGGAGTAGACGGTTCCAGCCTCGCTACCCATGCCCGCATCGTCACCGAGCGAGAGATTAATCGAGTCGGGCCTGAGGACGACCGCGTCGTCGAGGGCCGCCAGCACGGTGCTGTCCGGGATTGCCCCGTCCTTGTCGGCGGCGACCTTGGCCACGATGATCTGGGCGTTGGGCGCGGTGCCCTGCAGGTCGGGCGCGTTGGCGGCCGCGATGGAGGCGACGTGCGTGCCGTGGGACAGGTCCTTGGTGGAGGTGGGCAGCACGTTGGCGTCGTTGTCGGCGTAGTCGAAGACGAAGGGGATCTTCGCGTTGATGTAGGCACCGGTCTTGCCGTGGCTCAGCTGGCTGGCGAGGACCTCGACGTCGTGCTGCGACAGGCGCACAGATACGTCGTCCATGGACCCGGAGAAGGCCTGGTGGGTGGACTCGATACCCGTGTCGATGACCTCGATGACCTGGTTGTCGCCCTTTTGCGGGGTCTGGTTCGCGCGGGTCATCTCAAGGGAGGACCCGTTCTTCAGCTCGGGGTTCACGGCGTCCGCGCCGGCCACGCCGGTGTCGCCGTCGACGACCATCGGCTTGTGGTGACGTTCGATGAAGGCGGTCTTGACGCCCTCGGTGCCCTTGATGGCCTCGAGCGCGGCGGCGGGTGCCTCAATCGCGAAGCCGTCGAAGGCGTTGGTGTAGTCACGCACGTGCGTGATGGAGGCGCCGGGGAACTCAGCCTCGATCGAGACCGCGACGCGGTCCTTGACGGTCTGGTGCTTGGTGGAGAAGGAATGGCCGAAGGCGCGCTGCGTCCAGGGCACTCCCGCGTTCGTTCCCTCCATCTGGACGATAAACGTGGTCGGGGTGTCGTCGGCAGGCTCGGGGGTGGTGCTCGCGCTGTCTTCCCCGGCCTCGTCGGCGCTGTCGGAGGGCGTGGGGGCTGCCGATTGCGCGTCGGAGGACGAGGCCTGGGTGTCCTCGGTCCCCTGCGTCGGGCTCTGCGCGGCGGCGCCGGATTGCGTCTGGTTCTCATCATCGGCAGCGAAGGCTGCCGGAATACTGACTGTGGTCGCTGCGAGGGCGCCGGTTACTACCAGCGCCAGCGCCGTGATTGATCGATGGGACATCCGTGGCTCACTTAGTTGACAACTGGGCGTGGGGCGCGTCGCGTCACGGTGACACACCCAGTGTCAAGACTAGAGCGGGGAGCCTCTCAAAACTAACCTCGTCCGCCTTTATTCTCGGCATCTGTCAAGGGCTTTACCCTCGATGATTAATAGGGTAGACTGCTCTATTTTAGTCTCACCTTAGTTGCAATAGTTTTGTATTATTTTGGCTCGTCCCACACGTGAAGCCTTCGCCAACCCGAGCGCGGGCACGCGCAGACACAAACCCGCCAGGAGGCCTCGGACATCAGCGCCCACGCCCCCCGGCGGGTGTGTGTATGGTCGCGCCTCGAGGGCCCGATGCACTCAGAGAATGACGGCGGTTCCCGTCGCAATTGCGGCGAGCATACCGTTGTCGCTGCCGGCCGTGAAGTAGTCAACCTTCACGCCGACGACCGCGTTGGCACCCATCGCCTGCGCGCGTGCGCACATCTCGTTGACGGCCGTTGCGGCGGCGTTGCCGATCTCCTCCTCGTACTGGGAGGCGCGGCCGCCGAACATATTGGACAGGCTGGCGCCAAAGTCCTTGAAGACATTGACACCGGCGAACGTCTCGCCGGATACCATGCCGATGTAGCGCTTAATCGGCGTACCCTCAACGGTCGGGGTCGTCACCACAAGCATCATGTTCTCCTTTGGTTAGTTGTGAACAGACCAACATTACCCGCATTCCCGCACGAAGGCTAGTAGGTCCGCGCCCGCGCGGGCGGGGACCACCTGACAGCTCGGTGCGGACCGGGCCGCTGCAATTCGGACTGTTAGGCGTCGCCCGCGAGTTTGATCGGGTGCCGGATGATCGTCTTGAGTTTCTCGGGAGCTACCTTGCGGGCATCCACGCGCTACCCTTCAACAGATCCACGGCACATTGTCTTGCATAACGGCATGCACAGCTGCTATGCTTCCTGCCATAGCTCCCCGTCATCCCCAGGGATTGGCGGGGTTTACTCTATCCGGAGGCGTCACAATGACTGTGCGTATGGCCGTCGTCATCGACTATCAGAACGTTCACCTCACAGCCGCCCAACTCTTTCTGCCCGGCCGCCCTATCGAGGAGAGCCTGATCGACCCGTTTCGGTTCGCGAAGCAACTTGCGAAGGCACGCAACAGTGATGGCTTGCACGAGGTCGAAGTTTCTCGTGTCGAAGTCTTTCGCGGATTTCCCCAATCCAAGCTGACGACCCAGATGGATATCGCCGGAACCACGCACAAAAGTCGAAGTGGGAGTACGGTCATCATGGCATGGTCTCAGTAACCCTACGACCTCTCAAATACAACTGGGAATGGTTTGATGGACGCAAAACTCCTGTCCGTTCAACACGCAGGGAAAAGGGTGTGATGTCATGTGCGCCCTCGCACTCGTTCGACTCGCACGATCAGGAAACTACGACGTCGTTATCCTCGCATCACGAGACACAGACCTCGCCCCTGCCCTTGATGAAGCACACAAACTACAGGCTGCAAAGATTGAAGCGGCAAAGTGGTACGACCCCTCCGACAGACGAACGTTTGGAAGTATAAAAACCGAAGCGCGACTCTGGACGACCTCCATGAACCGAGATCATTTCATGGGTTCGCTAGACCCTCGGAACTACGAGTAGGTCCGTTCCCACCACAAGGACACCGCACGAGGACATTGCATGAGAATGCACGTTTACGAGGGTGTTGGGGACGACTCCCCCACCGTCCTCCTTATTCACCCAATGCTGTCGTCGGCCTCGCGCATGAAGGCCGCAGTCGCCGACCACATGGGCGACGGGCTGCGTTTCCTCATACCGGACCTGTCCGCCCACGGGGACGAGGCCTCGACACCCTATTCGTCAGCCATCGAGGAAGCGGAGGCCATCCACTCCTGGCTGGTGGACCACGGGATCCGCCGTCTGGCTCTGGGATTCGGGGCGTCGCTCGGCGGCGTCGTGTTCTTCGAGCTACTGCGCTTCCCAGATCTGTCGTTTGACCACCTCTTCATCGAAGGCGTGAGCTTCTACTCGGGAGGGCCGATCTCGAGGACGGGCGGCGCAATCCTGAGCCACATCATGGTCGCAAAGCACCGCAAGGCCGTGCGCGACCCCGAGGCCGGGGTTCGCAAGCTCGCGCGGCTATTCGGCGAAGAGGTCGCCCGCCCCATGGCCGAGAGCCTTGCTGCGATGAGCGAGGAGAGTATTCGGGCGATCATGCGCGACTGCTCGCGGGTCACACTGCCGCACCTGTCCCCCGACGTTCAGCGCCGCTGCACGTTCGCGTACGGGCAGAAAGACTCGGACCTGCGACTGGCACGGCGCACGGTTCCGCGCCTCTATCCCGACGCGGAGCTGGTCGTGTGGCCGGGGTGTGGCCATTGCGAGCGCATGAGCCGTGACTCGCGCGCCTACGGGGCGATGCTGCGGAACGTCGCCTGGGCGGCCGAGAAACCACAGCCTAATCCCAGGGGCAACTCAGCAACCGCAAACTCACGGAAACCTCAGTCACGAGCCCAAGACATACACACGGCCACGCGCTAGCGGCCTGCACCCACAGGGTTACATTCCCCCGGTAGACGCCATTACTGCGCGGCGCGCCGCAAGATTGATCACCTGCGCCCCTTCCTGCCTTTCTTCACTCGCGCCGGACATGTGACTGACGCCAATCCAGGGCATGATGAAGCAAGAAGGAACACCCGTTTCCTCTGCGATCCTCCGCACCGGCAAACCCGGCCAAACGCGCTCAGCAGCCTGCAAAAACAGAGCGGGAGTCTCTATGGGGACCTCGACAGGCTCATCGAACCTCCAACCGCGAGCATTAATCTGCCCATACAGACTCTTTGCCCGCATGTCAGAGATTAGATGGAGCCTACTGGCACGCTTAATGATCGCCATTAAGGACACTCCAAAACGTGCCTTAATTCGCAATAAGTCAGTCAGCATAGAACGCTCATGAACAAGCTCACGAAGAGGAGCTTCGGGCAAAAGAAGCGCACCAGCAAAATCAAATGCCTTCAGTTCCTGAGGTGACCTCGCACGGGGTGCCCTAGCCATATCGTGATCAAAGAGCAGGTGAGCCAACTCGTGCGCAATAGTCAGACGCTGCACATCTCCACGTTTGGGAGCCAAAGTGCCAACCAGAGGCCTGTCCTCACTAGCGGACGGGTGAGACACCCCAGCCATGTCCGTCCCATAAGAACGCTCAGGATCCAAGTTGGCCACGACTGCAACGCCCATACGCTCCACCAGCCTTGTCATGGAACCGACCGGCGCGTCCGCACGCAAGCCAGCGACTTCCCGGATCGCCGCAGCCGCATCCTCAGCATCCAACCCGCTCATCTGAGGAGGAACGAATGTGCGATACCCCGACTCAAGAGACGTCACGCGCCACAGATCACCCGCAAGCTGCACGAGTACACCGATTCGGCGTTCCTCACGCGCCCGCGTTGAAGACTTCTTTCGGAACGTTGCGGCAGCCGCATCCGACACACGCGGAGCACGAGCAAAAACGAAGGCGGAACATCGAACTCCAGAGCTAGTCTCGTCACCAGCTCCTCGGAAAATGGAGAAACACCGTGCACAATTTTCGAGACGGCTCCCTGCGTCATACCCAAACGAGAAGCCAGTTCTCCCTGTGTCATCCCTTCCAAATCCAGAAGGGCCGACAGACGCCTCCCATAACACCTATTCACCGAACCCATCAGCTATAGCCTCCTCCGCGTCGATCTGAGCAAAGAAGTCCTCCAACGGATTTTCTTGATGATCGACGAATCGCAGCGCCTTCAAGACCCCAATGTCATCACTCAGCGGAATACTTGCATCAATCGGTGTTTGACTGCCGAACGCACCCTTCCCTTTCGGATGAACGAGACGCAATGTGAAGCCCTCCTCAACCCTGCCCGGGTCCACATAGTCCCAGAGGAGCAGAAGATTCAACGCGGGAGCACCCTCGTCTTCAACCTCAAGAAGGGACGGCTGCCAGAAGGCCTGACGCGCCCCATTCCGACCGGCAGCCGGAACCCCGCCAGGAAAGACAGTTGAAGACTCTTTCAAAAAGCGCGCGCAGACTCCATCCGATTCCACCAGCAGCTGTCCCATGCGTTGCGGCGAACCGGCTACCCGCCACCCATTCGGAAGCTCACCCCCAGCCGTGAGGACCTCACGCAAGCACGCGCGTGCGACGAGTGGACGTAGCATCGGATACTTTCGTGGGCAAGCCCGCGCATACGTCGCTCGGCATCTTGGAGAGCTTCCCAGTGCGCATTCCAAAGCACAGGGGAGAGCTGCTCGGCAGCGCTTTGCATAGTCTCGATCATGTTCGTGTCGCTCATCTCAGCCTCCGATAAACCTTTGGGAATATTATGCACTAAAAAGACATGTCGATGGGGCAGACACAACACGATCGTCTATGACTCAGACAACAGTTACTCCGGCCCGCAAACCAACGCATGGCGACGGACTTCGCCCAGGCCGCGTCCGCGCGCGAGCATCCCCGTCTGCGCAAAGCGGAGGCTCTTCAGTGGCACTGAATCATCGCGATCATGCAGGGGATCCGACCGCGCACAACCCGATAGGTGACACCCGTGTAACCCATGCGTTCAAAGAACGCCCGGTAGGACGCCGGGTCGAAGTGCTCCTGGAAGTGCACGCCGAATCGGGAGATCAGCCTCAGGAACATGGTGTGCGCGCGCTTCTTGGGAATCACGTAGGTAGGAACAATGATCGTGCCGCCCGGGCGCACGACCCGCTTGAGCTCCTTGAGCGCGTCGCCCGGTTCAGGCAGCAAGTGGATGACGTTGCCCGCCACGACGGCGTCGAACGAGTCGTCCGCGTAGCGCAAGTCGGTGATATCCGCCTGCTCGACGGTGACGTTCGAGTGTTTCGCGAGCTTCTTGCGTGCCTGCTTGAGCATCCCCCCTCGGAATAGTCGGTCGCGACCACACGCGCGCATGTGGGGGCGATGGCGGCGCTAATCGCGCCCGTTCCGCACGCACATTCGAGCACGGTGTCACCGGGGCGAATCAACCGGGCAACGGCACCGCCCGTCCCGTCGTACACCCTCCTGTTGAGCGTGTTGACGGCGAGGTCGTAGAGCGGGGCAACTCGATCCCAGATCATATTGTTCCTCCACTGTCAAACAAAGTGACAGATCAACGAAAACTAATGATACCCGAGTTCCAGAAATGCTCGAGGCGACTGCATAGCATCCTCCAGAAGCCCCGCCCGGGCAAGACCCACCACTTTGGCCACAGTCCTTGCCTGACAGTTGATCGCCCGCTCCGGATTATGCTCGATATCAGTGAATGCATCGAACATCATGACCTGCTCAACGAGCTTGTCATCACGACAGAGAGCCGAGGCGTACAACCAGTCGTAGAAATAAGTCTTCGGCTCTAATGGGAATTCATGTGCAAAATACTTGAAACCAACGAGCTTTCCGCTTGCCCTCAATCGCCGATCTGTTTTTGCCGCACGACTCGAGGCATCGAAAAGATCAACAAACGGGCCACCATGCGAAAACACTTTTGAAGCCTGGAAAGCACATTCAACACTGTAACTTCCACGTCCTGGATGCTCAATCATCAAATTGAACGCGCTTAACTGAACGCCAAGGTCTCTTTCACTCTTGGACGACACCTCCAGAACGCGCGACGAAGGAAACTGAGCCACATACGACGCATGCAAACTCGCAATCGAACGCTGCTTCTGCTGAATAGAAGATCCAGAAAACTGCTCACAATCCAGAGACAACTCCGAAACATACGGCTTGCCCGAGTCAGGCACAAACACCGGCCTACGAACCATAACGAGACCCCTTCTCACTCAATACGACATCCCAATAATTAAGGAAAGCAAAGACGTTCATACTCTCTAGAATTCTCACTTTCCCCTGACAACAAATGCTTTCATACTTATTCAGACTGCGCAACCTTGCGCACTCGTCTTACAAAATTATCCTTCATGAACAGATCGCGTTGTTCCACTGCAAAGCCTGCCTGATATCAGACTCTATTATTCTTCTCTCACACGTTTGCGATAGACCAGCACACCGAGGCCGTGGGCCCCGAAACCGAGCAAGCTGTAGCCCACCCCGTAGATGAGGGCACTGTCGTTGAGGAACAGGTACATCGGCGCCAGGAAGCACACCAAAAGGCGCGAGCAGCCACAGGAGGCTAAAGCCCTCCTTCACACCGTCCCAGGCACCGAACCCCATTGCCAAGATCGGCAGGATCACGAGCAGGATCAGGAACACGAGGCTCTTCACGATCTCCATCGAGTCCGAGACACTCGAGACACGGAACCACGCCGCCAACACCAGCAGGTAGATGCCGAACAGCACTGCGATACGAATCCACGTTGATTGTGTCGTCCACCTCATGACTCAATGATAGCCGCCTCACATGAAGAAACAGCTCTTTGACACGTCAGCTGTGCGGGCCTCGACAAGGGCGTGAATGACCCGGCGCCGCGGTGCTCGCAACGCCAGCAGTGGGGTGTGGGCTACTTGCAGAAGCTACCGAAGAAGCCGCTCTTCTTGCGGGCAGCGGCATACTCCTCGTCGGTATGATTCTTGTCGCACCACTGATCCGGGGGAACCTGTTCCTTCACCGAGTCGATGTGCTTGCCGCAGCCCTTCCAGGTGGTCTTTCCGCATACCTCGCAGGTGGTGGGTCGACACATGGTTGTTTCCTTCCGTTGTTGCGCCGCGGATCCTTGGGCGGATCCGCGCCATGGTGTTGTGACGTTGCGCCCGCAGTCTGGCCGCGCCATCGCATTAGGCCAATCTGAGGAACAGTTGCTCGAGTTCTTCGAGCGTGATGCTCCCGGTTGTGACGAGAGATTCTACCGCTTCGCACTCCGACGCAGGAGCGTTTTCGGCTCCCGCATCCTCAATCGCACACTGGGACATGATCGTCGCGACGGCAAGGTAGCTGGCGCGCTTGACCGCAGAGTTAACGGCCGCGAACTGGGTGAGCACGTCACGACAATTTGTATTTCCACTCTCGATGTGGTCGATGAGGCTGTCGAGCTGCCCGCGCGCACGCTTGAGCCGGTTCACGACCTGCTTGCGCGTCGTCATGCGCACCCCTCCCCCCGTGACGAGGACGGCCTCGGCCTTGTCTCCGAGCCACGCCCGCAGCGTCTGAATGCCGCCCGACAGCATGGTCACATTGAAGCCCGCGTGGCGCACGATGCGGTAGCCGATCCAGGAGCGCACGCCCGCGGCGCACATGACGACGAAGGGCTGGTCGCCGACCTTCTCATCGACCCAGGAGCGGACCTCGTCGAGGCGGTCGCGCAGCTGGGTGTGGGGAATGTTGAGGGAGTTGGGCATGTGCCCGGCAGCGTACTCGCCAGGCGTGCGCACGTCCAGGACCGGCATGTCCTCGGTGAGGGCGTCCGGGCCGGTGAGGACGAGCTCGCCGGTCACCACGTTGTGGGCGACCATGCCGGTCTGGTTGACGGGGTCCTTGGCCTGGCCGTAGGGCGGGGCGTAGGCGAGGTCCAGGTCGATGAGATCCGTCGCGCTCAGGCCGGCCCGCATGGCGGTCGCGATGACGTCGATGCGGCGGTCCACGCCGTCGGCGCCCACGGCCTGCGCGCCGAGAATCTGTCCGTCGACGCCGACGTGCATGAGGATGTGCACGGGCTTGGCGCCGGGGAAATAGCCCGCGTGCTGGTTGGCGTGCGTGTGCACCGTGAAGTACTCCGCGCCCGAGGCGTCGAGGGCCTGGCGGTTAGCGCCGGTCATGGCGGCGGTAAGGCTCCCGACCCGAACGATTGCGGTGCCCTGGGGGCTCGGGATGGGGCGCGCGGTGGCTTCGCCGTGTTCGGCGTCAACGATCGCGTCGGCGACGAGGCGTCCCCCGCGGTTCGCGGGTCCGGCCAGGGCGACGGGGCGGTCGTGGTCGCGACCCATCGTGCCGTCGCCGATCGCGTAGACGTCATCGGCGCTAGTACGCCCGTGCTCGTCGACGAGGATGTAGCCGCGGCTGGTCTCGATGCCCGCGGCCTCGGCGAAGGCGGTGTCGGGGCGCACGCCGGTCGACAGGACGATGACGTCGGCGGCCAGGATGGTGCCGTCGGAAAGCGTCACGGAGTCGTGGTCGTCGCCGTGGGTGATGGACTGAGCGGCAACTCCTGCATGGACACACACGCCGAGGCCGCGCAGCTCCTGCGTGACCAGCGTGGCCATCTCGACCTCGAGGGGCGGCAGGACGTGCTCGGCGTACTCGACGAGGTGGGTTTCGAAGCCTCTGTGCGCGAGGGCTTCGGCGGCCTCGATGCCGATGAAGCCGGCGCCGAGGACGACGGCTCGCGTTCCCGAGGCCTCGCGCAGGGCGAGGGCGTCGTCGACCGTACGCAGGGTGTGCACGCGCGGGGAGTCGAGGCCGTCGATGGGCGGGCGGGCGGCGACGGCTCCCGGGGAGAGGATCAGGTGATCGTAGGCGAGCGTGTACTCCTCGCCCGTCTCTGTATCGGCCACCTGGACGCTGTGGGCACCCGGGTCGATCGCCGTGACCTCGGAGTTGATGCGCACGTCGAGGTTGAGTGCGGCCTTGAGGGTTTGCGGGGTGTGGAGGAGGAGCTTGGCGGGGTCTTCGATCTCGCCGCCGACGTAGTACGGGAGCCCGCAGTTCGCGAAGGACACGTACTTGCTGCGCTCCAGCACGATGATCTCGGCGCCCTCGTCGCGCCTGCGCAGGCGCGCCGCCGCGCTCATGCCACCCGCGACTCCTCCGACAACAACTACTCGCATGTTCGGCTCACTTTCTGGCTCGGGGACAGGTCTTCTTCGACTGCCTCGATAATACTCGAGACAGACAACTACTTGGAATTTTTCGCCATATCCAGAGACAAGCAAAGGTTACATAGTTGAATTACTCAACCACAGAGCACTAACCACAAATACCAGAACAACCACCCTAGAAGACAAGCACAAAATACCCAACACTCGAACAATTCCGAAGAAAAACGCAAGTCAATATGTTAGACTTAAGCATGGATCAACACAATAAGCACTCAATCGAAAAACTCACCTTCGCTCGTGACAACTGGAGCCAAGAGGACTGGGATAAGCACTTTTCATCTCTCGGCCTCCTCCCTGCAGGAAAAGCCCGCTATAACACAGGCCTGAATAACTTGGTACTCAAGTGGGCATTAGCCGAAGAGCACGGATACAAATGCTGGTACCAAAACAGTCGCGACTGCAACTCACAAGCACTCTTATTAAGAACGCTTGAGATTGACCATATCGTACCCAAACGCTCATCCGACAAAACCCTTCAAGAGGCTCTCACCAAGTCAACTTATCAGCAGACCTATTTCGACGTTAACGACCCCGGAAATCTGGCACCAATCTGTCATTCTTGCAACAATGATCGCCCATCTATTCTAACCTGGACTGCCGGGCTAGAAGATCGACTACACAAGTCAGAAAAGAGCAGAGACCGTATCATCAGCAAGGTCAACGCATGGCACCAAAAAGCAAAATTATCAAAAGCTGCTCTAGAAGCCCTCACCACTGCAAACGTATTCGATGATGAGATATGGGAGATCCTATCCGAGACATTCGCAGATTTAATCTTTCGGCGCGCACATCATACACACGACACATTAGATTACTTCATAGAAGCAGAATCTAAACAATTCTGCTTCCATCTAACACCTAGCGCAGAGCTAGTAGCTTCAGTAGCAGAAGATTTAGCGGAAATGCTTTGGGAAGATCAGCGGATTGAAACATACTTTGAAACACGCGAAAACAAACACTAACCTGAACAATTATTTGACCCGCGAAGCGATTGTCGCATTGCGAATACGAACATACCTTCGTCGCACATTCTAATAAGGCACCCCAGAAGAATCTTCTCCGACGACCAAGCAATCGTGCGCCTCACAGGAACCAACCTCACCCAACAAAACGACAAATATCCCGAAGGGTAACACCACCTCAACCTCAACATCCTTACCAACACACGCCCAACAGGAGGACCCGCACTCGACACCAGCGAATAACCCGACGAAGAACACAAAACGATTAAACAACTCCACACGACTTCTCCAGGTCAGGCGGCGTACCGCACCATTATTTGACAAGCACGACTTTGCGAATGCGAGGGTACTAGAGTATTTCTGGCTAATACTGTTTCTCAGGCTAGGTGCGCTCTGCTTCAGTTATCGCAGTATTGATTCCATAGACGTTGAGTTCAAGGAGCTGATCCAACACATCAAGCAGCGCTGCCCGGTGGTCACGATCCTGAGACTGCGCCAGACCACGCACTACCAGTTTACTAACATAGAGGGCATCTCCTGCCGCTTCAGTGCGAATGTCAGCAGCATCACTCCCGAAAACACTAAGGAATCGCTGTGAAGCTTTCAAGACCAATTCATCAACTTTATCCGGCGCTTGATCCAGCGTGATCAACAACTGGGTCGCAGCGTGGACATATGATGGTGAGTCAATCAGCGCCATCAGCAGCGATCGAACGGTCTCAAGGAATGATGACGAAGACACGATGCCACCTTGGCGGTCTCCTTACGAACCTCATCCGCGTCGTCGTTCATCAAGTGAATCAAGGTTTCCGTGGCCAACTCATTGTTTGATGTCTTAACAAAATGCTCAGCGGTGAGTTTTGCAATCCCCTTCCGGACGTGGAAGTCTCCAGACAGTGCTTGTTGCATCAGTTCTGGGCGAGCCCATTCCAATGCTGCGAACGCAGCAATGGCGCCACCACCCTCACGGACTTCGGCATTCTCTGAAGCCAGCATGCGCTGAATAATCGGATCAATGGCCTCGGGATCCACATTGCCGATGTATACCATCAGGCGCTCTACGGGTTCGGTAGCGAGCAGACGGTCATCAGCCTGGATGAGAACTGCAAACGCTGTCAACACCTCAGTGCGGGCATACCGAAGCGAGGCTGATAGGGTGTGGGCCACACAAGCGCGCACGCTGAGCACAGGATCACTTGCCAACGAGCCAAGGTACGGCGCTATCAAAGCAGTACGCTGGCCGTCGCTGTCGAAAATTAACAGGTCGCCAAGCGCTTCTGCCAAACTTCCACGTGCCGTGTTAATGCCATTCACATGCAGGTCCGCAGCACTTCGTCCATCCGTATCACCCTGGATGATCACCGGGGAGTCATCCGTCGGGTCCAGAGCATGTAAAGCACGATCAAGTATCAGTTCGACCAAGTCTAGTGGCAGCTCTCGGCAATATTTCTGCAGCGCCGTTCCAAGGAACCGATCATTGTCTGTTTGTCCTAGCGATGCGATGTAACGGACCGCTTCGAAGATTAGGGGCCTGGCGGTTGTGCTCACCTCAGCATCACCAAAGCCAATGAGCAACGCATTGGTGTACGACGCGTTGACCTCCGAGGGCAACTGAAGGGTTAGCACTGCGAAACGCGCCGGGTCAGCAGCAGCTGTTTCTGGAGCACCCCAGAGAGTTCGTAAGCACCCCCGGTAAAGGCGCTCCAGTTTGTCTCGTTAGAGTCATGCTTTAACATCGCATTCAGCCACTGCCCATCGGTCATCTTCTGTGCGGCATCAGGGGCTATCGGCGAGCCAATAACTCCACTGGTGATACCGAGCGGCTCCTGCGGCATGTCTTTATCAAACTTTCGCCGATATTCCCAGAGACGGCGTAGACCCACCGGGGTGAGTCGCAATTCGTCGAGAGCAGACAAGAACTTGAATGCGGAATATCCCCAACTCTGATGAGTTTCGTACCTATTGCGCAAGTCTCGAAATAAGAACTCGAGCTGCTGGTGGGTGGCATCGCCAACATGCGGTGCTATTGTCCTAACGAGCTCCCGCGCGGCCCAGTTTCCGTCAGAAATGTAGCCGCAGCATAGACGGCGCCCTCCTTCGAGCAAGAGACTTGCTGCCCACTCTGCGAATTGCCTACCGTTTGCCGACAAGCACCGATAAAGCAGGAACTGCGATGCGTCATAAGGATCAGCGGCCAAGTCAACAAGGAGGCTCTGAATTGCATCCGGTGTGGTCTTTGCTAATGTTTCGAGCGAGAGCACCGAAGCCGCAAACAAATATTACCAAGATCATTGACTTCGAAATCATACCCCGCAAAACGCACGCTGAAGTGCCGATCATATATCGGACGATCAACGAGTTCTTTCATCGCAGTGGACGCCATGACACGGCGAAGGTACGGCACAACGGCCTGCACGAATGCCAGGGGCTCTGCACTAGCGGCATCCTTTACGAGTTCAGCAGCGAAGTGCTCCCGGACACAGAGCGAAGCTACCTTACCTTGTTCATTTAGCGTCAGGGAATCCACATGATCGATAAAACGAGCCCGCAGCAACTCAATTGCCCAAAGCGGCTCATTTTTAGCCAGCTCGTGCATCGTGAGCCAGATTTCATGTTGTCTAGTATCGTAAGCACCATGCTTTACCCCTTCAAGCATGAGGTTGAAGAGCTTCCGCTCGCAAAAAACATCAGTTGACCGACTGATCCTGAGCAACCAATCGTAATATCCCGGTGCGGTCTTACGGTTTCTCAGCAACTCGACAAGTGCCCCTGGGTAGGCATTGCCAGCACTGGCCATCATATTTATCGCGTGATTCCGCATACCCTCATCCGGACCATCGAGCCAAGCGGCAATCCACCCCTCTTCATGTAAGCGCGCGAACCACTGTGGGCGATACAGATACTGCCAGAGAAATCCATCAAAGCACGGGCGCTCTGCCCTGATACGCAACAATAGTTCGACATCGTCAGAGGTTGGCGTAACAAGATTCGCCAAAACAGAAACAACGGCCTCCTTGATATGGAATCGAATCTTGTCTGAGGTTAGTAGTCCTTCAGTCTCAGCACGGAAACGGTCGTGTTCCCTCTCATAGAGAGACTCTAAGATCTGGCGCACTTGGGCACGACGGAACAACGCTTGCTCATCACTGAGCAGGAAACCGACGAGCGATTCTGCTCGAGAAACCCACTGTCGCGCGAAAGCATAGTCAAAAAAAGCCTCGTGGAAGAACGCGATTCGACCACCATCCCGCACAAGGACCTGCTCCGAGATAAGAACGTTAGCATCCTCGATAAGATCCCCATCGTCCAACATCTCAACTGGAACAGACAGTGCTTGCCGTTCACTCGCGGCGTTAGCAATGCGGCTGACAACCTCATTGAATCTAATGCCTTTTCTCCGTACACGCGCAGTTTGACGTTTATGCTCCCAGAATGCTTCGAAAAGAAAACGCCTTGAACAGAAAGCCAACGCATCAACCTCAGACGAAATTGTCCCCAAAAGCATGAGGTGGAGTGGCGTCCGTAGAAGGAGACACTGTGACGGGATGAGCTGCGCCGGGTCGAGCCCCATTCTTGCCACAGCCAATTCGACATCCTCCTCTGACAATAAGCCCACCTCGACAGTGGTGACGTCTGCACGTGATGCCAAAGTACGGATTCGGTGATCATTGTCGATATCAAACTGCCGACACGCCAGAACAACACGCACGCCACCCACGGAGATCGTTTCATCGATGAGATCCACAACAACGTCAAAACACTCTGGAATGCGGCCAGAAGCGAGACTCACAGCATCAAGCTGATCGATGACGAGGTAAGCAGCGCGGTCATCAGCCGCCATCGCCAAGGTAACGGCGGGAGATGTTTTAAACCCTAGTCGACTCCCTAATTCGGCAGCCGAGGCAAAGTGATCAAATCGGTCTAACCGTATCACCAAGACCTCGGCACCAGCAGCTTCAAGCGAGGCAACGGCTTGTTCCAACACGGAACTCTTCCCAGCTCCGGCTGTACCTGTAACGAGTCCAATCTTTCCCAGATTGAGCGTTTGGATAAGTTGAGTGGCCTCCATGCGTTTAATCGGCGGTTGCAGAAGCCCACGCTGAACGGACTGACGCCAGCTGTTGGTGATCGCCCGTACTTGCTCATGCGCGGTCTGATACGCTTCCCGCAACTGAGGCTTGATGTCCCGTTCGGCAAGCAAGTCCAACAGTTCTGTTCGAGTCAGCCGTTTGCCAAGGTTGTCAAGCAGAACATCGCCAACAGCAAGACATATTAGGCGACCGTTAGTACCGCTGAAGTTGCACTCAGCAAGCACACTGTTTGTGCGGATGACATCGCATTCGTCAAGAACCGAAAACCACATTCCACGAAGCGTGTTCCAGGCTACCTGCGGACTAGCTAACACCTCTCGAACCGATAGCTGATTAAAAACCGCAGATAGTTCTCTGGTAAGCCAATGGTTGATAAAGTCCGCTAGATCTTCCGACTTGCGTGCACGTTCGGATAATTCTTGTAGCGGTCGGCACGGTGTGAGAGAGACAAAGTGATAATGCCGTCCCGCAGCTACGTGCCGCACAGCCGCCTCAAAGATCTTCCTGTCGGCAAGCTCCCTGACGGTCCAACCATTACTGTTGCCATTCTGGCGTTTGACTTGGTGCACTTCAACGAAGGTGCCTGTGTCGTAGGTGAACTCCGAACCTCGCCCTACCTCAATATCGTTATCTTCAACGATCAAAGCACATCGATCATCACGCACACAGTAGAGGGCATGACGGACAGCCCAGGCAAGCTCGTACTTGTTTCCGAGCTTGTCTGCCTCTCCACCCGATCTAGGTACCATATGATTCTTACGATCACTTTCAACGTGAAACGCCGAGCTGCGCTGTTGGTTCCAGCATAGTGGAGCATTTCTCAAGAAGAGCAGAAACACTCATCATCGTCTCAACTCACAGCGTGAGACTCGCACACCTTACACACTGTCTACTCCACGGTTACGAGCAAGTTGGATATTCACTTGTACAGGCTGTCACCCCCTGTTCAGGAACACTCGCACCACACACAACGCTCACGCTCTCCACAAGAAGCCGGGGATAGGCAGATCGCCACGTGTTTAAGGGCTCTTCAGAGTTGAGTGTGGGTGGAGGCGTCTAGGCCTCCTGCGATGAGGAGCATTCGGAGTCTGTAGTTGGTGGGGTTGCGGTAGCCTCTGGCGGTGCGTCTGCCTAGTTCGATGATTCCGTTGATGGCTTCTGTTGGCCCGTTGCTGGCTCCGTCGGTATCGAAGTAGGCCAAGAAGGCGTCCTTCCACTTGCGTAGGGTCCGGCCCAGGCGAGCGATTTCGGGGATGGGACACCTTGGTAGGCTCTCGATGAGGTGTGCGGCCAGGCGTTGTCCGTGGGCGGGTGTGTCTTGATGGAAGACGTCTCGGACTTGCTGGGTTAGCAGGTAGGCGACTTCAACACTGATATGCGCCTCATCTGCCACGAAGGCCTCACGGAGGCGTTCCTTTTGACGCTTCGTGAGCCGATCACGCGAGGCGCGCAAAAGAAGCCGGATCTGATAGAGGGGATCCCCCTTGCGCCCGCGGTGACCCAGGGTGTCTTGCTGGACGCGGCGACGCACCTCATCGAGAGCGTCGCCAGCGAGCTTGACGATATGGAAGGCATCGAGGACGCTGGTGGCGTCTTGGAGTTGATCGTCGATGGCGTTCTTGTATCCCTGGAAGGGGTCCAGCGTCGCGATTCGCACCCCCGCACGGAAGTCTTCGCCGCGCTCTTCTAGCCAGTTCTTGTACACGGTGCCAGACCTTCCCGGGACCAGGTCCAACAAGCGGGCCGTGGGGTGATCCTCCCCGCGTGTCAGGTCCACGATGCCGGTGAGCTCACGTGGGCCCCGTCGGCGTCGGTCCTGGTGATGCCACACATGCTCATCAACCCCCAGCACCCGAACCCCTGCGAAACGGGCGGGGTCATCAGATGCGGCTTGCAGACACGGCTTGATATGGGACCACACGGTATTCCACGTGGTTGCCAGTTGTCGAGCCAATCCTGCGATGGTGGCTCCCTCGAAGCGCAACTGTCGGATCGCCCAGCGGATCGCCCGCACACCCAAACGCGCCCGGGGTGCGCACACCGAGTGGTTCTGCTCGATAAAGGTCGCGATCTGGCAGGCGTGTTCGCGGCATATCCAGCGTCGCTTATGCCATCGGATCCGCACCGGGACCCCGGCCCAGGGCGCGTCGATCACCTCCACCACCACGCGCCCGTGGCCTTGAGCGATCACCCCACAACCCGGGCACCCCGCCAGCTGGTTGCACGACTCAACATCAAGTACCAGAGCATCTGGGGTGCGAGCCACGCTCATCAGATGGAAGCCCTCCAAACCGACGAGCAGATCACACCGATCACAACGATCAAGCGACACGGAGCAGCAGCAGGTAGGGTGAGACATTGTCGAGGTCCTTGACGACAGCGGGGGTAGAAGTCCGCTCATCATCAAGGACCTCGACCTCTACCCGCAACCCCCGACCAACACCCGGTCACCCACACTCAACTCGGAAGAGCCTGTTTAAGCCACCAGGCAATATCAACTCCTCGTGGACAGAGAAGTAGGAGACAAGACCGCAAGCCAATGCTAAGCAGTAACGCAGCACACACCATGCGAAGACGGCGACTAGTACCCGCCAGCGACTCACGAACAATACCCAAAACAAGGATCGCCCTACATGTGAGTTCACCCCAGTACGCATACGGATACAGAAACCCCGGGTTTCCAACGGAAACCCGGGGCTTGAGATGGGTGGAGATGGGGGGAATCGAACCCCCGTCCAATAGCCGGCCCCGAATTCTTCTCCGAGCGCAGTCTACGGTTTTATTTCTCGGCCCCCGGCATTGCGTAGACTCACCGCCGGATGGGCTCAGTTGATTGAGTGTCGGAGGCGCCCCACCAACATGGGCGACTCCCAGTGGCTCCCTAGACGACGCCAGACACCGGGCCGGAAGCAACTCCCGGGCTGACGGACTAAAGGTTCAGGCTGCGATATCAGGCAGCGAGAACGTAGTCGGTGCGATTCTGTTCGGCACCTATTGGTTTGCACGCATCGTTTACGAGTTGAGCGTACATTCTCGGCTCGCTTCACTTCGATCGACGACCACTGTCGAAACCGATCATCCCCTCTTGAGTTTTCAACTCCCCGACGCCCAGCGTTACCGCAGACCGTCGGACACATCAGCATACAACCGTCCCACGTACGCCGTCAAGACAGAAAACCCATCGCACGAGGAAAGAGGCCCCCGCGAACACGCGCAGGCCTCGTCCCTACGAGCACCGCTGTCCTACAGGAGCTTCGTGGACTCCAGCTTGGCCACCATCCGCCGATTGCCGCGCACCAGTAATGGGCGCAACGCCAGCCCCAGGAACGCGGCGAACAGGATGAAGGAAGCGAGGAACCACATGGCGCCCGCATACTCGTGCCCCGAGTATCCGGCGATCGACGCACGAAGCGCCGTGATCGCGTGGGTGGCCGGCAGGAACGGGGACACAGACGAGAAGAAGGGCGGCAAAATTGCCAGCGGGAACGCTCCTCCGGCTCCCGAGATCTGTAAGACCAGCAAGAGCACACCCAGGGCCTTGCCCGCATTCCCGAACGTCGCGATCAGCGTGTACATCAAGAACGAGAACACCACAGCCGTCAGCCACAGGGTGCCCATGAACTCCAGGGGGTGGTTGTGTTGAACCTTCAGGAAATACAGGTCACCCAGCCCCAGCAGAGTCGCCTGGGCGAGCGCCACCGTCCCGAAAATCAGGTAGCGCCCCAGGTACCCGGCAGACAGGCGGATCGGCGAAGCGGTCAACGTCGCGCGCAGCGGATCATCCTCGGCCAGGCCATCAGCGACATTCTCGTCAGTCACGTCGGAGCGGATGGACACAACCATGAGAACGGACCCCACCCACAGAGCCAGGATCGTATACATGGGTGCCATCTGAGAGCCGAAGTTCGCCACCGGATAGACGGGGATCGTATCGACGCCGACGGGGGCGGCGATGGCCGTGGCCAACGCCTCGGGATTATTCCCGATGACGTCCTTCAGGGTCGTCAGATCGCCGCTGTCCTGCGCTTCCTTGATGGAATTGTGCAGCGAGTCCATCTTGCCGGCAGAATCTCGCATATCCGTTGCCGCAGAGGTCAAACTGTCACGCAAGCTCGTGAGCTTCTCGCGCGCACTGTCGCTGCCGTCCGAGGCAGTGGACGTCGAGGAGGACAAGCTGGAGCGCGCAGACGACAGAGAACTCTGGGCCGACGACAGGGTCGATGCCAGTGAGTCGAGTTTCGGCTTCAGATCGTTGTCGTAGTCTGCGGACAGGTCGTCGACGGCCTGGTGCGCGTCGGCAATCAGCGCGGTGATGTTGTCGTGATTGGTTTGCGCGTTCGAGGTCTTCGTGTCGAGGTCGGTCGCCGCGTCGCGCAGATTGGTCGCCAGGGTGCGCAGCCGGTCGGCTGTGCTTTGCAGCGTATCCAGGGAGGACTGGGATACGGGAGAACCTGGCATGTCTTTGAGCGTCTTTTTGATGTCGTCGTACGTGGTCGCGTGCGAGTCCAAGACTCCCCCGCCTGCGACCGCAGCGACGCGGAGGCATCGGCTGTACTGGTTGACGCCGTGGAATACACGTTCTCCACGGAGGTGGACAGCGTGTCCAGCTCTGTCTTGGATGAGTCGATGGCGCTCGAGACAGAGGCAATCGCTCCCGTGGCTGCAGCGGTCAGACCGGTTACCCCGGAGTCGGCGCTGCCGACAGCTGACTGCGCGGAAGATTTCGCGGCCCCCACGCCGGACACGAGTGTGGTCGTCGAATCGATGAGAGTCAGCGAAGAGCTGGCCAACGCAGCGTACGCATCCGCGCTGTCGGCGGCGGTCCGCAGGCGCATAGCCACCAACTGCACGCGGTTATCGAGCTTGGTGACGGCCCCCGTTGCGGTCGTCGAGGACAGTGCGTCCCCCATCGATGAGGCCGTATCCAGCGCAACCTCAGCCAGGGTTTGCGCGAAAGTCTGGTTCACCTGCGCACTGACGGCCTCAGCGCCCTGGCCAGCGAGCTTGGGGCTAATGCCGTTCTTCTTCTCGTTGACGTAGTAGGTCATGGGGGCGCTAGACACCTCGCCGTCAAAGAAGGTCAGCATATCCTTCGAGAACTCCTCGGGGATGACGATGGCCGCGTAATAGTCGCCGGAGCGTGTCCCTTCGATGGCCTCGTCCTCCGCGGCAATCACCCAGTCAAAGTTGTCGTTCTTTCGCAGCGCGGAGACGACCTGGTCACCGATGTTGATGTGCAGAGGCACTAGATCAGACTTGTAGCCCACATCCGTGTTCGCGATAGCGATGCGCAGGGAACGCGTGTTGCCGAAGGGATCCCAGGACGCCGCAACGTTGAACCACGTAAACAGCGAGGGGATGACGATCAGTCCAAAGGTCACGACGACGGCAATCAGGGAGCGACGCGCGCGGCGCAGGTCCGCGCGGTAGATAGCCCACATGGTTCTCACTTCGCGCCCTCCTCGTCCTGGGGACACTCGGCATCCGCTTCATCGCCGAGGCCGGGGTCGGTCTCGGGGATCTCGGCTCCCTCCGCTGACTTGTTCTCATCCGCGAGGCCGGGGTCGGCCTCGGCGGTCGCCTTCCCCTGCGCGGAGGGGGCGGTGTCGGCGGAGTCCGGGCAGGCCTCGTCCTCGGGCTCCTCACTCACATCACTGCCGTGCTCGGAGTCGTACTGTGCGAGGGACGCCGCCAGGGCAGAGGAAATCGACGCACTCACGGCAGCTGCGCCGAGCGCGATACGCGAGCGGGCACCCTTGATGCGGCGGGTCAGCAGCGAACGCACATCGCTCTCGTCCATGGCACCGAGCAGCTGCTGACGCTCGAGCGCCTCGCGCAGGTACTGCAAGCCGATCAGGAACATGATGACGGCCAGGACCCACACGATCCACGCACCCAGCACAACCGGCACTTCGGCGGCATTCGTGACCGACAGAACAGCGAGAGCCGCGGGCACGAGAACACCTAGCACAATGGCGCCACGCCTGATGCGCGGGTAGCGGCGCTCGAAGCGGGCAGCACGCGCGGACACCGACCGCTGGAAACCTTCATGATCGGCCAGCGCCGCAACGATCTGGGTGAGGCGATAGCGGCTGGAGGGAACGCGCGTCGCCTCGGCCAAGAACAGGCCCGAGGACGACAAATCCCGCGTGATCATCGCGTTCAGGTTCACCAGGAAGGGGCGCAGCGCCAGCCCAATGACGAATGCGAGCAGCGTGTGAATGCCGAGCGCCCCCAGTGCCGAGAAGTACTCATGCCGGTAGAAGCCTGCGACCGTCTCACGCATCGCGTTAATGCCGTAGGTGAAGGGGAACAGCGGGTGCAGGAAGCGGAAGAAGGACGGCAGCATCTCGATCGGGTACAGGCCGGCGGAGCCGGGAATCTGCACGACCATGATGATGACGCACAGCCCCTTGCCGATGTGCTGGAAGCACGTCGCGAGCATGTAGACGATCGAGACGTAGACCAGCGAGATGATCATCGACGTCCCCACGAACGCTGGGCGCGACACGGTCTGCACGCCGATCACGAGAACACCGATCGACACGACAAGCGCCTGGATGATGCCGAAGAATGCCAGCAGCATCCACCTGCCCATGTACTTAGCAGCCGAGGAAGTCGGGCCGATCTCCTCTTCATCCACGTCGAGCTTGAGCAGAAGGACGAGCGAAAACGCGCCGATCCACAGCGCCAGGTTCGTGAACAGGGGTGCCATAGCCGACCCGTAGGCGGCGACTGGGAACACCGTCTGCGTCTGGATCGAGGTCGGCGAGGCCATGAAGGAGGCGACCGATTCTGCGTTGGTCCCCAGCGATGTTGCCAGGTCACGCAACGTGTTCGACGACGCGATCGACGAGATATCCGTCGAGACAGTATCCAGGTCCGTCTTAATCGCGTCCGCGTTAGTGGCGCTATTCGACGTGGCGCTCTTCGTATCATCGAGCAGCGAATCCAACTGGTCGAGCAGCATCGACACATCGTCGCGTTGGCTGCGCAGGGTGTCGAGCGAGGAACGCATCGATGAGGAGGCGCTCGAAAAATCGTCGATGGCCGTCGAGAGTGTAGGAACCTGGCCGCTCACGCCCGTTCGCGCGTTCGACACGGCCGTCTGCACGGAGTTGGCAGCGGTCGACGCGGAGGACAGAGCCGTGGAAATAGACGTCGAGGACGCGGACAGGTCCGTGTTCAGCGTCGTCAGGTCGCTGATCGCGGTCGACAGCGACGTGTTGTTGTTCGTCAGATCCGTCAAGGCGGTGCCCACGCCAGGAAGATTCCCCACCCCCGCCGTGTCCAGGTCACTGAGGACCGTACCGACCGTCGTGTTGATCGAGTTGCCCTCCACAAGCAGGCCGTCGAGCCTGCCCGTTGCGCCCTGCACGGCCCCGTCGAGGCTGCCCGCGTCGGTCGACAGGCCGGCGAGCGCATCCGACGTATTGGTCGATAGACCATCCAGAACCGACCCCATGTCGGCGGAAAAATCAGCCAGCGAGGTGCGAGCGTCGGTCACCAGCGCGTCGGCCGTGTCCAGCGATGTCGACAGGTCGTCGGCCGCGGTATCGAGCTCCCCCAGCGTCGTACGAGCCGAGGCCACGGAATCCTTCGCGGAGTCAATCGTCTCGCTCATCCCGGACAGGGTGTCCGACGCGTTCTGTACCTTCGTCGATGCCTCCCCGAGCGATGTCACCACGTCTGCACGCGCAGTGTCAGCCTGATCCGCGATGCTCACTCCGGCCTCGGACGCCTTCTCGGACAGAACCTTTGCGACGGTGGACACGAACGTCGCGTTGATCTGCCGATCCAACGCCGTCGCGCCCGCCCCCGTGATCTTCGGAGCCACCGCGTTGTTCTTCTCGTTGACGTAGTACTGGATGTTCGGCTTGACGTACGTACCGTCAACAATGCCAGTCAGATCGGAAGAGAACGAAGCCGGGATAATGAAAGCGGCATAGGAATCACCGCGCTCGACCTCAGCCAGGGCCTCGTCCGCACTCACGAGGTGCCATCCCAGCTGATCGTTTTGTTTCAGCTGTGTCGCCAGCATTGCACCAACGTTAATGGTGCCTAGACTGTCCTTCGTCGCGCCCTCGTCCTCGTTGGCTACGGCCACGCGAATCTGCGACGTATTGGCATAGGGATCCCAGAATCCCGCGATGTTGAACCACGCGTAGAGCGCGGGCACGAACGCCATACCGATGATGACAATCCACGCGGCCGGAACACGCACCAGCCTCAGAAGATCACGACGAAATCCTGATGGAACCTCGCACGTAATCGCCTTCTTTCCCTTACCGGCGGGCCTGCTTCACGTAGCGGCGCATCGCGCGCTCGGCCTCGCGCTGATCCTGCTTCTCGCGCAGGGCCTGGCGCTTATCCCATTCCTGCTTGCCCTTAGCCAGGGCGATTTCAACCTTGACGCGGCCCCCGATGAAGTACAGCTCCAGGGGCACGATCGTGTAGCCCTTCGCGGCCACGCGGTCCTGCATGCGATTAATCTCCGCGCGGTGCAGCAGCAACTTACGCTTGCGCGTGGGCGCGTGGTTCGTCCACGAGCCCTGCGAATACAGGGGGATATTGGCGCCGTACAGCCACGCCTCGCCCCCGTTGATCTCCACCCACGCATCCACGAGCGAGGCGCGGCCCATGCGCAGCGCCTTCACCTCGGTACCCATGAGGGCCAGGCCGGCCTCCCACGTGTCCTCAATCGTGTAGTCGTGGCGAGCCTTCTTGTTACGGGCGATCGTCTTCTTCGCGTCGGAGGCAGCCTTGGCGCGCTGCCCCTCCGTGGGCTTGGGCTTCTTCCATTCCTTGGGCATGACCTGCCTCCCTCCACATTCGTATTCCTGCTCTGACAGGAAAGACCCCCGCAGCGAAAACGCTACAAGGGTCAATCCTAACGCGGATTACAAATAATCCATCGGTTCAACGTAGTTTCCGTTCTCACGAACACCGAAATGCAGGTGGCAGCCCGTCGCGTAGCCGGTCGAGCCGACTTCACCCAGAGCGTCGCCCGCGTTCACGTACTGTCCGGGAGAGACGTACTGGGCCTGCATGTGCAGGTATTCCGTGATGACGGAGTTGCCGCCGACGATGCCGTGGTTGACATCCACGTAGTTGCCCGCCGACACGTCCGCGGAGACGGCGCTGACGTAGCCGGAGGCGACCGCGCGAATGATGGTGCCGCAGTCGGCCGCCATGTCCGTGCCCGAGTGGCCCTTCATGTAACCCAGCACCGGGTGGTAGCGCATACCGAAGGGACTGGTCACCACGATGGGGATGTCGAGGGGGTTACGGAAGCCCGAGGAGGACGTGTAGGACACGCCCGTGGCCTGGTTCGCCGCGTCGATGGCCGCCAGCTCATCGCTGCGCGCCTGGTAGTCGGCCTCAGCCTGGTCGAGCGAGGCCTGCACGTCGCCCTTCTGCGCGTCCCACTCGGCCTGCTTCGCGGAGGCCTGATCCTTGAGCGTATTGAGGTCCGTGAGCTTGGCGTCGGCGTCGTCCTTCGCGGTTTTCGCGTCCTTTTCCGCCTGCGCGGCCTTGGCCTCGAGGTCGGATATACGATCCGTGATCGCGCCCTGGCGCGTGGACTGCGTGCGCTGGGAGGAGGAGACGTCCAGCGCCGAGGTCATGGTCTGGCTTTCGGTGCGCAGCGCCATGTCGGCGACCGCTGCCCGCTCCGTGATGGACTCGGTACCGCCGGACGTCAGGGCGACGGCGACCGGGTCAACGTTGCCGTCGCGGTACTTGCGGCGAACCAGGTCGCCGATTGCCCGCTGGGAGTCGTCGGCCTGCGTGTTCGCGTCGGTCAGCGAATCGTCGATACGGGTCTGTTCGCCCTTCGCGGCGTTCAGCTCGCCCAGGACCGTCGTATGTTCGCGCGTCTTCTTGTCGTAGTCGGCCACGGCGTTGTCGTAGGCGGTCTGCGCGTCGGGAATCTGGGCGTTGAGGTTTTGCAGGTCGATAAAGACCTGCGCCAGCGACGCGTCGATGCCTTCGAGCTGAGACTGGAGAGCATCGACGGTCGCCTGCGCGTTAGCCACCGCATCAGCGGCGGCGTCGCGGTCGTCGTCCGCCCGTGCGGGCAACGTCTGGCTCATCGCGACGAACGAGGCGAACGCGAGGACCAGGGCGCCCGCTCGGACGAAGCCGCGGCGGGGACGACGATGAAGAGAAAACATGCGACTCACGCCTTCGTGTACTTTGCCAGCGAGAACATGGAGGCGATAACCGCCAGCGCCACCGCGGCCAGGACGAGGATCGGCGTCATGATCGCCACCTCGCTCATACCGATAAAGTTCGTCCACTTGAAGGCGGGTGCCATCCACCCCTGGACGACGAAGTGCACGCCCGCGAACAGGGTGCCGATCGCGAAGGCTGCGCCCACCAGTGCGGCCAGCGCGCCCTCGATCATGAAGGGGGCCTGGATAAACAGGTTCGAGGCGCCCACGTAGCGCATGATCTGGGTTTCCTGCTCGCGGCTCATGGCGCTCAGGCGGATCGTCGTGGAGATCAGCAGGATCGCCGCGACGACCATGATCGCGCCGAGGCCCAGGGCGGCCGTTCGGGCGGCGCCCAGCACGCGGAACAGCGGTTCGACGACCTCACGCTGGTCGCGCACCTCGGACACGCCAGCGGTGCCGGAGAACTCCTCCTTGACCACCGAGTACTGCTCGGGATTGACCAGCTTGATGCGGAACGCGAACTGGAGCATGTCCGGAGTGGTCCACTGGGTCAGTGCGTCGTTACCGTTGAGGCGCTTGAAGTTCTCGTAGGCCTCTTCCTTGGTCTCCTCGTAGACGGTTGCCACGTAGGGCGTCATTTCGGAGGAGGCCAGCTTGGTGCGCACGGCGTCGATCTGTTCTTCGGTCGCCTCGACTGAGTTGCAGTTGGGGGCGGCGTCGTTGATCGCGCACATGTAGATGGTGACCTCGATCTTGTCGTACCACTCCGACTTCATCTTGGAGACCTGCATCTGGGTCAGGCCGGCGATACCCACGAAGAGGAGCGACACGAAGGTCACGAGGATGACGGCGACGCTCATCACGCGGTTGCGTGACAGGCCCTTGCCGACCTCGGAGAAAATAAAACGAAGCTTCACTACCTTTACCTCCCGGCCCCGTAGACGCCGCGGTTCTGGTCGCGGATGACGTCGCCGGCCTCGAGCTCGATGACGCGCTTGCGCATCTGGTTAACAATGGTGGCGTCGTGGGTCGCCATGACGACGGTGGTGCCCGTGCGGTTGATTCGGTCGAGCAGGCGCATGATGCCCAGCGACGTCTCAGGGTCGAGGTTGCCGGTGGGTTCGTCCGCGAGCAGCAGCTCGGGACGGTTGACCATGGCGCGGGCGATGGCCACGCGCTGTTCCTCGCCGCCGGACAGTTCGTGCGGCAGGCGCGATTCCTTGCCCGACAGGCCCACGAGGTCCAGGGCGTCGGGGACGGAGGTCTCGATGGCGTGGCGGGGCTTACCGATCACTGCATGGCCAGCGCGACGTTCTCGTAGACGGTCTTGGAGGGCAGCAGGCGGAAGTCCTGGAAAACCGTGCCAATCTGACGGCGCAGTTTCGGCACTGCCCAGGTGGACAGCTTGGATACGTCCTTGCCGAGCACCCACACCTTGCCGCTCGTTGCTTTCATCTCGCGCATGACGAGCTGGAGGAAGGTGGACTTGCCGGAACCCGACTTGCCGACGAGGAACACGAATTCTTCGCGTTCCACCTCCAGCGAGACGTGGTCCAGCGCGGGCTGGGCACCTGGCGTGTACACCATGGTGACATCATCAAAACGAATCATGGGACCGTCCGATCGGGGTCAATAGTCTCTGCCAGATTAGGTAACGATGGGGTCACGACCCGGGTGCGACACGCGGAAAACCGGCGGTGTGGCAATCAACCCTGCACCCGGGAGGGCTTGGATATACGCGCGGCCCGGCCTCGTTCATGAATCGACGAGGCCGGGGCCGGGAAAAGTGAGACGCGTGCGCTTAGTCCTGGGCGGCGTTCTTCTCGTTCTTGCGCCAGCGGATACCGGCGTTGATGAAGCCGTCAATGTCTCCGTCAAACACGGACTGGGGGTTGCCGGACTCGAACTCGGTGCGCAGGTCCTTGACCATCTGATACGGCTGGAGGACGTAGGAGCGCATCTGGTCGCCCCACGAGGCCTTGACGTCGCCGGCGAGCTCCTTCTTCTTCGCCTGCTCTTCCTCGTGGCGCAGCACGAGGAGGCGGGACTGCAGGACTCGCAGGGCGGCCGCGCGGTTCTGGATCTGGGACTTCTCATCCTGCATGGACACGACGATGCCCGTGGGAATGTGGGTCATACGCACGGCCGAGTCGGTCGTGTTGACGGACTGGCCGCCGGGGCCCGAGGAGCGGAAGACGTCAACCTTGAGCTCGGATTCGGGGATCTCGATGTGGTCGGTCGTCTCGATGAGGGGGATAACCTCGACGGCCGCGAAGGACGTCTGGCGTCGGCCCTGGTTGTCGAAGGGGCTGATGCGCACGAGGCGGTGGGTGCCGGCCTCGACGGAGAGCGTACCGTAGGCGTAGGGGGCCTGAACCTCGAAGGTCGCCGACTTCAGGCCGGCTTCTTCCGCGTAGGAGGTGTCCATGACCTTGGTCGGGTAGCCGTGACGCTCCGCCCAGCGCAGGTACATGCGCAGGAGGATCTCAGCAAAGTCGGCGGCGTCCACGCCGCCCGCACCGCTTCGGATCGTGATGACGGCGTTGCGCTCGTCGTACTCGCCGTCCAGGAGGGTACGGATCTCCAGGTCGCCCAGGTCCTTGCGCAGCTGCTCCAGGTCAGCCTCGGCCTCGGCCAGGATGTCGGCACCCTCGTCGGGATCCTCAGCGGCCATCTCCACCATGGCCTCAAGGTCGTCGATGCGTTCGCTCATCTGCGTGACGCGGTCAAGCTCGCTCTGGCGGTGGCTCAGCGCGCTCGTGACGGCCTGGGCGGCGCTGGGGTCATCCCACAGGTCGGGGGCAGCTGCCTTCTCGTTCAGCTCGGCGATCTGCTCACGCAGCTTGTCCGGCTGCACGACCGCGAGGATGTTCTCCATCGTGGTGCGCAGGGAGGGGGATCTCTTCAGAAAATTCAATGGCCACACACACAGGGTAGCCGATTCATGCCCCGCGCATGGACGCGAGGGCCCCCGGTGTCGGGCGTTACGCAGACTCTCGCGGCCCTTGCCCCCGCGAGACGGTGGTGCCCCGGCGTCGCGCAGGACGCCGGGGCACCACAACAGGATCGGATCAGATCAGACCCATCGCGACCATCGCGTCGGCCACCTTGCGGAAGCCCGCCAGGTTCGCGCCGGCCACGTAGTCGCCGGCCACGCCGTATTCCTCGGCGGTGGCGACAGTGTTGGCATGGATGTCGACCATGATCTGGTGGAGCTTCGCGTCGGTCTCCTCGAAGGGCCACTGGGTACGGCCGGAGTTCTGCTGCATCTCGAGGCCGGAGGTGGCCACGCCACCCGCGTTGGAGGCCTTGCCGGGGGCGTAGGCAACGCCAGCGGCCTGCAGAGCCTCGATCGCCTCGGGGGTCGTGGGCATGTTCGCGCCCTCGGCGACCAGCTGGACGCCGTTCTTGATGAGGCTCTGAACGCCGGACAGCGGCAGCTCGTTCTGGGTGGCACACGGCAGGGCGACGTCACAGGGAACGTCCCAGATGGAGCCGTCGGCCACGAAGGTGGCGCTGGAGCGCTCGGCGGCGTAATCGGAGACGCGTCCACGACGCACCTCCTTGACGTCCTTGAGCAGCGCAACGTCGATGCCGGCCTCGTCCACGACGTAGCCGGAGGAGTCGGACACGGCCACGACGGTCGCGCCCAGCTGCTGGGCCTTCTCGGTCGCGTAGATCGCGACGTTACCCGAACCGGAGACCACGACGCGCTTACCGTCGAAGCTGGTTCCCTTCGCGGCCAGCATCTCGGCGGCGAAGTAGACCAGGCCGTAGCCGGTGGCCTCGGTGCGCACGTAGGAGCCGCCCCAGGACAGGCCCTTGCCGGTCAGGACGCCGGCGTCGAAGCGGTTCTTGAGGCGCTTGTACTGGCCGAACATGTAGCCGATTTCGCGCCCGCCCACGCCGATGTCACCGGCGGGCACGTCGGTGTCGGGGCCGATGTGGCGGGAGAGCTCAGTCATGAAGGACTGGCAAAAACGCATGACCTCGGCATCGGACTTGCCCTTGGGGTCGAAGTCCGCGCCGCCCTTGCCGCCGCCCATGGGCAGGCCGGTCAGGGCGTTCTTGAAGATCTGCTCGAAGCCGAGGAACTTGATGATGGAGAGGTTGACGGAGGGATGGAAGCGCAGGCCACCCTTGTAGGGGCCGAGTGCGGAGTTGTACTCGACGCGGAAGCCGCGGTTCACGTGGATGTTGCCCTTGTCGTCGGCCCACGGGACGCGGAACTGGATCTGGCGCTCGGGCTCGACGATGCGGTCGATGATGGCCAGGTCGGCGTACTCGGGGTGACGCTCAGCCAGCGGGGCGATCGTCAGGAGGACCTCGTAGACGGCCTGGTGGAACTCGGCCTGGGCGGGGTCACGGCGCTGGACAGATTCGAAAACGGAAGCCAGCGCAGGGTTAAGTCGCGATGTATCAAAGCTGCTCATGGCTTTGAGTTTACGATTCGTTTACCAGCGATTCAGTGGGCGTCCCACGATGTGACCGTCGCGCATAACACCTTTTTGGCACAGATCAAAGCGGTCTCATGCGCGCACTCGACGTTCTTTCGAGCTCGGGGATGACCACTCCATGCAGCGCCGGGGGCACCAGCGAGACGCGAGGCCGGGCCCTGACTGAGACCTCGATTTCCTCTCCCTCAACGCTCACGGAGGTGACTTCGACCCCCTCCCCCACCCGGCAGGTCGACGCTGCCATGGCACCCAGCGCAGCCTCGACCCGAAAGGCAACCTCTGCCTCGTCAATGTCCGAGGATTGGCCCACCAGGACCGATGTCGACGACGCGCCGCCCACCCCGGCACCGGCCAGCGCGTCCGCGCACGAGACCAGACGCCGGTCCTGCATCGCCACCTGCGTGAGCGCGATGGTCACGTAGAGAATCAGGCACACGAAGGCGCAGCCCGCGCACATGAGGATCCCGATTCGCCCCTCCTCATCCACCGGCGACCACCTCCCGAAGGGGAGCGTTCGCGCTGGAGGACACGTCCATGCCGACCGGGCCCAGCCAGGCGGGCAGGAAGGGCAGGGGCACGCGCACCGACACCCGGACCTCGATCATCGCCTCAGCGGAGTCGCACGCCTGACACGAGGAGGACACAACGGGCTGGGTCTCCACCCCGAAATCCTCGACGATGAGGGACACCGCGTGCTCCGCGTCCCCCTGACGCTCGACGTCCTCGGCGAGGATCCGCGCTGCCTCGCGCGCACCCGCGTCCGCCGCCATCGCGCCCGCGCTCACGTGTCCGACCGCCAGCACAATGTACAGGACAGGAATGACCAGGACCACCAAGATGCCGAGGAACTCGACGGTGGCATCGCCGCGCTCGCTCATGGCCCCTCCACAAGGCTGCGCCCGCGCACGGTCAGCCAGCGCGGACCGAGACCGCCTACGAGCGGCAGGCGCGTGCGCACGGTGACGACGAGAATGTCCGTGCCCGCGTCGGACTCGCGGGTCACCGAAATCTCGCGATCCCGCGACGCGCCCACGAGCGAATCGAGGAGCTCGCTCGTGCGCGCGACCGCTTCCTGCTCGTCGCCTCCCAGCAAGCCGCCCCGGCGCGCGCCCTCCGACGCCGCGCTCACGCTCATCGTGCGCACGTGCGAGGCGAAGGCGAGCTGAATGAGCAGGAGGATCACCAGGACGACGAGGCCCTGGACGAGGACCGTGGAGACCACCTCGGAGCCGCGTTCGTCGCCGCTAAATCCCCGCAACGGAATCCATCGCCCGATTGAAGATTTCCACCAGACGATCCGACGCAACGCCCCAGATGAGGACGACGAGGGCCGCCGTCATGAGGGTGATCAGCACCCATCCGGGCACATCCCCACGCTCCCCCAGGGGCGGGCGCCGCCGCAACCACTTCTTCATGTGTGTTCCTTTCTTGTCAATGTGTCTCACGGTGTGAAGTCCAGAGCGATCAGGCCCGGGTACAGGGCGAATATGACGGTGACCGGCAAGATGAGAAAGACGACGGGCAACAGCATCGCGATTTCGCGGCGCCCGCCCTCCTCCATGAGGGCCGCCAGCGAGCGTTCGCGCTGATCGCGGGCCTGGTCATGCAGGACCGAGGCCAGGGGTGAGCCGCGCTCGATCGCCGTCGTCAGCGTGCGAGAAAGCCGCGTCAGCGCCGGGGAGTCGGTACGTTCGACCATGTCAGCAAGGGCTCGCACGGAAGGCATGCCGTTGCGGATATGACCGGCCGCGAGCGCCAACTCGGCACCGAGGGGCCCGCCCGCGCAGCCGGCGACTCTCTCGATGGCGGCGGGGATCGATTCGCCCGCGGCGACGGCGAGGGCCAGTAGCTCGGCGCAGTCGGGGACGGCGGCGTCGATGGCGCGCTGGCGGCGGGTGGCTCGCAGGGTGAGAAGGCGGTCCATGGCGGCGATGCCCAGGAGCGTGCCGAGAAGCGCGCAGACGATGAGTGGGATGATCGAGGCTCGCAGGGAGGCCGCTGGCCGGGCGGTGAGGGCCAGGCAGGCCCCGATCATTCCCGCGATACCGGCGCAGGCTTGGCGCAGGCGGAAGACGGAGATCTCGGGCTGCTTTCCCGCCAGGATGAGCCTGCGGGCGACGGATTCGCGGGTCGATCCCAGGGAGTCCAGGGCCGAGGCCCCCACGCGCCGGGCCCATTGGGTGAGCTGGGGTGGCGCCTCGTCGAGGACGCGGCCCTGGGCGACGCGCTCGGCGAAGGTCAGGCGGCGTGCGCGCATGGCCCGCACGATGAGGGTGATGCCGGCGACGGCGAGGATTGCGGCACAGACGTCGAGCGCGTGGAAGTACCAGGGATTCATCGCGTCCCTCCCAGGTTTCTCGGATCGGAGCTGAGTCGCCCGATAGCTTTCATCGCCAGGTAGGCGATGACGCACACGCCCGCGCCGGCGCACAGGACGGCGATGCCTCCGGGAGAGTTCCAGACGTTGGCGCTCGCGCCGCCTCCGGAGAGCAAGAGGAGGACGGCCCACGGGGCGGCCAGGCCCAGGCGTGCGGCGCCGACGGTCCAGGATTGGCGTGCTTCGAGTTCCCCGCGCACGCGCGCGTCCTCGCGCAGGAGGGTGGCGAGGTCTTGAAGCAGGCGTGTCAGGTCGGCGCCGCCGACAGATCGGGCGACGCGCAGGGCCTCGACGATGCGGTCGGCGACGGGGTCCGCCACCTCGTCTTTCATACGATCCAAGGCGGAGGCGAAACGCCCGTTGGCACTGTAGTCGCGCGAGAACGCCTCGAAGGCGAAGCGCACGGGCGCGGGTCCCTCGTCGGCGAGGTCGCACAGGACTTGAGGCAGCGAGGTTCCGGCACGTACGCCGGAGACCATCGCGTCGATGACTTCGGGCCATGCGGCCCGCACTGTCTTGGCGCGCGCGGCGACGCGGGAGACGACCCAGGCGTATGGCAGGAAAGCCACGCCCACCGAGACGATCAGGGCGACCGGCCAGGCCCCCGTGACAGCCAGGACGACGAGCGCGACGATCGCGCCGAGGATCAGGCTGAGCACGACGAGGCGTGCGGCGCTCAGCCCTGGGACGCGGGCGCGGGCGACGTCCTCGCGCAGGCGCTTGCCCGGCCTCCAGGGCGCAGAGGTGCGCGGGGGTGTGAACCACGGGGACAGGGCCAGGACCAGGCCGATGCCGAAGACGAGTCCGCACACGAGCTCGATCACAGCGGCCCCCATTCCAAGAGCGAGGACAGGTCGAAGCCCGCCGCGGCGAAACGATCGTGCAGGTCCAGACTCCCCGCGCCTCGTTCACACCTGCGCCCGTCGAAGGTGAAGAGCGTGGCCGTCTCGATCCGGTTGCCCTCGACTCGTCCAGGCACGGCCAGGACCTCGGCGACGAAGCGGCTGCCCTCCCGGCTTCGCTCGACGTGACACACAAGGTCGATGGACGAGGCCAGGGTCGGGGTCACGAATCCCGTCGTCACGTTTTCGCCCGCCAGGAGGGGCAGGATCGAGAGCTTGTCGAGGGCCTCGCGCGCCGAGTTCGCGTGCACGGTCGCCATGCCGGGCACCCCCGCGTTGAGGGCCACGAGGAGGTCGAGGGCTTCGGGGCCTCGGACCTCTCCGACGATCAGATATTCGGGGCGCATACGCAGGGATTCGCGTACGAGGTCGCGCAGCGTGATCTCGCCCGTGCCCTCGGCGGCCGCCGGGCGAGTCTGCATGGCGACGTGATCCCAGTTCGCCAGGCCCAGCTCGAAGACCTCCTCGCAGGAGATGACGCGCCGCGAACGCGGCAGCTCCCCGGCGAGAGCGCGCAACAGCGTCGTCTTGCCCGCCTGTGTGCCGCCCGAGACGAGGACGGACAGCCCCACGCACACGGCGGCGGCCAGGAAGTCGCGCATCGGCGGGGGCACCATGTCGACGGCCACCAGATCGTCCAGGGTGCGGGCGCGCTGGATGTGCTTGCGGATGTTGACGCTCCAGGACTGGCCGGTCACCGGCGGGATGACGACGTGGAGGCGCTCTCCCCCGGCCAGCATGGCATCCACGAAGGGGCTGGACAGGTCGAGGCGGCGACCCGAATGGTGCAGCATCCGCTCCACGAGTGTGCGCACGTCCTCGTCGGTGAGGATGAGGCTCGTCAGCTCGGCGACGCCGCCTCGGGCCACGAACACGCGCGACGCCGAGTTGATCCAGATTTCCTCCACGCTGGGGTCGTCCATGAGGATCTGGAGGGGGCCCAGGCCACAGATGTCGTCCATGAGGTCCGCTTCGACCTGCTCGCGCTGGGTGGGCAGCATGTCGGGGGCGTGGGCGTCGATGGCGCGGTGGATGAGGGCGCGCACGGCCCTCGGGTCACGCGCGGCATCGATGCCGCCCGCGGCCAACCCCTCTCGCACCCGCGCTGCGAGCGCGCGTGTCACGGCTTCCATCCCTGAGCCTCCTCGCTACAGCCAAAGCCAATGTGTCGAAAGTAACAGGGTTATTCGGAAAGGAGCAAACCGCTGTCCCACAATCGGGCGCCCACCCGCGCGGGGATGCGCACCCGGGCCGCAGGCGCGATACATTCGAAGAATGACAAGCCACAAGAGCGCCCTCGAACTAGCCGCGCTGGCCACCTCCGCCATGCCCGGGTTGCGCGTGAGCGCGCTGCGCCCGCCGACCTACACCGACGAGCTGGCCTCCGTCACCGGCATAGAAGACGTCGGCGGCAACCGCTGGATCGTCACCTGCCCCCACGAGGAGGTCTCCGGCCCCGCCCTCGAGGCCACCTCGGGGATCCTCGACCGCCTCGGCCAGGCCTACGAGCACGACTACATTCCCTTCGACGTCCCGCGCCTAGCCGGGCAGGCCAAAATCCGCGGCGGAGGGACCGTGTACGTGCACCGCGATCCGGGCGGCCACGCCCCCACGGAGCAAGACCTCGAGACGGATCCGCTGCTACCCGCGTCGCTCGGGCGCGCGCTCGCGGCCCTGCACAACCTGCCGGAAACCGTGTTCTCGGCGATCGGCCTGCCCTCCTACACGGCGATGGAGTGCCGCGACCGCAACCTCGCTCTGCTCGACGAGGCCGCCCGCCAGGTCACGATCCCGCCGTCCCTGTGGAGCCGCTGGGAGGCCGCCCTGGAGGACGTATCCCTGTGGCGTTTCCCCTCCGCCCCCATTCACGGGGACATTCAGGAACGCAGCCTGTCCGTCAAGCGCGGCTCGGTCGTCGCTATCGGCGGGTGGACCAGCGCGCACGTGGGTGACCCTGCCCTGGACATCGCGTGGATTCAGGCCAGCGCATCGGACGCGTTCCTCGAGCGTTTCCGCGAGACCTACGGCCACGAGCGCCGCGCCATCGACCTGCATGTCTTCACGCGCGCCCAACTGCTCAGCGAGATTGCGCTCGTGCGGTGGCTCGTCCACGGCCTACACGCCGAGGACTCCTCCATCGTCGACGACGCCCGCGCGATGCTCACCGACCTGGCCATCGACCTCGACGGCGAGCCACTACTGCCGTCGCACGCGACCTCCGTGGGGTCCGTCTCCATCGACGAGGCCTCCCCCGCCTCGACCGATTCCGTTTCCTCCCCCGACTCCTCCCGGGGTGCCACCTCCGGCTCTCGCCAGGTCAAGTGGAGGGACCGGGCCGCAGCGGCCGCCAAGGACGAGCCCGAGACGGGCGCGTCGACGCAGCCCGTGTCGCGCACAACGTCGGCCGTCGCCCGCAAGCTCGCCGAGGGCGAAGTGGATCCGGCAGCACCAACCGAGCGCCTGCGCCTGGGCCCCGACGGGACGCTCATCCCGTAAGCAGCCCTGTCGCCGCGGCCACCGCCCAGCCCGCCCAGGCGCGCCGCCGCACCCACCCGCGTCCCGCCACAGGACGCACCCAACGACACACCGGGGCCCGTCAGGCGTTCAACCTGACGGGCCCCGGCCTCGTCAATGGAAGCGATCAACGGCTCACACGTGCCGCCTCAGCGCTTCTTCTTGCCTTTCTTGCCCCGCGAGGAGGGCTTCTCAGGGGTGGGCTGCCCCGACGAGGAGGCGCGCCCCTCAAGGGCATCGAGGCGGCGCTCCAAGCGCTCGACCTGGAGGCGCAGGATCGCGGCCTCCTCGGTGAGGCGCCGACGGTCCTCATCTCCGCGCGAAAGGTCGACCGAGAACCGCAGGGAGAGCAGCAGCAGGACGACGCCCGCCACGAAGAATCCCAGGTTCAGCGGAACGACGACGCCCAACTGGAAGGCGGTCCACTTCAGGATCGGCGGGAAGAGGGAGAGCAGCGCCGTGCAGAAGGCAATCCAGTACCACCACAGGCCGTAGCGTTCCTTCATTCCCGAGTTGCGCATCTTGACGAACACCATCACCAGGATGATGCACGCGAAGACGACTCCGAGCACGTACGTGGGACTCATGCGTTCTCCTCCGCGGCCGGGGCGACCTCTTCGCCGGGGCGGGTCAGGGCCACGGCGAGCGCGAGGGTGGCTCGCACCAGGAAGAGCGCCGACTTGATCGGGTTGTGCGACGGCTCGCCGCCGGCGCGTGGGTGCATCTGCACGCCGACCTCACGCACGACCAGGTGAGAGCGGGCCGCGATGACGAGAGCGCCGATCGTGTCCCCCAGGTACTCTGCCGGGTAGTTGTGAGCGAAGAGCGACAGGGCGCGCGGGCCGTAGAGCTTGAACCCGCTGGTCGTGTCGGTCAGCTTCGTCGTACACACGCGCGAGAGGATGAACGAGAACAGGTTCATCGCCCACTTGCGCGGGCCTCGCGCCTGATAGTCACCCTTGCCGGCGAAACGCGACCCAATGACGACGTCGGCGTGCTCGGCCGACGCCATGTCGATGAGCGTTTCGATCTCCGTGGGGTCGTGCTGGCCATCCGCGTCAAGCTGGCAGGCGTACTCGTAGCCCATGCGCCGCGCGTACTGGAAGCCGGCGCGCATGGCGCCGCCGACCCCCAGGTTGATCGGCAGGTCGAGCACGGCCACGCCGGCGTCGCGCGCGATCTGCGCGGTAGCGTCCGTGGACCCATCAGACACGACCAGGATGTCCGCGAAGGACGGCTTTTCGACCTTCACAGACTCCAGGACGCCTCCCAGCACTGCTTCTTCATTCCACGCGGGAATGACGATCAGCAGGCGGGACTTAGCACTCGGGCGCGACACTCAGTTGTCCTCACGGTTGAGCAGCTCGAGCAGGTAGGCTCCGTAGCCGGACTTGACCAGGGGCTCGGCGCGCTGGCGCAGGCCCTCGTCGTCGATGAAGCCCATGCGCCACGCGACCTCTTCGGGGGCGCCGATCTTCATGCCCTGGCGGGCCTCGACCGTACGCACGAAGGCGGTGGCGTCAGCGAGCGAGTCGAAGGTGCCGGTATCCAGCCACGCGGTGCCGCGCGGGAGGACCTCAACCTTGAGCTTGCCGGCCTCGAGGTAGGCGCGGTTAACGTCTGTGATCTCGTATTCGCCGCGCGCGCTGGGCTTGAGGTTGCGGGCGATGTCGACCACGTCGTTGTCGTAGAAGTACAGGCCGGGAACCGCGTAGTTCGACTTGGGCTTCTCGGGCTTTTCTTCGATCGAGAGGGCGTTGAATTCCTCGTCGAACTCGACGACGCCGTACTCGCGCGGGTTGGATACGTGGTAGGCGAAGACCGCACCACCGTCGGGGTCGACGTGGCGACGCAGCTGCGTACCCATGCCGGGACCGTAGAAGATGTTGTCGCCCAGGACCAGCGCTGCGGCATCGTTGCCGACATGATCCGCGCCGAGCACGAAGGCCTGCGCCAGGCCGTTGGGCTCGTGCTGGACGGCGTAGGAGATGCTCACGCCGAGCTGGCTGCCGTCACCGAGCAGGCGGTGGAACGACGGGGCGTCGTGCGGCGTGGTGATCACCAGAACGTCCGAGATGCCGGCCAGCATGAGGGTCGACAGCGGGTAGTAGATCATCGGCTTGTCGTAGACGGGGACCAGCTGCTTCGATGTCCCCAGCGTGATCGGGTTCAGTCGGGTGCCGGACCCGCCTGCCAGGATGATGCCTTTCATGTTGCCTCCGCTTCCTGGCGCGTCCTCGTGTGGGTCGCGCATCACTGACAATTATCCCTATGTGACGATATTTTTCCACAACTGTGACCCCCCGCACGCCGATGGGACGCAGTACCCTCACCGGTGGTGCGCAGATCGGCTAGAATTTGTATGGATTGTTACGTCCGCACGATACCCACGCACATAGAGGAAGAACAATGGCGCCCACTGCTAAGCCCCTGGGGATCACGACTACGCCGATCCCCGGCTTTTTGCGCATCGACCTGACCGTTCACGGCGACAACCGAGGCTGGTTCAAGGAGAACTGGCAGCGCGAGAAGATGGTCGCGCTGGGTCTGCCGGATTTTCAGCCGGTGCAGAACAACATTTCTTTCAACGACGAGGTCGGGGTGACGCGAGGCATTCACGCGGAGCCGTGGGACAAGTTCGTGTCTGTCGCCACCGGCCGAGTGTTCGGCGCGTGGGTGGATCTGCGCGAGGGGCCCTCGTTTGGCACGGTGTACACGACGATCATCGATCCGGGCGTGGCGGTGTTCGTCCCCAAAGGGCGTGGGTAACTCGTATCAGACGCTGGAGCCGAATACTGCCTACACGTACCTGGTCAACGATCACTGGTCGCCGGACGCGAAGTACACGTTCTTGAACCTGGCGGACGAGACGGCGGCCGTGGATTGGCCGATCCCGCTGGATCGCGCGATCCTCTCGGATAAGGACAAGGCGCACCCGCGCATGGCAGACGTGACGCCCTTCCCCGCGCCCACTCCGACGGGTCGCCGCGCGCTCGTGACGGGCGCGAATGGTCAGCTGGGCCGCGAGCTCATGCGCGTCCTGCCCGAGGCTGGCTTCACGGTGACGGGCGTGGATCTGCCGAAGGTATCCATCTCGAACGCTGAGCAGGTGGCGGCCCTGCCGTGGGACGAGATCGACGTGGTCATCAACGCGGCCGCGTGGACGAACGTGGATGGCGCGGAGACCCCGGAGGGACGCCGCTCGACGTGGGAGGCGAACTCGACGGGTCCGGCTATCCTGGCTCGCGAGGCGACGGCGCACGGCGCGACGCTCGTGCACATTTCGACGGAGTACGTCTTCGATGGCACGCAGGATGTGCACGTCGAGGACGAGGCCCCCTCCCCCCTTGAGCGCGTACGGCCAGTCCAAGGCGGGTGGCGACGCGGCTGTTGCCTCGACGCCCAAGCACTACATCGTGCGCACGTCCTGGGTGGTGGGCGACGGCAAGAACTTCATCAAGACCATGGCGTCGCTGGCCGATCGCGGCATCTCCCCGTCGGTCGTGTCGGACCAGGTGGGCCGCCTGACATTCACGTCGGATCTGGCCCGCGGCATCATTCACCTGCTGACGAATGATGTGCCGTTCGGCATCTACAACCTGTCGGGCGAGGGCCCGGTCATGAGCTGGGCACAGGTCGCCAAGCGCGTCTTCGAACTGTGCGGCCGCAACCCCGAGGATGTCACCGAGGTGACCACGGAGGAGTACTTCGCGGGCCGCGAGGCTGCGCCTCGTCCCCTGTCCTCGACGCTGGACCTGTCGAAGATCGAGGCCACGGGCTTCACCCCCGAGGATTCCTCCAAGCGCATCGACACCTACGTGGCATCCCTGCGCGGCTGATTGCGCGGCTCGGCCCCGGGCGCTTCGTTTTCGCGAGCGCCCGGGGCCTTGCTGTACCTGTGTTCGTTGCGTGCTCTTTCTGTGTGCCTCGGGGTGGCTCGCGGTAATCTCGGCGACTCGCGGCGACGAGGCCGTGGCTGGTTCACCGGGGCGCGCGCACGCGGATAGGTAACGCACACGCGGATAGGTTATCAACATGTGGATAGCTTATTAACCTATCCGCAAGCGCATAACCTATCCGTCTGCGAACAACCTATCCGCGAAAGCATGGGATAGCAGCACTCCGCCAGGCTGATGCTGCGCTCCGTGCTTTCCGACTTTGATCTCGCGGTGTTCCATAACAAGGGCGGCGACGGGTCTTAATGCACCTTATGGTGCTCAGCGTTTTCTGGCGATGTGAGCGTCGTGTTGTCGAAGGCGAAGGCTGACCCGTCTTAATGCACCTTATGGCGCTCCATGCTTTCTGGCGCGTCCCGGTGGGCAAGACGTGCGCGTTCTGCACGCTCCTGGTCTTATGGCACTCCGCGCTTTCTGACCCGGGCACCCCGTTATTGCACCGTGACTTTCCGCGTGCAGTCTTAATGCACCTTATGGTGCTCCGTACTTTCTGACACCTAAGATGCTGTCGCCGAATACCACTATTTGGTGGTCTTAATACACCTTGGCGCTCCGCGCTTTCTGACCCGTAGACGCGTTCTACGAGTTCACCGATGAGCAGCTGTCTTAATGCACCTTACGGCGCTCCGTGCTTTCTGACGGGGTTAACGAGCTGATCAGGGATAAGTGGGAACATATGTCTTAATGCACCTTATGGCGCTCCATGCTTTCTGGCCCGTCCGCTACTACCACAGCGAAGGCCGCATTGCTGAGTCTTAATGCACCTTATGGTGCTCCATGCTTTCTGACAGACAGCAGTGGCGGCTTTAGTTTTGTCGGAGGGGTGCCTTAATGCACCTTATGACGCTCCATGCTTTCTGACTAAGGTGAATCAATCGCTCAATTCCATCCGAAATGTGTCTCAATGCACCTTATGGTGCTCCGTGCTTTCTGACCTGACTTCTTCGATGACCTGATGACGAAGATTTGGCCGTCTTAATGCACCTTATGGTGCTCCATGCTTTCTGACTCATGAACTGGCACACGCATATATCGCCGCCCTGTCTTGGTCTTAATGCACCTTATGGTGCTCCGTGCTTTCTGACTTGGTGGTGTATGGCGTTTGTCAGCATGTGTTTCGACATGTCTTAATGCACCTTATAGCGCTCCGCGCTTTCTGACGCGAAATCGCCCGTGCGGAAGACGTGAACGGCAATTTGTCTTAATGCACCTAATGGCGCTCCATGCTTTCTGACCTTTGATAAGTCGAACATGACGGACGGTCTTCGCGAGGCGTCTTAATGTACCTTATGGTGCTCCGTGCTTTCTGACCTCGGAACGGACGGGTCCTTCAGGCCCGTCGAAATGAAGTCTTAATGCACCTTATGGCGCTCCGTGCTTTCTGAGTGGGTGACGCGTCGGTTGGTGAGATTCTGTCTGTTTTGGAGTCTTAATGCACCTTATGGCGCTCCATGCTTTCTGACTCACGCCTGGCGTGATCGCGTTCTCGACGCTATTTCAGTCGTCTTAATGCACCTTATGGTGCTCCGCGCTTTCTGTCCTGATGGGCAGGGTGACCTGAAGCGCAAGAATCAGATGTCTTAATGCACCTTATGGCGCTCCGCGCTTTCTGACAAGTCGTTCGTTGAGTCGGCGCTCCACGAGTTGCAGCAGTCTTAATGCACCTTATGGTGCTCCGTGCTTTCTGACTTGGTGACTGCGACAAGCCGATCCAGTTCACTGTTCCATTGTCTTAATGCACCTTATAGCGCTCCATGCTTTCTGACACGCAATGGCACCACGCAAACCAAAGAAGGTACCCAAGTCTTAATGCACCTTATGGCGCTCCGCTCTCTGACGAACAAATCGGTGAGCTCCGGGTCGCAAATGCTGGGAGTCTTAATGCACCTTATGGCGCTCCGTGCTTTCTGACTGACGTTGAATTCAGATGCACAGAATCCAACCCGTGGGTCTTAATGCACCTTATGGCGCTCCGTGCTTTCTGACTGTCGAACTTGGCATTGCGTACGCACTTACTAACGACCTGCCTTAATGCACCTTATGGCGCTCCGTGCTTTCTGACTGTCCGGCGTGTCGTACCTGCTGTGACCAGGGGAGACGACACCTCGGATCGCCGGGGACCGAAAAAGCACGAATCCGACCCTCAAGCACAGCGTCAGATTAGCAGCCTTTTCGTTGCAATACGGCGCATCGCCACCGACAGCCAACAACACTCGTCCCACCCCGGAAACTCACGCTAACGGCGGCGTGTCGCGCCACTGCACGCATGCACCACCCCACACGCCACGCAGCCGACTAACCGCACCCAAGCCCGCAGGCCGCCCCGTGCAGCACTCTCGCTCGAGCAAAGAGGCCGGGGCCCACCGCACTGTGCAGCGCGACGGACCCCGGCCTCGTATTGGCGCGTGAACCCCTTAGAAGTACGCGTTCAGCATGGACACCAGGTCATAGCCGTACCCGCGGGCGGCCGCCCAGCCGGTGTGGTTCGGGTTCTCCTGGATGCCCAGGTACTCGACCACGGGGGCCGCGCCCTTACGCACGTAGGAGAAGCGCGGATCCACAACCGGGTAGGCCAGCGAATCGGCGGACGCGGACGGGTCCGCGTAGGCGCGCAGGTGCTGAACCTGAGCGCGGATGCCCGTGCGCACGTCGGGGAACTCAGCCCCCGCCGCGCCGCCGCCGACAGCGCCGATACCCGCGAAGTTGAACTGGTCAACCTCGACGTCGCCGCCATACTGGAGCCAGCCGGTCTCCTTCATGGACTGGACGAACACCAGCTCGGGGGACACGCCCTCGGCCACGGCCTCGTCGTAGACGATGCCCGCGAACTCGCGGATCGTGCTCGCGCCGCCGTCAGCCAGCTCCGACGGGTAGGGGCGGCCCGCGTCGTTCCAGGCGTCGACCATGTCGTCGATAACCTGCGAGCGCGAGGCCATGGGCGCGGTCATGATGAGGCGCTGGCCGTCCGCGTTCGTCACCGCGTCGCGAGAGCCGGAGCGAGAGCCGGCGTCCGCGGCGGGAGCGTCGCTGCCGTCCGCGTAGCCCAGCCACGCACCCGAGGAATCGAAGGAGGACTCGCGGCCTTCAATGGTCTTCGTACCGGTCGCCATCGCGCCGGTGGTGGGATCCAGCCAGTACCAGGAGCCGCCCGAGGCGAGCCAGCCAGTGCTCATGACGCCGGAGCCGTTCATGTGGAACCAGTCGCCGCCGACCTTGATCCAGCCGGTCTTCATGATGCCTTCGCCATCCAGGTAGTACCACTTGCCACCGTCAAGGAGCCAGCCCGTGGCCATGACACCATTCCCGTGCATGAAGTACCACTCGTTGTCATCCTCGGTCAGCTGCCAGCCGGTGAGCATACGACCGTCGTCATCGAAGAGGTACAAGTCGTTGCCGACTTCCGTCCACCCGACAGCCATTGCGCCGGACTTACCCAGCCAGTACCAACTGCCCTTGTAGGACAGCCAGCCCGTGGCCATCGCACCTTGGCCGTCCAGGTAGTACCAGGAGCGCCCGTCCTTCACCCAGCCGGTGGCCATGTCACCCTGGGAACGCAGGTAGAACCACTTGCCGTTCTCCTGTTTCCAGCCCGTCACCATTGCGGTGGTGTCATCGAAGAAGTAGCGGCGACCGTTGATGGTCGACCATCCGCGGATGGTGCGCCCGTCGGAGCCCGCCCAGTACCAGCGCCCACCAGCCGAGAACCAGCCGGTGGCAGCCTTGCCGCCGCGCATGAAGCGCCAGGAGTCGCCCGACTTCTCCCACGTGCCCTTACTCAGGCCGTAGGTCTCGGCAATACCGGTCGCGTCGGCGACACCCAGGGGAGCGCACGAACTCGGGGTCGCGCAGCATCTCGGCATCCGAGGGGGACGTCACGAAGGCGTGCTCGACGATGATGCCGGGCATGTTTTCCTCACGGGCCTGGCGGATGATCGCGTAGTAGTCGCCCGTGGAGCCGTCCGGGTAGTCGTAGTAGGGGTTGTCGCGGGTCTTGATGCCGCGGTCGGCCAGCCCCAGCGAGGTCAGCTCGTCCTGGATGTTACTGGAGAGCTGACGACCCTTCGTGTGGGTCCAATAGTTATAGGACGAGGAGTTGCCGTACCAGACCTCCGCGCCGCGCGCGATGGGCGAGGCGGAGTTGAAGTGAATCGACACGAGCGCGTCAGCGTCGGCAGCTGCGGCCATCTCGACGCGGCTCGACAGGTCCGCGCCGAGGTTTTCGGACGGGCGCACGTCCGTTGTGCGGGTCATGACGACGGTGACGCCGTCGTAGGACTCGAGTTCTTCTTTGAGAGCCAGGGAGACCGCGAGGGTCAGGTCCTTTTCTTTGAGGCCGTTGGCGACCGCGCCAGGGTCGGATCCCCCATGCCCGGGGTCGATGGCGATGATGATGCCGTTGGCCGCGTGCGCAGGCGGCACCAGGGCCGCGACGGCAGCGCCGAGCGCCAGGGTGAGCCCGGCCGCGAGTTTCCTCCACGGAGATCGCATAGTCATCCTTCAAGTTGCTAATGTGACAATCGAGATTGTAGTTACTTATGTTGTAACTGTAAATATGAGAATGGATACACGAATAGACTGATATAAACTAGCATCACAGTTTGCGAGTTCTGAGACAGCGCCACGAATCTTCTGCGCCTTCACCCAGGAGGCCTTCACGGACGAGGCCTGGGCCAGTCCCACCTCCCCGCCCAGAAAGGGGGCGGCTGGAAGGGGGACGGCTGAAAACACGACAGCTCGGAGCTGCCACGCGGACCTCGTCATCGAGGCAACGCGCGACGGGACAGAAGCAGCCTCGGACGCTAGAGGGCCGAGCACACCACCGCAGCCGCCGCCCTCGAGGACGCGTCGACGGAACGGTGCGCGCGCACCCAGGCGCGTACGCCCTCGGCTCCCGCCCACGTAACGGTGTCGGAAGCGAAGGCAACCATGGCCTCGGCGATCTGGGAAGCGTCAAGGGAGCATGCGACCCCCAGCCCGGCATCGCGCACGTCGGAGGCGGCCTGCCCGGGCCCGGCGTAGATGACGGGCGTGCCCTGAGCCAGGGAGGCGAGGATCTTCGTCGGGTAGGCGTAGTCGTATCCGCCGGGGCGCAGCGACGCGAGCGTGGCGGTGGCGCGCGCCATCCACCGGTCCGCCTCCTCGGCGCTGACGGCGGGGATCATCTCGACGCCGGTCACGCCGCACGAGCGCTCGGCGAGGGCATCCCATCCGCTCCCCTGCCCCACGAACACGAGGCGCGCGTCCCCGAGCCGCGCTCGCGCGCGCTCGAAGGCATCGACGAAGACCTCGGGGGCCAACCACTGGGCGACCGTGCCCGCGTAGACGAAAACGGGACCGTCGCAGGTGGGGAATCCTTCGGGCGCGCCGGTGGCCACAGCGTCGGGCACACGCACACCGTTGGGAACGACCGCGACGTCCCGAGCCCCCAGGTCACGGGCGCGGCGCGCGACCCCGTCGGAAACGGCGATGACGCGGCGGGCACCGCGCAGCGCGAAGGACTCTAAGCCCGCGACCGTGCGCACGACGAGGCCGGGCACGCCCGCGAGCGCGGCGGCGTCCGAGACAATGTCGGCGCAGTAGTAGACGTAGGGGACGCGGCGCACCGCGCATGCAATGCGTACGGCAGCTCCGGTCGTGGGCGGAGGCTCGGAGACGACCACGTCGGGGCGCGGACCGGTGAGCAGCCGGGCGACGAGGGGAACATCGAAGGACATGTAGGACACGTATCCGCGAACCGCTCCCGTACGGTCACGCAGGACGGGGACACGTCGCACCTCGACGAGGCCGCGGCCCTCCCCCCGGCTCGACGCCGCCGTCTGCCAGCTGGCGGGCGTCGCGGGCGACGGAGGGAGCCAGGCGCGAGGTGAGGACCCGGACCCTGTCTCCGCCTGCGGCGAGCGCGCGAGCAAGTGCCCCGAGACGCAGCGCGGCGGCCGTCGGCTCGGGTGTAAAGGTGCGGGTCGCGAGAGTGACTAGCATGCGGGGGTGCTTCCCCCCACCGATCGTGATGCGCGGTGTTCCAGCCCAGGCCTCGGGTGAGGTGATGGCGCGGCCGTCGACGAGGAGGCGCACGCCGGGCAGGTCAGCGGGCGCCAGGTCCCGGTATTCGGCGTGGTCGGCTTGGACGATGGCGACGTCCACAGGCTCGCCGAGATGGTAGGCGTCCCACCCGAAGGCTGCCAGTTTTTCATCGGAATACAACGGATCGTGCACGCTCACCTGCGCCCCGGCCTCGCGCAGCGCGCAGGTGACGCCGAAGACGCCGGAGAAAGCGGTTTCCTTGACCCCGCCGCGGTAGGAGGCGCCCAGGACCGCGACGCGCAGGCCCTCCAGGGACCCCAGCAGGGCGGCGGCACGCGAGACCGCGTAGGCGGGCATGGCGGCGTTCGCGGCGCGCGCGGCGGACACGACGGTCGCGTCTGGGTCCCCGGCCAGGTAGAGGCGCGGATAGACGGGGATGCAGTGGCCGCCGACCGCAATGCCGGGCCGGTGGATGTGGGAGTAGGGCTGGGAGTTGCAGGCCTCGATGACGCGAGCGACGTCGATGCCGACCGCGTCCGCGTAGCGCGCGAACTGGTTGGCCAGGCCGATGTTGACATCCCGGTAGGTGGTCTCGGCAAGCTTGGCCATCTCGGCGGCCTCGGCCCCACCCATGGGCCACACGCCGTTGGGGCGCGGCAGGTCGTCGCGCTGATCGAAGGCGAGGACAGCTTCATAAAAGCGAACGCCACGCGCCTCGCCCGATTCGCTGAGGCCCCCCACGAGCTTGGGGTAGCGCGCCAGGTCGGCGAAAACACGGCCGGTGAGGACGCGCTCGGGCGAGAACACCACGTCGAAGTCGCGACCCTCGACCAGGCCGGAAACCTCCTCGATGAGGGGCTTGTAGCGCCCGCGCGTCGTGCCCACGGGCAGGGTGGTTTCGTAGGAGACGAGGGTGCCGGGCGTGAGGCGGGCGGCCATGGAGCGGGTGGCGGCGTCCATGACGCGGAAGTCGGGGCGACTCTCGTCATCGACGACGAGGGGCACGACCATGACGACCGCGTCGGCGCCTGGGATCGCCTCGGCGTACTCGGTCGTGGCACGCAGGGCGCCAGATGAGGCGAGCGGGGGCAGGTACTCGGCCAAGTGCGCCTCACCCGGGAAGGGCTCGACCCCCTCGTTAATGAGTGCGACCACGCGGGGGTTCACATCCACGCCGACGACGGCGTGCCCACCGCGCGCGTAGTGCACCGCCAGCGGCAAACCAATCTTGCCCATGCCGACCACCGCGATGCGCATGCGGCTCCCCTTTCCGTCTCCGGCCTCGTTGTCCCCTCCAGTGTAGTGCCCCACCCCACCTACAATGGGGGCGTGGATCGCGCGCTCAATCTCCTGCTCTACCCGTCGAACCTGGCCTCGCCCGGTCGCCTGGTGAAGATCGCGCGTTCACTGTCCCCGCTTTTCTCGCAGACGCACGTCGTCGGCATTGATCAGGGCGAGCTCCCCGCGGACGAGGCCGTGGCCCCCACCGTGCGCCTCACCCGGATTCGGGGAGCCTCCCTGGGTGCGCCCCTGGGTGGTCCGAGGGTCGTCGTGGCGTGGGGCGCCCGCGTGTATCGGCGGTTCGCGAGGCAGCGCGTCGCGGCCGTCTCCGCGCAGAACCTGTTCTTGCTGCCTCTCGCGCACGCGTTGGCGCGGCGCACGGGCGCGGTGTTTGCGTACAACGCGCACGAGTTGGAGACGGAGACGGTGGGGTCGGCGGGCCTGCGCCAGCGCCTCCAGCGCGTTATCGAGCGCCGATATATCCGGCGTGCGGACGTGGTGTCCGTGGTCAATGAGTCGATCGCGCAGTGGTACCGCGAGGCCTACCCGGGCGTGGATCCCGTCGTCGTGACAAATGCCCCGACGGGCGCGGACGGGGTCATCGACCTACGCGCGCAGCTGGGGATCCCCGAGGGCACTCTCCTGTACCTGCATTCGGGCTACCTGGCGCCCGGGCGCAATATTCCCCTGATTCTGCGCGCTTTTAAGCAGGTGACAAGCACGCACGTGGTTTTCGTCGGAGCGGGCGCGCTTCTTCCCGAGGTCGAGCGGGCCGCAGCGCAGCACACGAACATCCACCGCCTGCCGCCCGTGGAGCCGGATCAGGTCCTCGCCATGACGCGTGGAGCGGACGTAGCGCTGTGCCTCATCGAGTCGGGGTGCCGCTCCCACCGCATGTCCACGCCCAACAAGATGATGGAGGCCTTCGCGGCCGGGGTGCCAGCGCTGTGTTCCCCCCTGTCCGAGGCCCGCCGATACCTGGGCGATCAGGCCCACACGTGGGTGCTGGAGGATCCGGAGCGCGACCTCATCGGGGCCCTGGAGCGCATCACGCGCGAGGACATCGAGGCTTTCACGGCTCCCACGATCCCCACCTGGGAGGAGGGCGCCGCGCGCCTGCGCGAGGCCTACGAGAGGGCCCTCACCGCGCGAGCAACACATCAATAGTTTCCCACAAATGTCGCACGTAATTTGGGTTCACTAACTTTTCTTAGTGCCGCCAAAAACTGCGGAATATCAACACTTTTTACCTTGCACACAAACGGACCACATGGAAATTACGTGCGACTTTTGGGGGAGAGGCATGCCAGGAGGCGACGACATCGCCTGTTTCACAAGGGTTTCACGAGGCCGACGGGCGTGTCACGAGGCCTCGGCCCACCCGATAATTGCGCCTCTACTGATGGTTCCTCAAAAAAGTCGCACGTAATTTGGGTTCACTAACTTTTCTTAGCATTCCTAAAAATAGCAGAATATCAAGGTTTTCGACCCTACACAGAAATGGACCACATGGAAATTACGTGCGACTTTTGGGGAAAGCCCGTCACACCACTTCCGGCCGCACACCTTCGCCGCGGTCGTAGGCGCGCGCCGTCAGGAACGCCATCGCCAACATACCCACCAGCAGAAGCGCCATGAGGCCGCCCAGCACGGCGACCGTGGTCTCTATCCCGTAGGGACTCAACCAGAGCCACGCGAGGGGCGCGGCGCAGTACACGCAGGCGAAGGCCAGCATCCGGCGCTGGTGATAGGTCGCGACGAACACATTGGACAGCGGCGAGGTGGCGACAGTCAGGGCCAGCCAGGGCGCCAGGGAGCGCGCGAAATACCCGGCGGCCTCCCAACGCACCCCAAAGACGAGGGGAAAAAGCCAGGGACTCACCCAGGCGAGCAAGGCGAACACGGGAATGGAGAACCCTAGGGCAGCTCCCCCGACCCGCCGCACGACAGCACTCATCTGCCCCGGCGGAGTATCGGAGAGGCGAGGCAGGTACACCTGCGACAGCGCCCCGGCGATGAGGGCGACGGGAGCCTGGAGGGCCATCCACGCCATGTTGAACTGCCCCAGCGATGCCACCGAAAACGAGGCGATGAGCATGGGAATCGCGCTGGTGCGCAGCGCGTCGACGACGACGTTGGGCACACCGACGAGCGCCATCTTCCGGTAGCGGGTGGCGACGGCGCATAGGGAGGGGTCCGAGGCCTCGGCGAGGCGGGCGTCTCGGGAGCGCCAGCTCAGATACGCCACGGCAATCCCCTGTCCCGCCAGGGTCGCGCCGATGGCGGCGCCCAGCCCACCGGAGGCCACAAACCCGCAGGCGAGCTGGAGCGCCGCGATACCCAGGGAGCGAACGACGGAGGACGACGCGATCGCCTGGAAGCGCCGGTGCCGGGTCAGCCAGTAGGAGCAGACCTGCCCTTGGGCGAGGAAGAGCACGGAGAGCCCGACGGCCAACATCCACCCGGCGAGCCCGGCCCCGTAGCGGGCGGACACCCACGGCCAGGAGGCCGCGGCAACCAGCGTGGCAACCCCGGAAGCGGCGAGCACGCAGCACGAGGACAGGCGGAACAGGGAGCGGGCGGAGGCCTCGTCCCCGGGGGCGGGCAGGACGATGGACAGGTCGAAGCGGGCGCCCGCGACGGCCGCGCCGAGCGTGGCGGCGGACGTGAAGATCCCCAGGTACCCCAGGTCCGCGTCGGTGTAGAGTCGGGCGATGCCGATCTGGGCGACGAATGCGATGACTTGGGCCAGGAGGGTGCCACTGAGCAGGGTGAGCACCTGGCGCAGCACGCCCGAGCGGGCGGGTCGGGCAGGTGCAGTCGTCATGTGTTCATTAAATCACCAGGTCGCCTTCCGCAGCCCGTAGGATGGTGGCATGCCCGTTTCCCCGCGCGCCGCGAGCGCCCGCAGCGTCTGGCGGCTGCCGTGAAGGTCGCCCTGACGAAGGGAACCTGCTGGTTCCCCCGACGTATTTCGCGGTCGCACACGCGCTCGCCATGCCGGAGTGCGACTGGCGGGTGTTCACGTTGGCGGCGCGGGTCAGTGATTCGTCGGTCGCGCTGCCCATTCACGAGGCCGCCCCCGGCGCCCTCTCCCCTGTCCTCCCCGTGCGCGCGCTGCGCCAGGCACGAGGCCTGGGCGCGATGCGCCGCGCGGTGTCCTCGTGGGGTCCAGACGTGATCCACCAGCATCAGGCCACCTGGTCATTGCCGGCGGTGGGGGCCGCGCGCGAGAGCGGCGTTCCCCTGGTGGTGACGTTGCATGGAGGGGACGCGTACCCGAGGCTCGGGCGAGGCCTGGGCGCGGCCTGGAACGCCCGTAACCGTCGGGCGGCCTTCGATGGGGCGACGCGCCTCCTGGCGGTGTCGCGTTACCTGGCGGACGTGGCCCTGGGGGCGGGCGCGGATCCGGCGCGCCTGTCCGTGCATTACCAGGGCGTGGATACCGACTGGTGGACTCCAACCCCCGCGCGCTGCCCGGCCCCCGCGCGCAACCCTGTTCCCGCCGAGCCCGGCCACGGCCTCGTCGATGCCTCCTGCCAGCAGATGCCGATACCCCTGTCGTCCTGTTCGTGGGGGCGTTGTCCACCCTGAAGGGCGTCGATGATCTGGTGGAGGCCTCCGCCGCGCTGGCGACGCGCCGCCCGCATCGCCTGGTTCTGGTGGGCGACGGTCCCCTGGCTCCCGCTCTGAGAGCGAGTGCACCCGCGCACGTGAGGCTCACCGGGCCCCTTCCGCGCGAGCGCGTGCGCGAGTGGGTGCGCCGAGCCCGAGTGATTGTCTTGCCGACGAAGCCGACGCAGGGGCGGCAGGAGGCGGCGGGCCTGGTGCTGCTGGAGGCGCAGGCGTGCGGCGTGCCCGTGGTGGCGTATCGGACGGGCGGGACGCCGGAGATGGTCGCGCCCGGCGCTTCGCTGCTGACCGCCGAGCGCACGCCGTGGGCCCTGTCCCACTCCATCGACGAGGCGCTGGCATGGTCGGACGCGGAGCTAGCCGAGCGCGGGGCGGCCTGCCGCGCCTGGGTCGACGCCGAGCGCTCTCTGCGCGCATCGGTCGCCCAGCTACGCACGATCTACGAGGCCGTGGCCCGGTAGGCGAAGGCGCGCCGAGCAGGCGAGGGGCCGCAACGCACCCCTGCGAACGAGCCGTATCTGTCAGGACGCGTCGGCCCTGACCACGCGCGTGACAACAGGCCACCAGGACCAACATGTCAAGGAAAACACGGCCGCCACACGACACGGATTATGTGCTTACCACCACCAAATGTTCACATTTGGTCACACAAGTGCTACGCTCGAACACGTACCACCCAGGTAACCCTGTGAACGAAAGGTGATCGCATGCCCTCGACGAACGTTGGCACTCTCAGCGAACCCCAATTCAACGTCCTGACCGCCCTGGCGCGGGCCGGATCCGCCCTCACGCAGCGCGCGCTGTCCGTGGCCACCAGCATGAGCCTGGGCCGCGTCAACACCGCAACGCGCGAGTGCGAGGCCGCCGGTTACATCGAGGACCGCGCAATCACCGACGCGGGACGCGCAGCACTGGAACCCTATCGCGTCACGGGTGCCGTCATCATGGCGGCCGGCGTGTCCGCGCGCTTCGCCCCCATCAGCTACGAGCGTCCCAAGGGCACGCTCAAGGTGCGCGGCGAGATCCTGGTCGAGCGTCAGATTCGTCAGCTCCACGAGGTCGGCATCACGAATATCACGCTGGTCGTCGGCTACAAGAAGGAATACTTCTTCTACCTGGCCGACAAGTACGGCGTCGACATCGTCGTCAACCGCGAGTACGCCACGCGTAACAACAACGGGTCACTGTGGCGCGTGCGGGAACGCCTGGACAACACCTACGTGTGTTCCTCGGACGACTACTTCACGACGAACCCCTTCGAACCCTACGTCTACAAGTCCTACTACTCGGCCAACTACGTCGAGGGCCCCACCGACGAGTGGTGCATCAAGGTGGGCGCGGGCGACCGCATCACGGGCGCGACCGTGGGTGGCGAGGATGCGTGGGTCATGCTCGGCCACGTCTACTTCGACCGCAACTTCTCCGCAACGTTCCGCGAGATCCTCGAACAGGTCTACGACAAGCCCGAGACAGTCTCGAAGCTGTGGGAGTCCATCTACCTGGATCACATCAAGTCGTTCGACATGGTGATCCGCCGCTACCCTGACGGCGTCATCCACGAGTTCGATTCGGTCGACGAGGTGCGCGACTTCGATCCGCTGTTCATCGAAAACGTCGACTCCGAGGTATTCGACCACATCGTCGAGACTCTGGGCTGCGCAAAGTCGGAGATCCGCGACTTCTACCCGCTCAAGCAGGGCATCACGAACCTGTCGTGCCACTTCGCGGTCGGAGACGACGAGTACGTCTACCGCCACCCCGGCATCGGCACGGAGAAGATCGTGGACCGCAGCGCAGAGTTCGCCGGCTTGCGCCTGGCCGCCGAACTCGGCATCGACGATACCTTCATCACGGGCGACCCGGCGGCGGGATGGAAGCTCTCGCGTTTCGTGCGCGACGTGCGCAACCTGGACGTGACCCGCCCCGAAGAACTGAAAGCGGCTATGGAGATGGACCGCGCCCTGCACACCTCCGGTCGAGTCCTGGACCGCTCCTTCGACTTCGTCACCGAAGGCTTGCGCTACGAGGACCTCCTGAAGACCTTCGGCCCCATCGACGTGCCCGGATACTTTGAGCTGCGCGACAAGGTCCTGCGCCTCAAGGCTTTCGCGGACGCGGACGGCTTCGATAAAGTCCCCTCGCACAACGACTTCTTCCCCCCGAACTTCCTGGTGGATAAGGACGGCACCATCAGCCTCATCGACTGGGAGTACGCGGGCATGTCGGACATGGCAGCCGACTTCGGCACGATGACCGTGTGCACGGCGGAGATGACCCGCGAACGCGCGGCCGCCGCCCTCGAGTACTACCTGGGTCACACCCCCACTGAGCGCGAGGCGCGCCACTTCTTTGCCTACGAGGTCTTCGCCGGCTGGTGCTGGTACCTGTGGGCGCTGGTCAAGGAGGCCGAAGGCGACGACGTGGGCGAATGGCTCTACATCTACTACTCGCACGCGACACGCACAATCGATTCCCTGCTCGCTTCGTACGAGGCCACCTCGACCTCGGGCGCGCAGGTTTCCCAGGAGGGTGAACTGGCATGAAAACTCAGCACGGAGGCAAGCGCTACGGCTTCTTCTCGGGCGCTCTATGGGGCCTGGACACGGTCGTGCTAGCGATCGCGCTAGCCATGATTCCGTTTGACGGCTTCGGCCAGTCGGCGCTCGTTGGCGCGGTCCTGCACGACGTCGCGTGCGCCGTGATCCTCCTGGTCTACATGGCGATTCGCGGGCGCCTGAAGGACACCTGGAACGGGCTTCGCACCCGCCCGGGTATGTCGGTTGTCGTGGCGGCCCTGCTGGGTGGCCCGATCGGCATGAGCGGCTACCTGATTGCCATCGACAACATCGGCCCCGGCCTGACAGCGATTATCTCGACGTTCTACCCGGCCCTGGGAACGCTGCTGGCGTTCGCCCTGCTCAAGGAGCGCATGGCTCCGCGTCAGATCGTGGCGCTGCTGGTGGCGCTTGGTGCCATCGTGGTGACGGGCTTGTCTGCAACCTCCGACCCCGTTAAGGACGGCAACGCGATCCTGGGTATCATCGGCGCGCTGGCGTGCGTGATCGGCTGGGGGTCCGAGGCCGTCATCCTCACGTGGGGCATGCGCGACGAGGCCGTGGATAACGAGGTGGCGCTCCAAATCCGCGAGACCACGTCGGCCGTGGTCTACCTCTTCATCGTTGCTCCCATCGCGGGCGTCTTCGGCTTCACGCTGCACTCGCTGGCTCACCTGTCCGCGGGCGTCGTGGCCCTGGCCGGCTTGGCTGGGACGGCCTCGTACCTCTTCTACTACAAGGCACTGTCGGCCATCGGCGCCTCGCGAGGCATGGCCCTGAACATTTCCTACTCGGCGTGGGCGATCATCTTTGCCCTGGTGCTGCAGGGAACGATCCCGACGCTCACGCAGGTCATCTGCTGCGTCGTGATCCTGGTGGGCACGGTCCTGGCGGCCACCTCCAACTGGGGTGACCTGCTTCCCAAGCGAACGGAGAAGGTCACGAGCTCCCAGGCGTGAGACAATGGCGGGTGGGCGCAGGCGCGCCCACCCGCTTAGTCGTATTCGGAGGACTTATGACGACGCCCGACGCCGACCTGCGCAAGGTCCAAAAACTCCTGACGCTGATCCTGGCTGAATTGGATCGGGTGTGCCGACTCATCGGAGTGTCCTACGCGGTCTACGGCGGCACCGCGATTGGCGCGATCCGCCACGGCGGCTTCATCCCCTGGGATGACGACATCGACGTAATGATGACGCGCGCCGACTACGAGCGTTTCCTGGCCGAGGCGCCCGCGCTGCTGGATGAGCGTTTCCGCCTGGATAACACGCGCACGCGCGAGGACTTCCCCCTTCATGTTCACGAAGATGGTCCTGCCGGGCACGCTCCTGATCCCGGAGGCCGACAAGGACTCGAAGTACCGCATGCCCTTCTTCCTGGACATCCTGCCCCTGGACGAGATCCCGGCCGACGACAAGGCGTTCAAGGAGATGTCCCGCCAGTCGTGGCTGTGGGGCCGCCTCCTCTTCCTTCAGGGAACACCTCGCCCTCACCTGATCAACACGCCCACGTGGAAGAAGGCGCTGATCTTCTCCGCGACGACCGTGGCGCACCTGGGCCTCAAGGCCGTGCGGGCCACGCCGCGCAGCCTACAGGCCCGCTGGGAGAAGGCGGTTCGCCGCTACGAGGGCACGGGCACGGGCGTGTACGCGGACTTCACGATGCGCGACCCGCAGAACTGGATCGTGCGCGAGGAGGAGTTCTTCCCCACCATTGACGTCCCCTTCGAGGACATCACCGTCATGATTCAGCACGAGTACGACTCGCTGCTGCGCGCGGGCTACGGCGACTACATGCAGCTGCCCCCGCCCGAAACGCTACAACCACGAGGCGGCCGTCATCGACTTCGGCCCCTACGCCGACTCCCTGTAGGCCCGCGACCCCATCGAAGAATCGGAGAGACATGAGCGCGGCAGATCCCGCAACCCTGGCAGCCATTCAGCGCGTCACCAGGCGATGCCTGGCTGAGATCGACCGCGTGTGCGACCTGTTGGGCGTACGCTACGTCGCCTACGGCGGCACGGCGATCGGCGCGGTGCGCCACCGGGGCTTCATCCCCTGGGACGACGACGGAGACGTGTGCATGCCCCGGGCGGACTACGAGCGTTTCATCGCCGAGGCCCCCGCGCTCCTGGGGGACGAGTTCTTTATCGCCTCGCCCGCCTCGCACCCCAACTACCCGATCAGCTTTGGCGTCCTGGGCCTGAAGGGCTCCGAGTTCGTCTCGAAGGTCGCCAAGGACCGAGCCTTCCGCATGCCGATCGGCGTGGACCTGTTCGTCCTGGACGAGATCGCAGCCGATCCGGCACGCTTCCGCTCCCAGTCGCGCGGCACGTGGCTGTGGGCGCGCCTCATGTTCCTGCGCTCGATCCCCAACCCACCGACCGGCCTGCCGATCCCGGCGCGCCAGCTCGCCTCGGCGGCCATGGCCTGCGCGCACTGGGGGATGCGGGCGCTGCGTGTGAACGAGGCCTCCCTGTACCGCCGCTGGATGCGCGCCGCCCTCAAGGGGCGTGAGAACCCGCAGCTGGCCGCTGACGGCACGACCCTGTACGGGGACTTTTCGACGCGCGATCCCAGGCGTTGGAGCGCCTCGGAGGCCGAGCTCTTCCCTGCCAAGTCCGTCCCCTTCGACGACATCACCGTGTGCATCCCCGCGGCCTACGACGTCGTGCTCACGCGCGGCTACGGCGACTACATGCGTGTGCCGGATCCGCAGGACCGTGTCACTCACGAGCCCTTCCACATTGTCTTTGGACCGTTCGACCCGGGCCCCGCGACCCAGGACGGAGCCGACGCGTGAGCGAACAGGACACCACGGCCTCGTCCATGCCCGAGGCCCAGGGCCCCGGCGAGCAGGTGGAAACCACCGAGGAAGCCCTCGAATCGCGTGGGCAGCTGGGGCGCGACTATCTGTGGAACACGGCCGCGTCACTCATGTCCAGCCTCGCGGTGGTCATCATGGGCGTGGCGATCATGCGCTCGGGCGCGACCGACACCTTCGCGCGTGCCCAGTACGGCCTGTTCACCCTGGCCCTGGCGATCGGCCAGCAGTACCAGACGGTGGGCCTGTACGAGGTGCGCACCTTTCACGTGACCGACGTGCGGCGACGCTTCGATTTTGGCACCTACCTGTCGACGCGCCTCCTGACCTGCCTGGTCATGGTGGGACTGATCCTCTCCCACTCCTGGAGCTCCTCGACGAAGGACCCCTACCCGGCGTTCACGGTCATCGCCGCCATGGCGCTGCTGCGTATTTTCGACGCCTTCGAGGACGTGTATTACTCGGAGTTCCAACGCTCCGGGCGCCTGGACATCGCGGGTAAGGCCTGCTTCGCGCGCATCTTCACGACCACCTTCTTGTGGTCGGGGCTGTACTGGTTCACCCAGGACTGCTCCTGTCCACGCTGGTCACCTTCGCGGTCACGTGCGTCGTGCTGGTCGTGGCCTACGGGCTGCCCGCGCGCGGCCTCTTCTCCCTGGCCCCGTCCTTCAATGCACGAGGCATCGGCGGAATCCTGTGGGAATGTCTTCCTCTGTTCATCGCCGCCTTCCTCAACCAGTACCTGGCCAACGCGCCACGTTTCGCGATCCACGCAAACCTCGGCGACGAGCAGCTGGGCGTCTTCGCGATCATCTACATGCCGGCCGTCGCGATCAACATGCTCTCCCTATTTGTGTTCCGCCCCCTGCTCACGCGCATGGCGCTGCGTTGGACCGAAGGTAAGCGCGGCGAGTTTTTCTCGATCGTGCGCCGCGGCCTGCTCACGACCGCGGGAGCCTTCGTGCTGGTCGCCGTCGTCACGTACTTTATTGGCGCTCCCCTGCTGACCCTCGTGTTCGGCACGGACGTGTCCGACTACGTGCCCGAGCTGATGGTGCTCGTCTTCGGTGGCGCCCTCAACGCGGCCGGCGTCATCCTCTACTACGCGCTGGCCACCATGCGCCGCCTGCGCGCCGTCCTCGTCGCTTTCCTGATCGCGGGCGGCACCGCCTACGTCGCGGCCGCCCCGCTCGTGCGATCCTACGCGATGATGGGCGCATCCCTGGCCTATGCTTCAACCATGGCGCTGCTCGCGATCCTTTTCGTCGCGTTCATGCTCATCCCCGTTCGCAACGAACCTATCGAAACGGAGTCCGTCAATGGCTGACCGCTCTCAGTCCCCCATCAAGGTCGGAATCTTCATGGAGTTCTTCCTGCCCTACCTGGGCGGGATCGAACGCTACCAGGATCGCCTGAGCGAGCAGCTGCGACTTCTCGGCTACGACGTGTTCATCGTCACGTCCCTGCACGACGAGTCCCTGCCCCGCTTCGAGGACAAGGACGGCCTGCGCATCTACCGCCTGCCGACCAAGAATATCTTCAAGCAGCGCTACCCCTTCTTCAAGCGCGACGCCCGCTTCAAGGAAACGATGGCCGCCGTCGAGGCCGAGAACGCGGATTTCTACATCGTCAACACGCGTTTCCACCTGACGAGCCTGCTCGGCGCTCGCCTCGCGCACCGCCTGGGCCGCCCGGTCGCACTCATCGAGCACGGCACCGCGCACATGAGCGTGGGCAACCCCGTGCTGGACTTCTTCGGCGCCATCTACGAGCACGGCCTGACCCACTTCGTCAAGAAGCACGTGACCTCCTACTATGGGGTGTCGCGCAACTGCAACAAGTGGCTGCGTCACTTCACAATCAAGGCCTCGGGCGTGTGGTATAATGCGGTGACGCCCGAGGATACGGCTGTGGCCGACGACCGCTACGAACGCCTGTGGCCGCGCGGGGGCGAGGGCTCCGAGATCGTCATCTCCTACGCGGGCCGCTCATCGCCGAGAAGGGCATCGTCGCGCTGCTGGACGCCTTCGCGCGCCTGCGCGCCGAGCTGCCCGACGTACCGCTGCGCCTGGCTGTCGCTGGCTCCGGCCCCATCGAGGACGAGCTGCACGCACGCTACGGCTCCGACCCCGCCGTGACGTTCCTCGGCAAGCTGGACTTCCCCGGCGTCATGAGCCTGTACCGCCGCTCAGAGGTCTTCGTCTACCCGTCGATGTACCCCGAGGGTCTGCCCACCTCCATCCTCGAGGCTGCCCTGGGCGACTGCGCGATCATTGCGACGCCGCGCGGCGGGACCGAAGAAGTTATCACCTCCCCCCGCCTTGGGCTGGATCGTCGACGGCGCCACGTCGGAGCAGCTCACGAACGCGCTCGTGCCCGCCCTGCGCGAGGCCGTCACCGACCCGGTGCGTCGCGCCTCGTGCGCGGCGGCCGTCGGCGCGCGGGTGCGCGAGCACTTCACGTGGGCGTCGGTTGCCCGCGAGGTTGCCTCCGTCATCGACGAGGCCGTGGCCCGCTAAGCTGGACCGTCAGACCTGGGGCGCTGACCTGCGTCCTAAATTCTTGGACGCGTTCATTCGTAGCCATTATGCGGCTTCCTATAGGGCCTGATCTCGGAATGACGCTGGGATCAGGCCCTTGAGCTTGACGTCGATGCCCGAGCGGCCCATTGTCGGGATATCTACAGTGCGACGTTCCAGCAACATGTTGGCCTTTTCTCCCCATTGGGGCGGCTCTCAAGCCTGACCTACCACATATGCCTGATCGACACACAATCACCTCACTTTGTCCATACAATACAGCTCGACGCGCCGCTACTCCAGCTCCCCATGGATCCTGATACCATGTAACTGTATTTATTTCACGAGGCCGAAGTCCTGCCATACTGAAGGTCACCTATGCCCAACGCATCCAAGGCTGCCACTAGCACGCCTTATATCCCGGACATTACGCTGGATCGCTCTTCTCCCGTTCCGTTGTACTTTCAGATCTCCGAACCCATTGCTGAACTCATCAACACCGGAGCGTTGCCCGCGGACACTCGACTCGAAGACGAGCTGTCGATGGCTGCTCGCTTGCACGTCTCACGCCCAACCGCGCGCCAGGCCCTGCAGCGTCTCGTCGACCGCGGCCTCCTGACACGACGCCGCGGCGTCGGCACGATCGTCTCCCCGAGGCAGGTTCACCGGCCCATGGAACTCACCTCCCTCATGAAGGACCTGGTTGAGGCCGGCCACAAGGTACAGACGACGATCCAGCGCTACGAGGCGCACCCCGCCACGGAGGCCGAGGCCGAGGTACTGAAGATCGAGGCAGGAACGCTGATCGTTCACATCGAACGCACGCGCTTTACGAACAACGAACCGATCGCTGTGCTCACAAACCTCATCCCAGCGGACATTGCCCCCACGATGCAGGAACTCGAGTCTGGCTCTCTCTACGATCTCATGCGCGAGCGAGGCGTCACCCTCACCTCAGCCCGACAGGTCATCGGGGCGCGTACCGCAACCACCAAGGAGGCCAAGCTTCTGTCCGAGCACCGCGGTGCTGCCCTGCTGACGACGCAGCGCACGACATACGATCCCTCCGGACGCATCGTGGAGTACGGCGACCACATCTACCGGGCATCGCGCTACTCCTTCGAGGCCAATCTTTTCGCACAGTGACAAGGAATTGCTGCTTTGTCCTAACAAATTGTTGACTGGATGGCGCGCACGCCGTAGACTTGTGGGCGACGGAGAATAGCCGCAAGCAATCACAAAGGTGTGCTTTCCGCCATGTCCATCGAGTACAGCCCCGGCCCCCTCCTGCACGCGTCCCGCATGCGGCACGGACGCGCCTCCCGCACGCATCTCGCACCACAAAGTGTTTGACGCGCATCACTGCTGCGGCTATTGTCGGTCGCGAGGACACCACGGTTGGCGAGAAAGGACGCGCCATGACTTGGTTTTCATCCATGATCCCTGGGGCCCCCGGTAACGCAGATTCCATCGCATCGGTCGCTCATGCCTGCACGCAAGCGCCACGGAAGCAGACACCATCGAGCAGGCAGTGTCACGTATCCCGTCGTCCATCTCGACATGGAAGGGCCACGCGCACCTCGACTACCTGGAATCACAGCAGCGAGCGCGCAGCCGCATGATCCATTTCAACGAAGGCATGACCTGTGCGGCCAACGACGTCGAATCCTACTCGTGGAACGTACGCGCCATGCATAACTACGTGGAGAACACCCTGCGTCCCGCCGCGCAAAAGCTCGACGATGCGTTCGAGCACACTCCCGCCGTGCAGCGCATTAACGCGTACTTTTCCCTCCTCGCCGAAGCGCGCACCCTCCAGGGCGAGTACAGGGAGCGCTACAACAGGCTCAAGCAAGAGGCCGAGGACCTCGCCCTCAGCCTGCAACAGGCTCTGTCGATCGAACCCGTCGCGAAGAAGTCAAAGTTCGCGGGTGGCTTCTTCGACCCCTCCCGCACGGAGCGTCTCAGCGAGCGCGACATTGACAGGATCAACGCCGAAATCAAGGCCCTGCGAGAGGGCGGCTTCGACCTGCGCGCAATCGCTCAGGGAAGCATCGGTGACTGCTACTACCTGGCATCGCTGATGGCCGTCATGAACTCCCCCGAGGGGCAGTCGCTCCTTGCCGACGGCATTCGGCCGCACTACAACCAAGACGGAACGATCGACGGCTACATCGTCACGGTCTACGACAAGCCCGGTTTCTTCTCCTCCGGATCCTCCACGGAGGTATTGGTCAGAGACACATACCCCAACGGCGCCCGATCCTCGGGGGCGGCTGGCGTCATCTCCCTGTACGAAAAGGCGTTTTCCCAGCTCCACCCGGGCGGAGTCAACAGGTCAACCTTCTTTGAAAGCGGGATAGCGGCCGGTTACCCCCGCCAGGCTCTCCCTCGCGTCACCGGTCAGGGAACATCCACGGTTCACGGGGACGGCTTCTTCGGCTTTGGAAGCGGCTACGACGCCAGCGAACAACAGACGATCATCGAGGCCGCCAACAGCGGGCAGCCCACCATCGCCAACACGGAGTACAGCGACGCGTTCGAGAACCGAACCGCCCCCGTGGATGTGACACTGCCCAACGGGCAGGAGACGCGCATCGACATCTACCGAGGACACTCCTACGTGGTCACACACGCCGATTCGTCGGGCCTCACGCTCGTCAATCCGCACGGTACCAACACGGTCTCGGAGACGGGAAGCGCGACCCCCAACGGGGAATTCACCATCTCCTGGGAGGATTTCGGAGAGTACTACGGAAACGTCACCCTCGGTGCCGTCAAATAACGCGGCACCGCGCGCAGGGCGCACTTCTCGCCTGAGAGTGTCGCCGCTCCCCCAGCACTTCCACCCCGACACGATAGGCAGAACATGACTCACCAGGACCGCCGGTGGATCATCCCCGGTCACGCCGTTCGTTGCGGCCTGATCGACGGATTCGCAGAGCCGGCCATGAGCATTCTTCGCTCGGAGATCACAGACGGGATTCCCCGCGTCACGCTCGCGGTCACGTGGAGGCCCGGCGCAGGGACTCCCCCTCCCGGGATGCGCGCAGAACTGGCCCAGGGGGAGTCCGCGTCGCTCAGCAACGTCGGGAGCTTTACCCTGGTCGACATGGAAGCACCCCTCGACGGCGACATGTTCCCACGGCCGGTCATTCTCTTCGAACCCGATCCGCGCCTCATCGAGACGGCGCGCCGATACGCTGGAGCCAATGGCCTGTTCTTCCCCGACACGATCGACGATGGGAGTCACTCATGAGCAAGGGTTTCGCGTGCGACACGGACGAAATGAGGGCGTTGATCGCCAGGCATGAGGAGCTGCGCTCCGACTTGGAAAGGGTCATCGTGCCGCCGAAAGGAGCCGCGTGGGGCTTTTCCGTCGTGCGCGGCGCGTACAAGGAGCTGGCGGAGGATTGCACTGATCGCCGAGAGATCATGCAGGAGTGGTGCACCCGCATGTCCGAGGCCATTGAGGCGACCTCCCGCGAGTCCGAGCAAGCGGACGCCACCTGGGCGGACGTCATCAAGGACGACCGCCTCACCTCCCTCTGATCTCTCCGGAGCGCCGATACGCCGCGCTCTTCCCATGAACAACCACAGCGGCCGCGCAACGGGTTCGCAGGTATAACACGACAAGGAAACACACGATGGTCGCTCTGAGCAGGCTCGAAGAGATACGCGACTTGCGAACGGTATGGCCCCACGAGGCACTCGATTTCACCCCGTGGCTCGCGCAGGACGAGAACATGGCCCTCCTCTCTGACGCCATCGAGATTGACATGACGGTCGACGAGATAGAGTCCTGCGTCGGCGATTTCAACGTCGATATCTTCGCGTCGGAGACCGGCACGGACAGAACAATCATCATCGAGAACCAGCTGGAAGACACCGATCACGACCACCTCGGAAAGCTGATCACTACGCGTCTGGAAAATCAGCGGATGTGATCGTCTGGCTCGTTAAACGCGCGCGAGAGGAGCATCGAGCCGCAGTCGAATGGCTCAACAACCACACCGATGAGAACATCGGCTTCTTCCTGTGCGAAATCAAGCTGTTTCGCATCGGTTCCTCCGATCCGGCCGTGAAATTCGAGGTTGTCGAACGACCCAACGATTGGACCAAGGAAGTCAAGAAGGCGACGTCACCGGATGCGGGCCAGCAGCTTCGCTACGACTACTGGGCTGCATTCCAGGACTATGCCGTTCAGGACACACGCTTTTCGCACAACTTCCGCCGTCGCAAGCCCTCGAAGGACTATTGGATGAGTTTCTCCATCGGCTCATCTCAGTGCCATATCGAAGCGTCACAGATCCACAAGCGCAACTAGCTGAGTGTCGAGCTGTACATCGATCAGGATAAGGATCTGTTCCGCTCGCTCTACGCCATGAGGGAGACGATTGAAGCCGAGGCTGGCCTGAGCTTTGATTGGCGGGAGCTCCCGAACCGCAAAGCGAGCCGCATCATCGTCCATAAGAACGTATCATTCGACGACAGGGACCGGTGGAGTGAGCACTTTGACTGGATGATCGACACCATGCTCGCGATCAAGACAACCTTCAAGAAGTACCTGTAACCGGCTTCACCGCTGCGCTCGCCCGAGCGCCCCAACCGTCGACATCACTCAGGGGGTCATGTCATGTCCGCACGTATCAGTCGTGGCCTTCGGATCGCCTGCGCCATCGGACTCGCCGCGTCGCTCGTTGGAGCGTGTTCGTCGCCCAACGAGGAACGCGACCTGCCTGCGTGCGATGGCACGACCTACGTTCTTGAATCAGCGGTCAGGTATCAGCTCATCGAAGGGTTCAGCCCCCTGCGGCTCACGGGCATCGAGGCCGATGCTGCCGGCGACGCGCCACACGCCACGCTCACCGTGAGCTGGTCCGATGGAGTCAACGTGCCGGAGGGCATGTATCAGACCCTCACGGTCGGGGAGAGTACGACCCTCGACAACGTCGGTACCTTCACTCTCATCGACGTGCTCCCACCCTCCGGGGAGAGGCGCTGGTCGACACCGGTGGTCTGCTTCCAGCAGGACCCCCAGCTCATCGACACTGCACGTACCTACGCCGCCGACAACGGCCTCCCCTTCCCCGGCGACGAGCGAGACAGCCAGTCCTGAGGGCTCTCATCGACCTCGATGAGTTCTGGATACCATCGTGACGATGCTCGCATAGGGAGGTCACCCCCACGCCGGGCGTGGTGGACACTCCTGCGTGTTGACGCAACTAGAGGGCGAGGCTCATTCCTCGCTGGCGAAGCATCATGAAGGGATTGAGACACTCCACCCCAAGCGCGGCACATGCATCCGGAATCTTGATCCGCCTCTTCGACTAGGTGCCGACTTTTCATGCGTGACGACCACCCACCCGTTTGCCAGTGCGTGCGCAACGATCCAGGAGTCCGCAACGCGTTGAAACTCGCTGACTGCCGACGGCTCATAGTTGTCTTTTGCCCACGCCATGACCTGCTGGTAGCAGGCCACCACACGCAAGTCAGGAGCGATAAAGTGTTGCTTATGCTGCTTCGCCCAGGCCTTGAGAGGATCGTCATCGCTTGCATCGTCCAGTTCGTCGTGCACGGACTTGATACTCACGGCGTGGCGAGAGTCGAATAGCCGGACGAGGAAGTCCCAGTATCCGGGGGCCAGATCGAACGCATAGTATGCGTTTGCCGCATCGATGAAGACGTTCGTGTCCAGGACGTACATCTCTCACACCACCTGGAGATGTCTCGCCAGTTCGTCGAACACTTCCCTCTTGTGCGTGCCGATCATGCGGAAACTTTCCGTGAATCCTGTACGCCCCTCCAGGGTGGATGTAACAATCGCGGTCGCAAATGAACGCCCAAGACGCGCGGTGAGGGTGTTGTAATAGTTACCGCCGCCATTGCGACGCTTTTCGTCACCGTAGTCAGCGCGCACCGCCTCGAGAAGCTCGTGGTAATGCTCGTCACCAATCCGCTGAACTCCGTGCAGTCTGTGGAGTGCAACCTCGGCGGACACGCCAAAGCGACGCGCAACCGCACGGTAATCCAGCACAGTTATCGCTTCGTCGAAAGCCGTCAGCGTCTCGTCAGGCAGCAACACACATGCAGCGACACGATTACACCATGACTCTTCACCGGTTCCACCAAGCAACCGGTCACCCCCAGACAACGCACTGTGGCCCAGAAGCAGGTGAGCAAACTCGTGCAGAAGGGTGAAGTTCTGTGCGCTATACGGTTCGTCAGCGACGTTGACGAAGATCAAGGGAGCAATGTCGTCGTAGAGGCTAAATCCTCGGAACTCCCGCGTAGAGAGCTTCCTCGTGTTGCTCGCACCGACGACACCGCTCCTCATGACAAGCACACCTACACCTTCAAGCGCTGCGACGATATCGTGGCGCCATTGGTCCGGGCTAGTCGCCTTCGCCCGATCAAGACGCAGAAGTTCGCGCACACGGCGAGCAACCATGTGCGGATTATCCTGCGTGCTCGCGGAACCCAAGAACGGAAGCTTTCTGCCCCCTGCTCGCGAGCGTAATCGTGGTACCAGTCCTGGAATTGCTGATAACGGTTGATAGTATCGAGAAGATTCCCGGAAGGACGCTCAATAGCGACACTCTCATGGGTACGCATGTCGGCGATAGGCAGTGTCTCATCGGGCGGTTCAGGCATGACGAGCGCACCGAGAGACGTGTGGGTATAAGCCGCAAATTTTTCGAGATCATGAAGAGTCGGCTGACTGCTTCCGTGCATCCAGTCCCCAAGTTTTGGGAACTTCATCAGCGCTTCCTCGAAGGTACGCTCAGAGCGCTGGAGGGCCCACGAAAGCACTGGCTGGCTGACGGCGACTCGCGCGCTCATGACGTTCCTCCTCCCACTCACATATCGATGTCACTATCGTACAGTGAGCCTCTGTCACTTCCGTCTCGTTAGCGCGTTTTCTCTGCGATATCACTCGCCTCGCACGGGAGTTCTCACCTATCCCACCCGCCATCGCGACGACGAAAGTGGCGACGGTACCGCTGCTCGTATAAAAAAAGTTGTCGGCGCGGGCAATGCCCGCGCCGACACCCTCAACTCACGCCGAAGGCGCAGTAATCACTGGGCTTAGGCGGCTCTTCATAGTTGAGTGTGGGTGGAGGCGTCTAGGCCTCCTGTGATGAGGAGCATTCGGAGTTGGTAGTTGGTGGGGTTGCGGTAGCCTCTGGCGGTGCGTCTGCCTAGTTCGATAATGTTCGTTGATGGCTTCTGTTGGCCCGTTGCTGGCTCCGTCGGTGTCGAAGTAGGCCAAGAAGGCGTCCTTCCACTTGCGTAGGGTCCGGCCCAGGCGAGCGATTTCGGGGATGGGACTGGGCCTGCGACCCCGCAGAGATGACTCGGCTCAAAGACAGGCACGACACCCTGCGTGGAACCGTCGACGAGATCACTCTCCCGTCGGGCGCCATCAACTGGGGGTTCTTGGTCGTCAACTCCGGCTATAGCAAGCTCGAATCAGGCGCCAAGAGACGCCGCGATACCATGCACAAGTGGTGCGACCAGATGTCCGGTGCTATCTCGAAAACATCGAGTGACGCTCAGGCGGGTGACTCTCACTGGGCATCCGTGATCGAGAAGGACCGGCGTACATCCTTGTAGCGCGTTGCCCCAACGACAATCGGGGTGTTGCCTCCGCTCGGACATGGCGGCTGCGTCGCCGTCAGCTCAGCGCCCCCCTCACGGCCTCGTCCAGCGGCTGCGCGCCGCCGCCAAGCATCCGTTCAAGCGATTCCAGCGTGTAGTGCGACGGGCCCGCCAGGAACGCGACCATCGCGCCGACCTCGGAGGCATCCACGCCCAGGCGAGCTGCCCATGCACGTCGGTACAGGCGCAACTGGGTCGCGAAGTACGCCAGCTTCTCCGGCTTCGTCGAGGCCGTCACCGGCTGACCGCTCTTCCAATCGATCACCAGGAAACGCGGTCCCTCCCCGCTCACGCGCTCAAACCGCGTCGATTCGCCCCTGGACGGACACTCCGCCCACCTCCACGGAGAACGCCTCTTCGATCGCCACCGCCCGATAGCCGGCCAGCTCCCCCGCGACGAACACGCGGAAGTTCTCGCGTAGCCTCTCGAGCAACTCACGCTCCTTGAGCGTCAGCAGAGCCTCATCCGCACCGTCATCGCCGCCCGCCAGCGCCCCATCCTCACCGGGCACGACCGCAGAGGGGTCCACGGCCTCGGACGCGGGATCCGCGCCCGCCACGTGCAGCTCGCGCTCCGCCCACGCGTGGAACACCGTGCCCAGGGCGGAAAACGAGCTGGGCTTGGTCGGCATCGGACGGCGCATATCGCGCGCAAACTCATCCGCGTCCTGGAGCATCGCCGACACTGACGTCGCGGGCACGCGCTCGGCCCACAGGTCCACGACCGGCGCCTCCCGGCCCAGACGGTCCTCCTCGATCAGGGCAATCGTGTCCCGAACCGACGGGTCATCACCCATCTGCGCCAAGGCCTCGAACACGTCGCGGTCCTCGGCCAACACGCGCAGCTGCGCGCGCACAGCATCCGCCGCGGCCGCAACCCGCTGACGCGACGGGCCCGGCTCCGGCGGGAACGTTTCCGAGGCCGTCGGCGCGCTCAGCGCCGTACGCTCTTCCTCCCCCGGGACGGGAGCTATCAGGCACGTCCCGTCACCTACGACAGAGCTGACGCCCAGGTCTCGCCACGCGCCGCTGCCCCACACGCCGCGATCGTCCAGGGCCTCGACTGTGCCTTCGGAAGGCGCCGGCGTGTGCTCGAAGAGCTGGGAGCTGGCCTCCATGAGGTAGCGCGCCGGAAACTTCGTCGCACTGCTGCCCGGGTACAGCCACGAGCCCACCAGCAACTGCGCGCTGCGCGCACGCGTCATCGCAACGTAGGCGAGTCGGCGCTCCTCGCGCTCCGCGTACACGCCGACGGCGAGCCCGTACTCCTTCTTCATCCACTTCTCATAGGCGGCCGACGGCTTCTTCTCGCCCTCAACATTCAGGTCGAAAGGCGGCAGGTCCGCGTAGTCCCCTCGCAGCGGGTGGGGCAGATCCCCACCCTCCGTCAGCCACGCTTTCTCGTAAGGCGGATCGTCCTGCCACGACACGGATTTCTTGCCCTTGCCGTGGGAGGGGAACACCCCGTCGCTCAAGCCGAAGACGGCGACGCCGTCCCACTCCAGGCCCTTCGAACCGTGGACCGTCAAGATCTGGACGGCCTTCGGGTCCGGCTCGCCCAGGGGAGCCTCCAGCCCCTTCTCGCGTTCGTCGGCCACGCGCAGGTACGCGAGGAAAGACCCCAACGACGCGCCCGGCGTCTCCTTCTCGTAGGCGGCAGTCACCGCAATGAACTCGTCCAGCGCGGCTCGGCCCCCCATCGACAGGGGGTCCGCGATGACGTCGTCCAGGGTGCCCATGATCAGGATTGCACGCTCAACCTGCTCGGTGATCGAGCGCCCAACGCCCTCACGCACCGCGCGCAAACGCTCACCCAACAACCGCACGCGGCGCGCAGCCTCCTCGCTGATCGCGGGGCGGCCCTCCACAGCCCACCCGGGGTTGGGCGGGTTGTCCACCGCGTCCAGGAGAACGGCCTGGTGGGGGCTGGCCCCCTCCTCGCGTGCCAAGGCACGCGCCCTGTCGCCCAGCGCGATCAGGTCGGTGGCCCCCAGGTCAATGCCCGCCAAGAGGCGCGCCAGCCACGGGGAGGCCGCCACGTCGTAGGCCAACTCCAGCGCCGCGCGCACGTCCTGCACGGCGGGCTGGTCCAGCAGCCCGCCCAGGCCCACGATCTCCGTCGGGATACCGGCCTCGCGCAGAGCGGCGTCAATAAAGGGGGAAATCCTTGCGGCGCCGACTCAGGACGGCGACTGTGCGCCGTTTGCCATCCTTGGTCGCTTGCGAACGGACGCGCTTCACGAAGTCCACCGTTGCGGCCAACGCGTCCTCATACACCTGCGTGTACGCGATCTCCACGGTGCCCTGCCCCGCTCCCTTCCTGGGAACCAGGATCGGCGACTGTGCCTTGAGCACATCCTTGCCCGCCTGATAGGAGGCCACCTCACGCAGCGGCGCTGCCACGCGATTCGCCGCGTCCAGAATAGACACGTCGTTACGCCACGCGGTGGACAGCGTGAGGGTCTGCCCGGCCTCGGGCGCTCCGCTCTGGAAACGATCCAGGAAGGTCTCCAGGGACGAGGCCGAGGCCCCCCTCCACCCGTAAATCGCCTGATTCGGGTCGCCCACCGCAGTGACTGCGTGATCCCCAAACAGCGTGGAGAGGAGCTCCATCTGGATGACGGACGTGTCCTGGAACTCATCGAGGAGGACCGCACGGAACTCCTCGCGCAGCGCGGCGCGCACCGCCGGTGCCTCGCGCACGATGCGCGTGGCCAGGACCAGCTGATCCGAAAAATCGAGAACGCCCATCTCACGTTTGCGCTGCTGATAGGTCGCAATAGGGCCCAGGAATGCGAGACGACGTCTGTTGGCCCTCAGGAGGTTGCGTGCCTCCGCGTTGGTATCGCCCACCTGGGACAGCTCACGACCCAACTCCTCCAAGGCCTCGCGCGCACGCTCCACCGTGAAGCCGTGCTCGGCCAGCTCGCCCGCAAGATGCAAGACCTGCGGGACCGCGTCGATCGGCCGGAGCTCCTCGTCCAGGTCAGTGGGCCACGCCTCGACGATCTGCGTCATCAGGTCGAGGGCGCCGGCCTCGGACAGCATGGAAAAATCGGGATCGATGCCGATCCGCATCCCATGCTCGGACACGATGCGCTCCGCGAACGAGTTGTAGGTCAGGGCCACCGGGTCTTCGTCCAGGCGCTCGCGCATCTGCGGCATCTGGCGCGCCAGCAGGCGGATACGCTCGCGCAAGCGGTCGCCCAGCTCCCCCGCCGCCTTGCGGGTAAAAGTCAGGCCCAGGATCGAGGCCGGGGTCAGGTCCGGGTGGTTGGCCAACAGCCAGAGCACCCTCATCGACATGGTCTCGGTCTTACCCGACCCGGCGCCCGCGACGACCAAGAGGGGGCGGCGTGGGGCCTCGACCACGCGCACCTGCTCCGGCGTCGGCGTCTTCGTCGCGTCGACGATAGCCTGGATCTGCGTCGCGCTCAGGTTCATGGCGCTGTCCTTTCCCACGTCACTCCACCACCTTGCGGCCGCGCTCACGCGCCGGACACAGCCGATCGAAGGGACAGTACCGGCACGCATCCTCCGAGGGCGTCGCCTGGAAGTAGGGGCCGCGCGCGGCGTCGGCTACCTTGCGGACCTCCTCGCGCCACTTGCGCAGCTCCTCCCCCTCCAGGGGTTTTTGGTCAAAAGTCTTCGGTTTCTTATCCCCAAGCAGCGCGATGCGGGCGCCCGCCACCTTCTGGCCCGAAGCAAGCAGGGCCATCTGATAGGCCGCCAACTGCGGGTTGTCCGGAACAGTCTTCGCCGAATAGCCGCTCTTACCCGTCTTCAGGTCCGTGACGCGCACCCCCTCATCGACGTGCTCCATGCGGTCCATGCGACCGCGGATGGTCACGCCCTCAACCTGGGCCTCGACCATCTGCTCGACGTCGACCCGGCCGGGCACACCGACGATGTAGGAGGCGAGATTATCGACGATGGCATGCGCGCGGCGTTCCGAGTGACGCCCCGCCCAGGTATCCAGGTTGTAACCCAGCTCCTCGATGCGAGCCTCCAGCGCCTCCGTCAGCTCCTGGGCGCTGCCGTGCGGGTTCTCCTCGGCCAGCGCATGCACGAGAGTACCCAGGCTGGCCGCCGCGTTCGACGGCCCATCGGCGCCAATGGTCGACAAAAACCAATACAGCGGGCATGCCAGCGCGCGCTCGAACTGAGACGGGGAGAGCCTCACCTCCCCCTGAAACTCCTCGTCCGTCGTGGGCGTGCCACCCGCGCCCAGCCAGCGCTCCGGTTGCGCCGACGCGATGCCCTCGCGGGCCATCAGGGCCAGCAGCGTGGCCGCAAGCTCCGCGTCGACCGGATCGTCCGACGAAGCCGCACGCGCACGCAGGTCAGCGATGTGGCCGGGCAGCGACAAGGGCGCGTCCACCGTATCAATCGGCACGACGCCGTTCTCGCGCGGCGTGCCCGCCAGTCGCGCCACCAGGTCGAAGAAAGCGGAAGGTGCGGCGTCCTCCGAGCGCACGGCTCCGGCGTGCACGAAGAGGATCGATCGCGTCAGCGCCGCCACGAACAGGCGATACTCGTCGTCCAAAACCGCGCGGCGCGCCGAGCGCGTCGAGTCGATCAGCTCCTCACGCCCATCCTCACCCACGACCGTGCGGCCCGCGCCCACGTCCGCCAGCAGGTCGGCTCGCAGGATCCGGTCGCGCAGCCGCATATTCGGCCACGCCCCATCCTGTAGGCCAGCGAGCACCACGACCTGCCAGCGCCGCCCCATGGCCTGAGCGGGCGTGAGAACCTCGACGCCGCCCGGGCGCACGCCCACGCGCGAGATCGTGTCGATCGGCACCGACCCCGAGAGCAGCTCGGAAGCAAACTGCACGGCCGAGCCAGACGGGTTGCGCTGCTCCCACACGTCCGCAACGCGCATGAGTGCGACGACAGCGTCCAGCTGATCGTCAAACCACGCGGAGGCCTCGTCCGATCGGATGGCCCGCGAGCGCCAGTCTTCGCCGACACCGCACGCCTCCCACAGGGCCCACAGGCGTTCCTGGGGACGCTCCCCACCCGACGCGGCAATCTCCCACATGGCCGCTGCCTTCGTCAGCGCACGCGCGAGCGAGCGGTCATTCCACCCGCGCCGCCCCGGCGCCTCGGCTCCCTTCTCGAGAGTCGCGCGCCACGTCTCGGGATCATCGACGAGGTCGGCCACCGTCAGCGGGATCGGCGCGGTCTCGTCGCCCGCCTCCTCAGCGGCCAGGGCGCGCGCAGCGTTGAGGCGGCGCAGCAGCCGGTGAACTGCCAGGGCGTCAGCTCCGACGAGAGCCGAGGGCAGGAGGCGCTCGGCCAGTTCCCGGCGCAACGCCACGTCCGTGTCGCTCTCCCCCCGTCGGCACCGTGACGAGGTCGAGAAGCAGTCGCGTTGTGGACTGCGACGCAAAGTCAAAGGCGCGTCCGCCCCCTGCCAGCGGGACACCACCGCGAGCCAGGTAACGCCTCGTCTCGGCAACCATCGAGGAGCTGCGCACGATGACGACCTGATCCGTGAAGTCGATACCGTCATGGAGGTGGTGGGCTCGCAACGCTCGGGCGATGAGCGCCCCCATCTGCGAGGGCGTGGCCCCCAGGTGCGTGGCGAGGCCACCCACCGGCGCGTCATCCGCGACCTGGGCGTCACGCCGAGCCGGCGAGCCGGACTGGGCGATACGCGAGCAAGCCTGGCGCGCCAGGTCCCGAACGAGCTTCGAGGTCTCATACACCTGCCCCAGCTCCGCGATCTCAATCCCCAGCGCCGAGGCCAACCGCCGATCCAGATGCGGCTCTCCCCCGCGATACCCAGCCACGGCCACATCCGAGTCCGAGAACGCCACGATGCGGGCGCCCGCGTCCCGGCACGCGCGCAGCAGCGTCAGGGTCGAGGGCGTGCAATCCTGCAGGTCATCAACGATCACCACGTCGGGCACCGGACAGGGCGCCTGCACGCCGCGCTCGGGCGCATCGCTCTCCCACGCGCGAATAAGATCCGCAGCAACGGACTGAATACGCGACAGATCCACGCGCAGGGTCTGCGGGTACTCAGGGGAGCGCTGTGGCCCCTCCTCCAGGGCAGCAACAATCACGCCCGCGCCCTCCCATTCGGGATGCCCAAAACGCGCCCCGGCCTGGGACAAAGCCGCCGAATCCATCCCGGCCTCGCCCACGCGCGCCACCAGATTACGAAGCTCCGCGCGAAACGCCGGCATCGCACGCATCTGCTCACCGATATCCTCCGGCCAGGGCGCCTCCACACTGCGCAACAGCTCCGCCAGAAGCTGATCCTGGGCCGCGCCCGTCACCAGCTCCACGCCCTCCAGCGGCTCAAGGCGCTGCGTGCGCCACGTGGCCACCACCTGATACGCAAAAGACGCGGGCGTGCGCACCGGACGCACCACATCCGGGCCCAGCGCCTGCGCGCGCGGCGTCAACACGTCGGCGCGCGTGCGATCAGGAGCCAGAATCAAGGCCGAGCCACCCGCGCGCACAGCCTGCTCAAACACCGCGAGCGCGCACGTGCTGCGCCCCGAACCGGGGGCCCCACGGGCGATCACATCCGCGCCGCGCGCCGCATCGACGACCCCGCGCTGCGCCTCGTTCAGCTGCGGCAGACGCCACCAACCATCCGGGCGACGCCGCAACCTGACCTTGATTTCGCTCATGACGCAATACTGACAGACCCCACCCACATCTGTGGCACATATGATGGCATTGACAATATTTACCAGCAAGGAGTCATCATGGAGATCTTCATCGGCATCCGCGACAACACGCGCCAGCTCGCCCTCGACGTCGACATGACCGAAAACGAACTCATGGCGAAGGTCAACGAGGCCCTCGTCTCCGCCAATGGCGTCCTCGACCTCACCGACACCAAGGGCCAGCGCACCCTCGTGCCCGCCCACGCCCTCGGCTACGTGCAGATCGCCAGCAAGACCGAGCGCCGCGTCGGCTTCGCGATCCACTGACGCACCATCGGACGCACGAGGCCGGGGAGCACACTGCGGAACTGAACCGCTCGCGCTCCCCGGCCTCGTCTATGCCCGTCGGACCGCTCAGGCCTTCAGGTGAATGTCCTTCATGCGCTCGCCGTGACGCTTGATGACATACTCCGTGATCTCATCGACGTTGTCCGGCGTCATCGCGAGCTGCGGGTAGGTGAACAGCGTGGCGCGCACGAGGCCCAGCGCCTCGCCGGCAACGCGGCGGCCCCACAGGGACAGGCGATCCGCCAGCTGCGGGTCCGCCTCGATCTGCGGACCAAGATGGGCGCGCACCCAATGCCCCTGCTCGAAGGGCCACACGTCCTCAATCCCCTCAAACAGGCCGTGGACTCGGGCAACACGGATCAACATATCGCCGAGCATGCCGCGCGTAATAAAGGTCTTCACCGAGCGCTCCGCGAACGTCGTCGGACGAGTGCGCGCATCCAAATCGTCATACGCGCGCGTAAACGCACCAGCGGCCTCCATCAGATCAAAGTCACGGTGCTCGCTCCACACCTCCAGCTGCTGGTACAGCGCGAAACACTGCGCAGCCATGCGCGCGTGCTCCACGTGCGCCTCGAACGTGGGAGCCTGCTCGCCGTCCTTCGCCAGGCGCGTCATAAACGCCAGCGACGAATAGGCGAGAATACCAATGACATCAGTGTCGTCGGCCGGGACAGAAACATATTCATGAGCCATGAGTACAGCATAGTGCCTGACAAGCCCTCCGGCTCCCACTATCCACACAATCCCCCATTCCCCCAGCTCCCTGTGACCAGCACCTCCCCCCGCTGTCAGCCTTGACACGATTACACTGAAAGGTGACCACCGGAAGCCCGGTCGCATTCTTTTTGCACATCACACATTCGCGCGGACGACAATCCCCGCGCCAGACAATGCGCGATCGGCACCGACCCCAACCCCGGAAAAGCCCGGGAGACAAGGCAGATCGTGACCAACACGAGCATCGAGGCCATCGAGCCCACCCCCGACAACGACGCCACCACACAGAGCGAGGCCACCACGCAGGAGGCCACCCCGGCCTCGTCCGTCGAATACTCCGCAGGCGTCGTCCGCCTCGGCAACATCAAGCCCGCAGCCCCCGAGGTCGAAGATGCCACCCCGGACATCACCGGAAAGGGCGGCGACGACCTGGAGAAGAAATCCTTCGCGGACTTCGGCGTCACCGACCCGATCGTCGACGCCCTCGAAGACAAGGGCATCACGCACCCCTTCCCGATCCAGGCCCTGACGCTTGGCCCCGCGCTGGAGCGCCACGACATCATCGGCCAGGCCAAGACCGGCACCGGCAAGACCCTCGGCTTCGGCATCCCCGTCCTCGAGGACGTCATCGCGCCCGACGAAGAGGGCTACGAGGACCTGCTCAACCCGAACAAGCCGCAGGCACTGATTATCCTGCCGACCCGCGAACTCACCAAGCAGGTCGCCCAGGACCTGCGCGAGGCTGCCAAGTACCTGTCGACCCGCATCGTCGAAATCTACGGCGGCGTCGCCTTCGAGCCCCAGATCGAGGCCCTCGAGCGTGGCGCCGACATCGTCGTGGGCACGCCCGGCCGCCTCATCGACCTGCTGCGTAAGGGCCACCTGCACCTGTCCGGCGTCGAGACCGTCGTCCTCGACGAGGCCGACGAGATGCTCGACCTGGGCTTCCTGCCCGACGTCGAGACGCTGCTGGCCCGCGTCCCCGAGAACCGCCACACCATGCTGTTCTCCGCGACCATGCCCGGCCCCGTCGTGGCCCTCGCACGCCGCTTCATGGTCCATCCGACCCACATCCGCGCGCAGGACCCCGACGACCAGAACCAGACCGTCAACACGGTCAAGCAGGTCATCTACCGCGTTCACGCCATGAACAAGGTCGAGGTCGTCTCGCGCATCCTCCAGGCGGAGGGCCGCGGCCGCACCGTCATCTTCTGCCGCACCAAGCGCACCGCCGCCCGCCTGGGCGAGGACCTGACCGCCCGCGGCTTCGCGGTCGGCGCGCTGCACGGCGATCTCGGCCAGGGTGCCCGCGAGCAGGCTCTGCGCGCCTTCCGTAACGGCAAGGTCGACGTCCTGGTCGCCACCGACGTCGCCGCGCGAGGCATCGACGTCGACGACGTCACGCACGTCATCAACTACCAGTGCCCCGAAGACGAGAAGATCTACATCCACCGCATCGGCCGCACGGGCCGCGCGGGCAACTCGGGCACGGCCGTCACCTTCGTCGACTGGGACGATACACCGCGCTGGTCGCTCATCTCCAAGGCCCTGGGCCTGGGCGTGCCGGATCCGCTCGAGACCTACCACACCTCGCCCCACCTGTTCACCGACCTGGATATTCCCGAGGGCACGACCGGCCGCCTGCCGCGCGCCAAGCGCACGCGCGCTGGCCTGGACGCCGAGGTTCTCGAGGACCTGGGCGGCTCCGCTCCCCGCTCCGAGGGACGAGGCCGTGGCGGCTCGCGTTCGGGCGGCTCGCGTTCGGGTGGCTCGCGTGGTGGGTCTCGCGGTGGCCGCGGGCGTTCCGCACGCGGCGACGCCTCCTCCGAGTCTTCACGTTCGCGCGGCTCGCGTCGCGGCACCCAGGACGGGGATCGCACGCTGAACGCCGGCAAGGGCGGCCGTTCCGACCGTGGCACTCGTGGCCGTGGCCGCGGCGAGCATTCGCAACGTTCCGATTCCGGTTCCGGTTCGGCTGGTTCTTCTTCCGAGCGTGCGCCCCGCGCCCGCAAGCGCATCCGCCGCCGCAAGGGCGGCGAGTGAGGCGGTAGAGCCGCTGCGCTGATACGACATGCGGAGGGGTCCGAGCCGAAAGGCTTGGGCCCCTCCCCTGTTTGAGGCCTCAGGGCGCGGCAAGATTCAACCTGATCGGGAACATTCAACCCGTTAGGGAGGATTCAACCCGATCAGAAGGGGTTGAATCTTCCCGATCGGGTGTAACACCTCATCGGTAACAAGTATCGTCGCGGAACTTGCCGTCCGCGATGGCCCCAACCGACACACAACGTGCTCAGAAGGGGCAGCAGTGCACTAGATACGACAGCAATGCACTAGATAGGAGGGCATTGCACTACCTGCTATCTAGTGCAACGCTGCGCTAACTAGTGCAATACCCCTCGGCCACAAGCTCTATCGCGGTAAATGCAGCTCCATAACAGCTACAACGAGCCTCCAGCCGAGCCACAGCTAACAGCGCTGCACTAGTTAGGGAGCATTACACCACCTCCGAGCTGGTGTAAAACCCCGCTAAGTGGTGTAACACCACTTAGCAACAAGTATCAGTATGGAGATGCGCCGCAACTCTCCAGTTGAAACACGAGGCAATGCAGTTCAGCGGCGGCTGAAGAGACGGTTCACCACTGAGAAACACGCGCCAGCGACGAGGCCGCTAACAGCAGCACTCATCAGCTGCGTGGGCACAGCAAGACCCAAACCGCACGCGCTTGGCAGAGTTTCCTTGGGCTGCGAGGAGGTAGGCACCCCATCAGCAGCCTCCTGAGGCACGCAAGCAGCCGTCGACGAGGACCCCGGAGCCAGTTCAACACCATCATTCTGTTCGTCATAAGAGGCGACACTCTCACCCGTTGAGACTCGCACATCTCCCCTACTAGAAGCGACGGGAGAAGACTCCAAACCTTTAGCTTCACCAAAATCAACACAACGTCGAATCGCCTGCTTAACAGAGGAGGAAAACACACCCAGAACAAACATCATCGACAGCGAAGCAGCGTAGGCTATTGCCATCTCAAAGAGTATAGTCCAACTTGACACCTCTGGCGAACAACGACCGGAATTACAATATGCTTGAAGCATCGAATACGATTCAAGAACTTTGGGCATCAGTATGCCCATGATGATCAAACGCCACCAACAACCGTATTCATCTCGGCTCGCCTGGCCTCAAACTTGATCATTATCCACTGAAACAAGGATCCCACCATGAAAAGCACATGAATGAAGGCCACTTCATACGTAGACACAAGCCCCAACTGAGGCTCTCCTTCTCCTACATAGAAAGCCCATCTAACGTCACCAAGAAAATCGAACACAAATAGAAAGACAGCCAAATATACAGTGATGATCAACAGTCTCATCGTCAAGAGCAGACCGCTTTGTCGCCAGAATTTCATCACCCCTAGTCCAGTCAAAGCACAAAGGAAATATAGGGGAAGACCGTACATTATCCACAATGGCGCGACATACGCTTCATCAACACGTAGCGATATATCAGCCAGCGTCATCCACACAAAATACGCGCTTACACCCAATAAGAGGAAGCAAATCAGTCCATACATCACTGCAACTCGCCATTGACGCAGCCACTCAAGAATTCGTTTACCCATGCTCACAGTGTAACGCGGCGCGCTTTACACTCTGAAGCCCCGCTCACCGCCCCACGTCGGGCAGATCCAGCTCCACCAGGACCGGGTTCAAGCGGACCCATTCGACCGCCAGCTTCGTAATCTCGTCGATGTCGCCGGTGTTCATACTGCGCGCCTTCAGGGAGGCGACGGCGGCCTCGGCGCGGGACAGAGAATCGGGCGACAGCGAAACGCCAGACGCGACAACACGCAGATACTGGTCCAGCAGCTTCCCAAAAGAGCGATCCCAGTTGATGCCGCCGTTGTCATACACCTCGTGGCCGACTCGCCCCGCGATGCGAATGACCTCGCCTGCAGCGTCTGACACTGGCCACTGTCGGGCACAAGAAGATCCCATAATTCCCCGTGCTGGCGCAGAGCAGGCACGGACGGATCCAGCTCCAGCCGCTCCCCCACTACAGGCGCGCGCTGAGCCTCGCGCTGCTCCACCCCAAACAAGGCGCACAGCTCCGACAACGCGACCGAGGCCTCGTCGAACGTCGCCTGAGAAATCGTTTCCGGGAGACCGTGCGTGATGAACGTGCAGCGCATCCGATCCATCGACCGCAGCGCGGTCGGCACACGCTCACCGACAGGTGCCCCAACGGACAGAAGCAACCGAATCACCACGAGCGCGCGTGGGGCGTCCAGGAAGTTGTGCCAGGACACCACGTTCTCGACAAGCGTTGCCTTGCCGTACACCCTCGAATCAGCAACAACCAGCGGATCCGCGCCCCACGACATCATCCGCGACACGTCGGCAACAGGGAAACGCTCGACAACGCCAAACAACGCCGTCTGGTCGGAGGTATCGCGCGCATTGATGTCGCCTCCGCGAGCAATCAGCATCGGAATCTGGTCGAGGCATCGCGACCGAACGCGCGCGTGGATCGGGGTACGTTCGTACCGATCACGCGAGTTGATGTCTCGCCTCGTGCCAGCAGGAAGTCCATGATCTCCTCGGAGGCCGGGAAATGCATGAGCCGCGACTCATAGGCGGAACCCCGCAGGTACGCGCCGACCTCGCAGCGCTCGACCGCGCGCGCCACGGCCTCGACGTCCCCGGAGGCGATGATTTGCTCGATGTCCGCGGGCAGGGTCTTGCGCAGGCGCATGCCTACTCTCCTCTCTGAGTTCCTGGGGCCAGCCTCACCGCGCCTCTACTCCCCCTCGGAGGCCCCGCCACCGTGCTTCGCGCGCTCTATGAGGACGCGCTCGACGACGCGCGGCAGGCGGGTGGGGGTGTCGCGGTGGCGACGAAGCGTGAAGAACAGACGCGCGCGGGTCAGCAGCGAGACGCGCACGGATTCCGGCCAGCGCATCGCCACGTACTGCACGGCATCGGTCACGTCAAGGCGCCGCGTCGAGTTGCCGACGCGCACCCACAGCTCGGCCTCGCCCTTGCCCTTGGGGCCCTTCAGGTACACGGGGCGCATGGACGGCGGGATCGTCACCCGGCACACCTCCTGGCGCTCGTAGCCCTCCTGGGGATCCGTGGCCTCGGCGAAGTCGAGGAGGGCAGCGCGGCCGCGTTGGTCCCCAGGCGCTGGCCCCACAGGTCGCGGATCCACAGCTCGAAGCGGTCGGCGTCCGGTGTCTTGAGGGTCGCGTAGTCGGGGCCCAGCCCGATGAGTCGCCCGTCGTCGTCCACGCCGATGAGCAGGGTGCCGCCGCCGGAGTTCATGAACGCGGCGACGGTCTTGGCGATGACGGTCTCCATGGCGTCGTCGCGCTTGCCGGCGCGCATGTTCCAGCGGGCGCTCGACTTGAATTCGAGGGAGTCGGATTCGCCGCGTGTGGCGACCTCGGCGATGGGGTCGAGGCCGGGGCGCGGGTGCAGGTACGCGACGATCAGGGAGACGATGACGACCACGACGAGGGCCACCGCCGCGGCGACGCCGATCATCGCGGGGCGCCACATGTCGGAGGATGAGAAGATCCAGCCTGCGACCAGGAGGCCGCCCCAGAGGCCACCCAGGCCGGTGAGGGTCGCCGAGGCGGTGGACATCGTCATGCGCGAGGCCAGGAGGCGCCGCACGACCATGCCAATCACCCAGGCGATGACGAGGAGGAGGACCTGAATTCCGATCCACCGCAGCAGGTCGGGGTTCTGGGGTGTGGCCCCAAAGCGAGGTCCCTCGGCGGTCATCTGCGCTCCTCACACAACGAGTCGGCGGTGGGTCGGATGTCAAAATCCTATCCCACCGCCGACTGGCGCTCAGCGGGTCATGCGCTCAGCGCAAGGACGTGTGCTTCTCGATCGAGCGAGAGGCCCACAGGCCCATGGCCAGCGCGAACAGGGGCACGAGAACATAGGAACCGATGCCGATGACGTTCGGGTGCCCCTCGGTTCCCATCGTCGCCAGGTACGAGGTCCACATGATCTCGGTGGAGAAGTGTCCGTCGGTTGTAACGGACAGCGGAAGGAAGAACGTGCCAACCGTGGAAAGCACCTGGTTCACGATGTACAGCAGAACGAAACCGATGATCGGCGCGCCGAAACCCATATGATTGAAGCGCCCTTCCGCGCCGATGGACATGACGGCACTACCCTGCACGAGCCACGACAACGACACGAGCACCTGAACCACAATCATGATAATGACGGTGGAGGTCGGCATTCCGGCCACGACGGAACGCGGCCCGGCCGTGTACTCAGCGAGGCTAATGCCGTCGCTCCACGCGGCGGCCGAAGCGACGGCAAGGATTCCGCCAACAGCCAGGGCGAGGGCCAGGAGGCACTCGATCGCGATGCGAGTGTTCTTCGCCCAGAAGATGACCTTTCCGGAGACGGGCAGGCTCATCGTGAAGTAGCCGCGCTGCCCGTAGAGGGTCTTCCAGTAGTCGGCCAGGGCCGCGATCGCGCAGGCGACCGGCGTGAGCGCGCACAGGGCGTAGGCGAGGACAGCGGTGGAGCCGCTGATCCCCGGCAGCCCCGCGGCGACGATTCCCGCGGCAACCGCGATCACAGCGATAAACGCCCCGAAGGAGCGCGCGTCCGCGCGGTAACGCGAGCGAATCTCGTAGGCAAGTAGTTTGGTGAACATCAGCGGTACTCCTTCCGGAAGATGGCGTCGAGGGAATCGCCGTGGGAGGCGCGCAGGTCGTCGGCGTCACCCTGCAGGAAGACCTGCCCGTCCTTCATGAAGAGCGCGTAGTCGACGAAGTGTTCGATGTCGGAGATGAGGTGGGTGGACATGATGAGCAGCGAGGCAGGGTCGAACTCGCGCAGGATGCCGTCGAGGATCACGTCGCGTGTGGCAGGGTCGACGCCGCTGATGGGTTCGTCGAGGAGGAACACGCGGGCGCGCCGGGACATGACAAGGCTGATCTGGAGCTTCTCCCCCATACCCTTGCTCATCTCGCCGAGGCGTCGGTCGGTGGGCAGTGCGAAGAAGTCGACCATGGAGGCTGCCTTGTCGGCGTCGAAGTCGGCGAAGAACGTGGAGTAGATGCGGATCGCATCCGCTGCCGTCCACTCGGTGTTCAGGAAGTCGGCGTCGGGCAGTAGGAGACGATCTCCTTGGTGGCGACGCCGGGCGCGTGCCCGTCGATAGTGACGGTGCCCTCATAGTCGGAGAGTACTCCGGCGAGGATCTTGAGCAGCGTGGTCTTGCCGCAGCCGTTGGGGCCCATGAGGCCGACGATGTGCCCGGCCTCCAGGCTCAGGTTGTAGTCGCGCAGGGCGGGGGTCGCTCGGTAGCTCTTCGTCAGGCCGGTGACCTCGACGAGGCCGGGGCCAGCCGCGCTCGCGCCTGTGGGTTGGGTGGTCATGAGAGTATTTCCTCCTGGTTTACAGGTCCGCGTTCCAGCGTTCATCAACGAGGCCGTGGGCACCTTCAACATCGACGCCGAGGGCTCGGCAGGCGCGGATGAAGGCGTCGGCCGCGGCGCGGGCGTCCTCCTGGCGGAGGGCGTGGAGCGCCGTGTCGTCGGTGGCGACGAATCGTCCGGCCGTCCGCTTGGGGACGGTGAGTCCTTCGTCGTCGAGGGCGGCGAGGGCTCGTTGGACGGTGTTGGGGTTGGTGCCAGCCTCGATGGCGAGGTCGCGGACGGAGGGGGATCTTTTGGCCGGGTTTCCAGGTGCCGTCGGTGATGCGGGCGCGGAAGCTGTCGGCCAGCTGGATCCAGATGGGGCGGGTGTCATCGATGCGCATCGATGTGTCCCTCCTGTCTTGCTGTATTAATACACTAATACAATGACACAGTCTCCTAACTGTGTCAACCCACTAATACAGTTGGCTCACAGACCGATACAACCACACACCCCAAACAACAAGGGAGGCCCGGAACCATGCGGTTCCGGGCCTCCCCTACGCGATTGCGTCAGTCGATCGGCTCACCCTCGATGTGCCAGACCTCGCGAGCGTAGTCGGAGATCGTGCGGTCCGAGGAGAAGCGGCCGGAGCGGGAGATGTTCGCCCACACGCGAGCGTTCCAGGCCTTCTGGTCGCGGTAGTCGGCGGCCATACGATCCTTGGTCTCTCGGTACGCGGCGAAGTCACCCAGGACGTAGTACACGTCGGCCGGATCGTAGCCACCCTCGAGGATCGAGTGGCGCACGTCGTGGAACCAGCCGGAGTTGGAGTCATCGAGCGTGCCGTCGGTCAGGGCGTCGATGACGCGCTTGAGGCCGGGGACGTTCTCGTAGTGCCAACGGGGGTCGTAGTGGCGACGCAGCTCGGGCAGCTCGTCGTCAGTCGCACCGAAGATGTAGCGTTGTCCGCGCCCACGGCCTCGAGAATCTCAACGTTCGCGCCGTCGAGGGTACCCAGGGTGAGAGCGCCGTTCATCATGAACTTCATGTTGGACGTGCCCGAGGCCTCCTTTGCCGGCCATCGAGATCTGCTCGGAGACGTCGGCGGCGGGGATGATGTGCTCGGCGGGCGAGACGTTGTAGTTGTGGACGAAGACGACCTTGATGCGGCCGTTGATATCCTTGTCGTTGTTCACCAGTTCACCAATGGCGTTGATGAGCTTGATGATGGCCTTGGCGCGGATGTAGCCGGGGGCAGCCTTCGCACCGAAGATGAACACGCGGTTGGGAGTGTCCAGCGTCGGGTCGTCCTTCATGCGGAAGTACAGGTCCAGGACGTAGAAGGCGTTGAGCAGCTGGCGCTTGTACTCGTGCAGACGCTTGATCTGAACGTCGAAGATCGCGTCGGGATCGATCTCGACACCCTCGCGCTCCTTGATCCACGCGGCGAAGTCGACCTTGTTGGCATGCTTGATCTCGCCCAGGCGCGTGAGCACGTCGTCGGTGCCAGCCTCGGTGAAGTCAGAGAGCACGGTGAGGTCGCGGACCCACGCGTCGGAGCCGGTGACCTCGTCGAGGAGGGCGGCCAGGCGGGGGTTGCACTGCTTGAGCCAGCGGCGCGGGGTCACGCCGTTGGTCTTGTTGTTGAAGCGCTCGGGCCAGATGGCGTGCCACTCCTTGAGGGTGTCGCGCTTGATGATCTCCGTGTGGAGGGCGGCGACGCCGTTGATGGAGTAGGACGCGTAGCAGGCGATCCAGGCCATGCGCACGGTGTTCCCAGAGACGGGGGCCATGTAGTCGATGGTGCCCTGGTCGAGGCCGCGCTCGGCCATGTCGATACGGAAGCGACGGTCGATCTCGCGGACGATCTCGGCGATGCGCGGGAACAGACGGTTGAAGATGTGGATGTCCCAGGTCTCCAGGGCCTCAGCCAGAACCGTGTGGTTCGTGTAGGCGAAGGTCTTGGAGACGACCTTCCAGGCCTCTTCCCAGCCGAGGCCGTGCTCGTCCATGAGGATGCGCATGAGCTCGGGAATGGCGAGGACCGGGTGGGTGTCGTTGAGCTGGACGGCGTTGTACTCGGCGAAGCCGGTGAGGTCCTCGCCGTGGTGGCGCACGTAGTTCTCGACGATCTCCTGCAGGGAGGCGGAGCAGAAGAAGTACTGCTGGCGCACGCGCAGGACCTTGCCCTCGAACGTGGTGTCATTGGGGTACAGGACGCGGGAGATGTCCATGGTGCGCTCACGGTCGATGATCGCGTCGGTGAAGCGCTGGGAGTTGAAGGCGTCGTAGTCGAACTCTTCGATAGGCTCGGCCTTCCACAGGCGCAGGGTGCCCACGTTCTTGGTGCCGTAGCCGGTGATCGCGATGTCGTAGGGGACGGCGCGCACGGTCAGGTCGGCGTAGGAGACGATGCGAGCGAGCTCTTCGCGGCGGGTGACGAAGGGGTAGCCCTCCTCCATCCACGGGTCCGGGTGCTCAGTCTGGAAGCCATTGTCGAAGAGCTGCTTGAACAGGCCGTAACGGTAGAGGATGCCGTAGCCGCGCACGGGCAGGTCCAGGGTGGCGCAGGAGTCCAGGAAGCAGGCGGCGAGGCGGCCGAGGCCACCGTTACCGAGAGCAGCATCCGGCTCCTCTTCGAGGACCTGACCCAGGTCGAGGCCGTAGGCGGCGAGGGCTTCGCGGGCCTTCTCGACGAGGCCGAGGTTCGACAGGTTGTTGAGCAGGGCGCGACCCATGAGGAACTCGGCAGAGAAGTAGTGTTCCTGACGACCCTTGGCATAGCGCTCAGTGGTGGCGGCCCAGTTATCGGCGATCTGATCGACGATGGCAGCGGACAGACCCTGCCACACCTCCATCAGAGTCGAGTCTTCAACGGGGCGTCCGGAGGTCGCACGCACGTGCGAGGGCAGCGACTGCGTCAGATCCAGCGTCATATGACTTCCTTTTTTGTGTCTATGCCCTCCCGCCAAGCGGCGAGCCCCGGGTTGGGATCGGGCCTCGCCTTAGAGATTACCTATCCGCGTAGCTAATTCCCTGTTTTGAACAGCCTCTGGGATATTCACCACGCCCACCCACGTGACGAAAAGCACCTGACAAATGCACCCCGAGACCAAAGGCCTAAATATGCGCTGATCTACGCATCTTTGCCACACATTCTCATCCGCGCCCCACGTGAACCCCACCTGCCCGGGCACCTCGAACTCCTGAGAGCACCCACCTTCCCAACCTAAGGTTTACTCGCAACCAATACTGACCGGCCTTCTATCACGCCATAAGGCCAGAATTCTTGACATTGCATCCGTATCGACACGAGGACAACGATGAAACTGACGCATAGGTTGACCATTACGACGGCCCTGAGCGCCACGCTCGCCACCGTCCTGATCGCAGGCCCCGCCACGGCCTCGCCCGCAGACGAGAACCAGCCCACGGGCCCGAGCACCGCTAACGGTGACAAGTCCACCGCGTGCCGCGCCGACTGGACCGCCGCCGCTATCCTCGACACCGACATCCTGGCTCACCACCCCGAGCTGGTGAACCCTGCCGACATCACTCGTAACGCCGACGGCTCCGTCAACAAGGTCGCCACCGGCTCAAACAACGGCTACACCTCGAAGATCTCGACCAACTTCAACACCGAGTCCTACAAGGCCCCGGGCATGTTCGAGGCCAACCATTGGATCGCCGGTTCCACCCAGAACTGGCGCTTCCCTGTGGCCACGAAGAACAAGCTGGCCGCCGGCACGACAATCACCGTCGACCTGCCCGACGACATGACCGACACGGCTTTCATCGGCAAGCTTCAGACCCGCGCGGGCCTCAATGCTTACATGCAGTCCTGGGGCCCGCGTGAGGCCGAGTACACGTGGAACGACGGTGACTTCACCGCCACCCAGACGGATGCCGCAAAGAACATCTGGACCATCACGCTGAACAAGGGCCTCGACGCCAACACCGGCACGATCTTCCAGTTCACGGGCACCTTCCCCACCGGCGCCGAGTCCTCGACGGCGAGCGCCAACCTGGTCGGCGCTCAGTACCTGCCGACGGCCAGGTGTGCGGCGACCTGCCCACACCGGAGACCCCCAAGCTCACCCAGTGCCAGGCCACGACCGTCGACCGCACCGTGTGGAGCCCCTACTCGCGCGACATCAACGAGCGCTCCAAGTACGCGGGCTCCTGGGGTTCTGAGGAGCCCAAGTGGGGCGAGGCCAACGCTGACGGCTGGTTCGTCGCCACCGGCACCGATCCGAAGGTCGGCGACTCGCGCACCCTGCGCCTGTACGGCGCCACCCACAAGGACCTCACCAACGCGACGCTGACGATCAAGGCCGTCCAGGGCCTAACGTTCGACGCCTCCACGATCAACACGATCTCCAACCCCGGCGCCGGCGCGCTCACGGGCAACGGCTTCACGAACACCGTCGAGGGCCTGGGCGAGATCAAGGTCAGCGAGGACGGTAAGACCATCACCGTCACGATCGAACACATGCCGGCCAACTCCGGCTTCTCCTTCAACATCAACGGCATCCTGACGGGCGAAACCCTTGAGGACTCCCCGATCCTGGCCCCGATCGTTCTGCACAACTGGCTGACCGGCACGGATAGCGAGTGCACGGTTCCCACCGAGGAGCCGACCACCCCGGCACCATCGACCGAGCCGACGCCCGAGCCGAGTACCCCTGCTCCCGCCCCGTCCACGACCCCGACTCCGAGCACCAACCTTGCTCGCACGGGCGCTGACACGCCAATGCTGGCCGGAGCGGCCATCGCGGCCGGGCTGGCGGGCCTGGGCGCTCTCGCACTGCGTCGTCGCCAGCGCTGAGCGCACCACCCCCGCAGAGGCGCGTCCCTGCGGGGGCACTCACCGCAGGGACGCATATACAGGAAAGTGGCACCCCTCGATTGAGCGATGCCACTTTCCATCACCGGTTCATCATGAGGGCTCAATTCATGGTGACTTTCGGTACCCCCATTGTGCATGTGACGCGCACATCATTTCAAGGTGAAACACCTAGTTTCCGTTACAAATCTGCGGATCCTCTCTGCACATTTGTTCACGAATCCCGTCCGAACTGCGCAAACCAGACAAAATGCGGGCCCGCTCCCTTGGAGCGGGCCCGCATTGTTTGTCAGGCGCGCGCACCTCAGTGACGCTTGCGAGCGATCACGAGGGTCACACCGCCGGCAAGGGCGATGGCGCCAGCGCCCGCGGCGATGGTCGCGGAGGAGCCGGTGTTCGCCAGCATCGGGGCGGAGGTGTCGGCGGGGGCGTTCGTGTTACGAATGCCGGTGCGCGCACTCACGGGGGCAGGGCTGTTACCCTTCGTCACCTCGCCGCGGGTGGTCACGCTGGTGCCCGTGCCGGGGGCAGCCGGCTCAGGAGCGGAGGGCTCCTCATTGGGGGCGGGCGTCTCGCCACCGGGCACGCGGGTGCCGGGTGTCATGGGTTCAGGGTCGGCTCTTCCGAGGGATTCTCGGGGGTGGGGTTGGACGGCTCGGGGTGGGCATCGGATTCTCGGGGCCAACGCTGGGAGCGGAGGGCTCGGGGGTGGGCATCGGATTCTCGGGGCCAACGCTGGGAGCGGACGGCTCGGGGGTAGGCTGCCCGATGGAGGGGTTCCCCTTCGCACCGTCACCGATGGAGGGGTTACCCTTCGCGCCGTCACCAATCGGAGACTCTGCAGCAAAGGCAATACCCGCAGAGGCGGCAATGATGCCAAACGCCGCGGTCGCGGCGAACACAGAGGCGGTGGTCTTCTTCATGATCTCTCCTGAAACGGATGTGATGAGGGATGAATGCATGACCCTGACCGACGCGCGCGGCATCATGTCACGGCCTTGACCCTTACCCTACAACACTTCCTGACCATGGAGAAGGGTTTTTCTTATATCACACTCCATCAGCCTGCACAGGCAGTAAAAATTGAGCTCAAATACCGGGTAATCTTACCGGCCCGAATGACCTCAAGATCCCTGCGCTGACGCGATAAACATGAAGATTCCCTCCATGATGAGCTGCGTTGCGATGGCAGCGAGCAACAAACCTGAGATCTTGGTCAACAGCATGATGCCGCCCGGGCCCAGGAGCCGAGAGAGCATGAGCGAGAAACGCATGGTCAACCACATAACGACGTGCGCGAGGATAACGGCGAGCACGACGGCAACCCACGAGCCGACGTTCGCTCCAGCCTGGCCGACGGCCACCATCACGGCGACGATCGAGCCGGGGCCAGCCAGCAGCGGGGTCCCCAGCGGCACGAGCGCGACGTTGACGTTCTCATCGCCCGTGTCGGGCGCCCCGGAGTCGGTTCCCATGAGGAGCTCCATGGCGACCAGGAACAGCAGGACGCCGCCGGAGAGCTGGAGAGCCTCCATCGAGATGTGGAGGAGGCGCAGGATCTGGCCGCCCAGGATAGCGAAGGTGAGGATGACCCCGAAAGACACCGAGGTCGCTTGGATCGCGGCCCGCCGCTGCTTGTGCTGGGAGTAGCGGGAGGTCAGTCCCAGGAAGATCGGCACGGTGCCGATCGGGTCCATGATGACCGTCAGCGTCGTGAAGGCCGTGGCAAAGAGAGCGACGTCGAAGAAGCTCACGGTGCTACCACCTCGATATGCCCCTGAGCGATGAGCTCTGCGATCACGTCGGGGTCAGTCGTGTTTTCGCCGATTCGGTTGGGCTTGCCGGTGCCGTGGTAGTCGGAGGATCCAAACTCCGCGAGCCCCAATTCCCTGGCGATGCGGTCAACGTCGGCGCGATCCTCAGGAGCGTGGTCGCGGTGGTTACGCTCGATACCGAAGAGGCCCGCCTGGGCCATCTGCGCGATGGTTTCCTCGGGCAGCAGGCGCTGGCGCTTGCGGGCGCGCGGATGCGCCAAGACGGGCACTCCCCCGGCCTCACGCACGCAGCGCACCGCTTCGACCGGGTCGGGTGCCCAGTGGTGCACGTAGTAGGGACCCGACGGGTGCAGGGCCTTGACGAATGCGGCGCTGCGGTCGGGGAAAGCACCGGCGGCGACGAGCGCGTCGGCGATGTGCGGACGTCCCACGGGGCCACCCTCGGGCGCGAAAGCGAGCACGTCCTCCCACGTGATCGGGTAGTCCGCGCTCAGGTTCTCGACCATGCGGAGGGCGCGCGTCTCGCGGTCCTCCCGGGTTCGCCGGAAATTATCGACGAGGCCGGGGCTGGCCGGGTCGAAAAGGTAGGCCAGCAGGTGCACGGTGATGCCCGATGCTGAGCAGGACATTTCAGCACCCCGAATGAGGGTGACGCCGGTGTCGGGGACAGCAGATACAGCCTCGTCCCATCCGGCGGTCGTGTCATGGTCCGTCAGGGCGATTGTGTCCAGCCCGGCGCGGGCAGCAATTGCCAGGAGCTGCGCGGGCGTGTCCGTCCCATCCGAATAAGCACTATGAGTATGGGGATCAATTCGCTTCACCATCTGAGATTACCGCATTAATCCGATCACACCACCGGGCGGAGGAGACGAGCCCCGCGAGCGCGCTGAGGCCTCGTGTTCGTCCTCGACATGCTGAGCGTCAAGGCCTTCGGTGAGGCTGAGTTCTGGTTCGCGATGATCAAGGTCGCGATGATCCTCATCTTCATGGGCGTCGCGATCTGGGCGATCCTCACGCAGTCCGCCGTCGGCGAGTACACCGCGGGCGTCCACAACATCTCCGAGTCCGGCGGCTGGTTCCCCGAGGGTCTGGCCCCCGTCTTCGCCCTGGCGCTGCCCTACAACGCCTACTCGTCGGAAGTCTCCCCCCTTCGTTTCCTTCTTCTCTCGCATCGGCGTGCCTCACGCGGCCGACATCATGCAGGTCGTCGTCCTCATGGTCGCTGGCTGGTACTACGTGCGCGGTCGCGTTGGTAACCTGACGGACGAGGCCGCCGCCTCGCTGCAGGGCGAGGAAACTCTGGTGGCGGGCGACTGAGAAAGGACGAACAGTGCGTCTTCACGTCACGTATGCCGGTGGCACCATCGGCATGGTCGACTCCCCCGAGGGCCTGCGCCCCGGCGCTGACCTGCAGGGATGGTTCGGCTCCCAGCTCGAGGGCATCGAGCTGGCCCAGAACATCACGATGTCCACCCTGGACCCGCTCATCGACTCCTCGGAAGCAACCCCCGAGGACTGGCAGGCCATCATCGACGACATCACCGCGCACGCGGATGAGGCCGACGCCTTCCTGGTCCTGCATGGCACGGACACGATGGCCTACTCGGCTGCGGCCCTGTCCTACGCGCTGGCGAGCATGGGCAAGCCGGTCGTCCTGACCGGCTCCCAGTACCCGCTCGGCGTCGTCGGCTCGGACGCGTCGGCGAACGTCACGGGCGCGCTGCGCGCCGCGATGTCACGCCACGCGCGCGGGGTCATGCTGTTCTTCGGGCACAAGCTCCTGGCCGGCAACCGCGCCACCAAAACCTCGTCGTGGGCCTTCCGCGGCTTCGAGTCGCCCTCCGTGTCGCCCATGGCGCGCACGGGCGCTCCGTGGCGCTGGTACGGCGCGCCCCAGCCGGGCACCGGCTGGCAGGATCCGAGCCCCTACGCGCGCCAGGACGTCGCCGTCATCGACGTCGTCCCGGGCATGAGCGCCGCGCGCCTGCGCGCGATGACGACGCCCCACCCGGACGCCCTCATCCTGCGCACCTTCGGCGTGGGTAACATCCCCGCCTCCGAACCCGGGCTCGTCGCGGTGTTGGAGGAGCTCGCCCAGGCCGATGTGCCGATCATCGTGGCCTCCCAGTGCTACCAGGCCGAGGTCATGCTCGGCCACTACGAGGCCGGAAACGCCCTGGCTAAGCTCGGCGCGGTCGGCGCCCACGACATGACGCTCGAGGCCCTCTACGCCAAGACCGTCTTCCTGCTCTCGCAGGGCAAGCGCGGCGCGGACTTCGCGCGCTGGATGGACACGTCCATCGCCGGCGAGCTCACCCCGCAGGACTAAGCGCGCCCCCGCCCCGGCCTCGTCCCCCATGCACCCGCGCCACCTGGGAATGAACTGCGCCCCGAAACTTGGACGCGTTTAATGGTAGCCGTTATGCGGCTTCCTGTAGGGTCTGATCCCGGTATTCTGCCGGGGTCAGGCCCTTGAGCTTTACTTGGCGTCTTGTTGTGTTCCAGTGCGTGATGTAGGCGTCGAGGTCGGCTTTGAAGCTCTCGAAGGTCTGCCAGTCCTGGCCGCGGAAGAATTCGTCCTTGATGTGACCGAAGACCTGCTCGGTGGCACCGTTGTCGATGCAGTTGCCTTTGCGTGACATGCTCTGGATGAAACCGTTCTCGGCGAGCGTGCTGATGTAGGTCTCATGTTGGTACTGCCATCCCATGTCCGAGTGCAAGATCGGCTCGACCCCTGCTGGTTTGGCGTCCATGAGTATCTGGAGCATCTCTTGTTGCTGGGCGAGGTTGGGGCGCATCGAGATGGAGTGGGCCACGATCTCTTTGCTGGCAAAGTCGTAGACCGGAGCGAGGTAGGCCTTACCGAAGGAGAGCTTGAACTCGGTGACATCGGTACCCATCTTCTGCCAGGGCCCATCGGCTGTGAAGTCGCGGCCGATGATGTTGTCGAAGCTTTGCCCCACGTCCCCCTTGTAGGAGTTGTACCTGTGGTAGTTCGTCTCGCGGCGTATGCCGCAGCGCAGCCCCATCTCACGCATCATCTTCAAGACCGTCTTGTCGGCGATGCGCTCCCCGTCCTCAGCGCGCAGGCACATGGCTACCTGCCTGTGACCGCACCCGTTGGGGGTTCGCGAAAAGATCTGGGCGACCTTGGGCCGCAGATACGCCCTGGTTGGCTGCTGGGGGTGAGCCAGCGCGTAGTAGTAGCTCGACCTGGCAAGACCGGCGGCCTCGAGGAGATCACCCACCGCGTGTCCACGCCCTGAAAGCTCGGCGACCGCTAGTGCTTTGTCCCGGTTTGGGAGCGCCTCTGCGCCTTCAGGGCAATCGATTTTTTTAGGTACGCCACCTGCGCCTCAAGCTTGCGCACGCGCTCGGCGAGTTCCTCCTCACGCGTTGGGGGCACCGCCCGTACCGATCCCTTTGGCCTGCCCTGAGGCTTAGGCATGAGGGCCTGCGCGCCGCCCTCACGGTACAGCCTGCACCAATTCTTCAGCGGTGTCGCGCTCGCAATACCGAAGCGCACCATCGCCTCAGGCTTACTCATCCCACCATCAACCACGGCGCTCGCTGCGGCGACCTTGGTCTCATAGTCGTATTTGGTGCGCTTTACTTCCATGGCAAGAAAACCGTCCCTCCCGATCACGCGGTACGTCTTCTGCCAGTGTCGCACGGCCTCAGCAGGCACACCCAGCCTCTTGGCGGTCAAACGATAGCCAAATCCCCCTCTCAAACATCTCCACCGCCTGCTCACGAAGCAAACGATCATGCCTCAACCGCAGATCCACAGACATGAAAAGCCTCCCATTCCCTGTACTTCAATTTCGATGTCCAAGAAACGGGAGGCAGTTCAGAACGAGGCCGGGGTTTGTCATACCCGCGCGCAACGCACGAGAGGGGCTCGCGCCCCTAGAATGGGGCCATGAGCGAAGAAGAAACCCAGTCAATGGCCGAGCGAGGCGAGAGCCGCTCCCGTCAGCCCCAGTCCTCCGCCTTCCGCGAGTTCATCGGCTCCGGTTGGGGCCCGCGTCCCTCGGAACTGCCCGAGCGCGAGCTCGTCGCCGACTTCCTGAACGCGCGTACCCTCAAGGCCGGCGCCCCCTTCCCGGGTGAGCGCCTCGTCGTGCCCGCGGGCCCCTACAAGGTCCGTTCCAACGACTGCGACTACCGTTTCCGCGCGCACTCCGCCTTCGCGCACCTGTCGGGCCTGGGCGCAGAGAAGGAACCGGACACCGTCTTGGTGCTGGAGCCGAACGAGGACGGCACCCACACCGCGCTGCTGTTCTTCAAGCCGCGCGCTTCGCGCTCCTCCAAGGAGTTTTACGCGGACGCCCGCTACGGCGAATTCTGGGTCGGCGCGCGCCCCTCGCTCGAAGAGCTAAGCGCGCAGACCGGCCTGGAGACCCGCCATATCGACACGCTGCGCGACGTGCTGGCGAAGGACGCCGGGACCGTGCAGCTGCGCATCGTGCGCGGCGTCGACGCCAACGTCGAGGCGATGGTGAACGAGGTGCGCACACAGGCTGGGCTGCCGGCCGGCGAGGAAGCGCGCGAAGACGACGAGCGTTTCGAGGAACACCTCTCCGAGATCCGCCTCATCAAGGACGCCTTCGAGCTCGACGAAATGATCCGCGCGGTCGCAGTCACCAAGGCCGGCTTCGAGGACATCATCCGCGTCCTGCCCCGCGCCGTGGGCCACCGCCGCGGCGAGCGCGTCATCGAGGGCGCGTTTGCGGCCGTCGCCCGCGAGGAGGGCAACGGCGAGGGATACGAGACCATCGCCGCCTCGGGCAACCACGCGAATACCCTGCACTGGATCGACAACGACGGCGAGGTTCGCGAAGGCGACCTGGTGCTCGTCGACGCGGGCGTCGAGGTCGACTCCCTCTACACGGCCGACATCACGCGCACGCTGCCCGTCAACGGCCGCTTCACCGAGGTCCAGGCCCGCGTCTACCAGGCCGTCCTCGACGCCTGCGAGGCCGCCCTGGCCCGCGCCAACGAGCCGGGCTGCCGCTTCAAGGACGTGCACGACGCCGCCATGGAAGTCATCGCGGCGCGCCTGCATGAGTGGGGCATCTGCCCGTCACGCCGGAAGAATCCCTGGCCACCACCGGCCAGCAGCACCGCCGCTGGATGCCGCACGGCACCAGCCACCACCTGGGCCTGGACGTGCACGACTGCGCGAAGGCCCGCGCCGAGCTCTACCAGGGCGCGCTGCTGGAGCCGGGCATGGTCTTCACGATCGAGCCCGGCCTGTACTTCCGCGCCGACGACCTGCTGATCCCCGAGGAATACCGGGGCATCGGCGTGCGCATCGAAGACGACGTCGTGGTGAACGCCGACGGCACGGTCACGCGCATCTCCGAGGATATCCCGCGCACAATCGCGGACGTTGAGGAGTGGATCGCGCGCATCCAGGGGCGTTAAGCGCCCGCTGCGCGTCTCTTCGCGTGGAGCGCCCTAGCGGTGCTCTCCCGACGCCTCGGCCTGGTCTCCCTCGGGGGACGAGGCCGGGGCGTACTCGTACGTCTCTGGCGTCGGCTCGCTGTGGGCCGCTTGGCTGCCATGGGGGGCTGTCTCCGGCGCGGGCGTCGCCGCCGGCTCGGGCGCCGTGACCGGCGAGGCCACCACGGCCTCGTGCGCGGCGGACGCGCCAGAGCCGGCGGGCTGCCCGGCACCGCCGGGGACCTCACCCTCCCTGGTCGCCGCGCCAAAGCGCGGGCGGCCGTCGGGGAAGAAGCCCACGGAGTCCTTGCGGGGGCGCTCAGCCTTCTCCGGGGCGCGCTTGGGGCGCGCTTGGTTGCCGGGCGTGCGCTGAAGGAGCGCGAAGGCCTGATCGATGTCAGCGGAGGCCAGGATCGCGTAACGAAGCGCCACGACCTGCTGAGTGGACACCAGATCCCGGCTGCGCCCGCGCACAATGAAGGCCAGCGCGGACAGCGCCATGCCGACCAGTGCACCGATGAAGATGCCACCCGCCACCCACGCTCCCGTACCGCCCGCATTCTGCCCAGCCGACATGAACATGCCTGCCAGCGCACCCCACAGGGCACCGCTGGAAGCACCCGACATGGAGGCGCGGGCGATCGTCAGACGCCCTTTAACGCGCTCCACCATGTGCAGATCGGTGCCGACAATCGTGATGGAGGCGACGTCAAAGCCGTGATCGGACAGGAAATCAACCGCGGCGCGCGCCTGCGCGTAGCTCTGGTACGAACCAACCTCAGTTCCCGTCGGCATCTGCGGTTCCAACACGATGGCCATAGTCTCTCCAATCCTCAAGCCCCGGTGGCGTGAGACTCATTGTCCCACCGGCACCGGCTCGCCGTCACGACGCATTGAACGAGATCAGCCTAAAATGATTGAGTGAGCATTGCATCTATTGAGGTCGGCACCAAAGGTCGCCGCGTGTACATCGGAAAGCTTGCCGGCACCGGTGTTTTCGACCCTTTGGGCGACCAGGTCGGCAAGATTCACGATGTCGTTGTCATCTTTCGGCTGAAATCCGAAGCCAACGTCATCGGCTTCGTCGTCGAGGTCGGCCCGCGCAAGCGCGTCTTCCTGCCGCTCACCCGTGTGACCTCCATTGAGGCCGGCTCGGTCATTACGACGGGCCTGCTCAACATCCGTTCGTTCACGCAGCGCCCCATCGAAACTCTCGTGCTCTCCGAGCTCTTCGACCGCGTCGTGACCATGAACGACGGCTCCGGCCAGGCGCGCATCCTCGACGTGGCGATGCGCCAGCGCCGTCCCAAGGACTGGGTGATCTCCACCCTGCACGTCCAGCGCGTGCGCACGTCCTCGCTTGGCTTCACGCGCAGCGGCGAGACCCTCACGGTGGACGTGAACGAGGTGTCGGGCCTACTCAAGACCGACTCGAACCAGTCGGCAACCGCGCTCCTGCAATACACCGAGGACATGCGCCCCGCCGACCTGGCGGACTTCATCCACTCCCTGCCCCAGGACCGCAAGATCGCGGTCGCCCAGCAGCTGACCGACGCGCGCCTGGCCGACGTGCTCGAGGAGCTGGGTAACGAGGACCGTATCGCCATCGTCTCCGCGCTGGAAGCCGCCCGAGCTGCCGACGTCCTCGACGTCATGCAGCCCGACGACGCCGCCGACCTCGTCGCTGAGCTACCCGACGCGCAGGCCCAGTCCCTGCTGGCCCTCATGGAACCCGAAGAGGCCGAGGACGTGCGCCGACTCATGACCTACGAGGAGTCCACCGCCGGCTCACTGATGACCACCGAGCCGGTCATCTTCGGCCCCAACGCGACCGTCGCCCAGATGTTGGCTGCCGTACGACGCGAGGACATCCCGGCCTCGATCGCGACCGTCGCCTTCATTGCCCGCCCGCCCCAGGAGACCCCCACCGGCCAGTACCTGGGTATGGTCCACATCCAGCGCGCGCTGCGCGAACCCCCGCAGACACTGCTCGGCACCATCCTGGACCGCGACATCGAGGCCGTGGACCCCAACGCGCACATCGCGACCGTGACACGTCTGCTGGCGACATACAACCTGACGGTCCTGCCCGTCGTCGACGAGGACGGGCACTTGCACGGCGCCGTCTCGGTCGACGACGTCCTCGACGAGCTGTTGCCCGAGGACTGGCGAGACTTCGACGACGACGTGACCGACCGCATGATGGCAAGGAGCATCGATGGCTGATCGCCTGGATAACCCGATTGACAAGCGTCAGTGGTTCTTCCGCCGCTCGTCAGGCGGCGGCGACGGCTTCGGCCGCTTCGCCGAGGCCACCGCCCGTTTCATGGGCTCGCCCCGCTTCGTCCTCTACATGACGATCTTCGTCATCGCGTGGATCGGCGCGAACCTGATGCTCGCCGGTATCAGCGCCGACGCCGCGTGGGACCCCTACCCCTTCATCCTCCTGAACCTCGCGTTCTCAACCCAGGCCTCGTACTCGGCCCCGCTGATTATGCTCGCGCAGAACCGTCAGGACGCCCGCGACCGCGTCGTGGCCGAGCAGGACCGTCTGCGCGCCGAACGCAACCTGGCCGACACCGAGTACCTCGCCCGCGAGATCGCCGGCCTGCGCCTGGCCCTCCAGGACGTCGCCACGCGCGACTTCGTGCGCTCCGAACTGCGCGACATGCTCGAAGACCTGCGAGCAGAGATCGCCGCGGACGCAGCCAAGGCCTCGGGCACGGACACGGACGCCACCCGGGACACCGAAGGACATTCTCAGGCCGACTAACGTCCTCTAGAAGATGGGTGCCCCAGCCAGTAGAGTGGTCTCCATGCCAGTCACGCTTGAATCCGTCATGGACGCTCTCGGCCAGGTCATCGACCCCGAGATCCGCCGCCCCATCACCGACCTGAACATGGTGACCCCCGACCTGGTCACCATCGACGGCTCCTCCGTCGCCGTCAAGGTCCTGCTCACCACCGCCGGATGCCCCCTGCGCACCCAGATCACCAACGACGTGAAGGAACGCGTGGGTGCCCTCGACGGCGTCGAGAACGTCTCCGTCGAGATGGGCGTCATGGACGAGGCCCAGAAGAAGGCGCTGCGGGAAAAGCTCAACGGCGGACGCCCCGAGCGCGAAATCCCCTTCTCCCGCCCCAACTCCCTGACCCGCGTCATCGCCGTCACCTCCGGTAAGGGCGGCGTCGGCAAGTCCTCCATGACCGCGAACCTGGCCGCCGCGCTGGCCGCGCAGGGCCTCAAGGTCGGCGTCATGGACGCCGACATCTACGGCTTCTCCATCCCCCGAATGCTCGGCGTCGACCACGACCCGCAGGTCATCGACGGCATGATGATCCCGCCCGTGGGCGCCGGCGGCGTCAAGGTCATCTCGATCGGCATGTTCGTGCCCGACGGCCAGGCCGTCATCTGGCGCGGCCCCATGCTCCACCGCGCCCTCCAGCAGTTCCTCGCCGACGTGTTCTGGGGCGACCTGGACGTCCTGCTCATCGACATGCCTCCGGGCACGGGCGACGTCGCGATCTCGATCGCCCAGCTGCTGCCCAACTCCGAGATCCTCGTGGTGACGACCCCGCAGGTCGCAGCAGCCGAGGTCGCTGAGCGCGCCGGTTCCATCGCCGCCCAGACGAACCAGAAGGTCATCGGCGTCGTCGAAAACATGTCCTTCCTGCCTCAGCCCGACGGCTCTCGCCTGGAGATCTTCGGCGCGGGCGGCGGCGAGTCCGTATCCGCCCGCCTGACCGCCCAGCTCGGCTACGACGTGCCGCTCCTGGCCCAGGTGCCCCTCGACATCGCCTGCGTGAGGGCGGCGACCGCGGCGAGCCCGTGGCCGTGGCCTCCGGCCCCGCCGCCGAGGTCTTGACCTCGCTGGGCAAAACCCTGGCCTCGACGAACCGCGGCCTGGCGGGGCGCCCCCTCGGGGTCTCCCCCATCCAGCACTGACGCCCGCGACAGCGCTCCTCGCCATGGCCTCGTCCTCACCGACGAGGCCGTGGTTGCGTTGTGGGGTCCTCGTTCCTTTTTCGAGGGCTTGCCGGATGCACTTCTCAGCGCTGTCGTCACGTTTTTCGCGGGAGATCGGAGCGCCAACGCGCCCCTGTCGCCCCTCGCCTGTACCCTGATGCCTGGAGAGGGGCGCACACACGTGGACGCACCTTACTGTGGCGACCGAGGAAACGTGAGGATCACAGATGGCGGATAAGGCCCAGACCTGGGTGTACACCGAAGATTACGTGGCGGAGAGCGACGCTCTGACCGCCGCGCGCGCTGTCGCATCCGAGCTTGGAGCTTCCCCCGTGTCCTCTGGTACCGGAGCCGCCCTGCGTATGCTCGCCGCTGTCGCGGGCGCGCGAGCCGTCCTCGAGGTGGGCACGGGCGCCGGAGTGTCCGGCCTGTGGCTCCTTGACGGTATGGCCCCCGACGGCGTCCTGACGACCATCGACGTCGAGTCCGAGCTACTGGGCCACGCACGCCGCAACTTCGCCGCCGCCGGCCTGTCTTCCCACCGCACGCGCCTGATCGCCGGGCGTGCCCTCGACGTGCTGCCCCGCATGGCCGCGCGCGGCTACGACATGGTCGTCCTGGACGGGGACCTCGACGAGACCCCGCAGTACCTGGATCACGCCGTGCGCATCCTGCGCCCCGGCGGCACCATCGCCTTCGTCCATGCCCTGTGGCACGACCAGGTGGCCGACCCCGCCCGCCGCGACGCCCGCACCGTCGTCGCCCGCGAAGTCGTCAACTACCTGCGTGACTCTGAAGAATTCGTGCCCGCCCTCCTGCCCGTCGGCGACGGCCTGGCGGTCGCCGTCAAGCGCTGAGAGACGCGCTCTATCGCCGCTGGGAGCGGCGCACCAGAGACAACAAAGCGGTGGGACAGGCCAGGCCTGTCCCACCGCCGTTATGTCGCCTTAGATCGCCGACGTCAGAACCTCAGCCAGGTCCTGGGCTTCCTGCGGGCTCATTTCGATAACGAGGCGGCCGCCCCCTTCGGTGGGGATCCGCACGACAATGCTGCGACCTTCCGCGGTCGCTTCGAGGGGACCATCCCCCGTGCGAGGTTTCATCGCTGCCATGTTGAGGACTCCTCTCAGAGTAGCACCGCCGCCACCTGCGGCGGCACACCCATCAATCTTACCGGAAAACCGCGCACTTTCCTTGACAGGTCGCCCAGCATCACACCCACAAAATAGGCTGAGCGATCAATTAAGTCTGACAATCCTGCGATAATTCCTCTTCAGAGCCCCTCACAAAGCCGTGACATCTACTAGGCACCCGTGGCCAGGCGCACCGCCTCCTCCGGGTCGTCCACGACGTGCAGCAGGTCGACGTCTCCGGGCGAGATCATGCCCGCATCGGCCATCGAGGAGCGGATCCAGTCGACCAGACCCGACCAATAGGCAGTGCCGACGAGCACCAGCGGGAAGGAACGAATCTTGCCGGTCTGAACCAGGGTCGCCGACTCAAAGAGCTCGTCCATCGTGCCAAAACCGCCCGGCATGACGATAAAGCCCTGGGAGTACTTGACGAACATGGTCTTGCGGGCAAAGAAGTAGCGGAAGTTCACGCCGCGGTTTACCCACCGGTTCATGCTCTGCTCGTGCGGCAGCTCGATGCCCAGGCCCACGGACGTGCCGCCGGCCTCCCACGCGCCGCGGTTCGCCGCCTCCATCATGCCCGGCCCGCCACCGGTAATAACGGCGTAGCCGCGCTCGACCAGCAGCTCGCCGATGCGCCGAGCGCACTCGTAGAGGGGATCGTCGGGGCGGGTGCGGGCCGAGCCGAACACGGAGATGGCGGGGCCAACCTTGGCGAGGGCCTCGAAGCCTTCCACGAACTCGGACTGGATGCGCAGGACACGCCAGGGGTCGGTGTGCTTCCAATCGGAGCTGTGCTCGGTCTGGAGGAGTGACGCATCGGCCGTCAGACGCGGGATCTGGTCCCCACGCAGGACGACGGATCCGCGGCGGTAGGTCTCTTCAGGGGTACTCATGATCGTTTCCTCCCGGTCAACGAAGGTGCGCGCCACGCGCGCGTGAGCGCTCGCTACTGCGCGAGCAGGAATGCACGCAGGGTGTCGTGCACCCTGACAATATCCGATACCGGCGTATGTTCGTCGCGCGTGTGGGCAAGCAGAGGATCCCCGGGGCCAAAGTTCATCGCGGGGACCCCACCTGCGTAAACCGGGCGACGTCGGTCCACCCGACCTTCGCGCTGAGCGCGAGCTCAACCCCGGCCTCGTCCGCGACGCGACGCGCAACGGACAAGAAACGCTCGGCGACGGGAGAATCCGCGCCGGGCCTGGCGCCCTCGCACAGGTCGTCGACGTCGATGGTTGCGCCGGTGCCCTCAAAGAGGCCGCGCACCCACTCTAGGGCGTCGTCGGCACGCTTGGAGGGCGCGAAGCGGTAGTTGACGGTCATGGAGGCCGCCTCGGGGATCACGTTGTTCGCGATACCGCCCTCGACGCGCACGACCGAAAGCGATTCGCGGAACTCGAGGCCGTCGACCACCTCGACGGGGTTTCCGTAGGCGGCGATGCGCTCGATGACGGGGGCCATCGCGTGGATCGCGTTCACGCCCATCCAGGCGCGCGCCGAGTGCGAAGCCCGCCCCGGGAAGTGCGCAATGACGCGCAGTGTCCCGTTGCAGCCACCCTCGACCTGCGCGGCCGTCGGCTCACCCAACAGCGCCAGGTCGCCCGCCAACCAGTCGGGGAAGCATCGCTGGATGCGGCCCAGGCCATTCAGATGCGAGGCAACCTCCTCATGGTCGTAGAAAATCCAGGTGACGTCCGAGGTCAGCACCTGCTGCGCGCCGCCCGCGATCGCAGCCCCGGCCTCGCACGCGAGCGCGAGCGCGGCCGCGCAGCCGGCGAGCATGTCGACCGAGCCGCGCCCCCACACGACCTCAACGCCGTCGCGGACCTCGGTGCGCCCGGGCACGTTGTCGGCGATCGGCACCGTGTCCAGGTGCCCCGCCAGAACGACGCGATCGACCAGGCCGAGGTGGGTCCGCGCGCACACGGCGTCCCCGTCGCGCAGGATCTCCAGGGCGTCCACGGTCCCGAAGCCCGCATCTCGCAGGGCGGCCTCGACCGCGTCCGCGAGCGGCCCTTCATTGCCCGACTCCGAGGGGATGTCGATCATCTGGCGCGTCAGCGAAAGAGCGTCCGTTGAGTCCGTCAGCTGCATGTTTCCTCCTTCATCGCTGCCTCCAGGATAGCGGCGCGCTCCCCCACCTGCGTCCCGCGGCTGCCCGAACGCGCGGGGTGGGAGCGCCGCGCCTCTCCGCTTTCCGCACCCGAGACACGGTGTTACCCTCAACACATGACACGCTCTGCTGGCCCGTCCCTGTTCGCGGGTATCGCTTCCTTCCTCGCCTCTGCGACGCGGGGCCGTTTCCGCCTCATCATCGGCTACGAGGATCCGCGCTGCGACGAGCTGGCCCGCGACGGCGCCGCGATCATCGAGGCGGCCAACGGCCACACCCTCCTCATGCCACGCGCTCTGCCCGCGCCGCTGACAGCCTTCGCGGTACGCATGGTGATGGCCGACGGCGCCGTCTATGTGCGCACCAGCGGCGAGGCACTCATCTACCTCGGCGGGCGCGCGGTGGAGCGCACACGCGAGGGTGCCCCCGCTTCCGAGACCGAGCTGGCCCTCATCGACCAGGCCGTGGCCGGGCTGGGCGAGGACCCCGCCCTCCCGCGCGCCGAAGGCGGCTGGGAGTTCGTGGGCGAGGGTATGATCGGCGCCTACGTGGACCGAGCCGTCTCGCGCCTGTCTGACCTGGGGTCTCGCTCGTCGGTGCCCGTGCGCGTGAACGAGGCCTCGGGCCTCCTGGCCACCCTGCTGGAGCGCCTGGGCGTCCCCATCGACGAGGCCGGGGCGGGCCTGGCCCTGAGGGTGTCCACCGACGGTCGCACTCTGGCCTCCTCCCTGCCCGAGGACGCGGTGCGTCAGTGCCTGGCGCACGCCCTGACGACGAATCCCGCGGCGCCCTCCGGCCCCGGCCAGTACTGCGTCGACCCGGCCTTCGTGCTGGACGCCGACGCGATCACCGCGGGCGCGGCCCTTGCTCTCATGACCGCGCGCTAACCGCCCGCGGCGCCCCGGCCTCGTCCCCGACGACCCACGCGGGACGCAGATGAGCACGGCTGCCCCTAGCCTGCACGTATGAGTGAGAACACCCCGCTGCCACCCGCCGTGCGGCGCTTCGATCGGCGCACCCCATCCGCCCCTCCCCTACAATCGTCCGGTAGATACAGCGGCGGAAGGTGGGACATGGCCCTGACATCGATTGAGATCTGTGCAGGTGCGGGCGGACAGGCGCTCGGACTGGAGCAGGCCGGATTCGATCACGTGGCCGTCGTCGAAATCGATCACCACGCCTGCAACACGCTGCGCGAAAACCGGCCAAGCTGGAACGTCATCGAGGGCGACGTCGTCCCCTGGATCAAGGAGCACGCGCACGAGTACGCCGGGGTCGACCTGGTCGCCGGAGGCGTGCCCTGCCCGCCCTTCTCCTACGCGGGCAAGCAGCTGGGCCCCGACGACGAACGCGACCTCTTTCCCGCCATGATCGAGCTCGTGCGCGTCGTGCGCCCGCGAGCCATCATGATTGAGAACGTGCGCGGCCTGCTGGATCCCAAGTTCGCGCAGTATCGCGCGGACGTTGAGGAGCACCTGCGCGAGATCGGCTACGGCCTGCAGTGGAAGCTCCTTCAGGCCTCCGACTTCGGCGTCCCCCAGCTGCGCCCGCGCGTCATCGCCGTGGGTCTGCGCGACGATATCGAGGCCTCCTTTGAGTACCCCGAGCCGTCCCCGCGGGATGCGCCCACGGTCGGCCAGACCCTCGTCGACCTGATGGCGGCGCGCGGCTGGAAGGGCGCGCAGGAATGGGCCAAGCGCGCCAACCGCATCGCGCCGACCCTCGTGGGCGGCTCCAAGAAGCACGGTGGCCCCGACCTGGGGCCCACGCGCGCCCGACGCGCATGGGCTGAGCTGGGCGTCAACGGTTCGACGATCGCACCTGAGGCCCCCGACCCCGATTTTCAGGGCGACCCGCGCTTGACCGTTCGCATGGCCTCCCGCATCCAGGGTTTCCCTGACGACTGGACGATCACGGGGGCAAAGACCAACGCGTATCGCCAGGTCGGCAACGCATTCCCGCCGCCCGTCGCGCGCGCAGTCGGCGAGCGGATCGCCTCCGTGTTGAACGCCTCGTCGGCCTCAGGCGAGGCCGTCGCATGAGCGTCAACCTGGCCGAGCAGCGTGCTCTCTTCCACCGCCACCTGACGGAGTCGGGCACCCTGTCGATCAACGCCGACGGCGTGGCGAGCAATGCGGACAAGAACCAGCGCCTCTCGTGCCAGCTGGCGCTGGCGGTCGCCCAGCGCCTGGGCGCCCCCAGCGGCATGCGTAAGCTCGACGGGCAGCGCGCGGGAAAGAACTTCGAGGAGGCCGTCTCCGCTTTCCTGCGCGACTCCTTCCCCCACATGTCGGCGCTGCGTCCGGGCCGCTGGGAGGTCCTCAACGTCGGCAGCTCCCGACAGGGCCAGTTCCTGGCGCACTACGAGCCCTACCGCCACCTGGATGAGCTGGCCGAGGCCATCGCGCGCAACCCCACGCTGGCGACCGTACTGGGCAACTCCTACGACATTTCGCCCGACGTTCTCCTCGTTCGCTCGCCGATCACGAACCGGGAACTCGAAGAGGCGGGAATCGCGGTCGGCAGCGCCGCCCAGTATTCCCCGTTGCTGGCACGTAACCAATCCTCCCCGATCGTGCACGCCGTCGTCTCGTGCAAGTGGACCCTGCGCTCGGACCGCGCCCAGAACGCTCGCTCCGAAGCGCTGAACCTGATCCGCAATCGCAAGGGCCGCACGCCCCACATCGTGGTCGTCACCGGCGAGCCAGCACCCTCGCGTCTGGCGTCGCTGGCCCTGGGAACGGGTGACATCGATACGATGTACCACGTCGCCCTGCCCGAGCTGGTGGAGGCCACCCACGCCTCGGACAACGCCGAGGCCACCAAGACGCTGGACAACCTGATCGACGGGCAGCGGCTGCGCGACATCGCCGACCTGCCCCTTGACCTGGCGATCTAGGCCAGCCCCGGCGCGAACACGCGCACACAGTCGTGCCCCGAGCCTGACAGCCCGGGGCACGAACGTCTCGCGGAATCAGCTCACACGTCGAAAGGCGTGGAGATGACCATGCCGCCCGTCTCGATCTGGCCAGCCATGTCGGACAGGCCCAGCTGAGGTCGGAGGAGAGCATCGGCGTGTAGGCGCCGAAGCCGGTCAGGATGACGCCACCGGAAGCCAGGGACACCGGGACGGTCGATGCGGGCTTGCCCTCAATGGCCTCGGACACAAGGGTGTCCATGGCGGTGGAGTAGTCCAGGACGATGCCGGTCAGGACGGGCGCGCCGATGGTGGAGCGCACGGCGTCGGTGATCTGGATATAGCTGAACGCGTCCGAGAAGGACTGGGTGTCAACCTGCTCGACCACGGGTGAAGCGGACTGCGCGCCGGACTGGCCCGACATGACCTCCTCGGTGGAGGCGGCCTCGTCGCGGGTCAGGCCCTTGAGGTCGTCCTTCGTCAGGCCCGTCCACACCAGGCGCACCATCGGGTTCGCCGCCGCCGTGACGGCGCGGGCGGCGCCCACGTTGTTGTCACCGGCGATAGGCAAGATGATGTCGGCGCCCTGGGCGATGAAATCGGCGGTGGTGGCCTCGACCTGCTCGGCGCTGTCGACGTAGGTGCCTTCCTTCGTCCCGTTGTTCCAGCCCAGGATGGTGATCGAGGTTCCCTTGGCCAGGTTGTAGGCGTCGACGCCTTCCGCGAAAGCATCCATCTGGGAGCTGGTGACGTTGTCGCGCGAGCCGCCGACGACGGCCAGCGTGCCCGTCGTGGTCATGCCGGCCGAGGCGTATCCGGCCAGGTAGGCGGCCTCCGAGGCCTTGACGTTGACGACGGAGCCGTTCTTGAGGGAGGTGGGATTGCCCTTCGCATCCGTGAACGAGGCACCGACGAGTGCGAAACGGACCTTCGGGTTAGCGCGCGCGGCGTCGGACATGGAGACGGCCACGGTCGAGTCGGTGCCGACGATCAGGGTGCAGCCAGCTGCCACAAGCGAGGCCGGGGCGCCGTCGCCGGACGCCGCTTCGTAGGCGATCGACAACTTATTGGCGGCGCCAGCGAGGGCGGTCGCCGCGGGGTCGGTGGCAGCGTCGGCGTGCGATGTGGCGGCGCAGATCTTTGCGGAGGTGGCCGGTGTGGCGCTGGGTGCCTGAGAGCAGGCGCTCATGACCAGGGCGGCAGCCGTGGCCGTAGTAGTGAGGGCGGCGAGGGTCCGCTTATTCACGTCTGATGCCTTTCGTCGGGGCGTCTTTCTGCCCATCACGGTACCAGCCACAGTGCGCCGACCGCCGCCCGGGGCGGTACACCTCACCCGGACACGAAAAGCCGCAGGCGGCGCGAGGCGTGGGCGCGCCACGCGTCATCTCGCGCCGCCTGCGCGCTGGCCTCAGAGCAGGTCGGAGCGACCGCTGTGCGCGAGCGTGTCGACGACAGCTTTGACGGACTGCGCGCGATCGAGTCGGGTGACGAGGATGGCGTCGGGGGTCAGGGCTACCGCGACGTCGGGCACGCCGACGAGGGCGACGAGCGGGCCCTCCTCACCGGTGGTCCCGTAGACTGCGGCGCCCTCGGAATCGACGCGGATTGCCTCGCCGAGGCCACCCGCGGCGGCCGCGATGCCGGTCAGGGCCTCGAAGTCCCCCAGGTCCGTCCAGCCGAGCTGCGCATCGGCGGGCACGACGGCCACTCCCCCGTCGGCGGCGACGGGCTCGGCGATCGCGTGGTCGATGGCAATCTTCGTCAGGTGCGGCCAGTTCTCCTCGAGGGTCGCCTCGAACGCGGGGGTGCCCCACGTGCGCGCGATCGTCTCCAGGCGGGCGTGCAGGTCGGGCATGAGCCGGGCCAGGTGGGAGGCCAGAACGCCCGCGGACATGATGAACATACCGGCGTTCCACAGGTAGCCCGCCGACACATAGCGCGCGGCCGTCTCGGCGTCGGGCTTTTCCACGAACTCAGCGACCCGGCGGGCCCTCGCCTGAGCGCTGGGGGCCCCGGCCTCGTCCCCGTCGCTCAACTGCGGGCCGGGGGCGATATACCCGTAGGCGGTCGAGGCCTCGGTGGGCGTCAGGCCGATCGTGACGACGTAGCCCTGGCGCGCGGCGTCAATCGCGGTCTCGACGGCGCTGCGCAGCAGCTCGGGGCGGGCGATCAGGTGATCTGCGGCGAACGAGCCGACGATGGCGTCCTCCCCGAAGCGCTCGCGCACAACGTAGGCGGCCAGGCCAATCGCGGCCATGGAGTCGCGGCCCGACGGCTCGATGAGGAGGGTGCGGTCCTGCGAAGAGGCGAACTCGGGCAGCTGGGCGAGCACGCCGTCGCGGTGCGCCGCTCCGGTCACGATGGTCACCGACGAGGCCGACTCAGCCAGACGGTCCACCGTGCCTTGCAGGAGGGTGCGGCCCGTACCGGCCAGGTCGAGGAGAAACTTGGGGCGGCGGCGCCGCGACAGCGGCCACAGGCGGGTGCCGGCGCCGCCGGCGGGGATGATCACGTGGAGGTCACTCATGCCCCCAGTATCGCAGATACGACGAGGGGGCGAGGCACTGGCCTCGCCCCCTCGTGGAAAGCGTGAGCTACGCGAGTGTCACTCGGCGTCGCCCTCGGCGGGAGCCTCTTCAGCGGGGGCTTCCTCGGCCTCTTCAGCGGCGGCTTCCTGGACGGACAGGATGACCGTCTCGGCGTCGAGCTCGACCTCAACGCCAGCGGGCAGCTTCAGGTCGGAGACGTGCACAGCAGAGCCGGACTCGACGCCTTCGATGGAGACCTCGACGTGCTCGGGGATGGAGGTGGCGGGGGCCTTCACCAGGATGGTGAACTCCTCCAGGGAGTGGACAGTGCCGGGCACGGGCTCGCCGACGACGACGACGGGGACCTCGACGTCGACCTTCTCGCCGGCCTTGACGGCCTGGAAGTCGGCGTGCAGGATGTCGCGGCGCACGGGGTGAACCTGAACGTCCTTGACGAGGGCGAGCTGGGACTTGCCGTCGATCTTGAGCTCAACGAGCGCGTTCTTGTTGCCGCGGACAATGAGGAAGAGGTCGTGGCCGGGAACGTCCAGGTGACGGGGCTCTTCGCCGTGGCCGTACAGGACCGTGGGGACCTTGCCTGCGCGGCGGGCGCGGCGGGCAGCACCCTTACCGAACTCGGAACGCTCTTCGGCAAGCAGGACGGGGTTGTCGCTCATGTGTTTTCCTTCGCATCTCAGGTCCGGCGTCGGTGTCGGCAGAGTGAAGGAAGCGCGGCGCGCATCAATTCAGGCCCTGTCGATAACGGCGGATACGGATCCGCCCTCGCCGGAGCAACCCCAACAGGGTACCTCACGGCGAGGGCGGATGTGAAGCGGGAAATGGTCAGTTAAACAGGGATGTGACCGAACCGTCTTCGAAGACCTCGTGGATCGCGCGGGCCAGGAGCGGCGCGATCGACAGGACGGTGAGCTGCTCGAAGCGCTTCTCAGCGGGGATCGGCAGGGTGTCGGTGACGACGACCTCGGCAGCGCCGGACTCGGACAGGCGCTTGGTGGCGGGGTCTGAGAGGATGCCGTGGGTGGCCACGACGATGACCTTCTTGGCGCCGGCATCGTTGAGGACCTTGATGGCCTCGGTGATCGTGCCGGCGGTGTCGATCATGTCGTCCACCAGGACACATTCCTTGCCAGCGACCTCGCCGACGACGCGGTTCGCGACGGCGACGTTCGGGCGGGTCGTGTCGCGGGTCTTGTGGACGAAGGCCAGGGGCGCGCCGCCCAGCTTCTTCGACCACTTCTCGGCCACGCGGATACGGCCAGCGTCCGGGGACACGACGGCCGTGTTGGACAGGTCAACACGGCCGCGCACGTAGTCCACGAGGACCGGCATGGCAAACAGGTGGTCAACCGGACCGTCGAAGAAGCCCTGCTCCTGCGAGGCGTGCAGGTCCACGCTCATGATGCGGTCGGCACCGGCACTGCGGTACAGGTCAGCCATCAGGCGCGCCGAGATGGGCTCACGGCCCTGGTGCTTCTTGTCCTGGCGCGAGTAGGGGTAGAAGGGAGCGACCACGGTGATGCGCTTGGCGGAGGCACGCTTGGCAGCATCAATCATGATGAGCTGCTCCATGATCCACTTGTTGATGTCGCCCGCGATGGACTGCAGGACAAACACGTCGGCGCCGCGAACGGACTCGTTGAAGCGCACGTAAATCTCGCCGGAGGCGAAGTCGTAGGCCGTCACCGGCGAAACCCCACATCCGATTTCCTCGCCCACGGCGTGAGCCAGGTCCATGTGAGCTCGTCCAGAAACGAGGACGAGGTTCTTCTCTCCCGGTGGTCACCAGTCCGCTCATGCGGTTGTCTCTCCTTGTGTTGGATCAGGCGCGAGGCGCCGCGATCAGTGTGCCGATGGTGTCGTATGGCTTAACCATCGTATCGGCTGCAACGCAGCCCTGACCGATCCACGCGGTGGGAACCACAGCTCGGTCCCCGATTTCCGCATCAATCAGTGTGGCGTTAGGACCGATTTCACAGTTACCCCCAACGCTTGTGGTACCCCTGAGGCAGGTGCCGGGGTAGATCGTGGTGTCCGCACCGACCTTCACGTCGACATCGACCCAGGTGGAGGCCGGATCGACGATCGTGACGCCGGAGCGCATGAGCGCCTCGCAGATGCGCTTGTTGAGCTCGGCGCCCAGCTCGGCGAGTTGGACACGGTCGTTCGCGCCCGCGCTCTGCCAGTGGTCGGTGAGCTCGAGGGCGCCAGCGGTGCGCCCGGCGGGCGCGGCGGCGGCCAGCACGTCGGTCAGGTAGACCTCGCCCTGGTCATTGTCGGTCCCCAGGGGAGGCCAGGGACTCGCGCAGGAACTGGGCGTCGAACGCGTAGATGCCCGCGTTGATCTCGTTGATGGCGGCCTGCTCGGGCGTCGCGTCGCGCTGCTCGACGATCGCGGTGACCGTGCCCGATGCGTCACGGATGATGCGTCCGTAGCCGGTGGGATCCTCGACGCGCGAGGTCAAGACCGTGACAGCATGACCCGCTTCCTCGTGAGTGGCGACCAGCTGGGCCAGGGTATCCGTGGACAAGAGAGGCACGTCGCCGTACGTGACGACGATAGTGCCGGGCGCGGGCGCGACGGCGTCGTCCAGGGCCGCGAGGCCACACTGGACAGCTCGTCCGGTGCCGGGAATCTCGTCCTGGTCGGCGATGATGGCGGTCGGGCTGACACGCGCGATCTCGGCGGCGACCACCTCGCGCTGGTGACGCACGACCGCAACCAGATGCTCGGGGTCGAGGCCGTGAGCCGCGCGCAGAGCGTGTCCGATCATGGACAGGCCAGCGAGGGGATGCACGACCTTCGGGAGGGCGGATTTCATGCGCGTTCCCTGACCGGCGGCCAGGACGATGACGGCGGCGGGGCGAGACATATTCCTCCTCAAAGGGTTAACGGACCCCAACGGGTCCGATCGCTCCGCCCCTAGGATTCGAACCTAGACTAAAGGCACCAAAAACCTCTGTGCTGCCGTTACACCAAGGCGGAATGCGTCCACGGTGATAATACCCGGACCACTCCCACGCTTTCAAACGCGCCACTCCCCCGCGCGCGGAACGCCCACCCCGCCCCGGCCTCGTCCCGTGTGATACTGGATGCATGGCTGAGAAGAGGACACGGATGAGCGGCTTCGCACGCCGCGAGCAGCTGGTTGCCGTGGGGCGCTCCCTGTTCGCCGAAAAGGGGTTCGGGGCAACCAGCGTCGAGGAGATCGCCGCCCGAGCGAAAGTCTCCAAGCCCGTCATCTACGAGCACTTCGGCGGCAAGGAAGGTCTGTATGCCGTCATTGTCGACCGTGAGGTTCAGGCCCTGATCGCCTCCCTCCAGTCCTCCCTGGAGTCCTCCGAGCGTCCGCGCCTGATCCTGGAGAACGCCACGCTGGGTCTGCTGGACTACATCGAGCGCAACACGGACGGATTCCGCGTGCTCGTGCGCGACGCACCCTCGGACCGCACGGCGGGATCGTTTTCCTCCGTTATGGGTGACGTGGCCGTCAGCGTCGAGCACATCATCGCCGAGCAATTCAAGCGCTCGGACTTCGACGCCACCTGGTCCCCCCTGTACGCCCAGATGCTCGTCGGCCTCATCGCGCAGGTCGGCCAGTGGTGGCTGGACGATCGGCGCATGAAGAAGGACGAGGTCGCCGCCCACGTCGTCAACCTCATCTGGAACGGCCAGCGCGGCCTGAGCCCACGCCCCACGCTGCGGGTGCGCGCGGGCGAGGAGCACTGACCTCCGATCCGCTCGGGGACGAGAGCGCGGGGCAGGCACACTCTGGCGCATAGCTCGAGGCCCGCTCCCCCATCTGCGCCGAACATACGACGAGGCCGTGGCAGGTATTCCCGCCACGGCCTCGTTCGTGTGTGGTGCGCTCAGCGCGCCTCGTAGGAGAGGCAGTCCGCGGTGCCCGCGCCGACCGAGATGGAGGCGGCGGTGCATTCGAGCGCGTTGTTGTGGGTGCAGTCGGCCTTCTGGCAGGCGCCGACGAAGGTCTCGGCCTTGGCGAGGCCGCCCTTGACGGTCAGCGGGATGAAGGTCGTGCAGGAGGAGGAGTAGCCGACGGTGATCGCGGCGGCTCCGCAGTTCTTCTCCTTGTTGTAGGAGCAGTCGAGAACGGAGCAGTCGAGGATGCGGGGCATATCTGCCATTGGAGTGTCCTTTTCAACGTGGCCCCGAGGGGCTTCAATGTGGCCGGTCGCGACCGGGTTGGCCGCGCTGTTGACTCCAGTGATACGCCTTTTCGCAACATGTGCAAAAGAAAGGGTTTTTCGTTGTAACTCCAAGGTTTGCAGCTCCTCTTCCGAGGCTCATTTACGAACTCTTGACATTACTAATTACGTAAATAAAACCTTCATTTCTTTTGCGTAATTCGGGTAGGTGAGCCTGTGCTGCGCCGGTGTGGCAACCCTTGCCTGACCCACACAAAGACGCCGAAGCGCCCGCGCCACCGAGGAGCAGCGCGGGCGCTTGTGGACCAGAGCAGTCAGTCAGGAAGCGATCACTTCGCAGACCAGAAACGGATCACGATCGTCGTGCCGTCATCTGCGGGCTGCGAGCGCTCCAGATCGGCGACATAGTCGTAGGATCCAGAGAAGTCGGTCGACGTCGGCAGATACTGGGGCAGGTCAGTGAGGGTCACGTTGTAGACGCGCTTACCACCCTCGACGGAGTACTCCATGTCGGGCGTAATGGCCACGCCGTCCGCCTTGGAGACCCAGTAGCGGTTGATCGTGCCGTGAGCGCCGCGCTCGTCGCGCTGGTACCAGTAGAGGCTGTAGTTCTCCGTCTCGGGAACGGTGCGCACGACCTGATCCCCCACCAGCACATGGTTGACGATTGTCGCCTGCGCAGTGTCCATGGCCTCGTCGTCGCGCTTATTGTCGCGCAGCGTGATGCCACGAGCGGACAGAGCATCCTGACCCAGGCCGAAGTCCGCGCGAATCTCCTCGGCGTAGGGGCGCACGATGAGATTGTCCGAGACGGTGACGTTACGAATGTCGCCCTTCGCTTCCTGGAAGTCGATCGCGCCGCGCGTGTTTCCGTAGAAGTCATCCGTGGTGCCCGAGCGCACGAGCTTGTTGTGCGAGATCGAGATGCCGCCGTCCGCGTTGAGGTCGAAGTTGTGACCGTCGAACACAGTGTTCAGGCGAATACCCGCACCCGAGAAGTTATTGACGATGAGGTTGTCTTGATGACGTGGGACTTGCCACCGAAGAGCCCGATGGCGGAGGCTCGCCAGCCCAGTTCGACAGTGTTGCCCACGAAGGAGTTGCGCTCGGCGATGCGCGCCTGGCTGTTGGTGGACGTGTCGATGCTCGACCACGAGGCCAGACCATCGTCACCATTGCCGCGCACCGAGGAGTTACGAACCGTGGAGTTCGCAGTGCCCTGCGCGAAGTTGACGCCATCCGCGAAGTTGTTGCGAATACGCGCGTTTTCAATGACCATGCCGTCGGTGTAGGTCATCTGGCTGGCATCCACGTAGTCGCCCATCCAGAAGCCGCACTCGAAGTGCTCGACCCACACGTTGGCGACGCGGGTGTTCGCACCGGCCGAGCCAGCAAAGCCCTTGTACTGCGCCTTTTCACCGAAGCGAGACGTCAGGTTCGAAGACATGTAGAAGTCGGTCATGGTCACGCCGCCCACACCGCGGTTGAAGACGAAGCCACCGCCGCCAGCCTGGTCGGAGGTGAAGCGCACGTTGGTGTGCCACATGCCCGCGCCCTGGATCGTCAGGCCGGAGTGGTCCAGGCCGATCTTGCGGCCAAACTCCCACGTACCCGCGGGAATGTAGACGGTCTTGGAGGTGGCCGCAGCCTGGTTCATGGCCCAGATAAGCGCATCGGAGTCGTCGACGCCGTCGCCGGGCTTGGCTCCCTGGTAGTCGGCCACGCTCACGGCACCTTCGGGACGCTCGATGGCGGGCGCGGCCTGCTCGAGCTCAACGAAGTCGATGCCGTAGGCGTTCTGGTCGTCGCCAACCTTGACGATCTGAATATGATCATCCTTCTGGATCTGGCGGCCCAGGAGTGTGTGTACCTCATCGAAACGGAAGCGCGCCTTCGTGCCTTCTCCTGGCTCGTCGTACACGTGGTCGCCGCCGACGTACTGCCAGGCTGTCTCGGAGGAGAGGTCGAGGGTCGCGACGGTCTCGTTATTGACGCGCACGTCAACACGACCGGAGGTGTGATCGGGCAGGGTGAAGCGCAGGTCGAGGGCGTCGGCTGCGGTCGTCGCGACGAAGTCCAGGGAGGCGTCCTTGCTCTTGAGTGCCACATAGGACTGTCCCGAGGCCTCAATGGCCGTCGATTCGAGGTCGTCGGAGCGCTCAAGCGTCGCCCCGTCGGAACGACTCGCCTCCTCGGCCTCGTATCGCGTGTAGGGGACGGTCGCGCCGTACTGTCCGTCGGCCGCGACCGCACTGGGAATCAGTGCGGGCACCAGCGCGATGACGCCGAGCAGGACCACTCCGGCGATAAATGGTCCGCGTTTCATGTAACTCTCAAACCTCTCTTCATGCCCTGAAGCGCGCTCGCAGCGCCGCTTCGCTCCTAGGTTTCACTTGTTGGAAGGAACCCGGGCACATAGTAGCGGAATCTGACCACTACCTAAGAGTTGCTCAGAAATTTCCCAGTCAAGAACCGCGTAATAATGCGAATAAGCCACAGGCCAATATTTGCACTGTAAATATAATTATGAGATTCCAACGCGATCACAGGGATTGCGAATCAGGCAACGAGGTCTGGGCTACAGCTGCGCGAGAGGTGTTCGCCCCCGTCAGCCACCACTCACAGATCCGCTCACTCGAGCAAATCGGCGGCCTCGAGCCAGGCCTCCTCCAGCTCGTCCATCTCGGTCAGGACATCCTGGTGGGCCGCCGAGACCTTCGTCAGCTCGGACACCGCCGAGGGGTCCGTCGCCACCTTGATCGACAGCTTCTCCAGCTTCGCCTCCAGGGACGAGGCCTCGGCCCGCAGGCGCTCCAGCTTGCGTTCGATGCGGGCCACTTCCTTCTTGGCCGCGCGCCGCGCCGCAGCGTCACTCACGCCGCCGCGAGCGCTCCCCTGCCCCGCGCTCTCCTCGCCCGAGGAAGCATCCGCGGAGGGAGCGGCAGAGCGGGAGGCGGAGCCGGCCTCGTCGGTGCGAGTGGACGAACCAAACGCCCTGAAGTCGCCGGAGGCGCGCATGTCGAGGTACTGCTCGACGCCGCCGGGCAACGCACGGACTTGGCCGTCGCCGAGGAGGGCGACCTGGTGGTCGGTGACGCGCTCAAGGAGGTAGCGGTCGTGGGAGACAACAACGAGGGTGCCCGGGAAGGTGTCGAGCAGGTCCTCCATCGAGGCCAGGGTGTCGGTGTCGAGGTCGTTCGTGGGCTCGTCGAGGAGCAGCACGTTCGGCTGGCTCATGAGCAGGCGCATGAGCTGGAGGCGGCGGCGCTCGCCGCCCGAGATCTCGCTGATGCGCGTGTAGGCGCGGGCGCGCGTGAATCCCATGCGCTCGGTCATCTGGGAGGCGCTGACCTCCTTGCCGTCCACGACGACGGTCTGGGCGACGTCGGCGACGGCCTCGACAACGCGCATGTCGGCCAGGGCGTCGAGCTCGTGCGTGTCCTGGGAGAGGGTGGCGACCTGAACGGTCTTACCGCGCTTAACGCGCCCCGAGGTGGGCTCGAGGTCGCCACGCAGCAGGTTCAGGATCGTCGTCTTGCCGGCGCCATTGACGCCGACAATGCCGACGCGCTCGGCGGGGGCCAGGCGCCAGGTGACGCCCTCGAGGATGCTCAGGCTCGAGCCGTCGGGGCGCGTGAAGGACACGGAGACGTCCTCGAGGTCGATGACGTCCTTGCCCAGGCGCGCGGTCGCCATCTTCACCAGCTCGACGGTGTCGCGCGGGGGCGGCACGTCGGCGATGAGGGCCTCGGCGGCGGCGATGTGGAACTTCGGTTTCGAGGTGCGGGCGGGCGCCCCGCGGCGCAGCCACGCGAGCTCCTTGGTGAGCAGGTTGGCGCGCTTGGCGGCGGCCACGTCCGCCTGGCGCATGCGCTCGGCGCGGGCAAGGGTGTAGGCGGCGTAGGAGCCGTCGTAGATTTCGACGTGCCCGGCGATCTGCGCGCGGTCGCCACCCGGGTCGACGCCGGGGACGACCTCCCAGATGTGCTCGCACACGGCGTCGAGGAACCAGCGGTCGTGGGTGACGGCCAGGAGCGCGCCCGACGCCCCGGGGCGGGCGAAGCGGGCGTTCAGGTGCGCGGCCAGCCACGCCACGCCCTCGACGTCGAGGTGGTTGGTGGGCTCGTCCAGGCACACGATGTCGGCGGTGGCCGCGAGGACGCGGGCGAGCGCAACACGGCGGCGCTGTCCGCCCGACAGGGTGCCGAGGAGGGCGGCGGGGTTGATGTCGGCGAGGAGTCCGGCGTGGATGTCGCGCACGGCGGGGTCAGAGGCCCACTCGTACTCCTCCATGCCGGGGTGAACGGCCTGGATCACGGTGTCCTCGGGGTCGAGCGTGTCCGCCTGAGTGAGGACGGCGACGCGCACGCCATCGCGTCGAGTCACCACTCCCCCCGTCGGGTTCCTGTGTGCCGGCAACGATACGCAGGAGGGTGGACTTTCCGGCACCGTTGGGGCCGAGGATGCCAACGCGGCTGCCGTCATCGAGGCCGACCGTGACCCCTTCGAGGAGCTTGCGCGACCCCGCGAGGGCGCCGACGTTTTGGGTTCCGAGCAGGTGCGCCATCAGATGGCCTCCGTCGATTCGATGCGGGCGCCGCACGCGGGCCCGTGGGTGGGGATCGCGCGCGCGACCGTGGGCGCGTCGCTCAAGGTTGCCGCGAGCGCGCGGGCGTGCTCGGCGTCGCGCGCGAGAGCCGCGACGGTCGGGCCGGACCCGGACAGCGTGACGGCCAGGGCGCCCGCATCTGTCGCCGCGGCGATGGTCTCGGCCAGCTCGGGGCGCAGGCGCAGGGCTGGCGCTTGCAGGTCATTGACGAGGCAGTGGCGCAGTTCCTCGGGTCCCCCGCACAGGGCGGTAATCTCCTCGGGCGTGGGTTCGGCCAGGGCAGGGCTCCTGCCGCGTCAACTCGGTCAAACTCGCGGAACACTGACGGGGTGGACAGGCCCTCGTGGGCGAGCAGCATGACCCAGTGGTGCTGGTACTCCGCCCCGGCCTCGTCCCCCTCGCGCAGGACGCTCATGTGGTCCCCGCGCCCGGTTCCCAGCGCGATGCCGCCCGCCAGGCAGGCGGGCACGTCGGCGCCGAGCGAGCGACCGATGGCGTGCAGCTGCTCGTCTCCCAGGCCGAGGTCCCAGAGCTCGTTGCAGGCCACCAGGGCGGCCGCCGCGTCTGCGGATCCGCCGGCCATGCCGCCGGCGACGGGGACGCGCTTGTCGACGCGGATGCTCAGGCCCGCTGCGGTCGAGGCCCAGGGGCCCGCGGCGGCGAGGCGCTGGAGGACGCGCGCGGCTCGCACGGCCAGGTGGGTGGCCGGGTCCACGTCCGCCATGGCGCGGGTCGTGGCCTCGTCGACGCTGCCGTCGGGCAGGTAGGCGATCGTCTCGACGCGCACGCCGGGCGTCTTGGAGGTGCGCACGGTGACGGTCTCGCGCAGGTTGAGGGCCTCGAAGACCGTGACGAGGGGGTGGTAGCCGTCGGGCGTGGGCGCGCCGACGCGCAGGGTCAGGTTGACTTTTCCGGGCGCACTGGCGCGCACTTCACGCATGGCGTTCCTTCTTCCTGCCGATTGTCTGACCGGTGGCCGTCAGCGGGCCGCGGTCGAGGGCGCGAGGCTGCCGTTTGCGCGGGCCTCGATGACGGCGCGGCCCAGCTCGACGAACTCGTCGATCGAGAGGGTCTCGCCGCGGCGCGTCGGGTCGATGCCGGCTGCGGACAGGAGTGCCTCGGAGGCCTCGGGGCCGCCCGCCCAATTCTTGAGGGCCGCACGCAGGGTCTTGCGGCGCTGGCCGAAAGCCACGTCGGTGACCTCGAAGGTGGCGCGGCGCAGGCAGTCGTCACCGCGCGGGCTCTCCAAGCGCGTGAGGCGAACGAGGGCGCTATCCACGCCGGGCACGGGCCAGAACACGGAGCGGCCGATCGTGCCGGCGCGCTCGACCGAGCCGTACCAGAAGGCCTTCACGGAGGGCACGCCGTAGGTGCGCGATCCGGGGCCGGCGGCCAGGCGATCCGCGACCTCGGCCTGAACCATGACGACAACGCCCTGGATGGAGGGGAAGGCCTCGAGCATGTTGAGCAGAACCGGCACGGCCACGTTGTACGGCAGGTTCGCGACGAGCTTGGTGGGGGCGGGCCAGTCCACGCCGAAGTCATCGACGCCGCTGATTTCCGTGGCATCCATGGTGACGACGTGGAGGCGGTCGGCGGCCTCGCTCATGCGGGCGCGCACCGTCTCGGGCAGCGCGGCGGCCAGGGGCGGGTCGATCTCGACGGCCCGCACGCGCGCGCCGACTTCCAGGAGTGCCAGCGTCAGGGAGCCGAGGCCGGGGCCGACCTCGACGACCTCGTCGCCCTCTTCGACGCCTCCAGCTGCGACGATCTTACGCACCGTGCCCGCATCGTGCACGAAGTTCTGCCCCAGCACCTTGGTGGGGCGGATACCGAGCGCCTCGGAGATGGCCTTGACTTCAAGGGGGCCGAGCAGGCCCGTCTCGGAGGGCACGGCTCCCTCGGGCAGGGTCGGGTCGAGGCGGCGCGTGTCGCGCTGGTTGCGGGGACTGGAGGATCGGCTCACGATGGCAAGTCTAGTGCACGGGGTCGACGAGGCCGGGGCTGGGCACGGTGTGAGGCTCAGAGCGTCACGGGGCGGGGTTATGCATACTCCCTAATAGCTACGATCACACAACAAGTTCGGGGCTCCCTATGATATAGAGAACCCCGAACTAATTCGGTAAGAAAATTAGGCCCGTATGTCATTTTAGTAGCGTTCTATTTACAACCATGACGAATTATGCCGATACAACCACTCAAGGAATCACTTCCTCACGATAGTTGCACACTGCGAACACTTGAGCTGGTTCGTCGTGTATGCCTGCAGCGTGTACTGCCCACAAGAAGGACACTTATGCCCCTTAGCCATCGTCTCCACCCCCCTCTCATTCGTTGATTACCCGGACACCCAGATCATAGCATGACGCACAACTGATGGAGCACACACTAGCGAGCACGCCGCGCCAGGCACGCGGATAGGTTAGCCACATCCGGATAGGTTAATAAGCTATCCAGATGCTCATAACCTATCCGGATGTTCGTTACCTATCCGGATGAGCGCGCTCTGCGAGCCGCCACGCCAGCGCGCCCACAAGCACAACCGCCACGCCAGCACAACTCCACCCGCACACCGACAAAAGGGGCGGGGCTGGCAACCATCGTTGCCAGCCCCGCCCGAAAAGCGTCAGACCTCAGTACCAGCCCACCGCGTTGGAGTGCGCCCACGCGGAGCAGGGCGTGCCGTAGCGGCCCTTGATGTAGCCGATACCCCAGTTGATCTGGGTGATCGGGTTGGTACGCCAGTCGGCACCCGCAGAGGCCATCTTGGAGCCCGGCAGCGCCTGCGGGATACCGTACGCGCCCGAGGAGGAGTTCTCGGCGTAGGGGTTCCACTGCGATTCGCGGTTCCACAGCAGCACGAGGCACTGGTACTCGCTGTCGCTCCAGCCCTGGGCCGCGACAAGCGGCTTGGCCAGGGAGCGCGGGTCCTCGCCGGAGTAGGTTGTCGGGACGGCGCCAGCCTCGGCGGCTGCGGCCGCAGCAGCGGCTGCCGTGGCCTGATCGGCGTTCTTCGCTTCGCCGGTGATCTCGGCGATCTCTTCCTTCGTGGAGATCGAGCCCAGCTTCGCGCGGTAGCGCACGGAGGTGGTGCCATCGGACTCGGTCTTCTCCTCGAGCGTGGCCTTGGGGTCGATGCCGGCGGCGACGAGGGCGGTCGGCGTTGCCTCCTTCGTGCCCTCGCTACGCACTTGGGTGACGGGCTGGGAGGTGGAGTGCTCGGTGATCGGCACGGAGGTCAGGACCTGGTCGCCGTCCTTCTCCTGCCACACCGTCCAGGTCGTCACGCCGTTGACGCCGGTCGTGGTCACCTGGGATTCGCCGACGAACATGTCGGAGCTGGTCGTCGTGGTCTCGCTAAAGGGAATGTCGACGGTCTCGGTGGCCTGGCCGCGCGTCACGCGGCTCACGGTGATCGCCAGCTCGCCGGTGGCGTCGTTCTCGACGGTCACACGGTCAAGGGCGTGAACCGACACGCCAGCGGCCTCGAGGATGCCGCGCGCATCCTGTCCGGGGCGCACGGCGACTTCGCGCGTGGTGCCGTCGGCGTTCACGATGACGTTGCGGGCGCGGGACACCAGCGGGGTGAGCTCGTCGCGGGAGGCGGAGCGGTCGGCGGCCAGCGTGACCGTCGTACCCAGGGGCGCGGCGTCCGCGAGGATGCTGTCGGCAGAGGCGGCCGTGGTCCACAGGGTGCGGGGCTCACCGTCCACGGTCACCGTGTAGGCCTTAGAGGTGCGCACGACGATCGTGTCACCCTCGCGCACGGTCTCCGCCACGCCGGGCTGGACCAGGTCGCCGCTGCCGACGCTCACGTTGGCAACCTTGAGCGCGTCGGCGACGGTGTTGCCCCATGCGGTGACGGGACGGGACACGCCGTTGACTTCAAGCATGACGGTGGTATGCGAGGATGCCACGCCCACGCCGGCGATTCCCAGGACGCCGACGGAGGCCAGGGCCGCGACACCCAGAACGACGCGCGGCGAGGGGGCAAAAGCACGCACGTGTCCGCCGAGGACATGCAGGGCACTGGCAGCGGAGGCGCTCAGCGAGTTGCTCAGGTGGTGGCTCACGATACTCCCGGTTACTCGATATTGGTTCTACTGGTCAGCTTAGCGTGAGAGCCCCGGGAAACGCTAGAACAGTAGCGTTACCGGGGCTAACGTCACGTTAGACAAGGCCGAGCTTGTAGGCGCAGCCCCACTGGCCCCAGCCCGCGCGCTGCTGGAGCATACGCGCGCGCATGGTCTGCTCCTCAGCCGAGGCGTCGGAGGGCAGGCCGGTGCCGCCCACGGACTGCCAGGTCGGCAGGGAGAACTGGTACATGCCGTAGTAGCCGTTGCCCGTGTTGGTCGTCGGGTTGCCACCGGACTCGCACTGGGCGATAGCCGCCCAGATCGAGGCGTCGTCGCCGGAAACGGCAGCCGAGCCGCCGGAGGAGGACGAGCCGCCCGAGGATGAGGAGGAGCCGGAGGACGAGGAGGAGCCGGAGGAGGACGAGGAGGAATCGGTGTTTTGCTGAGTCTCTTCGGCCTTCTTCTTTTCCTTGGTGCCCTTGGAGACGATGCGGGTCGTGGGCTCGGTGCGGGTCGTGGCCAGGACCGCGGAGACGGTCACGTTGCCGTCGATGGTCTCCTGGTAGGCCTCGGTGACCTCGGAGCCGACGACGCCTTCCTGCACGACGGTCTCGGTGCCTTCCTCGGCCTCGGGGTCTTCACGCTCTTCGGTCTCGAAGGGGATCTCGGTCGTCGTGGACTCGGAGCCGCGCACGACGCGCGAGACGCGCAGGGTGGCCTCGCCGCCGCTGTTCTCCAGGATCACGCGGTCGATCGGACCGGCGGAGATGCCAGCCTTGTCCAGGATCGCGGTGGTGCCCTCGTCGGCGGAGGCAACGACGTCGGTAGTCGTGCCGTCGGCGACGACGTGGATGGTCTGGCCTGCTTCACCCAGGGGCATTTCGGTGCGCGTGTAGGAGCGGTCGGCCGCCATCGACGAGGCCTGGGCGGGCAGTGCGTTCAGGACGCCGCTGACGGTCGAGGCCGTGGACCACGCGGTGGTCGCGGTGCCGTCGACGGTCACGGTGTATTCGGTTGCGGTGCGCACGACGACCGTGTCGCCGTTCGAGACGGACTGGTCGGAGGCGGGGGCGACGAGGTCGTGGGCACCCACGCTCACGCCCGCGGTACTCAGGGCGTCGCCCGCTGTGGTGAAGAATCCGGACACGTCGCGGCTCACGCCGTCCACCTCGACGGTGACGTGGCGGTACGAGGTACCGATGGCTGCGGCACCAGCGCCGGCCACGAGGAGGGCCGTCGCAGTGGCGACGGAGATGACGGTTGTGCGGGAGGGCTTAACGCTCACGGGGCTCCAGACTTCGTAGTTTCCGGCTCCGTTACCTTGCGGTGTCCTTCACCACTCGGGGCGTCGAATTATCTCGCGTGGGTGCCCGGAACCGGACTGACACCCCAACCGTAACCAATTTGTTACCGTTTCGCGAGTACTTTTGATGCACCTCACGCGTGCGTGCGCGCATCCCGCTGCCCGGCCACGGCCTCGTCAACGAGCGTCATTCCGGGCCTGCGCAGAACCGGCGCGACTCACCACCAGGACCCGTACACGGCCTCGGTGTTCGCACGCAGCTGATCACAGGCGGTTTCCTCCGTGACGTCCCACAGCTGCGCGATGAAGCGCACGGTGTGGGCCATGACGTAGGAGGCGTTGGGGCAGCCGCGCCACGGGATGGGTGTCAAGTAGGGGGCGTCGGTTTCCACCAGCACGAGCTCGCGAGGCAGCGCAGCCAGGGCGTCGCGCAGGTCGGAGTTCGCCGGGTAGGTGATGGGTCCCGCGAAGGACGCGTACCAGCCGCGCTCGGCGAGGCGCTGGGCCATCGCCGCGTCCCCCGAGTAGCAGTGGAAGACAATGCGCTGATCCGGCGTCGCGCACTCGTCGAGGATCGCCAGGGTATCCTCGTGCGCCTCGCGGTCGTGGATCTGCAGCGGCAAGCCAGCGCGCGCAGCCATCTCGATGTGCGCGCGGAAAGACTCCTTCTGCGCCTGACGTCCCGGGTCCGCGGTGCGGAAATAGTCCAGGCCGCTCTCCCCCACCGCGACGACCGTCGGGTCGCCCAGGCGCGCCTCGACGGCGGCCAGCGCCTCGTCGAGGGGCACGTGATGCTCGCGCACCTTCGGGGTCAGGCCGTCGGGCGAAGGGTCGGCGCAGCCCGCGTGCAGCGCCGCCTCGTTCGGGTGGATCGCCAGGGCGACGCGCACCCCCTCGTGGATGTGAGCAAGCTCGATCATCGGGTCGAAGTCGGGCAGCTCGCAGGCGCTCGAAATGAACGCGGTCACGCCGACCTGGCGGGCACGATCCAGCTGGTCCTCGAGGCTGAGCGCCACGCCCTCGCGTCGGGGGATCTCGCCGACGTGGGTGGGCAGGTGCGTGTGGTTGTCCACCACGGGCGCCGCCAGGGGCGCAGGCGTGTCGGGCCAGGGACGAGGCTTACGCGGGCTCATGCGGGAGTCGTGACCTTTCGGGAGGGATGAGGAACGAGGCGTGTGTGCGTCAGCGGGCGAGCACGACGCCGCGGGCAACCTCGTCGACGGCCTTGTCGCCGAGGAGGTAGCGCACGATCTCGAGGCCGAGCTCCAGGGCGGTGCCAGCGCCGCGGCTGGTGATGATGAACTCGTCGACGACGACCGGATTCTCGTGGACGGTGGCGCCGCCGGCGGCGATGGCCTTGACGAAGGCGGGGTTGGCGGTGGCGTGGCGGCCCTCGAGGACGCCGAGCTCGGCCAGGATTGAGGGGGCGGCGCAGATCGCGGCGACGGGCTGGCCCGCATCGGCTCGGCGCAGCACCTCGGCCTGGATCGCGGGCGTGCCCTTCAGGCCCAGGGTGCCCGGCATGCCGCCGGGCAGGAAGAGAAGGGTGTAGGCGGACAGGTCCACATCCTCGAGCATGAGGTCGGCGACGACGCGGATGCCGTGCGAGCTGATCACGTGACGCGCGTCGGTGACGGAGATCAGGTCAGCGCGCACTCCCGCGCGGTACAGGACGTCGGCGACGGCCAGGGCCTCGACTTCTTCGAAGCCGTCGGCCAGCATGATGGCGACGGTGGCGTCGGTGGCAAGATTCTCGGGAGTGGGCATGATTCCTCTTTTCTCATCGATCGCGGCGGGCGTTACCCCCAGGTTAGCGCAGCCGCGCCCACCCCGTGAGCACACCACGGCCTCGTCCGCGGGGGCCGAGGCCGTGGTTCTTACTCGGATCGCAGCGCCTCGACGGGATCCTGACGCGAGGCGCGCGCAGCCGGGATGATGCCGGCGACGACGGTCAGGCCGACGGACACGGCCACCAGCACCAGAGCGGTGACCGGCGAGAGCTGCGCGATGTTCTCCACGTTAAAGGAGGAGTAGGCGATCGAGTTGGCGATGGCGCACAGCCCGTAGGTCACGCCCACGCCGATCGCGCCGGCGAGGAAGCCCTCGATGACGGTTTCCGCGTTGAATACTCGGGACACGTCGCCCTTGGAGGCGCCGATCGAGCGAAGGATGCCGATCTCCTTGCGGCGCTCGAGCACCGAAATGTAGGTGATGATCGAGATCATGATCGAGGAGACCACGAGCGAGATGGACACGAAGGCGATGAGCAGCCACGAGATGATGTCGACGATCTTGGTCACCGAGCTCATGAGGGTGCCCATGACGTCGGAGTAGGTGATGACCTTGTCGGAGGCGCCGGCCGCCTCGTTGTCCTTGTTGTAGGTGTCCAGCGCCGTCTTGACTTTGTCCTTGTCCGCGAAGGACTTGGGGTAGATCGAGATGTTGGAGGGCGAGGCGATGTCCGCCCAGCCGAGGTTACGCAGGTTCGCCTCCAGGCTCGGCACGTTCGTGGAGAACATGGTCGCCATGAGCGCCGCGAGGGATTTCTCGTCCACGTTGGACTTGAAGGCATCGGCAAAGGCGTTCGGGTCCATCGAGAAAGCGCTGGACATGTTGGTCGCGAACTGGTCCATGACCGTGCCGATCTGCGTGCTGATCGCGCCGGAGAGCTGCGTCATCATCTGGGTCATCGCGGTCGTCATCGCCTCTTGCATGACCGCCCCGATGGCTGCGCTCACGCCCTGCGTGAGGGTCGCGCCCAGCTGCGTCGCGATCTGCGTGGAGATGGCGTTCATGACCTGGGTGGAGATGTCGGTGCCGATCTTCGCCAGGGCCGGGTCGTCCCCGATGGCCTTGATCAGGTTGGCGCTGAGCTTGTCGGCGTCCACGACCTGGTCGGAGGTCACCGCCGTGCGGATCTTCTCGAGGACCTCGGGTTGGGTGAAGTAGTTCGAGGCCAGGGTCGCGAAGTCGGTCGTGCCGCCTTCTTCGATCTGCTTCTGAGCGTACTCCTGGAAGCCCTGCGCGATCTCGCTGGCCTGGGTGGCCAGGTAGTCGCCGGCCCCGTCCTTCACGGCGCCATCCGCGAGCGCGGAGGTGATGATCGCGCTGAAGTCGACGTCGGCGAGCTGTGGCAGGTCCTTGGTGAGGTCACCCAGGTTGAGGGAGGACAGGTCAAAGGCCGGGCCGGACTGGGCGCCCGACTGCGGGGCGACGGCAGACAGGTCGATGTTGGACAGGTCGAGGCTGGATAGGTCCATGCCCGACATGTCGAGGGTGGAGAAGTCGATGCTGGACAGGTCCATGCCGGAAAAGTCCATGGCCGACAGGTCCATCTGCATCTTGTCGGGGTCGATCTGGAAGGCGGCCGACAGCTTGGTTTCGTCGACCGTGAACAGGGAGGACATGTCGAAGCCGCCGGACTGACTCTTCTGGTTGTCCGCCAGTTCCTTGAAGGTCTTACCGGTGAAGACGTCGACGTCGGGTTTGGCGCGCTGGGCCTTGACGATGGGGCTGGCCGCGGCTTCCTCGATCATCTGGTAGGTCAGCGCGGGGGTGTAGGCGATGCCCTGGCGCAGGGAGCCGCCCTTGTCGGAGTTGGGCTTGACGATGCCCGAGATGGTCAGTTCCTGGCCGCCGTCCACGAGCTTCTTCATGTAGTCAGCATCGTTGGAGCGGTCGGTCCACACCTTGTAGGTCTCGTCCCACGTGTACTTGTCGAAGGCGTTGACGCGTCGGAAGGTGGTCCCCAGGATCGTCGTGTAGTCGTAGGTGGCGTCACTGGCTCCGGATTGGAGACCCGACTGCGCACTGGACTGGGCGTTGCCGCCGAGCGTCCCCTGGTAGTACTTGCGCATCAGGTCGTCGAATTCCTTATGGTCTTTCAGGCCCAGCGTGTACTCGAAGATGTTGGGCATGTTGCCGTCCTCGTCCAGGACCAGGACGACCTCGTTGGCGCCTTTCGGCCAGGCGCCTGCGACCACATTGTAGGAGGAGGTGTACAGAGTGGACGTGGCGGGCATCTGGTAGAAGGCGTTGGTGACCATCATCGATCCGAAAGCACCCGCGCCAAAACCCGTTTCCATCTGCTTCATGGACTGGTCGGGGCTGACCTGGACGGTCGCCTTGGAGGTGTCGGACTGGTAGATCTGGGGGACAACGTCGTAGTCGTATTCGATGGCGTTGGTCATCGTCTCGATGCCGCCGCCGTTGTTGTCCAGGAAGACCTTGAGGGAGGCCAGGTCGTTGGTCTTCGCGTCGCGGATGGTGTCCGCGAAGGTGCGCATGTCGGACACGCCCACCTTCCCGTCGGGCGCGGTTTTCGCCTTTGCGGAGTCCGAGGCCGACACGGAGAGCGCGGCGGTCATGTCGACGCCGCTCTTTTGGATCGTCAGCGGGTAGGACCCAAGGGTTTCCTCTTCCGTCTTCTGGATGTAGGCGTTCGTCCCGTTGGCCAGGGCGAGGATCGCGGCGATGCCGATGATGCCGATGGACCCCGCGAAGGAGGTCATGAGGGTGCGGCCCTTCTTGGTCATCAGGTTGTTGAAGGACAGGGACAGGGCGGTCAGGAAGCCCATGGAGGTGCGGCGCGCCGGCTTGGCCTCGCGGCGGTCCTCGGTGGCGGGCACGAAGGGGTCGGAGTCGGCGACGATGCTTCCGTCGGCCAGCTCGACGATGCGGGTGGCGTACTGGTGGGCCAGCTCGGGGTTGTGCGTGACCATGATGACCAGGCGATCGCGGGCCACGTCGCGCAGCAGGTCCATGACCTGAACGCTGGTCTTGGAATCGAGGGCGCCGGTGGGTTCGTCCGCGAGGAGGATCTCGGGGTCGTTGATGAGGGCTCGCGCAATGGCGACGCGCTGCATCTGGCCGCCCGACATCTGCGAGGGCTTCTTGTGGACGTGGTCGGCCAGGCCGACGCGAGTCAGGGCATCGAGGGCGCGCTTACGTCGTTCGGAGCGGGAGACGCCCGACAGGGTCAGGGCCAGCTCGACATTGGACAGGACGCTCTGGTGCGGGATCAGGTTGTAGGCCTGGAAGACGAACCCGATGCGGTTGTTTCGGTACGCGTCCCAGTCGCGCGCCTTGTAATTCTTCGTGGAGATGCCGTCGATCACGAGGTCGCCGCTTTGGGGAAGCGGTCCAGGCCTCCGATGACGTTGAGCATCGTCGTCTTGCCGGAGCCCGACTGGCCCAGCACGGCGACAAATTCGTTGTCGCGGAAGGCCACGGAGACCTTGTTGAGTGCTACCTGCACGAGGTTGGCGGTCTGATAAGCCTTGACGATTTCCTTCAGCTCAAGCATGCGTCGTCCCTACGATTCGTCACTGTGTCTGCCTACAAGCGTAGCCGAGCGGTCCTTCCCGCAGATGATCTTTTGTCACGAGCGAACCCTGATTGTTCCCCTAGTAATCCCCGACAAGGGGGTGCGGGGCACCCCTGGGAGACGCGCAAAAACCGGCCCCGGCCTCGTTCATCGGGACGCCCGGGGAGCCTCGCATGACCCCTGGGTATCATGAGGGCATGACAGACCTCACCCGAATCCCCGTGCCCAACGAGGGGCCAATCACCGACAAAGTCAAGGAAATCTACGAGCGCTCCTTCCCTCCCGAGGAGCAGATCCCCCTTCCCGAACTGCTGCGCTCAGCCGAGGCACCCGAGGTGTCCTTCGTCGCCTGGGCCGACCCTGCCCTGCCCACGGACGAGGCCGGGGCAACCCACGTGGTCGCCCTGACCTACTCGTTCGCGTTCCATGACCTGTTCTACCTGGGCTTTCTCGCCGTTGATGGGCGCACGCGCAGCGCGGGCTACGGCTCGCGCATCCTGACCTACTTCGCCGAGCGCTACGGGGATGTGCCGCAGCTGCTCGAAATCGAGCCGGTCGTGCGCGAGGCCGCAAACTACCAGCAGCGCGTACGACGCCTGGCGTTCTACGAACGCAACGGTTTCACGGTGACGAACATGATCACCCACGAGGCCGACCAGACCTACCGGGTCCTGACTCGTAACGGGATCGTCACCCCGCAGCGGCTGGAGGAGGCCCTCAATTCGGTGACCGAGGATCCCGCCTACGCCTCGCGTGTGACGACCGACTGACGCCGCTTTCGGGGAGCGCTGCTCCCGCCGGGCCGCCCCTGTGCCGGGCGCGGCCCGCTTTCGCGCGCGGCCTGGACGCCTCTCAGTGCTCCGAGCCTCGGCTGGAGACCAGGAGGATTTCCTCGTTGTCGAGCCTGGCGAGCGCACCTTCGAGGGCGGCCGAGGAGAAGACTCCCTCGTCGCGGGCTTGCAGGAGGGCGTCGCGCTGGGCGTGGATGGCCTCGAGGGCGAGTTCGCGGATCTGCTCGCGGGTAAAGGAGCGCTCGACCTCCTCTTCGCTCATGTCGACCGTGTCGCGCTCCTCGTCGCCCACCCCATCGACGGTGTTCTCGCGGGCGACCGGTTCGTCACTCTCGTGCGGGGCTGCGAGGCGCTCGTCGTCACCGTACTCGGGGCATAGCCCGATGCGAGTGGCGCCAGCCTGGGCACCTGCATTGTGCAGGATGTCGGTGAGCACGCGGTCGGCCGTGCGCGCGATGTACTCGCCATCGTCGGGGTTGTTCGCGGCGACGACGTGCCCCATGCGGGACAGCGTGCGCGAAACGCCCGCGGAGAGCAGCGTCTTGCCGTCGAGCTCGTGGATCGCCTGAGCGAGGGCCGTGTCCACCAGGGCGGATCCCATGACTGTCAGGAGCTTGGCGTGTTCCTCCTGGGAGATGTCACCCGACGCCATCTGGGGTTTGACGATGCGGATCAAGCCGGGCAGGGTCAGGCCCTGGATGATGAGGGCACCGGCTGCGACGAACAGGGCAATCGTGAGCAGGAGCGGTCGCAGCGGAGCGTATGCCGAGATCGTCTGCGCGGCCGCCAGGGTGATCGCCCCGCGCATGCCCGCCCACACGATGACGCTGCCTTCGCGCGGGCCCAGCGGCTCGTTCGCAAAGTAGTCCAGGTCCGTGCCGCGCAGGGCGTTGCGGCGCTGACGCGAGTCGAGGCGGCGGCGGTAGTGCTTGATGGCCTTGTCCCAGTGCTCGGGGCTCAGGTCGCGGGCCTCGAGCATCTCGGCGTCGACCTCACAGGCCGCGTTCATGCGCTTCTCGAAGCGTTCGATGCTCTCGTTTTCGGCGTCGTAGCGGCGCTGGCGGTGCTTGCGCCGGTGGTCGAGCCAGGTCAGCATGAAGGCGATGAAGACCGCGCGCATCACCATGATGAGCGCGCCGAGCGTGACCGCCAGGAACGCGGCGAAGCCCAGGCCTCCCGAGTAATGGCTGGTTTCTTCAACGATGCCGAAGGCCTGCAGGCCCATCGTCAGGAAGATTCCGCCCTCCAGCAGGAGGGTTGCGGTCTCCCAGTTCTGCTGCGAGAAACGCCTGTTCATGGCTGAGATCGTGGCCGCTCGGCGCCGAGAGACGACCAGGCCGGCGATGACGGCCGCGACCAGGCCGGATCCGCCCAGGTGCTCGGCTGGGATCGAGGCAATGAAGGGCATGACGAAGGAGAAGACGGTGTCGGCGGAAGGGTCCTTGATGAGGGCGCGCAGGCGCACGCCGACTTCGCCGACGACCCATCCGATGGCGGCCGCGATACCGAGGGCGATCGCGACCTTGCCGATGAGCAGGCCCGGGTTGAGGGCGTGTTCGTCGGCGGCCAGGCCCGCGCTCATCGCGGCGGAGAGCAGGACGAGCGAGGTCGCGTCGTTGAAGAGTCCCTCGCCCTCGAGCACGGTGATGATGCGGTGGGAGACGCCGGAGCGTTTCGCAATCGAGATGGCGACCGCGTCCGTTGGGGACAGGACCGCGCCGAGCGCGACGCCCCAGGGAAGGGAGATCGGGGGGACCAGCCAGTTGATGACGAAGCCGACCGCGAAGGCAGAGAGGAACACCAGGGGGATCGCCAGCATGGCGACGGCCTGCATCTCGCGGCGGAAGTCCATGGTTGGCATGCGCACGGCCGCGGAGAAGAGCAGGGGCGGCAGCACCATCTCGAGGACGATGTGCGGCGCGATTTGGATGGCCCCCACCTGCGGAAGGAAGCCGATCGCCAGGCCGACGGCGAGGAGGATCAGGGGGGCTGCCACGCGCACCTTGGGCGCGACGAATTGGCATGCAACGATGATGAGCATTCCGGCCAGGGCGATAAGAAGGGGATCCACAGGTTAATTGTATTGTGCGCAACCCCTCCAGCGCCGTTGCCACCTCACCACAGCGGCTACGCGCGCCGCGAACTCGCACGAACCACGCCCACCCAACTGCGCTCCATACCAGTCCCAGATGCCAAACAGACCCATACGAGCAGAGCACGTGCTATCCTTAACGCATAGGATCGAGGAGGTTCTCATGACCGCTTACGACCACTCGTCGGGGTACACCTACGGTACCGATGCCGTCCCCACATCCCCGCTCACACTCGAGGACCTACGACAGATTGAGGCCGCCGCGCACGTCCAGCCCGGTGACGCAGAGCTGCTCTCACGAGCAGAACCCATCCTGGCGCCCCATGCCATGGAAATGGTCGACACGTGGCGTGGGATTTTGGCTCAAAAGACGTATCTGGCAGCACATTCCGCGCACCCGGACGGGCAGCCGAACCCCGAGTACGCGCAGGCCTCAAAGCCGCGATTCGCCCAGTGGATCATCGACATGTGCACGCGCGAGCGAGACCAGGCGTGGTTGGACTACCAGTACCTGATCGGAGCACGGCACATGTCTGCGGCGAAGAACGCGGCGGATGGGGCGGACTCGACGCCATTCGTGCCCCTGCGCTATGTGCTCGCTTTTATCGCCCCGACCGTGGAGGTCGGCCACCGTCTCCTTGCAGAGGGCTTCGAGGGCGAAGAGCTGAGCGCCGTGCGTGACGCGTGGACTCGCGCGGTCACCGTCGCCGTGACAGTGTGGGCGTATGCCTACCGCGATCACCCCGAGCAGTTCTGACCCGACGCTCGCCGCCTATCGCTGCCCCATCGGGCGCCTAACGCTGGCCGCGCGGGGCGGTGCGCTCGTGGGCCTGTGGGTGGCCGGGCAGCGCTTCTTCGGGTATCCCTTCGTCGTCGACGAGGCCGTGACCGCTTCCGCGCAGTCGGTGTCCTCCCTCGATGGTTGCGGGCGCGACGCGGGCCTTGGAAGAGACGAGGACGCGGCCGCATTGGCTGTGGCCGCGTCCTGGTTGGACGACTATTTCGCCTGGCGGGTCCCCTCCCCCCGCCCGCGTGCCGCTCTCGCCTATGGGCAGCGAGTTTCAGCTCCGCGTCTGGGAGGCCATGAGCGCCATTCCCTACGGGCACACAATGACCTACGGCCAGCTGGCGTATCGCCTGCGCGAGGCCGGGGTCGCCGCGTCGGCGCGCGCAGTCGGCGGGGCGGTGGCTCGCAACCCGTTGCTCCTCATTCGTCCCTGCCACCGCGTGGTCGCGTCTACCGGCCCGGGCGGCTACGCGGGAGGTGCCACCCTGAAACGTTGGCTCCTCGAGCGCGAGGCAGCCACGGCCTCGTCCCTTTCGTGAGTCAGACCCGCACCGGACCTGCCCTGATCGCCTCGGTCGCCGAGGCCTCGTCGACGGGCTGCCCGGCGCGCGATCCGCGCGTTAGCGCTCACCCACGCCCTGCGCAACCAGGTCCGAGGGCGAGGCGTTGGGCTTACGATCGGCGATATCCTTGGCGAGCATGCTGGCATCGCGGCGCAGCTGCTTGGAGTCCGCAACCGACGCTCGGGAGAGCTCCCGGGCCTTTTCGCGATGCTCGTCCGTGTACTCCAGGTGATCGGCATGCTTGTGGACCAGGAGGCGAATGAGCTTGCGGCGCAGCTTCTCCTCGTGCGAGACGCCCGCGCGCTCACGCAACCAGCCCGCAGCCAGGACCACCAGGAGCGCGACGCCCAGCCAGCCGATGATCGGATACATGCCGCCGATCAGCTTCTTGAAGCCCATCAGCGAGGCCGCATACCCCAGCGCGACAACGCCCATGAGGACGATGCGCATGCGCTTTGTCGACCCACCCGAGAAACGACGCGCCGTCGCGAAGAAGAGCGAGAAGACCGTGTTGTAGATGAGCGCGAAAATGATGAGGGTGTAGACGAAGGCGAAGGCCGGGTGAATCATGCGCGCAATCTCGAGGGCCGGCACGTTGACGTCCCAGATGCGGTCCATGTTCAGGTAGAGGGCGAGGGCATCGCCGCCAATCACCAGGGCGATGATCGCGCCGCCGATACGGCCCGCGAGGCGAGCCTCGCGGATGCGCAGCACCGAGCCGCCCAGCACGAAGGCCATGCCGATACCGTTGACGACGCACAGCGCGAAGTAGTTGATCGCCGAGAACCACAGGTTCGGCAGAGCCGGGGTAACCTTCGTGGCGGTCGCATTCAGCTCGGCCACGCTCGGGTGCGGGGTCACCAGCGAGTAAATGACGAGAATGACGATCGCGATGACGATCATGGGCGTAAAGACGCCGATCACCTTCATGATTCGATCGAAATCCAGGAAGGCGGTGAGAATCACGAGGCCGGCACACACGGCACTGCCAGCCCACGCGGGCAAACCGAATTGCTGCTCAAGGTTCGCGCCCGCGCCCGCGAGCATCACGAAGCCCATCGCGAAACCAGAAAACACGAGCACCACGTCAATGACACGGCGCACGGCAGGGTGAGTGATGCGTTCAAAAACTTCATCGTGGTGGCCGGAGCGGAAGTAGGAACCCAGCTGGAGGGCGACAACGCCGAAGATGATGTTGAGGACTCCCAGGGCGGCGATTCCAATCAATCCGGTGGCACCGAAGGAGAGGAAGTACTGGAGCAGGTCCTGGCCGCTGGCCAGGCCAGCGCCGACGATCACTCCCACATAAGCAAAGGCAACAGAGAGGTACTTTTTTGACATGGCGGTCCTTCCGATCGCAAACATGCACCGAGGGACGACCTAGTTCCTCGGCAAGCGCTGGTTTGACAGCGCCTGCCGCCATTCTATGCAGAAATACTTATAATTGATTAAAGATAGCCTTACTTAAGCTTGTACAAACGGGACTAAATACCTAACACGCAACCTAATCCCACGAAAACAGCGCTTTGAGATCTTGGTCTCAGTCGAGGTTGCAGGAACCTACCTGCCCCGATCCACGGGCGCTGAAGCCCCACATTCGATCCACATTGAGGTACAGGGCCAGAGCATCCGCGCCGAGGACCAGTGCAATCAACACACCGCCAATATGACCGGCACGACGAGCTTCACCGATACGCAGCATCGAACCACCGAGCACGAATTGTGAACGTTTCACGAGGCCAAAGCCCCGTTCCACGGTAGACGCTCACCTGGGTGCCACGTATGTCCGTGGGAAACTGTTCACGCCCAGGAAGGCTCATCCAGACACAGACGTGTACACAAGGTACTAAACTGACACTATGAACACACTTGCCACAACCTTATCGACTCGGGAGCTGCGTGCGAACCTCTCCGACGTCCTCGGGCGAGCGTCCTACGGCGGCGAACGAATTGGTGTGACGAAAAACGGCCGCCTCACTGCGATCGTGATTGGCGTCGACGACTTGTTGGCCCTGGAAGAACTCGAGGATGCGCGCGATCTTGCGGCGTTCCGGGAGGCGGTGCGCAACGACGACGGGCAGCGCGTGAGCCTGGCCGACCTGCGCGCTGAACTCAACGACTAGCGATGTATCGCTCGTAGCGTCACTTGCCTTCGAGGAGCTGGATCGACGGGCGCGGCGCCTGCATCGAATTGATCGGCGCGTCCGGATCGGCGTAGCCGAGGGCGAAGCCGGTGATGAACTTGTAGCCTTCGGGGATCTCGAACTCCTCATCGACGGGGGCGCGCCAGGTGGCCAGGATGCCGACCGGGCACGAGTCGATGCCGCGCGACTTGGCGGACAGGAACAGGGTCTGCAGCATGAGGCCAGCGTCCATCGCGCTCCAGGGCAGCATGTCCTCGTGAACGAAGACAAAACCCATGACGGGCGCATCGAATGCCATGACATTGCGACGGTTGACGCGGTTACGCCCCTCAATGTCGGTGCGCTCCACGCCGTAGGTGCCATACAGGAGCTTCGCGACCTCGATCTGGGCGGGACGCAGCTCGTCTGGATAGCGCTTGCGCACCGGGAAGTCGCCATCCGGGACGGGAATCTCCACATCGGGGTCGATGGCCTTGCGGGCGTGGGCCTCGACCTCCTCGTCAAACAGCTTCCCGAAGCGCTCGCGCAGGCGCTGGGCGCGCGCACCGGACGCGATCGCGACGCGGAAAGCGCGTGTGTTCGACCAGGACGGCGCCGTCGTCGCGTCGGCGAGGATCGCGTCGATCACGCCAGTGGGCATCTCGCGATCCGTGAAGGCGCGGGTCGAGCGACGGGAGGCGGCCAGGGCAGAAAAATCTTTCTTCTCTTCGTTGAGTGTCATGCACCCAGCCTAGCCCGGACCGACGCCCCGATCCATCCGGCCCGCCTACCGGACGGCAACAGTCCCTTCCTCGCCGACAACTGATGGCTAGTTATCCGAACGTTCGTAGGGGACCCGGAAGTAATCGAGCATCACCGCGAAACGGTCCTGCGCACTCAGGCACGTATCCATGAGGAAACCATTCTCGTCACCCCACGTCTCCAGACCTCGGTAGTAGAAGGCCTTCAGATCGTCGGTGATGATGAACGGGAGGACTCCCGCGGCGAGGCACTGCTGAAGCATGAGGAGCCTACCAACCCGCCCGTTACCATCCTGGAAAGGATGGATGCGTTCGAGCGCACATGCCAGTCCAGGATCTGCGCGAGAGAATCAACATCGTTGACGCACTCGAACAGAGACCGCATATGCTCAGCAACATCAGCGGGCGCGCTCGTCTCACGCATTGCGACCTCGTTCGGCAGACGCTTGTAATCGCCGACCGCAAACCAATCAAGATCAGCCTGGATGCTCCCCTGCTTCAGTATGCGATGCAGATCCTTCACATATTCCTCGCCGATAGGAGTTCCGGCGCATTCGATGACGCGATCGATAGCGCGGAAGTGGTTCCGCGCCTCGATAATGTCATCGACTCTCAGGCCCTCGCCGCCAACAGTCGCCGTCTCGAAGATAAGACGGGTCTGTTCCTCGGACAGCTGAGAACCCTCGATGTGATTGGAGTTGTAGGTCATCTCCACCTGTAGGCGGTGGTAGACGCCCCCACGCACACCTGCATCTTTTTCGTCGCGAAGCCGCATCAGCAGCGCCGAACGACGCGCGCCGATCTCAGTTTCGCTCACGACAGGGCCTCCTTTTGCATGACATTATACGTGCAAGACCTCTCGTGAGGCTCTTAACAGTAGGCGCATCGAAGGACCAGCCCATGTCGACACACGACAGCACAATCAACCGAGACTCGCAGGCCTAGTGGAACAAGCGGGCCACGACGTTCACGAGAGACGCGACCAGCGACTACGAGCGATGGCTCCTCGATCTGCTCGCGCTCGAAGCGGGCGAGGAGGTCCTGGATATGGGCTGCGCGACGGGCACGCTCGCCGTCCCCCCCTCGCCCGCGCCGGGCACCGCGTCCACGGCTGCGACTTTGCCGAGGCCTCGACCGCCGGGGCGCCGATGCGCACGTACAGGTCATCCTCGAAAAGCGCCTCGAACTGGACCCCGAGCAGGCGCCCCTTGGCCAGGAGCGCGCCGTGCTGTTTCATCTGAGTGACGAACTGGCGGATCGACCCGCGCTCGGGGATCACCACAGCCTCGCCGAAGAGGGCGCCGCATTTGCTGCCGCCGACCAGGAAGTACACGTCCGCGTCGGGGACGGCGCAGGCGCCTCGGATCAGGTCGCGGGCGCGCTCGCAGTGCTCGTCGGTGCCATATCCGCTGGTCTATTCCATGTTGGTGGCGACAAGGGCGTCGAGCACCCGGGCGTGCGCACCCTCCTGGTAATCGCTGGAAAAGTTAGGCAGCGCATAGATGAATTCACGCGGCCATTCCGAGAGCATGATCCCGATGCACGACAGCAAGCTCCCGGCCTGCAGCCAACGTTCGAATAACCTCATCCAGACGATTCATGTCGAGCCCGCGCTTCATCGCACGCTTGTAGTCGCGCTTAAACTTCGTTGTCCAAACGACTTTCAGAGACACTAGCGCTTCAACTCCGCCAGAGCGTCTTCAACATCCATGGTCTCAACACCTGGATCAGAGGCCAGCTGCTCCGCTTCCAACATCGCCAAGACAGTCTCACGCTGCTGCTCATTCAGACGCAGATCGAAGGGCATTCCACCCACCCGTACGCTCTGACGCAGGAAAGCGTTCACAGCGGACGTCAGATTCATACCAAGCTCCGCGTAGATCGCTTCAACCTCACGCTTAAGATCTGCATCCATGCGCACACTAAAATTCACGGTTGCCATGCACAAACCTCCTTCTGCATGTCATTATACATACATAACCTCTATCAAGACATGCATGTAAGGCGCAGTGAAGGGCTCTCTCATGTCAACACACGACAGCACAATCAACCGAGACTCGCGAGCCTATTGGAACAAGCGGGCCGCGACGTTCACGAGAGACGCGACCAGCGACTACGAGCGCTGGCTCCTGAATCTCCTCGCGCTCGAAGATGGCGACGAGGTCCTCGACATGGGGTGCGCGACGGGCACGCTCGCCATCCCCCCCTCGCCCGCGCCGGGCACCGCGTCCACGGCTGCGACTTCGCCGAGGCCATGCTGGCCATCCTCGACGAGCGCGCAGCCGCAGAGCATCTGCCCATCACGTCCCACCTCCTGGCGTGGGAAGACGACTGGGAGGCGGCAGGTCTCGGCACCGACAGCGTCGACGTCGCCTTCGCCTCCCGTTCCCTCATGGCCGAGGCCGTGGGCCCCTTCGTCGCCAAGCTCGACTCTGCGGCCAGGTCCAGAGCGGCGGTCGTCGTGCCCGACAGCCTGCTCCCCTCCCGCGACCCGCGCCTGCTCACCTACCTGGGGCGCACGGCCAAGCGCCCACGCGTCGTCCGCGACGTGACCCGCGCGCTCACATCCCTGGGGCGGATCCCGGTTGTCGCGACTACACGGACCTTCCGTCCGATGCGTTTTTCTTCCTTCGACGAGGCCCGCGCCGACCTGCGCCGCCTGGCCGGCCCAGAGCCGTTCACCGCGCGCGAGCAGCGACTCTTCGACGCCTACTCGGCCCAGCACATCGTGCGCCGGGCAGCCGAATCCCCGTCTGGGGAGACGTCACAGATGTGGGTCCTCGACTACGCGTTGCCCGTCACGTGGGTGTTCATCGGCTGGCACACCGACGGGAGCCCGTGGGGCTGACCCAGCCCCGACCTCGTCCCTGTTTTAATCGGCGTCAGGGCGACGCCTGCGCGCCTTGACCTCCGAACGCCTCTTCTTGGCATCCAGGCGGCGCAGCTTCGAGGCGCGCGTCGGCTTCGTGGGGCGGCGAGGGGTGGGCGGAACCAGCGATGCGCGCAGGATCTCGCCGAGGCGTTCGCGGGCGGCGGCGCGGTTGCGGCGCTGGGAGCGGGTCTCGGCGGCGGTGACGGTCAGGACGGTGCCGACCAGGCGCTCCCCCAGTTCACGCAGGGCGCGCTCGCGCTGCTTCTCATTGAGGGCGCGCGTCGAGCCCAGGTCCAGGCTGAGTTGCACCCGAGAATCCGCGGTGTTGACGCCCTGTCCGCCCGGGCCCGAGGCGTGCGAGAAGCGCTCGACCAGCTCCCCCGCGGGCACGAGAAGGCCGCGCGGGCAACCGGGCCCGGGAGGGATGCGCAGATCGTCCATGGGACCAGTGTGCCACCCTCGAGCCGCGGTGGAGCGCCATACCCCGCCCCGACCTCGTGAACCCGAGGGCGCTGAACGTACGTAGGAGCCGCCGTACATTTATACGTCGCCTCTCACGTATAACGGTCAGGCCAGGAGCGCGCAGACCCGGTCCTTGAGGTCGGGCAGCACGTCGGCGGCGAACCAGGGGTTCTTCTTCATCCACATCTGGTTGCGCGGCGAGGGGTGGACCAGCGGGAAGTAGGTGGGCAGATACTGCTTGTAGTCGCGCACGACCTCGGTCAGCGAGGCCGAAGACTTCAGCCCGAGGTAGCGCCTGGTCGCGTACGCGCCGACGAGGATCGTCATCTCCAGGTGCGGCATGAGCTCAAGCAGGCGCGGGTGCCATGTGTCGGCGAAGTCCTTGCGCGGAGGCAGGTCGCCGCTCTTTCCGGTGCCCGGGAAGTAGAAGTCCATGGGGACGATCGCGAGCTTCCCGGACTCATAGAAGGTGTCCCTATCGATGCCCATCCAGTCGCGCAGCCGGTCACCGCTGCGGTCGTTCCACACGATGCCGGTTTCTTCGGCAACGCGCCCGGGCGCCTGGCCGACGATCATGATGCGACACTGCGGCCCCGCGTAGAACAACGGCTTCACGCCTCGCTTGGTGTACGAGGCGTTGGCCGGGTCTGCGGCGATCTCCTCGGCGATTGCGCGGACGGCCGGGTCGGTGATCTCAGGTGTCATACACCCAGGGTATGCCCACCCCGCGAGCACGCAACCCCCGGCGACTGGCAGGTCACATGCGGGTGGCCCCCAGCCCACCGGATCACCGGATCACCGGATCACCGGACAGATATTCGACTCTCCCCACATTCCGCACGTAATTCCCCAAGCAGCTATTCAGCAAACCCCCACAATCCGCAGAATCTCAACGTTTACATTTCATATATTGAAATACAGGTAAGGGAACTACGTGCGAGATTGAGGGGGATGACGCGTGATCGGCCACACTGGCGAGGAGACACTGCCCCAACGGGCTTACAGTAACGGGCATGAAGCAAGCAGAGTCCATGCGCGCGAGGCGAGGACAGTGAAGACACGGTTGATTAGGCGTTCGTCGACAAGCTCAACCGCCTTTGTGGCGTCGGCCGCGCTCATGCTCTCCCTGCTTGGCCTCGCAGGCATTGCATCGATTGCGCTGGACCCCTCGGGGTTTGAGCAAAAGGACCCCTCCCCCATCGCCATTTCGGAGGATGCCGACCCCATCCCCGAGGCCGTGGCCGCCCTGCTGGACACAGCCTCGTCCCTGCACGGCACGATCGACACCGTCGCCTACCAGCAGGACTACCAGGGCACGACGTACAACAAGGAAGCCTTCGTCTACGTCCCCGACTCCTACTCTCCTGGTCACCCCGCAAACATTGTCTACCTGACGCACGGGTGGTGGGGCAACGCGGCGGGGCTTGCCGACACGGTCGCACCCGTTGTCGACAACCTGGAGGACAGGGGCGAGGTCTCCCCCACGATCGTCGTGTTCGCGACCTATTACCCGGATCGATCGTTCGCGACCGAGGACTACGAGGACGACTACGCACTCAATCGCTTCTTCGCGACGACCGAGATCGACACGCTCATCGAGGCGGTCGAGTCGCGCTACACGACGTTCGCTCGCGGGGACACCTCGGCGAAGTCGCTGCAAGAGTCCCGCAGGCACCGCGCGTTCGGCGGCTTCTCGATGGGCGCGACGACGACGTGGGACGTGTTTGCCCTGCGCCCGCAGTACTTCTACGGATACATGCCCATGGCTGGCGAATCCTGGATTGGGCGCGAGGAAGACGCCGACGAGGAGCGGCTCGCCGAGCTCGTCACCGCGGGGGCAGTGCGCGAGGGCTACGGGCAGGGAGATTTCCGTATCCTAGCCTCAGTCGGCTCCGAAGACCCGGCGCTGTGGGACATGACCCCGCAGCTTGACGAGCTCCACCAGGACTACCCCGACCTGATGACCGAAACCAGCCTGCAGCTATGGATCGACGACGGGGAGTCACACACGAGCACGTCCGTCGCCAACCAGGTTGAACACAACCTGCCGCTCCTGTTCCCCTCCAAGTAGGAAGCGCCTGACACACGGCGTGAGAGGGACGCACTGAGCCCCAGCCTCGTTCCGCTATTCAGGGACGAGGCCGGGGCTGGCTGACAGATAAACGAGGCCCCTATGCGCGGGGCTGGCGCTCCGCCCACTCACCGAGGCTCACGCGCGGACCCGTGAAGAACGGGGTGTCCTCACGCACGTAGAGGCGCGCCTCGGTGTAGCGCTGGGCGTGCATGACGCCCTCCAGGCGGTCCAGGCTGTCTGCCTCGAACGCGAGCACCCACTCGTAGTCGGAGAAGCCGAAGGCGGACAGGGTCGAGCCCTTAACGTCCGGGTACTGCGCAAAACCGTTGCGGCCGTGTTCGGCCATGATGCGGGCACGCTCCTCGGGAGCCTTGAGATACCAGTCGTAGGAGCGCACGAAGGGGTAGACCATCGCCCAGTCGCGGGGGGCGACGCCGCCGAAGCAGGCGGGAATGTGGCGCTTGTTGAACTCGGCGGGGGTGTGCAGGCCCATGCACGACCACACGGGATCCAGGAACTTGCCGAGCGCGCTGGCGCGCAGGCGGTGGTTGGCGTCCTGCAGGACCTCGGGATCGTCGTCGAGCCACCACACCATCAGGTCTGCCTCGGCGCGGAAGCCGGACACGTCGTAGAAGCCGCGGATTTCCGCACCCGCACCCTTCACGTAGTCCAGGGACTCGGCGATAATACGGCCGCGCTCGCCGTCGTCGGCGGGCAGGGACTCCCCCAGCGCAAACACGGAGTAGAGGGCGTAGTGCTGCTTGTTGTTGACCTCGTCGAAGTCGACGTCCGTCGCGTCGCGCGGGTCGGTGACACGGGCGTGCGCGGCGTGCGAGTGGGGCGTCGCCTCGGTGCCCGCGTGGCGGGCCTGGTGGCGCGCGGCGTGCTCACCGACACGGTCCGGCACTCCCGCGGGATGTCCCGGGTTCTCCGGGTTCTGCTCGGGCGGCACGACGGCGTGGGGATGCGGGGTAGACATAGAGTCCTCCTGGGTTGGGGCTGGGTGACCGGCGGCTCGGGCGGGCGCGCCGGAAGAATGAGGGGCGTGTGCGGCGCCGGGGTGGGCGCTGGCACCAGCGGACGAGGCGTGGCCGGGACGCGCCGGGGAGAGGCAGCAGTCGCTCGGACAGACGGTGTGGAAGGGGCCGGTGCCCGTCACGGTGACGCGCGCGGGATTCTCGCCTCGCGCCTGAGCGGCGCGTTCTTCGAGCACGTCGACCAGAGAGGACACGAAGGCCGGATCCGTCGCGACGGTGTCTGCACGCTCGTAGGGAATCCCCAGGCGCGCGGCGGTCTCCTTCGCCTCGGTATCGAGGTCGTAAACGACCTCCATGTGGTCGCAGATGAAGCCGATGGGGACGACGACGGCGCCGGTCAGCGGATTCGCGTCGGCCGCGATCTCCTCGAGGAAATCGTTGATATCGGGTTCGAGCCAGCGGGCCTGCGGGGGTCCCGACCGCGAGCAATACACGAGGTCGTAGCCCAGATCCGCGCGCCCGAGGACACGCCTCAGCTCCGGCATGATCGCACCAATGAGGGCGTGATGCTGGGCGACGTAGCTGATTTCGGTTGCCGGGGTTCCCGTTTGCGACGAGGCCTCACTCCCCTGCTGCTCGACGTGACCGTCCGAGGCCGCCGCGGCCTCGTCAGTTGAGGGACGGAAGGGGAAGGGCGAGGACCCTGCCTCCATGCTCACGGGGATGGAGTGGGTGACGAAGATCAGACGAATCCCGGAGGTATCGACGCCGCGCGCCGCGAGGGCCTCCCACGCGCGCCGAACGGATGCGATCTGTGCGCTCGCCATGCCGGGGGTCGAGTAGTAGGGACGGACCTTGTCCAGGATGATGTCGGCGTCAGGATTGTCGGAGCTATCCTCGGCGCCCAGTGCGATCGTCCCCCACTTGTCGCGCAGGGCCTCCGCGGCCTCGGCGAGGTCTTCGCGGTACTGGCGGCATCCCGAGTACGAGGCGTAGGCGGAGGTAGGCAGGACGAGGATGCGCCGGGCACCAGCCCCCGCGAGCTCGTCGAGGCCTTCGGCAACAAAGGGGTGCCAGTTGCGATTTCCCCACCCGACGGGAATGTCGTGCCCGCGCCTGCCGAGCTCCGCAGACAGGTCGGCGATCAGGCGCTGATTGCAGGCGTTAATGGGCGAGACGCCGCCGAAGCGCTTGTAGTGGGCGGCAACCTGGAGCAGGCGTTCGTCGGGGATTCCGCGGCCGCGCGTCGCGTTGCGCATGAACGGCAGGACGTCGTCCGGGCCGTCCGGGCCACCGTAGGACAGCAGCATGATTGCGTCGTAGGTATCCATACCTGGCACTTTCGCCCCTCCTTCAGGCCTCGAGCAGACAGTGTAGGGCCGTTTGCTTCCCCCACGCAGCGACAGATTGTCAGAAACGCAGCAAATCAGTAGTTCTCCACTGCACGCAACACCGCCTTGCATTCAAAAGTTAACACTGTTAACCTTACTCGCGACACAAAGTTAACAGCGTTAACCGATGGGAGAATCACCGTGTCACATCCATACGCTCCGGGCCTGGACGCCCGGGGAATCCACAAGAGCTACGGCACTCACGAGGTCCTGCGCGGGGTCGACCTGCGCGTCGAACCCGGTCAGGTCCTCGGCCTACTCGGACGAAACGGAGCGGGCAAGTCCACGCTCATCACGATCCTGTGCGGACTGCGCCGCGCCGACTCGGGGACCGCATCCATCTGCGGCCACCGCCCCGCATCCGCCCAGGCCGCGCGGTCAATCGGATACGCACCCCAGGAGCTGGGCATCTACCCCGACCTGAGCGTCGCCCAGAACCTCGCGGCTTTCGGCGAGTTGCACGGACTCGGCCGACGCGAGGCGGCCTCGCGCGCGGGCGAGGTCATGGACCTCCTCGGCCTCACAGAGAAACGAGGGCAGCGCGCCTCACACCTGTCGGGCGGACAGCAGCGCAGGCTCCACGCGGGCATGGCGATCATGCACCGCCCACGCCTGGTGTTCATGGATGAGCCGACCGTCGGCGCGGACGTGGAGGCGCGCAGCCAGATCCTGCGCGCAGTCCGCCAGCTCGCCGACGACGGAGCGGCCGTCGTCTACACCTCGCACTACCTCGCCGAGTTCGAGGAGCTTGGCTCCGACATCGCGATCCTGAACGAGGGGCGCATCGTCGCGAGCGGCACGCTCGAAGAGATCGTCTCTCACCACGCGCGCGCCGAGGTCACGCTCGAGTTCGATCGCCCCATCCCCTCGATCGACGGGTGGAGCGCCGACGACAGACGCCTCCAACTCATCGGGGACGAGGCCGACCCAGGTTCGCGGATCGGCGAAGCCTTGGCCTCGCCCACCCTTCAAGGCGCGCGCCTGACGGACGTGCGCATCATGCAGGCGAGCCTGCACAACGCGTATCTGCAGATCATCAAGGAGAGTGACCATGTCGCGGCTTAAGCAACTCGGGGCAATGACCCGCCTGAACATCCGCCTGCAGCTCACCGACCCGGCACCCACACTCATCCTGACGGTGATCCCCCTCGTCTTGATTCCCTTCATGATGCCGGCGTTCAAGTCGATGCTTTTGGCCGACGGCTACACAGGCGTCACCGGTGCCGAGCAGGCGGTTCCGTCGATCGCGATCCTCTTCTCGTTCCTGGCCGTGCAGAACATCATCAGCTCGTTCTTCAATGAGCGTTCGTGGGGCACGTGGGAGCGCCTCGAGGCCTCCCCCACCTCGCGCGCGTCCATTCTGACGGGCAAGGCGCTGGTCGCCTTCCTCATGCAGACCGTTCAGATCGCGGTTGTCCTCGCGCTCGGCGCGCTCATCTTCGGGTATCGACCGACCGGGTCCCTCGTCGCGTTGGCCGCGATTCTCCTTAGTTTCTCTGCGGTTCTGTCGGCGCTCGGCGTCGCGCTCGCGCTGTGGTCACGCAGCCGCGACGCGGCCCTGTCACTGTCGAACATTATCGGCATGCTGGCGGCCGGCATCGGCGGCTCCTTCTCCACGGTCTCCTCGTTCCCCGATTGGGCGCAGCACGCCGCACGCCTGTCCCCCGCATACTGGGCGATCACCGCGATTCACGAGGTGAGCCTGGACGGGGCGGGACTTGCCGACGTCGGGACGCGGATCGGCGTCCTGTGGGGTTTCTTCGCGGTGATCGCGGGGCTGGCACTGGTACAGTTCCGGTATCACAGGGAGTAATGACCACCGAAGCGGAGAGTCCATGCCGTCGTCACGCCAGCGCGCGCTATCGCGAGAGATCATCTTGTCGACCGCGCTCGACCTGGTGGACGAGGAGGGGCTCTCCGCTTTGTCTCTGCGGTCCTTGGGAAAGCGCCTCGGCGTCTCCCAGGCCGCTTTTTATCGTCATTTCCCCGACAAGGCGGCACTCCTGGAGGGCATCGCCGAGCAGGTCTGGCGACTCACGTTCGAGTCCTTCCTGGACCGCGTGGACGCAGGGGCGGTCGATTCAGCTTCGACGCCCACGCACGAGGCATCGGAGCCGACCGAGGGCACCCCGGCCTCGCCCCTGCTGACCTACATGCGCGCCTACGCGCATTGCCTGGCGGCGACACTGCGCTCCCACCCGGGCGCAGTCATGCTGCTGCTCACGCACCCCATGTCGACGCCCGAGCAGCTGTCGCTCCTGGCTCGCGTGTTCGTGACGCTGGCCCGGCGCGGTTTCACACCGAATGCGGACATGCTGGGGCTGGTCAACGCGGTGTCGATCTACACGACGGCGTGCGTCGCCGCCGAGGTCGTTCCGCCCGTGGGCGGCTCCCCCCGAGCAGCCCGCCGACCTGTCGGCCGCGAGCGCCGCGCTCGACCCCGAGGACGCGCAGGCGCTGCGCCCGCTCATCGAGGATCTCCTGGACGGCCGCTACGACTTTAACGCCCAGTTTGAGCGGGGCCTGGAGGCGATCCTGCGCGGCTGGGCCTAGCTGACAAGCTTTTCGACCTCGCGCACGATGCGCTTGGTGCCACCCAGAGAGGACAGTTCCGCGCACAGCCCTTGGATCCCCGAGGTCAGGGCGGGCTCATCCACGAGGCGGCGGGCGGCGCGTGCGATGAACGCCGGCTTGGGCTCGCGCACAGTCAGGCCACAGCGTGCGTTTTCCACGGCCTCGGCGTTGAATTGGCGTTCGAAGACGCGCCCGGGGACGATGACCTGCGGAACTTCGTGGGACAGGGCGTCCATCATCGAGTTTTGCCCGCCATGGTGCACGAAGACGCGGGCGCGCGGCAGGAGCTCGCTGAAGTTAAATCGGGGCGCGCAGGCCACCGCGTAACCCCCTGAGGTATGGACGGCCTCGGGCACTCCCGCGACGTACACGTCGCATCCGAGGGCCTCGGCGATCTCTCGCCCGGCACGCACGGCCACGCCCGCGGGGACGCTGCCCGCGCCGAGGTAGACGAGCGCACAATCGCGAGGCGTGGCCGTCCGTGCGGGCGGCTCGTCCAGGAACCCGCAGTAGACGGCCCGCTCCCCCGCCTTCGGTTCGAGGGTTGGGCAGCTTGGGATGAAGCGGCGCCGCATCCCCTCGAGAACGGTCAGGGACGAGGCCGGGGCGGGCATTCCCATCTCGCGCAGCAGGCGTCGAATTCCTGCGGATCTGCGCGGGTTGGAAGCGTAGGAGGCGGTCGTCGGCTGCGAGGCGCTGCCCACGCACGGGATGCCCTCGGCGCGGGCGGCGATGACGGCGGCGAGGCTGAATTCCGAGTAGACGACGTCGGGGCGGATGGCACGCATGTGTGCGCGGAGCGCGTCGACGGCGGCGCGCGTGTAGCGCTCGTCGAGGGCACCGGTCAGCCAGAGGACCTCCTCAAAGCTGCGCACAGGCTTGCGGCCCATGAGGCCGAGGCGCGAGGCCAGGGGAAAGGTGTGGCGCGCGATGGCCTCGGGAAGGCCAAGAGGTGAGGGCACCGGAATCTCGAGCGTCGGAGCGACGGGAATGGTACAGTTGCCGTCGTCTCCCCACGCGAGCACGACCTCGTGGCCGTCATCCTGGAAGGCGCGGGCGATGCGCTGCGCGCGCGACCACGGCCCGCCCATCCGCGAGCGGGCAACCATGGGAACGACGAAAACCTTCACGTGTCAAGGGTACGCCGCTCACAACCGCGCGCTGACGCTCAGCGAGCGCCATAACCCCGCCCCGGCCTCGTTCTGTCTCTCAGGCATGAGGCCAGGCTGAGTTTTGGGACCAACTCACCGAGGTATCGCGGCTAAGCTGGTTCTCAATCGCGCACCCGCAGCGCGCCCAGGCACCGACGCAAGGAAGGCCCACCATGAACACCGACAAAATCGAGGACGTCATGTCCGAACTGCTGGGCGAGGGCTATCGAATCGTCTGGGAGGACGGCACCCTCTCCCCCGCCATCGACTGGGTGGACTGGATCGAAGATCCGGAGGATGAGGAGAAGGAGAAGGTCGAGGTCACCTTCCAGGACGGCTCGACCCGCACCTTTGACAAGGGCGTCCCCATGCGCCAGATCTGGCACGAGGACGTCGACTAAATCACGTCGCCGTCATATCCTGGGTGGAGGGCCTCAACGACGTGTGCCCTATCGACAAAGAGGGAGATTCGCAATGAGTGGCATCGACTGGGAGGCTGCGGCAAACCACTGGATCGCGCAGGAGAGCGCAGCGACGCGCATGCCCGAGGCTGACTTGTTCACGGAGATCGAGGCCTTCCTGGCCAGGCACAAGATCTGCACGCTGGCGACCGCCGGGAACGGTATCGTGCGCAACACGACGGTCGAATATCTCTACGCCGAAGGGGCGTTCTGGATCATCAGCGAGGGCGGCCAAAAGTTCCGCGCCCTGCAGGCCAACAAGAACGTGTGCCTGGCGATCCACGACGACGACATTTCGTTCTCGACGCTGGCGGGCCTGCAGGTCACGGGCACCGCCGAGGTCGTTGAGCCTTTCGGCGAAGACTACGCTCACGCCTGCGAGCTGCGGGGTCTCCCCATGGAGCGCCTGCGCGCCATGCCCTTCGTCATGAACATCATCAAGGTGACCCCCACGCGCTTCGACTACGTCGACGGCACGCTGAAAGAGCGAGGCTTTTCCCCGCGCCAGCACGTCGAGTTCTGGCGGCACGCCTAGCGTCCAGTGGCGTGAACAATCCACATGCCTGCTCGGGGACTCCCCTGGCGCTCAAGGGAGCCTTCTTCTTTGAGCTGTGCGACTGTGCGCTCGGCGCTCCTCTTCGAGCGCCCAAGATATTGGGAGAGCTGAGTGACAGTGGCATGCGGGTTATCCCTCAGGAAAGCGAGCGCGCGGGTTCGAGCCATATCCTGCGAGCTCGACGGCTTCGCATACGGAAGAATCGACTCACGAATCGCCTCGAGCATGAACTCCACGAAACTCTCACACGAACCGGTCGCACCCGAGCGGGCCAAGGCCTCGTAATAATCCGCCTGCCGCCTCCTGATCGCAGACTCGATGGGCACCCAGGCCAGCACTGGACGCCACCGCGACAACAGTAGTGTGTGCCAGAGACGTCCCGTCCGACCATTCCCGTCAGAAAAGGGGTGGCAGAACTCGAACTCGAAGTGGAAAATGCACGAGACGAGGAGAGGGTGCATGCGCGTCGCTCTCAGCCACTCGAAGAGGCCATCCATCACCTCGGGGACGTAGGCTGCCGGAGTCCCGGCATGGATGAGTGTATCCCCGTTGAACACACCGACATTGCCCGACCGAAAACGCCCAGCGTCGGGGGCGAGGCCACCCATCATCACGCGGTGAACGCGCAGCAGATCCGCCAACGAATGAGGATCGAGTTCAGAAATAAGGTCGTAGGCGGCGCGTGCGTTTTCGACTTCGAGGATGTCGCGCCGGTCTCCGAGAACCCGCTTGCCGTCAATAATCGCGCTCACCGCACGTTCGTCTAGTTTGTTTCCTTCGATGACGAGCGAGGAGTAAATCGTCTGGATCCGCAGCTCCCGACGCAGTGTCGGGCTGGTCGACAGTGGCGCTTGAGGCGACAACATGCCAACGAACTCAGCGATCTCCATGCAGAGCGCATCAATCACGTCGGTGCGTTCGAACGACGGTTCGTATGCCATGACCACCCCCCCATTACCGCCACAATCATACCGCCATTGGCGGTAATCAAGGAGCAGTACCCGCAATCAGCACCACCCGCTAGGGACAACACCATTGCACATTGACACCAGGGAGAACTAGAATACATTGTATTCAGCTTGAGGAGATCACCATGCCCACCATGACCATGCGCCTTGACGAAACAGACGCCGAAGTCGTGCGCAAGTACGCCGAATTTGAGGGAAAAACAATTTCCGACTTCGTTCGAGATGCCGTCTTCGAGAAGATCGAGGACCAGCAGGACCTCGCCACCCTGCGCGAGGCAATCGCTGCAGATAACGGCATTCGCTACACCCACGAGCAGGTACTCGCGCAGCTGGGCCTGTAAATGTCCTACCACGTTGAGTACAGCGACACAGCCCTCAAGCAACTGAAGAAAATGGACCGATTCGACGCGCAACTCATTACGTCATGGATCGGCAAAAACCTCGAGGGCTGCTCGGACCCCCGCATCCACGGCAAAGGCCTCACAGCCAACCGATCAGGCGAGTGGCGCTACCGCATCGGCAACTACCGCGCCCTGTGCATCATCGAGGACGACCGCCTCATCATCGAAGTGTTTTCCGTCGGACACCGCCGACACATCTACCAGTGATCACACGGCCACACCGTCATCATCCAGCATTACCGCCAGATTTATACCGCCACTGGCGGTAATCGCGTGACCGTCAAGGAGAGCTGACCGATAAACGGCAGGATGCCTCGTCCATTGACGAGACCTCCTCGAAGTTAGCTCTTCACACTCGTTGTCTTCGGATACGGAATCACCTCGAGGTGCCCAGAGACGAGCTCACCCAGGAACACCTGCTTGACCGAGGAGTACCCCAACTTCTTGAGTTCCTCCTTGACCCAGGCTTTATCCTTGCCTGCAAGAAGGAGACCATCAGGTACGAGCTGACCGTCAGTCACGAGCGGCAGGAGCGAGCGCTTAGAGCCGTCACCTCGCACGCGAATCGTCAAAGACCCGTTGGTTTCCATGATCGCTGCGGCAACGTCACCCACGCTGGCAATCTTCTGCTCACGCAGGCTCCTACTCAGTCCCTCCGCGGTCATTCCCACCTTCGCACAGCGCGCAATATCCACTTCACCATCACGAACGATCAGTTCGGGCTGACAGGCCGCAAGCTTCTTAAAGGTTTTGCTGGTATCGATGAGGATCTTCGTCGCGATAACAACGAGCGACCAGATCAAGATGATGACGAGAAACTGCAAGACGGAAATCGACGAGTTGTAGATGACGCCGCCGATGATGCCGCCCAGCACATAGTTCTGCACCTGATTGAGAGGCGTATTCAGCGAGAAGTCGCGCTTTCCCAAGATGTTGATCTGGAGCAGCATCGTGAGGATACCGAGCGCAAACTTGATAGCGGTCAGCGTGTAGAAGTCCATGTCAGCGCTCCCCGTTCACATAGATGCCATGGTCAATGATGTGCGTGCGCTCAAGACTGAAAGAATTGTTGTCATTATTGAGATGGACGGTGTAGTCCTCCTCGTTAAAGCGCACGATCATCCCGTCCTGCAGGGACGTCTTATTCACCATGACATCACGCGCCTGGACACCGTGATCGATGGCGACACCCTCCATGAACCCCACAAGCAGCTGCGCCTGCGACTGCTGGTCGCTGAGCCTCAGGTACTGCTCGGTCTGGATCCCCAGGAGCACGAGCGAGAACACCAAGAGCCCAATACCCGCGTCACGCCAGCGGGTTTTCACCCGGTTACGCAGATACAGGGCACTAAAAGCGAGAGCCACAACGAGCAAGACAATGATCGCAGCCAGACGCCGCGTCGAGTCCAGGCTCTGATGCGAGACGATGTAGTCGAGGGTATAGAAATCCATGCGCTATCCATGTTGTTGCAGGTCACTCAAACAGGGTCACACTAGCACTGCAGCCAACACACGAAGCAGCAGCACTGGGGAGCACGACGGCCTCGTCCATTGACGAGGCCGTGGCTGGGAGAGCGTGAAACGCTCAGTTGGTCCCGTGAAACGCCCAGGCGCGTCCCCGCACACCCCGCGCGATGTAGCTGGCGCCGGCGAGCGCGAGAGCCACACCCAGGCCGGTGTAGAAGAAGGCGATAAACCAGTCGGGAACAATACCCGCGGCGCGCATTCCGATGCCGAAGGACATCATGATTGCCATCATCATGTAGCTCTTGCGATCGAAGAATCGGACGACGTGGTGGCGCTCCCCCTCCAGGTCGGCGATGCGCTGGATGTTCTTCTGGACGAGCTTGGAAAACATCGGATGGAACGCGCAGAAGATGGCGATGGCGCCGCCCGCGAGCGCCAGGAAAACAATCGCCGCGACTCCGCGCATGTCGATGGCCGCGCGCACGCCAAGGATCGCGACGTTCAGGCCGGCAAGCAGCCAGACCACGCCGGCGACGGCGATCAGGGACTGCTTCTTGATGCGGAATCGACTCATTTCTTTATGTCCTTTTCTTCTGCGGTGTCGTCGTACAGGGAGGTGTCAAGGAGGGCGAACAGCGTCTCACATTCATCGCCCGCCATGAGGGAGGCGAAGACGGCGCGCAGCACGTAGCGACACAGGGCCTCGGCACTCATGGGGCCGACGAGCCGGGAACGAACCACGGCCTCGTCCATCTCGAGGACTCGCACCAGGCCACGTTCCATGTGGGCGAGCATGGGGGCACGCACGGCCTCGAGGGCTTTCTGTTCGCCGCTGGGGAGGCGGCGCATTTCGGTGAACCAGTCGACGCTCATGTCGGAGCGCGCAGCGCACAGAGCCTCGCGGAATCGCCTCACGTAGGAGGTGAAGCGTTCGCCGGGGCGCACGGCGCACAGCTCGTCGGAGAGGTTCTCGTCGAAGAAGCGGGTGAGCACGGCGGCCGTGAGATCGGCCTTCGTCGGGAAGTAGCCGTAGACGGAGCCGACCGCGATGCCGCATGCGCTGGCGACCTTGCGCACGGAGAGCGCGGAGATGCCGTCGCGCGAGGCGATGGCGTAGGCCTGGCTGACCAGCCTCTCCGGGTCGATCACTTGTTTAGGCACGATTTCCTATCGTCTTACTACAACAATCCATAATGAACAGTGTTCAGTATAGGCGCGTACGGCCCTGCGTCAACAGAAAACACTAGGGATCACACCACCGCCACCAGCTACTCATCAGGCATTGACGAGACCCACCCTGCCAGGCGGGGTAGGCCTCGTTCCACGACAGCGATGTTATAGTCATCGCGAGCCAATGAAGCCCTATGAAGAAAGCTGCTCATGGACAGAGTCGCGCGCGTCGCCGCACCCCTCTTCTTCATCGCCATGGTCTACGCAGGATGGCGCTTCGACCTGAACTTTCCTATCCAGCCGCTGCTCTCGCCAGGCCCATGGATCGTCGCACTGCTGATCGCGACCTGCTTCAGCGCACTGACAGTGCTCCACTCTCAAGACAAGGTCGCTCCACGCGTACTCGCTTTGGGGACTCATCATCAAGCTTGCTCTCCTCCCCATTTTCCTCATCATGCTCATTCTCACGATCATCGTTCCGCTAGATAGCTCCAACGGCAACGTCAGCGGCTTTCTGATGATTTTCCTCATCCTCCCCCTGGACGCGGGAGTCTACTGCTTGATGCTCGTGTCATCCTTCCATGGGTTTGCCGCAACAAAACGCCTACTGGCCGAACAGACAATCCCATCAGCAACAGTGAAAAGACTCAGGAAGATGCACGCTGTTCCCATCGCAGACTTGGTCGCAGCCATCTGGCTCTATGCGCTCCTGCGACGACTCGACAGCGCCGCTGCAGCGAGCGCTCCGGACGCTTAACCTGCCATCACCGCCGACGAGACCCCGCCCTCCAGGGTTCCGTACACCACGACGCAGTGGCCGAAGAACATATCGTCGTCATCGAAGTATGCGGAAAATGAACCGTCCGGATCCATCGCGATGCTCGTGAGTTCGATCCGCTGCGCGAAGCTCTCTTCCGTAATCTCGGGGACCTCCTCATCGGCGGATTCGCGCCACTCGCACGCGAGTTCGGTGAACTGCCGCGCGGCGAACGCTCGCATGTCGCGATCCCACCGTTCCTGATCGATCATCATCTGCTTCATGGCGGCCACGGCAGCGGTCCACGTGTCTTCGCTGGACGAATCAACCTCCAGAGAGATGTCGATGTCCTCACCCCGCCACGAGATGCCTCCCTCGAACATGTCGAGGTCCTTGTCGAGGGAGAGCTCGCCCAGCTCCTCGTCGTTGAGGACTACCGGCCTGCGGTATTCGGCCAGCACCTCTTCCAAGGCGGGGCACGAGGCATCTTCTTCCAGGACCTCGACGATCAGGAATTGGTTCTGTGAGGAGGCGGTCACACCCTCGGGAATCTTGTGCGGAATCCTCTTGCGCGCCTTGAGGCGGTACACCGCCTCCCGACGGAAGCGATCGAGGATTCCTCCGGCATCGCTTTCCTCGTCGCTGACGGGATAGACGATCCGGCCGGCACCCGTGTGCAGTGCGCCGGTCTGGCAGTCCACATAAGCAATGAAGTAGTGCGAGACATCCCAGAATCCGTTCCTCTTGCCGGCCCCGCTACCGCCGGCGAGGAGGACGAGGATCTCCTTGGCCTCTTCCTCGAAGGAGCGTTCCCATTCGGCCTGCGTCATGTCGTTTTGTGAGCGCATGTATTCGAGCAGATCCACGTGTCATCCTCCTTGATCGACGGAGCCAGTTCACGAAGCCAGCATACCCTCGTCACGCACGCCATCAAGACCACCGAATCGAGCAATCGCAGCCGAATGGATGGCGCATACATCGTCCCGAGAAAACGCGAAAGCGTTCACTTCGCGAGCTCTTCAAACACGTCCGCGTAGGCATCCATGAAGTCAACAGCGACATCGACAGCACTCTCAGACTGCTGCGCCGGTTGAATGACTACCCACGGCCTGTTGTTCTTGAGGATCGTGACAGGCTTCCCCGTCCTATTCACCTCTGCTGTCACTCGCGAAAAATTGTTCTTCGCCTCGGCAAGCCCCATCGTCAGTGTCGACATACTACCCCTTTCAGTCTTAGCCATAATTATGGCCAGAATTCGACCTCAGATCAAGGCCGATGCCGCAGCCGTCTATGCGCGCTGGGGAATTAGCCTCTCGACGCAATCAACATGTTCCTCGCGAAGTCGATCGAAGTCGGAGGCCTCCCCTTCGACATGCGACCCAAGACTCCCACGTTCGATGGTCTCGAGCGCTACGCCTATCGCCCCACGATGGACTCAAACGGCGTTGCACAGCAGGTGTGAGACCTCCAAACCGCCTGAAGATTTGTCGGGGCAGGGCGGGGTAGAGCGGTCATTGCAAACCCTCCCCTAACCTCTATAGCGTGAACAGTTGGATTACTTCTTTAACGAGTTTCGCTGTTCTCGCTGTGATTGCTGCTTCGTCCCAATCGTTTCTTGAAGCAATATCGGAGTTGATATTCAAGCCGTTGAGGTAGCCAACAGAGTTGCCATCTTTATCCTTCCTGAGCTTCTTTTCCTGGAAGGAAAGATTGCTCAAGGTTGAGTTGTAACCAGTCAAAGTTAGGTTGCCGAGCTCATGGACATGATCGTTCTGAATCTGGGCGGCGAGCGCCTTGTCTCCACCGGCAATCATGGTGACCCAAGCGTCAGGTAGGTTCTTCCCCTGGGGAAGAACGTGTTCGATAGTCCAAACGTATGTACCAGAAGGAACGCGCTCCCAAAGGCCCTTCATCTCCTTGGTAACCGACGGCGTAGCCAAGCTCGTCAAAATGAACCTAGCCGTGTCAGGATTGGATTCATAAAGCGGGCCAGCAAGCATCTCGGCAAATCGATTATCGTCTGCCGAGACCGCCAGAAGCTTGGCGCGCACGAACTGCACGAGATCGTCACCAGTTTTCTTTCATCTTCGATGCCCTCAACGATGTTGATGAAGATCCTGGTAAGGTCGCGCGTTGGAGGAGCGTCGGTAAGGTTACGCCTTACGAAGAACTTGACCAAAAGATCATTTACCTGGACCAGATGCTGATCCGTGAGCGAAAGGCTGTCCGCTCTCCGCATCAAGTGGAGCAGGAGCACATACGAGGGAACGCCCTGAATCCTTGAAAGGTTCATAAGCGACTCTTCCAAGTCGCCAGAGATGCCATCCGTGTCCACAAGCGCGATCTTCGTGTACTCCTCCGCGTTCTTGAGCAACCAATCGAGCATGCCGGCTGCATCGTTCTTAATCTGCTTCTCGTAGATGTGGAGGAGGTTTGACCTGGTTGCTACGGCTCCGAGAGGGTACTGAGCGGTTCCGGTGATGAACGGCTTGTTCACCTCTCGCCTGAACGCAGCGTATGCCTGTCTGAAGAAGCGCTCCTGAGTCTTGTAGTCCTCTCCAAGCAGGGAGAGCATGCGCTGCCACTGGTTGAAGTGGTCGTCCAGGTCCTCCTCGGTTGCGTCCTTAAAGCTGGAGAGCAGGGTGTTCTTGATGAGGTCAACCGCGCTCAAGGCCTGGCCCCTATTGTTAAGGGACTCGAACAGGGTATAGGCCTCGGATGCGTTGGAAACGCTGATCTGGACTATCACTGCGGAAAGCACTTTGTCGAGGAAGTTGCTGAAGGCCTCGTAGGCGTTGTTCGGGTGGGTTCTCTCAGGCGCTTCGACCATGGCCTCTAGTCGGGACTCGAAGTATGCGTATGCCTTATAGATCTTCCTGTTGCCTGCGTACTTGGGCCTCTTGTCCTTAATTTGATTGGAGACCCGCTCTCCCATGAGAGCCCTGTAGTCTTGGAGGTTCTGGCCTTGGACCTGGGGAACCACGCGCGTCTGCCCCTTGGACTTCTTCATGATGAGGCGGTTCTTGAGGTTGATGAGTTCGACGTTGACCTCATCTTCGTCCTCCTCGGCATCATCTTTGTGCTTGCTGAGCTGGTCGTACAGTGCAGCAAGCAGCAAACTGACGGTGGTGAGCCTCTGCTGGCCGTCGATAAGCTCGCATTGGGTCACGCCCTTTCCGCATTGTAGCCATGGTCGATGACGATGATAGAGCCGAGGAAATAACCCTTGTCATTGTCGGAAATGTCGTCGAAGAGGTTCTCCCAGTCGCGCTTGGCCCAGGTGTACTCGCGCTGGTAGCGAGGCACATTAAACATGAGGGGTGAGTCCGTAGAGAATAGCTCGCCGATAGTCGGTTTGATTACGTCGTTGATCAACGAGATCACTCCAATTGGCCTGGTCTGGTTTTGTGGACCAGGTGTGTTGAGGGTTGTTGGTTGTTATTGGTGGTGTTGTGCCCATTGGCGTGCGTATTGGTTGGGTGAGAGCCAGCCCAGCGCGCTGTGGGGGTACTCTTCATTGTAGCGGCGCGACCAGGCGCTGATCAGGGCGCGCGCGTGATCGAGGTCCTCGAACATGTTGTCCTCGAGGAGTTCGTCGCGCATGCGGTTGTGCAAGGACTCCACGAATCCGTTATGCCACGGCTGGCCCGGGGGTATGAATGCTTGGGAGCGTGTCGTGCTCGCTGTCCCAGCGTCCCACGCCTGCGGCGATGAATTCGAGCCCGTTATCGGCGCGCAGCACCTGGGGTGCCCCATGGGTTAGGACAGCCAGGTCAAGCATTTCGATCACGTCGACGGCTCCCATGCGCCGCTCAACGCGCAAAGCCAGGTGCTGGCGCGTGAACTCATCAACGACGATACAGACCTTCAAGACACGCCCCTTCCAGTCCGAGTCGAACTGGAAATCAATGGCCCACACCTGCCCAGGAGCGCTAGCCCTGGCAGGTGCTGTAGGTGCGGCGCGGTGCGGGGCTTGTGGGCTTTGCGCGGACACCCGCGCAAGACGCTGAGAAAACCCCTGGCCGATCAGGCGGCTTTGCCGTGAGTCGCATACGAAACGAAACTCAGCGGCACGTTGCAGCACTTAAAAGCGCAGGTCAAAGCCTATCTTCCTACTCCCACTCGATGGTGGCCGGGGGCTTGGAGGTCACGTCGAGGACGACGCGGTTGACCTCGGGCACCGAGTTGGTGATGCGCGTGGAGATGCGGGCCAGGACGTCGTAGGGCAGGCGCGTCCAGTCGGCCGTCATCGCATCCTCGGAGGACACGGGGCGCAGCACGATCGGGTGGCCGTAGGTGCGGCCATCACCCTGGACGCCCACGGAACGAACGTCGGCGAGCAGGACGACCGGGCACTGCCAGATCTCCTGATCCATACCTGCAGTTGCGTAGTGCGGACAAAACACGCAAACCCTCTGCAGGCGCCGCGCACCAAAATCCCACCGGCATACAATGACTAAATGACTGAAACAAGCAGGAAAGCGCAGTGGTTTTCCGATAACGAACGCAACTGGGACGACCGCGCCGAGCTGCACATGGCTGGCAACTACTGCGACTACCAGCATCTTCTCGAGGACCCGACGGCCATCAGTGCCGAATTGGCCCAAGATATCGAAAAATTTGGCGATCTCACGGGCAAAGAGGTCATCCACCTGCAGTGCCACGTCGGAACCGACACGATCGGGTTTGCACGCCGCGGGGCCTCGCGCGTCATTGGCCTCGACCTGTCCGAGGCCTCACTTGCCCACGCACGCAGCATCGCCGAGCGCGCGGGCGCTGACGTCAACTTCGTTCACGCGAACGTGTACGACGCGCGCCAAGCAGTCTCCGGCGACTTCGATCTGGTATACACCTCGATCGGAGTCCTGTGCTGGCTCCCCGATATCGCCCAGTGGGCACAAGTCGTCGCATCCTTGCTCAAACCGGGCGGCACTTTCTTCATCCGTGATGATCACCCGATGTTCATGACAATCGGGGAGGATATTTCCGACGGGCTCAAGATCGAGCAGCCATACTTCGAGCAGGACGCTCCGATGACGTGGGATGACGATTCAAGCTACGTGGACTCCCCCGGTGCGCCGCGGATTACTCACACAACGAACCACCAGTGGAATCATTCCCTTGGCCAGATCGTCACTGCTCTCATCAACGCTGGGCTGGTGATTGATGAGCTTGAAGAGACCCCGCGCGCTGCCTGGTGCCCGTGGCCCGAACTTATGGAACAAGATTCCACTGGCGGATGGCATCTTCGTGAGCACCCCGAACGTCTGCCCCTTCAGTTTGCGATCACCGCACACAAAAACTGAGGGCACACTCCTACTCCACTTGGATCAAGCATTTCGCGTGCATGTACTCGAGTAGATCTATCCCGATCTTTCCTTGAACAAACAGAGCATGCGCATGAGAATGACTACTCCCAGTTGGGTAATCGCCAATATGCAAGGGACCCCCGAAGCCATTAATTCAGGGGTCCCTCATGCTGAATTCACAGCACCAATGCGGAAGTACTACTCCCACTCGATTGTCGCATAGCCCGTTTCCATGTAGTCAGCGGGGCAGGTGAGCTGGGATTCCTTTTACTCTTTCATCGAGAGAGCCGTGTAGTCACCCTGTAGTCAGCACTGACTACATGCGATGTAGTCACTTGAGAAGAGTATTTTCGTCCGACCGAAGAGTGATAGCTTTGACCTGCGGAAACGCAGTTCGGTTGTGCGCAACTGACTACATGGATGAAAGGGGTGCCGACGGGGTGGGCCGCTCCCCGACCCGAGAGTAACAAATCCCGAGCGAAGAGTGTTGGCGATGATCTGGGGAAATATACTCTAAAGAGAAGGAAGTAACCACATAGAACGCAATGTGGATCTACAAATGTCGCTCATCGTGCTAACGAAAATGTGCAAGAAGAGGCTGCAGTTACCCAACACTATTTCAGCGCAACCATGAGTTGCTCAATCTTACTGTTCACAAAGCTAGGATTATCAACATTCGAGTTATGCCCTGCTCCAGGTATCCACACGAGAGGGATCTTCTCACCAGCAGCCCATTTACGGTTAAACACTTTGACATCGCCAGCATGGTCCTTCTCCCCGCAGAGCAAGAGCGCCGGACAGTCAATGTTGTAAGCGCGCTAGATTCAACAGCATCGGCGAGCATCTTGTAGCCGTGCGCGGCGAGCTCCACATACTCCTCCTTGGCGTAGCTCTCGATGAAGGAACGCATGCCGGCCTTCCCCTGGGCGGTTGTTGCCACGCCCCACGATCCCAGCACCTTCAGCCACGACCAGGGCACAAACTGGTACATCCCCTTGGTATGGCGCAGCGCTTTGACCTCCCACGTCGAGTAGTACTTCCTCTTGAGCGGCGCTGAATCAATGGAGACGAAGCCGACAGCTTCTCTCGGATGGAGGTCGATGAACGCCTGTGCAACGTAGCCGCCGACCGACTGGCCCACAAGCACGAGGTTTTTGATGCTCTCAGCCTCCAAAATTGCGTGCAAAATACGGGCGCAATCGTCCATGGAGAAGTCAAGCGGATATGGGCGCGACTTCCCATGTGCAGGAGCATCCCATACCAGGCAGTTTGCCTTACCTGAGAAATACGCCATCTGCGCGTCGAACATGGTGTGGTCGGCAGTGAGACCAGGAAGAAATACAAGCCACGGTGCGTCCGTGTCAGCAGAAGCGTCTATCCAATAGAAGACATTGCCGCTGCTGGTGTGGTAAACGCGCTCATGCAAGGTTTGAGGCATGTTGAATCTTTCGCAATCAGGTTTAGCTGGACAGGCAGCCGTGGCGTCTTTGGCAGGTACTCGCTTGAGGACGACTAGATCTCCCAGACCGGGACAGCCTGCACCACTGCTTCAACGGTGTCGCGCTCGCAATACCGAAACGCACCATCGCCTCAGGCTTACTCATCCCACCGTCAACCATAGCCCTCGCTGCGGCGACCTTGGTCTCATAGTCGTATCTCGCCCGCTTTACTCCCATGACAAGAAGCCCACCCCTCCCGATCACGCGGTACATCTTCTGCCACTCTCTCACAGTCTCGGCACACACACCAAGCCTCCTGGCGCTCAAACCATAGCCAAATCCCCTCGCAAACATCTCCACCGCCTGCTCCCGAAGCAAACGATCATGCCTCAACCCCAGATCCACAGACACGAAAAGCCTCCCGTTTCTTGGACTTCAATTTCGATGTCCAAGAAACGGGAGGCAGTTCATGACGAGGCCGGGGCATCAGTCTGCGCGCTCAGCTCAGTATGAGCGTCACTCCCACTCGATGGTGGCCGGGGGCTTGGAGGTCACGTCGAGGACGACGCGGTTGACCTCGGGCACCGAGTTGGTGATGCGCGTCGAGATGCGGGCCAGGACGTCGTAGGGCAGGCGCGTCCAGTCGGCCGTCATCGCGTCCTCGGAGGACACGGGGCGCAGCACGATCGGGTGGCCGTAAGTACGGCCGTCACCCTGGACGCCCACGGAACGAACATCGGCGAGCAGAACCACCGGGCACTGCCAGATCTCCTGATCCAGGCCGGCCGCCGTGAGCTCCTCGCGGGCGATCAGGTCCGCAGCGCGCAGGATGTCCAGGCGCTCGCGCGTAACCTCGCCAATGATGCGGATGCCCAGGCCGGGACCCGGGAAGGGCTGACGGTTCACCAGGTAGTCGGGCAGGCCCAGCTCGCGGCCAACCGCGCGCACCTCGTCCTTGAACAGGGTGCGCAGGGGCTCGACCAGCTCGAAGGTCATGTCCTCGGGCAGGCCGCCCACGTTGTGGTGGCTCTTAATGTTGGCCGCGCCCTCGCCGCCGCCGGACTCGACGACGTCGGGGTACAGGGTGCCCTGGACGAGGAACTTCACTCGCCGCCGGCGGCACCGACCTCTTCGATGACCTGCTTCTGGGCGGCCTCAAAGGAGCGGATGAACTCGCGGCCGATGATCTTACGCTTCGCCTCGGGCTCGGTGACGCCAGCCAGGGCGGACAGGAAGCGCTCAGACTCGTCGCACGTGATGACGCGGATGCCCATGCCGCGCGCGTAGTCGTTCTCGACCTGCTCACGCTCGCCCGCACGCAGCAGGCCGTGATCGATGAAGAAGCACGTCAGCTGGTCGCCGACAGCCTTGTGCACGAGGGCCGCAGCCACGGAGGAGTCCACGCCGCCGGACAGGGCGCAGATGACCTGCGCGTCGCCGACCTGCTCGCGAATCTTCTCAACCTGCTCGTCCACGATGGAACCGGCGGTCCACGTGGGCTCCAGGCCAGCACCCTTGTAGAGGAAGTTCTTCAGCGCGTCCTGGCCGAACTGGGAGTGGCCCACCTCGGGGTGCCACTGCAGGCCGTAGAGGCGACGCTCGCGCGACTCGAAGGCCGCGACGGGGGTCTCGGCGGTGGAGGCCGTGACGGTGAAGCCCTCGGGCGCGCCCTGAACGGCATCGCCGTGGCTCATCCACACGATCTGGTCGTCGGGGGTGCCGCCGAACAGGCAAGAACCCGCAGAAACCGTGGCCTCGGTGTGCCCGTACTCGCGGGTGCCCGTGCGTCCCACGGTGCCGCCGAGGGCGTGGGCCATGGTCTGGAAGCCGTAGCAGATACCCAGGACGGGCACCCCGGCCTCGAAAATCGCGGGGTCGACGGAGGGCGCACCCTCCTCGTACACGGACGAGGGGCCGCCGGACAGGATGATGGCGGCGGGCTCCTTGGCGAGCATGTCCGCCACGCTCATGGTGTGGGGGACGATCTCAGAGTAGACGGAAGCCTCACGCACGCGGCGTGCGATCAGCTGGGCATACTGCGCGCCGAAGTCGACGACGAGGACGGGGTGCATGTCAGTAGCGTTCACCCTCCCCATGGTACCCGCGCCCGCCCCGCTCGTCGCGCACCATAGCGCATGTCACCGCCCCTGTGCCGCGCACATGACGGCGGCCCCGCCCCCGGTGGGGACGAGGCCGACTCGAGTCACGCCCGAAGGCGTGGTATCAGCGGAAGAAGGAGCGCAGCATCGGGAAGGCTCCGGCGGCGACGGCGGCCTTGACGAGGTCGCCGATGATGAAGGGCACGAAGCCCTTGGCCAGGCCCTGGGCGAGAGTCATGTGTGCGAAGGGGATCATCCAGGCCAGGCCCAGGATGTACACGGAGAACAGGGAGGCCAGGGCGACGGGTGCCATCGTGAGGACGCGGCGGTCGGCGCCGCGCTGCGCGGCCAGGCCGGCGATGGCGGCGACCAGGAAGTAGCCGAGGATGTAGCCGAAGGAGGCGAAGGCCCAGCCGACGTTCGAACCCGTGAAGACGGGGGCGCCGGCGATGCCCAGGAGGGCGTACGCGCCGACGGAGACGAGGCCTCGGCGGACTCCCAGGGTCGTGCCCACCGAGAGGGCGCCGAGGGTGCCCAGCGAGACGGGCACGGGTGTGAAGGGCAGCGGCACAGAGATGCGGGCGAGGACGATCATGGCGATCGTGCCGGCGGCGACGAGGGCGATCTCACGGAGGATCGTACCGCCGAAGCGGTCGGCGAGGACTCGGTTTTCGCGGGCAACTGCGGCGGGGGCGACGGTCAGCGTGGACATGCGGGGCCTTTCAACAGGGCTAAGAGCCTTTTATTCAATACTTGAACGATATGCGGACTGCGCCCCCCTGTCAAGCACACCCGAGCACATCACAGGGGGCGAGCGCCACACCGGCGCTCGCCCCCCTGGAACCCATGAGCGGGACAGATCAGTGCGCGAAGTGGCGCGTGCCCGTCAGGTACATCGTGATGCCCGCGACGTTCGCCGCATCAATCGACTCCTGGTCACGCACCGAGCCGCCAGGCTGGACGACGGCCTTCACGCCGGCATCGATGAGCACCTGCAGCCCGTCCGCGAAGGGGAAGAAGGCATCCGACGCGGCGACCGCACCGAGGGAACGCTGCTCGGGAGCCTCACCCACGACCTCGGACGCGCGAGCGCCGCCCGCACTGTCGACGGTGGACGCCGCCGCGTCCCCCGTCGAGCGCGAGCCCAGCGTGTTCGCCCGCTCGACCGCCAGCTTGCACGAGTCCACGCGGTTCACCTGGCCCATGCCCACGCCCACCGACGCGCCATCCTTGACCAGCAGAATCGCGTTGGAACGGACCGCGCGCACCGTGCGCCACGCGAACTCCAGGTCCGCCAGCGTCGCCTCGTCGGCGGGAGCGCCGGCCGCGAGGGTCCAGTTCTCCGGCGAGTCGCCGGGCGCGTCGATGTCGTCGCGCTCCTGGACCAGCAGGCCGCCGCTGATCTGCTTGAACTCGTACGAGCCGCGAGCCGGGGGCTCAACCTGCAAGACGCGCAGGTTCTTCTTGGTAGCCAGCACCTCGAGCGCGCCCTCCTCGTAATCGGGGGCCAGCACGACCTCGGTGAAGATCGGGACGATCTGGCGCGCCAGCTCCACGCTCACCGGGCGATTCACGGCGATCACGCCGCCGAACGCCGACACGGGGTCGCAGGCGTGCGCGAGGCGGTGAGCCTCGGCCACATCGTCCGCCACCGCAATGCCGCAGGGGTTCGCGTGCTTGATGATCGCGACGCAGGGGCGCTCGTGATCGTAGGCGGCGCGCAGGGCCGCATCGCCGTCCGTGTAGTTGTTGTAGCTCATGGCCTTGCCATGCAGCTGGCGAGCGTTCGCGATACCCGGGGCCAAGGCCTCGTCGTCGACCTCCTCGTCCTCGAAGGACTCGTCGATCTCCCGGTACACGGCCGCGCCCTGGTGCGGATTCTCGCCGTAGCGCAGCGACTCCACGCGCTCAAAGGCGTCGGCGACGAACACGGGCATGCCCGAGGCCTGCCCCTCCACCTCGGGGGCCTCCACCACGCAGTCCTCGCCGACCTCGTAGCCCAGCGAGGCCAGGAACGCCGCGTCAGACGCATCCAGGTGGGTCTCAGCAGCCTCATCGAGGGTCTCGCGCACATCCTCCAACTCAAGCTCGTCAGCCAGCCAGCCGGCGATCGCCAGATCGTAGGTCGCCGTGTGGGCAAACGCCTCGGCGGCCAGCGCGCGGCGCTGCTCGAGGGTAAAGCCCTCCCCCGCCACGGCCTGCACCACATCCGCGTAACGCTCCGGTGAGGTCACGACCGCGACCGACGGGTGATTCTTCGCCGCCGCGCGCACCATCGAAGGCCCGCCGATGTCGATCTGCTCGACACACTCGTCGAAAGAGGCGCCCGAAGCGACCGTGTCCTGGAACGGGTACAGGTTGCACACGACCAGGTCAAACGCCTGGATCCCCAGCTGGGCGATCTGCTCGCGATGCGCGGCCTTACGCTGATCGGCCAGGATGCCGGAGTGAATGAAGGGGTGCAGGGTCTTGACGCGCCCCTCAAGCACCTCCGGGAAACCCGTCACATCATCGACCGGGGTGACGGCCACGCCGGTCGCCGCAATGCGCGCGGCCGTCGAGCCCGTGGACACAATCTCCACGCCGGCCTCGCCCAGCGCGCGCGCCAGGTCCTCCAAGCCCGTCTTGTCATACACAGAAATCAGGGCCCGCTTAATCGGGCGCACGTCGATGGGTTCCAGGTTGTCCAAGGAGACGGACATAGTTCCTCCAGGTTGAGAGCCAAACCCAGGCGCCCAGGCGGGCGACGCCTCGCGGGACATGCAGCCGCTCCCCGGTGGTGATCCACCCTCGCCAGTCGCGGCACCTCCCAGTCTAGTTCAGGCCCTCACCCTTCGTCCCCTTCGCCTCGGGGTCATCCGTGTCACCCTCGTCGTCCTTGTCGGCAGGCTCAGCCCAGGCCTCGTCCGCTTCCTTGGCACTGCCCAGCGGCACGTCTTCCTCGCGCTCAGCCCAGGCCTCGTCCGTGCCCTCCGGCTCCGCGCTTTCCGACTCCGCTTTCTCACCCGGCTCGGCCCACGCCTCGTCCCGCTGAGGAGAGGAACCGGCCCCCTCTTTCTCGTTGATCAACGAGGCCGTGGCAGCCTCACGCGACGCACGCTCGGCGTGGCGGCGGCGCAGAGCCTCACCCTCAGAGCGCACGCGCCCCGCGCCCTGGCCGACGAGCGCCAGCGTCGTCGGATGCGTCGCCAACGCCACCAGCATCGCCGGCAGCGCAATCTCCAGGAACAAGAACAACGTCGACCAGCCCACCAGCGGCCCCATGAACGACAAACGCACCGACCCCATGCTCACTGTCGCACTCCACATCCACACGCCCATGATCACCACAAACACAACCGAGGCCAGGAGACCCTGAGCGCTCTGATGCAACAGGTGAGAACGCCGATACAAGCGCGCCGAAGCAACGCCACAAGCGATACCCAACACGACCGGCACAAAAACCACCCAGTTGCCGGGAGCCGTCTCCGGGACCGTCCCCAGCAGCGGAATCGGCGGAATCGGGCCCGTCCCCACAACCGTCGGCGAATGAAGCGAATCCGTCGCCGTCATGAAACCCGCGCCCGACCACCAGGCCGCCGCCCACGCCATCATCGTGGGCGCGAACAGCACCTGCCCACCCACGATAAAGATCGTATCCATCATCGACGAAGCACCCAGCAGCTCATGGATACCGCTCGCCCGACCCCACCCGGCCACGAGCGCCACCAGCGCCGCGACCGCCGAGGCCACCACGGTCACCAGACTCATCAAGCCGCCCATCTTGAAGCCGCCCGAAATCCAGTGCTGCATCGACGGAGCCTCGGAATCACGCACATAGCTCGACGCCGCAAACCAGATCGACCCAATCAGCGGAATCAAAATCGCGCCCAGCGTTCCCGTCCACCACTGCGAATGGGAGCCCGAAGCCCCCGACAGGAACCACGACGTCAGCAAGAAACCCGGCACCGCGAACAGCGCCGACGACCGAGGAAAGCCCGTCGTCGTACGAAGCAACAGACGCACGAGCATAACCAAACGCGCCGAACAGCGTCGGAATCACCCGGTAAGACACTCCGTCGGCCACCGACGTACCGCCGACGACGGCAACCCACAGGTCTCCGCCCAGCGCCAGCGCGTCTCGCGGCGTCGTGTCATTCATCCACGTGTTCGAACGCAGCGACAGGTAGCCGATCATCGTCACAACCGTCGTGATGGCCCAGCCCGCGAAGGCCGCCTCCACGCCCGCCAAGATGCCGCGGGCCCACCCCCTGGGCACGGCGACACGGATCGTCGTCCTGCCCGCCACGTAGGTGGTCGTCGTCCGTCTGGGACTGGGTACTTCTCTGATGCGCTCGCTCACAGGCCAATGGTGACAGAATCGGCCCGGGGCCGCGACGCTGCGCGCCGACCCCGGGCCGATTCAGGCTGTGACGTTATCGCGAGAGGATCTCGCGCGCGATCTGCGCCGTCTGCGAAGGAGTGCGACCCACGCGCACACCCACGGCCTCGAGCGCCTCCGCCTTCGCGGCGGCCGTGCCCGACGAGCCGGACACGATCGCGCCGGCGTGGCCCATGGTCTTGCCCTCGGGGGCCGTGAAGCCCGCGATGTAGGCGACGACCGGCTTCGTCATGTTCTCCTGGATCCAGGCGGCCGCGCGCTCCTCGGCGTCGCCGCCGATCTCGCCGATCATGATGACGAGGTCCGTGTCGGGGTCCGCCTCGAAAGCAGCCAGCGCGTCGATGTGGGTGGTACCCACGACCGGGTCGCCGCCAATACCCAGGCACGTCGTGAAACCGAAGTCGCGCAGCTCGTACATGAGCTGGTAGGTCAGCGTGCCCGACTTGGAGACGAGGCCAAGGCGGCCCGGTCCCGTAATGTCCGCCGGGGTGATGCCCAGGTTCGCCTGCGCGGGCGAGATGATGCCCGGGCAGTTCGGGCCGATCAGACGCACGCCAGCCGCGAGCGCGCGCTCGACGACGATCGTGGAGTCCTGGACCGGGATTCCCTCGGTGATCAGGACGATCGTCTCGATGCCGGCCTCGATGGCCTCGAGGGCGGCACCCTTCGCGAAGGCCGGGGGCACGAAGATGACGGAGGCGTTCGCGCCGGTGGCCTCGCGGGCCTCGGCGACCGTGCCGAAGACGGGGACCTCGACCTGGCCGTCGGTCACCTTGTCGGCGCCCGGACCGTAGCCCTGCACGTCAAAGGTGACGGTCGTGCCGGCCTTACGAGGGTTCGTGCCGCCCACGATGGCCGTGCCAGCGCTCAGCATGCGCTGGGTGTGCTTGCGGCCCTCGGCGCCGGTCATGCCCTGGACGATGACCCGGGTGTCAGAGTTGACGAAGATAGTCATGGTGTTCTCCTGCGGTTCTCGGGTCGTTACTTCGACGAGGCCTGGGCTGCGAGCTCGGCTGCACGCCGGGCCGCGCCGTCCATCGTTTCTTCCATGTGGACGAGCGGGTGCGCAGCCTCGGCGAGGATCGCGCGGCCCTCCTCGACCTTGTTTCCGTCGAGGCGCACGACAAGCGGCTTGGAGGCCGCGTCGCCCAGCGTCTCGAGCGCGCCGATGATGCCGCGGGCGACCTGGTCGCACGCGGTGATGCCGCCGAAGACGTTGACGAACACGGAGCGAACCTGCTCATCGCCGAGGATGATGTCCAGGCCCTTGGCCATGACCTCGGCCGAGGCACCACCGCCGATGTCCAGGAAGTTCGCGGGCTTCATGCCGCCGAACTCCTCGCCGGCCATCGCGACCACGTCGAGGGTTGACATGACCAGGCCCGCGCCGTTACCGATAACGCCGACCTGACCCTCCAGGCGCACGTAGTTGAGCCCGGCCTCCTTCGCGGCGGCCTCGCGCGGATCCTGCGCGGCTTGGTCCACCAGCTCGGCGTGACCGGGGTGGCGGAAGCGCGCATTGTCGTCGAGGGTCACCTTGCCGTCGACCGCCCACACGGAGCCGTCGGGGCTGGAGACCAGCGGGTTGACCTCGACCAGGGTCGCGTCCTCATCGCGGTAGACGGTCCACAGGGTTTCGAGGACGGGGGCGATGGCCTCGGCCGTTTCCTCGTCGAAGCCCGCTTCCTTGGCGATGTGGCGGGCGACCTCGGCGTCGATGCCGACGGTGGGATCAAGGGGCACGCGGGCAAGGGCCTCGGGACGCTCCTTCGCGAGGGTCTCAATGTCCATGCCGCCTTCGCGCGAGCACATCGCCAGGTGGCGACGGTTCGAGCGATCCAGCAGGATCGAGAAGTAGTATTCGGCGGCAATGTCCGCGCCGGACGCGATCATGACCTTCTTGACGACGTGGCCCTTGATGTCGAGGCCGAGGATCGCCTCAGCCTTCTCGTAGGCCTCGTCGGCGGTGTGGGCGAGCTTGACGCCGCCGGCCTTGCCGCGGCCGCCGGTCTTGACCTGGGCCTTGACGACCAGCAGCGAGGCCCCCTCAGCCAGGAGCTCGCGCGCACCCTCTCGCGCCTCGTCGGGGGTTGACGCCAGGCGGTAGTCGAGCACGGGCACGCCGTGCTCCTTGAACATCTGCCGGGCCTGGTACTCGTAGAGATCCACCTTATTCCCTCCGTTGAACGTGGTGTGGTCAGCGCAATAATTCTAACGTGTGACCGGCGTAAATGCCCCAGTTGCCGCATATTGTCAAGGCTTGTCGCGCCCTTGACCGGAAGGAGCTTTCCCTTTGTCAAGGCTTTGCGTTGCGGGGCGGGTTGCTGGGGCCAGCGGGGGCGGGCGTGCCCACCATGCCAGCAATGGGGTGTAGCTGCACATTGAGGGGTTAACACCGCCAGTGGGGCCCCAGCTGCCCGGACCTCGGCGAGCACGCGACTCTACAGCGCCGCATCGATCAACCAACGCGCTGCATCCACCGATTCCGCCAAAGTGCAGACCCATTGCCTCGAATTGACCGATTTTCAGCGCATTTTGCCGAATGGGTCTGCACTTTGGCGAGCACACCACCTCAAGTCCCGGCCTCACCACCACCAAACGGGGGAAATGGCGTCATTAGAGGTACAACACGTCGGCGACACGCCGACAGCCAGCTCCTAATGCAGCAAACCCCCAGCACCATCGGCGCGGAGGGCTCCGGAGGGGCGCAGGGCCTGCTGTGGCGCCCATGTTCCTAGTTGCGGTGCCTGTGGCGGCGGCACCGCCAGCCAAATTTCGCACGTAATTTCCCTCGGTCATTTTTCGAGACCACCCGAAAACGTTGCAATTCCAACGACATGAATTCAAAATTTGAACTAATCGCAGGGGAATTACGTGCAACATTTTTGGGCAACCATAATGTAGCCGCTTCGAAAGTGATTGAAGGCAAGCAAGAGGACGTGCGGGGCAGATCGGGGTCGTATCTCCCGCGGGCCAGGCTGCGGTGCCCGTGGGCTGTGGCAGGGCCTGGCCGGGCTTCGAGGTGCAAAACTAAGTCACACGTCCGCGACCTAGCACCACTGGTGTGAAGGGCGTCGGAGGGACCGGAGGGCCAGGCTGCGGTGCCCGTGGGCTGTGGCAGGGCCTGGCCGGGCTTCGAGACGACGCGCCGAGCAAAGCTCGCGGCGCGGACGGCTCGCGGGCGGGCCGCCGCCCACGGGCACACCAAGCAGCCCGGCCCAGCAAGGTCCAGCAGGAAAAGCTAGGAGATCTTCTCCATCGGGGCCATGCGCACGAGGAGGCGCTTTTCGGCCATGCCGAAGCGGATCCGGGCGACGGTACGCGGCCCCTCGCCTTCGACGCCGGTGACAGTGCCGACACCCAGGGTGGCGTGCTTGACGCGGTCGCCGACCTTGAGCGCGAGGACGGGCTTGTCCTCGGTGGCTGCCGCGGCGGGAGCCACGCCCATGCGCGTCACCTTGCGTACGCCGGCGGGTTGCGCGGAGGCACCGCCTCGCCCGGAGCCGAAGGCACCCGTATCTGCATCGCCCCACGGGTCGCGACCGTCCGAGCCGCGCGAACGCCCGTAGGAACCGGACCCGTACGACCCGCCGTAGGAGGCGCGCATACGCTCCCCGGAGGTGGCCGCGCGGCGCACGTCGAGCAGTTCGGCGGGGATGTCGTCGAGGAACCTCGAGGGCGGCATCTCCTGCGGGGTGCCCCACGCGCTGCGCACGGCGGCTCGCGTCAGGTAGAGGCGTTCGCGCGCGCGGGTGATCGCGACGTAGGCCAGGCGGCGCTCCTCCTCCAGCTCGGTTTCGTCGCCGAGGCTGCGCTGGTGCGGGAAGGTGCCGTCTTCCATGCCGGTGACGAACACGGCGGGGAATTCGAGGCCCTTCGCGGTATGGACGGTCATGAGGGTGACCTGTCCGCCGCGTTCGCCTTCGGCGGGCACTTGGTCGGAGTCGGCGACAAGGGCGACGCGCTCGAGGAAGTCCGCGAGAGTCCCGGTGGGTGCGTCGGCCACGAAGGCTCCCGCGACCGAGTGGAGCTCCGCCAGGTTTTCCACGCGCGAGGCGTCCTGCGGGTCGTCGCTGCGGCGCAGCTCAGCCAGGTAGCCGGTGCGGTCGAGCACCTCTTCAAGGATGTCGGCCTGTGAGGCACCGCGCGCTTCGGCGGCGCGCAGGGTTTCGATGAGTCCCCAGAAAGCGGCCGCCGACTTCGCGGCGCGGGCGGTGATGCCCACGACCTCGGGCACGCTCGCGGGATCGGGCGCGCTCTCACGCTCCACAGAATCCTGGGACGAGGCCGTGGCCTCCTCCCGCTCGCCCGTGGGCTTGGCCCCTTCCCCCGTCGCGGCGGAGGCGGGATCCGCAGGCGCAGCCCCGGCCTCGTCGGAGGACACGGGACGAGCGAGCGCGTCGACGTCGATCCCCTCGCCCTCACCCGCGGGGCAGCCTGCGCGCAGCCACAGGTGGCGCAGGGCCGCGCCAAACGAGATGCCGTAATGGGCGGCGTGCGCGGCAATGGCTTCTTCGGCCTTGGCGCCGATGCCGCGCTTGGGGACGTTGAGGACGCGGCGGGCCGCAACCGTGTCGTCCGGGTTGGAGATGACCTGCAGGTAGGCCAGGGCGTCCTTGATTTCGCGGCGCTCGTAGAAGCGTGTGCCGCCGACGACGCGGTACGGGATGCCCTGGCGCACGAGGAGTTCCTCCAGCGCGCGGGATTGGGCGTTCGTGCGATAGAAGACCGCGATGTCGCCCCAGTCGGTACCCGCGTCGGCCAGGCGGTCGATCTCGCCGACGACGAAGCGGGCCTCGTCGTGCTCGGAGTCGGCGGCGTCCAGCGTGATGAGCGCTCCGTCGCCCGAGGCCGTCCACAGGTTCTTCGCGCGGCGCCCCGTGTTGCGGGCGATGACGGCGTTCGCGGCCGACAGGATGTTCTGCGTCGAGCGGTAGTTCTGCTCCAGGAGGATCGTGCGCGCGCCCGCGAAGTCGCGCTCGAACTCCTCGATGTTGCGGATCGTGGCCCCGCGGAAGGCGTAGATCGACTGGTCGGAGTCGCCCACGACTGTCAGCTCGGCGGGCGTCACCCCATCGGACCCATCCCCCACGAGGGCGCGCACGAGGACGTACTGGGCGTGGTTCGTGTCCTGGTATTCGTCCACGAGGATGTGTCGGAAGCGGCGGTGGTAGTGCTCGGCGATCAGCGGATTATCGCGCAGCAGCTCGACCGTGCGCATGATGAGGTCGTCGAAATCCAGGGCGTTTGAGGCGCGCATGCGCTTGTCGTACTCGACGTAGGCGGCGGCGACGATGCGCGACACCGGATCCTTGCCCGCCAGCTCCGCGTAGCGCGCGGGCCCGATCAGCTCGTTCTTCGCATCCGAGATGCGCGCGGCCACCATCTTCGGTGTGAAGCGCTTGATGTCCACGTCCTGGGCCTTGAGGACCATCTGGATGAGGCGCTGAGAGTCCTGCGCGTCGTAGATCGTGAAGGACGAGGACAGCCCCGCTGCCTCGTGCTCGTAGCGCAGCAGGCGCACGCAGGCCGAGTGGAAGGTCGAGACCCACATGCGCCGCGCCTCGTCGCCCACGAGGACACCCGCACGTTCACGCATCTCGGCCGCGGCCTTGTTCGTGAACGTGATCGCGAGGATCTGGCCTGCCCACGCGCGGCCCGTGGCCAGCAGGTAGGCGATGCGATGCGTGAGCACGCGCGTCTTGCCCGAGCCCGCGCCCGCCAGGATCAGCAGCGGCGAACCCGCGTGCGTGACGGCCTCGCGCTGACGGTCGTTCAGGCCGCGCGTGAGGGAATCGGGGTCCACGCCCGGGCGCCGGGGTTCGTCCCACACGGGCACGGACGAGGCCGGGGCTTCCTCCCACACGGAAGGCTCCCCGAAGGCGCCGCCGGGCACAGTGATCTCGGGCCAGGCGCCGTCGTCGTCCGCCCCCAGCGCATCCTCGACATCGAAGGCGGGCGCCTCCGGCGGCACGTAGTCGTCCTCGGGGCCGATCAGGAAACCAAGGTCAGGCAAAGAAGTCGCGTCACTCATCGACTCCAAGCCTAAACCGCCCCACCCTCACCTGCGACCCCCGCCCCGGGTGGCGCCAACCACGAAAGGCGGCACACGACGAGGCCGGGGCCTCCCGCGCGCGAACGCGAAGGAAACCCCGGCCTCGGGCAGGCGATTACTTCTTGCGGTACAGCGACTTCGTCGCGTACACGGGCTCGGTCGTGACCTGGATATCGAGGGAGCGGAAGATACCCTCGTCGACGGGGCCGAGGATGACGGACTCGTGGACGTCGCAGCCGCGCAGGCTGCCCAGCTGGTCCAGGGCGCGGCGTGCGTTATCGTCGCCGTTGGCGGACACGGCCAGGGCGATGAGGACCTCGTCGGTGTGCAGGCGCGGGTTGCGTGAACCCAGGTCGTGGGTCTTGAGGCGCTGGATCGGCTCGATCGACTCGGGTGCGAGGAGCCGGACCTCATCGGGCAGGCCCGCGAGCCTCTTGAGCGCGTTGAGCAGCATCGCCGAGGAGCAGCCCAGCAGCGCCGACGTCTTACCCGTGACGATCTGGCCGTCGGGCAGTTCCATGGCGGCGGCGGGCTGGCCCGTGGCCTCGGCCAGCTCGAGGGCGGGGCGCACGACCGGGCGGTCCATGCGGCCCACGCCGACGCGACTCATCAGCAGGGAGATGCGCCTGGACTGAATCGGCTCGCTCATCTCCTTCTTCTCGGTCACGAGGGCCTTGTAGTAGCGGCGGATGATCTCTTGGCGCGAGGCTTCCCTGCAGGCCTCGTCATCGACGATGCAGTGACCCGCCATGTTCACGCCCATGTCCGTGGGGCTCTTGTACGGGGAAGATCCGAGGATCTTCTCAAACAGACGGCTCAACACCGGGAAAATCTCGACGTCACGGTTGTAGTTGACGGTCTTGATCCCGTAGGCCTCCAGGTGGAAGGGGTCGATCATGTTGACGTCGTCGAGGTCGGCCGTGGCCGCCTCATAGGCGACGTTGACAGGGTGATCCAGCGCAATGTTCCAGATCGGGAAGGTCTCCCACTTCGCGTACCCCGACTCGATCCCGCGCTTGTGGTCGTGGTACAGCTGCGACAAGCAGGTCGCCATCTTGCCCGAACCCGGGCCGGGAGCCGTCACGACGACGAGGTCGCGGCTGGTCTCCACGTACTCGTTGGCGCCGTAGCCCTCGTCCGAGACGATGCGCTCGACGTCCGAGGGGTAGCCGGGGATCGGGAAGTGGCGGTAGACGCGGATGCCGAGCTTCTCGAAGCGCTCCTTCACCTCGGCGGCCGCCTTGTTGTCGTCCGTCCACTGGGTGATGACGACGGAACCGACGTACAGGCCGCGCTCGCGGAACTCGTCGATCTGGCGCAGAACCTCGTCATCATAGGTGGTGCCCACGTCTGCGCGGACCTTGCGGCGCGCGAAATCCTTGGCGTTGACGGCGACGATGATCTCCACCTCATCGGCCAGCTCACGCAGCATGCGTACCTTGTTGTCGGGCGTGAAGCCGGGCAGGACGCGCGAGGCATGCATGTCGTCGATCAGCTTGCCGCCGAACTCCAAATACAACTTGCCGCCGAACTCGCTTCGTCGCTGCGCAATGTGTCGAGACTGCATCTCGACGTACTGATCACTGTCAAAACCGATGCGGTACATGCATCCTCCGAGGTAGCAGAAATATAAGAGGCCGTCCGTGCGGGGCGGTCAGGCGCTGTCACGCTCTCGGGATTCCATTGTAAGCAAGCTGGGTCCGCGGTCGACGATCGGCGCGCGCGAAAGAGGGCTGACCTCACACGATGTGGCGCTGCATGGCCCAGCGGGTCAGCTCGTTGCGGTTGGAGAGCTGGAGCTTGCGCAGGACCGAGCTGACGTGCGTCTCGACGGTTTTGATGGAGATGAACAGGTCGTGGGCGACTTCCTTGTAGGTGTAGCCGCGGGCGATGAGGCGCATGACCTCCTGTTCGCGGGCGGAGAGCAGGTCCAGCTCGGTGTCGGTCGTGGAGACCTCGCCCGTGCCGAAGGCGTCGAGCACGAAGCCCGCCAGGCGGGGGCTGAAAGCGGCGTCGCCGGCGGCGACGCGCCCGATGGCCTCGACGAGGTCGGGGGTGGAGATCGACTTGGTGACGTATCCGCGAGCGCCCGCGCGGATGACCTGGACGACGTCCTCGGCGGCGTCGGAGACGGACAGCGCCAGGAATTGCAGGCCGTTGATGTCGCGGCAGGCGCTGGCGACCTCGGCGCCGCCTCCGCCGTTGCCGCCGGGCAGGTGCACGTCGAGGAGGGCCACGTCGGGGGTCAGGGCGTGGCACGCGGCGATGGCGCCGTCGACGTCGGCGGCGTCTCCGACGATCTCAAGGTCGGCCCCGGAGTTTTCGAGCTCGGAGCGTACCCCTGCGCGAACCATGGGGTGATCGTCGATGACGAGGATGCGGATGGTCACTGTGTCCTCCCGGTGGGCGCTGTTTCTTCAAGAATATCGGAGCGAGGCACGCTCAGGGCGATTTCCGTGCCGCGCGCGAGATGGCGAATCGTGGCCTCTCCCCCGGCGCGACGCATACGCCCCACGATGGAGTCGCGCACGCCGTGGCGGTCCGCGGCGATGGCGGCGGGGTCAAAGCCCTCGCCGCTGTCTTTGATGAAGGCTTCGACGACTCGGGCGCGAACCTCGACGTAGACGGAGACGGGCGGGGCGCCGTGCCGCACGGCGTTTGGCTGGCCTCGGCCAGGGCGGCCACGAGCGCGAGCTCGCCGGGGCCCGGCCTCATGTCGCCGACGACGACCACGCTGATGGGCACGCCGTAGCGGCTCTCGACCCCGACGACGGCCTCGGTGACCGCGGCGTCGAGAGAGTCGGCGACCTGCGCGTGGCCCGTGTAGAGCCAGGCGCGTAGCTCCCGCTCCTCGGTCAGGGCGATGGCGCGGACGCGTGCGGGGTCCTCGGCGGAGGCGCGGATGAGGGTCAATGTCTGGAGGACGGAATCGTGCAGGTGGGCGGCGATGTCCGCGCGCTCAGCCTCACGCACCCGCTGGGCCTGGGCCTGCGACAGGTCCTTCGTCGTGCGCAGCCACATGGGCACGAGCGCAAAGAGAACGCCCGCGACCAGGGCGGCCCCGATGAGGCCGCCGCGCAGCAGGATGACGGGCGGGTTGTCGCGCGAGGCCACCATCACGACGCCGAGGCTCAGGAGCATGATGCCGCCAAGAACCGCGCCGATAAAACGCAGGGAGCGCCAGTTGCTCACCTCGCGGCTCTGGCTCCACACCAGGGAAATGCCGGCGATGATCGAGACGATGGCCCCCATGTCACGCCAATCGAGCGTGCTCGTTGCGTTCAGGATCGTGCCGGCCAGGGCGGCGACCAGCAGCGCCACGCCCGTGACGATCATGCGGTTACGCGACACCTGGGCGGCCCTTTCCTCGCGCAGACGCACGAGGCCGGGGCTGAGCGTGCCCGACGCGCTGGCCTCGGGCACGTCCTCGGGGACCGTCACCCACAGCCACAGGTAGGCGAATGCGCCCACGCCCATCGCGGTGAACACGATGAGTAGGACGCGCACGAGCAGGACCGGGATGCCCAGGTGCACGGACAGGCCAGCGCACACACCCCCCATCCAGGGGGCGGGCATGTCGGGGCTGGAGGCTGTCGCACGCACGAGCGGGGGCCGGGAAGGCGGTGCCGGAATCGGCGGGGTCCACCCGGGGCGCGGGTTGTTGACGGGGCTGCTCACGTATCCATTGTGGCACGCCCCCGTACGAGGCCGGGGTACCCCCCGGGCCAATCAGGGATCGTTCAGGGGGTCCCCTACTATCGCGACCCACCCCGTGTTTGGTTGAGTAGTGGTATCGATCCGCGTCTCATGCGGATCCCATCGAGAGGAAGTTCATCATGAGTTGGTCTCAGGGGCCCTCAGACCCCGGTGCCGCATTCCAGCAGCGCCCGTCCCGTCACAGTTTCTTCGAGTCGATGCGGAACTCCGGCTGGTATCGCGCGCAACCCCGCGTCATCGGAGGCGTCTGCTCGGGTATTTCGGCGCGTCAGGGCTGGGACCTGTCGCTTGTGCGCGTGTTCGTGGTTATCGCCGCCTTCTTCCTGCCGATCGTAACGCTCGCCTATGCGCTCGCGTGGCTTTTGCTGCCCGAGGCAGCCGACGGGCGCATCCACCTTGAGGAAACCATTGAGGGACGCTTCGACATTGCCGTCCTCGGCGGTGGGTTCTTGGCGTTGGTCAGCCTGTCGTCGCTAGTGTCCTCCATCAGTTTCCTCGGCGTTGTGGGCATCGTTATCAGCGCCATTGTCTTCATCGGCCTGGCACTTTTCGTGATCGGCCTCCTCGTGTCAGGCCAGAAGAGCCAAGGCCCGGGCGCACCCGGGCAGCAGGGACCCCAGTACGGGACTCCGCAGTACACCGCCACCCAAGGGGGCCAGTCCGCCCCTTTCGGAGCGGCCACCCCGGCCGATGACGTGGCGGGGAACCCCATGAACGGACAGCAGGGACCCCAGTACGGGACTCCGCAGTACACCGCCACCCAGGGGGGCCAGTCCGCCCCTTTCGGACAGGCCACCCCGGCTGGTGACGTGGCGGGGAACCCCATGAACGGACAGCAGGGGCCCCAGGCGCCCTCCGGTTACCCCGTCTACGGCATGCCCGCGACCGACGCCCCCGGCGCCACCAGCGCGCAGGCCGGGCCCCGCCCGGCCCCCGCTCGCCCTTCCCAGCCCCACCCGGGCTGGACTCCTCCGCCCTAGCGCGCCCAGGCCTCGTCGATGGGCCCCTCTCCCTGTGCCGACCCACCGCCCCCGCGTGGTCTCTACCCGCGCGAACATGGCGATTACCGGTTTGCTGGTCCTCGTGGTGGCAGCTGTCTTCGCCGGCATCTACATGGTTGACAAGGGGCCCGCCATCCCCTTCATCACCGCAGAGACCGGGTCGCAGACGGTCGCGCGTATCATCGTCATCGGCGGCGGCGTGTGCCTGATCATCGTCGGCCTGTCCCTGGCGATTGCCGCCCTGCGCGACCGCAGCGCCGGCTGGCTGACCACGCTGTCCGTTCTCGGCATGATCGCCGCGCTGCCGACGGCCGCCATCGGCACCGAGGCAACGCAGCAGACGATCTCCACGGTCCGCTCGACCGTTGCGACATCGCCGGGCAACAACACCGTGGATTGGACGGTGAGCTCGGTGGAGGGCGTGAGCCCCCTGCGTCCTGTCACGCTCGACCTAACCGGGGCGCCCGTGGGGACGACCAAGCAGATCACCGTCAGCTGGCAGGCCTGGCAGAACCTGACGATCCAGACGGTGGAAGGACAGCCCGTCCAGATCGTGTGCCAGTCAGACATTACCTCTGTGACGACGAATATGGACCGCGACGGCTGGGCTACCCCGTTGAGGAAATGCGCGGACCAGACTGCGTCGTCTCCTTCGTGGGGCAACTCCTCACTCGGAGGGATCACTGTTTTCATCGACAGCGAAGCAAACATCGAGCACCTGACGATCCTGCAGTCCCCGGACTCCTCGGGCGTGTGGAGCAAGTCCGACCCCTCTCCGTCGGCAACCCCTCGGCAACGCCGTCACCAACCCCCTCGGCAACCCCCTCGGCAACCCCGTCACCGACCCCTCGCCCACCTCCTCCGGCACTCCGTCGGGCAACTGAGGGAAGGAAACGACCATGACTACCTCCAAGAACGACGCTACCGATCAGTTCACCGGGATCGACGTCACCTCGCAGTACCCCGAGGTGGACGTGACGAGCACCTTGCCCACGTCCTCGGAGCCGACCCTGGAGACGCCGTCCTCCGATCCGCTCGCGGTCTTCCGCGAGAACGAGGGTGCCACCGCATCTGGGAGTCGCACAGCCTTCGATCCGGCGTCCACGGGTGAGACGGCGCCGACCGCGGCCACCACTCCTTCCGGGACTTCCGGGGCTTCGGGATACGAGGCCGGGGCTGGCTCTCGCTCGCAGGCTCCCTCGGGAGCACCCACCGGGGCGCCGGGAGCAACGCCGGGTGGCAACGGCGCGCAGACGTGGAGCGCGCCTGCCTCGCCCACCAACTATCACGACCTGCCCGAGGCGCCCAGCAGGGGTGTGCGCGTCGGCGCGTTCGTCTGGGCGATCCTCGTGTGCATGGTCGGGGCGTTCCTGATCGCCGAAGCCTACATCACGACCTTCAACCTGCCGGTGCTCGGCATCAGCGCTATCGCGGCCCTCGGCATCATCCTGATTCTGACCGCGATCTTCTCCGGGCGTTCCCAAGAAGAAGACTCCCGGAACAGAGGCGGCTGGCACCACGAAATAATTGATGCGCCGCCAAGCGGCGTTGCATACGGCGGTGGGCCCGGGAACCGATTGGTTCCCGGGCCCACCGTTTACGACGTGGCTACAAGCCGCGGATCACAGGAGATCCAGCATCGACGGAGCGACCAGCTTCAGGACGTTCTCGCGTCCTTCCTTCGCGTTGGGAGCATCCACCGCGAAAGCAGCCATCTGCTGGCAGGTCGCCAGGTCGTGCATGCGCAGGGCCGCACGGACCGCGTTGACCTTCGAGGGTGCCATCGACAGCGAGGCGACACCCAGGCCCGTGAGGACCAGGGCCAGCAGCGGGTCGCCGCCGGCCTCGCCACACACGCCGATCGGCTTGCCCGTCGCACGTCCGCCGTTGCAGGCGGTGCGAATCATCTCCAGGACGGCCGGCTGCCACGGGTTGAGCAGGGTCGCCAGGTTTCCGTCCAGGCGGTCCGCCGCCATCGTGTACTGCGTCAGGTCGTTCGTGCCGATGGATGCGAAGTCCACGATCGACAGGAGCTGCTCGGCGCGCAGGGCGGCTGCGGGCACCTCGATCATGATGCCGACCTTGGGCAGGCCGTAGCCGCGTGCCTTGTCAGCGAACCACTTAGCTTCGCTGGCGGTAGCGACCATGGGGGCCATCACCCACAGCTCCGCGCCGGTCGCCTTGTAGGCGGCCGCGAGGGCCTGCAGCTGCGTGTCGATGAGATCCTCACGCCTCTGGCACAGGCGCAGGCCGCGCACGCCCAGGGCGGGGTTCTCCTCGGCACCCAGGTCCGCGAAGCTCAGCGGCTTGTCAGCGCCCGCGTCCAGGGTACGCACGACAACGCGACGGTCACCGAAGGCCTGGAGGACCTTCGTGTAGGTGTCCGTCTGCTCCTCGAGGGAAGGGGCGTCCGCGCGTTCCAGGAACAGGAACTCCGTGCGGAACAAGCCCGAGCCCTCCAGGTCCACCTTGGAGGCCTTAAGCGCGTCATCGACCGTGCCGATGTTGGCCAAGAGCTTGACGGGGTAGCCGTCGAAGGTCGCGCCCTTGCCGGTCGAGCCGGCCAGCGCCTGCGCGCGACGCAGCGAACGCTCCTTGAGCAGGGTGACCTCGGCCTCGGTGGGAGCAATGATGACCTCGCCGACACCGCCGTCGAGGGCCAGCGCTGTACCCTCCTCGACGTCCATGATTCCCTCGCACTTGACGATCGCGGGAATACCCAGCTGAGCGGCCAGGATCGCGGTGTGCGACGTGGGGCCACCAACCTCGGTGATGATGCCCAGGACGGTCTCCGGGTTCAGCGTCGCGGTCTCGGCGGGAGCCAGATCGCGGGCCACCAGGATGACCGTGCCCTCGAACGCGGGCACGCCCGGCTCGGGCAGGCCACGCAGCTCGCTGATCGCACGGTCGCGCACGTCGTACAGGTCGGTCGCGCGCTCCGCCATGTAGCCGCCCAGGCCGCGCAGCATCTGTGCGTAGTCCTCAACAGCGTCATGGACGGCCTGGGTCAGACCCAGACCCTTCTTGAGCTTCTTGTCAACGGCCTTGGCCAGACCGCGGTCGCCCGCGAGCTGAGCCGTGGCCTTCAGGATTGCCTTCGTCTCTTCCGGCGCCTTGCCGCGCGCTCACTCAGGCGCGAGGAAACGGCAGCAAGCGCCTCACGGACGCGCGCGCCGTCGGCGGCAGCATCAATGCTGCCCGGCTCCGACGTGTCAACGCCGGGTGCAGGCTGGACGATCGCGGCGGGCGCAGCAGCGGTACCGGCGGAAACACCGATGCCATGCAAAACGTCGTGCGTCGCCATTAGCTCACTCCTGATCGAGATCGCGCGAGAGCAGCGCGACGAGCGAGTCAAGCACCTCGCCCGCGCCGTCATCCTCGGTGGACAGGGTGACAACGTCGCCGTGCTTGGCGCCCAGCGTCATGATCTCGAGGAGCGACGCGGCGTCGGCCTCCTCGCCATCGAACGCAATGGTGACCTCGACGCCCGAGTCATCGACAGCCTCGGCGAGGACGGAAGCGGGACGTGCATGAAGGCCAACGGAGGAACCAATTGCAACGGTGCGGGAAATCATAGTCGTTCCTTTCGAATGCGGGCATGTCCATCGTGAGACACAGGGACCCGTTGCGCCCATACTATGACGTAGTGCACTGATTTGAAAACTCAATCCCACAACGCGGCCAGATGGGATGAATCACCCTCATAAATGCCAAAAAACCATCCTTTTCATGTCCCTAGCCCGACACGTAACAACGCGTATTGACTAGACACTCACCGGCCTCGTCCGTGAGACGCTCGACCTAGCAGGCTCATACCGACTAGACTGGCGAGGTACCAACGAAAGGAAAGCGAGAATGAGCTCCCGCGAACCTACGCTGGCCGACGTCGCCCAGCTCGCTGGCGTCAGCCCGACCACCGTCTCGCGCGTTCTCAACAACCGGGGCTACCTGTCAGAGAAGACCAAGCGCAGTGTCGCCGACGCCATCAAGACCCTGGGCTACCGTCCCAATTCGCTGGCGCGCGCCCTGCACGGCAAGAGCACCCAGACCGTGGGTCTCATCGTGCCCGCCGTCTCCTTGCCTTTCTTCGGCGAGCTCGCCGTCGAGGTCGAAAATGCCCTCGCCGAGGCGGGGTACCGCACCCTCATCTGCAACTCGATGGGACGAGCCGAGCGCGAACGCGAATACCTGTCCCTTCTCGTGGGCAACCGCGTCGATGGCATCATTTCCGGCGCCCACAACGAGGGACTGAGCGAATACGACACGATCCGCATGCCCCTGGTGACCATCGACCGCGAACTCAGCCCGTCGATCCCGAACGTGCGCTGCGCCAACCGGGACGCCGGCGCGCTGGCCACCCGCGCGCTCCTCGACGCGGGGTGCCGCCATCCCCTGCTACTCACCTCACGCTCGGGCCCGCGTAACCTGCGCGAGGCCGGATACTGCGCCGAGATCGAACGCGCCGGCCTCGAGCCTCGCATCGTCACCATTCCATTCGATACGCCCACACCCCAGCGCTTCGCGTTGGTGCAGAGCAGCCTCGACCAGGCGTGCGCCCGCTCCCCCATCGACGCCGTGTTCGCCACCGATGACCTGGCCGCCGCGGAAGTCCTCGAATGGGCGCGCACCCGCGACCTGTCCGTCCCCGGCGACCTGTCCATCATCGGTTTCGACGGCACCGAGACCATGCGCCGCGCTCTACCGCACCTGGCGACCATCAGGCAGCCCATCAGCCAGATTGCCCAGGCCGCCGTCGATATCCTCCTCGAGCAGATGGAGGGCACACTTCCCCGCCCCATTGACGAGGCCGGGGAGAGCCCCGCTCCCACGCTCGAATTCCCGGGCACGCTGATTCCCGGGCGCTCGCTCAGCGCCTGAGCACCTCAACACGAAAGAAAGCGGCCTAAACATCCCTACACAAAAGCCGGGACTTGACATCACGTGCTGCGAGGCGCTCACCGCTGACCCGTGTTTCTTACCCGGCGAGGGGCCACAGATGCGCATGCGGATAGGTTATCGACATATGGATAGGTTAGTGGCGTGCGGATAGGCTAATAAGCTATCCGCATCGTCATAACCTATCCGCCTATGCAGATCCTATCCGCGTGTTCGCCACCTACCTGCCTGTTCGGCCCTTATTTGCGAGCACATCAGCTGCCCAGCGTGCGTCAACAAACAATCCCGTCGGCGCCGCGCACGTTAACCCGATAGGTGGGCGCCTTAGCCCTTCACTGCACACGTTAACCCCTGAGGTGGAGCGTGGGCGCCCCCGCCCACGCTCCACTAGTAGGGTCCAACTGCGCCTGAAGGGGTTAACACCACCACCTCAAGGGCGCAGGTGCCCCCTTTCGTTCACACAAGGCCCCCACTGATCATTCAGCGCGCCGCAAACCCTCATCGCAATCGCCGACCATATCCCCGCGCCGACAGCCAGCACGCAGAGGGCCCCACGAGAGCAGACAAACGGTGGGCGGCACCAGCGCGATGCTGATGCCGCCCACCCGGTACGTCGGGACTGACTCCCGGAAGGCTCAGGCTTCCTTGGGGGCCACCTCGAGCAGCTGGTCGCCGCGCTGAATCTGCCCGCTCGCGAGCGGCGTGACAGCGCCGAACTTCTTCTTGTTCGTCACGACGACGGGGGTGATGGTCTCGTAGCCGGCGGCGCGGATCACGTCGAGGTCAACCTCGGCGAGAACATCGCCGCGGCGCACGATGTCACCCTTGGCGACGCGAGGCGTGAAGCCCTTGCCATCCAGCTTGACGGTGTCCATGCCGACGTGGATGAGGACCTGGACGCCGGAGGCGGACTTGAGGCCGTAGGCATGGCCGGTCGGGAAGGCAACCGTCACCTTGCCGTCGAAGGGAGCGACGACCAGGCCGTCGGCGGGCTCGATGCCGATGCCGGGGCCGAGCATGCCCTTGGCGAAGGACTCGTCTTTAACCTGCTCCAGCGGAACCACGGTACCTGCCAGCGGCGAGCTGACGGAGAGGTCAGCCTTGGCCTCGTCCGAGAAGGACGGAACCGGGGCGGGGGCGGCGGCAGGAGCCGCACCGCCAGCGGGAGCCGCGACCGCGGCGGCCACGACGGCCTCCTTCTTGGCGGGCGCGCGGCCCTCCATGTCGGCCTTGCCGCGCGTCATGGCGTAGGCGAAGGTGAAGCCGAAGGACAGGACGAAGACGAGGACCTCGAGGGCCAGGTAGGCGGGGATCGACGTGGGGATGATCGACACGAAGCCGACGAAGCCGGCGGCACCCAGGGCCTGACCGCGCACGTTCAGCAGGGCGACCCCCGCGGAGCCGATGGCGGACGCGACCATGGCGCAGTAGAAGGGCCAGCGCAGGCGCAGGTTGACGCCGAAGATGGCGGGCTCGGTGATGCCGAAGACTGCGGAGACGCCACCGGCGCCGGCCAGGCCCTTGAGCTTGGCGTCGCGGGTCTTGAAGAAGACGGCCAGAGCGGCCGCGCCCTGCGCGACGTTCGCCATGGAGGCAATCGGGAAGATGAAGTCGCCGACGCCGCCGTTGGAGGGCAGCAGCGGGATCTCGATGGCCGGGAACGACTGGTGCAGGCCGGTCACCACGATGGCGCTGTAGAAGAAACCAAAGATGAGGCCGCCGAAGACGCCGAGCGTCGTGTACGCCCAGTTGATGCCGTAGGTCAGGTAGTTGGAGAGCTCGCGGGTCACGGGACCCACGATGACGAAGGCCAGGAATCCGGTGATCAGCAGGGTGATGAGCGGGGTGAGCAGGAAGTCCGCGGTGCCCTTCAGGACCTTGTGCAGGCTCTTCTCGATGAGGCACATGATCCAGGTGACGACCAGGGTGGGGATGACCATCGCCTGGTAGCCGACCTTGGTGACCTCGAGGCCAAAGAGATTCCACACGGAAGACTGGTCCGTGTAAGCCCAGAACTTGGCGGCGGCCGCCGCGTCGGTCATGGAATAGGCGGACAGCAGCGAAGGCGACACCATGGCGGCGCCCATCGCGGCACCCAGGTAGGTGTTGCCGCCGAAGCGCTTGGCGGCGGAGAAGCCGACGAGCACGGGCAGGAACGCGAAGGCAGCGGAGGAGACGAGGTTGATGAGCGCGTCGTAGTCGGTCATCGCCGGGTACATCTCGATGACGGACTTCGCACCGAAGAGGCCCTTGGCCGTGAGCACCGAGTGGAGGGCCATGAGCAGACCGCCGGCGATCAGGGCCGGGAGGACCGGGACGAAGATGTCCGCGATCATCTTGACGAAGCGGGAGAAGATATTGCCGCCAGCCTCGGCCTCTTCCTTGGCCTCATCCTTGGAGACCTCACGTACGCCGTGGTTCGCAACCATGTTGGCGTAGACCTGGTCGACATCGCCGGGACCGACGATGATCTGGAACATGCCGCCGGCGGCGAACGTCCCCTTCAGATCTTCGTTGTCGTCGAGGGCCTGCTGGTTGATCTTGGACTCGTCCGCGATCACCAGGCGGAGACGGGTTGCGCAGTGTGCTGCTGCGCTGATGTTGGATGCGCCGCCGACTGCTTCGACGACCTCTCCTGCCACCTTGGCGTGATCCATTGCCGACCACATTCCTTTCTCAAAACCCCACGCGCAACGCCATTGTTACGCCGCGCTGGGCGGTGTGTAGCAATCGATTGACATACTATGGCGTCAGAACCCCCTTTGGCAAGGTGATCAGAGAAAATCTCACGCCAGCGCAATGAGACTCGCACCACATGGGACGAGGCCGTGGCCACTCAAGCAGCCACGGCCTCGTCCTCGGGTCGCTCAGTCGGCGCGCGCGGCGCTCACATTCGTCACGGAGGCGGCACCCGAGAGCGCCACTCCGGCGCCCTCGCCGCGCAGGAAGGTACGGGTCGTGAAGACGCGCGAACCGTCGCCCAGGTAGATCTCGGTGATCGAGCGGTCGTACAGGATCTCGACGCGGCCGGCCTCGCCCGCGTCCAGGGTGACGACGCGGCGGCCGCCGTGGGGGTAGCGCGTGCCCGTCAGGTCGACGGTGAGGCGGCCCTCCTCCAGGGTGATCTCCAGGCCGGATTCGGAGCCGATGCGCACGGACAGGGCCCCCTCATAGGAGGCATCGAAGGCCAGGCGCCACGAGCGCGAGTCGGCCAGCTCCACGACGCGCGCCCCGGCCTCGTCAGTGGGCGCCCCCTCAAGGGTCGCGGGGGCGAGCGGCAGGCCCGGCAGGTACGGGCGCGCGATGACACGGCCTGCGAGCAGGGTCAGGGCACGCGGGGCGGTGAAGCAGTGTACCCAGCCGCCGGTCTCAATGGAGGGCTGGTCGTCCTCGCTGGCGTTGCCAGCCCAGCCGAAGAGGAGGGTCGGGGCGCCGGGGTCCGAGGACGCGGAGCGCGCCATGATCTGGGGCGCGTAGAACTCGGTGCCGCGGTCGAGCTCCTCAAAGGAGCCATCGGCACCCCGCAGCTCGGTTCCCACCAGCTCGCCGACGACGGCGACGCACGGGAAGATGTTCTCGAAGCCCTCGCGCTCGGGCGAGATGCCCTGCGGGCAAAAGATGAGCACGTCCTGAGCCTGCCCCGTTTCCTCGTCCGTCAGACGCACGAGGTTGGGGCACTCCCACATGTAACCGAAGGCGTCAAAGGCGCCACCGGCATCGGGGAAGGTCATCTCCCCCTCGCACTCCCACGCGCGCAGGTCCGTGGAGCGGTAGAGCAGGGCCGCGCCCGTGAGGTTCTCGCGCTGGACGCCGAGCAGCATCCGGTAGGAGCCGTCCGCGTCGCGCCACACCTGCGGGTCACGGAAGTGGGCCGTGTAGCCGTCCGGCTGGCGTTCGATGATCGGGGGCACGAGCTTGTCGAAGTGGACCATGTCGGTCGTGGTGACGACGCACTGGGTGGCCTCGCGCTCCCCCGTCTCAGGGTCCTTGTAGTTGCCTGTGTACCACAGCTCGACGTGGTCGCCGACCTCGATGGCCGTGCCCGAGTAGGCGCCGTTCGCGTCCTGGTGGGTGTCGGGCAGGATCGCGGGGGCGTGATAGTCCCAGCGCGTCAGGTCGGTCGAGGAGGCGTGGCCCCAGTAGACGAGTCGGCGCGGGTGCTCGGGCGTGTACTGGAAGAACGCGTGATAGACGCCGTCGACCTCGATGAGGCCGTTCGGGTCATTCAGTCGACCCACGGGCGGGGCGACGTGGAAGAGGGGGTAGTCGGGATCGTGAGGGGCGCGCGACGAGGCCTCGGCAGCGAGGGCGGACGCGAGAAAATCTTCGGCCATGACCACAAGGTAACACCCTCGCATAGACAAGCGCGCGGGCGGGACGTTTCTGTCCCACCCGCGCGCTGTCAAACGTCCGTCACATCTGTCGCAAAGCCCGACAGATCAACGAAAAACCCAGCTCAGGCACCCGTGACGTCGTCGGGGCGAGCGTCCGCGTAGCGGGCAAGCTCCTCCTCGACGATTGCTTCGTCGAGCTTGACGAAGACGGGCGTGGGCTTGGCGATCGGGGTACCGGCCGTGATCGGGTGACGCTCCCAGGTCGGAACCTTCGTGTAGTCGCCGGTGATGATCGGGTAGCCATCGCGTCCCTCGAAGTCGGCGGGCAGGACCTGTGGGTCGAGCTCGGCGACGTCCTCGATACGAGGCATGGGCGCGATTTCGCCCGCACCACCCATGACGCGGTCGATGTCGTTGGCGGCGTGGGGCAGAACGGGGAGAGCATGAGGTTGAGGTCCGCGACGGCCTGGGCGAGGGTCCACAGGACGGTCGCGAGGCGCTCACGCTCCTCGGGCGCCTTGAGCTTGAAGGGCGCCGTGTCGGTGACGTACTTGTTGGCCTCACCGACCAGGCGCATGGCCTCGGACAGGGCCGCCTTCTGGCGGTGGTGGCGGATCAGGTTGCCGACGGTCTCAAAACCGGCCTCGACGGCGTCCAGGAGGGCGCGGTCGATGTCCTGAAGCTCACCGGGGGTGGGGATTTCGCCGAACTTCTTGGCGATCATGGACGCGGTGCGGTTGACCAGGTTGCCCCAGCCGGCGACGAGCTCGCCGTTGGTGCGGCGCACGAACTCAGCCCACGTGAAGTCGGAGTCCGAGGTCTCCGGGCCGGCGGCGCTGATGAAGTAGCGCAGGGCGTCGGCCTGGTAGCGCGAGAGGAAGTCACGCACGTAGATGACGATGCCGTGCGAGGAGGAGAACTTCTTGCCCTCCATCGTGAGGAACTCGGAGGAGACGACCTCGGTGGGCAGGTTGAGGACGCCCAGGTCACCGGGGGCACCGCCCTTCGCGCCTGGCCGTTGTAGCCGAGCAGCTCGGCGGGCCAGATCTGGGAGTGGAAGACGATGTTGTCCTTGCCCATGAAGTAGTAGGACAGGGCCTCGGGGTCGTTCCACCACTTGCGCCACGCCTCGGGGTCGCCGGTGCGGCGCGCCCACTCGATGGAAGCGCTCAGGTAGCCGATGACGGCGTCGAACCACACGTAGAGGCGCTTGGTGGGCTGGTCCTCCCAGCCGGGGACCGGGATGCCCCAGTCGATGTCGCGCGTCATGGCGCGCGGGCGGATGTCCTCGAGGAAGTTCTGGGAGAACTTGATGACGTTGGGACGCCAGGTACCGGACTGCTCGCGCTCGTCCAGCCAGGCGGACAGGGCCTCGGCCAGAGCAGGCAGGTCGAGGAAGTAGTGGACGGACTCCACGAAGTTGGGGGTCTCGCCGTTGATGCGCGAGTGCGGGTTGATGAGCTCGGTCGGGTCCATCTGGTTGCCGCAGTTGTCGCACTGGTCGCCGCGCGCGCCCTCGGCGCCACAGATCGGGCAGGTGCCCTCGATGTAGCGGTCGGGCAGGGTGCGGCCGGTGGACGGGGAGATCGCGGCGCGCGTGACCTGCTCGATCATGTAGCCGTTGTCGCGCACGGTGGCGAACATGTCCTGGACGACGCGGTAGTGGTTACCGGCGGTCGTGCGGGTGAAGAGGTCGTAGGACAGGCCGAGCGCCACGAGGTCCTCGACGATGAGGCGGTTGTTCTGATCCGCGAGTTCGCGCGCGCTCACGCCAGCGCCGTCGGCGGCCACCAGGATGGGGGTGCCGTGCTCGTCGGTGCCGGAGACCATGAGGACGTCGTGGCCGGCCATTCGCATGTACCGGGAGAAAACGTCAGAGGGGACACCGAATCCCGCAACGTGGCCAATATGACGGGGGCCGTTGGCGTAGGGCCATGCGACGGCGGACAGAATACGACTCATAGCCCCTAACAATACTGCCTGGCAGGCTCAAACGGGGAACCGGCACCTTTTTGCGGGAAAGGCACGCTCTCCGCGGGAAGTGCGCTCGGTGTTATCCTGGCCAAAACACCACTTTCATGGAGGAAGCATGACCCGCGCGCTCATCATCGTCGACGTTCAGCCCACGTTCTGCGAGGGCGGTGCCTTGCCCGTCACGGGCGGCAACGCGGTCGCCGAGGCCGTGGCCGCCTACGTGGAGGCCCACCGCGGGGAGTACCAGCTGATCGTAACGACGCAGGATTGGCATATCGATCCGGGCGCACACTTCTCCGAGAACCCCGACTTCGTGGACACGTGGCCCCCGCACGGCGTGGCGGGCACGGACGAGGCCGAGCTGCACCCGGCGCTCGCGAACGTGAACGCGGACGTGACGGTCAAAAAGGGCCAGTACGAGGCCGCCTACTCGGGCTTCGAGGGGACGACCGAGGACGGCAAGACGCTGGAGGAGGCGCTGCGCGCCGCTGGCATCACCGAGGTGGACGTCGTGGGCCTGGCCGAGTCGCACTGCGTCGCGTGCACGGCCGTGGACGCTGTCCGCGCCGGATTCCCGACGCGCGTCCTGCGTGAGCTGACCGCCCCCGTCTCCGAGGAGCTGGGAGAGCAGGCTCGCGAGTGGATGATGACGGAGGGCGTTCTGCTCGTCTGAGGCTCGGGTGCTGCCGCATCGCAGCCGGTAGGCGCACGCTTGTGGATAGCTTGCGCACGTGCGGATAGGAAACAGGGCATCCGGATAGTTATTAAGCTATCCACGAGGCGATAACCTATCCAGCTAGTCGTTTCCTATCCGCGTGGGCCACGCTGATCACAGATCCACGCCCCAGCCTCGTCACTTCGCGGCGAGGGCGGCCTTGTAGAGGTCGTTCTTGCGCGCGCCCGTTGCGGCGGCGACCTCGGCGGCGGCGTCTTTGAGGCGCATGCCCTCAGCCGCGAGCGCGAGGACCGCGCCGACGTGGTCTTCGGCGCGCGCGCTGCGTTCGTATCCGGCGACGACGATGGTCACCTCGCCGAGGATGTCGTCCGCCCCCTCCGCGAGTTCCCCGAGCGTGCCGCGGCGCACTTCCTCGTAGTCCTTCGTGAGTTCGCGGCACAGCGCGGCGGGCCGGTCCGCCCCGAAGACCTCGGCCATGCGAGTGAGCGTGGCGGCCGCGCGCCGGGGTGACTCGAAGAAGATCAGCGTGTGCGGGTCGGTGGCCAGGCCTTCCAGGTAGCGCGTGGCCTCCCCGTCCTTGCGTGGCAGGAAGCCTTCGAAGGCGAAGCGGTCGGAGGGCAGGCCGGACAGCGCGAGGGCGACGAGCGGCGCGGAAGGGCCGGGCAGGACGGACAGCGGAACGCCCGCGTCGATGGCGGCGCGCGCCAGGCGGAAGCCCGGGTCGGAGACGGTGGGCATGCCCGCGTCGGAGACGAAGACGACGCGCGCTCCGCCCTGGGCGGCCTCGACGATGCCCGCGGCCTTCTCGGCCTCGTTGTGGTCGTGCAGGGCGATCAGGCGCCCGCCGAGCTTGATGCCCAGGCGCGAGGCTAGTGCGAGCGCACGGCGCGTGTCCTCTGCGGCGATGATGTCTGCGCCCTGCAAGGCTTCGACGACTCGGGGCGACGCGTCGCGCACGTCACCGATGGGGGTGGCGGCCAGCAGGATCGACCCTCCCGGCTGACGGTAGGGGTCGCTTCCGCGCTCGTCGCGCGGATTCGGGGACGAGGCCTGGGCACTCGTCGCGGGTCGGGTCGAGTCGGTCGCGGCGTCCATGCCGGTATCGTCTCACTGCTTTCCAGTGCGCGCACGGCGCGGGTTCGATGAGGACCTCAAGACTGTACTAGAAATTGTACAAAGGGAGAGCCAGGCGCTATCAGGGGCTGACGTAGCATGAGATAGATACCCATTAACGTGTTGCTCTCGGAGTCTCAGTATGCGTATTCGACGCCCCAAGAAATCGGTCCTCACCGGCGCGGTCGCAGCCCTCGGAGTCTGTTCGGTCGTGCTGGCATTCATCGCCCCCGGCGTCGAAGAAACCAAGGTCGACCTCAACGACGGCGGCGTGTGGGTCACCAACGCGAAGCGTGGCATCGTCGCACACGTAAACGTTCCCGCCCGCCTCATGGACGCGGGACTGCACGCAGCCTCCTCCACCTTCGACGTCTTCCAAAACGGCGAGCAGGTCCAGCTCTCCGATCAGGTGGCCAACACGCTGGCTCCCATTGACGTCACAACGGCCACCTTGACGTCGGCAGTGGACTACCGGGGAATGACCACGGACGTGCGCGGCGGCACGATCGCGGTCACGGACGCGCCCAACGGCAAGGTGTGGGCGCAGCAGGCTGACCACCCCGCGCCCATCAACGCGGACGATGCGGACGCCAGTATTTCTGACGTGCCCGGCGCAGTCACGACCGTGGACTTGGAGGGCAACGTGCACGCGGTGTCCGCCGAGGCTGGGCGCGTGACGTCATTGCTGAAGCGCGGCGCGCTGACGGACACCACGACCACACCCCTGACGGGCATCGGCGCCACCGACTACCTGCAGATCGCGGCCGTCGGAACCGACGTGGTCGTCTGGGACCAGGACACTTCCACGCTCTACCTGCCGGGCGGCAAGACGCAGCGCATTGACGGTGAGCGCGTCGTCCTCCAGGACACCGGGCCGAAGACGAACGAGGTCCTGCTCTCCTCCCCCGACGCCCTCATCAGGGTTCCCATTGGCGGCGGCACGCCCACCACCACCCCGCGCCAGCGGCCGGGGGCTCCCCCACCCGCCCGGTCCTGCATAACAAGTGTGCCTACGCGGCCTGGTCGGTGACCGGCGCGTTCGTGAGGGATTGCCCCTCCGACGCAGATGACCGGGAGATGGTCGTCGACTCCCTCGCGAGCGCCGAAAAGGCCATTTTCCGCACCAACCGCGACGTCATCGTCCTCAACGACATCGAGAAGGACGGCCTGTGGCTGCCCGACTCCGACATGATCCTGGTCGACAACTGGGATCAGCTGGAATCGAAACTCGAGTCTGAGAAAGAAACCGAGGACCAGTCCGTCGACGACATCGACAACACGGTCGCGCCCGACCGTAACCAGGACAACACGCCGCCCGAGGCCGTGGACGACGACTTCGGGGTGCGCGCGGGAAAGACCGCGATCCTTCCTGTCCTCATGAACGATTCCGACGCCGACGGCGACTTTATGACGGCCTCAGCGCTCACGCAGCCCTCCCTCGGGCAGGTCAGTGTCGCCCGCGAGGGTGCGGCCCTGCAGATCGCCGTCAACAAGGACGCGTCGGGCACGTCGACCTTCGATTACGAGGTCTCGGATGGGCGGGGCGGAACCGCGCAGGCCCACGTGACGCTGACCGTCCACGGCGACGACGTCAACGAGGCGCCCGTGCAGAAGATCGTGCCCTCCGTGTCCGTGGGCCAGGGCGGTCGGACCACCGTCAACGGGCTGACGAACTGGGTGGACCCCGACGGAGACCCCTTCTTCCTGGCTGGCGCAACCGCCCCCACGGGGATGACGGTGAACTCCCACGAAAACGGCAACGTTGAAATCATCGATGCCGGGCACGCTCCCGGCAAGGACGCGGTCGCGATCAGTGTGTCCGACGGGCGCGACGCGGGCGACGGCTCGATTAACGTCACCGTCAAGAAAGCGCCAATGAGCCGCCGGTCGCAAACGCCGACCACCTCGTCGTGCGCGAAGGCGCATCCGCGTCGATCTCGCCGATGGCTAACGACACCGACCCCAACTCCGACACGCTCAGGCTCGTCTCTGTGGACGACGTTCCCGCCGGCATCACCGCCGTCATGGATTCGACGGCGGGAACAATCACGGTGGACGGCAACACCGCCGGCACCTACTACCTGTCGTACACGATCACGGACGGCCCCACGACGGCGACCGGCATCATCCGCGTGGACGTCGCCCCCACCGGTTCCGACCTACCACCCAGCACCGAGGACGACCTCGGGGTCCTGCCCGACGGCGGGCAAGTGCTCGTGGACCTGCTGGCCAACGACTCGGACCCCACCGGCGGCGTCCTCACCGTCCAGCAACTAGACGTGCCCCCGGGTTCACCGCTGGCGGTCGCACTCGTCAACCGCCAGATGGTGCGCGTGACCGCACCCTCCGGCCTCTCAAACCCCGCATCGTTCACCTACACGGTGTCCAACGGGGTTGCCACGGCCTCGGCGACGGTGACGATCCTGCCCGCCCCCGCCAACACCGAATCCGCGCCGCCCGAACTGAACGACGATTCCCTGGTCGTGCGCGTCGGGGACGTGGCCTCCGTGTCGGTCCTGGACAACGACCGCTCCCCCGCCGGGCTCAAGCTCACGGTCTCCAGCGAACTCCAGCACGAGATCCCCGCCGACCTGGGCAGCGTCTTCGTCTCGAACAACGTCGTTCGCGTGCGCGGCGGCTCCCGTCCCGGTTCGGGGCGCATCGTCTACACGGTCTCCGACACGGCCGGTAACGTCGCCTCGGCCGTCGTCAACCTGACCGTCGTCGCCATGGACGAGGACACGAACACCGCGCCTCGCCCGAAGGACGTTATCGCCCGCACCGTCGCCGGGCACAAGGTCACGATCCCCATTCCGTTGGAGGGCATCGACGCCGAGGGCGACTCAGTGACGCTCGTCGGCATGGCCTCGTCGGCGCGCCTCGGGACCGTCACCCAGGTGGGGTCGAACTTCGAGTACACGCCCGGCAACGACGTCCAGGGAACGGATTCCTTCACCTACGTCGTCGAGGACGCCCTGGGGAAGCAGGCCATCGGCGGGATCCGCGTCGGCGTCGCGCCTCGTCCCTCCCTCAACCAGGCGCCCGTCGCGATGCCGGACTCCGTGAGGGTGCGTCCGGGCACCAAGGTGTCGGTCGCCGTTCTGGCCAACGACATTGACCCCGACGGCGATCCCCTGACCCTCGCGCAGGGGTCCGTGTCCGCGCCCGCGGGCATCGACGTGACGGAGCGCTCCGGGCGCATCGTCTTTACGGCGCCCCAGCAGGAGGGCACGCACGTGATCTCCTACGCCATCGAGGACGGGGCTGGCGGCCGCGCCGAGGGCGTGTGCTCCGTCGTGGTCACCCCCACCGCACCGCTCCTTGCTCCCATCGCCCGCGACGACGAGGTGTCCCTGGCCGACGTGCAGGCAGCCTCCGGGTCCGTCTCGGTCGACGTGCTGAAACGATGAGGACCCCGACGGCGACATCCAGGACGATACGCTCTCCAGCCCGGATTCGGGCATTGGCACCTCCGGCGACACCCTGACGATTCCCCTGTCCCCGAAGCCGCAGACCGTCATTTATACGGTGACCGACCACGACGGACTGTCCGCGTCGGCTGTTGTGCGAGTGCCCGGAACCGAGATCACCCGGCCAACGCTGGACACCCGCGCCCTACCGATCAAGGTCACGGCCGGCGTCACCAAGGAAATCGCGCTCAACGACTACATTCTGACCAGGTCCGGGCGCTCCGTTCAGCTGACCGGCGATTCCAAGGCCAGCGCCGGCCTCGGCTGGGATGGCTCCACACTGGTCAAGGACACGCGCACGCTCACCTACACTGCGCTGGAGGACTTCTCGGGCCCGACCTCCATCATCGTGGAGGTCACGGACGGCTCTGACCCCTCCGACGCGACGGGTATCGTGTCCACGCTGGCCTTGCCCGTCCTGGTCGAATCCGCCCACAATCGCCCGCCGCGCATCGTGCCGACCCGCGTCGACGTCGCCGCCGGCGAGGACGCCTCCCAGATCGCGATGGACCAGTGGGTCAGCGACCCCGACGGCGACGACCCGGCGGGCATGACCTACACGATCACAGATAAGCAGGTGGAGGGCGTCAGCGCCTCCGCCTCCGGCTCCACCCTGTCGGTGTCCGCCGACGCCGAGGCGCCCAAGGGCCAGGCCGGGCAGCTGACCATCGAGGTCACCGACCAGCAGGGCGCCTCGGCGAGCGCGAGCGTGCCCGTCAACGTCATCGCGTCCTCCAAGCCGCTCGTGCAGACCAGCCCGGGCCAGATAACCCTCAAGGCCGGGGAATCCAAGACCGTCGACGTCTCCGAGTACGCGACCAACCCGCTGGCCGACCAGGGGCCCCTCACCATCATGGGCGATCCCACCACCTCCGCGGGCGGCAGCGCCACGGCCTCAGGGTCGACCATGACCATCCAGGCCGACGCCGGCTTCAACGGCTCCTTCACCGTGACCTACCGCGTGCAGGACGCGACCAAGGACGTCGAGCGCGAGGTCCAGGGAACGATCACGGCGACCGTCCTGGATAAGCCCGGCGCGCCCACCGGAGCGAGCGCGGTCTCCAACAGCGCAGGCACGGCCCTGGTGTCGTGGCGCACGGGCACCACTGGCGGCTCCCCCATCACCTCCTTCACCGTCACCGACCACACGCAGGGCGACTCCAAGTCCTGCGGCGCTGTCGCCGAGTGCCTCTTCGACGGGCGCACGAACGGCACCGAGCACACCTTCTCGGTTACCGCGACGAACGAGGTCGGGGAATCCGATCCCTCCAACAAGACGAGCGTCCTCATCGACGCCAAGCCCGAACCCCCGGAGCGCCCACCGTGAAGCCCGGCGACGGGTCCATCACCGTGTCGTGGACAGCTCCGGTCAACACCGGTTCCGACCTGGAGGGCTACGACGTGGAGCTCTCGCCGGCCGATGTAGTAGTACCACCGGCCGGCGCAAACGAGACGTCCCTGACGATCTCCGGCCTGACGAATGGCCGCGAGTACAGGGTTCGGGTCAGGGCTCGCAATAAGAACTACACGTCCGAGTGGTCGCCCTTCTCCGACGCGGCGAAGCCCTACGGAGCGCCGGGAGCCCCGACGGGCGTCAGCGCCACCTTCTCGAATGGCACCGCGCAGGTCACGTGGTACGAACCGTCCAATACGAACGGTCGTAACATCGATTACTACGAGGTCAGCGCGGACGGCGCCGACCCGGTTGAAGTCAAGGCTCCGTCCACCTCCACGTCCGTCAAGGTCGGTTACCACGAGCAGCAGGTCTCCATCAGCGTCAAAGCCGTCAACGACACAAAGGATCCCGACGCGCACACCTCGCCCGCGGCGACGACCACCGTGTGGGCCGTCGACCAAGTCAACGCCCCCACGATCACGTCACTGAAGGCCACGGGAAACTCGAAGGAGATCGCGTTCAACGTCAAGTTCGAGCCGGGCAACGGCTGGAGCAAGAGCGACGTCGTCGACTACCAGTGGACGCCCGACGGGGACCACTGGGACTCCCTGACCAGTGATGGCGCTCACACCGTCACCAGCCCGGCACTCACGGATGGTGTCGACGCAACGCTCCAAGTCAAGGTGACCGTCCGCAAGAGCGGCACCGATAAAACATCCGAAGCTGTGGTCACCGGCGGCACCGTGAGTTCCTTCGGTCCCCCCGCGGAACCATCCGTAGAGTGTCGGCCCGGCGGACCCGGGTGGGTCAATTGTTCCTGGAGCAATGCAGACAACGGCGGCAGGAGCGCAAGCCTGGTCCTCACGGGAGCTGAGAATAAGACCATTGAGCTGACCCGTGAGGGACACCGCGAGTTCAACCCCGGCGAAGGCGGCAGCGCGCAGCTGTGCATCAAGGCTGTCCAGACCTCGACCGAAAAGGGAACACGCGAGTCTGGTCAACCGTGTGCCAGGGCCACGGCCCCCAGCTACGCCCGCAGCGCCAGCGGCTACCAGGGAGAGCCAGGAAAGTGCGTCAACGGTCCATGCGGAGGCGGCCCCTTCTACAAGCAGGGAGTCGAGCTGTCGGGATGGCCGCCGAATGTAGCCGTCAGGTGTGAAGGAACATTCGCCGGTAAGCCCACGTGGATGGCACGGCAGGTCGACGGAAACGGTTACTTCCGGGGCGTCACCGAATGGAACTGGGGTGGTTCCGTTGAGGAATACCTCGTCCAGGGTCCGCATAGTAACTACACCTGGTTCCAATGCCGCCAACAGTAACGCCCTCATCACAGCACCAGACAACCCACAGCACAACAAAGGACAACAATGGAAGTCACCGCAGACAACGCCCACTGGTTCGCCGACTCCTTCACGAGGATCACGGACAACGTCGGCCAGGCACTCCTGGGCAAGGAAGAGGTCATCCGCCTGGCGCTGACCTGCATGTTCGCCGAGGGGCACCTGCTCCTCGAGGACGCGCCGGGAACAGGCAAGACGGCGCTGGCGCGTGCCATCGCGGCCACCGTCCACGGGACGCATTCGCGTATCCAGTTCACGCCCGACCTGCTGCCCTCCGACATCACGGGTGTGACCATTTACGACCAGCGGACGGGGTCGTGGGACTTCCACAAGGGCCCTATCTTCGCCTCGATCGTCCTGGCCGATGAGATCAACCGCGCCTCGCCCAAGACCCAGTCGGCCCTCCTGGAGGTCATGGAAGAGGCCCAGGTGACCGTCGACGGCGTGCGCCGCGAGACGGGACGCCCCTTCATGGTGATCGCCACGCAGAACCCCGTCGAGCAGGCCGGCACCTACCGCCTGCCCGAGGCTCAGCTGGACCGCTTCCTCATGAAGACCTCAATTGGCTACCCGGGCCGCGAGGCCGGCATTGACGTCATCCTCGGCTCCGCCGCACCCGACCGCACCCGCACCCTGTCCCCCGTGATCTCCACAAAGGCGGTCGCCGACATGGCGGACCTGGCGGCCAACAACTACGTCGACCGCTCGATCGCCGCCTACGTGCAGGACCTGTGCGAGGCGAGCCGCGCCGACTCCGAGGTCCGTATCGGCGTCTCGACGCGTGGAGCCATCGCCATGATGCGCGCCGCCCGCGTGTGGGCTATCGCCCAGGGCCGTAACTTCGTGATCCCCGACGACGTGCAAGCCCTGGCGGTGCGCGTGTGGGCCCATAGACTCGTCTTGGACCCCGACGCCGAGTTCGGCGGGGCCACGCGCGAGGGCGTCATCGAGCGTGCGCTGGGAGCGGTCGCCGCCCCGGTCATGAAGGGCTGAGGATCGTGGCACCGCGTTCCGTCGCCGACAAGCGCCACCTGCGCGAGCGCCTCGACGCCGTCACACGTGCGCGCGTCGCTCTCGCGCGCGCGTCGGCGACGGTCGTCTCCTCCTGGCGGACCTGCATCGCTGCGGCGCGGCGGGTCCCCGGCCTCGGCTCATTCCTGCGACTCCTGTCGTCCCTGACTGTGCTCGGCTGGGGAACGGCGATCATCGGGGCGGGAGCCTCCCTGGCGGGCGTCCTGTTCTCGTGGGTCGAGGCCGCGGTCCTGGGCTTCACGTGCCTGACCCTGGTGGCCCTCTCCCTCCTGTGGTCCCTGGGCCGGGCAGGGCACGCCGTCGCGCTGCGGCTCGCCAACACGCGCGTGACGGTCGGCGAGAAAGCCCTCGGCGCGCTGACAGTCTCCAACCCCACGGCTCGGCGCCTGCGCGCCACCATGGTCGAGCTGCGCGTCGGCGCGGGCGCGAACTCGTTCCTATGCCCGGCGCTGGGACGGGACGAGAACCACGAGGAGGTCTTCGCAATCGCGACGACGCGGCGAGGCGTCGTGGCCGTGGGCCCTGCCTCCACGATCCGCGGCGACGGCCTCGGCCTGGTCCGCCGCGTCCAGACATGGTCCGATGCCACCGAGCTCTACATCCACCCGCGAACGGTCGCCATGAACGCCTCGACGGTCGGTTTCATCCGCGACATCGAAGGAGCGACCACGCAGGACCTGTCCTCCGCTGACGTGTCCTTCCACGCCCTGCGCGAATACGTCCCCGGCGACGACCGGCGCGCCATCCACTGGCGTTCCACGGCGCGCGTCGGCAAGCTCATGGTCCGCCAATTTGAGGAAACGCGCCGATCCCACCTGCTCATCGTCCTCGACCTGGACACCGACGCGTGGGCCAGCGACGAGGAGTTCGAGATCGGCGTCTCCGCGGCGGCCTCCATGGCGCGCGCGGCCCTCGTCGATGCGAAAGAAGTGTCGGTCCACACCCAGGTCGGTCACCTCAAGACCCCCACCCCGATGCACGCGATGGACTCCCTCTCCGGGGTCGAGCGCGTCCTGGGCGCAGAACGCATCAGCGCACTGACCCAGCGTGCTGGGACCGAGGCCTCCCAGGCCTCGACCGCCGTCGTCATCTCTGGATCGCGCACCCCCCTGGCGGACCTGCACGCGGCCCTCACGCGCCTCCCCCTCGACATGGTAATCACCGGCGTGCGCATCGACATGGACGCCGACTTCGAGCTGCGTACTCTCGGCAACACGCCGGTCGTCGTCGCGCCCACCCTGGATGACTTCGCCATCGGAATGTGGAAGGCCCTCGGATGACGACGAACCCTTCTCCCCTGGCCCCCTCCGCGCTCCGGCGCGGCATCGACGCCCTCGCGGTAGTCTCGCTGCTCGCCGCAGTGGCCCTTATCCACGGCCCCGTCTTTGGCGGAACCACCGGGTACGTCGCAGCTCTGGGAGGCCTCGTCGTGGGCGTCCTGGTCGCCGCGCTCACCGCCGCGCTTCGCGTCAGGACGATTGGATCGACGCTGGCCTTGGCCGCCGCCTACCTGCTAGCCGGTGGCCCCCTCGCCCTGCCCACAACGACCGCCTACCACGTCCTGCCCACGCAGCGAACGATCCAGATGCTGGTCGTCGGCACGATCACCTCGTGGAAGGACCTGCTGACCGTTCAACCGCCCGCCGGCATCTTCGTCGGGCCGGCGATCATGCCCTTCCTGAGCGCCCTGGTCACCTCCTTCATCGCGCTCACCATCGTGCTGCGCACCAAGCGACCGGCGTGGGCGCTTGCTCCCGTCGGCATCCTGGGCCTCCTCGGCATTATCTGGAGCTCCCATCAAGCCCCCCTCGCCCTGCCGATCGGCCTGTTCACCGTGATCGTGGGCGTCGTCTGGTCCGCGCACGTGGCCGGACGCACGCGCCGCGAGGGCGGGCGCGGGGTCGTCGAGTTCCACGAACGCGCGGCCAACCCCGCCGTGCGCCGAGGCCTCGGCGCGGTCACGTTGATCGCCCTGGCCCTCGCGGTCGCCGTCCCCCTCACGCGCGTCGTCGTCACGGATTCGCACCGCACGGTCGCGCGCGACTACGTCGAGCCGCCGCTCAACCTCCAGGAATACCACTCACCGGCCACGCAGTTCCGCTTCCTGAACACGACCGACAAGGACACAGAGCTCCTGACGGTCGACGGGCTGCCCGAGGGAGGCAGGCTCCGCCTCGCGACCCTCGACTACTATGACGGGACGGTCATCCAGATCGCCACGAACGCCAACGGGTCTGGATTCCGCCACGTCGGAACCTCCTTCTACGAGACTCCCGCGCCCGCCGACGCCCAGGCCTCGAACGTGACCGTGCGCATCGAGGGCTACTCGGGGAACTGGGTTCCCACCGTCGACGGGGTGCGTTCCCTGGAGTACACCTCTGATCGGGCTAACCAGCTCGCTGACGCGCTTTACTTCCACGACCGCCTCGAGACTGCGCTGTCCACCGTGCGACTCGCGCAGGGAGACTCCCTACCGGGTCACCGGCGTGGTGACGCGTCAGTGGAGCGACGAGGAGCTTGAAGGCCGAGCGTTCTCGCGCACGACGTCAGCAGCCGACGAGGGAGTCCCCTCCGAGGTCACCGACGCCGCCACGGAAATGATCGGCGACGCCGCGCCGGGCATCGCGCAGGTCCGCGCCATTCAGCGCACGCTCCACGACGAGGGCTTCTACTCCGACGGCTCCGACCAGCTCTCCCTGCCGGGCCACCGCACCTCGCGCATCGAAGACTTCCTGAGCGCCGACCAGCTCATCGGCGACGACGACCAGTACGCGGTCGCGATGCTCCTCATGCTGCGCTCGCTACAGATCCCCCTCCCGGATCGTCATGGGATTCCACCCGGAGACCCCGGCCTCGGGACCGGTGACGATGACGGGCAAGGACACGCACCTGTGGGTCGAGGTCCCCTTCGAGGGCGCTGGATGGGTCGCCTTCGACCCGACTCCCCCGCGCGACCAGGTGCCCCAAACGGAGGTCCCCAAGCCCAAGCCCGATCCGAAGCCTCAGGTCCTCCAGCCGCCGGACCCGCCGCAGGACCCGGCGGAGCTTCCGCCGGACACCTTCGACGACTCGGACGACAACGAGGAAGGCTGGCCCGCGTGGATCGGTATCCTCCTGGCGATCCTGGGCTGGACGGCCCTCGGCGTCCTGGCGCTCTCCCCGATCTGGGGTCTGCTCCTCTTCAAGGCGCTGCGCCGGCGCCGCAGACGCACCCAGGGGTCCGATGAGGAACGCGCCGCGGGCGCATGGGAGGACGTCGTCGACTATGCGACGGACACCGGACTGCGCGTGCCCCTCGGGGCGACTCGGCTCACCCAGGCGCGCGCCATCGACGCGCGGCTGGAGGACCGCCGCGCCGACATTCCAGACGACACCGGTTTCCACCGGTGGGACGAGCAGTGCACCGAGCTGGTGTCCATGGCCCGTTCGCTCGACGCCGTCGTGTTCTCCGACGCGGGCGCTCAGGGTGGGGGCGCGGAGCGTTCCTGGGAGATCAGGGACGAGGTCGTGGCAGCGATTTCGGGGAAGACACCCTGGTATCGGCGCTACTGGGCGTTCCTGTCGACGCGTTCCCTGCGGATGCGCCGGGTTCCTCTGCGCGTGCGCGTCGATTCCCTCATCGAGCTGCTCGCCCAGTGGCGCGCGAAGAAGACAACACCCGCGGCCACCGACGAGACCACACCCCTGAAAGGCACGGACAATGTATGAAATGACGGTCCCGGGAAAGCCCTCCGTCGAGGTTCCCCCACACCTGGCGGGGACGGTCGCAGTCAACATCTGGCGCCGATTCTTGTGGCGTATCCTGACCGCCATCTTCTATACCGCTGCCCAGATGCTCATTTCCTCTATCATCGCGGGTGCGATGATCAATCGAATGTCACCGGATGACATCGAGCACCTCGTGCTTGCGATCCTTTTCTTGTGCTTCGCCTGGTTCATCATGCTTGTGATTGTCATCGTGCGAACCGGCGCAACTCCAATGATGCGTGCCGTAGGCGTGCGTTGGGTTCGCTACGACACGGGAGCTGCTGCGGGGTGGGCATCGCTATGGAAGCTAGTCTTGCAGGGTCTCATCGCTTCCTTCACCTTCGGACTCGGACCCATGATCATCTGCTTCGCCAGCATGGACGAGATGAACCGGACGTGGTTCGACCGCACGCTGGGCATCGTCCCGATCAACACGAAAGCGGGACGCGACACCTACAAGACCCCCGCCCCCGAGCCCGAGGAGGAGCCCGAGCCGGTAGTCCACCCGTGGAACGCCACGTCCTCGGCCGCCGCTTCGCTGCCGCCTGTCCCGACAGTGCCCGAAAAGGAAACGGAGACGGTGCACGTGCCGTGGGGAAGTGCGATCCCCGATCCGAGCCCGGCAGCGCCCTCCGTTCCTTCGCCCGCGGCGAGCGCACCCGCGCCTTCCTCCGACTATATCGGGGCAACGCCTTGGTCGACTTCCGGCACAGGTGTCAGCACGCCAGCCCCCGAGGTGTCCGAGCCTCCTTTGTCCTTCACCCCGCCCTCGTCCTCGTATTCGGGGAGTGCGTCGGCCTCCTCCCACCACGAGGATGACGACGATGACCGCACACAGCTCGGGGTGCGCTACGACACGGCTCGGGTCACCTTCGACACGGGCGTGGACTATCCATTCGGCGGCTCGATCGTGCTCGGACGCAACCCGGTCGCCCCGGCCTCGCGCCCCACTGCCTCCCTCGTGCCCGTCGATGACCCGGATCGGACGGTATCGAAGACTCACGTCGTGCTCACGGCGACGCGGGAGGGGGTTCTCGTCGAGGACCTGCACTCCACCGGCGGCACGGTCGTTGTGCGCGCCGACGGCCAGGAGACGCCTGTCGTGCCCGGTTCCCCCATCGTCGCGGCGCCCGGAGACACCGTCCGGTACGGGCAGCGGAGCGTGGTCGTCAATGGGTAACGAGTGTGTCGAAGCGGTCGGCCCCGGGGGTTCTCGGGTCGTCGTCGCGCACGCTGCCCGCACAGATGTGGGACGCCGCCGCACGCATAACGAGGACTCGTGGGGGGCTTCCTTCCCCACCTACTTCGTGGCGGACGGAATGGGAGGAAACGACGCGGGCGACGTCGCCTCTCGGGTCGTCGTCGACACCATGTGTGACTCGTTGGCTCGGGGCGAGTTCACCACCCCCGCCCTACTCTCGACCGCGGTATCCCGCGCGGCGTTGGCAGTCGCGGATCTGGGAACGGGCTCGCGGGCACCGGGTTCAACTCTGACGGGCATCGCATTCCAGGAGTACCGGGGTAAGCCTTGCGCCGCCGTGTTCAACATCGGAGACTCGCGGACGTACCTGCTCTCCGAAGGGAGTTTCGAGCAGATCTCTGTCGATCATTCCGAGGTTCAAGAACTCATTGACGCGGGCTACGTGACCGACGTCGAGGCCCGCGCCCTGCCCCACCGAAACATCATCACCCGGGCGCTGGGAGCCGGATCCACCCGTCATGTCACCGCCGATATCTTCATGGTCCCCGTGCATCGCGGCGACCGGTGGGTGATCTGCTCCGACGGGCTGTCGGGAGAGGTGACGGATGCGCTCATCGAGATGATCGTGCGCCACGTGAAGGACCGCGAGCAGGCAGCCGACGAGTTGATCGCACAGGCGCTGGGTGCCGGCGGTAAGGACAACATCACCGTCGTCATCGCGGATGTCCTCGAGGCCGAGCCCGAGTGGGGTCAGTCGAGTACCGGCGATGAAACCGTCGATAACGACGTGACCGTCAACTCTGCCGGAGACGCGGACTCGCAGCCGATGGAGAAGCAGCAACTGGCGGATGCAACGCGAGTGGAGGAACAGCATGCGTAAACGCACGTGGACGCCGGGTGGCTATCCCGCAGCGGTGACCGAGCGCGGGATTGTCGTCCTCGAGCCCGGCAATGAGGCGCTCGCCCAGCGATTCTGGGAGCTCATGCTGGAGGGCGCGGACCTGGCTGTCCTCCTCCAGGAGCTGACCTCCGCCTTCGCCGCCAACCTGGCCGCGCTGCCGAGTTTCGTCGCACTCATCGACGAGTCGGGCGAAGCACACATCGCTGTCCGCGGAGCTTTCGAGGTCGTCGTCGACGGGCCGGAGGGGCCGACGTCCGTGAGCGGGGGCAGCGTCATCACGTGGTCTGAGCACCGCTTCCGCACGCATTCCGGCTGGCGGATCGCCACGCCGGTGGATGGTCCCATGCCCGAGGCCGCCCAGTGGCAGGCGCTCAGCGCCGTCCTGCCCGTGGCCACGCTCGCGTCGGGTACGGTCGGCGAGGTAGCGTGCGGCGCGCCCTCCGATTCCCCCGTCGAGTCCGTGGCCTGGGACGAGGCCTCCCCCGCTTCCTCCGGGCCTGCTTCCTCCGGGCCCGCTTCCTCCGCGAGCGCCGTCGTCGCTTCGGACGAGGCCTCCCCGGCTCTCGGCGCACCCGTTCCCTCTGCGGGCGCGCAAGCGAGCCCCGAGGAGCCGTTGCCGCCTGATCCCACCCCAGTAGATTCGGGCGACGCGCCTGCCGACGGCGAGGGTTCCTCCGCCGATCTCTCTTGGCTCGCGGGGGCCTCGTCCGGGTCTGACGAGCCTGCGGGTGAGGCCGACGACGCTTCCTTGTCTGCCGAGGACAACGATTCCCCCGCTGCGGCCTTCTTCGCGCAGTTTGTCTCTCCGTCCGACGAGGAGGAGGAATCCGAGCCGGAGGAAGCGGCGGCAGAACCTGTGATCGCCCAGCCGACTGCCCCCGCCCCCGCTCCTGCCGACGACGAGCCATCGGGCTCAGGGGCCTCGGGAGAAGAGACGCAAATCCCCTGGTACGAGCGCGAGGACGAGACACCCGAGCCCGACCCCGTGGACGAGGCCGAAGACCCCGACGACGACAAGCCACCCCTCGAAGCGACAGCTGACGATGCGGCGGACGAACCCCTCGAGGTGGAAGCGGAGGATGGCGTGCGTTCCCGCTTCGAATACCTCTACGGTGCCGAGCGTCCGGAGTATTCCGTCGAGCAAGCGGCCGTCAGGCAGATTCAAAACTCCGATGTCATCGACGACGACCCGGTTCCCGTGCCCCCGTCGTTCGCCTCCCCGCCTGAGACAGAGCACCGGGAGGCACCGGAGCCCGCCATCGATGATCCAGTCCCACCCGTCCCCGGTCAGGCGGTTTCGGGTCCGCCGGTCTCGGCAGCAGAACCCGAGCCCCGATTCGACCCGCCCCCGGGAAGCTTCTTCATCGACTCTGTCCCCGGACTCTCCTCAGGCGCTCCGCGAGCGCAGGAAGCCGCGCCCAGCGCCGCCTATCAACGACTCGCGGCGACGCAGGCCGAGGGCGATCACGACGGACAGACGATGCTCCCGGAGCGCGCCCGCGAGCTGCGCGAGTACGCGCGCCAGATTGCCACCGAGGCCGCGCAGGACACATCCTCCGTCCAGGCGGCTTCAGCAGCGGTCGGTCCGCAGGTCCTGGCCGTCCTGTGCGAGAAGGGGCACCCGAACCCGACCCACGCCTCGTCGTGTCGAATCTGTTCGTCTCCGCTGAGCAGCAGCTCCGTCACCGTCCCGCGCCCCGACCTGGGACGGATCGTCCTGTCGACGGGGGAAGAGGTCGCCCTCGACCAGGACATCATTATCGGGCGACGTCCCCGCTCGACCCCGACCGCTGGTCGCGCCCCCGCGCGCCTGGCCATTGTCCCGAGCCCCGGCAAGAAGATTTCTCGCAGTCACTGCGAGCTGCGGATCGACGACTGGGACGTGCGGCTCCACGACCTCGGCTCCCAAAACGGCACTCTGCTGATGCGCCCCGGGCAGGCCCCCGTCCGCCTGGACGGGTCTGTGGCCATGGTCCTCAAGCCGGGGGACGTCGTGGAGCTCGGCGAGAACATCTCATTCCGAATGGAGGCGTAATGCGACAACCACTTGATCCCCCGGCAATTCCGGGCGCAACGTTCGTCCGCCACCTCGGCACGGGCGGTTTCGCCGACGTCTACCTGTTCCGCCAGCAGATGCCCCAACGCGACGTGGCGGTCAAGGTCCTGCGTCCGGATTCCAACGCCCGGGCCTCGGCGGCCTTTGACGCCGAAGTGAACCTGATGGCTCAGGTCGCCAACCACCCGTCCATCGTGTCCTTCTACACGGGGGGAATTGCGGACGACGGCCGCCACTACCTGGTCATGGAGTACTGCCCGCCCCCGCACCTGGGCCAGCGTTCCAAAGAACACCGCATCCCCGTGTCCCAGGCGCTTGACGTCGGCGTGCGCATCGCGGGCGCGGTGGAGACGCTCCACCAGCGCGGGATTATCCACCGCGACGTCAAGCCCATGAACATCCTGTTCACCCAGTTTGGGCACCCCGTCCTCACTGACTTCGGCATCGCCGCGCAAACGGGAACGGGCGAGGAATCCCCGGGCGGTTTCTCCGTGGCGTGGGCGCCGCCGGAGCAGCAGGACGGCACGGGTCCCTTCGGTCCCACGATCGACGTCTATTCCCTGGCCGCCACCGTGCACGGTATCCTCACAGGCCACTCCCCCCTTTGAGATTCCCGGAGGGGACAACCGCGAGCTCTCCGTACTCAACCGCGTGCTGCGCTCCCCGGTGCCCGCCATCGGCCGCAGCGACGTGCCCGCGGAGCTCGAGCGCATCCTCGCGATTGCGATGTCCAAGGACCCCAAGCGGCGCTACCAGTCGGCGCGGGAGTTCGCCCTCGCGCTTCAAAACGTGCAGTCTTCGCTGCGCCTGACCCCCACGCCCTTCGAGGCCATGGGGGTAGAGGCCCCGGGCCGGGACCTTTGAGGACGAGGACGGGGACGAGACCTGCGCGGCGCCCATCGCTGTGTTTTCTTCCCACGCCCCGGCCCCGGCCTCGTCCGTCCCTGATGAGGAGGATGACCGCACGGTCGCCGTCCTGGCGAAGGTGGACCCGGCCCCGGCTCCGGCAAGCGCGCCGCAGAGCGGTCCCGCGAACGCGGTGTCCACGCGTGAGGACGCGCCTCGGGCCTCTGAGACGGACGAGGCCGAGGAGGCTCCCTCCAGGGGCTTCGGCTCGGTCGTGGCTGGGTTCCTGCTCGTGCTTCTCCTCGTGAGCGGCGTCGCCTTCGGCGTGTGGACGGTGCTGCGCGGCGAAGGAAGCACGGTGGCTCCGGCCCAGTCCTCGCCTGATGCGCCTCCACTCGACGGGCTGCCCTCGGCCAACGCAAACGCATCGATTACCGGTCTGGCGGGCACGGTCACCCCTGAGGGGGTCACCTTCACGTGGGACGCGGTCGGCACCGGGACGACGTACCTCTACCACGTCGAGGACCCCAAGGAGGACCACCCTGTACGCCAGACGAAGGAGACGACGGTCACCGTTCCGGTTGTACCGGGGCGCACCTGCCTGTCGGTAGCCGTGCGCAACTCGGACGGGCGCTCCTCGAACGAGGCCATCGAATGTGTGGAAACGCCATGAGCACGGCGAGTATCCAACCGGAGTCCACCGAGGACGTATCCGCGGTCATCGACTACTGCGGCGAAATCTACGAGGTTCGCGCCGATCAGGAGTTCCTCATTGGCCGCGAGGCCGACCTGTGCATTGACGACAACCCCTACCTGCACCGCAGGCTTGTGCGGATCAGCTGCCACGACGGCCTGTGGTGGCTGGACAACATCGGGTCGCGGATCGCGGTCACCGTCGCCGACGCCTCGGGGTCCATGCAGGCTCGGGTCGGGCCCGGGGCGCGCATCCCCCTGGTCTTCGAGTCGGCCGTCGTCGTATTCGCCGCCGGGCCCACGACCTACGAGTTCTCCATCACCGTGCGCGGGACGACATTCCGCAGCTACTCCGCCCCCACCGCCGACACCGGCGAGGCCACGGTCGGGGAAGCACGTTTCACGCCGTCGCAGTACCTGCTGATCCTGGCGCTGTGCGAACCCTGGCTGACGCAGGCTGGTTCCGGCGCGACCGATATCCCGCGCAATGCCGAGGCTGCTGCGCGGCTGGGGTGGCCGATCACCCGCTTCAACCGAAAGCTCGACAACGTCGCTGACAAGCTCGACCGGATGGGCGTGCCCGGCATGCGGGGCAGGCCGGGGTCCTTGGCGACACACAGGCGCGTCAGGCTGGTCGAATACGCGGTCGCGGCGCGGCTGGTCTCCAGCAGCGACCTGTATCTGCTCGACGATGAGAAACGACGCAACAGCACACCCGATGCACTCACCGGAAAGGACCGGCGATGAAGATCAAACTGACACTGCGCGGGCGTACCCGCGAGGATATCGACCTGCTGGTCACCACCGATGCAACGGCGACGGTCGGAGATGTTGCTGCCGCTCTGGCTTCCTCGGGTCCGCGACAGAGCGCCGCTACCCTGGCTGCACCCGATTCGCTGACGCTCAGGGTTCTCGATCCCGTGGACGGAAGAATCACCTCAGTCCTGCCGTCAACGGCATACGTGACTGAGACAGGACTCAACTCGGGTTCACTTGTCGACATCGCCTCGGCGAAAGACGCGACTCCAACGGGAGGCGTGGCGGGCGAGCTACGCGTCCTGGACGGAAATGACAAGGGCATGTGCGTCCCCCTGTATTTCGGCGGCACAACCGTGGGCCGATCTCCCTCGTGCACGATCATGCTCAACGACCGTCGAGTGTCGAAGGAACATGCTCGCATCACCGTCGGCTCAAGCATTGAAATTCACGACCTCAACTCAGCCAACGGTGTCCTCGTTGGCAACCAGCGCGTGCAGCAGGCCACGGTGACACCCGGTGACGTGGTCCTCCTTGGAGACACTCAGATCCAACTGGTCCAGACAAAGATGCCCGAATCGACTGGCGAGTCCACGGACATCGCATTCATCAGGTCGCTCAGGTCATCCCACACGCGACCCCCCGAACGATCAAGCTCCCCGATGCACCAACCCGCCCCAAGCCCTCGCGTTTCCCATTCATCGGCCTCGTGGCCCCCCCTGATTATGGGCGCATCCATGTTCCTCCTGACCCGACAGCTGACGAGCTTGGTGTTCATCATCCTGAGTCCGATCATCATGATCGGCTCGTGGTGGGACCAACGTCGACAGTCGACAAGCGAGTTCACCGAAGCAATGACACAGTTTGAAGATGCTCTGAAGGTCACCCACCAGGACCTGGATGACAGTCGACGCGAGGATGTGGAGTCCCGCCACGCTCAGTTCCCTCCGATCAAGCAGACCATCGAGGGGGCGCTGCGTCGCGACGGCTCGTTGTGGATACGCAGGCCCGAGCACCCGGAGTTCCTGAAGTTCCGCCTGGGGCAAGGGACGGACACCGCGACGGTCACCATCGAAGGGGCGGATCAGCGCACGGGTCTTCCGGAGGCGGTCGCCAAGGTGCGCGCGCTCGCCGTTGAGTACTCGCGGGTCACGAATGTTCCACTCGTTGCCGACATCCGCTCGTCCGGAGGCCTGGGCTTGTGCGGCCCGAGCGACGTCCTCAGGCAGGCGCGCGGGGCGATCGCAGCCCAGCTGGCGGCACAGTACTCGCCTGCTGAAGTCATCGTCACCTGCATGACCTCCACCGATCACGTGCAGGATGGGAGTGGATGAAGTGGCTCCCTCACTGCTCCTCCCCGCACTCCCCCTTCGGTGCCGGCGTCCACCTTGCCTCCGACTCGGCTTCCGCGAAGGTCCTGCTCTCTTCGCTCGAAGGCCTGCTCGAAGCCCGCACTCAGGGCGACCCCAGCGAGGTCTCCGACCGCGGCCCTGAGGTTGCTTCCGCCTCCTCTAGCGAGGCCTCTGCACAGGATACGTCGAAGAAGTTCCCTAATCCGATTCCCGCGGTGGTCGTTTTCGTGGACGACGTGCTGGTGGACCGCGCTCGCCTGAACCGTCTTGCCGAGTTGGGCCCTGATCGAGGTATCTACTTTGTGTGGATGGCCCCTTCGTTCTCCGAATTGCCTGCGGCGTGCCGGTCGTTCATCGCATTCGACGGCAGGCAGGCTTCCATCGGTGACGTACGCGCCTCGCGCGCGCTTGAGGACGTGAGCGTGGACCGCGTCTCGGACGAGGAGTTGGCTGCCCTGGGCCGGTCACTATCCCCTCTCTTCGACGCGGGAGTCCCCGTCGACGACGACTCGGATCTGCCAGGCTCCATTTCCTACGTGGATCTGACTGGCCAGGAACTGGCGGACGATCCCAACGCCATCATCGAACGGTGGAGGGCCTCGCACTCGATCATCGACCGCACACCGGGGCACCCCCATCGCAAGATTCCGGCCGTTCCCCTGTCAGCCATCGTCGGTCAGGGGGCGAGCGAGCCCATGCAGCTGGACCTACGCTTGCACGGACCGCACGCGCTGGTCGGCGGCACGACGGGTGCCGGCAAGTCCGAGTTCTTGCAGGCGTGGGTCCTCGGCATGGCCCAATCGGTGTCACCCGATAGGCTGACATTCCTGTTCGTCGACTACAAGGGCGGTTCCGCCTTCGAGCAGTGCACGGATCTGCCGCACACCGTCGGCCTGGTCACCGACTTGTCACCCTACCTGGTGCGCCGCGCCCTGACCTCACTACGAGCGGAGCTGCACTACCGCGAGCGCCTTCTCAACAAAAAACGAGCAAAAGACCTCGTCACCCTCGAGAAGTCCGGCGATCCCGACTGCCCCCCATCGCTCGTCATTGTCGTCGACGAGTTCGCGGCGCTCGTGAACGAGGTTCCCGAGTTCATCGACGGCGTCGTCGACGTCGCCCAACGAGGACGTTCGCTCGGCCTGCACCTCATCCTGGCGACCCAGCGCCCTGCGGGCGTCATCAAAGGACAACCTTCGTGCGAACACGAACCTGCGCGTCGCCCTGCGCATGGCTGACACCGATGATTCCCAGGATGTCCTCGGGGATGCCATGGCCGCCCACTTCCCGCAGAACACGCCCGGCCGTGCTGCGGCAAAGACAGGCCCCGGCAGAATCTCGGTGTTCCAGTCGGCCTACCCGGGTGCCCGCACGGCCGAGGGACTCAAGACGACGCAGGTTGACATCGAGGCGCTGGGCTTCGGCCTGCCGCAGAAGTGGAAGACGCCCGAGCCGCCCAAGCCTCGCGAGGAGATCCCTACCGACATCACCCGAGTTGTCGGTACGATCTGCACAGCATCGGCCAACGCGCACATCCAGGCGCCTCGCAAGCCGTGGCTACCCGAACTCGCACCGATCTACGACCTCTCGCTTCTACCCCAGCGTTCCGACGCCAAGATCGTCCTCGGTGTCCTGGACGATCCCGAGGACCAGTCGCAGGAAGTGGAGTACTTCCGACCCGACACGGACGGACACATCGCCTTCTACGGCGCCTCCGGTTCCGGAAAGACGACCGCGCTGCGATCGCTCGCTATCGCTGCAGGCATCACCCCCAGCTCAGGTCCCGTCAACGTCTACGCCCTCGACTTTGCCGGCGGAGGCTCGACATGCTGAAGAAGCTCCCCAGCGTCGGCAACGTTATCCAGGGCGACGACGAAGAGAGAGGATTGCTAAGCTCATCGACTTCCTCGGTAGCATCGTCGACGAGCGTTCTGTCTCCTACAAGGCCGTCAACGCCAGCCACCTGACCTCCTACCGGGAACTCTCGGGTAAGCAGGACGAGCCCCGATACCTCGTGCTCATCGATGGGATCGCCACATTCGCAGAGACCTACCAGCTCGTCGGCCGACATGCGAAGATCTGGAGCCGTTTCCAGCAGATTCTGTCGGACGGGCGCGAAGTCGGCGTTCACTTCGCGGTGTCGGCGGACCGGCCGCAGGCCATCCCGAACTCGATCGCCGCGTCGTTCCAACGCAAGGTGGTTCTGCGTCTCACCGACGAGGACGCATACCTCTATTTCAATCTTCCGCGCGATGTTCTGAGCGCGTCGAGCGCTCCAGGACGCGCCATGCAGGTGGGTAACCCCAACCTCTTGCAGCTGCCGATCCTCGGCAGGAACGTCACGGACTACGACCAGGCCAGGGAGATCGAATCACTGGCAGGCGCCTCGTTTATGCGCCGACGCACCCGCCCGACACCGATCCGTTCCCTGCCGCTCGATATACCGGAGCGCGAGGTCGATCGCGTTGTCGATGGACGCCCCGTCATCGGGGTCGAGGCGGGTTCGCTTGGCCCGATGCCGCTGCGCCCTGGGGGTACCTTCGCGATCACCGGCCCCGCTCAGTCTGGCAGGACCAACACCGTCCGGTGGCTGGCACGCAGCGTCCACAGTGCTTTCCCGAATGCGGTCATGCTGCACGCATGTGCACGCCGATCCCTGGTGGCGAGGGAACCGCTGTGGACGGAGACCGCGCAGGGAGCAGACAAGATCGCGTCCATGCTTGCCAAGCACGGTCACCTGTTCGAGGAAGAAGCTCCGGAGACCACGCCGGGAGTCGTCCTCTTTGTTGAAGGTATCGGAGAGTTCTCTTTCTCCGCGTGTGACCAACAGTTGCAGGACGCCATCGCCTCAGCGAAGGCCAATGGTCATTTGGTCGTGGCCGAGGCCGACGTCTCCGGGTGGTCATTCGGCGGATCGCTGGCGTCCGGTGTGCGCAGCGGACGGACAGGGATCGTCCTGTGCCCCTCGCCCGGTGAGGGCGAGAACGCCGTCGGAGTTCCCGTCCCCGGCATCTTCGGGGCCGAGGCCGTGCCGGGTCGCGGCTACTTTGTTCAGTCCGGCAAACAGTGGAAAGTGCAGGTGCCCCGAGTATGACAAAACCCGATGGGGACTAGTCCCCATCGTCAGTGACAAGACCGAATGATAGTTTGAGATTACGGGCTAATCACCCATCCGACGTGGGAACCGTCGGCTCGAACACACCAGATCCGCGATACCCACCCCGGGTATCCAATTCTCAACGGAGGAACACAATGGCAAACCTGAATGTCACCTACGACCAGATGCAGTCCGCAGCAACTCGCCTGCGCAACGGCCAGCAGGATCTTGAGTCCAAGCTCAACGAGCTGCGCTCACTCGTCCAGCAACTCGTCCAGAACGGATTCACCACGTCGCGCGCCTCGGGCGCCTTCGACTCCTCCTACCAGGAGTTCACCCAGGGTGCGACCCGCACGGTTCGGGGAATCGACGGCATGGCCGACTACCTGAACAAGGCCGCGCAAGCTCTCCAGCAGACCGACGAGGAACTGGCACGAGCAGCCGGTAAGTAAGGTCATCACCGCCTGGGGCGCGGGAGGACACGTCCGCGCCCCAGGTCCTCTGAAGAAAGGAAACGCCCATGCCGGACCTGCAAGTCGATATCAGCGAGTTGCGCAACCGGTCTAAGTCCCTTCGCGCAACCGCCGCTCTCCTGAACGACGTCAAAATCGACGCCTTGGACATCGCCTCTGTTGTCGGTCACGAAAGGCTCGCGGGGAAAGTCAACGAGTTCGGCAACAACTGGGACACCACCCGGGGCCGTTTCCGCGATCACCTGGAGGCCTTGGCGAAAACCTTCGACGCCATCGCTGACACATTTGAAGACCTCGACGGAAAGCTCGCAGAGGCGCTAAGGAGGAAGCAGAAATGAGCACTCTTCCGGGTAATCCCACCGCCCTCAAAACCAAGGTCGAGGGGCTGATCACCTCCGCGAACAGCATCCAATCCGCAATCGACGACCTCAATAAGTTCGTAACGACGTCGAAGTCGAAGGCCGTCGCGGCCACGCAGAAGGAGGTACAAAACGCCGAGAAGAGCCTGGAGGCGGCACACGGCCGATACAAGAACACGGGCCTAGCTCTGCGCGAATACCAGGCGGTGCTCGCCGACTGCCACAAGCGCGCCGACGCGGCCTCTGCCCGGGAGGAGAGCGCCAACCGGCAGCGCAACGACGCACAGCGCACGGTGAGCGCAACGAAGAAGCGTCTCCAGCAGCTGCAGAGCTCCCACGCCCCCTCCGTCAACGTCCAGAACGCACAAACGCAGTCCAGCAGGCGATGAGCAACGAACGTCGGGCTGCGAAGGCGGCGACCGACGCATCGACGGAAATCGCTCAGATCGCCCAAGAGGTGGATGAGGCAGCCGGCCGCGCCATCAGCAAGATCGACACGGCAATGGCTGCCACCAAAGACAACTGGCTGGACAAGATCTCTCAGTTCATCAACAAGGTTGGTCAAGTTCTCGCTGATATCACCAAGTGGGTAACGAAGGTTCTCAAAAAGGTGATCGCCGAGATTGTTAAGGTGATCGCGGAGGTTGTTAAGGTCCTCGCGATAGTCCTTTGTATCGTTGCGGTATTATCCTTGGCTGTACTCCTCGGGATTGCGCTGGCAGCCCTCATTACGGCAGCTTTCCCTGCTCTGCTTACCATCCTTTCCGGCATCGCAATGGTTGCGAGCTGTATTTGGTTGGTAGCGAAAGCACAGAGACTCGCCATGACGATTTACAATACTGCTCTGGACGTTGCAGAACGCTTCAAGGGTCCGGCAAATGTCCATTACGGCGACAACGGGGAGACGACGGAGACCGTCAACACGCGCCCGGGCAGGGAGGGCCTCATCCGGGACAAGATGGACCTCGCGGGCAGGCCCCACCCCCCCGCGGGGACTGGAAGGAGCCTCCCGGCTGGCACGAGGTGAGCCCCGCGGAGCTGCGCAGTCTCGGCATCGACCCAAAGATCCTCGAGGACAAGAAGACCGGCTTCCACGCGACGCTTTTCCGGGACGACAACGGGCGCTACGTCCTGTCCTACGAGGGGACCGATTTCGGGCACACGGGCGATGTTCTCAACGACGTGTTCGGGGCGGTCGCAACCTCGGATCAGGTCCATCAGGCGATACTCGCGGCGACGACCGTCAAACAGCGCCTGATGGCCAACGGCGTCACCGACGGCAATTTCTCCCTCACCGGGCACTCCCTGGGCGGCGAACTAGCTGCGGTGGGGTCGATCGCTACGGGGGCGAAGGCGACGACCTTCAACGCCGCAGGCGTGAGCTTCACGAGTATGGTTACTGCGACTTACGCAGCAAAGATGAACGGCTTCGACACCAACCCTGTCAATGCACGCGCACGCGTCGAAAACTACCACTTCTCCACCGATCCCCTCACAAACCTGCAGAAGTATGCTTCGCTCCCCGAGGCCTATGGAAAACAAATTGAAGTCAAGGCGTCCCGCGACGACTGGGCACACTTCAACGACATCAACCGGGGACACGGCCTCGACGCCATGAAGAGACAGTACGACGCCGAGCACGGCCATGCGTACGCGGACCGGCAAAAGCCTTCGGAGAAATGGGATGCCCCGATTCTCCTACCGGAGCCCGAGCGTCCGACGTGGGTTCCGGTCACCGTCCCAACCGACATCTGACCTCCATGCGAGAAAGCAGAATCAACGATGACAAGCGATAACAACACCCGCGATGAACCTCGCCTGATCTTCACGCTTCCGGGCACCTGGTACCCCGTGGCGATCACGGATGAGGGGGCCTCGGAACAGGACGTCGAGCGCATGGTCCAGGGCATTGTCGGCCCGGCGGACGACGCGGCCGTGCTGCGTCGCCAGATGCACGATCAGGTGGTCGATGCGTGTGCCGAGGCCATGGAAGGCGGCGCCGTCGCTATGTACTTCGGCAAGGAGCTGGAAAAGGATGCGCCTTTCCCTGTGAACATCACGGTCTATCAGCCGCCGGGGCTGCGCATGAGCCTGCGATTGGCACGGAGAGCGAGGAGGTGTTTGGCATCCTTCGAATGGGCTTCGATGACGCGGACGACGCGTTCGTCGACGTCGAGGGCGGAAACTATCGCGCGCTGCGCCGCGTGCTCATTGAAAAGGATGATTCGTTCCAGATCGAGGTCCCCGAGGAGGAGACTCCCGAGGAGGCGACCCTGCGCGCCGAGGCCGAAAAGCTCGACCTCGAACGCATGCGAGTGGACTACTGGGCGCACGTGCCCGGCACGAAGCAGATCGTGATCGTCTCCTTCGCGACGCAGATGGCCATGATCAAGCACCTCATGCTCGAACTCTTCGATCTGATCGTCGCGGCGTCACATTTCGTCACCAGTTCAGCGGACGAAGGCACGAGCGGGCCTATGACTGAGGCTGAGACCACGGACACAACCACGGACACGGACACAACCACGGACACAACCACGGACACGGCCACGGAGGCATCCTCCAGCTCATAGGTGCAGATCCCGGGGCCGCAGCCAGCACGCTGATTATCACCGACCGCGCACACCGGCTGCTCAGACCCCCTCTTATTGGGACGAAGCATGGCTCGGGCTTTTCTTCCTCACACCTTTCGCGTTTCTATTTGGTTCATAGGAGAAACACATCATGACCACGGCGATAGCAATCATCATTCTCATCGCTTGCGGCTTCCTCTATTACGGGTGGATACGGCTGCGTCAGGAAATCTCCGCGAAGATCACCCAGCTGATTTTCCGGAAAGCGCACCGCGAGGGCGAGGGGGCGGTGGGCAGAACACACCTCATCACCCCGAAATCAGTGTCTGCTCACGCACTCCTTGAGGCTGCGTGGGAGGCAATCGACGTCCCGGCCAGCGAAAAGCCCCCACGGTGGTGGCCTGCCAGCGTCTTCAAATGGCGCTCGGACGATCCCGCCGGTCTCGTTTCCAATCGAAGGGCCGCCTGACCTTCACGCAGTGGTCTGCGACGCTGCTCACCGACAAAGAAGGCACGCAGCTCCTGTGGAGCGTCGTCCAAGCATTGCAGTTCAACGGTCTGGTGCCCGAGGCCAGGAGCCTAGCCAATCTGGAACGGCGCGTCATCAGGGCGATGAGGGCATGTGACCCGTACTGCGAGATCATCAGTGAACAAGGAAAGGTGAAGTGGAAATGAAACACACCACCCCACACTTCATCGCACTGGCGGTGCTCGCCATCGGCCTGCCATGGTTTTTCCTACTGTCCGACGAGGATCACAGGCTCCTTCCGTCGCTGTTCATCGTTGTTGGTGCGGTAGCGGTCCTGGCCTTGGATTACTTCGGCCCTGCGGCGCTGCCCGACCCCCTCGCAGCCCAGGACCCAGAACCGTGGAAGCGCCCGCCCGCCGCCAACGCTGCGGAGGCGCAGGCCTACCAGGCGTGGGTTGCGCAGGCCACCACCGCCGCTCAAGTGGCGCCGAGCGCTCTGACGACGCCCGCGGCACCGGCGTTCTCGCAGCCCCAGGCGGCCAACGTTGCACAGCCTCTCACGAACGAGGCCGTGGCTCAGCAGATGCACACACCCGCCTCCGTCGCGCCCTCCGCAGTGGATCCCGCGCCAACAGCGATTGCGCCGTCGATGCCCCCGGCCCCGGAAGCCCCTGCACCGCGCCAGAGCGCGGCCGAAGAGCTTAACCGCCCGATCTCGATTGGCCCTCTCACCTCCTCCAGTAAGGACGCCCCGGTCAATCAGCCGTTCTCGGTTGGCCCGCTCGCTTCGCCCGCACCTGCCCTGCAGCAAGCCCCGGAACCCCAGCAGGTCTCGGCGCCCCAACAGGTCTCGGCGCCCAACAGGCACCGCAAATCGCTCAGCCTCAGCAGGCCTCGGCACCCCAACAGGCACCGGACATCGCTCAGCCTCAGCAGGCCTCGGCCGACGCCTACGACGATGACGACCTCGACATGACGCGCGCGGCAGTCTCGCCGGGAAGCCGCTTCACTGCCGCCGACGCGATAGATCCGGCGACGCCGTGGGATGTCCAGGCGGAGATCGCTCGGACGAGGCCTGACCTGTGGTTGGCACTGTCGAAAAATCCGTCGATTTACCCGGATCTCAAAGCCTGGCTCGATCGCCATATCAACAAGTAGCCAACGCACGAGGCACGACATACGTGGGGGCCACCCATTGGGTGGCCCCCACAGCCACGTTCACTCGTCCGCACATCAAGGTGAATGAGTGGGAACGCGCACCACCTATCCGTTGATCTCGCGAATCTTGGACTGATCGTCGCCCGCCGTCACACAAAAGAGCTTCGCGGAACTGACACTCAGCTGAATCATGGCTTTTGAAGGAGTCTTCCCCTTCTCCGACAGGAGGTCCTTGACCGCCTCATATTGATCGTCAGAGGACATCGTCAAATACTCCCCGCAGGTCGTGTCGCCCCCCCTTGGTCCTCGTTGATCCAGAGCACGCCGTCAGCGAGACCACAACCATGACGGCCGCTACGACGCCGACCGCCTTCTTCCATCGCGTCATGTCAGACTCCTAATACCTGTGTTGTGATGTGAAAGAATCGCCCTCCATCAGAGGACACTTCCAGTATCCCCCAACGCACACCCCACAGTGTCGCAAATATCACAAGTTATACACAGTAACCGTGTAGTGCTTCAGTGATGGAACGAGGTTTCCCCACTCAACAGACGCTCGTCGATGCCGCCTTCGATTCCACGACGGCCAGCCCCGCGTCGGTGAGGATCGTCGCGGCCCACCGTCTGCCCGCGGGACACACCCGCACGACGACGCGCCCGGCCACGGCCTCGTCAAGTGCGGCGGTTGCGCGCGACACGATGAGCGAACACAGTGCGTCGTCGTCCCCTTCCCCGGTTCCACGCACACCTTCGCCTCCGCGGTCATCGAGCAGGAGGACCTCGACCCCTCGTCCTCGCGCGCGACGCGCCGCTTCCACGACGGCGGTTCCGGTGAAGAAGGGAGCGCGGATCTCGTCGCGCAGCTCCGCCTCGAGCAGGCGCGCCTCCATGGCGATCTCAGGTGTCACTTCTTCATCCCTGAGCGCCTCGAGGGTCCTGCGCGCGCGAACGGACACGTCAGCGAGCTTGACCGCCATGGCCGAATTAATGCTCACCTGCAGTTCCCTCTCCAGGCGCGCCTGCTCCTCGGCTTTGAGGGCTCGTTCGATCGCGGAGGTCACGGTGCCCGACCACGACACGAGAGCAAACCAGAACATGAACGTGATGATGTGGCCGATCGTGAAGGTAAAGACGAGGCCGGGCGGCCTACCTGAGAGTGCAACCCAGGCGGCGACTGCGACCACAAAGCCGACGCAGCCAACGACGGCCTCGGCCGTGCGCTGACGCAGGAGGAGCAGCACAGCGAGGAACATCGATGCGCCCGCGCTCCACCCGGACCAGTCCGGCCATGCGGACGCTCCCCGAATCGGGATGAGCACCAGCAGGTTGGACACACCGATCACAGCGGCACTCCCCCAGGTCACGAGTTTCGGGGGCACGCGGTCGGGCCACGGTGCCACCAACAGGGTTCCTGCGACCGCCATGATCGCGAGGGAGAGGATGACGGGGCCCCTATGTGAGTAGGCCCCGTGGCTGAATTCGATCGCCACCATATAGCTATGAAACACAACGCCGACCAGAACAAGCAGCCGCGCGCCGCGCGACTCTGCGGCCGCGCGGACCTGCGAATCCCACGCGGTGCGCGACGGGTCTTTGTCGCGCGTACCCGCGCGGGTCCGCCACGCGAACGCGGAGCGAATCGCCTGCCGCGGCCGGAAGCGTCGACTCTGGGGGTCGCGCCATTCCAGGGTCACGAGCGTGCCTCCGCCGGGCTTCGAGGCCAGGGTTGCGTTGCCACCGACCGACTCCATCCGCTTCACGATGGAACCCCGGACGCCGTGTCGCCCCTCGGCGAGGCGCTCAAGGTCGAAGCCTGTCCCGTGTCGGTGATCGTCACGCGCATGGAGTCCGCCCCGGCTGAGACAACGACGCGGCAGCGCGCGGGCTGGCTCGGGTCCGAGGTGTCGGATCCTGCGTGGAGGCGAACGTTGTTGAGTGCCTCGTGGGTCGCGGCGACGACCTCGGCGCCCACCTGGGCGGGGATCTGCCAGCCTTTTGCAGGAAGGTGACATGCGAGCTTCCAGCGCGTGTTCCCGGGACGCACGAGGGCCTCGAATGCTCCCCGCATCTGTGTAGCGTCCATGAACCCGTTGGAGGGTGGGGCGGGGATGAGTGCGCACAGCGCGGAGTGGGCTGCCGCGCGCACCTCGATGTCGTCGATGCCTCGTTTGCACGCGAGAATCAGAGCCGAGAGCACGTAGTCGTGGATGAGGCCGTTGCTACGTGCCCGTGCACGCCCCTGGGCGCGCTCTCCCGCGAGCGCATGCTCCGCGTCGCGGGCGTTGGCGCGGGTTTGGTCGAGGCCGCGCACGATCATGAGGGTCCATTCAAGCATTCCCGCATTGGCCATGGCGGTGAGCAGGAAGAAGAGGGGGCCGACCGATGTTTCGAGTAGTTTGTTGTCGGGGTTGGCGCTCATCATGACGATGATCTGCAGCGGAGCGATGGCGCTGAGGTAGGCGGCCGTGTAGCGTCCGCGCAGGACGGCGATGCAGCTGATCGCAGCGAGTGGGTAGAGTGCCAGGATCGGGTTCGTGTCGGAGGCGATGGCGTGGAAATACACCGGGGGCACCGGGGATCCGAGGTTTATGGCTGGCAGGATCGTGCACGCGACGATGAGCGCAAGGTAGCACGCGAGGTACAGGCGCATGAGCACGAACCAGCCGGTATCGGTCCACGTGTGCGTATGCTTGCGTGTGGTCACCGCTTTGTGTATCGCGGCGAGCGCGCACGCTCCGGCGCAGAGCGGGAGAATCAGGTTCGGCGAGTAGACAACCCACTGCACGAGCTCAGCGCGCGAAAGCCCCACCGGAACCAGTTGGGGTCCGCTGATGATGGTGATAAAGATGGCTGCGAGGACGCAGGTCAGGACGAGGAGGCGCTGCATGTGCAGCGCGTAGAGGCCGAGGTCGCGCGGGTGCATTAGTCGTAGTAGCTGACGAGGCCGTCTTCAGCTGCGCGTCGGAAGAGGTCGACGCGCGATTCTGCGGGGCGCCCGGATTCCCTGTACTTATCGCGGATTCGGGCGATGTAGGTGTTGACGGTGTTTTTGGAGACGCTGAGGGCACGCGCCACGGAGGCGGAACTCTCACCGGAGGCGTAGTGGGCGAGGATGTGCGCCTCGAGGTCTGAGAGGTGTTCGGCGACAAAGTCTTCGTCGGCGTCCAGCGCCGTGGCCCAGTCCGGGGTGGGGAAGGTGACGCCGTCGGCGGCGGCGAGGACGGCCTCGACGAGGTCGTCGGGTGGCGCGCTCTTGCGGATGATGGACAGGGCACCGCCGGCGATCGCGCGTCGCACCAGGTAGGGGTCGTCGCCGGAGGTGTAGACAACCACGGGGATCCCGTATCCGTTGATGTACGCGATGTTCGTGTCGGGGGCGGAGCCGTCGGCGAGGCGCAGGTCGAGGACGGCGACCTGCCCGCGCTTCCACCGCGCCTCGCGAACGGTCGGCGACCAGGCAATGGAGGCGTCGGCCCCCTGGTCCTCGAACGCGGCCTTGACGCCGAGTCCGACGACGCGGTGATCGTCGATGACCACGATCTGTGCAGCGGTGTTATTCATCGTGCCTCCCGTGCTCCTGGGTCTTACCGACCGGACGAAGACGATATTTTCTCTCAGTCTAATTGCGGAGGAAGGCTTTTTCCAATACTACTGGTCAGGTGGCATGTCGCGTCGCCGCACAAGCGCGTATTCTCGCAGTTCCGAGCGTCATTCAACAAGGACCAACGCGGAGGCGGTCCCGCGAACGCATCGCGAGACCGCCTCATTGATCGTATTTTACAGGGTAAAATAACGCTTATTGTCTCCGCGCGCGCACCCAGCCGGGCAGGTGTGAGGCCAGGACGGCGCCCGCGCACAGGAGAGCGATAGTGCCGCCGGCGCTGAGCCGCGCGGGCACGGCGATCACCAAGCCAGCCAGGCCGACGAGGGCACCGAGGAGGGGGCAGGCGATGAGGAAGGCGCGCGAGCTTCGCGCGTGGGGGGGCGATTGCCGCGGCGGGGGCGGCGATGAGGGCGATCGACAGAATCGTGCCGACGGCGGGGATCGCGACGGTGACGGCGGCGAGGATGAGGCCCAGGATGATGCGCTCGTTGCGAGAGGCCCCGCGCGCGGCCCCGGGGTCGGCGGGGTCGAAGCAGTGGGCCAGAAGCTGACGGTGCCCAGCGGCGACAACCGCGAGCGCGACCGCCAGGACGGCCCCCGCCCAGGCGACGTCCGCGGGCGAGACGGTCATGACGGATCCGGTCAGGAAGGAGCTGACCGCAAGAGGCAGGGGCTTGAACCAGGTAGCCAGGAAGTACCCGGCGGCGAATCCGGCGGTCAGGACGATGCCCGCGGCCCCCTGGCTGGAGATGCCGGGGATCGATGCGAGGGATCGCATCAGCGCAACCAGCGGGATCGTTCCGAGGAAGGCGCCGACGTAGAGAGCGGCCGACATGCCCGAGTGTCCCAGTCCGAGGGCGGAGGCGATGACGACGCCGAGGACCGCGCCCGGGAAGGTGCCGTGGGTGACGGATTCGGCGAAGAAGATGCGCTTGTCCAGGTATGCGAACGCCCCGACGAGGCCACCGAGGGCGCCGATCAGGGTGACGTGCAGGGCGGGGACGAGCAGGAGACTGAGGATCACGAGGCCTCCCCCGTCATCAGCAGCGCCGACGCCCGCGTTTCACGCACTGTTTCACGCTCACGGCCCGCACTCTCCCACGTTTCACGCGCTGTTTCACGCGCGGTCAGGGAATCCTGAGAGCCGGCCGAGGCCTCGTCCCGCCCCGCGGGAGCGTCGCGCAGCTTCCGGATCACGCAGCCGAGCGCAAAGCAGGCGAGCACGCCGAGGGCGACGCAGGCCTGCGGGGACAGGGGCCGAGGCGCGCGCAGCAGGGCAACACCAAAGCCCGCCCAGCCACCCACCAGCGCACACAGCGCGGCCAACGCCACCATCGCGCGCGTGCCAGAGGCAAGCAGGCGCCCGAAGGCGCCGGGCACGATGAGGTAACCGACGACGAGGAGGACGCCCACGGCCGTCGAGGCCGCGACGACGATCGCGCCGAGCGCCGCGTTGAAGGCAACGTCGATCCATGTGACGGGGATGCCACTCACGCGCGCGGCCTCACGGTCGAAGGCCACGGCAATCTGGGCGCGCCAGGTGACCAGCAGGAGCAGGCCCGCCACGGCCAGGACCGCGGCGCTGGTCCACATCCGAGAGGGCGTAATGTCCAGGAGGCGCCCGAACATGAGGGATTCGAGCTGACCGGACATGTCGCCGATACGCAGGGAGATGACGATGCCCAGGGAGAAGAAGGCGGTCAGCAGGACGGCGGTGGTGGCCTCGGAGGAGCGCGGGCGCCGCGAGGCCGCCGTCAGGGAGGCGGCAATGAGCGCCGCACATACGGCGCCGCCGGGAATGATGGCGTCGCGCCCGCCCACCGCCATGCCCACCACGATGCCGGGGAAGACGCCGTGCACCATGGTTTCGGCGCTGAACTCGGCCCGGCGCAGGTTCACAAGCGTCGAGGCCGGCCCCACCGCCAGGGCCAGCAGCCCCAGGACGATGATGGGGCGCAGCAGGTAGGGGGCGATCATGACAGCGCCGCAATCGCTTCGTCGGCGCTCGACCCGTAGGCGCGTGCAAGCACCGAGGGGGCCAGGGCCTCGTCGACGGGGCCCAGGGCCACGAGGCGCGAGGCGATCACGCAGGCCCGGGAGCACACGTCGCGCGCGAGCGAGAGGTCGTGGGTGGACACGACGACCCCGACGCCGTCGGCGGTGAGGGAGGCGATGAGTCCGGTGATGATGTCGCGGCTGGGCGCGTCGAGGCCGTTGAAGGGCTCGTCCATCATGACCAGCTCGGGCTGGGCGACGAGGGCGCGGGCCACGAGGACGCGTTGGCGCTGCCCGCCGCTGAGCGTGCCGAAACGATGGGAGGCGCGGTCGGAAAGGTTGACCTTCTCGAGGGCTTCGCCCACGCGGCGCCTCATGTCCGCGGTGATGCGCCGACCCCACCCGGCCTCGGCGATCAGGCCCATGGTGACGACCTCGGAGGCGCTGACCGGGAAGGTCAGGTCCAGGTCGGCGCTCTGGGGGACCAGGCCGATGCGCGACGCAGCGACGGACACGCGCCCCGACAGGATCTGGCAGCCGCCGACGACGGCGCGCAGGAGCGTGGTTTTGCCGCCGCCGTTGGGGCCAACAAGCGCGAGGGCCTGACCCCCATCCACGTCGAGGGTCAGGCCGGACAGCGCCGGGGTATTGCCATACCCCAGCGCCGCGTCCTCAAAAGAAACGAGGTGAGACATCACTGACCCGCCAGCCGTTCGGGCAACGCCGGGGCGGTGCCGCCCCACGCGTCGGTCACCGCGCGCACGTTGTGGATAATCGAGCCCACGTAGGTGGCTCCGGCGCTCCCGTCGGGGCCGAGCGAGTCGCCGTAGAGCGCGTCGTCGCCCACGATGGGGGTGACGCCGGCGCCGCGCGCGATCGCCTCGATGGACTTGGAATTGTTGGAGTTTTCCGCGAAGAGCGCGACAGCGCCCGAGTCCTTGACGGCCTGCACGGCGGAGGCAATGTGGTCGGCGGTCGCGTCCTGCTGGTCGTTGAAGTCGGTCAGCGCCGCGCCGATGAAGCGGATCCCGTAGTCGCCCGAGAAGTAGCCGAAGGCGTCGTGCGAGGTGAACAGGACGCGCTGGCCCTCCGGGACGGTCTCGATGGAGGCGGTCGCCCACGCGTCGAGGGCGTCCAGGTCCTCCAGGTACGAGGCCGTGGCCGCGTTGATCGAGGCGGCGGCGTCGGGTGCGGCGGCGGCCAGGCCAGCTCCCAGGTTTTCGACCTGGACGCGGGCCCGCTTGGGCGAGGTCCACACGTGGGGGTCGAAGCGGAATTCGGGTGCCTCGCCCGCATTTTCGGGCGGGAAGGGCCAGGGGGGAGACCTCGACGCGCTCGGTCCCGCGGTCGATCGTGTAGGGGGTCTGCGGGTCGGCCGCGCCGGGGTTGTCGACGTCGGAGGCGGTCAGGACACCGGAGGTGACGACCATGCGCCCGTGGAAGCCGGAGGAGGCAACCGCGTCGTCCAGGAAGTGCTCGAGGTCGACGCCGGAGACGGCCATGACGTCAGCGTCGGCCAGGGCCGCGGTTTGAGCAGGGGTCATCTCGTGTTCGTGCGCCGAGGCGTTGGGGGCGAGGAGGCACGTCAGGCTCATGGTCAGGGCCGCATTGTCGGGGGCGACGCCCACGTGGGAGCTCTTGCCGGAGGCGTCGGTCTTATCCAGGGAGAGGTCGGTGGAGGCTGCGGCGATCTGGGTGACGTAGTCGCAGATCTGCGTGGTTGTGGCGACGACTGTGAGGCCGTGTGCCGAGGAGGTGGGCGCGCACGCCGCGAGGGGCGCGAGGGCGAGGCCGAGGATGGCGAGTGCCGCGCGGCGGGTTGTTGAGGGGATCATCATCGCTCCAACGGATTTTTCGGGTACCCGAAAATTATAGAGCATTGCGAGAACAATTCTCAACACCTGGCCGATGCACACCCTCCCACGAGCCGGTAACAAACGTTCAGGCAATTGCTCACAGCGCCACACAGCCCGCTAGACTCGGCATCGATGGATACCACGAACACGACCCACGACAACCCACAGGACGTCGAGGCACCCGACCCCCACGGCAAGGTTCCCCCTGCCGCCGCCTCCGAGAACGCGCCCGCCCCGGCCTCGTCCCCCGCGGACACGACTCCCGAGGACGGCGCACCGGAGAACCCACGCCCCAGGACCCCAACCGAGAGAACGAAACATCCGAGGCCAGCGCCCCCCACGACCCCGCCCCGGCCTCGTCAACGACAGGCGGGGACATCTGGGCAGCCCGCCTGCACACCCCGACCGCCGGCTGGGTGGCCACCGCGGTCGCCACGATCATCGCGGCCATCATTCGGATGACCGGACTGGACAACGTCCGCACCCTCGTCTTCGACGAGACCTACTACGTCAAGGACGCCTGGTCACTCATCACGCTCGGCTACGAGGGCACGTGGCCCAACAACTACGACGCATCCTTCGTCGCAGGCAACGTCTCCGGGCTCGCAGCCAAAGGCGGGTACCCCGTCCACCCGCCGACCGGCAAGTGGCTCATCGGCCTGGGCATGGAAGCGCTCGGACAGACAGACCCGGTGGGCTGGCGCATCGTGACCGCAATCTGCGGCGTTATCACCGTATTCCTCCTGTGCCGACTCGCGCAGAACCTCTTCCACAGCCCCCTCCTCACCCTCCTCGCTGGCCTCTTCCTGGCCACCGACGGCATCGCCATCGTCATGAGCCGCACCTCCATCCTCGACGGCTACCTCGCGATGTTCGCCCTGGCTGCGTTCCTGTGCGTCGTCAAGGACCAGCAGATGTCACGCCCAACGCTGACTAGCAAGCTCACCGCATGGGACGGCATCGGAACCCCGCGCCACGGCTGGGCCAACCTGTGGACATTCGTCACCCTGCGCGACCAACACGGCTTCGCGATCGGCCCCAACGCGGGTCGGCGCCCCTGGCTGCTCGCCGCCGGCATCCTGTGCGGCCTGGCGTCCTCGGTGAAGTGGTCCGGCGTCTACGTCCTCGCCTGCCTCGGCATTTTCGTCGCCATTCGCGAGGTCACCTACCGTTGGCGGCTCGGCCACCCTTCGCCCGTGCGCGGGGCGCTCATCGCGGACGTGTGGTGGGCATTCATCCTCATGGTCCCCAGCGCAATCCTGACCTACATTGCCTCCTGGTTCGGCTGGTTCACGCACCCCCAGGCCCACGGACACGGGCGGTCCGGCATCTCCGGATTCACCGGTGCCCTCGCCGACCTGTGGATCTACCACAAGGAAATGTGGACATTCCACACCGGCCTGACGACGCCCCACACGTACCAGTCCAACCCCTACACGTGGCTCGCGCAGGTACGACCGACGTCTTTCCACTGGTCAAACGACGCGTCAATCACCGGGTGCGCCTCTGGAAAGTGCGCGACGAACGTCGTTGCTCTGGGCAACCCGGTTCTGTGGTGGATCGGCATTGGAGCACTCCTCCTCGTGTTCATCGTGACTCTTCGCTACCGAAACTGGCGCTCCGGCGTCATCCTGGCGGGCTACCTCGCCCTGTACGTGCCCTGGCTGACCTACGCACACCGGACGATCTTCACGTTCTACACGGTGGCCTTCGTGCCCTTCGTCGCGCTGGGGGTCGCGTGGATGGTCGCACTCCTGGCCGATGCCGTCACGATCAGCGGGGCAGCCCCGTCCTCTCCCCCACCACTGCGCTCCGCGACCGCGGGTCGTTTGTTGGCCGCCGCGCTGACGATCGCGATTCTCGCGTGCGCTTTCTACTTCATGCCCCTGTGGCGTGGCGACGTCGTCGACTACGAGTTTTGGCGCGCGCACATGTGGCTACCCACGTGGATCTGAGCCTTGGATTCGACTCCCAGATACGACGCACGGGCGGCCCGGCAGTTTCCTGCCGGGCCGCCCGTGTCATGTCTGCGGCGCCACGCGTATCATGTATGCGGCGCCGCAGCGATGTTCTCGCGTCGATACTGCTCGCATGTCCCCTGTCGGGGCAGCACTCAGGCCAGGGAGGCCAGGAGCTGGCGAAGCGAGGCGCTCAGCTCGTCAGAGGGCTTGAAGGCACCGTCGACGAAGTCCGAGCCGAGGTTGATACCCAGCTCCTGCTCACGCACGTCGGCGCCGAAGGTGGAGAGGATATCGCGCAGGTGGGCGCGAGGGGCCTCGCCGCCGTACCAGGAGTAGCCGATCAGCGCGGTGGCCTTGTCCTTGAGGGTGGCCGGGGGCAGGAAGTCGATCGCATTCTTGAGGACACCGGGGATCGAGTGGTTGTACTCGGGGGTCACGAACACGACGGCGTCGAGCGCCTCGATGTTGGCGCGCAGGCGCACTGCCTCGGGCAGGGTCGGGGCCTGCATCGAGGGGGGCATCTCCTCAGCGAAGAGGGGCAGAGCGTAGTCACGAAGATCGATGAAGATGGGGTTGACGCCCTCGACCTGGAGCGACTGCTCCTCGATCCAGCGCGCCACCTGCTCGCCCGCACGACCGGGGCGAACGGAACCGAGAACGACAGCAATGGAAGCCATGACGTTTCCTTTCGGGGCATTATTGAAACATCAAGTACGTTACATCCTGCAACATTTCAGAACAACCCATTCGGCTATCGATTAGGACACAGGTCCTACAAATTATCGACGCGTCTCACAACTTTGCCGTGATCAGGCAATCTGCATCATTGAATTGTCAAACGATATGGGACTATCGTCCAACTGTTGTCACAGCAACATTGGCAATGTTTCAGCTGAACAACGTTCCGTCGGCGCGAAAGTGTCAGGCGCAGAGCCGACACCATCCCCGCCGCCGGCGCAAAGTCTGCCACGTCCGCCTTGGCACGAGGCCGGGGTACGCAAGCAGGGCAACGACACGCCGCATCGGCGGCGAGGAGTCATAGCGGGCCGGCGGCGAGCACGAAAGAGGCGCGACAGCAAGGACAGCGAAGCGCAACGACGGGCACACCCACCGAGCCGGCCCGCCGGAAGGCCGCGCCAACGCCACAGCGCGCGACGACACAGCGCGCGACGACACCGACGTCACGAGCGTGCATGCTCGAACCAGCAGCACTCACGCGCCACAACGACGCGTAGCCAACCCAACACGGCCCAATCGGGCCCGAGGACTATTCTGGTGCGCACTGTCGCGCAGGGGAGCGTCTGAAGGACACATAGGGGCTGTGGTGGCGTCTGGGTGGGGCTTGGGGCATTGCTGGCCGTTGGGTAGTGCTGGCCGTGCGGTGCTTCAGTTGGTTGGTGGTGTGGGTTAGGCCGGGAGCCCTGTGTGGGTTCCCGGCATGGCCGTCTGTCCGGTAAAAGCGCCGTGGAGAGAGACATCAGTAAAGAAAGCATTCAGCAGGCAAAGATAGCATTCAGCAGGCAGAGAAGCGGCCAGAGACTGTGGAGTCTCTGGCCGCTTCCGTCGGTGTGTTGTGGCGGTGTCCTACTCTCCCACAACCCATCGGTTGCAGTACCATCGGCGCTGCCGGGCTTAGCTTCCAGGTTCGGAATGTTGCTGGGCGTTTCCCCGGTGCTGTGACCACCACAAGATTATTCGTTCAACACCATCCCCCGGTTTGGTTGGGGGGTGTGGGTTGATCGTGGTTTGTATAGTGGTTGCGGCTGTTTTGCTTCGCTGTTGTTTTGTCACCCGAACGTTGGTTGGGTGGTTGTTTAGTGTTGGCCAATTAGTACCAGTCGGCTCACGAGCACCTTGCGGTGCTTCCACCTCTGGCCTATCTACCCGCTAGTCTGGCGGGGGCCTCTCACCCCACGGAGGGGGCGTGGAAACCTCATCTTGAAGCAGGCTTCCCGCTTAGATGCTTTCAGCGGTTATCCCTTCCGAACGTAGCTAACCAGCCATGCACCTGGCGGTACAACTGGCACACCAGAGGTTCGTCCATCCCGGTCCTCTCGTACTGGGGACGGCCCTTCTCAAATTTCCTGCGCGCACAGAGGATAGGGACCGAACTGTCTCACGACGTTCTGAACCCAGCTCGCGTACCGCTTTAATGGGCGAACAGCCCAACCCTTGGGACCAACTCCAGCCCCAGGATGCGACGAGCCGACATCGAGGTGCCAAACCATGCCGTCGATATGGACTCTTGGGCAAGATCAGCCTGTTATCCCCGGGGTACCTTTTATCCGTTGAGCGACCACGCACCCACGTGCCATGGCCGGATCACTAGTTCCTGCTTTCGCACCTGCTCGACCCGTCGGTCTCACAGTCAAGCTCCCTTGTACACTTGCACTCGCCACCTGATTACCAACCAGGCTGAGGGAACCTTTGAGCGCCTCCGTTACATTTTAGGAGGCAACCGCCCCAGTTAAACTACCCACCAGGCACTGTCCCCAACCCGGATCACGGGCCAAGGTTAAGGTGACCGCTTGAACCAGAATGGTATTTCAACGACGACTCCACCACCGCTGGCGCGGCAGCTTCACAGTCTCCCACCTATCCTACACAAGTCCAAGCGAACACCAATACCAAGCTATAGTAAAGGTCCCGGGGTCTTTCCGTCCTTCTGCGCGAAACGAGCATCTTTACTCGTACTGCAATTTCACCGAGTTCACGGTTGAGACAGCGGAGAAGTCGTTACGCCATTCGTGCAGGTCGGAACTTACCCGACAAGGAATTTCGCTACCTTAGGATGGTTATAGTTACCACCGCCGTTTACTGGGGCTTAAATTCACCGCTTCACACCCGCAAGGGGTGTTGACGGTTCCTCTTAACCTTCCAGCACCGGGCAGGCGTCAGTGCGTATACATCGCCTTACGGCTTCGCACGCACCTGTGTTTTTGATAAACAGTCGCTTCTCCCTATTCTCTGCGACCCCCCAACCCCACCAGCGCGCATGGCGCGGGGAAGCCAAGGGGTCCTCCTTATCCCGAAGTTACGGAGGAATTTTGCCGAGTTCCTTAACCATGATTCACTCGAACGCCTCGGTATACTCTACCTGACCACCTGAGTCGGTTTAGGGTACGGGCGCGTCATGCCCTCACGTCGAGGCTTTTCTTGGCAGCATAGGATCACCACAAGACAACACAACCGTGTCACCCTCATCAGTTCTCACCCTGGGTGCCCCCCGGATTTACCTGAGGGACGGGCCACAACCTTAAATACGCACAACCATCGGCGCACTGCAGCTACCTGTCTGCGTCACCCCTGTTAACACGCTTGCCTACAATCACCGGGACCCCAAGACCCACACACACCACCAAACCCGAAGGCTTAGTGGGCGGTGGGCAAATTGGTTAGCACAATGACTTCAGCATGGGCGGTCACAACGCGGTACCAGAATATCAACTGGTTGTCCATCGACTACGCCTGTCGGCCTCGCCTTAGGACCCGACTAACCCAGGGCGGATAAACCTAGCCCTGGAACCCTTAGTCAATCGGCGCTGCGGATTCTCACCGCAGATTCGTTACTCATGCCTGCATTCTCACTCCCACACAATCCACCAGAAGTCACCTCCAGGCTTCACCTCGTGCAGGACGCTCCCCTACCCAACAACACACCAGCACTCCAGTTCCTGGCGCCAGTCATATGTGTTGTTGCCACAGCTTCGGCGGTACGCTTGAGCCCCGCTACATTGTCGGCGCAGAACCACTTGACCAGTGAGCTATTACGCACTCTTTCAAGGATGGCTGCTTCTAAGCCAACCTCCTGGTTGTCACCGCGACTCCACATCCTTTCCCACTTAGCGTACGCTTAGGGGCCTTAGCTGATGATCTGGGCTGTTTCCCTCTCGACTACGAAGCTTATCCCCCGCAGTCTCACTGCCACGCTACACCTAATGGCATTCGGAGTTTGGCTGACGTCAGTAACCCACAGGGCCCATCGGCCATCCAGTAGCTCTACCTCCACCAGGGACCACGCGACGCTGCACCTAAATGCATTTCGGGGAGAACCAGCTATCACGGAGTTTGATTGGCCTTTCACCCCTACCCACAGTTCATCCCCCAGGTTTTCAACCCTGGTGGGTTCGGTCCTCCACACAGTCTTACCTCTGCTTCAACCTGACCATGGGTAGATCACCCCGCTTCGGGTCTAGAACACGCGACAAACGCCAAATTTTTCAGACTCGCTTTCGCTACGCATACCCCACACGGGTTAAGCACGCCACGTATCACTAACTCGCAGGCTCATTCTTCAAAAGGCACGCCATCACCCCACAAGGCTCTGACGGCTTACAGGCACACGGTTTCAGGTACTATTTCACTCCCCTCCCGGGGTACTTTTCACCATTCCCTCACGGTACTATGCACTATCGGTCATCAAGTAGTATTTAGGCTTACCAAGTGGTCTTGGCAGATTCACACGAGATTTCACGAGTCCCGCACTACTCGGGCACCACATCCACACCACACAACACCAGTCCACCTACACGACTCTCACGCTCTACGGTCAGCCATCCCAAACTGTTCGACTCCCAGCATCATACGGCGCGACCCCCCGGCAGAAGGATCCAACATGGCCCCACAACACCAAACACGCAACGGCCGCCGCCTCTCACACGCATCTGGTTTAGCCTCCTCCGCTTTCGCTCGCCACTACTCACGGAATATCTTCTCCTACGGGTACTGAGATGTTTCACTTCCCCGCGTTCCCCCCACCACCCTATACACGTTCAGATGATGGTAACCCAGCACAACCCAGGTTAGGTTCCCCCATTCGGACACCCTCGGATAATAACGCTCGCTCGCCAACTCCCCGAGGCATATCGCAGGCCGCAACGTCCTTCATCAGCTCTTGATGCCAAGGCATCCACCGAATGCCCAACAAAACTAAACAAAACACAAAAAACAGTACAGAACAAATATGCTCGCAACCACTATACAAATCACAAACAACCCACCACACACAACCCACACCCACAAGAAGAAACCCTTCAGGCCGGCTGCGCGGGCAACCACCACCAACAAAGACGGCGGACGCTCACACGGTGTTGAACGTGAACCCGACAGTGTGTCTGCTCGTATAACGTCTTATGCCCAACCCAAAACACGCACCCACACCCACCACCCACAATCCGGGCAGTAAACACATGCAGGCACAAGAAAACAACCAACACAACCCAACAGGCCACGCTGCTTGTTCCCCACTAAACGGGCTCCCTAGAAAGGAGGTGATCCAGCCGCACCTTCCGGTACGGCTACCTTGTTACGACTTCGTCCCAATCGCCAATCCCACCTTCGACCACTCCCCCCGGACAAGCCGGTTAGGCCATGGGCTTCGGGTGTTACCAACTTTCGTGACGTGACGGGCGGTGTGTACAAGGCCCGAGAACGTATTCACCGCAGCGTTGCTGATCTGCGATTACTAGCGACTCCACCTTCATGGGGTCGAGTTGCAGACCCCAATCCGAACTGAGACTGGCTTTAAAGGGATTCGCTCCACCTCACAGTATCGCAACCCTCTGTACCAACCATTGTAGCATGCGTGAAGCCCAAGACATAAGGGGCATGATGATTTGACGTCATCCCCACCTTCCTCCGAGTTAACCCCGGCAGTCCCCCACGAGTCCCCACCATCACGTGCTGGCAACATAGGGCAAGGGTTGCGCTCGTTGCGGGACTTAACCCAACATCTCACGACACGAGCTGACGACAACCATGCACCACCTGCACACGACCAACCAAATGCCACCACATCTCTGCAGTGCCGCCGTGCATGTCAAGCCTTGGTAAGGTTCTTCGCGTTGCATCGAATTAATCCGCATGCTCCGCCGCTTGTGCGGGCCCCCGTCAATTCCTTTGAGTTTTAGCCTTGCGGCCGTACTCCCCAGGCGGGGCACTTAAAGCGTTAGCTACGGCGCAGAAACCACGGGTGGCCCCCACACCTAGTGCCCAACGTTTACAGCGTGGACTACCAGGGTATCTAATCCTGTTCGCTCCCCACGCTTTCGCTCCTCAGCGTCAGTAACGGCCCAGAGACCCGCCTTCGCCACCGGTGTTCTTCCTGATATCTGCGCATTCCACCGCTACACCAGGAGTTCCAGTCTCCCCTACCGCACTCAAGTCAGCCCGTACCCACCGCACGCCCCCAGTTAAGCCAGAGGATTTCACGGCAGACGCGACCAACCGCCTACAAGCCCTTTACGCCCAATAATTCCGGACAACGCTCGCGCCCTACGTATTACCGCGGCTGCTGGCACGTAGTTAGCCGGCGCTTCTTTACCCACTACCCTCACCACAACCCACAGCTGCGGCTTGACCATGAGCGAAAGAGGTTTACAACCCGAAGGCCTCCATCCCTCACGCGGCGTCGCTGCATCAGGCTTTCGCCCATTGTGCAATATTCCCCACTGCTGCCTCCCGTAGGAGTCTGGGCCGTATCTCAGTCCCAATGTGACCGGTCACCCTCTCAGGTAAGCTACCCGTCAAAAGCCTTGGTAGGCCATCACCCCACCAACAAGCTGATAGGCCGCGAGCCCATCCCCCACCAGAAAAAACCTTTCCACCAACCCCCATGCGAAGGCAAGTGAATATCCAGTATTAGCACCCGTTTCCGGGCGTTATCCCAAAGAAGAGGGCAGGTTACTCACGTGTTACTCACCCGTTCGCCACTCATCCACCCAACAAAAGCTGAGCTTCAGCGTTCGACTTGCATGTGTTAAGCACGCCGCCAGCGTTCGTCCTGAGCCAGGATCAAACTCTCCGAACAAAAACAAAAACGTTAAAGCCCAGAAAAACCAACCAACCAAACAAGGCCAGCCAGCAATCCCAACCAAAAACACTCAAAAACAAAAAACAGGCATAAAACAAAAACAAACAAACACACTATCGAGTTCACAAACAACACCCACACACCCCAGACAACCAAGCCACAAAGCCCAGCCACCCACAGCAGTGAACCACCACCACAAACCCACAGGCCCGCGGCGACAGGTGAATAATCTACCCACCCCCACACCCAAAGTCAAACCAAAACAACGTGACCCCCAACACGCGGATTAATGGATCCGCAGAATACCGGGAAAAATGACTGATGAATGGTCATAAATTGGGGCCCACGACATACTATTACGGCCGCTCAGCGCTATCGCAATCGCGTGCAGCCACCGATCAGCAGGTTTGAGAACGCACCCCCAAACCCACTTCTGCAGGAGTATATTCGTCGCTGATCTGCGAAAAGTGACGAACGTGACTGAGCGTTTAGCGCAGGCGAATATCTTCGACCCCATCCTCGATTTCAAGTTGGACGGAGCGGCTCGATTAACGAGGCAGGCCGCACGCACGGCGCACCGCGTTGCCGACCTCCAGCGCCGTCCCACTGTGGCAACAGGCGCATACCTCCGTCCTCATGCGCCCGACGATTCAAGCTTCCGCAACCCGACTGCATCGCATCATCCGTCGATGTAGGCATCACTAGATGCGCACAGCTCGATCGCAACGTCCACAGGTGCATCCGCATCGTGACCACCCGGCCCGGCCACTTGAGATGCGACGGCTCGGAGCACCCACCAGACTGGCGCGCTTATGTGGCATCCAATGGCCACGTGCGCGTTTTGCTTCCGACGCCGACTCTTGTGCCCCTTATTGCGCAGCGCGTTGCGAACACAGCGGCGAGTAGCTCGCGCGTCACACATATGAACGAGCACGGGACAGAAGCAGGCACGGCTCGAGCAACCGTTCGCCCCACGTTCGAGGTGCGACCGCAGGGACTAGATACGTCAGGCCCTGGGGGGTCACGCGATATGGCGCGCAACGATGGTCGAGAAGGCACCTGATCAACAACTCCAGCGGATCTAGCACATGACCTCCCCACTGCGTGCGCCCATGCTCGTCGAACTCCGCAGGGCAGTCGTTAGTGTCGGCGGGACGAGATGTGTCGGGCTCAGCACGTGCTTTTCAGTGCACACCTCAGTTGCTGTTGAGACGCCGGTGCCGATAGACCGAGGACGTGTCTTCCACGAGCACCTCGCGCCCGAGCAGCTACCGCCCGTCTAGCTGCGGGCGTCGCGACGGCCAAGAGTACGACGATAGCCCAATACCGGAGCGCTCGATGTTGATCGGCGATTCAGCTGTCAGGACGAGCCAACGGACCGCTCTCGGGCCAACTCGCCACCGTTAACCGGCTTCCAAGTGCCTGAACCGTTTGGCGCTGCTGGTTGGCGCCCAGGTCGTCAGTCCTCCTCGAGCGGGCTCGATCCGTGCGCCGACCCAATGCTCGATGAAGCACGCCACCACTGCCGTAGTGGAGGCACAGACGCGTCATGATGGCGAGCCACGACGGACCCCCATGCTCAAGCAAGCTCCTCGCGACGCGCAAGTCGATCGTCGGCACTAACGAGCGGTCGCAGAGTGACAGACGGACCGCCCGGCGTCGAGCGCGACGATTGTGTGCGCGGGTGTGCCCGCGTACACCAAGGCGGCTGCCGTGCTGTACCTGAACGAACCGGGGTCAGTCCGGCGATCCCCCTCTTGCAACACAGGCGTGACGCCACCGAGGCACGATGAGCAAGAAGACGCCGCTGTGGTAGCCGTCTGGGTTGTGGGCGCGGGCCTTGTAGCATCCTTCATCCGACCCGCGGCGGGGCTTCCATCCGCGGTGTGGTTATCAGCCCGCGTCGTTGGTGTCTTCGTGCCTGGGTTGTACCCTGGGCCTCGTTAGCGACCCGGGATTGCGCGTGTCGTAGGCATCTTCGGCCCGCTGGGTGTTTCTTGCTGAGGGTTGTGCGTAGTGCCTTTGAAGCCCTTTGCGGTGCCGTATGTTGTGGTGCCTCGGGAATGTCGCGTGCAATTCCCCAAGCCGTGTTTCAAGGGTTTGAAATGGGGTCGTTGGGATTGCAACGTTCGTGGGGGTGCCGCGGAAAGTTCGGTCATCCGAATTGCATGCGACTTGTGGGTCGTGAGGCGCGTGGATCGAACTCCTGTGTTCGGTCGTCGGCCCAAGGATGCTGCCTACCATACCTGGGGGCATCGGGCTTGTGCTCGCAAGGCTTGCTGCGTTGCTGAACGAGGCCGTGGTGGCTCGTGTGGGTAGCCAGCGCCGTGGAGAGAGACATCAGTAAAGAAAGCATTCAGCAGGCAGAGATAGCATTCGGCAAGGCAGAGAAGCGGCCAGAGACTGTGGAGTCTCTGGCCGCTTCCGTCGGTGTGTTGTGGCGGTGTCCTACTCTCCCACAACCCATCGGTTGCAGTACCATCGGCGCTGCCGGGCTTAGCTTCCAGGTTCGGAATGTTGCTGGGCGTTTCCCCGGTGCTGTGACCACCACAAGATTATTCGTTCAACACCATCCCCCGGTTTTGGTTGGGGGGTGTGGGTTGATCGTGGTTTGTATAGTGGTTGCGGCTGTTTTGCTTCGCTGTTGTTTTGTCACCCGAACGTTGGTTGGGTGGTTGTTTAGTGTTGGCCAATTAGTACCAGTCGGCTCACGAGCACCTTGCGGTGCTTCCACCTCTGGCCTATCTACCCGCTAGTCTGGCGGGGGCCTCTCACCCCACGGAGGGGGCGTGGAAACCTCATCTTGAAGCAGGCTTCCCGCTTAGATGCTTTCAGCGGTTATCCCTTCCGAACGTAGCTAACCAGCCATGCACCTGGCGGTACAACTGGCACACCAGAGGTTCGTCCATCCCGGTCCTCTCGTACTGGGGACGGCCCTTCTCAAATTTCCTGCGCGCACAGAGGATAGGGACCGAACTGTCTCACGACGTTCTGAACCCAGCTCGCGTACCGCTTTAATGGGCGAACAGCCCAACCCCTTGGGACCAACTCCAGCCCCAGGATGCGACGAGCCGACATCGAGGTGCCAAACCATGCCGTCGATATGGACTCTTGGGCAAAGATCAGCCTGTTATCCCCGGGGTACCTTTTTATCCGTTGAGCGACCACGCACCCACGTGCCATGGCCGGATCACTGGTTCCTGCTTTCGCACCTGCTCGACCCGTCGGTCTCACAGTCAAGCTCCCTTGTACACTTGCACTCGCCACCTGATTACCAACCAGGCTGAGGGAACCTTTGAGCGCCTCCGTTACATTTTTAGGAGGCAACCGCCCCAGTTAAACTACCCACCAGGCACTGTCCCCAACCCGGATCACGGGCCAAGGTTAAGGTGACCGCTTGAACCAGAATGGTATTTCAACGACGACTCCACCACCGCTGGCGCGGCAGCTTCACAGTCTCCCACCTATCCTACACAAGTCCAAGCGAACACCAATACCAAGCTATAGTAAAGGTCCCGGGGTCTTTCCGTCCTTCTGCGCGAAACGAGCATCTTTACTCGTACTGCAATTTCACCGAGTTCACGGTTGAGACAGCGGAGAAGTCGTTACGCCATTCGTGCAGGTCGGAACTTACCCGACAAGGAATTTCGCTACCTTAGGATGGTTATAGTTACCACCGCCGTTTACTGGGGCTTAAATTCACCGCTTCACACCCCGGGGGGGTGTTGACGGTTCCTCTTAACCTTCCAGCACCGGGCAGGCGTCAGTGCGTATACATCGCCTTACGGCTTCGCACGCACCTGTGTTTTTGATAAACAGTCGCTTCTCCCTATTCTCTGCGACCCCCCAACCCCACCAGCGCGCATGGCGCGGCAAAGTCAAGGGGTCCTCCTTATCCCGAAGTTACGGAGGAATTTTGCCGAGTTCCTTAACCATGATTCACTCGAACGCCTCGGTATACTCTACCTGACCACCTGAGTCGGTTTAGGGTACGGGCGCGTCATGCCCTCACGTCGAGGCTTTTCTTGGCAGCATAGGATCACCACAAGACAACACAACCGTGTCACCCTCATCAGTTCTCACCCTGGGTGCCCCCCGGATTTACCTGAGGGACGGGCCACAACCTTAAATACGCACAACCATCGGCGCACTGCAGCTACCTGTCTGCGTCACCCCTGTTAACACGCTTGCCTACAATCACCGGGACCCCAAGACCCACACACACCACCAAACCCGAAGGCTTAGTGGGCGGTGGGCAAATTGGTTAGCACAATGACTTCAGCATGGGCGGTCACAACGCGGTACCAGAATATCAACTGGTTGTCCATCGACTACGCCTGTCGGCCTCGCCTTAGGACCCGACTAACCCAGGGCGGATAAACCTAGCCCTGGAACCCTTAGTCAATCGGCGCTGCGGATTCTCACCGCAGATTCGTTACTCATGCCTGCATTCTCACTCCCACACAATCCACCAGAAGTCACCTCCAGGCTTCACCTCGTGCAGGACGCTCCCCTACCCAACAACACACCAGCACTCCAGTTCCTGGCGCCAGTCATATGTGTTGTTGCCACAGCTTCGGCGGTACGCTTGAGCCCCGCTACATTGTCGGCGCAGAACCACTTGACCAGTGAGCTATTACGCACTCTTTCAAGGATGGCTGCTTCTAAGCCAACCTCCTGGTTGTCACCGCGACTCCACATCCTTTCCCACTTAGCGTACGCTTAGGGGCCTTAGCTGATGATCTGGGCTGTTTCCCTCTCGACTACGAAGCTTATCCCCCGCAGTCTCACTGCCACGCTACACCTAATGGCATTCGGGTTTGGCTGACGTCAGTAACCCACAGGGCCCATCGGCCATCCAGTAGCTCTACCTCCACCAGGGACCACGCGACGCTGCACCTAAATGCATTTCGGGGAGAACCAGCTATCACGGAGTTTGATTGGCCTTTCACCCCTACCCACAGTTCATCCCCCAGGTTTTCAACCCTGGTGGGTTCGGTCCTCCACACAGTCTTACCTCTGCTTCAACCTGACCATGGGTAGATCACCCCGCTTCGGGTCTAGAACACGCGACAAACGCCAAATTTTTCAGACTCGCTTTCGCTACGCATACCCCACACGGGTTAAGCACGCCACGTATCACTAACTCGCAGGCTCATTCTTCAAAAGGCACGCCATCACCCCACAAGGCTCTGACGGCTTACAGGCACACGGTTTCAGGTACTATTTCACTCCCCTCCCGGGGTACTTTTCACCATTCCCTCACGGTACTATGCACTATCGGTCATCAAGTAGTATTTAGGCTTACCAAGTGGTCTTGGCAGATTCACACGAGATTTCACGAGTCCCGCACTACTCGGGCACCACATCCACACCACACAACACCAGTCCACCTACACGACTCTCACGCTCTACGGTCAGCCATCCCAAACTGTTCGACTCCCAGCATCATACGGCGCGACCCCCCGGCAGAAGGATCCAACATGGCCCCACAACACCAAACACGCAACGGCCGCCGCCTCTCACACGCATCTGGTTTAGCCTCCTCCGCTTTCGCTCGCCACTACTCACGGAATATCTTCTCCTACGGGTACTGAGATGTTTCACTTCCCCGCGTTCCCCCCACCACCCTATACACGTTCAGATGATGGTAACCCAGCACAACCCAGGTTAGGTTCCCCCATTCGGACACCCTCGGATAATAACGCTCGCTCGCCAGCTCCCCGAGGCATATCGCAGGCCGCAACGTCCTTCATCAGCTCTTGATGCCAAGGCATCCACCGAATGCCCAACAAAACTAAACAAAACACAAAAAACAGTACAGAACAAATATGCTCGCAACCACTATACAAATCACAAACAACCCACCACACACAACCCACACCCACAAGAAGAAACCCTTCAGGCCGGCTGCGCGGGCAACCACCACCAACAAAGACGGCGGACGCTCACACGGTGTTGAACGTGAACCCGACAGTGTGTCTGCTCGTATAACGTCTTATGCCCAACCCAAAACACGCACCCACACCCACCACCCACAATCCGGGCAGTAAACACATGCAGGCACAAGAAAACAACCAACACAACCCAACAGGCCACGCTGCTTGTTCCCCACTAAACGGGCTCCCTAGAAAGGAGGTGATCCAGCCGCACCTTCCGGTACGGCTACCTTGTTACGACTTCGTCCCAATCGCCAATCCCACCTTCGACCACTCCCCCCGGACAAGCCGGTTGAGGCCATGGGCTTCGGGTGTTACCAACTTTCGTGACGTGACGGGCGGTGTGTACAAGGCCCGAGAACGTATTCACCGCAGCGTTGCTGATCTGCGATTACTAGCGACTCCACCTTCATGGGGTCGAGTTGCAGACCCCAATCCGAACTGAGACTGGCTTTAAGGGATTCGCTCCACCTCACAGTATCGCAACCCTCTGTACCAACCATTGTAGCATGCGTGAAGCCCAAGACATAAGGGGCATGATGATTTGACGTCATCCCCACCTTCCTCCGAGTTAACCCCGGCAGTCCCCCACGAGTCCCCACCATCACGTGCTGGCAACATAGGGGCAAGGGTTGCGCTCGTTGCGGGACTTAACCCAACATCTCACGACACGAGCTGACGACAACCATGCACCACCTGCACACGACCAACTAAATGCCACCACATCTCTGCAGTGCCGCCGTGCATGTCAAGCCTTGGTAAGGTTCTTCGCGTTGCATCGAATTAATCCGCATGCTCCGCCGCTTGTGCGGGCCCCCGTCAATTCCTTTGAGTTTTAGCCTTGCGGCCGTACTCCCCAGGCGGGGCACTTAAAGCGTTAGCTACGGCGCAGAAACCACGGGTGGCCCCCACACCTAGTGCCCAACGTTTACAGCGTGGACTACCAGGGTATCTAATCCTGTTCGCTCCCCACGCTTTCGCTCCTCAGCGTCAGTAACGGCCCAGAGACCCGCCTTCGCCACCGGTGTTCTTCCTGATATCTGCGCATTCCACCGCTACACCAGGAGTTCCAGTCTCCCCTACCGCACTCAAGTCAGCCCGTACCCACCGCACGCCCCCAGTTAAGCCAGAGGATTTCACGGCAGACGCGACCAACCGCCTACAAGCCCTTTACGCCCAATAATTCCGGACAACGCTCGCGCCCTACGTATTACCGCGGCTGCTGGCACGTAGTTAGCCGGCGCTTCTTTACCCACTACCCTCACCACAACCCAAAGCTGCGGCTTGACCATGAGCGAAAGAGGTTTACAACCCGAAGGCCTCCATCCCTCACGCGGCGTCGCTGCATCAGGCTTTCGCCCATTGTGCAATATTCCCCACTGCTGCCTCCCGTAGGAGTCTGGGCCGTATCTCAGTCCCAATGTGACCGGTCACCCTCTCAGGCCGGCTACCCGTCAAAGCCTTGGTAGGCCATCACCCCACCAACAAGCTGATAGGCCGCGAGCCCATCCCCCACCAGAAAAAACCCTTTCCACCAACCCCCATGCGAAGATCAGTGAATATCCAGTATTAGCACCCGTTTCCGGGCGTTATCCCAAAGAAGGGGGCAGGTTACTCACGTGTTACTCACCCGTTCGCCACTCATCCACCCAACAAAAGCTGAGCTTCAGCGTTCGACTTGCATGTGTTAAGCACGCCGCCAGCGTTCGTCCTGAGCCAGGATCAAACTCTCCGAACAAAAACAAAAACGTTAAAGCCCAGAAAAACCAACCAACCAAACAAGGCCAGCCAGCAATCCCAACCAAAAACACTCAAAAACAAAAAACAGGCATAAAACAAAAACAAACAAACACACTATCGAGTTCACAAACAACACCCACACATTCAAACGCACGCAGAAAATCTGTGCGATCTCGAAAGGTGTTTCGCGCCAAGTTCCCACGACCAAGCTTCTCGCTTCGTTCGCTGCCGTTCGGCGCAACAAGAAGAACTTTACGCACTTGCCCGCCGATCGTCAAATCGAGGCTCTTTGACCCCCTCGGCACACACTTCCGCAAGATCCCGCGGTTTTCGGCAAGATTCAGCGCCACATCAGGCCATTTTTCCGCGATTTTCATGCCCCAGAACACAGAATGTCACACAAAGTGTGTGCCACGACGCGCTTCAAACCGCTCGTCACACACCCCTGACCTGGCGCTATAGCAGGACTATCACATTTTTGCCCAAAACTTTACCGCCCGTTGACCTTGAGGCTATACTCGCCTCATCCAAGCGGCCTCGCCGCCTCCGACAATGCAAGGAACAACGATGAACGGACTCCTGCCCCCGGACTTTGATCTCGCCGGGACCCTGGATACGATTTCAGGCTTCATGTATACGTACCTGCTCGTCGCGCTTCTGATCGCGGTTGGCCTCTTCTTCTTCCTCTTCACTCGCGCGCTTCCGCTGCGCATGTTTATCGAAGCGCTCCGCGTCGTCATGGAGCCCCCGAAGAAGGAAGGCGGCGTGTCCTCCTTCCGCGCGCTGATGGTTTCCACGGCCTCGCGCGTCGGCGTCGGTAACATCGCGGGCGTCGCCACTGCCGTGACTCTCGGCGGTGCCGGCTCTGTTTTCTGGATGTGGGTCATTGCCACGCTCGGTGGCGCCTCGGCCTTCATCGAGTCGACGCTCGCGCAGATCTACAAGAAGCGGGGCCCCCACCACTCCTACGGTGGCCCGGCCTACTACATCCAGACTGCTTTGAAGGCGAGCTGGCTTGCCTACCTCTTCGCAATCGTCTTGATTCTGACCTACATGGGTGGCTTCAACTTGCTGGCCTCCTACAACGTGGCTGACACCTTCATGCACTACAGCTGGGCGAATGCCTGGACGCCGTGGATCGTCGGCGAGATACTCGCGGTCCTCATGGCCGTGTCGATTCTGGGCGGCACTCGCCGCCTCACCGACGTGACGGGCTACATGGTCCCGATCATGGCGATTATCTACCTGGGTGTGGGCGCGGTCGTCATCGCCGTCAACTACCAGAACATTCCCGCGATGTTCTCCGCGATTTTCCACGGCGCCTTCGACTTCGACGCTATCTTCGGCGGTTTCGCGGGATCGGCCATGATGTACGGCATCAAGCGCGGCCTCTACTCGAACGAGGCCGGTGTCGGTTCCGCGCCGAACGCCGCAGCCTCCGCCTCCGTGTCGCACCCCGCCAAGCAGGGCCTCGTCCAGATGCTGTCGGTCTTCATCGACACGATGATCATCTGTACCTTCACCGCGTTCGTCGTCCTGTCCTCGGGCGTCGGCGCCGACGGTGGAGTCACGGGTGCTCCCCTCGTCAAGGACGCGATGGCCACCGTTCTTGGCCAGAGCGTCGCGCAGGTCTTCATCTCGGTTGCACTGTTCCTCTTCGCGTTCACCACGCTGGTCGGCAACTTCTACTACGCCGAGGTGAACTTCCGCTTCCTGCTGAGCAAGATCGAGATCAAGCACTGGATGCTCACCGTTTTCCGCCTCGCGGCCGCTGCCCTGGTGTTCTGCGGCGCGCTGCTGAAGTTTGAGGTCGCGTGGAACCTGGGCGACATCCTGATGGGCCTCATGGCGCTCATCAACCTGCCCGTCATCGTGTTCCTCGGCAAGATCGCCGTCGACTGCGCTAACGACTACACGGCGCAGCGTAAGGCGGGCCTCGACCCGAAGTTCAGGGCCTCCTCGATTGGCTTGGACCCCTCCGAGCTGGATTACTGGCAGGATGACGCTCCGGCCTCCGCCAAGGACGCCGCCGAGAAGGCGACCGTCTAAGCGAGCACTGCTCCACACGCTGTGCCCCGGCCTCGTCACAATCGACGAGGCCGGGGCAAGTTTATGCGCGCATGCGCGGCGATCGGATACTACGCCGGCGCGTGAGCGAAGCGCGTTCGGATCCGCACTCCCCCGGTGTGCCCGCACGCGGACAGCGCGCGAGCCACCGCGTCGGCGGCCCACCCGAGCATCTCGGGCCGATCGTTCGGGGCGCGCAGAGTGGCGGCGGCCCCGAAGGCGAACGCAGAGGACGACTCCACGGCGAGCCCCATCTGCACGGCCGATGCCAAGGCCTCGGTAAAGCCCGAGGGGGACAGGGCCTGTCCCTTGTAGCGCGGGCGCGCCTCGAGGTGAATGAGCGGACCAGGGGCAACCAGGGACAAATCCAGCGAGCCGATCGGCAGGCTCCCGTCCTCGAACGGCATGTTCGCGGTGGAGCGGGCGTAGCCCGGGGGCAGGTCGAGCTCGAAGACGCATTCGTCGACGCGCACATCGGCGACGAGCTCGAGCGTGGCCACGGAGGCAATCACAGATGCCACGAAGTGGATGTGCCTGCCCACGTCACCGAGCCACGTGTCGACAATCGCGTGGCACATCGCCGGTGTGGCGACCGCCAGGGAGGGCTGCCCTGCCGCGCGGGACTCCCCCGGCCCGTCCGCTCCCCTACCCCGGGGTGGCGCGTGGACGTCGCCCACGAAAAAGTCGAAGGCGTAGAGCCCATGATGGGTGCGATCGTCGTCGTAGGCGATGAATCCCAGCCCCGTGCCAATGAGCACGGACAGGAAGGCATCGTAGAGGCACTCGCTGTCCTGCGCAAAGAGGTCCGCCGCGTGCGGCGTGCGCGGGTCCAGCTGGCCGACCAGCCACGTCTGCAGCGCCACGTAACCCTCGTCTGTCGTGCGACCGTCACATCTCACGGTACCCTCCCCGTTCCGTCGAGCATATGGGTTTGACACCACTATGACAGACACCAGGGCTCGCTGGCCACTTTCGCGAGCAAATCCGAGTAGCAGCCAGACCGCGCAGGGGCCAACGAAACGACACATGGGAGCCATCGCCCCTCCCACCTGCGTCAACGAGCACGCAGCGCACAAGGGGACCCCGGCCTCGTCCCAGGAACATGAACGAGGCCGGGGCCCTATCGCACGCGCGCTTACTCCGTGGCGAGCAGCGCTTCCTCGGACTCCTTGGTCCACAGGCCGTCCTTCATGGCGGCCGCGACCTGCGGGAACTTCTCGGCCAGCTCGCTCAGCGGCGTGAGGCCCAGGTCGTGCAGCGACGGGAAGACCATGATCTTGCCGCCCGAGGTGCGGTTGATGACCGAGTTGATGGCGTCGCCGAAGCCCGCCATGCCGGTGACCGCCCACAGGGAGATCGTGGTGTCGATGATGCCAGCCTCGATCTTGCGCAGCACCGTGCGCATGTCGGACACGTCCGAACCGGAGGTGCCCAGCATGAAGATCCGGCGCTCGATGATGCCCTGCAGGTCAAAGTCGCCGAACGTGCCGGCCGGGATACCGGCGAACGCGTTCAGGATGCCACCCTCAGCCAACAGGTCGACGGCCTGGGAGACCAGCGCGGGGACGGGCACGAGGCACGTCGCGTAGGTGTAGCCGTACTCCAGGGGCGTCGAGGCGGTGTTGATGATGTCGAGGGGCACGCCGTTCTTCTCGGCGGTCGGGCCGACGACGGCCGCGAGGTTCGCCAGGCGCTCGTCCGACAGGTCGGTGCCGACCACGGAGATGCCGGGGACACCCGAGGTGACGGCGCGCATCGTGTGCATGACGCCCATCGGGCCGGCCGCGCCGACGAACACACAACGGTCGTTCTCGCGCAGATCGCCGTTGGCGGGGATCCACGCGTAGCCCTCGCGCGGATCCGAGCCGGTCGTGCCACAGAAGCGGATGAAGTCGTAGTGGACGCGGCCGATGTCCAGGGGAGACCTTGCGGGAGATCGTCTCCCCGCCCAGGACGACGCACATGGTGCCGCGGGTGCCGATCAGGAGCGCGGCCTTCTCAATCGCGTCGGCGTCCGCGCCGAAGAACACGACGTCGTCGAACTCGCCCAGGGCGCCCTCAACGGCGTCGACAGCAACGCGCACGACCTCGGCGGGCTTGTGCTCGGCGGTCAGCGCATCGATGTCGCCCTCGCCAACGACGAGCAGGCGTCCGCCGTCAGCGACGTGATCGCGCTCGGCCCACGCGTAGGAGCCTTCGACGGTCGCCCACGGCTCGATGAGGCCCACGGCGGCGGCCGAGGGGCCCTCCGACACGTGGATCAGGTACTCTTCGCCGTCCGGGGACACGACGCAGCGCTCGTCGACGACGACGTACTCTTCGAGGGCACCGTCAAAGTTGTAGCCGAAGGCGCCGTTCGACTTGGCGGTACGCAGGTGCTTCCAGTCGGCCTGAACCAGCAGACGGTCGCCCACCTTGTAGTGCGTGACCTTCTCGCCGACCTGCACGACGCGCACCACGGGCTCGTGGCCGGGCGTCACTGCTTCCCCGTTCGGGTGGTAGGACGGGATGTCCGTGAGGGCATCCAGGTCGATGCCGCCGACCACGTCGGACTTGCGCGGGTGGCCATCGAACTGGTGGAGCAGCTTCGTATCGGAGAAGCAGATGCCGCAGGCTTCAACCTCGAGCAAGATCTGCGTCGGGCCAACGGGGTCAACGGGCTTCGCCGGGTTAAGGACGAACTCCTCCTTGCCGACGATCTGAATCGCGTACTGGGTGGAGGGAATCTGGGTCATGACTGACTCCTTGACTAAAAACGACTGGACGTGAGATGAAGGGGGACGAGGCCGGGGCACCCGTGGAGGGGACCGTGACCACCCTGGGGCCCCGGCCTCGAGACGGTGTCAGGAGAGCATGACCTGGCCGCCCGTGACGGGCACGGCCTGGCCGGTCTCGTATTCCTGCTCGACGATGTAGAAGATTGCGCGCAGGACGTCGATGCCCTGGGCGCCGCGGCGCATGGGGACCTTGGCCTCGTAGAACTCCTTGACGTCGGCGACCGTCTTGGCGCCGGGGACCTTGCCGGAGTTCAGGTACTGGACGAACAGGCCGCGGTCCGGGTCGGACCAGAGGGGGCCGTCGTAGAAGTTACCGGGGCAGATCGCGTTGACCTTGACGCCGTGAGCGACCATCTCGAGGGCGAAGGACTGGACCAGGCCGATGCCGCCGAACTTCGAGCCCGCGTAGGCGGCGTTCTTGTTCGAGCCGACCAGGCCGGACTTGGAGTTGATCTGGATGATGTCGGTGAGCCACTCGGGTGCGGTGGAGTGCTGACGGGCCAGGAGCTGTCCGAGGTGCTTGGTGACCAGGAAGAATGCCACGTAGTTGATGTCGGTGGACAGGCGGAACGCGGAGGCGTCCTGCTCGAGGACGGAGCCGGCGCGCACGATGCCCGCGTTGGAGACGACCAGGTCAAGGCCGCCGGTGACGCGCTCAATCTCGGCGGCCATCGCGGCCACGGAGTCCTCGTCGGCGACGTTGACCGTGATCGGGTGGGCGACGCCTTCGCCGCCGAGTTCAGCCGCCTTGGCTGCCGCGCCCTCGCCGTTCAGGTCGGCGACGTAGACGAAGCATCCGGCGTCGACCAGGCCGCGCGCGATCTCCGCGCCGAATCCCTGGGCGCCGCCCGTCACGAGGGCGACGCGGCCGTTGATGGCGCGCTCGCCGGTGCGCGTGGGGCGCACCTCGTAGGTCTCCTCGTCGGCGCGCACGACGACGGGCAGCTCGGTGTCCTTCAGGGAGCAGGGGCACACCTCGGTGAGGGGGCCGTCGAAGGTGACGGTCGGCTCGGCCGAGCTGGGGGCCACGATGACGGGGCGGCCGAGGGCCTTCAGGAAGAGCCCGCGTACCTCGGGGGCGTTACTCATGATGTCTCTCTTTCTTGACGGTGATCGTCAGTTAATCGATGTGGCTCGGGCGGCAACAGCGGCGGCGTCCTCGCCGTCGGCAATCGCGCGCCCCAGGGGTGCGTACTGGCTGATGCGCTCGGCGAGGGCCTCGGGGGTCAGGCGACCCGTGCGGCCCAGCAGGTGCAGGGAGGGGTCTACGGAGGACAGGCCTCGTGCGCGACGAGGGCCCAGGTGGCCTCGTTGAGGTCCGCGAACTCGGGGCGGCGCAGCTCCTCGCATGTGAAGCGCTGGCGCGGCTGGTTGATGTCCACGCCCGAAATTTCAAGCATCCCGTGGGCGGCCGCGAGCGCGTGGATGCGCGCCAGCTGCTCGGGCGTGTTGCGCGGGGGCATGTAGGTGACGGCGCGCAGGCCGATCGACTCCATGTACTCGAAGAGCTCGTCGAGGAAGTCGTCCTCGAACTTTTCGGCCTTCTTGTCCCCCGTCGGGGAGGCGGACACGTCGCCCAGGTAGGCGTAGGTGGCGATCGCACCGACCAAGTCGGCGAACTCGACGACCTCGGCTGCGCTGGGCAGCTCGTCGGTGGGCTGGATGTAGATGCGGTCCAGGTAGTTGGCCTTGAGGACGCCCAGCAGGTCGTACATGAGGTGCGGGTTGTCCGCGTCGGACAGGACGGCGGCCAGGGAGGCGGGGATCTCGACGCCCATCTGCGCCAGTCCCTCGGTCAGGGCGGGGCCGCGCCCAAATCCGCGGATGAGGGCCGAGGCCATGGCGGCCAGCAGGTGACGCTCGGTGATCCCGCCGCCGTTTTCGTACTGCGAGATGCCGACCATGTCGGCCTGCGGGTCGAAGGGCTCCAGGCCCAGGTCAGTGAGGATCGTGTTGGCGCGCTCGGCCATGGCCAGGGTGCGCGTCAGGCGGGCGGCGCGCTTGGGGGCCAGCCAGGCCGCGACCTTCTCGCGGGCCGGGGCGGGCACGCCCTGCACCGTCATGTAGGCGACGCCCTCGGAGTCGGGGTTGTTGAGCTTGCGCTGCGCGAGCGGCGTGCCTTCGCCGAAGCGGGCGCGGATCTCGAAGCCGGTGACGGAGCCCATTCCCAGGATGGAGGTGGCTTCGCTCATCTCAGCGGCGGCACCGATCGAGTCGTGGTCGACGGAGCCGACGACGCGCAGGCCAGCCCGGCGCGCAAGCAGGGCCGCGTGGGTGGGCGTGTAGGGGCTGAACGAGAAGCAGGTGTGAATGTGGTTGTTCGACTCGGGCACCCATTCGGGGAACTGCTCGGTGGCGGCGACGACGCGCAGCGCGTCGATGCGCTGGGCCGGGGTGGCTGCCGGGTCGTTGGTGATGTCCATGGGTTCTGCCATCTCTTCGTTGGGTGGAGAAGTGAAAGGGGATGTTGAGGGGGACGCGAGGCCGGGGCACAGGTGAGGAGGAGATTGCCCCGGCCTCGCGCGGCTCGCACCAGGGAATGCGAGCCTCGGATGGGGGCGGGCTGGAAAGGGGGAACGGCCCGCCCCCAGTGCTTTACAGACCCGCGCGGTTCAGGCGAGCGATCTCGGCCTCGGTCGCGTGCTTCGTAGTGGGCACGTGGCCGGGCAGCGGGAGGATGCGCTCATGAATCGCGTCGAGGATCCAGGAGACCTGCGGGAAGAAGAACGACTCCATCTCGGGTCCGGGCGTGATGCCGTTGCGCGAGGCGACGACGGCGATCGGCGCGTCGAGCGCGTCGAAGGCCAGGGTCTGCACGTTGGCGGCGACCGTGTTGAGGAAGGAGCCACGCTCGACCGCGTCCGAGGTCAGGACGAGGCGACCGGTCTTCTTCACAGACGCGATGAGCTTGTCGTAGTTGAGCGGGGCGACGAAGCGCAGGTCGATGACCTCGGCGCTCAGGCCATACTTCTCAGCCAGGACGTCCGCGGCCTCCAGGGCCTTGTACACGGTCGCGCCGTAGGCGGCGATCGTGATGTCGGTGCCCTCGCGGCGGATCGCCGGCTCGCCCTCTTCGGTCTCGTAGTAGCCCTCGGGCACGCCGCCGGGCTCGAAGTCCTCGCCCTTGTCGTAGAGCTTCTGGCTCTCGAGGAACACGACCGGGTCGGTGCCGGCGAGTGCCAGGTTGAGCATGCCCTTGGCGTCGGTCGGGGTCGTCGGGAAGTAGACCTTCAGGCCCGGGATGTGAGCGACGAGCGCGCTCCAGTCCTGGGAGTGCTGAGCACCGTACTTCGCGCCCACGGACACGCGCAGGACGAGAGGCATCTTGAGCAGGCCGGCGCTCATCGACTGCCACTTGGCCATCTGGTTGAAGACCTCGTCGCCGGAGCGGCCCAGGAAGTCGCAGTACATGAGCTCGACGACCGCGCGGCCACCGGCCATCGCGTAGCCGACGCCGGCGCCCACGATCGAGGCCTCGGCGATGGGCGAGTTGAAGAGGCGACGGTAGGGCAGGGCCTCGGTCAGGCCACGGTAGACGGCGAAGGCGCCGCCCCAGTCGCGGTTTTCCTCGCCCCAAGCGGCCATCGTCGGGTCGGTCTTGAAGCGGTGCAGCATGGCCTCGAACAGGCCGTCACGGAACTGGTACATACGCATCTTGGAGACGGGCTTGCCGTTCTCGTCGACGGAGGTGCGCACCTTCTTGGCCAGCGCCTTGACGCGCGGGTTGTCCTCGAGGTCAATCTCGGGGGTCGCGTCATCGAAGGCCTCAACCTTCTCGTTGGAGAACATGACGGAGTCGATGTAGCCGTCGGCGACGCGCGGGGTGGCCTCGTCGTCGATCGAGAGCTTGAGGACCTTGACGAGCTTCTCGGTCAGCGAGGCCGCGTAGCCGTCGATCTCGTCCTGCGTGGTCAGGCCGTTGGAGATCAGCAGGTTGGAGTACTCCTTGATGCAGTCCACCTGCTCCCACAGCTCGACCTCTTCCTTCGTGCGGTACGAGGAGGCATCCGACGGCGAGTGGCCGGAGAAGCGGTAGGTGATGGTGTCCATGAGGACGGGGCCGCGGCCCTCCTCGAGGATCTTCTTCTTGCGGGTGGTCGCATCCGCGACGGCCAGCGGGTTGAGGCCGTCGACGCGCTCGGCGTGCATGGCCTCGGGGTTCAGGGCCGCGCCCACGCGGGCGAGGACCTCGTAGCCCATGGTCTCGCCGAAGGTCTGGCCGCCCATGCCGTAGAAGTTGTTGAAGAAGTTGAACAGGATCGGCGGGTTGCCACCGTCCTCCTCGCGCCACAGCGAGCGGAACTGATCCATGGACGCGAAGTTCATGGCCTCCCACACGGGGCCACAGGCCATGGCGGCGTCACCGATGTTGGAGATGACGATGCCGGGCTTGCGGTTGATGCGCTTGAAGAGGGCCGCACCGTTCGCGATGGGGGCGGAGCCACCGACGATCGCGTTGTTCGGGTAGGAACCGAAGGGCAGGAAGAAGGTGTGCATCGAGCCGCCCAGGCCACGGTTGAAGCCGGACTTGCGGGCGAAGATCTCGGCGAGGGCACCGAAGAGGATGAAGTTCTCGGTGAGGTCCTTCGTGTCCTTGTAGTCGATCTTCTCGGCGTAGGACAGGGTCTCGCCGCCGAGGAAGCCCTTCATGATGCCCTCGAGCTGGCCCTCGTCCATCTGGTGCATGGCCGAGTAGCACTTGGCGAGGATCTCGCCGTGGGAGCGGTGCGAGCCGAAAATGAAGTCATCGGGCGACAGCACGTAGCTCTGGCCGACGTAGGCGGACTCCTGGCCGATACCCAGGTGGGCGGGGCCGGGGTGGTTGTACTCAACGCCTTCCCAGGCGCCGGTCTTCTTGATGGAGTCGAGCATCGACTCGAAGGTGCGCACGACGATCATGTCGTGGAGCATCTGGACCATGCCCTTTTCGCCGTAGCGGGCGATCTCGGTGTCACGGTCGAAGGTGTACTGGTTGATCGGCACCTCGGGGAACTTCACGTACCCGGGGCGACGCACCTCATTGGGGTCGATGATAAGAGACTGAGTCATTGTTCTACTCTTCCTTGACGTAGTTGTTCGTTAGAGCTTGACGGCCCACGCGGCTTCGCGGATGACCTCGGACACCGTGGGGTGCGGGAAGACGACCTGGCGCAGGTCCTCGACGGTCAGTTCCATCTCGAGGACGGCCTGCGCGCCCCAGATCATTTCGGCGGCGTACGCGCCCAGCACGTGGATGCCGAGCACCTGGTGGGTCTTGGGGTCAACGAGGATCTTCGCCTCGCCGGGCGCCTTGAAGCCGTTCTCCGCGATGAAGCGGCCCGACATGAGGGCGGGAACCTTGGCGACGAGGACGTCGCGGCCCTCGCGCTTGGCGGCGGACTCGGTCAGGCCCACGCCGGCGGCCTCGGGGATCGAGAAAACGGCCCACGGCACGGTGTGCCAGCGCATGACCTCGCCGCGCTTCTTCGCGGAGGGGTCCAGGATGTTCGCCGAGGCGATCTCAGCCATGCGGTAGGCGGCGTGCGCCAGGAGGGAGCGTCCGGTAACGTCGCCGATAGCCCACACGTTGGGCAGATTGGTGCGCATCGTGTCGTCGACGACGATGCCGCGGTTGATCTCGAGGCCGGCCTCCTTGGCGCCCCAGCCCTCCGTCGCGGGACGGCGGCCCACCGCCATGAGGACCACATCGGCCTCGACGCTCAGCTTCTCCTCGCCCTTGGAGTAGTGGACGGTGCCTCCGTCGAGGGACTCGACGCGGCAGCCCAGCTCGAAGGTCACGTCCTTCATGGCGGCGCGGGCCTTGGCAGCCAGGTCGTCGTCCATGAAGGGCAGGATCTCGGGAGCCATCTCGATGACGGTCACCTGGGAGCCGAGGGTTGCGTACAGGGAGGCGAACTCGACGCCGATGACGCCGCCGCCGATGATCGCGAGGCGGGAGGGGACCTCGGGCAGAGACAGGATGCCCGTGGAGTCGACCAACGCCGGGTTGTCCTGGGTGCCGGGCAGCGGGGGCATGGCCGGCACGGAGCCCGTGGCGATGATGACATGGTCGGAGGTGTAGGTCGTGCCCTCAACGGTCACGCGACCGGGGGCGTCGAGGTGGCCTCGTCCGTTGATGACGGTCACGCCCGCCTTACGCTCGGTGGCGGCGACGCCAGCGACCAGGCCGCCCACGACCTGATCCTTCCAGGCCTGCATCTGCTGCCAGTTGACGGCCACGCCCTGCGCGTCCACGCCGAACTGGCTGGCTTCCTTGGCGTGCAGGTAGTTCTTTGCACCGTTGAGCAGGGTCTTGGTGGGGATGCACCCCACGTTCAGGCAGGTACCGCCCAGGTACTGCTCCTCGACGAGGGCGACCTTCTTGCCCGCGTGTCCGAGGCGCTCGGCGGCCAGGTAGCCGCCGGGGCCCGCGCCGAGGACGATGACGTCAAAATGCGTGTCACTCATGAGTGTTCCTCTTTCCTCAGGCCAAAACGGTCACGTCGATGTTTTCGATGGCGGCGACCAGGTCGCGCAGGAAGCGCGCGCCGTCCGCGCCGTCGATGACCTGGTGGTCGATCGTCAGCGACAGGTTGAGGCGCTGCTCGACGCCGATCGAGCCGTCGGCGGCGACGACCGGGCGCGGGGTGATCGCGCCGACGCCGAGGATGGCCGTCTGGGGCAGGTTGATAACGGGGGTGAAGGTCTCGATGCCGAAGGACCCGATGTTGGAGACCGTGAAGGTGCCGCCGGACAGGAAGTCGGGGGCAATGGTGCCGTCGATCGCGCTGCTGGCGAGGCGCTTGGCCTCGTCGGAGAACGCCTTGAGGCCCAGGGCCTGCGCGGAGCGGATGACGGGAACGAAGAGGCCGCGCGGGGTGTCGCACGCGAAGCCGAGGTGGACCTGCTCGAACTCGGTCAGGACGCCGTCTTCGAGGTGTGCGTTGAACACGGGGTACTTGGGCAGGGTACGCGACACGGCGAAGCAGACCAGGTCGTTGAGCGTGATCTTGTTCAGGCCCAGAGAGCCGTCGGCGTTCTTGACCTTCTTGCGCATCGCGAGGATGCCGGCGGCGTTGGCCGTCGTGTTGAGGGTCAGCTGCGCGGTGGAGGTCAGGGACTCCATCATACGCTTGGCGACGACCTTGCGAACGCCCTTGAGCGGGGCGGAGGTCGAGGCGCCGGGGTACTCGGCACCGGCGGGGGCTGCGAGAGCCGCGGCGGGGGCCGAGGCCTCGGCAGCCTGTGCGACACGACCCGCGTCGGCGACGCTGACGCGTCCGCCGATACCGGTTCCTTCGGCGGCCTCGACGCCGGCGGCGCGCGCGGCAGAGGTCAGGACCGGACCGGCGGCGATCGCGGCGGCGACGTCGCGCTCGATGACGCGGCCGTGGGGGCCGGAGCCCTCAGAGATTGCCGAGGCGTCGACGCCTGCAGAAGCGGCCAGGGCGCGGGCGCGTGGGGAGACAGCGCCGGTGGCTCGCTCGGTGGCAAAGGCGGGGGCGGCGGCCTGCTCGGGGGCGGCCTGCTCGACGGGGGCTTCCTCGGCCGGGGCATCGCCGCCGGGCACGAGGCCGGAGATGTCCTCGCCGGGGGCGCCGACGATGATGAGGGGGTCCTTGACGGGGACCTCGTCGCCTTCCTCCCACAGGAGCTTCAGGACGGTGCCCTCGGCGGTGGAGGGGACCTCCATCGTCGACTTGTCCGTTTCGATGGACGCGAGGGTCTGGTCGACGGCGACGGTGTCGCCTTCGGCAATCATCCACTCGACGATGATGCATGACTCAACAGAGTTGCCCAGCTGGGGCATCACCACGATGGTGGCCATGTGTTTCCTCCTAGACGATGCGCAGCTTCGTGCGCTCGGCCAATTCCTTGATGGATTCTTCGGGGATCTCATCGTCGGTGATGATTCCGGTGACCTGGTCGATCCCCATGAAGGTGACGAAGCCGGCTTTCCCATACTTGGAAGAGTCTGCGAGCAGCCACGTCTCTTGTGCGCGTGTGCGCATGATGGAGCCAACCTGTCCACCCTCCACAAGTTGGGTGGTCAGGCCGCGATCAACGCTGAATCCGTCGGTTCCAAGGAACGCAACGCGCGCGTTGAAGTCATTGATGGCGCGCTCGGCGACCGGGCCCACGAGGGACTCGGACTCGGCGCGGAAGTGCCCACCCGTGAGCGTGATGTTCAGGTTCGGGTTGGAGCGGGCATTGGCGAAAACGAGGACGGAGTTGGTCAGGACCTGGACTCCGCGCTTGCCGGTGAGGTACTTGACGATGAGGGCGCAGGTCGTGCCGGCCTCGATCATGATCCGGTCGTCGTCGTGGATCATGTCGGCGGCCGCCCGAGCAATGCGCTCCTTCTGGTCCACGCGATCGTTTTGGCGCAGGTGAATGTTGCGGAAGGTGGTGGGGCGCGCACCGCCGTGGGTGCGCACGAGGTAGCCCTGCTCGTCGAGCGTCTTGAGGGAGGCTCGCACGGTGACGGGCGACACGCCCAGGTCGGAGGCGAGCTGAGCGACGCTCACCTCACCCTCGCGGGCGAGGCGATCCAGGATGTATTTCGTGCGTTCTTCTGCACGTCCCATGGTCCCACCTCTCGATACATTCGCGACAACCTTCTGTCGCTTTCGCTTTCATTAAGGAAAGAATAGTCATTTAAACGAAAGTACGCAACATCACGCACGCGCGGTGGCCACCTGTTCACCCTCACAGAACAAACGTCCAATCACCCGACGGACCAAAGGCCCGTTGCCGCACTATGATGCGGATAAACAAGCAGGCGGGCGGTCCTCATCGGACCGCCCGCCCACCGGCGGACTCAGGGAGTCTTGGCACCCGAAACACGGGACGAAACGAAAACGAAACGAAAGCGCAGATCGCCGCCCAAAGAAGCCCAGGCCTCGCGCGTCGGAAGAGTTTTACTCCCCCGGCATCCGCACGCCGACCGTCAGCAGCAGGTTGCCGTAGAGGCGCTGCTCACCGGTCGCCACGATGATGCCGACGTTCTCGTCGCGCGCAGCCTCGTAGAAGTCCCAGCGCGACAGCTCGCCGAACTCCACTCCCGGCAGCGCCGCGCGGAACTCGTCGTGGATCGGAATCTCCACCGGATCGGCATCCGCGGCCGGGGTCATGATCTCGGCGCGCTCGATCGGGATCGTGCGCTTGAGAACGTCGAGCACCTGGCTGACATCGAGCAGGCCCGGAGCAAGGTTGAGCGAAATCAGCTCGCAGCGCGGGTTCACGCCCGTCGTGTGCGGGTAGTTCGCGTCCGCCAGCAGGATCTTCGAGCCGTGGCCAGCGGCGGCCAGAGCACGCAGGAACTGGGGATGAGTCATAGGACCGTAGAGCATACACATACCTTTCGTTAGAGATGAGAACTGGCCCGGATGACCAGTTCGGGGTCGATGACGATGTCTTGGGAGGGAGCGCCGCCCATGAGCGAGCGCACGAGGCGCACGGCCGTTCGTCCCAAACGGTCGAAGGGCTGGTGGATTGTCGTGAGCGGCGGCGCGTACGAATCGGCACCATCGATGTCGTCAAACCCAACGACCCGAACGTCGCGAGGTACCACTCCCCCACACTCGTGGATGTAACGCATCGCACCGAGGGCCAGCTGATCGTTCGCAGCCTGCACGCCCTGAGGCAGGCGCCCCGCCGCGCGCATCACGTCGTAGCCGTCGCGAGAGTCCCACGAGTCCGGTGCCAGGACGAGCGGCTCAATGCCGTAGCCCGCGCACGCCTGCTCGTAGCCCAGTCGGCGCATCTGCGCATCCGACCATCCCGACGGACCCGCGATATGGATCACGTCGGTGAGCCCCTGGGCAAGCAGGTGTTCGGCCGCCAGGCGGGCCCCTCGCACGTTGTCCACCGCGACTGTCGAGATACCGTCCAGGCCCTTTTCACTCGTCAGCATAAGAACGGTCGGGAAACGCTTACCCGACTCAATCGCGACGTCAATCGTCGGGTCCTGGCCCCCCAAAATGATGACGCCGTCGACGTCGAAGGGCGTGAAGTCGTTGCGCAGCTGCCCGTCGGCCCCGTAGGCGTAGGACAGGGACACGTGGTAGCCCGCTTGCGCGGACGCGTTGAGGATCGACAGCAGCACCGTGCCGTGCCCGTGGAACATGGGCGCGGCCAGGACGACCTGGAGCACGTTCGTGCGCTTGGCCGCCAGCGCACGCGCCGCATAGTTGGGCACGTACCCCAGCTCCTCGACAAGCTTGGAGATCCTCGCCCGCGTCTTTTCGGAGACCTCGGGGTCGCCGCGCACGACGCGCGAGACGGTGTTGGTGGACACGCCGGCCGTGCGCGCGATGTCGGCCAGCGATACCTTCTTAGGCGCTCGCCGGTGTGTGGACATAGGTTGATGCGCTTGCTGCGATGACGGAGGCGCGGTCGGCCTCGGCCAGGGCGCCAATGGTTTCGAGCTGGGCCAGCAGGGAGCCGAAGGTCGAGGCCTCGATGGGTCCGCGAACAACGGTCACGCCCGAGATCTGTGCGGTCAGGTCGCACAGGAGGCGGTTGCGGGCGCCGCCGCCCACGAGGTTGAGCTGGTCGGGGGCGCGTCCCGTCGCCTCGGTCAGCTCGCCGATAGCGCGCGCGTAGCGGCGGGCAAAGGACTCGATGATGACGCGCACATACGCGGCCATCGAATCGGGACGGGCGACCCCCTGGGCTTCCCAGGGCCTCGTCGATCTTGCGCTGCATCTCGCCGGGGGTGGCGAATGCCTCACCGTCCGGGTCGAAGACGCCGGGGGCAGGGGGCAGTTCGCGCGCCTGAGCGACCAGCTCGTCGGTGTCGGTGGGCGTGCCCTCGCGCTCCCACTGGCGCTGGATCTCCTGAAGGATCCACATGCCGGTGATGTTGAAGAGAGGGCGCACTCCCCCGTCGGTGCGTCCTTCGTTGGTGATGCCCATGTCGAAAGCGATGTCGCTCATGAGGGGCCGATCCTCGATGGCACCCAGGACGGACCAGGAGCCGCAGGACAGGAAGTAGGCGCGCTTGCCCTCGGCGATGGGCAGCCGTGAACGGCGCAGGCCGAATCGTGTGCGCCGCCGCGCACGACCGTGAGGGTCTCGAGGCCGGGGACCGTGCAGGGGCCGACGACGGTCCGGTCGGCGCACAGCTCGCCGAACCAGGAGCGCGGAATCTCTAGGCGAGCGAAGACCTCGTCGTTGAAGTCGGTGCCGCCCGGGGTCAGCAGGCCCGAGGTCGAGGCGATCGAGCGCGACCACCCCACCACGCCGGTGAGGCGGTAGGCGAAGTAGTCGGGCAGGAAGAGGGCGGTGCGCACGCGGGCCGCGCCCTCGGGGTCCTCGCGCAGGAAGGCGAACAGCTGGTTCGCCGTGTTGATGGTCGCCGGCTGGTTACCGGTCAGGTCGAAGAACTCGCGGTCGGCGATGCGGTCGCGGAAAGCGTCCAGGGTGCGCGAGGTTCGCTCGTCTCGGTAGGCGATGACGTCCCCAACGAGTTCGCCGTTGTCGTCAAGGGGTGCCCAGTCCACGCCCCACGTGTCAATCGAGACGGTCTTGGCGTCGGGGAACTGTTCGAGGGCCTTCTTCAGGCCGATGATCGTCTCAGCCTCCATCGTCGCCACGTCCCACGTGAGCGTGCCGTCGGCGCGACGGCGGGCCTCGTGCTTGAAGCGGTGAATATCCGTGACGTCGAGGCGCCCGTCGGTCAGTGTTCCGGCAAGGACTCGTCCGGAAGCGGATCCAAGGTCAACAGCAAGTACGGTGGTCATTGAAGGTCTCCTGGTCAAACGCCCTCGCTCGGCGTGTCCCGTCATTGGGATGGTAGTGCGGTTTTCCTCATCGGCGAGGCCGGGGCCACATCCCGGGACCGGGTCTACCCGGTAAGGGGGCCCGTTCGGGCTCGGGGAGAGAGGAACCCGAGCCCGAACGGACAGTGTGCATCAGCGGTACATCGGACCGAAGGTCTGGCAGGCGCGGAAGTCAGCCGCCTCCAGGGAATCGGTGCCGAACAGCGACCACGCCTTCGGGCGGAAGACCCGCTCCTCGGGAACGTTGTGCATGTTGACCGGGATGCGTAGCATCGACGCCAGCGTGATCAGCTGGCCGCCGATGTGGCCGTAGGAGATCGCACCGTGGTTGGCGCCCCAGTTGTTCATGACGTCGTAGACGCTCTTGAACGCGCCCTCACCAGTGAGGTTGGGGACGAACCAGGTGGTGGGCCACTCGATGTTGGTGCGCTCTTCGATCGTGAAGGCGACCTCGTCGGGCAGCTCGACCGTGTAACCCTCGGCGATCTGCAGGACCGGGCCCAGGCCTCGGACCAGGTTGATGCGGCACATCGTCACGGGCATCTCGCCCGAGGTACGGAAGTGCGTGGAGAAACCGCCGCCACGGAAGTAGCCGGTCGAGGCCGGGTGGAAGGTCGTGGCCTCGAGCGTGGCCTCGCGGTCCTCCTCGGTGAACTCGTACCAGGGCTTGATGACGTTCTCGCCGTCGCGCACAGCCTTGCCGGCGCCGTCCAGCGTGGTGGAGCCGGAGTTACGCAGGTCGAGCAGGCCGGCGGCCGCGCGGCCCTCGGGCTTCCAGCCGGTGGCCTTCTCGATCGACTCGGGGCTCCAGTAGGTGCGCACATCGGAGAAGATCTGCGGCGTGTTGGTCAGCAGGTAGCCGAACAGCATCGAGGCGCCGTTGAGCGAATCGTTCTCGGTGGCCACGACGGAGGGCTGGCGGATGCCGGTCCAGTCGAAGTTCGTGTTGAGGATCGTCTCGAGCACGTCACCGTTGGGGAAGTGGTCGGTCCACTGACGCTGGCCCTGGAAGCCGGCGGCAAGGGCGCCGTGGCCACCCGCCTCTTCCTCGAAGCCCAGCTCAGCCAGGCGCGGGTTGCCGTGCATGAGGTCGCGGGCGATGAGCGTCATCTTGGTGACGAACTTCCACCAATCCTCGTGCTTCTCGGGGTACTGCCACTCCGGCGGGTTCCAGTCCTTGCCCTGCTTGAAGTTCTCGCGGATCCACTGGTACGCCTTCTCGTACTCCTCGGGATCGTAGATGCCCTCTTCAATGCGGCGGGTGAACTCGGTCATGTCGATGTACTCGTTACGCATGCCGAGGTAGGAGCCGAAGAAGTCGGGGTCAACAACGGAGCCGGCGATACCCATGGAGACGGAGCCCATGGACAGGTAGGCCTCGCCCTTCATCTGCGCGACGGCCAGGCCGGCGGTCGCGTAGTCGAGGAGGCGGGTGCGCACATCCTCGGGGATGGAGGTGTCGTCAGCGTCCTGCACGTGCTCGCCGTAGATGCCGAAGGCGGGGATGCCGATCTGGGCGTGGCCAGCCAGGGCGGCGGCCAGGTACACGGCGCCGGGGCGCTCGGTGCCGTTGAAGCCCCAGATAGCGTGAGGCATGGCGGGGTCCATGTCGGTGGTCTCGGTGCCGTAGCACCAGCAGGGGGTGACCGTCAGGGTCAGGCCAACGTTGTTAGCGCGGAACTTCGCGGCGCAGGCCTGTGCTTCGTGGACGCGGCCGATCGTGGTGTCAGCGATGACGACCTCGACGGGGCTGCCGTCCGGGTAACGCAGGTTCTCGGTGAACAGGTCGGCGACGGACTTCGCCATGTTCATGGTCTGCTCTTCAAGGGCCTCGCGAACGCCCTTGCGGCGACCGTCAATGGTGGGGCGGATACCGATACGGGGGTGGTTTGTCATTTTTCCTTCATCCCTCATGAAGACGTCGATGTCGGAGCGCGGGGGCGCCGGCCCCCTCGGATCCATTGATGGTGACAGTGCCGGGTCCGCAGGTCCCGCCCCGACCATTCGGAGCGGGACCTGCGGCGGGCCACCGGTTCAGTGTGTCATCCCCGGCCCGGCCTCATGCCCAATGGAGCTATCAGCTCACTCGTACAGGTTGGCCTTGATCTCGTCGGAATCGATGTTCGACTTGTCGTACCAGGCGAAACCGGAGTCGATGACGTCGGGCAGCTCAGCGCCGTTGATCGCGGCGACAGCGGCCTTGACCGTGTAGTAGCCGATCTTGACGGGCGACTGGGTCACGGCGCCGGCCTCGGAGCCGGCCTTGATGGCGTCGATCTGGGTCTTGCCCGAGTCGAAGCCGACGACGGTGACGTCCTTGCCGGTCTCAGCAACGCCCTGGACGATGCCCGAGGCCGCGGCCTCGTTGGAGCCGTACATGCCGACAATGTCGCTGTTGGCCTGGATGATGGACTTGGAGGTGTCGGCGGCCTTGGTGACCTCACCGGCGATCTGCTCTTCCAGCAGCTTCAGGTCGGAGGGGGCGTTGGCCGTGAAGTACTTCTTGAAGCCATCGCAACGCTGCTTGCCCGTGGTGGAGGTGGAGTCGTGGCAGACCATGCCGACCGTGCCCGACTTGCCCTTGAGCAGCTCGATCATGTGCTGGGCGGCCTCTTCGGCGGCCTTGGTGTTGTTGGTCTGGACCGTGGTCACCGGGATCGAGGAGTCAACGCCGGAGTCGAAGGCGACGACCGGGATGCCCTTGCCGTGGATCTCGTTCAGGAGGTCAGCGGCGGCGGCCGAGTCCAGCGCCGCGAAGCCGATGGCGGCCGGGCCGGAATCCAGGGCGGACTTGAGCTGGTCGGTCTGCTCGGTGACCTTGGTCTCGTCCTGCGGGCCGACGAAGCTGACCTTGTAGCCAAGCTCGTCGCCTGCCTGCTCGGCGCCTTCCTTCACGGCCTGCCAGAAGCGGTGCTGGAAGCCCTTGGAGACCAGGTAGATGGTCTGGGTGCCATCGCCCTTGACAGCGGCCTTCTCCCAGTCCTGCATCTCGCCGGAGGTGTCAACCTTGGAGGCACCCGACGACTCGGTCTTGGTGGAGGAGCCGGAGGAGCCTCCGGTGGCATCCGTTGAGGTCGAGCAAGCTGCCATGCCCAGGGCAAGGGTGCCGACGGCGGCGGCGGCGACGATACGTCCGATGGGGCGCATTGGTGTTCCTTTCGTGGGGCGGCGGGAGGGTCCCGCCTACTGGGGAGTGAACCGACATCGGTTCACGGGTTGTACATGAGATGGAATAAGAATCAGGCTGCGTTTTCGCGGATGCGGCGCAGGTTGTCGATAACGACCGCCAGGAGCAGGACGATACCGGTGACGACGAACTGCCATTCGGCGGCGATGCTCATCATGGTCAGACCCTTCTTCAGGGTTTCCATGAGGATCGCGCCGACCAGCGCGCCGGGGATCGAGGCGCGGCCACCCGACAGGGATGTACCGCCGATGACGGCCGCGGCGATGACGTTGAGCTCCATGCCCACGCCCTCAGCGGGCTGCACGAGGCCACCACGGGCCGAGTAGAGGACCGCGCCGACGGCCATGAAGGCGCCTGCAACAACATAGATGATGATCTTCCACATGCGCACGTTGACGCCCGACAGGCGCGTGGCTTCCTCGTTGGAACCGATCGCAAGGGCGTAGCGGCCCAGCAGTGTCTTGTTCATGAGGAAGGTCGCCAGGACCGTCAGGACCAGGAAGATGACGATCGAGTTGGCCACGCCGGGGATCAGCTTGCCGGCAGCGATGAACTTGTAGCCGGGGTTGGCGATCGTGATGGAGGACTTGTTCGAGATGATCAGCGCGAGGCCTCGGGCGACCATCATCATGGCCAGCGTCGCGATGAAGGGAGGCAGGCCCAGGATCGACACGTTCAAGCCGTTGATCAGGCCGATCGCCATGCCGACAAGAAGCGTCAGGAGAAGGCCGAGGCCCAGCGGCAGGTTCATCCTGTCGCCCGCCAGGAAGACGCCCGCCATGACGGCGACGAGGCTCAGGCCCGTACCGACGGACAGGTCAATGCCCGAGGTCGCGATGACGAAGGTCGCGCCGAGCGCCATGACGCCCGTGAACGCCGACTGCAGACGATGTCCAGGTAGACGTTGACGGTTGCAAAAGCAAATTTCGGCACTGCGACACTGAAGAATGCCAGGACCACGAACAGGGCAACTGTGACGAGCAGCAGCTGCATGTTCCTCTTCAGGAAGGCCGCGACAGGCGACGGCGCCTCGAGGCCCTTGTTGTCGACGACGGTGCTCACGCGTTTACTCCGTTCGCTTCTTCCTGGCCGACGGTGGCCAGTTCCATGATGTTTTCTTGGGTGGCTTCCTCATTGTCGAGGGTGCCAATGATGCGGCCGTGGGCCATGACGGCGATGCGGTTCGCCAGACGCAGGACCTCGGGCAGCTCCGAGGAGATGACGATGATCGCCTTGCCCTCCTTGGCCAGGTTTTCCAGCAGGGTGTAGATCTCGTCCTTCGCGCCCACGTCGATGCCGCGGGTGGGCTCGTCGAAGATCAGAATGTCCGTGTCGCGCTCAAGCCACTTGGCCACGACGACCTTCTGCTGGTTACCGCCCGACAGGCTGCGGACCTCGACGTCAACGCTCGGGGTGCGCGTGCGCAGCTTCGCCACGTACTCCTGGGCGACTGCGCGCAGCTTGTTGGTTGCGACGACCGACGCCTTCGTGAAGTGGCTCATAGCGGCCAGGCCCGTGTTGAAGGAGATGTCCTTGTCCAGGAGCAGGCCGAACTGCTTGCGGTCCTCGGACAGGTAGCCAATGCCGTTCTTGACCGCGTCCGACGCGCTCTTGATCGACACCTTCTTGCCGTGGACGTAGATCTCGCCTTCCGTGTGAGGGTCCGCGCCAAACAGCGCGCGGGCAACCTCGGTGCGGCCGGCGCCAACCAGGCCCGCGAAGCCGAAGATCTCGCCCTTCTTCACCTCGAAGGAGACGTCGTGAACGACCTTGAAGGTCGAGAGGTGCTCGACGCGCAGGACGGGCTCGTCCGACAGCGGCTTAGTGGTGGGGCGCGCGTCGGCGGGAACCTCGCGGCCGACCATCAGCTTGACGACCTCGCGCATGGGCGTGGTGGCCGTGTCGACCGTGCCGACGTACTTGCCGTCGCGCAGCACCGAGATGCGGTTCGTCAGCTCGGTGAGCTCGGGCATGCGGTGCGTGATGAAGATCAGACCCGTCGTCGGGCAGACGAAGTCTCGCACCAGCTCAAACAGCGACTCGGTCTCGGTCGTGGTCAGAGGAGCCGTGGGCTCATCCATGACCAGGATCTTCGAGTTGAAGGAGAGGGCGCGGGCGATCTCGACCATCTGCAGGCGGGCGACCGGCAGGTCGCGGCAGTGGGCGGTCGGGTCGATCTTCATGTTGAGGCGCTCGAACAGCTCGTATGCGTCGCGCACCATCTTGCGATCATCGATGTAGGACCACTTCGAAGAACCCGGACGGCCGAGGTACAGGTTCTGGGCGACCGTCAGGTCGGGAACGATGTTGAGTTCCTGGTGGATAATCGACAGACCCAGGTCGCGGGCATGATCCGGCGACTGGATGTCAACCTGCTCGCCCTGCAGCCAGATTTCTCCGCCCGGGTCCGCCTTGTGGATACCGGTGAGTACCTTCATGAGCGTGGACTTGCCCGCTCCGTTCTCACCGCAGAGACCCAAGACTTCACCGGGGCGAAGGTCGAGGTCCACGTCGGACAGCGCCTTCACGCCGGGGAACGTCTTTGAGATCCCCTTTAGCTCTAGTAAGTTCGTCACTTCTCACCCCTTGGGTACCAGTAACTTCTCTGTTTCTGGAGTTTGCTCCCCCGGCGTCGTTAACGCTAACGGTAACGGGTCCGAGAGAACGCCCTCTTCGGCGTCCCCTTAAGAGTAAGTGATCTGATGACTTTTTGCGAGTCAAATGATGACTCACGTAACCGAATCGAAATTTAATCGACAGTCGATATTCCTGACAATTCCGCGCTTTTCCCCAGCTCTGCAACCACGGCTTGCGCGACACCGTCGAGCCAGCCCTGATCAACAACGCACGTGTTCAGCGCCACTTTTGCCCGCTCACGATCGTGAGGGATACCCTCCCGCTCCCACTCATCAACACCCTCACCACGTACGGTTGTCGGAAAAGTTCCGTGAACGTTCACGACCCGCCACCACGGAACGCCACCGCCCCAGTCATGCATGATGCGGCCGACAACGCGCGGGCCGGTCCCCACCGCGCGCGCGATCATCCCGTAGGTCGCCACCCGGCCCGGCGGAATCTCCTCCACAACGCGCAGCACCGCCTCAACCAGTTCCTCGCGCACAACCCCTCTCCTCTCGCGCCGATCCCGACAACGCAGCCACGGCCTCGTCCCCCGGGCCCGGGCGCACCCACGGCAGGCGCGCCCGGAGCACGCACCTAGGGGTGAACCTTCGACGGCGAGGACACCATCAGGCCGGTCGCACCGGCCGCGAGCGCCTGCTTGGCCTGCCCAGGATTCGTGATGATGTGCGCGATCGTCGGGCGCTTGGCCGCCTTGAGCGCGCTCCACACCTCCGGGCGCGCGTTCCACTCCATCCCCAGCACATCCCACTGCGAGAGCGTCACCGACGCCAGCTCGTTGGGGTAGAGCATCGCCATCGTCATATACCCGCGGGCCTTCGCGCGCGCCGAGCTCGTACCCTTCGCGAACGTCTTCCACAGGACGCGACGCTCAGGGTGACCGCCGAACGCCCGGTGCAGGTACTCGAAGAGCTCGGCCTCCGCGGCCAAGTCCCCCTTGTTCTTCTGGTCCTGGGACGACGTCGTCTTATGGTCGATCGCGAGCACCACGTTGGAGGGGAATTCGCTCCACGATGTCGCTCAGGCGCAGGAACGGGCCCGAGGCCTGACGCAGCTTACTGAGCGTCGACCACGGAGTGTTCCAAATCTGATAGTCCGTCCCCGGCACGGTGCGCGTCGTCTTCCAATCGTGGATCGCCACGAACTCGCCGGAGGCGCAGCGGCGCACCGAGACCTCCAACGCCTTGAAACCCGCGCGCAACGACGCATCCAGCCCCTGGCGCGTGTTCTCGGGAAACTCCGTCCCACCCATTCTGTGGGCAATGTAGAACGGGCGACCGGCTAGGAGCCTTTTGACATAGTGCGGGCCGAGGGCATCCACCTCCTGATCCACCGCCGTCTCAGTCCCCATCGTGACGTCGCTGATCGATTCGTGTGCCATGCGTGCTTTCCTTTCGAATTGTTGGCGCATCTGCCAGGCCGGTTCCAGCTAGCGGCTCGCCCGGCCTTGACCGAAGCGAACACCCGGACCGCCGGAGCATCAACGCACCTGGAAACGACAGTGAATTATAGGCCCGAGTCGTTTGTCAGGTCCCAGCCTGACGCCGATTGCGTCTTGACAGATGCGCGCCATCTCGCCTCATTGCCGAGGCGCGCCCGGGTTGGGCAATCAGGCGCGCGGATCGTCCGGCAGTTCAATCATCTTCGCCACCGCCCACAGCACCGCCTTGGGGTCCACCGGCACAACCGCCAGGTCCGTGGGCTCAATCCGATCGAAGCCAGCGTCCGGCCCCTCGTCCGAGGAATCCGATCCAGAGAAGTCGGCCACGGCCTCGTCCCGGGGAGCGGCGGGCTCCCCCACCGTCGGCACCCCGAGCGCGTTGCCGACCTGATAGGTCATGCCCGCGACGTCGAGCACCCTCAGCTCCGAGTCCGCGGCGTCCCAGCCGACGCTCTCACGCGAACACGAAAAGGTCAACGCGTGGAAATCCCCCGCGCGCAACGCGTCTCCCAGGGGCGATCCGACCGGGGAGACCACGGACAGGTCCATGAGCTCGCGGAACGTGCGCGTCAGCGGCCGCTGCCCCATCAGCATCGCCTTCTCCGGCAGCCACCGCAGCCCGTCCACCACGCCCGTGCGCGGCCCCAGCCGCGTGTACCCGCGCACAAAGCCAACGATCTCGCTGGGGAGGATCTCGTCGACCTTCACGGAGCGGTTGGTGTGCAGCTCGACCAGGGCACGCTCGTCATTGAACCACACGCGCATGAGACGAGGCCTACGCCAGCCACGCGAATGAACCGCCCACACGTCCAGGCGGCGCGACGCCCACGCGCGCGGCGACGCGGCCCAGACGGCCTCCGGGCCGTTTGCCATCTCCTCTTCGAGGCTCAGATAGCGCCGCCGTTCGAGCGTGACCTTGCCGAGGTGACGGGCCGTGAAACGCGGCGGGAAGGGCTCGCCGGGATCGGGACTGCCCCACACCTGCTCCACCGTCACAAGCCGATCCCGGTCCCGGGGGCCGCGAGGCGTCTCCTGCCAGCGCCGCCACGCCTGCGCGAGCGTGCTGTAACGCTCCTGGAGCGCCGCGGTGCGCGCCTCGTCGGGAGGCTCGATACCGCGCGGCCTCACGTCGGGCCTCTTGCCCGCATCCGGGCGCGTGAGGACGTGAGCGCCGTAAGCGAAAAGGCACGCGATAATCAACAACCCCATGACGAGGGTCCCCAGCCACTCCGGCATGCCTAGCACCCCCGATCTGGGTTAAGGGTCAAAATGTGTGTCCGGAATCGCGGATTTTCACGGATTGACCTGTAGGTTTCCGGAAAGTATATGCTCCGGAAGCATATATCTAGCCCCCGACGGGAAATCCTCGGTGTGGCAGCCGTGATGTGCTATGCGCGGCGTGGTGTGGTGTCGCAATGTCGAAGAACCAACCACGCTGCCACTGCGGCGGTGAAATGAAACGCAACGGCACCACCAGCAAAGGCACCACCAGATGGCGCTGCAAACAATGCGGCGCCTCCAGCGTCAAACGTCGAAACGACATCACCAACGCGGCAGTGTTCACCCAGTTCATCGAGCATTGCACCACCGCAATATCACTCGACGACCTAGCCAAACGAAACGGTGTTAGCCGCGCCACCATGAAGCGGCGCTTCAAGTGGTGCTGGCTCGTTGATGTGCCTGACCCCACCGCTAAAGCCACCACAAGCGGATCTACGACCAGGTATTTCTCGATGGCACCTACACCGCCGGTGGCTGCCTGATCGTCGCGGCGACCATCGACCACGTGATCGCCTGGCACTGGTGCAAACACGAAACCACCCGCGACTACCAACTGCTGCTTGAACGCATCGAAGCCCCACTCATCGCCGTCATCGACGGCGGCCAAGGCGCATACAGCGCAATCAAAAAGTGCTGGCCGACTACGAAAAATTCAACGCTGCCTCGTCCACGCCCAACGCGTGGTCCGCCGCTACACCACCACCAACCCACGCACCGATGCCGGGCGCACCATCTACCGACTTGCGCTGAAACTGACCCGGATCACCACACTGGATGAAGCCGCCGCGTGGGGTGTGCAACTGCACGAGTTTTTCAACGATCTACCGGGAATGGATGAACGAGAAAACCATGATCAAAGACCCCAAAAACAGGTGCATGGACCCGCGTGTGGACCCACCACAACGTGCGCAAGGCCTACAACAGCCTCAACCATCTTTGGCGGTCCGAGATGCTGTTTGTCTACCTCAACCCGCCAGCAGGAGTCCTTGCGCCCGAGCGGATCAAATCCACCACCAACAGCTTAGAAGGCGGCATCAACGCCCAGCTCAAACTGCTCGCCAGAACCCACCGCGGCAGATCAGGCGAACGACAACGCCGCATGCTGGATTGGTGGCTCTACTTAAAAACGGAACTGCCTGACGATCCAGTACGAATCGCCAGGCAGTCCGACTGGGGCCAGGGCCAACTCGCCAAAGTATCCACCCTGACCCAAACCGAGAACCAAGCCGACCACGAAACAGGACGCCCAGCCCTCTACGACAACGCTATCGACACCGACTACACCCACTCAATCGGCATTCAAAAAGGCCAAATCTAACCCCCGCGACACGCCGAGCCAGACACACATTTTGACCCTTAACCCCCTTAACCCCCGATCTCATCACGCATATCAACAAAAAGCCCCGAGTCTGTGAGGACTCGGGGCGTCTGCTCCTGCGACTGGATTCGAACCAGTAACCGTCCGATTAACAGTCGGATGCTCTGCCGTTGAGCTACGCAGGATTGCGACAAGAGAAGATATTAGCAGGACGTCTACGACGCTGGCAAGCCAGAAGACGCCATCTTGAGTATGCACCGCGTCACGCCTCATGTTCGAGGCCATGGCTGGCTCGGAGTTCAGGCGCCCCCTCGCGGAGCGCCTCCGGGAATTGCCCCGGGCCGACGGCGACGGGGCGTGCGCATGCGGATAGGTAACGCGCTTGCGGATAGGTTAGCCGCTTACGGATAGCTTATGAGCCTATTCGCATGTTCGTAACCTATCCGCGTGTGCAGATCCTATCCGCGTGGGCTTCCCGCGCGGACCCGGCAGCACCTGAACCGCGCTGCCCCAAGGACTGGCTGACGGCCACGACACCGACGCACCCCGCCAAAGCCCTCGTCACCAGCGCGTCACTCCCAGACTGGATTATCCGTGTCGACGCCGCTAGCGCGCGCCACGTGCGCGATCGCATCCGCAAGCCACTGGGCGAAGCCTTCCTGCTGCGCGTCGTAATGCGAGCGGAATCGCTCGTCAGTGATGTACGCGCGCGAGATCAGGTAGTGCTTGGCGGGGGTGACGGGAAAGAACTCGCTCAGGGCATGACGATGGGCAGCGACGAGGCCTGCCGCCGTCTCGCTCTCGGGTGCGGCGTCGGCGCGGATGGCGTCGATCATGTCCGCTTCGATGCCCTCGATGCGCCCGGCGTTCTCACGCCACTCAACCACGCTCCACAACGCGGTGCGGCGGCGCGACTCCGCCCAGTCATCGGTGCCGCCATAGCGTCCCTCGGCCTCATTCTGATGGGCCGCAAAGTTGGCGTCTCCCACGATCTGCGCTATCTCGTCGACGCTCAATGCGTTCTCGTTCATTGCATCCTCCAAGAGTATGTCCAGTGCTTCGATCATCTTGTCCGTCTGTTGACGGTGAGCCATGAGGCTCTCTCGCTGCCGCTTCAGGTGCTCGACAGCTGACTCGCCGGAATCGAGGAGGGACCTAATGTCCGTCAGTTTCATCCCCGTCGCTCGGTAGATGATGATCCTCTGGACGCGCGCGCAGTCCCCAGCCGAGTACAGGCGATAGTTCGACCAGCTGCGCTGCGCGGGTGAGAGGAGCCCCAGCGCCTCCCAGTGGCGCAAGGTACGGACCGTCACCGCGAAACGCCGCGCAACGTCGCCGACGGTGTAGAGAGTGCTGTCGTTGCTCATGAGACCGATTCTGAACCCTGACGCAGCGTCATGGTCAAGCGGAGGAACACGCACGCATCATAATCACACGGAAGGGCGTGTCCGTATCGCGGCCACATGGAAGACAATGCCAGTGTCACAGTCTGATTGAAACCACCGCAACACCCCGGTTACGTAGAAGAACACCCCAGCGCCCTGGGCGCGACAACACGCGCCCAGCAACTGCCGCTCTACAGCGATTCCGCTACAAAATTCGCCCTGCTCCAGAAAAACTGCCCGATTGTGGTCAAAATGCGCACGCGGGGCGACTTTTGTACCGTTCGCGGCACTCACAAGCCAAGCACGGTAGGCGTTATCCCACCAATTCGCACGTGGGCCCGATGACATGCACGTGGGCAGCGCCGCCCAGACGCGTATCTACTGGTTAACGTGCGCATCAAAGAGTAAACGCGCATGTTCAGGGGTTTACGTACGAACATGCACGCGGCCCTGCAAAAGCGCATCAATCAGCCAACGCACTAACGCCCACCAATTCCGCCAAAGTGCAGACCCATTGCGCCAAAACAGCCTATTTTAGTCGTTATTTACTCAATGAGTCTGCAGTTTGGCGGACACACCGCCACCAATCGGGGGGAATCACACGACACGGGGGTCACACACGCCGGCGACACGCTGCCATGGGCCTTCATATCGCACAAAACCCCCATTGCCACACAGCAAGCAAGCCGCCGGGCCGGCACACACCACCAAACTGGATAGGAAACAACAATCTGAATAGGTTATTGCGTTCTGGATAGGTTAATAAGCTATCCAGAAGCGCCGTTCCTATCCACAACAGAACTTCCTATCCAGAACACGCACACCACAGGAGAGCGTCGGAGGGAACGGCGGGCCTGGCCGCGGTGCCAGAGGGGCCGTGGGACCTGTCAAGGTACCCGTGGGCGGTGGCGGGGCCAGGCCGCGGTGCTGGTCGGCGGTGGCAGGGCCAGGGCGGGCCTCGGACGAGGCGAATCGTCCTCAGCACAACAGGCCCCACTGGTGTGGAGGGAGCCGGAGGGACCGGAGGGCACGGATACGGTGCCCGTGGGCGGCGGCGGGGCCGGGTTATAGGACATTTCGTGTTGCTGGGGTTAGTCCCAGGTGTTGTGGTAGGGCTTGGCCGCGATGACGGCGGGCGATGGCAGGCCGGGCCCAGACAAATTTCGCACATAATTTAAGACGGTAATTTCGAGACCGCGGGAAAACGTTGCAATTCCAACGATGCAAATTCAATGTTTGAAGGAGCCGCAGGGGAATTACGTGCGAGTTTACTGAGTATAGGTGCTAGAAGACCAGGGTTCTAGGACAAAACGTGTTGGTTGGGGGTAGGCCACAGGTGTTGTGGGAGGGCCTGGCCGGGCTTCGAGGCGACGCGCCGAGCGAAGCTCGCGGCGCGGACGGCGAGCGGGCGGGCCGCCGCCCACGGGCACACCGAGCAGCCCGCCCCCACGCATGCGCAAAACCCCGCCCCGCAGATGCGGGACGGGGTTCGCCCACCCAGTCGGGTGGAAGAGTCTGAACGAGTCAGACGGGGAAAGTCACTTAAGGGTGACCTTGCCGCCGGCCGCTTCGATCTCAGCCTTGGCCTTCTCGGCGTCTTCCTTCTTCGCGGAGGGGAAGATGGTGGAGGGCGCGGAGTCAACCAGGTCCTTGGCTTCCTTGAGGCCCAGGCCGGCCAGGTTCTTGACGACCTTGACGACGGCGATCTTCTTGTCACCGGCGGACTCGAGGACGACCTCGAACTCGTCCTTCTCTTCCTCGGCGGGGGCGTCGGCGGCCGGGGCGGCAACGGCGACGGCTGCGGGGGCAGCGGCCTCAACGTCGAAGGTCTCCTCGAAGAGCTTCACGAAGTCGGAGAGCTCGATGAGGGTCATTTCCTTGAAAGCTGCGATGAGCTCGTCATTGGAGAGCTTAGCCATGAGTGGCATCCTTCCTAATTGGCCTGCACGAGTGCAGATTGTTGGGGTGTTTCACGCAGCCTGGGTGGCGGCGTGAAACATGGCCTGTCTCGTCAGGCCGCCTCGCCTGCTGCTTTTCGCGCAGAGCATCGATGGTGCGCACTGCCTTGACGGGCAGAGCATTGAATGCGAACGCCGCCTGACCGATCTTCGCCTTGAGGACGCCTGCGGCCTTGGCCAGCAGGACCTCGCGGGACTCGAGATCGGCGAGCTTCTTGACACCCTCGGCGCTCAGGGGAGCGCCGTCCATCGAGCCGGACTTCAGCACGAGGGCGGGGTTTTCCTTAGCAAAATCACGCAGGGTCTTGGCGGCCTCAACGGGCTCGCCGGAGACGAAAGCGATGGCCGTAGGACCCTTGAGGTCCTCAGCCAGGAAGTCGAGGCCGACCTCCTTGGCCGCCAGGCGCGCCAGCGTGTTCTTTGCCACGGCGTAGGTCGCGTTCTCGCCCAAGCCGCGACGCAGCTGCTTCAGCTGGCCGACGGTCAGGCCGCGGTACTCGGTCAGCAGGACAGCGTCGGCTGCGCGGAAGCGCTCCACGAGCTCGGCAACTGCTGCCACCTTGTCGGACTTCGCCATGGTCCTCCTTCCAGATACGTGACCGCAGGTAAGAAAAAACCCGGCACGTAGGTTCGTGTCGGGCGTACGCTCGGTTGCAGCTGGGCTGCTCACTCACCTACGTTGGATTTCCCTCCACTAGCGTGGACACCAACGGTCTTCGGCACGGATCAGCTTAACAGGGCGGGCAGGCGCACGCAAGCATGGCGGCGCGTTTCACAGACGAGGCCTGGGCCGGCCGCGCGCTCAGTCCGCCGCTGGGCAGATGCGCGAGGCCGGGGCGGGCTGCGGGGCGCCCCGGGAGGGATGCACCTGGCTGGGCCGGTGTTCGCGTGCTGGATGTGTGAACACGACACACGAGCTCGCCGTCCGGAGATGCGCATTGGGGCCCCGGCCTCGCGGCGTGATAGCCGTCAGACGAGCGTCCACCCCGCCGCCCGCGTACGTGCGTCCCAGAAGGACCGGTATTGGCCGTCCGCCTGCGAGTAGAGTTCAGCGTGCGTACCGATCTGGGCGACGCGGCCTTCCTCGTTGAGAACGATGATCTGGTCGGCTGCCGTGATTGTGTCGAGCTTGTGGGCGATGACGATGAGGGTTGCGTCGCGCCGCAGGGCTGCCATGGCGTCGGTGACGCGCGATTCATTCTCGGGGTCGAGCGCGCTCGTGGCTTCGTCGAAGAGAACGACGGGCGCAGCTTTCAGGAGTGCTCGCGCTATGGAGACGCGCTGGCGTTCGCCGCCGGACAGCGCGCGGCCTCCCTCCCCGACGGGGGTGTCCCAGCCGAGCGGCAGGCGTTCGACGATCTCGTCGACTCCGCTCAGGCGGGCCGCTTCCTCAATGTCCGCAACGCTCGCATCGGGGTTGCCGACACGTACGTTGGCCTCGAGAGTGTCGTCGAAGAGGTAGACGTCCTGGAAGACGAGGGACAGCTGCGCCATGAGGTCGGCGGTGTCCCAGTCGCGCACATCTTCGTCGCAGACGCGCACGCTTCCCGCGTCCACGTCGTAGAAGCGCGCGATGAGGCGCGCGATTGTGGTTTTGCCGCAGCCGGAGGGGCCGACGATCGCGGTCATCGTCTCCGGTTCGACGCGGAAGGACACGCCTTGCAGGACGGGGTGGTCAGCCTCGTAGAGAAGGACACGTCCTCAAGGGAAACGGACGAGCCCGACGAGGCCGGGGCCTCGTCCGCGCATCGCACGCCCTTGGGGGCGGGCAGTTCGGGGTGCGGAGAGGATCTCGTGGCTGAGATCCAGGACGGGGCGCCGGGTTTCGAACGCGGAGGTGAGCGTCCCGATGTCGACAAGGATCTGCGTAAAGCGCAGCAGCAGGCCGATGGACACGACTGCCTCCACCGGGCCGACGGTCCCAGCGACCGACAGCCAGCCAATCGCGCAGATGAGCGTCACGACAACCGTCTGGGCGGCCATGCCGTTGACGATCTGGCCAACCGTCTCCCTCATGAGTGAGCGTCGCGCGGCCACCCCGTAGGCGTCTTCGGCCCGCTGGAGGGGCTCGTAGGAGGCAGAGCGCCCGCACGCGCGCAGGGCGCCCTGCTTGGTCGCGTATTCGACGATGCGGTGGGACAGCTCGCGGGCGGGAGGTTCCTTGAGGGCGGCCCCCGACTGCAGGCATCGGCGCGCCACCCACACTCCCCCGCCGATGACCGGGATCGCTGCCACGCACACCAGTCCGAGGACCGGCGAAAACACGGTGATGCCGACGAGCATCGTCGCCGAGGTGACAATCGCGGCGATGAGGGGCGAATACATGTGCGCGAAGATCTCGCCCAGAACCATGAGCTCGCGCGAGACGAGGCGCGACGTCTTTCCGGCCGTGTCCGCGCGGAAGGACCCGAGCGGCAGGGACGCCACCTTGTCGCCGATCGCACGGTGCATGTTCGACAGGAAGTCGAAGGCCACCGAATAGGAGCGCATGGCGAGCAGGTACTCGACGACAAAGGAGGTAAGGGCGCACAGAGCGAGCACAACGAGCCACGATCCCAGGCCCATACCCCACGCGGGCGCGCCCGAGGTCAGGGCAATCGCAGCCGGGATGAAGGCGACCAGGGAGACGCCGCGCACCGCTCCGACGACACAGGACAGCACGGTTGCTTGAACGAAGTCGGCTCGTCCCTGCTCGGAGAGGGGTTCGCGCAGCCGGGGGATGAGGTCGAGCATGTCAGTGTCCTTTCGCGGGTGCGCTCATGCGACGCATGTAGGGATGATCGGCGAGCTGGTCGGGCGTGCCCAGCGCGATGAGACGACCAGCGTCGAGGATGGCGATCTGGTCAACGCCGGCGATGGACGCGGCGCGGTGTGCGATGACCAGGACCGTCTTTCCTTGAACGAGGCGGGTGAGGGCTTCCTGAATATCGGCCTCGGCTTCCGGGTCGGTAAAGGCGGTGGCCTCATCCAGGACGAGGATGGGGGCATCAACGAGGAGGGCGCGCGCAATCGCGATGCGCTGCGCCTGGCCACCGGAGGGGTGGGCGTCCTCCCCGATGACGGCGTCGAGGCCTCGGGGCAGGGAGCGCAGGTAGTCGTCGATGCGCGCGGCCCCGGCGGCCGCCCACACCGCTTCGTCGCTGGCGCCCGGAACCCCCAGCGCGATGTTGTCGCGCACGGAGATGTCGAGGAGTTGCGGATCCTGGAGGACGAAGGAGACGTGGCGGTAGAGAACGTCGGGGGCAATGTCGCGAGCATCAACACCACCAATGCGCACGCTCCCCCGCTCCGGGTCAGCGAAGCGCGCGACCAGCGTCGCGAGCGTCGATTTTCCCGAGCCGGAGGAACCCACGAGGGCGGTCACCGATCCCTCGGGGATCGTCAGGCTCACGTCATCCAGCGCGAGGGTCTCTCCGTAGGAGAAGGAAACACCATCAATGTTGATGTCGGCTCCCGCCGGCACTGAACTCCCTTCGGCGGGCAGCGGGGCGACCGATAGTAGGTCCACGATGCGCAACGCGGCAGCACCGGCGATCTGGTAGGCCCACGTCGTCGTCCCCAAAACCTCGATGGCCGCCGGGATGACGAGCGCGATGAGAGCGCAGGTGATCACCTGGACCGGGCTCACGATGCCCGAGGCCGCGAGCGCGGACCCTCCCGCCGTCGAGACGAGCAGGATCAGGGAGGGAGACACGGTTGCCTGCCCGAGCGCGGAGCCTTTCAGCAGCGGGCCGCACCAGTCGACGTAGAAGCGAGAGAAGTCCTCGGCGGCCCGGGTGAATCGCTCGTGTGAGCGCCCAACGGTTCCGAACGCCTTGACGACGCTGATGCCGGACACGAATTCGACCATCGTGGACGAGACCCGCGTCAGGTGTCGATCCATCTCGGCGGTCTTCTCCCCCATGCCTCGCATCATCCACGCGTTGAGGAGCCCATAGAGGGGCAGCGTCGCGATCGAGAGGAGCCCGAGCCGCCAGTCGACGACGAAGGCGTAGATGAGCAGGGAGACTGGCGCGCTGATTGCGGCCGCGGATTCGACGGGCGCGTGCGCGATGACCGTGTGCACATCGTGGGTGTCGTCCTGGATGGCCTTGCGCACGGCCCCCGAGTTCGTGGATGTGAACCAGGCGAGGGGTGCGGCGGCGAGGACACCCACCATGCGCGAGCGCACGATATGCCCGAAACGCACATCCGCGAAGTGGGTGACGGTCAGCGCGACGAAATAGATTCCGTACCGAAGGCCAAAGGCACCGGTCAGCCACATGAGCATCGTCATCACCTCGGCGCGGTCCGGGGCAATGCCCGATCGCGCAGCAGCCAGCAGTACCTCCCCAAGCTGGACGAGGATGACGTAGGGGGCGACCGCGAGCGCGCCGTAGAGGAACCCGAGCACTCGGGCGACCATCATGGACCCACGGATGGGGGCGGTCAGTTCCTTGAAGGCACGCTGACCCGCCAGATGCGCGGCGCGCGGGTCGTCGCTGTGCTTGTCGTCAGTGAGTGGGGCACTCGGGGACGAGGCAGTGGTGTCCTCGCGTTCGTCGGTGTCGTTCATTAGTGGTCTCCTTCGCGAGCTTACTTGGCGCCCGTCGGCGTGAGCGTGATGAGTTGGTCCGCACAGGCCGAAGCGAACTCACCGTCGTGGGTAACGACGATGACGGCCGCGCCTTCCTCGGCAATGCGGCGCAGGGTGGAGGTGATGGAGTCGAGGTGCCGGGCATCGACCCCCGACGTGGGTTCGTCGAGGATCACAACGGGACGCCCGGTCGCGCGGGCGGCGGCGATGACGAGGCGCTGTTTTTGGCCTCCCGACAGGCTCAGCGGGTGTCGATCCCCCAGATGCGCGAGGTCGAAGTCGGCCAGGAGCTTCTCCCCGGCCTCGCCACTCGCCTCCGAGGCCCCGATCGTCAGTTCACCCTCAAGTGTGTCGGAGAACAGCTGGCGTCCGGTGTCCTGCATGACGAGCGCGCACGCCGCTCGGCGCTGTCGACGATTGGTTGCCTGCCCGTCCAGGGTGATCGTTCCGGAACCGGGAGCGGCCAGCCCGCACAGAACGCGCACGAGGGTCGTTTTTCCAACGCCGTTCACTCCCGCTATGCAGGTGATCTGCCCGGCAGGAAAGTCGGCGCTAAACCCTTCGAACACGGGAGTTGTCCCGTAGGAGAAGCTCAGGTCCCGGCAGGACAGGCGCGCTCCCCCATCAGGCGAGGACTCATTCTCGGAATCCCGGGAGGTCACCCAGGCCTCGGGCGGGCCGGGATCCACGAGGGAACGCAGTCCGAGTGACTGTCGCTGCGCATCATCCATCGCATAGAACTCCTCACCACTCCACGCACGCGTCACCTCCCCTCCCTCCATGAGGAGAACCTGGTCGGCAAGCCCCCGCAGGAAGTGGAGTCGGTGCTCGACGACGACGATCGTCATCCCCTGCTCTTTGAGGATTGTGAGAGCGCGACGCACGTCAGCGATGGCGTCGGGGTCCAAGTTAGACGTCGGTTCGTCGGCGAGGAGGACCGGCGCCCCGGAGGCAAGCGCGCAGGCGAGTGCTACTTTTTGGAGCTGCCCACCCGACAAGCTCGACAGTTTCCTGTCCATCAGGTGCGAGATACCCATGAGCTCGGCGGCACGTGTGCTGGTCTCGATCAGAGCCTCTCGATCGCGGCCATAGTTCTCCCCGCAGAAGGCCAGCTCCTCGGCGACGGTGTCACAAAAGAACTGTGTGCGCGGGTTCTGGAAGACCGACGAGCACAGGTGACCAACCTCGGTCAGGGGGACCTCGGCGAGGTCGCGCCCGTTGATCCGCACCACGCCTTCCAACTCTCCCGGGGTCATCTGTGGGACGAGGCCGGTGAGCGAGCGCATCAGCGTCGACTTCCCGCACCCGGAGGACCCGCACACGAGGGTGAGGGTGCCCGGACGGGCGGACAGGTCGACTCCGGTGAGCGCGTCGACGCGATCTCCCGTCAGCTCACTGACGTAGGAGAACGACAGGGATTCAACATCAATCACGGTAGGACTCCCAGGTACGCGCAGATCTCGATGACAATGACGCCAGCGACGCACGCGAGTGCGAGCACGTCCCAGGCGCTGGCCCGCAGCCGCGTCAGTGAGGTGGGAGGCGTGGGTCCACCCAGGCCTCGGATGACGCTCGACGCCGCCAGGTCGTCTGCCACGCGCGCGATGGAGGACAGCAGGGGGACGAGGAAGCGCTCCGCGATCACGAGGGGGTGGCGCAGAATACCGCGTATGCCGAGGTCGACGCCCCGCATCTCCATCGCCTCGCGAATGGCGACCGCCTCCGCCCCAACCGTAGGGATCACACGGAACGCAACGGCGAGGGCGTCAACGAAGACGCGCGGCAGGTGAACCGCACGCAGTGCCGCTTTCATCTGACCGATCCGCGTCGTGCGGTACACGTAGAGGGCGAGGCCGAAGCCCGCGAAGAAACGCGCGAACCAGAATGCGATCGCGCTGCACGTGCCGATCACGAGGACCACACCACGCGGCGATCCCACGGCCTCGAGCCACGCGACGAGGAGGGGCGAGCCGAGGCTGAATGCGTCGCAGAGGAGGCACCCGAGCCCGGTGCGAACTGCGGTGGTGACACTCACCTCCCACGCGAGGGCGACCACCGCGAGGAGCTGCACAGCCAGCAGCGTGGATGTGGGGCTCGCGCGCATGACGAGCGCGTTGAGGACGAGGAGGGCCAGAAGTTTTGTACGCGGATCAAGCTTGCTCGTCGCCTCGCCGGGGGCGGCCTCGGCGAGCGAGATCTCAGGCAACGCCGGCCTTCGCGAAGTGCTTGCGCAGCAGGAAGCGCCCGATGAGTCCACCGATGCACGCGACGAACATCGCGACGACAACCCAAGCGCCGATAACGGCGGGGCTAAAGAGCTCACGCATAGCATTCGCGTAGTCCTGGCCCATCTGGGACGCAACGTCCTCGTAATAGGGATCCGGAGCGAAGAAATGGGGGCGAGCGGGCCAATCATCCACAGGGAGAACAGCATGTATGCGGCGATGTTTCGAGGGGCACTGACGTAACCACCACCCCGCGCGATGAGATCCCCCAGGAAACCGAGGATCAGGGTAACCGGAATGGTCACCCACGCGTGCCCGGTCACCACCATCAGGAAAGCGATAATGGCTCCCATGACCGTGAGCGTGCCGAACATGCGCGAACGCACCAGCATCAGCATGACGACCGATCCGTTGAGCAGCAGTCCGACGATCCAACCGACGAACATGAACGCCGGTCCGAAGAAGCCCAGCATCCCCGAGCACCACATGAGGACGAAGTAGACGGCGGTGAAAGCACCAATCGTGACGGCCGAGCGCGCCTTTGTGACGCCCGAACCCACAACCTGAGACACTATCGTGACCCTTCACGAACATAGGTTTATAGAAGCGAATTAAGGTTACCCTATTCAGTACCCAGCCTATGTGACCTATGTCCCTTATCGCACGTTCAGGCCCGGATAGACGAGCCATAGCCTAAAAAAGGCGGGTCCCCGCGCAGCGGTGCTGCGCGGGGACCCGAATTGCTTCGTCAGCGAGCGAGGCTCACTTCTCCAGCAGGTCCTTGACCTTGGTGACATCCAGGGGGATGCCGGGGCCCATCGTCGTGGCGACGGCGCCCTTGAGCAGGTAGCGGCCCTTGGCGGAGGTCGGCTTGAGACGCAGCACCTCGTCCAGAACGGAGGCGTAGTTCTCGGTCAGCTGCTCGGCGGTGAAGGAGGCCTTGCCGACGATGAACGCCAGGTTGGCGTGCTTGTCGACGCGGAACTCGATACGGCCGCCCTTGATCTCCTTGACAGCCTTGGCGACGTCCATGGTCACGGTGCCGGTCTTGGGGTTCGGCATGAGGCCACGGGGGCCGAGGATACGGCCGAGGCGGCCAACCTTGCCCATCAGGTCGGGGGTAGCAACGGCGACATCGAAGTCGGTGTAGCCCTTGGCAACCTTCTCGATGAGCTCGTCGCCGCCGACCTCGTCGGCGCCTGCGTCGATCGCTTCCTGAGCGCGCGGACCAACGGCGAAGACCAAGACCCGGGCGGTCTTGCCGGTGCCGTGCGGCAGGGAAACGGTGCCACGGACCATCTGGTCCGCCTTGCGGGGGTCGACACCGAGTCGGAAGACGACCTCAACGGTCGAGTCAAACTTGGTGACGGTGGTCTCCTTGGCCAGCTTCATGGCCTCGAAGGGGGTGTACAGCACGTCCGCGTGGACCTTCTCGGCCGCTGCGCGGTAGCTCTTGGAGCGCTTGGTCATTCTGCTTCTTCTCCTTGCAGTCGTGGGTGTCGGGCAGCGCCTGCCCTACCACGGGGGGTTGGTTGTTGTCAGTCCTCGACGGTGATGCCCATGGAGCGGGCGGTACCGGCGATGATCTTGGCGGCAGCGTCGGCGTCGTTGGCGTTCAGGTCGGCCATCTTGGCCTCGCCGATCTCACGAGCCTGAGCCATGGTGATCGAACCAACCTTGGCGGTGTTCGGGGTGCCGGAACCCTTCTGGACGCCAGCAGCCTTCTTGATGAGCTCAGCGGCGGGCGGGGTCTTGAGGACGAACGTGAAGGTACGATCCTCGTAGACGGTGATCTCAACGGGGATGATGTTTCCGCGCTGCGATTCGGTGGCCGCGTTGTACGCCTTGGTGAACTCGACGATGTTCACGCCGTGCTGGCCCAGTGCGGGGCCGACGGGGGGTGCAGGGGTGGCTGCACCGGCCACGATCTGAAGCTTGATCAGGCCGGTGACCTTCTTCTTCTTTGCCATGAATGCGGGTCTTTCTACTGAAGTTCTGGCCGACGGATGCCGACCAGGGCGGAGCGTCAGGGGCGGACCCACTGGGGCTCAGTGGGCACAGTGCACCCAACGCACACAAATATGCATGATAACTCCAACCCGGCCTCGTTCCCAAGTCCGGGTGGGTGACATCACTGCTCGAGCTTCTCCACCTGGTCGAAGCCGAGCTCGAGCGGCGTTTCGCGCTCGAAGATGGTGACGAGCACCTTGAGCTTCTGGGTTTCGGGCATAATCTCGGAGATCGTGGCCGACATGGTCTCGAAGGGGCCGTCGGTGACGGTGACGATCTCGCCGACCTCGAACTGGGTCTGAACGGCCTGCACGGGCGCGGGCTGGTCCTTGGCGGCCTCGGCTGCTTCCTCGAGGACGTTGGGCGTCAGGAGCATAACAACCTCGTCGATGGACAGCGGCACCGGGTTGTGCTGGTCGCCCACGAAGCCGGTGACGGCGGGGGTTTCCTTCACGACACGGTAGGAAGCTTCGTTGAAGTCCATGCAGACGATCGCGTAGCCGGGGATGCGCACGTGGCGCACGCGCTTCTTCGCGTTGCCGCGATACTCCATGACGTACTCGTCCGGAACCTCGACGGCGAAGATGTAATCTTCCATGTTCTGCGTCGTGATGCGCTGCTCAAGGTTCGCCTTGACCTTGCGCTCGTGGCCCGAGTAGGTGTGGATGACGTACCAGTCGCCGGGGGACATGTAGAGCTTGCGGCGCAGCTTGGCGATCGCCTCCTCTTCCGGCGAGGCCGGGGCTGCTTCTTCGGGGGCGCCATCCTCGGCGGCCTCGTCCTGGGAGGCCTCCTGCTCGGGAGCCTCACCCTCAGCGGGGGCGTCGGCGGTGGTCTCTTCGGCGGGCGCCGCGGCGGCGTCCAGATCGGTTTCGACGGTCAGGTCTTCGGTGTACTTGTCGTCACTCACGACTATTCCTCCTGGAAATGGGGCCGGACCGTGAAAGAAACCCGCCTGCAGGTTCCTGCGGGCGGGTTCGTCGGTCTCAGCCGAAGATCAATGCACTTAGCTTACCGAATCCGAAGTCGAGTAGGCCAGCGAAAAGCATGATTGCGGCGACAAACACAACGACGACAACGAAGTACGTCCAGGTTTCCGAAGCGGTGGGGTAGGTCACCTTCTTCATCTCGTCGATGACCTGCTTGATGAAGAGGAAGATGCCCGCGAAGAAACCAGGCTTCTTCTTCTGATCCTTGACGGCGTCATCACGCTTGCGCGTTGCGCTCGTCTTCGTACGATCTCGGCGCGAGGATTCGACGTCCGAGGCTTTTTCTGCGGCCATGGGAACCCTCCTGCGAAAATGTAAGCCTTATCCGCAGGGCAGGCGGGACTCGAACCCACAACCGCCGGTTTTGGAGACCGGTGCGCTACCAATTGCGCCACTGCCCTACGCAGGAAAACCTGCCTGAGAAACATTAGTGGATACCCTGCGACTTTGTCCAACCGAGTGTGCCCCCATCTCCACACAAACCCCGGAATCTCAACCAAGGCCTCGTAAATGAGAGGTAGCCCACGCGCGCATTGCGGGGCCAAAAACCCGCGCGGGCGCACGACGTGGGACCATGGAGGGGTGACCAATACACCTCGCACCCGTGTCTCTGATCGTTTCAACGCCATCACGCCGTCCGCGACCCTGGCCGTGGACGCGAAGGCTAAGGCCCTCAAGGCCGCCGGCCGCCCCGTGATCGGCTTCGGCGCTGGCGAACCCGACTTCGCCACGCCCGACTACATTGTCGAGGCCGCCGTGAAGGCCGCGCGCAACCCCGCGATGCACCGCTACACGCCCGCCGCCGGCCTGCCGGCGCTGCGCGAGGCCATCGCGGAAAAGACCCTGCGCGACTCCGGCTACGAGGTCTCCCCCGCCGACATCGTCGTCACCAACGGCGGCAAGCAGGCAGTCTTCCAGGCCTTCGCCGCGCTGCTGGGCCCCGGCGACGAGGCGATCCTGCCGACCCCCTACTGGACCACGTACCCCGAGGTCGTCAAACTCGCCGGTGCAACCCCCGTCGAGGTGTTCGCGGGCGCCGACCAGGACTACAAGGTGACCGTCGAGCAGCTCGAGGCCGCGCGCACGCCTCGCACGAAGGTCCTCCTCATGTGCTCGCCGTCCAACCCGACGGGCAGCGTCTACACGCCCGAGGAGCTGACCGCGATCGGCCAGTGGGCCCTCGAGCACGGCATCTGGGTCATCTCGGATGAGATCTACGAGCACCTGCTGTACGAGGACGCGCAGACTGCGCACATCGTCAAGCTGGTGCCCGAGCTGGCCGACCAGGCCGTCATCCTCAACGGCGTTGCCAAGACCTACGCGATGACCGGCTGGCGAGTGGGCTGGATGATCGGCCCCTCCGACGTCATCAAGGCCGCCCTGTCCTTCCAGTCGCACCTGACCTCCAACGTCAACAACGTCGCCCAGGAGGCCGCGCGCGCCGCCGTGTCGGGTTCCCTGGATGCCGTGAACGAGATGCGGGTCGCCTTCGACCGTCGCCGCCGCACGATCGTTGACATGCTGCGCCAGATCGACGGCTTCGACGTCCCCACCCCCAAGGGCGCGTTCTACGTCTACCCCTCCGTCGAGCGTCTGCTGGGCCGCGAGATCCGCGGCCGCGTCGCCAACACGTCGGGCGAGCTCGCCGACCTGATCCTCGACGAGGTCGAGGTCGCGGCGGTCCCGGGCGAGGCCTTCGGCCCCTCCGGCTTCCTGCGCTTCTCCTACGCCCTGGCCGACGACAATCTCGTCGAGGGCATCACCCGCGTGCAGGAGCTCTTCGCCTGATGCACGTCTCGTTCGAACGGACAGCGCAGGAGGCCCCCCTCGGGACGGTCCTCCTCTCCCACGGGTACGCGGAGCACAGCGGGCGCTACGCCCACCTGCGCTCCGCGCTCACCCGCGCCGGCTACGACGTCGCCTACTACGACCACGCGGGCCACGGGACCTCTGAGGGTCCCCGCGCCCGCGTGGACGTGGGCGCGCTCATCCGTGATTTCGGCGACGCGCGACGGGCGGCCCTCGCGCACGCCCGCACGCCGGACCTGTTCCTGTTCGGGCACTCGATGGGCGGGCTCATCGCTGCTGCCTCGACCATCCTTGACCCGACGCGGCTGCGCGGCACGGTTCTGTCCGCGCCCGCGCTGCGTCCCCTCCCCCACGTCGCCCCTGCCCATGCCCGAATGCTGCTGCCTCTCGCGAGGCTGCGCCCCGGCCTCGTCGTGGCGAAGGGCGCGTCCGACATGGCGGTCTCCCCCCCTGTCGCGCGACCCGCAGGTCCAGCGCGACTTCGACGCGGACCCGCTCACCTACAAGGGCGGCGTGCCGATCCTGACGGGCCTGACCTCGATCATTCAGGGCGACGAGGTCATCGCGCGCGCCAACCACCTGCGCACTCCGACGCTCGTCATGCACGGCTCCGGCGACCTGATGGCGGACCTGCGCGGCTCGCGCGACTTCGTGCGGGCCGCGCGCGGTGCTCACCCCGACGCGGACGTGCATCTGCGCATCGTCGACGGCGCCTACCACGAGCTACTCAACGAGCCCGAAGGCCCCGGCCTGATCCGCGACATCATCAGCTGGCTCGGGGAGCACTAGGCCGTGGACGCGCCCGCTGTCCCCAACCTGACGGCGCCGCGCCCCACGCCTGCGGGCAGGCGCGACCTGTCGACCCTGCCCAAGGCCCACCTGCACCTGCATTTCACGGGGGCTATGCGCCCCTCAACGATGGTGGACATGGCACGCACACAGGGCGTGCGCCTGCCCCCGAACCTGCTGCACGTCGACGCGGCATCGATGCCGGCCGACGGGCGCGGGTGGTTCCGTTTCCAGCGCGCCTATGATTCCGCGCGTCACCTCGTGCGCTCCGAGGCCGCGATGCGCCGCCTCATCCGCGAGGCCGCGGAGGACGACGCCGCCGAAGGCTCCGTGCGCATGGAGATTCAGGCCGACCCGACGTCCTACGCACCCTACGTCGGCGGCATCACCCCCGCGCTCGAGATCATCATCGACGAGGCCCGCTCCGCCTCGCGCGATACCGGCGTCGACATCGGTGTGATCGTCGCGGCCTCGCGCATGAAGCATCCCTTGGACGCGCGCACCCTCGCGCGCCTAGCCGCCTCGTTCGCGGGCGACGGCCCCGGCGAGGTCGTGGGTTTTGGCCTGTCGAACGACGAGCGCGTGGGTTCGACGGCTTCTTTTGCCCCTGCGTTCCGCATCGCGCGCCGCGCCGGGCTCGTGGGCGTTCCGCACGGCGGCGAGCTCCTGGGGCCTTCCTCCGTGCGTGAGGTTGTCTCCGCTTTGGCACCCGCCCGCCTCGGGCACGGGGTGCGCACGAGTGAGGACCCGGATCTGCTGAAGGCCGTCGTGGATGCGGGCATCGCCCTGGAGGTGTGTCCCACGTCGAACGTCCACCTGGGCGTCTACACGGACTTTTCGCAGGTGCCGCTGCCGACTCTGTTGTCTGCGGGGGCTACCGTTGCGCTGGCTGCCGACGATCCGCTGCTGTTCCGTTCGCGTCTGGTCGCCCAGTACGAGGTCGCGCGCGACGTGTTTGGACTGTCCGACGAAGCCTTGGCGTCTCTGGCACGTTCGTCGATCAACGCGTCACTGGCCTCCCCCTCGCGCAAGGCGGCCTGGAAGGCCGATATCGACGCCTGGCTGGCGGCGCCCGCTGCGTAGGACTGTCTCGGGGTGCCCGCGGCGTAGTGCCTGTGTGGGGTGCGCACCTGATCTGTGAGGCGTTGCCCGCGCGCGAGCAACAACGTCAGCGGGACCCAGATACTCGCGTGTCATTGGGCGCTGCCCGCGCGCGCGAGCAACAACGGTTGTCACGCGAGGCAGCGCGCAGCAGCTGTTTCTCACCACCCTCACGATTCTCACGATTCTCACGATTCAGCACGTTTACCCAAAAATGTCGCACGTAATTCCCCCACGCCTCTTTCAAACTTTGAAATCGGATCGTTGATATTCCGCGGTTTTCAAGGCGTGATCCAGGAAACACGTTGGGGAATTACGTGCGAAACTTGGGGAGGCACAAGCCTTGGCGACCGACGGCTCGCATCCGGATAGGTTACGAACACGCGGATAGGTTACGAAGATATGGATAGGTTATTAAGCTATCCGGATGAGCATAACCTATCCGGATCGTGACAACCTATCCGCGTAACAGATCCGCGAGCACAGGCAAGATCGGCCTCAACACTCACGCGATTCCACACAGTTCCCCGACAATCTCGCACGTAATTCCCCCACACCTCTTTCAAACTTTGAAATCGGATCGTTGATATTCCGCGGCTTTCAGGACGTGATTCAAGACACCCTCCGGGGAATTACGTGCGAAATGTGGGGATCCCTCTCTCAGTCCGGTTGTTTCTTTCCCGTCCGATCACCCGAGTCGGCCGCCTCGGGACGACCACAGACCCCGGCCTCGTACCTACCGACGACCACTTCACCAATAGTGCACGCGTGCACTATCATGGAGACATGAGCCGGTTTCGTCGTGACGATGCGCCGTCCCTCGTGCGCGCTGCACGTCAGGACGCATCCCTCACGCAGGCCGAGCTGGCGGCGATGACCGGGATGAGCCAGTCGACGCTCGCGCAGATCGAGTCCGGCAGGCGCGCAGTCTCCGCCGAACTGCTCGAACGCATCCTCCGCGTCGCCGACTACCGCCCCTCTGTGCCGCTCGCCCGCTACGCGCCTTCCATCAGCAGCTACGCCCAGGAACGAGGCCTCGGTTCCCTCCGCGTCTTCGGCTCGGTTGCCCGGGGAACAGACGGATTCGAGTCAGACATTGACCTGATCGGCACGCCCACCCGCGAGCTATCGCTGTTCGAGTTGGCGGACATCGCATCGTTCGCGTGCGAGCTCACCGGCTTCCCGACGGAGGTTCACGCGGATACTCACGTACCCGAGGCACTGCGAACTGCCGTTGACGAGGCCGTGGCACTATGAGCGAGTCGACTCCCTTCACCCCTCGGCCGCGAGTGGCGCGCAGACACGCGCCCAGTTTCGACGCTGAGAACTTCCTGCACGAACTCGACGTCATCGCCCACCGCATCGAGCGGGTTGCCGCTGTCCCCGCAGAGGCTTTCAGCGCCGATTGCCCGGAGTATGACTCGGCTTGCATGGTGATCATTCGGCTGGCCGCATTCCTGGAGCGCGAAGAGTACGCACCCTACATGGATGCCCTGACTTCCTCGGAGAAGCGTGCCCTGCGCACAACCCGCAACATCGAGGCACACTCGGGGTACCAGAGCATGGACGACCAGCTCCTGTGGACGGCCGTCACCCGCAACGTGCCCGACATGATCGAGCGCTTGCGCTCCGCGGCCTCACGCGGATAGGTTACGAACACGCGGATAGGTAATTAACCTATCCACAAGCGAATAACCTATCCGCATCGTGACAACCTATCCGGATAGCGGCACTCTATCCGCGTAACGGATCCGCGAGCGCAGGCCAGATCGGCCTCAACACTCGCACGATTCCGCACAGTTCCCCGACAATCTCGCACGTAATTCCCCCACGCCTCTTTCAAACTTTGAAATCAGATCGTTGATATTCCGCGGTTTTCAAGGCGTGATCCAGGAAACACGTTGGGGAATTACGTGCGAAATTTGGGGAGGTCTCAGCGGCACCCGCGGTACCTGCGGTATCGACGGTATCGACAGGATTTACGGGAGGATGCAAACACAGCCGTTGCCCGGGCCCCGTGGCCCACAGCCACAGCGGTGCCCAAAACGCAGACCACCTCTGCTCAAACCACCAAAATACAGCCATTGTGGCCGGGGTGGTCTGCACTTTGGGCAGATTGCCGGTGAGGGCCATCCTCACCAGCACACAGCGACTGCCGACACCACCTCGGCGGCCGAGAGCGCGCACGCGGATAGGTTACGAACACGCGGATAGGTTACGAAGATATGGATAGGTTATTAACCTATCCGGATGCGAATAACCTATCCGTATAGCGGCACTCTATCCTCGTAACGGATCCGCGAGCGCAGGTCAGCCCAACCGCGCCATAGTCATGTCCACCACCACCGACAGCTCGCACGCGGATAGGTTACGAACACGCGGATAGGTTATTAACCTATCCAGATGCGCATAACCTATCCAGATCATGACAACCTATCCGCATAGCGGCACTCTATCCGCGTAACGAATCCGCGAGCGCAGGCCAGATCGGCCTCAACACTCGCACGATTCCACACAGTTCCCCGACAATCTCGCACGTAATTCCCCCACACCTCTTTCAAACTTTGAAATCGAAACGTTGATATTCAGCGGTTTTCAAGGCGTGATCCAGGAAACACGTTGGGGAATTACGTGCGAAATGTGGGGAGGCCCCGCAGCAGGTTCTCCGGAAAGATGCCAAGGACGGTCGAGGCCACAACGACCGTGACCCGCTACCAGGCGCCGACCGTGACCCTCTACCGGGTGACCCGCTACCAGGCGCCCACCGTCACCCGGCCAGGTGGCCCGCTACCAGGCGATGCCGACCGTGACCGGCTCGGGCACCAGGGTGACGCCAAACGCGTCATACACGCGCTCGCGCACGGCGCGGGCCAGGGCCTCGATGTCGGCACCGCTCGCGCCGCCCCTGTTCGTCAGGGCCAGTACGTGCTTCGTGGACAGGGACGCTCGCGGCGGGTCCCCGGCCTCTGGCAGGTGGAAGCCCTTGGAGCAGCCCGCGTGGTCGATGAGCCAGGCGGCGCTCGTCTTGACGAGGCCCTCCCCCCGCGCCAAAGCGTGGCGCGCCCTCGGGCAGGGACGCGGCCACGGCCTCGGGCAGGATCGGGTTCGTGAAGAAGGAGCCGGCGCTCCACGTGTCGTGGTCGGCGGGGTCCAGGACCATGCCCTTGCCGCGGCGCAGCTCCAGGACGGTCGAACGCACCAGGGACGCGTCGGCGCGCTCCCCGGCCTCGACCCCCAGGCGCCGGGCGAGCTCGGAGTACATGACGGGGGCGCTCAGGGGCGAGCGCTCCAGGCGGAAGTCGACCGAGAGAACAACCCAGCGGCCGGTCGGGCCCCACGGGCGGCCATTCAGGCCCGCCTCGCCGACGCTGCGCTTGATCGCCGAGGAGCGGTAGGCGAAGCCGAGCTCAGCCGGAGCCAGGCGCACGACGGTTCCGGTGAGGCGGTCGTAGGCCTCTACCGAGGAGATGGTTTCGGCGACCTCGTGGCCGTAGGCGCCCACGTTCTGCACGGGGGACGCGCCCACGGTGCCGGGGATGCCGGAGAGTGCCTCGACGCCGGAGAGGCCCTGGGCCAGGGTCCAGGACACGAACTCGTCCCAGACGGTGCCCGCGCCCGGCGCGCACGAGCACCGGCCCGGAAGGACCCTCATCGATGATGGAGGCGATCTCGCCGAAAGGCTGCACGTCCACGACCGTGCCCTCAAAGGGCGCGTCGGAGGCCAGCAGGTTCGATCCGCCACCCACGACGAGCAGCGGGCCGCCCGAGGCGTCGGCCGCGCGAACGGCCTCCACGAGGGCGTCGGTCGAGGTGGCGGGCACGAGGCGGGCAATCGGCCCACCCACGCGCAGGGTCGTCAGATCAGCGAGGGTCGTCATGCCCCTAAGCCTAGTCGCACGGCGCGCGTTCGGCCTAACCCCGGCAGGCCTCGGCCCCGCGAGCGCCGGGTGGTACGCACCGGCACGAGGCCGTGGTAAGCCTGCGATCCGGCGCACGCAGAGGTGGGCGGGCGGAGGCACGAGGCCGTGGCAGGCTCGTCCCCCTCCGTTCGTTCGCCGGAGGGTAGCGTGAGGATTTCAGGGAATAGTGATGACGATCTTGCCACGCACGTGGCCGCCCATGAGCTCCGTGTACGCGGCGCGTACTTGCTCCACGTCGAACGGGTAGGTGCCCGCGATAGTCAGGTTCACCGTGCCGCGGTCAATGAGTCCCGCGACTGTTGCAATGTCGGCGATCTTTCCGTCTCGCCCGCCGGTAAAGCGCGCGCGACGCAGGGCGATCGCGGGAGTTGGAACGAGAGTGCCCACGCGCTCTCCCGGGACGCCGAGGCGGTGGGCCAGCGACGTGTAGCCACCGAAGCAGTCGATAAAGGCAGTGACGGGTGAAGGGGCTGCGTCCCGGATCTGCTGTTCGAGGTTTTCGCCGTAGGCCACGGGGATCGCGCCAAGGGACCGCAGGTAGTCGGCGTTAGAGGGACCGGCGATACCGATGACGCTCGCCCCGCGGGCACGAGCGAGCTGCGTGACGAGGCCTCCCACTCCCCCGGCGGCTGCGGCGACCACGATGACGTCACCTGCCTCCGCCCTCACACGGCGGAGCGCCCCCATCGCGGTCTGCGCGGCCACGCCCAGGCCACCGGCGGCCTCGAAGCTGACGGAAGCGGGTTTGGGGACGACGTTGGCGGCCGAGACAAGGAGTTGGGTCGTAAGCGAACCGAACGCGCGGGCCTGCCAGGGAGCGGCGCGCAGGAGGCCGATAACCTCGTCGCCCACGCACACGTTGCGCACCGCCGGGCCGACGGCGGTCACGACGCCGGCAAAATCCTGTCCGACGCCTCGCAGCGGGCGTTCCTTGCCGCGAGCGAACCAACGGGCAGGGTGAACGATGGTGCGGACGACCTCGAGGGGCCTCGTCAATCCGCCGAAGAGCTTGTAGTCAACAGGGTTGATGCCGGCGGCCCGAACCTTCACGAGCACCTGCCCCTCACCGGGCGCAGGAAGGGATACCTCGCCTTCCTCGAGCACCTCAGCGCCTCCGAAACGACGGTATCCGATCATTCGCGCCATGATTCTTCTTCTCTCATCGAAGCGACACTGAGCGCCACGTCACAGGCGTTCCTGCGCACCAGGATACACCGACCAAGTCGCCGAAGAAAGGCGCAAGGACAAGCCGGATACGCGGCCTGTCTAGTCGCCAAACACCAGGTCCGTGCGCCTGGTTCCACGCCGGTCGGGCACCTGCCCGGCGAGGACGGTCGCGAGGAGGATCGGCAGGGCGACGAAGGCGAGCGCTCGGTGGTAGCCGATGTGGTCGGCGATGAGGCCGAGGAGCGGCGGGCCGATGAGGGCCGCGCCGTAGTTGACGGTCGAGAGCACCGAGACGCGCGCGGGCGTCATCACGGGGTCGACGGACAGGGCGGAGATGCCCAGGGGGAAGCCGAGGGCCGAGCCGATGCCCCACAGGGCGATGCCCGCGACCGCGAACAGGTGGTGCGGCGCGAAGGCCACGAGCAGCAGGCCCACGACCGCGCCGGGCTTAGAAGTTTCCCCTCCGCGAGCTCACGCAGCGCTGCTTTCTCCAGCTCTGCTTGTCCCAGCAACTGTTTGAGGCGCGCGTTTTGCTCGCGCAATTCACGCAGTTCCTTGGCCTCACGACGATTCATCGACCCATAACGCTGGCGCCACCGGCACAACGTTGCCTCGCTGATACCCAGCACGCGGCAGGCCTGGGCCGTACTCATGCCCTCACCTCGCAGCGCCTCGGCCTTCTCCAGCTTCACGACAATCTGCTCAGGCGTGTGCTTCGAGAACTTCCTCATGGTCATCCATTCTGCCCGGCCACAAGCAGCCGGGACTACTCAGAACAACCCTCTCACAACAAACGGTCCAAAAAACCCAGACCCCTCCAGCATGCTCTCGCTCCTCATCTTCGAGAAATGGAACGTACGGCTCTTTTTTTGTTCCGCTCGCTATACTTAGCTTATGTTGTCAGACAAATCTGTGCAAGAGATTACAGCACACGTACCCGGATCCACCGACGCAAACCGGGCGGCACCAGCGCACATTGATACGCGATCCTCCGTCACGATGGACGCGATCAAGTCCTACATCCTGCGCCACGGGCTGCGCCCCGGGGACCACCTGCCCACCGAATCCGCGCTGTGCGCCGACCTCGGAGTCTCGCGCTCTTCGGTTCGTGAGGCACTGCGCAAACTCCAGGCCCTCGACATCGTCACGGTCCGCCAGGGATCGGGCTCCTACGTCGGAGACATGTCGCTGCAACCCCTGGTCGAACCCTCGTGCTGCGCGCGGCCCTCGACGACATCAACGGCGTGCAGTCCCTGCACTCGATCGTCGAAACCCGCCACGCCCTCGACCTCGGGATCGCGCTGCCGCTCACGCGCGCCATGAAGGGCACATCCAACCCGGAACTGTGGGAGCTGGTCAACACGATGACCGACCACGCCCACGCCGGCGAGACCTACTTCGACCAGGACATCGCCTTCCACTCCGGGCTGCTGGCCTACCTGAAGAATCCGCTCATGCACCAGCTCGTCGCCGCCATGTGGCTGGTTCACCAGAGCGTGACCCCTCAGCTGGCCGCGGCCTCGCGCGAGGAGATGGAGGACACCGCCGAGGCGCACGCCGCGATCCTGCGCGCGTGCGAGGCCGGGGACGTGGAGGCGTACGCCGCAGCAGTCGACGCCCACTACGAACCCCTCATGGCCATCATCGAAGGCCGCTGACCAGGAGCCCCGGCCCGCGCGGCGACGAACTTTGAACTGCGCGCCGGGGCCCACGCTGAGCACCGCTCCGGGAAACACGACACCTCCCATAGGCCACGCTCGCGCTCAAAGACGACCACGGCCTCGGCCCCCAACAGCTGACAGTCGGAGTACCCGAAGGCTCCCTCCCCCCCAGGCCGACGACGACGCGCGCGGATCCGACCAGCCACCGCGCCCATCGCGCTCCATCCAGCGGATTCGGTTCGGATTCGGCAGGTCCGAGGCCATGGTCAGCCCGTTGAAGTCAGCTCCCGTGCCCGAGGCCGGGGCGGGCCGCTCGTCGAAGAAGAGAATGAGACGCTCATCACGGAGCCTCACAAGGGCAGGAATACGAGCCTCACCTGCACCGATCGGTGCGACGATCTGGCGGGCACCCACCCGACATCGCATGTCATAGCTCTCACTCATGCGGACGGCATACACGAGTGACGCCGCATACACAGAAAAGCCCCGGGGAACTTTTCGTTCCTCGGGACTCTTACTGTGAAACCGTCAGCGGGTCTCGCGGTGCGCCGTCGACTTGTGGCAGCGCGGGCAGTACTTCGCCAGTTCGAGACGATCCGGCGTGTTACGACGGTTCTTCTTGGTGATGTAGTTGCGCTCCTTGCACTCCGAGCAGGCCAGAGTGATCTTGGGGCGAACGTCCTGAGACTTGCTTGCCACGGTTGTTTCCCTCGCTTTGTTTCGTCGCTCCTGCGACCTGTCGAATAAAGAGTTGGTAGCGGGGGCGGGGCTCGAACCCGCGACCTCACGATTATGAGTCGTGCGCTCTGACCAGCTGAGCTACCCCGCCGCCGGAAGCGGAAGAATCCGCGACCGGAGCCCCGAAAGGGAATCGAACCCTTGACCTTCTCCTTACCATGGAGACGCTCTGCCTACTGAGCTATCGGGGCAACGCCGAGAAGCTTACCTCAACTCCGACCGCCGAAGCAAACCCGGAACCTGAGAAGCACCTCACAGGCGTACTCACTGAAACCAGCGAGTGGTGGCAGGTGAGGGATTCGAACCCCCGAAGCACGAAGCGTCTGATTTACAGTCAGATCCATTTGGCCGCTTTGGTAACCTGCCTTGCGCCGCTCTCGCGGTGCCGTGAAAGAATAGCATTAAAATGATCCCGAGCGCCAATCGAAACTTTGATTGGCGGAATTCCAACGAAAGGTGCCCCTCATGGCAGACTCCTCCTTCGACGTTGTCTCCAAGCTTGACCGCCAGGAGGTCGACAACGCCGTCAACCAGACCGCCAAGGAGATCGCCAACCGCTACGACTTCCGCGGCGTCGACGCCGCCATCACCCTCAGCGGCGACACAATCGCGATGGAAGCCAACTCCGCCTCCCGCGTCATGGCCATCCTCGACGTCTTGCAGTCCAAGCTGATCCGCCGCGGCCTGTCCCTGAAGGTTCTGGACTACAAGGATCGCGAACCCAAGGCCTCCGGCAAGCTCTTCAAGCTGGCATGCCCCCTCAAGGAAGGCATCCCCCAGGACACCGCCAAGAAGATCTCCAAGCTGATCCGCGACGAAGGCCCGAAGGGCGTCAAGGCCCAGATTCAGGGTGACGAACTTCGCGTTTCTTCGAAGTCGCGCGACGACCTCCAGGCCGTCATCGCCCTGCTCAAGGGCCCCAAGGGCGAGGAACTGGACGTCGCCCTCCAGTTCGTGAACTACCGCTGATCACGTTTCGCAGCTGTGGCGTGGCGGCCCACACCGGGCCGCCCCGCCACATTTTTGTTGCCCATTCCACTCAATGTCCGCCGCTGAGGCACAGGGGGCGGAGGGGGACGACGATCGGCAAGCACCCGGACAGCGCCCGGACAGCGCCCGGCAAGCACCCGGACAACACCCGGACAGCGCCCGGCAAGCGGACAGCAAGCCGCCTCAGTAGCCCGCGATCTTCTCCAGGCGCGCGATGCGCTGATCCATCGGCGGGTGCGTGGAGAACATGCGGGCCAGGGACTCGCCGCGGAACGGGTTGGCTATCATCATCGCCGCGACGTTACGCGTGGACGGCGTGTCCGCCATCGGACGACGGTCGGTCGTCATCTCGAGCTTGCGCAGCGCGGAGGCCAAAGCGAGGGGATCCTGCGTGAGCATCGCGCCGTCCTCGTCCGCATCGAATTCGCGGGTGCGGGAGATAGAGAACTGGATGAGCGTCGCGGCAATCGGCGCCAGGATACTCATGGCAAGAATCCCGATGATCCCGAAGAGTCCCGATCCGCCGCCCTCCTCGTCGCGTCGCCCGGAAACGCCAAAGAACATGAGGAACTGAGCAACGGACGTGATGACACCGCCCATTGCGGCCGCCACCGAAGAGGTGAGGATGTCGCGGTTGTACACGTGCATCAGCTCATGCCCGAGGACTCCGCGCAGCTCGCGCTCATTCAGGATCGCCAGGATGCCCTCGGTACAGCACACGGCCGCATGCTCGGGGTCGCGGCCCGTCGCGAACGCATTGGGCGTCATCGTCGGGGCGACCCAGATGAGCGGCATCGGTTGGCCCGCGCGCTCGGACAGCTCGCGCACGATCGCGTACAGCTCGGGGCGCTCCAGCTCACTCACCGGATAGGCGTTCATCGAACGCAGCGCCAACGACGCAGAGTTCCAGTACGCGTACGCGGTCTGCGCCAGCCCAATACCCGCAAAGAGCAGATCCAGAACGCCTGCCCCGTGCCGCGCGACACAAGTGCCCCAATGCACACCAGCAACGCCCACATGCCACCCAGCAACAGGGTCGTCTTGAGGCCATTGTGATAGTTGCGCTGAGCCATGCAGGTGATCCTAAAGAGGTTATCTGGGAAGCACCTGAAAACCACCCGTGTCGCCGGTGGGAATTCGCGCAGAATCCCCGGGTCAGGGACGAGGCCGTGGCTCACCTCCGCTCAGTGGCTCCCTCCCGCCGCGGCTGGCACGCTCGGCTACGACTTGCACACAACATTTTTCCGCCCCCATGGCTCACCGGCGAGGCCGCCACCCACTCCCCCACACGCGAACGAGGCCGCAGCCGGAAAACCCGGCCACGGCCTCGTCACTGAAAGGAAACGACTCAGTTACGTCGTCCCGGACCCGTGTAGTCGTCGAAACGCTCGGGGGCGGTGGGCACGCCCATCTCACCCATCTCGCCGATCAGGTCGGCGGAGGCAGCATCCACCTCGGCACCGCGCGAAATGTCCGTCATGACGCGGCGGGACACGACCTTGACGCGCTCGCGCGTGCCACGGCCTCCAGGCAGCTCGCCGTAGTCCTCGCCCAGAGCCTGCTCGTAGGCGTCCAGGAGCTCCCAGCCCTCCCACGTCGTGAACTCGACGCCGCGGGACTCCAGGAGGGCCACCATGGCCTCGTGCCCCACCTCGGCAGTGTTCGCGTGCAGGCGACCCTCGTTCGCGTCCTCCACGAGGTGCGTGATCGTCTGCTGAGCGTCCGACTTGGTCGAGCCGATGAGGCCGACGGGGCCGCGCTTGATCCAGCCGGTCGCGTACACGCCGGGGATCACGGGGGCGTTCTCGTCCTTCGTGGTGTCACCCTCGATGACGCGCCCCTCCACGTTCGGCACGACGCCGGCGCGCGTGTCGAAGGGCAGGCCCGGGATCGGCGACGAGTAGTAGCCCACCGCGCGGTAGACCGCCTGGACCGGCCACGTCGTGATGACGCCCGTGCCCGACACCGAGCCGTCGCCGTTCAGGGCCGTGCGCTCAGTGCGCAGCGCCTTCACGTGACCGTCCTCGTCGGCGACGATCTCGACCGGGGCCTGGAACAGGTGAATGTGGATGCGACGCGACGCCGTGTGCTCCTCCGGGTCCGCCATCGCGTAGTTCGTCAGCGTCTTAACGACCTGACGCTGCTGGTTCGACGCGCGCAGCGCCTCCTCCGAGCCCTCGTCAAAGTCGAAGTCTTCCTCGGAAACGATGACATCCACGTCCGGCACCTTGCCGAGCTCGCGCAGCTCCAGCGGCGTGAACTTCACCTGCGCGGGGCCGCGGCGGCCGAACACGTGAACGTCGGTGATCGGGTTGTCAGCCAGGGCCTCGGCGACGTTGGCGGGAACCTCGGTCTTGAGCATGTCCTCGGCGTGCTTGGCCAGGACTCGCGACACGTCGAGCGCCACGTTGCCGACGCCCAGGACCGCCACCTCGCGGGCCTTCAGCGGCCACGTGCGCGGGTAATCCGGGTTGCCGTCGTACCAGGACACGAAGTCCGCGGCGCCGTAGGACTCGGGCAGGTCCACGCCCGGAATGTCGAGCGGGTGATCGCGATCAGCGCCCGTCGCGATAATGATCGCGTCGTAGTGGTCACGCAGATCGTCGATCGTCACGTCGCGGCCCACCTCAACGTTGCCGAGCAGGCGAATGTCGCCACGCTGGAGGATCTTGTACAGGGCGACGATGATCTGCTTGATGCGCGGGTGGTCGGGCGCCACGCCGTAGCGCACGAGGCCGTACGGCGCGGGAAGCCGCTCAAACAGGTCGATATTCACCTCGAGTCCCGACTTCGACAAAATGTCCGACGCGTAGATGCCAGCGGGACCGGCGCCGATGACGGCAACGTTGAGCGGTGCCAAGCGAGTTCTCCTTTTTCGTGACTGCGCGCGTTTGCGCGCACCTGGGCACCAAGTCTAGCGCCCCTGCGGCAAGGTGAACCTCAGCTGAGACGGCAAACACAGCCATCGGCGCGTCACTTCGGGGGACGAGGCCTGGGCTGAGCCGTGCGCAGCTGCGCTGTCTGCGGGAACGCCTGGAGAGGCAGCGAAGGTCTTGAAGGCGGAAGCGTCTGGGTGCGAGGGGTGTCGGCGGCGGTGCCTGGCATGCGAACGACTTGGTCGGGGGCTCCTATGGTAGTAATTCCCCCCACTTGCACACTTAGACCCACCTCAAACACGACCACATCGGCAGAGACACCCTCAACACTGGACACCTCCGCACCCCACTCGCCCAAAGCGCAGTCCACCTCAGCTACAACAGCCCATTTTCACCAGTTCCCACCGAAGTGGACGACGGTTTGAGCAGCAACCCGACGGCTCACCGCCAACTCAGAGGCCAAACATGGGGGTTTTGCGACCATAGGCCCCCGACACGCCGGCGACACGCCGCCCGAAGCCTCCTATGGTAGTAATTCCCCCCGCTCGCACACTTAGACCCACCTCAAACACAACCACATCGGCAGAGACACCCTCAACACTGGACACCTCCGCACCCCACGTGCCCAAAGCGCAGTCCACCTCAGCTAAAACAGCCCATTTTCACCAGTTCTCACCAAAGTGGACGACGGTTTGAGCAGCAACCCGAAGTTGCGTCCTTCGTAGTGGTGTAACACCACTCAGCTACAAGAATAAGTGCGGCGCTGGCCACGCATCACGCTACGAATCGCCGTAGCTAGCACCTCCCAGCGGCACGCAGGCACCACGCTAGTCGCGAGCAAGCAAGCACGACACCCGTTACGAGGCTCGACACCCGATCAGGAGCAACGCACCCGATCAGAAAAGGTGCAATGCCTGCAGATCGGATGCACCGCCATAGACAACAAGCACAAACGCGGAAGCGGGCAGTGAACGCAGGCACGACAAGACCACCCCAGGCCCGCCGCAGCCACATCACAACAACACGCCCAGAAGCGGCCTGAACACCACTCCACAAAACCCAGGACTTCACAATGTCTCTGTCACCTGGGCCCGACAGGTGGTCGCACTAACCCTTTCATGCGCAGCTGGACCCGACACGTGGAGCATGGGCACCCCCGCCCACGCTCCACCCATAGGGTTAACGTGCGCATCCAAGGGCCCAAGTACCCACCCATCGGGCCGAACATGCCATCCAACAGCGGGACGACCCCGGGGACTACAACATGTCCTCCAGCCCCACATCGGCACCGTGGTCCACCGGGCGCGCCACTCCCCGAACCACGCCGCCCACAGAGCACAGCCAGCCGCCAGACCACAGCCCCAGGCTCACTCCACTACCAGCCGCCAGACCCCAACCCCAGGCCCACAGCCGCAGCCGCCCACACCCCGCCGCAGGCACGCCACAACCCGGACGCCCCAGGCCCACACCCGCAGCCGCCCACGCCGCAGCCGTCCACACCCCGCCGCGAGCTGCGCACAAACAGCGAGGCCGGGGCCAGCCGCGCAGACAAGCGCGCCGACCCCGGCCTCGTGAAGGATTCAGACCAGGCGATCCACCATCAGGTTGGCGAACGCCTCGAGCGCGGTCTTCGGCTCGCCCTTGGGCAGCGCGGACAGAGCCGCAACCGCGTCGCGCGCCCAGGTACGCGCAAGCTCGCGCGTCTCCTCGAGCACGTCGTGGGCGCGCAGGCGCTCCACGACCGAGGCCAAGGCCTCGTCGGAGGACAGGTCGCCGGTCAGGTCTCGCAGGATCTGAGCCCCGGCCTCGTCGATCATTCCGGCGGCTTCGCGGCGGCGCAGCAGGAGCACGGGCAGGGTATCGACGCCCTCACGCAGGTCGGTGCCGGGGGTCTTACCCGACTGCTCGCCCGACGAGGCCAGGTCCAGCACGTCGTCGGCGATCTGGAAGGCCACGCCCACCTTCTCGCCGAACTCGGACACGACGTCGGCGACCAGCTGGCCCGCGCCGGACAGGAGCGCGCCGAAAGAGGCGGCCGTGGAAACCAGCGAACCGGTCTTGTCGGCCAGGACCTGCAGGTAGAAGTCAACGCGATCGGTGCCCGACGTCGGCCCGAAAGTCTCGTTGAGCTGCCCCTCGCACAGGCGTTCAAACGTGCGGGCGTGGTGGGCGACAATCTCGGGGCCCAGCGAGGCAACCAGCAGCGACGCGCGGGCGAACAGGATGTCGCCGGCGAGGATCGCGCGGTTGTTACCCCACAAGTGTTGTGCCGAGGGCACGCCGCGACGCGTCGGCGCGGAGTCCATGACGTCGTCGTGGTAGAGGGATGCCAGGTGCGTCAGCTCGACGGCGGCGGCAGCCGTGATGACCGGGTCGCCCAGCGCGCGCTCGGGATCACCAAGCTGGGCGCACACGAGAGTCAGCAGCGGACGCATCCGCTTGCCGCCGGCGACGGCCAGGTGACGCGTCAGCTCGTCCGTCAGGTCACGCGAGGATGAGACGGCGTCGAGCAAACGACGCTCGACGACCTCGAGCCCCGGGGTGATACGGGACTCGAGGTCGGGAACATGAAGATCGGGTGTTTGAGCGCTCACGGAATCAGTATGACGATCTTTTCAAGCACGCTCAACACGGGACCCGGGAACACGCCAAGGGCGATGGTCCCCGCCGCGCACACGACGATGGCCAGAGCCGACAGGCCCTCCGACTTCACCACGACAGCATCCTCACCGGGTTCGGTGAAGAACATGACGCGCACGAGGCGGAAGTAGTAGAACGCCGTAATCGCCGAGGCCACCAGGCCAACGATCGCAAGCCAGCCGACGCCGCCCTTGATCGCGTCCGAGAAAACGACGAACTTCCCAATGAAACCGCCGGTCAGCGGGATACCCGCGAACGACAGCAGGAACACCAGCATGGAGCCCGCGATCCACGGGTTGGTGCGGCCGATGCCCGCCCACTTGGACAGGCTCGGGGCCTCGCCCAGGACGTTGCCCTCAGCGTCACGGCCGCGCACGAGCGCAACCACGCCGAAGGCGCCGACCGTGGCCAGGCCGTAGCCCAGCGTGTAGAACAACACATGGCCCGTGCCGCCCTTCTGGAGAGCGGGGATGCCCATGAGGATGAAGCCCGCGTGCGCGATCGAGGAGTAAGCCAGCATGCGCTTGACGTTGTCCTGCACGAGGCCCGCGAAGGTACCGACGAGGATCGTCAGCACGGCGACGCCGGCGAAGATGTACAGGAGATCCCACTGCAGGTACGCCGCGACGGCCGTGTAGAAGCGGATCATCGCACCGAAGGCTGCGACCTTGACGGCGGCGGCCATGAAGCCGGTCACCGGGGTCGGGGCGCCCGTGTAGACGTCGGGGGTCCACGCGTGGAAGGGCGCGGCGCCCACCTTGAACAGGAGGCCCACCATGACGCAGAAGACGCCAATGAGGACCATCCAGTCCATGTTGGTGCCACGCGCGATCGCGGCGCCCACTGCGGAGATGCGCAGCGAGTTGGCGAAGCCGAAGAGGAACGCCGAACCCATCAGCATGAAGCCCGAGGAGAAGGCGCCGAGCACGAAGTACTTGAGCGCGGACTCGTAGGACAGCTGACGGCGGTGACGCGCGGTCGCGGCCATGATGTACAGCGGCAGCGACATGACCTCGAGGGCCACGAAGAGGGTCACGAAGTTATCCGCGGCCGGGAAGATCATCATGCCGCCCAGCGAGAACAGGGTCAGCGGGAACATCTCGGAGCGCTGGTAGCCCTTGCGATCCGTGAGCTCCTCGGCAGCCGAGTCGGGGCGGTCGGAGGGCTGGCCCGCGAACGCGCCGTCGCCGACGGACGTGCGGTCGGCCATGACCAAGACGGCCATGAATCCGATGATCATGAGGATCGACTGAGCGGCGATCGTCAGCGGGTCCTCGATGTATTCGCCGAGCGAGGCCGGGGCCTCGAGCACGGGCACCCACCGCAGGCCGAGCACGGCGGCCGCTCCGGACGTCGCCAGGATCGACAGGCCGATCACCATGGGACGGCGAGCCTTGGCGGGGGCGAAGGCCTCGACGAGGATGCCGAGGACCGCGCCGCCGAGCACGATAAGGATGGGCGCGAGGCTCATCCACTGAACCTCGGGGGCCTGGAAGTTAGCCATGGGTAGGACGTTCACTGTGCGCTCCCTTCAGCGGTGGCGCCGACCTGGGAGTGAGTCAGGCCGAGGTCTTGAGCAACCGGGGTCAGGGCGCTCACGAGGGGCGCCGACCAGATACCAAGGACGAGCATCGCGACCACGAGGGGCGTCATGACGCAGCGTTCGCGCGCCCCGAGGTCAGCCAGGTCTTCCTTGCCCTTGCCCGGCGCGCCCGTGAAGACGCGCTGGTAGGGCATGAGCACGTAGAGGGCGGCGATAACGACGCCGAGCACCGCGAAGAGCGCCAGCGGGCCGGAGACCGTCCAGGTGCCCATGAGCACCAGGTACTCGGGGACGAAGCCGGACAGGCCAGGCAGGGCGATCGAGGCGAGGCCCGACATGAGCCACAGGCCCGCCAGGACCGGGGTCACGCGCTGCATGCCGACGTACTCGCGCATGTCCTGGGTGCCGCCGCGGGCGCTCAGCCAGCCGGACAGCAGGAACATCGCGGCGATGGAGACGCCGTGGGCGACCATGTAGAACATGGCGCCGACCAGCGCGATCTGCGATCCGATGAAGATGCCCAGGACCATGAAGCCGAAGTGCGACACGGAGGTGTAGGACACGAGGCGCATGATGTCGTTCTGGCCGTTGGCGGACAGGCCGCCCCACAGGATGGAGATGACGGCGAGGACGCACATGACCCACTTCGCGGAGGAAGCCGCGCCGGGCGTGAGCTGCAGGCACATCGTGATCATGCCGAAGGTGCCGATCTTGTCCAGCACGCCGACCAGCAGCACGGAGGTGCCGGGGCGTGCGGCGGCGGCCGTGTCGGGCAGCCACGTGTGGACGGGGACCATGGGGGCCTTGATCGCGAAGGCGACGATGAAGGTCACGAAGACGACCATCTGGACGGGCACTGCCAGGTTCGGCAGCATCGCGGCCAGCATGTCCATGCGGAAGAAGGCCGTCATGTCGGTCTGCGCGCCCGAGCCGAGCGCCCAGATGTAGATGACGCCACCGAGCATCACGAGGCCGCCGAACAGCGAGTACAGCAGGAACTTCATAGCGGCCTTGTGACGCGCTTCCTCATCGCCGACGCCGTAGCGCCCGATCATGAAGTACAGCGGGATCAGCATGGCCTCGAAGGCGACGTAGAAGACCGCCAGGTCGAAGGCCGCGAAGATCAGGACCATGAAGGCCTCGAGCGCGAGCACCAGCGCGGGGTACGCGCCGCGGTCCTCGTTCTCATCCCAGCCGGCGACGAGCACAATCGGCACGAGCGCGAGGGCCAGGAGGATCATGACGAGGCCGAGGGCGGTCACGGCGACCGACCAGGTGACGCCGATCTGGGGGATCCAGGTGCGGGACTCGTAGAGCTGGTACGAGGCCGGGGCGGCCCAGTCGAAGCGGGTGGCCGCCGCGTAGATGCCGATGGCCAGCTCGACCAGGGCGACCGCCAGGGCAATCAGGCGCCCGGCGGAGCGGCGCAGGGCCGGGACGAAGCCGAGGAGGGCCGCGCCCGCGGCCGGCAGGGCCACGAGGACGGTCAGCCACGGGAAGTTAGTAACAACCATTGCACTTTCCATTGTCGTGTACCCCTTACAGCCAGAATCCGAAGACGATGACCAGGGAGAGGATGACGCCTCCCAGGATGTAGGCGGCGTACGAGCGCACGAGGCCGTTCTGGGTGACGCCGACGAGTCGTCCGAGCAGCTGGGATCCGGCGCCGAGGCCGTTCAGAGCTCCGTCGATGGCGCTCGCATCGCCGACGGTTGCGACGGTGACGAGGCCCTTGGCGGGCATCATGAACAGGGTCTCGTTGACGGTGTCCTGGTAGAGGTCGCGGCGCGCGGCCTCGGTCAGGGCGTTGCCGGCCGGGACGGCGGTGGGGACCTCGTCGCGGCCGTACTTCATCCACGCGATGAGCGCGCCGATGATGACGAGGGCGAAGGTGGCTCCCTGAATGACGTATTCGTTCATGACGGGCTCGCCGTGCATGACGTGGCCGATCGAGGGGACCAGCCAGTCGGTGAAGGTGTTCCCCACGGAGAGGGCGCCGCCGAGGACAACCGCGCCGATGGCGAGGATGATCATCGGGATCGTCATGAGCGGGCCGGACTCGTGCGGGTGCACCGGGGCGCCTTCCGCTTCGGTGGTCCAGCGGGCCTTGCCGTGGAAGGTCATGAAGAACAGGCGCGACATGTAGAACGCGGTCACACCAGCGCCGACCAGGGCGACGGGGCCGTAGACCCAGCCGGCCCACAGGGCCGTGGTGCCGCCGAAGCTGTCGGCACTGAAGGCGGCCTCGATGATCTTGTCCTTCGACCAGTAGCCGGAGAACGGCGGAACGCCGAGGATGGCAAGCCAGCCCATCATGAACGTCAGCCACGTGACCTTCATGGCGCCGCGCAGGGCGCCGAAGCGGCGCATGTTCACCTGGTCGCCCATGCCGTGCATGACGGAACCGGCGCCGAGGAACATGAGGGCCTTGAAGAAGCCGTGGGTGAAGAGGTGGAAGATCGAGAACGCCCAGCCGATGGGGCCCAGGCCCGCGCCCAGCATCATGTAGCCGATCTGGCTCATGGTGGAGGCGGCGAGGACCTTCTTCATGTCGTCCTTCGCGCAACCGACGATCGCACCGAAGAGGAGCGTGATCGCGCCGATGATGGCGACGGCGGTCGCCGCGATGGGCGCAGCCATGAAGACGTCGCCGGAGCGGACGATCAGGTAGACGCCGGCGGTGACCATCGTGGCCGCGTGGATGAGCGCGGAGACGGGGGTCGGGCCAGCCATGGCGTCGCCCAGCCACGCCTGCAGCGGGAACTGAGCGGACTTACCACAGGCGGCAACCAGCAGGAAGAATCCGATGACCGTCGCGGATGCCGCGGGGATCGACTCGACCTGGGAAGAGACGACGGAGAAGGACACCGAGTGGAAGGAGGCGACCATCGCCATCATGGCGATCAGCATGCCCATGTCGCCGACACGGTTCATGACGAAGGCCTTCTTGGCGGCCACCGCGTACGCGGGCACGTGGTTCCAGAAGCCGATCAGCAGGTAGGACGCCAGGCCCACGCCTTCCCAACCGGCGAAGAGGCTGGCGTAGGAGTCCGCGAGGACCAGGGTCAGCATCGCCGCGATGAAGAAGTTCAGGTAGGCGAAGAAACGGCGGCGGGCCTCGTCGTGCTCCATGTAGGCGATCGCGTACACGTGGATGAGCGAACCGACGAAGGTCACCAGGATGACGAAGGTGATCGACAGCGGGTCCACGAGAAGACCGAAGTCGACGGTGAAGTCACCGGCGGGGATCCAGGTAAACAGCGTCTGGCCGAAGCGGCGCGCCTCCACGGGGGCGTTCCACATCTGGGCGGCGATCAGCGCGCCAACCACGAAAGTCGACCAGGACGCGAGGGTCGCCAGCAGGTGGCCCCACTTGTCCGAGGCACGGCCCAGCAGCAGGAGCAGGCCTGCGCTGGCCAGCGGGATGAGGATGAGCAGCCACGCGTAGGCGGCGACTCCGGTGGCCGCAACCGTGTCGTGGACGGTGAGAGCCTGCGGGGAGATGAAGGTGGTCATGAGTTACGTCCTCCCTCAGTTCTTCAGCAGGTTGAGATCGTCCATGCTCGTGGTCGAGCGCGAACGATAGATGGACACGATGATCGACAGGCCGACGACGACTTCAGCGGCCGCCACGACCATGACGAAGAACGCCATGATCTCTCCGTCGACGTTGGAATTGATGCGCGAGAACGTCACGAGGACGAGGTTCGCGGCGTTGAGCATCATTTCGACACCCATGAGCGCGATGACCGCGCTGCGGCGCACGAGGACCGTGGTCGCTCCGATGGCGAACAGCACACCCGCGAGGATGAGGTACCAGGCGAGGCTCACTTGCTCTCCTCCTTCTTCTCAGTGGGGGTGGTGGTGCGCGCCTTTGCGGGCCCGAGGCTGGGCCAGTCCGGTGGGCGCGGCGGCGCCGGGCATCCCGAAGGAGCCGGAGCGCGGAACGTCGGGCGTGCGCCCGATGGTGTAGGGCGACTCGTCGGCCTCGGAGGCACCGGCGCGCGCGAGGGCAAGCTGCTCGAAGACCTCGGGGGTGACCTCGCCGATCGTGCGGGCCAGGCCGCGCACGCGCAGCACGCGGGGCACGGACTCCTCGACGGGGGCCAGGGTCTCGCCCGACAGGGCGGGAACGTCGGCCGCGTTCGACTGGGCGTAGACGCCGGGGGCGGGCAGCTGGCCGATGCGGGCGCCGCGCTCGGCGAATGCGCGCATCTTGGTGCGGGCCGTCTGCTCCTGGTTAACCTTCGGGCCGAGGCGGTCGGAGTGGGTCAGCAGCATCGCGCCGACGGCGGCGGTGATGAGCAGGCCGCCCGCGAGTTCCATACTCAGCCAGTGCTCGTGGAACAGCGTGATTGCCAGGTCGGTGACGGGCTGGTTGGAGTAAGGGTTGACCTCGCTGGGGGCGTAGGTGGCGGGCACGGACTTCATGATCGCCGTCGTGAGGATGACGATCAGGCCGAGGCCACCCAGGACCGCCGCGACGATCGCGCCGCGGCGCTGGCGGGCGTAGTCGTCGGAGGTGCCGATGCCGATGAGCATGATGACGAAGAGGAACAGCATCATGATCGCGCCGGTGTACACGACGATCTGCGCGACACCCAGGAAGGGCGCGTTGTTCGCGATGTACAGGACTGCCAGGCCGAGCATGACGCCGACCATGCAGATGACCGAGTGCGCGGCCTTCTTGAAGAAGAGGACACCCAGGGCGCAGCCGACCATGAAAATAGCCGTGCATACGAAGAGGATGATCTCTCCCGTTGACCCCATCATGGGCCAACCATTGGACAGGTTCATCAGTGTGCCTCCTCGGAGACTCGTACCGTCTTGAGGGACGGGTCGTCGGGGCGGCGGCTCGCCACCCAGTCGACCTGGTCGGCGGTGGGGCCGGTGACGTCCCCGCGGTAGTAGTCGATGTCGTTCTTGCCCTCGACCATGGGGTGGGGCGTTGCGAGCATGCCGTCGGAGAGGGGGGACCAGCAGGTCTCCCTTCTCGTAGATGTCGTCCTCGCGGGTGTACTTGGCGATTTCGAAGTCGTTCGTCATCGTCAGGGCACGCGTGGGGCACGCCTCGATGCACATGCCGCAGAAGATGCAGCGCAGGTAGTTGACCTGGTAGACGCGCCCGTAGCGTTCGCCCGCCGAGTACTGCTCGTCGGGGGTGTTGGACGCGGCCTCGACGAAGATCGCGTCTGCGGGGCACGCCCAGGCGCACAGCTCGCAGCCGACGCACTTTTCCAGGCCGTCGTCGTAGCGGTTGAGCTGGTGGCGTCCGTGGAACCGGGGCATGACGCGCGCTGGTTCGCGCGGGTACTGCTCGGTGACGGTGGGCCGGAAGAAGGAAGCCATGGTGACTCCGTAGCCGGCCATGGGTGCGACGAACTGGGCGAACGCACCCTTGGGGTCATGCTCGAAGAGCATTTCCTCGTCGGTGGTCTTCTCACTCATCGGTGGCCTCCTTCGGGCTCTCAAAGTGCCGAGGCCGTGGCCAGTGTGCCCTCAATGGTGGCGGTGGCGCGCGGGCTGGCGACGGGTGTTTGTCCGGGCAGCGGCGGGACGGGGAAGCCGTCTTCGAAGCCGGTGTATTCGCGTTCGGAGGCGGCAACCGGCTCGGGTTCGGGCTTGTCGGTCAGCCAGATGATCACCAGGGCGATCAGGAACAGGCCGCCGACGCCTCCGAAGAGAACGTGGTTGGGAAGCTGGACGAACTGGGTGATGCCGCGCACCAGTGCGACGAGGACGAGCCAGCCCAGCGCGATGGGCATGAGGCGCTTCCAACCGAGGTTCATGAACTGGTCGTAGCGGAAGCGCAGCAGCGTGGCACGCGTCCAGATCATCAGGAACATGAAGAACCAGATCTTCAGGAAGAACCACAGCAAGCCCCACCAGCCGGAGTTGAGGAACTCGACGTGGGAGAGCGGCCACGGGGCGTGCCAGCCGCCGAAGAACATCGTGGTGGCCACGGCCGAGACGTTGAGCATGTTGACGTACTCGGACAGTAGTACCAGCCGAACTTCATCGACGAGTACTCGGTCATGTGGCCGGCGACAATCTCGCCTTCGGCCTCGGGGAGGTCGAAGGGAAGACGGTTGACTTCACCGACGGCGCTGATGCAGTAGATGACGAACGCCGGGAATAGCGTGAATGCCCACCAGAACTGCCCCTGGGCTGCGACGATCTGCGAGGTGGACATGGAGCCCGACATGAGGAACACGCTCACGAGGGACAGGCCCATGGCCAGTTCGTAGGAGATGACCTGCGCAGAGGAACGCACGGCACCGTACAGCGGCAGGGTCGAGCGAGTCGACCAGCCACCCAGGACGATGCCGTACAGACCCAGCGACGCGATCGCGAGGATGTACAGGGAGGCGACGGGCATGTCGGCCAGCTGCATCGGCGTGGAGATGTTGCCAATCTTCACGTTCGGGCCCATGGGGATGACCGCGTAGACGCTAAACGCTGCGAACGCGGCGATCGCGGGGGCCAGGAAGTACAGGAACCTCTCGGCCCGGCGGGTCCACATGTCCTCCTTGAAGAGGAGCTTGCCGGCGTCGGCGAATGCCTGGAACAGGCCGAGGGGGCCGGCGACGTTCGGGCCGGGACGCGTCTGCATGCGACCCAGGCCTCGGCGCTCGACCCACAGGGCCAGGAGCACGTTGGCGATCAGGAAGACGATGATGAACACGGCCTTGATGAGGCTGAGCCACCAGGTTTCCTGGCTGAAGTCCGCGGCGGTGTACTCCGGGACTGCGAAGGGAGCGAGTGTCATCGTGCCACCTCCTGCGTGGCGCGCAGGGTCGCGACGGTGCCGACACCGCCGAGGTTGTCGTGAATAACGGAGCCGGTGGAGCACTCGGGAACCCACGCGACGGAGTCGGGCAGGTCCGCGATGGCGGCCGGCAGGGTGAGCGTGCCGCGCTCGGTCTCGAGCGTCGCGTCGGCGCCGGGGGTGATGCCGGCGGCTGCCAGCGTCGCGGCCGAGGCCAGGAGGACGGGGCGGCGGGCCGAACCGGCCAGCCACGGGGCGCCATCCTGGAGGCGACCGGCGTCGATCATGGGCTTGTGGGAGGCCAGCAGGACCTCTCCCTTGCCCGCGGCGACCGGGGCGTGGGCCGAGGCCGGGGTGAAGGCCTGCGGGGTGCCGTCCCACTCCATGAGGGGGTTGACCTCGGCGTACAGGTCGGCCAGGGCGGTGATTCCCAGGTCGCCGTCGAACTCCTCGGTCAGGCGCACGAGCACGTCGCGGTCGGTCAGGGAGGTCGCAGAGCGGGCCTGGCCGAAGGGACGCAGGCGGCCCTCCCAGTTGATGAACGTGCCGTTCTTCTCGACCGCGGGAGCCACCGGCAGGACGACGTCCGCGCGGTCGGTGATCTCCGAGGCCCGAACCTCGAGGGAGACCAGGAAGGGAACCTCGTCCAGGGCGGCGCGAACGGCACCCGGCTCGTCGAAGTCGCGCACGTCGACACCACCGACGACCAGGGCCTTGAGCTCGCCCGCGGCGGCTGCCTCGATCATCTGCTCGGCGTCAAGGCCGCGTTCGGGCAGCTCGCCCCACCCGAGGTCGGCGGCCCCGGCCTCGTCAATGGTGCGGCCGAAGGGAGCCAGGCCCGGGAGGAGGCCGGCCTCTCGATGGCGGCGCGGTCGCCGGCGCGGCGCGGGACCCACGCGAGGCGGGCGCCCGTGCGCTCGGCTAGAGCGACGACTGCGGAGAGCAGGCCGGGGACCCGGGCCGCGCGCTCGCCCACGAGGACGATGCCACCGGAGAGAGCCTCAGCCAGGTCGGCGTGGGCGCCGCCAGCGGCGATCGCGTCGACGACGCCGGGCTCGGCGCCGGGGGCCGCGTGCAGGACGCGCGCGTTCATCTTGCGCGAACCGTTGGAGGTGAAGGGCGCGACCGTGGCGACCTTCAGGCCGGACTTGCGGGTGGCCTTACGCAGGCGCAGGAACATGGCGCCGCATTCGTCCTCGGGCTCGAGGGCGACCAGCAGCACCTGCCCGGCGTTCTCCAGGTCCTTGTACGTCGTCTCCAGTCCGGAGCCGGCCACGTGGGACGCCAGGAAGGAGCGTTCTTCCTCCGAGGAGGGGCGCGAGCGGAAGTCGATCGAATCGGAGCCGACGACGGTGCGCGCGAACTTGGACCACGCCCAGGCGTCCTCGAAGGTGAGGTGGCCGCCGGGCAGGAAGCCCACGGAGGAACCCGCCTGCTCGAGGCCCTCGCGGACGCGGTCAAGCGCGTCGGACCAGGAGGTGGGAACCAGCTCGCCGCCCTCACGCACGAGCGGGTAGGTCAGGCGATCAACCTTGTCCCACTCGAACGCGAAGCGATCCTTGTCGGTGATCCACTCTTCGTTGACCTCGGGGTCGTTGCCGCTCATGCGACGCACGACCTCGCCGCGGCGAATGTCCTGGCGGATCGCGCTACCGGAGGCGTCATGCTCGGTCACGGACGCCGTCGACACGAGGTCGAAGGGACGCGCGCGGAAGCGGTAGGACGCGGCGGTCAGGGCGCCGACCGGGCAGATCTGGATGATGTTGCCCGAGAAGTAGGACGCGAAGGCGCGGCCCGACACGTCGCGCTCGGCGACGGAGAGCTCACCCTCGTTGATCGAACCGACGATCGCGTCCGTGCCGAACGGGGACGACAGGGACGAGGTCGAGGCCTCCTTGGCCTTGGGGTCGAAGAAGTCCAGGGTGGTCGAGTCGAATCCGCCGACCTGCTCGCCCATGAAGTAGTGGTGCTCCGTGGGAGCCGTGCCACCGCCTCGGCCCTGCAGGTCCATGAACACGTCGCCGGAGATCTCCTTGCCGAAGCGCACGCAGCGCTGGCACAGGATGCAGCGCTCGCGATCCAGCAGGATCTGGGAGGTCAGGCGCAGGGGCTTCTTTAAAGGTGCGCTTGGCGTCCGTGAAGCGGGACTTGCCGCGGCCATCCGTCATCGCCTGGTTCTGCAGGGGGCACTCGCCGCCCTTGTCGCACACCGGGCAGTCCAGCGGGTGGTTAATGAGCAGGAACTCCATGACGCCGTGCTGGGCGCGCTGGGCCACCTCGGAGGTGTGCTGGGTCTTGACGACCATGCCCGGGGTGACGGTCTGCGCGCACGAGGGCTGGGGCTTGGGCATAAAGCGAAGCTCGCCCGTGTTGCGGTCGGGCATGCCGACCTCAACCAGGCACTGGCGGCACGCGGCCACCGGGGCCAGCAGCGGGTGGTCACAGAAACGCGGGATCCGAATGCCGGCCTGCTCGGCCGCGCGGATCACGAGCGTGCCCTGGGGGACAGAAACCTGAACGTCGTCGATGGTGACGTCGATCATGTTGGGCGCGTCGCTCATCGGCCACCTCCTCGCGCGTAGTTAGCGGACGCCTCGTAGGGGAAAAGCTCGCGGGCGGGCGTGGTCAGTCCGGCCTCGAACTCGTCGCGGAAGCGCTTGATGCCCGCCATGATCGGGGTTGCTGCGGCATCGCCAAGCGGGCAGAAGCTGCGGCCCGCGATGTTGTGCGCGATCTCGTCGAGCAGGTCGACGTCTCCGGGGCGACCCTCGCCTCGCTCGAGACGCAGCATGATTTGCTTCATCCAGTAGGTGCCTTCGCGACAGGGCGTGCACTTACCGCAGGACTCGTGCTGGTAGAACTCGGACCAGCGGGTGATGACGCGGACGACCGAGACGGTCTCGTCGAACACCTGCAGGGCTCGCGTACCCAGCATCGAACCGGCCGCACCCACGGACTCGTAGTCGAGGGGGGTGTCCAGCTCGTCTTCGGTGAAGATCGGGGTGGAGGAACCGCCGGGGGTCCAGAACTTCAGCGTGTGGCCCTCGCGGATACCGCCCGCCATCTCGATGAGCTCGCGCATCGTGATGCCGAAGGGGGCCTCGAACTGGCCGGGGTTGGTCACGTGGCCCGACACGGAGAAGATGCCGTGGCCCTTGGACTTTTCAGTACCCATCGAGGCGAACCACTCGGGCGAGTTGCGGAAAATACCCGCCACCTGAGCGATGGTCTCCACGTTGTTGACCACCGTGGGGCGCGCGTACAGGCCGGCGACCGCGGGGAAGGGGGGCTTGAGGCGCGGGTGGCCTCGGCGTCCCTCGAGGGAGTCCAGCAGAGCCGTCTCCTCACCGCAGATGTAGGCGCCGGCGCCCGCGTGGGCGGTGATGCGCAGGTCGCCGAGCACACCGGCCTCGGTCGCCTCGCGCACGGCCTCCAGCAGGCGGCGGTACACGTGGGTGACCTCGCCGCGCAGGTAGACGAACGCGTGGTCACAGCCGATCGCGCGCGACGTGATCGCGATGCCCTCGATGAGGACGTGGGGGTTGCCCATGATGAGCGGGATGTCCTTGCAGGTGCCCGGCTCGGATTCGTCGGCGTTCACCACGAGGTAGCGGGGGCCGCCGTCGGCCGGGGGCAGGAAGGACCACTTGAGGCCAGAGGGGAAGCCTGCGCCACCACGGCCTCGCAGACCGGAATCCTTGACGGCCTGCACGATGTCCGCGGGCTCCATCGTGCGGGCCTTGTCGAGGCCCTGGTAGCCGCCGCGGGACCGGTAGGAGTCCAGCGTCCAGGAACGCTCCTCTCCCCACCCGTTGGTGAGGATCGGGGTCAGCGGCCCGGGCGTCACGTATGCGGTGCTCACTTCGCCTTCACTCCCTTCTTATTCGAGGCCTTCGTGGATGCCTTCGTGGCCTTCGCGGATGCCTTCGTGGCCTTCGTGGATGCCTTCGAGGCCTTCGTGGGGGCCTGGTCGGCGGCCTTGTCAGCCACCGGCTCGGTCCAGCCGTTCTTCGCGGCGATCTCGCGGCCCAGGAGGGTCGCGGGGCCGGCGGAGGGGCCTTCGTTTTCGTGGCCGTCCAGGAAGCCGGCCAGGACGCGCTCGTTCTCCTTGAACGTGGGGGCCACGATCGGCCCGCGCGTCGGGTGGATGTCGCGGCCGGCCTGGATGTCCTCGATCATCGCCAGCGCCGACTCGGGGCTCTGGTTGTCGAAGAATTCCCAGTTGACCATGACGACGGGCGCGTAGTCGCACGCCGCGTTGCACTCGATGCGCTCGAGCGTGATCTTGCCGTCTTCGCTGGTCTCGTCGCTACCGACGCCGACCTTCTCGGAGACCTTGTCCCAGATCTCGTCGCCGCCCATGACGGCGCACAGCGCGTTCGTGCACACGCCCACCAGGTACTCACCGGTGGGGTGACGCTTGTACTGCGTGTAGAAGGTCGCGACGGCGCTGATCTCTGCGCGGGGCAGGTCCAGCGTCGCGGAGATGAAGTCGATGCCGTCCGGGCTGACGTAGCCGTCGACGGACTGGATCAGGTGCAGCATCGGCAGCAGGCCGGAGCGCGAGTGACCGTCCGGGTAGCGGGCGATGATCTGCGCGGCGTCCGCCTGCAGGCGTGCCAGGGTGTCGGGTGTGTAGCTCATCGGTCAACGCCTCCGAGAACGGGGTCGATAGCGGCCAGTGCGACGACCACGTCGGCCAGCTGGCCGCCTTCGGTCATCATGGCCAGCGCTTGCAGGTTGGCGAAGGAGGGGTCGCGGAAGTGCGCGCGGAAGGGGCGCGTGCCGCCGTCGGAGACGAGGTGGACGCCCAGGACGCCCTTCGCGTGCTCGACGGTCTGGTAGACCTGGCCGGCGGGCACGTGGAAGCCCTCGGTGACGAGCTTGAAGTGGTGGATGAGGGACTCCATGGACTCCCCCATGATTTCGCGGACGTGCTCGAAGGAGTTGCCCTGGCCGTCGGTGGCGACCGACAGGCGCGCGGGCCAGCCGATCTCCGGGTCGGCGACCATGGTGGGCGCGCCTTCGCACTGGTCGAGCTTGGCGAGCACCTGCCAGATGATGCGCAACGACTCGTAGCACTCGTCGAAGCGGACCATCGTGCGGTTGTACACGTCCGACTTGTCGCGGGTGGGAACGTCGAATTCGAAGTTCTCGTAGCCGCAGTACGGCTGGCTCTTGCGCAGGTCCAGGGGCAGGCCGGCGGCGCGCACGCCGGGGCCGGTCGAGCCGAGGGCCATGAGGCCACTCAGCGGCATGACGGCCACGTCGCACAGGCGCTTCTTGAAGATCGGGTTCTCCACGAGGATGTCCTGGAGCTCGCCGATGTCCTTGCGGGCCCGGCGCAGGCGGTCGCGAATGTAATCCGTGGTGCCCTCGCCGATGTCCTGGACGACGCCGCCGGGGCGGATGTACTCGTGGTTCATGCGCAGGCCGGAGATGCGCTCGAAGATGCGCAGGATTTCCTCGCGGGCGCGGAAGCCGATCGTCATGATCGTCGTGGCGCCCATTTCGTTACCGGTCGAGCCGATGGCGACCAGGTGCGAGGCGATGCGGCACAGCTCCATCATGAGGATGCGGATGAGGGACGCGCGCTCGGGGATGTCCTCTTCGATGCCGAGGAGTTTCTCGACGCCGAGGCAGTAGGCGGCCTCCTGGAAGAAGGGGGCGACGTAGTCCATGCGCGTGCAGTATGCGACGCCCTGGGTCCACGTACGGTACTCCATGTTCTTCTCGATGCCGGTGTGCAGGTAGCCGGTGTCGATGCGGGTCTCGCGGACCTTTCGCCGTCAAGCTCGAGGATGAGGCGCAGAACGCCGTGGGTCGCGGGGTGAACCGGGCCCAGGTTGACGACGATGCGCTCGGAGGTGATGGCCTCGATCTCGTGCAGGACGTCGTCCCAGTCGCCGCCCTGGGTGAGGACCTCGGGGATGTCCTCGATGGGCAGGTCGGTCGCGCCGGCGGGCGCGTGGAAGGCGGTGGTCATCAGTTCACACTCCTACGAACGTCGGCGGAGGCAGTGACGGCTCCCTTGAATTCGACGGGGATGCCGCCCAGCGGGTAGTCCTTGCGCTGGGGGTGTCCGATCCAGTCGTCGGGCATCGCGGTGCGCGTGAGCGAGGGGTGCCCGGTGAAGACGATGCCGATGAGGTCCCAGGTTTCGCGCTCCTGCCAGTCGTTTCCGGGGTAGACGGAGACGATGGAGGGGATGCGGGGGTCCTCGTCGGGGCACGTGACCTCGAGGCGGATCATGCGGTTGTGCGTGATCGAGTACAGGGGGTAGATGGCGTGCAGCTCGCGGCCCTTGTCGAGGGGGTAGTGCGCGCCGTTGGTGCCCAGGCACATTTCGAAGCGCAGGTCCGGGTCGTCGCGCAGGTACTTGGCGACGCGCGCGATGTGCTCGCGGGCGATGAAGATGCCGAGCTGACCGCGGTCAATGGTGACCTTCTCGATGACGTCGGCGACCGCCAGGCCGTCAGCGACGATGAGCTCTTCGAGGACATCAACGACCTGGTCGAACCAGGAGCCGTAGGGGCGGGAGGCCTCGCCGGGCAGGAAGGAATCGGAGACCAGGCCAGAGAAACCGGAGGTGGAGGAGTCGGTGCCGGCGCCGAAGAGGCCCTCGCGGTGGGCGATCGGCTCGGGCAGGGCGAAGCCGCGCTGAGACGAGGCCTGGGTGGCCTCAGCCGACGCGCTGCCCTCGGGGATGGACACGTCACTCATGCGAGGAGTCCCTTCATCTGGTGGGTGGGCGTCGCCTCGAGGGCGGCCTTCTCGGCGGCTCGGGCGATTTCGCGGCGGTGCACGCCGAGGGGTTCCTTGCCGATCTGCTCGCGCAGGACGAGGACCGCGTGGATGAGGGCCTCGGGGCGGGGCGGGCAGCCGGGCAGGTAGACGTCGACGGGGACGATGTGGTCGCAGCCCTGGACGACGGCGTAGTTGTTGAACACGCCGCCGGAGGACGCGCATGCGCCCATGGAGATGACCCACTTGGGTTCGGGCATCGAGTCGTAGACGCGGCGGATAATCGGGGCCATCTTGTGGGAGACGCGGCCGGAGACGATCATCATGTCGGAGTGACGCGGCGAAGCACGGAAGACCTCGAGGCCGAAGCGCGCCATGTCGAATCGGGGGGTGCCGGCGGCCATCATCTCGATGGCGCAGCACGCCAGGCCCATGGTGACGGGCCACTGGCTGTACTTGCGTGCGAGCCCGAGGACTTTTTCGACGCTGGTCAGCGCGATGCCCGCGGGCAGGGATTCTTCAAGTCCCACTTGTCTATCCTTACTTCTCTATTAGTAGTCCAGGCCGCCGCGTCGCCATTCGTAGGCGTAGGGGACGCACAGGGTGACCAGGAAGCTCATCATGACGACCAGCCCAAACAGGCCCAGCTGGTTGAAGCTGACGGCCCACGGGTACATGAACACAACTTCAATGTCGAAGATGATGAAGGTCATCGCGACCAGGTAGTAGCGCACCGGGAAGCGACCCTCGGTGAGGTGGGCGCTGGTCGGCTGGATGCCACACTCGTAGTTATCGGCCTTGGTCGTGGACTTTTTGGTGGGGCCCAGGATCGCGGAGGCGACCAGGCCTCCGAAGGCTAGGACGAGGGCAGCTGCCGACATGATGAGCAGCGGCACGTAGGGATTCGTCATCGTTCCTCCCGGTTATCGATGGTGGTGGTCATGCGGGTCGCACCACCTTGGTCAGCATGGTGATGAGTTGGTCGTCGAAGTCGCCCCCGCTCCTCTCGTACCCGTCCGACAGGAGTTTGTGGACGAGCGTCATGAGGCGCGGAATGGGCAGCCCGACGTTCGTGCAGGTGCGCATGATCGTCGGGTTTTCGATGAGCGCGACGAAGATGCGGCCGAGCTGGTAGTAGCCGCCGTATTCGTCGCGGAGCATGTGGGGGTATTCGCTCATGGCGCGGTCGATGCCGGCGCGGTGCGAGCGGGAGCAGGCCTGCGCGATGCACGAGGCCGCGTAACGCCCGGCCTTCATGGCCGGGGCGATGCCTTCACCGTTGTAGGGGGAGACCATGCCGCCGGCGTCGCCGACGAGGACGAGGCCCTGGGTGTAGTGAGGCTTGCGATTGAAGCTCATGGGCAGGGCGGCGGAGCGAAGCTGACCGATCTGGTTGTCGGGGGTGAAGCCCCATTCTTCGGGCAGGTTCGCGGTCCAGGCCTTGAAGACCTCGCGGTAGGGCAGGTTCGTGGCGCCGGCGCGCGAGGCGACGGAGCCGAGGCCGACGTTGACGATGCCCTCGCCCATGGGGAAGATCCAGCCGTAGCCGGGCAGCAGGTCGGAGGCACCGGGGGTGCCGCTCCACAGTTCGAGGTGGGATTCCATCCACTCCTCGTCGCCGCGGGGGCTGTGGAAGTAGGCGCGGGCGGCCACGCCCATCGGGCGGTTCATCTTCTTTTCGAGGCCGAGGCTGGTCGCGAGGCGCGCGGCCACTCCCCCGGCGTCGACGGTGATGGAGGCCCGGACCTCGAACGTCGTCGCGTTCTTGCCGCGCCCGCTCTTAGCCGTCACGCCGACGACGCGGCCGGAGCCGTCCTGGAGGGCACCCGTGACGGTCACGCCTTCGTAGAGGCGAGCCCCGGCCTCGACGGCGCGCTTGGCGAGGGCGTGATCGAGGTCCATGCGCGCGCGGGTCATGCCGTAGCCGGGCAGGGACTTCTGGTCGGGCCAGTCCATGTGGACGGTGTGGCCGCCGCCGATGACGGTCAGGCCGCGGTTTCGCATCCAGCCGGTGGTGTCCACGCCCATCGCAATGAGCTCGTGGACGGCAGCCGGGGTGAGCCCATCGCCGCAGATTTTGTCGCGCGGGAACGGGCTTTTCTCCAGGAGGACGACATCGAGGCCAGCTCTGGCCAGGTGGTAGGCGGTGGAGGACCCGCCCGGGCCCGCGCCGACGACGACAACGTCAGCGCTCATGTCGCTAGGCATAGTCAATGCCACGGCATTCCTCCGTCATGTGGGCGCGCGGGTGCATCCGCGCCAGTGTGCAAGGCGGACGAGGTGTGCACATCACCTCATTCCGCCCGCCAGCCTAGCTAGGTCACCCTCACCTCGCCGGGCACAGAAGTTTTCCGCGCATTTTCGGGCCACGAGGCCATAGATGGCCGCGCTCTCACCCGACATTTGCGTAACATTTCTTTGTTGTAAATGCCCGCCGCAGCCTCGCCGTCCGCGAACGCTCACGGACGCCGCTCCCGCTCACCCAACCCGCCCACGACAAAGGCCGGGACCCCGCGTAGGGACCCCGGCCTCGTCAGCGAAAAATCACGGCAGCGGCTTGACCGCGCGGTGCATGCAGGCGATACCGCCGGTCAGGTTGCGGTACTCGACCTCACTCCAGCCGTTCGCGGCGACCATGCGAGCGATCTCCTCCTGGGCCGGCCACTGGCGGATCGACTCGACCAGGTAGTCGTACGCGCCGTCGTTCGTGGACGCCAGGCGGGCCATCGTCGGCATAACCGTCTTCTGGTAGGCCGAGTACAAGCCGCGGAAGGCACGCGACGGCGGGGTGGAGAACTCCAGGATCACGAGGCGGCCGCGCGGACGCACGACGCGCGCCATCTCGCGCAGCGCCAGAGCCGGGTCGGGAATATTGCGCAGGCCCCACGAGATGGTGACCGCGTCGAAGGAGCCGTCCTCGAAGTCCAGGTCCATCGCATTGCCGTGCACGAACTCGATCTCGGGGTGGCGCTCGCGGCCCACCTCGATCATGCCTTCGGACAGGTCGCAGGCGACGACCTCGGCGCCACCCTTGGCCAGGGCGACCGACGACGCGCCGGTGCCGGCGGCCAGGTCGAGAATGCGTTCGCCGGGGTGGGGCGCGACCGCCTTGCGCAGGGCGGTCATCCACACGTGGTTGAAACCGCCCGTCATCAGCGTGTCCATCATGTCGTACCGCGTCGCGACGGAGTCGAACATCGACGCAACTTCGGTGGGATCCTTGGTCAGATCGGCGCGTGGGGTGTCAGTCATGCGTTAATCCTCCCACGTCTTTCAGCGTGCCGCCGCCCCTGCTTCTACCATTGGACGCATGCATGACGACTTTGGATGCTCGCGCCTTGTATTTCGGGCGTTGGTCCTGCCCCCGCAGCACCCGGGGTCTACTTGCTCACTGACTTCTCTGCTCCCTTCATCGGGCGGCGCGGCCTGGTTCGGCGAGCGCCGCTCCATGATCGGCCTGAGCCGCGCCGTGACGCTCGAGTCCGCCTCCCCCGACGCGATCACCCGCGTGCGCCGCGCGTGGGAGGCCACCCCGGCCTCGCCCCTGGAGGAGGGCGCCCCTCCCCCATCCTGTTCGCCTCCTTCGCGTTCCGCTCCCCCGCCCGCTCGGTGGCGTTCGTCCCGGCTCTGACCCTCATCGACGAGGCCGGGGCGCGCTGGGCGATCACCGCCGGCATCGGGGACGCGCCGGATCCACTGGCTGCCGTGTCCGAGGCCGTGGCGGCAGCGCGGCCGACCGCGCGCGTGCCCGAGTCTTTAACCTTTGGCCAGGGGTCGATGTCGCGGACCCAGTGGCGCGACTCGGTGCGCTCGATGGCGGCGCGCCTGCGCGAGGGCGCGGCCGATAAGGCGGTCATGGCGCGCGACATGACGATCCGCTGCCCGCACGGCTTCGACGAGCGCTTCCTGCTCGAACGCCTGAGCGACCTGTACCCCTCGACGTGGCGTTTTAGCGTGGATTCGCTGGTGGGAGCCTCCCCCGAGATGCTGATCGCCGCCGCCTGCGGGACCGCGTCGTCGCGCGTACTGGCAGGCACGTGTCAGCCCGGCGAAGGGCAGGCCTTGGCGTCGAGTGCGAAGGACCTGCGCGAACACGCGCTGGCGTCAGAGTCGGTGTCCTCCATCCTGGAGCGCCTGTGCCTGGACGTGCGCGCACAGGGCCCGTTCCTGCTCACCCTCCCCAACGTCACCCACCTGGCGACAGACGTGCGCGCCCGGCTCGGGTCGGCGCACCTGCTGGACCTGGTCGCCGCCCTGCATCCGACGGCGGCCGTGTGCGGCACTCCCCGCGACGCCGCGATGCGCCTCATCGAAGAGCTGGAGGACACCGAGCGCGGCCGCTACTCCGGGCCGGTGGGCTGGGTCGACACGGCCGGCAACGGCGAGTTCGCGATCGCCCTGCGATGCGGCCTGGCCTCCGGGACTCGCCTGCGCCTGTTTGCCGGGGCAGGCATCATGCCGGATTCGGACCCCGACTTGGAGTTGACCGAGACGGAAGCGAAGATGCGCCCGCTCCTGGACGCCCTCGGGGTGTGACGGCGGCCCGCCGGCGCGCTCAAGCTCGTTGCTCTCGTTCGCGGATAGGTAACGAGCACGCGGATAGGTAACGAGCACGCGGATAGGTAACGAGCACGCGGATAGGTAACGAGCACGCGGATAGCTTATGAACATGCGGATACCTTCGTAACCTATCCGCGAGTGGATAACCTATCCGCGAAGACGAAACCTATCCGCGAGCGCCCAGACAACAAGGTCACCCGCGCATCTCCCCACGCCAGAGGCACGTCCAGCAACGCAACACGCCCTTTCCCCCACCCCGCCACACGCACAGGCCCGCCATCCCACGAGGGGACGGCGGGCCTCGTCAATGACGAGCGCGAATTAGGAACCCTGGATCGTAACCGCGACGTCCTGAGTCGAGCCGTCCCGAGCGATCGTCAGGTTGATCGTGTCGCCCGCCTTGTAGCGGCGCACGTAGCCGATGAGCTGCTTGGGGCTGGTGACTTCCTGGCCTTCGACCTTGAGGATGACGTCCCCGGCGCGCAGGCCGGCAGCGGCGGCACCGGAGCCGGAGGAAACCTCCTGAACCTGGGCGCCGACGTAGGTGTCGGAACCGACGGTGGCGGTCGCGGCCTTGACGGTCACGCCGAGCAGGCCGTGGGAGGCGAAGCCGTTGGTGATGAGCTGTTCGGCAATGGACACCGTCAGGTCTGAGGGGATCGCGAAGCCCAGGCCAATCGACCCTGCCTGGCCGTCGGCGGAGGTGGCCAGCGACTTGATCGAGGAGTTAATGCCGATCACCGCGCCGGTTGCGTCGAACAGCGGGCCGCCCGAGTTACCGGGGTTAATAGAAGCGTCGATCTGGATGGCGTTGGTGACGACCAGGTCGGAGGACGCCTGCGTCTGGTCCTGCGCGGTGGAATCCTCGTCCATGGAGACCTCCACGGGGCGGTTGAGCGCGGACACGATGCCGGTCGTGACCGTGTTCGACAGGCCCAGCGGCGCGCCGATGGCCATGACGGGGGCGCCGACCTGGAGGTTCTGCGAGCTCGCGAAGCGCGCGACCGTCAGGTTCGACGGCGGATTTTCCAGGCGGATGACGGCCAGGTCGGTGGTCTTGTCGTGGCCGACGATGCGCGCGGCGTACAGGCGCCCGTCCGCCAGGGTGACCTGAAGCTGGCCGCCGTCGATTGCCGGGGAGATCACGTGGTAGTTGGTGACGATGTCACCCTGGGCGTCGTAGATGACGCCGGAACCGGTGCCGCCCGAGGACGCTCCCTGGCTCTGGATGGTGACGACCGCGGGGGACACGGCCGCGGCGACTGCGGTCCAGTCGGCGGCGTCGCTCGACGCGGGCACGGTCGCGACGGTGCCGTTGTTGAGGTTCTCCGCCGTGGTGACGCGCAGCAGCTCGGGGCGCACGTACAGCATCGCGCCCAGGGTCAAGCCGATCGTCAGGAGCATTGCGCCCAGCAGGGCGACCCACCCGGGTCCGCGCTTCTTGATGATGATGGTTTGTCCGGGTTCCGGGGACGAGGCCGGGGCCGCGTATCCGGTGACCGGCATTCCTGCGGGGGGCGCGTAGGTGCCGCCCGAGGCCTCGCCGCGTTCTGCGCCCGGCGCGGAGTGCGCGGGGGCGGCGGGTGCGGCGGGTGCGGCGGGTGCCGGGATCGTTGTGGCCGCGCGCATCTCCTGAGTGGCGTCACGCTCGGCCTGCGCCTGCGCGGCGGCCGCTCCACCCGGCGCGGAGTGCGCGGGGGTGGCAGGTGCGGCGGGTGCCGGGATCGTTGTGGCCGCGCGCATCTCCTGGGCGTCACGCTCGGCCTGCGCCTGCGCGGCGGCCGCTCCACCCACAGTGGGCCTGGACGCGGCGTCGTAGGAGGGGCGCGGGTAGCTGGGCGCGGGCTGGGTGCCAGAGCCGGTGTCGGGGGCTGGAATACGAGGCTCAGTCATGGTTTCCTCTAGTGTCAGTTCATTAGTTATTCACCAGTATGAGGCGTTTCTTCCAACGAGCACTGGAAGCGCCCTGTGAGTTTCCTGAATGATGGACCCGCGCATGCGGCGGGCGCCACCGCGCGCACGAACGGAGGTCCCCCCAAATCTCGCACGTAATTCCCTTACTACAACTTTCAACCAACCCCACAAACGTTGCAATTCCAACAACTCGATTTCAAATCTTGAAATACGCACGCGGGAATTACGTGTGACATTGTTGGGGAACCATGCCAAGGTGGAGCGGTGCATGGAGAGCGCGGACGGTAGAAGCCCTCAGGCCCGCGCACGCGACCTAGGAGGCGTTCAACGCGTTGCGCGCCTGCGCGTACAGGTGGGCCGCCCGCTCGACGGGCGCGTGGATGAGGCGCGGCCCGGCCGGCGGATCAGCGAGAACCGCGGCAAGCTCGCTCGGGGTGGCTGCGCGCGCGAAGCCGACGCCGTAGGCGGCTGCGAGCGCCTCGTAGTTGACGTGTTGGGCGACGCCAAACCAGCGATCATAGGCCTCGGGAGTGGCAGCATTCCCATGCTCGAGGGTAGCGAAGATGCCGCCCCCCTCGTCGTCGGCGACGATGATGTCAAGCTCGGCCCCCGTGGCCGCCGCGAGCGCCAGCGAGGAGGCGTCGTGGCACAGGGTCAGGTCGCCCATGACGGCAGTAACGCGCGAGGCCTGGGCTCGGCCGCGAGCATCGTCGCGCGGTTCGCCAGCTCGGTCGGGCGTGGCTATGCGGGCGCTGCCCAGTCCGGCGGCGATGCCGACGGCGGTGGCAATGGTGCCGTCGATGCCAGCTTGGCCGCGGTTTGAGAACACGGGTCGGCCCGCCAGGGATTCAACCGCCAGGTCGAAGGCGCGCACGGGGTTAGAGGCCCCCAGCACGAGGGGCCCGCGAGTCGCCGAGGCGACGGCGCGCGCCAGAGAGAGCATGGTGCGCCCAGACCCCGCGGCCAGGAGAGCGTCGATGCGCAGGCCTGCCTCGTCGGCGGCGGTGCGCACGCGGGCGGCCCACTCGGCGCCGCACGTCGGCCGCAGGGGCGCGGCCAGGGCAGGAACGACGACGGAGGCATTGCCGGAGATGTCCACCCAGGGTGCGTGGGCGTTGACGACGACCACGCGCACGTCGGGGCGCGCGAGCAGCGCGTGGATGGGCCGCGACAGGGTGGGTCTGCCGGTCACGACGACGGTGTCCACCTCGCCCGCCAGGGGCGAGGAGACGATGGCTTGTTCGTAGGGGGTCACTCCTCCGCCCGCCCACGCCTCGGAGGCGGGCTCGGCCAGGAGCGGGAACCCTGAGGCGCGTGACCACTGCGCTGCGAGGGGCGACGCTCCCTCGCCGGCGACGATCAGCCCGGCGCGTGCGGCCCCCACGACGTCCTCCCAGCGCTCGGGCGCGGCGTTGGTGGGCTGCACCCGGGTCGGGCGCGGGACGAACGAGGCCATGGCCTCGTCCTGCGAATCGCCCGCGGCCCCGGACGCGCGCGCCTGCGGCGTGAGCGGATCGCGGAAGGCGATGTTGATCTGGACGGGTCCGGGCGTGCCGGTGGGCGCCCCGCAGGCGGCAGCGACGGCGCGCGAGAGCTGGCCGACGAGCGCGCGCGAGGGCTCCTGCGGTTCCAGGTCGACGCAGGCGCGCGCGTGCACGCCGAAGAGACCGGACTGGAAGGTGGCTTGGGATGCGCCGACGCCGCGCAGCTCGCCGGGCCGATCGGCGCTCATGACGAGGAGGGGCAGGCGCGCGTGGGAGGCCTCGAGGACGGCGGGGGTCAGCTCGGCGACGGCGGTGCCGGAGGTGACGATGACGGCGGGCAGCGCGCCGGTGCGGGCTAGGCCCACGGCCGCAAAACCGGCGCCGCGTTCGTCGAGGACGGGCATGGCATGCCCGCCGAACGCCCCGGATTCGAGGGCGTAGGCGAAGGGCGCGCTGCGCGAGCCCGGGCAGTACAGGACGTGCGTGAGGCCCAGGTCATCCAGGGCGGACAGGATCGCGCGAGCGGTGTCGACGGAGGGCATGGGCCCAGCCTACCGGGATCCCGCCCCCAGGTGCTCAGCCATGCCTTCGAGGCGCATTCCCCAGCGGCTCACGAGGTCGGAGTCCTGCGGGCCGCGCCCGATGAGGTCCAGGTCGGGTTCGAGGCGCCCCACGGGCAGGCGGCCGCGCTCGGGCACGAGGGGAGTGGTGACGTCCGCGACGAGCAACGAGGCCGTGGCCAGTCCGGCCGCCCGGGGGATGCCGGGCACGGCGGCGGCAGCGGCGACGCCGACGGACAGGCCCACGGACGTTTCCAGCGCGGAGGAGACGACGACGCCGAGGCCGCACTTGCGGGCGACCTTCAGGGCGGAGCGCACGCCTCCGAGGGGCGCGACCTTGATGATGACGACGTCGGCGGCTTCCTTGCGGGCCACCTCGAGGGGGTCTTCGGCGCGGCGGATGGATTCGTCGGCGGCGATGGGCACGTCGACGCTGCGGCGCACCTCGGCGAGTTCGTCGACGGTCAGGCAGGGCTGTTCGACGTATTCGATGGGGACGACGCCGGCGGCCTCGGCCATGGCGGGGATGGCGGCGCGTGCCTCGTCGACCTCCCACGCGCCGTTGGCGTCGAGGCGGATCATCGCCTGCCCGCCAACCGTTTCACGCAGGGCGTCGGCGACGGCGGCGATGCGCGCGCAGTCGCGCGAGATGCTCACGCCGGGTTCGGCGACCTTGATTTTCGCGGTCGCGCACCCGCCGGAGGCCTTGACTCGGTCGTAGGCCTCTTCGGGGGGAGATAACGGGAACGGTCACGTTGACGGGCACGTACTTGCGCCGGGGCACGGGCGGGAAGCGGCGCGCGGACTCGAGGGCGGCGCCCAGCCAGCGCGAGGATTCGGCGTCGTCATAGTTCCAGAAGGGGGCAGCTTCGCCCCATCCGGCGTGGCCGTGAAGGAGGAGGCCCTCGCGGCGAGTCACCCCACGGAAGCGTGTGGTCATCGCTACCTTGTACACGAGAATGTCGTCGACACCTTCGAGGGCGTAGCGCGTCTGACGACTCAACTGACGCATGGGAATACGCATAAGCGTGGCGTACTGCGAAGCGTTCATCGCTCCCCTCCTTACATATCGGTAATATTGTCGCGCATGCTGCCCTCAAGCTCAACTGCTTCACGCTACCACTTGTAAGACATTTTGCGCTAACTATAAATAAGTGACAGACTCTCAGCACCTACCAAACACCTGGCAAATAAAGACATCTCACACCTCACAGGAAAAGTGACTAGTTATCACCATCTAGACACCCCCTCGCCTTTCGGTCATTCCGTGCGGTTAGCTTGCCACCAGGTGCGACGCGCAGCCGCGCAGGCGACCTCCCCGGTTGGACACGCGGCCCTCCGCCCCCTTCCCCAGCCGACTGCGAGACCCGGCCCGGTGCCGAAAGCCCGCCCCGGCCTCGTCCATTAGAATCCGAGGCATGAGTGCTCTTCCTTTTGTCTCCGACACCTTCGACCCGACCCGCTGGCGTGAGGTTGAGGGATTCGACTTCGCTGACATCACCTACCACCGCGGGATTTCGCGCGGCCCCGCGGCCGACGGTCGCCCCGAGGGTGCGGACATGCCGGTCGTGCGCATTGCCTTTGATCGCCCCGATATTCGTAACGCCTTCCGTCCGGGCACGGTCGACGAGCTGTACCGGGCGCTCGACCACGCGCGCCAGACCTCGTCGGTCGCGGCCGTCATCCTGACGGGCAACGGCCCGTCGGCGCGCGACGGCGGCTACTCGTTCTGTTCGGGCGGGGACCAGAGGGTCCGAGGCCGTGACGGGTACCGCTACGAGGTCGAGGGGGCGGACCCGGAGGCGGCCACCGCGCAGCGGCGCGAGCAGATCGACCCGGCGCGCGCCGGGCGCCTGCACATCCTGGAGGTCCAGCGACTCATCCGCACGATGCCCAAGGTCGTCATCGCGGCCGTTCCCGGCTGGGCGGCGGGCGGCGGTCACTCCCTCAACGTCGTGGCGGACCTGTCGGTGGCCTCCATCGAGCACGCGGCGTTCATGCAGACGGACGCAAACGTCGGGTCTTTTGACGCCGGCTACGGGTCGGCGCTGCTGGCCCGCCAGGCGGGCGACAAGCGTGCGCGCGAGATCTTCTTCCTCGCCGAGCGCTACGACGCCGAAACTGCCGAGCGATGGGGCGTCATCAACCGCGCCGTCCCCCACGCCCAGCTCGAGGAGACCGCCCTGGAGTGGGCCGCGACCATCGCGACGAAGTCCCCGCAGGCCATCCGCATGCTCAAGTTCGCCTTCAACCTGGCCGACGACGGGCTGGCGGGCCAGCAGGTGTTCGCCGGCGAGGCCACGCGCATGGCGTACATGACGGCCGAGGCGCAGGAAGGCCGCGATGCCTTCCTCGAGCACCGCGCGCCCCGCTGGGAGGACTACCCCTACTACTACTGAGGCCTCGCCCGCCGGGCGACTGTGCCAGGAGGCCTCGGGATCGCGGACGCGACCCCGAGGCCTCCTCGATGTTCCCCCTATTCGCGGGCAGTGAGCGTGATGCCCGTAATCGTCTGGTGCCTCTCATCGTCATAGGTGACGGTGACAGTGCCCGTGTATGACTCGGCCATGTCGGGCGCTGGGTTCGGGACATACAGCCTCTCAATCGTGAAGGTCGTCGGAGAGTCAATGGTCACTCGAATGTCGTAGTACCTGACTTCGTGACTGAGGTCAACCTGCTTGACTCTCGGTGGGCGTTCTTGGTCGCGTCGGGGCACAGATCGGATACGCTTCCCTGCGTGTCGATACACTGCGCGATGATCTCCGCGAGCTCGTACTCTATTTGCTTTTCCAAGACAATAGCATCGAAAGTGAAGGGCCTCACCGTCGTTGCGCCGGTACTCGACAGCTCAACGTTGAACAGAGACCGGACTGCGCGATACTCGTCATCTCGATAGAGCTGCTGAAGCTTGCCAGGCAACGAGCTCAGGCGCGCTTCGCTACTGAATGAGCGCGCGCCGATCTCATACATCCCCGGGTAGAGGGTCAACGTGAGGGCCCGTCCTTTGACCGGCCACTCCGCCACGGGGTTAAAGGAAGCGATGGTAGCGCCGTTGAAGAGAACCTCGGTCGTGGCGGCGGGCAACTCAACCGTCACAGTCTGCGCCATGCTCGTAGCGATCATCCACGGCGCATCCAGGCTCTCACGGCGCGCCACCATCTCGATATGCTCAGGCGCTACCGTCCTGACGAAAGGGGTACTCGTAACATTAAAGGTCGCTGTGAGCCTGTCGGGCGAGAGCGTCCCCTCAGAGAGGCTGACCTGATAGACCCTTCGAGCTGCACCCCTCAAATCAGCACCCGCATCGGTGAGCATCCACTCCGGGTCCGTCGAATCGGCGAGGCCATCCAACGCCGCCGCCTCATCAACGTTTCCCTTTAGGATCGCATCGCAGTAGGCATTCACCACGCTGGTCGCACCGGCCAGCGCCTGAGCATCCAGCTCCCGCTCAACCCGCTCAACGTGCGAGCGCCACGCCAACACCGAGGCGACCGCCCCAACAATGAGGACGAGGACCGCAACGCTCGTCAACCAGTACCGCTTTCGCGCAAAATACCGGCGGCGACACAGACCAACGCAGCCGAGCCCGCACCACGCGAGCATAAAGACGGTGATACAGAGTCCGCCCGTTCACGATACCTCTCTCAGTTAGCATGAGGAGACTTTGACCAATTCACATACTACCAGCTACAACAACCCGCTTCACACAGGTCCGATGTAACCAACACTGAAATACAAACCCTACTAAATGCGAAGCCATCACACGAAAACAACACGAAACATCACCTTGGGCAACCCGAGCCATAGGGGCAGCGCGACTAGCCACTTTACACCAATCACGACATCGAACCAAATGAACCAACGGGCCCTTAGCACTCATTGTCACAGGTCGTAACGGAACCAAGGATTTCGATCACGGGCAATTTTGTCATTAGCGGATGAATCCATCTCAGCCCTCACTGTGGAAGCATCAATCTTGTACCGTGAAATTAAATCGACCTGTTTACCTTCATTGATCAAAAAGGCATTAATTGTCGCAAGGAGATTCAACGCACAATCATCAACTTCTGTACTCAAATCGCGAAGAAGATCCCGAATTAGGAGCTGCATTTCAAAAACATCACTGGCAGGGCCTTTCGGACTCATTGAGAACTCACCGGTTCGATATAGCGGATCAGTCAAATTGAGCGCCATCAAATCCTTCTCAATACCACGTAACGCGTCTGCAACGTCAGGTAGATGAGAGTTAGCAACATCTCTTGCCTGAGGCACGTTTTGAATCGTAAGATCACCATCAAGATCACTAGAGATGAGCGGCTCAAGATCTATCGCGAACTTCTCTCGATTACTCCGACTGGTCACTGCAGCAATGGTGTCAGATAACGCAAGCCTATTCGCCTCCTCCAATTCATAAGCATCTGAATTAATTTGCTTCACCGCCGACTCGAGCTCAGAGATGACAGCATCCACACTAGCAAAGGGATTTCGAAGAAAGACTTAATAGATCCCTCAATCACCTTATCCGAAAGGACAAATAATAATTCGTCCGCAATAGAGTCAGCAAGCGTCAATCCACGGGCCAAATTTGTCGCACCTTTTGCACCCAGGATCGTTTGCACAACTGAGATAACGTTTGAAATAATCTTTAGAGTAACAACCAGGTTACCCGCCTCAGACTTGGCCATTAGCGCCTTACAACCTTCAATGGCCGATGAAATACTATTTTTGACCGCCTCATGCGAATCTTCCATCACCTGCTTCTCCGCCGTAAGCGCAGCCAACAGACAACCACTTAATGCACGGTACGCCAAAATCGTATTGATCGTCTCCGGGACCTGTTTTCTAAAATTATCAAACGCGACTCCATTGAACAAAGTCTGAGCAGCAGTACGAGCCGCATGAAGGGCGGGGCGCATTCCACTAGGATCCTTTCCATCTTCCCCTTCTGCCGCCACATTCAAGCGCACGACTATACCCTGAAGCCCTTCACACGCAGAATTAATCTCATCAGGCTCTGGAATATTATGAAAAGGCTTGAGGGCGGTCCGAACCCTACTCCTAATTGTATCAAAAGTTGGCTTATATGTATTGGTAATAGATTCAGGAGTCGTCGAATGATCACTCACACGCACGCACGTTCCCCCACCATTCCCATTTCACCAGGAGCACTAACCACGATTGATCGCATAGCCCCAGGACCCGCAGCAGTTGAGTTCGAAGGACCGGTTTGAATATACTCATTCCCCACTTTTTGAAAGTGACACTTATGCATATACGCATCAATGGCTACAACAATCAGCTCATCCTCGAGATGATAGATCTCATTGATAGGAAACATGGCACTCCATTCATTGATTATACCAGTTTGAATGTAGCTATACTAAAGCACATTGACTAAACTATCAACCCTTTTCGAGCAACGATGTGGCGGCGGTGTCATAGGGTGTAGGCAATTTGTGTGGTAGCAGTGCTGTTGGAGGGGCTGGTTGTGAGCTGTCGTCGGATGTTGAGTGTTGAGGATCGTGCGGCGATTATGGTGGGGTTGGAGGCTGGCTTGTCCCAGGTGTGTATCGCTCGTTTGATTGGGCGTAGTCCCTCGGTGGTGTGCCTTGAAATCGCCCGCCACCGCGGTCCTGATGGGGCGTATCGGGCCCAGGACGCCGGGAGAGCGGCGCAGGTGGCCAGGCGCCGCCCCAAGAAGCGGCTCCTGGACCGCGACGAGGTTCTTCGCCGCCGCGTGCTTGCTGATTTGTCTCAGGGGCGCACGCCCCGCCAGATCAGCGGGCGCCTGAGCATGGAGGCAGGTGGCACAGTGGCTCCTATGGACAATTCTCCGCACGCCCAGGGCCATACGATCAGCCACGAGGCGATTGACACGTGGATCTACGCCCACCTCAACAAGACGCTGATCGAGCATGGCATTTGCCTGCCATCGCGCAGGTGGATGCGCAAGAAACCCCCTGCAGGGGAGCGCAAACCACCCATTGTGGCTCTTCATAGTTGAGTGTGGGTGAGCGGGTGTTGGTCGGGGGGTGCGGGTAGAGGTCGAGGTCCTTGATAATGAGCGGATTTCCTGCTTCGCGAGCGTGAAGGATCTCGGTCGGTGTCTCCCCCCACCTGTTGCTACTCCGCTTCGCTTGAATGTTGTCATCGATGTGAGCATCTAGCCGGTCTGGAGGGCTTCCACGTGATGGGTACAGCTCGCAGCCAGAATGCTCCGCGCTCGATGTCGAGTCGCGCAACCAGATGGTGGGTGTGGGGCAATTTCTCGAGGGCACGGGCGTGTGGCGGTGGAGGTGATCGACGCGCCTTGGGCTGGGATACCGATGGCGGGATTCTGGGGTGGTTACAACGCGCGTTGTACCCTGCGCACCAGTTCGAGGCGCTGCTTGGGCGTGTCCGAGGTCAGTGTTGCGCGGGGACGAGCGTGATGCCGGTGATCGTCTGGTGCCTCTCATCGTCATAGGTGACGGTGACAGTGCCCGTGTAATCCTGAGTGTTACCAGTTGCCGGATCGCGTGCTTCCAGCGACGTCACTGAGAACGAGGTGGGCGAATCGAGCGTCACCGCGATATTAAAGGCATCCCGCGTTGAATTAAACCTATTGCGCGGCACCGGGTCGTAGACGCCCTTCGTGAAGTCTGGACACAGATTACTGTCCTTAGTCTCGCCATTAATGCAAGAAACGAGGACGGTCCCCACGTTCAGAGCTGTTTCTTGTTCCAATAGCGTTCCATCCGATGAGAACGGCGAAAAAGCAACGGCCTCGTCCCCGTCGCCAACAGGCACACGGATCAATGACCCGACAGTCTTATAACCATCGTCATAGGGAAACTGGCTGCTTTCAGGAACCGCGACGATAGTCATGGCGGTAGAGAAGGAGCGCGCACCAATCTGATAGAGGCCCGGATAGAGCGTCAGAGAGACCGAGTGCACTGCCTCTGGCCATCCTTCACTCGGATCGAACGTTGCAATGGCTTCATCGTTGAAGAATGCAGCGGAGGTGCCCGCGGGGAATGTGACAACCACGCGACGCGCGAGGCTCGTAGCGATCGTCCACGGCGCGTCGACGCTGTCTCGGCGCGCCACCATTTCGATAGGCTCAGGCGTGCCCCTCCTGAACTTATCAGTACTCGTGACCTCGAAGGTCGCAGTCAGCCTGTCGGGCGAGAGCGTCCCCTCAGAGAGGTTGACCTGATAGACCATTCGAGCTTCAGCCCTCAAATCAGCGCCCGCATCGGTGAGCGTCCACTCCGGGTCCGTCGAATCGGCGAGGCCATCCATCGCGGCTGCCTCGCCAACGTTTCCCTTTAGGATCGCATCACAGTAGGCGTTCACCACGCTGGTCGCACCGGCCAGCGCCTGAGCATCCAGCTCCCGCTCAACCCGCTCAACGTGCGAGCGCCACGCCAACACCGAGGCGACCGCCCCAACAATGAGGACGAGAACCGCAACGCTCGTCAACCAGTACCGCTTTCGCGCAAAAAATACCGGCGGCGACACAGACCAACGCAGCCGAGCCCGCACCCAGCGAGCATAAAGACGGTGATACAGAGTCCGCCCGTTCACGATACCTCTCTCCAATGCGAGGAAAACCTAACCACGTGCCATCCTACCGGCCAACACGCACTCGACAAACCCCCACTGTCACCTCGCCAGTCAGACCTTGCGAGCGCCGACAGCCACTTGTTCCGCGCCCCTCCCCTTTGGTAGCTTTCCTATACACCTACGTAAGGAACCCCCATGCCCCAGCCCTCACCGACGAGCACACCGCAAGACCCCTCGCCCACCCCCACCTCGCGGCGCAAGCGCTGGATCGCCACGGCCTCGTGCGTGGGCCTCGTGGCCGCCGCAGCCGGGGCGGGCTACTGGTGGCATTCCACGCGCGTGCCAGACCTGACGCGGATCGAGGCGTGGAGCCGCTACATGGAACTCATTGAATCCGGGAAGTACGACGAGGCACTGTCGTATTCGCCTACCTCCAGGACACCAGCAGGAATGGCAATCATATCGAATTCCTGTCCGACGCTGCGCACGCGCATGCACCCAGCACGGTATCCATCGAGCCAGTCGATATCAACTCTTACGCTATCGAGGGGCGTGTTTCCTTCGACGACGGCACAGAAGCCTTGCTCAAGACCGTCACCGTGCTGTCACAGAAGGACAAGGCCAATGGCAAGCTTGGTTGGTGGCACATTGACGCCTCATCCTTCGGATCAACAGTCAGGGCCATGAAGTTAGACAACCTTCGCAGCGTGCGGGTCGGCGACGTATCGATCGATAACCCCCAAGGCTGGTACTACCTATTCCCCGGCAGCTACCGCATCGAAGCAGTCCCCCAGAACCCGGACTACTGGACAATCAAATACGAGTACCCATTAACCGACGGCGCAGGAGAAATCCGCACCAACCCCATCACGCGCCCGTACACTATCGAAGCCAACGATACGCTCAAGGAATGGGTTCGTGAGCAAAGCGAAGTATTCGCGACATCTTGCCGCACTGGAACACCCGATGCCTCCAGAGAAGACGCCTGCGGCGCCCTCGCATACAGCACTACGCCGTTCGACCCTACCCAAGATTATCTTTCCGTCGACCTCGTAGGAACAACATCTTTCTCCTAGCTGTATCGACTGGCGAAACAGCTCCCACGGACGATGGGCACACACACTATAACGCCCGGTTTAAGTGCACCATCGACTTCGCTTACGACGGCGCGACGCCGACGACGGAGTGCACTCTGGATAAATGATTCACGATTTGCACACGAACCACGCCGACACGCGAGCGGAGCCACCAATGAACAACACACCACAGCGCAAGCGCTGGATCGCCACGGCCTCGTGCGTGGCCCTCGTGGCCGCCGCAGCCGGGGCGGGCTACTGGTCGAACTACGTGTACCTGTCCGACCTGACAGCCTTGGATGCGTGGAACCGCTACATGGACCTCGTCAAAGACGGAAAGTACAACGAGGCCGTGAGATACTTCCCCGAACTCGCAACCCTTTTCGACGGCCAGTTCCAGTATGACTTCCTACGGGATGCCGCACACGCGCACGCCCCCTCGAAAGTCTCCTTCGAGGGGCACACAGCCCCCCAAAGACCCGACGGCGATCGAGGGCACGGTTCTCTTCAACGCCAGCAGAAGTGACGCCCACCACTTCAACATGCGTTTCAAAGAGACCAAACGGAGGAACGGTCAGCTCGGCATGTGGAAGATCAACGCCTCTTCGTATGGTTCGATGACCACGTTGATCGACACGGACGGCCTGCGCAGCATTCGCATCGGCGACATCTTGGTCAGCAACCCGCAGGGTTCCTACCTCCTCCTTCCCGGCAGCTACCGCATGGAAGCCACCCCCAAGAACCCCGACTACTGGACGATCAACTACGAGCACCCCCTGACCGATGGTGCAGGGGAAATCCGCACGAACTTCGCGACGCGAGCTTTCACGATCGAGCCGAGCGAGAAGCTCACCCAATGGATCCAAACCGAAAGTGAAGCCTTCGCGGCATCTTGCCGCACCGGCACGCCAGACCCCGCGCGACAACGCACCTGCGGAGCCCTCGCATTCTCCACTGAACCACTGGACCTGGTAAACGACCCTCCCTTCATCGGTCCACTGGAGAATAAGCGCTTCGCCCGCAAAGTAGGGACAGGCCCATCAATGTCACCGGCGTTCTCGACGGTATGGAGCTTCACCCTCATAGTAGGGACAGGCCCCACCGACCCGAACGCCGGCAAGAAACTCCCCCAAGCGGCCTCCTACGAATGCCGCATCGACTTCGCTTACGACGGCGCCACGCCCACGCTGGAGTGCACTCTGGATAAATGATTCATGATGTGTACACGAACATACGCCAGTACTCAGGGGCCACGCGCCCCTCACGCGAGGTAGACACGCGCCTCCCAGGGCTCCAGAACGCCGGGAGCCTCTCGCTTGGCCTCGGACAGGTCCCGGTTGGACAGGATGAGCTCGCCACTCACCCCGCGCGCGACCTCGCCCAGGGAGGCGGGCTGAGAGGACAGATTGACCAGGATCGTGGCCACGGCCTCGTCGAGGGTGCGCCGGTAGGCGAAGACTGCGGGTGAGGGCGTAACGATGCGCTCGAACGAGCCCGCCGCGATGACGGGCAGCCGTGGCGCACGTCCGCGAGCGCCCGATAATAGGCGTACACGGAGGACGGGTCACCCACCTGGGTGGCGGCGTTGATCTCCGTGTAGTTCGGGGTGACGCCGATCCACGGGGTGCCGTCGGTGAAGCCGGCGTGCTCGCTCACGTCCCACTGGACGGGCGTGCGCGCGTTGTCGCGGCCGGTGGCGCGCATCCCGGCCAGGACCGACTCGGGGTCCTCCCCCGCCGCCACGGCCTCGCGGTAGTAGCGCAGCGCCTCAACATCACGAAAATCGTCGAGGCCATGGAAGACCCCGTTGGTCATGCCGAGCTCCTCGCCCTGGTAGACGTAGGGGGGTGCCACGCAGCATGTGCAGCGCGGTGGCCAAGGCGGTCGCCGAGGCGTAGCGGTGCGCCTCATCGCCGAAGCGGCTGACGGCGCGCGGCTGATCGTGATTGTCCAGGTACAGGCTGTTCCAGCCAACGCTTCCCTGGGCCTCCTGCCACGCGCTCAGGCAGTCGGCGAGCTCGCCGGGACGCAGCGGGCGGGGGTGGAACTTCCCCGCCTCGAGGCCGAGGTCGACGTGGTCGAATTGGAAGACCATGTCGAGCTCACGCCTGGCCGGGTCCGTGAAGAGCAGGACGTTGTCGCGGCGCACGCCGGGACACTCACCGACCGTCATGGTTCCGGCGCGCCCGGCGAAGACCTCGCGGCGCATCTCGGCCAGGTAGTCGTGCAGGTGCGGGCCTTCGGAGAAGTACGGGTAGCCCTCGCCCCACGCGCGCCCCGGGTAGACGATGCCATCGGGCAGGGCCGGGTCCTTCGAAATCAGGATAATGACGTCCATGCGGAAGCCGTCGACGCCGCGGTCGAGCCACCAGTTCATCATCTCGTAGACGGCGGCGCGGACCTCGGGGTTATCCCAGTTCAGGTCGGGCTGCTTCTTGTCGAAAAGATGCAGGTAGTACTGGCCCGTGGCCTCGTCCCAGGCCCAAGCCGAGCCCGAGAAGAAGGACCCCCAGTTGTTGGGCTGCGCCCCGGCCTCGCCGCCGACGTGCCCGGGGCGGGGGTCACGCCAGATGTACCAGTCGCGCTTGGGATTATCCCGCGAGGAGCGCGACTCGACGAACCACGGGTTCTCGTCGGAAGAGTGGTTGACGACCAGGTCCATGACGAGGCGCATGCCCCGCTCGTGGACGTCCGCGAGCAGGCGGTCGAAGTCCTCAAGCGTCCCGAACATGGGGTCGATGTCGTAGTAGTCCGCGATGTCGTAGCCGTTGTCGGCCTGCGGGGAGGCGTAGATCGGCGACAGCCACAGGACGTCCACGCCCAGGTTCTTCAGGTAGTCCAGCTTCTGTCGGATGCCTTCGAGGTCACCGAAGCCGTCGCCGTTGGAATCCTTGAAGGAGCGCGGGTAGATCTGGTAGACGACGGCGCCCTTCCACCACTCGTCGGGGCCGAGGCCGTTGCCCGCGGGGTTCAGAGCATCGTCGCGGAAAAACATGGAACACCTGCCAAGAGTCGGGGAACGCAGCCGCTAGCCGCGTGTCACTAGCAGCTTACTACCAGCCGTCAGCCATCAGCCACCCACTCGAACCGCTCCCCATAAATCTCGCACGTAATTCCCTTCCTTGAATCTTCAACATCCGCCACAAACGTTGCAATTCCAACAACGCAATTTCAATACTTGAAAGGTTGACATGGAAATTACGTGCGACATTGTTGGGAAACCACGCCAGCAGGTCCAGCACGGTGCAGCACACGCCACCCACGGTCGGCGCCCGCAGTACCCGCAGCCCTCACTGCCACGCGCCCCACACCGCGCCCCTCGCGCGGTAACAGAGAGCGGGCCGGAACCCTTCGGTTCCGGCCCGCCCCCAATGCTCAGTGTCGGCCATCAGTAGTGCACGACCACCGTGTCGCCCATGTCGGTCCAGTCGTAGATGAACTTGGCGGCGTCGACGGGCATATTCACGCAGCCGTGGGAGCCGCCGTAGCCGCTCCACCCGAAGGAGGAACGCCACGGGGCGCCGTGCATCGCGTAGGAGCCGGTGAAGTAGGTGACCCACGGGACGCCTTCGGTCTCGTACTTGCTACCGTCGGCGTTCTCGCCGCGCATGGTCTGCACGTCGTACTTGAGGTACACGTGGAACGTGCCAGTGACGGTGGGCGTGTCGGGGGCTCCGGGCACCATGTAGAACGGACCGCCCGCAACCTTGCCGCCAACATAGGCGGTGACGGAGGCGTCAGAAAGGTTGATGTCGACCCACTTCTCGCCCTCGGCTGCCTGGTAGACCAGGTTTTCGGTGCCTTCGGCGACCTGCTTGGTCTCGGAGCCGGGCTCGACGTCGTCATAGTGGAACAGGCCCTCGTACGCCTTGCCGTCGCTCATCGCGGCAACGACGCCCTTCGTGATCTCTTCGGTGTTGTTAGTCTTCAGGCCCTTCTTGCCTTCGCGGGCGGTGGTCAGCACGTTGCCGGAGGAGTCCACGTTTCGACGCGATTCTCGGGCTTGACGTCGGTGGTGGACGCCAGGGCGTTGACCCAGTCGGCGACCTTGACGGTGCTGATGGAGGGCTCGTCGAGGGTACCGTCATCCTTGGTGAGGAATTCGAACCACTGGACCTTGTCGGAGCGCTCGGCGTAGAAGGTGTCGATGCCGTCGGAGATTTCGATCTGCGTGTCGAGCAGCTCGTTGGCCTTGTCGGCGGCCCGCTCGGCATCGGAGGTGGTGATGCTGGGCTCCATCTGGGAGACGGAGACGTCCTTGGTGACCGAGGTCAGGGTCGCACCGGCCTCCTTGACTGCGGCGGCAACCTCGTCGGGCGCGATGCCGTTACCGTTCTGCGCGGGCGTGAAGGTGAAGGATTCTTCGTCGGGCGCGATGATGACCTGCGCGTCCTTCATTTCCGAGGTCAGGGTGGAGTTCGCGGTCGCGGTGAGCTTCTTGATCGAGTCCTCAGAGACGGTGGTGACGGGTTCGACGGTGCGGTTGGTAAAGAGTGCACCGACGAAGGAGAACAGGGAGGTCGAGCCTTTCATGGCCTCGTCCGCGGTCGCCTCGGCGTCAAGGGAGATGCCGGCTTCGTTGAGCGAGGCCGTGGTGGCTTTCCCTTCGACCATGAGGGTCACATTGGTGGCGTCGGCTCGTGCGGTGACGGTGGAGACGACCTGGTCGCGGGTCATGCCCTCGACGGAGGTCCCGGCGACGGTCGTGCCCGGCAGCGCGCGGCCAGAGTAGTTGGCCGCATACACGATGACGGCGCAGACGACAAGGAAGACGAGGGCGCACGCCGCGCCGATCGCCCATCTGGTTTAGTGGAAAGATTCTTGAGCATCGCCGTTCATCCTATCGCCTCATGCACGCTTGTGGAAGTAGACGGTTGAATTTTCAGTTGCGTCGTCTGCCACATGAAAATGGCAGAATTGTTCAGTTTTTAGCCCCCAAACGTGATTATTGCCGCGAAGCGGCCTGCCACCTGGGCGTACGCAAGCACCTATCCTTGTCATATATGCGCTCGCTATAGAACTATGGGAGGCTCATCATGGCTGCGCCGCGAATTCTTGTCGTACCTGGCGGTACATCGATCGGTGCCGCCGCGCTTGCTAACGCATCGATCCACAAGCTGGTTGAACTCTACGAGGAGCGCGCCGCAGACCCGAACCACCCCGCGCCCCACACGGTCGTCTTTGTGCGCGACCCCGCCAAGGTTCCTCCCGCCACGCTGCGCGGTTCCGCTGCGACCCCCGAGCAGGCTTTCCCCGAGGAGGACTACCCCGGCCTCGCCAATCACATCAAGAACGACCCGCATTTCTTTGACGGCGTGGACCTGGTCCTCTCGACGTCCGGTTCCAGCGCGGGCAAGCCGCGCTTGGTCGGCCTGTCCACAGACGCGCTCATGTCCTCGGTGAAGGCGACCGAGCTGGCGCTGGACGGCCCCGGCCGCTGGATCCTCGCACTGCCCACCCATCACATCGCGGGCGCGATGATCCTGCTGCGCGCGGCGGTCGCGGGCACGAACCCGCAGGTCGTGGATACAACGAACGGCTTTCATCCGCGCGATCTGCTGCCCGCCATTAAGGGCGTCACGCAGGATGACATGCCCGGTTACCTGTCGCTGGTGCCCACGCAGCTCGTGCAGTGCCTCGACGCTGACGAGGAGGTCCTGGAGGCCCTGCGCTCCCTGTCCGCGATTCTCGTGGGCGGCGCGGCGATCAGCAATCACCTGCTCGAGCGCGCCCTGAACGCGGGCTTGAAGGTGCGCGTCACCTACGGCATGACGGAGACGGCGGGCGGCTGCGTCTACGACGGCGAGCCGATGCCCGGCATCACGGTGCGCGCGGTCGACTGGGACGGGCGTACCCGCCTGGCGTTTAACGGCCCGACGCTGATGACGCGCTACCTGGACGCGGACAGCCCCTTCTTCGAGGAGGGCGGCCAGCGCTGGATGGTGTCCGGCGACATGGGCGTCATCCGCGCGTCGGGCAAGGTCGAGGTGAGCGGGCGCGCGGACGACGTCATCATTTCGGGCGGTCTGTCGATAGCACCGGGTCCCCTGCGCCGCGCCTTGCGTTCCTACGAGGGCATTTCGGATGCTTGGATCCTGGGCACGCCGGATGAGAAGTGGGGACAGATCGTCACCGCCCTGGTGGTTCCTCACCAGATGCCGTCGGACTCCCCTGGAAATGGCCGAGCTGGGCTCGGCCGTGCGCGGAGCACGCCGCCGCGCACATCGGTCGCGCGCAGGCGCCGCGCCGCGTGGTCGCGGTGACGGAGCTGCCGTACCTGGGCTTCGACAAGATCGACCGTGGTGCCGCCGTCGCAGCCGCGACTGCCGTCGAAGGCACCGAGAGGGACTGGGTGCGCTAACCCGACCGACGGGCGAGCGCCGCCTCCAACTACACTGGTAGCCATGGCTACCGTGACGGATTGGATTGAAGGCGCTCGCTTGCGCACCTTGCCCGCCGCCGCCGCACCCGTGATTGTCGGGTCGGCGGCCGCGCATTACCTGGGCGGGTTTGACGCGCTGCGGGCTCTCCTGGCGCTTGTGGTGGCGCTGGCCCTGCAGGTGGGAGTCAATTACGCGAACGACTATTCGGATGGGATTCGCGGCACGGATGACAACCGCAAGGGGCCTGCACGCCTGACGGGCGGGGGCCTGGCCAAGCCGACAACGGTCCTGGCAGCCGCGCTGGGGTCGTTCGCGGTGGCCGGCGTGGCGGGCCTCGCCCTGGTTGCCGTGTCGGGCACATGGTGGCTGATCGCTGCGGGCGCTGCGGCGGTCGTGGCCGCGTGGTTCTACACGGGCGGCAAGCACCCCTACGCCTACATGGGCATCGGCCTGTCCGAACTGATGGTCTTCGTATTCTTCGGCTTGCTGGCGTGCGTGGGAACGACATGGACGCAGGTGCAGTCGGCTCCGTGGTGGCTGTGGATGAGCGCGTCGGCGCTGGGCCTGCTGTCGGTGGCGCTGCTGATGGCCAATAACATTCGCGATATTCCGACGGACCGCGAGTCCGGCAAGATGACGGCGGCCGTGCGCCTGGGCGATCGGGCGTCGCGCTGGGTGTTTGCGGCGTGCGCGTGGCTTCCGGTCGCGATGATCGTGGCCCTCGGCGCTGCGGTCGGTTTGCATCCGCTGGCGACCTGCGCGCTGGGCGTGGGAGCCGCCGCGTGGGCGGCCGGAGTGAGCCTGCCGGTCCTCACCGGCGCCTCAGGCCGAGCGCTCATCACTGTCCTGCGCAACACCGGTTTTTCACCCTGGCATGGGCGCTATTGGCTGCGCTGGCGCTGTTCCTGTCCTAAGAACGAGGCCGGGGCGGGTTGACGCGGGTCGGCGCGCTAGTCAGCACTTTCACGAGGCCGGGGTAGCCACGCGGGTGAGCGAGCGGGTCAGCGCCCGCGGCGATAGAGGGCCTCGTGGGCCCAGTCGCCGAGGATGCCGATGGCTGCAGCTCCGACGCAGACGACGGCGATGGATTCGAAGGATCCGGAGGCCAGCCAGGGAGTGAACACGCCGATTCCGATGGCGGCGCTGCCCTGCATGGCAAGGTCGTTCATGGCGACGGCGCGACCGTTCTGGCCGGGTGCGACGGTGGCGAAGACGGTGTCGTAGATGGGGGTGAAGAGCGCGCCGAAGCCGGCGTAGATGAGGCACATGGCGGCGGTGATGACCCACGGGCCGGAGCTCATGAAGAGGGCGAGGAGCGCGGTGCCGGACAGGATGAGGGCGACGCAGCCGCGCACGGTAGCGCCGCGCCCGATGCGGGCCATGACGGCGCCGGAGCTCATGGCGGTGGTCAGCGCGACGCAGTAGGCGGGCAGGAGGCGCACGGAGACCTGGGCGGGGGTGAGCCCGTAGTGGGCGGCGCCGATGCCGTTCATGAGGGGAGCGACCGTGAAGTTCATGCAGTAGATGATGACGATGAGGCTGACGGAGCGCGCCCAGGGCACGTTGGTGAAGAAGGAGCGGGTGATGAAGGGGGCGCGGGCGCGGCCGATGTAGCGCCAGAAGAGGGCGCCGCCTATGATGAGGCCGCCGATGAGCCACCAGCGCGGGTTGGAGGCGACCAGGGTGAGCAGGAGGGCCAGCGAGGAGAAGATCGCGAGGCCGACGACGTCGACGCGTCCGGTGTGGGCGCGGGCGGGCACGCGGCGTCCCATGATGGGCAGGACGGCGAGGCCGCCGAGGGGGATGAGCAGCAGGATCGCCCAGTTGATGTCGGCGAGGAGGCCGCCTGAGAGCATGCCGATGGCGGTTCCGCCCTGGAAGGCGGCGCACATGAGGCCGACGTAGAGGCCGCGGCGCTTGGGGTCGGCGATGCCGGTGGCCAGGATCATGTAGGCGGAGGCGGAGGCCTGGTAGCCGAGGGTTTGGAGGGCTCGGGCGATGATGATGCCGGTCAGGGACGAGGAGAATGCGAAGCCGAGGAGGGATCCGGCGACGATGAGGACGACGCCGACGTCGACGATGCGGCGCAGGGGGATGAAGTCGCCGAGGGTTCCGTATAGGAAGCAGGCGACGCCCAGGACGATGCCGGGGATTGCGGTGATGAGGCCGGAGGCTTCGCCGGCACCGATGTCGGCGGCGACTCGCAAGTAGACCAGGTTGAAGCCTTGGAGGGAGACTGTGCCGAGAGCGTAGATGCCCAGGAGGGGCAGGAGGACGCGCGCGAGGCCGTCTGTCTCAGCCGCAGAAGGTGCGGTTGTGCGCGTGGGGGACGAGGCCGTGGCCCCTGCCTGGATCACCTGGGAGGGGATGGTGATGGGGCGGCAGGATGGGGCTGCCGGGCGGGTCGAAACGAGGTATCGGAGATTGCGCACGGCGGATAGTTCACCACAAAGCGTCTCTTTAGTAGTATTGCAGGAAACTGGCATAGAACTTAAGCAACACTTAATCGTTGAAATGACGCCACAATCGACCCCGAGGGATATTTGCGTTCCGCGTGTGACGTGACACAATAGAGCCTCCCTCACATAGGAGATTCCATGGCACGCGTCATTGTTGTCGGTTCCATTAACCAAGATGTTACGGTCACCGTCGACCGTTTCCCCTCCCCCGGCGAGACTCTGTCGGGTTCTTCCCTCACCTACGGCTTGGGCGGGAAGGGGGGCGAATCAGGCGGCGGCGGCCGCGCACTCGGGAGTAACGACGCTGTTCGTGGGCGCGGTTGGATCCGACCCGTCGGGCCAGCGACTACGCGATGAGCTCGCCTCGCACGGGGTGGACGTCACCCACCTGCGCGCGGTTGATGGCCCATCGGGGACGGCGCTGATCACCGTGGCCGCCTCCGGCGAGAACACGATCATCCTGGACGCGGGGGCGAACGCGGCTGTGACCACCGAGCCCGCCAAGGCCTCGTTGTTCCCCGCCCCCTCCGACATCGTCGTCCTCCAGGCCGAGATTCCCCCCGCGGCCAACGCGGCGGCCATCGAGTGGGCTCATTCCTTTGGCGCGCGGGTCCTGCTCAACCTGGCGCCCGCGCGCGCAACCGACCCGGCAACGCTGTCGCGCGTCGACATCCTGGTGGTCAACGAGACGGAGGCTGGGCTGACCCTGGGCCTGCCCGCCCCTGCGACGCCGACCGAGGCGATCGGGATCGCTCGCGCGCTGCGTGGCATGGGGCCGCGCCACATCGTCGTGACGCTGGGCGCGCAGGGGGCGGCGTGGGTGTCCGGGGCCGAGGTCGGCCACTGCCCCGCTGTGACGCTCGGCAAGGTGGCGGATACGACGGGTGCGGGCGACGCGTGCGTGGGTGCGCTGGCGGCGGCGCTGGCGCTCGGCATGCCCTTCGCCGAGGCCGTGGCCGCCGGGATGCGGGCAGGAGCCACGGCGGTCCTGACGCCGGGAGCCGCCTCCTCGTACGCGGCGCTGCCGCAGATCACGGAGGGCTGAGCGGGCAGGATTGCCCCGGGAGTGAACGAGGCGACGTGAGGCAGCGCACGCCCCTAAACTAGGCATATGCTCAGGATTGTCCTTTTCGTCGCCATGATTGCGCTCACCATCTACGCGGCCGCAGATTGGCATCGCACCCCCGAAGACGAGATGCCCGGCAAGCTGCCGAAGCCGATCTGGCTGCTGATCATTTTGTTTACGGCAACTATCGCCGCGATCGGCCCGATCGTGTGGCTGGTGCTGCGCTGGGTCCAGCGCGCCGAAAGGCCCAGCAGGCGCTTCCGAGCAAGCCCGCGCGCCCGTCCGCGCCGGACGACGACCCCGAGTTTCTCTTCCGCCTCGAACGCGACATCCAGCGCAAGCGCCGCGAAGAGGAACGTCGCGAGGAGGAGCAGCGCAAGCACGACAAGCGCGGCACCGACTCCAATGAGACGTCGGACGGAGAGGCATCCTGAGGCAGGAGCGTGACGTGAAGCGGGCGACCCTTGATCGGGTCGCCCGCTTCACTTGCTGCGGTATTGTCCGCCGCGCGCCCTCAGCGGCGCAGGTCGGCGGCAGAGTCTCCCGGCGTCATGTCGCGCGCCAGGGCGACGAGGTCGGCCGCGGGTTCCGCGTAGGAGGTGCCCACGAGCGTCGAGCCCGAGAAGATGAACGACGTGATCGAGGCCAGCGAGCAGTGGCGCGACTTGGGCGAGTGCGCCAAGGGCAGGCCGTCGACGAAACGCGTGAGCGTGACGATCGGGTTCTGGTGGGAGACGACCAGGGCTTCGCGTCCGCGCGCCTCGCGCAGGGCCGAGGACAGGGCCGCCCTCATGCGGGAGGCGACGTCACGGTAGGGCTCACCCCACGAGGGGCGCAGCGGGTTGCAGTAGTACTTGAAGTACTTGGGGTTGGCCAGCATCGCGCGATTCGAGTTGACGGGAAGGCCTTCGAAGACGTTGTCCGACTCGATGAGGCGCGGATCGGTGGCAATACTCAGGCCGTAGGCGGCGGCCGTCGGCGCGGCCGTCAACTGGGCACGCAGGAGCGGCGAGGAAATGACGCGAGCGATGTCCGCACCCGATTCCTGAAGGTAGTCGGCCGCGCGAGCGGCCATCTGATGCCCCAGCTCCGTGAGCCCAAATCCGGGCAGCCGCCCGTAGAGAACACCGTTGGGGTTGTCCACTTCGCCGTGGCGCATGACGTGAATAATGGTGCGGTCCATAACGCCCAAGTATAGGGTCTACAGGCCTCGGCGCAGCTGGTCATCTGCACCCTCACCTACCGGCGGCCGGCCCGACATACACGAGAGGCCCGACCAATGGTCGGGCCTCCGCTCGCTCACTTCTTGTTGCGACGCTGGTGACGCGTCTTGCGCAGGAGCTTGCGGTGCTTCTTCTTCGCCATGCGCTTGCGGCGCTTCTTGATGACGGAGCCCATGGGGTTCCTCCCTCGTAGTGTGGGCGGCAGAGGTACTACCGCTGGTTGATGATGGGTGCCCGGAGCGGGCACATCGTGCCTATACTACCCGCCAATGACGCGAGCCTGGCCACCGGAGTGATCCGCCATACCGGCCTGGATCATCTGGGCGACCGCGGCCTCGGGCACTCGGAAGCTCTTTCCGACGCGAATCGCGGGCATTTCACCGCTGTGAATCAATCGGTACACAGTCATCTTAGAGACGCGCATGATGTCCGCCACTTCCGTGACGGTCATAAAGCGCGGCGCCGACTGCTGTTCCATTAATGACTCCCAGGATGCTCGCGAGGCGCGTTAAACCCGTTCGTTCACCGCTTACGTAGCCTCACGAAATATACTACTGCCCAACCGCATGGAAACTGCAACTTTATCCACTTTTGTTGCAGAGTCGTTAAGGAGAAATGATGAGACCGGCACGCAAGGGACGCAAGCCTCGGGTTGAGACCCCTCGGCTGCGCACCAATCCCGGCGCCACACGGTCCATGATGAGAGGACGAGCCACGGCCTCGTCCCGCGCCATTTCAGAGGAAACCCTCAGCCCCCAGCCCTCCCCCGTCGTCCGACAGGGTCCCCGGCGGCCCCCGCGGCCCTCACCCCCAGGTGCCCACCTCGTACGGGCAGCGCGTGCGCGCGTGGCTGTCCCGGCAGGCCCGGTACTCGCCGGCGCGACTGGCCCTGAGCACGTTTGCGCTGATCATCGGCGTCATCACGGCGCTGCTCATGCTGCCGATCGCTTCCGCCTCTGACGAGTCCGCTCCCTTCGTCGACGTGCTCTTTACCGCCGTATCAGCCGTATGCGTGACAGGTCTCACGACGGTGGACACAGCATCGTATTGGTCCCCCTTCGGGCAGGCTGTCATCGCGGCGGGCATCGTCGTCGGCGGCCTGGGCGTCATGACGCTGGCGTCTATCCTCGGCTTCGCGGTGTCCCGGCACCTGGGACTCACCCAGCGCATGCTCGCCACCCAGGAGACTGGGACGGGAGCGATGGGCCAGATTTCCACGCTGCTCAAGGCAGTCATCGCGACCTCGCTGACTATGCAGGCGCTCCTGGCGGTCATGTTCCTGCCGCGTTTCCTCACCATGGGCATCGACCCCGCGCACGCCGTGTGGGACGCCGTGTTCATGGCCATCTCCGTGTTCAACAACGCGGGCTTCGTGATTCTTCCCGGCGGACTTGAGCCGCACGTGACCGACTGGTGGATGCTGGTCCCCATCATCCTGGGCACGACGGTGGGGGCTATCGGCTTCCCCGTCATCATGGATGTTGCGAAGAATCTGCGCGCGCCACGCCGCTGGCGCCTGCACACGAAGCTGACGCTGTCCACCTACCTGATCCTTGCGTTCATCGGCGCACTCGCCCTGGCCCTCACCGAATGGCACAACCCGGCGACGCTGGGGTCCGTGGACACGCCCTCGAAGATCCTCAACGCGATGCTCGCGGGCGTGAACTCGCGCTCTTCGGGTCTTTCGGCGTTGAACGTGGGGGCGATGCACTCACAGACACACTTCGTGCAGGACATCCTCATGATGATCGGCGGCGGCTCGGCGTCCACGGCGGGCGGCGTGAAGGTCACAACCTTCGCGGTGCTGGTCCTCGCCGTCATCGCCGAGGCCCGGGGTGACCGCGATATCGAGACCTTCGGGCGGCGTATCCCGACCTCGACGGTACGCCTGGCGGTTGCCGTGTCCCTGCTGGGCCTGGCGATGGTCGCTATCTCCGTGGTCCTGCTGTTGACCATGACGGATCACTCGCTCGACATCATCCTGTTCGAGACTGTCTCCGCGTTCGCCACCGTCGGCCTGTCCACGGGCGTGACACCCAATCTGCCGGTGGCCGCGAAATATGTGCTGATTGCGCTCATGTTTGCCGGTCGTACCGGTTCGATGACGGTGGCGGCCGCTCTGGCCCTGCGCGAGCGTTCCCGCGTGATCCGTATGCCCGAGGAGCAGCCCATTATCGGCTGATGCCGCCTACCAAACGGGGTGTCCCACACTGTTAGACACCACCGCGCCCCAGTTTTACCGTCTGCTAGGCTAACTCGGGTAGCAGTCAGGCTGTTCGAAGGAGATACGTCATGGTTGACCGACTCGAAGTGACAAGGCAACAGTGGGGCAAGTGGATCAAGGCGCTCACGGAGGGGGAGGATAGCGTCGTTGCCCGACTCAACAGGGCCGCTGACGCTATGTCGAAAACTGCCGATGAGCAGACCGAGAGCAAGTGGGGCACCGAGGACGGCCCCTCGTCCTTTGGCTCCAGGTACCATAAGTACCTCTCAGAAGAGGCGACGGCATTGACACAGATGGCCGCCAACGCCGAGAAATTTGCAAAACAGATTGAGCTCGCCCTCAAGAAAATCACTGGTAATGACGACGAGTCGCGCGCCTCTCTTGACAAGGTGATCGATGATCTCAACACCGAGATTAGTACAATCGACTCGGTCTACGAATCCGAGAAGATGAAGCGCTTCCGCGCCAACCCACAACTGGAATTGTCCGAGGCCACCAAAGATGTAGGCCCCTACTAACCAACTCCTCGCAGCAAAGCAACCACACGCAACGAAGTGGAAGGAACCTCCATGAAAAAACTGACCATAGGTCGATTGGCCAGGTGGGCGGCGTATGCTGTGGCGGCTGCGTGTTGTGTGGTTGGTGGTGTGAGCCCAGCCTATGGCGCAGGCGATCCTATCCCTGTTCCCAGAGTCACACCCACCCCGGTTCCCAGCTCACCGTTGTTGCCCGGACGCGAGATCTCCATCAGGGCAAAAGTGTCCCAGGATCTCGATTCTGTCTCCGGAGAGGAAACCTACCTCACTAATCTCACCGTTACATTCTTGGCCGACGGACGCAGAGCCGATCTCACTGAGCAGGATTGTTCAGACCTGGTAGCTACCTTCTGGTCCGGCAGGAGCAACAACTACTACGTCAAGGCTGAGTACCTATCCAACTCGTGCATCATCACCGCTGATTACGCGCGCGAGGCCCGCCATGCCTTCTACTCCCTGGACGAATCCGGCCACGTGCAAGTGCGTGCACCCCTGGTCTACCTCAACCAGATCGCTTCCTCCCTCGACAACGCCTCCATCACTGAACTCGAAGTCCGTTTCACTTCTATTGACAACGCACGTTGTAACGCCGCCCCCTCCCTCGAGCATCTGGACGATCTGATTTCCAGTGATCCGAATGCTCCATCCCATTTGTCGTACTGCCAGTGGAAAACCAAAGAAGGGGCGACGATCCCCACCACCGACGATCCCCTGCTCGAAGGCGAGGTCGAGCAGACCTTTTTCGATTATCGAGAAGGAACGGTCGGCCCGTTCATTGACATGCCCGCCCCCATCAACCCCTTCACCATCACCCCCACACAGGCCGACGAGCCCGCCTCGGACACCAGCGCGGACGCCCCTTCCGAGTCAGCGTCTGCCTCTTCGCGCGGCTTGTTGATTGGCGTGGGCGCGGGCGCCGCACTCCTCCTCCTGGCCGCCGCGGTGGGAATCACCTGGGCGCGGCGCCGCACGAGCTAACACACCAACAAGCCCTTCTACTAGGGTCACCGTGGATGAGGGTTGCCGCCGACATCGAGGAGGAGAGATGATGACAAGGACCGCCCTGCTTCGCGTGCTGGCATGCGTGGCTGCGGCTGCGTGCTGTGTGGTTGGGGTTTCCTCGCCCAGTGATGCCGCGGACACTCCCGTGCCTGTGCCCCCGAGCCCCGTCAGCCAAGCCCCTGAACTGCCGCTCTTGCCAGGCCTCGAGATCAAGATGGCGGCGAGCCTTGCGCCTAGTGCCAGTGATGACATGGGAGTGGGAGAGCGAGTCAGCGTCAGCGAACTGCGAATCAGGCTGCGCAGCAAGTATCCCAGTCCAAAGATCACGCTCGATGAGTGCACGATGCTGGCGAACACGTTCTGGTCGGGAAGCGCCCCCAACTACCACAGCACAGTCGACTACGACATGGGTATCTGCGTCCTCACGGCCCATTATGCCAACGATGCGCGCCACGCCTTCTACTCCCTCGACGAAGACGGAACGATCAAGGCGCGCGCCCCCATGGTCTACCTCCACCAGATCGCCTCATCCTTCGAAACCGTGCACTTCACGGATTTTGAATACAGGGTCTCGGCGATCGTGAACACCCAATGCAATGCCGACCCCTCCTACACCAAACTCGACGCCCCCCTATCGGGCAACGTCCACATGACCACCTGCAAGTGGAACACCGAAGAAGGGGCGACGATCCCCACCACCGACGACCCCCTCATGACAGGCACCGCCGAACCAAACTTCTACACCGTCGAAGACGGCACCGTCGGGCCCTTCACTGACCTGGCAGTGCCCGCCAACCCCTTCACCATCACCCCCACACAGGCCGACGAGCCAGCCTCGGGCACCAGCGCGGACGCCACTTCCGAGTCCTCGTCTGCCTCTTCGCGCGGCTTACTGATTGGCGTGGGCGCGGGCGCCGTGCTCCTACTCCTGGCCGCCGCGGTGGGAATCACCTGGGCGCGGCGCCGCACAAGCTAACACCCATCCCTTGGGCAGACCACAACAGGAGGATCAATGGCGACAACGCGACGCACACACATGAGACGCGCGCTGGCGTGCGTGGCTGCGGCCGCGTGCTGTGTGGTTGGGGTTTCCTCGCCCAGTGATGCCGCGGACACTCCCGTTCCTGTGCCCCCAAGCCCCGTCAGCCAAGCTCCTGAGCTGCCGCTCTTGCCGGGCCGCGAGATCAATATGGCGGCAACTCTCCAGCCTAGTGCCAGTGATGACATGGGAGTGGGAGAGCGAGTCAGCGTCAGCGAACTGGAAATCAGACTGATCAGCAAGTCCCCCAGTCCGGATATCACGCTCGATGAGTGCACGATGCTGGCGAACACGTTCTGGTCGGGAAGCGCCCCCAACTACCACAGCACAGTCGACTACGACCTGGGTATCTGCGTCCTCACGGCCCACTATGCCAACGATGCGCGCCACGCCTTCTACTCCCTCGACGAAGACGGAACGATCACGGTGTGCGTTCCCGCGTGATCCGTATGCCCGAGGAGCAGCCCATTATCGGCTGATGCCGCCTGCCAAACGGGGTATCCCACACTGTTAGACACCACCGCGCCCCAGTTTTACCGTCTGCTAGGCTAACTCGGGTAGCAGTCAGGCCGTTCGAAGGAGACAGGTCATGGAGGACAACCGCCTCGAGATTACGCGGGCGCAGTGGAAAGGCTGGATCGACCTCATTACACGCGAAGGGGACGGTATCGTCGACCAGCTCAACAGCGCCGCGGAGGATATCAGTCGCGCTGCGGAGCACCAAACCGAGGCCAAGTGGGGCACGCTGCCCGGCCCCGCAGCCTTTGGCAGCACGTACAAGAAGTACCTCGACGCCGAGCACGCTGCCCTGCTGCAAATGGCGATAAACGCCCAGAGCGTCGCCGGTCATCTGCAAGACGCTCTCGATGAGATTGCGGGCAGAGATACCGTCTCGGCGTCCGAGCTAGACGCGGTGATCTCTGGTCTCGATTCTAAACTCACTGCGATCGATTCGGTCTATGAGTCAGAGGCGATGAAGAAGCACTGGAAAGACAACCCAGGAGATGACATCTCCGCGCACAGAAACATGCCCATGCTCTAAAGAGGGTCACCGTGGATGAGGGTTGCCGCCGACATCGAGGAGGAGAGATAATGACAAGGACCGCCCTGCTTCGCGCGCTGGCGTGCGTGGCTGCGGCCGCGTGTTGTGTGGTTGGGGTTTCCTCGCCCAGTGATGCCGCGGACACTCCCGTTCCTGTGCCCCCGAGCCCCGTCAGCCAAGCTCCTGAACTGCCTGTCTTGCCGGGCCGCGGGATCAAGATGGCGGCAACCCTTGCGCCTAGTGCCAGTGATGACATGGGAGTGGGAGAGCGAGTCCACGTCAGCGAACTGCAAATCAGACTGATCCGCAAGTACCCCAGTCCGGAGATCACGCTCGATGAGTGCACGATGCTGGCGAACACGTTCTGGTCGGGAAGCGCCCCCAACTACCACAGCAAAGTCGACTACAACGGCGGTATCTGTATCCTCACGGCCCACTATGCCAACGATGCGCGCCACGCTTTCTACTCCCTCGACGAAGACGGAACGATCACGGCGCGCGCGCCCATGGTCTACCTCCACCAGATCGCCTCATCCTTCGAAACCGTACACTTCACGGAATTTGAATACAGGTTCTCGGCGATCGTGAACACCCAATGCAACGCCGACCCCTCCTACACCAAACTCGACGCCCCCCTATCGGGCAACGTCCACATGACCACCTGCAAGTGGAACACCGAAAAGGGCGCCACCATCCCCACCACCGACGACCCCCTCATGACAGGCACCGCCGAACAAGCATTTTACGACGGAGACCACGCGACCGTCGGGCCCTTCACCGACCTGACAGTGCCCGCCAACCCCTTCACCATCACCCCCACACAGGCCGACGAGCCCGCCTCGGGCACCAGCGCGGATGCCCCTTCCGAGTCAGCGTCTTCGCGAGGCCTCATCATCGCCGTGGGCGCGGGCGCCGCGCTCCTCCTCCTAGCCGCCGCGGTGGGAATCACCTGGGCCAAGCGCCGCACAAGCTAACACACCAACAAGCGGGGGGCCGCACCCATCAAGGGTGCGGCCCCCCGCCATCACTGAACCAACCACCACTCACCAGTCAGCATCAGCATCACGAGCAATCGGCTTGAGCTGATCAGCACTACCAGCAGCACCACCCATCATCTGAGCACCACGCTCCTCCAAGGCATCCACACGCACCACATCATACGCACGACGCCGCACCTGCCCCTTCTTCTCACGACGATCCCCAACACCGCCAGAACCCACCGGCGCCACACCACCACGACCAGCGACACCACCAGAGGCACCACGACCACCACCAGAGGCACCACGACCAACCGCAGTAACACCGGAAGTAGCACGACCACCAGCGACACCGCCACGACCGCCAGCAGTACCGGCAGCGCCAGAACCCACCGGCGCCACACCACCACGACCAACCACACCAGCACCGGAAGCACCACGACCACCAGCGACACCGCCACGGCCAGCGACACCACCACGACCACCAGCAGTACCAGCAGCGCCAGAACCCACCGGCGCCACACCACCGCGACCAACCGCACCAACACCGGACGTACCACGGCCAGCGACACCACCAGAGGCACCACGACCACCAGCAGAACCAGAGGCGCCAGAACCCACCGGCGCCACACCACCGCGACCAACCGCACCAACACCGGACGTACCACGGCCAGCGACACCACCAGTCGCGCCGCGGCCACCAACAGTACCAACACCGCCGCCGCGGCCGGCAACGCCAACAGACCCAGCTACGCCCCCACCAGGAAGCGCAGACGGACGCAACACACCACCGGCAGGAGCAACAGCACGCAACGCAGAACCAGACGCACCCGAAGCAAGCCCACCAATCCCAGCGAAACCTCCACCATAAGACAACGCCGCACCAGCAGCACCAGCAGCAGAACCAGCCACCAACACACCACCAGCAATACGCGCACCACCACCCGCGGCAGAAGGAACAGCACGCCACGCCGGATCATTCACATTCAGCACATCAGCAGGCATATGCCCACCCACAGGACCATTCGGCGTCATCCGCTGATTCACCGGCGTCGTCGTCAAATCATAACGAGCCAAATCAGCCGGATCACTAATCGGATTCGACGCACTCCCAAGCTCCCCCGGAGCAGGAGACGTCCACTCACCACCCGCACCCGTGCCACTACGAACCGTCGGAACAAGACCACGACTCCCACCAGAATACGCCGGACTCGGAGCCGGGGGCGTAGGGCCGGGATCGGGTTGAGGTTGCCACGGCCCTGGGACGTAATCCTCCTTCGGAACGAAGATACTACCCTCCTCCGCGTATGCTTCTTTGTCGATCTGAGCCAGGATTTCTTTGGCCGCCGCCTCTCGTTTCGCGTTCTTCTGCTCTTCCAAGGCGGTGAGGTACGCCTCGGGAGTCACGTACTCAACGACCTTTCCATCATCGGAAGTGAGAGTCAGCGGAGGCGTTCTCTTACTCTCCGCAATGTCCGACTCGCTCAGCAGAACGGGACTCAGCTCCCTGCCCTTCGCAGCCTGAGTGTGCATGCTTTCGCGCACCGTCAGATTGTGCACCTTGGTCGACTTGATTTACCCAGGTGTTTATTGACGTCTCCAATATAGGAAGACATCCATGAGTTCGCACCCGCACGAGTCTGCGATGTTCCCACAGTCTCATCGGAGATGAACGCTTGCGCGTTGCTATGGGCCGAATCAACCTTGCCGTGGGCTTCCCCGACCTGCGTATTCTCGGTCATGTCTTCGGCCCCCAAGGGCTGACGCGGCATATCAATCAGATTCTTGAGCTTGTCATAATTCGTTGTATCGACCACTGCGCGACCTCACTTCTGTCAACCGGCACTGACATAGGACGAAAGGGGAACTCCCTGAGGAGCACCTCTCGGTTTAACGTTAAGTTTATCCTCTCCAGCACACAAAGGTCGGCGGTGTCAATGGGTGGTAGCAATGAGTTCGTTGAATGCTTCTGTTGGGGTGCGGTAGCCGAGGGTGGCTCTGGGGCAGTTGTTGAGTTCGTAGGCGATGGCGTCGAGGTAGGGTTGGTGGCTGGTGATGGGGGTTCCTTTGGGCAGGTAGCGGCGGATGAGCCGGTTGGTGTTTCGTTGGTTCCTCTCTCCCAGGGGCTGTGGGGGTGAGCGAAGAACACGTCCACGCCGGTGCCTGGGGTGAGGCGCTGGTGGCGGGCCATTTCTGGGCCTTGGTCCCAGGTCAGTGTGCGCATCGCTTGGTCGGGAAGGCCCTGGATGCGGCGGGTGAGCGCGTCACAGACCTGGTCGGCTTTCCGACCCAGAGGCAGGGCGACGATGATCAGGTAGCGGGTGGTGCGCTCGACCAGGGTCGCGCATGCGCTGGCCCCGTCTTGGCCGATGATCAGGTCGCCTTCCCAGTTGCCCGGGATTTTCCGATCAGAAATGTCAGGGCGTTCATCGATCAGTCGCATCCCAACGATGGGGGGTTTGCGCCCGCCTGTGGGGGGTTTCTTGCGCATCCACCGGCGCGAGGGCAAGCATATGCCGTGTTCGATGAGTGTCTTCTTGGGGTGGGCGTAGATCCACGTGTAGATAGCCTCGTGGCTAATCGTGTGGCCCTGAGCATCGGGAGAAGTGTCCATGGAGGGCAGTGTGCCACACGCCTCCTCACGCAAGCGCCCGCTGATCTGGCGGGGAGTGTGCCCCTGAGACAAATCAGCAATCACACGGTCGCGAAGGACCTCATCACAATCCAACAGGCGCTTGTTCGGGCGACGCCTGGCCGCGCGGGCTGCCTTGTCGGCTTCCTCGGCCCGGTACTGCCCGTCAGGGCCCGTATGGCGGGCGATCTCACGGCACACCACCGAGGGGCTACGACCAATCAAGTGAGCGATACGCACCTGGGACAAGCCCACATTCACCCCCGCCATGATCGCCGCACGATCCTCAACACTCAGCATCCGACGACACCCCATGATCAGCCTCCAAACAGCATCACCGCTACACGAAAATTGCTTACACCCTATGACACTGCCGTCTACCACCTTGAAAACTTCTTATCGACGCTCAGCAAGCATGCCGTCACTAACGCCGGTCGACACGAAGACACGCACGACTGTTCACGCGTTCGCTGCCGTCTCCTGACTCCTCGCGCGGCGGAATAGGCGACGAGGCGCCGCACCGTTCGCGCTCGGGGGACGGGAGGGGAAGAATGGAGGCATGGCAGAAGAACGTGACTCCAAGGAACTCCAGTCAGGCACACTGGTCATTGGTCTGGGCCGTTTCGGGTCCGCCGTTGCGGTGACGCAAGACCAGCTGGGCTACGAGATCCTGGCCGTCGAAAAGAACCCCGCACGCGTGCAAGCCTTCGCGGGCCGCTTCCCCCTGGTCGAGGCCGACGCCACGTCCAAGGATGCGCTGGAGCAACTGGGGGCGCGCGAGTTCCGTAGCGCCGTCGTCGGCGTGGGCTCTTCCCTGGAGGCCGCCGTGTTGATCACCGCGAACCTGGTGGATATGGGCATTCCTCCATTTGGGTCAAGGCGACGTCCTCCCAGCACGGGCGCATCCTGCGACGCGTGGGTGCCCATCACGTGGTCTACCCTGACCTGGATGCGGGCAAGCGCACCGCGCACCTGGTAGGCGGACGCATGGTCGACTACATCGAAATGGAAAAGGACGGCTTTTCCATCATGAAGCTGCGTCCCCCCAAGGAAGTGCACGGTTTCTCCCTCGAAGAGCTGGACCTGCGCGGACGCTACGGTGTCAACGTCGTGGCAGTTCGACGCCCCAAGCAGCGCTTCGAGTACGCAAACTCTACGACGCGCATCAACTCTGACGACGAGATCATCGTGTCGGGTGACTCCCACCTGCTCGAGTATTTCGCGAACCGCCCGTAGGCTCTCAACCCAGCGCGCGCATACGACGGCCCATCCCGCGCGTCCGTGCCCCGGCCTCGTCCCGCGCGGGCGAACCGCAGATGAGGGCGGGCCGGGTTACCGTGGGGTCATGGCGAAAGAGAAGATCACCTACCGTTGCTCCGAGTGCGGGTGGACCTCCCCGAAGTGGGTGGGCCAGTGCCGCGAGTGCGGGGCGTGGGGCACGGTCGACCAGGCGGGTCAGGCCTCGGGCGGCCCGCGCGCGGCCGCAACCACCCCGCGTCGGCCTGCGCTGCCCATCGGTGACGTGGACGGGGAGCGCGCTTCGTCGCGGTCGACGGGAGTGGGCGAGCTGGACCGCGTGCTCGGCGGCGGCATCGTGCCCGGCGCGGTGATCCTCCTAGCTGGCGAACCCGGCGTCGGCAAATCGACGCTGCTCCTGGATGTGGCCGCGAAGGCCGCGCGCACGGCGGCCGAGGGCGGGCGCGGTCCCGTCCTGTACGTGACGGGCGAGGAGTCGGCGGCGCAGGTGCGCGGGCGGGCCGAACGCATCGGGGCCCTTGAACCCAACCTGCTCATCGCGGATGAAACGGAGCTGGGTGTTGTCCTTGGTCACGTCGAGGCCTCGGCTCCGTCCCTGCTCATCGTCGACTCGGTGCAGACGATCTCCTCCGCCCAGGTCGAGGGCGGGGCGGGCGGCGTCGCCCAGGTGCGGGCGGTCGCTGCCTCGCTCATCCGTGTCGCCAAGCAATCCGACCTGCCAACCCTCCTGGTCGGGCATGTGACGAAGGACGGCGGTATCGCGGGCCCGCGCGTCCTCGAACACCTCGTGGACGTCGTCTGCCAGTTCGAGGGCGACCGTCACTCGCGCCTGCGCCTGCTGCGCGCCGTGAAGAACCGCTACGGACCCACCGACGAGGTTGGGTGCTTCGAGCTCACCGACTCGGGTATCTACGGGCTGGCCGACCCCTCCGGGCTCTTCCTGTCGCGCACGACGCGCGGCGTGCCCGGCACGTGCGCGGCGGTCTCCCTCGAGGGCAGGCGCCCGCTGCCCACCGAGATTCAGTCGCTGGTCGCCCCCTCCTCCGGGGGATCGCCCCGGCGCACCACCTCGGGCGTGGACCACGCGCGCGTCGCCATGATCCTGGCGGTCCTCCAGGCGCGCATCGGCGCCGATACTTCGGGGGCCGACGTGTACGTGTCGACCGTGGGCGGAGCGCGCACCGTCGAGCCCGCCATCGACCTGGCGATGGCCATCTCCATCGTGTCCTCACTCAAAGGCACTCCCCCGCGCCCCAACCTCGTCGCGGTCGGGGAAATCTCCCTGACCGGAGAGGTGCGGGCCTGCACGGGCACACAGCGCCGACTGGCCGAAGCCGCCCGCCTGGGCTTCTCATCTGCCATCGTCCCCGCTCAAGGCAGCGAGGACCTCGCCCGCGTCGAGGGCATCACCGTGTTCACTGTCTCTGATTTAGCGACGGCGATTCGCGTCGCTTTTCCCACAGACTCGCAATAATAGAGGGCGAACCTACTCATTCGGGAGGGAAGCACTTTGACGTCCGACGCAGCGATCCTTCGAGAAGCACTGCGCGCAGTCGCGCCTGGCACCCCTTTACGCGAGGGACTGGAACGAATCCAGCGCTCCCACACGGGCGCTCTCATCGTTCTGGGTTACACCCCCGAGGTTCAGGCCATGTGCTCGGGCGGCTTCGACCTCGACGTTGCTTTCACGGCCGCTCGCCTACGCGAGCTGTGCAAGATGGACGGTGCCGTCATCATCGACCCCGACCTGTGGCGCATCCGTAAGGCCAACGTCCAGCTCTTTCCCGACCCCATGATCCCCACCGACGAGTCCGGCATGCGCCACCGCACCGCTCAGCGCACCGCCCGCCAGACTCACCTGCCCGTCCTGTCCCTGTCGGCATCGATGCGCATGATCTCCATCTACGTGGGAACCGAACACCGCCTCGTTGAAGAACCTGAGGCTCTCCTGTCACGCGCCAACCTGGCCGTGGACACCTCGATCGATACAGCCAGCGCCTGGACGAAGTCCTCCAGACCCTGACGATCCTCGAGATGCGCGACAGCGCGACCGTGCGCGACGTCGCGACCGTCATGCAGCGCATGGAAATGATCCGCCGCATCACCTCCGAAATCACCGAATACCTGGAGGAACTGGGCTCCGAGGGCCGACTCCTCGCGCTACAGGTTGAGGACCTGGTGCGAGGCTCTGCCTCCCCGAGCGCGCCCTCGTCATGCGCGACTACATCGCTGACCCCGCCGACGTCGCCCGCGTCGAGGCCGAACTGTCCTCCCTGGGCTCGGAGCGCATCGTCGACCTGACCGCCATCGCGAACATCCTGGGCCTGGACGTGTACGAGGTCGCCGACCTCGACCGCGAAATCATGCCGCGAGGCGTGCGCGCCCTGTCCCTGGTCCCCCACCTGTCGTGGAACGCCATCAAGGCCGTCTCCGAGCACTTCACGACCCTGCCCCAGCTGCGTGCCGCATCCGTCGCCGACATCGAAGTCATCGACGGCGTCGGACACTACCGCGCCCAGCTCATCGCCGAAACCTGGCCCACCAGGCCCAGGCCGTCGGCGCGGGCGTCGTCGGCTGGTAAAACGGCCAGCAACCAGCAGGACCCACGCGGCCACCGACGGCCCCGACAAACCGGCACAGGACAGGTGCATCGCACGCTGCCCCGGCCTCGTCAACGAGTCCGCGAAACCCCCGACTGGGCGCCGGACTGCGCCCCGGACTGCGCGCCCGACTGGGCACCCGACTGCGGGACGGGAGCGGGCGTCACGTCTGCGACGGCCGACCCCACTTCACGAGTGCCGTGCTGGACAGCGATCTTGTAGGTGCCGACCGCTGCCACGCTGGCACCACCCGCAGGCGTCGTGCAACCATCCACGTACACGTGGCCGTCCCAGCTGAGCCACCCGGACCACGTGGAGCTCGGACGCAGCAGCAGCGTCTTGGAATCCTCCTCATCGACCTCGCAGCGCGCCGAATCGTAAACCTGCTGGCCGCCCGTAGAGACCTGCAAGGTGTAATCCGACAGCGACGTCGCGCACGCGACCGCGCCGCGGTTTTCGAGCGTCACCTGCACGTACATGGTCGACCCTGCGCTCGCCTCGGAGGCCTGTGAGGTCACAGCGATGTCCTTTTCGAGGCAGGCGGGAATCTCGATCGACGTGCCGTTCGTGAGTAGGCCGTCGGCGGTGACTTCCTGGCCGCCCTTCAGCGTGTAGCCCGAGGCGTCGACCGTCCCCGACTGCACCGACTGCGGGGCCGACTGCGGAACCGGGTCGGGGGTGAGCGCACCGGCGATCGCGCGCACCAGGGCGACGACGCCCCAGACGATCAGCACGAGAACCAGAATGAGGCCCAGGCCCGTGATGATGCGGCGAGGCCACAGGTTCACGGGCGGGCGCGTACCCCCGCCCGACGAGCGAGGCGCGGGCCGGGATGCGCCGCGTGCGGAGCGAGCCTGTGCGGCACCTGAGGCCGCTGTGCGGCCCTGCGCCGTCTTGCCGCTCGCCGTCGTTCGTGCACCCGATGCTGCGCGCGACGTGCGGTCTGGCGCGCGCCCGGAGGTGCCTCCCGACGCGCTGCGGCGGGAGGAGGATCGCCTGGGGGAATTCTTACGCTGGTCGGCCACGTCTCAACGATACCGGGCCGGGGCGCGAGCGCGCTGCTAACTCTCGGAAGGCCCGGCACATTCGGACCTACAAGCCGCCCCGCGCGTGAAGGTCAGGCGGCGGCGTTGCGCTTATTGGAGCCGGATGTGTCGTCGTCGGGATTGATGATGCACCAGCGTTCGACGACGAGTGCCACGATGACCCAGACGACGCCAATGACCGAGCTGACACCCGAGGCAATCGCATTCGACACCATAGGGGCGGCCTCAAGCTGCGTCAGGGACACGCCCATGACGCCGATGAGCACGCCGACCAGACCCGCGCCCACCAGCGCGGACGTGCGCGCGAACACGGCGACGCGCATCGCGCCGATCGCGTCGATCCACGTGTCTTTACCGGCGCGCAGGCGCCGCACGGCCATGCCGGACCAGATAAGGATGGCAGTGGCCACGGCGAACACCACTCCGGGGCCGGGCGTGACGATCATGGGTGTGCCGCCGGTGCGCATGTGCGCGAAAAAGCCCAGAAAGCTCAGTGCAGCGCTCACGACGCCGACCAGCAGCACCCAAGTGATCGCCAGCGGTTTCATTTAACGCCTCTTGACGACTGGGATTGCTCCGGTCATCGTGGGACGCACGACGACTCGACGCAGGATGCCGGTGTGGGTGGCTTCTTCCTCGGGGATGGGACCCACGGGCGTGTTGTCGGGCAGGCCGGGCGCCAGGATCGTGGATCGTCCGTCGGCGTGGACGGTCGCCTTGGGCGGCTCTTCCTCGCGGCCGAGCCCGCTCCGGTCGTCGACGACGCGCACGTCGTGGGCGGCGCCCACCGAGAAGTTCCAGTCGGGCAGCTTGATTTCGGTGCGCGATTGCGCGCGCTTTTCGTGGAAGACGGGCGCCCAGCGCGGCTTTTCGTCGCCGGTCGGCGTGTAGTTGCCCGAACCAATCTTGCGGGTCATCCGTCCGGCCGGGGAGTCCGCGGGCACGGAGGACACGGGGTGCCACGCGGGCCTGGACGAGGCCTTGGCCTCCTGCGCGTCCCCGCTGTCGGGGGCGGCGGGCTGGGTGTCGCGAGGCTGGGTGGGCGCGTCGTCACCGGGAGTGGGCGCGGTGTGCGGGGCGTCGGCGCGCGGCCCCTGGCCGGATTCGTCGCGTGCGCCAATGGACTCACGCGCATCGTTCGCGTCGTCCTGGCGGGCGGACGCATGAGCTGCGCGGGCGGCGAGCTGGGCGGGTGTGTCGGGCTGGGGGACGGGCGGGACGGAGTCCCTCGCCCAGAGAGTCCTCGCCCAGAGAGTCCTCGCCCAGGGACGCCTCGGAGTCAATGCTGTCCTCGACAGGCGCGCCGGATGCGGCGGTGTCGGCGGAGTCCAGGCGACCCCACGTGTCCGACCACGTGTCCGTGAGCGCGTGTTCGCCGCGCACGGGGGTCGCGATGTCGGCGTCAACCGGGGCCTCGTCTGATTCGGCGTCGTCGCCGCCCTCCGACGCGGGCGCGGGTGCTTCGTCCGTCGCGCGTGTGGGCTCGACGATGGAACCGTCAACGACGGAGCCTTCGACGACGGTGCTCGGGGCCGCCGGCGGCTCGCCGATGGGCGCGCTGAGGTCGTCGAGGTGGCTGATTTCGCCGGTGAGCGTCTCGAGGAGCTCGCGCATGTCGGCGTTGGCCTGGGCGTTGCGCTGGGCGATGAGCTGGTCGGAGTCGGCGATGACGGCGGAGGGGTCTTCGAGCCAGTCGTCGACGGCGTCGATGATGCCCTCGCGGTCGGGGGTGGTGGCGAGCAGGTCGCAGACGCGCCCCACGCCCTCGAGGACCGCGTTGGGGTCGCACAGCAGCCAGGGGGCCAGCACGAAGGCGCGTTCCTTGGCGCGCGGGTGCGGGAGGGTGAGGACCGGGTCGGAGGAGGCCAGGCCTTCCACCTGAATGATGTCGATGTCGATGCTACGCGCGCCCCAGCGTTCGTGGCGTTCGCGGCCCAGCTCGCGCTCGATGCGGCTGGTCTGGGCGAAGAGCTCGTCGGGGGTTGCGATGGCGGAGCCGACGACGACGGCGTTCCAGTAGTCGGGCTGGGGTGCCTGGCCGGGGGCGAGCACCGGCTTGGTGCGCATGATCGGGGAGACGTCCTCGATCTGGAAGCCCTCCATGTAGGACAGCGCCTCGACGGTGTGCATGAGGGTGACGGGCACGTCGCCCAGGTTGCCGCCGATGGCCAGGACGACGCGGCGGGCGCGCAGGTGTGCGGGTCGGGAGATGTCTTCGGGGCGGGCGGGCGCTGCGTGTTCGCCGCGGCGCTTGCGCGTGGGCGCAGCCTTCTTCTGCTGCGCGGGGCTGGGTGCCTGGGCGCGGCCGTATGCCTCGATTTCGCCCGTGAGCACGGAGCCGTCCTCGGCCTCGTAGATACCTTGAGGGACAGGGACAGAGGCATGGCGTCAGTCTCGCCGCGGCGCACGGTGACGGACACGTCGGCGAAGGGATGGTTGATGGGCGCGTCCGGCTTGTGGACGGTGACCTCGGTGCCGACCACGCCCTCGTGGCTCATGACGCGCGACGCGATGGTTTCGGCCAGGGTCTCGATGAGGTCGACGGGGTTGCCGGTCAAGACCGCCATGGTCTCGTCGGCGATGTCTGCGTAGGAGACGGTCGCGGCAATGTCGTCGGTGGTACCCGCAGTCTCGATCCACATGACGACGTCGGCACTGAAACGCTGTTCCTGGGTGCGCTCGAAGTCGTAGACGCCGTGGTTTGCCAGCGCCCCCAGACCTTTGAGGGCGATGATGACGCGTCGGCTACTCACCGTCGTTCTCCTTCGGGCGATGGCGGCCGCGGTGGCCGCTACGTCGTGGACCCGCACAGCCCACGCGCCGCTGGTGACGGCGTGGGCGGCGATGGCTGCGCTGTCGGTGTCGACGTCGCCTCCGAGGGCCTTGACGAAACGCTTACGCGACGCTCCGATGAGTACAGGGTACCCACAGGTGGTCAGGCGCGGCAGTTCGGCGAGGATCTGCCAGCACTGGTCGTTCGTGAGCGAAAAGCCGAGGCCCGGGTCGATTACAATTTTATCAGGTGTCACACCCGTATCAAGAGCATCCCGGACCTGGTGGGTCACGCGCTCGATGAGCGTGCCCACAAGGTCCGCGCCGTAGTCGAAGTGCTCCCCCGGCATGCCGGGCAGCGCGCGGTAGTGCTGGACGACGTAGGCGCATCCCGAGGCAGCCACCGCCGCGTTCATCTGCGGATCCCAGCGCCCGCCGCTCACGTCGTTGATAATCGCCGCTCCCGCCTCGGCCGCCGCGCGGGCCGTCGACGCGTGCAGCGTGTCCACGGACACGACGATGCCGTCGCCCGCCAGCGCGGACACGATCGCGCCGATGCGCGCCCACTCCTCCTCGGCACTGATGCGCGTCGAGTTCGGTCGCGTCGACTCCCCGCCCACGTCCACAATGTCAGCGCCGGCCCCCACCATCGCACGGGCATGCTCGAGGGCAGCGGCGGGATCCACGTAGCGGCCCCCGTCGGAAAACGAGTCGGGCGTGACGTTGAGGATGCCCATGATCGCCGCGCGCCCGGTCGGCAGGCTCAGACCGCCCGGCAGCGCCGGAGGAGACGGAACCGGGGACGAGGCCGGGGCGGGGGGCAGGGGAAGGGCGGACATGTCAGCGGCTCCCCGACAGGACGAGGGCCATCATTTCGGCGCGGGTCGCACCGTCGCTCATGATGCCTCGCAGCGCGCTGGTCACGGTCGACGAGCCCGGCTTGGAGATGCCGCGCATCGACATGCACATGTGCTCGGCCTCGATGACGACGATGACCCCCTGGGGCTCCAGGACCTCGTCGATGGCGTCGGCGATCTGCGCGGTCAGGCGCTCCTGCACCTGGGGGCGCCGCGCGTAGCCCTCGACGAGGCGCGCGAGCTTCGACAGGCCGGTGACGACACCGCCGCGCGGGATGTAGCCCACGTGCGCGCGGCCGTAGAAGGGCAGCAGGTGGTGTTCGCACACCGAGTGGAAGGTGATGTCGCGGACCAGGACCAGCTCGTCGGTGCCCGCGTGGAACTGCGTGCGTAGGTGCTCGCGGGGGTCCTCGAACAGGCCGGAGCACATCTCGCGCCACGCGCGCGCCATGCGGTCGGGGGTGCCGATCAGGCCCTCGCGCTGCGGGTCCTCACCGATCGCGACCAAAAGGTCGCGTGAGGCCTTCTCCACGCCTGCGGCATCGTAGGTCACGCCTGCTCCTCGTTCTCGTTAGCCGGTGTGTCCAGGTCGCGGGCCGCAACGGCGTCGGTCGCCGAGGACTCGGCGGAGTTCACGCCGACCGGGTTGCCCATGAGGGCGCCGGGGACGGCCGCGTCGGACTGGTAGTTCCACACGGGGCGCTCGGGCGCCTTGACGACGTCCTTGAAGATCTCGGCCAGCTGCGCCTCATCGAGGGTTTCCTCCTCCAGGAGGCGGGAGGCCAGCGTGTCGAGGACGCCGCGGTTGTTCGTGAGGATCGTCCAGGCCTCGCGCATCGCGTTGTCCAGAAGGCGGCGGACCTCCTCGTCGATGATCGCGGCCGTCTCGTCGGAGAAGGCGCGCGGGCCCTCGCCGCTTCCGTGGCCGAAAGCCTCGGTGTCGGCGTCGCCGAGCTTGACCATGCCGATGCGGTCGCTCATGCCGTAGTCGGTGACCATCGCGCGGGCCGTCTTCGTGGCCTGCTGGATGTCGTTGGCGGGGCCGGTGGAGGGATCGCGGAACACGATCTCTTCGGCGACGCGCCCGCCCATGCCGTACACCAGGTCGTCGAGGAGCTGGTTGCGGGTCTTGTTGAAGCGGTCCTCGGTGGGCATGACCATCGTGTAGCCCAGGGCGCGGCCGCGCGGCAGGATCGTCACCTTCGTGACCGGGTCTGTGTAGTTCAGGGCGGCCGCGGCCAGGGCGTGGCCGGCCTCGTGGTAGGCGGTCACGGCCTTGTCGTGGTCGTTCATGACGCGGGTGCGCTTCTGCGGGCCCGCGATCACGCGGTCGATGGCCTCGTCGATGGCGCGCTCGTCGATGAACTGCATGTTCGAGCGCGCAGTGAGCAGCGCGGCCTCGTTGAGGACGTTCGCCAGGTCCGCGCCCGTGAAGCCGGGTGTGCGCTTGGCGATCTGACGCAGGTCCACCTGCTGCGTGAGGGGCTTGCCCTGCGCGTGCACCTTCAGGATGGCCTCGCGGCCCTTCAGGTCCGGGGCCTCGACGGCGATCTGGCGGTCGAAGCGGCCCGGGCGCAGCAGCGCCGGGTCGAGGATGTCGGGGCGGTTGGTCGCCGCGATCAGGATGATGTTGGCGCGCTCGTCGAAGCCGTCCATCTCGACAAGGAGCTGGTTCAGGGTCTGCTCGCGCTCGTCGTTGCCGCCGCCAATGCCGCTGCCGCGGTGGCGCCCCACGGCGTCGATCTCGTCGACGAAGATGATGGCCGGCGCGTTCTTCTTGGCGCGCTCGAAGAGCTCACGCACGCGGGAGGCACCCACGCCGACGTACAGCTCCATGAACTCCGAGCCGGAGATCGAGAAGAAGGGGGCCTTGGCCTCGCCGGCGACGGCCTTGGCCAGCAGGGTCTTACCCGTTCCGGGAGGACCGTAGAGCAGGACACCGCGCGGGATACGCGCGCCCACCTTGTGGAACTTATCGGGGGACGCCAGGAACTCGCGGATCTCCTCGAGCTCCTCCACGGCCTCGTCCTCACCGGCGACGTCCGCGAAGGTCACGTCCGGGCGCTCCTGGTTGAACTCCTTGGCGCGCGAGGCCGTGAAGCCGCCCATCATGCGCGAGCCCGACATGGATCGCATGATGAAGTAGAACGCGCCCATGAGGACCAGCAGCGGAACGATCAGCTGGAACATCGCGCCCAGCGCGCTGGACTGGGGACGCACCGCGTTCCAGCCCTTGGCGGGAGCCTGCTCGGCGACCGTGTCCAGGATGTCCTTCGTCTGAACGTAGGAGTACGTGAAGTAGACGTCCTTACCCAGGTTCGCCGTGGGGTCGCCCGCTCCGGTGCTCTGGTGCGTGTAATCCTCGGTCAGCGTCAGGTTCACCTGCTGGGTGCCCTCGTTGAGGACAACCTTCTCGACCGTGGTCCCCGAGATGAGCGCCATACCCTCGGACGTCGTAATCGAGCGAGGCTGGAACGCTTGCCAGAGGAACCATCCGCCAACGAGCAGGATGACGAGGGGGATCGTCACCCAGCCCCAGCTCGGGCGCTTAGTCTTCGTCTTGTCGTTCACGTGAGTCCCTTACAGGTTCAAATAGTCTCAGTTGGAGTAAACGTGCGGCTGCAACGTTCCCACGAAGGGCAGGTTACGATACTTTTCCGCGTAATCCAGGCCGTAGCCGACGACGAACTCGTCGGGAATGTCGAAACCGACGTAGGCCACGTCGATGCCCACCTTCGCCGCTGCGGGCTTGCGCAGCGCGGTCGCGATGTTGACGGAGGCCGCGCCTCGCCCGATCAGGTTCGCCTGAAGCCAGGACAGGGTCAGGCCGGAGTCGATGATATCCTCGACGATCAGAACGTGGCGTCCGGCGACGTCCTGATCGAGGTCCTTGAGGATACGCACGACGCCCGAGCTCTTGGTGCCCGACCCGTAGGAGGAGACGGCCATCCAGTCCATTTCGAGGGGCGTGTGCAGCTTGCGGGACAGGTCTGCCATGACCATGACGGCACCGCGCAGGACGCCGACGATGAGCAGTTCCTGGCCGGCGTAATCGCGGTCGATCGCCTCGGCCATCTCGCCGAGCCTACGGTCCATGTCCTCGGCGGTCACGAGGATTTCCTTCAGATCATTACCCATGTCGGTGGCGTCCACCGTGTCCTCTTTTCGTATCGGTGCTCCGCGAGCGGTTGCACTATAAGCGTGCCATAAAACGGCGTGTTTGTGCGTAGAAGGCATCTATTCTCACTGTGAGCGCAACGACGCTGTCCAGCGCGACGCCCTCTCGCGCCGCCTAAGGGGCCGCAATCCCGCCGCGCGGGCCCCTGGCCTCAGCCGACAAGCATTCTCGCGGGATGCGCGTCGTCACGAGGCCGTAGCCGGCAGCGGGGCGAGCGTCGCGGGTGCGGGGCGGGGGCTGACGGGGTACGGCGGCAGGATCGGGGCGGGGGCTGCGGGCCGAGCTGACGGGGTACGGCGGCAAGTAAGCGGGGTCAGGCGGGCTCGTGCGGCGCGAAGACGATGAGGGCTCGGGCACCGCGACCGACACGCTTCGCGGCACCCCCGGGCAGGGGGATCGGCCCTTGGCCACGCCAGGCAACAACCAGGTCATCGAGGGCGTCCACGTGTGCTCCCGCCAGCGCCCGGATTCCCCCGCGGCGTGCCGCCTCGCGCAGCGCTCGGGTGCGCACGGCTCGGGGAGCGCCGACCACGTCGGCCACCGCCAGGGACGAGGCCCACTCCCCCGCCTCAGCTCCCACCTCGCCCGCGACATCCTGAGCACGGTCGCGCAACGTCCCGCGAGCCATCCCGTCGGACCCGTCCGCCGCGCGCGCAGCAGCGTCGGCCCCGCTCACGGCCTGTTCGCGTGCACCTGCGACGAGGGCGCGCGCCCAGCCATTCAGGGCGTCATCGTCGGCGGCGCACAGGGCGGCCGTGCGGGCCAAGGCGGGCACAGGATCCATCCCGAGGGCATCGGCCAGCGCGGGGATCGCACCGTAACGAACAGCGCTGCGCCGCAGGGCACTACCGTCCGCGGCGCGCCACGGCCCGTCGATCGCGTTCGTAGGGTCCTCGACGGGGGTCAGCCCCACCTGCTCGCACGCGCCCGCCGTATCGGCACGGCGCAGGCCCAGCAGGGGGCGCAGCCACGTCACCCCATCCTCGTCGCGTCGAATCGGCGCAATCGCGCGCAACGACGAGGGACCCGAGCCACGCGCCAGGCGCAGCAGCACCGTCTCAGCTTGGTCCTCCATCGTGTGCCCCAGCAACACGGGCCCACCCTCGCGCAGGGCCACCTCACGCAGGGCGGCAATACGCGCCTTGCGGGCCGAGGCCTCGGGACCTCCCGGTCCATCGACGCTCACCGCGACGGTCAGCGCGCGCGCACCCAGGCGGCCGGCCAGATCCGCGACGCGGCGAGCCTCCTGCGCACTACCGGCCCGCAGGCCATGATCGACCGTCACCGTCACCACATCGACACCCGCGCGCGACGCCACATCAATCGCGGTCACGGCCAGCGCCAGCGAATCCGCACCACCCGACAGGCCCACGACGAACGCGGAGGGCACCCCGGCCTCGTCGATGAACGAACGCAGACAGGCGCGCACCGCGAGCGAACACGCCCGCACACTGCCCCGCGGATTCACGCCCACGAGGCGGGAGGCGTCAGCGCACACGCGCCAGCCACGCCGCCGGCTCGGCGTACTCACGAGCCGTAGGCAAAGCCTCGACGCCGGACAGCAGGGTCGCGATCGCACCCTCGCGCACAACCGTGCGCGCAAAACCCTCCGTCTGAGCCTGCAACAACTCAACCCCGGACAGCGGCATACCCGCCGCCGCACAGGCGCGCACCAGGCCAACGCCACCCGCCTGCGCGCGGTGCGTGCGCAGCCAGTGAATCGAGGGCAGGTCACGCGGAGTCAAAACCTCCATCTCGGCGGTGGGCAGCGCATCCAGCAGCAACACGATGCGCACCAGCTCGTCGCTACGCTCAGGCAGAGCTCGCACCAGATCAGCGATGTAGGGCACCAGATGAGGCGCGTGCGTCAAATGCACGCCGCGCAGGCTCGTGCACAGGGACACCCAGCGACACCAATCCGTCTGATCCAGCGCGTAGCGCTGCGCATCCGCCAGCACGTTGGGCGCCACCAGCACGGCACACCCGGAGGCGACATCCCAGATGCCGGTCGCACTCTTGGCCAGCGCCCGCAGCACCACGGCCTCGGCCGCGAGCACCAGCGGCGTGCGCGTGTCCTCAAAACGATCCAGGATTGCCCCAACCCGGCGAATCAACCCACGACGATCAACGACAAGCGTGCGCGAGGCTGCCACGGTCGCCGAGGCCTCGGGCAGGGTGGACAGCTCAGCAAGCCAGCGCTCCGACCACACCGCCGAACGGCGCAGGCGCGCCACCACAGCGGACGCTCCCACACGCGAGGCCGAGGGGCCAGCGTAGGACATCGAAGCGAGAACTCCCGCGACGTCGCGCGGACCAAACGGCATATCCATGCACTTAGTCTAGCTCGGCGAGCCCTTCCTCGAAGCTGTCCAGGCGCCAGCGTGTGGGCAGCGCACCGCCCTCAACCAGGTCATGACCCACGACCACCAGGAGTACCCGGCCGCTCTTCGTCTTCACCGAGCCCGACAGCGCAGTCACACCCTGAAGCGCACCCGTTTTGGCCTGAACATTGCCGACCGCCGGCTCATCGAGCATACGCTGCGAAAGCGTGCCCACCAGTCCCGCCCACGGCAGGAGACGAATCAGTTCCGCCTGGTTACCCCGCGCCGCATACGACGCCTTCAGGACGCCAACCAGCGTGTTGGCACTGAGCTTGTCGTTGGTGGACAGACCCGAGCAGTCCTCAAGGATCATGCCGCTCGTGGGGATACCCGCCTGGAGCAGGTCAGCCTTGATCGTGGCGATCGCGCCCGCGTAGGTCGTGGGCTGCCCCGCAGCACCCGCCGCGAGACGACAATACTGATCCGCGAGCGTGTTATCGGAGTGTGCCAGCATCCAACGCAGCTGATCGCCCATCGTCGCCGAGGACACCGACGCCACTGTCTGCGCACCCGCCGGAGGTTCACCGGCCTGGCCCATCGTCACGGCGACGCCCGCGGAGGTCAGGGCCTGAGCGAAAACCTGGGCGACATAACCGGGGGCATCCGCGTGGAAGTCGAACGCGCCCGGAGAGGTACGCCCGGCATCAATCGCCATCGGGCCAACGTGCCCCTCGTAGCCGCCGACCTCCTGCGCGTCCCACGACGGCAGGTGCGTGGCCCCCTCGAAGAGAGTCCCACGCCAGTTCAACGTGACAGATGTAATACCACGGTCAGAGAGGGCGCTCGCCGTGTTCGCCGCGAGGGTCCCCAGACCAGCCCGCCCCGACACATCAGTCTCGTCGGACGCGCCCGCGCCGAGAAGCAGATCACCCTCCGAGTCGAGGTACAGGGTGCGTTCGTCGCCGCTCAGCTGCGCGCTCGTCTCGAGCGTGTCCGTGGGATCCAAATGCGTCAGCGCCGAAAGCAGCCAGCGTCTTCGTGGTAGATGCAGGCGTATGGCCAATCGCCGCGTCCTCATCGAGCAGAATCTCGCCCGTCTGAGCATCCACGACAACACCCCACGCGGTGTACTCACCAGTGGCCGCCCCACCCGCAACAGGGCGCCACAGCTGCTCCACCTGCGCCTCAGTCACCGGATTGCCAGCCGCCTGGGCGGGCACAGAAGCAGTCGCAGCCTCCACCGGAGCGGCGGTCGGAGCTGCAGAAGGAGAGGGACCCGCCGGAGCGCAACCAGCGCTCAAAAAGGCGACAGCCGCCACAAGTGCAGCGGTAGCGCTTACAATTGGCCCCATAGACGTGCGATGCATGGATATCCCTTCGTGGTTACCTAGGTAGCTACAGTACCCGTCCAAGCACCCACACAACCAACCGGACCCCGAACTTTGGGGCTGATTCACGGAAGGCTTGAACATGGAGTTTGATGTCACCATCGAGATTCCCAAGGGAAACCGAAACAAGTACGAGATCGATCACGAGACGGGACGCATCCGCCTGGATCGAATGCTCTTCACCTCAACCCGCTACCCGGACGACTATGGGTTCATTGACGACACCCTGGGCGAAGACGGCGACCCCCTGGACGCACTGGTGCTCCTCGAAGAACCCACCTTCCCCGGCTGCGTGATCCGCTGCCGCGCGCTCGGCATGTTCCGCATGCGCGATGAAAGGGCGGCGACGACAAGGTCCTGTGCGTTCCCGCATCCGATCAGCGCGCGTCGTGGCGCACCGAGATCGACGACGTCTCCGAGTTCCACCGCCTCGAAATCCAGCACTTCTTCGAGGTCTACAAGGACCTCGAGCCCGGCAAGAGCGTCGAGGGCGCACACTGGGTCGGCCGCGAAGAAGCGGAGGCCGAGATTCGCCGCTCCTACGAGCGCCTCAAGGAGCACGAAAGCGAGCACTGAGCCGCCACCACACGTCACGGCGGGGCCGCGCGAACCAGGACGTTCGCGCGGCCCCGCCGTCTCTGCATCATGGGCACTGTGGGCGCTGTGGCCATCGCTCATGCGAGCGGGGGCCACCATTTTGTTGCCTGCGGGGTAATGCGGCTCTTCGCATTGTGGGGTGTGGGGGTGGTGTTGGCATGAGGTCGGGGCCTGCCCGATGAGCGAGGTTGCGACACTTCAAACGCTGGGAGGCCCCGACATGGGTGAGCTACCTTTCCTGCTCTGGATATGACGGCCTATTGCGGGTTGGTGGAGCTGGGCTTGGTGGCTGTGGGGATGCGTTGTCAGGAGGGCGGGTTCGTCCTGAAGTGCCGTGCGGCTAATCCGGCTCGGTGAGCTGTCCCGGGGATCGTGGGCAGTGTCGTGGGACGACGACCGAACACAGGAGTTCGCCTTGGGCGCCTCATCTACCAAAACTTGCACGTAATTTGGGTACCCTAACTTTTCGTAGGTATCGAGAAAACAGCAGAATTCCAACGATGTGATTTCAACGTTTGAAATACATGTCAGGGAATTACGTGCGACATTTCTGAGGAACCACAACATGAGGCGCCACAAAGACCCCACGAAGTGCCCCAAGCAGAAGACAACCCAAGCCCAGAAGACCCCCACAACCCCGACAGCCGCCACAACCGCCACAAGCACGGGGGCACTGCACCCGATAAGGGGCACTGCACCCGATAAGAGGCGCTGCACCCGTTACGTGGCGGTGCACCTCTTATGTGGCGCTGCACCCGAACGGAAGGGGTGTAATGCCTACGAATCGGGTGCGCTGCCTCTTAGAACAAGTGAAAGTGTGGTCAGCTGTTGCTAGAAGCGGGCTGTGTGGGCTTATGGGTGTGTGCGTAGTGGTTCCAGGCGGTGGCTTTCGCCAAACCGTAGACCCATTCACCAAAATTCCACGAAATTTGGCTGTTTTTGCTTAATGGGTCTGCACTTTGGCGGAATGGATGCTGCGTCGTCGTGGATGTGCCTCGTGGCCGGTGCTTGGGACTCAGATATGCGGCGTTGGCTGGAGCGTCGGTGTATGGAATGGGCTAGTCGTGGTGTCCATTTTGCCTAGGAAGCGCATCCGCGATAAAGCTTGTTGTTGATGGGGACGTGCACCCCTTCAGTGAGCATTGCACCCGTTCTGATCGGGTGTAACGCTCCTCAACGGGTGCAACGTTCCTCAACGGGTGCGAGCCTGTCAATTTTTCTGTATATGAGGGTTAGAGCTAGGAGGTGATTCGGTCGGGGTAAGCGGTGGCGAGTTGGGCGAGGGCTTGTTTCCAGTTGGTGGTGGTGTGTCCTTGGATGAGGCGGGTGTGTCCTGTTCGTTTGTTGGCGGGTTTGCCAGCGTCTGTGAGGCGCTGGGCGGCGCGTTTGTCTTCGATGTTGCAAATTCCCAGCCACAAGAGTTTGACGGCGACTTCTTCGCTGGGGAAATGCCCGCGGTTCTTGGTGATTTTACGCAGCTGGTAGTTCAACGATTCGATAGCGTTGGTGGTGTACACGACGCGGCGCAACATGGGCGGGAACGCCAAGAACGGCGTGAAACACTGCCAGGCGCGCTGCCAGGTCGCAACCGTTTGGGGGTAACGCGCTCCCAGGTCGCTGGCCGCGAAGTCTTCGAGCGCCCCTCGGGCGGCGCCTCATCAACCAAAACTCGCACGTAATTTGGGTACCCTAACTTTTCATAGGTATCGAGAAAACCGCAGAATACCAACGATGTGATTTCAACGTTTGAAATACATGCCGGGGAATTACGTGCGACATTTCTGAGGAACCACAACATGAGGCGCCACAAAGGCACCACGAAGTGCTCCAAACAGAAGACAGCCCAAGCCCAGAAGACAGCCCAAGCTCAGAAGACCCCCACAACCCCGACAACCGCCACAAGCACGGGGGCGCTGCACCCGTTATGTGGCGCTGCACCCGTTACGCGGCGGCGCACCCGAACAGAAGAGGTGCATTGCCTACGGATCGGGTGCAGCGCCCCAACGAACAAGAACAAACGCGGAACTGACAGGACCCATCCACTCCCCGCTACAACCAGCCCGGGCGCGTTGGGCGGATTAATTGGGCCCCATTGACGCTGCCCCACCGCGAGCGTCATGCAGGTCGCACGTAGCGACTCATGTTGTGCCGTGTTGATACTGACCACCGCGAGCCCCACCGAAAACTCCGCACCGCTCATCCTTGCGCTCACAGTGCAGACCACGGGGCCCAGGCACCCACCTATACGGCCGGTGATGCCACCCCCGATCCCAGTCATACCCCTCCACCGTCTGACGTTGAGGTTGAGGCGGGCCACATGACGCCTCCCCTGATCTGTTCACACCCACATGCCACGCCTGGAACGTGCCCCAGCAACACAACATGCCCTTTGCCCCACACATTCTTCACACGACACTCATGGTGAGAACAGCCGAGCCCTTGTCCCCCTACGCCGCCAAGACCCGCGAGCGCTCAGTGTCCACTACCCGCTTGATTCGTCCAGGCCTCGGTAATAATGCCCGAATGCTCATAGACGACAATCCCAAGTCCGCTCGTCTCGCCTCTACAGGTGGACATGACAGAGGCGTAGGGCTCCTCGCCCTTCTCGACCTTGTCATCCATTGAGGACCGGCGCATACGGTAGGTCCACGAGAAGCCATCCTCGCTCACCAGGTCAAACATATTGCGCATGCGAGTTCTTTCCAGTACTTCGCCCAACGCGAAAGTTCTGGCAGATGACATTCTCATGACGCACACTCCCCTGGCGCGCATCCTCCACATAGGACCACTGGTACATGAACGAGATGTAGCCGACCAACCACAGGACACACCCAATGAACCCGAGTCCCAGGAGCGGCCCAGCCACACTCCCCGGCGCCCGCCCTCCCGCAGGCGAGGAGCCGACGCGCCCGACAGCGACTAGCACCAGACGCCGCAGCAACGCCCACACGAAGCGCAACGAGAAGAAGAGCACCAGGAGCGGGAGCCCCATCGCGGCAAACCCGCCGTAGAACCTCCACTGTCCCCAGTCGTCGTTGAAGACGATGACGGCGACGCACGCATATCCCATCACAACCCAGCAGCCGATAACGACCCACCTGTAGAGCTTTTGACGATGCGTCAAGTTCTTCGAAGTGAAGAGATATTTCATAGACAGGTCTGAGCGGGCCGAGTCGGGGCTTGTCTCGATCGATGCCATACCCCCATCGTACCCCCCACGCCTTTAGCCTCATACCGCACCCCGGCCTCGTCGAGGAGCACCACCCACGAAGCTCCGCCTGCTCTACTTGCTCACCGACGCCTCGTCGATGATGCCCGTGCGCGGGTAGACACGCACAGTCATCGTCGTCCACGGCAACTCGCATACGTCCGCAACCGTGTTGAAGGGGCTGTCAATACGGTCGGTCTCCCTGTCAAGGTCAGCGAACTTCAACATGAAGTGCTGCGAATACCCGTCCTCCCCAACCAGATCGAACTCGGCGAACTTCCAGGACTGACTCTTCAGCGTGGACAGGGAGCTCAAGTCACCCTTGACCACACACCTGACGTTGTCATGACGAACAGGACCCTGCCACCAATCCTGAGCAAGCGCCACACGCTGCTGCCACGACGGGTAGACGACCGCCGCGAGGATACCGACGACTATCGCGAGGGAGAACAGGGCCAGGCCAGGGGCAGGCTCTTTCGCATGTTTCCCACGCGAGGGCCCCTTCGCTGCGCGCAGCATGTCGCGCAGCCACCAGCGCAACGTCGCCCACACGATGGGCAGCCACAGGAGCGTGGCGAACACGGGGAAGACCAGGCCACCGAGCTGGGTGCGCATCGACAACAGACCCCACTCCCCGCGCTGGTGGTAATGCCATATGAGCCAGTACACGCCGAGCGCCATCAACCCCAGAAAAAGGCGCAACCCACGCTTCTCAGCGTTCGTAAACACGGTGGGTATCGACTTGCCACTCCGAGGCGATGACTGCCGGTCGCGATCAGCTGAGTTCTCCATGCGTGTCATGCTAGCCGAGGCCGGGGTCAGAGGAGACGGCGACGGCGGCGACGGCGACAACGACGGCGAGATACGCCCCTCCTCCCAAAAGTCGCACGTAATTTGGTCACCCTAACCTTTAATAGGTACCGAGAAAACCGCAGAATACCAACGATCACATTTCAAAACCTGAAATAGCCACGAGGGAATTACGTGCGACATTGTTAGGAAACCATCTCAATCATCACGGGAGCGACCGAACAGAAGCCCCAATCCACAGCACCCACACAACAGACACAAGAACGCGGACGATACCGCACTGAAACGGATCACACCCACACAGGCCACGCCCCTCCTCCCAAAAGTCGCACGTAATTTGGTCACCCTAACCTTTAATAGGTACCGAGAAAACCGCAGAATACCAACGATCATATTTCAAAACCTGAAATAGCCACAAGGGAATTACGTGCGACATTGTTGGGAAACCATCTCAATCATCACAGGAACGACCGAACAGAAGCCCCAATCCACAGCACCCACACAACAGACACAAGAACGCGGACAATACCGCACCGAAACGGATCACACCCAGCCACACTCGCGCCACCCAAAAGTCGCACGTAATTTGGTCACCCTAACCTTTAATAGGTACCGAGAAAACCGCAGAATACCAACGATCACATTTCAAAACCTGAAATAGCCACGAGGGAATTACGTGCGACATTGTTAGGAAACCATCTCAATCATCACGGGAACGACCGAACGGAAGCCCCAACCACACCCAACCACAGCCACACAGCCCACACCCTCGCAGACCACACCCAAACGCCGGGGGCCGCGCAGACACAGTCTGCGCGGCCCCCGGTTTCACAACTAATCGACTCAGAGCCTCACTGCGTAGGGCATGATCGATCCCCAGCTGTACACGCCGGTAACGCGCACGGGAACGCCGAAGGTGGGAGCTTCGATCATCTGACCGTCACCCAGGTACATGGCGACGTGGTAGATGCCGGACTGGGTGCCGTCGGAGGACCAGAAGATCAGGTCACCCGCCTCCATGTCGCCCAGCGACACGTGCGTGCCGTAGCCGTACTGCGCGCGCGAAAGGTGCGGCAGGTCCACGCCCGCGCTCTCCCATGCGAGCATGGTCAGGCCGGAGCAGTCGACGCCGCCGTAGGATTCACCGCCCCACACGTAGGCACGCCCAGGTAGGTCATAGCCGTCGCGATCGCTGTGGACGCGCCGCCATAGGAGTAGCTGGGCTCCTCGTACGCAGGCTCCTCGTAGACGGGCTCTTCGTACGCAGGCTCCTCGTACGCGGGCTCTTCGTACGCGGGCTCTTCGTACGCGGGCTCTTCGTACGTGGGCGCAGGTGCAGGCGCGGGCGCGGGCGCTTCCTCGGCCGGCGCGGCGGGCGCGGGCGCTTCCTCGGCCGGCGCGGCCGGCGCGGCGGGCGCGTCGTTCGCGGGGGACGAGGCCGGGGCCTCGGGAGCAGCATCGGCCGCGGGTGCCGGGGTGGCGGAGTTACCACGGCTCTGGGCGTCGGCGGCGGCGGTCGCGGCGGAGGCCTGCTCGGCGGCGGCGCGCTCGGCGGCGTTGCGTTCGGCGGCGAGGGCAGCCTCGCGCTGGTTGATCAGGTCGACGGTCGTGCCCTGCTTGTCCGCCAGCTCCTTGACGTAGGCGTCGCGCTGCGCGGCGACGATGTTCGCTTGGCTCTGCGCGTCGGTTGCGGCCTTGTTGGCGGCGTCCGTGCGAGCCTGGACTTCGTCGGTGGCCTTCTGCTGGTTGTCGCGGGCGGTGTTGGCCGCGTCGCGCGTCACCTTGGCGACCTGTTCAAGGGCGGCAACGTTCTGCATCTTCACCTCGGCGGAGGTGGAGAAGGAGCTGATGCCGGTCTGCTTGGTTTCGACGGCGCGCAGGCCGTCGGAGTTGAGGTAGGGCGCGATGACATCGAGGGAGCCGCCGCCGTTGCGGTAGGTGGCCTGAGCGACGGATGCGACCTGCATCTTGCCGTCATTGAACGCCTTTTCGGCGGCGTCAGCGTCGGCCGAGGCCTGGGTGGCAGTCGCGGTCGCTGCGTCCAGTTCGATCTGGGCTTCGTTGAGGTCTTCGCCGGCGATCTGGGCGTTCTGGGTGGCGGTTGCCGCGGCCGCGTTGACCTCGGCGAGCTTGACCTCGATTTCGGCGACGCTCATCGAGGCGGCTTCTTCGGCCGCCTTCGCCGCTGCGATTTCTTCCTCAGAGGGAGTCGCCTGCGCCAGCTGCGGCAGGACCAGCAGGGTACTGGCGGCAAACACCGTCAGGGCCGTGCGGATTGTTCCGCGTTGTCTCATCGTCGCCTCATCTCGTGTGCATGAGTGGGTGGACGCCCGGGGGCGCGTACTAGGAAGAAGCCTATCCACTTTCGTCACCCTTGGCAACAAACACACCAATATCCACACGATTCACAGTCGCAACAATCGCAACATTTGCACCACCAGCCCCATACTTACCGCACAATTAGCAGAAAATCTGGGCCTCCATCGCACAAAGATGTACTCCCTATCACATTTTGCGCCCCGGTCTCAACACGCCCCCATCCCGTCACAAAAGTCCACCATCCGGGACCGCCGAGCCACGGCCTCGCCCATGACAAAGAATGGACCTCATGAACCGTCGAATGTGCCGCTGACTGCGCGTCAGCACAAGCGACTGCCGCGCAGTCCCCCGACAGCGGGACGCGCCTCGGCGCATGTTCACTTCACCGCATCTGCGGCCCGCCGGAGGGGAATCAGAGACGACCCACCCCCGACCCTAGGAGCCGCCCGATGACCGCCAACGACTGGTCCTTCGAAACCAAGCAGATTCACGCCGGATACAACCTCGACCCCACCACCGGCGCGACCGCGCTGCCCATCTATCAGACCTCCTCCTACGCCTTCGAGGACACCGCGCAGGCCGCGAGCCGCTTCGCCCTCCAGGAACTGGGCCCCATCTACACGCGCCTGACCAACCCAACGACCGACGGCGTCGCCGCCCGCATCGCGGCCCTCGAGGGCGGCGTCGGCGGCCTCCTCGTCTCCTCCGGCCAATCCGCGACCGCCCTGTCGATCCTCGCCCTGGCGGTCGCCCGGCAACAATATCGTCGCCTCCCCCTCCCTGTATGGCGGCAGCGTCACCCTCCTGAAGAACACGCTGGGCCGCCTGGGCATCGAGACCCGCTTCGTGTCCGACCCGCTCGACCTCGAGCAGTGGCGCGCCCTCGCCGACGACAAGACCGTCGCTTTCTTCGGCGAGACCATCCCCAACCCGCAGGGTGACATCCTCGACATCGAGCCGATCGCAACGGTCGCCCACGAGGTCGGCGTGCCCCTCATCGTCGACAACACGGTCGCCACCCCCTACCTGGTCCGCCCGATCGAGTGGGGCGCCGACATCGTCGTCCACTCCGCTACCAAGTACCTGGGCGGTCACGGAACTTCGATCGCGGGCGCGATCGTCGACTCGGGCAACTTCGACTTCGCCTCCCAGCCCGAGCGCTTCCCCCTGTACAACACGCCGGACGAGTCCTACCACGGCCTCGTCTACGCCCGTGACATGGGCGTGGGCAGCGCGCTCGGCGCGAACCTGGCGTTCCTGCTGCGCATCCAGACGCTCATCAACCGCGACCTGGGCGCCGTCACCTCCCCCCTTCAACGCGTTCCTCATTTCGCAGGGCATCGAGACGCTCTCCCTGCGCGTCGAGCGCCACGTCTCCAACGCGCTGACGGTCGCCCGCTTCCTCGAGGCCCACCCGGACGTCGAGTCCGTCAACTACGCGGGCCTGGAGTCCTCCCCCTACTACGAGCTGGGCAAGAAGTACGCGCCGCTGGGCACGGGCGGCCTGCTCTCCTTCGTCATCAAGGGCGGGTACGAGGCCGGCCGGGCCTTCGCGGACGGCGTGCAGCTCCTGCCGGTGGTCGCCAACATCGGCGACGCGAAGTCCCTCGTCATCCACCCGGCGTCGACGACGCACTCGCAGCTGACCGAGGAGGAGCTGGTCAAGGCCGGCGTCGCGCCCGGCACCGTGCGTCTGTCGATCGGCCTGGAGAACATCAAGGACATCCTCGCCGACCTGGAGCTCGGCTTCGACGCGGCCCGCGCGGCCACGGCCTGAGCCCCTACTGTCGGTGGCCTCGGCGCAATACACACTCTCCTCACCCGCCGAGGCCACCGCATTCCTCCACTCCCCAGCCCGACACCGACGTCCCGTTCCAGCGAAAGAAGGCCCCCATGAGCCGCCACAACCTGCCCCCCGCTCCCGTTTCCGGCGCGTGGCGCGAAGGCGACCCGGTCGCGTTCCGAAAGTTCGCGAACCTGGGCGCCCAGCGCCTCGAAAACGGCGAGATCCTGCCCTCCGTGACGCTCGCTTACGAGACGTGGGGCGAGCTGGACGAGGCCGGCTCGAACGCGGTCCTCATCCTGCACGCCCTGACCGGCGACGCCCACGTGTACGGCGACGCCGCGCCCGGGCAGCCAACCCCCGGCTGGTGGGACCAGATCGTGGGCCCGGGGCGCATTATCGACACCGAGCGCTACTACGTGGTGGCCGCGAACGTGCTGGGCGGCTGTCAGGGCTCGACCGGCCCGGCGTCGCTGGCGCCGGACGGGGCGCCCTGGGGCTCGCGTTTCCCCGTGATCTCCACGCGCGATCAGGTTCGCGCCGAGGCCCTCCTGTCCGACCTCCTCGGCGTCCACACGTGGGATATCGTCATCGGCACGTCCCTGGGCGGCCACCGCGCGATCGAGTGGGCGGTCACCTACCCTGAGCGCGTGCGCCGACTCGTGGTCGTGGCCTCGGGCGCGCAGACGACGGCCGACCAGGCGGCGTGGACGCACACGCAGATCCGCGCGATCGAGCTGGATCCGGCGTGGCGCGGCGGCGACTACTACGCGGGCCCCGGCCCCACCGCCGGCTTGGCACTCGCCCGCCAGATCGCGCACACGACCTACCGCTCCCCCTCGGAGCTGGACGAGCGCTTCGGCCGCATCCCCCAGAACGACGAGGATCCCCTGCACGGCGGGCGCCTGGCGGTGGAGTCCTACCTGGACTACCACGGCGAGAAGATCGTGCGCCGCTTCGACGCCGGCTCCTACGTGACGCTGTGCCGCACGATGCTCTCCCACGACGTGGGCCGCGACCGCGGTGGCGTCGCGCAGGCCCTCAAGGCCGTCACCGCGCGTACGCTCGTCGTCGCCGTGGACTCGGACCGCTTGTTCTTCCCCGAGCAGGTCTGGCAGATGGCATCCGGCATCCCAGGCGCGTTCTATCGCGAGATCCACTCCGACCACGGGCACGACGGCTTCCTCATCGAGCACGATCAGCTCACGGCCCTGCTCAACGAGTTCCTCAACGAGCGCATCCCCTCGCGCGCGTCCTCCTTCGCGTAGGCCCGCCGCCGCACCCCCGCCTCTGCGCCCGCCCCGACCTCTCGCTCGATCGACGAGGCCGGGGCGGGCTCTCACGTTATGCTGATCACATGAGCGTTACCAGCAATCCTTCACAGGGAGGCCCGGGCTCCCCCGACGCGACCGGCCTACCCGATTTTTCCGGGGTGGAGGCCCCGGCCTCGTCGAACGAACCGACGCCCGAGCGCGACGTCATGGCCCCCTGGGGCGAGGTCGGCCCGCCCGGCCCCAACTGGCGCACCGACATCCTGGGCGACGGATACGAGTCGCGCACGATCGAGCTGATCGAGGACGCGGAGGGCCCCTGCGTGGCGACCCTTGTGCGCGCGACCCCGCCCACAAACGCCCGCATGACGATCCTGTACCTGCACGGGCGCAACGACTACTTCTTCCAGACGGAGATGGCCGACCACCTGCGAGAGGCCGGGGCCGCGTTCTACGCGCTGGACATGCGCAAGTACGGGCGCTCCCTGCGCCCCACCAGACGATCGGCTACACGGACGACCTGTCCGTGTACGACGAGGAGATCGGCGAGGCCATCGAGATTATCCGCGAGGAGCGCGACGACGAGCCGATCGTTCTCATGGGGCACTCGACGGGCGGCCTGATCGCGACCCTGTGGGCGCACCGCCACCCGGGCGTCCTGAGCGGCCTCATCCTAAACTCGGGCTGGCTGGAGATGCAGTCGATGGCCACCTGGCGCGGGGCGATGGCTCCCGTCATCGGGCGCATCGCGGCGCGCAGCCCCATGTGGGAGGTGCCCTCGGGCGGGACCGGCCACTACGGTCGCTCGCTCGCGGGGCGCGCCTCCTCGGAGCTGGATATTCCCGAGGGGCTGTCGGCGCAGGACCCGTCGGTCGCCGGCTGGCCGATCATCCAGGAGTGGAAGCGCCCCGAGTCCTACCCGGTACCCGCTTCGTGGCTGGAGGCGATTATGGCCGGTCACGACACGGTCGAGAAGGACGTGCACCTGGACTGCCCGGTCCTGTCGATGGTGTCCACGTCGGCCTATGTCGAGGAGGAGTGGTGCGAGCGCGTCTTCACGTCCGACACCGTGTTGGACCCGGTCGTGATCGCGCAGCGCAGCCTGGGCTTGTCCGACCTGGTGACGATCGCTCGCTTCCCCGGCAAGCACGACCTGGTCCTGTCGGACGCGCCCGTGCGCGAGGCAGTGTACGCGACCATGCGCGGCTGGCTGGGCGCGTTCATCGGGTAGCCCCCGGGCGACGAGGCCGTGGCCGGGCACGCTCTCGTCGCGCAGCACCTCGCGCCCCGGCGGCGGACGCGCGGCGCCCTCGTCGCGGATCGCGGCGCGGTCAGGCAGCGAGCGACGGACGCGGGCAGCATCATTGCGTGAGACAGGGCGGCCCGGGATCGGTTGATCCCGGGCCGCCGCGTACTCTGTGGCGTGTCAGTGGCGCGCGATGCGGCGTTCGCGAGGCGCTTTCGCGTATTCGCGGACGATCTCGCGGTTGACCTCGTCAAGGGCCTCGGCCAGCGTCGGGCCCAGGCGGTCGCCGATGCGCACGAGCGACCACACGTCGATGTGGCCCATGCCGCGCGCGGTCAGCATCGTGTCCAGGGACGGGTAGGTCAGGCCGGCACCCGAGATCGCGCCGCTGGCGGCCAGCACCAGGTCGTTGGGCAGGCCCAGCTCGCCGCGAGCCACAAGGGGCGTATCCTCGCCGAGGATCTGGGCCAGCGTGCGCAGGCCATCCTCGTCGCGTCCGAGGACGGGCACGCCCTCTTCGCGGGCGGCAACAACCTCCGGGGATTCCTCTTCGCGATCCACGAACGAGGCCGTGGCCGCCTCTGTCGCTCCGCCGTCGTTGAGCTCGACGGCCTCGGAGTGGCTGCGGCGCGACGCGCGGCTGCCGAGGTGGGCGGGGCGCTCCCAGCGCTGCTCACCATCCACGTCGGCCTCCTCGTTGTCCAGCTCCTCGTTCATGTATACCGCGCGCTCCTCGGGATGGTCGTGTTCACAGTCGCCGATGCCATCACCGCTGTGCTCGCCCTCAGAGTCCTCGTTCTCCTCGGCGACGTGCTCATCGCTGTCCTGGCCCTGCTCGTCGGAGCGCTCAGAGGCGTCGGCGTCCTCGTGATCCTCAGCCTCGTCGGCGGACTCGTCCTCGCGGCGCTCAGCCTCGCCCTCGTGGTCCTCAGCCTCGTCGCGCTCGGCATCGCTGTCACACTCGGCACCAGCCTCACCCTCGTCGGCGCGCTCGGCGTCGTCGAAGTCAGCGTCGGCACCCTCAGCGTCGTCGGTTTCCTCCTCCACGAGCTCGTCGCTGGGCGCCTCGTCGGCGTCTGCGCCGCGCTCGTCTTCCAGCTCAGCGTCGGCGGATTCCTCGGCCTGATCCTCCAGATCGGCACCGGCCTCGTCGGCCTGCTCCTCAGCAGCGTCCTGAGCCTGATCCTGGCCGTCGTCCTCGGACTTCCAGGGAGCGGGGGGGCTCCTCGTCCACCGAGTAGTGGAACACGTCGCGCAGGTGCGGGGCGACCTTCGGGGTGGGGCGCGTCGTCGGCGTCTCCGACTCGGTCGCATTCTCCTCGTCGGTATCCGCCAAGGGCGGGTCGGGCGGAGCAGGAATGGCCGGGGCCTCGTCCTGCTCGGTCGCATCGGGGGTGGCCTCACACTCGGCGGACTCAGCCGAGGCCTCGACCGGGACGGAACCCGCGGTGATCGCGGGGGCGGCGGCGGAGGAACCGAGGAGCTGCGGGGCGTGGCCATACAGGCGCGGTCCGACCGCGTTCACGTCGAGGAAGAGGCGGCCGTTCGACATCTGGCGCAGGTTCATCAGGTGCACCTCGACGCCGGAGGTCGCCAGAATCGACAGGGCGGGACGCACCGACGGATCGATTTCGCCAGCGACCATGATCAGGCGGGGGCCCGGGCCAACGGCAGGCGGCATCGAGTCGCGGAACTGCGCCCAGCCTGCGCGGAAACCCTCGGGGCCCGACGGGTACTCAGCCGCCAGATCCGACCAGGACAGCGACGCCACGACTGCCAGACGCGACAGTGACGTAATGAGGGTCTCGGAGTCTAGGAGCTTCAGGATCTCGACCGAGACGATTTGCCCCGTCACGTCCAGCGCCGTCAAGCGCGGCGTCTCCTCACCAACCTGTCCCGTCATGTCACGCCATGTCACCGGGAACAGCGGGCGCGACACAATCTGCAGGACCTGTTGGCAGATCGCGTCAACCAGGTCAGGACCCAGATCATGCGACACGGGGTACCCGAATTGAGCGGGTACGAGGTGTCCATCCTCGAACTCAAACAGGGCCATCGATCTATCCTTCACGTGTATGGGGCGCTCGTGGCCATTGTTTCATACGTTTCAAAAGAAAATCGGATGACACTTGGACATTGCGATAGATACCACGTAATCATATGGCGCATTGTCAACACTCACCAGACGCGGACCCCATGGCCCACGTCAACAACGACACCCCCACCTCTCAAGATGTCGCCACCATCATCGCCGGTGGCAAGCAAACGACCGACACGGAGTGGGCCACACTCAGGCAGCCCGCTCCCGACGACGAGGCCCACACTGACACGTGTCGAATAACTACTTGAGATTCGCCCCATAGCAGTACCCAATCGTGTAGGATGTGATTCCATGCGCGCAAATCGGACGAGGAAGCATATTCCATCCGGTTAAACCAGGGCGCAACATGCAGTACACGACAGGCAAGGCGGGTAACAATGAGCAGAAGATCCCTGCGCCTCATTGAATACTCGGCGCCAGAACCGAGGGTTCCAGCGTCCGATGAGACGCGCGACGAACTGTCCCCCTACTGCGTGAACAATAAGACAATGCCTCGCCGCTACCCCAATATTTCGCGCCCGGTCAGCCCACATATGCCGCCAGTTGAACGAATGCCCGTTCCGGTGACCCCTTTCCCCAAGTTTTTCACCGACGATCCCGAGCCTGCCTGAGGCCACATCGTGGGCGGCCGAGGCTTTGTCGGTACTTAACAAGCCCCATTGTGAGCCAGGCGCACCCGCCGACCACGGCCTCATCCCCGGCTGCACCCGCTGGCCACGGCCTCGTCCCCAGGCGCACCCGCCGGCCACGGCCTCGTCCTCAGGCGCGACTATCCGCACAGCGGGAAGACCCGCCCCGCGCGGCCAGGGCGTGACACACTGGGAATATGAGCGACAGCTTCCTGTCTGACCTGCGCGCACTCATCGACGTCGACTCCTCGAGCGGCACGCGAGCGCGCTACTCCTCCGACGCCGGCCTCACGCGCATCCCGCCCCTGGCCGTCGCCTTCCCGCGCACGCCCGAGCAGGCCCTCGCGGCCTTCGACCTCGCCCGCGCACACGGCGTCCCCCTCACCGCCCGAGGAGGCGGCACCTCGTGCGCGTCCAACGCGATCGGCCCCGGCCTCGTCCTCGATTTCTCGCGCCACATGAACCGGGTCCTCTCCATCGACCCCGAGGCACGCACCGCCACCGTCGAACCCGGCTGCGTCGGCTCCACCCTCCAGGCCGCCGCCGCTAAGCACGGCCTGCGCTTCGGCCCCGACCCCTCCTCCCAGAACCGCGCGACGATCGCCGGCATGGTCGCCAACAACGCGTGCGGCCCGCACGCAACCGCCTGGGGGCGCACCTCCGACAACATCGTCTCCCTGGACTGCGCGGACGGACAGGGGCGCCGCTTCACGGCCACGACCTCGCACGATTCGGAGCTGAACGACGTTCCGGGGCTCGCGTCCCTCATCGACTCCAACCTGGCGCCCATCCGCACGCAGCTCGGCCGCTTCAAGCGCCAGGTCTCCGGCTATTCCCTCGAACACCTCACCCCAGAGGGCGGGCGCAACCTCGCCGCCATGCTCGCGGGCACCGAAGGCACCCTCGTCCTCATCCTGTCCATCACCGTGCGCCTCGTGCCCCTGCCCGACGCGCCCGTGCTCGCCGCCCTCGGCTATCGCTCCATGATCGAGGCGGCCGACGACGTGCCCGCGCTGCTCGCCCACTCCCCCCTCGCGGTGGAAGGCATGGACCGCCGCCTCGTCGACGTCGTCCGCGCCCACAAGGGCCCCGGCGCCGTCCCCGCCCTGCCCGAGGGCGAAGGCTGGCTCCTCGTCGAAGTCGGCGCCCCCGGCGAAGACGTCACTGCCTCCCTGGAGCGCGCCCGCGCCCTGTGCACCGACTCGGCCGCCATCGACACGGTCGTGTACCCGCCGGGGGACCAGGCCTCGGCCCTGTGGAGGATCCGCGCCGACGGTGCGGGCCTGGGCGGGCGCACCCCGCCGGACGGCGCGGGCGGCGGCGACCAGCAAGCCTGGCCCGGCTTCGAGGATGCGGCCGTCCCGCCCGAGAACCTCGGCGCGTACCTGCGCGACTTCACCGCCCTCATGGAGGAGTTCGACATCGACGGGCTCCTGTACGGGCACTTCGGCGACGGCTGCGTGCACGTGCGCCTCGCCATGCCGCTCGAGACCCCCGAGGGCGTCGCCCACTCGCGCGCGTTCCTGCAGTCCGCGGCCCGCGTCTGCGCCGCCCACGGTGGCTCCGTCTCCGGCGAGCACGGCGACGGGCGCGCCCGCGGCGAGCTCCTGCGTTTCATGTACTCCCCCCGACATGCTCGACCTGTTCGCGCGCGTCAAGCACGTTTTCGACCCGGCTAACCTCCTCAACCCCGGGGTGCTCGCCGCCCCCATGGACGAGGCCACGGCTGCCTCCCGCGCCCGGGCGCGGACTCGTGCGGCGCGGGCTCTTGCCGCGCAAGATGGTGGCGGAGCCGGTTCCAGCGGCAGCTTCGGCGCTGGTTCCGTTCTCGGGGCCGACGCTGCGGGCCTGGCCCCGGGCAGCGGCGCTGCCGATATGCCGACGTCCCTGCGCGCTGATGGTTCCGCGGGTTCCGCTCGCGCATCTGGCGATGCGGCCGCCGGCTCCTCGCGTCCATCCGACGTGTCCGGCCCGCTCGCCGTTGCTGGCGGCGCGCTCGCCGTTGCTGGCGGCCAGCTCGAACTCCAACCGGGCGTCGATCCGTTGGATCTCAATCTGCGCCGCGTTGCTGCGCGTCCCATGCCCGCCGACGGCGGCTTCGCCTTCGGCCACGACGGCGGCGACTTCACGGCTGCCGTCCACCGCTGCACGGGCGTCGGCAAATGCCGCGCCGGAGTGTCCGGCACCTTCATGTGCCCCTCCTACCTGGCCACGCGCGAGGAGAAGGACGTGACCCGAGGGCGCGCCCGCATCCTGCAGGAGGCCGCGAACTCGCAGCTCATCAAGGCGATCGACTCCCCCCGAAGTCCTCGAGGCCCTCGACCTGTGCCTCGCCTGCAAGGCCTGCTCGGCCGACTGCCCCGCCGGCGTCGACATGGCCCGCTACCGCTCCGAAGCACTGTTCCGCACCTACCGCGGACGCATGCGCCCGCTCAGCCACTACACGCTCGGCTGGCTGCCGCGCCTGACCCGCGTCACCGCGCGCGTGCCCGGCCTGGCTGCCGTCGCTAACGCCGTCATGTCGGTGGGCCCCCTGCGCTCGCTCGCCTTCCGCATCATCGGCCTTGATCCTCGCCGAGGCATGCCCGCCCTCCAGTCCGGCACCTTCACCGCGTGGGCTCGCAGCGGTCGCTGCTGGCAGATTCTGTCCCGACTGCCACGCCTGCCGATGCCGTATCTTCCGGCGCTCCGACTTCCGATACTGCACCTTCCGATGCCGCGACCGGTGCCCGCGAGCGCGGCGGCGCCCAGGCCTCGTCCAACTCTGCCCGCGAGCGCGAGGGGGCCACTGCCTCGTCGATGGCGGACTCCCCGATCCTGAGCGGGCCGCGCGACCCCAGCGGGCGGCCGTATGCGCTCGTGTGGGCGGACTCGTTTAGCCAGACCCTGGACGACACGGGGGCGCGCGCGGTCGTCGACGTGCTCGAGGCGAACGGTTTCGCGCCGATCGTCGCGCCGGACGCGTGCTGCGGCCTCACGTGGATTACGACGGGTCAGCTGAGCGGGGCGAAGAAGCACTTGGCGTCGTTGCTGGGCGTTCTTGCGCCTTTGCGGCGTCGGGGATCCCGATCGTCGGCGTCGAACCGTCGTGCACGGCGGTGCTGCGCGACGACCTGCTGGACCTGCTGCCCGACGACCCGCGCTCGATGCTCGTGTCGGGTGCGACGCGCACCCTCGCCGAGGTGCTGTCGGCCCTGCCCGCCTCCGCGCGGCGCCTGCCGAGCCTGGAGGGCGTCGAGATCGTCGCCCAGCCGCACTGCCACCACTACTCCGTCATGGGGTGGGACGCGGACCAGGCGCTGCTCGAGTCGCTGGGGGCGCGCGTGACCCGGCTCGAGGGCTGCTGCGGCCTGGCCGGAAACTTCGGCATGGAGGCGGGCCACTACGACCTGTCTGTGGCCGTCGCGTCGCATTCTCTGCTGCCCTCCCTGTCGGCGAAGCCGGATGCCGTGTACCTGGCGGATGGCTTCTCGTGCCGCACCCAGGCCGCGCAGCTGGCGGGCCGCGGGGGCGTCCACCTGGCGACGCTGCTTGCGGGGAAGTAGGGGCTGATTATCGGGAAGTGAGTGCGCCATAGCCACGACTTCTGCTCGCTACTACTAGCAATTGCTTCACGTGCGCCCTGTCCCCAAGTAGCAATGCACTGTTTTGAGGAGCATTGCACTAGATAGGGAGGCATTGCACTACCTACTATCCAGTGCAATGCTCTGCTATCTAGTGCACTGCTACAGCAACCAGCGCAATAACTACCGACTGCGCGTATGAAAACGCCGACTCGGGCCATCACACGCTTCAGTCGGCAACGCCCACAGTGCCTCGGCATGCTCAGGGATAGCAATTTGATGCGGCCGGAGGAGCTTGATCGCCCACGCACGTAACGCGGCGAAATCTTCATAGTCCCTCCAAGAGACCCGGTATATCGTCCACCCGGCACTACGCAGATCATTTTCTCGCTGGATCCAGTCACGCTTCGCCCGCGCGAACTCAGCATCATCCTTGCCCAGTTTTCCAATGCCATCGAACTCGAAGATGATCATGAGTCCCGGAATCGCGATATCCGCAAAGTAGCGGTGCCCGTTGACGACGATCTCGAACTGGGTCACGACCTCGAAGGCACTCACCGACTTGAGAACCCACAGCAGTGCAGCCTCGGCAGGGTTGTCGCAGCCCGGGTCAGCGGCGTCTATGATTCTCTCCGCTCGCTTGTAAGGAATGCAGGTAGCCGCCCGTCGCCGTTCTATCAGACGTACCTTCATCGCATCTTTGGTCATTTCTGCCAGGCATCTGGCTTCATCTTGAGCAAACTTCGAGAAGCCTGACTCGTGACGCAACACCATGCAGGCTGCGACAAAAGCACTCAAAGCTTCTGAATGACACGCCATACGCACAACCGCGTCGATAACAGATTCGCATCGGAGCCCATCGATGATTTCCAATGCGTTTTCTGATGGTCGACTGGTGGTCGCGTAGACATAGACCGGCGGAACGGTAGCTACCATCGTTCTAACAGGAGGCAATCGGCGCTTTCCATGTCGTACACCGAACCACGCCACAACATCCGGATTGGCCTCCCACAATGGAATTGAACGCGCAACGAGGGCACTATTACCGACGAAACAACCTGCCGCTTCGCTCCGACACATACCGCAAGGAGCCTGGCTTGGGCTACTGTCGCCCATGAATCCCAGATAGTCGTGAACGCATCAGGACTATCAACACGGACGTAGCAACCTTTCCGAATCCAACACACACGCATCGGCACGTGGTTGTTGAACGGTACCCTCAGACTGTGAGGGCGATGTCAGGACCGTCATCGATCGAATACTCATACATTGATGATCCTCATGCGAGCCGCACTCGTCACCCACACAACCGACACCTGTGGATAACTCGCACCATAACGAAGCCTGTGGATAATCCCTGTTCGATACTCTCATCGGGGCTACCCCAAGCCGCGCCCCATGTCAGTTCAGCCTTAGGCAGCGATGCACCACATAGGGAAGCATTGCACTAGCTACTATCCAGTGCAATGCCGTGCTATCTAGTGCATTGCTTACTCTTCTAGTGCAATGCTCGTTCACCGCGCCGCACGCACCAGGCCCACAACCCTCGCCGAGGCCGGGGCGCCCATCGCGCGGGCCCAGCGGGCCGCAACGTCCGAAACATCGATGGACGGATCGACGAGCAGCGCGGTGGACAACGCCTCCGCCAACACACCCGACGAGGCCACGACACTGACCTGCCGAACGCCCGAACGCGCGGGGTAACCCGTACGCGGGTCGATGATGTGATGGTCGAAAATTCGACCGCCGCCACCGGGTGTTTCACGCGCGCGCAGATCGGCCGCACGCTCCGCCGCACGCTCCGCCACACGCTCCGACACAGGCCCCGCACAAAGCGCACGAGCATCCCCCAGCGGCCCCAGGTTGTCCCCAGACGTCGACAGGGACGCCATGCCGTCCGCAGGCAGTTCCACGACGCCGGCAATCGCCGTGGGCGCGCCGTGAGGATCACGCAGGCCTGCGCGCCACGGCGAACCGTCGGCGCGAGTACCACTCACAGACACCGACGACGTCCCCACTGACACCAAGACGCCGCGCGCTCCCATGGACACCGCCAGGTCGCGGCATGCATCAGCGGTGTCCCCCTTCGCAATGCCGCCCAGGTCGAGGCGCGGGCTGGGCGCATCTACACCACCGATGGACTCGGCAGGAACGCCCACCGCCCAGCGCCTCTCGCCGACGCGCGACAGCAAGCCCCATGACGACGCGCGCAACGCCGCCTCCACAACGCGCGAGGACGGCGCAGGAGGCAAGGGAGCGCCCGCAACATACGCGGCCCGCATCGCCTTGACGTCCCATACGGCAACGAGCGGCCCGATCATCGGGTTGAACGCTCCCCCCGGTCGCCTCCGCGAGTGCCAGCGCGCCACGCAGCAACCGGTCGGTGTCCTCGCTCACAACGAGGCCGGCGCTGGCCTCCGCGGATTCAGCCAAGTGACGGGAAACACCCTCACCGCCCCCAGCCGAAGCGACAGCAGCATTGAGCCGCGACACCTCGGAAGAAACCCGGAAGACACTCCACAGGTCCTCGTGGCGCGCCACGACCTCGACAATGGCGTTGACGATAGCCATGCCGTTCCCGCCCCAGCCGATCAGGTCAACGCGCGTACCCATGGCTGGAAAGGAGGAGCGCCACATCGGCACAACCGCGGGTTCGGCCGCCGCTCCTGAGGAAGCACCAGCCACGCCCGATTCACCAGCAGGACCGGCAGCAGCGCCGACAGCAACACCGGCCACCGCATCGGTCCCGCCCGCAAGCCCAGCGGCATTCGCGCACGAGCCCGCGCCAACACTGACGGGCGTCGCCGAGCGGGCTGAACCCGACGGACCGGCCACGGCCTCGTCGCTGCCCGAGCGCCCCCTGGCCTCAGCCGTCGGAGTCCCCGGTCTCGGCGTCCTTCGTGGCGTCGTTCAGGCCGGGGATGTCGATGTCGTCGGCGCCGTCGGGGGACACGCCCTGGGCGGCGGCGATGGCGCGGATGGCGGCCTGGACGAACTGCTGGTGGGCGACGGTCGCGCCGGTGATGACGTCGACCTTGGCGGGGTCGCCGACCTGGGTGAGGTTGTCGGAGTACTCCTGATAGGAGGCGACGGCGGCCTGCGCCTTCTTGTAGTAGTCCTGGTTGAAGACCTCACCGGATGAGCTCTTGCCGTAATCGGCGCCCTTGTCGGTGCCGTCGGCCAGCGTCGTCTCGTAGGAGGTGGCGGTGATGTGCCCGCCCTCGACGGTGATGGTGATGGTGCCGATGGAGCCCTGGTCGTCGGGGTTGGATTGGGCGGTCCACGTGCCGTCGCTCAGGGGCTTGGACATGTCCAGGCCGGTGTTAGGCGTGCACGCGCCCAGGATGGTTGCGCCGAGCGCGCCGAGGACCGCGAACGAGGCCGGGGCTGCCCATCGGGATCGGCTGGCGTGGGTGGGTCGGGTGGTGGTCATCGCACTTTGTCCTTTCCGCTGCGGCCTTCGCCGTCGCGGCCTGGGAGGATGAGGCCGGAGGCTCGCGCCGAGAAGTCGTGGTCGTGCCAGGTTTCTTTGACGACCTTACCGTGGTCGAGTCGGATCTCACGCTGGCCCTGTTCGGCAACGAGCGCGTCGTGGGTGACGACCATGAGGGTCGTGCCGTCCTGGTGAAGCTGGTTGAACAGGTCGAGGACGATCTCCTCGTTGGTTTCGTCCAGGTTACCGGTGGGTTCGTCGGCCAGCAGCAGCTTGGGGTAGTTGATGAGGGCGCGGGCCACGCACACGCGCTGCTGCTCGCCGCCGGAGAGCTGGCGGGGCAGGTGGGAGGCGCGGTCGGCGAGGCCCACGCGGTCGAGGGCCTCGAGGGCTTCCTTCTCGTCGGGCATCGAGTGGTAGTACTGGGCGACCATCACGTTTTCGAGGGCCGTCAGGTGGCCGATGAGGTGGAACTGCTGGAAGACGAGGCCGATGGTACGGCAGCGCACCTCGGTGAGTTCGTCGGCGGTCAGGTCGGAGATGTCGTGCCCGTCGAGCATGACGGTGCCCTCGGTAGCGGTGTCCATGGCACCGACGATGTTCATGAGGGTGGTCTTGCCGGAGCCGGAGGGGCCGACGATGGAGACCCACTGGCCGCGCGGGATTTCCAGCGAGACGTTGTCCAGGGCGTGCAGGTCGCCGTAGATCTTGGAGACGCCGTCGAGGCTCAGCAGCGCGTCCGAAGAGGACGAGGCCGCGGTGGCCTCGGGTGCGTCGGTGGCCTCGGGCGTGTCGGTCGCGGCGGCGGTGGTGTCGGGGGTGGTCATGGTGGCTCTCATTCTCCGCGCAGGACGAGCGCGGGGTCGACGGCCAGTGCGCGGCGCACGGGCGGGAGGCAGGCGAGGACGGCGATGAGGATCGAGCACGCGACGGTGCCGAGTAGGATCACGGGGTGCAGGGAGATGGTCCGGTGGAACACGGAGGTAGAGATGAGGACGGCGAGGCCGTAGCCGGCCCCGGCACCCAGAACGCCTCCGATGAGCCCGAGCATGACGCCTTCGCCCATGAACTCGCGGGTGATGGAGCGCCCGGTGGCGCCCAGGGCCTTGCGCAGGCCGATTTCGTTGCGGCGTTCGGTAACGACGGCGATCATCGTGGTGGACACGCCGATCATGGTCAGCGCCAAGACGATGACGGTGATGACGACCAGGAGGGAGCGCAGCATCGCGAGGACGCCCGTGTCGGACTGGGCGAGGCGACGCACAGTCTGGGCGTGAACCTCGGGGTTCGCGGCGTTCATGGCGTCGGCGACGGCGCTGAGCTGGTCGCCCTCCAGGGCGATCGAGTACTCGGCCAGCGTCACCGTGCCGCTGGTCCCGGTCAGCTGGGACATGTCCTGGGTGGACATGTACACGTACCCGTCTTCGTTGCCGCCGGTTTTGAGGATGCCGGAGACGGTCAGGGTGACGCTCCTGGGGTCGACCTTCAGGGCCGAGGCCGGGGCTGCGTCCTGCCCGTCCGCGCCGGACTGCGGGTCTTGGGTGGCGCCGGACTGGCCCTGGGCGCCCTTCGAGGCGGCGTTGCTGTCCAGCTGGCTGACCGTGATGGTGTCGCCAGCCTTGACGTCGATCGTCGAGGCGATCTGCTCGCCTACGAGGACCTGTCCGAGGTCTTGGGGCCACGCCCCGTCCACGAACCAGGAGGGGTTCATGGCTTGCACGGCCGCCAGGTCTGCGCCGCTACGGCGACGTAGGGCTGATCGTTGATGGTGACAGTCTCGTAGTCGAAGGCTGCGGATCCAACGAGAGCGCCGGAGGGAACCAGGGCGGTGGACGCGGCCACGGCCTCGTCCGTGAGGGCCCCCTCGCCGGCGGGTGTGACGACCAGGTTGGCGCCGTAGGAGCGGATCTCGCGGGCCAGCTGGGCGGGCACGTCCAAGGCGATCGTCACGAGGCCGGACAGCGTGGTCGCGCCGATGGCGACGGCTAGGACCGCGATGAGGACGCGGGAGCGGCGGCGCAGGATGGAAGAGGTGACCATCTTCCAGAACATTGCTCGTCTGGACATGGGAATCACCTTCCGTGCAGGACTTCGGCCGCGTTGAGGCGCAGCAGGTAGCGGATCGCGGGAATGGAGGCTCCCAGGACGACAAGGATGACGAGGACGGCGACGAGGCCGACGACGACGGGTACGAAAGCGATGGACGAGCCGAAGACCATGTATCCAATCGCCTGCGCGAGGCCGAGTCCACCCGCGTATCCGAGGAGCCCTCCGGCCAGGCCGACGATGATCGTCTCGGTCAGGAACAGGGCGATGATCTGCTTGTCTTTGGCACCCACGGCCTTCATGAGGCCGATCTCGCTGGAGCGCTCCATGACGCCCGCGGTCACCAGGTTCGCGATGGCCAGGCCGAGGCGATGAGCGCCAGGACGGTCACGAGGACCATGAGCAGCTGGGTCTTCTGCAGGATGACGCCTTCGGACTGGGCGACCTGACGCACCGGGCGGGCCACGGAGTCCGTCATGACTTCCTCGATCTGGAAGGCGATCGAGGACACGTAGGCGGTGCAGTACCAGGTTTCCTTCTCGGACACGCTCAGCGAGTTCGGGTTCTTCGCGGCCTTGCGGGCCAGGTCGTTGTCCGGGGTGGTCAGGGCAGAAACCTCGACGCTTCCGACGGCGCCCTCGCGGCCCAGGAGCGTCTGGGCGGCAGGCAGCTGGATGAACACGCCGCGGTCCGCGTCGTCGCCGGTGGTGACGATGCCAGTGACCGTGAAGTCCTGGGTGACGCCCTCGCGGGTGAGCGTGAAGGAGTCGCCGACGCCGAGGCCTCGGGCGGCCGCGTAGGAAGAGCCGATAACCGCTCCGGTCGGGTCGTCGTCGCCCGGCCAGGCGCCCTCCAGGCCCCACCAGCCGCGCAGCTTGTCCAGACCGGTCTCGACGCTCTCACCGGTGGCCAACTCGAGGTGGTGGCTGAACCAGGTGCCCGTCGTGGGCACGCGTTCCCCGCTGGCGTCGGTCGCCGACACACTCAGCAGCGGCGCGAAGTCGAGGATGTTGTAGGTCCAAAAGATCGTCTTAATGTTGCCCAGCTCGTCCTCTCGCAGGTACGAGCGCGCCTCTGAGGCCTCGCCCGTGTTGTACAGGTCGTCGAGGACGGCCGCACCCTGAGGACGCACAACAATATTGGCACCGTACGACTTGAGTTCCTGGTTGACCTTGTCACCCACGTTGAACATGACGGAGAGCATGGACGTGGCCACGCCCGCTCCCAGGGCGACGGTCAGGGCGATCATGAGGTGGCGGTTACCGCGCCTCGTGAGGGCCCCTCGCAGCATTCGGAAAAACACGTGAGTCCCTTTACTTCGCGAAGATGGAGGCCGAGGCCTCCAGCGCCGAAATCGGCACGGTCAGTGTCCCGTTCGAGACATTGTAGTCAATGGGGATGGGGTTACAGCCACCCTTAAAGCCGATCGTCGCGATGTTCATCGCCACTTCACACAGCTTGCAGATGACCTTGCCGTCCTTCTCGTAGTAGCCCGAGGGCCCGCAGATCTCGCAGGCATCCAGGCCCACACCGAAGGAGGAGCCAGATTTCTGGATGACGATGAAGCGCACCTTCACGCCGCCCGAGGTCGTGTACTCGAAGCGGTGCAGGTGGCCGTCGGAAATATCGGCCAGGTTGACGCTCACCTGGTCCTCGACGACGCTGAAGGACTCCGGCGGCGAGAGCTCGATCTCCTGGCTGCCGTAGGCCACGCCCACGGTGATGAGCAGGGCGCCGCACAGGTAGCCGATCGCGGCGGTGCCAGCCATGGACTTGTACAGGCGCGAGCGGGCGCGGCCCAGGCGGCTCTCGGCGGGGTTGGACCCGACGGTGGGGATCGCGCGCGACGCGCGCCACGTCAGAACGACGACGACGCCCAGGGCCACGGCGGCCACGATCGTGAAGACGGCCTCGTTGTTAATGAACCAGGAGATGACCTCCCACGCTTCCTTGGAGGTCTTAATCCAGCGTTTGGCCTTGAGGATACGCACGAAGAGCAGCGCGTAGTTGGCCAGCAGGGCCGCCAGGATCACCGCGGCCGGCCACACGCGGTTATTCCACGAACACAGGCGGTACGACAGCCACGCCAGGAAGAACACGAGCAGCCACGCCAGCATGTAGCCGACGATGGCCAGCACCATCGGTGTCGAGTAGATCGCGACGCCGCCCGACGTCATCATGATCGCCTGGTTCATGGCGGTGGGCACCGCGCGGAACAGGACCAGCGCGATGAACGCCGCGCCAACAAGGCGCACGAGGAAGTCCCCGGGCAGGGCGGTCTCCATCGACGAGGCCGCCTTGGCCTCGTCATCCGCGTCTCCTCCCGGCAGGTGCGCGCGCATGCGGCGGGCGCGCACGGCCACCAACGCAAGGAAGACCAGGGCCAGGACCACCGCGAACGGCAGCGTGTACAGGCCGACGGTCTGGCGGTTGACGGACTTGGGGTCATGAAGGATGAGCAACGTCAGGTACAGGGAGGAGACAAAGCCCGCGATGATGCCGCCCCACGCGGCCCGCGAGCGCGCCAGCTTTCCACGGCGTCCATGTCCGGCGGCGGGCATGAAGCGGATGACAGCTCCGACGGCGAGCATCGTGAGTAGCAACGTTAGCGTCGCCTCACTCATCTGCACAAGCATTGGCTTTCCCTCTCTCAATACAGGCACACCGAAGCCACGCGACTCCGATGTTGAGTTTAGTCCCCCATGGGGGCGCGGATCGAGGCCAGCGATCCCGGAAGGAACCACGGCCTCGACCCCGCGTTACTTAAGAGTCGATCACCACGAAACGGCGGTGGGATCCCACTGCCAATCCGGGAACTCGGCGACGAGCGGCTCGGTCCAGAAGCGGCCCTTGACGCCCGTGGTCTTGTCGGTGTGCAGCAGCCAGCCGCTGGGGGGCTTGATCGTGAAGGTCACGTCGTAGGTGCCGGCGTCCAGCTTGGGCAGGTTCAGGCCGTAGTGCGGGCCATCGGAGGCGTTCATCGGCATGAGCGTACCCTCCTGGACGGCCGTGCCGGACTTGTCCTTGATCGCGTACTCGACGGTCAGGCCGGGGACGAAGTCGCCCGCGCCGTAGCCGAGGTCGTTGTTTTCGGCGGCGGAGACGTCGGCCTCAATGTGCATCGAGGACTCGGCAGCCGGGGTGCCCATCTCGGGCTCCATGTCGACGGGCTGGAAGTAGACGCCGCCCACGACGAGGGGACCGACGTGGACCTCGTCGCCGAGGGGCTGCTCCTCGAAGCCAGCGTCCTCGCCGGGGGCGGGGGCGGCAGGGTTAGCCGAAGCCGAGGCCGGCCCCGCGGGCGTCTCGCTGGAGGACGAGGAGTTGTTGGAGCAGGCAGCCAGGGTGCCTGCGAGGGCCAGCGTGGCCAGGGCCGCGCCGACGCGGAACAGAGAACGCTTCATGTGATGATCTCCTGTGCGTGTTGGTTGGATGAAAAGTCGGTGTCGCTCGACTGCTGTCATTCCTCGGCCCGCGACTGGGCGGCGGCCTCGCGGGCGAGGCGAGCTTTTCCGAAGAAGTAGAGACCGACGATGATGGCGAGAACGATGGCTTGCGCGGCCAGGTTCTCCACTCGGGGGTAGATCCCCAAGAGGTCAATGGTGGGGAAGCCGGAGATGGGCGTCAGGGACACGACGTCAGCCTCCTGAAGTTCCCCGATACCAGAACCCGTAAACGTGAAGGCCATGAAGGCCATCAGCAGCGAGGTAATGGTGAAGAAGGGGCGCAGCGGGATGCGGACCGCCGCGAACTGGATGAGCAGGTAGATGATGACCAGGGCCACGAGGCCGACCGCCAGGCCGATCCACACGTAGTGGACCTTGTCGCCCGCGGCGGCGACGATCGGGACGTAGAAGAGGATCGTCTCGGCGCCCTCGCGCAGGACCGCGAGGAAGGAAATGAAGGCCAGGCCCAGCAGGGAGCCGCTGCTCAGCGAGGCGTCCGTCTGCTTCTTGATGTACTCGTCCCACGCCTTGTTCGAGGACTTGTTGATCATCCAGTTGGAGACCCAGATGAGCATGGCAACCGCGAAGAGCGCCGCGAAGCCTTCGAGGAGTTCCTGGTTCGCTCCCGCCAGGGAGGTGACGTAGCTGAAGAGGAAGGCCAGACCGATGGACAGGCCGAAGGCGAGCACCACGCCGCCCCAGACGATCGGGGCCTTCTTCTTGTGACCGGCCTTGGCCAGGTAGGCCAGGACTGCGGCGACGACCAGGATCGCCTCCATGCCCTCGCGCAGGATCACGAGGAGGGAAGGCAGGAACTGGGCAACCCACGGGGAGGTGGTCGAGCCCTCGGTGGTCTTGTCGGCGGCCTTGCCGGTGTAGCCGTCGAGGCTATTGGCGTCCTCGCGGATGTAGTTCGTCAGCGTCGAGAGGTGCTGGTCGACCGCCGCCGAGTCGTCGTCGGTCATGGCCTTCTTCAGGAGGGAGAACTCCATCTCCACCTGCGAGACGCGCGAACCGGAGATGCGGCTCATGACCTGCTTCTCCATGCCGGTGATCTCGTAGTGCTTGTAGTAGGCCTCGTTGACCTTGTCCTTACCGGCCTTGGCGTCGCCGCCCTTGTAGGCGTTGGCGCCGTCTTCGAGGATGCCGTTGATCGTCTTGGCGACCTCACCCCACGCGCCGGGGCTGTAATCATCCGACGAGGCCTGGGCTGCCGACCCGGGGGCCACGCCATCCAGGGACGCGCCGTCTTCGACCATGTACTGCTTGAGGGTCGTAGCGTGACTATCGACGCCCGCACTGTCGGCGTCACTCATGGCCTTCTTCAGGAGGGAGAACTCCATCTCCACCTGGGAGACGCGCGAGCCGGAGATGCGGGCCATGACCTGCTTCTCCATGCCGGTGATCTCGTAGTGCTTGTAGTAGGCGTCGTTTACTTTGTCCTTGCCGCCCTTGGCGTCGCCCGCCTTGTAGGTGGACACGCCCTCATCAATGAGCCCGTTGATCGTGGTCGAGACATCGCTCCACGTCTGATCCGCGGCGCGCGAGGGAGCGGCGAACACCGCCAGGGAGAGCGCCGCCATAAGCGCGACGACGAAGAGACGGGTAGCCCGCTGGACGACATGATCTGCGTGGGCGCGAAGCACTGCCACGGCTTGCCTCCTGTGAAACCGGCGCGATGGGCTCGCCGGGTCGATCGAATTCCTGTCAATCAGCGTAACCACATCTGGCCCAGGTGGAAAGTAGTCCGTTTAGGTCGTCCTAAATTGTGATCATGCCGTGACCGTGTTTAGCGCGGACATATACCCCCCTTGAAGGACTAAAGGCCCAGGCTGATCGCTTGCTGACACAATGCCACAAAAATGGCGCGCCAGCAGGCGAAACACCCAGACCTCCCACGCCCACAGACGGACGCAACCCACGCGCACATACGTATGCCCATTTATTTCAAAATCTGTCATAATATTCCGGCAGCACAATTAACCGCAGGAAGCAGTCCCACCCATGGCCACCGACCCGAATACACAGCCCCTGAGCGCGACGGCGGATTCTCCCGTGACGAACGCAGGCCCGCAGGGCCCCGTGTCCGCCGCTCCCCTTCCCCTGCCCGGCGAGCCTGGTTCGAGCGAGGCGGCCCCGGCCTCGTCCCCCGCGCGCCCGACGCGCGCCGACTGGGTGCGCATCGCGATCTTCGGCATCCCCTACGCTGCGCTCTTCCTGGTGGGAGTGCCGACATGGCTCTTCCCCGAGTCGTGGAGCCTGACGGCCATCAACCTCGCCGTCGACACGGTCTTACTGATCATCGTCCTGGCACTGTTTTCACGCGAGTTTTTCCCCGCTTTCACCTACCTGCGCACGCACCCCTTCATGAAGATCCTGCTGCTTTTCGGCCTGTGGATCCCGGTCGTCATCGTCCAGGCCGCGACCCGCATCGCCCTCTACGGGCTCAACCCGCCGATCCCCGAGAACCAACAGGCCGTCATCAACGCAATTTTTGACGGCGGCACGGGACTCATCTTCTGCTTCTTCGTCGCCATCGGGGTGCCCATGGTCGAAGAGATTTTCTACCGCCACATCCTCATCGGCAAGCTCAGCGCCTACGCCCCCACGTGGCTCGTCGCGTCGATCTCAGCGGCGCTGTTTGCGTACATGCATTGTCACCAGTGGCAGGATTTCTTCTCGTACCTGCCCATCAGCATCGTCCTGACGCTCGTGTACGTTTTTTCAGGCAAGAGCGTGGCCTACTCGTGGCTGTTCCACGCGCTCAATAACACGATCATGGTGGGCCTGATGTTCGCCATGCAGGGAGCACTGCAGAACGCCTGATTGTTGGTTGCGCGCCCCACCACACAACCCCGCAACCACACAACCCCACAACCACACAACCCCACAACCCCGAAACTAACCAAAAGTCGCACGTAATTTGGGTACCCTAACTTTTTATAGGCATCCAAAAAACCGCGGAATTTCAACGATCCGATTTCAAAACTTGAAATATGGGCAGGGGAATTACGTGCGACATTGTTGGGGAACCACTCTGGCATTTCAAACGGAAGAACCCCACAGGTATGGAGGTCGCCCGGTATCAGGCGGGGCCACGCCACTCGGCATCAGGTGCCGCGACACCGACACGCATCACCGAGAAAGCCCCCAGACAAATCTCGCACGTAATTTGGGTACCCTCACTTTTCTTAGGCATCCAAAAAAACCGCGGAATTTCAACGATCCGATTTCAAAACTTGAAATATGGGCAGGGGAATTACGTGCGACATTGTTGGGGAACCACTCCGGCATTTCAAACGGAAGCACCCCACAACCCACGGGCCGAGCCCGCACACCCCACCCCAGACACAACGAGGCCGCGACCGGTTTCCCGGCCACGGCCTCGTCGTTACGCTCGGCGGCACTCAGCACAGCGCCACCCGCCTGGCGGATCAGGCGGTCATGTCCACGTGGTCCTCGACCGCGGCGCGGCCAGCCTCGAGGCGGGCGACGGGGACACGGAACGGGGAGCAAGACACGTAGTCGACACCCACGTTGTGGAAGAAGTGGATCGACTGCGGGTCGCCACCGTGCTCGCCACACACGCCGAGCTTGATGCCGGGCTTGGTGGAGCGGGCGCGGCGCACGCCCTCGGAGACCAGGGTGCCCACGCCGTGGACGTCGATGGACTCGAAGGGGGAGACGCCGAAGATGCCGGCCTCGATGTACTGCGGGAAGAACACGCCCTCGACGTCGTCGCGCGAGAAGCCCCACACGGTCTGCGTCAGGTCGTTGGTGCCGAAGGAGAAGAAGTCGGCTTCCTCGGCCAGGTCCTCGGCGGTCATGGCGGCGCGCGGCAGCTCGATCATGGCGCCGATGGAGACGCCGGACAGGTCGACGCCGTGGGCTTCGGCGACGGAGGCGATGATGCCTTCGCCTTCCTCGCGCACGAGCTGGAGCTCGCGCACGGAGCCGACGAGCGGGACCATGATCTCGGGACGCGGGTCGAGGCCGCGGCCCACGAGTTCGGCGGCCGCCTCGCACAGGGCGCGCATCTGCAGGGCGAACAGGCCGGGCAGGTAGATGCCCAGGCGAACGCCGCGCAGACCCAGCATGGGGTTCTCTTCGTGCATGCGGCGCACCTCGACGAGCATGGCCTCGTCGGCGGGGTCGAGGGTGCCGGTGGCCTTGCCGACGGCGACCTTGGTCTCCAGCTCGATGAGGGCGGGCATGAACTCGTGGAGCGGCGGGTCGATGAGGCGCACGGTCATGGACTTGCCGTCCATGACCTCGAGCATCTCGAGGAAGTCCTGCTTCTGCTTCTTCTCGAGCTCGTTGAAGGCGGCCTGGCGCTCGTCAGACTCGGGGGCGGAGAGGATCGCGCGCTCAACGAGCGGGCGGCGATCACCCAGGAACATGTGCTCGGTGCGGCACAGGCCGATGCCCTCGGCGCCGAAGGCGATGGCGCGCGTGGAGTCGAGGGGGGTGTCGGCGTTGGCGCGCACGCGCAGGCGGCGGACCTTGTCGGCGTGGGACAGGAGCTTGTCGACGGCCTCGACGAGCTCGCGGGTGCCCGCATCCTCGCCGGCGGCGGCGAGGCCGGCCTCGAGGCCTTCGGCGAGGTAGGTGGTGACGGGCGAGTCGGTCACGGGGACCTCGCCGCGGAAGATTTCGCCGGTCTGGCCGTCGATGGCGATGGTGTCGTCAGCGGTCAGGACGAGGTCACCGATGGTAACGGTGCCGGCGGCAGCGTCGATCACGAGGGATTCGGCACCACACACGCAGGTCTTGCCCATGCCGCGGGCGACGACGGCGGCGTGCGAGGTCTTACCGCCGCGCGCGGTGAGGACACCCTCGGCGGCGACCATGCCGGGCAGGTCATCGGGGTTGGTCTCGCGGCGCACGAGGACGGTCTTGATGCCCTTCTCGGCGGCTTCGACGGCCTGCGCGTTGTCGAAGGCGATCTTGCCGACGGCGGCGCCCGGGGAGGCGGCCATGCCGCGAGCGATGAGCTCCTTCTCGGCCGTGGCGTCGAACTGCGGGAACATCAGCTGGGTGAGATGGTCGCCGGTGACGCGACCCAGGGCCTCGTCGCGGGTGATGAGCTTTTCGCCCAGGAGCTGGGTGGCGATGCGGAACGCGGCGGCGGCGGTGCGCTTGCCGACGCGGGTCTGGAGCATCCACAGCTTGCCGCGCTCGACGGTGAACTCGATGTCGCACATATCGCGGTAGTGCGTCTCGAGCTTGCGCATGATGGCGCGCAGCTCGTCGTAGACGGGCTTGTTGATTTCCTTGAGGGCGGACAGGGGCAGGGTGTTGCGGATACCCGCAACGACGTCCTCGCCCTGCGCGTTCTCGAGGTAGTCGCCGTAGACGCCGGAGTGGCCGGAGGAGGGGTCGCGGGTGAAGCAGACGCCGGTGCCGGAGTTTTCGCCCATGTTGCCGAACACCATGGTGCAGATGTTGACGGCGGTGCCCAGGTCGTGGGGGATGCGCTCACGGCGGCGGTAGATGCGGGCGCGCTCGGTGTTCCAGGAGCGGAAGACGGCCTCGATGCCCATGTCCATCTGGGTGCGCGGATCCTGGGGGAAGTCCTCGCCGGTCTGTTCCTTGACGATGCCCTTGAAGGTGTCGACGAGGCCCTTGAGGTCCTCGGCGGTCAGGTCGGTGTCGCCCTTCACGCCACGCTCGGCCTTGAGGTTGTCGAGGGCGTCGGAGAAGAGATCGCCGTCGATGTCGAGGACGGTCTTGCCGAACATCTGGATGAGGCGGCGGTAGGAGTCCCACGCGAAGCGCTCGTTACCGCTAACGGCTGCGAGGCCGAGAACCGACTCATCGTTGAGGCCGATGTTCAGGACAGTTTCCATCATGCCGGGCATGGAGAACTTGGCGCCGCTTCGCACGGAGACGAGGAGCGGGTCGGCGGGGTCGCCGAGGTGGCGGCCCATCTGGTCTTCGACGCCACGCAGCGCGCGGGTGACCTCGGTGGCAAGCGACTCGGGAACGGCCGACTCCTTGAGGTATGCGCGGCATGCCTCGGTGGTGATCGTGAAGCCGGGGGGAACAGGCAGGCCGAGCTTCGTCATCTCGGCGAGGTTCGCTCCCTTACCTCCGAGCAGGTCCTTCATGGACTTGTCACCCTCGGAGAAGTCGTACACATACTTGACCATCGTGGTCCTCAACTTCCGTGTTTGCGATGATTGGCCCGACACCGGGCCACTACCACAGGCAAGGATACACGTATCAAGGGACTAAGGTCACTTCAAGACACGCAGAATAATGATTGTCCTTACATGGACGAGGCCTTGGTTGCTTGTCGGGTATCGTTTCCTCGCGCGGAAGTAGCGTCAAGCGGGCTGGTCAGGGGTATCGGCGAGGCTGTCACGCAGGCGCCGGCGGGCGCGGCGTTCGGCCGACCGGGGGCGGGCAGACGGACGTGGGGCGGGCCCCAAGGCCCACCCCACACTCGTCACAGGAGCCAGGTCGCCGGCGAGGCTCGCCGGTCCAGCTATCTGACCTGTCGGCCGTCGACCCACTCTTGAAGGAGCGTGAAGACGATGTATCGCTCACCGGCCTCATCGAAGCAGACCGCGCCACGCACGTCCAGCCAGATACGGTGCTCCCGTGTGGTGACCGTGATGTTGTAGGCAGCCACGCTCCCCGGCAAGCTGTCACTGACCTCCCCTACGTCAATTGACTCAACATCCGCAACGTTAAGATCGGGACACAGGGCCTGCTCTGGGCTTTCCCCGCGAATGCACGATTCCAGAAGAGGCACGAATTGCTCCTGTTGCCAGGCCTTTGTTTCCTCGTTCAAGACGATGTCGATTTGGTGAGGTTCGTCAGCATCGAACAAGTCGATCGTCGCACCCGACGGAACGGAGTCGACACTGTACTCGGTGTCTTCACTGACCCGGGTCACGCTGATGTCGTAAACGCCGGGATACGCGTACACTACACCGCCGCCGCCAGCGAAGTGCCACAGGTCGTCTGTTACGGGAGGAATCATCCGTTGATTGCCCTTGGTCGCTCCGACGTCCCCGAGCGACACTCCAGCAATCGACAGGTCTGAGGCGTACCCGTCCGCGAACACAGCGACACTACGCGCCGCACTGGAAACGACCCTCCACGAGCCAACGTGTGGCCGCGGGATAACCGAACGCTCGAGGTAGATCACGCGGGTCGTGGAGCGGCCGTTCGCCGAAAACTCAATGTTGACACCCTGCCGACCATCCCTGTCGAGCTCGGAGTGCACCCACACAGCGCCCACACTCATCGCTGGAGTACTCGACGAGCGCTGGAGTCGCCGCAGGTCGACCGCGTCGCCACGCCCGACATTGGGATCGGCGTCGGCGTCGGCGCTCTCAACCGCCAGGGCATCTTCGAAGCGCCCCTGGGCGATCGCCTCCGCGTAGTAGCGCGCAGCCGTCTCCGCGCTCACGCTGAACGAATACACGAGGCCACCCACCACCGGCAGCACAACGAACACACACACGAGGACGAGGATCATCCGCACGCGATTCTTCATGGCATAGCCTCTTCTCTCATTACGACAACACTACGGGCGCCACAATGCGCCCACTCACCAGTTCCAAGGGTGGTGAGACTCCTCGCCGACCCTGAACACGACACGAGCATCGCCCGCCTCGTCGAAGCACAGCGCACCCGCCAGATCGACGGAAACAACATCGGCGTCAGTCTTAATCCAAAACGTTTCCGAACCGTCTAAACCATCGGACTGCCACCAAACCTTCTCCTCCACTTCATCGCTCACAGTGCCCGAAAAGTCGAAAGTGGGACACAGCGCGCCCTGCGCTGCTTCCGATCCAAAACACGACCGCCCGAGCGACTCGAAGGCGCCCACAAACCACGCGCGCGTCTCATCGTCAGGCATGATGCTGATCGTCGTATCCGACCCGTACCCGGCCAACTCAATCGACGAGGCACCAACCTCGGAATTAATGAGCACATCCGTATGCTCACTCACCTTATCGACTGCAACCTCATAGACACCCGGGTACGCATAGACAGTCGTCGCATGAATGGGTTGGGGCACCACGCCATCGGCCGACACACCCGCAGGAATAGCGACACCGTCACTGCCCGTCGCCCCCACGCGACCAAGCGACACCCCGCCGATGCGCACATCGGAGGCATAGCCATACGCCCGCACCGTCTCCACCTGCGCAGCGCCAGAGACGACGCGCCACATGCCCACGTGCGGCCTTGGCACACCCACACGCTCCAGGTAAATCTCGCGCGTGATCGTGCGCCCGTTGACGGACAAATCAATGCTCGCTCCTTGACGCCCCCACACATCGAGCTCGGGGTACACCCGTACGGAACCCACACTATTCGGCGCCACTAAGTGACCTTGGCGCAGTCTACGACACCACCGAGTTCTATGCCGCTGCCTTTGTCGGCGTCGGCGCTCTCAACCGCCAGGGCATCTTCGAAGCGCCCCTGCGCGATCGCCTCGGCGTAGTGGCGCACAGCCGCCTCCGCACTGATCCTCGACAGATACACGAGGCCACCCACCACCGGCAGCACAACGAACACACACACGAGGACGACGATCGTCCGCACGCGATTCTTCATGAAACCCTCCAAAAACGACGGAAACAATTGCAACGGGCCTTCGCTTTCTGCGAGCCACGCCCCGGAATGTTCTAGCGATAGCTTCTAAAGACGATACGGCGCTCACCCGACTGATCGAAGCAGACCTCGCTCTTCAGCCCCACCGTGGTTTCATAATTACCGGTCGTGACCTGAATGGAGGGGGCACTCAGTCCTTCGCGTTGATCACCGCTGATCTCACCAACATCGATCAAGTCGGCTCGAGGGTACTGTTGCGTGTGGCACACGGCTTCTTCCGGTTTCTCCCCCCCGAAGACACGCGGTCGCCAAAGCAGCGAAGCGTTCCTGATGCCATGCGTGCGTCTCCTCATCCACGGTGATGTCGACCTGATGACGTGCACGAGTTCCCATTTCTATCGCCGAGGCTCCCGCGACGGAGTCGACAGAATACTCGGTGTGCTCGCTGAGCTGTGTCACGCCGATGACATACATGCCCGGGTACGCGTACACCTCGTGGTCATGGTGATCGGGATGCCACAGGTCGTCGCTCGCGGAAATAGAAATGCTAGCCGTGGTGCCTCCGACAGAGCCCAGCGAGACCCCGCCGACGGTTACCTCGGTGGCATAGCCTTCCGTGCGCACTGTCTCCTCACGAGCGGCTCCCTCTGCGATGCGCCAGGGACCCACGTGCAGCCTGAGAGAAGCCGTATTCTCCACGTAGATTTCACGGGTGACTGTAGAACCGTTGACGGAAAAGTCGATAGCGGCTCTCTGACGCCCCCTCACATCCCTGCCCGAATACATCCGCACAGCGGATACGGAAGAGGGCGCGGCCACCTGGGCCCGCCGCAGATCAACCAAGGAACCCCACGTAACACGGCTATCGTTGCGACCTCTGTCCATCTCAACGCTCAGCGCATCTTCGAAACGTCCCTGCGCGATCGCCTCCGCGTAGTAGCGCACGGCTGCCTCGGCACTGGTCCTCGCCAGGGAACTCACCGAGCCAATCAGTGGCAGGAAAACGAAGACATACACGAGGACAACAATGGTCCGCGCGCGATTCTTCGGGGACCAACTCTTACGCAGCATTGTCACGTACCCCCTCGTCACTTCTTCCTCCGATAGCGGTTACTCTCGTCGAGGAACAACACCGTGTGGGCCTCACCCGCATCGTCGAAGCACACCTCGTTGATGACATTCAGAAGCACGCGTTCGTCGGCTGTTTCTACATTGACGCCCCAGCTCCTAAGGCGCCCAAATTCCCTGGACGCCCCACCAAAGGAGACCGACTCAACACCCGATACCTCCACGCCCGGGCACACGACGCCTTCCGGCTTCTCACCCTTCACACAAGCGACCGCGAGGGACTCGAATTGTTCCTCCTGCCACGCTTCCGTCTCCTCATCGAGAGGGACCTCGAGCCTGTGGTTCAGAAGCCCCTGTGTGAAGGCGATAGTCTGCGCCCCCACCGAGGAATCGACGAGCACTTCGGCCCCCTCGCCGACCGTGGTCACCTCCACCGGGTACACTCCCGGATACGCAACGAAGACGACGCTACTGCTGCCCCTGTGCCACAGTCCCTCAGTTGGCACCGTCAGCGGGATAACCGTGCCGTCGCTACCTTTCTCACTCACTGCGCCGAGCGTCATACCTCCGACGCTCACCTCAGAGGCGTACCCCTCCATGCTGAGCGGATACTTGGTAGCCAGCCCCTCAGTTACTTTCCACGCGCCCAGCAAGCCACGTCGAGAGGCATCGGGACGCATGGAAATTGTGCGGGTCGTGACGTATCCGTTGACGTTCAAGCCGATTCTGACGGCCTGGCTTCCATCCTGTTGCGCAACGCCCACGAGCGACACGCTCGTCACACTGGAGGGAACGGCGATCTGGCCTCGCCGCAAATCGACGTTCTCGGGCTCCACGCTGCCAGAAGCCTTGTCCGTTTCCATAGCCATCGCATCCTCGAAGCGCCCCTGGGCGATCGCCTCGGCGTAGTAGCGCGCAGCCGCCTCAGCACTGATCCTCGACAGATACACGAGGCCACCCACCACCGGCAGCACAACGAACACACACACGAGGACGACGATCATCCGCACGCGATTCTTCATGAACTCACTCCCTCTCGCATGCCCAATCAGCCGCCGAGGGCATCGGTGCCCCCAACCTCCAAACGGTCAACATAAGACAGCCTAGTACATACACCTGTGGGGTGGACCAACAGGTCCACCCCACAGACAAGGCGCATGTGGCGTCAGCGCACGCGGAACTCGATCGTGGTTCCCTCGCCGACGTCGATAAGGTCGCCGTCGTTCAGAGCGATCGTCACCATGGGTGACGTCCTGGAAGGATCCGTCAGCGTGGCGCAGGACGGTGCCGTTGGCGCTGCCCAGGTCCATGAGGGCCCACGAGCCGGGCGTCGTCATCATAACGGCGCAGTGCGAACGCGAGATCTCGGTGGCCGGGCTGGGCACGCGCAGCACGGTCGCCACGGGGCGGCCGGTCAGGGCGCGGGCGTCGGGGTCGCGGCCGATGACGACGTCACGCGAGACCTCGACGGGCACGGTGCCGCCGTGGATCAGGAAGGCGACGGGGGCGGCCGGGCCGGCGTTGACGGGCGCGAGGCGCAGGATCGTGGCCTCGGTGTCGGTCTCGGCACCCAGGTCGGCCAGTCCGGCGGCGCTCATGGCCTCGGGCGCGGCGGGCGGCTCGGGTGCCATCTCGGGAGCGGGCTCCGGCTCGGGAGCGGGCTCAACCTCAGCCTCAGGCTCCGGCGCAGGAGCGGGCTCAACCTCAGGCTCGGGCTCCAGCGCAGGAGCGGGAGCGGGCTCAACCTCGGGCTCAGGAGCAGGCTCGGGTTCGGGCTCGAACGAGGTGGACTCCGAGTAGGCGGCCAGGCGCTCGGTCGACGCGGCGGTGTTGACCGGCGGCTCGACGGCATCGGCGACGACGTAGAGCTCGCTCGAGGTCTGCTCGACCTCATTCTCAGCGACGTCCTCACCCGCATCCGTGGCCTCGACCTGCTCAGGCGCGGCGGTGCGCGCGGTGGGCGTCAGCGAGACGGGACCGTTGGCGGTGGCTGCGAGGAACTGAGCCTCGACGGCGGCCAGGTCGACCGACGACGTGTGCGTGATGGTCGGCTCGGGCAGCTCCTCGCGCGCGTCGCGGCGGGCGCGGCGCTCGTGGTCGGGAATGTCGGGGTTGATGAGGAAGCCCATCGTGTCGACGGGCAGGGAAGCCAGGGCCTCGACCTCGTCCAGGGCGCGGCCGATGCGAATCTCGGCGGCCTCGACGCGGTCGGCGGCGGGGACCATCCACGTGATCTCGTCGCCCTCGTTGATGCTCGCCTCGAAGGTCTGCCACTCACCGGGGTTGAAGGGCCAGGCCCAGATCGGGTCGGTCCACACCTGCTCGGTGATCTGTCCTGCGGCGCGCATGCGCAGCTGGATGTTACCGAGGACTGTCAAGTAGGGCTGTTCGCCGGCGCAGTCCAGGAGCAGGACGTCGCCCTGCTCGGCCTGCACGTGGGAGAGCCACGCCTGCGTGTCGGCTCGTCCCCACACGACATCAGCCGCGGAGTCCGCAAATTCGAGCGGCACCAACGCGGCACCGAGGGGTCCGGTGACGAGCATCGCGCCTGTCCGCGACACAAGAAGCGTCCAATCTGAAGCATCAGTCACTGCCTTCTCTACGAGGAACCCGGCGCGCTGTCTGAATCGACGCCGGACGTACTGGTTGAATCATTCGATTCATGACATTCGTTGTCAATGTTACTCGTGATTGGGTTCCTGCGTAGACTACAACCGCAGTTGAGTTGTCACGAGTGCCGGCTTCGAGGCTGGCTTTCACGAGGACATCGGCGGTTCCTTGCGGACCGTTGCCAGCGGCGACGATCGCGTGGATCTGGGAGTCTTGCAGGACCCCGTGCACGCCATCTGTACAGATGACGGCGCGATCGCCCTCTTCGAGGGGCATGATTGTGTAATCCGCCTTGACGCTGCCGGATTGTCCGGCTCCCAGGGCCTTGGTGACGACGTTGGCCGGGGGAATCACCTGCGGCGCGCCGGAGGTGGCGGCCAGGTCGCGGGCTTCCTGCAAGGCGGAGTGGTCGTGGGTGAGCTGACGGATCCCGCCGGGGCCCACGACGTAGGCGCGCGAGTCGCCGACGTTGAAGGAGAGCCAGTAGGGGCCCTCGGGGGTCCACAGGACCATGAGGCCGGACAGGGTGGTGCCGGGCGCGCCCATCGGGTTATCGACGGGCGCCAGGCCGGCGACGGCGGTGGCCGCCGCGTCGATGGCGACGGAGAGGTCGACCAGGTCGACGGGGCGGTTTCCGAGGCGCTCGGGGCTCAGGAACTGCCGCAGAGTGATGACTGCCTTCGACGAGGCCTGGGCACCGCCGAGGTGGCCACCCATTCCATCGGCGACCGCGAAGACGGGCGAAACCGCCAGCCAGGAGTCTTCATTTTCGGAGCGGACGGGACCGATGTCAGTCGACGCGCCCCACGATAGTGGGGCGCGCTCAGCATGTTCACCCTGAGCCATCTACCTTCGTCTTTCTCGCTGCGTTGGGCGCGTGGGATAACGCGTAACACCGTTATTCTACACGCGAGGCAGAAATGGTTACGCGCTATCGAACGGGATCAGACCAGGCGAGCTGAGCGCGGAAGGTGCCCGCCTCGCGCGAGACGACGATCGCTCGACCGGGCAGTGCGCGGACCGGCCTCACACGCCCGATAACCTGACCTTCGTCCGGGTTACCGGACAACATGATGCCTGTCGACCCGAGGTCAATGATCGAACGCAGGACGCGCTCGTACAGGGCCCCAGAGGCGCCACCCATCCGCCTCGCGATAACCAGGTGGAGACCAACATCACCCGCCTGGGCCAGCAGCGGCTGTAGCGCCGCGAGCGGATTACCCTCGGAGGTCACGACGAGGTCGTAGTCGTCGACGAGGACCCAGAACTCCGGTCCCTTCCACCAGCTTCTATTCGCGAGCTGTTCGGGGGTCACGTCGTCGCCGGGTAGACGTTCCTTCAGGAACGCCACGAACTCAGCCATATCTCTTGCGACAGACTCGTTCGTCGTCAGGTAGGCGGCCAGGTACTCCTTCGGAATGGCGCCGAGGGAGGAGCGGCGCCGGTCGACGACGATGATTTGCGCTTCCTGGGGCGTATTCCTGGCCACGATTTCGCGTGCAAGGGAGCGCAGGAACGTTGTCTTGCCGGACTTGGAGTCGCCGAAGAGGTAGAGGTGGTGCTCGGAGTTCGGGTCGAAGCGGAACGCCCCGAGTCGCGATTCTTCGACACCGAGAATGAGCGCGGGGGCTCGGCCCTGCACCGGGGCGAGCGCGCCAGGCAGCTGCGCGATCTCCTCGGCAGTGACCTTGGTCGGCAGGAGGCGAAGCTTGGGGCCGGGGCCGGCGGGCAGCGCCGCGCGGATCTGCTCAATCGTGGTGACCACGCCTTCGCTGACGGTCGCCGGGTCCGCCTCGCCGTCCGCGCGGGGCAAGGCGATGAGGACGTGGTGCTTGGACGCACACACTCCTCGGCCCGGCCGAGCGTCCGGGATCTGCTTCTGCACGTTGCGGTCCAGCGCGGAGTCGCGGAAGTCGCCGATCTTGAGTTCGAGCTTCGAACCGAGCATGTCAACGATCTGCATGCGGAAGTCATTCCAGCGAGGCGTTGCGGCCACGAGGTGCACACCGAATGTCAGGGCGGTGTTGAGCATGCGACCGATCCTCATGTCGAGGTCGTCGAAGTCGGCCTTGAGGGAGGCCCAGTTGTCGACAACGAGGAACACGTCGCCGTATCCGTCGTCGTAGAGCCCCTGGGCGCGACCGCGCCGGTAGGTCTCGATCGAGTCGATCTTGTGCTGCTGGAAATAGCGCGCGCGATCCTCGATAATGCCTTGGACCTCGGCGAGGATTCGGGTGAGGACTTCACCGGTGTCGCGCGTGGCGATACCGGCGACGTGGGGGGCGTCTGCGAAGGACGCGAAGGTTCCACCGCCCAGGTCGATGATGTAGAACTGGACTTCCTGCGGCGTGTAGATGAGCGAGAGCGACATGACGAGGGAGCGCAGCGCCATCGATTTGCCGGTCAGCGGGCCGCCGACGACCGCGAAGTTACCGCCCGCGCCCGACAGGTCGAAGGTGAGCAGGTCGCGGCGCTGTTCAAGCGGGATGTCCCTGATGCCCAGCGGGAAGACGAGGGAGCCGCGCTGGCGCCACTCCATCGACACGAAGCCGACGCCGTCGACGGGTGCGAGGTCGGGCATCATCTGGTCGAAGGTGTCGGGCACGTCCAGCGGGGGCAGCCACACCTGGTGGGCGGGTACGCCCTTACCGGTCATTTTCGCCACCGCGATGTCGAGCTCGCTCATGTCTGCCCACTTGGCGTCCCCGGGCAGGCTCATGACTTCTTCGGACGAGGCCGGGGCTGCGATGGGCTCTTCGCGTGTCAGGACGGGGGCCAGGGTGAAGGGCAGGACCTTGATCGAGCGGTCCGGCGTTCCAGCCGTGGACAGCTGGGTAGAGCCGACGGTTCGCTGCGGCGGCGGGGCCGCGACGTACGAGGCACGGAAGCGGATGAGTTCGTCCGTGCCGGGCATGAGGAAGCCGGAGCCGGGCAGCGAGGGGAGCTCGTATGCGTCCGGCACGCCCAGAACCTCGCGGGACTCGCTGGCTGAGAAGGTCTTGAGGCCCACGCGGTAGGACAGGTGAGACTCAAGGCCGCGCATCCTCGAGGTTTCGAGCCTTTGCGAGGCGAGGAGCAGGTGGATCGAGAGCGAACGGCCCAGGCGGCCGATCGCGACGAACAGCTCGGCGAACTCCGGCTTGGCGGTGAGCAGCTCGGAGAACTCGTCGAGGATCAGGAAGAGGGCGGGCATCGGGGGGAAGGAATGCTTGCCCGCGATACGGTCCTCCTCATACTGGGTGACGTTGGCGTAGTTACCCGCCTCGCGCAGGACTTCCTGGCGGCGCACCATCTCGCCCTTGAGCGCGTCTTGCATGCGGTCCACCAGGGACAGCTCGGACTCGAGGTTGGAGATCATGGCGGACACGTGCGGCATCTCGGACATGCCCGCGAAGGTCGCGCCACCCTTGAAGTCAACGAGGACGAAGTTGAGCTGCTCGGGCGAGTGGGTCAGGGCCAGAGCCAAGACGAGGGTACGAAGGACCTCCGACTTACCCGAACCGGTTGCGCCGATCAGGAGGCCGTGGGGGCCCATGCCCTGCTGGGCGGACTCTTTGATGTCGAGCAGGACGGGGACGCCTTCGGGGGTGACACCGAAGGGGACGCGCAGGCGGTTCCTGCCCTCGCGACGCACCCAGGCCCGCTCGGGATCGTAGTCTCGGATGTCGCCCAATTGCAGGAGCTCCATGAGGTCCACGGAGCGCTTGACGTCCGAGCGCCCGACAGGCGTCTCGCTCTCTTTCTTCTCGGTGCCCATGGCGAAGGGAGTCAGTCGTCGGGCGATGGCCTCGGCCTGAGCGCGCCCCACCCGCTCCCATTCGCCGACGATCGCCTGGTGACTGAAAAGGTTGACCTCGAGCACGCCGCGCGTCTGTCCTTTCGCCACGGGGTGGACGAGGAGGCGCACCGTCGACGGGCTCGTCAGCGCCCCCCACTTCTCGTGCAGGTTCACGACAGTCACGCCGGCAGCGCCGTCGCGAGAACCGATCTGGGTTGAGGCGGGCAGCTCAGCGCCGTCACACACGACGAGGACGTGCGGCCAGGGCGTCAGATCACCACGTGGGGTAAAGCCCGGCCGATCCGTCACGTCGGAGCCGAGGAGGTCCAGCAGATCGATGTCCTCAGTGACCACCATGCGGGCGGGGCCCACGGCGTCCGACTCGACGGTCGAACCGGCGTGAGGGAGCCACTTGACCCACTCCCACTCCGTGAGACGATCCGGCGAGCACAGCACCGCGATACGCAAGTACGAGGGGCTGACGAAGGTCGCCAGGTGCGTCATGATCAGCCGCGCGACGCCGATCGTGTCCTCGCGGCGGCCCGCCAGCTCGACATGCGAATATTCCTCCAGGGGAACACCGAAGGCGACGCTGTCCAGGTTGCGGTGAGTCTCAACAAAGCGCGTCATCGCAGACAGGCACACAATGTCCGGGTTCGCCATGGGCGGCAAGTCGGGAGCCAGCAGCTCCATCGCCAAGCTCTGCTCAGACACGCCAACTCGCGCATTGAGCATTTCGACGCCCGGCTCACGCTCCCACACGCGCTCACCCTGTTCCGCCACCGCAACCAAGGCCTCGGGCGCGGGAAGGGCCCAGTTCACGAAAGCCCGCTGGCGGTCAGCGACGTTACGGACCGTCTGCCTCGTTTCCGACAGGTACGCCAGGTACTCACCGCGCAGCGTGCGAACCTTCTGACGATGCTGGGAGACCTGCCGATAGACGTTAAACGCGACCATGGCGACCATGGCGAACACCATGCCGCCCGCCATCATCAGCATCATCGAGTTACGACCCTGACCTGCGCCCCCGCTGGCCTGGGAGATCGCCATGAACACCATGACGCCCATCGAGCCCATCATCGGGACCACCATCGCAAGCACGTTACCGATGCCCGCGGCCTCAGCCTGGTTCGGCGGAGCCTGGATGGGAATCTTCCCTTCGGGCATCTCCGGTACGCCCTCCAAGCGATCCTCAGAGTCAGCCATCGTTCCTCCCTTGTCACCGCACCCGGGTAGCAGTAGTCCCCGCTATCCTAACGTGGACCACAGTCGAACTTTTGCCAAGCCCGCGTCTGATGACACAATACTGTCTGAGAGTGTCATCCGTGTCGGAGACGAAAGGAGGCTCGCGTGGGACAAACACAGGCATCGATTACCGTCGTTGGCAGCTCCCACCGGGAGGACTACGTCATCCCCGTCGGAATGACGATCGCGGGCCTGCTCGCACTCATCGAGGTTGATCTGACCAAGCTGTCAGCTCGCCTCACACTCGGAGGCGGACGTCCCGTCGAGCTCGGTGCTGTCATCGGACGAGACATTCCCTCCGGTTCGGTCATCACCATCGTCGGCACGCAGGAATCGGCCCAAGCCGTCGCCGACGACCAACGTTCCAGAAACAACCGGCGCTTCCGGCCGGCGCTCACAGCCGCGGCCTTCGTATTCGTTGCCTCCGTCGTGTCTCTCCTCGGCGTCCTCCTGCCCGTGCTCGCCTGTATCGCGACGGCTACGACATGCTCCCCTCGCTCGCGACTGACACGTGGGGACGCCTGGGCCTGGGGATCGTGTGCGCACTCATCTGGTCGTGCCCGCTCCTGGCCCCGAGCAACGCAGCGCGCGGCTTCGTCCTCGTCACCTGTTGCGCCGCCGCCGGGGTGAGCGTCGGCGTCGCAGCCACTCCCCTACCCGGCTCGCTTACCCTGCTGCCCGTCATCGTCACCTGGTCCTGCCTGATCGTCGCCAGCCTCGTTCTTTTCGCCAGGCCCACGCCGAGCGCGCGCGTCAACGTCCAGTGTTTCGCACTGATTGCCGTGACCGTCACGGTCGCGTCCCTCAGCGCACTGAGCAGCATCCGCTTCGCTCCGTTGATCTTCACCGCGTCGATTTTCTTCGTCTCACTGTCTCCTCACCTGGCCCTCCAGGTCCCCGACCACCAGGTGCTCGACCTGCCGCTGGTCATGAAGCGCCTCCCCTCCATTCGCCTCACCGTCCTGCAGCCACCATCGCGAATCACGCCGCTGCGCGTCAACAAGACGCTGGCGGAAGCGTACGACCGCTCCCGCACGATCCTGTGGAACGCGACCATCGTTGCGCTCATCTCCGGCCTGTTGACCGCCTACCAGATGCCGGTCGGCGAGGAGACACCCTACGCCGGCTACGCCACGCTCGCGCTGTGCCTCCTCGCGATCCTCGCCCTGGTCACCAACGCGCGTTCGAAGCGCGACCGGCTGACGCATTACGGGCCTCGTCTCGCGGCGCTCGCGATCTGGGTGATGCTTTTCTTCGCGCCCGGTTGGGACCGCTACCTCCTGCGTTCCACGGGCGAGTCGTCGGCACCGACGCTGACGTTCGCGCAGCACGTCATCCTGCCTCTCTCCCTGTGCCTACTGGCTGTGATCGTGCCCGTCGTGGCGCTCATCCGCTCGGGCCGCGACCCCTCCGCCCTGGTCGGCAGAATCATCGACATCATCCAGGGGCTTTCACTCACGTTGCTCCTACCAGCCGCGACCTACGGGTCAGGACTTTTCGATCTCGTTTGGCGGAAGGTACTATGACAGCCACATCACCCGACCTCGTTGCCGTCCCCGCATCCCCCGGCAAGCGCGTTGCTGCGCTCCTCATCGATATCGTCGGCGCTGCGCTGTTCGGTGCCGTCGCCTCGGCCCTGTCACACGGCAACGTTGCCATCATCGTGACGACCATCGTCGAATACGTTGCCCTCCAGGCCATCCTGATCGCACTGCATGGTCGTTCGGTGGGCGCCTTCCTGGCGCGTTGCGCGCTGGTGCGCGCTGGTTCGTCGCAATTGTCCCCCTCGCTGATGGTCTCCGCGGGGTATGTCCTCCTGACGGCTCTGTCCTCGCTGATCCCGCCCCTGCCCGTCATCTTCGTTCTTCTGGGAGGCCAACGCGGGTCGTGGATGGCGAAACTGTTCTCACTTCAGTGCGTGACCTTCGTACCGGAGGACACAATCGACGAGGCCGTGGCGTCGCCCAGCCCCTACGGCAAGGCGGGTGCAGGCATCGCCGAGGGCCATACGAGTTTCTCCTCCGTGACCGACATTCCCTCGGCACCGATCAGCCACTCCAGCGAGTCACCGGCAAGCGCCCAGCCCAGCGTCGAGCTGCCCAAGCCCAGCGTTGAACTGCCCAAGCCCAGCGCCCAGGCGAGCTCACGCGCGTGGCCTGCCCCGGCCCCGGCCTCGTCAGTGCCGTACGTGCCCGGCCCGCAGATTCCCGCCCCCGTCCAGGAGGTGCCTGCCGCGGCGCCCGTCCGGGAGGAGGCGATGCCCAAGGCACCAGCCACGGCACCGGCACCGACGCCTGCGTGGGCTCGCGAGACGCAGGCCCCGAAGGCTCCCATCGGGGCACCGATACCCACGCCGACGCCGGTTCAGGAGACGCAGGCCCCGAAGGCTCCCGTTGCACCCCCGGCACCGACCGCGCGCTTCTCCGCGCCCACGCCGCAACCCCTCGCTCGAGAGGCGAGCGCCGAGGTCGAAGCCCCTCGCCCGCCGGAGCCCGCTGTCCCCGCGCCCGCTCTCCCCACGACCGCACCGAAACCTGCTGCCACAGCGACCAACAGCACCACGGCCTCGGCGCCGGCGAGCGCGTCCTACGCCGCACTCCTGCTCGACACGGGCCAGTCAATCCCCGTCAACCGCACGATCGTGCTCGGCCGCGCGCCCTCGCCGCAGCGCGCCACGGACTCCCCGATCCCCGTGGAGGATCAGACGCGCTCGCTTTCGCGTACGCACGTGCGCATCGCCCCCTCCGAGGGCGGCATTACGATCGAAGACCTTAACTCGGCGAACGGGACGCGCGCCCGTTCCCCCAACGGGCAGACCCACACCCTGGTTCCCGGCCAGCCCATCGAGCTTCCCATGAACAGTCAGCTGCTGCTGGGTGAACGCCTCATTTCCGTTGTGGACCTGCGCCAGCGGCGCTAGCGTGGCGCTGTGAAAGCCTCTTCTGTCATTTCCTGTCATCTGGTAGGCTCGAACCATCACGATCATGCCTGTCAATGAGGAGTCGTCATGGGTGCCGAGAATGTTCCTGCGAACATGGAAGTCAACTACTACAAGTGGAAGAGCTGGATCGCAGCCCTGAGTGAGGATGAGGATTGCGTGGCAGTGAAGTTAGAGAACGCCGCCCAAGAATTGCAGAAAAATGTGGATGTTCAGACGGAGGGCAAGTGGGGCGTGGAGGCGGGGCCTGTGGCCTTTCAGGCGCGCTACACGTCCTACCTGAACCAGGAGATCACCGCGCTGAATGCGATGGCAGACAATGTGCGCAGATTTGCGGGTGCGCTAGAGACGGCTGTCAGGGCTCTTGAGGCTGGGGATGAGGATGCGCAGGCGAACCTGGAGGCGACCCTTAAGACTATTCCGTCCTCGTATGTCTCTGAGGAGATGAAGGCGATCTGGGAAGGGGATACGACCGGTTCGCCTCAGATTCCGCCAGATCTGGACTTCTGACGCTTGGCGCGTGTGCCGTTGTCCGTGTTGGATCTGAGGGAGGAAGATTGTGATGGTGTTGCGGGGACGTTGTCGTCGTGTCGTGGCCCGGTGGGTGGCGTGTGTGGTTGCGGTTGGCGCGTGCGTGGTGGGCGTGGGGGTGCCTGCGTCGGTTGGTGATCCGCTTCCCACCCCTAGTGTTCCTGTTGCTGCGTCGCCCGAGACACCTGTGTTGCCCGGTCATGTCGTGACGATCAGGGCGGTGGTGGAGCAGACCGCTATTGAGACCCCGGCTAAGACGAGGGAGTGGTCCATCCATATGAAGCTGAGTTTTCAGGGAGGGTGGATGCGGTCGTTGAATATTACGAAGGAGGAGTGTCAATACCTCGCTGATACGTTTTGGTCGGGTAGTGCCCCAGACTATTTCGTAAAAGTTGAGTCGGTGAGTATTTTTTGTGACCTGGATGCGTATTATTTGGGGGAGGCACGCCACGCGTTTTATTCCCTGGATGAGGCGGGACACGTGCAGGTGCGCGCCCCCATGACGTATCTGACCCAGATTGCTGATTCGTTTGAGGACGCGAGCATCACAGAGCTCCAAGTAGAGTTCACCTCCATTAATAACGCCCACTGCAATGCCGAGCCCTGGATAGCACACTTGGATGATCCCCTCCCTGCCGGTCACTGGTCTTATTGTCGGTGGATGACTAACAAAGGCGACACTGTGCCAACGACGGATGAGCCGCTCCTGGAAGGCGACGCCGAGCAGGCGTTCTTTGATTTCGAGCGGGGCACCGTCGGACCCTTCATCGACATGCCCGCCCCCATCAATCCCTTCACCATCACACCCACGCCCCCGCAGGCCGAGGAGCCAGCCTCGGGCGCCACCACTGAGGCCGCCGCTTCCGAGTCCTCGTCTGCTTCTTCGCGAGGCCTCGTCATCGCCGTGGGTGCGGGCGCCGCACTCCTCCTCCTGGCCGCGGCGGTGGGAATCACCTGGGCACGGCGCCGCACGAGCTAACGGGCCCATCACAGCGCCCTGACCAACGCACACCCCCGTCTGACCTACCAATCGAAGGAGTAGTAGCAGTGGCAACGACGTTGAAGGTCCGCGTGGCCCGGTGGGTGGCGTGTGTGGTTGCGGTTGGCGCGTATGCGCTGGGCGTGTGCGCGCCGACTTATGCAGTCGGCACGCCTTTGCCGACACCAAGCGTTCCAGTTACTACAGCACCCGAAACGCCCCTGCTGCCTAACCACGGCATTGTTGCCAGAGTCGTTGTCGAACAGCTACTTGTCGAAACTAGTGAGGATACTCGAGAGTGGGCCATGCGCATCAGCATCGCTTTCACTCACACATTCGATTCGCACGAGAAGATCACCCGGGAAGAATGTCAAAGCATCGCCAACACCTTCTGGTCAGGCTCAGCAGAAGGCTACTTTGTAAAGGTCAGTCACGTGGGCGGCAATTGCGACATCGAAGCCTACTATCTTGGGGAGGCGCGCCACGCGTTTTATTCCCTCGATGAATCCGGCCACCTGCAGGTACGCGCGCCCATGGTCTACCTCAACCAGATCTTCGCCTCCTTCGAAAACGCCACCATCAAAGAACTCGAAGTCAGGTTCACGTCGATCAACAACGCCCACTGCAACGCCAACCCCACTCACGAGCACCTGGATGACATGTTGTCCGTGAGCCACTTGTCCTACTGTGACTGGACTCCCGAAGAAGGTGCGACGGTCCCCACCACGGATGATCCCCTCCTCGAAGGCGATGTCGAAGAGGCATTTTTCTCCCTGAACAAAGGAACGGTCGGGCCCTTCATTGACCTGCCCGCCCCCATCAATCCCTTCACCATCACACCCACGCCCCCGCAGGCCGAGGAGCCAGCCTCGGGCGCCACCACTGAGGCCGCCGCTTCCGAGTCCTCGTCTGCTTCTTCGCGCGGCTTGCTGATCGGTGTTGGCGCGGGCGCCGCGCTCCTCCTCCTGGCCGCGGCGGTGGGAATCACCTGGGCACGGCGCCGCACAAGCTAACACACCAACAAGCGGGGGGCCGCACCCATCAAGGGTGCGGCCCCCCGCCATCACTGAACCAACCACCACTCACCAGTCAGCATCAGCATCACGAGCAATCGGCTTGAGCTGATCAGCACTACCAGCAGCACCACCCATCATCTGAGCACCACGCTCCTCCAAGGCATCCACACGCACCACATCATACGCACGACGCCGCACCTGTCCCTTCTTCTCACGACGATCCCCAACACCGCCACGACCAACCGCAGCAGCACCGGAAGCGCCACGACCCGCAGCGCTCACACCGCCACGGCCAGCGACACCACCAGTCGCGCCACGACCACCAGCAGAGGCGCCACGACCACCAGCACCGCCAGAACCCACCGGCGCCACACCACCACGACCAACCGCACCAGCACCGGAAGCACCACGACCACCAGCGACACCGCCACGGCCAGCGACACCGCCACGACCGCCAGCAGTACCAGAGGCGCCAGAACCCACCGGCGCCACACCACCACGACCAACCACACCAGCACCACCGCCGCGGCCAGCACCACCAACAGCCCCAGCTACACCCCCACCAGGAAGCGCAGACGGACGCAACACACCACCGGCAGGAGCAACAGCACGCAACGCAGAACCAGACGCACCCGAAGCAAGCCCACCAATCCCAGCGAAACCACCACCATAAGACAACGCCGCACCAGCAGCACCAGCAGCACCAGCAGCAGAACCAGCCACCAACACACCACCAGCAATACGCGCACCACCACCCGCGGCAGAAGGAACAGCACGCCACGCCGGATCATTCACATTCAGCACATCAGCAGGCATATGCCCACCCACAGGACCATTCGGCGTCATCCGCTGATTCACCGGCGTCGTCGTCAAATCATAACGAGCCAAATCAGCCGGATCACTAATCGGATTCGACGCACTCCCAAGCTCCCCCGGAGCAGGAGACGTCCACTCACCACCACCCGCACCCGTGCCACTACGAACCGTCGGAACAAGACCACGACTCCCACCAGAAGACGCCGGACTCGGGCTGGGGGCTGATCCCGCATCGCCTTCGACCCGCGGCTTCCACGCGTCAGGAACGTAGTCGTCCTTTTGATGTTGGAATTCGCTGACGTGAGAATCGGCTTCCTGATTGAGCTTATCGAGAATCGTCTGCGCTTCAGCTTCCCGCTTGTCGTTCTTTTGCTGTTCCAGAGCCGTCAAGTAAGCCGTGGGTTCCGTGTACTCGACCGTCTTACCATCGGCGCTCGTAAGCCTCAGGGGCGGATTCTGCTGACTGGCTGCAACATCCGACTCGCTCAGCAAGACAGGACTCAACTGCTCACCGTCGGTCACCGCAGTCGACATCGACTCACGGACCGCCAGATGGTGTGCCTTAGCCGTCGTGATCTTTCCTTGGTGTGTTTTCGCGGATTCGATGAACGACGATAGCCAACTGTCTGCACCAGTCTTGGTCTGCGACTCGCCGACGCTCAGGTCAACCACAAAGTCTTCGGAGGTTCCCTTCGCGTCCTCAACCTCCGTACGAGCCGTACTCGCACGCCCATCTTCCTCATAGTCCTCGGATGCCAGGGGCCTCGCAGTCAATCCGATGACTGCCTTCAAGCGCTCATACTTCGGCGATTCAACCACGACGCAACCTCACTTGCAGTCAGCAATACACAAACAATGGGAGCACCGGCCCCCGATAGACAATCGCCGCGGGGAGGGGACCCCTCGGTCCCCTCCCCGCGGCAATCAGGCGGAATCAGGAGCCGAAGCCATCAGCGTTACGAGCATCGGTAGCCTGAGCAGACTGGCGGGCTTCCGCAACCGCAGCGGCGACACCGGTGAGGATTTCGACGATACCGTCCATACCCTCGGTCCATTTTGCCTTGGACGCGTCGTAGGCGCGCTTCGCCTGGCCATCCCACGAACTCTGCAGCTGCTTGAGCTCGGAGTCCATGTCCTCCAGCTTCGTATTCAGTTTGTTGACACCGGCCCGCATGTCGGCGACAGCCTGATCGATCTGGCCGTAGTTGTAAAGAATGTCAGCCATGACAGTATCCCTTTCCTAGTCTCGACTACAGACCGTAGCGGACTTTGTACTTGTTCAGCGCGGCCGACTGCTCGGCCTCGTTAGCCTGCGACGCAGAGTCAGACGAACGCAGCGCGGTGTGCAGCTCGGTGAGAGCCGACGTAACCTTGCTCGGCCTCGGTCTGCCACTCCGCCATGACGTTCTGGAATGCGACAGCCGCTTCGCCCCTGCCACGAACTGCCGATACCCGACAGCTTCGATTCCAGGTTCTTCAGCGTCGATTCAATGTCGCTCTGCGACTGCTCGATGGTTGTCGCTCCCTTGAGTAGCGCACCATCAAGAGCCTTCTGATCGGTCATTATTCCTCCCAGATCATCTGTGAAAGAGCGCTCCAACGGCGGAACCGCCCTTCTGACAAGCCCAGTCTAACCACACATACGTGCAAAAGTCCATGAACTTGAGACAGGTTTTTGACAAAGTTCGACCGTCTTGCAGAGGTATGACAGCTTGCCCCAGACACCACAAACGGGCAGACTAGGAACACAACAACCCGGAGGAGACGATGGCCCAGAGCACGCATACCGCCGCTGCACTCACTCCACTGACAGTCACCTTTGATGAACAAACGGTCGATCTGTCGGTTCCTCAGTTGTCTCCGCTGGCGGAGCTTATTCCCACGATTTTGCGCAGCCTCGGACGCATGGACGTGTACGGCGCGTCCGCCGGGTTCACCGTCTCAACATCCTCAGGACAGGTCCTCGACCAGTCCCTGTGTCTTCGCGACCAGGGCGTGCGCGCAGGGGCAGCCCTGACGCTCGAGCGCGCCGGGCAGGGCCGAGAAGACCAGCGCTTTGACGACCTCGTCGAGGCCGTTGGAAGTGCCGTCGAAACCACCGTCGACCCGTGGACCCCCCTCGACTCCCTACAGCTCTCGGTCTACGCATCCGCTGTCTTCGTCGGCCTGGCCAGCGCCCTCCTCGTCTCCGCTTCGACCCATGGGACGTCACTCCTGGGCGCTGATTCCTCCTTCGACGGGGTCCGTCTCATCGCCTATCCGATTATCGGCATCGTCGGTGCCCTCCTCCTCACCGGCACCGCTGCCGTCGTCTCGCGCAGGCTCGAGCACTCCTCCGTCGCCGTCCTGGCTGGCTGCGCCCCCGTCCTCCTCGCCTGCGCGAGCGCCGGCGCCCTACCGGCCGGCCCCTGGACCACCTCCGGCGCCCTTGCCGCGGGAGCCGCCCTCACTATCGGCGCCCTGTGTCACCTCGTCCTTCCTGGGAAGCTGCGTGCAAGCGGCCTGTGCCCCGCCATCGTCGGTGTCACGTTGAGTTCCTTCAGCCTGTTTTCGGGGGCCCTCGGCATGAGCGCCGCCCGCGTGACAGCACTGCTCAGCGCGCTCCTTCTCCTGATCTGCCTGGCTATCCCGTGGCTCGCCATGGCCTCGGTCCCCGTGCGCGTGACCGGCCCCTCCGCAACCGCCCACATCGACCCCGCCAGATCGGCAAATCCGTCTCGATGGGTGTCGCCCTGTCCGTGTCTATCCGGCTCGGCACCTGCCTGAGCCTGATCATCCTGGCCCCGATCCTGGCCTCGTCCATGGAAGGCGTCATCCTCTGCGCGCTTATCGGCACGGCCCTCATGCTCTCAACCCGCTCGATCCGCTCGCGCATCGAAGTCCTCATCGGCGTCATCTCCGGCATGGCCATCCTCTCGTGGGCAGCCTTCGCAGCCGCGCTCCTGGCGCCCACGACCGCGCTGCTCGTGCTCGTCACTTCCCTGGCCGGAAGCCTTCTCGTGCTTGCCATGAACGTCGTGACCCCGAAGGTTCGGCCGTGGCTCTCGCGCACCGCCGACACCTTCGCCACCCTCATCATCGTCGCCATCCCGCCCTTCGCCCTCTACATGTGGGGAATGTAATGGCATCAAATAAGGACATCCTCGAAGCCCAGCGCTACAACAGGCGTCGCCTGATCACCTCCTTCGTCGCGGGCTCGCCCGACGGCAAAGAGGTCGAGCCGCAAGCCCCGACCCGCCCCTTCATCGTCGGCGTCTCACTCGCACTCGTCATGCTGCTGGTCAGCGTCGGCCTGCGATTCCTCTACTCGACCGCCGACTCCTCACAATCCTTCGGCCTGGCGATCGTCTCCAGCTCCGGCGCCCGCTACTACCTTCAAGACGGACAGTGGCACCCGATCACCAACCGGACCTCCGCGCGCCTCCTCGGCGATTCTTCGACCGGCACGATGAAAATCTCCACCTCCGACCTGAGCAAATACAGCCAGGGGCAGGCGCTCGGCATCCCCGACGCGCCCGAGGACGTGCCCTCCAGCGCCGACCACATGACCGCCGACTGGACCAGCTGCGCCATCTCCGAACACACCTTCACGTGGATCGGTAACTCCTCGCTCCTGTCGAGCAACGGCCTACACAGCGCCCGCAGCGCCTACGTCACCCCCTCCGGGAGTTCCGACTCCTTCATCGTCGCAGGATCATCCAAGTTCCGTATCCCCGGCAGCGCCAGCGACATCGTCGCGCGCCTGCGCATCGGTACCTCCCCCATCTCCGTGGACCCCAACTGGGTGTCTCTCTTCGACGACGGTCCCGACCTGACCACATGGGGTGTGGCAGAACCGGGTGGCGCCATGGCCTCGTCCCCCCAGAACAACGCCTCACTGCGCCAGGGCAGCGTCATCGCCGTGAAGGATACGGGTAGCACCACCTACTACGTGCTGGTGGCCACCGGGCACGCCTACCCGCTGTCGCCGCTGGCCGCCGCCCTGTACGAGGGCACGACCGCTGCGCCCAACGGCACGATCGAGGGCGCTTTGACCCTCCAGCCCAGCGCGTTCGCGCAGTCCTTTACGGTCGCCAAGACCGACGTGGAGCCCTCGCCCTTCCCCGACGCGTGGTCGCAGCTGGAGGGCCTGTATCCCTTCGACTCAGACTCGACGGCGGCCGACAGCGACGACCCCAAGGTCATTCGCGTGCGCGACCAGGTTCCCTGCGCGACCCTGGAGCGCGCTCAGGGCAACGCTGACAGCAAGCAGCCCTCCGGGTCGGCCCACGCGACCCTGACCGTGATGTCGCAGGACAGTGCTCGTCGGGCCTCGTGGAACCTGGACCCCACGGCCGACGTCCCGACCTCCTTCTCACCCGGGGCCGCCCTGGTGGCCTCCGGTTTCGGCACGCTCGCGCAAGGATCCAGCAACGGGCAGACCGAGGCTCCGCTGACCTTTGTCTCCGACCTGGGCCAGCGCCACTCCCTCGGCGAGGACCAAAACGATACCCTCCGACGGCTTGGCTGGAACGCGGATTTCATCCAACGGGTCCCCGAGCAATGGCTGGAGCTCATCCCGACCGGCGTTGAGCTGTCGAACCGAGCCGCCCGCCGGGAGGTCGCCGGTGGGGGCAGCTCATGAGCCGCGCACGGCCCCGCAGGAAGCCCCGGCTCCTCGACGCGCGGGCGACGCGAACGCTGCGCGCGGGTGCCTGCCTCCTCGCGGGCGCCAGCCTGGTACTGAGCGGTCCAGCCCCCGCGCGCGCAGAGGTGCGGGTGCGTGCGGCCGATGCTGCCTCCGGCGGCTGCCTGACCAGCACCGACTACATCGCCACCTACGCGCAGACGGCGGACAAACGCCTCGATCTCGATCGCGCATGGGCCATCACGAAGGGCGACAACGTGACCGTCGCCGTCGTTGACTCGGGTATCAGCCCGGCCAGTAAGCATTTCTCCCCCGTGGGCGCCGCAACCGACCGCGGCGAGGATTCCTCCCGTTTCCCCTCGGGCTCCATCGTTTTGCCCGGCCTGGACCTCGTCAGCACCGGCGGAGATGGCCGCACCGACAACTACGGTCACGGCACCCAGGTCGCGGGCATCATCGCCTCCCGGCTCCTGCCCGAGCAGTCGGCACTCGAAGGCGTCGCGCCGCGCGTCGCCCTGCTGCCGGTGCGCGTCTACGACACTTTCAACGAAGACCCGCAGCAGGGACCCACCGGCCTGGATGTGGCGACGACCGCGAAAGGCATCGAGTGGGCGGCCAGCCAGGGCGCTCAGATCATCGTCGTCCCGCAGTCCCAGACCACGCAGGACACTCGCCTCGACGAGGCCGTGGCGTCGGCAACCGCTCAGGGGTCCCTCGTGGTCGCATCGGCGGGCAACGCGGACTCCCAGATCGTTCAGCAGTACGGGACCGACACCGTTCCGCGCTACCCGGCCGCGCACCCGCAGGCCCTGGCCGTGACCAGCGCGACGGGCGGCGTACCCGACGGCGGGCAGGTTTCGGGCGTTCACGTCAACATCGCGGCTCCCTCGATCTCGTCGCTGACCACGGCCGTGCCCGGCGGGGACTGCCTGACCGGCGAGGCCAACAACGTCGCGACCGGTTCGTCCTCCTTCGCGGCCGCGTACGCCGCGGGGGCAGCCGCCCTGGTGGCCTCCGCCCACCCCGACGAGACGCCCGCCATGTGGAAGTGGCGGCTTGAGGCCACGGCTCGGCGCGTGAGCCCGGCCAGCTCGACGACCACCGTCGGCTGGGGCATGATCAACCCCTACGCTGCCATTACGGTGGCCGCCAACGCCCGCATCGACGGCCCCATCAACCCCTTGACCGGCACGAGCGGCGCAGACACCGCGCCCACGCTGCCGGTCACCGAGCACGCCTCGGGGGCTCAGGCGCGCACGCGCGCCAACCTCACCGTCATCGGCATCGCGCTGGGCAGCGCGACCTTCCTGGGGAGCCTCGTCGTCCTGTCCTGGCTGCGCAAGCCGGGCGGCTCGACGCGCTGACGCGGGCCGGCCAAGGCTTGCTCGACCCGTTACTCGACGGCGACGCAGATGCTCACAGGCTGAGACTGTAGGCCGGAGGCCGACACGACGGTTCGCACGGTCAGGCAGTTGTCCCCTCCGTGCGCGGCGGGCAGGGTGACGGAAGCGACGGGGCTTGATGCGGCCATCGGTGCCTCGCCCGGACGATCGAGGCGGTATTGGAACGCCAGGTCCTCGCTTGCGTAGTTCGGATCGGGCGGCGCGGTCCACGTCCACACGATGGATTCACCCTCCAGACGCCCGTTCAGGCCGCTCGGCGCAGTCGGCGGGACCGTCAGGTCTGCGGGATCGTCCCCGTTGGCGCTCGGGGAGTCAACGGGATCGATACGAACCGACTGGCCCCCACCGGTCAGCATCGCGACGACGAGGCCGGCGGCCGCGACCGCTGCGATCACCGCGAGCGTCACGACGGCCAGGAACGGCACGGAGCGCCCCTTGCGTTCCTCCTCCCCCTCGAAGGACGTCGCCGCTGCTCGCCCCGTCGACTGGTTGCGCGGGTGGTGCCACGAGTCCGCGACCGGGACGACGCCCGACTCGGAGAAGTCAAAGCCCCCGCCCGCCCGGACGGTATGCTCCTGCGCGGCCGATGTGACGCGCAGTTTCGTGCCTGCTCATCGGGCTTCGCCGGAACGGGGTAGGCGCCGTGCCCGGCGACGCTGGGTTCCGTCGGACGAGGAATGGGAGCCTCCTCGCGCACCTCAATGGGCGTCTCGGGAAGACCCATGAGCGTCTGGATACCCTGGAGCGACTGGGCGAAGGCCAGCGCGGTGCGCAGGCGGCGCGCGGGGTCCACGTTCATCGCAGCCCGAAGTACCAGGTCCAGTTCCTCGGGGGCGTCGGCGCGCCCAATGGAGCGCAGGCGCCCGGAACGCACGCGCATCGCGACCGCGACCGTCGAGTTATCCCCGATCGGGTCTTCGAAGGGGCTGCGCCCCACGAGCAGGGTCCACAGCGAGGCCCCCAGTGCCCACACGTCCTGCGACGGGTCCGCGGGGGCGCTTCCGTCGTGCTGCTCGGGCGGCGCCCACATGACGGAGAAGCCCTCCAGGCCGCCGTCCCTGCCCTCGCCGATGCGCGCGCTCACGCCAAAGTCGGTGAGGACAGGCGACTGGTAGGAGTCCAGCATGATGTTGCCCGGCTTAATGTCGCGGTGCACGTAGCCCATCCGGTGCAGCATCTCCACGCCCGAGGAAATGCGGATGATCAAATCCAGCGCCGCGGGCACGTCCATCGGGTGAGCACGCACCTGATCGGCGATGTTCGTCACCGGGCAGTACTCCATGATGAGGAATTCGCGCCCGTCATCCAGCGCACCCACACCGTGCAGATTCACGATGGTCGGGTGGCTGGACACGCGGGCCATCGCGTCGGCCTCGTGGCGAATCGCCTCGTTTCCGCCCTCCACATTCGAGCGCGCAATCTTGATGGCGACATCACGCGACGGAACCTGCTGGTGATACAGGTGAACGTCCGCGAAACCGCCCGACCCGAGCGCACGAATCCACCGGAATCCCTCGATGCGCGGGCCGGTTCCCACCACTCCTGCACGCGTCACGACTTACTCCTCACGCTCGATGGGCGCCACTGGGGGCCACCCGCGTCCTCCCCGTCATCCAGCAGCTCGGCCGGGCCTCGTCTCTCCTGGCTTCCGGTCGGCTTCAGGCGCCACTTGCGCGCCAGCGAACGCAGCGAGAAGCGACGCCTCAGTCGCACCCACAGGCTCGCGGACGACGCCAGCGAGCGCTTGAGGTGATCCACGTCCGCCCACGCCGACTCGGCCTCGGCCTGTTGCCCGGCCTCGGCTGCGAAATCAGCGACGTCCGCGCGCCTGGCGATCGCCACCGTCATCGGCACGCTCTCACGGAACATCGTCCAGCCCGGGATCAGGTCGTTTCCCGAGGCCTGGGCGCCCTCAGGTTGGTCGCCCGCAGACTCGCCGTCCTGCCCCTCGCGCAGCTTCCAGAACGAGGCCAACGCCCAGGCGGTTTCCTGACGGGTCTGGTCGGCGCGCACGCGCACGCCGGCGTCAAGTGCCATGTCGACGACCTCATCCCAGGAGCCCACGAGGGCGACGCCGGGCGAGGCCTTGCGACGCACGCGGGTTCGCCTGGCCTTGAGCGCCACGATGAGCACGAAGGGAAGAATCAGCAGGATCAGCGAGCCGGTCGTGGTGCCGATGAGGAGCCAGGGGACGCCCGCGGGCGGCGGTTCCTTGGCGGCTACGTCCTGGTCGCGGCTGACCGGGGGCAGCTCGACGGGTTCCTCGGGCGGCTCTGGCGGCTGGAGCACCTGAGGACGCGGCGAGTTCTTCTTCGTGTGCGACTCAGACTCCGGCACCCGATCCTTGTCGGGTGTCGGGTCGAACACGGCCCAACCGATGCCCTCGAACTCCATCTCCACCCACACGTGCATGTCCGAGCCGAGGAGCGTCATGCTCTCGGTCGGCTCGCCCTCCGGGTAGGCGCCGATGACGACCCGCGCGTTCCACCCGAGCTGGTGGAGCATGAGGGCCATGAGCGCGGCGTACTGCTCGTCGTCGCCGATCAGCTCCCCGGTGCCAGAGACCATCGATGACAGGCGGTTGAGGTTGTGGCCGGGGCGCGACTGGTCGGTGTTCTCGGTCAGGTAGAAGCCCTCGTTGTGCAGGTAGCGTTCGATGGCACGCGCCTTTTCAATGGGCGTCGAGGAGGATCCCACGATGGAGGCCATGAAGCTGTCGAGGCCGCTGGGGTAGGGCTCTTTCGTGTCCGAATGGAACTTCATGGGGGTAGCCCCCGCGAACTGGGAGTCCGTGGGGACGACGGGCGCGTCGGCGCGCACCGTGACCGCCTGCGGCTGCGCGGGAATACCCGTCGTCAGGGCGGCGTTCGCCCACATGTCAAAGCGCAGGCCCTCCTGCTGCGTGCGCGCGTTCTCCCCGCCGAACGTCACCTCACGAACGTCACCGGCCACGGGAACCCACGGGCCGACGATGCCCGCGGTCTCGATTGTCGCAGTGAACTCCCCGTCGCTCAGACCGGAAGGGGTGCGCGGGATCGTGGAGCCCACCGCCACGTAGCCGTTACGCACGTTGACGGATTGTGTCTTCCCGTCCTCCGCCGCCGCGGTCAGCACCGAAATCTGGCTCTTCGGCGCACTCATCGTGAAGGTCGTCCCGTCGTACACGTCCAACGCCGCCAGACGGATACGCGTGCGCGCGGGCAAGCCACTGACCGTCATGACGGTCTGCTCGCCCAGGTCCTTCTTGTAGTGGCGGAACGCCGACAGCGGCGACGGGTACTGGCGCACGTTAAACGGCGGCTCCACCAGCTCGCGCGCCACGATGCGTCGCCCGCTCGGTCCCCACGCGTCCGTCACCGGCAGCGCCACGCCCACCGCGAGGACGATCATCAGCGACGCGGCCAACAGGCGCCGAGAACGGAACACGGCCTGACGGGATGCGCCGCGCGCCGACACGGTCGACGCACTAGCCTCGCCATGGCCTCGTCGATTGACGGACACGTCCAGGCCCAGGGAGAGGCGCTGATGCGCCGAGGCCCACGTCAGCCACAGGAACGCGCCCGCACACCACACCATGAACGGCCACACGGGCGGCACGAGGCCCGAGGGACCGAAAGCCAAGCCGACGATGCCCATGAGCGCAACCGGGAGGATACCCAGGAGCGGGCGCCCCCAGCGCACCGAGACGAGGCCGGCGCCGAGCGCGCACAACAGGCCGGTTATCCAGGGAACCAGAGCGGGTCCCACATAGGAGGAGGCGGGCGGCGTCAGCGTCAGCAGGTCTTTCCAGGAGCTGACCGCACCGCGCACGAGCGTCAGCAGCGTATCCGTCGTCGGCACGACACGCCAGCGCACCGTCGCAGGCAAGGCGACCGGCCCACCCACGAGGAAATAGCCGAGGAGGACGGCCGCCAGCGTGGAGAGCGTGTCCCACGACCAGCGGGTCGAGGCAGCGGCAATCAGCAGGCCCACGACAACGCCCGCGCCGGCCGCAGTGAGGCCGACCCAGGACCCGAACACGGCCTCGTGCGTGAGGACCGGCCCGGTAAAAAGCACAGCGAGCACCAGGAAAGACGGCAGCGGCAGCGAGGGCCTGGCCCGACGCAGATCATTCGCAGTCACCGGATATCACCCACCAGGTGCGCCAGATCGCGCAGCGACGGGCAATCGTAGAGCACGCCGCCCTCCAGGCGACGCCGACGCGGACGCCGCTTCGGGTTGATGCGCAGCACCTGCACGGTCACGTCCCTGGGGGTGACCTGGGCGAGGTGCGCGGCCTCCGCGTCGCTGACCGACGGAGACGCGACAATACTCACGTACGAGGCCGACGGACGGGCTGCGTAGGCGCGGCGAGCCAGGGCAGTAATGTCGTCGCGCCCGCTCATCGGCAGGGACGACAGAGCGTCAAGCATGGCACCCGCATTCGTGGCGGGCACCCACGTCTTGCCAGCAGCGAAGGACACCGTGCGCGACGCCGAGATTCCAGCCAGGGCCAGCGATGCGGCGACCGACACCCCGTCCTCGAAGGAGTCGCGGTCCCACGACGACCGCGACGTGTCGAGCACGATGAGGTGGTGAGAGCGGTGGGTCTCCTCGTACTGGCGCACGATGAGCTTGCCCAGGCGCGCCGTGGACTGCCAGTGAACGGCACGCCTGTCGTCGCCTGGCTCGTAGTCGCGCAGCGCGTGGAAGGACACGTCCGAGCTGGACAGCTTCGCGGTCACCACGCCCTCGACGTCGACCTGGAAGCCCGTCGCCTCGAAGGGAATGCGCACGGTACGCGGATGAACGTAGAGGGTCACCGGGTTGTCCCACGAGCGCACGCGGCGCAAAAGGCCCAGGCCGTCCGAGCGCACGGTGCGCGCCGGGCCGATCTCGATGACGCCGCGGCGGCGGGTCAGCACGGAGAAGAACTCGTCCCACGTCTCGTGCGAGGAAACGCCCGGGATCACGAACTCCGCGACGCCCGTGCCGATCGGCAACTCGATGACCTCCGAGCCCGCCGCGGCGCGCTGTGTCATTGACGACCCGGATTTCACCCAGCGCCGTCTGTCCGGCGACCACGCGCTCCTGAGCCAGGCGCAAAAAGACGCGGTACGGGGAGGGTGCCGCCACGAGGATGATGGCGATGATCAGCAGGGACAGGCAGGCGACGAAGAGCGCAAAAGCCTCCGCCCAGCCCGCGAGGATCGCTCCGACGAAACCAGCGATCGCCGCGCCAATCACAAGCCAGCCGAAGGACGTGACGACCGAGCACGCGTCCATGACGTGACGTATCCCCGGGATCGCCCGCAGGCGCGCGGCCACGAACGTGCGTGCCGAGTCCACGACGCGCGCCGCAAGCGGTCGCTGAGTCTGGCCGAAACCGGCATTCATGCGCTCCATGACGTTCCTCCCATCGTTTCTCCTCGGCGTGACTACTATCGGCGCGGCTCGCAGCTGTGCACCACGACCTTGCCCCTCATGGCGATCTGGGAGCCCGCCAACGTCGCGACTCCCGACTCAACGCTGGGACCATCCACGACGACGCTGTATTGACGCGCGGGGTCCACGTCGGAGGAAACCTGACACACGTGCGGCACCGACACGTCGGAGACGTAACCGGGCGCGGACAGGGAGAACGTGTGGCACGTCTGCCCGCCAGGCACCTGGGTGGCCACGTCCGGCGAGCAGGTCTCGACCCACGTCGGGGACACACTCAGCTCGGTCGTCGTCGAGGTCGAGTCAGCCGAGGCCTCGCCCTCGCTGTTCTTGGCCACGACGTGGGCACTCACCGAGGCACCCTCGGTCAGGCCCGTCACCGTCTCGCTCGTGCGTCCCGTCATCGTGACCGTCTTTCCGCCCACGGTCACCGTCATCGACGTGATGGCCGGGTAGGCCTCGGCGACGGCGACGTTGACCGTCACCGCTCCCGGGCCCGCCTTCGCGATCGTCACGCCCGACACGTTCGGAGGAGCAGTCGGCTGGCCCTGCGCGGACACGGGGCTCGAGGACACCGGGGTGCCCGAGGTCGCGGTCCCGACCTGGCAGAAGTAGTAGGTGCGCGCCGAGATGCCGTTGCCCTCGATCACCGCGCCGTCGCTGATCTCCGGGCCGGAGGAACAGCCGTCGGACGTCGAGGCGTAGCGCAGGGTCAGCTCGGAGCTGGAGAATCCGTTCCCCGCGGCCTTACTGAGGCCCGAGACCCGCAGCTGACCGGCATAGCCGGTGCCCTCCAGCCTCGGGGCGCTGATCGGCATGGGGACGGTGAGCAGCGAGAACGACTTGTCTCCCGAGGAGGCGTGGTCGCCCTCCGCGTTCGATACGTCGACGTTGACGGTCAGCGAGGAGCTGGCCGAAACCCCGTCGAACTGAACGGAGGTGGTGCCACCGTCAACCGTCTTGGGCTTGTTGTCCACGGTCACGGTCGTCGGCCCCCAGTCGCTGCCACCGGACTTGCCCAGAGACCAGGAGATCACGACGGAACCGGTGGATCCGTCACGCGAGGACCCCACGTGCTCAAGGCCCACGTTGCTGGGCGTGTCGGGTTTACCGTGCGGCGTGCCGGTGGCCTTCTCCGACCACTCGGCCTGCTTCTCGGCATTGTTGCGCGCAACGATCGACACATAGTAGGTGACACCGTTCTCAAGGTTGCTCACCGTCGTCTTCGTCAGGCCGGCCCCCGCGCTCTCCTGGCGGGTAGAGCCGTCGCTGCCGTTCAACGTGATCTCGTAGGAGGTAATCGGGGAGCCCTCGTTGTTGGGCGCGCTCCACGTCACGTCCAGTGACCCGTCACCGGGGGACAACGACGGCGTGCTCATGCGCTCCGGCGTCACGTCAACGAGGACCTCGCTGGAGGGGGCGGACGCGTCGGAGTCGCCCACCGCGTTGCGCGCGACGACCGTGAAGGAGTGCCGCTCGCCGTTGGTCAGACCGCTCACGTCGCACACGGTCTGCTCACACTTCGTGGTGCCCCCATGCGAGCTCGTCACCAGGTATTCGGTGATGCGCGCGCCGTTGTCGGCGCCGGGTGTGAAGGACACGGAGGCGCGTCCCGGACCCGTCGCGGTGGCATGAACGTTCTCAGGGGCGTTGGGACGGTCGCGCACGGTCACCGAGACTCGCCCCTCGACGGTACGCGAGGACTCCAGTGTCTTGTCCATGACCCGGTAGACGATCACCATGTTCCCGTGGAAGCCCGCGCGCGGGCTCACGGCCAGGACCGTGCCCTGGGGGTCCACGGTGCCCTCGCCGACCTCGACGGTGGCGCGCTGGATCGTGATCGGCGTGTCCGGGAACGGGTTGGTCGTGTACTGCGTCAGGTCGACGTTCACGGTGGACCCGGCGTCGGCGATGATCTGCGCGAGCGAGGTCTGGATGAGCGGGCGCGTCGAGGCGACGACCTCGATCGGCACCTTCGCGCTGACCGCGGCCCCCGATCCGTCGTCGACGCTCAGCGTCAGCGAGCCCGCCGTACCGGACTTCGTACCGGCCGCTGCGCTGACACGCAGCTGTGTATCGGAGGACTGGGCGACGGTGATTCCCGAGGGGATGTCGGACACCCGGTAGGTGAACGAGGCCGGGTCTGGGGTATCGGGGTCGCTGACCATGAGCGGCAGGTCCACGGTCGTCTCTTCGCCCGATGCGACGCGGATGACCGTCGGCGTGATCGTCGGCGGGTGGTTCTGGGTGGCCTCGACCTGGATTGGCAGCGTCAGCGACGCGGAGGTCGCGGAGTCGTCGCCCTCACGCCCGTCGAAGACCTCCACGTTGATGTAGGTCTTACCCACGTAGCTGGCTTCGACCGTGAAGGAGATCGAGCTTTCGTCCGCGTTCAGGTTCGTCAGGCCGGCGCCCCCGCGCACGGTCGACGTGTCGCGGATGTAGGCGTGCGCGTCGCGCTTGACCAGCACGTAGTCGTCCAGCGTCAGCGTCTTCGTCTCACCCGCCTTGAGGCGGATCGGGATGCGCGAGGGGTTAACGGCGGGGACCTTGCGTTGCGCGCCGGGCACCGAGACGACGGCCGAGGAGGACAGGCCGTCCTGATCCGTGATCGAGTAGACGACGAGGCGCCGGTCCGTCTCGGGGGTCACCGTCACCGTGTGGGCCGTGTTGTCCACGCTGACTCCGTCGGCGTTCGACGCGATCGACAGGTCGGCGAGGGAGCCGTCGGGGTCCTCGTCGTTTGCCAGCACGTTCACCGAGACCGGGGCGCCGTCGCGCGGCACGTCGGACAGGGAGACCACGTCGTCGCGAGCGATCGGCGCCATGAGGGGCGCGTCGGTCTCGACGTTGACGGTCAGCTGACCGGTCGCGGAGCCACCTCGTCCGTCCTCGACGACGTAGGTGACGACGAAGGGGTTGGTCTGCGCGGGGGTCGTGATGGACACGGACGTCGGGGACACGACGGTGGCGCTGACCTGGTCGTTGGAGGATTCCAGGGATCCCTCGCGCAGCTTCAACGTGTCGCCGTCGGGGTCGACGTCGTTGGACAGGACGTTGACCTCAACCGTGCGCGAGGGCCTGGCCTTGATGACGTCGGGCAGGGCCACGGGGTTGTGGTTGAGCTCGGAGGGCGGGGCGACGCCCACGCGCACGCGGGCCTTGGCCTGGCGGCCCAGGCGGTCCTCGACCGTGTAGGTGAAGACGTCCGTGCCGGACGCGTTTTCGCCGGGCGTGTATTCGATCCATTCGGTGCCCAGCGTGGCCGTGCCCATTGTCGGCGGCTGGTCGATACCAACCAGGGTCACCGAGTCACCGTCGGGGTCGATGCCGTTGAGGGGCACGGGGATGCGCATGGTCTGCCCGGCGCTGGCCCAGGCCGTCAGTGCCTTGGGCTGGGGCGCGGAGTTTGCCTGGTCGGCGCCGATCACGTTGAAGCTCGCGACGGCGCTGGCCGTATTGCCGGCCGAGTCCGTGACCGTGTAGGTCACGTCGACGCGGCCGGTCGTGTCCAAGGCCTCGAAGCGCACCAGGTTTCCGGTGACGAAGGCGTGGCCGTAGACGGAGTCGACTGTGCCCGACAGGGTCGAGGAGACGCTCATCGCCAGGCCCGACGGGGAGTGGTCGTTCGCCAGGACTGGGATCGAGGCGATGTCGCCCACGCGCACCTTCGCGGAGTCGTTTTGTAGTTCGAGGGGGGCGCGGTCGTCCTTGGCGAGCGTCGGGATGACCGCGACCGAGGCCGTGGCCGAGCCGGAGCCGTTCGAGACGGTGTAGGTGAATCGCGCGACGTCGTCGAGGCCTGCCGGGGCCGTCACCCGCAGGAGGTGGCGGTCGATGAGGGCGACCTCGATGCCCGAGTCTGAGTCGACCTCGATGGACTGGACGACGAGGACGCCGCCGGAGGGGTCGGTGTCGTTGGCCAGGGGCGCGACCAGGGCGGAGCCGCCGGAGGGCAGGATGGCGATATCGTCCTCGGCGACGGGGGCCGCATGCTCGTCGCCCGATACGACGTCGACGCGCACGACGCCGACGACGGCCTCGGGCCCGTCACTGACGGTGTAGGTGAACTCGTAGGAGCCCACCTGCGAGGCCGTGAAAGTCACGGTGCCCAGCTCCAGGTCGGGCACGAGGGTCGTCGAGGCGGGCGCGGTCGACACCTTGGTCAGCGCGAGCACGTCCCCGTTGGGGTCGGTGTCGTTGGCCAGGGGAGCGACGATGAGGGGTTCGGAGACGCGCGTGACGTAGAAGTCGGCGTTCGCGATGGGCGCGATGTTGCCGTTTCCTGCACGAGGACGGTGAGCTCGCCCTCAGTGGTGATCCAGCCGTCGGACACGGACAGGGTGACCTGACGAGGCCCGGGGCCGCCGCCGAGGTCGTGGATCGAGACGGTCCCGTCCTCGGAGAACTGGACCGACAGTCCCTCGGAGCCCTCGGCGCGCTCGAGGAAGATCTGGTCACCGTCGGGGTCGATCCAATCGGCCAGCACGTTGTATTCGATTTGGGCGCCCGCGCCGAGTTTGACGCTGGCGTCGTGGACGCGCTTGGGCCCGGCGTTTTCGCTCCAGGGGTGGACGCGCAGGGATACGTTCGCGGTCGCCGAGGCCAGGCCGTCGGACGCGGAGTAGGTGAAGGAGCTGGAGCCTTCCGCGTCGTCGGCGACGCCCGTGATCTGTAGGGCGCGTCCGCCGCGCGTGACGACGACGGAGCCGAAGGAGGGCTGGGACATCGGCTCGGCGGTGAGCACGTCGCCGTCGGAGTCGGAGTCGTTTTGGAGGACGGGCAGGAGCGTTGATTTGCCGGGCCGCACGCCGAACTCGTCGTCGACGGCGGTGGGCGGCGTGTTCTTCTGGTCGCGCTTGGGGTCGCTGATCTCTTCGAGCAGGTCGGGGTTTTGATCCTCGGAGGAGGACTGGGACTCGTCGGGGTTGTCCTCGTCCCAGGTGTCGATCATGATCATGTCGCGTTCGGGCAGCCACACGGTCCCGTCCTCGATGTCGTTGAGGACGATGCGGGTGCGGTTGACGCGAAAGAGGGGGGTGCTTGGAGGCGGCCAGGCGCTCGACGCTCGTGTAGCGGGTCAGGCCGGACTCGCATTGACGCAGCGCCACACCCGAGGAGGACCAGGCGCCGTACGCGCAGCCCTGGTGGAAGGCGGGCGGGGCCGGAGTGCCCGAGATGGAGGTACCCTCCTGCGCGGGAGTCACCGTGGGGGCGGAGCCGTTGAGGGGGACGCTCACCAGGGAGTCCGGTGTCGCCAGGAGCACGGAGGACGAGGCCGGCCCGGGCATCTGGAGGACCGCGCCGGGTGCAACACCGTCAGCGTCGAGGGCGCGGGTGCGCCCGCCCGGCAGGACGAGCGTGTTGGTCGTCGCGTCGTAGATGACGGGTTTATCACCCACGGCGGTGATAGACAGGTCGTCGCCCACCGACATGCCGCTGAGGGTCGCCTTGGTGGTGGACCACGTCGAGCCCGCACGGGTGACCGTGGTGAGCGTGGCGTACTGCGGCGCGTAGGCGAAGACAGTGCCGCCGGTTGAGACGGTCACGATGCCGCCGGCTAGGCCGTCGGCGATGGCCGAGGTGTCCTCGTACTTGATGGCGTCGGGACGATTGGCCTCTCCCACCCACAGGTAGCCGGCCAGTGAGTCCAGGACTGCGATCGTCGAGGCGCCCTGAACGACGCGCGAGCCCTCGGGAACGGTGCTAGCTCCGCCCAGCTTCATGGCGGCGACATCGACGGAGGCCACGGAATGGGTTGTCTCGTCGCCGATTGTCACGGTGCGCCCGTCCTGCCCGAGGGCGACCTGGGCGCTGGGGGTCGACACGAATCCGTCGAAGGTCAGCGCGTCGTAGTTGAGGTGGCCCAGCGACAGGTCCGCGCCCTTCGCGACCCAGATGCCGCCGTCGTCCACGTCGAGTTCGGTGACCTCGATGCCCCGGTGCAGGAAGGCGACAAGAACAAGGACGGCCGTCAGGAGCACAACGGTGATGGCAGGGAAGCGACGCGTCGCCCGACGCAACAAGCGCATCATGCGGTCACTTTTCGCCACGACGCTCACCACTTTCCCGACAACTAACACCTTGGAGGTACAGGTTTTCGACCAGCCTACCGCATAAGCATAGGCTGAAAGCGTGACGTGCTACGCGCCGGAAAGATCCATCCGGTTGGTCAGGGAACGGTCACGCACGCCCGCATGGGATCAGACATGCGCCCGGACGAACGTGAGACCGTAGAGATTTCCATACAGTTTTCGCCGGCGACCGCATCCACACTCACCGTCGCCTCCTCGACGCTGCCGCGCGTCGTGTCCGACGGATTCGTCGCTTCATAGGAGTAGGTCACATCTGCCTTGGCTAGGCCATCGGGCAGCGTCCACGTCCACGTCACAGTTCCGCCCGCATACACGCCCGTCAGCTGCGTCACTTCCGGCGGCGCCGATCCCAATGGGTCACCCGCGCCCGCCGACGCAGTCGTCGACTCGGACTCGGGGGTGATGCGCGTGAAGGTGCCCTCGCCGCGCAAGATACCCACCACCAGGCCGGCGGCAATCACCGCAGCCAGCAGCGCCAACCCCACGGCCGCCACGGGGCTCATGCCCCGCTTGGAGGCGGACGGATCGTCGACCACGCGCCCAGCCGAGGCCTCGGCCGCCTGGGCGGAACGATCGATCTTCCAGGAATCAGCCACGGCCTCGACGCCACCCGAGCCCGCCCCACCCTCGAAGGAGTAGAAGGACGAGCGCAGGCGCGTCTTATCCGGGTCGATGACGGGGGCGCCACGCAGGCGCGTCTTCTGGTCGCCGGAGGGAGCGGCGGTGCTCTTGGAGCGCTTCTCCTTGATCTCCATCTCGGTGCGCGCGTAGCCCAGCTCCTTCTGGACGCGCTGGAGGCCCTGGCCAAACGCCATGGCCGTGGGGGTGCGCTCATCCGGGTTAATCGCCATCGCCGCGCGCAGCACGCGCTCCAGCTCCGGCGGGGCATCCGCGCGCCCCAGGCCGCGCATACGCCCACGCTGGACACGGTTGGCGATCGACGCCGCCGAGTTGTCACCAATCGGGTCCTCGAAGGGGCTGCGGCCCGTAATAAACGTCCACATCGTCGAGGCCAACGCCCACACGTCCTGCGTCGGTGCCGCAGGGGAATTGACGTCCTGCTGCTCCGGGGGCGCCCACAGCACCGAGAAACCGTCGAAGGCGCCAACCTCCAACTTGCCTATCCTCGAGGCCACGCCAAAGTCTGCGAGAACAGGCTTGCCGTAGGCGTCCAGCATGATGTTCGACGGCTTGATGTCGCGATGCACGTAGCCCTGGCGGTGGAACATTTCCACGACGCCGCAGACCTTGATCATCGTCTCCAGCGCCGTCTCCAGGGACATCGGCCGGGCGCGCACCTGCGTGAGCAGATCCGCGACCGGACAGTACTCCATGACCAGGTAGGCGCGCCCATCCGCAGTAGTGCCCACGCCGTGCAGCTCGACAACCGAGGGGTGCCCGGCCAGCAGCGTCATCGCGTCGGCCTCGCGGTGCAGCTCGAGGGTGCCACGCTCGTCGCCCTGCGCGCGCACGACCTTGATCGCCACGTCACGGCTGGGCAGCTCCTGTCGGTACAGGAATACGTCGGCGAAACCGCCCTGCCCCAGAGGGCGCACCCATCGGAAACCTGGGATCTGGGGGCCACGCATGCCCGCGACCGCTGGACTCACTTCTCGCCGCCCTCCTGCATCGTGCGCGCAACCGCTGCGCTCAGACGCAGTTTACGGCGCATACGCAGCGAGCGCAGGGACAACGCGTGGCGAATACGCGGGAAGAAACCGGCGTTCTTGCCCACCTGGGAGCGCAGGTCGTTCACCTGCATCCACGCGTCGCGGGCGCGGTCGCGCGAGGCGCCGTGATAGGCGAAATCCGCGACGTCCGCGTAGCGGGCGATGACGACCGGGGTCGGCACGTCGTCTCCGAAACGGCTCCACCCATCGATCACGTAACGGCCCTTGGTGGCCGAGGCCTCGTCGAACTCAACCGAGTCGATCGACCCGTCGTCGCCGTGGCGCACTTCGCCCGTCACCAGGGTGAAGGGGTCGCCCGGGTGTTCGCCGAGGTTCCACTGCGAGGCCAGCGACCAGGCGGTCTCCTGGCGCGTGCGTCCAACCTCGATGGACAGGCCGGAGTCGGCGGCCAGGTCCACGACCTCATCCCACGAGCCGATCAGCGCGTTGGCGGCGGCGGAGCGGCGGCGGTGGCGCCGGCGCGCGGCCTTGTAGGCCAGGATCGCCAGCGGGGGCACGAGCAACAGCAGCAACCCGCCCGCGACGCCTGCGACGACACCCCAGGGGGAAGCCGTCGGTGGGCGGCTTGACGGGGTCGGCGTTCTGGTCCCGTGTCGTCGGCGGCAGCTCGGCCGGAGCTTCCGGGGGCTCCGGCGGCTGGAGGACCTGCGGGCGCGGCACGCTGCGAGGCTCGGGGACCTGCGTCTGGGGCGTGTGGTCGCGCGGGGGCGTGGGATCGAAAACGGCCCACACGCCGCCCTCGAACTCGACCTCGACCCACGCGCGGATGTCGGAGCCACGCAGGGAGGCGGCGCCCCCCTGGGAGCCGCCCTCGGGGTACGCGCCCATGACGACGCGCGCGTTAATGCCCAGCTGGTGGAGCATCAGCGCCATGAGGGCCGTGTATTGCTGGTCGTCGCCGATCAGATTCTCGTCGCCGGAGAGCATGCGCTCGAGTCGGTCGGCGCGCACGCCGGGACGCGAGAACTGCGTGTTCTCGTTGAGGTAGTAGCCGTGGGTCGACAGGTGGTGCTCGATCGCGCGGGCCGCGCCCAGGGAGGTCGAGGCGTTCTGCGTCAGGTCCGAGGCCATGGTGACGACGCCGTCGGGCACGTGCGTGTCCTTCGACGTGTTGGGCATGACGGCCAGCGCGGACAGGTCCTCGTCGCGCACGGCGGGCGCGAACGTGGTCCGCACGTCGTAGGACATCGTCGCGGTGGGCCCGGTCGTCAGCGCGGCGTTGGCCCATGTGTCGACGAAAAGGCCGTCCTTCTGCGCGCCCGCGTTCGCGCCGCTGAAGGTGAGCTGCGAGGGGGTTCCCAGGACGGGCACCCACGGGCCGGACATGCCGGTCGTCGACACGGTCGCAACCGCGTCGCCGGCCGCGCGGCCGGGGATGGTCGTCTCGACGGGGATGTAGCCGGAGTGGCCGTCGCCTCGGGTATCGGACATGCCGAAGGTTGTGCCGTCGTAGACGTCCATCGCGGCGATGCGCACGCGCTGGCCCTCGGGCAGGTCGGAGACGGTGATGAGCGTCTCGTCCTTCAGGTCCGTCGTGTAGTGGCGGAACGAGGCCATGGGCGAGGGGTAGGCCTGAATGTCCAGGGGCGGCTCGACCAGGTCGCGGCCGACGACGCGCGTGCTCGAGCGACCCAGGAAGGAGGCGGCGGGCAGGGCGATGCCCACGGAGATCGCGAGCATGAGGAGAGCGCCGACGACGCGCGTGCCCACGTAGACGGTGGAGCGGGAGCTGCGCCCGAGTGTGTTCTCGGTGCCTCGCGTCCCGGAACGGCCCACGAGCACGTCCTGACCCAGCGTGATGCGCTGATACTGGGCGGCCACGGCCCACCAGGCAGCCAGAACGCCCCACCAGATCAGGATCGACCACACGGGCAGCGGCTGGCCGGACAGGCCAAAGAACAGGGCGATCGCGCCCATCACGATGACCGGAACGGAGCCCAGGAGGGCGCGACCGGCGCGGGCCGTGATCAATCCGGCCGCCGACGCGAACAGGAGGCCGCACATCCACGGCACGAGGGCCGGGCCCGAGTATGCGGACACGGGCGCGGTCAGCGTCAGCAGGTCCTTCCACGCGCGGAAGGAGCCCAGGACCATGACCTGGAGGGTCTTGCCGGTGGGCAGAACGCCAAAGAGGGCTTCGGAGCGCAGGGCGGCGGCGCTGCCCAGCAGGAAGTATGTGGCCAGGACGGCCAGGCCGTCGTGATCGCATCCCAGCGCCACTTGGTCGACGCGAAAGCGATCGCGAGGCCGCACGCGACGCCAGCGCCGGCGGCGATAGCGCCCACTCCCCCGCCGAAGACGGGCTCAAAGGCGGCGACCGGTCCGACGAAGAGGACCGCGAGGACCGCCAGCGACCACATCGGCATGCGCGTGCGGAAGGACGCGAAGCGCTGCGTGATCGTCAGCAGGCGGTTGCGCGTCGTCTTGAGCCTGGGCGTGTACGTGTCAGCTCGCGGCCCGGGGTCCCTCTGCGTGCCCGGCTGCGTGGGCTCCTGCACCGAGTGGCGGTCAGTCTTGACGGGCGGGCCGGAGGTGGCCTCGTCCTGAGAGTCGATGCGCTGAGCGCGGGGCTTGGTGTTCGTATTGCTGCTCATGCCAGACCCCCGGCGACGATAATGCGCGGCAGGTCATCCAGGGTTGCACAGTCGAGGAGGACTCCTCGGCCGAGGTCTCGGCGGGCGCGCACATTGTCCGCGCCGATACGGATGATGGACACGGGCACGTCGATGGGCGCCAGGCGAGCCAGGTGGGCGGCGTCCGCGTCGCTCGTCTGCGGACCGACGATCAGCGTCAGGGCAGAGACGCCGGGGCGCTGAGCCACGGCCTCGCGCACGCGAAGGGCCAGGTCGCCGAAGGACGAGAAGGAGACCTCGGAGAGGGAATCCAGCAGACGCATGGCGACCGAGGAGGGCAGCCACGACTCGGTCGTCGTCACGGACACCGGGCGCGACTCGCGCAGGTTCGCCAGTCCGAGCGAGCCCGCAACCGACACAGCGGTCTCAAAAGAGTCGTGATCCCAGGCGTCGCGGGAGGTGTCCAGGACGATGACGTGGTGGGACCGGTGGGTCTCCTCGTACTGGCGCACGATGAGCTTGCCGAGGCGGGCGGTGGACTGCCAGTGAACGGTGCGGCGGTCGTCGCCTGGCTCATAGTCGCGCAGCGCGTGGAAGGACACGTCCGAGCTGGACAGCTTGCCGGTGGAGACGCCCTCGACATCCAGCTGGAAGCCGGTCGCGTCGAAGGGGACGCGCACGGTGCGAGGGTGGACGTGCAGGATGACGGGCTCGTCCCAGGCGCGCACGCGGCGCAAAAGGCCCAGGGCATCGGAGCGCACGGCGCGCGCCGGGCCGATGCTGATGAGGCCGCGGTGACGCGAGGAGATGAGGAACATTTCCTCCCACTTCTCGTGGGCGCCCAGCGGGGGCACGACGAACTCGCCCGTGCCCGTGCCGATCGGCAGCTCGATGATGCCCGCACGCACGGAGCGGGCGCGCTCGTTACGCACCGAGATCTCGCCGACTGCCGTCTGGCCTGCGACGATGCGCTCGTTGGGCACGCGGATCGAGACGACGTGCGGGGACTTCCAGGCGACGCGCGTGGCGGCCAGCACCAGGGCGACGGAGCCGGCGAGCGCGCACGCCAAGGCCTCGACCCACCCCATGGTGGCCGCCACGATCAGGGACACCGTGATGAGGAGGATCAGCGCCCACCCCGTGGGCGTGACCAGTCCAACAAAAGACTTCAGTGGGTGCGGCCGGGAGGCCTGCGCCTTGCGCGGCGAGACCAACGTTGTTGCCTGTGAACGCTTCCCTTCCATCACGTCGTCCGGTCGGCGCGTTACGCGCCCACCGCCGGGGCGGGCACCGACGTCAGGGCACGCTGAATGACGCCCTCGGCGGTCGCGCCGGAGAACGCAGCATCGGGGTCGACGATCACGCGGTGTGCCCACACGGGCACCGCCAGGGCCTTGATGTCGTCGGGCAGGACGAAGTTACGGCCCTGCGCGGCCGCCCACACGCGGGCGCAGCGCACCATGCCGATCGCGCCACGGGTGGACACACCCAGCAGCGAGGACTCGTCGTCGCGGGTGGCCTCGGCCAGCGCGGCCACGTAGTCCAGGACCGCGCGGTCCGTGTGGTTCGCCGAGGCCAGGGCCGACCAGGCGACGATATCCTGGCCGGACACGAGGGGACGCAGGTTCTTGGAGCGGTCGGGCGCGGCCGAGCCGTCCAGCACGTCGATCATGGCGGCGCGCGAGGGGTAGCCGATCGAGGTCTTCATGAGGAAGCGGTCCAGCTGAGCTTCGGGCAGCGGGTAGGTGCCCGCCTGCTCGACGGGGTTCTGGGTCGCGATCACCATGAAGGGCTGGGGCGCCGGGCGGCGCACGCCGTCGACCGTCACCTGGGCCTCTTCCATGACCTCCAGGAGGGCGGACTGCGTCTTGGGCGACGCACGGTTGATTTCGTCGGCCAGGACGATCTCCGCGAAGACCGGGCTGGCGTGGAAGACCCACTCGCCCGTCTTCTGGTTGAACATGTTGACGCCCGTGATATCCGAAGGCAGCAGGTCCGGGGTGAACTGGATACGCGAGTGCGTGCCGTCAATGGTCGCGCTGATCGCGCGCGCCAGCGCCGTCTTTCCGGTACCGGGAGCGTCTTCGAGCAGGAGGTGGCCGCCGGCGAACATCGTGGTCAGGGCAAGGCGCACCGCCTGGCGCTTGTCGAGCACCGCCACGGACACGCCGTCGACGAGGCCCTTGAAGACCTGGGCAAACCTGGTTGCGTCTTCGATGGAAAGGGTCATGAGTGTTCCTACGTCTCTCTCGTTGCTCTGAGTGGATGAAAGTCTTGTCTTTTATTCGCCTCGGCAGCTCTTCACGACCTGCCGCGCATTTAGCTCTCGGGCGGTAATCGCCTCCGTCAGGATACCCGGTATACTCGGCGTGCCCTGCGAGAAGCGGAACTCCGTGTCCTGGGCAGGTCGTCCGGTCGACACCGTGCAGACGAGTGTCTTACCCGGTTGGAACTGCGCGGCGCGCGTGGCGGTCAGCGTCATCGAGCCACACTCCTGCCCGTTCGGGCACGTGGTCTTCCCAGTGAAGACAGGATTGATATTCTCCACCGACTCACCTGTCGTGAACGTTTTTTTGACGATCCGGTGGGCGCCGGCGTTGTTTTCCACATCCACGACAACCGTGTACTCGTGCACGGGCTTCAGGGGGGACATGGTGACCTGCGTCATCGGGCCCGTGAACCTCTGCCTCGTCGAGTCCTCCAGGCCCTCGATCCAGATGGTGGTCTGCTTGAGGGAAACGCCTGCAGGAGGGGTCCACGAGATGGTCGCACTGTTGATGTGCGGATCGGCATCAACCGTGAAGTTCGGGATCGTGTCATTGCCCGGATCCGGCTGCGGAGGCTCCGGCTGGTTGCCGCCGCCACCGTCGCGCTGGCCGTTGCCGACGACACCGGAGGCCGACACGGTCGGGCCCCACACGTAGGATCCGTCGTCCTTCTTGCCACGCTGGCAGAAGTAGTAGGTCATCGTGGTTCCGGGCGTGAGAGGACCGATATTGAAGTCCTCCAGACCCACTGGGTTCGCGCCCGTGGTGCACCCGCTGGCGCTATCCGCGTAGAACAGGGTCAGGTCGGCGGCCTTGAAGCCGTTGCCTTCCTTCACCTTCGCGCCATAGACGCTCAGCTTGCCCAACTCATTGTTGATGGGCGTGCGCAGGCTGGGCGCATCGGGAGCCACCGGAATCGTCTTGGGAGGAGTGGGATCCTCGTGGACGACCGCCGGAATGACGTAGCCAGGAGAGGTCGCCGTGTCACCGTTCGCGTTACTGACGGTCACGTACACGGTGAGGGCCACGCCGTAGGGAACGGTCATCTGGGTGGTGTTGGTTCCGCCCGTGACGTTCTTTGTGACGCCATTGACGGAGACGATCGTCTCGCCCCATCCGGCGCTGCCGGAGCTACCCAGGGACCAGGTGATGGTCGCCAGAGCGGCGTTACCGTCGCGCTGCTGGGCCGCGCTGGCGCTCGTGATAACCGGCTGATCGGGTCCGCGGCGCGCGGCCTCCGGCGTGGCCGACACGGGGGTCGAGGGATCCGACTCACCCCTGGCGTTCACGGCCGTGACCGTGATCGTGTACGTCTTGCCATTCGTCAAACCACTGAGCGTGCACGCGGTGGCTCCTCCGGTGCTACACGTGACCGCGCTACCACCGGTGACCGAGCCGACCACCCTGTAGCTGGTGATGGGAGAACCGTTGCCCGCAGCTGCGTTCCACGATACCGCGATCTTTCCATCTCCGGGGCTGGCGGTGACGCCGCTGGGAGCATCGGGCTTGCCGGACAGCGAGATGGTGTTGGAGGCCGCCGATTTCCCAGATTCTCCCTCGGCGTTGACCGCAACCACGGTGAAGGAGTACGACTCGCCGGTGGTCAGGCCGGTCACCTCGCACACGGTGGTCGCACACGTGGCGACCAGGCGTCCATTCTGGTCGTAGACGCGGTATCCCGTAATGGGCGAGCCGTTCGCTGTGGGCGCGTTGAAGGTCACGCGAGCGCCCGTCAGGCCCACGGCCTCGGCCCCCACGCCCGTCGGAACGGCCGGCTTATCCGTGACCGTGACCGTGATCGTGCTCTGGACAGCGCGCGAGGGATCAGCCATCTTGTCGTTGACCTTGAAGCCGACCGTGATCGTCCCGGTCGCGGTGGGCGTGATGGACACGGTCGTGCCCGCCGAGGTGACGGTCGCCGCGCCCGACGACAGGGTCGCGTCCTCAAGGGTGAGCGGCGCCTCCGGGAAGGGGTTGGTCGCAGAGGAGGCCACGTCGATGCTCACCGGCTCGCCCACCTTGCCGTTGAGCGTGTAGGCGGGAACCTGGATGGGAGGCTTGACCGACGCGACGACCTCGACGGGGATCTGCGCGCTGACGGTGTTGCCCTCCTCGTCGGTGACGCTCACGGCGATTGAACCGGCCGGGCCCTGCGCGGTGCCCTCGGCGGCCGACACCGACAGCGATGCGCCGGACAGGGACGCCGAGATACCGCTCGGCGCGGAGTCCATCGAGTAGGTGAAGGTGGAGGTGTCCACGCCCTCGGGATCGCGCACGGCGAGCGCAAGGTTCTGCACCACGGCCTCGGCCCCGGCCTCGACGCGGATGGGCGTCGGGGTGAAGGTCGGCGGCTGGTTCACCGTGGGCTTGATGCGCACGGGCAGCGACAGGGAGGCGGACAGTGCGCCCGAGTCGGAAGAATCGCCGTCCGCGACCTGGATGAGGAACGCGGAGTTTCCGCCGAACGCGGCGTTCGCGGTCAGGGTCAGCTGCGTGTCGGAGTCGGCGACGACCGAGTCGAGGCCATCCTGACCAACCGGGGTCGAGCCCTCCACGAGGCGCGGGGTGCGCCCGGCGCGCGTGATGACGTAATCCGACAGGTTGATCGTGCGCGAGGTACCCGCGTCCATCTCGATCGGCAGGTTCGCCGAGCTCAGGAAGGGCGCGGTCGAATCACGACCGGGCACGCGCACGACAGCCGAGTTCGTCAGGTCGTCGCGATCCTTGATCGTGTAGACGACCAGGCGCGTCGCGTCGCTGACGGGGATGAGCAGGGTGGAACCGCTGACGGTCACGCCAGCATCGGAGGTGCTGACGGTCAGCTCGTCGACGCTGCCGTCGGGGTCCTCGTCGTTATCCAAGACGTTAACGACCACGGCGGAACCGTCGGACGGCAGCTCGTCGTAGCCCACGAAATCATCGCGGGCGATGGGGGCCTTGAGGGGCGCGTCATCCTGGACGTAGACCGTCAGGGTGCCGCGCGCGACCCCGCCGCGCCCGTCGCTCACCGTGTAGGACACGAGGTAGGTACCGGCCTGCGCGGGCGTGTGCACCTGGACGGTCGTGCCCGAACGCACCTGGGGATCCAGCGCGGGCGTGGCCGTCTCCAGGCTGTCCTTCTCAAGGGTCAGCGAATCACCGTCCGGGTCAAGGTCATTCGACAGGACGTTGACGGTCACCATGCGGTCGGGGCGCGTCAGGACCGTGTCGGGCACGGCCACCGGATTCTGGTTGAGCGAAGGAGCCGCGGTCACGGCCACTCGGATGTGGCCCGAGGCACGGGCGCCCTGGCGGTCCTCGACCGTGTAGGTGAAGGTATCGGTCCCGGACGCAGCAGCGTTAGGCGTGTACTCGATCCACGTGGCATGCGCGGTCGCGCTGCCCTTCTGCGGCGAGGTTTCGAGGCTGCGCAGGACCACCGAATCGCCGTCCGGGTCGATGCCGTCGAGCGGGACGGGGATGCGCACGCTCTGGCTGGCCGTGGCCCAGGCGGTGATGTCGCGCGGGCGCGGCGCCTGGTTGGAGTCCGAGGCAGCCAGGATCTCGAAGGTGACCGTGCTCGAGGCCCGGTTGCCGGCCGAATCGATGACCGAGTAGGTGACCTCCATCACGCCGGGAGTGTTTCCGGCCTCGAGACGGACCTGGTTACCCGTCACGAAAGGCGTGCCCAGCGCGTTGGTTCGGTCGTATTCGAGGGTCGACTCCACCTGAAGGTTCAGGCCAGCCGGGGAACGGTCGTTCGCCAGGACGGAGACCGTGCCCACGTCGCCCACGCGGACCTTCGCGCGGTCCGGCTTGAGGATCGGCGGCAGGTCGGTGCGATCCGAGGCGCCGGGAATAACGGTCACCTCGGCGCTCGCGCTGCCCTGACCGTTGGAGATCGTGTAGCTGAAGGAGACGGTCTTGTCCAGGCCGGAGGGCGCGGTCACGCGCAGGAGGTGGCGGTCGATAAGCGCAACCTCGAGGCCGGGGACGGCCGTGGAGTCAATCGACGTGATCGCCAGGACGCCACCCATCGGGTCGAAGTCGTTGGTCAGCGGCGCGACCAGCACGGACCCTCCCTGCGGCAGGACGGCCGTGTCGTTCTCGGCGACGGGAGGCGCGGCGTTCGGCTCGATGACCTCGACGCGCACGATGCCCAGCGTCGTCGCGGTGCCATCGGACACCGTGTAGGCAAAGGAGTACGAACCCGGCGACGAGGCCATGAAATCGATGGTCCCGCGCTCCAGATCCGGCGTGATCGAGGCGCCCGAGGGCGCGCCGGACACCGCGGCCAGCGTCAGCGGGTCGCCGTTGGGGTCCGTGTCGTTCTTGAGCGGGTCTAGCGTGACGTTTTGGCCCGGGTGAGCCTGGAACAGGTCGCCGTTCGCCGTGGGCGGCAGGTTGCCCGCCTCCTGGACGTTGACGATGAGCTCGCCGCGCGTCTCGCCGCCCTGATCGTCAGCGACGGTCAGAACGACGGTCTTCGGGCCGGCCGCGCCGCCCTCCTCGTTAATCGTCAGCGAACCATCCTCCATGAAGGACACGCTCAGGCCCTCGGGGGCCTCCGCGTTCTTCAAGTAGATCGGGTCACCGTCGGGGTCGCGCCAGTCGGACAGCGCCTGGTACTGAATCTGCGCGCCGGCGCCGATCTTGACCGAGGACGCGCGCAGCTGCACGGGGGCCTCGTTCTGCCCGTAGGGATGGATCGTCACCTGCACCCGGGCGGAGGCGGTCGCACTCCCGTCCGAGGCATCGTAGGAGAAGGACGTCGAACCCGTTTGATCCGCGCTCACATCCGAAATCTGTAGAGCGCGGCCCGAACGCGCGACGGACACGACCCCCCACCCGGGCTGGGTCGTCGGCTTCGCCGTCAGCACGTCGCCGTCAATGTCGGAGTCGTTGTCCAGGACGGGCAGGATCGTCGAGCGTCCCGGGCGGATACCGAATTCGTCATCCACGGCCTCGGGCGGCGTGTTCTCCTCGCGCTGCTCGGGGTCGGCGATTTCGTTGGTGAGCTCGGGGTTGTCCTTCTCATCCTCGGACTGCTCGAGCTGGTTCTCGACCTCTTCCCAGTTGTCCATGAGGACCATGTTCGCGTCGGGCAGCCACACGCTGCCCTGGGCGACGTCGTTGAGGACGATGGCCTTGCGGTTCGTGCGGAAGACGACCTCGCGGGCGCTCGTCAGCGTGTCAACGACCATCTGCTTGTTGTTGGCGGGGTCGTCGCACGAGCGCACGTACGCGCCCGAGCCCATCCACGCGCCGTAGGAGCAGCCCTCGTGACGCACGGGCTGGGCGGGCGTGCCGCTGGGGGCGCCCTCGGCCGCGGGGGTGATCGTGGGGGCGGAGCCCTTCAGGGGAACCTTCACGAGGGACGAGGCCGTGGCCAGGAGCACGGAATCGGCCTTGGGACCAGCCTGCTGGAGGACGCCGCCCTCCTCCACGCCTGCGGCGCTGAGGTTGAGCGTCCTGCCGCCGGGCAGGAAGAGGGTGTTGGAAGCGGAGTCGAGGGCGACGACCTGGTCGCCGACAACCGTCAAGGACAGCTGGGCACCCTCGGGGATGCCGTCGATCCGTGAGGTCTTCGCTTGATCGACGGCACCCTGTCGCTTAACAGTCGTTAGGGAACCGGATCCGGACAGCGCGTAGACCGTCCCGTCCATGCCGGTGACAAACGCACTCGCGCCCATGTTCGAGGCCACGGCGGCATTGTCAGATAGGTTCGTCGGGCTCGGGCTAAGCGCGGAGGTGGTCCACAGTGTGCCATCCGCCGCATTCAGGACACCGAGGACGTCTCCGCCCTGCATCGCAACCGAGCCACTGGGCAGCGCCGTGGGGGATCCCAGAGCGACCTGAGTAACATTGACCGGGGCAACAGTAAGCGAGGTTAGATCGGACACAGTGACGGTTTCGGCGGCCTGCCCGACGTCGAAGTTGGTAGCCTCGGTGCGCAGCGCGCCGTCAAGGATGCGCGCCTCGTAGTCCAGGTGCCCAACGAGCTGTTTGGACTTATTTGTCACCCAAATTCCGCCATCGTTGACGTTCACCTGCGTGACTTCGGCACCCTTATAGATAACACCCGCGACACAGAGCGCAACGACGACAAGCACGAGGACGAGCGCCGGCAGGCGTCGTCTCGCGCTGGTCAGCTTTCGGCGCGCACGAGTGTTCATAGACCCTCTCTCGATCAATCAACAATGCCTCGCAAATAGTGTGACATGACTTCGCAAGGCGTCCATAGTTAATGAGAATCTATCAGAGTGAGCGTTACTTGACAACTAGAGAGCGGCCCGTCGTTGTGCGACGGGCCGCTCTCTCACAGCCGAGGGTTTGTCATCCCTCGACAATTGGCGAGTAAATCACTCTCCGTTGAAGGTGAACGTGCGTTCCTTACCCTCTCCAGCGACACCAACGGTGACAACCTGACCGGGTTGCAGTTCTCCGAAAAGGATCCGTTCGGACAGCGCGTCCTCGATCTCGCGCTGGATCGCGCGACGCAGCGGACGCGCACCCAGGACCGGGTCGAAGCCCACGTCCGCGAGCAGCTCGCGCGCCTCGTCCGTCAGCTGCAGGCGCATGTCCTGAGCCTCCATACGCTTAGCCAGCTTGGCGATCATCAGGTCGACGATGCGCGCAATCTCAGGCTTGGTCAGCGGCGGGAACACAATCGTGTCGTCGACACGGTTGAGGAACTCGGGACGGAAGTGCTGCTTGAGCTCCTCCGCAACCTTCGACTTCATACGGCCGTAGTCGTGCGTCGAGTTGTCCGCGGTCTGGAAGCCCGTGAGGACACCCTTGTTGATGTCGCGAGTACCCAGGTTCGTCGTCATGATAATGACGGTGTTCTTGAAGTCCACCTTGCGACCTGCGAGTCCGTCAGGCGACCCTCCTCCAGGATCTGGAGCAGCGAGTTGAAGATATCCGGGTGAGCCTTCTCGACCTCGTCGAAGAGGACAACCGAGAACGGCTTGCGACGGACCTTCTCCGTGAGCTGGCCGCCCTCGTCGTAGCCGACGTAGCCGGGAGGAGCACCGAAGAGGCGCGAGGCCGTGTGCTTCTCCGAGAACTCGGACATATCCAGCTGGATCAGTGCATCCTCGTCCCCGAACAGGAACTCGGCCAGAGCCTTGGCCAGCTCGGTCTTACCGACACCGGTCGGGCCGGCGAAGATGAACGAGCCACCGGGACGGTTCGGATCCTTTAGACCCGAGCGCGTACGACGGATCGACTGGGCGAGAGCCTTCACGGCCTCGTCCTGGCCGATGACACGCTTGTGCAGCTCATCTTCCATCTTGAGCAGCTTCGCCGTCTCAGTCTGGGTCAGGCGCACGACCGGGATGCCCGTGGACATAGCCAGGACCTCGGCAATCTCCTGATCCCCAACCTCGGCGATCTCGTCGGACTCGCCGCCCTTCCAGGCCTCTTCCTTCGCCTTGCGCTGCTCAGCCAGCTTCGACTCCTCGTCACGCAGCGACGCGGCCTTCTCGAAGTCCTGATCGTCGATGGCCGCCTCCTTGTTGCGGCGCACCTCGGCGATCTTCTCATCCAGCTCGCGCAGCTCCGGCGGCGCAGTCATGCGGCGGATGCGCAGGCGCGCCCCGGCCTCGTCGACCAGGTCGATCGCCTTGTCGGGGAGGAAACGATCCGAGATGTAGCGGTCGGCCAGCTCGGCGGCCGCCTGGATCGCGTCGTCCGTGATGATGACGCGGTGGTGCGCCTCATAACGGTCGCGCAGGCCCTTGAGGATCTCCACCGTCTCATCGACGCTGGGCTCCTCGACCTTCACCGGCTGGAAGCGGCGCTCCAGGGCCGCATCCTTCTCGATGTACTTGCGGTACTCGTCGTTCGTGGTGGCGCCGATCGTCTGGAGCTCGCCGCGCGCCAGCATCGGCTGAGCATCTGAGCGGCGTCGATCGAACCCTCCGCGGCGCCCGCACCCACGAGGGTGTGAATCTCGTCGATGAACAGGATAATGTCGCCGCGCGTACGGATCTCCTTGAGGACCTTCTTCAGGCGCTCCTCGAAGTCGCCGCGGTAGCGCGAGCCAGCAACCAGCGACCCCATGTCGAGGCTGTAGATCTGCTTGTCCTTGATTGTTTCGGGCACGTCGCCGTGCACGATCGCCTGAGCGAGGCCCTCGACGACCGCGGTCTTACCAACGCCAGGCTCGCCAATCAGGACCGGGTTGTTCTTCGTGCGGCGCGACAGGACCTGCATGACGCGCTCCATCTCGACGCGGCGCCCGATGACGGGGTCCAGCTTGTTCTCGCGCGCGGCCTGGGTCAGGTTGCGGCCGAACTGCTCAAGGATGGCAGAGTTGGAACGCTCGGGACCGCCCGAGCCACCCACGCCCGCGCCAACCGACTCGCGGCCCTCGTCGTCGCCACGCTGGTAGCCGCTGAGCATCTGGATGACGGTCTGACGCACCTGCGCCAGGTCCGCGCCCTGCTTCGTGAGCACCTGGGCGGCCACGCCCTCGCCCTCCTTGAGGAGGCCAAGCAGCAGGTGCTCGGTGCCGATGTAGTTATGGCCGAGCTGCAGGGCCTCGCGCAGGCTCAGCTCAAAGACGCGCTTGGCGCGCGGAGTGAAAGGAATGTGGCCCTCGACGGGCTTTTCGCCCTCGCCGATGATCTCAATGACCGAGGCACGCACGGCCTCGCCCTTGATACCCATCGTCTCCAGAGCCTTCGCGGCCACGCCCTCGCCCTCAGAGATCAGGCCGAGCAGCAGGTGCTCCGTGCCGATGTAGTTGTGCTTAAGACCGCGGGCCTCGTCCTGTGCGAGCACGACGACGCGGCGAGCGCGGTCGGTAAAGCGTTCGAACATGTCTCTCCTTGTTTCAGGGGCAGCTGACCCGCCGAGCTCGGCGTACACCCGTCCCAGTTGACTGATTACAGCCTACGGGTCGACGCGGACCCGCGCGCGCACTTTCGCCCTCGGCGCAGGGACGAGGCCGGGGCACGAACTATCGGCTGGCATCTCTGGGCGCTTCACCCAAAAGTCGCACGTAATTTCCCTCGGTCAGTTTTCGATTAGCCTCACAAACGTTGGAATTGCAACGACTATATTTCAAAACCTGAAAGGTTGACAGGGAAATTACGTGCGAGATTTTTGGGAAACCACACCCGTTGCCACACGCAACAGAGGGCAGTTCACCAGCACGCGAGGCGCCGGGACGAGGCCGGGGCCGGAGCACAGCACGAACTTTCGACAGGTATCTCTGGGAGCTTCACCCAAAAGTCGCACGTAATTTCCCTCGGTCAGTTTTCGATTAGCCTCACAAACGTTGCAATTGCAACGACCGTATTTCAAAACTTGAAAGGTTGACATGGAAATTACGTGCGACGTTGTGGGGGAACTATGCCTCGACGAGGACCGTGAACGGCCCGTCGTTGACCAGCGAAACCTCCATCATCGCGCCGAATTGGCCGGTCTCCACGTGCAGGCCGCGCGAACGCAGGTCGGCCACGACGGCCTCGACGAGGGGCTCGGCCTCCTCACCGGGAGCGGCATGCGCCCATGACGGCCGCCGCCCCTTGCGCGTGTCCCCGTAGAGCGTGAACTGCGAAATCACGAGGATCGGCGCGCCCGCGTCGAGCGCGGATCGTTCCTCGTCGAGGATGCGCAGCTCCGCAATCTTGCGCGCGACGGTCGCCACCTGGGCCGGTCCGTCGCCGCGCTGAACGCCCAGGAGGACGACGAGGCCTTGGCGCGCCTCGCACGTCCCCTCCCCCGCCGGGGTGGCTGGGTTCTGGTCGCCGGGACTGGTCACGACGCCGCCCGACGAGGCAGGCCCCGCACAGCCAGCCCTGGCCTCGTCGACAGGATCGAAGACGAGGCGGCCGACGACGCGGCCCTCGACGCGGACTTCGCCGGAGGTGGCGCGCTGGATAACGGCGCGCATCAGCGGGACCTAGCGCCGAGCCGAGGCCGCCGAAGCCAGTGGAGCCGCCGCGCTGGCCGGCCTCGCGGGAGAGGTCGGCGCCCGGGCGGGTCTCCGGGGACACGGAGGACTTGCCGTGAACGGGCACGATCTCCTCCTGGGCGGCGGCGACGCCGTCGATGTCGAAGACGGTGCTCACGGGCACGGCGCGGGCGATGAGCGCGAGGGCGATCGGCCCCTCGTCCGCGTGGCGCGCCGAGGAGGTGATGACGCCGACCTGACGCCCGCCCACGGTGATGGGCGTGCCGGGAGCGGGCAGGTCGCCGCGCGAGCCGTCCAACTGTAGGTAGGTCAGGCGGCGCGGGGGGCGCCCCAGGTTGATGACTCGGGCGATGGTTTCCTGACCGCGGTAGCAGCCCTTCGACGTGTGGACAGCGCTGCGCAGCCAGTCCACCTCGGGCGGGATCGCGCGGGCGTCGGTCTCGCGGCCCAGGCGCGGCTTCCACGCGGCGATGCGCATGGCTTCCCAGGCCAGGTATCCGGCGCGGCGGCGCTTGCCGCCTGCCGGGGACGGCGTCGAGGAGCGCGCGCCGGGGGGCGCAGAAGAGGGCGCTGCGTGTGCCTCGGCGGCGCCGGAAGCAGCTCCGCCGGCAAGCCACGCGGCCTCGAACTCGTCCGCGGCCTCGCGTGAAACAGCGTGAAACATCATCGGGGTGCGGGCGCCGGGGTGGCGCTCGCCCTGGAAGTACGCGGCCCCGCCTTCCACCACGCCGGGCCACGGGTCCTCCCAGGTCCACAGGTGTCCGGGCAGGGCGGCCACGGCCTCGGGCGTATTCGCGCCCGCGCGCACGGAGGAGAAGACGACGACGTCGCGCTCGGCAACAGAGACGCGCAGCGCGAAACGCATCGAGTCCAGGAACGCCACGAACCCCGAAAGATCCGAGCGCTCCACGATCAGGTGCAGTGCCTCGCCGTCATCGCTCGCGCCCGCCCAGTGCTCGACGCGGCCTTCGGGCGAGAGGATCAGCAGCTCGCGGCTCATGCCGGGCACGAGGCCGGTGACGATCTGGGAGGCGAGCGACGTCAGCCACGTCAGTCGATCGGCCCCCGACACGGAGATGACCGCCAGGTCCGGGCGGCGCACCAGCGCGCGACCAGCCTCGAGGGCCCACTGCTCCCCCGACGGATCCCCGAAGTGCGCGGTCGCGCCGAAGGAGGCCACGGCCTCGTCGACGAACTCGGAATCGGGCGCGGACTCAGACAAGGAAACCGCCCTGCGAGTCGTCGATGCCGTCGATGACCTCGCCGGACTCGGTCGAGGCCTGCGCGGTGCGGTGCAGGCGGCCCGAGATCTCGACGTCGGCCTCATCCTGGCCATCGAGGGTGCGCTCCTGCGTCCACATGAGTTCGCCCGCGACCAGGCCGAACATGCGACCCAAGTGCGTCAGGCGGGTCGCGTCCGCGCCGAGCGCGATCGCGTCGGAGACCATCTGCACGCGCGGGCCGACACTCACGCCGTCCCACACGGCGCTGTGGCCCTCGGTGGACGCGGAGGTCGCCGTGAACTCGCGGGAGTTGTACTGGCCGGGCGGGGGCAGCGGCGCGTCGGAGGGGGCGACGGACACGTACAGGGTCTCTTCGCTGATCAGGTCGCCCTTCTTGATAGCGGACAGGCCCTGCGCCGCGTCCCACGTCGGGTCGATCGGCGCGGAGGCGACGCCCGCGTACACGCGGGTCACCAGGCGCATCTGCTCGCCGACGACGTCGCCGCGGATCTCCTCGATGACGGGGGAATCCTCGGCGGGTTCTTCATGGCCGGGGGCTGCGGGAGTGGCGTGCATGCCCCACCCTTCCCAGGTTCCGAGCATCCACGCGACGGGAGCGACAAGTGCGGGCAGGTCAGCAGGTATCTCCATCATGGCTCCAGCCTAACGCGTGGGGTGGGCGCGCACCGCGCGGCAGGCGCGGCCAGGAGCGAACACGCACGAGGCCGGGGCGCCTTCCGGGGCACAGCGCGACTGGCGCTCCCCCACCCCCAGCCGACGCCGCCTTCCGGGGCCCGCCGCACCTAGCGCTCCCCCACCCCAGCCGACGCCGCCTTGCAGGTCCGAGCTCGCTCGCGGCCCCCACGGCCAAACTGCCTTCCGGGACCCGGCGCACTCTCAGGCACGGCCCGCTCACCGGCTCCCCAGCCCGCCTCCCACCTGGGGAAACGGGGACGGTGAAGCGGCCATGGCCTCGTCGATGGAGGACGAGGGCGGCCCTCAGATGCCGCCGATGCGCGTCATGGCGTAGACGGGGAGGGCGGCGACCAGGAATTTGGCGGCGCCGCGGCCCAGGACGGAGGCGAGCTGGGCGGAGGAGGCGCGCTCGCCGAGCAGCGCGTCCACGACGGACACGGCGAAGCCCACGCCGAAGCCGGTCACGCCGCCCAGGGTCAGGAACGCGGCGAAGTCGCCGAAAGGCTTGGCGATGGAGGGAAAGACGACGGGCAGCAGATCCGACGTGTGACCGAGCAGCCAGGCGATCGACGACGCGATGAGGCCCGCGAACAGGCCGAAAATGACGGAGAAGACGACGCCCGCGGTGGCGCTGCGCCCGCTGCGCGCCGACGCGGCGGCGACGATGGCGACCAGGGCGGCCATGGGCACGACGACCGACCAACGCGTGTGGACTGTCAGGGACACCCACATCGAGCCGGACGTGACGATGAGGAGGGCGGTCACCGAGGAGGCGAGCGCGGCGGTCAGCGAGGTCGACCCCCAGTGTTCGGTCGTGTGGCCCACCGAGTGGTCGCGCGGCGCAGGCGCGTCGAGGATGGTCGCAGCGACCAGCAAGACCAGCGTGATGCCGGTCAGGGGGATCGCGATGTCAAGGTTCTTCCAGTAGGCGACGCCCACGGGGGTCAGCGCCCCACCGAGCGCCAGGACCGCCTGTGCGAGCCACGGCATGTGCAGGCGCGCCAAAGTCGGCCAGCCGAGCGCCAGCAGGAAGGACGCGGCCGCGACGACCGGTCCGACCGTCCAGCGCGAGCCGGGCAGCCACCACGCCGTGATCGTCAGCGCCGCCAGCGCGATGACGGTGAATGTGCCGACGCCGGCGGGCACTCGCTTGGAGGCCAAGGTTTCGCGGCGCACTCCGCGGTTAGTGGCGGTTCGGGAGCGCGTGGGCGGTTGTGGAGAAGTCATCACGCTTCCATGGTCCCACATGTCAGTCCTCGACGAGGCCGTGGCCGCCCGCGCGGGCAACTTCCCGAGGCGCAGGGCTGGGATTGTCACGAGACAGGTGCTCTCGTCTCGTCGGAACGTGGCGCCCCGATCAGCGCTGCGGTTCCCGTGGTCAAGAGAGGTGGTTCGGGCCTCGTTGTTGCGGGTTGCGCTGTGGCACATGCCCTGTGTGGGTTGATCCACGCCGCCCCGGAGTGCGGCCGTGGGGCGGGTGGTCGTAGAGTTGTGGGGCACGCCGGACCGGTATGCCCCGGGCTCCAAACTCTGCCGCTACGAGCGGCCTTCGCGCCGACAGGCGCATTCGGTTCGGCGTGCTTTGTCGTATCTGCGCGCCGATGCGCAGGCCTGGAACTGCGTACGTCGGTCCGTCCCGGGTTTGGGGGCGTTGAGGCCGTTTCCTGTCGTGTCGTCGTGGCACGATTCCGCGCGAGGTGGCCTGGGCGTTTTGTGGGCTTGAGTTGTCTTCTGCGTGGGGCCCTGTGTGGTGCCTTACGTTGTGGTGCCTTACGCTGTGGTGCCTTTGAGATGCCTTTGTGGCGCCTTACGCTGTGGTTCCTTACGCTGTAGTTCCTCAGAAATGTCGCACGTAATTCCCTCGCGTGTATTTCAAACATTGAAATCACATCGTTGGAATTCTGCGGCTTTCTCGATGCTAAGAAAAGTGAGGGTACCCAAATTACGTGCGACTTTTGTTCAGGAGGGATCCGTCGGCGTTTTGGTCGTCAGCGGTAAGTGGTCCCTGACGCGATGGTCAAGTCCAGTGACGGTGCGGCTGTCTGGGCGCCTTGTCGGCTTGAGTTATCTTCCGCTTGGGGCCCTGTGTGATGCCTGTGTGGCGCCTTACGTTGTGGTGCCTTTGAGATGCCTTTGTGGCGCCCCGTGTTGTAGTTCCTCAGAAATGTCGCACGTAATTCCCTCGCATGTATTTCAAACATTGAAATGACATCGTTGGAATTCTGCGGTTTTCTCGATACCTAAGAAAAATGAGGGTACCCAAATTACGTGCGACTTTTGATTCGTCAGGCGCGTGGATCGAATTCCTGTGTGCGATCGTCGGCCCAAGACGCTGCGCGCCGCCGCCCGCGTACCCGACGGCACCACCCCTCAGCCACTGACACCCCCATACCTGGAACGCCCCCAGCAACACACCCGCCCCTCCCGCACGCAAACACGGGGGCTGGCGCTGCCATGCAGCACCGGCCCCGAACACTTCAGGCAACCGTCACATGAGCGGGTAGCGCACGATGGTAGCCTCGCGGCCCGGGCCCACGCCGATGGACTGGATGCGGCAGCGCGACAGCTCTTCCAGGCGCGTGATGTAGTCCTGGGCGGCCTGGGGCAGCTCCTCGAAGGAACGGCACTGCGAGATGTCCTCGCTCCAGCCGGGCAGCTCCTCGTAGACGGGCACGGCGGCCTCGAAGCCAGCCTGGTCGAGAGGCATTTCCTCGGTGCGCACTCCGTCGACCTCGTAGGCCACGCACACGGGGATCGTGTCGTAGCCGGAGAGCACGTCGAGCTTCGTCAGGCAGATGTCGGTCAGGCCGTTGATGCGCGTCGCGTATCGCATGACGACGGCGTCGAACCAGCCGGTGCGGCGCGGGCGACCGGTGGTCACGCCGAATTCGCCGCCCTTGGTGCGCAGGGCCTCGCCGACCTCGTCGTCCAGTTCCGTGGGGAACGGGCCCTCGCCGACGCGGGTCGTGTACGCCTTGGCGACGCCGACGACGCGGTCGATGCGGGTCGGGCCCACGCCCGAGCCGGTGAGCGCGCCGCCCGCGGTGGGGTTGGACGAGGTGACGAAGGGGTAGGTGCCGTGGTCGATGTCGAGCATCGTGGCCTGGCCGCCCTCGAAGAGCACGGTGTCGCCGCGGTCCAGCGCGTCGTTGACGACGAGGGACACGTCGCACAGCATCGGCTTGACGCGATCGGCGAAGGACAGCAGGTGGTCGGACACCTCGGCGGGGTCGAGCACCTGAAGGTCCACGGCCTCGAAAATGGTGTTCTTGGGGGCCAGGGCGGCCTCGACCTTGGCGCGCAGCTCCTCGGGGTGGAAGAGGTCCTGGATGCGCAGGCCGATGCGGTTCATCTTGTCGGCGTAGGTGGGGCCGATGCCGCGCCCGGTCGTGCCGATCAGGTTGTTGCCGCGAGCGCGCTCGTTCGCCTGATCCATGAGGCGGTTGTAGGGCGGGATGATGTGCGCGTTGGAGGAGATGAGCAGGCGCGAGCAGTCCACGCCGCGCGACGTGATGTCCTCAAGCTCTTCGAAGAGCACGTCCAGGTCGACAACGACGCCGTTGCCGATGATGGGGGTGACGCCTTCGGAGAGGATTCCGGCGGGCAGGAGGTGCAGCGCGTACTTTTCGCCGTCGATGACGACGGTGTGGCCGGCGTTGTTGCCTCCGTTGAACTTGACGACGAGGTCGGTGTGCTGGCCGAGCTGGTCGGTGGCCTTGCCTTTGCCTTCGTCGCCCCACTGGGCGCCAAGCACGATGACGGCGGGCATGAGTATCTCCGTAAAGTTTGGGTCCGTCGCGCGGGGGTGCGCAACGGACCCATATTAGCGGACATTGACGAGGCCTGGGAGCCCTCGCGCGGGGTCCGTCTAGTTTCCGGTGGCGGCCAGGGCGACGCCGATGCCCCACGCGGTTGCGCTGGTCAGGGCGGCGATCAGTTCGATGGCGATGGTCCAGCCGAAGGCCTTGAGGGCCTGGAGTGTGGAGGCCCAGGCGGTGGCGGTGTCCTTGCTGCGCAGGTATTCGACGATGAAGATGGCGGCGACCATGCCGAGGACGAGGCCGAGGGGCAGGCCGATGAACCATCCGACGACGCCGCCGGCGGCTCCCCACACGAGCGTGGATTGGGGGATTCCGGCCTTGTTCATGCCGCGCGCGGGGATGACGTATTTGAGGACGGTCCCCAGGATGAGGACGAGGGCCGCGACCGCGAAGATGATCCACGCGCTGGTCGTGCCGGTCATCCACGCCCACACGAGGATCGCGCCGCCGACGAGGGGCGCGGAGGGCCAGACTTGCACGACGGCACCGATGACTCCCAGGAGGATGACGATGCCGACGATGACGGTTCCGAGGATGCTCATGGGCGCTTATCCTAGCGGCTCGAGCTGTGGCCCGGGCACTCGCACTGCTAGCCTGATGCCACCACCCGATGGAGGGACGAGGCCGTGGCCGGGTTCGCGCTCGCTGCTGGACGCGCGCTTGGGCGGCCTGATTCCTCCGCGACGCCTCTTTCTGGGAGATTGATGAGTGCCCTGTTTGCTTTCCGCCCGATGACGGTGTTCGACGTGTCGTGCCCGCCGCGCGAGGCTTTCGAGCGCTGCATTGATTTCTGGAACCGCGTCGGCATCCGCTCGGAGACGCCCGGGATGCTCGACCAGTTCGCGATGCGCGGCTGGACTGGCACGGAGATCACGGTGGGGCGTCGTCGCGGGACTGGCCCCGACGCGGATTGGGGTGAGCTCGGCGCATCGTTCCCCGGCCTCGCGCTGGCGGGTCTCGCCCTGTCCCTGGTCGCGAACAGGAGGCACGGGAACATCGATATGACGCGCCTCATCGTCGCAGCCAGGCCAGTGCCCGGAGGCCTCCAGAAGTCCGAGCTGTGGTGTTTCCCGTGGGATGACACGATTCGCGGCCCGCGCCTGACCAAAGATCCCCTCGACCGGGTTTTCGCCCAGCTCGAGCAGACGCTCGCCGGACAGGGCATCCTCCTGGGTCCCCCACGCCTCGTCAAGAAAAGGGAGCTTCCCGGCGACTCTCCCCTCTCCGACGCGGGCATCGCGACGATGCACCGGGACGCACGCAAGGCGACCGGCACCAGCGCCTTCCGCTTCCGACGATAAGGACACCCATGACCCCCTTGTTTTCCCGCGTCGGCCGCAGCCTCTCGCTCACGACGCACCCGTTCAGGGTCTTTCGCCTGGCGGTCTCCCCCGACGAGGCCGTGGCGCGCTGCGTCGCCCAGCTGCACAAGGACGGTATCCGCGCCGAGACGCCCGGTATGCGCGAGCAATTCGCGCTGCGCGGGTGGGTGGGCACCGAGCTGGCTACCGGGAACACCGGGAAGGCTTTTCTCGTCGATGCGATCGCCTCGGCCACCACGACAGGCATCGTCGCCGATCTGTTCCCGCGGGCGGTCCCTGACCGCGTCAAGCGTGCCTTCCTCGAGAAGACGCGCATCGAAGTCATCGCCCGACCGATCCCGGGCGGGATGCGGCCGATGAGCGAGCTGTGGTGCCACTTCGACTACACGTCCACCGGCGAGACCATGTTCGCGGAGGACTGCATCGCCTCGATGCTGGAGAGGATCGAGCAGTCCTTCAGGGACGAGGGGCTCATGATAGCCGCCCCCGAACGCCTCCGAATCCGCGATATGCCGCCCAATGTTCCCCTTGCACTGCTGACTCTCATGGAGATGCGTAGAGCCGCGAAGAGGGCACGCCGAGGTCGCTAGCTGGCTGCGGGCCGATAGTCCGGCTCGCGCGCACTGCTCACGTCTATTAACAGTCTCGCCGCGGGCGCTGATGCGCGCCCGCGGCGAGACGACAGATGGTTCGGCAGGCTCAGCCCTGCGAGCGCAGGGAGGCCACCTCGTACAGGGCGATGCCCGTGGCGACGGCCGCGTTGAGGGACTCGACGGTCGAGGCGATCGGGATCGACACGATCTGATCGCAGGTCTCGCGCACGAGGCGGGACAGGCCCGCGCCCTCGGCGCCGGTCACGACGACGAGGGGGCCGTCCGCCAGCGACAGGCCGCGCAGGGGCGCGTCGCCGCCGCCGTCCAGGCCGACCACGAAGTAGCCGGCCGCCTTGGCCTCTTCGAGGGCGCGCACGAGGTTCGTCGCGCGGGCCACGGGCACGCGGGCGGCAGCGCCGGCCGACACCTTCCACGCGGTGGTGTTGACGCCCGCGCTGCGGCGCTCGGGGATGATGACGCCGTCCGCGCCGAACGCGCCCGCACTACGCAGGACCGCGCCCAGGTTATGGGGGTCTGTCACTGATCGAGGGCGACGAGGAGCGGGTGGCCCAGCTGCTGGAGGGAGCCCGCGATCAGATCCGAGGCGTCGGCGTACTCGTAGCCGCGCACCTCGATGGCGACGCCCTGGTGGACGGCGCCGTCGGTCGCGACATCCAAGTCACGGCGGGTGACCTCGTACACGGGGGCGCCCATGGCGCTGGCGAGGCGCACGACCTCCTCCACGCGGTCGTCCTTGACGTTGTCGAGGATGAAGACGCGCTCAATCGGGACCGAGGCGCGGGCGGCCTCGGCGACCGGGTTACGGCCGGCGATCAGCTCGTGGCCAGGCTTGACGCGGATTGAGGACTTGGCGCGGGCGCGCGCGATTGCCGCCTCCTGGGCCTCGCGGGCCTCGCGCTTGACTTTGCGCTTGTAGGCCGGATGGTAGGTGCGGTCCTCGGCCTTGGGGGTCGGGCCCTTGCCTTCGAGGCGTCGGCGCGAGTGTCCGCCGGTGCCGACCTGCGCGCCCTTCTTGGTGCCCTTCTTACGGATGGCGCCGGGGCGCCCGCTGTGTGAGGCCATGGTGTCTCCTCGTTTTCTCGTGAACTGACACAAGCGTACGGGTTTTGGGCTGCATCGGGGCCGCAGGGGCACACGCGGGGGCCAAAATCACGATCAGACAGGTACCCCGGGTCCTCCTCGTCGCCCCTTCCCCCTTCTCTTCTCTTCTCTCCCCCAAAAGTCGCACGTAATTTGGGTACCCTAACTTTTCATAGGTATCGAGAAAACCGCAGAATTTCAACGATCCCATTTCAAAACTTGAAATACACGAAGGGGAATTACGTGCGACATTTCTGGGGAACCATGCCTTTATGGCGGCTGGCAGCACGACATCGCCCTCACACTCGCCTCAGCCTCGCAGAGGCCGCCAAGCGGGCGCCTCACCCCCGCGAGAGCATCGCCGCGATTTTTTCGACCGTCGCGCCACTGCGGATCGTCACCTCGCGGTAGAAGTCCTCGCGCAGGAGGCGCTTGTGGTAGGCGGTCTTGAGGAATTGTTTTTCGTCAAATTTGACCCAAAATACGGCGTGCTCGCCGAAGTGGACGGCTTCGTCACCCAGCTCCATTGCCTCGATGCGCTGGCGCACGTGGTCGCGGTCCAGTCCACGCGTGTAGAACAGGGCGTCGCGGCGTGCCACATCGCCGTGCCACCAGTCGGGCAGCTCATCGAGCTGGGCAAGGTAGTCCTGCGCCGTCAGGAGGGCCAGTCGGATCGGGAAGTCGTAGCGGCATGCCAGGAGGTTCTCGACTCTCTGAGCAACATCCTCACACGGGGCATCGGCCTCGAAGAGGAGGTTGCCACTGTTGATGTAGGTACGCACGTTCGCGTAGCCCACGTCGGCGACCTGCTCGCGCAGCTCGCTCATGACGACCTTGTTCTTGCCGCCAACGTTGATGCCGCGCAGCAGAGCCACGTACTCCATTCCGATCATCCAGCCTTTCGCCGTACTACCTCCCCACCTCGCGTTTCTTCTGTGGGAAGACTTCGCCCTGACTCCAGAGTAACGGCCAGACAAAACCCTGCCCACCCCAAAAGTCGCACGTAATTTGGGTACCCTCACTTTTCATAGGTATCGAGAAAACCGCAGAATTTCAACGATCCGATTTCAAACCTTGAAATACACGCAGGGGAATTACGTGCGACATTTCTGGGGAACCACTCCAGCGAGGCGACTGAGCGGCACGACAACACCACACGCCACTACGTCAACGAGCAGCGTGCGGCAACACACCAGCATGGCGGGCACTACACCCGTTACGGGGCACTACACACGGGGCACTGCACCCCTTACGGGGCACCACACCCGACACGGGGCGCTACACCCGTTACGGGGCACTACACACGGGGCACTGCACCCCTTACGGGGCACCACACCCGACACGGGGCAGTGCACCCGATCAGAAGGGGTGTAATGCCTACGGATCGGGTGCAGCGCCCCCAATCACAAGAACAAACGCGGAATCTGCGAGACGCGGGCCCGGCTGCCGTGCCCGTGGGCGGTGGCGGGGCCTGGCCGGGCAACGCACAAACAACGAGCCCGACCGATTGGAGGCCGCCGCGGGGCCTGCGGGGCCTGGCCGGGCTTCGAGCCGACGCGCCGAGCGAAGCTCGCGGCGCGGACGGCGAGCGGGCGGGCAGGCCACGCGGCGGCCGGAGATCTGTCGAGGCAACGAGCAACGCGAAGCCGCCCGGCTCCATCGGGACCGGGCGGCACACACGTCAGGCGACAGCTGTCAGAAACCGCAGCTCAGCCGACGCTCCAGGTCGCGCCGTCGCGGCCGTCCGCGACGGTGACGCCGGCGGCGGCCAGGCGGTCGCGCAGCTCGTCGGCGCGCGCCCAGTCCTTGGCGGCGCGCGCAGCGGCCCGCTCGGACAGCACGGATCGAACCAGCGCGTCCAGCGCCGAGTGTTCGGCGGCAGCCGCGCCGGAAGCACCCGCGCCGATACCGGCCTGGCCGCGCCACTGCTCGGACGCGGGATCGAGGCCCAGCACGTCCAGCATAGAGCGAACCAGGACCTGCTCGCGGTAGACACCGGAAACATCCCCCCGCAGCAAGAGCCGCATTTCCGGCCTTCAGGTGCTCGTGCAGGACGGCGAGCGCGCCGGCGACGTTGAGGTCGTCGTCCATGGCGGCGACGAAGGCCTCGGGCAGGTCGGCGGGGCTCAGGGCGATCTCGGAGACCGGAGCCTCCCCGGCGGCTTCGATCGCGCGGGCCACGAAGGTGGAGAACTTCTCCCAGGCGGCGTGCGCGGCGGGCAGCGTCTCGGCGCCCCATTCGATGGCGGAGCGGTGGTGGACGGTGGACAGGGCCCAGCGCACGGCGACGGCCGGGTAGTCCTCGGTCAGCGCGCCGATGGACAGGACGTTGCCCAGGGACTTGGACATCTTCTCGCCCTTGGTGGTCACCCACGCGTTGTGGACCCACAGGCGCGCGAACGGCCAGCCGGCGCCGTGCGACTGGGCCTGCTCGTTCTCGTGGTGCGGGAAACGCAGGTCGATGCCGCCGCCGTGGATGTCAAATTCGTCGCCGAGGTAGCGCCGCGACATGGCGGAGCACTCGAGGTGCCAGCCGGGTCGGCCGCGCCCCCAGGGGCTGTCCCACGAGGCCGTGGCGGGCTCGCCGGGCTTGGTGGCCTTCCAGAGGGCGAAGTCGCGGGGGTCGCGTTTGCCGGCCTCGACGGCCTCGTCGATCTGGGCGTCGTCTTCGGTGGTGCGCATGTCGGCCAGGCGCTGGCGGGTGAGCGAGCCGTAGTCGGCCTGGGAGTGGACGTCGAAGTAGACGTTGCCGCGCCCATCCGAATAGGCATGTCCCGCGTCGATGAGGCGCTGAACAAGGTCGAGTTGCTCGGGGATGTGGCCGGTGGCGCGCGGCTCGTACGTGGGGGCCTGCACGCCGAGGGTCTCGTACGCCTGCGTGAACTCGCGCTCGAAGCGGTAGGCCCAGGCCCACCAGTCCCAGCCGGCCTCGGCCGACTTGTTCAGGATCTTGTCGTCGATGTCGGTGACGTTGCGGACGTAGTGACCTCGTAACCGCTGCGGCGCAGCCAGCGGATCAGGGTGTCGAAGGACACGGCGGCGCGCAGGTGGCCGACGTGCGGGGATCCCTGCACGGTGGCGCCGCACAGGTAGATGCCGACCTTCCCGGGGGTGACCGGGGTGAGGGGCTGGACGCGGGCGCTCTTGGAGTCGTACAGGTGAAGCATGGCATCAATCCTACCTGGCGGGGCGAGGCGGGGAGGGACGCGGGCACTGCCCGGGAACATGTAACGAGGCCTGGGTCCCCTCCCCGAAAACCGCGCGGGTTCGCAGGTGGGGCCCAGGCCTCGTGACGAGTGAGCGGAAGCGAGCTCAGGCGCCGGGGCGCACGCGCTCGCGGATGAGGGCCTTGAGGTCCTCGGCGGAGTTGGCCAGCGCCGTGACGCGCTCTTCGCGTCCTTCGATGCCTTCGAAGCGCGCGGGGACGGGCGGCAGGTGGCCGGTAGCCTCGAGGATGGTGTCGGCGAACTTGACGGGCAGGGCGGTCTCCATGACGACGAGCGGCCCCTCGATGTCGGCGCGCAGGGCGCGGGCGACGTGCACGCCGTCGGCCGTGTGCGGGTCGAGGAGGTAGCCGCTTTCCTTTTCCGTGCGCGCGATTTCCGCGAGGCGGTCGGCGTGGGAGGAGGTGCCGGAGGTGAAGCCGTAGGTGTCGCGCAGGGTGGCGAACTCGGGGGTGCCGGACAGGTCGAAGTAGCCGTCGCGGGCCAGGGCCGTCTCGAAGAGCTCGCGGGTGGCGTCCCCGTCGCGGCCCAGCAGGTCGAAGATGAAGCGCTCGAAGTTCGAGGCCTTGGAGATGTCCATGGACGGGCTGGAGGTCGCCAGGGTGTCCGCGGAGGAGCGGGGGCGGTAGACGCCGGTGCGGAAGAACTCGTCGAGGACGTCGTTCTCGTTGGTGGCGACGACGAGGGTGCCCAGGGGCACGCCCATCTGGCGGGCGATGTGGGCGGCGCACACGTTGCCGAAGTTGCCCGAGGGCACGACGACGCTGACCGTGGACGAGGCGTCGGCCCCCTCCTCGGTGACGCGCAGCCAGGTGGCCACGTAGTAGCAGACCTGGGCGAGCAGGCGCGCCCAGTTGATGGAGTTGACGGCGCCCACGTGCCAGGTGGCCTTGAAGTCGGCGTCCATGTTGATGGCCTTGACGAGGTCCTGGCAGTCGTCGAAGACGCCGTCAACAGCGACGTTGACGATGTTCTCGTCGAGGAGGGAGAACATCTGGGCGCGCTGGAAGGCGGTCATGCGGCCCGCGGGGGTGAGCATGACGACGGAAAGTCCGGGGCGGCCGCGCAGCGCGTATTCGGCGGAGGAGCCGGTGTCGCCGGAGGTGGCACCCACGATGGTCAGCCAGTCGCCGCGGCGGGTCAGCTCGTATTCGAAGAGTTCACCGAGGAGCTGCATCGCCATGTCTTTGAACGCGGCGGTGGGGCCGTTCGAGAGGTGGGCGATGTGCAGGTCGGTACCTTCGAGGGCGTCGACGGGCACGATCTGCGGGTCGGAGAAGGAGGGGGTGGAGTATGCCCGGGCCGTGATCGCGCACAGGTCGTCGGCGCTGATGTCGTCGACGAACAGCGAGAGGATGCCGGCGGCCATGGCCGCGTAGCCTTCCTCGCGCAGGACGATGCGCAGCTCGTCCAGGTCGGCGGGCGACAGAGTCGGGTATTCCTCGGGCAGGTAGAGGCCGCCGTCGGGCGCCAGGCCCTCCAGCAGGATGTCGCTGAAGGAGCGGGTGGGCGCATCGGGGCCACGTCGAGTCGAAATATAACGCACGGGCAGATCCTATCGGAGAGACGGCCTGTGAAGCCAGATAGGTCGTATTTCGTCACGTTTCTACGAGGCCTGGGCGCGTTATGCGCACAGGGCGAGGACAAAGCGCGTGTGATAGAAACAACGGGTGAGTATTGACAAGGATCGTTGGGCACCGCCGATTGAGGGCGAGAAGTCAGGAAGGCCGTCGCCATCTCAGGCGACACGTCCGTCAAACACGCCGTCCCGTAACGCTGACACATCGGTCAACCCCGATGTGATCGAGGATTCATACACGACAGCAATCACGGCGACGCTGCCTGACGAGAGTGTCGATTCGTCGAGGCGTCGGGCCTTTCGCGCGGGCGCTACGCGCGCCGGGTCGAGTGTGAGGAGCGCGCGCTCTCGTTCACGAAGACGGCCAAGGGGTGGGGGACTCTTGCCGTGGTTGTTTTCGTCGCCGCTCTCTTCGGGGCGATCGCCCTGCGAACGTCGGCCGGTTCGTCGTCGCTGGCGACGTCTCGTCCCCAGGGTTATAGGGGCACGGCGACCAACACGGAGACGCTGTCCTCCGCATGGGCATCGGGGATCAACACGGCGTGGGTACTCCCCTCCGCGCCGGACAAAGCGAGCACCGAGGAGCAGTCTGTCCTCGTCGAGGGCACGACCCTGTACGTGGCTACCAGGACGCAGGAAAGGGTCCTGAGGCTGAGCGCCTACGACATTGCTTCCGTCCAGCCTGTGCAGAAATGGGTGTCGGATGGTCAGGACATTGAGGTGCGCAGCAGGTCTGGAGGGCCTCGGATGATCTCTGCGGGTGCTTGGGTGGTCGTTGAGAATGTCCTGGTGTCCAAGGAGACGGGCAGGCAGCAGGAGGCACCGTGGGACGAGGACATCCCGGCTGCTTTCGTCGACGAGGTCTTGGTGACGTGCTCGGGTCTTGAGACGTGTTCCGGATGGACGAACCAGTCCGGTTCGTGGACGCGCCAGTGGCAGAGCATCACGACGAAGCAGTCCTGGTCGAGTGACACGCGGTCGGATACTCGTTCGCAGACCGTCGGAAGTGGCGAGGAGACCTCGGTGATCATTCCCGTCTATTACGACAAGAACCCTCAGCTGGTGAACGTCCACACGGGCGTGGTCGCCACCCTGGGCGCCGAGGGACGCCTCGGTTCAGACTCGCGGGTTGTGAAGCTCTACGACGCCTCTGACGGGGTCATCGTGGAGCGGGATCGGCTCAAGATGGAGGTCTACGACGTCTCGGGAAGGCTCGTTGATACCTTCGACGCGGTGAGGCACAACACGAAGCCGACGATGGACGGTCGCGCGCCCACGGTGGCGGAGTTGAGAGGTTTCTTCACGGAGGTGTCAGCCCCCTGGACGACGGGCAGGGTGACGATCGAGAAGGAGGATTGCTCTGTTGTCAGGCTGAATCCCACCGGTGATTTCCCCCCCGCGTTCGGCGACGGGCGTGAAGGGTCTGGCAACCTATTACTCCGACTCTGCGAAGTCATGTTCCTTCGAGCCGCGCGAGCTTCGCGCCAGCACCGACGGGTCTGCGGCGTTCATCTGGGTCGCGACATGGAGCACATCCACCGCGTACATGATCGACATGAATGCCAATAAGACGCACACTTTCTCAGGCCTGACGCGCTCGACGAAAACCGTGTGGGCGTTCGACGACCTGCTCATAACGATCAGCGATGATGGCATCACGGCCTTCACACCGGCCTCGTCGTGAGACTACCCTGGTGGCATGACTGATCTGCCTTTCCGCGTCGGCCAAGCGGTCGACGTCCACGCCTTCGCAGCCCCCGATTCGCAGCGCACCCTCATGCTCGCGTGCTTGGAGTGGCCGGGCGAGCGCGCGCTTGAGGGTCATTCGGACGCGGACGTCGCCGCGCACGCGCTCTGCGACGCGATGCTGCTGGCCACGGGCCTGGGTGAGCTCGGCACGGTGTTTGGCGTGGATCGCCCCGAGTGGGCGGGCGCGTCGGGTCGGGCGATGCTCCAGGAGGTACGCCGCATGGCGACCGAGGCCGGCTGGGTGCTCGGCAACGCGACCGTCCAGGTCGTGGGCAACCGCCCGCGCATGGCCGCACGCCTGCCCGAGGCCGGTGCCGTCATGAGCGAGATCGCCGGCGGCACGGTGACGGTGTCGGCGACGACCTCGGATCGTCTGGGTTTCACGGGCCGAGGCGAGGGCGTGGCCGCGCTGGCGAGCGTCCTCATGGTCCGGGTCGCCCCCGCATCCAACTAGACGCGGATCCCCACGCCGGCCCGACGCGGGACAGGCACACCGACGCTCCTCGCATGATACAAACGTCCCATGAGTAACGATGATTCTCGCGTGACGCCTCCCGGCAATGCGCAGCCGCGTTCGTCGCGTGCACGCGGCGAGGAGTCCCCGAGCGGGGCCGACGCCTTCGTCCTGCCCGAGTTCGATTCCCTGCCGGACTTGGCACCGCTGCCCGACCTTGACGAATTCTTGAAGGCCGACCCACTCGCAGGATTCGACGAGGCCGTGGCCGCGCAGGCGGGCACCATCAGTTCGCGCGACGATGACGCACTCCCAAGCGCCGCGCCCGCAGGCGACATCCCATCGCTGCCCACGAGTCCGTCGACGCCCGCGGTCCCATCGCTACCCACGAGTCCGTCGACGCCCGCGGTCCCATCGCTACCCACGAGTCCGTCGACGCCCGCGGTCTCGACCACACCGACGCAGAACACAGCTCCGACGTTCACCGTCGCCCCCTCCCAGGCCGATGCCGCACCCACTCACGCAGCCCCGGCCTCGTCGCGAACCAGTCCTGCCCAAGAACCGAACGAACGCGTCGCTCACCCTGCGGGTCGACTGTCCTGGGGCAAGCAGGGGACCACGAGTTCCGCCATCCCCATCGGTCTGGCGATCTCCGGTGCCATCGTCGTACTCAGCGGCATTATTTCCTCGGTCTACGCGGGCGGCAGCAATCACAAGCATCCCACGCTCCCTCCACCGGACCTCGACACGAAACAGCAGGTCCTCCACGTGCCCGGATACCGTGGGGCCGCGACGAGCACGCATTCCCTGTCGCCCGAGTGGGCCTCGGGCGTCGCTACTGCGTGGACGATCCCCACCACGAACGGGCTGGCGGGTACACCGCCGCAGATATACGTCGACGGGTCGGTCCTCTACCTCGCCGCCGACGATCTGACGGAGGACCGGAAGGAATCGGCCGTCACGGTGTCAGCCTATGACCTGTCGGGTAACGAACCCACTCTCCTGTGGACATCAACGGGTCCGACGGAGAACTCGGCGATTATGTCCTCCCACACGCCCGCGTTCCTCTCGGATGACGACCAGGTCTTTTTCCACGACGTCGTCATCGACAAGGCCACGGGCGCGCAAACCCAGGCACCCTGGAAGAGGGATTATCCTCTCGCGGTAGCCGACGACATCGTGGTGACGTGCTCGGCTACAACATCATGCGCCGGATGGACACGCGAGGGTAGCGAGTGGACAAACCTGTGGACGACGACCACGGCGATACAGTCGGGATTCGGGTTGCATAACCATGATCTGGGCTACGCACCTGCGGGCACTGCGCTCGCCGGGAGCGGCGCACAGGCCGCCGTCCTGGTCCCCACCGCCATCAAGGAACTCCCGCAGGTCCTCAACGTCCATACCGGCGAGGTAACGACCCTGAACAATCCCGACGGGAATGCCGACTATCGGAAGGTCGAGGTGGCCACCGACGGCTTCCTCGTCTACGAGCGCAGCGAACAGGTCGGGTTACTCTTCGAACCCAGCGGGACCCTCCAGTCCACGTTCACAGCAGAGCCGCACCTGCCGACAGTCAGCCACGACGGGAGGCAGCCAACGACGTCGGACATCCACACCTTCATGACAAGCACGAAGGCACCGTGGGCGGCGGGCACGATTGCGCTGACAGGCACGGACCAATGCGCCATCGAGTACAAGCTGACCGCCGACAGCGCCACACACACACGATCTCCATCCCCTCAGCGGCACGCCCGGATATGCAGCCGGGCTGCTACTTCGACCCGGCCGACGCGCGTGTCAGCGTCGACGGATCGGCTCTCTACATCGACACCTTCAACTTCCAGGACACGAGCAAATATTTCATCGACACCGCCAAGGGACTGTCCTTCACGTCGAATGAACTCAATGAGGCCACACACCTCACCTGGGTCTTCGACGACATGCTGATCGGCCAGACCAACGGCGGAATTCGAGCGTTCGTGCCTGCCTCCTCCTGAGAGCGCACTGCTCACAGGGGACGAGGCCTCGGCTGACGAAAGCGGAGAACCCACGCCCGCGTTCCACACGGGTGTGATAGAAACGTCTCATGAGCAACGACGATGTCCTCGGAACCCCCACCGACGGGACGCAGGGACCCTCCGCGCGCTCGCGGGAGGAGGAATCCCCGGACAGCGGCGGCGTCTTCGCGCTGCCGGAGTTCGGGACACTGCCGGGCTTCGCGCCGCTGCCCGAACTCGCCCCGCTGCCGGATCTGGCCCCGCTGCCCGATATCGGTGACGTCCTCTCCTCCCCCCGCGTCGATGCCCGGGGACGAGGCCGGGGCCGGGCAGGCGGATACCGCGGGATCTCGGGATGACGACCTGTTCCCGGGCACCTCTCCCCTGCCCGGGATCTCGCCGCTACCTGACATCGCCCAGCTACTCGCAGACGCTCCCACCTCGTCCACCGTCGACGACACTCAACCCGTTTCGCCAGAATCCAGGCCTCTCTCAGGCACCGCTCCGACGCCCACCTCCACTCGCCTGCCGGACGCGGCTCCCTCGGCCTCGGCGGCCACCACCCAGATGGATACCGTCTCCACGGTCGCAGCCAGGGCCTCGTCGCTGGCTGGACACGTGAGCGGCCGATCATCGAGCGGCCGCACTCCCCTCCGCCTCAAGCCCGAGGAGAGCATCGGCGAGGCTGCCTCCGCCCACAAACGCCTGCCCCGCCCCCTGATCGCGCTCGGATGCGTCGTTGTGCTCGGCGTCGTGCTCTCTTTCTGTAGCCAACAAAGCGTCGAACCGATGACCTCGTCGACTCCGTCACCTACGGTCTCCTCGGCGCGGTCCTCGCACACGCCGACCGTGCAGGTGCCCGCGCAGGCACCGAATCTGCCTACTCGCGCGCCCGGCTACCGTGGGACCGCGACGAACACGCACGCACTGTCGCCCGAGTGGGCCTCGGGGATCGCGACCGCGTGGACGATTCCCGTTGAGAACACCTCGTCCACGTTCCGGCCACACATTTACGTCGATGGCTCGACCCTCTACGTTGCATCCAACGCCACCATCAAGGGCGAGCCAGGGTACGCCGTCACTATTGCTGCCTACGACATATCGGGGGAACAGCCCACTCAGCTGTGGTCCTCAACCGGGCACACGAAAAACAACGTGGCCTTGACCTACACGCCCACCTTCTTGTCAAGCGACGACCAGCTCTTCTTCCACGACGTCGTCATCGACAAGAAGACCGGCGAGCAAACCCAGGCCCCCTGGGGCATAGCGTTTCCCCTCGTGATGGCCGACGGCATCCTCGTGACCTGCTCGTCAACAACGACGTGCAGCGGATGGACGCAGGAGGGCGGCGAGTGGACGAACCTGTGGACCACGACGACGACGCAGCAAAATCCGTCGGGGTTCCGTCAGCTCGACCTCGGATACTCGCCCTCACGTAACGCTATTTCCGGCAGCGGCGAGCACACCTCCGTCCTGGTTCCTCCCAAGAGCGACCAGATTCCACAGATCATCAATATCCACACGGGGACAATCGCGTCCCTGAGCAACCCCGACGGGGACAGCAAGTTCCGAACCGTCGAGGTCACGCCCGAAGGATTTGTCGTCTACGAGAATATCGAATCCTACGGGATGCTCTTCGACAGCGACGGCACCCTCCAGTCCACGTTTAAGACCGCCCGCAACTGCCCATCGTCAGTCACGATGAGACACCTCGCAGCGCGCCGGACGTCAAAGAGTTCCTGACACACCAGAAAGCGCCGTGGGCCGTAGCTACCCTGCGCATGACTGGCAGTCACCAGGATGAGTGCATGTTCGAGGTCACCTTCACCGCCGACGGTTCGACGCGTACGACCCCCGTCCCCGATGCGCTGACGCCCAGCTTGCCGTCCACCTGCTTCTTCGACCCGAAGCAGGTGAGTATCAGCGCCGACGGATCGGCTCTGTACATGGACGCCTTCGTCGGTGCCGACACGAACAAATACGTCATCGACACCGTCAACGGCGAGGCCTACACGTCTCCGGCGCTCAACGTCTCGGAACAGCTCACCTGGGTCTACGACGACATGCTGATCGGCGCCAGCAAGACGGGAGTCACGGCCTTCGTGCCCGCGTCCTCCTGACGAGGCCGGGTTGCTCCCGCGGCGATCGCTCGGCCTGCATCAGTCCATTGTTTGTCCTAACAAGGCCCGGGTTGCTCCTCACGTTGCTTGGCGTGCGGGTGTGATAGAAACGTTTTATGAGCAACGACGATGTCCTCGGAACCTCCACCGACGGGACGCAGGCACCCTCCGCGCGCTCGCGGGAGGAGGAATCCCCGGACAGCGGCGGCGTCTTCGCGCTGCCGGAGTTCGGGACACTGCCGGGCTTCGCGCCGCTGCCCGAACTCGCCCCGCTGCCGGATCTGGCCCCGCTGCCCGATTTCGATGATTTCTTCACTCTGACCCCGCCCGCCGACGAGGTGATCACCGAACAGGCACAACCAGAAGGTCCGCAGGAGATGGACCTGCTCGCGGGCCTCGCACCCCTGCCCGAGCTCGTGCCGCAGCCAGCCATCGCGCAGCCCCTCGCGGAAGATCCGACAGCGCCTGACAATGAGAAAGAGCCAATGGAGAGCGGCGTCGCCTGGCCCCAGGCCGAGGAAGCCCCGGCGCGGGACGTTCGCGGTGCCGCTGTGCTGGTCAGCACTTCCGTAAACGCATTCGAGCTGCTGCCAGACGAGACCACCTCGGAGGAGCCACAACATGCCTCGCGTGACGTCGCGTCCATAGCGGCCGCCACGGCCTCGTCGCGGAGGACGTCCGAAGGCGACCGGACGCCGACTGCGCAGCGCGCCCCAGACCTCGAGCCCTCGCGGACGTGGGTGGACAAGACAGCCGTGAAGCGGAAGCCGTCTGTCGTCATGATCGTGCTCGGCTGTATCCTCGCGCTCAACGTCGCGGTTTCCCTCTTCTCCCCCAGTCGGAGCGGATCGTCGTCGACGCCTTCGTCCCATCAGACCTCGTCGCGTTCCGCCGCACAGGCGAACTCCGAGGTACGCGAACATGCGGCGAACCTGCCGACCCGCGCGCCCGGGTACCGCGGGAGCGCCACGAACACGCATTCCATATCGCCGCAGTGGTCCTCGGGCGTGGCCACCGCGTGGACGCTCGAGCTGCCGCCAGAAATGACTCAGTTCGGAACGCAGATGTTCGCCGAGGGTCAGGTCCTCTACATCGCCGGCAACGACACGATCGAGGGCCAGCGCGGTTCCGCCGTCAGAACTCAGGCCTACGACCTGTCCGGGGAGGAACCCACCCTCCTGTGGGACACGGTCGGCCCCACGGAAAACTCCGCGATCATGACGTACACACCCGCGTTCGTGTCGAGCGAGACCCAGCTCTTTTTCCACGACGTAGTCATCGACAAGGCAACCGGCGAGCAGACACAGGCCCCGTGGGGCGATGATTTTCCCCTCGCGCAGGCCGACGGCATCGTGGTGACCTGTTCGACGACATCCTCGTGCCGCGGGTGGATGCAAACCTCCGGCGAGTGGACGAATCTGTGGACGACGACAACGAATCCACAGACGTCCTACGGGTTGAGTAACCAGGGTTTGGGCTATGCGCCCGCAGGCACCACGCGCTCCGGCACGGGTGAACTCGCCTCCGTCCTGGTCCCCTTCAACTATCAGGAAACCCCGCAGATCATCAACATCCATACCGGAAAGACAACGACCCTGCCCAGCCCCGACCAGTCAGGCTTGGGCCAATACGTCGAGGTGGCGACCGATGGCTTCGTCGTCATAGACGTCAGCAAGAAGCAGGGGTTCCTCACCGACAGCTCGGGGGCCCGCCAATCCACGTTCTCAACCGATGAATATCTGCGTCTACCCGCAGTCAGCCGTGACGGTAGCAACCCGAGCACTGCGGATATCAAGACCTTCATGACGACGAAGACTGCGAATTGGGCGACGGGCACGGTAGGCCTCGTGGGTAAGGATGACTGTTCCATCCAGGTCACCCTCACCTCCGACGGGTCGTCGCGCACGACTCCGGTCCCCGGCGTGCTGAGCCAGCACATGACCAGTACGTGCCTCTTCAGCCCGAAGGAGGTTCGCGTGAGCGCGGATGGTTCGGTCCTCTATGCCGATACCTTCACCTACCAGGACCAGAGCCGGTACTTCATCGATACCGCCAACGGGCTCACCTACACATCAAACCTTCTCAACTGCCGAAACAGACCATGTGGGTCTTCGACGACATGCTGATCGGCGCCAGCAAGACGGGAGTCACGGCCTTCGTGCCGGCGTCCTCCTGACGAGGCCGGGGCGGGCCAGGGGAGAACCGCGTGAGCCTTCGACGGCATGGGCATCGGAATGACCGAGAGCGGTATCGAGGCGTTCGTCGCGGTGTCTTCCTGTTGTTGGGACCGGTTACCACGCCGCCATTACCCTGTGATAGAAACTACTCATGAGCAATGACGATCATCCGGGCACGAACACTCCCCCGCAGGCCGAGCAGTGGGTGCCGCCGAGCGGGACGCCCCCAATCCCCCAGCCCGCCAGTGCGCGGCCCCACGCGAGGAGACGCGGGAGGCCAGTCCTCCTCGTGGCTCTGCTGTGCGTCATCGTCGTTCTGGCCGCAGTCTTCGGCATTCGTCAGCTCACGCAGACCCCGGGTGGTCAGGACCCTCACCATTCATTCACCTCCACCCCCACCCCCACCGTCGGGTACTCCGGGGACGCGACGAGCACGGGATCGATCTCCCCCGCCTGGGCCTCGGGCGTCGAGACGGCGTGGAGGATCCCCTTCCCGTCCTCACCGTACGGCCCCCGGGCGCTCACGACCATCGAAGGCACCACCCTGTACGTCTTCTCCATCGGCCCGGATTCCTCCACTCGTGAGGCCACCGTCGCGGCCTTCGACATCTCCTCCGAGCAGCCGCGCGAGCTGTGGCGCACGACAGGGCCCGTACCCGAGTCGTTCAGGCAATCCACCTTCGTGTCAGATGGAGACCAGTTCATCGTCGATTCCATTGTCATCGACAAAGCGACGGGGGCCCAGTCTCTGGCTCCATGGGAGGAATCGGAGGCGCTCGCGGCCGTTAACGGCATCGTCGTGGCGTGCGATCGCCAATACACCTGCTCGGGCTGGACGCAGGAGGCCTCCTCGTGGGTTCGCCAGTGGGAGACAACCACCGACTTCCTCCTCGATGCCCTGCCTACCTCGGACAGCATCGCCTATCCCGATACTCCCGTGATCGGCACCGGAGAGCACCAGTCGGTCGTCCTGTCCGTTGATTCGCAGACGCATTTGCTCCAGCTCCTCGATCCGCGGACCGGGCAGGTCACGGACGCCGCCTCAGTCAGTCCATTCGGGACCAGGCGCGACGACAAGATGTCTGTCATCATCGCCAGCGATGGGGTCATAGCTTTCAACGACGACTTCTTCGTCACCTACGACGCCGACGGCTTCATCACGGGCGTTCACTCCTACGAGAAGTCGGCGAGAACACCAACGCGCGACGGACGCGTGCCCTCCACATCGGAACTCACCGATTTCCTGCTCGGAGGGACGCCCACATGGACGAATGCGACGGTCACTCCCCAGCAGGCGGCCCTCACCCTCACGGTGACTCCGAGCGACGGAAGGCCGAGCGTCGATATTGATCCCAGCAATATCGACCAGTCGTACACCGCCCCCAGCTCGGGGCTCTTCGCGGTCCGCGCCAGCACCGACACGTCGGTCGTGTACGTCGATTCCGTCGACAGAAACCACTCTGGTAACAGATTCTTCTGTGACACGGCCAGCGGCAAGGGACACGGTTCGCAGGAATTCCACGACGCTGATCGCTCATGTGGCCCTTCGATGACCTAGCCATCGGCGTCACGCTCGACGGCGTCGTAGCGTTTACCCCCAAGGCCTCGTAAGACCCTGCCCGACCACCGACAGAAAAGGTATAGCCCGTGAGCACCAACGCCCCCCGGAACAGGTCCCCCCTCCTAACGCCCGGGCATTCTCGAGCGACGCGCTTCTTCTTGGCCGGCTCCTCCTTCCTCGCAGCCCTCGCCACCTCTCTCACATTCTCGCTGAGCACGAGCGCCCACCAGCTCCCCGGCCCGGCGGCGACCCCGCCTCCGACCAACGACGGCCCGGAACAATCGGTGTCTCTGACACCGATTGGCTACCGGGGACAGGCAACCAACACGAACGAGCTCCCCGACGCGTGGGCCTCGGGCGCTGCAACGGCGTGGACGCTCCCCACCGGCGACGTTTCCCACCTGCCCGCTCGGCTGATCGCAGAGGGGTCGACCCTGTATGTGCTCACCTACGGGAGCGGTAGCGAGGCCGTGACCACCGTGTCCGCCTACGATGTGTCGGGCTCCGAGCCTGTCAACCAGTGGAGCACGACCGGCCCCCAACCGTCCCGGATTCGCGCCGAGGCGTTCCCCTCCTCTGTCTCGACCTCGGAGGAGATTCTGCTGAGCGGCATCATTGTCGACCGGTCGACCGGCACCCAGACGGAGGCTCCCTGGGGTTCCGACCTGCCGATGGGGGTGGCAGGTGGCGTCCTCGTCACCTGCGACACATTCAGCTCGTGCTCCGGCTGGTCCCACGACTCGGGTGCATGGAGGACCCTCTGGTCCACGCAGACCTCGCCCCAGCGCCGCGCGGGCCTGGCCCACTCGGGGCTGACCAGGCCCACGACGGCAGTCGTTGGCAGCGGAGCGGGCGCTGCCGTGGTCGTCCCCGTCGACGAGGCCCTCTACGCCCCGCAGGTCATCAACCCGGCCACGGGCGCAGTCACGACGCTCGGGGAGGCCCCCTCCGCGGCAGGCCCTTCCGTCTCCAGGATCACGCTGGCGAGGGACGGAGTCCTCGTTGCGAGCAAGTCCGAAACCGTCGCCTACAATACCGGGGGCGCGGTCGTGGGAACTGTCAGGGCAGGGTGGGAGCTCGACCGTCTTCCAACCTCCGACCGTGAGGTCCCGAGCGTGGCAGACCTCAGTTCTTTCTTGACGCAGGGCAGCGCCCCGTGGACGACGGGAACCGTCGAGCGCCCCTATCCGAATGACGACTACAGCTATACCATGGTCGCCGTCTCTACCAGCGGGGAGAGCTATAGGATCAAACCCGGCGAGTCATTCCCCGAGATGCCCGAGTACAACACGTGGCACGCCGCCCAGGTGCGCGCCAGCGCCGAGGGAAATGCCCTGTACATTCAGGGCGTACCCTCTGCCCAACGGCGGGCTTTCTTCTTCAACATGTCGCGGGATATGACCTACGTGTTGCCACGGCTCGACGATGCCACGAACGTGGTGTGGGTCTTCGACGACCTGCTCGTCGGGACTAGCAACGGCGCGGTCGTCGCTTTCACGCCCGCGAGACAGTGAGCGGATCATAGAGAACCGTTCCCGACGCCCGAGGCCTGCTCGGTCGCGTCGGGGACGAGTCGTCTGGGGCCGCGGTTCGGTCCGCCACGTGGCCGAGCGCCTCTATTCCACCAATGTGGCTCTTCGCATGTTGGGGTGTGGGGGTGGTGTTGGCATGGGGTCGGGGCCTGCCCGATGATTGAGGTTGCAACACTTCAAACGCTGGGAGGCCCCGACATGTCTCATGCTACCTTGTCCGCTCCGGATATGAGTGTTATAGGACATCACGTGTGGGTCGGTGGTCAGTTCCAGGAGCGGCGGACGAATGTGCTCAGTTCAGGGGTGGCCTCATTGGCTCCAGGGGTGGCACCATCGGCCGGACAGGTGGATACCTGGGCCCCTTCATGCGCAGGTTAACCCCACAGGTGGTAGTCCAGGCGGGCCGCCCACACTGCCACCTATCGGGCCCAGCTGCGCAGGAACGGGTTAAGGCGACCAGTAAAAGGGCCCACGCGCACAGTCCCGGATAGGTGGATGCCTGGGCCCCTTCATGCGCAGGTTAACCCCACAGGTGGTAGTCCAGGCGGGCCGCCCACACTGCCACCTATCGGGCCCAGCTGCGCAGGAACGGGTATGCGTGGCGGCAGCTGACGGGCCTGCCGCTCGCGGATAGGTTAGGCGCTTGCGGATAGGTTCAGCCTTCGCGGATAGGTTAGGCGCTTGCGGATAGGTTACGAAGCTATCCACATGTTCATAAGCTATCCGCATGCTCGCTTCCTACCCACATGCGAGGGTAACAAGCTCAACCGCGGCCATTTACGGAGGCAATCGACGCGGGGTGGTGCCATCGCTCACAGGGATGGCGGCATCATCCACGGGGGTGACAGGATCGGCCGGACAGGTGGATACCTGGGCCCCTTCACTGCGCAGGTTAACCCCACAGGTGGTAGTCCAGGCGGGCCGCCCACACTGCCACCTATCGGGCCCAGCTGCGCAGGAACGGGTTACCACCACGAGCAAAGGGGCCCAGGCGAACATTCCCAGGCCCGCGCGCAGAATCACGGGGTTAATGTACAGACGCTGCCCACACGAAGACGCGAGCAGATGCCACCACCTTCTATACCGACTTTCCCGCACCAGAAAGCCGAAAAGTTGCGCTACCAGCAACATGCAGTGTCCTATAACCCGGATATGACGGCCTATTGCGGGCTGGAGAAGCTGGGCTTGGTGGCCGTGGGGATGCGCTGCGGAAGTTCGGGAGTCTGCCGGGGTTTGCTCCGTTGCCCGATCTCGCACCGCTGCCCGATCTCGCGACGTTGCCCGATCTCGCACCACTGCCCGACATCGGTGATTTCCTGAACGACACCCCGCTCGTTATCGCGGACGAGGCCGTGGCAGCCAATCCGCGCCGGCTGGCACGCGCGTGTGGTACAAACGCCTCATGAGCAACGACGACTTTCGCTGGTCCCCGCCCGACGGGACGCACCCCCTCCCCTCGGGCGAGAGTGGTGAGGAGACCGCGGGGCAGACGGGTTTCGCGCCGCTGCCCGAGCTCGCGCCCCTGCCGGACCTGGCGCCCCTGCCCGACATCGAGGAGTTCCTCAGGTTCGCTCCACCCATGCCCGGTGACGAGGCCGTGGCTGGCCAGGCGGACACCGGCGCGTCGGAGGCAGGCGTCCCGGGGGCGGACGTTGCGCCCCACCCCGGCGTTGATCCTCTGCCGGACATCGCCGAATTGCTCGCGTACGCCCCGCCCGGCAACGAGCCCAAGCTCACGCAGATCACGGACGCCTCGCCGACCGCGCCCGGCCCGGCGATCCAAGCCCCGGCCTCGTCCCTGGCCGTACACACGGGCGAGCATGAGCCGATCGCCCACGAACCCGCGCCGGAGCCTCACGAGGATTCCGGCGAATCCGTTACCCCCGCGAAACAGCGCCTGCGCCTCATCCTGATCGCCTGCGTCTGCGTCGTCGCGATCGTGATTGGGACGTCTTTTTCCGCTCGTCCACGCAGCAGGCGGGAGAGCCGGTCCGCGCGCCCGGATACCGCGGAACAGCACTCAACACTCACTCCCTGTCGCCCGAGTGGGCGTCGGGGATCGCGATCGCATGGACGATCCCCATCGACCCCGAGATGTCTATCTTCGCCCCGCACGTCCACGCTGAGGGGTCGACTCTCTACCTTGTCTTCTCCGATCGGCCGACGACGGCGCGGAGCAAAAGCGTGACGGTCATGGCCTACGACGTGTCTGGAACCGAGCCGAGGCTCCTGTGGGACACGAACGCTGAGACGTCGGTGGACCCATACGAAACCTACACTCCTCAGTTCGTCTGGGATGACGATCTGCTCTTTTTCCGCGACCTCGTCATTGATAAGGCGACGGGAACGATAACCCAGGCCCCGTGGGGCAAGGCATACCCCCCTGGGCGTCTCCGAGGGCATCGTGGTTACCTGCCTCACCTACGGCTACTGCACGGGCTGGTCGCAGGAGTCCGGTGAATGGACTCAGGTGTGGAAAGCTGCGACGGTGAAACAGAGCATCTTCGGCCTGGGTCACATGGACTACACGGCCCCTGACAGCGCCCTTATCGGCAGTGGCGAGCAGGCCTCGATTCTCATTGTCCCCGGCTACCGCGAGGTCCCCCAGCTCCTCAACGTCCGCACCGGCGAGCTCACGAACCTGGGCGATCCAGATGACGACACGATCTCCTACGACCTCGTCCAGGCAAGCGACGGAGTCATCGTAGCTCCATGGCTCAAGACTAAGTACGCCTACGATAGCGTCGGCGGCATTCGGGGGACCTTCAACCAAAACCGGTACGTCACGCAGCCCACGCGCGATGGAGGAGCTCCGACGCTGTCGCAGCTCAGTGACTTCTTCACGAAGGACAAGACCGCCTCATGGACGACGGGCGTTGTTGAGATGACGGGCAATGACTGCGCCACGCTGGAGCTCACCCTGACCTCCGACGCGTCGACGCGCACGGTCTCGGTCCCCGACAACATCCGTCCGTACGTGTCCTCCAGTTGTTTCTTCCTGGTCAACGACGTGCGCGCGAGCGCCGACGGATCGGCCATGTTCATTCGCGACTTCCCCCTCGCGCCGAAGGGCAGCTACTTCTTCGACACGGCGACGAATAAGAACTTCAACTCTGCCGAGCTTGACGCCGCTAAATCGCGCACATGGGTCTTCGACGACATGCTGATCGGCGCCAGCAAGACGGGAGTCACGGCCTTCGTACCGGCTTCCTCCTGACGAGGCCGTGGCGGGCAACCGGTACTGCCCGGCGCGCAGGTGTGATAGAAACGTTGCATGAGCAACGACGATCATCAGAGCACGGGCGGCCAGATTCCCCAGCCATCGGTCCCCCAGCCGACGGCCCAGATCACGGTGCCCCAGCTGTCTCAGGACGCCCGCACCGACCCTGGGGGCCGTGCTCAGCAGGGCGTGCCCTCGCCCGCTGGTCCTGCTCCCGCGCGCCCGCGGCACGCGCGCAAGTCCCTCCAGGTGCTCGGGATCGTCGCCGCTCTGGTTGCCTCGGCCGCCATCGGTGGCATCAGCGGAACCCTCGTCGGCGCAGCGACGGCGAGACGCCACATCCACCACCCCGATTACCCCGACCCCTCACCGTCCCCGACAGCTTCAGAGGCGTCAATGGATCCCACCCCGATCGGCTACCACGGGACGGCGACCAACACGAACGAGCTGTCTCCTCAGTGGGTGTCGGGCCTCGCGACGGCATGGACGATCCCGCTGGACGACGATTCCCGCGCCCCGCTGCTGATCGCTGAGGGAACCACCCTGTACGCCGTGCTCGTGGGCACGCAGGACGACGCTGACACGAGCGTGACCGCCTACGACATCTCCGGGAACGAGCCGCTCACTCTGTGGACCACGACCGGGCCTCACTCTCCCAGTGCCGGCGCCGTTCGGGCGCCCGGCCCCATCACCACCGAGACCCAGCTTCTGATCGGCGGCATCATCGTCGACAAGGCGAACGGCGACCAGAGCCTGGCGCCCTGGGGAGCCGACTGCCCATCGGGGTCGTTGACGGAAACCTGGTCACCTGCGACACGGTTGCAACCTGCACCGGATGGGTGCTCGAATCGGGCACGTGGACGCAGCGTTGGAGCGCGGCGACTTCGCCGCAACAAGCCAGCGGCGTGCTGTTCTCGGAGGTGTCACGCCCATCGAACGGCGTCATTGGCGAGGGTTCGACGGCCGCCGTCATCGTGCCCGTTCGTCTAGCCGCCTTCGCCCCGCAGATCGTGGACCCTCGCACGGGAGCGGTCACCACCCTCGGGAAGGATCCCACAAATGACGCATCTCAGCACCCGACGCTCATCCCCGCGAGCGACGGGCTCGTAGTGGAGAGGGAGAAAAGCTTTAGCGTCTACGACACCACGGGACGCTTCGTGGAGACCGAGCAGATCATTCGCTACGGCGCACGCCCGACCTACGACGGTCATACCCCGACGCTGGAGGAGCTCACCGGTTTTCTGCGGGACACGTCCGACCAAGCGCCGTGGACCACAGCCTCCGTCTATCTCGAGCACGATGACCTCTACTACGCGGGCCGCGCTCACGACGACAAGATACTGCACGTGCACCCCACCGCGTCAGCGAACAGCCGCTCCGTCAATATGCCCGATTACTTCGGATCCAACCACGACAAGCATGATTTCGAGGTATCGGACTTGCGAGTCGACTCCGGTGCCACGGTGGCCTACGTTCGCCTCGATGAGGGCTACACGATGGCCTCCTACTTCGTCGATCTGGACGGCCTGACCCTCTACGTGGCCAACGACCTGGATCGCGCGGAGAACCTCGTGTGGGCCTTCGACGACCTGCTCGTCGGCGTCTCCCGCGGCCAGATCGTCGCCTTCACGCCGCCAGAGGCATAACCTCGTTCCACAGCGAAGGAGCGTCCCATGAGCGATCGCACGCCCGAGCGCGCACCGACAGCGAGGCCACTGCGCCGCGCGGGCGCACCCCTGCTCGCCGGCGCCCTCGTCCTGCTCGTCGTCGCGGTCGTCGTCATCATCGTCAGCTTCCAGCGGAGCATTCCCACGCCCCACGCGGACAAGCAGCGATCCTACGACCCCCAGCCCGCCGTCGGCTACTCCGGGAACGGGGAGGCCACGGGCGCGATTTCCCCCACCTGGGCCTTCGGCGTCACAACCGCGTGGAGGATCCCCTACGAGGTGACGGGCATCGGCCCCAAGCCGCTCATCTACGCGCAGGGCACCACCCTGTACGCCCTCTTCCAGTCCCAGGACCATCATTCCCCCGATATCACCGTCGTGGCCTACGACGTCTCTGGAGACCAGCCCCGCGAGTTGTGGAGCACGGCGGGCACCGCGCCGCCCTCCTTCGTTGCGTCCCACGTGGTTCCCGTCGCACACCTCCTGATCATCGACCGACTGGTCGTCGATACGACGACGGGCGCACTGTCCCTCGTGCCGTGGAAGGACGCGCACGCTCTGACGGCCGTCGGGGATACCGTCGTGGTCTGCGACGGTAACGAGGCCTGCTCCGGTTGGACGTTGGAGACATCCTCGTGGGAGCTCACGTGGAGCTCCGCCACCGGCCCCCAGACCACAGAAAAGCCCACGGACGAGCAGATCACTACCCCGAGAGGCCCGTGATCGGCACCGGCGAGAACGCATCCGTCGTCTTGCCCATCGACCTGTCCCTTCATCCGCCGCAGATCCTCGACCCGCACACCGGGAGGATCACGAACCTGACCGACCCTCACGCCCAGTCCGCGGCAAGGCCCCGCGACCTGATACTCGCCAGCGACGGCCTCGTCGTCGCGGACCGGAACACGGCAGTGCTCTACGACGCCGAGGGCTTTGTCGTGGGCGCGCAGTCGCGCTCGGAGGTACACAGGACACCGACGCGCGACGGGCGCATCCCCACCGTGTCCGAACTGGGCGCCTTCCTGGCCGGCGGGGTCCCCGCGTGGTCGACCGCGACGGTGAGGGTCCCTCCCATCAGCGCGAATCACCCCCGCTTCGTGCTGACAATGGAGCTCACCGACGCCAGTGCCATTCACGATCTGGATCCCAACAAGAACGATCTGGCCACCACCATCCCGCAGTTTTGGCCCGCTCAGGTGCGCGCCAGTTCCGACGGCTCGGTGCTCTACGCCGAAAAAGACGAGGGCACGCACACGAAACTGTTTTTCGACGTGTCGGGGCAGGTCGCGCACGGCTCGGCCGAACTCACCTCCGCCACGGCGCTCACGTGGGTGTTCGACGACCTCGTCGTCGGCGTCACGAACAGCGGCATCGTGGCCTTCACACCGACGAACCCGTGACCGAGTCGGCCCCTGCGACAGAAAAGAGTTGACGTGACGTTCACCGACCCTCCGGGTGACTTCTCCGATGCGTCCTCGGCGCGCAAACGGGGCCTTTCCCCCCCTGGCCAAGTTCGGCCTCCTGACGGTCCTCGGCGTCGTCCTTGGCCTCATTGCGCGCCTCTACCTGGGCCCGGCACCGTACCCCGTGCCGCACAGTGACATACGAGCGGCGGGGGTTGAGCTGTTGGCGGATTCGCAGGTGCGTGGGTATCACGGACAGGCGACCAACACGAACACCCTGTCCCCCACATGGAATTCGGGGGTGGCGACCGCGTGGACCCTGGACATCGCGCCGTCCGCCGTGCCCGCCCAGCTCCTCGTTGAGGGATCCACGCTGTACGTGCTCACCTACGGCATCGGTGATGAGGCGACCTCGACCCTGTCCGCCTACGACATCTCCGGCGTCAATCCGACCATTCTGTGGACCACGAGCGGCCCCAAGCCGGACCGGATCCTCCCCTACGCGGCCCCGGCCTCGGCCTCGACGCAGGACCACATCTTCTTCAGCGGCCTTGTCGTGGACAGGGAGAGCTCAACGTTGACGGCGGCCCCCTGGGGGGCGGCCCTGGCGATGGGGGTGGTCGACGACGTCCTGGTCACCTGCGACACCGTCGAGGCCTGCGCGGGCTGGCAGTTCAACGCGGGCGAGTGGACGCAGCTGTGGTCCGCCACGACCTCGCCCCAAAGCCGCGCGGGTCTGAGCCCCTCGCTCCTCACGACGCCCGCGAGCGCCGTTGTCGGCAGCGGCGACGAGGCCACCGTCGTCGTCCCGGTGGACGTGGCGCACGAGGCCCCGCAGGTCGTTCATCCCCGCACGGGCGAGGTCACGACGCTCGGGGAGGCTCCCGCACCGGATGGGGCGCTGTCCCCCATGGTGACCCTGGCCAGCGACGGGGTGCTCGTCTCGGGCGAGGGCTCCTCCACGGCGTACAGCGCTGCGGGGGCGGTGGTTGGGACTACGAGGCCGGGGCGGAGTTGACGCGCGTGCCGGCGGCAGACGGGCGAGTCCCCACCCTGGAGGAGCTGGGTGGTTTCCTGACGAGCGGCGTCGCACCGTGGACGACGGCGAGCGTCCAGTGTCCGGGCTCTTCCCCGGGCACCGCGCTGGTCCTGACGCTCACCCCCACCGACGGCGGCGATACGACCGAGATTAATCCGGGGGATAGTTTCCCGACGCAGGCCTTGTATCCGCAGGGCTTTGACCCCCAGGTCGTGCGCGCCTCCGCCGACGGCTCGGCGGCGTACGTACGAAGCGTCAGTTCCGCTCTGGGGGACTCGTTCTTTTTCGGCATGGAGGAGCAGGCGACGTACGTGTCGTCGGAACTCAACGCTGCGTCGACGATCGCGTGGGCCTACGATGACCTGCTCATCGCGTCGGGCAACGAGACGCTCACCGCCTTCACTCCGGCCTCCCCGTAGGCTGCCCGGATACGGAATCGTCCCCGACGCCGATGACATGCTCGGTCGCGTCGGGGACGATGTGTGTGGCGCAGGGCCCTCGGGGACGAGGCCGGGGCGCGCCTGGACGGCCTCGTGCCCCTGGGCGCTCAGCCCTCCATGTGGTGGAGCGTAGCGCGGTCCGCCTTCACGGGGATGGTCAGGCCCAGGCCCACGAGGAGGATCAGCATGATGCCGAGGATGCCCCAGTAGGTGTAGTCCTCGCCGGCAGGCGTGAGGGCCTTACCGATGAACAGGAAGAGGCCGTACATGGCGGGGGCCATGAAGGACACGGCGCGGCCGGTCGTCGCGTAGAGGCCGAAGACCTCGCCCTCGCGCCCGGCGGGGATGATGCGCGACAGGAAGGAGCGCGACGCGGACTGAGTGGGGCCCACGAAGACGCACAGGGCCAGGCCCAGGGTCCAGAACACGATGGGGCCGCGGGCGTGGAGGAAGAAGACGCCAAAGCCGGCGACGACCATGGCGGACAGCGACAGGATGATGACTCTCTTCGGGCCGATCTTGTCGTCCACCCACCCGAAGGCGACGGTGGCCAGGCCAGCGACGATGTTCGCGGCGATCGCGAAGATCATGACGTCACCCTCGCTAAAGCCGAAGGCCGTCTTGGCCAGGACGGCACCGAAGGTGAAGACGCCGGCGAGGCCGTCGCGGAACACGGCCGAGGCGATGAGGAAGAAGAGGGTGTGCGGGGCCTCGCGCTTGAGGGTGACGATCGTGCGCCACAGGAGCTTGTAGGAGTCAATGATCGACTCGTGCTCATCCCCGGTCGACACCTTCGCGGGCAGCGGGGGGTTGAGCAGGACGGGGATCGCGAAGCCGCCCAGCCACAGGGCCGCGATCACCATCGAGATGCGGATGTTCAGGTGGGCGTCGGTGGGCACGTTCAGCACGTTCACGCCGATGAGGCCCACGTAGAGGATGAGCAGCAGGACGATACCGCCGATGTAGCCGGACGCCCAGCCGAAGCCCGAGATCTTACCCCGGTCCTCCTTCTCGCCCAGGTGGTTAAGCATCGCGTTGTAGTTCACGGAGGCGAACTCGAAGAACACGTTGCCCAGACCCAGCAGGGCGATGCCGAGCATCAGGGCGCCCCTGGGTCCGAGCACCGACTCGGGGTGGACGAAGTACATGGCGAGCATGCACAGGACAACCGCCCCGGTAAACCATCCGAGCCACACCCCGCCACGGCCTCGTCGATCGGCGCGCTGACCCGTGATGGGTGCGAGGAGCGCGATGAACAGGCCCGCGATAGTCATGCCGATGCTGAGCCAGCTTGAGGCGGTCCCATGGTCGGTGAAGACGCCGTTGGTGGTCAGGTAGGTCGTGAACACGAAGGTCGTGGCGACCGCGTTGAAGGCGGCGCTGCCCCAGTCCCAGGCCGCCCATTCGACGACTTGGCGCGTGATCACGCGGTGTGGGGTGGTGGGCGTTGTGCTCATGGGATCGGGCTCCTTCGATGGGGAGTGCTCGGAGGCGCGTGTGCGTCCAAGGTGAACCTACCATGTTTAGGTCACCGCCTCTCGCGGGGCCGCGCGGGGGCCAAGGCCCGGAAGCTCCAGCGCGTCCTGACCGCATGACATATGCTGATATGTCAACGACGAAGGAGAAGACGATGGCGGACAGTTCATTGCGTAGCGTGTCCGATGCGGACGAGCGGCTGTCGCAGGCGCGCACATGCTTCATTACCGCCGCCATTTGCGCTGGCTGTGCACTCTTCTTTTTCTGTATCCGCAGTGTTTTTCCGATCGCCTACACGTTCTTTTTTGTCGCAGTCCCGATTCTCCTCGCGCTCGTTTTCCTGACACTCGGCTTCGCCGAGATCGCTCGACAGCACCGTGGAGTCCTCATGCACGTCGAGCCGGAAGGGATCGCCCTCTACCCATTTGTTTTCCCCTTCTACGTCTCGTCGATCAGCTCCGTGTTCTTGATGAGCTGCGGCCCCATCGCCCTCCTTCTGTTCCTCATTCATCCAGACGCCATTAGCGGCTTGATCCTGGGCTTTTCGTATTCATTCCTCGGGTACACAATGCTCAAGATGACGGAGTATCATCCCTCACACATTCACCGGTCGCCACTGATCACGCTCGGCCCCGATCACCTGTCGATTCAGCCCCTCCTGCACGACAACCCGACACGTATCCGTTGGGATCGCAACCCCCAGATTGAGGGTTTCGAGCTTTTCGTCGCCGCCAATGAGCCACACCAGTTGATGCACGTATCCACCCGAGACTCCGAGGATGCGTTCGTTTTCGAGATGAGGGGGGATGCCCATCTGCTACTGGCAACTCGCGCGGCTCATGAACCACTTTGTCGCTCATCCAGAGGATCGAGCAACGCTCGGAACACCGCAGGGCCCGCAGCTCATCACCGACATCCTGACGGCAGGCTAGCCCATGCTGCCCCTAACCCTCATCCGCCGACCTCTCACCCCAGCACAAGCCGATGCCATCATGCGCCGAGCATGGATCGTCCCCGCGTGCTTCTATGCCGTCGGAGTCGCGGCAGCACTTGTCTTCGTTGCGCTCATCGCACTCGACTTCCCCGCCCTCGGCCTGCGTTACGGGCTCGCTATCGTCTGCATTCTCCTCGTCGCCTTCATTCCAGCCGCTGTTGCCTACTCGCGCGCACCCAGCCGCCCGCCGAGGATCACTGCCACGACGTCGCGCCAGGAGGAACGCACGGTCACCGAGCTACTGATCACAGGGGACACCACCTTTGCCCGGAGTCGTGCTGCCGGCATCGCATGGGGCTTGAGCGGCATTGTTATCTCCCTCATTCCTCTCGCATTCTCGTCGAGCACAAAGAATGGCTTCCTCATGTCGCTCGGCACGGGCTTTCTCATCATCTATCTACTCGTGAAAGTCCCAGATATTTACTTTCCGCGTGAACATGGCGCACATGTGCAAATGATTATTCTCGTCCCCGAGGGTTTCGCAATCGCCGAGAAAGACTTCCTCCCTCGTATCGAGACGGTCGCCTGGAGCTATATCGTTGGCATGGGTGAGACCATCAAGGGAGCGACCGCCATTCACTGCACCAAGGATGGCGAAGATGGCGTCCTATGGCTTCGCTTCAGCGACCCGGGGCTCTCCTACGTCGCGATCGAGCGACTTATTGACTATTTCGCCTCCAACCCCCGGCGGCGGCGCGTTCTCGGCACCGAGACCGGCGTCGACGTGGTGCGCGCGCTCCTGCGAGGACAGGACCCGGACGCCTGAGACGCGGGCCCCGACCTCTCGATGGATCCCCACGACGAGGCCGGGGAACCGCCAGCGCGACCTGACCGCATGACATATGCTGATATGTCAACGACGAAGGAGACATGATGGAACGCAGCGAGCTCATCAGCACGTGGGACGCGGACAAGGCGCACGCCAAGGCCAACAACTGGGTACGCCCCGCCATCTTCTTCTCGATCGTCGGCCTCATCTTCCCCTTCCTGACGGCGCGGATACCGGTGGGCATCGCCCTCTTTTTCTCCGTCTACTGCTTGTTCCTCGGCATCGCATCCGCGGTGCTCGCGCTCAGGCAGGTTGCGCGCCGAGGCAGTGGCTGGATCACGCACGTCGAGGGCGTTGGACTGGCTGTGCGTCCTTCCCTGACCGCTCTTCGGGCACAACGCATCTCCAGCGCTGTCGGAATCTCATGCGCTCCGGTCGCGCTCGTCATCGAAGTGGCGCTGTCCCACTCGATCCTGGCCTCCATCATCAGCGTCGTCATGGGCCTCCTTGTTTCGGCGCTGTTCTACTACATCTACATGTCGTCCACGTACCGCCCCTCGATGAAGGACAGAGGGTCAATCATCAGGCTGACCCCCGATCATCTCGAGATTCATCCCCTCGTCGATGATTCCCCCGCGCAGATTCCGTGGGACCTGCATCCGACGATCGTGGGCTTCGAGCCTATGACCCCTACCTTCGGCCAGGCCCCACTGATGTACGTCTCCATTGACGGAAGCGAGGATAAGCTGGTTTTCGACATGACGGGAACGCCAATACCGTTCACATGGCTGGAACGCCTGACCAACTACTTCGCACATAACCCGGACAAGCTCGCAACGCTCGCACTGCCGGAGGGAGTCACCCTCGCCCGCGCGATCCTGCAAGCGCCCTGACCGCTGTGTGTATTCGTCGCGCACCCATGACACGTCCGCCGATCACAACAGAAAGAAGACGCTGATGCTACTGACCAACAAATACGAAGTTCTTCCGCAGTCGTCGATTCCGGCTCTCCTGACCGTCAGCGCGTTTCTTTACGTTTTCATGGCGGCGCTCAACATCTTCCTCCTGTGGCTCAGCCCCTGAGCCTCTACGTGCTCCTGGTCTACCTCCTCGTTGGCATGGCGGCGACGCGCGTGTACTTCGCCGGGGAAGTGTCCCGCAGGCAGCGCCGCGGGCCGACTGTGACCCTCTCCAACGCAGCCGTGACCGTCTCCCCGATGACAGCCCCCCCATCTACATGATCACCGCGGAGACCTTCCTGCTGTTGTCTCTGTTCCCCGTCTCCTTGATCTCTGTTGCGCTCACACGCACGATCCTCGCGTCCTCCCCGGCACCTCTCTGACCGCCGCCCTTGACGTCGTGTGCGTGGCCTTGGGCGCTGCTGGAGCTGTCGGCGCTGTCGCGATGCGCCGCGGCACCGCCTACCGGCCACGCGCGATCCACGACGGCCCCTATTGTGGCGCTGTCCCCCACCCACCTGGAGTTCCACCCGCTGCTCTCCCCCACGCCGATCCGCATCCCCTGGGATCAGGCCCCCTTCATCGCCGCCGTCGAATACCCAACCGTAAAAAGGGACGTCGTCACCATCGCTCACGTCATGACCACGGCGAGTCCGACACCCACGCTCATCGACATCACGTGCCTTAGCCTCACGCCGGCACAGCTCCAGCGCACCATCGGCTGCTTCGCGTGCCGCCCCCAGTATCGCGGCATCCTCGCCACCGCGGAGGGTCCCAACCTGGTGCGCGCGCTCGTTTCCGAGAACCCCGCAGGCTGGCCCGCCTGACGGGCGATCGGCTCAGTGCCGTTGCGACGCGGCGCGGCCGACGGGGTTAATCGGCTCTTCGCATTTAAGGGTGTAGGAGGTGTCGGATTGGGCCGGAGTGGGCCGGAGTGCAGGTGGCGGCGTGGGCGGCGTGCCCATCCTGCCGCCAGTAGGGCCCAGCTGCGCATGGAGGGGTGCGGCGGTGAGTGGTTCGGTGTGCCAGTTCCGCGTTTGTTCTTGTGTGTTGGGGCACTGCACCCGATCCGTAGGCAATGCACCTCTTCTGTTCGGGTGCACCGCCACGTAACGGGTGCACTGCCACATAACGGGTGCAGCGCCCCATATCGGGTGCAGTGCCCCTGTGCTTCTGGCAGTTGTGGTGGTTGCCGGGGATGTGGGCGTCTTCTGAGCTTGAGTTGTCTGCTTGGGTTGTCTTCCGGGCTTGGGGCACTTCGTGGGGTCATTGTGGTGCCTCATGTTGTGGTTCCTCAGAAATGTCGCACGTAATTCCCCGACATGTATTTCAAACATTGAAATCACATCGTTGGAATTCTGCGGTTTTCCCGATACCTATGAAAAGTTAGGGTACCCAAATTACGTGCGACTTTTGGTAGATGAGGCACCCGAGGCGAACTCCTGTGTTCGGTCGTCGTCCCACGACACTGCCCACGATCCCCGGGACGCTTCGAACACCACCCCACACCCCACAATGCGAAGAGCCGGTTAATCTCCGCCGCGGTTGGCGTGCCTCCCGGCGGGCGTGACTCACACTCGAGAGCGCCCGATCGCCTTAGTCCAGCCGCTCCTGCCCCGCGAGAAGCTGCGCGAGAGACAGGTCGAGGGGGCGCGTGACCTTCAGCGAACGCTCATCGCCCGCGACCGTGTGCACGACTGCGCCGATCGCCTCAACCAGGCCGGCGTCGTCCGTGGCCGCCACGGCCTCGTCCGCCCCCAGGGAGGCACCCGCCTCGTGCGCGCGCATGAGCACGTCCCAGCGGAAGCCCTGCGGCGTCTGCACGGCGACCATGTCCGCGCGCCGGGGCGTGCCGGTAACGACGCCCGAGGCGTCCACCGACTTGAGGGTATCGGTGACGGGCAGGACGGGAATAACGGCACCCGCGCCCGCGCGCACCGCATCGATGACACGCGCCGTCACCTGCGCAGGCGTCAGGGGGCGAGCCGCATCATGCACGAGAACGACGTCACCCGGATTGCGCTGACCCAAGGCGGCCAGACCCAGGGCGACTGACGCCTGACGGGAACGATCAGAGCCAGCCACGACTTCCACGCCACCGATGTCGGCGATCCCCGCGCGGAATTCATCAAGGGAGGCGGCCGGGGCCGTCACGACGATCGTCCCCACTCCCCCGGCACGTAGGCCACGGGCCGCCCACCAAACAAGGGGGCGACCCGATAATTCGACGAGAGCCTTGGGCACCTCGCAGCCCAAGCGCGAGCCCGAACCGGCGGCCGTCAGGACCGCGCAGGCCTCACTCAGCGGTGGCATCGTCATCGATCTCGATGCGACCCTCCGCCAGGACGGCGTCAAGGCGCTCGGCGGCGACCGTCTTGTCGATGTTGCGCGCCAGAGCCAGCTCGGAGGTGAGGATACCGCGCGCCTTCGTCAGCATGCGCTTCTCGCCCGTGGACAGCTTCTTCAGGTCATCGCGACGCGTCAGGTCGCGCACGACCTCGGCGACCTTCACGATATCGCCGGTCGCAATCTTCTCCTGGTTCGCCTTGAAACGACGCGACCAGTTCGTGGGCTCCTCAACGTAGGGGGCGCGCAGGACGGCGAGAACTTCCTCCAGGCCGTCCTCGTCGACAATGTCGCGAACGCCAACCAGGTCAACGTTCTCGGCGGGGACCTGAATCTCAAGATCGCCCTGGTTCACGCGCAGCTTGAGGTAGGTTCGCTCTTCACCACGAATAGTGCGCGTCATGACCTCTTCGATCGTGGCTGCGCCGTGGTGCGGGTAGACGACCGTCTGACCGATTTCGAACGACATGGATAGTCTCCTGGATGCTTGCGTGGATAGCACGACCTATTCTACCAGTTGCCTGACGAATGTCCCCGAGACGGCGCGAAAGGCCTACGTTACACCCATTCGAGGAACGACACAAACCAGCTTCAAGCAGGACCACAATTAGCCTCAGCGTGGGACCCCGGTCACGATCAGCTGGTCAGGTTTAGGGAATCCACCACAGTGTGCGAACTGCGCACACAAGCGGGTTTTTCACCAGCTCCGCGAGCGCCACCCACCGCGGCAAGCACCCCCTGCGAACGATCCTCACTGGCCGCCCGGGAACCGCACCCGCGGGTATGACGAAGCCCTGGCCTCGTCCATGAGACGAGACCAGGGCTACGCTCAGCTCACTTGCCCTGGTTGGCGACCGCGGCGATCTTCGCCTCGGCCTCGGGATCCAGGTAGGTGCCGCCCTTCTTGATGGGCTTGAGGGTCTCCTCGTCGAGCTCGTACACCAGCGGGATGCCGGTGGGGATGTTGACGCCGGCGATGTCCTCGTCGGAGATCTCATCCAGGTGCTTGACGATGGCGCGCAGGGAGTTGCCGTGCGCGGCGATCATGACGGTCTTGCCGGTCTTGATCGCGGGAACGATGGTCTCATCCCAGTAGGGCAGCAGACGCGCGATGACGTCCTTGAGGCACTCGCTCATGGGGACGGGCTCGCCGGCGTAGCGCGGATCGGTGTCCTGCGAGAACTCCGAGCCAGCCTCGATGGCGGGCGGGGCCACGTCGAAGGAACGGCGCCACAGCATGAACTGCTCTTCGCCGTACTCGTCGCGGATTTCCTTCTTGTTCTTACCCTGGAGCGCACCGTAGTGACGCTCGTTGAGGCGCCAGTTGCGCTCAACGGGGATCCAGTGGCGATCGGCAGCGTCGAGGGCGAGGTTCGCGGTCATGATGGCGCGACGCAGCATCGACGTGAACAGGAGGTCGGGCGTCACGCCCGCTTCCTTGAGGAGCTCGCCACCGTGGGTAGCCTCCGCGCGGCCCTTGTCCGACAGCGGAACATCCACCCAACCGGTGAAGAGGTTCTTTGCATTCCATTCGCTCTCGCCGTGGCGGAGCAGCACCAGTTTGTAGCTCATGTCTCTATTCTCCCACAGTCGAGGCCAAGCTCCTACATTCCGTGTCGTTGATCACGCCACAGCGTGAGACTCGCGCGCCTCGCTCTTTTCCACGGACGAGGCCGGGGCCTCGTCCCCGGTTTCCCACCCCCCACCCGCACCCCGGGGGTCCCCTGATTAACCCCCTGAACACCCGTCCACTTTCCCCTGAGATCCGCACAAAATCAATGCTTCATATGATTACTCGAACAGTATGCGCCCCTTATTATTTCCCCTACGGTTGAACCATGACCATCACACGACGCACCCTGACAGCGGCCGCCGTTATCACCGCGGCCACCCTCGCCCTGGGCGCCTGCGGATCCTCCAAGCCGAAGAACGCAGACGCCACCCCCACCCCCGCCCCCCGAGGCAACCACCGAGACCCCGACGCCGACCCCGACCGCCTCAGCCACGGCCTCGTCCGTGGCCACGGTGCCCGGATACCGCCCCGGCGAAATCCCCCCAATCCCCCTCTTCTCCCTGCCCGCTATCGACGTCTTTGCCTCCAACGCTGACAAGGCCGTCATCGATTCCGCCTCTTCGCAGCTGGGCTCCGTCGAGGGCGTGACCGTCTCGCCCGCCAAGTGCGATGGCTCGTCCCTGATCTCGGGATCCACGGTCTTCGGCGGCGACGGATCGGCCGTCTCCTCCTCCGCGGGCAGCACCGTCGTCAACGGCGGCGACGGCTCCGGCGTCATTACCGAAGGCTCCACGACCATCACCTACGCGGGCGACGGCTCGGGCACCTACACGAACATGACGACGATGCTCACAATCACCGTCGACGCCGACGGCTCCGGCACCTACACGACCCCGTCAACGACCTTCACGCTGGACGGCAAGGGTCAGGGCACCTACACCGACACCGCCTCCGGCGAGACAATCACCAACAACGGCGACGGCTCCGGCACGCACACCACGCGCACCGTCACCGTCATCAACAACGGCGATGGCACCGGCAGCTACACGGGTCCGTCCCTGACCATCATCAACAACGGCGACGGCACCGCCCAGGTCAACGGCCAGACCATCAAGGACGCGCCGAAGGTTGACAAGGCCGCCAAGCTTGGCAAGTTCCCGCCCGTCGAATCCCTCAAGCCCGTCGAATCCTGCGGCACCCTCATCACCCTGGAGGACGGTGTCCTCTTCGACTTCGGCAAGTCCGACATCCGCGCCGACGCCGCGCAAACCCTGGGCAAGCTCGCCACCGTCCTCACCAACGCCAAGGTGCCCGCCGCCCACGTCTACGGCCACACCGATTCCGTCTCCGACGAGGCTTTCAACCAGCAGCTCTCCGAAGCCCGCGCGAACGCCGTGTCCGGCGAACTAAAGAAGGACGGCGTCACCGCCACCATGGACGCCACCGGATACGGCGAGTCCAAGCCCGTAGCCCCCAACGAGAACGCCGACGGTTCCGACAACCCCGCCGGACGAGCCCTCAACCGCCGCGTCGAGATTTTCATCCCCGCTTTCTAGTACCCTGACCAAGGTTTAACCTCGATCCAACGAAAGGGAGACACCATGTCCATCAAGTCCCTCCTCCCCGCCGCTGCCGCCGTGGCCGTGGCAGCCCTGGCCCTGACCGGCTGCACCCAGAACAACGCCGCCCCGGCCGAGTCCTCTTCCCCCGCAGCGCCCGCCGCCACCTCCGCGCCCGCTGGCTCCTCCTCCGGAGCCCCCGCTGGCTCCGGCGAGGCTTCCGCGCCCTCCTCCGAGGCCCCCGCGGCTGCTCCCACGGCCGCCGCCCAGGACGCCGCGGGCACCCTGACCGTCAACGAGTCCAACGAGCACGTGTCCGTGCCCGCGGGCACCACCATGATCATCGTCAACGGTTCCAACAACCACATTGACGGCGGCGCACTCGCCGAGATCACCGTTTCCGGCTCCAACAACGCCATCGACGTTGAGTCCGTGCAGCACGTGTCCCTCACCGGCTCGAACAACGCCATCGAGTACAAGAAGGGCAACGCCCCTCAGGTCAGCGACATGGGCGCGAATAACGAAGTCTCTATGGGCGACTGAGACAGCAACACTAATCGGGGGTGCAGGTTATCCTGCACCCCCGATTAGTGTGTATCGATCAGGCATGCGCCTTGCGGTAGGCCTCCACGATCGGGGCGGGAATACGACCGCGATCAGAAACATCCATGCCCTGTGCCTGCGCCCACGTGCGAATCTTCGCGTTCTCGAGGCGCTGGTTCGGGTTACCCGCATTGCCGCGGCGGCGGGTCGAGCCAACCTTACGACCAGCCTTAATGTAGGGCTGAATAGCCTCGGCGAATTCCTCGAAATGCTCGCGGTTCAGATCAATCTCGTACGAGGCGCCATTAAAGGCGAAACGCACGGTCTGATCGGCGGGCGAACCGTCGAAATCGTCGACAACTTCCACGACCTTCGTCGTCTTCTTCATGATCTATTCCTCCTGAGGGATCAAGAATTCCACATTCCAACCATCAGCGGAATTCATTACATTTAGAATAGCTCAATATTCTCTCCATTTCTCACTATTCTGTTCCGACCTTAAACGTGAGTTAGATAGCACCAACCAACACCTATCGGTAATTGAAAGTTATACTCGTCAGCAGACCTGAGGCTGGGGAGGCCTCGACCAACAACACAGAACCGAGGAGACACCGTGAGCGGAGCGCACCACCACCGAGCGGCGGCATGGGAGCTCTACTTCACCACCACGGCTCGCCTCACCGAACGCATCGAAGCCGCCCTCAAATGCCAAGCGGGCCTCTCCATGCCCGAATACTCCGTCCTCCTCATGACCGACCGCGCGGGCGAGGCTGGCATCCGCCCCTCCGTCCTGGCACACAGAGTCGTCTTCTCGCGCTCGCGCCTCACCCACACGATGAAGCGCCTCGAATCGCGCGGCCTCGTCTCCCGCCGCCCCTGTCAGGGGGACGGACGCGGAGGCCTCGTCTTCCTGACCGAGGCCGGCAAGCAGCTCTTCGACGAGGCCGCCCTCGTCCAGCGCGACGTCATCCGCCACCTCTTCCTCGACGACATCACGCCCGAGGAAATCGACATGCTCACCGGACTGTTCACCCGCGTCAGCGCGCGCATCGACGCCGCCACCCCATGCCCGTGACAACCCGTCGCCTTGCGGTCGCAACCCTGGCCACCGGGGTCATCGCCGGCCTCGTTGGCCTCGCATGCAAGCACATCCTCCACTGGGTCCAAGCCCTCGCCTGGGACATGCACACGGGCACACTGCTCGACGCCGCGAGCGCCGTCTCCCCCCACGCGCCGCATCCTCGTCCTCACGCTCAGCGGACTCATCGGCGCCCTCTCGTGGTTCCTCCTCTTCCGGCGCAACAAGGCCATCACATCCGTATCTGCCGCCGTGGGGGGCACGCCAATGCCGCCCCTGCGCGCCACCTGGCACGCCCTGACCCAGATCATCATCGTGAGCCTGGGCGCGTCCGTCGGACGCGAGGTCGCCCCGCGCGAAATGGCCGCCGCGTTTTCTGCGGCCGCCGCCGACCGACTCAGCCTGACCCCCGAAGACCGGCGCATCATCGTCGCATGCGGCGCAGGCGCTGGCCTGGCCGCCGTCTACTCGATCCCCCTATCGGGCGCGATCTACACCCTCGAGATCCTCCTCGTGTCCCGCTCGGCGCGCGCGGTCGCCCCCGCCTTCTGCACGTCCGCGATTGCCGTCCTCATCTCCACGGGATTCACGAGGCCTGCGCCCTTTTTACAGCGTCCCCACCCTCACACCGTCCCTGTCCCTGACCGTCTTCGCGGCCCTCGCCGGGCCCCTCCTCGGCGCCGCCGGGTGGGCGTTCAAGCAGGCCGTCGCGCGCGTCAGTGCCGACCGACCCCGCGACTGGCGACTGCTCGTGGCGCTTCCCATGGCCTCGTTCCTCGTTGGCATCATCGCCGTGTGGGTCCCCTCGGTGCTCGGCAACGGGCAGGCCAGCGCCCAGACCCAATTCGACGCGACATGGGCGGCCGGGGCTGGCCTCGGCGTCGCTGCGCTGGTGCTCGCCGCCAAGACGCTGACAACCTTCCTGACGATCCGCGCCGGAGGCTGGGGCGGCGTCCTCACGCCCGCGGTCGCGCTCGGCGCCGGCATCGGGGCCGTCATCGGCCTGCCGTGGGCAGCTGCCTGGCCCGGCTCCGAGGTGGCGGCCTTCGCCTTCATCGGGGCGGCCGCGTTCCTCGGCGCGTCCATGAACGCGCCTTTCACCGGCCTGATCCTGGTCATCGAGTTCACCGCGCAGGGTCCCACGATCCTCGTGCCCGCCGCCCTCGCCGTCGGCGGAGCCACCGCGGCCACGGCTTGGCTGAGCCGCCGCACCCGACCTAGAGAATAGTTCCCCAACAATGTCGCACGTAATTCCCTCAACACTATTTCAAACATTGAATTTACACCGTTGGAATTGCAACGTTTCTGGCATAACTAAAAACTGACCAAACTAAATTACGTGCGAGATTTGTGGGTAAGGCACCAGAGCGGCACCAGGCGACACCAGTGGGTACCAGAACGGCACCAGAGCGGCGTCAGATCTGCGCGAGCGCCTGGTCCAGGTCCGCGATCAGATCCCGCACATCCTCCAGGCCGACCGCGAGGCGCAGGAGCGTGCCGGGCACGCCGCCCACGCCGCCGACACGCGTCGAGTGGGTCATGATCGCCGGGTGCTCAATGAGGGACTCGGGGGCGCCCAGGGACGCGGCCAGAGCAAAGATGCGCGTGCGCGTCGTCAGTTCGAGCGCCGCTTCCTCCGTGGCGACCTGGAAGGAGAGGACCCCGCCCACGCCGCTCGGATTCTGCCGCTTCGCGAGCTCATACCCCGGGTCCGAGGCCAGCCCCGGATAGTGGACCGCCGTGACCTTGGGGTGGGTGGCCAGGAACTCGGCGACTCTCTGGGCGTTCGCACAGTGGCGCTCGACGCGCAGGGCCAGGGTTTTCAGGCCACGGTGGGCCAAGTACGTGTCGCGCGGGGACGGCACGTGCCCGAGGGCCATCTGCAGCTTCACGGCCTCGGCTGCCGCGTCGCGCTCACCGAAGAAGGGCTCGACGTGCGCGGGCAGCTCCAGGCCATCGCGCAGGATGAACGCACCGCCGACCACGTCGGAGTGGCCGCCCACGTACTTGGTCGTCGAATGCACGACGACGTCCGCGCCCAGCTCGAGGGGGCGCTGCAGGACCGGCGTGGCGAAGGTGTTGTCCACAATCAGCAGGCCGCCGACCTCGTGCGTCAGGGCAGCGACGGCCTCGATGTCCGTGACCGTCAGGAACGGGTTCGAGGGTGTCTCCACCCACACGATCTGGGGGCGCGAGCCGCGAATCACGCGCTCGGCCTCGGCCAGGTCGGTCAGGTCCGCCGCCTCGGAGGTGATGCCCTCGGCGGGCTTGATGACACTCAGGAGCTTGTGGGTGCCGCCATACACGTCTGTCGAGTGCACGACGTGGTCGCCGGGGCGCGCCAGCAGGCGGATCACCGTGTCCTCGGCGCTCATGCCCGACGGGAACGCGAAGCCGTGCGTCGCCCCTTCCAGGGCCGCGAGCGCGCCCGCGAACGCGTTGGTCGTCGGGTTGCCGCAGCGCCCATACTCATACCCGCTGCGCAGCTCGCCGGGCCGATCCTGCACGAACGTCGATGCGACGTGAATCGGAGGCACCACATCACCCGTGATGGGGTCGGGGTCGAACCCGGCGTGGATGGCCAGCGTGGAGAAGGTCGTACAGTCAGGCGTGCTCATACCGTCACGGTACGAGGCCTGGGCCACCTCGCGCTTACGGGCGCCACCGAGCGGTCAATTGTGACAGCGCGCGCCTACACCCAGCCGGCGAGGGCGATGCGCGCCTGCTCCTTCAGGGACGCGACCGCGCCCTCGGAGTCGTTGCCCCACGGCACGTAGTGGAAGTCGCCACCCCCGGCCTCGACGAAGGTCTGGCGGTTGAGCTGGTCGATCTCCTCGAGCGTCTCCAGGCAATCCGCCATGAAACCCGGGCAGATGACGTCCACGCGCGGGCACTTCGCGGCGCCCAGCTCGGCCATCTCCTCGATCGTCTGTGGGCCCAGCCACTCGGCTCGGCCAAACACGGACTGGAAGGTGGCCGTCAGGGACCCCATCGCTAGGCCCAAGCGCGACTCGAGGGCGGCGACCGTGCGGCGGCACTCGGCGCGGTAGGGGTCCCCGGCCTCGTCCATGGCCACCGGGATCGAATGGAAGGACACGACGACGCGGTCCCCCGTCAGGAAGTTCGGGCGACCCACGCGCGCCCAGTGTGCCTCGAGCGCGGTCGCGAGCGCCTCGATGTACGCGGGGGCGGCGGGGAAGGAGCGGTTCAGGCGCAGCTCAAAGCCGTCGCGGTTGCGGCCGATCCACTGGGCGACCGCGTCGTTGATCGACGTCACCGTCGACGCCGCGTACTGCGGGTAGGCGGGCAGGATCGCCACGCGGCGCACCCCCTCGACGTGCAGGCGGTCCAGGACCGAGCCGATGGAGGGCTGTCCGTAGCGCATCGCGACCTCGACGCGCACGCCCGGCAGGCACTCGTCGAGGAGTCGGGCCTGCTCGCGGGTGTAGTGCATGAGCGGCGAGCCCTGGTCCATCCAGATGCTGCGGTACTTGCCGGCAACCTCGCGCGGTCGGACCCGCAGGATGATGCCCTCCAGGATGGGCTTCCACAGGAGCGGGCTCATCTCGATGACGCGGCGGTCGGAGAGGAACTCACGCAGGAAGGCGCGCACCGGGCCGGGCTCGGGAGCGGTCGGCGTCCCCAGGTTGACCAGGACGAGGGCGGGCTGCGCCTCGCCATGGTGCGCATGGATTGACGTCGAGGTGGTGGTTGCTGCTTCCTGGGAGTTCGTCACGCCACCAGCCTAATGTTCGTGTCAGTGCGTGTCGCTGACGCTGTGTCACCTCCCGGGACGCCGCGCAGCCGTGCGTGTTGTCGGCGGGTTAAGGAACGGACGAGGTCATGGCCGGCTTCGTCGGGTCACCGCCGCTCGGGGTCGACGTCCGATGTCGCCACGCGTTGCCCGGCCGCGTATGTACGAGGGTGCCCCGCCTGAGAGACAGGCGGGGCACCCTAGCGTTATTCAAGCAACCTGTGCGGCTCGCGCCCTCCTCGCGGAGGCGTGCGGCTCAGGCCTGGCCGTTCTGCGAACGGATGAACCACGCCTGCTGCTCGAGGCGGCGGATGTAGTCGTTGAGGATGTCGGCGGAGGCGGAGTCCTCGGCGTCGACCTTCTCGTGCACGTCGCGCATGGTGCCGACGGTCGCGTTGATGGCGGCGACGGCGAGCTCCTCGGCGTCGTCGGTCTTGACGAGCGTCTCGGGGACGGTCGGGAGGGTGTTGCGCTGGGCGACAACCTCGGGCAGGCCGTTGGGGACGACCTGGAGGGCGCGCATGCGCTCGGCGATCTCATCGGATGCCTCGCGGGCGATGTCAACGACATCGTCAAGGTACAGGTGGAGCGAGCGGAAGCCCTCGCCCGTGATGTTCCAGTGCAGCTGCTTGCCCACGAGGGACAGAGCGGTCACGTCGGTGAGGACCTTCTGCAGGTTGCCTGCGAGAACGTCGGAAGCCTTGAAACCAGTGGACTCAACGGTCATGATGAATCTCCTCTACGTATCATTTCGGTGCGGGTTTAGCCCTTGTGAGGCCATGCCCTTCGGACACATCTATGATGGTCCCTTGGTCCCACAATTTCTAGTGCTATCCACCAGTTAGTCAAATGTTTCACGATTATGTCAAGGTCGGGAATAGAGCCGTCGTTTTAGGCGTTTACGTCATCGGGACCTTAGCCCTATCGAATAGGATCGCCTAACCAATCTTCCACGAGGCCATGGTAGCCTCATAAGTTCGCTCAAGCACCCGTGACCGGATGTGATGCGCGGGCCGACACACCCCCCAACCCCTTTCCTCCGCCTGCTCAGGAACCTCTGACCACAGGCGGCTGGCGAGGTGACATTCTTTACCTGATGGCCATTATCTTTGGAATCACCCGAGCGGGCTAGTGGGCGTGGAATAGCCGAGCAAACCGGCGGGGCCAGCGGTCGGTGGCGCGCCGACATCTCGATGAGACAACAGCCTGGGAGTATGAGGTGTCGCGCGGCACCTATGGTACCCCTGACATCCACCGCACTGTGCGACGCTTGGAGATCACCGTGGGCGTGCGGGCAGTCGCAAAGTAGATGCGCCGCCAAAGCCGGACAGGCTGAAACAAACACCCGTACCAGAGTGGACGCGGCGGGCGGCCCCCAGTGAACCATGAGGATCACTGGAAGCCGCCTGTTTTGCCCGCGGCCCACGCCATATCCCTGGTGGGACGCGCATTTCGCCTCCCTAAAAGCCGGGTCAGGCCCAGCCCCGTTCAAAGTTCCGGCCGGGCTGCGGGTTTATTCGTGCCTGATATTGCCTGACACCCAACAACGAGGTGTCGGTCGGGGTACCTCACCTCAATTTGATACTGAGCTCGTCACAGGTTTGACAACCTATGCACTTCAAGACATCCTTCACAGAATAGTTTCACTTCTCTCTATTTGAAGAGGGCCCTATGAACCAACCACCGGCCGCAACGACTCAAAAATTTCCATACGCTATCTATGGATGTGCACCCACGCATCATCGATAGCGCCCTTCTTTCATTACATAGGAGGTACATTTTTCAAAGGCGCACAACGTGGCACCATAGGGGAGCTAGGGCAAGGTCCTTACCTGACATCTCATCAAGCTTTTCACATTACAATCGTAACTATGCCGTGCAAACAATATGTTTCAAAGGTAACTGTCGACTTCGACTCTTCAACAATTCGGCCGCAGGAGCTACATATACTGTTGGCCAATACCTATCCGAGTCCGATTCCAGAAACCTGACCCTCTTTGTTTGCCCTGGCGTGGGCTATAGGAACGCTCATATCCTCGTTCGAAAGCAGATTGACAGCCTGACAATTCATGGATCTCAGTAGATCACAACTCTCAACCAACTAGCTCCGCCATGCTGTACAATGGAGTGGAAAGCCGCTGCTTTTACTCCAAGGTTCACATCTACGCATAAGAAAGATGATACCAATGGTTGAGAATATTCTCTTAGCAATTGAAGCCATGTCCGAAGTTGACGAAATGGCTGCTGCTGCAGACAAGCATGGATATCACCTTCGAGTTTTAGCTGAGGATGCTGCATACTACGGTGATACCGAAGCAGAGATGGTCACTTTCCCCACCAGGAATCACGACGAATTGGCCACCTATATTGAAAAGAACCGTGCGTCAATCGCCCAGGTTTTCAGCGTCACCGACACGTGGGGTGTCATCGCATCAAAAATTCGCGATAAATTCGGCTTCCTCCAGTTTGGTGACACAGCAAAGCTTGAGTTCTTTAGGGACAAAGAAGCTGTTGAATCCGCACTCATTGCACATGGATTCGCCAGACGCTCAAATTCATGGCCAAAGGTCATGAAACTACGAAACGGTACGGGTAAAATCGGCGTCTACTTCGCACAGTCTGAAGATGAAGTAACCAAGATTGTCAACATCTCTGGCTACAAAAGAGATGACTTCGTTGTTCAAGATTTCTACTTCGGACCAGCTTATTCTGCGGAAGTATGGCGAGATACCCACCACGAGATCTTCTTCGGCATCACCAATCGGATCTTATCTGACCCGCCATACTTCACTGAGCGAGTCAAATCATTTCCATGGGCCGCAGATTCCCAATGGGAGACAAAAGTTAGAGAATGGGCCTTTCAGCTTCTTCGCACTTTAGATTACACTCTTGGTTTGGCACACATCGAATTCATCGAGACGTCTAATGGTTTTCGGCTGGTTGAAATCAATGCGCGAATGGCAGGAGCACTGATCACACCCGGTATCCTGGCGACAACGAACTTCAATCCGTACGCCATGGCAGTTCATCAGGCACTAGGCGTCCCACCGTGCGAGATCATTAATCGAGAAATACGGGGTGGATACTCTCATGTCAGCGTTTACGCTACAAGCACCGGAACCATCGCATCAATTCACGGCATCGATCAACTGGTGCACAATCCCGGAGCGCCCACGTGGGTACCTTCTCGTGAGATCGGTGATCGTATCGTCGAGGTTGGAACGTATCGGTCTCGCATCGGCAACCTCATGGCGACCGGCGAAACCGCTGCGATCGCGCAAGATAGAGCGATTAGCGCTTCGAGGTCAATATCAGTGCAAATCTCAACAGGCGGAAATACGCATGTTTAAGAAAGGGCGAAAAGTCACGTCTTACATTCTGCTAGTGGCAATAACTATTAGCGGAATCTCTACCTTTATGGGCAGTGTCATAGGGTGTAAGCAATTTGTGTGGTAGCAGTGCTATTGGAGGGGCTGGTTGTGAGCTGTCGTCGGATGCTGAGTGTTGAGGATCGTGCGGCGATCATGGCGGGGGTGAATGTGGGCTTGTCCAAGACGCGTATCGCTCACATGATTGGGCGTAGCCCCTCAGTGGTGTGCCGTGAGATCGCCCGCCATACGGGCCCTGACGGGCAGTACCGGGCCGAGGAAGCCGACAAGGCAGCCCGAGCCGGCCAGGCGTCGCCCAAAGAAGCGCCTGTTGGATTGTGACGAGATCCTTCGCGACCGTGTGATTGCTGATTTGTCCCAGGGGCACACTCCCCGCCAGATCAGCGGGCGCCTGAGCATGGAGGCGTGTGGCACACTGCCCTCCATGGATACTTCCCCCGACGCCCAGGGCCACACGATCAGCCACGAGGCGATCTACACGTGGATCTACGCCCACCCCAAGAAGACGCTCATCGAACACGGCATTTGCTTGCCCTCGCGCCGGTGGATGCGCAAGAAACCCCCCAGCAAGCGGGCGCAAACCCCCCATCGTTGGGATGCGGCTGATTGACGAGCGCCCTGACATTTCTGATCGGAAAATCCCGGGTAACTGGGAAGGCGACCTGATCATCGGCCAAGACGGGGCCAGCGCGTGCGCGACCCTGGTCGAGCGCACCACCCGCTACCTGATCATCGTCGCCTTGCCCCTGGGGCGGAAAGCCGACCAGGTCTGTGACGCGCTCACCCGCCGCATCCAGGGCCTTCCCGACCAAGCGATGCGCACACTGACCTGGGACCAAGGCCGGGAAATGGCCCGCCACCAGCGCCTCACCCCAGGCACCGGCGTGGAGGTGTTCTTCGCTCACCCCCACAGCCCCTGGGAGCGAGGAACCAACGAAAACACCAACCGGCTCATCCGCCGCTACCTGCCCAAAGGAACCCCCATCACCAGCCACCAACCCTACCTCGACGCCATCGCCTACGAACTGAACAACTGCCCCAGAGCCACCCTCGGCTACCGCACCCCCACAGAAGCATTCAACGAACTCATTGCTACCACCCATTGACACCGCCCTTTTACAAAAAATGGCCTTGGCAACCGTCAGCATCCAGTGGCAGAGCTTCTGGCCACAGGGGGAAGCTGGGCCATGCGCGCCACGACCTCCTCGCCCGATGCGCTTTCTGTTGGTTCGTCGACGACGGACACGCTGTGAATGTGTCTGACGATCCGGTGGCCTGCTGCGTCAACTTGGTGCATCGTGTGGGTGAGGAGGTCACGGGCGGTAGTTTGGATGAGATCTTCGGCGAGCTTTCCGCCATCGGCTTCGATCGGGTCCCACGCTCTGTGTCAGCTCACCACAATATACGTCGCCACCCGGAATCTCATCTACGTCGAGCTCAGCCAGACCGAAACTGACGAGGCCAAGTCGGGTTTCTCAGCTAAGAAGTGCTCCATGTCTCAACAGCCGAAGACAGACCCATCAGGTCCGCCTAAATCTCCAAACCTTTTGACGCAGGGCAGTACGTTTTGACGCTTTGGATCTCCATTAGCCGAGCAATCCTCTGGGAAGGCCACTCATGCCCACTGACCGGCTGCCGTCAGGTGAGCCTCACCATGCTCTGCAATCAGACCCCAGACCCCGAACAACAACCAGGAACAGCGAAAACGCGGGTTAAGGGTCAAAATGTGTGTCCGGAATCGCGGATTTTCACGGATTGACCTGTAGGTTTCCGGAAAGTATATGCTCCGGAAGCATATATCTAGCCCCCGACGGGAAATCCTCGGTGTGGCAGCCGTGATGTGCTATGCGCGGCGTGGTGTGGTGTCGCAATGTCGAAGAACCAACCACGCTGCCACTGCGGCGGTGAAATGAAACGCAACGGCACCACCAGCAAAGGCACCACCAGATGGCGCTGCAAACAATGCGGCGCCTCCAGCGTCAAACGTCGAAACGACATCACCAACGCGGCAGTGTTCACCCAGTTCATCGAGCATTGCACCACCGCAATATCACTCGACGACCTAGCCAAACGAAACGGTGTTAGCCGCGCCACCATGAAGCGGCGCTTCAAGTGGTGCTGGCTCGTTGATGTGCCTGACCCCACCGCCGGCCACCACAAGCGGATCTACGACCAGGTATTTCTCGATGGCACCTACACCGCCGGTGGCTGCCTGATCGTCGCGGCGACCATCGACCACGTGATCGCCTGGCACTGGTGCAAACACGAAACCACCCGCGACTACCAACTGCTGCTTGAACGCATCGAAGCCCCACTCATCGCCGTCATCGACGGCGGCCAAGGCGCATACAGCGCAATCAAAAAGTGCTGGCCGACTACGAAAATTCAACGCTGCCTCGTCCACGCCCAACGCGTGGTCCGCCGCTACACCACCACCAACCCACGCACCGATGCCGGGCGCACCATCTACCGACTTGCGCTGAAACTGACCCGGATCACCACACTGGATGAAGCCGCCGCGTGGGGTGTGCAACTGCACGAGTTTTCAACGATCTACCGGGAATGGATGAACGAGAAAACCATGATCAAAGACCCCAAAACAGGTGCATGGACCCGCGTGTGGACCCACCACAACGTGCGCAAGGCCTACAACAGCCTCAACCATCTTTGGCGGTCCGAGATGCTGTTTGTCTACCTCAACCCGCCAGCAGGAGTCCTTGCGCCCGAGCGGATCAAATCCACCACCAACAGCTTAGAAGGCGGCATCAACGCCCAGCTCAAACTGCTCGCCAGAACCCACCGCGGCAGATCAGGCGAACGACAACGCCGCATGCTGGATTGGTGGCTCTACTTAAAAACGGAACTGCCTGACGATCCAGTACGAATCGCCAGGCAGTCCGACTGGGGCCAGGGCCAACTCGCCAAAGTATCCACCCTGACCCAAACCGAGAACCAAGCCGACCACGAAACAGGACGCCCAGCCCTCTACGACAACGCTATCGACACCGACTACACCCACTCAATCGGCATTCAAAAAGGCCAAATCTAACCCCCGCGACACGCCGAGCCAGACACACATTTTGACCCTTAACCCTTTAATGGATATAATTAGACCCATGTTGATTTCAGGTACCGCTTTCTTGCGGTTGCGCACCAACCGCTAAGGCGGTTTCCTACCCCGTAGGTTAAAAACCGCTCCGGTCCTTTAGCCGGGCGGCTATTTGTCATGCCCGGCTCCCTTTCAAATCCAAGGAGCACACCTGATGTCTGCATACGGACACGGCCGTCACGAGCATGGCCAAAATTTTCTCACCAACCACAAGATCATCAACTCCATCATCGACCTTGTGAAACAAACCTCCGGCCCCATCATTGAGATCGGACCAGGAAGCGGTGCCCTCACTCACCCGATGGCCCACTTGGGGAGGGCGATAACGGCAGTTGAAGTGGACGCAAAACTAGCTGCCAAAATCACACAAGAAACCTCCTCGGCGGCGGTCGAAGTGGTCCATGATGATTTCCTTAACTTCCGGTTACCCGCCACTCCCTGCGTCATTGTGGGAAACATTCCCTTTCACCTCACCACTGCCATTCTTCGAAAGTTGCTGCATGCGCCAGCATGGACTGACGCTGTACTCCTCATGCAGTGGGAAGTCGCTCGCCGCCGGGCCGGGGTAGGCGCAAGCACGATGATGACGGCTCAGTGGTCCCCATGGTTCACATTTCACCTGGGTTCTCGGGTACCAAGGCCTGCTTTCCGGCCACAGCCAAACGTTGACGGGGGGATCTTAGTGATCCGCCGGGTGGGTGACCCGAAGATTCCGATAGAGCAGCGCAAAGCCTTTCAGGCGATGGTGCACACCGTTTTCACTGCCCGGGGACGCGGGATAGGGGAAATTCTCCGAAGGGCAGGGTTGTTTTCATCACGTTCAGAAACACAATCATGGTTGCGCTCGCGAGGAATCGACCCCGCGACCCTACCTCCCAGATTGCACACCAACGACTGGATCGATCTCTTCCAGGTGACTGGTTCCTCTCTACCTCACCATCGACCCATTTCACCATCGGGAAGTAGTCAACGACCTCCTCAACGGAAAAACCGAAGCCGGCGGCGTTAATCCCCACCAAAACCGAAATCCACCAGTAGTACTAAAAGGGCTCTTCCGGTTTTAGAGTGCATTGATTAGTTCGCCGGGGGTTCGGGCGTGGCACTAAGATATTGGGGTCCTTGGCTTTGTAGGAAAAAGGTATCTAATCCATCCGTACAAAACTAAGGACCTACTGTGCAGCCTAACGGAAATGTCATCGTCGATACCATCTGCCGCACCGCAAAACTAGGAACTACTATCACCGGTGCCACAGAAAACGGGCTCTTCATAATTGGGGGTGTAGTTGGGGTCTGAATCCGCCGGTTTCGAGGAGGCAGCGGGTGATGTAGTGGGTGAGGTTACGGAACCCGAGGGCGGAGCCGCGTAGGTGTTCGAGGCGTCCGTTGATGGCTTCGGTAGGGCCATTGGAGGTGTGGGGGTGGTCGAAGTAAGCCAGGATGTCCCCGGCTCGGCGTTTGAGTGTCCTGCCCAGCGTGATGAGCTCGGTCAGACCCCTCGGTACACGCGTGGAGGTCAGGGTGTTGATTTCGGCTTCCATCAGGGCCTTACCCGCGTCCGTGTCGGGCGCGCGGTAGGCGTCGATGATGTTCTGGTAGGCGCTCCAAGTGACCTCGAGCGCGACGTGCTCCTCACCGGAAAACAGGTTGAGTAGTTGGTGCTGCTGGCGTGGCGTGAGCAGGCATGAGCGGGTGTGTAACATCCTGCGGGCCTTGTACAGGGGGTCGGTGGCACGCCCGCGCCGGTGGTGGAGTTCTTGCTGAATGCGTCTGCGACACTCATCCAAGGCGTTGCCAGCCAGGTGCACGACGTGGAAGGGGTCCATGACCGCCCTCGCGCCGGGGAGTTCTTCAGTGGCTGCGCTTTTGAACCCGGTGAATCCATCCATCGCGACGATCTCGATGCGGCTTCGCCACGTGTCGGGGCGGGAGGCCAGCCAGGTTTTGAAGACCTGCTTGGAGCGACCCGGGACCATGTCCAAGAGTCGGGAGGGGCCGCTGCGTTCTCGGATGGGTGTCAAGTCCAAGATAACGGTGACGTATTTGTCTCCGTAGGGGGTGTGGCGCCACACGTGTTCATCCACCCCGATGACACGCACGCCATCGAACCGAGTTGGATCATTGATCAGTAGACGCTGGCCTTCACCCAGGACAGCGGTGTTGGCGGTATTCCAGGACACACCGAGGGCCTGGGAGATACGCGCCACCGTCAAATGATGAACGACCAGCCCAGTGAGCGCCCAGCGCACCGCCGCACGCGAGAGCTTGGCGCGCGGATCGGCCGCTTGGCTCATATCTTGACGCCACACATGGGCGCACTCCTGGCACCGGTAGCGGCGCACGCTCACGTGCAAGATCGTGGGGCGCCACCCGTAAGGCTCGTGCGCCAAGCGCCTGATCACCGTGTCACGCGACTCGCCCTGGCATCCGCAGCGTCGACACCACCGGTCCTCACCAGCAATCCGGCAAGCCAACACTGCATGGTCTGGCCACATGCGCTGGCCCGTCACTTCCAGGCCCAGGTCATCCAGGCGCGTGAACGCGCTCAGGTCAGGGCGATCAAAGATAGTATTGGCCATGTCGAGGTCTTTCAGATGGACGGTGTAGCAATCTCCATCATCGGAAGACCTCGACCCCTACCCGGCCACGACACGCCCAACCCCGCCCACAACACCTACACCCTCAAATGCGAAGAGCCCTTTTAGGTACTTGCTTTCCTAAAACTGATGTGATACAATGATTTAATCCAGAAAAGGAGTAAAAAATATGCGGCAAGGTATTCTTAAATAAAACTATAATCAAATAGTGGGAACAAAGGATTATGATAGCTCCTTTTGTAGGGGCTTAGTTTTTTGTACCCAATTTAAGAATACTTTTGCCTTATCAATTTTGACATATCCCCAAAAACAGCAATCACAAACAGGTGTATGCTGTATATGTGTATGTCCGCAACTTATAATCCCCAGTGGTAAAAGTATTTTACTGCTGGGGATTTTTATGCCCTTTGGGGCTGTAAAGGGAGGACAATCACATGAAAATAATCAATATTGGAATTCTTGCCCATGTAGACGCTGGAAAGACGACCTTGACGGAGAGCCTGCTATATGCCAGCGGAGCCATTTCAGAACCGGGGAGCGTCGAAAAAGGGACAACGAGGACGGACACCATGTTTTTGGAGCGGCAGCGTGGGATTACCATTCAAGCGGCAGTCACTTCCTTCCAGTGGCACAGATGTAAAGTTAACATTGTGGATACGCCCGGCCACATGGATTTTTTGGCGGAGGTGTACCGCTCTTTGGCTGTTTTAGATGGGGCCATCTTGGTGATCTCCGCTAAAGATGGCGTGCAGGCCCAGACCCGTATTCTGTTCCATGCCCTGCGGAAAATGAACATTCCCACCGTTATCTTTATCAACAAGATCGACCAGGCTGGCGTTGATTTGCAGAGCGTGGTTCAGTCTGTTCGGGATAAGCTCTCCGCCGATATTATCATCAAGCAGACGGTGTCGCTGTCCCCGGAAATAGTCCTGGAGGAAAATACCGACATAGAAGCATGGGATGCGGTCATCGAAAATAACGATGAATTATTGGAAAAGTATATCGCAGGAGAACCAATCAGCCGGGAAAAACTTGCGCGGGAGGAACAGCAGCGGGTTCAAGACGCCTCCCTGTTCCCAGTCTATCATGGCAGCGCCAAAAATGGCCTTGGCATTCAACCGTTGATGGATGCGGTGACAGGGCTGTTCCAACCGATTGGGGAACAGGGGGGCGCCGCCCTATGCGGCAGCGTTTTCAAGGTTGAGTACACCGATTGCGGCCAGCGGCGTGTCTATCTACGGTTATACAGCGGAACGCTGCGCCTGCGGGATACGGTGGCCCTGGCCGGGAGAGAAAAGCTGAAAATCACAGAGATGCGTATTCCATCCAAAGGGGAAATTGTTCGGACAGACACCGCTTATCAGGGTGAAATTGTTATCCTTCCCAGCGACAGTGTGAGGTTAAACGATGTATTAGGGGACCAAACCCGGCTCCCTCGTAAAAGGTGGCGCGAGGACCCCCTCCCCATGCTGCGGACGACGATTGCGCCGAAAACGGCAGCGCAAAGAGAACGGCTGCTGGACGCTCTTACGCAACTTGCGGATACTGACCCGCTTTTGCGTTGCGAAGTGGATTCCATCACCCATGAGATCATTCTTTCTTTTTTGGGCCGGGTGCAGTTGGAGGTTGTTTCCGCTTTGCTGTCGGAAAAATACAAGCTTGAAACAGTGGTAAAGGAACCCTCCGTCATTTATATGGAGCGGCCGCTCAAAGCAGCCAGCCACACCATCCATATCGAGGTGCCGCCCAACCCGTTTTGGGCATCCATAGGACTGTCTGTTACACCACTCTCGCTTGGCTCCGGTGTACAATACGAGAGCCGGGTTTCGCTGGGATACTTGAACCAGAGTTTTCAAAACGCTGTCAGGGATGGTATCCGTTACGGGCTGGAGCAGGGCTTGTTCGGCTGGAACGTAACGGACTGTAAGATTTGCTTTGAATACGGGCTTTATTACAGTCCGGTCAGCACGCCGGCGGACTTCCGCTCATTGGCCCCGATTGTATTGGAACAGGCATTGAAGGAATCGGGGACGCAGCTGCTGGAACCTTATCTCTCCTTCATCCTCTATGCGCCCCAGGAATACCTTTCCAGGGCTTATCATGATGCACCGAAATACTGTGCCACCATCGAAACGGCCCAGGTAAAAAAGGATGAAGTTGTCTTTACTGGCGAGATTCCCGCCCGCTGTATACAGGCATACCGTACTGATCTGGCCTTTTACACCAACGGGCGGAGCGTATGCCTTACAGAGCTGAAAGGATATCAGGCCGCTGTCGGTCAGCCGGTCATCCAGCCCCGCCGTCCAAACAGCCGCCTGGACAAGGTGCGCCATATGTTTCAGAAGGTAATGTAAAGATACATAATCGTCAAGACGGCAACAATCAGAAGTTATGGAGGGTAACAATGGAATATAGTAAGGAAGATTTAATGGCTCTTCGCATTTGAGGGTGTAGGTGTTGTGGGCGGGGTTGGGCGTGTCGTGGCCGGGTAGGGGTCGAGGTCTTCCGATGATGGAGATTGCTACACCGTCCATCTGAAAGACCTCGACATGGCCAATACTATCTTTGATCGCCCTGACCTGAGCGCGTTCACGCGCCTGGATGACCTGGGCCTGGAAGTGACGGGCCAGCGCATGTGGCCAGACCATGCAGTGTTGGCTTGCCGGATTGCTGGTGAGGACCGGTGGTGTCGACGCTGCGGATGCCAGGGCGAGTCGCGTGACACGGTGATCAGGCGCTTGGCGCACGAGCCTTACGGGTGGCGCCCCACGATCTTGCACGTGAGCGTGCGCCGCTACCGGTGCCAGGAGTGCGCCCATGTGTGGCGTCAAGATATGAGCCAAGCGGCCGATCCGCGCGCCAAGCTCTCGCGTGCGGCGGTGCGCTGGGCGCTCACTGGGCTGGTCGTTCATCATTTGACGGTGGCGCGTATCTCCCAGGCCCTCGGTGTGTCCTGGAATACCGCCAACACCGCTGTCCTGGGTGAAGGCCAGCGTCTACTGATCAATGATCCAACTCGGTTCGATGGCGTGCGTGTCATCGGGGTGGATGAACACGTGTGGCGCCACACCCCCTACGGAGACAAATACGTCACCGTTATCTTGGACTTGACACCCATCCGAGAACGCAGCGGCCCCTCCCGACTCTTGGACATGGTCCCGGGTCGCTCCAAGCAGGTCTTCAAAACCTGGCTGGCCTCCCGCCCCGACACGTGGCGAAGCCGCATCGAGATCGTCGCGATGGATGGATTCACCGGGTTCAAAAGCGCAGCCACTGAAGAACTCCCCGGCGCGAGGGCGGTCATGGACCCCTTCCACGTCGTGCACCTGGCTGGCAACGCCTTGGATGAGTGTCGCAGACGCATTCAGCAAGAACTCCACCACCGGCGCGGGCGTGCCACCGACCCCCTGTACAAGGCCCGCAGGATGTTACACACCCGCTCATGCCTGCTCACGCCACGCCAGCAGCACCAACTACTCAACCTGTTTTCCGGTGAGGAGCACGTCGCGCTCGAGGTCACTTGGAGCGCCTACCAGAACATCATCGACGCCTACCGCGCGCCCGACACGGACGCGGGTAAGGCCCTGATGGAAGCCGAAATCAACACCCTGACCTCCACGCGTGTACCGAGGGGTCTGACCGAGCTCATCACGCTGGGCAGGACACTCAAACGCCGAGCCGGGGACATCCTGGCTTACTTCGACCACCCCCACACCTCCAATGGCCCTACCGAAGCCATCAACGGACGCCTCGAACACCTACGCGGCTCCGCCCTCGGGTTCCGTAACCTCACCCACTACATCACCCGCTGCCTCCTCGAAACCGGCGGATTCAGACCCCAACTACACCCCCAATTATGAAGAGCCAGAAAACGGTGACGTCACTGTTATTGAAGCCGAACCCGTCGAGCCGATCAATGAATGCCTACCTGCGGGCAGCCTGGAGTATTCCGCGACCACGTCATCCGCAGCCTGGTCGATCTGCCCATCGTCGGCCACCCAACAACTTCATGTGCGCCTTCCACGCTACCGGTGCACCAACAAGCGTTGCTTGCAGAAGATCTTCCGTGCTGGCCTTGCCTGCGCGCCCGACAATTCAAAGACCACGGACCAGGTGACCCACTGGATCCTGCAACGACTCTGCCTAAATCGGATGAGCGTTGCCGCTGCACCCAAGTCATTAGGCCTGGGGTGGGATATGAAGTGTCCCAGGTTTTGTTCCGTTTGATGAAACCCGTTTTTGAAACAACGTACGGAGCACAACGCACACCGATGCCAAAGCTTCCGCAACATCGACTACCTCATCAAACCCACGACAGTGGGATTCACACCCTCAATCCCCACGCGTGAATCTGGGTTAAGGGTCAAAAAGTGTGTCCGGAATCGCGGATTTTCACGGATTGACCTGTAGGTTTCCGGAAAGTATATGCTCCGGAAGCATATATCTAGCCCCCGACGGGAAATCCTCGGTGTGGCAGCCGTGATGTGCTATGCGCGGCGTGGTGTGGTGTCGCAATGTCGAAGAACCAACCACGCTGCCACTGCGGCGGTGAAATGAAACGCAACGGCACCACCAGCAAAGGCACCACCAGATGGCGCTGCAAACAATGCGGCGCCTCCAGCGTCAAACGTCGAAACGACATCACCAACGCGGCAGTGTTCACCCAGTTCATCGAGCATTGCACCACCGCAATATCACTCGACGACTAGCCAAACGAAACGGTGTTAGCCGCGCCACCATGAAGCGGCGCTTCAAGTGGTGCTGGCTCGTTGATGTGCCTGACCCCACCGCCGGCCACCACAAGCGGATCTACGACCAGGTATTTCTCGATGGCACCTACACCGCCGGTGGCTGCCTGATCGTCGCGGCGACCATCGACCACGTGATCGCCTGGCACTGGTGCAAACACGAAACCACCCGCGACTACCAACTGCTGCTTGAACGCATCGAAGCCCCACTCATCGCCGTCATCGACGGCGGCCAAGGCGCATACAGCGCAATCAAAAAGTGCTGGCCGACTACGAAAATTCAACGCTGCCTCGTCCACGCCCAACGCGTGGTCCGCCGCTACACCACCACCAACCCACGCACCGATGCCGGGCGCACCATCTACCGACTTGCGCTGAAACTGACCCGGATCACCACACTGGATGAAGCCGCCGCGTGGGGTGTGCAACTGCACGAGTTTTCAACGATCTACCGGGAATGGATGAACGAGAAAACCATGATCAAAGACCCCAAAACAGGTGCATGGACCCGCGTGTGGACCCACCACAACGTGCGCAAGGCCTACAACAGCCTCAACCATCTTTGGCGGTCCGAGATGCTGTTTGTCTACCTCAACCCGCCAGCAGGGGACTATAGGTCACGAACGTGGTGCTTAAGTTCCGTGTTTAGGTTGGGATTGCGGGCGAAAGTCGCTGTTATTTAGGTTCGGGCGGTTAATCGCGCAGCTTCCTTGACTTTCTGGGGTGATCGTGTAGTGGGTGAGAACACGATCGAATCGTGCTCGGCGTTGCCCGGTGTGCGCTGTGCCGATGAAGAAGAATGGACACACCGCGGCGGGCGCTCAACGGTGGAAATGCACCTCGTGCGCCCTGTCAACCACATGTCCATCAGGGCGTGCGCGCCGACACGAACAAGCCGATGAGCTGGCAGACTTCATCGCGTGGGCGACGTCTCGGCACACCCAAGACGAACAGGAAGGCTCAGCGCGCGCTTTCCGGCGTCGTACCTGTTGGTGCTGGCAGGTGCCGGTACCTCACCCGCCCGTCACCGGGCAGGTCCACGATCAGATCTTCATTGACGGCATGCACCTGTCAGGCGGATGGGTGCTGCTGATCGCCCGAGACCGCGAGCATGTGCTGGAGTGGCAGTGGGCGGCCAACGAATCCGCGCAGGCCTACACGGCCCTACTTGAACGCCTCGCTCCTGCCGATGTGGTCACCACCGACGGTGCTGCAGGCGCCTTGGCGGCTATCGCGCACCTATGGCCCTCCACGCGCGTGCAACGCTGCCTGGTCCACGTTCATCGTGACATCATCCGCGACCTCACCATGCATCCCAGAACCGAACCCGCACGGGCGTTGCTGGCCTTGTCACGACGCTTGACGAGCATCACCAGCGTCGACCAAGCCAGCGCGTGGTTGACGATGCTCCACGACTTTGGGCACACCTTCCGAGAATGGATGTCACAGCGCACCTTCGCCGCTCAAGACCCTGCATGGGCGTCAAAAACCGGTAAAACCTGGTGGTACACGCATGAACGCACGCGCCGCGCCTACCGACGCTTGGCACGACTGGCACGCCAAGGAGTGCTGTTCACCCTACCTGACCAACCCCGACGGCACACCAGCCGACCCGCCGGCCTGCGCCACCACCAACCACGTCGAATCCATCAACGCTGTCGTGCGTGAACTCCTCCACGCTCACCGCGGTGCCAGTGCCTACCACCAAGCCGTCATCGCCCAATGGGCTCTCCTCCTGCGCACCCCACAACCCCCGACCCCCACCGAAGTCCTGACCCAATGGGAACACGACGGGCGCCCCACACCCCGCCGGATCCCCACACCAAAACACCCCAACCACACCGATCAGAAACGCCACGGAATCCCGGAAGGAACCCCCACCCCAGAAGAAGGACTCTGGCCACGCAAAGGCTGGGCCGGACGCGCCCACTAGACCCACGACACGCCGTCTAAAGCACCACGTTTGCGCCTATAGCCCCCAGCAGGAGTCCTTGCGCCCGAGCGGATCAAATCCACCACCAACAGCTTAGAAGGCGGCATCAACGCCCAGCTCAAACTGCTCGCCAGAACCCACCGCGGCAGATCAGGCGAACGACAACGCCGCATGCTGGATTGGTGGCTCTACTTAAAAACGGAACTGCCTGACGATCCAGTACGAATCGCCAGGCAGTCCGACTGGGGCCAGGGCCAACTCGCCAAAGTATCCACCCTGACCCAAACCGAGAACCAAGCCGACCACGAAACAGGACGCCCAGCCCTCTACGACAACGCTATCGACACCGACTACACCCACTCAATCGGCATTCAAAAAGGCCAAATCTAACCCCCGCGACACGCCGAGCCAGACACACATTTTGACCCTTAACCCGAAAACGCCACCCTGGACACGTCCCGGCTGGGCCGGGATTTTTTGTATCCAAAGTGACGCTCTTATGGAGCCGCCTGTGGGAATCGAACCCACGACCTATTCATTACGAGTGAATCGCTCTGCCGACTGAGCTAAGGCGGCCGCGCCTGCCGTTCCACCGTTTCCGGGGCGTGCAGGCAACGGCACAACTCTACTGGACGAACCGGCGCCAGCGCAAACCAGGACGTCCAGCAAAGTAATGTCGTGGGTCACGAACTACTGGCAGGTGAGTCCGTCGGTGGGGACAGCGCCCTTGACCAGGTAGTCTTCGACGGCGCGCACGACGCACTGGTTGGCGCCGCGCCGGTAGGCGGTGTGGTTCCAGCCTTCGACGGTGATGAGGACGCCGGAGTCGAGCTGGCTGGCCAGCGCCTCGGCCATCGGGTAGGGCGTGGCTGGGTCGTGCGTGGTTCCGATGACGAGGATGGGCGCGGCACCGGTCGCGTGGATGGGTGCCCGCTCGGCGTGCTCGGTCGGCCAGGCTGACAGCCCGGCGGAGGGGTAGCCGACGTAGCGGTCCAGGATGGACAGTTCGCTCTTGAGCGCGTCGGCGCGGGCGATCCACTCAGCGTCCGTGCCCGCGGGCTTGTAGTCCAGGTTGTTGATCGCGTTGATCGCGTCCGTGGAGTTGTCCGCATAGGTGCCGTCGGGGTTGCGCGAGTTCATGAGGTCAGCGATCTCGAGCATCGCGGTGCCGTCGTTTCGGCGCGTGGCGTCCGAATAGGCGTTGGTGAGCTCGGGCCACCACTCGGTGTTGTACATGGCGCCGATCATGGCGGTCACGGCGAGCCCTTCGGTGAGGGGGCGGTCCGGGTCATTGGTCGGCAGCGGGCTGGCCTCGAGGGATTCGAGGAAGCTTCGCACGTTGGCGATGCCTTCGTCCTTGGTGCGTCCCATCGGGCACGAGGCCTGGGTGGCGCAGTCCGTGATCCACTGTTGGAGGGAGGCATCCAGGCCGCGCATCTGCATGGAGGAGACTTCGTCGACGCTCAGGGAGGGGTCGAGGGCGCCGTCGAGGACGAAGCGTCCGACCTGGGCCGGGTAGAGGCCGGCGTAGGTGGCGCCGAGGAAGGTGCCGTAGGAGTAGCCCAGGAGGTTGAGCTTGTCCTGGCCGAGGATGGAGCGCACCATGTCGAAGTCGCGGGCGGCGCTGACCGTGTCGATGTGCTCGAAGATGGCGCCGGAGTGGTCGCGGCATCCTTGCGCGAATTCGCGCGAGTCTTCCTGCACTTCGGCGATCGCGGACTGCGGGGTGTCGGCGTCCGTGCCTTCGGTTTCGGAGCCCGCGTTGTATTTGTCCTTCTCCGCGTCGGTCATGCAGAAGACGGGGGGTGGAGTCGCCGACGCCGCGCGGGTCGAGGGCGACGATGTCGTAGGCATTGACCACGGCCTCGCCGATGCCCTGGCCGGCGTAGTAGGGCAGCGCGGAGACGACGGCGCCGCCGGGGCCGCCGGGGTTGACGAACAGCGCGGGCGCGTCCTTCTTACCGGAGCGGTGGATGGCCAGCGCGAGGGAGATCTGGTCGCCGTCGGGGTTATCCCAGTCCAGGGGGGGGCCTTGAGGAAGGCGCACTGGTATTCGCTGGGGTCGGAGCTGTCGACGCCTCGGTAGCTGTCGAAGGTGCCGGGCGCGCACTTGCCCCACGTGATGCCCTGGTCGTAGAAGGCTTGGATGGAGCCGCCGTGGACGTCGATCGGGGCGGACGAGGCCGTGGCCGTCTGGGTGGGCACGGGTCCCTTGCGGCGGTGGATACCGAAGTACCCGATAATGGTCAGGACGATCGCGACGACCGCGAGGATCGCGACGGCTGCGGCCGCGATGGAACGTGTTTTCATGGCCCCGATTGTAACGGAGTTTACGCGTGGGGTTCCTATGCCTGCGGCCGCAGGGAGATCGCCATGTCTTCGAGAACGAGGAGGGGGGTTGCCGTTGGCGACCAGGCGCTTGCGGGCGGTTTCGATGTGGTCGACGCGCGCCAGGGTCTGGCGGGGCGTGGAGTCGTCGGCGATCTGGCGCACGAGGTCCGTCAGGTCGGTGTTGATGAGCTCGCCGTCGCCGCCGACCTGGACCATGAGGACGTCGCGGTAGATGGCGAGCAGGTCGATGAGGGCGCGGTCGATCGCGTCGGTGAGGGCCCGCTTGGAGCGGCGCTTCTGGTCTTCCTCGAGCTGGCGGATCATGGTGCGCGAGGCCTTGGTGGCGCTCTCGCCCTCATCCATGCCCAGCTGGCGCATCAGTTCGGCCTTTTCGCGAGCGTTGCGTTCGCTGACCTGTGCATCGGCCTGTGCTTTGGCGGTTTCGAGCAGGCGGTCGGCCGCCATGACGGCCTCGCCGACGCTGCGCACGGAGGCGGGCGCGGTGATGATGTCGCGGCGGCGGGCGCGCATCTGGGGGTCGCGGGCGAGGGCCCGGGCCAGCCCGATGTGGGACTGGGCGGCGCGCGCGGCCTCGAGGGCAACCTCGGGGGGAGGCGACGCCCTCGCGCACGAGCAGGTCGGCGACGGCGGCCGCGGTGGGGATGCGCAGGCCCAGGTGGCGGCAGCGCGAGCGGACCGTGGCGATCATGTCCTCGGGGCTGGGGGCACACAGGAGCCACACGGTGTGCTCGGGCGGCTCTTCGATGGCTTCAGCAACGCGTTCGCGCCGGATTCGCCCAGGCGGTCCGCGTCCTCGACGACGATGACGCGCCACAGACCCTGGGAGGGCGAGGACTGCGCCTGAAGCACGAGGGAGCGGGCAGTGTCCACGTTGATGATCGAGGTTTCGGTGGCCGCGAAGAGAACGTCCGCGTTGGTGCGGCCCATCGTCGTGCGGCACCCGGGGCACGCTCCGCACCCGGGGGTCTCGCCGGTGCACTGGAGGGCTGCCGCGAAGGCGCGGGCTGCGACCGAGCGGCCGGATCCGGGCGGGCCGGTGATAAGCCAGGCGTGGCTCATAGAGCGCGCCTCGTCGGTGGCATGCCCGCTGCCCCGGGAGGCGACGATGGCACGGGCGGACGCCGCGGCCTCGCTGAGCTTAGCGACCGCCGCGTCCTGACCGACCAGCGAGGACCAGACGCTCATCATTCATCCCACAGCGCGCCCTGGGACTCGCCCAGGGCTCCCACCATGGTCGCGGGCTTACGCGAGGACCGTTTCTCGGTGCTGCCCTTGTGCGAGGCCTTGGCGGCGCGGTGCTTCCGGGTGGCGGCTGTCGCGGGGGTGTCAACGAGGACGGGTTCTGCCTCGTCGGTGGCGGTTTCCTCGCCCGTGGTGTCGGGGGCGTCGGTGGGAGAGGCTTCCTCGGTCGACGCCTCGGAGGAGGCAACCTCGGGAGCGGTATCCTCGGTCTCAGCGGGAGCCTCAGCGCCAGCGCCCGCGACGGTCACCGATCCGGCGGAGCCGTCCACGGCCTCGTCGATGGTGGCCACCCCGCCGTCGAAACGCTCGACGAGGACGCCGCGGATCTCGGAGAAGACCTCCTCGATCGTGCCGACCGCGTCGATGACGACGATGCGCTCGGGCTCGGCGTCGGCGAGTCGCAGGTACTGGTGGCGCACGCGCTCGTGGAAGTCCATGGACTCGCGCTCCATGCGGTCCGGGGCGTCGGTGCGGCGGCGCGCGCCGACCTCGGGAGGCAGGTCCAGGAGGAAGGTCAGGGAGGGGTACAGGCCGCGGGTCGCCCAGGCACTCAGGGACGCGATCTCGTCCACGCCGAGGGAGCGGGCGGCGCCCTGGTATGCCAGGGAGGAGTCGATGTAGCGGTCCCCCAGCACGACGGCGCCACGCTCGAGGGCGGGGCCGATGACCGTGGCGACGTGGTAGGCGCGGTCGGCGGCGTACAGGAGGGCCTCCGTGCGCGCATCGACGTCCTCGGGGCCGTTTTGGACCAGGCGGCGGATCTCCGTGCCCAGCTCGGTGCCGCCCGGCTCGCGGGTGACGATGACCTCGCGGCCCCGGCTCTCGAACCAGTCGCGCACGGACTGGATCTGCGTGGACTTCCCCGAGCCGTCGCCGCCTTCGAAGGTGATGAACACTCCTCGCGCCGCCATCAGCTGTCCTTCTTCGTCGCGGCCTTCTTGGTGGCCGTCTTCTTCGCCGCGGTCGTCTTCTTCGCCGTCGTCTTCTTGGTGGCGGTCTTCTTGGCCGCCGGCTTCTTCGCGGCCGTCTTGCGGGTGCGCTTGGGGGGCGGGGCCCTTGGCGCGCTTGTCGGCGAGGAGTTCGTAGGCGCGCTCGGCCGTCAGGTCCTCGACCGTCTCCGCGCGCGGGACGGTCACGTTGGTCTCGCCGTCCGTCACGTAGGGGCCGAAGCGGCCGTCCTTGACGGTGACCTTCTTGCCCGAGATCGGGTCCTCGCCGAACTCGCGCAGCGGCGGGCGGGCCCGCGCCGCGGCCTCGTGTCTTGGGCTGGGCGTAGATGGCCAGGGCCTCGTCCAGGGTGATGGTCAGCAGCTGGTCCTCCGAGGCCAGGGTGCGCGAGTCCGTGCCCTTCTTCAGGTAGGGGCCGTAGCGGCCGTTTTGCGCGGTGATGACGTCGCCCGAGGCCGGGTCGGTGCCCACCTCGCGCGGCAGGGACAGCAGCTTCAGGGCGTCCTCGAGGGTGACCGTGGAGATGTCCATGGTCTTGAACAGGGACGCGGTGCGAGGCTTGGCGGCGCTCTTCTTCGCCTTCTTCGCGCCCTCCTCGGCACCCTCGGCCGCCTCGGGCAGGACCTCGGTGACGTAGGGGCCGTAGCGGCCGTCCTTGACGATGATGGTGTGGCCGCTGGCCGGGTCGACGCCCAGCTCGCGGCCGTCGTCGGCGGCGCGGGCGAAGAGCTGGTCGATCAGCTCGTCCGTCAGCTCGTCGGGGGCGACCTCCGGCGGCACGTTCGCGCGCGTCCCGTCGGCCTTTTCCATGTAGGGGCCGTAACGGCCCACGCGCAGCGTCACCCCGCGGCCCAGGTCGATCGAGTTGACGGCGCGCGCGTCGATGTCGTCACCCAGGGAGGCCACGTCGTGGCGCAGGCCGCCCTTCTCGCCCGTGCCGTCGGGGCCAAAGAAGAAGCCGGTCAGGAACTCCGTGCCGTTCTCCTGGCCCGCGGCGATGCGGTCCAGGTCGCCCTCCATCGAGGCCGTGAAGTCGTAGTCGACCAGGTTCGCCAGGTTCTCCTCGAGGAGGCGCGTCACGGAGAAGGCCAGCCACGTGGGCACCAGGTACTGGCCGCGATGCGTCACGTACCCGCGGTCCCCGATCGTCTGGATGGTCGCCGCGTAGGTGGAGGGACGGCCGATGCCGAGTTCCTCCATGGTCTTGACCAGCGTGGCCTCCGTGTAGCGGCCCGGGGGCTGGGTCTCGTGGCCGTCGGGGGTGGCCTCGGTCAGCGTCGCGGGATCACCCTCGGCGACGTCGGGCAGGGTCTTCTCCGCGTCGTTCTTTTCCGCGTCGTAGCGGCCCTGGTCGCGGCCCTCCTGGTAGGCCAGGCGGAAGCCCGGGGAAGTGATGACCGTGCCCGAGGCCGAGGACATCACGTCGTGACGCTTGCCGTCGACCTCGATGCCGGTGAGCACGCGGATCGTCGCCGTGTAGCCGAGGGCGTCGGCCATCTGCGAGGCGACCGTGCGCTTCCAGATCAGGTCGTACAGGGCGAGCTGCTGCTTCGAGAGGGAACCAGCCACCTCGCCGGGTGTGCGGAAGTGGTCGCCGGCGGGGCGGATCGCCTCGTGCGCCTCCTGCGCGCCCTTCGAGGTGGTGCCGTACAGGCGCGGGGACTCGGCCACGGCCTCGGCCCCATAGAGCTGGGTGGCCTGCTCGCGGGCGGCGTGGATCGCCTGGCTGGACAGGGCCGTGGAGTCGGTACGCATGTAGGTGATGTAACCGGACTCGTAGAGGGACTGGGCGGTGCGCATCGTCGAGGAGGCGTTCCAGTGCAGCTTGCGCGAGGCCTCCTGCTGGAGGGTGGACGTCGTGAAGGGGGCGGCCGGGCGGCGACGGTAGGGCTTGCGGGTCACCGAGTCGATGACCGAGGCCGGGGCGTCTTCCAGCGCGCGGGCGTAGGAGCGGGCGGTGGCCTCGTCCAGGTGGAGGACGCCGGCCTTGGCCGCCTTCGCGCTCAGCTCGCCCTTCTCGCTGAAGTCGGAGCCGGTCGCGATCGAGTGGCCGTCCACGGAGGAGACGCGCGCGCCGAAGGCCTGGCCTGCCGACGTGAAGGCCGTGTCGATCGACCAGTACTGGGCGCTCACGTGCGCCATGCGGTCGCGTTCTTGGCGACCACGAGGCGCGTGGCCACCGACTGCACGCGGCCGGCGGACAGGGACGGGCGGATCTTGCGCCACAGGAGGGGCGAGACCTCGTAGCCGTAGAGGCGGTCGAGGATGCGGCGCGTCTCCTGCGCGTCCACGAGGTTCGTATCCAGGTCACGCGTGTTGTCGAGCGCGCGCTGGATCGCTTCCTTCGTGATTTCGTGGAACACCATGCGGCGCACAGGAACCTTAGGCTTCAAGACCTGCAGGAGGTGCCACGCGATGGCCTCACCCTCGCGGTCCTCATCAGTTGCCAGGAAAAGTTCGTCGGACTCCTTGAGGAGCTTCTTGAGTTCGGTGACCTTTTTCTTCTTGTCCGGGTTCACCACGTAATAGGGCGTAAAACCCTCGTCGACGTTGACGGCGAAGCGGCCGAACGGCCCCTTTCATGTCTTTGGGCAGCTCGGAGGGCTGCGGGAGGTCGCGAATGTGGCCGATAGAAGCGGTCACGTGGTAGTCGGGACCCAGGTACCCCTCGATGGTGGCTGCTTTCGCAGGAGACTCCACGATCACGAGCTTCGTCGCTGACATTACCTGTCCCTTCCCCGTTACTTCCCCAGTATTTGTAGCACCTCGTCGGCGAGCGCACGCGTCGAGGCATCTGGGATGGACCTTACCGCGTCCCGCCCACATCTGTGTACCAAGGCCATCTCCGCGCGTCTCACGCCACTCGGTTTGACATTGACGAGGCCGTGGCTGATTCTCGCGCGCGGGCGCGCCCGGCGCACTCGGCCACAAACGGCGTTTCGCCTGGGTTCCGGGACGAGAGGCACAGTGCTAACAAAATTAGACCGTTATGATCAGATTCATGAGTTCTCGTCACACAGTGCCTGATGCTCAGCCAGTGTCGGCTGATCCTCCGTCGCGCTCATCGCGCCCGTTCCTGCGCCGAGCATGGATATGGATCGTGGCGTTCATCGTTCTGGGAGCCTTCGCACTCCTATATGTCATGAGCGATTCACGGCTGGTCACCGCAGGAGCCACCCCCGGCTATCGCGGGGCCGCGCAGGACACCGGCTACCTGGCCGATGGCTACGCAAACGGCGTCGGCGTTGCTTGGCAGATGAACGCGGCGGACGCTGGTCTGGACCGCATCGACGACTACGCAGCGGCCGACGGACGCCTCTTCCTGGTGGGCTATCGCGGGAGCCAGCGCGTCGCAATCGGCTACGACGCGAGCAGCGCGAAGCCGCGCGAGCTGTGGCGTACCAACCTCACCGACGACGAGCCCGGCAGCTACTGGTGGGAGGGGGGGACCTCCTCGTGGGCAACACGCTGGTGTCCGTCGCGGACGGAACAACGACCACGGGCTGGCCGACGCCGACCGCCCGCTTCGATCACTCCTCGTACTCGCGCCCCACGCTCAGCGGGTGGACGAGCGCGCCCGTGGGGTCCGTGCGCCTCAACTGCCCCGACCCCTCCACCCTCCAGTGCGAGGCCTGGGATAAGAACGTGACCCGCGCGTGGGATTTCGACGCCTCGCGCGGCGACTTCCCCACGACGGATAAACCACTGGAGGGGTGGGTTCCGCTCAGACGCACGACGTACGCGATCTCCCGTGTGGAGACCCGCGACGCAGGGGCTCTCGTGGGATTCCTCAACGTCAACACGGGCGAGCGCGTCGGCGTTGACGCCATCAACGAGGCCTGCTCCCCCATCGAGATCCGTGGCCTGACCGAGGAAGATCGCTGCCCACTGACGGGAACGGGATCCTTCAAGGTCGCGATCATCCGAGCCTCGGACGGGTGGCTGATCGGCGACGAGGATGGAAACGTGGCGACCGTGGCCCCCGACGGGTCCAACGCACAGCTCTTCCCGATGAGCAGCGAGGCGATCGAACGCCTGCGCTACCTGGAAACCTACTCGGGCACAAGCCAGCCTACGCCTCCCACCACCGAGGAGCTGATGGCCTACGCCTCGACGGGCGCGCACCCCTGGGAGACGACGATCAGCCTGACCCCGGCCACGTCAGACTCGTTCAATGCCGCCATCACAATCAACGATCGCGATCCCATCGTCACCTCACAGAGCATCTTTCCCAGTTCGAGGAATTCCCCTGAGACATGGTGGCGCCGACCGGCCATCAGCCGCGACACCTCCGTCATCCTGCTGGCCTCCATCGACCAGGAGAAACCCCATTCGCAGTCCAAGCTGCCCGAGGCGCGCCCTCTGCTGCTGAACGTTACGGCGCATGAGGACGCGCCCGCCCCGGCCTCGGCCCTCAACGAGTACGCGGTCCCGGCGTGGAACGACTACCAGGCGACCGAGGCGATCCCCCCTCTTCGACGACCTCATCATCGCCCGCATATCCCCTGAGACATCACCGTGGTACAAGCGCTTGCTTGGCCTGACTCCTTCCTCCGGCGACCACATCGTCGGCTTGATCCCCACCACCAACACCACCCGGAGCACGCAATGACATCCACCGCCTCCCACCGCCCGAACAGGCGCCGGATCGGCACCACCATCGGCGCTGCGCTCGCGGCGGCCGCATTCCTCGCGGCTTGCACGGGAACGCTCCCCACCCCCGGAGCCTCGGACTCCTCCAGGTCCGCCCAGTCCACCGGATACTCGGGACAGGCCCTGCCCTCCAGGTTCCTCTCGACCGACTTCTCGGGCGGCTTCGAGGTCGCCTGGGAGATGAGCGCCACGGACCTGGGTGCCAACGAGACGGTCGCGACGACCGTGGTCGTCGACGGGACTCTCGTCGCCCTCACCGGACCCTACGGCTCGGAACACACCCTCATTGGCCTCGACGTCAGCGGGCCGACACCCACCGTCCTATGGACCCACCAGTTCACAGGCGAATACCCAATCGTCCTGGCGTGGGGCGACTCGCTCGTCGCCGGAAACCAGACGATCCGTGCCTCGGATGGGACCGTCACCGCGACGTGGCAGACACCGCTGCCCAGCGAGGCCAGCAGCTACATGCCCGGCCAGCCCCTCTGCTGGTCGGCGAGCACATCGTCGACCAATACGAGCCGCGCATCGTCCCCGTGGCCTGGCCCCTCGCCGTCACCTGCCTGGAGTCAACGAGCTCCTCGGGCCGACACGGCGCGGACTACGACTGCGCGGGCTGGCGCCAGGACGGCACCCAGGCATGGACGTACACGGCGACCAGCACCTATTCCAACACGTCGCTGCCCGGCTTACCCTCACATACACGCGCCGCCAACGGGTACATTCCGATCTCCCGCACCGGCTCCGCAGACATCGCCCCCATCTCCCAGTACCTGCGCCTGGAAGACGGGACCATCACGGAAGGAGCAACCCTTGAGGCGCGCCACTACCTCATCGCCAGCGACGGCTACATTTCCAGCGGCGTGACGAACAGGCAGCCCCGCGAAACCGCGCTGGTGACCGTCTCGCCAGACGGGACCGAGCAGTCGACGAGTGCCGTCGCCTCCACGGCCATGCCCCCCGAGGATCTGGCCGCCCTCCTGTGCTGGTCGGAAGACGGCACCGAGATCATCCCCACGGTCGAACAGGCCACCGAAACCATCGCCACCGGCCAGGCCCCCCTGGGCTACCCTGTGCGCCACGCGCAACGGAATCGGCTCCCTCTTTGCGATCACGGCCATCAACGGACGCGATCTGACGGTCACGAGCACGGACGGCAAGCCCATCAAGGGCGCCTACGCCACCGATTTAATTCCCTCGAGGGACGGGTCCCTCATCCTGTCGCGCGAGCCTGATGGCGCCGGTGAGAGCGACTCTGTCCTCCACCGCCCGCACAACCTCTACGCAGTTCCCTCCGGCACCCAGCTCGCGACCCTGGAGGAGTTCGGGGTTCACGGCGTCACCGCCGTGTACGAAGACCTCCTGGTCGCAGTACCGACCCCGAGCTACGCGACGCGCAACTCCCCCAGCCCCTCCCATCGCAAGGACACGGTCTTGATGGGGATCACGCCAAAGCGGGCGGGCTGAGTCGTCGTCATCGACGAGGCCTGGGCCCCTTGGGTGACGCGGCTGCCCGTGCGCTCATCTCAGGGGTGGCGCCCTTGGCCCTTCACTGCGCACGTTAACCCTATGGGTGGCAGTGTGGGCAGGGCGCCCACACTGCCACCTCAAGGGCCCAGCTGCGCACAAACGGGCGGGCACAACCACCTGTCGCGACCCCTCACGCGCGACGACCCACCACACCCGGCCCCGGCCTCGTCTGGCCTGCGACACCAGCACAATTACCCGGTTGCTAGCGGATGCAGTTACGATCGGGTCCATGAGATTCCCAGACGAAGACGACTACAGGTGGGCGGGGGCGCTCAAGCGCCTCTGGTACAAGATCATCTGCCCCTTCACCTTCGGCGCACGCCTGTGGATGGTGACAACGTCGATCCTGTGCGCCCTCGCGGTCATCCAGTCGGCAAACGGCTCGTGGGGCTATCACGGCCGCGCCCAAGACACAGGATTTCTCTCCGGGAACTTCGTCAACGGCGTGCGCCTGGCCTGGGAAATCGATGCAGCGGACGCTGGTTTGGACATCATCGACGACTACATCGCACGCGACGGCTACCTCTTCCTGGTGGGTTACAAGGGAAGCCAGCGGGTCGCAATCGGCTACGACGCCTCCCACTCCACCCCCCGCCAGCTGTGGCGCGTCAACGTCGACGACGAACCCGGCGTGCACTGGTGGGACGGGGACCTCCTCGTCGGCAATACACTGATCTCTCCGGCAGATGGGAAGGTCACAACTGGCTGGCCGTCGTCGGGTGATTCCCTGGCTGGGAACGCATATGCACGCCCCACTTCTACGGGATGGTCAAGCGCCCCCATTGGCCCGATCCGCCTGTACTGCCCTGACCTCTCCACCGGACGGTGCGAGGCCTGGGATAAGACCGCTACCCACGTCTGGGATTTCGACGCCTCCTCGGATACGATCCCTGACGCAGTTGCCCCGGTGAACGGCTGGGTGCCGCTGGTGAGAACAGACAAGTCGACGGACAAGAGTCTTCGAGACATGACGTATGGGCTGGCCGGATTCCTGAACCTGGAGACGGGCGAACGCACGGGGATCGACGCCATCGAGGAGGCATGCGGTCCCGCCGTCAAGGAGAATCACGACGGTACGACAACGTGTCGCTTGGTCCATCCAGACACACTCCGGCTACCCATCATTCGCAGCAGGGATGGCTGGATCATCAGCGACGGACTCCGATCAAGCTCCTCCAGCGCGAATGACTCCAACGTTGCCGCCGTCGCCCCTGACGGATCGAATCCGAGGGTGGGCACCCTGTCGTTCGAGGCAATGGAACGCATCGCTTTCCTGAACGTCCACGTGACGGACGATTCCGAACTGCCCACCACTGAGGACCTACTCCACTTCGCCGCCACGGGCGACCACACGTGGGAGGCTTCGAGCGCGGTGGTCTACACGTCGCCTGGCTCGGCCATGGCCTCGGTCATCATCAACGATGGCGAGCCGCTTGCCACCGATCGGGAGCTCTTTGAAACGTATTCGAGCGCGGCCACGTGGGCGCGAGGCATCGCCTATAGCCGTGACGCATCAGTGGCATTGATCCCCAAGTCCACGAGGGACGTCAAGGATTACTACACGCCACTCCTCGTTGACTCGGCGGCGGCCGCGGCAGACTGGAGCAGGCCTGATAAGGGCGAGTATTTGCTAAAAAACTCCGCAGTCCCCGGATGGCGCACCCTGCAGGTTTCATCCGGCACAGTTCTCTTCGATGATCTCGTCGTCGCCCGCATATCCCCTCAGACATCACCGTGGTACAAGCGCTTGCTTGGCCTGGCTCCTTCCTCCGGCGACCGTATCGTCGGCCTGACCCCAGCCCCCGGACCGATGAGGAGCGTTCGATGACTGCCCCGGATAGTGCGCGCAACTTCCTTGTTTCCGTGCTTGGTTTATCCGCGAGAGGAAGCTTCTCGTCGCCGCCATCGCCGTGGTCCTCGGGATCGGCCTGTCGTGGCTGATCCATCTCCCCACCGGTTACTCCGGTCACGCCCACCCCTCGCAGGCCATCTCCACCGATTTCTCCTCCGGGTTCTCCGTCGCCTGGGAGATGACGAGCAAGGACCTGGGCATCGATGGGCCGGTCGTGGCCACCACGAGGGTCGATGGGGTGCTGGTCGCGGTCACCGGCAAGAAAGATGGGTCGTCGAAAGGTGCGACAACGTTCTCCGGGACGCTCATCGGCATCGATCCGAGCGGTTCCACTCCTACCGTTCTGTGGCGCCACGAGTTCAACTCTGAGAGTGGCACGCTCTTCACCTGGGACGACTCGATCATTGCGGGTGGTGAAACTATTCGGGCATCCGATGGCACAGTCACCGCGACCTGGGATACTCCCCTGCCCACCACTGTCGGGTACGACCATGATCGCGGTTCCCCACGCGTCTTGTTCCCGCGCCCATCGTGGGGTGACGGCGGGAGCTTTGTTCCCATCACCTCGTCCGTCGTGGTCACCTGCACGCCCATCAACGACTCGAGGTCGGGCGATCGCAATGAGGGCCCCTCGTGCACGGGGGGTGGCACAAGGACGGCACCCAGGCCTGGAACTACGCGGTCACGAGGAACGCCGATGGGCAGACGGTTAAGCCAACCGGTGTCGCCACGGTCGACGACCATCTCATCGTCGGGCACTCTGAGAACGATTATGATTTGTATGTCGATTCGTTCCTCAGCCTCGTCGACGGCTCCGTCACGGATCTCGACGTGCCCTTCTCTGGTCGCATCAGCATCGACAACGTCTACGCGACAAGCGATGGCTGGATCATTAACGGGATGGGTTACTCTCAGCTTGAAGACGGCGACATCGCCGTCTTGAACCCAGACGGCAGCCTCCGCGAGATGGTGACGCTGACCACCAACTCACTGCAGTGGCAGACGCTCTCCAACACCATGTGCACGGACGCCGATGGACAAGCAGTTCAGCCAACAACCGAGCAGGCACTAGCAGCCCTCCGCACGGGGCACGGTTGGACACCCATGTGCAGTAATGTTGTGACTTCGGGATCAGGCAGTAGCATCTACGCCCTCAACGGCAGGTGGTTCTTAGCCGCCGACGAGGATGGAACACCCACCTACGCGGAGTACGAACAAGGAGCATTCTTATCGGCTGACGGCTCACTGATCCTCGGTATCCAGTCGATCAAGAGCGACGAGAAGAACTCCACCAAGGAAGAAGCTCCAGCCTTGTACTACTCCCGGTCAGGCGTCACGATCGCCTCACTCTCGCAGGTAGGAGCAAGGTCCGCGCAGCCCTTCTACGACGACCTGCTTATCGCGACGCCCGTCCCTCAGCGCAATTTCTTCCTGCGTTACCTCGGTGGTTACCCCCACCCAGACACGGTTCTCATGGGGATCACGCCAAAGCGGGCGGGCTGAGTCGTCGTCATTGACGAGGCCTGGGCCCCTTGGGCGGCTCTGCTGCCGGTGCGCTCATCTCAGGGGTGGCGCCTGGGCCCTTGACTGCGCACGTTAACCCTATGGGTGGCAGTGTGGGCAGGGCGCCCACACCGCCACCTCAAGGGCCCAGCTGCGCACAAACGGGCGAGCACGACCACCTATCGCGACCCCTCGCGCGCGACGACCCACCACACCCGGCCCCGGCCTCGTCTGGCCTGCGACGCCAGCACAGTTACCCGGTTGCTAGCGGATGCAGTTACGATCAGGTCCATGAGATTCCCAGACGAAGACGACTACGCCGAGGCCGGGTCCATCACCCGCCTCTGGTACAAGATCATCTGCCCCTTCACCTTCGGGGCACGCCTGTGGATGGTGACAACGTCGATCCTGTGCGCCCTCGCGGTCATCCAGTCGGCAAACGGACCCAGCGGCTACCACGGCAGCGCCCAGGACACCGGATTCCTCTCCGGGAACTTCGTCAACGGCGTGCACGTCGCTGGCAGATCGACGCGGCGGACGCGGGCCTGGACCGCATCGACAACTACATCGCGCGCGACGGCCACCTCTTCATCGTCGGCTACAAGGGAACCCAACGCGTCGCCATCGGCTACGACGCCTCCTATTCCACCCCGCGCGAGCTGTGGCGCACCGACATCAACGACGATGAGACAGACGTGCACTGGTGGGACGGCGACCTCCTCGTCGGCAATACACTGATCTCTCCAGCAGATGGGAAGGTAACAACTGGCTGGCCGTCGTCGTCGGGGCTTCATCTGGGACTCTCCCCCTTACGAGCACGCCTCGACGGAAGGCTGGTCGACGGCCCCCATCGGGCCTGTCCGTTTCTATTGCCCCGATCCGGCCACCGGACTGTGCGAGGCCTGGGATAAGACCGCGACCCACGTGTGGGATCTCGACACGTCAGGCTGGTCATTCCCCGACAACGTCGCTCCCGTGGACGGGTGGGTTCCGCTCTTGTACTCAGGTTATTCCATAGACGATATGACCCCCGATTCAATCGGCAGAGGACTGGCCGGATTTCTGAACCTGGAGACGGGCGAACGCACGGGGGTCGAGGCCATTGAGGAGTCGTGCGGCCCGGCGAAAAAGGAGAATCGCGACGGTACGACAACGTGTCACTTGGTCCATCCAAACGTATTCGAGCTACCCATCATTCGCGGCAGGGATGGCTGGATCATCAGTGACGGACTTAGCAGCGGTAGAGAGTCCTACGTTGCCACCGTCGCCCCTGACGGATCGAATCCGAGGGTGGGCACTCTGTCGTTCGAGGCAATGGAACGCATCGCTTTCCTGACCGTCCACGTGACGGACGATTCCGAACTGCCCACCACTGAGGACTACTCCACTTCGCCGCCACGGGCGAGCACACGTGGGAGGCCTCGAGCGCGGTGGTCTACACGTCGCCTGGCTCGGTCATGGCCTCGGTCATCATCAACGACAACCAGGAGATCGTCACTGATCTTCAAGTTTTCGATGACGATGTGGACGCTTCCACTTGGGCGCGCGGCATTGCCTACAGTCGGGATGCCTCCGTCGTACTCATGCCCCGTATTGTGGCCGACTCCCCTCTATACACCAGCCTTGAGGATCGAAAGCCTCTACTCTTCGACACAGAACGTGCGGAGGCTGCTCAGTCAGAGCCCTTCCACGCGCTCCGAAACGATGCGGTACCCGGCTGGAATGACCTCGGTGTTCGCTCGGCAACTCCACTCTACGACGACCTCATCGTCGCCCGCATATCCCCTGAGACATCACCGTGGTACAAGCGCTTGCTTGGCCTGACTCCTTCCTCCGGCGACCACATCGTCGGCCTGACCCCCGCCCCCGGACCAATGAGGAGTGTCCGATGACCACATCCATCCGTCACCTTCCCCGCCCGGTTCGCAAGCTCATCGCGGCCATCGCCGTTCTCATCGTCGCTGCTCTTGCCCTCGGATTGTCCTGGCTTACCCACCGGCCGACAGGGTATTCGGGCAACGCACGTGTCTCCTCCTTCATTTCCCCGGACTTCGCCTCGGGCTTCGACGTCGCCTGGGAGGCCACGGCCTCTGATCTCGGCATCACGGGGCAGATCGCTGCCACCACAACGATCGACGGGGTACTCATCGCACTCGCCCTCCCCGAGCAGGCAGACGGACCGTCTCAACCCACAAACAAGAAGACTGCCACATCGACCGCCGAGCTCGTCGGCATCGACGCAAGCGGAAAGACCCCCACTGTCCTGTGGCATCACGACCTGACCAAGACGAGCGGCAAGCTCTTCATGTGGGGAGGACTCCATCGTCGTCGGCGATCAGACGATCCGCGCCTCCGACGGTGCCGTCACTGCCACGTGGAAAGAGCCCCTTCCGACGGAACTACGACCCAGCTATTTCTCACACAGTCCTGAACCTGGCACTCTCGTTGGAAATCCTTACGCTCTCGGGCAGAAAAGTCCCTTCGTCCGGGTGATGTGGCCGGTGGCCCTCACCTGCGAACCCGCCAAGAGCTGGGACTGTCTATTCCCAATGACGCCGAGTTCTCCTGTCAGGCGTGGCGCAAGGACGGAACGGTTGCGTGGACCTATCGCACAAGCGGGGACGACGGCCGTCAACACGCCCCTATGAATGTTCCCGCAGCCAACGGCTACGTGTATGTAGCTCACCCTAGCTTGGATGATGAAGAACCGGGGCGGAGCTCTTGGGTCATCGACGGCTTTATGAACCTCGTCGACGGCAGCTACGTACGCGGCGACCTCCCCGAGAGTGGCCTCGTCGAATCATCGATACTGCCCACGAGCGAGGGGTGGCTCACTGTCCGTCCGTCGACGACAAGCAAGTTTGCAGAGGATTACGTGAGCTTGTCCCCGGACGGACACCAGATCGCTCAGACTCCCCGCGTCTACGGATCCCTGACGTGGAAGGCCTTCAGAGCGACCACTTGCTGGGATCCCCAGAGCCAGGTTGTCACCCCCACTGCCCAACAGGCCATCGAGACGATTCACACCGGAGAAGTGCCGTGGGCTGCGGCGTGCATCGAACGAACGGACACCGACGTGAGCGACGTGAAAGCCATCAACGGCCAAGTTCTCATGGTGACCACCGCGGACGGCTACCCCGAACCGGCATCCTACGGCCGCACGCCGATCGTGGCATTGGACGGTTCCTTCCTGGTCGCGGAGGCTCGATCTGATTCTCCTGACGGTGAGGGTGTAAAGTCGGCGCGTACGATGATCCTCTATGACGCGCCCTCGGGCGTTCGCCTTGCGGCACTTTCGGATGTTGGCGCATCGTCCGCGATTCCTCTCTACGACGACCTGCTCGTCGCGTCCCCCGCACACCCGGATTCGTGGCTTGCTCGCCTGTACTCCTACCTCGGCACCTACCCCCACCCGGACACGGTGCTCATGGGGATCACGCCGAAGCGGGCGGGCTGACCCCCAGGACGTGCGCTGACCGACACCGACCCACGAGGCCGGGGCCGGGACACACACAACCCATCCCCGGCCTCGTCGATCACCCGATAGGATCACACCATGAGATGTCCCAACGACGACGACTACAGTAACGCAGGCGCACTCAAACGCCTCTACTACAAAATCATCTGCCCCTTTACCCACGGCGCACGCCTGTGGATAGTCACCACATCGATCCTGTGCGCCCTCGCGGTCGTCCAGTCGGCAAACGGCTCGTGGGGCTACCACGGCAGCGCCCAGAACACCGGATTCCTGTCCTCCAACTACATCAACGGAGTGCGCCTCGCCTGGGAAATCGACGCGGCCGACGCGGGCCTGGACCGCATCGACGACTACGTCGCGCGCGACGGACACCTCTTCATCGTCGGCTACAAGGGAACCCAACGCGTCGCTGTCGGTTACGACGCCTCCTATTCCACCCCCCGCCAGCTATGGCGCGTCGACGTCGACGATGAAACCGGCGTGCACTGGTGGGACGGAGACCTCCTCGTCGGAAACACGCTCATCTCACCCACCGACGGAACAACAACCACAGGCTGGCCATCTCCGGGGACACGTGATGCCGACTCCCCCTACGAGCACCTGTCTATGCGCGGCAGGAGCACGGGAGCCATCGGCCCAGTCCGCCTGTATTGCACGAGCCCCGCGACGGTCCCCTGCCAGGCCTGGGATAAGAACGCCACCCACGTGTGGGACTTCGATGCCTCCACCGGCTCCTTCCCGGAGTCCGTAACCCCCGTCGACGGGTGGGTGCCTCTGCGTGGGTGGATGGGTGAGCACGCAGCACCCCCAACGAGCGAGTCGCTCGGTGACCTCACGGGATTCCTGAATGTGAACACCGGCGAGCGCGTCGGCCTGGAGGCCTTAAACGAGGCCTGTGCCTCCTCCGGGCACAGCATCAACGGAGACTGCCCAGGCACCAGCTGGTACACGCTGCAAGAACGCCTCGTCCGTGCCTCCGACGGATGGGTCATCGGAGGCGAATATGGATTTCTCGCATCTGGAAGCAACTCTGGACTTGTCGTATCTATGGGCCCCGATGGCTCCAATCCTCAGGTCATGGTCATGACCAAACCGTCATCGGATCGCCTGGCGAACCTGCGCACGCTACTGCCACGGAGAACGACACCGCGCCCACGGTCGAGGATTTCCTGCACTACGCAGCCACAGGCGAAGCCTCCTGGGAAAGCTCCCTGGCCGTTGAGCCGAGGAAAGATATGGTCACCCTGGTCATCAACGATGAGACGAGCGTGCCCACGGGTCAGCGATTCGTCAGCGATGGTCTCAGAAGCCCAAGCGCACTGCTGAGTACCGCCACCGTGAGCACGGATTCCTCGCTCATTTTTATGCCCTACGTCGAGTTAGATTCCCCTCCCGGCCCATCCTCCGTGTGGGGTCCAGCTCTCGTTAACGTCGGGGCGGCCATCGATGCTGCCTCCCGGCCCTCAACTCGACTGTCAGACACATTATTGGGAGTCTCCACCGTTCACGGTTGGCGCAGTTATGGTCTGCTTTCGGCCTCTCCTGTTTTCGACGATCTCATCGTCGGACTCGCTTCACCATCATCTCCCTGGTTCGAGCGCCTAGCCGCCCTGTCTCCTGCTCCCGGCGAGCGCATCGTCGGCCTGACCCCTGTACCGGACCCGATGAGGAGTATGCGATGACGCTAGCTGACACACCGGCTTCCCGACTCAGGTCCTTCCCTTCCTTCGTGCGCCGCCTCGCCATCGCTCTTGTCGTGGCGCTCGTCACTGCGGCGGCGATCTGCGTGTGCCACCTCACCCACCGACCCGTCGGCTACTCGGGCAACGCACGCATCTCCTCGTTCATCTCCCCCGACTTCGCCTCGGGTTTCGACGTCGCCTGGGAGATGACGGCCTCGGAACTGGGAGTGAGCGGACAGTTGTACTCTCACGCGAAGGTCGACAACACTCTGGTCGCGATCTTCAAGGACAAGGACCAACCCCCCACGCTCGTGGCCATCGACCTGCGCGGCACGCAGCCCTCGGTCCTGTGGCACCGCGAGCTGGCCGAATCGAGCGCGCCGATCCTAACGTGGGACGACTCGATCGTCGTCGACGGACAGACGATCCGAGTCTCTGACGGCCAGGTCACGGCCACGTGGGAATTCCCGATCCCTGACTCCGTTGTCTCCGGCATCTCCGACAAAGGACTGCCCCTCCTCGACGTGGGACAGGACCTGGACAGAAGCGAGAAGATGAGTTTCGTGGCGGTGCAGTGGCCCGTGGCCGTCATGTGCCACGCGGGGGACATGACCAAAATGTTCCAGGATTACGATTACATGTGCCTGGGGTACAACAAGGACGGCACCGAGGCATGGCGATACGCCGCCGACGTCCGTGGCTTCGAACCCGAGAAGCCGGGCGTCCCCATGAACGTCCCCATGGTCAACGGATACGTCCCGGCCAAGCAAAACACCTTAGTTCCCGGGACTGACGTGAACCGTTTCCTCAATCTCCTGGACGGTAGTGTCACGGAACCCGTGTCCGCCGACTTCACCACCTTGACCCCGGTGACCGACGGCTGGGCGTTCAGCGGGACGATGGCCGATGACTCCGAGGCACCCGCCCTCGTGACAATCACCGCGAACGGCACTGAGGTCTCGCGCATCCCTCTGACAGACAACGCCATACGCATGAAGGGCCCCGACACCGTTAGGTGTTGGGACGAAATCGGCCAGACCATAACCCCGACGAGCGAGCAACTGGCGACAACCCTCATCTCGGGCGAGGTCACCTGGGCACACCTGTGCACGCATACGGGCGACAATGCCCTCCCCTCACGCATCACCGCCATCAATGGCAGGAGTCTGCACGTCACGAACAAGGCGGGAGGGGTCGATCGGGTCTCCTTCCCGAAGACAGCGGCCATCTCGACGGATGGATCCCTGATTCTCTCCACACCCCCGACACACGACGATCGGGAGGAACCCGCTCCTCCAGAGACCCTCTACGCCGTCCCCTCGGGCATTCCCCTGACATCGCTCGACGAGATCGGCGTGTCCGACGCATCCGTCTTCTACGATGACCTGCTTATCGCGACCCCCGTCCCCGAGCGCAGCATTTTCCTGCGTTACCTCGGCACCTACCCCCACCCGGACACGGTGCTCATGGGGATCACGCCAAAGCGGGCGGGCTGAGTTGTCGTCATTGACGAGGCCTGGGTCCCTTGGGTGGCTCTGCTGCCGGTGCGCTCATCTCAGGGGTAGCGCCCTGGGCCCTTCACTGCGCACGTTAACCCTATGGGTGGCAGTGTGGGCAGGGCGCCCACACCGCCACCTCAAGGGCCCAGCTGCGCACAAACGGGCGAGCACGACCACCTGTCGCGACCCCTCACGCGCGACGACCCACCATGCGGGCCAGTAGGTAGGCGTTTGCGGCGATCGCGAACCCTCACGCGCGACGACCCACAACACCCGGCCCCGGCCTCGTCGCGCGGGCTCCAAACCCACGCCGCCGCTTGTGTGACGCACGGATCATCGGGCACAATCGTGACCATGTTAGAAAGCATCTGTCCGCGATACCCCCGCCCGTCGCTTTCGCGATCCTCCTGGTTCTCCTGTGCCTGCCCTACGTCCTCATCACGAGCGCCATCGAGCGCGCCAAGGGCCTGCCCGTTCCGAAAGACGTGCAAGAAGCCGGCACAACCAAGGAGTGGAGGAAGCTCAACAAGCACCACGAGCTGACGATCAAGGGCTCGCGGAAGGCCCTGGCCACCGACGTCCGCGCGAGGCTCCTGGCCCCAGCGATGCCCTACGCCCTGTGCCAGGGCAACCCGGTCAACACCTTCACGCTGACGGACCCCACCTCCATGAAGCAGATGCTGCAGCGCGACTGGTGGCTCTCCGACCGCAACGGCCTGCTCACCCAGCTGTATTCCCTGCTCAAGGGCGGGCACAGAGAGGACTTCGAGAACCTGCGCAGGCAGTGCGCCAACCCCACCTGGGTATCGTCGACGCTCGCGCGCCTCGACAAGAAGGCCGACGAGGACACCTACGCGTGGGAGAAGCGCTGGCGCATCCACCGCCTGCTCAATAACGACCGACGCGTCCAGAGCGTCGACTTCGCCGCGTGGGACTTCATCCGCGCGGCCATGCTCACGCGCATCGGTGCCGGCCTGGGCTGGATCAGCGAAGAGGAAGCCTGCGACACACTCGCGGTCATCAACCACGCGCTGCAACTGAGCTACTCCTCGTGGGACGAGGCCTGGGATGCCTTCCGCACAACCCGCTGGTTCTGGGCGGCCGAAGGACAGGCGCAGGAGGCCACCAACGACCTGCACGACCGCCACCGAGGCGAGATCCTCATCGGAAAGAACGGCCTGTGGACATCGATCCCCTGGAACGCCCCCTACCCCGCGCCCCGCTTCCTCATCCTCGACGCGCTCGCGCCCACGAAGCAGTTGAGCACGCTGTCGCGCCAGAAGCGTGAGCGCTCCTCGCGCTGGGAGCTAGAGCTCGACGACCAGACGAAGCTGCGGATCGTCCCTCGACGCTGACGCACCTGCGGCCCCGGCCGAGCTCCACCACCCGGAAACCGGTCGGGGTCCGCGCGCTCAGCCCTGGCCTCGTCCCCACCCCACCCGCCTTGAGGTTGTGTGGGCGGTGTTTCATCGGGCACAATCGTGACCGTGATTGCGAATTTTGTGTCCGACATTCCCTTCCCCGTATGGTTCGCCATCGGGTGCGTCATCGTGTTTGCTGAATTACTACGTCAAGCAGGCGATCGCACGCTCGAAAGGCGCCGTTCCCGCGCCGCGCGATGTGCGCAAGGCCGGCAAGGAAAAGGACTGGAACAAGCTCAACGAGCATCACACACCGAAGCTACGAGGCTCGCGCAAGGCCCTGGCGACCGACGCCCGCGCGCGGCTGCTCGCCCCGTCCTTCCCCTACGCCCTGTGCCACGGCAACCCGGTCGACGCGCTCGCAGTCACCGAGCCCGGCTCGACCAAGGACATGCTCGCGCGCGACTGGGGCATCACGAGCCGATCCGACCTGCTCCACCAACTCTATTGGCTCCTCCGGGAGGGACACCGCAAGGACTTCGGACGCACGCGCGAGCAGTGCAACAATCCATCGTGGCTGAAAAATCGCCTCGCGCGCCTCGACGAGATTGCCGACAAGCAGACGGACGCGTGGGAGGAACGCTGGCGTATCCACCGCTTCCTCAATAACGACCGCAGCATCAACGACGTGGACTTTGGCGCGTGGGACTTCATCCGCGCGGCCATGCTGACGCGCTCCGGCGCGGCCCTCGGGTACCTGACGGACGAGGAGGCCTGGGACACCCTCGCTCTCATCAACCGCGCGCTGCACATGCCCTACTCTTCATGGAACGAGGCCTGGGATGCCTTCCGCCTCACCCGCTGGCTGTGGGCCGCCGAAGGTGTGGAGCAGGAGGCAGAGAACGACCTGCACGAGCGTAACCGCGGGGAGTTCCTGATCGGCGCTAACGGCCTGTGGACAGCGATCCCGTGGGGCGCTCCTTCCGTCGCCCCTCGCTTCCTCCTGCTCGACGCGCTCGCGACCGAGGGCGGCCTGCACCTGCTGTCGTACGCGAGGTGGCAGGACGCCTCGGCGTGGGAGCGTGAGTTCGACATGCAGGCCCGCACCCGCGCACCCCTGTCCATCGGCGGCAAGCCAATCGTCCAGTAGCAACACGCACCCTTGTAGGAGGCCGCAATGTCCGACCAGAACAAGCCTGTCCACAACGACGGCCACAAGCCCGGTGGGAACACCGGTTCCGTCCACGGCGAGGTCCCGCTCATCCGCAAGAAGGAAGACCTGACGCCCGAGCAGTACAAGCGCCAGCGCAACAACCTCATCTTCTCGGGCTTTCTTATCGTTGTCTTACTCGTGCTCATCTACTTCATCCTCTCCCTGAAGGACTCTCTGCTGGGTGGCGCCGCTTTCGTCACCCCGGCCTCGGCGGTGTTCCCGCTGCTGTTCTGAGGATCTCTCAGTAGCTCTGTCCCCTCCCCCGCAGGCCCCACCGAGGGCTCGCGGGGGAGTTTTGCATCACCATCCGACTGGAGACACACACCCTCACTTCCTGTACACTGTTCTGTACATAGGCGAGCAGAGGAGCACCCATGAAAACCATGACCTACACCGAGTCGCGCGCACGCTACGCCGAGGTCCTCGACCAGGTCGTCAACGACCGCGAAGAAATCGTCATCACCCGCCAGGGCCACGAGAGCGCCGTCATCATCGCCCTCGACGAGTACGAGTCCCTCATGGAAACCGTCTACCTCATGCAGTCCCCCGCGAACGCCCGCCACCTGCGCGAATCGATCGCACAGCTGCGACACGGCAACCTCGAAGAGCACGATCTCATCGACATCCCTGATGAGGAGAACTAACGATGCTCAAAGTCTTGTGGACCCCACACGCCTGGAACGACTATGTCTGGTGGCAGTTCGAGGATCGCAAGACCCTCAAGCGCATCAACGCCCTCATTGCGGATATCCAGCGCAACGGGAACGAGGGGATCGGCAAGCCTGAGCCTCTCCGCTACGAATACACCGGCTTTTGGTCGCGCCGGATCGACGGACGTAACAGATTGGTTTATCGCATCACCGAAGATACGGTCGAAATCGTTGCCTGCCGCTTCCACTACGGCCAGTAGCATTCACGAGGCCCGTGCTGGTTCCACCCCGAAAGACGAGTGACAACACCCTGACGCCGGGCGCCGCGGCTGCCCCTGCAGCCGCGGCGCCCGCACACACAACACCGCTCAGTACGTCAAGAATCCCCCGCGGATCCAGGTCACGCAGGGGTGCCTCGATCTCGGCGCGCACGCGCCGCGCCGAGTGCCTCCGCCGCCTCGCGAGCGTGGCGCGTGGGTGCGTGGGCCAGAGCGTCGAGTGCACGCAGGGCCTTGGCCATCGCGCTTGATCCCTTCATTTTCGGGCGCAGCTCCTCGGGCACGCTCACTCTCATGCCGTAGTCGCCCACGAGCGCCACCAGGGCCTCGACCATGCCGTTTGCACCCCAGATTCCGTCGAGATCGAGCAACAGCGCCGCGATCCTGCGCGATGCGATACCCAGCCAGGGCGGAGATGGACGCACAGTCGGTGAGCGTCTGGGTCAGGCGCAAGGGACCGAACCATCCGTTGCGCAGGAGGTAGCCGAGGGCGTCGGCCATGGCGGCGCTGCCCCCGTGCGGATGAAAGGGCCCCGTGCATATCATCAGGCCCACGTGCGGACGCGTATGGGCACGGGCGGCCACGAAGTGGAAGGAAACCACGAATTGGATAGGTAATGACGTTGCGGATAGGAAAATAACCTATCCAGATCAGCGGTTCCTATCCAGATCGGCATTTCCTATCCAGGACGTGCAGCCCTCTCCCTCCCAGGTGAAGGACGCCGCGATGCAGACCCCGTGCCAGCAGTCCCGTGTCAGCAGTTCCGCAGTACCTGGCCCCGCACGGAGGCGTTACCCCCGCGCATCACCATCCGACTGGAGACACACACCCTCACCTCATGTACAATGTTCTGTACATAGGCGAGCAGAGGAGCACCCATGAAGACCATGACCTACACCGAGTCGCGCGCACGCTACGCCGAGGTCCTCGACCAGGCCGTCAACGACCGCGAGGAAATCGTCATCACCCGACAGGGGCACGAGAGCGTTGTCATCATCGCCCTCGACGAGTACGAGTCCCTCATGGAGACCGTCTACCTCATGCAGTCCCCCGCGAACGCCCGCCACCTGCGCGAATCGATCGCACGTCACCGCGCTGGCGAGGGCGTCGTTCACGACCTCATTGAGCTCGACGAGGACTGACCATGCACATCACATGGGACGAGGAGGCCTGGAACGACTACGTGTGGTGGCAGTTCGAGGATCGCAAGACCCTCAAGCGCATCAACGCACTCATCAAGGACATCCAGCGCAACGGAAACGAGGGGATCGGCAAGCCTGAGCCTCTTCGCTACGAGTTCTCGGGGTACTGGTCACGCCGGATCGACTCACGGCACCGCCTGATCTACCAGATCAGCGACGACGGCAAAGCCCTCTGGATCATTTCCTGCCGCTTCCACTACGGCCAGTAGCATTCACGAGGCCCAGGCTGATTTCACCCCAAAAGACGAGTGACAACGCCCTGACGCCAAGCGCCGCGGCTGCCCCTGCAGCCGCGGCGCCCACGCACACAACACCGCTCAGTACGTCAAGAGTCCCCAGCGGATCAGGTCACGCAGGGGAGCCTCAGCCTCGCCGCGCTCGGACCGCATCGAGTGCCTCCGCCGCCTCGCGAGCGTGGCGCGTGGGTGCGTGGGGCAGGGCGTCCAGGGCGCGCAGGGCCTTGGCCATCGCGCTCGATCCTTTCATCTTCGGGCGCAGCTCATCAGGCACGCACACCCTCATGCCGTAGTCTCCCGCGAGCGCCACCAAGGCCTCGACCAAACTGTTGGAGGCCCGCACCCCCGACAGGGAGGGCAGCAGCGCCGCAATGGTCTGAGCGACGCGGTAGCCTGCCAGGGCAGAGACGGACGCGCAGTCGGTGAGCGTCTGGGTGACCCGCCCGGGACCGAACCACCCGTTGCGCAGCAGGTAGCCGAACTCACCAGCCATGGCCGCCGGGTCGTATCGTCCGGTGTCGGCGAGGCCCGCGATGGCCTCGGCGGTGATGGCCCGGTAGGGTGCCTGCGCGGCGGTGGACGCCCACGCCAGGGCCGAGTAGGTGGGCGCGCCCGGCGCCCGCCACCCCTCCCCCAGCGCGCGAACGATCACCTCGAAGGGCGCAATCACCTGCGGGAACTTGACAAACGCACCCTGGAGGACGGGCATCGCGTGGGCGGCCAGAATGTCCGGATTGTGTTGGAGCGCCCAGGCAGCCCACGCGTAGGCGACGCCGCTCGACCGGTAGTCCCCCGATTCCAGGAGGCGCCCGGTGAACTCGGGGGCAACCCCCGCGACGTTGGCGAGGGCACCCGCCAGCGAGTCCTCGCCGGTTGCCAGGGTTTGACCGGGGATCACCCACGTCTCGTGCATATCGTCGTTCTTCGTGTACTCGCCGCGAACGACGCTGACGGGTTTTTGGTAGGGGGCACGAATGATCTGCCGCTCCCACTGCACATCCATGGGTTCGAGCGGCTCGGTCAGGATCGGGTCGAAGCGGTACGCGTCCTGACCGTTCGGCTTGTCGTAGGGCTTGTCCCCCAATGCAACGCGCAGCTGTTCGTGCAGGAGGCGGACGGGGCCGCGGTGTTGCTCCCACTCGCTGCCCTTGCGCCGGTAGCCGCGGAAGTGACCGGCCTCGGACGCGTCCTTCACCTCGACTCCGTCCAGGAGCCGCGAGGCCAGGTAGGACAGCTGGTTGGCGCCCTTCCAGTTGGGCGCGCTCCGCCAGTATTTGGCGAGCAGCGCCTTGTCGGCCTCCGCCAGCTCGATGCCCCCGCCGCTGATGCGCGTCAGGAGCGCGGGCAGGGCGGCACCCGCGGCCGCGTCCTCGAAGAGGGCGTGCAGCGCCGCAACGACCGCGTCGTTGTCGTCGGGCAGCTCGGCGACCCATTCGGCGCGTGGCAGGTCGGCGGCGGGGGCGTCCGGGAACGTCCACGAGGCCTGGGTCCCCTCCCCGGTTTCGCTTCCCTGGGCGCTCGCACCGGGGGCGACCGTACCCGCGGGCCCAGCCCCGGCCTCGTCCGCGCAGTCATCGGAAGCGTCGGGGGCTACGACGAGCGCGGCTGCGCGGTCTCGCAGGTCGAGGGGGAACTCGGCTTCAGCGACCACGTCACTGACGGCGGGGCGCACTCGGGGTGGGCCTTGACGAAGGCGGCGAGCAGGCGCAGGTGCGCGCGCAGCAGCTTCTTCTCGGAGCGGTCAAGGACCTGGGCGCTGACCTGCACGAGCGCGTCCACCTGCTCCACCGCGAGCTCCCCGACGAGGCCGAGGAGGGCCTTGTGGGCCAGGGTGACCGTCTGCGAAGGCAGGGCCCCGAGCAAGGCGATGAGGTCCGATGCCGCCGCGAGCTTTTCCTCGCGCGTCGGTTCGAGCGCCTCCCAGGCCAGCGAGAAGGCACGGGCATTGTACGCGGAGAAGTCGCGCCGCTGGGCTGCCAGACACTCGGAGAGGATGCGCGGACGCAGGCGGGGGGAAGCGTGTCGCCATGTAGCAGATGAGGTCCTGGCTGTGCAGGCGCTCGAAGTCGCCGCCTGGCGCGGAGGGGTCCTCGCGGTACATCCATACAAAGAGGGCTGAGCCAGGCAGGGCTCCTTCGACGCGGAAGAGCTGCCAGAACTCGTGCTCCAGGAAGGTCGGGTTCTCCTCGAAGAAGAGTCGCGTCTCATCCGAGGTGGGGTGGGGCGCGGGAATGATCCTGCGCGCGAAGTACTCCAGGGAGGGCGCTGAGGTGAGGAACGCTCCACGCTCGGCCAGGAGGGAGCGGTAGGTGTGCCAGAAGGCAACGCCGCCGGGGCTCCCGGAGGCCTCCTCGAGCCACTCACCGCTGCGCCCAGCCGCGCCGCGCCTGTGGGCGGCGAGCAGACGCTCCAGGTCCGCCCCCCTCGCGCGGGTCACCGCCGCGGCGGCCCGACCACCGGGCACCGTAGTCGTCGCCGGCGTCATCGCTCCCGGCCAGGGCGGCGCGCAGGAACGCGCACATGCGCACCGTGTCCTCAGGGACCGCGTCCCACTCCCACTCGACGGCTGGCGGGACGAGGCGAGCAAAGGGCACGGACTTGAACAGGGAGCGCCGGTCCTTCTCCGAGGCCCCCTCCAACACTTCCTCGTAGGCGTCGATGGAGGTCTGCCCGGAGGCGAGGAGGCGTTTGAGGGCCGCCCTGCGGGCGGGGAGCGTCATCGGCGAACTCATTGACCCATCTCCTTCAGTGTGCGCGCGTACTTGGCCGCCTGTGAGGAGCCTCGGAAAAGACCAAGCCAGCCGATACACTCCTCACCAAGCGGCGGCGCCCACCCCTCGGCCTGCGCCCGCGCGTACTGCGCGGTGATAACGCCCAGCAGCTGCCCGATGCCCGCGCGTCCGCGCTCGAGCCCAGGAAGCAAAGCGAGCGCCAGGTCCAGCGCGAGGCGGGGGTCCACGTCCCCCAGATCCTCGAAGGCCTGCGCCCACCGGTTCAGTTTCACGGTGTGCGCCACGGCCGCAAAAGCGGACACGGCCTCGTCGAAGGCGAGGTCCCCGCGCGCCACCAGGGAGGCGAGGGTTTCGACGCCGAGGGCACGCGACTCGACGTCGCGTTCGCCCATCGCCTGGCCGAGGAGCTGGGCAGACAGCGAATCCCAGCGCCCGCCGTGCTCACACAGGGCCCGATAGCAGTCCGCGGTCAGCTGCGTACTGTCAAGCACATACCACTGCGAGGCGATCAGGCAGACGGCGAAGTGACGCACCGACGCGGGGTAGAGATATCGGTGGGCAGTAAAATCACCCGAGGCGCTCGCAATATCCGCGAGCGCGCCCAGCTCAGGGCCTGTCGCGCCCGTATCTGCGCCGACGACGCGCGGGAAATAGAAGGCATAGACCGGCGATCCGTCGCGCGCGACCTTGGGCTTCCCGCTGCGCGACTCATAGGCGGGGCGCCCCTCCCACGTCACGGAGAGGGAGGACAGGTAGCCCTCGGCGCGTCTGCGCACCGCGCCCGTGAGCGCGAGCCGGATGCGGGCAGCGGCGGGCAGCTCCGCCTCCCGCTCCTCCACGAGCGCGAGCGCGGCCGCGCAGTCCGGGTGCTCGACGTCCACGCGCAGCAGCGCCTGGGTAAGGTCGGCTCGAAGAGGCGGGGCGTCCCCGTTGTCCAGGGCACGGCGCACGAGCGTCAGGGGATTCACGGCTCCCCGGTCGTCGGTGGGCGTGGCCAGGAGGTGGTAGCGCCGTCCACGCTCGACCAGGCCCGCAACTTCGATGATGCGCTCTCGCAGAAGGGCCGGCATATTTTCCGATTCCAACCAGGCGGTGCCAGCGGCCAGCGGACTCTCCGCGCCCTCCCCTCCCCCATCGAGAGCTATCTGCAGGAGAGTTCCGAGCATGCGCTCATACCCGAATCTGCGCGTGGTCAGACGCCGCACAAGCGGACGCAACGATTCCAGCGCACTCGAGTCGAACTCGGGGGATGCCAGGAACGCGAGCAGCGCCTCGTATTCAAGCCCCATCTGCGCGCCCTGCGCCAGGACGCCGACCCTCCCGCTCACGTCGTCGGCGCTCATGGGAACCAGGTCGGCCACCTCCCGGGGCGGCGGCAGGAAGGCGGCGGGCGCCTGCTCGCCCGGATCATCCTCGGGGACGAGGCCGGGGTCGGCCTGATCGGTCGCCGCGTGCCCGGGGTCGAGGAGGTCGAGCGTGGCAACGACGAGCGGGTCCAACTCCGCGTCGGACAGGAGGCGGCCGACCACTGCGGAGTCGAGGAGGCCCGATCGCAGCGCGTCACTCGCCAAGTCGATGGCCAGAGCCTGCACCTGCGCATGCGGGAAGGAGAGGGCGACGCCGAGCAGGGGTTCGAGGTCGGCGGACTCCACGGCGCCGAGGCCATCACGCAGGACCCCGAGCACGCGCAGGGCGTTCGCCTTCGACCCCATGAGCGCGCCCTCGCAGCTGCGCGCAAAGAGCTCCAGGTCGAGTCGCCCGGCCTTCGAGAGGGCGCTCAGCTGCCCGACCGCCAGGGTGACGGTCGCCCCGACGGGCGCGGACATGAGGGCGCACAGGGCCCCCTGGCGCGCCTCGGCCTCGTCGAGGGTCATGGACAGCATTCGCAGTGTGCGCGAATACCAACCGGCGCGCCCCGACGGTAGGTCTGCGGCGAGCATGTCGAGGAGGGCGTCGAGCAGGCGGTCACGCTCGATGAGGCCCTCGTCGATGCTGGCGGCGAGCGTTCGCGACCAGCCGGGCGTCCGCTCCGAACCCATGGTGGCAGAACGGTCGGAGGCAGACAGCGACACGCCGCGGTTGCCCTCCTGACGCAGCATCCCCCACACCAGCTCCTCGCGCAGCTCCTATCAGCGCGCATGAGGGGCAACTGCAGCCCGGGTTCGAGAGCGATCAGCGCCGTCAGGTACCGCTCGTCATGGTCGAGGGCCAGGTCGCCGTGCAGTTCGGCCAGTCGCAAGAAGCCGATCCCCTTTGAGCCAGGCACCGGTGACCCTGGAGCTGACGTCCAGGTCATAGAGCGTGGGCGGCCCCTCGTTGAGCTCGAGCATGCGCGCGTAGACCTGGTCGAGCGTCCACTCGCCTGGGTGATCGTTGATCCACAGGTGCAGCCTCCAAAAGTCAGCGCATTCCTCCAGGGTCTCGGGACGCCAGCTCTTATCCGATGTCTGACTCATTGATCCTCCTTGATCAGAGTGGAGACGGCGAGGACGTGCTTGCAGGGGCCTCGCCCTCCCCTGTGTTTCATCCACCACGGGCAGGTGCAGCGGTACTCGCCGATGGCGTAAGGGTCGGCGGGCGCCTCCACCCGGTAGCGGTTCGCGCCCGAGGACACGCGGAATCGCGCACCCTCCTCCCGTGTGACCGCGCCGCGCTCAATGAGCGCGCGTGCCCCGGCCAGACGCGGATGCATGGCGGTGAGCGCGTCGGGACGCACGGGCAGGGGCCGGTGGAAGTAGGCCCCCTCGGTGACGTCGAAGCCAACCTGCCCGCTTGAGGCCAGGAGCGCCAGGCCCCCGGCGACCCGATCCGGGGCCAGGCCTGCGCGAGCGGCCATGAGCTGCGTGTCGATGCGCGGCTCGAACGAGAGCAGGGCGGAGAGCATGTCGGCGTCCTCCTCGACGCGCGGATCCCCCAGGGAGGCCAGGACCGCGCCCTCCCCCGAGAATCCGCGTGACTTGGCGGGGCTGAGTCCAATGGAGAGGCGCGCGCCGGGCATGCGGGCAACCCACAGGGAGGCGACCGGCTCGCTGCCCGCGTCCACGTCAGGACCGTAGGCCTCAAGCGAAGTAATGAGGTGCAGCAGCGGCTCGAACACGCGCAGGCGCTCCGGCCCCGCCACGCACGCCGCCCCCGGCGCGGGCCTGGTTCCCAAGCGCAGCCCGCGCACAGCCCGACCCGCCCACATGACCGTGCCCGTCGCGCTGGACCTGGGCAGGCCTCGAACGAAGGCGCGCGCCTGCGCAGTATTCAACACGTGGAGGGGCATCATCGCCGAGGAGAGCATCTGGGTCTCCGCGAATCCCTTGAGCCAGCGCAGGGACAGGGGAACCCGCTCCTCGGTCACCTCCCCATCCAGGGTCGTGGCTGTCAGGCCCTCCGACCCCACATCCAGGTGCAGGGGCTCCCCGGCGCGGAGCGACGCCAGGGCGGCGCGCAGCGGCTGGTTGACGTCCACATTGGTCACGCCGACCGCGCGGTGGGCGGCGTCCAGGGCCGAAGCCTGCACGTCGAGCCGGGCATACACGCCGCAGCACACGCTGAAGGACTCAAAACGCAGGCCCTCCGCCGTGCTGGTCACAACCGGGTCGAGCATCCCGATCCGCGTCAATCCCCCACCGGGGGTGGGGACCATGCCGGGCGGCACGTAGAAGCGGGTGCGGGCCACGCGCGCGACCGCGAGCAGCCCCGCGGCCACCACGTCGGGGCGCTCCATGAAGCCCGAGAAGAAAAAGGGATGCGCCGCCTCCCCCTCGGGGGTCGAGCCTCCCGAGGTCGCCAGCTCGAGGCCACCGCCCTCGTCCAGGCGCGAGGCCTCCGCGTAGCGGTATGCGAACTCGTAGTCCATGTCGCTCCTTCGCTGAATCGTGGCGCCAGGCTAACACAGGGGTCCCACATCTGGAGTCAGCCCGACTCGCACCCGCCCCCACACTCGCCAAAAGCCTGGAACAGCAACGAAAAATCTCGACTATAATGTGGGGTGCCACGACCGATCACGGCCGCGGCACCCCACATACAGGCAAGACGCTCAGAACGTCAGGAACCCCCAGCGGATCAGGTCGCGCAAGGGCGCCTCAACCTCGGCGCGCACGTCCTCCACCTCGGCGGAGGTAAGCATCGCGACGGCCGCCACGATCTGCCCGACCGTCAACTCCCCATCAGAGGCTCCCACGACCGCGGACACGGCCGACGAGACCGGCACAGACCGGCCCAGTCCCCCACCCTGATGCAGGATCAGCAGCTCCGGATCCGAGCTACCCGGCACGTAGTGGCGCTCCTCGCGCACATCCGAGGCGCGCGTCAGCGCCACCTCCCACAACTCCGGGGCGCGCAGGGAGGCCAGCGCCCATGCGACGTCACACCCGCGCGGGGCGTGCCCATCGAGGGACAGATCAAACGCGCGCACCCCACCCGAGGCGGCCTCGGCCTCGTCGAGCCTGCGCAGCGCCACGAAACCCATGCCGATCGCGCCCGTGCCCGCGCGACGGAAATCCACCAGCCACGAGGTGAACGCGCGCTCGTAGTCGGCGCGGGCCATGAGCTGGCCACCCGAGTCGCGGATCCACATGTCCACGTAGCGCGCGGGATCGAGGATGTCGCGCTGGACGACCCACGCGTCCACGGGCAGGTCTTTAAGCCACGCGTCGATGCGCTCGAACCACTGCGTATCCGGGTTGCGGCTCGCGGGAATCTCCCAGTTGGCGAGCATCTGCAAGGTGCCCCCCTCGGCCAGGCACGCGGGCGCGCGGCGCAGGACCGCGCGGATCAGGTTGTCGCGGTCCATGCCGCCGTCGCGATACTCGAGCAGGCCGGCCGCGCCGCGCACCGAGTCGGGAGTGATCACGAAGGGCGGGTTGGTGACGATGAGGTCGAAGGTCTCGCCCTCGACCGGCTCGAAGAGGGAGCCCTCGCGGACATCGATGACGGCCTCGTTGAGGGCCGCGTTGAACTGCGTGAGCGCGCACGCCCGCGCCGAGAGGTCGGTGGCGACGACGCGGCGCGCGTGCGTGGCCAGGTACAGGGCCTGGATGCCGCAGCCGCACCCCAGGTCGAGCGCGGAGTCAACAGACTCGCGCACGGTCATGCCCAGCAGCGTCCGCGTCGCCCCGCCGACGCCCATCACGTGATCGTCCGCCAGGGGCTTGCCGGTGCGCATCTCCCCCCGGGTCCGAGGTCACCCACCAGTCGCGGTCCCCGCCGGGCAGGGTCGCCGCGTGGGGGCGCAGGTCGTACAGGGCGCTCATCCACGGGTCCGACTCCACCTCGGGCTCGGGCGCCTCCTCGTCAGGGTCGTGCATCGTCGGCAGGGTCGGCGTCTTCGGGGACGAGGCCCCCTCGCCCGCCTGCGCATCCTCACGCTTGGGCGCAAACTTGCCGCACCCGCGGGTGACGACGAGAGCGGAAGTGGCCTCGGCCTCGTCGATAGTGGCCGCGAGACCAAGGGTTTCCAGACCCGCGGCGCCCAGCGTCGGCAGGGCCGCATCCAGGGCCGAGGCGCGCTCTGGCTGGCCGAGGACGAAGAAGCGCGTGAGGGTAGCCGCCGGGTCGGTGACGCCCGCGAGCTCGACGAGGGCGGGCAGGCGCGAGTCGCGCATGAGGGCGGACAGGGCGCCGTCACTGAGCAGCGTCTCAAGGGTGTCAGTGGTCCAGCTTGCCGCGATAACGTCGAAGCGCAGGCGCGCGATGAGGTCACGATCGAGGGCAGGAACGGGTACGGAAGTCGTCATGACTCTAGACTATCCCCGCACGTACAATGCGCGTAACGACACGAGGCCCCCATGCGAGGCCCATAGGAGGAAACCCATGTCCGGAGGACTTGTCGCCCTACTCGACGATATCGCGACCCTCGCGAAGGTCACGGCCTCGTCCATCGACGATGTTGCGGCCAACGCCGTCAAGGCCTCGTCGAAGGCGGTCGGCGTCGTCATCGACGACACGGCGGTGACTCCTCAGTACGTGTCGGGCCTGAGCCCCGAACGTGAGCTACCCATCATCGGCAAGATCGCGCGCGGCTCCCTTATTAATAAGCTGTTCATCATCCTGCCGATCGCACTGCTGCTCACCTGGTTCGCGCCGCGGGTCCTGCCGTTCCTGCTGGTCGTGGGCGGCGCGTACCTGTGCTTCGAGGGCGGGGAGAAGGTCCTCGAGAAACTCGGCTGGCTGCCCGGCCACCACGAGGGGCACGAGGAGGGCGGCGCTGCCTCCGCCGAAGAGCTCGAAAAGAGCATCGTGTCCTCCGCGACCCGCACCGACCTGATCCTCAGCGCCGAAATCATGCTCGTGTCGATGGCGGGCCTGTCGAATGAGCACGGCGCGATGCGCGTCGCCGTCCTCATCGGGGTCGCGTTCTTCATGACGTTCTTCGTGTACGGCCTCGTCGCTCTGCTCGTGAAGGCGGACGATTTCGGCCTCCACCTGGCCAAGGGTGCCATCAAGCCCGAGGACAACCGCCCCGGCCCCGTCGACAACATGGGCCGCACCATCGTGCGCATCATGCCCCACATCTTCAACGTCATCGGCGTCGTCGGCACGGTCGCGATGCTGTGGGTGGGCGGCCACCTGGTCATCGAAAACCTCGCCGAGGTCGGCGTCCCCTTCTTCCACCACATCCTCGAGACCGCCGAGCACGCGGTCGCGTCGGTCGGCGGCTTCGTCACCTGGCTGGTCGAGACTCTCCTGTCCGGCGTCTTCGGTGTCATTCTCGGTGCCGTCGTCGCGTGGATCGTCGTGGGTGCCTCGGCGCTCGTGCGTCGCGTGCGCGGGAAGGCATGAGTTTTCCCCTCTTTTTCACGAGGCCGGGGCGGGTTCGAGCGGACTAGCCCCGGCCTCGTCGTTGATCGCAATCCGCGAAAGGTGACATGAAACCCCTACGCAAGTCGGGACTTAAGTACTACCCTTGGAGGTAACAACAAAACGACGAAGACGCCAGGAGGAGCATCATGACCGTCTACACCCTGCCCGACCTGCCCTACGACTACTCCGCGCTGGAGCCCCACATCTCCGGACGCATCATGGAGCTGCACCACGACAAGCACCACGCCAACTACGTGGCCGGCGCGAACGCCGCCCTCGAGAAGCTGGCCGCCGCCCGCGAGTCCGGCGACTTCGCCGCGATCAACCTGTGGGAGAAGAACCTGGCCTTCAACCTGGGCGGCCACACCAACCACTCCATCTTCTGGACAAACATGACCGGCGAGGGCGCCTCGCGCCCCGAGGGTGAGCTCGGCGCCGCGATCGACGAGTTCTTCGGCTCCTTCGAGTCCTTCCAGGCGCAGTTCGCCGCCGCCGCGCTGGGCCTGCAGGGTTCCGGCTGGGCCGTCCTCGCGTGGGACACCGTCGGCAAGCGCCTCGTGACCTACCAGATGACCGACCAGCAGGGCAACATCCCGGTCGCCACCGTGCCGCTGCTCATGATCGACATGTGGGAGCACGCCTTCTACCTGGATTACCTCAACGTCAAGGCCGACTACGTCAAGGCCTGGTGGAACCTGGTGAACTGGGAGAACGTCGCCTCTCGCTTCCAGGCCGCCCGCCTGTCCTCCGGCCTGGTCAACGCCCACTCTGCGCTGACCGACCTGGGCACCCACGCGGTCGACACCGTCAAGGGCTGGTGGAAGAACTGAGCGTTCGCACCTGACGCGTCCGCGGCCGTTGTTTCTGAGCTGAGGCTCGGGCGCTGACTGCGCGGCCACCGCACGCAACGAGAGGCGGGACCCTTCGGGGTCCCGCCTCTGCTGCATCCCTGGAGGTGCAGAGGAGCAGAGCCTATGAAGGGGCGGCCAGTGAAGGGGCAGGGCCTGACAGAGGGGCGGGGCCTGACAGAGGGGCCCGAAAGTGACAGAGGTAACCACCCCTCCAAAAGTCGCACGTAATTTAATGCGGTCATTTTTCGAGATAGGCCACAAACGTTGCAATTCCAACGATCGAATTTCAAACCCTAAAATACAGGCATGGGAATTACGTGCGACATTGCTGGGGAACCACTCCAAACCGCGGTCTGGCAGCTCACGAAGTATCACCAGGGCACCCCAACATCCACGTGCGGACCCTCTATTACGCACGTTGACCTGCTAATACGAGCCTGGACAGCCCCACCCACGCGCTAAATTGCGGGTTTGCATGCGATATTGCGGGTTTGCATGCGATATTGCGGGTTTAGGCTCGCAACATCGGGTTCACGTGCGAACAACACACCACGATTGATACCAAATCCGCCAAAGTGCAGACCCATTGCGCCAAAACGGCCTATTTTTAACTGTTTTCACCCAATGGGTCTGCAGTTTGGCGGCAACACCACCTCGAACCGCGATCTCAGCACCTCCCCACGGGGGAAATGGCGTCATTTGAGGCGGGACCCTGCGGGGTCCCGCCTTTTTGCACCCTGCATCGATTCGCCCCCTGGCCCAGCCACCGCTAGGACCGACGACGCCAACCAGGCCGACCACACTGACGAAGCCGACCACACTGACGAGGCCCGACGGCACGCCCCCAGCATCGCGAACCTACGCTCAAAACGTCGTCCACTTCGCCCCAAACACCCCTTTTTGGACGCATCCGGCCGAGGTGGACTGCACGTTGAGCACAACACCGACAATCCACCGCACAACCCCGCCGCGCAACGGGGGGTTTTGCTACCATAGAACCCCCGTGACGGCGTGTCGCCGGCGTGTCGCACCCCTATGGTAGCAATTCCCCCCAGACAACAAGAACAAACGCGGCAACAGGGCACCGCACGCATTACACCGGTTAGGGAGCACTACACCACTATGCGGGACGCTACTGTGGTTCCTCAGAAATGTCGCACGTAATTCCCCCACACGTATTTCAAGTTTTGAAATCGCATCGTTGGAATTGCAACGTTTTGGGGGTGTCGCAGAAAGTTCGGGCACCCGAATTACGTGCGAGTTTTGGGTTGCGAGGCGCGTGGATCGAATTCCTATGTTCGGTCGTCGGTCCAACACGCTCTTCATGGTGCCCGGGACGCATCAACCCGCATGCATATCTGCGGACCCACGCACAGAATCATGGATCAACGTGCACAAACGGCGCACACACGACAGCACGACCACATGCACCAACTAAAACACCGACTTTCCCGCGCAACAAAGCCGAAAAGCCACCCTTCCAGCAACACGATTTGTCCATCCTCATAGTTGGTCCCAACCAACTAAAACACCGACTTTCCCGCACCAGAAAGCCAAAAAGTCACCCTTCCAGCAACACGTAGTGTCCTATAACCCAGAACTAGACCGGGCATAACAAAACCGCCCGGCCCCAACTGGGGCCGGGCGGCAGTGGCGGTAGCGCTGGGATTTGAACCCAGGGTGGCTGTGACACCACACAGCATTTCGAGTGCTGCACCTTCGGCCGCTCGGACACGCTACCTTACCCGGATACTCTACTACACAAACCCCCCGACTACGCAAATCGACCACCCACGCTGGGAGCAGAGCCACACTCCTAAGCCCCGAGTCCGCGCACCCACACGCACAAGCCTCTACGCGATCGATTCCAACTCACCACGACCAACACGACCACCACGAACGTCAGGCAGTCCCGGCAAGGCCTGACAGTGCTCGGCAACGCTCCGGCAGCAGTTGCGGCCACATCCAGGAGCATCCGAACAACACTCCACTCTCGCCCGCCACACCACAGGCCCCCACGCAACGCTCGAAGAAGCAACCGCGCGCTTGCCCCAAACCCGGACATCCGCACCAACACCACGATCCGATAGTGAAGGCTTACCTTAATGACACCCCGTTAATCATTGGCTCGGCCACACAATTGCACTACGCTGGCAGGGTATCTATTCAACGCAGCGAGAGGAATATTCGTGTCTGCGCCACATGCGACTAAGGAGACGTCGCTCAAAGAACTTACGCTACGCGGCATTATCATCGGCGGAATTATCACGCTGGTGTTCACGGCCGCGAACGTGTACCTGGGCCTGAAGGTTGGTTTGACCTTCGCGACCTCGATCCCGGCGGCTGTCATTTCGATGGCAGTGCTGCGTTTCTGGGGGGACCACACGGTCCAGGAGAACAACATCGTTCAGACGATTGCGTCGGCGGCGGGCACGCTGTCGGCGGTCATTTTCGTTCTGCCTGGCCTGGTGATTGTGGGCTGGTGGACGGGCTTCCCCTACTGGCAGACCATGTTTTGTGTGCGCCGTGGGCGGCACGCTGGGCGTCATGTATTCGATTCCGCTGCGCCGCGCGCTGGTGACAGGGTCGGATTTGCCATACCCGGAGGGTGTGGCAGGCGCTGAGATCCTGAAGGTCGGCGACGCCCAGGATGCGGGCGAGGACAACAAGCGAGGCCTCCTGGCGATCACGTGGGGCGCCGTCGCGGCGGCCACGATGACGCTGCTGGGCTACCTGAAGGTGGCGGCTTCCGAGGTGGGCACGGCTTTCAAGATTGGTTCGACGGGCACGATGATTTCGACGTCCCTGTCGATGGCGCTGATCGGCGTGGGCCACCTGGTTGGCATGACGGTGGGCGTCGCGATGCTCATCGGCATGGTGATCTCCTACGGCGTCCTGCTGCCCCTGTACGCGAACGGCCAGCTGGAGGGCGCGGGCGACCTGACCGACGCCCTGTCGACGGTGTTCAAGTCGGACGTGCGTTTCATTGGCGCGGGCGTCATGGCGGTCGCGGCCGTCTGGACGCTCATTAAGATCATGGGCCCCATCGCCCGCGGCATGTCGGAGTCGCTGCGTGCCTCGCGCACAGCTCAGGACGGTGGCGCACAGATCGACCGCACCGAGCAGGATATTCCCGGCAAGTGGGTCATCGTTTCCATCTTCGTGGCCATGATTCCGATCGCGGGCCTGCTGTGGTGGTTCATGCGCGGCACGCAGATTGAGCACAACACGGCGGTCCTGATCGCGATTTCGGTTCTCTTTATCCTGCTGGTGGGCCTGCTGGTCGCGGCGGTGTGTGGTTACATGGCGGGCCTGATTGGCTCGTCGAACTCGCCGGTGTCGGGCGTGGGCTTGTTGGTTGTCGTCATCACGGCAGTCGTCATTCTGGTGGTGCACGGACGAGGCTCCACGACGGAGGAGAATACGGCGCTGATCGCGTACACGCTGTTCACGTCGGCGATTGTGTTCTGCATTGCGACGATTTCGAACGATAACCTCCAGGACCTCAAGACCGGCCAGCTCGTGAAGGCGACGCCGTGGAAGCAGCAGGTTGCTCTGGTGATTGGTGTTGTCTTCGGCTCGCTGATCATTCCTCCGGTCTTGCAGCTCATGCAGAACTCGTTTGGTTCCAGGGTGCGCCGACCGCCGGCCCTGACCCGCTGGCGGCGCCGCAGGCCTCGCTGATCTCCTCGCTCGCCAAGGGCGTCCTCGGCGGCGGCATCGACTGGAATCTCCTGGGCCTCGGCGCAGCGATTGGCGTCGTCGTGATCATCATCGACGAGGTTCTCCGTAAGGTGAGCGGCGGCAAGCGCGCGCTGCCTCCGCTGGCGGTGGGTATGGGCATGTACTTGCCGGCGTCGCTGACGATCATGATCCCGATTGGCGGCATGATTGGCTTCTCGTACAACCGTTGGGCGGCCAAGCAGGCGGATCCGGATCGCGCGGTGCGTTTCGGCACGCTGGCGGCGACGGGCCTGATTGTCGGCGAGTCTCTGTTCGGTGTCGTCTATGCGGGTATCGCGGGCGCGACGGGCTCGGAGTCGCCGCTGGCGCTGCCTTTCATCGGCGATGGTTTCGAGCCGGTCGCCACCGTCATCGGCATTGTCTTCTTCGCGGGTGCGACGTCGATGCTCTACCGTTTCGCGCGCAGGATTACGCGCGACGCGGATCGCGATTCGGCAGCGAAGGCAGCCGAGTAGGCCGCTGAGAGCTGACCTGATCGCTGGCCTGTCCCCGGCCTCGTCTATCATGGACGAGGCCGGGGTTCCTTATGCGCTCGCCCGGGCCACGAGGCCAGGGTTCGTGATGCGCTCGTCGCCTGTCAGCGGGCGCGAACTTGTGCCCATTCGGGCGGCCAAAAATCTCACGATGTGAACACCGAGTGTCTTTGACAGCTGAGAACTAACTGCATGTCAAGGCATATTTGACTGCATTCCAGCAAAATTGATGCTTTGCTGACTAATTGAATAATGATACTTTAATAACATGAGACACATCCTGGAACCGGACGTCACGTGGCTGCGGGACCCAGGGGCGTCGATGAACCGTTTGACGGTGCACGCGACGTGGAGGTCACGCAGGCCACTCCAGCTGCTCTCAAGCACCTGGCAAGTTACCGGTGCCACTGGCACCGCCTCGGAGCTCATTGAGAGGGCTCCTTCTTATCAACATTTCGGCGCGACATCTGTGCCCGGCGTCCTCGAGCTGGACGGCTCGTGGATACGCGGTGAGGGCCAGGCCCGCGAGGAGGACGCCTCCCATGTCGGCGACGAAGAGCCCTCCGACCTGGTGCGCGCGTCGATTCTGCGCCGCGAGTTCATCTGTGACGCCCCCCCTGAAGGAGGCGGTTGAGCGCGGCTGGATGATGACGCTGACTTTCGGCGGCTTCTCCGGCCCTCTCTACGCGTGGGTTGATGGAACGTTCGTTGGTTTCTGCGCGGACGGTTTCATTCCTGCGACCTTCGACGTGACCGACGCGTTGCAGCCTACTCACTCGCATACGCTCGTCGTGTTGCTGATGGATTCGCCGGTGTGCTGCCACGGTTTGTTCCGCGAGGTGTCGTTGGAGGCCAGGCCTCCGGCTCACATCGTGGACGTCGTGCCGGTGGCCTCCCACGATGGTCGCGCGGGCGCGCTAACGCTGCGGGTCGAGACCACGGGTGGGGTCGAGGTTCACGCCGCGCTCGTGAACGAGACCGAGCAGAAGAGGCTGTGGTCTGCGGTCGCTTCTCCTGATGAGGTTGTGACCGCGCGGGGTCTGGACGTGATCCCGTGGAGTGCCGAGGAGCCGGCGCTGTACCGGCTGATTGTGACGCTGCGCGACGAGGAGGGGGTCAAGGACACGGTCTCCCTTGACCTCGGCTTCCGCGACGTTGAGGCGACCTCCCAGGGGGTGAGCCTGGCGGGCAAGGCGCTGGCCCTGCGGGGGAGTGACCCGCAACGAGTGCGACGGGCGCACGGGCCTGGCCGTCAACATCCCGGAGATGCTCGACGACATCGTGTGGTGTAAGCGCCACGGCGTCAACACGGTCGTGATCGCTGACGCGCCCGGGCACGCCCGATTCCTGGATCTGGCCGACGAGTACGGCCTGTACGTCATCGACTGCGCGTCAAACCTGTACGGCCCGGGGGTGGCACGCGACGAGGCCATCGAGGCGGCGATCCGTCGGGATCGCGCGCACCCGAGCGTCATCGCCTGGGCGATCGGGGACGAGGAGGACGAGGTCCGCGCCGCCCACGCGCTTGATCCGACGCGCCCGGAGTACTCCCAGGCGCGTTTCCCGGACCTGCGCAAGGTGCGAGGCGAGGAGTTGCACTACGCGCCGGTGACGGTGGCGCCCTCGTATTCGGGGGTGACGGTACGCAACCACATGACGTTCACGTCCACGTCGGATCTGGAGTTCCTGTGCCGCGTGGTCGAGGAGGGCCACGAAACGTGGGAGCACTCGGCCTCTTTGAACGTTGAGCCGGGCGAGACGGGTTTCCTCCCGGTGCCCTGGCCGTCCTCGGGCATCCGCGAGGTCTCGGTGCGTCTGTCGTACAGCACGGGCTGGGCGTCGGCGGGCTTTGAGATCGCGCACGGAAGCTTGGTGATGTAGCGCGCGCCGCGTCGAAGGCGCGCCGAAGCGCGGACGTGGGGGTGACTCGAACGAGTCACCCCCACGCCTGTGTATGAGCGACGAAGGCCGTGGCCGGGAATCGGGGAGGCCCCGCCGAAGGCGACGAAACCCGGGAAACCAGCCCGGGCCTCGTCGATAGCAAACGGCTGCTTAGCGGAACGCCGCCCCCCCTGCGCGGGATCGTCGGCATGCCGAGCATGACCGAGCTGGACCCGCCGCACGACGCCGGCTCTTCAACGTCCACGAGCTGGAGAACCTCGCTGTCGCGCGCCTCCGGGTCCTGCAGGGCGGTGGCCAGCATGAGCTTGATGCGGTTGAGCTGGTTGACCTCGGAGGCGCCGGGGTCGTAGTCGACGGCCACGATGTTGGCCTCGGGGTATCGGGTGCGCAGTGCGCGGAACATGCCCTTGCCGACGACGTGGTTAGGCAGGCACGCAAACGGCTGGGCGCAGATGATGTTCGGGCAGCCGTGTTCGATCATGTCGACCATTTCGGCGGTCAGGTACCACCCTTCGCCGGCCTGGTTGCCCAGGCGGGCGATGTCCTGGGAGCGCTCGATCATCTCTTCGATGGGCCGGTGCGCCTCGAACTTGCCGTTCGTGGCGGCAAACGCGCGGTGCACGGGCTTCTCGTACTTCTTGAGCGCCCACAGCACAATCGGCATGATGTAGCGCTGCTTGCCCTCGATGCCCAGGTTTTCCTTGTCCCAGGCGGCGGTGGCGACGGAGTTGTGGAAGAACTGCATGAGGCCGGGCAGTTCGGCCTCGCAGCCCTCGGCCTCAATGACGTCGACCGCGTGGTTGTTGGCGTCGGGGTGGAACTTCACGAGGATTTCGCCGACGAGGCCGACGCGCGGCTTGCGCGGGATGTCGCGCAGCGGCAGGGCGTCGAAGGCGCGCACGCATTCGCGGATGAGCTTCCCGTAGGAGACGCGCCCACCCAGGGCACCGACGCGTCCCGAGGTGATCCACTCTTGGACGTATCCGTCCCACGTGCGGTACAGGTCCATCGCGGAGCCGGGGGGTGGCCTCGTAGGGGCGCACGCGCAGCAGCATCGACTGGATGGCGTCGCCGATGACGAAGGCCTGGATGGCCTTGTGGATGTGGGTGACGCCCAGGCGGAAGCCCGGGTTGTCCTCAAAGCCCTGGACGGACAGGGCAATGACGGGGACCTGCGGGTATCCGGCGTCGCGCAGGCCCTTGCGCAGCAGGGCCGCGTAGTTACTGGCGCGGCACATGCCGCCCGTCTGCGTGATGCCCACGGCGGTACGGTCGGGGTCGGCGCGCCCGGAGATGAACTCGTCGAGGAGCTGGCCGATGACGACGATCGCCGGGTAGCACGAGTCGTTGTTGACGTATTTCAGGCCGACCTCCATGGAGGTGCGGCTCGTATGCTCCAGGACACGCACCTTCAGCCCCGCGCTTGCGAACAGCGGGGTGAGGAAGCGGAAGTGGATCGGGGACATCTGGGGGGCGAGGATCTCGTAGCCGGCCTCTCGCGCATCTCCTCGGTGAAGACCGCGCGCGGCTTGATGTGCCCGGCCTCCTCCTCGCGGGCGGCGTCCCCGGAGGGGTCGCGCAGGGTGGCCGTGTCGACGGAACCCGACACCAGGCCCACGGACGAGGCGGGGGCCAGTCCCGCTCCATCCGCGCCGTTCTCGCCATCCCCGGCCCCGGCCTCGTCGATCGCGGAGGTGAGGGAGGCGCGCTCGGTGATCGCCGCGTCGAGGGAACGCAGGCGGATCTGGCGGCGCCCAGGTTGGAGACCTCGTCGATTTTGAGGACGGTGTGCACGTCGCCGCGGCCTTCGAGGATCTCCTGGACCTGGTCGGCGGTGATCGCGTCGACGCCGCAGCCGAAAGAGTTGAGCTGGACCATCTCGAGGTCGGGCTCGTCGCCGACGCGGGCGGCGGCCTCGTAGAGGCGCGAGTGGTAGGACCACTGGTCGAGGACGCGCAGGGGGCGCTCGAGGCGCGCGTCGATGATGGAGTCCTCGGTGAGGACGGCCATGCCCAGGCCCACGATGACCTCGGGGATGCCGTGGTTGATCTCGGGGTCGAGGTGGTAGGGGCGGCCCGCCAGCACGATGCCGCGCACGCCGTGCTCACGCATCCACTCGATGGTTTCGACGCCCTTCGCACGGATTTCGGCCTTGACGGCGGCGTCTTCCTCCCACGCCTTGTCCAGGGCTGCTTTCATCTCCTCGACGGGGATGTCGTAGCCGTATTCCTTGAAGGTCTTGGACAGGTGGGCGGGCAGGTATTCGCGGTTGCCGAAGTTGACGAAGGGGCTGATGAACTTTGTGCCGGGCTCCGTCAGGCGCTCCATGTTGTTGCGGATGACCTCGGGGTAGGTCGCCACGATGGGGCAGTTGAAGGAGTTTTCGGACTCGGTGAGCTTCTGCTCGAAGTCGACGCAGGGGTAGAAGATCGTCGTGACGCCCTTGTCCAGCAGGGACTCGATGTGCCCGTGGACGAGCTTGGCCGGGTAGCACACGTTCTCCGAGGGGATGGACTCCATGCCCGTCTCGAACAGGTCGTGGTTGGAGCGGCCCGAGATCATGACGCGGAAGCCCAGAGCGGTGAGCATCGTGAACCAGAACGGGTAGTTCTCGTACATGCCGAGCACGCGCGGGATACCGATGTCGCCGCGGAACGCCTTCTTCTCGGTGAGGCGGCGGTATCCGAAGATCCGCTTGTACTTCCAGTCGTAGAGGTTGGGCAGCTCCGACTTCTTGGGCACGCGCTCCAGGGACGCGCCGCGCTCACAGCGGTTGCCCGACACGTGGCGCTCGCCGTTGGAGAACGTCGAGATCGTCATCTGGCAGTGGTTCTGGCACAGGCGGCAGGTCTTGCGGGTCGTGTCCACGCTGAAGCCCTCGAGGGCCTCGATCGTGGCGAGGGACGAGGTCCCCTCCCCCGTGTCGTGCATGCGCGCGGTCAGGGCAGCGCCGTACGCGCCCATCAGGCCCGCGATGTCGGGGCGCACGACCTCGCGGCCGGTGAGCAGCTCGAAGGCGCGCAGCACCGAGTCGTTGAGGAAAGTGCCACCCTGGACGACGACGCGTTCACCCAGGTCCGAGGGCTCCTTGAGCTTGATGACCTTGTAGAGGGCGTTACGCACGACGGAGTAGGACAGACCGGCGCTGATGTCGCGCACATCCGCGCCTTCCTTCTGCGCCTGCTTGACAGAAGAGTTCATGAACACGGTGCAGCGGGTGCCCAGATCCACCGGAGACTCAGACTCCATGGCCATGCGCGCGAAGGACCGCACGTCGGTTCCCATCGTCTGCGCGAAGGTCTGGAGGAAGGAGCCGCAGCCCGAGGAGCAGGCCTCGTTGACCGAGATGGAATCCACCGCGTGGTCGCGGATGCGCAGGTACTTCATGTCCTGGCCGCCGATGTCGATGACGGAGGTGACGCCGGGGCAGATGAACTCGGCGGCCCGGTAGTGGGCCATCGTCTCAATCTCGCCCTCGTCCATGGTGAGGGCAGCCTTGACGAGGCCTTCGCCGTAGCCGGTCGCGCACGAGCGGCCGATCTCGCAGCCCTCGGGGAGGGCGCCTCGCACGGCGCGCACGATGTCGACGGCCGCGGCCACGGGGTCGCCCTCGTTGGAGGCGTAGTGGGTGAAGACGATGCGGTCCTGGGAGTCGATGACGACCGCCTTGATCGTCGTGGAGCCCGCGTCGATGCCGAGCCAGCAGCGCCCCTCGGCCTCGTCGAGGCTGGCCTTGGGGATCACGTCGAGGCTGTGGCGGGCGATGAACTCCTCGCGGTCCTCCGGCGTGGCGAAGAGGGGGTCCATACGCGGAGACTCGACCTGGACGGGGGCGGCGGCGAGGCGCTCCATGAGGGTGGTGAGCTTCTCGCCGCGGGTCTCGACGGAGGTCGCGCCCGCTTCCTCGGCCTGGCGTTGTTTTTTGGCGGCCTCCTTCTGCGCGAGGAGGGCCGCGCCGATCGCGACGTAGAGCTGGGCGTCGTCGGGGGTGACGAAGGAGTCAGCCTTGGGCAGGAGGGCCTTGTAGGCCTCGCGCAGGGCGGGCAGGAAGTGCAGGGGGCCGCCCAGGAACATGACGGTTCCGCGGATCGGGCGCCCGCACGCCAGGCCTGCGATGGTCTGGGTGGCGACGGCGTTGAAGATGGAGGCGGCCAGGTCCTCGTGGGCAGCGCCCTGGTTGATGAGGGGCTGGATGTCGGACTTGGCGAAGACGCCGCAGCGCGAGGCGATCGGGTAAAGCTGGGTGTGGCGGGTCGCCAGCTCGCCGAGGCCGGAGGCGTCCGTGTGCAGCAGGGTGGCCATCTGGTCGATGAAGGCGCCGGTGCCGCCCGCGCAGGTGCCGTTCATGCGCTGCTCGGGGGTGGGGTGCAGGTAGGTGAGCTTGGCGTCCTCGCCGCCCAGCTCGATGACGACGTCGACCTCGGGGTGGAGGCGCTGGGTGGCCTCGGTGCCCGCGATGACCTCCTGGACGAAGGGGATACCCATGGCGCGGGCGGTCGTCAGGCCGCCGGAACCGGTGATGGCCGCGTGGACGCGGGCGCCGGGCAGGGCGCGCTCAACGTCGGCGAGGAGGGCTCCCAGGGATGCGCGCACGTCGGCGTTGTGACGACGGTAGTCGGAGAAAAGGCGACGGTTTCCATCCAGGACTACGGCCTTGACCGTCGTCGAGCCGACGTCGATGCCGAGCTGGTAGGGGCGCGCTGCCTCGTGATGGCGCTGCGTTGTCATGGGACCTCCTAGAATCACCCAACAACATAGTCGCAGGTGTTGTCACGTCAAAGGTATGGCTACCCTGATGCGGACCGGCCACTAAAACGGCATAGATCCGGGGAAAATCGCCAGTGAACCCGCGTCCACCCGGCGAGAGGTGGGCGACACATTCGATGAGAATTACAACATGTGAAGCGTTGCAAATTAAACCCTTCGGCAAAAACCCCGCACCGGCCTCGTCGCGAGAGCGCATGTGAACCCGCTCAGTGGAGAGTTAACCCGACAGGTGGCACCCGCAACCCCTCAATGTGATGTGTCCCGGGTATTGTGGAGAGTGTCTTAGGCCGGATTGGAGGTTTGGGATGTCTGGTCAGCGTAAGTATTCGATGGAGTTGCGTGAGCGTGCGACGCGTATGGCGTTGGAGGCTCGTGCTGATCCTTCTAGGCGCAAGGGTGCTATCAAGCGTATTGGCGGCCAGTTGGGGGTCAATCCTGAGGCGCTGCGTACGTGGGTGCGTGCCGTGGAGCAGGGCGGGCGCAATGAGCGTGGCGAGGTCAGTGATCAAGAGGCCCGCATCCGGGCGCTGGAAGCTGAAAACCGTGAACTGCGCCGAGCCAATGAGATCTTGAAGGCGGCGTCGGCTTTTTTCGGGGCGGAGCTCGACCGCCTCGGACGCTAGTCTACGATTTCATCGAGGCCAACCGGCATCGGTGGGGAGTCGAGCCAATCTGCACTGTCTTGTCCCAGTCAGGGGTGCGGGTTGCTCCCAGTAGTTATTACGCCGCTCGGGCGCGCCCCTTGTCGGCGCGCAGTGCGCGCGACGAGGCGCTCACAGACGTGATCAGACGCGTGTGGGAGGAGAACTACTGCGTGTTCGGGGTGCGCAAAATGCATGCCTTCCTCAACACTCACGAGTTGGGCGTGGGACACGTGGCGCGCTGCACGGTTGAGCGCTTGATGCGGCGTATGGGTATTCGTGGCGTGAGTCGGCGTCGGACCCGCCATGTCACGGCCTCAGCACCGCGCCATGCATGCCCCTTGGACCTGGTCAATCGGCATTTCGGGGCACATGACCTCAACGAGTTGTGGGTCGCAGACATCACCTACGTGCCAACCCAGGCTGGCTGGGTCTACGTCGCTTTCGTTACCGACGTGTGCTCGCGTAAAATCCTGGGGTGGAAAGTCGCGTCCTCGCTGCGTACTGACCTGGCCCTGGACGCATTGAACATGGCGATCTGCCAGCGACGCCGCGAAAACATAGACACTCGAGGGCTTGTGCACCACTCCGATCGGGGCGTGCAATACCGCGACGTGCGCTACGGACAGGCACTAGCCCAATGCAAGGCCATAGCCTCAGTAGGATCCACCGGCGACTCCTACGACAACGCCCTGGCCGAGGCCTTGAACTCCTTATACAAAGCCGAACTCATCTACAACAAAGCACGTCCCGGCTACACAGGTCCATGGCGCGACCAACGCGAAGTCGAACGCGAAACCTCAGCCTGGGTCCACTGGTACAACACAAGCCGCCCTCACCTCGCCCTGGGCGGAATCACACCGCAACAAGCAGAAAACAAACACACAACAACACGAAAGAAAGCGGCCTAAAACACCCTACACAAAACCCGGGACTTGACAATGCGCACGTTAACCCCTTAGGTGGAGCGTGGGCAGGTGTGCCCACGCTCCACTAGCAGGGCCCAGCTGCGCATTGAAGGGTTAACACAGCCACCCATAGGGCCCAGCTGCCGCAGATCACGTGATGAAACAGTCCCTCACAAGGCCCAACGCGAGTAGGTCACCCGATGAACGCACCGATCAGGAGCCGACCGCGACGGGGATCGCCCGAACTTGGGTGGCCTTGACACTCACCCAGAGGGAATCACCAACGCCGAGGCCTAGGTCGGCCCACGCGGATGCCGTAACCCGGGCGGTTACCGAGACCCCACCCGCGAGCGCGACGCGTACGCTGACGAGGGAGCCGTCGACGTCGATGCCTGCGACGACGCCGGACAGGACAGAGCGCGGCGAGGCGTGGGCTTCCTCGCGGGACAGGACCACGGCCTCGGGCGGGAAGGTGAGGGCGACGCGGCCACCCCGGGCATTCTCCCCGGAAGCGGCGGAATCGTCCGCATCGCCAGGCGACACGTCGACGACACCAACACTGCCTGAGTCAGACCCAGACAGGTCGGCCGCCCACAGCTCACCCTCGCCGACGCGCACGCCGACCAGCCCGGACCTCGCCAGGGCGTGGCCGCTGACGATGTTGAGCCCCGCCAGGCGCGCAGCGAACACGGACGACGGCGAGGCCAGCACGCGGGCGGGTTCACCCTCCTCGACGACGCGCCCCTCCCCCATGACAATCATGCGGGAGGCGAGGGCCAAGACCTCGGCGATGTCGTGGGAGACGAGCAGGGTCGTGATTCCCGCACCGGTGAGGCGCTGGCGCAGAACGGCGGAGACCTGGGCGGTGGCCTCGACGTCGAGGGCGGCGGTGGGCTCGTCGAGGATGAGGACGTCGGGACGGAAGACGAGCGCGCGGGCGAGGGCGACGCGCGCGGCTTGCCCGCCGGACAGGTCAGAGCCGCGGCGGTGAGCAAGGTCGGCGATGCCGACGGCCCGCAGCTGCTCGAGGGCGGCGGCCCGGGCCTGCGCGCGCCGGACGCCGCGTACGCGCAGCGGGAAGGCGACGTTGGCGACCACGCTCATGTGGGTGAAGATGCGCGGGGCCTGGCTGACCATGGCGACGCCGCGCCGCCGCGCGGGCACGAAGGTGGCGTCGTCGTCGACGACGCGCTCCCCGATGCGCGCGCTCCCGGAGTCGAGCCGCAGGGCCCCGGCGACGACCTGCGCGAGGGTGGACTTTCCGGCGCCGTTGTGCCCGACGACGGCGGTGACGAGGCCCGGGCGCAGCCGCGCGTCCACCGCCCAACCGCGCTCATGGACACGTCCGTCGACGTGGACGGGAACGCTACCCGCGGTCTTGGAGTCCGTGGGGACGAGGCCGTGGCCGCCTCTGTCGGACAGGGGCTCGTCGGTGGGACCGGGCCCCGCGCCCGAGGCCGGGAGATGAGCGCGGACAAGCCCCGGCCTCGTCGATGCCAGCCGCGAACGCACGAGAGCAGCGAGGTGCCCCCATGGGGTTTCGGTGAGCGCGACGACAAGGGCGGCGACGCCCAGCAGCACGACGCCGAGGGCGAGGGCGAGGGCAGCGTCGGACTCGCGGGCCAGGTAGATCTGGAGGGGCATCGTGCGGGTGACGCCCTGCATGGATCCGGCGAAGGTCAGGGTCGCGCCGAACTCGCCGAGGCATCGGGCCAGCGCGAGGGCCGCGCCGCGCCCGAGGCCGGGCAGAACCGTGGGCAGGGTGATCTGCCAGAACACGCGCGTGGGCGAAGCACCCAGGGAGGAGGCCATCTCGTCGAGGCCCGGCTCGCGGGCGCGCAGCGCGGATTCGAGGGTGACGATGAGGAAGGGAAGGGAGACGAAGACCTGGGCGATGACGACCGCGGTTGTCGTGAAGGCAATGTCGAGGCCGGCGCCGGTCAGCAGCGCGCCCAGCGTTGAGCGCCTGCCGAAGGCCGACAGCAGCGCGATACCGGCGACGACGGGCGGCAGCGACAGGGGCAGGGCCACCAGGATGCGGGCGGCGCGCACGCCGCGCCACGAGCGCGAGAGCAGGAGGGCCGCCGGAACCCCGAGGAGCAGGTCCACGCCCAGGGCCACGCCGCACGTGCGCAGGGAGAGGGCGAGGGCGGAGGAGGCCTCGTCGGTGGCGAGCGTCGAGGCCAGCGCCGCCCAGTCGACCCGGCCGAGCATGAACGCCAGGGGCAGGGTCAGGAAGCACAGGGCGAGGCCGCCGAGGCCCCCCGCCCACAGCGGCAGGGGGCTGGCGGCTGGGGTTCGACGCGGCCGCACGCGACGCTACTTGTTGACAGGCGTGAAGCCGGCCTCGCCGAGCAGTGCCTGGCCTTCGGGGGACAGGACCAGGTCGATCCACTTCTGGCCGGCGTCCTTCTTCGTGGAGGCGGTCACGAGCGCGATGGGGTACGTATTGACGGCTTCGTCGGCGCCCGCGATGTCGACGGTTTCGACGGCGTCGCCTTCGGCCAGGGCGTCGGTCTTGTAGACGATGCCTGCGTCGGCTTGGCCGGAGGAGACCTTACCGCGCACGTCGGTGACGGCCTGTTCCTCGGAGACGGGGCTCAGGGTCACGCCGAGCTTCTCGGTGAGGGTCTGCGTGAGCTTGCCGCAGGGGACTTCGGGCGCGCAGATGACCAGCTTGACGCCGTCGAGCGAGGAGTCGAGGCCCGTGACGCCGGCCGGGTTGCCGGGCGTCGTAATGAGGGTGAGGCTGTTGGACGCGAAGAGGGTCTGCGCGTCGACTGCCCGGCGTCGGCGGCTTTCTTCATGGTGGACTCGTTCGCGGTGGCCAGGACATCGACGTCGGCCCCCTCGCTGAGCTGGGCGACCAGGTCCTGCGACCCGGCGAAGTTGAAGCGCACGTCCACGTCGGGGTAGGCGGCCTCGTAGGAGGATTCGAGCTCCTCGAAGGTCTCGGTCAGTGAGGCGGCGGCGTAGACGTTGAGGACGAGTTCGCGGGAGGGGACCTGGGTATCGTCGGACGAGGCCGTGGTGTCGGCCTGCGGGGTCGTGTTTCCTGAGCAGGCGGCCAGCGCCAGGGCGGCGGCGCCGATGATGGGGAGGATACGCGGGGAGCGCACGGGCATCTCCTTTTGAGAGGGGATTGAACGACATTAATCTAACAATGGTGTGAGCAAGGGGCAACAGGCACCCTCACCTACACCAATCATCATCTGAAGGTAGCGCCATTGCGCCGATAACCACTCCCCCATTTGAGCGTAGTCAAACCCTTTTTAATGAGTGTCCGGCGCCCGACAAACCCCCACACCGCCCAGCCAGGCGCGCGCAGACCGGCTCACCCGGCAATTGCCTCGGACCCGACGGGCATAAATCGCGCGACCCCGCCCACACAACCGCCTCACCCGCAGACAAGCAAGGGACTAGGATCACACTCATACGCACGAATATCCACACGGAGGACACCATGCCCGCGCCCGTCGACTACGACCTGAGCCAGATCAGCACCCACATCATCATCTATTCGGACCGCGTCCACACGGGCGCAAAGGAGGATCGTACGACCCCCGCGTGCGTCGTCGCGCTGGCCGAGGCGGGCCTGGGCCCGGTGTCGATCATGACGACTCCCGAGAGTGACACAATCCTCGAGCTCGAGATCCGCAACGCGCTTGAGGCGGGCGCTCGCTTCATCCTGATCTTGGGCGGATCGGGCTTCGGGGTCGGCAACTACGCGCCCGAGGTGGTCCGCTCGATCATCGAGGTCGAGATCCCCGGCATCGCCGAGCAGATCCGCGCCCACGGTCTAGCCAACACCCCGCTGTCGCCCCTCTCGCGCGAGGTCGTGGGCGTGACCGCGCGCGACGCCTCGGGCGCGCTCATCATCTCCTCTCCAGGCTCGCGCGGCGGCGCGCTCGACACCCTCGAGGTCGTGACGCCTCTCCTGCCCGCGATCTTCCACCAGCTAGACGAGCAGCGCTGACCCTCCCTCTCCCTCCCCTCCTCGCCCGCGCCCCCCAAAAAGTCGCACGTAATTTGGTTCCCCTTAGTTTTCTAAGGTATCGAGATTTCCGCAGAATATCAACGATGCGATTTCAAATCTTGAAAGGTTTACATGGAAATTACGTGCGACATTTGTGGGGAACCATGGCCGGGACAGAGCAAGAGACGAGGCCGTGGTGCGTACTACGGCCTCGAGCATGTCGACGGTCCCTGGCCTGGTTTTATGGACCGGGCCAATCCTCACCAGCACACAGCGACTGCCGACACCACCTCGGCGGCCGAGGGCTCGCACGCGGATAGGTTACGAGCACGCGGATAGGTTATTAACCTATCCACAAGCGAATAACCTATCCGCATCGTGACAACCTATCCATATAGCGGCACTCTATCCGCGTAACGGATCCGCGAGCGCAGGCCAGCGCAACCGCGCCATAGCCATATCCGCCACCACCGACAGCTCGCACGCGGATAGGTTACGAACACGCGGATAGGTTATTAACCTATCCACAAGCGAATAACCTATCCGCATCGTGACAACCTATCCGCGAGCGACGCCCCGGACCCCACCGTCACCTCAGGGCCACAGGGCAAGCACCGAAGGGCAGCCAGCACACCGATGTGTTCAAACCGTAGACCACCTCGACCACAAACAGTCACAAACACCCATTTCAAGCGAAGTGGACTGCACTTTGAGATAAGAACACAACACCACCAATAACAACCAGCACCCCTCAAAACACCCGGTCCACAAAACCAGACCAGGCCACACCCACCCCCTTTGAACAATCACCACACCACGAAAAACGCTACATATAAGCGCCGCCCGGCCGCTTCCATGTGCGGCCGGGCGGCGCCCAGGCAGGATATTCGCGAAGAGATCCTCGACTCGTCAGGAGGCGTATCCGATCCAATGGCCCGAGGGGTCGAAGGTAGATCGCCGCCCGTCGATGTTCCGGGCTCCCGTGGCCATGGCTCCACTGGCGGGGTCCATGTAGTACCAGGCGCCGCCGTCGCGCAGCCAGCCGGTGCTCAGCGCGCCGGAGGGGGCCAGGTGGTACCAGGAGCCGCCCACTCGGATCCAGCCCGAGGCCATGGCTGCGCTGGCGGGGTCCATGTAGTACCAGGTCCCGCCGCTGGGCACCCACCCGGTCGCGGCGCGGCCTGCGCTCAGGTAGTACCAGGAGCCGTCGATGCGGGTCCACCCGTTGCCCGAGGGGTGGCCGTCGGCGTCGAGGTAGTACCATGCTGTGCCGTCGTTGATCCACCCTGAGGTGGCCATGGCGCCGCTCGCGCCCAGCCAGTACCACTGGCCGCCGCTACTGAACCAGGTAGACGAGATCATGGCGCCGGTCTCGTCCACCCGGAACCAGTGCCCGCCGTCGCTGACCCAGGCCGAGGCCTCGGCGCTGGGCTTGCCCGCGAAGTAGTACCAGGAGTGGGAGGGGGCGTGCCACCAGCCGGTCGTGGCGGCGGGGCGTCCGGCCTGGAACCACCAGGCGCGCGGGGTTTCGCCGTCGTATTCGTGGCCCCAGGAGGCGCTTGTCAGGTCGTTGGTGGTGATGCCGGAGGGGGCGAAGGTGGTGATGAGGGAGGGGATGCGGCCCCTTTCCCACAGTTCTTCCATGGGGACCCACAGGTCGGAGCCGTGGATGACGTCGGTGGTGAGGCGATCGGGGCTGAGGGTTTCGGAGCCGGTTTGCACGATCATGGAGGGGCTCAGGGCCGCCATGAAGGGTTCGAAGTTGGAGCTGCGCTGGCCGTGGTGGCCCGCTTTGAGCAGGTCGACGTGGCCGACGGCGGAGGCGACGCGCGCCTCGAATCCGTTGTGGGTCACCCAGTCGGCCTCGGTGTCCATGAGGTCGGCGGCCAGGAAGGCACTGTGCCCGAAGGCGGTGACTTTGGCGCCCCACCCCATGAGGTTGGCGTCCGTGGTTCCCTTCTTCTTGTAGGTCTCCTCGGGGTCGAAGGGGATGATCTGGACGTCCATGTCACCCAGCTGCACGTGCGTGTTGTAGCCGTCGACGTGCTGGATGAGCTGCGCGCCGTAAGTTTTCCGGGCCCACGTGGCGGCGTTGATCATGTTGTCGTAGATCCACTGGTTGTCCCACAGTCCGTTCGGGTTCGTGATCCACTTGTCGGAGTATTCGGGGCTGAAGATGGCCTTGGGCCGGAAGGTGCGGATGATGTCGTCAGCGTTGTCGATGTGGTCGGAGTGGGCGTGCGTGCCCAGGTAGAACGCGAGGTTGGAGGAGGTGACGCCGTGGTCGCGCATGTAGGTCAGGACCCAGTCGGTGTCGCCGCGCTCGGCGGGGGTGATGCCGGGGCGCAGGGGGTAGCGGGGGTCGGAGCCGTCGGGCGCGCCGACGCCTTCGCCGCCGTCGATCATGCCGAAGACGCCGCGCGATTCAAGGAGGATCGCGTCTGCTGTGCCCGTCGTGGTGATGATGTGGATGCGGGTCGGGCCGTTTGTTCCGGGATAGGAGAGGACCGTGGCGCTGACCTGGGTTTCGGTATTCGTTTCCTGAGAGTCGCTGGGGGCCGCGAACGAGGCCGGGGCGAGGCTTGCCGCGACGAGTCCTGACAGGACGGTCATACCGATAAAACGCAGTACTTTGCCGTGATAACTGTTCACGTGCACACCTTGAAGACATGTTTCGACTAAAAGCTGACCACGTCAATCTACACCCGCACACACGTTACCGACAAATCATAAAGTGTGTCAAGTTATTAACAGCCTAGTATGCAGCGTTTTACGAGAATGACTCCATTCTGTCAAATAGCCCGCGAAAGCCCAAATGACACCGCCGCAAGCACACGATGGCGCCGCTCTCTAACAGGCCGGTCAGCCATCCCGGCGGCACGCGGAGACACGACGAAGGCTCCACTGAGCCCGCCACTCACACGCCCGACTCACGTCAGTCGTCCCACGTCAGGGGGCAACACAGCATCCGATGACAGCACCACCAGACGACGCGACCCGCAGGCTCATTCGCCCACGATGTCACGCGCAATGCGCCTGCACGGCTCAGCCGAGGCGGGCCCCCCACCAGGCCAGATCCTCGGGGGTATCGACGTCGCGACACACGTCCGCGCTCACATCCACCCGCTCCAGCGTCAGGGCGCGCAGAACACGGCGCACCCCCATGCCGCGCACGCTCCCGTGCCGCGCCACGGCCTCATCGATAACCCGGCGCAGCGCGCCCGCGCGGTAGACGCCCATGAGGTACTGATCGAAAGGCTCGGGATCCCCGCCGCGCATGATACGCCCGTCGCACCCCGGACCCGCAGGATCGCGGAGGAGCCCGCGCAGGACCTCGGCGATGCCCGGGCAGTCCACGGACACGACGACCACCCACGTGTCGGCCCCCACGGACAGGGCAGCCAGTCCCGCGTCGATCCCGGCGAGGGGACCTCCGCCAGGCGGGTCCTCAAGAGTCTGCCCCACGCCGACAGGCACGCGCACGGTCGGCGGAACGACGGCCACCACGCCCCCCCCGGCCACCTCGCCCAGGGCCGCGCACACGCGGTCGACCAGGCGCACACCGCCCAGCACCAGGTCAGGCTTGGAAACGCCCCCCAGGCGCTCACCGCCCCCACCGCCGACGACCATCGCCGCCAGCCGCGCGCGGGGGCACGCCCGTGCCGTACGACAAGGCCGCCCCCACGCCACTCACTCCCACGGCGCGAAGGTCAGCACGTCCGTACGCTGCGTCGCCGCATCCACCATGAGGACGCGGCCGATAAGCGGCTCGCCGAAACCGACCAGCACCTTGATGGCCTCGGTCGCCATGGCCGTGCCCGCCTGGCCGACGACCGGGCCCAGCACGCCCACCTCGGGCGAGGCTGGCGTCGCCCCCGGGGGAGGCTGGACCGGGTGCAAGCTCCGCAACGTCAAGGCCGGGACGGGAGCGGGCGCGGCGGACCAGAAGACGCTGACCTGGTAGGCCATGCGCACGACCGTGCCCCACACGAGGGGCACGCCCGAATCCGCGCAGTAGTCAGCCACCAGGTACTTCGCGTCGAAGCTATCCGTGCACTCGACGATCAGGTCCCACTCGCGGCCATGCTCATCCAGCCACTCGCGCGTCACATGCCCGAAGCGCTCGAAATGCACCATGGAATTGAGACCAGACAGGTGACGCACCGCCGAATCCGGCTTCGGGATCCCCACGTCGGCCTCGCCGTGCAGCAGCTGGCGCTGCAGGTTCGAGGTGTCGACGACGTCGGAGTCGCAGATGCCGATCGTCCCGACGCCCGCCGCCGTCAGGTAGAGCAGGACGGGCGAGCCCAGGCCGCCCGCGCCCACCACGAGAACACGCGAGGCCGCCAGACGCGCCTGACCCGCCTCGCCGATGCCGGACACCAGCCAATTGCGTCGGAAACGCTCCAACGCAGGATCCCCGGCCTCGTACGCGACGGGCGCACAACGCAGCGGCACCGCGACCGAGCGGCCAAAGACCGCCGCGTCGCGCGTGTACGGGTCGCCAATCGTCATCGTTTACAGGCCCGACCAGTTGTGAGAACCGTCGGTCAGCTCCTGCTTCTTCCACACCGGCAGCTTCGCCTTGACTTCCTCGACGATGCCCTCCACCGCGCGGAACGCCTGGGCGCGATGCTCGGCGGCCACCGCCACCACCATCGCATCCTCGCCGATCCCGAGGTGTCCGACACGGTGCCACGCAACGATGCAATGCACACCGGGCCGATCCGCGAACTCGCCGACGATCTCGCGCAAAATCTGCGAGGCGGACGGATGCGCCGAATACTCGATCGAGTCCACCCCTTCTCCCCCCGTCGTGGTTACGCACGGCACCGATGAAAGACGCGACCGCGCCACACGTGTCGCGGCGCGCACTGTCAATCAGTGAGCGCGAGTCGAGGGGGTCGTCAGTAATACCTGTTGCAATCTCTGCTGACATGGGATCCTCCAGGAACGGGAGATGCTTACTTCTATTTTACGTGGAAACAGCCAGGATTTTATGTAAACCCTGACCGTTCCACTCGAATGCTAAGAATCTCTCACCCGCCAGCAAAGGGCGGCAACACGTCGACGCGCACGCCCGGCATCAGGTCCGCGTCCAGGCGGGCCGAACGCTCGTTGACCAGGAAGCTCGACACGTCGAGGATACGCCCCAGATCCGGGTTGCCATCACTCAGGTACGCAACCAACTCACCGAGGGTCGCGGGCGTCTCCGAGGACGCCAGCTCGCGCATGTAGCCGCCGGCCGCCTCAGCGGCCCCACCGAAGAAATGCACCGTCGTCGACAGCGGCTTCGGGTTCGGCTCATCCAGCGGGCGCAGGAACACCGTCAGGCGCAGCGGGTCGATCGGATCGATCTCCACCGACCAGCTCGCCGTGCCCGTCGCCGTGCGCTCGAAGACGCGCTCGACAATGCCGCGACGCAGCTCAAGGGCCAGATCGTCAGGCGCACCGGGCTCCGTGAACGGGCAGGCCGTCAGCACGACCGCCATCTGATCGCTCTCGTGAGGCACCGAGGCGAAGCCCATCGCGTTCATGAACAGGCGCACTTTGCCCAGATGACCAGCGATGTTGAAGTTCTCACGAGCGACGCGGCGCGTTGCGTGACTGTGGTCAGGCACCGACATCGTCTCCAAGGCAGCGTCCGCCCAGCGGGCGCCGATCTCACGCACCGACGCAGCCGGGTCCGCGGCGTCGGCGCGCAGCCACGCGAGCAGGGACGAGGTCAGCTGCTGCAACATCTGAGCCGCGAAGGACGGGTCCGCCGGGGTCGTCGTCGAATAGCCGAGCGCCGGACGGCCGCGCCCCGACGACGGAAGCTGCTGCTTCTCCACGAGGCCCACGCCAAAAAGACCCTCCAGGGTCTCGCGCACGCTGGACACGTGCAGGCCGGCCTCCTGAGCCAACTCCGCGACGGTCACAGGCGTCACATGCTGCGAAATACGCTCCAACAGCGCGTGCTGGGCGGGTGTGAGGGCAGCCATTGCCTCGAGCGTCTCGGCCAGAGTCCGAGAATGGGAGGTGTCAGTCATATCTATCCTCTCTCCCTCTTAATCAGCGGAAATACACAACGATGGCATCCCCGTACGGCTTTAACTTCCTTACATTACTTACAAATCAAACACAATTTTACCCAGCTCAACGGCCAACACGCACGACCAATGTCACTCATCGGAAACATTTGAAGGGGTCATAGAACACAATCACAGATCAGGCCACAGCTCCCTCCATATACGACGAAGGGGCGAGCAAACGCCCGCCCCCGCGCGCTGCGCCCGCCCAGCCCCGGCCTCGTCAATCGAGACCGGGACCGAGCCGCGCCATTCAGTCCGACATACCGCCGCGCGTGATCTCGTGCGTGCGGCGCTCGTCGCGCGACCGGTAGATCACCGGGGGACGCGCCACGTAGCCGACCGGCGCGCTCACCGCGTGCACGAGGCGGGTGAACGGCCAGATGCAGAACAGCAGCAGGCCCGCGATGATGTGCAGCTTGAAGCTGAGCGGCACATCGACCATCAGGTGCGCCTGCGGGTGCAGGTAAAAGATCGACCGGAACCAGACGGAGATCGTCTCGCGGTAGTCGTAGCCCTCGTGACCGCCGAGCACCTGGTTGAGCAGGGTCGCCGCGCCGCCCAGGAGCACCGGGATAGTCAGCATGACGTAGGTGACGATATCCATGCGGGTCGTCGCCACGCGCACCGACTTGACCACCAGGCGGCGGTAGATCAGCAGCGCGAGGCCGAGGATCGTCATGAGTCCGGCGATCGATCCGGGGATCGTCGCCATCAGGTGGTAGACGTGCTGAGGCACACCGGCCGCCTCGGTCCACGTCTTCGGGATCACGAGGCCCATGACGTGGCCCACGAACACGAAGAGGACACCGAAGTGGAACGTCGGCGACGCCCAACGCAGGATGGCCGGCTCATTCCACTGCGAGGAACGAGACGTCCAGCCGTACTGGTCCGTCTTGTAGCGCCACGCGAGGCCCACAATGAGGATCGCGAAGGACACGTAGGGCAGGACCACCCACAGGGCAATGTCCAGGAAGGACAGCGACTGCGTCTCGGCTGCAGACGCGGCATGCATAAGTGCGGATTCCATGAACGTTACCGTCCCATCGTTGAATCGGAAGTCGGGAAGGGCGTCGCGGACAGATCGCCCACGCCCACCAGCTCGGTGGGCGGCCCCTGGCTAATGAGCTTACGGAAGCCCTCAATGGTCTTTTCGTCCGGCTCGGGCAGCGTCGCGACCAGCGCGTCCAGCAGCGGCGCGTACGGGGAGTCCGCAGCGCGCAGCGCCGTGCGGATCACCTCGATACCCTCGCGGTTGGAGCGCAGCAGCCCCTCGGCCGTGCCCGTCTCATCAAACGCGGCGAACTCCAGGACCACCGGCAGGTGATCGGGAAGCTCCTCGCGTTCCATCTCGAAACCGGCGCGGCGCAGGACCTCCTTGAAGGCCAAGATGGCCTGACCGCGTCCGCGGGTGTCGCCGTGCGTGTAGTACGTCAGGCCGAGCGCGCAGCGTCGGCGCTGGTCGAACGTCTCCACGTAGGTGGTCTGCATGGCGCGCAGGCCAGCGGCGCGAGCGTAGCTCACGAACGAGGCCAGGGACGCCGAGGCCGGCTCCGGCAGGTCCGCCAGAGCCTCCTCGACCGCGTCCAGCTTGGTCTCGAAGTCATCCCCCGGGTAGTCCAGGAGGACCGAGACCGCCATGCGCACACCGCGCGCGTCCTGCGGGTCCATCTCCGTTTCCGGAGCGGCCGTAGGAATACGCGGAATGCCGACGAAAGTACTCATCGAACGACCTCAAGAGGGAGCATCTGGCGTCCCTCCGGCGACGAGCCACCCATCGGGCGGTTCGACGTGGCGGGGGCCAGGCCGTGGAAGGCCTCGACGTCGTAGGACACCGGGCAGCCCTCGAGCTCCTTGATGCCGCGCGGCATCTCGGGGTGGGCGGTCGGGATGACGAAGCGGTCGTCGTACTTGGCGATCGACAGCAGTCGGTACATCTCCTTGACCTTCTCCGGGGTCATGCCCACGGAGGCCGGGATCTCCTCGTTCGTCGGGTTGTCGACGAAGACGTCGCGCATGTAGGAGCGCATCGCGGCGAGGCGACGCAGCGCCAGCTCCACGGGAGCCGTGTCTCCGGCCGTGAACAGGCCGGCCAGGTACTCCAGCGGGATACGCATCTGCGAGATGGCGGACAGCAGGACCTTGTGGTCCTCGCCGTCGCTGCCGGACGCGGTCACCTGGTCGACGACCGGGGACAGCGGCGGCACGTACCAGACCATCGGCAGGGTACGGAACTCGGGGTGCAGCGGCAGGGCGACCTCGTACTCGGTGATGAGCTTCCAGATCGGGGACTGCTGGGCGGCCGTGATCCACGAGTGGGGAACGCCGTTGGCCTGAGCCTGGGCGACCACCTGCGGGTCGTTCGGGTCGAGCAGGATCTCGCGCTGGGCGCGGTACAGGTCGCGCTCGTCCTCCTGGGAGGCGGCCCAGGTGACGCGGTCCGCGTCGTAGAGCAGCACGCCCATGTAGCGCAGGCGACCCACGCAGGTCTCCGAGCAGATGGTCGGCTGGCCGACCTCGAGGCGCGGGTAGCACAGCGTGCACTTCTCGGCCTTGCCCGTGTTGTGGTTGAAGTAGACCTTCTTGTAGGGGCAGGCGGACACGCACATGCGCCAGCCGCGGCACTGATCCTGGTCGACCAGGACGATGCCATCCTCGGAGCGCTTGTACATCGCGCCCGAGGGGCACGCCGACACACAGGTCGGGTTCAGGCAGTGCTCGCAGATGCGAGGCAGGTAGAACATGTACGCGTCTTCGATGGTCTTGGCGACCTGGAGGTTCATCTGGTGCAGGACGGGGTCCTGATCCAGGGTCTCCATGGAGCCACCGAGGTCATCGTCCCAGTTCGGGCCCCACTCGGGCTTGTCGATGTGCTCGCCCGTGATCTTGGACTTCGCGCGGGCCGTCGGGATCGCGCGGGAGTTCGCGGGCGCCTGGAGCAGCTTGTCGTACTCGTACGTCCACGGCTCGTAGTAGTCCTTCATGGTCGGCTGCGTCGGGTTCGCGAAGATCTTCGCGAGCGAGGCGACGCGTCCGCCCTGACGGGGAACGAGGCGGCCCGTGGCGGTGCGCTTCCAGCCACCCTTCCACTTCTTCTGGTCCTCCCAGCCGCGGGGGTAGCCCACGCCGGGACGGGTTTCGACGTTGTTGAACCAGATGTACTCGGTGCCCTCGCGGTTCGTCCACACCTGCTTACAGGTGACCGAACAGGTGTGGCAGCCAATGCACTTGTCGAGGTTCATCACCATCGCGATCTGAGCCATGACCTTCATCAGAACTGCACCTCCTGGGAGCGGCGGCGGATAACCGTGACCTCGTCGCGGTTATTGCCGGTGGGACCGTAGTAGTTGAACGCGTAGGCGAACTGCGCGTATCCGCCGGCCAGGTGGCTCGGCTTAATGAAGATTCGGGTCAGCGAGTTGTGCGTACCGCCGCGCTTGCCGGACTCCTCGTTCAGCGGGGTGTTGATCTGGCGATCCTGGGCGTGGTGCATGAACACCGTGCCCTCCGGGATGCGGTGGGAGACAACGGCGCGAGCCGACACGGTGCCGTTACGGTTCTTCGCCTCGATCCACTCGTTGTCGCGCACGCCGATCTTCTCGGCGTCCTGCGGGCTCATCCACACCGTCTGGCCACCACGACCCAGCGTCAGCATGTACGGGTTGTCGTAGTACTGGGAGTGGATGGCCCACTTGTTGTGGACCGTCAGGTAGCGCACCGCGACCTCGGCCTGACCCGGCTGACCGGGACGATGGTCGCCGACGGGGCGCTCACCGTAGATGTGCGCCAGGTCGAGCGGGGGACGGAAGATCGGCAGGGACTCGCCCATGTCCATCATCCAGTCGTGGTCGATGTAGAACTGCGGGCGACCCGTGAGCGTGTGCCACGGCTTGCGGCACTCGACGTTCTGCACGAAGGCGCTGTAGCGGCGTCCGCCGTGCTCGGAGCCCGACCACTCGGGGCTGGTGATGACGCTGCGCGGCTGCAGGACGGTGTCCTGGTAGGTGATCTTCTTTTCTTCGTCACCTTCGGCCAGGAACGCCATCTCGTTGCCGACGCGCTTTTCCAGCGTGCGGAAGCCCTGAACGGCCAGCGAGCCGTTCGTGGTGCCCGAGAAGCGCAGCGCCATGTTCGCCGCCTTGATGGCGGTGTCGCACAGCGGCATGCCCTCGCCGGCGTTGCCGTCCATGGGGGCGCGGCCGTTGAGGTCGCCGAGCTGCTCGTACGCCTCCTGCATGTTGTACGCCACACCCTTGGAGGCCAGGCCAGCCTTGGGCACGAGCGGTCCGATGCGGTCGTACTTGTAGCCGACCTGCGTGTAGTCGCGCTCGATCGCAACCAGCTTCGGCATGGTCTTGCCGGGCGTCCACGTCTGCTCGGGAACGACGCCATCCGCCATGGTCATGGCGTCCGGGGAGTCGTGCCCCAGCGGAACCGCGACGACGTCCGTCTGGGTGTCCAGGTGGCCGGGGGCCATGCGGCCGACGAGGCGAGCCAGGGTCTGGAACACCTCGAAGTCAGTGCGTGCCTCCCACGGCGGGTTCACGGCCTCGTCGAAGCAGTGCATAAAGGGGTGCATGTCCGTGGAGGACAGGTCGTGCTTCTCGTACCACGTGGCGGCGGGCAGCACCACGTCGGAGTGCAGCGTCGTCGAGGTGTTACGGAAGTCCGCGACCCACATGAGGTCGAGCTTGCCGGGGTGAGCCTCACGCCAGTTGACGGACGCGGGACGGTTGCCCTCTTCCAGCTCCTCGGCGTTGACCTCGTTGCCGGTACCCAGCATGTGACGCAGGAAGAACTCGGTGCCCTTCGCGGACGAGCCGAGCAGGTTCGTACGCCAGTTCGCGAGGATCTTCGGGACGTTGTGATGGGCGTCCGGGTCCTCGATCGCGAACTGGAGGCGACCCTCGCGCAGCTCCTGGGACACGTATTCCGCGGGGGCCATGCCGGCCTCGGCGGCCTCGCGGCCGAGCTGGGTCGAGCCCTTGGAGAACGTCGGGTAGCAGGGCATCCAGCCGCGCTGAACCGACTCGACGAGGGTGTCGACCAGCTGCTTGCCGTCCAGGTTCGAGGACTTGATCGGGTTTCCCATGGCCGAGGCCGCAGCACCGTCGTAGCGCCACTGGTCCGTGGTCATGTAGTACCAGCCGGTGGAGATCATCTGGCGCGGCGGGCGTGCCCAGTCCAGGGCGAAGGTGAAGGAGCCCCAACCCATGATCGGGCGGACCTTCTCCTGACCCACGTAGTGGGCCCAGCCGCCGCCGTTGCGGCCCTGGGTGCCACACATTTCCGTGAGCGCCAGGAACGTACGGTACATCTCGTCGGAGTGGTAGTAGTGGTTCGTGCCGGCGCCCATGAGGATCATGGAACGGCCCTGCGTCTCAACCGCGTTCTGCGCGAACTCGCGGCCGATCTTGATGGCTGCGGCAGCGGGAACCGACGTGAACTCCTCCTGCCACGCAGGGGGTGCCCGGCGTGGAGGCGTCCATGTAGTCGGTGGGCCACTCACCCGGCAGGCCCTCACGCTCGACGGCGTACTGGGCGAGCAGGATGTCGAACACGGTCGTCACGAGGCGACCGTTGACGCGGCGCGCGGGCACGCCACGCTTCACGTAGCCACCGCCGACCGAGGCCTGGCCGGGGGCCGCGGGCAGGTCGAAGCGCGGCAGGGCGATCAGGGCGGCTTCCCACTCGTCCGTGTCCATGATGGACATGACGGGCTCGACGCCATCCAGGTTGAGGTTCCAGTGGCCGGCGCCCTCCTCACCGAAGCGATCGGCGAGCGTGCCGCCCGGGTCCTTGACCGTGCCGTCGGCCTCGATGACGAGGGGACGGAACTGGTTGTTCTCGGTGCGCTCGGTCGTGCCTGCGGGCATCTTGGCGGCCGTCAGGAACTTGCCGGGGACCAGGGTCGTCGGGGCGACGCCCTCGTGGGCACCCTCGCCGACCTCGTTAATCTCCACCAGGAACGGGGAGTCGGTGTAGCGCTTCATGTAATCGAGGAACATGGGCTCGCGCTTGCCGACGTGGAATTCCTTGAGGATGACGTGGCCCATCGCCTGCGCCAGGGCGCCGTCCGTGCCGGGCTGGACGCGCAACCAGTCGTCCGCGAACTTCGTGTTGTCCGCGAAGTCCGGGGACACGACGATGACCTTCTGGCCGTGGTAGCGGGCCTCGGCCATGAAGTGAGCGTCGGGGGTACGGGTCAGCGGCAGGTTCGTGCCCCACATGATGAGGTACTGCGAGTTGAACCAGTCGCCGGCCTCGGGCACGTCGGTCTGGTCGCCGAACACCTGAGGCGAGGCTGGAGGCAGGTCCGCGTACCAGTCGTAGAAGGACAGCATCGTGGCGCCGATGAGCTCGTGGAAGCGGGAGCCCGCACCGTAGGAGATCATCGACATGGCGGGGATGACCGAGAAGCCGGCGATGCGGTCGGGGCCGTACTGCTTGATCGTGTGCACGTAGGCGGCGGCGACGATCTCCATCGCCTCTTCCCACGACACGCGGACCATGCCGCCGCGGCCACGCTGCGACTTGTAGGCACGCGCCTTCTCCGGGTCCTCAACGACCGCGGCCCACGCGTCGACGGGATCCCCGAGGCGCTTCTTGGCCTCGCGGAACATGTCGAGCAGGACGCCGCGCACGTAGGGGTACTTAATACGGGTCGGCGAGTACTCGTACCACGAGAACGCAGCGCCACGCGGGCAGCCGCGGGGCTCGTACTCGGGCATGTCAGCGCCGGTTGACGGGTAGTCAGTCTGCTGGGTTTCCCAGGTGATGACGCCGTCCTTGACGAAGATCTTCCACGAGCACGAGCCCGTGCAGTTCACGCCATGGGTGGAGCGCACGATCTTGTCGTAGCTCCAGCGGTCGCGGTAGAAGGAGTCGCCGTCGCGGCCGCCCTCAAGGAAGAGCTGGCGCGCGTCGGCGGACGCCTTGCCGCGACGCAGCCACGAGCCGAGCGCAAACAGGGTCGCGCCGGTCGCGGGCTTGACCTCGCCGCCGTAGGTCGGGAAGGTCATATCGGATTCGAGATTCGTCATGGGGTGCTCCTAAGAGTCGATTGACGAGGCGGTGGCAGGTCCGTCGGCACCACGCAGTGCCGGGTGGATCAGCCGGGGAACGGGGCGTTCTTGCGCGCGTACATGATCCAGCACAGGACCGCGCACAGGCGCAGAAGATGGCGCAGCCCGCGAAGAAGACCGGGGCGCTGATAGCGGAAAGCGCGACGCCGACCAGGAAGGGGCCGAGGGACGCGATCGCCGCGGTGAAGCCGATGGCGCCGCCGGCCTGGCGGGCCGGCATGATCATCGGCATCTGCTTGAAGGTACCGGCGTTACCGAAGCCGGAGAACAGGAACATGGCGAGCATGAGGCCCAGGAAGATGTTGAAGTCCGTCTTGCCGGTGGGGTTGGTCAGGACCCAGGCGATGCCGCCCAGGGTGATTGTCATGCCGACGGCGGAGATGAAGGTCCAGATGGCACCGCCCATGCGGTCGCAGAAGATACCCCAGGACATGCGGATGAGCGAGCCGATGAGGGGGCCGAGGAACGCGTAGGTCGCGCCCTTGACGCCCAGGTTGAGGGTCGACTGGTCACCGAACTGGTTGTTGATCAGGAGGGCGAAGACGGCGGAGAAGCCGGAGAACAGACCGAAGGTCATGACGTAGAGGATGGTCATGTACCAGGTGTTGGGGTTGGAGAAGATGTCCAGCTGCTGCTTGAGGTTGGCCTTGACGGGCACGTCACGCAGCCAGATGAAGGCGAGGATCGCCGCGAGGATGCACCACGGAACGAAGAAGATCGCTGCGTTGTAGACCCAGATGCTCTCACCGACGTGGTCGCCGGCGACCTGCTGCTGGGGCGCCAGCCAGGTCAGACCGAAAAGACCAAAGCCCATCAACACAGGACCAACAAGCAGAATGACGGACATGCCGAGGTTACCGATGCCGCCCTGCAGGCCGAGGGCCGTACCGGCGAGGCGCTTGGGGAAGAAGTAGCCGGTCGAGGGCATGTAGCCGGAGAACGCGCCGCCGCCGATGCCACACATGAAGGCGAGGGTCAGGAGGACCCAGTAGGGGGTCGTGTTGTCCTGGACCGCGAAGAACCAGCCGACCATCGGAATAATGCACAGCAGGGAGGTGATGCCCACGAGCTTGCGGGTGCCGATGAGCGGGGGCAGGAACATGTAGACGAGGCGCAGGATGCCGGCTGCCAGGCCCGGGAGGGCGGTCAGCCAGTAGAGCTGGGACTTATCCAGGTTGAAGCCGAGGGCGGTCAGCTTGGGCGCGATCGCGCTGGGCAGGAACCACACGCAGAAGGCCAGGATCAGCGAGTAGGTCGTGATCCACAGCGTTCGCCACGCGAGTTTCGAGTCCCACTTGGATTCGTCGTTGGGGTTCCAGTCAGTGAGCAGGTAGCGGCTCTTCTTGGCCGCGGGTTCGGTCGCGCTCATGGCTCTCCTCGTGTCTGAAGGGAGTCCGGGCGCGGGCGTGCGCCGGACATTCTTTAACACGGAGGCTACCAAGCGAAATAACAGACCATTGACGCATCGTTTGTGGCGTACGCCACCCTTGTAAAAACAAGGAAAACTAGGGTTTCCGCACAGATTCTCCGGGCACCCCAGGCCTCTATCGACCGCTGTTACAAAACACCGGTGTTACGCAATTAGCGGGGGCGTTACCCGCCAATACGGCTCATGGTGCGCGACGGGCGCGCAAAGGCATCGATATTGAGGCCGTGCGCGGCCGGTTTGCCCCACATGGCGTCGGCCCATCGAGCGGCGATCTGCGCGTCATCCCCGCCACCGCGCAGCAGGTCACGCAGCGAGGTTTCCTCCGTGGAAAACAGGCAGGAACGCACCATGCCGTCCGAGGTCAGGCGGGTACGATCACACGCCCCACAGAAGGGCTCGGACACGGAGGCAATGACGCCGAGCATCTTGGTCGGATCGCCGTCCACGATCCAGCGCCCCGCGGGCGAATGTGGGTCCTCGCGCTGCGCGGGGGTCAGCGTGTGGCGAGTCCCCATGATGTGCAGGATCTCGTCCGCCGTCAGGATGTTCTGACGATCCCACGTGTCCGGAGGGCCGATCGGCATCTGCTCGATCACGCGCAGCTCGATGCCCCGATCCAGGCAGTAGTCGACCAGGTCGGGCAGGTCGGCCTCGTTCATGCCGCGCAGCACCAGGGTGTTGACCTTGATCGGCGTCAGGCCCGCGCGCGCGCGGCGGCCTCGATCCCCTCGAGGACGTCATCGAGGCGGTCGCGGCGGGTGATCGCCGCGTAATGCTCACGATCCAGGGAATCCAGGGAAATGTTGACGCGATTCAGGCCCGCGTCCTTCAGGCCCTGGGCACGTTTGGCCAGGCCCAACGCGTTCGTCGTCAGCGCCAGGTCGGGCGTACGCCCCTCGTCGGTCACAAGCTGGGCACACTCCGCAATAATCGTCTCGAGGCCTCGGCGCAGCAGCGGCTCGCCGCCAGTAAAGCGGACCTGGCGGATACCCAGCTGCTCGACACCGATGCGAACGAGGCGCACAACCTCCGCGTCAGTCAGCGTCTCCTCGACCGGCAGCCAGTCCAGCCCCTCGGGCGGCATGCAGTAGGAGCAGCGCAGATTACAGCGATCCGTCAAGGAAACCCGCAGGTCACGGGCCACTCGGCCGAAGGTGTCGACGAGTCGCAACGGCGCGTCATGCGCGACCGCTCGGGTCGCGCGCGCGGCGGATACAAACTCGACTGACATGGCGACACCCTACCGCGTTTTACCTGGTGTTCGCCCCTCGAAAAACGCCGTGTGCCCCGAAACCGCGCCAAAACCTCGTCACCTGAGAGAAAGGGAACAATGGACAGCGGCAACGAAAACCTCTCAACCGGGATAGCGTGAACGTAACAGAGCCACCCGAGCGAGGAGCACCATGCGCGCCGTCGTCATGCACGAACCCGGCAACGTCACCGTCGAAGAGATGCCGATGCCCACCATCCTGGAACCAACGGACGCCATCATCAGGCTGGCGGCCACCTGCATCTGTGGCTCGGACCTGTGGCCCTACCGCGGCGCCCAGCCCGTCCACGAGCAGCGCATGGGCCACGAGTACGTCGGCACCGTCGTCGAGGTTGGCTCGGCCGTCATCACCGTGCGCCCCGGCGACTTCGTCGTCGGCTCCTTCTGCATCTCCTGCGGCGAGTGCGCGATCTGCCGCACCGGCTACCCCTCGCGCTGCGCGACCGCCGCCGCCCAGGGTGACCCTTTCGTTGGCACGCGCGCTGGCGGCACCCAGGCCGAGTACGCGCGCATCCCCCTCGCGGACGGCACGCTGGTCAAGACCCCCGGCACGCCCACGCGTGAGCAGATTCCCTCGCTCCTGGCCGCCTCCGACGTGCTGGGGACCGGTTGGTTCGCCGCTGACGAGGCCGGGGCTGGTCCCGGCACAACCATCGTCATCGTGGGTGACGGGGCTGTGGGCCTGGGCGCGATCATCGGCGCCCGCCAGCAGGGTGCCTCGCGCATCATCGCCATGTCGCGCCACGCGGACCGCCAGGCCCTGGCTCGCGAGTTCGGTGCGACCGACATCGTTGAGGAGCGCGGCGAGGAGGGCATCGCCCGCATCAAGGAGATGACCGGCGGACTGGGTGCCGACGGCGTCGTGGAAGCGGTGGGCAACGAGGTGGCTTTCAACCAGGCGCTCGGCTGCGTGCGCCCCGGCGGTCACCTGTCGTTTGTGGGCGTGCCGCACGGCGTCTCCCTGGATATGAGCCGCATGTTCGCCGCCGAGGTGCACATGTTCGGCGGGCCCGCCCCCGTGCGCAAGTACCTGCCGACCATGATCAACATGATTTACCGCGGTGAGATCAACCCTGGCGCCGTCTTTGACCTGTCGCTGCCGCTCGAGCGCGCAGCCGACGGCTATGCCGCCATGGACGAGCGCCGCGCCACGAAGGTCATGCTGACCGTCTGACGCCGGCGGCGCTGCGGGCGTTGCTGGCGTCGCGGGCGTCCCGGGCGCGCCTAGCCTTGCTGGCGTCCCGGGCATCGCTGGCGTCCCGGCCCCTATCCGCACGCAAACCCCCTATTCCGAGCGTGGGCGCCCCCGCCCACACCCGGCAACAACGCGTCTAGCCACAGCCCACCCGCCCGGCCACACCCGGCCACAACGCGCCCCAACCAACCGCGGCTCCGCCGCCGCGACTCGGCCACGCCAACGGGGGTTTTACTACCATAGACACCTCTCCACGGCGTGTCGCTCAGCGTGTCGCAGCCCCTATGGTCGCAATTCCCCCACGCACCCACCCACAACCGCCAACCCTGCGCCCGAGCAACAACGCAGCACCCCGCACACCCCGCGCCACGCCCATACACAACCTCACCACCGCAGCATTCGCAGACGCCACCTCGACACCATCCACACCAACGGGGGCTTTTACTACCATAGACACCTCTCCACGGCGTGTCGCTGACGTGTCACGGCCCCTATGGTCGCAATTCCCCCACACACCCACCCACAACCACCAACCCCTGCCCCCGAGCAACAACGCAGCACCCCGCACACCCCGCGCCACGCCCATACACAACCTCACCACCGCAGCATTCGCAGACGCCACCTCGACACCACCCGCGCCTATCGGTAAACCCAGGCTGCGCGCATACCCATACGCGGACCCGCTGCCATCCGCCCCATGTCCAACCGCCACCGCAACGCCGCCCACGCCCACCACCGAACCCGAGCTGTAAGCGAGTGCCCAGCCACGGCCTCGTCCCTCACATAATGGCCTTTACCTGCAACAACTAGCTATTGCATGCCGCTTAAAGAAATCAGACCAATTCAGTTTGTGCAAACTGTAACGAACAGAGAATTAACGAACTAGAATCTATGCATGAGCCCAACAGACGGGAGCATCGAGGCTCCCTTCCTCCTCAGTGCCGTTGAACGCGCACTCATACGAATTCCTCGCTCCAGCCACCACGGCCTCACGAAGACACCGACCGCAATACGGATTGCGGGCAGGACATACCTCGATCTGGCGCGGCTGGGGAACATTGCTGCCGTACAGGTGCCGGAGGTTGTACTCGCCGCGCGCCTCTACCACCTCGCCTACACCCACCGCTCCATGGCCGTCACCGGTCAGTGCGCGCTATGGGCAAGCGGCCGCGCCAGCGACCCGCCTGTCCCTCCCATTACCATCGCCACATCAAAGCCAACGCGCCCGATCAAGCTACCCGCGGTGACCATCGGATCTCACAGGTTCCCACCAGTCACAGTCAAACCCCGCCACGTCCATCTTTCAACGCACGTCGCCGATGCACGCGGGCTCCTGATCGAAAACCTCGAGTCGGCGCAGGTTACCGTCGCGAGGACATCGAACAACCCACGAGCCGCATTCACACAGCTATGCATGATCGGCCACGTCTACACGCACTTTGACAACTTCCACCTTCCCGTGTCCCGCGGCAACGAGGAGGCCTGGAAGTTTTTGCTTGAGCGCGAACTGAAAGCGCTCGGAAATCGAGCGCACGGGCGAGCCCAGGCCCGCTGGATCATCGACCACGTGGATGCCGGATGCGCATCTCCCGGCGAGGCTCGACTGCTCTACGAGCTATGCGTCGCAGGCCTTACTGGCATGCAGACTCAGGTCGAGGTACATACGCACGGTCACCGCTACTTCATCGACTGCGCGTTCCTGGCGGAACAGATCGGCATAGAGTTCGACGGTCGCGCCAAATACGGAGAGACCCCTTCAAGTATTCATGCGTCGCTCGCCCGCGAGCGCGAGCGCCAACGGCACCTTGAAGCAGAGGGCTGGCACATCATCCGGGTCGGCTGGCGCGACCTCGAACACCCAGCCGAGCTCATCGCACAGATTCGCGCCGCGCTCGCCGCCCGCCAGGGGTGAGCGACGGCCCCAGCACAGCCACCAACCCACACCAACGGGGGGTTTTACTACCATAGACGCCCCGCCACGGCGTGTCGCCGGCGTGTCGCAGCCCTATGGTCGCAATTCCCCCCGCGCCCCCACCCGCAACCGCCAGCGACGCGCCCACAGCAGGCCCAGCCACGACCAAACACAGCCGCCAACCCTCGCCAACGGGGGGTTTTACTACCATAGACACCCCGCCACGGCGTGTCGCTGACGTGTCACAGCCCCTATGGTCGCAATTCCCCCCACACCCACCCACAACCGCCAGCCACGCCACCACAGCAGGCCCAGCCACGACCAAACACAGCCACCAACCCGCGCCGACGGGGGGTTTTACTACCATAGACGCCCCACCACGGCGTGTCGCCGGCGTGTCACAGCCCTATGGTCGCAATTCCCCCACGCGCCCACCCACAACCGCCAACCACGCCACCTACAGCAGGCCCAGCCACGCGCCCACCCACAGCCGCCAGCCACGGCCTCGTCCATGAGGATTTCGCGCCACGATCCTCCGGTTGCCACTGCGCACGCCTCGCGGAGGGCTCCCCTGCGCAGCACGGGCGCCTGGCCGCCCTGGCGACATCGGCTCCCTCTCAGGCACCCGCAGACTCGGCGCACCCCTACACTGGTGTCATGCATGATCCGACGCTGTCCACGATGGAGCACCGCGACCTGATTGAGGCGCTCGCGCTCAGCCATGTCCTCCCGCACGAGATGCTTCCCGCCGAGGAGTGCTTGGGGCGGCGCTTGGCCGTGGACCTGAGCGCGCGGATCCCGTTGCCGCCCTTTACGAACTCGGCGATGGACGGTTTTGCGCTGCGTCGGGCTGACCTGGAGGGTGAGGGGCCGTGGACGCTGCCGGTCGTGGCGGACGTTGCGGCGGGCGACACGCGCGAACACCACCTGGAGCCCGGCCAGGCGATGCGCATTATGACGGGCGCCGCGCTCCCCGAAGGCGCGGACACGGTCGTCAAGGTCGAGCACACGGACCACGCGCCCGGCACTGCTCAGGCACCCGCGACAGTCCAGATTCGCGTCGCCCCGAAGCTGGGTGCCAACGTGCGCATCGAGGGCGAGGCCCTCGAGGCGGGCTCCCCGGTCCTCAAGGCAGGCCACCTGCTGGACGGCACGGCCCTGGCGGCGGCGATCTCGGTGGGCCACGGGACGCTGCCTGTGTTACCGCGCCCGCGCGTCATCGTGGTCTCGACGGGGACGGAGCTCAAGCGGGCGGGCGAGGCCCTGGAGCGCGGCCAGATTCCTGACTCGAACGGCATCCTGTTGCGCGGCCTCGTGGAGGATGCGGGTGGCCGGGTGGTCGCTCACCTGCGCACGGGTGACACGTCGGCCGAGCTCCGACGCGCGCTGGACGGCGCCCCCGACGCGGACCTCGTGATTACTGCGGGCGGCATCTCGGCCGGCGCCTTTGAGGTCGTGCGCCTGACGTTGGGCACGGACGCGGGCTTCCACCACGTGGCCCAGCAGCCGGGCGGCCCGCAGGGCGTGGGTTCGACGCCGGTGGGGCGCGAGGGCCGCGAGACCCCGATCATTTGCTTGCCGGGCAATCCGGTGTCCGTGTTTACGACCTTCCATATGTACGTCGCCGGCGCGCTGGCGGTCATGTCGGGCCTCGTGCTCCCCGAGCGCGGCGCGACCGTGCCGAGCGCGGTCATGGCCCGCGCGCGCGTGGGCTGGGATTCGCCGGAGGGGAAGACGCAGTTCATTCCGCTTCGTTTCGTCGACGAGGCCGTGGCTGACTTCCCGGGTCAGGCTCGCTCGCGTTGGGTGGAGCCGGTGCACGCGATGGGCTCGAAGTCGCATCTGGTGGCATCGCTGGCGCACGCGCAGGGCATTGGCGTGGTCGCACCGGAGTTCGCGGCGGTCGAGGAGGGCCAGGAGTTGGCCGTCGTGCAGCTGGTCGGCTGACGCGCGAGGACCGGGCTCAGGCGGGACCCGCTCCCGCAACCCACAGCCCCCAGCCCACAACCTACAACCCGCAGCCCCCCAGCCCCCCAAGCGGCAGCCCACAAGCTGACACTCGCGCCGGTCGCCGCCCGGCCAGCGCCCCCAGCTCACAACCCACAACCCACAGCCCCCCAAGCGGCAGCCCACAACCCGCAGGCCGCAGCCCACAGCCCACAGCACACAACCCGCAGGCCGCAGCCCACAACCAGCAGGTCACAAGCTGACACTCGCGCCGGTCGCCGCTCGGCCAGCGCCCCCAGCTCACAATCACAATCACAATCACCATCGGCACTCACCGGTGTCGCCCTATTGAAAGGACAATCATGAAGTTCACGCATCTGAACGAGGAGGGCGCCGCCTACATGGTGGACGTGACCGCGAAGAGTCCGACGGTGCGTCAGGCGAGCGCGGTGTGCCGCGTGGATTGTTCGCCCGAGGTCATGCAGGCGCTGCGCGACGGCACGGTCCCGAAGGGCGACGTGCTGGCGGTGGCGCGCGTGGCGGGCATTTCGGCCGCGAAGCGTGTTCCCGAGTTGCTGCCGCTGGCCCACACGATTGGCGTGCACGGCTGCGCGGTGGACATCTCGCTGGAGGATGATCACGTGTCGATCCGCGCGACGGTGCGCACGGCTGACCGCACGGGCGTGGAGATGGAGGCGCTGACGTCGGTGACGGTCGCTGCCCTGGCGATTGTCGACATGGTGAAGGGTGTGGATCGTTCCGCCCGCATCACCGAGGCGAAAATCGTCGCGAAGTCGGGCGGTCGCAGCGGCGACTGGGTACGCCCGGAGGACTGATCGGAGGCCACCGACGAGGCCTGGGCCGCCCGGGGCGTTCACGCTCGCCGGGCGGTCGCCTCGCGTCAGGGCCCGCAGTGGCGGGAGGACAGTGGCGGGAGGACAGTGGCTGTCGCCTCGCGTCAGGGCCCGCAGTGGCGGGAGGACAGTGGCGGGAGGACAGTGGCTGTCGCCTCGCGTCAGGGCCCGCAGTGGCAGGAGAACGGTGGCGAGGGCGCACTGGCGGGCTCATGCAGCAGGCGACGCACGGTGGCGGGTCCGCAGCGGCGGAATCGCGGAGCGACCCGCACGCACGGGCGCGCTCACGCGCGCGGGTGGTCTCCGCCTGCGAGCTGGTCGAGGATGTGGGCGACGAGGGGGCCGATGACGGCGACGGCGTCGGTGACGCCGCCGCGGGAGCCGGGGGCGTTGACGACGAGCACGCCCGCGTCAGATCGCGCCGTGACGCCGACGAGGCCTCGTGACAGGGCGGCGGAGGCGACGGTTGTTTCTCCGCGGCGGCGGATAGCGTCGGCGAGTCCGTCGATGCGGGTGGCCAGGAGGGGTTCGGTGGCTTCGGGGGTGACGTCGCGGGGTGCCAGTCCGGTGCCGCCGGTTGTGAACACGAGGCGGGCGCCTGAAGCGGCCGCGGAGGTGATCGCGGCGCGGATGGCATCGACCTCGTCGGGGACGATCATGACCGAGGCGTCGACGCCGTGCTCGGCAAGGAGGCGCGCGGCGAGGGGGCCGGAGAGGTCCTCGGCGGTGCCCGCGTGGCACCGGTCGGAGACGGTGATGACGCGTGCGGGGATCATGTTAGTGGCGGGCGTTGCCGCGGCGGCGCGAGGATCGGCGCACACGGATCCCGGAGGTCACGGGGTCGACGTCGCTGAACTGGCGCGGCGAGAGCTCGTAGTCGACGCGGCGCGCGGTCTCGGGTTCGAAGGCTTGCGGCAGCGGGCGCTGGGTGCGCGTGGTGGTGCGCTGCTGGGCGCGCTGGGGGAAGACGGGCGGCGCGGGCGGCACGGTCTCGGCCACGACCTCGACGACCTGAGGGGCTTCGACGACCTGAGGGGCTTCGACGACCTCGGGCTTGGCGTCGGTGCGCTTGGGCTGGGCGGGTGTGTAGATTCCGGCGGGCACGGTGGCGGTGGGGCGCACGTGCACGGGGCGGATCTGGGGCACGGACTTGGTGATGGGGCCGCGCGTGTTGCGGGGGGGCGACGGCGGGCAGGAGGGGCGCGGCGCTGCGGTAGGGCGGCTGCGAGGCGGGCGCGTTCTCGGCTGCTTCGCCTGCGGCGATGTCGGCGGGGTCGTCGCCGTTGCCGGAGACGCGCTCGGAGAAGGGGCGTCCTGCGCGGCGCGGCAGCGGCGCGGCGGTGTCGGCGCGGTGGCTGGCGGGCGTTGCGGGGAGGAGCGCCTGTCCGGTGCCCGCGTCGTGCTTCGGGTAGGCGCGCTCGGGGGCTTCCTCCGGGGACGAGGCCTTGGCGGGCTTGTCCGCGCGCGCAGCCTTGGCGGGTGCGGGGGCGGGCAGGTCGCCGGGCTCGTGGACGGGCGCCTCGATGACGGGCATCTCGTTGGCGGCGCGACGGCCGAGGAAGAAGGAGCGCAGCTGCATGGCGGCTTCCTGGGCGAGGACGCCGCCGATGACCTCGGTGGGGTGGGGCATGCGGGCGTCGCGCAGGACGTCGCGCAGGGAGCCGGCGGCGCCGACCTTGGGGTCCCAGGCGCCGAAGACGACGCGGTCGACGCGCGAGGCGAGGATGGCCCCGGCGCACATGGTGCAGGGCTCGAGGGTGACGATGAGCGTGCAGCCGCTCAGTCGCCACGTGCCCAGGGCGCGGGCCGCTTCTCGCAGGGCGACGATTTCGGCGTGACCAGTGGGGTCGTGGTGGGCTTCGCGGCAGTTCCAGCCTCGACCGATGATGCGGCCGTCGGCGTCGACAACGACGGCTCCGACGGGGACGTCTCCCGTTTCACGGGCGCGATTTGCCAGGAACAGGGCCTTGCCCATCGCTTCACGGTACTGCTCATTCACTGTCACCCTCCTAGCTTACCGGCCAAATCAACATTGGGGGAACCGGAGCTAACGGTGGGGCGCGAGTCGATTGTGGCACCTGAGTTTGACAGTTGGTCAGCCTGCGACCTGCAAAGACCGTCACCGTTTCGCGCGGACCGGCCGGGGCCTCGTCCCTCGACAACGGGGTGCGCGCCCGTATGCGAACGAGGTAGCCTATAACCATGCGCCTCCACGTAGCTCATCACCCCCTGATCGCCCACAAGCTCACCGTCCTGCGCGATCGCAACACGCCATCGGCGACGTTCCGCCAGCTCGTTGACGAGCTGGTCACCCTGCTCGCCTACGAGGCGACCCGCGAGGTCGCCGTGTCCGATACCCCAATCGAGACCCCCGTTGCTCCGACCACCGGCTTGACGCTGTCCGAGCCTCGCCCGATTGTTGTGCCCGTCCTGCGCGCAGGTCTGGGCATGCTCGAGGGCATGACCCGCCTGCTGCCCACCGCCGAGGTCGGCTTCCTGGGCATGCGTCGCGACGACGACACGCTGGAGATCGAGACCTACGCGAACCGACTGCCCGATGACCTGTCGGGTCGCCAGTGCTTCGTGCTCGACCCCATGCTGGCCACGGGCCACACGATGGTCGCCGCCACCAACTACCTGTTCGAGCGCGGCGCGAAGGACATCACCTGCGTGTGCATCCTGGCTGCCCCCGAGGGAGTTGCCACGCTCGAGGCCGCGATCGGCGACCGCGCCGACGTGAACGTCGTCGTCGCCGCTGTCGACGAGTGTCTCAACGATAAGTCGTACATCGTGCCCGGCCTGGGCGACGCGGGTGATCGTCTGTACGGCATCATCGACTGACGCCCGGTGGCTGCCGCGCGGGAGCGCCCGAAGGGGCGTGAGTGAGCGCGGGATTGACGAGAAAACCCGTGTGGGGGGAGGGACTTCCATCCCTCCCCCACACGGGTATATTCACAGGTCACAGGCCCAAAATATACCGAATCGGCTATTTTTCACACGTCTTGCCTGGCAGGACACTCATATGACCTTGAGCACGAAGAGGTTCAAAGTCTCGAAATTTCAACTAGCTGCTTTCATGCTTGTCACATGGCACTCATTCAGACCAATCCCAAGCGCCGCAAGTATGGCGTCGCAGCACTCGCAGGTGTTCTCGGAGGCATCGTCTCCGCGATCGTGAAGTTCGGATGGGAGGTGCCACTGCCCCCGCGTACGCCCGTCCGCAACGCAACCAACCCGCCGCAGCAGCTCCTCCAGCAGCTCGGCGTCCCGGAGAGCGTCACTCACCTGAGCTACACCTACAACGGCAATGAAGGCCTCCCCTGGATCTCCTTCATCGTCCACTTCGCCTTCGCCATCGGCTTCGCAGTCATCTACTGTGTGCTCGCCGAGCGCTTCCCCCAGATCAAGCTCTGGCAGGGTGCCGCCTTCGGCATCGTCGTGTACGTGGGCTTCCACGTCATCCTCATGCCACTCATGGGCACCGTCCCCGCGCCGTGGGACCAGCCCTTTGCGGAACACCTCTCTGAGTTCTTCGGCCACATCATCTGGCTGTGGGTCATTGAAATCTTCCGCCGCGACCTGCGCAACCGCATCACCCACGAGCCGGACGCCGAGTTCCCCCTCGAAACGCGCACCAACTGATTCGCCCCGCAACTCGCGGCACAACAAACGGGTGGGCCCCGGAACCTCACGGTTCCGGGGCCCACCCGCATCAGTGCTCAGCCTTCGCGCGACCAGCCCGTCGGATCACCGGCGGTCCACCCGCCGCGCCCTCACGCCAGAACGCGCCCCGGCCTCGTCAATGAATCAGAACGCCGGGATGACCGAGCCGTCGGGCCAGGTCTGCTCGATGTACTGCTTGACCTCGTCAGAGTGCAGGAGCTGCTCCAGCTTGGCGATGGTCTCCGCCTTGGCAGAGCCGTTCTTCCACACGAGGACGTTCACGGCCGGATTGTCGACCGGGGACTCGACGACGAGCGCGTCGGAGGAGATGGACTTGCCGCCCTCCTGGGCGAAGTTGCCGTTGATGACCGCGTAGTCGTAGTCATCGAGCGAGCGGACCAGCTGCGGGCCATCAACCTCGGTGAAGGTGAAGTTCTTCAGCTTGGTGACGGTGTTGATGTTGACGTCGCCGTCGCCGTCGGGGATCTCAACGAGACCCTGCGTGGCCAGCAGCTCCAGGGCGCGCGCCTGGTTCGACGTGTCAGAGATGATGCCGATCGTGCCGCCATCGGGCAGCTCGTCGAGCGACTGGTGCTTGTTGGAGAAGATGCCGAGCGGCTCCAGGTGGATGCCCGCTCCCGCCTCGAAGTCGTAGCCTTCCTGCTTCTCAGCGTTCTCCAGGTAGGGGACGGTCTGGTAGAAGTTGGCGTCGAGCTCATTTTCGTTCAGCGCCTTGTTGGGCTGGACGTAGTCGGTGTACTCGACGACCTCGATCTTGATGCCCGCATCCGCGGCCAGGTTGTCGTTAATGTAGTTCAGGATCTTCGCGTGCGGCGAGGGGGTCGCGCCGACCTTCAGGGTGTTGACGTCGGAGGGGGTGGAGGAGGTGGAGCCGCCGGAGCAGGCCGCCAGGCCCAGGGAGGCAACGGCCGCCAGCGCGAGGGCCGCGACAGAGCGATGACGCATAGTGGTTCTCTTTTCTGTGTGTCGATGGGATGGGACGAGGCCGGGGTGGCCTCAGGTAGATGAGATGGTGTCCGCGGTTTCTCAGCTTCTCAGCGCGCGCGGTGGTCGAGACGACGCGAGATGAGGTCGCCGATCAGCTGGATGACCTGGACGATCACGATGATCGCGACGACGGTTGAGATCATGACGTCGTCCTGCCATCGGTTGTAGCCGTAGTTGATAGCCATCTGTCCCAGGCCGCCGCCGCCGACGGCACCCGCCATCGCGGAGTAGCCGATGAGGGTGATCGCCAGGGTCGTGATGGACTGGACGAGGGCGGGCATGGCCTCGCGGATGAGGACTCCCCAGCGGATCTGGCGGTTCGAGGCGCCCATCATCTGGGCGGCCTCGACCTTACCGGGGTCGACGGCCAGGAGGTTCGTCTCCACGAGTCGCGCGAAGAATGGCGCGGAGAGGATAACGAGCGGCACGACGGTGGCCAGCGAGCCCGTGGACTTGCCGACGATCGCCCTCGTGACCGGGATCAGCATAATAATGCCGATGATGAAGGGCAAGGAGCGCACGATGTTGACGACGAAGGACACGGCCTGGTAGACACCCTTATTGGGGGTCAGGCCGCCCTTGCCGGTCTGGACCAGGACGAGGCCCAGCAGCGTTCCGATGATGACCGCGAAGAGCGTGGACAGGCCCGTCATCATGAGGGTTTCAAGGATCGCTGGGACAAACTTTTGGGTCAGTGCCGGGTTGTCGAACCACGTCGGGTCGCCCTTGCCTGTGGGCACGAGCGCCTGCGCGGCGGCCTGCGCGGTCGCACTCGCGAGATGTGCGGTGATCATTGGTCCCTCACTTCCGCGTGGACGTTGTTCTTGCGCAACTGCTCGATGATCTTGTCAGCGTGGTACGCGGGGACGGTCAGGGCCAGGCGACCGACCTGCACGGATCCGAGGGATTCGAAGGTTCCCGCGGTCACGTCCGCGCCCATGGACGAGGCCAGGTGCAGCACGGTCGCACCCGTGGGCACGCCCGGGTGCGAGGTGAAGACGACGTCGAGGAGGACGCTGTCCTTCCAGCGACCGTCAAGGGTGGCACCCCCGGCGGTCGACTCCGATTCAACGAGCGGCATGGGAACCAGCTCGCGAGCCAGCGGGGTCCCCGAGTCGGCGACAACCTCTTCGAGGGTGCCGGTCTGCAGGACCTGGCCGTGGCCGAGAAGAGTCACGGAGTCGCAGATCTCTCGCACGACGGACATCTCGTGGGTGATGATGACGACGGTGACGCCGGCGACATCGCGGATCTCGCGCAGCAGCGAGAGGACCTGCGCGGTGGACTCGGTGTCAAGCGCGCTGGTCGGCTCGTCGCACAGGAGCACGGCGGGCTCATCGGCCAGGGCGCGGGCGATGCCGACGCGCTGACGCTGACCGCCGGACAGCTGGGACGGGTAGGAGTCGCCGCGGCCCTCAAGGCCGACGAGCGCGAGGAGTTCCTCGACGCGCGCGCGGCGCTGTGCAGCGGGGACGCCCGCCAGCTTGAGGGGGTAGCCGATGTTCTCGGCGGCGGTGCGCGCGTCCAGAAGGTTCGCGGCCTGGAACACCATGCCGATACGGCGACGCGCGGCGCGCAGTGGCTTGCCGGACAGGGCTGCCAGGTCGTGGCCGTCGACGACGATGTGTCCCTCGGTGGGTTTCTCGAGGGCGGTCAAACACCGGATAAGGGTGGACTTGCCTGCGCCGGATCGACCGACGATGCCGTGGATCGAGCCACGGTCAACGTGCAGGTTCACCCCATCGAGGGCGACGACTTGGCCGCCGTTTCACGGGGTAGACCTTAGACACCCCGGTGAGGTCAATCATGAGCTTCTCCGTTACTGGGCCGTTCGGCCCGCACAATCAGCATATGGGGGCGCCACGCGGGCGCGCTCGGCATGCCGTTACAAAACTCCGTATCGTGGTTAAACCCTCACTGATCGGCCCACATGTCGGTTCCGCCTCCCCGAACGCCGGTGCCCGGGACGCCCCGGCCTCGCCCCGGCCACCAGGTCCCAGCGATGCGGAGCCTCGCCCCTCTCCAAAAGTCGCACGTAATTTGGGTACCCTCACTTTTCTTAGGACTCAAGAAAACGTTGCAATCCCAACGATCCGATTTCAAAACTTGAAATAGCCACAGGGGAATTACGTGCGACATTTTGGGGTAACCACCTCATCAACCCCGGCCACCAGGTCCCAGCCGTCGATACGGAGCCTCCCCCCAGCCTCGCCCAGGCCTCACCCCACCTCAACCCAGCCCCCTGGCCCCGTCCCGGCCTCGCCCCGGCCTCGCCGCTCTCCAAAAGTCGCACGTAATTTGGGCACCCTCACTTTTCTTAGCACCCCAGAAAACGTTGCAATTCCAACGATCCGATTTCAAAACTTGAAATAGCTACGAGGGAATTACGTGCGACATTTTGGGGTAACCAACCACGGAGGGTACGACGTCACCGAGAGACCGATCCGCCCGGACAATCGCCCCGGAACGCCCCGACGAGGCTCACGCGACGGCGATGCCCACGAGCGCCGCCGCCCACGAAGCCGCCCACGTGCCCAGCGCGAGGACCAGCGCTCGGCCGCGAAACCCGTCACCCCACAGCGTCACCGCGTCCAGGACCGCTGTCGAAAACGTTGTGAAACCACCCAAAAAGCCGGTGGACACGATCGGCATGGCGGCCGCGGGCACCAGCTGCGTCGCCACGCCAGCCAGGAAGCAACCAACAACGTTGACGACGAGGATGCCGAGCTTCGCCGCCGCAGGCTCGCCCCACGACGACACGGCGCGCTGCACAAAACGATCCAGCCCGAAGCGCGCGCACGCGCCCACACCGCCCGCCAGCGCCACGCCGAAGAACACGATGCCGCTCACGCTTCCTCACCTCCGCGCGCGCCGCCGCCCACCGGCGGACACACCCACTCCCCCACGCGCACACCCGCCCACGCGCACGCTGCACCCAGGGCGAGGAGACCCAGGGATTGGGCCACGGCCTCGGCAATGCCGTTGAGCGAGACGTACCCCGCCGACGCCACAATATACGTCCCGTACGTCGTGAACGCGCCCGCAAAACCGGTGCCAATCAGCAGTTTCAGGGCCTTAAGGCTGGCCGTATTCCCGTCGCCGCGCGCGAGTCGGCCGGTCACCCACGCGGTCAGCACGCCCAGCAGGAACGCGCCCACGAGGTTGACCGTCAGCGTCGACCAGGGCAGGAAGAGGCCGCGCACGGGGGAGGCCTTCGCCGCCTCGTCCAGGCCCGCGCGCGCAGCCGTGCCCGCGACGCCGCCCACGAAAACCGCCAGCCAGTCGGGGATCCGCATGTTTGCCATGCCTCCCACTGTACGCGTCCCGAGGCACGAGGCCCGGGCATGTTCCACGCATGACGCGCAGCCGGGCATCGGGCTCGGCGGGCAGCACGAGGCCCGGGCGTGTTCCACGCATGACGCGCAGCCGGGCGTCGGGCTCGGCGGGCAGCACGAGGCCCGGGCAGCTCCCGCTCACCTCGCGCAGCCGGGCGCAGCGCCTCTCAGACGACGAAGGGCTCGGCAAGCTGTCGTGCAACGGCCCTCGCGCACGCCGCCGGTAGGGAGGGCAGGCACTGCTGGGGAGAGCCGCTGCTGGGGAGAGCCGCCGACAGCAAGACGGGCCCCACCCCGTCCTCACTCGCGCGCGGGGAGGTTCACACGATGCCTGGCCCTCCTCAACGATGGTGACATTCTCACTCGCGCGCGGGAAGGTGACGGCACAGTGTGCGCAAGGTGGCTTCACGGGCGACATTCTCACTCGCGCACGGGAAGGTGGATCCCGGGAAGAGGCCATGGCCTCGTACACTGAGGCCATGACGAACACCGGACGATTCGCCCCCTCCCCCACGGGCGATTTCCACTTGGGAAACCTGCGCACCGCGATCCTCGCGTGGGCGTGGGCGCGCACGACCGGGCGGCGCTTTGTTCTGCGCATCGAGGACATCGACCGGGAGCGCGCCGGGTCCGCCCAGCGCCAGATCGCTGACCTGGAGGCCATCGGCATCGACTGGGACGGCGATCCCCTCATCCAGACCGAGCGCGCCGACGCGCACGAGGCCGCCTAGCGTCACTGGCCGAGCGAGACCTCATCTTCGAGTGCTACTGCACCCGCCGTGACATCCGCGAGGCCGCCTCCGCCCCGCACGTGCCGCCCGGCCACTACCCGGGCACGTGCCTTGGTCTGACCGAGGAGGAGCGCGCCCGCAAGCGCGAGGAGCTCGCCGCGTTGGGCCGCGAGCCCGCCCTACGTCTAGCCGCGCCCTCGCCCGAGTGGACCGTGTTCGACGAGCTGCACGGCTCCTACACCGGGGCTGTCGACCACTTCGTCGTGCGCCGCGCGGACGGCGTGCCCGCCTACAACCTGGCGGCCGTCGTCGACGACGCGTTCCAGGGCGTCGACCAGGTTGTGCGCGGTTTCGACCTGCTCTCCCAGGCGCCTGCCCAAGCTCAGCTCGCCCACCTGCTGGGTGCGCCCGTCCCCGTTTATGCGCACGTGCCGCTCGCGCTGGCCTCGTCGGGTGCTCGCCTGGCCAAGCGCGACGGCGCGGTCACGCTGGCCGATTTACGAGGCCTGGGCTGGTCCACGGCGGACGTCGTCGCGTTTATCGGTTCCTCGCTCGGTGTGCCCGGGGCGCGTTGCGCCGCCGACATTGCGGATGCGCTGGGGATTTCCGGGCTGCGCTCGCTGCCCACCGACCCGTGGGTCGTGACACCGCCGAACGCGTAGCGACGGGCAGCGGGCAACGGGCAGCAGAGGAGTCCCGACGGGGCGCGTGACTGGGTGATCAATCTTGTTGTGTTGCTGGGGTAAGCCCCTGATGCGGCGGATAGGTGTGATGAGCTCGGGTGCGATCGACGCGGGGTGGTGCCATCGCCCACAGGGATGGCGGCATCGGCCACAGGGACGGCAGGATCGGCCGGACAAGTGGATACCCGGGTCCCTTCACTGCGCAGGTTAACCCCACAGGTGGTAGTCCAGGCGGGCCGCCCACACTGCCACCAATAGGGCCCAGCTGCGCAGGAACGGGTTACCACTACCAGCAAAGGGGGCCCACGCGCACAGTCCCGGATAGGTGGATACCCGGGTCCTTCATGCGCAGGTTAACCCCACAGGTGGTTGCCCAGGCGGGCCGCCCACACTGCCACCAACTCGCGCGTCGGCCGCCCCGCCCCGATCACCACGGGCGACTTCGGATATGAAAAAAGCACCCCCGCAGGAGTGCCTTTTCAAAAATGCAGAACCCCCACCGGTGGATCTGAACTGCCTCCCGTTTCTTGGACATCGAAATTGAAGTCCAGGGAATGGGAGGCTTTTCATGTCTGTGGATCTGCGGTTGAGGCATGATCGTTTGCTTCGTGAGCAGGCGGTGGAGATGTTTGAGAAGGGATTTGGCTATCGTTTGACCGCCAAGAGGCTTGGTGTGCCTGCTGAGGCCGTGCGACACTGGCAGAAGACATACCGCGTGATCGGGAGGGACGGTTTCTTGCCATGGGAGCGAAGCAGGCCAAATACGACTATGAGACCAAGGTCGCCGCAGCCAGGGCCGTGGTTGATGGCGGGATGAGTAAACCTGAGGCGATGGTGCGCTTCGGTATTGCGAGCGCGACACCGCTGAAGAATTGGTGCAGGCTGTACCGCGAGGGCGGCGCACAGGCCCTCAAGCCCAAGCCCAAGGGCAGGCCAAAGGGATCAGTACGGGCGGTGCCACCAACGCGTGAGGAGGAACTCGCCGAGCGCGTGCGCAAGCTCGAGGCACAGGTGGCGTACCTAAAAAAATCGATTGCCCTGAAGGCGCAGAGGCGCTCCCAAACCGGGACAAAGCCCTAGCGGTCGCCGAGCTTTCAGGGCGTGGACACGCGGTGGGTGATCTCCTCGAGGCCGCTGGCCTTGCCAGGTCGAGCTACTACTACGCGCTGGCTCACCCCCAGCAGCCAACCAGGGCGCATCTGCGGCCCAAGGTCGCCCAGATCTTTTCGCGAACCCCCAACGGGTGCGGTCACAGGCAGGTAGCCATGTGCCTACGCGCTGAGGACGGGGAGCGCATCGCCGATAAGACGGTCTTGAAGATGATGCGTGAGATGGGGCTGCGCTGCGGCATACGCCGCGAGACGAACTACCACAGGTACAACTCCTACAAGGGGGACGTGGGGCAAAGCTTCGACAACATCATCGGCCGCGACTTTAAGGCCGATGGGCCCTGGCAGAAAATGGGTACCGATGTCACCGAGTTCAAGCTCTCCTTCGGTAAGGCCTACCTCGCTCCGGTCTACGACTTTGCCAGCAAAGAGATCGTGGCCCACTCCATCTCGATGCGCCCCAACCTCGCCCAACAACAAGAGATGCTCCAAATTCTCATGGACGCCAAACCCCAAAAGGAGCTGAGCCGATCTTGCACTCGGACATGGGATGGCAGTACCAACATGAGACCTACATCAGAACGCTCGCCGAGAACGGTTTCATCCAGAGCATGTCACGCAAAGGCAACTGCATCGACAACGGCGCCACCGAGCAGGTCTTCGGTCACATCAAGGACGAATTCTTCCGCGGCCAAGACTGGCAGACCTTCGAGAGCTTCAAAGCCGACCTCGACGCCTACATCACACACTGGAACACAACAAGACGCCAAGTAAAGCTCAAGGGCCTGACCCCGGCAGAATACCGGGATCAGACCCTACAGGAAGCCGCATAACGGCTACCATTAAAAGCGTCCAAGTATCGGGGCGCAGTTCAATCGCACCGAGGGGGGGCCGCTGCGCGCCCGGAGGGACTCGAACCCCCAACCTTCTGAACCGTAATCAGATGCTCTATCCATTGAGCTACGGGCGCTTTGCCGTTTGGCTGAGCATAAGCTTACACGCTTCTCACCGAGATGCAAAATCAAACGATGTGGCTTGAAGCACACCCTAGTTTTGCGTCCTGCGGCCGACCGAAACCGAGCAGCATATACAGAGATCCTCCGCGCACCCGGCAGCGCACCCTTATCCTTGCTGCATTCCTGCCCTGGGGAGGTTCGGATGATACCGTCACGCGGAGGACCGGCCACCAGCATACACGCTTTTCACCCTCGCGCGCAGCCGCTCCTCATCAGATCCACAAAAGAGCACGCATAACGGCGGTTTCCTGAGGACAATCAGCCGATCACCACAACCTCGGAACAGGGTCCGTCACCCGTCGATTCCTGAGAGCCCCCTGGGACTCCCACCCAGAACCCCGCCGCAGCATTTTTCGCCATCACGTCCGCCGCGAGGCCACCGTAACCCCACCCGTTACCGCCTCTCGCGCTTCGACCCCCATCCGCGACACCGCGATGCGCACCCTACGCTGGAGGTATGAGCGACATCAATATTCCCGGCATCGGCTCGCTGGAGCCGCGTCCTGCGTTGGATCATCTGGATTTGCTCGCGCCGCCGGTCGCCGCCGCCCTCACCGCACTGGCCGAGCGCGGGGTTGCCACGGCCTCGTCGGCGTTGGTGGTGGCGATCGATCCGGAGCTGGCGGACACGGAGACGATGACGCGCGAGTTCGGCATGGACCTGGCGCTGTCGTCGAATTGCATCCTGGTCGCGGGCAAGCGCGCCGGCGAGGAGCGGATCGCGGCGTGCGTCGTGCGCGCGACGACGAACGCGGACGTGAACCACGTCGTCAAGAAGCGGCTCGACGTGCGCAAGGCCAGCTTCTGGCCGCAGGAGCGCGCCGTCGAAGCGTCGGGCATGGAGTACGGCGGGATCACGCCGGTGGGCGTGCCCGGCTCGTGGCGCCTGCTTATCGATTCGGCGTGCGCGTCCGGTTGGAGCTGCATCGGGTCGGGCTTGCGCCGTTCCAAGCTATTCGTCACCGGCGAGGTCCTCACCGCACTTCCGGGTGCGGAGATCGTCGAAGGCCTCGGGGTCTGAAGGGACGAGGCCTGGGCGCGCGGCCGCCGCAGGGTGACGGCGCGATCGCCATCGACTCACGGCGTCGGCACGTCGGGACGAGGCCTGGGCCGGGCTCCGCTCTCCCCCTCCGTTTCACGCGTGTTTCACGGGGAACGAGGCCGGGGTGGCAGCATTGGCCACAGGGATGGCAGGATCGACCGGACACGTGGATGCCTGGGCCCCTTTACTGCGCAGGTTAACCCCACAGGTGGTAGTCCAGGCAGGCCGCCCACACTGCCACCAATAGGGCCCAGCTGTGCAGGAACGAGTATGCGTGGCGGCAGCTGACAGGCCTACCACTCGCGGATAGGTTTCGCCTTCGCGGATAGGTTAGGCGCTTGCGGATAGGTTACGAAACTATCCGCATATTCATAAGCTATCCGCGTGCTCGTTTCCTATCCGCATGCGCGGGTAACAAGCTCAACCGCGGCGACTTGCGAAGGCGATCGACGCAGGGGCGGCAGCATTGGCCACAGGGATGGCAGGATCAACCGGACACGTGGATGCCTGGGCCCCTTTACTGCGCAGGTTAACCCCACTGGTGGTAGTCCAGGCAGGCCGCCCACACTGCCACCAATAGGGCCCAGCTGCGCATCAATGGGTTAAGGCCGCCAGCAAAGGGGCCCGCGCGCACAGCTCCAGCCCCGCGCGCACAGCTCCAGCCCCGCGCGCACAGCTCCACCCCGCGCGCACAGCTCCAGGCCCACGCGCGCATGCACCAGCCTGCGCACATACTCCCAGGCACACACCCACATCCGCGGACTATAGGTCACGAACGTGGTGCTTAAGTTCCGTGTTTAGGTTGGGATTGCGGGCGAAAGTCGCTGTTATTTAGGTTCGGGCGGTTAATCGCGCAGCTTCCTTGACTTTCTGGGGTGATCGTGTAGTGGGTGAGAACACGATCGAATCGTGCTCGGCGTTGCCCGGTGTGCGCTGTGCCGATGAAGAAGAATGGACACACCGCGGCGGGCGCTCAACGGTGGAAATGCACCTCGTGCGCCCTGTCAACCACATGTCCATCAGGGCGTGCGCGCCGACACGAACAAGCCGATGAGCTGGCAGACTTCATCGCGTGGGCGACGTCTCGGCACACCCAAGACGAACAGGAAGGCTCAGCGCGCGCTTTCCGGCGTCGTACCTGTTGGTGCTGGCAGGTGCCGGTACCTCACCCGCCCGTCACCGGGCAGGTCCACGATCAGATCTTCATTGACGGCATGCACCCTGTCAGGCGGATGGGTGCTGCTGATCGCCCGAGACCGCGAGCATGTGCTGGAGTGGCAGTGGGCGGCCAACGAATCCGCGCAGGCCTACACGGCCCCTACTTGAACGCCTCGCTCCCTGCCGATGTGGTCACCACCGACGGTGCTGCAGGCGCCTTGGCGGCTATCGCGCACCCTATGGCCCTCCACGCGCGTGCAACGCTGCCTGGTCCACGTTCATCGTGACATCATCCGCGACCTCACCATGCATCCCAGAACCGAACCCGCACGGGCGTTGCTGGCCTTGTCACGACGCTTGACGAGCATCACCAGCGTCGACCAAGCCAGCGCGTGGTTGACGATGCTCCACGACTTTGGGCACACCTTCCGAGAATGGATGTCACAGCGCACCTTCGCCGCTCAAGACCCCTGCATGGGCGTCAAAAACCGGTAAAACCTGGTGGTACACGCATGAACGCACGCGCCGCGCCTACCGACGCTTGGCACGACTGGCACGCCAAGGAGTGCTGTTCACCCTACCTGACCAACCCCGACGGCACACCAGCCGACCCGCTAGCCTGCGCCACCACCAACCACGTCGAATCCATCAACGCTGTCGTGCGTGAACTCCTCCACGCTCACCGCGGTGCCAGTGCCTACCACTAGCCGTCATCGCCCAATGGGCTCTCCTCCTGCGCACCCCACAACCCCCGACCCCCACCGAAGTCCTGACCCAATGGGAACACGACGGGCGCCCCACACCCCGCCGGATCCCCACACCAAAACACCCCAACCACACCGATCAGAAACGCCACGGAATCCCGGAAGGAACCCCCACCCCAGAAGAAGGACTCTGGCCACGCAAAGGCTGGGCCGGACGCGCCCACTAGACCCACGACACGCCGTCTAAAGCACCACGTTTGCGCCTATAGCCCACATCCGCAGTCACATGCACATCCGGGAATACAAAAACCCCGGAACCTCAACAGGTTCCGGGGCTAGCGGCGGAGGATGGGGGATTCGAACCCCCGAGGGCTTGCACCCAACACGCTTTCCAAGCGTGCGCCATAGGCCACTAGGCGAATCCTCCGTGCACATCGTGCCGGACAATCATAAGCAAGAAACACCCCTCAGCGCCAATCCAAGTCAATGGAGCCGGTCACAGATGGGCGTCCGGGCATTTACAAGAAGACGATGATGAGCATCCCGAGGGCCAACAGGACGTCGTAGGTGAGGATGGCAATGGACTCGCGCTTGCCGATGTTGTCGGGAAGGGAGAATGACCGGACCAGGCCGATGATCGCCAAGACCATGCTGACGATGGTCGCGATGCCAAGGGCGATGAAACTGAAGACGGCGAACCACAGGGCGACGCGCACGATCGGGTTGGTGATCGGCTTGGGCGAGGTGTACCCGCCACCGGCGAACACGGCCTGCACGTCGACGTGTTCTGTGCCGGGGAAGCGACTGGGGCCCGCGGGTGCGGCGGACTGGATGGTCGGCGCGTAGCCGTAGGGGTCGCCCGGGGTGGGTGCGCCGACGATGGCGGCTGGGGCGTTCATTGACGAGCCTGGGTGCCCAGCTCCGCAGACGCGCCGCTGGGTGCGGGGGCAGGGGCGGGGTACGGTGCGCTCATGTCTCCACTATCGCATAACGGAAGGGGCGTCCACCACACTTTGCCCGCGGAGGCGGTTTTTCGGCGTCAAATCCCACGGGACGCGGGCGTAACGCGCTACCCTGTTGTCCCGACCGGTAAGGCCATCCCGCCCATCAACTGATCGGATTTGTACGCTTATGAGCGAAACGAAGACCTCGCTGTTCCGTTGGAAGCTTCACGGTAACGGCACATCCATTAATCCTGGCGACGTCGTCCTCCCGGGCGAGCGGCTGTCGTGGCCTCGCACGATTGGTATCGGCGCCCAGCACGTGGTCGCAATGTTTGGTGCCACGTTCCTTGTTCCGTTGTTGACAGGTTTTCCCCCGTCAACAACGCTTTTTTTCACCGCGATCGGCACCCTGCTGTTCTTCCTGATTACGGCGGGCCGTCTGCCCTCGTACCTGGGTTCGTCGTTTGCGCTGATTGCGCCGATCACCGCGGTGTCGGCGTCGATGGGCTCGTCCTACGCGCTGGGCGGCATCATTGCGACGGGTGCGACGCTGGCGCTCGTCGGCCTGATCGTCCACTTCGCGGGCGTGCGCTGGATTGATGTGGCGATGCCTCCGGTGGTGACTGGCGCGATCGTGGCGCTCATCGGCCTGAATCTGGCGCCCGCCGCGTGGAACTGGGTGAAGCAGGGGCCGGTGACGGCGGTCATTACGATCGTGTCGATCTGCCTGGTGACGGTGCTTTTCAAGGGTATCCTCGGTCGCCTGTCCATTCTGATCGGCGTGCTGATCGGCTATGCAGCCGCGATCTATCAGGGCGAGGTCGACTTCTCCAAGGTGAGCGAGGCCGCGTGGATCGGCTTCCCCGAGTTCCACACCCCCGCCTTCTCTGTCTCGACTCTTGGCCTGTTCCTACCGGTCGTGTTCATCCTGGTCGCCGAGAACGTCGGCCACGTGAAGTCTGTGTCCGCGATGACTGGCGAGAACATGGACGACCTGACGGGACGCGCCCTCGTCGCGGACGGCGTGTCGACGATGCTGGCAGGTGCCGGCGGCGGTTCGGGTACGACGACCTACGCGGAGAACATCGGCGTCATGGCGGCGACCCGCGTGTACTCGACGGCGGCCTACATCGTGGCTGCGTGCTTCGCACTGGTCCTGTCGATGCTGCCGAAGTTCGGTGCCCTTATCGCGACGATTCCCGCCGGCGTCCTGGGCGGTGCGGGTACGGTCCTGTACGGCATGATCGGCATGCTGGGCGTGCGTATCTGGGTGCAGAACCGCGTGGACTTCTCCAACCCGGTGAACCTGAACACCGCCGCGGTCTCCCTGATCGTCGCGATCGCGAACTTCACGTGGACCATCGGCAACATTTCGTTCGAGGGCATCGCGCTGGGCACGGCCGCCGCTCTGCTGATCTACCACGGCATGCGCCTGATTTCGAAGCTGCGTGGCACGAACCTGGAGGCGGCGTCGCCCGCGTCGGCGCCGTCGGGTTCGGAGCTGGAGGGCGAGGCGTACTCGAAGCGCCACCGCTCCCCCGCGCCGCCGGCTGACGCCTGATCTGACGCGTTTCATTGACGAGGCCGGGGCCTGGTCGCTCTCTCACCGTCACGTGGTGGGTTGGGTCTCCGAGCGTAATTGACGAGGCCGGGGCCTGGTCGCTCTCTCACCGCGAGGTGGGAGCGTGGCTGGGCCCCGGCCTCGTCCGTCCCCATAATTCCGCACGTAATTCCCCCAGCGCGCCGCGATCCGCGTCAGCGCAATGCCTGAGATTCCAACGTTTTCAGGCACACCCACAAAGTGACCGGATGAGAATTACGTGCGAGTTTTCAGAGGAAGGCGGGGGCCACAAGGATGCACGCGACAACAAAACCCCCGCACATCAGTCGCCCGAACTCCCCTCGCCGCGCAGCTCGTCGAGCATGCCCGCCGTGATGATGCCCGAGGGCAGAGCGACGACGGCGACTCCCATGAGCGAGGAAAGCATGGCGATTGTGCGCCCCACGTCGGAGGAGGGGTAGAGGTCGCCGTAGCCGACGGTCGTCAGGGAGACGACCGCCCAGTACACGGCGTCGAAGAAGGTATCGAAAGTGTCCGGCTCGACGTTGAAGATCACGAGGGCACTCACGAGGATGTAGCCAATAGCGAGGCAGAGGACGGCGAGCAACGCCTCCCTCTGCTTCTCGAACACGGCGGCGATGGCGGAAGTGCTCTTCGAGTAGCGGATGAGCTTGAAGGCCCGCAGCGTGCGGAAGAGGCGGAGCGCTCGCAGCGTGCGAAGCGCGTCGTTGAGGGCACTGAAAACAGGCAGGATCGACAGTAAGTCGATGATGGCCATGGGGGTAAAGGGATAGATCAGGAACGACAGCGCGCCCTTGCGGAGCTTGAGGTCGGCGGTGGCCCACCGGGCCAGGTAGTCGCCGATGAACACGAGGACGCAGCCGTACTCGATTGTCTCGAGCACGGGGCTGGATTCCTTGAAGCACAGGGGCAGGAGGCTGGCGACGATCAGCACGGTCATGACGCGGCCGAACCACGCAGCCAGCGCGTCGTCGCCGTCGAGCACATTGTAGAGACGCTCTCGCACTTATCCACCCCTTCGTCGATACTTGGCACTGTAGCACCGCGCTCGTCGGAGGTCCTTCACACACCGCGCGCGCCCGCCCCTCAGGCGACCCAAGACGCGCACTTTCGCACTGACAGCCGGAGTAACACGCACCAACGTGAAGACTTGACACGAGAAAACGCAACCCACTCATCACGCTAGAGTTTCCGCATAAATCGGGCAATCAGTTCACGATGAGCGCAACGAATCAACCCTCACAGAAGCCAGACATGGAAACTATTTCGCGATAAGCTGATGCGCATGGCAACACATCCGTCGGCCCTGTTCATGGCCCTCGTCGGCGCGGAGGTCCGCGCCTGGAACGCGCTCGACGCCGCCTGCGCGACGCCGAAAACCCGCTTCTCACTCGGCCGATTCCTCGTCCTGCGCACCGTCCGCGACACCCCCGCCTGCCGCATCCAGGAGGTGGCATCCAGTCAGGGGATCACGGTGGGGGCTGCCTCGCGCCTGGTCGAGCGCCTCGACCGCGACGGCCTGGTACACCGCGCCCCGTGCGAGCATGACCGGCGCGCCACGATCCTGACGGTCACGCCGCTCGGCATGGACAACCTGGCCGCCGCCCAGACAATCGTCGACGCCGAGCAGGCCCGCCTCTTCGCGCCCCTCTCCCCCGACCAGCGCGAGCACTTGGCCCGCGCGCTGACTCTCATTGACGAGGCCGGGGATCCCTCGTGGAAGGACGCGCCGGCGGCGAGGGCGAACAGGAAGGGACGCGCATGATCCGATTCGATCACGTCTCGAAGACCTACCCGGGCGGCACGCGGGCGGTTGAGGACTTCTCTCTGACCATCGAGCAGGGTTCGACGACGGTGTTCCTGGGCACCTCGGGCTGCGGTAAGACGACGCTCATGCGGATGGTGAACGCGATGGTCACCCCGACCTCGGGCACAGTGTTTGTGCGGGGCCAGGACGTCGCAGGCGAGGATCCCGTGCGCCTGCGCCGCTCGATCGGATATGTCCTCCAGGAGGGCGGCCTCTTCCCCCACCGCACGATCGCAGACAACGTGGCGACCGTCCCCCGCCTGGAGGGCGCAAGCAAGCAGGCCTCCCGCGAGCGCGCCCTTGAGCTCCTGGAGCTGGTTGGCCTGGAGGCGGACATGGCTGATCGTTACCCCGCGCAGCTCTCAGGCGGGCAGCGTCAGCGCGTGGGGGTTGCCCGGGCGCTGGCGAACCGCGCGGACATTCTCCTCATGGACGAGCCGTTCGGCGCTCTGGATCCGCTTGTTCGGGCGGATTTGCAACGCGAGCTGAAGGAGATTCAGCGGGCGCTGGGCACGACGATTCTGTTCGTGACGCACGACGTGGACGAGGCATTCACGCTGGGCGACCAGGTCGCCGTCCTGTCGACGGGCGGGCGTATCGAGCAGGTGGGGGCGCCCACCGAGCTTCTGACCGCGCCCACCTCGCCCTTCGTCGCGGACTTCGTGGGGGCCTCGCGGGCGGCGCGCCCGGTGCGCGTGTCGGGCCCGGGCGGGCTCGTCGTGGACGAGGCTGGGACCCCGGTGGGCACGCTCACGCAGGGCGGGCACGAGGCCTCAACCCCCTCGGGCGCGTCGCCCGCGCCGGTCCGCGGGGGGCGCCCGTGACCTGGCTGTCGTCGAATTGGTGGCTGATCGGCGAGCTCGCGGTCGCGCACCTGTGGATCGCGCTGCCGGCGATTCTCCTGTCGGTCACGCTCTCGGTTCCGGTGGCGCGCTGGGCGGCGTTTTCGCGCCGCGGCGGTTGGGTCCTCTCGGCGCTGTCGGCGCTGTACGCGGTGCCCTCACTGCCCCTCCTGGTGGTGGTTCCGGTGATTATCGGCGTCGCTCTGCGTTCCAACGCGAACATGATCGTGGCGCTGACGCTCTACGGGGTCGCGGTTCTCGTGCGTCAGGCCGCCGAGGGGTTCCGCGCGATTCCGGGCGCGACGCTGCGGGCGGCCAACGCGTGCGGGTACTCGCTGCCGCGCCGCTTCGTCGAGGTGGAGCTGCCGCTGGCCACGCCCGTGATTGTGGCGGGTACGCGCGTGGTCGCCACGTCGACGGTGTCGCTGGTGACGGTGGGGGCGTTTATCGGGGTGCGCTCGCTGGGGACGCTGTTTACGGATGGTTTTCAGCGCGGCCTGATTGCCGAGGTCGTGGCCGGGTTGGTCGCGACCGTCCTGTTGGCGCTCGTGGTGGACGCGTCCGTGCAGGGGGTCGGCTGGCTGCTCACCCCGTGGACGAGGAGGGGGGCGCGCATGAGTATCCTTCTCGGCGCATTGGCGTGGCTGGCGACACCGGCGAATTGGCTGGGCGAGTCGGGGATCCTGACGCGTTCGGCGCAGCACCTGGGGTTGACGGCCTTGATTGTGGCCCTCGCGGCGCTGATCGCGGTGCCGCTGGGCACGTGGATCGGGCACACGGGACGAGGCCGGTGGTTGGTGAGCGCGACGGGCGCGGCCCGAGCGGTGCCTACCCTCGGCGTTCTGACGCTGGCGGGCCTGTGGCTGGGTATCGGACTGGCGGCTCCGACGCTGGCGCTCCTCGTCCTGGCGATCCCGCCACTCCTGTCGGCGACCTACTCGGGCATCGCCTCGACGCCGCGTGCGACCGTGGACGCGGCGCGAGCGATTGGACTCACTGAAAAACAGGTCCTCGCGCAGGTCGAGGCCCCGCACGCGGCTGGCCTCGTGGCCGCGGGCGTGCGCTCGGCGACGCTCCAGGTTATCGCGACGACGACGCTGGCTGCCTACACGGCGAACTACGGTCTCGGCCGTTTCCTCTACGAGGGGCTGAAGACCCGCGACTACGCGGAGATGATCGGGGGCGCGATCATCGTCGTCGCCCTCGCACTGGCGACCGACGCGCTCCTGGCGCTGGTCGCGCGACGCCTTCGGGCCCGCACCCATTCTTTCTTAGACAATGAGGACAACTCACTCAAGGAGTCACTATGAAACGCACGATGATGACGATGGCCACCATCGCCGCTTCCACCCTGGCGCTGGCCGCCTGCGGTTCCGCAGAGTCGGTCGGCGGGAACGCGAGCACCGAAAGTTCGGAGAATGGCCAGACGACGCTCGTCGTGGGGTCGCAGGACTACTACTCGAACGAGATCATCGCAGAGGCCTACGCGCAGGCGCTCGAGGGTGCCGGGTTTGCGGTCGACCGCCAGATGCGGATCGGCCAGCGCGAGGTCTACATGCCCGAGATCGAGGCCGGCTCGATCGACGTCTTCCCCGAGTACACGGGCAACCTGCTGCAGTACCTGGATCAGAACGCGACCGCACGTTCCTCTGATGAGGTGTACGACGCACTACGCAGCACCCTTCCCAAGGGGCTGCGCGCCCTCGAGCAGGCTGGCGCAACCGATCAGGATTCCTACGTGGTGACGGCCGACTTCGCGACCGCCCACTCACTGACGTCGATCGGCGACCTCGCGAACGCGGGCACGCTCACCCTGGGCGGTAATTCGGAGCTACGCACGCGCCCCTACGGACCGACGGGGCTGTCCGACCTGTACGGCGTGACCGTCAACTTCACCCCGATTGAGGACTCGGGCGGCCCCCTCACGGTCAAGGCCTGAAGGACGGGGACATCCAGCTGGCCAACATCTATTCCTCGGATCCGGCGCTTGCGGACGGGACGCTGACGGTCCTGACGGACCCGAAGGGCCTGTTCCTGGCCTCGCACGTGGTCCCCCTGGCCTCGTCGAGGGTGAACGATGACGCCGCCGCGGTCATCAACCGGGTGAGCGCCGCGATGGATGCCGAGGACCTGGTCGAGATGAACCGAGCGTCGACGGTCGAGCAGAAGTCCGCCTCTCAGATCGCCCACGACTGGCTGATCTCGGAGGGCCTACTCTCCTGAGTGCTCCTCGATGGACGAGGCCTGGGCTGAGTGTGTGTGTGAGCGCGCTCCCAGCCCCGGCCTCGTCTCGTATGACACTGACCACAAACAGGGACTTTTATGTGACCAGCACCATTATTTGACCTTCTTTTTACATTTGTAACCAAAATGTAATGCGCACATGATGGACAGGCACGGTATCTTCCACACCCGACGGGCTACCCTCAGATCATGACTAGGGCACCGACCCCGGTCCCGTCCATCAATCAGGAGGAAGTAACCATGAACCTGAAGAAGGCATGGCTCGCCATTCCCGTCGGCGCTGCGCTCGCACTGACTGCCTGCTCCAGCGGAATCAACCCCAACGCCATCGTCCTCAACGGCTCCGAGCCGCAGAACCCGCTGCTGCCTGGCCAGACCGCCGAAACCGGCGGCGGCAAGATCCTGACCCAGATCTTCAGCGAGCTCGTGCGCTACGACGTTGACGGCAACGCCGTCCTCGACGTCGCCGAGTCCATCGAGCCCAACGACGACAACACCGTCTGGACCGTCAAGCTCCACCAGGACCGTAAGTTCTCCGACGGAACCCCCGTCAAGGCTGAGAACTTCACCCGCGCCTGGAAGCTCATCACCTCTGAGAACCAGCAGCAGGCCTCCTTCTTCAGCGACTTCGCAGGCACCGACAAGGCGGGCGTGGGCGACCTGTCCGGCGTCGAGGTCGTCGACGACTACACCTTCACGATCACGCTGAAGGCACCCAGCTACGACCTCTTCAGCCGCCTGGGCTACACCGCCTACGCGCCGCTGCCGAACTCGACCCTGGACAACCCCGAGGCCGGCGGCCAGAACCCGGTCGGCAACGGCCCCTACAAGCTCGCCTCGAAGAACGCCTGGGAGCACAACGTCAAGATCTACCTGGTTCCCAACGAGAACTACGTTGGTGACGAGAAGGCCCAGAACGAGGGTGTCCTCATCAAGTTCTACCAGTCGATGGACGCCGCCTACAACGACCTCAAGGCCGGTAACCTCGACGTCATGGACGCCATGCCCTCCGCGGCCATCGGCTCCTACCAGGACACCTTCGCGGGCCGCTCCGTCAACCAGCCCTACGCCGGCATCATGACGCTGACGATCCCCCAGTACCTGGATCACTTCCAGGGCGAGGAAGGCCAGCTGCGCCGCCAGGCCATCTCCATGGCCATCAACCGCGACGAGATCACCGAGCAGATCTACTCGAAGACCCGCACCCCCGCCAAGGACTTCACCGCCCCCACCCTTGAGGGCTACTCCGAGAACCTGGCCGGCAACGACGTCCTGAGCTACAACCCCGACAAGGCCAAGGAACTGTGGGCGCAGGCCGACGCCATCGCCCCGTGGGACGGCACCTTCGAGATCGCCTACAACTCCGACGGTGGCCACAAGGAATGGGTCGAGGCCACTACTAACTCCATCAAGAACACGCTGGGCATCAGCGCCGAAGGCAAGCCCGTCGTCGACTTCAAGACCCTGCTCGCGCAGGAAGATGACAAGACGATCGGCGCAGCCTTCCGCTCCGGCTGGCAGGCCGACTACCCGTCGATCTACAACTTCCTGCAGCCCCTGTACGTGACCAAGGCCGCCTCGAACAAGGGTGTGTACTCCAACCCCGAGTTCGACGCCCTCATCACGCAGGCCGGAAGCGCCGCCACGGCCGAAGATGGCAACATGATCATGCAGCAGGCCGAGGAGATCCTCCTGAAGGATCTGCCTGTCATCCCGCTGTGGTACTACAACGCCAACGGCGCATGGTCCGAGAAGGTCGACAACGTGAACTTCGACTGGCGCGGTCAGCCGCTTGTCTACGAGATCACCAAGACCCCGCAGGACAAGAAGTGAGTTCCTAGGAACTAACCTTTCACGAGGGGGGTGGGCGGCCTAGCCGCCCACCCCCTCGTTGTACACAGACTCGGCAACGCTCAGGTCAGCGGCGAGCGAAGCCCGCCCCGGCCTCGTCAAGCGCCCGACATGTGAACCGCACTTTCGCCTACAAAAGAAACGAAAGTGTTTGATGCTCCGGCCACATAACGAACCCCATACCTCATTTGCCCATTCTTTACCCTATGATGGGACACATAGGCAGCCCCGCCCCCAGCGGGGCGTACGCTCGGGAGCGGCACCGCGCCCATCCCTCGACACGAATCTAAAGGATTGCCCATGCTCCGCTACATCGGACGGCGACTCCTCCAGACCATCCCGGTCTTCTTCGGAGCCACCTTTCTGATCTTCGCGATGGTCTACCTGATGCCAGGTGACCCCGTTGCCGCGCTCGGCGGCGACCGCGGCCTCACCGAGGCGGCCGCTGCGAAGATCCGCGCCGAGTACCACCTCGACCAACCTTTCTGGATGCAGTATCTGCTCTACCTCAAGGGTGTGTTCACCCTTGACTTCGGCAAATCCTTCAACCAGCAGCCCGTCATCGACGTTATGGCGAGGGCCTTCCCCACCACCATGGGCCTCGCCGTCTACGCCCTGGCCATCGAATCCATCTTCGGTATCACGCTGGGAACCATCGCCGGCGTGCGCCGCGGCGGCTGGTTCGACTCCACGATCCTCGTGTTCTCGCTCCTGCTGATCTCGGTGCCCACCTTCGTCCTCGGCTTCGTCCTGCAGTTCCTCCTCGGCATCAAACTAGGGGTCCTACCAGTCACAGCCAGTGTCTCCGTCGACTTCGCCTCCCTCACCATGCCAGCCATGGTGCTCGGCGGCGTCTCACTGGCCTACGTCATCCGACTGACCCGCCAGTCCGTCTCCGAGAACGTCTCCGCCGACTACGTGCGCACCGCCCGCGCCAAGGGCCTGACCAACCGCGCCGTCATGACGCGCCACATCCTGCGCAACTCCCTCATCCCCGTCGCCACCTTCCTCGGCGGCGACCTCGGCGCGCTCATGGGCGGCGCCATCATCACCGAGGGCATCTTCAACATCAACGGCGTCGGCGGCACACTGTGGCAGGCCATCCGGCTTGGCGAAGCCCCCACCGTCGTGTCCATTACGACCGTGCTCGTCCTGGTGTACATCCTGGCCAACCTGATCGTTGACCTCCTCTACGCCGTGCTCGACCCGAGGATCCGCTATGAGTGACATCATTCCCTCCGCCAACATCACCCGTACCCGCGCCGGGCAGGACCACTACGTCTCCGACATCGACGAAACCGGCCTCGGCGCCGTCGACGCGGTGCCCGACGAGGGCGCCCCCTCCTCGATGTGGGGAGAGGCCTGGAAGCGCCTGCGTCGCCGCCCCCTCTTCTGGTTCGCGGCCACGATCATCTTCTTCGCCATCACGATCTCGCTCTTCCCCTCGCTGTTCACCAGCCAGGACCCGCGCTACTGCGTGCTCTCGCGCTCACTCGGCGCCCCCGAGCTGTGGAGCCACCCCTTCGGCTTCGACAAGCAGGGCTGCGACATCTACTCGCGCGTCATCTACGGCGCCCGCGCCTCCGTCTCCGTCGGCGTGCTCACCACGATCGCCGTCGTCATCATCGGCGGCACCATCGGCGCCATCGCCGGCTACATCGGCGGCTGGATCGATTCCCTGCTCTCGCGCATCACCGACGTGTTCTTCGCGATCCCACTGCTCCTCGCAGCCATCGTCTTCATGCAGATGTTCAAGGAGTCCCGCTCCATCGCCATGGTCGTCGTCGTCCTGTCGACCTTCGCCTGGACGTCCATCGCGCGAATCACCCGAGGCTCCGTCATGAGCGCCAAGAACGAAGAATTCGTCACCGCGGCACGGGCTACCGGCGCCTCGCGCGGACGTATCCTGATGAGCCACATCATCCCCAACTCGATGGCCCCCCATCATCGTGTACGCCACCGTCGCGCTGGGCACCTTCATCGTCTCCGAGGCCTCCCTGTCCTTCATGGGCATCGGCCTGCCGACCACAGTCGTCTCCTGGGGCGCCGACATCTCGACGGCCAAGGACCAGCTGAGCGACGCCCCCATGGTCCTGTTCTACCCGGCCACCGCCCTGGCCCTGACCGTCCTCAGCTTCATCATGATGGGTGACGCCGTGCGCGAAGCCCTCGACCCGAAGGCACGCAAGTGAGCGAAACGAACAACACGCCCCTCTCCGAGACGGAGATGGAAGAGATCGTCGAACGAGCCGTCGCCCCCAACGCGGCCACGGCCTCGTCCCCCGTCCACCCGGACGACGCGCAGCCCCTGCTCAAGATCACCGACCTGGAGGTCACCTTCACCTCTTCGACCGGCGTCGTCCCCGCCGTTCGCGGCGCGAACCTGACCATCTACCCCGGTCAGACCGTCGCCATCGTCGGCGAGTCCGGCTCCGGTAAGTCCACGACCGCCGCCGCCGTCATCGGCCTGCTGCCCGGCACCGGCAAGGTCGCGGGCGGAAAGATCGAGTTCGACGGCCGCGACATCACCAACCTGACCACCAAGCAGTGGGTGGAGCTGCGCGGATCCGGCATCGGCCTCGTCCCCCAGGACCCGATGAGTAACCTGAACCCCGTCCTGCGCGTGGGCTTCCAGGTCAAGGAGGCCCTGCTCGCGAACAACGTCGTGCCCAAGAGCGAGGTCGGCGAACGCGTCAGCCAGCTCCTCGAGGAAGCCGGCCTGCCCGACGCGGAACGCCGCGCCAAGCAGTACCCGCACGAGTTCTCCGGCGGCATGCGCCAGCGCGCCCTCATCGCCATCGGCATGGCCGCGCACCCCAAGCTCTTGATCGCCGACGAGCCGACCTCCGCCCTGGACGTGACCGTCCAGCGCCGCATCCTCGACCACCTCGGCAAGCTCACCGCCGAAATGGGCACCGCCGTGCTGTTCATTACGCACGACCTCGGCCTAGCGGCCGAGCGCGCCGAGCAGCTCGTCGTCATGCACCGCGGCCGCATCGTCGAATCCGGCCCCGCCCTGGAGATCCTCCAGCACCCGCAGCACCCCTACACGAAGCGCCTCGTCTCGGCCGCGCCCTCCCTGGCCTCGGCCCGCATTGAGTCCGCGCACAAGCAGGGCATCTCGGTCACCGACGAGGAGCTGACGGGCGCCGGCAAGGGCGCAACCTCCACCGATGCGATCATCCGCGTCGAAGGCCTGACCAAGGAGTTCGACATCCGCGGCGCCAAGAAGGGCAACGACACCTTCCTGGCCGTCGACGACGTGTCCTTCGAGCTGCGTCGCGGCACGACCCTCGCGGTCGTCGGCGAATCCGGCTCCGGCAAGTCGACCGCCGCGAACATGATTCTCCAGCTGCTCGAGCCCACCGCCGGCAAGATCTTCTTCGACGGCGTTGACACGTCCACAATGAGCCGCACCGAGCTGTTCCATCTGCGCCGCCGCCTCCAGGCCGTGTTCCAGAACCCCTACGGTTCGCTGGATCCGATGTACTCGATCTACCGCCTGATCGAGGAGCCCCTCAAGATCCACGGCTACGGCACCCTGGAGTACGCCAAGCAGGAGATCGCGCGCGCGGAAGCGACCGGCCGCGAACCCGAAGAGTGGATGACGAAGCTCGTCGAGGCCTCGGAAGGGTCTCGCACTCTGTCTGCCGCCGAGAAGCGCGAGCTCAACCCGAAGAAGCTGCGCGTCGAGCGCGCCGCCGAGCTGCTCGACATGGTGGCCCTGCCTCGCTCGGCGATGCGTCGCTACCCCAACGAGCTGTCGGGCGGCCAGCGCCAGCGCGTGGCCGTGGCCCGCGCCCTCGCGCTCAACCCGGAGGTCATTGTCCTGGACGAGGCCGTGTCCGCCCTGGACGTGCTCGTGCAGAACCAGATCCTGTACCTGCTCAACGACCTGCAGGCGCAGCTGGGCCTGTCCTACCTCTTCATCACGCACGACCTGGCTGTCGTCCGCCAGATCGCCGACGACGTCATCGTCATGGAGAAGGGCAAGCTCGTCGAGGCCAACACCACCGACGAACTGTTCAACAACCCCGTCGAGGATTACACGCGCGAGCTGATCGAGGCCGTCCCCGGCCGCAACATCCAGCTCAACCTGTAACCTCACGCGTTGACATGGGGGTCCGAGGCGCCGCGGCGCCTCGGACCCCCTGCTGTGTGCTGCCGGGTTGCTTGCGGCCCCACGGGTGTTCCGGGCGCCGTCGGGCCCGGCCGCCCGCGAGATCGCCACACGCGAGCCTGGCGGCTCGGAGTGGTCGATCTCGAAGCCCGCCCGTGCCCTCCGGACCCTCCGACGCCCTCCACGCCAGTGAGGCCAGGTCTCTGATCGGTGGCTCGGCGCGTCGTCTCGAAGCCCGGCCAGGCCCCGCCGCCGCCCACGGGCACCGCAGCCAGGCCCTACCTTTCCTCGCAGGGTCCCGCACACCGGCCACACTTTCGTTACTGTGCGTTGCTTGTCCTGCTCACCACTCAGCAATTTCGCACGTAATTCCCCTGCGGATCGTTTATACATTCAATTTGCATCGTTGGAATTGCAACGTTTGTGGACCATCTCGAAAAATGACCGAGTTAAATTACGTGCGACTTTTGGGAGGGACCCACCAACCACGCACGAACCCTTTCCCCGCCCCGGCCTCACACACCCCGATTACCCAAAAATGTCGCACGTAATTCCCCTCCATATATTTCAAACTTTGAAATCAGACCGTTGGAATTGCAACGTTTGTGGGCCATCTCGAAAAATGACCGAGTTAAATTACGTGCGACTTTTGCTGGGACGGTTACCGCCGTCACTCTCGGTCCCCTCTACCGACAACGCGAACCGCGACCAAGATTAGCTACAACGAACTCCTTCACCAAGAACCGTCGCAACCATCACGAGAACCTGCAGAGCGCGGCGCCCCGCCCCCACGGGCCCCTACAGAACGCATCCACGGGCCCCTCCGGCGCTCGCCGCACCGGCGGTGGGGGTTTTGCAGCATTAGAAACTCCGCCTCGGCGTGTCGTCGGCGTGTCACACCTCTAATGATACAAATTCCCCGATTGGCGGTGGTGAGGCCCCGACGTGAGGCGGTGCAGTCGCCAAACTGCAGACCCATTGGATGAAAACAGCCAAAAATGCGCCGTTTTTGCTGAATGGGTCTGCACTTTGGCGGAATCGGTGGGTGCACGTGCGTTGGTTGGTTGATACTGCGCCGTCGAGTCGCGTGCTCGCTGCGGTCCTGGCAGCCGGGCCCTTCTACTGGCACCCTTAACCCGCTCATGCGCAGCTAAACCCTATGGGTGGCATGGTGGGCAGCCCGCCCAGGCCGCCACCTATCGGGTTAACCTGCGCATCAAAGGGCCCAGGCCGCCACCTATCGGGTTAACGTGCGCGGTAACGAGCGCGCGAGCGACGACAACGACGAACCAGAGCAATTTCGCACGTAATTCCCCTCCATATATTTCAAACTTTGAAATCAGACCGTTGGAATTGCAACGTTTGTGGGCCATCTCGAAAAATGACCGAGTTAAATTACGTGCGACTTTTGCTGGGACGGTTACCGCCGTCACTCTCGGTCCCCTCTACCGACCACGCGAACCACGACCAGGATTAGCTACAACGAACTCCTTCACCAAGAACCGTTGCAACCATCACGAGAACCTGCAGAGCGCGGCGCCCCGCCCCCACGGGCCCCTACAGAACGCATCCCCGCGCCCCCTGACATTTGTCATGGCTCCTCCTGCATCAAAGGACACTTCCGGCCCCACCTAAACGCGCGCAGACTGGGTGTCATGAACGCACAAGCAACGCCCGCCCTTCAGGCGACGAACATCCACCAGTCCTTCGGCCACGTCGACGCGCTGCGCGGCGTGGACCTGACCCTTATGCCCGGCGAGATCGTGGCGCTCCTCGGCGTCAACGGCGCGGGCAAGAGCACCTTCCTGGACATCGTCCTCGGCCTGGCCACCCCCACGCAGGGGGACATCAGCGTCTACGGCATGAGCCCGCGCGAGGCCGTGCGCCGCTCACTCGTCGGCGCCATGCTCCAGTCCGGGGCCTTGCCGCGCGACGGAAAGGTCCGCAAGACGATCGACCTGGTCGCCGCCATGCACGCCAACCCGATCCCCACCGACGAGCTCCTCGAGCGCACGAACCTGACGAAGCTTGCCAAGCGGCCGCTCAACAAGCTCTCCGGCGGCGAGGTACAGCGCGTGCGCCTCGCCCTCGCCTGTCCGGCAACCCGGACTTCCTGATCCTCGACGAGGCCACGGCCGGCATGGACGCCCTGGCGCGGCGCGCATTCTGGGACACAATGCACGCCGAGGCCGCGGAGGGCCGCACGCTCCTCTTCGCCACGCACTACCTGACCGAGGCCCGCAAGGAGGCCGATCGCATCGTCATCATCGACGCCGGCAAGGTCCTCGTGGATGCGCCGACCGAGCAGGTCGTCGCCGACAACGAGGACCTCGAAGACGTTTTCGAGCGCATCACCTCCCACGCCGACGCCGAGTGAGCGCTCGGGGTCACGCGCCTCGAAAGCCTGCCTCCGCCCCGAAGCAAGCCGTGCGCGACGGGCAGCTAGACGCGAGAACCCAGCCCAGACCTCGTCCCCACGGGCGCCCAAATCCCACGCGTGACAGGCCCCGGCCTCGTCCCGAGGCCGACGCCGAGGCCCCCGCCCCACGAACCCAGACACGACACACGAAGAAGGAATCATGACCACCCACGCACCCGCGCGTACCACCGACCGACCGATCCCCTTCCCCTTCACGGGGGCCGGGAAGCTGTGGCGCGCGACGTTCCTGTCGCACATCCTTAACCCGTGGAACATGGCGTTTGCCCTGCTCCTGCCCCTGTTTATGTACGCGATGTTCGGGATGACCGATGTTGCGCGCACCACGCAGACTGGGCGCGGCAACGTGGCCGCCGCGATGGTCGTCATGATGACCACGTACGGCGTGATCCTGGTGGGCGGGTCGCTCGGCGCGACGCTGTCCGTCGAGCGCACGACCGGAATCTCGCGCATGTACGCGCTGACGCCCATCCAGCCGTGGGTGATTCTCCTTGTGCGCCTCACGGCCCTGGTGGCGCTGAGCGCGTTCATCGCGCTCATCTGCTTCAGTGTTGGCCTGGCCACCGGCTCGCAGATGACGGCGGGCGCGTGGGCGGCCAGCGCCGCGGTCGTCATCGCGCTGTCGGCGCTCGGTGCACTCATCGGCCTGGCGTGCGGCTACACGATTAAGGGCGAGAACGCCTACAGCGCCTCGGCGTTCGTCATGGTGTTCGGCGCGTTCGTGTCCGGCATGTTCATCCCGCTGGAGCAGATGCCGCCCTTCGTCTCCCACGTCGCGCCCTTCACGCCCCTGTATGGCGCCGTCCAGGCGATCTACGCGGTCGCCGGTACCGTCCCGATGCCGACGGCGGCGTGGCTCAACATCGTCGGGTGGGTGGTTATCACGGCGGGCATCGCCTGGTGGGGCGCGTCCCACGACACGGCTCGCTAGGCTGGTGTCATGAAGGAGCGCTTGATCTCCCTGGCGTGGGCGGCCCCGTGGATGCTGTTCATGGGGTTTCCCCTCGCCTACGCCCTGGAACTGCCGGATCCGGCCCAGCGCGCGGGCCTCATCGGGTTGTGCGCCCTCGTCGCGGTCGTGAACTCGGGGACGTGGCTGGCCAATCCTCTGCCCGCGCGCAACTCCTTCACGAGGCCGTTCGTCCTCTCCCACGCGGCGTTGGCGGCGGCGACGGTCGCTTACCTCGTGTACGCGGTTTCCGTCGACACCCCTCACGCGTTCATGCTGACGTCGTATCTGTTGGTCGCGTGGGTGTTTCAGGCGCCGGGTAGGTTCATTGTCGTGGGCCTCGTACCGGTGACCGTTATCGCGGGGGTGGCCGCTTACGCGCAGGGTGAGCCCCTGTGGATGGGCTGGTACCTGGTGCTGCTGTGTGTCTTCGTGGGGGTGGCGCGTTGGCGCATGGAGCGTTCGGCCCGCGAGCATCTGCGCCGCCAGGATGCGATCCAGCGCGCAAAGGCCGCCGAACGGGCGCGCCTGAGCACGGACCTGCACGATATCCTCGGGCATTCGCTGACGGGGATCACGATGGTGTCCGAGCTGGCGGGTCGCCTCCTGGAGGCGGGGCGCGTGGAGGAGGCGCGCGAGCAGATTCGCGCGGTGACCATGCAGTCGAACGAGGCCTTGGCTGACGTCCGCCGCATCGTGGCGGCCACGCGGGCCCTGTCCCCCGTCGAGGAGCTTGAGGAGGCCCGCGCCCTCCTGGAGGTTGCGCGCATCGACGCGGACATCGCCAGCGAGGGCGAGCCGCCGTCGGGGCCTCGTTCGGCCGCTGCCGCTCACGTGATCCGAGAAGGCGTCACGAACGCGATCTGCACGCGCGCCCCTCGTGGGTTCGTATTCGCCTCTCCCCTGGCGGCGTGACCGTCACCAACGACGGTTACTCGGCCACCTACGCCGCGTCGAGCGCGGGATCGGGGTCGGGCCTGGCGGGCCTGTCCAAGCTGGTCGGCGACGAAGGCACGCTCACGTGGAGCGCGTCGGGCTCCACGTGGACGCTCGCGCTGTCCTTCGACGCTGCACCCGACGCCCACTCGTCGTGACCTTCGACGCTGCACCCGACGGTCACTCGTCCTGATTGTCCCGCTGCACTCCCCATCGACGAGGCCGTGGCCCCTCCCAGGGCCCCGCGCGGTCCCGGGAGGGTGAGTCGGCCTCGTCCTGAGGGGTGAGCACACCCGAGAGATGATCCTGCGACCTGCGTTAGCCTTGTACCCCAGGCACAGAGAAACAGGAGGGTGACGTGACGATTCGGGTGCTCGTGGCCGATGACCAGGCGATGATTCGCGGGGCGCTGGCGGGGCTGCTGGACCTGGAGCGCGACATTGAGGTCGTCGCGCAGGCCGCCGACGGCGCGCAGGCCCTCGAGGAGCTGGGACGCCTGGCATCGGCGGACGCCCCGGCCCACGCAAGCGCCCCCGCCGACGTCGCAATCATCGACATCGAAATGCCGCGCATGGACGGCATCACGGCCACGCAGGCGATTCGCTCCCGCTTCCCCGGCGTGCGCGTGCTCATCGTGTCGACGTTCGGGCGCCCGGGTTACTTGCAGCGCGCCCTCGACGCGGGTGCCACGGGCTTTATGGTGAAGGATGCGCCGGTCGAGGCCCTGGCCGACGGAGTGCGCACGGTGGCCTCGGGGGGCCGCGCTATTGACCAATCCCTGGCCTTAGAGGCCTTGTCGACTGGCTCGTCGCCCCTGACGGATCGCGAGGCCGACGTTTTGCGCGAGGTCGAGGGCGGCGGGACTATCGCGGACATTGCCCACTCCCTGCACCTGAGCCAGGGGACGGTGCGCAACCACGTGTCCTCGGCGATGCTGAAGATGAACGCGCGCACCCGCGCCGAGGCCGCGTCCCTGGCCCGCGCCGCCGGCTGGCTATAAAATCCTGGCCCCTACGCACGTGGTATCAGAGTGATACCATGCATGCATGGCTATGACGCTCCGCCTCGACGAGGAACACGCGCGCAAGCTGGAAGAGCTCGCGCAACGCTCCGGCACATCAAAGCACGATGCCGTTCTGCGCGCGATCGACGAGGAGTTCAACCGCATGACCCACCGTCAGCGCGTCACCGACGCGCTCAACCAAACCGTCGAGCGCTGGGGAGACGCGCTGGAGCGACTAGGACAATAGCCGTGCCGTGCGAGTTTTTGTCGCTCGAGGATCTGCTCGATATTGTGGCCGCGCTTCGCCTCGGGCCGGTTCGAGACCTCGGTCTCCTCAACGCAGCAGCACTGCGCCCCCAGACCACGCTCATGGGCCACGAGGCATACCCGCCACTCTCGGAGAAAGCCGCGGCCTTACTCGAATCGCTGACGAAGAATCACGCACTCGTCGACGGCAACAAGCGCCTGGCCTGGGCAGCCGGTAGCGTCTTCTTGTCCCTCAACGCAGCCGTCATTCGCGAGTCAGTCTCCAACGACGACGTGTACGAGCTTGTGATCGCGGTCGCGTCGTCTCAGGCGACGCGCGAGCAGGTGTGCGCCGCGTTGGAAGAGTGGACCTCTACGCGCCCATGAAACGCGAGTTGCGCGCGAACAGGGGCAGGAGCCGTACGCCCAGGTAGGTGCCCAGCGTGTTCGTGATGAGGTCGTCGATGTCGACGACGCGGTAGGTGCAGGGCACGAGGCCGAACAGGCCCGTGTACTGCGTGAACTCGATGAGGCAGGAGAGCACCGCGCCGACCAGAAGCCACACGAGCACGCGTCGGCTGGGGATTGCGCGGGCCAGGCGCCCGCCGTCGGTGGGCAGGTTCTCGCTGGCCGTACGGGAGCGCCGGATCCGCCACGTCATCTCGGCCAGGGCACCCAGCGGCATGAACAGGACGATATTAAGCAGGATCGACAGGGCATACAGGGTCCCGCGCAGCTGCTCACCCTCCCGGAATTGCTCGGCGACGGCGCTCAGCGACCCGAAGGGCGTGTAGTTGTCCCAGTGCAGAATCGCGGCGCACGCCGCCTGCGGGTCGGAGGGGATCGGCAGGAGCACGAAAATCAGCAGGCCCGCCAGGTAGAGGATCCACGCGAGCGGGAGCGCGCGCGGCAGCCTCCACATCGACGAGGCCATGGCTGCGACCACGGGGATCTCCGCGGTCCTGGGGGTATCTGGGTTTTCCTCGCGCTCCAGGAGAGCGCCGGTGTCCCGTGAGCGCCGATAGATGAGGGGAAGGGCCTTAGACACGGTCAAGTGAGAGTGTTTCTGGCTGTCGGTCTCGGCGTCGTGGGCGGAGGCGTGCGCGGCGAGGCGACCGTCGCGCAGGCGCTTGCGGTCGGCGCGCCGACCGAGGATCCACCACAGGGCGCACGTGAGCGCACTGAATCCTGCGTAGAATCCCAGGTCCATCGCCCAGTTGATTGCCGTATACATGTCACTCCTCTTCCTGAGGCGAACATTACCGGCGTTGCTCGGGAACGTACACGACGTTGCGGGGTGTTCCACATTCGATGGACACATGTTGAGAAATTGCCTGAGATTCGCCTTGAAATCGCTTGGTCAGACGCGCATGAATACCCCTGTCATGTATGTGAGCATCACGCACGTGCCAATACTTCAAACAGGCTGACAGTTTCGGACTAGTAATCACCCCGGACAGGTCGCCAGCTGGGTCGCCAACGCATCCTGTTCGGCCTGGGTGACGCTGAGCCCATAGGAGTTTCACCGCGATCTGGAGTTTGACGTAGTCGCAGCGGAAATCGGCGTTGGGCGGCAGCCACTGGTCGGCTGACGCGGCAGACTTGTCCTGATTCGCCTGGCCGTCGACCGCGAGGAGGTTGTTGGGGTCGTTGGCGAACTCCGTTCGGCGCTGCTCATCCCACTGCCACGCGCCCGAGCGCCACGCATCGGCCAGGGCGACGACGTGGTCGATCTGGACCAGGGACGACGTCTTCTCCCCCCCCTCTCGAACTGGATCGTCTGTCCCGTGTATGGCTCGGCGAGAGTGCCGGACAGGACCACGCAGTCATGCGTCCCGGGCTTGAAGGTGGGACGCGCCAGGTCACGGGCCAGGATGTCGTTGCGAGTGTCGCAGCCATTGTGATTCGTGTCCGCCCAGCGCTGCCCGAAGGCCTCGCGGTCGTATTCCGGGACGGCCGCGGACTGGTCCGGGGAGCGGATCGTGAGTTCGCGCAGCTGACGCGCCGCCTCGCTGTCGGGCAGTGAGGACAGGGCTTGACCGCTGCGCATCGGCGGCCACCCCAGGCGCGTGCGCAGGTCCAGCAGGTCCCAGCCGACGCCGGGCGCGAACGCCCACACAAAGGCAGCGAGGATCAGCAGGGCACCGACCTTATCCCCGATGTTCCTGCGACGCCGACGTCTGCGTGCCATAAATCCTCCTTACCGTGCGCCATCCCCACGCAGCCAATGTACATGGGGGCACCACGACGATTCGTCGGGGTGCCCCCATCATGGACTAGGCCGCCTACATCTGCGTACCGGCCGAGGCCCCTTGCGTTTCCGCTACTTCAACGAGCGCACAAACTGACGCCCGAAGTAGATGGCCACGATGATAAGCGTCAGCGCGCCCATCGAGACCAGCTGAGCCCGGCCCTCGTCACTCATGAGCATGAGGACGGCGATACCTCCCAGCCCCACGAGGACCAGCCACGGCAGCCACGGCCAGCCTGGCATGCGGATCCCCAGGTTGCCAGAACGCTCCAACGAAGGGTGCAGGCGGATCAGCGAGATGATGATGAAGGTCCACACGATCAGCAGGACCATACCGATCGCGTTGATGAGCATCGTCAGGATCGAGCCCGGCAGATACCAGTTGCCCACCACGGCCAGGAGGGCCAGCAGAACGACGAGGCCCACCGCGCGCTTCGGGGTACGCCCGGCCTCAATATCGCCTTCCAGCTCGGCGGCCAGGACGGCCTCGTCATCCTCGAGGGCGGCCTCGACGACCGTGCGCGAACGCTCCTTCGTGGCCGCGGGCGCCCCGAGCAGCCAGCGCGGGCCCATGTCACGGGCGGACAGGGAGTAGACCATGCGCGAGGACGCGTAGATGTTCGCGGAGAACGCGGAGACAAGCGCCATGAAGATGATGACGTTCATAATCGTTCCGACGGCCCGAATGCCCGCCATCTCGAGGATCGTCTTAAAGGCGTCAGGACCCATGGCCTCGCTATCCCACGGCAGCAGGGCAATCAGCAGAAGGACGGAACCGACGTAGAACACGAGGATACGGGTAACGACCGAGCGGATCGCGCTAGCCATGGCAGCGCGGGGATCCTCGGCCTCGGCCGCGGCAATCGTGACGATCTCGAGGCCACCGAAGGAGGTAATCACCGCGAGCAGCGCAACCGCAATGCCGGACACCCCCGTGGGTGCAAGTCCGCTGTGTCCCAGGATGTTCTGCAAGACGCCCTCATGGCCGGGCAGCGGCCCGACGAAGACTGTTCGCGCTACTAGGAACACGCCGACGGCCAGGAAGGCGATGATCGCAATGATCTTCACCATCGACAGCCAGGCCTCGATCTCGCCGTACTGACCGGCGGCCAGCAGGTTAATGCCGCCGATGACGACGACAATGACGAGGGCGATCACCCACTGGGGCACCTCAGGGAACCACTTGACGAAGTACTCGGCCGCACCCGTGACCTCCAGGCCCGAGACCATAATCAGCATGACCCAGTACAGCCACCCGATCGTAAACCCTGCCCACCGGCCGATCCCGGCCTCGGCGTAGGACGAGAAGGATCCCGTCGACGGCAGGGACGAGGCCAACTCGGCCAGGGCCAGCATGACCGACACGACGATCATGGCGGCGACCAGATAGGACACGAGGACGGCGGGGCCGGCCTGCGCGATCGCGGAACCCGTACCCACGAAGAAGCCGGCGCCGATCGCCAGGCCCAGGGCCATCATGGACAGGTGCCACGTCTTGAACTGCTTGCGCGCAGGGGCGCTAGCCGTCGACGCGGCGGAGGACGTAGAAGGAGGTGTTGATTTGGGATTCACACCGCCATACTAACGCCTACCCCTGCGCAGAGCTTTCAACTGCGAATATGTGAGAGTGATCGTCCATTCACGGGTCTGCGGCAGCCTCCAGCGCCGCCAATGCGCCATACCTGTAAAGACCAGACCCACGACGATGGAAGCACCCATGCCGAGGACCGGCTGACCCATATACCAAAACACGACCGTGACGACCGAGCAGACGAAGGCCGGTGTCGCGTACAGGTTATTGCCTCCGAAAACCCGGGGCACGAGGCCCGCAGAAATGTCGCGAATCATACCGCCACCGATCGCGGTCATGACGCCCAGCAGGATCGCGGGCATGATCGCGAAGCCGGCATCCAGGGTCTTGATCGCGCCCGTCGCACTCCAGCAGCCCAGCACCATGCCGTCCGCGATGACAAGGAGAACCGACCACGCGCGCGAGTTCATGTGGAAGGCCATCGCGATGAGCGCACCAAGAATCGCGAACCACAAATAATAGGGGTCGGTGATCGCCACGGGAGCGCCCGTGCGCGTCGACAGGAGCATGTCGCGGACCATGCCGCCCGCGAGCGCAGTCATGATCGCGAGAATACAGAAACCGACGGCGTCGAAGTTGCGTTCGCGCGCAACCTTGCCGCCGAGGATGCCATTGAGAAGAACGCCCATGAGGTCAATGGCTCGGAAGACCTCGGGCAGGGATTGGTTCAGCGCGTCGAGCAAGTGCATGGCAATCCGAAACGTCGGTGAGTGCGGGTCGTCCTCATGGTACCGCGTCGCCTCGCTCGGGTGCGCGCAGGTGGAGGGGTCGGCCTCGTCCCGGCGTGCCCTATCCCGACGCGCTCGCGTCAGCTCGGCCCCGGCCTCGTCCCGGTATGCTATGCCGGCCCGGCCTCGTCCCCGCGCGCCTCGACCACCCGCCCGGGGTGCGACAATGTCACCATGACTGCTCTCTTCGCTGGGCTGACCACCCTGGATGTCCTTCACCGCCTCGACCATGTGCCGGATGTGGGCGTGAAAGTGACGTCGACGGGGTTCACGATGGCGGCGGGCGGCCCGGCGACGAACGCGGCGGTGACCTACGCGGCACTGAGTGCGGCCGCGCGGTCTCTCTCCATCGACGAGGCCGTGGCCCCCCTCCTCGGGTCCCGCCTCCTGCGAGGATGGGCCAGTGCTGTTGACGGCGCTCGGCTCGGGCCCGGTGTCGGCCTTTCTCGCGGCGGATTTGGCGGCCGCGGGCGTGACAGTCCTGGACGCGACGACGCCTCTAGCGGCCGACGCCGCGTCTCCCGGCGACCACGCGACAGCGTCCCCCGCCTCGCACCTTCCTGAGCCGGGCGAGCGCGGGCCGGCCCAGGCCTCGTCCCCTACGAGTCGGGAGCCCGCCATCTCATCGATCATCGAGCACCCGGCCGGGCGCATGGTCGCCTCGACGAACGCGCGGCTGGAGGCTGATCCCGCGCGCGTCGCCGCCGAGCTGCCGCGGCGCGTCGGCGTCGTCCTGATCGACGGGCACAACCCGGCGCTGGCGCATGCGGCGCTGACTCTGGGCGTGCCGGAGGTCGGCGGTGACGATCCTTTCGCCCAGCTCGAGGCCCGCCCACCGCACCTGCGCGTCCTGGACGGCGGATCGTGGAAGGACTGGCTGCCCGCCCTGCTGGGCTTCGTCGACGTCGCCGTCGTGTCGGAGGATTCGCGCCGCCGCTCGTCGCGCACGCCGGCGGGGAGGAGGTCGCGGGCTTCCTGCGCGGCTTCGGCATCACGCGCACCGTGCGCACGCGCGGCGAGCGTCCCGTCCAGTATTGGTGGGACGGGACCCATGGCGAGGTTCCCGTGCGCGAGGTGGCGCACGCCTCGACGATGGGGGCCGGCGACGCGTTCCACGGCGCGTTCGCGTGGGCGCTGGAGCGCGCCGGGGACTCCGACCCGGAGCGCCTTATCCGTTTCGCGTCGGCCGTTGCGGGGGTGTCGGTCTCGTCTTTCGGTACGAGGCAGTGGCTGGCTTCCCCGGACCTGGCCGAGTTGGTGCGCGGCTGGTAGGCGCGCGGCCGGCTCTCGCGCGCGGATCATTCCCCGCGAGGCCCATTCCCAGCGAAGCCCAGAACCGCTGATTGCCGCTGGGGGCACCACGCCGGAGCGCCGCTACGCGGCGCTCCCCAAAGTCGCACGTAATTTAACTCGGTCAGTTTTCGAGACACCCCACAAACGTTGCAATTCCAACGACGCATTTTCAAAGTCTGAAATATTCACGAGGGAATTACGTGCGACATTTTTGGGAAACCATGCCCCCTGCGGACGAGAGAGCCACCGGGCAGCTACCGGCCTGCTGGCACCCACCGACTCGCCCACTGCACGGCGACGTCCGGCAGCTCGGGCAGACTCGCGGCGGAGGAGGCGCGCAGGGCGCGCGCCACGGCCTCGTCACTGACGGGCACGCCGTCGACCGGCGTGTACTCGCCGACGATACCGGCGGGCGGCTCGGTCATTTCGACGAGGGACCCGACGGGCAGCAGATGGAAGGCGTCGCGCGTGCGGTCGACCAACCCGGTTTCCTCATCGAAGCTGTCGTGCGTGATGAGGATGGGCGCGGTCACGCCACGCAGGGCCTTCTCGCCCGAGACCATAGACATGTCGGCCAGGGTGCCCTTGTTGATGGTGAAGTGGCGACGCACGGAGCAACTGTCGTCAGGCACAGTGGTGGTGCCATGGCGCTCGAGGTCGGACAGCTGCACGTCGGAAAACACCAGGTCCCAGTCGTACGACAGCGGCCCGAGCACCGGTGAGACCAGCACGTAGGTCTGCACGGAGGGCGGGTTGGCGCGCAGAGCGACGATGGCACCGAATTCGTGGCCGACGCAGATTTGACGCGCGAAGCCCTGGTCGGCCAGCCAACCGGAGGCCGCGCGGAAGTCCTCAATGAGCGGGTCAAAGGTGATGATTTCGTCGCCGGATTCCCCGTGGCCGGAGAAGTCGAAGGCGAGGGTCGCGTAGCCCGCGCGGCGCAGCGCGCGCCCGAGGGAGTCGAACATGCCCGATGCGTGACGATCCGACAAAAAGGTGTGAGAAAAGATCACCGCGGCGTCGCGGGAATCCACCGGGCGCGTGAAAGTCCCGGAGATGAACACTCCCCGGGGCGTCTGAATCGTTATCTGGCTCACGAATTAAACATAGCGCGTTTGCCGCCTCGAAGGAAAGGGGATGCCCACAGTGCGCGCAAATGTGACAAGGGGACGAGGCCTTGGCGCGGCTCCGAGAGAAATCTCCCCTAGGCGGCAGGGGCGTGCGTTCAGGGGCGGGCCGCCACTAAGATAAAGGGTGGATATGCGCGGGTGAACAGGCCCGCGCGAGGGCGTTGACCCTGATCGCGGGCCGGCGCCCCCACGCAGCGAGAGAAGGACACTCATGGGAACCAAGACCGGCATCCTCATCGGCGTTGGCATCGGATACGTTCTGGGCGCGCGCGCCGGGCGTGAACGCTACGAGCAGATCCGTGCCGGCGCCTCGAAGGTTCGCCGTTTCCCGATCGTCGCACGCCCCCTGGACGCCGCGGGCCAGAAGGTCTCGGATATCGTGCGAGCGGGCGGCGAGCAGGTGACCGACAAGGTCGCCGACGCCGTCAAGGAGCGCCTGTTCGGCGCGCCCGCCTCCCAGCCGACGACGGTCGATGCGCAGGCTACCTCCTCGACGACCCAGCGTTGAGCGCGCGAGGGAACGAGGCCTCGGCAATGAACGCGGACCAGGTGGCCTCCGACCGGGAGCCGACGCGCGAGCAGATTAAGCGCTGGCGCAAGCACCTGGCGGAGGAGCGCATGGAGGCGCGCACCTACCGTGACCTGTCGGAGCGTCGCACGGGCGAGGAGCGCGCGGTCCTGCTGCAGTTGGAGGAGGCGGAGCGTCGCCACGAAGAGTATTGGCTGGCGCGCCTGGGTGAGCGGGCCCTGCCTGCGCCGAAGCCGCCGCTGCGCACCCGCGCCGCGTCGGTCCTGGCGCACCTGTTTGGCACGATTTTCATTCTGGCGATGGCCCAGCGCGCGGAGCAGCGTTCCGCCCGCGACGTGGATGACGACGTGCCCGCGCACATGCAGGCGGATGAGCATATCCACGCTGAGGTCATTCGTTCCCTGGCGGCCAAGTCCCGCGAGACGCTGGCGGGCACGTTCCGCGCCGCGGTGTTTGGGGCGAATGACGGCCTGGTGTCGAACTTGGCGCTTGTGCTGGGCGTGGCGGCGACGGGCATGGAGCCGCACGTCGTGTTGCTGACGGGCGTGTCGGGCCTGCTCGCGGGCGCGCTGTCGATGGCGGCGGGCGAGTGGGTGAGCGTGCGCAGTCAGCGTGAGCTGCTTGACGCCTCGATCCCGGATCCGGACGCGCATCAGGCGGTCCCGGATTTGGACGTGGACGCGAACGAGCTGGCCCTGGTGTTTCGTGCGCGCGGGGAGAGCGAGGAGGAGGCGGAGGCTCACGCGAAGCAGGTTTTCGCGCGTCTCGCTAAGCCGGCGACCGGCGAGTCCGGCGCGATCGCGGTGCGCGCCGCGCTGGGCGGCAGCCCCGAGTCGGACGGCGCGGGCGAGCAGGTGGGCACGCCCACGAAGGCGGCGCTGTCCTCGTTCTGTTTCTTCGCGGCGGGCGCGTTCTTCCCGCTGGTTCCCTACATTCTGGGATTGACTGGCCTGACGGCTATCGCCGTCGCGGCCGCGATTGTCGGAGTCGCCCTGCTGTTCACGGGCGGCGTGGTCGGCATCTTGTCGGGCCAGCCTCCGATGCCTCGCGCACTGCGCCAGCTTGTCGTGGGTTACGGCGCCGCGGGCGTCACCTACCTGCTGGGCTTGTTGTTCGGCACGACGGTCGCCTGAGTCTTCCACACCGGGGCCGAGGCCGGGGCCGCCTCGTGCTTCCCCTGACCTCAAGGGCGTGGTGAGGCGGCCCAGACCAGCATTCCCGTATCGTCACGCGGTCACATTGGCGCGACTGATTGTCGCGCGAGAGCGCGCAGGGTGCCGTGTCACCACGGCCAGTAACGCTGATTTTGTGTCGGCCTGGGCTCAACCCTGTGCCCGTATTCACCGACGACTTGATCGAAGATGTCGCCGGAATCGACGATGTCAAATTGCCATCCGATACGACGCACACGACGACCATCGTCATCTGAATAGAACACTTCTTCCCATGTATCTGGCTTGATACGGAAGAGGGCACGCGTGACGCCTCGATAGGCGGCGGCGACGTACTCAATTCCTTTCTGCTGGATCGTATCCTCGCTTAATTTCCACCACGAGCAAGTAGACTCACCGATTTCTTGGTAGTGCTGTTTTCGCACGGAGGACTCGAGCCACTCCCGTTTGTAGCCGTATCCCTGACGGGTTCCTCCTCCTGGAATATCAGACTCATCGTCCACCCAGTCCCCTAGCGGAAAAATGAGCAGCGGCTCATCGTATTCGAGCACAGGAGCTGCCTTCTCCTCGATCAATCTCTCGAGACGCACGATCCCATGTCCACGAGAGGCTTCCTTGCGGCGATTTGTCAGCTGGAGTCGAGCTGCATCAGGAACGCGCGACTCTTCCTCTTCTAGCGGCACGACCGGGAAAGACGTCAGGAGGTCGATACACGCGGCTTCCACCTGCGTATATTCAGCCTTGTTCAGCCCATGACGAATAATCCAAATGTCAATGTCGCCGTCAAGTTCGCGGATTTACGCACTTTGTCTGAAAAGGCCTGCTCGTCCACCTCAGTCTCAAGGTCTCCGCCGTCATAGGTCCACAGGGCTTCTCGGCCGTGAGCCGCGAAGCGCTCCCCCGTTCCTTTCCCAATGTAGAAGGGAATTCCGTTGCGAGGGTCGACGAGCGCGTAGACATAGTGCCCAAGTTCGTCGGCAACCTGTCGAAGAACATCGGGGGATACCTCATCTTTTGTCACAGACACCATTGTTTGCTTCTTTCTTTAGAGGAATAGGAGTACCCATAATTTTACAGGTAGGCTACGATCTTCGCTGTGTTCATCGGTGCCGTTTGCGAGGCGGGCAACGCAGGCATGGACCCAGGTGCGTACGGCCTGTGGCACACTGTGGGGATGGTAGATTTTCTTTCTCGCGCGCGCGGCGCACTGGTGGGCCTCGCGGTCGGCGACGCTCTGGGCACCACGAACGAGTTTCAGCCCGCGGGCTCCTTTGAGCCGATCTCGGACATGGTCGGCGGAGGCGTCTTCGACCTCGAACCAGGCCAGTGGACGGACGACACGTCGATGGCACTGTGCCTGGCGGATTCTCTGCTGGCATTGAACCGCTACGACTCCTACGACGTCATGGAGCGCTACGACCGCTGGCGCAAGGACGGGTACCGCTCCTCGACTGGAACCTGCTTCGACATCGGCAACCAGGTGATGCGCTCCCTGTGGGACTTCCACGAGAACCCGCGCATCCCCGAGGGCGCGCCCCGCTCCACCAGCGCAGGCAACGGCGCGATCATGCGCCTGGCGCCCGTCGTCATCGCCGGCTTCGAGGAGCGCGAGATCCGCGAGATCGTTGTGACCGCTGGCCTGAGTGCGCGCGAGACGCATTATTCGGTCGAGGCCGAGGCCGCCACCGAGGTCTTCGCCGCCCTCCTCGTGGGCGCACTCCTCGGGTGGGCGCCGGAGCACATCATGAACGTCGGCTGGGCATCAACGGGTCCCGCCTTCGACGAGATGGCCGCCCGCGTCATCAGCGACGACCCGGCCGAGCGCGCCTCGTGGGAGTCAGAGACCAGCGGCTACATCGTCAACGGCCTGCGCCTCGCTGTTCACGGCCTCCTGGATTTCCCGTCCTTCAAGGATGCGACCCTGGCGATCGCAAACCTTGGCGGGGACGCGGACACGAACTGCGCGATCTACGGCCAGCTGGGCGGCGCTTTCTACGGGATCGAGGCCATCCCGGCCTCGTGGAGGTCCACCCTGTATCAGGGCGAGGAGATCGACGCGCTTGCCCGCGCCCTCGTGGACCTGCGCCTGGAAGAGCCGCTGACGCGTTTCGACGAGGACCTGTAAGCCCCGCCGCACCCCGCCACCCCCGCCGCGCCCCGCGGCCCACCCCCGCGTCGTCGCTTCACCGCCCGCTGCACCCACACCTCGTCAACCTACACCCAACAGATACCCAACAATGTCGCACGTAATTCCCCCACCCCTCTTTCAAACTTTAAAATCGGACCGTTGAAATCATGCGGATTTAAGCCGCACCCAAAAACTGACCAAAGGGAATTACGTGCGACTTTTGGTGTCTGAGCCCCTTCCGCCGCATCCCACGCGCCACTCAGCCACCGCCTCTGGCCAGCGACTAGACTGGCGGCATCATGCCTGACTCTCGCCCCACGCCTTCGTCCGACCCCAACGCACGCCGCCAACGCGCGCGCAACACGGGTCGCGGTTCCGACGATCAGCACGGCCCCCGCCCCACTCGCCGGACGGGCCGCCCGCAGCGCGAGCACGCGCGCAGCAACGACAGCAACCACGTCGACCGCGCGAACCGAAGCAATCGCCGCCCCCAGCGCGAGCACGCGCGCCCCTTCAAGCCCTTCACACCGGAGCAGCTAGCCGAGCGCGCAGCCGCGATCCCGGTCATCGAATTCCCCGACCTGCCGGTGAGCGCCCGCCGCGACGAGATCGCGCGCGCCATCCGCGACCACCAGGTGGTCATCGTGTCGGGCGAGACGGGCTCGGGTAAGACGACGCAGCTGCCGAAAATCTGCATGCAGCTGGGCCGCGGCGTGGCCGGCATGATCGGGCACACCCAGCCGCGCAGGCTCGCGGCGCGCTCGGTCGCGGACCGCATCGCCCACGAGCTGGGCCAGACCGTGGGCCGCGAGCGCGGCCAGGTGGTCGGCTACCAGGTGCGTTTCACGGACGAGGTCGGCCCCACGACCCTCGTTAAGCTCATGACGGACGGCATCCTGCTGGCGGAGATCCAGTCGGACCCGATGCTGCGCCGCTACGACACGCTCATCATCGACGAGGCCCACGAGCGCAGCCTCAACATCGACTTCATCCTGGGCTACGTCGCGCGCCTGCTGCCTGCACGCCCGGACCTGAAGGTCATCATCACGTCGGCGACGATCGATTCGGATCGTTTCGCGCGTCATTTTGGCACGTGGGAGGGCGCTCCCGGCTCGGGTCGCCTGATCGAGCTGGCGCCGGTCATCGAGGTGTCGGGCCGCACGTACCCGGTGGAGATCCGCTACCGTCCCCTCGGCCCGACGACGCCCTCGTCGTACACGTCCGAGGCCTCGGCGCAGCAGGCGGACGAGGTCATCGAGACCACTGACGTCACCGAGTCCGGCCCCATGCAGCTGGTCCTGGAGGACCCCGACGACGAGCTGGCGACGCTGGGCTACGGCATGGGCGAGGACATCGACGTGGAGACCGCGATCTGCCACGCGGTGGACGAGCTGAGCGCGGAGGGCGACGGCGACATCCTGGTCTTCCTGCCCGGCGAGCACGACATCCGCGACACGGAGGCTGCCCTCCTCGATCACCTGAAGGGACGAGGCCGGCGCGCGGGAGACGACAAGGGCGCACGCCCGGGGGACATCGAGATCCTGCCCCTGTACGCACGGCTGACGGCAGCCGAGCAGCATCGCGTGTTCGAGCCGCATCGCCTGCACCGCGTGGTCCTGGCCACGAACGTCGCGGAGACGTCGCTGACGGTGCCGGGCATCCGCTACGTCATCGACCCGGGTTTGGCGCGTATTTCCCGCTATTCCAACAAGACGAAGGTGCAGCGCCTGCCGATCGAGCCGGTCAGCCAGGCCAGCGCGAACCAGCGCGCGGGCCGATGCGGCCGAGTCGCGGAGGGTGTGGCAATCCGCCTGTTCTCCCAGGCCGACTACCTCTCGCGCCCGCGTTTCACGGAGCCGGAAATCCTGCGCACGTCGCTCGCCAGCGTCATCTTGCAGATGGCGTCGCTCGGCCTGGGCGCGGTCGAGGACTTCCCGTTCCTGGACGCCCCGGATCGCCGGGCGGTGCGCGACGGCGTGGCCCTCCTCGTGGAGATCGGCGCGCTCGCGTCCGGCGAGCCGCAGGAGCGCCGAGGCCGTGGCGACCGTTCCCGCACACGCGACGAACGCGGCACACACACGACGCAGGCAACGCGCGGGATACCCGCGCGGATCAGGACGCCTCGGGCACCGCGCCCACCGCCCGGGACGCTGAGCAGCCGGACGCGGCCCCGGCCTCGTCCCAGTACAGGCTCACCGGCATCGGCCGGGACCTGGCGCGCCTGCCGATCGACCCGCGCCTGGGGCGCATGCTGCTAGAGGCCGAGCGCCTGGGCTGCGCCTCGGAGGTGCTCGTCATCGTGGCGGCGCTGTCGATCCAGGACGTGCGCGAGCGCCCGGCCGAGCATCAGGGCACGGCGGACGCCTCGCACGCGCGCCTGGCCGACCCCCATTCGGACTTCATCACCTACCTGAACCTGTGGCGCTACCTGGCGGTGCAGGCGCGCGACCTGTCGGGCTCGGCGTTCCGGCGCATGTGCCGCGCGGAGTTCTTCCACTACCTGCGGTGGCGCGAATGGCGCGACGTGGTCGGCCAGCTGCGCCAGATGGCCCGGGCGCTGGGGATCGCCGTGGGGCCGGTGGGCGAGCCGTCGACGGGCGACGTCGTGGAGGCCGCCCAGTTCGGCGGCGCGCAGGACGCGGCCGTGCGCGCAGTCCTGGCCTACGGGCAGGGGCCGGCTTCCGTGGACGCGGACCAGGTGCACCGCTCGCTGCTGGTCGGCCTGCTGTCCTACCTGGGGTCGTGGGACGAGACGAAGCGCGACTACGAGGGCGCGCGCGGCACGCACTTCACGATCTGGCCGGGCTCGGGCGTGAGCGGGCACCCCGCCTGGGTGATGACGGCGGAGCTCGTGGAGACCTCGCGCCTGTTCGCGCGCACGGTGGCCCGCATCCGCCCGGAGTGGGTGGAGCCGGCGGCGCGCGGCCTGCTCAAGCGCTCGTATTCGGAGCCGTTCTGGTCGGTCGGCAAGGGCGCGGCGATGGTCCGCGAGCGCGTGACCCTCTATGGGCTGACGCTGGCGGCGGACCGCGAGGTGCTGCTGGGGCGCTTGGGTGATCTCGTCATCGACGAGGCCGTGGCTGCCTCGCGCTCTCACGCTCCGCGCGCGGGGTCGCTGGAGGCGCTGGCGGCCGGGTTGGTGTCGGCATCGAAGGATCCGCTGTCGTCAGGGTCATTTGAGCCGCGTCATTTCGAGGAGCTGGCGGCCACGCGCGAGGGGACGACGGCCCGCGAGCTGGCCCGCGAGATGTTCATTCGCAACGCCCTGGTGGATGGCCAGTGGAGGGAGAGGCACGGTTTCCAGCGCCGAAACGAGGCCCTGGTGGAGCAAGCGCGCGAGGTTGAGCGCCGTAGCCGCACCCACGGCCTCGTCGCGGACGAGCAGGCGCGCTTCCATTTCTTCGACGACCTGATCCCCGAGCACGTGACCAGCGCGGCGGCGTTCAACCGCTGGTGGAAGGACGAGCGCCGCTCTCACCCGGACCTGCTGATTTACCCGGCGTCCCTGCTGATGCCGCGCGAGGCGACCGCGGGCGAGGGCTTCCCAGATCGCTGGCAGTGCGGCGAACTGTCGCTGGCGCTCAGCTACGAGTTCGCGCCGGGCAGCCCGCGCGACGGCGTGTCGATGCGCATCCCGATCGAGGTGCTCGAACGCGTGAGCGATGCGGGCACGGACTGGCTGGTGCCCGGCATGCGCGAGGACCTGCTGACCGAGGCGATCCGTGCCCTGCCCAAGGGCGTGCGCCGCCTCCTGGCCCCCGCGCCGGACGTGGCCGCGTCGGTGGCTCGCTGGATCGAGCAGGCTGGCGACGAGCCGGCCGAGGCCGTGGTGGCGTCGGTGGGTTCCGACGCTGCGGGGTCCGACGCTGCGGGGTCCGGCGGTGCGAGGGCCGACGGTGCGGGTTCTGCGAAGGGCGGCGGGAAGAAGACCGCCCAGTCCGACGAGCCTGACCCCCTGAGCCTGGATGCCGCGATGGGACGCCTGGCCGCGTGGGGCGCGACCTCGGGCCGTCTCTCGACGCGCAATTCTCCCGCAAAGGCCTCCAAGAAGGGCGCGCAGAAGGCCACCGCACAGCAGGCCTCGGCGGGAGCGAGCGCGGGCGCGACGGGCACAGCGGCGCAGCCGGGCACGAATCCCACGACCGGCGCGATCATTGGCACTGGGAGTCACGCGGGAGCGAGCGCGGGCGAGGCGACCGGCGCGGGCGCGACGGGCACAGCGGCGCAGCCGGGCACGAATCCCACGACCGGCGCGATCGTCGGCCCTGGGAGTCACGCGGGAGCCGTCGCATCGGGCGCGGCCACGTCGGCCAACGCCTCCGGCACTGCTGCCCCCACGCGCCGCACGCTCACCGACGGCCCCGTCCTGGACGCCCTCGCCCACGCAGTGCGAGTCCTGCGCGGCGTAGACCTGTCCGACTCCGACCTGGCGCACGCGCGCGCCCACCTGCCTGACCACCTGCGCATGACCTTCGTCGTCACCGACGCATCGGGCAAGGAGCTGGGCTCGGGCAAGGACCTGGCCTACCTGCAACGCTCCCTCGCCAGCGCCGCCAACAAGGCGGTGCGCACGGCCGTGCGCGCGGCCCTCGAGGAGGCCAGCGAGAAGCAGGCCCGCAGGAACAAGCGCGGGCGCGGCACCTCAGGGCAGGCAGCCACCGGCGCGAACAACACCGCGAGTGGAGCACCCTCCCCCACCGACACCTCCACGGGATCGTCCGGTGGGGAGAGTCCCTCCACTCCGGCTCACGGCGCGACCACGATGGGCACCGGATCCCACGACGCGGCCCAGGCCTCGTCCCCCGCACCGGACCCCACCTTCCACGCCGACGGCATCACGCAGATGCCGACGCTGCCGCGCTCGATCACCCAGACCTCGGGCGCGATGACGCTGCGGGCCTTCCCCGCGCTGGTCCCCCAGGGCAGCGCCGCGGCCCCCGCGGCGGGCGTGCGCGTCATGGCGAGCGCCGCCGAGGCGGACCGCGAACATCGCGCCGGCCTCGCCCGCCTGCTGCTCACCCGCGTCGCCCTGGCGACGAACCGCGTGACCACGCGCTGGACGGGCCGCGAGGCCCTCATGCTGGCGGCCTCCCCCTACGCGGACACGGCGGCCTTGGTCGCGGACGCGCAGCTGGCCTCGGCCCTGTCCCTCGTCGACGAGCTGAGCACCCCCGCAAACGTGCGCGACCCCGAGGCCTTCGAAACCCTCGTCGCGGCCGCGCGCGACGCGCACGAGGACCGCGTCTACCAGATTCTCTCCCACGTCGTGCGGGCCCTGGAGGCTAGCGCCGAGGCCGACGCCGCGGTGCGCTCCCACCCGCAGGCCTCGCTCAAGGAGACGACGCGCGACGTCGCCCGCCACGGGCGCACCCTCCTGTACGAGGGCTTCGTGTCGGCCACCCCGGCCTCGGCGCTGCCGCACCTGGGGCGCTACCTGCGCGCGGGGGCCGTGCGCATCGAGCGCGCCGCCTCCTCGCCGGGGGCGCTGGGGCGGGACCTGGAGGACATGGACCGCATCCACGAGGCCGAGGCCGAGATCGCCGCCACGCGCGAGGCCCTGGAGCGTCGGCCCTACGACGCCCGCGCCGCCGCCGCGCTCACGCAGGCGCGGTGGATGGCCGAGGAGCTGCGCGTCTCCATGTTCGCCCAGACCCTGGGAACACCCAACAAGGTCTCCATGAAGCGCCTCCTCGGCGTGCTCGCGCGGGCGCAGTGAAGCGGGAGGAGGCGCGCACCCTCGCGCGCTCACTCATGGACGCGGCGGGGTTGGCCGACTGGCGTTTCCGCTTCGACCACGCCAAGCGGCGGGCCGGGGCATGCACGCATGCGACGCGCACGATCAGCCTGTCCGGGCCGCTCACCGACCTGTACGACGAGGCCACGATCCGCGGCGTCATCCTGCACGAGATCGCCCACGCTATCGTCGGCCCCGCGCACGGGCACGACGCCGCGTGGAAGCGGACAGCCAGAGCCCTCGGCGCGCCCGACTCCGCGCGCCTGCCCTCGTCCCTGCCCGCCCCAGACGCGCCCTGGGTGGGCACGTGCCCGCGCTGCGGGGCCAAGCGTCGCCTCTACCGGGCGCCGCGCCGCGTCTCCTCGTGCGGGATGTGCTCGCGCTCCTTCGACCCCGCGCTCATCCTCGCGTGGGAGCATCACGGGAAGGCGGCCTCGCCCGGGCGCGCCTACGAGCGCGAGCTCGCCTCGATCCGCCGCTCTCGCCGCTGACCGCCGCCCACGCCGCCCTGGAACCCCACGCCGCATCCGGCTTCACACCCGGTTACCCAAAAATGTCGCACGTAATTCCCCCCTCACTCTTTCAAACTTTGAAATCGGGCCATTGGAATTGCAACGTTTGTGGACAGGTTAAAAACTGACTCGACGGAAATTACGTGCGACTTTTGAGAGGGACCCACCAACCACGCACGAACCCCTTCCTCGCCCCGGCCTCACACACCCGGTTACCCAAAAATGTCGCACGTAATTCCCCCCTCACTCTTTCAAACTTTGAAATCACACTGGCGGTATTTCAACGTTTCTGGACAGCTTAAAAACTGACTCGACGGAAATTACGTGCGACTTTTGGGGAGGGACCCACCAACCACGCACAGACCCCTTCCTCGCCCCGGCCTCACACACCCGGTTACCCAAAAATGTCGCACGTAATTCCCCCCTCACTCTTTCAAACTTTGAAATCACACTGGCGGTATTTCAACGTTTCTGGACAGCTTAAAAACTGACTCGACGGAAATTACGTGCGACTTTTGGGGAGGGACCCACCAACCACGCACAGACCCCTTCCCCGCCCAGGCCTCACACACCCGGTTACCCAAAAATGTCGCACGTAATTCCCCTCCCACTCTTTCAAACTTTGAAATCACACTGTTGGTATTTCAACGTTTGTGGACAGCTTAAAAACTGACTCGACGGAAATTACGTGCGACTTTTGGGGAGGGGCCTCCCAGGGCCAGCCTCGGGCCCAGCCTCGGGCCCAGCCTCGGGTCCAGCCTCGGGGCCAGCCTCAGGCCCAGCCTCCGGGCCAGCCGGGCCTCCCGGGGCCGGAACGCTGCCCGCGGCGTGCATCTGCCCACGTCACAGGGCCGAACACAGCCAAAGGCAAGCAGACACACACCCCCCGGGGATACCCTTGATCCCAACACCCCCCGAGAGAAGGAAGCCATGGGTACCATCGCCAGCCCCGACGCCAGCACCGCTCCCGACCGCGAAGTCCTCACATGGCAGGGCTTCGGCGACGCATCTCGCGAGCTCACCCAGCAGATCATTGACTCCGGGTGGATCCCGGACCTGATTGTCGCGATTGCGCGCGGCGGCCTCATTCCCGCGGGCGCGATTGCCTACGCGATGGACGTCAAGGCGATCGGCACGATGAACGTCGAGTTCTACTCCGGCATCGGCGAAACCCTCGACGAGCCCATGCTGCTTCCCCCCGCTCATGGACGTCTCCGCAATGGACGGCAAGCGCGTCCTCGTCGTCGACGACGTCGCCGACTCCGGCAAGACCCTCAAGATGGTCATGGACCTCATCGACGAGCACGGCCTCACTTCTCGACGGCTCCGCCGCCGTGCGCGTCGAGGCGCGCAGCGCGGTGATCTACAAGAAGCCGGTCTCCATCATCGACCCCGACTACGTGTGGTCCCACACCGATAAGTGGATTAACTTCCCCTGGTCGACGCTTCCCGTCATCAAGCCCTGAGGCAGGCGCAGATGGGCAACGAGGCCATGGCAGGCACAGTGGAATCGCAGCAGGAGGGCGGACCCCGGGAGGGCGCGCAGGCCTCGTCGATGACCGCTCGCATTGTCGAGGCCGTGGTGCGCCGCGCACGCCTCGGTGACCCCGTGCGCGTGTTGGGGCTGACCGGCCCGCCGGGGACGGGCAAGACGACGATTGCGGCCGAGCTGGCTCGCGCCCTCCCGCAGGCGGGCATCCCGGTCGCAGGGCTCGCGCCCATGGATGGCTTCCACATGTCGAACGCGCTGCTGGCGGCGCGCGAACTGGCGGACCATAAGGGTGCGCCCGACACCTTTGACGTAGGCGGATACGTGGCTCTCCTGGGGCGGGTGCGCCGCGCGAACGGCGTGGTGTTGGCTCCCGATTATCGGCGCGACCTGCACGAGCCGGTTGCCGCGTCTCTGCCTATCGAGGTCGAGGGCGTCGTCATCACCGAGGGCAACTACCTGGGCCTGGAGCTTCCCGGCTGGGCTGACGTGCGAGGCCTCATTGACCTGCTCGTTTATATCGACACTCCTTTTGACGAGCTGGCCTCTCGCCTGATTGAGCGGCACATGAGTTTTGGGCGTGATCGCGCGGATGCAGCGCACTGGGTGCGCACGGTGGACGCGGCGAACATGGCGCTTGTGGAGCGCACGAAGGCCCGCGCGGACCTCGTTCTCTCCCTCTAGCGCACGCCCCCGCGCCTGCACCCCCGCGCCCACGCGCCTGCGCTCCCCGCACCCCCGCGCCGCCACGCCCGCACTCCTACGCCGCCACGCCTGCACTCCTACGCCACCACACACGGTTACCCAAAAATGTCGCACGTAATTTCCCCCGGGTCAGTTTTAGAGTACGGCCGAAAAGCGCATGATTTCAACGATCCGATTTCAAAGTTTGAAATTCTCGGGAAGGAATTACGTGCGACTTTTGGATATCGGGTAATTAACACCAACCCAAGCCCAGGGTTTTCACACCTCCAGGCGCCACGTCGCGCGCATTTCCACCCTTTACAAGTAAGGTGAACCTATGTTCCTTTTGCTTGGTCTTCTTGGCGGTCTCGTCACGGGCATTTCTCCGTGCATTCTTCCCGTCCTCCCCGTCCTCTTCCTCGGCGCCGCCGGGGGACGCGATTCCGCAAAGGCCGCCACGGCCTCGTCCCCTGAGAATGCGAGCAACAGCGTCGATCCCGGGCTCTTCCGCGTCGCGCCGGGCGTGAACGTCAGCAAGGGCAGCGGCTCCCCCAAGGTCGCCGCGCGCAAGGCCGACGAAGACTCCCCAAGTGTCGCTCGACGTCCGCTGCTGATCGTCGCCGGCCTGATCACCTCGTTCATGCTGATCACGGTTGCAGGGTCGGCGCTGCTGAGCCTGCTGCACCTGCCGCAGACCGCGATCCGCTGGGCGGGCATTGTGCTGCTTGTGGCCGTGGGCATCGGCATGATTGTTCCGAAGGTTATGGAGGTCCTGGAGCGCCCGTTCGCACGCCTGGCACCCCGCACGACGGGAGACAGTGCGGGCTTCGGCCTGGGCCTGGTGCTGGGCGCGGCGTTCGTGCCCTGCGCGGGGCCGGTCCTGGCCTCGGTGATCGTCGCTTCGAACACGGGCCAGTTCACCTGGCACATTGTGGGCCTGGCGATTTCCTTCGCGGTGGGCCTGTCGATTCCGCTGCTGGCCGTGGCTCTGGCGGGATCGGGCGTGGCCGCGAGCTTCCTCAAGGCCCGCCAGCGCCCGCTGCGCATCGCCGCCGGCGTCGCCATGATCGCCCTCGCGCTCGGCATCGCGACCGACGCGCCGGCCACCCTCCAGCGCATGATCCCCGACTACACGGCGTCCCTCCAGGCGGGCGAGGGCGAGGCGTGCGAAACCGGCGCCTGCGACCCCGAGACCGAGGTCGAGGCCCGCGGCGACTTCGCCCAGTGCGCGCGCGACTCCGGCTCCACCAAGGACTGCGGCGCCCTGCCGACCATCAACGCCTCCGAGTGGATGAACGCCCTCGGCCAGCCCTCCGGCACGGTGACGCTCGTGGACTTCTGGTCGAGCTCGTGCACGAACTGCCAGCGTGAAATCCCCGAGCTTGAGCGCATCTACGAGAAGTACAAGGACTACGGCCTGGTCGTGGTCGGCGTGCACTCGCCCCAGCAGCCCCACGACCGCGACGCCGCCGTGGTCAGCGGCGCGATCACGAAGCTGGGCATCACCTACCCGGTGGCGCTGGACCCCGAGCTCGAGGCCTTCCAGGCCTACGGCGCCACCGCCTGGCCCACGCACTACATCGCGGGCGCGGACGGCCAGCTCCGCGAGGTCGGCCGCGGCACCAAGGGCGTCGAGGAGCAGATCCGCACTCTCCTCGCCGAGGCCGGGGCAGCTCTCCCGGACTGAGCGACCGGCTCACTGCGGTGAGCAACTTAGTGACAGCGGGCGGCTACCCTCTCGGGTAGCCGCCCGTCGCATGTACCCGTACCGTCCTGCCGAGCAGGCGAGCTGAGCACGCTGTCGCGCCTCTCGCGCCGACCGTACCCTGCCACCCCCAGGCCTCGTTCGCCGGCCCCTCGCTCCCCAGCCCAGGCCTCGTTCGCCGACCCCTCGCTCCCCAGCCCAGGCCTCGTTCGCCGATCCCTCACTCCCCAGCCCAGGCCTCGTTCGCCGATCCCTCGCTCCCCAGCCCAGGCCTCGTCCCCCGGCCGCGGCTTTTCTCCACACCCTCAAAGCCCAGTTACCCAAAAATGTCGCACGTAATTCCCCCACCACTATTTCAACTTTTGAATTCACATCGTTGAAATTCCACGGTTTTCAGAGGACACCAAAACTTACCATTTTAGAATTACGTGCGACTTTCGAGGGCCGCCGAGCATGGCGGACACACGGGATATCAGCCGCACAGATCCACGTCCCACGCGACCTCGCGCCAATCAGTGCCACTCGGCGTTACCGACAGCCCAGGTGCCGTCCTCCTGCTCGATAAGGGTCAGGAACACGAGCTCGCGGACCGGCTCGTGCGAGTCGTCCGCGTAGGAGCGCGTGAAGCTGACGAGCCTCACCCACTTATTGCCTTCGCGGCGGGGTGATTCCTGCCTTCGACGCCGATGTTCTCAATCGTGACAGTCGTGTGGGAGTGGTTCGGCACCAGCGGCAGGAACTCACCCTGCCCTCTCTCCAGCTCAGGGGTCGGCGTGTGTTTACGCTGCAGCTCGGGCGTTTCGTAGACGCTCGCGCGGATGGACGCGAACGCGTCCGTGACGTCGCGCGACGCGTCCCACGTTTGATTGGTGATGACGTAGGCGGAGCACACCGCGTCGGCATCCTTGCGATCAACGGTGGACGGGTCGGGCAGGAGGTCGTCGAGCCACTGAACCGATGCTGGGTGCAGGCAGGTTCCGTCGGGCGCAGAGGTGCCGTCCTCACACGGGGGCATGCTCGAGGCCGTGGCCTCCGGGGTGGGAGCAGCCGCCTCGGACTGCGGCGCGGTGTTGGGCGCCTGTGAAGTCTCGCTGGGCGAGGACGAGGAGTCACCACTCATTCCTCCATTGGAATTGGAGCTCGCCTTCGAGGCCGTGGTTCCCGAGTCCGCGTTAGTCAGGAACGTACGTGCCATGAAGAAGCCACCGACGCCCAGGACGAGGGCAACGGCTGCGACAAGCGCAATGACGATCATTGTCGTCCGCTCGCCACGTGCAACTCTTTTCAGTGCGTTCATATGCATCCTTAGTTCGTGTCGTGTATGCGCGCACAATCGCCTGTGGCGCATGGCCGCTCAGCGGCGTCGTCGTGCGCGACCAATACTCGTGCGTGAGCGCCCGGCATGACACGCTCGACGAGGTCCCACCAGGATCCTCGCTACCCGCAGGCCGTGCAGCTGCTGACCGAGAAGTCAACGATCCCACCTTAATCCGTGACGCGAGCAACAAACAACCTCATCCCATTGGCGAGACGCGTTTGTCGACGGCTTCACCAGCCCCGCACTCGGCTCCGCCATGGAGTCGTTTCCAGACCCAGGCCTCGTCACCCCCTTCACCCCCGACCCCCGACCCCCGCTTACCCAAAAATGTCGCACGTAATTCCCCCACCACTATTTCAACTTTTGAATTCACATCATTGAAATTCCGCGGTTTTCAGAGGACTCCAAAACTTACCATTTTAGAATTACGTGCGACTTTCTGAGTTATCCACAGATTTTTCAAACTACACACACGAACCGCCATAAAGGTGCACAATAAGCCCATGGACCTCAACGAAGAGCTTCGTAAGCGACATGGAATCACACGAATCACGAGCCTGCACCACGCAGAGCTCACACCGGCGATGCTGCCACAATCCATCGGACACTACCGGGGCTGGATCTATGACAAGAACAGCTTCACTCTCGATCAGGTACGCGCCTTCGTCTACAACGCGTGCATCTCCTGCGTGAGCGCCGCGCAAATGTACGGGCTTCCGATTCTCATGGAGGACCGCCCGCACAAGACCCACCTGTCGGTTGCATATAACCGAGGAATGCACCCCTCGAAACTACGACGCTTTGACGACGTGCTCATTCACAGGGAACCCATCCTGAGCGCCGAAGAGGAACGCACGCACGTAGCCAGCATCGGCACAGTCTTGGAGCGAGTGCTCGTCTGTATGCCTCTCAAGGTATCCCTACCAATGCTCGACGCCGCACGAAACCAAGGCTTGTACGACATCTCAACCCTGACGTTGCCAACGTCCGGCAGCAGAGTCCCCCACCTGCGCGAGGCCACCCTGTCGACTGACCGCGCGCGGTCGATCCTGGAGACGGTTGCGCGCCTGATCCTGATCGACATGGGACTGAACCCGCAGGTGGGCGTATGGATCGAGGGGGTCGGCGAGGTCGACATGATCATCCTCGGCTTCATCGTCATCGAGGTGGACGGCTGGGCTTTCCATTCCTCGAAAGAACAGCGTGAGAAGGACCTGAAGCGAGACCGCGAGCTCCTGCGTCGCGGGTACGTGGTCCTGCGTTTCACCTACGACGATGTCATGAACGGCGATTTCGAGAGGGAGGTGCCCGAATCGGTGAAGGCGATCCGAGGCCTCGTGTCGTACGAGGACGCCGAGGGAGCTCGCGCGGCCGCCAAGAACATCGATTTCCTGCAGATCCTGGGCGGGCTCTACCTGCCGAACCACGGCCTCGGACGGGCATCTTAACGCCCACACACCACGCTTACCCAAAAATGTCGCACGTAATTCCCCCACCACTATTTCAACTTTTGAATCCACATCGTTGAAATTCCGCGGTTTTCAGAGGACTCCAAAACTTACCGTTTTAGAATTACGTGCGACATTGGGGGGAAGCGCGCTCAGCGGGCCAGGTCGAGGATGACCGGCGTGACTCGCTCGATGACCTCCAGGGTGTCCAGGAAGTCCTGGTGGCCGCCGTACCACGGGTCGGGCACGTCGCCGCACCCCGCGGGGTCCAGGTCACGGTACAGGCAGATGCGTGGCCCCGCGCCCTCGTCGCTCACCGGAGCTCGGCCAGACAACGAGCCTGCTCCACCCGCAGGTCCCCCGCCTGCGCTCGGCGCGCCCCCGTACTCAACCCCCGCACGATCGGCGAGGCGCTGCAGCACGCTCAGGTGCCGCGAGGTCATGGCCAGGATCAGGTCCCACTCCCCCAGCTCGCTGGCTCGGATCTGGCGCGCGCGGTGGTCGGGCACGGTGTATCCGGCGTCGCGCAGGACTCGGGCGGCGCGACGGTCGATGGGGTTGCCTTGTTCTTCGTCGGAGACACCGGCGCTGTCGACGACGACGTCCACGCCGGCGCGCGCGGCGGCCTGCTCGAGGACCGCGTGCGCCATCGTCGAGCGGCAGATGTTGCCGGTGCACACCATGAGGACGCGGGCGGGGCGGGGCTGGGTCATGGTTGGTTTCCTTCTGGGTCGGGTGGTGGGACGAGGCCTGGGCGTGGCCCCCGTCCCCGTTTCCTTGCGGCGGTGGGGCGCCCGCAAGCCCTCTTTACAGCAGGCTCAGGTACGCGCGAACGGCTTCGGCGCTGTGTCCGGCGGCGCGCTGTCCGTCCATATGGAAGGCCTGGTCGGCGCTGGGCCCGCACAGGTCGGAGACGGCGCGCAGGGAGATCCAGTCGACGCTGGAGGACCAGCAGACTTGGGCCATGGCGCAGGTTTCCATGTCGGCGCCGATGGCGTCGGGGAAGCGCGTCCGCATGGGGTCGGCGACTTGTTCGGTACAGAAGGAGTCGGAGGAGACGATGCGGCCTTCGCGCACGGTGTGAGCGGTCAGCGCGGGCAGTTCGGCCAGTCGTGCGACGGCGGCGTCGGAGGAGGTGTAGTCGACGGGCATTTGGGGGACCTGGCCCATGGCGTAGCCGAAGGCGGTGGCGTCGGCTTGCCCGTAGATGGCGGTGGTGCCGACGGCGATGTCGCCGACGTTGATGTCGCGGGCGAGCCCGCCGGTGGTGCCGGCGGCGATGACGATGGGCGCGTCGACAAGGGTGAGGGCGCGCGCGGTGGCGGAGGCCGCGTTGGCCAGGCCGATGCCGGAGGTGATGACGAGGACGGTCTTGCCGTCGAGGATGCCGAGCGCGAAGCGCTGCGTCTTGTGGGTGCCGGCCAGCACGGCCTGCGGGGTTTCGTCGTCGCCGATGGGGGCGAGCGCGTGCAGGAGGGGCGCGGCCTCCATGTCCATGGCGGCTTGGATGATGGCGTCGACGCGGGTGCGCTGGGGGAAGCTGAGGTTCATGGGTCCATGGTAGGCGACGAGGCCGACTCGGGTCGCGCTCGCCTCGCCCGTGGGGTGCATGGACGAGGCCGTGGCGTGTTTGTCGGGCCCGTCCACTCCTGGGTCCCCCTAAAGTCGCACGTAATTTAACACGGTCATTTTTGGACATAGCCCACAAACGTTGCAATTCCAACGATGCAATTTCAAAGTCTGAAATACGCACAGGGGAATTACGTGCGACATTGTTGAGGAACCACGGGGCCGAGCCCCGGCCTCGTGCCTGTCAAGCGGCGCGGCGACGCGCGCGCGTTTTCGTCGCCCCGAGGGGCGGTGGTGGAAGGGGCCGGGTGGGAGGTCCGTGATCACTGGTCGTGTCCGTCGGGGCCCGACTGACAGGACCGCCGCTCCCACGTCTCTCGGCGCGAGGCTTCTACTCGTGACCGCGTTCCTCGAGCATCTTTCTGAGGGCGGCGGTGCGCCCGGCGTCGATCTCGTCATCGGTCATGGTCGCGGTCTGCGTGATCTGTTCGGCGCCCGAGAGCTCGGAGGGGGCCTCGACCTGCTCCGGCTTGTCCTTCCTGCGCTTGCGGGACACGATCCACAGGACGGTGGAGACGACGATGATGAGGGCAACGGCGGCGAGGACGGCGATCATCCAGGGCTTCATGACGGCGCCCTTGACCTGCGCGGCTTCGGCGGCAACGGCCTCTTCGTCCATGGGCACGCGCTCGCCGGTAACGAGGAGGCGGTGGGTGTTGATGCCGTAGGGCGTGCAGGTGATGAGGGTGGCCAGGTCCTTGCCTTCGACCTTGTTGAGGGTCTCGGTTTCGTTGGGCAGGACGACGCGGATGTCGTTGATTTGGTATTTGAGGTGGCGGCCGGGGACTTCGATGTAGAAGACGTCGCCTTCCTTGAGGCTGGTGAGCTGGTCGAACATGGTGGCGGTGCCCAGGCCGGTGTGTCCGGTCAGGACGGTGTGCGTGGATTCGCCGCCGACGGGCAGGGCGGTGCCGAAGAGGTGGCCGATGCCCTTGTCGAGGGTCGCGGTTTCGGTGCCGTGGTATATGGGGAGGTTGACGTCGATGGAGGGGGATCTTGACGGTGGCCATGACGTCGTTGATGTTGAGTTGACTCAGGTATTCCTGGTAGGCCTCGGTGCCGGGGCGCTGCGCGTCCAGCCAGGGGTCGAGGATCGGTGACTCGGCGGCGTTGGCGTTGTACTCGTCGGCGCGGCGCAGGTTTTCGGCGACGGCGTCGGGGCCGGCGTCTTCGGCGACGGCGCTGAATTGGGAGGCGATGGATTCCTGGCGGTAGTTGTTGTACTGGGTCGCGAAGACGGGGTACAGGAGGACCAGGATGCCGGCGAGGAGCAGGATCGGGGGCGCGATGGCGAGGAGGCGCCGCTTGAGGGGGCTCTTCTGTTTGTCGGGCGCTTGGGTGCTCACGCTTTCTCCGTTCATTGCCGAGGCCATGGAAGTTTGTCTGGTTACAGGGTAGTACCGCTGGGGGCGGTGTGCGGGCAACGCGAGGGGGTGTGGACCCGCGGGTCCACACCCCCCCCCCTGTGTGTCGCTAGCTAGCGAGGATCAGGCGTCGGCCTGCTCCTTGCGGCGCTTGTTGGCCAGCGCGATCGCACCGGAGCCGCCCACGAGGAGGGCGCCAGCGCCGATCAGCACGCCGATGCCGGCAGCACCGGTCAGCGGCAGGTTGAAGCCACCGTTCTTCGGGACGTCCTTGACGGTCGTCGCGAGGGTGTACTCGTTGTCAGCGGTGGAGTTGGTCTGCAGGATCTGGAAGGCGATCGGGCGGGTCTGGAGCTCGAAGCCTTCGGGGGCCTTGGTCTCGACGAGGCAGTACCAGCCGGGGTTGGCGACGGCCTCGTTGTTCTCCCAGTCGTTGTTGCGCAGGCCGTCGATGGTGACCTCACCGTTGGTGTCGGTCTCGAAAGTGGTCGTGCCGGCGGGGCTCAGCTTCTTGTCGAGGGTGGCGTCAACGGACTCGAAGTTCGCGGTCGGGGTGGACTGAGGCGTGCACTGGTAGACCTCGAACTGGGCGCCCTTCAGCTTGGCGGTGGCGTCCACGGAGGAGACCTTGGTGATCTTCACCTTGCCGAACTTGGAGACGACCTCGGAGTTCGGGTAGTCCGGCGGGGGAACGGTGCCGGAGCCGGGGGTCCAGCCGTTGGAGGGGGCGTTGGGGAGCAGGATGGCCTTGTTCTTGAACAGGCCGTCAGTCTCAACCTTGTCCTTGACGGTGCCGGACAGGTCCATCTGGACCTTGGTGGTGTCGTCCTTGCGGTTGTCGAGCAGCTTCTGGCGGCCCGCAGCGGTGAACTCGGCGGTCCAGAACATGGTCTTGCCGTCGGCGCCGGTGGCTGAGATCAGCTTGTAGTCGGTGTCCTTGACGAGGGCGACCTCGCCGGTCTTGCCGTTGATGAGCTTCAGGGCGACGTTCGCCTCGGGCAGCTCGACGCGCTTGTCGTACTGGTCGACGACGTCGTAGTAGTCGAGGGCCTCAGCGGCGGGCACGTCGGACTTGATGGTGTAGAGATCGCGGAGCCGATGGCGGGGGTGGTATCGTCCTTGACCGTCTTGTCGACGCCAGCCTTGGAGTTCTTCGGGTAGGCGTGGACATCGTAGACCCACTTGTTGAGGTCGGTCGGGTGCGTCATGGGCACCGTGATGATGAAGGGCTTGGAGCCGACGTAGCCCGCGGGGGTCTTCGTCTCGGTCACGACGTAGGCGCCGAGGGGGAGGCTGTCGAAGGTGGCCAGGCCGCCGCCGGCGGTGGTCTTCCTGATGGCAGCGTCAACGCCGTCATTCTTCGCGGTGTCAACGTTGCCGTTGTAGCCTGCGAGCTTCTCCCAGCCGGCCTGCGTGGTGAGGTCGACGTTGGTCAGCTTCTCGACGGTGAACTCGGCTCCGTCCAGCGGCGTGCCGGTCGCGGTGTTGTCCTCGAGGCCGTTACCAGCGGTGGTGCCGTTGGTGTTGTCCTTGACCAGCTTGTGGATGGTGATGGAGCCGGTCCGGGTGGCGTCGAGGTCGACGAGCGACGGGGCGCGCTCGGTCGTCGCAGCGAGGCCGAAGGCGGGGGCAGCCTGCGTCGCGGAGGTGGCGGCGGGCAGGGCCAGCGCGCCGGCGGCGACGGCGAAGGCTGCGAGCAGGCTCAGGCTGCGGCGGGTCTTCGTGGTGCTCATGGGTTTTCTTTCTCCTGTGTGTGTGATTTCGGGAGTTTTTCTTGATGGTGGGTCACCGTGGTCACGGGACCTCATGGGTGGCTCAGGCGTTAGCCTTGCGCCTCTTGGTGGTGACCACGGTCATCACCATCGCCCCGGACATGAGCGCCGCTGCGACGCCGATGTAGGGGAAGATTCCGGTGCTGCCTGCCTTGGGCAGCTCACCAACCTCGGTGTCCTTGACAACGATGGTGGCTTTGCGGGTTCCGGCAGCCATGAAGCCCTGGGGGCCGGAGGCGCCGGTGGCCTCGGAGGAGAACGCCTGGACGGCGCTCGTGGCCCACTTGGACTGGTCCGTGAGGTCGGACGCGAGCTCAACGTTCGTGCCGGAGCCGTCCGCGCGGGCGGTGGTCAGCTTGAACTCGAGGGGCTGGGGCAGCAGGGAGTGTCCCGCGGGTGCCTTGGTCTCGACCAGCCAGTAGGCTGTGTCAAGATCGAGGTCGTTGACGCTCCAGTAGTATCCGTCGGTCGCGGTGGCCTGGGTCAGGGTCTTGACCACGGTGGCGTTCGCATCCGTGTTGGGGTTGGACTTGTAGATCGCGAACTCGGCGCCCTTCAGGGGGTACATGGCCGCGTTGTTCGGACCGATGTACTGGTTCGAGGCATCCGCGAAGGTGGAGCCGGTGTTCTGCGTGCCGGCCTTCACGATCACGAAGTCGTGGGGGACGGTCGGGCCACAGGCCTTGTTGTTGCTCGTACCGTCACTGTCCTTGCCGTTCTCAGCCAAGACCTCGTTGAAGAGGCCCTTGCCGGGGGCGAACTCGTTGTTTCCGTTGACGGAGCAGGCCAGGTCGGCTTCCGAGTATCCGGCGGCCGCGGGGTTGCGGGTCACCGAGAAGCGGATCCAGTATTCCTTGGTGGCCCCGGCGCCGAGCTCGACGCCGTCGGTCAGCGTGTAGACGCCGCCGGTAGCGGTCGCGTCGGCCGCGGTGTCCAGGCCAGCCTGGGTCTCGGCGATCTTGGCGGAGTTGATCTCCAGGCCCTTCGCGAAGTCGGGCTTGTCGGTGAGCTTGCCGGTGTTGGCGGCCAGCGAGCCGTCGTTGGTGGCGACGATCTTGTAGTCCACGTTGAAGGTGGTGGCGCCGCCCGGCGCCGCCGTTAGCCTCGATGGACTTCTGGACGCGCAGCTTGGGAGCCTGGTATTCGTTGACGAACGTACAGGTGATGGGGGCTGCCTCGTTGGTCGCTGCGCCGCCGACGTTCTTGAAGTTGACGCCGCGCTCAGTCTTGGTCACGGCGACGTCTTCACCGATGCCGTTGACGCACTTGATGTCCTTGAGGTTCCACTTGTCCTCGCCGCCGGTCGAGATGTCCTTCTCCGTGATGGTGAAGTCGGAGTTACCGACCTCGAAGGGGATGAACGTCGAGTCGTACTTCGCCTGGGCCTCACCGAAGGCGGTGGGGGTCAGCGTCGCGGCCGGGTCGGCTGCGGAGATGTACGAGGCCTTGGCGGGGGCGGAGGAAGCCGTGGGCTTCGAGACGGTCACCGTTCCGGTGGTCTCCGGGGTGCGGTCGGTGTTGTCGCGCCAGGTGTCGCCGGTGGTCACCGCGAAGTTGGCGGCGGGGATCGTCGGGTTGGCACCCGCCGGGTCCTCGACGGCCTTCGCGATGCGCACGCTTCTCTCCTCGGTGATGACACCGTAGAGGCAGGCGTAGTTGACCGAGAGCTCCTGGGTGACGAAGTAATCGGTGGGCTTGGCGTCAGCCGGCGGGGTCGCCGGGCAGTCGGCGGTCGGGATGGAGTTGAAGTTGTCCGGGGTCAGGAAGTTTGTCGCATTCGTCGCAGGGGTGAATCCCCGCAGCTGCAGACGGTAGGTGCGGCCGTTCTTCGTGAAGGTACGATCCGAGACGGTCTTCTGCAGCTTGACGGTGTCGGAGACGTAGGGGTTCTCGTTGACGTTACCCTTGGCGTCCGGCCAGAAGCGAGGCGTGACCTCTTCCTTCACGAGCTGGTTGTGAGGCTGCTCTGCACCGCCGTTGTAGTACTGGCTGTACAGGTCGTAGTCACCGTTGCCCTCGCCCACGTGCTTGACGCAGTACATGCGTCCGGAGCGAGATTCGGGCTTATTGACGTAACCCTTGGAGCGGTCGGAGGGGTCGATCGGATCCGGCTCATAGGCGGGACCGATGAAGGCGCCGGAGGGCGTGTATCCGGGGCGACCGTAGGTGTCGCCCGACAGGACGTAGTCACGGGGAAGCTTGGTGCCGAACCTCTGGGTGGCATCCCAGCCGTTGATACCGAAGTCCGTGGAGCAGGTGCCCGTACCCCGCTCACCGGCCGTCTTTACGTAGGCGCCACCCTTGCGGTAAATGATCGTCGAGGCCAGGGTGTTGAAGGTCTCGTGGTTGACGAAGGGGAAAGCTTCTCTCTGCTGACCCGCGGGGAGTCCAGCAAATTCCAGGTTGATGTTGCCCTGAAGGTAAGGCTGGCCGAGACCACCAGGGGCAGCTGCCTGTCCGATGGGCAGGTTATTATGGCGGATCGCGCCAAGAAGGAAGGTCTGACCCGGCTCGACCTCACCAGGTTTATTCGGCTTGAAACCGATAGCGCTCTGTCCATTCACCCAGATCTTCTTGGGGTCGGCAGCCCACTTGTCGTAGTGCTCCTGCATCCAGGCTTTACTGGCTGCAGTGTCACCATAGTCGGCGGTCTGGTTATCCCACTTCCACGGCACACCTCGAGCAATGTACGCCCACGCATCCCTATTCTTTGCGGTTGTACCACTCAGCCACGCGCCAACGGGCTGATCACCCGTGAGCAGGCGATTCTCCGACATTCCGGTAACAACACCGTACCTGATGCTGTCATTCAGGTGCGCACCACCCTCGGTTTCGCTCGTGTAGCCACCGTTAATCCATACGGAAACCTCGCCAACATCAATCTTGGAGGCGGCAGGCTCCTGGGCGGCCTGGGCAGCCTCGGGAGCGGCGACCTGAGAGGCGACCAGGGTGCCGGTGGCGGTCGCGACGACGGCCAGGGCGGCCAGGGCGCGAGTTGCGTACCCCATTCGCGTATGCCGCGCGTGTCCTGCACGTGCTCGACTCGTTGCCATTGATCGTTCTCCTCGGTCCCTTGCTTCTGTGTTGTCCCGGTGGGATGTCCGGTTCAGTTTTTCCACAACCTTGATGACACCCAGCCTACGACGCGGTTACTGAAAAATGCAACCCGATTTTCACGACTTTCTTCGTGGCTTACGTTACAGACTAACAGTCAAGACATATTTCCGCAAGATTCTGCGCCTCTACCAACTGGTATCAATTCAGATTGTTACAACGAATGTCGCCATTTTGTTATTTTTAACGGCTGGCAACAAATAACATTGCGGAACTATACAGAGCTTGACACCCTACAAAAAATCGGCACCACAAGGCCTTTCATCCCCCCACTCGCCCCCCGGACGCCCGACCGCCACCCGGACACCACCCGCCCGACGCCCCGCCCCCCTTCACCGCCCCCCACCCCAAAAAGTCGCACGTAATTCGGCTACCCGAAAATTCAACACCGCCCACAAACGTTGCAATACCAACGGTCTGGTTTCAAAGTTTGAAAGGTTTACATGGAATTATGTGCGACATTTCCGGGCAACCACCCCTGATAACCGGACGCTGCCCACCCGACACCCAGGCCTCGTACCCGACGACCGCCCACGCCCAGCCCACGCCCCGGCCTCGCCCACACCCCTTTCACCGCCCCACCCCAAAAGTCGCACGTAATTCGGCTACCCGAAAATTCAACACCGCCCACAAACGTTGCAATACCAACGGTCTGGTTTCAAAGTTTGAAAGGTTTACATGGAATTATGTGCGACATTTCCGGGCAACCACCCCGATAACCGGACGCTGCCCACCCGACACCCAGGCCTCGTACCCGACGACCGCCCACGCCCAGCCCACGCCCCGGCCTCGCCCACACCCCCTTTCACCGCCCCACCCCAAAAGTCGCACGTAATTCGGCTACCCGAAAATTCAACACCGCCCACAAACGTTGCAATACCAACGGTCTGGTTTCAAAGTTTGAAAGGTTTACATGGAATTATATGCGACATTTTTTTCGGCAACCACCCCGATACTCGGACGCTGCCCGCCCGACGCCCCGCCCACGCCTCGCCCACACCCGCCCGCCACCGCGCCCCGACCTCGTCACGCGCGCCCACCACCGCGCCCAGACCTCGTCACGCGCGAGGGACGACAGACCTGCACAATGGTGCGCATGGATCTTCGCCCTGTCGCCCTCGGCGCTCCCGTCACCGCTTACGACCCGACGCGCCCCACGCCCGCCGCCATTGTCTCCGGCGAGGTCGCCGCGCACGACGCGCCGCACCCCCTGTCGGTCTTCGACATGTTCCGCATCGGGATCGGGCCCTCGTCGTCGCACACGGTGGGGCCGATGCGCGCGGGCCTGGCGTTCACGACGGAGCTGACAGCGCTCACCCCGCCGTCGCACATCACGATTGACCTGTTCGGGTCGCTCGGCGCGACGGGCCGCGGACACTCGACGGATCGCGCGGTGCTCCTGGGCCTGGCGGGCTACGACCCGGAGACGGTGGACATCGACACGGTCGAGGCGATCTGCCGACCCTGGCCAGCACCGGCACGCTGACGCTGCCGTCGGGCACGCGCGTCCCCCTCAGCGTCACCGACGACATCCGTTTCGTCCCGCGCACGGTCCTGCCCTACCACGTGAACGCGCTGACGATCACCGCGAGCGGCGGCGACGGCGAGACGATCCTGCAGCGCACCTACTACTCGGTGGGCGGCGGCTTCGTCATGCTCCAAACCAACGAGGACCCCCAGCATCCCGAGGTCTCCTCCCTCGCATCCAGCCAGGCCGGCGTCGGCATCGACATTCCGGCGCCCTACCCCTTCGCGTCGGGCGCGCAGCTGCTCGCCCAATGCGAGGCGTCCGGCATGTCCATCGCCCAAGTCGTGCGCGCCAACGAGGAGGCGGTCCGCCCCCGCGAGGCCGTCAACGCCTACCTCGACCGCATCGCCGACACGATGTTCGACTGCGTGGACGCGGGCACGTCGGCGGCAGGCATCCTCCCGGGCGGCCTCGACGTGCCGCGCCGCGCCCGCGCGCTGGCTGGCAAGCTCGCGCGTCGTCTGACGGGTGCGCCCGTTTCTATGGACGAGGCCGGGGCTTCCCAGGGCGGTCACGCGTCCTCTTCGGGGACGTCCGAGGCCCGGGCGTGGGCCGCCACAACAGCCGATCCCATGCGGGCCATGGACTGGGTGAACCTGTTTGCCCTGGCCGTCAACGAGGAGAACGCGGCGGGCCACCGCGTCGTGACCGCACCGACGAACGGCGCGGCGGGCGTGATCCCGGCGGTCCTGGGCTACCTGGTGACGCACTGCCCGGAGACGGGTTCGACGCCGGGCGTGGCGGCGGGTCCCTCGACGGACGATGGCGCGGTCGCGCCGCTGTGCCACATTCGCATGACACGTGACGCGGCGTCTTGTTGCAACCCCGCGGAGGGCGCGGATTCCGAGGACGCGGCCCAGGCCTCGTCCCACGCGTGTGCCGCTCAGCGTCGCGCCATCGTGCACGAGTTCCTGCTGGCCGCCACGGCGATCGGCGCACTCATTAAGACGAACGCGTCCATCGCGGGCGCGGAGGTGGGCTGCCAGGGCGAGGTCGGGTCGGCCTCGGCGATGGCGGCCGCGGGCTTGGCGCAGGCGCTGGGTGGCACTCCGCAGCAGGTGGAGAACGCGGCGGAGATCGCGATGGAGCACTCGCTCGGGCTGACGTGCGACCCGGTGGCGGGCCTCGTGCAGGTGCCGTGCATCGAGCGCAACGCGATCGCGGCCGTTAAGGCGATCAATGCGGCGCGCATGGCGCTATGGGGCGACGGTCGGCACACGGTGAGCCTGGACGTCGTCATCGAGACGATGCGCCAGACCGGCAACGACATGCTCTCGAAGTACAAGGAGACCTCGGAGGGCGGCCTGGCCGTCAACGTCGTCGAGTGCTAACCGCGCCCACCGCGCCCCGAGCCACCCCAAGCCACCGCGAGCCACCCCAAAAGTCGCACGTAATTCGATTGCTTAAACATTCAACAAAGCCTGAAAACGTTGCAATTCCAACGATGCCAATTCAAAGTTTGAAAGGTTTACATGGAAATTACGTGCGACATTTTTGGGGAACCATCCCCCGACTGGGCGAGGCAAAGCCATGACTGGCAGACACCCAGAAGCCCCCCGAGCCGCGAGCACCACCGCCAAGCCCCCCAAGCCGCAAGCACCACCGCCAAGCCCGAGCCGCGAGCGCTACCGCCAAGCCCCCCAAGCCGCGAGCGCTACCGTCAAGTCTGACCCCTCCCCCATCGGCACCGCGTCCGCCCAGAATGTCAAACGGAGTGCCCACCGCACAAACACCTCGAACGATGGCGATAGGCCAGCACCAACAGGCCCATTTGACTATCCGATCACTCTGAAAACCACCCTGCTGTGACAAATGTTTGCAGGTGCTCACCAACACAGCTAGCATGGCAATCAGTTAGTTTGGCGATAACCACGGGGGCGCAGGCTTCCCCGGCACGACGGAGCACGCATGGGACTTGAGGCAGCACACAACCAAGACTCCTCGCGCGGCAGCAACCGCGCGTCGGGGAACGACACAGGCGCACGCCCACGCCTCTCCCCAACGCCCGGGCACACACCCGGCACGCAGCCGACCGGCACCGATCGAGCATGCGCCGCCCACACAGCGCCCACACATCGGGTCCTACGAACCCTGGCCGGAACGTGCATGGCGGCGCTGACAGTGGGAGGCCTCGTCGTGGCAGCCCCGAGCGCCCCGCCCGCGCAGGCCGCCCAGGAGCCCGAGGGCGCGGCAACCTTCACAATCAACAACGTCGCCTCGATTTCACGGATTCGGTCGTCAACAATTCGCCGACGGAGCGCACCTACCCCTTCATCGACCCCAGCGACGAGCCGGGCGTGTGGGACTACAACTTCCGCCGCCTGGTCTACTACGGCACGGTCGAAGATACGCGCAACCAGGTGGACCGATACGCCTATATGGAGACCTACAAGCCGAACATGTGGTCGCGCGACGGCTGGGTGAAACCACTGGACCAGTGGGGCTCGTGGCCGGGCGGCTCGCTGCAGGACGGGTCGGGCTGGAAGCGCGCCCAGTGGTTGGAATCCTCCCTGGCGTCGCAGGGCTACTGGAGCTACACGACGCGCTCGCTGCCGTGGGGCGAAAACCCGGAGGAGAACGGCGTCATCTTCTACAACAACGAGACCACCGTCCAGGGCAAGATAGCGCCCTGGAAGCAGACGGCGGTGGGCTTCCAGCCGGCCACGCCGGGCACAGTCGCGGCCGGACAGCCATTCCTGCTGGGCACGCTGCGCAACAATAACCTCCCGATTTTCAACAACTTGGAACGAGGCACGGGCAGGAACCAGAAAACGCTGACCGATGTGGGTCCTCAGCGTTTCTTCCACGGGGACCTGAACCTGCGCATCCAGGGTGACGGTTTCGCCATGCAGGGGGCGATCCCGTGGGACGTTGAGGAGTCCCAGGACGACACGGAGACGACGGTCGTGCCGCACGCGGGCGGCGCCTACACCATCGTCGCCAACTCGATGTGCGACACGAACCCTGACGGATCGGTGGCCGCGAACGGTAGCCGCCGCAAGATCAGGGGCAAGTTCACGGGTCCGGCACGCCTCTACAACCCGGAGGGCCGCAATACCGACCAGTGGCTGACAGGTACGACCGTGTGCGCCCAGCACGTCGGCGCGGGCAACGGCACCCACGACCTGTACAACAAGGGGCAAAAGGGCCACATCAACCAGACCGCCGGCTGGGCGAAAGCGCAGCGCGCGGAGAACGACTGGCCGGACGCCGTCGATATCTCCCTGCGCACCCCGGCCTCGAACGACACGGTCTCTATCTCCACCTCCACGCTGCCGGACACGGTGTGGGAAAAGGACGGGATCCGCTACCGCATGACGATCTGGGGCTTCACGGACAACAGCCGCAGCGCCTCGTGCCCGGCCGCTCCCCCGGAGGGCGCGCAGCCCGTGACGAGCATGAGCACACCGGAACTCAACATGAGCTTCGCGTGCCTGTACGCCTCGATCACCCAGGAGCGCTACGTGCGCATCCACAAGGTCATCACCACGGACGGCGGCCGCACCTACGCGACCCAGCCGTCGGCGACCTTTCACCTCCAGCGCCACCCAAGACGCGGTTGACGCGCCGGCCGGCGCCACGGCCTCGTCGACGACCCCGGACGGCACGGCGGTGTCCGGCTGGGTCCAGGACGGCTCCTTCAACCAGACGATCACCCCCGCCGGCGTCGGCGCGGACAAGAAGGGGTCCATGGCCTCGTACCAGGCGTTCCTGGTGGGCCACTCGGACTTCACGATCACGGAAAGCGGCGTGACCAGCCCGGACGACCCCGACGAGCAGTGGACGCTTGAGTCGATCTCGTGCGTCAACGGCGCGGGCGAGGCCGTGGCCGCGACCGTGGACACCGACGCGAAGAGCGTTAATTTCGCGGGCGTCGGGTCGGTGGCGAGCGCGGCCGCGCAGACGATCGACTGCACGTTCACGAACCACGCGAAGAGCGCGAACGTGAGCGTCAAGCAGGAGCTCGTGACGAGCGGCGGCGACGGCCCCGTGACCTTCGACGTGGATTACAAGGTGACCGCGACGAATAGCGGGTCGCTGGATGCGGACACGGGCGCCCTGCAGGTCGCGCCCGGTTTCCCCTCCAGCCTGACGATCAACTCGGTGCGCGTGGCCGCCACGCAGGAGGGCCTGGACGCGGGGACCGAGCTGGCCGCCGCGGGCGGGCGCTACCAGATCACCGACGGCGACGCGCTGCCCGCGAACTCCTCGCGCGAGTACTGGGTGCGCATCAACGTGACGCGCTCGGAGGCGGCGAACGTGGACGAGTCGCGATTCTCGTGCCGCTACCTGGGGCCGCCGCGCTCGGGATACGGCCTGTACAGCGAGGTCATCGCCGCCGCGAACCGCGATTCGGACGGCACCGATAACAACAAGGCGTGCGCCCCCGTGCGCGTGCGCACCGTGATTATCGCCAAGGCCGGCCGCCAGTTCACAAACCTCCAGTGGCCCGAAATCGCCAACGAGTACGTGGACGCGCAGGGCTACTCCTACTATCCGCTGTCCGGGTCCGAGTTCGCGATCTACGACGTGGACCCGCGCGTCGACGGGTCTGCCACCCCGGTCGTCACCCTGGATTCGTCGAACGTCACCGACTGGCAGTACTACTGGAAGGTGACGACGCTGGCGACGGACAAGAAGTACTGGCTGGTCGAGACGAAGGCCCCTGCCGGCCACCTGCTCCTGCCCCAGCCGATCCCCTTCACCCTGTCGGCGCAGCTGGGCGACGGCACGGGCACGAACGTCATGCCCGACACCGAGATCTTCGACCAGAACAAGTGGACGAAGGCCTCCGTCCAGGTCTACAACTCCGGCTACAACGACCTGAGCCTGGACGTGCAGGGCATGATCGTCGACGGCAAATTCATGGCCACCATCATGGTCGCTGACCGCGAGGCACCGGTCCTGCCGAACTCGGGCGGCCCCGGCCTGTACCCGTACCTGGCGGCGTCAGCGGCGTTCTTCGCTTCCTCGCTGGCGGCTCGCCGGGCGGCCCGCAAGCGCGCCGCCTGACGCGGGGCGCTGCCTGACGCGGGGCGGGGGCGCCGCCTGACGCGGGGCGCTGCCTGACGGCGGGGCGCCGCCTGACGCGAGGCCCACACAAACACGAGGCGGGGGCGCTGCGGGATAAACCCGCAGCGCCCCCGCCATTCAACCACCAGCATTCACTCGGTGGCTAGCGCCTCGGACGGGCTGACCTTGGCGGCGCGGCGGCCCGGCAGCCACGACGCGACCAGCGCACTCAGCACGGCGACGACGCCCACGCCGACCAGCTGCAGCCACGGCACGCTCAGCACGGGGGTGGCCCCTTCGACGGGCAGGCTCATGACTCCGACCCACCCGAAGGCGACGCCCATGCCGACGCCGATAACCGCTCCGGTGAGTGACAGGAACAGCGCTTCGAGGGCGAGGAGGCCCTTCATCTGGCGTCGCGTCAGGCCGAGCGCCCGCAGCAGGCCGTTCTCGCGGGTGCGTTCGGCGACCGACAGGGACAGCGTGTTGGCCACGCCCACCAGGGACACGAGGACGGACACTCCGAGCAGTCCGACGAGGATGAGCATGAGCTGGTCGATGATCTTCGTGTACATCTGGCGCTCGAGCGCGGATCCATTGACACTGAGGTGCGAGTCCTTGAGCAGCGCGGCCTGCACGGTCTCGGCGTCGGCCCCGTCGGCCATCTTGATGATGATTGCCTGACGCTGCGGCGACGTCGCGATGGAGCGCAGGGTCTTCTCGGAGACCTGGGCCTCCCCGACGCTGCCGTTCTTGTCGTAGGTCGCGCTCAGGTCCACGCACGTGTCGGCGCACAGGCGCAGCGTCTGCCCGGCCAGGGCCTCGTCCCCGACGCGCACCTGGCCATCGCCCAGCTGCGTGACTGTCGAGTGGGTAACGCCCGTGTAGTCGGGTTCTCCGGTGATCATGACCGACGAGGCCTGGGCCTCGTCCTCCGAGCCCGCTCCCTCTCCGGGGGCGTAGGCGGGCGCGCCCGAGGTGGTCGTGAGGGTGCCGGGGGCGGCGTACTGGGCGACGGTGGCGGCGACGCCGTCGGTGGCCGCGATGGCGGCCTGCTGGTCGTCGGTGAGCTCTCCAGAGGTCGACACGGCCATGAGGTCGAAGGGACGCGCGTCGTTCACGGCGTTGGTCAGGGTGGTGCGCACGGATGCGGCGCCGACCATGATGGTGACGACGAGGGTCACGCCGATGATGATCGCGGTGCCGGTCGCGGAGGTGCGGCCGGGGTTGCGCATCGTGTTCTCGCGGGCCATGGCGGACAGGGTGCCCGGGAAGGCTGCGCCGAACGCGCGGGTGAGGGCGGGCAGCAGCACAGAGGCGACGAGCAGCGCGCCGAGGAGCGCCAGGAGCGACCCGGCGAAAGCCCCAAGGAATTTCGTGCCGCCACTATCCGAGCGCCACGCGAGGGCCACAGCTCCGCAGCCGGCCACCGCGATGAGCGCGCCGATGATGAAGCGGACGGTGTGCTTCTTCCGGGCGGCGGCCCCGGCCTCGTTCACGGGGGCGAGGGCGGCGACGGGCGCGACGCGGGAGGCGGCGCGGGCCGGGAAGACGCCGACCAGGGTCGTGAACAGGGTGGCACCGAGCCACGTGAGCGCGAGCTGCCAGACGGAGGCACCCGCCAGCGCCGCGACGACACTAGAGGCCAGGCCGGTGCCCGCCTCCGCGAGCGCGCCAATCAGCCAGCCGAGCACGACGCCAATCGCCGACGAGATCGCTCCGATCGCGAGGGCCTCGCGGGTCACAAGCGAGCGGACCTGTCGCCTGGTCGCTCCCAGCGTGCGCAGCAGCGCCAGTTCGCGGGTGCGCTGCGTGAGCACCACTCGGAATGTCGAGGAGACGACGATGGAGGCCACGAGCGCCGCGATCGCCGGGAAGATCAGCATGATTCCCATCGTCATGGTCGCTCCCAGGCGCGCCTGGTCGAGGTCGTCCTGGATTGCCTTGTGCACGCTGGTGACGGTCACGCCCGAGATGCCACTGAGCGCAGAGTTTGCTCTCGCCACCCATTCGTCCTGGGTGGCGCTGGGAGGGTTTGCGTTGCTGTCCGTATCCGCTCCGGACGTTGCGACGATGAACCGGCCGGACGCGGTCGTCCCGAAGATCGCGGAGAATCCGCCGTCGGTCACGTAGGAGGCGGGGATGCCCATGCTGATCGTGTTCGAGCGCGTGGTGCCGACGATGGTGAGGGTGCGGTAGTCGCCCTCGGTGAATCCTGCGCGCACGCGGACGGTGTCGCCGACCTTCACCGAGAGGGCCGAGGCCGTGTGCTCGGGGATGGTGATCTGGTCGTCGGCGGTTGGCTTGGTTCCGGCGCTCAGGTCGATGTCGGCGAAGGGCTTGGTGGCCAGCGGCGAGACGTAGAGTTGGCCGCGCGTCGCGTCGGTCTGGGCGTCGGCGGGCCACTGGGCCGTGTGCTTGATGGCGGCGACACCGCTGGTTGCGCTCAGGGTTCTTTCGGCGCTCTCGATGGCGCCCTCGGGCGCGTCCTTGTCTTGGGAGACGACGATCGTGCCGCCGCGATACTGCTGGTAGACGCTGGAGGTCAGGCCCGAGGTCATCGCCGTCATGACGATGAGGGTGATGGCGATGAAGGCCGTGGAGATGGCGACGGCCAGGCCGGTGGAAATGTAGCGGCGGCCGTGGGAGCGCAGGTTTGCGTTCAGAAGAGAGGTTGTTGCAGACATGTGTGTGAGCCTTGAGGGGTGTGTGGATACGCTCGGTGACGATGAGGCGAGCTCATGCGTGCTTGTCAGCGCAGCGCCGCGGTCAGGGAGTCGGCGGTAACGTCGCGCAGGTCGGAGACGATGCGTCCGTCGCGGCACACGAGGACGCGGTCCGCGTAGGCGGCCGTGGCGGTGTCGTGGGTGACCATGATGACGCTCTGGCCGAGTTCGTCGACGGCACGGCGCAAAAGGTCCATGACCTCGTCAGTGGAGTGCGAGTCGAGGTTGCCGGTGGGCTCGTCCGCGACGATGACGGCGGGGCGGCTCATGAGGGCGCGGGCGACGGCGACGCGCTGCTGCTGGCCGCCGGACATCTCGGAGGGGCGGTGGCTCAGTCGGTTCGCGATGCCCAGGGAGTTGACGATGAGGTCGAACCATTCCTTTTCGGGGGCTTTTCCGGCCAGGCGCATGGGCAGAAGGATGTTGGCGCGGGCGTCCAGGGTGGGCACCAGGTTGAAGGACTGGAAGACGAAGCCGATACGGTCGCGGCGCAGCTTGGTCAGCGCGGTGTCTTTCAGGGTGGTGATGTCGGTGTCTTCGACGAAGACGCGGCCCGAGGTGGGGGCGTCGAGGCCGGCGAGGATGTGCATCATCGTGGACTTGCCGGAGCCGGAGGGGCCCATGATGGCGGTGAATTCGCCGGCGCCGAAGCCGACGCTCACGTCGTCAAGGGCGCGCACCTGCGCGTCGCCGCTGCCGTAGATCTTGGAGACGCCCTGGAGTCGGACGATGGACGAGGCCTGGGCCTGTGCGGCCGCAGGGGCCGTGATTGTTGTGTTCGTGTTCATGCATCCATGGTGCGCCTGCGGTGTGCGTCACCGCTACGGAGGTTTCCCCTGATTCATCCCCGAGGTCACCCGGGGTCGTCTCGGGGATTGCCCCGCGCTGCGTCTCGGGCCCCCATCTCCAAAACTCGCACGTAATTTCCCTTGGTCAGTTTTTAATTAGCCCCACAAACGTTGCAATTCCAACGACGCCAATTCAAAGTTTGAAAGGTTTACATGGAAATTACGTGCGAAATTGCTGGGCGCACAATAGCCGCGCTGGCCTGGCTGCAGCGCCCAGGAGTGATGACAGACACACATTCCCAAAATTTCGCACGTAATTTCCCTTGGTCAGTTTTTAATTAGCCCCACAAACGTTGCAATTCCAACGATGCCAATTCAATGTTTGAAAGGTTTACATGGAAATTACGTGCGACATTTTTGGGAAACCATGCCGAGGCCGGGGCGGAGCGGGCAGCCGACAGCGATTACGACTCGGCGACCTCAGGGCGCGACTCACCCGAAGGCTCCGCCCCAGCCTCGTCCACGGACACCGCGCCGCGCGGCTCGCGCAGGGACAGGCCGCGGTATCGGTTGATAGCCGCGCCCACGTCGATGAGGCGCGGGCGCGCCAGGAACGCAGGGTAGGAGCGGGCGCCGAACTTGCAGACGGCGTCCAGGCCCTCGGAAGCGAGGCGCCGGCCGAGCTTGGCCATGAGCTCGGGCATCGACTGCTTGCCGGCCATCTCCTCGAGGACGCCGCGCACGCACCAGGCGATGGCCTCGGCCTGCCCGGGGTCGACGACGCCGGCGACGTCGGAAATGTCGACGGCGGTGCGGTCGATGGTCAGCACGGACGTGCCCGAGGCCTTGGTGCGCGGGCGGTCCACGCGGGCCTTTGCGGCGGGCACGCGGGGTGCGGCCTCCCAGGAGGTTGGGGCGTCGGTGCGGGGGCGCGGCAGGTCGGCGACGACGGAGCGCGCCCGGGAGGTGACGTCGAGGCAGTGGTAGTTGTCCATCATGAGGACCCGGTCGGCGGCGTCGAGGAAGGCGCCGGAGCCGCCGACGACCATGATGAGGGAGACTCCGGCCTCGGTGAGGGAGGTGACGCGGTCGACGAGGGGCGTGATGGGTTCCTTCTCGGCGGCGACGAGGTCGCGCATGCGCGTGTCGCGGATGAGGAGGTTGGTGGCGGAGGTGTCCTCGTCGATGAGGAGCGTGCGCGCGCCCAGCTCGAGGGATTCGATGATGGAGGCGGCCTGCGAGGTTGAGCCGGAGGCGTTCTCGGTGGAGAAAGACGTGGTGTCGGCCCCGCCGGGCAGGTGGGTGATGAACGGTGAGATGTCGACGCCGGTGACGGCTCGGCCGTCGGCGGCGCGCACCTTCGTGGCGGTGGGGTCGGTGGCGACGAGTTCGCGGCCGTCGCCGGGCACGTGCGCGTAGACGCCCTGGGCGATGGCCTCGAGGAGCGTGGACTTGCCGTGGTAGCCGCCACCGACGATGAGGGTCAGGCCCGGGGGGATCGCCATGCCGGACACCTCGCCGGCGTGCGGCAGGGTGACGGTGGCGCGCAGGGACTCGGGGGCGGCAAAGGCGACGACGCCGTCGCCGGCCAGGGGCGCTTCGGACACACCGGAGCGGCGCGCGAGCATGGCCTCGTCGGCGACGAAGGACACCCACCCGCGCTCCTCGAGGATCCCCTGGAGGGCGCGGTAGTCCTCGTAGGCGGCGACGTGGCCGAGGAGACGGGAGCGTTTGCGGGTCGTCGCAGAGTCCTCGGAGACGAAGTCGAAGCAGTCCATGACGATGTTGGGCACGTCCACGTCGAAGAGGCGGGCGGCGCTCTTGCCCAGGATCGTGCGGCCTCGCGCGGGGAGCTTGACCTGGAAGCGGACCTCGACACGGTCGGGCATGACAGTGGCGTAGGAGCGCTGGAGGATCAGGGCGCCGGTGCGGGCGATCGACACGTCGCGCGCGCCGCGGGCGCGGATAGCCTCGTCGAAGGCGCGGGCAATGAAGTCGGCGGCGGCCAGGCGGGCGTCGGACGAGGCCAGGGCGGCCTCGGGCAGTCCCATGGCCTCGGGGCGTGCCCAGGCTCGCAGGGACGAGGGCGGGGCGTAGGGGTCGGCCTGCACGTGGTCGATGGCGAGGGTGAAGTCGCCGTAATCCCAGGTGCCGAGGGTGTTTTTGTAGAAGCCGTAGGGTCGGCCGTCCGCGTGGCGGAGTTGGTCGAGCAGGTCAGCGTCGGTTCCGGAAATCGAGCGCGAGGGGGCTTCGTATCGGGGAGTCATGCCTTTAAGAATACAGGCGGAGCCTGCGGGAACGGGTCACCGTTCCCGCAGGCTCGCAGGTGTGATGAGTCGCGGCGCACGCGGCTCTCGGGAGCGCGCTCAGTCGAAGATGCCAACGATGATCGCCACGAAAACGAGGAAGAATATGAAGCTCGTTGCAATGATCGTGACAATCTTCGAGGCCTTCGTGATGGAGAGGGTCGGAGATGGGGCACCCATCCGCTCGGCCTTCGAGTGATTGACAATTGCCCAGACCATCGCCGGGATCGTCAGAATGAGAGGCGCAACGAAGAAGCTCACCACCGCCAGGACCATCGCGAAGATCGCCTGGGTCCTCATGCTGTCGAATTCGCCGGACATCGCCGATGAGTACATCGGGGACCCATAGACAGGCTGGCCGTAGCCGCCCTGTCCGTAGCCCGGCTGGCCGTAGGCACCCTGTCCGTAGGCGCCCTGGCCATAGCCCGGCTGAGCGTACCCGGGCTGTCCGTAGGCGCCCTGTCCGTAGCCCGGCTGAGCGTACCCGGGCTGTCCGTAGCCGCCCTGGCTGTACCCAGCCTGGCCGTAGCCAGCTTGGTCGTACCCTGCATTAATGGCCTGGCCGTCAGGGGACTGCCCATACATAGAACCCGAAGCGTAGGGGTTAACGGGGTCGCTCACGATCGTCTCCAAATAATGCCGTTGACTATGACGGACCACATCCTAGCAGCGGGGGAAGGAAAGGGGCGGGCCCGAGGAAACCAGACGTTTCCCCGGGCCCGCACCTATCAAGCGTCATCAGTGGGAGGATGCTGCCGCGCCGATAAGACCGAAGAGCAGGAAGAGCAGGAAGCCACCGACCATGAACACGATCTGAATGATCGCGCAAATCTTCGCGGTCGAACGAGCACCCTCCACGTCGCTCATCACGTCCATCGGGGCGCCGTACATCTGGGCATCCTGCACCAGCTTGTTACCCCAGATCCACATGCCACCAGAGAGGAAGAGGCCGCCAAACAAGAAGCTCAGGAACGACAGCAAGCGCACCGTCGACGCGTTCGAACGCAGACTCTGCACCGCCGGGTTCATGGCGTAGACGCCCGGCTGGCCGTAGGCCGCCTGGCCATAGCCCTGCTGGGGTGCTTGGCCGTATCCGGGCTGGCCGTAGGCCGCCTGGCCATAACCCTGCTGGGGTGCTTGGCCGTAGGGGCCCTGGTCGGCGGGGCCCTGCTGCATGTAGGGGTTAACAGGATCGCTCATGGGAAACTCCAAATGGATGTGAAGTAAATGCAGGATTCATCCTAGCGCACGACTCGCACGAATCAACGAGGCCGTGGCCAATTCCTCCTTGACGGGCAGGTGAGCGGCGGCCCGAGCGCCACCCCCGCCTCGCCTCAACGCGCCCCGGCCTCGTCCCGCGCGCACAAAACGGCGCGGGGGCCGGCTTCCCGACCCCCGCACCACCCGACAAACGGGCACCACGTCACAGCATGCAGGACACGCAGCCCTCAACCGCCGTGCCCTCCAGGGCCATCTGGCGCAGGCGCATGTAGTACAGGGTCTTAATACCCTTCCTCCACGCGTAGATGTAGGACTTGTTCAGGTCACGAGTCGTCACCGTATCCGGGTAGAACAGCGTCAGCGACAGGCCCTGGTCCACGTGCTGGGTGGCCACCGCGTAGGTGTCGATGATCTTCTCCGGGCCGATCTCGTACGCGTCCTGGTAGTACTCCAGGTTCTCGTTCGTCATGTAGGGCGCCGGGTAGTAGACGCGGCCGATCTTGCCTTCCTTGCGGATCTCCACGCGGGAGACGATCGGGTGGATCGACGACGTCGAGTTGTTGATGTACGAGATGGAACCCGTCGGAGGCACGGCCTGCAGGTTCTGGTTGTACATGCCGTACGTGGCGACGTCGGCCGCCAGGGCCTCCCAGTCCGCCTGGGTCGGGACCTTGATCGACGAGGCGGCGAGCAGCTCACGGCACTTGTCCGTGGTGGGTGCCCACTCCTCGTCGATGTACTTGCGGAAGAACTCGCCCGACGCGTAGGTCGACTCCTCGAAGCCCTCGAAACGCTCCCCGCGCTCGCGCGCGATTGTGCACGAGGCCTTGATGGCCTCGAACAGGACCGTCATGAAGTACATGTTCGTGAAGTCCAGGGCCTCCTCGGACCCGTAGTGCACGTGCTCGCGCGCCAGGTACCCGTGCAGGTTCATCTGGCCCAGGCCAATCGCGTGGCTCATCGCGTTGCCGCGCGCAATCGACGGGACCGAGCCGATGTCCGAGAGGTCCGAGACAGCCGTCAGGCCGCGGATCGCCATCTCGATCGTCTTCGAGAAGTCCGGGGAATCCATGGTCTTCGCGATGTTGAGCGAGCCCAGGTTGCAGGAGATGTCCTTGCCGACGTGGTCGTACGACAGGTCGTCGTTGTAGGTCGAGGCCTCGGACACCTGCAGGATCTCCGAGCACAGGTTCGACATGGTGATGCGGCCCTTGATCGGGTTCGCCTTGTTCACCGTGTCCTCGAAGACAATGTAGGGGTAGCCGGACTCGAACTGGATCTCCGCAATCGTCTGGAAGAAACGACGCGCGTTGATCTTCTTCTTGTGGATACGACCGTCGTCCACCATCTCGTGATACTTCTCCGTCACCGAGATCTCGGAGAAAGGCACGCCGTACACGCGCTCCACGTCGTAGGGGCTGAACAGGTACATGTCCTCGTTCTTGCGAGCCAGCTCGAACGTAATGTCCGGGATGACAACACCCAGGGACAGCGTCTTGATACGGATCTTCTCGTCCGCGTTCTCACGCTTGGTGTCCAGGAACTGCATGATGTCCGGGTGGTGCGCGTGCAGGTACACGGCACCCGCGCCCTGCCGCGCGCCCAGCTGGTTCGCGTAGGAGAAAGAGTCCTCGAGCAGCTTCATGACGGGTACGACGCCGCTGGACTGGTTCTGAATCTTCTTAATCGGGGCACCCGACTCACGCAGGTTCGTCAGCTGCAGGGCGACGCCACCGCCGCGCTTGGACAGCTGCAACGCAGAGTTGATGCCGCGTGCGATCGACTCCATGTTGTCCTCGATGCGCAGCAGGAAGCAGGACACCAGCTCGCCGCGCGCCGCCTTGCCGGCGTTGAGGAAGGTCGGGGTGGCCGGCTGGAAGCGGCCCGTCATGATCTCGTCCACGAAGCTGCGCGCCAGCTCGATGTCGCCGCGCGCCAGGTACAGAGACACCATGGCGACGCGATCCTCAAAGCGCTCCAGGTAGCGCTTCCCGTCGAAGGTCTTGAGCGTGTACGACGTGTAGTACTTGAACGCGCCCAGGAACGTCGGGAAACGGAACTTGTGGGCGTAGGCCTGCTTATATAGTGCCTTAATATCCGCGAAGTCATACTGATCCAGGACGTGCTGCTCGTAGTAGCCCTCATCCACCAGGTACTTCAGCTTCTCCTCCAGATCATGGAAGAACACCGTGTTCTGGTTGACATGCTGCAGGAAGTACTGGCGAGCAGCCTTACGATCCGCGTCAAACTGGATGCGTCCGTCCGCGTCGTACAGGTTAAGCTGCGCGTTCAGCGCGTGGTAGTCCAGCTCCGGGGAGAGAGCTTCCTCTACGCCTGTGTCGGTGTAGTTTTCTGCCAAAACTGTTCCAGTCCTTCGCGAACTCTGGAGACATCCTCAGGCGTGCCGAGGAGCTCGAACTTATACATGTGGGGAACCCCCAGCTTGGCCGCGATGATGTCGCCCGCGATGCAGTAGGCCTTGCCGAAGTTGGTATTGCCCGACGAGATGACACCCCTGCACAGGGCACGATTCTCGGGATTATTGAGGAACTTGATGACCTGCTTAGGAACCGCACCCTTAATATTGCCGCCCCCGTAGGTCGGCACGATCAGCACGTACTCCTCGCGCACACGCAGCGGCTCATCCTTGGGGCGCAACGGGATCCGCGCAGCCGGGAGGCCAAGCTTTTCAACAAAACGGCGGGTGTTGCCCGTCGCCGACGAGAAGTAGACGACGCTGCCCATGATGTTCCTTCCGACTTGTCGGGACGGTGAGCTTCTAGTGTCTCACTGACGAGGCCTGGGCGCGGTGACGTGGGGGCGTGTCCCCTTGTGGGATCATTGACGTAGCAGCAGACCTCGTGAGCGCGCCCGGATGGGGCAGGTGTGCTAGCCGCACTAGTCATGTCTTTTCCCTGGTCACACGGCTTGTCGCATTCCTCACCACGCGACCCGTATCCACACGTTTGCACGGGGTTGCCCCGACCTCGTCCCTACCCGGACATGCGAAAGCCCCGGCCGAGTGGCCGGGGCTTGTCGACGCGCCTCAGGCCGACATCGCCAGGGCTGCGGCGGCGATGGCCTTGATGCGGTCAGGGCGGAAGCCGGACCAGTGATCCTCGCCGGCCACGACGACGGGGGCCTGCTGGTAGCCGAGACCCTTGATGAAGGCGAGGGATTCTGCGTCCTGGGTGACGTCGATCTTCTCGTAGGAGATGCCCTGCTTGTCGAGGGCGCGGTAGGTCGCGTCGCACTGCGGGCAGCGGGGCTTGGAGTAGACGGTGATCGACATGTTCGTGTCTCCTTGCGGCTTGGGGCCGGACGTTGCTTACTAATTGACTCTCTGGCGGCTCGTTCGCCGCGAACACCACAACACTACACCTTGGGGCCATCCTTGCAACCGACCCCTAGATGTTGTGTGCATCGCCCCTGCGCAGAGCGCGGGTGAATACCCTGTGGACAGAGCGGGCGGTCAGTCTCACACCCCTTGATCACACGCTTGACGCATCCCTGACGAAGGTCTCCCAAAGATGCGCATAAACACGCAGGTTCGTCGCCAACTCAGCAGGTAAGGCGAGAGCCTTCCGAAGCACACACACCCTGTGCACACTGTGGACAGGGCCATCACCATGCTGTGCATAACCTGTCCCCAACCAGATGAATTGTGTGACGCACCACTCTCAATGAGAGGTATCTTGGGCGTGTCACACCCGCACATATAGGGGTCATTGGCGACTAAGTCCCCCTAGATGTAGGGGTTGCGTGTCATTTTGAACGAATGCTTGAAATGCCGCGGAAAGCTACGCGGGGCACGCGCCACGGGGAATCCAGAAACCCCTACAGCCCCAGGAAGGCCTTGATCGCAGGCATTTCGCGCACGGCCTGGACCAGGCCAGCACGGTAGGTGGCTTCCAGGCGTTCGCGCCGAGACTCCGTGTTATTGATCCACAAGTTGTCGGGCGCGAACACGTAGGCCTGGCCTCGTTCCTCGAGTTCGAAGAGGAACTTACGCCCGGCATTGTAGCGGTCGGGGCGCTGTGCCACGCCTTCAAAGACGGACGGGAACTGGCGGTATGCGGTGCGCAGGAGCGCGCCGACACTGGCAGGCATGGGGGCCTTGACGTAGTCGCGGGGGCGCGTGAGGACGACGAGGAGCTTGCGGTAGCCTTCGCGCAGCGGCTGGTCGAAGGGGAGCCCACCGTTGGGGCCGAGCGCGCCATCGACGTAGGTGTCGCCGTCGATTTCGACGGCTGGCATGAGGATCGGCAGCGTGGAGGAGGCCCGGACGATGGGACCGAGCGCGTCCAGCGTGCTCATTTCCTCCTTGGAGAACCAGCGTTCTTCACCGCGCGAGGCATTGAAAGTGGCGACGCGCGTGGTGGCCGGGTTTGCCAGGAATGTATCCATGTTGAAGGGCAGGACACCGTCGGGGTAGCAGATCTGCTGGTAGATGTACTCGGCATTGAAGTAGCCGTGTCCCTTACGGAAGTGCTTGAGGCCACCGAATTCAGGATCTTCGACGAGGTCGACGAAGGTCGCGTGGGAGCGGATCGCGTCGCGGGAGGTGAAGTTGCACAGGTGACTGGATCCAGCGGACACACCGGAAATATGGGGGAAGTTGATGCCTTCGGCGATGAGTCGGCTCACGAGCGCGGCCGTGTAGGCGTTGCGCATGCCGCCGCCTTCGAACACGAGGGCGGCGTCGTCGATGGTGACCATCGTGGCGATGGATTCTTCGGGGGTCGGATAGTGTTCTGCCGTTTCCTTCACGTTTCGACCCTACCGCCGGGCGTCAAACCTACGCGCGCGTACGTCCGGTGAAGACCACGTAGTGATAAAAGAAGAATCGGAATGCGGTGCCAAGCACAAATCCGACGACGTAGACGGCGATGTTGTCGGCCAGCGCCGAGGTGAATCTCAGGATGTAGTGCGTGAACAGCAGGCAGAACTGCGAGATAGCGATGCCGCAGATGTTGGCGACGAAGAAGAGGATGGCTTCACGGGTGGCGTTGTCTTGGGTACGACCGCGGTAGGTCCACAGGCGGTTGGCGATCCACGAGTAGAGCGTGGCGGTCGCGGCTGCGATAAATTGCGCGGCGTTGGGGTGGCCGGCGAGGACGCCAAACGGCCCGTGTTGCAGCAGGTTGAACAGCCCCATGTCGACGATGAACGCGGTCGCTCCGACGAGTCCGAATTGGATGAATTCGCGCGTCCAGGCCAGGGCGCGCTGGGCGATGGACGAGGCCAGGGAAGCTCCCTCGTTCACATGTCCTCGTAGCTGGGTAAGGCTCATCGACGAGGCCTGGGGTCCCTCTCCATCCGCCTGACCGTTGCCGGTGGCCGGGTCGGCGGGGGTACGCGGTGCGCCGGGTTGCGCAGGGGCCGCGGGTTCGAGCGCGGCAGCGGATCCGCGCGAAGGTTGTTCGTCGATCACTCCCCTAGTGTCGCATGCCTGCCCGCTCGCTTCTACCGTCAGTTCAGTATGTCGGCATCACCACGCCACCCCCCCAAATTTCGCACGTAATTCCCTTTCTCCCCCTTTCGCCTGCCACCCACAAACCGCAGAATGGCGATCTGATCATCGACAGACTTAAAGGGTTTGGGCTCCATCGCACACCTCCAAAAAATTAAGACCGGCCCTGGACCCTCGTCGGGCGGAACCGGTCATTGTGGTCTCATCGTATCAGGGTTATAGGACATTTCGTGTTGCTGGGGTTAGTCCCAGGTGTTGTTGTAGGGCTTGGCCGCGATGACGGCGGGCGATGGCAGGCCTGGCCCAGACAAATTTCGCACATAATTTAAGACGGTAATTTTTCGAGACCGCGGGAAAACGTTGCAATTCCAACGATGCAAATTCAATGTTTGAAGGAGCCGCAGGGGAATTACGTGCGAGTTTACTGAGTATGGTGCGAGAGGACGAGGGTTATAGGACGAAACGTGTTGGTTGGGGGTAGGCCACAGGTGTTGTGGGAGAGCTTGGCCGAGCTTCGAGCCGACGCGCCGAGCAAAGCTCGCGGGGCGGAAGGCGAGCGGGGCAGACCGCCACCTTCCAGCAACACGCAGCGTCCTATAACCCCAAGAACGAGGCAAACACGACCAACTAAAATAGTGACTTTCCCGCGCGATAAAGCCGAAAAGTCACCCTGCTAGCAACACGATCTGTCCATCCTCATAGTTGGTCCCAACCAACTAAAAAACCGACTTTCCCGCACCAGAAAGCCAAAAAGTCACCCTTCCAGCAACACGCAGTGTCCTATAACCCTCGTATCACGGTAGCCGCGCACACGCACTGGGTTTGTCCATCCGAATGCAGTCATGCTGCACGTTGTGGACGAACACTGCGGCCACCTCACCATCCTCCCCGGCGCCGCTCCGGGCCGCTCAACCATCCTCCCCGGCGCCGCTCCGGGCCGCTCAACCACCCGCCACGCCCGGGCCCGCACGCCGCCAGCCCACACCCGCGGCGACCCGGACCACGCCCGCCTTTAAGATGGTCCCCATGACTGAGACGATCCCGCGAGAGGCACCCCAGGCCTCGCCAAACACTCCCCCGGTTGCCGCGAAGCGTTACGGCTACCGGGTGCGCGACCAGTTCGGGCAGCATTTTGATGACCCGTGGGATTGGTTGCGCGATGCAGACAACCCCGAGGTCCGCGCGCACCTGGAGGCGGAGAACGCGTGGGCGGACACGGTGACGGCGCCGACGCGCGAGGCGGCGGCGCGCCTCGTGGAGGAGGTCAAGGCCTCCACGGCGCTCACCGACGTGACGGTTCCGATCCGCGAGGGCGAGTTCTGGTACTTTCGGCGTTTCGCGGAGGGCCAGTCCTACGCGACGCATCACCGCGCGCCGGTTCAGCGCGACGAGGCAGGCGTCCCGATCCCGCTCGTCCCCCAACCGGGCGTGCCCACCCAGGGCGAGGAGCTCCTCGTCGATGAGAACGAGTGGGCGCGCGGGCAGGAGTTTTTCCGCCTGGCGGACATGTACCCCTCCCCCGATGGGCGCCTGATCGCGTGGGCGCGGGACACGAGCGGCGACGAGCGCTACACGTGGGTCGTGCAGGAAGCCTCGGGCCGCGTCATCGACGAGGCCGTGGTGGACGCAGGGTATGGCTTCGCGTGGGCGGATGATTCCGCGTCCTTTATCTACATGGGCGTGGATGACGCGTGGCGCGCGTGCGACGTGTGGTTGCACCGCGTGGGCACGCCGCGCGAGGCCGACGAGCTGCTGTTGGTCGAGCCGGACGAGGGCTTCGAGATGGGGTTCGCGCCCTCGGGCTTCCCGGGGCACGTCATCATTCACGCCTCGTCGTCGACGGCGGGCCGCGCATGGCTGTGGCTGCCCGCCCACCCGTCCGTGCGCCCGCTGCCGCTGATGCCGGTGCGCCCGCGCACGCTGGTGTCGGCGGATTCGGCCGGCGACCGCCTGTTCATCGTGCATACGGGGCTGACGCAGGAGGGCTCGCTCGCGCAGGCGATGCTGCCCGCAGGGGGGTCGCCCGAGGCCTTGGCGCGCCTTGGCGTCACGTCCTCCTTCGCGTTCTCGCGGGGTTCCCTGGCGGATCGCACGCCGGGCACTCCCCTGCCGGAGGACGAGCCCGCACCCCTCACGCCGTTTGAGTCCTGGGAGCCGCTGCGCAGCCCCGGCCCCGGCGAGCGCATCACCGACGTCGAGGCTCACGCGGACTACGTGGCGCTCTCGCTTCGTTCGGGCTCTCTGACGCAGGTTGACGTGTGGGATCGCCGCGAAGCTTCGCCCACGTGGCGGCGCGTGGAGGTGGACGCCCCGGTGCGCACGATCACGACTGTACCGACCCCGTGGGCCGATCCGCTGCGCGTGGAGTTCCAGTCGCAGACCGTGCCCCCGACGGTCGCCGAGGTGTCCCTGCCAAACCCCACCCCCGCGAGCACCCCAACCCCGGCATCCCCGGAGGGACGCGGAACCGATAACACGGCCCAGGCCTCGTCCCCCGAGAGCGCGGCGCCCGAGAGCACGCCCCCCGAGGACACAAGCAACACCGCGGCCCTGACCGTGCGCACCCTGCGCACCCGCGAGGCACCCGGCTGGGACCCCGCCGAGTACGTCGAAAAGCGCGTGTGGGTGCTCGCGCGCGACGGCGCGACCCGTATCCCCGTCACCCTCATCCACCACCGCGACGCGCGCCCGGACGGCACGCACGCGGGCTGGCAGATCGGGTACGGCTCGTACGAGGTCAGCTACGACCCCGAGTTCGAGACCCTGCGCCTGCCGATCCTGCGCCGCGTCGTCTACGCGATCGCGCACGTGCGCGGCGGCGGCGAGATGGGCCGCGCCTGGTACGAGGACGGTAAGGAGCTGGTCAAGGAGCACACCTTCACGGACTTCATCGACGTCGCCGACTGGCTGGTCGACTCCGGGTGGGTGGCGCCCGGCCGCCTGGTCGCCGAGGGCCGCAGCGCCGGAGGCCTCCTCATGGGCGCGGTCACCAACGCCGCCCCCGACCGCTTCCGCGCGATCCTGGCGGGCGTGCCCTTCGTGGACGCGCTCACGACGATCCTGGACCCGACCCTGCCGCTCACCGTCGGCGAGTGGGAGGAGTGGGGCAACCCGCTGACCTCGCGCGCCGTGTTCGACGCGATGAGCCGCTACACGCCGTATGAGAACGTGCCCGACGGCGTGCTCCTGCCCGCGATCATGGCGACGACGTCGGTCAACGACACGCGCGTCGAGTTCATCGAGCCCACCAAGTGGGTGCAGCGCCTGCGTGAGGCCACCGGCCAGGTTCCCTCCACGGACGAGGCCGGGGCTGGCACACGCTGCAACTGCTGCGATTCGGGGGCGGCCGGGGATTCCGGTGCGGTCGGCGTCGACTCCGGCGGCGGCGAGAGCACGGGCGCGGAGGCCAGCCACGGCCTCGTCGCCGCGCGCGACCCGCTCGAGCGTCCGATCATCCTGCGCACCGAGATGGTTGCCGGGCACGCCGGCCCGTCCGGGCGCGAGGGCCGGTGGGCGGCGCGCTGCGAGGAGTTCGCCTTCGCGCTGGGCCAGGTGGGCGTCACGGTGTAACAGGTGGGGGCGGTCTTCGTTGGAAGACCGCCCCTCTCGCGTTGCGTCACTGTGCCGCGCGGCTGCACGCGTTACTGCGCGCCACCGTCCCAGCCGGGGCGCAGGGTGAAAGCTTCAATCTCTCGCACGTGGCTATCGAGAAAGCTCGGACTCTCGAGATAGCCCGCCAGTTTGGGAAGTCGTCCAGACCACGCGCCTCTCTCCGCTCTCCCACGGTGTGAAAGACAGGGTGACGTGGTGATCGTCCCAGCGATCCTCGAGCGCGTAGACGCCCGTCTCAGTCACTTGGAACAACACTCGCGAGGAGTCCTCCATTGTGTGCGAAAACAGGTAGCGACCTCGCCCACTCGTCAGGTCCACTGTAAACGCATCCCCGTCTTCGCTGATGAACCGGTACTCGTCACCAACCTGGACCCCTCTGTAGTGAAAAATGCTGCGGTCCCTGTTCACTTCGATGGGATTTTCCTGTTCATCGATCACGGGAACGATCGTGCGCTGTCCGGTCGACAGGTCCCAGCGTTCGAGAACCATCGTTCCTTCCTCTCTCTCCCTTCTGCCATCACACGCGTGGCCCGAGAGTCGCCCGTTTGGACGCTCGGTATCGTGATCACGTCCCCCTCGCAGGCGAACTCTCGCTGCCCCGACACCAAGCCGTCGATCATTGGCGCGACACCAAGGAGTCGAGGAGTATCACCATCACGATCATTCAACTGAATGACGACAGACAGCTCCTCCGGTTGCTCACCATCGCCGCCCGACTGTGCGGAGTAAGCCTCGAAAGCCTCTGACTTCATGCGCCAGAGCTGCTTCGTGTCAACAATCGACAGGATCCGGTCCCCGCACTGCCCCACGTCCCCACGCGTTCCGGGAGTTGACACACTCGTCACGCTTCCATCAAGTTCGATCGTATCGACTTGATAAGCCAGGTCCATCTCGTAAGAAACCACGATGATTCGGCCGTCCGACAACTCATAACGCTGGACCTCCGAGGAATTCCATCCGGATCGTTTGTCCCGACGCGTTCCGTGCTCCGTCGTCAGATAGTCCCACTGCTCGGAACCGTAGGAGATCCCACGTTCGGTCCACAGAAGTTCGCCAACATTTTCTTCTTCAAGAAGAGCAGCTGTGTGCTTTCCTTGAGCGTCCAGAAGCATGATCCAGTTGTCATGAATCGGCGCGCTCAGACCGGACTGCGATCGCGCTTCACCCATGCGAATAGCAATCACAGCCTCACCCGTACTCAGCTCATCCACCGACGAACTGATCAGGTAGCCCTTCGGAATGCAGCTCCACATGAGCAACCCAAGCGCGAAGGCAAGCGCGAGGAGACCCCACGGGCGGGACCGCTTCCGCTTCGCCGTACCACTTCCCTCTCGCTGAGGCGCATTCGTCTCGTGCTGTTCATCGCTGCGAGTGCTCATGGTCGTCTCCGTCCTCATCGTTGCGGCGAAGGGCGCGGCCACGCCCACCCCCGATTTTAGAGCACGAGGCCGAGGCTGCCCCGGCCTCGTCCCATTGCCCGAACGAGCCGTGCCTCGTCCCCCTTCCGATCAGGCCTCGGGATGCCGATAGGATGAGGGCATGACGATTACGGCGGCGGCAGACGGTTCTTCCCTCGGCAATCCCGGGCCCGCGGGGTGGGCCTGGTACGTGGACGAGGACACGTGGGACGCGGGCGGCTGGCCGAAGGGCACCAACAACCTGGGGGAGCTCACCGCGATCCTGCGCCTGCTTCAGGCAACAGCCGAGACCGGCGAGGAGCTGCACATCCTCGCCGACTCGCAGTACGCGATCAACGTCGTGTCCAAGTGGCGGCTCGGCTGGAAGAAACGCGGCTGGACGAAGGCCGACAAGAAGCCCATCAAGAACCTGGAGCTCATCCAGGAGATCGACCGCGCCATGGAAGGGCGCCGCGTCACCTTCGAGTGGGTCAAGGGCCACGCCGGGCACCGCATGAACGAGCGCGCCGACGACCTCGCGCGGGGGTGCGCCGAGGCCTACCAAGCCGGGCGCACACCCGAGCCGGGCCCCGGGTTCGGAGGCGGCGGCGCGCGCGTCAGCACGAGCGCAACACAGGCGAACGAGGGCGACGCCGACGCACCCACTGCATCTCCGTCAGCAACCCCTCACGATGCCACCGCCGCTGATGCGCCAGCGACTGCATCTTCTTCGCGTGGCAGTTCCGCCGAGGATACCGCGCCCTCTTCGGCAAAACCGGCACAGCCGCAGGGCATTGCCACCTCTGACGTCCCCGCGACCGAGTCGCCTTCGCGCAGCGCTTCGGCAAATGACGCGGGCCCGGCCACCACGGCCTCGGCCGTTGCACCCGCTTTTCGTTCTCATCCCAGTGTTTTCTCCGTATCCACACAAGCGCGCGGACCAGCGGAGGAAGCCACGGCCTCGTCGATGAGCGCGGCCTCGGAGAGCGCGGCGTCAGTGAGCACCGCCGACGCCCTCGCCCGCGAGCGCGAGTTCATCCTGGCGTGGACCGGCGGGGACGAGGCTGCGCTGGCGGCCATGACGGACGCGCGCACGACGCGCATCTGGCCGGGCGGCGCGGCGACCACGACGCTGGGAGGGCCCTCGCCCGCCTCGCCGTCCGTGGGCCGCATCGACGTACAGGACTTGGGCGGCGCGTTCCTGACGCGCTACCGAGTGCGCTGGGAGGGTGGCGCGTCGCTGGAATCCAGCGTGTGGGCGCCGGCGACTTCTGGTGAGCCGCGCCTGGTCATGGTGCACCACCAGTCGACGCTGATCGGCTAAAACGGGGAGTTCTATCGCGGGCGAGCCGTCGCGGGCTCGCACAGGCGTCGGATAATCCCGCGGGGCACTGCTTCGCGGTCATGCGCGGTACGTACAACCCTCTCTTGCAATCTCGCACGTAATTTCCTCCGGTCAGTTTTCGCCTACGCCCAGAAACGTTGGAATTGCAACAACCATATTTCAATTACTGAAAGATTGACAGGGAAATTACGTGCGACATTGTTGGGAAACCACTCCATGGCCGTGGCCGCGACGCGGAGAGGTTGCGTCTTGACAGCCAGTGCACGCGTCCCCACCCCTGGAGCTCCAGTCGGCCGAGTGCACCTCATACGGATAGGTTGCGCACATGCGGATAGTTATGCACACGCGGATAGGTTATTAACCTATCCAGATGCTCATAACCTATCCGCGTAGCCGTTTCCTATCCGCGAGCCCCACACGCTTACAGCTTGGCACCCTCGAAGCTGAAAATGTCAAGGAAACGACGCGCGCGATCCGAGGACGGGTCCGCGAAGAATTTGCGCGGCGGGTCGACCTCGACGATGCGGCCCTCGTCCATGAAGACGATCCGGTCGGCGATCGCGCGGGCGAAGCCCATCTCGTGGGTGACGATGAGCATGGTCATGCCGGTGCGAGCGAGCTCGAGGACGACGTCGAGGACCTCGCGCACCATTTCCGGATCGAGGGAGGCGGTGACCTCGTCGAGGAGGAGGATCTCGGGGTTCATCATGAGGGCGCGCACGATGGCGACGCGCTGGCGTTGGCCGCCGGAGAGCTGGCGCGGGTAGTCGTCGGCGCGGTCCGCCAGGCCGACGCGCTCGAGCAGTTTCAGCGCCCGCGCGCTCGCGTCGGCGCGCGATTCTCCGGCGACGAGGCCGGGGGCGAGCGTCAGGTTCCCCATGACGGTGAGGTGGGGGAAGAGCTCGTAAGACTGGAAGACCATGCCGATGCGGCGGCGAACCTCGGGCCAGGAGACGCCGGGCGCGGCCAGGTCGGTCCCGTCGAAGAGGATCTGCCCGGAGTTGATGGGTTCGAGGCCGTTAATGGTGCGCAGGAGCGTGGACTTGCCGCAGCCGGAGGGCCCGATGATGACGACGACTTCACCGTCGGCGACGTCGAGGGAGACACCGCGCAGGGCGTGGTGTCCGCCGGGGTAGGTCTTGTCGAGGTCGACGAGGCGCAGCTGCGCCTCGCGCGCGCCCGCGTGGGACGAGGCCGTGGCGGGCTCGTGCGCGCCACCAGCGTGCGCGACACCAGCGTGAGAGGCGCCGCCGTCGCGAGCGGGAGCAGTCGAGCCGTGTCCGGAGGTCAGTTCTGCCATGTTTTCTCCATGTGGCGTGAGAGGAGCGAGATGGGCCAGCAGATGAGGAAGTACAGCGCGAAGATCAGGCCGTAGATCCACAGCGAGGCGGTCGGGTAGTTGAAGCGGTTAGCGTCGATGATCTGCTGTCCAACCTTGAGGACTTCGACGACGCCGATGAGGACGACGAGGGATGTCGTCTTGATCATGCGGGTGATGAGGTTGACGGCCGGGGGCGCGAGCCTGCGCAAAGTTTGCGGCAGGATGACGCGGCGCATGGTCTGCCTCGGGGAGAGCCCCAGAGCGTAGGCGGACTCGTACTGGTGGCGCGGGATCGCGACGAGCGCGCCTCGCACGAGGTCGCCCATCTCGGCGCCGCCCCACAGGGTGAAGACGAGGACGGACGCGGTAATGCCGTCCAGGTTGATCCCCGCGACGCGCGTGAGCCCGAAGTAGGCGACGAACAGGAGGACGAGCTGGGGCATGATGCGCACGAACTCGAGGTAGAGCTGCATGAGCCAGCGCAGGGGCCGCCACCGCGAGCGCATGCCGAGGCCGACGAACACACCGAGCACCAGTGACAGCACGACGGACAGCGCGGAAATGCCGACGGTGACGCCCAGGCCCTCGAGGATGCGCACGAGGTTGCGGCCCTCGAAGATGACGTTAATTCCCAAATCCGCCACGGCGCACCTTCTTTTCGATGAGTCGGGCCGCGATGGACACGGGCAGGAGGATCACCAGGTAGGCGATGACCAGGAGGACCAGCGCTTCGGAGGTGTTGTAGGACATGCCGATGAGGTCTTTCGCGACGTACACGAGGTCGGGCAGCGCCACGACGGAGACGACGGAGGTTTCCTTAATGAGGAAGATGACGTTGGCGGCGAGCGGCGGCACGGAGGTCGCGATGGCCTGCGGGAGGGCGACGTGGCGCAGCGTCTGCGTGCGCGTGAGGCCGAGCGCGGACGCCGACTCCCACTGGATCGTGGCGATCGAGTCGAGGCCGGAACGCAGGGCCTCGGCCATGTAGGCGCCGCCCAGGAAGATGAGGCCGACGATCGCGCAGGTCTCGCCGCTCCACTTGATGCCCACGCGCGGCAGGCCGAAGTAGATGAAGAAGAGCTGCACGAGCAGGGGCGTGTTGCGCGACAGCTCCACGTAGGCGGCGCCGATCTGGGTGGCGACGGGGATCCGGTACTGCCGGATCGCAGCCACGAGCAGGCCGACCGCGAGTGAGCCGACGATGCCGATGGCCGCGATCCTCAACGTGAGGATGGCGGCGTCGACGTACAGGGGCGCGTATCGCGCCAGGATGTCGAGATTCATAAGCGAAATCTGGGACGAGGCCGTGGCCGCCCGGGGCGATCTCCCGCGGCGGGTGACCCGTGAGGGGGCCACGGCCTCGTACCTGAATCAGTTGGTGGAAGTGGTGTCCACGCCGCCTTCGACGACCAGGTCGTCGGGGGTCGCGGCGTCACCGTAGACGGGGGCGAGGGTCTGCTCGTAGTCCTTGTGGAAGAAGTTTTCCTCGCCGAGGTCCACGAGTTCGTTGTTCAGCCAGTCGAGGAGGGCGGTGTTGCCTTTCTTGACGGCGGCCGCGATGTAGCTGGTCTCGCCCAGGCTCTTGATGCCGACGCTGAAGCCGGGGTGCTGGATCGCCCAGGCGATGACCTCGGTGTTGTCGGTGGAGAAGGCGTCGCCGCGGCCGTCCTCGAGGGCCTGGTAGGCGTCGGAGTACTGGTCGTACTTCTGGAGCTTGACCTCGGGGTGGTTGGCCTCGAAGTAGGCTTCTGCGGTCGTGCCCTTGGTGACGATGAGGGTCTTGCCGGCCAGCTGGCTCACGTCGGTGATTTCAGCCGAGGTGGGCGAGACGACGCCGAGGGAGACCTTGAAGTAGGGGTTCGCGAAGTCGACCTTTTCGGCGCGTTCGGGGGTGACGGTGAAGTTGGCGAGGGTGATGTCGACCTTGTTGGAGGCGAGGACCTCGGTGCGGGCGGCGGCGTCGACGGGGACGTACTTGGCGGTGACGCCCAGGTCGGCGGCGATGCGGTCGCCGTAGACGACGTCGTATCCGGCGGGCTTGCCGTCGGCGTCAATGTAGCCGAAGGGGGCCTTGTCAGAGAAAATGCCGATGACAATTTCGCCGGATTCCTGGATCTGTTCGGGAGTGCGGTCGCCGACCTGCGCGCCCGAGGAGGACGAGGAGGTGGCCGCGCCACCGGAGCATGCGGCCATGCCGAGGGCTGCGACCATGGCGACGGCGGCCGTGGCGAGTCGAAGGAATGGCTTCTTGCGTGCGTGAGTGGCGCTCATGAGGGCTCCTGATCTGCGGATTGAATGAGGGACGCCGAGGCTGGTGGCACCTCGGCGTTGACATTGATCCTTCCACCACCTGGAAGGATTTGCGATGGGTTGATCCACTTTTGACACAATGTGACAGCCGATAGACACGTGAATACCCCTTTATATAAGCCGGGACTTAGACCCACAAAAACGTGGAAAACATCACGTATATGCGCGCCCGCTCGCATATGCACGGGCTAACGCGCCAGAATTGCACCCGTGCCTCAGCCATTCCGCAGCGTGAACGTCCCCATGCCGGCGAGCCCTACCCGCGTCGAGATCATCGAAGGTCTGCGCATCACGGCTCCCGTCGCGGCTGGCTATATCCCCCTCGGCCTGGCGTATGGCCTACTGGTCGTCCAACTCGGCCTGCCCTGGTGGATAGCCCCAGCCCTCTCCCTGGCCGCCTACTCGGGGTCAGCCGAGCTGCTCGTCGTCACCCTGGCCTCGCACAACACGCCCCTGGCGGTGATCGCCGTGACAATGCTGCTGGTGAATTTCCGCCTCCTATTCTTCGCGTTCTCGTTCCCGCTCCAGGTCGTCGAGGGACGCCTCGCGCGCCTGTTCTCGATGTACGCCCTGGTCGACGAGGCCTACGCCTGACCGCCGCGCGTCCCAACGGCTGGACGAAGCCTCGCCTGCTAGCCATGCAGGTGCTCTTCCATCTCACATGGCTCATCTCGGGCCTCGTCGGGGTGCTCGCGGGAGGCCTGATCCCCACGCAGATCGAAGGCCTGGACTTCGCCCTCACGGCCCTGTTCATCACGCTGACGCTGGACTCGGCGCGCTCAGTGCGCGAACTCCCCTCGGTCGCCCTGGCCGGCACCTCCTTCATGGTCGCGATGGCGGCGCCCCCGTCCCACCGCCTCCTCGTGGCGCTGCTGATTTTCGTCGCATGCCTGGCAGTGCGTCACGTCCTCAATCGACGAGGCATCCTGCACTCCCCCAATCCCCTTCCCCCGGAGGACGGGTCGGCTTTCACGCGCAAGGGGGACGCCTCATGACGACGTCGCTCACCTACCTGCTGACGATCCTGGTCCTGGTTTTCGTCATCGACTTTACGCTGCGAGCGCTGCCCTTCAAGATACTGGAGCCGCTGCGCGGCTCACGCTTCGTCTCCGACATGGCGGTGTGGATGCCGCCGGGGATCATGCTGATCCTGGTCCTGTCGACGCTGACACACAACGCTCACGCGGCGGGAGACCACTGGTGGGTGGCCCTGGCCGCCACGGGGGTGACGGTCGCCGTCCACCTGCTCAGCGGGCGCAAGCTCCTGTGGAGCGTCGGCGCCGGAACGCTCGCCTACATCGCGCTGTTGAACTTGCTCTGACGAACTGGCTCTGAGCCCCCCTCTCCCAACCTCGCGCCCCCTAAAAGTTGCACGTAATTTAACTTGGTCATTTTTCGAGACACCCCACAAACGTTGCAATCCCAACGACACGATTTCAAAGTCTGAAATACTCGCAGGGGAATTACGTGCGACGTTTTTGAGGAACCATGCGGGATAGGCCGCCGCCACGCGCAGCCCGAGCGGAAGGCGCCGAAGGGCCCGAGCGGAAGGTACCGAAGGGCCCGAGCAGATAGACACCACACCGCACGCGTCACCCGGGTTCGAGCGACACAACAGCGCCACAACCCGCTACCATTGTGTCCATGCACACAGAGTCGTACATTCACCACGGTCACACGGTTTACGAGCACCGCCTCCAGGTCCCCCTGGATCACCTGCGCCCCGCCGGCGAGGACAACCCGACGATCGAGGTGTTCGCCCGCGAGGTCGTGCGCAAGGGCCGCGAGGACTCCCCCCTACGCGGTGTTCCTGCAGGGCGGCCCGGGCTACCCGAGCCCGCGTTTCGGCACGTTCACGGGCGGGTGGATGAACCGGCTCCTCCAGGACTATCGGGTGGTGCTCCTCGATCAACGAGGCACGGGCCAGTCGACCCGCATGGACGCCCAGGCGCTCTCCCACCTGGACACGGACGAGGACAAGGCCGCGTACCTGCGCCACTTCCGCCAGGACCAGATCGTGTACGACGCGGAGGCGCTGCGCCGCGAGCTGTGCGGGGATGACCCGTGGACGACGCTCGGCCAGTCGTTCGGCGGCTTCATCACGACCTCGTACCTGTCGCTGGCTCCCCAGGGATTGAAGGCCAGCCTGATTACGGGAGGCCTGCCCGGCCTCGTCCATGTGGACGACATCTACCGCCTCACCTATGAGCGCACGGCGGCGCGCAACCGCGCGTACTTCCAGCGCCACCCGGGCGACGAGCGCACGGTGCGCGAGCTGTGCGCGCACCTGGCGGACACGGAGGAGACGCTGCCGACGGGCGAGCGCCTCTCCCCCGCGCGCCTGCGCATGATCGGCATGATGCTGGGCGGCCAAGGCAACACGGATCAGCTGCACTACCTGCTCGAGGGCCCGTGGACGTCGGTTCGAGGCGAGCGCCGTCTCTCGTCGCAGTTCCTGGCGGCGATCGGCTCGCAGGTGGACGTCGCGCCGATTTACGGCTTGTTCCAGGAGTACATTTACGCATGCGCGACGCCGGACCTGGTGGGCACGGCGACGGGCTGGGCGGCGGATCGCCTGGCCGAGGAGATCCCGGGCTTCGCGAAGGACGCGAAGCCGCTGGATGAGAGTGAGCCGTTCTACCTGACGGGCGAGCACTTCATGCGCCGCGTGTTCGACGAGGACCCGGGCTTGGCGCCGCTGAAGGGCGTCGCGGAGATTCTCGCGTCGACGACGGAGGCGGCCCCGGTGTATCTGCCGGACGTGCTGGCGCAGAACACGGTGCCGGTCGCGGCGGCCGTGTACTACGACGACATGTTCGTGCCGCGCGAGCTCTCCCTGGACACGGGTGACCTGATCGGAGCCCGCCACTACATCACGAACGAGTATCAGCACGACGGCTCCGCCTATTCGGGCGGCGCGGTCGTCTCTCACCTGCTTGACCTGCTCGCGGATTGATCCGCTCAGGTGTGGACCCCCGCGGTATCCGCGGATTCTGACTGAAAGGACTGGCTATGGCCTCGTCTCACTCTTGCCCCTGCTCCTGCCCGTTGAAGGACAACCCGACCCGCGCCGCGGGCGTCGCCGTCGGCGCGGGCGCGACGCTCGCCTGGTACGCGCTGCCCGATTACGTGCGCTCTCGCCCGCTGCGCGGCCTCATCAAGACGGGTCTGCTGGGCGCGATCGGCTGGTCGATCGTGGCGATGATGCCCGAGGACGGCGAGCTGCCGCCTACGACGACGAGACGGACTGCTCGAAGGGGTCGCCGGTGGCCGACGACCCGCTCGACGGCGTCACGGAGGCGGAGCCGCGCGAGCTGGCGGTCTTGGCGGGCGCGGCGCTGGGCTCGGCGGTGCTGACGGTGGCCGTGGAGCGCTGGCTGTTCCGCCGCGGTGAGCGCCGCCGCGCCGAGGGGGTTCGCCTGGCCCACACGAGGCAGGGGCTGGCTCTCGGGGCCCTGGAGGCGGTTGCGACCGTGGCGACGCTCGCGGGCGAGGGACGGGGCAGCTGCTCGACGAACGCGTAAGTAATCGGTGCCAGGTCACGAGGCCTGGGCGAGCAATGCGTGACCCGCGCGGCCGACGGCGCTCCGGTTTCGGGGTTCCGCGGCCGCGCGGGCGTGTGTGTGTACACCTTGGCGTGTGTCTTGCGCGGGGACTGTGCTGCGCGTCCGTCAGCGCCGATACGTCCGAACGACCCGGAGGGCTGCGCGTGCCAGGCCCAAGCCGCAGGCCATGATGAAAATCGGGAGACCCACGGCCGCCCACCACGACGAGGCCCTCCCAACGAGCGCCAAGACCGCCCAGATGAGCGGAGGCAGGATCATCATGATGGTGGCCAGTGTCGCCATGATCGAGCTGACCGGGAGCTTTTCGTAGATCCTGATGAAGGCTGCGCGGGGACTCATTCCGAGGGCTGTGCCGAGCTTCGCGGTGTCTGCTTTGAATGAGCGGGCCACGCGAGAAACAAAGAAGAGGGAAGCAAGCAGGCCGATCACGACGGCGACCGTGCGCAGGCCGACAGCGTACACCAGGCCGGCAAGGAGCCACGCGACAGCGTACCCAGTGAGCACGTACACGCACGCCCTGAGCATGTTCCCGAAGACCATCCAGTTGAGTTGGAGCGCAATATCACCCTGGTCGGGGTCTGTGGCGAGGATGTCGGTATAGAGGCGGGCGCTCTCGTCGGCGTTGTCCTTTTGCTTGATCCAGGCGAGTGCCTTGCGCGCGTGAAGGTTGTCGGGTTCGATCTCGAGGACGCGCGCGTAGACCTCTTCGGCTTCCGGGGAGCGCCGCTCCTGGAGGACGTCTCCGAGTTTGCTCAGCACGTAGACGTCTTCCGGGGCTTGACGCGCGGCTTCACGCGCGACGGCTTCGGCTTCTTCCATCCGACCGTTACGCAAGAGGCTGATCGCGTGGAGGGACTGGTAGGGGATCCAGTCGGGATCGAGTTCGATCAGGCGCGACGTGTGCTGAAGGGCGGCCGCATCGTCCGGCTCGACGATGGCCAGCCAATAGAGCGCGGTGTCGTTGTTGGGTTCTGCTTCGAGGGCTCGCCGCGCGCAGGCGTACGCCTCGTCTCTCTTGCCCATTCCCGCGAAGGCGACCGCGAGGAAGCAGTTGACGGCCGCAACGAGAAGAGGGGTTGTCTGCGGGATCGTGACAAGGAGCTCGATGGCTTGTTCCTGTCGCCCAAGGTCGATGAGCGCGTGGGCGCGCTTAATCTGCTCGCGAGCGGAGCTTTCGTCTGTCATTGTGTTCTCTCAAGGGCAGGTACCAGGCCCGCAAGGGCACTCACAGCAGCTTGTTGGCCTTCATGTAGGCGGCCAGGTCGTCGTATTGGCCGTCACGGTTGCCGTACTCGACAATGTTGCGCGCCGAGGAGAACCACGGGCCCGCGCTGGGGCGCACCTGCTTGAGGGCGTTCGCAAAGTCCTGCATAGTCATCATGCGGACGGTGCCGGTGCGCAGGGAGTCCATCATGGCGAACTCGGCGGCGCTGTCGACCAGGTGGGCCAGGTCCGCGCCGGTGAAGCCGTTGGTCTGGCGCACGAGGACGCCCAGGTCGATCCCCTCCATGGGCCTGTCCTTCAGGTAGTGGTAGAGGATCGAGTGGCGCGCGGGCGCGTCGGGCGGCAGGACGGCGACGGATCGGTCGAAGCGCCCGGGCCTGCGCAGGGCGGGGTCCACGTCCCACGGCGTGTTCGTGGCTGCCAGGATGAACACTCCTTCGTTGTCGGCGCCGATGCCGTCCATTTCCATGAGGAGCTGGTTGGTGACGCCTCGCCACGCGGCGCTGGTGGATTGGCTGCGCTTCTGCCCGATGGCGTCGATCTCATCGAGGAAGAGGACGACGGGCGCGTGCTTGCGGGCGGTGACGAACAGGGAGTGGAGGTTCGCTTCGGAGTTGCCGATGAACTGGTCGAGGATGTCGGTGAGGGTGACGTTGATAAAGGACGCACCGATCTCGCCGGCGAGCGCACGCGCGATGTAGGTTTTGCCGCATCCCGGGGGGGCCGTAGAGCATGAGTCCACCCTTGAGGCTCTTGCCGTAGAGCCTGCGGAGTTCGGGGTTGCGCAGGGGCGCCAGGAACGCCATGTTGAGGCGGTCTTTGACGTCTTGCATGCCGCCGACGTCAGCCAGGGTGGAGGTGGCGGTTTCGACGTCCCACACGTCCTCGGCGGCGGGCGGCGCCTCGTTGTAGACGGGTTCGGCACCGTTGACGAAGGCGGGCGCGGGGCCGCCGACCTGTTCCTCGGCGCTGCGCCAGTCGAAGTTCTGCGCCTCGCCTCCCTGGGTGGGCGTGTTCGACGAGGCCGGGGTGGCCTCGTCGGCTCCGCTGCCCGAGGCCGGCGCTGACTTCTGGGGCGCGGGCGCGGTCGGCGAGGGCGCGGGCTGAGGGGTCGCGGCGGGGGCTGCCATGGCCTCGGTGGTGGGAGCGACCTGCGCGGGGGCCTCGGGAACGCCCAGGGCCGAGCGCATGAGGGCGGCGGCACGCTCGTTGGTCGGCTCGGAGGCGAGAACGACGCCGAGGTGGGGAACAGCGTCGGCGCCTCGCCCGTCGGCGATCAGGAGTTCAGCGAGGTGCAGGCGCAGCGGGACGTCCCCCGGTCGATCGCTAACGACGGCCGTGAGGGAGTCAATGAGGGGATTCGTCATACCCCCAAGCCTAACGGGCGGTCCCCTCATCTCCGTCCCGAATGCGGCGGTGGGCTACCCTACCCGATGCCGATCATGATGCATATGAGGAAGAAGCCGACGATGGCGGCGATGTACATCGAGGTGACGGCGTTGGAAAAAAACTCGGGGAATCGGCTCCACAGGCGCATGAAGGACAGTCGCACGCCTCGCGGCAAGGTTCGGTTGAACGTGGAGATCTGGACAGCCACGTAGACGCGAATACTGACGACCGAGGCGACGTACAGCAGGAAGACCCCCCAGTAGGCGCCGGGGAATAGGAATCGGGCGACGAACAGGTCGAAGAGTAGGCAGCACAGGCCGGAGATAGCAGCGACTTTCCCGCCTTTGGGCAGCACGGCACGGATGCGGCGCAGCATGGTGCGGTAGGCGGCGGAGACGGCGGGTTGCATCTCGATAGCGTAGGAGGAGCGCACCACTCCCTTGAGGGGGCAGGCCAGGGAGTCGAAGGCGAACTTGGCTTCGTCCAGGTCCGGGTCATTGTCCTTGGCGCGACGGAACGCCCACTGTGCGACGTTAGGATCGATGGGCTCCCACAGGGCGCCGTAGGCCATCAGGAACTCGACGTCGTCAACAAAGCTATTGACGGCAACCTGCGAGACGGGCAGCGCCTCCTCGTAGCGCCCGAGGTCAACGAGGCACAGGGTCAGCTCGCGGGCAATCTCGGGAGATTGGGGATGGAGGCGCATGCCAGCCGAGGCCACCGCCGCGGCGTCCGCGGCCAGCCCCTGTCGGCGCTGGGCCCGGGCCATGAGGGCGAAGGGCTCAGCCATGTCGTCCCCGTAGGCGCGGGCGCGCGTCGCGTATTCCTCACACAGGGGATAGCGGCCGAGGCGGTCGGCGCAGGCGGCGGCCTGAATGTCGCGCCGGTAGCAGGCGTCCTCGCCGATGACGTCGATGGCCTCGAGGATACTCAGGGCCGCCCGGTAGTCGCGGGCGGCAATCGCGGCATCAGCGTCAGCAAAGGTAGGCGTCGTCATGGCCGATACGATACCGCTCCACCCGGCGTCTCGTGGGTGCGTCCACGAACAACCCATCCGCGTCCGTGAGTTTGTCTACGAGACTCGGCCGAGCGCTTAAGAGCACCCACCTCACCCCACGGGTATCCTGGTGGGAGCACGCGAGGTCGCCCCGGCCTCGTCCGTCCGACACTGTACGTAGAGGAGCCCCCATGGCGACCGAGCCCGTGTTCGAGGCCATCAACTGGAACAAGATCCAAGACGACAAGGACCTTGAGGTCTGGGATCGCCTGACGGGCAATTTCTGGCTGCCTGAGAAGATTCCGCTCTCCAACGACCTGCCGAGCTGGAAGACCCTCACCAAGGACGAGCAGCTCATGACGAACCGCGTGTTCACGGGCCTGACCCTGCTGGACACGCTCCAGGGCACGGTCGGCGCGGTGTCACTGATCCCGGACGCGCGCACCCCGCACGAGGAGGCCGTCTACACGAACATCGCGTTCATGGAGTCGGTGCACGCCAAGTCCTACTCGTCGATCTTCTCCACCCTGCTGTCCACGGAGGAAATCAACGAGTCCTTCCGCTGGTCGAATGAGAACGCGGCCCTGCAGAAGAAGGCCGAGATCATCAAGTCGTACTACGACGGCGACGACCCGGAGAAGCGCAAGGTCGCCTCGACGATGCTCGAGTCCTTCCTGTTCTACTCGGGCTTCTACGCGCCCATGTACTGGAGCTCGCACGCCAAGCTGACGAACACGGCCGACCTGATCCGCCTCATCATCCGCGACGAGGCCGTCCACGGCTACTACATCGGCTACAAGTACCAGCTGGCCGTGAACGAGTCGAGCCAGGAACGCCAGGACGACCTGCACGACTACACGTACTCGCTGCTGTACGAGCTCTACGAGAACGAAGAACAGTACACGGAGGACCTCTACGATCCGCTCGGCCTGACCGAGGACGTCAAGAAGTTCCTGCGTTACAACGCGAACAAGGCGCTCATGAACCTGGGGTACGAGGCCCTGTTCCCGCACGACGCGACCGACGTGAACCCCGCGATCCTGGCGGCCCTGAGCCCCAACGCGGACGAGAACCACGACTTCTTCTCGGGTTCCGGCTCGTCCTACGTGATGGGCGAGGTCGTGGACACCGAGGACGAGGACTGGGACTTCTGATCCTGCCAACGCGGCCGGGCGCGCGCCCGGCCGCGTTGTGTGCCCGGCCGCGTTGTATGCGCGCCCGCGTTGTCTGCCCGGCCACGTCGTGCGCCCGGCCGCGTCGTCTATACGCCCCCCTTTCCTCGGCTACTCACCCAAAAGTCGCACGTAATTTAACACGGTCATTTTTCGACATAGCCCACAAACGTTGCAATTCCAACGACTCGATTTCAATATTTGAAATAATCGCAAGGGAATTACGTGCGACATTGTTGAGGAACCACGGGACCACGACTGCGGGAATCTGGCGGGCGCACGACGCGGGTGCACGACGCGGCCACGTCGCCTGCCCGGCCGCGTTTTCCGTGCGCGCTCCCTTTCCTCGGCTACCCACCCAAAAGTCGCACGTAATTTAACACGGTCATTTTTCGACATAGCCCACAAACGTTGCAATTCCAACGACCCGATTTCAATATTTGAAATAATCGCAAGGGAATTACGTGCGACATTGTTGAGGAACCACTCCGTGGAGCCGCAGAGCCGTGGAGCCGCAGAGCCGCAGAACAACGGGGGTGTCCGCCGTGTAGCGAACACCCCCGATGAGCGGTATCACGATCCGCGACTACTTGGCCATCGCGTACTCCTTGCGGCGCATCTCGCACCCGCCGGCCAGGCCGACCAGGCCCGCGGCCACCGCGAGGTAGGGGTAGATGCCACCGGCGCCAGCCTTGGGCAGCTCGCCGACCTGCGTGTCGACGACGCGGATACCCGGCAGGGCGGCGTCACCGCTCGCGTCGGCGTCGGCAGGCAGGACACGCACGGAGGTGAAGCCTTGGTCCGGCCCATAGTCGGCCACGATGACGGTCGAGCGCGCCTCATCGGTCCCGACCTCAATGTGGAAGGGAACGGGACGGGGCAGCAGGACGTGTCCTGCGGGCGCGCGGGTCTCCACGAGCCAGTAGGTAACCCCCTTCTCCAGGGATGAGACCACGAAGCTGGACCCACCGTCGAGGGTACTGACCGGGGTTCCGCTGAGCTCCGCATTATTGTAGATCGCGAAAGAAGCGCCGTCGAGCGGGTAGGTGCCATCATTGTTAGGCGCGCCCACGGGCTGTGTTCCGGCCTTCTCGATGCGGATCGAGCGCGGGCGAGCGGGCGCACAGGCCTCGTTATTGGCGGAGCCATCGTGGTCCTTGGGGCCGGCGACCTCGTTGTAGAGGCCGTGGCCCGGAACGAGGCGCTCGTTCTCGGTCCGACACTCGAGCAGCGTTTCCTTGTAGCCCTCGGCGCTCTTGTCGCGCGCGACGCGGAAGCGGATGAACCACGTGACGGAGGCGCCCGGCTCGATGTCGGTCCCCTCAGTCAGGACGTAGTTTTCGGTCGGGGCCAGCTCGGGGACCCGATCAATGTCCTCCGGCTCGGTGGTGATGCGCGCGTATTGCACGGTCAGGCCCGGCGCGAAGTCGGGGCGATCCACGACGCGGCCGGTCGACCCCTTGACGTTGCCATCGTTGGTCGCGGTAATGCGGTAGGTGACGGTGATGTCGTCGGTCGTCGCACCATCAACGCTGTCCAGTTCCTTTTTCAGGCGCAGATTCGGGGATTGCAGCTGGTTGGTGAAGGTACAGGTGATCGGCAGTGCCGCGGCGGACGAGGCCGGGGCAACCTCCGAGAAGTCCACGCCGCCGGTGGTCGCGTCGCGGGTGACGTTCACGCGCTCACCCACGCCGTTCAGGCAGGTCACGTCGGTCATGGCCCACACCGGCGAGCCCGACAGCTCGCTGGTTTCCCAGGTGGGCCCGAAGTAGCCGGGCTTGGGAGAGTATCCGGGCAGGACGGGGCCGGTCTCGGCGATGACGAACTTCGACTGGCCGGGGATGAAGGCTTTGTAGCCGGAGGTGGCGGAGCTGTTCTCCCCGTAGCCCGTGGGGGTGAGCTGAGACTCCGAGAAGGAGCCGTCAGCCACGAAGCCATCGGCGGCCACCACCGTCGTATCCGGGGTTCCGGTCATGCCGCTCCAGCCATCGACAGCCCGCGTCGTGAAGGTGAAGGGCGGGATCGTGCCGCCCACGCCCTCGGAGTCCTCGGTGATCGCCTTGGCGACGCGCACGTAGCGCTCCTGCTGGAAGTAGCCATACATACAACCGAAAGAGGAGGTGTTTTCCTTCGTCGTAAACGTCGACACCGGCTCCACGCCCGCCGGGGGCGCGGCGGGGCAGTTGCCGTCCGCGTTGGGCACGAAACCGTAGATGAAGAGGCGATGCGGAATGCCGTTGATCATGACGGTCTTCTCAGACGTGGTCTTACGGATCGTCAGGATGTCGTCAGAATAGGGGGTCTGGCCCGGCTCGCCCTTGCTGTTGGGATACTTCTTTCGATCGTTGGGATCGTCAGATTTCTTGTAGATGTCGACACTGCCCTTGCCCTCGCCGACGAGACGATGGCAGTACCACCTACTCTTATCTCCGCGCTTGCGAGCCTTGTAGGGAGCTCCGGGGTAGCAGCCATAGCCGTTAGGAACGGACGTCGTTTCCTCGTAGGCACCACCGGCGCGGGGCACCGCGGTCGTCTCCGTGTCGTTGTCGGTTTCCTGCTGGTCGAAGGGGAAGGACTCCTCCAGGTCGCCGATGCGAATATCGAAGGAGGAGTGCACCCAGCTCTGGTACGAAAGATGGGGAAGTTGTTGTGGCGCACGGCCCCGATCAGGAAGGGCTCGCCCAGCGTCACCGTTCCGGGATCGTTGGGCTTGTAGCCCAGGGCGCTCGTTGTGGAGGCAGAGATCCGGTTGGGGTCATACTCACCCCGATAGTTCCTGCCGTAGAGGTAATCATAGGCCTGCCCACGGACAATATACGACCAGTAGTCACCACTGGCGGCCACCGATGCTGTCAGCCACGGCTGGACCTGTGTGGCGCTGGTGTGCCTGATCGATGACTGGTTCGGGTCGCTCGGGTTGTAGCGCGACTGTCCGCGCACGACACCGAAGTAGCCGTTGTCGGGCACGAAGGTTGTGCGATCTCCTTCAGTGTTGTTGATGACGGTGGCACCGATACGTCCTTCGCTGCGATTGAACGAGGTCGTGGTCACGCCTGGCGTTTCGAGCGGCGCCTCGGCGCGCGTCGGCTCAACCGTGGCCGTCAGCGCGGGTAGGGCGGCCGCAGCGGCGACGAGGCCTGCTGCCAGGGCGCGGCCGATATATCGGCGCGGTCGTCGCACCGGTCGAGACCGGTGCTGAATGGGTGTGATGTCGTTCATGGTTCCCCCCACGATGCCAATGGTTACTGACTCACCCTATCAATTATCTAATAATCGTGCGCCAGATGTAGGCATATCTCTCATTATACCCCCGACCTGCACGTTTGTGACAAGCCTTTCAATATTTCCAGCCCTTACCTTTTCCATGCAATTAACCACATGGTGACAATGACACAAAGGATCCTGACCACCCTCACAATTCCACCGCCACAAGCGATAGCGCGGCCACCCTGTCAACACCACACGCAGACACGCCCCACAAAGACTTCAACCACGCTTCAAACAGAACAAGGTCGCGACACTCGCTCGATCAGACCCGAATACCCTATGACCTCCCACACACTTATCGTCACACATGCACCACCTGCACCATGTGCAACAAGCGCATCACGAGCGAGTATTCCCCGACATAACGGGCATCTCGCGAATAACACCGAGCAATATCCGATCGCGAACATCCCGACACTTACAACCCCACGACCACCCGCGACAGTTAGACTGGGACAGGGAGCGCATAGCTTCCACACAGTCCGTACGTCGCGCACAAGGCGCGGGGGAATGAGGAGTGCACGATTATGAGTATCTTCGACCGCTTTGAGAGCGCCGTCGAGAGAGGCGTCAACGGCGCCTTCTCGCGCGTGTTCCGGTCGGGGATTAAGCCCGTGGACATCACCACGGCGATCCGCCGCGCCATGGACGATTCTGTCCAGGAAGTCTCCGCGTCGCGCATCATCGCAGCGAACCACTTCACCGTCTACGCCTCACGCGAAGACCTTTTCTCCCTGGAAGCGTCGCTCGACGTCCTCGCCGACGAATTCGCCCAGCAGGCGACCGAGCACGCCTCCACCAACGACTACTCCCTCATCGGCCCCGTCAGCGTCGAATTCGTCGCCGACCCCTCCGAGCCCAGCGGGACCCTCAAGGTTGCCGCGGAAAACCGCAGGGGTGCCGCCGCCCCCGCCACGGCCTCGTCCGCGTCCCCCGAACACCCCATCATTGACGTCGACGGCGACAAGTGGCTCCTCACCGAGCCCGTCACCGTCATCGGCCGCGGCTCCGAAGCCGACATCGTCGTCAATGACTCCGGCGTCTCGCGCCGCCACCTTGAACTTCGCATCACCCCCACCGGAGTGATCGCGACCGACCTGGGCTCCACCAACGGATCCTTCGTCGAAGGCCACCGAATCGACGCAGCGACTCTGCTCGACGGCAACCAGATCGTTATCGGACGAACCAAGATCCTCTTCTGGACCCACCCAGACCAGAGCGGAGTTTAATGAAGTGACCACAGACCTCGCATTTACCGTTTTTCGCATCGGGTTCCTGGTGCTGCTCTGGCTCCTCGTGCTCGCGGCCGTCAACACGCTGCGACGCGACATCTTCGGCACCGTCGTGACCCCGCGCGGCAAGGGGCGCGACAAGGCCGCTTCGCGCCGCAAGGCCTCGCGTACCAAGCGCAAGAACAAGAAGCGCACGTCCTCCAACCCACTGGCCCCCAAGGACCTCCTGGTCACCGGCGGGCCGCTCGTGGGTACCATGCTGCCCCTCGGCGAAGCGCCCATCGTCATCGGCCGATCCCCCGCATGCACCCTCGTGCTCGAAGACGAGTACGCCTCCAGCCGCCACGCCGCGCTCACCCCGCAAGCCGACGGCTGGTGGATCGAAGACCTCTCCAGCCGAAACGGCACGTTCATCGACGACGAGCGATTGAGCGCACCGCGCCAGCTCAAGACTGGCGACATCATCCGTATCGGCCAGACGACTCTCGAATTGGTGGGTTGATATGCCAGGAAAGCCGTTCAATTCCACTACGCTGCCCGCTCCGACGTGGGCCTCGTTCGCTCCAACAACCAGGACTCCGGCTACGCGGGCGCAAACCTGCTGGTCCTCGCCGACGGCATGGGTGGCCCTGCCGGCGGCGACATCGCTTCCTCGGTGGCCCTGGCCCACCTCGTGCCCCTCGATACGGACTCGCACCCGGCTGACTCGATGCTGCCCCTCCTGCGCGAGGCCCTCCTCGACGCGCACGAGGAACTCACCGACCGCTCGAGCCGAGACCGCGACCTCGAAGGCCTGGGCACCACCTGCATCGCCCTCATGCGCAGCGGCAACCGCCTGGCCATGGTCCACATCGGCGACTCGCGCGCCTACGTCCTGCGCGGCGACACGCTCACGCAGGTCACGACGGACCACTCCTTCGTCCAGTACCTGGTCGACACCGGCCAGATCACGCCCGAAGAGGCCGAGCACCACCCCAACCGCAACGTCGTCCTGAAAATCCTCGGCGACGCCCAGGCCGACGTCGCCCCCGACGAGACCATCCGCACGGCCGTCGTCGGCGACCGCTGGATGCTGTGCTCCGACGGCCTGTCCGGCCTCGTCTCCCCCGAGACCATCGGCCAGGTCATGGCCGACTTCAAGGACCCGGGCGAGTGCGCCGAAGAGCTCATCCGCCTGGCCCTCCTGGGCGGCGGACCCGACAACATCACGTGCGTCATCGCGGACATCGTCCCCGCCGGCACCTACCCGCCCGCGCCCCCGCAGATCGTCGGCGCCGCGGCCATCGACCGCAACGCCAAATCGCGCGGCGGCGAAGGAGCGGCGGCGCGCGCAGCCGCCCTGGGAGCCAAGGCCTCGGGCCACGGCACCGACGACGATGACGCGCCCGTCGAACTCAAGCCCCGCACTTCCTGGTGGACACCCATCTTCGTGTCCCTCGTGACCGTGCTCGTGGTCGCCGCCTCCTGGCTGTCCTGGAAGTGGACGCAGACCCAGTACTACGCGGTGGGCCAGGACGGCTACGTCGTCATCTACCAGGGCATCCCCCAGGCGATCGGCCCCTGGCGCCTCTCCCACGCGATCGAGGTCTCCGACGTCGCGCTGTCCGACCTGTCCCCCGTGGACCGCCAGCGCCTCGACACGCCGGTGCTACGCTCCACGCGCCAGGAGATCGACGACTACATCGAGGGCCTCAAGCGTTCCTCCGTCACGCCCTCTCACGAGACCAACCAGCCGGGCCTCCAATCCGGCCAGAGCCAATCCGGGGTCCAAAGCGGAGAGGACTCCTAATGGCAACAGTCTCGATCGCACCGGCTAAGCCGCGCCGTTTTCTTGAGCTGGGCCTCATGGCCCTGGCCCTTACCGTCGGCATTTCCGGCTACGTCCTGACCTCGCTCAACGTCACGGATACGATCCCCGCGAACCTGCTCCCGCAGATCGGCGTGCTCGTCGCGCTCGCCATCATCGGGGAAATCGGCATCCACTTCCTGGCCCCCTACGCGGATCCCGTGATTCTCCCGATCGCGGTGGCCCTCACGGGCCTGGGCCTGGCAATGATCTACCGCCTCGACCTGGCGTATGAGGCTGGCGCTGTCGGGGACGTGGTTGGCTTCCGCCAGGCGCTCTTCGTGGGCGTCGCGATCGTCATTGCGGCCATTATCTTGATCTCGCTGCGCGACCACCGTATGCTGCGCCGCTACACCTACACGTTCGGCATTCTCTCGCTGTTCCTGCTGCTCCTCCCGATGGTCCCGGGCCTGGGCCAGGAAACCTTCGGCGCGCGCGTGTGGATTCGCCTGGGCCCCGTCTCGATTCAGCCCGGCGAGCTCGTCAAAATCACGCTGGCGATCTTCTTCGCCGGGTACCTGGTCACCAACCGCGACAACCTGGCGATCGGTGGCCGCAAGTTCCTGGGCATGCGCCTGCCGCGCGCCCGTGACCTCGGCCCCATCCTGGTCGTGTGGCTGATCGGCATCGCCATCCTGGTCCTGCAGCGCGACCTGGGCACCTCGCTGCTCTTCTTCGGCATGTTCGTTGCCATGCTGTACGTGGCCACCAACCGCGTGTCCTGGCTCTTCATCGGCTTCATGCTGTTCGTGCCCGCCGTCGCATTCGCCGTCAAGTTCTTCACCCACGTGCAGACGCGCTTCAACGGCTGGCTGTACGCCCTCGACCCCGAGTACTACCACGGCACCTCCTACCAGCTCGTCCAGGGCATCTTCGGCCAGGCGTCGGGCGGCCTCATGGGAACCGGGTGGGGCCGCGGCTACCCGCATCAGGTTCCGCTGGCGAACTCCGACTTCATCCTGTCCTCGCTGGCCGAGGAGCTGGGCCTGGTCGGCATGGCCGCGATCCTGGTCCTGTACCTGATTCTCGTCCAGCGCGGCCTGCGCGCGGCCCTGACGGTGCGCGACGGCTTCGGCAAGCTTCTGGCCACCGGCTTGAGCTTCTCGCTGGCCATCCAGCTGTTCGTGGTTCTTGGCGGCCTCACGCGACTCATCCCGCTGACGGGCCTGACCGCCCCCTTCCTCGCGGCCGGCGGCTCCTCGATGGTGTCCTCGTGGATCACCGTCGCCCTGCTGATTCGCGTGTCCGACGCTGCCCGCCGCCCGGCGTCCACCCAGTCTCCCTGGACCTCTGGAATCCAGGCGGCGCTGGGGGTGAGTGAGTAGGCATGAACGCACAGATTCGCAAGATTTTCGTCGTCGTCCTCATCATGTTCGCCATGCTGGGCCTGGCGGTGACGAACACGCAGTTCATTTCCGCGCCCTCTCTGAACGCGGACCCGCGTAACGTGCGCACCAACCTGCACGCGGCCGAGATCGACCGCGGACCCATCATCGTGGAGAAGACGGCCATCGCCTCGTCTGAGCTCGACGACGACAACCACTACACGCGCGTCTACGACCAGGGCTCCCTCTACGTGTCGGCCACCGGCTACTTCTCGTCGGTCGGTTACGGGTCGACCGGCATCGAAGCTACCGAAGAGAACGTCCTGGACGGCCAGTCGCAGACCCTGCTCGGACAGCGCCTGCGCAACCTCCTGACGGGCGAAAAGCGCCAGGGCGGGGGCGTCGAGCTGACGCTGCGCGCCTCCATGCAGGAGGCAGCTGCCGCCGCGCTCGGAGACCGCAAGGGTGCCGTTGTGGCCCTGGACGCCAAGACCGGCGCAATCCTGGCCCTGTACTCGTCGCCGTCCTTCGATCCGAACGCACTGGCCTCCCGTGACGCCGGCGAGGTGCAAGACGCGTACGCGACGCTGGACGCCGACCCGAAGAACCCGATGCTCAACCGCACGATCTCGGAACGCTACGCGCCCGGCTCGACGTTCAAGGTCCTCACCGCGATCGCACTCATCGAGAACGGCATTGCCAATCCCGATACCCGCATGGACTCGCCCGTGTCGACGACCCTGCCGGGCACGAACACCGAGGTCTCCAACATCGAATCCTCGACCTGCGGCGACGGCAAACCGACGCTCACCGAGGCCTTTGCACGCTCGTGCAACACGACCTTTGTGCTTGCCTCCGAAAAGCTCACCACCCAGCAGCTCACAGACGTGACGAAGCGCTTCGGCTTTGGCCACGAGCAGGAAATCCCGCTGACGGTTATCCCCTCCGTGTTCCCCTCGGACGCGGACAGCGCGCAGCTCGCCATGAGCTCCATCGGCCAGTACACGGTCCAGGCGACGCCCATGCAGATGGCGCAGGTCGCGCAGACGATCGCCAACGGCGGCCAGATGATGAGTCCCTACCTGATCAAGCAGATCGTGGACGCCGATAACCAGACCATCCGCAAGACCAAGGCGACGGAAGTCGGCCGACCGATCTCCGCCGACACGGCCTCGAAGGTCACCGCCATGATGCAGGCGGTCGTCTCCCAGCCGTACGGCTCTGGAACACCGATGGCCCTGCCCAACGTCTCGGTCGCTGCCAAGACCGGCACCGCCGAAACCGGCGACGGCGACCGCGCCAACGCGTGGGCCATCGGCTTCGCGCCCGCGGACAACCCCCAGATCGCGTTCGCCGTCATCGTCGAAGGCGATGAGACGAACCCCACGCCGCACGGCGGTGACGTTGCCGGACCGGTCGCCAAGGCCGTCCTGGAAGCGGGGCTCCAGTGAGTGTTCCACGGATGACATCAGGCGCCGGGCGCGTGCTCGGTGGACGCTACACCCTGCTCACCCCGATCGCTCAGGGCGGCATGGGTGAGGTCTGGAAGGCCCGTGACCGCGTCAGCGGCCACATCGTGGCCGCCAAGGTCCTGCGTCCCGAGCTGGCGGGCGAGGAGCTGTCCCTGTCGCGCCTGCGCCTCGAAGCGCGCAACTCGATGTCGATTTCCCACCCGAATATCGCGAACACGCAGGACTCGGGCGAGGAAGACGGCATCGGCTGGATCATCATGGAGCTCGTCGACGGCTACCCGCTGACGGACTACCTGCGCGGCGGTTCCCGCATCGAGCCCGAGTACCTCATGCCGATCCTCGTGCAGTCGCGATGGCACTGGGTGCCGCCGCGCGCGCGGGCGTCGTGCACCGCGACATCAAGCCCGCGAACATTATTGTTCGCCCTGACGGCATGGTGAAGCTGACGGACTTCGGCATCTCACGCGCCAGGGACCAGGTGAACCTAACCGCCGCGGGCATGGTCATGGGTACCGCCCAGTACCTGCCGCCCGAGCAAGCCATGGGCGAGCTGGCCACGCCGATCGGCGACCTGTACGCGCTGGGTGTCATCGCCTACGAGGCCGCCGCCGGTCGGCGCCCCTTCACGGGCGAAACTCAGGTCGACATCGCGTTCGCGCACGTCAACGACCCCGTGCCGCCCCTCCCCGACTTCGTCCCGGAACCACTGGCCGACGTCATCTTGCACCTGCTGGAGAAAGATCCGGCCAAGCGCCCCGAATCCGGCTCCGCCGCCGTGCGCGAAATCGCCGGCGCCGCCAAGGCCATGGGTATCTCCGTGACGCCTCGCCCACTGCCGCTGCCCAAGGCCGCGCAGCAAGCCACCGAGACACGCACCCCCGTGCAGCCCTCCGTGCCGATCCTCGCCCCCGTGCGTCACCTGACCCGCCGCACGCTGCCCGACGAGATGCTCCAACCCCCGTCAGGCCTCGTTCCCCGCGTCCGCTCCGTCACGGGCCGCCACGCGGTCGTCCCGCGCATCATTGACGAGGCAACCACGATCGCCCCGTCCTCCACGATGATTCCGATCACCGGGCGCCACCCTGTGCTCCCGCGCATCATCGACGAGCCCGCGCCGCCGCCGTCGCCCAACCCGCTCTCCCCGCCCACGCGGGTGCGCCGCATCATCCCCGATACCACCGGCGAGCAGCCCCAGGTCTCAGGTTCGAAGCCCTCCCTGACGTCGACGGGCCGCCACGCGGCCGTTCCCTCGGCTCCCCAGGGTCCAATCTCGGCGTCCATCCCCACGCGCGTGGTCTCCAAGCCCCCCGCGGCTGCCCCAAGCCCCGCCATGCCCGAGCCGCCCGTGCCCCGGCCCATCAAGTCCTCCCCCGAAGACCAAGGAACCCTCAACGGTCACCCCCATCGACCCGCGGCAAGAAGCAGCGCCCACCAAGCCTGTGAAGCGCGGCAGGAACGGCAAGCCCGTATCGGCGCCGGACCAGGCGAGCCCTGCGTCCTCCGATAGGGCGCGCACCGGCTCGGCGCCCACGGCCACCAAGCCCGCCGCGGCCAAGTCGGCGCCCACAAAGCCGGCCGCACCCAAACCCGCTCCCGCTCAGCCTGCGGCCCCCAAGCCCGCCACGGCCTCGTCGGCACCGGTCGACCAGACCGCCGAACGCCGCGCGGCCCTCAACGAGCGCCTGCGTCAGCGCGCACAGCACCGCCAGGCCGAGGACGCCGCCGAAGAGCAGCGCCGCGCCCAGATCGCGCGCGAGGAGGAAGACCGCCAACGAGAACTGCGCGAGGCACGCGAAGCGCGCCAGCGCCGTGAGGCCCGCCAGCGACGCGAGGCCGAACAGGCCCAGCGCAAAGTCGGCCCGCGCCGGCGCAACGAGCGTGCCCCAGCCCACCAGCGACGCAGGCTCGGATCGGCCCAAGGCCGCCAAGGCCTCGTCGAAGAAAACGACGAACACCGGCTCCACGCCACGCGTGTACGGGACCGTCCCGCAACCCGGCAAGAGCAAGAAAAAAACAATAAGAAGGCGTCCACACGACCGCGCCGCTCGGTCTACGAGCCGAGGCCCGAGAAGACCTCGCGCGGCCCGCAGTGGCACGAGCTCGACGCCCGCTCAGCCGAGCGCAAGCGACCCGCAGCAAAGACCGCGTACTCGCGCAGCGTCGTCGCCCCGCCAGTGCCTGCGTCTAAGAAAATTATTCGCCTAGTGGTCATCGCACTCATCGTGGGTGCGCTGATCCTACTCGCAGCCTTTACGATCAAGTCCATGCTGAGCTCCCTCATCCAACCTAACGCGGGGGCAACCATTACCGAGGAGGTTAGGACATGGCACAGCCCATGGCCCACCGTCTAGCCGGCCGATACGAGGTCCGCTCGCTCATTGGGCGCGGCGGAATGGCCGAAGTCCACCTGGGCTTCGACACTCGCCTGTCGCGCGTCGTCGCTATCAAGATGCTGCGACGCGACCTGGCGCTGGACTCGATCTTCCAGGCACGGTTCCGCCGCGAGGCTCAGTCCGCTGCGTCGCTGAATCACCCGAACATCGTCGCCGTGTACGACACCGGCGAGGAGATCGTGTCGGACGCGACCAACAGGTCCCTTGCCATCCCGTACATCGTCATGGAGTACGTCGAGGGGCACACGGTCAAGGAGCTCATCTCCGACGGCACGGCCGTGCCGATCAACGAGGCCATCGAGATCGTCTCCGGCGTCCTGTCCGCCCTGCAGTACTCGCACGCCAACCACCTGGTGCACCGCGATATCAAGCCGGGCAACATCATGCTGACCCCCGAGGGCAAGGTCAAGGTCATGGACTTCGGTATCGCGAGGGCCCTGACCGACTCGCAGGCCACCATGACGCAGACGAACGCCGTCGTCGGCACCGCCCAGTACCTCTCCCCCCGAGCAGGCCCGCGGTGAGACCGTCGACGAGCGCTCCGACCTGTACTCGACCGGCGTCGTTCTCTTCGAGCTGCTCACTGGCCGCCCGCCCTTCAAGGGCGACTCGGCGGTGGCCGTCGCCTACCAGCACGTCGAGCAGATCCCGCCCACGCCCTCCTCGATCCTCTCCGACATTCCGGATTCTCTGGACCGCGTTGTACTCAAGGCCCTGGCGAAGAACCGCGACGACCGCTACCGCAGCGCCGCCGAGATGCTCTCCGACCTCCAGCGCGTCGCACGCGGCATGGACGTGGGCGCCCCGCCCGCCGACTCGTGGGCGACCGAAGTCCTGCCCTCCGCCGGCCTCGTCGGTGCGCGCGCTGCGGTGCCCGCGGCCACCTCCACGGTGAGCGCGCCCGCAGCCGGGGTCTCCTCGACCTCGACGTCGCTGCCCGCGGTCAGCTCCGACGGGGACGCCGCCAGCAAGGCAGCGGCGGCCCGCAAGCGCCGCACCGCGATCATCATGACGCTCGTCGTCATCGCACTTCTCCTCATCGGCGGCAGCGTGTGGGCTCTGAGCCGCAGCGCCGCGACGCCGGAGGCCGTCTCCGTACCCAACGTCGTCGGCCTGTCCCAGGCGGATGCGAAGTCCCAGATCGAGGCCGCCGGCCTCGAGTGGGAACTCAACCCCGAGAAGGTCGCCTCCGACACCGTCGACAAGGACGCGGTCGCCTCGACCGACCCCGCTGGCGGCGCCCAGGCTGAGAAGGGCTCGACCGTGCGCGTCACGATTTCCTCGGGCCCCGACTCGGTCACCCTGCCCGACAACCTGGTCGGCATGAGCCCCGACGATGCCCGTCAGGCTGTCGAGGCCTTGGGCCTGAAGTGGGAGGTCAACTCCAGCAAGGTCGCCTCCGACACCGTCGCCGAGGGTAAGGTCGCCCAGACCAACCCCTCGCCCGGCTCCAAGGTCAAGGCCGGCCAGACGATCACCGCGTACCTGTCCTCCGGCTCCGACCAGGTCGAGGTCCCCGACCTGGTGGGCATGAGCCAGGACCAGGCGCGCAGCGCCCTGAAGGCCGTCGGCCTGGAACTGGGTAACGTCACGACCGTCGACTCCGACAAGGATAAGGACCGCATCGTCTCCCAGGATCCCGAGACCGGCTCCAAGGTCAAGAAGGGCACCACGATCGCCGTGTCCATCTCGACCGGCAAGGCCGCCCAGGTTGAGATCCCCACCGTCGTCGGCATCAGCCGCGAGGACGCCGAGGCTCAGCTCAAGGCCCTGGGCCTGACCGTGACCGTCGAGGAAGTCAGCGGCAGCCAGCCCAGCGGCCAGGTCACCGCCGTCGAACCGGGCGAAGGCTCCAAGGTGGACAAGAACTCGACCGTGAAGCTCAAGGTTTCCAAGGGTTCCGCATCTCCGACGCCCAGCCCGTCGCCCTCCACCAAGAAGTGAGCCCCCACTCACCCAACGATCAGGGCCCGCACCGACAGGATTCTTCCTGGGGTGCGGGCCCCGTCGTATGCGCACGCCGAATAGCGGGCGTGGAGCGAGTGCTGCGGGGCGGGGTGTTGTGTGCAGGGTGGCGCTGGGGCATGTGTGAGCGCGCAGTTTCAGGCACGAGGCCTGGGTTGCGTTCCGGGTTCGTGGCGGCGCCCTCGGTCGTCTCCTCAGCTGACTCAGCACGAGGCCTGGGTTGCGTTCCGGCTTCGTGGCGAACGCGCTCAGCTGCTGTGGTGTGCGGGACGTGTGACCGGAGCGTTAGCCCGATAGGTGGCGCCATGGGCCCCTTGATGCGCACGTTAACCCGTTTGGTGGAGCGTGGGCGGGGCTGCCTACGCTCCACTCATGGGACCTACGCTCCACTCACGAGGCCCACGCTCCACTCATGGGGTCCACGTACCACGATCCCAGCACAAGCTCGCCGACGGGCACAAAGCCAACTCCGATTCCGCGCCAGGCGCGACCCACGCGGATAGGTTGCGCGCACGCGGATAGGCTGTGCCCACGCGGATAGGTTATTAGCTATCCACATGCTCGTAACCTATCCGTAAGCTGATTACCTATCCGCATGTGACCGCCCGCAGGCAAGCACATCTGCGTCCCCGTAGATGACCACCAGTCCTAGCCGGGCATCGAGACAACGCGACGAACCGAAGCCCTGCAGCATAGGCAGCAAACGGACTAACAGGGCCAGCCGACCCGCGCGCTAGCATATGGTTACTTCATCACCATATGACTGCGACCCATATGCTGGGCTCCCAGTCAGACCTGGAGCGCAGATATGAGTGACACGACGCAGGACGTTGAGCATTGGGACCCCGATGAGGATGACACCATCATCGTGCCCATCGAAGACGATTATGCCCTCGTTGTTGGTCCGAACACCAAGGGATTCGAAAAGATCGATAGCTCGTTGGTGGCTAATCGTGCGCTTAACGATCTCATCGCATCAATTGGCGAGGGAGCGTCGCTGACTGGAGGAGCAGCCTCAGCGACCAACGCAATCCAGCACATGTCCGGCCTCTACAAACTGGATGCCGTCACCAAGGCACACTAGCCGCGGGCAACGCACTCACAAAAACCGCAGACGGTAGATTAATCGGAGTCGTCAGAAACACGGGTGGACAAATCACCCGCCAAGCACGCCTCATTCCCGTGTCAGTTCCCCAGATCGCGGGAGCCATCGCAGCAATCGGCCCCGCAGTTGCGATGGTGGCCGTGCAGATGCAGCTCAACAACATCTCCAAGCAGGTGTCGGCAGTGCAGCAGACTGCCTTGCAGACACTACAGGTACTGACCGACTCGAGGAACGCAGATTACTTGGGTGACTGTCAGACCATCAATGAGATCTATCGGACTAGCGCTATCCATGACTATGTGTCAGATACCGACTGGTCGATCATCTCCGGACTTGTATCTAGAATTCAATCTCACCGTCACTTCTACAAGAAGCAGGTTGCGAACCACCAGGAAGCCCTCGAGAAAGCTCATGCCGACTCACACACGCAAAGGGACTACATCCAGACGAACAGGGATCGCATTGTGAACGATTCTTGTGCTGCGTTTAAAACGCTCCGGGCATGGGCACACCTAACTGAGCTGCGCATCGCACGGGCCCAGGCGCAAGGCGAACACCCCCACGCCGAACCACTTCAGATCCACCAGGAAATTATCGAGGACCTGCAGGTCCAACGCGCTCTTTTGCACGGCCTCATGCGCGAGCTTCGCATCATCGCGGAGCTTCCCGGCGGTTGGACCGTACCGGCCTCCAGTAAGCGAAAGAAGGCCCACCTATCCCAACGCATGGCACAAGAGATTATCGGCACACTGAATCCCCTCGTACAGCAGCTGGACATCCAAGAAAATCCTATTCCCAGCCCGTACGTCACCTGTGCACCCGACGACTACGATGTGTCTCCCTACACCAAGATCCTGCGCTGGTATCTGGACGAGGGCGAAGAGCTCAAGGCACTCACTTTCCCCATTGACAGACTCTCACACAGTCTTCTGGCCAAGGCGCCCAGTCAGTTTGCTAGCGGGGTTAACAACCGGGCCTGGTTGGTGCTCCCACATGCCCAGGACTCAACGGAATGGAGCCTGGGCTGGGTGAAACGCGCTACCGAAAGAGCAGTAACGGTCTCACCTGAGATGGTTGCCGTTACCGACCGCCGCATCATCACCGCTGACCCACAGGAGTTCATTCAGAAGGGCATCATCAAAGAAGAGTTCTCCATCAACGACGTGACTCCAACGTTCACGGAGGCAGACGCGGAAGACGCACTCCCGGAACTGCACATCACGCAAGGCGAGAAAAAATGCCGCGAGTGGCGCTTCCCGAGCGCCGCACGCTCCGAGGCGCGCAAAATCGCTGAGTTGCTCGTCGAAGACCCGGCGCAGCTCCTACCGCCCACGAATCCGGAGCTCGACAGCCCTCAGATCAACGAAATAGCGGCCTCAGAAAAAGACGATCCGAAGTCCGTACAAAACCACCAGCCCGCACCAAACGGCACATCAGCGCAGCCCGAAACGGAAGAAGCCCCCGCGCAACCTACAGCGTGAACCGATCCGCGACGACGGGCTTGAGGGACACGGCCCGCTCGCGCGCGGACACGTCGCCGCAGGCGGCCAGCCAGTTGGCGAACATGAGGTGCCCGGACTGGGTCATGACGGACTCGGGGTGGAACTGGACGCCCTCGAGGGGCAGGGTGCGGTGGCGCACGCCCATGATGATGCCGGACTCGGTGGTAGCGGAGACCTCGAGTTCGTCGGGCATGGTCGCGGGGTCGATCGTGAGCGAATGGTAGCGGGTGACGGTCAGCGGCGAGGGCACGCCCTCGAAGACGCCGCGCCCGTCGTGCGTGATGACGGAGGTCTTGCCGTGCATGAGCTCGGGCGCGTGCCCGACGGTTGCGCCGAAGAGCTCGCCGAGGGACTGATGCCCCAGGCACACGCCCAGCATCGGGATCTCACGCTCAGCGCAGTCGGCGATGGTCTGCAGGGAGGCGCCGGCGCTCTTGGGGTCGCCGGGTCCGGGGGAGATGAGGACGCCGTCGTAGCCGGCCTCGAACCATGCGGGATCCACGACGTCGTTGCGCACGACGTCGACGGTGGCGCCCAGGTGGCGCAGGTAGCCCACGATCGTGAAGACGAACGAGTCGTAGTTGTCGACGCAGAGGATTCGTGCCATCGTCGGTCCTTTCATGTACGAGGCCGTGGCCCCTTCTCCGCCCTCCATCGTAGGGCGCTCCCCTAGTGGGCGCGCGACCGCTGTCCGACAAACGGGCGGTGCGGCGCGGAATTCGGCGACGCATTCACGAATGAGAGACGGGAGACCGACCCAGCACTCGTGAATGTCACCAAGCGGGAATGCCCATAGCCGGGGCTCACGACCTCAACCACACGCCCGTGGATACGGCACGAGGCCGGGGTGGCCCCGGCCTCGTCCCTTCCCAGAGTGAGCGGCTCAGGCTCAGCCGACGGAGGACTGTCCCAGTTCCAGGTAGGACTGGACCCAGGGGTAGACCCAGGTGAACAGGGCGGCGACCGCAGCGCCAATCAGGATGAGGGATTCAATGACCTTGAACCAGGTGGGGCCGGGCAGGTGGCGGAAGATCCATGCGTACATGTGGGGTCCTTCAGTTCGTGGGTTCGTCGACGAGTTCGGCGGGGACGCCCGTGTCCTTGGGGGTCCAGGATTCGAACTTGAGGTGGACGATGTAGCGTTGCCAGTTGCCGTATTCGGGGTGGCAGGTGGTCATGGTCATCCAGCGCTCGGTGGGGGTTTCGGACCAGGAGACGTCGTCGATGACGGGGGCGACGACGCGCATCTGGGTGGGGTCGGTGGCGTCGATGATCTCGGAGGAGACCATGGAGTAGACGAGGTAGCGGTCGTCGACTTCCACGACGACCTTATCGCCCTGGGTGAGGCGGTCGATCCAGCGGAAGTTGTTGCCGTAGGTGCGGCGGTGGCCGGCGACGGAGAAGTTGCCGACGCCGCCGGGCTGGGTGGTCATGTCGTAGTGGCCGGCCCATCCCTGGTCGAGGACGTAGGAGGTGGTGCCTTCGGCCAGCGGGATCTTCATCCAGTCCCAGGTGGGGACGTGGATGAGGCCGTAGACTTCGCCGTCGCCAACCTCGCGGTCGAAGGCGGGCGGGTCGTCGGTGCGGACTTCACCGAGGGTGCGCTTGGCGGGCTGGTGTTCTTCTTCGTACGAGGCAATGGTTTGTTCGACCTGTCCGGCGACCTGGTAGGTCGTCCAGTAGAGCTGCCAGACGGAGAAGAGCCCGATGACGACGGCGAAGGTGATGAGCAGTTCGCCGATGACGCCGACGATGTTCCAGAAGATGCTGGAGCCTTTTTCTTCGCGGGCGCGTTTCGTGCGACGTGTTCACCCATGCGTTTCCTCCACGGTTGCGTAGTTGACAGTAAGCGAGGTTGCGGCAGGCGCGAAGCTCAGAGAGTCCTTTGTCTGCATGTCCCACCCGAGTCCATATTTTGTCACGTAGGCCTGGTAATTCACCATACGTGGATTTGCGGTAACCGTCGCGCGCAGGGTGTCGGGGTCGCCGATTGCTTGGATCACATAGGGTGGGGAGAAGCTGGTTCCGTCGACCAGGATGACGTTGCCGATGCAGCGGATGACGGTCCGGTTGGTGATGCGCACGCCTTGGACGGTCATGGCTTCGGCGCCGCCGGCCCACAGGGCGTTCATGGTGTCCTCGATGTCCTGTTGATGGATGACGAGGTCGTTGGGTGTTGCGCCGGCGGGGATGCGTCCGGGGGGCGCGTCGGAGAGTGTGATTTGGACGCCCGGGCCGCTCACGGGCCTCGTGGATAGGGCGGTGAAGGCGTCCTCGTGGGGCGCTGCGGAGGCGGAGGTCGAGGAAAAGCCTTGAACTTGGGCGTCGAGGGCGGCGACCTCGCTGTCGAGGACTGCGACCTGGGCCTGTCGCGTACGCACGAGGGTTGCGAGGTCCGAGGTCCCGGCTGGGTTTTTGCGTTCGTTGAGGGAGGAGACGGAGAAGAGCAGGCCGGACGCGATGGTGACGGCGAGGACTCCGGCCACGTGGCGGGCTTTGCGTGAGGGCATTGTTCCCCTTCCATGGCGCTGCGTTTTGGCACTTCCTAGGTCCGAGACTACGCTAGAGTATCGACTAATTCATCACCGCCGGGCGGTTTTCTTCCCGCGCGGGCCAGTAGAGAGGACCCGACGTGGCCGAATCGAAGAAGCGTAAGAAGAATGGGCACGAGGTCGAGGACGATACCGAGATCAAGAGCTGGACGGATGGTATTCCGTTGAGTCCCGCATGGTGGGCGCCCACGTTTGTGACCCTCATGATTGTGGGTCTGCTGTGGGTTGTCGTGTTCTACATTTCCCAGGGCATTTACCCGATTCCGAAGATTGGCCAGTGGAATATCGCGGTGGGTCTGGGCACGATGATGGTGGGCTTCTTGATGACGTTGCGCTGGCGCTGAGCGCGCGTCGTCGTTCGATACGTGAGTGGGGCGTTCCGGCTGCGGCCGGGGCGCCCCACTTCTTCTCATGGACGAGGCCGGGGCGGGCTATGCGGACGCACGCGCCATCGTGACAACAAGTCTGGTAGCGTCGTCACATGGATACTATGTCACGCAACACATATGGATGTTGCGCTGCCGATCCTCTACACCCACGCCACTCGTCAAGAGGATGGCATATGCCGTACTACATCGGGTTTGACTGGTGATACCGCTCACCGCTCCCAGGTTTCGTCTTCCTGATGACAAGACCCCTCCCACGCCGCGCGCGCAGGATCGGCGGAAGTGGCGCATGGTGCCCGTGGGTGTCGCAATCGTTGCGATCGGGATTGGCGCCGCGCTCGTTGCGCAGTGGGCCGTGCAGAACCATCGTCTTCAAGGCTCACAGTTCTCACTCACATGTCTGTCACTCTATGCCGCCGCTACTCTGCCGAATATAGCCGAGCGAAGTCTTCATCCGATGTCCAGACCGCGCCCACGATTCATGAATTCATCAATTGTGATTCCCGGGAGCTACGAGCAAATAGGGCTTGTTCTGACGGGCTGCTTGCTGTGGTTGTCGACCGTCGTCACGCTCGTGCTGGGTTTGATGATGCGCCAACCATTGAGCGCCATCGCCGTGGCGTGCGCGACCGCGTGTTTTGCATATATGTTCGGTACGAGCTCGCCGCTCGCGGATCTGCGGATAGCCTTCGGTGACCGGCAGACGACGACTCTGACTGAAGAGGGGATTCACTTTCACTATCCACCCCTCCTGTCGACTGAGGAACACAAGCGAAACACGGAGGTGTGGGTCCGCTGGAAGGACCATCTCGCCATCGGCTCGGTAGACGACGTGAATATTCTGTTTTCCGGTGATCTCACCCATCAGGGACGTTGGACGATCTCCTCTCACCATCTCGGGCTGCCCTACACGGGCCTTGATGCCCTCATGCGTCACTTCGGCGCGCATCCCGAGGACCGTCCCCTCCTATCCTCGCCCGAAGGAGTCACCCTGGTCACGCGCATCCTCAAGGATGCCCGCGCAAGCCTGGCAGGAGGCGCAGAGGAAGGGGCCGACTAGCCACGCATGGCCCGCGGCCCGTCACAGCGCGGGGCTCGAGGGCCACGGACCACGGTGTGGGCGCCGGAGACGCACGCGAAGACACGAGGCCATGGTTGCCTCATGCGCGCCTGAGGGTCACGCTCGGCTGAGCTGGACTCGCATCCCAGCGTCGTACATGCCGTGGAGGGTGAGCCCGGCGAGGCCGTCTTCAAGGCGGTCGGGATGCGCGCTCGCGAAGGACATGACGGTCGTGGCGCCGGCCTGCAGGATCGCGGGGGACGCGGGTGCCGAGGGCCCGAGGACGACGGTGTGGGCCTCGGAGGCAAGCGCAAGGAGGCGCGGCATGGTCTTGTTGACGAACGCGGAGCCGGAGATGAAGACGTAGTCCATCTCGGGGAGCAGGTATTCGCACGCGGAGTTCAGGAAGAGGCCGGGGCGGGCTATGCGGACATACGCGCCATCGTGACAACAAGTCTGGTAGCGTCGTCACATGGATACTATGTCACGCAACACACATCCGGACATTGCGCCACCCGTCCTCTACGCCCCGATCGCTCAGCGGGAGGACGGCGAGATCAGGTTTGCACTGGCGCACATGTTTGACACGACCCGTGTACTGCTCGTCTACACGTCGCTTGATCGGCTGCTAGATGGAATGGGCAAGACACAAGGCTGGGCACTCATCGAGACGAATCGGCTCCCAGAACTCAAAGAGGAGATTGGCTTCGACAAGCTTGAAGTCGATCGCTACATAGATCCTGAAGCACGCATAGCGAGGGCACAATGAGCGCAGAATTACGCATTATGGAACAAGTAATACAGGCACAAGTGGATTCCCATAATGGCCGGAGTGAGAGAGCGACACAAAAGGCGCAGGATCTCCCCATTAAGGTCGATGCCGGAGTCGCAACTGATATCATCACCGACATCATGGGCACGCTCGACTGTTCTGGATCAGGATTTGCTGACAAATCCAAAGAATTTGCAGAAAACCTAGAAATTCTACTGAAAAACACCAAGAAAGCGACGACACTGCCACCCAGTACTTCATTAAAGCAAAGGATCAACTCAAGGAAGAATCGTCGTCATGAGTTTAATTTCAGGTAACGGAAGCAGTCCAGAGTTTTCAACCAGTTCCATTGATACGAGAATCTATGGAAATCCCGAAGAAATCCGCGATGCTGCAGCAAAAGTCTACGAGCTATACGACGTTCTACACGACGCGTCCTACGACATGGCACTGCCTCATGCTCATTATACCGAGTATTACTGGTCAGGCATGACAGCAAACGCATACTGGGAGGCGATCAACACTTTCGAAAAGCGCACAAGAGATAATGCTAACTACATCTATGAGGTGTGGAATGCCCTACGAGCATATGCGCAACAGCTCGACTATCACTACCGCGACATGGAGACAATCCGCACCAATGCCCTACGTTGCGGCCTCACTATCGCCAATGATTACGACATTTTGGCTCCCGAACCGGCCGGAACGCCGCCGACAGCTCCCCCAGTGACCGCCCCAATGCGCGACCAGGACCTCTATCGCGTTGAGCTTGCAGAGCACCAATTCCAGATCCAAAAGGCTATTGATTACGACGGCCTGTCGCGCGAAACGCAGCTAGTCCGCGACGACCTAGACGATTGGGTTCGCAAACATTTACTCAATCTGCAAGCAAATCCTCCAAAAGGCTTTCTTAGTTACTTAGACGAGAGCACGCACACCTACGTCGAGCGCCCGTGGCAGACACTAGTAATCGCAGGCGATGGAGGCTTTGCCCTTCGTGCAGCTTCTCGACAGAAAGCACTTGAGCAGAGCGCATCTGATTTAGCGCAACTGACGAAGCTACCCGGCATCCACCAAGTGCGTCCATACATGGACGCTAAACTTAGTCAGTACCTCGAGAGTAGTGCCGCTGCGCGTTCAGCAGCTTCACACTCGTCAATAGCAACGAAGGTTACCACGGGATTGTCTACTGCAGTTCTCGCCTACGATGTCGCCACATCAGACGAACCGACGAAAGAGGCCGTATCTGGCGGCGCCGCAATGTATCTAGGAGCAGCAGCCGGAACATTTGTTGGCGGATTAGTCACGGTCGCTTCTGAGCGTCCTCAAGCTGGTGTTGTTGCTGGAACTGCTACCAGCGTTGTAACTGAAAATATTGCGAAATCAATCATTAAAGTTACCTATGACCAGATTCCATTAGAGTATCGCGAACGCATAGATAATACCTTGTGGCATTTGCCGTACTACATCGGGTTTGACTGGTGATACCGCTCACCGTTCCCAGGTTTCGTCTTCCTGATGACAAGACCCCTCCCACGCCGCGCGCGCAGGACGCGAGGGCGCGGCGAATACTGCCCTCCTGTGCGATACTCGTCGCGTGTGTGATTGGCACCGCACTCGGCGCACGGTGGGCTGCTCAGAATCCTAGTTATTCGATCTGGCAGTTCGAACTAGCGTGGGTGTCACTCAACCTTGGAGCGACACTGCCGCACATTGTCGAGCGAAGCCTTCACGCGCTCTTCAGGCCGCGCCCACGATTCATGAATTCATCAATTGTGATTCCTGGGAGCTACGAGCAAATAGGGCTCGTTCTCACGAGCTGTGTGACATGGTTGTCGGCCGCCTTCATGCTCGTCTGGGCCACGATGATGCATCAGCCGGTCTTCGCTGTCCTTACTGCGTCCGCAACCGCAGTACTGGCCTTTTTCTTGTGCTCGCGTCGCCCGCTCGCGGATCTGCGGATAGCCTTCGGTGACCGGCAGACGACGACTCTGACTGAAGAGGGGATTCACTTTCACTATCCACCCCTCCTGTCGACTGAGGAACACAAGCGAAACACGGAGGTGTGGGTCCGCTGGAAGGACCATCTCGCCATCGGCTCGGTAGACGACGTGAATATTCTGTTTTCCGGTGATCTCACCCATCAGGGACGTTGGACGATCTCCTCTCACCATCTCGGGCTGCCCTACACGGGCCTTGATGCCCTCATGCGTCACTTCGGCGCGCATCCCGAGGACCGTCCCCTCCTATCCTCGCCCGAAGGAGTCACCCTGGTCACGCGCATCCTCAAGGATGCCCGCGCAAGCCTGACAGGAGCGACAGAGGAAGGAGCCGACTAGCCACGCATGGCCCGCGTCCCGTCACCGCGCGGAGTTCGGGGGCCCCGGACCGCGGTGTGAGCGCCGGAGACGCACGCGAAGACACGAGGCCGTGGCTGGCTATCGGATCTCAGCCGAGCGAGCGGGCCACAGCCTCGTTCTCGGGTCACGGCCTGCTGAGCTGGACCCTCATGCCGACGTCGTACATGCCTTGGAGGGTGCGCCCGGCGAGGCCGTCTTCGAGGCGCGCGGGGTGCGCGCTGGCGAAGGACATGACGGTCGTGGCACCGGCTTGCAGGATCGCGGGCGACGCCGGGGCGGAGGGGCCGAGGACGACGGTGTGGGCGTTCGCCGCGAGCGCGAGGAGGCGCGGCATGGTCTTGTTGACGAATGCGGATCCGGAAATGAAGACGTAGTCCATCTCGGGGAGTAGGTATTCGCAGGCGGAGTCGGGGTAGTCGCCGTCGAAGACGTTGCGTTCGAGGATGGTGAGCTCGGCGGCGTCGGGCATAGCAGCGGGCGCGAAGGGGAAGTGGCCGATGACGGCGACTCGTTTGCCGGCGACGAGGGGCGCGTAGGGGTGGAAGGTGCGTGCCCAGTTGTTTTCTTCGCAGGGGCGGAATCCGTGGGCGAGGGCGCGTACTGGGTGGGAGTGGTAGGCGTTGACAGCTGCCATGCCGATGCCGGCGTCTTCGAAGTTCCAGGATTTGGCCAGGGCGGCAACGTCGCGCAGGGGGCGACCGACGAGGTCGGAGGGATCGTCAGTGAAACGGGGACGGGATTGGACGTTCATCCCGAAGGCCATGCCAACGCCGTTGTCGCTGGTGGCAACGCGGCGCCACTTGCCGTCGGTGTGGATCTGGGCGACGGTGATGTCGGCGGGGATCTCGTCGATGAGCTGGTCGTACAGGTCCCAGGGGCTGGTCATGGTGTCTCCTGTGGGGGCGCATGAGGAAGGGTCCGGCACTATTTGCCGGACCCTTCCTATATTTTAGGTCATCCTTAGATGTCATGCGCCTGACGACTGTTGACCCGTCACGCGCCGTGGACCTCGAGCAGGACGCGGAACGCCAGCGCATTGACCGCAATCATGCCCGCGATCATGCCGAGCGCTACGAGCGCCTGACGCCGATTCTGCGCGGCTTCCGTGACGCCCGGACGCGGGCGGGCCATGCGCACCAACACCCACGTGGCAGCCACGCCGGCGATCGCCCCGCCGAGGTGCAGCTGCCACGCGACTGCACTGCCCAGAAAGCCGAACACCAGGTTGATGCCGAGCAACACCAGGATCGGCCTGGTGTCAGCGCCACCCAGGCGTTGCAGGACGAAATCGCCCCGAAGAGGCCGAACACCCCCGCCGACGCACCCGCCGCCGACGCGAACGCGTACTGCGGCTGCAGCAAACACCAGGCGAGGATGAACGCCGATCCGCCGAGCGCGCTCACCAGATACACGATCAGGAAGCGCCACCACCCGAGAACAGGCTCAATCGAGCGACCCACCACGTACAGGGTGAGCATGTTGAACACGATGTGGAAGAACCCGATATGAACGAACGCCTGAGTCAGGATCATCCACGGGTGCGACGCGAGGAGCGCGGGGACGAGTGCAAGTGACGACCCGACGCTTGGCGCCAGCAAGGTCACCGCGTACACGAGGACGCAGATCGCCATCATCGCGTAGGTGACGACCGGCGCCCCAGCCGCAGCCGCGCGCGAGGCTTGGCGCGCCCAGCCGCGCTTGGATGACGTGCAGTCCACGCAGATCGAGCGCACCTCTGTGGGGATCGCGCAGTCCACGCACATGGGGCGGTTGCAGCGCTTGCAGTAGTCGACGCTGCGCACGCCCGGGTGGCGCGGGCAGTCGGGGGCGGCGCGCGGGTCAGAGCGCTGGCCGTAGCTCGGCATGCTCATAGCTTCCCTTTCGACGGGGAGATAAGGGACGAGGCCGGGGCGCGCATTCCCGGTCACTGCACTGAGCAGCGGGGGCGGCCCCGGCCTCGTCGATGATGAGGGGAGAGGGTCAGTCGACGATCTCGATCGAGTTGATGACCTGCTCCGTCACGGGGCGGTCCTGGGCGCCCGTGGGGGTGGTGGCGATGGCGTCGACGACGCGCTTGGGGACTCCTCGTCGGTGACCTTACCGAAGATGGTGTGGTTGCCGAGCAGCCACGGGGTGGGGGCCACGGTGATGAAGAACTGGGAGCCGTTGGTGCCCTTGCCCATGCGCTTGCCGGCGTTGGCCATGGCGAGCAGGTAGGGCTCGTTGAAGTTCAGCTCGGGGTGGATCTCGTCGTTGAACTGGTAGCCGGGGCCGCCGGTGCCGGTGCCGAGGGGGTCGCCACCCTGGATCATGAAGCCGGGGATCACGCGGTGGAAGATGGTGCCGTCGTAGAGGGGACGGGAGGTCTTCTGGCCGGTCTTCGGGTCGACCCATTCGCGCTCGCCCTTGGCCAGGGTCACGAAGTTGGTGACCGTGTTGGGCGTGGTTGGGGAACAGTTCGACGGTGATGTCGCCGGCGGAGGTGTGAAGAATAGCTTTCATACTGTAATGGTCGCATCTTTTCCTGGTGGTTTCCTGACCGTCGTTCAGCTCACGCCCGCTAGTGGGCTGCACATCACAGGCGGATGTAGCACAATAGGACGTGAGTGGCGCATGTGCGCCCCCGTTAATGTGGACAGGATCGGAGACAACATGGCTACCTCGCCGACTTTCGATGCAGATAAGCTGCGTGCTACCTCTGAGCAGCTTCGCGACGCCGCCGCCGTTTACGCCGGGAAGGTTGCCGTTCGGGCTGCCGATCTGGCGAATCAGGGCGTCGATTGGGCAGCGCCGCGCGCTCAGGCTGCGCTGACCAGCGCGATCGAGCACGCGACCCCCGCAATTGAGAACGCCGCGGCTCGCGCGCAGGCCGCCGCCGCGCACGCCGGCCCCGCGATTGAGAACGCTCGCGAGCACCTGGTGGATGACTACCTGCCGCGCGCGTCCCTCGCTGTGAACCAGGCGGGCGCCGCCCTGACCGCTCGCGGTTCGCTGTCGGATCGCGCTCGCCGCGCCTCCGAGGTGTCGGCTGTCGCTCTGACGACCCCGACCCGTAAGCGCCGCAAGTGCCGCTTCCTGCGCGCCTTCGGCCTGACCGCACTGGTCGGCGCCGCCGCCGGTGCGGGCTACATCCTCTGGAAGCGTTCGCAGCCAATCGAGGATCCGTGGGCCGAGGAGTACTGGGCCGATCTGGATACGGATTCCTTCGTGCCGGAGACGGACGCCGAGAAGGCTACCTTCGAGGGCTGACGCTTCGAGGTTTTAGCTGCTTGGTGTGGGGGCCGCGACGCATTGCGTCGCGGCCCCCACCCGTTGCGTCGCACCGTGATTCACAAGTTGCCAAACACGACGATGCAATAGGCTCCGCCCATGATGAGCCAGAGCATCACGTTCAGGATTATCCCTTGCAGGCTCAACATTCTTTGCGTACGGGTCGTGGACGTGAACAGACGGATGCACCCCCAGAGGAAACCGATGACGGACAGGGCAATGAGAGTCAGGGCGAGCAGGAAAAACTCACCGAACAACTGCGTCCTCAGCATGCTGATCAGTACCACGACGATGACTAATCCGGCTATGCCGCACCCAGGCGAGACCATGTCGACTACGCCCGCCCGTGACTGGCGCCGACAGGTTCCCGGGACTTGCGTGGCTGGCTGGGAGTGGCCGCCAGGATGCGGCTGCTGGCTCGCTTCAGCCCCCAATCGACCTGCGCGATACAGGTGGTGTGGACCCGCGGGCGTATTCGGAGCACTCATGATTCACCTTTCATTCAGCTACCGGCAGCGCTGCGCGCCCGCAGCAACGCTGAACGCCGACGGATCTGCCCCTAGCAGGCCGGGGCCGGGGCGGCGTCACCCAATCCTCGTAGCCGTGTATACCTGGAGCAGCATATAACCAACGACAGCGATCACCCATGGCGCAGCGTTCAGGATGACTCCCCACCGACACCAGGACTTCTGACGCTGCGTGATGCTCGACCCGTAGCCGACCAGCCCGCTCAGTCCTCCCACGAGATTGAGATGGAAGAGTAAACCCCCTCCCCACACGAAGGGGACATAGAAAGCAAGAATCGCGAGTTCGGAATTCTTCCCGTCTAGTGACGCCAGATAGAGGAAGAATCCGACGCAGATGAGCAGGGCGATCAGCACCCATCCCGCGATGCCACACCAGACGCCAATCTTGTCGTTTGCACGTAGTTTCACCAGCCGAGGGTCAAACCCCTGCCTCTGGTAGACACCCGGGTGGGGCATGCCGGGCTGGTAGGGCATACCCCCATAATTGCGTGGATCCACCCCGTTGGTATGCCATTGACTCATGTTTTTTCCCTTGCACCTAGCACGACGCTTCACGCGGCGGTGATGATCGCCTCATGAGGAGGAGCTTCGACGTTCTCCTCAAAGGCTACGACGGAATCAGCGGCAACACGAGCATGGCGACGAAGAAGATGACATGCGGGCTCGCGTTCAGGACGATTCCGAGCCAGTTCAGCTTCCACTTCGTCATCTTGTCCCCCGCGCGCACCAGCCCGGTGATCCCGCCGACCAGGTTCACGGGTATCAAGAAAACCGAGGCAAAGAGCGGGTAAAATCCGATGACTTCCTTGCCCGAGGGATCCGGGTCGGATTCGGTTGCGAGTATCGACAACCACATGAGCAGCACAGTCAGGCCGATAATCACCCAGCCGGCGATGCCCAGGCCAACGGACAGCTTGTTGACCCGCGGGGGCAACTGCGCATAGGGGCCGACCGCATAGGCCTGTGGATACCCCTGATAGGGCGCCGCACCCGGGTACGGGTTCGCCCCCTGCAGCGCAGGCTGTACGGGCATTCCCATCTGGGGAGCTCCCTGCGGCGCGGGCTGCGCGGTCGCGCCGGGAGCTGCGGGCTGCCCCGCAGGCTGCTGAAAATAAGGCGTGCTCATCAAGTCCTCCTCTGTTGCACCGACATGCGGCAACGAGACTGTGAAGAACCCACACATCCCCCGTACCGAAAAGTCTTTCAAGAATTGAGATTAACGGTAAGTTCCTACCGGCGCAACGGACACTCACACGAGGAGAGCGCGCAACACCTGGGCAACCCCGGCCTCGTTATTGGAGGGCGCCACGAGGCATGAGGCCTCCTCGCGTCACGCGACTACACCATCCACGTCCAGGTGCCGACAATGATCCACGGCAACACATTGAGAAAGAGCGCGAGGCAGCTCTGCATGACCTCTCGGCGGGTGCGACACCGAAGGAGGTCGACGAAACCGACGAGAGCACCGATGACGTTAATGACGAAGAGCAGGAGAAGCACGAGGAAAATGGCAACGACGAAACCATAGTCTCGAAGCGTTGCCCCGTCTTCGTTCGTGGCCATAAGGATGTTGACGACACCCCAGACGATCATACAGGCGATCAAAAGCCAGCCGCTGACCCCGCACGCCATGGACAGGGTCCACGTTCTGCGCGTACGCACCCGCCGAGCGGCGACAGACTCGCTACCGTCGGAAGCTTCCATGAACACCCCTCACTCCGACAAGTATTTTAAGTACTTGAGATTAATGGAGAGGAGGCGCTCACGCAAGGAGGACGATCGGAAGCGCATCGTTCTCGACGACATTCTTACGACGCCTCAGTGACCTACTTGACAAACATCAGAGCGATCATGAGGACGGTGAAAACACTGAGACGATAGCGTCGATCATGGCAAGGACGGAGGGCAGGAGGAAGATGACGAGCGGTGCGACGCTCAGCCAGAAACCGATCCTGTTCATGATCAGCTGCTTGCGCGTCATCAGGCGTTTCTTCGCTGACGCGCCGGTAGCCAGGCCACAGACGGTGAGGGGCAGCACGACAAGCGGGGTCCCAACCATCGGGATAATAGCGATCACACCCCCCGCGGAGGTACTCTCGCCGGTCGAATTCGCTATCATCAAGGCCGTCACACCGATGATCAGGAGAATCGCCACCCAGGTCGCGATCCCGAAGAAGAAGGCAGCCGGGATCTTCTTCTTGCTTGCCTCAGTACCCACCCCGCCGTAGAGCTGTGGAATACCAACCGGGTAGGCGGGTCCTCCCGTCGGATTCCCCGGATACTGCGCTGCGTACGGCTGTGCGGGGCCCGCCTGCGGCACCCTGTCTCCATATTGCGTGTATCCGGGCGTGCTCACAGGGTCCTCCATCCAGCGGGTATTTCAAGAATTAAAACTAACGGTAAGTTCCTACCAGCGCAACTAACAGCTACACCAGAAGCGCACGCTCACGACCTACGACAAAAACGGCTCCACAATCATGGCGACCATCTCCACAATCATGACGACCATGGTGACGAACATGATGGCGAAAAAGATGACGTACGGGCTCAGGTTGAGGATAATTCCCAGCCTGTTGAGCTTCCATTTCGCCGGCTTCTCCTTCGCTCTTGAGGACCCCACGGTGGCACCGATGAGGTTCAACGGACCGCCGAAGCACATCACAAAAAGAGGATAGAAGCCGCCAATATCCGCCTGGCTCGCGGACACATCCGGCGAGTGCGTCATTCTCCACGCATCCAGCACTAACAGCGCGATGAACACCCATACACAAATTCCACAGACGAGGGAGACGCAGTTAACCCGCACTTTCACAGGCCCTTGAGGTACTGACACATAGCCCTGCACAAATCCCTGAGGTGCCGTCGAATACCCCTGCGGCACGGGCTGCGCGGGCGCTCCCGCCTGGGGAATTCCCTGCGGCGGCCTGTCTCCATATTGCGTGTATCCGGGCGTGCTCACAGGATCCTCCATCCAGCGGGTATTTCAAGTATTGAGATTAACGGTAAGGTCCTACCCGCGCAACGGACACTCACCCGAGGAGAGCGCGCAACACCCCGGCTGCCCCACGTATGTCGGTCACCGCGTTTTCTGTCGTCCAGCAACAAACAACATGAGGCCGCAGAGTGCCAGCACCAACCCAAAAGGCACCACATCGAGGAGGACCATGACACCGAGCCAGGCAAGTCCATCTCCGCTGTCCCCATGATCGCCGGGAACGAACTCGATCCCCACACAGACAACGACCGACAACACCAGCCCTACCCCCGAGGAGCGGGAGTACCAACCTGCGTCGAGACGGCAGGAGCCGGTGAGGCGTCACCCACCACAGTCATCGTCTACTCCTCACACATGCACTACCCGGGATGACGCATGTAGTAGTTGACCATCTCCCGAATCCACTCGGCCCCGAAGGCGAGCGCCAGCAGTATCCAGTGAGTGACACTCAGACGCTTACCGAGCTTGCTCATTGTGAATTCCCGCGGGGTGGATGCGTAGGCCATGCCCTGAGCCCCAGTGCTGAATCCCATGACGGTCAGGACGATGAGAACGGGGAGGATTACCATTGGGGCGACGAAGCCGATCCACCCGAGCCCACTGGCATCACGCATCGCGCGCGCGGTGAGCACGAGGGCAACAGCGCCCACGATGGTGAGGACCGAGACGACCCATGCGGCGATTCCGTACGCGAGCGCCTTACGTGCGAGGGCCGAGGGATTGGGCAGACGCACCGGGAAACCCTGCGGATAGCCGGGCTGAGGGTACGTACCCGCAGCCTGTTGCGGAGCAGCAGGTCGCTGATCATTGGACATGCCGGATTCCCCTTCATCATCGCGGGGAGCCGACGTCGTCTCCCCAAAAGTATTTCAAGAATTGAGATTAACGGTAAGGTCCTACCCGCGCAACGGAGCGCTTCACCAGAAGCGCACGCTCACGACCTACGAGAAAAACTCCGCCACAGCCCCGGCGATGTACGCGATAAAGAAAAAACCCAAACCGATGACGTACGGGCTCGCATTGAGGATAATTCCCAGCCTGTTGAGCTTCCATTTCGCCGGCTTCTCCTTCGCCCTTGAGGATCCCACGATGACACCGATGAGGTTGAACGGACCACCGATGGCCAGCACAAAAAGAGGATAGAAGCCGACGATAGCCGCCCCGCTCGCGGACACGTCTGGTGAGTGCATCAATCTCCACGCGTCCAGCACTAACAGCGCGATGAACACCCATACACCAATTCCAAAGACGAGGGAGATGTAGTTAACCCGCACTTTCACAGGCCCTTGAGGTACTGGCACATAGCCCTGCACAAATCCCTGGGGCACCGCCGAATACCCCTGCGGCACGGGCTGCGCGGGCGCTCCCGCCTGGGGCACAACCTGCGGCGACCCTTGCGGCGCGAGCTGCACAGGCTGCGCGGGAACTGCGGGCTGCCCCGCAGGCTGCTGAGGATAAGGCATACTCATTTACTTCCTCTATCTCATTAGCGTTATTCGCATACGACAGTCATCCGAGGGTCAGTAGGGCCCCAGCAGTACCGGAAAACTAGGCATTCAAATCCAGACAAGGAGACCAACAGCGATCACCCACGGAAGAACATTCAGGACGATACCGAGCAAGCTCCACATCCGCTGTCGGCCGGATACCGAGGGCCCCACCTTCTGGGAGCCAGTAATCAGACCAATAAGATTGATGGGCAGAAGAAGGCCCATGTACACAGCGAACGGGATGATCCATACAAAGCCACCGTTTTCGGGATGGGCACTGTGCACAGCACTGTCAACGATATAGGCGCAGTACAGGAGTGACGGAGCCAGGACACCCAGACCGATGATCGCAAAAATGAAGGACAGCCTACTGATCTTTTCCGGGACCTGGCGCTGGGGCGCCAGCGAATATGGCACTCCCGCCTGGGGAACCCCCTGATATGCCGGCTGCGCGGCCTGCGCCAGCTGCGCGGGAACTGCGGGCTGCCCCGCAGGCTGCTGAGGATAAGGCATACTCATTTGCTTCCTCCACTCAATGGGCGCTATTCGCAGACAATAGTCATCCGAGAGCCATCACGGCGCCAGCAGCACCGGGGAAGCTCGACGTGCGAATCCAGGCAAGAAGAGCTGCAGCGATCACCCAGGGAAGAATATTCAGGCCGATACCGAGCAGGCTCCACATCCGCTGTCGGCCAGAGACCGAGGGCCCCACCTTCAGGAAGCCAGCAATCAGACCGGCAAGATTGATGGGTGGCAGGAGGCACATGTATACAGCGAACGGAATGATCCATACAAAGCCACCGCCTTCGGGATGATCACTGTGCACAGCAGTGAAAACGATATAGGCGCAGTACAGGAGTGACAGAACCAGGACACCCAGTCCGATGATCGCAAAAATGAAGGACAGCCTACTGATCTTTTCCGGGACCTGGCGCTGGGGCGCCAGCGAATATGGCACTCCCGCCTGGGGCACAACCTGCGGCGACCCTTGCGGCGCGAGCTGCACAGGCTGCGCGGGAAATGCGGGCTGCCCCGCAGGCTGCTGAGGATAAGGCGTGCTCATCAGATTCCTCCTCTATTGCACCGACATGCGGCAACGAGACTGTGAAGAACCCACACACCCCCCCGTACCGAAAAGTCTTTCAAGAATTGAGATTAACGGTAAGTTCCTACCCGCGCAACGGACACTCACATGAGGAGAGCGCGCAACACCTGGGCAACCCCGGCCTCGTTATTGGAGGGGGCGATGAAGCGCGAGGCCTCAATGACATCCTGGGAGGCGTTGGCCATCGCGAACGACAGGTCCCCCTCGCTCATCATGGACAGGTCGTTACCGGCGTCGCCGAAGACGGCGGTCTGGGAGCGCTCGACGCCGAGGAAGCGCTGGAGGTCGCGCACGGCGCTGCCCTTGTCGACGCCGCGGATCTGCAGGTCCGCCCAATTCGCGCCCGAAATAGCGTACTGATGCGTGTCGGCGAAGTTGGCCAGGGTGGCCTCCGCGAGCGCCTCGACCGGCCCAAGGACGAAGACCGCTAGCTTGACGATCGCGTCGTCGATCTCGCCGGCCTCGATCCCGTCGATGATGGCGACCTGGTCGCCGATGCGCTTGGTACGGTGATAGTAGGGCATGACGCCATCGACGAAACGGTCGTCGGTGCGCTCGACGTAGGCGAATTGCTTGCCGCACATGACGAGGCCTCCGTCGACCCCATCCGGACCCGAGGTTGCCTCGCGGACGAGACGGATGACCTCGCGCACCGTGGGGGCGTCGACAGGGCTGGAGGAGACCTCGACACCGTCGCGCATAACGATGCCGCCGTTCTCGCCGATGACCGTCATACCGGGGCGCCCGGGGAACATGTCGATGAGGGTCCACACCTGGCGACCCGACGCGGGAGCGAAAGTGACGCCGCGCGCGTCCATCTGGTCGAGCAGCTCATCCATGCCGGGCGGAAAGTTCTTGTCATCGTCCAAGAGGGTGCCGTCCATATCGACGGCGGCCAGACGCAGGTCGGCGCCCGCGTAACGCGCGGGGTCAGTGGGGGTCATCATGCGTCCATTGTGCCTGACCGGGGGCACGGGTGCTCACGCCGGGGACGAGGCCAGGGCAACCTCACGCTGCCGGGCTCAGCCAGGCACTGGCTCCTAGTTGTTGCCGCTCGGCATGCTGGATAGCTTCTCTGCGAACGCCGTGAAAAGGGCGATGACGAGAACAACGATGCCGGCTGGAGTGAAGCGATAGAAGGCCCACACGAAGGCCCAACCCGCCGAAACATCATCGGGACCACCCCGACCGACGGTTGCATCGACGTACGCCGAATAGAAGAACGGACTAATCATCAGCAGAAGCCCAATAGCGCCAAGGATGAGCGGAATCTTGTAGTTTCCCCTCTTCTTCGTCGAAGGGGACGCTCCGCCGGTCGGCTGACTGCCCTCAGGGTGCGACTGTTCACCCGAATCCCCCTGGAAGGACTCGTCGAAGTGGTTAGCCGTATCGTCACTGTCACTCATACCGGGTCCTTTCACTGCCCGCTGTTGGGATGATAACTATCGCCACCATATCGCAAGAGTCGCGGCGCTCAGTACGTGCATGGGCAGTCTTAGCGCCCCTGATCCCGCTCCGCGCCCTTGACGGCAAGATGTGCAATGAAGGCACACAGGAAGGCAAGAAGGCTGAACGGAGCCACGAAGATGAGGGAAATCAGGAACATAATGCCAGCATTAGCTTCTGATGCATTGCCACCCGAAACAATAGGGTCTACCAGGAGCACCAACAGCGGCCAATAGACGACGCTTCCCAGGATAACGAATCCCAAAATGACGCAGGAGCGCACCACCTTTGAGCCGCGGCGTGGTTTCTGGACGCTCCGTGCGCCTTGAGGATCCCAACCAGCTCCGTAGGCCTGTGCGGCCCACGCCGCCGCTTCGGCAGCCTTCCTCTCGCGCCTCTTCGTTACCCCAGCATCGATTGCCAGCGCGATAAGGAAATAATGAGGATGGGGGCGACAAGTAACAGCAGGCTATCCAACTGAAGCAACCTCCAGATCATGAAGCCGCTTCAACGGCCTTCTATTCCATTCGAGAGCACACCGGGTCACCCCAGAACCAGCACCCTAGCACAATGGCCGGAACGAGCATCACGGCGACCATCAGGGCCGCGACGCGCGGGAAGCGACAGGCCCACAATGACGGACACTGCGCTGGGACCGCCCGACTTGCGAGTCGGCCGTGTCTCGACACTGTCGCCCCGTTGCGCGACCTGGCCGACAGCCTGGGCAACATCGGCTTCCTCCCCGCTGGGGATGGTTGGGGATCAGGCACCATTGCCTTGTCATCACGCATGTCAAGCCCTTTCCATGCGCTTTGATGGGCTGTCACTACCGTAACGCACACGCCTCAGACGAGGCCGACCACGGCCCACTCCCCGAGCATGGGTCTCAGCTAACATCGGAGACCCAAGCGAAGGCCAACATTACAAATGCGCCACATCATAAACAATGTGTTAGTGTAGTCACACCCTAAATTGATCGACAATCGCATTTCAAGGAGAGAAGCATGGGACTGGAAGATCTGAAGAAGCAGGCCGAAGAAGGCTTCGAGAGGGTCGTTGACGCGGCCAAGGAGAAGGCTGAAGAAGCCCAAGGACAAGCTCGCCGAGCTCGCTGGCGACGCCAAGGACAAGGCAGAGGACGCCAAGGACAAGGCATCGGAGATCGCCGAAGACGCCAAGGACAAGGCCGAGGACGCCAAGGACAAGGCAGAGGAGATCGCCGAGGACGCCAAGGACAAGGCCGAGGACGTCAAGGACGAGCTCGAGAAGTGAGCCACCAGAAGGGGGGCGAACCAAGAGGTTCGCCCCCCTTCTCCATGCACTCGCGCCCCGACGGTTTTACATTCCCCCGCAGCTCGGACCCGCGCGACTGACGACGAGCGCTCTACTCCCGTCCCTCGCGCACACCTGCCAGGATGCGGCGGCGCAGGGGCACGGTCGCCTCGGAGGCGGCGACGATGAGGACAACACCCGCGAGCGCGGAGGCGAGCGCAATGAGGAAGCCCTTTCCCGCACCCGCCGCAAGCATCGGCGACATGAACACCATGCCGAGCAGCATCGAGCCGACGATCATGACGAACGCGGGAATCGCGACCTCAAGTCGGCGACTACGGTCCATGAATCCCCTCGGCGACCCCATGTAGGACAGGGCTCGTACCTGGTCGGCTGAGTCGAGGACGCGGATCGACTGGTTGACCGCCGTCGACACGGCGCCCAGGGCGAGGGTGATCGCGAAGGTCAGCAGCATGCCCCGGTTGATGTCGCCGATGACGATGCGGGCGACCTCGTCCGCGCCATCCCCGCTCATCGAGATCGCGGAGGAGGCCGGATACATGATGCCCACGAGGAACCCGACGAGGGCAACCGCCCCGAAGGAGCGCCACACCGCCCGCGGGTCGTCGGCCATGCGACGCCCGGCCACCATCATCTGGGGGCTGCGCGAAGCCCGAGCCATCAAGCGCCCCATGAGGCTGATCGACCAGACGCCCACCAGGTTGACGATCAGGAAGATCGCACCCATGAAGCCCATGAACACGGCCATGCCGATAGCAGTCCCCAGGTTCATCGCAAGCGTGCCGACGCTCAGCCACACCACGAGGAGGACCAGGCCGAGGATGGGGCCGACCGCGCTCACACGGCCCGCCTGCGTGCGGCGTGCGACGCCCAGGGGCGTGATCGCGACTGTGCGCATGGCCAGCCACGAGGACAGGGCGGCCAGGAGGATCATGGCTAGCCCCTCGACGAGGAGGGCCACGCCCCCCCACCCACATCTCACTGGCCCCCATCGGGCGGCCCTGGAAGGACAGGGCGCCCCACGCGGGCAGCGTCACGGCGTACAGTATCGATCCAACGAGGACGCCGACGGCCGCGAACACGCAGGTTTCGAGGATGCAGGCGAGCTTCGTTTTTCCCGGCGCGAGGCCGACGAGGCGCAGAACCGCGAGGTCGCGCTCGCGCCTGCTCATGCCCAGGCGCGCGGCCGCTGCCCCCATCGAGATGATGGGGACGATCAGCAGGGTCGCCGCGAAGTACGCAAGCATCACGTAGAAGGGCGCCATCCCGTCGAGGGTCGAGGGATCGTCACCCGTGGCGGACGCGGCAGCCACGGCGGCTCTCGCCCCAAAGGCCATGACGCCGCCGGTGACCGCGAGTAGGAACGCGTGCGGCAGGGCGAAGGCCGCGACCGTGAGGACACTCGTTGCCCGGTCACGCGACCGCAGGAGCGCTCCGGCGGCTGTGCGCACGGCGCTCATCGGGCCACCCCCTGGCCCGCCGCGCCGGCCACCGTGGGGGTGCTCAGGGTCGTTCCCGACGAGGCCGGGGCCGGGCTGGACTCGCCACTGCCTCGTCCCTCGAGGGAGATGCGGCCGTCGCGCACGTGGATCGTGTGCGGCAGGCGCGCGGCGACAGCGGGATCGTGGGTGACGAGGACGAGGGATGCGCCGGTGGAGGCGCAGGCGCTCGTCAGGAGGGACATGACCTCGCCGCCGGTTGCCTGGTCGAGGGCGCCCGTGGGCTCATCCGCGAAAATCACCGAGGGATTGGTGGCGAGCGCGCGCCCGATCGCGACGCGCTGGGCCTGGCCGCCCGAGAGCTGGCCGGGGCGGTAGGGGCCGGCGCCGTCGAGGCCGAGGTTCGTCAGGATCTCGCGTGCGCGAGCGATGGCCTGCGATTTGGGTGTGCCCGCCAGCATGAGGGGCATCGCGATGTTCTCCTGCGTGGGCAGCTCGGGCAGGAGCTGGCCGTCCTGGAACACGAAGCCGAAGCGGCGCAGGCGCAGGTTGGAGAGCACCCGCTCCGACATGGTCGTCATCTCTTCGCCGTCCAGGGTGATGGACCCTGAGCTGGGGCGCAGCACGCCCGCCAGGCAGTGCAGGAGCGTGGTCTTACCGGAGCCCGAGGGACCCATGATCGCCACCTGCGTGCCCTGCGGGAGTGTCAGGTCGACGCCTGCCAGGGCGTGGACGGGCGTGTTCCCACGCATGTATGTCTTCGTCAGTGCTCGGGTCACCAGACCCGCCGTGTCGTGTGTCATGTGTGAACGATAGGCCCGCAGCCCCACGCATTTCTATGAGGGACCGCCCTGGTCGCCCCCTGGCTCATCCCCGACATCGACGCCGCAGTTGCTACGTTTGACGCATGAACCGCGCCCTGGATCCCCTCGCCGCCCAGCTGCTGCTACGCGCCTACGCGCGGGCCACGAACATGCTCATCGCGGGGCGTTCCTTCGCGACGGACGACCCGACGCTCGCCGCCCTGCTGCGCGCGTTCGGCGCCCACGTGGGCCCGCTGTCGGGCGCCGAGGGGACCCCGGCCTCGTCCCCGGTCGTCTTCTCGCTCGAGGAGGACGCGGCCCCGAGGCCCGGCGCGATCACGGTCCTGGCGCCCGGCGGCGTCTTCCGCGCCGTCGTCGCCCCCGACGGGCGCACCATCACGGGCCCCGGCGACGAGGAGCGCATCGAGTGGGCGCGCGCCCACATGCCCGTCACCGAGGCGGCGGCCCGAGCGCTCACTCCCCTGGTGGCGGGCCGAAGCGTGGGGCTCTCCCTCGTCCTGGAGCCGAAGACGGCCGCGCTCGCCCTCATGCTCTCCGAGGCCGGGGCGCGCGTGAGCGTCTTCGGCTGGGCGTCCGAGACCCGCGAGGACGTCGCGGCCCGCCTGCGCGACGCCGGCATCCCCGTGTTCGCGGACTCGAGCGCCTCCCGCGAGCGCGAGTGGGAGCTCGCGCGCGATTTCCTTGCTCAGCGCAGCGAATTCCTGCTGGACGACGGCTCTCACCTGATCCGCCTGGCGCACGATACGGAACGCTGCCCGGGCGTCCTGGACGCGCTGGTCGGCGCGGCGGAGGAGACCACCTCGGGGCTGCGCCCCCTGCGTTCTTTCGATCTGCGCATTCCGGTTATGGCCTCGAACGACGCGCGTTCGAAGACCCTGTTCGACAACGCCTACGGGACGGGGCAGTCGTGCTGGACGACGATCCTCGACCTGATCGACCCGCGCGGCGTGGGCGCGCCCGTGGCTCGGATGAGCGTCGTCGTCATCGGCTACGGTGACGTGGGCCGCGGCTGCGCGCGCTTCGGCGCGGCGCTCGGCGCCCGCGTGACCGTCGTGGAGCTGGACCCGGTGCGCGCCCTCCAGGCGTCGATGGACGGGTTCGCCGTGGCCTCGCTTCAGGAGGCAGCTGCGAGCGCCGGCATGCTGATCTCCGCGACGGGCGAGCGCTCGACGATCCCGCTGAGCGCGCTGGAAGCGGCGCCGGGCGGCGCGATCGTCACGGTCGCCGGCGGCGTCGACGGGGAAGTATCCATTGACGAGGCCGTGGCCGCCTCCTGGGTCATGGCCGAGTCGGGCGATCCCCACGTGCAGACCCTGACGAGCCCCTCGGGTAAGACCCTGCGCGTCCTCGAGCGCGGGGATGGCATCAACTACACGGCGGGCGAGGGAAACCCCATCGAGATCATGGATATGAGCTTCGGCGTGCAGCTGGCGTCCCTGCGCGAGCTCCTGACCCACGAAGGCGAGCTGACCCCCGGCCTGCACGGCCTGCCGCGCAAGGCCGACGACGCGGTGGCCACGGCAGCGCTGAGCGCCTGTCCCTGTCATAGTCGCAGCTCACGTCCACCGGCGGGCGGGTGCGCCCACCCCACTTCTACACTGTTAGTCAGCGTTCCCCCACTGAAAGGTCCCCCATGAGCGACGTGGTCGTATGGTCCGCCGGCATGGTCATCCCGATCACCGCCCCCTCGATCCTCGACGGCGCTGTCGCCGTGCGCGACGGGCGCATCGAGCACGTGGGAGCGCGCGACTGGGTCATCGACACGCTCACGCAGCGCGGCCTTTCCTTCACCGAACGCCACTTTGACGGCGTGCTGCTCCCCGGCCTCGTCAATGCGCACACGCACCTGCAGTACACGGGCATGGCCTCCGTGGGCGCGGGGCAGTATCGGGGTTTCGACGACTGGGCGCGCGCCTTCGACGAGGTCTACGACGCGGGCGGCCTGGACTGGGCAGGGGACGCGGCCGCGGGCGCGCGCCTGCTCCTGGAGGGCGGCACGACCGCCGCCGCCGACGTAGTGACGGACGCCGCCGCGGCTTCGGCCCTGCACGACGCGGGCCTGCACGGCGTCGCCTACTGGGAGGTCATGGGCTGGTCGAACGAGGAGTGGCGGGCCCGAGGCGAACGCGAGGTCTCCGCATCCCTTGACGCGATGCCGACCCCTCCGGCCGTGGGCATCTCCCCGCACGCCCCCTACTCCCTCGACGCCGAGCCGCTGCTGGATCTGCCGGACATGGCCAGGCGTCGCGGCATGCGCATCCACATCCACCTGGGCGAATCCCACTCCGAGGCCGAATGGTCCGAAACGCGCACGACCGCCCTGGCCGACCTGTGGAAGAGCGAGCACTCCTCGTCGTTCACGGCGATGCGCTCGCGCGGAGGCGGCTTCTCCTCGACGCAGTTCGTCGACCAGCTGGGCGTCCTCGGGCCCGACTGCCACGTCGCCCACGGCGTGTACATGCGCGCAGACGACCGGCGCCGGCTGCGCGCCCGCCAGACGGCCGTCGCGCTGTGCCCGCGCTCGAACCGCGTGATCGGCCTGGACGCCCCGCCCGTGGCCGCCTACCTCACCGAGGGCAACATGATCGCGGTCGGCACGGACTCCCTGTCCTCCTCCCCCTCCCTCGACCTGCTCGAGGACGTCGCCCTCCTCTTCGACCTGGCGCGAGCTCAGGGGTATGCGGACCAGGACCTGGCGCGCCGCCTCCTGCAGGCCTCGACCCTGGGCGGTGCCACCGCGATGGGCCTGGCGACCGGCCCTGACCGCCTGGGTCAGCTCCAGTCGGGCGCAGTCGCCGACATGTGCGTCGTTGACGTGCCCGTCACCTCGATCGTGGAGACCATCGACACCGTCGCCCGCCACGGCGCCGGTCACGTCGTCGAGACCGTCGTGTCCGGGCGCGTGCGCTACTCGGCCTCGCGCTGACCCCGTCGTTTCCCTTTCGCTCACCCTCCCTTTCCCTTCGTTTGGAGTGTCACATGACCGACGCGTCCCCGCTGATTGATGCCATGGGCCTGACGCCCCACCCCGAGGGCGGCCACTACCGCCGCACGTGGACCGCGCCCGCCCGCATGGACACGCCGCGCGGGAGCCGCCACAGCGCCTCCGCGATCATCTTCCTTCTCGAGAGCGACGAGGAGGCCCGCTGGCACCTCGTCCACTCCGACGAACTGTGGATCTGGTCCGGCCCCGGAGCCCTCGAGGTACACCTGGGAGGCAGCGGGGACGCGCCCGACGCCGACCCCACGATCGTCACGCTCGACTCCCCGGCAAGCGGGCAGGCCTCGGACGCGTCCAACCCCGTGCAGATTCTCGTGAGAGCCGGCACCTGGCAGCGCACCTTCGCCCGCGGCGACTACGCGCTGGCCACCTGCGTCGTCTCCCCCGAGTTCACGTTTGACGACTGGATGCTCGCCGAGGCCAACTGACGCCAACGCGCCCGCTTCCCTTCCTCCCCCACCGTGCAGGGGCGCCCCCAACGGCGACGCGAGGCGTTTTCACTGCGCACCCACGGGCACACAGCCCCTAGGATTAGCGCATCCGCCCGGATCACTCGGGCGGCTCGATTTCAAGGAGGACACATGGGTCTGGAAGATCTGAAGAAGCAGGCTGAAGAAGGCCTCGAGAAGGCCAAGGAAACTATCGGCGAAGAAAACGTCGAGAAGATCGTTGAGGTCGCCAAGGACAAGGCGACCGAGGTTGCCTCCGGTCTCAAGGACAAGTTCCAGAAGTGACGACACGCTCAGGGGGTCGGGCCGCCGCGGCCCGGCCCCCTTTGTGCACCTCCGCGTCACTGTGGCCCATTCCCTAAGCGCCCATGATCCGCGATGTTTCAACGATCCTTCGCGCTCTGTCGTGTTTCATTGTTTCGTGCCTCGAAACGTTATCAGCGCGGGTCGCGACGCGTCTATACGCTCATCGAGTCAGACCCGCTTCACGGGCGGGATTCCCACGCCACAAAGGGAGGCCCCATGCGCCGCTCTGTCCGTTCCCTCGCCGCCGTTGCCGCCGTCGCGGCCCTCGGCCTCGCCGCCTGCACGGGCGGCACGAGTTCTTCCTCTTCCTCCGACGCCGAGCAGACCTACGGTCCCGGCGCGCTTCCGACCGTGACGGAAGGCAAGCTCACCGTCGCCACCTCCGATCCCGCCTACTCGCCGTGGATCCTGAACAACGACCCGGCCTCGGGCGAAGGCTACGAGTCGGCCGTCATCTACGCCCTGGCCGAGGAGCTGGGCTACAGCGCCGACAACGTCCAGTGGGTGCGCGCCACCTTCGAGTCGTCGATCACCCCCGGCGCGAAGGACTGGGACCTGAACATCCAGCAGTTCTCCATCACCGAGGAGCGCAAGAACGCCGTCGACTTCACGTCCCCGTACTACACGACCTCCGAGGCCATCATCGCCAAGGCCGGCACCCCCGCCGCCAACGCGACGTCCATCGCCGACCTCAAGGACGTCCTGATCGGCGTCCAGGCGGGCACGACGTCGCAGCAGTTCGCCTCCGAGACCCTGGAGCCGGGCCTGTCCCAGAAGCTTCAGATGTTCAACTCCTCGGACGACACGGTCCTGGCCCTGCAGACGGGCCGCGTGGACGCGATCGTCGTCGATCTGCCCACCGCGTTCAACATGATCGCCACGCAGGTCGATAACGGCGTGGTCGTCGGCCAGTTCGCGGACGCTCAGGACGGCGAGAACTACGGCATCGTCCTGCCCAAGGGATCCAAGCTGACCCCCACGGTGTCCGCCGCCGTTGATAGCCTGGCCGAGTCCGGCAAGCTCGCCGAGCTGCAGGAGAAGTGGCTCAACGAGGCACAGAACGTGCCGATCCTCAAGTGAGGCCCCGGGCTCATGAGTGAATACTCGAGTGATGCGCTGGCCACGCCCCCCGTTTCGGCGGTGGAGCGTGGCCGGCGCGCTTATCGGCGTAAGCAGACTGTCCGCTCGGTCCTGGTCTCGTTGGCGTCGACGATTGTGGTGGCGGGCATCCTCGTCGCCGTGGTCGTCAACTCCGACGGGTGGGAGGCGACCCGTCAGACTTTCTTTAGCAGCAAGTATTTCGCCGAGGCTCTGCCCCAGGTCATGGTCGGCCTGTGGCTCAACATCCGTATTCTGCTGGTCGCGGTGCTCGGTGTCGCCGTGTTCGCGACGCTCCTGGCGGCCGCGCGCACGCTGGGCGGGCCGGTGTTTTTCCCGATCCGTTTCCTGGCGGCGGCGTACACGGATATTTTCCGAGGCGTGCCCTTCCTGGTGGTCCTGTACCTGATCGGCTTCGGTATTCCCGCGCTGAACCCGACGACGCGCATCCCGACCGCGGTGTTGGGCACGGTCGCGCTGGTCTTGACGTACTCCTCGTACGTGGCCGAGGTGCTGCGCGCCGGCCTGGACTCGGTGCACCCCTCCCAGCGTTACGCCGCCCGCTCGCTGGGCCTGACCCACGGGCAGACGCTGCGCATGATCATCGTGCCGCAGGCGATCCGCAAAGGTGACGCCCGCCCTCATGAACGACTTCATTTCGATGCAAAAGGACGTGGGCTTGATTTCGGTCCTGGGCGCGGTGGACGCGATCCGCTCGGCTCAGATGGTCCAGGCCAAGACCTACAACATGACGTCCTACGTGGTCGCCGGCCTGCTGTTCATCATCTTGTCGTTCCCCTTCATTCGCCTGTCGGACTGGTACACGGCCCGGCTGCGTAAGCGCGAGCAGATGGGAGGTACCGTCTGATGTCGGTTCCCGATACGTACGAGGCCTTGGCTGGCTCTGCGCAGGAAGGCACTCCGGTCCTTCGTGCCGTGGGAGTCGTGAAGCGTTTCGGCGATAACGTCGTGCTGCGCGGCCTGGACCTGGATGTTGCCTCGCACGAGGTCGTGGTTCTCATTGGCGCGTCCGGCTCGGGTAAGTCGACGCTGCTGCGCTGCGCGAACCTGCTGGAGCGGGTGGACGACGGCCAGATCTTCCTGGCCGGCGAGGACATTACGGACCCGCGTGCAAACGCGGATCAGATCCGCGCGCGCATCGGCGTCGTCTTCCAGCACTACAACCTGTTCCCGCACATGTCGGTGCTGGACAACGTGACGTTGGCAGCCCGCAAGGTGCACGGCTGGGAGAAGGACCGCGCGCACGAGCGCGGCATGGAGCTGTTGGAGCGCATCGGCTTGAAGGACAAGGCGAAGGATTTTCCGGATCGCCTGTCGGGTGGCCAGCAGCAGCGCGTCGCCATCGCACGTGCACTCGCCACGAACCCGGAGCTGCTCCTCCTGGACGAGATCACCGCGGCTCTGGACCCGGTCCTCGTGGGCGAGGTCTTGGACCTCGTGCGCGAGATCAAGGAGGCGGGCTCGACCATCCTCATGGCGACGCACGAGATCAGCTTCGCCCGCCAGGCGGCTGATCGCGTCGTGTTCCTGCGCCACGGCCAGATTGTCGAGCAGGGACCGCCGGAGCAGGTGATCGATGATCCGCGCGAGCAGGCCACCAGGGACTTCCTGGCGCGCATCCTGCGTTAACTCCTGAGCGACACGGAAGGGGGCGACCGGTTCACAGCCGGTTGTCCCCTTTTCTGGCTCTTCGCATGTAAGGGTGTAGGAGGTGTCGGATTGGGCCGGAGTGGGCCGGAGTGCAGGTGGCGGCGTGGGCGGCGTGCCCATCCTGCCGCCAGTAGGGCCCAGGTGCGCATGGAGGGGTGTGGCGGTGAGTGGTTCGGTGTGCCAGTTCCGCGTTTGTTCTTGTGTGTTGGGGCGCTGCACCCGATCCGTAGGCAATGCACCTCTTCTATTCGGGTGCACCGCCACGTAACGGGTGCACCGCCACGTAACGGGGTGCAGCGCCCCCGCGCTTGTGGCAGTTGTGACAGCTGTCGGGGTTGCGGGGGTCTTCTGGGCTTGAGTTGTCTTCCGCTTGGACTGTCTTCCGCGTGGGGTCTTTGCGGCGCCTCATGTTGTGGTTCCTCAGAAATGTCGCACGTAATTCCCCGGCACGTATTTCAAACATTGAAATCACATCGTTGGAATTCTGCGGTTTTTCCGATACCTATGAAAAGTTAGGGTACCCAAATTACGTGCGACTTTTGGTTGATGAGGCGCCCAAGGCGAACTCCTGTGTTCGATCGTCGTCCCATGACACTGTCCACGATCCCGGGTTAAGGGTCAAAATGTGTGTCCGGAATCGCGGATTTTCACGGATTGACCTGTAGGTTTCCGGAAAGTATATGCTCCGGAAGCATATATCTAGCCCCCGACGGGAAATCCTCGGTGTGGCAGCCGTGATGTGCTATGCGCGGCGTGGTGTGGTGTCGCAATGTCGAAGAACCAACCACGCTGCCACTGCGGCGGTGAAATGAAACGCAACGGCACCACCAGCAAAGGCACCACCAGATGGCGCTGCAAACAATGCGGCGCCTCCAGCGTCAAACGTCGAAACGACATCACCAACGCGGCAGTGTTCACCCAGTTCATCGAGCATTGCACCACCGCAATATCACTCGACGACCTAGCCAAACGAAACGGTGTTAGCCGCGCCACCATGAAGCGGCGCTTCAAGTGGTGCTGGCTCGTTGATGTGCCTGACCCCACCGCCGGCCACCACAAGCGGATCTACGACCAGGTATTTCTCGATGGCACCTACACCGCCGGTGGCTGCCTGATCGTCGCGGCGACCATCGACCACGTGATCGCCTGGCACTGGTGCAAACACGAAACCACCCGCGACTACCAACTGCTGCTTGAACGCATCGAAGCCCCACTCATCGCCGTCATCGACGGCGGCCAAGGCGCATACAGCGCAATCAAAAAGTGCTGGCCGACTACGAAAATTCAACGCTGCCTCGTCCACGCCCAACGCGTGGTCCGCCGCTACACCACCACCAACCCACGCACCGATGCCGGGCGCACCATCTACCGACTTGCGCTGAAACTGACCCGGATCACCACACTGGATGAAGCCGCCGCGTGGGGTGTGCAACTGCACGAGTTTTCAACGATCTACCGGGAATGGATGAACGAGAAAACCATGATCAAAGACCCCAAAACAGGTGCATGGACCCGCGTGTGGACCCACCACAACGTGCGCAAGGCCTACAACTGTCAAGTCCCGGGTTTTGTGTAGGGTGTTTTAGGCCGCTTTCTTTCGTGTTGTTGTGTGTTTGTTTTCTGCTTGTTGCGGTGTGATTCCGCCCAGGGCGAGGTGAGGGCGGCTTGTGTTGTACCAGTGGACCCAGGCTGAGGTTTCGCGTTCGACTTCGCGTTGGTCGCGCCATGGACCTGTGTAGCCGGGACGTGCTTTGTTGTAGATGAGTTCGGCTTTGTATAAGGAGTTCAAGGCCTCGGCCAGGGCGTTGTCGTAGGAGTCGCCGGTGGATCCTACTGAGGCTATGGCCTTGCATTGGGCTAGTGCCTGTCCGTAGCGCACGTCGCGGTATTGCACGCCCCGATCGGAGTGGTGCACAAGCCCTCGAGTGTCTATGTTTTTCGCGGCGTCGCTGGCAGATCGCCATGTTCAATGCGTCCAGGGCCAGGTCAGTACGCAGCGAGGACGCGACTTTCCACCCCAGGATTTTACGCGAGCACACGTCGGTAACGAAAGCGACGTAGACCCAGCCAGCCTGGGTTGGCACGTAGGTGATGTCTGCGACCCACAACTCGTTGAGGTCATGTGCCCCGAAATGCCGATTGACCAGGTCCAAGGGGCATGCATGGCGCGGTGCTGAGGCCGTGACATGGCGGGTCCGACGCCGACTCACGCCACGAATACCCATACGCCGCATCAAGCGCTCAACCGTGCAGCGCGCCACGTGTCCCACGCCCAACTCGTGAGTGTTGAGGAAGGCATGCATTTTGCGCACCCCGAACACGCAGTAGTTCTCCTCCCACACGCGTCTGATCACGTCTGTGAGCGCCTCGTCGCGCGCACTGCGCGCCGACAAGGGGCGCGCCCGAGCGGCGTAATAACTACTGGGAGCAACCCGCACCCCTGACTGGGACAAGACAGTGCAGATTGGCTCGACTCCCCACCGATGCCGGTTGGCCTCGATGAAATCGTAGACTAGCGTCCGAGGCGGTCGAGCTCCGCCCCGAAAAAAGCCGACGCCGCCTTCAAGATCTCATTGGCTCGGCGCAGTTCACGGTTTTCAGCTTCCAGCGCCCGGATGCGGGCCTCTTGATCACTGACCTCGCCACGCTCATTGCGCCCGCCCTGCTCCACGGCACGCACCCACGTACGCAGCGCCTCAGGATTGACCCCCAACTGGCCGCCAATACGCTTGATAGCACCCTTGCGCCTAGAAGGATCAGCACGAGCCTCCAACGCCATACGCGTCGCACGCTCACGCAACTCCATCGAATACTTACGCTGACCAGACATCCCAAACCTCCAATCCGGCCTAAGACACTCTCCACAATACCCGGGACACATCACAACAGCCTCAACCATCTTTGGCGGTCCGAGATGCTGTTTGTCTACCTCAACCCGCCAGCAGGAGTCCTTGCGCCCGAGCGGATCAAATCCACCACCAACAGCTTAGAAGGCGGCATCAACGCCCAGCTCAAACTGCTCGCCAGAACCCACCGCGGCAGATCAGGCGAACGACAACGCCGCATGCTGGATTGGTGGCTCTACTTAAAAACGGAACTGCCTGACGATCCAGTACGAATCGCCAGGCAGTCCGACTGGGGGCCAGGGCCAACTCGCCAAAGTATCCACCCTGACCCAAACCGAGAACCAAGCCGACCACGAAACAGGACGCCCAGCCCTCTACGACAACGCTATCGACACCGACTACACCCACTCAATCGGCATTCAAAAAGGCCAAATCTAACCCCCGCGACACGCCGAGCCAGACACACATTTTGACCCTTAACCCACGATCCCCGGGACGCTTCGACCACCACCCCCACACCCCAAAATGCGAAGAGCCGTTTATCGATGCTCTGTGAGATGCCCGATCAGGCACCAATACGGGAGGACCCGGGATCGCTACGATCCCGGGCCCTTTCATGCGGTTGATTCAGTTGGCGCCCTCGGTGACGGTCACCTTGAAGTCGGTGGTGATGCCGTCCTTGTCGGTGAGGGTCACGGTCACGGGGTCCGCGTCCTCGCCGGTCACCTTGAGCGGATGCAGGGTGATGATGTTCTTGTCGGGCTTGCCCGCGGAGAGGGTCTCGGGGTCCGAGATGTCAACCTTGTAGTCCGCTGCCATGTCGGACTCGGGGAGCACGACCTTCAGGTCACGCTTCTCGGGGACCTTGACACCCTGATCGCCGATTTCGGCGATCGTGTTCGTGATGGTCTCGACGTTGCTGGGCGTCACGTAGTTGGCGCCGGTGTTGGAATTGCAGCCGGTCAGGGCGGTGACGCCCAGGCCGAGTGCGAGCACTGCAGTGAGGATGGAACGCTTGTTCATACCCCCATCATAGGCAGCGGAGCTCACGCCGATGCGCCACCATGCCACCTTTTGGGACAACGTACACATAGGTCACAGCGACCAGACCAGCGCCCCCGACTCAACCTCCGCCCAGAACGAGCTCGCCAGGCGCGCCCATTCCTGCGGGAACTGCAGCTGCGCACTGTGCGCACCCCCGCGAATGATGCTCTCGCGGGCACCCAGGTCTGCGGCCTCCTCGGCGTACCACGAGGGCGGCCAGATCTCATCCTGGTCCCCGTACAGGACGTGCACAGGCACGCCCGTAGCCGCCAGCGCGGGGGTGTCGGGGCGCAGCTGGGAGAGGATGCGGGCGATGCCCACCAGGTTTCCGAGGCCGTATCGAGCGCGCGGACACGTTGGAATTCCGCCCATCCGACGCCGGGCTCGTCAAAGTTCATGTCCGGGAAGTAGGCGCGCAGCACCTGCTGGCGCGCGCCGGGGCCCGTGGGCAGGGGGTCGAGGATCGTCAAAGCGTTCATCCGGTCGTGGACGGCGCGCCCCGAGCAGAACAGGGTGACGGAGGCGAAAAGGTCGGGGCGGGCGACGACGGCCGCGCGCGCAACGATGCCGCCGAAGGAGTGGCCCACGAGGTGCACGCGACCCGTGGTCCCGGCCCAGGCCTCGGCGACGGCGATGAGGTCGCCGACGAAGTCGCTCATCCCGTAGGCGCCCAGGCCGACTGGCGCGGCGGACCCGCCCTGGCCTCGTTGCGAGTAGGCGAGCACGTCCCAGCCCGCCTCCCCGAGGAAGGGCAGGACGGGGGCGTAGTCTTCCTTGGAGCCCGTGTAACCGGGGACGAGGAGCGCGCGGTTCTCCCCCCGCGGCGCCCGGGGCCGAGGCGGGCGAGATCGCGGGGGTTCCGTCGACGAGGCTGGGGGCGCTCGGGCCGGTCAGCAGGCCACTCAGTTCTCCGGCCGGGGAGGGCACGGCCACGGCAGTTACGCGCGAGTCCAGAGCGAAGGGACCGAAAGGCTCTATCTGTTTCACGTGCCCAATCATAGAATGAACGCATGACAAACGAGACGATTGCGAGCCAGCTCGCCCACCGCACGATCCGCGCCTACAAGGACCAGCCCCTGACCGAGGAGGAGGTCACCACGCTCATGGAGGTGGCCCGACACACGGCCACTTCCTCGTTCCTGCAGGCGTGCACGGTCCTGCACATCACCGACCCGCAGGTGCGCGAGGCGATCGGTGCCGCGTCCGGCCAGCCCTACGTGGGCGGCACGAAGGGCGACCTGTTCATCTTCGTCGCCGACCTGTACCGCAACAGCCGCATCCGCGCCGAGCAGGGCGTCTCCTCGGAGGCCCTGTCCTCGATGAACCTGTTCCTCACGGCACTCGAGGACGCGCTGCTGGCCGCTCAGAACGTGGTCGTGGCCGCCGAGTCGATGGGCCTGGGCACCGTCTACCTCGGCTCGATCCTCGCCGATCCGCGCGGCGTCGTCGACGCGCTGGAGCTGCCAGAGCTGACCTTCCCGGTTCTCGGCTTGCTCGTCGGGCACGCGGACCAGGAGCCCGGCCAGAAGCCGCGCATGCCCCTGTCGGTCGTCACCGCGAAGAACACGTACCCGCGCGTGGAGTCCTACACCGAGACGCTGGCCGACTACGACCGCGAGGTCACCGAGTACTACGACCTGCGCTCGGGTTCGCGCCTCGAGTCCTTCACCCACCTGGTCGCCACCAACATCGGCGTGGGCGGCGCGCACGTCTCCCCCATCATGGAGGTCCTCAACGAGCAGGGCCTGTGCCTGCGCTGACTCTCCGTCATTGACGAGGCCGTGGCCTCCCCTCGTGGTCACCCGACCGCCCGGGGCGCCACGGCCTCGTCGCATGACCGGCTGGCCGCGCGCTTACAATGAGCGCATGGCTGAGCTTGGTTTTTCCACCTACGTGTTTATCGAGCGCATCGCCGCGAACGCGGCCGCGCTGCACCCCTTCCCTGAGCACAACGTGGCGCTCGTGCGGGACGCGCTGGCCGACGCCGGCTTCGACATCACGCTGCTCGGCCCGGAGGCGCCGAAGGTCGGCGAGGGCGTGTACTTCCAACCTGAGCCTTTCAGTGACGAGGTCATCGGGATTCTCGCGGACGCCCTCACCCTGCGCGGCATCGGCGCCTACGGGTACGCGCTGGTGGATTCATCGTTGGGCGGCGAGCTAGCCGACATCGCGCTGTTTACGCGCGTGGGTGACGTGTTCCCGCGCCACGGACGCCACATCCTCATGACCCGCATGTACATTCAGCGCACCCCCACAGGAGCGGGCAACAAGGCCGTCACCTGGGCGTTCGGCTCCCCCGCCGACCTGGGAGGAGGCGAACCGACTGCTGTCGGAGAAGTTCGAGACCGAGCCGGTCACGGACCCGCGAGGCATGGCCGCCATCGAGATCCGCCACCCCGAGTTCGCGGCGGGCACGGCCGAGCCGATGGTCCTCCTCGACGACATCTTCCAGGTCCTGGGGGCCGCCGGTTTCGAGGGCATCACCATGTGCAACGACCCAGGTCAGCAGGCCCAGGGCTGACAAGCGCAGCAAGGGCCGCCGCGCAACCGTCGTTGGTTGTGCGGCGGCCCCTCGCAATCTATAGTGGAGCCATTAACACCGGTTCCGCCGCAAGGTCCAGGGCCGGTTTTCTTCTACCCACCCTTTCAGCGACGAGCTAGTTAGGGGAGTTGCTGACCCTCAAGGATCCCGCAAGACGGGACAACCCTCAATGTCACAGTTAACATGCGATCAGCCAACTATTAGTCATCCTCGATGCTAGACTACTAGTAACAGAACCGGCTCTTACCCTTTCGGGATCCAGAGCCGGTCTTCTTTTTTGAGGGAGACTACGATGTCTAAACCTTTTAAAACCATCGACGAACAGATCGAGCTCCTCCGCTACCGCGGCATGACCATTGCGGACGATGAGGTGGCGCGGCACGCTCTCGAAACGCTTGGCTACTACCGACTGTCGGGATACTGGTATTCATTCAGAGAACATGCACCAGAAGAAGCTCTCGGATGCCGATCCGATCTCTTCATTCCAGGAACGTCCTTCGATCAGGTCATCAGGCTATATGACTTTGATACTCAATTGCGAGTTACTGTCTTTAATGGCCTGGTCTGGTTTTGTGGACCGGGTGTTTTGAGGGTTGTTGGTTGTTATTAGTGGTGTTGTGCCCATTGGCGTGCGTATTGGTTGGGTGAGAGCCAGCCTAGCGCGCTGTGGGGGTGTTCTTCATTGTAGCGCTGGGACCAGGCGCCAATCAGGGCGCGCGCGTGGCTGAGATCCTCGAACATGTTGTCCTCGAGGAGTTCGTCGCGCATGCGGTTGTGTAAGGACTCCACGAACCCGTTATGCCAGGGCTGGCCCGGTGGGATGAACGCTTGGGGAGCGTGTCATGCTCGCTGGCCCAGCGCCCCAAGGCTCCGGCGATGAATTCAGGCCCGTTATCGGCCCTTAGCACCTGGGGCGCACCATGGGCCAGGACAGCCAGATCAAGCATCTCGATCACGTCGACGGCTCCCATGCGCCGCTCGACACGGAAAGCCAGGTGCTGGCGCGTGAACTCATCAATGACGTTACAGACCTTGAACACGCGCCCCTTCCAGTCCGAGTCGAACTGGAAATCGATGGCCCACACCTGCCCAGGAGCGCTAGCCTCGACCAGGCGCTGTAGGCGCGGCGCAGTGCGGGGCTTGTGGGCTTTGCGCGGGCACACGCGCAGCCCCTCGCTGCGCCACAAGCGCCGGAACGTATCACGGCCCACGACAATGCCCTCACTCTTGGCCCGCGCCCAGGCGCGTTTATAGCCCCAGCGTCGATGCGTGGCGGCAAAATCGTTCATCCACTGGCGCACAGGCCCATGATCACGCAGCGTTTTCGCCTCGCCCGCCGCGCGGGCGCGGCAATACGCTGACCGGGACAGCCCGGCAACGCGGCATGCAAGGCGCTGAGAAACCCCTGACCAACCAGGTAGCTCACAGCTTCATGCCTGCGCGCCGGGCCTAGAAGTTTCCCTCCGCGAGCTCACGCAGCGCTGCCTTCTCTAGCTCGGCTTGGCCTAGTAACTGTTTGAGGCGCGCGTTTTGCTCGCGCAACTCACGCAGCTCCTTGGCCTCACTACGACTCATCGACCCATAACGCTGGCGCCACCGGCACAACGTCGCCTCGCTGATACCCAGCACGCGGCAGGCCTGGGCCGTACTCATGCCCTCACCTCGCAGCGCCTCGGCCTTCTCCAGCTTCACGACAATCTGCTCAGGCGTGTGCTTCGAGAACTTCCTCATGGTCATCCATTCTGCCCGGCCACAAGCAGCCGGGACTACTCAGAACAACCCTCTCAAGACAAACGGTCCGAAAAACCCAGACCCCTCCATAAAGAGCTGACGAAAATCGAAGTATCGCTTCGAGCGATTATCGGATACGAAATCGGTGAAGTAGATCCACTCCTTCATCTCACCGCCACCTCCCTCAACGAAAGTGCCTGGAATTCAGCGGAGCAGAAAGAAACAAGACTATACAAAGACTGGAAACGCCGCTACCAGAATTCCCTCAAACTCCACAGAGACATTTGTTCAGCACCACGTAGAAAACTACGGGGGAACTCTACCCATATGGTGTGCCGTCCACATCCTTGACTGGGGTTCACTACAGACACTCTTTTCAATGTTACCTAAGGAAATACGGAGACCAATAGCAGCAAAGCTACGACTGACACCCTCAGTCCTCAACTCATGGCTCAATTGCCTGCGAGTTATTCGCAATATTTCGGCGCACCACAGCCGGTTCTTCAACCGTTCACTCTCCAACACTCCAACCATCCCTCACAACGCCTCAGAAATAGGGATCATGGGATTATCCGAAGCCAAAAACAAGTGTTTCGACCAGCTCACGCTCATCCAATACCTCACCTGCACGATGGGCCTGGGAGATGGAACCGCCCTTCCCTCAGTCCTCGCAACGTTCCCCGCTACCGACGTCGTCCCCCTGCGAGCGACGGGCACACCCGATAACTGGCAGTCACTCCCCTTGTGGGCGTGCGAGCCGACAACCTGAGACACTCACACGCAACATGAGGGGCCGCCGCGCAACCATCGTTGGTTGTGCGGCGGCCCCTCGCTTGAGGGTTTAGCGGATCGCCTCCATGACGCGCACGCCGTCGTGCACAATCACGTCGGGCAGAGGTCGACGTATGCGTTGGGGACGGTGTCGGTGAGTTGGTCGCACGCGGCCATGCATGGCTCCTCCAGATTCGACGGCTTACGCATGGAGCAGTCGCGTCTACCTCGACAATGAGACAGATACTGCACAGCTGGTCAGCCACCGTGTGCCGCGAGTCATACATTGAGCACAGTGTCAGCAATCGACAAAACTGAATCCCACCCCCCTTGCGGCAACACACCTCCGCTCATGGTCACCCACTTGTGGACATCAACCCCCGTCAGTCCAGCGCACACGCGACACCAACGCAACCCCCTATAACATATACGAACACTCAGGTTTCACCGCGAATATACACACTTCTTTGGGCGACTAGATGCGACGGCGCATCACACATACGGAAAGAATGAAAAACATTGAAATCTCAAGCAAAATATATACATTTGTTATATTTGTAAAACTTGACCACGCGCTCACCTTTGTATACATTTAAGGCACGTCAGACAGGACATTCTGACGTCTTAAGCCCACCAGATGGACTGGGAGCTGACCGGAAGAAAGAGGCAACAATGTTTGCACAGATCACCGAAGTAATTAACGCGTTCCTCGCCTTTGTTGGCAGCATCCTCGGCATGCTGCCCTGATCGATCCGTCGATCAGGCACGGTACGTGTAGTTTTGCTACGACAGCAAAACTTCGGCTGAGCCCCAGTTCCCCTGGTGAGGGGGAGCTGGGGCTCACTGCACGACCGCGACGGCCACGCGCTCCCACCGCGATCGTGCCAACCTCCGACATGAGGAACACCGTCGTGGCAGAAAATGAGGCCGCCGCCCACCATCGTTGGTGGGCGGCGGCCCTCGTCTCGCAGCTCAGCGGATTGCCGCCAAACTTAGCGGATCGCCTCCATAACGCGCACGCCGTCGAGCACGGTCACGTAGGGCAGGGGGTTCACACCGGACTCGAGGACGTACTCGGTGAGCTGGTCGCGCACGACGGTACGCAGCTCCTCGGGGTTCCAGGGCTTGCCGATGTAGTAGTCCAGGCCCGCCTGGTTCAACGCTCGGATCGTGTCGGACTGGTCGGCCTGACCGGTCACCAGCACCGTACGAGTCGCGCCGAAACGCTCATCCTTCATGAGCTCCACGAGGAAGTCAACGCCGGACTTGCCAGGCAGGCGGTGATCCGACAGGACAAGGGCCAGCTCGTCGCCGTCCTCAACGATCTCGTCGATCACGGCCCACGCGTCGTCGACGTCCTCGGCGACCTCAAGCCGGATCTTGTCCCAAAACTCTTCAAGATCACGCTCAAGCGCGTCTCGCACGTCCGCTTCGTCCTCGAGGGACAGGATTGTCAGGGTCATGATTCCTCCTCTTGTGGTTGAGTGGGCAACGAGATCCGCATAGTGGTGGACCCCGGGTCAGAGCAGATCACGAGAGTCCCCCCCATGATCGGCGATGATGCTTCGGACGATGGACATGCCCATACCCAGCCCGAATCGGACGCGCCCCGCCTTAGTGGTGAAGTGCGGCTCCATAATCTTCTCGACGATTGCCGGGTCGATGCCCGGCCCGTTATCGAACACGGTGACGGTGATTCCCTCAGGCGTCGGCCGCACGGTGATGCGGATCAGTGCCTCGGCCTCACCGCGTGCCGGCAGCTCGGGCACACCGCCCGACGCCTCCGCCGCCGCGATCAAGTCGGTATTCTCGTCTTCGATGGCCTCGGCCGCGTTCACGATGAGGTTCGTCCACACCTGCTGCAGCTTCGCCGGGTGCGCGCGCACGAGCGGCACGTCCTCGTAGTCGCAGTCGATGCGGATGCCTCGCACCCTGTGGGCGGTCAGCCGCAGGACATCGTCGATGCCCTCGCGCACGTCCACGGGCTTGAGGTCCTCGGCGTCCGGTCGCGCGTATCCCTTGAGGGACTGGGTCAGCTCGATGACGCGGTCACCCGCGGCAAGCACCGAGCGCAGGGACCCGCCCAGGCGCGCCCCGGCCTCGTACGCCTCGATGCCGCCCGGGATCTGGGCGAGCGCGCGTGCACCCTCCGCCCCCTGGATCCCCGCGCGCACGAGGCGACGCGCGAGCGTGCGGTCACCGACGACGGGCAGGAGCTCCTTCATGAGGGCGCGCTCGACCGACGTGGAGCGCGGGGGCGCGGTCAGCGCCCGGGACATGGCTTCCCGTGACGAGGCCGTGGCTGGGGCCGCGAGGGCCGCATCGACGTCCTCGTGCAGGTGTTTGGCGGCGCGCACAAGGGCGGTCACCGGGTTGTTGAGCTCGTGGGCGATACCGGCGCTGAGCTCACCGAGCATCGCGAAGCGCGCACGTTCGACCAGCTCGGCGCGAGTCGCGCGCAGGTCCTCGAGGGTGGCCGCCAGGGCCTCCTTCTGGGCCTCAAGGTCCTCGGCGAGCATCGCGTTTTGCAAGTGAAGGTCCTCGGCGCGCATGAGGCGGCGCGTCAGCGAGCGAATGGCGAGCGCCGTCAGCGTCGCACCAATTGACGGATCCTCGGAAATGACGATCTGGAGCTGCTCGGTCGTCAGGCGCACAACCGTCGCCTCGGTCGCCGTCTCGCCCGTGAAGAAGGCGTCCTCCGCCCGGGCGAGAGACACGAGGCCGATCAGCGGGCCCGAGGTGGCCAAGTGAGACAAGACCTCGCCCTGCGACGAATCCCTGTGCAAGGACACCTGACCCTCGAGCACCAGGTAGACAGCACCCACCGGCTGCCCCTGCGTCACCAGCTGCGTGCCCTCAGGGACGATGAGGCGCGGACGCTGGCCGAGCACCCGCTCCACGCCCGCCAGGAGCTCCATGACGACCTCACGCTCATCGCGATCCAGGCCCTCCAGGAGAGGACCCTGCACCGCGAACGGCGGCGGATCAGCGATCAGGTTACGGATCTGACGCTGCGAATAGCCGCATCCGCTCAGGAAACGCACCATCGTCGAATAGGCCTGACCCGCCAGCAGCGGCACCGTCCACGGCGCCTTCAACACCGAGGACAGAGCCCCCGACTGCATACAGCCCGTGAGATCACGATGCTCCGACTTATCCGTGACGACCACCCACTGGACGCGCTCCAACACCGGGATCGCAGCCGCATGAGTAATCAACGCGTCAATGTCGCCGACCTCCGAGGTCACCAGGCCCATGAGCACGTGATCGCCGGGGCGCAGGCTCGCCTCGTAGGCCGCCAAGTCCCCAATACCGTCCACTCGATCCAGGCACAGCCTCGGGAACGCGTGGGCCAAGTCCCTGGTCACCGGGCCGGCAATATGCCTCGAATCGTCACCGACCACCAACATGTGGATCGGGTACCCCGCGCGGTGCCCGCCGCCGCGCACATCCGTACGAGCCAGCACCGTAGCGTCCTCCGCCATCGGCCCCTGCGTCCACCCGTGGGCCAGCCCCGGACTCGGGTTACTGGTTGCACCCGAGCCGGCCACGGCCTCGTCCATGGACACGTCACATCACCCCGATGAATCCCCAGGTCAGGGGCGCGACAAACGCCAGGAGGATGATGCCCACGACGCCCACCACGATGCCGACGACCACCATCTCGCGCGTCGGGGTGGTGCCCGTCGAGTAGGCGATCGCGTTGGGCGGGGTCGAGATCGGCAGACACATGCCCAGCGAACAACCCAAGGCGATGACGATCGCGATCTCCGCTGCGCTCGTGGACACCGTGGTCGCCAGGCCCATGCCCATCGGGATCAGCAGGTTCGCCGACGCCGAGTGCGAGATGACATTCGAGGTCACCCAGCCGACGAGCGCCAGCACGAAGATCAGGAGGATGCCGGGGATCGAGGCCCACTGGATCGATCCGAGCATCCACTTGTCGAGGCCCGTGGCGGCCACGCCCGAACCCAGCGCAATACCACCCGCGACCAGCCACAGCACCGGCCAGTCCAGGGCGCGCAGGTCATCCCCGCTCATCACCTTCGTCATCAAAAGGACCACGACCGGCAGGAAGCCCACGACGTTGGCGGAAATGTGGTGCAGCGACTCCGTCATCCACAGGAGGATCGTCGCTCCCGCGACCGAGTAGAAGATGATCGCGCTGCGCGACTTTTCGAAGCGCGCCGACGTGTCGATGTTGAACGTCGCGTCGGCGGGAATGTAGCGCCACGCGATAAACGCCCACGACAGGGCCAGGAGCACCAGCATGAGCGGCACGGCCGCGAGCATCCACTGCAGGAAGGTGACCGTGACGCCCGCGTTCTCCAGGGCGCCCAGGGCGATCGCGTTGGGGGGCGTGCCCACGGGGGTACCCATGCCGCCGACGTTCGCGGCCACCGGGATTGACAGGGCGATGCCGGTGCGCGCCTTGCCCTCGGGCAGCGCCATGATGACGGGCATCATGACGGCGAACATCGTCGCCGTGGTCGCCGTGTTCGACATGAACATACTCATGATCGCGGTGATCAGCATGACGCCCATGACCGTCAGGCGCGGCTGCCCATGAAGGGCTTGAGGAGGACCGCCGACAGCGCGCGGTCAAGCTTGTACTTGGCGGCGCCGTCGGCCACCATAAAACCACCCAGGAACAGGATGATGACCGGGTTGGCGAGCGCCCCAAAGAACTTCGTGTACGCCGGGGCTCCCTCACCCACGCTCAGCAGCGCGTGGTCCGAAATGAACAGGACCTCCAGGAAAATGACGAGGACCGCCGTGCCCGCCAGGGGCACCGCCTCCGTCACCCACAGCAGAATCGCCGCCAGGAAAATACCGAACATGCGGGTACCTGACACATCCAGGCCCGGCAGCTGAATGAACAGGGACGTCACGATGCAGGCCAGCGCACCGACGGCACCGAAAACCTTGACCGGACTGATCGACTGCTTCTTCTTCGCGATTGCAGCCGGTCGCGTGGACATATTCTGAGCGGAGCGCGGATTGATTGACACCGCACCCTTGGAGCGTCGAGCCATTACAGAGAGACCTCGTCGTCTTGCGTTGATACTGTCCAATTAGTGTAGGCCAGCGCACACAGAAAGTGAAACCGGGGTGGGGGCTTTCCGATACCCCCACCCCGGCCTGACGCTGTCACCGTCAACAGGTCTGCGTCCCGTCAGGCCCAGACGCTCAGTCACGCTTGTTACAGCTCAACACCGCGACAATCATGCAGCTATGTTCCCGCCGCCGCCCCGCGCAGGGCCCAGGTCTCACGCCCCGAGCACGGGCCCCACTCGCGGTGCCGTGACCTCCTACTCGGCCACGACCTCGTCAATGTCGTAGCCGTCGGGAGGGCTCCCGAACGCGTCGGCTCCCATCCGAGCGCCGGGGCCACATACTCTGCGAAATTGCGGATGATCGACCAGGTTTCCGGCTCTTCGCATTGTGGGGTGTGGGGGTGGTGGTCGAAGCGTCCCGGGGGTCGTGGGCAGTGTCGTGGGATGACGACCGAACACAGGAGTTCGCCTTGGGTGCCTCATCAACCAAAAGTCGCACGTAATTTGGGTACCCTAACTTTTCATAGGTATCGAGAAAACCGCAGAATTCCAACGATGTGATTTCAATGTTTGAAATACATGTCGGGGAATTACGTGCGACATTTCTGAGGAACCACAACATGAGGCGCCGCAAAGACCCCACGCGGAAGACAGTCCAAGCGGAAGACAACTCAAGCACAGAAGACCCCCGCAACCCCGACAGCCGCCACAACCACCACAAGCACGGGGCGCTGCACCCGATAAGGGGGCACTGCACCCGTTACGTGGCGCTGCACCCGAACAGAAGAGGTGCATTGCCTACGGATCGGGTGCAGTGCCCCAACAAACAAGAACAAACGCGGAACTGGCACACCGAACCACTCACCGCCGCACCCCTCCATGCGCAGCTGGGCCCTACTGGCGGCAGGATGGGCACGCCGCCCACGCCGCCCACGCCGCCACCTGCACTCCAGCCCACTCCGGCCCAATCCAACACCTCCTACACCCTTACATGCGAAGAGCCGGTTTTCGCGTCCGTCCGCTGGGTTGCGGGTCTCGCGGAGACCTGGAAGGGCCGCAGGATGCCGAAGTGGCCCCGCTGGCGCAAGAGGTGATCACACCTCACGAGGGCAAGCGCGCGCAGCGCGTGCGGCAGCCGCGACAACTGGACATTAGGTCAGCGACTGCTGTATAGTTCAGTGCATGCTGACCATTGCTTCGCGTCTTGACGTCATGAACCGGCTCGGCCGGGCCATGGCCGACCCGACGCGCTCCCGCATCCTGATGTCCCTGCTCGACAGCCCGAGCCACCCCGCGGTGCTCTCGCGCGAGCTGGGGCTGACCCGCTCGAACGTGTCCAACCACCTGACCTGCCTGCGCGACTGCGGGATCGTGGTCGCCGAGCCCGAGGGCCGCCAGACTCGCTACGAGATCGCCGACCCGCACCTGGCCGCGGCGCTGACGGCACTGGTCGATGTGACCCTCGCCGTGGACGAGAGCGCGCCGTGCATCGACCCGGCCTGCTCGGTGCCGGGCTGCTGCGCCGCGAGCAGTTTGGGGGACGCCTCGTGAGCGCCGCCTGCGGCTGCGACGAGCCGAGGACCAGTCCCGCGGACGAGGCAGAGGAGGCAGAGCGCCCGTGGTGGCGTGATCCCGGCCTGGTCGTGCCGATCCTCTCCGGCGTCGCGTTCAGCACCGGCCTGGCACTGGAGTGGTCGGGGCTGCACATGGCGGCGCTGGTCGCGTTCTGGGCGGGCCTGCTGCTGGGCGCGTACACGTTCGTGCCCGGTGCGATCCGGAATCTCGTTGTGAAGCGCAAGCTCGGGATCGCGCTGCTGATGACGATCAGCGCCGTGGGCGCGGTGATCCTCGGCTACGTCGAGGAGGCGGCCGCGCTGGCGTTCCTCTTCTCGATCGCCGAGGCCCTGGAGGACAAGGCGATGGACCGCGCCCGCGGCGGGCTGCGCGCGCTGCTGAAGCTCGTGCCGGAGACCGCGACCGTGCTGCGCGACGGGACCTCCGCCTCGATCCCGGCCAGGGAGATCACCGTCGGCGACGTGCTGCTGGTCCGCCCTGGCGAGCGGGTCGCGACCGATGGGCTGGTCCGCTCGGGCCGGTCGAGCCTGGACACTTCGGCGATCACCGGTGAATCGATCCCGGTCGAGGTCGCGCCCGGAGAAGCGGTGTCGGCGGGCGCGATCAACAGCGCCGGCGTGCTGGAGGTCGAGGCGACCGCCGCGGGCACCGACAACTCGCTGACCACGATCGTGGATCTGGTAGAGCAGGCCCAGGCCGAGAAGGGCGACCGAGCCCGGATCGCTGACCGGATCGCCCGCCCGCTGGTGCCCGGTGTGATGGTCCTCGCCGTCCTCGTCGGCGTGCTCGGGTCCCTGCTCGGTGACCCGGAGACCTGGATCACCCGCGCCCTGGTCGTCCTCGTCGCGGCCAGCCCCTGCGCGCTGGCAATCGCGGTGCCCGTCACCGTGGTCTCCGCGATCGGCGCGGCGACCAAGTTCGGCGTCGTCATCAAGAGCGGGGCCGCCTTCGAGCGCCTCGGCGGCATCCGGCACCTGGCCGTGGACAAGACCGGCACTCTGACCCGCAACCGGCCCGAGGTAACCGCCATCGTCGCCGCCCATGGGTTCGACGATGCGCAGGTGCTTGCTTGGGCTGCCGCCGTGGAGCAGCACTCGACGCACCCACTCGCCGCCGCCATCGCCGCCGCGGGCCGGGGAACCCCCGCCGCGCAGGACGTGGCCGAGGAGGCCGGGCACGGCATCGGTGGCCTGGTCGACGGCCGCAGGGTGGCGGTGGGCAGTCCGCGCTGGATTGACGCCGGTCCGCTCAAGGCCCGGGTCGAGGACCTGGAGGCCGAGGGGCAGACCTGCGTGCTCGTCACCGTCGACGGCTTCCTGGCCGGGGCGATCGGCGTCCGCGACGAGCTGCGCCCCGAGGTCCCCGAGGTCGTGCGGACCCTGCGCGACCAGGGCGTCGAGGTGAGCATGCTCACCGGTGACAACTCCCGCACCGCTGCTGAGCTGGCGAAGCTGGCCGGGATCGGCGACGTGCACGCCGAGCTGCGTCCCGAGGACAAGGCTCATATCGTCGCCGGGTTCTCGGAGACGTCGCCGACCGCGATGATCGGCGACGGCATCAACGACGCGCCCGCCCTGGCCGGAGCGACCGTGGGCATCGCGATGGGCGCGACCGGCTCCGACGCCGCGATCGAGTCCGCCGACGTCGCCTTCACCGGCCACGACCTCGGCCTCATCCCGCAGGCTCTGCGCCACGCCCGCCGCGGCGGCAGGATCATCAACCAGAACATCGTGCTGTCCTTGGCGATCATCACTGTGCTGCTGCCGCTGGCGATCACCGGCGTGCTCGGCCTCGCAGCGGTCGTCCTCGTGCACGAGGTCGCCGAAGTCGTCGTCATCGCCAACGGACTGCGGGCTGCGCGTGCCCGCAAGCAATAGGTGTTCCGTCCAACGCCATAACTCAGACATGCGCTAGCGCATGTCGATGACGCCGGTTCCGACCTCGATGGCCTTCGTGCGCGAGGCAATGGCGGAGAGAAGCGGCATCGGCGCGGCCGCTTGCGGGGCGAAGTGGTGGACGCGGAAGAAGGCGCCGGAGAGCCCACGGCTACCGGACCCGAAGTGCCCGTAGGCGGTGGGAGGGCCTGGCCGCGACGACGGCGGGCGATCGCAGGCCTGGCCCAGACAAATTTCGCACATAATTTAAGACGGTAATTTTTCGAGACCGCGGGAAAACGTTGCAATTCCAACGATGCAAATTCAATGTTTGAAGGAGCCGCAGGGGAATTACGTGCGAGTTTACTGAGTACTGGTGGTAGAGGACGAGGGTTATAGGACGAAATGTGTTGGTTGGGGGTAGGCCACAGGTGTTGTGGGAGGGCTTGGCCGAGCTTCGAGCCGACGCGCCGAGCAAAGCTCGCGGGGCGGAAGGCGAGCGGGGCAGACCGCCACCTTCCAGCAACACGCAGCGTCCTATAACCCCAAGAACAAGGCAAACACGACCAACTAAAAAAGTGACTTTCCCGCGCGATAAAGCCGAAAAGTCACCCTGCTAGCAACACGATCTGTCCATCCTCATAGTTGGTCCCAACCAACTAAAACACCGACCTTCCCGCACCAGAAAGCCAAAAAGTCGTGTTATAGGACATCACCTGTGGGTCGGTGGTCAGTCCCAGGAGCAGCGGACGGATGTGCTCAGTTCAGGGGTGGCCTCATTGGCTCCAGGGGTGGCACCATCGGCCGGACAGGTGGCTGCTTGGGCCCCTTCATGCGCAGGTTAACCCCACAGGTGGTAGCCCAGGCGGGCCGCCCACACTGCCACCTATCGGGCCCAGCTGCGTAGGAACGGGTTAAGGCGACCAGTAAAAGGACCCACGCGCACACCAGCCTCCCACCCCTCAGAGGCCAGAGAGCGGGCACCACAGGAAACGCCAGCCCGCACCAGAAAGCCGAAAAGTCGGCTTATAGGCCAAAACGTGTTGGTTTCGGTTTAGTAGGTTTCGTGCCAGGTTCCGCTGTAGTGGAAGTCGGTCCAGTTAACTGCGGTTCCCCACCTGTCGATCTCGGCTTGTGCTTGGGCGCGGTGGCTGGCCTTGTCGAATTGGTCAATGATCTGTTGGTCGGTGAGCGTGGTTTTAAGGATGTGTGCTGGGGTGGCAGGGAACTCGGTGTGCAGGTAGCACCACCACAACACGGTCTTGACCTGGTGATTAAGACTCATGCCACGGTGGGCTCGTAGCACGCAGCGTAGTTGGGTATTAATCCCGCCCTCGATCAGGTTCGACGTCCTGGCAATGGGGTCACCTTCAAGGTCAAGGGCGGGATCGAGGTAGGTAAACAGCGTGCCTTGTTTGACCAGCGTGTTGAGGGAGTTCTTGGCCTGGATCAGCCGGGCATGGGTGGCAACCCAACGTCCGTCTGGTAGCCGGGTGCGCTGGGCTAGGAATTCCTTGTAGGTGGTGTTCCAGGTGGCGAGTTTGCTCATCCATGCCACTGCCTGGTCAACGGTAGTGACCTCGAGCAAGGCCTGAGCAAGACTATAGAGATCAACACCTGCCTGAGTGCGTGGCCGGGTGGTGGTCTTACGCTTGACCGCGCTATAGGCGTGAAAGACACAGCGTTGGATCCGGGTGGTAGGCCAGGTGGTCTTCACCGCGCTGGCGATGCCTTGCCCACCATCGCACACGACAACATCTGGGGGCGCGATCCTAGACATCAGTGCTTGCCAGGCGCGGGTGGTCTCACCCTTGGCCACGTACCAGCCAAGCACATGGGTCTTGGTGCAGGCAATAAGAACCACCAGCTTGTGGGACAGGTAGATTCCGTCAACAAAGACCACATGGTGAACCTCGTCAACCAATGGAGAAACTGGCCATAGATGCCAAAATGGTTCGTTACGCCGTCGTATAGTGCGTCCCTTGGGCCCGTAATCGGCCAGGGTGTATTTGCCGGTGACGAAGTCTAAAAACGCACTGAAATGCCGGGCACGGGTATCGTTACGCCGAGACTGGCTTGCCCTACACGCAAGACAGCGGAACCTTGGCCTACCTGCTCGAGTTGAGCCCCATTTTTGCGTCGTGCCACCACAGATTTTGCATCGAGGATTTCCCATCCCCCAATCCAAGCCGATTCAAACCCCGACCTTACCGCGGAATATCAATCAAAAACCGGGATAAAACCAACACGACCTGGCCAACCAAGAACTCAAGTCACAACGAGTCCAACCCCCACCTTTCGGCTTTGTAGCAACGAAAGACAGCCCAAAAACCAACACAACCTGGCCTATAAGCCCGATTCAAACCCCGACCTTACCGCGGAATATCAATCAAAAACCGGGATAAAACCAACACGACCTGGCCAACCAAGAACTCAAGTCACAACGAGTCCAACCCCCACCTTTCGGCTTTGTAGCAACGAAAGACAGCCCAAAAACCAACACAACCTGGCCTATAAGCCACTAAAACACCGACTTTCCGGCACCAGAAAGCCAAAAAGTCACCCTTCCAGCAACACGTAGTGTCCTATAACCCAAAATCGGTACCGCGACACCTCCGCCCCAACCAGGGAAAACAAGGACTATAGGTCACGAACGTGGTGCTTAAGTTCCGTGTTTAGGTTGGGATTGCGGGCGAAAGTCGCTGTTATTTAGGTTCGGGCGGTTAATCGCGCAGCTTCCTTGACTTTCTGGGGTGATCGTGTAGTGGGTGAGAACACGATCGAATCGTGCTCGGCGTTGCCCGGTGTGCGCTGTGCCGATGAAGAAGAATGGACACACCGCGGCGGGCGCTCAACGGTGGAAATGCACCTCGTGCGCCCTGTCAACCACATGTCCATCAGGGCGTGCGCGCCGACACGAACAAGCCGATGAGCTGGCAGACTTCATCGCGTGGGCGACGTCTCGGCACACCCAAGACGAACAGGAAGGCTCAGCGCGCGCTTTCCGGCGTCGTACCTGTTGGTGCTGGCAGGTGCCGGTACCTCACCCGCCCGTCACCGGGCAGGTCCACGATCAGATCTTCATTGACGGCATGCACCTGTCAGGCGGATGGGTGCTGCTGATCGCCCGAGACCGCGAGCATGTGCTGGAGTGGCAGTGGGCGGCCAACGAATCCGCGCAGGCCTACACGGCCCCTACTTGAACGCCTCGCTCCTGCCGATGTGGTCACCACCGACGGTGCTGCAGGCGCCTTGGCGGCTATCGCGCACCCTATGGCCCTCCACGCGCGTGCAACGCTGCCTGGTCCACGTTCATCGTGACATCATCCGCGACCTCACCATGCATCCCAGAACCGAACCCGCACGGGCGTTGCTGGCCTTGTCACGACGCTTGACGAGCATCACCAGCGTCGACCAAGCCAGCGCGTGGTTGACGATGCTCCACGACTTTGGGCACACCTTCCGAGAATGGATGTCACAGCGCACCTTCGCCGCTCAAGACCCCTGCATGGGCGTCAAAAAAACCGGTAAAACCTGGTGGTACACGCATGAACGCACGCGCCGCGCCTACCGACGCTTGGCACGACTGGCACGCCAAGGAGTGCTGTTCACCTACCTGACCAACCCCGACGGCACACCAGCCGACCCGCTAAGCCTGCGCCACCACCAACCACGTCGAATCCATCAACGCTGTCGTGCGTGAACTCCTCCACGCTCACCGCGGTGCCAGTGCCTACCACCAGCCGTCATCGCCCAATGGGCTCTCCTCCTGCGCACCCCACAACCCCCGACCCCCACCGAAGTCCTGACCCAATGGGAACACGACGGGCGCCCCACACCCCGCCGGATCCCCACACCAAAACACCCCAACCACACCGATCAGAAACGCCACGGAATCCCGGAAGGAACCCCCACCCCAGAAGAAGGACTCTGGCCACGCAAAGGCGGGTTAAGGGTCAAAATGTGTGTCCGGAATCGCGGATTTTCACGGATTGACCTGTAGGTTTCCGGAAAGTATATGCTCCGGAAGCATATATCTAGCCCCCCGACGGGAAATCCTCGGTGTGGCAGCCGTGATGTGCTATGCGCGGCGTGGTGTGGTGTCGCAATGTCGAAGAACCAACCACGCTGCCACTGCGGCGGTGAAATGAAACGCAACGGCACCACCAGCAAAGGCACCACCAGATGGCGCTGCAAACAATGCGGCGCCTCCAGCGTCAAACGTCGAAACGACATCACCAACGCGGCAGTGTTCACCCAGTTCATCGAGCATTGCACCACCGCAATATCACTCGACGACCTAGCCAAACGAAACGGTGTTAGCCGCGCCACCATGAAGCGGCGCTTCAAGTGGTGCTGGCTCGTTGATGTGCCTGACCCCACCGCCGGCCACCACAAGCGGATCTACGACCAGGTATTTCTCGATGGCACCTACACCGCCGGTGGCTGCCTGATCGTCGCGGCGACCATCGACCACGTGATCGCCTGGCACTGGTGCAAACACGAAACCACCCGCGACTACCAACTGCTGCTTGAACGCATCGAAGCCCCACTCATCGCCGTCATCGACGGCGGCCAAGGCGCATACAGCGCAATCAAAAAGTGCTGGCCGACTACGAAAATTCAACGCTGCCTCGTCCACGCCCAACGCGTGGTCCGCCGCTACACCACCACCAACCCACGCACCGATGCCGGGCGCACCATCTACCGACTTGCGCTGAAACTGACCCGGATCACCACACTGGATGAAGCCGCCGCGTGGGGTGTGCAACTGCACGAGTTTTCAACGATCTACCGGGAATGGATGAACGAGAAAACCATGATCAAAGACCCCAAAACAGGTGCATGGACCCGCGTGTGGACCCACCACAACGTGCGCAAGGCCTACAACTGTCAAGTCCCGGGTTTTGTGTAGGGTGTTTTAGGCCGCTTTCTTTCGTGTTGTTGTGTGTTTGTTTTCTGCTTGTTGCGGTGTGATTCCGCCCAGGGCGAGGTGAGGGCGGCTTGTGTTGTACCAGTGGACCCAGGCTGAGGTTTCGCGTTCGACTTCGCGTTGGTCGCGCCATGGACCTGTGTAGCCGGGACGTGCTTTGTTGTAGATGAGTTCGGCTTTGTATAAGGAGTTCAAGGCCTCGGCCAGGGCGTTGTCGTAGGAGTCGCCGGTGGATCCTACTGAGGCTATGGCCTTGCATTGGGCTAGTGCCTGTCCGTAGCGCACGTCGCGGTATTGCACGCCCCGATCGGAGTGGTGCACAAGCCCTCGAGTGTCTATGTTTTCGCGGCGTCGCTGGCAGATCGCCATGTTCAATGCGTCCAGGGCCAGGTCAGTACGCAGCGAGGACGCGACTTTCCACCCCAGGATTTTACGCGAGCACACGTCGGTAACGAAAGCGACGTAGACCCAGCCAGCCTGGGTTGGCACGTAGGTGATGTCTGCGACCCACAACTCGTTGAGGTCATGTGCCCCGAAATGCCGATTGACCAGGTCCAAGGGGCATGCATGGCGCGGTGCTGAGGCCGTGACATGGCGGGTCCGACGCCGACTCACGCCACGAATACCCATACGCCGCATCAAGCGCTCAACCGTGCAGCGCGCCACGTGTCCCACGCCCAACTCGTGAGTGTTGAGGAAGGCATGCATTTTTGCGCACCCCGAACACGCAGTAGTTCTCCTCCCACACGCGTCTGATCACGTCTGTGAGCGCCTCGTCGCGCGCACTGCGCGCCGACAAGGGGCGCGCCCGAGCGGCGTAATAACTACTGGGAGCAACCCGCACCCCTGACTGGGACAAGACAGTGCAGATTGGCTCGACTCCCCACCGATGCCGGTTGGCCTCGATGAAATCGTAGACTAGCGTCCGAGGCGGTCGAGCTCCGCCCCGAAAAAAGCCGACGCCGCCTTCAAGATCTCATTGGCTCGGCGCAGTTCACGGTTTTCAGCTTCCAGCGCCCGGATGCGGGCCTCTTGATCACTGACCTCGCCACGCTCATTGCGCCCGCCCTGCTCCACGGCACGCACCCACGTACGCAGCGCCTCAGGATTGACCCCCAACTGGCCGCCAATACGCTTGATAGCACCCTTGCGCCTAGAAGGATCAGCACGAGCCTCCAACGCCATACGCGTCGCACGCTCACGCAACTCCATCGAATACTTACGCTGACCAGACATCCCAAACCTCCAATCCGGCCTAAGACACTCTCCACAATACCCGGGACACATCACAACAGCCTCAACCATCTTTGGCGGTCCGAGATGCTGTTTGTCTACCTCAACCCGCCAGCAGGAGTCCTTGCGCCCGAGCGGATCAAATCCACCACCAACAGCTTAGAAGGCGGCATCAACGCCCAGCTCAAACTGCTCGCCAGAACCCACCGCGGCAGATCAGGCGAACGACAACGCCGCATGCTGGATTGGTGGCTCTACTTAAAAACGGAACTGCCTGACGATCCAGTACGAATCGCCAGGCAGTCCGACTGGGAGCCAGGGCCAACTCGCCAAAGTATCCACCCTGACCCAAACCGAGAACCAAGCCGACCACGAAACAGGACGCCCAGCCCTCTACGACAACGCTATCGACACCGACTACACCCACTCAATCGGCATTCAAAAAGGCCAAATCTAACCCCCGCGACACGCCGAGCCAGACACACATTTTGACCCTTAACCCACGTTTGCGCCTATAGCCCGAAAACAAAAACCGCAGATCCCGAAGGATCTGCGGTTTCATCGTGCGCGAGGGGGGAGTTGAACCCCCACTCCATCACTGGAACACGGACCTGAACCGTGCGCGTCTGCCTATTCCGCCACTCGCGCGTACCCAGAAAGAATAGGGGGTTTTGAGGCCCCACGTCAAATCAGCGCAGCATGACCCAGGACACATAATTCACCACAATGGGCACTAATACCCGTAGTTGCAACGAAAAATCGACGCGCACCCTAGCGCATCAACGCGCATGCAACGACGCCAGCCACACCTAACAGGGTCGCAGCGATAACGCAGGCATCGACCAATCCGAGCCTGGTGCGACTCCGGGGCGAGCTCTCACAGCCCCCGCCCGAGGCTTCGAGGGCGCCGCGCATGGACATGGCTCGCCCGGTTTCGGCCGCCCCCCGCGATGTCGCGGACAGGACCGCCGTGATCACGTCGACGCTCAGGCGCACGTAGCCGCCAGGCGACAGGGTGGCAATGTCCCGACCGAGGCGCAGCTTGGCCGTGTCGAGAACGGCCTGCGCCTGGTCGCGCAGCATCGGCAGGCCTCGTAGGGCCGAGGCCATGACCAGCGACCACTGGTCCACGGGTGCCCCAAAGAAACGCAGGGGCCGCACATAAACGCGCAGCGCGCCCGCGAGCGCGGCCGTGGGCGTCACCCACGCAATGAGGGCGGAGCCCCACAGGACGACGATGGCCAGCACGCAGATGCGCAGGAAGACCTCGAGCCCGTCGCCGAGCCAGGCACCGATGCAGCCGCCGATAAAACCGGAGATCATCCACATGGGCGGGCGCGGGGCGACGCTGAGCGGCAGCCGAATGGCGATCGAGGCGACGGCGAGGAGGGCACCGACGATCCCGAGGGTCGTCCAGTGCGGCTGCAGGATGACGCAGGTGGTCAACACAGTCCAGCAGGCGATGAGGGTGCCGGGCCACGCGCGCCCGAGGACCGTGGGCCACGGCAGGGGCCGAGGCAAGGGGAAACCCGAGGCCCTGCGCGGCTTGCGACGGCGCGCAACCTCGCCGCCCAAACCAGAACCAGAACCGGAGAAGCGGCGAGAATCGGGATCCGCAGAAAACCAACCGTTGGTGGCACCGCCGCCGGGGCCGGTCGCCCCGCACGAGGAGTAGGGATCATTCATGCGAGCACCCCCTGGCGCAGGTGTCGGTGGGCGTCGCACAGGGCGTCCATGCCTTCGAGGTCGTGGGAAATGACGAGGATGGACAGCCCGGCGCGCCTGCGCTCTTCGAGGACGGAGATCAGCAGGTCGCGCGAGGCCATGTCGAGCCCGGCCATGGGTTCGTCGAGGATGAGGACGCGCGGTTCGCCGGCCAGCAGCCCCGCCAGGGCGACGCGTCGCATCTGCCCACCGGACAGGTCGTCGATGCTGCGCGAGGCCAGGGCTGGGTCAAGGCCGACGAGGTCCATGGCTTGTGCGACGATTCGGTCGCCGTCCTCGCGGCTCAGCCCCTTCTTCGCGGCGCGCCCACCCCCGCTGCCCACGCCGGGCCCGTGCCCGGCGGCGGCGAGGATGTCGGAGCGCACGGAGGGGCGCTGGAGTTGGAGGCGCGCAAATTGCATGGAGAGGGCGACGTCGCCGACGCGCCGTTGCATGGGCGTCCCTCCGAGGGTCACGTTGCCCCACGTGGGCTCGAGCAGCCCGGTGAGGATGCGCGACAGTGTCGTCTTACCCGACCCATTGTCTCCGGTGATGAGCATGGCCTGGCCGGGGTCGAGAATCAGGCTGACGTCGCGTAGGACGGGCTTCTCCCACGGGGTGCCCAGGTCGTAGGTGTGCGCTACTCGGTCGGCCCACAGGTGCTCTGTATTAATAAGGGTGGGGGCTCCCCACACGCGCTCGCCATGTGCCCCAATGGACGAGGCCTGGGCCGGCTCACGGGTCACGCCATCCTCGGGCCTCGCCGCGCTGGGTGCTCCCCGTGGGGGGAGCGAACCCGGGGAGGGGGCCTCGGCCTCGTCGATGGGGGCGGTGCGCTGCCCGGGGCGTTCGTCGGAGACGATGCGCCCGCCGTCGATGGTGATGACACGGTCGGCGCGCGCGGCTTCGGCGGGGTCGTGCGTGATGTGGATGACGGCGATGCCCGAGGCGGGCAGGGCAGCGAGAAGTTCAAGCATGGCGGCGCGGCCCGCCCGGTCGATCATTGCGGTGGATTCGTCGGAGATGAGCAGGCGCGGGGAGCGCGCGAGGGCGCCCGCGAGGGCGAGGCGCTGGAGCTGCCCACCGGAGAGGGAGCGCGGGTCGGCGTCGGCCAGGCCTGCCAGCCCGACTCGCTCGAGGAGGGCGTCCATGTCGAGGGCCTGCGCGTCGGCGGCGCTCATGCCCCAGGTGATGTCCTCGGCGACGTTTTGGCCAAGGACGAGCAGTTCGGAGCGCTGCCCGACCAGGGCGGTGCCACCGACCGCGCCGAGCATGCCTCCGCCGCAGCGGGTGCCCTCGCCGGGGGTGGCACCAGCGAGGAGCAGCGCGAGGGTGGATTTGCCGGAGCCGTTGTGCCCGACGACGACCGCGTATTCGGGCTGCTCGATGCTGAGGGTGACGCCGCGCAGCGCGGGGTGGTCGGCGCCCGGGTAGGTGAAGGCGGCGTCGGTGAGCGTCAGGGGCAGGGGGGACGAGGCCGTGGCCGCTTCGTCGGGTCCGCTCCCTCCCCGGCCCGCCCCTCTCCGCGGGGGTGGCGTCGGCGCGGGTGGGCGCGTCTAGGAGGGGGTCCCATCCGGCGTCGAGGGTGATGCGGCGCAGGATTGCGCCGAGGAGCCAGCGCGCGGCGAGGACCAGGAAGGCGACGCCGATGAAGCGTGTGATGGGGAGCCACAGCCACCAGTAGTCGACGACCCATTGGCCGAAGGCGTGCCCGGCGTCGACGAACCAGCCGGATCCGGGGATCTGGCCGACGAGCTTGAGGAAGCCGTTGAGGGTCTTCTGGATGCTTTCGAGGCCGAGGTTGCGCAGGTCGACGAGGATCCAGAAGGCGATGCCGGTGCCCACCCCCCAGACGAGGCCGAGGCCGGCCGCAACCGCGCTGACGCTGAGCCAGGACGCGCGTTTCTTGTGGAGGAAGCCGATGATGAGGCCAATGAGGGCGGCCTGGAAGGCTCGCCCTGCGGTGGCGAATCCGCCGACGGCGATGGCCAGCAGGACGGTCGAGGCGAAGGCTGCGACGGAGGCTCGGGGGCGTAGTTTGAGGGAGACCATGGCGAGGGGGACGGCCGTGGCTACCTGGAAGAAGAGCTGGAACACGGGCGTCACGGCGGCTATGAGGCCGAAGGTCACGGCCAGGCCCGAGAGCGCGCCGGCGGTCGCCACCTCGACGGGGGTGAGGCGGCGGGCGTCGCGCGCGTGGTTACTCATGTGCCTAGTCTCCCAGGCCCCGCCCACATCTGCGACCGCCGCCGGGTGCCGACCATAGGGTCTCACGCACACCCCTAGTCAGCACTCCACGGAACATGGAACGTTGAGGACAAGAATCGCTGCACGAGCTTCAATCAGTGTTACAATCCCATTTATCTTGGTAGGAAGGGATGAATGATGGCTCAGCGTGTGGAAGCATGTCTGACATTCAAGGCATCTGAGGCCTTCTCGCTCTTTGTCGCTTTCCGCAGCAATTTGCTTAAGCTGGCGGAGCGAGAGTTTTTCGCGCGCGGAGTTCGGCACGTCGCCGCATACATCACGGATGACCCGCTTGAGGCGTGGGCTGGTTTCCAGCGCGTGGACGTGTTCGTTGAGCTTGAGTGCGACTCGTGGGCGAAGGCCGAGAGGGTTGCACGCGAGCTCCTCAAGGCTACCGCTGACATGTCGCAAGTCACCCTGACTGAAGACAGCGATTACGCCATGAACCTCAGTCAGTCAGAACTCGCGGAGAATTCTTCCATGTTCACCGGAGCCTAAGGCTCATGCGGTACCGACGCGTTGAAGAGAGCGCAGCACGAATCATTCGTCGGGCTATCCACTACGCTCCAGAGCTTCTCAACACGCTCAGTGCTCTCCTGATCGGCGCATCAGGCTTCGTAGACGGACGTGTCCAATGGGGACTCTTGTTTCTTGGCGTTTGCTGTCTCTTCGTCGGAACCATTCTCGGCAGGAAGCGCGATCACGATAACGAACATGAGGTTGCTGAACACCAGGAGAAGTTGGCACAACTTGAGATCGACGTACAGCGGGAACGGGATAAGGTAGCCCAACTCGAGGCAGATAACCTACTAGAACGGGACGCCATGCGAGAGGTGCTTGGGCGTCTCGCACAGGAACTATGTCACGAGCTGTCCCTATGGGACGAGTGGACACGCGTCACAGTCTACGGTCACATTGACGATGGAACCGCTTGCGGCTTTCTTCCTTTGGCGAGGCGCTCACGTAACCCGCGATTCGAGAAACTTGGGAGAAGCTTCTACAAGGAGACCGAAGTTGGGTACCTCGGTGCTGCTTGGGAAGAGGGACACGTACAGCGCCGTTTCCGTTCATCAAGCGACGCACGCAACGAACTATGGCAAGCAAGGAAGAAGAGTAACGGGCAGAAGAGGGCCGCTCCACTCACTCAACAGCAGGCAGAGGCTCTCGAGCTGACGATGGAACCTCTCAGTGTTATCGGCATACGTCTTGACGAGGACCATGGAGCAGTGAAACATGGCGTTATCCTCTTTGAGTCAGTGGTCTCAACAAAACTCAGCAACGAGCAGTTTGACAACCTCAAAAATGCGCCCCAGGTACGATCACTGAGAATCGTCATGATTGCAGTGTCTGAGTTATTTCACTCCATCACAATCGCACAAGCTGCCGAGGAGGCTGCGGAGTAACAGGCTTTTCTACGCCCCGTTCAGTTCCCCGAAGGGGATGTGGACACTCGGGGTGGAGAGCGACGCGCCTTCCACGTGGCGGCGCTGGTCGTCGAAGAAAATGTGGGGCTGCAACACCTCCAGGATGGGCCCCTTGGGGAGTCCGCCCAGGAAGAAGGCGTCGTTGACGCGCAGCCCCCAGCCCCGGATCGAGTTGATCGCCCGCTCGTGGGCGGGCGCGCTGCGCGCCGTCACGACGGCGACGCGCACGCGGCGCTGAAAACCCTGGGGATCACTCACGCTGCGAGCGTCCTCGATCCCCTGGATCCGGTTGATCTTCTCCAGGAAATCAGCCATCGGCCCGCGCTCGAGCGGCACCTCGGCCAGGGCGCTCTCACTTTCCTGATACTCCTCCAGCCCCCGGTCCTGGAAGACGCGCTCGGAGGAGTCGCCCGCCAGCACGCCGTCGAAGTCGAAAGCGATGCGCAGATCCGTGTCCCCATCATCCGGCACGGCACGCCCGACGACGTGGCCCGCCGCGAATCCAAGGCTGATCGCCTCGCGTACGTCGGCCTCGTTCGCGGAGAGGAAGAGGGACATGTGCAGTGGCTTCATGAAGCGGTACGGGGCGCGGCCCTGCATGAAGATCGCGCGCGTAATGTCCAAACCGTGACGCTCAACGGAACGCATCACCCGCATCCCGGTCTCCGGGTCGTTGCGCGAGAGGATGACGACCTCCACCAGGCGCTCCCGATCCGACAGGTCGTTCAGGTCGAGGAGGCGCCGCATAAAGGGGAAGGCGACGCCGGGCGCGAGCACGTCGTTCAGGTGTTCGCGTTGGTAGGCCCGATACTCCTCCTCCCCCTTCTCGCGAAACACCGCGTCCGACTCCGCCAGGTCAAACAGGGCGCTGGACGCCACCCCGACGACGAGGGCACGCTCCAAGTCCAGAGTCTCACCCATGACACGCTCCTTCCACTCGCGCCGGGCCCCTCGCCCGACACCGTCAGGCTACGAGGAGGCATGCACATCTGCGTCCTCTCCCCGCAAGACGATCGACGAGGCCGTGGCCGCGTCTCGCGCACCGACAGCACCCGCGAGAAACCAAGGAAAAACACCGCGTCATATCCCCACACTTACCCTTGTGAGGGGCACCTAATTTTGTGTAGTATTCCCCTCATAATCCACAACACATGAGAGGACCCAATGAAAACCCGCCTCGCCACCCTGACCGCGATCCTGGCCACCACCACCCTGGCCCTCACCGCCTGCGCGGGCGGCTCCGGCTCCACCGCCACCCAGTCGGGGCAGACCACCCAGGAGGCCTCGGCCTCGTCGACGCGTACGATCACCGACCACGCGGGCAACGAGGTCGTCCTGCCCTCCACAATCACCCGCGTCGCTATCGACCAGATCCCCATCGAATCCACCTACCTGGCCTACTTTGACGGCAAGGCCCCCTACCTGGTGGGCATGAGCGCCGCCCGCGTCAAGGCCATGAGCCAGACGATCGCCGCCGAGATGGCCCCCGAAATGATGCAGGTGGACACCAGCTACTACGACAAGGGCGAGCTCAACGCCGAGCCCTCCTGAACCTGAACGTCGACGTCGTCTTCTACAACGCCTTCAACAAGGAACACGGCGAAATGTTCCGCAAGGCCGGCATCCCGGCCGTCGGCTTCACGACGCTGGGCAACCCCTCGGAGACCTACGCGGAGTGGATGGAGCTCCTTGAAGACGTCTTCAACGAGGACGGACACATGGCCGACAAGATCGCGCTCGGCAAGGACCTCGTCGCTGACGCCCGTGCGCGCACCGCGAAGGTTCCCGAGGACCAGAAGGTCTCGACGATGGTCCTCATGGGCGCGGCCGACGGCCAGCTCGCAGTCGCGGGCGGCAAGGACGGCTGGTTCACCAACGAATGGGCCGACTCCCTGAACTACACGAACGTCACGCGCGACACCGACACCTCGCACACGCCCGTCACCTTCGAGCAGGTCCTCACGTGGGATCCCCAGGTCCTCCTCGTCACCGGCAAGGGAATGTCGAACATGACAGCGAACACGGTCCTGACGAACTCGGTCGAGGGCGTGGACCTGTCCACCCTCAGCTCCGTGAAGTCCGGCCGCGTCTACTCCACCGGCCTGGGCATGTGGAACTGGTTCACCCCCAACCCGGATTCCCCGATCGTGGCGAACTGGATCGGCGCCTCCCTGTACCCGGAGCAGTTCTCCGACGTTGACCTCGTAGCCATGACGAAGGACTACTACCAGAAGATGTACAACTTCACGCTCACGGACGAGCAGGCCCGCACCATCATCAACCCGGACGCCGCGTCCTGATACCTTGCCCCGGCCTCGTCTTCCCTATCGACGAGGCCGGGGTCACTTCTGCGTGAAACACCCGGGTCCCGGGGGAGGACACTATGACATCTGTTCTTACCAAGAATGGGCGGCTGCGCGTGTGGGTGGTCCCCGCGCTGATCGCCCTCATCGTCGCCTGCGCCGCCGGCGCCATGTTGATCGGCCGTTTTTCCGTGTCCCTGGACGACGTGGTTGCGGCGCTGCGCGCGCGATTCTGGGGAGGTCCGGCGGTGCCCCCGCGCGTCAACTCCGTCGTGTTTGACCTGCGGGCACCGCGCATCATCGTGGCGATCCTGATCGGCGGGGGCCTGTCGGTTGCCGGCGCCTCGTTTCAGTCGCTCTTCTCCAACCCCCTGGCCACACCGGACACCCTGGGCGTCGCGGCGGGCACGTGCGTCGGCGCGGTCATCGCTCTGCTGTTGGATTGGAACCTGATCGGCGTGCAGGCGGCGGCCCTCGCGGCGGGCCTGGCGACGATGGCTTTCACGACGGCGATTTCGCGTACGCGAACGGGTGCTTTCAACGTCATCACGCTCGTGCTCGGAGGCGTCATCGTCTCCGCCCTGGCCAACGCGGTCCTCTCGCTCCTCAAGCTCACGGCCGACCCCACGAGCCAGCTCCCGGAGATCACCTACTGGCTGATGGGCTCCCTCGCCGCGGTGACCTACCACCAGATCGCGCTGGGCGCCCCCTTCATCATCGTGGGCGTCGTCGTCATCGTGGCGCTGCGCTGGCAGCTCAACATCCTCTCCCTCTCCGAGGACGAGGCCCGCTCAGCCGGCGTCAACGTCTCCCTCATGCGCGCGATCCTCATCGTCGCCTCGACGGTCATCACGGCCTCGGTCATTTCGATGTGCGGCCAGGTCGGCTGGATCGGACTGCTTGTGCCGCACTGCGCGCGCATGCTCTGCGGGCAGAACAACCGCGCGGTTATCCCCGTGTCGCTGCTGCTCGGGTCGGCGCTCATGATCGTCATCGATACGCTCGCGCGTTCCCTGTCGGCCTCGGAAATTCCCATTTCGATCCTGACGGCCATCATCGGCGCCCCCTTCTTTATCGTGCTGCTGCGTCGGACGGGGGGAGCGCGATGATCAGCGTCGAAAACGCGACCTTCACCTATCCGGGCGCGCCCTCCCCGATCCTGCGAGACGTGTCCTTCGAGGTGCCCGAGCGCTCGCTCCTGGCGATTCTGGGGCCCAACGGCGCCGGCAAGACGACGCTACTGCGCACCATGATCGGCCTACAGAAGTGGGACAGCGGCCGCACCCTCATCGACGGTACCCCCATTTCGTCGATGTCGACCCGCGCGCTGGGCCGCGTCCTGTCCTACGTGCCACAGGCCCGCAACGCATCCAACGTGGCGCTCACCGGCCTCGAAATGGTGATGGTCGGGCGAGCCCCGCACATGCGCACCCTCGCACAGCCCGGCGCGCGCGAGGAGCGCATGGCCCGCGACGTCCTCGACGAGGTGGGCGCCTCCCACCTGGCCGAGATGCCCTGCGCGACCATGTCGGGTGGCCAGTTCCAGATGATCCTCATCGCCCGCGCTCTCGTCGCCGACCCGCGCGTCCTCGTGCTCGACGAGCCGGAGACCGGCCTCGACTTCCGCAACCAGCTCATCGTCCTGGGACTGCTCGAGCGCCTCGTGAAGGACCGAGGCCTCGCGGTCATCATGAACACGCACTACCCGGCGCACGCCCTGCGCGTCGCGGACCAGGTCGCGCTCTTCTCCTCCACGCACGAGGCCGTGGTCGGCCCCGCGTCCTCCGTCATGAATGCGGACACCCTTGCGAGCGTCTTCGGGGTGGACGTGGCGATCGGGAGCGTCGCCTTCGAGGGCCAGGACGTGCGCGCCATCGTACCGGTGCGGCTCACACCTCAGAACTAGGGGCCGACAGACACGATACTTCGTCACGTTTCGCAGGTCAGACACATTTTGGACCAATATGCGGTACCTTAAGAGTGTGATTCCACACGCTGCGCGCGGGTACGTGAGAGACGCCGGGCGCGCGAGCGGGATTGCGTCGATCCCTGCAGGCGGGACCGACCGGTGCCCCAGCGTTGGGGCGAACACGAAGGAGTGCCCATGGCTACCGGGACCATCAAGTGGTTCAATGACGCCAAAGGCTTCGGCTTCATCACTCCCGATGGCGAATCCAGCGACGTCTTCGTGCACTATTCCAACATCATCGGCCAATCTGGGCGACGCACTCTACTAGAGGGCGAGAGGGTCGAGTATGAGGTCTTCGAGGGGCCTAAGGGCCTCCAAGCTCTCAACGTGACACGAGCCAATTGACACCGTGTGCCCGAGTGGATAGCCCACTCGGGCACACTTACACGAAGTGGCAGGCTCTCACTCGTTCCCACCCCTGATTGTCCCCCTCAAGAACCTTCCTTTAATTACTATTGACTTCATCCTGTGCGGTCCCTAACAAGCACTTGTGCGGTATAGACCGCGCGGTTACTTGAGCGTAGAATTGGTGATGCACCAACGGGGGCGACCACAAGTCGGCCCCGTTTTTGATGCGGTCGCCCTCCCGGGCGACGCGGGCCAATCGGCCCACACAACACGCTGGCGTGCGGGGCGCGCTTCGCGCATCCGTGCGAAGACACTCATAAGGAGAACCCCATGAACAACATCGTCAAGGCTGAGACCGCCCCCACCATGAGCCAGGCCACCACCTCGGCCTCCGTCCTCATCGCCCTGATCGTTGTCCTCGCCGGCCTCGGCATGACCGCCGCCCTCCAGGTCGGCTCGATCGCCTCGACCGTCCTGGCCGTCGTCATCGCCCTGACCGCCCTGATCGTCTCCCCCGCGATCCTCTCGATCGCCCGTACGCGCGCCTGAGACACTGCGGGGCGCGTGAGTTCCGCGCGCCCCTCCCCCACCAGCGTGGCACCACCGAGGTGTCGCGCTTTTTCTTTACTTTTCTCACCCCTCCTCAGCGCCGAGGAGCAAGTGACAAAGACGCACGCCGCCGCCCCACCTCGACATTGGCTGCCTCACAAGGGGGTTGCCTTCTCCATGCGACCATGGCAGAATGCAAAGTTAGCTTCCAATCGGTTGAAAGGTATCACAGTGTCCAACCCCAATTTCGGCGGCCAGGCTCCCCACCCGGGGCAGCCCAACGGCCAGTTCCCGGGTCAGGTCCCCCAGCCGGCTCGACCCAACGGCCAGTTCCCGGGCCAGGTTCCCCAGCAGGCAGGTTTCAACGGTCAGTACCAGGGCCAGATGCCTCAGCCGGTGCGACCCAACGGTCCGTTCCCGGGTCAGATGCCCCAGGCACCCCGCAAGAAGAGCAACAAGGGCGCGGCGCTGATCGCAGCTATCGTCGCCGTTGTCCTGGTCGTCATCGGCGGCGGCGCCTTCGCGCTCACCCGCTCGGCCTCTGCGCGCGGTTTCTCGAGCCCCGACGCTCTGGCCAACTCCATTAACTCGGCCTTCGACTCCAACAAGCTGGCAAACCTCGCTCCCGCTCTTGCTCCCTCTGAGCTCGAGGCAGCGACGCTCTGGCAGAAGGACTACAAGGCGAACGGCAAGGCCGACTGGACGAAGCTGATGAGCCCCGAGGCCCTGGCCGACTACGTTGACCAGATCGACATCAGCAAGTCCACCATCGAGCACACCGTCGACGAGAAGTCGGACAATCTCAGCCTCATCACAATCACGAAGTGGGAGGGCGAGGTCACGGTCAAGCCCGAGCTGGCTGACAAGTTCCGCGAGAACTACGAGAAGGCCAAGGGCGACAAGCTCACGGCCGACGAGTCCAAGATGTTCGACGATTTCAAGCGGGAGATCGAGAAGGAATCCACCTTCTCGGGCAACATTCTGCAGCGCCTCTTCCAGACGGACAAGCTCACGCTCGTGTCCGTCAAGGAAGGTGGCAAGTGGTACATTTCGCCGACCATGACCATCGCGGAGCAGATGGTAGCGGACAGCTCGGTCACGCCGAACTACGGCGCTGACTTCACCAACGTTGAGGGCGCGAAGTCGCCGGAAGAGGCTGTCTCCGGCATGGTTGACGCCCTGCGTAACGGTGCCGGTATCGGCGACAAGGACTTCTACCGCTTCCTCGACCTGCCCGAGCGCCGTGTCGCCGCGGTGTACGGTTCCGCCGGTTCCTCCAACTCCGCCACGTCGTCCGCGAACATCGGCGCAGGCATCCAGGTGAACTGGGGCCTGAAGTCCACGAAGGTGAGCGGCGGATCTGTCGTCAACTTCGGCACGACGTCCATCACGATGGACGGCGGCTACAAGGTTGAGTTCAACAACGACACGGTGACCTACTCCTACCCCGAGTACTCCGCCTACGGCTACAACTCGCGCAACACGACCCCCCAGACCCGGAGCCAGACCGTCCGCTTCACGGAGGGCCTGGTCAACCCCGAGCGCCTGGGCATCTTTACCGTGAAGGGCGACAAGGGCTGGCACGTGTCTTTGATCGGAACGGTCGGTAACCTGAACCTGCTCGAGGCCACGGACGCCGCGGTCAACGACGCCGTCAACGGCTTGAGCGGCTTCGCGGGCTCCAGCACCGAGGTCTCGGCCAACGAGCTGCGCGACATGGCCACGACCAACAAGCCGGTCGGCGCCATGCTGGTCATCGCGTGGAACTTCATGAAGAGTTCCAACTGACGCGCCGCGCACGCCTGCGCACCGGGGGTGGGAATCCGAGAGGGTTCCCACCCCCGTTCATGTCCGAGGCCGGGGATCCTCCCGGCACACCGAAGGCTCCCGCTCGTAGTTTCCTCGCCGGCAAACCGGCTCTTCGCATTGTGGGGTGTGGGGATGGTGTTCGAAGCGTCCCGGGGATCGTGGGCAGTGTCGTGGGCCGACGTCCGAACACAGGAGTTCGCCTTGGGCGCCTCATCAACCAAAAGTCGCACGTAATTTGGGTACCCTAACTTTTCATAGGTATCGAGAAAACCGCAGAATTCCAACGGTGCGATTTCAATGTTTGAAATACATGTCGGGGAATTACGTGCGACATTTCTGAGGAACTACAACATGAGGCGCCACATAGATCCCAAGCGGAAGACAACTCAAGCAGAAGACAACCCAAGCACAGAAGACCCCCACAACCCCGACAGTCGCCACAACCGCCACAAGCACGGGGGCGCTGCACCCGTTATGTGGCGCTGCACCCGTTATGTGGCGGTGCACCCGTTATGTGGCGCTGCACCCGATAAGGGGCGCTGCACCCGTTATGTGGCACTGCACCCGTTACGTGGCGGTGCACCCGAACAGAAGAGGTGCATTGCCTACGGATCGGGTGCAGTGCCCCAACACACAAGAACAAACGCGGAACTGGCACACCGAACCACTCACCGCCGCACCCCTCCATGCGCAGCTGGGCCCTACTGGCAGCGGGATGGGCACGCCGCCACCTGCACTCCGGCCCACTCCGACACCTCCTACATCCTTACATGCGAAGAGCCGGCAAACCACATCCTGACGGAACATTGCTCAATTTTTCATACGGTAATATAGTGCGAGGCAGCAGCGTGTCGATGCGCTAGCGCGAATGATCATCATGACCTCGAATCAGAACCTCGTTGAAGTATGTCCGGTCACTTCCCAGCCCGAAGGTCCGTCTATCAACGTGCCAAACGGTCCGGTGGACCCCTGGGAGTCTTGGCGGGGGGAATCATCGGAGGAGTGGTCGGCGGGATGGCCGGAAGCTGGGCGGGCTCAACGTTCTCCGACATCGCTAACGATGGCATCAGTCACCTATTCCACTGGGGAGCATCATCATGAAGTCGTACATCGCAGCGATCGTGGGCCTCCTCCTGGGCGGCGGGATTCTCCACGCCTGGTGGACGGAAACGTACACGGATTCCGCCCTAGCCATCATGTGGAGACGGATTTCTTCGGCCACAGCGATTGGGAGAAACTCCCAGGCCGTCACGCGCCCCCTCATCGCACTTTCACTGATTGTGGGTGCCCCTCTCGCTGTTGCGAGCGAACTCGGTGCTCCTGACGCGGTCATCACAGTGCTCTCGCTCTGCTTCATTACTCCGCTCGTCGTAGGTCTTATTTATCTCCTCCCCCTTCCCGCTCCCCCGCCTCGTCGACGCTCACTACCAGTTCTGTAAGCGCCACAACCTGCTGGATAAGAACGGCACACCACTACCCGACGACGTGATCGGACGCTATCTGGCCGAGTACGACGACTGCGACACGAACGGGCGGCAATGAGCGTCTCGGCCAGGGCGCGCGACGTCTCCGTACACTAGGGGAGTGAGCACCCAGAAGAACGATCCACGCGCACTTGCCCTCGGCGGCGAGGGGGCGGGAATCCGACAGGATTTCCGCCCCCTCGCGTATTGCCAGCGCGGGCTACGCAACGCGGTCGACTACTCCGGTTGAGCTGCAGCAGCAGCCTGCGCGGCCGCCGGAGCCGCGGCAGCGATGGCCTCCAGCTCCGCCTCGCCGTGGGCGCCGGACACGAACCACACCTCGTACACCGAGGGCGGCAGGGCCACACCCGAGGACAGGAACGAGTGGAAGAAGGGGGCGTAGCGCCACGCCTCCTGGGCGCGCGCCTGGTCGTAGTCGTACACGCCCGAGGAGGCCGCGGCCTCGCCGAACATGACGGAGAACAGGGACCCCGTGCGCTGGACGCGGTGGGCGACGCCGGCAGCGCTGAGCGCGTCCGACACGATCGTGCTGATCTCCTGCGCCGAGGCGTTGACGCGGTCGTACACGCTCTGATCAGCCAGTTCGAGGGTACGCAGGCCGGCGACTGTCGCCAGGGGATTGCCCGACAGCGTGCCAGCCTGGTAGACGGGACCGAGGGGGGCCAGCAGGTCCATGACGTCCGCGCGTCCGGCCACGGCAGCCAGGGGCATGCCGCCGCCCACAACCTTACCGAAGGTCACGAGGTCGGGCACCCAGTCTGCACGCTCGACGCAGGAGGCATCAACGAAGCCTGCGCCGTAGCCGCCCGCGGGCGCGCCGTCCACCCATCCGGCCACGGCCTCGAGGCCCCACCAGCCGGCGGGGTCAACGCGGAAGCCGGTGAGGACCTCGTCGAGGATCATGAGCGCGCCGTGCGCGGTGCACAGGCGGCGGATCTCGCGGTTCCACCCGGGGTGGGGCGGGACCGTGCCCATGTTGGCGGGGGCACCCTCGAAGATAACCGCGGCGATACTGTCACCCACCTGCTCGAAGCACGCGCGCAGGGCGTCACCATCGTTGTAGGGCAGGACGATCGTCTGGGCGGTGATGGCCTCTGGGACGCCGGCCGACCCGGGCAGGCCGCCGGTAGCGACGCCCGACCCGGCGGCAGCGAGCAGGCCGTCGGAATGACCGTGGTAATTGCCGGCGAATTTCACGATCAGGTCACGCCCGGTCGCACCGCGCGCCAGGCGGATCGCCGTCATCGTCGCCTCGGTGCCCGTCGACACGAAGCGGACGCGCTGCGCGAAGGGCACGCGCTCGCGCACGGCGCTGGCCAACAGCGTCTCAGTTTCGGTCGGCGCACCGAAAGACAGGCCGCGCGAGGCGGCCTCCTGGACGGCGGCAACCACCTCGGGGTGCGCGTGGCCGAGCAGCGCCGGGCCCCACGAGCCGACCAGGTCCACGTAGGAGCGCCCCTCGACGTCGGTGACGCGCGCACCGCTCGCGCTCGCGATGAAGCGCGGGGTGCCGCCGACGCCGCCGAAGGCGCGCACGGGCGAGTCGACGCCGCCAGGGATGACGGCTTTTGCTTGGGAAAATGCAGTTTCGTTAGTGGTCATAGCTACCTTCATCAGGATAAGAGGGATAGCGGCACGCGGATGCGCGCTCAGCGGGCCCGGCGGGCGACCTCGAGAGCCCAGTAGGTGAGGACGGAGTCGGCTCCCGCCCGGAAGATGCCGGTGAGGGACTCGTCGATGACGCGCGTGCGGTCGATCCACCCGTTGGCGGCAGCGGCCTCGACCATCGCATACTCGCCGGACACTGGTAGGCAGCGACGGGAATGTCGGAGGCGGCGGCCACGTCGGCCAGCACGTCCAGGTAGGGTCCGGCGGGCTTAACCATGAGCATGTCGGCGCCCTCGGCCGCGTCGAGCAGCGCCTCGAAAAGGCCCTCGCGTCGGTTCGCGGGGTCCTGCTGGTAGGTGCGTCGGTCGCCCTTAAGCGTGGATCCGACGGCCTCGCGGAAGGGCCCGAAGTAGGCGGACGCGTACTTCGCGGAATAGGCGAGGATCGCGACGTGGGCGTATCCCGCCTGGTCGAGGGCAGCGCGGATCGCGGCGACCTGGCCGTCCATCATGCCCGAGGGCGACACCATATGCGCGCCCGCGCGCGCGCCTGGGAAATCGCCATCGCCTGGTACAGCGGCAGGGTCGCATCGTTGTCAACGCCGCCTTCGGAGTCGAGGAGGCCGCAGTGCCCGTGGTCGGTGAACTCGTCCAGGCAGGTGTCCGCGCACACGACCAGGGCGTCACCGACCTCGGCGCGCACGGCGGCGAGGCCGCGGTTGAGGATCCCGTCCTCCGCCCACGCCTGGGAGCCGATCGCGTCGCGGCGGGCGGGCACACCGAACAGGTCGATGGCACCCACCCCCGCTTCGGCAGCATCGGCTGCGGCTCGGCGCAGCGAGTCGATCGTGTGCTGGTACTGGCCCGGCATTGCGGCGATTTCGCGGGGTTCGTCGATGTCGTCGCGCACGAAGACGGGCCAGATGAGCTTGGCCGGATCGACGTGGGTTTCGCGCACGAGGGCGCGCATCGCGGGGGTCGTGCGCAGGCGGCGCGGGCGAATCGTCGGGATCGGGGCGCAGTCCACCCCGGCCTCGGCGAGGTAGGAGGTAACGGATTCGGGGACGGTAGTCATGAGTCTCTTTCTTCAGGTGCGTCGGCTTGGGCGGTGTGGTCGAGGGCGTCGATGAGGGCGCGGACGATGGCATCGGGTGTGGGGGACGAGGCCTGGGCTGCGACCGCGATCCCCTGACGCCTGGCGGTGGCGGCGGTGGGCGCGCCGATGGTCACAACCCGGGTTGAGGGGGCGGCAGGCCGAGGAGCGGGGAGGGCGCGCGCCTGGGAGGATGCAGTGAGCACCGCGCCGTCGTAGTACCCCGCGCGGAAATTCTCCGCGATATCGTCGGGAATATCGGCGGCGACGGCGGGAGCGGTGGTGTAGGCGTCGACGGCCTCGACGCTCCAGCCGAGGGCACGTAGCCCTTCTGGCAGCGTATCGGGGGCGGCCGCCGACCGGGGAATGAGGATCGAGCGCTCGCCAGAGGACGGGGCGGGGAAGCACTTCAGCAGGGCGGCGGCGGATCCGGCGCCGGTCAGGTCGGCGCTCACGCCCGCGTGGTCGCTGGTCCATTGGGCGGTGGCGTGACCGACGGCGGCGATGCGCGTGCCGAGCGAGCGCGCTCGTGGAAGGCCGGAAACGACGGCCCGCGCGGCCCTCCAGGAGGACAAGACGACCCACGCGTACGCGCCGTGAGCCAGCCGGTCGCGCGCCGCGTCGAGCTGCGCGGAGTCCAGCGGCGTCGAGACGGTGAGGGCGAGAGCATCCACGTGCGCCCCAGCAGCTTGCAGGGCGCGCGCGATGGCGTCCTCCTGCTTGCCGCGGGTCAGGAGGATCCGCCGCCCGCTCAAGGGGCCGCTCACGACGGGGGCGCTCACGAGGGGGCCGCTCACGCAAGGTGCGCTCACTGTGTTTTCGTTCACGAGGATTGCCTCGGCGCTTTCGTCGCCCCCAGGTCGGTCACCTCGGCGGCGCCACCATCGAGCAGCTGGCGCGCCACGTCCTCGCCGAGTCGGGCGGCCTCCTCCAGACCAACCGAGTCCGTGAGCGTTAACGCGCCGCTCGCCTCGACCCGCTCACGCCCGTCAACGCTCATCACGCGCGCGTCGAGCAGGAGGGCCGAGGAGGCCTCGTCCACCCGAGCGAACGCACCCACCGGCGCCGCGCACCCCGCACCCAGGGCGGAGAGGACGGCGCGCTCGGCGCTGGCCGCGAGCGCGGTCGGCCGATGGTGAAGGGCGCCAAGGAGGGCTCGCAGGAGGGGGTCCTCCTCGTCGCGCGTTTCGATGGCGAGGGCGCCCTGCGAGGGGGCGGGCATCATGATGGCTGGGTCGAGCACGTCGGTGGCGTGGGTATCGAGGCCGATGCGCCGCAGCCCGGCAAGGGCGAGGACGACCGCATCGAGACGCTCGCCCGTGCCGAGGGCGGAGGGCGCGGTGCCCGCGTCGGCGCCCAGGTCGATACCCCGCACGCGCGAGAGCCTCGTGGGCACGTTGCCGCGCAGGTCGCACACGCGCAGGTCGGGGCGCGCGGCGAGCACCTGGGCGGCGCGCCTGGGTGAACCCGTGCCGACGAGCGCGCCCGCGGGCAGCGACGACAGCGTCGCCCCGTCGGCCGCGCACAGGGCATCGCGGGGGTCTTCGCGCTGCGGGACGGCCGCGATGCGCAGCCCCGGCGTGGGGGCGGTGGGCAGGTCTTTGAAGGAGTGGACGGCCAGGTCGCACTCTCCCTCAAGGAGGGCGAGCCGCAGCTGAGCGGCGAACACGCCGACGCCGCCGAGCGCAGCCAGAGGCGCCGCGGACACGTCGCCGTGCGTGCGCACGACCTCCAGCTCGACGCGCACGTCCTCGCCGAGGCGAGCCCCAGCCTCCTCGATCGCCCGCGCGACGGTGGTGGATTGGGCGAGCGCCAGCCGCGATCCCCTGGTTCCCAGAACGAATGCGCGCGTGGTCATAGCAGTCCTTTCACTCCCGCTCGGGCGTGTGTGACGACGGAGGCGATGCCGGTTCCGGCGACCCAGGCACCCGTGAGTGCCACGCCCCCCCAGGGAACGCACCTGTTCCTCGAGCGCTCTCACGCGGCCGCGATAGTCGGGGGGCAGTGGCGGGAGCGTGCCGTTCCATCGGGCGAGCAGGTGGTCGGTGACGGCATCGGAGGCGATGGTGACGCCGGTGAGCGTGCGGATGTCACGCAGGGCCCCCTCGACGGTGACGTCGGGTTCGGCCTCGCCGAGGCGCCCGTAGGACAGGCGCAGCAGGTGCGTGTCGGGCGGGAGTTGGTCGGCGAGCCAGGGCCATTTGACGGTGAGGTGCGACAGGGCCTTGGCTGCCACCGGCCGCTCGTCGGCGGGCGCGGGCGCGACGAGGAGGCCCTGGGAGACGGGTGCATCATCCAGCTCGGGGGCGTGGACGGCCAGGGTGAGGCGCGCGATGGGCGCGCCCTCGGGAACACTCACATCGGGCACGAGGCCGGGGATGCTCGCCTCGGTCAGCAAGCGCAGGGCGGCGCTGGCGCTGCAGGCGAGGACGAGGCGCTCCGTCGTCACGCTCGCGCCCGGCCCGCTCGGCACGGGTTCAGCTCCGGGGGTGGGTCCGGGCTTGGTCGGCCCGCACTCGAGGGTCCATCCCGAGGCCTCGCGCCTCAGTGAGAACGCGCCCGTGCGGGTCAGGACGGTTCCCCCGGCCTCTTCGATGGCGGCCTTCAGCGCGTCGACGAGGACGAACATGCCACCCTCGACGCAGGCTTCGGGGGTGCGGCGCGATCCGGCGGCGGCTAGGCGTGCCGCGACCGCAGCAGCCAGTGACCCGTGACGGGCAGTCTCGGCGCGCAGGCCGGGGGCAACCGTGTCGGTCGCCAGCACGGAGGGGTCGGCGGTGTAGATGCCCGCGATGATCGGCCGCACCGAGCGCTCCAGCACGGCCTCTCCCATGCGCGCGGCCACGAAACCGGCCAGGGTCTCCCCGGCCTCGTCCATGCCGATGCCGCCGCCCATCGAGCGATCCTCGAGGGCGCGGCGCACCCCGGCCTCGCCGAGTACGTGTGCGCAGTCGGGCGCGTCCGGATGGGCCGGGATTCCCAGGAACGAGTCGCGCAGGAAGGGGCGCAGCTCCCAGCCTCCGCGCAGGGAGGGTGCGTAGAGGCGGGCGCCCGATCCGGCGGGCTCAACCGAGGTCAGCCCCAGGGCGGCCACGATCGACGAGGTGTCGGTGCCGCGCACGACGTATGTCTCGGCGCCCAGGTCCACGTCCACGCCACCGACCGTGCCGCGGGCGATGAGGCCGCCCAGGTAGCCGCGCGCCTCGACGAGGAGGGGACGCACGCCCGCGCGAGCCAGTTCCCACGCGCTCACGAGGCCGGCGATGCCACCGCCGACGACGACCGCGCCGGGGTGGGTGGGGATGGCCTCCAGGGGGTTCATCGTTCGTCACCCAGCTCGTGCACCAGCTCGACGATGCGCGTCAGCACGTCCGGGTCGGTCGTGGGTGGCACGCCATGTCCAAGGTTGAAGACATGCCCAGGGGCGGAGCGACCAGCGTCGATAATATCTCGAACAGCCTGTTCGATAACGTGCCACGGGGCCTGAAGAAGCGCGGGGTCCAAATTCCCCTGCACGGCCTTTCCGGGCACCTGCTCGATGGCCCACGACAGGTCCGTCTTCCAGTCCACGCCCACGCAGTCGACACCGACCTCGGCCATGTCGGACAGGATCGGAGCGCTGCCCGTCCCGAAGTGGATGAGCGGGGCGCGCTCGCCGGTCACCGGACTGAGCACACCGGCGACGCGCTGCGCAACCAAGCGCGAATACGGCGCGACGGATTCCCTATAGGTACGAGGCGAGAGGGAGCCCACCCACGAGTCGAAGAGCTGCGCGGCGCTGGCACCGGCCTCGATCTGAGCAATGATAAAGTCGGCGCTCACCCGAGCACACCAGGTCATGAGAGCATCCCACGCGCCCGGGTCGGAAGCCGCGAGCGCGCGCGCAGCCATGTGATCGCGGGAGGGACGCCCCTCGACCATGTACGCGGCCAGGGTGAAGGGGGGCGCCGCCGAATCCAATGAGCGGCGTGGAGCCGAGCTCGCGCACCGCCGTTGCGACGCCGTCGCGCACGGACTGGGCTCCCTCGCCGCAGTCGCGCGTGCGCCCGGTGGAATCGGTCCACGACCCCTCCCCATACCGGTGACTCAGGAGCTCGTCGATGCTCTCGCGCGTGCGATAGGGATGATCGAGGACGGGGCCGACACCCGGCTCAATCTCGACGCCCACCCCGGCCAGGCGCAGGGGGACCATGATGTCCGAAAAGAAGATGCCCGCGTCCACGCCGTGGCGCCGCACGGGCTGCACCGTTGCCTCGGCGGCCACGTCGGGGCGCAGGCAGGCCTCGAGCATGGGCAGGCCGATATCGGCGCGCAGCTCGCGGTACTCAGGCAGGGAGCGTCCGGCCTGACGCATGAACCACACGGGGGTGGGCCCGCGTTGCCCGGTCAGGGCGGCGATCAGCGGGGGCGTCGTCATGTGTCTCCCTTAATTAAATGATGTTTTCATGCGTTAATTCGCACATTTCCGTCGTTTTCCAGTTTAGTTCAAGACAATTTCTCACACGTCGCAAAAGCTTGATTTTGCGTGCCTTTATATCCATTTATCAGCGGGAGAGAGCCATTTGTTTCGCCGATATCCCGAAATGACACGACGTCACCAACATAAATAGGTTCACTCCTCTGCCAGCGCTACCCACGTGCCCTTAAATGGACGCGTTGTGACTATTCATGTGCTCTCCGCGGACCACCGCTACACCCCCCTCGACGACATCGCCCAGCTCTCCAGCGCGGACGACCTGGGTCCTACCCTCGTGCGTTCGCTGCCGAACGCGCGCGGAGTCATGGTCCTGCGCACCTGCAATCGCGTCACCATCTACGTCGACGCCCCGGCCTCGGCCAACCCACACGCGCTCAAGGACACCGTGGAGCGCGAGCTCGCCCAGGCCTCGCACGCGCAGCGCGAGGACGTGCACCTGCGTCACCTGTGGGGTCGCGACGGCCTCGTCGATCTATTTCGACGGCGGCTGGACTGGAGTCCATGGTCATCGGCGAGCGCGAAATCGCCGGGCAGATGCGCCGCGCCGCGCGCACAGCCTGGGAGGACGGGACCCTCAGCTGCGACCTGGGGCGCGCCGCCGAGCGAGCATCGGCCACCTCCCGCCGCGTCGCCACCGAGACCGGACTGGCCGGGACTGGACGATCCGTCGTCGCCGTCGGCCTCGACATGGCTGCGGCTCACCTGGGGTCGTGGGAGGCCACCCGCGTGCTCATCGTCGGCACGGGCGCCTACGCGGGGGCGACCGTCAGCGCCCTGCACGCGCTCGGCGCATCGGACGTGTCCGTCTACTCGACGTCTGGGCGCGCACACGAATTCGCCCAGGGACGAGGCATCGGCTGGGTTAGCGCCGCAGACCTTCCCTCTGCTCTGGAGCGCTCCGACCTCGTGGTGACGTGCCGCGGACTGGGAAGTCCCATCTTGACGCGCGACATGGCCGCGGCATCCGGGCGCACCGTGGTCCTGGACCTCGCGCTCATGCGCGACACCGAAAGCTCTGTCGCCTCACTCCCGAACATCACTCTCATTGATCTGCCGACCATCCAGGCCTCGGTCCCGGCAGCCGATGCTGACGCGCTGACACGCGCCCGCGCGATCATCGACGAGGAGGTCTCCTCCTTCGAGCGCGGCCTCGGCGCACGATCCATGGACCCGGTCGTGCGGCACCTGCGCTCACGCGTTTTCCGCATCGTTGAGGAGGAGATCGATCGCCTCGGCGAGGCTCCCCTCTCGACCGACGACGCGGCCCGAGCGCTGCGCCACCTGGCCGCGCGCCTCATCCACAACCCGACCGTCATGGCACGCCGGGCGGGCGAGGAGAGCCAGCAGGAACGCTACCTGGAGGCCCTCGGCGTGGTCCTCGGCATCGACGAGGCCTCCCTGACCTCCATCGATCATGCAGGTGGTCACGCATTCTCATCAGGTGACCACGACCGTCCCGTCGGGGGCCGCTGCCCACACGATGTTCATACACTGGGTGCATGAGCACCCAGAAGAACGATCCACGCGCACTCGCCCTCGGCGTTTCCTGCTACGTGATCTGGGGTTTCTTCCCCCTATATTTCTCGCTGCTCTCCCCCGCCGGTGCCGTCGAGGTGATCGTCCACCGCGCGGTGTGGGGCCTGTTCTTCTGCCTGGTCGCACTCGCCCTGACGGGTTCGCTGGGGAAGATCCGCGCGCTGATCGCCGACCGGGGAGCCCTGTGGCGCCTCGCGGTGGCGGGCGCGCTCGTCGTTGTCAACTGGTCGGTGTACGTGTACGCGGTCCTCGCCGGCCACACGACGGACGCGGCGGTCGGCTACTTCATCAACCCCCTCGTGACGGTCGCACTGGGCCTCATCGTGCTGCGCGAGCGCGTCACGCCGATCCAGAAGGTCGCCCTGGCGCTCGGCGTCGTCGCCGTCGTCATCCTCGTGATCGGCCAGCGTTCGGTCCCCATCGTCTCGCTCACGCTCGCTCTCACGTTCGGCTTGTATTCCCTCGTCAAGAAGGACGTGGCCGCGCGCGTCGACCCGCTCGCGGGCATGGCGATCGAGACGGCCGCGGTCTCGCCCGTCCTGCTCGGCTACTACGCCTATCTGGCGGCCACATCCTCCACGTCTTTCCACACGATCGCCGCTAACGACGAGGCCGGGGTGTCCTGGGTGGTTCACCTGGCGCTCCTGGTGGGCGCGGGTGCGTTGACGATGATCCCGCTCATCATGTTCGCCTCGGCGGCGAGGGGCCTGACCCTGGGGACGATGGGCTTCCTGCAGTACCTGGGGCCCACCCTGCAGCTGCTCGTCGCCGTGTTCATCTTCCACGAGACCGTGCCCACGTTCCGCTGGATTGCGATGGGTGTCGTGTGGGTGGCGCTGGGCTGCCTGAGCGCCGACTGGCTACTTTCCTCCGTGCGGGCCAAGCGCCTGGCGCGCACGGCGCACCGAGACTGAGGCCGAGCGAACCGCCCCTTACTCTCCGCCGCCGCCGGGCTCGGGACGTCCCGTGTAGTTGACGAAGCGCGTCATGTCGCCCTGGAAGAGGGCGGTGACGGTCGCGGTCGCGCCGGCGCGGTGCTTGGCGACGATGATGTCGGCTTCGCCGGGGCGGTCTTCCTTGTCGTAGTAGTCGGGGCGGTGCAGCAGGATGATGATGTCGGCGTCCTGCTCGAGCGAGCCGGATTCACGCAGGTCGCTCATCATGGGTTTGCGGTCGGTGCGCCCTTCCGAGTTACGGTTCAGCTGTGAGACTGCGATGACGGGGATGTCGAGGTCCTTGGCCAACAGCTTGAGGTTTCGCGACATCGCGGAGACTTCCTGCTGACGCGACTCGACTTGGCGGCCGCTGGTCATGAGCTGGAGGTAGTCGATAACGACGAGGCCCAGGTTTTCCTGTTGCTTGAGGCGGCGGCACTTGGAGCGGATCTCGGAGATGGTGATGTTCGCGGAGTCGTCGACGTACAGGGGTGCCTCGCTCATGCGCGAGGTGGTTTCGGCGACCTTGCGCCAGTCGACGTCGCTCATTTTGCCGGCCTGCATCTTGGACAGGCGCACGCCGGATTCGGCGGAGAGCATGCGCATCGCGATTTCCTGCGAGCTCATTTCCAGCGAGAAAATCAGGGACGTGATGCCGTGCTTCATGGACGCCGAGCGGCAAAAGTCCAGGGCGAGCGTGGACTTACCCATGGCGGGTCGGGCGGCGACGATGATCATCTGGCCGCCGTGCAGGCCCTGGGTGAGTTCGTCGAGGTCGGTGAAGCCGGTGGGCACGCCGTTGAGCTTGCCTTTGTTCTTCTCGATGTCTTCGAGCGTGGTGAGGACGTCTGAGCTCATCTGGTTCATGGACACGTAGTCGGTGGTTTCGCGTCCGTCGGAGACGGCGTAGACCTCGGCCTGGGCCTGGTCGACGATCTCGTCGACGTCGCCGCCGGCGTCCGCGTATCCGAGCTGGACGACGCGCGTGCCCGCGGTGACGAGGCGGCGCATGATGGCGCGCTCGCGCACGATGCGCGCGTAGTAGGCGGCGTTCGCGGCGGTGGGCACGGAGGCGATGAGGCTGTGGAGGTAGGCGGCGCCGCCGACCTTGGACAGGACGCCGGCGCGCTTGAGTTCGCCGGCGACGGTGATCGCGTCGGCGGGTTCGGCGCGGCCGATGAGCTCAATGATGGTGTCGAAGATGGTCTCGTGGCTGGGCTGGTAGAAGTCCTGGCCGCGCAGCATCTCAGAGACGACGTTGGCGGCGTCGGTCGTCAGCATCATCGATCCGAGGACGCTCATCTCCGCATCGATGTCCTGGGGCGGGACGCGGTCGAACTGGTCGTCGGACATCGTGATCCTCTCGGGTGCGGTGGCTTGCCTGGACGAGGCCGGGGCCGGGTTCGGCGGCCACAAACGGCCTGCGGCCCTGTGGATACAGAGCCGTCAGGCGAAGACTAACGCGTTGTAGGCGATTGCGCGACCGACGCTGTGCACGGACATGTGCACATATTGTGGATAACCTGTGCACAACGCCGATTGAGCCTGTGCACAGGGTTTAATGACCGCTCTGTCAGGGCAGATATGCTCATCACAGTCACATCGTTGTGATTCATTGGGGCGGCTAGAATTTCTATGTGCACAGTTATCCACAGGCCTGTGCACATGTTGTGGATAAGAAGTGGAGCGTGTAATGGGCAGTAATCGCGACTGGGTGAACCAGACGGTGGGCGACCCGAATGAGGCCACCGGGGCCTCGTCAATGCCGACGATCACGACCGGCAAGATCCTCTCCCTCGCGCTGCCCTCCCTGGGCGCGCTCATCGCCGAACCGCTGTTCACCGTCATCGACTCCACGATGGTCGGCCACCTGGGCACGCCCGAGCTGGCTGGCCTGGGCGTCTCATCGACCGTCCTGAACACGGCGGTCGGCCTGTTCATCTTCCTGGCCTACTCGACGACCTCCCTGGCGGGGCGCCACCTGGGGGCCGGGCGGCGCGACCTGGCGATCCGCTCGGGGGTGGAGGCCATGTGGCTGGCGGGCGGCCTCGGCGCGTGTGCGGCGATCCTCCTGGCCATCTTCGCCTCGCCCCTGCTCACCTGGCTGGGAGCCGACGCCGCCACGATGCCCCACGCGCTGGCTTACCTGCGTTTCTCCGCCCCCGGCCTGGTCGGCATGTTCGTTGTCCTGGCGGCGACCGGCACCCTGCGCGGACTCCAGGACACGCGCACGCCGCTGATTGCAGCCTCCGTGGGTGCCGCCTTTAATGCGATCGCGAACTGGGTGCTCATGTACCCCCCTCGGGATGGGGGTCGCCGGCTCAGGCCTGGGCACCGCGATCACGCAGACCCTCATGGCTCTCTTCCTGGCCGCCATGATCGTGCGAGCCGCCCGCCGCGAAGGCGTCAGCCTCAAGCCCTCCACCTACGGCTTCTTCGCCTCGGCCGCCGAAGGAACGCCGCTGCTCATCCGCACCCTCGCGCTGCGCGTCGCGCTCCTGGCGACCCTCACGGCCGTCACCTCGATCTCCACGCAGGCCCTGGCCGCCCACCAGATCGTGTGGACCCTGTGGTCATTCGCCGCCTACGTCCTGGACGCCCTCGCGATCGCCGCCCAAGCCCTGGCCGGCTTCGCGTCGGGCACCGGCGAGCGCGGCGCCATGGCCCCGCTCCTGCGCACCCTGAGCCGCTGGGGCCTCGGATTCGGCGGGGCCGTCGGCGTGGCCCTCGCTCTCACCGCCCCCTGGGTGACGCGCATCTTCACGACCGACCTGACCGTCATCGACGACGCGACCGCCGCCATCATCGTCAGCGCCCTCTTCCAGCCCGTCGCCGGCTACGTGTTCCTGCTCGACGGGATCCTCATCGGGGCGGGACGCGGGCGCTACCTCGCCGGCGCGTCCATCCTGAACCTCGCCGTGTACGCGCCCGTCCTGTGGCTCATCGCCCACTCCTCCGCCCTGGCCGACAGCCCGGCCCTGGCCCTTGCGCTCGTATGGCTCGCTTACTCCGCCGTGTACACCGGCATGAGGGCCTGACCAACGGGTACGGCGCGCGCTCGCTGTGACTCATTGACGAGGCCGGGGCGGGGCTCGCCCCCAATCCTCCTGAGTCGGGACCGCGGCCTGCCGCCCGAGCCGGCTCAGGCCTCGCGCCTAGCCAACCCCCACCAGGGGAAACGAGCGGGCGGAGCCGGCCCGGGCCTCGTCCCTGAGAGCCGCGAGCGTGACGGACCCCTCTCGCGAGCCGGCCCGCACCCGTGTAAAGTGGGCAGCTGGACTGTCCGCACCCGCGGCCGGTCCAGCAGGCCCCCCGGGGCCATACGCAACGCCCTCCTGTCACGGACCGTCCGTGACCGCAGAGACCATAGGAGGTGGGAACCAACGTGCGTAACTACGAACTGATGGTGATCCTCGATCCTTCGATCGACGAGCGCACCGTCGCCCCCACGATGGAGAAGTACCTGGCACCCGTGGCTGCCAATGGCGGCTCCGTCGAGAACGTTGACATCTGGGGCAAGCGTCGCCTTGCCTACGACATCCTCAAGCGTTCTGAGGGCATCTACGTCGTCATCGACATGACCACGACCCCCGAGGTCGCTCTCGAGATCAACCGCCGCATGGGCATCGACGAGACCATTCTTCGTACGAAGCTCCTGCGCCCCGACGCTCACTGAGCCGACAACACCCCTAAGCCCGAGGAGCCGACATGGCCGGAGATACCGTCATTACCGTCATCGGTAACCTGACTGCCGACCCCGAACTGCGGTGGACGCAGTCCGGCGCCGCGGTCGCCGATTTTACGGTGGCCTCCACCCCCCGAACCTACGACCGTAACGCCGGCGAGTGGCGCGACGGCGACACCCTCTTCATGCGCTGCTCCGTGTGGCGCGACACCGCGGAGAACGTCGCCGAGTCGCTGCGCAAGGGCATGCGCGTCATCGTTCAGGGTCGCCTCACCCAGCGCTCGTACGACACCCAGCAGGGTGAACGTCGCACGGTCGTTGAGCTGCAGGTCGACGAAATCGGCCCCTCCCTGCGTCGCGCACGCGCGCAGGTCACCCGCACTGCCCCCTCCGGTGGCGGCGGCTACCAGTCCGACAACCGCGGCCAGCAGCAGGGCGGCTACCAGCAGGCAGCCCCCCAGGGCGGCGGTTACGGCGGCGGCCAGCAGGGTGGATACGGCCAGGGCGGCGCCAATTACGGCGCACCGACCGGCGGCTCCCCCGAGGACCCGTGGCGCACCGCCCCTTCCGGCGGCACCACCTCCTTCGGCGACGAGCCCCCGTTCTAAAGTCGCGCGCACCGGCCGTGATGCCGGAAGCGCCACGTCGAAGACACAACGCTTGGGGCGGGTCAGCCCGCCCGGATTCACTAGGAGACCATCATGGCGAAGCCCCAACTTCGCAACAAGCCCATCAAGAAGAAGGCCAACCCGCTGAAGTCGGCCAAGATCGAGAAGATCGACTACAAGGACACCGCTCTGCTGCGTAAGTTCATCTCGGACCGCGGCAAGATCCGCGCTCGCCGCGTGACCGGTGTCTCCACCCAGGAGCAGCGCAAGATCGCTCGCGCCGTGAAGAACGCGCGTGAGATGGCTCTGCTGCCCTACTCCACGACCGGCCGCTGATAAGGGAAGGACACAGCTGATATGGCTACCACGAAACTGATCCTCACCCACGACGTTCCCAAGCTCGGCCACGCCGGCGAGGTCGTCGAGGTCAAGGCTGGCTACGCCCGCAACTACCTGGTCCCCCGCGGCTTCGCCGCCAAGTGGACCGCTGGCGCCCAGAAGCAGATCGACCAGATCGCCGCTGCCCGCCGTCGTCACGAGATCGCCACGATCGACGACGCCCGCGTCGTGCGCGACGCCCTGCAGGCCGGTGTCGTTGAGATCACCGCGAAGGTCGGCAACTCCGGCCGCCTGTTTGGCGCCATCTCCGCTGCTGCGATCGCTGACGCGGTCAAGGAGCAGCTGGGCCAGACCATCGACCGTCGGCGCGTCATCATCGCCTCGCCCATCAAGGCTGCCGGCGACTACACGGTGACCGTCGGCCTGCACTCCGAGGTGTCCGCGAACCTGCGCGTCCGCGTCATCGCCACCAAGTGAAGGCTTCACGCATCGGTTGAATGACTGAAGGGGTGGCCCCCGCTCATGCGAGCGGGGGCCACCTTTTTTGTTGCCTGCGGGGCGCGTCAGCGGGAGCGGCGCCGCCCCTGAGGGCAATATGCCTGTGGGCAAGACACACGAAGGGCATCCGTCAATTAATTCCGACGAGTTCTCAAGCGCCGACTACGACAGTCGAAAAACGGGGTACCCCTTCCGTCTTCAATAGATATGAGCAAGACAAACACACCCCCCATCCACCGTTCCGCCCTCGACTTCCCCCTTCCCCCCATTGTTCACGCGACGAGCTTGATCGATCAGGATCGTGCCGAACGCAAGGGCCGCCGCGATTGGCGCGTCTCCTTCGATGAGAACGGGATGTGCCCGCACATCGAGACCCTGTACGGAGCATTCGCCCAGAAGGCGATGCGCGCATCTCAGGATCTGCACGACTGCGTTGCGGCCATTGACAAGCGGGTCGGCACATATAAGCAGGAGCTGCTGCTCCTGGAGTCACGCGAAGATGTGGGAGAGAATAGGCACCTGCACCCGGGGGCCTCGCACTACGAGCAGGCTCAGGCGAAGCGCGCTGAGCGTCAGCGTGCTGCGCAGGAAGCTGCGAACACGGCGACGATCCAGTCGTTGCATAAGGCCATTGATGAACTCTTGCAGCAGCGTCGCCACGTGCATGGGCAGGCCCGGGATTGCGTGGCTCAGCTCTCCGCCAACTTCCACACCCTCGTAGCTGCGTACCGTCAGGGCGTGGAGTCAGGACCCTGGTGGCGCCGCCTGTTCAAGCCGCGCCGCACCATTTCCGAGCCGATCCCGAGGTTCGAACCCAACGTCGAATGGGCAGAAAGTGACCTGCCCATTATGGAGGTCCAGATCGACACGACCACTTCCCCAGAGGTGTCCTGGCAGTACCGTCCGTTGAACTTGAACTAGTGTGTAGGGGACGTGGAATACCCCGGGGCGGGGGTCGATTCCGAGCCGCGGCCTCAGTACGATCACGCTCCGGAGGTTTCCGCGTCCTCTAGCACCCGACGTTCGGGAGCTCGGTAGACGGTCAGTCCCGCCCAGGTAATAGGAGCCGAGGCAATATCGGAGGGGGTGTTCGCGCCACGCCGCGAGCTTGTCTCGCTTCCATTGCGACATGTCCTCGATGGGCGTGTCGGACTGGAGGAATTCGTCCACTTTGGTGGCCAGTTCGTGGAACGGGTGGATTGGGTTGTCCTGCGTGACGTAGTCGAGGAAGGCCTGGTCGGTGTACATCGTCCATCGGGTGGCGAACACCAGTTCGGCACCGGCCTCGAGGCATCCTGCAGCGAGGCCGAAGGGTTCGTCCGATGCCGATTCGGATCCGGAGTGGCAGGCGATGAGGCCGACCCGTGGGGGCATGGGCCACAGGTCCCATCCGTCCACGGCGGGGACTGTTTCTTCGCCGAACTCGTCCATGGACACAGTGAGGCCGCCGGGGAGAATTTCACCCTGGGGGTAGCGGCACCCGTCCTGGTCTGCTTCCATGTTCAATCGCTCGAATTTCTTTTCACGCCAGGTGGTGGTTCCCTTGGTGAGGTCCATGGCTGAGAACCAACGGAAGTCGCCAGCGTCGACTTCGTCAAGTCCGAATACCTCGGCGAGGTCATTGAGCAGCAGCGCCGAGGCATCGCCCGAGCCTTTGATGTGCCCAATATAGAGAAGGCGGGTCAGCGGCACGTTTGCGTTGTTGACATTCGCGCGCAGAGCGTCCGATAGCCACAGTCTGCCAGCGAGGTAGCCGTCGTACCCGTATGGGGGCGTGACGGCTTGGTTTCCGAGCTGGTCGATGCGTTCCTTCCAGGTCTCAAAATCCTGTCGCTGCAGGACCTGTCCGTTATGCCTATTCTTCTTCCAGGGCTGTACCAGGTACATGCCGGTGCCCGGGGTCCACGTCGGGTGGGGGATCGTCGGGTCCGAGTCGCGTCGTAGCAGGGGTGCCATGGTAACAACGTCAACAATGTCCATCAGCACTGTCGGCTTGTCAACGCCGGAAAGGTCCTCGCTCTCCGCGTGGCGTTTGAGGAACTGGCGCGCTTCCTCCACGTCGAGGGGAAGCAGTTCCCACGGTACTTGTCCGAGCTTGGGAGGTGGGTTGAGGAGGAGTAGGACACGCTCGCCCTCGTTGGTGAGGGTGCATTCTCGTTTGACGGATTCGATGAATTCCGCGAGTTCGAGAGTGTCCGTGAGCTCGCACATGAATTCGAGGTTTGCGCGGTAGTCGACCAGGCATTTCCCGAGCCTCTCACGGAATGCCGCTCTTTCCATGTCGTCGTGGACTTTTGAGGCGGTCCTACCCTTGCGAGGCGCAGCCAGCAGGGAACTGTTGTCTCCGGCGCTCATGGTGCTCGTGCCGGGCAGGGCAGGGTCGAACTTCTTGCGCAGGTCGTCAACTGTTGCGCCCTTGATACTCCTGAAGGCTGGCGGACACACGACGCTCTCCCACGTGACGTAGGTCGTCGAGGTCATGTCCACTCCATGGAAAACCATCTCTCTGTATGCGATGGCCGCGTGCGATGGGATGCTCATGGTTGCTCCTCGTTGGTCAGCATTGACGATCAGGCTAGCTTATCCCCTGGGATCCGTGGAGTACAAACCGTTTATTTGCCGTTATTTGACGAAATCTGAACGGTGGCGCACAATGGGGGACACCGTTAAGGATACGCGACAACGTATAGTCGCGTTCACCGAAACACGTGACCTGGTTGTGAAGGAAAGGGTACTTCGCATGTTGCTGTTTGGGTCAAAAGAGACACGCACCCGAGCCAAGGCTGAGCGGCTATTTAGTCAGGGCATCGAAGCGATGCGCCGAGACAATTACCGTCGAGCAACCGCACGATTCGAGCAGGCCATGAACCTCTACCGGATGATCCCAGGCACAGAGGAGGAGGAAGCGGCCTGCCTGAAATGCCTTGCCGCCATACTGCTCGCTCTTGACAAACTGTCCGAGTCCGAATCCGGCTTCCGTCATGCGCTCACCCTCTACCAGAAAATCCCTGGAACAGTGGAGAACCAGGCCGACTGCCTGTATGCTCTCGCGATCACCCTGCGCGAGCAAGGCAATCTAGCGGAGAAGTGAAACCCTCTCCCGCCAATCACTCGCGCTCTACCAAACGATCCCCGGAACAGAGGAGAACCAAGCCGACTGCTTGTATTCCCTCGCGATCACCCTGTATCGGCAGGGCATACCAGTAGACGCCGAACCCCTCTACCGACAGTCACTTGTTCTCTACCAAGCACTCCCCGGAACAGAACTGGACCAAGCCGACTGCTTGCACAACCTTGCCATCGCCCTGAGCGATCAAAATAAATCGACTGAGGCTGAGTCCGTCCGCCGCCAAGCGCTGACCCTCTACCAGACAATCCCCGGAACAGAACGCGACCAAGCCGATTGCCTACACGACCTCGCCAACACACTGGACGAGCTGGGCAAACCAGCACAGGCAGAGCCGTTCTTCCGCGAAGCGCTGGCCCTCTACCAGACAATCCCCAGCACACAACATGAACAGGCAAGATGCCTGTACAATCTCGCCAACACCCTGCACAAACTAGGCAAAAACGCGCAGGCCGAACCCCTGTATCGCCAGGCAATCACGCTCTATCAAACAATCCCCGGAACACAACAGAAACAGGCTAACTGCCTGAATAACCTCGCCACCACACTGGACGATCTTGGCAAACCAGCACAGGCCGAACCCCTCTACCGCCAAGCACTTACTTTCTTCCAAACGCTCCCCGGAACACAACACGAACAGTCTAACTGCCTATACAACCTCGCCAACTCCTTGCACAATCGGGGCAGACAAGCACAAGCCGAACCCCTCTACCGCCAGGCACTCACCCTCTACCAGCAAACCTCAGGTACAGAATTTGAACAGGCCAACTGCCTGTACAACCTCGCCAAAATACTGATCGATCTGGGCAAACCAGCACAGGCTGAATCCATGCTTCGGCATGCACTCACCCTGTTCCAAGCGATCCCTGGATCGCAAGAGAAACAAGCTCGCTCTTTGTCCAATCTCGCCGCCACACTGAACGCTCTGGGCAAACCAGCACAAGCCGAATCTGTCTGCTACCAGGCACTCACCTTGTACCGAGCGATCCCCGATTCAGAAACCAATCAGGCCATATGCATGTCCAACCTCGCCACCATCCTGGACACTCTGGGCAAACCAGCACAAGCTGAACCCCTCTACCGACAAGCGCTCACCCTCTACCAGACGGCCCCCACAAGTGAACGCAACCAGGCTCAATGCTTGTACAACCTCGCCATCAGCCTGTACCGGCTGGAAAAAATAGACGAGGCTGCCCCCCTCTATCGTCAGGCACTCGCCCTGTTTCGAAGCATTTCCGGGACAGAACGCGACCAAGCCAACTGCCTGAATAACCTCGCCGCCTGCATGCTCAATCTTAGAAAACTATCCCATGCCGAATCTCTTTATTACCAGGCACTTACCCTGTACCAGAAGATTCCAGGGACAGAATACGAACAGGCCACTAGCACGTACAGCCTCGCCACCACCCTGCTTTCTCAGGGCAAACTGGACCCGACTGAAGCCCTCTACCAAGACGCACTCAAGCAGGCTGTTTCGGCTGCCTTATTCAACGACGAATACCGCTACCAACTCACCTCCCCCACCAAACGACGCGCCTGGATCACCAACCGCGCCCAGCCTTCCATGATTCTCGCCATCGCACTTGCAGGCGTGCTTGAAGAGGCATCCCTTGTCGCTGAGCTTGTAGCCAAGTGGCGCATGGTCGGATCCCTGGCCGCCATGCCCGCAGCGCGCAACAGCGACATTTTCCTGATCACCACGATGCCCGACTTCACCCCAGAACCCGAAGAAACCCTCACCCGCACCCCCGGCCCCAACCTCATCCTCCCCCACCCACGCACCACACCCTCTACCAGCACCCCACAATCGCAGACCGCCCCCGCGCCCACTACCGCTAGCCCCACAGCAAGAAAGACCAACACCCATGCCCACCCACGACGACGCAGACCAGCTACACGACCAAGCAATGGAAGCCGCAGGCCGAGGCGACTACCCCCAAGCAACCACCCTATTCGAGCAGGCACTCACCCTCTACCAAGGCATCCCCAACACCGAGGAGAACCAGGCCACCTGCCTGTACAACCTCGCCCACACACTGCGGATGCTGGGCAAACCAGCCGACGCCGAACACTACTACCGACAGGCACTCACCCTCTACCAAGGCATCCCCAACACCGAGATGAACCAGGCCAACTGCCTGCATTTCCTCGCCACCACACTGGATGATCTGGGGAAACCAGCCCAGGCCGAACCCTACTACCACCAGGCACTCACCCTCTACCAAGATATCCCCAACACCGAGGAGAAACAGGCCACCTGCCTGCTCCACCTCGCCACCACACTGGCTGATCTGGGCAAACCAGCACAGGCCGAACCCTACTACCGCCAAGCACTCACCCTCTACCAAACACTCCCCAACACCGAGGGGAACCAGGCCACCTGCCTGAACAACCTCGCCACCACACTACGTAAGCTGGGCCAACTAGCGCAGGCCGAATCCCACTACCACCAGGCACTCACCCTCTACCAAGGCACCCCCAACACACAAGGAGAACAGGCCACCTGCCTGTTCAACCTCGCCACCAGCCTGGCCACGCGGGGCAAACTAGCCCAGGCCGAACCCTACTACCGCCAAGCACTCACCCTCTACCAAGACATCCCCAACACCGAGGAACAACAAGCCAACTGCCTGTACATCCTCGCCACCACACTGGATGATCTGGGCCAACTAGCCGACGCCGAACCCTACTACCACCAGGCACTCACCCTCTACCAAGCAATCCCCAACACCCAGCGTAGCCAGGCCATCTGCCTGTTCAACCTCGCCACCATCCTGGCCACGCGGGGCAAACTAGCCGAGGCCGAACCCTACTACCGCCAAGCACTCACCCTCTACCAAGGCATCCCCAACACCGAGGAACAGCAGGCCACCTGCCTGTACAACCTCGCCCACACACTACTCCTGCTGGGCAAACCAGCCGAGGCCGAACCCCACTACCGCCAAGCACTCACTCTCTACCAAGGCATCCCCAACACCGAGGAGAACCAGGCCAACTGCCTAGGCAACCTCGCCACCAGCCTGCATAAGCGAGGGAAACCAGCCCAGGCCGAACCCTACTACCGCCAAGCACTCACCCTCTACCAAGACATCCCCAACACCGAGAAGAACCAGGCCGACTGCCTGCTCAACCTCGCCGCCAGCCTGGCCACACGGGGCAAACTAGCCGACGCCGAATCCTACTACCGCCAGGCGCTCACCCTCTACCAAGGCATCCCCAACACACAACGCAACCAGGCCAACTGCCTGTTCAACCTCGCCACCACACTACGTGAGCTGGGCAAACTAGCCCAGTCCGAACCCTACTGCCGCCAAGCACTCACCCTCTACCAAGACATCCCCGGAACAGAACACGACCAGGCCAACTGCCTGAAGAACCTCGCCACCACACTGAGCAAGCTTGACAAACTAGCCGACGCCGAACCCTACTACCACCAAGCACTCACCCTCTACCAAAACATCCCCGGAACAGAACACGACCAGGCCACCTGCCTGAAGAACCTCGCCACCACACTACGTGAGCTGGGCAAACTAGCCCAGTCCGAACCCTACTGCCACCAGGCACTCACCCTCTACCAAAACATCCCCAACACCGAGGAGAACCAGGCCACCTGCCTGTACAACCTCGCCACCACACTACGTGAGCTGGGCAAACCAGCCGACGCCGAACCCTACTACCACCAAGCACTCACCCTCTACCAAGACATACCCAACACCGAGGAACAGCAGGCCGCCTGCCTGCACAACATCGCCATCACACTACGTGAGCTGGGCAAACCTGCCGACGCCGAACCCTACTACCACCAAGCACTCACCCTCTACCAAACACTCCCCGGAACGGAACACGACCAGGCCAACTGCCTGTACAACCTCGCCACCACACTGCGAAAGCTTGACAAACTAGCGCAGGCCGAATCCCACTACCGCCAAGCACTCACCCTCTACCAAGACATCCCCGGAACGGAACACGACCAGGCCAACTGCCTGTACAACCTCGCCACCACACTGCGAAAGCTTGACAAACTAGCGCAGGCCGAATCCCACTACCGCCAAGCACTCACCCTCTACCAAGACATCCCCGGAACACAACGCGACCAGGCCAACTGCCTGTACAACCTCGCCAACACACTGGATAAGCTGGGCGAACAAGCCGAGGCCGAACCCTACTACCACCAAGCACTCACCCTCTACCAAGACATCCCCGGAACACAACGCGACCAGGCCAACTGCCTGCATCTCCTCGCCAACACACTGGATAAGCTGGGCCAACTAGCCGACGCCGAACCCTACTACCACCAAGCACTCACCCTCTACCAAGACATCCCCAACACCGGGAAGAACCAGGCCGCCTGCCTGCTCAACCTCGCCACCACACTGAGCAAGCTTGACAAACTAGCGCAGGCCGAATCCTACTACCGCCAAGCACTCACCCTCTACCAAGACATCCCCAACACCGAGAAGAACCAGGCCGCCTGCCTGCTCAACCTCGCCACCACACTACTCCTGCTGGGCGAACAAGCCGAGGCCGAACCCTACTACCACCAGGCACTCACCCTCTACCAAGACATCCCCAACACCGAGAAGAACCAGGCCATCTGCCTGCTCAACCTCGCCACCACACTGGCTGATCTGGGGAAACGAGCGCAGGCTGAACCCTACTACCACCAGGCACTCACCCTCTACCAAACACTCCCCGGAACAGAACACGAACAGGCCACCTGCCTACACAACCTCGCCAACACACTACGTGAGCTGGGCAAACCAGCCGACGCCGAACCCTACTACCACCAAGCACTCACCCTCTACCAAACACTCCCCAACACCGAGGAACAACAAGCCACCTGCCTGCTCAACTTCGCTCTGACCTTGAACAACCTGGGTAGGGGTGTTGAAACTGAGCCGTTATACCGTCAAGCAATCCACCTCTGCGAGGGCACCAGCGGGACCGAACAGATACACGCCTCCTGCCTCCAACGCCTGGCCTCCGTCGTCACCTCAAAAGGTGAGGGACACCTACGCGAAGCCCTAGAATTATACGACCACGCACGCGCCCTGTACGAAAAGATCGCTGACAGCGACGCCGACCAAGCACACTGCCTGACCCAACAAGCCGACATCACCACACACCTGGGGCACCTACCCGACGCCGAAGCACTCTACCACCAAGCCCTCGCCCTGTACGAACACACCAACACACCCATCGAACACGCCACCTGCCTCCAACACCTGGCCAACTGCCTATCCCACATGCCCAACCGCACCACCGACACCCTCAAAACCCTAGACAACGCACTCGACATCCTCGCCCACACCAACACATCCGAAACAGCAACCCAACGCCTCGACATCCTCCTCTCCCTCACCCACACCCACCTAATCAATGGTGACCACTTCCTCGCACAGGTTCACGCACACGCAGCACTCGACCTCTCCCACCACCCCACCATCAGCCACGCCGACGCACACCACGCCCACTTCACCTACGCTGCCGTCCTCCACGCCCAAGCCCATGCGACCACCAACCCCGAACACGCGAAAAACCTCCTCACCCAAGCACTCAACCACGCACTCCCCACAGCCCTCTTCGACGACGAATACCGCTACCAACTCACCTCCCCCACCAAACGACGTGCCTGGATCACCAACCGCGCCCAGCCTTCCATGATTCTCGCCATCGCACTTGCAGGCGTGCTCGAAAAGGCATCCCTTGTCGCTGAGCTTGTAGCCAAGTGGCGCATGGTCGGATCCCTGGCTGCCACGCCCGCAGCGCGCAACAGCGAAGATCCCCTGATCAACACAATGCCCGACCTCACCCCAGAACCAGACGAAACCCTCACCCGCACCCCCGGCCCCAACCTCGTCCTGCCCCACCTACGCACCGCACCCCTCTACCAGCACCCCACAATCGCAGACCGCCCCCGCGCCCACTACCGCTAGCACCACAGCAAGAAAGACCAACACCCATGCCCACCCACGACGACGCCGACAAACTCTACAAACAAGCAGCGGAAGCCGCAGGCCGAGGCGACCACTTCAAAGCAAAGGAACTGTTCGAGGACGCGCTTACTCTCTACCAAGGCATCCCCAACACCGAGGAGAAACAAGCCGCCTGCCTGAATAACCTCGCCAAAACACTACGTGAGCTGGGCAAACCAGCCGACGCCGAACACTACTACCGCCAAGCACTCACCCTCTACCAAACACTCCCCAACACACAACGCGAACAGGCCACCTGCCTAGGCAACCTCGCCACCACACTATTCCTGCTTGACAAACTAGCGCAGGCCGAATCCCACTACCGACAGGCACTCACCCTCTACCAAGGCATCCCCAACACCGAGATGAACCAGGCCACCTGCCTAGGCAACCTCGCCACCACAATGGCTGAGCTAGGCAAACCAGCCGAGGCCGAACCCTACTACCACCAGGCACTCACCCTCTACCAAACACTCCCCGGAACAGAATGCGAACAGGCCAACTGCCTGCTCAGCCTCGCCAACACGCTGCATGAGCGAGGGAAAACAGCCGAGGCCGAACCCTACTACCACCAGGCACTCACCCTCTACCAAGACATCCCCAACACCGAGAAGAAACAGGCCACCTGCCTACACAACCTCGCCACCACAATGGCTGAGCTAGGCAAACCAGCCGAGGCCGAACCCTACTACCACCAGGCACTCACCCTCTACCAAGACATCCCCAACACCGAGGAGAACCAGGCCAACTGCCTAGGCAACCTAGCCACCACATTGGCTGAGCTAGGCAAACCAGCCGAGGCCGAACCCTACTACCACCAGGCACTCACTATCTTCCAAGCACTCCCCGGAACAGAGCGTGAAGAGGCCAACTGCCTGTACAACCTCGCCAACACACTGCGGATGCTGGGCCAACTAGCCGAGGCCGAATCCCACCACCGCCAAGCACTCACCCTCTACCAAGACATCCCCAACACCGAGGAGAAACAGGCCACCTGCCTGTACAACCTCGCCAACACACTACGTGATCTGGGCCAACTAGCCGAGGCCGAATCCCACCACCGCCAAGCACTCACCCTCTACCAAGACATCCCCAACACCGAGGAGAAACAGGCCACCTGCCTGTTCAACCTCGCCAACACACTACGTGAGCTGAGCCAACTAGCCGAGGCCGAATCCCACTACCGCCAGGCACTCACCCTCTACCAAACACTCCCCGGAACAGAACGCAACCAGGCCAACTGCCTGTACAACATCGCCACCACACTACGTGAGCTGGGCCAACTAGCCGAGGCCGAATCCCACTACCGCCAGGCACTCACCCTCTACCAAGGCATCCCCAACACCGAGGAGAACCAGGCCAACTGCCTGTACAACCTCGCCACCACACTATTCCTGCTTGACAAACTAGCGCAGGCCGAATCCCACTACCGCCACGCACTCACCCTCTACCAAGGCATCCCCAACACCGAGGAACAGCAGGCCACCTGCCTGCTCCACCTCGCTGCGACCCTGTACAACCTGGGTAGGAGTGTTGAAACTGAGCCGTTATACCGTCAAGCAATCCACCTCTGCGAAGGCACCAGCGGAACCGAACAGATACACGCCTCCTGCCTCCAACGCCTGGCCTCCGTCATCACATCAAAAGGTGAGGGACACCTACGCGAAGCCCTAGAATTATACGACCACGCACGCACCCTGTACGAAAAGGTCGCTGACAGCGACGCCGACCAAGCCCACTGCCTCACCCAACAAGCCGACATCACCACACACCTTGGACACCTAGCCGACGCCGAAACCTACTACCATCAAGCCCTCACCCTGTACAAACACACCAACACACCCATCGAACACGCCACCTGCCTCCAACACCTGGCCACCTGCCTATCCCACATGCACAACCGCACCACCGACACCCTCACAACGCTCGACCACGCACTCGACATCCTCGCCCACACCAACACATCCGAAACAGCAACCCAACGCCTCACCATCCTCCTCTCTCTCACCCACACCCACCTGATTACCGGCGACCACTTCCTCGCACATATTCACGCCAACGCAGCACTCGACCTCTCCCACCACCCCACCATCAGCCAAGCCGACGCACACAGAGCACACTTCACCTACGCCGCCACCCTCCACGCCCAAGCCCATGCGACCACCAACACCAAACACGCGAAAGACCTCCTCACCCAAGCACTCAACCACGCCCTCCCCACAGCCCTATTCAACGATGAGTACCGCTACCAACTCACCTCCCCCACCAAACGACGCGCCTGGATCACCAACCGCGCCCAACCTTCCATGAACCAAGCCCTCGCCATCGCCGCACGTCTGGGCGAGGCTGCCCTCGTGGCCGAACTCGTCGCCAAGTGGCGCATGGTCGGATCCCTCGCTGCCACGCCCGCAGCGCGCAACAGCGAAGACCTCCTGCTCAACACCATGCCCGACCTCACCCCAGAACCAGACGAAACCCTCACCCGCACACCCGGCCCCAACCTCGTCCTGCCCCACCCACGCACCACATCCCTCTACCAGCACCCTACAATCGCAGACCGGCCCCGCGCCTACTACCGGTAGGAATCACCAGGCACCGCATCAGGACCGATCGGATACAGCCACATCTGAGTTCTGTGCGCGCTTCTCGAGCCACTCCTCCAAATAGGAGCGGGTACCTCGATCAGAGCCATACCCGCTATCGGAAACCGGCGCACCCCCCGCGCTCCTCTGATGCTCACGGGCATGACGTACCACGTCCTCGGCCTGCTTGGGCTGTATCCCTGCAAACGGATCCATCAGGCGGGCGCGCGACTGGGCACACACACGCTCCAAGCCGTGAACGACCGGAGCACCATTGATGGACCCGCGCTGCACCTGCTCATTGTGATCCACCAGCAGCGTGAACGCCTGTGTCTGACCGTGCCGCGTCGCCAGCGTCGCCGCCGCGCTCAGGTTCGGAAGCCTGCTCAACGACCCGCCCGACCAGGTCCCCAAACGCTCCGCGACCTCGATCGCGTCACGAATCGACGTCCTGAACGCGATCACCGAAGAGGCATTGCCATCCAACGCGTCACGCAAGCTCGGGGTGAGCTGCCCCATGTGCTGGTGTGCCAGCGCCAATGCCAGTCCAAACTTGCGTCCCTCCGCCAGCATCTCGCTCAACAGCGACTCCTGGAACAGGTGAGCCTCGTCAACCACGACGTGGAACGGCTTATCGCCCGGGCAACGCTCCGGCATAGCCAGCGCAATTTTGCTCAGCCACATCATTCCCAGCATCTGCGCCTGATCTCGACCAATCCGAGGCGCCGATAAGTCCACGAGCACGATCCCGTTAGATGCCATGACCTGGCGAATATCCAGGGCATCAGCCCCCGTCCCCAGCACACCTCGCATCACGGGATGACGCACGAGCCTTTCAAACTTCGAAGCCGACCAGGCAATCACCTCAGCAAAGTCACTGGATTTATTTCCGAGCAGCTCCTTCCGGATGCTTTGCCAGAACCTGATCGACCTCCCAGACAGACTCCATGACAAGCTTCAGCAGCCCCTCGTCGGTGAGCAGCAGCGGAATCAGCGTGATCGGAAGATCCGCACCAAACAGATAGTGCAACGCTGAGGCGAGCTGGCGGAAAATACGCTCGAAACGCGGCCCAACAATGCCGGTTCGCTTCGGATCCAGGATCAGGTAGAGCATCTCGAGAAACTCCGAACACACCGTGTCAAAGTCTCCGCAATGAAACAAGTTCACGGGCACAGGATGCGCCGCATCCGCGCAGTCGATAAACAGGCAACGATCCAGCGCCTCCTCGGGCAGCTCGTCCGCAATGCGACGCACCAATTGCCCGTGGGGGTCCAAGACAATACCTCCTCTACCCGACATCGCGAACGAATGGACTAGGGACGCCGCGAGCGTCGACTTCCCGGTCCCCGAGCCCCCGACAATCTGAAGGTGCTGCAAGGACCCTTCAACACTCAACTGGACGTCGCTCATCGCACCCGTCGCAGTGATCGCGGCTCCCACGCGCATTCCTCCGACCTCGCACACCATCGCCTGGTCAGACAGAGGAACACTGTCGATCACGGCTTCCGCGACGGGGACACCGATAACCCGCGCACTCGTGCCTGCCAGAGGAAGTCGCGCGAACGCCCGCACCAGTCCCTCGGGCTGAGCCGCACCGACCAGAGCATCCAGCCCACTCCACACGCTCTGCGCGACGCACTCGTCCACGTCCCGACGCCGCGCGCCATTCACCCAGTCGCGCATCGCGATCCACAGGCGAGCGGGAATGCCCTGAAGATCGTCCGACCCGAGAAAGACACGCAGCCGCATAGGCCTACCCAGGTACGAGCCGACCTCGCCGCCGGCACGAAGACGCTCAGTAGAGGTAAAGATCTCCTCCACCATCGCAGCCTCCAAAGGACTGGCGTTAGCAAGACGCACTTTCACGTATCCACCGACTTCGTTGAGAATCCCCAGGAGAAGCTGCGAATCTGATGGCTTCGGGAAGGGCCACGTTGGCATCAGCTCACCCACAGGTAGACGCTCGGCTATGCGAGACGACCAAAGCGAAGATCCTCCTCTGGCGCAGTCCTCCTGGGCCGGGAGGGCCGCGAGAACCTCACACACGTGCGCGGGGCACGAGGCCTGGGATACCTCGGCCGACTCCCATTCGTGTACGTTACGGCCAACCCAGGCCAGGTCTGACCCGAAGGATGCTCCCACGCCCGTCGCCTCCAGCTCAATAGAAACCAGACCATCGGCGTCCCCCCGCCAGGTAATCGACACGCTGGCGTCCGCTGGCTGTGCCTGGATCAGAGCCAGTAGACGATTCGTAACGACCTGAGCGACCTCTTCAGAGTCCTCTGTGCGCCGCAACTGACGCAGACGCCAGACCTTGGGTTCCATATGGTGGCACGCCTCAATCTCAGGCCTGTCACCCCTGTGCATCCACTCAGATTCCGTGTTCACAACAGCTCCTTCCACTCGCTGTCCACCGACGACAGTCGTGATACCTCACGCCAATCTATAGAGACGGAACAACCCGCTCAATATGAGCACAGGCCTCATCCACTGAGTGTTTTTTCCACCCTCCCTTCCGTCTATTCATGATGTGGGCAGAAAGGAGGTTCATCATGGCTCAGCAGAAACCATGCAAGTGGTGCCTTGGCACCGGACGAGCGTGGTCCGTTTACGTCAAGGCCTACGTCGTCTGTGACGCCTGCAAGGGCAGCGGCAAGGCGTGAAACTCGGGTGGTGGGGGCTTGTCTCCCCTCCACACGATCACAGTCGGGGCAGTGGGGCTGCTACTATTCGTGTAGTTTCATCTGCCGGAGGTCACCGATGATCGAACGCCGTTCTGATACCGAGGGATACCCCACGATCTACGAGTCCTGGCCAAAAAGAAGACCACGCCTGGACGAGGTCGTCACTCGCATCTTCAAGGAGAGCATCCTCCCGCAGTACCAGGAACGGTGCCGCATACTGAAGTTTGACCATCATGCTTCGATAGACACCTGGTTTGACGTGAAGAGGGACACCCTCAGGACTAGCTTTCGTCGTTCTATCTTGCCCCCAGTACTGGGCCAACTTCCTGATGGACTGACACAGAAAATGCTCGTCAAAGCAGACACACGTCTAAACAAGGAACATGGCGAGTACATCATCCACGGGATTTGTGATGCGCGACACCTAATCGTACGTATCATGATCTGGTCAGATTGCCTGTATGCCTACTGGCTCACTGAAATACCTCATGACAAAAGTGTACGAAAAGACGATCAGAAACGGCGAATCATCACCAGCGTGTTCCACGCCCTTAAAGAGCCGCAAGATGGCGTTGAGATCATCCCGTGGCCAGATGACATCGAGGACTTCTCTGACGTGTACCACGAAGTCATGCGCGATGCTCCCGCCTTCTCAAAAGCAGATGTCGATAAGCGTATTGACGAACGAGAGGAAGAGTTGAACGTGCGGATCGAGCGCCAGTGGCGGCATCTGCCGACTCATCCCCCAGCAAGCGAGCAGCCGATCCATCATTTCGTCACGCACTTCACCGATCAATCTGATTGTCAATTGACGATGGTCAACGATGCTCACTGGGAGAGCCAGTGGGTCATGCTCCAGTCAGATCCCACTCCTCTTCAGATCTACTTGGCCACCATCGCGGGAACTAAAGGATCAGGTCTGACCGAAAATGTCGAGACCAGCTCGCTCGCCTGTCCCCCCGTGGCGAAACACGCAAGGGCAGCCCCACCCGATGTTCGTTCCACTGTGTTCCTACCTGCCCCACTCAACGAATCCTTGCAGGAGCGGATCGGTCACGCGCTTCAAACAAGACTCTTCCCATGTACTGGGAGAGGGTGGATGATCTACTGGACGCTAGCGCCGATCTTGCCTCCGCCTGGTGTGGGCTGACCAACGTTAAGTCGCTTCTGTGCCTGGCCACAGCATGCCGATTTGGCCCTATTATCAGCCAGTGCATTGAGGCAAAACAGCAAGGAACTAAAGAAAAGAAAAAAGGATACCCTCCATCAGCACTATCAATCGCCAACAAGTTCCTCAAGCAATGGAGATTACAGATGAATACCATCCGAGAGGTCAAGGATGGAGAAATGGATCCCGAGACACGAAAGAAGCTAAGCGTTACGAATTTCCCAATCACAGAGTATGTGGATTCCGGATTCATCAAACACGTATGGAGGCGCCTGCATTTCAACGAACTCAAAGGTACGGAAGCGTATAATCTGGAAAATTTTGGCGCATTCATGTCGATTACAATCGATCATTTTGTCAACCTCATCGTACGTCATAGGTTCACATTAGATAGGGCCGATTCCACACCCACTCGCAACGCCAAGAGGGCCAGCACCCGCACCCCCGATCAGAACCTCGAAACACTCAAGCAGTTGCGACAGAATAACGATCCAGAGGGAGTTGGCTCACAGTTGGACCGCCTTTCCGCTCAGCTGCCGTATACGTGACATGCCCTTCGCAGGAACAGGCCGAGGCCCACAAACGGCTCGTCACAGCATGGGACGACGCTCTCGCACTGACAGAAACTCACAATTCACGTGCCCACAAGGCACTGTTGTCACAGGGAATGGACGGATTCATGAGCGCCGTTCAACAGCTTCAAAAGGACCACAATGTCTAACTCATGCACTCTACATACCGGCCAATCGACAGATGGTCGCCCAACCATCGGCACAACACAACGACCCCTCACAGAGTCGTTGTATACCGTTGCCATCGAACTCGATGGTGGCACCATGTTGATCACTACCACCATCAACGTTCCCCACACAACCGAGCGGCTCCCGCTACCCGACTTCACCTTGGTCTTCGACGAGGCTGAGCTGCCCACCTGGGTAGATGCCCTGTTCGGCGAAGATGTGGCTGACATCTTCTTCGAGACGCTCACAGCCCCTTCGTCGCAACCGAGAACCATACCCCTCACCCTGTCTGACCTCGCCACAGATCACCTACGCGCAATGGCCCGTTACGCAGAAGGGCTGTGGATCCGACGCTACTGGCCAGCCACAAGAGAAATCCCCATCGAAGACGAGGATGAGTCGGCCCCCCCAGACCCACACTGACCTCGGATACGAGGCACTCCCGGCAACCAGCACTTTCCTCACCGACCTCGAACTGGTTGCCCTCGCCGCAGACTCGCTCCTGAGCCCGATACTCGGCGATTCTCAGCTCATCGCCACCCTCATCAGTCTCCGGTTCGACGACGCAGCGTTTATCTTTGACAAACGCGACCGCATCGCCCCGCGATACCGCCCCCTCGTCCTGGAAATCCTCCGCCGATTCTTCGACCTCGCCTCCGACGAGGAGTACGATGCTTGCCTCGAAGATCCCACCGCACTGGCAATCGCTACTGAAGCACTCAACACTCTTGATGAGGAATTGGAGGGTCACCAACTCGTCGAGAGCACGCCCGCAAACGTCTTCTACATCGTCCCCTTCGAGCTCGGCTGTCCCCCCCGACATCGCTGAGGATGATTTGGCGTTAGCCGCAGGCTCCAGCGACCAGCAACAAGGCAGTTTCGACACCCAGGGTGCCTCATGGGAAACCGTCATCGATTGGATGAAGAACACTCATTGCCTGTTCGATCCCGCGCAACGCGCGCAATGCGTCTCAAGGTATACGCAGGGTAAGGGATTTGTGGTGACAGTTAGCGCGCCCCTCGTTGAGGCATTTCCTGAAGGGGGTGGAACCCGAGCTCGCATATGCGCGCATCACATGGGAGGGCACCGCTGAACCCATAGTCTTCCCTCTCCATCTCAATGCCGAAAGAACAAAGATGGAAGGTTCTGGACGGGTACCCGGACGCCCCACCTCGATCGACGTGGTTTCTGTGGATGACCCCGGCCCCGTAGCACACCCCAGCGAATGCTATGCCATCGAGGAAGACCAAGAGCATGCCCTTGATGGAGCCTCGGCACGCATTCGCGAATGCCGCCTCAGCGAGAACGCCGTCGACGAGTACTCATGGACACCGCCAGAGACTCCCCATAGCTTCCCGTGGCTATGCGAGCTGGTCGCAGCCTTCCAAAAGCCTTCAATTATGAGACCAACCAAACCAGAGGAGGGTGCTGGCCTCTGGGAGTAAGTGGTGATTCGGGAGGTATCGCTTCCGTCTACTCATAGTATGGACAGACACAAAGATTCCTCCAACTCCATCATCCTTATTCCCGGTGAATCATCCGCCACCGATTCCCCTTCCTGGTTGACAGCGACGACGGAACACGTCCTCACACGCTCACCCTCAAGCCTCGCACTTATCATCCCCGACGAGGCCTCGGTGATCGACATCGCGCGAAAAATTGCCGACACTGCACAAACCCTCACCCAGGAGCGTCATGTTCGAACCGCTGCGGCGCTGCTGATCCGAAAAAACGCGAAGCGCGCCGACGCAATCCAAGCGATCCACGCCATTCCGGGACGTATTGCGCTGATCTTCGAACCCCATGACGTCTACCTGCAATCGGACAGCATGACGAAGCCTCTGTGGCATGTTGCCACAGAAGAGGGCCTTCCCCTGATCATCGTGATTCCTCACAGCGAGTGGGAGGAGCTGTGCAGCGAAGAGCGTGATGAGAGCCTACCCGCCGGGACGACCGTCATCCACATGGCCCATTCGGTGTGCCACCACGAGATCCGCACCCACCTGCTTCGTGAAGCAAAAGAACTCGAAACCTTCCATGGGGTGACAATCCCCTCCGAGACGATCGACGCGGCGGCCGACGCCGTCCCACACGGACGAGACCAGGCCCAGCCTCTCCTCGGCACACACCTGCTCGATCTATGGTCAGCTAGGGCCTCCATGCACGGCCAGGACCTTGTCAAATCGCCCGAATCCTCCCGATCAGGCAGCCCCCACCTCGGCAGCCTCGTCGAACACCTGCGCAAAACGGTCAGGGGACAGGACGAGGCCATCCACACGCTCGCTCAACAGGTGTGCCTGGGGCGCAACGGCCTTCGCATGCGAGCAGACAGGTATCGAGCGCGGTCTTGCTGACGGGAACCACAGGCACAGGGAAGACTCTCCTGGCACAGGAGCTAGCCTCGTTCCTGGGAACCAATCAACTGATTCGCGTCGACATGGCGGCACTCAACTCCGATCATCTCAGCGCGACGCTCCTGGGAGCACCTCCGGGATACGTCGGCAGTCAGGAGAGGAACGGATGGCTCACGACGAGGATTCAGGAGACACCCAGAGGAGTTCTCCTCTTTGACGAGGTAGAGAAGGCAAGCCCCGCCGTATGGATACCCCTCTTACTGGAGCTCCTCGGCAGTGGGACACTCACCGATTTTTCTGGGCGAACAGTCAATTGTCGGAGCTTAGACGTCATTCTCACGGCGAACATAGGCGCGGAAGAGATGACGAAGAATCCTACCGGATTCGGAGAACGCGTGGATCCCCTTCACGCGACACACAAGTCAGTCAGGGACTCAATGCCTCCCGAGATCTACAACCGCCTCGATGCCGTCGTCGTTATGAATACCCTCGATGACATCAGACTCGGAGCGATTCTCGATGACTGTCTCGCCCACGCGATCGAGACATCGGCGCAGATCGGCTATCAGCTACGTATCAGCGATGGGGCGCGCGAGCGTATGCTGCGGCAGGCAGCCACATGGCCAGACGGGGCCCGACGCCTTCACCGAGAAATAGAAACGTCGATCTTTACACAGCTACTCACCCTGACACCGGGCGCATACCGGCTCGATAGTGGAGAGAAGGGAGGATTCCACATGAATCTAGATCAATGACAACACTGCCCTGACACAACGACAACAAGGCTCGGGACTCGCCTGTTGGCGAGTCCCGAGCAACCTATGTGTCAGGCGCGTGCCGCGCGCTTTGCGCGGCTACCGCGCCGAGCACGCTTAGCCTTGCGCAACTCCTTCTCCTTCTCCACTTCTTGCTCCCACTTTTTCCAGTACGCTTCAAGCTCCTTCGTGCGCTCCTTATCAGCCTTTGCTTGATCCCACAGGAGGAGAGCTTCCTGGCGTGATTCCTCACCTGCTCCCATCACTGCCTCAACGGCAGCAACGAAGGCCCGCTTGCGCGACTCCTTCTTTCCGGCCCGCTTCAGCAGGGCAGTCACGTACGTCTCCCTCATCAGTTCCCTGATCAAGGTGCCGAGTTCCTGCTCATCACTAGCGTCACCCTCAAAGAAATCAGATTGTCCGAGACCCTCGTCGCATTCATCCCCGCTGTCGTCATCGTTTCCCAGTTCAACGTCGTCATCGTTTCCCAGTTCAACGTCGTCATCGTTTCCCTGTTCAATGGACAACTGCCGCTCGTTAATCGAGTCGCGACTCTTGTCGTAGTCCCGGGAAACATTCTCCTCCTTCATCCCATGAATGAAGAGGTTGCTCCAGATGTGCTCATTGAACTCCGGACTGGTGGCCCGCAGCTCACTGATACCGTTACGCACAGCAGCACGAATCCCCGGAGTGTCATCGTTCGACATGCCTACTGCCTCGAGCCACTTATCATCCTCAGACAGGCTATTGCACACCTTGTCGAACTCAATATCCCAACGTCCGGGCTTAATGCCACCAACCTTGTATGCCAGCTCACGGACAATCGGCGTCAGGCGAGGATCATCAACTTTCACTTTTTCACCAGGTCCTGTGGCCTCGTAGGAAGCTCCTGGGACTTGCGAACAGCGCGACCCCAATCAGAGATCATCGATGACTTGGAAGAATTGAAGAATTTTGTAGTAGCATCTTCAGACATCGCATATTCGCGATTGAGCTTACACACCCATTGTACCCACACAGTGTAAAAGGGACCCTCGCAATCATTTCGAGACTCTTGGACCTTTTTAAACCCCTCCCACGACTCATCGTTGATCAACTCCCAGAAAATACTGGGATCCTGACACCCGCAGATACCACCATTGTGGGCCATCCTACGAGGATGAAATCCCCCTCTTCCACATCGCCGTCATCATCTTCGAGTAAAATTCGTAGCAACGCACCGGAATCATGGATCCATTCATAGTGAAACCGAGTCGACGCATCTGATCAACCTGTTCCTTCTTGACAACGAGCACCATCTGCACGGACTTTCCCTCGTCATCAACCGACGGGCACATCCAGAACGTTGCAGCGCGTTCTTGCAGCGAGTAGTCTAAGCGCCGGGCTTCGCTCTCCTCGCTCTCTTCGCTCTTAGAATCCTCCTTGTCGCTCTTAGCGGCCTCCTTGTTGCGCTTGATTTCCTTCCACCATGCAGCGAGCTCGTCGATCACTTCCTGAACGCGCGCAACCAGCTCGTTCAGCTCTTCCTTGCCTGCCCGAGAGAGACATCCCGCCTCCTCCATCGCGGCCAGGTTCAGCATCCGCTCAATCTCCCGCGCGGTAATGATGTACTTGTTCATGATCGTCCTTCCAGTCGGGAGGGGAAGTTCCCTCATCTCTCCTGGGCGCTCCGCACAGGGATTGGAAGGGTGGCGATCAACAGGAAGCACGCGCGTGCCCCCGGGGATAGAACCCGGGGGCACGCATCTGATTACGCGTATTTTCCGCAGAAAATCAAGGCGCTTGGATGATGACGCGCCTGTTGACAGCCATCAGTTCTTCGATGGGAGTTCCATCTGCATTGGTGTCGACGACCTGATGCGGGCACTCATAACCACGACCAGTGATAGATGTCACTTTTACTCCGTTGTTCTCGAGGAGACCTGCAACGACCTCCGCTCGCCGTTCGGACAAGTCCTGCCGATGCTCCGCGGTTCCCCATGAACTCGTACAGCCAGTGACTCGTACCTCGCTCACGCCACTGCTTCGAATCTGTGCAGCAGCCTCCTGAATACGAGACTTCGCAACCTCCTCATTGCGCAGCACGTCGACGTCTGCCTCGAAACCAACCTCGGTATCCGGCAATGACATCTCAAGGGACGGTGCCGCGCCCAATTCGAAAGCGCCTACCGGAACGGGAGTCACCTCAGGAACAGCCGGCAGATCGTCGCCGATATCCTTCATCATTGGCGCGTCATCGAAGACCACTTCTCCGTTGGCCGCTGTAATCAGCTTCGTCCACAGGTTCTTGAGACGGCTCTTCGCCGCCGTGTCGAGAAGGGGCTGAGGTTCCTCGACGCTACCAAGACCGAACCAACGGACCGTCACACCCGTCAAGTCGGGCAGTGCGCCAGCACTGCGCATGCGCTCGATCATCGCGTCGACATCGGCATGCGGCTCAAGCAGACCCGTATTCTGGAAGGCCATTGCACCAGCCGTAGACATACCGGAGTCCACAACCAAGATCGTACGATCGCCAGACGCATGGGCCAACGAACTCGCCGCGAGGGACAGCGCGGACAGCATATCCGACTCAGGCTTTTCGGCGGGGGTCAGCATGGCTTCCAGAACAGAAACCTCGTAGTCTTCCTTGTCCGTATCATCTTGCCTTGTACTCGAGGAGTCAATGCTGACGACCAGGCGCGGGACTCCGTCAGCACTAATGACGTAGAAAGTGCCGCCCATGTGGTCGTCGATGGCGGAGATGATGTGCTCGGACGAGAGGAGGTTAAAGCGCTGCTGGTTGGAGCGATTAGAAGCGATGATCGCAATGGCACCGCTATTCGCACCGGAATTGGTGCTGTCGTCGCAGGCCGACAAAGTCAGACCAACGACAGAGCAGACGACGATAGACAGGACAGTGATGATGTATTGGCGCATGCGCCGCATGTGTGAGTTTCTCATACTGATAAGAGACGGAAGACGCTTCGCTGAATAATCACTCCCACATCCACCATGTGAGATCGCAGCGAGGTGGCCGAGCACCCCAACAAGGGATGCCCGGCCACGATCACTCACGGACTAGTTCTGCGCCTTGCAGTGCGGGCAGACAACGGTCACGTAGTTCCAGCTACTGTCGGCCCAGAAGGCACGGCCGCAGCTCCGGCAGCGGTGAGCCTCAGTGTACGTACTCGTCCTACGCACGGACCCAATCTTGGTCGCCATGGTATTCACCCCCTTTCGATTCGTTAGTCGCGAAATGCCTCTACGGCAGCCAGTGATTCTCGTGGATCGGACACAGCCACCCCAGGAGACAGACGCCGCATCCAGTTGCTCTCCAGTTACCCTTGCAGGAAGGACACAGGGTCATGGGAACGTCGTCACACACCAGACACGAGGGACCGGGAGGATCTGGGTGCCTACGCTTCCATACCCACTCCCACAGGCGAATCATGGTCTTACACCACCCTCAGGGGACTAGGAGTGATGACCTCGTGATCCTGATCGCGATACGTATCCGCGACCGCCGACGTCGCATCGGGTGCCCCCATATCCTCCATGAGGGCAATGTCGTATCGGCGGCTCCGTTCTTCCGCACAGGGCTGAACCGCATCGATGTCTGCCGCCGTCTCCAGCTCGTACAGATCCTCCTTGGCGAGCAGCGACTCGCACCGACGACGAATAGAAGCCTCCTTCTCGCGTGCTGCCTCAAGGCTCTTGTGAAGCTTCTTGAGCTGACCACGATACTTCAACAGCTCGTCATACAGAGGTTCGTACCTCGCCGCTACCACTCTGGCGGCGATGATCGGCAACAGGAACGATACTGAAAAAAACGCCCACTCAGCTACCGTCGAAAGCGTCTCATTATGCGAGCCCAGCTGCCCCAGCATTCCCACCTGTTGAACCTTCTGTTTCAAGGACTGTGCATTCTGCAGAGCTTGAACGCGCACGTAAGCCAACAGAACCGAAATGACACCTGCGAAACAACCGTGAGAACTTCTAGCCACACAGCATCGCGCGTACGGTGCAGAGCACGCATCTTCCCACCCTCATGTGCGGCCACGACAGGACCAAACGTAAGCATGAACGCGATCAACAGGACGAAGGCTTTGGGCACCTTCAAAACTCTCAGCGCACTGTAATCGAATGCAATCTCAGCGACCAGGAACACCAGAAGCGCGACATAGACCCCCCACTGCTGCCATCGCGACATGGTACGTGCTTCAGCAAGGCCCTCGCGTCCATTCTTCTCGATCACACGCGCTTCGGTCTCGCCGATATTGGCGATGATCCGCTTTTCTTTGGCCTCCAGGGCAGCAACCCTCGCCTGCGCCTTGTCCCCCTCAGCCAACGAGTTGGCGCGCAAATCCGAGTCAATGGACAGCGCTTTGATCAGGCGCTTCGGGAGCAGAGCATAGTGCAGTTTGACCCAACTGTCCTGAGCCCTGTCGGGCAGACCAGGGTCATTAACCGTGTCAACGTCATGACACCCTGCCCGCACCTGCCTGGCCGCAGCCTGCTCGATCTCATTGATACCCAACTCGGGATACAACACCTCCGGCACCAGCGACATGGCGCTCTGGTGTACGATGTCCTGACTGGATTCAAGAACGTCGGTCTTCTTCGAGGAATTCGGTCCCCGTGCCTTCCACTTGTTGCTCATGTCCTAGATAGACGGAAGGAATCTCCAAAAAAGACACAGCTCTTGCCTACCTCGCTCATACACACGCACTTTTCATTGTGCTGGCGCAGAAAAATGGCTCTTCAGAGTTGAGTGTGGGTGGAGGCGTCTAGGCCTCCTGCGATGAGGAGCATTCGGAGTTGGTAGTTGGTGGGGTTGGGGTAGCCTCTGGCGATTCGTCTGCCCAGTTCGATGATTCCGTTGATGGCTTCTGTTGGGTGCGTTGCTGGCTCCGTCGGTATCGGAGTAGGCGTCGAGTGCGTCCTTCCACTTGCGTAGGGTCCGCCCCTAGGCGAGCGATTTCGGGGATGGGACAGGCTGGTAGGCTCTCGATGAGACGAGCGGCCAGGCGTCGGCCGTGGGCGGGTGTGTCTTGATGGAAGACCTCGCGCACTTGCCCGGTGAAGGTAGGCGACTTCGACACTGATATGCGCCTCATCTGCCGTGAAGGCCTCACGGAGGCGTTCCTTTTGACGCTTCGTGAGCCGATCACGACAGGCGCGCAAAAGAAGCCGGATTTGATAGAGGGGATCACCCTTGCGCCCGCGGTGACCGGTCGTGTCTTGCTGGACGCGGCGACGCACCTCACCTGGGGCGTCGCCAGCGAGCTTGACGATATGAAAGGCATCGAGCACGCTGGTGGCATCCTGGGAGCTGGTCATCAATGGCGTTCTTGCTGTCCCTGGAAGGGGTCCAGCGTCGCGATTCGCACCCCCGCACGGAAGTCTTCTCCGCGCTCGGCCAGCCAGTTCTCATGCGCGGTGCCAGACCTGCCTGGGACCAGGTCCACTCAAGCGGGCCGTGGGATGATCCTCCCCGCGAATGGTCCACGATGCCGGTGAGCTCACGGGCACCGGTGGCGTCGGTCCTGGTGATGCCACACATGCTCATCAACCCCCAATACCTGCACGCCTGCGAAGCGGGCGGTGTTCAGATGCGGCTTGCAGACACGGCTTGATATGGGACCACACGGTATTCCACGTGGTTCCTAACTGGCGAGCCAATCCTGCGATGGTGGCTCCTTCGAAGCGCAACTGTCGGATCGCCCAGCGGATCGCCCGCACACCCAAACGCGCCCGGGGTGAGCACACCCGCCCGTCATGTTCCAGGAATGTCACCGTCTGGCAGGCGTGTTCGCGGCATATCCATCGGCGCTTAAACCATCGGATCCGCACCGGGATCCCGGCCCAGGGCGCGTCGATCACCTCCACCACCACACGCCCGTGACCTTGAGCGATTCAGCCCACAACCCGGGCAGCCAGCACAGCGATCACAGGACTCTATGTCGAGCACCAGACCACACTCACGTCTAGCGACAGCGATCAGATGGAAGCCCTCCAAACCGACGAGCAGATCACACCGAACACAACGATCAAGCGACACACAGCAGCAGCAGGTAGGGTGAGACACCGCCCGAGGTCCTTGACGACAGCGGGGGTAGAAGTCCGCTCATCACCTGGGACCTCGACCTCTACCCGCAACCCACGACCAACACCCGGTCACCCACACTCAACTCGGAAGAGCCGTTAATATTAGCGACGATCCGCTCTTCCTTGGCCCCAGGGCAGCAACCCTCGCCTGCGCCTTGTCCCCCTCAGCCAACGAGTTGGCACGCCAATCCAAGTCAATGGACGTCGCTTTGATCAGGCGCTTCTTGATCTGAGCGCACTGCAGTTTTACCCAACTGTCCTGAGACCTGTCAGGCAGACCAGGGTCATTAACCGTGTCAACGTCATGGCACCCTGCCCGCACCTGCCTGGCCGCAGCTTGCTCGCTCTCTTTGATATCCAACTCGGGATACAACACCGCCGGTGCCAGCGACATGGCGCTCTGGTGTACGATGTCCTGACTAGATTCGAGAACGTCAGTCTTCTTCGAGGAATTCGGTCCCCGTGCCTTCCACTTGTTGCTCATGTCCTAGATAGACGGAAGTAATCTCCAAAAAAGACACAGCCCTTGCCTACCTCGCTCATACACACGCACTTTTCATTGTGCTGGCGCAGAAAAACCTGACTGTAAGAGCAAACACATCGACTGTGAAGACTCCTTGTTCTCATCGCATGAAGCACCCAGCACGCTCAGCTCCGACGCAGCAACCGCGTAGCCAACCACCAAATTAGCGACCCTTCACATTTAAGGGTGTAGGAGGCATCGAAGCGAATCGAGGCCAGAGGAGAGATACCCTACACTCCCCGCTCACAGGAGGACCCTGAGCTAGCGACTCCAGGACGGGTAGATGCCCCCCACTCCTCCGACAGGCATCTAACAGATACGAGTGCGGGCCCCGAGGAGAATCCTCGGGGCCCGCGATGCCTGTGCGCGCGTCAGGCGACAGCAGAGCTAGCGGCCGTTGTTACCACCGCCGTTGTTGTTTCCACCGTTGGCGCCGCCGTTATGACCGCCGTTGCCACCGCCGTTGCCACCGCCGTTGCCACCGCCGTTACCGCCGCCGTTACCGCCGCCGTTACCGCCGCCGTTGCCACCGCCGTTGCCACCGCCGTTGTTACCGCCGTTGCCACCGCCGTTATTGCCGCCGTTGCCGCCACCGTTGTTACCGCCGTTGCCGCCACCGTTGTTACCGCCATTGCCGTTGCCATTGTTGGAACCGCCGGTCGGCTCAGCGGAGGGCTCCGCGGAGGGGTCTCCGAGGGGGTCTGGGTGGGCTCAGGGTTAGAGGCCGACTGCGGGGTCTCGATCGTCGCGGAGGGCAGCGGCGCGGGTCCGTAGTTCTGGGCACTGCGGTTCGACTCGACCTTCCAGGTGAAGTCGCTGCCCGGCAGGGTCTTCGCCACGGGCTTCATGTAGTCGATCCACACGTCGACCGGCCAGTCGCCGCCGTGGAACTGATCCAGGCCGCCCACGTCGTCCAGGGGCACCGAGTTACCAGCGTCGTCCGACTGGTACATGGACACGGTGGTCACCATGCCGGGCACGAAGCCCACGAACTGCGCGGACAGCTGGTCCGAAGAGGTACCGGTCTTACCGGCCGTCACCAGGCGCTCAATCTCCGGGTCGACCTTGTTGGCGGTGCCCTCGCCCTTCGTCACGGCCTCGAGGGCCGGCATGATGGAAGAGACTTCCTCGACGTCGAACGCGCGGACGGGCTCAACGTCGCCGCTGTACAGGAGCTTGTCCCTAGAATCCTCAACCTTCTTGACGATGTGCGGGGTGACGCGCTCGCCACCGTTCGCGATCGTCGAGTAGGCGGTCGTCAGGTCAATGTTGTGCGGGGAGGCAGAACCCAGAACGTTCAGGAGCTCGTCATTCAGGCCCACGGTGTCCTCGGGGATACCCGCGTCGATGGCGGCCTTGAGCGTGTTCTCAGGCTCCACGTCGTCGTTGAGGCCCACAAACGCCGTGTTCATCGAGTAGGCGGTCGCCTTCACGAGGGTGACGTTACCAAACGAGTAGCCGCCGTCGTTCATGACCGGGGTGCCCATGCCTCGGAAATACTGCGGGGACTTACCCGAGTAGGTGTCGTAGACTGTGCCACCCAGGCGCGCGTTCGCCAGGAGGGCGAACGACTTAAAGGACGAGCCCGCCATCGCGATATCCTGCGTCACCGCGTTCTGCTGGCGCTTCTCGTAGTCGGGACCCGCGTACTCAGCGAGGATCTCACCGGTGGCCGGGTCCATCGAGGACAGCGCGACGTGCTGGTACGTGGGATCCCAGCCGTCCACCTCGTTCATGCCCTCGGCGGCCGCGACGGCCTGCTCCTGGTAGTCCTTGACGATCGTGGAGGTGATGCGCAGACCACCCTGACCGATCTTGTCCTCGTCGAACTGGCCGGAAGCGAGCAGCTCGGACTTGACCTGCGCCATGAGGTAGCCGTTCGTACCCGTCATCGACTCGCTATTGAGCGTGTCGGGGTCGATCGTCTCGGGGAAAACCGCCGCATCCTTGTCGGCCTGCGTGATCCAGCCGTCCTCGACCATGAGGTTCAGGTCGCGCTCCCAGCGCTCCTTCGCCTTGTCGGGGTTGACGGCCGGATCCCACGCGGAGGGCGCTGGGATGACGGCGGCGAGCAGCGCGGACTCGGACAGCGTCAGCTGGTCGGCGCCGTGGCCGAAGTAGGCCTGAGCGGCGGCGTCGATTCCGTAGGCGCCACGACCGAAGTAGATCGTGTTCATGTAGGCGCCGATGACCTCGTCCTTGGACTGCTCGCGGTTGATCTTGATCGCCAGGACGGCTTCCTTGAGCTTGCCACCGTAGGTATCCGTGGTCTTACCGACGAAGTATCGCTCAACGTACTGCTGGGTGAGGGTCGATGCGCCCTGCCGGGCACCACCGCGCAGGTTGTTAACGAGGGCGCGGAAAATGCCCTTCAGGTCGACGCCGTTGTTCGTGTAGAACGTGCGGTCCTCGGAGGCGACGATCGCCTTGGAGACGTAGTCGGGCAACTTCGTCGTGTCGATGATCTGCCTGTTGATCTCGCCGAGGGTCCCCATCTCGGTGGTGCCGTCCGCGTAGTACACGGTCGTCTTCTGCGCGAGAGCCAGGTCAGCGGGCGCAGGCACAGCCAGCGTGTTGTACAGGTACAGGAAGACGGACATGCCGGCGATGAAAACGCCCAGGAAGATGGTCAGGATTCCGAAGCCGATGCGCTTGGCCCAGCGGAAACGCTTCTTCGTGGGGCCCGTCTTATCGTCGGATGAGGCCGTGGTGTCCCCCTTCGATGAGTGGGACGCGTGCGCGGCGTGCGATGAGCGACGCGAGGGCAGGTGTTCCTGCCCGGACGCGCCTGATTCGCCCGGTCCGACGATGTCGTTCCAGTTGTTCTGTCCGTTGCTAGTCGCCACGTGTTCGCCTTTCAGCGGATTGTCTTACTCATAGGTTAACTGCCTTTCCTGAAAGTTCCCCAAAGTATGGGCACAAACACAGGGGGTGGCCGCTGCCATCAGCACCCACCCCCTGCGCGAGTTGCGTCAGCACTCCCGATTCAGGACCACTGCTCTTCGGGGCGCCCCTCGGCGGCCCACAGGGTGTGGAACACGCCCTCCTTGTCGACTCGGTGGTAGGTGTGCGAGCCGAAGAAGTCGCGCTGGCCCTGGATGAGGGCGGCCGGCAGGCGCGTCGCGCGGATCTGGTCGAAGTAGGCCAGGGACGAGGCGAACACCGGGATCGGAACGCCTGCGAGGGCCGCCTGAGAGACGACGCGACGCAGCGCGGGCGTGCACTCCTGGAAGCGGGTCGCGAAGGGCTCGGCGGCCAGCAGCAGCGGCAGGTCGGGGTCGGCCTCGTAGGCGCGGGTGATGTCGTCGAGGAAGGCCGCGCGGATGATGCAGCCCGCGCGCCAGATGCGAGCCAGGGCACCCTTGTCGATGCCCCACTCGTACTCGGCGGCCCCGGCCTCGATCTCGTCGAAACCCTGCGAGTAGGCGACGATCTTGGGAGGCAAAAAGCGCCTGGCGCACGTCCTCGATGAACGCAGCCCGGGCCTCGTCCGACTCGATGACGAGCGGCGTCGCGTTACCCGCGAGCGTCTGCCCGGCTGCGCGCTGGGCGGGCTCGGAGGACGCGCCACGCGCGAAGGTCGCCTCGCCGATCGCGGTGACGGGGACGGCCAGGTCGAGGGCGGTCTGCACCGTCCACTTGCCCGTGCCCTTCTGCGAGGCGGCGTCCACGATGAGATCGACGAGGGGCTTGCCGGTCTCGGCATCCACCTGACGCAGGACCTCGACGGTGATCTCCATGAGGTAGGAGTTGAGCTCGCCCTCGTTCCAGGCGGCAAAGATGTCGGCGATCTCGGCCGGGGTGGCGCCCAGGCCCTCACGCAGGAGGGTGTAGGCCTCGGCGATGACCTGCATGTCGGCGTACTCGATGCCGTTGTGCACCATCTTCACGAAGTGGCCGGCGCCGTTCGCGCCGATGTACGTGGAGCAGGGGACGCCGTCGTAGGTGCCGGCGATGGCCTCGAACATGGGGCCGACGCGATCGTACGAGGCCGGGGTGCCGCCGGGCATGATGGAGGGACCCCACAGGGCGCCCTCCTCGCCGCCGGAGACGCCCGCGCCCACGAAGTGCAGGCCGCGCTCGGCTGCCCACTTCTCGCGGCGGATCGTGTCGGTGAACAGGGAATTGCCGCAGTCGACGATGATGTCGCCCTCGTCCATGAGGTCGGCGAGCTGGCCCATGACGGCGTCCGTCGCGGGGCCGGCCTGGACCATGATGATGGCGACGCGCGGGGCGCGCAGGGAGGCGACAAAGTCTTCGAGGGTGGAGGAGGGAACGAAGGTGGCCTCGTCCCCGTGCTGGGCCATGAGCTTCTCGGTGCGCGCCGGGGTCCTGTTGAAGACGGCGGTCGCGTAGCCGTTGCGGGCCAGGTTGCGGGCGAGGTTGGCACCCATGACTCCCAGGCCGTACACGCCGATGTCGGCCGACGCCTTCTCGGGGGTAAACGTGCTCATGCGGTGACTCTCCTAACGAATAGTTGAATTGTCACCAGGGTACGTCCGGGGCAGGTGGAGGTGCACCGCGCGCGGGCGTGACGATGGTCGCGCCGGGGCCGTTCATCCGCGCTCACCGGCGCGCACGAGGCCTGCCGACGCATCGCTCGCCGGCTCGGTCGCCGCGTGGCGGGGCCTACTGCTGGGCCTCGCGGGCGGCCTTCGCGGCGGCCTTACGGGCCTTCTTGTCCGCGACTTTTGCCTCCCACTGGGCCTGCTGTGCCTGGTATTCCTCGGCGAGGGCGCGCACGTCCTCGGAGGCCCACCACTCCAGGAGCGCCGCTCGGGCGCCCTCCTCGCCCAGGGGTCCGCGTTCCATGCGCAGCTCCAGCAGGTAGTCGCGCGCGATCTTGACGGCGCGCGAGGGACGCAGCCCCAGAATGTCCATGATCTGGTCACCGTCGAGGTCCGGGCGGATCGCGTCGAGCTCCTCCTGCTCGCGCAGCGCGGCGATGCGCGCCTCGAGGTCGTCGTAGGCCGAGGACAGGAAGTTGGCCTTGCGACGGTTGCGGGTCGTGCAGTCGGCGCGCGTGAGGCGGTGCAGGCGTTCGAGGAGGTCCCCGGCGTCGGCCACGTATCGGCGTACGGCCGAGTCCGACCAGGCGGCCTCGCCGTAGCCGTGGAAGCGCAGGTGCAGCGCAACCAGAGTAGACACGGCCTCGATCGTGGCCTTGTCGAAGTGCAGGGCCTTCATGCGCTTGCGCGTCATCTTCGCGCCCACGATCTCGTGGTGGTGGAAGGACACGGTGCCGTTCTTCTCGAAGCGGCGCGTCGCCGGCTTGCCGACGTCGTGCATGAGGGCGGCGAAACGCAGGACGAAGTCGGGGGCGGGGACCGCGCCGTCGGGGCCGGTCTCCAGGTCCATGGCCTGCTCGACGACGGTGAGCGTGTGCTCGTAGACGTCCTTGTGGCGCTTGTGCTCGTCGACCGTGGAAACCAGGGCGGAGACCTCGGGCAGGACGATGTCGGCGACGCCCGTGTGGACCATCAGCTCGATGCCGCGGCGCGGGTAGGGGGAGATGATGAGGCGCTCCAGCTCGGCGCGGATGCGCTCGGCGGAGACGATCTCCAGGCGCGAGGCCATGGTTTCCATGGCGTTCATGACGTCCAGGTCCACGTCGAGGCCCAGCTGGGCGCTAAAGCGCGCGGCGCGCATGATGCGCAGCGGGTCGTCGTCGAAGGACTGCTCGGCGGACACGGGGGTGCGCAGGTTGCCGTCCGCGAGGTCGGCCAGGCCGCCGCACGGGTCGACGAGGGCCATCTGCGGCAGGCGCATCGCCATCGCGTTCACCGTGAAGTCGCGCCGGGTCAGGTCGCCCTCGAGCGTGTCGCCGAAGGTCACCTCGGGCTTGCGCGAGCCGATCTCGTATTCGTCGGTGCGGTAGGTCGTCACCTCGACGACGACGTTGCCGCGGCGACCGCCGATCGTGCCGAACTCCTTACCGATATCCCAGGTCGCATTCCCCCACTGAGCGAGCAGCTCCTCGGTACGCTCGGGGCGCGCGGAGGTCGTCATGTCAAAGTCGTGCGGGGTCACACCCAGGAAGGCGTCGCGCACGGGCCCGCCGACAAGCGCGAGCTCCTCCCCGGCCTCGTCGAAAATCGTGCCGAGTTCCATAATCGCGGGCGGGAGCGCCGCAAACGTCCTCGTGGCGTTCGCCATGAGGGTAGGAATGTCCGTCGTTCCGGCGTTTTGCGCGGTCACGGGGCCGTTGATCGGGGAAGCTGACTGGGTACTCATCGCCCCTAAGCATGCCAGGAAAGCGCCCTGGCCGACTACCGGGGGCCGCCCACCGGCTAAAGTGGAGTCATGCCTGCACGTTCAGTTGACCGCCGATCCGGGGTTCCCAGACCCCCGCGTCGGTCTGCTTCCATGCGCGCGGGCCGCTCTCATCTGCCGATTTCCGCGGAAACCAGCGCGGGCGGCATCGTCGTCGACGTACGTGACGGAATTCCCTATGCGGCGCTCATCGCCCGACGCAACCGCGCGGGCCGCGTCGAATGGTGTCTGCCCAAGGGCCACCTCGAGGGTTCCGAGACCCCGCAGCAGGCCGCCCTGCGTGAGGTCGCCGAGGAAACCGGTATCCAGGGGCGCATCATCCGCCACCTCGCGTCGATCGATTACTGGTTCTCCGGCAACGACCGCCGCGTCCACAAGGTCGTCCATCACTACCTGATGGGGTATGAGTCCGGCACGATCTCCGTGGACGGGGATCCAGATCACGAGGCCGAGGCGGCCGCGTGGGTTCCCCTGCGTGACGTGTCGCGTCAGCTCGCCTACCCCAACGAGCGCCGCATCGTGCGCATCGCCCTCGACCTGCTGTACCGGGACAGCCGTGGCTAGGCGCGGCAGTGGGTCGCCGCCCTGTGCGCGGCGCTGATGGTTCCCTTCGGTCTCTCGATTCACGAGGCCGGGGCGGCTCCCGCGCCCGCGGAAACCTCTGCGGTCGAGCAGTCTCGTCCCTCCGTCATGGGCACGGTTCCCACGGACTCCGGGCTGGTCGTGACGATTACCCAGCTGTCTCCTCGCATCATCACGACCGAGGAAGAAGTTGTCATTTCGGGGACGCTGCGTAACGATTCGCCGACGACGCTGGCGGCCGTCTCCCTCGAGGTTTTCGTCGCCAACGAGACCCCCATCTCCGTCTCGGCGATGACGACCCAGCTCAGCGAGGACGAGCCCGACGCCACGCACGCCGCCTCGACCACACTCACCGACGTGCTGCGCGGCGTCAACACCGCCTTCGAGATCCGCATCCCCACCGCCTCGCTGCCGCTGTCGGACAGCAACGAGTGGGGGCCTCGCGTCGCGACCGTGACCGCCTCCTCGGGCGAGTTCTCGGGCAAGGACCGCACGATCCTCGTGTGGGACTCCGGCGAGCAGGTCGCCGCCTCCCGCGTCTCCACGGTTGTTCCCTGGACCTCGGCGAACGCCGCCCAGACCCAGTCCGAGCGCTCCGCTCTCCTGTCCCTGGCCGGGACATCGGGCGTGACCCTGGCCGTCGACCCCCTCCTGATCCCGCGCGGCCCCCCAGCCCACGACCGCGCCCAGCCCCTCCCCAACCGAAGAGGAGGAGGCGCAGTCTGACGGACAATCCAGCCAGTCGGGCCAGTCCGGCGTGCCCACGGCCTCGCCGAGTCCGTCGACCTCGGCCTCCCCCACGCCGACCCCCGCGCCCACGGCGACCGACCCGGCTCAGCGCTCGCGCGACCTCCAGTCCGAGGCCTTCGTGTCCTCCTTCATGTCCACCGCCTCCGAGGTCATCGCCCTGCCCGACGCCGACGCAGACCTGGGCGCCCTGGCCCTGTCGGGCAACACCGGCTTCTGGGGCCTGGCTTCCGAGTCCATCAACGCCTTCCCCGGCACGCCGCGCGCAGCCGGCTGGGTCGCGCCCACGTCTTCGCACAATTCCGGCCCTGCGGGGCCCCTCGGCCTCACCCTCCGCGACCCCCTCGGCCTCACCCTCCGCAACCCCCTCGGCCTCGCCCTCCGCAACCCCCTCGGCCTCACCCTCCGCGACACCCTCGGCCTCACCCACGGCCTCCTCCACCGGGCAGAACGCGAGCACGACGACCCGGCCGGACGCAGGCCCCACGATCCTGCGCAACGTCGGATGGCCCGACGACGCGACCTTCGGCACGACCTTCCTGTCCAACTTCGCAGCGGCCGACCAAATCTCCATTGCCCCGGCCTCGGCCCTGACACCCACCGACGACGTGCCCTTCACCTCCATGGCGCGCGTCAACGTCAACCCGGCGACCGGCGACACCTCGACGAATGGCACCGGCGCGCGCGTCCTCGCCCAGCAGGCCGACATCTCCGCGATCCTGTCGTGGAACGCCAACGGCGGCGACGAACTCGACGCCGAGCAGGCCCTCACCGCGATCACCGCGATCATCGCGCGCGAGCGCCCCTCCTCCTCGCGCACCATCTTCGCCACGGCCGCGCGCGGCACCACGATCAACGACCGCCTGGCCTCCCGCGCCAGCGCGCTCCTGTCCCCCCCGCTGGGTCTCCGCCACCTCCTTCTCGGTCATGGCCGCCAGCGAACCCACCGACGTCGACCGCACGACCGTCGGCGCAGGCACCCTCGCCGAGGAGACCGCGACCGCCATCGACGACATGGCCACGTCACTGACCGCGCTCATCCCGCTGGCCAACGCGACCGACGACCCGGACGCCGTCTTCGACTCCATCACCCCCCAGGTCTTGCCCGCTCTCACGGCCGGGCACACCCCCACCGAGCAGCTCGACGCCGCGACCGCCATGACCAACCAGGTCACGACCATGCTCACCTCCGTGACCGTCGAACCCTCCTCGGCCGTCAACCTCATCAACAAGTCCGCAAACTTCCCCGTCCTGGTGCGCAATAACCTGGACTGGCCGGTGTACGTCGACGTCACCCTGATCCCCGACGACCCGCGTCTCCAAGCCACACCTGCGATGTCCCAGGAGCTGGCCGCGCACGGAGCCACGACGGTCGAAGTGCCCGTTGGCGCAATCGGCAGTGGCGACATCGAGGTCACTACAAGGTCACCACCCCCGACGGCCACGTCCTCGACGACTCCCAGACCGTCATCGTGCGCATGCGCGCCGGCTGGGAAGACGCCATCACCGCCGTCATCGCCGCCCTCTTCGGCCTCCTCTTCATCGCCGGCATCACCCGATCACTGCGCAGCAGGGCCGCACGCAAGGCGCAAGCAGCCGCCTCCGACAGTGCCTCCGGCACGGACGAACCCGCATCTTGCGGTGACACCGAGGACCCAGCCCGGGCCTCGGACACCGCAGACGACAGCACCGACTCAGACACCGCCACGATGAAGGAGACACCATGAGCTCGAAAACGCCTCGCCGATCGATCCTAAGGGCATCGGCGCTGATGGCGTCGGGAACTATGGTGTCGCGAATCCTCGGTTTCATCCGTAACGCGATGCTGATCGCCGCAGTCGGCGCCACCGCAGGCGGCGTGGGCGCGGCCTTCCAGACCGCCAACACGCTGCCCAACACCGTGTTCAACCTGCTGGCCTCCGGCATCTTCGACGCGGTGCTGGTTCCCCAGATCGTCGGCGCCATCAAGCGCCGCAACGACGGCGACACCTACGTCAACCGCCTGCTGACACTCGCCGGCACGGTCCTCTTCGTCGTCACCTTCATCACGATGGTGCTGGCGCCACTCCTCGTCATCATCACGGCCGCGGGCTACACGGAGAGCATCCGCAACCTGGCGATCCTCTTCGCGCTCCTGTGCCTGCCCCAGCTCTTCTTCTACGGCCTGTATAACCTGCTCGGCGAGCTCCTCAACGCCCGCGAAATCTTCGGTCCCTACATGTGGGCGCCCGTCGTCAACAACGTTGTCGGCATCGCCGGCCTGGCCCTATTCCTGGGCATCTGGGGCGGCGCACCCGACGGCGGCATCCCCGCCGACGACCTGACGGGTGCCCAGTTCTGGGTCCTCGCGGGGTCCGCCACCCTGGGCGTCATCTGCCAGGCCCTGTGCCTGCTGTGGCCGATGCGCCGCGCAGGTATCTCCTTCAAGCTGGACTTCCACTTCCGTGGCACCTCCTTCGGGTCGATGCCGCGCGTGGCCGGCTGGACCTTCGCGACCCTCGGCGTCTCCCAGGTCGGCGTCCTGTCGACCAACAACCTGGCCGCCATGGCTGACGGCTACATCGGCCGCTACGGCGCGCAGAGCGGCGTCGTCGGCATCCTCGCCTACTCGACGGCGTTCATGATCTTCATGGTCCCCCAGTCGCTCATCACGGTGTCCCTGACGACCGCGATCTTCACGCGCATGGCCGGGGCCGTCGCCGACGGTGATGACAAGGCGGTCGCCGACAGCTACCACCTGGGCGTTCGCACGATCACGTCGCTAACCCTGGTCGCCGCCGCGATGCTCATGGCCGGCTCGGTGCCCATGATGGAAATCGCAATGGCCGCCAAGGGCGGAGACCCCGCGGCCGTCACCGCCTACGCCCTCGTCCTGACATCCCTCATGCCCGGCGTCGCATCCACCGGCATGGTCCTCATGAGCCAGCGCGTCTTCTTCGCCTACGAGGACGTCAAGCCCGTGTTCCTCATGGGCATCGGCCCCACCATCATCCAGGTGATCGTCGGATGGTCGATGTACGCCGTGACCGGCGCTCAGTGGTGGATCATCGCCGCCGCTCTCGGCGAGACCACGTGCCGCCTCACCCAGGGCGTCATCGCCGTCGTGTGGGTCTCGCGCGAGAACCGCTTCGTGGACCGCACAGGCCTGCTGCGCTCCTACGTGTCCTTCCTGGCCGCCGCCATCGTCGCTGGTCTCGTCGGCTTCGGCGTCCTGGCTCTCATGGGCATCCACTCGGAGACCTCCTCGACCCTGGCGCGCATGGGCATCGCGGCTGTCAAGCTCACGATCGTCTCCGCGGTCACCGGCCTCGTCTACCTGGTGGTGCTCCGCTTCGCCTCGCCGCGCGAATCCGCGGCCATGATGCGGCCCCTCCTGACGCGCCTGCACGTTCCCGCTTCTGTGGTGAACATCCTGGCGGCGTCCTCCACGCCCACCGCCAACGCAACTGCAATAATGGCGTCAACCACACCCGCACAGACGGAGGAATCGATGGCTTCCAGGCCCGAACCGACCGGCGACGAGAACAACCTGCCGTCCTTTGACGAGGTCGTCGCTACCTCGCCGATCCCCGCGCCCCCGGCGAGTCCCTCCCCGCACCCGAGGCAGACGTCCCCACGATCCCCGCGCCCGCACCCGCCGAGGCGCCGGTCATCGACCCTTCGTCGCAGGCACACGCTACGAACCCGGTCGCCGAGGCCCTGGCCGAAGTCGGCGTCGAGGTCCTGACTGAGGACCTCGAGCCGAGCGCGGAACCCACAGCCAGCGTCGACGCCGCCCAGGTTCCCGTCACCCCCTTCCCTGTCGCTCCCCCGCCGCCCAAGCCCGCGGCCAGCGGCTACGAGCGCGAAGGGGATGCCTACGTGACCGATTTCCCCCACCCCGAGCCGCTCGCGGACGCACCTTCGACGCACCAGATTCCGCGCATCCAGCCGCTCGCTCCCCCGCCTGCGGATACCGCAGATGAGGCGACGGCAGCCGCGGTCGCCGGAGCGGCTGCTGTCGCGGGCGCAGCCACAGGTGCTGCAGCCGATGCCGAAGCCGATGCCGGAGCCGCCGAGTCGACAACCACGATCCCCCGGCGTTCCCCACCCCGAATCCGGAGTCGGCCGCCGAGCCCGCCCCGGCCTCGTCGCAGGAGAAGAAGAGTCCCGAGCGTTCCGGTCACCTCATCGACCCGACGAAGCCCGCGCTCATCTTCGGCGTCGCCCTGTTCCTTTTCGGCGCGATCTGGGGTCCGTGGATGGCCACCCGCCCGGTCACCGATCTGGACTTGGCCCAGTCCCTGCGCGCCGGCGCCTCCCAGATCCAGTCCGACAACACGCCCGCGCCCAACCTGACGACCACGCCGCCGCCCGCGTCCTCCGTGACGCCCGTGATCTCCTCGGTGCAGGTCCTGTCGTGGAACAACGACGACGGCGACCACCCGGACCGCGCGATCAACATGATCGACTCGAACCCCTCGACGTCGTGGAGCTCGCGCTGGTTCGACAACAACCAGTTCCGCGACGAAACCTCCGTCACCATCGTCGTCAAGCTCCAGCAGAAGGCCACCGTGTCCTCCGTGACCCTGACGATGGACGCTGCCACCTCCGGCGGCGAGCTCGTCGTGCGCAACGTCACCGATCCGACCAAGCCGCGTGAGGGAACAGAACTGGCCACGTCCTCGTTGTCCCCGACGACGACGATCACACTGCCCCAGCCCGTCGAAACCGACTCAATCGCGCTGCAATTCCGCTCCATGCCCAAGGGCCAGGACGGACGCAACTGGGCGTGGATCTCCGAGCTCACCGTCCAGTAACCCCCAAGGAGGGTACATGTCTTTCGTGACGATTCCGGGCCTCGTGAAAGCCGAGACCGCCGAGCCCGCCATCGAGGCCGCCGAGGTCGCAATCCCCTCGAACCAGGTCCCCGAGGGCGTGCCCGTCCACGACGTTGTCATCGTCGGCTCGGGCCCCGCCGGCTACACGGCCGCCGTCTACACGGCCCGCGCCGGCCTCGCCCCCATCGTGCTGGCCGGCCAGCTGGCCGCGGGCGGCGCGCTCATGAACACGACCGAGGTCGAGAACTTCCCGGGCTTCCCCGAGGGGATTCAGGGCCCCGAGCTCATGGACAACATGCGCGAGCAGGCCGAGAAGTTCGGCGCGGATGTTCGCTACGAGGACGTCGTCGCCGTCAACCTTGAGGCTGACGTGAAGGCGGTTGCGACCGAGGACGAGGTCTTCTACGCGCGCGCCGTCATCCTGGCCACCGGCTCGGAGTACCGTCACATGAACGTGCCCGGCGAGGACAAGTTCTCCGGCCGCGGCGTCTCCTACTGCGCGACCTGCGACGGCTTCTTCTTCAAGGATCGTCGCCTGGCCGTCATCGGCGGCGGCGACTCCGCGATGGAGGAGGCCACCTTCCTGACGAACTTCGCGTCCGAGGTCGTCGTCGTGCACCGCCGCGACGCCCTGCGCGCCTCGCGCGTCATGGCCGAGCGTGCTCTGAACAACCCGAAGATCTCCTTCGAGTGGAACGCCACCGTCTCCGAGGTCCTGGGCGACGAGGCCGTGACGGGCCTGCGCCTGGCCTCCACCGTGGACGGCTCGACCCGTGAGATCGCCGTGGACGGCGTCTTTGTCGCGATCGGCCACCTGCCGCGCACGGGCTTCCTGCGCGACCAGGTCGCCCTCGACGAGGCCGGCTATATCCGCGTGGAGGAGCCGTCCACGCGCACGTCCGTCGCGGGCGTGTTCGCGTGCGGCGACGCCGTGGACCACACGTACCGCCAGGCCATCACGGCCGCCGGGTCGGGCTGCCGCGCGGCCCTGGACGCCGAGCGTTGGCTGGCCTCCCTGGGCGACCAGGCGTGACCTCCTCCCCCGCTGCCCCCGGCGCTGCGAGCGCTGGCGCGCCCCGGCCTCGTACATGCCCGTGCGGGTCGGGGGCGCTGCTCGCGCAGTGCTGCGGGCGCTACCTGGACGGCGAGGCCGCGCCCACGGCCGAGGCGCTCATGCGCTCGCGCTACACGGCGTTCGCCCTGCGCGACGAGGATTACCTGTTCCGTACGTGGCATCCGCGCACGCGTCCCGCTCCCCCGTACTGGGTGGAGGGGACGCAGTGGACGGGCCTGACGATCCTGGGGGCCGAGGCCGGGGGGCCTTCCGACGAGGAGGGAACCGTCACGTTTGTGGCGTCCTGGCGCGATGCGCTGACGGGTGAGAGCGGCCAGATGCGGGAACATTCGCGCTTTTCCCGCCGCGCTGGCCGGTGGGTGTACGAGTACGGCGCGAACGACTGACACTGCGGTAGGATTTCAATATGTTTGTTCGTCGACTCCTGTCACCTCCCGTCATCGTCGGGGCCTCTCTCATCGTGGCGGTGGCCATCGTCGGCGGTTTCATCACGAATCCGCTGCCGATCGACACCGCCGTATGGTCCGACTTCATCGAGTCGCGCTCGCCCGCGTTGAACACCTTCATGACGGCCGCGTCCTGGCTGTTCGACCCCAAGCGCGCCGTCGTGCTGGCATTCCTCGTCGCGGCCGCCGTCTGGTGGTTCATTAAGAAGGTCATGCACGCGCTGTACATCCTGTGCTCCGTCGCGTTCTCGGCCGCGAACAGCTTCATCATCAAGCACGTTTGAGCGCCCCCGCCCCGAAGAGGCCTACCGTCTGATCACCGAGGACGGCTACTCCTTCCCCTCGGGCCATGCGACCGCGGTCACCGCCCTGGTAGTGTCGCTCGTTATGGTGCTGACGATGACGCGTTTCGGGCGCCGTATCCGCCACCTGCTGTGGGTTGCTGCCGTTGCGTTCATCGTGTTTATCTGCGTGACGCGCCTGTACCTGGGCGTCCACTGGGTGACCGACGTGATTGGCGGCTTCAGCGTGGGCCTGGGCTCGACGCTGATTCTCTCGCCCTTCATGTTGCGACCCAACGCGCTGCGCTGGAACCGATAGGACTTGTTACTGCCGGGGCGCCCGGGGCCGCGGCCCCGGGCGCTTCTGTGTGCGCTGAGGGGCTGCGTGCGCTGAGGGGCTGTGTGCGTTGCGTGCGTTGCGTGCGCTGTTGGGCTGCGCGGACTCCCGCCCGCGTACGCCTCCTCCCCCCTCTCCCCCAAATCTCGCACGTAATTTCCCTCGGTCAGTATTCGACGACGCTCACAAACGTTGGAATTGCAAGGGGCCAATTTCAAAATTGGAAAGAGTCGCAGGGGAATTACGTGCGACATTGTTGGGGAACCATGAAAGTCTCGGACACAAGCGGCCAGGACTACTCAGAACAACTCTCCTACAACAGACGGTCTAAAAAACTCAGCCCCGTCCAACGATCTGAAAAACTCAGCCCCCTCCAACAGTCTGAAAACCACCCCTCCAGGCTGAAGGGCGCCGGAGGGCTCGGAAGCACCCAACACGAGCGGATATCCGGATAGGCAACGAACATCTGGATAGGCAACGAACATCCGGATAGCTTACTAACCTATCCGCATCCGCATAACCTATCCGGATACACACAACCTATCCACGTAGTACCCGGACACAGGGCACAATAGCGGTAGGCCGGAGGACGCGAGGTCCGCGCAGGCACGCGGGGTGGGCACGCCGTTGACGGCGCGCGCGGTGAGCGTACCTACGGTCCGCGCAGGCGCCCAGGTAGGCCAAGGGGGTGGGCACCGAAGTACCCACCCCCGTGACTCAGCCACGGCCTCGTCGAGGCTCAGGCTGAACCAGGCTCAGCCCTGGCGACGGCGGCGCACCCACAGGAAGAGGCCGCCAACGGCCGCGGCTCCCAGACCGGCTGCGCCGACCATGCCGTCGAAGCCGGTGCGTGCCAGGCCTCGGGCGACGCGCTGGCCGACGCCGGGCGCCGGGGTGGCCGGGGCGTCGGGCGCGACGTAACCGAAGTTCACGCCGGTGACCACCTGGTTGTCGAAGCCGACCATGATCTCGCCGGACATGGAGTCGGCAATGCCGTCCGGGTCCTCGGTCTGGTCGAGGCCGGCCAGGTCTCCGTCGGTGTGGACCTTGACGCGGTAGGTTCCGGCGGGCAGCTTCTCGAAGGAGTAGTTGCCGTCAGCGTCGGTCGTCACGGTGGCGACGACGTGACCGTCCTTGTCGAGCAGGTCGACCGTCACGCCGGAGAACGTCTCTTCACCGTCGGTGTAGGAGCCGGACTTGTCGGAGTCGCGGTAGACGCGGCCCGCGATCGAGTAGTCGGGCACGTAGCCGAAGTTGACATTCTCCTGCAGGGAGTGGTCCGGGCCCATCGTGTACGGCGCGGAGGTGTCGTCGACGGTGTCGTCGGGGTCCTCGGTCTGGTCGTAGTCCTTGATGGACGAGGAGCGCACGACCTTGACGGTGTACTTGCCGTCCTTGAGGTGCTGGAAGGCGTACGAGCCGTCGGCGGCGGTGTCGAGCGTCTGCAGGACCGTGCCGTCCTCGTCCAGGAGCTGGACGCTGACGCGCTCGAGGCCGGGCTCGTCACCGTTGATCGTCTTGTCGCGGTTGTCGTCGCGGTAGACGGTGCCGGTGATCGTGTTGTTGGGGACGTAGCCGAAGTCGACGTCACTCTTGGTGGGATTCTTCTCGTCGAGGGTGATCGGCTTAGACGCGTTGTCAAGCGTCGTGTCCGGATCGCCGGTCTGGTCGGCTCCCGCGATGGGGCCATCCTTGACGACCTTGACCGAGTAGGTGCCGTCGGGCAGGTGCTCGAAGGAGTACTTGCCGTCCTTGTCGGTCGTCGTGGTGGCGATGACCTTACCGTCCTTGTCGAGGAGCTGGACCGTCACGCCGGAGTAGCGTCCTTCGGTATCGCCCTTCTTTCCATCGCGGTCACCGTCGCGGTAGATGGTGCCGTTGATGGAGTTGTTGGCGATGTAGCCGAAGTTAACGTCCGTTTCGGTGCGGTGGTCATTGCTCAGCGAGATGACGCCGGAGACGGAGTCCTTGGTACCGTCCGGGTCCTCGGTCTGATCGAGGTCGGTGAGGGCCCCGTCCTTGACAACCGTGACGGTGTAGTCGCCGGCGGGCAGCTTGGTGAAGGAGTACGCGCCGTCCTGGTCCGTCGTGGCGGTCGCGACGACCTTGCCGTCCTTGTCGCGCAGCTGCACGGTCTGGTTGGCGTAGCCCTTCTCGCCGGTGCCGTGCGACTCGGAGCGGTCACCGTCTCGGTAGACGAGGCCGTGGATGGAGTAGTCGGGCACGTATCCGAAGTTGATCCCATCCTTGGACGGGTTGTCCTCGCCCAGGGTCACGGGTTCGGAGGCGCCATCCTTCGTGGCGTCCGGGTCTTCGGTCTGCTCGGTGTCGGTGAGTTCGCCGTCCTTGACGACCGTGACGGAGTAGGTGCCGTCGGGCAGGTGCTCGAAGGAGTAGCGACCGTCCTTGTCGGTCGTCGTGGTACCAACGACGGTGCCGTCCTTGTCGAGGAGCTGGACCGTCACGCCGGAGTATCCAGGCTCGGTGCCGTCCTGCTCCTCGTTGCGCGAGTCATCGCGGTAGACGGTGCCCGACAGGGAGTTGTTGTTCACGTAGCCGAAGTTGATGTCCGTCTTGGACGGGTTGTCGTTGTTCAGCGTGATGGGCTCGGAGGCGTTGTCCTTCGTGGCGTCCGGGTCGCCGGTCTGCTCGAGGGAGGCGATGGGGCCATCCTGAACGACCGTGACGGAGTAGGTGACCGCGGGGAGCTTGTCGAAGGAGTAGGTGCCGTCGGCGTCAGTCGTGGTGGTGGCGACGACGTTACCGTCCTTGTCGCGCAGCTGCACGGTGACGCCCTCGTAGAGCTTCTCGTCGCTGTCCAGAGCGCCGGAGCGGTTGCCGTCACGGTAGATCGTGCCCGTGATGAAGTAGTCGGGCACGTAGCCGAAGTCGACGTTCTTCTTGGTCGGGTTGGCCTCGTTCAGGGTGATCGGCTCGGACGCGTTATCCAGCGTCGAGTCGGGGTCGCCCGTCTGCTCGAGGTCGGTGAGGGCTCCGTCCTTTGACGACCTTGACGGAGTAGGTGCCGTCGGGCAGGTTGTCGAAGGAGTAGTTGCCGTTGGCGTCGGTCTTGGTGGTCGCGATGACCGCGCCGTCCTTGTCAAGGAGCTGCACCGTCTGCTCGGGGTAACCCTTCTCGCCGGGGTTCAGAGCGCCGGAGCGGTTGTCGTCGCGGTAGACGGTGCCAGCGATCGAGTTGTCCGAGATGTACCCGAAGTTGACGTTCTCCTTGATCGGGTTGTTCAGCTCGAGGGTGATGTCACCGGAGACGTTGTCCTTGGTGGCGTCGGGGTCCTCGGTCTGGACGAGGTCGGCGATGGGGCCTTCCTGGCGCACGCGGACCTTGTAGGTACCTTCCTCCAGGTTGGTGAAGGCGTAGGCGCCGTGAGCGTCGGTGGTCGTGGTGGCCACGACGTTACCGGAGGCGTCGAGGAGGTCAACGGTCACGCCCTCGTAGAGCTTCTCGCCGTCCTCGAGGGACTCAGAGCGGTCGGCGTCGCGGTAGATGGTGCCCTTGATCGTGTAGTTCGTGGCGTAGCCGAAGTTCACGTTGGTCACGGAGGGGTTGTCGTGGTTGACCTGGACCACGCCGGAGGTGTGGTCCTTGGTGCCGTCAGGGTCCTCGGTCTGCTCAAGCTTCTTGAGCAGGTCGGAGGGCTCCACCTTGACGGTGTACTTGCCGGCGGGCAGCTTGGCGAAGGAGTACGTGCCGTCCGCCTTGGTCGTGGTTGTCGCGACCGTTGCCCCGGCCTCGTCGAGGAGGTTGACGGTGATGCCGTCGAATCCGGGCTCACCGTCGTTGAGGGTCTCGGAGCGGTCCTTGTCGTAGTAGACGGTGCCGGAGACCGTGTAGTCCTCGGCGTATCCGAAGTTGACGTTGGTAACGTCCGGGTCGTTGCGCGTGAAGGTGATGGCCTGCGAGCGCGAGTCGGCGTTACCCGAGGGGTCCTCGGTCTGTTCGGTGGAGGCCAGCGGGCCGGTCTTGTCGACGGCGACCGTGTAGGTGCCGTCGCCGAGGCCGGTGAAGGAGTAGTTGCCGTCCGTGTCGGTCGTCGTGGTGGCCACGACGGCGCCGGAGGCGTCAACCAGCTTCACGGTGACGCCACCCTGGGGCAGGTCGCCCGTGTTCTTCGTCTTATCGCGGTTCTGGTCGAGGTAGACGTTGCCGGAGATCGCGTGCTTCTTGACGTAGCCGAAGTTGATGTTCTCCTGGACGGGGTTGTCCGCGTTCAGGGTGACGGTCCCGGAGGTGTTGTCCTTCGTGGAGTCCGGGTCCTCGGTCTGGTCGAGGTTGGCGATTGCGCCGACCTTGGTGACCTTGACGGTGTAGTCGCCGGCGGGCAGGCGCGTGAAGGAGTAGTTGCCGTCTGCGTCGGTTGTGGTGGTGGCGACGACATTACCGTCAGCGCCGAGCAGTTCGACGGTGATGTCCTTGAAGGGTTCTTCGCCGTTGTCGTAGGAGGAGGAGTCGTTGGCGTCGTAGTACACCTTGCCGGCCAGGCGGTGCTTGACGGTGATCGAGGCCTTGGCGGAGTTGTTGTCCGGGTTCTGATCGTACTCGGGCGGGTTCACGAAGGACGCCGTGTTGTTGAGCGTCTTGCCGTCGGTGCCCTCGTCGAGCTTGACGGTGACGAACAGCGAGGCGTACTGGCCGGCGAGGAGGTCGCCGATCTTCCAGGTGGTGCCGTCGAAGGTGCCGGCGGGGTCGGTGCCCTGACATTCGCCGGGCAGCCCGGAGGTGTAGCCGGAGGCGCACTTGTGCGTCTCGGCGGACACGAAGGTGGTGCCGGCGGGGAAGGCTTCGGCGACCTTGACGTCGGGGGCCTTACCCTGGCCGGTGTTGCCGGCGTCGATGCGGAAGGTGACGGTGTCGCCGGGCGCGAGGTTGTCAGCGTCGGAGACGACGGTCTTGTTCAGGGCCACGTCGAGCGCGACGACCAGGGCGACCTTGATGGGCTCGGTCGGCAGGATGGCTCGGTTGTTCGAGGCCTGGGTGGCGGCGATCGCGACGGATTCGTAGGCGATGCCGGTGGCGTTGTCGGGCGCCTTGATGGGCACGATCAGCGGGATGGAGGCGCCGACCTTGATGGGGGTGGCGTGTCCGTTGATGTAGACGCGGTAGGACTTCACGTCCGCCCACGAGGCCGGGGTGGCGGTCCAGTTGTTGTCGCATCCTGCGGGGGCGGCGGCCATGGCGTCGCCCTGGTTGATGACCTCACCGCGGCAGGGGTTGGTCGAGGTGGAGTACTCAATGGTGACCTGTGATGCGTCGATGCCCGAGCCGGCTCCGATCTGGATGGGGCCGGTCATGATGGGCTCCCACTCGGAGCCACGGTCGGCACCGCCCTGGACGGAGGTGTCTCCGACGTGGGGCAGGATACCGTACAGGGTCATGTCGGACAGGTCCGCGTTACCGGAGTTGGTGGGGGTGATGCGGAACTGGCCGTTTTCACTCTGGCGGATGACGGAGGGGCCGTCGGTGTACTTCTTGTAGACGGAGCCGGGCACGGAGCCCAGGCCCTCGAGGACGACGTCCGCGCCTGCCTGCTCGGAGACCGTGAAGGTCGAGGAGACGGGGCACACCTGGTCGGCGGTGTTGCCGTCGCCGTTGACGTCGTAAGCGTCGTCGGTGGAGCCGTAGAAGCAGATGGTGGTCTTCTTGGAGGTCAGCGCGTACTCGGGTTCGGCCGCGGAGATGTAGGCCTCGTTCTTGTGCGTGCTCGGCGCTCATGGAGGGGCCGACCTTGCCGCGCAGCTGGATGGTGGTGCCACCCTTGGTTTGGTAGCCGGGCCAGGTGACCTGAACGAGCTGGCGGGTGCAGCCGGTGGCATCGGTGACGTCGCGGACGGTGACGGTCTTGTCCTTGCCGGAGGGGCCGCCGGTGACGGAATCCTCGACGAAGGTCATGCCGCAGGGCAGCAGGTCGGAGATGACGGGCTGGGAGTCAACGATGGTCGAGGTGTTGTTCGCGGTGACGCTGAAGGTGACCTCGGAGCCGGGGGACGCCAGGTTGCCCTTGATCGTGGATTTGGCGTTGTAGTACTTGGGTAGCGCGGTGCCCAGGGTGAGGACGTCACAGTAGTCGTCCTCGGGGATGGTGATCGACTTGGTACCGTCGAGGGACTTCATGGACCAGTCGGTGACGCAGTTCTGGATGCGCACCCACTGGTCGGACTTGCCAGCTTTCCAGGCGGCGGCATTCTTGTCGACGTCCACGTAGGTGACGCCGTCCTCGGTGGTTGGCGTGCCCGCGCCGACCGGGCCGGCGACGTTGAGGATGGAGGACTCACCGGCGGGGATCGTCTGCTTGTAGTGGAAGACGGTCAGGTACTCGTCGGCGGCGAAGGAGGAGAAATCGAAGGCCTTGCCGCGGTAGACGGTCTGCGTGCCCGTGGTGCCCTTGTTGGTCCAGTAGGTGATATCGATGGGCGTCGTCGTCTGGGTATCGATCGTGTGGACGCGCATGAGGGGCTGAGAGCAGTCCTTGGAGCCATCGGTCGGCGAGACCAGGCCACAGGTCATGTAGTCGGTGTACTCCATGACGACGGGGACGTTGGAGGTGTTGGAGTAGCTGTAGAGCCAGTTGCCCTGCTTGCCGCGCTCGAACTGGCTCATGGCGCGCTTGTTGAAGCCGCCACCGTAGCGGATTTCGTTGTCGAAGTGGTGCGTGAACGAGGCGTTCGCGGTGACCGTCTTGGTCTCGTTGTGCTTCTCGTTGCCGGTGAGCTTGGCGGTGTTGGTGACCGTGTCGTCGGCGCAGGTGTCGTCGTAGTGGACGGTGACGGACAGGACGACGTTCATGAAGGCGGGGCTGACCTCGCCGATGTTCCAGGTGACGGTGTGGGTTGCGGCGTCGTAGGAGCTGGGGACGGTGGCCGCGGTGTTCGTGATGGTGTTGCCCGATGCCGAGGAGGACACGTACGTCGCGCACTGCGGGAGCGGGTCGGTGACGACGACGTTCGTCATGTTGGTCTTGCCGTTGAGGCCGTCGACGGTCGTGTCGTACTTGGGGGTGATCTGGTAGGTCACGTCGACGTTCTTGGGGGTCGCGACGGGTCCGGTCTTGGACAGGAGGGGCGTGGGCTCGGACTTGATCGTGACGGTGTCCTGAGCCGTGACGCTGGTCTCGCCCGAGGTGAAGGTGGCGACCGGGGTGACCGTGGAGCCGCCCGGGGTAAGGCCTCGGGGAGCGGTGAAGGTCAGGACGGTCTGGAAGGAGGTGCCGGCGGCGACGGTCCCGAGGTTGTAGGTGACGAGGCCATCGGTCGTGGCTGTGGGGCGCTTGATCTCGGGCGTGACGACCTTGTTACCCGTGGTCGCGGTGGCGTTGACGCCGTCGGGGGCCGAGTCGGGGTTGGAGTTGCCGTCAGGAGTGATCGTGTGCGGCAGCGAGATGGTCACGACCGAGTCCAGGCAGTCCTCTGTGGTGGAGGCGCACGAAAACTCAACAACGTAGCGCTGCTCGACGCCCGACAGGTAGAGTCCTCGTCGGCGTTGATCGCCAGCTTGAGGGTCGGGGCTGCCGCGAAGGTGGGCAGCGAGGTGATGCCGAGAATGACGAGAGCCGTTGTTACGAGCATGGCAAGCATCTGGGCTGGCCGTGTGGCCCTTGACCACGTGTGATTGATGTGCACAGCCTTCTCCTGGTCTGCGGGTATAGGGATGAAACAGGCCAATTTTAGCGGTTTTGCAGCAAGTGTGAAAAGGCTGTAACCATCGCGAATTCGGCCGTAAACTGAGGTTTGCTAGGTCAGATTTCGTTTTTTTAACCAATTTTGTGAAACGACCATCCACAAGGTTTATTCACAACTGTGGACATTTCTGTGGATAACTAATGACGCAATAGCAGCTCAAGATCGCCAATCCCACGCTCACACACACGCGGCTCGGATAATCCACAGTGATGACCAGCTGGTCGGACACATTAATGCGTGGGTCACGTCTGTGAGTACCCTCGCCAGTAACCCGCAGAAATTGTGCAAGCTCACAAACGACAAAACCCGCAACCATGAGGTTGCGGGTGAAACGTGGAGCTAACGGGACTCGAACCCGTAACCCCCTGCTTGCAAAGCAGGTGCGCTACCAATTGCGCCATAGCCCCGTGGGAGAATCTCAGTCCTCCACGGCGTCCGTGACGGACGTCCACAGGTCGGCATTATCCGAGAGATCAAAGAGAATTTGTCGAACGACGATACCAACGGCCACGACGGATCCGACAGCCACACAACAAGTGACCAACTTCTTCATGATGATCCTCCGCTCATACTAGCCTGCGGATGGTGGGCCTAGGTGGGCTCGAACCACCGACCTCAGTCTTATCAGGACTGCGCTCTAACCTACTGAGCTATAGGCCCAACCGGCACCCTTGCGGACACTCGGATATAGTACACAGCACCGGGCCCTCCGGCAAAATCGAGACTTGGTGACGTCCGACACGCACCCGTTGCAACGACGCGCGGAGCAGAAAGAGAAGCCTCGTGACCACGATTATCGACTACGTTCGCGGCGCCACGACGCCCCTGCGTTCCGCCCTCTCCCCCGCCGACGCGCTCGCCCTCGCGACACTGACCTACGTGGACTTTCACGCCCTCGCCGGACCGCGATCACCCAACGGATGCCTCCTTCACGAGGTCGCCCAGGCCTCGTCCATTCGCGCCCTCTACGACCGAGCGATGGTCACCGACCATAACTGCGCGCTCCTGCGTTCCCTGCTGCGCGCGGCCGGGGGAAGTCCACGTTTCCGGAGCCTGCGCGTGCGCGACGCCGTCACGAGGATTGGGGTGCAGCCGCTCGCGCAGTTCGGCGCGGTCACCTTCATCGACGAGGCCGGGGCGACCTACGTGGTCTTCCGCGGGACCGACGGCACCGCGGTCGGATGGGCCGAGGACGCACAGTTCGGCCTCGATTTCCCGACAATCGCCCAGCTGTGGGCGGCGCGTTACCTGCGCTACGCGGCGGGGCGCGCCCCCGGGCCCGTCACCGTCATCGGCCATTCCAAGGGCGGGAACCTGGCGCTGTATGCGGCCGCCGCGACCCGCGTGCCGACGCTTGATCATGTGTATTCTCTCGATCCGGTCGGCTTCCCAGAATCCGTGATTGACGACGGTTTCTTTTCCGGTATCGCGCCGCTCTCCAGCGTCTACACGCCGGCCGAGTCCTGGGTGAGCCCCCTGTTTCCTCTGCCCACAGGTGCCTCCATCATCGCGTCGCTGTGGCCTGGGCCCCTGAGCCACAACCCCTACACGTGGCTGATCGACGGGGACGAACTGGCGCGGGACGATCGGACGCCGTCGCGCTCGGGAGCGGCCCTCGGAGGGCTTGTGAGCCTCATGCTGCGTCTGAGGCCCATCCGCGTCGCCCCAGGCCACTGACGGGCCCTTTCCTGCCCCTGTCGGGTTTTGGGACGCACACGCTAGGGGCCCTCGAGTGTTCTCAGAGACATCCTGACCCACTCGGGGTTCTGGGGACGCTGGGAGTGGTGTGAGTGGTGGGAGCTCCGCTCCTGTCGGACGCCCAGACCGGACCTGGCGGCCTGGGCATCGCAGATGGTCGCTGGGCGTGTCAGGTGGCAGCACGAGCCCCTCCACTGCGCACGTTAACCCCACAAGTGGCAGCCCGGGCACGCCGTCCACACCGCCACCTAAAGGGCCCGCGACGCTGGCCCTTCCAAGCAACCACTCGGGGGGTTTTGCGACCATAGACCCCCGACACGCCGGCGACACGCCGCAAAGCAGCGCCTATGGTAGCAATTCCCCCCAAGCCACCAACGAACACAAGCCACACCACCACAACAAACACACGAAGACAAGCCGAACACGACCAACACAGCCACCGAAAGAGCACACGACGCTAGCCCATCCAAGCAACCACGGGGGGTTTTGCGACCATAGACCACCGACACGCCGGCGACACGCCGCAACGCAGCGCCTATGGTAGTAATTCCCCCCAAGCCACCAACGAAGACAAACCACACCACCACGACAAACACACGAAGACAAGCCGAACACGACCAACACAGCCACCGAAAGAGCACGCGACGCTGGCCCTTCCGAGCAACCACTCGGGGGGTTTTGCGACCATAGACCCCCGACACGCCGGCGACACGCCGCAACGCAGCGCCTATGGTAGCAATTCCCCCCAAGCCACCAACGAAGACGACCCACACCACACCAACACCAACACCAACACCAGAGACATACCACCAGCCACCACAGCAGACACAAGCCACCACAGCAAACCCAAGCCACCACACGGGGACGCAACCGCGTAACCACGCGCAGGTGGGACACCGCGCGGGTATAGCAAAAGGGGCCGGCGTGAGCCGACCCCTTGCGCGAGTGCCCTCACTCGTCCATGAGGGACACCTTGATGCCGCCCACCAGCGAGGCGACGACGTTGTAGAGCATGGCTCCCAGCGTCGACAGGGCGGTGAGCAGAATGACGTTGATGACCGCGACGATGGTCGCGTAGGAGATGACGCGCGGCAGGCGGGCGTAGTCCAGCAGGTCGGCGTAGCGGCCGGCGCCCATGGTCTTGAGGAATTCCTCAATCTGGCTGAAGACGTGCATGGCGTCGACCATGAGCCACAGGACAATCGTGGCGACGACCATTGCGATTCCCAGGGCGACGGACAGAAGGAAAGACACCTTCATGACGGTCCACGCGTCGATACGCGCGATCGCCAGGTCTACTCGGCGGGGAGCGTCTGTGCGGGCGCTCGTGACGTGGTCGCTCATGGGATTCCTTCCAGGTCGCACTTCCTACAGGCCAGGCTACCGCATCGCTGGGCCCCGGCGCACAGTCCGCGCCGCTTTGGAATGTTGATCACGGGACGAGGCCGACCCTCGTCCCGTGATCATTGTTCACTTCTCGGGGGTGTTGACCCCTGCGCCGCCTTCGGTGGGTGAATCCTCACCGGAGGGGGAGTCCTCACCGGAGGGGGAGTCGGCCTCGGGCGTCTCGGATTCTTCGTCGTCGCCGGATTCGGGGTTGCGGGTGATCGCGATGATGCGGTCGCCTTCGTCGGGGCGGGCGAAGATGACGCCCATGGTGTTGCGGGCGGTGGGTCGCACGTCGGAGGCGTTGACCTGGACGAGCTTGCCGGAGGAGGTGATGACCATGACGTCTTCATCGGGGCGCACGACGAGGGCGCCGACGAGGCCGCCGCGTTCGTCGACGAGTTTGCCGACGCGCACTCCGAGGGTGCCGCGCGACTTGGTCGGGTATTCCTCGACGGGGGTGCGCTTGGCGTAGCCGGAGTCGGTGACGATGAGCAGGTCGGTACCTTCGTGTGGGACTTCCATGCTGAGGAGTTCGTCGTCGCCGCGGAACTTCATGCCGCGCACGCCGGAGGTGGAGCGGCCCATGGAGCGCAGCTGCTCGTCGGTGGCGGTGAAGCGCACGGCCTGGCCGTCGCGGGAGACGAGGATGAGGTCCTCGTCGGCCATGATGATCTGTGCGGAGACGAGCTCGTCGGGCTTGCCGTCTTCGTCTTCGCGCAGGTTGATGGCGATGATGCCGCCGGAGCGGGGCGAATTGTACAGGCTGAGCGGTGTCTTCTTGACGAGGCCTCGCTTGGTTGCCAGGACAAGGAAGTCCGCGTCCTCGTAGGTGCGGATCGCGAGGACCTGCGCGATGTGCTCGTCGGGCTGGAATGCCAGGAGGTTGGCGACGTGCTGGCCCTTGGCGTCGCGGCCGCCTTCGGGGATTTCGTAGGCCTTGGCGCGGTAGACGCGGCCGAGGTTGGTGAAGAAGAGCAGCCAGTTGTGTGTGGTTGTGACGAAGAAGTGTTCGACCACGTCGTCGCCGCGCAGCTGGGTGCCGCGCACGCCCTTGCCGCCGCGCTTTTGCGAGCGGTAGTTGTCGGTGCGGGTGCGCTTGGCGAAGCCGTCGCGGGTGATGGTGACGACGACGTCTTCTTCGGGGATGAGGTCTTCCATCGACATTTCCCCGTCGAAGGGGAGGATGCGGGTGCGGCGCTCGTCGCCGAACTTGTCGACGATCTCGGACAGTTCGGCAGAGATGATGGCGCGCTGGCGCTCGGGCTTGGCGAGGATGTCGTTGAGGTCGTCGACGCGGGCCTTGAGTTCGGCGTACTCGTCCATGATCTTTTGACGCTCGAGGGCTGCCAGGCGGCGCAGCTGGAGGGCCAGGATCGCGTCGGCTTGGATGGCGTCCACGTCGAGTAGTTCGATCAGCCCGGCGCGGGCCTCGTCGACGGTGGGGGAGCGGCGGATGAGGGCGATGACCTCGTCAAGGGCATCGAGGGCCTTGAGGTAGCCTTCGAGGATGTGCAGGCGTTCGAGGGCCTTGCGCAGGCGGAACTTCGTGCGGCGCACGATGACGTCCATCTGATGGCTGATCCAGTGGCGGACGAAGCCGTCGATGGACAGGGTGCGGGGCACGCCGTCGACGAGCGCGAGCATGTTGGCGGAGAAGTTCTCCTGCAGGCTGGTGCGCTTGTAGAGGTTGTTGAGGACGACCTTGGCGACGGCGTCACGCTTGAGGACGATGACGAGGCGCTGGCCGGTTCGGCCCGAGGTTTCGTCGCGGATGTCGGCGATGCCGCCGATTGCTCCGTCGCGCACGAGCTGGGCGATCTTGTCGGCGAGGTTGTCGGGGTTGACCTGGTAGGGCAGCTCGGTGACAACGAGGCACTGGCGACCCTGGATTTCCTCAACGTTAACGACGGCGCGCTGGGTGATGGAGCCGCGGCCGGTGCGGTAGGCGTCTTCGATGCCTTTGTGGCCCAGGATGGTGGCGCCGGTGGGGAAGTCGGGGCCGGGGATCAGCTTGAGGAGTGCTTCGAGGAGTTCTTCGCGCGAGGCCTCGGGGTTGTCGAGCGCCCACTGGACGCCGCGCGCGAGTTCGCGCAAGTTGTGCGGCGGGATGCGCGTGGCCATGCCGACGGCGATGCCTTCGGAGCCGTTGGCCAGGAGGTTGGGGAAGCGCGCGGGCAGGATGGTGGGTTCCTGGTTGCGGCCGTCGTAGTTGTCCTGGAAATCGACGCATTCTTCGTCGATGTCGCGGACCATTTCCATGGCCAGGGGTGCCATCTTGCACTCGGTGTAACGGGGGGCGGCGGGGCCCAGGTTGCCGGGGGTGCCGAAGTTACCCTGGCCGGCGACGAGGGGGTAGCGCAGCGACCAGGGCTGCACAAGGCGCGCGAGGGCGTCGTAGATCGCGGCGTCGCCGTGGGGGTGGTAGTTACCCATGACCTCGCCGACGACGCGGGAGGACTTGGAGAAGGAGGAGGTGGGACGGTAGCCGCCGTCGTACATGGCGTACAGGACGCGGCGGTGGACGGGCTTGAGGCCGTCGCGCACGTCGGGCAGGGCGCGCCCGACGATGACGCTCATCGCGTAGTCGAGGTAGGAGCGCTGCATTTCTTTTTGCAGGTCGACCTGGCGGATGCGCTCGGTGTCCGAGATGTGCCGCGCGTCGGTAGTGGGCTCGTCGCTCACGAGTGTTCCTTACGTTGTGTCTGCTCGATCAGGCCCGCTGCCCGGGACGAGGCCTGGGCTGGGCTGGTCGTGGGGTGTCTCAGATGTCGAGGAAGCGCACGTCGGTGGCGTTGCGCTGGATGAACGTGCGGCGTCGGTCGACGTCGTCGCCCATGAGGATCGTGAAGGTTTCGTCGGCGTCTGCGGCCTCGTCGAGGGTGACCTGTTTGAGGATGCGGCGCTCCGGATCCATGGTGGTCTCCCACAGTTCGTGGTCGTTCATTTCGCCGAGGCCTTGTAGCGCTGGATGCCGCCTTCCTTGGGCAGTCGGCGGTTTACGGCGGCGCCGGCGGCGAGGAGCTTGTCGCGTTCCTTGTCGGAGTAGGCGAACTCGTGTTCGGCGTTGGTCCACTTGATGCGGTACAGCGGGGGCATGGCGATGAAGGTGTGGCCGCCCTCGATGAGGGGTCGCATGTAGCGGAAGAGGAGGGTGAGCAGCAGCGTGGCGATGTGCTGGCCGTCGACGTCGGCGTCGGCCATGATGACGATCTTGCCGTAGCGCAGCTTGGAGATGTCGAAGTCTTCGCCGATGCCGGTGCCGAATGCGGTGATGAGGGAGCGGATCGTGTCGGAGGACAGGGCCCGGTCCAGGCGCGCCTTTTCGACGTTGAGGATCTTGCCGCGGATGGGCAGGATGGCCTGGCGTTCGGGGTCGCGGCCGCCGACGGCGGAGCCGCCTGCGGAGTCGCCCTCGACGATGAAGATTTCGCATTCGGAGGGGGTGCGCGAGGAGCAGTCGCGCAGCTTGCCGGGCATGGAGGCGGATTCGAGGACGCCCTTGCGGCGCGTGGCCTCGCGGGCCTTGCGGGCGGCGACGCGGGCGGCCTGGGCGGCCTGGCCCTTGTTGATGATGGCCTTGGCGTCGGCGGGGTGGGCGTCGAGCCAGTCGGTGAGCTTGGAGTAGACCTGCTGCTGAACGAAGGTTCGCGCTTCGGTGTTGCCGAGCTTGGTTTTGGTCTGGCCTTCGAACTGTGGCTCGGTGAGCTTGATGGAGATGACGGCGGTCAGGCCTTCGCGCACGTCGTCGCCGGTGAGGTTGTCGTCCTTGTCGCGGATGATGCCCTTGTCGCGGCCGTAGCGGTTGACGAGGGAGGTCAGCGCGGTGCGGAAGCCTTCCTCGTGCATGCCGCCTTCGGTCGTGTTGATGGTGTTGGCGAAGGTGTGGACGGAGGAGGAGTAGGCGGTGGTCCACTGCATGGCGATTTCGACACTCATGGTGCCTTCGTCGTTTTCGGCTTCGAAGTCGATGATCTCGTTGTTGATCGTGTCGGACTTCTTCGCGGAGTCGAGGTATTCGACGTAGTCGCGCAGGCCGTGCTCGTAGCGGTAGGAGACGGTGCGGTGACCCTTGGTCTTCTTGTCCGAGGCCTCCTCGCCGCTTCGGCGATTTCGTCGCCTTCGTCGGTGGCGAATTCGCGCTCGTCGGTCAGGGTAATACGCAGGCCCTTGTTGAGGAAGGCCATCTGCTGGAAGCGCTGGCGCAGGGTTTCGAAGTCGAATTCGACGGTTTCGAAGATCTCGGGGTCCGGGTAGAAGACCTGGGTGGTGCCGGTTTCGTCGGTGGCTTCGCCGCGTTCGAGGGGGGTGATGGGCGTGCCACCGTTGGCAAACGACATGCGCCACACGTATCCCTGGCGGCGGATTTCGGTGTTGACACGGGTAGACAGGGCGTTGACGACGGAGATGCCGACGCCGTGTAGGCCGCCGGAGACGGCGTAGCCGCCGCCGCCGAACTTGCCGCCGGCGTGCAGGATCGTCATGACGACCTCGACGGTGGGCTTGTGCTCGGTGGGGTGCTCGTCGACGGGGATGCCGCGGCCGTTGTCGACGACCTTGATGCCGCCGTCTGCCTGGATGGTGACCTCAATGTGGTCCGCGTAGCCGGCCAGGGCCTCGTCGACGGAGTTGTCGACGACCTCGTAGACGAGGTGGTGCAGGCCGCGTTCGCCGGTCGAGCCGATGTACATGCCCGGGCGCTTGCGTACGGCTTCCAGGCCTTCGAGGACGGTGATGTCCGATGCGCCGTAGGACTGCTCGCCTTCAGCGGTCTTCTCGTTGTCAGCCACGTGGCTCCCCTCGCATTGCGCGAAAAATAGATGTTTAACCTTGTAGATTCTACCAAAAATGGGGCTTGTACCCGGGATTGACAGACCCGGAGGGTTACTTTACAAACTGTGAGATTGCAACGAAATAGTGACTGTGATCAGTCGCATTGCGGCTGTTGCTGTGTGTGCATGACACGGGGCCGCCCTCCCGGGTGGGAGGGCGGCCCCGTCGCGCTCATGGGCGCTGAGATGACTGTGAGCTAACGGCGCGTCCGTTTGGGCGCCGAAGGACTCGTGTCAGGCACTCGTTGCAGCGCCGATCACGGCTGCCAGTACCAGTCCGGGATGTCTGCATCCCAGTTGTCAAAGTCGGTCGTCTTGAAGGTGACAACCTCGTTGGGGTAGGGGAGCTTGTAGGCCTTCTGGAAGGTCTTGGTCTGGCCGACGGGCACATTCACGAAGATGGAGGAGTCGTAGCCAGCGGGCTCCTTGCCCTTGGCGTAGTAGGCGGGGCGCATGTCAATACCCTTCTGCTTGAGAGAAGGGGTGTTGAACAAGTCGGACTGCTCCTCATTGGAGTTGTTGGTCATCGAGTAGGTAACGACGATGGTGTCGGAACCTTCCTTATCGGCGGGGCCCTTTTCGATCTTCGTGATCTCCATGTGCACGCCCGACGACAGATCGACGGAGTAGCTGCCGTTCTGGTGGGCATTGTTCGGGTTCGGCACGCCGGTCGGACCCGTTGTCGGCTTGCTAGTCGCGGAGCTCGGGCTGGGAGCCGGAGCCGAGGTGCTCGGGCTGGGAGCCGGAGCCGAGGTGCTGGGGCTGGGGTCCGTGGTGGCCGAGGTGGTGGTGTCGTCAGCGTCCGGCTCTTCCTCATCCTCACTGCTCATAAAGAAGTAGAGACCCACAGCGACGAGGATGAGTACCAGGACGCCCGCGATGCCGCCGATGATCAGCGGAAGCTTCGACTTCGGTTCCTCGGGCGTCATGCCGGCCCCGTACTGAGCGGGGTACTGGTCCATGTAACCATTGGACATTTGCTGGGTCTGGTCCACGTAGCCGCCCTGCGCGTATGCGTTCGGGTCAGCCTGGCCGTAAGACTGCTGCGAACCAGGGAAACCACCCTGGCCATTTCCCTGGTTCCAGGGATCCTGGCCCCCGGGAGCGTACGGGTTACTCATAGTGACTCCTCATAGAAATCGCACTGGTGTGCGGGATGACATTTGGAAGCGTAGCAAAATCTGACCGAAATGTGGAGTGCTGCTGACACACTTCCATCTGTCGAACAGTGCCTTGCGCGCGCTTCCGCGCCTATTGAGCCCTATCGATCAACCCGGAGACCCTGTCGTCATAAGGGGCGCGGGGCTCAGGATGTGATCGATTGAACGTCAACAGAACAGGATAGCGCCTTTGTCACATCGCCCTCAAGGGGCAATATAGTGATGCGCACCATAGTATCAGAGTGTTCCTCGTTGCTTTAGGCGGGGCACAACACCCATTCGTCGGTAATGTTCGCCTACTCCACTGCCTGAACACGACTGGCTCGTCCGGGTACAGGTACTTGACGGCGACCGTGACCTGCCGAATCTCTCCCGGCTTCATTATGTCGTTGGAGGCGGAATCACTCTGTCGCTCAGACTCGTTGTCTTCCTCCTCGAAGCGAGCCGAACCGAAATAGGTTCCCTTCTGACTCATGGTGGGCTGAAACTCGTGGGGGTATTTGGACGTTCCGGACGTGTTCGTGATGGTGAATGTCAGCACCAGCGTCTGCGCACCGTCGTCGTCGACCGGGCCACGCTCAGCGGAATCGAGTGTGACGTGCCCCAGGTTGTCGGGCAGATCCCGGGAATATTGGCCGGTCGAACATTGGTCCAGGCCCGGAGGTTCTTGCGTCGTTGAGCGGATGATAAAGATTCCCGACGCGAATCCGCCGATGAAGAAAAGAAGGAGCACAGCAGCGGCGCCAACGAGAAGCTTTGTCGTGTTTTTGCGCCTCAGTTGGCGAGCTAACTCGGGGGTGACCGGCTTGTAGGTTCCGGTATTGCCCAAGCCGCTCGATCCTTGCGGCATCATCGGATTGTCCATCATGTGTCCTTCACTCATCGTTCACGCGCCGCACTAGGACGGCTGCCAGGTCCACGTAGACAGCTCATCGCCGTCCCAGCCGAAGGTGACGGAGTCACCCACATATATGTACTTGAAGGCGAGCGTGCCGGTCACGCTCTGGCCAGGTGAGACGGAGTCGATGCCGACCGTGTCATGAAAGTCGGCTGGCGCGCCCATGTTGGTCGTCACATAGGCGTAACCCAACGGGGTTCCCTTTTGAGACAGTCCCGGAATGTACTCGTGAAACTTGCGGTCCTCGTCGGTGTTGTTCACGACCGTGACATCGACGAGGAGCGTCTGGGCGCCATCTGCGTCGAGGGGCCCGAGACGGAAGTTGTTGCATGTCACGTGGAGCGTGTTGTCGTACAGGTCCAGCGTGTACTCCCCGGAGTTGGACTGAGCCTGTGACGAGTCCATGTGTCGCCATGGCGATTGATACGTGAACCCGGCATACATTCCAGCGCCGAAGAGTGGAATGACTGAGAGGACGGTAATTGTAACGACGACGATCTGTGTGACGAGGGGTACGCTCGTGCGCGGTGTCATGATGGGGGGTGGTCCGAGGTAGTACGAGGGGTATCCGCCCCCGTGCATCATCGGATATCCGCCGGTCGGTGGCACCGGCTGGTACCCGCCCTGACCAGGGCCATACTGGGTTGGCGGTCTGTGCATGTTGCTCATCTCGCTCCTCGTCGTTCCTCCGTTGGAAGGGCTACGTGAAGAAGCCTAGCAAAGGATGGCCGACCGTAAAAAGGGCCACCTTCCGGGTCTACCCGTAGTCCGCCCGGGGTCCCCGGCCTCGTACCACGTAGGGGCCCTTCTTCCAGGAGGGGGCGACGGGCCCCAGGATGACGAGCTGTTCGACGACGCCGGAGCCGACTTCCTCGGCGATGCGTCGCTCGATCGTGGGCAGGAGGAGCTGGAGCTGTTTGGCCCAGGCGGTGGAGTCGGTGCGCACCACGAGCTTGTGTCCCTCGAAGGTCTCGATGCGCGCGTGCTCGGCGACCTGAGGTCCGACGATGGCGCTCCACGAGGCGATAATGGACCCCATTTTCGTGGGTGTGTCCCACTCGCGGGCCTTGATCGTGCGCGCGAGGATCGCCCCCAGGGAGTTGGCCCGCCGGTAGCGCGGGCGCATGGCGGCCATGCCGGGGGAGCGGCTCCACGAGGCACCGGTAGCCTCCAGGGCTTGGCGCAGCGCGGCGAGGTCGCCTCGGGGTCCTCGTCGGTGGACGAGGCCGGGGCCGGCACCCCGTTCGCGTGGCCGTAGGCGGCGGCGCGGGCGGCGGCGCGCGCCTGGGCGCCATCGGCGTCGTCCGCGGCGAGTCGGCCGAGCCCGTCGGTTTCGATGGCCGCGTATTCGCTGGAGCCGTCGAGGCTGCGGCGTGGCCGTGTTTCGTCGAGTCCCCAGGAGGGCAGGGTGGAGCGCGTGTAGCCCAGGTTTCGGGCGACGCGCTGGGCGCGTTCGAGGGCGCGCACGACGAACTCGTCGGAGTCTTCCTCGGGGCCGAGGCCGTCCGTGCTGTCCGGGTCGAGGCTCGCGTTGTCGCCGTCCGGATTTGACGCGGGAGACGAGCCCTCGCGCTCACTCATGGTCGGCCTCGTCGATGACGGTTCCGAGCTCGGGGTCCAGGCGCACGTGCAGGGCGTGGTGGTCGAGGGAGGGCGGCAGGTCGCCGGCGACCGCGCAGGTGACGATGATCTGTTCGGCTTTCGAGGCCAGGGCGGCCAGACCGGCGCGGCGAGAGGAGTCGAGTTCGGCGAAGACGTCGTCGAGGACGAGGATCGGGGTGTCGCCGTCGTCGCTGAGCAGCTCGAAGGCGCCCAGGCGCAGGGCGAGGGCGACCGACCAGGATTCTCCGTGGGAGGCGTATCCCTTGACGGGCATCGAGCCGAGGCTGAGGGTCAGGTCGTCGCGGTGGGCGCCCACGAGGTTGACGCCGCGCTCTGTTTCCTTCTCGCGCACAGACGTTAGGGCGGCGAGCATCCGCTGCGTTTGCGCCTCGACGTCGGTCAGGTCCGCGGTGGCCGGGTTGTCGGGGTCCGTGCCGATAACGCGGTCGACCGAGGCGTCGAAGGACAGGCGCAGGTGGCGCGGCGAATCGGCCACGTCGTCATAGGAGCGGGCCGCCGGCTCGGTCAACTCGTGGGCAATTCGCGCGCGGGTCGCGGTGATGCGCGCGGATAGCGCGGCGAACTGCTGGTCCCACACCTCGAGCGTCGACAGGTCGGGGCGGGCGCCTCGCCGGACCGAGGCCTGGGCGGCCTTCATGAGGGCGGCGCGCTGGCGGGCGACCCGGTCAAAGTCGGAGCGTACCGAGGCATGGATGGGGGAGAGCTGGGTGGCCAGGTCGTCCAGGAAGGATCGGCGCACCGACGGGTCGCCGCGCACGAGGGACAGATCCTCGGGGGCGAACACGACCGTGCGCACGATGCCCAGGATCTCGCGGGGTTTGACCTGCGCGCGGTTGATGCGGGCCCGGTTTGCTTTGCCGCGCACGATCTCCAGCTCAATGACCTGCTCACGGCCCTGCGCCACCACCCGCGCACGAATGACGGCACCACCCGGGGCGGCCTCGGCCTCGTCGATGGGGATGCGCACGAGCGCACCCTCCGCGCCGACCCTGTGCGACGAGAACGTGGACAGGTAGGCGAGCCCCTCGACGAGGTTCGTCTTGCCCTGACCGTTCGCGCCCACCAGGACCGTGGGGCCGGCGGGCAGCTCGACGACCCCATGCTTCCACGAGCGGAAGTCGTCGAGGGCCAGGTGGGAGACGCGCACGTCAGATGCCGAAGCGGATGGGCATCAGCAGGTAACGGAACTGCGTGACCTCGCCCTCGTCGGCCTTCTTCTGGCCGGTGATGACGGCCGGCTTCGTGGGGTGCGTGAAGCCGAAGCGCACGTAGTCGGTGTCCAGGACCTGCAGGCCGTCGATGAGGAACTGCGGGTTGAAGGCGGTGGAGATGTCGTCGCCGTGCAGCGTCGCCTCGATGGCCTCGGAGGCCTGCGCGTTGTCGCCCTGGCCCGCCTCGAGGACCAGCTGGCCGTCGGTGAAGGCAAGACGCACGGAGGTCTTGCGCTCGGCGACCAGCGACATACGCTTGACGGCCTCGAGCAGGGCGTGACGGTCGACGACCGCCTGAATCGGCGTGGACTCGGGGAAAAGTCGACGCACGGCGGGGTAGTCGCCGTCCATGAGGGTCGAGGTGGTGCGGCGGCCCTGGGCGGTGAAGCCGACGAGGGACGAGGCCCCGGGCTGGGATTCGCCGGAGAGGCCGACCTCGACCTTGGCGCCCGAGGTCATCGACTTGGCGACGTCCTGGAGGATGCGGGCCTTGACAAGGGCAACCTCTTCGATCGAGGTGTCGGTGGGCTCCCAGTCGAGCTCTCGCATCGCGAGGCGGTAGCGGTCGGTGGCCAGCAGCGTGATCGCCGGGCCGTTGATCTCGATGCGAACGCCCGTCAGCAGGGGCAGGGTGTCGTCGCGCGACGCGGCGATCGACACCTGAGAGACGGCCTGGGACAGCGTGGAGGAGTCGATCGCGCCGATGCCCTTGGGCTGGGCGGGAAGCAGCGGGTACTCGTCGAGAGGCATGACCGCGAGCGTGAAGTGCGAGGATCCGCAGACCAGGTTCACCTTCTGGCCGTCAAGCTCGACAGACACGGGCTTGGAGGGCAGCGACTTGGAGATGTCGGCCAGGAGGCGTCCGGACACCAGGACCTCGCCGGCCTCGTCGACGGTGGCGGGGATGTGCGAGTTCGCGGAGACCTCGTAGTCGAAAGAAGACAGGGTCAGCTCGTCGCCTTCAGCCTTGATGCGCACGCCGGCCAGGATCGGCGACGCCGGGCGCACAGGGAGCGCGCGAGCGGTCCACGACACTGCTTCGGCCAGAACATCGCGGGCGACGGTGAACTTCATAGCTGCCTCCAAAACACAAAACGGAACGAGAACTACTTTACCCACAAGTGTGCCCACGTGGGGCGCAACCGAAGGCTTGGCACTCGCGCCGTCAACGCCTCATCGGCGCTGTTGTTGGACGGAGACCTGTGAAAAAAATTTTGTCATTCGACTCTCCCTCCATCATAAGGGTTGTGAGTTCTGTGGATAACTCATTTTTTCGTTGGGAAGTCTTGAAATTACATCGGTGTAATGAGGTGGATGAATCTGTGCACTGCGCACGTGGACATGTGGACGGGCGAAATAACAAGTTTTCGTCATTCACAAAGACCCCTGTTTTCTCCACAGGGTTTGCCTGTTCATCCACGCGCTGTCCACAGGTCCTGTGAACGGGGCGCGGGCGCCGACTTTCGTCAGCGCCCGCGCGGGTTTCACGACTCCCTGGCCTTCTGCTTGATGCGATTTGTAAGCTCGGACACGTGGTTGAAGGTTTCGCGCTTTCCTTCATGAGCTTGGAGATCTTCTTGTTCGCGTGCATGACCGTTGTGTGATCGCGCCCGAAAGCCTGTCCGATCTTGGGCAGCGACAAGTCGGTGAGCTCGCGGCACAGGTACATGGCGATCTGGCGGGCCTCGACCACGTTGTGGCTGCGCTCCGACGATCCCATCTGTTCGATCGTCACACCAAAGTAGACGGCGCACTGGCTCATGATGAGGCTGACCGTAATCTCGTTGTCGTCCGGGTTAGACACGAAGTCCTTGAGCATCATCTGCGCCAGATTCAGGTCGATGCGCTCCTTGTAGAGGGACGCCCACGCGCCGATGCGCACGAGCGCACCTTCCAGCTCACGGATGTTGGAGGAGATGCGCGAGGCGACGTACTCGAAGACCTCGGGGGTGACCTCCAGGCCCTCGGCGTCGGCCTTCTTATGCAGGATCGCGATGCGTGTTTCCAGGTCCGGCGGCTGAACATCCACGAGCAGGCCCGAGGAGAAGCGCGAGCGCATACGGTCCTCGAAGCCCTTGAGTTGGGCGGGAGGCAGGTCGGAGGTGAGCACGATCTGCTTGTTCGCGCTGTGCAGCGCGTTAAAAGTATGGAAAAAACCCTCGACCGTCTGTTCCTTATCGCCGATGAACTGGATATCGTCGATGAGCAGGATGTCAAGCTCGCGGTAGCGGCGGTGGAAGGCCTCGACCTGAGAGTTATCCGTCTTGTTCAGGCGAATCGCGTTGATGAACTCGTTCGTGAACTCTTCGGAGTTGACGTAGCGGACCTTCAGGTGCGGCATCATCGACAGCGCGTTGTGGCCGATGGCCTGGAGCAGGTGCGTCTTACCCAGCCCGGAATCGCCATAGATAAAGAGGGGGTTGAAGGCGGTGCCCGGGGTTTCCGAGGCGGCCAGCGCGGCGGCGTGCGCGAAACGGTTGGAGGGGCCGATCACGAAGGTATCGAAGGTGAACTTAGGGTTCAGGTGCGTGGGACCGGCGTCGGTGGGGGAGGAGACCAGCGCTGGGGATCGCGCCTCTTTCCTCTTCTCCTGGTACGAGGCCGGTGCGGGGGCCGGGGGAGCGGGTGCGGGAGGGGCCGGTTCCTCCCGAGTTGTCACGAGCTCCAGGGAAGGGTCGACCGTGATCGCGATGCGCACGGTACGGCCCAGATTCACCGACAGAGCGGTTGTCAGCTTGGACTGTGCCTTCTCCTCGATCCACTGCTTGGTGAAGCCGTTGGGGACAGCCAGGAGGATCGTGCCTTCAATATCCCCGAGGGGCCGCGCGGAGCGCAGCATCGACGTCGCGACGGGGCCCAGCTCGTCTGTGGGGACCGTGTCGAGGGCCGCAGCCCACGCGCGTGTGAGGGAATTCGACTCCACGACAACCTCCGGACAGAAATACGGTGAGTTCAGTCACGACTCTGGAGTGATGTGCGTGACCTTATGACATGTCCTGAGTGTAGTCCGCACACATGCTTATACACAGACTGGGGATGGAGCTGTGGAGAACTATCACAGAATCACATGGCTGTAGTTACAACTTTGGGTCCGCAGCGTGGTGCGGAAAGCAAAAATACGCACTGCCTGTGGATAACTGTCGTCATCCACCGTTGTGGACGAGGTTGCTCCACAGCGATTTCCACAGCTGTGGAAACTGTGTGTGACGCGGTGGGTAACCCCGCCGCGTTGACTAGGCGCGCCCATCCGCTTAGTCTTGGAACTTGTTTGCGCCCATTTCGGGCGTGCGTCCCCGCTATCGCGCCCCGCGCGTCGATAGCCCAACCGATCAACGAGTGGGAAACCACTCCCCGCCGAGGAGAATTGCCGTGACCACCAAGCGGACCTTCCAGCCCAACAACCGTCGTCGTTCGAAGACGCACGGCTTCCGTCTGCGCATGTCGACCCGCGCCGGCCGCGCCATTCTGGCTGCCCGCCGTCGCAAGGGCCGCGCCAAGCTGTCCGCCTGAGACACCCCGGTGCTGCCGCGCGCGCACCGCATGGTTGACCCAGCGGATTTCACCGCCGCGATCCGACAAGGAGCGCGCGCAGGGGATCCGCTGGTCGTCGTCCACGTCCGAGCCGACGAGGAGCGCAACAGCCGCCTCGTCGGTTTCGTCGTACCCAAGCGGGAAATCAAACGCGCCAACGGACGCAACCGTGTCAAGCGACAGCTCCGTCACCTCATGCGCGAGCGCGTCGACGACCTGCCGGAAGGAACCCGGCTCGTCGTGCGCGCCTCCTCCAAAGCCCTCGGCGTGCCCTCCACAGAACTCGGCACCCACCTCGACCGCGTCATGGAGCGAGCGTGGCGCAAATGGAACGCGCGATGACCGTCGTGAGGCGAGTGCTTGTCGCACTCGCCTCCGCGCCCATCGTCGCCTACCAGCGCTACATCTCCCCGGCCCTCGGCCCCCGGTGTCGATACGTGCCCACCTGCTCCAACTACGCGCTGACAGCGATCCGCGTCCACGGACCCATCAAAGGTCTGATCCTCGCGTCCTGGCGGTTGCTTCGATGCAACCCCTGGAGCCACGGGGGGAGTGGACCACGTGCCCGACCGCGGACGCTGGAAGCCCGACCCGTGGATTCCACCCGAGGACTGGGCCGGGCACGACAACTGGGAACGTCCCGCCCCCATGGGACTGGGCCCCGAATATGACCTGACCGAGCAGCCGACAACGGCCTCGGACAACTAAGGAACAACGAAACAGCGGCGCGAAGGCGCCACGGCGAAAGCGAAAACTATGTTCGACGCAATGCTCCACCCCTTCGCGTGGGCAATCTCCTACGTGTGGGTCTGGATCCACGACCTCCTCGTGCTGCTCGGAATGTCCTCCGGCTCCGGCATCGCGTGGGTTCTGTCCATCGTGCTGCTCACCATCCTGGTGCGCATCGCCATCATCCCGCTGTTCCTTAAGCAGATCCGCTCCTCGCGTGCCATGCAGGCCATCCAGCCCGAAATGCGCAAGATCCAGGAGAAATACAAGGGCAAGAAGGACCAGGTCAGCCGTCAGAAGATGATGGAAGAGACCCAGGCCCTGCAGCGCAAGCACAAGGTCTCGCCCTTCGCCTCCTGTCTGCCGATGCTCGTGCAGATGCCCGTCCTCTTCGGCATGTACCGAGCCATTATCGCGGTTTCTTCGATCTCCGCCGGCACCTACACCTACCGCGGCGAGGCCACCGACCACCTCGGCCCCCTGACCGCCTCCGTCTCCGAGGAGATCGTCAACTCCACCGTCTTCGGCGTCCCGCTCTCCCACACGCTGCGCGAGTCTCTCGGCCAGCCCAGCGTCGTCGCCGTCTTCGTTGCCGCGATCGTCCTCATGGTCGGCCTGCAGTTCTTCTCCATGCGCCTGTCCTTCTCGCGCAACATGCCCGACATGGGCGACAACCCGATGGCCCAGTCGCAGCGCTCCATGATGTACGTGATGCCGCTGATGTTCATCGTCTCCGGCGCGTTCTTCCAGATGGGTGTCGTCATCTACACCGTGACAGCCTCCTTCTGGGCCCTCGCCCAGTCCTTCTGGACCATCAAGGTCATGCCGACCCCCGGCTCCCCGGCCTACGCCGACCTGCTGTCCTCGCGCGAGTCCGCCTACCAGGAATGGGCCAAGCCCTACTTCCAGAACTACGACCGTGAGCGCGCCGCCCTCGGCGCACCCGGCTCCGACCCGCGCGTTGAGGAGCTCAACGAGCGCACCCTCGCCGAGGTTCGCGCCAAGGCCAAGAAGCAGCACGTCGCCTCCGACTTCCCCGCCTCCATGACCCCCGGCGAAATCGTCACCGTCTACCGCAACCTCGCCAGCCAGTCCTGGACGACCCTGCCCGACGAACAGTGGATGCACGGCCTGACCCTCGCCGTCGAAAAGCGCCTCGCCAAGCAGGAAGCCTCCGCCCAGCGCGCCGAACTGCAAAAGAAGCAGCGCGAGCGCCGCACCGCCGAGCGCGAGGCCGCCAAGGCCTCGTCCGAGGCCCCCTCCGAGTCCCAGGAATCCGCGCCCTCGCACAGCTCCCTGAGCGCCGACGAGATCGAGCGTCGCCGCGTCGAGCGACGCAAGGCTCGCCGCCGCTCCGGCAAGAAGCGCTGACCCCTTTAGATTCACGGTCCCAGAACCCCACCGGGTACCCTGGACACCAGCAAGACCCCATTCCCCACCACGGAGGACCCGTCATGAGTGACGACAACGCAGGCAAGCTCACCCGCCTCGAAGAAGAAGGCGAAATCGCCGCCGACTACCTGGAAGAACTGCTCGACATCGCTGACCTCGACGGCGACATCGAAATCGACGTCGAAAACGGCCGCGCATCCGTCGAGATCGTCGCCGACGACCCCGAGGCGCTCGACCGCCTCGTCGGCGACGACGGAGAAGTCCTGGATGCTCTCCAGGAACTGACCCGCCTGGCCGTCCAAACCGAGACCGGCGAACGCTCCCGCCTCATGCTCGACATCGCCGGCTTCCGCGCCGAACGCAAGGAAGAGCTGCAGGACATCACGCGCGAGGCCATCGCCCGCGTGCGCTCCACCGGCGAAGCCGTCAAGCTCGACGCCATGAATCCCTTCGAGCGCAAGGTTTGCCACGACGTCGTCGCCGAAGAGGGCCTGACCTCCGAGTCCGAAGGCGCCGAACCCCACCGCCGCGTTGTCATCCTCCCCGAGGAATCCGACGGTGAGTGAGAACCCGAACGGGACGGGAAGGGGTCGCCAGGTGGGCGACCCCTTCGTCCCAGAAGAGCCCACTCAGGCGGTCCGCGACTTCTTCGGCCACGCCTTCTCCGACGTTGCCGAATACGCGCGCATGCTCGAGGAGGAAGGTGAGCTGCGCGGCCTGCTGGGCCCGCGCGACATGGAGCGTATCTGGTCGCGCCACATCGTCAACTCCGCGGCCGTCCTCGACTTCATGCCCCGTCGTGAAGGACAGGAAGTCTTGGACGTCGGCTCCGGTTCCGGCCTGCCCGGCATCGTCATCGCCGCATGCCGCCCCGACCTGCACGTTCACCTGGCCGAGCCCATGGTGCGCCGCGTCGAGTGGCTCGAAGACGTCGTTGAAGGCCTGGGCCTGGACAACGTGACAATCCACCAGGCGCGCGCCGAGGAACTGCGCGGCAAAGGCAAGGCGGATGTGGTCACCGCCCGCGCCGTCGCCAACATGAGCAAGCTCGTGCGCATGACCTCCAAGCTCATTGCTCCCGGCGGCTCGCTCGTCGCCCTCAAGGGCCGCCGCGCCCCCATCGAGGTCGAGGAAGCGTCGATGGAACTGCGTCGTCACCACTTGCGCGCCACCATCCACGAGGTGCCCTCCATCATGGAGGACGAGTCCACCTACGTCGTGGTCTGTACGCGCATCAAGTAACACGTGTCTCCGGCTGTGAGCCGGGTAGGGGCGCCACGGCTGAGGCCGCGGCGCCTCTTCGTGTGTGTTGGGTGTGTTGGGTGTGTTGTGTGTTGGGTGTGTTGGGGTTGCTTCGGGTCGCTTGGGTAGATTCTGTGTGCGGCTTTTGGACTGGCTTGGGGGTGCTCTGGTGCTGGCTTGGTGCTGGCTTTGGTGTGGCTGGGGCTTGTGTCGTGATTCCGTGCCTACGTTCCTATGCGTGCTGGCCTTGCTTGGGCTCTGTGGGGGGAATTGCTACCATAGGCGCTGCCTTGCGGCGTGTCGCCGGCGTGTCGGTGGTCTATGGTCGCAAAACCCCCCGCGTGGTTGCTTGGAAGGGCTAGGGCCGTGTGCTCTTTAGGTGGCTGTGTTGGTCGTGTTCGGCATGTCTTCGTCTGTTTGTCGGGGTGGTGTGGCTTGTTTTCGTTGGTGGCTTGGGGGGAATTGCTACCATAGGCGCTGCGTTGCGGCGTGTCGCCGGCGTGTCGGGGGTCTATGGTCGCAAAACCCCCCGAGTGGTTGCTCGGAAGGGCCGGCGTCGTGTGCTCTTTAGGTGGCTGTGTTGGTCGTGTTCGGCATGTCTTCGTCTGTTTGTCGTGGCTTGTCTTTGTTGGTGGCTTGGGGGGAATTGCTACCATAGGCGCTGCTTTGCTGCGTGTCGTCGGCGTGTCGGGGGTCTATGGTCGCAAAATCCCCCGTGGTTGCTTGGATGGGCCAGTGTCGCGTGCTCTTTAGGTGGCTGTGTTGGTCGTGTTCGGCATGTCTTTGTGTGTTGGTCGTGGTGGTGTGGCTTGTTTTCGTTGGTGGCTTGGGGGGAATTGCTACCATGGGCGCTGCTTTGCGGCGTGTCGCCGGCGTGTCGGGGGTCTATGGTCGCAAAACCCCCGCGTGCTTGCTCAAAGTGCAGTCCACCTCGGTGGAACGCGGGTGACATGGGGTGTTTGGGGTGTAGTGGACTACGGTTTGGGCGTGGTGGCGTGGGGTGAGGCGTTTTCTGTGGGGCGGCGTGTCGGGTACGTCGGGTCTCAGTGCGTGCTGCCGGGATAATCGAGCTCACTGTCGGCGCTTGAGTCGCGGTGTGGCGCGGGAGGGAGGCGCATCTTGGTGTGTGTTGGTGACGTATTTCTGTGCTGCGGCAGGGGAGGTACTGCCGCGTATGGTCAGGTCTTTCTGCGGCGGGATAGGTTGGGTATCGTGTGCTCGTGTGCTCGTGTGCTCGTGTGCTCGTGTGCTCGTGTGCTCGTGTGCTCGTGTGCTCGTGTGCTCGTGTGCTCGTTGGGACCATTGACCGCACTGTCGGAGCGGGAGTCCCGATGCAGCCTTTCCCAACCGCCGAATGTATTCACGTCGGCGCGTACACGTCAGGCGGTGCCTCTTGGCAGCCGCGTTCATGCGTCGTGGTGGTGTCGTAGCCTCGTTCGTCCGTCGACCAGAGCAAGCGATGAATATTTCAAGAATTGAATAGTATTCGAAGCGGCATCGACGTCGCTCACCTCACGGCAGTAAAACGTTTGAATGTGACTGAGGCTACGAACGGCTATTGTTTCGTCGTTTTGCTCTGCGCCTCGTGCTACGGGCGCATCTGATCGACGGATGATGCTGCGCTCTTCATCGCCAGGAGAATCGATCCTACAGAACAACACTTTTGCCGTTTGACGGATTACTTCGGCAATCCTGTGTCCATTCCTGCATCGCGGGATTTCGATGCAGGAAGTGCCGGTGGAGGCCCGTAGACTATAGGCAGTAGCTAGGAAGGTGTCACGTGACTGTAGAAAACACCCCTCTGTCCTCTCAGATCGAACGCAATATCGCCGATTTGCAGATGCTCGCGCACGCTGAGTTCCGCAAGCCGCCGTCGACGCGCATCATCGCGATCGCCAATCAGAAGGGCGGGGTCGGCAAGACAACCTCGGCCGTCAATCTCGCCGCAGGCCTCGCGCTGGGCGGTCTGTCGGTGCTTGTCATCGATGCCGACGCGCAGGGTAACGCCTCGAGCGCTCTCGGCGTCGAGCACCCCGCGGGAACACCGTCGACGTACGACGTGATGATCGGGGGAGCGGAGCTCGCGGACGTCCTACAGCCTTGCCCGGACATTGACGGCATTCTTGTGTGCCCTGCGACGATCGACCTGTCCGGCGCCGAAATTGAACTCGTGGACGTCCCGGACCGCGAGGCCCGCCTCAAGACTGCGCTTCGAGCGTACGTCTCGGAGCACCCCGAGATCGACGTAATTCTCATTGATTGCCCTCCGTCTCTCGGGCTCGTGACGCTCAACGTGATGGTTGCTGCCGACGAGGTGTTGATTCCCATTCAGGCTGAGTACTACGCTCTCGAGGGCCTGAGCCAGCTGTGGAATACGGTCGAGCGTATCGGGGCGAGCATGAACCCCGGTCTGCGCGTCTCGGGCATGCTCCTGACCATGGCCGACAAGCGCACCCGCCTGTCTGAAGAGGTCGAATCCGAGGTGCGCGCGCACTTCCCGGATCACACATTCGACACGGTTATTCCGCGCAGCGTCCGCATTTCCGAGGCCCCCAGCTACGCCCAGACCGTGATTACATACGACCCGCGAAACGTTGGTTCGATCGCCTATCGCAAGGCTGCGCTCGAACTGTGTGATCGGCTTGCCAACACACTGTAAAACAATGTTTCACGTGAAACATTGAATGTCAGCGGCGATTTTATGTAGCTAAGAACGTAATCACCACGACTCTTGACCAAAAAGTTCAACAAAGTGATCAAAGCCGCTCATCAGCTGAGCGCAGGGCATTGTTTCACGTGAAACAATGAACGAACGCAATTGAAGGAGTTATGCAATGGCGGATGTAACACCGAAGTCTGAGGGCCGTAAGGGCACCCGTAAGCATTCCGGCCTTGGCCGTGGACTTGGAGCTCTTATTCCCCAGGCGGGTGAACAGAAGTCGCCTGCTACGCCCGTCGCTCCCGCGCGTCCGCTCGATGTGTTCTTCCCGGAGGGCCCGTCCGCCAAGGGTAGGGGAGGATCCGCAAAGGACCTTTTGCAGCCCAAGCGATCCACGGCCTCGGCGAAAAAGAAGCGCCCGACCATGCCCGGTCTGGACACAGCCGGCAGCCGTCGTGCGGGCAAGCCTTCCGTCTCTATTGGTTCTGGGGTCAACGGCTCAGCTCCCAGCCCGAGCGGCCCTTCCACGCGCGTCGCTGCCCCGGTGGCCACGCCCGCCCCTCAGGCTGCGCCGGATGTTTCACGTGAAACATCCGATGAGCATGAGCTTTTGCCGGTGCCCGGCGCGTCCTTCGCTGAAATTGCTATCGATCAAATCGTTCCCAACGCAAAGCAGCCTCGAGAGGTTTTCGATGAGGACGACCTGAAGGAGCTCGCCGCTTCCATCAAGGAGGTCGGCGTTCTTCAGCCCGTCGTCGTTCGTAGCATTCCCGCTGAGGGGCGCTCCGCGAAGCTCCAGGAGTTCCTCGCTGAGAAGCCCGAGGCCCGCTACGAGCTGATCATGGGTGAGCGCCGCCTGCGCGCTTCCGAGCTCGCCGGCGAAACCACGATTCCCGCGATCATCCGAGAGACCGACGATGGAGATCTGCTCCGCGACGCGCTCCTGGAAAACCTCCACAGGGCCCAACTCAACCCACTGGAGGAAGCGAGCGCATATCAGCAGCTCATGGCCGATTTTGGCGCGACTCAGGAAGAGCTCGCCAAGCGAATCGCGCGCTCACGCCCGCAGATCGCGAACACTCTGCGCCTACTCAAGCTGCCGCCAGTCGTTCAGAAGAAGGTGGCCGCACAGGTCATCACCGCGGGCCACGCTCGCGCCCTTCTTTCCTTGGAAACGGCCGAAGACATGGAGCGGCTCGCCGAGCGCATCGTCGCGGAAGGACTCTCGGTGCGCACCACCGAAGAGATCGTCCGCCTGGGCAAGGCGAAGGCCACTCCGCGTCCGCGCGCCCGTCAGCAGCGTCCGCTGTCGCAGCTGGGGGGAGACCGTCGTGTCGGCCCTGTCCAATGCGTACGACACACGTGTGTCCATCACGGAGGGGCGTAAGAAGGGCCGAATCGTCATCGAATTCGCGGGAGCGGACGACCTCCAGCGAATCGCAGACCTCATTCTTCGCTGAGTTTGCTTCGTACGTCTTTCCGCAGATCAGAAGGAGTATGTTCCCAATCATACATTTTCCGTTCTAATCTGTGGCTGAAACTACGTTTAAACTACTCTTAAAGGATCCGACGTCGGACTCTCGCAGTACTAGAAGGAGCGAAAGGCATGCACGCTCAAAGCAGTTCGCGCACCGTGCTTTCGATGTCGGGGGCGTTCTCGTGGAATCACACCCCGATCCCGCCGTGATCGCCCGCATGTTCGGGGACGAGTCGCGCGGCCTCACAACTCTCGTTGACCAAGCCATGTGGACGCATCGCGGAGAATACGATGCGGGCTTGCCCGACCGTGACTTCTGGGATCGCATTGCAGGTGATTGCGGTCAACCCGAGCCGTCGCATGAGCTTTTGAAGGCACTGGTCGAGCTCGACTCTTCGCGCATGGCCGAGGCAAACGAGCGCTCGCTGGCACTCGTTCGCTTGCTGCGCCACCAGGGCATCCGCGTCGGCATTCTGTCCAACGCCCCATACCCGATCGCCAAGGCTATCCGCCGATCCGAGTGGGGGAGCCTCTTCGACTTTTTCGCGTTCTCCTGCGACTACGGTATCTGCAAGCCCTCGCGCGGCATCTACAGGGACGTCCTGCACCGCCTGAACACGCCCGTTGAAGACGTTGCGTTCATTGACGATCGGCGCGAGAACGTGCGGGCTGCGGAACTCATGGGCGTCCAGGGCATAGTCTGGGAGGGCGCCGACCAGGCCGAGGCCCGCCTTAAGGAACTCGGTTTCCTGTTCTGAGGCACGCGTTCACATTTTGTTGCGCGTGACGAGCGAATTTGTGGTGCTCATCCGTGCTTGGACTACCTTCGGGTCCAGCCACCTGTGTGAGTTTCGGTAGCCGCGGGGCCTGCCCGCCCGCTCGCCGTCCGCGCCGCGAGCCTTCGGCTCGGCGCGTCGTCTCGAAGCCCGGCCAGGCCCTGCAGGCCCCGCGGCGACCTCCACTTGGTCGGTCGATCTCGAAGCCCGGCCAGGCCCTGCCGACACCCCGGCACTGTAGTCGCCGCAGCGTTCCCCACGTAGACGGTTGAGATACCGACTGATGACGTAGGATCCAACGCGGCTCGTTCTCGGAGACACGAAGGGCCCGGGAGGACGACAGTCCTCCCGGGCCCGGTGCGTCTCGCAGGGTAGTACGCGAGCAAAAAGCCTAAGCGGGATCAGTCGGTGACAACATCCTCCACCGGCTCGGCGTTGTCGGCTGCCATAGCCACGTCCCCAGAGACCGCCTCGGCCTCGGCGGGTACGCGTCCGCCAGCCACGAACTCGACGATGTCAGCGCACAGCTGCGCGAACGACGAATCCTCGAGCGCATCCGCCGCCTGGGGGAGAAGCGACGTATCCGTCATACCGGGCGCAACATTGGCGTCAATAAACCAGCACGTTCCATCCTCATCGACGACGAAGTCCATACGCGACAGGTCGCGCAGACCCAGCGTCGTGTGCGCCTCCACGGCCGCGGCCTGCATGTCAGCCAAGGCCTCGGGAGAGAAACGCGCCGGAACGAAGTACTCCGACTCATCCGTCGTGTACCGCGCATCGTAGTCGTAGCGACCATCGTCCGTCACAACCTCGACGGGCGGCAGAGCGACCGGGCCGCCCTCCAGATCCACGACCGACACGGCCACGTCGCGGCCCTCGATACGCTGCTCCACCATCAGACGCTGGCCGTACGCAAACGCATCCACCATCGACCGACGCAGCTGCTTCGCATCATGCGCCGTCGAAATACCCAGTGCCGAGCCACCATCCGTCGGCTTAATGACAACCGGGAACGACACCGACCCCTCAAGCGCAGACAAGACATGCGAAGCGCCCAGCTGACGGAAAATCGCCTGCGGCAGCGTCACCCAACCCGGCGTCGCCAACCCCGCAGAACCCAGCAGCGCCTTCGCCGTCGGCTTGTTCGACGCCAACATCGAATGAACCGACGACGACCCCACAAAGGGGATCCCCAACGACTCCAAGAACGACTGCAACGAGCCATCCTCGCCAATCGACCCATGCACGAGAGGCCAAATCACGTCAGGAGCGAACGACTCAATCGCCCCCGCCAGCGACGCATCCACATCCGAGATGACAATCTCGTAGCCGGCCTGCGCCAGAATATTCGCGACGCGACGACCCGAACGCACAGACACGTCACGCTCGTGCGTCAGACCGCCCGAAATAATCAGAACTTTCGTAGCCACAGTGTGTTACTCCTTCGCAACGTTAACGATGAGACCCAGCCCCGGCCTCGTCAATTGAAGCCGTGCCAAACATGTCGACCATTTCCTTCTCCGCATTGACCACCGTTGACAGGCGGCGCACACCCTCGCGGATATCCTCGGGCGTGGGGTAGCAGAACGACAAACGCATGTGATTCGACCCCTGCCCGTCGTAGAAGAACGCCGTACCCGACACGTACGCGACCTGAGCGCGCACCGCGCGCGGCAGCATCGCCTTCGCATCCAAGCCCTCAGGCAGCGTCACCCACGTGTAGAAACCGCCATCCGGCACCGTCCACGAGCACGATGGCATGAACTCCTCGAGCGCCGTCAGCATCGAGCGGCAACGCTCCGCGTACATCGAACGGAACGACTTCACCTGCCCATACCAGTCGTAGTTGCTCAGGTAATCCGCGATCGCCATCTGGCCCACCATCGACGGGCACAGGATCGCCGACTCGAGCGCCAGGACCAGCTTCGCGCGAATCGCGTGCGGCGCGTACGCCCAGCCGATACGGAAACCGGGCGCAAACATCTTCGAGAACGAACCCAGGTAGACGACACCCTCCGGGCTGTACGAGGCGATGGCCGGCAACGGGTCATTGTGGAAGCCGAGCAGGCCGTAGGGATTATCCTCGACGATCAGAACATGCTCACGCAGGCAGATCTCCGCGATGATCGGGCGGCGCTCCGCCGACAGGGTCACGCCCGCCGGGTTGTGGTAGTTCGGGATGATGTAGATGAACTTAATTGTGCGACCCGAGGCGCGCACGTCGCGGATCGTCTCAACCAAGGCCTCGGGAATGATGCCGTGCTCATCCATGGGGACGTGCACGATGTCCGCCTGGCGGGCGCGGAAGACGCCCAGCGCGCCCACGTACGAGGGGGCCTCCGCGAGGACGACGTCGCCCGGGTTCACGAAGAGCTCGGTCACGAGGTCGAGGGCCTGCTGACTGCCCGTTGTTACAACCACGTCGTCCGGGTCGGCGCCGACGATGCCGTCGTAGGCCATGACCTCGGTGATGCGCTCGCGCAGCACCTCCCAGCCCTGGCCGTTGCCGTACTGCATGGCCTGCGCGCCGTGGTTGCGGATCAGCTTCTCCGCGGACGCGGCAAGGCGGTCGAGGGGGGAGGTCCTTCAGGTTCGGCATACCGCCGGCGAGGGAGACAACCTCGGGGCGCGAGACGACGGAGAAGAGCGCGCGAATCTCCGACGCGCGCAGGTTCAGTGCGCGGTCCGCGTAAACGTCGTACCAGGGGTCGAGGCGGTTACCCTGCGCGGGCGTGCGCGCGGACGAGACCGGGGTCGCCCCGTGTGTCGAAGGCTGAGTCAAGGGGTGCCATCCTTTACTTGGAGTCGCGTTATCCGTATAGGTAAAGTGTGCCACTTTCCTGGCTTATCGGGGCGATGAGGACCGGTGATTGGGCGCAGCGTTTCGCGTTTCCTTCGCCGAGGCCATGGTTGGGTTTCCGGGTAAGGCATGGGCGCTGCGGTTGTCGTCGCGAGTGACTGTTTCACGTGAAACAATTGATAGTGTTGAACGGTCAGCGCGGACGCACGGCTGCGCCGCTGATGTGTCGATCCGCTGGCTGGCGTGGATGCCCGTGTTGGCGACGCTCGTTCGGGGCTGGAAGGGAGAGCGATATGTCGTTTGAGTTCACTGTTCTGCCTGATGATCGTTTCATCGAGATTCTTGAGGCGTGGGTGGATTCGCCCTGGCCCAAGACCGCTGAAGATGGCTACGCCCTGCGCGACCGCTTTGGATGGACACCCTCGGAGAACAAGCCGGATGTTTTCACCTCTGATGTCGTGCCTGATGAGCTTTCCGCTGCCTTCACCAGTCGGCAGGGTGTGATTGGTTCTTTTGACTTTCCGATTACTGATATTGCGCCGGAGGAGGCTCGGGGGGATTCACTGAAGGATGCCTTGGTGATTTATCGGCGTTTCTGTGACATCCTGACGAGCCGGTATGGCAAGCCCAAGCGGCGCAAGAATAGAAATGGTTATTACCGCTCGAGTTTTGTGACGTCTCAGGGTGTTGGCGTGAGTGTGGGGGCACGATCGCTCACGTGAGTTGTGTTGTTGAGTCTCCTGAGGAGATGTTTATTGCAAGTGAGTATGCGCGTCTGGTCGCCAAGGGGTACATCGCCGAGGACGAGTAGTCGTACCCCGGGGAATTTGGTCGTGCGCGTTGTGTGGTGTGGACCGTCCGCGATCGTAGGTTTCTACCCTTGGTTTGGCTTGTGTTGATATTTCACGTGAAACAATGTTGTGGGAACGGTGGCCTACTATTTTGTCAATGATCTGCTGTTCTGCACTCGTGAACCTACGTTGTTTGAACGTTTGACAAGTTTCTCGTGTTGGGTCTATTTGTTGTCATGACAGATATGTCCGGTGTGCATGCGGGTATCGATGAGCGTGTTGCGGCTCAGTTGAAGGCGCTCAAAGTCGCGAGCGCTGAAGCAGAGCGGATGGGAGCGGCTGCTCAGGCATTCCTTGATGGTGCCAATGAAGTGGTGGGGCAAGGGTCTGATCCGTCTGGGCGTGTGTCTGTTCGGGTGGATAGTGCCGGGCGGGTCGTGGAAGTCAGTGTGGATGGCGTAGTAGATAGTCGGATTGTCTCCGCTTATGAGGACGCTATTGCTGATCGTGGTGCTCAGTTGGCTGATGTTGCATCCGATGCATATGGGCCGGATTCGCAGCCGGCGAAGGCGCTGTTGGAGCAGTACGGGTCAGCGCGTGAAAGCGCTGGCAAGGAGTCGCACGTGCCCCGCGTAGTTGGGGGGAGTACTGCGTGGACGTATGCCTGAGCGCAACCCGTATCGGAGGGGGCAGTGGTGAGCACAGGGGATCTGTCTGTCGATACTGCTGACGTCGTGACGTTGGCCGGTCGAACAGAAGCCGTGAGCGATGCCGTCAGCGAAGGAATTAGCGCACTCAATGCAGCACCTTCTTCAGATGGGTTCGGAATGATCGTGGGAGCGATCATCGGTCCTGTGCTGGGCATGTTTGCTACGTCTGCTCATGATTTGCTTGCTGCAGCTGGTACTCATGCGTCCGATACTGGCGGGGCGCTCCGTGGTGCTGCTGCGAGTTTTGAGGAGACGGAGTCTGACTCTGCAAACTCGGTGAGGACATGGATGCCATGAGCGTCGACTTGGCGGGAGCTGGTGCTTCTACGCGTGTTGCTGGCCGGGGTGCCGGAGCTGCTGCTGGTGCTGCTTCAAGCGGTGTTAGCGCGCAGGATTTGATTGCTACGCGAACCGATACGACCACTGCGGCGCAGGGTGCTGGACTTCTTGAGGACATTGAGTCAATTAGTTCGTCATTGAAGGAGGGATCCTGGCTGGGCGTGGGGCTATCCACGGTCGGCGCTGTGGCGGACGTGGCCTCGGCCGTGACGAACCCGATTGCGACGCTGGTGTCGTGGGGCGCGGGCTTCCTCATCGAGCACTTCGAACCGCTCAAGGGGTGGATGGATCAGCTGGCTGGTAATGCCGATCAGGTTCGGGCGCATGCGCAGACGTGGGCGAATACTGCTGCTGCGATGGGTGGCCAGGCCGATTCCATGGAGTCGGACGTGTCGTCGTTGTTGTGCCGGAGTGAAGGTCAGACTGCCGAAGCCGCGCGCACGAGATGTGGGAAGACCGTTGACGCACTGCGCGGTGGTGCATCGTCTACGGAAGGGGTCAGTACGGCGATCGGCATTCTGGCTGAGGTCGTGGGTATCGTACGAAGCCTGGTTGTCGGGGCGATTAGTGACATCATCGGCCAACTCGCTCAGGCGATTGCGGAGGCAGTCCTGTCGGTGGGGACTCTGGCACCGCTTGTGGCTGCTCAGATCTCTACGAAGGTCAGCGCTTTTACCGCTGATGTGTCCCCGAAGATCAATGGCCTGATCGAGGCCGGGCAGAGACTCTCGCACAGTGTCACCGATCTGTCTGGAAAGGCGACAAGCATGAAGGCCGGCCTGGCTGCGGTGGTTCCGGGCTTCGGCATGATGGGCAAGCGCGGCAAGATCGATGACTTGGTCGACCACGCGTCTTGGGTCAAGGGCCGCCGGTCGCGCTCGACGCCTGACGGGGTTTCAGCCGTTGATCACCTCGCTGACATGAACCAGCAGCGCATCAAATTCCGGGCCACGCGCGTTGGCTTGGAACGTACCGTGGACCGCATGACCTCTCCCTTCAAGAGCGCACTGGATAAGCATTTCCCGAACCGAAACAGCCCGCGTAACCCGCGCTCGCACATGACGGTCAAACGACGCAATGAGAGCATTAGACATCTGCGAGAGCAAGGTGTGGATGACCGTGTAGTCGACGATCTGAATGACACTGCAGCAGATTTGACTGCTGCGCGTGTGGCTGAGGCTCGCGCTGCGGAGCGCATGGGGCACGCCGGTTTGGAGGCTAAGTGGGATGAGATGGGGATCGTTCAGGCCGGCGGCGTGGGCGGTCCGGGCACCGGTCGTAGTCACGTGGACACGATTGGGTGTCGGCCTGGGGAGTTGCATGTGGGGGAGTGTAAGGGTGGCACGAGCGCCAAGATCGGGACCTACGAGGTTGACGGGGTCGAGGTCGAGCAGAGTTCGGCTGCCTACGTGGGGGACCGCCTGGCTAAGGACACGGACTTTCACCAGAAGATGCGTGAGAACCCGGCGTTGTGGGAGGCCGTCAAGGATGGGCGTGTCACGGTGTATTCCGACGTCGCGATTGCCCGCAGTGGGAACGCAGGGAGAATAGACTTTAAGACCGACCCGATTGAGCTGGACCCAGCCCACATCGCCCGCATCGACCAGGCCATCAAGGGCTACTAGAGGAGGATCATGTCTTTTGAGTTCACTGTGTTGTCTGATGATCGTTTCATCGAGATTCTTGAGGCGTGGGTGGATTCGCCTTGGCCTAAGACCGCTGAAGATGGCTACGCCTTACGCGACCGCTTCGGATGGGTACCCTCGGAGAACAAGCCGGATGTTTTCACCTCTGATGTCGTGCCTGATGAGCTTTCCGCTAGCTTCACCAGTCGGCAGGGTGTGATTGGTTCTTTTGACTTTCCGATTACTGATATTGCGCCGGAGGAGGCTCGGGGGGATTCGTTGAAGGATGCCTTGGTGATTTATCGGCGTTTCTGTGAGATCTTGACGAGCCGGTATGGCAAGCCCAAGCGGCGCAAAAATAGGAACGGGTTTTACGACGCTTTTTATGTTTCTCCGCAGGGGGTGGGTATCAATCCGGGAGGGTGTCGTTCCTTCGTTGAATGCTACGTTAAGTCTCCTGAGGAGATGTTTATTGAGAGCGAGTATGCGCGTCTGGTCGCCAAGGGGTATATCTCGGAGGATGAGTAGTCGCGGTGGGTGGTCTCGGCACCCGGGCGCGGCTGACCTCGACCTGGGAGGCGCAGTCGGATTGTTTCACGTGAAACAAACAACGGCCCTCGGGCCTAATGCAGGAGTGGAGAGAGCCAAGAGGTCATCGACACGGCGATAGACATACTAGACCCAGTCGGCGACGAAGCCGAGGATCGGTGGTCCGGTCGCCTCATGGGCTTGCCGGTTATGGGGCTCTTCGCATTTTTGGGGTGTGGGGGTGGTGTTGGCATGGGGTCGGGGCCTGCCCGATGATTGAGGTTGCAACACTTCAAACGCTGGGAGGCCCCGACATGTCTCATGCTACCTTTTCCGCTCCGGATATGACGACCTATTGCGGGTTGGAGGAGCTGGGCTTAGTGGCCGTGGGGATGCGCTGCCAGGGGGGGCGGGTTCGTCCTGAAGTGCCGTGCCGCTAGTCCTGCTCGGCTGTGTCCAGGGTGTGGGCGCCCGGGGTATTCGCTGGGGTCGCGTACCCGGCGCTTAGCGCACGAACCGCGGGGGCATCAGCCCACGACGCTGGCGGTGTATGTGGGACGTTACCGATGTCGTGCGTGTTCTCGCTCCTGGTGTGATGACATCAGCCAGGCGGCTCCCCCACGCGCCAAACTCTCCTTTGGGGCCTTGCGCTGGGGACTTGTGTGCTTGATCGCTGACAATATGTCCATGAATCGGATCGCCGCTCACCTGGCGGTAGCCTGGCATACCGCCAACGAGGCGATACTGGCCTATGGGGAAGAACTCCTGCTGGCGGATTCGACTCGTTTTGAAGGCGTGCGCGTCATTGGGGTTGATGAGCACGTGTGGCGTCATCGGGGTGGGGACAAGTACGCCACGGTGATCGTGGACTTGACCCCTGTACGCGACCGTACGGGCCCGGCCCGCCTCCTGGACGTGGTGCAGGGCCGCTCCACACGCGTCTTGTCTTCCTGGCTGGCCGCGTGCCCCCAAGAGTGGAAGGACAACATCGAGATCGTGGCGATGGATGGGTTCAGTGGCTACAAAAGCGCAGCAGCCAGCCAGCTTCCAGGGGCGGTGGCAGTGATGGATCCCTTCCACGTTGTTCATATCGCTATCGACGCCCTCGAGCAGTGCCGCCAGCGCGTCCAGCAAGAAACCCTGGGGCATCGCGGCCGCAAGGGCGACCCCTTGTACGCGGCCCGCAAAACGCTCCTGACCGGCACCGACATCCTCACCGACACATCCCAAGCGCGCTTGGATGCCTTATTCGCCTGCCCCGACCACGCTGACGTGCACACCACCTGGAGAATCTACCAGGACCTCCTAGCGGCCTACCGTGATCGTGACCCCAGGCGCGGCAAAAACACCCTCCACCAGCTCATCACGACGATCACCCGCCCGGACTTGCCACACACATGCATCGAACTAGCCCGCATGGGCAGAACCTTCAAACGCAGAGCCAGGGACATCCTGGCCTACTTCGACCACCCCCACACCAGCAACGGCCCCACCGAAGCCATCAACGGACGCCTCGAACACCTCCGCGGCATCGCCCAAGGATTCATCAACCACCGAAACTACCGCCTACGCTGCCTCCTCCACTCCGGGGGGATTCCAACACCTCCTACACCCTTAAATGCGAAGAGTCTGTTATCCCTGTGACACCACAGGAAAGACGGTGACATATGCCGCGCGAAGTGTTACGATGCCAGTAGCAAAGCCAGCCGTTGACCCTCCGCTGATATGGAGACGCCGATGACTGGCTTTTAATCTATTGAGGAGCAGCAACGTGGCCAGTTTTTCCGAACGTACAGCGATCCTTGTCGATGGTGGGTTCTACCGCCTTCAGGCAAAGAAACTGTTTGGTGACAAGACCCCCGAGGAACGTGCAGATGAGCTATTTTCATACTGCATACGCCACCTCAACAAGGGGAGTGCTGAAGAGGCAAGCCTCTACCGGATCTTCTACTACGACTGCCCGCCATCAACGAAAGTGGTTTTCAACCCCATCACGAAGCGCCAGGTGAACCTTGCCCAGAGTGACCAGTATCGATGGATGAGCGCATTCTTCGATGCATTGGTGAAGAAGCGCAAGGTTGCCTTGCGAAGAGGCGAAGAGCTATCAAGCGGCGGTGAATACACGCTGCGGCCCGGAGTACTGAAGGATCTGTGTGCGGGTAGAAGGACCGTCGAGAGCTTGACCGATCGCGATATTCGACTCACCATCACGCAGAAGGGAGTCGATATGCGTATTGGTCTCGATATTGCTTCGTTGGCCGAACGTGATCTCGTCACGCAGATCATCCTCATCTCTGGTGACTCTGACTTCGTACCCGCCGCAAAGTATGCTCGTAGACGTGGTATCGATTTCGTACTTGATCCGATGTGGCACAAGGTATCCACAAGCCTGAATGAGCATGTTGACGGTATCAAATCGAGCGCAAGGCGCCCTTCGAAATAACTACGCGAACATCCTCCTTCTTGGATTTGGTACATTGCGGGTTGCTGTCTCAAGCGCGGTTGAGACGGCATGCAAAAAGTCCGCAGCCCATGAGGGTCTGCGGCTTGTGGCTTACTCCGGCGGAGCCGGGAGTAGCTCAGTGGCGGTCGGCCTTGCGCGAACGCTTCGCGTCGGCGAGCTCGTTGAGCTGATCGATGTGGGCCTGGGCAACCATGACGTCGATGGTAGAGAACATGTGTGGGCTCCTCGTGGGATCGTATTTGATGGTGTGTCCCTGTTTGACGAGGCCGGGGTTCGCCCGGCGATTCTCGTACGTGGAGCGTGCCAACGCGGGTGGCGTCGGCGCGACCCTGCGTGTTCAAACAAGAAAAGCGCCCGGCGAGCTTGGCAGCTGTGTCAGGCGCTTGATGGTTATAGTTTATCCCTCGAAATTTGAGTATTCAACCGTGCAGACTGTCAGCTGCATCGCAGCCGAAACCCAGCAATCACAAAGAAAAGTGGCTGTCTGAACAGATTTCAGTAAATCGTAAATCAGCGCTCACAATTCGGGGTGTGTTGGGTGTCGTGCTCTATCGGAGTACATGTGGGCGGGTGTGGGCACGTTGTGGGACAACATGGTGCAGAGCGCTTAGGAATCTGACCTATTTGTTACTCTCCAAAAGTTGCACGTAATTCGGTTGTCCGACAAGTTTTCAACAGTCTGAAAACCGCAGAATTTCAACGATGTGGTTTCAAAGTTTGAAATATGGGGGAGGGAATTACGTGCGACATTTTCGGGGAACTGTGTCGTTGATGCTCGGTGATCCGGTGTGTCGCGAGCCGGCGTGCGGAGGATCGATGCTCGGAAACATTGCGCTTGCTAACGGTGCGCAGTGCTGAGAGAGCGAGGGAGGCGTAACAGGAATAGAATGATAACGATTCTCATTCACTACGTGTTATTCACCTAGAGGACTCCCTCCATGAACCCCACGAAACACAGGAGCCCGGGCCGCGCAGCTGCCCGGGCCTTCGCCGCGATGAGCCTCGCGGCTGCCTCCTTCCTCGCGCCAGCAGGAGCCCATGCCGCCGACGAGGCGAATACGGAACTCGACTCGGCCACCGAAACGGCCGCGACCGAGGCAGCAGCCGACGTCACACACGCGGTCGCGCGTTCCGCCGACGAAACTACCAACGACGCGGCCGCCACCCTAGAAGCCGACGCGGCCACAGCCTCGGCAAGTGGGGGAGTGACCACCTGCGACGCCATGCGCACCCCACCTGCCGGCACCACGGCCACCCTGGACCGCGGCCACGCCGACATCTTCGACCTCACCTCCGACGCGGCCGGCACCCTGACGCTCCGTATTAAAGAGGACGCCACCGGCTCCGGCGTGCTGCGCGAGCCCGAGCAGACGCTCCTCGCTGTCTCCAAGGGCACCCTCACTCAGATCCCCGCCGACATCAGCCAGGCAACCGGCGCGCCCGCCGCCGCCTACCTCCTGGGCCAATCCGGCGACAACCAGGCCACCGTACTGTGGCCCGGCTGGGATACCCTCGGCGTCGCCGCCGGCGGATACGACGCCGCGCGCTTCCACATCACCTACTCTGGGCCGGCCGACGGGCACATCTACGCCTTCACCTCCAGCTTCGCAGAAGGATTGAAAGCAGTCACCGCCGATGGCAGCTACGACCTGGCACCTGAGGGCGACGACATCGACCAGCCCTACGCCGCCCACAAGCACGTCAACTGGCTCTTCACCCGCGCCGGGCGCTACACGCTGACCGTCCAAGCCAGCGCCTGGACCCCCGGAAACACCGGCGAAGCCAACGCCGACGCCCCCGCCCGCACCTACACGATCGACGTCGCCGACGAAGCCTCGTGCCTCGCCGAGGCCTCCGCCGCCCCCGGCGCCAACGACGCGCCCGCCCCCGGCGTCGGACCCGGAAACGACACCGCCCAGCAGGGCGGCTCCGGGCAGGAGCTCAGCCAGCCCGGCGATAATGCCGCGCCTGGCTCCGCCCTCCCCGCCTCCCGCGCCCGCCGCGCCGACAACGACCGGCCCAGCCCAGACCTCGGGCACGGGAAGCACCGGTGGCACGGGAAGCACCGGGGGAGCGGGCAGCACCGCAGGCACCTCCGGCGCGCGCACCACCACGACCCCCACGGGCGAGCGCTGCGTCGCCACCCGCGTCACCCGCGAGGCCACCGAGGCCGAGTCCGCCACCCTGGCCTCGAACAGCGCGCCCGCGAACACCGCGCGCACCACGCTGACCGTGAGCGTCGGCGACGGTGCCTCCGGCAACGCGACCGACGGGCACTTCGACCTGGGCCCCGCCATCGAAAACGGCACCCTCGTCGCCCGCGTCAAGGACGACCGCAGCCAGCCCGCCCAGTGGGTCGACCCCTCGTCCCTGACCTTCGCCCTCGGTGACGCCGCGCGCATCACCGCGCCCGCCGACCTCGGCTTCGTCGCCACCCCCGGCTCCAGCGTCTGGCTCATCCCCTCCACCCAGATCGCGGGCGTGCCGTGGCTGGGCCTGAACTCCCAGCGCGAAGAAATCGTCACCGGCACCACCGGCGGCGTCCAGTTCACCCTCGACGCCGTCGAAGGCCCCGGCCGCGTCGCGGTCTTCAACGCCGGGTCCCTGGGCTCCGGCGTCGGCGAGCACGTCTTCGACGGCCCCGGCTCCAGCTACACGCTCGGCGCCAACACCCACGCCCACCAGAACTGGGTGTTCACCGCGCCCGGCACCTACACACTCACCATCTCCATGCGCGTTACCCCCGCGGGCGCTGCCCTGACCGGCTCCGGCTTCGGCAGCGGCGGCGAGCTCACCGCGACCGGCGCGACCGGCCCCAGCGGTCGCCCCATGATCTCCCAGGTCGTCGGGCGCACCGCCTCCGGCAAGGACTGCGACCTCTCGCTGGCCACCACCGGCGCCGACACCATCCCACTGGCCGTCGTCTCACTCACGTGGGCGCTGACCGGCGCGGCCTGCGTGTGGGTGGGCGCGATCGGCCGCCGCCGAGCGGAGCGTGCGGATTCGTGAGCACTCATTCACGAGGCCCCCTCTCCTTCATCCCCCGCCGCCCCTCTCGTGGGTGGCGGGGGAGTGGGTGTGGGAGCACTGACGCATCGTTTGCGATTATGAGGGTCGTGGCCGTCGCCGGCTGCCTCGCCCTATCCGTCGGCGTCGCCGGGTGCACGCCCGCGCCCGACCCCGCGAGCGATGGTGAACTGCGCGTCGTCGCCACGACCGGTATCCTCGCTGACCTCGTGCGCAACGTCGCTGGAGACCGCGCCCACGTCACCCAGATGGTCCCCAACGGGGCGGACCCGCACTCGTGGGAACCCTCCCTGCGCACCGTGCGCGACGTGGCCTACGCGGACGTCGCCTTCTCCAACTACCTCATGCTCGAGGAGCACGCCCTCATCCGCGCCCTCGACTCCAACCTGCCCGCCGGCTCGCGCTCCGTCTCCGTCGCCGAGGAGGCCGCCAAGAACGGCGCGACCATCCTCCCCCTCGTCGAAGACCGGGCGCTCGACACCCCCTGGCTCGGCATGCGCGTGTGGGGCGACGGCGCCGACATGGGGGCCACCAGAGCCTCGCAGATCGACCTGACGACCACCGGCGTCGACGGGTCCGGACAGGCCGCCGCCTACCTCACCACGTCGTTCGGGCAGCCCGAAATCGCCTTCGCGACCTCGGACGGCTTCAACGCCGCAGGCGGATACGACACCGACACCGCGCAGCTGCCCGCCGATGCCCATCAGCATATGAGCTGGGCGTTCACCGCCCCCGGCGTCTACCGCGTCCACTTCCGCGCCAACCTGCGCACCACCCCCGGCGCCACGCCCGTCAGCGTCGGGGAAGGCACCGCCGTCTTCGCCGTTGGCACCCCGCCCGAGGAGATCGCCGCCAGTGAGGGCCGCCGCGTCTGTCCGCCGGCCACGCCGACATCACCGTCAACCTCACCACCAAGCGCGTCGAACTCGCCTCCGACGCCGGCGCGCTCAGCGGGGACGAGGCCTCGGCCCCCTGCGTCGGCGCATCCAGCGCCGGGGCGGTTGTCGCCTCCACCATGGAATGCACCGACCTCGACCAGGTCGTCATCGAAGTGCCCACCCGCGCGCTCACGACGATCCCCGGGGAGGCCTCGTTCCGATTCATCGGCGAGCCCGGCGCGAACGTGTACATGCTCCCGCAGGCCGTCCTCGGCAAGCACGTCCACGGCGACATCGACCCCCACCTGTGGCACGACGTCCACAACGCCCAGGCGTACGTGCGCGTCATCCGCGACTCGCTGATCTCCGTCGACCCCGACGGCGAGGCCACCTACCGGGCCAACGCGGCCGCCTACCTGACGCGCCTCGACGAGCTCGACGCCACCGTCGCCTCGACCATCGCGACCATCCCCGAAGAGCGCCGCAAACTCGTCACCACCAACGACGCGTACGCGTACCTGGCGAACGCCTACGGCCTCACCGTCGCCGGCTTCGTCGCACCCAACCCCAGCGTCGAACCCTCCATCGCCGACCGGATCAAACTCCAGGCCACCCTGTCCGACTCCTCGATCCCCGCGGTGTTCCTCGAGCCCAACCTGGCGCGCACCCGCTCCACCCTGCGCACCGCCGCCACCGACGCGGGCGTGGACATCTGCCCCCTGTACGGCGACACCCTCGACGACCAAGCACCCACCTACATCGACATGATGGAACACAACGCCCGCTCACTGGCACGCTGCCTGGGCGGCAAGGAGATGCCATGAACACTCATTCCTGCTTCACTTCCGGCCGGCGCGGGTCCTGCCCGCCCGCTCACCGCCACGCCGCGAGCTTTGCTCGGCGTGTCGGCTCGAAGCCCGGCCAGGCCCTGCAGGACCCGCGCCGGCCTCATGCGGTATCAGCGAACGAATCCGCCCCCGGGGCTATCCGGAGGCCTTTCCGCAAGCCCGGCCAGGCCCTGCCGCCGCCCCCGGGACGGAGCCGACGGATGACCAGCGCCTTGTCGCGCTCCGCGCGCCTCGGCATGTCGATGCTCTCGCTTCTCGTGTCGGCCTTCCTCGTCATCGCGGGTGCCCCCTCTTCTGTTGCTGACCCGAGTCCCGACCCCGACCTCGCGCAAAGCGTGAGCGCTCACGAGGAGTGGTCGAATGAGGCCACCGAGATCAGCGTCGGGCACGTCGACCTCGGCCCCCGGCTCATCGATGGGCAGTGGCGGGCTGGCCTGCGCCACGACGCCGACGGGGGCGCCGTGTGGCGCGACCCCAACCAGACCGTCCTGCGGGTCAGTGACGCGGCCGTCATGACCGCGCCCGACTCCGCCGACTACCCGTTCCTGGCCGACGTCGCCGGCAAGCCCGTGTACGTCGTCCCCCAGACGCAAAATCCGAACGTCGTGTGGCTCGGCTGGAACACGCAGGACCCCGCCGTCACCGCCACCATCGACCGCGGCCTCACCATGCGAGTCGGCCCCGTGAGCGGCCCCGGCCGCGCCTGGCTGTTCCTCCAGTCCGGCACCTTCGGCAAGCCCCTCCTGCTCGCCGACTCCGCCGCCGCGCCCGGTGACGTGTGGATCGACTCGGGCACCCACGTACACGCCAACTGGGCGTTCTCCGCGCCCGGCACCTACACGGCGACCGTGACCTTCCTGGGCACGACCACCACCGGCGAGGCCGTCAGCGCCTCCACCACCCTGCGCTTCGCCGTCGGTGACGCCGCGTCCGCGTCCGAGGCCTTGGCCATGGCTGCGCCCGCCACCTCCTCCGCTGCGGCCACGTCGGGCTCCGCCGCACAGGGGGCCGGTTCCTCCGGCAGTGCGCCCTCCGGTGGCGCATCCCAGGGGACCGGCTCCGAGGTGTCGAACCCGGGTGCCTCCGCTTCCTCCTCCGAGGGCGGCCTGCCCGACTGGGCGTTCATCGCGATCATCGCGGTCGCGCTTCTTTCCGTCCTCATCATCGGCGCCCTTGTTGTCGCGCGCTCGCGCCGCAGCCGCGCCGAACAGGCCGCTGCCATTGCCGAGGCCGACTCTATCCTCGCGCCCCTACCCACCGCCCCGGGTGGGGAACGCGGGGAGGCGGCCCCGGCCTCGTCCGACTCCGCGCCCACCCAGGGTGAGGGATCGGGAGAGCGCGGCCCCGGCCTCGTCGATCGGGGAGGGGAGCAGTGAGCCAGCTGCGCGTCACCGGACTGGGCGCGTCCCTGGGTGGGCGCAGCGTCCTCGAGGGCGTCGACCTGGAGGCCCGGGCCGGGGAGCTCGTCGGCCTCATCGGACCCAACGGCGCCGGGAAGACCACGCTGATCCGATCGATCCTGGGGCTCATCCCCTCCAGCGGGCGCGTCGAGACCGACGGCGCGATCGGCTACGTGCCGCAGCGGCACGAGTTCGCGTGGGACTTCCCGATCAGCGTGCGCGACGCCGTCCTCCAGGCCGTCACCGTGCGGCGAGGCCTGCTCGGGCGCGCGCGCACCCCGCACTTCCGCGCGGTCGAGGAGGCACTCTCGCTTGTCGGCATGCGCGACCTCGCCAAGCGTCCCATCGGCGAGCTGTCCGGCGGGCAGCGCCAGCGCGTCCTCGTCGCCCGGGCCCTCGCGATCCGGCCTGCCGTGCTGCTCCTCGACGAGCCCTTCACCGGCCTCGACATGCCCACGCAGGAGATGCTCATGGACCTGTTCCGCGCGCTCGCGGACGGCGGGCGGGCCCTCCTCATGACGACGCACGACCTCATCGGCGCGCGGGCCGGCTGCGACCGGCTCTACCTGCTGCGCCGAACGATCGTCGCCTCCGGGCGGCCCGAGGAGCTGGCCGACGCCGACCCGTGGATCCGCGCCTTCGACGTGCGACCTGACAACCCGATCCTCGACGCCCTAGGAGTGCGCGCATGAGCACCGTCATCCACGCGGCCGGCCATGGCCTCGTCCCTGCGGCGGACTTCCTGAGCCCCATCGACTTCTTCCGCGACCTGACGAATCCCGCGCTCGCGTTCCTGCCGCGCGCGCTACTCATCGCGGTGGTCGCCGCGCTCGTGTGCGGCAGCGTCGGCGTGCACGTCGTCCTGCGCGGCATGGCGTTCATCGGCGATGCGGTCGCGCACTCCGTCTTCCCCGGGCTGGCGATCGCCTTCGTGTGCGGCGGATCCCTGGTGCTGGGCGGCGCGCTCGCGGGCGTCGTGACCGCCGTGCTCGTGGCGCTGCTGGCGCAGAACCGGCGGCTCAAGGAGGACTCCGTCATCGGCGTGCTCTTCGTGGGCGCGTTTGCGCTGGGCGTCGCGATCATCGCGCGGGCGCCCGGGTACGCGGGGAGCCTGCAGGACTTCCTCTTCGGGTCGATCACCGGTATTCCGGCGTCGGATGTGCCCGTGGTGATGGGTGGCGCTGCGTTGGTGCTGCTCATGCTGTTCCTGGCGCACCGGCCCATCGTGGCGGTGACCCTGGACCGCGAGAGCGCGCGAGCGGCGGGCGTGCACGTGCTCGCTGCCGATCTGTCTTTGTATGTCGCCGTGGCTTTGGCCGTCGTGATCTCCGTGCAGACGATCGGCAACGTGCTGGTCCTTGCTTTGTTGGTGACCCCCGCGGCCACCGCGCGTCTCCTGTGCGACCGGCTGGGCACCATGATGATCCTGTCGCCCGTGCTGGGGGCCGCCGGGGGCCTCGTCGGCCTGTACCTCTCGTGGTCCTTGGACGTGCCCACGGGCGCCACGATCGTCCTGGTGCTCACCGCGTGCTTCGTACTCGCATGGGTCTTCGCGCCGAGGCACGGGGTCCTCGCGCGGAGGCTGCGCGAGAGGCGGGGGTGAGGTGCTGCTGTTGGTTGCGCGGCGCAGGTGCGCGTGACTCATTGAGCGGGGTGCTGCCGAGGGGTGGCACCCCGCTTGTTGGTATCTGTGGTTGAGTGCGTGGTTGATGCGTGGCTGCGCGTTTGCGTGTGCGCGCGCCTGTAGGCACAGGTGCCAAATGTTTCACGTGAAACAATGCGAGGGTGGTAACGGGTTCGAACCTGGACTTGGGCGGTTGTGCGGGCGGTACGTGGTGCTGCTTCTGTTGCCTGTGGTGCGAGTGGTGGAGCAATGAAGTGTGGAGCGGCTGTTTCACGTGAAACGCATGTTTGTGGCGCTGGCGTCTGTTCCTGTTGCGGCTTCGAGGTCGTGGCGTCGCTTGATTCTATGAATCATAGATGCCTCTATATGAGGTTCTATGACGCAAAAATGGGCTTCTATGAGCTATGAAGGGGCCTCTATGTCATAGAAACGCCCTTCTATGACATAGAAATGGGGTTCTATGAGATAGGAATGGGCTTCTATGAATTGAGGCGAGTGACGGGCACCAGTCTTTGGGTGACTTGAATTGTGCTATGGACGTGCCTGGGCCTCCTTGATGGTGTGCGTTCCGAAAGCTGGGCTGATTCCGGATGGGGACTTGACCTGGCTTGGTGGTCTTGGGTTGGAGGCGGCGGCCGGTTTGAATCGGCGCCAGAAGGAGGCGTTGGTCGACATGCGTCATGGGCGTACCTGGAGCAACGGGGAATATAGGGAGCATTTGGTGTGACCGCTGAGGAGGCACGCTCGGATCTGCGCGACCTCGTGTCCCGAGGCCTGGTGACGTCCACGGGTGAGCGACGTTGGGTGCGTTACGAGCTTGCTGCGAAGGCTTGACCGTGGTGTGGTGTTGTCCCGATGGCCTGTGTCCACCGGGACAACTGTGGGGATGATGTGGGGGAGTGTTCCTCAGATTGATGACCGTGTCGTCGTCGATGACGATCTTGGTGTGGTCATTGTTTCACGTGAAACAATCTGGTGTTAACGGGCTAGTTCTCGTATCCTTTCTAGTGGATGGGTACTTCTGCTCTCACTATGCGCTGGAAATCTGATCTGCCTCTCTACGTGCATCGACTCGGCTCATATAGTTGAGTATTGGTATCAGGTGTGTTCGGGATCGATCCAATCGATATTGCGCACTACAAATGAGCCATCGTCTTCTTCTGTTAAAAAAATGATGATTGAAGAGTAGTACTCCTCTTGCGTTTCGCTTGCCTCAACTGTGTGCAAAGTTGTATATTCACGGGTGTCGTTGGTTGGTCCTATACTACTGAATCTAGCACTCTTTTGAGACAGTGAGAGGTGCACACACAATCCTGAGATACCGCTTGTTCGTAGGTAGCAACCGAAGGCGCTATTCCCATCTGGTTGGATGTTGATCTCTAAGGGTACTGTAACGATTCTGTTTTCGTGGTAGCTTCGCATGTCCTCAGAAAAATCGTCGCAAAAGTCTCCGTCTTGGCACAGGGCCATAAAATCACCTGTGTCGCCTGTGTTAAATGCGTATTCCCACAAGTCGACGAACCACACCGCTGTTACTTGAGCACCCACTAGGCCTCCCTCGTGTAGGCCGTTCGGTGGAGTGGGCTTGGTGATCTCAGCTGGTGTAGGCGTAGGGAATGGGGTTTCTCCTGACTGTGCGTCGTCAGACTGACTGCCGATAGATTGATGGGCCTCAGATTGTGCTGATTGTGGATGAGCTTCAGCCTCGGCGTTTGCTCTGGTATTGAAAGCGCGGAAGGCGAGCAGAGATGCTGCGATGACCGTGACAACGGCGATTATCGCGATGATCCAGGGGCGTGGCTTCCGTACGAATTCCTCTTCTTCGCTCATGTTTTTTCCTCTCTCATTGGCCGGGTTAGTGGCCTTGTTTTTCTTCCCAGGTGTCGGTGTTGTTGATGACCAGGTGGGACAGGGGGAACTTGCCGGTGGTCTCGGTGGTGGTGACCAGGCCGTTGATGGTCTGGGTCTCCCCGGTGAAGGGATTGGTGGCTGTTCCACTCCACGTCGTGGTCAGCGTGATCTCGCGGTCTTCGTGAGGGTATGGGCCATCGAGCATGGACCGCCACCCCTGCGGGGGCGTGTAGTAGTGGCGGATCAGGTTCGGGTCGGTGTTGAGGTCCATTCCGTCGTGCCACACCGAACCCGTGGACGTGGTGACAAGGTTCGGGGTCCCATCGCCCCAACTCCACTCATAACTCGTGGCCGTGAGCGTGATCGTGATGTCGTGGCCCAGAAGGTTGATGACGTGGGTCTGGGTGGGACTGGTGACAGCAACGATGGAGGGAATGTATTTGTTTGTGTACGAGACGTTCAGTGGGCGTTTGTACAGGCCAGCGCCGTCGGCGTGGATGATGGTGGCGGCGGCGTAGAGGATGTCCTGCGTTGTGGGCTGGCGCCCAGGATCCTGGGCTTGATCGTTGCCGCGTTGTGGTGCTGGAGGAAGAGGACACGCATCGTCGTAGTTCGTGCTAGAGGCAGCACTGCCTTTAGGTCCCGTTCCTGGAGCTGCTGCCTTGCAACGAGCCCACTCCGCGTACGCCAACGCACGAGGATCAGGCGTATTATCAGCTGTTTCTGCGCCCTCTGTTCATCCAGAGTCGACGAACCACCACCACTTGACGCCTGCCCAGACGACTGAGCCTCTAGATGTTCGAGCCCATATAGGTGAATGTCTCCGTTGTTACCTTCAGCGCAAAACCCCATTTGGTGCATTAGTGGATCGGTGCAGGTGGTAGAGGTTGGCTGTAATCTTGAAGTTGCGGCGGACGCACAAGCGCTCGTATATATCGAGACAATAGCTAATATTGTTGCGCTGGTTACTTTGATATTAGTCTCGAACATCGTGCAACACTTCCCCTTTAGTTGCAATCCATTGTCCATCTTTCCATGTCATGAATAAAATGGCATTCACGTTGAACTCATCGCTGACAATGATTCGCTTGTCCACGCAAGATGTTCCATTGGTTGCGACGATGGTGAGAACCACTCCGATCGTGTTCGGCTGAGCATTCCATTTGGGATCTGTAACAGGTTCGACGGACACGATGCGCGTTACGGTAGACGAATTGTCGTACATCCAGCCATGAGAATAGAGTTCATCGACATTTTGAATATATGTCTCTCGGAAATTGTCACCTGGTTCTGTGATGTCTTCGAATAGCTGTGTGTCTCCGGTGTTCCATGCGTAGGTGAGCGTGTCGAGGAGGTATTCGGCGGCGAGTTCTGCTCCTCTTTCGGTGTTTTCTTTGGCTTCTTCTGGTAGTTCTGGTTGGGTGTAGGTCGAGGCCGCATGCTCGGCAGGACGCACCAACACGCCATCGGGTCCGATCTCGTAGCCGCCCGACATGGCTGGCTCGCTCGATGTGGACGGCGAAGGCCGAGCTGCGGGGGTAGTCGTCGCCGCAACGGTGGGTTTCTCACCCCAGGCGTGCCACCAGCCGTAAGCAACACCGTTGATGTACAGGGAGTAGGATCCGCCGATGAACAAGAACACGATGGCGACGCGGATCCCCCAGTCCACGGCGTCGGCGTCCATCCACGCCCGAAAGCGAGCCTTGGCTCCCTTGGGCCGGTTGCGCTTGGCCTCGGCCCGATAATCACTCCACCGCTCCCATAGCGTGTACCTGCGCGGGGCGGACTCGCGGCGGAACTGCTCCTCGTCCTCCTCGGTCACAGGACGTTCAGACAAAGGTGGAACCATCATGATCTATCAACCTCCACGATGAGGTAGTGCCTCCAACGCACCCCCGCCATCGGAGGTGCGCCCTGATAGCACGCAAGAATACGCTCAGAACTGATATGAAACACTAAGAATATGAGGTAACCATCATGCACATTTTCTCAAACAATAGTGACAGGCGGCACAGATGTGCAGACGGTGGGCGCTGCATGCGCCTGACCTTGTCAAACATCAATCGATATGTGCGACTTGCGTACCGTATACAGGTAAAACTGTGGGCCACTATTTGGACAGTGGTGCTGATGAGGTGAGAAATGATGTGATTTGGCGGCGTACCGGGGGTTCCGTCATAAAAGAATGCAGTGTGCGCGTGCAGCGAGTTCCTTGAGGGGGAGCGCTCTTGAGTTATCAATTGTTTCACGTGAAACACTCGGCAGTGTCATAGGGTGTAAGCAATTTTCGTGTAGCGGTGATGCTGTTTGGAGGCTGATCATGGGGTGTCGTCGGATGCTTGGAGTCGAGGATCGTGCGGCGATCATGGCGGGGGTGGATGCGGGCTTGTCCCAGGTGCGTATCGCCCACTTGATTGGGCGTAGCCCCTCGGTGGTGTGCCGTGAGATCGCCCGCCATACGGGCCCTGACGGGCAGTATCGGGCCGAGGAGGCTGGCAAGGCAGCCCGCGCGGCCAGGCGTCGCCCGAAGAAGCGCCTGTTGGATTGTGACGAGGTCCTTCGCGACCGTGTGATTGCTGATTTGTCTCAGGGGCACACTTCCCCGCCAGATCAGCGGGCGCCTGAGCATGGAGGCGTGTGGCACACTGCCCTCCATGGATACTTCCCCCGACGCCCAGGGCCACACGATCAGCCACGAGGCGATCGACACGTGGATCTACGCCCACCCCAAGAAGACGCTCATCGAACACGGCATTTGCTTGCCCTCGCGCCGGTGGATGCGCAAGAAACCCCCAGCAAGCGGGCGCAAACCCCCCATCGTTGGGATGTGGCTGATTGATGAGCGCCCTGACATTTCTGATCGGAAAATCCCGGGTAACTGGGAAGGCGACCTGATCATCGGCCAAGACGGGGCCAGCGCGAGCATCGACCCTGGTTGAGCGCACCACCCGCTACCTGATCATCGTCGCCTTGCCTCTGGGTCGGAAAGTCGACCAGGTCCGGCGCGCTCACCCGCCGCATCCATGGTCTACCCGAGGGTGCGATGCGCACACTGACCTGGGACCAAGGCCGGGAAATGGCCCGCCACCAGCGCCTCACCCACGACACCGGCGTGGAGGTGTTCTTCGCTCACCCCCACAGCCCCTGGGAGAGAGGAACCAACGAAAACGCCAACCGGCTCATCCGCCGCTACCTGCCCAAAGGAACCCCCATCACCAGCCACCAACCCTACCTCGACGCCATCGCCTACGAACTCAACAACTGCCCCAGAGCCACCCTCGGCTACCGCACCCCCACAGAAGCATTCAACGAACTCATTGCTACCACCCATTGACACCGCCCTCTGACAGGAGAAGCCTTGATTCATGTCAATCTGTGCGCAGTGGCTGCGTCGCGCAGTCTGTGAGGCATGTGCCGTGTATACCTGTCCCCATGAGGAAGCGCAGTAACCGAGCGGATGCGAAGATGAAGGCCGACCTCCAACGCTGGCTCATTGAATCCGGAGAAGCTGAAGAACTTGTGGCCTTCCTACGCGAGGAGCGGGCGCGACATCCGGTGCCCCCGCCACGAGTGGCCGTAACCACGAGCCTTGACGTTGATATTTTCGACGCCATGATGGCTCGCGCGTCCAGTGAGGGCATCACGTCACGGTCGGGAGCCCTCCGCGCCGCGGTGCGCGAGTGGGTGCGTGATGTCGAGTGTCAGCCCGAGTCGCGCGAGGATTGACGAGGCCGTGGCTGGTCCCCGGGTCTCGGACGACGAGTGGGGTGCTGGGTGTGTCGTGAGACAGATGCTCGACCCTCGTGTACACATATGACTATGACGAAGCGTGACGATACAAGCATGGCGGAACAGAACGCCGAATTCCGGCGGTGGGCGGAGGCGAACGGCCTGACGGTCGGGGCGAGGCTGGGGCAGCAGCCGGACGCAGTGGAGCGAGTCGCTCCTCGAGTGCCGGTCGTCGAGGTCACGGTGCGCATCGACGAGGACGTGTACGAGGCGGCGATGCTACGTGCGACCTACGACGGATACGACAACGCGTCCGAGGTGGTCGAAGCGGCGCTGCGAGAGTGGGTGCGGGGGTACTAGGCCCGCCGAGATGCATTTGGCTAGTTGCGACGGCGTCCCAGGGGAATTCTCCCGTTATGAGGATGCGGTGCGACACGCCGTGGGTTTTCTCGGCGGTGATATTAGCTGTGGCTATGATTCGACGGCGAAGGGTGGTTCGGAGTTTGTCGCTCGGGGCCTGATTTCAATGTTGAAGGTCAGATGAGCGAGGGAGCACATGGACGCGATCGATGAGTTGATTAACGCTGCGCAGGCCTTCTACGCGGATGCGCGCGCGAATGAGAACGGGCGCTCCCGCTCGTGGGAGCATTGCTATCGCGTCTTTCGAGATGCGCGGACCGACCCTTCCCCTGACTGTGACTATTTGAGCCTGCATCTCGCTTTCTACCTGGCGAGCTGGGGGATGTATCGAGGTTCGTCCTTCCTGCTGCAGAAGGACTACAGGGTGCTTGTGCCCATCGTCGAGAAGATCCTGAAGTCCGAATATGACTGCCTGTTTGGGGTAGCGTGCGCGGATCTGCGGGAGTCTGAGGTTCAGGACAGGCTCGAGAAGCTGTACAAATGCATCGCCAAGTATTTCGGGCCGATCCGCGATGAGATTGCAGGGCGTAAGGTTGCGTCTTCTGTGTCGCCGGTTCTCATCACGAAAATCCTCATGGGAACGCTCGGGTGCGTGCCCGCGTACGACAGGTTCTTTCAAGATGGCGTTGCGACATACAAGGTAACGACGCGGGAATACAGCCCGGAGTCCGTCCTCAGGCTCGTGGACTTCTACGAGGAGCACAACGACCGCTTGGAGGAAGCGCGGCGAGGAATGCGGGTCGGCGACCTCATCTATCCGCAGATGAAGGTTCTCGATATGGGGTTTTGGCAGGTTGGGTTCGAGAAGAGCTGAGATGCCTGGAGACCCTGATGTACTTCTTATCAGGGTCGGTGCGTATCCGGTGTGTTAGCACCAATAACTCGATCGATCAAAGTGATCAATACCTGACCGTTGCGCAGCTTGCCGTGGGGTGTTCGCAGTTTGACACCCATGCGGCTCGAGTAATGTCCGGTGATAAAGTGCTTGGGAGACTGTCGATGCGGACATGATCCGACTAACGAAGGAGTGGTAGTGGAGTGGATTGATTATGTTGCAAAAGGCATTGGTGCCCTCGTAGCGCTTGGAACTCTACTTAAGGTGGGAAGTGAATTATATACAAAATTTAAGAATGGTTCTGAATTTGGAATGTGGTTTGGTCGTCGCCGTAAGGTGAAGGGGCTAAAGTATGTGAGCATATTCCAGAAACGTGGTGCTCTTAGCTCGAGGAATGAAATATCAAATTCCGTGAGGCAACAGCTAACGCGTGAGATAGCGAAAGATATTGTTAGCTCCTACAGCCTCGAAAAGCGCGCAAGTAGATTTAGTAGGAGCACTAGGGATGAAGTCAGGCTTCTTGTAACATTATTCTTCCTCTTCGTTGCACTGATATGTATTGCCGCATTGTCAAAGATTACTGAAGCTACAGCTGCTCAACAGGAATTTATTGACGATGCAAAATATATGCTCTGGTGGTGTGTTACCGGAATCTTGATAATGTCGCTGTTGCAGGTGATCATGGCTTTAAGTCGTGCTCGAGACGAATTCAGAAGTATGACTGAAGCCTCTCGCCTTGATGTAGTACAGGCTCCGCTAGAATCGATTCCCTACTGTGTTGAGAAAGATAGAGATTACATATTCGTTGACGCCACCATTCGGTCGCGCTATCAAGTTCCGTTTATGGGGAGAGCAGACCGTGTGCAGATGCTTCTCGATCATGGCGCCGTCATCGAGGAGGAAGTGGCTCTTAAGAAGTCTGAGGCCAAACAAGTCAAGTCAAGTGACTACGAAGACGTGGCTGGTAAGCTGGTTGACTCTTTCCTCTCAAAGACTTCGGAACATGGCAGCGAGCCTGTCTACTTTGTGTTCTCGCAGGTAGGCATTACGGCAGTTCTGGTCACGCAGCTGTTGCGACGCAAAGAACTACGAGCGTTCTACATTGGCGCGACAAACGGTTATGAATCTGAAGTCAGAGAGACTATTCGAGAGGTTCGCATACTCCGCGATAGTGGACTTATCTGAGTCGCATGCGGCTTTGTCGGCTGACTGAATAGCCGAATTGGATGGCGACAGCCCGGATTGAGACCGAATGTTGCTGCTCGTAGAGCGACGACCTTCAATGCTCGCGACATGGCGGGATGGTCAGAGGGGAGTAGCCGTTTAACCCGGCTGCGGATTGGGTGGTATGCCATGGCCGCAGCACGTAGCTGATCCCGCAACAGTCCCACCCAGTAACTTGACACACCAAAGCACCATAAGAATGGATGGTCCTCCGCCTTTTCAGGCTCTTCAGAGTTGAGTGTGGGTGGAGGCGTCTAGGCCTCCTGCGATGAGGAGCATTCGGAGTCTGTAGTTGGTGGGGTTGCGGTAGCCTCTGGCGGTGCGTCTGCCTAGTTCGATGATTCCGTTGATGGCTTCTGTTGGCCCGTTGCTGGCTCCGTCGGTATCGAAGTAGGCCAAGAAGGCGTCCTTCCACTTGCGTAGGGTCCGGCCCAGGCGAGCGATTTCGGGGATGGGACACCTTGGTAGGCTCTCGATGAGGTGTGCGGCCAGGCGTTGTCCGTGGGCGGGTGTGTCTTGATGGAAGACGTCTCGGACTTGCTGGGTTAGCAGGTAGGCGACTTCAACACTGATATGCGCCTCATCTGCCACGAAGGCCTCACGGAGGCGTTCCTTTTGACGCTTCGTGAGCCGATCACGCGAGGCGCGCAAAAGAAGCCGGATCTGATAGAGGGGATCCCCTTGCGCCCGCGGTGACCCAGGGTGTCTTGCTGGACGCGGCGACGCACCTCATCGAGAGCGTCGCCAGCGAGCTTGACGATATGGAAGGCATCGAGGACGCTGGTGGCGTCTTGGAGTTGATCGTCGATGGCGTTCTTGTATCCCTGGAAGGGGTCCAGCGTCGCGATTCGCACCCCCGCACGGAAGTCTTCGCCGCGCTCTTCTAGCCAGTTCTTGTACACGGTGCCAGACCTTCCCGGGACCAGGTCCAACAAGCGGGCCGTGGGGTGATCCTCCCCGCGTGTCAGGTCCACGATGCCGGTGAGCTCACGTGGGCCCCGTCGGCGTCGGTCCTGGTGATGCCACACATGCTCATCAACCCCCAGCACCCGAACCCCCTGCGAAACGGGCGGGGTCATCAGATGCGGCTTGCAGACACGGCTTGATATGGGACCACACGGTATTCCACGTGGTTGCCAGTTGTCGAGCCAATCCTGCGATGGTGGCTCCCTCGAAGCGCAACTGTCGGATCGCCCAGCGGATCGCCCGCACACCCAAACGCGCCCGGGGTGCGCACACCGAGTGGTTCTGCTCGATAAAGGTCGCGATCTGGCAGGCGTGTTCGCGGCATATCCAGCGTCGCTTATGCCATCGGATCCGCACCGGGACCCCGGCCCAGGGCGCGTCGATCACCTCCACCACCACGCGCCCGTGGCCTTGAGCGATCACCCCACAACCCGGGCACCCCGCCAGCTGGTTGCACGACTCAACATCAAGTACCAGAGCATCTGGGGTGCGAGCCACGCTCATCAGATGGAAGCCCTCCAAACCGACGAGCAGATCACACCGATCACAACGATCAAGCGACACGGAGCAGCAGCAGGTAGGGTGAGACATTGTCGAGGTCCTTGACGACAGCGGGGGTAGAAGTCCGCTCATCATCAAGGACCTCGACCTCTACCCGCAACCCCCGACCAACACCCGGTCACCCACACTCAACTCGGAAGAGCCCCTTTTCACACTAGCTGCAGTTGTATACTCAGTGCATGCACCAACATGAGCTACGCATCCTGTTACAGAAGGAAGACTACAATAAGCCGTACCAGGTAGTTAGAGGTTTCAATACTAGTTGGTGGCACAGACGTGCCGGAAGAGTCGATGCGACTATTCGCGACAGCAAGGAGTATCTGCAGTTTTTGGTCAATGGTACGGAGGTAGGTCGCGCAGAGGTTGTCGATTGCCAACTTGCTGCCGATTATGATGGGATAGATACACCTATCACAACTAAGGAAATTACTTTTTTTGAGATACGTGATGATGTTCGGCGTTGTGGCTACGGGACAGCTTTCGCTCAGCGCATTGCCGTCCGTTATACCGGAACTCCAGTTATTGCATTTTCAGAGGATGCTGACTTATTTTGGGCGGGTATCGGATGGGTACACTTCCGACGCAAAGATGGAGAGGGATGGCCCTATTGGAGGAGTTTATTTGTTTCGCAGTCAATCGGCAACTAACTGTTCTGATCCGGCCTACACACAATTCTTGTCGAAACAGCTGCAGTAATTAATTCATCTTTACAGTGTGCTCGAAGTACCTACTGAGTAAATGGGAACGTGAGTTTAACGAGTTTTCCTGTGTTAAGTTTGGGCGAGTGGGTTGTGATCAGAGATTAAGGGTATAAATCAGCTCTTCAGAGTTGGGTGTGGGTAGAGCTGTCTAGGCCTGCGGTGATGAGGAGCATTTGATGTTGGTAGTTGGTGGGGTTGCGGTAGCCTCTGGCGACGCGTCTGCCTAGTTCGATGATTCCGTTGATGGCTTCGTGCGGTGCGTTGTTGGCTCCGGCTGTGTCGAAGTAGGCCAAGAAGGCATCCTTCCACTTGCGTAGGGTCCGGCCCAGGCGGCGATTTCGGGGATGGGACACGTTGGTAGGCGCTCGATGAGGTGTGTGGCCAGGCGTCAGCTTTGGGCTTTGGGAGGGTGTGGCTTGGTGGAAGACGTCTCGCACTTGCTGGGTGCAGTGGTAGGCGACGTCGGCACTGATGTGTGCCTCATCTGCCGTGAAGGCTGCGCGGAGTCGTTCTTGTTGACGTGGGGTGAGCTTGTGGCGTGAGGCGCGCAAAAGAAGCCGGATTTGGTAGAAGGGAGCGCCTGTGCGTCCACGGTGTCCGGTCGTGTCTTGTTGGACGCGACGACGTACCTCATCAAGGGAGTCCCCGGCGAGCTTGACGATGTGAAAGGCGTCGAGCACGCTGGTGGCGTCTTGGAGTTGATCGTCGATGGCGTTCTTGCTGTCCCTGGAAGGGATCCAGCGTCGCGATTCGCACCCCTGCACGGAAGTCTTCTCCGCGCTCGGCCAGCCAGTTCTCATGCATGGTGCCAGACCTTCCTGGGACCAGGTCCACTCAAGCGGGCCGTGGGATGATCCTCCCCGTGTGTCAGGTCTACGATGCCGGTGAGTTCACGTGGGCCCCGGCGGCGTCGGTCCTGGTGGTGCCACACATGCTCGCCAACCCCCAGTACCTGAACCCCTGCGAAGCGGGCGGGGTCATCAGATGCGGCTTGCAGATACGGCTTGATATGGGACCAGACGGTGTTCCACGTGGTTCCTAACTGGCGGGCCAGCCCCGAGATAGTGGCTCCCTCGAAGCGCAACTGTCGGATCGCCCAGCGGATCGCCCGCACACCCAAACGCGCCCTGGGAGCACACACCGAATGGTTCTGCTCGATGAAGGTCGTGATCTGGCAGGCGTGTTCGCGGCACATCCAGCGTCGCTTAAACCACCGGATCCGCACCGGAACCCCGGCCCAGGGCGCGTCGATCACCTCCACCACCATACGACCGTGACCTTGAGCGATTCAGCCCGCAACCCGGGCAGCCAGCAAAGCGATCACAGGACTCTATGTCGAGTACCAGAGCATCTGGGGTGCGAGCCACACTCATCAGACGAAAGCCCTCCAAACCGACCAGCAGATCACACCGATCACAACGATCAAGCGACACAGAGCAGCAGCAGGTAGGGTGAGACACCGCCCGAGGTCCTTGAAGACAGCCGGGGGTTGAAGTCCGCTCATCATCAAGGACCTCGACCTCTACCCGCAACCCCCGACCAACACCCACTCACCCACACTCAACTCGGAAGAGCCAGTTAAAGAGTAGTGATTGCGTAGTGCGGCTGCGCAGTGGCAGGTGAAGAACCGCCTTGGTGTCATCAAGAGGGTGAGGGGGTGAGGGAGTGGGGGGGGGCGTCGTGGCGCTCGGCGCCCTATGTTTCACGTGAAACACCCTCAATGTTCTGTTACTGAGATCGTTCAGCGTTCTCAAGAAGCGCATCGAAGTCTCTCAGGAAGCACTTCCCAAGTTCACTATTCGCATCGATAACGAAGGTTGGTCTACCTACAGGGCGTCCCCGCAAATGAGAATATGGGAAAAAGACAATACGTGAACCTAATCGCACCATTCCATACTGCGGGAGCTGCTTTGTATTGAATAATTTAACCATATCACCCAAAGGCCGAAGTTCGTCACAAGTGCTGACATAATTAGATTTGAGAACTTCAGCTTCGATGCGGGACACGGCGACCATTTGATCCAGCACAGCAGGATCCTTCGTATCAGGAATGACGTAGCGGATTCGCAGTTTATGCTTATTCGCGGCCGTTTCGATGTCGGGTCTGTGTGTCTGAATCCAGCCGAGTCCTGCCCACCAGCAGACGTCGATTTCGTCAGCGTCAGCAATGTACTTATTCCAGGAAATTTCATGTCCGAAATCTGTCGTGGTGTGTAAAATCCCCTGATCGGCTAGAGCGTTGGAAAGCCCGGCATCATGGAAAGCCTTATCGGTATGATGCTGAAGTTCTCTGAGAAGTGCATTCTTGCTGAGCACTTCCCACGCAAAGCTGACGGTGAACGCAGCAAATAATGTGAACAGCACCGTATCAAATAATTGATAGACCACGCCCCACACGTCGCCTCCAGCATCACGGAGGCGTAGCACTAGGATGCCGATGATGCAGAGAAAAGCGAAAAGCAGGCACTTAAACGCTCCTGACCTCTCTGACCACCACCCCGTAAGCCACGTTATGATGCCGCTGTTTACCTTCTCCTTGGAATCGCCCATGATTACTTTCCTTCCGGAATCTCCAGCTTCGGCAGCGTCGCCAGGAGCTCCTGGGTGCGCATCGAGACCGTCACCAGGCGCTTGATCAGGTCCACGACCGCGTCGGGGCGGCCCTGCTCGCGCAGGAAATCGTTCGGGTCGTTCACGATGCCCGACGCCTTGTCCGTCTTCACGTGGTAGCGGTCAATGATCCACTCCAGCGGGCTACGGCCCGAAATCGAATACCCCTGCGCCTCCGCAGGAATGCCCGTCAGTGTCACGTAGTCGTTGTACTCCAAGCGCGTGAAGTCCTTATCGCGGCGCCCCAGCTTCGGGAAACGCATCTTGCGCTCACCGATCCGGTAGCGTTCCCACGGGTCCGCGGGCGCGTGCAGGCTCGCCTCCTCCTGCACCGACGGGTACGGCTCCACCCGCTCGTAGTTCACGTGCAGGTCCGCCAGCTCGCGGCCCACGCTCGCATACGTGTGGAAGCCCGTCGCACGAGGAATGTGAGGCAGCATCTTCTTCAAATCGTCCGCGTAGCGCTCCCGATACTCCGGGTGGTGCAGCAGCGCGTACACGTAGAAGAAAATGTCCTCCTTCGTGATCCCCGCATCCCCGTAGTGCTCCCGGTACGAGGCCAGCGTCGCGTCCGTGACGTTATCGACGCGGCGATAGCCGTCCAGGATCACCGGGATCTGGTCGCCGATCGGCCGCGAGAATTCCAGGGACGAGGCTGTGGCCGCCACACCCTTCTGGCTCTCCGAGACGGTCACCAGGTCTTCGAACAGGTCGGGCTCGCTCCCGGAGGTGGGGGAGAGGGGTTCCCAGGTGTAGAGCGAGAATGCCTGTGCTGAGGCAACAGAGCTAAGGTCTGGAAGCAGACTAGTAAGGAAAGAGGTGAATTCTTTGCGATAGTCAGTTGATATCGGGCTCTTCCGAGTTGAGTGTGGGTGACCGGGTGTTGGTCGGGGGTTGCGGGTAGAGGTCGAGGTCCTTGATGATGAGCGGACTTCTACCCCCGCTGTCGTCAAGGACCTCGACAATGTCTCACCCTACCTGCTGCTGCTCCGTGTCGCTTGATCGTTGTGATCGGTGTGATCTGCTCGTCGGTTTGGAGGGCTTCCATCTGATGAGCGTGGCTCGCACCCCAGATGCTCTGGTACTTGATGTTGAGTCGTGCAACCAGCTGGCGGGGTGCCCGGGTTGTGGGGTGATCGCTCAAGGCCACGGGCGCGTGGTGGTGGAGGTGATCGACGCGCCCTGGGCCGGGGTCCCGGTGCGGATCCGATGGCATAAGCGACGCTGGATATGCCGCGAACACGCCTGCCAGATCGCGACCTTTATCGAGCAGAACCACTCGGTGTGCGCACCCCGGGCGCGTTTGGGTGTGCGGGCGATCCGCTGGGCGATCCGACAGTTGCGCTTCGAGGGAGCCACCATCGCAGGATTGGCTCGACAACTGGCAACCACGTGGAATACCGTGTGGTCCCATATCAGCCGTGTCTGCAAGCCGCATCTGATGACCCCGCCCGTTTCGCAGGGGTTCGGGTGCTGGGGGTTGATGAGCATGTGTGGCATCACCAGGACCGACGCCGACGGGGCCCACGTGAGCTCACCGGCATCGTGGACCTGACACGCGGGGAGGATCACCCCACGGCCCGCTTGTTGGACCTGGTCCCGGGAAGGTCTGGCACCGTGTACAAGAACTGGCTAGAAGAGCGCGGCGAAGACTTCCGTGCGGGGGTGCGAATCGCGACGCTGGACCCCTTCCAGGGATACAAGAACGCCATCGACGATCAACTCCAAGACGCCACCAGCGTCCTCGATGCCTTCCATATCGTCAAGCTCGCTGGCGACGCTCTCGATGAGGTGCGTCGCCGCGTCCAGCAAGACACCCTGGGTCACCGCGGGCGCAAGGGGGATCCCCTCTATCAGATCCGGCTTCTTTTGCGCGCCTCGCGTGATCGGCTCACGAAGCGTCAAAAGGAACGCCTCCGTGAGGCCTTCGTGGCAGATGAGGCGCATATCAGTGTTGAAGTCGCCTACCTGCTAACCCAGCAAGTCCGAGACGTCTTCCATCAAGACACACCCGCCCACGGACAACGCCTGGCCGCACACCTCATCGAGAGCCTACCAAGGTGTCCCATCCCCGAAATCGCTCGCCTGGGCCGGACCCTACGCAAGTGGAAGGACGCCTTCTTGGCCTACTTCGATACCGACGGAGCCAGCAACGGGCCAACAGAAGCCATCAACGGAATCATCGAACTAGGCAGACGCACCGCCAGAGGCTACCGCAACCCCACCAACTACAGACTCCGAATGCTCCTCATCGCAGGAGGCCTAGACGCCTCCACCCACACTCAACTCTGAAGAGCCTGATATCGTGATGGCTAAATTCAGATGCTGTGGCGTTGGGAAAATCTGAGGGAGCTGGTATGTGTCATTGTTCAGCTGCCTTGTGGGATCAAAATATGCGTATTCAATGCAAAATGGTCGATATAGAGCGCTATAAATTTTCCCTTGGCGACGTGTGGTGGTTCCTCGTCGAATGTCTGTCCTGTTTTTCCTGTCAACACTTCCTCTTGAGGAATCAAGGGTTAGGTAGGCAGCAACAGATGTTTCCGGAACGGAAGGAGTTCCTCCATTATGAATAAACTCTATTACCTGTTCATTTAGATATGAGATATGAATGTCGATGTTAGCGTCGAGCTTGTTCCGATTAAAGCCGTAACACCACGCATCGCGGTTGGTCTTAAGTCCGTTTGAATACTGTCGGAAAATGGCAGGAGTTGATTCCTTGCCTTTCAGTACCTTGTTCCCGATTTCTTGGAAGGCTGCGAAGCACTCGTCGCGTGTGCTGATCCAGTCGCCGTGGTCGTTCGGCGTGATGTGCCGAAATCCGTCGACTCCACTAATCCCCTCGATAGACCTATATGCCTTGATCTGATCGAGCTTCTCCTGTCGCGTCGCGTAGTCCTCTGCCTCTGTGTAGAAGATCTCCGCGGTACCGGAGTGGGTGGGATCCTTCACAAGGACGGTGATGGCTACGCCTGTGCGAGAACCGGAGCCAAAGATCTTTCCACCCTCGCGGCGGCTGCGTTCACCGGAGGTGCGCTGATTCCCCTTGAGGTCGTAGATGAAGATCTGGGAAAACTCCTCCTGCAGTGAGAGGCGTACACCGTCCGCTGAGTTGCCGTCCACGAAGGAGCTGTTGGAGACGAAGGCGATGACGCCTCTTTCCCCGATGCGGTCCGACGCCCAGCGCAGGGCGCGGAAATATGAGTCATAGAGGCTGTTCTTCAGTGTGGCTGTCGAATGGGCTGCGTAGGTTGCCGCGATACGCTCATCCAGGCGCGGGTACGCCAGGTTCTGGTTGTTGTCGTTTGCGCTGTTCTGACCCGCCGAGTACGGCGGATTCATGACGATGACCGTGATCGCCGAGTCCTTCTCCGCCTTCGCCCGCTCGTTGTTGGCGGCCAGGCCCTCGAAATCCTCGGTGATCGTGCCGTCGCCCTCATGGAGCTGGAAGGTGTCCGTCAGGGTCATGCCGGGGAATTCGACGTAGCCCTCGTCTACGCCTGCTCGGCGCGCACCTGGTGGTACACCTGCTCGATGTTGATCGACGCGATGTAGTAGGAGAGCAACACGAACTCATTCGCGAAGATCTCATGCTTGTACTTGCGCTCCAGGGCCTCGGGCGGAATGACGCCCAGCTGTAGCAGGCGCGCCACGAAGGTACCCGTCCCCGCGAAGGGTTCGATGATGGCCACGCCCGGATCCCCCAGGGTCTGGCCAAACGCCGTGCGCATTGCGTCATCCGCGCTGCGGATGATGAAGTCGACGACCTCGACGGGCGTGAAGACGATGCCCAGGCGCTCGCTCATGCGCGGGAACGCCTGCGAGAAGAAGCGATCGTAGAGCGTGCGCATGATCTCCTGCTTGCCCGCCAGGGTGTGCACGGCCTCGATGCGCTCGACCATCGCCCGGTAGAAGGAATCCAGATCGCGGTGCTCGTTCTCGATCATCGAATGATCAGTGAGCATCTCAAGAATCGTGTTCATCGCGCGGCTCACTGGGTTCTGTTTCGAGAACGAATGATCCGGGAACATCGCGTCAAAGAGCGGGGCCGTCAGGATGTGCTGGGCCAGCATCTCCACCGCTGACTCGTTGTCTACGGCCGGGTTCAAGGTCTGGCGCAGCGCATTTACGAACTCCTGGAATGCGTCCTGGCGCTCCGGGTCTTCCAGCAGTTGCTCGATCAGGTGAATGTAGCGGTCCGCGACCGTCGCAATGTCCTTGGACCAATCCTCCCAATACAGGGACGAGCCCACCTTCTTCACGATCCGGCCGAATACCGACTCCTTCCAGTCCGAGGGCAGAAGCGTCAGCTGACCCTGGATGCCCTGGGTCACGCCGTCCGTGCCGGAACCCGAGGACCCGGCCCCGGCCTCGTCCCCATCGGGCGCACTGCCGCCGAGCGGATCGTCCTGCTTCTTCGCCTTCTCGAGGGACACCTGCTCGACGATGATGTTCTCCGGCCCCTGGCCGTTGAGCTCCATCGAGTTGATTGCCGCGTCCAGGCGCTCGTCGTGCGCGCGCAGGGCTTTGAGGACCTGCCACACGACCTGGAAGCGCTTGTTGTCGTCCAGCGCGCGCTCCGGCGCCATGCCCACCGGCACGGCCACGGGCAGGATGATGTAGCCGAAATCCTTGCCCTCCGCGCGGCGCATCACGCGGCCCACCGCCTGAATAACATCCACCTGCGACTTGCGCGGCGACAGGAACAGCACCGCGTCCAGCGTCGGTACGTCCACGCCCTCGCTCAGGCAGCGCGCGTTCGTCAGAATGCGGCACACCGGGACCTCGTCCGTGCCCGCGCCCTCGGTCAGCCAATCCATTTCGCGCGCACGCACCGCGGCATTCATCGTGCCGTCCACGTGGTGGCACTCGACCTGCAGGTTATCCGACGCGTCGTCGTTGCTCAGGTCGCTCAGGCCAAAGGGGCCGTTCACCAGGTCTGGGAACTGCGTCGCGACTGCCTTCGAGGCCTTGATGTCCTTGCAGAAGGCCACCGCGCGGCGCATCGGCGCGCGGTCCTCGCCGTAGTCCACGTCCGAGCCGCGATTCTTGCGCTTAGCCAGCGCATTCCAGCAGCCCGTCAGCTTCGCGGCCGTGTCGAGGTTCAGCTCGCCGCCCATCTCCGCGATCGCCTGATAGTGCTGCGACACCTCCTCCTCACTGACCGTCAGGATGATGACCTTGTAGTCCGTCAGCAGGTTCTCCTTCACCGCCTGGCCGAAGCCCAGGCGGAAGAACACCGGACCGTAGGTCTCCTGATCGTCCATCGAGGTCAGGATCGCGTCCTTCTCCGACGCCCTGTTCTTCGCGTTCTCCGCGAAAATACGCGGCGTCGCCGTCATGTAGAGGGTCTTCGCGCGGCGGATGAACTCGTCGCTGTGGATCTTCGTGAACGCGCTCTCGTCCTCGCCCGTTAGCGTTGCGCCCGTCGTGCGGTGGGCCTCGTCGCAGATGATCAGGTCGAAATCGCGCCATTCATCGCCCGCTATCTCCTGCGCGCGGTGGATGACCTCGATCGACTGGTACGTCGCGAAGACGACCTGCAGGCCCTCCGTCGCGTTATTCGCGTTCAGGGACTCCGCGAGGCGCTGGCCGTCCGTCGTCGCAGGAATCGGCAGTCCACCGCCGACTCCTCGGCCGTGTCATTGCGCGCCGACGAGGACACCTTCGTATCCGAACACACCGCCCACGCCGTGAACGCGCCGTCGGCCTCGGCCGCCCAATCGTCCAGCGTCTGCTTGAGGAGCGCGAGCGAGGGGGACCGCGAACAGGATCCGGGCGGTGCCGCCCTCCTTCTCCACGAACTCGCGCGCGATCGTGAGGGCCGTGAACGTCTTACCCGTGCCGCACGCCATGACCATCGTGCCGCGGTCGTGCTCCTCGAAGCCCGCCATCACCGCGCTGCGTGCACGCACCTGGTGGTCGCGCGGAACCTTGCGCTCGCGGGTCTTCGGTGCCTGCGTCGACCCCAGCGAATACGTGCGCCAATCAATGTCCGAATCGCGCAGATCCGCCAGCGTGATGCGAGAAACCGGGATCTGCTGGCCCTCGATCGCGTCCTGCGCGTTCTTTCCCCAGGGCGCGCCCGACGTGTCCACGACGATGCGGCGGCCGAACGGCTCTTTGCCCGACGCCGACAGGAACGAGTCAATGTCCGCCTTCTGAATGCGGTGACCCAGCGCGTAGAACTTGCACTGAATCGCGACTGGGCCTGCGCTTGGGTCGACGGGGATCGCCACCAGGTCGATGCCCGTGTCGCCCGTGCGACGCTCCGGCCACTCGCTCCACAGGTAGATCTCCTTGAACTGGTGCGTGAAACGCGCGTCATGGAGCAGGAACTGGCGCGTCAGCTCCTCGAACAACGTGCCCTTCTCGCGCTCGCTCTTTGCACGCGCACGATACTCATCCAGCAGGGCGTCGAGAGCGGACTTCGAGGAGGCGCTAGGCGAGGCGTTCGACGAGGTGGGGGCGGCGTCACCTGACAAACGTTCCGGGCCGTGGTGGGTGTCGGTGGAATCCGCTTCCATACCGGGCAGTGCCATGAAGTCGTCGTCGCGCGCAGCAGTCATGCGACCAAGAATAGCGGGTAATCTACGACACACAAGCTAGGTGGGTGCTGTGGTGCGGCTACAAGGGGATGAGTTTGAGCGCTCCCGAGGTCGGGCGGCTAGGGGAGAAGAGTGTCAGAGCACGGTGGTCCTGACATTGCCCCGCATCCCGTGGGACACTGGATAGACAATGGGTCCACCAGTGAAAGGACGCGACGTGAAGCTGACGCACCTCGCCGTGACGAACTGGCGAAACTTCGCCCACATCGAGTTCGATATGTCCTCCCGGCTCTTCGTCGTCGGTCCCAACTCCTCAGGAAAGACCAACCTTCTCGGCGCACTGCGATTCCTCGGTGATATTGGGCGCCGTGGGCTTGTGGCCGCCTCGGAGGATCTGGGTGGCCCAGACCGATACTTTCGTTCTGGCGCGGATTCTGCCGCTTTCATCGCGACATTCAACGACACCCAGAATTCGGCGGAATTCGCTTTATTTCTTCGGCTGATGTCGACGGATTCCGAGTCGATGAAACGCGGCAGTGATGCCGATCAAACGCTCGCGTTTCCGATGACGGATCCACTCACTGGTGAGCCCAACGACAGGTATCTGGACGTTCATCAAACAATCACGGCAGGGGGCAAGAAGCCTGCAGACGAAGGCGAGTCCTTCCCGGTTGAAGATGAGGAAGCGCAGCGAACAAGAGTTTGTCAAACCCTCGCGGGCATCCGATACATCCACCCGAATCCCAAGAAGATGCTCGAGAGGGCGGATCGCTACGACCCCGATCACGGGACCGGATTCTTCCAGCACGCGGGGCGTTTTTCGGACCAGCAGCTGAACGCTGCCCTCAATCGAATCCGCCCGATCATGGCCGCTGCGGTGCCGGAGGTCCCAAACCTGTCCTATCTGCGCATGGGCCTCGGCACGGAGGTTGTGTTCTACAACGACACCCCCGACCCCGGAGCGCGTGGCGTTTACTCGCACGAGCAATTTTCCGAGGGGACGCTCCGCCTGCTCGGCATGCTCTTCGACCTGGCGACGCTGCCGCTCACCACGAGCATCGTGCTCATTGAGGAACCCGAGACCTTCCTGCAGGCCTCCATCGTCCGATCTATGTCCTCATTCCTGGCAGAGGTTGCTATGAACCACGACGTGCAGATGGTTATCAGCACCCACTCACCGGAGCTGATCGACTCCGAGGTGGTGCTTCCCAACGAAGTCCTGGTGCTTCGCTCGCAGAACGGGGAGACGACGGGCGAGTTGCTCTCGCAGTCGAGTGAACCACGCATTCAAGCCGTACTCAGTGCGGACCTGCCGAAGTCGGAGGGGATTGGCGCCGTCAACGGACATGCCATCCCACTGGGAAACTGGTAGCGCGGTGGCGGGTTACGTCTACGCTCAGGTTATCGTCGAGGGCGTGACAGACATCCCGGTCGTTATCGCCCTCATGCGTGCGGCTGGTTGGGATGAGGATCAGTTCGCCGTCAGGAGCGTCAATGGCAAGGGGGCGATCGATGCGCGTATTCAGAAATATTGGGAGGCCTCTCAGATCATCCCACACGTCATCTTCCGCGACGTTGACTACGACGAGGGTGCATGCCCCGTGGCCCTTCGTTCGGCATTGTCTTCGAAGACCCCGGGTGATTCCCCGAATCTGCTCATTCGGATCGTCGACCAATGCATCGAGTCGTGGATGCTTGCGGACAGGCGGGGCATCGCCGAATTTTGTGGTGTGTCGCCAGCTCGCGTGAAGCTTCCGGCCTCGCATCACAAGTCCTATCTGCTAAGTATGTTCCGCGAGGCGAAACTAAAGGACGCTGTGGCGCACGTGGATAACGAGCTCGATTTTGGTCCCGCATACGAGCTGCATGTGCAGCGCTTCATGACGACCGCCTGGAATGTTGAACGCGCCGCCGACGACAGTCCGTCACTCAGGCGCGCATTGCAGCGACTACGGGACTGAGGGAACGTCTCGCGGGACAGTGACACGGCGGCGCGGTCGCAAGCAGCGAGCATCGCCAGTAGTGGATGTGGGGAATTGCGGCTACTGCATCGACGAAGGGTGAGTCGTTTTCCTTTTCCGACCTCTCACCCGTGCCTCCGAGGTCGCACCGACGTGCACGTATGAGACGTGTCACCTGACGGATGTGCATGGTTCGGCGCGCACGTATGCGGGTTGGTAAGGGTTCGAGGTGGAAGATGGGGGTTCGTGTGCGCCACGCACCGAACTGGTCTGACAAATCCGCCCACAACCAGCCCACGCACACCCCGCAACCCCGCCCCGGCCTCGTCCGTCACACTCCCCAAAAGTGAACGCCACCACTCAAAATGCCTTAGGATGGTGGGCGCGCCGACGTACCCCAACGACGGGGACTACCCGGCACACAGCAGTACCCAACGCAGCAGCAACGCACCAACCGCCAGGCCGCAAGGCCAGCAACGCTCCGAAGCATCGTCGCAGACGAGCAGCCCCGAAGCGCAGCGGGGGGAGTGGCACCGTAACCCGGCCAGCCGCACCCCCACCGCTTCTCCGCATCGCCGCCGCGCCGCAACCTCAACACCGACGTTGACCACACCCAGAGGAGTCACGATGAAGTCCAGGCTCGCAGCAACAGCACTCGTCACCCTGTCGGCAAGCGCCCTCGCACTCGGCGCCTGCACGATGGACGGTGGCAGCACGACCACGACCCCGGGCGGCAAGGCCGCCGGAGATGGCAACTACACGATCGCCGTTGTCCCCAAGGACGCTACCAACCCCTGGTTCGTCCGCATGGAAACCGGCGTCAACAAGTACGCCTCCGACACGGGCATGAACGTCTTCCAAAAGGGCCCGGCCGAAACCGACGCCACCATGCAGGCCCAGGTCATCCAGGACCTGATCGCCCAGGGCGTTGACGCCATCTGCGTCGTCCCCGTCGACCCGGGCGCCATTGAGCCCGTCCTCAAGCAGGCCATGGACGCCGGCATCGTCGTCGTCACCCACGAGGGCGCCTCGCAGGAAAACACGATGTACGACATCGAGGCCTTCAACAACACGGAATACGGCGCGTTCATCATGGACAACCTCGCCGAGGCCATGGGTGAGGAAGGCGTCTACACGACGATGGTCGGCCACGTCACCAACGCCTCCCACAACGAGTGGGCGGACGGCGCGGTGGCCCACCAGAAGGAAAAGTACCCGAACATGACGCTGCTCGAGGCCCAGCCGCGCGTCGAGTCCCAGGACAACGGTGAAACCGCCTACCAGACCGCCAAGGAAGTCCTCAAGAAGTACCCCGAAGTCAAGGGCATCCTGGGCACCTCCTCCTTCGACGCGCCCGGCACGGCACGCGCGATTGACGAGCTCGGCCTGAAGGGCAAGGTCTTCACCGCTGGCACCGGCATGCCCGCCGCGAACGCCCAGATCCTCAAGGACGGCTCCGTCTCCACCCTGACCCTGTGGGATCCCGCGAACGCCGGCTACGCGATGGCCTCCCTGGCCACGAAGATCCTCAACGGTGAACAGATCGAGGACGGCGTGAACCTGGGCGTCGAAGGCTACGAGAACATGCACTTCTCGCCCGGCTCCACCAAGGTCCTCGAGGGCACCGGCTGGCTCAAGATCACGAAGGACAACGTCGACTCCCTCGGCTTCTGACCCGCTCTCAGGCGACGACCACCTGGGTGCCACGGCCTCGTTCCGCACTCCAATGACGAGGCCGTGGCCGGGCCATCCCCGCGCGCGCAGTAACGCTCGCGCACGAACCAACCTCCATGAGCGGACGGCACCCGCGCGAGGGGCGGCCCCGGGGCGGTGGCATGCGTCGGAAAGGACACCACATGGACACCCCAGTGCTGGCGGTACGACACGTCAGCAAATCGTTTGCGGGCGTGCGAGCCCTGGTCGACATCGACCTGGAGATCGCGCCCGGAGAAATCCACTGCCTGGCCGGAGAAAACGGGTCGGGCAAGTCCACGCTCATCAAGGTCATTTCGGGCGTGCACACCCCCGAACACGGGACGGTCTCGATCGGGGGCCGCGACTTTACGCGCCTGACGCCGGCCGCCGCCATCGACGCAGGCGTGCGCGTCATCTACCAGGATTTCTCGATCTTCCCGAACCTGTCGGTCATGGAGAACATCGCGCTGGGCAGCGAAGTGGCCGCCGGGCGTCGCCTGGTCAACCGCTCCCGCATGCGCGAGGTAGCGCGCGAGGCCGTGGCGAAGATCGGCTTCGACGTGGACCTGGACGAGCTGGTCGGGAACCTGTCCGTGGCCGACAAGCAGCTGGTGGCCATCAGCCGCGCGCTCATGGGCGACGCGAAGCTCATCATCATGGACGAGCCGACGACCGCCCTCACCAAGAAGGAAGTGAGCGCCCTCTTCGACATCGTCCGCGATCTGCAGTCCCGCGGCATCGCGATCCTCTTCGTGTCCCACAAGCTCGAGGAGGTCTTCGAGATCGCGCAGCGCTTCACGGTCCTGCGCTCCGGCCACAAGGTCATCACCTGCCCGAAGGAGGACCTCGACCGCGCGAAGTTCGCCCGCTACATGACGGGGCGCGACTTCGCGGAGGAGCGCTACCAGCCGGGCACCATTGACGAGGTCCCGGTCCTCCAGGTGGAGGGGGCGACGGTGGGCGGTGCCTTCGCCGACGCGTCCCTGAGCGTGCGCCCCGGCGAAATCCTGGGCATCACGGGCCTGCTGGGCTCGGGCCGCACCGAGCTGGCCCTCTCCCTGTTCGGGATGCTCCCCCTGGATTCGGGGACCATCCGCGTCACAGGCAAGGACGTCAAGCTGCGCGGCGTACGCGACGCGATCGCGGCCGGCATCGCCTACGTGCCCGAAGACCGCCTCACGGAGGGCCTGTTCCTGTCCCGCTCGATCGGCGAGAACATCACGGTCTCCGAGATGGAGAGCTTCACGAAGGCCCTCGGCTTCATCGACAAGAAAGCCATCCGCGACGAAGAGAAGAAGTGGGTCAAGCGCCTCGAGGTCGTCACCCCCGACCCCGCCAACGCCGTCAACACCCTCTCGGGCGGCAACCAGCAGAAGGTCGTCCTGGCCAAATGGCTGGCCACCAATCCATCCGTACTCATCCTCAACGGCCCCACCGTCGGCGTCGACATCGGCTCCAAGTTCACGATCCACTCGATCCTGCGCGAACTCGCCTCCCAAGGCATGGGAGTCATCATCATCTCCGACGACATCGCCGAAGTACTCACCAACTGCTCGACTATCGCCATCATGCGCGCCGGACACCTGAGCGACCCCATCAGCCCCGACACCCTCACCGAGGCCGAGCTGACCCGGCTCCTGTCCGAGGACCGCGCCCCGGCCTCGTCGATTGAAGGGGGAGAAAACTAATGCCCCGACTCCTCACGAAAGTCCTGCGCGCCAACGAATTCTGGGTTTTCCTGGTCATCTTCGCGCTCACCCTCGTCATCCAGGCCCGCTCCGGACAGTTCTACACCCCGAACAACCTGGTCGACCTGGCGGGCGCCATGGTGGTCCCCGGACTCTTCGCCGTCGCCGCGCACCTCGTTCTGGTCTCCGGCGGGATCGACGTGTCCTTCCCGGCGCTGGCCTCCCTCGCGGTCTACGTGACCACGCGGGTGCTCGTCGACAACGGGTGGAACGGCTCGATCATCGTCCCCTTCCTGATGGCCGCGGCCCTCGGCGCGATCCTGGGTGCCTTCAACGGCATCTTTACCTCCAGGCTGACCGTCCCCACGCTGATCATCACCCTGGGCACCGCCAACGTCTTCAACGGCGTCATGCAAGGCGCGCTCAAATCCGTGCAGATCAACACGATCCCCGAGTCCATGCGCTCCTTCGGATCCGCGTCCCTGTTCGTCGCACGCAACGAAAGCTCCGGTTTGCAATCCTCGATGCCGGTGTCCTTCCTGATCCTCGTCGCGGTCGTCGCCTTCGCATTCGTTCTCACCCGCTACACGATGTTCGGACGCTCCCTCTTCGCCATCGGCGGCGACGAAAGCGCGGCCGCCCGCGTCGGATTTAAAGTGCGCGCCACCAAGTTCTGGCTCTACGTCATCGTCGGCATCATCGCCGCCCTGGCTGGCATGGTTCGCACCTGCTCCATGGGGCAGATGCACCCGACCAACCTGCTCGGCATGGAAATGATGGTCATCGCTGCCGTCGTCCTGGGAGGCACCGCAATCACCGGCGGCAAGGGCTCACTGACCGGCGTCATGCTCGGCACGCTCCTCATCGTCATCGTCCAAACTCCATGATCCTCATGGGCATCGAGACGTTCTGGCAGGGCTTCGCCCTGGGCCTGCTCATCATCGTCGGAACCGGCGTCTCCGCGCTCCAGGTCATGCGCGGCCGCCGCAACGCAGTATAGGAGGACCACATGTCAACGCTCCTCGCATCCCCGCGCCTCGCTTTCCTCAAGAAGGACAGCTACATGACGCGCCTGGCCATCGTCTTCCTGCTCCTGCTCATCTTCTTCGCCGCCGTGCGCCCCGGCCCCTTCTTCGCCGTGCGCACCTGGCAGTCGATGGCCGTCCAATTCCCCGAATTCGGCCTCATGAGCCTGGGCGTCATGTTCACCATGTTCACCGCTGGCATCGACCTGTCCGTCGTCGCCATCGCGAACGTCACCGGCATCTGCGCCGCCCTCACGCTGCGCTCCACCCTCACGGGGGCCTCGGCCACCTCGTCCTTCGGCCTGGCCGTCCTCATCGCCCTGGGCGTCGCACTCTCGTCGGAATCGTCTGCGGACTCATCAACGGCATACTCGTCGCGATCCTCAAAATCCCGCCGATCCTCGCCACCCTCGGCACCCTCGAACTCTTCGGCGGCGTCGCCCTGGTCCTCACCGAAGGCAAACCCGTCTCCGGCATACCCCCAGCGTTCGGCAACGTGTTCACCGCGAAGGTGGTCGGCCTCGTCCCCATGCCCCTCGTCGTGTTCCTGGCGTGCGCGGCGCTCGCCGGGTTCATCGTCGCGTGCACGAGCTTCGGGAAAAACATCCTCATGCTCGGCACGAACGAGACGGCGGCGCGCTTCTCCGGCCTGAAAGTCACGAGCCTGCTGATCCGCACGTACGTGTTCTCCGGCGTCATGGGGGCGATGGCCGGGCTGGTCATGCTCGCGAATTACAACTCCGCGAAGGCCGACTACGGCGCCTCCTACACGCTGCTCACCGTCCTCATCGTCGTCCTCGGTGGCGTCAACCCCAACGGCGGCTCCGGGCGCCTGAGCGGCGTCCTCCTGTCCATCCTCACACTCCAGGTCCTCTCCTCCGGCCTGAACATGTTCCCCAACATCTCCAACTTCTACCGACCCCTTATCTGGGGAGGCGTGCTGCTGCTCGTCATCTGCATGAACGAGGGCCTCTTCTCCTTCGCCTCCCTGCGCACACTCAAGAAAGGACACGCGCATGCTGACAGTTAAAGACAAGCACGTCGTCGTCGGCGCCGACTTCGCCGGGTTCCCCCTCAAGGAAGCCGTCAAAGCCCACCTCGAAGAACGCGGCTGGACCGTCACCGACCTGACGCCCGACGCCGACACCGCGCCCATGTACCACCGCGTCGGCTTCGCTCTCGGCGCCCAGATCGCCGAAGGCGCCTTCGAGCGGGCGTTGGCCTTCTGCGGCACCGGCATGGGCATCCACATCGCCGCCTCCAAGTGCCCCACGTGCACGCCGCCGTGTGCGAATCCGTGCCCGCCGCGCGCCGGCTGCGCCGCCGCCAACAACGCGAACCTGCTCGCCATGGGCGCCTTCTACGTCGCCCCGCGCACCGCGATGGCCATGGCGGACGCGTTCCTCGAGTCCGCCCTCGGGTCCGGGTACGAGGCCTGGGCCGGCTTCTACGAGTACCACCGCATCGGGTACGACGAGTGCGAGAACTTCGACTACGAGGCCTACAAAGCCAACGGCTTTGAGGTCGTCAACCCGGGGTTTGCTGTCTTGGCGGAGCAGCCCAAGGGGTTGGCGTACTGAGGTTGTGAGCGCTGAACCAGCCCCGGCCTCGTCGAAATGAACGGCGCGTCACGACGAGGCCGGGGGTTCCCGGGAGCCCCCACCGGTGTGACGGGGGTGGGGGTTCCCGGGCTACGACTATGCGTGTATCCGCCTGAGGAGTTCCGGCCTCGTCGGCCGGGGGCAACCGTTCCTCACCGAAAACTCGCACGCCCCTACAATGTTGCACGTAATTTCCCTTGGTCAGTTTTCGACGTGCCCTGAAAACGTTGGAATTGCAACGGTCAGATTTCAAAGTTTGAAAGACGTGTCGGGGAATTACGTGCGACATTTGTGGGGAACCATGCGGGTGAGTGTGGGAGGCGGTAGGTGTGCGGGCGCGTCGGGCTGCGGGTGCGTGGTGTGCCGAGGCTGGTGCGTGTCCTGCAGGGCCTGGCCGGGCTGAGCACTCAGGCAATGCCGAGGCCGGAGGTGCGGACGCATCCTTACGCGCGTGATCGTTTTTCGAGAGCGTCGAACCAGGCGGTGAAGAGACGCATCGCAGCATCTGCAAGGTCGTCGATCTCAGAGATTGGTTTGGGGTTTGCTCGAACACCTCCGCGGCATCGCCCAAGGATTCATCAACCACCGAAACTACCGCCTACGCTGCCTCCTCCACTCCGGGGGATTCCAACACCTCCTACACCCTTAAATGCGAAGAGCCGGTAAAGTCCGTGATCCACACCCGGTCCAGGGCGCCTTGGTCCCACTGGCGGGCGCAGTGGTCCTCATGGGCCACAGGGCCCCGCCCGCCGCGCCTGGACGGGCGTGGGTGCGTGTTCAGGCCTGTGAGACCTTGGCGGCGCATCGACGCGGCGACCGCACGCACACCCACATCCACACCCGCGCGCGCCAGAGCATGGCGGATGCGAGGAGCCCCATAGGTGCCGCCCGACACCTCGTGTTCCCAGGCCACCGCCTCATCCAAACGCCGACGCGCCGATGCGCGCTTGCCCCGCTGGGGTGCACGGTTTTTCCACGCGTAATAGCCCGCGCGCGTGACACCCAAGACCTTGGCCATCAAGGTAATCGAGTAGGAAGCCTTCTGCGCATCCATCAGCTCAAAGCGCTGGTGTTGTGGTGCACGGAGGCGAAGAAGGCGCTGGCTTTTCCCAAGAACTCGTTCTCCTTCTCCAGCTCGCGCACCCGCCGACGCAATGCCGTGATCTCAGCTTCCATCTCGCGTGGATCAGGGCGCCCCTGCGCGGCGGCCTGGCGCCGCTCGCGCTCGAGTTTGACCCACCGGCCCACCACCGATTCACCCAGCCTAAATCCCGGGCCACAGACGCGATCGAAGACCCTGTATCCAACACCAGACTCGCAACATCACGACGATACTCCGGTGTAAAACGACGACGAGTTCCCATAACAGGCACCTCACTCTCTGCAGGCACACACACCCGCTTAACGAAGTGTCAACAACACAAGCCTAACCCCACCATCCACACTCAACTCTGAAGAGCCGCATAACCCAACCCGAAGGACACAAAACGATTACACCACTCCACAGAACTTGACCGCCTTCTCACAGACGGTTCCAATGGGGCATACGGCTACTCGGGCGTTGAGCCTAGCGAAGAAACCAAGAGGGCAGCATGTCAAGCTCTAGCTGAATTTATCTACTGAGTTTGTCATCTGCTTCGTGGCTGGGGCCAGGCGTAAGATACCTGGCCCCAGCCACTGCGGAATAAAGTGCCCAAGCACCCATGAAGAAGACCAGGTTTTCCTGCCAGTCCACGACGATAATCTCGTGTGTGCGAGTACTGTAATAGAACGAGTTCGTGACAACAAGTAGTAATGCTGCTGCCCCGCTTGACAAGAGTCGTATCCACAGTGCCTTCACTCGCGGTTGCGGCCATCGTCGTGGCGGGTCAACCATCAAAAGAACCAGGCCGGTGAGGAAGGTTCCATAAAGCGGAAGAACCATCAAAAGAGTGCCAGCTGCGGAGAGTCCCGCGGCGGGGATATAGAAAATCCCGAAGCAGATTCCTATCCATGTCGTGTAGGTACGGATCGCGTCCCTGATCGTGTGAGCAGGTGTGCCAAATCGGGCGGAGCTGCTCATGAGCATGTGTCCTGCTACTACCGTGAAGACAATCCAACCGAGACCGAAAGATAGGAGCGTCTCACTCCAGTGTTGAGATCCATAGTGGGTGGAAGCAACTGCATCAAACGCGATGAGCATGGTGGCTGCAAATCCTGCACCCAATACTCGGATCAGTAATGCTCGCCAGAGCGGTGGCTCCCATGTTGATGGCCGATCAATGACAAAAAGCAGCAGCCCGGCGAAAGGTGCAAGCCACAATGGAGTGTTCACCGGGGCGACTTCAGCAGTGAAGAGCAGAGAACCGGGCACTACCGCGAAGCCGAGGATGAGCCCTACCCAATACACGTAGGTCCGAACGAATAGTTTTAAAGACTCAACCACTCACACCTCTCATGGACTTCAGTACCGATATCATGACGATTCTACGGCGGGGAGGCGACCCACGGTCAAAGATGACACCAACAGGGGCGGACGCCGCGTGCGCACAGGCCCTGGCCTGCCAGACCTACCTACCCATAGACGAGCACACCGAAATTCTTGTGAATCCGTCGGGTCAGTTCGTTGAGGGCGGGCCGTGAGCCGATACCGGGCTGACGGGCCGGAAGCTCATGGTCGACACCTACGGCGGGCTCGGGTCTCATGGTGGGGGCGCGTTCTCCGGCAAGGATCCATCCAAGGTCGACCGGTCAGCGGCCTACATGGCTCGCCTGATCGCTCGTACGATCGTTGACGCCGGGCTGGCCGCTCGCGTGAGTGGAGGGGGTGCGGTTCCCGGTTGGGAGCCCCCACCGGTGTGACGGGGGTGTTGTGGCCGGGGACAACCGTTCCTCCCCGAAAACTCGCACGTAATTTCCCTTGGTCAGTTTTCGACGTGCCCTGAAAACGTTGGAATTGCAACGACCTAATTTCAAAGTTTGAAAGATGTGTCGGGGAATTACGTGCGACATTTGTGGGGAACCATGCGGGTGTGCCACGCCCTCGCCGGGAACCCCTACTTCCTCGGCCTCGCCGTGGATTCGCGGATCGTGAGGACCGGGCTGAAGGTCTGGCGTTGCTCAGGCTGCGGCGATGATCTCGTTGACGAGCTCGACGCCTTCCGGTGTGGCTAGGAGTGGGCGGTCTTCGGGGTGCTCGTTGAAGTGTCGCATGAGGGCGTCGAGGCCGGTGTAGGGGATGCCGATGCGCTCGGACGAGATGCCCCATGGCCCGCCGTATGTGTCGGGGTCTGCGTTAAGAATAATCGTTGGACTGTTGACGATGTCGATGGTGACGTTATCCTTCCACAGGATGGTGACATCCCGGTCGTTTGAGTCTTCCTCGACGGACAGTAGCTCCGGGAAGTGGAAGGAGATTCCTTCGGGGGTCAGAGTTGTCTTTTGCTTGTCGGTCAGGGCGATGACGAGGTCCTTGCCGGGATTGCGGCTGCACTCGAGGAAGGCCATGGACGCAGCGGCGAACACATATATCGCGGCATGGAAGGGCTGTCCGGTCGTGAAACCCGCGGCCATCGTCCCGCCCGCGAAAGCGTAGAGCAGGAATCCGGTCGTGACGAGCGCGATGGACTGGTGGTTGCCCCAAATGACGATGGAGCCGTCCTCGAAATGGGGACGCGATGACCAGAATGGGCGCACGCTCTGTTCGATGAGGTGGGGAAGTGCCGCGCACAGATACAGGGGGAACCAGATGAAGAGCAGCTGTAGTGGGCCGATGCGAATGAACGAGAAAACCCAGTAGGCACCCACCGCCAAGACGGCGTTAACGACAATGACGATCGCAGTGAGCTTCCACAAGTCTCGCGCAGCCAAGTCCACGCCCCGAGGAGAACTGTCGTGAGGTTTCTCGCCAAGAATGAGGAAGGACGAGCCACGCTCACCACCCCACCTGTGCACCGGCGGGCTGCTTCCGAAGGGCGCAGAAAGGCTCGGTGTTCATGATCCGACGCTACCAGGAGTGTGACGGAGGCAGCAAGCATGAGCGCATGAACCAGCCCCGGCCTCGTCGAAACGAACGTTGCGTCACGACGAGGCTGGGGCCCAGCCAGCCTTTACCGCGGCAGTCAGCGGCCCGACGCGAGCGCCGCCCGGGCGACCTCCTCGAAGGTGAGCGGGTCGCGGCCCGTCACGTCGCGCACGGTCGTGGACACGACGTCCATCTCGCCGCGGGCGATCGACGTGTAGGTCGACACCCACGAGTCGTACTGCCACTGGGCGGCCGGCCACTTCTTTCGCGACTCGTACGCCTCCTCGATGGTTTCGCGCACGTAGGTGACGGGGCGTCCCTGCACGCGGGTGAGGATTGCGGCGATCTCGTCGAGGGTCAGGGCCTCGGGGCCCGTCACGTCGAGGGTCTGATTCTCGTAGCGTCCCGGATCGGCCAGGATCCCGGCGGCCACGCGCCCCGCGTCCTCACGCGCGACCACGCCGACGCGCCCGTCGCCCGCGGGTCCGAGGATGCGGCCCTCCTCATCGGGCAGCGCCACGAAAAAGTCCGCGTAGAAGTTATCGCGCAAGAACGTGTACGTCATGCCGGACGCCTTGATGCGCTCCTCCGTGTGGAAGTGCGTGCGCGCCAGCGTGAACGTCGCGTCCGGCGCCGCGTTCATGAACGACAAGTACACGATGTGGCGCACCCCGGAGGCGGCCGCCGCGTCGACGAACGCGAGGTGCTTGTCCAGGCGGTCCTCGCTCTCGGGCGCGGACACCATGAAGAGAATGTCGACGCCGCTGAGCGCCTCGCGCGAGGCCGGGGTGTCCTCGTACGAGCACTGGACGGCGTGCGCGCCGGGCAGCTTGGGCGCGCGCGACGGCGTGTTCGCGAGCAGGCGCAGCGGCAGGCCGCGCTCGGAGAGGAGCCGGGCAGCCACGCCGCCGACGTTCCCGGACGCGCCGGTGATCGCCCGGGATGGGAGGGACGAGGCCTGGGCCGGCTCGTTCGTGTGGGCTCGGGGAGTGGGGGTCTTCGTCATGCGACTAGTATGCCGCTGCCAGTGTTGTCTAGGCGCACGCCATACGCGGTTTGAGTCGCGAGCGTACCGGGATTGTCGGAGGGGCGAGCGCCGGGTTCGGGGCGGCCCCTGGATGTGGGGAGACAGCTGACGCGCGTTCGCTGGCGCGTACTCTCCTCCAAAAGTCGCACGTAATTTCCCTTGGTCAGTTTTTGATATGCCCTGAAAACGTTGGAATTGCAACGACCCGATTTCAAAGTTTGAAGGATGGTTCGGGGAATTACGTGCGACATTTTTGGGGAACCATGCGGGTGTGCGGCGATCTCGCGGGCGGGGGGCAACCGTTCTTCCCCGAAAACTCGCACGTAATTTCCCTCGGTCAGTTTTCGATATGCCCTGAAAACGTTGGAATTGCAACGACCTGATTTCAAAGTTTGAATAACGTGGAGGGGAATTACGTGCGACATTTGTGGGGAACCATGCGGGTGTGCGGCGATCTCGCGGGCCGGGGGCAACCGTTCCTCCTCGAAAACTCGCACGTAATTTATCGTGGTCAGTTTTCGATATGCCCTGAAAACGTTGGAATTGCAACGACCCGATTTCAAAGTTTGAAGGATTGTTCGGGGAATTACGTGCGACATTTGTGGGGAACCATGCGGGTGTGCGGCGATCTCGCGGGCGGGCAGGCTCCGCGTCGGCGGGAAAACGGGTCTCGTCGGTTGACAAAGCAGGCCCCGCGTCCGTAGGGACGCGGGGCCTCGCGCGCAGCAGGGAAGCGGCTACACCCCGTAGCGCCTCGAGAAGTCGTGCTCGAACTGCTCCAGGGAGATTCCCCGCGTCTCGGGCACGATGAACAGGTAGAAGCACAGGGCAACGACGTTGATGACGCCGAAGGTCAGGTAGGTCCACGTGGCGCCCAGGTGGCCGATCATGATGGGGAAGAGCCACGTCACGATGGCGTTCATGATCCAGCCGCAGCCCACGGCAAAGCCCTGGGCGACGCCGCGGATGCGGGCGGGGAAGATCTCGGAGACGAGCACCCAGTTGACGGTGCCGGACTGCTTGGCGAACACGAACAGGGACACGAGGACGAGGACCAGCCACGGCAAATAAGAAGGAATGTCGGGCGAAATGCTCCCGTCGGCCAGCGTGTAGGGGCCGATGCCGAGTCCGAAGATGAGGGCGAGGGCGAACAGGGACAGGGTCACCCCGGTCTCCTGATAGATGCCCACGTGGCGGCGCGCCAGGCGCGACACCAGGTACAGGCCAAATCCCGCGCCGATGCACGCGACAGCACCCGTAATGACGTTGAGGGTGATGGAGTCGGCGGAACTGAAGCCCGGCGGCCGCCAGGATCTTGGGCAGGTAATACATGGCGGTGTTGATGCCGGTCAGTTGGTCGAAACACGCCAGGCCGATGCCGATAAACAGGAGTCGCCTGGTCCACGCGACCGACGCGGTGCGCCGCAGCGTCCAATGACCCTGGCTGGCTTCTGCGGCGTGCAGCGCGACGATCTCGCTGATCTCGGCGGCGACGTCGTCGCGCTGGGGGTCGCGGATCCGCTTGAGGGCACCCACGGCCTCGTAATAACGAGCCTTGGACGCGTACCAGCGCCCCGACTCGGGCATGAGGCGCATCCCGATCCACAGCGCGACCGCGGGGATCGTGGCCAGGACGAGCATCCACCGCCACGCGGACCCGTCGCCGTCCGTGACGACGGCGGTCACGACGCGCGAGGCCTCGTCCCACGAGTACCACTGCCCGGGCGTGAGCGTGCCCGACGGGTCGGCGCTCACGAGGACGCGCGGCCCGCCGTGCGCGTGGGAGAGCGCCGCGTTCATCGAGTAGGCGAGAAGCTGGCCGAACACGATCATGAACTGGTCGAGCGCCACCAGGGCGCCGCGCATGCGGGTCGGCGCGGACTCCGACAGGTAGATCGGCACGGTCGCCGAGGCGCCCCCGACCGCCAGGCCGAGAACGAAACGGAACAGGTACAGCACCCAGATGTTCGGCGCGACAGTGCACCCGAGCGTGCCGACGACGAAGACGAGCGCGAGCAGCAGGATGTTGTGCCGTCGCCCGTTGCGGTCCGACAGGCGCCCGGCGCCGATCGCCCCGATCGCGGCGCCGATGGCGAGGATGCCGCCGACCAGGCCCTCCTCGAACTCGTTGATCCCGAGCCCGCCGGCCACGCTCGGCATGTACATGTACGGCAGGCGCCCGCGATGACGCCCGTGTCGTAGCCGAAGAGGAGCGATCCGAAGGTCGCGATGGCGGCGAGGAGTTTCACGGAGCGCGCCGGGCCCGAGGCCGGGGTCTCCTCCGTGAGTACGCGCAATTCTTGGTCGGTGGGGGCGCCGATCGCCCCAGGTCGGGTGCTCATAGACTCCATTGTGCGCCAGCGCACGAGGTTGTGCCCGCGAGTCTTACATTCAGGTTTTTCCCAGGAAAGTCATAAGGCACAAATGAAGCGTTCATAGGTTCTTCATAGGGTCGGGTGAGGAAATGGGTTCAACGACGAAAGGAACCCTCATGACCGCCCTGATTCTCATCGCCATTGACCTGGTTGCTATGGCCGCCCTCGTGTTCGGCCTGTACTTCCCTCGGCACCGCCGCGCTGACCTGGTCGCAGCCTTCCTCGGTGTGAATGTCGGCGTCCTCGCCGTCACGATCATCCTCGCGAACTCGACCGTGAGTGCGGGCCTGGGCCTCGGCCTCTTCGGTGTTCTCTCGATCATCCGACTGCGTTCGGATCAGATCTCGCAGACGGAAATCGCCTACTACTTCGCCTCGCTGGCTCTTGGCCTGCTGACGGGCATGTCCTCGGCGGTGACCCCGCTGCTGGGAGGCCTCATCGCCCTGATCCTCGTGGCCTTGGCCTTCGGTGACTCGAAGCTGATTTTCGGCCGCTACACCTCGCAGACCGTCCAGCTGGACCGTGCGATCGCGGACCCCGACGAGCTGAAGGCGGCCCTCGAGCAGCGCCTCGGCGCGTCCGTCGCCTCGGTCAACGTCGTCAAGCTCGATCTCGTGAACGACCTGACTCTCGTGGACGTTCGCTCGAAGGTCGCCTGACACGCCAGCCGGATACGTCGGCCCACCACGGCCTCGACCCCGCACGCACAGCCCGCCCCTGATGCAAAGGAACAGACTCATGAACGCCAGCTTGAACACTATCCTCGCCGACCTCGACGCAATCGGCCTCGACGAACTGAATGAGCGCGCCGCGATGCTCACCCGCGTGGACCGCAAGTACGCACTCGACGCGACCCAGGCCTCGGCGATCCTGAGCCGCCTCCCCGAGGAAACCCGGGTCCTCCAGATCGCCGGCCAGGTCTCCCAGGGCTACGCATCCACCTACTACGACACGCCCGACATGGACTCGTACATGCTGACCGCGCTCAAGCGCCGCCGCCGCTTCAAGGTCCGCGCCCGCACCTACCTGTCCACCGGCGCGTCCTTCCTGGAGGTCAAGACCCGCGGCCCGCGCGGCGTGACGGTTAAGAAGCGCATGCCGATCTCTTGGGACGAGGCTGGGGCTCCTCTCGCGGGTGAGCGCCGGCGGTGGGTGGTCGGCAAGGTCGAGAAGACGGGCTACGGCCACCTGGTGCCCGCTCTCGAGCCGGTCCTGGCTGGATCCTACGAGCGCAACACCCTGCTCCTGCCCGGTGGCGAGGGACGCGCGACGGTGGACACGAAGCTGACGTGGCGCTCGCTGCGCACGGATGGCACCGACGTCGCGCGCCCCGACCTGGTCATCATCGAAACGAAATCGGGAGCGACCCCGTCCATCGTCGACCACCTCCTGTGGGAGGGTGGCGTGCGACCCGTCAAGATCTCCAAGTACGGGACCGCGATGGCTGCCATGCACGACCTGCCCGCGAACAAGTGGCACCGCACGCTGGATCGCTACTTTCACGAATACGTGGAGGCCCCAGAGCTCGCGCGCGAGGCGCCCCTCGCGATGGCCGCCTGAGCGACGTCATACCGGCGCGCAGTCGTCGAAATCGCGCGACACGTAAGCGCTGAGCATAAAAAACATAAGCCTTAATTGCATGAAAGAGACATACACATGAAAGCCCTGAAGAAGATCATGACCCCCGCCCGGACGATCGGCGCGATTGCCCTCATCGGCACCCTCGCCCTGGGTGCGTGCAGCTCCACGGGAGCGACCACCTCCACCGGCTCCGGCTCCACTACGGCCACCGCGACCGTCGCGGCCTCCGGAACCAACGGCGATACGACCGCACCGCCCACCGCGGCCGACGCCCTGGCCTCGAACGCGAAGGCCTCCTACGTGGAGGACAGCGACTGGAAGGCCTCGGACGCCGTCGACGTGACGCTCAGCGGAACGACCGCGACCTCCTCGTCCGACGCCGTGAGCGTGAGCGATGGCGTGCTGACCATCTCCAAGGCCGGCGTCTACAAGCTCAGCGGCTCCTTCACCGGCAAGGTCGTCGTGGCCGCCGGAGCCGAGGACAGGGTCATCCTGATTCTCGACAACGCGACCATCACCTCCTCGACGGGCGCCGCGATCGAGGCGGCCAGCGGTGACGACCTCGTCCTGTCTCTCGAGGGCGCCTCGACGATCACCGACGGCACCTACACCGGCACGGAGGACGCGAACGCCGCGATCTACGCCGACATGGACCTGACGATCACCGGCTCGGGCACGCTCACCGTGACCTCCGGCGCCTCGGACGCGATCACCTCCAAGGACGACCTGTACGTCCTGAGCGGCACGATTAACGCGACCGCCTCGGATGACGGCCTGCGCGGCAAGGACTCCTGACGATTGCGGGCGGCACCGTCACCGTGAACTCCGGAGGCGACGCCCTCAAGTCCGACCAGGACAACGACGACACCAAGGGCTACGTGTCCATCGTGGACGGCACCGTCACCCTGACCTCGGGCGGCGACGGCATCGACGCGTACACCGACGCGATCGTCACCGGCGGCACCCTGTCGATCACCTCGGGCGGCGGCGCGTCGGCCGGCAAGCCCTCCACGGGCTCGACCAAGGGCATCAAGGCTCAGACCTACATCATCGTCGACGGCGGCACGACCACCATCGACGCCGGGGATGACGCCATCCACTCCAATGGCGCCCTGCGCCTGAGCTCCGGCACGATCACCGCCGCCTCCGGCGACGATGGCGTGCACACCGAGGTCGCGGCCGTCCTGGACGGCGCAACCGTGACCGTCACGCAGTCGAACGAGGCCCTCGAGGGCGGCCTCATCACGATCTCCGACGGCACCGTCGACCTGACCTCGAGCGACGACGGCATCAACGCCTCGGGCTCGATCACCGTCGAGGCCGGCCTGGCGGCTGTTGCTGAGTCCAGCTCCGATACGACCGCGACCACCACGACCACCACCCAGCAGATGGGCCCCGGTGGCATGGCTGACGGCGGCGGCTCGATGGAGGACACCGGCGAGCAGCTCACCATCACCGGCGGCACCGTGACCGTCAACGCGAACGGCGACGGCCTCGACTCCAACGGCTCGCTGACCATCAGCGGCGGCACGACGACCGTCTACGGCCCGGCCTCCGGCGCCAACGGCGCCCTGGATTCCAACGGCGCCATGAGCATCACGGGTGGCACGGTCATCGCCTTCGCGACGAGCGAGATGGTGGAGACGCCGACCACGACCGACGGCCAGGGCTGGATCTCCACCGCGGCCTCCGGATCCGCCGGGTCGACCGTGACGATTAGCGACTCCTCCGGCTCCGTCCTGGGCACCTACACCTCGCCCAAGGCCTTCGGAAACGTCATCTACTCGACCTCCGGCATGACCAACGGCACCACCTACACGGTGAGCGTCGACGGAACTGCTACCGAAGCGACCGCCGGCGAGGGCGGCATGGGGATGGGCGGACAGCCCCCGGCCGGAGGCCCGGGCGGCCAGCCCCCGATGGGCGGTCCGGGTCAGGGCGGTCAGCCCCCGGCTGATGGCCAGGCCCCGACCGCTCCCCAGAACTGACCGCTCCTGCGGTCGGCGGTTCCCGCGAACGGCGGCCAGACTCGACGGGCAGTCGGAGCTGGCAGCCGGTGAGGCACCGGCCTGACGGCCGGACCTGACAATCGCAGGAACGGCACCAGTCAGTGGACACTAACACCCTCCAACAACTGTGCCCCGCGTGTTCGTCAACACGCGGAGCACAGTGCATCCGCGGGATACGCCCACCCGACGAGGCCACCCACGAGCGGGAGGCAGCCACGGCCTCGTCGATGGGAGGGAACGCAGCACGCGTCTGTGGCTGCGCCTAGCGTGCTGAGAATTTCTTCATCTCTTCCTTGTTGAGGTCGAGGCTGGGGTCGGGTTCGAAGCAGAAGGTGATGAACCGGGGGTTGTACTCGCGGGCGCCAGGCGTGATAGCGAGCAGGGTAAAGGTACCGACACCGTCGACGACGGCAGATTTGCCGATGGTGAGATCTGCATTGACCCACGAGTAAGGCCCTTGCCCATTTCCACCTTTGAGAGACGTGCGCTCCTGGTTCCGGTCATCTGGCGAAGAGTAGAAATAGTACGCTGGGTCGGTGTTTGCGGCGCGCGGACGCACGAGAGCCTCCTCCTGAGCCTTGAGGAGATATCCGGCGCATCCGTCCGTTGCGGTCGGTGTGCTGGTTGACGTGCTGGTCGGTGTGCTGGTTGACGTGCTGGTCGGTGTGCTGGTTGACGTGCTGGTCGGTGTGGGATCCGCCTGATGCGTGGTGGGCGCGCAGGCGCCGAGGAGCAGGGACAGACCGACGCAAGTTGCCGCGACGGTGTACAGGGGCTGGCGGAGCGTGTGTGTCATGTGTGTCATGGGTTAGATCGTGCGGGAGACTTCGAAGTCTGGGTCGGGTTCGAAGCAGAAGGTGGCCGAGCCGTGGCCGTAGACGGCCTGTGCGGTCGTGATGTCGAGGAGAGTGAATGTGCCGATGGTTGGGACGTGCTTCGGCTCGCCGACATAGAGGCTGTCGTCGATCCAGCCGGGGTAGCCGTCGGCCCACCCGCCGATGATATAAGCGTACATGGCACCGTTTTCGATGCCAACGTCGGTGATGATGAAGGTCGGGTCGCTCCGTCTCTTTCCGGGGGCGAATTGTGCGGCTTCGCCGACGGTGGTGATCCGTCCGTTGCACTCTGGCATGGGTATGCTCCTCGTGGGTGACGGCGCGGGCGTTGGGCTCGCGGTGGTGATGGTTGGTGAGGGAGTCGGCGTTGGCGTGGGCCCGGGCGTGGGGGAGGAGGACGTGGGCGTGGGTGTGGGGCGCGCGAAGGGGGTGGTGGGCGCGCAGGCGCCGAGGAGCAGGGACAGACCGACGCAAGTCGCCGTGACGGTGTACAGGGGCTGGCGGAGCGTGTGTGTCATGGGTTAGATCGTGTCGGAGACTTCGAAGTCTGGGTCGGGTTTGAAGCAGAAGGTGGCCGAGCCGTGGCCGTAGACGGCCTGTGCGGTGGTGATGTCGAGGAGGGTGAATGTGCCGATGGTTGGGACGTGCTTCGGCTCGCCGACGAGGAGGCGGTCTTTGATCCAGCCGGGGTAGCCGTCGTGCCACCCGCCGATGATCGAGGCGTACATGGCGCCGTTCTCGATACCGACCTTGGAGATGATGAAGGTCGGCTCGTTCGGGTTCTTTCCGGGGGCGAATTGTGCGGTTTCGTCGACGGTGGTGATGTATCCGTTGCACTCTGGCATGGGTGTGCTCCTCGTGGGTGACGGCGCGGGCGTTGGCGTGGGCCCAGGCGTGGGGGAGGAGGACGTGGGCGTTGGCGTGGGCCCGGGCGTGGGGGAGGAGGACGTGGGCGTGGGTGTGGGGGCGCGAAGGGGGTGGTGGGCGCGCAGGCACCGAGGAGCAGGGACAGACCGACGCAAGTTGCCGCGACGGTGTACAGGGGCTGGCGGAGCGTGTGTGTCATGGGTTAGATCGTGTCGGAGACTTCGAAGTCTGGGTCGGGTTTGAAGCAGAAGGTGGCCGAGCCGTGGCCGTAGACGGCCTGTGCGGTGGTGATGTCGAGGAGGGTGAATGTGCCGATGGTTGGGACGTGCTTCGGCTCGCCGACGAGGAGGCGGTCTTTGATCCAGCCGGGGTAGCCGTCGTGCCACCCGCCGATGATCGAGGCGTACATGGCGCCGTTCTCGATACCGACCTTGGAGATGATGAAGGTCGGCTCGTTCGGGTTCTTTCCGGGGGCGAATTGTGCGGTTTCGTCGACGGTGGTGATGTATCCGTTGCACTCTGGCATGGGTGTGCTCCTCGTGGGTGACGGCGCGGGCGTCGGGCTCGCGGTGGTGATGGTTGGTGAGGGAGTCGGATCTGGCATGTGGGGCGTCGGGAGGCAGGCTGCGAGTAGGATTCCAGCCACGAAACATGTGGACGCGATGGAACGAACGAATGGTGGAATACTGCCCATGGCTTATAGACTTCCGATCACCGTACTGCCATAATGGGCTTCGTAGTCTTCCCAGGAGAGTGTGAAGGTAGCGGGCCCCGTTCCATCCGATGTGGTGTTGCTACCGTATGGATTGCACAGGGTCACCCCGTTCGCGTCAGCAGAAACCACGGTGTATGAGTGGTTTCCGACGAGCGTGATTTCAGTGTCCTTCCCATCGACTGTAGCGTAAACTGAGGCCTCTTCCTTGGTGCCGGCAACTATGGGCTGGTGTTGTTGCGAAGCCAGGAGGATCTTTGCACGTTCGGCATCGGTATAGCCGCCTGCGGCTTGGTCTATGGGCAGCTCAACAGTCGATTTCCCTGTGAAAACGGAGAAAACCTCGGTCGAATAACCATAGTCTATGCCTGGGGGATTGTTGTCAAATCTGTTCGAGCCCCCAGGGTGGCTTTGTCCCCACGCGGCTTCGAGGATGGAGTAGGCGCCCACGCGCCCCCCCTTGGGTGGCGCCGTGAATGTACTTGCTGTGCACGAAGACCTCGTTCGCCGGTGAGGCGTCGGCGTGAGCGGGGTCGGCTGGGAGTCGAACGAGGTAGCCATCCACGTTGCCGTGCTCGTCGTAGTGGGGCTGAATCATGGAGGCGAGCTTTCTTTGCCCCTCCGGTGTCTGGGCCAGGGCGGCCATGGGAGCCAGGAAGTAGCAGTCACCGATCTGCCCCTGCTTCATTCCCTCCCAGTTGAACGTCCCGTTATTGAGTGCGTCAAGGTCCTCCTGGATGTGGGCAATATCATTCTGCGACAGCTGCTTCATTTGTCCGGCGGCCGTGGCCGTCCCATTGTAAATTTGCACGGGCTCGATGTGTACGATGCGCGCGAGGTCCTGCGCGCACGTGTCGGCGGCCTGCTTGACGGACTCGATTCGAATGTGCGCCGCAGAAACGAGGGTGTTGGCTGCGGGCACGTATTTCGCTCTGGCCAGCAGGGGGACAGGAGCATTGTCCACCTTTTCGTCGAGCTTTGACGCTTGATAGCGCAGGTTCTCGATGTAGCTCTGCCCCGCGCGTACCTCCCCCGCGTAGACGCTGATAGCCGAGGACGCTGTCGTGCAATCACCCCCCAAATTGATGTAGCGGTTCCTCTGGCGCTTGAGTGAGCTATCAAAGTCGTCGCGTGCCTGACCCATCCACTCGGGTGCCAGGTGCGCCGAGGACATCACGTCGTCGGCGAGGCCGTCGCAGTGGTTGCCGTAGGTATCCCACTCGGCGGCGAGCGAGGTGAGAGAATCGGCGTTTCCGGGGACGTCGTTGATCAGTGACTCAAAGTATCCGGTCACAATAGCTCCCTTACAGTGGCTGGTTGAGGTCCGAGCGGAACAATGCGGCCCACTGCTCATCGTTCTGCTGGCTCTGCTTTACCGTATCGTGCAGCGCCGCATCGGTCGACGCATGCCAAGTCTCGATAGTCGTGCGGCGTTTCCCAATCTTGGCCCTGAAAGCCGCGTGCATGACCATGAGCGAGAGAGAACCGAATCCCCCATTGCCTAACGGACTAGGCGTCTTTTTCCCTGTGAAGCTGTCCTTGACGTCGTTCAGCTTTGTTGCGACGGCCGTGATTTGCTCGTCATTGATGGAAAAGTAAGGCACGGTTCCTCCCCTACCGGTCGGCAAGTCTTGCTCGAAGACTATGAGACAGCACACAAGAAGTCAAGGTTGTCCAACCTTTGTCCCGAGGGTGCCCACCCGACGTTCGTGCACGACGCCCAACTACACTGGTATCAGCAGACGAGGCCACGGCCTCGTCGATGACAACGAAAGGACCCCTCATGCTCCCCTCCGAGAAGCTCGCCGAGCTCGGCCTCGAGCTGCCCGCCGTCGCCACCCCCGTCGCCGCCTACGTGCCCGCCGTCATCGACCGCGGCGTCGTGCGCACCTCCGGCCAGATTCCCGTCGTGAACGGTGAGCCCGTGTGCATCGGAGCCGTCGGCGAGGACGGCGCGGACCCTGAGGACGCCAAGGACGCGGCGCGCGTGTGCGCCCTCAACGCCCTGGCCGCGGCGGCTTCTGTCGCGGGCGGCATTGACAACCTCGCGGGCGTCGTGAAGGTCGTCGGCTTCGTGTCCTCGCGCCCCGACTTCTATGGCCAGGCCGGCGTCATCAACGGCGCCTCCGAGCTCTTCGGTGAGATTTTCGGCAGCCAGCACGCGCGCAGCGCCGTCGGCGTCGCCGCCCTGCCCCTCAACGTCAGCGTCGAGGTCGAGGCCGAGTTCCTCATTAAGTGAACGCGCGGGCACGGCTGAGGCGCGCCTACACTGTATGAGGTTTACCGAAATGGCCCTGCGGGCCGGAGGATAAGGAAAAGACATGACTGACCGTCAGATGTTCAAGCTGGTCGACGCCAACACCGTCCCTTCCGAGGACGGCGGCTGCGGTTGCGGCTGCGGTGGCGAGGGTAAGAAGGAGCGCGCCGAGCAGGCCGCTCCCGCCGAGGCCCCGGCTGCGCAGGCCCCCGAGCAGGGCGGCTGCGGCTGCGGTGGACACGGTGGCGGACACGGCCATGGTCACGGCCACGGCGCTGCCGCCCAGGCCGCCGAGGCCCCCGCTGAGCACGCCGGTTGCGGCTGCGGCGGACACGACGCCCCCGCCGAGCGCCCCCACGAGATGGCCGCCGAGCCCATCGCCGCCGAGCCCATCGCCTCCACGGCAGGCGGCTGCGGCTGCGGTGGCCATGGCGGCGGACACGGTCGCGGCCACGGCAAGGCCCACCCGGGCGGCGCCGGCGTCATCCACCGCCCCGGCGCGGACGAGCTTGTCATTCACTCGATCCCCCGCGTCGTGCGCCACGCGGTCCTCTTCGCCGCGGTCGACAACCTCCCCGTCGGCGAGAACCTCCAGATCTGCGCCCCCCACCAGCCTGAGCCGCTGTTCGCGCACCTGAAGGACTCGGCGCAGCACTACCGCGTCGAAACCCTCGAGGTCGGCCCCGTCGACTGGCGCTACCGCATCACGCGTCTGGCCTGAGCGCACCTCCACGTACGAGGCCGTGGCCGACTCTGCCTTCCCGGTGGGGCCAGCCACGGCCTCGTCGCATTCGAACGCAGATCAAACGCAGTTTTGTGACCTCGTTCGCGTGACGGGGCGAGCGCGACCCGGTACCGTTGAGGTATGAGCATCTTTGACATGACTTCTGACGCCGACGTTGAGGACGACCTGGACCGCGTCGAGACCGACGTGGTCGTGGACTGTGACATCGAGGCCGCGTGGGCGCTCGTGTCGGAGCCGGGCTGGTGGGTCAACGACGGCCCGCTCGGCGACCATGAAGTGAGCCTCGGTGACGACGGCCTCTACCGCGTGAGCGACCCGGACGCCGGCGACTGGCTGATCGAGAAGGCCGACGAGGACCCTATGGACGTCGTCGCCTTCCGCTGGTACCCGCTCGCCGACGACGAACTGCCCGACGAGTACGCGACCCGCGTCGAGGTCTCCCTCTCCGAGGAGCGCGGCGGCGTCGCCATCCACGTCGAGGAGTCCGGCCTGGCATCGGTTTCCGACGACGAGGCCGTGGCTCGCCAGGCGTTCGACGACGCGATCGGCATGTGGGAGCAGGTCCTGGTCGCCGCGAAGAACTACCTCGAGGGCCGCTGAACGCTGCAGCTTCGTTGCTGCTGTCGGCGCGTCTCGATACGGCGCGGCATTCGTGACGTTTCCCCGTGGAAGCGCGCCTGGATTGTCCCCTCATTTCGCACGTAATTCCCCTGTAGATGCTTTAAGTTTAAGTCGGAACGTTGGAATTCTGGGGTTTTCTGGGGGCTGTAAGGTTTGGTCGCCAGGGAATTACGTGCGGAATTGGTGAATGTGTGGACGATGGCGGGGCGTTCGCCACGGTTGTGCTTGTGAGTGTGGGTGGTGCACCCGATCCGTAGGCGGTGCACCCGTTCTGATCGGGTGCGGCGTCCCGCAAGAGGTGTAATGCCCAGTGTGGGAGTTGCTTTGCGAACCGTGGTGGAGCTTGTGACTCCGAAGCGTTGCGCCATTTAGGGGAGCGTTGCACTAGTTGAAGGAGCAATGCACTAGATGGGGGAGCATTGCACTGGATAGTAACTAGTGCAATGCCTGCTAAGTAGTGCAATGCTGGCGAAAGTAGTGCAATGCCTCCCGGGGTCGAACGCTGCGCGAGCTGCATCGACATGTGCCGGGAGTGGGTGTCAGCCTCCCGAAATTTCGCACGTAATTCCCCTGCGATTGTTTCAATGTTTGAAGTCAGAACGTTGGAATTCTGCGGTTTTGAGACCTAAACGCGTCTGGCCGTCAGGGAATTACGTGCGGAATTGATGGGGCCCGCCGCGGCTACTCTGTTGCGTGCCCGGATGCCGCGTGCCCGGCCTCTTGCGCTGCCTCGCGTGCTGCCTTCTTGGCGCGGGCGTGCGCCTCGACCTCTTCGGGGGTGAGGGGGCCCTGTGTGGTGCCTTCGCTGCCGTCGGTGCGCTCCCACGAAATGGCGAGGCTGTCGCGCGCGCCGAAGCGCGCCAGGTGGATGCCGACGATGAATTCGAGGCGATCGGCTCGCTCGGGGGTCGTGCGTAGCTCGAGTCGCAGATCAGACGCCGACGCGATCACGTCGAAACGTCCCAGAACCGGACCCTCGCGGTCGAACAGCAGGTATCCGCTGCCCGCCTCCTCATCCCACGAGCCCGTGATCTTGTGGCCCATGTGGCTCACAAGCTGCTTGCCGTAACGCGCCGCGTGCTTCGTGGACACCGATGCCGTGGCGATCAGAGGGAACGAGGCCGATGTGGACTCCTCCGGCGCCGCATCGACGGGCGCAGTGGCGGCGGCTTCGATGGGGGCGGTTTCAGCGGATCGGGCGGGAGTGCTCGAGGAGGCCGCAGGGGAGTGGGTGGCCGAGGCCTCGTCGAAGGAGGAGTGTCTCTTTGATTCCATAAGGCTAACCTAACTTGCACGTGGGCTGCGTGCCATGCGACACCTGAATTCGGACGCGGGCGGGCCGTTGCGGTAGCGTTGGAGGGTCAAGCGCGCTACGTGCGCGCGCAAAGACCGCGCAAAGCGCCGCCCGTGGGCGGCATCGGCGGAAAGGAATACTTATGAGCAGCGAGCCAGTCACGCATGACGAGCCCGGGCAGCAGGGCGGTGAAAAGCTCCAGCGAACGCTGAAATCGCCACATTCAGCTGATCGCCATTGGCGGTGCAATCGGAACAGGCCTGTTCATGGGCTCGGGCAAGACGATCTCCGTCGCGGGCCCCTCGATCCTGCTGGTGTACACGATCATCGGCGCAGTCCTGTTCCTCTTCATGCGGACGCTGGGTGAGCTGCTGCTCTCCGATCGCAAGTACGCGACCTTCGCGGACATCGCGCGCGACCTGATCGGCCCGTGGGCCGGCTTCGTGACGGGGGGTGGACGTACTGGGCGTGCTGGGTCGTCACCGGCGTCGCGGACATGATCGCGATTACCGGCTACACGCACTTCTGGTGGCCGGACCTGCCCCCGTGGATTCCCATCACCGCCACGACCCTGCTGCTGTTCGCCCTCAACGCGATGACGGTCAAGGCCTTCGGCGAGACGGAGTTCTGGTTCGCGCTCGTCAAGATCATCGCGATCATCGCCCTGGTCATCGTCGGTTTCGGTATGGTCGCCATGGGCACGATCGACGAGGAGGGGGACCGCCGCCGCCGTCTCGAACCTGTGGAGCCACGGCGGCTTCTTCCCCAACGGATTCACCGGCTTCCTGGGCGGCTTCCAGATCGCGCTCTTCGCCTTCATCGGCATCGAAATGGTGGGCACGACGGTCGCCGAGACCGACGACCCGGACACCACTCTCCCCAAGGCCGTCAACTCCATCCCGGTACGCATCATGCTCTTCTACGTGGCGGCGCTCGCGGCCATCATGATGGTGACCCCCTGGGACCAGGTCAGCCCCGAGCGTTCCCCCTTCGTCACGATGTTCTCGTTGACCGGCCTGGGCGCTGCGGCCACGATCGTTAACCTGGTCGTACTTTCGTCGGCTGCCTCGAGCGCGAACTCGGGCATCTACTCGACGTCGCGCATGCTCTACGGCCTGGCCCGACAGGAGCAGGCTCCCGGCGTCTTCGCGCGCCTCTCGAAGCATCACGTGCCCCTCAACGCCCTCTTCCTGTCTTGCGTGTGCCTGCTGTCGGGCATCGTCATCATGGGGATGGGTGGCTCGATCTCGGCGGCGTTCACGCTGGTGACCTCCGTGTCCGCCACTCTGTTTATGGGCGTGTGGGTGGTCATCGTCGTGTCCTACCTGGTGTACCTGCGTCGCCGCCCCGAGCTACACAAGGTCTCTCGCTTCAAGTCGCCTGGCGGCGCGCTCGGCGCGTGGGTGGTCCTGGCGTTCATGGGCTGCATGGGCGTCATCCTGGCGATGTGGGACGATACCCGCCCCGGCCTCGTCTATTCCCTGGTGTGGATCGCGTTCATCGTGGGCGCGGCTTCGCGAACCGTCACTACCTGCTGCGTCGCGCGGAGCGCGGCGTGCTGGGTGACGGCGGCACGGGGGAGGGGCGCCATCAAGGCCCCCACCTGCACGAGTAGCGCGATGAATACCAAGTGACTATGCTCACTAGCGTGCCACGGGAGCTCGACGCGAGCTGAGAGGGGACCATCCCCGACCGTAGAACCTGATCCGGATCATACCGGCGTAGGAAGGCTCTTCCCACGTGGCCGCCGTGCAACGCGAAGGGAGTATTCTCGCATGGCTACCACCGCTCGGTCCCTCAGTTGGAGGGTTATCGACATCGTCACTGCCGCAATCTTGGGTGTTGCTTGTGGCCTCATTATCACCGCTTGGAACCTGTTGGCGGCGCCGGCTACGAGATTCTCAAGGCGATCGCCCCCGGTCTCAATGGCCTGGCGACCGGCATCTGGCTGCTGGGCGGCACGCTTGGCGGCTACGTGATCCGCAAGCCCGGTGCCGCGTTCTTTGTGGAGCTGTTGGCGGCGACCGTGTCGATGGGCCTGGGTTCCCAGTGGGCGATTGGCGCGCTGTATTCGGGCATTGCCCAGGGACTCGGTGCCGAGATTGTTTTCGCCGCGTTCGTGTACCGCCGATTCAACGTGTGGGTGGTCTCTGCCGCTGGCGCCATGGCTTTCGCAGCTGAGTGGTGCCTTGAGCTCTTCACGGAGGGCAACATCGAGAAGGGTGTGTTCTACAACGCCTGCTACCTGCTCTTCGGCGTCCTGTCCGGCATTGTCCTGGCGGGCATGCTCGCCTGGGCGGTCACGAGCGGGCTTGCAAAGACGGGCGCCCTGGACCGCTTCGCCTCGGGCCGAGGAGCGCGCGAGCTTGTCTGATTCCCGCTCCATGAACGAGGCCTCCTCCGCCTCCCCCCGCCCCGTGTCCTCCCCGGATGGCCGGGTGCCGCTGGGTGAGGGGGCGGGCGCGCGCGCGTGCGCGCGCGTGGATGGGGATGGCGTCACGCTGGGCGCAAGAACGCCGCGCTGTCGGGCGTTGATCTCGATATCGCGCCGGGTGAGCGCGTGCTGGTGCTCGGGCCGTCCGGGTCGGGCAAGTCGACGCTCATGGGCGGCCTGGCGGGCCTGCTGGGTGGCGCCGAGGAGGGCGAGGCCACCGGCACGCTCACCGTGGACGGCGTCGCTCCGGCCGAGGCGAGGGGCCGCGTGGGCCTCCTCATGCAGACCCCGAGGCCCAGGTGGTCCTGGCCCGCGTGGGTGACGACGTGGCCTTCGGCATGGAGAACCTGGGGGTTCCCCGCGAGGAGATATGGCCTCGCGTGGAGGAGTCCCTGAGCGCGGTGGGCCTGGACGTGCCCCTTGATCATTCGACGACGGAGCTGTCGGGCGGGCAGAAGCAGCGCCTGGCGCTCGCGTCGATTCTCGCGATGGGCCCGGGACTGCTGCTCCTGGACGAGCCGACCGCGAACCTGGATCCGAGCGGCGTCGCCGAGGTGCGCGCCGCCGTCGAGGCCGTCGTGGAACGCACGGGAGCAACGATGGTGGTCGTCGAGCATCGCGTGGACGTGTGGGCGCCCCTCGTGGACCGCGTCATCGTGGTGGCCGACGGTCGCATCGCTGCCGACGGCCCCCTTGACGAGGTCCTTTGAGCAGCAGGGCGACGCCCTGCGCGAGCGCGGCATCTGGCTTCCCGGCGACGACGTTGCGGCCGAGGTCGGCCCCGCCCCCGAGGTCGCCCCGGCCTCGTCCGAGGATGCCCCCATCGCCCGCGTCACCGACCTGACGATCGGCTACGACGCGGACGCCCCGGTGCGCAGCGGCATTGACCTGACGCTCGAGCGCGGCGTCTCCACCTGCATCGTTGGCGCGAACGGCGCCGGAAAATCGACGTTTGCGCTGACGCTGGCGGGCCTCCTGCCGCCCCTGGAGGGCACGGTCGAGGTCGAGACCGCCGACGGCACGGCCGGCGATCCCCACGGCTGGCCGAGCAAGCGGCTGCTCGGCCGCATGTCCATGGTCTTCCAGGAGCCCGAATACCAGTTCCTGGCCTCCACCGTCGCCGAGGAGCTCGCGATCGGCCCGCGCGCGGCCGGCATGAGCGAGGAGGAGATCGCCCCCCTCGTCGAAGAACACCTGGAGGCCCTGGGCCTCACTAAGCTTGCGCGCGCCAACCCGATGACGCTGTCGGGCGGCGAGAAGCGCCGCCTGTCCGTGGCGACCGCCCTCATCAGCGCCCCCGAGCTGCTGATCCTCGACGAGCCGACCTTCGGCCAGGACCGCGGCACGTGGCTGGGCCTCGTGCGCCTGCTGCGCGCCGCCCTCGAGCGCGGCGTCACCCTGGTGTCCATCACGCACGACCCCGCGTTCGTGGCCGCGATGGGACAGCGCGTCGTCGACCTGGGGTTGGTTGGGATCCGAGGCGGGGGAGAGTCGCGAGATTCCGCCGAGTCCGCGCCCACCTCCGCCCGAGCGCCCCGGCGTGGCCTCCTGTCCCGCACCAACCCCGTCGCCCGCGTGCTCGCCCTGCTGGTCGCGACCACGCCGCTGCTGATCTCGATCGACCCCGTGAGCGCAGGGGTCGCGCTGGCCCTCGAGCTCGCACTCATCCCCCTGTCGGGCGTGTCGGCGCGCAGCTTCGCGCTCAAGGCCACGCCGCTGGCGGTGGCCGCGCCGCTGGGAGCGCTGTCCATGCTGCTCTACGCCTCGCCGGGCGGCCGAGTGTTCTGGGAATTCGGCCCCGCAGCCATCTCTGAACACTCGATATGGCTGGCCCTGGGCATCGGCCTGCGCATGTGTGCCCTCGTCATCCCGGCGATTGCGCTGCTCGACCGCATCGACCCCACAGACATGGGCGACGGCCTCGCACAAATCCTGCACCTGCCCGCCAGGCCCGTCCTGGCGTCGCTGGCCGGTGCGCGCATGACGTCGCTCATGGCTGCCGACTGGAAGGCCCTCGAGAGGGCCCGACGCGCCCGAGGCGTCGGCGACGCCTCGCGCATCCGTTCCTTCCTGCGCGGCTCGTTCTCGCTGCTCGTGTTCGCGCTGCGTCGCTCCGGCAAGCTCGCCACCACGATGGAGGCGCGCGGCTTCGGCGCGAAGGGTCAGCGCACGTGGGCGCGTCCCTCGCGCCTGCGCGCCGCGGACGCCGTGCTTATAGCCGTCGCCGTGGCCATTCCCGCGATCGCGCTGGCCGTGAGCGTGTGGGCCGGAACCTTCGCGCTGGTGGGCCGATGACCGGCCAGCGTGGGGCGGCCACGCCCCCCGAGGACGCGCGCAGGGGAGTGGGGGAGAGGGTCACCGTGCCAGTGACCCTCTCCCCCGAAGAGGCCGCGCGCGACCTCGCCCCTCGCCTGCGCGCCCTCGCGAAGGAGGCCGCCGGGGCCTCGTCGATGTGCGAGGCCGCGCCCGCGGGCGTCCCCGTCGTGACGATCGACGGGTACTCGGGGTCGGGCAAGTCCACCCTGGCTGCGGCCCTTGAGCGCCAGCTGGAGGGCTGGCAGATCCTCCACCTGGACGACTGGTACCCGGGCTGGGACGGGCTGGCCGAAGGTGCCCGCGTCGCCCGGGCAATCGCGAACGACCTGCGCGCGGGGCGACCCTCGTCTATGTCACCTGGGACTGGGAGGCCAGCGCGCCCGGCCACGCCGTGCGGGTCCCCCTGGCGCCCGCGATCATCGAGGGCTGCGGTGCCCTCGAGGCCGAGGCCGACCTGTCCGTGTGGATCGCCGACCCCGGCGAGGAGGAACGCCGAAGCCGCGCCATCGCGCGCGACGGGCAGACCTACGCGCCGCATTGGCAGCGATGGGCCCGTCAGGATCTGGGGCGGCCGGTAAAATAGGCACATGATGCCGCCACATCCTGATCCCCCGCTGTGGGCCTGGCTCCTCTTCGGGGCTTTCGAGTTCGCCATCCGCGCCGTCGCGCTGGGCGTCGTTCCCAAGCACAGGCGCGCATCGACCTCGAACGCGTGGCTGGTGCTGATTTTTCTCTCGCCGTTCGTGGGTGTGCCGCTCTACTTCATTTTCGGCTCCTGGTGGGCGATGGGACGCCGCCTCGACGACGACCCGGAGGCACGAGAGCTCATCGACGCCATCGTGGCCGGCTCGACCGCGCCTCAAAGCCGAGTCCTACGACGTGCAGACCGGTGAGGATGGTCTGCCCATCGGCTCGGACGACGACACCTCGTCCATCATGCGACTGTCGGGCAACCTGACTGGGTTCCCGGCGTCGGTGGGCCGCGTCGGCCACCTCTACAACGACACGGCCGAGACGTTCCGCGCGATGGCCGACAGCGTCGACAAGGCCACCCATCACGTCAACGTCCTGTATTTCCAGACATCCTGGGACGAATACACGGCCCCCCTGTACGAGGCCCTGGCTCGCGCGAAGGCACGCGGTGTCACCGTGCGCTTCCTCGTCGACCACCACGGCATGCGCACGATCCCCGGCCATAAGGCCTTCCGTCGGCGCCTCGACGACATGGGGATCCTGTGGCACCAGATGCTCCCCTTCGCGCCGCTGAGCGGCCAGATCCGCCGACCCGACCTGCGCAACCATCGCAAGATCCTCGTCATCGACGGGCGCGAGGCGTACGTAGGCTCCCACAACCTCGTGGCCCCAGACTACGACACCCCTTCCTACGCAAAGGCCGGCATGCTCTACGACGACACGAGCGTGTCCGTCACCGGCCCCATCGTCTCCCAGATCCAGGCGGTTTTCGCCGTCGACTGGTACTACGCCTGCAAGGAAGTCCTCACGCCCGCCGACCTCACCCCGCCCATCGCGCCCATCGCGCCCACGGACGAACAGCGCGAGAATCCCCAGGCCTCGGCGATGCAGATCATCCCCTCGGGCCCCGCGTTTAAGGGCACGCCGAACCTGCGGGCCTTCGTGCACATGATTTCTTCGGCGCGCACACACGTGACGATCACGAGCCCCTACTTCATCCCCGACGAGGCGCTCATCACCGCCCTGACCAACGCCACCCTGTCCGGCGTCGAGGTCGAGCTCTTCGTCTCCGAGCAATTCGACCAGTTCTTGGTCGGGCACGCCCAGCGCTCGTACTACGGCACGCTCCTCAGGCCGGCGTTCGCATCCACCTGTACCGCAAGCCGCGAATGTTGCATTCCAAGTACGTCATCGTGGACGGCAGCCTGTGTGCGATCGGCTCGTCCAACATGGATGTGCGCTCCTTCGGCCTGAACTACGAGATCACTCTCGTCGCGGACGACGCGCGCTTGGTCGAGCTGCTGCACGGTAACGACCAGCGCACCCGTGAGCGCTCGCGTGAGTTGACCTACGAGGAGTGGCGCAGCCAGCCCTGGTACGTTCACTACGTCGACGACGTGTGTCGACTGGGCAGCGGGCTTCTGTGAGCGCCCCCGGGGACGAGGCCGTGGCCGGCCGCGTGGATGAGCCGTCGGATGCGCGTGGGAGCGCGGATTGTGCCACGTTGTCGGACGGGGCGTCCGCCTCGCTGGATGTCAACCCATTCGTCGGGGAGGGCGGCTCGTACGCCTCCGTGCGCCCCGCCTACCCGGGCGAGGCCGTGGCCGCGTTGATCGATGCCGCGCGGCGCGCGCGGGGCGTGGATGCGTCGGGCCGGGATGGTTCGCTGCGCGCTGCCGACATCGGCGCGGGTACCGGCAAAATGAGCGAGCTCCTGGCCCGCGCCGGGGCCGTCGTGGACGCGGTGGAACCCTCTGGGGCGATGCGCGCCCAGGCCTCGTCCATTCCTGGCGTGACGTGGCATGCCGGCGTCGCCGAGGAGACGACCCTGCCGGACGCAGTGTTCGATATCGTCGTGTTTGCCCAGTCGTGGCACTGGGTGGACCCCGAGCGTGCGGGCGTCGAGGCCGCTCGCATCCTCGCGCCTGGCGGCGTGCTCGGCATCGTGTGGAACCAGATGGACGTGTCGATCCCGTGGGTGCACCGCCTGACCCGCATCATGCGCTCTGGAGATGTCCACCGACCCGACCGGCCGCCCACGCCGGGCGGTGGGTTTGCGCCCATGCGACTGACGCAGGTCGCCTGGCAGGACGTCATGACGCCCGAGCAGATCCTCACCCTGGGGACCACGCGCTCGTCTACATCCGATCCACCCCGGCCGGGCGCGAGCGCATGCAGGCGAACCTGCGCTGGTACCTGTACGAACACCTGGGCTACGCGCCGGGCCAGGACATCGCCATCCCCTACACGACTCTCGTGTGGCTGGGGGAGCTGTCGAACGCGGCGCCGGGCGCGGCACCGGGGCTCAGGTGAAGGAGATCTCGCGCTCCGTCTGGTTGTCGAACCAGCGGCGTCGGCCGTCGGGCTCGACGACCAGCTGGATGTCGGAGCCGACCGGCAGGTCGTAGATGCCGATGCAGGCCGGTTCGAGGGCGCACAGCTCGTTGAAGTCGACCACCGTCATGTTGGCTGGATCGGCCAGGTACTCGTCGGTATCGCGGTCGGACAGGATGCGCCAGCCCGTGTCCTGCGGGGCGATGGGCGCCTCGCGGGTCAGCCACTTGATGTTGCCCGTCCGCTCGACGATCTTGCGTGAGACGATCGCAGCCCCGGCGTTGGTAATGAACGTGGTGGTCATGAGCGTTCCTTTGTGTCTGCTGCCGCGCGGGCGGCGAGCGGGTCTTACTCGACGGGGACCATGAATCGGTCCGAGGCCCCCTCGGGTAGGGCGAGGCACTGGGCGCGGGCCTCGCGCAGGGCGGGTTCCAGAACCGCGAGGATCGGGTCCCACGAGCCGAGGGGACGGGCGATGTCCAGGCTCGTGCCATCCTCGCTCACGCACATCTCCTCGAAGACTTGGATCGTAACGCCCGCGAACTCCACGGCAGGGTGCTGGCAGAAGTAGGTCCCGGGCAGGTAGTGACTTCCTCGAGGTTGAACGTCGGTGCGCCCGCCATGAGGGGCGCCAGGTCGCGCCCGTTCGCGCCCACGATCACCGCGACGAGAGGGGCGCGCAGGTTGTTCGTGGCGATTGCGATGCTGCGTGAGGTCGCCGTCAGTGCGGGCGAGGTAACCACGCGGGCCTGCGTGACGGAGGGGTCGACGAAGCCTCGGAAGGTGATTGCTGGCGTGGGGGGCAGCTTGTTGAGAAGCGACAGGAAATTGCGCGCGCTGTCCTCGAAAGTGGGGGTCATGTCATGTGTCCTGGGTCGAAGTGGTGGGGTCGATGCCGAGGCATGTGGCGATGCGATCGGCCAGTGCCTGTCGGTGGGGCCATCGGCGAGCAACGTCGTACACGGTATCGTGCGAGCCTGTGAGCTGTGCGTCGAAACCGGGGTCGTGCGCGCGTTGCGCGAAGAGAATGTGGAACGGGTTCATTCCATCCTTGGTGCCCGCATCGAGAACGCACTCGCGGTCTAAGAGGAACTCGCACATGGGGTAACGCTGCGCAGGGTCGACGTTGCTGATCGCCTCAATGAATAAGCTTTTGCCCCAACGCACACGCTTCTCGTCCCCGACCCGGTACAGTCCCATGAACTCGCCGAAGGTTCCCCTGTATGCAACTGTGAATACTGACTTCATAGGCGGCTCCAACCGTTACTCATCGATACGAGCCCTGTTTCTTGATGAAAACTCGACTCCGTAGTTGTGCGCCGGATCGCTCGAGTGGGGGTGTGGCCCCTCCGGCAGGTCTCCCTTTGGGGCGGGGGCGTCGGCCGACGTTTTCGGCGCGGGGGCGTCGCTCGCCATCGAGGCCTTGGGCGGGGCCGCGCCATCAGCGCGAGCTGTCGGCGCGTCAGCGTGGGTGAGGTTGTGGAGCCATTCTTTGAGCGACTTGAGCAGCTGGTCGGCGTTGGTCAGCTGAGCGCCCAGGTTCGACAGGGATTCCTTCAGGGCGGTGATGCGCTTGGAGACGCCGCCCATCAGGGAGGCGACCCTGGTGGAAATCTGCTCCATGACGAGGGGGAATGCCGTCCCGAAAGACGCAACCAGCTCCACCGCATACGACAGGATCGAGCCGACGACCTGGCTGATCGCGTCGCGCACAAAGTCGTGAACGAATTGGATGATGACGGCGCACACGTCGTAGGCGGTGCCCACCGCCCCCGACAGGGTGCCCGCCATTGCGATGCCCGCGGTCGTGGCGCTGGAAGCGGTGACGTAGGCGCTGGCTGTGCTGCCTGTGGACGACCCGTCAGGGAATGAAGCCCGCACGTCTTGTTCGATGTTGTGCGCCGCTGCCCGCAGGGTCGCGGAGATGTTCTTCCAGGTCTGGCCGTTTGCGCGCAGCTGGTCGGAGTCGCCGGCGAGCTGGAGCATCCAATCCTTGAAAGGCTGGATATGGTCGAAGACCCACCCGATGCCCCAGGCCATGAGGGTTCCGAGGGGGTCGGACACGTACGCGATGGTGTCGACGCCCATGGCGACGCCCGCCAGGGCCTCGCTCACCCACGACTTGTTGGTAATGGCCGAGCTGAGTTGCTCGATATCGTCGAGGAGGCCCGCGCCCGACAGGGGCGAGGTGGTGTCCTGGCGCTCGGCGACGAGAGAATTCGTGCCGTCAGCGGACACCGAGGCCTCCCCGTCCACCCAGACTGACCTCGGTCAGGCTGGCCGCCGAAGCCGCCTCGTGCGCCTCGAAGTCGCGCGCGCTGGCGATCAGGGACTGGGAGAGCTTGTCCAGGGCGATGCTCGCACCGTTGATGGCCAGGTGCTCCCCGGCCTCGACGAGCTGGAAGAGAGGGGCGATGAAAGGGCCGACCATCGCCCCGAAAGCGCCCTTGTTGGCCGAGGCCTGGCGCAGCGCGTCTGAGGCCAGCTCCAGGTCGCCCTGGTAGGAGCTGAGCCGATGCGCGTGCGCGGTCATAGCCGACGGATCGGCCGCATAATTCTCGCTCACCCCCAGGGCCTCCGTCGGCGAACCAGGAGAGTGGAATCATCTTCGGCGGGGTCGTCGGGTTCGGGGATGCCGTACAGTGAGCGCATGCGTTCAATGCCTGTGTACTGGGGGCCGAAAGCCTCCTGGGAAGCTGCGATCACCTGTTCGCCAGCGTTGCGGCGGGCGGCCGCGTAGGCGGCCATGATGGCCTCGCACATCTCGTTGGGCGCGCCCTCGATGCCAATGCCGAGCAGCGTCCCTGCTGAATCGACAATGATCTCAACACTGCTGTCGGGAGAGACGCCTACTCCTTGGACAGATTCGATGCGCTGACGCATCGCGCGGGCGCGTTCCGCCTGCTCTCTCGTACCTGACGCTCCTGACGGCGAATCAGGTTGGGATCATCCTCGAATAATGACATTGTCACCCCCCACCAATAGACGATATCCATTGTAGATGAAGCCTTAACCTGGTGGCAAGAATACACCTCCGGCCATTACTGGCATCCCGTTACAATCGCAACCATTTCCATGCGCCCGCTTGTCACTTGCGGCCGGAGCGAGGGTGCCTCGGGGTGACAGGCCTCGTTCCTGCTCTGAGAGCGCACCCGCCTCCTGGCACAATGTCCGCATGGGTTTGTCGTTTCTGGGTGTCATCGCGGCGCTGGCGATGTATGCGGTGAGCGTGTCCCCCTCGCTCATGGCGCGCTCGTGGGCGTGGCACGCCGTTGCCTCGGGAATCCTGGTCGCCTGCGGATATGTCGCCGGCGTCGTCGTGCAGAACGTGGCCCAGCTTGTCATTCGCCTGACCGGCCTGACGATCAGCGCCTCCGAGCCCGTCGAGCTCGGCTTCCGCATCGGAATCGGAGCTTCTCTTTGCGCTCTGGTGGATCTACGCCGTCATCCAGTCTTATCGCAGGGCGCGCAAGGCTGCGGCGCTCGTGAACATGCCGGGGGAGACCTTCGGCGAATACCTGTTGGGAACCGCGGGAGCGGTCGTCGTGTCATGGATGCTGCTGCGTATCGTTGGAGCCCTGAACCGGCTGTGTTGGATGCTCATCGCATCCCTGGATGCGCACATGCCGCGCCCGGCCGCCATCGTGGTGAGCATGGTGATCCTGTTCGCGATCATGTTCTTCTTGACGTCCAAAGTCATCCTGCGAGGCGGCATCGGTTTCTTTCGCCGCAAGGCCGAGCAGCTCAACATGCGTACGGCGCGCGGCATCTACCAGCCTGTCGTCCCTGAGCGTTCGGCGTCCCCGGCCTCGTCCGTCACCTGGGAGTCGGTGGGTGGGCAGGGGCGCGTCTTCCTTGGGCGCGGCCCCTCGCGCCTTGACATCGCGCAGGTGTGTGGTGGGGTGGCGATGGAGCCCATCCGCGTCTACTCCGGGATGCCCACGGGCGGGTCGGGCATTGAGCAGGCGGCCGCCACGGTCGTCGCCGAGCTGCACCGCACGGGCGCGTTCGACCGGGCCGTCATTCTCATCGCGGCGTCCACCGGGTCTGGGTGGGTGGACGAGTGGCAGGTCCAGCCCCTGGAGTTCCTCACGCGCGGGAACTGCGCCACGGCCTCGTTGCAGTACTCCTACGTGCCCTCGGCGCTGAACTGGCTGACGGGACTCGAGCCCGCGCAGGAGGCCTCTGCCGCGCTGTTTGCCGCCGTGCGCGCCGAGCTGGATCTCATGGACGAGGCCGACCGACCCGCCCTCTTCGTGTGCGGTGAGTCCTTGGGGGCCTTCGCGTCGCAGTCCGTGTTCGAGTCCTTCGAGGACGTCCTGGCGCGGGTGGATGGTGCCCTGTGGGTGGGCACTCCCTCATTCACGCCGATGCATGCGGCCCTGACGGCCGCTCGGCACAAGGGCAGCCCCGAGGTGGCCCCCGTCGTCCATAATGCGCGGCGCGTGCGCTTCGTCAACGAGCCCTCGGACCTGCGTACCGACCTGTATGGGCGCGAGCTTGGGCCGTGGGGGTTCCCGCGCGTCGTCTATGCCCAGCATCCTTCGGATCCGGTCGTGTGGTGGACCAACAAGCTCATCTGGACGCAGCCGGACTGGCTGCGCGAACGCGCCGGGCGCGACGTCTCGTTGAACGTGGAGTTCACGCGATTCGCGACCTATATTCAGGTACTCGCCGACCTGCCCGTCGCGGGGACCGCGCCCGGCGGCCACGGGCACACCTATCATGAGGAGCTCATTCCCCTGTGGCGAGGGATTCTCGGCTTCGATCGTCTTTTCGACGAGGCCCCCGTGCACCCGCGCCTGGCGGCCCTGGATGGGGGCTGGGTTGATGATGCGATGCTTGAGCGCATCGGGATCGTCGTGCGCGCGAACCTGGAGCTGTCGGATCGGCAGTGACGAGGCCGGGGCGGCGTGCGCTTACCGGGTAGACAGTAGAGTGGTTCGTTGAAATATTCAGGAATTTAAACGATCTGTGATTGAGAAAACGTGCGCGCGAGTCGAAACATATGTGCATTGGTTAGTTTGCCGTTGAAAACCTGCTTAAATGGGCTTAGGTGTCACTGAAAGCTCCACGTAATAGCTTGTATCTTGCGGGTGGTAAGTGGGTAATGGCTTGCTAGGTATTCATTTACGCAGTAGCGTTCGTCCTACGAGCCTTAAGCCTAACCGGGCGGTATGGCTCGTTGGATCAACATTGGAGTGAGTATGTCCCAGTTAGTTCACAGGGCGTTCCTGGCGACCTTGGCGACCGGCGCGATGGTGGCGTCCGGTGCAGCCTTCGGAGCCCCCGCGTTTGCGGCGCCCGACCCCGACATGTACGGCCCCACGATTTCTGGTGTCACGACCATCAGTGAGGGGCTCGGCGGTTCCGTCACCTTCAAGGTCGAGGACAACCCGGGCCTGTCCAGTATCGACCTGCGCGACCCGGCCACCGACGCCATCTTCTATCGTCGCGTCGTCGACTTCCCCGGCAATGTCACCGCCGACGGCGTTCACCACTACAGCTTTGAGATCAAGTTCTCCGACATCCAGGCGGCCTGGACGAAGGCTGGTCACACGGAGGCCTTGCCCGCGACCGTGAAGCTCGTTGCGTGGGGGAGCGACGGAAAGCCCTCGAAGCGTGCCGACGTCGCGATCGAGCCCGTCGCCATGACCTCCCTCGACTTCGGTATCGAGTCGGGTCGGCTCACCATGACTGTTGGTCAGCAGACGATGATCGGCGTCACGCACCAGCCTGAGAACGCCAACATGACGAAGATCAATTGGTCCGGCGATGACATCGACGTCCTGAACGTCGATGATGAGTCGGGCCTCGTGACTGCCCTGAAGGAGGGCTGCTCGGACGTTAGGGCTGTCGCTGACTACATGGATCCGATGGTCTTCGACCCGGTGATGGCCACCGTCAACGTCTGTGCCACCGAGCTGGGCGAGGACGAGATTGCCGTCGATCACCTCCGCGTGGACATGGAGGAGGGAGAGACCGTTACCCTCAAGCCGCTGCTGCCCGAGAAGTTCAAGGACGCGACCCTGACCTGGGGCCTGGAGTATGGCGGTGCGGTCATCCTGAAGGCTGCCGAGGACGGCAAGAGTGCGACGATCACCGGCGGCAACGTTGTTGATTGGGATCAGGTGAACCTGACCGCCACCCTGCCCGATGGAACCTCGGCAACGGCGACGACGATCGCCGTTGTGAAGTCCCTGAAGCAGGATGCGACCGCTCCCGCGCCGTGGGTTGACCCGCAGCCGCAGCCGGACCCCCAGCCGCAGCCCGATCCGCAGCCGCAGCCGGACCCCCAGCCTCAGCCCGATCCCCAGCCGCAGCCGGATCCCCAGCCTCAGCCGGACCCGCAGCCTCAGCCTCAGCCTGATCCGCAGCCTCAGCCGCAGCCCGATCCGCAGCCTCAGCCGCAGCCCGATCCGCAGCCTCAGCCGGACCCGCAGCCTCAGCCGCAGCCCGATCCGCAGCCCCAGCCGGACCCGCAGCCCCAGCCGCAGCCCGCTCCCACGGGCACCTGGATGCAGGACTCGATGGGCTGGTGGTACCGCAATGCTGACGGTTCCTACCCGGTGAACACTGCAGTCACGATTGACCGTCGTGTCTTCCGCTTCGATGCCAGGGGCTACATGCGCACCGGCTGGGTGATGGACCAGGGCTCCTGGTTCTACCACGACGCGAACGGCTACATGGTGACCGGCTGGCTGAACCTGGGTGGCACCTGGTACTACCTGGACGGTAACGGCGCTATGAAGACCGGATGGCTGGACCTGGGCGGTACCTGGTACTACCTGAACGCCTCGGGCGCTATGCAGACCGGCTGGCTGAACCTGGGTGGCACCTGGTACTACCTGGATGGCAACGGCGCGATGGCGACCGGCTGGCTGAACCTGGGCGGAACCTACTACTACCTGAACGCCTCGGGTGCTATGAAGACCGGATGGCTGGACCTGGGCGGTACCTGGTACTACCTGAACGCCTCGGGTGCTATGCAGACCGGATGGATCAACCTGGGTGGCACCTGGTACTACCTGGACGCCAACGGCGCATGGGTCAAGTGACCTGACGCCTCTGACACGCACCGGCCGGGCCCGGGAACGCAAAACGCTGCGTTCCCGGGCCCGGCCCGTTTGGCAATTCAGTCGGGCTTAACGGGCTCTTCGCATTGTGGGGTGTGGGGGTGGTGTTCGAAGCGTCCCGGGGATCGTGGGCAGTGTCGTGGGACGACGATCGAACACAGGAGTTCGCCTTGGGCGCCTCATCTACCAAAAGTCGCACGTAATTTGGGTACCCTAACTTTTCATAGGTATCGAGAAAACCGCAGAATTCCAACGATGTGATTTCAATGTTTGAAATACATGTCGGGGAATTACGTGCGACATTTCTGAGGAACCACAACATGAGGCGCCGCAAAGACCCCACGCGGAAGACAGTCCAAGCGGAAGACAACTCAAGCCCAGAAGACCCCCGCAACCCCGACAGCTGTCACAACTGCCACAAGCGCGGGGGCGCTGCACCCGTTACGTGGCGGTGCACCCGTTACGTGGCGGTGCACCCGAACAGAAGAGGTGCATTGCCTACGGATCGGGTGCAGCGCCCCAAAATACAAGAACAAACGCGGAACTGGCACACCGAACCACTCACCGCCGCACCCCTCCATGCGCAGCCGGGCCCTACTGGTAGTAGGACGGGAACGCAGCGTTTCGCGTTCCCGGGCCCGGCCTGTTTGACAATTCAGTCGGGCTTAACGGTTGAGTAAGCGGGATTGAGATTGTCACTCTCGCCTTTTCCGGTAGCGTAGTCTCAGGCGGCTGCGACGTGGGGGTGCCCACACCGGCAGCAGTCGTCTGTGATACTCAATGGAGAAGGCTTATGTCAATGAAGAAACCAGCTTCCCTCCTGGCGTTTGTCGGCGCGCTCGCGCTCGTGGTGACGGGCCCAGCGTCCGTGGCTTCGCCGATGCTCCCAGGCCACTTTCCCGCACAGGACACCCCGGCCTCGTCCCCGGTGGGCGACGTCAATACTGCGCTGACCTCGAAGGACGGGCAGACGCAGGAGGCCGATTCGCCCGGCCAGGACCCGGCGCGTGTCGTCGCCATCATCGTGCAGCTCGCCGATGGGACCGACCGAGCTGCGGCCCTGTCCTCCGTGAACGAGGCCGTGGCCGGGATTTTCCCAAACGCCTCGGTGAGCGTGGAGCGCGAGTACGCCAACGTCCTGGACGGCTTCGCCCTCAAGGCGCCCGCCGGGTCGCTGGACGCGATCCGCAAGGCCCCGGGCGTCACGGCCGCGTTCCTTGAGCGCGAGGGGCACGTGAGCGACGTGGCCGCCGTCGATGCCGAGGGCGGCACCCGGGCCTCGAGGGTGGAGGGGCAGGACCCTGCGAACCTGAGCGCCCAGCTCATGATGCGCACCGACCAGGTCAGCCAGAAGGGCGAGGGCACAGTCATCGCCGTCATTGACACGGGCGTGGACATGACGCACCAGGCATTCACGCCCGCGCTGGCCGCCACGCCCGCCCTGTCCGAGGATGCCGTGGACGCCCTGCGGCCCAAGCTGGGGCAGGGCACGACCGGCGTGTACGTCAACGAGAAGTTCCCCTTCGCCTACGACTACGCGGACGGTGACAACGATGCCTCCCCGCGTGAGGGCGGCTCGGGCTTCCACGGGACGCACGTCGCCGGCATCGCCGCCGGTAACGCCGACAAGATCGTCGGCACGGCCCCCGACGCGCAGATCATCGTCGGCAAGGTGACGCGCACCGAGGACGACGCGCTCCTGGATTCGGCGCTGCTCGCCTCCCTCGACGACATGGTGGTCCTGCACCCGGACGTCATCAATCTGTCGCTGGGGTGGACGGCCGGCATGGACAACGAGGCCGACTCGGTCTACGCGACCGTCTACAAGAAGCTGGCGGAGGAGGGCATCACCGTCAACGCGGCGGCCGGCAACGCCTTCTCGACCGGATACGGCAACATGTCCGGCAAGGGCCTGCCGTATGCGTCGGACCCGGATTCCTCCGTTATGGATGAGCCCGCGACCTACCCGTCCGTCGTCGCCGTCGGCTCCGTCGAGAACGCGCTCATCCGCAACGCCTTCACGGCGGCCGGCATGGACATCGGCTACCAGCGCTCGCGCGGCATGAACGGCGAGAAGGTCGCCTACTTCTCCGACCTGCCGGCTGGCACCTACGAGTACGTGGACGCCGGATTCGCCTCCGAGGAGGATGTTGCCGCCCTGAAGGAGAAGTTCCCGAACGGGCTGTCCGGCAAGATCGCGCTGGTCTCGCGCGGCAAGATGACCTACCAGAAGAAGGTCGAAAACCTCTACGACCTGCACCCTGCGGGCGTCCTGGTCTACAACAACGTCTCGGTCGGCTCGCTGATCATCATGAACCTGACGACCCAGGATGTTCCGGCTGCGTTCATCTCCCAGGCCGACGGCCTGGCGATGCTCGAGGCCGCCGACCATCACCTCACGATGACCGAGGGGCAGGTCCTGCCCCAGTCCACGATCTATGAGGCCTCCGAGTTCTCCGCGTGGGGCGTGTCCCCGGACCTGCGCCTCAAGCCTGAGATCGCGGCGCCCGGTGGCAACGTGTTCTCGGCGATACCGAACGGTGCGTACGAGCAAACCTCGGGTACGTCCATGGCGACCCCGCAGATGGCGGGCATTTCCGCGATTGTCCTTCAGCGTGTCCAGTCCGATCCGCTCTTCGCCTCGATGAGTGCGCGCGAGAAGGTTGACGTCGTCCAGAACCTCATCATGGGCACCGCGCGCCCGCTGACCGACGCGGCCCAGACCTCGGGCGCCTACTACTCTCCTCGCAAGCAGGGCGCTGGCCTGGTCAACGCCCACGCGGCCACGACCTCGTCCGTGTACCCGACCGTGGTCGGCGCCCCCGAGCCGTCCCGTCCCAAGGCTGACCTGGGGGATGGCACCAAGGGCTGGCACTTCGACGTCGTTCTCCACAACCTTTCCGACGCGCCCGCGACCTACGAGCTCAGCTCCCAGGCCCTGTCTGAGATCGTCGACGGAGGGTTCTTCACTGAGCACTCCTCGGATTGGCGAGGCCGTGGCGTGGACATTACGTTCAGCGGCGCCGCCTCGTCGGCGGGGGGAGGGCGCGAGCGTGACCGTCCCCGCGAAGGGCGAGGTCACCGTCGGCGTTGACGTGACGCCCGGCGCCGAGTTCGCCCAGTATGTCGCGGACAACGCGCCGTCCGGCACCTTCCTGGACGGCTTCGTGCGCCTCACCTCGAAGACCGAGGGTCAGCCCGACATGTCCGTGCCCTTCCTGGGCTTCTACGGCGACTGGGGTAAGGCTCCGATCTTCGACGCGCTGGCCTCCGACGGCGGAGCGCATACCCGCGCCTCGGCCATCATCAACGGAAAGACCGGCGACCTCCTCGGCTACAACCCCCTCGTCAAGGCAGCCGATCGCGTCGGCGCCCCCAACGCCCAGCGCTACGTGATCTCCCGGGCTGAGGCCTCGGGCGCCCCCACGGTCCTCGAACCGCGCACGGGCACACTGCGCAGCGTCCACACGCTGACCAGCACCTACACGAACGAGGCCGGGGAAGCCGTCGCGTCGGTGACGAACTACCGGAACTGGAAGTCCATCTACCTGACGAGCACAGAGGAGAACACGTGGGTCGAGGCCTACCACGACCCCACGGCCCTGGATGCCACCGCAGACGCGTTCAAGGATCTGCCCGACGGCCAGTACACGCTCACGATTGCCGCCCGCAATGACGGGCCGTCACCCACCGAGCAGTCCATCTCCTACACGTTCCGCCTCGACACCGCGGCGCCCGTCATTTCCGAGCTGGTGTACTCCGGAAAGGATGAGGGCTTCGTCGTCACCTTCGACGTCACCGATGACTCGCCGCTGGCGGCGGTCGACCTGCATGATCCGGCCGACGGCCTGTGGTTCTACCGCCACGTCTTCACCGAGGACGAGGGCAGCGTCGGCGCCGACGGTCGCTATGCGTACCACGTGGAGATTCCGATGAGCGTGATCCAGCAGGCGTGGACCGATCAGGGCGGCACGGGCGACGTCATCGCCAACCCGTACATCCTTGCGTGGGATTACGGCTTGAACCCCTCCGGGGTCTTCCCGATCAACCTGCCGAGCGGCAACCCGGGCACGCCTAGCCCGTGCGTGAGCCCCGAGGGCGGCCACTGGGTCAAGGACGCCACCGGCTGGTGGTACGTGTGTGCCAACGAGACCGGCTACCTCGCCGGGGGATGGTTCACGATTGACGGCGCCGACTACCAGTTCGGCCCCTCCGGCTACATGATGACCGGGTTCCTCAAGCGCCCGAGCGGCGAGTGGGTCTACGCGGACGCTACCGGGGCGCTGGCGACCGGATGGGTGCGTGACGGCGTGTATGGAGGGCCCTACTGGTACTACCTCGACCCGGCTACGAACGTCATGCGCACCGGATGGCTGTTTGACCGCGGCTCCTGGTACTACCTGGGATCCTCCGGCAATATGCACACCGGATGGATAGAAGTAGGCGGCGCCTGGTACTACCTGGACTTGACAGGAGCGATGCGCACCGGATGGCTCAAGCAGGGTGACGCCTGGTACTATCTGGGGCCTGACGGAGTGATGTTGACCGATGTGCAGATAATCAGTGGGCGCACCTATGTCTTCGGCCCTTCAGGTGCCCTGATCGGGTAAGTGGAGGGGGAAGATATCCCTGCAATGCCTGGGTTTGGCGGCGCTTCGTACGGGTGTCGTCAAACCCAGGATTCGTTGTTGAAAAAGTTTGGGAAATGTTAAAAAAGGGCTTTTAGATTCCGCGATAAGTGTTGTACTCTGATCTCCAGTGACCACTAGGTCAAAGTTTGTTCCGGCCCGTCCGGGTCACCGACACCATCATTGGAGTTAGACATATGACACCGAAGAAACCGGCGAAGCTGCTCGCTATCGCCGGCGCATGCGCGGTTGCCATCGCGCTGCCCACGTCCCTTGCGATGCCGGGGTCGTTCATCCACCAGGCCGGCTCTGATGCCGACGCCGCCCAGTCTGAACAGTCAGCCGCCGATGCGGCTGCGGCGAGCGAGCCCGCTCCCGAGCTTCCTGTGGGTGATGTCGACAACGCGCTGACCTCGCCTGACGGCGAGTCCCTCTTCGACGAGGATGCCCCTGCCACGGTCGAGGACGACTCCTCGACCGTCGTGGACATGATCGTCCAGCTGGAGGACGGCACCGACACGACCGCCGCACTCGCCTCCATCAACGAGGCCGTGGCTGCGGCCTTCCCGGACGCCTCCACCGAGGTGACCCACGAGTACGTCAACACCTTTACAGGCTTCGCGCTGAGCGCCCCCATCGGCTCGATGGACGCGATCCGTGGTGTGAGCGGCGTGCAGAGCGCGTTCCTCGACCACGAGACGCGCGTGAGCGACGAAGGCGATGACACGCCCACCGACGCGGAGGGCACCGGCGCCGCCGAGTCCGACAGTGCCGCCGACGCCGAGAGCAGCCCCATGGCCGCTATGCGCGCCGCGCAGCACGGTGACGTCACGTCCGCCCAGGCCATGATGAAGGCCACCAACATCTCCCAGACCGGCTCTGGCAAGGTCGTCGCCATCATCGACACGGGCGTGGACATGTACCACTCCGCGTTCCGTGGCAACCTGTCCGGAACCCCCGCCATCGATAGCTCCAAGGGCGCTGCCCTGGCGCGCCAGGTGGGCAAGAGCGGCACCTACGTGTCCGAGAAGTTCCCCTTCGCCTACGACTATGCGGACGATGACAACGACGCCTCCCCGGCTGGTTCTCATGGCACGCACGTGGCCGGCATTACCGCTGGTAACGGCGGTCAGATCACGGGTATTGCCCCCGATGCTCAGATCATCGTCGGCAAGGTCGCGCGCAGCCGCGGCGGTGGTATCCCCGACTCCGCCCTGCTCGCCGCTCTCGATGACATGGCGATCATCAAGCCCGACGTCGTGAACCTGTCCCTCGGCCGCACGGCCGGCATGGATAGCGCGGCCGACACCCTGTTCGCAGGCGTGTACGAGAAGCTGCAGAACAACGGCATCATCGTCGATGTGGCCGCCGGTAACGAGTACTCGGCTGCCTACGGCAACAAGTCGGGCAAGAACCTGCCCTACGCCTCCGACCCGGACTCCTCGACCCTGGGTGAGCCCTCCACCTTCGCGCCCGTCGTGTCGGTTGCCTCCATCGAAAACGCGCGCGGCGGTCGTGGCGCCTACAAGATGTCCGACTTCAGCTCGTGGGGCGTGTCTCCCGACATGCGCCTCAAGCCCGAGGTGACCGCCCCCGGCGGCAACATCTACTCCGCCGTGCCCGGCGGTGGCTACCAGTACATGTCCGGCACGTCCATGGCGACCCCGCAGATCACCGGCGTCAGCGCCGTTGTCCTCGAGCGCGTCCAGAACGACCCGCTCTTCTCCTCGATGACCGCACGCCAGAAGGTCGACGTGGTGCAGAACCTCACCATGGGTACCGCAGTCCCCGTCACCGACCCGAACGGCAGCAATGGCGCCTACTACTCCCCGCGTAAGCAGGGCGCAGGCCTCGTCAACGTTCAGGCTGCCACGACGACGGGCGTGTACCCGACCGTCAACGGCGCGACCGACGCCTCCCGCCCCAAGGCGGACCTGGGCGACGGCACCAACGGCTGGCACTTCGACGTCACCCTGCACAACGTGTCCGGCACGGCGGCGACCTACGACCTGTCCGCTCAGGCCCTGTCCGAGAACATCTCGGGTGGCCTCTTCACCGGCACGTCCAGCGACTGGAACGGCAAGGGTGTCAACGTCACCTTCTCCAAGAACAGCGTGACCGTCCCCGCCAAGGGCGAGGCCACCGTTGGCATCGACATCACGCCCGGCAGCCAGTTCGCTCAGTACGTCTCCGAGAACGCGCCCTCGGGCACCTTCCTGGACGGCTTCGTGCGCTTCACCTCGCGCACGAATGGCCAGGCTGACATGACCGTCCCCTACCTGGGCTTCTACGGCTCCTGGGGCACGCCGTCGATCTTCGACCAGCTCGTCTCCGAGGGTGACGGCCACGCCGCCTCCTCGGGCATCTACAACGGTTCGAACGGCAACCTCCTCGGCTACAACCCCCTCGTCAAGGGCCGCGACCGTCAGGGTCGTCCCAACGCCGAGCGCTACGTGATCTCCCGCTCCACGGCCTCGGGTGCGCCCACGGCCATCGCTCCTCGCACGGGTACGCTGCGAAGCGTCCACACGCTCACCACGACCTACGCGAACGAGGCCGGCAAGAGCATCGCTTCCTTCACCTCCAAGCAGAACTGGAAGTCGGTGTACGACTCCGACGAGCAGCGCATGAGCTGGGTTGAGGAAAACCGCGAGTCGCGCTCGATCAACCTCAACGACTACAAGTACTCGAACTGCCCGACGGCAAGTACACGCTGACGATCGCCGCCACCAACGACGGCCCGTCTCCGACCCAGCAGTCCATCACCTACAACTTCCGCGTTGACACCAAGGCTCCGGTCGTCGAGAGCGCCACGGTGAGTGGATCCACCCTCGAGGTCGTGATCAGCGACGAGTCGCCGCTGGCAGGCTTCACCGTGAACGATCCGAACAGCGGCCAGTACATCTACCGCGACGTCATCCGTAACGATGCCGACCAGACCTACTCCAACGGTCGTTACCGCTACAAGGCAACCGTCAACATGAGCGAGATTCGCGGCGGCGGCTACAACAAGCCCTACGTCCTCGCGTGGGACTACGGCCTCAACCACTCCAAGGCCACCACGGTGGGACAGTCCGCCGGTAACGGCGGCGGCGCGGATCAGCCTGGCGACAACGGTGGCAACACGGGCGATCAGCCCGGCAACGGTGGCAACACGGGCGATCAGCCCGGCAACGGCGGCAACACGGGCGATCAGCCCGGCAACGGCGGTAACACGGGCGATCAGCCCGGCACCGGCAACGGCGGCAACCCCGGCACGGGCGTGTGCACCCCCCCTACAAGTCCGGCCGCTGGGTTGGCGACGGAGCGCGCTGGTGGTACGTGTGCAACGACGGCAGTGGCTACCTGCGTAGCGGCTGGTACCTCATCGGCAACCGCTACTACTACTTCGGCCCCGATGGCTACATGTACACCGGCTGGCTCAACCGTGGAGGCCGCTGGTACTACCTGAACAACTCCGGTGCCATGGAGACCGGCTGGGTCAAGGTCGGAAACCGCTGGTACTACATGGGCTCCGACGGCTCGATGTACACCGGTACGCAATCGATCGACGGACAGAGTTACACGTTCGATGATTCTGGCGTGTGGGTCAAGTGACCTGCTAGCTCCTTCCTGACACACCCCCTGGGCCCGGAAACGCTGTGATGACAGCGTTTCCGGGCCCAGGCCTCGTTTATGGACGGGCTCCTTGTCAGCACGTGGAACGCTGACGAAGGGCCCTTGTTGTGTCGTGTACCCTACGAGACAATGACCGATGGGTTGAACTTTGCATGACACCTCATCGGTTTTCCATCAACACATGGGAGTTTTACGACTATGACACCGAAGAAACCAGTGGCGCTGCTTGCGCTCGCTGGGGCGTGCGCGCTCGCGCTCGTGGCGCCCGCGGCCATCGCGTCGCCGCCCGCCCCCGCCCCCGCCACTCCACAGCCCGCGCCGTCCGCGACCGAACCGATCATTCCGGTCGGCGACGTCGACACCGCGCTGACCTCGAAGAGCGGCCAGACCCCGGCCGCTGCGCCGACCCAGGCCTCCGCTGCTGAGGACTCCGCGCGCGTCGTCGGCATCATCGTCGAGCTGGCGCCCGGCACCGACCGCGCTGCCGCCCTCGCCGCCATGAACGAGGCCGTGGCTGGGGTTGAGCCGGGTGCCTCCGCCGAGGTGAGCCGCGAGTACACCAACGCCTTCAGCGGATTCGCGCTGAAGGCCCCCGCTGGGTCGCTTGACGCGATCCGCGGCGTGAGCGGCGTGAAGGCCGCGTTCCTCGAGCGTGAGATTCAGGTCGACGATAACGTGACGCCCGACGCCGAGGGCGGTTTCGAGGCCGCGCGCCTGGCGGGCCAGAATCCCGACAACCTGAGCGCCCAGCTCATCATGCACGCCGACCAGGTGTCCCAGAAGGGCGCGGGCAAGGTCATTGCCGTCATCGACACGGGCGTGGACATGACCCACCCGGCCTTCGCTGGTGCCCTGTCCGGGACTCCCGCCCTGGATGCGGGAAAGGTGGCCTCCCTGGCCGCGCAGCTGGGTGCGGGCAAGACGGGCACCTACGTCTCCGAGAAGTTCCCCTTCGCCTACGATTACGCGGACGATGACGCCGACGCGTCCCCGGCAGGTTCCCACGGCACGCACGTCGCCGGTATCGCCGCGGGTAACGCCGGCGAGATTATGGGCGTGGCCCCCGACGCGCAGATCATCGTCGCGAAGGTCGAACGCGACAGCGGCGGTATCCCGGACTCCGCGCTGCTATCCGCCCTGGATGACATGGCGGTCCTGCGCCCCGATGTCGTGAATCTTTCGCTCGGCCAGACAGGTGGCATGGACAACGCCGCCGACAGCGTCTACGCGGGAATCTTCGAGACGCTGCAGGAGAAGGGGGTCGCAGTCGACGCTGCCGCCGGTAACGAATTCTCCGCAGGCTACGGCAACAACTCGGGTAAGAACCTGGCCTACGCCTCCGACCCCGACTCCTCGACCCTGGATGAACCCGCTTCCTACGCCCCCGTGGTTGCCGTTGCCTCCCTCGATAACGTGCTTCAGGCCAACGGTTTCAAGGCGGCTGGACGAGACATCGCCTACCAGCGTGCGCGCGCGGAGAACGGTGACAAGATCGCTGACATCGCCGAGCTGCCCGCTGGCGACTACGAGTACGTTGACGGTGGAATCGCCTCCGAAGAAGATGTGAAAGCTCTCAAGGAGAAGTACCCGGACGGACTGGCCGGTAAGTTCGTGCTCGTGTCGCGCGGTAAGCTGACCTTCGACGCTAAGGTGTCGAACCTTGCAGACCTCAAGCCCGCTGGCGTCCTCGTCTACAACAACGTCCCCGGCGACGCGCTCATGGTCATGAGCCTGTCGACGCTGAGCGTGCCCGCCGGTTTCATGTCGCAGGCCGATGGTCAGGCCATGCTGGCTGCCGCCGACCATCACCTGACCCTCGTTGAGGGCATGACGATCACGCCCAGCAGCAAGCATTCGATGTCCGGCTTCAGTTCGTGGGGCGTCACCCCTGATCTGCGGCTCAAGCCCGAGGTGACTGCCCCCGGCGGCAACATCTATTCCTCGGTGCCTGACGGCGCATACGGGTTCATGTCCGGTACGTCCATGGCGACGCCCCAGATCGTCGGCGTGAGCGCCGTCGTGCGTGAGCGCGTTCAGAACGATCCGCTCTTCGCCTCGATGAGTGATCGTGAGAAGGTGGACGTCGTCCAGAACCTCATCATGGGCACAGCCGCCCCCGTCGTCGATCCGCTCCAGGACACTGGTGCCTACTACTCTCCGCGCAAGCAGGGGATCCGGCCTGGTGAACGTTCTGGCTGCTACGACCTCGTCTGTGTACCCGACCGTGAAGGGTGCCCCCGAGCAGTCCCGACCCAAGGCCGACCTGGGGGATGGCACGAAGGGCTGGCACTTCGACGTTGTCCTGCACAACCTGTCCGACGCCTCGGCGACCTATGAGATGAACTCTCAGGCGCTTTCCGACATCGTGACGGACGGCTTCTTCAGTGAGCGCTCCTCCGATTGGCGCGGCAAGGGCGTGGAGATCGCCTACTCCGGCTCTGCCTCGGCCACCGGCGAGGGCGCGACCGTCACTGTGCCCGCGAAGGGCGAGGCCACCGTCGGCATCGACGTCGCCCCTGGATCCGCGTTCGCCCAGTACGTGACAGACAATGCGCCGTCGGGTACCTTCCTGGAGGGCTTCGTGCGTTTCACGTCGCGCACGCAGGGTCAGTCTGATCTGACCGTGCCCTACGTGGGCTTCTACGGTGACTGGGGCAAGCCCGCGATCTTTGACCAGCTTGCCTCTGAGGGCGATGGGCACGTCCTGGCCTCGGGCATTTACAACGGTAGGAACGGAGACCTGCTCGGGTTCAACCCCCTGCGCAAGGTGTCGGAGCGTACTGTTCGTCCCCAGTCCGACAAGTACGTCATTTCACGCTCGACGGCCTCTGGTGCTCCCACGGCCATCGATCCGCGTACGGGCACTCTGCGGTCCGTGCACACGATGACCACCACCTACACGAACGCGGCTGGCGAGGTCGTCGCCTCGTACACGTCTCACCAGAACTGGAAGTCCGCCCTGGACTCGAATGGGGTCATGACTGCGGTGGAGCAAGGCCATGCGTCCAGGGGCCTGGACTGACGTCCGACGAGTTCAAGAACCTGCCCGATGGCGCGTACAAGGTGACGATTGCCGCCAGCAACGACGGTCCTTCGCCGACCGAGCAGTCTATCTCCTACGACTTCCGCGTCGATACGACGCCTCCGGTCATCGAGCGGGCAAGCGTGGACCTTGGTGATATGGCTGGCCCCGTTCTCGATCTGGAAATCAGTGACGAGTCACCCATCGCCGGCTTTACCCTGCACGACCCCGGAAGCGGACTGTGGTTCTACCGCAGTCTTAATGAGGATGACGCCCACCAGTGGTACAGCGAAGGCAGGTACCGCGAGAGCCTAAGTATCGGTCTGGGTGAGTTTGAGCTCGGTTGGACCGATCAGGGCGGCGAGGGCGACATTATTGCGCACCCCTACCTGCTCGCGTGGGACTACGGCCTCAACCACTCCGAGGCGGTCACGATTGACCTGCCTTCCGATAACGAGGGTCCGATCGCTCCGTGCGTGAGTCCCACGGGCGGACATTGGGCCCACGACTCCACTGGCTGGTGGTACGCCTGTGCGAGCGGCACGGACTACCTCAAGGGTGGCTGGTTCACGATCAACGGCTCCGACTACCTGTTCGGTCCCAACGGCTACATGTCCACCGGTTTCCTCCAGCGTCCCTCCGGCGAGTGGGTCTACGCGGATTCCGAGGGTGCTCTGGTGGGCGGCTGGGTCAGTGACGGCGGCTCCTGGTACTACATGGATCCCGACACCAAGGTCATGCGCACCGGCTGGCTGCTCGATCGCGGCTCCTGGTACTACCTGTCCGACAGCGGTGCGATGGCCGTCGGCTGGGTGCAGGTGGATGGTTCCTGGTACTACCTGAAGGCCTCCGGGGCGATGGCCACCGGCTGGGTCAAGGTGGGCGACTCCTGGTACTACCTGTCCTACTCGGGAGCGATGCTGACGGGCACGCACACGATCAACGGACGCACCTACGTCTTTGACGAGAACGGTGCGTGGGTCGGATGAGAGCGAGGCGCTAGCGCCTGACGATCATCGCCACGAGGCCCGGGAACCTTGCTATGTAAGTGTTCCCGGGCCTCGTCACAGTTTGTCGGTAAAATATTCTCCAATTGTTCCCCAATGTGAAATAAAGTTTGTCAAAAGTTATTCGTGAGGTATGTTAGGTGTGGCGGCCGACACGGCGGAGTCCTTCCGCCCCAGGGACGGCCACTGTCGACACATTGGAGTTACGCACATGACAACGAAGAAACCAACGGCGCTCCTCGCGCTCGTCGGTGCCTGCGCGCTTGCGGCCACAGGCCCGGCGTCGCTCGCAGCGCCGACGACTCCCACGCCACCGCAACCCACCGAGCAGGCCACGGCCTCGTCCCTGCCCGTGGGCGACATCGACACCGCGCTGACCTCGAAGAGCGGGCAGACCAGCCAGGCCGATCAGGCCCAGGCGAGCGACGAGGCCGACTCGGCCGCCGTCGTGAGCATCATCGTCCAGCTCAATGACGGTGCAGACCGCGCCGCCTCCCTCGCCTCCATCAACGAGGCCGTGGCCGGCGCCTTCCCCGGAACCTCCGCCCAGGTGGAACGCGAGTACGACAACGCCCTGCGGGGCTTCGCGCTCAGCGCCCCCGCCGGCTCTCTCGACGCGATCCGCGCGGCGAGCGGCGTCAAGGCTGCCTTCCGTGATCGCGAGACCCGCGTCGAGGATGCCGACGACCAGGTCGCTGGCGAGGGAGCGACGAACTCCGCCCGTACCTCAACCCAGGACCCCGCCAACCTCAGCGCCCAGCTGATGATGCACGCCGACCAGATCACCCAGAAGGGCGACGGGAAGGTCATCGCCGTCATCGACACGGGCGTGGACATGACGCATCCGGCGTTCGCGGGCGCCCTCGGGGGAACCCCCGCGCTCTCGGCGGACAAGGTGGCGTCCCTGACCCCCCAGCTGGGCGACGGCAAGACCGGCACCTACGTGTCGGAGAAGTTCCCCTTCGCCTACGACTACGCGGATAACGACCCGGACGCCTCGCCGACCGGACAAGCCGGATCGCACGGCACGCACGTCGCCGGCATCACCGCGGCCAACGCGGGCGAAATCGTCGGCATCGCGCCCGACGCGCAGATCATCGTCGCCAAGGTCGCGCGCAGCGTCGAGGGCGACATCACCGATTCCGGGCTGCTCGCCGCACTCGACGACATGGTGATCCTGCACCCCGACGTCGTCAACCTGTCGCTCGGCCAGCTCGGAGGCATGGACAACGAGGCCGACTCGGTCTACGCGACCGTCTTCAAGAGCCTGCAGGACGTGGGCGTGACCGTCAACGCGGCAGCCGGCAACCACTACACGGCCGGATACGGCAATACCTCCGGCAAGAACCTGCCCTTCGCGTCCGACCCGGACTCCTCCACCCAGTGCGAGCCAGCGACCTACTCCTCCGTGGTCTCCGTCGCCTCCGTCGATAACTCGCTGGCGCACAGCGCGTTCACCGTCGGCGACCGCGACATTCCCTTCCAGCGGGCCGGTGGCGCTGACGGTCAGAAGATGCCCGACCTGTCCGATCTGACCGGCGGCCCCTTCGAATATGTCGACGGCGGCATCGGTTCGGCCGAGGACGGCGCCGCGCTCAAGGCCAAGTACCCCGAGGGCCTGGCCGGAAAGATCGTGCTGGTCAAGCGAGGCTCCCTCACCTTCCAGACCAAGTTCGACAACATCGCAGGCTCCAAGCCCGCCGGCTTCATCGTCTACAACAACGTTCCCGGTGACTCCCTCGTCGTCATGAGCCTGGCGACGAACGGCGTGCCCGCCGCATTCATTTCGCAGGCGGACGGCGAGGCCATGCTGGCCGCCGCCGACCATCACCTGAGCGTCGCCCCCGGCAAGGTCGTCGCACCCAGCTCGAAGTACTCCATGTCGAGCTTCTCCTCCTGGGGCGTCACCCCCGACCTGCGCCTCAAGCCCGAGGTCGCCGCACCCGGCGGCAACATCTACTCCTCGGTGCCCGGAGGCACCTACGAGTTCATGTCCGGCACGTCGATGGCGACCCCGCAGATGGCGGGCGTGAGCGCGGTCGTCCTGCAGCGCGTCCAGAATGATCCGCTGTTCGCCTCGATGAGTGCGCGCGAGAAGGTTGACGTCGTCCAGAACCTCATCATGGGCACGGCCGCTCCCATCGCCGACCCGCTCCAGGACACCGGCGACCCGTACTCCCCGCGCAAGCAGGGCTCGGGTTTGACGAACGTCCTGGCTGCCACGACCTCGTCCGTGTACCCGACCGTGAAGGGCGCCCCCGAGTCCTCCCGACCCAAGGCCGACCTGGGGGATGGGACCAAGGGATGGCACTTCGACGTCACCCTCCACAACCTCTCCGGCGTCGAGGCCACCTACGCCCTGAACACGCAGGCGCTCTCCGAGATCGTTGAGGATGGGTTCTTCACCGGCCACTCCTCCGACTGGCGAGGCAAGGGCGTGGACATCGCCTACTCCGGCGCGGCCGTGAGCGGCACCGGCGAAGGCGCGACCATCACCGTCCCCGCCTCGGGCGAGGCAACCGTGGGCGTGGACGTCACGCCTGGCGCCGCCTTCGACTCCTACGTCGCGCAGAATGCGCCCAACGGCACGTTCCTCGACGGCTTCGTGCGCCTCACCTCGAAGACTGACGGACAGCCCGACCTGACCGTGCCCTACATGGGCTTCTACGGCGACTGGGGCAAGGCCCCCATCTTCGACGCCCTCGCCTCCGACGGGGGGAGCGCACACCCTGGCCTCGGGCATCTACAACGGCACCACGGGCCAGCAGCTGGGATACAACCCCCTGGTCAAGGCCGACGCGCGCACCGGCACCCCCAAGGCTGACCGCTACGTCCTCTCCCGCGCCGAGGCCTCGGGCGCTCCCACGGTCCTCGAACCGCGCACCGGCACCCTGCGCAGCGTCCACACGCTCAATACCGTGTACGCGAACGCCGCCGGTGAATCCGTCGCCTCGTACGTGACCCACCAGGTCTGGAAGTCCGGCGTCAACCCCAGCACCGGCAAGATGACCTGGGTCGAGGACGGCCACGAGCCCACGACCCTGGACCTGCGCTCCGACGCGTACAAGAACCTGCCCGACGGCGACTACACGCTGACGCTCTCCGCACACAACGATGGCCCCTCGCAGGCCGAGCAGTCGATCTCGTACAACTTCAGCATCGACACGGCCGCGCCCGAGGTCGCCACCCTGGAGTACACAGAGGAGGGCGGCAACGCCCGCCTGCTCGTCACGGTCACCGACAACAAGCCCCTGGCCGGAATCGACCTGCACGACCCGGCCGACGGCCTGTGGTTCTACCGCCACGTCTTCTCCGACGCCGAGGGCGTCAAGGGCGACGACGGCAGGTACCGCTACGAGTTCGAGATCCCCATGTCCGAGCTCTCCCAAGCCTGGACCGACCAGGGCGGCTCCGGCGAGGTTATCGCCCACCCGTACCTGCTCGCCTGGGACTACGGCCTGAACCACTCCGAACCCAAGACGGTCGACCTGCCCACCGGCAACGAGGGCGTCAAGCTGCCCTGCACCAACCCCGCCGGCGGTCACTGGGCCAAGGACGCCGTGGGCTGGTGGTACGTGTGTGCCAACGGCACCGACTACCTGACGTCAGGGTGGTTCACGATCAACGGCTCCGACTACCAGTTCGGACCATCCGGCTACATGATGACCGGCTTCCTCAAGCGCGTTGATGGAACGTGGGTCTACGCCGACTCCGAGGGCGCTCTCGTGGGCGGCTGGGTGCGCGATGGTGGCTCCTGGTACTACCTGGACCCCGCCACCAAGACCATGGCCACCGGCTGGCTCTTCGACCGCGGTTCCTGGTACTACCTGGGCGACTCGGGCGACATGCACACCGGCTGGGTGCAGGTCGGCGGCTCGTGGTACTACCTGAACTCCTCGGGTTCGATGCGCACCGGCTGGCTGAACCTGGACGGCGCCTGGTACTACCTGGGACCTGACGGCGCCATGTTCACCGGCACGCACACGATCAACGGACGCGTCTACACCTTCGATGAGTCGGAGTCTGGCAGCGCTAAGCCTGTCTCTCTCCTCCGATTCACGAGGCCTGGGCCCGGGAACGCTCCCCGCGAGAGTTCCCGGGCCCTCCCGTATGCGCGCCCAGGCCTCGGGTGGGCGGGCCGCATGAGGCGAGCGAAGCGCACGTTTGCCTGTATTGGACAAGGCGAACAATTGGTCAGATGAAGTAGCCCAAACACGGCTTGTCATGCGTGTTCCTGCGATATGGTGAATGTGGTGGCCGACATAGTCCAGTGTCTCTGCGCGATGAGTCGGCTCCTCACAAACGCATAGGAGTGCACCATGTCAATGAAGAAATCAGCTGTCCTCCTGGCGTGTGTCGGCGCGTGCGCGCTCGCGGTCGCGAGTCCCTCGTCGCTCGCTTCGCCGATACTCGCCTCCCAACCCGCCGCTTCCCCGGCACTGACCGCACGGGCAGCCACGGCCTCGTCCCTGCCGGTGGGCGACGCCGATACCGCGCTGACCTCGAAGAATGGGGAGAGCGCGCTTGCCGAACCCGTGCGAGCGGGCAGTGAGCAGGACCCGAACCTCGTCACCGGCATCGTCGTCCGCCTGGAGGCGGGGGCTGACCGCGAGGCCACCCTGGCCTCCGTGAACGAGGCCGTGACCGCCGCCTTCCCGGAGGCCTCGCTCCAGGTGGAGCGCGAGTACCACCATGCCCTACAGGGCGTCGCGCTCAAGGCCCCCGCCGGATCGCTGGATGCCATCCGCGCGGTCCCCGGCGTCGCGGCGGCGTTCATCGAGCGCGAGACGCGCGTGCGCGACACGGTGGGCGCCGATGCCGCAGGTGGCGTCCGAACGTCGAGGATCGCCAGCCAGGACCCCGACAACCTCAGCTCCCAGGTCATGATGCGCACCGACCGGGTCGCACAGAAGGGGGGAGGGGACAGTCATCGCAATCATCGACACCGGAGTCGACATGACTCACCCCGCCTTTAGCGGTGCCCTGAGCGGGACTCCAGCCCTCGACGCAGACAAGGTGGCCGCCTTACTTCCCCAACTGGGGGACGGCAAGGATGGTACGTACGTCTCCGAGAAGTTCCCCTTCGCCTACGACTACGCTGATAGAGACGCGGACGCCTCGCCGTCCCCCGACGAGTCCGGCACCCACGGGACGCACGTCGCGGGCATTGCCGCGGGCAACGCCGACAAGATTATGGGCACCGCCCCCGACGCGCAGGTGATCGTCGCGAAGGTCTCGCGAAGCCAGAGCGGCGAGTACCCCGACTCGGCGCTGCTTGCCGCCCTGGATGACATGGCCGTGCTGCGCCCCGACGTCGTGAATCTGTCGCTCGGGCAGACGGGCGGTATGGATAGCGAGGCCGACTCGGTGTACGCGAGCGTCTACAAGAACCTGCGAGACGCCGGGGTGAGCGTGAACGCCGCCGCGGGCAACGAGTATTCCGCCGGGTACGGCAATCTCTCGGGCAAGAACGACCCTACGCCTCGGACCCAGACACCTCGGTCCTGTGCGAGCCTGCCTCCTACCCCTCGGTCGTGGCTGTGGCCTCGGTGGAAAATGGCACGTCATACTCGGCGTTTTCAGCAGCCGGTCGTGACGTCGCCTACCAGAGCGCGCGCGGCTTCGAGGGCGAGAGCGTCGCGAGTCTTGGCGACTTGGCCCCCGGAGACTACGAGTACGTGGAGGCGGGTTTCGGTTCGGCCGAGGACGCGGCCGCCCTGGCGGCGAAATACCCGGAGGGACTGGCCGACAAGATCGTGATGGTCTCCCGTGGAACCCTGGATTTCCAGGAGAAATTCGACAACATTGCGCCGCTCAAGCCCGCGGCGATCCTCGTGTATGACAATGAGCCCGGCGACGCGCTCCTCATCATGAACCTGTCAACCCTCGACGTGCCCGCCGCCTTCATTTCCCAGGCGAGTGCGCAGGCCATGCTGGCCGCCGCCGACCATCACCTCACCCTCGTCGAGGGCAAGGTCCTGGAGCCCACCAGCTCCTACTGGATGAATGACTTTTCCTCGTGGGGAGTGTCTCCCGACCTGCGGCTCAAGCCTGAGATCGCCGCGCCCGGTGGCAACATCCTCTCCTCAGTCCCCGGCGGCGACTACGAACACTCGTCCGGCACGTCCATGGCGACCCCGCAGATGTCGGGCATCGACGCGATCGTCCTCCAGCGCGTCCAGTCCGATCCGCTCTTCGCCTCGATGAGTGCGCGCGAGAAGGTTGACGTCGTCCAGAACCTCATCATGGGCACTGCGCGCCCCTTGACCGACCCGGAGCAAGCCACCGGCGCCTACTACTCTCCTCGCAAGCAGGCGCTGGCCTGGTCAACGCCCACGCGGCCACGACCTCGTCCGTGTACCCGACCGTGAAGGGTGCTCCCGAGCCGTCCCGTCCCAAGGCCGACCTGGGGGATGGGACTGATGGCTGGCACTTTGATGTCACTCTGCACAATCTGGGTTCTGCCCCCGCGACCTACGAGCTCGGCTCCCAGGCCCTGTCTGAGATCGTCGACGGAGGCTTCTTCACTGAGCACTCCTCGGATTGGCGAGGCCGTGGCGTGGACATCGCGTTCAGCGGCGCCGCCTCGTCGGCGGGGGAGGGCGCGAGCGTGACCGTCCCCGCGAAGGGCGAGGTCACCGTCGGCGTTGACGTGACGCCGGGCGCCGAGTTCGCGGCCCACGCCGCCGAGAACACCCCCTCGGGCACCTTCCTCGACGGCTTCGTGCGCTTTACCTCGCGCACCGAGGGTCAGCCCGACCTGTCCGTGCCCTACCTGGGCTTCTACGGGTCCTGGGGTAAGCCAGCGATCTTCGACGCGCTGGCCTCGGACGGCAAGGGGCACATGCGGTCCTCGGGACTCTACGATGGAGAAACAGGCACCCTCCTCGGATTCAACCCCCCTGGTGCGGGCCAGCGAGCGACCCGAGCGACCCGACGCCTACGGGTACGTGCTCTCCAGGGCCGAGGCCTCGGGCGCGTCCCACGTCCTCGAACCGCGCACGGGCACACTGCGCGGCGTGCATACCCTGCGAACCGTGTATACGAACGAGGCCGGGGCAACCATCGCGTCCTTCGAGCGCCACCAGAACTGGAAGTCCGTGTTTGACGCCCTCACCACACAGGTCTCGTGGGCCGAGCGCGAACACGAAGCCACGTCCCTAGACCTGCGCTCCGAGGCATACAAGGATCTGCCGGACGGGGAGTACACGCTGACGATATCGGCGACCAACGACGGCCCCTCGCCCACCGAGCAATCCATCTCATACAAGTTCCGCATCGACACGACCGCTCCCGTCATCGAGGATGTGCGCTACTCCGGCGAGGGTGAGGACACGACCCTCACCTTCACGATCGTTGACTCCTCGCCGATGGCCGCCTTCGACCTGCACGACCCGGCCGATGGCCTGTGGTTCTACCGGCACATCCTCTCCGACGGCGACCAGATCGCTGACGCGGACGGCAAGTACCGCTACGAGGTCGAGGTCCCGCTGTCCGAGATATCGCGCGCGTGGACGGATCAAGGCGGGAAAGGGCCCGTCGTGGCCAACCCCTACGTGCTCGCCTGGGACTACGGCCTGAACTACTCGTCGGCGGTCACCGTCAATCTGCCGACCGGGAACCCGAGCATTCCCACGCCCTGCACCGACCCCGCCGGCGGTCACTGGGTGACAGAGAACGGGGGGATGGCGCTACGTGTGCGCCGACGGGGTGTCCTTCCTGACGTCGGGCTGGTTCACGATCAACGGCTCCGACTATCAGTTCGATTCCTCCGGCTACATGATGACCGGATTCCTCCAGCGTGTTGATGGTCAATGGGTCTACGCGGACGCCTCCGGAGCCCTGGTGGGCGGCTGGGTGCGTGATGCCTCGTACGGAGGGCCGCACTGGTACTACCTGGACCCCGTCACCAAGCTGATGCGCACGGGCTGGCTGTTTGATCGCGGCTCGTGGTACTACCTGGGTGATTCGGGCGACATGCACACCGGCTGGGTCAAGGTCGACGGTATCTGGTATTACCTCACCCCGTCGGGCGTGATGCACACCGGCTGGCTGAACCTGGACGGCGCCTGGTACTACCTGGGGCCTGACGGTGGCATGTTCACCGGCACGCACACGATCAACGGACGTGTCTACCGCTTCGACACGTCGGGAGTCTGGCAGCACTAAGCCTGTCTGTCCCTTCCGATTCACGAGGCCTGGGCCCGGGAACGCTCCCCTCGAGAGTTCCCGGGCCCTCCCGTATGCGCGCCCAGGCCTCGTTCCCCTCTCCTCATCGCGGGCACTCCAGCGAGCCGACGCGCGACTGAGGTATGTTGGGCGAGGCGGCCAACATAACGCAGGGATCCAAGGCCTGAGGTAGCCGCCCAGAATGACGGAGGAGCACCCCATGTCCATGAAGAAACCCGCTGCCCTGATGGCAGGCGTCGGCACGTGCGCGCTCGCGGTCGCGAGCTGTTCCTCCCCGGCCCCCGCCCCCCAGTCTGACCCGGTTGTCGATTCGTCGCCCTCAGCCGTCCAGTCGGGCACGCAGTCGGGCCCCGGGTCTGCTGCCCCGACCCTGCCCGTGGGCGACGTCGACAACGCGCTGACGTCCAGGGACGGGCAGAGCGGCCCGGGCGCGCAGAGCGGCCCGGCCGACTCCTCCGGCGACGTGGAAGCCACCGGCCCCGCCGTCTTCGTCGTCGTCCTTGAGGAGGGGGCCGACCGCGCGGCGACCCTCGCCTCGATCAATGAGGCCGTGGCCGCCGCCTTCCCGGGCGAGTCCGTCGAGGTTGAGCGCGAATACGTGAACGCCCTTCAGGGGTGGTCGCTGCGTGCTCCCGCCGGGGCGCTGGAGGCGATTCGGGGCGCGAACGGCGTAGAGTCCGCGTACCTCGATGGCGAGATGCGCGTGCAGTAAAGCCCCGCGCGACGAGGCCGTGGTCGGGTTATCCGATCGCGGCCTCGCTTGTTGTCTGGCGTCTGGTCGTGCCAGCCGGCCCGCACGGATATCCGTCGCACGAAGAAACAAGACTAGGAGTTGTACACGCTGAACTTACCGGCTGTATAGCAGCAAAAAGGGGTTTGTCAGATACGTTCTTGTGCTACGGTTATCCCGGAGCTGACAGGGGCGCGCCGCTGCGTTCCCACGTGGTCACCCATAACCATAGAGGAGCACATCATGTCATTGAAGAAGTCGTCTATCGTCCTGTCGTGCGTCGTGGGGTGCGCGCTCGCGGTCGCAAGTCCCTCGGTCGCCGTGGCCTCGCCCGCGGCTCAGGTGGGAGCGACGCAGGCGGCGGGCGTCCAGGCGGCCATGGTTGGAAGTTGGTACCGACCCTCTGAGAGAGTTGAGGTTGTCGTGCGCCTTGAGGAGGGCGCCGACCGTGCGACCGTTCTTGCGTCGATCAGGGAAGCCGTGGCCGAGTTCTTCCCCGGCGAGTCCGTCAAGGTCGAGTACGAGTACGGGTACGTCGTGAAGGGTTTCGGGCTGAGCGTGCCCGCCGGGTCTATCGACGTGATCAGGGGCGTCAGTGGCGTCCAGTCGGCCTACTACGTGCGCTCGAATCGCCTGTGGTAGGCCCGTCCTAGTGTGAGCGCCATTGACGAGGCCGTGGCCGGGTGTTCCGGTCACGGCCTCGTTTGTTGTGTGGGTGCCCGCAGTGGTGAGGCTTGTGGCGTGCGTGCCATGGCCTCGGCCCTCGTTGTGCGCACGTGACACTGGGAATCGGAACGTGAGTGACTGGCGAAGGAAGCCGTACGTAGTAGCGTCCCGCATAGTGGTGTAACCGTGTGGTGGTCGGCCCGTTTGATATGGGTGCGGTCACCGTGTGATCCTTCGAGAAAGCTCTCTACTTCTGACTCGAAATGATGTGGAGGCACAACGATGACCGCTCCTCATATTATTGACCCTGCTGGCATGCTTGGTGAGGCGTTGTCCCAGGCATCCCCAGATTTGATGCGTTCCTTGCTCCAGCACGTCATTAAGGAGTTGCGTGAGGTGTTGGTATCGCCGCGGCTCTGATGTGGCGAGATGTGATGCGGAGATCCGGTAGTGCGACAGATCGTCTACTAACTTCAAATTTGATCCAAATTTGAAGTTAGTAGAAGTAATCCTGTTGTTTGCGCGCGTGTGGTGGTTCGGGGCGCCCGATTGATCGGGAACGCGGTATCTCACGTCGATGGGTGGCCCCGATCGCTTAGGTGGCGCACGAAGCGCTGGTGCGGCAACGGGCGGGCGGATCGCGGTGCTGCGGGCAGCTGGGCCCGATAGGTGGTCGTACTAACCCGTCTCTGCGCGGCTGGGCCCTACTAGTGGAGCGTGGGCAGGGGTGCCCATGCTCCACCTGTCAAGTCCCGGGTTTTTGTGTAGGGTGTTTTAGGCCGCTTTCTTTCGTGTTGTTGTGTGTTTGTTTTTCTGCTTGTTGCGGTGTGATTCCGCCCAGGGCGAGGTGAGGGCGGCTTGTGTTGTACCAGTGGACCCAGGCTGAGGTTTCGCGTTCGACTTCGCGTTGGTCGCGCCATGGACCTGTGTAGCCGGGACGTGCTTTGTTGTAGATGAGTTCGGCTTTGTATAAGGAGTTCAAGGCCTCGGCCAGGGCGTTGTCGTAGGAGTCGCCGGTGGATCCTACTGAGGCTATGGCCTTGCATTGGGCTAGTGCCTGTCCGTAGCGCACGTCGCGGTATTGCACGCCCCGATCGGAGTGGTGCACAAGCCCTCGAGTGTCTATGTTTTCGCGGCGTCGCTGGCAGATCGCCATGTTCAATGCGTCCAGGGCCAGGTCAGTACGCAGCGAGGACGCGACTTTCCACCCCAGGATTTTACGCGAGCACACGTCGGTAACGAAAGCGACGTAGACCCAGCCAGCCTGGGTTGGCACGTAGGTGATGTCTGCGACCCACAACTCGTTGAGGTCATGTGCCCCGAAATGCCGATTGACCAGGTCCAAGGGGCATGCATGGCGCGGTGCTGAGGCCGTGACATGGCGGGTCCGACGCCGACTCACGCCACGAATACCCATACGCCGCATCAAGCGCTCAACCGTGCAGCGCGCCACGTGTCCCACGCCCAACTCGTGAGTGTTGAGGAAGGCATGCATTTTGCGCACCCCGAACACGCAGTAGTTCTCCTCCCACACGCGTCTGATCACGTCTGTGAGCGCCTCGTCGCGCGCACTGCGCGCCGACAAGGGGCGCGCCCGAGCGGCGTAATAACTACTGGGAGCAACCCGCACCCCTGACTGGGACAAGACAGTGCAGATTGGCTCGACTCCCCACCGATGCCGGTTGGCCTCGATGAAATCGTAGACTAGCGTCCGAGGCGGTCGAGCTCCGCCCCGAAAAAAGCCGACGCCGCCTTCAAGATCTCATTGGCTCGGCGCAGTTCACGGTTTTCAGCTTCCAGCGCCCGGATGCGGGCCTCTTGATCACTGACCTCGCCACGCTCATTGCGCCCGCCCTGCTCCACGGCACGCACCCACGTACGCAGCGCCTCAGGATTGACCCCCAACTGGCCGCCAATACGCTTGATAGCACCCTTGCGCCTAGAAGGATCAGCACGAGCCTCCAACGCCATACGCGTCGCACGCTCACGCAACTCCATCGAATACTTACGCTGACCAGACATCCCAAACCTCCAATCCGGCCTAAGACACTCTCCACAATACCCGGGACACATCAACCTGTGGGGTTAACGTGCGCATGGAGGGGCCCACACTGCCACCTGTGGGGTTCACGTGCGCAGGGAAGGGCCCAGGGGGCTACGCCTGCGCGTCAGATCAGGTCCTTCTTCTCCATGTACTTCATGGCCAGCCAGCCAAACGGGATGCGCCCGTAGAAGGTGACGAGACGGTAGAGCAGGGCCGTGGCGATGGCGACCGAGGAGGAAACGCCCGCAACCGTCAGGCCCGAGGTCAGGGCCGTTTCGACGGTACCGATACCACCCGGGGAGGGGGATGAAGGAACCCGCCGCGTTGGCCGTCAGGTAGGTGATCGCGACCGTCGAGAAGTTCAGGGAGCCACCCATGGCGACCATGGCGGTCCAGAACGCGCCCACGTAGCCGATGTTCATGAGCAGGTTCCCAGCAACGACCGCGGCGAGGCGGCGAGGCTGGCCGATGATCCACAGGAGGCGGGGGTAGACCTGCTGCCACGTCGGCTGGATCTTCGCCCAGATCCAGCGGCGTACCTTCGGGACGGCCACGATGACGCCGACCGCGAGCATGACGACCGCGACGACCGCGAGGATCGTGCCGTAGGGGAGAGAGACGGACAGGGAGGAGCCTGCGCTGACCATGACGAGCAGCAGCAGGATGATCGTGATGAGCGCCTGCGAGATCTGCATGAGCGTCACCGTGGTGACGGCGGCAGCGGTGGGAACACGGCGCTTACGCAGGTAGCGCAGGTTCAGGGCGGCCGGACCCACACCGGCGGGTGCGACGACCGTGATGATCGAGGCGGCCACCTGCGCGATGAGCGTGTCACGGAAGTGCAGCTTCTCGGGGGACAGGGCCATGAGCGGCACGGCCGACCCCACCCAGATGAGGCAGGCCAGGACGGCGGACGCGGCCATCCACCACGGGTTCGCGCTCGTGAGCGTCGTGACGAGGTCGCTGAAGTTGAGCGAGGACACGACGATGAAGACCGCGATGAACGCGATCGCGATTGTGAAGATCGTGCGCGGACGGAAGCGTTGCAGGTCGGCCGTGGGGGCGGTCTCTGCCTCGGAATTGCCCACGAGGGCGGCGCGCAGGTCACTGAGCAGGTCGGAGCGGCGCAGCAGCTGGTTGACGGATGCGGGCAGGACCGGCTTCTGGATGACGGGCGCGCACGCGATGAGGGTCTCGTCGCCAACGCACCGGCGACCCGCCTCAAGCGCGCGCTCAGGGCCGACGGCCAGGGCAGTGAGGACCAGCATCTGAGCGATGTCGATGGACTGGTTGAGCTCGCTTGTCGCGACCTCGCCGGAATCCCAGTCCAGCAGCCACACGTCGGAGGAGGCGTCAACGACGACGGCCTCAGGCGTGAGGGCGCGGTGCGAAATACCCCGCGTGTGCGCGTACCGCAGCTGTTCCCACGCGCGATCCAAGACCTCGTCCGTGACCTGCTCACCCAGTTCCGTCAGGGGAGTGGTCGGCGGGAGCGCGGAGAGCACCATGATGATCGAGTCGTTCGCCGAGGCGATCGCGATGGGTTCCTGCGTGAAGACGCCGGCGCGCAGGGCCTGCAGGGTCGTGAACGAGGAGCGCTCGGCCTGTGCCTTGAGGGAGGGGGGAGACCCAGCGGCTGATGCCGCGCAGGCGCAGGTTGTTCCACATTTCGAGGAGGGTGCCGGTCAGCTCCTGGCCGGGGTCCATGACGATGAGCTCGTAGGCCAACCCGGTGTCACTCCACACCTGGTAGTGGCGGTTGTGGTCGGGGTCGGGGCGGCGCGTGACGGTGATGCCCATGTCGCCCAGGTCGGCGGGCACCTGGGCGAGGCGTCCGCGCGCGTTCTCGGCGACGGCCCACGTCGACAGCGGTTCGGTGCTGGTGTCCAGGTCGGTGCGCACGATCCTCGAGGGCGTGATGCCGATGCCGAGGAGTGCCTCGACGAGGGCGGTTCCCTTGGCTCTCTGGTCGTCGTAGCCCATGATCCAGCGTGACCCGGACCCGAACGCGCGGCCGAGGAACACGGAGATGAAGGCGACGGGCAGGGTCATGGAGGAGCGCAGGACGCCCAGGATGAGAATGATCCACACGCCCGTCCAGCCCCAGCGAATGGCTCGCATGGACTGGGCTTCGCCGGCGGAGGTGAACATGGCGCACAGTGTGACGATCACCAGGTTGATGGCGATCACGAAGCCACTCTTGTAGCCCTGCGTGGCGATGAGCCGGTCGACGCTCAGGGGGATCGTGAGGTAGGCGGGCAGCAGTCCGGTGATGGTAGCGATGACCCAACCGCCGAGGGCTGCGACGATGCTCGTGACGATGACCTGGATGATGGTGTTCAGGCGTCTGCGCAGCGCGAGGGAGATGATCACCAGGATCGGTGCGATCAGGATGATGAGGCCCTCGACCAGGTTGACGGGCAGGATCAGAATCTGACGGATGAGTTGGAATTGCAGGACGTCCATGGTGACGCCGCGCGTGGTGGCGCTGGCGACGATGCCGATGGTCCAGATGACGAGGATCGCAAGGATCGAGATGACGACGTCGACGACGTCCTCACGCCGACGCCGCATCGTGAAGATGCGGTCGGCAATGTAGGCGGGGCGGGGCAGGCGCAGCCTGCGCGCGGGGACGGGCAGGGCGACCTCGCCGCTCTTGGCTCGTGCCACCACGTCCGAGGCCGGGGTTGCCTGCGCGCCGGTCGTCTCGGCCGCGTCGGTGGAGTCGGTCGGCTCGGGTGCGGGGGCGGTCTCGGGTTCCGCGTCGTCGGTGGAGGTGAAGGCGGGGGCCTCGGCGTCAGCGCTGTCGTCCGGAGCGGGTGAGTCGGCGGGGTCGGGTGCGTCGGAGGAAGCCTGCGCGTCGTTGTCGGCCGGGGCGGAGCTGGCCTCGGGCGTGTCGGGGGAAGCGGGGGCTCAGGAACCATGGCGTCTGTGGCGTCGGGGGCCGGGGGAGCGTTGTCCTCGGGTTCGGGTGCCGGGGGAGGTGCGGGCGCGTTCACGATCGACGAGGCCTCGGGAGGGGGTGCGGGCGTCTCCAGCGTGTTCTTGATGACGATGGGGGAGGCCATGGCCGACTCTGGCACAATCACGGCGGTGGGAGCGAAGCTGGGGGGAGTGGCGGATCTGCGCGTGGAAACGGAGGGTACGACGACGGCGTCAATGATCTCGGTTTTGGCTTCAGACGGGGGAATCTCCTGCGGCTGGGCAGGGGCTGACGATGCCCCGGCCTCGTTGATCATGCCCATCAGATCATCGACCCCTAGTGAGGTCGGATCCTCGGCGGACGAGGGGACGAACAGGATGTTCGTACCGGCGGCCGGGGGGCCGTCGTGTGACTCCTTGCGCTTCCTCATGTTGACCATCTATATTCGCGGTCAAGAAAGGTAGGGTTAGGGGGACACATTCCCGGCAGAAAAGGGCCTTATCGTGACCTGGTTGACACTCGCGTCAGCATCGGATCCGTCGATGCTTCACACAGTTATCGAGTGGTTTAAGAATCCTGAGACCCTTCTTGACGCGATGGGTCCGTGGGTCCTGTGGGGCACGATGCTCATTGTTCTTATCGAGTCGGGTGTCCTGTTCCCGGTCCTTCCGGGCGAGTCGCTGCTCTTCACCGCCGGCCTGCTGCACGACAAGCTCGGTATTCACCTGCCGACCCTGATCCTCCTGGTCGTGATTGCCGCCTTCGTGGGTGCTCAGATCGGCTACTTCCTGGGTGCCAAGTGGGGGCGCCGCTTCTTCAAGCCGGACGCGCGCTTCCTCAAGACCGAGCACCTGGAGAAGGCTGAGCACTACTTCACGAACTACGGCGGTCGCTCCCTCGTCATCGGGCGCTTCATCCCCTTCGTGCGCACCTTCATCCCGATCGCCGCCGGCATGGCCCGCTACCCTTACCCCAAGTTCCTGCTGTTCAACACGCTGGGCGCAAGCATCTGGGGCGCTGGCTTCATCCTGGTCGGTGCGCTCCTGGGCAACGTGCCCTTCGTGCACGACAACCTGACGGTCATCCTGGCGGTCATCATCCTCGCGTCGGTCCTGCCCGTCATCATCGAGATGATCGGCAAGCGCCGCGCCGCTTCCGACAAGGAGTAATCCATGCTGGCCTGGTGGATGCTGCTCCCGACCCTGCTGGCCATGCTGGTGGCCCTGGTGCTGCCGGGGTTCATGTGGCTGCGCGCGGGCGTGCGCTCGTCGTTGGTTGCCATCGGCGCGGCTCCGGCGTTCACCTTCGGCCTGATCACCGCGTTGTCGGTCCTCTATCCGGCGCTTGACATCCCGTGGGAGCCCTCCACGGTCATGCCCGTCTTGGGCATGAGCGCCGTCGGCGGCGCGGCCGCGTGGGCCCTGAGCTACTTTCGCCGTGTCAACGGGGGCTTTGCGCTCAACGGCGTTCCCTTCCGCGAGGCCATTGGCGTGCGCGTGCCGATCGGCGGGCGTCAGGCCGCGATCCGGACGGCGACGTGGGGGACGATTGTCGTCGGGTTCCTCCTGGCCGCCTGGCCGCTGATGTCCGTGGCTGACCCCGCGAATCCCGTTCAGCAGTGGGATCCGACGTTCCACCAAAATGGCGTCCACGCGATCCTGTACGGCAAGGATGCCAGCCCCTTTGGTGGCCTCCACGAGCTTTACGGCGGGCGCCGCGTCTACTACCCGACGGGCTGGCACGCTTTCGTTGCTCTCTTCGCCCGCTTCGACTCGGTCGTCCAGACCGCCAACGTGTCCTCCCTGGTCCTTATGGCCGTGTGGGTGACGGGCCTGGCCGCCCTGGTCTCGGTGCTGACGGGATCGCGCACGGCCCTCCTGGCGGCCCCGATTATCGGTGGCATGTTGCCGAATATGCCGGCTGACGCGCTGACCATGTACAACCAGTGGCCCAACTCGACGGGCACGGCCTTGGTCCCCGGCGTGGCCGCGGTCGCGATCGTCGTGGGTCGACGCTTGGCCGCGGATCTGAACGACGGGTGCGGCGCCCGATCTTTTGCCCGTCGCATCCCCCAAGGGCTCTTCCTCCTCCTGGGCTGCCTGGGCCTCGTCGGCGCGCACCCCAGCGCCGCATTCTCCCTCCTCGCTTTCCTGGCCGCGCCCCTCCTGATGGCGATCGGGTTCTTCGCCCGCACCTCGCTCGCGCGCGAGGGACGAGGCCAGCTCGCCGCCCTGCCGTGGATCGGCGCGGGCCTGGCGGTCGTGGTCCTGCCCCTGATCGCCCTGTCCTCCCCGAAGATCCAGGCGATGGGCCGCTACCCGAGGAGAGGCAGCAGCTGGTCGGAGGCCTTCTCCCACGCGCTCTTGCCCTACCCGCCCTTCGCGCAGACCACGGCCATGGCGTGGTGGACGCTCATCCAGGTGCTCCTCCTGATCGCCGGCATCATTGTGACTGCCCGCCTCCACACGCTCATGCGGCGCCCCGGCGTGCGCGACGCGGCGGACGCGAGGTGTGACCTTGACGGCGACGAGGATGAGGCCGCCGCGCTGGTTGACAACGACGAGGCCGCGCCCATGCCGGCCTGGCCGCTCGTCTCCTACCTGATTCTGGCCTTCCTGACCGCCCTCGCCTACGCGCCAGATTCCGTGCTGCGCACCTACCTGCTGGCCCCCTGGTACAAGGACGGGCGACGGATCATGGGCGTCGAAGACATCGCTCTGACCGTCCTCATGGCCGTCGGCGCCGCCGCCATCGTCCACCTCTTCCACGCGGCATGGACCTCCTCCCTGCGACGGATCCTGGTCGAGCGCGGGCTTGACGACAATGTCGAGGCACCGCGCTGGCCCCTCCAGGTGGGCGTGGGCGCGATCGTCGTGCTCATGTCCAGCTTCGGCGCGATCGACGCGAGAAACTCCGCCGTCGCCTCCGTGTACGATCCCACGCGCCTGGGCAAGTCCGGCATGGCCAGCGAGGACGAGCTCGCGATGCTGCGCCGCATGGCCTCCACGACCGACTCCGACGCCCTCATCCTGGGCGACCCTATCGCGGGCGCCGCCTACGTCGAGACCCTGGCGGGCCGCAAGGCCGTCTTCCCCCAGCTCAGCACGGTGAACGCCGACGGGGCCTCGCAAAAGGTCCTCACCCAGCGCTTCCGCGACATTGCCGACGATCCCGAGGTGTGCGAGGTCGTGCGCAACCTTGGCATCACACACTTCTACGAGGAAGAAGACGGCAGCTACTACAACATTCAGCGCTCCAACCGCCACCCCGGCCTCTACGGCGTCGACACGTCGAGGGGCTTCGAGCTGGTCGACGAGGGCGGCACCGCCAAGCTGTGGAAAATCACCGCGTGCGGCTGGGTCACCCCCGGCGGAGGAGCGCAGGCCTTCGCCGACGGCATCAGGTCCGTCCAGCCGGGAGCCGAGGCGCCGGAGGGCCCTCAATCAGGCGACGAGTAGGCCACAAAGCGCCCGTGACGTGCGGACAGTGACGACCGTGCTCGGCGCGGGTCGATACCCTTGACTTCATGACGACGAACATTCCCGGCCCCGCGCCCCTGGGCGATAAGCTTCGTATCGCGTTCCTCGGACCCTTCGGCACGTTCACCGAGCAGGCCGTCCACCAGGTCGCTCCCGCCGGCGCGATCCTCATGCCGATGACGAGTGCCCCGCAAGCGCTCGCGGCCGTACGCCGTGGCGAGGCCGACCGCGCCGTCGTCCCGATCGAAAACTCCATCGAGGGCGGCGTCAACGCGACGTTGGATTCGCTCTCGCACGGCGAGCCCCTCGTCATCGTCGCCGAGATGCACGTCCATGTTGTCTTCCAGCTGGCCGTCCTGCCGGGCACACGCCCCGAGGATATTCGCCGTATTGGTACCCATCCGCATGCGTGGGCGCAGTGCCGCGGCTGGGTCGAGGAGACCTTCCCCGGTGCGATCCACGTGCCCGCCACGTCGACGGCTGCCGCCGCCGAGCTCCTCTCGGACGGCGATGCGTCTTTCGACGCTGCCCTGTGCAACGCAGTCTCGGTCAACACCTACGGCCTGGAGGCCCTGTTCACCGACGTCGCCGACAACCCCGGCGCGATCACCCGCTTCGTCCTCGTGGCCCGCCCCGGCGTGGTGCCCCCGCCGACCGGCGCGGATAAGACGACCATCCAGGTGGCCCTGCCGGTCAACGAGTCGGGCGCCCTGCTGACCCTCCTCGAGCAGTTCTCGGCGCGCGGCGTCGACCTGTCGCGCATCGAGTCGCGTCCCAGCGGTGACGGCCTCGGCAACTACACGTTCAGCATCGACATCGTCGGCCACATCCGCGAGGAGCGCGTCCAGGCCGCCCTCGTGGGCCTGCATCGCTACTCGCCAGAAGTCCGCTTCATGGGCTCTACCCGCGCGTCGACGGCGTTCGCGCGCGCGTCGAACCGGGCACCACGGACGACGCCTTCCGAGCGGGTCGCGCGTGGGTCTCGGACCTGCTCCACGGCGGGGATGGCACGGGTGAGGCGGGCGGGGCCGCCCCGTGCTGGCCGCTGGTCTGACACCTTCGCGTCCACACTGACAACGTGCTGCGCCCCGGTAGGTCTGCAGCGCTGAGGGATAAGCCGGGTCACGGCATCCGCTGCTCTAACGAACTGTCAACCGAGCTAGGTCGGGCAGGTCTGCACCAGTTAGGGAGCATTACACCAGTTAGGGAGCATTGCACTACCTCCGAACTGGTGTAATGCCCTGCTAAGTGGTGTAACACCATTTAGCAACAAGTCCAGATACGGGCACCCCTTTGGGTCACCGCAGATATGACTCGGATTGCTCCCGGTCATTCACCGAGTCCCCATATGTGGCTCTTCCGAGTTGAGTGTGGGTGACCGGGTGTTGAGCGGGGGTTGCGGGTAGAGGTCGAGGTCCTTGATGATGAGCGGACTTCTACCCCCGCTGTCGTCAAGGACCTCGACAATGTCTCACCCTACCTGCTGCTGCTCTGCGTCGCTTGATCGTTGTGATCGGTGTGATCTGCTCGTCGGTTTGGAGGGCTTCCATCTGATGAGCGTGGCTCGCACCCCAGATGCTCTGGTACTTGATGTTGAGTCGTGCAACCAGCTGGCGGGGTGCCCGGGTTGTGGGCTGAATCGCTCAAGGCCACGGTCGTATGGTGGTGGAGGTGATCGACGCGCCTTGGGCCGGGGTCCCGGTGCGGATCCGGTGGCATAAGCGACGCTGGATATGCCGCGAACACGCCTGCCAGACGGTGACATTCCTGGAACATGACGAGCGGGTGTGCGCACCTCGGGCGCGTCTGGGGACCCGGGCGATCCGCTGGGCGATCCGACAGTTGCGCTTCGAAGGAGCCACCATCGCTGGCCTGGCTCGACAACTGGCAACCACGTGGAATACCGTGTGGTCCCATATCAGCCGTGCCTGCAAGCCGCATCTGATGACCCCGCCCGTTTCGCAGGGGTTCGGGTGCTGGGGGTTGATGAGCATGTGTGGCATCACCAGGACCGACGCCGACGGGGCCCACGTGAGCTCACCGGCATCGTGGACCTGACACGCGGGGAGGAGCATCCCACGGCAAGGTTGTTGGACCTGGTCCCGGGCAGGTCTGGCACCGTGTACAAGAACTGGCTAGAAGAGCGCGGAGAAGACTTCCGTGCGGGGGTGCGAATCGCGACGCTGGATCCCTTCCAGGGATATAAGAACGCCATCGCTTGGCCTGCTCCCAGGCCGCCACCAGCGCCTGAGGTGTCTTTCGCATCGTCAAGCTCGCTGGCGACGCTCTCGATGAGGTGCGTCGCCGCGTCCAGCAAGACACGACCGGTCACCGTGGACGTAAGGGGGATCCCCCTCTATCAAATCCGCAATCTTTTGCGCGCCTCGCGCCACAGGCTCACCCCGCGCCAACAAGAACGCCTCCGTGAGGCCTTCGTGGCAGATGAGGCGCATATCAGTGTCGAAGTCGCCTACCGCTGCGCCCAGCAAGTCCGAGACGTCTTCCATCAAGACACACCCGCCCAAGGCCAACGCCTGGCCGCCCATCTCATCGAGAGCCTACCAGCCTGTCCCATCCCCGAAATCGCTCGCCTGGGCCGGACCCTACGCAAGTGGAAGGACGCATTCTTGGCCTACTTCGATACCGACGGAGCCAGCAACGGGCCAACAGAAGCCATCAACGGAATCATCGAACTGGGCAGACGCGTCGCCAGAGGCTACCGCAACCCCACCAACTACCAACATCAAATGCTCCTCATCACCGCAGGCCTAGACGCCTCCACCCACACTCAACTATGAAGAGCCCCATATGTCGCGCGCCGCAGGAGGCCGCCGATCAGCTCGGCAGCAGTTCCATCCACGTGCGTTCGGCGGGGACGGCGATGTCGAGGGCGCCCGCCTGCATGCGGATGTAAGTCGTGTGGACGAAGCAAGATTTGCCTATTAGGTCCGCGAAAAAGGCAACAAAATAGGGTTAAGGGTCAAAATGTGTGTCCGGAATCGCGGATTTTCACGGATTGACCTGTAGGTTTCCGGAAAGTATATGCTCCGGAAGCATATATCTAGCCCCCGACGGGAAATCCTCGGTGTGGCAGCCGTGATGTGCTATGCGCGGCGTGGTGTGGTGTCGCAATGTCGAAGAACCAACCACGCTGCCACTGCGGCGGTGAAATGAAACGCAACGGCACCACCAGCAAAGGCACCACCAGATGGCGCTGCAAACAATGCGGCGCCTCCAGCGTCAAACGTCGAAACGACATCACCAACGCGGCAGTGTTCACCCAGTTCATCGAGCATTGCACCACCGCAATATCACTCGACGACCTAGCCAAACGAAACGGTGTTAGCCGCGCCACCATGAAGCGGCGCTTCAAGTGGTGCTGGCTCGTTGATGTGCCTGACCCCACCGCTAAAGCCACCACAAGCGGATCTACGACCAGGTATTTCTCGATGGCACCTACACCGCCGGTGGCTGCCTGATCGTCGCGGCGACCATCGACCACGTGATCGCCTGGCACTGGTGCAAACACGAAACCACCCGCGACTACCAACTGCTGCTTGAACGCATCGAAGCCCCACTCATCGCCGTCATCGACGGCGGCCAAGGCGCATACAGCGCAATCAAAAAGTGCTGGCCGACTACGAAAATTCAACGCTGCCTCGTCCACGCCCAACGCGTGGTCCGCCGCTACACCACCACCAACCCACGCACCGATGCCGGGCGCACCATCTACCGACTTGCGCTGAAACTGACCCGGATCACCACACTGGATGAAGCCGCCGCGTGGGGTGTGCAACTGCACGAGTTTTCAACGATCTACCGGGAATGGATGAACGAGAAAACCATGATCAAAGACCCCAAAACAGGTGCATGGACCCGCGTGTGGACCCACCACAACGTGCGCAAGGCCTACAACTGTCAAGTCCCGGGTTTTGTGTAGGGTGTTTTAGGCCGCTTTCTTTCGTGTTGTTGTGTGTTTGTTTTCTGCTTGTTGCGGTGTGATTCCGCCCAGGGCGAGGTGAGGGCGGCTTGTGTTGTACCAGTGGACCCAGGCTGAGGTTTCGCGTTCGACTTCGCGTTGGTCGCGCCATGGACCTGTGTAGCCGGGACGTGCTTTGTTGTAGATGAGTTCGGCTTTGTATAAGGAGTTCAAGGCCTCGGCCAGGGGCGTTGTCGTAGGAGTCGCCGGTGGATCCTACTGAGGCTATGGCCTTGCATTGGGCTAGTGCCTGTCCGTAGCGCACGTCGCGGTATTGCACGCCCCGATCGGAGTGGTGCACAAGCCCTCGAGTGTCTATGTTTTTCGCGGCGTCGCTGGCAGATCGCCATGTTCAATGCGTCCAGGGCCAGGTCAGTACGCAGCGAGGACGCGACTTTCCACCCCAGGATTTTTACGCGAGCACACGTCGGTAACGAAAGCGACGTAGACCCAGCCAGCCTGGGTTGGCACGTAGGTGATGTCTGCGACCCACAACTCGTTGAGGTCATGTGCCCCGAAATGCCGATTGACCAGGTCCAAGGGGCATGCATGGCGCGGTGCTGAGGCCGTGACATGGCGGGTCCGACGCCGACTCACGCCACGAATACCCATACGCCGCATCAAGCGCTCAACCGTGCAGCGCGCCACGTGTCCCACGCCCAACTCGTGAGTGTTGAGGAAGGCATGCATTTTGCGCACCCCGAACACGCAGTAGTTCTCCTCCCACACGCGTCTGATCACGTCTGTGAGCGCCTCGTCGCGCGCACTGCGCGCCGACAAGGGGCGCGCCCGAGCGGCGTAATAACTACTGGGAGCAACCCGCACCCCTGACTGGGACAAGACAGTGCAGATTGGCTCGACTCCCCACCGATGCCGGTTGGCCTCGATGAAATCGTAGACTAGCGTCCGAGGCGGTCGAGCTCCGCCCCGAAAAAAGCCGACGCCGCCTTCAAGATCTCATTGGCTCGGCGCAGTTCACGGTTTTCAGCTTCCAGCGCCCGGATGCGGGCCTCTTGATCACTGACCTCGCCACGCTCATTGCGCCCGCCCTGCTCCACGGCACGCACCCACGTACGCAGCGCCTCAGGATTGACCCCCAACTGGCCGCCAATACGCTTGATAGCACCCTTGCGCCTAGAAGGATCAGCACGAGCCTCCAACGCCATACGCGTCGCACGCTCACGCAACTCCATCGAATACTTACGCTGACCAGACATCCCAAACCTCCAATCCGGCCTAAGACACTCTCCACAATACCCGGGACACATCACAACAGCCTCAACCATCTTTGGCGGTCCGAGATGCTGTTTGTCTACCTCAACCCGCCAGCAGGAGTCCTTGCGCCCGAGCGGATCAAATCCACCACCAACAGCTTAGAAGGCGGCATCAACGCCCAGCTCAAACTGCTCGCCAGAACCCACCGCGGCAGATCAGGCGAACGACAACGCCGCATGCTGGATTGGTGGCTCTACTTAAAAACGGAACTGCCTGACGATCCAGTACGAATCGCCAGGCAGTCCGACTGGGGCCAGGGCCAACTCGCCAAAGTATCCACCCTGACCCAAACCGAGAACCAAGCCGACCACGAAACAGGACGCCCAGCCCTCTACGACAACGCTATCGACACCGACTACACCCACTCAATCGGCATTCAAAAAGGCCAAATCTAACCCCCGCGACACGCCGAGCCAGACACACATTTTGACCCTTAACCCACAAAATAAATCGACTTGCCTGTAACCTTAGAGATCTACGAGGCGTGACAATGCTCACCGTGTAGAACAGGTGTTCTACACGGTGAGCATTTGACTCTAGTGGAATCTACCACTATTGTGAGTATGAGTGGGTGAGTCCCTTGTTTTGGAGATTAGTACTAGGGATCACTCATTTCCTGATGGATGTGCGGCGTTAGCCGTACCTTATTGAAAGGAGTCTTCATCATGAAGAACCTTGGTGGGTCAGGGGATCAACCTGACAACGCTAAATGTAGCATTTCGCGATCGCGAAATGCAAGCGCTATGTCCGATTTCGGAAAACGAGCGCTAATCCACGTTTTCGGCGTCGCAGGTCGCATCGGCGGTCTCGGCGACGAAAGGTCGCGAACGCGGCGAAGTTGTGGATTTTTCGGTGGTTTCTTGTTTTTCTGCCGGTTTTGTATGTCGGGCTACTTGCCTTCTTGCACTGGTGGGGAATCGTGACACCCGATGTGTATCTCGTGCTGGGTCAAATCTTCCTTGTGGTGCTTAGGAAAATGCCGCCACCCCCGGCGGGTGAGGATGATGGTAGCAATTACACGCTGCAGGCTTAACCTAAGCTGCTGTAGGTGACACTGGTGGGGCAAGCGATCGTCTGGTGGATGCTTGAGAGGCCTCGAGACTACCGACGGCCGCTGCCTCACCTTGTCGTAATTAGATCAGCCGGGCAGCAGCTCCATCCACGTGCGCTCGACGGGAACGGCGATGTCGAGGGCACCGGCCTGCATGCGGATGTGCATGGTGTGGGCGAGGCCGATCGCGTCGCCGTCCACCTGGCACACCTGGGCTTCTTCGGCCGTGACGGACGCGCCCTTCGCCTGGCGGAACGCGACTGTGCCGGTCGAGACCGGCAGGTTGATGGGACGCAGGCCGATGAGCTGGCCGAGCATCTTCCAGGTCACGTCCGCCCAGCCGAGCAGGCCGGCGTGCGCGTCGACCGCGATGACGTCGATGAGGCCGTCCGACAGCTCCGCGTCGGGGGCGAGGACCAGCATCTTCAGCTCGCCCGCGTTCGCGAACATGACGGAACGCGCGTCGACGCGGGTGATCTCATCGGCGGGCGAGCGCAGGGGTTCCGCGCGTGAGGAGGTCGCCTCGGCCTCGTCGATCCTGTCCCCGGCGATCTGGTCGCCGACGCCCAGGGGGATCTGCCACGCGTGCGGCGGGGGAACGCAGGGTCAGGCGCGCCTTCATGCGCGGCACGCCCATCGCGCCCAGGCCGGCCCACACGTAGGCGATCCATCCGATCCGCTTCTTCAGCTCGGGGTTCGTGTCCGCCATCGTTGCGCCGTCGTAGCCCATGCCCGCGACGACGAGGCATGCGTACTCGTCCGCGCGCGGCTCAATCGACGAGGCCGGGGTGCCCTGGTCCGCAGCGCTGGCTTCGGGGTGTAGCGCGGTGCGTGCCGCGAGGCGCAGTCCGCCCTCGGCGGGCTGAGTGGACTCCTGGGTGACGTCTTCGACGCGCACCCATGCCAGGTCGACGGCGCGGTGGTTGCGGTCGAGCGCGACGGCGAGGGCCTCTTCGGGGTCGTCGGGGACGGAGAGGTTTCCGGCTAGACGTTGCCGGTGCCCACGGGGATGATGCCCATGCGGACGCCGGATCCTGCCATGCCGGCGGCGACGGCGCGCACAGTCCCGTCTCCGCCCGCGGCGATGACGACGGAGGCTCCCTCCTCGAGGGCGCGCACGGCCTGCCCGGTGCCGGGGTCCTCGCGGGTGGTTTCGCGCCAGTGCACGTGATCGATGCCCAGTTCCTTGGCCTTACGGTTGATGCGGTCCTTGAAGGCCTGGGGGTCCTCGTGCTTGGAGGGGTTCATGATGATCCAGGGACGTGGCCGTCCGCGCGTCGGGTCGTCCACCGATGCGGGGATGTCAAGGGCCTTGCGGCGACGGTGCCGGCGGGTGAAGCAGGTTGCTAGACGCGCGACTCCGATCGTTCCGGCTACGGCGGAGGCTGCGAGTGCCCAGTATATTCCGTCCATGTGCACATCTTAGTGCCCTTGTGGATTGCGTGGTTGTGGACAGGTTGTGGATGGTCTTTTCGTTGCTGTTCATATTGGCTGTGACCTGCTGGCGTGCGCGAGGGCTCAACTTATCCACACGGTTATGCACCAAAGGTGGATAACTTTCAGGTTTTTAATCCAATTGATCGGCTGGTTGGTGCATAACCCTGACCTGCGGTGCGGATTTGGTATCGCGCACGGCAAGGGACACGGCGGGGCTACCTGGCATAGGATGGGAGGCATGATTGATGTGCGTGCCCTGCGTGACAACCCCGAACCCGCCCGCGCCTCCCAGCGTGCCCGCGGAGCCAACCCCGGCCTCGTCGATGAGATCATCGCGGCCGACGCCGCCCGCCGCGAGGCCCTGCAGGCCTTCGAGACGCTGCGCGCCACCCAAAAGGAGGTCTCCAAGTCCGTGGGTCGCGCCTCCAAGGAGGAGCGTCCGGCGATCCTGGCTCAGGCCAAGGAGCTCGCCGAGCAGGTGAAGGCCGCCGAGGCCGCCGCGAACGCCGCCGACGCCGAGGCCGACCGCCTCGCGCGTCTCCTGCCCAACCTGGTCGTCGACGGCGTGCCCGTCGGCGGCGAGGACGACTTCGTGGTTCTGCGCCACGAGGGCCCCGCCCCACGCGACTTCGCAGCCGAGGGCTTCGAGCCCCAGGATCACCTCGCGCTCGGCGAGGGCCTGGACGCGATCGACACCAAGCGCGGCGCGAAGGTCTCCGGCGCCCGCTTCTACTACCTCAAGGGCATCGGCGCCCGCCTCGAGCTGGCCCTCATGACGATGGCCATGGACCAGGCGCTGACCAACGGTTTCGTGCCGATGATGACCCCGACCCTCGTGACCCCTCAGGTCATGGGCGGCACCGGCTTCCTCAACGAGCACTCCGACGAGATCTACTACTGCCCGCCGACGACCTGTACCTGACGGGCACGTCCGAGGTGGCCCTCGCCGGCTACCACGCCGACGAGATCCTTGACCTGTCGGGCGGCCCCAAGCGCTACATGGGCTGGTCCACCTGCTACCGCCGCGAGGCCGGCTCTGCGGGCAAGGACACGCGCGGCATCATCCGCGTCCACCAGTTCAACAAGGCTGAGATGTTCAGCTACTGCCGCCCCGAGGACGCCGCCGAGGAGCACCAGCGCTTCCTCGCGTGGGAAGAGGAGATGCTCGCCAAGGTCGAGCTGCCCTACCGCGTCATCGACACGGCCGCCGGCGACCTGGGCACCTCCGCCGCCCGCAAGTTCGACTGCGAGGCGTGGCTGCCCACTCAGGAGCGCTACATGGAGGTCACCTCGACCTCGAACTGCACGACGTTCCAGGCGCGCCGCCTCGGCATTCGCGAGCGCCGCGAGGACGGCATGACCGCGGTCGCCACCCTCAACGGCACGCTGGCCACGACCCGCTGGATCGTTGCCTTCCTGGAGAATCACCAGCAGGCGGATGGCTCGATCTACGTGCCCGAGGCCCTGCGCCCCTACCTGGGCGGCCTCGAGGTTCTGAGCCCGGTCGCTCGATGAGCCAAGAGCGCTTCCTGACGGTCCCCTCCACCGGGGAAGTCGCTCGCCCCTTCGAGGTTCTCCTCGACGAGGCCTCGGCCGCCCTGCCCGCCGACTTTCCGACGTCGGCGGGCCAGGTCTTGGTCGCGCTCGACATTGATGGCACGATCCTGACCCCCGCGGGGGCGACTCCGCGCGTCCTCGAGGGGATCCATGGCCTCGCCGCCGCGGGCGCCCAGGTGCTTATCGCCTCGGGGCGCGCGCTCGAGGGCGTGATTCCCGTTCTCGACGCCCTGGAGTTCACGGACGGGTGGGCGCTGTGTAACAACGGCGCGACCCTCGTGCGCGTGAGCGGCGGGACGTGCGAGATCGTCGAGGAGCGCACCTTCGTGCCCGGCCCGATCCTGGAGGAGATCGCCTCGGCCGTGCCCGGCTCGGTGTTCGCGTCGATGCCGCACCCCGACATCCTGCTCTCCGCGCCCTTCCCGAACAATGAGATCGAGGGGAGCGACCACCGCATCGTGTCGATGGAGGAGCTTGCCTCCACGCCCACGCCGAAGATCGTGGTGCGCGCCGCCGACACGGACCGCGAGGAGTTCGATCGGATCTGTCGTCCCTGGACGTGTCGCGCACCCACGAGGTCTTCGTCGGCTGGACATCCTGGGCAGACATCGAGCCGCTCGGGGTGACCAAGGCGACCGGCCTGGAGTCCCTGCGGGCGCGACTGGGTATTCCCGCGTCTGGGACCGTCGCCGTCGGGGATGGCACCAACGACATCGCGATGATCGAATGGGCCGCCTTCGGTGTCGCCATGGGCGGCGCCTCCGACGAGGTGCGCGCCCACGCCAATCACGTGACGGCCGCCGTCGAAAACGACGGTGCTGCCGCGGTCATGCACGCGATCATGCGCCGCTGCGGGGTTGCCGGCCGCTGAGCCGAACGCGTCGTCGTGCTCGCCGTCCTTTGTGCGCGTGCCGTCTGTTTATGCGCGTCTCGGAGCCGGTTCGCGGAGCGGTAACCCCTGAGGTGGTTGTCTGCGCCCTTCTATGCGCACGTTAACCCGATAGGTGGCAGTGTGGGCGGCCCGCCCACACTGCCACCAGAAGGGTTTAGCTGTGCAGCGAGGGGTTAATGCTGCCAGTTATCGGGCCGCCTTGCCCTCGTGACGATCGCTGGAAGCCTCGCAGCCTCGTGGGCAAGCCCGAGTTCGCGGCGCGTACCATCGAATAAGTGACATGGCCTCGATCAAGCGTTGCCAGTGTGGGAGTGCCCCGCCAACCAGTCGCCCATGATCGCGAAGGCGCGGTCCAAGTCCCCAATCTGACAGTGCTGCGCCATGTCCGGGTCCTGCGCGTGATGGAACGCGCGCACCTCCAGCGACTCCGCGTTCCGCAACGCTCGGCGTACGTCGCCCAAGCGCTCAAAGGGAACGTACTGATCCGCGTCGCCGGCGAGGACGAGGCATGGCTGGGTGATGCGCCCCTCGAAAGGTTCCATCGTGTAGTCGCCGAACGCTTGCAGCACCTGGCTGGGACTGTGTAGTCCCGTGAGGTACCGCCCCTGCTGAAGCTTCCACGCCAGATCCGCGCTGAGTCGTGAAGCCATCCCCAGACCGGCATCGATGAGTCGCGCGGGCCTCGGATTCTTGACGACCGCCTCCGCGATTGGGCGCAGGGCACGAGGCAGTGGCGCCGTCAGGCCGTCCAGGAGCCGATACATCATGTCGAAGGCGATCACGTGAGTGATCCGCGGGCAGTGGGCGGCCGCGCGCGTGACGAGGTAGCCGCCAAAGGAGACGCCGAGCGCGGCCGCGCTGGTCACCCCGAAGTAGTCCATCACCGCCTCCGTCGGGTGCTCCCACTCGGGCTCGAGGGGCATGCCCGCTGCCGCCGTGTGCCCCTGGCCGGGACCGTCGAAGGTGATGATGTCGAAGGGGCGGGTCGGGAAGTGGGACGCGAAGTCGATGATTTCCTCCGCGTACCCGTCGAAGCCGTTCATCATGACGAGGGTGGAAGGCGCGTCGGGGAAGCGGGCACGATCGTCAGGATCAGCCTGCCAGTGGATCGCCGTCAGTGAGCCATCTTTATAGGGGACTGTATGTCGGCGCATCGCCAGGTGAGTGTGAGAGGCATCGAAGTTACGCGATGCCGCGTCGATGAAGTGCCGCTTTCGTTGGTCGTGCTCGGGCAGGTAGAAGGCGGCCAGACAGTAGAGTCGCCACGCGGCCGCCGCGTCCCCCTCGGCGTCGAAGCGAGCCGCCATGCGCCCGGCGAACTGCGTGATCTGGGAAGTGGAACGGATTCGGGCAAGGGTGCTCGTCGTCAACGGATCCATTCCAGGCCGGTCCAGAATCGGTCCGAGGTAACGGTTCAGCTGCAGGTCAAATTGGCAATTGCCGGTGTACTCGGTGAACATGCATCGACCGTATCGCCGGTCTACGTGCGGTGAGCCGTACAATAACAAACGGAGTGTTGGATACCGGATGGCACGACCGCTATGCGTAGGATAAGCCTATCGATAGTGGAAATGATCGGGGAGCAGAACAGTGTACCTTCGGAGCCAGGATAAGCACGGGCGCGAGGCCGAGAAGAACCTGGACCTGCGCATCCGCAAGACGCGCCGCGCGATCCGCTCCGGCCTCGTCAAGGCGTGCGAGGCTAAGCCCTACGCGCAGGTGAGCGTCGCGGACATCTGTCGCACGTCGATGGTCTCGCGCACGACCTTCTACGACCACTACACCGACAAGGACGCCCTCCTGGCGGAGGTCGTGTCCTTCCTCCTCGAAGAGATCGCCCCGGCGCTCGAAGGCCTCTGGTTCGGCGAGGAGCGCGATGCCCGCACCGTCGCCCGCCACCTCGCCGACGTGTACGCGCGCAATGGGCAGGCCCTGACAACCCTGCTGGCGATCCGTGTGGGAGGCGACGGCGACCTGCACGAGCAGCTGTATCGGACGTGCTGTTCGGTATTTACCGATTGGGCGCGCGGTCGCGTCGACGACGAGGTGCTCCCCCTGGCCTCGGACGTCTACGCCTCCGTCGTCCTCACCTTCATCCGTCGCAGCGCCGCCAAGCCACTCACGGATAAGGAGCTGGCCGCGATCGACCGCACCCGTGAGCTCTTCATCGAGGGCTTCGGCGCTCAGTAGGTCAGCGGTAGATCCGAGACCTGTGATCGATGTTGATGGCGAGGATCAATAGCTCATCATCTTCGATGGAAGCAATAATTTGATAGTTGCCGACGCGGTATCGCCAAAAGCCCGCCAGGCTGCCGGTCAGTCCCTTTCCTCGCGCGCGGGGATCCTCGCCGCTCGCAGTCTCGCGGAGGTAGTCGATGATGCGTCTCGCGGTCGGCTTATCGAGCTTGCTGAGCTGTTTCATTGCGCGCGGTGATAGCTCAGCCCTCCAGGCCAAGGGACTTCACCGCCTCGTCAAGGCCCGCAGATGCGGCTCGTCCGCTGCGAATGTCCTCGAGTTCCGCCTGCAGCGAGTAGGCCAGCTCGATCTCTTCGAGCGCTGACTCGATGGCGCGATTCATGTAGAACGATTTCGTTCGTCCCGTCCGCTGCGCAAGGGCCGTGAGGCGGGCGTCGATCTCGGGATCGAGCTTGACGGAGCGTGCAACCCGTGCCGTAGACATGTGTCCTCCTCAAAAGTGACTACGCGTAGTCTATTGCTCTTTGGAAATAGTTGGAAGAGTGTGTGATCCGTAATGAGTCGTGAATGAAATGATGATCGACATGCTATAGGGGCACGACAATCAGGAATCAAGACACTAATAGTGAACAGAGTGTCCGATAAAGGTCCACAGGTCGCTGTCGTTGCGTGCGCGAAAGTGTTACCGTTAACGCAACCCCGGCCTCGTCAATGAAGACACTAGGAGTACACGTGACCACCGACCCCCGCGCGCTCATCGCCGCCGCCGACACCGCGCTCGGCATCGAGTTTGGCTCGACCCGCATCAGGCCGTCCTGATCGGCCCCGACCATGAAGTCCTCGCCACCGGGGGCCACGCCTGGGAGAACCATCTGGAGGGCGGTCTGTGGTCCTACACCCTCGACGAGGCCGTGGCCGGCCTGCGGGGCGCCTACGCCTCCCTGGTCGCGGACGTGCGCGAGCGCTACGACGTCACCCCGGCCTCCTACGGCTCGATCGGCATCTCGGGCATGATGCACGGCTACCTGGCCTTCGACGCCGAGGGTCGCCTGCTCGCGCCCTTCCGCACGTGGCGTAACACCAACACGAGGCGCGCGGCGGACGAGCTCACCCGACTGTTCGGATTCAACATCCCCCTGCGCTGGTCGATCGCGCACCTGCACCAGGCGGTCCTCGACTCCGAGGAGCACGCCCCGCGTGTCGCCCGCCTGACGACGCTGGCTGGCTGGGTCCATCACCAGCTGACGGGCCTGCATGTGATGGGCGTGGGCGACGCCTCGGGCATGTTCCCGATCGACTCGGAGACCGGCACATACGTGGAGTCCTACCTCGATCAGTACGAGGCCCTGGTGGCGAGTCGGGTCCCGTGGCGCCTGTGCGAGGTCCTGCCGACCGTGCTGAGCGCTGGCCAGGACGCGGGCGTGCTGACCCCCGAGGGTGCGGCGCTCATTGACCCGACGGGCACGCTCCAGGCCGGGATTGCGCTATGCCCGCCGGAGGGTGACGCGGGCACCGGCATGATCGCGACCAACGCGATCGCCCAGCGCACGGGCAACATCTCGTGCGGCACGTCCGTGTTTCTCATGGCCGTCCTCGAGCGCTCGCTCGCCGAGCTGCACACCGAGATCGACATGGTGACCACGCCCGACGGCTCGCCCGTCGCGATGGTGCACTCGAACAACGGCGCGTCCGAGCTCGACGCGTGGGTCGGCTGGTTTGCGGACTTCGCACGCCTCGTCGGCGCCGAGGTGAGCGTGCCCGCGATCTACGAGGCCCTCTACAACCACGCGCTCACCGGCGAGGTCGACGCTGGCGGCGTCATGGCCTACAACACCCTGTCCGCCGAGCCCCTCGTCGGCCAGGAGGCGGCCCAGCCCGTGTTTACGCACAGCCCCGACGCGCGCGTGACCCTGGCGAACGCGATGCGCGCCCAGCTTATGAGCGTCTTCGCGGCCGTGCGCATTGGCGTCGACATCCTGCGTGAGGAGGGCGTCGGCCTCGACTCGCTCTTCGCTCATGGTGGCCTGTTTAAGACGCCGGGCGTCGCGCAGCAGATCCTCGCCGACTCGCTGAACATCCCTGTTTCCGTTGGCGACACGGCCGGTGAGGGCGGCGCGTGGGGCATCGCCGTGCTCGCGCGTTATCGCGCGGTCCTGGCCGCTGGCGAGTCCGGCCTCACGCTGCCCGCCTACCTCTCGGAGCGCGTCTTCGCGGGTGCCTCGGTGTCCACTCTGGATCCGAGCCCCGAGGGCGTGGCCGGCTACGAGCGTTTCCTGTCCTCCTACCGGGCGTCCCTGCCCGGCGTGGAGGTTCTGGCGCGAGGCGCTGCCAGCTGATGAGGCGCGGGCCCGGACCCTGCGCAGGCGCATGCTTACCCAAAAATGTCGCACGTAATTCCCCTCGAGCTATTTCAAGTTTTGAAATCAGATCGTTGAAATTCCACGCTTTTCTCGATGCCTTACAAAACTTAGGGGATCCAAATTACGTGCGACATTGGGGGAGGGGGACAGGAAGGGGGACAGGAAGGGGGCGCCTGGGGTGCCGCCCGTTGCCCGGGCCGACAGTTGCGGGTTCGCTCTACTCACCCGTGTGCCTCTTGCATGCTTACCCAAAAATGTCGCACGTAATTCCCTTCGAGCTATTTCAAGTTTTGAAATCAGATCGTTGAAATTCCGCGCTTTTTCTCGATGCCTTACAAAACTTAGGGGATCCAAATTACGTGCGACATTGAGGGAGGGGGATAGGAAGGGGGCGGAGTGTGGGGGAGGGGACAGCAAGGGGCGGAGTGTGGGGCGCCCGGGGTGTCGCTGACGAGGCTGGGGCTGGGGAGGCGCGGGGGGTGAGTGGACCGGCTCGCCCCGCCCTGACCTCGTCGATTGGGGGAAACCCGCTACGATTACTCCCATGGGTAAAGCTAGCCGCCGTAAGAAGGTCACCGATCCCGCCAAGCTCAAGGCGTATCGCCCGCCGATCCCCTTTGTTGCACGTCCCTACGAGGGTCTGCCCAAGGAGATCGAGCTGGTCGCCATGCGCGAGCTCATCCCGGCGGCCACGCTGACCGCACGTACCGACGCCGACCACGGCGCCGTCGAATTCGACTTCGTCACCCTCCTGCCCGAGGGGCACCCCGCGATGGTGCGCCCCGACGGCCGCATCCTCGTCGCGCTGCAGACCCGCTCGAACTCTGCGGATCTGAGCCACGACGCGGGCGCCGCGCTGCTCGCGGCGATCGCCGCGAAGGAGGCGGGTGACGAGGGCGTCATCTCGATCGACGTGCGCGAGCCCTCCGAGCGTCTCCAGGACATCGTCGACACCTCGAGCTTCACGGACATGAAGCTCGAGGAGGACTTCTCCTTCTGGTTCGACCCGGCCGAAGAGATCGACGAGCAGACGCGCCGCGCGCTCGAGCAGAACCGCGACGAGATCATCCCGACCGAGCCGGTGCCCGGTGTGCCCGGCGCGTACTGGTGCGAGATGAACCGTAACTTCGTGCGCTTCCTGACGGACAACGACGAGACCAAGCTCTTCGACGCGCTGGCCCGCCTGGCCGCGCGCGGCGAGGCCAACGTCGGTGAGGGCTCGCGCTATGTGGGTTCCTTCCGTGCGTGCGGCCTGATCGTCCCGGTTTTCGAGCTGCCCGAGGGTGCTAGCGCGGCCGACGTCGCGCCCGGCACGCAGGCCCTTGCCAAGGCTCTCGCCGAGGCCCTGACCGTCACCGAGCGCCTGGATGACAAGGAACGCCGCGCGCGTCAGGGGCTTGTGTCCCGCGCTGTGACGATCCGCTAAGCCTATTTTTACCTGCCGTTTAGGCGGGCTTGTCGCTCACATTACGGGTGGCGGGGCGCAATCGCGTCCCGCCACCCGTAAACTATGTGGTGTGAACTATGCCAGCGGATCTCGAAGTTCCCACCCGCAGCGCGTCGCTGCAGTCATCGCTGCGCACAACGTCGGCCGTGCCGTTGCGGCCACCGTGCGTGCGTGCCGCGCTATACCGGGCGTTGACCTTCTCATTGTCGTTGATGATGGGTCGACGGATGATACTGGCCGCGCTGCCCGGGCTGCGGGCGCTGTCGTCGTGCGTCACTCCGTGGAGCGTGGGCGCGCCTCGGCCATCGAAACGGGCGTGAAGGTCGCCGCCATGCGCGACCGCCCCGACGGTCCTCCCCGTCACATCCTGCTGCTGTCGCCCGACCTGGGCGAATCCGCGGTCGAGGCCACCGCGCTGGTCGAGGCCCTCTTCGCCCGACAGACGGACATGAGCATCGCCGTTCCCGCCACCGGGCGCGAGTACTCCGGCTACGGCCCCGCGGTCATGCGCCGCCTCATTCGCCGCAAGACCGGCTGGTACTGCCATTACCCGCTGAGCTACCAGCGCTGCCTGACGCGCGAGGCTATCGATGCCGCCATGCCCTTTGCGGGCCGCTACGCTCTCGAGGCTGCCATGACGCTCAGCGTGCTGCGTGCAGGATTGTCTGTCATGGAGGTCCCCTGCAACTTCACGCACTCGGGTGCGGACCGATCCCTCGGATCCCTCAACCGCCCGGCGCGCATGTTCGACGCTGTGTGCGCGACCGTCAGCCAGGTCTTCCACTCGGACGCTCGTTCGAAGCGCCGCGCCGACCACGAGCAGGGGATCGGTGTGCCCTACCCGGCCCCGGCCTCGTCCCGTGACGAGGCGGAGGACAAGGATGCGGCAACGCGCCGCTCGGAGATGGTCAGGTGAGGTTCCCGGTTCGATCGGGCGTCGCGCGTGCCGTCACGGCGTGGTGGCTGCCCGCTGTGATCGCCTGCGCGGTTGCGGCCCTGTATATCTCCTTCTCGCTGGCGCAGTGGCGCACGCTCAGCGACCCCTCGTGGGACCTCGCGATTTTCACCGAGGCGGCCCAGTCCTACTCGCGCTTCGAGGCGCCCATCGTTTCGATCAAGGGGCCGGGCTACAACCTGCTGGGTGATCACTTTCATCCGATCCTCATGTTGCTCGGGCCGATTTTTCGCTTCTTTCCGTCGGCTTTCACCCTCCTGATCGTCCAGGATCTGCTGATTGCGGCGTCGGTGCTGCCGATCGCCCGGCTCGCGCAGCGCTTCCTGGGGCGCGGGGGTGCGGTCCTCGTGGGGCTGGCCTACGGGCTGGGTTGGGGCTTGCAGGGTGCGGTCGCCGCTCAGTTTCACGAGGTCTGTGTGGCGGTTCCGCTGTTGGCGTGCGCGGGTGCCGCTTTCGTTGAGCGGCGCTGGGGCGCGTGCATGGCGTGGTTGGCGCCGGTCATCCTGGTCAAGGAGGACCTGGGCCTGACGGTCTTCGTCGCGGGCTTGGCGCTCGCGTGGCGCAGGCGGGGTGAGGATCGTTCCGGGATGCTTGCCTCCCTGGCGTACGCGCTGTTCGGTATTGTCGCGTTTGCCGTGACTGTGAAGCTGTTTCTCCCTGCCATGAACCCCGCCGGAACGTGGGCCTATTCGCTCGATGGTTCGGCGACGGGGGCGGGCACAGCGATGGCGGGGGCGACCGCCGCCCGTGAGGTGCCCTCGCTGTGGCAGATCCTCGCTGTCCCCTCCGTCAAGATCGTGACGCTTGCGGTTCTGCTCGCGGGAGCCGGTGTCGTGGGCGCGCGCTCTCCGTGGTTCGCGCTTGTGCTGCCCACTCTCGCCTGGCGATTCGCGGGCTCTGTCGACGCCTATTACCAGTGGAGCTCGTGGCACTACAACGCCGTGTTGGTACCCATTGCCGCCTGCGCCCTCCTCGACGTGATCGCCGGGTGGCTCGCGCCCGCGGACCTGCCCGCCGGCCTTGCTACCGCGGGCGAGACCGACGCGGATTGCGCGAACCCAGCCCCGGCCTCGTCCGGCAGGCGCCGCGCGCTGGTGTGGGCGGCTGCGTGCGTGCCCGCTATCTCCCTGGCGCTCACCGCCACGTCCCTGCCCCTGTGGAAGCTGGCCACCCTCACGGATAGCCCGCGCCTGGATGCCGCTCAGGGCGTGATCGATGCGGTGCCTGCGGGGGCGTCCGTCGAGACGGACACGACGCTGCTCGCGCGCCTCGTGCCGGGCCGCGACGTCTACTGGGTGGGCACGACCGTCGGCATGGATGCCCCGCCTGAGTATGTTGTCGTCGACCGGCAGTCCTACGCGTGGGGCGGTGCCGAGGTTGACGCCGAGTCCTGGGCCAGTGCTGCTCACCCTGGCCACACCTACGCGACCATATACTCCGCGCAGGGCTTCCGCGTCGCGCGTCGCACCTCGTGAAACGAGAAGTGCCGCGCAGCAGCGATGCTCGGCGCGCGCACTGTCGTCTGACGTACTACTTTGTGCAGCCGACATTACCTATACAAGCGCGCCAGATATAAAGGCACGCATCACGGTCAGCGGCTGCCGAAGACTAATTGGTTGTTGCGGTGAGTATTGCAGCCGATCGGGGAGATTACACAGCTTCTGATCGGGTGTATTGCTCCTTAATGAGTGCATTCCTGAGTCAGGGCTGGAGTCTTGCGGGGAACTCGCCTGTGGGAGGTAGCCATGGTGGCAGTGTTAACCCGTCAATGCGCAGCTAAACCCGATAGGTGGAGCGTGGGCACGGCCGCCCATGCTCCACTTAAGGGGTTAACGTGCGCATCGAGGGGCCCAGACTGCCACCTAAGGGGTTAATGTGCGCATCGTCGAGGGTGCGCGGTATGAACTGTTGACAGTGAGGGGCTCGGGGTGAGGCCGCACCCGCATTGCAGGTGGCGAACACCGATGGGGTAGGGGCCGAAAGTGCCGCGCAGCCGGATGTCCGGCCACGCGGCACTCGTGCCGTTTGTGCGACTACTTCGCGGCACGCAGGCGCAGCGAGTTGAGCACCACGAACACGGACGAGCAGGCCATCGCGGCGCTGGCCAGCATGGGGGAGAGCAGCCCCGCGATCGCGAGCGGCACCATCAACACGTTGTAGAAGAATGCCCAGAACAGGTTTTGCTTGATGATGCGCAGCGTCCGACGCGACACGCGGATCGCGGTCGCCGCCGAGGTCAGAGACGAGTTCATGAGCGTCATGTCCGCGACCTCGATCGCCACGTCCGTGCCCGAGCCCATCGCGATGCCCAGGCCCTTCGCGCTCGCCTGCGCGAGGGCGGCCGCGTCGTTCACGCCGTCGCCGACCATCGCGACCGTGCGGCCCTCGGCCTGCAGGTCGGCGACAGTGTCGCGCTTGCCGTCGGGCAGGACTCCCGCGATGACGCGCTCGATGCCCACCTGACGCGCGACGTGTTGGGCCGCGGCCTCGTTGTCGCCCGTCAGGAGGATCGGCTCGATGCCGAGTTCGCGCAGCTGAGCAATCGCATCAGCCGACGACTCCTTGACGGTGTCGCGCACGACGAGAGCGGCGATCGCGCAACCCTCGACGCGCTCGGGAATCACCAGGGACGAGGCCGGGGCGCCCTCCCGCTCTCCGGTGCCCTGGTCGGTGGTGCCTCGGGTGGGGGTACCGGTATCCCGATCCGCGTTGCTGCCAGCCGCGGGTGCGCCATCGGCGGTCGCGGCCTCGCTGCGCGAGGTGATCTGGCCGGAGTACCCTGCCGCGGCCACGACGGCCTCGAGCTCCTCGTTGCTGTGCGGCGCGGTGAGCGTGATGCGCGCGGATTCGGTGGCGAGGTTGACCTCGGCGCTCACGCCGTCGAGCTTGCCGAGCTTGCGTTCGACGCGGCGCACGCAGGACGCGCAGGTCATGCCGCCCACGCTCATGGTGAGCGTTGCGAGGGGCAGCTCGGCGTCCGGGCCGGGGAGTGCGACGGATCCGGCGGTGGCCTGCGGGGTCGTGATGGCCGAGTCGGCGGTCACGCGCGCGGCGCCGGGGCCGTCAGTGCGAGATTCTGCGGAACCCAGGTTCGGCGCGAGGGCCGCGACGACCGCGGAGGCGCCCGAGGCCTCGGCCTCGCGCACGGCCTCGCGCAGCGACGGCGGCACCTCCACTCCCAGGGATGCGAGCCACGACGGGCGACCGACCAGCACGCCGCCCTGGGCGGTGAGGCCGACGACGCCGAGTCCGGGCTGGTTCGCGAACGCGGTCACGGGGACGAGAGAGATACCCCGGGAGGATGCGCCCGCCGTGATCGCGCGGGCGACGGGGTGCTCGGACAGGGCCTCGACGGAGGCCGCGAGGGACAGAGCCGAGGCCTCGTCCGCCTCGGGAAAATCGCCCGCGCCGGGTGCGACCGCGACGGACTCGAGGGACATGACGCCCGTGGTCACCGTACCCGTCTTGTCCAGCAGCATCGTGTCGATCGAGCGCGTCTGCTCGAGAATTTCCGCGTTCTTGATGAGGATGCCCAGCTGCGAGGCGCGCCCCGACCCGACGAGAATTGCGGTGGGCGTGGCCAGGCCGAGCGCGCACGGGCATGCCACGACCAGAACGGCGACGGCCGCCGTGAACGCGGCCTGCACGCTGCCGCCCGCGAGCAGCCAGCCGACCAGGGTCAGGACAGAAACAAGAATGACGATCGGCACGAACACGCCGGAGATCTGGTCCGCGAGTCGCTGGACGGGGGCCTTGCCGGCCTGGGCCTCGGCGACCATGCGCCCGATCTGCGCGAGCGTCGTGTCCGAGCCGACGCGCGTGGCGCGCACTAGCAGGGATCCCCACGTGTTGACGGTCGCGCCGGTGACCGCGTCGCCGGGGGCGGCGTCCACGGGCACGGACTCGCCCGTGAGGAGCGAGGTGTCCAGGGCGGAGGAACCCTCGATGATGACGCCGTCGGTTGCCACCTTCTCGCCCGGGCGCACCGCGAACAGGTCCCCGACCTGCAGGGACGAGGCGGGCACGACCTTCTCGGAGCGCTCGCCCGTTGCGGGGTCGACGCTCACGAGCGTCGCCTCCTTCGCGCCCATGCTCAGCAGCGAACGCAGCGCGTCGCCCGCGCGGTAGCGTGCGCGCGCCTCCATGTAGCGTCCCGTCAGCAGGAACACGACGATCATGCACGCGCCCTCGAAGTAGATCTCCGCGTGCCCGGCGTGCGCCGCGCGCGGGATCAGGCTCATGTGCATGCGCATGCCGAGCATCCCGGCGCCGCCCCACAGCAGCGCCCACCAGCTCCACAGCGTCGAGGAGATGACGCCGAGGGAGACCAGCGTGTCCATCGTCGTCGATCCGTGGCGACCCGCCGCGAAGGCCGCCCGGTGGAAGGGCCACGCGCCCCACGTGACCACCGGGATAGAGGCCGCTGCGACGACCCACTGCCACCCTGTGAACTGCCAGGCGGGCACCATCGACAGGAGCATCGCGAGGATGCCGAGGGGCGCGGAGACGATGAGGCGAGCGCGCAGGTCGGCGGCGTGGGCGCGGGTGCCCTCGCCGACCTGGGGAGCGGGGGCCGAGGCCTGGGATGCCCCGTGCGAAGAGGCGGTAGCTGTGTGGTCGTGCGTCACGGAATCAGTGGACATAGGTACCCTCCGGGGGTATGGAACAAGTGAAAGGAAACGAGGCCGGGGGAGGTGCCCCGGCCTCGTCGGTGAGGCGTGGAAGTCCTCAGAAGTCGCGCGAGATGCCGGTCAGTGTGAAGCCAGCCTCGGACACCGCGTCGCTCAGCGCCGCGTCGTCCAGGGGCGTGTCGGTCAGGACGGTCACCTTGGAGGTGGCGCCCGAGTTGAGGATGACGTCGACGTTCTTGACGCCGGGGATCTCGCCCAGCTCTTCTTTGACGCTCATCACGCAGTGGCCGCAGGTCATGCCGTCGACGGACAGCTCGATGGTGCGATCGATTTCGGTGGTCATGGTGTCTCCTTGTGGTTAGGACTTGATGAGGCGCGCGATGGCCGCCGCTGCCTCGTCAACTTTGGCCTGGGCGGCCTCGTCTGATTCGCGCGCCGCCGTGACGACGCAGTGGTTCATGTGGTCTTTGAGCAGGTTGACCGCGACGGAGTCGATGGCCGACTTGACGGCGGAGACCTGTGTGAGGATGTCGATGCAGTACTCGCCCTGCGAGATCATGCGCTGTAGGCCGCGCACCTGACCCTCGATGCGGCGCAGGCGCGCGAGGTGGTTCTCGGTGTTGCCGTGGTAGCCGTGCTCGGTGCTCATGCCAACGAGAGTACCCCTAGGGGGTATATCTGTCAAGGGTGCGTCTCGTTCATGGGGTCACATCCCCTCGCGCCCAACTCGCAAACCCCCGTAGGGTGGAGTCAGGACGGACCGCTAGGAGGGGACATGAAGCGACGCTCGCGCCGACGCTATCGTGCGATCCGCCGCGTCCCCCAGGCCTATTCCGGCCTGTACTTACGCCTCAAAGTCGCCCCCATCGTCCCCGCCCTCGCAGCAACCGTCGCCGTCGGTAGCCTCGCCGAAATCCCCGCGCTGCCCGGCCAGCTGCGCGCCCGTGCGCGCCGAGCCTCCGATGATATGGGCACGGCGATCTCTGAAAAGTCCCAGCGCATCTTCTTCGATAACCCCGGCCTCGATACACTCCTCATCCGCTCCCTCTCACACGTGGCGCGCCGCACCGCGAGTGTCGGGCGCGTGTGGGCGAACGCGGTCATCGCGGTCGGCGCCGACAGGGATGGGCGCATGGCTCGCATGATTCCCCTCATCCCCAGGCGCGGATACGACGCCCTCATGACGGGCATGCTCACGGTCGGCACGGCGGTGGGCGCGCTGCGCGGCGGCGAAGTCCACGTGAACCTCCTGCGCGACTCCGAGGCCGACCCAGCCTTCCAGGATCCGCTGCCCGGCCACCCTGAGGCGCAGATCCGCCGAGTGGACGCCCCCGCGATCCTGTCCGACATGTGCGCCGACATCGACGAGCTCTACTGGTCGCGCACGATCGGTCCCGCCGTCAAGATCACGCGCGTCGGCGAGGGTGAGGCCCGCCGATGGCTCCTCTCCCTGGTTGGTACCGAGTCCATGGCCTTCCGTTCGACGAACAACCCGGCCGACATCGAAACGAACATCCGTCTCATGCTCGGCCTGGAGAGTGCGATGAGCGTCGGCGTTGTGAGCGCCCTGCACGCCGCCATGGCACGCGACGGCGTCCCTGCGAAACGCTGGTCGGTCGAACCCGTCCTCATCTGCGGCCACTCCCAGGGCGGGGTCGTCGCCGCCGCCCTCGCCTCGGTCCCACCGCACGAGGCCGGGGTCAACGTCGCGGGCATCCTGTCCACGGGTGGCCCTAACCGCCGCATCCGCGTGCGTCCCGATGTGGTGACCGTGGCCGTCAACCATGACCAGGACGTCATGCCGAGCCTTGACGGCTCGCCCGACCGCGCCCCCGACCGGCGCGTCACCGTCGGGCGGAGCCTCGTGCGGCCTCGGACCCGCCCCCTCTACTACGCGCACTCCTCCTCGACCTACACGGAGACCGTGCGCCTCCTTGAGCGCAAGGTGCGCGTGACCCCGTGGGGTCGGTTGGCCTCGTCGATGGCGGCATTGCAGGATTTCCTGCCCACCCCGGGGGAGTCCACGCGCGTCATGCACTACGAGATCTGGCAGGACCTCCTGACACCCACCGCCGATGCCGCGTGGGACACGGTTGCCGCGCTCGAACGCGGCGGCGCGTACACGGCCGCCACCTATCCCATGGACTACGTGACCACGGTGCCGCGCCTACCGCGCGTCGCCCGCGCCCGGCGTCGCCGCACCTTTGCGCTCGGCACCGCGCTGCGCGCTCTCGTCCCCTTCAGAAAGGACCGCTCATGAACGAGCATCACGCCCCCCTGCGCGAGGTGCGCCGCTGGATGCGCGTCTCGACCCCCGTCAACAAGGCCGCCGCGTCCGGCCTGCGCGGTCAGCTCCCGCAGATCGCCGGGCCGCTCGTGATCGGCGCGCTCGGCGTGGGCGCGATTGGCGCCGGCATCGCCTGGCGAGCCCTGGCCTCGACGAGGGGAACCGGACGCACGCAGCGCTTCGTGGAGCTGGTTTCCTCGGCACTGGAGGCCGCCTTCCCGGAGACGTTCATCGACGAGGCCGGGGCTGACTTTGGTGAACAGGTGGCCGGTGAGCGCACGGCCGGTGAGCGCCGCGTCGTCAACGTCGAGGTTGGTGAGGGCTTCGGTCGCCCATCCCTGGTGTCGATCGACGTGGTCGCCCCGGCGTCGGATGAGCTGACAAACATCGAGATTGCGGCCCAGGCACTGGACGCCGTCACCGCTGCGGCGTGGAACAATCCCGAGATGGCTCCTCTGAGTGTGCGTGCCCGCATCCTCTTGGCTCGAGACGGTGTTCATGCCGATGATGACCGCCGCGATGGGAATATGTGGGGGCTCCCGGCGCTCAGACCGAGGTGGTTGTTGACATGACGGCGCTGGGATTCGAAGACGAGATCGCGCGCCCCGATGAGCTGTACGCGCGCTATGGCGCGCCCGACTGTGACCCCGCCTGGAGGCCGTAGCCCACTTGTGGTTGTTGTATAACACTCTTGCCCGATCTGCGACCCCTTGGTAGTGTCTCCTGTATCACTGTTGATGATGTGGGCAAGGAGGACCGCATGGCTGGCGATCTGATTATCGAAGAGGGGGACCTCGAAGTCCTGCGCGACCGCACGAATGGAAGCGCTGACGACCTGGAGCCGGTGACGGTCGCGACGGCGGGGGGCTTCTTGTCATCCGCGCTTGGCGGGGGGAGAACTGGCGACGCGGGGGCACGCCGCGGCTGACAAAATCGACTCTAACGTCAGCACCATTATCCGGGATCTGCGCGACTATTCTGCCTCCGTGAATGACTCGATACACGCCTACGCGGCCAATGAGAACGATTCTGCTGTGTCCTTCGACGTCACCCCGCACGGCAGGAGAGGGCTGACCGGTGCTGACCTGGCAGAGATGAGGGTGGCACAATGACGGTGACCTGGGCCGATATCCAAGAATGGCGCAGCGACTATGTGAACGAGGCGCAGCAGACAATCGAGGACGCGCTACGCACCGCGCGCGAGATTGTTGACGACCTTGAGTATGCCGCGAATGACATCCGATCCGAGGGGCAGGGGCCGGACCAGATGCGTCAGCAGCTCTCCGCGATCCAGGACAGGCTGGACTCGCGCATCAACGAACTCACCGAATATGCGCTGGCGACTGCGGAGCTGCACGGGTACGTGAGTCGCGTCGTCGCAAAGAGGGAGTCCGCGTGGGAGGTTGCGGCAGAAGTTGGGTATGACATTCCGGAGAGTGGTGTTGTTCAACCGTCACTGCCTGAAATGAGGTTCGAGCCGGTAGCGAGTAAGTTTGCTGAGCTACGCGATTGTGTTGACGATGCAGTGAGAATTGCGACGGAAGCCGAGGAAACGGTGGGGCCCCGATATAAGGCTCTGGCCGACGGGCAGTACACTATGTCCGAGGGACGCCACTCGGAGTCCGCGGGCCTGGCAAATGATGCCGACCCCTCGTGGAGCCCCGAGGAAGTCTCCGTGTGGTGGAAGCTGCTTTCCGATTCCGAGCGCGAGGCGCTGATCAACAAGGATCCCGAGAAATACGGCAACCTGGACGGCATTGATATGGCATCGCGGGCCAAGGCAAACGACCTTGTACTCTATGGGCGCCGAGACGCTGCGGGAAACCGTATCGCGGGAACCGGCCTTCTTGAGCAGGCTCGGCAAGAATACAATGAATTAGAAGCAGAGTTTAAGGCGGAGCAAGAAGCTACTCGGGGCGTCGTCTCGCCGAAATTACAAGAGCTCGGGAGGCGTAGGGAGCCTGCAAGAATTCGCATGCAGGATCTAGAGGCGCTTGATAAGGCACTTCAAGCGGATTCGGACGTATCACTTGTTACCTTGCAGGCTGGGGAGCCAGGGAAGAATGTTCTCGCAGCTCTTGCTATTGGAGATGTCGATAACGCAAAGCATGTAACGACCTTCGTTCCGGGTATGACCACGTCGTGTCGTAAGAGTACTGACCTCAACTTGAGGTACGCGCGTAACTTGATCGACGCAGCGGAGAATGCGGGTGATGCAGAAAAAGGAAGTGTCGCAGCGGTCGCGTGGATGGGGTACGAAGCGCCGCCGGGTCCAGAGACAGGGGACCTGTCTGTCGCGTCTCCAGGCAAGGCACAGGCCGGAGCTGAGAAGCTGAACGGCTTCCTGACAGGAATCCACTCGTGGCGCTCAGAGCGGGGAATGGATGTGCACCAAACTCCGGTCACGCATTCCTATGGGTCCCTGACGGGCGGCTTCGCGATGCGTGATATTGGAGAGGGCGTCGTCGATGACTTCGTGTACACGGGTTCCCCGGGCTCAGCGGTGAATTCTGTCGGGACGCTGGGGGTAGACCCCGAACACGTCTGGGTGTCGGCGATTCCGCTACACGACGAGGTGCAGGGGATGGGGCTCGATGGTTACTTCGGTCGCGACCCCAAGGAGCTGGAGGGCATCGGGCACCTCTCGGGTGACGCGACCGGGGGGAGACGGATACAACTCAGATCCAAACGCCGGCAAATATGCGAATCACTCCGCGTATTTCTATAAGGCGAAAGATGGCCAGCATAACAACTCTCTTGAAGACATCGGCAAGGTCATTGCGGATAAGAGGGAGAGGTAATGAGTCGGAAACAGCTGGTCACGCTACTGGGTGCTGCCTGCGCCTCTCTGGTTCTGGCGGCGTGTATTCCGAGCCTGCCGGATGATGCTGAACTGTATTTTGGTCGCAGCAGTGGGAGTATCCCGATCTCCGAGGGGCAGACGACGGAGGTTCACATCAGGGATACCCTGCCCCGGTATCTGGGCATCATCGAGGAGGTCGTCGTCGAGTCCGGTGGCGTGCTAGGAGTCAGTGGCAAGAATCGAGTTGACGGTTGCGCAACGACGGACACGACCGACATGGAAATCCAGTGGATGACGATGTATATTCCTGCGATCGATTATGAGGATTTGCGTCGGATTGTCGTGGAGGGGGCGCAGCGTAACGGCTTCGGATATTCGTGGGATCCGGTACGCAGAGATAAACTCAACTCTCGCACGGTTACTGTCGGGGATGGCTACGGGAATAGTCTGATTTTCTATCACCACGAGGCTCATGACCGCATTATCATTAGTTTGTATTCGGGGTGTATGTTCCCGTCCCAGCCTCTCGATCCGGACGTCCCGCGCTCGTCTTATCCGCTGCCTAGCCCCGAAGAGATGTTTCCGAATCTGACAATCGTGCAGGCCTATGACGATAACGGCGGTGAGAATCCTGAGTTGCGTCCGCAGTCGGGGGGGCAGTCCGGAGCGCAGTCGGGGGAATGAACATGGCAAAGAAATGGACCCCGGCACGCGTGGGTGCGTGGTGCGTCGTGGTGGTGGCCGTGTTGGGTGGGTGTCATGCAGCCAAGTCACGCGATGCTGAGTTCGTTCCTTTTCCTGAGCGTGTGAGCATTGAGGAATACATCAGCCGTCAGCTGCCGGAGATATCGAGTATGGCCGTGCCGGTGGCTGCCGAGACCGGTGGTGAGCTGACGGTGATGGGCCTGCCGTACGTACAGGTGTGTGGCACTGGTGATACCCAGGGGTATCGGGTGGTTGGCTACACCACGGTGGCTCCGTCGATGTCCTTTGAAGGGCTCGAGAAACTGGTGACAGAAAACAAACCCGATTGGGCGGTGGCCGTGCAGGTTGACAGGCAAATCGATAGGGATGCTACTCGGGGTATTCAGCTGATCGACAACTATGGCGGCCTTGTCGAGTTCAAGTTTCGGAGGAGTCTATCGCCGTGAGGTCGCGCTCCGCGTGTTTGCCGACGGATAAGCCCCTGGATGATCCCGGTCAGTTCGTTCTGCCGTCGGTGGAGGAGGCGTTCCCGGGCGTGCATGTGACGGTCAGTGACAACACGAACCCGGATCTGCATCCGGTTCCTACGCTGACACCGGGTGCTAACGTCACCCCCCAGTCCGGCGCCCAGTCGGGCTCGTAAACCCGCCCCGGCCTCGTCGATACAGGGCAGAAACGGGAAAGGCGGCGAGGCGCGGACCAACCGCGCACCCGCCGCCCCAACCGGTGAAGCTCAGGCCTCCCAGCGCGCCAGGCGCTCGGACAGGCCGATGTAGGTTGCGGGGGTCAGCGCGAGGAGGCGTTCCTCCACCTCGGCCGGCAGACCCAGGCCCGCGATGAACTCACGCATGTCTTCCGCGCCCACCTCGTGGCCGCGCGTCAGCTCCTTGAGGCGCTCGTACGGGTTCGCCATGCCGGTCGCGCCCGCGATTGCGGCGGCGCGCATCGCCTGCTGGACGGCCTCGCCGAGCACCGCCCAATTCGCGTCCAGGTCGGCCGCCATACGAGCTGCGTTGATCTCGATGCCATCCAGGCCGCGCACCAGGTTGTCGTAGGCCAGCACCGCGTGACCGAACGCGACGCCCACGTTGCGCTGCGTCGTCGAATCCGTCAGGTCGCGCTGCATGCGGCTGGTCACCAGCGTCGTGCCCAGGGAATCCAGCAGCGCGTTCGACACCTCCAGGTTTGCCTCCGCGTTCTCGAAGCGGATCGGGTTGACCTTGTGCGGCATCGTCGACGAGCCCGTCGAGCCCTGCGCCGCCAGGTTCTGGTGGAAGTAATCCATCGAAATGTAGGTCCACGCGTCCGTCGCCAGGTTGTGGGCAATGCGGCCCGCGCGCGCCACGTCCGCGTACAGCTCGGCCTGCCAGTCGTGCGACTCGATCTGCGTGGTCAGCGGATTCCACGTCAGGCCCAGGCCCTCCACAAACGAGCGGGCCAGCGTCGGCCAATCCGCGCCCGGCACCGACACGACGTGCGCGGCCCACGTGCCCGTCGCGCCGTTGATCTTGCCCAGGTACTGAGTGGCCTCGACGCGCGTGATCTGGCGCGACAGACGGTGCGCGAACACCGCCATCTCCTTGCCAACCGTGACGGGGGTCGCCGGCTGGCCGTGCGTGTGCGCCAGCATCGGGACGGCCGCCCCGGCCTCGGCGAGGCCACGCAGGCGATCAAGGAGCGCGCGGATCGCGGGCAGCCACACCTGCTCGGTCGCCGCCTTGATCGTCAGCGCGTACGCCAGGTTGTTGATGTCCTCGGAGGTGCAGAAGATGTGGACGACCTCGCACAGCGACGGCAGGGACGTGCCCTCGCCCAGAACGGAGGAGGCCGCCTCCAGATATTCGCCGATCAGGTACTCGACGGCCTTGACGTCGTGGCGGGTAACCGCCTCGAACTCGCCCAGGCGCTTGATGTGGTCGGCGCCGAAGTCGCGCGTGAGGGCGCGCAGGTAGTCGCGCTCGGCGGCGGTCAGCGTGGGCGCGCCCGGCAGGACCGAGTTGTCGAGCAGGAAATCAGCCACTCGATCTCGACGTGCACGCGCGCGCGGTTCAGGCCCGCCTCGGACAGGTAGTTCGCCAGGGGCGCGGCGACCGCGCGGTAGCGGCCGTCCAGCGGGCTGAGCGGTTCACCCCCGCCCGCCAGGTCCGAATAGCCGTGGGCAGTGGAGAAGAGTGTCATCGTGTCGCTCATACCCCTATCTTCCCAGAACGAGGGGCCTTCGGGATATCGAGTCCGCTCGGCGATTCGTGGCGTGGATAACGTACGAGGCCGGGGCTGGGTGCGGGGGTCGCCTCCGCATTCGTGCCGGTGACTCCGTGAGATATCCACAGACCAACGCGGGCGGCGTCTATCCACAGGGGGGTAGTTCGTGTCGCCCGCTATCCACAGGGCTGTCCGTGCGGGTAGAACCAGCCACGGCCTCGGGCGTAGCGTGCGTCCTGTAACAACACCGCTTCCGCTGAAGGGAGTCCCCATGCCTATCGATACAGCCGCCGTTTCCGTGTCCCTTAATAGTGCCTACGCCCTCGTCGATGCTCTGCGATGCGCGCTCAGGGGGTCCTCCTGCCCGCAGTGGACGGGCACGGGAGGCGATTCCTACCGCTTGCGTAAAGACGAGGTCGTGGCTCAGGCCCAGGGAGTCCTCGACGATATTCAGGCGGCTCTGGACGCCGTACCCACCCTTGAGGCAAACGCCACCGCATTCCTCGTGAGCACTGCCGCCGCAGTGGCGAACGGATACAACACGGCAGTAGCCCTCGCAGACCTCTACGGCACCGTTTTGACTTCTACCGCAGCCTCGGTCAGTGATGACTTGCTAGGGAGGCGGTAACCGTGGCCTTTGACCCTCATCGTCACGTGACGGTTGCCTCCGGTGCCTTCAGCGTTGACGTGAACGAACTGAACGTCGCGCACGCGGCGCTCACCTACGAGAAGCTGCTCGCGATCGAGCCATCCAAAGCCGCGCTCACCTGCGCCCAGTGGGAAGTCGACCTGGCCCCTTTCGATACAAGCAGCGTCACCAGCGCGATCAACACCGCCCTGAGTTCTCTGGATGACCTGGGTGCCGCTGTCGATGATCTCCTGTGGAAGCTGCGTGATGCTGCCCTGACCTACGACGACGCAAACAGCTTTGCCTCGGTGTGGGAAGTTCTTCCCGGCAGTGCATCGGGGCCGCAGCTTACCCCGCTCGGCATGGCCAGGTTCTATGCCACGGGAGGCCTCGCGGGCGCGGTGTCGAGCGCCCTCTTTCACAGTCAACAGGACGTGGCAAATAACCTGGGGGTTCCCTGGTTGGCGACGGTACTCAACCCTTTCACAGCATCGTTTGTGGGAACCAGGGATCTGATGAACAGCGGAATGGACGGCCTCCTGTTTTACGTGCACAAGGACGACATGTCGGGCGCGCAGTTCCAGCGTGACCTCGGCCGTTTCGCGCTCGACGTCAACTCGGTACCCGTATTCAGGAACGTTGCGCGTGGCCTCTCATTCTTCGGCGTCAGCCAGGACCTCAACTCCACATCGACGGCCCCGGCCTCGGGCTTGGCGGCACTGACGGTGCTGGGACTTACTGCTTGCGGACTCGGGAGCGGACCGAGCTACGGGGTCGCAATCAAGGCAGCCGACGGACATACGCGCGTCCACGCTGGCGGGATCGGACTGTGGCTATCGCCCGATAGGTTTCAAGAACGAAAGGCCACGACGCTGGCGTCGATGCCGGACGCTGCACCCGACACCCACTACGAGGGCGCTGCCACCAGCGCAGACGTCATTGAACACATCATCGACATGCACGGGGGAGACGCCGACAACGGCGAGATCGCCATCGAGGAGCACGTCACGGTGGAAGAGGACGGGACGCAGACGCGCTCGTGGACCGTCGACATCCGTGGCACGCAGTCCTTCGGCGCTGGGAAGAAAGGCCCGCAGGACATGCTCACCAACTTCCAGGGCGTGGGCGGCATGGCTTCCGACCAGCTCTACGCCATCCAAGAGGCGATGGATGACGCGGGTATCGCGCCGGGCGAGGCCGTCGAATTCGCCGGACACTCCCAAGGCGGCATCATGGCCGCCCAACTCGCCGCAAACCCGGACGTACGCTCCCGCTACAACGTCGTCTCCGTCGTCACCGCCGGATCCCCGACAGCCACCATCGCCCGACCGACGTACCCGTCCTGTCCTACGAGAACTCTGGCGACATCGTCCCCGGCCTCGACGGCTACGCCACACAGGGGGATAACGTCACCACCGTCATGTTCCGCGACTACGAAGCCACGTGCGACGTCTCCGACCCCGTCCCGTGCTCACACTCCGCCTCCGTCTACGTCGACGAGATCAGGAGCTCCCTGAGCGCAGCCACGGCCTCGTCCGACCCGGGCCTTGGCGCACTCGCGGTCGCCGAGGCCCGCCGCACCCACGCGCTCGGCCTCACCGAGCGCACCCAGACCACGATCCACCACTACCAAACGAGGCGCATCACCGACAAGTGATGCGCCTCGAGAAAGGGGAAGCCAGCTCAGTCGCGGTCGGCCTTCTTGTCCCGCAGGACGCCCGACACGACGGAGGCAACCAGCGACGTGATAACCGCGCCCGCCAGGCAGGACAGGAATCCGCCCGTCGTCATGGGAATGCCTAGCGACGTGGACAGCCAGCCCGTCAGCGCGAAGAGCAGCGAGTTGGTCACCAGTGCAAACAGACCGAACGTGAGGAGGTACAGAGGGAACGCCAGCGTCTTGATGACGGGCTTGATAATCGAGTTCACCAGGGTGAACACGAAGGCGATGACCGCCAGGGCAATGACGGTCTCCGATGCCGTCGTCGACGTGATGGAGATCGACGGAACAAGGAGGGTCGTGACCCACAGTCCGGCCATCGTGGCAACTAATCGAGCAATGAAATCCATTTGTTCATTCTTGCGCAGTGGGACGTTGCTTGCATGGCGCACTCCCATGGGATAGGACTACACGCATGACTAACTTGCGCTTTCGACCTGCCGTTTTGTCCCTGCCACGCTACAAGCCCAGCAAGTCGGCGCCCGACGCCGTCAAAATCTCATCCAATGAGATGCCGACCCCGCCCAGCCCCGCCGTCTTGGAGGCGATCGCCCGCGAACTTCAGACGATCAACCGCTACCCCGACCTGACCGCTGCGCCCCTGCGCCAGGCCCTTGGGAGCCGCTTCGGCGTGGGTGCCGACCAGGTGTGCGTCGGCACCGGCTCCTCGGCGATCCTCGTGGCCGCACTGTCGGCCGTCTGCCAGCCGGGCACCCAGGTCGTCTTCCCGTGGCGCTCCTTCGAGTCTACCCGATCGCCGTCCCGACCGTGGGGGCCGACCCCGTTCCCGTGCCACTCCTCCCGGATGGCAGCCACGACCTCGTCGCGATGCACGAAGCCATCACGGCCGACACTGTCGCGGTCATCGTGTGCTCGCCTAACAACCCGACGGGTCCTGCCCTGACCTACGAGGACATCGCTGCCTTCGTCGCGGACGTTCCCGACGACGTCATGATCATCGTCGACGAGGCCTACATCGATTTTGCGACCAAACCCGGCGTGCGCACCGCAGTCCCGCTCATCGAGACCCACCCCAACGTTGTTGTCATGCGGACCTTCTCCAAGGCACACGCCCTGGCTGGCGTGCGCGTCGGCTACGCGATCGGCGATGCCGAGGTCATCGGCGCGATTCAGTCCCTCCTCGTGCCCTTCGGCGTTAACTCCCTTGCGCTCGCCGCCGCCCTGGCCTCGCTCACAGACGCCGAGGGTGTTCAGCGCGCGGTCGCCGATATCGTCGTTGAACGCGAACGTATCGTTCCCGCCCTGCGCGACCTCGGATACGACATCCCCGACACACAGTCGAACTTCTACCTGCTGCGCGGGAGCGTCTACGGCCTCGTCGACGAATGCGCCCGCGTCGGCCTCATCGTGCGCCCGTTCCGCGAAGGCGTGCGCGTCTCCGTGGGCAGCCGCGAGCAGAATGACCTCTTCTATTCGGTAGCCGCCGAGTTCGCGCGAACCCACGAAATCGGTGCGTAGGTACCTGTTAACGCGTGGGCGCCCCGATCAGTCGGACACGCCCACGCAGGAGGCGGATGCGGTTACGGGACCAGCAACACCACGAACAGCAGAGCCGACCAAGCGATCTCGGTGAAGCCGATCAACCTGGGGGAGAGGGGACGCTGGCGGGTTCGGCTCAGCATCGGCATCACCCACGCGCGCGCCGTCAGGAACACCCACACGAGAACGGGCCACATCGATAGCGCGCCGAACCACCACGCTGCGGTCACGCCGAGCGTGCAACAAGCGTGAAACAGTACCGCCCCCGTGGCCCAGCGCGAGTCCTTGCGGCCACGGATCATCGAGCGCACCAGCGGCACCGTGCCAACATAGTGCAGCGTGAACACCGTGCATGCTGCCCACGCGTGCGGGGTCACCGCCGTCGGCGAGCCATCTGCTGTCGCCAGCGAGAAAGCGACGGGACCCATGATGCCACCCGCCAGAATCGAGGCCGCGCGGGCACCCAGGAGCGTTCGCGCCCCTTCCATACGAGGAAGAGCGCGGACGAGGCTAAGGGAGCGAACGCGATTGCCCACCACAGTAGCTGCGGGCGCATCGCCAGGAGGGTGATGCCGGGAACGGCTGCGAGGACGCTGTAGGTCAGGATCGCGGGCACGATGCGACCGCGGCGCTTGGCGGGAGTCTTGACCCACAGGCACACGGCCGAGAACAACTGGAACGCCATCGCCCACGCCACCAGCATGAGGACGACCATCCATACGAAGGTCAGGGACAGTGCCCATCCGAGCAGCGGTGGGAGGGCCATCATCGTCCATGCGCCGTGCTGGTCGGAGATCCAGCCCTTGCGCTGTAATTCGCGCATGCGGGAACTCTTGTGCTGCCGCGTCTGTGGGTGCTTGTGGGTGCGCCCGCGCGTGTTGCCCTGGGATGTCTTCGGGGCGCGTGCGGAGGCGGGGCGTGTGGTCGGCGCGGCACTGTGCATACCCTTAGTTTAGTGATAGTCACCTGGCAGACTCAAGACCCGGGGACGCGATGAGACAGGCGCGAAGTGGTGCCCTCATCGGTGAGGGGCAGTGTGTGCGCTCGGGTCTGGAATGACGAGGCCGTGGCTGGGCCGGGTGCCGCCCGCACTAACAGGTCGGGCAGCGGGCGACATACGCGAGGGAGGGATGACCCATTGGGTCATCCCTCCCTCACACGCCTGACGACGTCAGCGGTGTCACTTGTTGAGGCCGTTGCTGATGCCGCACAGGGAGGCGAGCGCGTTCGCCTTCGTGGAGGCATCGCTCACGGCGGCGGAGTATTCCGTGTCGCCGCTCAGTGCGCCGGCGGGATCCAGGTCCTTGAGCTTGTCCAGGGACTCCACGTAGGGATCAAGAACGTCCTTGACCTCCTTGTTGCTGACCTTCTTGGCGGCTGCCCTGAAGGTATCGGCAGTCTTGGCCATCTGATCCTTCAGCGCCTGCGGGTCCGTCAGTGCCGCGCTGGAGGCAGAGAAGTCCTCGACGACCTTGGTGGCAGCGCCCTGGACCTCCTTGCAGGCGTCGGCCTTGGACTGAGATCCACAGGCAGCCATGCCGAGGGGAAGCAGGGTGACGAGAAGGGCTGCAGCGATGCGACGCTTCATGGGAATACTCCTTGATGTGATGTGGGTTGAAGCAGTGACAGCTTACCGCGTTTCAAAAAAGCAGGTGATGCTGCGTGCGTCTACTGACTGCTAGTTATTGAAATCCCAATGCAGGTTGCAGGCCTCGGATTGTCCCTCCCGATAGACTCAACGGCGTCGTCATTGGCGCGTCAGCTTCCAATGTCCCATCCGAAGCCGCACAGGTCGCTGAGTTTCTTCCCGTGATTCTCCATGTCTGTCATGGCACTGTCGAACTCCTTGGAAGAGAACATGGTATCGCCGTCGTCGTAGAGTTCGATGATCCTCTCCATGTCAGCGATAAAGCTCTGAAAAACAGGCTTAACCTTCTTGTTCTTGACCTTTTTTGAGGCCTTCTTGTAGGAAGATGTCAGGTCAGCCATCCGGTCCCTGAGGACCTTCGGATCTCTGCTGGTGGTCTGCCCTTTCTTTTCCGCCTGCTTGTTGGCGCTAGTCACAGCATTGTCGATTTCGCGACAGGCGGCCGCCTTGGATTGGGAGCCGCAGGCGGCCATGCCGAGCGGGAAGAGGAGAACGAGAGTAGCTGCGAGAATGCGCCGTTTCATGAGAACGTTCCTAGGGGCTGTGATGACGGTACGCCGAGAGTCTATCGTCTTTCGCAGACTGGGTACAGGCCCTCTCATGCTGCGACTATCCGCCATGTCGAGGTGGTCAACAGTGCCTGGGCGTGGATAGCGAGACTGTCAGCGGAGCGTCATCGATCCCATGAGAAGCCGCATAGCTCGTTGAGCTTGTCACCGTGCTCGGTCAGATCCTGCGTGAGGGCCAGCATCTCGTCGGAATAGTAATCGAACGTTTCAGCGCCCATCGCCTCGTTGATCTTATCGAGGTCGGCAAGCACATCCTTGTACGCCGCCGACACCTCCTTGTTGGACACATTGTTGGCGGCGTCCTTGTAGATGCCCACGAAGAGATCCATCTTGCTTCTGAAATCGTCAGCGTCGGTTGTCGAATCCAGGGAATCGGACTGCTCCAGAACAGCGTTGCGGGCCTTCTCGATCTCTGCACAGGCGTCGGCTTTGGACTGGGAGCTGCAGGCGGCCATGCCGATCGGGAGGAGAAGAACGAGGGCTGCGGCTGCAAGGCGGCGCGTCATGGGTACTCCTTGATGTGTGACGATGAACGCCTGAAAAGTCTATCGTCATGAAGAAGTGTGGGCCAGGGGCGCTGCCCGCACTGGGTCAGGATGCGAAAGGAGGGAGCCGCTGGGGCTCCCTCCTCACGGTGTGGATGGTACTAGCGAGGCGTCACTTGTCCCATTTGAAACCGCAGAGATTGTTCAGCTCTTCGCCGTGCTTGGTGAGATCGTCCCTGACAGTCTCGATATCAGAGGAGTTGGACAAGGTCGAGTTGGTCAGCAGGTCGACGTACTTGTCGAGGTCATCGAGCACAGCCTTGTATGCCTTCTTGACCTTCTTGTTCTTGACCTTCTTCAGCGATTTCTTGTAGACGTCGGTGATCTTCTTGAACTGGTCCTTGAGAGCCTTCTCGTCGGTGTAGTCGATGTCCTTGCCCTTCTGCGTCTCGGCGAGGGCGGCGTCGCGGGCCTTCTCGATCTCCTTGCAGGCGGCAGCCTTGGACTGCGAGCTGCAGGCGGCCATGCTGAATGGGAAGACGAGGACGAGGGCAGCGGCGATGATGCGACGCTTCATGGGAGTGCTCCTATGTGTCGTGATGATCTGTACGCTGAAAGTCTATCGGTTGAAAACAATTTGTGGGGTGGTTACTGGGTGATCCGTGGCACCACTCTGTGCGGTGTCGCTCAAGGGGCTGCTCGGTGGAGTCTTCCCCGAGCGAGCCTCTTACCAGCGTTGGGTTACCGGTCCCACGTGAAGCCGCAGAGGTTGTTCAGTGCCTCCCCGTGGGTGTCCAAGCTGTCCTGAATGGACTCATAATCGGGTGACGCGCTCGCGTTTTCGTCGGTATTCAGTAGGCCAATCAGCTTGTCGAGGTCGTCGAGGACGTCTGTGAAGGCAGTCTTCACGTCCTTGTTGGTGACCTTCTGTGCGGATTCCTTGTAGATGCCAGTCATCTTTGTCAGGAAATCGGCGTACTCCTGCTGGCTGGCACGGGAGGGGTTAACCCACCTCGGGCACCCCTCCCGGCATGGTGTGCGCGTCAGCAACTGCTCACCAGTCCAAGGTAAACCCGCAGAGGTTCTTCAGTACCTTTCCGTGGTCGTCGATGTCTTGCTCATTCTGCTCGTATTCCGGCGACGTGGAATGAGTGTTGGTCCTGTAGAAGTCAACGTGCTTGTCGAGGTCCTTCAGGACGTCGTTGAAGGCAGCCTTGACTTCCTTGTTGCTGACCTTCTTGCCGGCGTCCCTGTACATGTCCAGCAGCTTCTTCAGATGATCTGGGACTTCGTCGATAGGCATGTCCAGAATCGAGTGTTCGGCCGAGTACTGGTGAACGGAGGTGCGTGCCGTCGCGAGTTCCTGGCAGGCGTCAGCCGTGGACTGGGACCCGCAGGCAGCCATGCTAAGCGGGAAGATGAGGACGAGAGCGGCGGCAGTAAGACGACGCTTCATGGGTGCTCCTAGATGTCGTAAGAATGGATGCACTCAAAGCTTATGACGTGGAAGAGATTTGTGGCGCAGGCCTCTACATTGTGGACGTGGTTGCCGTGTTCGCGCGGGGCCTCGGCGGCCGTGCTGATGATGGGTAGGATCGCTGCTCTCTATCGTTCCCGCCCTTTGCATCCAAGCTGGCAGTTGAGGACTATAGGTCACGAACGTGGTGCTTAAGTTCCGTGTTTAGGTTGGGATTGCGGGCGAAAGTCGCTGTTATTTAGGTTCGGGCGGTTAATCGCGCAGCTTCCTTGACTTTCTGGGGTGATCGTGTAGTGGGTGAGAACACGATCGAATCGTGCTCGGCGTTGCCCGGTGTGCGCTGTGCCGATGAAGAAGAATGGACACACCGCGGCGGGCGCTCAACGGTGGAAATGCACCTCGTGCGCCCTGTCAACCACATGTCCATCAGGGCGTGCGCGCCGACACGAACAAGCCGATGAGCTGGCAGACTTCATCGCGTGAGCGACGTCTCGGCACACCCAAGACGAACAGGAAGGCTCAGCGCGCGCTTTCCGGCGTCGTACCTGTTGGTGCTGGCAGGTGCCGGTACCTCACCCGCCCGTCACCGGGCAGGTCCACGATCAGATCTTCATTGACGGCATGCACCTGTCAGGCGGATGGGTGCTGCTGATCGCCCGAGACCGCGAGCATGTGCTGGAGTGGCAGTGGGCGGCCAACGAATCCGCGCAGGCCTACACGGCCCTACTTGAACGCCTCGCTCCCTGCCGATGTGGTCACCACCGACGGTGCTGCAGGCGCCTTGGCGGCTATCGCGCACCTATGGCCCTCCACGCGCGTGCAACGCTGCCTGGTCCACGTTCATCGTGACATCATCCGCGACCTCACCATGCATCCCAGAACCGAACCCGCACGGGCGTTGCTGGCCTTGTCACGACGCTTGACGAGCATCACCAGCGTCGACCAAGCCAGCGCGTGGTTGACGATGCTCCACGACTTTGGGCACACCTTCCGAGAATGGATGTCACAGCGCACCTTCGCCGCTCAAGACCCCTGCATGGGCGTCAAAAACCGGTAAAACCTGGTGGTACACGCATGAACGCACGCGCCGCGCCTACCGACGCTTGGCACGACTGGCACGCCAAGGAGTGCTGTTCACCTACCTGACCAACCCCGACGGCACACCAGCCGACCCGCCGGCCTGCGCCACCACCAACCACGTCGAATCCATCAACGCTGTCGTGCGTGAACTCCTCCACGCTCACCGCGGTGCCAGTGCCTACCACCAAGCCGTCATCGCCCAATGGGCTCTCCTCCTGCGCACCCCACAACCCCCGACCCCCACCGAAGTCCTGACCCAATGGGAACACGACGGGCGCCCCACACCCCGCCGGATCCCCACACCAAAACACCCCAACCACACCGATCAGAAACGCCACGGAATCCCGGAAGGAACCCCCACCCCAGAAGAAGGACTCTGGCCACGCAAAGGCTGGGCCGGACGCGCCCACTAGACCCACGACACGCCGTCTAAAGCACCACGTTTGCGCCTATAGCCCCACGTTTGCGCCTATAGCCCGCAGTTGATTCGACGGGTTAAGGGTCAAAATGTGTGTGTCCGGAATCGCGGATTTTCACGGATTGACCTGTAGGTTTCCGGAAAGTATATGCTCCGGAAGCATATATCTAGCCCCCGACGGGAAATCCTCGGTGTGGCAGCCGTGATGTGCTATGCGCGGCGTGGTGTGGTGTCGCAATGTCGAAGAACCAACCACGCTGCCACTGCGGCGGTGAAATGAAACGCAACGGCACCACCAGCAAAGGCACCACCAGATGGCGCTGCAAACAATGCGGCGCCTCCAGCGTCAAACGTCGAAACGACATCACCAACGCGGCAGTGTTCACCCAGTTCATCGAGCATTGCACCACCGCAATATCACTCGACGACCTAGCCAAACGAAACGGTGTTAGCCGCGCCACCATGAAGCGGCGCTTCAAGTGGTGCTGGCTCGTTGATGTGCCTGACCCCACCGCCGGCCACCACAAGCGGATCTACGACCAGGTATTTCTCGATGGCACCTACACCGCCGGTGGCTGCCTGATCGTCGCGGCGACCATCGACCACGTGATCGCCTGGCACTGGTGCAAACACGAAACCACCCGCGACTACCAACTGCTGCTTGAACGCATCGAAGCCCCACTCATCGCCGTCATCGACGGCGGCCAAGGCGCATACAGCGCAATCAAAAAGTGCTGGCCGACTACGAAAATTCAACGCTGCCTCGTCCACGCCCAACGCGTGGTCCGCCGCTACACCACCACCAACCCACGCACCGATGCCGGGCGCACCATCTACCGACTTGCGCTGAAACTGACCCGGATCACCACACTGGATGAAGCCGCCGCGTGGGGTGTGCAACTGCACGAGTTTTTCAACGATCTACCGGGAATGGATGAACGAGAAAACCATGATCAAAGACCCCAAAACAGGTGCATGGACCCGCGTGTGGACCCACCACAACGTGCGCAAGGCCTACAACAGCCTCAACCATCTTTGGCGGTCCGAGATGCTGTTTGTCTACCTCAACCCGCCAGCAGGAGTCCTTGCGCCCGAGCGGATCAAATCCACCACCAACAGCTTAGAAGGCGGCATCAACGCCCAGCTCAAACTGCTCGCCAGAACCCACCGCGGCAGATCAGGCGAACGACAACGCCGCATGCTGGATTGGTGGCTCTACTTAAAAACGGAACTGCCTGACGATCCAGTACGAATCGCCAGGCAGTCCGACTGGGGCCAGGGCCAACTCGCCAAAGTATCCACCCTGACCCAAACCGAGAACCAAGCCGACCACGAAACAGGACGCCCAGCCCTCTACGACAACGCTATCGACACCGACTACACCCACTCAATCGGCATTCAAAAAGGCCAAATCTAACCCCCGCGACACGCCGAGCCAGACACACATTTTGACCCTTAACCCGATTCGACGATGCGCATATGAAATCGCCGGGACCTTGCGGTCCCGGCGACTCACCGTCGGGGTGGCGGGATTTGAACCCACGGCCTCTTCGTCCCGAACGAAGCGCGCTACCAAGCTGCGCCACACCCCGGTACCGTACGAGTATAGCCATACCTCGCCGAAAATCCCAAACCGAGATGAACCAGTGGAGGGAAGTGTGTGCCACGTCGCAGTTGCGTGGCTGTTGGCTGTCCCTCGCAGCGCCCGCTACGCGGGATGCACGTGAATGAGGGAGGCCTCGGGCCGCGTCGCGATACGCACCTTGGCGTAGGGCGACGTCCCCAGGCCCGCGGAAACGTGCAGCCACGTAGAGGAGCCGTCGGGCGCCTCCCACCGGTTCAGGCCCTTGGCGTAGCGCCGCGAAATGTCGCAGTTTGTGATGATCGCACCCACGCCCGGGATCCCGATCTGGCCGCCGTGCGTGTGGCCAGCGAGGATCAGATCTGCCCCGTCGCTGGTGAGCGCATTGACGACGCGCGTGTAGGGCGCGTGCGTCACCCCCAGTCGTAGAGCCCCGGGTTCGCTCCACGACGAGGCCGGGGCGACCAGGCGGTCACGCTGAATATGCGCATCGTCGGTGCCCAGAAGAGAAACGGTCCCTCCGGGCAGCGACAGCGTGCCGGACGCATTCGACAGATCGACCCACCCGGCGTTGCGCATATGGCGGACCATCGGCAGGTACGGCAGGTCAGGAACCACACGCGCGGGGTGGGGCTTTGATCGAGACAGGTAGCGGCTCCACCGCTTCGCGATGGGCGAATAGTAGTCGTTCGACCCCAGGACGAAGGCACCCGGATACGACAGGAATGGGCGGTAGGCGTCCATCACCAACTCGAGTCCGTCGATGGACCCGAAGTTGTCGCCCGTCGCCACAACCATGTCGAATCGCTCAGAGGATGCAACATCCGAGAGGAATCGCAGCAGGAACTCCTGCCCCGCAAAGAGGTGCAGGTCGGCGATCTGGAGGATCGTCACCTCGGGAACGTCGCGCTCAACCGGCACGTCGTAACGCCGCAAGGTTGGCATGGTGCGCTCAACCGAGCCCCACGCCAGCGCCGCTCCGCCCGCCGCAATCCCCGCGAGCCCCAGCCCCCCAATGACCGCGCCCGTCGTGCGCAGGAGGTCACGGCCTCGTCGGGGGGACGAGGCGGTGACAGTCGTGAGCGTGGAAGCCATATCAGTTGCCGCTGCTCGTGGCCGAGGGCGCGGGGTTCGGAGTCGGGTTCGAGCGGGTCGTGGCGGCGCCGATGTTCGCGCTGGAGACGTTCTCGACGGGCGTACCGGCGAGGACCTGCGTCATGTAGGGCGCCCAAATGTTCTGGCCGACGAAGGTCTCACCGTAAATCTCGCCGTAGTACTTGCCGTTGATGGTCACAGCGCCGACTTCCTGCGAGGAGTTCGCGCCGTGGCCCACCCACGCGGACGTCACGACCGAGGGAGTGAAGCCAGTCAGCCACGTGTTCGCGTGACCGTCGGTCGTACCCGACTTCGCGGCGAAGGGGCGGCCGTCACCCAGGCGGGTGGAGGTGTAGTACTGGCCGGCCGAGGCGGTCAGCAGAGCCGCCGTCTTGTTGGCGACATCGGGGGAGATGACCTCCTTGCAGTCCGCCGCGAACTCCTTGAGGACGTTCTCGTCGCGGTCGGTCACCGACTCGATGGACTGCGGCGTGCACTGCTGTCCGGAGTTCGCGATGGCGCCGAACACGGAAGCCATCTGCAGCGGGGAGGAAGACACGGAACCCAGGATGTTGGCGGGGAAGGGTGAGGGGACCTCGCCGTCCTCGGTGATGCCCATGTTGTAGGCGGTATCGAAGATCGCGCAGAAGTCCACGCGCGACGCCATGTTGACGAAGGCCTGGTTCACGGACTGGCCGGTTGCGCGCACGACGTTCATCGTGCCGGTCTTACCCGCGAGGTCGTTGACCTGGTAGCCGTCGGTGTACACGGGGCGGCCACCGCACTTGAAGGAGCCGTTGCCGTAGAAGGTGTTGTTGGATCCCACCGTCTCGTAGGCGGAGTGGCCCTCCTTGAACCATTCGAGCAGAGTGAACACCTTGAAGGTCGAGCCGACCTGGAAGTTGCCGTCAGCCGAGTAGTTTGACATGGTCTCGCCGGTCTCGATGCCGTAGGTCGTGTTCTGTGCCATCGACAGGACACGGCCGGAGCGCGGGTCGAGCGACACCAGGGCGTCGTTCAAGCCCGAGGGGTCACCCACGGGAATCGTGTTCGTCAACGAGGAGTACGCGGCGTCCTGCATCGTGGGATCCATCGTGGTGCGGATCGTGATGCCCTGAGTCTTGAGCATGCGCTCGCGCTCGGTGCGAGTCTCACCGAAGGTCGGGTCCTCCAGGAACTGGGCCAGGACGTAGTCGCAGAAGTAGGCCTTGGACGACTCTGCGCCGGAGCAGCCCTCCGAGGAGATGCTCGGGTGCAGCATCGATTCGATCGTCGTCGCGGTGCCCTCGTCGTACTCTTCCTGCGTGATGACACCCTGCTCAAGCATGGCGGCCAGGACCGTGTCGCGGCGTTCCTTGGCGGCGTCCGGGTGGGCGAGGGGGATCGTACTGGACGGGCGACTGCACGAGGCCCGCGAGGAGCGCGGACTCCAGGTAGTTCAGCTCGGAGGCCGACTTGGAGAAGTAGCGCTGCGAGGCGGCCTCCACGCCGTAGGTGATGGGGCCGAAGGGGGCGATGTTCAGGTAGCCCGTGAGGATCTCGTCCTTGGACTGAGTCTTTTCCAGGGCCAGCGCGTACTTGATCTCGCGCAGCTTACGCTCGGTGGTCTGCTCGGTTGCGGCGCTGACCTGGTCGGCGTCGCCCTCAAGGTAACCGCGCTCAGCCAGCGAGTTACGCACGTACTGCTGCGTGATCGTCGATGCGCCCTGGCGGCCAGAATCTCCCAGGTTCGTCACGAACGCGCGGGCGATGCCGGTGGCGTCAACGCCGTTGTGCTCGTAGAAGCGCTTGTCCTCGATCGCGATGATCGCCTTCTTCATGACGTCGGAGATGTTCGCGCTGGGAACGACGATGCGCTGCTTGTCGTAGAAGTGCGCGATCACGGCGCCCGACGAGTCCAGGAGCTGCGATTCTTCCGCTGGAGCGACCGTCTGAAGGTCTCCAGGCAGTTCGTTGAACACGGAGGGGGGCGGACTTCGCCACCAGCGCGGTGGGGCCAGCGACGGGCACGAGCATGCCCGCCCCGACGACGCCCATGAGCGCGGAAACGCTCAGGAACGCCAAGAGGAGGGCGAACAGCTGGGTGGGCCGGACAGCACGGGAGTGAGAGTGCGACATAGTCCTAGCTTACGTGCAGCCTCGCTCATCTGACAGCTGGTGGCGCGTGACAATTGCCTGATCGGTCACCTGTTATCGCTTTAATGGCTAGTCGCACCGTTTGCACCCACAATGGTATGTGTGTATGGTCACATGTAGGGCTCGGAGTAGAGTGAAGTGGAGATCTTCGATGGCAACCCACGGCGACGACCAAAGCTGGGTCGCGCGCGCCTTGTGTGCGTCCATTGAGCCGGACGCGCTCTTCGTACAGGGTGCTTCGCAGCGTCAGGTTCGCCTGCGCTGCTACGAGTGCGAGGTGCGCCTTGAATGTTTGGCTGACGCCCTCCAGTCCGAGGCCAACTACGGCGTGTGGGGCGGCTTGACAGAGCGGGAGCGTCGCGCGATCTTGCGCCATTATCCCCATGCGGAGGACTGGCTGACGTGGCTTCGCTCGTCGGACGATACGCTGGCTCGGGAGTTGCGCAGTCCGCACGTCCCCAAGGTCTTGTCGTACGTTCGCCCCCAGATGGCAGGTAGGATGAGCTCATGACTAAATGGGAATACGCAACGATTCCGCTGCTCACGCATGCGACGAAAGCAATCCTTGACCAGTGGGGTGCCGACGGGTGGGAACTCGTCCAGGTGATCCCGGGCCCGACGGGCGGTGAGAACCTGGTCGCCTACCTGAAGCGCCCTATCGAGGGCTGATCAAGTAGCTCACAACTGACAGTGCGTCAGTAGGGACGAGGCCGTGGCTGGCTGTGCGCACATTCGTGCGTGAGCGGGCCACGGCCTAGTCTGTTTCCGGCTGCGTGTGGTCGCGTCTGGTTCCTATCCGTCGGCGGGAGCTTGTCGTTCGTTCGTGCACAGTGGGCCCGACGTCGGCGGTCGGATCCCGTTCATGCGCAGCTGGGCCCGAGACCGGGTAGTGTTAACCCCTTGATGCGCAGCTGGGCCCGACAGGTGGAGCGTGGGCGAGCCCGCCCACGCTCCACCCAAGGGGTTAACGTGCGCATTATGGGGCCCACGCAGCCAGCTGTGGGGTTTGGGCCCCACTCCTGATGTGGATGCGTAACGTCTGGGCTGGGCGCGTGATAGCGGCGAAGTTGGCGCGGGAGATGAAAGGGCAGGTCACGAGGTCCGCTTCCTCAACTGGCGTTAGCGCCGGTGACGCATGGCCCCCGCTTCCTCAACTGGCGTTAGCGCCGGTGACGCAAGGAGGGTCCGGAACCCAACGGTTCCGGGCCCTCCTTGCGTGAAGAGAATCAGCGGGCGCGGCGCGCCAGGCGATCGACGTCGAGGAGCGTCACGGCGCGACCCTCCAGGCGGATCCAACCGCGCGACACGAAGTCGGCGAGCGACTTGTTGACGGTCTCGCGAGAAGCGCCGACCAGCTGGGCCAGCTCTTCCTGCGTGAGGTCGTGGGGCACGTGGACGCCCTTGTCGGTCGCGGTGCCGAAGCGGTCGGCCAGGTCCAGAAGGGCCTTGGCGACGCGGCCGGGGACGTCGGAGAACACGAGATCCGAGAGAGACTCGTTGGTGCGGCGCAGGCGCTGCGCAAGGGCGCGCAGCATGTGCTTGGCCAGCGTGGGGTTGGTGTCGAGCACATGCATGAGATCCTCGTGCTCGAGGTAGAGGAGGGACGCCGGAGACACGGCGGTCGCGGTGGTCGAGCGCGGACCCGGATCGAAGAGCGTGAGCTCACCGATGATCTCGCCGGGGCCGAGGACGGCGAGCAGAGACTCGCGGCCGTCGCTCGACGTGTGACCGAGCTTGACCTTACCCTCGGTCACGATGTAAAGGCGATCGCCGAGATCACCTTCGTCGAAGAGGGTCTCTCCGCGGCGCAGGGTCGTGTGACCCATCTTCTGCTGGAGGGACACCTGTTGTGCATCATCAAGGCCACCGAACAGCGGCACCTGGCTGATGAAGTTGCCGTCACCGATCATGGTGCGGAGCTCCTTCCGCTCGTGCCCGATTGCTCGGGCGTTCCGATTGAGGCTGCGCGGCGAATCCCATGCGTTAGACCGATCACTAGGGGGTACCGCGTATCACACCATTATGCCCTATCTATCAGATGAAACATGTTTCATTCTGGGATTTGTGTGAGCTGTCTAATGAAAAACAAGCTAAATTTCGTGCGCTGCGACGTGCGCAGCCAGGGCGTCGGCGACTGTGGAGGGTGCTTCCTCGGCCAGAAAGTGCCCGGCCTCGCGAATGACAATCTGCGTCAGGGGTGCGTCGACAAACTGCGCGTCAGCTGCGTGATCGAGGGTGGACCACGCGCCGTCGTCGCGGCCGACAAGAGAGAGGACGGGGACCTGCACCGGCTCAGCCAGGGTGCGGCGCAGTTCCCGGGACAGCGATCGGGTGGCGGTCAGCCCACGCAGCGCCGTGTGCGCGGCAAACGGACGCCGCAGCGCTGCGCGATAGGGGCCAGACTGGGAAACAAGAGCATCCACGGACCCGGGCGAGGCCCACGCGCGGAACACGGTCGTCACGAGCGAGCCGGAACGCAGGGCACGTTCCTGCCCGTCGGCAGGGCGAGGCGACCCTGGAGGACGCGCCCGCCCGCCCAGGGGACGCGTCCGATGACGGGCTGCGTGCCCAGGGGGTGGGGTGCCGACAGGACGGCGACCGAGCGAAGTTCGAGCGGCGCTAAAGCGCCAATCATCCACGCGACACTCCCGCCCACGCCAAGCCCGGCCACCGAGAAAGAGGCAACGCCGAGCGCGCGCACGACGCCAATGACGTCGAGAGCCATCTGTTGCAGATCGCAGTCTCCGCGCGTCAGGTCTGAGGTGCCAAAGCCTCGTAAATCGAGGGCGAACACGCGCGACGTCGACTCAGCCAAGAGGGGCAAGACCTCGCGCCAGGACCACCAGTGCTCGGGGAAACCGTGCAGCAAGACCAGGGCATGGTCCATGCCCTGGCCCATGTCTGCGACGTGGAATGCAGCTCCGCCAGCGCTCACGTGCCGGTGGGTCCACGGACCCTCGAGTTCGATCGCGCTGGCGGGGATGAGGGTGTTCACTTGCGCTTCAGATCCTTCGCGGCCTTCTTGCGCGCGCCCTTGGAAGTAGAAAGCGCCCGCCGGGTTGATGGCCTCGATGGAGGTACGCAGCGCCTCCTCTGCGCGGCCCTTGCGGCGCGCGGAGTGGGACACGTAGCCCAGGCCCATCAGGACGATGGCCAGCAGCGCGAAGCGGCCGGAGTAGCCGGAGGCCTGCAGGTGGTGTGCGAGGTTCGAGCCCAGGGAGCTGGTGTTGGCCAGGACCGTGAGGGGATCCAGCAGGGTCGAGGCCGTGATGCCGGGAGTAAGAACCCACGGCAGGCCCGCGAGCAGCGTGATGAAGCCCATGAACCACGCGCCCAGCGAGGAGCGGCGCGCCGTGGCGCACAGGATCACGGTGATGACGATCGCGCCGAGAAGCTCGCCGAGCGCCAGGATCGAGGCGACGCCCGTGAACATGGGGGCGGCCTCGGACAGCGTCATACGCGAGCCCGCGTCGGCAGCCAGGTACCAGCCGACCGGGACGAGGATGAGGAACAGGAGGAACGACAGGAAGTGGGCGCCGCTGCGCGAGGGCATCTCGGTGATCTCGGGCGTGGCGCTAAACAGCTCGTCGTCCAGCCGGGAAGCGGGTGCCTTGTCGCCGCGGTCGCGGCCCTGGCTGGCGATCGCGGCCAGGGTGGCGGCGTCGCGATCATCCTCGTCGGTGCCCAGCACAGAGCGGCGCTGGGGACGCTCCTCCTCGGCCAGCGCCGACGCGCCAGCCGCGGCGGCAACTCCAGCCGCGGCAAGGCCGACCGCGGCCGCAGCGCCATCGCCGGACTCGGCCTGTGCGCTCGCCTCGTCCTGCTCGTCGAAGGAGTACGAGGGCGTGGTGGCCATGCGCTCAGCCAGGCGTGTGGACAGCTTGCGCGTGGGCACGTCGGTGTAGGCGGACTCCTCCGCATCCGTGTAGTTGGGCAGCTTCTTGGTGGGCACGTCAACAGTGGAGGAGGCCTGCGCCTCGTCCACGGCCTCCTGCGCGCTCTCGGCGGCGCGCGCTTCCTGCGCGGCAGGGCTCAGCGCGGGGATGGAGGGAGAGAAGGGCTCGTCGTCGCCGAAAATCATGGAACGGCGCGAGGGCAGCGAGGGGGGCGACCTCGGCGGCAGCGCCACCGACCGCGGAAGCGCGCTCGTCGCCGTGGGACGAGGCCTCGGCGGAGTGCTCGGGGGCGTCCTCGATGGGGGCGGGTTCCTCGGCGGCGACGGGTGCCGCTGCCTGCGGCTCAACGCGATCCTCGCGCGCCGAGTCCAGGTTCAGGCCAAGGGCTGCCGCTGCCTGGGCGGGCGTCATGATGGGGGAGCGCACGGGCTCGGACGAGGAGAACTCCTCCTCGGCGACGGGCGCCTCGTCGGCAGGCTCCTTGATGACGTGAGCCTTGGCGGTGGGAACGTCCACCTGCGAGGGCTCCTCGATGACGTGAGCCTTGGCGGTGGGAACGTCCACCTGCGAGGGCTCCGCGACGGCGCTCTCCTCGGCGGCTGCCTCAACCGCGCTTTCCTCAACCGCGCTTTCCTCAACCGCGGGCGCCTCCACCTCCGAAGGCTCCTCGGCGACCGGCTCAGCGTCGGCCTCATGCTCGGAGACGGCGTCCGCCTGGGGGGGCCTCAATGGACGCATCCACAGGCTCAACCTCGGAAGCGGAAGCGAAGTCGGCCTCGTCGGAGGGAACGCTCGGCGCGGAGACGACGGGCAGCTCGCCCGTGGAAATCTTGTCCTCGATCGTGGGCTTGAGCGGCGCGGCGCCAGGGACGCGGCCCGTCAAACCGCCGATCGCCACCGACTCGATCTCGCCGGTGTTGATGGGCTCGCTGGCCTCACCGATGATCGCCGCTGCGTCGGAACCGTCACCGGGCAGCTCAATCTCTTCGCCGGTCAGGACCACGTTGTCGCGGGCATCCTTCTCGTTGCCGCGGTGGACGTCAAACTCGTTCTCGGACATGCTTCCTCCTTATTTCTGCCCACATATTACGTTTTAAGCGCCCCTGCGCGCGCATTAGACCGCGGCAGGCCCCTCAATGTGAGTCGAATCCTCGACCGAATCGAGTCGGCGCACCGCGCGCAGCCGCGCCCACAGGATGCCCAGCGACGCGCACCCGGTCGCCATACCCAGGGCCGCCAGCATCGGCGAGGCCAGCGCCACCTTCGTCAGGATCGACGAACCCGGAACAATCACGTTCCCGGTCAGCGACTCCCACACGGGAAGAATCACATAGCTGGGCAGCACCAGGATCAGCCACGTCGCCAGCTGCGCGCCCGTAATCGACCATCGGGCGCTGACCACCAGAACGGCCAAGGCCACGCCTGCCGACAACGCCAATCCGTGGCCCATCCCGTGCCTCACCAGGACGCCCTCAAGCCCGAGCGCGGCCACGTTCGTCGTATCCGAGGGGGACGCCGCGATGATCAGCACCGCGACGGCGAGCGCCGCAGGGACCGCGATCGTCGTGCCGAAAGCGTGGCGGTGTACCCGCGCGAGCGGCATGCGTGTCGTCTGACCGGCGCGCACGCGCACCGACTTAATCGTCAGCGCACACGCGCCCAGCATCAGCGACAGGCACACCGGATACAGCCCCACACGACGCCAGCGAACATGTCGTCGGGCTCGACCGAGGACTTCATGAGGAAGGGGATGCGTGCGACACCCAGGAACTGTGCCGCACCAACGACGAGCGACCACGCGAAGGTGACGACCATGCCCACGCTGGATTCCTCGCAGTTCAGCGCGATCAGCGCCAGGAGGAGGGAAGCCAGCGCCAGGCCGATGAGGCCTTCGACCGAGGCCAGGGGCTGCCCGACGGCTGCGAGCGCCTGCACGTCCACCATCGAGGAGCCCAGGAACACCAGGGCAATGGGGGCGAAAACGAACGCGAAGAGGCCCGAGCGCAGGCGCGCGGAGAAGTTTCGATGCTGCAAAAGCGTCATGCCCCTAGTGTAGAGGTGTGAGTATCGAAGCCCTCATCGACCCCGCGCCCTCCGTGTTGCGCGCCGCCGCCGTGCGCCCCGATGTCGCCGCCGCCATGGACGAGGCCCACGCCGCCCTCGCGGATCTGCGCTTCGCCGAGGGCCTGCGCCGAGGCTGGGAGGAAGCCCGCGCCGAGGCTGCAGTCCGAGAGGCCGCCGCCCTGTCCATCGTGGAGGGCGCGCGCACCACCGTCGACGACGTGCGCGCCCTGTCCATGGCTGACGCAGGTGGAGCGCCCTCGGATCCGGGGGCCGCGCTCGCGCTGGGGATCTGGCGCTCCCAGTGGAATCTCGCCTCGCGCTTCCCGGCCCTCAACACGCGCTCCCCGGGCGGGCCTCGCGTGGCCCCCACGCCCTGCCCGCCCTCATCGCGGGACTGCACAGGGACGCGTGTTCGGGGTTGGTCGCCGCCGGCCTCGTTGAGCCTCGCGCGATCGCCGTGCCCACCGACCCCGCCGCGCTGGCGCCCGCGCTCGACTACGCGCGCTGCGACGCACCCGCCCTGGCCGTCGCCGCCGCGCTCACCGCCCACTTCCGATTCCGGCTCGTCTTCGCCCCGGCCTCGTCCGTCGTCGGCGCGGGGCTGGCCCGGTGGATCCTGGTCACGCGGGGCGTGGACCCGACCGGCGTGTGCGTGCCCGGCGCCTACGACGCGCTCGACCCGGCGCGCGCGGGGCGTGCCCTGGCCGGGTGGGTCAGCGCCGACGAGGCCGGCCTGGCCCGGTGGATCACCCACTACTGTGCGGGGATCGTCTACGGCGCCCAGGTCGGGCGCGACGTCGCCCGCCACGTGCAGGCGGGTAGGCTCTCGTAGGGGCGCTTAGCGGCGCAGCAGCGCGCAGGCCGCCGCCCCCACGGCCACCCCGGCCATGAACGGCACGGCGACCTTCGCGGGCGTGGGCACCCGGCGCGGCAGCACCCGAACAGTGGACAGGAACGTCAGGGTCGGCCAGCCCTCGCGCTCGGCCATCTCGCGCAGGGCGCGGTCCGGGTTGACCGCGTACGGGTGCCCGACCAGGCGCAACAGCGGCGCGTCTGAGACCGAATCCGAATACGCCGAGCACTCCGACAGGTCCCAGCCGCGAGCGCGGGCCAGGGCCTCGCAGGCGTCCGCCTTGCCCTGCGCCTGGTTGAAGTGCGTGACCTCGCCCGTGAAGCACCCGTCCTCGTCCGTGGCGGCTTTGGAAGCCAGGACCTCGTCCGCGCCGAGCATCTTGGCGATCGGGCGCACCACCTGCTCCACCGATGCCGACGCGATGACGACGACGTCGCCGATGCTCTTGTGGTAGGCGATGCGGCGCAGGGCCTGCGCGTAACAGACCGGTTCGATCGTGCGTTCGAGTGCGTCCTCGACGGTCGCCTCCAGGAACGCCGCGTTCCAGCCGCGGGCCATGCGGCCCATGGCCTCGGCCATTTGTTCCATGCGTGACTCGTCCGCGCCCGACAGGAGGTACGGCAGCTGCACGAGGAAGGAGGTGATCGCGGTGCGGCGATTCATGAGGCCCGCCTCGATGAAGGGGCCCGACAGCGCCACGTTCGACGAGGTATCCAGGACCGTCTTGTCCAAGTCAAAAAATGCCGCGCGTACCATTTGTTTACTCCAGCGTCGGGATTATCCACAGGGCCCGCCATCGGACCGCTCTATGCACAGGGTGGCATTTCGTGTCGGCGTTGTCCACAGGGGCGCGCGTGCCGGTAGACGCTCGCGCGTGTGGCGGCGCACCGTTGAGGGATGAACACAATCGTCGAATGTGTCCGCGGCCCGGTCGCCCTCGTGGGCCTGACCTCTGCCGATCTGTCCTACGCCCGCGATGCCCTCACGCTGGCGGGCGCACGTGCGTGCTCCGAGCCCTCGCGCGCTGCCCTGGTGCTCGCCGCCCCGGGTGCGCCCGTCCCCGCGCTGGTTCCGTGCGTGCGCGTCGGCGAGGGCGGGCAGGTGAGCTTGCCCGGGGACACCGCCTTGCTCGTCTCTCTTATCGCCGAGGCCTCCTGGCGTTCCTCCCGATCCGGTCCCGTCTGGATGGTGGCCGGGATCGCCGGGGGAGTGGGGGTCACGTCGCTCGTGCGCCTGCTCGCCAGGAGCGGCGCGCGGCGCCCGTGGTGGGGGCGCGTCGCTGGGTGGCTCGGGCGAGTGTTGCCGGTGACGAGGCCTGGGCCGGGTCGGTCGCTGTCCGACGACAGAGGGAGCGGTGCTGAGGACAGCTGCGGTGCGCAACGAGTTTCTCGTGCGGATGACGTCCCCGTCGTCATCGACGCCTCCGGGTCCGTGCCGGGCTTTGCCGGGTCCGGCGATCACGACCTGCCGGGCGTGCGGTGGGCGGATCTGGAGGCGAGCGAGGACTCCTACCTGCCCTCCCTGCGCGACCACCTGCCCGTCATCGGCGGCGTGCGGGCACTTGTCGGGGACTGTCGCGGGGGAGCCAGCGCCGATGACCCGCGCGTGGCGAGCGCGTGCCGTTCGATTGGGGCCCCGCTTATCGTCGACGCCGGCCGGTGGGACGCCCGGGCCGCTCGCCTCGCCGAGGTGATACGCGCCGACGCCATCATCCTCCTGACCCACGGTGACATCGAGGGGGCTGCATCTGTCGCCGCGTCCCTGGCGATAGCTCCCGCCCCCGTCCCCGCGCTCACGGCCGTGGTCGGGGATCGAGCGCGGCGCAGCCCCGGCCTCGTCGAGTGCGCTCCCGCGCCCATCCTGCACGCGCCCACCCGCAGGGGGCGAGACCTGCGCGCGCTACTGCGAGCCCTACACGCGTGCGGGTCTGCGAGCGCGAGCGGACGGGTCAACGCCTCCTTCGATGAGCCCGAGGGCCCCGACTGGCTGCGTGCGCTGGAGGCCTCCCATGCGTGACGCCCATCGGTTCTTGGCGCGTGGCGACCCGCCCGCCCGCGCCGTCTCGCGCGCCGCCCGGCCCGGTTGCGGGGCCTCCGAAGCCGCGCGCACCCTCGACGACCTGAGGGCCAGGACGCGCGGCATGAACCCCGCCCTGGCCTTGGTCATAGAGGCGCCCGGAGTCACCGACGTCCTTATTAATGGGGGCCAGGCGTGGGTCGACCGCGGCGGGGGCCTGGCGCGCGTGGACGTAGGCATCCGCGGCGAGGCCGACGCCCGGCGCGCGGCGATCCGCATGGCCAGCGCGTGCGGGGTGCGCCTGGACGACGCGAGCCCCATCGCCGACGGAACGCTGCCCGGCGGCGTGCGCCTGCACGCGGTCCTCGCGCCCGTGTCCGGCTCGGGCACCCTCATCTCCCTGCGCGTGCTGGGCACCCGCCGCCTGGGCGTCGCCGACCTCGAGGCGCGCGGCACCCTGCCCGGCCCGGTCGGTCCCCTCCTGCGAGGCCTCGTCGCCGCGCGTGCGAACGTCCTCATTTCCGGGGCCACCGGCAGCGGCAAAACGACCCTTCTCAGTGCCGCGCTCTCGCTTGTGGGGGCGGACGAGCGGATCGTGTGCATCGAGGAAGTCCCCGAGATCGCGCCCGCCCACCCGCACTGCGTCCACCTCGTCGAACGCAAACCCAACATCGAGGGCCGAGGCGCCATCACCCTGCCCGACCTCGTGCGAGCGGCCATGCGCATGCGCCCCGACCGGCTCGTCCTGGGCGAATGCCGCGGCCCCGAAGTGCGCGACGTCCTCACCGCCCTCAATACCGGGCATGACGGCGGCTGGGCCACCCTGCACGCCAACAGCGCGGCGGACGTGCCCGCCCGGCTCGCGGCACTCGGCGCGCTCGCGGGCATGAGCGAGGCGGCGCTCGCCGCCCAGGCCTGCGCCGCCCTCGACTCCGTCCTGCACATGCGACGATCCCCGTCAGGACAGCGCTGGGTCTGTGAAGTCGGCGTCCTCACCAAGGACCGCGGCCCCCTGGAGTGCGCGCCCGCGCTTCGCGTCACCTCCGATGGGCGCGTCATCAAGCACGAGGCCTGGGCCGGCCTCGCCGAACGGGCGGGGCTATGAGGTGGGTGTGGATTGCGTCGGCGGGGATGCCCGCCGGGGACGGCGCGCGGCGGCCATGCCTGCTTGCTGCGCGTGTCCTTCCACCATTGTGGGGCGAGTGGGTAGCTGGCGGTCCAGTCGGGGAGGGCCTCGCACCGGTTAACCTCGCCGGAGGAGCAGGGAGCCACCGCCTGCTCTGCGTCCTTGTCGCTGTCGCGCTCGCGGTGTGTGCGGCGCGGATTGCGGCAGGAATCCTCGCACGGCTCCTGCGCGCACGCCGGGAACGCCGCGTCGTGCGCGCCTGGGCGGGCTCCCGCGGGGCTTCGGTTCGGGCTACTGGGCGGGCTCCCGGTGAGGTCTCCGGTCGGACTTCCGGTCGGGGCGGGACGTCGCCGCGCCCCCGCGCTCGCTTCGCTGCTCTTTCGCGCTGTGCCGTCCTTTCGCGCTGTGCCTCCTCCACTCGCCGAGGCGAGGCTGCCCACCACCGAGGACGCGCACAGGGACCTCCATCAACGCGCGAACTCGCCCTCCTGGCCGCCGAGGTCTCCACGCGACTGCGCGCCGGCGCCCCGGCCTCGTCCGCGTGGGAGCGAGCCCTGGAACGCATCGGGGTGGGCAGCGCGGTCGGGACAGACGACGTTTATCCGCGCGCCTTCGACGAGTGGGCACGCGAGCCGCCGCGGTGGCGCTCCCTCCTGATGCGCGCTCGCAGCCCGGACGCGGCAGCCGCCCGGGCCAGCGCCGCCTCGGTGGTCGTCGCCTGCCGATTCAGCCACGGCCTCGGCGCGCCCCTGGCCGACGTCCTCGACGCGATCGGGGACGCGATCGACGACTCCCAGGCCGTCGAGGAGGCCCGCCGCGTCGCCTCCGCCGGGCCACTCATGTCCGCGCGCGTGCTCGCGGGGCTGCCCCTCGTGGGTGTCACGGCCGCGCTGGCGCTCGGAGCCTCGCCGTGGGGCTTCTACACGAGCGGCACACCGGGGGTTGTCTGCGCGAGCCTCGGCGTTCTCGCGTGGGTGGCGGGCGTCGCCTCGTGCCGACGCATTCTCGCCCGATGCCGACGTGCGGATGCGAGCGGCGGCGACACGGACGCGGCGCTGGCGTGCGACCTGATCGCCTCGGCCCTCGCGTGTGGGGCCTCGATTCCCCGAGCCCTGGACGCCCTCGCCGACGCCTGCGCGCAGGAACCCCTCGCGTGGACCGCCTCCTCCCTGCGCCTGGGGGCGACGTGGGAGCAAGCATGGGAGGAGGCGCCCGCGTGGGCCGATCCGCTCCGTGACGCCCTCGAGGCCTCGTGGACCGCCGGCACCGCGCCCGAAGGAATGCTCGCGCGCTGCGCCTCGTGGGAGCGACGCGCGCGCCTGGTCGACGCGAAGACACGCGCCGAAGAACTCTCCGTGCGCCTGGTTGGCCCGCTCGGCGCGTTCTTCCTGCCCGCATTCCTCCTCCTCGGTATCGCGCCCCTCCTGGCGCACCTCATGGGCACGGTCGCAGGGTAGGCGGCGTCGCGCGGGACATGCCGTCGTGGGGACGATCGCGAGGTGGGGGGTGATGCGCGTCGGGGCCCTGACGCCACGAAGCCGGGGTGCTGAGGTTCCGCGGTGGCGACCGCACAATCGGGGTGATGGTGGAGGTGGTGCAACGCTGGGGTGATGCTCGTCGAGGCATCGCAGACCTGGTCACTCGATATCCACAGGGGCGCGCTCGATCCCACTTATCCACAGCCCCTCCTCGTGTCGCGCCGCTATCCACAGGGGAACAAATCCACCTGGAGCGCGGCTACGCGAGGCGCGCACACTGGCCCTGCGCGCACCCCGCGCGCACGACGAAAGGACAGATCAATGACGATTATCGAACGCATCGACTGCGCCGCGACCAGGGCACAGCTCGCCGCGATGGGGACCTGCGCGAGGCCGCCCAACGCCTCCAGGCGGCCAAGGACGACCCCTCCTCGGGCGACCCCGAGGAAGGCGCAACCACCGTCGAATACGCGATCGGCACCATCGCCGCCGCTGGATTCGCCGGGCTGCTCATCGTGATCCTCAAATCGGACGCGGTGCGCTCAACCCTCGAATCCGTTATTCAGGAAGCGCTCAACACCCGATGACACGCGACGAAGCCGGATACGTGACCGTCGAGCACGCCGTGTGTTTCGCCGCAGTCACCCTCGTCGTCGGCGTCATCGCCGCAGCCGCCCAGGCAGGCCTGACGGGATCCTCCCTGTGCCAAGCCGTACGCGAAGGTGCCCGCGCTGCCTCGATCGGGGAAGGGAGTCCGCAGGAGGCAGCCACGGCCTCGTACCCCCAAGGCTCCTACACGGTCGCGCGCGGAGACGGACTCGTGACCGTCACCGGAACCGCCCCCTACCGCGGCGCCGCCGGGTGGATCGGGGGACAGGCGCGCTGCGCGGTCACGACCATCGACGAGGCGGACCTGCCGTGAGGCGGTCGGGCGAGGCTCCCGCGAGGATGGGTGAGGAAGGGTCCGGGACGGTCAACAGCGTCGGGCTCATAGCCTTGGCGCTTACCCTCGCGATTCTCCTCGCGGGAGTCGGCGGCGCTCGCACCGCGTCGGTGCGGCTTCAAGCCGTCGCGGACCTGGCGGCGTTGGCTGGGGCCGAGCGCTCCGCGACCACTCCCTGGGAGGATGTTGGCTCGCGCCCCTGCGAGGCCGCCAGCGAGGTCGCGGCCGCGAATGGGGTGAGCGTCGAGTCCTGCGAAGTGCTCGGAACCGACTGCCGCGTCGTCGTCAGTGGGTCCGCGACCGTCATGGGAGTGTCGCTCGAGATACGCGCGCGAGCGCGCGCCGGAACCGAGGAATGAAAAACTCACAGGAAACTATCAGGTTCGTTCAATGCTTCCCACAGGTGGGCGCTCTACATTAGTAGTCATCAAGCTAAAGGAATCGCTTACAGGAGCGATCCGGGAAAGGGAATGCATCGGGAGACTTGCACTGTGTTGATGGGATGCTCGAAGGGGTCAGCCGTGAGGCTGGCCCCTTCGAGTTTGTTGTGCGCGCAGACGGGGCGCGCGTGCCCCGGACTGTGCGCGCGGGCCAGTGGACGACGGGGCGCGTGGGCCGGTGGCTGGGCGCGTGGGCCAGTGGACGACGGGGTGCGCGTGCCTGGGACTGTGCGCGCGGGCCAGTGTCTGGGCGCGTGGGCCCTTTTACTGGTAGTGGTAACCCCTTCCTGCGCAGCTGGGCCCTTTTGGTGGCAGTGTGGGCGGCCTGCCTGGGCTACCACCTGTGGGGTTAACCTGCGCAGTGAAGGGGCCCAGGCATCCACCTGTCCGGGAATGTGCGCGCGGGCCAGTGGACGACGGGGTGCGCCTGTCCCTGGCGCTGGAGGTCCGGGACTGCGCGCGCGGGCCAGTGGCTGGGCGCGTGGGCCAGTGGCTGGGCGCGCGGACCCTTTTACTGGTAGTGGTAACCCCTTCCTGCGCAGCTGGGCCCGATAGGTGGCAGTGTGGGCGGCCCGCCTGGACTACCACCTGTGGGGTTAACCTGCGCAGTAAAGGGGCCCAGGCATCCACCTGTCCGGTCGATCCTGCCATCCCTGTGGCCAATGCTGCCGCCCCTGCGTCGATCGCCTTCGCAAGTCACCGCGGTTAAGCTTGTTGCCCGCGCATGCGGATAGCTTATGAACATGCGGATAGCTTCATAACCTATCCGCAAGCGCCTAACCTATCCGCGAAGGCGCAACCTATCCGCGAGCGCCTAACCTATCCACGAAGGCGCAACTTATCCGCGAAGGCGCAACCTATCCGCGAAGGCGCAACCTATCCGCGAGCGGCGAGCCTGTCCGCCGCCGCGACGCTCATTCGTTGTGCTGTCGATCGGGCTGGGTGGCTGGCGCCCGCTCGCTCAGGTAGGTCAGCAGCGTGATGGCGCCCGCCTTGGACAGGGGCTCGTTCCCGTTGCCGCACTTGGGGGATTGGACGCAGCGCGGGCAACCGTCCTCGCAGTCGCAGGAGGATACGGCTTCGAGCGTGGCGGCCACCCACGACTGCGCGCTGGCAAAACCTGCGAGCGCGTGGCCAGCGCCGCCCCGGAACGCGTCGTGAATGAACACGGTGGGTGCGCCCGTGTCGTCGTGCAGCTCGGTCGACAGACCGCCCAGGTCCCAGCGGTCGCAGGTGGCGACCAGTGGCAGGATTCCGATCATCGCGTGCTCAGCCGCGTGCAGCGTGCCCGCCAGGTTGGCCGCCTCGATCCCCATGGCCGCCAGCGCGGTGGGGGTGAGGGTGAACCACGTGGACTTCGTGGGCAGCGTGTGCGTGGGTAGAACAGCTCGATGTTGCGGATGAACTCGAGCCCGGGCAGGCGCAGCAGGTCGTAGTCGGTGACCCGCGTCGACACGTTCGTCGGCCCGTGATGCCAGGCGACCGTCCCATCGGCGCTCACCCACGTGTCCTCGACCGCGCACACCTCGACGCTCGTGTGGGTCGCCGAGCGCGTGCGCAGGGGAGTGCGCACCTCCTCCACCAGGGCGACGCGCGCGTCGTCGGCGCGTGCGGGCGGGATGATGATCGACGAGGCTCGGGCCGCCTCCCGCTCCACGCCCCCAACGCGGTTGGTGTGCTGGGTGCCGCCCGGCGCCTCGGGCAGGAGTGCGCGCGGCCATCCCTGGGCGGCGGGTGCGGCGGGCGTGGTGAGGGAGCTGAGGCTCAGGACGTGGAAGGTGCGCCCCTGGTGGATGTAGATGGCGCCGGGGAAGACGTGGGCGTCGGCGGAGGCCTGGTCGATGGTGCCGACGACGGTGCCGGTGGCGGCGTCAACGATCTGGACGTCCCCGGCGGCTCCCCGCAGGTCGGTGAGGTCGCTGGGACGCTCGGGGCGGGTGGCGTCCCAGAAGAATCCGGCTGGGCGGCGCTTGAGGTATCCGTCGGCAACGAGGCGTCCCACGACTCCTCGTAGCTCCGGCCCAAAGTACGAGATATCGGACGGCGTGATCGGTATCTCTGCGGCCGCCGCGGCGACGTGCGGGGCCAGCACCCACGGGTTGGAGGGGTCGATGACGGAGGCCTCGACCTCGCCGAGAATGTGCTCCGGGTGGCGCACCAGGTACGCGTCCAGCGGGTTGTCCGACGCGATCAGCACCGAGGTTCCCGGCGCGCCCGCGCGACCCGCGCGCCCGATCTGCTGGCGCAGGGACGCGCGCGTGCCCGGCCAACCCACCGTGATCGTCGCGTCCAGCCCGGAGATGTCCAGGCCCATCTCGAGCGCCGACGTCGTCGCCAGCGCCCGCACGCCTCCGGTGCGGATCGCCTCCTCGAGCGCCCGGCGCTCCTCGGGCAGGTAGCCACCCCGGTACGCGCCGACCCGCCGGGCCAGAGCCGACCCCCGCGCCGAGAGGCGGTCGCGCACCTGAGCGGCCACGGCCTCGGCCCCCGCGCGCGAGCGCACGAAGGCGAGGAGGCGCGCCCCCCTCCTCGACGAAAGCGGTGGCCAGGTTGGCGGCCTCGACCCCGGCACTGCGCCGCACGATCGGGACCTTGAGGGTGGCAGTGCCGGGCGGCGCGTCGAGGGCCTCCAGGAAGGAAGAGATGTCGACCTCGGACTCGTCGGCCATGATCGCGCCCTGCCACAGGACCAGCTCGTGGGCGCCCGCAGGCGATCCGTCCTCGGTGATGGCGACCGCGTCGCGTCCCGTGAGCGCGCGGCCCACCGCGCCCGCGTCGCGCACGGTCGCGCTCAGCATGACGACGCGCGGATCCGCCCCCAGGTGGTGGGCGACGCGCAGCAGGCGACGCACAACCAGCGCGATGTGCGAGCCGGTCACGCCGCGCCAATGGTGGGCCTCGTCGATGACGATGAGGCGCAGCGACGCCAGGAAACGTGACCACCGCTGGTGCGACGGCAGCATCACGTAGTGCAAGAAATCGGGGTTCGACAGGATCAGGTCAGCGCCCGCGCGTGCCCACTCCTTCGCCTCGCGCGGCGTGTCGCCGTCCACGGTCGTCGCGCGCACACGGCGCAGGCGCTCATCGACGAGGCCGGGGCTTCCTTCCGGGTCCGTGCTCGCCTCGGTATGGGTGGGATCGTCGTCTTGGCCGAGCAGCGACATGAGTGAGGCCAGCTGATCCGCCGCCAGAGCCTTCGTCGGAGCCAGGTACAGGGCCGTCGGGCGGCGGTGAATCGCGGAAATACGCGACGAATTCTCGGCCTCCAACAGGTCGGAGAGGATCGGCGTCCACGCGGCCAGCGACTTGCCTGAGCCGGTTCCCGTCGCGAGCACGACGTCGTGGTCCTCGCGCAGGGCATCCATGGCCTCGCGCTGATGAATCCACGGGCGCTCCACGCCCCGACGCGCCCACGCGTCCACGACCACCGGCGACACCCATTGCGGCCAATCCGCGATCCGCCCCGAGCGCCCCGGCAGCGTCACGTGGCCGAGGAGGCGATCATCCCCGGCGCTCAAGCGCTCCAACACGCCGAGCAGGTCAGCGGGGGAGGGAGAGGACAGGGACGCGGCGCGCCCGGAGGACGCGCCTCCCGGCTGAGTGCGGACGGAGGGGTCGCCAGCGCATTGGGTAGACGTGTGCTCGTGAGAAGAAGGGGCGTCCCCAGAGCGTGCGCGATCGGGCGAGCCCGCCACGGCCTCGTTGGAGGAAAACTCAGAAGGGGAAGGGGAAACTGAGCGCGCGGAATCCGAAGAATCCGAAGAAGACGGCGAGCGGTCAGCGCTCATCCGACTCCGGGTTCACCCACCCCAGGGCCTCGGTGGCCGACTCCTTGACGTACTGCATCGCCGCGATACCCGTCGAAATGCCCGAGGCAATGACGTCGCGCAGCTGATCGTTAGACAGGCCAGGCTTCGTGTCCACCACGAAATCCGCGTACACGCCCAGCTTTCCCTCGGGGGTCGTCGCCGTGTAGACGGTCGGGAAGTACTTCTCGCGATTCCAGTTGTCCGCGGTCGCGAACATCGCGTGCTCGCCGGTTTCCGCCGGAATATCCGGCTCCCACAGCGCGCGAATCGACAGGAAGCGCCCGGCCGCGTCGAAGGACACCAGGAAAGGAATACGGTCGAAGATCGCACCGCCGGCGCGCCCCTCCTCGATCACGTCCAGGGCGTAGCCCATGTCGCGAATCCCCGCCACCACGCGCTCAAAGTCGGCGGGGTAGGGCGTCGTATCGTCCTCGGGAACCACAAAAGGAACGTTCATTGCTGCACCTCCGCACTCTCGCCCGCCCAATCCACGAACCCGGGCAGCGTCACCTCAAGGTCCGCGAAAAACCCCATGATCATCGACATGGAGGTCTCGAAAAAGTGATCCAGCTGCGTCTGCGTCAACCCGGACAGGACGACGATGTTGCACTCGGCGATCAGGCCGTACTGCGTGCCGTCCTCGAGGGGCGCCACGTAGGCCTTGGGGCCGGTGCGCGTCGAATTGCAGGTCGCGACTTCGCGGGCCAGCTCCCCGAACTGCTCGGGCGTGCGGGCGATTCCGCGCCACTGGGCGCGCAGCTGCAGGATCTGAGGGTTCGTGGCATTCCAGAAAAACGCGGCGTTCGGCGTCAGGTACGCCAGCTCACCCTCGTTGTAGTCGCCGAAACGTACGTCACGAGACCGCAATAAATCTCGAATACGGTCAGTGCTGACAGGTGAAGAAGCGGCCACTGACAACTCCCGAGTGAAACGTGCAGAATCGGACACACCCACTCTAACCGAGGCCCCTCACGTGCGCGCGCCCACATCCGCCTCACCACTCGCCGCGAAATCGCTTGTGACGAGGTCGTGGTTCGCACGTCGGGTAGCGTCCATTACCGCTGGTCCAGGCTTTGAAACGCGTCTCCAAGCCATGATCGGCACCGACTAATCCGCGAAGTCGCGCCACACTCCACTACAGTGTGTACCGACATCACCGCATCGACACGAATGGAGGACAGTTTGGACGACCCTAATTCCGTGCTGCCCTCCGACCCGACCGTCGACGAGTCTACACGCGACACTCGCGCCCCGTCAAGCCTCGCGCACGCTCCGGCGCTCGCGCCGCAGGCGAGGAACGCGGGTCCGCGACCGGCGCTGCCAACGCCGCCGGGGCCAAGGGGCGTAAGGCCGCCACGGGCACCGCCTCCACCAAGGAACGCCCCACTCGCGGGCGCACGAAAGCCGACCCGAGCGTCACCACGGACGAGGCCGGGGCTGAGCCCACGCCTCGTCCCCTGAGCGCCGATGGCTGGTATCGACGCAAGCTCTGCCGACGCCTCGTCGGCGTCGTCTCCTGCATCGCGGCGACCGCGCTCATTAGCTACACCGCCCTGAGAGACGCGTACGGGCAGGTGCTCGACACGATCCTCATGGAAGGGACGATGAGGTCGGCCCGCCACTATGAGGCTTTCTCGATGCTCGTCACCGGCCTTGTGTCCGTGCCCGTCCTCGTCGGCGTTGGCGTCGGCGTCGCTCTCCTCGCGGCTGCCCGGCGGCGCGCCACCCTGGCCGGGCGAGCCCTCGGCGCTGTCATTGGCGCCAACGTCACCACCCAAATCCTGAAGGACTACGTCCTCACGCGCCCCAGCCTCGGCGTGACGACCGGCGTCGTGAACTCCCTGCCGTCTGGCCACACGACCGTCGCCGTGACCCTCTCTCTGGCCCTCATCGTCGTTGCACCCCAATGGTTCCGCGGCCCCTCCGCCTGGATCGGGTGGGCGTGGACCTCCCTCATGAGCGTGTCCGTCATGATGGAAGGCTGGCATCGGCCCTCCGACGCCATCACGGCCGCCCTCATTGCCGGCGCGTGGGCCCTCGCCCTGTCGCCCATTGAGCGGCGCCCCCGCCACGGCGTCAAGATTCAGCGCGCCATGGTGTGGGCGTGCCTGGGGCTCATCGTCATCGCGGTCGTCGCGACCATCGCGGCCATGTGGGGTTTCAGCATGTCCTCCGCGGCTCCCGGATCCGGCTACGGGTTCGAGGACTTCCTGGAAATCCGACCCTGGCGCTCTCGCGTCCTCGGCGTCGCCGCCGTCGCCTGGGTGAGCGCGATCTGCGGCCTCATCATCCATGAGGTCGACCGCCTCGCGGGCGAATAATCGCTGCTGTCTGCGACAGCCCGGGGTTCGCGTTTTCTCACTTGCCTGCGTGTGGTGCCTGGGGGCGGCGGCCCGCCCGCGAGATCGCCACACGCGAGCCTGCGGCTCGGAGTGGTCGATCTCGAAGCCCGGCCAGGCCCTGCCGCCGCCCCCAGGCACCGTAGTCGGGTTGCTCGCGGGTGGACTGTCTGCATGCCCGGCCAGGCCCTGCCGCTGCCCCCAGGCACCGTAGTTGGGCTGCTCGCGGGTGGACTGTCTGCATGTCCGGACGCCGCCGAGGCCTCGCTCCTGGGATAATGGGCGGGTCCAATCCTGCCTCCTGAAAGAATCGCTATGGCTCCCGCCTCTGCTGTTGTTACGTCCAAGCCTGCGCGCCTCATTCTGGGCCTGCTGCGCCTCGCGGTTGGCTTCATCTTCCTGTGGTCGTTCCTGGATAAGACCTTCGGGCTGCATTACTCGACCGGCCCGTCGCGCGCGTGGATTCGCGGCGGCACGCCCGCGCAGAGTTACCTGACGGGCGCCACGACCGGCAAGCCTCTGGCCTCCTTCTTCGAATCCCTAGCCGTGCCCGCGATCGACTGGGCGTTCATGCTGGGTCTGCTCGGCATTGGCGTGGCGCTGGTGCTCGGCATCGGTACGCGCCTGGCGGCCTTCGCGGGCGTCGTCATGCTGGGCTTCATGTACGCGGCTGTTGCGCCGTGGGTGTGGGGCTCGCTGAACCCTGTCGTTAACGAGCACCTGGTCTACGCGCTCGTCCTGATTCTCATTCCGCTGACGAGCGCGGGCGACACGCTGGGGCTGGGTACCTGGTGGAAGGGCCTGGGGCTGGTGAAGAAGCTGCCCTTCCTCATCTGATCCGCATCCATCGACGAGGCCGTGGCCGGGTTTCCGGTCGCGGCTTCGCTGTGTGTTGGGGGGCTGCGGTGTCGACGGTCATTGTGTCGTGGTTTCCCAACAATCTCGCATGCAGTTCCCCGTGATTGTGAGCGGGAAAATGAGGTCAGGGTCATGGTTTCCCAACAATCTCGCACGTAATTCCCGCGCACATCTTTCAAACATTGAAATCCGCTCGTTGGAATTGCAACGTTTGTGGCGGTTGTTGAATTGTCAAGCAAACGAATTACGTGCGAAATTTCTGACGCGGGGGCTTGGGGCGCGGGGAGTGGACTACCCCGTCGTTCGGGGCTTGGTCGGGGAGTGGTTGCACGACGGGACGTTAGTCCTCGATAGATGTCGAAAAAGTGCGCGCGTGGCGAGAGGAACAGGGCGACTCGCGAGATGAGCACATGTCACTCGAATGACACTAGATATTGTGGTGACTGTTCGTCGGAAATACTAGATCTAGTGTTTCGTGGTGGCCATGCCCTACATCTTGTGGAGGCTCGCACCGGGCGGAGGGCAGCGCCTCCACCCACAGTGCCACGGCCTCGCCCCACAAGGGCGGAGCATCCACGACGTGTCGAACACGCCTTGAGCGACAGCAGTACCCTCGCTCCCGCCGCCCGCAGTCGAGATGGCCGGGCACCGCAATGTCCACATAGACCAGCAGCAGAAACCGCTATAGCGCACACAGCACCCGCGCAACGCACAGAATCAAAATCGAGACAGGACAGGGACCATGACCGCACCCCGCTACGACGTCGACGCCATCGCAACCGTGCAGGAGTACCTCGACCGCTCCGACTGGCGGGTGAACGCCAACGCGAACCAGGGGTATTCGCTCGGAGGCCTCATCCTGAACTCGGCGGGCAAGATCGTCGCCAACTACTGGCTCGAACACGTCTACACCCCCGAGATTGGCGCCCCGCACCGCGAGGGTGACTACCACATCCACGACCTCGATATGTTCGCCGGGTACTGCGCCGGATGGTCCCTCAAGCGCCTCATCCAGGAAGGTTTCAATGGCGTGGGCGGCGCGATCGCCTCGGCCCCGCCCAAGCACTTCTCCTCGGCGTGCGGCCAGATCGTCAACTTCCTCGGCACCCTCCAGAACGAGTGGGCGGGTGCTCAGGCCTTCTCCTCCTTCGACACCTACATGGCACCCTTCGTGCGCCTGGACAACATGGAGTACGAGGAGGTCGTGCAGTGCATGCAGGAGCTCATCTACAACCTGAACGTGCCCTCGCGCTGGGGCAGCCAGTGCCCCTTCACGAACCTGACCTTCGACTGGACGTGCCCGGACGACCTGGCCGACGAGTATCCCCTCATCGGCGAGGAGGTCGTCGACTTCACCTACGGCGAGCTGCAGCGGGAAATGAACCTCATCAACCGCGCGTTCATCGAGGTCATGACGGGCGGCGACGCGGACGGGCGCGTCTTCACGTTCCCGATCCCGACCTACAACATCACGCCCGACTTCGACTGGGAGGGCGAAAACGTCGACGCCCTCTTCGACATGACCGCGAAGTACGGCCTGCCCTACTTCCAGAACTTCATCAACTCTGACCTGGACCCGCACATGATCCGCTCGATGTGCTGCCGCCTGCAGCTGGACCTGCGCGAGCTCCTTAAGCGCGGCAACGGCCTCTTCGGCTCGGCCGAGCTGACCGGCTCGATCGGCGTGGTCACGCTGAACATGGCGCGCCTCGGCTACCTCTACAAGGGGGACGAGGAGGGCCTCGTCGCGCGCATGGATGAGCTCATCGACCTGGCCTCGAAGTCCCTCGAAATCAAGCGCGAGACCATTCAGTACCACATGGACCACGGCCTCTTCCCCTACTCGCAGCGCTACCTGGGCACGCTCGACAACCACTTCTCGACGATCGGCGTCAACGGTATGAACGAGATGGTGCGCAACTTCAGCGACGATGCCTACGACCTGACGGACCCGCGCGGCTTCGACATGTGCGTGCGCGTCCTGGATCGGGTGCGCGAGCGCATGGTCCAGCTCCAGGAGGCCACTGGCCACATGTACAACCTGGAGGCCACCCCCCGCGGAGGGCACGACCTACCGCTTCGCGAAGGAGGATCGCAAGCGCTTCGCCGACATCATCCAGGCGGGCACGCCGGACGAGCCCTACTACACGAATTCCTCGCAGCTTCCCGTGGGCTACACGGACGACCCGTTCCAGGCCCTTGAGGATCAGGAGGTCCTGCAGGGCAAGTACACGGGCGGCACGGTCCTGCACCTGTACATGGGTGAGCGCGTGTCCTCGGGCGAGGCCTGTAAGGAGATGGTGCGCCGCTCGCTGACGGCCTTCAAGGTCCCCTACATCACGATCACGCCGACCTTCTCGATCTGCCCGGTCCACGGCTACCTGGCCGGCGAGCACTTCACCTGCGAGAAGTGCGCGGCCGCCCACCCCCACGCGGAGCCGCAGGCCTGCGAGGTGTGGACGCGCGTCATGGGCTACTTCCGTCCGGTCCAGTCCTTCAACATCGGCAAGAAGGGCGAGTACCACGAGCGTCAGATGTTCTCCGAGAGCGCTGCGGATGCGCACGGCGAGCTCGTCAGCGCGTTCCCTCCCGCGGGGAGCCGCTGACGTGAGCGCTCGTCCCCACGACGACGAGGCCGGGGCGACCCGGGAGGGCACGCTGAGCCTGAGCGTCCCCGGCCTCGTCAGGGGGCGGGATGCGCACGAGTGGACGCCGGACGACCTACAGATCGCGGGCCTCGTGCCGATGTCGACCGTGGACTGGCCGGGGAAGTTCGCGGCGTCCCTGTTCTTGCAGGGGTGCCCGTGGGCGTGCCCCTACTGCCATAACAGCGCGATCATCGACCCGCGCATTCCGGGTGTGGTCGCGTGGAGCGCGCTCGAGGACCTGCTGGCGCGCAGGCGTGGCCTTCTCGACGGGGTCGTGTTTTCCGGCGGCGAGGCGACCCGCCAGATCGCCCTCGGCGCGGCGATGGCGCGCGTGCGCGAGCTCGGCTTCGGCGTTGGCCTGCACACGGCCGGCCCCTACCCGCGGCGCCTTGAGGACCTGCTGGGCGCCGGCCTCGTGGACTGGGTGGGCATCGACGTGAAGGCCACGCGCGATAACTACGAGGCCGTGGCCGGTCGACCGGGTGCCGGGGCGCGCGCATGGGAATCCCTGGGCGTCGTCCTGGACCATCCCGAGGTCGACCACGAGGTGCGCCTGACCGTTTATCCAGACGGTCCGGGCGACGGTTTGGCCGTTGCTCGCGCGGCTCGACGGATGGGCGTCAAGTCCTTTGCGCTCCAGCAGGCACGAGAATTCGGTACCCCGGAAGGTTTTGAGGCCTCGCGCGGCGGATGGGACGATCAGGTGTGCGCGCTCGCGGCCGATATCGAGGAGCTTAATTTTGACACCTTCGTCTTCCGACATAACTTGTAGGGGTTTTGTCAAGTGACAGAGCCGTATCGTGGTCAGGAAACCGGACAAGGTTTCACCTGTGGCGCGTGAGCGCGGTATTGTGGAATAACCGCGTGACCGATGAAGTCTGGAGCACCGATGGCAGAAGAGCTGCATTTCGATAATCCTGCGGCGGCAGCCCAGGACCCGTCGACCGACGCCGAGGCGCTGCGCCAACTGGCGTACCGCTACCCCGAGCTGCGTCCGGTCGTGGCCGCGCATCCCCGTGCTTATCGTGGGCTGCTGGACTGGCTGCACCAGTTCAACGATCCGGCGATTAACGCCGCCCTTGAGGCGCGCGATGACTATGACGGCTACATCGACTCCAACGGCTACCTCGTCATGCACGGCGACGTGTCCGGCGCCGTTGCGGGTTCGTCGATCCGCACCTCCGAGTCCGGCATGTACGTGCTGGGTCAGGGCGGCGTGAATTCGTACTCCCAGGTCGAGCGCACGACCCCCTACACCGCTGTCGCGGGCGCGAACAAGCCGGTCCCGAAGGTGGGAGCGCGCGAGCAGGTCGTCGCCCAGGTGCAGCGCCAGTCGATCATGGGCAACACGGCCGCGCAGGATCCCGATGCGACGGCCGTGTACCCGTCCCCCGTGGTCTCCTCCTCGTACCCCACCGCTGGGGGATCGCCTGCCTCGGCCTCGGCGAGCACCCAGACCACCCAGCAGATCCCGCAGCCCGTGCCCACCGCCACCCCGGCCGCCCAGTCGGCGGCTCAGTCGGCGGCCAGCAAGGCTCCGAGTGAGCGCCGCCCGCTGTCGATCATGGCGATCGTGCTCGTCAGCCTGGGCGTCATCGCGGCGATCCTCCTGGGCATCGTCATCTTCGTGTTCACGCGCGGATACGAGGGCCCCGCGGGCGGTTCGAACCCGACGTCCTCGGCGTCCTCCTCGACGAGCCCCCAGCCGTCGGCCAGCGCCACCACCAGCGAGCCGGTCAAGTACCCGGCTCCCGCGGGCGCGGTGAAGGTCGATAGCTTCACCATGCCCTCGCGCAACATCACCTGCTCCTTCTCGGACACCGGCGTCAGCTGTGGCATCGCCGAAAGCAACTGGGCCGAGGAAGGCTACGCCTCCTGCACCGGCGGCAAGGTCGGCGTCCTGAAGGCCACGAAGGACGAGTCCACCCAGTCGTGCGAGAGCTCTATGCCCTCGGGTGGGGACACCATCGCGCACGGCGTGGCCGCCACGAAGGGCGACTACGCGTGCCGTTCCACGGCGGACGGCGTGACCTGCTGGAACACCAAGTCCGGCAAGTCCTTCGCTCTGGCCCGCGCCGGCTGGATGACCGGCTCGACCGGCGAGATTTTCCCCTCCGACTTCGAATGGAACCAGTAACGCGACGCGATTGTGAGCGGACCCCGAGGATGTCCTCGGGGTCCGCTTCTTTGGTGGTGCTCGAGGCCCGGGCGGGGCCACGCTCGCAGCGTACCGGCGCGCTCACGGCCCCGGGCGGGGATTCACCGTGCAGCGGCGCCCGGCCCCGGCCTCGTCCCCGGGGACGTTACTGCGGCTTCTCGATGGGACCCAGGATCAGGTTCGCCCACGCGGCGTGCAGGGACTCCTGGTCGGAGGGCTGGAACAGGCCGGCGAGCGCGTCGCGGTACAGGCGCGAGAGCTCGTGCGTGTTGTAGTAGGCGCTGCCGCCGCACGCGCGCATGGCCTGCTCGACGGCGCGCAGCGTGGCCTCGGCGGCCGCGTTCTTCGCGGCGGAGAGCTGGGGCATCCAGGAGCGGCCGCGGTCCACGCCCGCGTCAATGTCGCGAGCCAGTTCCCGGATCTGGGGGCCGACGGCGTTCATGGTGAGGGCTGCCTCGGCGATGCGCCAGCGGATGTCGGGGTCGTTGGAGTAGGTCGTCTGGTTCTTCACGGAGCGGCGGCGCGCCACGTGCTCGGCGGCCACCTCGACGGCGCGCTCGCCCACGCCTGGTAGGTGGCGGCCAGCAGGATCTCGAAGTGGGAGAAGATGCCGAAGATGACCGGGTCGGCGCTCGGGCCCGGGTCCGTGATCGTCAGGATACGATCGGCGGGCACGGTGACGCCCTGAAGGAGCGTCGTCATGGACTGGGTGGCGCGCATGCCCAGCGTGTTCCAGTCGTCCTTGATCGAGTAGCCCTCGTCGTCGCGGTGGACGATGCCGAACACGGACTTGGGGCCCTCCTCGGTCTCCGCGCGGCCGAAGATCAGCAGGCGCGTCCACACGGGGGACAGGGAGGTGAAGATCTTGGTGCCCTCGAAGGAGTACCCGCCGTCTGCCGTCGCGGTCGCGCGCGTCGTCGAACCGAAGAGCACGAGGTCGTTGCCGGGTTCGGAGATCCCGAAACCGAAGACCTCGCCGGCGGCGGCGTCGCGCAGGATCTGCTCGCCGCGCGCGTTGCCGTGGGCGACCAGGTAGCGGCCCAGGCCGACGATAATCTGGTGCATGTTGATGCCCAGCGCGGTGCCGGGCGCGGCCTTGGCCAGCGCCGTCTGCTCGGCGGCGATCTCGGTCAGGCTCAGGCTGGCACCCCCGAACTCGGTGGGGACGAAGGCCGCGAGGTAGCCGGCGTCTCGCAGGTCGGCGAGATCGCGCTCGGGGTAGGTGTTGGTCGCGTCAGCCTCGGCGGCGCGCTCGTGGATGCGGGCAAGGAGGTCGGTGTCCAGGAAGCTCATCGCGGTCCTTTTGTCGGGTTGTTTTGGGGACGAGGCCGGGGCCTGATCTTAGGGTGCCCTTACTGTATCGCGGGGTGGGGTGTGGCGAGATGTAACGCTCCCGACGGGGCGTTGTCTGGCCTCGGGGTGCTCCTATTCGATAGTGTTGAGACCGTGAGTACACCGAATGAGCCCAGCCCTGCCCTCACGCCGCGTCAGCGGTTCCTGCGCGAGCGCCAGCAGCGCCAGAACCTGACTTTCGCGATCGTGGGTGTCGCGCTGATCGCTATTGCGTCAGCAGCGGCCCTCGTGTTCTCGGGAATCGTGTCGGTTCCCTTCGGTAACGACTTCTCTGTGAAGGTCAAGTACGCCGAGGTGGGCGACATCCCGTGCCCGACGGCGGACTCGAAGCCCGTGTCCCCTTCGCAGGTGTCGGTCACTGTCATCAACACGACCCAGCATCAGGCCTGGCCTCCAAGGCCACGGACATGCTCACGACCGCCGGATTCCAGACGGAAGAACCCAAGAACGACGACATCGAGTACACGGGCAGGGTGCGCATCACCGCAGGCCCGAACGGTGTCGACAACGCCTACTCCGTGGCGCGCTTCTTCCCGGGCGCTCACGTGCGCCTGACTGATTCGCAGGACGCCGCCGTCACGGTTGAACTCGGTACCTTCTACGACGACGCGATGAGCGCCGAGGACGTCCAGCGCGTCCTGAAGTCCACCGACCCCATCGCACAGCCCGCGAAGTGCCGCCCGATGTCGGGCTCCTGAGACCGGAGGAATAAGCAACGCGGAAGGCCGCCCCTCGGGGCGGCCTTCCTGCTTGTCGGGGCGGTGGGCAGCGCGCGTCCCGCCCCTCCTCAGTGCTGGGAGAGGGGACCTGCTGTGCCCCGGCCTCGTATATTGTCGAGCAGCGCGTGCCCGTTCGACCCGTACCACACGGGGATGCGCTCGGGGACGGTCCACAGGGCGTCGGGCACCATGGCCTCGAAGCTGCCGTGCGCCATGAACTGCTCGATTTCGGACAGGGAACGGATCGCGATGCCGGCGACGCACTGGGGGTGCTCGCGGGCGAACTCCGCGTAAATCTCGGGGTCGTGCTGGCCGTCGTCGCCCACGAGGAGCCAGCGCACGTGTGGGAACATGCGGGCCAGGCGGCGCAGCTCGCGGCGCTTGTGTTCGGGCCCCGAGCGGAACCAGCCCGTATTCGAGGGGCCGAAGTCCGTCATGAGGAATCCACCCGCCGGGTAGCCGGAGCGCTCCAGGAACGAACGCAGCGTGGGCACTACGTTCCACGCGCCGGTCGACAGGTACATGATGGGGGGAGTGCGTGCCTTCCGGCACCCCTTCCGATGTTGCTGAGGAGGTCGTGAGGGTCGTCAGCAGGTCGGCCATGCCGGGGACGGCCTCGCGGGAGGAGACGCGGTCCAGGAAGGCGTGCCTGGCGGCCGTGACCAGGCGCGGGAGCATCGACACCATGACGGTGTCGTCGATGTCGGAGACGACGCCGAAGTGTTCGTCGTCGGAGATGATGCGCACGCGCACGCGGGCCGGGCGCCCGGCGCGGATGCGGCCCTTGCGGGGGCGCTCGTACATCGCCGAGGGCGGGGCCGGCAGGGGGGGTCGCGGTGCGCAGCGTGGTAGCGAGTTTGGAGGCCGTGTCTTCGGAGAGGCCGAGGGCGCGCACGTCGCCCGCGTGCAGCACCTGGATGGTGGCGTTGTGCCAGCCGGGTTCGAGGCCGTGGCCGAGCACCGTCATATCGACGAAGCCGCCGCGGTCCGCGAAGGCGAGCCTGCGGGCGGTGCCCACCGTCACGAGGACAGGCTGGCGGGGGACCTGCGCGTTGAAGAACTGGCGCCATCCGCGGCGGTTTTGCAGCCACGTGCGGGAGTCGTCACCGCGGGCCATGAGGACGCGGCCGAGGATGCGGGCGCTGCGCTGGGAGCCGATGCCGCCAAAACCGACGACTCCAGGGTAGAACCAGCCTTTCGACATGGCCGCGACCAGCAGGGTTGACGCGAATTCACCCGCGCCGGCGGTCAGTGCCAGGGCGAGTGAGGGGGACTCGTCGTCGATGAGAGGGGGTCGAAGCAACATCAGGGCAATCATAGGGCCTCGCGGCCCCGGTGGCGCAAGGATCGGGGATTTTGGGAGCGAGTGGCCCATGGTAGGCTGACCGTGTAGGAAAAGGGTGTGAAGATGCATGTGACAGGTCTTTCCCAGCGTGGGGAATCGTCGCTGCAACTGGAGGGGAAACCATGCGACTACTGCTGCAATTAGGCATCGTCGTCTGTCGATTCGTTAAACGTGGACCGGGTGCCATTGTCGGGCTCGCTCTCCTGCTTGCGTGCGGGGTCGGCTTGGCATCCTGGTATCGAGACCTGCCTGCGACTGAGCCTCAGACTCCCGAGACGCTCGCGCGCGAGTACGTTGATCTAATCTTCACGGGTCGCTACGCGGAGGCTGAGGAGTACGCGAAAGTCGAGTCGCGCACGTGTTCTCGTGGCGACTGCTTTCTCGATCCATCGCTCGCCACGCCCATTGAATATCCGCAGCTGGTCGAGCTGACGGTCAAGCCAAGAAGCGCGGAGCGGAACAACGAGAGCTATCAGGTGCTCGTTCGATACACCCTTGGGGGAAAGGAATCGTGGGGCAGCTTTACCATCGTTAAACAGCCTGAGCACTACCCGACCCCGGGAGTGCGAACGGTGGGCGGATGGATGATTGATAAGCCCTGGCAGAGTCAATCAATGATCAGGATCGATGATGCCTTTGCGTCTGCGAGTGTTGGCGACCTTGAGGTCTATCGGGGGTATGGCATTGGTTCCGGGCGGAGGAGCTACTCGTGGGAGTACATCACGATGCGAGGATATCCTGCCATGTACGACCTCAATGTCACGAAGATTGCCGACCGGTGGCTTGTGCTGATACGCGATCGGAATAATCAGGAGGTGGATTATGGCGATTATGATTCTGTCCCCTTCTCTTTGGGGGAGGAAATGGCAATCGAAGCGGTCATGGCACCCGAGGACTACGACGAGCTGTACGTCCAGGTTGAGCGCGAGCTCCGTGCCTGTCTGCGTGGCGAGCCGTCCCCTGTGTGCACTCGCCAACTGTCCGGGAAGGGTGAGGAAGGGGCTGTGCTGGCGGTCGGTACCCGTCTTCGGAACCGCCCGAGTCTTGACTCTGTGACCGAGGAGGACACCCTCTCGGTGGAGGTGACATTCCCCGATGGACGCAGGGAGTTTGTTCGGGTGAAGTGGCGATACTCGCAAGACTCGACGGGCACGGTGAGCATCACGTTGGAAACTGATCTCCCCCCGTGGGAGAAGGAGAGAAGGGGATGACGATGAGGCTGATTCGCTATGTCAAGCGCGGGCCGGGAGCGTTTGTGGGGCTGGCACTCCTGCTGGTCCTCGGGGTCTTGGGATGTACCGCGTATGAGGACTTTCTGCGTTCTCAGATCACGCCTGAACAGGCCGTGCGAGCCTACGTCCAGCTGATCATCGACGGGAAGTACTCGGAGGCTGAAAAGGTCATTCCCGCCCGGGACAAGCAGTGTAACGGAAGGTCGTGCAGGGTTGGCGACGACATCTCGGAGCTGCGCGTTGAAGCCCCGCAGCTGCTGGATGTGACGGTGAGCAAAGATTGCGGGGAGAGGCACGTCAGGTGCAGTGCGAAGGTCCGCCTGCTCGTGGGAGGTGTCGAGCAGGAGTACCAGTTAAGCCTCACTCGCGATGAGAGCGAGGGATCCCCCGTGACGGGATGGTGGCACCTAGATGGGGCACTATACGGAGAGTCAACGGTTGTTCTCGACTCGGTCTTCGCGGCGGCGACGTTCGGAGACGACTACGAGTTCGCGCAAGTGGGTCCCACGGCCCTCAGCGGGTCACAGTGGCGTATTATTCGATCGGGCTACCCCGGGGTGTACGAGCTTCGCGTCTTCCCGCTCGCTCATCACTGGCGCCATGTTCTGAGCGACACTCAGGGCAATGAGTGGTGGTCCGGGGAATCGGATAGCATCCCCGTTTCCCTCGGTGGAAACTATCAGCTGAGCGCTGTTTTGTCGGAGCGTGACTACAACGATGTTCACGTGGATGCCGAGCAGGAAATTCAGCGGTGCGTGCGCGGCGAGGAATCTCGCGTGTGCCTGCAGCGCCTGCGTGGGCACAGCGCCGAGGGCATGAGGGTGTCCTTTGATGATTCACCCGAGGACGTCGCCGTCTGGAAATCCCCAATTGATCTGCACGAGACCGGGGTGACGCTAGCCTACGCGGATGGGACGTCGAGCCACTTTACCCTCTGGTGGCGCTTCGCGGTCGATGGAGACGACGTGCACGTTACCTACACGTCTGGCCTCTATCAGCGAGCCATGCCGGTCGATGGCTCGGGTTCGACGATGAACGAAAGGGCGTTCTGATTCATCGGTGCCGCCGGTGTTCGCGAAGTGCGAGCGCCGGCGGCACTGTCGTGCGCCGATTAGTGGCTCTTCGCATTGTGGGGTGTGGGGTGGTGTTCGAAGCGTCCCGGGGATCGTGGACAGTGTCGTGAGACGACGACCGAACACAGGAGTTCGCCTTGGGCGCCTCATCAACCAAAAGTCGCACGTAATTTGGGTACCCTAACTTTTCATAGATATCGGGAAAACCGCAGAATTCCAACGATGTGATTTCAATGTTTGAAATACATGTCGGGGAATTACGTGCGACATTTCTGAGGAACCACAACATGAGGCACCACAATGACCCCACGAAGTGCCCCAAGCCCGGAAGACAACCCAAGCAGACAACTCAAGCTCAGAAGACGCCCACATCCCCGGCAACCACCACAACTGCCAGAAGCACAGGGGCACTGCACCCGATATGGGGCGCTGCACCCGTTATGTGGCAGTGCACCCGTTACGTGGCGGTGCACCCGAACAGAAGAGGTGCATTGCCTACGGATCGGGTGCACTGCCCCAACAAACAAGAACAAACGCGGAACTGGCACACCGAACCACTCACCGCCGCACCCCTCCATGCGCAGCCGGGCCCTACTGGCGGCAGGATGGGCACGCCGCCCACGCCGCCACCTGCACTCCGGCCCACTCCAACACCTCCCACACCCTTACATGCGAAGAACCCGCTCAGTCGAGGGGCAGCTGCGGGGTCGGCTGGGCTTCGCTCTTGCGCAGGGCGGGCAGGCCGATGAGCATGAGGACGACCATCGCCCAGCCCGCACCGGACATGGTGAACAGGCCGCCGCGTGCGCCGGTCGCGTCGATCGCCGGTCCGGCGATAGCCGTGCCGAGCGAGGTGCCCAGGTTGATCGAGGTCGACATCCAGGTCAGGCCCTCGGTGAGCTTCGCGGGGGGAGACGGACTTCTGGATGATGACGTTGACGTTCGTCATCGTGGGAGCGCAGGTGAGGCCCGTGATGAGGATGACGATGACCATCGTCCAGACGTTGAAGGCTACGGGGAAGAGGCTCATGCCGATGGCCATTGCGATCACGCCGATCACGAAGAGCTGCCAGGTGGGACGCCTCCACGTGCGCGCGCCGTACACGAGGGCGGCCGTCAGTGAGCCGATGGAGAACAGCGCGAGGAGAATGCCGCCGAGGGCGGGGGTGCCGAGCTCCTCGGTGAAGCTGACCATCGATACTTCCATCGCGCCGAACGTCATGCCCATGCCGATGTAGGTCGCGGCCATGACGAGGACGACGGGCTTGCGGATGACGGACTCGCGCGGGGCGTTTGGATCGTAGGGGATGATCGCGGGCTCGGAGGAGCGGCGCGAGAGGAAGAGCGCGCCGCCGATGGCCAGGCAGACGATGGAAATAGCCAGGCCGGTCGCGGGGTGCACCGCGGTGCCCAGGACCGTGGAGAGCACGGGCCCCACGATGTAGACGAACTCGTCGACCGCAGACTCGAGGGCGTAGGCGGTCGGCAGCTGGCCCGGCTTGTGCAGGATCGTCGACCAGCGCGAGCGCACGAGCGCGCCGGGCGCTCCCCACGTGGCACCCGCGAGGGCGGCCGGAATGAAGAGCGTCCACGCCGGGGCGTGCATGAAGACGGCGGCGACCAGCGCGGACATCGACAGGACCGAGATCGTCCACGCGGGGCCCATGACGCGCAGCTGCCCGTAGCGGTCGACGCGGCGCGCGAGGATGGGCGCGCAGAGTGCCATGACGATGATGTTGACCGCGGCAACGGCGCCCGGCCAGCGTGTAGTTGCCGTACTCGGCGCGCACCATCAGGATCGTTGACAGTCCCACCATGGACATCGGCATGCGTAGCACAAGTCCAGCCGCGGAGAATTTCCAGGCCTGACGGTAACGCAGAATGTCGAGATAGGTACCCAGCATCCCCTTATTCTATCGTCGGTCGGAGTGCGGCAATGCCGGTCGTGATGGGGTGTAGCTAACCCCTTACCGCGCGCGAGAGGCGGGACGCAGCCACGGCCTCGTCGATGAGGGACGAGGCCGTGGCGGGTTATCGGGGACAGGCTCAGTCGGTCACCTCGAAGACGCCGGTCTGGCCCTTTTCCGCCAGGGAGAGAGCGTGGTTGACGAAAGAGTAGTGGCCGGCCTCGAGCGGCGTGAACTCGACGAAGCCGCCCTCTGCGGCGCCCAGGGTAAGGACCTGGCCCCAGCCGCCGCCGGACCCGCCGCCGCGGATCGTGTAGGCACCCTCGCGCCACACGGTGTCAAACTGGGTGCCCACGACGTGGAAGGTGGTCGCCAGGTTCGGGCCCGCGTCCATGACCCACACGCGCACGCGCTCGTTGGTCTTAATCTGGATTGGGTGCGCCTTGTACTGGAAGGGCACGCCGTTGAAGGCCATCGCGTTGGGCTGCAGGGCCGACAGGAGCGAGGCGTCGGCGCTCTGCCCGTCCGCGCCCAGGTAGAGCTCGGAGGCGACCATGACGTACTCGCGGTCGACCTTATCCAGGTCGGTCGGGTCGATGATGACGGCACCGAACATGCCGTTCGCGATGTGCATCGACATGGGAGCGGTCGAGCAGTGGTAGAGCCAGATACCCGCGTTCTTCGCGACGAAGGTGTACTCGAGGGTCTGCCCGGGCTCGATGGAGCGCATGACGTTGTCGGGCGCGACGAGGCCCGCGTGGAAGTCCAGCGAGTGGCTCATCGTCCCGTTGTTCACGAGCGTGATGTGGAAGGTGTCGCCGATGTGTCCGCGCAGGATCGGGCCGGGCGCGTCCCCGTTGAAGGTCCACGACTCGCGCGTGAGCGAGCTGGTGACGTTCACGGTCTGCTCGGTGACCGTGAACGTGTAGTGACGCTCGGTCTCGTTCGTGGCCGACGGCAGCACCGGGTCGCGCGCGTCGATGGTCGCCGCGTAGTCGGTCAGGGCCGTCGGGGTGGCGGGTCCCGCGGCGGCGTCCTGGCCGTGGTCGTGCCCGTGGCCTGTGTGGCTGCCCGAGGCCGAGGTGCCCGAGGAGTCCGAGGACGACGAGGATGCGCCCGTGGCCTGCACGTGCAGGGTCATGCCCATCTCGCGGTGACCCGGCAGGGAACACCACCCCTCGACGTCCCCGGAGATGACGCCGAGGTCGAGTTCCTTCGTCTCGCCCGTGGCGAGCGATCCGGAGGACACGCCCGTCTCGAACACCAGGTCGTGGCGCTGATCCCCCGAGTTCGTGAAGTCGATGATGAGACGGTCCCCGACCGGCACCTCGATATGGTTGGGCGTGAACGCCATGCCCTCGACGCCCACGGACACGCGGGTCGTGTGCCCGGTCGGCGTCACGGACGAGGCCGTGGTTCCCGTCCCCGTGCCCGTGCCCTGCGTGGTGGGCGCGGACGGGTTGGACAGGAAGATCGCCAGCGCGAGCGCCACGACGGAGACGACACCGATGACCGCGCCTGCGGTGCGGCTCACGGGCGAGTGGTCGCCCGTCGGGCTCATGCGCAGCTTGGGGGTTCCCGTCGCGGGCCCTGTCGGTGAGGATGCCTTCGGATTGACGCCTCCGGGCGACGGCGAAGCGGACAGATTCAGGTCAGCCACGGCGACCTCTTGTGTGGTGGGGGATGAATCGGCGGCGCGCTTGGCGCGCGCCTGGGCCACGCCGCAGCGGGCCATGAGGACGATGTCGACGACGTAGGTGGCCAACAGGACCACCCACGCGGCGATAGTGAGGCGCTCGGCGGAGGTTCCGCCCAGGGATGCGACGGCGAGCGCGAGGATCGCGGCCACGTTGCGAGCCGCCTCCCGGATGGGGGCTGCGGCCTCGAGCACGCCGACGCCGACGCGAACCGCGGACGGGCCGCCGCCGATGACGACGGGCATCAGGTAGGTGAGTGCGCCGACGAAGAGCTGGCCGAGGCCTGCCGCGCCCAGGATCGGCATCCACGCGAGGAACGCCGCGCGTAGGCCGGTCGCGTCCGCCGCCTCGAAGGCGCGCAGGGACGCTCCCGCGCCCGCGACGAGAATCCAGGCGGCGCCCAGCATGAGGGACCACGCGCCGTACTCGGCGGGCCCCTTTATCAGCGCCGCGCGCACCAACGGAACGCCCACGCCCAGGGCGGCCGTGCCCACGACGACGAGGAGACCCACGGAAGTCACGCGCATCGACCCGGCCACAGCGCCCGTGCCGGCGACGAGAAGCGCCGCCACCCACAGGGGCAGGGCGCTCGTCGCGAAGGAAACGGCCCGCGGATCCATGCGCGTGCGCATCGCGGTTGGCCCCAGCGTCACGAGCGTGCCGCCCATCGTCAGGCCCACCCATCCGGCGACCCCCGCCAGCGCGTGTGCGACCGTCAGGCGGTCTCGGGCCTCGGCCAGCCACGCGGGCGCATTCGCATCGAACATGGCCGCCGTGACGAAACCCGCCAGCGTCGCGCCGACCACCAGGAAGAACGCCGCCGCGATGTAGTAGCGGATGATAACCGCGAAACGCGAGGCCAGGCGCTCGCGGGAAGCGGTGAGCAGCGCCCACCCGTGCCAGGCCGCGATCGCGCCGACAACGGTCGCGCCCGTGACGGTCGCGTGCCACAAGCTCGCCCACATGCCGCCGATGAGCAGCAGCAGGGAGAGATTAAACGCCGTGATGCGCACGGTGTTGTCACGCCCCGCGCGTCGGTCGTCTGGCGCCAGGTGGGCAAGCGCCCGCGTGAAGTACCAGGACCACTGGAAGATCCCGTTCGACAGGACGCCGAGGGTCACTAGGTGGATCATCGTCCACAGGTTCTGCGGGATGCGGCCTCGGGCGACGATCGTGACAGCTGCGGCAACGGCCGCCGTGCACATCCAGATCGTGGTCACGCGGTCGGTGCGGGGAACACGGGGCTTGGTCATCGTGCCTCCCGTCCGCCCGAGGACACGGGAGCCGCAGGCCTGGCCCCGGCCTCGTCCCCGGGCCCGATCTCGCGCGAGGCCGCGCGCGCCCGGCGAATCGTCACCGTCAGCGTCGTGCCCACGAACAGGAGCATGCCGACGACCCCGAGGGTGCCGCCCAAGCGCCACGGGTAGGCGGCCTCGCGCGCGCCCGCGAGGAGACGGACGAGGAGAGCGACCTGCAGGAACGCGAAGGGGACCCACATGGCGACGTGGTAGGGGACCTCGCGGCGGGCAACCGCCGGGATGATGACGGGCGCGTGGGCCAGCAGCATGGAGACGACGAAGCCAATCGTGATCGCGTGGACGCCGGCGTCGTAGCCGTATCCGTCGAAGGCGGGCGGCGCGATCACCCACATGAGTGCGGGCACGAGCGCCCACGCGTAGCCGCTCAGCATGCACATGGCCGCCAGGCGCGGAAGGCCCTTCATGTGCACGGTGCCGCGCGCGACGTCGTGCCACGCGGTGTCGGCCATGAGGACACCCAGGCTCAGGCCGATCAGGGGGTAACCGATCGTGGGGGAGTAGAGCGCGACGGTCAGTCCCACCATGAGTGCGGCGCTCTCGGCGGTGATGCGCCGCTCGGTGGAGCCGGACGCGAAGGCGAGGCGCGCGAGCTCGACGCGCTCGCCGATAATCGTGACGATCAGGAACGCCAGCCACCAGGGCACCGCGCGCGGCGTCTCGAGGCCTCGCCACCACAGGAGGATGCCGCCCAGGCCGATGAGTGCGCCCATCAGCTGGATGAGGACCGCGTGGGTGGCCTGCCGGCGCGCCCACACGTAGCAGTAGATGGCCGTCAACAGCGCCATGCCGAGGGTGATGAGGAAGCCGGGCATCATCCGTTCGGGCGCGAAGCCGCTCAGGTGGGCGGCCAGGTAGCGGGGGAGCGGAAGGCTCGCGAGGGTGGCGCGCGCGGCCTCGTTCAGGGAGATGACGACCGCGCTGATGCCGCCCGCACCGGTCAGGAGGGGAGCGGCGTAGGCCCACGGGCGTCGCCCGTCGGACTGGAGGGCAACCGCGCGCTCCAGGCAGATCGCGGTGCCCAGGAACCCGTAGATCATGAGGAGTCCGTGCACGGTCCCCAGGCTCGTCGAGGCCACGGGTGCCAGGGCGCCCAGGCGCACAAGTGAGGCGTCCAGGCCTGTGAGCAGGGCCGCGCCCGCGAGGATCAGGAAGGCCAGGCGCGCCTTGGGAAGGGGTGGGATCGCTGGGCTCGTGCGCGGTTTCTTGACGAGGCCGGGGCGTGCTCGCGTGGTCCGCCGTCTCGGGCGGCGGGGCTGGGTGCCTCGCTCATGTGGGCGCTCCTGGTGCTGGTGGGAGGCGTCGGCTCACCGACGTATCGAACTACCACCACGGTAACGGCCAGCGTCCCATATTTCTATGGGTAATCGCCGTGAAAATGGTCCCCGCGCACCAACTGGGCCCAGCAGATAGCACGAAACCCCCAACCCACAGGGAAGGGGGTTTGCAGGACGTGGTATCAGTCTGCCGCCGCGAAGGCTTTTTGTCCTTGGGCACTTGATCACCGGGTTTCGCGGTCATCATCTAACAGCTCGCGCTGCCAAGTATCCGTTTCAGCCCCTGTCCTGCCTGCCAGTATAGCCACCGTAGTCCGTGTGTGCCGCGCATAGCTGCCGTCGATTCGCATGTGAATGTGTTGAGGCTTAGGCCTATTGCGTGCAGGCCACTGCGCCCGAGCCATCGTCATAGCCCGGACACCCAGCGTGGCACGACGCGGGGGCGGCGCTCGCATGAGCGCCGCCCCCTCAACCCGCCTCAGGCGGGCCTTGTCAACGTGTTCAGCCGTTCAGGGCGTCGGACACGACCTGCTTGGCGGCCTCCTGGACCTCGGCCAGGTGCTCGGCACCCTTGAAGGACTCCGCGTAGATCTTGTACACGTCCTCGGTGCCCGACGGGCGAGCCGCGAACCACGCGGACTCTGTCGTCACCTTCAGGCCGCCGATGGGCGCATCGTTACCGGGCGCGCGCACCAGCTTCGCGACGATCGGATCCCCGGCCAGCTCGGTCGCGGTCACGTCGTCCGCGGACAGGGCCGCGAGCTTCGCCTTCTCCTCGCGGGAGGCAGCCGCGTCGATACGAGCGTACGCGGAAGCGCCGAAGCGCTCCACCTGCTCCCTATGCAGCTGCGACGGGGTCTTGCCAGTCACGGCCAGGATCTCCGAGGCGAGCAGCGCCAGGATGATGCCGTCCTTATCGGTCGACCACACGGTGCCGTCCTTGCGCAGGAACGAGGCTCCCGCACTCTCCTCGCCGCCGAAACCGACGGTGCCGGACAGCAGGCCGGGCACGAAGTACTTGAAGCCCACGGGCACCTCGATCAGCTTGCGGCCCATGGCGGCCACGACGCGGTCAATCAGTGCGGAAGACACCAGGGTCTTACCCACGGCCGCATCCTCGCTCCACCCGGGACGGTGCGTGAACAGGTACTCGATGGCCACAGCCAGGAAGTGGTTCGGGTTCATCAGGCCGTCGGGGGTGACGATGCCGTGGCGATCCGAATCCGCGTCGTTGCCGGTCGCGATGTCGTAGGGGGTGTTGCCCTCGGCGTCGGGGGTCATGGCCTGACGCAGAGACGCCATCGCGTAGGGTGAGGAGCAGTCCATGCGGATCTTGCCGTCCCAGTCCAGCGTCATGAACGGCCACGCCGGGTCCACCTCGGGGTTGACGACCGTCAGATCCAGGCTGTAACGCTCGCCGATGGCCGCCCAGTAGTCGATGGACGCGCCGCCCAGCGGGTCGGCGCCGATGCGCACGCCCGCGTTGCGGATCGCCTCAATGTCGACAACCTGGTCCAGCTGCGAGACGTAGAACTCCAGGTAATCGAAGGGCTTGATGTTCGGGTCGTGCAGCAGCTCGGAGCCGGTGACGCGCGGAACGTCCTTCCACTCGCCCGAATCCAGCAGCTCGTTCGCGCGCGCCGCGATCCAACCGGTCGCGTCCGTGTCAGCGGGGCCGCCGTGAGGCGGGTTGTACTTTGAAGCCGCCGTCGCGCGGCGGGTTGTGGCTGGGGGTCACGACGATGCCGTCGGCCAGGCCGTCGCCCTCGGTGCGCAGATTCGCCGGCGCGCCGTTCGCGCCCAGGATCGCGACAGACACGGCGGGGGTCGGCGTGTAGGAGCCGCGCGAGTCAATGCGCGTGTCGATGCCGGCGGCCGCGAGGACCTCCAGGGCGGTACGCCACGCGGGCTCGCTCAGGGCGTGCGTGTCACGGCCGATGAACAGCGGTCCGTTGATACCCTGCGACGTGCGGTACTCGATGATCGCCGCGGTGATGGCGATGATGTGCGCCTCGTTGAACTTACCGTCCAGCGAAGCGCCGCGGTGGCCCGACGTTCCGAACGCGACGCGCTGTCCCACGTCGGTCGGGTCGGGGACGATGTCGTAGTAGGCGGAGATGACATCGTCGACGTTGATGAGGTCTTCTGGAAGGGCACGTGTGCCAGCTCGATCATGCATAGGGACAGTGTTGCACGTAACCTCCACTTCTGCGTAGGTCCGTCCACGGCGTGAAACAGCTCATTTCTTTTCCTGGTACGAGGCCGTGGCCGAGCGGGCGCAAAACCGCAGGTCAGCGCATATTGCGCCCCGGCCTCGTCCCCGATTGAGGAGCGCGTGGATGGACGTATTCCCAAATGAGGGAGGGAGCGACTATCCTATGAGAGGTCGGTCACCGCAGACCGTGGCTGTTTTGGCAGGAGGAACATCGTGGGATGGTTTGATTCCATCGAACATAACCGTTGGCTGAGCACCAACATGCAGGCGCTCATTGAAGAGGCCGAGGGGTCCATCGTGGCCACCGGCTTCGCGCACCTGGACGCAGACGGCAAACCGGACCTGACCAGGTCCATCGACCTGGCCGTCACAGGACGCATGGCGTACATCTTCTCCCTGGGTGCCCTCATGGGCCTGCCCGGCACCCGCCGCTACGCCGACCACGCTGTCAAGTCGCTGACCAAGTACTTCACCGACCCCGTCAACGGCGGCATGTGGTACCAGATCAAGCCCGAACCCGACGAGGATGGCCACGGCGTCCCCTGGGATGAGGCCTCCCGCGTGAAGTCCCAATACCACACCGTCTACGCCCTGCTCGGCGTCGCCGCCGCGACCGTCGCCAACCGGCCCGGCGCCCACGAGCTGCTCGAAACCATGCTCCAGGAGCAGAAGGACTACTGGATCGACGACTACGGTCTCGTGTGGGATCAGTACGACGAGGCCTTCACCGAGCCTGAGCCCGTCCACGCCCTGGGCACTCTCATCCACACGATCGAGCCTACATGGCCGCCGCCGAGGCCACGACCGAGCCCGAGTGGCTGGATCGCGCCGAAAAGATGGCGGCCTTCGCCCACAAGGTGGCCTCCAAGAACAACTGGCGCCTGCCCGAGTACTACAACGAGGAGTGGGAGCCCAGCCTCGAGGCCGGCAAGCTGTGCAACGACGGGCGCCGCTACCACGAGGGCTACGTCACCGGTCACTCCATGCAGCTCGCGCGTTTCGCTCTTCAGGTGCGCGCCGGCCTGCGCTCGATGGGCTGGGCCGTCCCCGACTACCTGCTCGAGCTCGGCACCGAACTCTTCGAACGCGCACGCGTCGACGGCTGGCGTCGCATCGACGGCGCCCCCGGCTTCTCGACCGGCGTTGATGACAACGGTGATCCTGTGCCCGGCGAGGACGAGCATCAGCAGTGGGTCGTGTGTGAGGGCGTGTGCGCGACCGTCGCCGTGCGCCGAGCCATGCTCGACGACGGGCATCGCATCGACGAGGTCGAGCACTTCGAGCACTGCTACCGGTCCTTCATTGACTACATCCACGACTACCTGATCACCCAGCCCGGTCGCTGGATTCGCCGCCTCGGTCCTCACAATGAGAGCGTCCAGCCCGCCAAGTCCTCGCGCTGGGATGTGTACCACGCGATCCAGGCGATGCTCGCGATCCGCGTGCCGCTGTGGCCGCCGACGGCGCCCGCGCTTTCGCGCGGCCTCCTCGACCATCCCGAGGAGCCGGCGCCCGACAAGAAGTCCTGGAACTTCTTCGGCCTGCGAGGCTGATAGCTGCGATTGGGATCGGACCCGGGGCGTGCGTACCCCGGGTCCGCCTCTTTGTTCGCGCTGCGCGGTGAGCGCTGGAGCGATCCCGCAGATGTGGTGCGCGCCCGCCCCAACCTCTCCCTCTGCCGCAGGGTGGGTGGTTCCTGTGCCCGTACCGTCGGCTTCGCGTGTGTGAGTCTGTTCCTGTAGGATGAGGCAGGTCTGGAGGGCTGTCTGAGTGGCCGAAAGAGACGGTCTTGAAAACCGTTGTGTCAGCAATGGCACCGGGGGTTCGAATCCCTCGCCCTCCGCCATGTCGACAGGTTCTCGGGCGTGTGCGGCGGGTGCGGTTCGCGTTCGCGGCAAAAATGTCCTAGAGTAGTCGGCACTGGAGACGTCGCATAGTCCGGTCGAGTGCGCCTCCCTGCTAAGGAGGTAGGGGTGCATAGCCCCTCGCGGGTTCAAATCCCGCCGTCTCCGCCCCCAGCCCCGGGATTCCGTTGGAATCCCGGGGCTTCGTCGTTGTCTGTTCCGGGCGCGGGATCTGTGTGCGTGGGTTCTGGGCGCGGGATCTGTGTGCCGGGGTTCCGGGCGCGGGATCTGTGTGCCGGGGTTCCGGGCGCGGGCTGGCGTTTCCTGTGGCACCCGTCGTGCGGGCGGATCCGGTCAGGTCTTGTGGGTGGTTGCTGAACAATGTCGCACGTAATTTCCCTGTCAACCTTTGAAGAATTGAAATAGTGATGTTGCAATTCCAACGTTTCAGGGCGCAAGTGAAACTGACCAAAGGAAATTACGTGCGACTTTTGTGTGGTGACCGCCCTCTGGCCCCCGAGGGGTGGGAGGCTGGTGTGCGCGTGGGCCCTTTTACTGGTCGCCTTAACCCGTTCCTGCGCAGCTGGGCCCGATAGGTGGCAGTGTGGGCGGCCTGCCTGGGCTACCACCTGTGGGGTTAACCTGCGCATGAAGGGGCCCAAGCAGCCACCTGTCCGGCCGATGGTGCCACCCCTGGAGCCAATGAGGCCACCCCTGAACTGAGCACATCCGTCCGCCGCTCCTGGAACTGACCACCGACCCACACGTGATGTCCTATAACACCAGGCGTCCGCAGTCAGGTGCCCGTCGCTCGCGGATAGGAAACGAGTATGCGGATAGCTTATGAACATGCGGATAGCTTCGTAACCTATCCGCGAGGGCGTAACCTATCCGCGAGAGCGCAACCTATCCGCGAGGGCGCAACCTATCCGCAAGCGCCGCTCAGTAGATCGTCACGTAGGTGCCCGAGGGGGATCGTGTCGTGCAGCCACTTGGCGTCCGAGTAGCGCAGGCGCACGCATCCGTGGGACACGTGCCCGCCGAGGGTCCCGTCCAGTACCGACATGGTGCCCTCGTGGTAGAGAACCGAGTGGAACAGGTAGTCGCCGTGGAACTGCGTCCACCAGTAGGCGGTGTACCCGTGCCCGAAGGAGTGGCCGCGGTTCTTGATGGAGAAGGTGCCGGTGACGGTCGGGGTGGAGGGTTTGCCGACGGAGCAGGGCATGTCGGTCAGTGGCTGCCATGAGCCGGCCGCCCAGTAGAACGTCATGCAGTGCGGGGCGTTCGTGTCGACGACGATCAGGTAGTTCGTGGGGCTGTACAGGGTCTTCGCGTAGTTCCAGTCGGCCTCGAAGCTGGCGCGCCCGGACACCCAGAAGCCGCTCCACCGGTCGAAGTAGTTCCAGCTGCCGTCGACCATCGCCCAGGAGGTCGCCATCGCGCCCCCGGAGTTCGGGTCGAGGTAGTACCAGTTCGCGCCCTCCTGGAGCCATCCGGTGGCCATGGCACCCGAGGATCGCAGGTAGTACCAGGAGCCGTCGCGCAGCCATCCGGTGGCCATTGCGCCGGACGAGTCCGCGTAGTACCAGCTGCCGCCCGTCTGGAACCAGCCGGTGGCCATCGCGCCGGAGTCGCCCAGGTAGTACCAGGCTCCGGCCCAGACCCACGCGGCTTCGCTCATAGCGCCGGAAGCGTCGAAGTGGTACCAGGTGCCGGCGATTGTGGTCCATCCGGTGGCCATCATGCCGCCGCGGTCGGGGTCGAGGTAGTACCAAGCGCCGTCGGAGACCTGCCATCCGGTGGTCATGGCCCCGGAGTCGGTCAGCAGGTACCAGGCCGCGCCGTCGCGGTACCAGCCGGTGCGCACGCCGTTCTCGGTCGACGCGTACCAGGCGCCGTCGGGCGCGCGGTACCAGCCACGGGGCACGAAGCCGTCGGCGTTGAAGGCGTAGCGCACGCCGCCGACGTCAAAGACGCCGTCCTTGAGCCAGGTTCCGTCCGAGCTCTCGTAGCGCCAGCCCTCGGCGTGGTGCACCCACTGGGAGGTGACGGGTGCTGGGGGTTCGGGTTCGACGGGATTATCCGGCGCGGGTTCGGCGGGGTCACCCGGTTCGGGCTGCGCCGGGTCGGGCGTCGGGGGAGCATCGTCCGACGAGGCCGGGGTGGCCTCGGGCGTCGCGGAGGCTGTCCGGTCGGGGGTGGCTTCGGGCGAGGCGGGGGGTGCCTCGGGCGTGGCTGGTGCGGTGGGTGTGCTCGCACCCGACTGTGTGCCTGATTGTGGGCCGGATTGGGCGGCGGCTGGCGTTGCGGCGTCTGCGTCGACGTCGGTGGCAGCGGCTGATAGGGGGAAGAGGCCAACGCAGGCGAGCGTGGCTACCGATGCTCCGATGCATCGGATGAAGCGGATGCGGATCCTATTCATAATGGCACCTCACTGGTGGGGATGACTCAATCTTAGGCGTCCAGTGGCGGGATGAGTGGCACGTTGGCGGTGGCATTGCGCCGGAGGAATAGGCCGTGCCCGCGCCGGGCAGGGGCGTGCCCTGCGCGGGCGTGCTGGCACGGAGAAGCGCCTGAAGGCGTTGTGTCCCTACCTAAATTAGGCTTATGATACTTTTATAAAGCTCGTCAACACTTGTTCGTCTCGAAGGAATTATCTCCGTGTCAAAGAAGGACATCATTATTCCCCTCGTGCCCGCGGCGCTCAGTGCTGCGCTCCTCGCCGGCGGGGTCACCGTGTTCTCCGCTTGCGAGCCCAGGCCGGACGGCACCTGGATGCACTGTCACCAGTGCCAGAACTCGGTGGCCGCCAGCGCGGCGGGCCTCGTCGTGTTCTTCGGAACCGCGGCTTTCGTCAAGAATAAGGGCGTGCGCCTGGCCCTCCAGGCCCTGTCGCTGATCGGCGCGATCGTCGTCTTCTTCATCCCCGGCGTCATCTGCCCGCTGTGCATGATGAAGACGATGCGCTGCCACACGGTGTTCCAGCCCTTCGTGCGCATCATGAGCGTCCTCGTTGCCGGTGGCGGCGTCGCCGCCCTGGTTCACACGCTCAAGAAGGACCGGGCCTCCCAGGCCTGATGTCGAGGCGGTGACACGCGCGCGCCTGACCCAGGCAACCATCAGGAGGGGAGCCGTCGCACTCGCGGCGGTTCTCCTCGTGTTGTCCGCGGCCTTCCTGGGCTACAACCATCACCGCGGCTCGCGTTACGCCGAGGCGGTTCGACTGGCCGAGGCCGGGGATACGACGGCGGCCTACGAGATCTTCACGGGTCTGGCGGGTTACTCGGACGCGAAGGAGCGCGCGGCAGGCCTCGTCGAGAAGGACCCGGCGCTGCCCTACCGCAAGGCTGCCAAGGGGGACCTGGTGACCTTCGGGTCCTTCGAACAGGATGGCGATGAGCTCAACGGCCCCGAGCCGATCCAGTGGATCGTCCTGGAGCGCTTCGGCGACAGGCTGCTGGTCCTGAGCGCCGATGTGTTGGACGGGCGCCAGTACAACCACGTGCCCTTCCAGGACGTGACGTGGGCGGACTCGGACCTGCGCGCGTGGATGAACGGCGACTTCTTCGATGCCGCGTTCACGCCCGCCCAGCAGGGGATCATCCCCTCGGTCCTCAACGACAACGCGGACCAGTCCATCACCGGCGCTGCGGGCGGCGCGCCCACGCAGGATCGCGTCTTTGCGCTGAGCGAGCAGGAGAGCGTCATCTACCTGAGTACGTCTGCCGCCCGCTCCGACATCGGCGCGGCACCCGCCAGCCAGGCCGCGGCCTCGGGCACCCTGTCCGTCAGCGAGGAGGGGACGGCCGACTGGTGGCTGCGTTCGCCGGGCACCTACCCCTTCGCCGCGCAATACGTCGACGCCGCGGGCACCCCGCTCCCCAGCGGCGCGAACGTCGACGTGCTCTACGGGGTGCGCCCGGCCCTGTGGATCGATTGCGCCGAGGTCGGCGGAGGCGGGCAATGACCCGTGCGTTCGCGCTGCGCCTCGTTCCCCTCAAGAGCCTGCGCGCACACCCGGTGCGCGCCGCGATCATCCTCATTCTCGCGCTCGCCCAGGCCGCATGCGTGTTCGGCGGGCTCGTCGCCCTCGACGGGATGCGCGCCGAGCTCAGCCTTGCCCAGCGCAGGCTTGGCGCCGACCTCGTCGTCTACCCGACGTCCTGCCTGAACAAGGTCGACAAAAAGAGCGTGACGATGCTGGGCACGCCCGTGCTGTGCGACCAGCCCAGATCGGCCCTGTCGCGCATGGGCGCCAACGAGGACATCGCAGCCGTCTCCTACCAGCTCACCATCGCCGACCAGACGCACGGCGACGATCCCCTGTGGGTCGTCGGTTACGACCCGGCGACCGACTTTGTGATCTCCCCGTGGATCGCCGAGGGCGAGGGAGTATCGCCCCAGGTGGGCACCGTCGCCGTGGGTTCCGCCGTCCCCCCTCACGGACGCCGGCGACGTCACCATTTTCGGGCGCCAGTGGCCGGTGGGCGCCCACCTGGAGGCCACCGGCACCAGCCTGGATGCAGCCGTCTTCGTCTCCATGGACACCCTCAGCCAGGTCATCGCCGCCTCCACCCAGGCCGGCGTGGACACCTACGCCTCCCTGAACCCCGCCGAGGACTACACGGTCGCCCTCGTGCGCGTAGCTAACCCGGCAGATGTCCAGGCCGTGACAGAGTGGATCAACCTCTACGTGCGCAAAGTCAGCGCCGTACGATCCGACCTGACCGTGGCCACCACGGCCTCGGACATCCGGGCTCACCGAACGGTCGTCCTCGGCGTCCTCGGCTCCGCCTGGCTGATCCTGCTGGCCGCCCTCATGCTCGCCCAGCTGACCCTCATGAACGAACGCCGCCACGAGATCTACGTGTGGCGCTCGATCGGCGCCTCGCGGCGCGTCATCGCCCGCGTCATGACAGCCGAATCCCTGCTCGTCCACGTCGTCGGCGCGCTCGCGGGCGTCCTCGTCGGTGCCTGCGTGCTGCCCCTGGTCGGCGACGCGCCCGCGCTGGCGGCGCTGGCCTCGCCGGGCCGGTCCGTGCCCCTTGCCGCGCTCACCGTCGCCTGCTGGTGGGCGCGGGGGTCGTGGGAACTCGCCTCGCCCTCGCTCGCGTCTCCCGTGGCGCCCAGGGTAATAAGCTGGCCCCCATCTAGGGCTTCAACAGGAGGAACAACATGTATTCGCTCGCGCGACTCCCGTGGATGAACCTGCGCGGATATCCGGTGCGCACGGGGACCCTCATGCTGTTCTCGGCGCTCATGACGATGGTCATGTTCGGTGGAACCATGCTCGTCTCGGGCATCGACCGCGGCCTGCGCACCGTCGAGTCGCGCCTGGGGGCCGACATCATGGTGACCCCCGAGCAGGCCGACGCCGACTTCGACGCGCAGACCTTCCTGGTGAGCACCGAGCCGTCCTACTTCTACATGGACGAGGCCATCCGCGACCAGGTGGCCGCCGTCGACGGCGTGGAGGCCGCCTCCGCCCAGCTGTTCCTCGCCACCGCCCGGGCCTCGTGCTGCTCGGGCCGCTACCAGGTCATCGCCTTTGACCCGGCCACCGACTTCACCGTGCAGCCGTGGATCGCCGACACGCTCGGGGAGGCGGGCCTCGGCGATATGGACGTGATCGTCGGCGCGAACGTGGGCGTGGCCAACCCGGAGAACTTCTCGCTCTTTGGCAACAAGCTGCGCGTCGTCGCCCAATTCGAGCCCACCGGATCGAGCCTGGATAACGCCGTGTACGCCAACTTTGACACCGCTCGGATCCTCATTGACTCGTCGCTGGACAAGGGGCTCAACAAGTACACGACCCTGGATACGGGCCACATCATTTCCTCGGTCATGGTCAGGGTCGCGCCCGGCGTGGACGCCGACGCGGTGGCGGCCGAGATTGCGGCGCGCGTGCCCGGTGTGTCCGTGGCGACGTCGACGACGATGGTCAGCGGGATCGCCCGATCGCTCGAGACTACGTCCCGCACGATCACCGCGCTGATCGCCCTCGTGTGGGGCGTGGGCTTGGCGATGGTCACCCTGGTTTTCGTCATGATGATCGTCGAGCGTAAGCGCGAGTTTGGCACGCTCGTCGCGGTCGGTGCCCACAAGGGCCTGGTCTCGCGCATCGTTCTGTCCGAGGCCGTGGTGGTCAACGCGGTCGGCGCGGGCGCCGGGATCATCGTGTCGGGCGTCCTCATCGTGTCCTTCTCGGGCCTCGTGCGGCAGACCATTGGGCTGGGCTTCCTGGTCCCCTCCGTCCCCGTGATCGCGGGGCTGGCGGTGGGGGCCGTGGCTGCCATGGGCCTCGTCGCCCTCGTATCATCGTGGATAGCTCTGCGCGCCCTGAACATGAAGGACGCCAGTGCCCTACTCAAGGAAGGCGAGTGACATGCTCATTGAAGCGACCTCTCTCACCAAGGATTTCCCCCGCGGCCGTCAGGGAACCCGCCTCTTCACGGCCGTTCACCCGCTCGACATCGCGCTGGAGGCGGGGCAGCTGACCGTGATCACCGGGCACTCGGGTAGCGGCAAGAGCACGCTGCTGTCCATGCTTGCTGGGATGCTCCCGCCCACCGCGGGCACCGTGTCCGTGGGCGGCGAGGACCTGTACGCGATGCGCGACGAGGAGCGCTCGCGCCTGCGCAACGAGCGCATCGGCCTGATCCCGCAGGGACACACGGCGCTGCGCAGCCTGAGCGTCCTCGAGAACGTCCTGCTGCCCTCCGTGCTCCACGCGAAGGGGGAGCCGCCGCGGACGCGCGCCGAGGAACTGTTGGACCGCGTGGGCCTGGCTGACTTGGCGCAGGCCCGGCCCAATGAGCTGTCGGGCGGCGAGCTTCGCCGCGTCGCCGTGGCCCGCGCGCTCCTCATGACCCCGAGCGTCGTCCTGGCCGATGAGCCGACCGCCGGCCTGGACGCGCGTAATGCGACCGACGTCCTGCGACTCCTGCGTGAGGCGGCCGACGGGGGAGCGGGGGTCCTCATCGTGACCCACGAACCCGAGGCACGCCGCTACGCGGACCGCACATTCGCGATGGACGCGGGGCGTCTGACCTGCGAGGATGCGTCCTAGCGGGGGACGAGGCCGGGGCGGGGGCGCGCCCCTCGCGCCGTCTGGGTGCGCCCGCAGATAATCAACCCAACGATCGGTCAAGGGCATCGATAGAGGGGCGACGTCGTGTGCTCAGCCGACAACATCCCCGCATGTGAGTTGCGACATTTACATCGTGGTGGATTGTCCCTCTGGTTTCGGCACTAGCGGTCATTATTTGCGCACTCGATGGCCGACGTCTCCATGATTATTTGATAAATAGCTGAGGGCTGGCGTTTTTCGGCGCTGACCAAGAGTTCAGAGAAGTTGTTATATTGCCGTAATGCCCGGAATCTCAACGAAATACAACGGTGTAGTTGTGGTTGAGGCGATAACTGTCAGACATAGTGGAACTATCTCATCTTTCACTAGGCTGGGACACAAGTCCTGTCCATATTCTGTCGAAAGAAGGAGAAGTCGATGTCTCGACTGCGTCCGTTCCGCGCCCGTGTGGGCGTTGCGGGTGCTGCCAGTCTGGCTGCTCTCTCGCTTCTCGTCACGTCGCTGACACCCCTCGCCATGCGAGCCAGCGCCGCCGACGAAAGCGCGCAATCGCCCGACGTAGCGTCCTCCCAGGAAGCTACCACGGCCTCGTCCGATACTGAGGTGGCCGCCGCGCCCGCCGCCGAGGCCGGGGTTGAAGCCCCCGCCGCCGATGCTGGCGCCGAGGATCCCGCTGTCGATGCTGGCGCCGAGGCTCCCGCCGCCGAGGTCGCCCCCGAGGATCAGCCCCGCACGCGCCGTACCCGTGCGGTCGCGGAAGACAAGGCGACCCTGGCCCTCAACGTCGTCAACGATGAACCGACCCTGCGCACCCACGACGATCAGATCACGACGATCAACTTCTCCTGCTCCTCGGTCACCACCCCCTGTAAAGGCGCCGAAATTGAGCTCACGCTGCCCGGCCCCATCACGCCGGCCGGCCTCAAGCTCGCCGAGCGCGGCTACACGGTCGTCCCCGTCACCGGTGACAGCGTCACCAAGACGACGAACTCGACGGAAAAGACCCCGGACGGCACCCGCGTGCAGCGCTACATCTTCAAGATGAAGGATCCGCTGCCCGCCGGCACGTCCGACCGAATCCAGGTCACCTGGCACTACGACTACTATGACGCGCCGAACAACTCCACGACGAACCAGACGGTGACCTTCCGGGCGGCGAACGCCCAGACGGTCGAGCAGGCGCTCACCACCACGTGGACAGCCGACACCGACGTCGCCATCGAGAAGAGCGGCCCCACGAATCCCTCCAACTATCCCGCGGCCGGCGGCGAGACGACCTACAGGCTCCGCTACGGTTACCAGCAGATCGACCAGACCAACCCCAACAAGGTCGGCATCCGCTGGAACGGCTCCTCCAGGAAAGGCGACAGCCTCAATGGCCTCGGCTTCGTGGGCGTCCAGAACATCAAGGTTGTGGACCCGCTGCCCGCCCAGGCGGTTTTCGTGTCTGCCTCCGACGGCGGCGTCTACGACGCGGCGACCCACACCGTGACCTGGTCCTACGACAAGTGGTTCTGGCAGAACCCGCTCGAGTCGACCGTCACCGTGAAGTACCCCGAGGGCGCGGTGACGACCTCGGACACGGTCACCAACAAGGCGACCATCTCCGCCGAGGTCATGAACGACCCGGCGACCATCGTCTCGAAGAGCTCCGAGATCACGCACGGCTTCTCCGTGCGCAAGCCGGGTGGCAGGATCACGAAGGCCGGTAACGACTGGGCGTACCAGACGCGCGGCAACCTCGCCCAGTGGCGCTTCGGCGGCACGAACTCTGGTAACACCGTCCTGCACTTCCGCTGGGAAGACACGCTTCCTGCACCTGGTCCACCCAGGACGCCAAGGCCGCCGGCGACTCCTGCGACCAGCCGACCATGGTCGGCCCCTACCGCTTCACCGTCTTCAGCAAGTCTGGATACGAGGACAATGGCGGATGGACCCTCGAGTACTGGACCAATAAGGGCAATCACGAGACCGTCAACTACACGAAGACGACCGGACTGACCCTGCCCGAGGGGGAGTGGATCACCCGCTTCACGATCGACACGGACGCCGCCCCCCCAGACGAGCCCCCAGGCGTGGCTGCACGGCACAATCCCCACGAACTTCCCGAACAAGGAGCCCGCGGACTTCGCGTCGCACTACAACCCTGTGTACCCGCCCGAGAGGTACTACAACTACGAGGCCTCCCCGGACTACGTGCGCTTCCAGAACTGCGCGAGCGGCACGGTGACCGACAAGGACAGTGGCAACGTCGTCGCCTCCAACGAGGACATGTGCTCGTGGATGCGCGTGCGCGACGAGTTCCCGAGCGTCCAGGCCTACAAGTCCGTTCGCACCAACCCCGTGGTCGTTGGCAAGCCCGCCACCTTCTTCATCAACGGCACCGCCAAGACGAAGGCCGACGGTGGCGCCCCCACTCCGTTCACCATTGTTGACCTGCTGCCCGAGGGCTTTGACGTGGACGACGCCTCGGCGATCGTCCCCGAGAAGCGCTCGACGCTGAAGAACCCCGACGGCACCCCCTACGACCTGAGCAAGGTCACGGTCGAGGTCGAGAAGGACTTCAACGGAACGGGCCGCACTCTGATCCGCTGGAACGTGCCCGACCCGGTCGAGGGCAGCCTCTACTCGACCTTCAACGTGAACGTGCTTGCGACCGCTGCTGCCGGTAAGAACACGAACGACGCCATGGCGTTCATGCCCGGCGACGGCGCGAAGGCCACGAACGAGGACAAGAGCCTGCGCAACACGAACTACTGCATCGGTAGCCGCGCGGTCGACACCTTCGACGTGAACAAGAACGGCTCGATGACCGACTACGTGTGTAACGCGGCGACGAACTTCAACGTCGCGACCACCCCGTCGATGAACATTGCGAAGGAAGTCAAGGGCAACAAGAACGCCGACTTCGTCCCCGCTGGCGAGATCGCCGAGATCGACCCGGGTGCGGACGGCGCCTACCGTTTCACGATCTCCAACGCCGGCAACACCCCGCTGACGAACGTCGTGGCCTACGACATCCTGCCCTACAAGGGTGACGTGGGTGTTGGTCCCGCCGCTGGCCAGGCTCGCGGCTCGCACTGGAAGCCGAACCTGAACTCCACCACCTGGGCCTTCCAGTCGGTGAAGGAGAAGCCGGGTCGCGATCCCGAGGTCACGCCGGTTCCGGCCTCGGACATCACGATCCAGTACTCCACGGTTCCCAACCCCTGCCGAGGCGAGGTCCTCTCCGCGGGTGGCTCGATGAATGACGCCCCCGTGGGCTGCACGCAGAATGCCTGGGGCCCCGCTCCCGCCGACCTGACGACGATCACGGGCTTCCGCCTGGTGATGAACCGCGACATCGAGGTGGGCGAGAAGATCCAGTTCATCGCGACCATGACCTCTCCGGTCAACGCCAACCTGATCGCCTGGAACTCCGTCGCCATGTCCGGTGGTTCCATGCTGAACGGCAAGGTGTCCTACCTCCTGCCGAACGAGGCCCCCAAGGTCGGCATCAACGTCTCCACCGACGTCGAGGTCGCCAAGACCGTGTCCCGCGTCAAGATGAACGGCGACGAGCCGGTTCGCGACGCCAACGGTATTCCCGAGACCCTCCAGTCGACGGAACCGATCATGCCGGGCGACTACATGCTCTACCGCATCACCCTGAACAACAAGGGTCCGGCTGTTGCTTCGGGCATGACCGTCAAGGAAGTGCTTCCGGCAGGCGTCGAATTCGTCTCCTCCGAGACGCGCATCTGCCAGGACGGTGCAACGAACCCGTGCACTGGCACCGTGAAGGCAGATTCCGGCTTTGAGGTCCTCGACACGGACTGGCAAGCCATGGAGTCTGGCGTTCTCAACACCAACCTCTACGTCGGTGGTACCGAGACGCTGTACGTCCTCGTGAAGGTCGAGCCCGGCACCGAGGGTTCGACGATCACGAACACGGCGACGCTGGGTGAGTTCGATCAGATCGACTCCAACAAGGACAACAACAAGGACAGCGCGTCCTTCAAGGTGGGTGGCACCATTTCGGGCACCATCTACAACGACAAGGACGCAACCTGGTTCAACGATTCGCCCACCCTCGATAGTCCCTTCGAGGGTGTGACGGTTCGTCTGCTGGATGTGGACGGCAACCCGGTGAAGGACGCGTCCGGCGCGGACATCACCGCCACGACCGACGCGAACGGCAACTACACCTTTACCCGTCTGCCGATGGGCTCGTACAAGGTCGAGGTCGTTGCTGGCGAGGCGAAGGTTGACGGCGCCGACGTAAACCTGGCCGATTACAAGCAGACCTACGGGTACGGCTCGTCGACCAAGCGCAGCGAGGCCGGCAAGGGCAAGCTCGTGACGCCGGACCCGATCGCCCTGACGAGTGCCGCGCCCAACGCCACGAAGGTCGACTTTGCGTTCGTGAAGCCCGCCTCGGTGGGTAACTTCGTGTGGTTCGACGCGAACAAGGACGGCATCCAGGACGCGGACGAGGTCGGCGTCGCCGGCGTCACCGTCACTCTGACGGACGGTGCCGGCAACCCGGTCATCGACCTGGACGGCAACCCCGTCAAGCCTGTGACCACGGATGCCAACGGTAAGTACGAGTTCACGAACCTGATGCCGAACGTTGATCGGATCGTCGCGAACGCGGGCGAGGAGAACTACAAGGTTATCTTCACGGCTCCCGCAGGTTACTCCGCGACCACGAGCTACGCGGCTGCGGATGGCGAAAAGGACTCCAACGGCGCCGACAGCTCCGTGACGCTCGCCCAGGGCCAGAACGACGAGACCGTCGACTTCGGCCTCGTCGCCGATGGCACGATTGGTGACACTCTGTTCTGGGACGTCGACAACAATGGTGGTTCTGCGCCCTCGGGTGTGGATAAGCCGTTGGCTGGCGTGACTGTGACGCTGACGTACACGACGCCTGCGGGTGTGGAGAAGACGCTTTCGACGGTGACGGATGCCGACGGACACTACTCGTTTAAGGATTTGGCTCCCGGCGATTACGTGGTGACTGTTGACAAGGCTTCTCTGTCTACGGTGTGTCCTGAGTGCACTGCTCAGTCTCATGCTCCGTCGGGCGATCTGACGGCTGCGGAGGGCCAGGAGTTGTCGCTGACTTCGAAGGTGACGCTGAACCCGGGGTTGATGTCGAACAATGACCAGGATTGGGCGTTTACCGGCGTTGCTAATACGGCGATCGTGAAGGCAATCGCGGACCCGACCGAGGTTCCGGCGGGCGGCTTCACCCCTGGTACGTCCGTTACCTACACGCTGACGCTCACGAACGAGGGCCCGAGCCCCGCCACCGGCGTCATCGCGCAGGATGAGCTCCCCTCCGGCGTGACCTTCGTGTCCGCGCAGGGTGATGGTTCTTATGATGCTGCTTCTGGTAAGTGGGATCTGAGCACTGAGGTGATTGAGAAGGACGCGTCGCGCACCCTGCGCATCACTGTCACTGTTGATGCTTCCGCCGCTGGTTCGGTTGTGACGAATACGGCCACGATTGAGAAGCAGGATCAGATCGGTGATAAGACGCCGGACAACACCTCGTCCGTGCCGTTGACCGCCGGCTACACGATTGCTGGCAAGCTGTACAACGATGCGGATGCGTCGTTTAGCTCCAGTAGCTCCGAGGCCCCGTACGCGGGTGTGACGGTTGCGTTGTTGAAGAGGGATGGCACCCCCGTCCTGGATAAGGATGGCAACCCGGTCACGGCTGTGACGGATGCTGAGGGTAAGTACTCCTTCGTTGGTTTGCCGCTGGGGCAGTACTCGGTCAGCGTTGTTGATCCGACGTCTGGTCCGCTTGAGGGCACTAAGCCCACGGAGGCCTACACGGGCCGCTACAAGACGACCGCGGATGTGACGATCGCTGAGGCGACGGGGTCGGTCATTGACGTGAACTTCGGGTTTGTCAAGCCTGCCTCTGTTGGTGATTACACGTGGATGGACGTGGACCGTGATGGCATTCAGGATTCCGATGAGCTGGCTCTGCCGGGCGTGAGCGTGACCCTGACCTACGAGGACGGCTCTGCCGTGACCGATGCCTCGGGCAACGTCGTTACAGCGAAGACGAGCGACGCGAATGGCAAGTACTCCTTTGAGAACCTGCTGCCCGGCGGCTACAAGGTGTCCTTCCAGGCGCCTGCTGGCTACGTGGCGACGACCTCGGATGCTGGCGATGACCGCGCTGCGGATTCGAACGGGGCTTCGGCTTCGGTCACCGTGGCTCAGGGGCAGACGGATGACACGATTGACTTCGGTGCCGTTGGTACTGGTGTGATTGGTGATCAGCTGTTTGTTGATGTCAACCAGAACGGTGGGGCGCCCCCGACGCTGGAGACAAGGTGCTGGCGGGCGTGAAGGTGACGCTGACGTGGACGGGGCCGGGTGGAATCACTCGCACCTACGAGACCACCACGGATGCGGATGGCACGTACAAGTTCGAGAACCTGCTGCCCGGCGACTACAAGGTGAGTATCGATCCTGAGACTCTCCAGACCGCCGAACCGCTGCTCGACGTTCTCACCCACTCCCCTGCTGGAGATGTTGAGAACAAGACCGTGGTGAATGATGCAACCAAGGCTGATTCCACCGCCTTCGCAACGGCCATGAAGCTCACGGCTAACCTGACGTTGACGGGCGAGAAGAACCAGAACCTTGATCAGGATTGGGGTTTTGGTGTTTCGGCTGATACCGCGATCAAGAAGGCGATCACCGATCCGGATGAGGAGGCTCAGGAGTCCTTCGAGTTCACTCCGGGTCAGCGCGTGACCTATACGCTGACGCTGACCAATAACGGTCCGGGCGCGGCCACTGGCGTGACGGCTAGCGATCAGCTTCCCGCTGGTGTTGCGTTCGTGTCCGCGCAGGGTGATGGCTCGTATGATCCGGCGACGGGTGTGTGGGATCTGTCCGATGCGCCCCTGGCCAAGGGTGATGTCAAGACGATTGCGATCACGGTGGATATCACCGGTGAGGGCGCTGGCACGCTGGTGACCAACGTTGCCAGGATTACCCATCAGGATCAGGCGGGCGATGATCCGACCAACAACGAGTCCTCGGCCTCGTTCAAGGGCGGGTTCAACCTGGGTGGCACGATTTACCGTGACTCGGACGCGTCCTACTCCAAGGGCGATGACGAGCAGCGCTTCAAGGGCGTCACGGTCGCGCTGCTGAACGAGGACGGCACCCCCGTCCTGGATGCCAACGGTGATCCCATGACTGCGGTGACCGATGAGAATGGTGCATACCAGTTCGTGGGCCTGGCGCCGGGGGCCTACCGCGTGGTGATCGTTGATCCCGATAAGGGTGATCTGGCGGGGCTGCTGCCCACCCAGGCCTACACGGGCCGGGGCGCCACCCAGGCTGCGGTCACCATCTCTGATGCGTCGGTGCAGGGCGTGGACTTCGGTCTGGTTGCCCCCGCCAGCATCGGGGACCGCGTGTGGGATGACAAGAACGCTAACGGCAGTGACGAGGGCGAGCCTGGCATCGGTGGTGTCACGGTGATCCTGACCGACGCCAACGGTGCGGAGGTGGCTCGTACCACCACCGATGCTAACGGCATCTACCGGTTCACCGGCCTGATCCCGGGTACCTACACGGTCTCTATCGAGGTTCCCGACGGTTACACCGCGGCCACCACGAGCGCCACGGTCACGGTCGGTGAAGGCGAGGAGAACCTGGATGTGGACTTCCCGCTGACCCTCATCCCGGCGCCTACCCCCAGCCAGGCACACAAGGTACTGGTCAACAGGGCCCCCGCCCTGGCCCGCACCGGCACCGACGCCACCATCATCGCAGGCATGGCAACCCTGGCAGCCGCAGCAGGCATCCTCGCACTGGCAACCAAACGCCGCCGCGACCGCGAGGACGCCTAACCCCACAGCGGGGTGAACCCCCACAGCGGGGCAAGCCCTGCCAAGGTGACGAGGGGGCGCGAGACCACACCGGTCCCGCGCCCCCTCCCGCATACCCACAACCCCGCGCCCCACCCCGCCCTAACCCCCATGACTGCGCTCCGGCCTCGTCAATGAACGAAGGCCCCCAGCGCGTGTGGTACGCGCGGCGCGGGACGCAGATGAGGGTGGGAACAACTAGGCTTGGAGGGTGACCACAGCTCTGTATCGCCGGTATCGCCCCGACACCTTTGACCAGGTGATCGGCCAGGAACACGTGACGGAGCCGCTCAAGGCGGCGCTGCGCGCGAATCGCGTGACGCACGCGTACCTGTTCTCGGGGCCGCGCGGATGCGGCAAGACCACGTCGGCGCGCATCCTGGCGCGCTGCCTGAACTGCGCGCAGGGCCCCACGGACACCCCCTGCGGACAGTGCGAATCGTGCCGCGAGCTGGCCACCGGCGGCCCCGGTTCGCTCGACGTCGTCGAAATCGACGCGGCCTCGCACGGCGGCGTCGACGACGCCCGCGACCTGCGCGAGCGCGCCACCTTCGCACCGGTGCGCGACCGCTACAAGATCTTCATCATCGACGAGGCCCACATGGTCACGAACCAGGGCTTCAACGCGCTGCTCAAGCTCGTCGAGGAGCCGCCCGAGCACGTCAAGTTCGTCTTCGCGACGACGGAACCCGAGCGCGTCATCGGCACGATCCGCTCGCGTACCCACCACTACCCGTTCCGCTTGGTCCCGCCGGACGTCCTTGGCCCGTATTTGACGACCCTGTGCGCTGAGGAACACATCAGCGTGGGAGAGGGCGTCCTGACCCTCGTCATGCGAGCGGGCGGCGGCTCGGTGCGCGATACCCTGTCCGTCCTCGATCAGCTGATGGCCGGTGCGATCGACGGCCAGGTCACCTACCAGACGGCGGTGGCGCTGCTCGGGTACACGGACTCTGCGCTGCTCGACCAGAGCGTCGACGCCCTCGCGGGTGGCGACGGCGCCGCGGCCTTCCGCGTCGTCGAACGCATGGTCGAGTCCGGCCACGACCCGCGCCGCTTCGTCGAGGACCTGCTCCAGCGCCTGCGCGACCTCCTCATCATCGCGGTCGCCGGCGACGGCGCGCGCGACGTCCTGGCGGACACCCCGCACGACCAGTTCGAGCGCATGCAGCGCCAGGCGCAGAACTGGGGGCCCCACGGTCTCTCACGCGCCGCAGACCTGACCGACGAGGCCCTGCGAGCCATGACGGGCGCGACCTCGCCCCGCCTGCAGCTCGAGCTCCTCGTCGGCCGCATCCTCGTGCCGACTCCCACCGCCGCGCCCGCCCCCGGCCCCGTGCAGGGCACCGTCGGCATGACCGGTGGGGGAGCGCCGCGCCAGGCGTCCCCCGCTTCATCGCCCGAGGCTTCCTCGGGCCGTTTCGGTGCCCGCGAGGCCCGCGAGGCCCTGGCCCGCAAGAAGCAGGAGCGCGCCGAGGCCTCGGCCCCCTCCGGGCAGGCACCCGCCCCCGCGTCGTCCTCGCCCGCGCCCGCCGCGCAGGGCGTGCCCGCGTGGGGGAGCGGCCCCGATTGGGGCTCGTCCAGCCCCGCGCCGCGTTCGCCCGAGGCCACCCCCGATCCCGCGTATCGCCCGGCACAGGAGCGCCCAGCTGGGGCGGGCGACGAACCGCCCGCAGGCGATCGATCCGGGCGTCCCGCGAGTGACCGTCCCTCGAACGAGCGTCCCGAGGCCCCCGCGCAGTTCCGCCCCGAACGCTTCGAGCGTCCCGAGGCCCCCGCGCAACGGCCGTCTCGGGAACGTCCCGACGCGCGCAGCCACGAACCGGCGCGCCGCGAGGCATCCAACCAGCAGAGCGCGCGCCGCGAGGCTCCCACTGCCCACGCCCCCGGCGGACGCGAGGCCGACATGCTGCGCGGACGCTGGAACGAAGTCGTGGAACGCCTGTCCTCCATCAGCCGCGTGACGTGGTCGATGGTCGGCGGTAACGCCCAGCTCGGAGCCGTTGACGGCTCCACCGTCGTCCTGCTCTTTCCCGTCGAAGCGATGGTCAACGCCTTCTCGCGCGGCCCGCGCGGTGCAGACGTCGAAAAGGCCATCCGTGAGGTCACCGGCCTGACCGTCACCGTGTCTGCCCAGGTGGGGCAGGCCTCGGGCGGATCAGCGACGACCGGCCCGTCGGCCCCCGCATCGCATTCCAGCGGCCGCCCCGCGCAGTCACAGCCCGGTGGCTGGGTCTCGGAGCCGCCCCCTTTTGATGAGGCCGCCGCGCAGGCGGCATACCACGACGAACCCGCTCCGGAGCCCGAGGACGATGGGTGGCCCGAGCCTGCGCGCGCACCCAAGCCAGTGCGCGGAGCCAAGCCAGTGCGCGGAGCCAAGCCAGTGCGAGGACCCGAGCCCGTTCGCGCCCTCGAGTCGGACGATGACGGCGGCTGGCCCGAACCCGCCCGCGCGCCGCAACCCGCCCGCGCGCCGCAACCCGCCCGCGACGCGGTGCGCCCGCCCGCCCAGCAGGGAATCCGCGTGGCCCGCAACGGCCACGGTGACGCCCCTGCGCCGCGAGGCGGCGCGCGCGGAGGAACAGCCCTGGCAGGATGCGCCCGCCACCTACGGCGGCCCCACCTCGTACGAGAGCGGGTCGGCGCCCCAGAAGCCCGCCGCGCCCGGCGCCATGTCCGCCCAGCAGGAGCGCCCGGCCCTGCCCGAAAGGGCCGCCCGAGCCCTCGCCCAGGCGCCCGCCGCCGCCCAGGCACCCGCCGCAGACCAGCAGCGCGCCGGCTCCGCCGCGCCCTTGGCCCCGGCCGCGCCGCGCAAGCGCTCCTTCACAGTCTTCACCTACCCGGGCGACCCGGAAACCGCCGACCAACCCTCACCTGCACCCGCGCAGGCCGACAGCGTGGTCGATGCCCCGGCCTCGTCCCCAGTCTTTGACGACGCGCCCATCGAGCCCGCCGCCTACGCGCCCACCACGCCGACCGGCTGGGGCGACCCCGTCGTGATCCCCGGCGGAGCGTCCGTCTCCTTCGACGACGGCGCCGCCGAGTGGACCCCGCCCGAGGAGCCCGAGTCGGCACCCGAGGCGGCCCCGGCCGCGCAGGAATGGACGCCGCAGGCTCCCGCCCAGCGGGACGCGGGCCCCCAGGAATGGACGCCGCAGGCCTCGGTCCAGCAGACGCCCGCCTCGCAGACCCCGTCGTGGCTCGCCGCCGCGCCCGATCCGGCCGCTTCGGGCTCCTCGGCAACGCCGTCCACCACGGGCGCCCCGGCGACACCGGAATGGCAGGCTGCCTCGGAGTGGCCGACATCTGGCGAGGCCGTCCCCGCCCAGCCGGGCAACGACGCGCCTGTGACGGGGCGCGCCGCCGCGGAGGCCGCCCTGCGCGACAAGGCTCAGCGTTCACGGGACACGGGCGCGCCTCGCACCCACGCGGCCGACGACGATAGCGCCAGCATTGACGACGAAAACATTGAAAACTCGCAGAAGATCGGCCTGGCGGCGGTCCTGGAGATCCTCGGCGGACGCGTCATCGAGGAAAAGATGACCGAGGGAGGATACTGACATGTACGACGGCGCCCTGGCTGACCTCATCGACCAGTTCGGACAGCTGCCGGGTATCGGCCCGAAGTCCGCGCAGCGCATGGCGATGCACGTCCTGGACGCGGAGCCTGAGGATGTTGCGCGCCTCGTTGACGCGATCAACGCCGTGCGCGGGCGCGTGCGCCACTGCGACATCTGCGGCAACCTCACGGAAGAAGAGCAGTGCTCCATCTGCCGCGACGTGCGCCGCGACCCCAGCGCCATCTGCGTCGTCCAGGAGCCGAAGGACATCCAGGCGATCGAGGGCGCGCGCGTCTTCCGAGGCCGCTACCACGTCCTCGGCGGCGTTATCGACCCGATCCACGGCGTGGGGCCGGACCAGCTGAACATCGCTTCGCTCATGAGCCGCCTCGCGGACGGCACCGTCACCGAGGTCATCCTGGCGACCAACCCCAACGTCGAGGGCGAGGCCACGGCCGCGTACCTGGCGCGCATGCTCTCCACGATGGGCGTCGAAACCTCGCGCCTGGCGATGGGCCTGCCCATGGGCGGGGACCTGGAGTACGCGGACTCGGTGACGCTGGGCCGCGCCCTCGAGGGGGCGCCGCCGCCTCTGAGCCTTTATCGACGAGGCCGTGGCTGCCTCGCGCGTGTCGGTGCGCATAGCACCCGGCTGGGCGGCCCCCGAGCGGGCCTGACGTGCGATGTGTGCCGCCAAGCGTGTCGGCACGTCTTCACCGACTGACGTACGTGTGACACAATCGGAGGGGTAACGCCCCAGACATGAGGAGGCCATGATGGTGACCTACACGAGCGGCGGCACACCTCGCGTGCTTGTGGTCGACGACGAGGCCATGCTGGCGGACCTGCTCGCGCAGGCGCTCCGGCACGAAGGCTGGGAGACGGACACGGCGAAGGACGGGCTCGACGCGCTGGCGAAGGCCGCGAGCTTCCACCCCGACGTCGTGATCCTCGACGTGCAGATGCCGCGCATGGACGGCCTCGAAACGCTGGAGCGCCTGCGCGCCCGCGACCCCGAGCTGCCCGTCCTCTTCCTCACCGCCCGCGATGCGGTCGCGGATCGCGTGCAGGGCCTGCGCGCGGGAGCGGACGACTACGTGACCAAGCCCTTCGATCTGGACGAGGTCGCGGCCCGCGTCGAGGCGCTGCTGCGCCGCGCGGGGCGGACCCAGCAGAGTGTGTCGCCCGTCCTCACAGTCGCCGACCTGACCCTCGATCTGGAGTCGCACGATGTGCGCCGTGGCGGGGAAGACATCACGTTAACGAACACTGAGTTCGAGTTGCTCCGGTATCTCATGGAAAACGTTGGAATTGTGCTGTCGAAGCAGAAGATTCTGGACGCCGTGTGGAGCTACGACTTCGGCGGCCAGGTGAACGTCGTGGAACTCTACATCTCCTACCTGCGCAAGAAGATCGACGCCGATCGCCCGGCCCTCATCCGCACGGTGCGCGGGGCCGGCTACATCATGCGGGAACCCCAGTGAAGCGTCGGCCCTCCCTCGCCGGGCGCCTGTCGCGCGCGCTCGCCGCCTGCGTCGCGCTTGCCCTCATTGTCATGGTGGCGGCCTCCACGCTGGTCATGCGTTCGTGGATGCTGGCCAACGTGGACTCCGAGCTGCACCGCCTCTCCCAGCGCGCGGGCGAACACCTGGATGTCGAGGACGCGCCGGAGGATGGCGAGGACGAGGAGTACGGGGAGAGCGACGACGATGACGACGACGCCGCCCGCCCGCCCGCACAGCCCTCTGGGGCGCCGCGCCCCGGCGGGCCGGTCGTCCCCGGCGGGCCCAAGGGGCCGGGGTTTGGCGGTTCCGGCGTTGCCGAAGGCACCCTTCAGTACGTGAGCGAGGATGGGCAGGCGGCCGGTGCGGTTGTCTCCAACTTCTCGGTGACCTACCTGAATGAGCCCGCGTTGGAGATCCTGGCGCATGTGCCCACCGATGGCGCCCCACACACTGTGCACCTTAAAGAGTTGGGTACGTTCCGAGTGACTTCCCAGGTCGTCGATGACAAGACCGTTCTCGTCGGCGTGCAGATGGACAGAGTCGATGACGTGGTCCTGATGCTTGTCGCGGTCGAGGTCGGCCTGTCCCTCGTCGTCGCGATTGCCGCCGGGTTCGCCGGTCGGGCGTGGGTGCGACGCGAGCTGCGTCCCCTCGGTGTTGTGCGTGCAGCAGCCGCTGACATTGCGAGCCGCGATCTGGCCGACGATGCCGAGGAACTGGCACGCGTCGGCGAGGAGGCGACCTCGGGCCCCGTGGAGGTCGCCGACGTCGCGGGCGCCCTCAACTCGATGATCGACGCGGTCGAAGACGGCATGGAGCGCCGCGCCCGCAGCGAAGCAAAGCTGCGTCAATTCGTCGCCGACGCCTCGCACGAGCTGCGCACGCCGCTCGCCTCCGTGCAGGGGTACGCGCAGCTCGCGCGCCGCGACATTGACGAGGCCTCCCGCACCCAGGCCCTCGAGCGCATCTCCTCGGAGGGGGGCGCGCATGGCATCCCTCGTGGAGGAGATGCTGACCCTGGCGCGCCTGGATGGAAACAGAATGCTCAAGCGGGACACAATCGACGTTATCCCGCTGATACTGGACGCCCTGTCCGACGCGCACGTGGTCGCCCCCGACCACGCGTGGGAGCTCGGCAACGCCGCGGACATTCCCGTCCTCGGCGACGAGGCCGCGCTGCGCCAGATCCTCACGAACCTCCTCGCCAACGCCCGCGTACACACGCCCGCGGGAACCCGCGTCGTCGTCTCGCTGACCCGGAGCGACGACGAGGCCGTGGCCGCCTCCGCTGCTCCCCGCGGCTGCGCGAAGGGGCAGGGGAAAGCGGAGGGCGCCCCGGCCTCGTCGATGGTGACGATCCGCGTCGCGGACGACGGGCCGGGCATCCCCGCCGAGATCCGCGACCGCGTGTTTGACCGTTTCGTGCGCGGTGACTCCTCGCGCACGCGCGACGGGCGCGGCTCCTCGGGCTTGGGTATGTCGATCGTCGAGTCGCTGGCTCGCGCGATGGGCGGGGCGGTGCGCCTGGCCGACAGTGAGAAGGGGACCGTCATCGAGGTGATGCTGCCCGCGGCGTAAAGTGAGCGCGAGTGGGTGTGTACCGCCCGGCGTGCCCCGGCCTCGTGCCGCTTTCTGAAGAGTCGCGGGACGGAATCGAGTCGCCTGACTGGCCCCGACCTCGTCCGTTGTGTGTGCCCGCTCGCAGTCGCGCGTTCAATGTCACCCCCGTTTATCCGTTCATATACCGGAAGTTCCCAGCGGGATCGTACGAGCGCCGTAGGATTGAAACGGCGGCGTGTGCCGCCCGAATACGTGCAGACCTGCATATACCGATAGAAATGAGGGTCCAGTGGCACTGATCGTGCAAAAGTACGGCGGTTCTTCCGTCGCCGACACCGAGGCCATGAAGCGCGTCGCCCAGCGCATCGTGGACACGCACAACGCGGGACACCGCGTCATTGTCGTCGTATCGGCCATGGGCGACACGACCGACGACCTGCTCGACTCGGCGGCCGCTCTCACCGACAACCCGCCCGAGCGCGAGATGGACATCCTCTGTCCGCCGGCGAACGCATCTCCATGGCCCTGCTGGCGATGGCCGTCAACGAACTCGGCGTCGAAGCCCGCGCCTACACGGGCGCCCAGGCGGGCATCAAGACCGACAGCCACTTCGGCGCCGCCCAAATCATCGGCATGGTCCCCGAGCGTGTCGCCCGCGCTATCAAGGACGGCCAGGTCGCCATCGTCGCCGGCTTCCAGGGCATCTCCAAGGACGACGACGTGACCACGCTCGGCCGCGGAGGCTCCGACACGACCGCCGTCGCCCTCGCCGCAGCCCTCCACGCCGACGTGTGCGAAATCTACACGGACGTCGACGGCCTCTTCTCCGCCGACCCGCGCATCGTCCCCAAGGCCCACCGCCTGCGCACCCTCACCCAGGAAGAAACCCTGGAAATGGCCGCTCACGGCGCCAAGATCCTGCACCTGCGGGCCGTCGAATTCGCCCGCCGCTACGGGGTTCCCCTGCACGTGCGCTCCTCGTTCTCCGAAAGAACGGCACCTGGATCTCCGACGCCCCCGCAAACCCCGAACTCAAGGGCCTCGTGCCCGACGCCGCCCTCAAGTCCCCAGAGGAAAACGCCATGGAAAAGCCCGTCATCTCCGGCATCGCTCACGACCGCTCGCAGGACAAGATCACCGTCACCGACGTGCCGAACAGCCCCGGCGTCGCCGCCCGCGTGTTCGCCGTCGTCGCCGAGGTCGGCGCCAACATCGACATGATCGTCCAGAACCTGCCGATCTCCGACCCCACCAAGGCCAACATTACCTTCACCCTGCCCGAAGGCGACGCGCAGAAGGCCCTCGACGCCCTCGAAGCCCACCGCGACGAGATCGGCTTCAACGAGCTGCGCTACAACCCCAACATCGGCAAGCTCAGCCTCGTCGGCGTCGGCATGCGCACCAACCCCGGCGTCTCCGCGCGCCTCTTCTCCGCCCTGTCCGACGCGGGCATCAACATCGACCTGATCTCCACCTCCGAGATCCGCATCTCTGTCGTCACCCGCCTCGAGGACCTCGACCGCGCCGTGAAGGCAGTCCACACCGCCTTCGGCCTCGACGCCTCCGAAACCGAGGCCGTCGTCTACGGCGGCACCGGCCGCTGATCGTTCATCGACGAGGCCCGGGCCGGGCTCTGCGAGTCCGCGCGGTTCCGGTGCTCCCGGGAGTGCGCCCCGGCCTCGTCCCCATAGATTTCACCCAGCGTTCGCCCCGTCGTATGGGCGCGCGCACCAACACAAGGAGAACACCATGAGTGGATTCAATGTCGCCGTCGTCGGCGCCACCGGCCAGGTCGGTCGCGTCATGCGCACCCTGCTGGAGGAGCGGGGCTTCCCGGTCGAGACGATTCGCTTCTTCTCGTCCGCGCGCTCCGCGGGCACCACCCTGCCTTGGAAGGGGCAGGACATCGTCGTCGAGGACGTGGCGACGGCCGACTACTCCGGCATTGACATTGCCGTGTTCTCCGCGGGCGCCACCGCCTCGCGCGAGTACGCCCCCAAGTTCGCGGCCGCCGGCGCGGTCGTCGTCGACAACTCCTCCGCGTGGCGCAAGGACCCCGAGGTCCCGCTCGTCGTCTCCGAGGTCAACCCCGACGACGTCGACAACCGCCCCAAGGGCATCATCGCGAACCCCAACTGCACCACCATGGCCGCGATGCCCGTCCTCAAGCCCCTCGTGGACGCTGCGGGTGGTCTCACGCGTCTCTTCGTGTCCTCCTACCAGGCCGTCTCCGGGTCGGGCCGCGCCGGCGTCGCCGAGCTGACCAGCCAGATCGAGGCCGGTGCTGCGCAAGACCTGGCAGCGCTGGCCCTTGACGGCCGCGCCGTCACCCTGCCCGAGCCAGGCGTGTACGTCGCGCCCATCGCCTTCGACGTCGTGCCGCTCGCCGGCTCTATCGTCGACGACGGCTCCGAGGAGACCGACGAGGAGCAGAAGCTGCGCAACGAGTCGCGCCGCATCCTGCACACCCCGGACCTCGCCGTGTCCGGCACCTGCGTGCGCGTCCCCGTCTACACCGGCCACACCCTCACCATCCACGCCGAGTTCGTCGGCGACATCACGCCCGACCAGGCGCGTGCCCTGCTGTCCGAGGCTCCCGGTGTGCGCGTCGTCGACGTCCCGACCCCGCTCGAGGCCGCCGGCCGCGACGAGGTCCTCGTCGGCCGCATTCGCCAGGACCAGGCCGTCGAAGGCAACCGTGGCCTCGTCCTGGTCGTCTCCGGCGACAACCTGCGCAAGGGCGCTGCCCTGAACGCGGTCCAGGTCGCCGAGGTCGTGGCTGCGCGACTGCGCTGAGTGCTCGGCCTCTCGACTGTGTCGAGTGCGTGAACTAGTTGCGTGAACGCGCGGCGGCCCTCTCGGGCTGCCGCGCGTTTGCGTTGCATGGTTGCCGGGGTGCTTGGTTGCTTGTGGCTCTGCCTGACGTGTGGCTCTGCCTGACGTGTGGTGTTGCGTGTGGGTGGCTCTGCTTGACGTACAGCGTTGCGTGTGGCGCCGCTGGTGTTCTGGGCGCCTTCGGGCCCGGCCGCCCGCGAGATCGCCACACGCTTTGCTATCGCTCGGAGTGGTCGATCTCGAAGCCCGCCCGTGCCCTCCGGACCCTCCGGCGCCCTCCGCACCAGTGTGGCCTGATGCTGTAGTTCCCCGGAAATGTCGCACGTAATTCCCTTGCCTGTATTTCAAGATTTGAAATCACATCGTTGGAATTCTGCGGTTTTCTCGATACCTACAAAAAGTTAGGGTACCCAAATTACGTGCGACTTTTCTGGGGATCTTGGCCCGCCGCTCTCCACCAGCCCCCGGCCTGGCCCTCCGGGCTCTCCGGCGCCCTCCGCACCGGCGGCGTATGCAGTATTGCGGTTGTCGAGTAATGTTGCACGTAATTCCCTCGCGGTTATTTCATGATTTGAATTGTGATCGTTGGAATTGCAACGTTTTGAGGCTTTGTTGAAAGTTCAGGCAATCGAATTACGTGCGACTTTTCTGGGGGCTTGGCCCCGCCGCTGTCCACCAGCACCCGGCCTGGCCCTCCGGGCTCTCCGGCGCCCTCCACTCCGGTGGCGTGTGCAGTGCTGTGGTTCCCGAGCAATGTCGCATGCAATTCGGTCACCCGAACTATCAAAGCGTCCCCAAACCGTTGCAATTCCGACAATGTATTTCAATGCTTGAAAGGTATGCGTGGGGATTGCATGCGACTTTTGGTTAATTTCCGGTGGCGGTGGCGGTGACGGTGTGGGCGCGGGCCGGGCCTCGGCCTTCCGGTCTACGCCCCGCGCCTGGTGGGGGGAATTACTACCATAGAAGGTTTCTGTCGGCGTGTCGCCGGCGTGTCGGGGATCTATGGTAGTAATTCCCCCCGTTTGGCGGTGGGTGCGCCGGATACTGTGCTCAAACTGCAGACAACCTCGGCGAAAAACGCCGAAAATGGGGTGTTGTGGGCGAGGTGGACTCTGCTTTGAGCAGATGGGCTCTGACATGGCGCCTCCGCGGTAGGGGCCCGAATGCCAACGTGGTGTCCAAGTCGCCCACCTACGTCCCGCGCCTGGTGGAGGGAATTACTACCATAGAAGGTCTCTGTCGGCGTGTCGCCGGCGTGTCGGGGGTCTATGGTAGTAATTCCCCCCGTTTGGCGGTGGGTGCGCCGGATACTGTGCTCAAACTGCAGACAACCTCGGCGAAAAACGCCGAAAATGGGGTGTTGTGGGCGAGGTGGACTCTGCTTTGAGCAGATGGGCTCTGGCATGGCGCCTCCGCGCAGGTGTGCTGTTCCTGGTGTTGGTCCGCACCCCCACCTTTCGGCTTTGTAGCAACGAAAGACAGCCCAAAAACCAACACAACCTGGCCCATAAGCCGCATATTCGCAGGTGCAAGCGATACTTCGCGGGAATTGCCGCTCGCGCAGGGAGGTGGCATAACAAAACCGCCCGGCGCTCGGCCAGGCGGTGGAGCGGGCGACGGGAATCGAACCCGCCTCTGAAGCTTGGGAAGCTTCCATTCTACCGATGAACTACGCCCGCAATTCATCGTCCCAAAGGAATCGACCTGTCGATCATAGCCTCACGGCGGATGGGCGCGCAACCGGCGCGTCTCGCCCGACAATACGACATGCGCCCGCCGAATCGTTTTGGCCGCGCGCCCCGCAAGCCGGCCCGCCGCTCACTGTCGAGCGCCAGGTCCAGCGTGCTCACCCGCCCGCGCGCCGCTCGCCCCTCCCGCCGAGTCCCTGCCCGCGACCGTCCGCTCCCGTCAGGAGGTGCCCGGCGCGGATACACTGAGGGTCGTGTGACCGATTGGAGGGCCCATGCCTCGTCCCGTGGTGGCAGCAGCCATCGTTGACTCGTTGGAGAATCCGACCGTGCTGCTCGCCTGTTCGCGCGCGTACCCGGAGGAGCTGCGCGGCCTGTTCGAGCTACCCGGCGGCAAGATCGAGGATGGCGAGGACGCGGTGGGCGCGCTGGAGCGCGAGATTTCAGAGGAGCTTGGCGCGCGCCTGACGATCGGTGAGCGCGTGTGCCCCGATGGTGGTCTGTGGTGGCCGATTGTGGGCGGGCGAGTGATGGGTGTGTGGCTCGCTGAGGTTGCTCCGGGCTCGTCGGCTCCGCGCGCGGGCGCCTCGCACCTGGAGGCCCGGTGGGTGCCCATTGCTGACCTGGCGGACTTGGCGTGGATCGCCGCCGACCTTCCTATCGTCGAGGCCGTGGTTGCGCACTGTGGCCGATGATGCCTCGTGCGGCGGGCTCGGTCGGTGTGGCGGGCGGGTCCAGGAGTGTGCGGAGGTCACCCGGCCTCGGGCGGACGGGGCCAGGACAAACCCGGGCCAGCGTGCATGAGGTGAGGGTCGCTTTCCTATCATTTGACGACACATAGGGGCGAGGTGTCAGAATGAGCGCATGCCGAAGATTATTGGCGAGTCACTCGCCTCTCACCGCGAGCTGACTCGCACCCGCCTGTTTGAGGCGCTCGGGTCTCTCATGGCCGAGCAGTCCTTCGAGTCGATCACGATGAGCCAGATCGCCGAACGCGCCGGCGTGGGTCGCACCGCAGTCTACAACCACTTCGCGGACAAGGAAGTGCTCCTGCTCGCCTACATGCGCCAGGTGACCGAGGAATTCACGGCGGTGCTGACGCAGCGCCTCGCGGCTGAGCCCGATCCGCTCATGCGCCTGCGCCTCTATATTCGTTCGCACCTGCAGATGACGAGCCGCTACCACGTCAAGGCTGGTATGGGGTTGCGTCGCCAGATGTCGGGCCGAGGTGCCTCCCACCTGCATGATCATGCGGGGCTGGTGGGTGAAGTCCTCATTGGGATCCTTGACGAGGCCATGGATCGTCACCTGATCGTGGCTCAGAATACGCTGGGGGCGGTTCACCTGATCCACGCGACGCTTGCGGGCCAGCGCCTCCCCAAGGACGCGGCGCATCGTGAGTCGGCGCTGGTCCTCGTGGAGACCTTCATTTTGCGAGGCCTGGGCGCCTCGGAGGAGAACGTGCGTCACGTCACCGCTTCGCCTCTCCCGTTGTGGGAATAGCGGGCTCGCCGGGACCGTTGATTCAGACAGAACACAGGGGCCGCCCGGCCTCGACCAACTTGCCGGCCAGAGCGTCGGCGCTACAAGGAGAGATATGGCTACCGTTACTCTGACGCAGGAGAACTTCGAGCAGACCGTGTCGTCTAACGACATTGTTCTGGTTGATTTCTGGGCGACCTGGTGTGGCCCGTGCCGCCAGTTTGGCCCCGTCTTCGAGGCGGCTTCCGAGAAGTACCCGGACGTTGTTTTCGGCAAGATTGACACGGATGACCAGCAGCAGCTGGCGATGGCCGCTCAGATCACGTCGATCCCGACACTGATGGCCTTCCGTGATGGCATTGCGGTCTTCCGTCAGTCCGGCGCTCTGCCGCTGTCCGCTCTGGAGGACCTGGTTTCGCAGATCCAGAACCTGGACATGGACGACGTGCGAAAGAAGATCGCCGAGGCCGACCAGGCCGAGTGATCGCGTCATAGCTGATGACGGGCCCCGAGGCGTGCGCCTCGGGGCCCGTTGTTATGTCCTATCACCCTTGTGTGTGCTCACAGTGCAGTCCACGTCGCCCACATCACCCCTTTTTGGCATTATTCGCCGAGGTGGTCTGCACTTTGGGCGCGGTGTCCATCGCTCGCGCGTGTAAATGGGGGGAATTGCAACCATAGGCCTCCGACACGCCGGCGACACGCCGACAGAGATCTTCTATGGTTGCAATTCCCCCCAATCGCGCAGGCGTGGGTCGGGCTGTGTGGGTGAGGCGGCAGGTGGCGCTAGCGTGCGCGGTGTGTGCCGCTGGCGGCTGGGTCGGGCTGTGTGGGTGAGGCGGCAGGTGGCGCTAGCGTGCGTGGTGTGTGCCGCTGGCGGCTGGGTCGGGCTGTGTGGGCGAGGCGACGTGACTCTCTCGGGCGTGGCCGGTGCTTGGTCGACCTTCGGGCGGGGTGTGCTCGACCCTCGGCCGGGGTTTGCTAGCGACTCGGGCGGCAGGTGATGAACTCACGGTCCGCGTGGTCGCCGACCATGAACGAGTACTCGCCGACGATCTCGAAGCCGTGGCGTGCGTAGAAACGCTGCGCGCCGTAATTCTCGCTCCACACGCCGATCCACAGGGTGCGCGGCCCCTCACGCTCGAGCCACTCCAGCGCGGTGCGCAGCAGGAGGGTTCCGCGGCCCCCGCCCTGGTACCCGCGCAGGATGTACAGCCGCTGGATTTCCCCGTCGCCGGGCGCGACGTCGGGGTGGGGCAGGTGCGCCGGGCACGCGGTCACGTATCCGATGGGGGAGCGCTCGGGGGACGAGGCCTGGGTGCCTTCCCCGGCCCGCGCGGTATCGGGACCGGCGGCGTCGTGGCGCTCGTTCGCGTTGATGGTGGAGGGGGAACCGGAGGACATGTGAGCGAGGGACCCGGCCTCGTCCTCCTGGGAGGGGGAACCGGGTGCATCTTCGAAGAGGAGCCAGGTTGCGTACTCAGGGTCCTCCAGTTCGGCGCGAAGGACGGCGGGGGAGTAGGCCTGGTCGAGGAAGGCTGTCAAGTCTTCCGCCGTGTAGAGGTGACCGAAGGTTTGGGTGAAGCACTCGCGGGCGAGCGCGGACAGGACGGGTGCGTCGTCGGGCGTGGCGCGGCGGATCATGGTGTCCTCTCGGTCGGGGTACCCCCATCGTAGGCAGGAGGTTGCGGGCGCGCTCCCATTGCCGAGGCGTCGGCTAGCTGTCCGCCCTGTCGGCCGTGACCGCCGGGCTGGAAGGGCTTGCGAGCTTGCCGGTCTGGCAGGAAGTCCTCGCCCCGGCGCAGGCAAGGTGGCAGCCGCTGTCGGCCACGCCCCAGACGCTCCCGTCAAGCCGCCCCGAGGCTCCCCTGATTGTTCCCTGACACGATGTGTCAACCCTTGCTCTGCAAGTGATCCCTACCATACAATTGGCTGACTGGCGCACATCGAAGGAGACGGACGTGGCACGTAAGACCCGCACCGCGCAGGTGCTCGATATTGTCAAGGCGCTCGCGTGGGTCGTTATCGCGGTGTCCCTGGTGAAGTTCGCCTTCTTTCCCGCGGCGGCCGAAGAACAGACGAGCGACGGAATGGACCCGGGCGGCACGTTTGGGCAGATGACGATCCCGGTGGGCCGGGCGGACATCACGAACACCGTGAGTCTGACGGGTACGATCCAGGCGGACGAGCCCGTCAACGCTCGCGCGACGCTGGACGGCGCGGTCGTGCGCGTCTACGTCAACGACGGTGACACGGTCGCCAAGGGTGACGCTCTCATCCAGATTCGCAAGGAAATCCCCGGCGAACCAAGGCAGGTCACCGACGAGGACGGTAACGTCACGACGGAAATCGGACAGCCGACCTATAAATACGAGACGGTTGCTGCCCCCGGCGACGGCAGGGTGTCGACGAGTGTTCTGGTAGGGCAGCAGTTCGCGATCGGTGACACGGTTGCGTCGGTCGCACCCTCCACGTTCTCGGCTGTCGCAGCCCTGAGCGCCGACCAGATGTATCGCCTCCAGGAGGCCCCTTCCACCGCGACCGTCACCATCAAGAACGGCCCGGCGCCCTTCGAGTGCTCCGACGTCAAGCTCGTCAGCCCGACCGGCAAGACGCAGGATCCCAAGAACCCGGGGGCCTCGGATAACTCGGCCACGGCCTCGACGGACTTGAAGGCTCGCTGCGCGATTCCCTCCGACCAGACGGTGTTCGCGGGCCTGCAGGTCAGTATCGAGATGACGACGGGCTCGGCCACGGGCGTGCTCGCCGTTCCGGTCTCCGCGGTTGAGGGCCGCTACCAGACCGGCACCGTCTACGTGCCGACCTCCGACCCGGCCAACCCGGAGAAGCGCTCGGTGACTCTGGGTCTGACGGACGGCAAGATGGTCGAGGTCAAGGACGGCCTGGAGGAGGGTGAGGAGATCCTCGAATTCACCCGACCGCGACGAAGGATAACCAGGACGATCCCTACGGCCCGGGCCCCGGAGCTGGGATGGACGGCGGGGCCATGGACGGAGCCGCGGACGCGTCCGACGGGACGGGCGCGCGATGAGCCTGGTGTGCCTGCGGGGCGTGACCCGAACGGTCACCCTGCCTGACGGCGAGGACCTGCATATTCTGCGTGGTGTCAATCTGGACGTCGCGGCGGGAGAACATGTCTCGATCGTCGGCCGGTCGGGCACGGGTAAATCGACGATGCTCAACATCATCGGCCTGCTGGATACCCCCACGTCGGGCACCTACGAGCTGGACGGCGTGGACACGACGCGCCTGAGCGAGGGGCGTCGCGCCCGCATGCGGGGGGCGGATTTCGGCTTCGTCTTCCAGCAATTCAACATTTTCGCGGCGCGCACGGCCGCCGAAAACGTCGAGGTACCCCTCATGTACGCGTCGGGTGCGCAGCTGCTGCGCAGGCGCGCGATCGCTTTGGACATGCTGGAGCGCGTGGGCCTTGGGGACCGCGCGGACTCTCACCCGGGTGAGATGAGCGGCGGCGAGCAGCAGCGCATCGCGATCGCCCGCGCCCTCGTGCGCCGCCCGCGCGTGATCCTCGCCGACGAGCCGACCGGCGCCCTCGATCCAGACACGGGCCGCGCGGTCATGGCCCTCCTGGAGGAGGTCGCCCGCGAATCCGACTCGGCGCTCATCGTCATCACGCACGATATGGCCGTCGCCGCCCGCGCCTCGCGCGCCTACGAACTGTATGACGGTGTCCTCCACGAGGTCGCCGATCCCTCCGCCCTGATCCAGCGCGCGGAGGCTGGGCACATCGAGCCCGCCGGGACCGAGATCAGCGGCAACGTGTCTAGTGTCGCCGCGCCCGCCGACCTCGAGCCCGCCCGCTTTGGGGACGAGGCCGTGGCCGCCTCCGCTCTCGTCTCTCCTCCTCCGTCGCCTCCCGCGCAGGTCCGTGCACCGGATCCGGGTGCTCCTCGCGCGGCGAGTGGGACGGTCAGCGGGACGGTCAGCGGGACGGTCAGTGACGCGGCAAGCGGGGCGGAAAGTGGGGCGTCGGCGCGTGCGCAGGCCTCTCGGATCCCGGTCCCGCCGCAGGCCGAGGCCCCCTTGGCCGAGGTGGTCGGCGCGGGTGAGGAGGATGCATCGTGAACGCTGTGAGCCAGGTCGTGGGAGCCCTCATCGAGGCGTGGGGCGAGGTGAAGGTCCAGAAGGCCCGCGTGGTCCTCTCCCTCGTGGGAGTGGTTGCCGCGGTGGCCGCCATGACGGTCGTCATCGCGCTGGGCGACCTGATCTTGCAATCCTCGCGGGAATTGGCCGAGCTTTACGAGGGGCGCTCGGTGACGCTGCGCCTCGCTCCGGAACAATCATCGGCCAGCCAGGGAGGCCCCTCGAATGGTGGACCCTCCCAGGAGGGCGGAACCGGGGAGGGCGCCCAGGCCTCGTCGAGTGTCGCGCGACCCGACGAGAAGGACCCGGTGAGCGACGCGATGACGACGCTCGCGGACCGACACGACATCCGCTACTGGTCGCGCCTGTCCAGCTCGGGCGGCGAGATCGTCGAGGTCCGCCAGGCCCGCACGTCCGGGCAATTCCGCGGCTACCCGGTGGTGCGCACGCAGGATATGTTCAACGACGTCACGATCCAGTCGGTGGACCCCTCATATGAGGTGATTTTCCGCACCCGCATGCTCGCCGGGCGCTGGGTGGCCGCGAGCGACGCGGACCAGCGCTTGACCCCCGTCGTCATCTCCGAGGTCCTGTGGAATCAGCTGGGACGCGCCCCCATCGACCAGGTCCCCATCGTCCTACACACCACCGACGGCACCGCGCTGCGCGTCGTCGGCGTCACGAAAGCGAAGAGCCGCTTCGACATGCCGACCCTCTACGTGCACTATGACGCGGCGCGTGCCGCCCTGCCGCAGATGGGGCAGCCCACGATGATCGCGTGGGTCGGCCCCGAGGATGCCGAGCAGGCGCGCACGGTGCTGCCGCGTGCCCTGGCCTCGATCCTTGGTGACGGATGGCGCGTGAGCGTCACCGGCGGCGAGCACCAGGACACGGGCGAGGAGCAGCTGGGGACGATCTCCCGCGTCATCATGATTATCGGAGGCATTATCGTCTTTCTCGGTGCGCTCGGCCTCCTCAACGTCGCGATCGTGACCGTGCGCCAGCGCGTGCGCGAAATCGGTATCCGCCGCGCCGTCGGCGCCTCCGCCGCGCGCGTCTTCTGCGCTGTCTTCATGGAGTCGGTGGTCGCGACCTTCGTCGCTGGCGTCATCGGCGTGGGGATCGCGGTCGTCGTTGTGCGTTTCTTGCCGCTCGAATCGATGGGAATCGCCCTCAGTGAGACACCGGCCTTCCCTGCCGGCGCGGCCATCGCGGGCGTCGCCATCTCCACGAGTATCGGTGCTCTGTGCGGCATCATCCCGGCGCTCGCGGCCGTGCGCATCAAGCCAATCGACGCGATTAGGTATTAGTAGTCGCCGAGGCCGTGGCTGGTGTCCCGATGTCGCGTGGGTTCGCGGTCGGGGAGTGGGCCTCGTCCGTGGTGGGCGAGTGGGAGGTTGGCGTCCCGTGTGGTGTCGCGGTGTCGCGTCCGGGTCAGCGGGGAAGCGTCACTCGCTTGGTGTCCTCGTTGAAGACGATCATGCCTTCCTTGAGGAGAGCGCGGTAGACGCGGGTGGGCTGGTAGCGGTCGCCGCCGTCGAGGCGGGCGGCGTCGAGGACTCGGCGCTTCGTCAGGCCCTCCCTACCTTCGAAGTGCGCGGCGCGCAGTGCCTTCATGATGCGGCCGCGGGCCTGGCGGTCGGTGCCCGTGTAGGGCTGGGGCGTGGGGCGCTTCTCATCCTTGGGGAATCCGGCGGTGGCCCACGCGCAGTGTTTGTGCATGATGCATTCATCACAGCTGGGGGGAGAGCTGGGTGCAGACGAGGGCCCCGAACTCCATGAGAGACAAACTGACCTCCGCGGCGAGGTGCCCATCTGTTGGGAGCAGGGTTGCGGTGCGCGCGGTTTCTGATTTGGAGGGCGTTGAGCGGGGAGGGAACTCCCGGCCGTCGAGAAATCTGACCAGCACTCTACGGACGTTCGTGTCCAGAACTGGGACACGGATTCCGTGGCGGAAGGCGAGCAGCGCGCTGGCTGTGTACGTGCCCACGCCCGGCAGAAGAGTCAGCTCTTTCATGGTGAGGGGCACCTGACCGCCGTGTTTCTCGACGATGGTGCCCGCACAGTTTTTGAGGCGCAGCGCGCGTGACGGATAGCCCAGATTTGCCCAGGCTACAATGATATCCGCGGAGGATGCGTCGGCCAGGTCTGCGGGTGTGGGCCATCGGTGCATCCATTCAATCCAGATTGGCTGCACGCGCGACACCGGGGTCTGTTGGCTCATGATCTCGAAAACGAGGGTGCCCCAGTCGGACACGTCGTCGTGTCGCATGGGCAGGTTGCGCTTGTTGGATGCGAACCAGCGGGGAAGGTCATGGAGCAGTGTCTGCGAGGCCTCGGCCGTTGGATTTATGAACACCCTGTCAGTGTAGAGAGAAGTTGTCTGATGCCTGCGCTCCCAGCGACCCAGTCTGTGAGGTGGAGCATAAAATTCGTTGACAGTTGTATAAACGGTAAAGGTCCGCTAGTCTGACCGTGCTCTCAGAAACGCCCCGCGCCTTGCGGGGTTCCATCAACAACAGGAGACATAATGTCCGCTCCTCAGCAGCCCGGTTACGGCCAGCCCGGCTTCAACGCCCCCGTCCAGGGCAAGTCCCGCATGACCACCGGCCTTCTCAACCTGTTCTTCGGTGGCGTCGGCGCCGGTGACTTCTACCTCGGTCACAAGCAGATGGGCATCATCAAGATCGCCGCCACCGTCGTCTACTGGATCCTGTCTGGCATTGCTGGCGCAACTGAGTCCGCCATCCTGGACATCCTCGTCGGCCTGGTCGGTCTTGCTTACGCCGCCTTCGTGATTGCCTGCATCGTCATGTCCTTCATGGGCAAGTGGATCTACGAGAAGGACGCCAACGGCGTTCCCACCGTCTGAGTTGTGCGAATGCGTCTGAACTGACGCGCACTCTGTGAGAGTGTGGGGCCCAGCTGATGCTGGGCCCCACACTTTTGTATCTAGCCCGGGGTGTGTCGGTCGAGCCAGTCGCTGATGGGTGAGCTGTTGTCGCGCTGCGCGTGTGAAGGCTGTGGGCGTATTGGCCGAGTGTCTCGCTGTTGCGAGGGCGTCGGCTTGCCGGGTGAAGTGTCTCGGGTTGCGCTGGCAGCTGGGCCCGAGGGCTGGCGTTGTTAGCCCCTTAATGCGCAGCTGGGCCCTATAGGTGGAGCGTGGGCGACCCCGCCCACACTGCCACCCATGGGGTTAACCTGCGCATCGAAGGGCGCGCACAGCCACTTCTCGGGCGATCGCTCCACCGATCAGAGGCGCACGGCTACCAGTCGGGCGAGCCTTGCCGCCAGACGTACCCGCGCGCGTCGCCGCAGGCGCAGCGGCGTGTCGCGCTGCGCGCGTGAAGGCATGGCACTCCTGCCCCTGACCCAGTTGACAAACAGTCTACGGGTGGATTCGGGGTGACGTCGGGGTGGTTGCGGGTACCGTGATGGGGGCGGTGCCGCTAGGATGTGGCAGTGCGGCCACACAAAGGCCACCCCACGACAATCGAAAGGCTTAGCCATGACGACGCCCGATCCCCTGGCCAACCCCATCAAGCCCGAGGACGATACCCAGGCCTCGATCCCCGCGCCTGAGGCGCCCAGCTTCCCCCAGGCCTCGGCCCCCTCCTTTGACGAGGCGACCGCCACCCCCGGTGCCACCACCTACGGCACCGCCTACGACCCCGCCGGCGCGGCGCCGGAGGCGCAGGCCCAGGACGCGCAGCAGCCCTACACTCAGCCCGCGTTCGGCCAGCCCCAGGACCCCCAGCAGGGCTACGCCCAGCCCGCGTTCGGCCAGCCCGCGTTCGGCCAGCCCGCCTTTGCTCAGGGTGTCTATGCGAACCCGCCCAAGCAGTGGATCATTGCCCTGCTTCTGGCGTTCTTCGTGGGCCCGCTGGGTTTCCATAACTTCTACCTGGGCTACAACAGCCGCGGCCTGATCCAGCTGCTTCTGTCCGTTATCGTCATCGGCCTGCCCATCACCGCCATCTGGGCGTTCATTGAGTTCATCATGATCATCATGCGTTCCGGCTCCTACGGCTGCGACGCCACGGGCCAGCCGCTGGTGTGACCTGGGGTGTTGTCGCGGCGCTGAGTATGCGACAATCAAAGTTATGCTGCTCAGTGACCGCGACATCAACGCCTCCCTGGATTCCGGCCGCATTCGGCTGGATCCTCTGGATCGTGACCTGGTCCAGCCGGCCAGTATCGACGTGAGGTTGGACCGGCTGTTCTGCCTTTTTGATAATCACCGCTACCCGGTGATCGACCCCGCGGCGGACCAGTCGGACCTGGCGCGCCAGGTGGACGTGGGGCCGGATCAGCCCTTCGTCTTGCACCCCGGTGAGTTCGTCCTGGGTGCCACGTACGAGCTGGTGACCCTCGGCGACGACATTGCCGCGCGCCTGGAAGGCAAGTCGTCGCTGGGGCGCCTCGGCCTTCTCACTCATTCCACCGCGGGCTTCATTGACCCCGGTTTCTCCGGTCATGTGACCCTGGAGCTGTCCAATGCGGCGACGATGCCGATCCTGCTCTACCCGGGCATGAAGATTGGGCAGCTGTGCTTCTTCGACCTGTCCTCCCCGGCTGAGCATCCCTACGGCTCGCAGGGTGCGGGTTCGCACTACCAGGGCCAGCGAGGCCCGACGCCCTCCCGGACTCACGAGCGTTTTACGCGCACCCGTATCGATCGGTGACATGATGACGTCTCATCCTCCTCTTCCGTCCAGGCGTGAGCGCATGCGTGCCGAGCGCGCGGCACGCGGTGCAGCGACCGAGTTAGCTGCGCCGCCCCCGCCGGAAGCGGCAGACCTGCCTCCGGCGGCGCCTCCGCCACCAGCACCTAGCGATCGTTCCCTGGCTGCTCCGCCTCCTCCCGAAGCGGGGGATATTCCGCCGACCGCGCCTCCTCCGCCGACGCCTCCGTCCGGTGTGCCCGCCCCGGGCGCGCAGGGGAGAGAGAATCAGTCCACGACGACGCGTACGGGCGTGATCACCGGCGTCGCCCTGCCGGGTATGACGCCGCGCCCCGACCAGGTCACCAACCGGGGCGACGAGCCGCCCCCCGCGCCCGTGAGGCGTTCCCTCAAGGAACGCATGGCGAGCGCGCGTCCCAGTTTCGCGGACCCGCTGCTCACGGCTGTGACGGGCAACCCGCTCACGCAGACGCACGCCTCGCTGGTGGGGATGACCACGACGGAGCACGCCTTCCAGATCGCGGCCGATGGTGAGGTCACGGGGGCCGAGGCCGCCGCGCCGATCGCCGCCGCCATCGAGGTGAGTGAACCCGCGGGTGTCATCGACCTGGACGAGGCGCTGAGTAATCACCTCCTCTTGGTGTCCGAGGCGGTGGATCCGGCCGAGCTGGAGGCCCTCGCGATCTCCATGTGGGACGATGCCAGCTGGATCGCCCCGGGTCGCCTGCGCTTGTCGTCCGAGGCTGAGCTTGAGGGCCCGTGGTCGCTCGATCAGCCGACGCGCGCCGAGCTGGGCACCCCGTCCATGCTGACGAACGCGTGGATCCTGCGCTGCCCGGCCTCGCGTGCGCAGGACAAGCCGAGCCCGGTGATGGGTGAGTGGGCGAAGGCGTTTCCCGAGGGGATGCCCATCGGTCTGGAGTACCTTGTCCTCGAGGCGTTGAACCGTATGGCGCGCCGCCTGGCCGGGGGTATGCGCATCGCGGGTAGCGGCTACGTCATGGTTCCCGACGCCGACTCGGCGGTGAACTTGACGGTGTACTCGCCGCGGTGGATTAATCCCGAGGACCTGCTGGCCGCGATGCGCGAGCGCGCCGGATTCGAGCAGATGAAGGACGCGCGCGACATCGTCCCCGACGTTCCCGAGGCTCCCGCGCTCAGCCCCGCGCAGGCCGCGCACATCGAGAAACTGAAGGCGGAGCTGGGGCCTGTTCGCGAGGACATCGCCTCTAAGATCGCCAAGGCTCGCGAGGAGCTGGAGGCCCAACGCAACGAGCCGCAGGTCGTCGACGGCTACGCGCTGATGAGCCCGATCGGTAACCGCTCCGACATGATGATCGAGGTCCACGCGGTCCCCACGCCCCCGCGCGTGCTGCGCTGGGAGCCGTGGACGACGGGCGCGATCATCGAATATCAGGTTCGTTGGCTGCCCGGCCTGACCCCGACGCCCGGCGCGTCCTCGATGAGCCGCACGGCTCGCCTGGAGCGCCTGCGCTCGACGCAGGACGTGGAGAAGGCCGCTGGCTTGATCGCGACGCTCGTGGGTGGCAACGTCATCGACGAGGATGGTTTCCTCGTCGGCTTGGCGGAGGTCACCGACGAGGAGGACGACGAGTAGCCACCTGTAGACGGCGCGTATCCCACCCGCTAGGGTGTCTGTGTTCGCACTCCAGCTCATACGAAAGGGCACACCATGAAGCTCTCTGCACGCAACCAGCTCCCCGGCACCGTCGTTGAGGTCTCTCAGGGCGCCGTGAACGGCATCGTCAAGATCGAGGTCGCCCCCGGCCTGGTCATCTCCTCGTCGATCACGAACGCCGCCATCGAGGAGCTCGGCCTGACCGTCGGCTCCAAGGCCGTCGCCGTCATCAAGGCCTCCAACGTTATCGTCGGCGTCGAGGACTGATCCTCTCATACGTAATAGTGCGGCCCCGCAGGTGTTCCTGCGGGGCCGCCCTTTTGTCTGCGGCGCTTGCGTGCGGTGCACACTGTGGGGTGCGCGCCGTGCGCGTGCGTTACTGCCCGCGCTTGACGGACTCCAGCAGCATGACGGCCACGTCGCGCACCTCGGGCAGCTTTCCGCTCGCGGTCGTCGACGAGGCCGGGGTGGCCTCGTTGGTCGCCCCGCCCTGGTCGGCGGCGTCGGCCGAGACGAAACCGGCGGACGTACCGGAGGCCGAGCCGAGCATCTGGGAACAGAACGGGCAGGCCGTCGCGACGACGTCCGCGCCCGTGGCCGCGGCCTCGACGATGCGGGCATCCGCGATGCGGGTCCCGCGCGTCTCCTCGAACCAGGCGTGCGCGCCGCCCGCGCCGCAGCACATCGCGCGGTCGCGGTTGCGCGGCATCTCGACGAGCTCCACGTTCGGCAGGGAGCCGACGAGCTCGCGCGGCGGCTCGTAGACGCGGTTGTGGCGGCCCAGGAAGCAGGCGTCGTGGTAGGTGACCTTCAGGGGCGCCCCGACCGAGGGAGCGTTGCCCGCGGAGTCAGCCCCGGCCTCGTCCGCGGTGTCCGTGCCCGCGGAGTCCGCAGAGGCAGCGGAAGCAGACGAGGCGGTGGGGGCCACCGGCGTGAGCAGGCCGTCGCGCACCAGCCGGTTGAGGAGCTGTGTGTGGTGGACGACGTCGAAGGAGCCGCCCAGCTCCGGGTACTCACCCGCGATCGTGTTGAAGCAGTGTGCGCAGGAGACGACGATCTTCTGGGGCTTGGCTTCTGTGAGCGTGTCGATCGCCTGGGCGGCCAACATCTGGAAGAGCGCCTCGTTGCCGGCGCGGCGGGCCGGGTCGCCCGTGCAGGATTCGCCCGAGCCGAGGACCGCGAAGGACACGCCCGCCGTGTGCAGCAGCTCGGCGACGGCGGCGCTGGTCTTCTTCGCCGTGTCGTCGTAGGCGCCCGCGCAGCCCACCCAGAACAGGTAGTCAACCTCGGAGGCGTCCTCGATGTCCTCGCCGACGACGGGGATGTCGAAGTCCAGCTTCTTCGCCCACTCCATGCGCTTGCGGGCGGGCTGGTTGTAGGGGTTCGCCTTGGATTCCATGCCGCGGAACGCGCGGCCCAGCTCGCGGGGGAACGCGCCCTCCATGAGGACCTGGTGGCGGCGCAGGTCGAGGATGTGGTCGATGTGCTCGATGTCGACGGGGCACTGCTCGACGCATGCACCGCAGTTCGTGCAGTCCCACAGGACCTCTTCGGAGACGACCTCGGGGACCAGGGGAGCGGTGACTGCGGAGACGCCCTCGGGGCCGGTCGCGCCCGACAGGGACAGGGCAGAGACCAGGTCGAAGGAGTGCGGCGAGGCCGGCACGCCCTTGTCGAGGAGGACCTCGCCGTCTTCCAGCTTCTGGTGGCCCTCCGCCTGCTCGACGATCTGCACATTGGAGGCAGACTCCATGTGGTCGCGCAGGCCCATGATGAGCAGCTTGGGGGAGAGAGGCTTCTGGGTGTTCCACGCGGGGCACAGCTCCTGGCAGCGGCCGCACTCGGTGCACGAGTACAGGTCCAGGCGGGCCTTCCACGAGAAGTCCTCGATCGTGCCCACACCGAGGACCGTGTCTTCGGGGACGTCGTCAAAGTCGTCCTCGCTGGTGACGGGCTTGCCGTCGATCAGCATGTGGTCGGCCGGTCCCAGGGACTTTGTGCCGTCGGCGTTGCGGCGCGTGTACAGGTTGAGGATCGCGACGAAGCGGTGCCAGGCGACGCCCATGCCGGTCTGGATGCCGACGACCGTCAGCCAGGCCATGGAGGTGAGGACCTTGAGGGCGCTGACCAGCACGATCGCGTTCGCCAGCGAGGCGGCCGAGGAGGAGGCGGCGGCCGCGAAGAGCGCGCCGAGCCAGGCGGTGAGCGGGAAGTGCAGGGCGGTCGCGTGGGCCTCGAGGCCCGGCGTGAGGCTGAACAGCGCGTATTCGAGGCCGCGCAGGGCCACGACGCACGCGCACACGATGAGGATCACCCACTCGACGAAGAGCGCCTGCCAGCGGGTCGAACCCAGGAAACGGGAGGCCAGGCCGCGCGGGGAAGAATCGCGCGGGTGGGGGCGGGTCAGGGACGAGGGCGGGGTGCCTTCCGGGTCGGCCGCAGCGGCAGCGCCGTCGGGATCGTCGTTGGACAGGGCCGCCTCCGCAGCGGTGCCGCGCCCGGCGCGCTGGCGAACGATCATCAGGAGGACGATGCCGATCAGGCCGCCCCACGCGAAGACCTCGGTGAGCCACTCCCACGGCGCGAAATGGCCGAGGAGGGGCAGCGTAAAGGTCTGGACGCGCAGCTGCGCGTAGCCCGTGACCAGCGTGAGGAAAAGGATCGGGAAGGAGACCATGACCAGCCAGTGGGCCGCCTTGATCCACGGGCGCCCCTTGAACTCGCGGTGGGTGAGGGCCGCGGAGACGACACCCCACGCTCGCTTGCTGACGGGGCCGAGGCGCCCCGGGTCGGGCGTGCCCGCCGAGACCGTGCGCCACATGTGGGTCAGGCCTCGCGCGAACGACAGGACGGCCAGGGCGCTCACCAGCAGGGCGAGTCCCCACATGATGGCGCTCAGCGTCGGATTGGCCACGTTTCCTCCTCAAGATTGCTGCACTCCATTGTGTCACCTCGACCACGAGGCGACCGAATTCCCAGGCAAAGCGTGCGCAATTACGCGCTGCGCGGTGGGGCTGGCCGAGCTTGCATGTGCTCACCACAACGTGGAAATGTGCCACGAGGAGGGAAAAAGTGTGGGAGAGTGAGAGCGTGCTTCCCGTCTCGCAGCCAGACATGACACTGTCCGACCAGGAAATCTTCGGAGACGATCACCCGCATGATCACTGCGGGGTCTTCGGAGTATGGGCCCCGGGCGAGGACGTTTCCCGCCTGACCTACTTCTCCCTCTACGCCTTGCAACACCGCGGCCAACAGAGCGCCGGTATTGCGACATCGAATGGCAAGCAGATCCTCGTGTATAAGGATCAGGGCCTCGTCTCGCAGGTGTTCTCCGAGCAGTCTTTGCAGGGCCTACGCGGCCACATCGCTCTGGGCCACGTCCGCTACGCGACGACCGGCGCGGACGTGTGGCGCAACGCCCAGCCGACGCTGGGCCCCACCCCTACGGGCACGCTCGCCCTGGCCCACAACGGCAACCTCACCAACACGGTCGAGCTGCGAGCGCTGGCCGTCGAGATCGCCGACGACGGCGAGGACTTCGAACGCGGCGCCTCCACCGACACCTCCCTCGTGACCGCGCTTTTGGGCATGGCCGACCGGATCCCGGGGCCGACCCCCTTCATCGCGTCTCCGTCCGTGACGCCTTCCGAGACCGATGGGGACGAGGCCGCCCCGGCCTCGTCGATCACCGATCCCGAGCCCGCGCCCCTCGTCGGCGCCGCCCTGAAGGTGCTGCCGCGCATCAAGGGCGCGTTCTCCCTGGTCTTCATGGACGAGAACACGCTGTACGCCGCGCGCGACCCGCACGGCTACCGCCCGCTCGTGCTCGGCCGCCTGGCCTCCGGCTGGGTTGTCGCCTCCGAGACCGCGGCCCTGGACCTGTGCGGCGCGACCTTCGTGCGCGAGGTCGAGCCCGGCGAGCTCATTTCGATTGACGCGTCGGGCGTGCACTCGCGCCGCTTCGCCGTGCGCCGCTCTAACACCTGCGTCTTCGAGTACGTGTACTTGGCCCGCCCCGACACGACGATCGGCGGGCGCAGGATCGTGGCCGCGCGCCACGAGATGGGCGCCGCCCTGGCGCGCGAGAACCCCATCGACGCGGACCTGGTGATCCCCACGCCCGACTCGGGCACGCCCGCCGCGATCGGCTACGCGCAGGAGTCCGGGATCCCCTTCGCCCAGGGCTTGGTCAAGAACGCGTACGTGGGCCGCACCTTCATCCAGCCCACGCAGTCCCTGCGTCAGCTGGGCATCCGACTGAAGCTCAACCCGTTGCGCGAGGTCATCGAAGGCAAGCGCCTGGTCGTCATCGACGACTCGATCGTGCGCGGTAACACGCAGCGCGCGCTCGTCAAGATGCTGCGCGAGGCCGGGGCTGCCGAGGTGCACATCCGCATCTCGTCCCCGCCGGTTGCGTGGCCGTGCTTCTTCGGTATCGATTTCCCGACGCGCGCCGAGCTCATCGCCTCGTCCATGAGCGTCGAGCAGGTCCGCGAACACCTGGGCGCCGACTCCCTGGCCTACCTGTCGATCGACGGGATGGTCGCGGCCACCGGACAGGGCAACTCCCTGTGCCTGGGCTGCTTCACCGGCGAATACCCCGAGACGATCCCCGCCGGGACGCCCGTGCCCGGAACCCCCGAAGCCACCCCCTGCTAACCTCCACGCCCGCGACGCAACCCCTGCGCCGCGGGCGTCGTTCTCAACCCGACCACCCAGACACGGCCTCGTCGAGCGCCATCCGCGAAAGGCACCACCCATGACCGACACCCCCCTGGACTACGCGACCGCCGGAGTTGACACGGCGGCGGGCGACCGCGCCGTCGAACTGATGAAGAGCGCGGTGGCCGCCACCCACGACTCCACCGTCCTGGGCGCGACCGGCGGATTCGCCGGCATGGTTGACGCGTCGGCCCTGCTGGGCATGGAGAAGCCGTTGCTCGCGACCTCCACGGACGGCGTGGGCACGAAGATCGCGATCGCGCAGGCCATGGACGTGCACGACACGATCGGCCAGGACCTGGTCGGCATGGTCGTCGACGACATCGTCGTGATCGGCGCGCGCCCGGTCCTCATGACCGACTACATCGCCTGCGGGCATGTCGTCCCCGAGCGCATCGCCGCCATCGTCACCGGCATCGCGCGCGCCTGCGAGGCCACGGGGACGCCCCTCATCGGCGGCGAGACCGCCGAGCACCCGGGCGTTATGGAGCCCGACGACTACGACATCGCGGGCGCCGCGACCGGCGTCGTGGACGCCTCCCAAGCTGCTGGGCCCCGAGCGCGTGACGGGCGGCGACGTCGTCATCGCCATGGCCTCGTCGGGCCTGCACTCCAACGGCTACTCGCTGGTGCGCTCCGTCGTCTCCCGCGTCGGCGCCTCGCTGGAGTCCCACGTGGCCGAGTTTGGCCGCACCCTCGGCGAGGAGCTCCTCGAACCCACCCGCCTGTACACGCGCCTGTGCCTGGACCTGGTCGAGCGCTTCGGCGTCGAGGGGATTCACACCTACTCGCACGTGACCGGCGGCGGCCTGGCCGCGAACCTGTCGCGCGTCCTGCCTGTCGGCGCGGTGGCGACCGTTGACCGCTCCACGTGGACCGTTCCCGCCGTGTTCGACTGGGTGCGCCGCGGCGGCGACGTCACCTGGGTCGGCATGGAGGACTCCCTGAACCTGGGCGTCGGCATGGTCGCCGTCGTGTCGGCCTCTGTGGCCTCCGAGGTCCTGGCCGCCATCAACGAGGCCGGGGTGGCCTCGTGGGTCCTGGGCTCCGTCACGACTCTTGGCACGGATGCGACCGTGGAGGGTTTCGGCCCGATCGACGACCTGAGCGCCGATTCGTCCGGCGTGCGCCTCATCTCCGGCACGAAGGGTGTCCAGGCGGGCGCCGTGCTCATGCACGGCGAGTACCGCGTCGGCTGACCCCGCCCGTCTGTCTGATCACAGTGAGGGGCCGAGGCCGGGGTGGCCTCGGCCCCTCACTCTCAGCGGGACTGCAGCGGAGCGCGGTCGACGAGCCTGGGCAACCGAGGCCTCGTCAAGGAGCGTACGCCCGCGTGGCCGGGCCCGGTCGCGCGACCTCCGAGAACGCGGGCGTCGGCTCACCCGGGCGCGCCAAATCGGCGGACCGGTGCCCGATCCGCCGGATGGCTGAGCCGTTACTTGGTGGAGGAACCACCCGTCCAGAAGGACTCATCGAGCTGCTTCGGGTCGATGTCGTCGTCCTCTGCCGGGATATCCGCGAAGTCGGCGTATTTCGAGTAGAGGTCGTCGTCGATTGCATCGTCCTCTTCGGGCTCGTCCACAGCGGTATTCGCCGTGTACGAGTCCTCATCCGCCAGCTCGCGCTGAAGTGCGTTTAGGTCGGTGTCGGGGCTGAAATACTTCAGCTTCCGAGCGACTTTCATCTGCTTAGCCTTTTGACGGCCGCGCCCCATGGCGTCGACCCCCTCCGCGTCGTTCGGGTCCGCATCAAGCGGTTCCCTGGGTGTTCAAAATGTTTCGTGGGACCATCATAGCTAAAGACGGGCCTTGACCTCACCTTGGATCAGCTTTTGCGCGAACAGCGTAGCGGCCCGTTGCGTACGGATGCGCGGAAGCCCGCGGAAAAGCGGCCCAGACGGCTCATTCGTGTGAACGCGGTTACTGGAGGTGGAACGCGTACAAACACGTACCCCTCGCGCGAGCATCATGCCCGGGCGAGGGGAACGTTAGGATGGGCCGAAGCGTCAGGCTTCCAGGGCCTCGTCGAGCTTCGCGAGCGCGGCGAGCGTCTGCTTGGTGGCCTCGCGGCCGATGCGGCGGGCGTGACGGCGGGCGCGGCGAGGCTTGCGGGTGGCCAGCAGAACCAGAACGCCGATAGCGCCCACGGTCGACAGGGCGACGATGGCGACCTTCTTGATGGCCTCCGCGTTGCCGCCGATCGCGTCCTGCAGGGTCAGCGACGCGGACTCCTTCAGAGACTCGAAGCGCACGGTCGCCTCTTCCTTCGCCTCCTGGGCGAGTGCGGCGGGCTGGACACGCGCGTACAGCTGATCGATCGTGGCGGCCAGCTCGGCGCGCTGACGCTCGAGGTCAGCCTGGATCTGTTCTTCGGTGCGCGGACCGGAGGGCGCGGCGGTGTGCTCGCCGACGGTCACGGTGCGAGGATCGACGGTGTTGCTCACTTGCCCAGTCCCTTCTGGATGGCTTCCTTCGTGGCGGCCACGGACGCGGCCGGATCCGGGCGGTGCTTCTGCGCGCTCTGGAGGGCGTTCTTACCGGCCAGGGCCAGCACCAGCACGATCACCAGCAGCAGGACGACGACAATCAGCGACGCCGCCCACGCCGGGAGCACGAGGGCCAGGAGGACCTCGATCGTGTGGAGGGTCCACCCCAGCAGGAAGAGAGCGAACACGGCGGCCGTCACGAGGAGGCCGGCGCCCTTACCGCTCTTGGCAGCGAAAGCGCGCGCCTTCGTCTTGTTGAGCTCGATCTCATCGCGCACGATGCCCGACAGCTGGCTGGTGACCAGCGCGACGAGGCTGCCGATGCTGGGGCGTGCCTCGGGGGCGGGCGCAGCGTGCTGCGGCGCGTGCGGTGCGGGGGCCGCGGGCGGCGGGAACTGCCCGGGTTGGGGGATGGACTGGGTCATGGGGACTCCTGCGCGTGCGGGGGTAGCGAGGCAGCGCCTCGCAGGATAAACCTAGTCTCTCACGAAGGGAGGCGGCTCGCAGTGACCCGTACGCTACTCCTTCGGCGCGATCGAGCCCGGCAGATCCGACAGGATCTTGCGGGCGCGCACGACCAGGTCGGAGACCTCATCCTCGGCCAGTGCCGGGTCGTCGGCGTCAACCTCGGGGATGTTGCGCACCGACGCGTCCGAGCGGTCCTCGTCCGAGGCCTCGTCCGCGCCGATCGGCGCCATGAGCGCCGTCTCGTCCGCCGCGGCGTCCCCGGAGGAAAGCGCCTGTCCACCTGCGGCGACGCCGATCGAGCGGCGGACCGGGGCCGAGGAGGAAGCGGACGCGGAGGAGCCAGCCACGACCTCGTCGAAGGGGGAAGGGCCGATAGCGAGGAGAGCGCTGGTGTCCTCGGGGTTGGCCTCCAGGGCGGTCGCGATGATCGCGGGCGTCGGGGCAGGGGCGTCGAGGGACACTCGGCCGTTCGTGAGCAGAATCGCACGATCCGTGGACGCGGCAAGCTCCGGGGACGGCGTCGACACGACGACCGCGCAACCCGCGTTTGTCAGCGCCCGCAGGAGGGGCCCCAGCTCGGCGCGCGCCTCGGCGGGCAGGGAAACCGGATCCTCGATGAGGAAGACCTCGGCGCCGGACACGATCGCGCGGGCAATGAGCGCCTTGAAACGCTCCCATTCCGTCAGCTCAGAGGGGCGCAGGTCCACGCGCTGCGCCAGACCCGTCACCTGGAGGGAACCCACCAGGTTGTCCCAGTCCGCGATCGAACCCGTCGCCGACAGGGGAGCGAGGATGTTCTGGCGGATCGTCAGTGTCTCATCCAGCGGGGAATCCGTGCGGATCAGCGCCACCGAGCCGATGCGGCCCGCCAGACGCGCGGCCCACGAGCGCGACGGCGCCGCGACAATGCGCCGGCCTGCGGCTCCTCGAGACCCGCCAGGATCAGGAACAGGGCGCGGGCTCGGCGGCCCGTCGGGTCCAGGATGGCGCTCAGCGTGTGCGCGCGGAAGCCCATATCCACGTTCGCCAGCAGGACCGCACCCGTCGCGTGGTCCGTGTAGGTCAGGCCCAGGCCTGCGACCAGGACCTTGCCGCCGCCACCCTTCGCGGCGAAAGAACGGCGCGAACGATACCAGGGGCGCGGCTCGCTCATAGGCATCTGGGCGGAAGGCGGCGCGATCACGACCTCGCCCTGCGTGTGGCGAGGCGTCGGCCGCTGGTTCTGACTGTTCGATCCCTGCTGGTCGCGGATCGGTGAGGCAACCAGGACAACACCGTCCTGCGCACCGCCCATCGCCGAGGCCGAGGCCCCCTGGGCGGGCGCGTCAACCGCCGCAGCGGCGGTCGGCTCCGAGACGGCCTGCCCAGCGGCGGCCGGCTCCGGGACAGCCTGCCCAGCGGCAGCCGGCTCCGGGACAGCCTGCCCAGCGGCGGTCGTCAGGTCGGCCGCATCCCGGCCATCCGTACCCTGCAGGTTTTCACGCGAGTCGTTCGACATGCCCCTATTGTTTCAGGATCGTGTCGATTGTGCCGTAATGGCGCGCGGGAGTGGGGTAGTAGTGGGCTGGGGTGATGTTGCTCGAAAGATAGGGGTTATAGGACACTGCGTGTTGCTGGAAGGGTGGCTTTTCGCCTTGGTGGTGCGGGAAAGTCGGTATTTTAGTTGGTTGGGACCAACTATGAGGATGGACATATCGTGTTGCTGGAAGGGCGACTTTTCGGCTTTATCGCGCGGGAAAGTCGCTTTTTTAGTTGGTCGTGTTTGCCTCGTTCCTGTGAATACTGCATTGCGGGCCTGTGTGTGGTTGCCCCATGATCCGTCACGGTAGGACTTCATCTGGTCGTCAGCGCTGGTGGTGTAAACCCTGCTCACAACGCCTACGAAACGAGCAGCCCCGCCAGGCAAATCCACCTGACGGCGCCGACTGAGCAGCCAGGCCAAGAACTCATCAAGATGCTTGGCCGTGGAATTAATGCGGCTGACCTGGCTGATATTGCACAGGGAGCAGCGCCATCGCTGCGCCCCTGACGCTGAGTGCCCATACCTGGTCATCACTCGCCCGCACGCCGGGCATTTGGGGGTATTCATACCCCCACGATGAAACAACCACCTTCAATGTGGATTTTCCCGCACCAGCAAGCCGAAAAGTCGCTACAAAACCAACACGTTTTGTCCATCCTTCAAGTTGGCTCCCACCAACTTCAATACCGATTTTCCGGGTTATAGGGGTTATAGGACAAAACGTGTGGGTTGAGGGGTTAGTCCCAGGTGTTGTGGTAGGGGGTGGTGTGGTGGAGTTCGTTGAAGCAGATTGCGTCGCCCCAGCCGGGGATGGTGGCGGTGGCTTGGTGGTTTTGGCTGGCGTGGTACCAGGCGTTTTCGAGGGCTGCGTCGGTGGGCATGGTGGCCAGGATTGTTGCTGCTGGTTGCGGGTGGGCTGAGTGGGGGGAATTGCGACCATAGGGGTGTGACACGCCGGCGACACGCCGTGGCGGGGCGTCTATGGTAGTAAAACCCCCCGTTGGCACGGCTGGGCGGCTGTGTTCGGTCGTGGCTGGGCCTGCTGTGGTGGCGTGGCTGGCGGTTGTGGTTGGGCGCGTGAGGGGAATTGCGCAGGGCACGAGCTCAGTTGGTCCCAACCAACTTCAATACCGATTTTTCCGCACCAGCAAGCCGAAAAGTCACCACAAAACCAACACGTTTTGTCCTATAACCCGGAAAAGAAAGACACAGTGTGATACTCGTCTCAAGTATCGCTTCGTGCCCGAAAACCAAAAATCCCCGAAGCATGAGCTTCGGGGCTTGCTGGTGGCTCCGACCGGCGTCGATCCGGTGACCTTTCGATTTTCAGTCGAACGCTCTACCAACTGAGCTACAGAGCCAAGACCTGAACCGATTAGGTCTGGTCGGCGACCCCGACGGGACTTGAACCCGCGACCTCCGCCGTGACAGGGCGGCGCGCTAACCAACTGCGCTACGGGGCCTTACAATAGGTAAGACCTATTAAATTATGCCGTTCACAACTGCGACCGGCTGGTACCCCCAACGGGATTCGAACCCGTGTCGCCGCCGTGAAAGGGCGGTGTCTAGGCCGCTAGACGATGGGGGCCTGTTGGCCGTCGAACTGGCGTCCGAAGACGGGATATATCTTAGGCAGAGGTTCGTCGGTACGTCAAAACGAAATCGAGTGACGAGCGACACGTTACATGAAAATGTTGCAATTGTGCGGAATTCACAGGATTTCATCAGCTAGTCGTCCTACCCTTGATCCATGATTCTGTCACCAGTACTCGGTGCCCTCGCCCAAGCGTCCGATGCGCTCACGCTCGCCGCCGCGGATCCGCAATCCGGCGCAGAGGCAGCCGTCGACACCACCATCGACGTCACCCTCCTGTTCCTCGGGCCCATCATCGGAGCCTGCCTGGGCGTTGTCGCGTCGATCGTCCTGTCCGTCCTCGCACGCAGGGCACTTGCTAAGTCCGCCATGGCCTCGTCGATCCTGAACCGCGTGCGCCGCCCCGCCCACTTTGCGTTCGCGACGTGGGGAGCGTGGGTTGGCCTCGGCATTGCGCTCGTGAATCCGCGGCTGACGGATTGGGGTGGCGCCTCCGTCACGACGTTCCTCATGCACCTGCTCCTCATCGTGGGCCTGGCGTGCATGACGTGGATGGGCTACTCCGCCGCGTGGGTCTTCGAGGACGCAGCAAAGGCACGCCAAACATCCGACAACGGCCTCTCGCGCCGCTTCGAGACTCGCGCCCAGGTCCTGCGGCGCTTCGCCCAGGTGGTCATCGCCGTCGTGGGTACGATCGCCATCATCGGGACCTTCGACGCCGCGCGCCATGCCATGACGACCGTCCTTGCGTCCGCCGGTGTCATCTCGGTGATCTTCGGTCTCGCCGCGCAGCAGACCCTCGGTAACGTCGTCGCCGGCTTGCAGCTGGCCTTCACCGACGCGATCCGCGTGGGTGACGTCGTGGTCGCCGGCGATAAGAAGGAAACCGGCTCGGTCGAGGAGATCACGCTGTCCTACGTGGTCGTGCGCATCTGGGACGAGCGCCGCCTCATCATCCCCTGCCGCTACTTCACGCAGACCCCCTTCGAGAACTGGACGCGCCGCGCCGCCGCCCAGCTGGGCACGGTCGAACTCAAGCTTGACTGGTCCGCGCCCATGACGCTGATTCGCGCCAAGGTTGAAAAGCTCCTGGCCGCCACCGACCTGTGGGACGGGCGCACGTGGGGCGTGCAGATCACCGCCTCCGACGAGTACACGGTGACCGTGCGCGTGCTCGCGTCTGCGAAGAACTCGGGCGACCTCTCCGACCTGCGCGCCTACCTGCGCGAGCACCTCATCACGTGGATCGTCACTGAGGAGCCGTGGGCGCGCCCCGCCCAGCGCATCGAGCCTCTCCAGACCGTCGCCGTCGAGCAGGACATGAGTCGCGAGCGCATCGCGCGCCTGGCCGCTGAGCTCGCCGGGATCTCGGGCACGAACGAGGCCGTGGCTGCGACGGGCAGTTCGTCTGTTCTTCGTGGGGCCGAGGCGCGCGAGTCTGCGGGTGGCACCCTGGGTGGCGCGGCCGCCGCGGAAGGCGCCGCGGGAACCGTGCGCGAGCAGCCCAAGGATGCGGCGCACGCCGCGCGCATGGTGGCTGCCCGCCGCAAGGCCAAGCGTGCCCGTCGCCGCGCGATGGCCGACCGTCAGCGCGAACTGGCCGACGGCAAGGCGCCCGCGCCCGACGAGACGCAGGTGATTTCCAAGTCCGCACTACGCAAGATCATCGAGGCCGCCGGCAACAAGAATCCGCAGCTCACTCAGACCCTGACGGCCACGTCCATCGGCCGCGGTGAGCGCTTCTTCTCCGGCTCCGCCGATGCTGACGAACGCGCGGCCGCCCTGTCTGGCCCCGGCGAGGAGGTCTTCGCCGAGCGCGAGGCCCACTCCCGCCGCGTCAAGGAGCGCCACGAGGCTCGCAAGCGCCGCGCTGACGAGGCCTTGGATGACGAGGCGACCGCGGCTCTGGCCGCCGTCGGCGTCGAGCCCGTCGAGTTCGACCGCGACACCGAGGCTGTCGAGCAGGCTCAGAACGAGCGCACCGATGCTCAGGCCGAGGCTCCGGCCGAGGGGTCTGCTCCGGAGGCTCCCGTCGCCGTGCCTCCCGCCCCTGCGGCCGCAGGCGCTGGCGCTGCTGGTTCCGTTGCTACCGCTGCCGTGACCGCCGCGAACGCTGCTGCGCAAGCAGCCTCGGCTCCCGCTGAGGGCGCCGAGTCCGAGCCTGTCAAGGCTGAGCCCGCCTCCGAGGAGCAGGACAAGCCCGCCGAGAGCACGCCCGCCGAGAGCACGCCTGTCGAGACCGGCGAGGTCGAGGAGGCTGCGGCCCCCGTTTTCGTCGAGGACGTCGAGGCCTCGGATGCTGCCGCGGCGGATGCTGCCACGGCGGAATCTGTGGAGCAGGTCGAGCCTGCCCCGGAAACCGAGCCGATCGAGCCTGCCGTTGCTGATTCCGAGGAGCCTGTCAAGGCTGAGGATGCTGTCTGCGTGGAGCCCGAGGCTGAGGTTGTCGAGGCCTCGGATCCTGCCGAGGAGGAATCTGTGGAGCAGGTCGAGCCTGCCGCGGAAACCGAGCCGATCGAGCCTGCCGTTGCTGACTCCGATGAGCCTGTCAAGGCTGAGGATGCTGCCTGCGTGGAGCCCGAGGTTGAGGTTGTCGAGGCCTCGGATCCTGCCGAGGAGGAATCTGTGGAGCAGGTCGAGCCTGCCCCGGAAACCGAGCCGATCGAGCCTGCCGTTGCTGACTCCGATGAGGCTGACAAGCCGGAGGACGCGACGCCCGATGAACAGGCGACCGACGGTGCTCCAGAGCGTGAAACATTCGTGAAACAGGATGACCAGGAGCGCCCGACAGCGGAAACGGGCAACACGGGCACGGCGAACATGGTGTTTGCAGGCAGGCCTGCGCTCGTGCCGCCGCCCGCGCCGACCCCCGCGGAGATGGCCGCCTCGAACGATGGAGCTCCCGCGAATAAGCCGGAGGTCCAGGCGGCACCGGCAATGCCCGTGGCGCAGTCGGAGAAGCCCGAGGCTCCCGCAGCGCCGGCGCAGCCGGAAACACCCGTGGCGCAGCCGGAAACGGCGTCGACGCCCGAGGAGCACGAACAGCTGGATCAGTCGGAAGCCCTGGCAGCCCTGGAGCCTCCGGCAGTGCCCGCCCAGCAGGAGGAAGCCCCCGCCCAGCAGGAGGAAGCCCCTGCCCAGCACGAGGAAGCCGTCGCCCCGGAGGCAGCCCCGGAGCCGCCGCCAGCGCCTGCGCAGCAGGAGGAAACCCCTGTGGAGAGCTCGCCCGAACCCGCGCAGGAGGAGCAAACCCCCGACGAGCCGTCCATCCACCCCGGCTGGTACGCGGTCGCCGAAGAGGCGCGCCTCGAGGAGGAAATACGCCCGACGCCCAAGATGGCGCCGCCGCGCGTGTCCATCATGGACTTCTTCCCGGCGGTGGCCCCCACCGGCGCTGAAGCGGCTATGCTGCGTGCGGTCACGGGCCAGATGCCGGTTATCGGGGACCACAAGGAGGACGAGGAATCCGCCTCCACTGACGAGGCCGTGGTTTCCTCCCTTGCATCCGCCGGGTCGGGCGACTCCGCCAAGGCTGAGCCCGCCAAGGCTGAGCCAGCCAATGCTGAGCCCACGACGGCGAATAAGCGACCCGCCGCGTCGGACGAGATGACTTCCGTCATGCCGCGCGTCGAGCCTGCACAGGCGGTTGCCGCCAACAGTGAGAGCACGCAGGTGCTCCCGACGCTTGAGGAGCCTCCCGTGCCCGACGAGACCCTCGTGATGGCGACGGCCGAGCAGGTGCCCACCGCGACGCAAGCCGCGCAAAAGTCCTCTGTGGGGGAGGATGCTTCCAAGGAAAAGGCCGCCCAGAAGGAAACCTCTGCGGAGGTGCCCGGATCCAGCAAGGCCGTCGAACCCGCCAAGAGCGCCGAATCTGGCGAGGAAAAGTCCGAGAACGCTCCCGCGTCGAAGGGCTCGTCCAAGAAGGGCGGCTCGAAGAAGGGAACCAAGAAAAAGGGCTCGGGCAAGAAGCGTAAGTCTAAGAAAAAGTAACGCTTCTCTCCCCGCCGACATCGAGAGGTGAGCGGACCCCGCCAGGGGCCACGGCCTCGTCGATCAAACCGGCGAACCAACACCGCGCCGCCCGCGGCCGCACCCGCGAGTGCGCGCCCGCGGGCGGCGCGCGACAATGGAGGCATGAACGCCACTGATCCCGCCGCCCGCACCGATGCGGAATGGAAGAAACTCCTGAGCCCCATGCGCTACCACGTGCTGCGCGAGGCGGGCACCGAGCGCCCCTTCACGGGCGAGCTCCTGGACGAGTCGCGCGTCGGCACCTACTCGTGCGCGGCGTGCGGCTCGAAGCTTTTTGACTCGGACACCAAGTTCGACTCGTCGTGCGGGTGGCCCTCCTTCTTCCAGGCGCACGAGGGCGCCACGACCGAGCGCGTGGACATGAGCCACGGCATGATCCGCACCGAGGTGCGCTGCGCGACCTGCGATTCCCACCTCGGCCACGTCTTCCCCGACGCCCCCGGACAGCCCACAGGCATGCGTTACTGCATGAACTCGGCGGCGCTCACCTTCGCGCCCGCTTCGTGAGCGAGCGCCCCTCCGCGCCCGAGCGCACCTTGGTCGCCGACCGTATCCCGCCCCAGCTGTACATCGTCGGCTCGGGCCTCATCCAGTACGTGGGTGCGGCGCTAGCAGTCGTCGCTTTCGCCTCCGTCGAGCCGGCGTCGGTCGCGTGGTGGCGCGTCCTGACGGGCGCGCTCGTCCTCCTCGCGTGGAAGCGCCCGTGGCGCGGCGGCCTGACCCGCTCGGATCTGGCGATTTCCGCGCTGTTCGGCGTCATCGTGCTGGCCATGAACTCCTCGTTTTACGAGGCCATCGCCCGCCTGCCGCTGGGCACCGCCGTGTCCATCGAGTTCGTCGGCCCGGTCGCCGTCGCCGTTGTTCGAGGCCGTGGCTGGCGTCCGCGCGTCGCCGCGGTCCTTGCCTTTGCCGGGGTGGCCAGCATCGGCGGGCTCGCCCTGGATCTGTCGCAGCCGAGTGTGCGCGCGGGCCTGGCGTGGATTCTCCTGGCTGCCCTGGCGTGGGCGGCCTATATCGTGGTGGGGCAGCGGGCCTCGACGACTCGCGACGGGGTGACGAACCTGGCGCTTGGGTGCGCGTGGGGGTCTCTCTTCTTCGCGCCCATCCTCGGGCCGGGAGCGATGGCGGCCACGGCCTCGTGGGAGCTGATCGCTATCGTCATCGGCGTCGGCCTGCTGTCCACGGCGATTCCCTACAGCTTCGAGGCGCTCGCGATGCGCCGCCTGGCAGCGCCCACGTTTGCGCTGTTCGCCGCGATTCTCCCCGCGACGTCCGCGCTGGTCGGGGCCGTCATGCTCCGCCAGATCCCCGGCGTCTTCGAGCTGATCGGCCTGGTCCTGGTGTCGGCCGCGGTCTGGCTGGCCTCGCGCGAGTGAGGGCCAGTGGTGGGCGTTTTGCGGGTCGGGCAGCCTCATCCCAACGGATAGTCGTGGCCGGGCCATGAAAGATGGTGCCTTCCGCTGAATTCATCGCGATGAGGCGCCCGATCTGGATAGGTTGTGATGATCTGGATAGTTGTGACGATCTGGATAGGTTATTAACCTATCCAGATGCGCGTTACCTATCCAGAACATGCCGGTGCGCCGGGCGCGGGTGACGCCGCAACACGGTGGAGGGGTGCTGAAGCTCCTTAGTCGAGGCTGAGGTGGCGCGGTGTGTGCGTGCCGCCGCGGGCGATCACCCAGAAGGCGAACCACGCGCCGACCGAGCCCACGATCATGACGAGCACCATCGGCACGGCGCTGTCGCCGCCCGAGGTCGCCAGGGGAGCGGCGATGCCGTTCGCGATCGACTGGAATACGCCCATCACGGACGAGGCCGTCCCCGCGTGCTCGCGCGCCTCGCTCATGGCCTGCGCGCCCGAGTTGCCGAAAATAAACGCGTTCGCCGTCATGATGAGCGCGAAGCCCACGCACGTGAGGATCAGCGGCAGGTCGAGGAGGAACGTCGAGATCGCCAGCGTCACCACGCCGGTCGCCGCGATCGTGAGGCCGGCGATGATGAGTGTGCGTGGCGTGAAGTGGGAGATCAGGCGCACGTTGACCAGCGCGAAGCCGGTCGACAGCAGCGCGTTAAACGCAAACACCCACGCGAAAGCCATGGGGGACAGGCCCAGCGGCCCCTGCAGCACGTAGGTGGCGTTCGAGATGTAGCCGAACATGCAGAAGCTCGAGAAGGCGTTGACCAGCATGAAACCCACGAAGGGGCGGATGCGCACGACCAGGACGAGGCCGTGGAAGAACCGCGGAATACCGCCGGGGTGGCGGCGCTCCTCGGGCAGGGACTCGGGCACGACGAACCACGCGAGGGACGCCATGAGTAGCGTGAAGGCGGCGAGCGCCCAGAAGACGACCCTCCACGTCGCGTGCGTGATGATGAACGCGCCGAGGACCGGGGCGACCATCGGCGCGAAGCCGACGATCGCCTGGAGGAGACTCATCGCGCGAGCCAGCGTCTTGCCGTGGGCGACGTCGACGAGGATCGCGCGGCCCACCGAGGAGGCGATGCCGCCGCCGAGACCCTGGAAGACTCGGCCTACGAGGAGCACCCAGATGTTGGGTGTGAACACGCAGATCATGGAGCCGACGAGGGCGATAATGCCGCCCGCGACGATGGGGCGGCGGCGCCCGATCTGGTCCGAGATGGCGCCGCCAAGCACCTGGCCGGACGCGTAGCCCACGAAGAAGGTTGTGAGCGTGAAGCCGAGCATCGTCGAGTTTGTCGCCAGGTCCGCCGTGATCTGCGGGAACGCGGCCGAATACATGTCGGTCGCCATCGGCGGCACGGCGTTCTGCACGGCCAGCGTGATCAGCAGGGCAACCGTGAGCGCCCCGCCGACGATTCCGCCGTGGTCCCGGGTGTCGTTAGTCCTCATGATGCGATTGTGTACCCTTGGGGACGCTAAATAGACGAATCGGTCGATTATTTGACGCATCTCGCACGTTTGAGTCTCCCCACCTGCATGGATGTGCTGCCGATGGGGTCGTTCAGTTGGCGGTCAACCGGGTTTGAGCGGCACTCACCCGCTGGTGGTGCTCACTCCCCGTCTGTGCTCGCCTCCAGCGTGTCCGCCGCGGCCTCGCCAGTCGCGTTCGAGCTGGTCAGATCGCCGAGGCGCAGGTCTGTCAGGCGGTCGGCAAGAGGCGCCAGATCCGGGTGGGAAACCTTTTCAATCGCGGCAAGGCTGTGCGTAGAGAAGGAGGTGACCCCATAGAGTGCGCCGATGATAGATCCAGCAATCGCCGAGATGATGCCAGCTTCTCCTCCGAGAGCCACAGACTGGAAAGCGGAAAACCTGTCGGAGAACTGAACGCTGATGGCACAGGCAGCCGGAACCGACTGTGCTGGATCCACGGACGTACCAACGTGGTGACGTAATTGCTCGAAGGTGTCTTTCGCGAAGGTTTGATGAGGCTGATTGCTCTGCGGGTTTCGGCCAGCACATCTGCTCCAGGGACCTGGATGCCGCGTGGCGGGAGAGTGGCCACGACTTCGCAAGCTGCACGGAGCAGAGATCTTTCGTTGTTACCCCAGTCAAACTTCCAGTCCAGACCAAGTGACACAGTCGCGGCGACCAGTGCTGCCGCCTGGAACTCCTGGCATGTGAGGTCGTCGCTTCCGCAGGCCCGCCATACGGCATCAGCGAAGACTTCCGGATCAGTCGTCAAGGTCACGAGGCCGACAGGAATTGCCCGCAGAATGTAGCGAGAGCCCGCCAGCCAATCCCCGTCCTCGGCCCTGGCCTCGTCCGTGGGATCGGAGGGGGCCTCGCCTAGTAGTCGAGAGGCCGCCGCCAGGACTTCGCGCGTGATCTGCGTGATCGTCCCCGCGGGCGCACCGGGCATGGTGGGGTGCGCAGCGTCGGCGTCCACCAGCTGGTCGCGTCTGTTGTACAACTTTGTGATTTCTTCGGGGGACATGCCCCGGACGGGAAGGGCGACCGCGTCTGCCACGGCAACTCCCGCCAATGCTCCGTAGACACGGTTGCGCCGTCTCATGTAGTCGTCCCCGCGGTCCGTGAGGGTATCCGCCGCGGCCTCGATCTCCTCGCGCGTCGGGCATGAGGCAGCCCCCGGCATGGTCGAGGCCAGGGCACCCGCGCAATTCGCCAGAAGGATGCACCGCTCGAGGGTATAACCCAGGGCGAAACCGGCCGCGAGGACACCCATGGAGGTATGCAGCGCGCCGCGCAGATCAGTGGAGACAACCGTGGGGGCGGGGAATCGGGTGACCTCCCCGTCGGACGAATACTTCTCGTGCACCGCACGTGCGAGGTAGGACTCATGTGTCTGACCGCGGTTCAGCGCGTATTGATGGAAATCCGAGCGGACTTTGTACGCACCATGGCGAGGGTTATCCGTGCAATCGCCGGACGGCCTCTCGTAGGAGACGCTCCGGCAGAGGCTCTCCGCCGAGTCATACCCCACCATGATCAGGACGTTGTCGTTGGGAAGGGAACGCTGACGGACGTGTCCGTGCGACGCGTCGAGGACGACGCGCACGTGATCGGGCAAGTAGGCGAGTGCATGCTCGCACGCCGCCAGAACTGCCTTAGATTCAAATTCAATACCGCCATCGACGTACAGCACGTCTGAGGGGCCCAGAGTGCGAATGGCCTCGTCCCACGCATCTTCGGGCATATCCGTCATGACCGAGCTTATGCTCGCACCGTACTGTTTCACAGGTGGCGACAGGAAGCCGTTGTCACATCCTTCCACGCGGGGTCCAGCGTCGACGACCCCCTCGCGCGCCAAGGCCTCGGCGATGATCGAGGCCCGTGGGCCTGCCCGATCGGGCTGAGGGAGACGACCTCGACCCCCATGGCGCGGGCGGCGCACATTGCCGTGAAGGGCAGCGCGAGGTGGACATCCTCGCGGGTGGCCCACTCATTCTCGGTGGGCACGTCGTCCTCGGAATGGCCATCGAATCGGAGCAGAAGCTCGGTCATGAAGACGACGCGTCCAGCGGGTGCGTCGCCTCGGGCCGCGCCCAGAGGGGTGGGCGCGCTTTCGGCCTCAAAGGGGGCGTATCGGTTGAGGAGATCGGAATCGGGTTCCTCGAAAGAGGACGGCCCGCTCCTCGGTGGACGATCGGGAGCAAGCCCCGCCGCTCGACGGATCCACTCGAGGGGAGTGTGCACGGACAGCGTCAGGAGCTGGTCGGCGATCCCCAGCACGTCGATGTGAGAAACTCCCGCAACGGGGATGACGTCGAGGTTCCGCAGCGCGCTGTGCGTATCGCACACACCGGTCAACGCCGCGGAGACCGCATCGTACAGCGCGGGGTCACCACTCTCCTCGCGGAACGCTGGGGGCAATTCCTTCGCCCAGAGATAGAGGGCCCGGAAGAAGGCGAGGGGAATGATCCGGTGAGAGGGGGGAGATGTCGGCGAGCTTGACCATGAGGGTGCCCGTTCGCACTCGGACGAGAGGAGAGTACGAGTTTGCCGCGACGTTGAGGGCACGCTTGGTCGCAGTAAGGACATCGGTCCCCTCCTGGCGCTCTCCGCGTGGCTTCATCGCAGAAACGACATCAACGGCGTCGCACAGGGGGGGTGATGGGGGAGTTGTTCCGATTATTGATAAGCAGGGACACCGCTGCGGCGAGGAGCGCCGCAGACTGGAATTCGTTGCGATTCGTACATCCGCAGGCGACCCACACGGTCTCGGCCAAAGCCTCGGGGTCGATCGTTGACATCGCGATGCCGATGGGGACCGCGCACAAGAGTCGGTCGCGAGCGCTCCCGGCAGGGACGCTCCATTGACCCGAACGTATGGCGTATACGCTGCCCGGGCCTCGTCGCAGCTGGTTGGCGACGGTCAGTGCCGACCGCATCATGTCTGAGACCGTGCCCTCCGGCGAGCCGGACGCTGCCTCATTCGCTGCATCCGCGCGAACCATGCCGGCCAGTGCCCCGAGCGCGTAGGGAAGTCGTGGATCCATGTGTTCTCTCCTTCTCAGGCCAGGTCGCGTGCCAGCAATTCGTCGGCGGCCGCCTCGATGGCGTCTCGCGCGGACAATGAGGTGGGGGTCGCCAGGGCGGCCGCGCAATTGGCGAACAAAATCCCCCGCTCAGGCTGCATGCCGAGCGCGAAGGCCGCCGCTAGGGTGCCGGAGTGGACCCCTGAGGTCTGCAGGGCTTGTTTCAATGTCAACGAAGAGGCCGGGACGCGCGTGAGCGCAGGTCGGATAACTCGCTGATCGTCACGCGTGGGACGCGCGAAACACACCTCGCCACTATCTGCACGCACGGCGACGTGTCGTTCGGTCAACAGCGACAAGGCTGAGGCCTGATGCTCGAGCGGAGCCCTGTGGTCATAGAGGGGGGAGGAGTAGGGTCTCCCTGCTCTGAAATGCTGGAAGAACTCACTGTCATAGGCCCATCGTGAGGCACGCACCGAGATGATGAGGTTGTCGAGGGGGGAGACCTGGCACGAATCCCTCGTGCGAAGAAGCATCGAAGACAACGTGGGCGTGCTCAGGGAGCCACCGCACAGCTTCGCTCAGCGCATGTGCGTAACGCTCGTCGGCGAGGAGCGCCCCGTCGATGAATAGTACGTCCGAGGGACCCATTGCAGCGATAACTTCTGCCCACGTGCGGGCTGCATGATCAGGCAGAGCGATGTTCGTCGAAATGTTCAGGTCCGGGCCGTCCTCAGAGGAGGCACGCAGCCGGTATCGATTGTCGTCTCCTTCGAGGCGGGGACCGGCGTCAACGATGCCCTCAAGCTCCATGGCCTGTGAGATCAAGCCGGCGCTCGGACCCCGTCCGAGCGGGCACAGCGAGACGACCTGTACCCCCATACGCCGCGCCGCAACCAGTGCGCTGAAGGTGCCTCCCGGTGACTGTCCCAGGTCCCGTGCCCAGACATCACTACCGCGGTTTGGGTATTCCTCGGTGAGCATGTCGTGATCGATGAGGAGTTCACCGAGGAAGAGCACTCGGCCGGGCTTGGTCCTCCCGCGCAGGGCGCCGAGAGGAGCGGGAGGGGCGACGGGCTCGAAGGAGCTCTGTCGGGAGCGGAGGGAGGAGGCCAAGTCGATGAACGAAGCCCGGGCTGGGGGTACGCAAGACGAGATCTTCTTATCCGCGTCGGGGACATCGTCCGGGTAGGGTACGCGCTTTGAGAAGTATTGTTCTGCGAAGTGCGTCAATTTCCCTGAAAAGGCGGCGTCGACCCGCGCGGACCCGTAGGGTTCAAAGAAATCAGCACCCCGAACGGAACCGACCAAGGCGCCCATGAGGGCCATAATGGCGTGCTTTTGTGAGCCAAGGCGAAGAGGAGCAGAGAGAAGGCGACTGTCCTGATAGTGCGAGGCCAGAGCAAAGGCCAGAGGGATGAGCTGAGTGGCTGAAGCGGAGGCCCCGATCTGCTCAACCAAAAGGTCGATAGGGGAGTTGGCATGCTCGTTGATTCCGCACGCCGCGTTCAAAGCTCTGCGCGTTGTTGCCAGCACGTCTGGTTCCGGGCTCCATGAGCCATACGACTCCAAGGAGGCCGCAAGGTTGACGGACCGGATGAGCGTTTCCTCGACGCGGAAGTTCGCGCTGTCAATGCCCAGAGAGATTGCCGCCGCTACCAGGGCGGCCCCCTGAAACTCCTGACGTGTTATGTCGGAGAGCGCACAGTAGTCCCACACAGCGTTCGAGAATGTCTGGTGGTTGCCGGTCGGTGTCGCAATGCCTGCTTTGATGGCGGAGATGATCAGATCGTACGTTCGACTGCGGCTCCCGCTGAAGGACGCTTCGACGGGATTTCCGTTGGAATCGTCGGCTGTGAGCAGCGTGAGAATGCGTTCGCTGATACTTGTTGATTCCTCGATAGGATCACCGATTGTGTCTGCTGCGATCGCGTGGCCGAACGTCAGGCCTACCATTGCCCCGCAGGCCCGGTTGAAACGAAGATCCATCGGTCATCCCTCCTGTGCGGCCAGCGCGTCGGCGGCAGCTTCTATCTGGTCACGTGTCGGGGACGAGGCCGGGCCAACGACCGTCGACGCCAGAGCGCCCGCGCAGTTGGCGAGGAGAAGCGCCCTCTCCATGGGGATACCCTGCGCGAGGGAGGCCGCCAGGACACCGGAGTGCGCGTCCCCCCGCGCCGTTCGTGTCGATTGCCTCAACCCTCGGTGTCGGTATCGCTGTTACGCCATCGGTGGTGTTCACTGCCGGCTGTGCGGACATGCAAACATAGGCGCCCTGTGCGCCTGCGCGCACGAGAACGGGACGATGCAGCAGGCTGGCCATCGCACGCGCCGCTTCGCGAGGCTCACGGCAATGGTCACGAACGCTCGCCTCACCTCTCTGGTGAGCGATCTCCTGGGCCTCCCTATGGTTCATCGACACGATGACCCCGTCGGTGGGCAGTCCGTCCGGGATGCCGATCACGGGGGAGACGTCCAGGATGACACGCACACCCTCGGGCAGGGCGCGCAGCGCTGCTTCTGCGGCCTCCCGGTTCGCTGGGTGATCCATGAGGTAACCGTCGACGTAGAGCGCATCATGAGGGGTCATGGTTCGCGCAAAGTCCGCCCACGCGTTCGCGGGTGCCATCGTCTCGGCTCCCTTTGTGGAGATGAAGGTACGTTCGGCTCTGCGATCGATCAGAGCAACGCAGAAGCCGTTGTCCACCCCCCTCCACTCGGGGACCGGCGTCGACGATTCCTTCGCGCGCGAGGGCCTGCTCGATCAGCGAGGCGTTGGGGCCCTCGCCGATTGGACTGAGGGAGATGGCCTCGGCCCCCATGCGGCGTGCCGCCACGAGCGCGTTCAAACCGCCACCCACATGGGGTCCCTTGTCGGTCACCCACTTGGTGTAGGTTCCGTAGAACTCCGTCGTCATCGTGAATACACGGTCCACGAGGATCTGCCCCATGAGGACGACGCGGCCCGCAGGGTCCTTGCCGTTGGTGGTGGCGTGATCGCCGGGGTTATGCGGTCCTGTGGAGTCGTCGTCCCTTGTATTCTTGGAGACACATTCCCGCCGTTCGACGAGGCGCTCGGCCAGGGGGAGCCAAAGCCGGGCGGGAAACCTTCTCGATCATGGCAAGGTTGTGCGATGAGAAGTGTGTGCCCCCCCATGTTGCGCCGATGATGGATCCGGCAATCGCCGAGATGATACCTGCGTCTCCCCCAAGGGATACCGACTTGAAGGGAGAAAACACGTCGGCATAGCGTGCGACGAGGGCGAAGGCAGCCGGAACCGACTGAGTTGGATCTGCCGACGTGCCTATCTGATCGCGCAGGCGCTCGTGCATGTTGTCACGGAAGCTACGGACGACGTCGAGCGCCTTGCGCGCCGCCTGCAGCACGTCAGGATCGCTATTCGAGGAGCCACGCGGGGGAAGAGCCGCCACGTAGTTGATGGCTTCTTCCAGGTAGGAAGCGATGCCTGGGAGCCAGTAGTGTTTCTGTCAATGCCCAACGAGACCGCTGCGGCGACCAGAGCGGCCGCCTGGAACTCCTGCTCGGTGACGTTCTCGTTTCCACAGGCCTGCCACACGGCTTCCGCGAAGGCCTCGGGATCTGTCGTCACGGTCGCGATGCCCACCGGAATAGCGCGCAGGACGTAGCGAGAGCCTGCGAGCTCGTCACCCGTACGTGTTCCGGCATCGCCCTCGGGTGGGAAACCATCGTCCGAGAGCAGCGCCAACGATGACGACAGGACCTCGCGCGTGATCTCCGTGAGCGTCCCGGCGGGCGCGCCCGGCATGGTGGGGTGCGAGGCATCGGCGTCCATCAGCCTCCGTCGCGTCTTGTAGTGTCTCTCAATCTGTGTGGAGGACATGCCTCGGACGGGCAGCGCAACCGCGTCAGCCACGGCGACCCAGGCCAGCGCCTCGTAGGCGTGGGTGCGGCGCTCGAGCTCAACATCGTCTCGCTCTGTCAGGGTGCGAGCCGCGGCCTCGATCTGTTCGCGCGTGGGGCACGAGGACGGACCGGGCATCGTCGAGGCCAAGGCCCCCGCGCAGTTCGCAAGGACGATGCTTCGCTCTATTGCGTTCCCCTCAGCGAGGGCGGCCGCGAGGGTCCCCGTCCAGACGCTGTAAGACCCGTCGTGGTCGGTGGACACGACGGTGGGGGCTGGGAAACGGGTCCGTGGCTTGCTCACCTTGTCCGTCGCGTGCCGCGGTCGAGCGAGGAAGGACTCGTACGTGATCGTGCTGATGAGCGCGGAGCGCTCGAAGAGGGACAGGATGAAACTCGCGGCGTGATCGGGGACGCGGGAGGCGTCGTAGGCGGTGCGATCGGACATGAATCGCTCACCCAAACGCTGTACCGACCGCTGGTCCAGCACCGTCAGTACGCTATCGTTGCGAACATTACGCGGACCGATGAATGCTCCCGACATGTCTTGGATCACTCGCACGTGCTGGGGGAGGTGGGCCAGCGCGTGCTCGGCTGCTGCTAGAACAGGTGGATTGGTTTCGATCCCCGCGTCGATGTAGAGCACGTCGGAGGGGCCCAAGGTGCGGATGACCTCGTCCCATGCGTCCCGTGGCATGCCGGTGATTGTTTCTGTTTCGCCTGGTCCGAACCTTCCGGCGATGGGCGACGTGAACCCACTATCGCCCCCGGTTACCTGTGGTCCGACATTCATGATCCCTTCGCGTGCCAGTGCATCGGTGATGACTGAGGAGCGCGGGCCCTGCCCGATCGGGCTCAGAGAGATGACGTCGACCCCCATGGCGCGGGCCGCCCGCATGACCGTGAAGGGGTGTGAGAGATAGACGCCCTTTCGGGTGGTCCACTCGTTCCCGGCGGGAATGGGGTCCTCCTCGGAGCCCCGGTCGTATCGAAGCATCAGTTCGGACATGACGATGACCCGGCCCGCCCCGGAATCGGTGGACGAGGCCGTGGCTGTGTCCACGGGGCGCGTGCCGGTCGGCGCTTCAGGGGTGTTCGACGTGGTGGGCTTGGAGGATTCCTGCGTGTCCTCGCCAGTACCGATGGGTCCACGCAGTGAGAGCAGAGCTGTGGCGGCCTCGGTCAGGTGGAGCCCGGATACGCTTTCGACCTGGGCGAGGCCGCGGCCGACAAAGACCTCAAAGCCGAGGGCAGCGCCCAGTATCGCGCCCGCGATCGCGCCGATCGTGTCGGTGTCCCCGCCCAGGTTGGCGGCGTCCAGCAGCGCCTGCGGGGAGGGGTCGCGCGCGAGCAACGCAAATGCCATGGGGATCGCCTGCGCCGAAGCCACGGACGTGCCCACCTGCTCGACCAGGCATTCTAGGGACGAGGACGCGGGGTTAGCGACCAGCTGCATGGCCCTGCGCGTCGCCGCGACGACGTCCGGGTCGGGGGTCCACGCGCCGCGCTCGGGTAGGGAATCGACGTAGGACACGGCCTTCCACAGCAGGGCCGTCATGTCCGAGGCAGCCGAACGAGGCGTATCGATACCCATCGACACGGCCGCCGCCACGAGGGCAGCCGACTGGAAACCCTGGCGCGTCGCGTGCGTGACTTGACAGGACGACCAGACGGCATCCGCGAAAGCCTGAGGATCCTCCGTCGAGATCGCGATACCGATCGGGGTGACGCGCATCGCCGCGCCGTTCGTGGTACCCGCCCCGCCCACGCTCAGCGGGTCCTCGCCCGCCCGCACACGCTCGAGGGCCGCCTTCGTGGAGGGGCCCAGCAGGTCGAGCGACCCGCGCTCGATCATCGAATCCTCCCAGGCCAGCAGCGCGTGGGCGAACTCGCCCGCGTCCAGCGCCACGCGACCCGAGGAGGAACCCCGGCCTCGTACCAGGAGAGAAGCAACCAGCAGCGCCTGCTCCGTGTCATCTGTGACCGACCCGGCCGGCATCCCCGGCGCGTAGGCTGCGAGGCGTCCCCATCCACGAGGCCGGTAATGCGCCCGTACACCGCGCGGATCTGCTCCGGGGACATCGCCTGCGTCGGCATGCCCAGCGCGTCTCCGAGAGCCAGGCCAGCCAGGGCGCCAAACGCGCGAGAAAAACGAGGATCCATGATGCACCTCCGAAAGCGGGCGCGCGCCCGCAGATAGCGTGAACGCCCCGGAAAAATCCGAGGCGACCAGTAGGCCCAGGGGGACTCGAACCCCCAACCTACGGATTAAAAGTCCGCTGCTCTACCATTGAGCTATAGGCCCATACGCAACATTGTAGAAGGAAGCGGTCCCCATGGCCCAATCGAACACTCCGCGCCGCCCGGCCATGCTCGACGCCGCCCGCGCCGAGGCGATCGTCGGCGACGAAGACCCCGCCTCCCTGTCCGCCGTCGCGCACACCGCCGCGTGGGCACTCATGGGCATCGGCGACGAGACCTTCAGCGACGAGGCCGTGGCCCGGCTGCGCCAAACCGTACGCGCTCGCGGGGTCGATACGATCGCGCACGTGTGGTCGCGCAGCCCCGAGTTCACCCTCCCCGGCGCGCTGTGGCGCGTCTACCTGCTCCACGAGTGGTACCACCGCGAACCGATCCTCGTGGCCGAGCGCTACGCCGAGGGCTCGCGCGCGCCCATCATCCAGGGCCTCGAAGCCCCCGTCGAGCTGCGCCCCCTGAGCCTCATCATGGAGGAGCTCGACTCACTGCTGCGCGGCGACCTGACCGACGACGACCTCGAGTACGTGCTGCGCGAGGCCTCCCGCGCCATGCGCGTCCTCGCCGCCGGCGAGGCCGGGGCCCTGTGGATCGAAGACCCCACCGATCCGCTGGCCCACCGCGTCACCATGCGCCACTCCGCGCTGCTGGTCACCGCCGACGAGCTCGACGTCGCCGCGCGTGAGGCGGCGGTCGGCACGCTCGACTGAGGCCCCGCGAGGCCAGCGGGCAGCGCCCGAATCGGCCACGACCTCGTGAAGGTGGCGTGCCCATCAGGGCGAGGGCGGCGCGGGGCGGCTACCCTGGAACCTATGCGTCCGATGCCAGCCCCCCGCCCCCAGCGACTCGTTCGCTCCGCGGGCGCACTTGTCTGGCGCTTCACTGACCCCGCGCGCGTCGCCATCCCGGGCGAACCCATCGACCCCGCGGATATCGAAGTCCTCATGGTCCACCGCCCCCGCTACCACGACTGGTCCTGGCCCAAAGGAAAAGCTGAAAACGGTGAGCCCCTGGTGGCCGCCGCCGTGCGCGAAGTCGAGGAGGAAACCGGCCAGATCATCACGCTCGGCGCGCCCCTGACCACCCAGCGCTACCGCCTGGGCGGCGGACAAACCAAGGAAGTCCACTACTGGGTGGGCACGCCCCTGCCCGCCGGCGACCCCTCCGCGCGCCTGCGTGCCCCCGTCGCCCGCGCGCCGCGCACCGAAATCGACCGAACCACGTGGGCCACCCCCGAGGCAGCCGCCGACATGCTCACCCGCCGAGGCGACCGCCGCCTCCTCGCCGACATCGTCGCCCGCGCCCGCGAAGGCCGCCTCGCCACCTCCGCGATCATCGTCCTGCGCCCCGGCGCCGCCGATGCTGCCCCCGCCGACGAGGCCTCCCCGTCCACAGCCGACAAGCCCGGAACCGCGCCCGGCTCGACCTCCGCCGGACGCCCCACGCCGGGCCCACGCGCCGCCGCTGCACCCACCGCGCCCGGCGCACCCGCACCCCGCCCCGCACCCACTCCCGCGATGGTCGCCTCAGCGGCAGCACGCAGGGCAGCGCAGGTGGAGAAAGCCTCGTCCCTGAAGGCCGAGGCGGCGGCGCGCCACGTCGACCCCCCCGCTCGGGCGTTTCGGCGTGCGCCAGGCCTTCGACCTCATCGACCTGCTCAGTGCCTTCGGCGTGGACCGCGCGTTCGCGTCCCCGAGCGCCCGCGCCCGCCAGGCCCTGGCGCCGTGGGCCGCGGTCGGCGGCGGCTCGGTGACCCTCGTCGACGCGCTCGCTGCGCCCCTCCAGGACGAGGCCGGGGCGGACAAGGACGCCCAGGCGCGCGCCGGACGGGTGCGAGCCTTTGCCGCGCAGCGCCTACGCGAGAGCGTCGGTACAACCCTCGTGTCGGTCACGGGATACGCGCGCGACCTCATTATCGAAGAGCTGCGCGCCTACGGGTCGAGCGCCGTCGCGGGCTCGTCGCCCGCTGTTCTGAACCACAGCCAGATCCTGGTCGCCCACGTCGAACACAGTGCCGACGGGCCGGTTGTCGTCGCTGTCGAGACGCACGGCGTCACTACCAAGAATCCCGCCGTCCCGACGCGTAATGCCTCCAAACGACACTGAGTCGCGCCGCCATGCGCGTGATCTGGTGTCACATGCGGGAGTTCTTGACCGACTGATCCAGCGTGTCGCCATCATCAAAGCCAACGTAACAGGCGATGGTGCGGTCACCGTTGGACCAGCTGCCCACGCTGGGATAGAGCCAGCCGAGGCTCAGCGATGAGCTGCCTAAGGGCGTCCCGACGTAGCGCTGAAAAGCTGCCGTACACTCTGCCTCAGCGGTGTCGCCGAGTTCGGTATCGGAGGGGCGGGTCTTATCGGTGACGGTGAAGGTGTGAATGACCTCGAAGTCATGCGTCTGGTTGCACGCCACGGTCTCCACGTCGTAATCACCGTCCTCCCAGTCCTGGAAGCACTGTCCGACCGACAGGTCAACCTGGTCGGTGCGGGTTTCAGTGGGGCGGTTGTTGCCGTTGGTGGTGCCACCCGGGTTAGCGGCGCCGGTCGGATTGGTGTTGGGGGTGGGAGCGGCGCCCGTGGGGATGCCGAAGGGGTTGCCGCCGGAGCTTCCGCTACTGGAGGAACTGGATGATGAGGTGTGCTCCTCGGTGTCCTCATCGTCGTCATCCTTGTCGAAAGGTAGGAACGAGCAGGCAGAGAGACTGAGAATAGCGACGCAGGCGCCGAAAGCGAGTGCGGGGCGGGCAAGCGGGACATGATTCTCCTTGGGATAGTGGGCAACCCCGGGGAGCTGCCTCGGCGGGGCGATCGTGGTGCCCAATGGCTCCATCGCTGTGCTGCAAGCAACTATAACAAGAGAAAAACCGGGCGGTAAAGATGTGGCGGCCCGGCATCAGCCGGACCGCCACGCGCGTGACCTGGTGTCACATGCGGGAGAGTTTCGCGGATGCGGTCAGCTTGTGGCCATCTTCGTTGTACAAGTAACACAGGAGGCTGTGGTACCCCTTGTTCCAGCTTTCCTCGCCGGGATAGAGGGGGCCGATCGAGAACGTGCTTTGATCAGCGGGGATACCGACGTAGGTCTCAAATGCAGCGGCGCACTGTTCATCAGCAGTCGCGGCCATCACCTCGGTGGCGGGACGTGTTGCGTCGGTGAACTCGGAAATATGGAAGACCTCAATATCGTGCGGCTGGTCGCAGCTCGCATGCAGCATATGGGTGTAATCATCACGCACATCGCTGTAGCAATGCCCGAGCAGCATGTCACCCCGGAAGACGCGGCTCCCGAAGGGCTGATCCTCAGTAGCGTTGGGGTTGGATGAGGCGCTGGCTGTGGGGGTGGTTGGGCCGCTCTCGGGGGTGTCGTTGGCCGACGAGCTGCTCGAGGATGCGGCAGGGGCCGGTGTCTCCTTGTTGTCAGACTTGTCAGCGCCGGGCAAGAATGAGCAGGCAGACAGGCTCAGTAAGGCGGCGCAGGCAGCCAGGGCGAGGGAGGGACGGGCAAAGCGGGACATGATCCTCCTTGGGATAGCGGGCAACCCGGGGAGCTGCCTCGGTGGGGGCGATCGTGGAACCCGCGGGCTCCATCGCTGCGCGTCTAACCACTATAACAAGAGAACAACCGAACGGTAAAAACGCGGCGGCCCGGCATCAGCCGGACCGCCACCACGGCGAGAAAGTCGCGGATCACATGCCGGTGTTCTTTACGGACTGACTCAGGGAGTCCTCCGTCAGCGGCACGGCGACGCAGGCGATGATGCGGTCGCCGTTGTCCCAGCTGTTCGAGCTCGGGAAGAACCAGGTCGTGTCCAGGGACGACTCGTCGTAGGGGGTTCCCACGTAGTCGGCGAATGCGGGGGTGCAGGCCTCGAAAGCCCTGTCGTTGAGCGTCTCGTAGTCGGGCAGCGTCGAATCCTCAATCGGCGCGACGAAGAACACCTCGCCCCAGTGCGGCGAGGAGCAGTCAACGGTCGTCAGGGGCGCGGAGGGGTCGGCCGGCTTCTGGACGCACTGTCCAACGCTCAGGTTGCTCACGTTAGTGCGGGCCTCGTCGGGAATGATGGAGGCGTCCTGGTCGGCGGGGGAGCCTGCGGTGGCCTCGGCGGGGGCGGACTCGGAGGAGGCGGACTCGGGCGAGGCGGTGGAGTCAGCCGTGGTGGCAGACGAGCAGGCGGACAGGCTCAGGATGGCCGCGCAGGCGGCGAATGTGAGGGCGGGGCGCAGAGCGTGGGACATGGTTCTCCTCGTGATGGTGGGATTGTGGCAGGTGATGGGCCACGAGGCCGTGGCAGGCGCGTGGGCACCCGCCGATAAGCCGCGCCCACTATAGCAACAGGTGTGGGCGGCGGCTGTGTGGCGGGGGATGTGCTCTGGGTGCTTGAGGAGTCGCGCGCGTGACAGGTGAGTTTACAGGCCGGAGTTTCGCACAGACGCGGTCAGCTGCTCGTCGTCGGTGCGCACGGCGATGCAGACGATCTCGCGGTCGCCCTTGGCCCAGGTCTGTTTGGTTGGCGACATTGCGGTGTAGTCCAGCGTGGTTTCCTCGGGGGGAGGTGCCGACGTAGGCCTCGAAGGTCTCGTAGCAGGTGTTGTGCACGAGTTCGTCCATCTCATCGCGCGAGGGCATCGTGTCATTCTTGAGTGTGGTAACGGAGTAGACCTCGCCCGTGTGTGCCTCGGTGCATTCGGTGGTGGCCACCGAGTTGACCTGGCTGTTGAGAGGAACGAGGAGGCACTGTCCCACCGCCAGTTCGGTGCTTTGCGTGCGGTTGTTGAACGGCATGCTGGAGCAGGCGGACAGCGCAAGGCCCATGATGGCGGCGGCGCCGAGGGCAATCGTGGGGCGCAGAACGCGGGACATGATTCTCCTTGAGGTGGCGGGAGCGGCCAGCGGTGGGATGACGAGGCCGTGGTAGGCGCGCGGGCACCGTCCGCGGCGCTTTGCCCACTATATAACAGAGGCGATACCGTGCGGTAAACGATCTCGTGCGCAACGCCCCAGTGGCGATCCGGCCTGAGCCGAACCGCCACGAGCGCGCGTAGAAGCGGGGTCACATGTTGGAGTTCCTCATGGAACCGGTGAGCTTCCTGTCGTCCTTGGCGAAGACGTAGCATTGCACCGTGTGGTCGCCCTTTGCCCAGGTCTCTTGATCGGGAAGAATCCAGTAGTAATCCAACGTGGACTCCGCGACGGGCTTGCCGACGTAGTGCTCGAAGATGAGACCACAAATCTCATCGCTCTCCTCGTCCATTTCGTCATCGGACGGAAGGCTTGTGCCTGCGAAGTCAAAAATATGAAAGTATTCCCCATCGTGAGGCTGGTTGCAGTCGACGCTGGTGACGGCACTGTCCTCATTGGGGCCGAACTGGAAACATTCTCCGATGTGCGTCTGCGGGTGAGTAGCCGCACTCGCGGAGGCCGGCGGCGCTGCTGCTGACGACGCGGGTGCGGGCGTGCCTTGCGAGGGATGGGGGGATCCGGACTTCTGCTTGGAGCATGCGGACAGCCCCAGGCTCAGGATGGCGGCGGCGCCGAGGGCAATCGTGGGGCGCAGAACGCGGGACATGATTCTCCTTGAGGTGGCGGGAGCGGCCAGCGGTGGGATGACGAGGCCGTGGTAGGCGCGCGGGCACCGTCCGCGGCGCTTTGCCCACTATATAACAGAGGCGATACCGTGCGGTAAACGATCTCGTGCGCAACGCCCCCGTGGCGGTCCGGCCTGAGCCGAACCGCCACGGGGGCACGAGGTTGGTGTGCCTCGGCGTTGTGCAGGATTACTTGCCGGAGTCGCGCACGGACTCGGTCAGCTTCTCGTCGCCCGTGGGGACGGCGATGCAGACGATGTCGCGGTCACCCTTGGACCAGGTCTGGCTGGTCGGGTACATCGCGGTGGCGTCCAGCGTGGTCTCCTCGGGGGAGGTGCCGACGTAGTCCTCGAAGGAGTCGAAACAAGCTGCGGCGATGAGTTCGTCCATCTCGGAGCTGGAGGGCAGGGAGTCCTGGGTGATTGTGGAGATGAAGTAGACCTCGCCGGTGTGCTCTTCGGTGCACTCGGTGGTCACGACGCTGCCGACCTGAGAGCTATCTGGCACCTGGATGCACTGGCCGACCTTGAGGTCGGTGCTGTGCGTGGTGTTGCCGAAAGGCAGGTAGGAACAGGCGGACAGGGACACGCCCATGAGGAGGGCGCAAACGCCGAAGGCGATCGAACGGCGACGTGCGTGGGACATGATTCTCCTTGAAGCGATGGGATCAACGACCGGCTGGATGGGCGCGGCCGCGCTGGGGCGCGGACGGAAAGCCTGTCGACGTTGAACGCGCGCCTCGCACACTATAACAATCCGACTCTTACCCGGTAGAACAAATCGGGTGGTGCCTGGCTCACATGCCAGGCACCACCCGATGATCTTCGGAGGTTCAACGGGCGCTACAGGCCCGAGTCCTTCACCGATTGCTTCAACTTGGAATGGTTCATCGCGAACGCCAGGCACACGATCGATCGATCGTTTTGTGCCCACGAGTCCTTGGTCGGAATCATCCAGGTGGCATCGAGGGTCGAGGACACGAAGCGCTTGCCGACGTAGGCCTCGAAGTTGGAGATGCACTGCTTTTCGGCGAATTTGTTCAGGGCTGACTCGCCGGGAAACTCTCCGTCCTCAGCGGAGGTTACGAAGAATACCTCAGCGTCGTGCTCGCTCGTGCAGCTGGTCGTCTCGATCGTGGTCGCGGTTTGTCCCTCCGGCCGGAGGATGCACTGGCCGACCTGCATGTGCATGACGGAGGTATCCGAACAAGCGGCGAGCGGGGCGGCGAGCGCCAGAGCCGCGACCAGACCGATCAGACGAGAGTGCTTCACTAGTGGACCCCCAGTGGCAGCGCCACGAGCAGGTACACGACGCCCGACACCAGCGCTGCGGCGGGTAGCGTCAGGAACCACGCGATGACGATGTTGCCCGCGACGCCCCATCGAACCGCCGAGAAACGCTTCGTGCAACCCACACCCATGATAGCCGTCGACACGACCTGCGTCGTCGAAATGGGGGCGTGAATGACGTAGGAGCACAGGTACAGGATCGAGGAGGACACGGCCTCGGCCGTGAAGCCACGAGCCGGATCCAGGTCGATGATCTTGCGGCCAATGGTGCGCATGATGCGCCCACCGCCGGCCATCGTGCCCAGCGAAATCGCCGCGGCGCCCGAGAGTTTCACCCACAGGGGCACGTTCATTTCGCCAGTGACGGGATTGAGGATGTTATGCGTCTCGCCGTAGCCGCCGGCCATCAGCGCCATGATGATGATGCCCATCGTCTTCTGCGCGTCCTGGATGCCGTGGCCCAGGGCCATGGCGGCCGAGGAGATGCGCTGGGCGGCACGGAAACGACGCATCGTGCGGTGGTACTGCGCGTTACGCAGCAGCCACAGGACGAGCTTCATGGCAATGTAGCCGATGACGAAGCCGATGATGGGGGAGGCGAACATCGGGATGATGACGTGGCTGACAATGCCTTCCCAGAACACCTTCGTACCGCTGAGGAGGCCCGCGCCGACCATGCCGCCGATGAGGGCGTGCGAAGAGGAAGAGGGCAGGCCGAACCACCAGGTGACCAGGTTCCAGATGCAGGCGCCCAGCAGGGCGGCCAGGATGATGACCAGGCCCTTTTGCTGCATGTCGGGCGAGGTGGATTCGGCGTAGCCGCTAATCTTAATGATGCCCGAACCGACGGTCTTGGCGACGCCGGTGCCCATCATGGCGCCGATGACGTTCATCGTCGCGGCCATGAGGAGTGCAGCGCGTGGAGTCCACGCGCGTGTCGACACCGAGGTCGCGATCGCGTTCGCTGCGTCGTGGAAGCCGTTCGTGTAGCTGAAGAACAATGCGACGGCGATGACGACACAGACGAGGATCAGATTGAGATCCACGGCTCAGGATTCCTTCAGTGCGAGGGACTCGATGACGTTAGCCAGTTCCTCGAAGGCATCAGCACAGGATTCGAGGCCCTGAACGATGTCCTTGAGCTTGATGATCGTGACCGGGTCCAGACCCGAGTCGAACAGGGCGGTCAGGGTGCGGCGGTAGGCCAGGTCGCCCTCGTTCTCGAGGCGGTTGATCTCGATCCAGTAGTCGCGCAGGTCCACGGGGGACTTGAGCTTGGGCATGTTCTGCGCGGTCAGCTCGGCGCAGTTCTTGATGACCTCAATCTGCGTGTTGAGCAAGGAGACGAGGGAAGAGGGGGATGTCGGCAATGCCGTAGACGACCAGGAGGTCGCCGGCTTCGTCGATGAAGTCGAGGCAGTCGTCCAGGTGGGAGGCCAGTGACTGCAGGTCTTCGCGGTCGAAAGGCGTGATGAACGAGGAGTTAATGCGCTGGACGATGTCGTGGTTCAGTTCGTCGCCGCGGTGCTCGACCTCGTGGAGCTGATCGCGCAGGGCGATGCGCTCTTCGGGGGGAGGCGGCATAGATGTGCGTCAGGATCTCGACGGCCTGCTCAAGCTGGCGTGCCTGCGAGGTGAAGTCTTCAAAAAAGTCAGGGCCTTGGGTCTTGTTTCGGAATCCCATGGTGTCTTCGGTCCTTCCAATGGTGAACGGCACTGTTGTGCTACGAGTAATCGTCGGTCATGGGGTGGTGAGACTTCAAGTTCAGATGCGCTTTTGTTACCCCAATGGTGGTGTTCTATCTCACGGACTGACCTGTGAGGTGTGCTTCGGTCCCAACAACGAGGCCTGGGCGTGCTTTGGGGGCCTCGGAACCTCTTGTGAGTGGGCAGAAGGTCCCTGCAGACCGGGCGTCGTGTGACTCGTTCGACTACGATTGAGGTGTGACCGGGACCAAGCTCCCGCAAGCGCGGGTGTGGGGTCCGGCATGATTGTTTCTGTCAATCGGGGACGCAGATGCGGCCTCGACAATTCAAATGCCTCAGGAGGCAAAATGTCCGTGACCGAACAGGACGTTCGTGCGGCGGCTCCGGCCAACGCTCCCGAAGATGTTGTCAAGTGGGTTGCTGAAATCGCTGAGCTGACCACCCCTGACGCCGTTGAGTTCTGCGACGGTTCCCAGGAAGAGTGGGATCGTCTGACCGCGCAGATGGTCGAGAGTGGCATGTTCACCAAGCTGAACGAGGAGAAGCGCCCCAACTCCTTCCTCGCTCGCTCGAAGCCGTCCGACGTTGCGCGTGTTGAGTCCCGTACCTTCATCTGCTGTGAGAAGGAAGAGGATGCGGGCCCGACCAACCACTGGGCCGACCCCAAGGAAATGAAGGCCACCCTGCACGAGAAGTTCACGGGTGCCATGAAGGGTCGCACCATGTACGTGGTTCCCTTCTCCATGGGTCCCCTGGGTGGCCCCATCTCCCAGCTCGGTGTTGAGATCACCGACTCTCCCTACGTCGTTGTCAACATGCGCATCATGACCCGCATGGGTGCTGCTGCCATGGACCTCATCAACGAGGGCCGCGTGTGGGTTCCCGCCGTCCACTCGGTCGGCGTGCCGCTCGAAGAGGGTCAGGAAGACGACAACTGGCCCTGCAACGACGAGAAGTACATCACCCACTTCCCCGAGACCAACGAGATCTGGTCCTTCGGTTCGGGCTACGGCGGCAACGCCCTGCTCGGCAAGAAGTGCTTCGCCCTGCGTATCGCCTCGACGATGGCCCGCCGCGACGGCTGGATGGCCGAGCACATGCTCGTCCTGCGCCTGACTCGCGAGTCCACCGGCCAGCAGTTCCACGTCACCGCCGCCTTCCCGTCGGCCTGTGGCAAGACCAACCTCGCCATGCTCCAGCCCACGATCCCCGGCTACAAGGTCGAGACCGTCGGCGACGACATCGCGTGGATGCGCCCGGGCCCGGATGGCCGCCTGCGCGCCATCAACCCCGAGGCCGGCTTCTTCGGCGTCGCCCCCGGCACCTCCTACAAGACCAACCCCATGGCCATGGAGACCGGCAAGGCCAACTCCATCTTCACGAACGTCGCCCTGACCGACGACGGTGACGTGTGGTGGGAAGGCATCGACGGCGACGTTCCGGCGCACCTGATCGACTGGCACGGCAACGACTGGACCCCCGAGTCCGGCGAGAAGGCTGCTCACCCGAACAGCCGCTTCACCGTTCCCGCCTCGCAGTGCCCGATCATCTGCCCCGACTGGGAAGCCCCCGAGGGTGTCCCGGTTGACGCCGTCCTCTTCGGTGGCCGCCGCGCCACCAACGTCCCGCTGGTTGCCGAGCAGTACGAGCCCGCCCACGGCGTGTTCATCGGCGCCTCCGTGGCCTCCGAGGTCACCGCTGCCGCGACCGACGTCAAGGCCGGCTCGCTGCGTCACGACCCCTTCGCCATGCTGCCCTTCTGCGGCTACAACATGGCCGACTACTGGGGCCACTGGCTGGAGATGCAGGACAAGCTCGGCGAGGGCTTCCCGAAGGTCTACCAGGTCAACTGGTTCCGTAAGGACGAAGACGGCAACTTCATGTGGCCCGGCTACGGCGACAACTCCCGCGTCCTGGACTGGATCGTTCGCCGCGCCGCCGGCGAGGTCGAGGCCATTGACGGCGTGACCGGCCGCTACCCGAAGTTCGAGGACTTCAACCTCGACGGCCTGGACATTGACGAGGCCGTCTGGGCGAAGCTCTTCGCGATCGATCCCGACGCCTGGGCCGCCGAGATGGACGACACCGAGGAGTACTTCTCGCAGTTCGGCGACAAGCTCCCCGCCGCCATCACCGAGCAGCTGGCCAAGTTCCGCGCGCGCATTGCCGCCGCGAAGCAGGCCTGATCCGCACGGATTGAGGGTGGGCCCCGGAGGAAACTCCGGGGCCCACCCCTTTTCTGCGTGACTGGGGCTGGGTAAACGGGCTCTTCGCATGTAAGGGTGTAGGAGGTGTCGGAGTGGGCCGGAGTGGGTCGGAGTGCAGGTGGCGGCGTGGGCGGCGTGGGCGGCGTGGGCGGCGTGCCCATCCTGCCGCCAGTAGGGCCCAGGTGCGCATGGAGGGGGGTGGCGGTGAGTGGTTCGGTGTGCCAGTTCCGCGTTTTGTCTTGTGTGTTGGGGCGCTGCACCCGATCCGTAGGCAATGCACCTCTTCTGTTCGGGTGCACCGCCACGTAACGGGTGCACCGCCACGTAACGGGTGCACCGCCCCCGCGCTTGTGGCGGTTGTCGGGGTTGTGGGGGTCTTCTGGGCTTGGGCTGTCTTCTGGGCTTCAGTTGTCTTCCGCTTGGGGTCTTTGAGGCGCCTCATGTTGTGGTTCCTCAAAAATGTCGCACGTAATTCCCCGACATGTATTTCAAACATTGAAATCACATCGTTGGAATTCTGCGGTTTTCTCGATACCTATGAAAAGTTAGGGTACCCAAATTACGTGCGAGTTTTGGTTGATGAGGCGCCCAAGGCGAACTCCTGTGTTCGGTCGTCGTCCCACGACACTGCCCACGATCCCCGGGACGCTTCGAACACCACCCCCACACCCCAAAATGCGAAGAGCCGGTGAACGCCTCATCTCCGTCGTGGACCTGCGCCAGCGGCGCTAGCGTGGCGATGTGAAAGCCTCTTCTGTCATTTCCTGTCATCTGGTAGGCTCAAGTCATCACGATCATGCCTGTCAATGAGGAGTTGTCATGGGTGCCGAGAATGTTCCTGCGAACATGGAAGTCAACTACTACAAGTGGAAGAGCTGGATCGCAGCCCTGAGTGAGGGTGACGATTGCGTGGCAGTGAAGTTAGAGAACGCCGCCCAAGAATTGCAGAAAAATGTGGATGTTCAGACGGAGGGCAAGTGGGGCGTGGAGGCGGGGCCTGTGGCCTTTCAGGCGCGCTACACGTCCTACCTGAACCAGGAGATCACCGCGCTGAATGCGATGGCTGCCAATGTTCGCGAATTTGCAAAGGCGTTAGATAAAGCTGTCAAGGATCTTGAGGCTGGGGATGAGGATGCGCAGGCGAACCTGGAGGCGACCCTTAAAACTATCCCGTCCTCGTATGTCTCTGAGGAGATGAAGGCGATCTGGGAAGGGGATACGACCGGGTCGCCTCAGATTCCGCCAGATCTGGACTTCTGACGCTTGGCGCGTGTGCCGTTGTCTGTGTTGGATCTGAGGGAGGATGAATGTGATGGTGTTGCGGGGACGTTGTCGTCGTGTCGTGGCCCGGTGGGTGGCGTGTGTGGTTGTGGTTGGCGCGTGTGTGGTGGGTGTGGGGGTGCCTGCGTCGGTTGGTGATCCGCTTCCCACCCCTAGTGTTCCTGTTGCTGCTTCGCCCGAGACGCCTGTGTTGCCTGGTCATGTCGTGACGATCAGTGTGATGGTGGATCCGACCATAATTAAGACTCCTGATGGGACGTATCAGTGGTCCATCCATATGAGGATGGCTTTCTTCGGTGAGAAAAGTCAGGGAGAGAAGTTCGCGCAGGAGGAGTGTCAGTTTCTGGCTGATACGTTTTGGTCGGGTAGTGCCCCGGACTATTTCGTAAAGGCTGAGTCGAGGGGTGTTTTTTGCAATCTTGATGCGTATTATTTGGGGGAGGCTCGTCACGCGTTTTATTCCCTGGATGAGGCGGGACATGTGCAGGTGCGTGCCCCTATGACGTATCTGACCCAGATTGCTGATTCGTTTGAGGACGCGAGCATCACAGAGCTCCAAGTAGAGTTCACCTCGATTAATAACGCCCATTGCAATGCCGAGCCCTGGCTAGCGAGCTTGGATCATCCCCTCCCTGCCGGTCACTGGTCTTATTGTCAGTGGTGGCCTGACAAGGGCGACACTGTGCCGACGACGGATGAGCCGCTCCTGGAAGGCGACGTTGAGCAGGCGTTCTTTGATTTCGAGCGGGGCACCGTCGGACCCTTCATCGACATGCCCGCCCCCATCAATCCCTTCACCATCACACCCACGCCCCCGCAGGCCGAGGAGCCAGCCTCGGGCGCCACCACTGAGGCCGCCGCTTCCGAGTCCTCGTCTGCTTCTTCGCGTGGCCTCGTCATTGCCGTGGGTGCGGGTGCCATGCTGCTCCTCCTGGCCGTGGCGGTGGGAATCACCTGGGCGCGGCGCCGCACGAGCTAACACACCCATCACAGCGCCCTAACCAACGCACACCCCCCGTCTGACCTACCAATCGAAGGAGTAGTAGCAGTGGCAACGATGTTGAAGGTCCGCGTGGCCCGGTGGGTGGCGTGTGTGGTTGTGGTTGGCGCGTGCGTGGTGGGCGCAGGGGTACCTGCGTCGGTTGGTGATCCGCTTCCCACGCCTAGTGTTCCTGTTGCTGCTTCGCCCGAGACACCTGTGTTGCCCGGTCATGGCGTGACGATCCGTGTGGTGGTGAAGCCGAACACAATTAAGACTCCTGATGGGACGTATCAGTGGTCCATCCAGATGGGGATGGCTTTCTACGGCATGTGGAGCCAAGGTAAGGTGATTACGAAGGAGGAGTGTCAGTTTCTGGCTGATACGTTTTGGTCAGGTAGTGCCCCGGACTATTTCGTAAAGGTCGAATCGATGGGTAGTTTTTGCAATCTGGATGCGTATTATTTGGGGGAGGCACGCCACGCGTTTTATTCCCTGGATGAGGCGGGACATGTGCAGGTGCGTGCCCCTATGACGTATCTGACCCAGATCGTTGATTCGTTTGAGGACGCGAGCATCACAGAGCTCCAAGTAGAGTTCACCTCCATTAATAACGCCCACTGCAATGCCGAGCCCTGGCTGGCGCACTTGGATGCTCCTCTCCTTGTTGGTCACTGGTCTTATTGTCAGTGGAGGCCTGACAAGGGCGACACTTTGCCAACGACGGATGAGCCGCTCCTGGAAGGCGAGGCCGAGCAGGCGTTCTTTGATTTCGAGCGGGGCACCGTCGGGCCCTTCATTGACCTGCCCGCCCCCATCAATCCCTTCACCATCACACCCACGCCCCCGCAGGCCGAGGAGCCAGCCTCGGGCGCCACCACTGAGGCCGCCGCTTCCGAGTCCTCGTCTGCTTCTACGCGAGGCTTGCTGATCACCCTCGGTGCGGGTGCCATGCTGCTCCTCCTGGCCGCCGCGGTGGGAATCACCTGGGCGCGGCGCCGCACAAGCTAACACACCCATCACAGCGCCCTAACCAACACACACCCCCGTCTGACCTACCAATCGAAGGAGTAGTAACAGTGGCAACGATGTTGAAGGTCCGCGTGGCCCGGTGGGTGGCGTGTGTGGTTGCGGTTGGCACGTGTATGGTGGGTGTGGGGGTGTCGGCGTCGGTTGGTGATCCGCTTCCCACGCCTAGTGTTCCTGTTGCTGCTTCGCCCGAGACACCTGTGCTGCCCGGTCATGTCGTGACGATCAGGGCGGTGGTGGAGCAGACCGCTATTGAGACCCCGGCTAAGACGAGGGAGTGGTCCATCCATATGAAGCTGAGTTTTCAGGGAGGGTGGATGCGGTCGTTGAATATTACGAAGGAGGAGTGTCAATACCTCGCTGATACGTTTTGGTCGGGTAGTGCCCCGGACTATTTCGTAAAGGTCGAGTCGGTGAGTATTTTTTGTGACCTGGATGCGTATTATTTGGGGGAGGCTCGTCACGCGTTTTATTCCCTGGATGAGGCGGGACATGTGCAGGTGCGTGCCCCTATGACGTATCTGACCCAGATTGTTGATTCGTTTGAGGACGCGAGCATCACAGAGCTCCAAGTAGATTTCACGTCCATTAATAACGCCCACTGCAATGCCGAGCCCTGGCTAGCGCACTTGGATGATCTTCTCGTTGTGAGTCACCGGTCTTATTGTCAGTGGAGGCCTGACAAAGGCGACACTGTGCCGACGACGGATGAGCCGCTCCTGGAAGGCGACGCCGAGCAGGCGTTCTTTGATTTCGAGCGGGGCACCGTCGGGCCGTTCATCGACATGCCCGCACCCATCAATCCCTTCACCATCACCCCCACGCCCCCGCAGGTTGAGGAGCCAGCCTCGGGTGCCACCACTGAGGCCGCCGCTTCCGAGTCCTCGTCTGCCTCTTCGCGAGGCTTGCTGATTGGCGTGGGCGCGGGCGCCGCGCTCCTCCTCCTGGCCGCGGCGGTGGGAATCACCTGGGCGCGGCGCCGAACAAGCTGAAACGTGGCGCATCGGCCGGAGTCAGCCGACGGTCGACAAGCCTGACATGCCGGAGTGTTCACGCGCCGTCACAAGGCCGAAAGCCCAGCCACGGCCTCGTACCTGGCAAACCTAAAACTGACCAGATTGCGTGCGAGTACGGCGGGCGGGCTACACTGGAACAGCATCCGACCGCGCACGCAAGGAGAACCCCGTGCCCAACTACTTGACGGACGACGAGCTGGCACACGCCAAGAGCCTGCTCGATCGCATGACCACCATCTTTCAGCACACCGTCGTCGGCCAGGATGGCCTGCGTCGCGCGCTGACAGCCTCGCTGCTCGCCGGCGGCCACGTCCTGGTCGAATCCGTGCCCGGCCTGGCAAAGACGACGGCCGCACAGACCCTGGCGTCCGCAGTGTCCGGTAGCTTCCACCGCATCCAGTGCACCCCCGATCTGATGCCCAACGACATCGTCGGCTCCCAGATCTGGAACCAGGAACGCGGCGAAATGGTCACCCAGCTGGGCCCCGTACACGCGAACATGGTGCTCCTGGACGAGATCAACCGCTCCTCCGCCAAGACCCAGTCCGCCATGCTCGAAGCCATGCAGGAACGCCAGACCACCATCGGCGGCGTCAACCACAAGCTGCCCAATCCCTTCATGGTCATGGCCACCCAGAACCCCATCGAGGAAGAAGGCACCTACGTGCTGCCCGAGGCGCAGATGGACCGATTCCTCCTCAAGGAGGTCATCACCTACCCGACGCCCGTCGAAGAGCTCGAGGTTCTCACCCGCATCGACTCCGGCCAGATGACAACCATCGCCGATGTCGACCCGATCAGCCTCGACGACGTTCGTGTCCTCCAGGACGCGCGCCGCCGCGTCTTCATCCACGAGACCCTCAAGGCCTACATCGTCGACATCGTCAACACCACCCGAGGAGCCCGGCCCCAACCCGCTGCCCGGCTGGAAGAAGCACGTGCGCGTGGGCGCCTCCCCGCGTGGCGGCATCGCGTTCATGCAGATCGCCCAGGCCCTGGCCCTCATGGCGGGACGCAACCACGTCATGCCCGACGACATCAAGGAAATGCGCTACGGCATCCTTCGCCACCGCATCATCCGCACCTTCGACGCCATGGCCGACAACGTCTCCATCGAAGGCCTCATCGACGCCGTCTTCAAAGCGGTTCCCGTTCCGTAAAGAACACCGGTTCCACGCCACGACTCTCTAGAGGAACGCAATGCCTGTACGCTCGCGCGAGATCCACGCGCTCTCCACCCGCATCCAGTTGCCCGTCATGCGCAAACTGCTGTCCATCATGGACGGGCAGCACTCCGCCCTGCGGCAGGGACGCGGATGGGAGTTCATGGACCTGGCCCCCTATCAGCCGGGCGACGACGTACGTGAAATCGACTGGGCGGCCACGGCACGCACCGGTTCACCCATCATCAAGCGTCACGAAGCCACGGCGAACCTACAGGTCATGCTTGTCGTCGACACGGGACGCGAGATGGGCGCGCTCGCCCCGTCGGGAGAGACGAAGGAAGAGATCGCCCTCGCGGCCTGCGAGGCCATCGCCTGGCTGAGCGTGGCCCGCGGAGACCAGATCGGCCTCGTCGCCGGTGACGACGAGCGCGTGCGCTTCATGCCCGCCCGCTCCGGTAACGCGCACGCCGAAACGGTGCTGCGCCGCATCGAGGAAGACATCACGCTCGCCTCCCCGCATGCGAACGTCCCCAAGCTCCTCGCCCGAGTCAGGACAGTCACGCGCCGACGCAGCCTCATCGTGATCGTCACCGACAGTACCCAGCCGACGGCGACGCGCGAAACGGATGACCTCATTAAGTCCCTGTCCGTGCGTCACCAGGTGATCCTCATCAGCATCGAAGACATCGACCCGACCACCCTCGAGAAGGGCACGGAGGTCGTCGACGTCAACGAGGGACCTTTGCCGGACTTCCTGCTGCGCGACTCGCAGCTGGCGGGGGAGGCCGCCAACGTCGTGGCGATGCGCCGGGCCGCAGTCAAACAGTTGCTCGATCAGAGGGGAGTCATCCACGTGGACGTGTCCTCCAGCGAGGAGATCCCCCCACGCGCTCATGCGCGCTCTCGGAAGGGGAGCACATGTCCGGTGATATCAAAGACGACCTGTATACCCCCGTCATTTACCCGCACTGGATGTGGGTCCTCGGAGTGGCACTCCTCGTGGCGGTCATCGGCTGGGTTCTCTTCTGCCTGTGGCGCTGGTGGACGTCCCGCGTCGGCGAGGTGACGGAGCTGCACACCATCACGGATGCGCGACGCAAGAAGTACCTGGTCTACGTCGATCAGATTGCGGATCGTTACGCGGACGGTGACCTGGATGCCCGCGGGGTCCACCTGGCGCTGGCCGGCCTCATGCGTGCGCTCGGCACGGAACGCACCGGGCGTGACCTCGAGGTCGCCACGGTCAGCGAAGTGCGCGCGCTCGTTCCCGTCTGGCCGGGCCTGGTAAACGTGCTCGCGGCGTGCGAGGTTCCCAGCTTCGCGGGGGGAGAACATTCCGGATGGGCAGCCCTCGCACGATGCCGTGACGCGCGCCCTGACCATGGCTGTTGAGGCGGTGAACGCATGAGGTTTTGGTGGTTGATCCCGCTCGTCCTGCTCGTGGTGGTGGGCGCTACTGTCCTCGGATGGTGGCTGGCACGCCGGGCGGGCCAGCGCGCGGGTAAGAAGGGATGGGTTGCCAACTCGGGTTTCGTACGAGGCCTGCCCAAGTATCAGGCTCTCGTGCGGCGCACGCGCGCATCCTTGGCAATGGCGTTCGTGTGTTTCCTCATCGCGGTCATCGCGACCTCCGTGTCGGCGAGTGCGCCCGTGGACCGCTACGTCAAGTACGACAAGTCCGCGAGTCGCGATATCGTGCTGTGCCTGGACGCCTCCCCTTCGATGCTTCCCTACGACTCGGAGATCGGCGACGCCTTCAAGCAGATCATCTCCCACTTTGAGGGAGAACGAATTTCCTTGCAGCTGTGGAACGCCTACTCGATGACGATGTTCCCGCTCACCGATGACTACGAGATGGCCGACGACGTGCTCACCGAAATGGCGGGTGTGATCGACCGGGGCTTCTCGACGACGGCCGACGGTTACGCCCATGCCACGCCGGAACTGTACGAGTACCTGGAGCCGACGCTGGCCGCGCGTGACGAAGAACGCGCCTCTCTGGTCGGCGACGGGCTGGCCTCGTGCGTCATGGGCTTCGACCACACGGACAAGCAGCGTTCGCGCACGATTCTGCTGGCCACCGATAACGAGGTATTCGGCAGCGGCTACTACAACTGCAGCAGGCCATTGCCTTCGCGAAGAGCCAGAACGTGACCGTCACGGCGCTGTATCCCGGCTCTATGACGACCCTGTCGAGCGAGGGCGAGGATCTGCGCAATCAGGTGAAGTCGACGGGCGGCGACTTCTATGATGCGTCGTCTCCCGCATCCGTCGATTCGGTTGTTAAGCAGATCGAGGCCGAACAGAAGGAAGACTTGGATGCCAAGGGCAAGCTGATCGAAACTGATCGTCCGCGCGCCGCCCTGGGCTGGACACTGGTCGGTGTCGTGTCCCTGCTCGGCCTGCTTGCCTTCGGGAGGCTCTGACATGGTTTTTCATCCCGTTATTCACCCGGCGCTTCTCGTCATCATCGTCCTGGTGGCGGCAGCCTTCGTGGTTGTGTCCGCCCGGCGCTCCGTGCGCACGAGCCTGATGGATGTCATCAGGCGTTCCCTGATCGTCGTGATGGTTGCCGTCATGGGCGCGGGGCCCTCCATTCCCGGCAAGGCCGTCGAGGTGACCTCGAGCCTCGAGGTGTACTACGTCATCGACCGCACCGGATCGATGGGCGCCGAGGACTGGGACGGGGACAATCCCCGCATCGACGGCGTGCGCAGCGACGTCGGCATCCTCATGAACTCTCTCACCGGGTCACGCTTCTCGATCCTGTCGTGGGACTCGAACGTGCACGTTGGTATGCCCCTGACGACCGACGCCTCCGCGGTCCAGTCGTACATGGCCACGTTCACGCAGGAGCTATCTTCCTCCTCGCAGGGCTCGTCCCCCCCACCGCCCCGCCCAGGAGCTGGCCAAGCTGCTGAAGAAGAACAAGGAACGCCACCCGAACAACATTCGCGCGGTCTTCATCTTCTCCGATGGTGAGACGTCGAACGAGGGCCACTGGTCGACTGCTCCCATGGGGTCCGAATCGGATTGGGACGCCGTCAAGCCCTACGTCGATGGCGGCCTGGTCATCGGCTACGGCACTGAGGAAGGCGGCAAGATGAAGATCCAGCGCCTGGCTGGCGCCGAGGAACAGAGCGGCAGTGACGGATACATTCATGACAAGTCGCAGCCGGGTGACCCCGTCGCCATCTCCCACATTGACGAGGCCGCGCTGAACAATATCGCGTCGCGTCTCGGCATTGACTACGTGCACTCACCCGACAAGGCTGCGATCGAGTCGCACGCACAGTCACTACTCGAACGAGCAACGACGATCGCAGAAGAACGTAACATGCGGTCCACGTACCGCTACATTATTTGGCCGGTCGCCTCATCCTCGGAGGACTCCTGGCGTGGGAGGGCGCAAACCTGGCGCGGCGCGCACAACAGTTGAGGAATTCCCATGCAATCTAACAACTCTGCACGCGAAGACGACCTCCTGCCTTTCGGTGCCCCCCAAGCAGATGCCACCGACCCCGCGGTGCGTGCCAAGCTGGCCTCGGCCTCGGGCAAACCCCAGCGCTCCCCGCGCGCGCTGCGCCCCCTGTGGTACTCGATCCCCTTCCTGGTGATCGCGCTGGCGATCTCCGCGTACCTGATCGGAATCACCCTGTGGTCACGCTCGTCGCTGGGACACTGGACGAACGAGGAGTACCCCGCCGCTCAGGCCGGGTACGAGGGGCAAAAGTCGTGGACCTCCTCCGGCGTCGAGCAGTGGGTCGCACACTACAACCTGGGTACGACGCTCGTGAGCCAGGACTCGATCGACGAGGGCGTGGCTGAGCTGCGTACCGCCTACGACATGGTCCCCAAAGCCATCGAGGTCCAGCCCGGGCGCCTGGAGCCCTTCTCCTACGAGTGTCGCGTGCGCGTGAACCTCGGTCTGGGCATTGAAATCCAGGGCGATGCGAAGGACTCAGCCGGTGCGTACGGCGAGGCCTACGACCTGTACCAGGAGTCCGAAGACATGGTGGCTCCCTGCCAGAGCGCCAACCAGAGCCAGTCGAACAACCAGGGCCAGTCCGGCAACCAGGGCCAGTCCGGCAACCAGGGTCAGTCTGGCAACCAGGGTCAGTCCGGCAACCAGGGCCAGTCCGGCAACCAGGGTCAGTCCGGCGGCCAGGGTCAGTCCGGCGGCCAGGGCCAGAACGGCGAGCAGGGCCAGAACGGCGAGCAGGGTCAGTCCGGCAACCAGGGCCAGGGTGGCCAGACTAACCACGCCGACGAGAACAAGAGTCGCGTCCAGAAGAAGAAGCAGAACGCCGACAAGAAGAATCGTGGCGAAGACCCGAACGACCCGAACAAGGGCAACAACGGCGGCAACGGCGGCAACGACCCGAGCAACGGCGGCAACGACCCGAATAAGGGCAACAACGGCGGCAACGACCCGAGCAACGGCGGCAACCCGGGCAACCAGCCGACCACGCAGCCCGGCTCGACCCCCACGCCTGACCCCTACGAGGGCGAAAGCGAGGAGGAGCGCAAACGCCGACAGGGCCTGGAGGGGCAAAACACCAAGCGTGATCGCGATCGACGTGAACACGACGACCAGCAGCGCAGCGGTAACCCGAACGGCGGCTGGTGACACGCGCGTCCACGTCTCATTACCGCTGTGACGTGCACCCATAAAATCCCATGTCGGCCTGCCAGGCCGCCAAAGACCGATAGGCTGGAATCGTGAAGGTCCTTCTCGTTGGTAACGGGGGTCGCGAACACGCGATCGCCCGAGCGCTTGTGCGAACGTCTACCCCCGAGCAGCCCGTGAAGCTTGTCGTCCAGGCCGGTAACCCGGCGCTGGAGCAGCTGGGCCGCTCCCTCACCATGGATCCGATGGATCCGAAGGATGTCGTGCGACGCGCGACCTCCGAGAAGGTCGACCTCGTGGTCGTCGGCCCGGAGGCCCCGCTCGTCGCGGGCGTCGCCGATGCCGTGCTGGACTACGGGATCCCCGTGTTCGGCCCGACGAAGGACGCAGCGCGACTCGAGGCCTCCAAGTCTTTCGCGAAGCAGGTCATGGCCGACGCCGGCGTGGCTACCGCCCGCGCCTTCACCTGCACCACCATGGACCAGGTCGAGGCCGCATTCGACGATCTGGGTGCGCCCTACGTCGTCAAGGACGACGCCCTGGCCGCCGGCAAGGGAGTCGTCGTGACCTCCGACCGCGCCCAGGCCTCGAAACACGCGCGTGCCTGCCTGGCCCGCGACGGGGGAGCGGTCGTCATCGAGGACTACCTCGATGGACCCGAGGTCTCCCTCTTCTGCTTCGCCGACGGCACCACCGTCGTGCCCCTCCAGCCCGCCCAGGACTTCAAGCGCGTGGGCGACGGCAACGAGGGCCCCAACACGGGCGGCATGGGCGCCTACAGCCCCCTGCCGTGGCTGCCCGAGGAAGCCACGCAGCGCATCGTCACCGAGGTTGCCCAGCCCGTCGTCGCCGAAATGGCCCGACGCGGTACCCCCTTCCGTGGCCTCCTGTACTGCGGCCTCGCGATGACCTCGAAGGGCATCCGCGTCGTCGAGTTCAACGTGCGTTTTGGCGACCCGGAGACTCAGGCGGTCCTCGAGCGCCTCGACTCCCCGCTGGCCCCCATCCTGTATGCGGCCGCCACCGGCACCCTGGCCAAGATCCCCGCCCCCGTGTGGAGCGAGGACGCTGCCGTCACTGTCGTCATGGCGTCGGGCGGCTACCCGGGCCCCACGGACACCGGGCACGAGATCACCGGCATCGAGGCGGCTGAGCAGCTCGATGGAGTCCACGTCATCCACGCCGGCACCTCCCAGGAAATCACCGACGACCCCGCCGACGTCGCGGCCGGCTGCTGCGGCTTCGAACCCACCTACGCGCTGGTGAACTCCGGCGGCCGAGTCCTCGACGTTGTCGCCCGCGCGGCCACCCTCGACGAGGCACGGGCGCTCGCCTACCGGGGCGTCGACCTTATCCACTTTGACGGCGAGCACCACCGCAGCGACATCGCGACGTGGCCCGCCGACCTGGTCGTCACCCTCGACTGATCCCACGACACTGAGGAGCATCATGCCCGCCTCCCTGCACGGTTGGACCCCCCTGAGCTCGGGGAAGGTTCGCGACATCTACGCTCCCGACGAGGCCGTGGTCGGCCCCGCGCAGGAAACGACGCCCGCCGAGGGCCGCCCCCGCCACGCGAAGGTGGGCCCGGAGGCGCTCCTCATGGTGACGTCGGATCGCATCAGCGCCTACGACTACGTGCTGCCGACCGAGATCCGCGGCAAGGGCGCGGTCCTGAACCAGCTGGCGATCTGGTGGATGGGCAAGCTGCGTCCCCTCGTGGAAAACCACCTGCTGGCCGTGGGCACGAAGGTGCCGGCCGAGGCCTCGAGCGCCCTGGAGGGTGCTCCGGCCACGCGCTTCACGGTTCCCGCCGAGGTCGACGCGCGCGCGGTCGTGTGCCGCAGCCTGTACATGATCCCGATTGAGTGCGTCGTGCGCGGCTACCTGACCGGCTCGGGCTTGGCTGAGTACCGCGAGTCCGGCACTGTGTGCGGCATCAAGCTCCCCGAAGGCCTGACCGAGGCCTCGCGCCTGGAGGAGCCGATTTTCACCCCGGCCGCGAAGGCCGAGCTGGGCGAGCACGACGAGAACATCACCTTCGAGCAGACCGTCGAACGCATCGGCGAGGAGTACGCGACCGCGATCCGTGACCTCTCGCTCGCCTGTACCGCCGGGCGCGCGACATCGCGGCCGAGCGGGGCATCATCATCGCGGACACCAAGTTCGAGTTCGGTATCGACGTGGCGACCGGCGCGATTGTGCTTGCGGACGAGATCCTCACGCCGGACTCTTCGCGATTCTGGCCGGCCGACAAGTGGGTTGAGGGCCAGGTGACGCCGAGCTTCGACAAGCAGTACGTGCGCGACTGGCTCACCTCGGACGAATCCGGGTGGGACCGCACCTCGGGTGAGAACCCGCCCGCTCTGCCCGACTCCGTGGCCGCCGCGACCGCCGCGCGCTACGTCGAGGCCTACCGCCGACTCACCGGGTCGGACCCCATCCTGTAAACAGACTTGCCCGCCGGGCAAGATGCGCGGCGGGATCCTCACCAACAACACAAGGAGGAACGCCGTGGGGCGAATCATCGTGGAAGTGATGCCGAAGCCGGAGATCCTGGATCCCCAGGGTAAGGCTGTCGGTTCGGCGCTGCCCAGGCTCGGAATCACGAGCTTCGAGGCCGTGCGCCAGGGTAAGTGCTTCCACCTGAGCGTGGACGGTCCCGTTACCGACGAGCTCCTGGACCAGGCCCGCACGGCCGCCGAAGAGGTCCTGTCCAACCCGATCATTGAGGACGTCGTGCGCGTCGAGGCCATCGACGAGGCCGACGCCCGTTACGCGGGAGGCGTGCAGTGACCCGCGTCGGAGTCGTCACCTTCCCCGGTACCCTCGACGACCGCGACGCCGCCCGCGCGGTTGAGATCGCCGGAGCCGAGGCCGTGTCCCTGTGGCACAAGGACGCCGACCTGCACGGCGTCGACGCGGTCGTTATCCCCGGCGGCTTCTCCTACGGCGACTACCTGCGCTGCGGCGCGATCGCGGCGACCGCTCCCGTCATGAGCGAAATCGTGCGCGAGGCCGGACGAGGCCTGCCCGTCCTGGGCATCTGCAACGGCTTCCAGGTCCTGTGCGAGTCGCACCTGCTGCCCGGCGCGCTCATCCGCAACGACCACCAGAAGTTCCTGTGCCGCGACCAGGTGCTGCGCATCGAGAACGCGGACACCGCGTGGACGCGCGCCTACAGCGCCGGCGACACCATCACCGTCCCCCTCAAGAATGGCGAAGGCAACTTCCAGGCGTCCCCCGCCGAGCTCGAACGGCTCGAGGGTGAGGGCCGCGTCGTGTTCCGCTACGTCGACTTCAACCCCAACGGAAGCGCCAACGACATCGCGGGCGTCACCAACGCCGCGGGCAACGTCGTCGGCCTCATGCCCCACCCCGAGCACGCGACCGAGGTCGGCTTCGGCCCGCTCTCCCTCGGACCCGACGGCGCCAGCCACCACGGCGGCACCGACGGACTGGGCATCTTCCACTCCGTCCTCGCATCCCTCGTCGGCTGACGACGCCACCGCGCCCTCTCCCGTGAGGGTGCCCCGGCCTCGTCCATGATCTTTCGAATGGAAACACGAATGACCTCCGAAAACACCCGCGAGCTGCCCGACACCGTCGAGAACGCCGCCGCGACCCCCGGCCAGGACATGCCCTGGAAGGAACTCGGCCTCAAAGAGGACGAATACCAGCGCATCTGCGACATCCTCGGGCGCCGACCCACGAACGCCGAGCTCGCCATGTACTCCGTCATGTGGTCCGAGCACTGCTCCTACAAGTCCTCCAAGAAGCACCTCGCCGAGCAGTTCGGCGCGCGCACGACCGACGCCATGAGGAAGAACCTCCTCGTCGGCATGGGCCAGAACGCCGGAGTCGTCGACATCGGCGGCGGCTGGGCCGTCACCTTCAAGGTCGAGTCCCACAACCACCCGTCCTTCGTCGAACCCTACCAGGGCGCGGCCACCGGCGTGGGCGGCATCGTCCGCGACATCATCTCGATGGGCGCGCGCCCGATCGCCGTCATGGACCAGCTGCGCTTCGGCGCCGTCGACCACCCCGACACGGCGCGCGTCGTCCACGGCGTCGTCTCCGGCGTCGGCGGCTACGGCAACTGCCTGGGCCTGCCCAACATCGGCGGCGAAACCGAGTTCGACCCGTCCTACCAGGGCAACCCCCCTCGTCAACGCGCTGTGCATCGGCAAGCTGCGCCACGACGACATCCACCTGGCCAACGCGACCGGCGAAGGCAACCTCGTCGTCCTCTTCGGCGCGCGCACCGGCGGCGACGGCATCGGCGGCGCTTCCATCCTCGCCTCCGAGACCTTCGAAGACGGCATGCCCGCCAAGCGCCCCTCCGTCCAGGTGGGCGACCCCTTCATGGAAAAGGTCCTCATCGAATGCTGCCTCGACCTGTTCGAGGCCGACGTCGTCCAGGGCATCCAGGACCTCGGCGCCGCGGGCATCTCGTGCGCGACCTCGGAGCTGGCCTCCAACGGCGACTCCGGCATGCACGTCGACCTCGAGAACGTGCTCCTGCGCGACCCCACGCTCACCGCGGGCGAGATCCTCATGAGCGAGTCCCAGGAACGCATGATGGCGATCGTGACCCCCGAGGATCGCGAGCGCTTCTTCGAGATCATCGACAAGTGGGACGTCGAAGCAGCGGTCATCGGCCACCTGACCGGCGACGGACGCCTGACGATCGACCACCACGGTCACCGCATCGTCGACGTCGACCCGAAGACCGTTGCCCACGAGGGCCCCGTCTACGACCGCCCCTACGCGCGCCCCGCGTGGCAGGATGAGCTGCAGGCCGCGACCTCCGAGTCGCTTGCCCGTCCCGCAACGCGCGAGGAACTCATCGCCGACGTGCGCGCCGTGCTCTCCGACGTCAACCAGGCCTCCAAGGCGTGGGTCACCGACCAGTACGACCGCTACGTGCAGGGCAACACCGCCCTCGCCCAGCCCGACGACGCGGGCGTCATCCGCATCGACGAGGCCACTGGCCTGGGTGTCGCGCTCTCCACGGACGCGAACGGCTGGTACACCAAGCTCGACCCGGCAGCGGGAGCCCGCCAGGCCCTCGCCGAGTCCTACCGTAACGTCGCCGTCGTCGGCGCCGAACCCGTCGCCATCACGGACTGCCTGAACTTCGGCAACCCCGAAGACACGGACGCCATGTGGCAGCTGGTGACCGCCATGACCGCGCTCGCGGACGGCTGCATCGAGCTCGAGATCCCCGTGACCGGCGGCAACGTGTCGCTGTACAACTCGTCCGGCACCGAGAAGGGCCTGCCGAACTCGTCGATCAACCCGACGCCCGTCATCGGCATGCTCGGCATCCTCCCCGACGTCACGCGCGCCAACCCCTCCGGCTTCACCGAAGAGGGCCTCGCCGTCATCCTCCTGGGCACCACCCGCGAGGAGTTCGACGGGTCCGCGTGGGCGCGCATCGCCCGCTCGCACCTCGGTGGCCTGCCGCCCGAGGTCGACCTGAAGGCTGAGGTCGCCCTCGGTAACGTCGTGCGTGCGCTGAGCGCCGCCGACGGCCCCGACGGTCGGCCCCTCGTGCGCGCCGCGCACGACCTGTCGAACGGCGGCCTCGTGCAGTCCCTCGTGGACTCCGCGTTGCGCTTTGGCATCGGCGGCGTCTTCGACGTGGCCGGGGCTGCCCGCCGCGACTGCGTCGGCGACCACGAGATGCTCCTGTCCGAGTCCCAGGCCCGCGCCTTCGTCGCGGTGCCCGAGGCGGCCGTCAAGGCCGTGTTCGCGGCCGCCGAGGCCGAGGGCGTGGACGCAGTGCGCATCGGCACCACGGGCGGCGACATGCTCGCAATCAGCGGCGTGGACCTGCTCGCCGCCGAAGGCGAGGGCTGCGGCTGGATCGCCTCGATCGACGAGCTGCGTGAGCTGAGCGAGACGGGACGCACGCACTTCTGAGGTGCGTCTGAGTTGTAGCGCTGGGGGCGCGGGCCTGCGGGCCCGCGCCCCTGTGCTGTGTTTCTTGTGGAGCCGCGTGGTGTGCTGTCAGGCCGGGTTGCTGGTTGTGCCCGTGGGCGGCGGCCCGCCCGCGAGCCGTCCGCGCCGCGAGCTTCGCTCGGCGCGTCGCCTCGAAGCCCGGCCAGGCCCCGCCACCGCCCACGGGCACCGCAGCCAGGCCCTCCGGTGGCCTTCACGCCGGTGGCCTCTTCTGTGTGAGATACCGGAGTGGTTCCCCAGCAACGTCGCACGTAATTCCCCTGCAAGTGTTTCAAACATTGAATTTAGAACGTTGGAATTGCAACGTTTTCGGGCGGTCTCGAAAAATGACCGAGGGAAATTACGTGCGACTTTTGTGGTGATACAGCGGTGGGGGGAATTGCGACCATAGGAGGCTCTGGGCGGCGTGTCGTCGGCGTGTCGCGGGCCTATGGTAGTAATTCCCCCCGTTTGGAGCCGGGAGTTTGCATCGTGAGGGTCTTGGTGGTGGTCCTGGCGTGGGGATCGTGGCGCGCTGCTATGTGCGCTTGGTGTGGAGGTGGCCGCCTGGGCCTGATAGGTGGTGTCCTGGGCCCCTTCCTGCGCACGTTAACCCGACAGGTGGCAGTGTGGGCGCGCCGCCCACACTGCCACCTCAAGGGCCCAGCTGCGCAGCGTCGGGCTAGCACGACCACCTGTGGGGCCCAGCTGCGCGGGGCGGGCTGGGCAAGCTACGGGCAACCCGTCGCAGACCTCAGTGGGGCCCAGCTGTGCCGACGTGGGGGGAATTGCTACCATAGGAGGCTCTGGGCGGCGTGTCGTCGGCGTGTCGCGGGCCTATGGTAGTAATTCCCCCCGTTTGGAGCCGTGCCGTCGCCGCGGCTCGTTCGACAACGAGGCGCAGCAGTCGCAATTCCCCCCGTTTGGAGCCGTGCCGCCATGCCCCGATGCGCCGACGCCCCCGTCGGAGCCCGCGCTCCGCACATTGTTACGTTTCTGAAACCTTGCCAGTACACACTCAGGAGTGGCCTTATCGTGCCTGTGCTTGAATGCGTTTTATGCTGTTTCGTCGTGGACTGGCAAAGAACAAGTCGCCCGCGGCAATACAACTATTGAGAGGTTTCCCAAAGGTCTACCGCATTCTCACAAAGATTTGACATACTGTGGAGCGGAAACAACCCGTAACACCAGGAGCCATCGTGCCCGACCAATCCGTCACCGCTACACATCAGCAGGACGCGGCCTCGGCCTCGTCTTCGACCAAGAAACCCAGCCTCGGCCGCGTTATCGCCGCGTGGGGGGTACACCTCTTCACCATCTCGGGCCTCGTGTGGGCCACGCTCGCCCTGTTCGCGATCCTCAACAACAACACCCCCATGATGTGGCTGTGGCTCGTCATCGCCCTCATCGTGGACGGCGTCGACGGCACCCTCGCCCGCAAGGTCGGCGTCCGCGAGGTCATCCCGTGGTTCGACGGCGGCGTCGTCGACAACCTCGTCGACTATCTGACCTGGACGTTCCTGCCTGCCCTGTTCATGGCGCTGCACCTGCCCTTCGGCCCGCAGCCCGTGCCGGTCGTCATGATGATCGTCATCATCGTCTCCTCCCTGTTCTGCTACGCGAACGACGGCGAAAAGTCCAACGACAACTACTTCGTGGGCTTCCCCGCCGCCTGGAACTGCGTCGCCATCGTCATGTACGTCCTGCAGACCCCCGCGTGGGTGAACATCGCGGCGACGATCTTCCTCGCGATCATGACGCTCGTCCCGCTGCACTACACGCATCCCGCGCGCGTCAAGCGCTTCCAGATCCCCAACATCGTCGGCGCCGCCGCGTGGATCGTCGCGTGTGCGTACATGGTCGTTGCTTACCCGGTCCAGCCCCTGTGGGCGCTCATCCTCTTCTGGATTGGCGGCGGCTGGTTCTTGATCGCCGGCTTCATCCGTACGGCGACCGGCGAGGATAAGTAAGCTTCCCGCCACGAACGAATACGAGAACGTCCCCCGGGCATTGCGCTCGGGGGACGTCGTTATGCTGAGCCTCGTTCGGGCGGCGACGAGGCCAGGGGCGGGCTGGTGCCCGCGGTAAGCGACGAGGCCGGGGCGGGGGCTGCGGTTCTCATTGCCCACATGACTCGATCGCCTGCTGGGCCGGTATGCGGCCAGGGAGTGAGAACTCTCGGGATTTGCGCGTGCTCATGAACCGGATCGCACCCTCAGATGCTGAGCCGCGTCGTAGAGGCCACCAACGCTATCGGGCTCCTAAACGACCAGCTGGAGCTGCGGGAGGCTTTGCGCCGAGGGGCCGATGATACGCCAGGATGCGCCTCACATCAGTATTACAACAGATACTTGCTATCTACGTGGGGGCGGGGCACAATCGGTAGTTACTTCCTATCGGTGAAAGGTGTCAACGATGTCCAATCAATACTTTGGCGGCCAGACCGGCCAGCCGGGAAGTAATGGCCAGTTTCCGGGCCAGATGCCCCCTCCTCCCGAGGTAAATCAGTTTCCGGGCCAGATGCCCCCTCCTCCCGAGGTAAATCAGTTCTCGGGCCAGATGCCCCCGCAGCTCGCCCAGAAGCGCAACAAGCCGATGGCTTTGCTCGCCATGATGGTTGTCGCCGCCCTGGTCGTCATCGGAGGTGGAGCGTATGCGATCACCCGCGTTCTCTTTCCGTCGGGAGGCTACTCGACCCCCGACGACTTGGCTGCGAGCATCGAGAATGCTTTCGACACCAAGTCGCTGGAGTCGCTCGCAAGCGCCTGCCGCCCTCCGAGCTCGCTGCCGCGATGGCATGGCAGCAGGACTACAAGGCTGACGGTGGTACGGATTGGTCGAAGATGACGAGTCCGGAGGCACTCCAGGAGTACCTCGAAGCGATCGTCATCGCCGAATCGGACATGAGGTATACGGTCGAGGAAAAATCAGATCAGATTGCTCTCATCCGCATCACTCAGTGGACGGGCGACATTGTGATCAGGCATGAGCTAGCGGATAAACTCCGTTCGCGCTACGCGGAGGCTAAGGGGATGAGTCTGACGCAAGGGGAGAACGATTTCTTCGACGAGTTGAAGGACACGATCAATGTCAACCCGATCATGCGCTATGGGAACATTTTGGATTCGTTCCCGGACGGCAAGCTGACACTCGTGGCCGTCAACGAGGGGGGGACGGTGGTACCTGTCTCCTTCGATGACGGTGGCTGAGCAGGCGTTGGGGAGTGATCGTTCGGTCGTGCCTCACTACGACGCCGACTTCACCGACGTTAAAGGGGCGTCCTCTCCGGAGGAGGCCGTCTCTGGCATGGTGGACGCGCTGCGTAACGGAGCCAACATGTCCGACAAGGACTTCTACCGTTTCCTCGATCTGCCCGAGCGCCGCATCGTCGCGGTATACGGAGATACCGGTTCGTCCTCATCCCGCTCGGGTCGGGGCATGGGTTCGAACGGGATCGGGGCGAACGTTCAGATCGATTGGGGTCTGAGTTCCACGAAGGTCAGCGGCGGCTCGATCGTGAACTTTGGGACGACGTCGATCACGACGGGCGACTTCTCTGTCTCGTTCAACGATGACACGGTGACGTACTCGTATCCGGACTTTGGATACGGGTACAGTTCGCGTAGCTCGAGCAGGAAGAGCCAGACCGTGCGTTTTACTGAGGGCCTGGTCAACCCGGAGCGCCTGGGTATTTTCACGGTGAGGGATTCCACTGGGTGGCATGTGTCCACCATCCGCACCTACGGCAACCTGGCGCTGTTGGAGGCGACGGATGATGCGGTCAATGAGGCCGCCCGTGGGTTCGGTGGTTTCATGGAGTACGGGGCCGACCTGTCGCAAAGTGAGCTGCGTGATGTCGCCACGTCTAACAAGCCGGTGGGTGCCGTCCTCGTCATCGCGTGGAACTTCATGAAGAATTCCGACTGACGCGCCGCGCACGCCTGCGCACTGGGGGTGGGAATCCGAGAGGGTTCCCACCCCCGTTCGTGTCCGAGGCCGGGGCTGGGCATGCGGCGAGGCGGCGCTCCGCCCGCGCTCCGCCCGCGGGCGCGCGCAGAACAGCCCGGAGAGGCGGTGCTACGAGAGCTCCGCGAGGCCTTTCTTGACGGCCCGGTCGCGCTGGTAGCGGAAGACCTCCAGGAAGATGCCGCCGAAGAAAATCAGGGCGATGGCGGTCCACACGCCCGGGGGGAGCGTGGCGCCCGTACATGAGGAAGTACACGTAGGGGGCGAGGAAGGTGACGGCGGAGGTGACGGCGCCGACGATGCGGTGCCAGAGTTTTTGTCCGGCGACCATTTCGATGAGGCCCCACGTGTAGGGGATGGCGGTGATCATGTCGATGGCCCACAGGATGCGCCAGTCGCCCCGGAAGTGCGGGACGTACATGACGGGCACGGCGCGCGCCATGGAGTAGACGAGGACGACGACGTAGGCGATGAACTTGGGGTTGCGGCACAGCTTGAGGAAGGCCGTGCGCTCAATGATGGAGGCACCGACGGCTCGCGCGGCGCGGGTGGCGCGTGACGCGGTGGAGAGCGTGTCGAGGCCGGCCATGGCGACCCGCATGAAGGCGCGTTGCTCGTCGGTGCCGTCCGCCCACGCCTCAAGCAGCGCGAGGGGGGACAGCGCGATGGGCGTGTAACCGCCGGAGGGGGCGCCGGCCTCGTGAATGACGTCGGAGCCGAGGGCCTCGCGCAGGCGCGGCAGCTGGTCGGTGGGGATCTCCGCAATCCACAGGCGCACGCGGCGTTGGATGGCGTCGTGGAGCTCGTGGGAGAGCGCGTGGCCGGCGGCGGAGTGGGGGGGAGAAGCCTTCGGCGGCGATGTCGGTGAGGGCGCCGGGCTGCTCGACGATGCGCGTCGTCAGGTCGCCGGCGCGGTCGACGCCGGAGACAGAGATGATGGTGGCGGCATCCCACTGGTAGGTGCGCGCGATCTCGATGTCGAGGATCGAGCGCAGCGTGATGAGGGATGCTGTGACGCTCACGGGTCGCCTTTCGTTAGGGGTGTAACCATCCAATTGTGCCTGACTGGCCGGTCGGAATGCGCGCTCAGGCGCTCACGCGGGTGGGACGTAGAATCGTCGCATGGCGAAACGACGCATTGACACGGCCCGTGGGATGGAGGCGCTGCGCGCGTGGCGCGAGGCGTGTGAGCGCGGCGAGGACGCGCCTCGGGCGGTGGTCCTGACGGCTGTGCGCTTCACGCTCGAGGAGCTGGGGGCCCTGCACCCGGGGCGCTCGGTCGAGGTGCGTGTGCCTCCCGCGGGCGCGGTTCAGATCCTGCCGGGCACGACGCATCGGCGCGGCACTCCGCCCGCCGTCGTGGAGACGGACGCGCGCACGTGGCTGTCGCTCGCGTGTGGTGTGCTCACGTGGGACGAGGCCGTGGCTGGCTCCCTGGTGAGCGCGTCGGGAGAGCGCACGGACCTGGGGCCCCTCCTGCCGCTCGTGTGAGGGGCGGGGAGGGGGATCGGGTTGGTGAGGCTCAGGCTTCGATCTGGGGAGCGCCGAAGCGTGCGATGAGCTTGGGGGCCAGGTACTTCTGGGAGCCCTTGTAGGCGTAGCGCTGGGCGACGGCTGCGACGGCGGCGGTGGAGGCCGCGAAGAGTACCAGCGAGGCCAGGGTGACGTCGTCGGCGTCCTCGGCGGGGACGGGGCGCTTGGTGACGGCCTTCCAACCAAATTCAAAAATCTTGGAGGCTGCGAAGGCTGCTCCGGCGATGACGGCGGTCGTGGCGATCTTGTCGATGGTGGCGGGATCCATGTGTGTCTCCTGGCGTGGGTTGATTGTCCCTGCGCGGGCGCGCGTGCTTCCATGATGCCCCACACTCCGGTCTTGTGCGAGGCCCAGCGGCTGTCTGTCTTATGCTTAGACGCAACTGTTCCCGTCAGAAGGATTCGTCATGGCTCGCGCCCGCTTTGTTTTTGCGCTGTCAGCCCTCGCGGCTGCTGCTACGGCCCTGTCGGCGTGTTCGTCGTCTGTGTCGTCGAGCGCCCCACAGGATCCTTTCGCGGCGCCGGTCGTTCCCGGCCAGGGTGCCCAGGGCTTGCCCGGTGACTTGCATGGCACGATTAACGCGCCGACGCCTCGCTCAGGTTCGGGCGTGGTGACGGTTGCTCTCGTGGGCGGCGCGCAGCTGCCTACCGAGACGGCGGAGGCGTTCACGAAGGCGACGGGTTTCTCGGTCGCGGTCGTCCCGGTTGATGGCGTGGCCATGGTGCCGAAGGCTGATGCGGATGTCGTCTTAGGCTTGGATGGCGCGGATGCGTTGCAGGCTGCGAGGGCGGGCATGATCGCTGGCGCGCCCCCGCAGGACACGATGACTCTCGCGGGGACGGCCGTTGATGGCGCGCCCGCGGCTGTGGCGTACGGTCGCGACGACGTGTGTGTCATTGCCGACAAGTCTTGGATGAGCGCGAATAATCGTCCCTTGCCGACCTCGTTCCACGATCTGTCCGACCCGCGCGTGCGCGCGCTGCTTACGGTCCCCGACCCGGCCTCGTCGTCGGTGGGACGCGCGTTTGTGCAGGAGGCTGCCTCTCAGACGGGCGAGGGCCTCGGGCCCTTCGTGCAGTCTCTGAACCCGCGCGTGGACGCCTCCCTGGGCGCGACGATCGGCGCGTGGACGGCCGGCGCGTACGTGTCCGACAGCTATCTGTCCGAGGTCGTGGGCTCTGAGTCAGGCAAGTCCGGTTCCTACCCGCTGGTGGTTGCTCCGCGGTCGCTGGCGGCTGCGGCCGCGACGAACACGGGCGCTGACTCGTACGGCACGGCGGTGACCTCAACGTGTATCGCGCGCATCATGTACGTGGCTGCCACTCAGGCACCCGCCTCCGACGGTGCCGAGTCCCTCATTGCCTGGCTCCAGGGCGAAATCGCGCAGCGTTCCCTGGCCACGACGGGTGCCGCGTACCCGATCGACGGCGTGCTCGCCGCCGACACGAAGGCCGAGTGGCTCATGGGCATCAGCGGAAACGCGGTCGTTACCGACGAGACGATCGGTTCCCTCGACGCGATGAACGCGTGGCTGTCGACGTGGAGCTCGGCCATCGAGGCTCCCGCACCGGCGTCCACGCCCGAGCCGACGACGGAACCCACGACTGAGCCGCAGACGAGCTCCGCGGTCGACCCCGTGCAGGACGAGGCCGGGGCGGAAGACGACGGGCCGGCGGCCTACGACGACGAGGAGTAGGCACCCCACCGGTGATGGGAGCGGGGACGCGGCAGTGCCGCGTCCCCGCTCCTCGTGTCGGACTATCCGTTCCCGCGCGCGAATGGGCCCCTCTAGTCGCGCAGCATCGAGGGGCTGACCCGGCACTCGTCGCCGATGCGCATGGGCGCGATGAGGCCCGCTTCGCGCAGCTCGCGCAGGCGCGGGACCGTGCGTTCGACGACCTTCCACGGGTCGATTGTGTTGAGGTAGATGCGGGTGCCGCCCTCGAAGCCGGCCAGCGTCGAGATGCGCCACTTGAGCAGGATCCTCCAGCGCATCGGCGTGGAGACGGTGGGCGGGCGGTAGTACCACTCCTCGTTCGCGGGAACGTCCGCCCCGGTCGCGGCGTGCGCGGCGTGCAGGATGTCGGAGATCCCGGCCATGGCCTCGTCGCTGACCTCCCACGGGTTGCGCGGCGAGTGCAGCGGCCAGATCGCGATGCCGGGGAAGCGGTGACCGAAGCCGGCCAGGGCGACGGCGTGCTCGTTTTGGGCGATGAGGAGCTTGCGGGTGGCAGCGACCGTGAAGATCTGGTCGTAGATGTCGGGCTGGGCGCGCAGGCGCTCCAGCTCGGCCTCGGTCTGGACGGACATGTCGTCGATGGCGACCAGCTGCTTGTGGAGGTGGTCGAAGGAAGCGCCGGCGGGGCGCAGCCAGTTCTGGAAGGTTGCGACGTAGCGCACCGCGGGGCTGAGGTCGTACAGGTCGCGCATGGAGCGGGCTGTGTACGCGGTGTACTGGGCGTGTTCCTCGGGGGTGAGGGTGCCCGAACCGGCCAGCTGGTGGGCTTCGGTGGCGCCGTCGACGAAGTGGCGCTTCGCGACGATCAGGTCGTGGCCGCCGGAGAAGAAGCCGTTGGCAGCCTGGAGGCGTGCGGTCTCGCTGGTCGCGGCGAATTCACCTTCGCTCATGCCCGAGGCCAGCATCCGCGCGCGCACGACGTTCATCACGTGGTCGTAGCCCGCGTCCGAGGCCAGGTAGCGGGCCATGCGGTGTCGGTCCTCTTCTGAGGGCACGTGCCCGTGGTTGAGGTGCCAGTAGTTGTAGAGACGATTTCGAAGAGGTTGGGGATGCGCCGGAATTCGGCGACTGTGTCGCCCAGCTTGTCGGCACCCAGGGCGTCGAGCTGCTCCCATGTGCCGTCCTCGCGGCGCACGAGACGCGACTTTTCGGGCGGGGTCTCCAGGTAGCGGCCGGAACAGAACGCGCAGTGGTGTCCGTCGGCGTCGTGGTCGATGGGGTTGCGGTCGGTGCGTGGCGCTGTGAGCGGCCGGTTTCCGCGGCCGGGGACGGTCCACACCTCTGTGCCGGTGAGCAGGTTCTGCTGTTTGACGGTGCCGTCGGCGAGTCGCACGATGGCGCGGTCGGCGCGGGTAAGCTTCGATGCCATGTCTTAATCGTACCTGTCGTCAGAGTCGGTTCATGGTGGCGGGGTGCGAACCCGTGCGTCCGGCTTCGCCTTCGTTGAGGGCGTCGATGCGCGCGGTCTGTCCAGGGCTCAAGCTGAAGGAAAGCGTCGATGTTCGTGGCCATGCGCTGGCTGGACAGTGTCTTGGGGAAGACGACGTGGCCGCGGTCGATGGCCCAGCGTAGGGCGACTTGCGCGGCGCTGACGCCCAGTTCGTCGCCGATGGCGCGCAGGGTGGGGTCGGTGATGGCGCGTCCGCGGGCCAGGGGAGACCACGCTTCGAAGACCATGCCGAGGCCCTGGGAGTAGGCGCGCAGGTTGGCGTTGGGGAAGAAGGGGTGTGCCTCGACCTGTAGGACGTGCGGGCGCACGGTGGCGACGGCGCGGACCGCTTCGACGTGCTCGCGCTCGTAGTTCGACAGGCCGATCGCGCGTGCGCCGCCGGTGTTGAAAGCCTCCTCGAGGGCCGGCCAGGGCAGGGCAACGTCGCCCCCGTAGAGGGTGGGCAGCGGCCAGTGCACGAGGAGCAGGTCGACGTAGTCGGTGCGCAGCTCTTCGAGCGACTGGGCGATGGATGCGGCGGCGCGCTCGGGCTCGTGGTTGGAGTTGTCGACCTTGGTGGTGAGGAAAATCTGCTCGCGCGGGATTCCAGAGGCGTCGAGCGCGGCTCCAACCTCGGCCTCGTTGCCGTACATCTGCGCGGTGTCGATATGGCGGTACCCGACCTCGAGGGCGCGGCTCACGGCGTCGTAGGCGTCCTCGGGGGCGACTTTATAGGTGCCGAAGCCGAGGGTGGGGATGGGTGCGCCCGTCGGGAGTGTGAGCGTGGGAATGGGGGACGAGGCCGTGGTGGCGTCGTCGGGTAATGGGGCGTTCATCGGTGAATCCTCCTAGTCGTTCCCAGTGTAGCCTTCCGCACGCGGCGCAGTTGCCGTCGTCCACACGCGCGCTCGGTCAGTGTGCCGTAGTGTTGTCATCGTTTCGGAGCCGTGTGGGGCACCGGTTGGAGAGCGCAGGAGGACTCATGATCAACGTCTACGAGACGGAGGACGGCGTCGTCTTCGACATGAGCCAGCTGGAGTGCGACGCTCTGCGCTCGTACGCCGATGGGCTCCTGACTGACCCCAAGGATCCGTTCGTTGAGCTGCTGCGCAGCCAGGCCTCGTCGTCGGTGATGCTCCCGTCCCGCATCTTGCTGCTCTCCTTCAGGCGTTCTCGCAGGCGACGAAGGTGCTGACCGCTTGGGTCGTCGCTCCGGCTGGGTGCCGCCGCGCCACCTTCTTTGTGGGCCCGCACTCCGCCGTGGTGTCGCGGTGCGACGAGGGGGGACTGTACGCGGGCGAGGATGACCTGTTGTCGGTGTGGGTCGTCGGCTCAGCGCAGCTGCGCGAGACCTTTTTCGAACTCAGTGCCTTGGGGGGAACCCTCCGGCGATGGGATTGTGCCGACGGCGGTACCGGAGGTGCTCTTCAGCGCGCTCGAACGGGGCGACGACACGAAGATTCTCGTGGAGGTGCCGAAGGCTGCCCGCGAGATCGCGGAGGTCATCGATTCCGAGATCGACGAGGCGACGGGGACCTTCTGGGCGGACGTTGCGGCTGACTCGTGGGTGGGGCTTGCCGTCCGGGTCGTCGATGCGGCGGAGTACCCGGATTTGTCGGGTGACAGTTGGCGTTTGATTGGCACCAGCGAGGAGGTATGCGAGGTGCTGGCGGGCGTGGAGTTTACTGAGCTGTACCCCGATGAGGTGCCTCTGCTGGCGGATAAGGACGGTGAATTCTGGGCGGCAGTTGCTTCATCATCGCCGGAGGTGCTCTGGGAGGACATCGAGGACGTACTCGCTGAATAGTCCATCTGTTGATTCGTAGGTCTCATAGTCTGAGATCAGCGGGTGTCAATTATTTACTATCTATCTGGTCAAATACTAGGCGAGGGTCGGTTTTGGTTGTTTTGGGTGTGTCGGGGCGCGAGGTGTGTCATCTCTGACCGCTTGACTTATAAAACATTGCAATAAAGCTGAAAACCCTGTGCGTGATGTCTGCAACATGGTTGGCACTTTTATTGGAAGCTCGGTTAATTTGTTGCGTGTGCCGCGGAATGTCAAAGGCTTGCATCTAACCAGGCGGTAGGGATTTTGTTAGGTAACCCACCGTCATTTGTCCTCACTATGTAACGATTTGGCGTACGATAGATACTGTTCAACTACGAAAGCCAACGCGTCACTACAACGAACGGAGAGTTATGTCGGTTCGCAATGCACTGCTGGCACTCGTCGCGCAGCAGCCCGCGGGTGTCTACCGCCTCAAGCAGATGTTCGAGGAGCAGACGTGTGGAGCGTGGCCGCTCAATATCGGCCAGGTATACCAGACCATGCAGCGCCTGGAGCGTGACGGTCAGGTTGTGTCTCACGCTGAGACCAACGCGGGCCGTGACTCTGAGGTCTTCGAGCTGACCGACGCTGGTCGCGATGTTCTCAATGCCTGGTGGTCCACCCCCGTTCCGCGCGAGCACCCCGAGCGTGACGAGCTTGTCATGAAGCTCGCCGTGGCCGCTGCCGACCCCACGGTCGACGTCGAGGCCATGATTCAGACCCAGCGTCGCTCGACCCTGGGCTCCCTGCGCGACGTGACCCGCCTCAAGGCCTCGGCCGACGAGGGCGAGCTCGCCTGGAAGCTCATCCTGGAGCGTCACATCTTCGACCTCGAGGCCGAGCTCAACTGGCTCGACCACATCGAGTCCGGTGCGGTCTCCGAGGCCGCGCGTCGCGCCGCCTTCGCTGCCGCGAAGGGCCGCTCGATGAGCTGGGCCCAGGCTGAGGCCGGTATTTCGGAGCGTGCCGGGGTGCGATGAGCCAGCCTGTGCCGCTACCGATCAGGATGGCCGGCGTCGGACATGAGTTCGGCGCGAATGGCGTCCGAGTGAGAGCGCTCGACGGGATCGACCTTGAGGTCGCGCCCGGCGAGCTTCTCGCTGTTATGGGCCCCTCTGGATCCGGCAAGTCGACGCTGCTGTCTATCGCGGGCGGGCTCGAGCGCCCCACGCACGGCAGTGTCTACGTGAACGGAATCGACCTGGCCGGGCTGGACAGTGTGCACCGTGCCGAGGTGCGACGCCGGTCGATCGGCTACGTGTTCCAGGACTACAACCTGATCCCGTCGCTGTCGGCTCTTGAAAACGTTGAGATGCCGCTACAGCTGGATGGAGTCAGTCCCTCGAAGGTGCGCGAGGCTGCGATGGCTGCCCTCACAGAAGTGGGTGTCGCGGAGCTCGCGGATCGCTTCCCCGAGAGGCTCTCGGGTGGTCAGCGCCAGCGCGTGGCCATCGCTCGGGGCCTCGTTGGTAACCGGTCGGTCATACTTGCTGACGAGCCTACCGGCGCGCTAGATTCTCACACTGGCGAACAGATCATGTTGGTGTTGCGTAACCACATAGATGCGGGCGCAGCCGGTATCCTCGTGACTCATGAGGCCAGAATGGCCGCATGGGCAGACCGCACTGTCTTCCTGCGCGACGGTCGCATCGTCGATCGATCGCGCGGTGACTCACTGAGGGATCTGCTGGCAGACGCAGCACCAAGGATCTAATGAGCCGACTCAGCACACGGATGAGGCGATGGGGAGTAGTACTCCGCATCGCCTCTCGTGATGCACGCCAAACTTTGGGGCGCACGGTTACGGCCGTCATCCTCATCTCCCTGCCGATCATCATCGCGATCGGCTCGCTCACCTTCTGGGATGTGACGACCTCCCAGCGCTACCAGGCCTCGTCCTGGCTGGGGCACGGCACCGACTCGCAGGCCGTCACGCTGCGACGTTCCACCACTGCCCTCGACCAAAACGTGACGGCCGACCTTTTCTTCAAGACGTCCTCGGATGAGGAAGTCGACGTGACCATGGAGACTCTCACCCAGTGGGCGCCCCCGGGCGACCAACTGATCGCGGTGGATACTCTCTACCAGCTGCATATGACCGCGCCCGACGGGACCGGCTACACGGTTGACGCAGGCACGCAGACAGCGTCGCTGGACGCCCCGCGTGTCGACGCCGGCTCCATGCACGGTGGGCTCGCCGCCGATCACGCGGTCATTTCCGACGACGTCGCGCGCGCACTCGGAGTGTCGGTCGGGGACACGCTCAGCCTGTCGCTGACGGTCGGGCGCGACCGCACGAGCCAGACTCTCACAGGTACCGCCGTGGTCGACGCGATCATCAAGGGCAGCGGTCGCGCCATCGTCGGTGACGGCACGCTCGATGTGGACCGCCTGGCCGTGGCCGGGCGCACCCAGACGGCCTGGTTCGTCACGGGTCCGGTGCCGGTGTCCTGGGACAAGATCCGCGAACTCAACGCGTCCGGCTTTTCCGTGGTCTCGCGCCATGTGCTGGCCAGCCCGCCCGACGCATCTGCCATGCCGCCCCAGATCGCCCAGTACCAAGTCACCGAACCCACTCGTAACACGAACCCGTGGCAGTACCTCCTCCTGGTCGCGGGAGTCCTCCTGATCCTCACCGAGATGATCCTACTCATCTCGCCCCTGTACACGGTCGCCCAGCGTTCCGTCATGCGCACGGCCGCCATGATCGTCGCCAACGGCGGAGACCGCTCCGACGGGCGCCGCCTCACGATCGCTCACGGCCTGATCATCGGCGCTTACTCGGCCGGGTTCTCGCTGGCGTTGTCCGGCGCTGCGATGGTCGGCATCGGCGTGTGGTCGGGCCTCGGTATCGGTATCGTCCCGCTATGGCCGGCCGGCCTGTCGGTGCTGCTACCGATCCTGCTGTCCCTCATGGCTTCCGTCTCCCCGGCGCACACCTCCTCCCACATCGACACTTCGGCGGTCATTGGCGGGCGCGTGTGGGAACCCTCCCGCCTGGTGCGCCGCCGGATGATCTACCCGATCTCTCTGCTGGTCGGCATCCCCGTGCTGGTCCTGGCCGCCGTCGCCGGCTCGATCCTGGCGCTCGTACTCGGCGTCGCCCTGCTCGAAATTGGCCTCATCGGCTCGATCCCCTACGTGTTCACGCGTTGGCGCGTGCCCAACGGCCGCGCGTCGATGAGCATGCGCCTGGCCCTGCGCGACGCCGTGCGCAACGGCCACCGAACGTTCCCGGCCATGGCCTCGATCCTGACGACCGTCTTCGTCGCCTGCTCCTTGCTCATCACCCTATCCTCCTCGAACGAGGCCGGCTGGAACTCGCGCCCGCACTTGGGCCAGCGCGGACAAATCTTCGTCTCGACGGTCGACAAGACGGAAACGAATACCCGTTCGCGCGCGCTCATGCAGGCCGCGTCCGACGCCATCAAGAACGACCGCACGATCACCTCCGAGGCGGTCCTCACCGGCATGGCGTGGAACAGTGGCCCCGGCGGGCCCAGAACCATGGTCGAAGCCGTCTCCCCGCACGACAACTCGACGTCCCCGGAGGCCTCCGACATGCTCCCCATGGCGGAGCTGGACGTCGCCTACATCGTTGACGACGGCACCTACCTGCGACAGGCCGGCTACCTCAAGGAGGCCGACATGGTCCGCGCGGTTGCCACGCTCAACGCGGGCGGCGTGCTGGTGCCCGAAAAGCAGTACATCGACGGGGCCGGCCAGGTGAGGCTGCGCAGCCTCGACACGAGCGCCATCGCCGAGGCCAGGGCCGCCGGCGTCTCCGAAAGTGAGCTCCCCGACGCGCACGTCATGGCGACGCAGATTTTCCCGGCCTCGCCGCTGACCCGCATCAACGTCATGGTGCTCTCCCCGAGCGCAGCAACGTCCCTCGGCCTCGAGTCGGTCACGCTGGGCCGCCTCCTGACGCCTGAGAAGCCTGTGAGCACCGTGGATGCGCCCGCCTTCCAAGCGACCATCGCCCGCCAGGTGCCCGGCGCATCCGCTCAGGTGATCGGCCCGACCATGCGCTCCCAGGTCCTGCCCTACATCGCGGCCCTCATCGCGGTCGTCGCGGCGGCCGCCACGGTCGCCCTGGTCGTGGCCCTCTCGGCCTCCGACATGCGGCCGGATCTGGACACGCTGGACGCGATCGGCGCGGCCCCGACCATGCGGCGCCACGTCACCACCTGGCAGGGCGTCGTCCTCGCGCTCAACGCGATTCCTACAGCGGTCCTCTCGGGGCTCATCGTCGGCGTGCTCGCCGTCATTACTTTTGCCCGCTCCAATATCTTCCCGACGCTGACCACCACGCTGCAGCCCGTCGTGCCGTGGGGAGCACTGCTCGGCATGCTCATTGGCATGCCACTGCTGTGCGCGCTCGTCGCCATCGTCCTGACGCCGCGTAACCAGAAGCGTATTCGCCGCATCAACTAGGCTCGCCCATGAGTGATGCACCCGAAACGGTTGTGATCCCCCCAGGCGCGCTGGCCTCGTCAAGCGTGCGCGTCGACACGTGGCTGTGGGCGACCCGCCAACTCAAGTCGCGCTCCCAGGCGACTGCAGCTGTGCGCGCCGGACACGTGCGCGTGAACGGCGAGCCCGTCAAGGCCGCCTACAAGGTGCGCGTGGGCGACGAAGTGCGCCTACGCGTCGAGGGCTTCGACCGGATCCTCGGCGTCGTGCTGCTGCTGAATAAGCGGGTGTCCTACCCACAGGCGCGCACCGCGTACGACGATCGCACCCCCGAGCGTCCCCGCGTCCACATCCCCGTCGCCATGCGCGAGAAGGGAAGCGGGCGCCCCACCAAGAAGGAACGACGCGAGCTGGACCGCCTGCGCGGATACGACTCCCACGAGCATTACTGACCCTGTGCCGAGGCCGTGGCGGGCCCTGGTTGCGGTGCACATACGCGCGGTCCCGCCGCCTGGTGAGGCGACGGGACCGTCAGCGAGAGTACTTACTCGTTGGGGAAGAAGGACTGGGGAGTAATCTTGTAGAAGGCGCCCCACGCGGCGTCGTAAGGTAGGTCGAACGTGTAGTCGATCTTGTTGCCGTCGGTGGGCACCGTGAGCGTGACGACGTCTTTGTCGACGTGCGTCACGTTCTGACGGTCCTTGTCCGTGGAAATTCGATGGTGAGGACGACCGTCGTGTTGCTGAACGAGGTTAGGGTGTCCGCCTTGTCCCGGTATAGCTCGGCGGTGCCACTGCAGGTGACAACGGTACTGTCGGCGTTGCGATTGCACTCGTCAGTGAGCTTAACGATCTCATCCGGAGTATAGGTGGTCATGAAAACAGCGGTTGTCACGCGCTTGGTGCACTGAGAATCAATCGACTGTCGGAGCTGCTCGCTGGCGTTTTTGTAGTCGTCGTAGAGCTGCGGGATTGCTTCGGCGTTCGACGCGCTGATCGAGGAACACCAGGTGTTGGCCCGCGTCTCGATGGCCTCCGCGGTGGCGGTGGCGGCCTGTTCGGACAGGGAACGGGCCTGCGTCCGATACTTGTTCGCCAGGACGCCGAACGTGATCGCTGCGGCAATCACGAGGATCAGGGTGAGCCCCATGACGCGGTTGTAGATGCTGAGTAGCTTGTTCTTAGCGGGCTTGGCCGTTGACGTGGCGGGCTTGGTGGTCACTGTGCTGCCTCCTGTGCTGCGCTCAGATCGGAGTTGGCGTCGCTGAGGGCCTTCTCAGCCTGCTGTAACTCCGCCGATGCCGCCCGGTACATGCTGACCGTCATGGTGGCACCCGCCGCGAAGCCGATGGTGAGGATCGTTGTGATGACCGCGATGACGACCTGAGACTTCGGGGGCTGGGGGGTGCCCTGGGCCGGGCGTCGGCTCTGCGCGGTCGTTGGCTCGGCGCCCGCAGGGGGGACGTCGGGCGTGGCATGGCCGGGGGCGTCCGCCTCCTCGCCGGGGCGCAGGACTCGGCCTGTGATGGGGTCGACGCTGGCCGTGATCGGGTGTGAGGCAGTCCCTGTGACGGGATCGATGGTGGGCGCGAAACGGCCGGTGCTGGTCACGGGTCTGGCAACCGATCCAGTGAACGGGTCGATGACGCCCGTGATGGGGTGGGAGGTCGTGCCCGTGACGGGGTCAATCGTGGGTGCGAAGCGACTGACGTTTGGGCTGGGCGCGTCGTAGGAGGCCTCTGTCCTGTAGTCATCGGTCCAGCCCGTGCCATCCCACCAACGCAAGCGGGGTGTTCCTTCCGGGTCGGGGTACCAACCTTCGATCGGGTTGCTCACGGAAAGCTCCTTTCGTGGTTCCCACCATCACGGGACGGTTGGAATGGGGGTGACTGGTGAGCGACCGGTCTCGCCAGCGTCACATGTTTGAGGGCCACCACGCGGTCATCGTGGCCCCGCACTCTGTATTGTCCGTCATTTGCGGGTCGTAGGGAACTGAGACCGTGAAGGCGAGCGTTGTGCCGGGTGTCAGCGTCGCCGTCGCGGTCCCCTGGTAGGGGGAGGACGGATTGAGGTTCGTGTTCTTCTCCGTGGTGTAGCCGATGACGGTCACATCAAGGGGACCAAACGTAGTAATGGTACTCGATGGCTTGATAGTGAGGGTCCCGTTGACCGTGGTCGTCACCTGATCGGTCGTACATTCGGTGATAGCGATCGTAAAGTCCGCGTTAGACAGCGTCCGCTGGGCGTTGGCCAGTGTCTCCTTGTCGGGGCACTGGGCGTGGATGGTCTCCTTGAGGGACTGGGTGGCCGAATCGTAGGTCTTGATGGCGTCGCGGATCGTGGAGGCGTTCTCGCGCGAGATTGAATCGCACCAGGTGGAGGCATCGCGCACGACGCCGACGGCGTCCAGACGAGTCTTGGCGGCCTTGATCTCCTGGTCGAGTGCGGCCTTGTCGGATTGTGCCTGGGCGGCCTGCTCGTCGAAGCTGTGCGCGGCCTGGGTACGCGAGATGTTGACCCAACTCACCGCGGCGGACAAGACGATGAAGATGACGGCGAGGACGGCTCCCGCGACGGTTGCCGCGCGCAGGGGGACGGGTGCGGTGCTCACTTCTCGGCCTCCTCGATCTGGCGGTTGATGTCGTCGAGCGTGGACTGAGCGTTGTCGCGCTGATCCTGAGCGTTCTGTGCCTGCTGCTCGGCGTCGTGATAGATGCGGCTCGAATCGCCCAGGTGGGACCACGCGAAGACGAGCACACCGATGAAGACGGCGACCAGAATCCACGAGGCGGCGCAGGCGAGCACCCATCGCCCGGTCGTGCGAGCGGGTGCCGTCGTGCTTGCGCTCGCCTCGTGCTCGCTCATTGACGAGGCCTTGGTGCCGTGAGCGCTCGTCGTGGCCTCGGGTACGGGCGACGGTATTGGCATGGGAACCGCGTCGGCCCCGCGAGAGGGGGCGTGGCCCTGTTCGTTACCACGCGCGAGGGGAACGGTGTTGGGTGAGGCGGCCATGGCCTCGTCCCGGGTGTCGACCTCGGTGTGCTGCACGCGGACTGTGGGGCTGCTGACCGTCTGGTCCTGCGTCGCGTAAGGGACGACGTAGTCGGTCCAGTCACTCCCGCTCCACCAACGCAGCTGCGGCGCTCCGCTGGGGTCCGGGTACCATCCTTGTGCGGGCTCGCTCATCGTGGGCCCCTTTCCCATTGCGAATAAAACTGTCTTCCCGGTCAGGAAGTCTAGTCGCAGGACGGATTGTGGGCAACTATCCGCTCAGAGGCCGGCCACCCACAAGCTCGTGATGTTGGAGCCGCAGTAGCCCTCGGTCAGGCCATTACCCGGCACTGTCAGCGTGTAACTGGCCTTTCCGCCCTTGGGGATCGTGAACGACGTCGATCCGAGGGGCTTATCTGAGTCTCCGAATTCCTTCGCGGCCGTGAGGTAGAATTCCGCGGTCAGCTCGAGGTCACCCAGGGCGGCCAGCTTCTCGTCGTTGACCCACACCGAACCCGAAAACGTCACGTCGGTACCGACGAGTTCGCAGCTTTCATCCGAGGCGAACGCTTGGGACTTGAGGGAATAGATGGCATCCAAGAGCGCCTTCTTGTCAGGGCACTGCTCCGCGATCGCATCGATTTGCCTTTGGGGTTTCGCGTGCAGGCTGTTTGCCTGACTATTCAGCAGCAACGGGCTGGAGTAGGCGGACGTGAACTCGTTGCACCAGGTCTTGGCGCTTTGGTCGACCTTCGCGGTGTCGATCTTGGCCCGCACGTCCGTGGTCTGCGTCTCGGTCTCCTTCTTTTTGTCGCGGAGAGACTGCGCGTCGGTACGCGTCTGGTCGGCTTCCGCCTTCCGTGAGCGGGTGCCAGTAACGAAGAAAATGGAGGTGACCAGCAAACACAGGGCCAGCACTGCGGCGATGGCCGTCAAGATCTTGATCGTGCGGGTGGAAGCTCCGTTCGCGGGGCTGCTCATGTCTGTTCCTTTCCGAGGTCCTGCACGCGGTCACGGTCCGGCGTGTGCTCGGGGTGACATCTCGGGAGTGGTGTCCCGTCACTCATGTGTGTACATACCCGTCCGGGACTTGGGTCGGTGGTGGGTAGGGCAGGGATTGCTCACAAGCCGCTCATCCAGATACTCTGCACCTTCGTGATGCACTTCCCGCCGGGTACGCCGGGGTCGGGCAGGTTCTCCGAGTAGGTTGCGCTGCCTCCCGACGAAATGGTGAAGGAGAACGTGCCGATGGGCTTCGCATCCTTCGCCGGCTTCGTTCCCTTCGTGTAGTACAGGTCCACCGTGACGTCGATATCGCCGAGGTCCGACAGCTGCTTGTTCGTGATCGTCATGGTCTCCGAGAACGTCAGCCCTTCGTCCGTTATCTCGCAGGTCTGCGAAGACGTCTCAAACGAACTCTCGGGCGAGGCGTGCAGGGCCTCGACAAATGCCTTCTTCTCGGGGCACAGCTGCGCAATCGCGTCGCGTTGGTTCTGCGTCTTAGACGAGAGTTCCCCTGACGCATTGGTCAGGGACTTAGGGGTGGAGTAGGCGGACGTGAATTCGTCGCACCAGGTCTTGGCCGATCCCTCAACCTTCGTTGAGGTGATCTGCGTTCGTACGTTCGCGGTTTCTGTCTCCGCGTCCTTCTTCTTCGCTCGCAGTGACTCGGTGTCGGCGCGCGTCTGCGCGGCTTTGGTGCTCTGCGAGTGTGCTCCGCTGCCCAGGAAGATGGAGGCACCGAGCAGGCATAGGCACAGCACCGTGGCAATGATCGTCATGATCTTGTACGTGCCGGGAGAAGACTCAACGTTCGCGGAAGGCGAGGCATCATTGGTCACTTCTGGGCCTCCGTCAGTTCCTTCTGAGCCTGCTCAAGGCCGGACTGCGCCTCGTCGTACTCCGCCTGCGCGGCCGCATGCTCAGATTCGGCCTTGGCGAGGTCCTTGCTCGCGCTCGAGTAGGACAATCCGGTGTAGACGGCGGTCGCCGCGAGAATAACGACGAGAATCCATGCGGCGAACATGCCGATAAACCAGCCTTGCCCGGAACTCGCCGTGGCCTTCTTGTCGCTTCCCTTCTGAGCCGGGGTGTCCTCGTCGTCCGAAAAGACCGGTGTCACGCCCGTGTTCTGGTAGGGGTTGGGGTGAACCTTCGGAGCCTGCTGAGAGGATGGCATGCGGGGGCCACTGGGCGCGGACGAGTCCGACTGCGCTGCGCCTGCTGAGCGGGGACTGGCTGTCGAGGCTGGGGTGCGGGGATTCCCCGCGCGCCACCTTGCTGCATCGGCGCATTGTGCGCTGCGGGCGCGCCAGGGGTGGGCACGGGGACGCTTCGCATGGGTGCGGGAATGGGTTGCTGGCGAAAGTTGGGCATCGGTTGAAACTGCTCGGTCCACGAGCTGCCGTTCCACCAGCGCAGGCGCGGGCTTCCAGCGGGGTCGGGGTACCATCCGGCAACGGGTTGAGACATGGCCATCCTTTCACTTTCTGGGTGCAGTCTATACCCAACCCGTGAGCCTTATAACTCGGTCACCTTTGCGCTTCTCACACCCGTCTCAGGATGTGACAGGTACCCTGAAAGCTATGGCTGGTCTCTTCTCGTCCTCACCCCTGCTCGCGCTGTTTGTCGTCGTTGCGTTGGGTGCGGCGATTGGGGCCATTCGGATCGGCCCGCTGCGCTTCGGAGCGGCGGGTGCTCTCTTCGTCGGTCTCGTCGTTTCGGCCTTCCACCCGGAGATCGTCAGTAACCACATGTCGATCGTCCAGCCGATGGGTCTGGCGTTCTTTGTCTATTGCGTCGGCATTTCCGCGGGCGCGACCTTCTTCCAGAATTTGCGTAAGCAGACGAACCTCCTCGCCCTCACCACGGTCGTGTGCATCGTCGGCGCGGTCATCGCGCTCGTGGGGAGGCCGCCTCCTCGGCCTGTCCTCCGGTCTGACGTCGGGCCTGTTCACGGGTGCTCTGACGGCTGCTCCCGCCCTCGACACGGCTACCCGGCTCACCGGGGATGCGAACGCGGCGGTCGGCTACGCCTTCGGCTATCCGGTGGGTGTCATCGGAGGCATCCTCGTCGTCACGATCACCGTGACGAGGAAGTGGGTCGGCCCCAAGGACACGCCTTCCCTCGCGGGGTCCTCCCTGGAGGCCGTGAGTATTCGCGTGTCCAAGCACATCAACACGCGCGACATCGACGCGTGGCGCGACCAGCGCGTGCGCCTGTCCTACCTGCGACGTGACGGGCGCACCCGCGTCACCGCGGCCGGCGAGGACCTGTTGCCGGGTGACCACGTCGTCATGGTCGGGGACCCCGAGTCCATCAGGGAGACGGCACCACTCGTCGGCGAGATCCTCGATCACAACCTCGAGGACGACCGTTCCGACCTTGCCTTCGAGCGCATCGTCGTGTCCAACCCCGACGTCGCCGGCCGCAGCGTCTGCGACCTCAATGTCACCAAGCGATTCGGTGCCGTCATCACGCGCGTGCGCCGTGGTGACCTGGACCTCCTGGCCCGCGACGACCTTGACCTGCAGCTCGGCGATCACGTCGCCGTCGTCGTTCCCACGGACGAGCTCGATGACGTTGCCGAGTGGCTCGGCGACTCCGAGCGCCGCGTCGCTGAGGTGGATGGCATGGCCTTCGGCATCGGCCTCGTCCTCGGCCTGCTCCTGGGCATCGTCTCCTTCCCGCTGCCCGGCGGCCAGGGCTTCCAGCTGGGTGCCGCCGCCGGCCCCCCTGATCGTCGGCATGCTGCTCGGCGCCCTGCGCCGCACCGGCCCGCTCGTGTGGACCCTGCCCGCTGCCGCGAACCTGACGATCCGACAGATCGGCCTCATGCTCTTCCTCGCAGCCCTCGGCCTGAACGCAGGCCCGCAGTTCGCGAGCCTGCTCGGCAGCCCCGACGGCTGGCGCGCCGCCCTCCTCGCCGCCGTCATGGTCATCGTCTGCTGCGTCATCCAGGCCCTCGGCGCGAAGTTCATCGGCCTGTCCTCCGCGCGCGCAGCCCGGCGGCATCGCGGGCTTCCTCGGCCAGCCCGCGGTCCTGCAGGCCGCCGACGCCCGCGTCACCGACGAGCGCATCGAGGCCGCCTACGCGACGCTCTTCGCCTTCGCAATCATCATCAAGATCCTGCTCCTGCCGGTCATCACCTCCTTCCTGTGAGCGCCGTAGACTAGGGTCATGGCTACCCCCGACTTCGTCCTTGAGCTGCGCCGCCACGTCGGCAACGCGCCCCTGTGGATGCCCGGCACGACCGTCGTCATCTTGCGCCCCGCGCCGGGATGCGCGCCGATCGACTGGGAGACCCCCATCGCGCCTGAGACGGTGGAGATGCTGTGCGTGCGCCGCTCGGATAATGGAGCCTGGACCCCCGTGACCGGCATCGTTGACCCGGGCGAGGAGCCTGCGATCGCCGCCGCCCGCGAGGCCGCCGAGGAGGCCGACGTGCGTATCGAGGTATGCCGCCTCTGTCCGTCGAGGTCGTTGGCCCCGTCACCTACGCCAACGGTGATGTCACCACCTACCTGGACGTGGCCTTCGCCGCGCAGTGGGTGAGCGGCGAGCCCAGCCCCGCCGACGGCGAAAATAGCGAGACCGCCTTCTTCCGGGCCGACCAGCTCCCACCCATGAACGACCGCTTCCGCCGCGCCGTCGCCAAGGCCCTGAGTGGCCGCCTCGACGCCGACTTCCTCACCGCCTGACGTCCCATCACCTGCGGCGCGGCCCCGGCCTCGTCCTCCCAGCGCGAAAATGCTTGTGTTTGCGTCAAACCCCTTGCGGGACTGAAGTCCTAGTGGTGGAATGGGGGTATGGATACTCCTAGCAAGATTGCATACACCGTCACCGCCGACTCCACGGGCGGCCGCGCCGGTACCTCCTCCGTCCCCGCGCTCGGCATCAGCCACGTCATGCGCATGCCCAAGGAACTGGGCGGCCCCGGCGACGGCGCCAACCCCGAAGCCCTCTTCGCCATGGGCTACGGCGCCTGCTTCCAAGGCGCCATGGGCCTGGCCGCCAAGGAACTGGGCATCGACACCAAGGACTCCGTCGTGCGCACCACCATTGGCCTGGGCCCCGAGGGTGACTCCTTTGCCCTGACCGCCGACATTAAGGTCTTTATCCCCGGCGTCGAACTCGACCGCGCCCAGGCCCTCGTCGAGCGCGCCCACGAGCTGTGCCCCTACTCCAAGGCCACGCGCGGCAACGTGCCCGTCACCGTCACCGCCGTGCCCTCCCTCTGAGGACACCTGTCCGGTTAACGGAACCCCGACCTCGCCGCTTGAAACGGACGAGGTCGGGGTTCCCTCATGCCCCCGTGTGCCCTCCGGGGGAGGTTCTCAAGCGCCGCCGGGGGTGCCGCGCGCACGGCTGCACCCTTCGGGTTTGCCGGGCGCGGGCGTCCCGGGCGTCAGGCGCCCTGCCAGTACGCCTTAAGCGCCTGCGACAGCGTCAGAAGATCATCGACGTGGCTCATCTCGCGCGCCGAATGCATTGACAGCAGGCCGATGCCCACGTCCACCGTCAGGATGCCCAGGCGCGTCGCCGTGATCGGGCCGATCGTCGTGCCGCACGGCATCGCGTTGTTGCCCACGAAGCTCTTCGAGGCCACGCCCGCCGCCGCGCACGCGCGATTCCACAGGGCGATGCCCTCGGCGTCCGTCGCGTAGCGCTGCTTCGAGTTGATCTTGATGACCGGGCCGCGACCCATCACCGGGCGGTTATCCGGGTCATGGTGGCCCGCGTAGTTCGGATGCACCGAATGCGCCGCGTCCGCGCTCACGCACGAGGAAGCCGCCAACATGCGCTCGAAGCCGTCCTCGTCGCGGCCCAGCGCCGTCGCCGTGCGGCGCAGCACCGTCTCCAGGATCGGGCCCGCCGCACCCGTGCGCGACCCCGAGCCCACCTCCTCGTGATCGAAGCACATGAACACCGTGACGTCGCCGCCCGCAGGCGTTCCTTCCGCGGCCAGGCGCTCCAGGGCCACCAAGCCCGGGTGCACGCTCGACAGGTTATCCTGGCGCGACGCGGCCACGAACTGACCCTTGTCGCCGAAGAAGCCCGGGCCCTGGCTCGGCGTGAGAATCAGGTCGAAGGCCGCGATCTGCGAGGCATCATCCAGACCCGCGGTGCGCGCCACGTACTCCAGCACGTTGCCGTACGGGTTATCCACCGTCCACACCGGATGCAGGTGCTTCTGCGGATCCAGCTTCAGCCCGCCCGGGTTCACGTCTCGATCCAGGTGAATCGCCAACTGTGGGATGCGCGCGATCGGGCCCGTGCGGGCCAGGACGACCTCGCCGCTGGTCAGAACCAGGCGGCCCGCCAGCGTCAGCTCGCGATCCAGCCACGAGTTCCACATCATGCCGCCGTACACCTCGACGTCGATCTGGCCCCAGCCATCCGGCGTCGTCGACTGCACCGACGGCTTGACCGACAACGCCGGCGAATCCGTGTGCGCACCCACGATGCGGAAGCCCGCGTCATCGGCCACTGTTTCGGGGACAAACCACGCGGCCACCGCGCCGGCGCGCACCATCACGTGACCGCCCGGGGACGCATCCCACGCGCCCCTCTCATCCACGCGCGTAAAGCCGGCGTCCACCAGGCGCTGCGCCACGACCTCGGCCGCATGATAGGGGGAAGGGGAATCGAGGAGGAAATGCTGATAGTCCACCGCGTTCGCGTGGACCTCATCCAGTTCAAGCTGTGCCATACCCCCATCGTAGGCCCGTGACAGGGGGCTATGCTGGAGTCATGAGCGGAATTCCGATCTACACGCTGTCCGACGGCCTGACTCTGCCCGCCATCGCGCTGGGCACCTACAACCTGCGCGGCGAGGCCGGAGTCGCCTCCATGATCTCCGGCGTCGAGGCCGGATACCGCATGCTGGACAGCGCCTTCAACTATGAAAACGAGGGCGCCCTCGGGCAGGCCGTGCGCCGCTGCGGCGTCCCCCGCGAGGAGCTGCGCCTGGTCTCCAAGCTCCCCGGGCGCCACCAGCGCTACGACGAGGCCGTCTACACGCTCGAAGAATCCCTCATGCGCGCCGGCCTGGACTACTGGGACATGTACCTGATCCACTGGCCCAATCCCAAGCGCGGCCTGTACGTCGAAGCCTTCCAGGCCCTGCTGGACGCGCGCGAGCGCGGCCTCATCCGCTCCGTCGGCGTGTGCAACTTCCTGCCCGAACACCTCGACCGCGTGCACGCCGAGACCGGCGAGTACCCGAGCGTCAACCAGATCGAGCTGCACCCCTACTTCCCGCAGGCCTCCGCGCTGGCCTACCACGCGCAGATCGGCGTGCTCACCGAGTCCTGGAGCCCGCTGGGCCGCAAGTGGCGCATCGTCGAAGACCCCGCGATCGTCGCCCTGGCCGCCGAAGCGGGCGTGTCCCCGTCGCGCCTCATCCTGCGCTGGCACTACCAGCTCGGCGCCCTGCCCCTGCCCAAGTCCGGTCACCCTGAGCGCCAGCGCGAGAACCTCGACATCTTCTCCTTCTCGCTGTCTGACGAGCAGATGGCTGCGATCAGCGCGCTCGGGCGCCCCGACGGCCGCCAGGCCGACCAGAACCCGGAGTACTACGAGGAGTTCTGAGGCTTCTTCGTTCGGTGGTGCTTTTGGCGCCGCTGGTGTTCCGGGCGCCGTCGGGCCCGGCCGCCCGCGAGATCGCCACACGCGAGCTTCGCTCGGAGTGGTCGATCTCGAAGCCCGCCCGTGCCCTCCGGACCCTCCGGCACCCTCCACACCGGCGGCGCGGCTGGAATGCGCGGTTAAGCTTGTCGCTTGCGGCTCCGCTGGTGTTCCGGGCGCCGTCGGGTCCGGCCGCCCGCGAGATCGCCACACGCGAGCCTGCGGCTCGGAGTGGTCGATCTCGAAGCCCGCCCGTGCCCTCCGGACCCTCCGGCACCCTCCACACCAGTGGTGCGGCTGGAATGCGTGGTTAAGCTTGTCGCCCGTGGGTATTGCACTACTTGGGGAGCCATTGCACTGCTTCGTTGTTAGTGCAATGCTGCGCTACCTAGTGCATTGCCTTCCAAAATAGTCCAGCGGTGTCTACGTCTGCTGCGCATGCGGATAGGTTGTCGCCATATGGATAGGTTATGAGGATCCGGATAGCTTATTAACCTATCCGGATGCGGATAACCTATCCGCATCTTCATAACCTATCCGCATCGTTGGCTGCCAGGTCTGCCCTTGTGCCCACGTGTGTGTCAGTCAGGCTCCGGAGGCGCGCTCATCGCCTCAAACAAAGCGCCCGCCCTCGCGTCATGCGGGGCGGGCGGCGACAGTGACGGCAAGCATTGCTAGCGTCACATGTGAGGCAAACGGTGAAAGCGCGCGCTTACTTCTTCTCGAGCGTCACGCGGTACACGTTGGTCTCGCGCAGTTGGAAGCCGGCGCGCTGGTAGAGGCGGTTCGCGGCCTCGCGCGTGGGGCGCGACGTCAGGTCGACGGTGCGGGCACCGACCGTCTTGGCGTGCTCGATGGCTGCCTCCACGAGGGCGAGCCCGGCGCCCTGGCCGCGGGCGGCCTCGTCGACGACGACGTCCTCAACCCATGCGCGCACGCCCGTGGGGATCTCGAAGGTGGCCAGGGACAGCATGCCGAGGATCGTGTTGTTGCCGTCGGCGTCGGCCGTCTCGGCGCGGAACACGAAGAGGTGGACGCTGGACTGGGACAGGAAGCGCTCCACGTCGGCTTCGCTCATCGGAGCGGCGGAACGGGAGAGCTGGGGGAGCAGGCGCCCCATGGCCTCGTGGAGTTCGGGCGTGGCGGCGGTGATCAGTTCGACAGTCATGTTTCTCCTAACGGTTGGTCTAAGTGTAGCGGTCGAGGCGCGAGTTCCTATGCGGAAATCGGGATGTGTTGGTCCTCCGCTCGCGCGCGGGCTCACGGGTCACGCTCTTCGGCGTCGGGTCGGTGGCTGTTGGTCCTCCGCTCGCGCGCGGGCTCACGACGGGCGACACTTAGTTTCCATGGAAACTAGCGTTGCAATGATGGAGGTCATCCGGCTCGATGGTCCCTGCGAGATCGATGAGATGACGGTCTCCCAGCTCCCGATTCCGCAGGTGAAGGAGGGGTGGCTGCGCGTGCGTGTCGCGGCCTTTGGTATCAATGAGTCTGAGTCCCACTCGCGCCGTGGCCTGTCCGACCCGGACTTCACCTACCCGCGCGTACTCGGCATTGAGGGCGTCGGCGTCGTCGACGAGGTCGCCCCCGGCAGCGCTTTCACGCCCGGCCAGCAGGTTGCCTTCATGATGGGAGGCCTGGGCCGGGAGTACGACGGCTCCTACGCGCGCTACACCCTCATCCCTGAACGAATCGCGATCCCCTTTACGTCCGACCTTGACTGGGCGACGATCGGTGCGATCCCCGAGATGACGCAGACCGCCTACGGCTCGCTCGTCCATGCGATGCGCGCTCGGCGCGGCGACACGATTCTCGTGCGTGGCGGCACCTCGACGGTCGGCCTGATGGCGGTGCGCCTGGGCGTGCGCATGGGAATGACGGTCATCGCGACCACGCGCCGCGAGTCCGCTCGGCCGGTCCTGAACGAGGCCGGGGCCGCCCACGTGGTCATCGACGACGGTCGGATCGAGGGCAAGGTGCGCGCGATCGCTCCGGGCGGGGTGGACGCGGCGCTGGAGTTGGTGGGTATCCCGGTGCTCGGCGATACTCTGCGCTGCGTGCGCCCCGGCGGCATGGTGTCGTTCACGGGGTCGCTGACGGAGGTGTGGTCGATGAAGGACTTCTCGCCTTTCGGCTTGATCCCCTCGACCGTGGGCCTCACGGTCTATCACGGCCAGGCCTGGGATCTGCCGGCGTCCGTCTTGCAGGAGGTGCTTGACGCGGTGAAGGCTGGTGAGATGAGTGTCCCGATCGCGGGCGTCTTTAACGGCCTGGAGCATGTGCCAGACGCGCACCGCGCGATGGAATCCCACGAGGTGCCGGGTAAGAACGTCGTGGTGCTCGGTTAGGCGTCTCCCGCAACTCGGTCTTGTCAGCGACGAGGCCGGGGCGTGCTTTGCGTGGTTGCCCGACCCTGTGCGCGTCGACTGTGTCGGCTATGCGCCCTCGCGCTCGAGGAGGAGGGCCACCTCGGCGTGGGTCGTGTGGGGGAACATGTCGAAGAGGCGTCCCTCGACCGCGCGCAGGGAGGGCATGCGCGCCAGGTCGGCGGCCAGGGTGGTGGGGTTGCACGAGGAGTAGATGACGCGCGGAGCGGAGCACTCGTTCAGGTAGGCGGCCAGGTCCGCGCCGATGCCTCGGCGCGGGGGGTTGACGACGATCACGTCGGGCACGGCCTCGGGAGACTGGGCGCGTGCCCACGCGGTCGCGTCGTCCGCGATGAAGGAGGCGGCAGACCGCGATAGGCCAGCGTGGCGGGCGGCGCTGATCGCCGAGGAGATCGCCCCGGAGGAGACCTCGACGCCGGTGACGCGCGGGAACCCGGCGCGGGCGCACGCCAGCGCGAAGCCGCCGACGCCGCAGTACAGGTCCCACAGGCTCTCGGGCGCTCGCCCGTCGGCAAATGGTTGCGACGCCCACGCGGCGGCCTGCTCGTACAGGGCGGCGGCGACGCGCGCGTTCGTCTGCGCGAAGGAGCGAGGCCCCAGCTCGAGGCTCTCCACGCTCAGCGGCAGGTGCGGGCGCGCGTCAGGATGATCTCGTCGGGGCCCTCGACGATGGCCTCGTGGGTGGGGTGGATGTTCGTGGTGACGACGTGCGCGCTGGGCACGAGGTCGCGCAGCAGCGGCAGTGCGGCGCGGATGTCGGAGACGCGCTCGCGGCTGCGCAGGACGAAGCGGATCATGAGGCGCTCGCCGGCGCCGACGGTGACGAGGATGTTTTTGAGCTCCCCGCGCTTGGTGGGAACGTCGTAGGGCGTCAGGTCCAGGGAGCGGATGAAGCGCTTGAGCCCGGGCGTCGCGCGGTTGATTGCGGGGTGCTGGATGGGGCAGCCGGGCAGGTCGACGCCGCGCCGGTCGGGCCCCAGGATGCCCAGGGTGGGGCGGCGGCGAGTGCCTCCGACGACGAGCTTCGCGCTCGTGCGAAATCCCTTCTCGGGGGACGAGGCCGGGGCCAGCCAGGCGATCTCGCCGGCTCCGGGGACGGCGGAGAGGGTTGCCGCGACGGCCTCGACCTTGCCGGTGAGCTGACGCTCGTAGGGCTGGGGGAGGAGGGAGCAGGAGTGGCAGGTCCCGGCGTCAAAGTGGTCGCAGCGCATCCCTCAAGTGTAAGTGGGGGCGGGGCGTACCGTCCGGTACGCCCCGCCCCCATCTGTGGTGGTTATGCCCACGCGGTGGCTATGCCTGTGCTCGGCGCGAGCGGCGGAGCAGTGCCATGCCGACACCGGCTGCCGCCAGGGCGAACGCCCCGACGATCAGCGCGTTGGTACCGGTGCGGGCCAGACCGCCCTTGCCGCCCCTGCTCGGGGGCGGGGAGGGGCCGCGGAGGGCTGCTCGCTCGGAGCGGCGCTCGGATCCTCGGCGGGTGCCGGGGGTGCGGTGACCGTCAGCGGGGCGCTGGCGGAAACGACCGGCGTTCCAGACTCGGCGACGACCGTGTGCTCGCCGGCCTCGGTGTCGGCGGGAACCGTCACCTCGGCGGTGAAGGCGCCGTCAGCGTCCGTCGTGGCTGTGCCGACCTCAACGGGATCGGAGTGCAGCGTGAGCGTCACCTCGGACTCGGGAGCGAAGCCCGTGCCCGTCACGGTGACGGTCTTGCCGGCCTCGACGGTGGAGGGCTCGACGGTCACGGCGGGGGTCGAGAGCTTCTCGGCCTTGACGGTGACCGACTTGACGGTCGTGTCCTTGCCGAAGCCCTTGAGGGCGTATGCCGGGTTGTCGTATTCCAGGGTCACGCGAGCGGTCTGGTTCGCTCCGATCGCGAAGGGGCCGACGCCTTCCTTGAGCTCGGCGACGGTGAGGTTCTTGATGACCTGTCCGGCGACGGTGACCTTGTACTTCGCGTAGGCGTCGGTGAAGCCCTCGGTGTCGAAGGCGACGCTCACGCCCGAGGCGACCTTGTCACCCGAGGTGATGGAGGCCGTGAAGCTGGTCTCGCCGGTCTTGGGGGTGGGGGCCTTGAACTTTTCGAGGCCGGAGGCGGGGATCGTGGTCGCCTCGGTGCCGATGGTGGTCAGGCCGGTGGGCACGTAGTTGGGCGCGCCCTTCGTGGTGACCGTGACGACGGGAAGGATCTCGTCGGGCTGCGAGGGCAGCGTGATGACGAGGTCGTTGCCCTCGACCTTGTAGTCCAGAGCGGCGTCGGAGCCGTCCAGCTTCACCGAGGAGATGTCGTTGGCGCCGGCGCCGCGCAGCTTCACCGTGCCGTCGGCGGGCCACTTTTCGATGCCCAGGTAGATGTGGGAGTCATCGACCATGGTCTTGCCCCAGGTCTCGATGGGGAAGTGAGTCGGGCGCGAGTTGCCCAGGACGCCGGGGTGAGCGCGGTTCCAGTCGCCGACGCCCTTGAGGACGGAGGCATCCCACGGGTCGTAGGAGCCGTCGAACTTCGGGCCGACGTTGAAGAGGAACTGGCCGCCCAGGGCCACGGTCGAGAACATGTTGCCCACGATCTCGGTGGTCTTGGTGCGGGCGCCGCCCGGAGCCTTACGCAACGCCGTCGTGTTGTCGACGTCGATCATGTGGTCCCAGTCTTCCTCGGAGTAGTCCGGGTAGCCGGTGTCCTTGAACTTGGGAGCAGCGTCGTCCCAGTTCGCGTAGCCCCAGGTCTTGTGGAAGATCGACACTGCCGACTCCCAGGGGCCCTGGGTCTGCTCGGACTGCATCTCGTTGTCCCAGCCGACCTCGAAGTCCGCGCGGTCGTTGCCCACGCGGGAGTTGATCATGATGTTCGGCTGGAGCTCGTGCGCCCACTGGCGCAGCTGGTCGGACTGCTCAGGGTTCGGCTTGCCCATGTCGTACCAGAGCTCGGCGATCTCGCCGTACTTGCCACCGAGGAGTTCCTTGAGCTGCTCATGGATGTAGTCCATGTAGCCCTCTTCGTCGAGCGTGTTGGCGTTCGTCCACGGGTTCTCGGGCTGCTTCTCCCAGTCGATGTTGGAGAAGTAGAGGCCGAACTTGATGCCGACTTTCTGGCAGGCCTGCGACAGCTCGAGGAGCGGATCGCGGTGCGAGGGCGACTGCTTCGTGAAGTTGTAGTCGGTCGTGGCAGTGTCCCACATGGCGAAGCCATCGTGGTGCTTGGAGGTGATGAGCAGCATCTTCATGCCGGAGTCCTTGGCCTGCTGGCACCACGCGGTTGCGTCGAAGTTCGGGGCCTCGAAGGTCTGGGCGGTGGCCAGGTACTCTTCGCGGGGGATGCCCTGCAGGGGGATACGGGAGTCCCAGGTCTGCTGGTGGCCCCATGCCTTGATCTGCTCGGGGTAGCCCACTTCCTGCTTCTGGCCCTTGTACCAGCCTGCGTAGGAGGAGTAGACGCCCCAGTGGATGAACATGGCGTACTTCATGTCTTGCCACTCGGCTACCTTCGCCTCGCTCGAGGCGGCGACGGCTGCGGGGATCGCGTAGCGCGCGTCGTAGGTGGTCTGGGGGGCGGGGGTGCCGGACTGGGCACCATCGGCTGCTGGCGTGTCTGCCAATGCGGGGCCTGCCATTCCTAGTGTGAGTAGGCCAGCGAGGAGGCTGCCAGCCAGTCGGTTTGTGATGCGCATCAAGTCTCCATTGATTGACGGGGACTCTCGAACGGTGAGAGTGCTTCTAGTCTGCCAGACCTTCGATGTGCTGTGCCACTACTCAGCTTTGTGTTTTCTTACGGCAAGCTTTCACGTTACTTACTAATCGGCGTTGTGTGTGCTGTTTTGCCCTGCGATGGAGGGGGTTGTTCATACTCTGACAAGTGTGGAATAAAAGCTTGACATTAAAGTTGAGTACATCAGACTCAAGTCGTGAGCGGCTCAACCTCTTGAGGGGTTTCGTCAGGGAATAAAGCCCAGGCCTCCAAAGTTGAGTACATCAGACTCAAGTTTGAGAGCTTCGGGTTGCGGAATAAAAACCCGGCTCCTAAAGTTGAGTACATCAGACTCAAGGATGTGTCGGGATCCTCCCGGCACCCACAGACCAACGCGAGCCGCCCCGGAAGCGGAGACGGCCTCGTCGATGAAAGGAAAGAACTTATGGCACGCGCAGTCGGCATCGACCTCGGTACCACCAACTCCGCTATCGCCGTCCTCGAAGGCGGCGAGCCCACCATCATCCCCAACGCTGAAGGTTCGCGCACGACCCCCTCGGTCGTCGCCTTCTCCAAGACCGGCGAGGTCCTCGTCGGCGAAATCGCCAAGCGTCAGGCCGTCACCAACGTCGATCGCACCATCTCCTCCGTCAAGCGCCACATGGGCACCGACTGGACCACGGAGATCGACGGCAAGAAGTACACCGCGCAGGAAATCTCCGCGCGCGTCCTCATGAAGCTCAAGGCTGACGCCGAGGCCTACCTGGGCGAACCCGTCACCGAGGCCGTCATCACCGTCCCCGCCTACTTCAACGACGCCCAGCGCCAGGCCACCAAGGACGCCGGACAGATCGCCGGCCTCAAGGTCGAGCGCATCGTCAACGAGCCCACCGCCGCGGCCCTGGCCTACGGCCTCGAAAAGGGCAAGGAAGACGAGCTCATCCTGGTCTTCGACCTCGGCGGCGGCACCTTCGACGTGTCCCTTCTCGAGGTGGGCAAGGATGACGACGGCTTCTCTACCATCCAGGTGCGCGCCACCTCCGGCGACAACCACCTGGGCGGCGACGACTGGGATCAGCGCATCGTCAACTGGCTGATCGACCAGGTCAAGGCCAAGACCGGCGCCGACCTGTCCAAAGGACGCGGTCGCCCTCCAGCGCCTGAAGGAAGCCGCCGAGCAGGCGAAGAAGGAGCTGTCCTCCGCGACCTCCACGAACATCTCGCTGCAGTACCTGTCCATGACCGCTGACGGCCCCATCCACCTGGATGAGTCCCTGACGCGCGCCAAGTTCGAGGAGCTCACCTCCGACCTGCTCGAGCGCACCAAGAAGCCCTTCCGCGACGTTATGGCCGAGGCCGGCGTGACCGTCTCCGAGATCGACCACGTCGTGCTCGTCGGCGGCTCCACCCGTATGCCCGCCGTCACCGAGGTCGTCAAGGAGCTGACCGGCGGTCGCGAGCCCAACAAGGGCGTCAACCCCGATGAGGTCGTCGCCGTGGGCGCCGCCCTGCAGGCCGGCGTCATCCAGGGTGACCGCAAGGACGTCCTGCTCATCGACGTGACCCCCCCTGTCGCTCGGCATCGAGACCAAGGGCGGCGTCATGACCAAGCTCATCGACCGCAACACCGCGATCCCGACCAAGGCCTCGGAGATCTTCTCCACCGCCGAGGACGGACAGCCCTCCGTGCTCATCCAGGTCTACCAGGGCGAGCGTGAGTTCGCCCGTGACAACAAGCTGCTCGGCACCTTCGAGCTGTCCGGCATTGCCCCGGCTCCCCGTGGCGTGCCGCAGATCGAGGTCACCTTCGACATCGACGCGAACGGCATCGTTCACGTCTCCGCGAAGGACCGCGGCACCGGCAAGGAGCAGTCGGTGACCATCACCGGCGGTTCCTCCCTGCCCAAGGAGGACATCGACCGCATGGTGCGCGAGGCCGAGGAGCACGCCGCCGAGGACAAGAAGCGCCGCGAGGACGCCGACACCCGCAACCAGGCTGAGCAGGCCGTCTACTCGACGGAGAAGCTGCTCAAGGACGAGGCCGACAAGATCTCCGAGGAGACCCGCGCGGCCGTCCAGAAGGACGTCGACGCCGTCAAGGAAGCCCTCAAGGGTGACGACATCGAGGCCGTGAAGACCGCCATGGCGGCCCTGTCCGAGTCCGGCATGAAGATCGGCCAGGAGATCTACGCCAAGCAGCAGGCCGACGAGGCCGCCGCTTCGTCCGCCCCCGAGCAGGACGACGTCGTGGACGCCGAGATCGTTGACGAGGACGGCAAGTGAGCACCGAAGAAACCAACGGTTTCTCGGCGCCCAACGAAGACGCCAACGTCGCCGGGGCCGACTCTGTCGAGTCGGCCCCGGCCGACCAGGCGGCCCAGCCCGAGAACCCCATTCCCGCGCCCGACGCACCCGACGCAGCCCAGGCCTCGTCCGAGGCGGCCGACGACATGAGCGCCTTCGAGGAGCAGATCGAGGACTCCGACCTCGCCAAGGCCCTCGAGCGCATCGCCAGCGTCGAGGATCAGCTCGCGCGTACCAACGCCGAGTTGTACAACCAGGGCCAGGAGTACGCCAACTACGTGCGCCGCTCCAAGGAGGCCATCCCCGGCCACAAGACCGCCGGTCAAGACGAGGTCATCGAGTCGCTCATCAGCGTCCTCGACGACATCGCCGCCGCCCGCGCGCACGGCGACCTGGAGGACGGGCCCTTCGCGTCGATCGCCAACAAGCTCGAGGACACGCTCAAGACGCGCTTCGAGCTGGAGCGCTACGGCGCCGAGGGCGACGACTTCGACCCCGCCCTGCACGACGCCCTCATGGCGACCGCCAGCCCGGACGTTGACCATCCCGTCATCGGGCAGGTCCTCACCAGCGGCTACCGCCGCGGCGAACGCGTCGTGCGCGCCGCGAAGGTGCTGGTGAACAACCCTGAGTAACAACACGCTCGCAACTGAAAGAGAGGTGACACGCGCGTGAGTGAACAGGATTGGTTCTCCAAGGATTTCTACAAGGTCCTCGGAGTCGACAAGACAGCGGACAAGAAGGCCATCACGAAGGCCTACCGTAAGCTGGCTCGCAAGTGGCACCCGGATCAGAACCCGGGCGACAAGGCCGCTGAGGCCACCTTCAAGGAGATCGGCGAAGCCTACGCGGTCCTGTCCAACGACGAGGATCGCAAGCGCTACGACGCTATTCGCGCGATGGCCGGCGGCGGGGCTCGATTCTCCGCAGGTTCGGGCGGCACGGGTGGCTTCGAGGACCTTTTTGGGGCCTTCGGCGGTGCGGGCGGTTCCGGCTTCGGCGGGCAGAACGTGCGCTTCCAGACCTCCGGCATGCCCGGCGGCGGGGCTGGCTTTGAGGACATCCTCTCCGGCCTCTTCGGTGGCGGGGGAAGGGGTGCCCGTTTCGGCGCCGACCCCTTCGGCTCATCCTTCGGTGGCGGTCACGCCCCGCGTAGCGCGCCGACGCCCGAAAAGGGTGCCACCGTGCGCGCGAAGCTGTCGATTTCCTTCCGCCAGGCCCTCAACGGCGCGACCCTGACCATCAAGGTCGGTGGTTCTCCGATCAAGGTCCGCATCCCCGCGGGCATCAAGGACGGCCAGAAGGTTCGCGTCAAGGGCCACGGCAAGCCCGGCACGCACGGCGGTCCCACCGGCGACCTCGAGGTCGCCGTGACCGTCAAGCCGCATCCCGTGTACTCGCGGGAGGGTAACGACCTGGTCATGGATCTGCCCGTCACGGTGTCCGAGGCCATCCTCGGTGCCGTCGTCGACGTGCCCATGGTGGACGGCAACACGGCCACCGTGAAGGTGCCCGCGGGCTCCTCCTCGGGCTCCGAGATTCGCGTGCGCGGCGGCGGAGTCAAGACCTCCAAGGTGACGGGTGACCTGATCGCCCGCGTCGCCATCCAGGTGCCCGCCAAGCCCAGCCGCGAGCTGAAGAAGCTCGCCAAGGAGATGGCGAAGGCCGAAGGGGACGTGGACGTGCGCGCCTCGCTGAGTGCCGGAGCCGAGGAGTAACCCATGGCCGCAACTGGCTCTGACGAGCCGATCACCTTCGTCATCTCGGTCGCCGCCGAGCTGGCGGGGATGCACCCCCAGACCCTGCGGCAATACGACCGCCTGGGCCTGGTCATCCCCGCACGCACGAAGGGGCGCGGCAGGCGCTACACGAAGCGCGACGTGCAACGCCTGCGCGACGTGCAGCGCATGAGTCAGGAGGAAGGCATCAACCTGGCGGGCATCCGCCGCATCCTGGAGCTCGAGCGCCGCGTCGAGGCCCTGGAGGAAGAGCGCGACGCCCTGCGCTCTGCCGTCGCTGCCTCCGAGGCTCGCCGCAACCGCGTGTTCGCGGCCTCCTCGGACGGCCAGGTCATGCCGATGCGCCGAGGTCAGCGCCCGTGGGAGCGCCCTGCGCGCCCCCCGGCATCCGGCGGTTCGCTGACGCTGTGGGACCCGATGGTCGCACGTGCGTCCCTGGCCTCCTCCGAGCCTCCGGCCCGCCAAGCGCTGCCGGGCCCGTCCAAGCGGACCGGCGTGCGCTCGATCATCGAGGGTACGATCATCGCTCGCTGATACGCCTGCGCGCCCAGTGCTCGACCAGACTGAACCGCCCCGACGCGCCCGCGTCGGGGCGGAACAGTCTGTGGGTGCACGACGGCGGTCTTCATCCGGGGCTGGCGATGTGGTTGTGCTTGGGGTGGGTGCCTGGGTTTGGGCGCCTTCGGGCCCGGCCCCCGCGAGATCGTTACACGCGCGCCTCGCTCGGAGTGGTCGATCTCGATGCTTGCCCTAGCCATCCGGGCCCTACGGCGCCCTTGGATACGCAGGTTAACCCCTTGGGTGGCTGCTTGGGCCCTTGGATGCGCAGGTTAACCCCTTGGGTGGCAGTGTGGGCGGGGTTGCCCATGCTCCACCTGTAGGGCCCAGCTGCGCATCGAGGGGTTAATGCTGCCAGGTCTCTGGGGGTGGTTCCGTTGTCGGCCCCGTTGCCAGCGTCGTCCGTACACACGTGACGAGGCCTGCGCCACTTTGCGTGCGTGTGTGCGCGGCTAGTGCGTGGCGGGCGTTCGTTGCCAGCGTTGGCCTCGTCCTCGCGTGCGTGCTTGGCGGCATGGCTCGCGGGATAGGTGGTGTGTTCGGCCCGATGGGTGGGTGCTTGGGCCCTTGGTTGCGCAGGTTAACCCCTTGGGTGGCGGTGTGGGCGGGGTTGCCCATGCTCCACCTGTAGGGCCCAGCTGCGCATCGAGGGGTTAATGCTGCCAGGTCTCTGGGGGTTGTTCCGTCGTCCGCCCCGTTCCCAGCTTGACCATGGCGAGCACGAGAGAATTGCGAGCCCGAATCTACTGTCTCGGCTGAGGCACGGCCCAGAGGCGCAGACAGTCCTGAGGCAGCTTGAGGTGCTGGACTCCCAACTGAGGAGCAAGACGGGTACGGAACCCGGCAAAGTCATGGGTATCTTGCCAGCAGCTGCGAATGACGTGCCATCCCGCGTTCACAAGATCATGCTGCCGACGGAGCCATTTGCCGGTGTTCTCGCGTACTTCCTGCTCCTTGTCGCCAAACTTCGCTTGGCCATCGGGCTCGACGATGACCTTCAGATCAGGAAGGACAATATCCCCGAAATAGGTGTGGTCTCCTATCCTGACGGGACACTGAGTGACGACGCGCCCCGAGTACAGGCTTTTGATGACCCACAGAACCGAGGCCTCGAAAACGTTGTCGCATCCAGCGTCCGCTGCTCGGATGATGCTGTCCGCGCGCTGGTGCCCATGGTGATTTGTATGCCGCGCTAGTTCCTCAAGCATTGCGTGACGGACCTCTTCGCCTCGTTGGCGTGACTCTTCCAGTGAAAAGCGGTCAAAACGCGACAGTATGTGCATGACCATGCAAGCTGCGACAAAAGCTTCTAGGGGTTCGTCGTTTAATGCTAGACGTACCGCAGCCTCGATTGGTGATTCAGCTTCAAGTGCTTCGATACAGGTGACTGTACGAGGTTTGGCAGCCCGACAGATGATGTTTGAGCGCGGTACGGTTGTGTGCGGGTGGTGAACAGCGCGATTGGGCGCGAGACGAAGCCGCGCGTCACTGGGCCAAACCTCAACGTCTGGATTGGCGGACCACGTTGGAATACCGTGGAGCAAGAGGGAGCTGTTTCCTGTGAATACCAGGCGTTGTGTGGTTTGATAGACGAGAGCATGAAGTCTCGCAACGTTGACGATTCGCCAAATTTCCCACGGGTGTGCCTGATCGTCTCCGTGGATGCGGATACGGTACCCGCGCCGGATCGTTAGAACGTTCGGGTTGTCGACGACGTTGGAGCGGCTGTGCCGATGGGTGCGGAACGATTCGATGGTCATCATGTAGACGGTATAGATGGCGCGCGCGTCTGCAGTCCAGCCGTTTCTGGACGCTTGTGGATAACTTCAATCGGAGACCTCACTTGTGGATAACTCGGTCTCGAGATTGGTCCTGTGCGCAGCACAGTGGAAGCGATACCCTGCCTCAAGGGCATATGAGTCAGTGTCGTATGCCCGATCGCGCATGCGGGCGACGCCTGGTGATTCCGGTTGGCTGCCTGTCACGGCCTCGGCGTGCGTGCGGCCCTGCCGGGAGGCAGGGAACGTCTGGCGGTAGGACTCACCGCATAGGTGGGTGCTTGGGCCCTTGGATGCGCAGGTTAACCCCTTGGGTGGCAGTGTGGGCGGGGTTGCCCATGCTCCACCTGTAGGGCCCAGCTGCGCATTGAAGGGTTAATGCTGCCAGGTCTCCGGGGGTGGTTCCGTCGTCCGCCCGTTCCCAGCGTTGGCCTCGCCGGTGAAAGTGTGACGAGGCCTGGGCCACTTTGTGCGTGTGTGCGCGGCTAGTGCGTGGCGGGCGTTCGTTGCCGGTGTTGGCCTCGTCCTCGCGTGCGTGCTTGGCGGCATGGCTCGCGGGATAGGTGGTGTGTTCGGCCCGATGGGTGGGTGCTTGGGCCCTTGGAGGGCTATAGGCGCAAACGTGGTGCTTTAGACGGCGTGTCGTGGGTCTAGTGGGCGCGTCCGGCCCAGCCTTTGCGTGGCCAGAGTCCTTCTTCTGGGGTGGGGGTTCCTTCCGGGATTCCGTGGCGTTTCTGATCGGTGTGGTTGGGGTGTTTTGGTGTGGGGATCCGGCGGGGTGTGGGGCGCCCGTCGTGTTCCCATTGGGTCAGGACTTCGGTGGGGGTCGGGGGTTGTGGGGTGCGCAGGAGGAGAGCCCATTCGGCGATGACGGCTTGGTGGTAGGCACTGGCACCGCGGTGAGCGTGGAGGAGTTCACGCACGACAGCGTTGATGGATTCGACGTGGTTGGTGGTGGCGCAGGCCGGCGGGTCGGCTGGTGTGCCGTCGGGGTTGGTCAGGTAGGTGAACAGCACTCCTTGGCGTGCCAGTCGTGCCAAGCGTCGGTAGGCGCGGCGCGTGCGTTCATGCGTGTACCACCAGGTTTTACCGGTTTTTGACGCCCATGCAGGGTCTTGAGCGGCGAAGGTGCGCTGTGACATCCATTCTCGGAAGGTGTGCCCAAAGTCGTGGAGCATCGTCAACCACGCGCTGGCTTGGTCGACGCTGGTGATGCTCGTCAAGCGTCGTGACAAGGCCAGCAACGCCCGTGCGGGTTCGGTTCTGGGATGCATGGTGAGGTCGCGGATGATGTCACGATGAACGTGGACCAGGCAGCGTTGCACGCGCGTGGAGGGCCATAGGTGCGCGATAGCCGCCAAGGCGCCTGCAGCACCGTCGGTGGTGACCACATCGGCAGGAGCGAGGCGTTCAAGTAGGGCCGTGTAGGCCTGCGCGGATTCGTTGGCCGCCCACTGCCACTCCAGCACATGCTCGCGGTCTCGGGCGATCAGCAGCACCCATCCGCCTGACAGGTGCATGCCGTCAATGAAGATCTGATCGTGGACCTGCCCGGTGACGGGCGGGTGAGGTACCGGCACCTGCCAGCACCAACAGGTACGACGCCGGAAAGCGCGCGCTGAGCCTTCCTGTTCGTCTTGGGTGTGCCGAGACGTCGCCCACGCGATGAAGTCTGCCAGCTCATCGGCTTGTTCGTGTCGGCGCGCACGCCCTGATGGACATGTGGTTGACAGGGCGCACGAGGTGCATTTCCACCGTTGAGCGCCCGCCGCGGTGTGTCCATTCTTCTTCATCGGCACAGCGCACACCGGGCAACGCCGAGCACGATTCGATCGTGTTCTCACCCACTACACGATCACCCCAGAAAGTCAAGGAAGCTGCGCGATTAACCGCCCGAACCTAAATAACAGCGACTTTCGCCCGCAATCCCAACCTAAACACGGAACTTAAGCACCACGTTCGTGACCTATAGTCCCCCTTGGATGCGCAGGTTAACCCCTTGGGTGGCAGTGTGGGCGGGGTTGCCTGATGTGTCCCGGGTATTGTGGAGAGTGTCTTAGGCCGGATTGGAGGTTTGGGATGTCTGGTCAGCGTAAGTATTCGATGGAGTTGCGTGAGCGTGCGACGCGTATGGCGTTGGAGGCTCGTGCTGATCCTTCTAGGCGCAAGGGTGCTATCAAGCGTATTGGCGGCCAGTTGGGGGTCAATCCTGAGGCGCTGCGTACGTGGGTGCGTGCCGTGGAGCAGGGCGGGCGCAATGAGCGTGGCGAGGTCAGTGATCAAGAGGCCCGCATCCGGGCGCTGGAAGCTGAAAACCGTGAACTGCGCCGAGCCAATGAGATCTTGAAGGCGGCGTCGGCTTTTTTCGGGGCGGAGCTCGACCGCCTCGGACGCTAGTCTACGATTTCATCGAGGCCAACCGGCATCGGTGGGGAGTCGAGCCAATCTGCACTGTCTTGTCCCAGTCAGGGGTGCGGGTTGCTCCCAGTAGTTATTACGCCGCTCGGGCGCGCCCCTTGTCGGCGCGCAGTGCGCGCGACGAGGCGCTCACAGACGTGATCAGACGCGTGTGGGAGGAGAACTACTGCGTGTTCGGGGTGCGCAAAATGCATGCCTTCCTCAACACTCACGAGTTGGGCGTGGGACACGTGGCGCGCTGCACGGTTGAGCGCTTGATGCGGCGTATGGGTATTCGTGGCGTGAGTCGGCGTCGGACCCGCCATGTCACGGCCTCAGCACCGCGCCATGCATGCCCCTTGGACCTGGTCAATCGGCATTTCGGGGCACATGACCTCAACGAGTTGTGGGTCGCAGACATCACCTACGTGCCAACCCAGGCTGGCTGGGTCTACGTCGCTTTCGTTACCGACGTGTGCTCGCGTAAAATCCTGGGGTGGAAAGTCGCGTCCTCGCTGCGTACTGACCTGGCCCTGGACGCATTGAACATGGCGATCTGCCAGCGACGCCGCGAAAACATAGACACTCGAGGGCTTGTGCACCACTCCGATCGGGGCGTGCAATACCGCGACGTGCGCTACGGACAGAGCACTAGCCCAATGCAAGGCCATAGCCTCAGTAGGATCCACCGGCGACTCCTACGACAACGCCCTGGCCGAGGCCTTGAACTCCTTATACAAAGCCGAACTCATCTACAACAAAGCACGTCCCGGCTACACAGGTCCATGGCGCGACCAACGCGAAGTCGAACGCGAAACCTCAGCCTGGGTCCACTGGTACAACACAAGCCGCCCTCACCTCGCCCTGGGCGGAATCACACCGCAACAAGCAGAAAACAAACACACAACAACACGAAAGAAAGCGGCCTAAAACACCCTACACAAAAACCCGGGACTTGACAGCCCATGCTCCACCTGTAGGGGCCCAGCTGCGCATCGAGGGGTTAATGCTGCCAGGTCTCGGTCCCAGTTGCCACAGGCGCGCGGCAAGCAGTTCCCGCCGAGGCAAGGGTGGGTCATCCGAACACCACGATGAAACACCCGCTTTCGACACCGACTTCGACGCACCACCAAGCCGAAAAGTCGCCATTCCGGCAACGCGTTTTGTCCATCCTCATAGTTGGTCCCAGCCAGCTAAAAATACCGACGTTCCCGCACTAGAAAGCCGAAAAGTCGGGTTAAGGGTCAAAATGTGTGTCCGGAATCGCGGATTTTCACGGATTGACCTGTAGGTTTCCGGAAAGTATATGCTCCGGAAGCATATATCTAGCCCCCGACGGGAAATCCTCGGTGTGGCAGCCGTGATGTGCTATGCGCGGCGTGGTGTGGTGTCGCAATGTCGAAGAACCAACCACGCTGCCACTGCGGCGGTGAAATGAAACGCAACGGCACCACCAGCAAAGGCACCACCAGATGGCGCTGCAAACAATGCGGCGCCTCCAGCGTCAAACGTCGAAACGACATCACCAACGCGGCAGTGTTCACCCAGTTCATCGAGCATTGCACCACCGCAATATCACTCGACGACCTAGCCAAACGAAACGGTGTTAGCCGCGCCACCATGAAGCGGCGCTTCAAGTGGTGCTGGCTCGTTGATGTGCCTGACCCCACCGCCGGCCACCACAAGCGGATCTACGACCAGGTATTTCTCGATGGCACCTACACCGCCGGTGGCTGCCTGATCGTCGCGGCGACCATCGACCACGTGATCGCCTGGCACTGGTGCAAACACGAAACCACCCGCGACTACCAACTGCTGCTTGAACGCATCGAAGCCCCACTCATCGCCGTCATCGACGGCGGCCAAGGCGCATACAGCGCAATCAAAAAGTGCTGGCCGACTACGAAAATTCAACGCTGCCTCGTCCACGCCCAACGCGTGGTCCGCCGCTACACCACCACCAACCCACGCACCGATGCCGGGCGCACCATCTACCGACTTGCGCTGAAACTGACCCGGATCACCACACTGGATGAAGCCGCCGCGTGGGGTGTGCAACTGCACGAGTTTTCAACGATCTACCGGGAATGGATGAACGAGAAAACCATGATCAAAGACCCCAAAACAGGTGCATGGACCCGCGTGTGGACCCACCACAACGTGCGCAAGGCCTACAACAGCCTCAACCATCTTTGGCGGTCCGAGATGCTGTTTGTCTACCTCAACCCGCCAGCAGGAGTCCTTGCGCCCGAGCGGATCAAATCCACCACCAACAGCTTAGAAGGCGGCATCAACGCCCAGCTCAAACTGCTCGCCAGAACCCACCGCGGCAGATCAGGCGAACGACAACGCCGCATGCTGGATTGGTGGCTCTACTTAAAAACGGAACTGCCTGACGATCCAGTACGAATCGCCAGGCAGTCCGACTGGGGCCAGGGCCAACTCGCCAAAGTATCCACCCTGACCCAAACCGAGAACCAAGCCGACCACGAAACAGGACGCCCAGCCCTCTACGACAACGCTATCGACACCGACTACACCCACTCAATCGGCATTCAAAAAGGCCAAATCTAACCCCCGCGACACGCCGAGCCAGACACACATTTTGACCCTTAACCCGAAAAGTCACCCTTCCAGCAACACGCAGTGTCCTATAACCCCAACATGCAGTGTCCATAACCCTATAACCCCGATCATGTCCCGGGTCCTGGTGTTGCGCGTCAGTGCATCGTCGGAAGACACAAAGGAGCTGCGGGACCCACCCAACGGATGAGTCCCGCAGCCTAATTCGATCAAGAATCCAGGGGCACACAGGATCCCTGATCGAAGCCTGGAACAGGCGACAGGCTCTCGCCTGCTGATACAGTTTTACCAGGTCACGGCCGGTTTGGATACTTGATTATTCGGTGTCCGCTCACTTCGCACAAACGTGCAGGCCGTCCGAAAACAGCGTGCGTCTACTACGTTACTATTTTTGCGAAACATGTGCTGACCTGCACGTTTGCCCATCGCCGTTGCTTTTCGTTGAAAACAAGCTGATTGTGGGCCGTGTGCGCCGTGCCGACGCGTCCCTCGGAGGTGAATATTTACCGATGAGAAATATTGACGCAGTCACAGCGACATGTCGTGGATAACGTCGATATGGTATGCGGCACTATTATCGCAGGTCAGGGCCTACTCGGCGTGTCGCGAGGGGCGACGGCGCCCCCAACCCGGCCACGGCCTCGTCCCCGAGAGGACCACACAGCGTTCTCGGCGGCGCGGGCAGTGCCCCGCAGGCGTTAATCTTGGGGGCATGACGAAAACACCGCATCACCTCTCGGTGCGCTCGCGCGTGGCCAACGCGGCTGGCGCCGCCGCCCGCTTCACCTCCCGGGCCCTCGGGCGAGGATCCGGAGGCATGATCGGCGGAGAGGTCGCCCTGCGCATCTCCCCGAAGTTCCTGGCCGAACTGGCAGCCCCCTTCTCCTCGGTCGTCGTCACCGGTACGAACGGCAAGTCCACGACGACGCGCATGGTGCGCTCCGCCCTGGAAAGCGCCGGTCCTGTCGCCTCCAACATCAACGGTGACAACATGACCTCCGGCGTCATCACCGCCTCATGCAGGGCAAGAACGCCAGCCGCGCCGCCCTCGAAGTCGACGAGATGCACGTGCCCGCGGTCGCCGCGGACGTGCATCCCGAGGTCTTCGTGTACCTGAACCTCTCGCGCGACCAGCTCGACCGCGTCGGCGAAATCGGCTCGGTGGAAAAGCGCCTGCGCCAGGGCGCGTCCGCTCACCCGGACGCCGTCGTCGTCGCCAACTGCGACGACCCGCTCATCGTCTCCGCAGCCGCCGACAACCCGAGCGTCGTGTGGGTCGCCGCCGGTGCCGGTTGGGGCGGCGACTCCGCTGCCTACCCGCGCGGCGGCCGCGTCGTGCGCGACTCCGATGGCTGGCACCTGATCCCCGCCTTCGAAGGCGAGGAGCTGCCCGCGCTGCGCAGCCGCCCGAAGCCCCACTGGTGGCTCAGCGACGTCGAGCTGGCCCCCGAGGGCCCGCGCGCCACGCTCCACGGACCCGGGGATGTCGCCGTCCCCCTCGAACTCAAGCTCCCCGGCCGCGCGAACCTCGGTAACGCCGCGCAGGCCGTGGCCGCCGCCGTCGCCATGGGCATCGACCCGGCCGCCGCAGCCAAGGCCGTCAGCTCCGTGACCGAGGTCGCGGGACGCTACTCCGTCCACGACGTCAACGGGCGCAGCGCCCGCCTGATGCTCGCGAAGAACCCCGCCGGCTGGCAGGAAGCCATGACCATGGTCGACCCGCGCGTCGATCAGGTCGTCATCGGCGTCAACGGCCAGGTGCCCGACGGCCAGGACCTCTCCTGGCTGTGGGACGTCGACTTCTCCGGCGTCAACCAGCCGGGCAGGCGTGTCATCGCCTGCGGCGAGCGCGGCGCCGACCTGGCCGTGCGCCTCGAATACGCCGGCATCCACTGTGACCTCGTCGATCTGCCGATGGATGCGCTGGCCGCGTGCGAGCCCGGGCGCGTCGAGGTCCTCCTCAACTACACGGCAATGCGCGACTTCAAGGTCCTGCTCGACCGAAAGGAAGGCAAGCGGTGAGCGTTTCCACGCTGCGAATCGGCGTCCTCATGCCCGAGGTCTTGGGCACCTACGGGGACACGGGCAACGCCCTGATCCTGGCCGAACGCGCCCGCAGGCGCGGCATCGACGCCGAGGTCGTCCACGTCGGGTTGACCGAGGAGATCCCCGACAGCCTCGACATCTACACCCTGGGCGGGGGAGAGGACACGGCCCAGGCGCTCGCGGCCGACAAGTTCCGCGCCACCTCCGGCCTGTCCCGCGCGCTCGACGCCGGGCGCCCACTCCTGGCGATCTGCGCTTCCCTGCAGGTCCTGGGCCACTGGTACGAGGACGCGCGAGGCGCGCGCGTGCCCGGCATGGGCGTCCTGGACATCACGACCGAGCCGCAGGGACACCGCACCATCGGCGAGCTGGTGACGGTGCCCCTCGTCGAGGGGCTCACCCAGGCCCTGAGCGGCTTTGAGAATCATGGCGGAGGAACCGTCCTGGGCCCCGACGCGGCACCTCTCGGGCGCGTCGTCTCCGGCGTCGGTAATGGCACCCCCCAGGGACGCCAGCCCGCCGATGTCGCCTACGACGGTGCCGTCCAGGGGTCAATCATCGCCACCTACATGCACGGACCGGCGCTGGCGCGTAACCCCGAGCTGGCCGACCTGCTGCTGACGCGCGCGACCGGCATGGCGCTCGAACCCCTCGAGGTGCCCGGCGTGGCCGAGCTGCGCGCGCAGCGCTTGAGCGGGGTCCAGCTGCCCTAGGGCCTGCCTCGTCTCGCAGATGGACGTCTCCGATCCACACGGGGATCGGAGACGTCCCACTGGTCGCGCAACCCTGTTCGCAGGGGCGGCCGCGTTGTTATGCTGAAACAAATGTCCCATCAGGAAGGCACACTCATGTCGAATCCGTCCCCTTACGATTCTCAGGGCGGGCAGAACACGCCCTGGCCCCAGTACGGCGAAAACGCGCCTACCGGCGCGCCCCAGGGATATTCCGGCGCCGCTTACGGCGGTGGCTACGCTGGCCCCACCGCCGTTGTGATGCCGGATATGCCCAGCCGAGCTCCCGGCGTGGTCACGCTGGTCATTGGTGTACTGATGATGATCATTGTCGCCCCCATCGTTCTCATTATGATGATGGGAATGGGCATCACCTCGGCCGCCGAGTCGGTCGGTAACGAAGCCATCCTGCGAAACGGCGACAGCGTGACCGTCACGTCGGAGGGACAGTACACGCTGATGATCGGTGAGGCTGGCGCTACTTCCTGCTCGCTGGTTGACTCGAGCGGCGTGTCCCACCGTATGCAGTCCTACGACGACCAGAACAACCTGTACACGGCCTCGAACCTGTCCAGTGGCACGTACAAGATTGACTGCGACCTCGTCACGTCGGGCACCGATATCTTCGGTTTCAACGGGAATGCTGAGGATGCGGTCATCCAGATGTTCGTGATGCCCTTCGTGTGGGCGACGGTGGTCGGAGTCATCGGCCTGATCCTGCTGATCGTCGGTATTGTTCTCCTTGTCAAGGCGAACGGCAAGCGGCGCCGCCTCGTTCAGCAAACGATGATGTCAGCCATCCGCTGACAAGTACGTCGCGCAAGGCGTGAGGCCGGGAGAAGTTCCCGGCCTCACGCCTTTTGTGGCGCATGTTATCTCGCTGCGATGACGCAACACGCTCGGATCGTCAAGTGCGCTCGGTTGCGTCGAACGGTGTTATGCTGAGCCGACATTTCCACCAGAAAGGCACAGACATGTCCACTCCTTCCTATGGTTCCGCCCCGGTGGCTCCCTCCCCGGTGCCGATGCCGAAGATGCCCGGCCGCGGGGCTGGCATCACCACGCTGGTCCTCGGCATCGTCCTGATGCTCTTCATTGCGCCGGCCGTGTTCTTCGGAATGATGATTTACGGTGTGAGTCAGACCGGCGCGAACTCGATCCACGGTGGCACCACAAACAACGGCGATTCCGTGACCGTGACCGCGTCTGGAGACTTCACGGTCCAGGTGCGCGTGGATACGGATCCCGCCTGCTCGCTCGTCGACTCCTCCGGTGCGATGTATTCGCTGCGACCCTCTGCGGACGCCGACGACACCTACACGGCTTCGGGTGTGCCTGCGGGCCCGTACAGGATTTACTGCGCTGGCCTGTCCAACGACTCGTCTTTCTACGCTGTCAATGCCACGCCGGATGCCGTGACCAAGACCTTCGTGGTGCCCTTCGTGTGGGGCTCCGTCGTCGGAGTGACCGGTCTGATCTGCGTGATCGTCGGCATCGTGCTCCTCGTCAAGGTCAACGGCAAGCGCCGCCGCATCATGCAAGAGGCTATGATGGCAGCTGTTCGCTGACTCATAGCGCGAGGGGGTGAGTCCCGGGTTTCGCCCGGCCTCACCCCCTTCCTCGTCTCTCACCACCGCGTCCCCCAGCGAGAGGATTTTGTGTGTCTACCCTGTCGTTCACCGGCACTCGCCAGGTGCGTTACCCGGCCCCTGACGTCGCGCGCGGCTTCATGCTGGCCTTGATTGCTCTGGCGAATGTGCCCTTCTGGCTTGCTTACTTCCCGGAGACTCCCCAGGCAGGGCACGCGGCCCTCGAGGCGATGAATGGCGCCGACCAGTGGTGGTATCTGGCCCGCACCGTGCTCGTCGATCGCAGGGCCTACCCGCTCTTCTCCATTCTGTTCGGCTTCGGCATGGCGATCATGGCGTCGCGCACGATGGAGCGTGAGCGCCGGGCCGCTGCGGACACCTTCTCCGCCGAGGAAGTCGCCGGCTGGCATCCCGTCCAGCGACAGATTGTCGAGGAGAATATCGAGCGTCACGTTCGCCGCGTGGCCGCGCGCCTAATCCGTCGCCGCGGCCTGTGGATGCTGGTATTCGGCGGCGTGCATGCCCTGTTCTTTTCGGGTGACATCATCGGAACCTACGGCCTCGTCGCGGTGTTGTTCGCCGAAGTCGTCGTCATGAAGCGCGCGTGGCCGCGCGTCTTGGCGGGCTCCCTCGTTGCTGCGCTCAGCCTCCTCGGTTTGTGGGGAACGGGGTTTTCGATGGGTGGCACGCCCATGGTGCTCGAATATCACGGCCCGTTGGCGCCGACGATGTTCTACCCGTTGACGTCCCTGAGGACCTGGTTGGGAGCAACCATCGCAACGGTTCTGCTGTCCCTCGTGGTTCCGTGCGTCATGATCGGTGTGGGCATCGCTCGCTGGGGTGTCCTGCAGGATCCCCGCGGGCATGGGCTCGTCCTTGCCTGTGTCGCCGTCGGTGGTCTGGGCGTTGGTGTCCTCGGTGGGCTTCCTTTCGCGCTCATGCAGCTGACGTGGGCGTTTGCGGGCTCGGCCGCCTGGTCCTACCCGCTCTTCCATGCCTCGGGGGTGCTGGGCGCGTGCGGCTGGCTTGCGCTCCTCGCGCTCGTGGGTGGTGGGCCTCGCGAAAAGCTTGGCTCGGTCTGTGCCTTCCTGAGTGCGATCGGTCGCCGCTCGATGACCGCCTACCTGTCCCAGACGATGCTCTTCATCCTCATTGTCGTCGTGCTTGGTGCGGCCGGGGTGCGCAGCCTCGGGGTCGCCGTGTCCGGCCTGATCGCGCTCGTTGTGTGGGCGCTGATCGGCATCGGCTGTGTCATTGCCGAGGCATCGGGATCGTCGCGCGGTCCCGCTGAGTGGGCGCTGCGCTGGCTTGTTGCCAAGAGTGCCAGGCGTAGGCCGCTGCCGGCCTTCTTGCCTGTTCTCGCCGGTCAGTCGGGCGCGCCTGCAGAGGCTGCGGCGACATCATCTGACGCGGTGACTGTGGCCGCCGCGCCGTGCGCTGAGAGTGAGACACCTGCGCGGGGAAGTGTTTCCGAGGGCGAGTAAAAATCCCTATTTAATAGAAATTCACGCTGCTTGCAAGGGCTATACCAAAATGTGAGCAACTAGACAATTGGTGGCAGGTGTGGCTGAGTCCCCCGGATGAGCTGCAACGATGGTTCCTCATCGCTCGTCCGATCACTGGCCGCAGGGTTGAAAAGACCCTGCGGCCATTGGTATTTCGCGGATTCTGCGCTACTGTGAAGGTGTCGAGATACACGCACTGATGACGAGATGCGGTGAGTGGAGGAGGTGGCCAATGGGTGTGCATGTGGACATGGTGCGCAGGGGTGGCCGACGCGCTCACGCCCCCGAGTCAACGACGCAGTGGCGCGTCACGATCGAAAGAGATGAGTAGGGGAGTCATCATGAGCTGGCTATGGCGGGCGGATGCCGACGGCGGGACCGACGGTGAGGGCACGCCTCGCCGCGCCGAATCGGCGGACGGTATGCCCTCTGATATGGGACAATGGGAGGAAAGCAACGCGGCAGTGGCGGAAGGAATCGCCACGGGTAACTCGGAGTTTGAAGCTAATCGCTTTGACATGGTTCGTCCCATCACGCAAGAGCGCCTGGGACTCCTTTTCGACTCTGAAGGCTGGGCGTGGCGCATTGATGATGATAGTGACCTGTGTGGATTCTGGGAGGGGCACCTGTTCTGCTTCCGTTTCCTCGGTGATTCGCGCGAAGTGCTGTCGATCGTCGCGTTCATGAAGCAGCTCGTTCCTCTCGAGTATGGGGAGGACCTGCGTGACTTTCTGCAGGCCTGGCACGGGGAGTTCCTGTGGCCCAAGGCCTACGTGGCCGAGCAACTGGAGGGCGACCGTGTCGTCGCCGAGGTGAACGGCGACTACGAGTATGGCGCCACGGATGCTCAGCTGGTCCAGCAGGTCATGTGCGCTCTGGCCACAACGCTCCAGCTCTTCCGCGCGCTCGCGGAGCGCTACGGCATCGAGGATGCCGATGATTCTGGCCCGTCGGGCGGTCATCAGCGCGGCTTCGGCGGACCCGTCTGGCTTCCGGAGGACTGAGCCCAGGCCTCGTTCCTGTCTCCATTTTCAAGTTGAGTGGAATAGACTCAACTTTAGCTTCGTTATGTCTATCGGATGCGCCGAGAACCGTCGGCGCGACACATTCGAACTATTTGGAGGAACGATCTCATGGCACGTGAGATGACAACGAAGGCGCAGGAGGCCATCGCCTCCGCGCTCCAGGCCGCATCGGCGGCCGGAAATCCGCAGGTGGAGCCCATCCACTTGCTCCAGGCGCTCATCGAGCAGCGCGAGGGCATTGCCCTGTCCCTGCTCCAGGCCGTCGGCGCGGATGCCCGCGCGATCGGCGCGCGCACTCGCAACGCCTGGTATCCCTGCCGAGTACCCAGGGGGCATCCGCTGGCTCAGCCCAGGCCTCGCGCGCGCTGCTCGCCGTTGTCCAGGACGCGGAGGAGCGCGCCCAGGGGGGCGGGAGACCAGTACATCTCTACCGAGCACCTGCTCATCGCGCTGGCCGCATCCGACACGGAGGCGGGGCGCATCCTGACCCAGGGTGGCGCCCAGGTCGACGCGCTCACGCAGGCTCTCTCCCAGCTGCGCCCCGACCCGATCACGACGGCTGACCCCGAGGGCTCGTTCGAGGCCCTGGCGAAGTACGGCCGCGACCTGACCGAGGTGGCGCGCGAGGGCAAGCTCGACCCCGTCATCGGGCGCGATAACGAGATTCGCCGCGTCGTGCAGGTCCTGTCGCGCCGCACGAAGAACAACCCTGTCCTCATCGGCGAGCCCGGCGTCGGTAAAACCGCCGTCGTCGAGGGTCTGGCCCAGCGCATCGTCGCTGGCGACGTCCCCGAGTCCCTGCGCGACAAGCGCCTGATCTCGCTGGACGTGTCCTCGATGGTGGCCGGTGCGAAGTATCGCGGTGAGTTCGAGGAGCGCCTCAAGGCCGTCCTGGCCGAGATTGCGCGCTCGGACGGTCAGGTCATCACCTTCATCGACGAGCTGCATACGGTCGTCGGCGCGGGCGGTGGCTCCGAGGGTGCGATGGACGCGGGCAACATGCTCAAGCCCATGCTCGCCCGCGGCGAGCTGCGCATGGTCGGTGCGACCACGCTCGACGAGTATCGCGAGAACATTGAGAAGGATCCCGCCCTGGAGCGTCGCTTCCAGCAGGTCTTCGTCGGCGAGCCCTCGGTTGAGGACACGGTCGCCATCCTGCGCGGCATCGCCCCGAAGTACGAGGCCCACCACAAGGTGACGATCTCCGATGGCGCGCTGGTGGCCGCCGCCACCCTGTCGAACCGCTACATCACGGGGCGTCAGCTGCCCGATAAGGCGATTGACCTGATCGACGAGGCCGCCTCGCGTCTGCGCATGGAGCTGGATTCCTCGCCGGTCGAGATCGACGAGCTGCGCCGCAGTGTGGATCGCCTGCGCATGGAGGAGTCCTACCTGGCGGAGTCTGACCCCGACGGGGCCGACGCCGCCACCCAGGATCGCCTGAGCAAGCTGCGCGCGGACCTGGCGGATCGCGAAGAGAAGCTGCGTGCGCTCACCGCGCGCTGGGAGGCCGAGAAGGCTGGCCACAACCGCGTGGGTGACCTGCGCGTCCAGCTGGACACGCTGCGCACCCAGCTCGAGCTGGCCGTGCGCGAGGGGCGTTGGGAGGAAGCCGGTCGCCTGCAAAACGGAGAGATTCCGGCCGTCGAACGACAGATCGCGCACGAGGAGGCTCGCGCCGAGGAGCAGGATGCCGTAGCTGCCGAGGAACCGATGATCGCTGAGAAGGTTGGCCCCACGGAGATTGCCGAGGTTATCGAGGCCTGGACGGGAATTCCTACGGGTAAACTCCTCCAAACTGAGACTGAGAAGCTTCTTCACATGGAGGCCGAGCTCGGCAAGCGTCTGATTGGACAGAAGGAGGCGGTGCGAGCGGTATCGGACGCCGTGAGGCGTTCGCGCGCGGGCCTGTCCGATCCGAATCGCCCGACCGGCTCCTTCCTCTTCCTGGGGCCCACGGGTGTCGGCAAGACGGAGCTGGCCAAGTCCCTCGCGGAGTTCCTCTTCGACGACGAGCGTGCGATCGTGCGCATCGACATGTCCGAGTACTCGGAGAAGCACTCGGTCGCGCGGCTGGTCGGTGCCCCTCCGGGGTACGTCGGCTACGAGCAGGGCGGTCAGCTGACCGAAGCGGTGCGACGTCGGCCATATTCCGTCGTTCTCCTGGACGAAGTGGAGAAGGCTGACCCTGAGATCTTCGACATCCTCTTGCAGGTTCTTGATGACGGGCGTCTCACTGACGGTCAGGGTCGGACGGTCGACTTCCGCAACACGATCCTGATTCTCACGTCAAACCTGGGGTCGCAGTTCCTGGTGGACGAGGGTTTGACGGACTCGGAAAAGCGAGATGCGGTCATGTCTGTTGTGCGGTCGAATTTCAGGCCAGAATTTCTCAATAGGCTGGATGAGACTGTCATGTTTGACGCCCTGACCCGCGAAAATCTGGGTCAGATCGTTGACCTGCTGGTTGCTGCCCTTCAAACGCGCCTCCAGGATCGCCGCATAAACTTGACAGTGAGTGAGCCAGCTCGCGGCTGGTTGACTCAGGTGGGCTATGATCCCGCCTTCGGGGCGCGCCCGCTTCGCCGCTTGATTCAGCGCGAGATCGGTGATCGGCTGGCTGTTATGCTGCTCGGCGGGCAGGTGCAGGATGGGTGTAGCGTGGAAGTTGACATTAATGCGATGTTCGACGGGCTTGTCATGAATGTTGATAAACCCTAAGATTGCGCGCTACACTGAATACCAGTGTGTATTTCGGACTAACGGTATGTGACGTCCGCAACAGCAGGAGAAGATATGACAACCCAGAGGAAGGCCCGTGGCGCCTATTCCGTAGGACAGGCGACGCGCGAATCCATCCTCTCGGCAGCGATGGTTCTGATCGCGGAGCGAGGCTACAACGGCTTCTCTCTGCGCGACCTCGGTCGTCGAGTCGGTATTTCCCACCCCGCCGTCGTCTATCACTTCCCGTCCAAGGAAGCGATCCTGCGCAGCGCGATCCAGCGTCACGAGGAGATGAACGCCCTCTTCGACGTCACCATCAATGACGAGGCTGAGGGCGGCTTCGACGAGGGCGGCATCACCGCCGGCTCCTTCGTCGACTGGGCGGTTGGCGAGATGCGTTTCGCCATGAAGCCCGGGGCAGACGCCGCTATCGCCTTGGACTGCGTCCTGTGGGCGGAATCCTCCTCGGAGACGCACCCCGCACACGCGCACTACAAGTACCGGACCCAGCAGATGGAGGAGGCGCTCACGGCGATGATCGCCGCCTTCGTCGAGGACGAGGGCGCCGACATCGGCACCACCCCTCGCACTCTGGCGAAGATCCTCATCCGCTACTGGTACGGCTCTGTCGTGTCGGCTCGTTACAACGACGAACCCATCGACGCCCGCGAATTCGTCGCGGACTTCCTGGCCGTGTGCGTGCAGCTCCTGCACCTGCCCGCGCACTACGTCCTCCAGCTCGGCGCGTCCGTGCCCGAGGAGGTCGCGGAAGTCTACGCACGCACGCTGCGTAAGATCAGCGAGAAGACCACGGCGGCAGCAGAAGCCGCCGCGGCCGCGGCTGCTCCGGAAGCCACCACCGCGTGATCGGACCGCTGCCGTCCTTCGATGCCGCCCTCGTCCTTCGTGTCGGGGGCGACGTCGTCTATTCGCACGGCGATACGGGCAGAGTGTTCCCGCTCGCGTCTGTCACCAAGCCGATCGTCGCGTGGTCGGTGCTGGTCGCGGTCGAACGAGGCCTGATCTCCCTGGATGATCCTGCGGGTCCCGAGGGGGCAACGGTTCGCCACCTGCTGGCCCATGCCTCGGGCCTGCCTTTCGAGGGGGAGGCGTCCTGTCGCCGCTCCCGGGAAGCGCCGCATCTACTCCAACGAGGGCTTCGGTATCCTCGGCGAGGTCGTGGCTGAGGCGAGCGGAATGGGGGTCGCTCAGTGGGTGCGCCAGACGGTGTTTGACCCGCTTGGAATGGGCTCCGCGGACATCCCGGGTAGTCCCGCCCATGCGGGGGTCGCCAGCGCGTTCGATGTCAGCCTTTTCGGTGCTGAGCTCGCCCGTCCGACTCTGGTGAGCGCGCCGCTGGCCGCCCTCGCGGGACTCTCACAGTTTCCGACGCTCGCCGGCGTCGTGCCCGGCTACGGGCGTTTTGCGCCCTGCCCGTGGGGCCTCGGCGTGGAGATTCGCGGCGACAAGTCGCCGCACTGGACCGCGCCCGATGCCTCCCCGCGTACCATCGGGCACTTCGGTCAGTCCGGCTCCTTCGTGTGGGCGGACCGGGACCTCGGGGCCAGCGCCGCTTTCGTGGGTGCCGAGCCTTTTGGGCCGTGGCACCGCGACAACTGGTCGGCCCTCAACGCGTCGTTGTTGTCCCTCGTGCGCGAACACGCCTGAGTGAGACGGAACGAGGCCTGGGCACGTGCCCAGGCCTCGACGCGTTGCGGGGCTCACCCACGCCTCGTCCGGTCCCTCAGTCGACGTCGACGATGACGGGCACGTGGTCGGACGCGCCCTTGCCCTTGCGTTCGTCCCGATCAATCAGTGCGCCGCTCACGCGCGCGGCGAGCGCCGGGGAACAGTAGGCGAAGTCGATGCGCATGCCCTCGTTCTTGGGGAAACGTAGCTTCTGGTAGTCCCAGTAGGTGTAGTTCGTGACGCGGCCTCGCGTGACCTCAACCCAGCCGTCGGACGCAAAGGCGGCGAAGGCCTCGCGCTCGGGGGCGGACACGTGGGTTGAGCCCTCGAAGACGGCCATGTCCCACACGTCCTCATCCAGGGGAGCGACGTTCCAGTCGCCGACCAGCGCAATGAGCGCCTCCGGGTCGGCAAGCCAGCCGCGGCCTGCTCGGCGAGGTTGGTGAGCCACTCGAGCTTGTAGGCGTAGTGCGCGTGGGTGAGCTCGCGCCCGTTGGGCACGTACAGGCTCCAGATCGTCATGGACGAGGCCTGCCCATCCTCGCGCGGGAGCGCGTCGGTCGTGTCGATGGTGACGCCGAGTGCGCGGGCCTCGACGACCGCCGGGTCGCCGAAGGCAGGCTGGGTGGGGAAGTGGTCCTGGATGTCGAGAATCGGGAAGCGCGAGGCCACGGCGACGCCGTTCCACTGGTTGAGTCCGTGGATGGCGACGTGGTAGCCGGCCTCCTCGAAGGGGGCGGTGGGGAACTGGTCGGGGCGGCACTTGATTTCCTGCATGGCGAGCACGTCGGTGCTTGAGCGCTCGAGGAAGGCGATGACGCGGTCAACGCGCGTGCGGATGGAGTTGACGTTCCAGGTCGCGAATCTCATGGGGTCGAGCCTAGCTGGGGGACGGGGTGCTGGGCGCGTGAAACGCGTGTGAAACGCGCGCGATGACGTGCGGTTGTCGGACCGATTGTCTATAGTGATAATGATTCTCATCTACAACATAGCTAGAAAAGGCACCCTTATGTCATACCTGCGACGCGTCAGCACCGCGGCGCTGGCCCTCTTCCTGGCGCTGACCCCCGCCACCGCGTGGGCCGGGCCCGACCAGGACAAGGACTGGATCGTCACCGGACAGCACGTGGATGCGCCCATCCCCGTCTGGCACGACGATACCAACAGCTTTAGCCTCAACACCATCAACCTACCGATGGAAAAGACCGCCCTGTGGATCCCCAAGGCGTGGACCGGCACCGGCGAGAAGGACGAGGCCAAATCGCAGCTCGTCGTTCCCGCCAAGCGTCCCGACCTGTCATTCCTCGGCGCCGAAGGAAGCGTCCTGAACGCCGCCCCCCAGACCCCCGGCCCCGGCAACACGCCCATCTGGGCGGGCCTGGGCGCCGGCGAGATCGGAGACATGGACAAGTTCGAGGGTGAGACCTACACGCTCGACCTCATCAGCGTCGACGGCCCGGGCCGCATGGAGATGTTCATCGACAACGGTGACAGCGTTAACCGCTTCCTCTCCAGCCATGACACCGCCTACCGGTCCGTCTACAACCCCCGCCACACGCACCTGTACACGACCTTCACCCAGCCCGGCCGCTACGTCGCGAACTACAAGATGACCGCGCGCAGCGCCGACGGCACCGCCCTCTACTCCTCGCCGATCACCCCGCTGGTCTGGCAGGTTGGCGGTGCGAACCCTGCCGACGGCACGATCAAGGACATTGTGTCCGCCTACAACGCGGCCCGAGCAGAGCGCACCGACGGCAACGCCGCCACACCCACGCTCACCCTGTCCCACCACACCGAGCGTGAACATCCCGGCGACAACTACCTCACCGACATCACGCTCGACACGGGCGTTCCCACCGACACGGGACGCGCGTGGATCACCGTCAACGGCTACTTCCTCACCGAGGCCGTGGTTGAGGGCGGTCGCGCAACCGTCTCCGAGCTGCTCGGCGCGGACGCGGCGGCCGTCCAGGCGATCTACATCCCCTCCGATTCCGCCTCCGCCCGCTGGGTCTCCCAGGCCGCGTACTACTCCCAGAAGGACACTGAGCCCGTCACCGTCGGCGGATCCGACACGATCCTGGGACCCTCCAACCCCGACCCCGCTCCCGAGTGGAACCCCGACCGCCTGCCCGTGGCCTCGCGCCGCGTCGACGTCTCCTACGACCTGATCCCCGGCACGACCGACCAGTACACGGCCACCGTCAAGGCGGCAGACCCCAACCTGCGCGCCACCTACAAGATCGAGTTCCTCGAATCCAAGTGGGATTTCAGCCCCTGGTGCTCGATGGAAGGCACGCTGGGGGCCGGCGGCATGGACACGAAGACCCAGGACCTGGGCGTGTGCCAATCTGACCCCATGTACATGCGCGTCGTCCTGCGCCCCCACCCCCTCTCCGACGCGGTCATGACGGTTGCTGATGCCTCCGACGTCACCGTTGGCGACCACGTGGGTCTGACCGCCACGCTCAAGATGCGTGACGGCTCCCCGGCTCCCGTCGAACCCGAGCCCGCACCCGACCCGACCCCCGATCCTGCGCCCAGCCCTGAGCCCGCGCCCAACCCCGGTGGAGGAGACAACCCGGCCCCGGCCTCGTCACTGCTGACCGACCCCGTCGAGATCGGCCGCGGACACCTGGACGTGCGCCTGACCCAGGCGGCCGGCGAGAACGGCACCACCTACGGGCTGGCCGTCAAGGACGACTCGCTCACCAACGCGCGCACCTCCGTGCTGCGCACCCTGTCCTCCACGACCCTGTCCGTCGGCCCCAACGCTCGCTTCGTGCGCCCGGCCTCCCTGTCGGACGCGAGCTACGACGTGCTCGGCCCGGTGGGCACCGCCACCTACGTGCTGCCCGAAACGCAAAACAGCGACATCGTGTGGCCCGGCCTGTCCACCGAAGGCATCGACTACGCCGCCCTGCCCGAGGGCGCGGACCTGACCCTGCACCTGGCCGAGGCCCCCCAGGGTGCTCGCGTCGCCTTCTTCCAGGGCGGCACCTTCGGAACCGGCGCGCGCATCCACTTCGACTCGGCCGCGGGCGACGGGGCGGTCCACACGACCGAGTCCACGCACATGCACGGCAACTGGGTGTTCAGCGCACCCGGAACCTACCGCATCGAGGTGGGCGCCCGCAGCGGCGAGCGCGTCCTCGCCGAGCCGCAGTCCTTCACCGTCGTGGTCCGCTCCGGCCACCACAACGACCAGCCCGCGCCCACTCCGGGCGACGAGCCGGTCCCGACGCCCTCGCCGGGCCCCGCGCCGACGCCGGCTCCTGAGCCGAGCGTTGACCCGGCACCTGTGCCTGAGCCGACTCCTGTGCCGAGCGTTGACCCGGCACCTGCGCCTGAGCCGAGCGCTGACCCGGTACCTGCGCCTGAGCCGGCTTCCGCTCCCGAACCGAGCGTTGACCCGGCACCTGTGCCTGAGCCGACTCCTGCGCCTGAGCCGACGCCGGCTCCTGAGCCGAGCGTTGACCCGGCACCTGTGCCTGAGCCGACTCCTGCGCCTGAGCCGACTCCCGCTCCCGAGCCGAGCGCTGCCCCGGTGCCCGCTCCGAGCTCTCGCCCGGGAGGGTCCCCGGCAGCGGCACCCGCAGCTCCTTCTGGAAACAAGGCCGTGGCCAGGGGAGTGCTCTCGAGCGCAACCCGCCCCGCAGCCTCCGCATCCGGCGCGGGCGCCCCGGGCACGCAGGCAGTCCTGAGTTCCGGAGCCGCCTCGCGCGGTGGATCGGGCGCTACGACCTCCTCGGGTGGCGCCACCCCGGTCACCGCCCCCAAGGCGGCACCCGCCGCGACCCCGTCTGCGACTGCCAGCCCGCAGAGCGGCGCCCAGAGCGGTGAGAGCGCCCAGTCCGGCGCCGCCGGAGCCCCCTCGGTGGGCACCAGCGACGCGGCCGCCTCGCTGCCCATCGCGGCGGCGACCGACGCTGGACGCTCGGGAGGCTGGAGCCCCTACTGGCTGCTCCTCCTCCTCATCCCGGCGGCCCTCGCCGGCGGCGGAGCCGGATTCCTGATCCGCACGCGATAAAACAGCAGGCCGGGGCGGACTCGCGACACGTGCGCGAGCCCGCCCCGGCTTCGTGCTACCCACACGCGAGCGCGCTAGACTTCCCCCATGGGAACCGCGCTTGTGACCGGAGCAACCTCCGGGATTGGTGAAGAATTCTGCTGGCAGCTGGCCTCCGCAGGCCACGACCTGGTGCTCGTCGCGCGCCGCGAGGACGCCCTGGCAGCGCTCGCGGCCTCGCTCGCAAACGTCGCGGGCGTGCGCTCCGAGGTCATCGCCGCCGACCTGTCCACCGAGGCGGGCTGCGCGCGCGTCGCCTCCCGCCTCGACGTCGGAGGCCCCGCGGACACCGAGAAGCCGGACTTGCGCCCCGTCGACCTCCTCGTCAACAACGCGGGATTCGGCCTGGGAAGCGCGTTCCTCGACAACAGCCTCGAGAACGAAATCAACGGCCTGAACGTCATGGTCCGCGCCGTCATGACGCTGGCCCACCACGCCGGTATCTCCATGCGCTCGCGCGGACGCGGCGCCATTCTCAACGTCGGCTCCGTCGCCTCGCGTACGGGGGCTGGCACCTACTCCGCGCACAAGGCCTGGGTCGTCGCCTTCACCGAAGGCCTGGCCGCCGAACTTAAGGGTTCGGGCATCACCGCGACCGTCGTGTGCCCCGGCCCCGTCGATACGCCCTTCTTCGAGCGGGCGGGCGTCGACATGCGCTCGACCCCCTCCTGGCTCATGGCCAGCCCCGACCAGGTCGTCACGGCAGCCCTCGACGCCGTGCGCGCCGGGCGCATCCACGTCACCCCCACAGCCACCTACAAGGTCGCCATGGGCATCATGAAGCTCGCCCCGCGCTGGGTCACCGCGCGCGCCATGCGCGCCGTGCCCCACATGTGAGGGCGCTCAGACGATAACGAGGCCGGGGCCAGGTTCACGCAGAACCCGGCCCCGGCCTCGTCGATGGACGGAAAGGATCAGGCCAGGCCAATATCCTCCAGGCCCAGCGCGTAGAAGTACGGGAAGCCTTCGGCCTCGATGCGCTCCTTCGCGCCGGTCGCGCGATCCACGATCACCGCGACGGCGACGACGTTCGCGCCCGCCTCGCGCAGCGTGAGCGCGGCCTCCAGCGGGGAGCCGCCCGTCGTGGAGGTGTCCTCCAGGACCACGACGTTCTTGCCCACGACATCCGGGCCCTCGATGCGGCGCTTCATGCCGTGATCCTTGGCCGCCTTGCGCACGACGAAGGCGTCCAGGTCGAGGCCGCGCGAGGCCGCCGCATGCAGCATCGCGGTGGCCACCGGGTCCGCGCCCATCGTCAGGCCACCCACGGCCACGTACTCCTCGCCCACCGCGAAGCCAGACTCCTCCAGGAGATCCAGCATGACGTGGCCGATGAGGGGAGCCGCCTCGTGGTGCAGCGTCGAGCGGCGCATGTCGACGTAGAAGTCGGACTCGCGGCCCGACGCCAGGGTGACCTTCTCATGAATGACGGAGAGCTCCTGGACGAGGGTGGCCAGGCGCGCCTTGTGGGAATCGTTGGTCATGGGGGTTCCTTTCCGGGACGGAGTAGGTCAGTGGGCCGCCTCGACGAGCTTGATGAGATCGCCGATGCCCTCGTGGATGCCGAAGGGGCGGAACGGGTATTTGGAGATGTCCTCGCGCGCCGTGGAGCCGGACAACACCAGGTGGGTGCGCAGGCCCGCCTCGACACCGGCGCGAACGTCGGTATCCATGCGGTCGCCGACCATCGCGGCGCGCTCCGAGTGGGCGCCGATCGTGTTCAGGCCGGCGCGGATCATGACCGGGTTCGGTTTGCCCACGAAGTAGGGCTGCTTGCCGGTGGCCGCTGTGATCATCGCGGCGATCGCGCCGCACGCGGGCAGGGTTCCCTCGTCGGAGGGGCCCGAGACGTCGGGGTTCGTCGCGATGAACTTCGCGCCGCCCTCGATGAAGCGGATCGCCTGGGTGAGGGCGCGGAAGTCGTAGGAACGCACCTCGCCGAGCACCACGAACTCCGGATCCGTTTCCGTCATGACGTATCCGGCGGTGTGGATCGCGGTGGTCAGGCCGGCCTCGCCGATGACGTACGCGGTCGAGCCGGGGGACTGCTGCTGGAGGAAGGCGGCCGTCGCGTTGGCGGAGGTCCAGATGTTCTCCTCGGGGATGTCTAGGCCCGAGTTCGCCAGGCGCGCCGAGAGGTCGCGGTTGGTGAACACCGAATTGTTGGTGAGGACCAGGAACGGAATGTTGTTGGCGCGCAGCGCCGCCAGGAATTCGTTGGCGCCCGGCAGTGCGCGGTTCTCCTTGACCAGGACGCCGTCCATGTCGGAGAGCCACGCGCTCACAGGCGGCAACTCACTGAGTGCTGTTGGTTCGTTCATCAGCGGATTCATGCCTCCATTCTACGTTCCCGCTAGGGTGGGATCCGTGAACGAGTTGGAAAACGGGTGTGACATCGCGCGGCAGGGCGCGGTTTCTGGGGACACTGAGGCGTACGAGGCCGGGGCTGGTTCGCGCGCGCAGGTGGGGGTCGGTCCGTGGCCGGGTGGGCAGGCCGCCTGGCCGGTTGGCGAGCACTATGACCGGGAGCTCCTGGAGCACGGGGATCGGCGCAACGTCGAGGACCGATACCGCTACTGGACGATGGATGCGATTCGCGAGGACGTCGCCGCCCGCTCGCTTCCCTTCGAGGTGGCCGTGGAGAACCTGGACCACGACTTCAACATCGGTTCCATCGTGCGCACGGCCAACGCGCTTGGCGCGCGCCGCGTCCACGTCGTGGGCCGCAAGCGCTGGAACCGACGCGGCGCCATGGTGACCGACCGATACCTGCCGGTGGATCACCGCGCGCAGGTGAGCGAACTCGTCGAGCACTGCGAGCGTGAGGGCCTGGCCCTCGTCGGCGTCGACAATGTAGACGGCTCCGTCGCCCTTGAAGGGGCCGTATTGCCCGAGCGCGCCTGCCTGGTCTTTGGGTCCGAGGCCTCGGGCCTCAGCGAGGACATGCTCGCCGCTTGTCGCCTTGTCGTCGCCATCACCCAGCGCGGCTCGACGCGCTCCATGAACGTCGGCCACGCCGCCGCGATCGTCATGTGGGCGCACGCCTCGCGCCTCGCGGCACACCCCGCCCCCCTCCCCTGACCCCGCCACCGCCCCAGCGCGCCACACCCACAAGAGCTACCCCCGCCTCGTGACAGCACCCGCGAGAGACGCGGACACGCAGGCCAGCCCGGCCTCGCCAAGCGCGTACCACACGCGCTCGCTGAATGAAAAGACCCTGTCCGAACGGGACTTCCATCCTTTCCCGATCAAGCAAAATGTGAGACAATCGATCGTGACAAAACTGTCACTCGATTAGGAGGCTCCAAGTGCCTATCGCAACCCCTGAGGTCTACGCAGAGATGCTGAATCGCGCACGGGACGGCAAGTTCGCCTACCCCGCGATTAACGTGACCTCGTCCCAGACCATCACCGCCGCCCTCCAGGGCTTCGCCGAGGCCGAGTCCGACGGCATCATCCAGGTGTCCGTCGGCGGCGCCGAGTACGGCTCCGGCTCCACCATCAAGAACCGCGTCACCGGCTCTCTGGCCCTCGCCGCCTACGCCTACGAGGTCGCCAAGAACTACGGCATCACCGTGGCTCTGCACACCGACCACTGCGCCAAGCAGAACATCGACTCCTGGGTCCGTCCCCTCCTCGAGATCGAGGCCGGCCAGGTCGCCGACGGCAAGCTCCCCACCTTCCAGTCCCACATGTGGGACGGCTCCGCGATCCCGCTCGACGAGAACCTGGAGATCGCGAAGGAACTGCTCGCCATGTCCGTTAAGGCCAACACCATCCTCGAGATCGAGGTCGGCGCTGTTGGCGGCGAGGAAGACGGCGTCGTTGGCGAGATCAACGAGAAGCTCTACACCTCCACCGCAGACGGCATCAAGACCGTTGAGGCCCTGGGCCTGGGCGAGAACGGTCGTTACATCACCGCCCTGACCTTCGGCAACGTGCACGGCGCCTACAAGCCCGGCCACGTGAAGCTGCGTCCCGAGCTGCTCGGCACCATCCAGAAGGAGGTCGCGGAACACTTCGGCCTCGACCATCGTCCCTTCGACCTGGTCATGCACGGCGGCTCCGGCTCCACCGCCGAGGAAATCGCCACCGCTGTCGCCAACGGCGTCATCAAGATGAACGTCGACACCGACACGCAGTACGCGTTCACCCGCCCGGTCGTTGACCACATGCTGCGCAACTACGACGGCGTCCTCAAGATCGACGGCGAGGTCGGCGTGAAGAAGCAGTACGACCCGCGTACGTGGGGCAAGTCGGCCGAGGCCGGCATGGCCGCCCGCGTTGTCGAGGCCTGCGAGCGCCTGGGCGCCACCGGCACCCAGATGCGCTGAAACCTTCGCTGATGGTCGCCTAGCGTCCTGATGCGTGAGCCGCCCGGCCCCTGTGGGGCCGGGCGGCTTCGTTGTGCCTATGCGTTTGTGGCTGAGTGTTTGTGCCTGCGTGTTGGTGCCGGTGGGCGGCGCCCGCCCGCGAGATCGCCACACGCGAGCTTCGCTCGGAGTGGTCGATCTCGAAGCCCGGCCAGGCCCTGCCGCCGCCCACCGGCACCGCGGCCGGGCCCCCGGTGTCCTCCACACCAGTGGAGCCGGGTGTGCTGATGATCGGCTCGGCGTGTCTTCTCGAAGCCCGGCCAGGCCCTGCCGCCGCCCGCCTGGCACCGCGGCCTGGCCCTCCGATGTCCTCCACACCAGTTGGGCATTCGCGGCTGATGGTGCTCGGCGCGTCGGCTCAATGCCCGGCCAGGCCCTGCCGCCGCGTGGCTTGTTTTGTTGGGCCGGGCCGCTGTGTGTGCCGGTGGGCGGCGGCCCGCCCGCGAGATCGCCACACGCGAGCTTCGCTCGGAGTGGTCGATCTCGAAGCCCGACCAGGCCCTGCCGCCGCCCACCAGCACCGCGGCCAGGCCCCGCAGGCCTCGCGGCGCCCCCGATCGGTCGGGCTTGTCGTTTGTGTGTTGACAGGCTCCGCCGTCGCCCACCTGCGCCGCGGTCAGGTCCTCCAGCCCCTCCGGCGCCCTCCACACCGGCGGGGCCTGGTGTGCTGGTGTGTTGTTCGTCGTTCCGTAATCTCGCATGCAATTCGCCGCCCGCATTGTGCTGGGTTGTATCAGTTTGTGATGGTACGCCACTTGTGTTTGTGAATTGCATGCGACTTTTGCTTAGTGCTGGTCCCGCCGTCGCCCACCGGCACCGCGGCTGGGCCGTCCTAACCTTCCCTGTCCTCCAGGCCGACCAAACCGGCTGCGTACGCGGATAGGTTATTGCGCTATGGATAGGTTATGAACATGTGGATAGCTTATTAACCTATCCGCGTGGCGATAACCTATCCGCATCGGCACAACCTATCCGCGTGTGGAGAGTGCATCTGTTCGGGTGCTCGCTATTGGGGTCTGGGGGGTGCGCAAGTTGTTGACAGTTTGTTTATGCGGCTGTTGTCCAGGCTGATTGGTGTAGTTCGTATTCGATGGGGGTTTTGCGCTACACGAAGCCTGCTGGCGGCATGTCGTCGGCGTGTCGGACGCTCGTGTAGTGCAATTCCCCCCGATTGGTGGCGATGAGGTCGCGGTCTTGAGCGTTGTTGCGGCCAAAGTGTAGACCCATTGGGTGAAAGGCACCCAAAAACGAAGGTTTTGGCTGAATGGGTCTGCACTTTGGCGGATTCATTGTCTGGCACGGCGTGTTGGTCGCACGCGAACCCGCTTCGCGAAGTGTCAACAAGACCAGCCTAAGCGCATCTAGAAACGCTGATCGGCTACGCAACGGTCTCCTCCGATCGGTCGGGGCTTGCTGTCTGTGCGTTTCCTGCCCTGGCCCTATGAGGATTTCGCGGCGCGTGCGCCGAGCGTGAGGAGGTGCGCGATCGTTGCCGACAGGATGAGAGTGCCGACACACACGTACATGAAGGGGCCGGGTGCCTCTCCGATGAGGAGTCCCTCAAGCAACCAGGTGAGCAGGAAGAGCCCGAAGAAGCCCCACATGCATCTCGCTGCGCTCGCCATCAGCCGGTGTAGTGACAGCGTGTGGCGCACTGTGACAAGACCGAAGAAAAAAGCGAGCGGGAGTGGGATGAGCACGCCGAGGACTGAAAAAATAGCGCGATACGCGAGCTGCGGATACATGTCGTACACGTCGGCAACCAATAGGTAGGCCAGTCCTGACACGCCGAGAAAGACGAGGCTACTCAAGGCGGAGCCAACCCTCACGAGGAGGGAGCCTTTTGCTTTTTGTTCCATACTGAAGCGTATCGCTTGACGGCGTAGCGTGGACCGTTTCGGTCGCTATTTTGCGGAGGCCAGGTTCTCGTGGTGGCTGCAATGGGGGACATCAGGACACGAGGCATGATGGTTTCCCACCAACGTCGCACGTAATTCCCCCGTGGCTACTTAAAAGTATGAAATAGCATCGTTGGAATTGCAACGTTTTCTAGCTATCTCAAAAAGTGACCGGATTAAATTACGTGCGAATTTTTTTGGGGGAGGGGAGGGAGGGGTGGGTGTGTGACAGTGGGGTGGAGCGCCGATAGCGGGGTGGGTCACCGACGGCGGGAAAGCTGGGCATAGCAGCGGGGCGGGACCCCGTAGGATCCCGCCCCATATGACGAGCGGCCCGTATCACGAGCGGTCTGTATCGCGAGCCCGCATCACGAGCGGCCCGTGTCGCGAGCCCGCCTCGCGAGCCCGCCTCACACGCGGTCGTGTTTCGCACGCCCGCGGCACAGGCTGCGCCCGCGTTGTGCGCGAGCCTCGCTCACCCCTGCGGAGGCTTCGGGACGGAGGCGTCGCGCACACCCTCCGCAACCGCGTCGGAGATAGTCGGGGAGACGACCTTGGCGCCCACGAGTGCCGTGAACATCTGCTGCAGGTCCAGGCCCAGCGAATCGCCGAGGCCCGCGTTGATCTGGCTGATCGACTTCGTGATGTCGCCGACCATCTGAGCGTTGTTGCCCTCGCCGTACATGGTGATCGTGTCGACCTTGGACAGGGGCTCGGCGACGGCGCGCGCCACCTCGGGCAGGGCACGGAAGTACATCTCGAGGACGGCCGCCTGGTTCATCTTCGTCATGGCCTCGGCCTTCTTCTCGAGACCCTCGGCCTCGGCCGTCAGCTTCGCGCCAATCGCGGAGGCCTCCGCGCGGCCTCGAGCCTCGATACCCTGGGCTTCGGCGAGCATGGCCTGCTTGTCGGCGTCGGCCTTCTTGGTGCGCTCGAAGGCCTCGGCCTCGGCCTGACGCTGACGCGCGTACAGGGCTGCGTCGGCCTTCTTCTCGGCGGCGTAGCGCTCGGCGTCGGCCTTCGCGTTCACCTCGGCCTGCAGGGCCTGCTTGGTGACGACGACTTCCTTCTCCTTGATGACCGCCTGCTGCTCCTGCTTGACAATGTCGGCCTGCGCGGTCTCGCGCTCAATGTCGCGGCGCTGGATCTGCGACTGGATCTCGTAGGCGGCGTCCGCCTTCGCCTTCTCGGTGTCGGCCTCGACCTTCAGAGCCGCCTGGCGCTTAGCGAGGTCCGTCTGCTTCTGAGCGATTTCCAGCTGCGAGGCGACCTGCGCGTCGTTGGCTTCCTTCTGGGCGATGGCGGTCGCCTGCGCGACCTCCTTCTGCGCGTTCGCCTTGGCGATGGCGGCGGTCTTGCGGATCTGCTCGGTGTTGTCGATACCGAGGTTGTCGATGACGCCGTTCTGATCGGTGACGTTCTGGATGTTGAACGCGACGATCAGGAGACCCATCTCCTCCAGGTCCTGCTTCGCGTTCTCCTGGACGCGCTCGGAGAAGGCAGCGCGGTCGGTGATGATGTCGGTGAGCTTCATCTGGCCGATGATGGCGCGCAGGTGCCCCTCAAGGGTGTCGCGTACCTCCTCGGAGATCTCGGAGGTCGTCTTGTAGAGGAAGTTACGCGTCGCTGCCTTGAACAGCGTGTCATCATCGGTCGCGATGCGGACCTTGACGGCCGCGTCGACGCGCACGTTGATGTAGTCGTTGGTGGGAACGAAGTCCGTGGTCTGAGCGTCGACGGAGATCATCGAGGCGGTCATGGTGTCCACGCGCTCGAGAAGGGGAATCTTCCACCCCGTCTTGCCGTGGAGGACGCGCTGGCCGCGCGGGCCGGAAATGACCTTGACTTCGCCCGGGGAAGCGGACACGAAGCTTGCCCACAGGAAGAGGAGGATAAGGACGAGGGCGGCGATGGCGATCACCGCGATAAGAAAGAAGGGCATGATCGTTGCTTTCACGTGAGGGATGCGACGCGCTCGTGGGTGGCGTCGCGTAACTCGTCAGAATACCAGCGCCGGGCCTGTGACTCAATGCATTGTCTCACTATCGGGTGACGAGGCCGTGGCGGGGTTGCGCGCGCACGCTGACCTCGTTGAAAGCGGGCGGCAGGGCTGCTTATGATGGGGGAGCGCGGGGTCGTTGTCTCGCGGGCGGAACGTCCGATGGCGGACTGTGAGAGAGGCGTAGGAGCCATGAAGAAAACAGTGATCACGATCGTTTGTGTCGTTGTCGGGGCACTGGTCGCTACTGCCGCGATCGTCTTCGGCTTGGTTCCCCTGATTGACCCGAATGAGTGCGAGGGTGGGGATACGGCCTGCGAGAATATGGATGATCCCGTGTCGCCGACTCCCTCGCCGAGCCGCGACTCCCAACATGCTTACAAGCCTGTGTTGTATGTGTATCCCGAGCGTGAGCAGTCGTTGACGGTGTCTCTTGATGTGGAGGGTGAGTTGGGCACGGTGTACCCGGCCCCGGACGCCCTGGAGACGACGGATTGGGGTACCCGGGCCTCGTGGATGGTGACGGCTTCGCCTGATGGAACGCTGACGGATCAGGGTGGGCGGACGTATCCGTCGTTGTTCTGGGATGGGGAGATGACGCTGGAGGCTCCGCGCCAGGGCTTCATTGTTGCGCGTGAGGATGCGGTGACGTTCCTGGAGGAGAAGCTGGCGCTGCTGGGGCTGACCGATAAGGAGGCGGCCGACTTCATCACGTTCTGGGCTCCGCAGATCCGCGCGAACGAGTACACCTTCGTGTCTTTTGATGCGTCCTCGTACACGGCCCACGCCCGCTACAGCTTCACGGACGAGACCGGGGCGCCGGTGGAGCCCGACACCTTCATTCGGGTGTTCATGACGATCCGTGCGGCGGATGCGAACGAGGTGGTCACGCCTCAGGTCTTCGGGCCCACCCCGACGCGCAGCGGCTTCACGGTCGTCGAATGGGGCGGCACGATGTAATGCCCCCGCGCCCCGCGCCCCGCGCTTGTGCAGGGCGCGCGGGCGGGGCGCACCCTGGCGACAAAGAGGAAGGCAACACCGTGAAACGAGCAGCAAGAGCGATCGTGCTGGGGGTCCTGGGCATCATCTGGGTACTGTTCGTCGTGGTGGTGACGCTCGCCTTTACCGGAGGAATCCATGTAGGCGTTTACAAGCCTGTGTTGTATGTGTATCCCGCGCGTGAGCAGTCGTTGACGGTGTCTCTTGATGTGGAGGGTGAGTTGGGTACGGTGTACCCGGCCCCGGACGCCCTGGAGACGACGGATTGGGGTACCCGGGCCTCGTGGACGGTGACGGCCTCGCCGGACGGAACGCTGACGGATGAGGGTGGGCGGACGTATCCGTCGTTGTTCTGGGATGGGGAGATGACGCTGGAGGCTCCGCGCCAGGGGTTCATTGTTGCGCGTGAGGATGCGGTGCCGTTCTTGGAGGAGAAGCTGGCGTTGTTGGGGCTGACCGATAAGGAGGCGGCCGACTTCATCACCTACTGGGCGCCGCAGATCCGCGCCAACGAGTACACGTTCGTGTCCTTCGACGCCTCCTCCTACGCTCAGCAGGTGACCTATTCGTTTGCGGACGAGGCCGGTAACCAGGTCGTGCCCGACACCTTCATTCGGGTGTTCATGACGATCCGTGCGGCGGATGCGAACGAGGAGGTCACGCCTCAGGTCTTCGGGCCCACCCCGACCCGCAGCGGCTTCACTGCCGTCGAATGGGGCGGCACGGAACAATAGGACGGACAGGTGGGCTACCCGCGAGACACGTCCTTGAAAGGCGGGCTGCCCACCCCGTACCATAGGAGTAACCGCGCAGGTGGCGCCCCACGCGCCAACGCCCAACGATGGGCGACCCGAGAGAGACAGAGACGTCATGAAGAAAACCCTGATCATCGCAAGCTGCCTAGTCGTCGCATCCCTTTCCTTCCTCGCGGGGTGTGACACGCACGAAAAGAAGAGCAACCATGAGGTTCTGGATGAGAAGCCTGTCGTGTACGTCTATCCGGAGGAGGAACAGGGCCTGACGATGACCATCGACGTCAAGGGCACACTCGACATGGTGTACCCCGCCCCGGAGCGTCAGGTGCAGACGGAAGAGGGGACCCGGGCCTCGTGGACCATCAGTGCTGCGCCCGATGGCACGTTGACTGACGCGAGTGGGCGCAGCTACCCGTATGTGTTCTGGGAAGGGCCGGTGAGGCAGGATACGCCGGAGCGGGGCTTCATTGTTGCGCGTGAGGATGCGGTGCCGTTCCTGGAGGAGAAGCTGGCGCTGCTGGGCCTCAGCGACAAGGAGGCGGCCGACTTCATCACCTACTGGGCACCGCGCATCCGTGCCAACGAGTACACGTTCGTGTCCTTCGACGCCTCCTCCTACGCTCAGCAGGTGACCTATTCGTTTGCGGACGAGGCCGGGGCGCCGGTTGAGCCCGACACCTTCATTCGGGTGTTCATGACGATCCGTGCGGCGGATGCGAACGAGGAGGTCACGCCTCAGGTCTTCGGGCCCACCCCGACCCGCAGCGGCTTCACCGCCGTCGAATGGGGAGGAGCCGTCCAGTAGCTGGAGTGCGCCGTGCGCTGGCCCGACCGGGAGGGGCGTCCTTGAAAGGCGGGCGGACAACCCCGTACCATAGACACATGCGCGCGGTCGGATACAATCGCGCCAACGCCCAACGATGGGCGACCCGAGAGAGACAGAGACGTGATGAAAAAAGCCCTCATCATCCTCAGCTGCGTTGTCGTCGCTGGTCTTGCGTTCGCCACCGCTTTCCTCCTGACGTACGACAGGGAGCGAAGAGTGACGGAGAAGCCGGTCCTGTACGTCTACTCGCCCCAGGAACAGCTTGTGACGGTGAGCGTTGACGTTGACGGCGCGATCGACACCGCCTACCCGGCCCCGGACGCCCTGGAGACGACGGATTGGGGAACCCAGGCCTCGTGGACGGTGACGGCCTCGCCCGACGGAACGCTGACCGATGCGAGTGGCCGTACCTACCCCTCCCTGTTCTGGGACGGGCCTGTGGGCCAGGAATCCCCCGAGGAGGGCTCCGTCGTCGCCCGCGAGGACGCCGTGCCTTTCCTGGAGGAGAAGCTGGCGCTGCTGGGGCTGACCGACAAGGAGGCGGCCGACTTCATCACCTACTGGGCGCCGCGCATCCACGCCAACGAGTACACGTTCGTGTCTTTCGATGCGTCCTCGTACACGGCCCACGCCCGCTACAGCTTCACGGACGAGGCCGGGGCGCCGGTGAAGCCGGACACCTTCATTCGGGTGTTCATGACGATCCGCCAGGCGGAGGTGACCACGCAGGTGCGGGAGCAGGCCTTCGGCCCGACGCCCCAGCGCACGGGCCTGGTGGCCGTCGAGTGGGGTGGAACGGAAGAACAATAGTCTCATCTCTGACCGCGCGGGCGAGCAAAAGTGCGTGCCACGCGCCACAATGGAACAAAGTGTGGTGAGATGGTGTCACCACGGATAGGAAGGTAGTGACATGGCCCAGGACTGGACCCGCATTGAAGGCATGATCATCGGCCACGAGCTGGATCCCAGCGTCGTCGCGGGCGAGCTGAAGGAACGTTCGATCCTCGCCCAGCTCGAATGGTTCCCCTCCTCGCCGCAGCTGCTCGGCCTGAACGTCGCGATCGCGGATGATCGCGTCGCTACCGTGCCCGCTGGCTCGACCGAGGTAGTCCCCGGCCCCGCCCCCGCGGACTTGGCCGACGAGCTCGCGGTCCTCTTCGATGCTGAGGTACGCATCGGCAACGCCAGCGCCGACCACCTGCCGGAGGGGGACTCCCCGCTCGGTAAGGTGTGGCCCTCGGAGGAGGAAGCCGACGAGGCCGTGGAGGGCACACCCACACGCATCGTCGAGATCGGACGCACCCCCGCGTCGTCGGTGCCGCTGCTGGCGGCCCTTGAGGGCGTCGACCTGGGCGACCTGGAGCTGGCTGACGATCACCGCGCGCTCCTCGCGGAGCTGCCCGCCGAGAAGGAGGGCTGGAACTTCGGTGATCTGCCCCTGGTGACCCTGTCCGTCACGGACGGAGAGTTCCAGGTGTTCCTGGTGACCGACGACCACCTTGAGCACATCGTGTCCCACAACTGGGGCATTGACGCCGCCATCGTCCCCGGCGGCCACGACAAGGCCCTGGATCTGCCCGGCGAGGTCATCGATCTGGTCGGCGATCGCCTGGACCTGCTGGCCATCGCCAAGGCCGTGCCCGGCGCTGACGCGGACGCTCTGTGGGCGTCCGTGGCCACGACCGGCGAAGAATCCGTGTGGAAGGTCGTGCGTGCGCTCGGCCTGCCCGGCTCCGTCGCCGGCTTCCTCCTGGGCACCACCGCCGCCGAGGACGTCGAGGGCGTCACCGTGCACCTGGCGCGCGGCATCTCCAACGCGATCGGCCGCAGCGTGGACATCATGATGGGCCAGCCCCAGTCGGTCGTCAAGCCCCTGTGGAACTCCTACGAGTCCGTGGCCGTCGAGCGCCCGTGGATCATTCACGCCGCCGTCGCCGCCGAGGCCGTCATCGGTACCTCCATGCTGGTGGCCGCCGTGCGCGCACCCGCTCCTCGTTCTGGCTGGCTGCGTTTCGCGGGCATCGTCGGTGGCCTCATGCTCGTCGACTCGATCGCGGAGCTCTCGCTGGCCAAGCACGTCTCCAAGCGCTTCGCGCGCCGCGCGGGCGAGGCGTAAGGACGCCCGGTTCATCTGGACAGTAAACGGGCTCTTCGCATGTGAGGGTATAGGTGTCGTTGGCGGGGTTGGGCGTGTCGTGGCCGGATAGGGGTCGAGGTCTTCCGATGATGGGGGTTCCGACACCGTCCATCTGAAAGACCTCGACATGCCCAGCGCTACCTTTGATCGCCCTGATCTGGGCGCGTTCACGCGCCTGGATGGCTTGGGGTTGGAGGTGACGGGTCAGCGCGTTGAGGCGGACCATGCAGTGTTGGCGTGCCGTATTACTGGTGAGGATCGGTGGTGTCGACGCTGCGGGTGCCAGGGCATTTCTCGTGACACGGTGGTCAGGCGCTTGGCGCATGAGCCCTGCGGGTGGCGTCCCACGATCGTGCATGTGAGCGTGCGCCGCTACCGGTGCTCGGAGTGATGTGTCCCGGGGGTCGTGGACAGTGTCGTGGGACGACCGAACACAGGAGTTCGCCTCGGGAGCCTCATCAACCAAAACTCGCACGTAATTTGGGTACCCTAACTTTTCATAGGTATCGAGAAAACCGCAGAATTCCAACGATGTGATTTCAACGTTTGAAATACATGTCGGGGAATTACGTGCGACATTTCTGAGGAACCACAACATGAGACGCCACAAAGACCCAAACAGAAGACAACCCAAGCGGAAGACAACTCAAGCCCGGAAGACAGCCCAAGCGGAAGACAATTCAAGCACAGAAGACCCCCGCAACCCCGACAGCCGCCACAACCGCCACAAGCACGGGGGCGCTGCACCTGATCAGGGGCACTACACCCGATATGGGGCGCTGCACCCGTTACGTGGCGGTGCACCCGAACAGAAAAGGTGCATTGCCTACGGATCGGGTGCAGTGCCCCAACAAACAAGAACAAACGCGGAACTGGCACACCGAACCACTCACTGCCGCACCCCTCCATGCGCAGCTGGGCCCTACTGGCGGCACGCCGCCCACGCCGCCCACGCCGGCACCTGCACTCCGGCCCACTGCGACACCTGCACTCTGGCCCACTCCGACACCTCCTACACCCTTACATGCGAAGAGCCAGTAAACGGCCGGGGTCGCGTCAGCGACCCCGGCCGTTACGTCTGTGAAGGGAGCGGGCGTGCCTACCCCTTAGCGCGCCAAGGCCTCGGTGGGGAAATCCTGCGGGCGGTCAGTGAAGATACCGGTGACACCCCACGAGGCCAGTTCACGCGCCTGGTCCACGTCGTTGACCGTCCACACGTTGACCTCGAAGCCCGCGTCGCGCATCGCGCGCACATCGGAGGCTGTCAGCCCCTTCACGCCGGGGTGGATCGCGGTCGCGCCTAGGGCGGCCGCGCCCTCGCGCCACTCGTCGGACGCACGCTCGATGAGCCAGCCGAGCGCCACGGTGGGGCAGACCTCGTGGAAGGCCGCCAGCAGCTCGTGATCAAAGGAGGAGACGATGAGCCGAGAAGGCACCTTCTGGCCGCCCAGGGTCACTGCCAGGGCCTCGATGAGGCGCTCACGCAGGCGCGCGCCCCCGGCGCAGGGTTTGATCTCCAGGTTGGCGCCCATCTGTTGGGCGTGGGCGAACGCGAGTGCGTCCGCGGCCTCGGGAATACGCTCGAAGCGGTACGTGTCCGAGAACCAACGGCCCGTGTCCAGGCGACGAATATCCGAGAAGGACAGCCCGTAGTAGGAGCCTGACCCGTTCGTCGTACGGTCCAGGGTGTTGTCGTGAATGACGATCAGCGAGCCGTCGCCTGTGATGTCCACGTCGAACTCGAACCAGCGGGCACCGACCTCCATAGCCTTGGAAAACGCGGCGATTGTGTTCTCCGGCGCGAGCGAGGATGCGCCGCGGTGGGCAAATGCGGGGAAAATCGGACATGGATGCTCCTAGGGTGATCGGTGCGGGGCTACTACCCTGTCACCATAGGTCGGGGTGTGTCGCCGCGTTGGGCATGGAGGGACGTTCCGAAGCGGGTTCGAGCAGGACGGCCTCGTCGCGCTTCGACTGCAGGATGTTGGTGATGTAGGAGGCGAGGGCCTCTTCGCGCGACACATCGTGGCCGACCTGCTGAGCCATGTACCAGCGGTGCTCCAGGTACTCGTGATAGAGCTGCGCGGGCTCGAGCTTTGCCGGCCAGCTCCCGGGGGATCGAGCGGACGACGGGTGCAAAAACGTTGGTGAGCCAGTCGTGCGCAGCCTGCTCGACGGGCACGTCATGCATATCGTGTGTGGCGCGCCATGCGTCAATGTCGCCGAGGAGCCGACGTGCCTGATGTTCACCGACATCCATGCCGGTCAGACGCATGAACTTGCGGTTGTGGTGTCCCGCGTCGACCACCTTGGGCTGAATGACGAGGTGCTCACCGGTGTTGTCCGAGGCCATGCGCAGCTCGGCCACGTCAAATCCCAGGTCGTTGAGGCGCCGGATGCGCTCACTCACCAGGTACTGGCGCTGGTCATTGGGCAAGTATTCTTCGGCGGTGACCTCGGTCCACAGCAGGTTGTACTGGGTGCGGATGCGGTCACCCACGTCGATCGGGTCGACGTCCATGGGGAAGTAGCCTCCGGCCTGAAGGTCCATGAGCTCGCCGATGATGTTGGTGCGCGCCAGGTCCACGTCGTACTCGCGCTGACCGGGGGTCAGCTTCGGGTGCAATTCGCCGGTTTCGGCGTCCACCAGGTAGGCGGCGAACTCGCCGGCGTCGCGTCGGAACAGGGTGTTCGACAGGGAGACGTCGCCCCAGTAGAAGCCGATGAGGTGCAGGCGCACGAGCAGCAGCGCGAGGGCGTCGATGAGGCGCTTCGCCGTGTCCTCGCGCATCGACAGGGAGAAAAGCGCGCGGTAGGGCAGAGAGAACTGCAGGTGCTCGGTGATCAGCACCGCGTTGAGCTCCTCGCCGTCTCGGCCCACACGCCCGGTGATTACCGCGACGGGATCGACAGAAGGGACATCCAGACGGGACAGATCGCGCAGGATGTCGTACTCGTGGTGTGCGACCGTCTCACCGATCTCCTTGACGGCCAGAACGCGACCCGACAGATTCACGAAGCGTACGACGTGGCGAGAGATGCCGCGGGGGAGCGCGGCGAGCAGGGACGACGGCCACTCCTCCAGAGGAATGTCCCAGGGGAGGTCCAGGAGTGCTGGGTCGACCGCAGCTGCCGTGATATCCAGTGCCATATCCCTATTGTCTCATTTCCGACGCGACCTGCCTAATGTGCCTGGTGGGGGAGTGTTTGATTGCGGCACATAACACGATGCGCATGAACGAACCCCGGCCTCGTCCGGAAATGACATGGACGAGGCCGGAGCCGGTCATTGGAGAGGATCCGCTAGCGGATCACTCGGGCAGGCGAACGCCCGTGGCGGCCGAGAAGTTGTGCTGCTGGCCCTCGCGGATGCGCACGTACAGGACGCCGCCGCGGCCGGGGGCGGTGCGCGGGGGGACGCGCACGATCAGCTGCTTGGAGGTGCCTTCGGCGCCGGAGCCCAGGCCCTCGCCCTTCTCGTCGCCGACCAGGTGGCCGTACACGTAGGCGTCCGAGCCGAGCTCCTCCACGAAGTCAACCTCGACGGGGATGGTGCCCTTGACGGTCTCGTCGACGACCTCGAGGCCCTCGGGGCGGAAACCGATCTTGATCTTTCCGCCGTCTTCGGGGGTCAGGGCCGCGCGGGTGGCCTCCGACAGCGGCACGCGCGCCGGGCCGATCTTGGCCCACTCGCCGTCCACTGTGAAGGTGCCCAGGTTCATGGCGGGGGAGCCGATGAAGCCGGCGACGAACTCGTTGGCGGGACGCTCGTACATCTCCTGCGGGGTTCCGACCTGCTGGAGGAGGCCGCCGGCGAGGACCGCGATGCGGTCGCCCATCGTCAGGGCCTCGGTCTGGTCGTGGGTGACGTACACGGTGGTGACGCCGAGCTCACGCTGCAGGGAGGCGATCTGCGTACGGGTCTGCACACGCAGCTTCGCGTCCAGGTTCGACAGCGGCTCGTCCATGAGGAACACCTGGGGCTTACGAACGATCGCACGGCCCATGGCGACGCGCTGACGCTGGCCACCGGACATAGCCTTGGGCTTGCGGTCCAGGTAGGGCTCCAGGTCGAGGATCTTCGCGGCTTCTTCAACGCGCTTGTTGATCTCCTCCTTGGGCACGCCCGCGATCTTCAGGGCGAAGCCCATGTTTTCGCGCACGGACATGTGCGGGTAGAGCGCGTAGTTCTGGAAGACCATCGCGATGTCGCGGTTCTTCGGGGGAACATCCGTGACGTCCTTGTCGCCGATGAGGATGCGACCGCCGTTGACGTCCTCCAGACCTGCGAGCATGCGCAGGGAGGTGGACTTACCGCAGCCGGAGGGGCCGACGAGGACGAGGAACTCACCGTCCGCAATGTCGAGGCACAGCTGGTCGACAGCAGGCTTATCGGCACCGGGGTAGACGCGGGACGCGTGATCGAAGGTTACGCTTGCCATGTTCAATTCCTTCCCACCGGCAGGTACGTGCCGGACGATCCGTTGTGGGGTGACCGTGGAGCGTCTTCGCCCACGGGGTGCGTGCCCGGATCTTTCCGTGCGTGCGACCAGGATTGAACCTATCACGGACGCCCGCGCGTGTACAGTCCCGGTCGGATGGTGGATCCGCTCGGTGGCGTTCGGGTGTGGGAGCCGCCTCGTTTTCCTTGCCGAGGCCGTGGTTTGGCCCGCAGGTGGGCGCGCGCCCGCGGTAGGACCGGTAGGCTGGGGGCGTGGAAGAAGGAAAGGACCTAGGAGGCTACCGACTGATCCGCCGGCTCGGAACGGGCGGCGCGGGTACGGTGTGGCTAGCTGAAGATGAGGGTGGCACGCGTGTCGCCCTCAAGGCGATGCACCCTGCGCTCGCAACGTCGGACGACTCTCGGGCGCGCCTCGAACGTGAGACTCGCACCGTTAACTCGGTGCGCTCTCCCTTCGTCGCGCACATCGTCGACGCGGAAATCGATGCGACGCAGCCCTTCGTTGTCTCTGAGTATGTCGAAGGGCCGACCCTGGCGGAGATCTGTCCTCCGGGCCGATTCCGCTGCGCGGCGTGGCCGCCCTGTCCTATCACCTGGCCTCGACGATCGCGGCCGTTCACCACGCCAACATCATTCACCGAGACATCAAACCCTCGAACATCATCTGTTCGTCGCGCGGCCCCGTCCTCATCGACTTCGGCATTGCGATGGCGGTCGACGATCAGCACCTGACCCGCACCGGCCTCGTCTCCGGCTCGGCCGGCTACACAGCTCCAGAGCTCCTGCGAGGCAAGCCAGCCACCAAGGAATCCGACTGGTGGGCCTGGTGTGCGACCCTGCTGTCGTGCGCGACCGGGCGCCCGCCCTTCGGTAAGGGCGACGTTATGGCCACCATGATGCGCGTCATCGAAGGTGAGCCCGACCTGTCCGGCCTGCATCCCATGGTCGCCGACGCCCTCGGCGGTGGCCTGTCGGCCAACCCGGACCTTCGTCCCTCGCCGTCCCTGATCGTCGCGCACCTCATGAGCGCCGTTGGCTGGGCGCCCGGCGAGCTCGACTATGTCACCGTCAACTGGGCGCAGCTGCTCGACACCGGCGAGCGCACCCAGTCCATCAACTCTGAGCCGCAGGAAATCGCCGCTCCTCCGGAGTGGGAGGAAATGACTACCTCGCGCCCGGGCAGCGTCGGCGCGCGCGCCGTCACCTACCCGGTCCACCCGCGCCGCGACCCCTCGGAGTTCACGGCAGCCAATGATCACACCGAGCAGGTCGACACCGAATCTGTGTCTTGGGGGAAGGACGAGTGGGAGGATTCCGCCGCGGAAACGGTATGGGACGAGGCCGAGGAGGCCTCGGACACCGTCGATGACGAGGATTCCGCTTGGGACGGCGAGGACGAGGGCTGGGTTGAGTCCGAGGACGCCGAGGGCGAGGACTGGGACGAGTCGGACGAGGGTGAGGACTGGGACGAGGACACTGAGGGCGAGTCGGCCGAGGAGCTGGGGCCCTACGATCGCGGCTCCCATTCGGGTCAGCCCGGCGCTTACCCCGGCCGGGGAGCCTCGTACGCCGCGGCGAGCGGCGCCTACGCGCCCCTGACTGGCTCACTGTCCGGTCGCCCTGCCCCCATGGGAGCCCCGCGCTCCGGCTTGCCCGCCCCCACGGGAGCCCCGCGCTACGCGGTCCCCGGCGCATCGAGGGGACCGAACGCCGACTCTCGTATTCAGGTGCGCCAGGAGGGGCAGCCGGTCTCATGGCAGCCCCGTTCACAGTCCGACCAGGACGCGGAACGCTCGAATCAGTCCTCTTTCTGGGGCGAGGGGGCCTGGATCTCCGGCGGAGTCGTCCTGGTGACGCTCGCGTCCCTGCCCCTTCTCTTTGGTCTGAGTGGCACGCTGATCGTCGGCGTCGCCCTGACCGCCTTCGGGCTGGTCGGCGCGATCGACCGCTGGCTGGAGAAGCGGCGCGCCGTGCACGGACCCAGGTCCAGCGACGATGCGGCCGTCATCGCCATGTCCCCCGTCCTGCTGGCACGATCGCTGGGCGCCACGATCGCAGCGCTCGCCGTCGGGGCGTTGCTTCCGTATTTGATCTGGATCATCGTCTCCTATGCTCACGACGGATCCGTCCAGTGGGGATGGCCCACGCAGATCGCCACCGCCCTGCGCGTACAGCGCAGTTCCTTCTGGTTGAGCGACCCCGCCGGCGCCATCATCGTCTGGGCCCTCGCGGCCGTGATGGTCGTGACAGCATGGCTCATGCCCTTCGCCTCCGACCTGCGCGTAGGTGTGTCCCGTTCGATGCGTTCGCTCATTCGCCCCGTCTGGGGTCGCGGCATCCTCGTGATCGTGTGCGTGGGCTTCTACTCATCTCTTGGATGGTCGGTACGGGTGGCATGTCGCACTAGGCGAGTTGATGTGACCGCCGATAATCTTGCAATATTCAACTAAGTATGGAAGGTAAGGTCATGGCTCAGAAAAAGAACCCTGCCGTCGACCCCTTGCGCGCTAAAGCAGCTGATATGCGCCTGGCCCAGGAGCGCGCGGATCGCCGCGTGCGCATCGTCGTCATCTCCGTCGTCACCCTCGTCGTGCTGGGGATCGCGGGAGCCGTCGGTGCCGTCATCTGGCAGCAAAAGAGCGAGGAAAACACTGCTCGCACTGTCGATGCCTCCGAGGTCCTGGGCGTCTTCGCCGACGGGCGTCCGATTATCGTCAACGGCAACGGCGTGTCCGCCGAGCCTGACCCCAACCTGCCCACGCTCACCGAGTACTTCGACTACTCGTGCCACGCCTGTGCGGACGTCGACTCCATCCTTGGTGAGGACCTGACGACCTGGGCGTCTCAGGGCCACTACAACCTCGAGCTTCAGCCCGTCATCACCGTGGACATGGACTACCTCAAGCCCGCCACGGGCGCCTCCCCCTGGTCGTCGCCCAGAAGGCGCCGGACAAGTGGATCGAATTCCACCACGCGCTCCTGGCCTACTTCCGCACCCAGTTCCAGTCAGGTAACGGCACGGTCGTTCGGAACATGGATGCCTCCTGGAAGCAGATCAAGCAGATCGCCAGCGAGGTTGGCGTCCCCGAGGATGTCATCGCCACCTTCCCGGTCAATGCAGTTGGGTCCTACCTCAAGAACTCCTCTGCCGCCTGGAGTGGCGCGACCTACGAAGGCCGCGATCCCCAGAAGCTGGGCACCCCCGAGTTCGTCAAGGATCACGCCAGCGTTGTGCCCCTGGGCTCCACCCTGGAAGCGACCCGAGAGTCCTTCAAGCAGCTTTTCGCCATCGACGAGACCTCCACTCCGACGACCTCGATTCTCACTGAGCCCGGAGCGACGCCGCCCGCCCAGAGCGGCGCCGAGGAATCGCAAAGCGGCGAAACGACGACCGGCTCCGACTGAGTCTCTCGTCGCGATGGGGTGGGACCGATGCGTCGGTCCCACCCCATCGTCATATCCATCGGCGTCGCGAGCGCGCCCCCCGTCCGAGCGTGAACGCGCGGTGCATCTCATTCCCGCCCGCGCGCACCCACCCCAACCTATGGCACACTAGTGACCGCCGCCGGCTTAGCTCAGTTGGTAGAGCAGCTGTCTTGTAAACAGCAGGTCATCGGTTCGAGTCCGATAGCCGGCTCCACGGAGTCCTCACCGCGGCACCGATGTCGCGCAACCCAGCCACGGCCTCGTCACGAAGACGACGGGCGAGCCTACCCCAGCGACCAGTCCACGCCCCGCGCCCCCCTGAGCCTCCAGGAGCTCGTTCGCGCGCGAGAAGGGGCGTGACCCGAAGAAGCCGCGATACGCCGACAGGGGAGACGGATGCGGGGAAGCGATGATCGGCGTGTCACCCAGGCGAGGCGTCAACGACTGAGCGTCCTTACCCCACAGGATCGCCACGAGCGGAGCAGACGAACCATCCTGTCGACGACGAGACACCAGCGCGTCAATCGCGCACTGCGTGACCTCCTCCCAGCCACGACCGCGATGCGACGCCGGCGCGCCCGGGCGCACCGTCAGCACGCGGTTGAGCAGGCACACACCCTGCTCACTCCACCCCGTCAGATCGCCCGACGTCGGCGTCGCACACCCCACATCCTCCGTCAGCTCTCGGAAGATATTGACCAGAGACTTGGGAATCTCGACGCCCGGGTGAACCGAGAAAGACAAGCCCATCGCGTGGCCCGGCGTCGGATACGGGTCCTGCCCCACAATCAGCACCTTCACCTGATCAAAGGGGTACGTGAACGCGCGCAGCACATCCGTGCCGGCGGGCAAATATCCGCGCCCCTCCTTGACCTCTGCGGCCAACATCGCGCCCAACTCGTGGACGCGGTCCTCGACCGGAGCGAGCGCTCGGGCCCAGCCCGGGTCAATCAAATCAGCCAACGGACGCGGATTGTATTCACTCATGGCACCAGCCTAACCCTGCACATGGTGCCACACACTTCCCGCGTGCCACACGAGCCAGTCCAGCTCTTTTCCGATAGTCTGATGACGTGAGCTCTTCGTACCCCAGGGATGAATTTGACCGTGCCGGTGAAGACATGCCGGTCGGCATGCACCGCCCCAAGCCGTCCACGTGGAAGAACGTGTGGCCCTTCCTGGCCATCCTCGTGATCGTTCCCGCGCTCGGCTGGGCGGCAGCGACCGCCCTGTCGCGCCAGCAGGACACGACCGTCAAAGTGACGCCCGGCCCCACGGCTTCGAGCAGCGCCGCCGCGCCCGCCCCGAGCGCGCCCAGCAGCGCCGCCGCGCCCTCCGCCGCTCAGAGCGGAACCACGCCCTCGCCGAGTCCCTCCTCCTCGGCTGTGTCCTCGCAGCCGGATCACGGCGCGGTCATCCAGGTGCTCAACGGCACCGAAACCCAGGGGTACGCGGCCGCCCAGGCTAGCATCCTCAACCAGGCGGGCTACGCCGGGACCTCCGCGGCCAACGCCGACGGCTGGGCCACGCAGACCTCTGCCGTCTTCTACGAGGATCCCAGCATGGAGGCCACCGCACGAGATATTGCCTCCAAGCTTGGCATTAGCGCGGTCCGCCAGCAAAGCGGCCTGGGCGACCCTGACGTGGTCGTCGTCCTGCGCTAACGCTCACCGTATCGTCACTGAGCCGCCCGGCCCCACGTGGGGCCGGGCGGCTTGTCAAGTCCCGGGTTTGGGGGTGTTTAAGCCGTTTCCTGTCGTGTCGTTGTGGCGTGATTCCGCGCGAGGTGGCCTGGGCGTCTTGTGGGGGTGAGTTGTCTTCTGCTTAGTGTCCTTTGCGGCGCCTTTGCGGCGCCTTTGAGGGCCTGTGTGGTGCCTGACGCTGTGGCGCCTTACGTTGTAGTGCCTGACGCTGTGGTTCCTCAGAAATGTCGCACGTAATTCCCTCGCGTGTATTTCAAGGTTTGAAATCACATCGTTGGAATTGCAACGTTTTCTTGGGTCCTAAGAAAAGTGAGGGTACCCAAATTACGTGCGACTTTTGGGGAGGGGCGAGGCCGGGGCGCCCAAATTACGTGCGACTTTTGATTCATCAGGCGCGTGGGTCGAATTCCTGTGTGCGATCACCGGCCCAAGACGCTGTGCACACGCCGCCGCGGTTGTGCGTGTTGCCCGCGTATGCGGAGCAGTCGTTACGCCCTGAGCGCATCGGACTCAAGGCGCAGACCTCGCCTTGCACTCGATGCTGGTGAGTGCCAGAATCGTACCTAGCACTCCGACATGGAGAGTGACAAGACCACAGGTCCGATGAGGCCGCCTCCAAGCGCGGTCGTCCGTCGCGGGCATCGGACCCGATCCGCATCGCGGAAGGATATATTCCCAATGACCAAGATCATCAAGTTCGATGAGGATGCCCGTCGCGGCATGGAGAACGGCCTCAACCTGCTGGCCGACACCGTTAAGGTGACGCTGGGCCCCAAGGGCCGCAACGTCGTGCTCGACAAGAAGTGGGGCGCCCCCACGATCACCAAGGATGGCGTCTCTGTCGCCAAGGAAATTGACCTCGACGATCCCTTCGAGCGCATCGGCGCCGAGCTGGTCAAGGAAGTTGCGAAGAAGACGGACGACGTCGCGGGTGACGGCACCACCACCGCGACCGTCCTGGCCCAGGCGCTGGTCCACGAGGGCCTGCGCAACGTCGCCGCCGGCTCCAACCCGATCGCCCTCAAGCGCGGCATCGACCAGGCCGTCGAGGCCATCGTCGCCCAGCTGCACGCTGACGCCAAGCCCGTCGAGACCACCGAGCAGATCGCCGCCACGGCCTCGATCTCCGCCAACGACCCCGCCATCGGCAAGCTCATCGCCGAGGCCTTCGACAAGGTCGGCGCCGAAGGCGTCGTTACCGTCGAGGAGACCAACTCCTTCGACACCACCCTGGAGACCACCGAGGGTATGCGCTTCGACAGGGCTACCTGTCGGCCTACTTCGTGACCGACCAGGAACGCCAGGAAGCCGTCCTCGAGGACGCCTACGTCCTGCTCATGGACTCCAAGATCTCCAACGTCAAGGACATTGTCCCCGTCCTGGAGAAGGTCATGCAGACCGGCAAGCCCCTCGCGATCATCGCCGAGGACGTCGAGGGCGAAGCCTGGCCACGCTGGTCGTCAACAAGATCCGTGGCACCTTCAAGTCCGTGGCCGTCAAGGCCCCCGGCTTCGGCGAGCGCCGCAAGGCGATGCTGCAGGACATGGCCATCCTGACGGGCGGCCAGGTCATCTCCGAGACCGTCGGTCTCTCCCTCGAGAACGCTGACCTCGAGCTGCTGGGCCGCGCCCGCAAGATCGTCGTCTCCAAGGATGAGACCACCATCGTTGAGGGTGCTGGCGACAAGGATATGCTGGACGCCCGCGTGCGCCAGATCCGCCAGGAGATCGACAACACCGACTCCGACTACGACCGCGAGAAGCTCCAGGAGCGCCTCGCCAAGCTGGCTGGCGGCGTCGCGGTCATCAAGTCCGGCGCGGCCACCGAGGTCGAGCTCAAGGAGCGCAAGCACCGCATCGAGGACGCCGTTCGTAACGCTCGCGCGGCTTCCGAAGAGGGCCTGGTCGCCGGCGGCGGCGTCGCCCTGATCCAGGCCGCCGCCGTGGCGCTGCCCAAGCTCGACTCCCTCACCGGCGACGAGGCGACCGGCGTCAACATCGTGCGCCTGTCCGTTTCCGCCCCCCTCAAGCAGATTGCTGAGAACGCGGGCGTCGAGGGTGGCGTGGTCGCCGACCGCGTCGCCAACATGGAGCCCGGCCACGGCTTGAACGCCGCGACCGGCGAGTACACCGACCTCATGGCCGCCGGCATCTCCGACCCGGTCAAGGTCACCCGTTCCGCGCTGCAGAACGCCGCGTCGATCGCGGGCATGTTCCTGACGACCGAGGCCGTTGTCGCCGACAAGCCCGAGGCTCCGGCCGCCGGTGGAGACGATGCTGGCGCCGGCATGGGCGGCATGTACTGAGCCACCTAGCTCGACGCTGACACGCCTGGGGGGGCGGGACTCGTGAGAGTCCCGCCCCCGACGCGTCAGTAGCACCCGTCGAACAGGGCGGTCGTGTGCGCCTCCGCGTCCGAGTATGTGGAGGCGGCGGACTCGAGCTGGGTCGAGATCGTGTCGAGACTGTCGTGAGTCTGCGTCTGGATGGCCTCCCACTGAGTGATGGTCTCCTGGAAGTTGACCTGTGCCCCGCCCGTCCAGGAATCCTGGAGAGCCAGCAGCTGGGTCATGAGGCTGTCGACCTCCGTTCGGATCGTGGCTGCGGTTGCGCAGGCGCGCGCTGAGGCGGTGGAGATTTCGGCGGCGTCAACGGCGAAAGCGGTCATGATGTCACTCCTTTGTGGGGCCCCGGGTGGGCCCGTCACCATCGACGCTACGCTCGCGAGTGATGCGAGTCGAGCCCCAATCCGTGCCCTGTGGATAGGGCAGCGACACGCGCAGGGCCTGTGCATAAACGAGGCCGTGGCTTGTCCCTGTGGATACGTCCCCAGGGTGGGGGGCAGGAAGCCGCTGCGCGGGATGAGTTGGCGCGGGGGGGTTTTGCAACCATAGAAGCCTTGCGTCGGCGTGTCGCCGGCGTGTCGAAGCTCTATGGTCGCAATTCCCCCCGTCCGTTGGCAGCGCCAACGGACGGGGGGAACGTGAAACGCTCAGTCGGCGTTGGGCAGGTCCAGGGACTCCACGGCGGACTCGAGGGAGGAGGTGGCTTCCTCGTCCTCGTTGGTGTCGTGCAGATCCTCGATCTTGCGAGGAAGGACGCCGGTCGACGTGACCTCGTTGTCGGGGGACACGACGGGGATGCGTTTCTTGATGGAGCGGCGCTTGATGATGAGCGTGCCCGTCGAGGTCACCGAATCATCCTCGACCTCTTCCACGTCATCGGAGTCATCCGAATCGTCGGCGTCCTCGGTCGGAGTGGCCGCGCACAGCTGAGCCTTCTCGCGGTCGAGGCGTGTCAGTTCGACCTCAAGGTTCGCGCGGGCGGTGTTCTCCCAAGCGGAACCCAGGGGAGACTGGTAGATGGTCTCGTAGCTCAGGAGCTTCTTGACGAGAGCGAGGCGCGCCTTGACAAATTGCAGATCGTCGAGCTCGCTCAGCTCGGCGCGCAGGGATGTGCGCAGCTTCTTGTAGTCCTGCGGGCTGCACGCCAAGCCAGCCAGGTCGGCGTCCACGAGCACCTGCGCGTCGAAGTCGGAGCGGGGGAGCGCGGTGGCGCGTGAGGAACGCGATCAGCTCGTCGATACGCGCCACGACCTCGTCGGCGACGCCGAGGTTGGTGAGGCGGTTGTGCGCGTGGTCGATGCAGCGAGTGGCCGCGAAGTTCGCCTGGAAGCCGCCCAGCTTGATCTCAAGGGCCTTGTTGAGGAAGGCGCCGTGGTACCACGCTGCGACGCGCAGGATGTCGGGGTCGTGCGCGGACGACGCGATCTCGTCGATATGGGTCAGCGTGTTCATGAGCCGACGCACGTTGTGCAACTGACGATTGGGTGCGTTCCAACGCTGCATGAGGTCTGCGCCCTCATGTTCAAGGTCTGTCTCGGTCGCGGTCGCGCCGATCTGCTGCATGGCGTCGACGAACGACGTCAGCAGCCACTGAGGTGCTTGTGCACCCATGGGCCACTCTCTAGTTGAGGAATACCCGAGCCATGCTAGTGCGATTTTCCCTCGCGGTCACGTTCGCTGGTAAGAAAACGAGCACAATTTGTGAGGTTTATTGGCAACTGTCGGGCTAAAAAAGGTGAAAAACGCGCGGAAAGCGGGCGCTTGCCTGCCGGTTCGTTACGTCTTTCACGTCATAGGCAGCTCGATGCGCACGGTCAGGCCGCCGCCCTTGGTCTTCGTGAGCGAGGCATTTCCGCGATGTGCGGCCAAAATTCCGGAGACGATGGCCAGGCCGAGGCCCGATCCGCCGGACCTGCGGTTGCGCGAGGTGTCGGCGCGGTAGAAGCGTTCGAAGACGCGACCGCGGTCGGTTTCGTCGATGCCGGGCCCGTGGTCGCGCAGCTCGACGATGGCGGTGTCGCCGCTGCGGCCGAGCGCGATTTCGACGGGGGATCCGTCGGGGGTGTAGCGCACGATGTTACCGATGAGGTTGGTAAAGACCTGGGAGATGCGGTCGCGGTCGGCGGGTACGATGAGGGTCATGGGGGGAGTGCGCCCGCTGATACCGGTCAGGCCGACGGTGCGTGTGGGGTCGAGCGCCTGCAGGTCAAAGACGGCGTTGTCTGCCAGCTTGACCAGGTCGATCTCGGTGATGTCGAGGGGACGGCCTTCGTCGAGGCGGGCCAGGGTGAGCAGGTCCTCGACGAGCGTGGCCATGCGCGCGGATTCGGAGCCGATGCGTCCCATGACCTCCTCGAAGCGCTCGGGGGGGCACGCCGCCCATGGAGTAGAGCTCGCAGTATCCAGAGATGGCGGCCAGGGGCGTGCGCAGCTCGTGGGAGGCGTCGGAGACGAAGCGTTTGATCTTTTGTTCCGAGGCCTGGCGGGCCTCGAAGGATTGCTCGACCTGGGTGAGCATCGAGTTCAGCGAGAGCGACAGGGAGCCGACCTCGGTGGTCGGGGGGTGTGGTGTGACGCGCTTCGTGAGGTCGCCCGCGGCGATCTTTCCGGCCGTGGATTCGATGGAGCGCAGGGGCAGAGGGCTCGGCGCACGAGGAAGCGGGCCGCCCAGGCTCCGATGACGACGATGATGGAGCCGGCGACCGCGAAGTACGAGGCCGTGGTGCGCAGGGTGTGTTGGACGTCAGCCAGGGGTAGGGCGATCGTCATGTAGCCGGAGAATGTCCCGGTGTTTTGGTCGTACACGGGCACGACGAGTGCGCGCCAGCCCAGGCCCATCTTCGAGGAGGAGACGGTCACGGGCAGTGTGCGGAAGGAGGAGACCGGCGCGGAGGAGGTGTCGACCAGGTCGGGCAGGAGCGGCGTGCCCGAGGCCTTGAGCGTGTCCTCGGAGTAGAGGTAGCGGTCTTGGCCGTTGGCGTCGCGGATGTGGACGTAGTACAGGGTGGGGATGCCGCCCTGGCCGTCGGCGGCGAAGGTCGCGGAGGACGCGGAGATCTGGATCGTGTGCGCGGTCGCGATCAGCTGGTCGTCGATCTGCGAGGTGAGATGGCGCTGGAGGAGTCCGATCATGACCGTGCCGGACAGAGAGAGGCCGGTGGCCAGCAGGAGCGTGATGAGCGTGACGAGCTGAGAGGCGAGGGGTTTGGCGTCCCACCAGGCCTCGACGCGTTGAGCCAGGCTGGGGTGCACGTTACTCCTCGGCACGCAGGATGTAGCCCACGCCTCGCTTGGTGTGGATGAGTTCGCCGGAGGCGCCCTCGACTGCGAGCTTGCGGCGTAGGTAGGAGATGTAGGACTCGACGATGGCGACCTCGCCGTCCCAGTCGTATTCCCACACGTGGTCGAGGATCTGCATCTTGGACACGACGCGTCCCGCGTTGATGACGAGGTAGCGCAGGAGCTTGAACTCGGTGGGGGACAGGTCGATTTGGATGCCGGCGCGCGTGACTTCGTGCGCGTCCTCGTCGATGACCAGGTCGCCGACGCGCAGGAAGGCATCATCTTCTTCGGAGCCCATGGTGCGGCGCAGGATGGCGCGGATGCGGGCGACGACCTCTTCGAGTCCGAAGGGCTTGGTGACGTAGTCGTCGCCGCCGACGGTCAGGCCTTGGATCTTGTCGCGCATGTCGTCGCGGGCGGTGAGGAAGAGGACGGGGGTGGTGATGCCGGCGTCGCGTAGGCGGCGCGTGACGGTGAAGCCGTCCATGTCGGGGAGCATGACGTCGAGGACGATCAGGTCGGGGCGCGAGGCTTGGGCTTCGTGAAATGCGCCGCTTCCGTCCTCGGCGGTGACGACGTCGAAGCCGGCGAAGCGCAGGGAGGAGGCGAGGAGGTCGCGGATGTTGGGCTCGTCGTCGACGACGAGCAGTTTTGCCTCTGTTCCGGTGGTGCTCATGCTTGTAGTGTCCCGGACGAGCCTGGGTGTTTCCTGATAGTTGGGTGTGAATGATGGGAGGTTGGGTGTTTGCTTGGTCACAGGCTTGGCGGAGGCTCATTCCTGCCAACAAGAAAAAGCGCGGATAGGTTATGCAAGAATTGAAACATGTCATCTCGAAGCACAGTGGACATCCTTTCCCCCGAGGGTGTCGAATTTCAACATGTCTCCCCCAAGCTCGCGGCCTTGCGCCTCGGCAATGCGTTTGCCCTGTGTGGTGCCCTGTGCGGTGCGATCTCGGGCCTCGTCCTCATCGTCGACATCCCCGCACTGTGGTGGCTCATGCTCATCCCCGCGTTCATCGCCCTGTTCTGCCTGTGGCTGATCCCCGCCCAGGTGCGAGCCCTGCGCTACGCCCTGGCCGATAGTGACTTCGTGATCCGCCGAGGCGTCATCAACCGCAAGCTGACGACGGTTCCCTACGGCCGTATCCAGTATGTCGACATCTACCAGGGCCCCGTCCTGCGCTTCATGGGAATCGCGACCATCAAACTCTCGACCGCGAGCGCGCACACCGACGCGAAGCTTGAGGGCGTGCCGGTCGACGAGGCGGCCCGCCTGCGTGACGTGCTGGCCCAGCGTGGTTCCGCGGAGTTGATGGGCCTATGAGCAAGGACCTGTCCGCGCACGGGATTGCCCCCGAGGACTGGCACTATCTCCATCCGCTGACCTATGCGCGGCGCGTGGTGGGCTCGGTCGTCGGTGCCGTGGGTCTGGCGACTGTGGCCAACGCCTCGGTGATCGGCTCCTGGCTGGCTGGCGATGAGGTTGCCTCGGAGTTCAATATTGGGGCTATCTTCCTGGGCCTCGCGGCGGTCGCTGTGATCGTCGCTGCAGTGTCGTGCCTGTATTGCTACCTGTCGTGGAAGATGACGCGCTATGCGGTGACCTCGACCGCCGTGTGGTATCGCGCCGGTATTCTCAAGCGCACCCAGCGCCACGCGCGCCTGTCGCGCATCCAGGCCGTCAATGTGTCGTATTCGCTGCTGGGTCGCCTCATCGGCCTCGGCTTTCTTGATATTGAGGTCGCCGGCGGGGCGGATTCGAGCATCAAGCTGGGCCTGCTGCGTGCCCGCCGCCTGGAGGAGCTGCGTGCCCTCCTGCTCGCCCTGGCCTCGGGCGCGATTGACGAGGTCGTGGATCCTTCTGCCGATGCCGTGGCCTCGACCGTGGGCCACCGAAGCGGTGCCTCGCCGCTGGAAGCCCCCGAGCGTCGCGTCTTCAAGGTTGGTTTTGTCAAGCTGCTGGCCTCCATGCTGGCGACTTTCGACAACGCCGTGGCCCTGTTCTTCGGCGTCTTCCTCCTGGGCCTCAACGGCTTCCTGGTCGGAGTCGTGGGCGTGACCTCGCTCATGAGCTTCTTCGGTATTCTCGCCGGATCGTTCAGCCTCCTGAAGACCGTCTGGGACCGCTTCGACCGTGAGTTCGGCTTCACGGCCTCGATCGCGGCCGACGGTGTGCATATCAAGCGAGGCCTGACGGCGCGTCGTCACGTGACGATCCCTCCGGGGCGTATCCATGCACTGGAGGTCACCCAGCCTCTTATCTGGCGCATCTTCGGCTGGTATCGTGTCGAGATCACGCAGGCGGGCAACGCCAAGACGACCAACGATGAGTCGAACAACAAGGATCGCATGCGGGTGGACGTCGCCTCCGACGTTGTGCTGCCCGTCGGAAGCCTCGCCGAGGTCCGCCAGGCCATCGCGATTGCGATCCCCGACCTGGGGGTTGACGATCCCGAGGGCTTCCTGACGTCGCTGCGTGCGGGCACGCGCGAGGACCGCTGGATGACCCCGATTCCGTCCAGCGCGCGCATCCTGGACCCCATCGTCTACAGCCGCCGCGCCTTCAGCGTGACCGACGCTGTGTTCGCGATTCGCGACGGTTTCTTCAACCTGCGGTTCTCGATCATCCCGCTCACGCGCATCCAGTCCGTGTCGCTGCGCCAGGGCCCCATCCAGCGGTGGCGCCGTGTCGCCACCGTGCGTGCTGAACTGGTGCCCGGCCGGGTTGCCTCCACGGCCGAGCACGTCGAGGATGGCCGCTCACTGCGCCTGTTCACGCAGCTGTCCGAGGCCTCGAAGATTCGACGCGAGGCCGAGGCCCCCGAGCGATGGCTCTCGCGCGTCACCGAGATTGTCGAGGCGACCTCTCGGTCGGCGGCGAGCGGCGAGTGAGGCGCGGATCGGCGACAATGACACCATGAGTACCCCCGGACGCCTCGGCATCGGCATCATCGGCATGGGCCACGTCGGCCCCGTCATCGGCTCAGCCCTGCGCGCCGTCGGACATCAGATTGTCGCCGTCTGCGCCTCCTCGGACGCCTCGCGCGAGCGGGCCGACGCGATGCTGCCCGGGGTGCCCCTCGCTTCCCCAGAGGAGGTGGTCCGGCGTAGCGAGGTCGTTATCCTGGCTGTCCCCGACGACCAGATCGGCCCTCTCGCCTCCGGGCTGGCCGACCTCGGCGCCTGGCAGAGTGGCCACATCGTCATCCACCTGTCGGGGGCCTCGGGCGTCGGGCTGCTCAGCGCGGCCGCGGGCGCCGGGGCGATTCCCCTGGCCATCCACCCGGCCATGACCTTCACAGGCACCAGCGTGGACGTCGCGCGCCTAGTCGGCACGCCCTTCGCGGTCACGGCAGCCGCCCCATTCCTGCCGATCGCCCAGGCCCTCGTCGTGGAAATGGGCGGCGAACCCGTCGTCGTCGCCGAGGAGGACCGTGCCCTCTACCACGCGGGCCTGGCCCACGGCGCCAACTTCATCGCCGGAATCACCGTGCAGACCATGCGGATCCTGACCGAAGCGGGCATCTCCGACCCCGCCCTGTACGCCCGCCCCCTCCTGGAGGCCGCCCTCGACCGGGCCCTCACCGAAGGAACCGCCGGCATTTCCGGACCCGCCGCCCGAGGCGACGCCGGAACAATCGCCGCGCACGCCCGCTGCCTGAGTGCCCGCGACGCGCTCGCGGGAGAGCGCGACACCTACGCCGACATGACTCGGGCCCTGACCCGGCTGCTGCGCGAGGCTCGCCTCCTCGACGAACGCGCCGCGACCGCCGTCGAAGCCGCCCTCCTCGACCCCGGCGCGTAACCTCCCCCTGTGGGAACGATCCCGCGCGACCCAGCCCAGGCCTCGTCCATAACGCGGGCGTGAGGATAGCGACTCTCTTTCGCGCCCGGGGATCAACATTTGCAAGAATAGAAACATGACCCATCGTCCCATCCTCACCCACACGCGCGCCGAGCTGGCCGACGCCCTGACGCGTCTGCCCGGCACCAAGGCACTCGTCATGACCATGGGCGCCCTGCACAACGGGCACCTGCAGCTCGTGCGCGAAGCCCGCGAACTGGCCGATCATGTGATCGTCACGATCTTCGTCAACCCGACGCAGTTCGCGCCCGGCGAGGACTTCGATGCCTACCCGCGCACCCTGGACGCGGACATGGACGCGCTCGAGACGGTGGGGGCGGACCTCGTGTGGGCGCCCGCGCCCCAGGACGTGTACCCCACGCCCGCGACCGTGACAATCGACCCGGGCCCCATCGCGCGCGTTCTCGAGGGTAAGACGCGCCCCACGCACTTCGCGGGCGTCGCACTCGTGTGCACCAAGGTCGTCAACCTCGTGCGCCCCGGCGTGGCCCTGTACGGACAGAAGGATGCCCAGCAGCTGGCAGTCCTGCGCACCGTCTTCGCCCAGCTAGACATCCCCGTGCGTGTTCACCCCGTGCCGATCGTGCGCGCCGAGGACGGGGTCGCCCTGTCCAGCCGCAACCAGTACCTGAGCGACGATGAGCGCATCCGGGCCCGTGCCCTCTCGCGCGCGCTTCGTCGCGGCGCCGAGGTCGCCGAGGCCGGGGCCAAGCCCGCGCAGATCGTCGCCGAGTGCCGCTCGGTGATCGACGCCGAGGGTGGCATCGACCTGGACTACATTGCGCTCGTGGACGCGGGGACTTTCGAGATCTCGCTGGCACCGAGTCCGTGCCCGTCGGCGAAGGCGCCGGACCTGCGACCCTGGCCGCCGACGGCTCGCGCGAGGGACGCATCCTCATCGCCGCCAAGGTGGGCACGACGCGCCTCATCGACAACATGGAGGTGCCGCTGCGCGACGCCTCCGGTCCTGACGCTCGCCTTGCTGAGCGCGCGGGAGACCTCGCATGATGGAAATGACCCGCGAGATGGCGATCGGTAAGATCCATCGAGCCGTCGTCACCGGCGCCGACCTGCACTACGTCGGCTCGATCACCGTGGACGAGGACCTGCTGGACGCCGCGAACATCGTGCCCGGCCAGAAGGTCGACATCGTCAACGTCAACAACGGCGAGCGCCTCTCGACCTACACGATCGCGGGCGAGCGAGGCAGCGGCACGATTCAGCTCAACGGCGCGGCCGCCCACAAGGTGACCGTCGGTGACCTTGTCATTATCATGGCCTACGCCCACGTGCCCGAATCCCTCGTGCGCCAGGTCACGCCCGCCGTCGTCTTCGTCGACGGCTCCAACAAAATCGTGAGCGCCGGTGACCACGCGGGCACCGTTCCCGAGGACTCCGCGCGTGCCCGCGAGCTGGGGCTGAAGAGCTCTGGCGTCTAAGCAACGCTTGACAGCATGGGGAAGCGTCCACTGGTGACAGTGGGCGCTTCGCGTATCTGGGGCGCTTTCTGCTCCTGAATGTCGATGCAGTACGGATCGTGGGGACCCGCGACGCCGTGAGTCGCGCTCATGAGAGCGCGGCAACCCGATAGGCGGGAACGCCTGATAGGTGGGTGCCTGGGCCCCTTCATGCGCACGTTAACCCGATAGGTGGCAGTGTGGGCGGGGTCGCCCATGCTCCACCTATAGGGCCCAGCTGCGCAGAGACGGGTTAGCACGACCACCTGTCGGGCCCAGCTGCCGTGAAGAGGTGACGCCAGAGCCGAGGTAGGTACAACATGCGCACCTGTACGTCCGAAACGCGCGCTACAATGCAGCCAAAACATGCGCTGCTGTTCGTCCAAAACGTGCGATGAAATGTGGCCAAAACATGCGCTACAACAGCCTCATGTGCTACTTTTTGCTTGAAAGAGAGGGAAAATGTACCGGTCGCGTATTCTTGATCGCAGCGTCGAATCTGCATTGCGAGCCTCGGGTGGTGTGCTGATCGATGGTGTCCGTGCGTCCGGCAAGACACAGACGGGGCGCCACCACGCCGCATCGGTCGTGATCCTCGATGATGGTTCGCCTCGTGTTGCAGCTGCTCTCCAAGTGGATCCGCGCTTGCTGCTCGAGGGCGAGACTCCGCGCCTCGTTGATGAGTGGCAGCTGGCGCCCGAGCTGTGGAATACGGCCAGGCATGAGATTGATCGGCGTGGCATGAAGGGGCAGTTCATCTTCACCGGGTCATCGGTTCCCGCTCCAGATGCGATGCGACACTCCGGTGCACACAGATTCGTGCGTCTGCGGATGCGCCCTATGACTCTCGAAGAGCGTGGGCTCGGAGTTGGAACCGTCTCGCTCGGGGGCCTCTTTGACGGTGATCTGCCCACCCCTGCTCTCACCTCGCCGATGGATGTTCCCACAATGCTCTCTGCCCTCGTGCATGGAGGGTGGCCCGCAGACCTTGATGTGGTAGAGAAGGACGCCCAGCGTAATCTGCGCGCGTACCTTGAGGATGTTGCTGTCAGTGACATTGCGCGCCTGGATGATGAACCTCGCCGTAACCCACGAACAGTGACAGCCTTGCTGCGCTCGCTGGCGCGCAACCTGTCGTCCGAGCTGAAGCTGACAACGATCGCGGCGGATATGCGAGGCGTGGGTGATATTCAGCCGCGTACCGTGAGCGGGTACATCGGTTCGTTGGAACGTATCTTCCTTGTCGAGGAACAAGACGCGTGGTCTCCGCAGATACGCTCGAAGACTGCTATTCGCTCCGCCTCTAAGGTTCACTTTGTCGATCCGGCGCTGGCTGCTGCGGCCTTGGGAGCATCCTCGCGTCAGCTGCTCGCGGACTTGAACACGGCGGGACTCTGGTTTGAATCGATGGTTGTCCAGCACCTGCGCACCTACGTGCAGGAGCTTGGGGGGCATGTTATGCACTACCGAGATAAGGCGGGACGCGAGGTCGATGTGGTTGTCGAGCTCCCTGACGGTCGATGGGGAGTGATTGAGGTAAAGCTCGGACAACCCGCGATACCTGCTGGAGCCAAGAGTCTGATGCGATTCCTTGAGGTGGTTGACGATGAGCGCATGGGGGCACCTTCCTTCGCTGCTGTCGTGACGGCTGATGGTCCAACGATGACGCTCGAGGGTGGGGTTACCACGTTCTCACTGGCCGCTCTCACCGCCTAATGAACGAACGTCGGGGAGTCCCACTGGCAGCGCGAGAAGGAAACGGGCCGGACACTTCGTGATCTGCCCAACCGGGCCACTGCCTCGTCGCGTCCTCATAACCCGCTACGATAGGCGCATGACCGATTCTTCTTCCACCCCCACGCAAGCCCCCGCCGACGACACCCCCGAGCAGGTCAAGGTTCGTGCGGCCAAGCGCGCCCGCCTCATGGAGGCTGGCATCCCCGCCTACCCCGTACTCCTGCCGATCACGACCACCATTAAGAAGGTGCGCGAGAAGTACGCCCACCTCGAGGCCGGCGAAGAGACCGAGGACTACGTGGGCCTGGCGGGCCGCGTCATCCTCGCGCGCAACGGCGGCAAGCTGTGCTTCGCGACCCTCATGGACGGCGAGGGCAACAAGATCCAGGTCATGCTCTCCGCCGCCTCCGTCGGCGCCGAGTCCCTGGCCGCCTACAAGAACGACGTCGACCTGGGCGACCACCTCTTCGTTCACGGCCGCGTGATCTCCTCGCGCCGCGGCGAGCTGTCGATCTTCGCGGCCCCCGCCGAGGTCACCCCCGAAGCCCAGGCCGCCTACGAGGCCGCCTCGAGCGCCCTGCCCGCCCCCGACGCGTCGTGGGCCATCGCCTCCAAGGCGCTGCGCCCCCTGCCCAAGACGTGGACCACCGAAGACGGCGAAGAGGTCACCCTGTCCGAGGACCAGCGCATCCGCCGCCGCGAGCTTGACCTGATCACGCGCCCCGCCGCGCGCGACATGGTCCGCATCCGCGCGGCCGTCAACCGCTCGATTCGCGAGAACTTCTTCCGCCGCGACTACATCGAGCTCGAGACGCCGATGCTGCAGATGATTCACGGCGGTGCGGCTGCCCGCCCCTTCATCACGCACATGAACGCGCTCGACACCGATCTGTACCTGCGTATCGCCACGGAGATTTACCTCAAGCGCGCGGTCGTCGGCGGCGTGGACCGCGTCTTTGAGATGAACCGCAACTTCCGCAACGAGGGCATGGATTCCTCGCACAGCCCCGAGTTCACGTCCCTGGAGGCATACGAGGCCTACTCGGACTACAACGGCATGGCCGACCTGACCCGCGACCTCATCCAGCAGGCTGCGCGCGACGCCTTCGATCTGTCCGAGGGTGAGGAGATCGTGCGTCTGGCCGACGGCACCGAGTACGACCTGTCGGGGCAGTGGGATCGCATCGACCTGTACGGCTCCACCTCCGAGGCCCTGGGCGAGGAGGTCACGGTGGAGACGCCGCGCGAGACCCTCGTCAAGTACGCGGAGCGCATCGGCCTGGAGGTCGACGACTACGCCGTGTCCGGCAAGATCGTGGAAGACATCTTCGAGGAGCTCGTCGCCTCCAAGCTGTGGGCGCCGACCTTCGTCTACGACTTCCCGGAGGACACCTCCCCGCTGACCCGCTACCACCGCTCGCGCCCCGGCCTCACCGAAAAGTGGGACCTGTACGTGCGCGGCTTCGAGACGGGCACCGCCTACTCCGAGCTGGCTGACCCGGTCGTCCAGCGCGAGCGCTTCGAGGCGCAGGCCCTCGCGGCTGCCAACGGCGACCCCGAGGCCATGGTCATGGACGAGGACTTCCTCATTGCCATGGAGCAGGGCTTCCCGCCGTGCGGCGGCATGGGCATGGGCATCGACCGCCTGCTCATGGTCCTGACCGGCCAGGGTATCCGCGAGACGATTCCGTTCCCGCTGGTCAAGCGCCTGGGCTGATTCTTTCCGCTGTGAGGGCCCCGGCCTCGTTCCTTCCATGGACGAGGCTGGGGCCCTTCTCGCTGTCAGGTGCGCGCGGGCGTTAGAGGCGCGTCCGGGAGTGCAGGGTGCGCGTGTGGACGAGGTCGAGGAGCTCGTGGGCTGCGCCGTCGTCGAGAACGAGGTCGGTGGCCACTCCGGCGCGCAGGGCACCCAGGAGGGGAAGGGCCTTGGAGGCGCCGGACACAACGCACAGGCGTCGGGGAATCTTCTTGAGGGTGTCGGGTGTGGGGCCGGAGGCTCGCTCGTTGAGGGGCATGTTGGTGGAGCCGTCTTCACGGATGAGGACGGTACACACGTCGCCGACGACCCCATCGTTTTGGGCGGAGGCGATTTCGATGGGCTCGAGGAAGCCTCCCGAGTAGACGTGGGAGGGTAGGCGTGCGGACATGGATCCGACGCCGAAGAGGGCGACGTCCGTGTTGTCGATCGTGTCGAGGACGGATTGGACGGAGCGCTCGCGCCACAGTGCTTTCTTGGTGTCGGCGTAGTCGAAGAAGGCGGGCACCGGGAAGTTGACGATCCGCCCGCCGATGGCTTTGGCGGCGCGGGAGATGATGGCCTCGGCGTAGGGCATGCCAGATTCCGTGGCCGTCGAGGCGCCGTTGAGCTGGACGACCGTCGAACCAGCGAAGGACACGTGTGGCATGGCCTGAGTGACTTCCGCGGTTGTGTTGCCCCAGGCGATGCCCAGGGTGACCCCGGGGAAGAGCATGTCGACGAGGTGTTCGGCGGCGACGAGGGCGACGTTGTGGAGGCGGTTGACCTCGGTGTGGACGTCGTGGACGGGGACGACGGAGACTTGCACGCCGAACAGGTCGGCGATCTGCCCAGCGAGCGTGCCCTTCGTGCCCGGGGAAGCGGACACGGAGATGCGAACGAGCCCGACCTCTCGCGCGTGTGCGAGCAGACGGGATACGGAAGAGCGCGATATCTGCAGGTGGCGGGCGATTGTCTCCATCGTCTGCCCCTGCAGGTAGTACATCGAGGCTGCCTCGTGCGCCTGTTCGTCACGTATTGTCACGTTTTCTAGTGTGCCATGCACAAGCGTGCAGATGTGTGATTTTGAGTATTCATCCGTGTCGCGATGAAGCTACATTTAGTGCGACAGATGGTCAGGGTCACATATTGGGTATTGAACGAACGTGCATTCAGTTTGGGCTAACGTGCATGTAGTGCAATACTTGGTGTGATCCGTCAACAATATCCGCGTGGATACTGTTCGATGGCACACAGTTATCGGCGGAATACCACCGTGACCCGACGTGAAGGCGCGTCGGAGAAAGATAGGAAACATGCTCTCAACACTGCTCCCAGCAGCCGCAGAGGCGGCTGTCCCTACCACGGGCCAGATTTTCTGGTCTGAGTTCCTCGGCACCACGATCCTGCTGCTCCTCGGTGGCGGCGTTGTCGCCACGAACCTGCTGCCCAAGTCCAAGGGCAAGGGCGGTGGCTGGCTCCTCATTAACTGGGGATGGGGCCTGGCGGTCTTCGCCGGCGTCTACGTCGCGTTCCGCACCGGCGGCCACCTGAACCCCGCGGTGACGATCGCCAAGGTCGTCGCCCACATGTTCGACCCCAAGGTCACCCTGGCGGGTGACATTCCCGTCACCGGCACCAACGTCGCGGTCTACATCGTCGCTCAGTTCCTCGGTGCCTTCGCCGGCGCCGTTCTGTGCTGGCTGACCTTCAAGAAGCACTTCGACGAGGATTGCGACCCCGCCCTCAAGCTTGGCGTCTTCTCCACCGGCCCCGAGATCCGTTCCTACGGCTGGAACTGCCTCACTGAGGCCATCGGCACCGCCGTCCTGATCCTGTGGATCTTCGTCTCCGGCTACACCGAGACCCACGTCGGCCCCCTCGGCGTCGCGCTGATTATCGTTGTCATCGGTAACTCGCTCGGTGGCCCCACCGGATACGCCATCAACCCGGCCCGTGACCTCGGCCCCCGTATCGCCCACGCGATCCTGCCGATCAAGGGCAAGGGTGGCTCCGACTGGGGTTACTCCTGGGTTCCCGTCGTCGGCCCGATCATCGGCGCCGTCGTCGGCACCGTTCTCTACTACCTCATTCTCGCCTGAGGATGAGTGCGCGGGCGAGGCCACGGTGGCCTCGCCCGCGTGATCCCCAGCTCTGGGGAATAACAAGTTCGCAGGGGCGTTGATGCCCCTCAAGCCGCGCAGGTGGCCCGGCGCGGCACACACAACGACGTGATAACGCCTCCGAAAGGACACTCATGACCCCCACCGAAAAGTTCGTTCTCGCCATCGATCAGGGCACGACCTCGACCCGCGCGATCATCTTCAACCACTCCGGCGAGATCGTCTCCGTCGGACAGAAGGAATTCACCCAGATCTTCCCGAACCCGGGCTGGGTGGAGCACAACCCCATCGAAATCTGGGAGACCACCCGCACCGTCGTCGCCGAGGCCCTGCAGAAGGCGGAGATCAACCGCCACAACCTCGCGGCCGTCGGTATCACCAACCAGCGTGAGACCACCGTCGTGTGGGACAAGAACACCGGCGAGCCCGTCTACAACGCGATCGTCTGGCAGGACATGCGTACCTCCGACATCGTCAAGGAACTCGAGGGCGACGAGGGCCCGGACCGCTTCCGCCAGATCTGTGGCCTCGGTCTGTCCCCCTACTTCTCCGGTTCCAAGATCAAGTGGATCCTCGACAACGTCGAGGGCGCCCGCGAGCGCGCCGAGGCCGGCGACCTGCTCTTCGGCAACACCGACTGCTGGGTCCTGTGGAACCTGACGGGCGGCGTCAACGGCGGCGTTCACTGCACCGACGTCACCAACGCCTCGCGCACCATGCTCATGGATATCCGCACCCTTCAGTGGCGTGAGGACGTCTGTGAGATCTTCGGCATCCCCATGTCGATGCTCCCCGAGATCAAGTCCTCCTCCGAGATCTACGGCTACGGCCGCAAGAACGGTCTGCTCATCGACACCCCGATCTCCGGCATCCTCGGCGACCAGCAGGCCGCGACCTTTGGCCAGGCCTGCTTCGAGAAGGGCATGGCGAAGAACACCTACGGCACCGGCTGCTTCATGCTCATGAACACCGGCACCGAGCCCGTCTTCTCCGACAACGGCCTGCTTACCACCGTGGCCTACAAGATCGGCGATCAGCTCGGCCGTCTACGCCCTTGAGGGCTCGATTGCCGTCGCCGGTTCGCTGGTCCAGTGGCTGCGCGACAACCTGGGCATGATCGTCAAGTCCTCGGACATTGGCGAGCTGGCCAGCACGGTCGAGGATAACGGTGGCGTCTACTTCGTCCCCGCGTTCTCCGGCCTGTTCGCCCCCTACTGGCGTTCGGACGCCCGCGGCGCGATCGTGGGCCTGACCCGCTACGTCAACAAGGGTCACATCGCCCGCGCCGTCGAGGAGTCGACCGCGTTCCAGAGCGCCGAGGTCCTCGACGCGATGAACGCCGACTCCGGCGTGCCGCTCAAGGAACTCAAGGTTGACGGCGGCATGACGCACGACGACCTGGTCATGCAGTTCCAGGCCGACCTGTGCGGCGTGGACGTCGTTCGCCCGAAGGTCATCGAGACGACCGCCCTGGGTGCCGCTTACGCTGCCGGCATGGCGGTTGGCTACTGGGAGAGCACCGACGACGTCGTTGCCAACTGGCAGGAAGGCAAGCGCTGGACGCCCACCATGGAGCCCGCCGAGCGCGACCGCACCTACCGCCTGTGGAAGAAGGCCGTCACCCGCACCCTGGACTGGGTGGACGAAGACGTGAAGTGATCGCGTTCCTGACGGAGGGACGAGGCCGGGGCTGCGCGAGCGGTCCCGGCCTCGCCGTGTGCGGCGCGTGGTGAGGAGCTAGAAGGATTCGGTGTGGACGTGCCCGCCTGCGTCGCGGATGAGGCGGGTGACGTCGGCGACCATGAGGGGTGAGCCGCACACGTAGTAGTCGGCGCGGGTGTCGATGCCGTGGGCGCGCAGGTAGTGGGTGACGCGACCGTGGAAGGTTCCGGGTGTATTCTCGCGGCTCACGCAGTGGACGACGCGCGGGAGGGGAGTGTCCAGACGCGTTGTTGGGTCCTCGCTCGTGGTGGCCAATCCGAGGAGGAGGACGTCATCTGCTCGTACACCCTGCTCGAATTCCGCGAGGAACGGTGCGATACCCGTTCCAGTGGCAACGAAAATGCGTCGTCGGCGGGGAGTGCCGTCCGGGTGGGTGTCGCCGGTTGCCGCGTCGTGGAGGAAGTGTCCGTAGGGGAGTTCGAGGGTGACCTGGTCCCCGGGTGTGGCGTGGGTGGCCCACGCCGCGCCGTGTCCGCGCGTGCGCGTGTCCACGAGGAGCCTGACGAAGCGCCCGGAGGGTGTTGCGAGGGAGTAGGGGCGCCACTGGTAGGGGGCGACCCGCACGAGCGCGTACTGGCCCGGCTCCCATGTCGCGCGCGTGGGGAGTTGGAGCGTGATGTCGCGGATGGTGGGCGTTATCCAGCTGGCGCGCTCCACTGTTGCCGTGTATCTGCCTGCCCCGGCGTCGCCGCGTGGTTGCGGGGTTGGGGTGTGCGGCGCACGGTCCCCGGTGGGTGCGGTTCGCAGCGCCCGGTTGATGCGCGGGTATCCCGCGGGTCCCAGGGCCTTGCAGGCGGCGGAGAGTCCTGCCATGGCGGCCCCGACGATTCCGGGCATTCCCGCGTCTTGTCCCGTGAGGATGAGGTTGGTGATGGGGGTCGAGGGCGTGCCGAGGTCTGCGTGGAATCGTTCGGGCGTGAGGGGTAGCCCGTAGAAACAGCCGCGGGCGTGGGACGTGTAGTGTTCGACGGTGAGCGGCGTGCCCACCTCGACGTATCGGACGGCGTCTGTCAGGCCGGGCACGGCGCTCTCGGCGAGGTCGATGAGTGCGCGTGCCATGGATGACGTGAGGGCCTCGTAGTCCCGGCCTCGGTGCTTCGGCTGCGTTCCCTCCCAGCGTTCGAAGGCCTCGGGCGTGACGAACGAGATGATCTCCGCTGTCGCGTGCGCTTCCCCGGACTTGATGCCCGGGAAGGAGATGAACGCCGAGCGCGGGTGCCCGTCGAGGAGGTCGGCGGTCATACGGGCCGGGTCGGCGCGGGCCGTGTCCGTGTTGATCCAGACGTTCGCCCCGGTCACGCCCTCCGGGTAGTGGTCGAGGGTGAGGTAGACGGTGACGGCGGAGCCGCCGTGGCCGAGGTCGGCGACCTGTTCGCGCACGCGCGCGGTCATCCCTCCGGTTGGCCCGGTTGTGGGGAGCAAGCGCTGGTAGGTTTCGCGGGCGCCGATGCCGGAGATGATGATCGGCGCTCGCTCCTCGTAGGAGACGGGTTGGGCGCCGGAGTGGTCGGTGACGCGCACGCCGACGGCGGCCCCGTCCTCGACGAGGATCTCTTCGACGTGTTGCCCGAGGCGGATGCGTCCGCCGGCGCTCGTGATTCCCTTCTCGATCATGCGCGCGATCTGTGAGCTTCCGCCGCGGGGAAACCATGCGCCGTTCATGTAGTGTCCGACGATCATGGCGTGGGCGACGAAGGCGCTGCGCGCGGGTTCGACGCCGTAGTCGCCCCAATGAGTGGTCAGGAGGGCGCGAAGCGCGGGGTCGCGGAATCTGCGTTCCATGTAGTGCTGCGTCCGCTCGAGCGCGTGGCCTGCGAGCGCGCGTTGGGCGAGGCGGACGGCGGGGGCGGCGCGCGGGGGCACCATCTCGCGGGCGTAGTGCAGTGACATCCAGGAATAGGCGCGCTTCACGTCCCTGCAGTAGCGGCGAATGGCTGTCTTTTCGTGGGGGAACAGGGAGGTGAGGAGGCGTTGGTACTCGTCGGCGCCGGCGGGAATTGTGACGTCGAGGCCGTGGCCGGGCAGGTAGAAGCGGTCGTAGCCTGCTGGCATGCGGTTCCACGCGAGGGCGCCGTCGGTGAGGTAGTCCATGAGTTGTCGTGGGCGCGATCCGGGTTCCATGTCTCCCACGTAGTGCAGCCCGACATCCCAGGAAGCGCCCATCCGACGGAATGAGTGGGTGAGGCCGCCGGGGGTGGTGTGTTGTTCGAGGACGAGGACGCGCGCTCCGGCTGTGCGTGCGAGCAGTCCGGCCGTGGTGAGTGAGCCGATGCCGGAGCCGATGATGATGGCGTCATACATGAGAACTCCCAAAACTTGACAGTGTCTACTTATGGGACCATGCCCAACTAGACGCTGTCAAGTCGCGGGGGTGTTTCGGCTACACTGTGATCATGACGCGCTCAACGACTCCCGAGGGTCTGCGCGAGACGATCCTCACAATCAGTCGCGACCTGCTCAACGAGGGCGGGCCATCATCCCTGTCCATGCGCGAGGTCGCACGACGCGCGGGCTGCACCCACCAGGCCCCGTACCACTACTTCCGAGGGCGCGAGGCCATCCTCATCGCCCTCGTCGAGGAGGGATACCGCGCCCTCGAACGGGCGCTGCGTGAGGCGAGGGAGACGAGCGAGGGGCGTACGCCGCGGGACACAACGCGCGCCGCGGGACACGCCTACCTCACCTGCGCGCTGGCGAACCCCGGGGTCTTCCGAATCATGTTCCGATCGGACATGTACGACGCGGGCGCACACCCGGGCCTTCACGCGGCCAGCCTGGCTGCGCGCTCCCAACTACGCTCGCTGGCCGCGCTCGCATACGGGACCGACGACCCACGCGCGGAGGTCACCCTGTGGGCCTACATTCACGGCCTCGCGACCCTCGTCCTGGACGGCCCGCCGGCGCTCGGAGCCGGTGAGGAGGCGCAGCGCTTCGCCCACGAAGCGATCGAAGCCCCGTACTTCATCGACGGGGTGTGAGCCGTCCGGCGCTCGAGCCCGCCCCCGGCACTGTCCTAGGACCCAAGGCCGACAGTGGCGCTCGCCGCGTCATCTACAATTGACCCCATGGAAAGCTCTAATAAACAAACGACTTATCTCGTCGTTGACGGCGAAAATATTGACGCGACGCTGGGACTGTCGGTCCTGGATCGACGCCCCAACCCCGAGGAGCGCCCCCGCTGGGATCGTGTCCTCGAGAGCGCGCACGGGCGCTGGCACCAGCGCGCCAAGGGCCTGTTCTTCCTGAACGGCTCCTCCGGCTTCCTGCCGATGGGATTCGTCCAGGCGCTGACCGCCATGGACTACCAGGTGATCCCCCTGTCGGGCCCCTCCGAGATGAAGGTCGTGGACGTTGGCCTCCAGCGCACGATGGATGCGATCGCCTCCCTGGGCTCGGGTGACGTCATCCTGGCCAGCCATGACGCCGACTTCCTGCCCCAGATCGAGACTTTGCTGGACCAGGGTCGGCGCGTCGCGGTCATGTGCTTCAAGGAGTTCCTCTCCTCCCAGCTCCACGACCTGGAGGAACGAGGCCTGGAGATCATCGACCTCGAGTACGACGTGCGCGCCTTCCAGGTGCGCCTGCCCAGGCTCCACATCATCGACATCGACGACTTCGACCCGATGGCCTTCCTGTAAGCAGGACACGGTGCCGGGTGCGCAGCGCCCTCACAGACACCACAACGGCACAGCAAGGCCGGGCGGCCCCTCGCGGGACCGCCCGGCCTGTGTGTCTGTCACGCGGCCAAGGCCGCGCCGCTCACTGCTTGTTCTTCAGCGCGGCGAGGCGAGCCTCGATCTCCAGCTGCGAGGAGTCGGTCTCGAGCTCCGCGAACTGTGCGTCCAGGCTGGAGGCGGCCAGCTCGGCCTTGCCCTGAGCCATGGCCTCCTGGCGGCGCACGCGGTCCTCGAAGCGGCCCAGCTCGCTCGTGGGATCCAGGATGTTGATGGAGTTGAGAGCGTCGGTGACCTGGGCCTGAGCCTTGGCGGTCTTCTCGCGGGCGACCAGCTGGTCGCGGCGGGACTTCAGCTCGGCCAGCTTGTCCTTCATCTGAGCCAGGCCCTTCTTGAGGCGCTCGGCGACCTCGCGCTGGGCCGCGAGGGCGGGCTCTTCGGTCTTGATCTCGTTCTCGAACTGGATCTGCTTGCCAATGGCGACCTTGGCCAGGTCGTCCCACTTGGTGGCCCCGGCCTCGTCACCGCCGGCGCGCAGGGAGTCGGCCTTCGCGGAGGCGGCGGCAGCCTTCTGGCCCCAGTCGGCCGCTGCCTTGACATCCTCCTCGTAGTCCTTCTCAGCCATGCGCAGGTTGCCCAGGGTCTGAGCGATCGCGTTCTCGGCCTCGATGATCGAGTTGGTGTAGTCGCGGATGAGCTGGTCGATCATCTTCTGCGGGTCCTCGGCCTTGTCGAGGAGGGCGTTGATGTTTGCCTTGGCCAGCTGGGTGATGCGGCCCAGGATCGTCTGCTTCTCAGCCATGATGTTCTCCTTTGTGTGGTGTGCGCTCGTGCGCGGGTTGAGCGCGAGGCCATGGCCCCGCAGGTTGGTGGGTGAATGTTGTGGCCCTTACTGGCGCGCCAGGGGCGTGCTCATCCCCTTCCCGTGTGGGAGGGAGGATGGGGAGTGGCCCTGTCCGTGTGGCGCAGGGGGTCGAGGGTGGCGTCCAGCCTGGCTTGGACGCGGCGCAGGCGCTCGAGGGCACCGAGCGGGCTGTCGAGCGTGATGAGGGCAGACTGCGCCGCGGTAATCGCCTCGTGCGCGTCGGCGATGAGCGGCGCGAAGAGGTCGGGGTCGGTCTGGAGGCGTTCGGCGTCGGCCAGGTCGGAGGTGACGGCCGCGATGGCGGCTCCCAGGCGCTCGCGGATCGCGTCCAGGTCGGACTTGGCGGTGAGGATGGCGTCCGTGAGCTGGCGAGCCATGAGGAGCGCGCGCTCTGCCGTGTCCAGGGAGGAGGCTGCTCGCGCGGCGTCCGTGTCGGCGGCCAGCTCGGCGGCGTCCAGGGCGGTGCGGGCGGACTCGAGGAGGGCGGCCGCCTTGTCGGGGTTGGGTTGGAGGGACGCGAGCGTCTTTTCGGGGTAGATGCTCGCGATGCTCGACAGCTCCTCGCGTGAGCGCTCCACGTCTGCCGCTTCTTCGACGAGGCGTTCGCGGGCCTGCGCGATTCGCTCGGGGAGCGCGGCCTGCTGGGATCGCCTGGCGCCGAAGGTGCGCTGGGCGTCGCGCAGGGGCACGAGGGTCGTCTCCAGGGCGGTGACGATCTCGGTGGCGAGCGCCGTCTTGGCCTCCGGGTTGTTGGTCGCGTGGATGCGGCCGAGCGTGGCGAAACCGCGGGTGACGGCCTCCTTCGCGTCTGTCACGAGGCGCTCGAACTGCTCGGTGGCCGAAATTCCGAACTGGGCCCTCGCGTAGGTGCACTCGTTGTCGGCGCGTTGCACCTCCTCGTCGGCCTCAAGCAAGCGACGGTTGGCCTCTTCGACGGTGTACTGCGCCGCCTGCGTGGCGGCCTGCCACCTCTCCTGGGTGGCTCGGGTGGCTCGGTCCTCGTCCTCCCGGTCCTGCTTGCGCTTGATGATCGAGGAGATCAAGCCGAAGACGCCGGCCGCCAGGCCGAACATCGCCCACTTGAATCCGCTACCGGAGGAGGACGAGCTGCTGGACGAGGATGAGGACGATGTGCTGGGGGAGGCGGTCGGGTTTGTGGATGCGGAGCCGGTCGCGGTTGCCGCGGGCGCTGCCGAGGCCGCGTTGCCGAAGGCCTGGGATGCGACGGCCGTGGCGACGGTGGCTGTCCCGTCGGCGCTCAGGGGCTCGACGGCGAACGCGGGAGCGGCGCACGGGAGCATCGCCACTGTCGCAGCAGCGGCGAGGCTGAGGCGTCGGATCCGTGTCACGGTACCCTCCTGGTTGATGGTGAACAGATTAAAATACACTGTCACGCTCGGATTTGTCGACAGTGCGCTGTATTTTGTGTCACGCTGCCCGGCTCCATGGCAAGTGTACGCGACCCGCGCTGAGTCGACGAGGCCATGGTCGTCACTCGCTCGGCCAACTAGAAGTTGCCCTGGTCGGAAGAGATCCCGCCCCCGCCGCTCGATGAGCCGCCCCAGCTCGAACCCGAACTCCACGAGTCGTGGTCGTTGTCCCACCTGTTCCTGTGGTGGGAGGACGAGCCGGAGTTCGACATGAGGATCGACCACAGGAGCGCCTCGCCGAGTGAGGAGCCAACCGAGGACATCGTCGAGGTGGAGCGCGAGGATTGGCCACTGTCCCAGGGGGCACCGGCCTCGCTCAGGGGCGTGGCCAGGACGCGATCGGCGCTGGCGCGGGCGTCGGATGCCAGGGTCGAGGCCTTGGCGGGGTCTGCGTCCAGGCTCGCGCGCGCGGCCTTGAGGGACTGCTCGGCGGAGTGGAGCGTGGAGCGCACGCTCAGGTCCATGGCGCCGCGTCGGCCCTGCACGTATCGCTGGGCGCGCTCGATGGCGGTTTCTGCCAGGGAGATCTGGGACTGTGCGCTCGCGTGTGCCTTCTGGTTGTTTTCGCGCTGAGTGCGCAGGGGTGCGAGGGCGGAATCGAGCATGGCCTCGGAGGCGCGCAGGTGTTCGAGGGCAGCCAGCGGGTCGCCCGTGTTCATGAGGGCGGCCTGGGCCTCGGCGATGGCGGTGCGCGCGTCGGCAACCAGCGGGTCGAAGACGGCGGGCTCGGCGCCCAGGCTCGTCACGTCCGTTATGTCGGCCGAGATGGAGCCGATAGCGGTGCTCAGACGTTCGCGGATCGCGTCCAGGTCGGACTTGGCGGAGAAGATCGCGTCGGTTTGGTGCTTGGCCATCATGAGCGCGCGATGGGCCGTATCCAGCGAACTCTCCGCCAGGGTGCGGTCGCTGTCCACCTCCCGCTTCGCAGTCGCGATAGCGGTTTCAGCGGTTGCCAGGAGCGCCAGGGCCTGCTCGGGGTTGTCCTGCAGGGAAGCGAGCATCTGGGCGGGGTAGATGCCGCTGATCGAGACCAGCTCGGTGGACGCCCGCTCCAGGTCGCCGCGCTGCTCGGCGAGGCGCTCGGAGGCCTCGCTGATGCGGCGCGGCAGGCTGGCCTGCTCGGAGCGCTTGTGCTCGAAGGAGTCCTGCATGGCGCTGAGGGGGTTCATGTACGTCCCGAGGTCACGCATGATGGCCGAGGCCAGGGATGCCTTCTCCGCGTCGCTGTGGGCGTCCTCCATCCGCTGTTGGGCGGCGAAGCCGCGCGAGACGGCGGCCTTGGCGGCCTCGAGGGTGCGGGAGAACTCGTCCGTTGCCGCGATGCCGAATTGGAGGCGCGCGAAGTCGAGTTCGTCGGAGGCACTGCGCACCTGTTCGTCGGCGGCCAGGAGCTGTCGGTTGGCCGACGTGGCCATTTCTGCCGCGTTCGCGACGGGTGCCTTGCTGGGCTGGGTGGGAGTCTGTGCGGCGGTGGGAACGGAGCGGCGCGAGTTGCGTCGAACAAAGTATGAGATCAGCAAGAATCCAACCAGGATCGAGGGGAGCAAGGAACGTCCGGTGCCGAATAAGCTGAAAGAGCTAGAAGAACTCGAGGAGTGTGAGCCCGTCGAGCTTGTCGTCGAATTCTTGTTGGAAGCGACGTGGTCAATGAAGGCGACGGCTCCTGCTGCGGCGTCGGAGGGCGTCAGGGGGTTGCTGGAGAGTTTCGCCTCAGCGACGGCGCGGGCCTCGGCGCGCACGCTCGATGAAATCGATCCGCCTTTGACGCACGACCCGTCCTTTCGTGTCTCGTAGCCGATGTAGTAGATGATGGTGCCGTTGGAGGCAACCGAGTTCTTCAGGGTCTGTTCACACCACTGAGCCGCGTCCATGTTCGAGAAGTTGTCAACGATGACAACATCGACGGAGACGCCCTTGGGAACGGGCGGTGCGCGCAGCGGTCTCGATGGTGGTGCGGTCGGAGTCAGTCAGCCACCCCGTCGGGTCGGTCACGATGCCGGTCGTGGTAACGGGGGAGGTGGCGAACGCGGGGGCACCGAGCGCAATCAGGAGCGAGGTGAGCATAGCGGCGACGCTGAAGCGGCGGATTCGTGACACGGGGTCCTCCTGCATTGTGGTGAACAGGCTAACGTACACCACGGCGCGCGCGTTGGTCAGCGATGTGACGCACTATGCGAAACGTGGGTGCTGCTGAGGGTCAGTGTACGCGAAAGAGGGGGCAGCGGTGCTGTTCGCTACAGGCAGTCGTAAGGCTCCGACGCCGGGCGGGAGAGCACCCTATGATAGGGGGAGCCCATAGGGCTGAGAGACTATTGAGAGAAGGAGGGGACCATGCCCACCGGTAAAGTGAGGTTCTTCGACGCTGATCGCGGTTTCGGCTTCATCGCGGGAGACGACGGGGCGGATGTCTTCCTCCACTCGTCCGCGCTGCCGGCCGATGCGCGCAGTCCCAGGGTGGGTGCTCGCGTGGAGTATTCGGTGGCCGACGGACGCAAGGGACCGCAGGCGCTCAGCGTGCGTTTCCTGAAGGAGACAGCTTCCGTTGCCCGTGCCAAGCGCCGCAAGCCGCAGGCGATGGTGCCCGTGGTCGAGGACCTTATTAAGCTCCTCGACTCCTCGAGCGCCGCGCTGCGCCGCGGATCCTACCCGGACAACGCGACCAAGATCGCGAAGGTGCTGCGCGCCGTCGCAGAGGAATTTGATGCCTAAGACTGTGGCCCGCACGCGGGCAGTGAAAAAGGACGCCGTCCTGGAGGCCGCGCTCGACGTGGCACGCGCGGGCGCCGAGGCCGTGGCACACCCGCGCCCTGTCGGTGAGCACGTAGGTTTCGAGATGGTGTCGGATCGCCTGGGTACGCACTACTTCGCCTCCACGGATGCGGGCTACGTGGGCTGGTGCTGGGCGGTGACAGTGGCGCGCGTGCCGCGCGGGCGCGTCGCCACCGTGTGCGAGGTCGACATGACCCCGCGCGAGGGCGCGCTCTTGGCCCCCGAGTGGGTGCCGTGGGAGGAGCGCCTGCGGCCTTCGGATATTTCGCGTGAGGACACTCTGCCCTACGTGGCTGACGACGAGCGCCTGGAGCACAGCTTCGAGGACACCAGCGAGGACCCGGACCTGCCGGTCGTGCGCGAACCCGGCATGGGGCGCCCGCGCGTCCTGTCCGAGGAGGGGCGCAGCCAGGCTGCGAAGCGCTGGTATGAGTCGGAGCGCGGCCCGAAGGCGGGGCGTCGTGCGCGCAACACCTGCTCGACCTGCGGTTTCCTCGTGAAGATGAGCGGCGGCATGCGCCAGATGTTCGGCGTGTGTGCGAACGAGTGGGCGACCGATGACGGTGCCGTCGTGTCGCTGGATCACACGTGCGGCTCCCATTCGGAGACGGACGTGCCCAAGAATGGGACGGCCTGGCCGGTTCGTCCTTCCCGCGTGAATGAGGGCGCGCTGGACGCCGAGCCGATGCCGCACCTGTCAAGGAGTCCCCTTCCGACGAGGCCGTGGCAGAGCAGGCGCAGGGTGCGCACCACTCCGAGGACGCTCCTGAGGAGAGCGGGCAGCGTCAAGCCGACTGAGGCCTCGGCACACGAACTGACAGGAAGTACCCGGGAGGCGACTCCCGGGTACTTTCTCAACAAGTGGGAACACGGCGGGTATGTTTGCGTCGCCGGGCGCGACCAGGCACGATTAACCAGTGAATACCCAAGAAAAGACCGCCCCGTCCCGCGGCGGCTTCACACAGTCACTCGATTCGTTCTTCCAGATTTCCAAGCGCGGTTCGACCATCGGTCGCGAAATCCGCGGTGGAATTGTCACCTTCTTCGCGATGGCCTACATCCTGGTCGTCAACCCGTTGATTCTTGGCAAGGCCATCCCCGAAGACGGTCCGATCACGACCCAGGGCATCGCCGCCGGCACCGCGCTTGTCGCGGGCATCATGACGATCCTCATGGGCGTCGTCGCCAACTACCCCCTCGCCCTCGCCGCCGGCCTCGGCCTCAACGCCGTCGTCGCCTTCACCCTGGTAGGTGGCGCGGGCCTGAGCTACGGCGAGGCCATGGGCGTCATCGCCTGGGAAGGTATCCTCATCTTCCTGCTGGTTCTGACCGGCTTCCGTGAGGCTGTCTTCCGCGCCGTTCCGCCGGCCCTCAAGACCGCCATCACGGTGGGCCTGGGCCTGTTCGTGTCCCTCATCGGCTTGGTCAACGCGGGCATCGTGCGTACGGGCGCGACCCCCGTCCAGTTTGGTATTTCGGGGTCGCTCGACGGGTGGCCGGCCCTCGTCTTCGTGTTCGGCCTGTTCCTCATGATCATCCTCCACGTGCGAGGCGTCAAGGGCGCGGTGCTGATCTCGATCGTCGCCTCCACCGTGATGGCGGTCATCGTCCAGTTCTTCGTCGGCATCAAGCTCATCTCCGAGACGAACCCGACCGGCTGGGGTAAGACCGTTCCCGAGCTCACGGGCTCCCCGATCGCGGTTCCGATCTTCAACACGCTCGGCAAAGTCGACCTCTTTGGCGGCTTCGGCAAGCTCGGCGTCGTCTCCATCATCCTCCTGGTCTTCTCCCTCATGCTCGCCGACTTCTTCGACACGATGGGCACCATGGTGGCCGTGGGCGCCGAGGGTGACCTCCTCGACAAGGACGGCAACCCGCCCAAGACCCGCCAGATCCTGATCATCGACTCGCTGGCCGCCGTGGCCGGCGGCGTGGGCGGCGTCTCCTCGAACACCTCTACGTCGAGTCCGCGTCGGGCGTCGCCGAGGGCGCTCGCACCGGCCTGGCCTCCGTGGTCACCGGCGTGCTCTTCCTTCTCTCGACCTTCCTGGCCCCCCTCGTCGAGCTCGTCCCGACCGAGTCCGCCTCCACGGCCCTCGTGTTCGTCGGCTACCTCATGATGACCCAGGTCCTCGAGATCGACTGGAAGGACCCCGAGGTCGCGATCCCGGCCTTCATGACGGTGGCCTTCATGCCCTTCGGCTACTCCGTGTCCGTCGGCATCGGCGTGGGCTTCGTGACCTACACGGTCATCCAGCTCGTCGTGGGCAAGGCCCGCAAGGTCCACCCGCTCATGTGGCTGGTCTCCGGCCTGTTCGTCATCTACTTCCTGATGGGGCCGGTCCAGCGCCTCCTCGGCGCCGCCTGATTGCTCACCTGTCACCCCTTGTCCGACCCGCCGGAGCCTGCCTCCGGCGGGTCGGTCGTATCCTGGAAGAGCACCCGGCGAGCGAAGGAGCGCGAGCGCCCCGGCCTCGTCCCCGGGTGGTGAGGGAAAAGGAGGAGCGCCCGTGTCAGCAACGTTCGCCTCGCTGCGCTACGTCAACTACCGCTACTGGTTCATCGCGTCCCTGATCGCGTCGACCGGTGCGTGGCTTCAGCGCGTCGCCCAGGACTGGTACGTGCTCACCGTCCTGACCGACCACGACGCCTCCCAGGTCGGCGTCGTCACCGCCCTCCAGTTCATGCCCATCATCCTGTTTTCCGCCCACGCGGGGTGCTGGCGGACCGCGTCCCGGTGGCGCCTCCTCCAATGCACGCAGGTCGGGGTGGGCCTCGTCTCCCTCATCATCGGCCTGGTCGTCCTGACGGGCACGGGGCAGCTGTGGCACCAGTACGTCCTGGCCTTCATCTCGGGGACCATCTCCGCGATCGACACACCCGCGCGCCAGTCCTTCGTCGGCGAGCTTGTGCCAGCCGACAAGATGGCCAACGCTGTCGCCCTGAACGCCACCGCCTTCCACACTGCGCGACTCATCGGCCCGGCCTCGGCGGGATTCTTCATCGACTGGTGGGGCGTTGGCCCGGTCTTCCTCATCGACGCCGGCATGTTCGCCGCCCCCGTCATCGCCCTGGCCCTCATGCGCGCCGACCGCCTCTACCCGCGCACCCTCGTGCCGCGTGCTCGCGGCCAGCTGGCCGAATCCGTCGCCTACGTGCACAGTCGCACCGATATCCGCATTATTCTCGCGCTGATCTTCGTCGTGAGCGCCCTGGGCATGAACTTCCAGATGACCAGCGCGCTGATGGCCACGACGGTGTTCGGCAAGGCCGCCGGGTCCTTCGGCATCCTGTCGTCGTTTATGGCACTGGGCTCGATCCTGGGTGCAACGGGGGCTGCGCGCCGGGCCCCGCGCCTGCGCACGATCCTCATGGGTGCCGTCTTCTACGGCAGCGCGGAGATCGCGCTGGGCCTCGCGCCGTCCTATTGGTGGTTCGCTCTCCTGTCGATCCCCACGGGCTTTGGGATGCTCACGATGAACACGAGCGCGAACGCCCTGGTTCAGACTCGCACGGAACCAGACAAGCGCGGGCGCGTCATGGCCCTGTACTCCCTGGTCTTCCTGGGCGCGACGCCGATCGGCTCGCCGTTTATCGGGTGGGTGGGGACGACGTTCGGCGCGCGCTGGGCGCTCCTGGTGGGCGGGATCGCGTCCCTGGGTATCGCGCTCGTGTGCGGCGCGTGGGCGATGATCCACTGGAAGGGGCGCGTCGTGCGTCGGCCCTCGTTCCCGTGGGTGGGCGTGGACGCCGACTCCTCGGTGGATGCGCCGCGCCGGTCGGTCACCTCGGCCTGACGCCCCCGCGCGGGTGGGCGATCAGAGGACGCGTTCCAGGCAGTAGTCGATGCACTCCAAGAGCGCCTCGACGTCGCCGATTTGCACGCTGGGCCAGGTGCCGATGCGCAGCTGGTTGGCACCCACGCCGCGGTAGGCGCCGATGTCCACGATGCCGTGGGCACGCAGGTGCGCGGCCAGGTCACAGGCCTTGACGTCGGCGTTGATCTCGATCGTCGCCGTGACGGGCGAGCGCCACGCCTCCTCGGCCACGAACGGGTAGAGCGCCGGGTGTGCGATCGCCCAGTCGTAGACGAGGGACGAGGCCTGGGCGCAGTGGGCGCTCACGGCCTCCATTCCGCCGAGCTCGTTGAGCCACGCGACCTGGCGCTGCGCCATGATGATGGTCGCCAGGGCCGGGGTGTTGAGCGTCTGGTCCTTGCGCGAGTTGTCGATCGCGGCGGATAGGGAGAGGAACTGGGGGATCCAGCGTCCGCCCGGGGCGGCCTCGATAGCGCGGGCGCGCTCGATGGCGGCGGGGGAGAGGATGGCCACCCACAGGCCGCCGTCTGAACCGATGGCCTTTTGCAGCGAGAAGTAGTAGGCGTCGACCTGGGTGAGGTCCACAGGCGCGGCACCCGCGATGGAGGTGGCATCCACGAGGGTCAGCGCGCCGGGCGCATCCACACGGTAGACGGGGGAGGTGACGCCCGTCGAGGTTTCGTTGTGCGGGTAGGCGTACGCGTCGACGCCCTCGGCGGCCGAGCGCGGTGCTAGCGTGACCAGGGAACCCGCCACGGCCTCGTCGATGAGGGGAGCGGCCAGGTGTGGTGCGCGCTCGGCTGAGGTGGCGAACTTCGCTCCGAAAGCGCCCCAGGAGCCGAAGGCCGCGCGCGAGGAGATGAGGCACGCGCAGGCCGCGTCCCAAAACGCGGAGGCGCCGCCGTTGCCCAGGACGACCTCGTAGCCGTCGGGAATGTTCAGGAGCGTGCGCAGACCCTCCTTGAGGGAGGCGACGACGCTGCGCACGGGGGCCGCGCGGTGGGAGGTACCCATGAGGAGGGGAGTGAAGAGGGCTTCGAGCTGGTCGATGCGCACCACGGAAGGGCCGCAGCCGAAGCGGCCGTCGGCGGGCAGGAGGACCGGGTCAATGTCGGGGAAAGCCACCATGTCCACAGCCTAACCCTGCGCGCGGATCTATTTCCATCATGCCCATTGATCGAATTAGGGTGAAAAAGCGCACGTCACGACGCGCACTTTTTCGCATGAGTGTGTCGATTCCATCCAAGAAAAGGAAGGTCACCCTATCCTGGTGTTCGTAGGTGCCCCTTGAAGGAGGACGACGTGGCAGACCTGATTGACACCACCGAGATGTATCTCAAGACCATTCTTGAGCTCGAGGAAGACGGGGTGACGCCCCTGCGCGCCCGCATTGTGGATCGCCTGGGACATTCCGGGCCGACGGTGTCGCAGACGGTCGCGCGCATGGAGCGCGATGGGCTGCTGCACGTGATGGGGGACCGGCGTCTGGAGCTGACCGAGGAGGGGCGCGCGCATGCGACCGAGGTGCTGCGCAAGCATCGCCTGGCCGAGCGCCTGCTGCTCGACGTCATCGGGCTGGAGTGGGCACAGGTCCACGACGAGGCCTGCCGATGGGAGCACGTGATGAGCGACGCTGTTGAGGCGCGCCTGGCGGAGCTGCTTCACGATCCCACGCTCGATCCCTACGGCAACCCCCTGCCGGGCGTGAGCAGTGCTGAGCGCCTGCACTCCGCGGAGCTCGCGGTGCGCTCGCTTGAGTCGGGCGCGCTGACCCTGGCGCGCATCGGCGAACCCATCCAGGCTGCCCCTGAGTTGCTGGCCGCCTTCGATGAGCTGGGCCTGCGTCCGGGCGCGCGCGTGGGCTTGTCGGCGCACGGCGACGTCGTGCGCGTCTCCGCGCTCGACGAGGCCGGGGAGGTTCGCGGTTACCTGACCATCGCGATGCCACTGGCCGCTCACCTGTTCGTGCGCGGCGAGTAGGCGCGAGTGTGACGAGGCCGGGGCCCATTCGGGTCTCGGCCTTCGTTTTGCGCGGAAACGAGCCTATCTCGGATTATGGAATAAGTGTGACGAGTTAGTGATAGGTCCAGTTTTCCCCGAAATCGCGGGGCTCAAATGTCACGAAATGATAACGGTGGGGTATTGAGGGGTGTTGACGTGTTACCGGAACGTGACATTGACCAGCTGTGCAGGCTATAGTGAGTACCGGTCATCAGACCAACCGCCCATCCGGCACCCGAAGTGAGACAACGGATGGTGTGGAAACAGCGTCTCACGCGGGGAACCCATTTCCGGCTCCTCGTAGCCTTGGGGTGAAGCTCGCACGCCGAGCCGGGCCTCCCGCCCGAACCCGACAGCTAACCTCGCAGGGAAACAGGGAGAAAACGAGTGAAGACTTCTAAGCCTGCTCCGCGTCACCGCCTGGCACGCCGCCCCATGACCGCCGCTGTGGTCGAGGGCGTGGCCCCCACGAACGCCGCTCGCCCGATCGCCTTCGCGTCGGCAGCCGGTGTTGCGCTGACCGCGATTGCCGCCGGTGTCGCTAACGCCGCCCCGGCCACCCCCCAGTCCGAGCCGCAGAGCGCGGACCTGAACACCACGACCATTGCGGTCGATGATGTCACCACGGTTGAGGTTCCCGACATCGCGTGGACCGCCGAGGATGACGTCGTCGCGTCCGTCACCGCCGAGGCGCCCCCGGCCCCCGAGCCGGAGCCGGACCCCGTCGTTGAAGCCCCCGCCACCACCGGCAACTCCGAAGGCGCCGCCTCGCGCTCGGAGACCCGCGGCGAGGCCACCTCGACCGACACCTCCGCCCGCCAGGCCGCCGTGAACGCCGCTGGCTCCGACATCGTGTCCGTCGCCCTGGGCCTGACCGGCATCCCCTACGTCTACGGTGGCGAGACCCTCGCTGGCCTGGACTGCTCGGGCCTGGTCAAGTACGCCTACGCGGCCGCTGGCATCAACCTGCCCCACTCCTCCTCCGCTCAGACCGCTGGCGGCACCATCGTGTCCGACCCGCAGCCCGGCGACATCGTGTCCTACCCCGGTCACGTCGCCATCTACATCGGCAACGGCCAGATGGTTGAGGCGACGGTCCCCGGCCGCCTGTCTCAGATCTCGCCGGTGCGCGGTGGCGCCACCTACGTGCGCTACTGAGCAGCGTTAACTCTTGACAATCGCCGCAGCCCGAGGGCTGCGGCGATTGTCTTGTCTGCAACCTCTTGGGCTTTCGCGCAGCGTCAAAATACGGCACAATATAAGTGACTGCCACCACGAGGAGGACATGATGAGTTCTACCGAAGTCATTCTGGTCGGTGTCGATGGCTCGAAGGAGAGCCTTGCCGCCGTCACATGGGCCGCCGATCGCGGCGCGCGCACCGGAGCGCGCATCCATTGCCTGTGCACCTACGCGCTGGCCTCCTACTCTGCCGCCGCCCTCGACGGCGGGTACGCCGTTCTCGACGACGAGGCCCTCAGGCCGGCGCCGAACAGGTCGTCGAGGAAGCCAAGGCGCTGGCCCGTGAGCGCGGCGCCGCGCACGTGTCCGGTTCGACGGAGCCGGGCGACCCGGCGGGCGTCCTCATCGACTTCTCCGCCGAGGTCGACATGATCGTCGTCGGTTCGCGCGGTGGGGGAGGCTTCGCCGATCGTCTCCTTGGCACCGTCTCCTCGGCCCTGCCCGCGCACGCCAAGTGCCCCGTCGTCGTGGTTCCGCGCCACACCTCGGGCAAGAAGTTCACGCCCGTCGATCGCATCGTTGTGGGCATCGACGGCACGGACCAGCCCTCGTGCGCCCTCAAGCGCGCGATCGACGAGGCCCGCGTGTGGAACGCTCGCGTGACTGCCGTCTCGGCCGTGCCGATCGCCGCTGGCCCCTCCGTCATGGCGTGGACCCCGACGGGCGTTGACCACTCGGCGCTGCTCGCCCAGGTCCGTGAAGGCATGGACGCCGCCATTGACGCTGTCTTGGACGGCGACGACATGCACGTCTCACGTCACGCTCTTGACGGCTCCGCGGCGTCGCTGCTCATCGAGTTCTCCACCGCCGTCGACCTGGTCGTCGTCGGCACGCGCGGGCGCGGCGGCCTGGCCGGGGTCCTCCTCGGATCGACCTCGCAGACCGTGCTCCACCACTCCACCTGCCCCGTCATGGTCGTGCCCTCTGCCCACCTGGGCGAGGGAGCGACCGCCGTCCACACGGAGTGGGAACGCCGCTAAGGTGCCACTGACGAGGCCGGGGCGTCCCTGCGAAGGGACCCCGGCCTCGTCTATGTGCGCAATGTCCCGCGCGAGGACGCGCCTCCCGGGGTGGATGAGGCGGCGACGGCGCGCCCACTTTGCTACAGTGGGCGCGGACAACTTGTCACGCCCTCGTAGCTCAGGGGATAGAGCACCGCTCTCCTAAAGCGGGTGTCGGACGTTCGAATCGTCTCGGGGGCACTGTTGAGGGGTTTTCATGCGCAATGCCGTCGGGTACATTGTGACCATTGTGGCCGCCCTCTGCTGGGGCGCCTCCGGTGTGTCCGCCGACTATCTGATGACCGGCCACGGCATTGAGCTCACCCTCATTAGCTTCTGTCGCATGTTCACTGCCGGTGTGCTCACCATCGCCTCCGCCCTGGCTCGCTCGCGTGGGATCACCCCCGCCCATCGTGAGCTCGTTACGAGCGCGCGCAACTGGCGCACCCTCGTCGTCTACGCGCTCTTCGGCCTCGCCGCTGTCAAATTAGCTACATGGAGGTCATCCGCGCCTCCAACGCCGGGACCGGCACCGTCCTCCAATACCTCGGCCTCATTCTCATCGTCGTCTGGGTGTGCCTGAGCCACCGCCGCTGGCCGCGCGCCGCCGAGGTCGTCGCCATCGTCCTGGCCCTGTCCGGCACTTTTCTGCTCTCCACGCACGGGTCACTGGATACCCTCGCTCTCACGCCCGTCACGCTCGCCTGGGGAGCCGTCGCCGCCCTCACGCTCGCGACCTACACGCTCCTACCGGCGCGCCTCATCGCAGCCTACGGCGCACAGCTCGTCGTCGGCTACGGCCTGATCATCGCCGGAGCCGGGGTGGGCCTCGGTGGGCGCGTGTGGCGCTACTCGATTACCTGGACGCCCGACGTTGTACTCGCCATGGTCATCACGGTCGTGCTGGGCACCGCTGTCGCCTTCACCGCCTACCTGTGGGGCGTGGACCGCATCGGACCCGTGCGCGCGTCGCTCGTGGGATGCGTCGAACCCATCGCTGCCACCGGCTTTTCCGCCCTCATCATGGGAAGCTCCTACACGGGTGCCGACATCGTCGGCATGGCCCTCATCATCGGAGCTGTTGTGACCATTTCCCTGGTCGACCTCATCCGGGCGCGCCGCGTCACACAATAAGGGGCTACTGCCGTAGGGTGGAAACGTGGTTCCTAGTATCTTTTCGCGCCGTTCCGCTCCAGAGCCCGAGGTCACCGAGGCCTCGTCCACGTCGACGCACCCGACCACCCTTGTCGGTCAGGCGCGCACCGCGTGGCGCACACGACTCGAGGAGACCATCGCCGCCGACAGCAAGAACCTGCCGACGCTGTCGCTGACCGAGGCCCACCCCGGCGGCCTGGCCCAGCTCTTCACCGAACACCCGGTGCGCCTCAGCCTGCTCATCCGCGAACCCATCGCCTAGGACGCGCGCTCGGCCGGGCCCGCGCGATCATCGCCCGCTCCGAGGAGCGCTCCGCCGCGCACGGCACCGGGCCCATCCACCTGGCCATTGGAACCGCGTCGTGGCGACACGGGACCGAGATCATCACCGCCCCCGCCCTCCTGCGCCCCGTGCGCCTCGTGCGGCGCGACGACGACGTGCTCATCGCCGTCGGACACGGCGCGCTGCTGGCGCCCGAGCTCGAAAACGCCCTGCGCGGCGCCGGCGTCGACATCGACGGGCGCGACATTCTCGCCCAGGCAATCGGACACCACGGATTCTCCTCCTCCCAGGCCATGAGCGCCCTGCGCCAGGCCTGCGGCGTCCTGGCGCGCTTCGAACTGCGCGACGAGCTGGTCGTCGGCCTCTTCAGTCACCCCGCGGGCCCCCTGTCCGCCAGCCTCGACTCCGACATCGAGGCCCTGGCTGACTCCACGGTCATCCGCGCGCTCGCCGGGGACCAGGACGCGCTGCGCGACCTGACAGGCGATCCCCTGACGCGCAACCCCGGCGACCGTGACCCCTGGGCCGAGAAGGGCGTCGGCGACCTGATCCCCGTCCAGCAGGATGCCGTCGAAGCCGCCTCCGAGGGGCGCTCCGTCCTCATCGACGTTCCCGCCCACAGCGACGATGCCTCCATCGTGGCCGCGATCCTCGCGGACGCCGCCGCGACCGGGCGTTCCGTCCTGCATGTGTCCACCGCGCCCTCGCGCTCGATCGCCGCCTACTCGCGCCTGGCGGACCTGGGCCTGTCCGACGTCGTCGCCAACATTGACGGATACTCCGACGCGAGGCGCTCCCTGGCCGCTCGCGTCAAGGAAGCGATTGACGACATGGCGCCCGTCGTCGACCAGGAGGCCGTCGACGCGATGCGTCAGAGGCTGCGCCATGTGCGTTCCTCCCTGGACTCCTACGCCCGCGCCCTGCACGAGCCCTACGGACGCTTCGGCGTGTGCGCGGCCGACGCGCTGCGTGCCCTGACAGACCTCACCAGCGGTGACGACGCGCCAACGACGCGCGTGCGCCTGTCTGAACAGGCCCTCTTCGACATCGCCACGGACCAGGGCGAGAGCGCCCGTGCTCTCCTGCGCGAAGCCCTCGACTCCGGCCGCCTGAGCGCAGGCGCATCCTCCGCCTGGTCCTCGGCGATCCTGACCTCAGACGAGCAGGCCTCCGACGCTCTCGTGCGCGTCAACCGGCTGGCTCAGGCCCTGCCTGAGCTGCGCGTCCACATCTCCGCCGTCGCCGGCGAGGCCGGGATCAAGCCCGCCGCGACGCTGGCCCAGTGGGACCGCCAGCTCGCCATGTTCGACGGCATCGCCGACGTCCTCGACGTCTTCAAGCCCCGCGTCTTCGAGCGCAGCGCCGCCGACATGGTCATCGCGACCGCCCCCAAGCAGTGGCGCAAGGACCACGACATCACCATGAGCCGCGCTGAGCGTACGCGCCTGGTCAAGCAGGCCCAGGACCTCGTGCGCCCCGGCGTGCATGTGCCCGACCTGCACCGCGCCCTCATCCGCGTTCAGGAGCGCCGCGACGCCTGGTGCGCCGTGTGCGGCGACGACTCCTGGCCGATCCTGCCCGCCAAGATCGGAGAAATCTCGGCCCTGACCGACGCCGTGCGCGACGACCTCGACGCCATCGCCCCCGTGTTCGTGGCCGAGGAACCCGACCTGGTCGCCACCCACCTGCAGCGCCTGTCGGCCCTCATCGAGAAGTGGGCGGGCGACACCTCCGCCGCCCGCGACATCCCCGCGCGCCTCGAGATGCGCTCGCGCCTGGCCGTCCACGGCCTCGACAAGCTGGCCCAGGACCTGGCCGACCGCGCCGTGGCCGACAACCAGATCGACACCGAGCTCGACCTGGCCTGGTGGGCCTCCCTGCTGCGCGCCATGCTCGCGGCCCAGCCCGCGCTCGGCGGCATCGACCCCGCCTCCCTCGAGGAACTGACCCGCGAAGGACGCGACCTCGACGAGGCCCAGGTGGCCTCGCTCATCCCGCAGGCCATCACGGGCGTGCGCCGCATTCGCACGAACGCCCTGGCCGCTCGCCCCAGCCAGTACGAGGAGCTGCGCGAACTCCTCGAGGACGGGGCGGCGCCCTCCGACCTCGAGCTACTTATCGCCTACCCGCTCGTACGCCACCTGCTGCCCGTCCTCATGACGGTCCCCGCGATGGTGCCGATGCTGGCGCCCACCGGCCGCACCCTCGACATGGTCGTACTGGACGGCGCCGACGGGCTGCCCCTGGCGGAGCTGGCCCCCATCATTGCGCGCGGCCACCAGCTAGTCGTCATCGACGACCTCGCGGTCGCCTCCGAGCACGGCGCGACACGCACCCTGGCCTCCGTCCTGCCGACCCTACGCGTCGAGCCCGGCCCGCGCCGCCTCAACGACCAGGTCGCGCTGCTGCTCGCCCGCTACGGCTACGAGCACGCGGGCATCCCCGTGCCGTGGACGGCCGCCAACGCGCCCGTGTCCGCCCGCTGGGTCGAGGCCACCGGCATGCCCGCCCCCGGTGCCCACGCCATCGAATCGACCACGGCCGAAGTGCGCGCCGTCGTCGACGCCGTCATCGAGCACGCCGTGGAATCCCCGGAGCGCTCCCTGGCCGTCGTCGCTATGTCCGACCGCCACGCGCGGCGCATCAAGGAAGCGCTGCACGCCGTGCGCTCCGACGAGCCTGGCCTGGCCTCGTTCTTCGACCCCGCTACCCCCGAACCCTTCGTCGTTGTCGGCCCCACCGAGGCGCTCGGACTCACGCGCGAGTCCCTGATCTGTCCGTCGGCTTCGCGAAGACCCCCCACGGACGCGTCATCCACGACTTCGGCATCCTGTCCACCGAGGAGGGAGCCGACGCCCTGGCCGAGGTGCTGCGCGTCGTGCGCGGCGATCTCACGCTCGTGTCCTCGCTGCACAGCGAAGACATCGACCGCGACCGACTGCACCACGCAGGCTCGCGGATGCTCATGGACCTCCTCGAAATCGCCGAAGGGCACGCGGGCGAAGGCATGGACGCCTGGCCGGTCCTGGCCGGGGAACCCGACCGCCTGCTCGTCGACCTCGCCGACCACCTGTACTCCCGAGGCCTCGAGGTCGTCGCCAACGTCGGCATCCCCGGCGGCATGCGCGTCCCCTTTTGGCCATCGGACACCCGGCCTCACCCGGACGCCTTCTCCTCGCGGTCCTCACCGACGACGAGGAATACCTGGCCGAACCCAGCCAGCGCGTGCGCGACCGCGCCCGACCCCGCTGGCTCGAAGCCCAGGGCTGGCACGTCTACACCGCCCTGTCCATGGCCCTGTTCATCGACCCGGAAAAGGAATGCTCCGCGATCGTCGACGCAGTCTTGGACGCCCTCGACGAGCTGCAGGTTCACGCCGACGTCCCCGCCGTCGCCGTACCCGAGCGCGTGAGCGACGACGACGCGGACGAGGCCCCTGCCGAAGCTCCGACCGCCTCCGACGAGGCTGACGACAGCACCGAATCTGAGGAACGTACCGACCCGGTCGATCCCGAGGAGCGCGCCGATTCCGAGGACCACGCCCCGGCCTCGGCGAACAATCCTGACGAGGCCCCCGCCGCCGCCAAGCCGCGCCCGCCCATGTTGGACGACGGCCTCGACGAGGAATCCAAGCGCCGCAAGAAGGCCGACGAGGACACCACCGGCATGCTCCTGGAGATCAAGCGCAAGGAACGTGCCTCCGAGGAGCACCGTGGGCCCCGACCCGCGATCGCCAAGGGCCTGCCCCTGGCTGCCTACTCCGACGACCAGCTCGACGAGATGGCCACCTGGGTGCGTTCCGACGGCGTGGAGCGCACCGACCTGGAGACCGCCGAAGAGCTGCGCGTGGCCCTGGGCATCACGCGACGCGGCTTCCAGTCCGATGCTGTCCTGGGCAACGTCGTGCGCCGTACCAAGCCCGCGTCCAACGCCGCCGACGCGGACGATGATGAGGGCTACGGCGATGAGTGAGCCCGCTACGCGCAAGCGCCGCCGCGTCGCGCGCTTCGTGTCCGACGTGGACCGCCGTCTCATCGCCGAGGGCCTGCCGCCCTCCTGGGAAGACCGCGTACGGCCCGAGGACACGCGCCCCGGCTCCATGGCCGACGCCCCCGACCGGGGCGACGGAGCCAACGACGCGCGCCTGCTCGACAACGTGCCCCCGCACGCCCAGGCGCGCGCGTAGAACCATGCTGCGCGTGGCTGCAGGGGCGTTTCGCTCGTCTCATTCCTGGCGCCTGGGTGCGATGCGGATAGGTTATGCGCACGCGGATAGGTTATTAGGCTATCCGCGTGTTCGTTACTATCCGGATGGTGATTTCCTATCCGTGTGCGTTGGCGGCCGGGGCAGCGACCGCACGCTCGGCGCCCGCGCCGGGGCGTTGATCCGATGCCCCGGTTATGTGCAGGGCCCTGTGACGTGTAGGACCCTGCGACGTGTAGGACCCTGACATGGTTCCCCAACAATGTCGCACGTAATTCCCCCCGGACTATTTCAAATTTTGAAGTCGCATCGTTGGAATCATGCGGTTTGTTGGGGTGCTCAGAAAAGTAAGGGTACCCAAATTACGTGCGAGATTTGGGGGGGCGCGGCAGTGTGCAGCGGCGCATCGCAGCGCTGCGGCGCGGCAGTGTGCTGCGTTGAGGCGTGCTGAGGCGCATTGCAGCGTTGAGGGTACGACACGTCGGCGTGTGGATACAAAAAGGCGGCGGGGCCGATGTGTATCGGCCCCGCCGCTATCCCCAGAGGGGGCAAGGATCAGGCGCGGTCGCCCCTGGCGAGAGCGTCGCGGATCTCGGTGAGGAGCTTGACCTCGTCGGAGACCTCCTTGGGGGCCGCATCCTGGGCCTTCTTCGTGCGCTTGGCCAGCGCGTTCATCGGCAGAACGAGGAAGAAGTACAGGGCGAAGGAGATGAGCAGGAAGTTAATGACGGCAGTCAGCAGGACACCGAACTTCAGCGAGGAGCCGTTGAAAGAGAAGATGAGCATGTTCGAGAAGTCCGGCTTGCCGAAGATCATGCCGATCAGCGGGTTGATGACATTGTTGACGAGGGAGTCGACGATGTCCTTGAAGGCGGTACCGATGATGACACCGACGGCCAGCTCGATGACGTTGCCGCGAGTGATGAATTCCTTGAAGCCCTGAAGCATGGGATCTCCTGTCGTGAAGGTGGTCGGCTTTGCCGACAAGACTGGATCGCCGAGAGGATCGGCGTGGCGGGCCGGAGCCGCCGGGGCCTGTCGCCACGCGGGCGCGCTGTTACCACGGAGAACATTAGGGGGACTTTGGTCTGAAAGATAGTGCTTAGGGAGTAATGTTCGTCGCACTTTCTGTAATTCGGTCAAAGATTGCTGAAATTGAGCCGAAATGTAACCTCTGAGAGCTGCGTGACAAACGAGTGTCAAGTACATCGCCGGTCGTTGTGTGGGGCTTTCTTAGCGGTCCTGGACCCATATCGTGCGCGTGGGCGTCATGATCGCGTCGATCGGCACGTCGTGGCCTTCACGGGGGATCGTTCCCGGCGCGAGCACCTCGTCGTCAAAGACGACGGCGACCACCGGCGTCGAAGGCGTGCGGTGGGGGAGCGTGCGGTCGTACCACCCTCCGCCCTGGCCCATGCGTGTCCCGTCCGGGCTTGCCGCCAGCGCCGGGACAAGAATCAGATCCGCCTTCTTGAGCGTATCCGCGCCGAGCGCAGGACCGGACGGCTGAGCGGGAGGCCGCCCTGGCATTACCAACGCCTGCCCAGCCTCCCACAAGCCCCAGCGCGGTCCCGGCAGGGCTGCCCCGGCCTCGTCGACGAGGATTGGAAGAAGCGCGCGAGGGAACAGGTCCAGCGTGAGGGAGAGATCTGGCTCTAGGGACGTGGGCACGAACAGCGCGGGCAGGGTAACTCCGCCCATTGACGAGGCCAGGGCGCGTACCTGGGAGGCGATTCCTGCCGCCTCGGCGCGGTGGTGTACGAAGGTGTGCGCTTGGTTAGTTTTGGAGGGGGGTGTGATGGTGTCGGTCGCGGCGGCAGCGCGGCGAGCCCTGCGGCGAGCGCGAATCTCCGCGCGGAGAGTTGTTTTTGTGGCCATCGTCTCCCTTTCGGGCGGTTTCTTCGCTACCCTTGCAGTATGACAGATAAAAACCAGCCCGTCGTGCACGCTGTTGTCCCCTCGGCCGGTCGCGGAACCCGCTTCCTGCCCATCACGAAGTCGGTCCCCAAGGAGATGCTCCCCGTCGTCGACCGCCCCTCGATCGAGTACATCGTTCGCGAGGCCACCGACGCTGGCATCGAGGATGTCCTGTTTGTCACCCGCGCGGGTAAGCAGGCCATCGAAGACTATTTCGATGCTGAACCTGGCCTCGAGGCCGACCTCGAGAAGGCCGGTAAGGAAAAGGCCCTCGAGTACGTCAACGAGTACAAGAAGTACGCGCGCGTCCACTCCGTGCGCCAGGGGCACCCCCTGGGCCTGGGCCACGCGATCCTGCAGGCCAAGTCCCACGTGGGCGACGCCCCCTTCGCGGTCCTGCTGCCCGACGACCTCATGGAGCCCGGCTCGCAGCTGCTGCGCAAGATGATCCAGGTGCGAGGCGCCCTGGGCGGCACCGTCGTCGCCCTGCTGAAGGTCACCCCCGAGCAGGCCACCGCCTACGCCTCGACCGCCGTTGAGGTCCTGCCGATTCCCGAGGGCGTCGACCTCGAGGAGGGCCAGCTCATGCGCATCACGGACGTCACCGAGAAGCCCCCGCTCGAGGAAGTCAAGTCCGAGTACGCGGTCGTCGGCCGCTACCTGCTGGACCCGGCCGTGTTCACGGCCCTCGAAAACATCGAACCGGGCGCCGGCGGTGAGTATCAGCTCACAGATGGGTACGCGCGCATGATCGACCTCCCCGAAGAACAGGGTGGAGGGCTGTACGGTGTAGTCATCGACGAGCGACGCTTCGATACCGGGGACAAACTCGGCTACCTCGAAGCTAACGTCACGCTCGCCCTTGAGGACCCGACGCTTGGAGGGGAACTCAGGGAGTTCCTGCGCTCCCAAGCTCGAGGACTGAGAACCATGCGAAGCGTTGCCGACTTCTACCAGGACTGCCAGGCCGTCGCTCACGCGGTGCCCCCGCTCGACGTCAAGCTCGCCGACGCGGTGAGCTGCGTGCTCGCGGAGGACGTGCAGGCCCCCTTCAACCTCCCGGTCGCTGACCTGTCCGCGTGTGACGGGTACGCCGTGCGCGTGCGCGACTGCGAGGGAGCCACCCTGGAGACGCCGGTGACGCTTCCCGTCACCGAGGAGATCCGCGCCGGGGCCGTCGATCCCGCCGCCCTCGTGCCCGGCACCGCGATCCGTATCGCGTCGGGCGCGCCCATGCCCTCGGGTGCCGAGGCCGTGGTCTCCCTCGAGTTCACCGACCACGGAGTCGCTCAGGTCGCCCTGCGCACCGCCCCGGCCAGCGGAGAGAATATCCGCCGCCGCGCCGAGGACGTTGCGCAGGGTGACACCGTGCTGCGCGCTGGTACGCGTATCGGCGCGCGCCAGATGGCGCTCCTGGCCGGCGTGGGCCGTGACCACGTGCTCGTTCACCCGCGACCGCGCGTCGTCATCATTTCCATCGGCGACGAGATCGTCGAGCCCGGCGGCGAGGCCCGCCCCGGCACCGTCTTCGACGCCAACGGTCACGCCCTGGCCACCGCCGTTGCTGACGCCGGCGCCGAAACCTTCCGCGTCGCGGCCGTCCCCGACGAGCGAAGCCGACTGCGCGAAACGATCGAGGACCAGCTGGTGCGCGCCGACCTCGTCCTGACGACCGGCGGCATCTCCTACGGCAGCGGCGACACGGTCCGCGAGGTCCTCGGGGCCCTGGGCACCGTGCGCTTCGACAGCGTCGCCGCCTGGCCCGGCCACATCATGGGCGTGGGCACCGTCGGCGCCGAGGAGGGGCGCCCCGGCACTCCGATCGTCTGCCTGCCCGGCGATCCCGTCTCCGCCCAGGTCTGCTTCGAGGTCTTCGTGCGCCCCGCCCTGCGTCACATGCAGGGCTGGACCGCCGTCAACCGCCCCGTCGTGCGCGCCGTCATCGACCGCTCCTGGTACTCCCCGCGCGGCCGCCGTGAATTCGTTCGCGTGCGCCTGACCGGCTCCCCGCGCGCCGGCTACAACGCTTCCGTCATGGGAACCCCGGCCTCGTTGCTGCTGTCCGCGCTCGCGGACTCCAACGCGCTGGCGGTCGTCCCCGAGGATGTCACGAACGTGCGCGCTGGGGACACCCTCCAGTGCCTGGTCCTCGAATGATCTGCTTCCTGCGGCGCTCCAGGTGCGTGTGGGGGCGCGACATCGACATGCTCACGCTGCGCGTCGCTGACCCGGTCGGGCGCGGTTTCCTACGTCCGGGCCCTCCCGGCAGCGCGAACCCGCGCGAGCTCGTCGTGCGTCCCGTGCGCGGCCAGGAGCATCGGACGCTCGATGCGGTGCGTCGCGCCGACGGGCACTGGCTGCGCCCGTGGGAGGCGACGTTGCCTCCGGACTCGCTCGAGCATATCCCCACGTTCTCGCAGTACATGCGCCGCGCCGAGCGCGACCATCGCGAGGGGACCGGCCTGGTTTTGGCGTACTGATCGATGGGCGTTTCGTCGGCCAGTTCACCGTCTCCAACGTGCACTGGGGTGCGATGTCGTCGGGGATGCTGGGCTACTGGATCGTGTCGGATTGGGCGGGACGAGGCCTGGGTTCCCTGGTTGCTGCGCTCGTCCTTGATCTGGTGGTTGGGGAGCTCGGCCTGCACCGGGTTGAGGTGTGCGTGCGCCCGGAGAATGAGCGTTCGTTGGGCGTGTGCCGAGGTCTCGGCTTGGTTGAGGAGGGGCTGCGTCCCCGCTTCATGCACATTGCGGGACAGTGGGCCGATCATGTGGCGTTTTTTATCGATGCCGAGTCGCTGCCTGAGGGTGGGCTCGTGCGGCGGCGTTGGGGGGAGCTCGGCGATTAGCTGAGTGCGCGGGCGCGGGTGTGTGGGCCGCGTTTGACGGTGTGCGTGGCGTCGGCACGTCGGCGCCGCGCGGATGCTGGCCCGAGGCGTGGGTGTCCACCGTTGTTCCCTACCGTTTGGGAGAAATGTCGTGTTCTCGTGTGGAGAGGGTGGCATGTTTGACGACAGTCTCACATTGGGTCCCGAAAGGGCGGCTGTCGAGCGCTGACTGCCCCGGCCTCGGCGATACTGGTGGGGCACGTGTTACTACTGTGATAGTTGTTATCGATTCAGAACTTACCGTCAGGTTTGAGAGTCCGACACGCCCAATATGAGCGAACTTGCTACTCACAAACCACCCTACGTTGAGGGGGTGGAAATTGGTGGACTCGTCATCGCAGCGGTATTCGTCTCGCTTCTCGCGACCGTACCGCAGTTGGTCGCGCGCCGAATGGCCATCGTTGAGTCTCGTGAAATTGACCGATTCTCCCCGAGCCTGCGCATGATTCGTACGAATGCGTCAGAATTAGATATGTGCGATCGCGCCAGTGGAACGATCCTGGCTCGGCGCGCACTGACGAGCGGAGGAAGCATGTACACGGCCACCACTGGACGTACCCGGCCCGTCATCGATCGCCGCAATAATAAGGCGGTCCGAGACATCGCCCGGCTGCGCGCCCGCCGCGCAGCGCGCCTCGCCGCCGAGAGCGCCGCGGGACGCCGCCGCATGGTCATCACCGGCGTGTGCGCGCTCTCCACCGTGATCCTTGGCATCGTTATTGCCGCAACCTCGATCGCCTGGGCGTGGATTGCCCTGCCGATCGCCGCTCTCGTTGCCTCGCTGTCGACCTCCCGCGTCGCGGCTATCCGCTCGCAGCGCGCCTCTGAGCGCGAGGTTGAGTTGCTGACCAAGCTGCGCGCCGACGTGCGCGGTGGGCGCCCCGCGTCGTCCGCATCGAAGGCCCGATCCGCGCAGAGCTCGGTCACGCGCGACGAGGCCGTGGCTGCCCCGCGCGCGTCCGCGTCGTCTGACGCCGCGCCTGCGGCCGCCGAGTCTGCTCCGACGACTGGCTCCGTGCCCTCCCTCGTGTTCAACGTCGAGGTCCCCGAGGCCGTCGAGGTTGCCGACACCCCCGCGCGCGCATGGACGGTCGCCCCGATCCCCGCGCCGACCTACGCCTCCCGCGACCGCGTGCGCGGCCGCATCGTCCACGCCGACACCGACCTGCGCGGTATTCCGCGCATCACGGCGGCCATCCCCGCGCGCCCGATCGCGCAGACCGCCCAGGTTGGGGCTCGTTCCACCGAAGAGGTCGTCGCCGACCAGATCGTAGCCCTGGACCTGGACGCCGTCCTGGACGCGCGCCGAGCCCAGTAGGGAGCCGCATAGCTGCTGATGCCGCGCCGCGAGCCACCTGGCTCGCGGCGCGGTTCGTTCGCTACACCTTGGCGGCGCTGGGGGAGTGGGGTGTCTTGCTCGATATCGTCTTCTATGTGGAATCTTCGGTGCGGCAGCTACGGCGCGGTAGCTACGGTGCGAAGGCTACGGTGCGAAGGCGTGCTGATGTCGGTCGGCTTGCGTGAAGACTACGGAGGGTGCTAAGGTATATCCGTCCTTGGGGCTATGGCGCAGTTGGTAGCGCGTCTCGTTCGCAATGAGAAGGTCGGGGGTTCGAATCCCCCTAGCTCCACCATAAGCCGACATCCGATAGCGGATGTCGGCTTTTCGTATGTGCGGGCCTGTTATCGGCCCAGCTCCGTGCACCGCATGGCTGGGGTTGTAGGACAAAACGTGTTGGTTTTGTATCTACTTTTCGGGCTATAGGCGCAAACGTGGTGCTTTAGACGGCGTGTCGTGGGTCTAGTGGGCGCGTCCGGCCCAGCCTTTGCGTGGCCAGAGTCCTTCTTCTGGGGTGGGGGTTCCTTCCGGGATTCCGTGGCGTTTCTGATCGGTGTGGTTGGGGTGTTTTGGTGTGGGGATCCGGCGGGGTGTGGGGCGCCCGTCGTGTTCCCATTGGGTCAGGACTTCGGTGGGGGTCGGGGGTTGTGGGGTGCGCAGGAGGAGAGCCCATTCGGCGATGACGGCTTGGTGGTAGGCACTGGCACCGCGGTGAGCGTGGAGGAGTTCACGCACGACAGCGTTGATGGATTCGACGTGGTTGGTGGTGGCGCAGGCCGGCGGGTCGGCTGGTGTGCCGTCGGGGTTGGTCAGGTAGGTGAACAGCACTCCTTGGCGTGCCAGTCGTGCCAAGCGTCGGTAGGCGCGGCGCGTGCGTTCATGCGTGTACCACCAGGTTTTACCGGTTTTTGACGCCCATGCAGGGTCTTGAGCGGCGAAGGTGCGCTGTGACATCCATTCTCGGAAGGTGTGCCCAAAGTCGTGGAGCATCGTCAACCACGCGCTGGCTTGGTCGACGCTGGTGATGCTCGTCAAGCGTCGTGACAAGGCCAGCAACGCCCGTGCGGGTTCGGTTCTGGGATGCATGGTGAGGTCGCGGATGATGTCACGATGAACGTGGACCAGGCAGCGTTGCACGCGCGTGGAGGGCCATAGGTGCGCGATAGCCGCCAAGGCGCCTGCAGCACCGTCGGTGGTGACCACATCGGCAGGAGCGAGGCGTTCAAGTAGGGCCGTGTAGGCCTGCGCGGATTCGTTGGCCGCCCACTGCCACTCCAGCACATGCTCGCGGTCTCGGGCGATCAGCAGCACCCATCCGCCTGACAGGTGCATGCCGTCAATGAAGATCTGATCGTGGACCTGCCCGGTGACGGGCGGGTGAGGTACCGGCACCTGCCAGCACCAACAGGTACGACGCCGGAAAGCGCGCGCTGAGCCTTCCTGTTCGTCTTGGGTGTGCCGAGACGTCGCCCACGCGATGAAGTCTGCCAGCTCATCGGCTTGTTCGTGTCGGCGCGCACGCCCTGATGGACATGTGGTTGACAGGGCGCACGAGGTGCATTTCCACCGTTGAGCGCCCGCCGCGGTGTGTCCATTCTTCTTCATCGGCACAGCGCACACCGGGCAACGCCGAGCACGATTCGATCGTGTTCTCACCCACTACACGATCACCCCAGAAAGTCAAGGAAGCTGCGCGATTAACCGCCCGAACCTAAATAACAGCGACTTTCGCCCGCAATCCCAACCTAAACACGGAACTTAAGCACCACGTTCGTGACTATAGTCCTACTTTTCGGCTTGTTAGTGCGGAAAAATCGGTATTTTAGTTGGTTGGGACCAACTATGAGGATGGACAGATCGTGTTGCTGGAAGGGTGACTTTTCGGCTTTGTAGCGCGGGAAAGTCACTTTTTTAGTTGGTCGTGTTTGCCTCGTTCCTGTCAATACCGCATTGCGCCCTGTGTGCCTGGCTTCTGGGTGCGGGGTGCCGCTTCCTGCGGCGCCCGTCGTCCGGGCAGGTCCGGTCAGGTCTTGTGGGTGGTTGCTGAACAATGTCGCACGTAATTTCCCTGTCAACCTTTGAAGAATTGAAATAGTGATGTTGCAATTCCAACGTTTTTGGGTGCCCAGGAAAACTGGCTTGGGGGAATTACGTGCGACTTTTGTGTGGTGCCCGCTCTCTGGCCTCTGAGGGGTGGGAGGCTGGTGTGCGCGTGGGCCCTTTTACTGGTCGCCTTAACCCGTTCCTGCGCAGCTGGGCCCTTTTGGTGGCAGTGTGGGCGGCCTGCCTGGGCTACCACCTGTGGGGTTAACCTGCGCATGAAGGGGCCCAAGCAGCCACCTGTCCGGCCGATGGTGCCACCCCTGGAGCCAATGAGGCCACCCCTGAACTGAGCACATTCGTCCGCCGCTCCTGGAACTGACCACCGACCCACACGTGATGTCCTATAACACGATAGGACATCACGTCGCGGATAGGTTACGAGGTTATAGGACACTACGTGTTGCTGAAAGGGTGACTTTTCGGCGTGTTCGTGCGCCAAAATTGGTATTGAAGATCGTGGCGACCAACGTGGGGGGTGGGCAAAACGTGTTTGTCGAGTGACTCGTCGTGGGCGGGTGGTTCTGTGCTGACTGTCGGTGTCACCTGGGCCCGAGATGTGGCAGTACTAGCCCGATGATGCACAGCTGGGCCCTATAGGTGGTAGCGTGGGCGGCCCGCCTGGACTACCACCTGTGGGGTTAACCTGCGCAGTAAAGGGGCCCAGGCGTCCGCCTGTCTGGCTGACGCCACCACTTCTAAGTCGACGTTGTCAAAGCGGGCGTAGGTCTGCTCTGGTCGACCATCCGCGCGGTCGATAATGCTGCCCCTGAGCCGCCCACACGCGTCCTCCACACCGGGGTCATCCCGCAGCAACGCGACACGTCCCATCACCTCGGGTTGCGCACAGTTGCGCCGCTGTCCAAGGTTTGGATGAGGTCGCTGTCACATATGCGTCAAGAGTTAGAATAAGTGGTCAGAGAACGAGCTTAGGTCATTGCGATAATGCCGTAACTGAAGGAAGAAATGTGTCTGACGTGCAAGATGAGGTCTTCCAGGAGGCCGTGCCTTCGCCCAGCGCGGCGAATGAGGCGCTCGATAGTTCCATTCCATGTGAGGGTGGGGGACAGGCCCCTAGCGTCCCTCCCGTGAGCGAGGGTGACACTGTCACGAACGCTGAGATCGCGGAACTGCTTGGCGGCTTGGATAAGAACGTGCGGGCGTTGAGTGATCGTTCCGAGTTTTACGAGGACCTGGTGCGCAAGCTGCAGAACCGTGTGGAATCCCTGCAGGTTGACCAGGTGCAACAGCTTCTCGGACCTGTACTGACGCGACTTGCCATCCTTGTTACCCAGTCCGCAGACGCTGCGCAGCTTGCACGGATTCACGGGGAGGGATACCGAGCCGACGTTGAGTTTGAGTATTTCCACGACGCGCTTCTCGAGACACTTGACCTCGTTGGCGTTGAATCCGTTGGAGCAGCACCAGGGGTTCCATTCGACAGGTCTGTGCATGCGTCTCGCAAGACTGTGCGGACGGGAGAGCAGGGGCTGGATTGGACGGTCGCGAAGGTGCTCCGCCAAGGCCTCGTCCGTGCGGGTGCAGAGCGCGCATTCCTGCCCGCGCAGGTGAGCGTCTACCGCTACGACGCGGACCTCGACAGCTCGGTTGACGAGCCGAACACGAACCAGGAATAAGATCAGGAAGGAACCCTCGCATGAGCGACAAGGTGTATGGCATTGACCTGGGGACGACGTACTCCGCAGTGGCCATGATCAGTGACATCGGCATGGCGGAGATCGTCAAGAACTTCGTCGGAGAAGACACGACTCCCTCGGTTGTGTACTTCAACGATGACGGAACTGTCGACATCGGCAGCCAAGCGAAGCAGACACAGGTGAGCGACCCGGACAACGCCTGCTCCCTTATTAAGCGCCACATGGGCGAGGAATACCCCCTCGAATTCAGAGACCAGGAATACACGCCGGAGTCTATTTCCGCGCTGATTCTCAAAGAACTGGTCAACAACGCGAACAGCCAGAACGGCCTGGATATCAACAAGGTCGTCATCACGGTTCCCGCATACTTCGGAACACAGGAACGCCAGGCCACCAAACAGGCCGGAGAAATCGCCGGGCTGGATGTCGTTGGTATTATCCCCGAGCCGGTTGCGGCCGCCATCGCTCTGTGCTCCCGTCAGGAGGAAGAACAGACGCTACTCGTCTTCGACCTCGGCGGCGGTACCTTCGATACAACCATTCTCAAGACGCGCGCCGCCGAGGTCGAGGTCATCGCCATCGATGGCAACCGGCTACTTTGGCGGCGCCGACTGGGACCAGTGCCTAGAAGATATCTTCCTGCAGCGTTTTATCGCGCAGGCGGGCCTCGAGGACGATAACGATCCCTCCATGGACGATGACTTCATGACCGAGCTGCGCGTTGCCGTCGAGGATGCCAAGAAGATGCTCACCGTGCGACCGTCGACCAATCTGCTCTTGCGCTACGAGGACAAAGGAACGCGTCGAAGTGACCCGAGAGGAGTTCGAAGCGGCTACCTCGCACCTGGTGACCCAGACGGTAGATATTACGCGCCGAGTCATCGACACGGCGCGCGCCAAGTTCCCCGGCCTGGAGATCGATCGTTATCTCCTGGTCGGTGGTTCCTCGCGCATGCCCATGATCAGGAACGCGCTGACCGGGGCAGGGTTCACCGTAGAAAACACGGACTTCGATCTGTCGGTCGCCAAGGGTGCGGCAATCTTCGGGCAGGGTGAGATCCCCGCTCCTGGATTTGCCGACATGGACAGCGGAGCAGAGGCGAGCGCCTCGGGATCGAGCGCCCTGCCGAGCCTCGGCCCGCGTCGCACCGTGGTGACGAACGTGTTGTCGCGTGGGCTGGGACTTGAACTCTCCAGGGAGGACGCAGCCGGTCACTACGTGCAGTATGTGTATTTCCTTGCGCACGCGAACGAGACGCTACCGCTCACTGCCTCGATGACGGCCGGCATTCTCTTCGATGGTCAAACGAGCGTTGAGTCTGCCCTCTACGAGCAGGGCGGCGAAACAGAGTCTGAGAATCCGGCGGACAACAAGGCGATGGTATCTGGGCCGAGCACGACCGTTGATGGCCTGCCTCCGATGCGCAAGGGGGACCCCCTTGAGGTCACCCTGGAGATTTCCGAAGAGGGCGTCGCCACGTTGGTTCTCGTCGAGCCGACGACGGGCAAGTCCTTTAGGGCGCAGGCCGCCGTATCGATCCTGACGCAGGAGGATGTGCAAAAAGCGAAGAAGCAGATTGCCGGGATCACGACCCGGTCCTAGGAACAATCAGAAGGAGTAGGCGACGAGCACGGTGTTCGACAAAAAAGTCTATCGGGACTCTGTCCTTCAGCCCTACAAGGCTAATACTGCCTGGCAATCCTCCGTTGCGGACGCGCTACGAGCGCTGAGCGACACGAGCGACCGCAATGCCCAGATCCAGGCGCTAGCCAAAGCAGATGCCGCCGTGCTCTTCGCTCTCACTCCCACCATATCGAGCGCTGAACTGACGAAACACATCAAGAGCCTCGAAATGTTTCTTAACAAATCGAGGATCCCCGTCGTCCTAACGATTAGTCAGCTGCTCAAGGCCACGAAACGGCGCTGGGGGAGTCCTTGTACGACCCGACGTTGTGGGCGGCCGTGCACAAACAGGCGTCGGTGGCGGGCAAGGAGGAACTCGACGCCTTTGTGCGGGCCCTCAAACAGGACAACCCGATCGGCGTCCTGACCGAGGAGGACCTGCGCCGTGCCGCAACATCCAGCGGTATCGGTTCTTCGATGACGGATCGTGATTTGTCTGCGGCGGCCGCCGGGCAGGGCATCCGCGTGTGCCCGCGCGTCGATGTCTCGGAGGAATGTAAGGATGCTCTGGCCTCCAAGATCAGGTTACATCCCTCCTATCGAAGCGTTGTGGATGTGCTGGTGCTCCACGAGCGTGCAGTGCGTCCGACGGACATTCGTGTCATCGATGAGCTGAGTGCCGTCATGGGTGCCAACAGGCGTCGCGTGATAGATATGGCGGATCTGCGGCAGTCGAAGTTGGCCGCCAATGCCCGCTCGGATGATGCCTCGGAGATGGCTAAGAAGACGCTTACTGCGATCGAAGAACAGTGCTCGAACGACGCGGATATGCGCGCCTGTGTCCTGGCGTGGTTCGCTGATCAAGCGGAGCGACTGCGGCGCCAGGGACTCACCCCGACGCTAGCGCTGGGCCGCCTGACGTCCTGCGGCCTGGCAGATCTGGACGCGCGACGATTGCTCACGCGTGTCCCGACCAGCGAACCGACGCCGGACCTCGCCAGTGTCACGGACATGATCGCTGCGGGTGCTCTCGCACGCGCGCGCAGGACCTACACCGCGCTGGCCGCCAGCCCCACGGATGACGCGATGAGCGCACTGGCCGCCCAGGTGGGGGAGGCACTCGCGGCCGCAGAACACCGCAAGAGCGTGGCGATGGACGCCTACCGCCGGGCCCTCTCGATGAAGGATTACGCCGGTGCGAGGATGGCGTTAATCGACGCGCGCTCGGTCGACCGTGAAGACGAGGAAATCTCGGACCTCCTGTTTCAGATCCCGCCTGACCCGCCAGCTGAGGTGAGTGCCGCTTACGATCCCGATAAGGGCGGAGTGCTCGTGTCGTGGAGGGGCACTCGGGACGACGACGTGTGTTTTGCGGTGGTTCGCAGCGAGGCGGGAACTCCCGCGAATCCGACGTCTGGCTTCCAGGTCGCGTCAACTGTGCGCGACCAGCAGGTTCTCGACCAGAAACCTGCGGTGGCCAGGGATGTCCTCTACGCGGTGTTTGCCTTCCACCAGGGGGGGTGAGTACTCCGCTCCCGCGACAGCCCGGGTGACCGTACTGCCGCCCCCCCTTTGAGACCGGAGTCGTTGTGACGGCAACGGAGGCAACCGTGTTTTGGCGGACCCCGGATCAGGCGACCGGAGTGTCGGTGGAGCTTGTTGGTGCGGACGGGGCGCGACGTGCCTTTCCGGTGTCCACGAAGGGGCGCCAGCGCCTCAATGGTCTGCGTCTGGGGCAGACGTATACGGCGCTCCTTCAAGCCCATTACGTTGTCGGTGGACGGTCCGCGCTCTCGGAGACGGTGGCGGTGTCTGTGACTCCGCGCGGCCTCGTGCGCCCCGTGGAGGACCTGCGCTTGGGGAACATACGGATGCCGAACCGCAAGCCAGGGATTCGCGCTGAGTGGACGGATATTCCAGGTTATACGACAGACGTGTGGATGCTCCCCGCTGACGCTCCTGTGTCGGTAGGGGACCGGCTGACGGTGAAGCGCCTTGACGAGCTGAACGGTACACGGGTTGTCGGAGTGATCCGCAGCAGTGCCAACCGGCAGTCGATGGATCTCCACGAGCAGCCAGGCGTGTGTCTCTATGTTCCGCTTACATGGGATGGGGACGAGGCCGTGGCCGGTCGGGCGGTCGTCGCTGGGACTGCGCCCGCGCCCCGTGACGTCAGGGTGGAACGCTTCGGGTCGCAGCTGGGCGTCTCGTGGGTCTGGCCGAGTGGAGATTACCTCATGGAGGTCGTGTGGTCGAGCGTCGATGGGCGCACGGAACGCATGAGGATCGACAAGTTCTCCTACAGGCGAGATGGCGGTGTTCGTATCGCCGACGCGGATACGGTGACAGAGGTGTCGGTGGGCACGGTCGTTGTCGGCCTCGGTAGTGAGAGGGTGTGTTCGCCGGTCACGGTTGAGTTGGACGCGCCGGTGCCCACGATGTCTTACACGCTCAAGCTGCCCCGGCGTTTCTTCGGAGGACGCAACGCGACAGCGAGCGTGACGAGCGAGGGATTCCTCGGCACGGCGGAACTGGTCGCGGTGTTGTCGACGGGGCCCTACATGCCGGCCCGAGCCGAAGACGGCGAGGAGATTGCCCGACTGCAACTGGACTTCTGCTCGGGTCTCACGCAGTCCTGCACGTTTCATGTCCCCTCAATCAAGGGGGCCTACTGGGTGCGTCTGTTCGCGGGCACAACCGCGCGGATCCAGCTCAATGATCCCCCCACCTCGTCCCTGAAAGGATGACCGATGAGCCTGCTGCATGTGACAGCGCCGTGCCCCTATTGCTACACGGACATTGATTTGCGGAAGGTGGCTTTCCGCTGTCCGGGACGGGCGGCTGTTGGCAAGAAGGAATGCGTCAAAGATATTGATCGCGTGCGCGCCACCCACTTTGGCGACCTCAAAGAGTACTATCCGGCCTTCGTGCCTTCCCGTACGTCGCTGCTCAGCGATATGAGGAGGACGCAGTGCCCCGATTGCTTGGGGAGCACGGGTGTACGCCTGTGTCCGCAGTGCCACTCGCGTTTACCGAGCGGTTTTTCTAGCGATTCCTCACTGTTTGGCTTGGTTGGAGCGCGCTCGTCGGGCAAGACTGTCATGTTGGCCGTCCTCATGCGCGAACTTGCCATGAATGGGCCGGTCGGCCGACGTTTTAGGGACACGATTCGCCTGTGCAAGGCCGGTGATAATAACGGCCAGGAGGTGCGACTGGAGCGCCTGCTCAAGCAGATGGAATCACCGTTGGGTCAGCTGCCAGCGCAGACGCAACAGGCCGACGGCGACAAGACAAGCCCCGTCGTCTTCGAGTGGCAGCGGGCACGACGCGGGATCGCGAAAACGGTGTTCGGTGACTTCACGTCGACGGTGTTTTTCTTTCTACGACACCGCGGGCGAGGACCTCGCGGTTGACGAACGCGCACTCAGCATGACCTACCTGCTGGCGACCAATGGGATCATCCTGCTCTTGGACCCCTTCAGCTTCCCAGGCAACGCAGGGCGGGGATCGGCCGCGAAGGACCAGCGGGTCGAGACAGCGCCGGAAAATGTTCTGCACGCCATCACGGAGGTGATGCGTCAGAACGAGGCCACGAAACACAACCGGAAAATCAAGCAGCCGGTCGCCATTGTCATCTCAAAGATCGACGCATTCTGGTCGGATATCCCGGAAAACAATCCGATCCGTCGTCCCTCCTCCTCTCTCGGCTACTACGACGAGGCAGAGGGTGCCTCCGTGCATGATCACATTGCATCGATGGTGTCTCACTGGGGAGGCGACGGACTGCTGACAATGCTCGAAACAAACTACGAAAACTACCGCTTTTTCGGCTTGTCAGCGTTGGGATCGGAACCGGATTACGCGATGCAGCGCGTGGACGAACGCGGCCTCATGCCCCACAGGGTGGCCGAGCCTCTGCTCTGGCTGATGGCGCAGCGCGGCTTCCTGCCGAAGCAGGGGTGACGCAATGTTCGACGTCGCGCTCTACACCGACACGCGGGCCAGCGAGGCCATTGACGGGATCGACGGCTTCAACTTCCAAGCAATCTCTGAGGGGATGAACGCCCAGGACCGTCAGGTCATCCGTGACACGTTGCTTCACCGCGTTGTCGTGGGATGGAACGCTGACCACGATCCGCTGGATCACCCGCCCTCCTTCGCGTACTGCGGGCATGCGGGCAGATACTATCTGTCGCGCGGTATTTCCACGGGTGTCACCAACAACGGCCGCCCGGGAAATCTCCTGACCCAGGCGATTGCGACATCCGATCCGGACGACTTCGGGATGATGCGACCTGCGCAGCTGTTCGGCGCGCTCAACTGGCGCCTCGAGAAGGCCCCCGGTCAGAGGATCGACAGGTGGCCGTCTCCGCTCGCGATCACCCCCGAGTACGAGGCCGAGGCGTTGCGCGACATGATTCGAGCAGACGCATGGGCAGTTGAGCACTTCGCGCAGTTCCTCACGATGGTCGAGGGAAGTGACCTCCGACAACCCCAAGCGCCTCGTCGTGATCACCGCTGACGAGGCCGTGGCCACCAGGTGGATCGCCCTCGGCACGCTCTTTGTGGAGACCACACGCGCCCTGTCGCTCTCGATCCGAGGCCTCGTCCCCGATCCGATGACGACGAAGGCGGACATTGTCGCCGCGAGCCCGGATTTCGGCCCCCAACCTGACCCGAGCGTGGTGCGCGCGGGCGTCACCATCATTGACCTCGACCGCCGCGTCCTGACACCGATCACCCCGACGGAGTCCGCACTCACTCAGGCGGACTGGTTCCTGCACGAAGACCCCGCCGACGCGCTCGCGGCGATCGAGGTCGCGCGTCGATGGGAGCAGTTCCTTGGACGCGACCTGGCCACGCGAGCCTCAGCCCTGGCTTCGTTCACGAAGGAACGGGGCAGTGTCGGCGACTGGGCCACAGTGATGGAAACGCTGCGAGGCCTGGCGGTGGCCGGACAAGACGAGGAACTGTTCTTCTACGGGGATCCACTGCTGGACGTCGCCGTCACCTGCGCGATTGAGACTCCCGCCGATGCGGAAGCCGCGGGTGCGGCGGTCGTGGCGCTTGTGGGGACTGACAGCCACGATTTGGCGGGCGGCGTCCTCATGTCGGCACTCGAATCCTCGCGAGATGTCTCGGGTGCCAGCGAGGCTTTGGTAGCAGCGCTCGCCGCCGCACCTGCCCAAGCGCGCTTGCGGTGGGAGGACGACGACGCGCGGGGTCAGGCCGGTGTCCTCCTGACACAGGCAGCGCAGCATTGCCCGAACGATCTCCTGCCAGCGGTGGTGTCGGCCGCTCGCACGATGGACACTCCGCTGACTGCCCCCGCTCGTGCCGACGTCGTGGGCCGACTAGCCCGCGCGTGGGCAGCCACCCCTGCCGTGGGACGCGACCGCGAGAGATGGGCGCATGGCGACGAGATCGACCAGGCGCTCGCGGGCGAGCTCTTGCGCCGCTGGAGTGGGGGAGCGCCGGGCGACCTGTCACTGTTGTCGCGGGGAACGTGGGAGTGGCTGGGGCAGTGTTCCGGCCTTGAACCGGCGACGCGCCGCGGCGTGGAGGCGTGGCACGAAGCGGTGCGGATCGCGTCGCTCCCCGTTAATCAGCGCGCCGAGCAGCTCTCCGGCGCGAGGAAACTACCCCCGGACAGCTGGCGCCTCGTGTGGAACCGCGCGGCGCTGCCCAACGATTGTGCGCTGATTGACGCGTGGGCGCAGACTCAGCGTGAGCTCACAGGGGCGGCATGTCAGTGGGTCATGCGCCAGGTCAGCGCTGTGATTGCGACTCAGGAACCGGCGATTGCGCTGCGTGAGATGCTGACTGGCCTGCATCTGTCGGGAATCGTCATCCGTGACGAGAGACTGGCAACGTATGTGGCGCAGGTCTGTGCAACAGAGCAGTGCTGCCGGGAAGCCATCGCGTGTAGGCGCGCGGATAATCCGCACCTGTCGACGCTCATATCCTCTGTCCCGGCGATGTCGGCATTGATGGCGGACTACCTCGGTCGGATCATCCTGACGTGCGCCGACACCAGCGCGGTGACGCGCCTCGCCACAGCTGATGAAGAGTGGGCCCGGCGGTGCGTGCACGTCGCCCTGACAGGTCGCGCATCCACGAGGCGGGGGCTCGCTCAAGCCGTCACGCTTGCCTTGAGAGTTCGCAGAAGCCATCTCATTCCCGCGCGTACCCGGGGAGCAGAGGATTTCCTTGTAGACGTGTGCGACGACCGTGCGCGCAGGAACGAGGTGAGTCAGGCCAGCAAGGAGGGGCTGATCGATCCAGTGTCGTTCGCGATGTTCGAGACGTTCTCGGCGGAGGCGAAGAAAAGCCGTTTGAAGAGACGACTAGAACGAGCCACGAACGGCCTTCTCGGAGGATACGGAAAGGGCACGCAGTGAACAATCGATCATCATACGGAGACGGTGGACTGGCTGCGATCGCGATTGCCGTGACCATCGTTATCGCCATGTCGTGGATCATTATCGCCACGATCATGCGCATGATTGCCTGGATTGTGTGCTACATGCTCGCGTCTTTTGCTCTCGCTCTCGTCGTTGGGATGGTCGTCGGCGTGAGCGCTCCGCTCCGCGTGCTTTGGGCAGGTCGGTGAGCAAGCCGGACATTGCAACACCGGAGAAGGTCGTGGCACGCCAGGTTATCCGACATCAGCCTGCCGGCTTCACGAAGCACTTCGGTTGGGACAAGGCATGGCCCGAGTACAACCCCTACCAGGCCGTGCGTGATGCAGCCGCCGTCTACAAGGAGATCACGCTGGTGCGTGGCGCGACGTGGAGAAAGGTCCGCTTGTCCCCGCGGTGGGTCATTCTCTACGACGCATATGGAACGCCAATCGGCACGAAGCAGGTGGGCGGTTCCTTCACCAAGCTTGTCTGGGGGATTGCCGTACCGGCTCCGTTCGGTGGTTTCGTCGTCGGAATGTACACCTCCTACGCCCTGTGGCTCCTCGTCATGGGCGTGATTGGAGGGGGCCGTCTACCTTTGCCAGCAGGCATGGACGATCACATACCGATGGTGGGATCGCGCCGTGCTGATGCGTGTTCGGGCTCAGGTGAAATGCCCTCACTGTTATGAGACGAATCCACGGCCGAGCTACTGCTGCCCAAATCGGGCGTGCCCTATCATTCACCGTGACATCTCCCCGGGCCCGCTGGGAATTATCAAGCGCCGCTGTGAGTGTGGGACGCATCTGCCGACGACGATCAGGGGCGCCTCGAAGATCCTTGTCGCGCTGTGCCCGAGCTGCGACGAGCCCCTGGCTCAAGGCAGTGGTGCACGCAGGACGATTCAGCTCCCCGCCTTCGGTTCCGTCGGCGCGGGCAAGACGCGGTTCTTTGCGGCGGCAATGACGGCGGCGCGCAAACAGTTGTCCTCCTCCAACGGCTCACTCAAGGGACTCAACACAGAAGCGCAAGGCTTCCTCAAGGCCTCGTCTCAGGCGATGACATCTGAACAAGCCACTGAGAAGACGATCCACACCATGCGTCCTGAGGGACGCCCCTTCGTGCTCACCCAGGCCTCGGGCCAAGTACTTGAACTCCAGATCATGGACGCCGCCGGCGAGAGCTTCACGACCTTTGAGGGGACCGAGGAACTGACCTACGTGAACTCGGCTCGTACGATGATCTTTGTCCTCGACCCGCTCGCCCTTCCTCGTGTACGCGAGGATACGGGTGGCGCGCCGCACGTGGCGGACACGCTGGTTGCAACGGGAAACCAGGAGGCGGCCTACGCCTCGGTGGTGGACAGGCTCCGATCGGAGGCCATTGATCTGTCCAAGAGGAACCTTGCCGTGGTTCTGACAAAGACGGAGATTCTACGCAACTATCCGTCGGGAAAAAACCTGGATCCCACGACTACGGACGGGGTGCGCGACTGGCTCAATGGCGTCGATCAGGATGGTTTTGTCCGACGCATGGAAGGCGATTTTGGGACCGTTCGTTACTTCGCGGTCGATTCCCTGGCGTTGCGCGAGCCGGACGACCCTCTCAACCCCCTGCGGGTCATGAATTGGGCGTTGACATCGCAGAAGGTACCGATTGCGCTCGTTTCTTCCGAGGGGAAGACGCGCCCTGAGGCTGTGGACATATCGAAAGTCGTGGATGACGACGAGAAAGCGAGCGTCTCATGAAAGAAGGACTCCCCACCCTGTATTGGGGCTTCCGCTTGTGCTGGAGCGCAGTTCATGTGATCGTGCTCCTGGCACTCCTTGGGTTCTTTGTCTGGTGGGCGCTGACCGACAACCACGGCGTTGATGCGTGTGCCGCACTGATAGACGCTCTCACGAGTGTTCGTCAGACGTTGAGCAGCATCGTTCCGTTCCCATGGGAGGTATTTCGCAGGTAGAGGTTTGGGCCGCCCACGCGTCGCGCGGGCGGCCCCTGCTGTCGCAACTCACGACGAGGTGAATCGGCTCCTGTATTTGTCCCACAGAGCGCGCAGCTTCTTACCGTCGGACTCGCGCACGAAGACGTCAAGAGCTGCGGCGGAGCCATTGCCGGTGAGGGCGCTGACGGCGGCCGATGGCGATGAGACGTGCTGGCCGTCGGGCAGCACGATCGTGCCCTCGGGAGAGATGGTCACGACGTAGACGTTGCCGAGGTTGCGCCGACGCCACACGAACGTGTCGCCGGGAGAGATAATGCCGGTCGCGACGACGTCGGCGAGGCGCACCTGGCGCCCGCGTGCGGCCGAGCGCTTATCGACCGCCGCCTCCAGCTCGGAGCTGGACAGGCGAGACAGGTCCACCCCGTCGGAGTCCCGGCGAATGTTCCAGTAGTCCAGGATCATGCGCGTCAGGTAGGTCTGGCGGCCTTCCAGGGCGGAGGCGCTGATCTCGCCCCCGTCGGAGGGCAGTGTGCCGACGGTGAAGGCGCCGACCGTGGGTACCTCGTGGAGCGCGCGAGCCACGGTGTCCCAGTCGGGCGCCTGATTGACGGTGCGCGACTTGATGGTCGTCAGAACCAGGCCGCCCAGGCGCCTGTTCCACGCGCGCAGGTCAACGTCGGAGCCGATGCCGCGAATCGGAGCCGCCGGGAGCCCCGACAGGACGCCCAGGCTGCGCGGCAGCCGCGTGGGGAAGGCCTCCTGCTCGGCGACCATCGCGTGGTACAGCAGGACCTTGCGGATCGTGGACTGGGGTAGTGGCCGGGAGATTGTCGCGGCCGCCCGATGGCGAATGTCGTCGGAGACGGCGCACGCGGCGTCGGTCGGCTCCCCGTCCTCGAGGGCAGCGATGAACTGGGTGACGATGAGGGCCCGCGAGCCCGGGACGATCCGCGCGGCGACAGCAGTGCCATACACGCGCTCGAGCGACGTCAGCAGCGACACAGTCTCCTCGTCCGAGCGGTCCGCGCTCAGAATCGCCATGGCCGCCGGCTTCCAGTCGGAGGACTCGTACAGGCGCAGCAGCTGCAAGGGCGTGGCCGCCGGGTGTCCGACGAGAGGCTCCAGCGTCGCCAGAGAGTACGCGCGAGCGTTGGGAACCACGACCTCGTCAATGAATTGCTCGCCGCTCTTGGACTCGAAGAACGGCGTGAGGACCTGCTCGCCGAACGCGTCAATGAGGGCGCGCTTGGCGGGGGGAACGCAGGGCGAGGGTGAGCAGATGCCCGAAGAACGCGTCCGGGTTCTCCGTGCCAAGGGAATCGATGCTCTGCTCCCACAGGCTCGCGTAGCGGGGGCGGGCATCGGCGTCGACGTGGGAGAGCACGCGCGCCTTAAAGATGTCGGCCGCCGACAGGGGGACACCGCGCGTGTTCAGCACCGAGAAGATACGGTGCGCGGCCTGATAGGAGTCGGTCGACACCTCGATGAGGGAGACCTGCAGCATCAGGTACTGGACGAAATTCTGGATCTCGTCGATCGACAGAACGTCCGGGTCGGCGACCACCTGGAGCATGGCCCGCGCGTTGTCGTGGATGCGACGCACCGAGGCCGGGGTCAGGGCACTCGCATCGACGTCGAGCAGCGAGTCGATATTGTCGCCGACAATAAACGTGTCAAAGAAATCACGATCACATTCGCGCACGAGCAGCCGCGGCCGCTCATCCAACCCCTTGATCGTCGATTCGGCGACGCTCAGACGCTTGTTGAGGTCCCCGTGCAGGCCGGACTCGGTGCCCGCCAGGTGACGCAGCAGGGCCAGGAGGATGCAGAGCGTCGTCATGCGCTGCTGGCCGTCGATAATGTCGACGTCGTCGCCGCTGGGGTGACACACGAGCACCACGGAGCCCAGGAAGTAGTCGCCGTCGTCCGTGCGCCACGCGCCGAGCAGGTCGTTGACCAGCGCGATCGCCTGCGGCTCCTCCCACACGTAGGGGCGCTGGAAGTCTGGAATCTGGTACTGGCGGTCGCCGGTGAGCAGGGTATCGAGTGACTTCTGTGTCGTCGTGAGGGTCATGGAGGCCTACATCCTCGTCGGGGGACTTTACTCTAATCGGAAGTATAACGATGTTTATTTGGTATGTGTCTAAGCGGGACGAGGCCTGGGCACCCTCGCTCCTCCGCGCGCCCTGTGTGTGGCGGGGCAGGCGATAGCATGGGTGGGTAGGAGGATCGGTTCCCCCGCGGGGCCGACGACACGGAACGGGGAGCGTCGATGGAGACCATGAGAAAGACGGACAGCCGCCGCGGGCGGATCGCCTACGAGGTCGCGGGCCTTTCGTGGCTCGCCGAGGCCTCGGATCCTGGCGCGGCCGTCGTGCCCGTTCTTGATCACGGCGCGACGTGGCTCGAGGAGCCGCGCCTGGTGTCCGTCTCGCCAACCCCTCGCGCGGCTGAGGAGTTCGGCCGTGCTCTCGCCCACACGCACGCCGCCGGAGCCAGCCACTAGGGGCACCCCCGCCCGGATTCGAGGGAGAGGGCTGGATGGGAGAGGCACCACTGTCCTTACCCGAGCGGCCGCGCGCTCGCGGGATCGCCGAGGTTGGTCAAGGTGGCCCGCGACCCGACCGTGCGCGACCGGGCGAGCGCGCCACGGCCTCGTCCTCTCGCGAGTCGTGGGGAGCGTTCTACGCGCATCAGCGCATTGCTCCCTACGTGAGCTCACGCGTTTTCGCTGCCACCGAACGTGTGCTCATCGAAAAGCTCTGCGAGCGCCTCGAGTCCGGTGTGCTCGACCACGACCAGCCGCGCCTGGTAGAAGACGCGAAAAACCGCCACAACAACGTCGGCGCGGCGCGCACCCACGGGGACCTGTGGAGCGGCAACGTCATGTGGACCCCGGGCGGCGCCGTCCTCATCGACCCCGCCGCCCAAGGCGGGCACGCCGAGGAGGACCTCGCGGCCCTCGCCGTCTTCGGCTGCCCGCACCTGGAGCGGATCCTGGCCGCCTACGACGAGGCCTCGCCCCTGGCGGACGGCTGGCGCGAACGCATCGCCTGCACCAGGCGCACATCATGATGATCCACTGCGCCGTCTTCGGACGCGCCTACGTCCCCGAGGCCATGGCGATCGCCCGGCGGTACGCCTAAGCACGAGGCCGGGGCCAGGCCGCGTCGCGCGACTCAGCCCCGGCCTCGTCCCTACTAGAGAGCCTCCCCAGGGGAGGGTCCTACAGGCGCGGGATGTTGCGCATGTTGGAGGTTGCCATCGAGAAAGCCTCAGCGATGCCGCGGTTGAGGACGATCTTGCTCATCGCGGTCGCGAAACCGACGACCTGGCCGCCCGTGATGGCCGGCGGGAGCGAGAGGGCGTTCGGGTCTGTGATGACCTCAACGAGGGCGGGGCCGGGCGCCGCGAACGCCTCGCGGTACGCGCCCTCCAGGCGAGAAGCGTCCTCGACGCGCTCCGCGTGGAAGCCAATTGCGCGGGCGATCTCCGCGTAATTCGTATCAGGGACGTCCGTCTGGAAGTCAGGCAGGCCGTTGACCAGCATCTCCAGCTTCACCATGCCCAGCGTCGAATTGTTGAAGACGACCACCTTGACCGGCAGGTCGTACATCTTCGCGGTGATGAGCTCGCCGAGAAGCATTGAGAGCCCGCCGTCACCCGACACAGACACGACCTGGCGATCCGGGTAGGCGACCTGAGCGCCCAGGGCCATCGGCAGGGCGTTCGCCATCGACCCGTGCAGCAGGGAGCCGATGAGGCGGCGCGTGCCGAGCGGATCAATGTAGCGGGCGGTCCACACGTTGCACATGCCCGTGTCCGCAGTGAAAATCGCGTCCTTCGCAGCCGTCTCGTTGAGCAGATGCGCGGCGTACTCGGGGTGGATCGGACGCATCTTCTCCACGTTGCGCGTGTAGGCGCCCACGGGAGCGTGCATGATTTCCGAGTGCTTCTTGATCTTGGCTTTCAGGAAGGAATCCGAGCGGCTGGCGCGCAGGTGGGGGAGCAGGGCCTCGATGAAGGGCTTGACCTGTGCGTGGATCGCGAGGCCGACGTCCGTGCGGCGGCCCAGCTTCTCTGCGTGCGTGTCCACCTGGATCGTTGGGGTGGACGGCAGGAATTGGTCGTAGGGGAAGTCGGTGCCCAGCAGGATCAGCACGTCAGCGTCGTTCATGCCCTCAGCTGCTGCGCCGTAGCCCAGCAGGCCCGTCATACCCACGTCGAAGGGGTTGTCATACTGGATGAAGTGCTTGCCGCGCAGCGAGTGGCCAATAGGGGCCTTGAGCGCATCCGCCAGGGCGATGACCTCGTCGTGAGCTCCCTCAACACCGGCGCCGGCGAAAATAGCGACCTTGTCGGCCTTGTTGAGGAGCGCCGCGGCCTCTTCAATATCGGTGGCGTTGGGAGCAAGCGTCGCGGGGCGCGCGGGCGCGTAGGTGGGAACGTGCTCAACGGCCTTGAGGTCGGTGATGTCTCCGGGCAGCGTGATGACGGCGACGCCTCCCAGGCCGACCGCGTGGCGGATCGCGGAGTTCACGGTGCGCGGGGACTGCGCGGCCGAGGAGATGAGCTCGTTGTAGACCGAGCACTCCTCGAAGACGCGGTCCGGGTGCGTCTCCTGGAAGTAGGTGGAGCCGATCTGGACGCTCGGGATGTGCGAGGCGATGGCCAGGACAGGTGCGCCCGTGCGGTTCGCGTCGTACAGGCCGTTGATGAGGTGCAGGTTGCCCGGGCCGCACGAGCCTGCGCACACGGCGAGCTTGCCTGTCAGCTGAGCTTCGGCCGACGCTGCGAACGCCGCCGCCTCCTCGTGGCGCACGTGGATCCAGTCGATGCCGCCCTTCTTCGAGCCGCCGGTTTTGCGCACAGCGTCGACGATGGGGTTGAGCGAATCGCCGACAATGCCGTAGATCCGGTGTACCCCTGCATCGACAAGCTGGTTCACGATCTGTTCCGCTACGTTCATGCCATCTCCTTAAATTGATTGGCTGCGGCCTTGTAAAACCACCATAGGCATGACTAAGGTCCTATGTCGCTGTGACGTGACCTACGGATCAGGGAGGGTGTCGGTGGAAGGGTAGCGTCTTCCTCCGCTAAGATGGCCACGCCCCAATAGCTCAGTCGGTCAGAGCAGCGGACTCATAATCCGTGGGTCGTCGGTTCAAGCCCGACTTGGGGCACAGATGTATCAGTAGCGTCCCGCATGGTGGTGTCACCGTGTGATGGTTGGCCCGTTTGATATGGGTGCGGTCACCGTGTGATCCTTCGAGAAAGCTCTCTACTTCTGACTCGAAATGATGTGGAGGCACAACGATGACCGCTCCTCAAACTATCGACCCTGCTGGCCTGCTTGGCCAGGCGCTATCCCAGGCATCCCCGGATTTGATGCGTTCCTTGCTCCAGCACGTCATTCACGCGCTGCTCTCAGCGGACGCTGACACGGTGTGCGCGGCCCAGTGGGGCCAACAAGATCCCCAACGTCACGCCCAGCGCAATGGGTGTCGCTACCGGCCCCTGGACACCAGGGTCGGCACCATTGACGTGGCGATCCGCAAACTGCGCTCAGGCACCTACTTCCCGTCAGTGGTTGCTGCAACGGCGCAAACGCAGTGAAACCGCGTTGATCACAGTGGTCACTGACTGCTACTTAGCGGGAGTATCGACACGGCGCATGGACAAGCTCAAAGCCGTCACCAGGAACGGCAGTGGCGCTGACTCCTGACGCTACCTTCTGCTCTTGGAAGTCCAACGTCTGAAAACATGCGGCGGGGCAGACTGAGCGCTGCCACCCGCCGTATCCTCATCATCCGCTTCATCGCACGCTAAGCTAGACATGCGAGCGGGTCGCCAGATCGCAAGCACGAGAGGAGAGAGGCATGAGTGGACGCATCACATACCGCGACACAAAAACCCCTTTTGTGTTCCCGCATCGCTCGATGAGCTTACGGGTCCATCCACGGGCATCGTGCACCTCCCTGTGCGTTTGAGTTGGGCACCAGGAGATGGCTGCTTTAACGTCGACGACGCCGGCGAACGAACGACGGTCTACCAATGCGTTATCGGCGAGGGCAGCGTGGAAGACCAACGCCGCTACCTCAACCGCGACACCCTCACCGACATATGGCCGACACTGCGCCTTGACCTTGCGATCACAGCCGCATGGGAAAATCGCTTCACAGCCCTGTGTGGGAGGAATAAATGGCTCTCTCTGTACAACAGTCGCAACGTCAGCTAATCGCATGTGCGCTCGAGGTCCTCGCAGACGCGGACTTCGCTCTCGCGGGCTCAGGTGCAATCCGTGAACACGGGATGACGCAGCGCCCCACCAACGACATTGACCTCTTCACGGTCATGCACGCCGCCACGCGGTTCCCCAACGCAGTAGACAGCCTCATTGAGCACCTCGCTGCCCACAACTACGACGTCACCGTCGAACGCACAACCCCCCTCTTTCGCCCAGCTCTCCGTCACTCCACCAGACGGGGCACCACTCAGCGTTGATCTCGCCATCGACTGGCGCGCCCACACGCCTGTCCGCCTCGACATCGGGCCAGTCCTTGACCTTGCTGACGCCGTCGGCAACAAACTGTGCGCTCTGTACTCCAGGAGCTACCCACGCGACTACCTCGACGTCGATGCGATCCGCTCCACCGGAACGATCAGCGATTCGCGCCTCATCGAACTCCTGCAGGAACGCGACGCAGGCTTTGACGAAGCATTCTTCGCAGAGTGTCTGCGCGGAGCAAGCGACATCAGCCTGACACAAGTTGCGGCCTACGACATTAACGGCCCACAGCTCCACGCGCTCCAACAGCGTTTCCACGCCTGGGCCGACGACATCGACAATCATCGCAACGAATAGCCCCGAGGAATGCGCGACGTTCTCCGAGCAATCCCTCCGCCGACACTGCCGCCCATGCGCGCCGCGCACCCGTTGCTACCGACCACTCCCAGCCCAATCCCCGTGCATCCGCAACGCGGGCGGGGACCCGCCCTCTCAGTGCCCCGAGCTCGCGCTCCTGCCTGCGCCGGGCGAGTGCGCGCGTCACCGTCGTCCGATGCGCCCCCAAGGTCGATGCGATCTGCTCATGCGTCATTCCCGCCTGACACATCGCTTCGGCCGCTTACAAGCGATCCCCAGTCACCCGCGGCCGACGCCCGCCAACACGCCCCTCAGTTCGAGCATGCGCAAGCCCCCTGCGCGTATTCTCCCGGATCGTCGACATCCGCAGTTGGGCCAACACGGCCATGATCCCAATAACCGCCTCACCCATCGGCGTGGACGCATCCACGTCAAGGAACGGCTCAGTCAATGAGCGGAGCCGCAACCCACGCTTGCCCAGATCCCGAATTACCTCGATAGCGATTCTCTTCGAGCCTGCCAACCGATCCAACGCACGGACAACGAGAACAACACCCTCACGCAGATACTCCACACGCTCGAGGCAAGCCAGGAGTCAATGTTCTGAGCGAGCTCGCACATGTACAGGCACTGCGAATAGATCGAATCAGCCCCGTTGGTAATGTCAGCTCGCCCATCTCCATCCCCATCGCGCCCATGGGTGGCCCACGTGGCCGGCATGAACTGAGCAATCCCCCGAGCCCCGGCCGAGCTCGTAATCTGTGGATCCCAGGTGTGCGCCGACTCATGGTCAGCTTGCGCCGCGATCAGCGACGGTGACACAACGTCGCACGCGTTGCCAGCGCGCCACACCACATCCTGGTATTCCTCAGGCACCCCCGACACTCGTCCGCTCCCACCTCGAGCGTTCCCAGCTGGCGCATTCGGCTCACTGAGCATCGCAAGAGGCATCAGAGCCGCGCCAGGAAGCGCAAAAAGCGCGACAATAAAGAACCCCAGCCCCTTCTTCACAGTTCCCTGCCTCGATGAGCCTGCGCCTTGGCCGCAGGAGCGGACACATGGACCTGAGCTCCTCGAGCAGTCAGGCGCGACGGCGTAGCAGCATCAACAATCGCCCGAATCCGATCAGGGCGAAAACCCGCACTCCTTGACGTGCCATCGTCAAGGATCGGCGCCTGCAACAGCCCTTCACTGCGCAGCTGCTCAACAAGATCCGGACGCTCGCTTAAGTCAACAACCTCGTAAGTGAGACCAGCGCGATCCAACGCCTCGCGCGTGAGATGACACGACGGGCAATTGGGGGTCGTATAGATCGTGAGCGTCGGGGCATCTGGGGTAGGAGTTCATAACTCCTCCTTCCCCCTCCCCGTAACCGCGTGAACGCACGCGCCCCCTTCCGCGTGGCCACGCCAATGTGGCATACTGAAGGGGAGTCGAACAGCCTCACCTGTCCGACTCCCCGGGTATCCGGGCTGGTCTCAGCGCCCGATGAGAGCGCTGAGCAGGAATGCAATCGCCCAGATCAGCTGCGGCAGTGTCGTTACCACTGCTACAGCGATCTGGGCTTTCTTGCTTCCCATCCAGACCCAGCCGCCTCACTCGAGACGGCCGATGGCCTTTCGTCATCACCCAGTCACCTCCTCTTGTCGGTGTCAACTCCCCGGCAGGAATACTGCTGGTCCGGGGTTGACGCCGCGGAGGCCCCTCAATTCTCGCACGCACACCCATCAACAGCGCTAACGCTGCATCCCATTGCTGGCAGTGCTGGAAATACCGGCATTGCCGGTGTTCAACTTGGGGTGTTGGAGCCACCTGTGTGGGCCGTGTCAACTGCCTTGCTTGAAAACTAAGCCTACCGTCGTCCCTTGGGGATCCTGTCCGCGGCAAGCGGCTTATTCCTGCGCCCACGCTTCTTTTCTGCCGGAGTGAGTGCGGCTGTCATTGCTTCGACGATCCATGCCTCGAAAGAGGCAGGTCCACCCTCGAGCACGCCGTCGATGTATGCAGCGCGACATCTGCCCGCCAGACTCTCACCGACACGAGCGGTGACCTTGACGATTCGGTTCAAGCCCGACTTGGGGCACCACCAACCCAGCCTGGGAGCCGCCCGTCGTTCGGTTCATGCTCTTCCCCCTTGAGGAATCGTGCGCTGAAAATACAGTGAGCCTCCGTCAAGTGGCTCAAGGTAAGGCTTGTTCTTGTTGCGTCCTGTGATCGTGCCGCACGCGATGACCATCCATTCCGACGGATTGATTTGTGCTTGTTCAATGCGGGTGCGCAGCTGCGCGTAGCGGTCCGGGCCGATCATGATCGTCACTTTGGTCGGACCGCCGTTTGATCGACGCAGTCTGATGAAATGTGTGTTCCAGGCGCTTCCTGCGCTGATGTTCAGAATGTGGCCGAAGGCTATGACGATGTGTCCCTTGTAAGGGGCGTTAATGAGTCGGTCGGCGGAGTAAAACAACTGGCGTGCAGTCTTTTGCACGTCCCCCAGTTTCACGGTGTCATCGTCATTAATGATGCCGCGTGCGTAGTCCAAGACGGCTTTGCGCACCCCGCACTGGAAGGTGAGTGGCCGGTCTCCAGCCGCTGTTGATGGGGATCGGTGATAACCGAGAGGCGGATCAACGGTGTGCGTGCTTCCCTGAACTGTCCGAGCTGCCGCACTCTGGGGGCGTCGAAGTGTGATGTGCACAAGCTGATCAGGGCCGTGGGGTGACTCCTGCCCTTTGTGTTCATCAGTATGAATGGCTGCCTCCCGGGGAATCGACGCGAGTGGCCCCTTCGGTGCATCCGTCGATGTGGTTGTCGATGCGGCCGACACGGAAATAAGGGTGCTTGTGCTCCGATGACAGGGCGGCCGGGGTGACGGGAGCTGTGCAGGGTGTCCCGTCGAAACACACTCCGGGGCATAAGAGACCGTTGGGCCGTTCCTCAGGGGACATGTGTTTATAGTCAAAAGCATTGACAAAAGTATTGGTGAGGGGGTCTCTGGCCACCAGCATGATCAGTCCTCCAATCCTTCGACATCAGTTGTTCGCGCAACAGTGGCGTCGCTTCGGCAGTATTCTCGCAAGCGTCGTGCTCATCTGCGTCCAGGACGGGAACGTGGGGAGGTGATCAGCGGGGCACGGTCAGCTCTGTGGTGACAAGCGTGTCGTTACGGTGCTGATCTGTGCTAGGAGCCCGGTGCGCTATACGTGGGGGCGTGGTGTCGCGTGGGTGGAGGGCGGCTGTAGTCGCACGTGAGAGCCGCGCCCGCCGCGCGTGTCGGGAGAATCGACCACGGCCTCGTCGATGGTGATAGCCACGGATAGACCCTTGCGGTGTTGTTGATCCCCGTGTGGGGAGGAGCGAGCATGTGTATATCTAGTTGCGTATATATCTACCTGAGGCTATCCTGGCTGTGTGACAGCTGAGTGGACGGTTATCGTCTCGCGCGAGGTTCGCCAGTGGTTTGATCAGCAAGCCCAGGCGGATCAGATCATTGTGCGCAAGGTGATCGAGAGGCTGCGCACTCAGGGGAATCGTCTGCGCATGCCCCATTCGAAGTCGCTAGGCGGAGGGTTGTATGAGCTACGTTTTTCGGTGAATGCTGGTCGGGTCGATCAGCGCATTACCTATGTTTCGATGTGGAGCGGCGTGTCATTACGTTGACCACCTTTTCTAAGACTCGCAACAACGAGCGTCGACAAGTGCAGCGTGCGCGTGACGCTCAGAAAGACTATGAGCGGAGGAACGGCTCATGAGCTACGAAATTCCCGATGGTTTCTATGACTTTGACGAGGTGGTGCGCGAAGCACGTGCCAAATACACGCCCGAGGAACTGGCGCGGGAACGTGAGTTGGAGGAGCGCGCTGAGGAACAGCTTGAACTTGCTGAACTCGTCTACGCTATGCGTACGGGTGCTGGCATGACCCAGCGTGAACTTGCGGAAAGCAGGTAGCTCTCAGCCATTTATCTCGGCTGTTGAACGAGGTGCACGCATCCCGACCTACAACACTGTCCTCAAATTTGCGCGTGCGACCGGGAATCGTCTCCACATCTCTGCGCAGCCGCTCTGATCGGGGGTTGCGTGGTTGTCCAGCCTGTCTCGCGTGGTGGCGACACCTGCTGTCGGTGACTAATATGGTGACCCGCTGGGCGCGCCTCGAGCTCGGCAGGCCGACGCCCAGGTCCCTTTCGTGGGTCGTCGGTTCAAGCCCGACTTGGGGCACCACCACCCCAGCCTGGGAGCCGCCCGTCGCGCCTGACGGAGAAACCGGCCACGGCCTCGTCCGTGAACCCCTGCACATAACACATCCAGCCTTGACTCGCGATGCGACTCACGGTAAACTGAGTATTTGCGCCTTATCATGCCCGAGGTGACCCGTATCCAGCCGTCGTAACAGCGCTTGACGGACCAGGACGCGTCAGATAATGGGTGATAAGGAAGCGTGCGCACCGTAACAGCAGGGAAGGACCCCCTTTGGCTGCCAACAGCACCGCCAAACAGCCCAGCCACCGCATTTCGTTCGCGAAGCTCCGCGAACCCCTCCAGGCACCCAATCTGCTGGGCCTGCAGGTCGAGAGCTTCGACTGGCTGCTGGGCAACGACGCGTGGAAGGCCCGCGTCGACGCCGCCCAGGCATCCGGCCGTAACGACGTCCCCGACGTCTCCGGCCTCGAAGAAATCTTCCACGAGATTTCCCCCATCGAGGACGTCGCAGGCACCATGAGCCTGTCGTTCCACGACCACCGCCTCGAATCCCCCAAGTACTCCATGGAGGAAGCCAAGGCAAAGGACTACACGTACTCCGCACCCATGTACGTGACCGCCGAGTTCATGAACTACGAAACCGGCGAAATCAAGTCCCAGACCGTGTTCATGGGCGACTTCCCGCTCATGACCCCCCGCGGCACCTTCATCATCAACGGCACCGAGCGTGTCGTCGTCTCCCAGCTCGTGCGTTCCCCCCGGCGTGTACTTCGAGAAGCTCTCGGACCGCTCGACCGACAAGGAAACCTTCGGCGCGAAGATCATCCCCTCGCGCGGCGCATGGCTCGAGTTTGAGATCGACAAGCGCGACGCCGTCGGCGTGCGCATCGACCGCAAGCGTAAGCAGTCGGTCACCCACTTCCTCAAGGCCATCGGCATGACCGAGTCCGAGATCCGCGACACCTTCGCGCCGTACCCGGTCCTGCTCGAAACCCTCGAGAAGGACACCGTCGCCACGCAGGAAGAAGCCCTGCTCGACATCTACCGCAAGCTGCGCCCCGGCGAACCCGCGAACGTCGACGCCGCCCAGACGCTGCTCAACAACTTCTACTTCGACTCTCGTCGCTACGACCTGGCAAAGGTCGGCCGCTACAAGATCAACAAGAAGCTGGCCATCGAAGCCGACCCCAAGGCCTCGACCCTCTCCCTCGAGGACATCGTCGCCACCGTCAAGTACCTCCTCGCCCTCCACCAGGGCGACAAGACCTTCGCCGGCACCCGAAATGGCGAACCCGTCGAGGTCCGCGTCGAGGTCGACGACATCGACAACTTCGCCAACCGTCGCATCCGCGCCGTCGGCGAGCTCATCCAGGGTCAGGTCCGCACCGGCCTGGCGCGCATGGAGCGCACCGTGCGCGAGCGCATGACCACCCAAGAAACGGACTCGATCACGCCCCAGACGCTGATCAACATCCGCCCCGTCGTGGCCGCGATCAAGGAGTTCTTCGGAACCTCCCAGCTCTCGCAGTTCATGGACCAGAACAACCCGCTCGCCGGCCTGACCCACAAGCGCCGCCTGTCGGCCCTGGGCCCCGGCGGTCTGTCGCGTGACCGCGCGGGCATGGAAGTTCGAGACGTCCACCCCTCGCACTACGGCCGTATGTGCCCGATCGAGTCCCCTGAAGGCCCGAACATCGGCCTCATCGGCTCGCTCGCCACCTTCGCGCGCATCAACCCCTTCGGCTTCATCGAGACGCCCTACCGCGTCGTCAAGGACGGCAAGGTCACCGACGAAATCCGCTACCTCACCGCGGACGACGAGAAGGGCCACTACATCGCCCAGGCCTCGTCGCCCGTCGAGGCTGACGGCTCCTTCGCCGAGCAGGACGTCCTGTGCCGTGTCGCCGGCGAAGACCCGACCCTGATCGCCCGTGATCGCGTCGACTACATGGACGTCTCCGCCCGCCAGATGGTGTCCGTCGCAGCGGCTTTCATTCCGTTCCTCGAGCACGACGACGCGAACCGAGCCCTCATGGGCGCGAACATGCAGCGTCAGGCCGTGCCGCTGCTCACCACGGAAGCCCCGCTGGTCGGCACCGGCATGGAGCTGCGCGCCGCGCACGACTCCGGCGAAATGATCCTCGCCGCCCACTCCGGCGTCGTCTCCGAGGTCTCCGCGGACCTGATCGTCGTCTCCACGGACGAGGGCGGCCGCGACTCCTACCGCCTCGAGAAGTTCGAGCGCTCCAACCCCGGTAACTGCACCAACCAGCGCGTTATCGTGGACGAGGGCGACCGCGTCGAGGTCGGCGACGTCCTGGCCGACGGCCCCGCCACCTCCAACGGCGAGATCGCGCTCGGCAAGAACTGCTCGTCGCCTACATGTCGTGGGAAGGCCTCAACTACGAGGACGCCATCATCCTGAGCCGTCGCGTCGTCGAAGAGGACATCCTGACCTCGATCCACATCGAGGAGTACGAGGTCGACGCCCGCGAGACCAAGCTCGGTGAGGAAGAGATCACCCGCGACATCCCCAACGTCTCCGAGGAATCCCTCGCAGACCTGGACGAGCGCGGCATCATCCGCATCGGCGCCGAGGTCACCGCCGGCGACATCCTCGTCGGTAAGGTCACCCCCAAGGGCGAGACCGAGCTGACCTCCGAAGAGCGCCTGCTGCGCGCCATCTTCGGTGAGAAGGCCCGCGAGGTGCGCGACACCTCGCTGCGCGTCCCCCACGGTGAAGAAGGCATCGTCATCGGCGTGCGCGAGTTCAACGATGACGACGACGACCTCAACCCCGGCGTGCGCCAGACCGTTCGCGTCTACGTCGCCCAGCGACGCAAGATCACGATCGGCGACAAGATGGCTGGCCGTCACGGTAACAAGGGCGTTGTCTCCAAGATCCTCCCCGTCGAGGACATGCCCTTCCTCGCCGACGGCACCCCCGTCGACATCATTCTCAACCCGCTGGGCGTCCCCGGCCGAATGAACGTCGGTCAGGTGCTCGAGTACCACCTCGGGTGGCTCGCCCACCAGGGCTGGGATGCCTCGGCCGCTGTCGAGGCCGGCGAAGAATGGACGGCACACCTGCCCGCCGACGGCATCACGACCGGTCCGCGCACCCACGTCGCCACCCCCGTGTTCGACGGCCTCGAGGCCGACGAGCTCGCGGGCCTGCTGCGCAACGTGAACCCGACCCGCGACGGTGAGGTCCTCACCAACCACGAGGGCAAGGCGCGCCTGTTCGACGGACGCTCCGGCGAACCGTTCCCGTACCCGATCTCGGTGGGCTACACCTACATGCTCAAGCTCCACCACCTGGTCGACGACAAGATCCACGCCCGCTCCACGGGCCCGTACTCGATGATCACGCAGCAGCCGCTGGGCGGTAAGGCCCAGTTCGGCGGCCAGCGCTTCGGCGAGATGGAGGTGTGGGCCCTGGAAGCGTACGGCGCCGCCTACGCCCTCCAGGAGCTGCTGACCATCAAGTCCGACGACACCAGCGGCCGCGTCAAGGTGTACGAGGCCATCGTCAAGGGCGAGGACATCCCCGAGCCCGGCATCCCCGAATCCTTCCGAGTCCTCATCCAGGAAATGCGCTCGCTGTGCCTGAACGTCGAAGCCCTCGACGCGGCCGGCAACGTCATTGACCTGCGTGAGCAGGACGAAGACTTCAATGCGCGTGAGGACCTGGGTATCACCCTCGATGCCCGTCCGAACGCTGCGGCGACCATCGATGCGATCTGATAGGGAGAGATAACTTTGCTGGACGCCAAAACGTTCGACAGCCTGAAGATCACCCTGGCCACCGGCGACGACATCGCCGTCTGGAGCCACGGTGAAGTGAAGAAGCCGGAGACCATCAACTACCGTACGCTCAAGCCCGAGCGCGACGGCCTGTTCGGTGAGCAGATCTTCGGCCCCACCCGCGACTGGGAGTGCGCGTGTGGCAAGTACAAGCGCGTGCGCTACAAGGGCATCATCTGCGAGAAGTGTGGAGTTGAGGTCACTCGCTCCCGCGTCCGCCGTGAGCGCATGGGTCACATCGACCTGGCCGCCCCCGTCACGCACATCTGGTACTTCAAGGGTGTTCCCTCGCGCCTGGGCTACGTGCTCAACCTCGCGCCCAAGGACCTCGAGAAGGTCATCTACTTCGCTGCCTACATGATCACCGAGGTCGACGAAAAGGGTCGCCACGAGGATCTGGCTGAACTGCGCGCCGAACTCGAGGTGCAGAAGAAGCAGATGGAGAACAACCGCGACGCCACGATCAACGACTTCGCGGAGCAGCTCGAGTCCGACATGGCCGCCCTCGAAAAGGACGGCGCTTCGCAGGCGGAGCGCGAGCGCGCCCGCAAGCAGGGCGAGCGCGAGATGGCCAAGATCCGCCGCCGCTTCGACGGCGACATCGACGGCCTCGAGGCCGTGTGGGAGCGCTTCAAGGACCTCAAGGTCGGCGACCTCGAGGGCGACGAGCGTCTCTACCGCGCGATGGTGGCCCGCTACGGCACCTACTTCAAGGGTGACATGGGCGCCTCCGCCATCCAGAAGCGCCTGGAGACCTTCGACCTGGCGGCCGAGGTGGCCGCCCTGCGTCAGACCATCTCCTCCGACTCTGGCCCGCGCAAGGCCCGCGCCATCAAGCGCCTGAAGGTCATCAACGCCTTCGTTGCCACCGGCAACTCTCCGGCCTCGATGGTGCTGACCAAGATCCCCGTGATCCCGCCGGACCTGCGCCCCATGGTTCAGCTGGACGGCGGCCGCTTCGCGACCTCCGACCTCAACGACCTGTACCGTCGCGTCATCAACCGCAACACCCGACTCAAGCGTCTGCTCGAGCTGGGCGCCCCCGAGATCATCGTCAACAACGAGAAGCGCATGCTTCAGGAGTCCGTTGACGCGCTCTTCGACAACGGCCGCCGTGGCCGCCCCGTCGCGGGCCCGGGCAACCGTCCGCTCAAGTCGATCTCGGACATGCTCAAGGGTAAGCAGGGTCGTTTCCGTCAGAACCTGCTCGGTAAGCGCGTCGACTACTCGGGTCGTTCCGTTATCGTCGTCGGCCCGCAGCTGCAGCTGCACCAGTGTGGTCTGCCCAAGCAGATGGCCCTGGAGCTGTTCAAGCCCTTCGTCATGAAGCGCCTGGTTGAGAAGAACTACGCGCAGAACGTCAAGGCCGCCAAGCGCAAGGTCGAGCGCCAGCGCCCCGAGGTGTGGGACGTCCTCGACGACGTCATCCGCGAGCACCCCGTGCTGCTCAACCGCGCACCTACGCTGCACCGCCTCGGCATTCAGGCGTTCGAGCCCCAGCTGATTGAGGGTAAGGCTATCCAGCTGCACCCCCTGGCCTGTGGCGCCTTCAACGCCGACTTCGACGGCGACCAGATGGCTGTCCACCTGCCGCTGGGCGCTGAGGCGCAGGCCGAGGCCCGCATCCTCATGCTGTCGACGAACAACATTCTCAAGCCCTCCGACGGCCGCCCCGTGGCAATGCCGTCTCAGGACATGATCATTGGTCTGTTCCACCTGACCTCGACGCCCGACCCGTCGGTGCCCGTCGAGACGGACGAAGACGGCAACCCCGTGGTGCCCTACTTCTCCAGCCAGGCGGAAGCCCAGATGGCGTTCGACGCCGGCAACCTGGACCTGAACGCGACCGCGCGCATCCGCTTCGCCGACGGCACCGTGCCGCCCGAGGGCTGGGAAGCCCCCGAGGGCTGGGAGAGTGGCGACGAGCTGATCCTCGAGACCAGCCTCGGCCGCGCGATCTTCAACGAACTGCTGCCCACCGACTACCCCTTCGTCAACGAGGTCGTCGGCAAGAAGCAGCTCGGCAACATCGTGAACACGCTGACGCAGCGCTACCCGAACGTGCTCGTCGCGGACTGCCTCGACGCCCTGAAGTCGGCCGGTTTCCACTGGTCGACCTGGTCGGGCATCACGATTGCGTTCTCCGACATCCAGGCCTCGCCGCGTAAGCGCGAGATCCTGGCCCGTTACGAGGCCAAGGCCGCCGAGATCGTCGAGCAGTTCGAGACCGGTATCATCCTCGAGGAGACCCGCTACGAGGAGCTCGTCAAGCTGTGGCTGCAGTGCACCGAAGAGGTCGCCGAGGACATGCGCGCGAACTTCACCGAGCGCAACACCGTGTACCGCATGGTGAACTCGGGCGCCCGTGGTAACTGGTCGCAGGTTCAGCAGATCGCCGGTATGCGTGGCCTCGTGTCCGACCCGAAGCAGAAGCTGATCGAGCAGCCCATTAAGGCGAACTACCGCGAGGGCCTGACGGTTCTCGAGTACTTCATCGCCACGCACGGCGCCCGTAAGGGCCTCGTCGACACGGCTCTGCGTACCGCCGAGTCGGGCTACCTGACCCGTCGTCTGGTCGACGTGTCGCAGGACGTCATCGTCCGCGAGGCCGACTGTGGTACCCGCGCGGGCCTGAAGATCGACATCGCGAAGAAGAACGAGTTCGGTGAGTGGGAGGCGTCCGAGACCATCGAGACGACCGCCTACGCCCGTAACCTCGCTCGAGATGCGGTCAACGAGGCCGGCGAGGTTGTCATGCCTGCTGGCAGCGACCTGGGTGACGACCAGCTCGCCGAGCTCGTCGCCGCCGGCGTCGCGCAGATCGTTGTCCGTTCCGTGCTCACCTGTGAGTCTCAGGTCGGCACCTGCGCGAAGTGCTACGGCCGTTCGCTGGCCACCGGCAAGCAGGTCGACATCGGCGAGGCCGTGGGCATTATCGCCGCCCAGTCGATTGGTGAGCCCGGCACGCAGCTGACGATGCGTACGTTCCACACCGGTGGCGCCGCCTCCGCTGCGGATATTACGCAGGGCCTGCCCCGCGTCCAGGAGCTCTTCGAGGCGCGTAGCCCGAAGGTCGAAGCCAAGATGAACGAGGCCGCCGGCCGCGTCCACATCGACGACGAAGACCCGAGCGCGCGTAAGGTGATCATCACCCGCGACGACGCCAAGGAAGACCTGGTCATTGAGGTGTCGCGTCGCCAGAAGCTCCTCGTGTCCGAGGGCCAGCACATCGCTGCCGGCACCCCGCTGACCGAGGGCCAGCTGGACCCCAAGGAAATCCTGCGCATCATGGGCCGCAACGTGGCCCAGAAGATGCTCGTGGACGAGGTCCAGAAGGTGTACCGCGACCAGGGCGTGGGCATCCACGCCAAGCACATCGAGGTCATCGTCCGTCAGATGCTGCGCCGCGTCACCATCCTGGAGCCCGGCGACACGACGTTCATGCCCGGCGAGCTCGTCGACCGCATGGCGTACCTGACGCAGAACCGTCGCGTCGCAGCCGAGGGCGGCCAGCCCGCCTCCGGCCGCCAGATGCTGATGGGTATCACCAAGGCGTCGCTGGCCACGGATTCGTGGCTGTCCGCCGCGTCCTTCCAGGAGACCACCAAGGTCCTGACCGAAGCCGCCATGAACGGCAAGTCGGACTCCCTGGTGGGTCTCAAGGAGAACGTCATCCTCGGTAAGCTCATCCCGGCCGGCACCGGCCTGTCGCGCTACAACGACGTCATCGTCGAGCCGACGGCTGAGGCCATGGCGAACTCGAACTACTCCGAGGCTGACTTCAACGACGGTTACGTGTCCGAGGACTTCCTCGACGCACTGGGTGCCATCGACTTCGGCATGAACTTCCGCGAGTAATCGGGATCGTTCACCCGTGAGGGAGGGCCCCGGCCTCGTCCGTACAACACGCGACGGTAGGGGCCCCTTGTCGTATCTGCTAACTCTCCTTAAGTGCGCGGAGGGTGTCTAACGGCGACGCATCTCGAGCGCGGTTTTGACGGGCGAAGATGACAAGTTCAACCATTTGGAAAGCTGATATGCGGGTGCTAGATTGGTTGCACACTATCCATCAACGCTTAAGGATGTCTCCTCATGAGCCTGTCCAAGAAACTGGTCATTGCTGCGCTCGGCTCCGCGACCCTCGTTCTCAACCCGTTGGCGGCCCTTGCCGCTGGTCCCACGATTGAGGATCCGGACGGACCGCTGGATCGCCATCTCCGACACCCTCAACTGCTCGATCAACTACAAAGACGTGGTTATAGCAGGTTCTATAACTCTCGATCCGCGACGGGTCCAGCCGACTGTGGAACGTTCCTCGCTGTGGGATCTGAGCTCTTCGGTCCGAGGAAGCTGAATTCGGGTGCTGCGGAGTCGATGGGGGCGATCGCCTGGACGCCGGTCTCGCAATCCAAGTCAGGAACGGGCACGCAAGCCGATCCGTGGGTCCTCACGACTGTCGTTCGCGGCGGCGGATTCGAGATTACGCAGACGGACACCTACTCAACGGGAATGAATTCTACGCGACGACCTCGTCGGTGAAGAACATTTCGGATGCCGCTCGGGACTTTACTCTCTCTACCACGCGGTTACTGTCTCCAGGACGACGATCACGGCTTCGGCGAGTACGACGCGAATACGGGGACGGTCATCTGCCGAGCGAAGGATCCGGAAACCGGCGAGCATACGGATCGTGGTCGAGTCGAGCAGTTCGTCCCGACGACCGCCGGTTCGAACTACTACTACAGTACCTATCGCGAGGTCTGGGACAAGGTCGGACCGTGAGCGCTGTAACAAGCTCGACCGCGTGTAGCCGGGACAACGGCATGGCTCTGGGCTGGACTCGTACCTCGAGCCAGGCGACGGCCGACCTCGCTATCCTCCTTCTCGCCGAAAGGCCGGGTCGCTGTCCTCCACCGCTTGTGTGCACCGTCGCCCAGCCAGGCGCCGACTCCACCGCGACGCGCACCATCGGCGTGACGATCACAAACCCTTCCCCGAACCCGGACGTAGAAGTCGGTCAGACGGTCATCGCGACACTGTCGGACTGACGCCACCTGATTCCCAGTCGGCCATGGGCCCCGAGCCGACGGTCGTAGACAGGTGCTTGCCTTCAGGATCGGGCTTCCGCCAGCAGGTCGGTGAAGTTCTCGTTCCCTTATCACCGCTGGGGTTACGCCGCTCGTGAAGATCTCAGGGACGACGAGCAGGTGGCGCAGCCATCGCCGAGTCCGATACGCAGCGTCTTCGACGTGCGTTCCCGAGCTTCGAGCAGTCAGCCCCAGCCCACTCCCGAGCAGCCGCAGCCCACTCCCGATCAGCCCAGCCGACTCCCAGGCGGCCAGCCACCGCTGAGCAGCCGCAGCCGACTGTCGAGCAGTCCGTACGGGCGGCACGAGCACTAGAGGCAAGCTGGCCAGCACCGGCGCGAACACCGGCGTTGCCATCGCGCTCGTCGGCCTGCTCAACGTCGTAAGCATCGGCCTCTCGTTGTAACGAGGCGCCGCGCACGCAATCGGAGATCCGGTCGATAACGGTACAGGGCGGTCCCGCGAAACCGGAAGCCTCCTCCTGTCTTCCTTCGTCGGTGGCGGGAGAGTCGCGCTTTCCCGTGGGCAGCGAAACCCGCAGGGCACCAGGCTGCCCATTCTGACAGATTGTGCTCCCGGACCGACAGAACGGACGGCACCCCACAAGCTGGAGCCAACCGCACGGTGAAATAGGTGGTGGCGCTTCCCATCTACCCTCTGGTCTGCGGCGACCCATGTCTATGGAGACTCAAACGGGGATGGAGGGGAGCCAGTCTGGCTCTGGGATGCAGGGTTTCGGAACTGAAAGAGGACAATCATCATGCTTTCCATCAACTGGTCTGACGTGTGGAAGATGGTTGAGTCGGTCAAGGTCCCCTTGATCGTCATCGGCGTGAAGCTGGCGCTCGCCATCATCGTCTCCCTCGCGGTCTTTACGCTCGACAAGCCCCAACGCAAGCTTACTCGCTCGACATCGTGGGTCGCTGCGTTCGTCGCGGTCGTCGTCGCGGTCGTCTCGATGATGTACGGCGGCTTCAAGACGGTGCTCGACCTGGCCTCGGGGTCGGGAGTCCTGACCGAGGCCTCGAAGGCGCAGGTGGAGGACCTGGGCAACGACATTGCCGACGAAGGCATGGTCCTGCTGCTCAAGAACGCGAACGGCGCCCTGCCTCTATTTTGGGGTCCGCGCTGAACGTGTGGGGGTGGGCGTCCACCAACCCGATCTACGGCGGCACCGGCTCCGGCTCGCTGTCCAAGGACAACCCCACGACGACCCTGCTGGACGGCCTCCACAACGCGGGCTTCACGACGAACGATGAACTGACGAACCTGTCTCCTCCTACCGCGCTGGAGCGACCCGAGGTCGGCATGTTCAAGGCGCGACTGGTCGCTGCCGAGCCCCTCAGGACGATACTCCGGTCCACTCCTCTCAGCGCCACCTCTTTCAGCGACACCGCCGTCGTGACGAAATCGCACGCTCGGGCGGCGGGGCTTCGACCTGTCTCGCGACGTGGCGGGACATAAGATAACCCTACTTCAGCTACCAACAACTCCGATGAATACGCGGACTTCGAGACGGCCGAACCTGAACTCACCCGTCGGGAAGGACGCGGTCGACGGATAGACCTCGGATAAGACGGTCGTCGTCATCAACGCGGCGAACGCTTGCTGGGCTGGGCGACCTCCAGGACGACCCGGAGATCAACGCGATCGTGTGGGCGATCGGCGGCAGGTTGGTTTCAGCGCTGGGCGCATCACCTGGACGGCAGGGTGAATCCACTCACCAAGACCCCCGACACCTTCGCCCGCGACATTAAGGCGGGTCCCGCGGCCAACAACCGGCGACTTCAGTACACACGAACATGACGGAGTTCGCCCAGGAGGATCCCATCAGCAAGGGCACCCAGACGCAGCCGTCGCCCGTCAACTACAACGGCTCGATCTACGTGGCTACCGCTGTTACGGACGGCCGCCGCTGGGGCGATATCGACTACCTTTTCGGGTCGTCTACCCCTTCGGCCTGTCCTACACGACGTTCTCCCAGTCGATGGGCGATATTTCGGTGGACGAGGCCTCGGGCGCGATGACTGCGGACGTGACGGTCACGAACACCGGCCAGGTCGCCGGCAAGGACGTCGTCCAGATCTACGACAACCCGCCCTACACGGACGGCGGCATCGAAAAGGCTTCCGCGAACCTGCTGTCTTATGAGAAGACGAAGCTTCTGGAGCCCGGCGAGTCCCAGACGCTGACGGTCACGTGGAGCCGCGGCTCGCTCGCCTCCTACGATGCAAAGGATGCCAAGGCCACCTGCGTGCTTGAAGTGGCGACTACAAGATCTCCGCACGCGCCAACTCCCACGAACTTCGAGATGAGCGACGCTAACAAAGCAAACTTCGTCGCCACGTCCAACTACGACGCCTCGGCCGACGACGCTGCAAGCACCGCGACGATGCCGACCACGGGAGCCAGCAACGGCCTCGTCCTGGGAGACCTGGCGGGGCTGGACTACGACGACCCGAAGTGGGACCAGCTCCTCGACCAGCTCACCGTCAAGGACATGAACACCCTCATCTCCAAGGGCGGATACGGCTCCCCGGCGATCTCCTCGGTGGGTAAGCTGCGCGTGTTCGACGTGGACGGCCCGGCCTCGCTGAACAACAACTTCACGGGTGTCGGCTCGATCGGCCTGCCCTCCGCGGTGTCGGTGGCGGCGACCTGATGCTCGCGACGATCGACATGCCGATCGCCACGGTCAACGTGCAGGACGCGGCGGGCGTCAGCGCCCTGCGCGAGGCGTCGCACAACATCCTCTACACGGTCGCCAACTCGTGGATGTATGCCAACGGCCAGCCCGAGGTCACCCGCAACGCGTGGGAGTACATCACGTGGGTCGTTGCCGGTGCTGCGATCCTGGCGCTGCTCGGACTCGAGGTCGTCGCGATCCGTCGCTACCGCGCTCGCAAGTCCTCCATTGACGAGGCCGGGGCTGATAAGGCGGACGAGTGACGGTCATGAGGCCGTCAGGATCGCCGAACGCGATTGAGTGTGACTGAGCGTCACAGCCGTGGGGAGGGGCCCGCAGGCGAGCCTGCAGGCCCATCCTCTTTTCACTGACGCGTTGGCAGCGGGCGTGCCTGGACAGCCCCAGCACTTGCACGTGGAAACGGGGCACTGCAGAAACCGGCTGGCCTCATTGGATGAGGGCGAAACACAAAACACATCCTTTGACGCCCAGGTGGATTGCCCGCTATCCTTGAGGGTGGTTCCCGCTTCTGTGGAACCTCTGTGCCCGGGAAACCGGGAGCGGGCTCCGTCCGTCGGAGCTCCGGGCGTCATTCTCTGACACTCATGGTTATCATGGCGCGCCGGCCCCCAGGCGGACACGTGTGCCCACACGGGGGTGAACGCAGTCGCGGAAGACTGACAATCAGGGCCGCCCCTTAAAGCGAGGGGAGGCCGCCGACGGAAAGAAACTGGAGACCCAGTGCCTACCATTCAGCAGCTCGTCCGCAAGGGACGTGTCTCGAAGCGCGCGAAGGTGAAGACCCCCGCGCTGAAGGGCTCCCCCCAGCGTCGCGGCGTGTGCACCCGTGTGTACACCACCACGCCGAAGAAGCCGAACTCGGCTCTGCGAAAGGTCGCTCGTGTGCGCCTTTCGTCGGGCATCGAAGTCACCGCGTACATCCCCGGTGAGGGCCACAACCTGCAGGAGCACTCTATCGTGCTCGTTCGCGGTGGTCGTGTGAAGGACCTGCCCGGCGTGCGTTACCGCATCGTCCGCGGTTCGCTGGACACCCAGGGTGTCCGCGGCCGTCAGCAGGCCCGTTCCCGTTACGGCGCGAAGAAGGAGAAGAAGTAATGCCTCGTAAGGGCCCCGCTCCCCGTCGCCCCCTCGTCGATGACCCGGTTTACGGCTCCAAGGTCGTGACCCAGCTGGTCAACCGCGTTCTCCTCGACGGCAAGAAGACCGTCGCCGAGCGTATCGTCTACGGCGCACTTGAAACCGTTCGTGAGCGCACCGAGCAGGAGCCCGTCTCCGTGCTCAAGCGCGCTCTCGAGAACATTCGTCCGGCCCTCGAGGTCCGCTCCCGCCGCGTCGGCGGTGCGACCTACCAGGTCCCCGTCGAGGTTCGCCCCGCGCGCGCCACGACGCTGGCCCTGCGCTGGCTGGTCGACTTCTCGCGTCAGCGTCGCGAGAAGACCATGACCGAGCGTCTCGCCAACGAGATCCTCGATGCCTCCAACGGCCTCGGCGCCGCTGTGAAGCGTCGTGAGGACATGCACAAGATGGCTGAGTCCAACCGCGCCTTCGCGCACTACCGCTGGTGATGTAAAGACGAGGCCTGGGTAACCAGGCCTCGTCTCACGCAGCAAATACACCTACCACTTCGAACGAAGGAACCACACTCGTGGCACTAGAGGTGCTGACGGATCTCAACAAGGTCCGCAACATTGGCATCATGGCTCACATCGATGCCGGCAAGACGACCGTGACCGAACGAATCCTGTTCTACACGGGCATCAACTACAAGCTGGGCGAGACGCACGACGGCGCCTCGACCACCGACTGGATGGAACAGGAAAAGGAACGCGGCATCACGATTACGTCCGCCGCCGTTACCTCTTTCTGGAACGGTAACCAGATCAACGTTATTGACACCCCCGGTCACGTTGACTTCACCGTTGAGGTTGAGCGCTCGCTGCGCGTCCTCGACGGCGCGGTCGCCGTGTTCGACGGCAAGGAGGGCGTTGAGCCCCAGTCCGAGACCGTGTGGCGTCAGGCCGACAAGTACGACGTTCCGCGTATCTGCTTCATCAACAAGATGGACAAGATGGGCGCCGACTTCTACTTCTCGGTTGGTACGATTAAGGATCGTCTCCACGCGACCCCGATCGTCATGCAGCTCCCGATGGGTGCCGAGAACGACTTCGTTGGCAACATCGACCTGCTGACCATGGAGGCGCTGACCTACCCGACCAAGGACGACAAGGGCAACGACACGCTCGGCTCCCTCGTTGTGCGCGGCCCCATCCCGGAGGAGTACCAGGAGCAGGCCGAGGAGTACCGTGAGGCCCTCGTCGAGGCCGCCGCTGAGGGCTCCGACGAGCTGACCGAGGCGTACCTGGAGAACGGTGACCTGACGCTCGAGCAGATCAAGGAAGGTATCCGCCTCCTGACCATCTCCTCTCGCGCCTTCCCCGTGTACTGCGGTACCGCTCTGCGCAACATGGGTGTGCAGCCCGTCCTCGACGCCGTCGTGGACTTCCTGCCCTCCCCGCTCGACATCGGCGACGTTCGCGGCTTCCTCCCCGGCTCTGAGACCGAGGAAGAGACCGAGACCCGTAAGCCCGACGAGAACGAGCCGTTCTCCGCTCTGGCGTTCAAGATCGCCGCTCACCCCTTCTACGGCAAGCTCACCTTCATCCGCGTGTACTCCGGTAAGGTCGAGTCCGGCGCCCAGGTCCTTAACTCGACCAAGGGCAAGAAGGAGCGCATCGGTAAGATCTTCCAGATGCACTCGAACAAGGAGAACCCCGTTGAGGTGGCGCACGCTGGCCACATCTACGCGGTGATCGGCCTCAAGGACACCACGACCGGTGACACCCTGTCCGCGATCGACAAGCCGATCGTCCTCGAGTCGATGACGTTCCCCGCCCCCGTTATCCAGGTCGCCGTCGAGCCCAAGTCGAAGGCCGACCAGGAGAAGATGGGCGTCGCCATCCAGAAGCTGGCGGAAGAGGACCCGACGTTCACCGTCGAGCTCGACGCCGAGACCGGCCAGACCATCATCGGTGGTATGGGTGAGCTCCACCTCGACATCATCGTCGACCGTATGCGTCGCGAGTTCAAGGTCGAGGCCAACGTGGGTAACCCGATGGTTGCCTACCGCGAGACCATCCGCAAGACGGTCGAGAAGTACGAATACACGCACAAGAAGCAGACCGGTGGTTCCGGTCAGTTCGCGCGTGTCATCATCGCCCTGGAGCCCCTCCCGGCCGACTCCGAGGAAGAGTACATGTTCGAGGACAAGGTCACCGGTGGCCGCGTTCCTCGCGAGTACATCCCGTCGGTCGACGCGGGCATCAAGGACGCCATGCAGTCCGGCGTTCTCGCCGGCTACCCGATGGTCGACATCAAGGCCACGCTGCTCGACGGCGCCTACCACGAGGTTGACTCCTCCGAAATGGCGTTCAAGGTTGCTGGCTCGATGGCGCTGAAGGAAGCTGCTAAGAAGGCGAACCCCGTCCTCCTCGAGCCCATCATGGCCGTCGAGGTCCGTACTCCCGAGGAGTACATGGGCGACGTCATCGGCGACCTCAACTCCCGTCGTGGCCAGATCTCCTCGATGGATGAGCAGCACGGCGTCCGCGTCGTCAAGGCTCAGGTGCCCGCTGTCCGAGATGTTCGGATACGTGGGCGACCTGCGCTCCAAGACGCAGGGCCGCGCTGTCTACTCCATGGAGTTCGACAGCTACGCCGAGGTTCCGCGCGCGGTCGCGGATGAGATCGTCGGCAAGTCTCGGGGCAACTGAGTCCCACCGGGGGCTCGTGGGGGCAGGGTGACCTGCCCCTGCGAGCCGCCTCACACACAAGTAAACCCAGTAGGTCTCAAGCCCCAGGGGTGTTAAAGTGGCACCTAGCCGTAGGCTGAGAATTTCTACCCGAGTCCAGGAGGACACAAGTGGCGAAGGCCAAGTTTGAGCGCACCAAGCCGCACGTCAACATCGGCACGATTGGTCACGTTGACCACGGCAAGACGACGCTGACGGCAGCTATCACCAAGGTGCTGCACGACAAGTACCCCGATCTGAACGAGTTCACCCCCTTCGATCAGGTCGACAACGCTCCCGAGGAGCGCGATCGTGGTATCACGATCAACGTCTCCCACGTCGAGTACCAGACCGAGGCGCGTCACTACGCGCACGTTGACGCCCCCGGCCACGCCGACTACGTCAAGAACATGATCACCGGCGCTGCCCAGATGGACGGCGCGATCCTCGTGGTCGCCGCCACCGACGGCCCCATGGCCCAGACCCGCGAGCACGTCCTGCTCGCCCGTCAGGTCGGCGTCCCCACCATCCTCATCGCCCTCAACAAGTCCGACATGGTCGACGACGAGGAAATGATGGAACTGGTCGAGGAAGAGTGCCGCGACCTGCTCGAGTCCCAGGACTTCGATCGCGACGCCCCGATCATCCAGGTTTCCGCTCTGAAGGCCCTCGAGGGCGACCCGGAGTGGGTTGCCAAGGTCGAGGAGCTCATGGACGCTGTGGATTCCTACATCCCCACCCCCGAGCGCGACATGGACAAGCCCTTCCTCATGCCGATCGAGGACGTCTTCACGATCACCGGTCGTGGCACCGTCGTCACCGGTCGTGTTGAGCGTGGCAAGCTGCCCATCAACTCCGAGGTCGAGATCCTCGGTATCCGTGAGCCCCAGAAGACCACGGTTACCGGCATCGAGATGTTCCACAAGTCCATGGACGAGGCCTGGGCTGGCGAGAACTGTGGTCTGCTCCTCCGCGGCACCAAGCGCGACGAGGTCGAGCGTGGCCAGGTTGTGGCCCGCCCCGGCTCCATCACGCCTCACACCGAGTTCGGTGGCCAGGTCTACATCCTCAAGAAGGAAGAGGGCGGCCGTCACAACCCGTTCTTCTCCAACTACCGTCCGCAGTTCTACTTCCGTACCACGGACGTGACCGGCGTCATCACCCTCCCCGAGGGCACCGACATGGTCATGCCTGGCGACACCACCGAGATCTCCGTTGAGCTGATCCAGCCCATCGCTATGGAGCCCGGCCTCGGCTTCGCCATCCGTGAGGGTGGCCGCACCGTTGGTTCTGGTCGTGTCACCGAGATCCGCAAGTGAATCACCCTCTGAGGTTTACTCAGATTTGATTCGCTGCTGATCCAGCGGCATTGAAGGCCCCGCCTCTTTTCAGAGGCGGGGCCTTTCGCCATCTGTTGTTGCGATCGACTACTCCGCTTGTGCGCACCGCTGTGCATGTGTGAATGCTCAGCGCAGCGTTGTCTGTGACATTGGTGCTGCAAGTGGTGTGTGGGCTCACTGTGGAAGCGTGTTGTGTTGTGCATTTGAGGGACTGTCCCGGCCTCGTTGATGGAAATGTGACCGATCCCCGGTTGCGACACGCCCGAGTGCGGGGTACGGTAGTTTCTTGGTGACGGTCTGGTGCTGCTATTGCGCAGTAGATCATCGCTCCGACGCCAATCTGTCGGTGGTTTCACATGCGAGAATGCCCTTTCGGGTTTGTGCTTGCGGGTGGAACTCTGACAGAATGGCACGGTTGCCCTCAGCGTCTCTGGGGTGGTCCATGCGTGCCATCACGTATGGATCGGGCAATATGCCCAAGATCTTTGGACAAGACGTCGGTCCCAGCGCGAGCAATCGCGCGCACAACGGCTGCGACACGCCCGAGTGCGGGGACCGGCGGCGAATCTGTACGAGAAGAGGTAAGACGGCATGGCGGGACAGAAGATCCGCATCCGGCTCAAGTCGTATGACCACGAGGTCATCGACAGCTCCGCGCGCAAGATCGTGGACACCGTACAGCGTGCGGGCGCCACGGTCGTGGGCCCGGTGCCGCTGCCGACCGAGAAGAACGTTTTCGTCGTCATTCGGTCGCCCCACAAGTACAAGGACAGCCGCGAGCACTTTGAAATGCGCACGCACAAGCGGCTCATCGACATCATCGACCCGACCCCCAAGGCCGTCGACTCGCTCATGCGCCTCGACCTGCCTGCGGACGTCAACATCGAGATCAAGCTCTGAGGACATCTGCAATGACTAACAAGAAGCAGCACGCTGCCGCGCCCGTCAAGGCGCTGCTCGGCCGCAAGCTCGGCATGACCCAGGTTTGGGATGCCGACGGCCACCTCGTGCCCCTGACTGTCGTGCAGGTCGGCACCAACGTCGTCACCCAGGTTCGTACCGAAGAGGTCGACGGCTACTCCGCTATCCAGCTTGGCTTCGGTGAGATTGACTCCCGTAAGGTCACCAAGCCCCTGCAGGGCCACTTCGAGAAGGCCGGGGTTGCCCCCCGCCGTCACCTCGCTGAGGTCCGCACCTCCGAGCACGACTCCTACGAGCTCGGCCAGGAACTCGACGCCGCCACCTTCGAAGCTGGCCAGTCCGTCGACGTCTCCGGCACCACCAAGGGCAAGGGCTTTGCCGGCGTTATGAAGCGTCACGGCTTCGCCGGCGTTTCCGCCTCCCACGGTGCGCACCGCAACCACCGCAAGCCCGGTTCGATCGGCGCCTGCGCGACGCCCGGTCGCATCTTCAAGGGCCTGCGCATGGCCGGCCGCATGGGTGGCAACCGTCGTACTGTTGAGAACCTGACGATCCAGGCCGTCGACACCGAGAAGGGCCTGCTGCTCATCAGCGGTGCCATCCCCGGCCCCAAGAACGGCGTTGTCCTGGTTCGCTCCTCCGTGAAGGGTGCGTGATCATGGCTGACGATCGTAACGTTGACGTCATCGACCTCGAGGGCAAGAAGGCGGGCTCCGTCGTTCTCCCCGGTTCGACCTTTGACGTCCCCACCAACATTCCGCTGATGCACCAGGTTGTCGTCGCTCAGCTTGCGGCCGCCCGTCAGGGCACGCACGCGACGAAGACCCGCGGTGAGGTCGCTGGCGGCGGCAAGAAGCCGTTCCGCCAGAAGGGCACCGGTAACGCTCGCCAGGGCTCCATCCGTGCGCCTCACTTCACCGGTGGCGGCATCGTCCACGGCCCTCAGCCGCGTGACTACGACCAGCGCACCCCCAAGAAGATGAAGCAGGGCGCTCTGCGTTCCGCTCTGTCCGATCGTGCGCGCGCCGACCGCATCCACGTTGTCACCGCCCTGTTCGAAGGCGACAAGCCCTCGACCAAGGCTGCTCTCGCCGCTCTGCGCGCGATCGTCGAGGACCGTCAGGCTCTCGTCGTCCTCGAGCGTGGCAACGAACTGACCGCGCTGTCCCTGCGCAACGTTCCCGAGGTTCACGTTCTGTGGGCCGACCAGCTGAACACGTACGACGTCCTGGACGCCGATGACATCGTCTTCACGCAGGCCGCCCTTGAGTCCTTCCTCGGTACCAAGGAGGAGACCAAGTGAGCACGATTGAAGCGGGCAAGAACCCCCGCGACATCATCCTGAAGCCGGTCACCACCGAGAAGTCGCTCGCCCTCATGGACCTGGGCAAGTACACCTTCGAGGTTGACCCCCGCGCGAACAAGACCGAGATCAAGATTGCCCTGGAGCGTATCTTCGGCGTCAAGATCGGTTCCATCGCCACCCAGAACCGCAAGGGCAAGACCTACCGCACCCGCAACGGGATCGGTAAGCGCAAGGACGTCAAGCGTGCCATCGTCACCGTGCGTGAGGGCACCATCGACATCTTCGGCGATCAGGCCTGAGGACCGAAGGGACATTTGAACAATGGGAATTCGCAAGTACAAGCCCACGACCCCGGGCCGTCGCTTCTCGTCCGTCTCTGACTTCGTCGAGATCACCCGCGACACCCCCGAGAAGTCGCTGCTGCGCCCGCTGCACAAGACCGGTGGCCGTAACAACAACGGTCGCGTGACCTCCCGCCACCGCGGCGGCGGCCACAAGCGCCAGTACCGCGTGATCGACTTCCGTCGTCACGACAAGGACGGCGTCCCGGCAACGGTCGCTCACATCGAGTACGACCCCAACCGCACCGCTCGCATCGCGCTCCTGCACTACGCGGATGGCGAGAAGCGCTACATCCTCGCTCCGACCGGCCTCAAGCAGGGCGATCAGATCGAGGCTGGCGTTGGCGCCGACATCAAGCCCGGCAACTCGCTGCAGCTGCGCAACATCCCCCTGGGTACCGTTGTGCACGCCGTTGAGCTCTACCCGGGTGGCGGCGCTAAGATCGCTCGTTCCGCTGGCACCTCCGTGCAGCTCGTCGCTAAGGAAGGCCGCTTCGCCCAGCTGCGTATGCCCTCCGGCGAGATCCGCAACGTCGAGGCCACCCTGCCGCGCCACCATCGGCGAGGTCGGTAACGCCGAGCAGTCGAACATCAACTGGGGCAAGGCTCGGCCGTATGCGCTGGAAGGGCAAGCGCCCGCACGTCCGTGGTGTCGTTATGAACCCGGTTGATCACCCGCACGGCGGTGGTGAAGGCCGCACGTCCGGTGGTCGTCACCCCGTGTCGCCTTGGGGCAAGCCCGAGGGCCGTACGCGTCGTCCGAAGAAGGCGTCCGATCGTCTGATCGTCCGCCGTCGCAAGACCGGCAAGAACCGCTGAGTAGGAGTCGATTGAAATGCCGCGTAGTTTGAAGAAGGGCCCGTTCGTCGACGACCACCTGCTCAAGAAGGTCGACGCCGCGAACGAATCCGGCTCTAAGAACGTCATCAAGACCTGGTCGCGTCGCTCGGTCATCACCCCGGACTTCCTGGGTCTGACCATCGCCGTCCACGACGGCCGTAAGCATGTGCCCGTTTTTCGTCACCGAGTCGATGGTGGGCCACAAGCTCGGCGAGTTCGCTCCCACGCGTACTTTCCGCAGCCACGACAAGGACGATCGTAAGGGACGTCGGCGCTGAGCTAGCCCCACGGAAGAAGAGGCAGATACATGGAAGCCAAGGCGCAGGCGCGATTCATCCGCGTCACGCCCCAGAAGTCCCGCCGTGTTGTGAACGAGGTTCGCGGCAAGCGTGTTCTGGAGGCCGCCGACATTCTGCGGTTCGCCCCGCAGGCCGTCGCCACCGATGTCCGCAAGGTGCTGCTGAGCGCAGTCGCCAACTCGAAGGTCAAGGCTGAAAACGCCGGCGAGACCTTCAACGAGGCCGATCTGCTCGTGCTCGAGGCATACGTGGACGAGGGCCCGACCATGAAGCGCATCCGTCCCCGTGCTCAGGGACGCGCCGGTCGTATCCTCAAGCGCACCTCCCACATCACCATCGTGGTGGGGACCAAGGAAGACAAGAAGAAGGGAGACCGCTGATATGGGTCAGAAGGTCAACCCCCGCGGGTTCCGTCTGGGAATCACCACTGACCATCGGTCTCGCTGGTTCTCCGACTCCACCACCAAGGGACAGCGCTACGCGGATTACGTGGCCGAAGACGTCGCGATCCGCAAGTTCCTGACCGACAACCTCGAGCGCGCCGGCATTGCCGAGGTGAGCATCGAGCGTACGCGTGACCGCGTTCGCGTCGACCTGCACACCGCTCGTCCGGGCATCGTCATCGGTCGCCGTGGTGCAGAGGCCGACCGCCTGCGCGTTCAGCTCGAGAAGCTGACGGGCAAGCAGGTTCAGCTGAACATCCTTGAGGTGAAGAACCCCGACCTCGAAGCGCAGCTCGTTGCGCAGGGCATTGCGGAGCAGCTCGCTGCTCGCGTGTCCTTCCGTCGTGCGATGCGTAAGGGCATCCAGTCCGCGCAGCGCGCTGGCGCCAAGGGCATTCGTGTCCAGGTGTCCGGCCGTCTGGGTGGCGCTGAAATGTCCCGCTCCGAGTTCTACCGCGAGGGTCGCGTGCCGCTGCACACCCTGCGCGCGAACATCGACTACGGATTCCACGAGGCCCGCACGACCTTCGGTCGTATCGGCGTCAAGGTGTGGATCTACAAGGGCGACATCACCGAGCGCGAGTTCGCTCGCCAGCAGGCCGAGCAGGCCCAGCGTGGCGGCCGTCGCGATGGCCGCCGTGGCCCCCGCCGCGGTGGACGCCCCAACCAGGAGACCGCTGCGCAGCAGGCCCCCCGTGAGGCTTCCGCCTCCGAGGCAGCTGCGCCCACGACCGGATCGGAGGCCTGAGCCCAATGCTCATTCCCCGTCGGACTAAGTACCGCAAGCAGCACCGTCCTCACCGCACTGGCTTCGCCTCCGGTGGCACCGAACTGGCGTTCGGCGACTACGGCATCCAGGCTCTCGAGCCTGCGTACATCACCAACCGTCAGATTGAGGCGGCACGTATCGCCGTGACGCGTCACATCAAGCGTGGCGGTAAGGTCTGGATCAACATCTTCCCGGACCGTCCCCTGACGAAGAAGCCCGCCGAAACCCGAATGGGTTCCGGTAAGGGCGCTCCGGAGTGGTGGGTTGCCCCCGTCAAGCCCGGACGTGTCATGTTCGAGCTGGCAGGCGTCCCGGAGGAGCTCGCTCGCGAGGCCCTCAGCCGTGCCCAGCACAAGCTTCCTATCAAGACCCGTTTCGTGGTCCGAGAGGGTGGTGACATCTGATGGCAGATAAGGGTCTGACCACCGAGCACTCGACGCCATGGACAATGCCCAGCTCACCAAGGAGCTGGAGAAGGCCAAGGCCGAGCTGTTCAACCTGCGTTTCGCGCAGGCCGTTGGCAACCTCGAGGATCACGGTCGCATGAAGACCGTGCGCCGCGACATTGCCCGGATCTACACCATCGCGCGTGAGCGGGAGCTTGGCTACCGCACCGCCCCGAGCACTGAGGAGTGAGCCTGATGGCAGAAACCACCGCTCGTAACGAGCGTAAGGTCCGTCGCGGCTACGTCGTCAGCGACAAGATGGACAAGACCGTTGTCGTCCAGATCGAGGACCGCGTCAAGCACGCCCTCTACGGCAAGGTCATGCGCAAGAACAAGAAGGTCAAGGTTCACGACGAGCACAACGAGTGCGGCGTCGGCGATCTCGTCCTCATCATGGAGACCCGCCCGCTGTCGGCCACCAAGCGCTGGCGCGTTGTGGAGATCCTCGAAAAGGCGAAGTGACCTTCGCTCACAGACCGAAATCCGTTCGGCAAGGCTCGACCGGTACAATCCGGAAGAGAACCGGCACGACGACAGGAGTCAATAGAAAATGATCCAGCAGGAGTCGCGACTGAAGGTCGCCGACAACACAGGGGCCAAGGAGATCCTGACCATCCGTGTTCTCGGTGGCTCGGGTCGGCGCTACGCGGGTATCGGCGACACCATTGTCGCTACCGTGAAGGACGCCATCCCCGGCGGCAACGTCAAGAAGGGCGAAGTCGTCAAGGCAGTGATCGTTCGCACGCGTAAGGAAACCCGCCGCCCCGACGGTTCCTACATTCGTTTCGACGAGAATGCGGCCGTCATCATCAACAACAATGGCGAGCCGCGTGGCACGCGTATCTTCGGCCCCGTGGGCCGCGAGCTGCGCGACAAGAAGTTCATGCGTATCGTCTCCCTCGCTCCGGAGGTGATCTGATCCATGGCAGCCAAGATTCGTAAGAATGACCTCGTCGAGGTCGTTCGCGGACGCACGTCCGACGAGAAGGCGCTGGCCAAGCGCAACGCCCGTCGCGCTGAGGAGGGCCTCGAGCCTTGAAGCCCGGCGATAAGGGCAAGCAGGGCCGCGTCATCCAGGTGTTCCCGGCTGAGGGCAAGGTCCTCGTCGAGGGCATCAACCTGAAGACGCGCCACGTGCGCCAGGGCCAGCAGGGCAGCGCCGGCGGCATCGAGACCATCGAAGCCCCCATCGCCCTGTCGAAGGTCGCTCTGGTCGACCCCGAGACCAAGAAGCGCGTTCGCGTCGGTTTCCGCGAGGATACCGTTGAGCGCGGCGGCCGCACCCGCACCGTCCGAGTCCGCGTGGCTCGTGGCGGCGCGCAGCGCGGCGTTGAGCAGGGCAAGGAGATCTGAGCATGGCCCCGCGTCTGAAGGAAAAGTACGTCTCCGAGATCCGCGAGGCGCTCCGTGCAGAGTTCAAGCACGAGAACGTCATGCAGGTCGGCGGACTGACGAAGATTGTCGTCAACATGGGTGTCGGCGAGGCCGCTCGCGACTCGAAGGCACTCGAGGGCGCGATCCGCGACCTCACCGCGATCACCGGCCAGAAGCCCGTGACCACCCGCGCCAAGAAGTCCATCGCGCAGTTCAAGCTGCGTGAGGGCCAGGCGATTGGTGCGCACGTGACGCTTCGCGGCGACCGCATGTGGGAGTTCCTGGACCGCCTCCTCTCGACGGCGCTTCCCCGTATCCGTGACTTCCGCGGACTGTCCCCCAAGCAGTTCGACGGTCACGGTAACTACACCTTCGGTCTCACGGAGCAGTCGATGTTCCACGAGATCGACCAGGACTCGATCGACCGAGTGCGCGGCATGGACATCACGGTTGTCACCTCGGCCACCACCGACGAAGAGGGTCGCGCCCTTCTCCGTCACCTCGGCTTCCCGTTCAAGGAGGACTGACCCATGGCCAAGACATCCCTGAAGGTCAAGGCTGCCCGCAAGCCGAAGTTCGGCGTGCGTGCCTACACCCGGTGCAACCGTTGCGGTCGTCCGCACTCGGTGTACCGCAAGTTCGGACTGTGCCGCGTGTGCCTGCGCGAGCTCGCCCACCGTGGCGAACTCCCCGGTGTCACCAAGAGCAGCTGGTAAAACGAACGTCGCAGGTCCCGGGTAACCGGAGAAACCGCGACGAGGAAGGGGAATAAACCCCCATGACAATGACAGACCCGATTGCAGACATGCTGACGCGTCTGCGCAACGCGAATCGTGCGCACCACGATGCGGTTTCCATGCCGTACTCGAAGCTCAAGAACGCGATTGCGAACATCCTGGTCGAGGAAGGCTACATTGCCTCGACCACCGTCGAGGATGCCCGCGTGGGCAAGACCCTGACGATCAACCTGAAGTACGGCTCGCACCGTGAGGCTGCGATCCAGGGGCTCAAGCGCGTGTCCAAGCCCGGTCTGCGCGTGTACGCCAAGTCCACCAACTGCCCAAGGTCCGCGGCGGCCTCGGCGTGGCTATCCTGTCCACGTCCTCCGGCCTGCTCACCGACCGTCAGGCAGCCGAGAAGGGTGTGGGTGGGGAAGTCCTCGCCTACATCTGGTGATGAGGAGGCTGAACAATGTCGCGAATTGGTAAGAATCCCATCGCTATCCCCGCCGGCGTCGACGTGACGATCGACGGCCAGAACGTGACCGTGAAGGGCCCCAAGGGCACCCTCTCTCACGTTGTCGCCGAGCCCATCGTCGCGAAGATCGAAGACGGCCAGGTTGTCGTTGAGCGTCCGAACGACGAGCGCACCTCGCGTTCGCTCCACGGACTGTCCCGCACGCTGATCGCCAACATGATTGTTGGCGTGACCGAGGGCTACAAGAAGGATCTCGAAATCACGGGCACCGGTTACCGCGTGGTCGCCAAGGGTAAGGACCTCGAGTTCTCCCTGGGCTTCTCCCACACGATCACCATCACCCCGCCCGAGGGCATCGAGTTCACGATTGCTCCGAAGTCCCAGACGCTGTTCACGGTCTCCGGAATCGACAAGCAGCTCGTCGGCGAGACCGCTGCTCGCATCCGCAAGCTGAAGAAGCCGGAGCCTACAAGGGCAAGGGCATCCACTACGTGGGCGAGACCATCCGTCGCAAGGTCGGAAAGGCTGGTAAGTGATGGCTTACTCGATCAAGGGCAAGGGCAAGTTCGTCGCTCGCAAGCGCCGTCACCTCCGCCTCCGCAAGAAGATCAACGGCACGCCCGAGCGTCCCCGTCTGGTCGTCACCCGTTCGAACCGCCACATGGTGGCTCAGGTCATCGACGATACGGTCGGCCACACCCTGGTGTCGGCCTCCGACATCGAGACCGAGGTTGCTGGTTCCGAGGGCACGAAGACCGACAAGGCTCGCAAGGTTGGCGCGCTGATCGCCGAGCGTGCGAAGGCTGCCGGCATCTCTGCCGTCGTCTTCGACCGTGGTGGTAACAAGTACGCAGGTCGCGTTGCGGCCGTTGCCGAGGCCGCCCGTGAGGGCGGACTCGAGCTGTGAACGAGCCGAAAGAAAGAGAGAGAGATCATCTGATGGCTGCACAGCAGCGAGACAGGAACGGTTCGGGCGCGGGCGAGAACAACGATCGCCGTGAGCGCCGCTCCGGCCGCGGCAACGATCGCGATAACCGCCGGAACAACGAGAACAAGAACGAGTACATCGAGCGCGTCGTGACGATCAACCGCGTCTCCAAGGTTGTGAAGGGTGGACGTCGTTTCTCCTTCACCGCCCTGGTCGTCGTGGGTGACGGCGAAGGCACGGTGGGTGTCGGCTACGGAAAGGCCAAGGAAGTTCCTCAGGCCATTTCCAAGGGCGTTGAGGAGGCGAAGAAGAACTTCTTCCGCGTCCCGATGATCCGCCGCACGATCACGCACGTGGTGCAGGGCCGCGATACCGCCGGTATCGTCCTGCTCCGTCCGGCCGCCCCCGGTACCGGTGTTATCGCCGGTGGCCCGGTGCGCGCCGTCCTGGAGGCCGCGGGCGTCCACGACGTGCTCACCAAGTCGCTGGGCTCGTCCAACGCGATCAACATCGTCCACGCGACGGTTGACGCACTCAAGCAGCTCGAGCAGCCCGAGGCTGTCGCCGCTCGCCGCGGCCTGCCCCTCGAGCGCGTTGCTCCCGCGTCCATGCTGCGCGCTCGCGCAGAGGGCGAGGCCGAGAAGCGCGCGGCTGCCGAGGCCGCCGAGGCCGATAAGGCCGCTGCAGGGGAGGCTAAGTGATGGCGAAGAACATCAAGATCACGCTGGTCAAGTCCTCTGCTCACGCGAAGCAGAACATGAAGGACACGCTGCGCACCCTCGGGCTGCGCAAGATCGGCCAGAGTGTCGTGCGTGAGCAGACGGACGTCGTTCTGGGCGCCGTTCGCACCGTGCGTCACCTGGTGACCGCTGAGGAGGTCGACTGACAATGGCGGACTCCACGAACAAGACGCAGATCGTTAAGCTGCATCACCTGCGTCCTGCCCCCGGAGCCAAGACCGCGAAGACCCGCGTGGGTCGCGGTGAAGGTTCGAAGGGTAAGACCGCTGGCCGTGGCACCAAGGGCACCAAGGCCCGTTACCAGGTTGCTGCCGGCTTCGAAGGTGGCCAGATGCCGATTCACATGCGTCTGCCGAAGCTTCGCGGCTTCAAGAACCCCTTCCGCGTTGAGTACCAGGTCGTGAACGTTGGCAAGCTCGGGGAGCTCTTCCCCGAGGGCGGCAAGGTCACGGTTGAGGATCTCATCGCCAAGCACGCCGTTCGCGACTCCGCGCCCGTCAAGGTGCTCGGTACCGGCGAACTCAGCGTGAAGCTCGAGGTCGAGGTCGACTCCTGGTCGTCCTCTGCCGAGGCTAAGATCACGGCTGCCGGCGGGTCCATCTCGGCTCGCTGACGGTGAACGGGGGTGGTCCTGCGAGGGACCACCCCCGTTACGTGTCGGTCGTATCGCGGGCGACAGGCTGTCAAATGGCCTTTTGCCCGCGAAAACGACTGATCTCCGCATCGGGGATCACGCGCTCCGTGTTTCGTTAAATACACGGCAATGCGCTTTTTTAATGATTGGATATCGCCAACCGCTACCCGTGTCGGGTAAGCTGGATCAGTCTAGGGGCTCTGCCCCGCTTGCCCATCACCCGTAGGAGGAAGCCTTGCTCGGTGCATTCGCCCAGGCGTTCCGTACCCCCGACCTGCGTCGGAAGCTGCTCTTTACCCTGTTCATCATGGCCGCATTCCGGCTGGGGTCATTCATCCCGACGCCCGGCGTGGACTCGCAGGCCGTCCAGCGCTGCATGGCGCAGGAGTCGCAGGCGTCGCTGCTCGACCTCGTCAACCTGTTCTCGGGTGGAGCGCTCCTCCAGCTGTCGATCTTCGCGCTCGGCATCATGCCCTACATCACCGCGTCGATCATCATTCAGCTGCTGAGGGTCGTCATTCCTCGTTTTGATGACCTCCACAAGGAGGGGCAGACCGGCCAGGCCAAGCTCACGCAGTACACGCGTTACCTGACGATCTTCCTGGGCATCCTGCAGGCAACCACGACGATCTCTCTCGCCCGCAGCGGCCAGCTCTTCCAGTCGTGCCAGTACGACATCATCAGGGACCGCTCGGTTCTCACGTTCATCATGATGATTGTCGTCATGATGGCTGGTACCGGCGTCATCATGTGGCTGGGCGAGCTCATCACAGAGCGCGGCATCGGTAACGGTATGTCGCTACTGATCTTCACGTCCATCGCTGCCCGCCTGCCGGAGCAGCTGCTCTCCATTGGCCAGGCCGGCAAGTGGGGCTCGGTCGCCGCAATTGTTGCGCTTCTTCTGCTCGTCGCTATCGCTGTCGTCTACGTGGAGCAGGCGCAGCGCCGCATTCCCGTCCAGTACGCCAAGCGCATGATCGGCCGTCGTCAGTACGGCGGCACGACGACGTACATCCCGCTGAAGATCAACATGTCGGGCGTTATCCCCGTCATCTTCGCGTCCTCGATTCTTGCCCTGCCCCCGATGGCGGCGCAGTTCGGCAAGCCGGATGATCAGTGGGTCCAGTGGATCTCCGCGCACTTCACGCAGGGCAGTACGTTCTACCTGACGATTTACGCCCTCATGACCCTGTTCTTCACCTTCTTCTACACCGCGATTACGTTCAATCCGGACGAGGTTGCGGACAACATGAAGAAGTACGGAGGCTTCATCCCCGGATACCGTGCGGGACGCCCCACGGCTGAGTACCTGCGCTACGTGATCAACCGAATCACCTCTGCCGGTGCCCTCTACCTGGTGATCATTGCCCTCCTGCCGTCTCTGGCGATCATCCCGCTGAAGCTGTCGAGCTCGCAGATGCCCTTCGGTGGCACCACGCTGCTCATCATCATCGGCGTTGGTCTGCAGACGGTGAAGGAAATCAACACGCAGCTGCAGCAGCATCACTACGAAGGATTCCTGAAATGACAGTCGTCATCCTCCTCGGCCCTCCCGGAGCTGGTAAGGGCACCCAGGCCTCGCGCATCGCTGAGCGCCTTGGTATCCCGGCTATTTCGACGGGCGACATCTTCCGTGCCAACATGGCGGAAGGTACGGAGATTGGCAAGCAGGCGCAGGCCTACATGGATCGTGGCGAGTTCGTTCCGGACTCGGTGACGAACGCCATGGTGAAGGCACGCCTCGCAGCCCCCGACGCTGCCGACGGTTTCCTCCTCGACGGCTACCCGCGTTCCGTGGAGCAGGCGCACGTCCTGCGCGACATGCTCCTCGATCTGGGCAAGCCTATCGATGTCGTCCTGGAGATCCAGGTGGATGAGGACGAGGTCGTGGAGCGCATGCTCAAGCGCGCTCAGGAGCAGCACCGCACCGACGACACCGAGCCGGTCATGCGCCACCGCCTGGAGGTTTACCACCAGCAGACGGAGCCCGTCGCCACCTACTACGTCGACCAGGACCTCCTTGAAGTCGTGGACGGCTCCGGTACGGTCGACGAGGTCACGGCTCGCATTTTCGAGATCCTCGACTCGGTGGCAAAGAACTAAGCGATGCCACGCATTGAACTGAAGTCCGCGCAGGAGCTTCGATGGATGCGCGAGGCCGGCCTGGTCGTCGCGTCCATCCACGAGGCCCTGCGCGGTGCCATTCGCCCCGGCATCACGACGCGCGAGCTGGACGAGGTGAGCGCCCAGGCGATCGTCGACGGGGGAGCGACCTCGAACTTCAAGGGCTACTACGGATACCCGGCCACCGTGTGCATCTCGGTGAACGATGTGATCGTTCACGGCATCCCGGGCGACTATGAGCTGGCTCCTGGCGACATCGTGTCCTTCGACTGCGGCGCGTACGTGGAGCGCGGTGGTCGTCAGTGGCACGGGGACGCCGCCTTCAGCGTCATCGTTGGTGAAACCTTCGTGCCGGACGCTGACTTCGCGGCGGGGGAGCGCGCTTCCGGCGCTATCGCCGGAGTGGACGAGGACCTGCTGCGTGAGCGTCGTCAGCTCGACGCAGTGACGCGAGAGTCCCTGTGGGCTGCCCTGGCGGGGCTTGCGACCGGCAAGCGCATTAGCGCGGTCGGCAACGCGGTTGAGACCGTTGTCGCAGAGAATGCTCTTATCAACGGCTGGGAAGCTGGCATCATCGAGGAGTTTGTTGGCCACGGTATCGGGACGAAGATGCACATGCCGCCGGACGTTCTCAACTACAACGTCCGCGGGATTCAGGCTCGCCTGAAGCCTGGCATGGTCCTGGCGGTCGAGCCGATGCTCACCCGCGGGGACATTGCTTCGCAGACGGATGATGACGAGTGGACGGTGCGCACGGTCGACGGCCGCGACGCCGCCCACTGGGAGCACTCGATTGCGATCACCGAGGATGGTGTTTCCGTTCTGACGGCGCGCGACGGGGGAGTGGCCGGACTGGCGCCCTACGGCGTCACCCCGGTGTCACTCGACTGACATCACAGACGCATGCGGGCCCGGTACCTCACGCAGGTATCGGGCCCGATTTGTTCGTCGACGAGGCCGCAGCGGATCAGCGGTGTCCCTGCTGGCTGCGCCACCGGTGTTCCTGCTGGCTGCGCCACCGGTGTTCCTGCTGGCTGCGCCACCGGTGTTCCGGGCGCCGTCGGGCCCGCCCGCCCGCTCGCCGGCCGCGCTGCGAGCTTCGCTCGGCGCGTCGGCTCAAAGCCCGGCCAGGCCCCGCGGCCCCGCCGGCGCCCTCCACACTGGCGGCGCGTGGCGAACCCCGGCCTCGTCGATATAAGACAAACTGTGGCGGCGATTCGATGCGCGACCAGGCCGCGGCCCCGTGCCTTCTGAGTCTTCTTCATCAATTTCGCATGCAATTCCCCTGCGACTATTTCGAACCATGGTTTCGCAGCGTTGGAGTTACAACGTTTTGAGGCTTCGTTGAATCTTCGTCCAATCGAATTGCATGCGACATTTGTGTGGTCGGGCCCGGTAGTCTGCCGAGGGACCATGACCTGCGAGTACCTGCACTCTGCTCAATCAGTCTATACGGCTGCGCCGTCGTGCTTGTGCGTCGTGAGGCGCGTGGTTCCCTCTGTTTGGGACCTATCCGGATGGGTTGCGCGCATCCGGATAGGTTATGCACATCCGGATAGGTTATTAAGCTATCCGGATGTTCGTTTCCTATCCGGATGTTGGTTACCTATCCGGATGTGTGTTGGAGGCAGTGGCCGGTGCGCGCTCGGTTGGCACTCTGCGCTGAGGGGCGCAGTGAAGCGCGGTGTGCCCCGGCCTCGTCGATATAAGACAAACTGTGGCGGCGTTTTGAGGAAATGTGACGCATTAAACGTGAGCGAACCGACAGGGACCCCGACTACCGCCGACGGGCGTGAATGCCGTAGAGTAGTTCCTTGGGCGTATCTGCATCCGGTATTCGTCGGTGCACTATGCCTAGCGGCATCCGCCGCAACCTATCCGAGACATGTAGAGGATAAACGGAGGATATGGCGAAGAAAGACGGCGTCATTGAGATGGAAGGCACGGTCGTTGAGGCCCTGCCTAACGCGATGTTCCGTGTGGAACTGAAGAATGGCCACGTGGTTCTCGGCCACATTGCGGGAAAGATGCGTCAGCACTACATCCGCATCCTGCCCGAGGATCGAGTTGTCGTCGAGCTGAGCCCCTACGACCTCTCCCGAGGCCGTATCGTCTACCGCTACAAGTGACCCGACACAAACTGCCCGACAGGCAGTGGAGGTAACAACCATGAAGGTCAAGCCGAGTGTCAAGAAGATCTGTGACAAGTGCAAGGTGATTCGTCGCCACGGCAACGTCATGGTCATCTGCGACAACCCCAGGCACAAGCAGCGCCAGGGCTGAGACCCGCTGCGACCCGCGGGGCACCAAGCCCCACAGCATCACTCTAAGCACCCACTCGTGGGTGACCCTCGGTTCGGAGGCCGAGGCCGGGCTGCTCGCCCGGACTGAGCGATGACGACCTCCGATGAACAACTGGAGCAACATCACCATGGCACGTATTGCCGGCGTCGACCTCCCCCGCGAGAAGCGGCTCGAGATCGCGCTCACATACATCTACGGAGTCGGCCGCACCCGCGCGGCAGAGACCCTCGCCGCCACCGGCGTCAGCCCGGACACTCGCGTCAAGGACGCGACGGAAGAGGAACTCGTCAAGCTTCGTGACTACATTGAGGCAAACTTCAAGGTTGAGGGTGACCTCCGCCGTGAGGTTCAGGCCGACATTCGTCGCAAGATCGAAATCGGTTCGTACCAGGGCCTTCGCCACCGTCGTGGCCTGCCGGTCCACGGTCAGCGCACCAAGACCAACGCGCGTACCCGCAAGGGCCCCAAGCGCACCGTTGCAGGCAAGAAGAAGGCCAAGTAAGGCCTAGGAGAGCGCATCCCCTCGGGGTAGCTTTCCGCGACAAGAAGGAACTGAACCAGAAATGGCAGCAGCAAAGACCTCGCGCTCGGGCGGTGCCCGCAAGCCGCGTCGCAAGATTTCGAAGAACGTCACCAACGGCCACGCCTACATCAAGTCGACGTTCAACAACACCATCGTTTCCCTCACGGACCCCACGGGCGCGGTTGTCGCCTGGGCGTCCTCCGGCCAGGTTGGCTTCAAGGGCTCGCGTAAGTCCACCCCCTTCGCCGCGCAGCTCGCGGCCGAGGCTGCGGCTCGTCGCGCCCAGGAGCACGGCATGAAGAAGGTTGACGTTTTCGTGAAGGGTCCCGGCTCCGGCCGTGAGACCGCGATCCGTTCCCTCCAGGCCGCCGGCCTCGAGATCGGTTCGATCCAGGACGTCACGCCTCAGGCCTTCAACGGCACCCGCCCGCCGAAGCGCCGCCGCGGCTGACTTGTGGACGGGAGGGCATTGCCCTCCCCACGTCTGAACCTTCGGGTTCTTACTCCCTTAGCCTGCTTCAGCAGGTTCCCATATCCGGTGTCATATAGCGGGCACCGGCCAGAAAGGAATAGACGTGCTCATTGCAGAGCGACCCATCCTGACCGAAGAAAAGGTCAGCGACCTGCGCTCCCGTTTCACCCTGGAGCCCCTCGAGCCCGGGTTTGGCTACACGCTCGGTAACTCCCTGCGTCGTACCCTCCTGTCCTCGATCCCGGGTGCAGCGGTGACGTCCATCCGTATTGATGGCGTCCCCCACGAGTTCCGCACGATCGAAGGTGTGAAGGAAGATGTCGCTGAGATCATCCTGAACATCAAGCAGATCGTCCTGTCCAGCGAGAACGACGAGCCTGTCGTCATGTACCTGCGGAAGGCTGGCCCCGGCGAGGTTCTCGCCGGCGACATCACGCCTCCCGCCGGCGTGGAGATCCACAACCCCGATCTGCACCTTGCCACCCTCAACGAGAAGGGCAAGCTGGAGATCGAGCTGACCGTCGAGCGTGGCCGCGGCTACGTGTCGGCCGCTCAGAACAAGGATCCGCAGGCCGAGATCTCTCGCATTCCGATTGATTCGATCTACTCGCCCGTCGTCAAGGTGACCTACAAGGTCGAGGCGACGCGTGTTGAGCAGCGCACCGACTTTGATCGCCTCGTCATCGACGTGGAGACCAAGCCGGCGATCACCCCGCGCGATGCCCTGGCCTCGGCCGGCAAGACGCTGGTGGAGCTGTTCGGCCTCATGCGTGAACTGAACGAGGAAGCGGAAGGCATCGAGGTGGGTCCGTCCACCACCGACGCCACCCTCGCAGCCGATCTGGCTCTCCCGATCGAGAACCTGAACCTGCAGTCGCGTTCCTACAACGCGCTGCGTCGCCGCGGCATCCTGACCGTCGGCGAGCTGGTTGCTCACTCGGAGGCCGACCTGCTCGACATCCGCAACTTCGGCACCAAGTCGATCGAAGAGATCAAGGAGTCCCTGGCGGCCCTTGGTATGACGCTGAAGGACTCGGTCATGCCGAGCTTCGGCGACTCGGAGTCCGCCGCGATCTTTTCGGACGACCAGTCCATCTGACCCCGTGCGTCCGATGGACGCATTGAATCCGTAGGAGAAACTCATGCCCACCCCCAAGAAGGGTGCTCGTCTGGGCGGTAGCCCGGCACACCAGAAGCTGATCCTGTCGAACCTGGCAGCTCAGCTCATCGAACACCGTGCGATCACGACGACCGAGGCCAAGGCCAAGACCCTGCGCCCCTACGTCGAGAAGCTCATCACCAAGGCCAAGCGTGGCGACCAGCACGCCCGCCGCACGGTCATGAAGAAGATCCCCAACAAGGGCATCGTCGCGATCCTCTTCGAGGAGCTCGTCCCCGCGATGGATTCCGAGCGCGCCGGCGGCTACACCCGCCTCATCCGCGTCGGCAACCGCAAGGGCGACAACGCTCCCCTGATGCGCATTGAGCTCGTCATGGAGAAGGTCGAGAAGAAGGCCGTCGTGAAGGCTGCTGAGAAGACCGCCGCCAAGGCCGTCGCCGAAGAGGCCGAGAAGGCCGCCGAGGCTGCCGCCGAGCGCGCCGAAGAGGCTCGCGAGGAAGGCGATCTCGTCATGGCCAACGAGGCCGAGGAAGTTGCCGCCGAGGCCGGCAAGGCTGCTGACGCCGCCGAGCAGGTCGCCGACGAGAAGTGACCGTGAGTCACTGATCAACTCGAGCATTGGGCCGGACATTCCGTCAGGAGTGTCCGGCCCTTGCCGTATCCGGTAGCCTGAAGCCATGACTCGTGAGATGACGTTGGCGATTGACTGCGGCGGCGGTGGTATCAAGGGCTCCGTCGTGGATGAGCGCGGCACCATGATGGCCCCGCCTCGCAGGGTTCCGACCCCGTATCCCCTACCTCCCGAGCTTCTCGTGGAAACCGTTATCGGCCTCGCGCGCGAGCTTCCCACGGCGACGCGAGTGACGATGGGTATGCCGGGCATGATCCGCCACGGCGTCGTCATCGCAACCCCTCACTACATCACGCGCGACGGACCGCGTTCGCGCGTGCTACCCGAGCTCGTGGAGCGGTGGGATCACTTCGATATGGGTCGGGCGATCGAGGACGCCCTCGGCCTGCCCACCAAGGTCTTGAACGACGCAGAGGTTGCCGGCGCTGGGGCCATTACGGGACGCGGCCTCGAAATGATCATCACTCTGGGCACAGGCCTGGGTAACGCGGTGTTTGACGGTGGGCAGCTCGCGCCCCACGTCGAAGTGTCGCAGGGGCCCGTTCGGTGGGGTCTGACTACGACGACTACATCGGCGAGCATGAGCGCCTGCGCCTGGGCGATGTGCACTGGTCCCGCCGTGTTCGTCGTGTGGTGGACGGCCTACGGCCCATGTACATGTGGGATCGCCTCTACTTGGGCGGCGGTAACTCCAAGCGCATCACTGCCTCGAACCTGCGGCTCATGGGCGATGACGTCATCGTCGTGCCCAACGATGCGGGCATTATCGGCGGCGTTCGGGCGTGGGAGCTGTGAGCGTGCGGCGCTTGCGCCTCGACCTGGGCTACGACGGCACCGATTTTCGAGGTTGGGCCGCCCAGCCCGGACTGCGCACCGTCCAGGGTGAGATTGAAGCGGCGCTGGCCATGGGCTCGCGCGAAGAGATCGTGACGACGGTCGCCGGTCGCACCGACGCGGGGGTTCATGCGCGTCACCAGGTCTGCCACGCGGATATCTCCGACGCAGCCTGGGCGCGACTGTCGCCCAGGGGAGGGGAGGCCGACGACGAGGCCGTGGCCTCGTCGATTGTCCGCCGACTGAACAAGATTCTCTCCGGACGCTACGGCGAGCGCGCTCGTGGGCGCGACCTGGCTGCTGCGCGCGGGACCTGCGACGTGCGCATCTACTCGGCCGCCGTCGTCGACCCCAGTTTCGATGCGCGCTTTTCCGCCCTTGGGCGCGCTTATGCCTATCGGGTGTCCGATCGTCCCGAGCCTATCGGGCGCTGGGACCGCCTGTGGGTCGAGGACCCCCTCGACGAGGCTGGCATGAACGAGGCCGGGGCCGCCCTGCTCGGTGAACACGACTTCCTCGGGTTCTGTCGGCCGCGCGAGGGAGCCACGACGATCCGGACGCTGCGGACGTTGCACGCGGAGCGTGACTCCGAGGGAACCCTTGTCTTCCGAGTCGAGGCGGATGCGTTCTGCCACTCGATGGTCCGTTCCCTGGTGGGGGCACTGCTCCTCGTGGGCTCGGGCGCACGCGACGTCGACTACCCTGCGCAGATCCTGCGGGCCCGGTCCCGCTCCGAGGCCGCACCGATCGCCCCCGCGCATGGACTCACCCTCGAAGGTGTCGAGTATCCCGATCCTTCGCAGTGGGGCGCGAGGGCCGAGCAGGCTCGGGCCAGGCGCGACACGTGCTGTGGCGACGACGGCTGAGGAATGTGACACAGTATTCGCCGCGCTTTGACCGCCGGGCTGCGCACAGATAATATGGCTAGTGCTGTGCGTCAGCAGAGTACCTAGTGTCTCCCACTCGCTAGGAGCGCTCGCCGACGCCTCGCGCGAACCGTTTCATCGCGGATGCCCCCGGAAAAACCGGCGCGGCGTCCCATGACCAACAAGAATTGAAGGTTACGCCCGTGCGCACCTATTCACCCAAGCCTGGGGACGCGGACAAGAAGTGGTACGTCATTGACGCCACCGACGTCGTCCTCGGTCGCCTGGCAGCCCAGACCGCTGCCCTCCTCCGTGGGAAGCACAAGCCGACGTTCGCCCCTCACATGGACATGGGCGACTACGTCATCATCATCAACGCGGACAAGGTCGCTCTGACCGGCAAGAAGCTCGACCAGAAGATGGCCTACCGTCACTCCGGTCGTCCCGGCGGCCTGACCGCGACCGCTTACCGTGACCTCCTCGCCGCGACGCCTGAGCGCGCCGTCGAGAAGGCCGTTAAGGGCATGCTTCCTCACAACTCCCTCGGCCGCGCGCAGTTCAAGAAGCTGCACGTTTACGCTGGCCCGGAGCACCCCCACGCCGGCCAGTCGCCGGTTCCCTACGAACTGACCCAGGTGGCTCAGTGACCTTCGGTCGCTGAACGCCTTTGACCCTGAGGAGAACCGTGGCTGAGACCATCGTTTCCGCTGAGCTGGACGAGGAAGTCGTCCCCAGCTCCTACACGTCCGAGACCGAGTCGGCTCCCGCCGGCGCCGGTCAGTCCATCACCGCGCCCGGCGCGGGCCTGGGCCGCCGCAAGGAGGCCGTCGCCCGCGTTCGCCTGGTCCCCGGCTCCGGCAAGTGGACCATCAACGGTCGCACCCTTGAGGACTACTTCCCCAACAAGCTGCACCAGCAGCTGGTGAAGTCCCCCTTCGTGCTGCTCGACATTGACGGCCGCTTCGACGTCATCGCCCGCATCAACGGCGGCGGCGTCTCCGGCCAGGCCGGCGCCCTGCGCCTCGGCGTGTCGCGCGCCCTCAACGAGATCGACCGCGACGCGAACCGTCCGGCCCTCAAGAAGGCTGGCTTCCTGACCCGCGATGCCCGCGCCACCGAGCGTAAGAAGGCAGGCCTCAAGAAGGCCCGCAAGGCTTCGCAGTTCTCGAAGCGCTGATTTCACTCAGCACATTTTCTGTTGGCCGCGCCCCGCACCTGCGGGGCGCGGCCTTCGTTTACTATCAGCGCGTGCCGGGATGCGGGGTTATAGGACACTACGTGTTGCTGTGGCCCCACGGGTGTTGCGGGCGTCGGAGGCCCCGGCTGCTGTGTGTGCCGGTGGGCGGCGGCCCGCCCGCGAGCCGTCGGCGCCGCGAGCTTCGCTCGGCGCGTCGTCTCGAAGCCCGGCCAGGCCCCGCCACCGCCCACCGGCACCGCGGCAGGTCCCTCCGGCGCCCTCCGTGCCGGTGGCGGTGGGGGTTTTGCAGCACTAGGAGCTGGCTGTCGGCGTGTCGCCGGCGTGTCGTGGTTCTAATGACGCCATTTCCCCCTTTTGGTGGTGGTGAGGTCACGGTTTGAGGTGGTGTGGTGCCCAAAGTGCAGACCACCTCGGCGAAAAACGGTGAAAACCGGGTGTTGTGAGCGAGGTGGTCTGCGTTTTGAGCGCAGTGGTGTCTGTCGTGGTGGCCATGCTGGCAGCCGGGCCCGTCTACTGGCACCCCTAACCCGCTCATGCGCAGCTAAACCCACCTAGTGGAAGCTGGGCACCGCCGCCAACACTCCACTAGGTGGGTTAACGTGCGCATAGGTGGGCCCAGGTATCCACCCGCCGGGCGCAGGCCACCACCTACCGGGTGAACGTGCGAGTGAAAGGGCCCACATGCGCAGGATGCCTTCACAGAAACAGAAGTGGGCCTGACGGCTCGCAGGCGTCCCGACGCTCCCCATGGCTCCTCGGAGACGACGGAGGCGGGACCCCGAAGGATCCCGACCCTCGTTGCGTGCGGCGGCCTCGCCGTCGGCACCGAAAAGTCACGCTACCAGCAACACGTAGAGTCCTATAGCCCGCGATGTGAGCGTCTCCGCTGTCCGCGCCCCGGCCTCGTGCCAAGGAGAAGGCGCGGGCGCGGTAGGCTTAGTGCAGTCGTATGACCCACTGAACGGAGAGACTATGCCCAGGATGTTCGGCACGGATGGCGTGCGAGGATTGGCGAACGTTGACATCACCGCGGACCTCGCGCTGCAGCTCGGCGAGGCGGCAGCCCGCCAGTTCGGCGGCTCTCTGCGTGCGGACGGCTCCAAGCCCCGCGCGATCATCGGCCGAGACACCCGTATTTCGGGCGAGTTCCTCGACCACGCTCTCGCGGCGGGCCTGGCGAGCGCCGGCATGGACGTGACTCGTATCGGCGTTGTTACGACGCCCACGGTCGCGCACCTGACGGCCACGGAGGACACCGTGGACCTGGGCGTCATGATCTCTGCGTCGCATAACCCCATGCCCGACAATGGCATCAAGTTCTTTGCGCACGGCGGCTACAAGCTGGCCGACTCCGTGGAGGACCAGATCGAGGCGCTCGTGAACACCGAGTGGGACCGTCCCACCGGTGACGCCGTCGGTGAGATCAACGCCGACCACGCGTGGGCCAAGGACTCCTACATTGCGCACCTCGTCGAGGCGATCGGCACCGATCTGCGCGGCATGAAGATCGCGATTGACTGCGCGAACGGCGCGGCTTCCGAGCTGGGTCCGGCCGTGTTCCGTGAGCTCGGCGCGGACATCACCGTCATCAACGCGTCCCCCGACGGCCGCAACATCAACCTGAACGCGGGTTCCACGCACCCCGAGTCCCTGCAAGCCGCCGTCGTTGACGCTGGCTGTGACTTCGGCGTCGCTTACGACGGAGACGCGGATCGCTGCCTCGCCGTCGACCACGAGGGCAACCTCATCGATGGTGACAAGATCATGGGTTCTCTGGCCGTGAACGCGCAGCAGCGCGGGGCGCTTGCCAAGGACACCCTCGTCGTGACCGTCATGAGCAACCTGGGCCTGCTGATCGCCATGCGCGAGGCCGGCATCAAGACCGTGCAGACCGGCGTGGGCGACCGCTATGTGCTTGAGGAGATGCTGGCGTCTGGCTACTCGCTTGGCGGCGAGCAGTCCGGCCACATCATCGCCCGCGACCATGCGACCACCGGCGACGGCATCCTGTCCTCGCTGCTCATCTCCCGCATGGTGAAGGAGTCTGGCCGTTCGCTGGCCGACCTCACGTCCTTCATTACGCGTCTGCCGCAGACCCTCATCAACGTGGGTGGCGTGGACCGCGCAGCCGCGTCGACGAACGAGGCCGTCACCGAGGCCGTGGCGGCCGCCGAGGCGCGTCTCGGCGATACGGGCCGCGTGCTCCTGCGTCCTTCGGGCACGGAGCCGCTCGTGCGCGTGATGGTCGAGGCCGCCACGCAGGAAGAGGCCGACTCGGTCGCCGCTTCGCTGGCGGACGTCGTCAAGGAGAACCTGGCGCTGTGAGCGTCTGAGAAAGCGTATACGCGTGAGGGCGGGCACCGGCTGGTGCCCGCCCTCACACGTATATAGATGAGTTAATCGCAGGGTGCCACGTCACTTTGCTGCGAATATATGGGAAATAGGAGTATGTTCGTTCTAGTGATTCGTACGACAATTTCCTTGTAGAAGGGCACTTATCATGGCACTCCCATTCATCCTTGGCGCGTACGCGTCGCATCCGGCACCGGAGCTGGAAGCTGACTACTACCGACTCCTCGCAGATCAGCAGTGGGTGAGCGGCGTTGAGATCCCCTACCCGGGGCAGCTCGCCACCCAGGGCGACGTGCTCGCCAGCCACCTGGCTGCCCACTGGGACTTCAATACGATCACCGCGATTCCCGGCACCATGCAGAACGTGTGGAAGAACGAGAACTTCGGCCTGGCCTCGCCCGACGAGGCTGGACGCGCCGCCGCTCTCGACTTCACCCGCGCGCTGCGCGATGACCTCGCCGCCCTGTGTGAGCGAACGGGCCGCCAGCTGGTCGCCCGCGTGCAGCTGCACTCGGCTCCCACGCGCCTGGCGCAGGTGGACGCCTTCAAGCGTTCGCTCGCCGAGGTGGCAGCCTGGGACTGGTGCGGGGCCACGCTCGTCATCGAGCACTGCGACAAGTACATCCCCGAGCAGAACCCCGAAAAGGGTTTCCTCTCCCTCGAATCCGAGATCGATATCGTCTCCGAGGCTGGCATCGGCATCCACCTCAACTGGGGCCGCTCCGCCGTGGAGGGCCGCAGCGCGGACACCGCCTACGAGCACGTGCTTGAGGCTGGCAAGCGCGGTGTCCTGGATGGCATTATCTTCTCGGGCGCAGGCCCGGAGGAAACCCAGTACGGCTACTCCTGGATCGACGGACACCTGCCCGCGCAGGCCGACGAGCCGACCTCGCTCATGGACGAGGCCGAGATCGCTCGCTGTGCACAGGCCGCCGTCGAGGGCGGAGCCAAGTACCTCGGCGCGAAGGTTTGCGTCCCCAAGGATGCGTCCCTCGAGCAGCGCCTGGCCATGCTGACCAACATCTACCGGGCCTGCGGCCTCGGCGAGTAACGGCGTCGTCGCCGGGCGTCGCTCCCGCATTTTGTGAGCGTGCGGGAGGCGCTCGGCGCGAGGCGCGCACAAGCGGGGAGGGGCGGATGCCAGTTGGCATCCGCCCCTCCCCGCTGCGTTGTCTTAGCGCGTCTCTCGTGGCCGGTACATGCCTAGCGCGAGAAGAAACGCTTCCCGAAAGCGTGGGAAAAATACAGATACTGCTCGGCGCTTGAGAAGAAAGTGGCCTTGTCGATACGCCGATTGGTGAGCAGTTCCTGGACCGCAGGATTCTGGGCGCGGGTGATGGTCTCGTACGTCCCCTCCGGCGAGTAGTAGAAAATATCGCGGCTGAGTGCGTGTGAGGGATTGTCCTCGCCTGCGGCAATGATGGGGAATCGGATGAAATCGACGATGGACAGGAGCTGCTGGGAAATGTTCGCGGGGTTCACGGGGGCGACGTACAGCAGATGCTTCGCCGGGATCATGAAGAACAGGCCGTGGGGTGCGTGGATCTCGAAGCGCGACATGAGTGCTGGCATGTTCGCGGCCTTGGCTGAGACGAATGCGGATTGCGTGGAGAAGCAGGTGACGGGCCCGCACTGCTCCTGATAGTCGATTGGTACGTTGTCGGTGTTCTTCTGCCCGTAGTAGAACAGCTCGTCAACGCTGAGGGAAATGTGTGCCAGCTCATCGTCGCTGAGTCGAGACATGGTGGTCGCGTGCGCGACCCTGAGCGTGAGTGCGAGCCCGCCGGGGTAGGGGCGCGCGTAGGAATAGCGAGGGTCTGTTGCAGGGTTCCCGATGCTGAACTCGGTGCGGACCCGTTGGCGCAGCTCGTCGGGATCGTACATCTCGTTCTCGCTCATGCGTGTGCGATCCATGAGGTAGGAGACCCACAGTTCCACCGTGTTGCGGTGCGTCGCTGGGTCCGAATTGAGGAGGTCGATGACCAGGTCCTGAATATCGCACTCCACAGAATCGTTGAGGAACAGGAGCATATGCTTGTTGGTTTCGTTGATGCCGAACATAGCGGATATGCCGGCCTCGTCGAGCCTGCGCTGGAGATACGGCAGGTCGTGTTCGAAGATGTCATGAGAGGTCATGGGCCTACTCTCCTGAATGCGGCGATAGACGTCGGGTATGGACGAGTTCTGGGTGGGCGCAGGCTGAAAGGGATTAGCTGCGTCTGGCTACCGAAGAACGCCACACCGGGCGCGTCGGGATCGTTGCGATCGGGGTGCCGTCCGTGGCCTCCTCGTCGATGGATGCCTGCGGGTGAATGTCGGTCATGGGGGAGCGGCCTTCGATCACGTTGATGATCGAGGAGACAGCGGCCTCGGTCATGTCCTTGAGAGGCCACTCGACAGTTGTGAGGCCGAGCGCAGAGGCGCTGCGGTGGTCCTGGTTGCCAAATCCAAGAATCGACAGGTCGCCGGGCACGGACAGATCCAGATCTGCGGCGGCCTGGAAGACGCCGGGGGCCTGCGAGTCGTCGGCCAGGGCGATCAGCGAGATCGACGGGTCCTCGTCGAGGAGGCGCAGCGTGGCCTGGTAGGCAGTGGTGGGCTCCCAATCGGGCAGCGAGTAGAGGGTGAACTTCGTGCCGAACGTGCTCGCGATTGGGTTCTGGCGCGCGTGATTCGTGTTTGGTCCCGCCAAGAAGACGGCACGCCCCTGACCCGTGCCGGTCGCCGGGTCCACGAGCGCGCAGTCAGTGAGAACGTTGCTCACGCCGGCACCCTCGTCGATGCGAATGAGGGAGGACTCTGATCCGGTCGGGTTGGCCTCGATCATCGACATGGCGACGACGGGGATGCCGAGGTTGGCGAGCAGCCGTGAGGTGAAGGCCTCGGCCGACGTGGTCTCGCGGATGATGCCCGCCAGCTGGGTGTCCCCCAGGACTCCGCGGATGACCTCCGCGTCCGAAGCGCCGTCGCCGGACTGGAAGAGGGGGAGGAGCAGGTAGCCGTGGCGCTGGATATCGATCATCGCGGTCGTGAGGACCGTGTGGACGACGGGCACGAAGGGGTCGTCCGGGAGCTCGGCCATGAGGAGAGCGATGAGGTGGGACTTGCCACGCCGCAGTGAGCGGGCGGCCGCGTTGGGAATGTAGTTGAGTTCGCGTGCGGCTTGCTTGACGCGATCGATGGTGGCGGGCGCGATCTTCACGTCGCGGCCTCGTCCGTTGAGGACGAGCGAGACGGTCGACGGTGCGACGCCTGCCGCGCGGGCGACGTCGGCCCGGGTTGCGCGCTCCATGCTGTGGCTCCCAATCCTCGGTTGCGTTTCGTTGAAACACAACAACTATAACGTGTTAGTCTTATCTCTGACGATCGGAGTTTCGACGACGACATCCGAAAGGCACATAGACGTGATATCGATACTACCTTCCTATGCTCCCGGCGCGGGCGCGCTTCTGTCTCCGCGCGCGCACCTCGCTGACGACTGCGGGGTGCTCAGCCTCGATGGTATGTGGAGCTTCGCCTATCACAACACCGACCCCGCCCCCTTCGTCAACGTCGAGCAGCCCTGGGATGAACCCGCTCCCGCCGATGACGCGTCCGAGATCGACGTGCCCAGCCACTGGGTCCTGCGCGGCGAGGGTGCATGGGGTCACCCCGCCTACACCAACGTCGACTTCCCCTTCCCGGTCGACCCTCCCTTCCCGCCCGACGACAACCCCGTCGGCGACTACCGTCGCACCTTCGAGCTCCCCGCCGACTGGCAGGGTGGCCACATTCGCTTGCGTTTTGACGGCGTTGAAAGCCAGGCCACTGTGTGGGTGAACGGTACGTGGGTCGGCATGGCACGCGGCTCGCGCCTCGCCCACGAGTTTGACGTGACCGAGGTCGTGCGCCCCGGCGTCAATGCGATCACCGTGCGCGTGCACCAGTTCAGCCCCGGCTCCTATCTCGAAGATCAGGACCAGTGGTGGCTGCCCGGCATCTTCCGATCGGTGAGCCTGCGTCGCCTCGTTCCCGGCGCCGTCGAAGACCTGTGGATCGACACCGACTACGAGGCCGGGGTGGGTTATGTGACCATCGAAGCCCGGGTGCTCGGTGCCCAGGAGGCGCATCTCTCCCGGGCATCTCAGCATCGACGGCCTCTGGTCTTTCGCCTGCTCTCTCGAACGTGGCGATGACGGTCGCTACCGCAGCGGCCGTATCGAAGTGGGCAGCGTGCGCCCGTGGAGCGCACAGGACCCTGCCCTCTACGAGGCGCGCGTTAGCATCCAGGGCTTGGAAGGCCTCGACGCGGAGGAGCGGGCCCTGCGCATCGGCTTCCGTCGCGTGTCCATCGAAGGCGGTGTCCTCATGGCCAACGGCGAGCCCCTGACCCTCAACGGCGTCAACCGCCACGAGGTGCGTGCCGACGAGGGGCGAGTCTTCGATGAACAGTGGGTGCGCGAGGACCTGACCCTCATGAAGTCCATGGGTGTCAACGCGATTCGTACCTCCCACTATCCTCCGCATCCCGGCGTGCTCGACCTGGCTGACGAGATCGGCCTATGGGTCATGCTCGAGGGAGATATCGAGACCCACGGATTCGAGGGGACGGGGGACTGGATTGACAACCCCTCCGACGACCCGCGTTGGGTTGATGCCTACATGGATCGCACCGTGCGCGCCTTCGAGCGCGACAAGAACCACCCCTCGATCATGAGTTGGAGCCTGGGGAACGAGTCGGGCACGGGCGCGAACCTCGTTGCCTGTGCGCGCTGGATCCACGAGCGCACCAATCAGCGGTCGATCGTCCACTACGAGGGCGACCATGGCCTCGAATATACGGACATCTACTCGCGCATGTACCCGACCCTCGAGGAGGTCGCAGCCGTCCTCGATGACAGCGACCTTCATGCCGAGGTTGCGGTGCCTACGCACGTGGCCGCAAGGGTCGATAATGCGGCGCGCGAACGCATCCGCCGCGCCCCCTACATCATGTGTGAATACCTGCACGCGATGGGAACAGGCCCCGGAAACGCCTCCGGCTACGCCGCACAGATGGCCCATCCTCGCCACGCTGGCGGATTCGTGTGGGAATGGCGCGATCATGCCTGTGGCGCACCCTCCCGGACGGGCGCCGTGCCCTGTCCTACGGCGGCGACTTCGGAGAAGAGGTGCACGATGGCAACTTCGTGTGCGACGGCCTCATTGACGCGCTGTCTCGTCCCTACGCCGGCACCTGGGCGTGGGTCGCCGCCATGGCCCCCGATGCGCCAGCCCTTGCTCAGGCTCTGGAACGCGTGGGCAGTGGACGCGACGATGCCCGCCTGCGGTCCCTCACCTCGGCCCCCGTCGAACCCGTGCGTCCCATCGACGAGGCCGACCGTCCCTACGTGCTCGACTCGCGCGGGCGCCTGGTGCGGGTCGGTGACCTGCCCGTGTCCGTCGAGCTGAGCGTCTTCCGTGCGCCCACCGACAATGACCGCGGCCGAGGCCCCATCGACTACTGGGGAATCGGCGAGGAGAATACCGGGCCCCTGGGTGTCGGGCGCGGCGAGCATGGCACGTCGCATGCGATGCGCTGGGAGCAGGCGCGCCTGCACCTGCTGCGTCGACGCCTCGTATCTATCGAGGGGGACGAGCAGTGCCAGCGCGTCGTCGAGCGCTGGTCGCCGCCCGCCGCGCAATTCGGCGCGACACTCACGTGGGAGTACCGCCCGGTACGCGTGGGTGACATCTGCGCACTCTCAGTCTCTGCTCGCGTTGCGCCCTACGGAGCCTGGCCCGAGCGAGTTCCGCGCCTGGGTGTGCGCATCGAACTGGGGGGCTCCTCCTGGGAGGCTTCCTGGTTGGGCGACACGCTCATTGGCTACTCCGATATGCGGGTGCCCGGCGCTCGCGGGTGTGGGCATGCCGAGGTCTCGCAGCTGTGGGACGTGTGCGTGCGTCCCCAGGAGGGTGGCCAGCGACTCGACCTGGAGGCCCTCTCCCTGCGTGGCGAGGCTGGGGAGTTCCTCATCCTTCCCACCTCGCCACTGGGGTGGAGCGTGTCGCCGTGGAGTGAACGCGAGCTGGCCGGGGCCTCGCACTGGGAGGATCTGCCTGACAGTGAGCGTCTGTTCCTGTGGCTTGACGCCTTCCAGGACGGTATCGGAACCCGTTCGTGTGGGCCTGACTCTCGTCCCGAGTTCGCTGGCATGATGCGCGATACGGACATGACATTCGTAATTGCCCAGGTTGGGGGTGATTAAGCCCCAAACTGTTATGTTGCGGCTTGATAACGATGCGCAAAGTTGCTGGCAAATGATGCGAGCTGCGCAACAGGTCGCTATGATTCAGGTATCAACTAACACGAGATAGTTAGTGACTCGATCCCATCGATCGACCAACAAAAACGGACCAACGGAGGTTTCGCATGTTGAAGAAGAAGATGGCCGCGGGCGTCGTAGCCCTCGCCATGTTTAGCACCCTTGGCCTGGCTGCCTGCAACGATGGCGGCTCGGGCTCCACCAGCTCCAGTGGCGGTTCGGCCGCTACCGGTTCCATCCCTGAGCCCGATGTCGCGTGCGACATCCCCGCGGGCAACCTCGACGACTCGAAGATCGACACCTCGAAGGTCGAAGGCGAGATCACGTTCCAGACCCAGGGCCTGCAGAACGACTTCGGTGACTTCTTCAAGGCCAAGATCAAGGAATTCGAGGACGCCAACCCCGGCGTTAAGATCAACTGGACCGACCAGGGTGGCGGCGCCGAGTTCGACCAGACCGTGACCGCTCAGGCCTCGAACTGCAAGATGGCGGACGTCATCAACGTTCCCTCCTCCACCATCCTCGCCCTGTCCAAGTCCAACCTCCTCATGGACTACGACGTCAAGGCCCCCGGCATTGGTGACAAGTTCGTGAAGTCCATTTGGGACTCCACGGCCCTGGGCGCCAACGACCACCACACGGCTCTGCCCTGGTACTTCGGCCCCTACATCACCACCTACAACAAGGAGGTCTTCAAGCGCGCTGGTCTCGACGAGAACATGCCGCCCAAGACCATGGATGAGCTGTTCGAGGCCGCCGCCAAGGTCGGCGCCGACGGGCAGGGTGACTACGGCATCTACGGCTCGCCCGAGTGGTACATGATCGCTCAGCTGCACGGCATGGGCGTCAACCTACTCAACGCCGACAAGACCGCCTTCGACTTCGCCGACAACGAGGCCGCGGTCAACTACGTCACCAAGCTCTCCGAGCTCTACGCCTCCGGTGCTATCCCGAAGGACTCCCTGACCGGCGAGCCCGACCCGGGCAAGGCCTACACCGATGGCAACCTCGCCTTCGGCACGCCCAACGCCTCGTTCCTGAAGTCCGTCAAGAAGAACAACGAGACGGTCTACCAGAACACCGGCGTCGGCCCGTTCCCGACCAACCCGGGCATCAAGCCCGTCTTTGAGGGTCAGTACATCGGCGTCTCCGTCACCACGCAGAACGCCCCGCTGGCCATGAAGTTCGCCGAGTGGATCACCAACGCTGAGAACGAGTACGCCTGGACGCACGACGGCGGCGCCATCATCTTCCCGGCTGCCACCGACGCCCTCGACAAGCTCGTTGCCAACCCGCCGGAGATCGCCGACGACCCGGTCTTCAAGGCCGCCTACGAGGAGGCCGCTAAGGCTGCCAAGGATGCCGAGGCCTACACCGACGTCTTCTACGCGACTGGCGCCGTGAAGGACGCCCTCATCGAGAACGTCAACAAGGCCATCCGCGGTGAGGTCGATCCCAAGACCGCCCTCAAGACCGCTCAGGATCAGATGAACGAGAAGCTCAAGGCTCTCGGAGACTGATTGACCGCTCGGGGGCCGAGGCCTGGCCTCGGCCCCCGACGCATTCCACGCCCAGCGTCGGGCCGTCGGCTCACGACCCCGCGCATCCCTGAAAAAGGACTTTGGTATGCCGATACGTAAGAGTGCACAGACGCGCTCCCTCAATGGCGCCGCCCGATTCCGCCCGGGCTGGGTTCCCTGGCTGTGGGTGACCCTCCCGGTCCTCGCGGTCATCTCCTTCTACATCTACCCCTTCATCACGACCGTCTACGTGTCGTTCACGAAGACCAAGCCGATGGGACGCATCGGTCGCTTCGTTGGTATCGACAACTTCACCGCGGTACTGTCAGATCCCGAGTTCTGGCAGTCGCTGACCAACTCTCTCATCTACGCGGTCTGCGTGGTCCCGCTGATGGTGCTTCTGCCCCTGCTGCTGGCTCTCCTCGTCAAGTCGCACGTGCCCGGCATCGGCTTCTTCCGTGCCCTCTACTACCTGCCGGCCATCTCCTCTCTGGTCGTCATCTCCCTGGCGTGGCGTTACCTCCTGGACCAGCGCGGACCCATCAACAACATGCTGGCGTCGTGGGGCCTCGACCCGATTCCATTCCTGTCGAATCAGTGGTTGATCCTCTTCTGCGCCATGATCATCACCCTGTGGCAGGGCCTGCCCTACTACATGATCCTGTATTTGTCGGCCCTCGCGAACGTCGACAAGTCGCTGTATGAGGCCGCCGAGCTTGATGGCGCCGGCCCGATTCGTCGCTTCCTGACCGTCACCGTTCCGGGCGTCAAGGTCATGATGTTCCTCGTCGCCACGCTGACGACGATCGGCTGTCTGAAGATCTTCACCGAGGTCTACCTGCTGGGTGGATCCGCCTCGCCCACGAAGACACTCACGATGTACATCCGAGACCGAATCGTCGACCCGACCTTCGGATCGCTGGGACAGGGTGATGCCGCCTCGGTGTGCCTGTTCCTCATCACGTTCGGCTTCATCATCGCTTCGCAGAGCCTGCAGAGGAAGGCTGAAGACTCATGAGCACCGCAACTTCGAGTACCGCGACCTTCGGTGAACGCTTCGCCGAGTGGCGCAAGGAACGCCGACTCGAGCGCCAGGGGCGCAACGTTGCCTCGCGTCAGATGCGCGGCGGCGCCCTCGTCGCCCGCTACGCTCTCCTCGTCGTCGTCGCCCTCATCTTGGTCGGTCCCCTCGTGCTGCCCCTCATGGCTGCCTTCAAGGCCCCCGGCGAATCCGTCTTTGGGCAGGGGGCGACCATGCTGCCGCAGCAGTGGTCGCTGGACTCCTTCTACGTCCTCTTCGAGCGCACCAACATCCTGCTGTCCATCAAGAACTCCGCCATCCTGGCGACCTTGACGGTCTCCTCGAATGTCATCCTGTCGTGCATCGGCGGCTACATGCTGTCGAGGCGCGGGTGGACCGGCCGCAACATCATGTACTTCGTGGTCCTGTCCGCCATGATCTTCCCCTTCGAATCGATCATGCTCTCGCTGTTCAAGATGATGGTGCAGCTGGACCTGTACAACACGCTCCCCGGCGTGTGGATGGTGGCCATGATCGGGCCGTTCCAGATCCTCATGATGCGTGCCGCGTTCATGGGCATTCCCGACGAGATCGAGGATGCTGCCCTGATCGATGGCGCGGGCGAGCTGCGCCGCTTCTGGTCGATCTTCCTGCCCCAGGTGCGCGGCACGCTCACCGTCGTCGGCCTGACGTCCTTCATTGGCGCCTGGTCCGACTTCATCTTCCCGCTGCTCATGCTGCCTGACCCAAACAAGCAGACGCTGATGCTGACGCTGACGGCCATCCAGAACTCGCCCCAGGGCGTTACCTACCAGCTCGTGCTGGCCGGTGCCGTGGTGGCGATGATCCCCGTCGTCCTGGTCTTTGCCTTCAGTCAGAAGTTCTTCTTCCGTGGCATTGAAGATGGCGGTCTGAAGTTCTGATCCTTCCCCCCCCGCGGGTGCTTCTCGCACCCGCGGGGATCTCTTCTACCTGCAAGGAGGTTCTTTCTCAAAAAAACTAACACGTGTTAGGTATTGTGGATTTTTGGTCGTCTAACGGCCGATCCCAGTCACCACCCCCATACTGACGAAGGAGTTAAACTCATGGGGACTAGACCCATCATCGGTGCACTCGGAGCTCCGATTCTTGCGGCCACCATGCTTGGCCTCGCACCAGCCGCGGCCGTCGCCGCCACCGAAACCCCGTATCACCCGACCGTCCTGTGGGCGACCTCCGAAGAAAAGGTCGGTGAAAGCGCACCCAACGGCACGATCGCAGCCCTCGTCGACGACGACACGACCCGTACCGACGCGACCAAGACGTTCTGGACCACCAAGTGGAAGAACGGCCTCGATGAATACCCGCACGCCCTCGCCGTCCAGAACCCCACCCCTGGCACCCAGGTGTGCGGCCTCGGCCTGACGCCTCGCCCCACCTACGATTCGACCCTGGGCAACGACCAGTTCCCCGGCGAATACCGCGTGTTTGCCTTCGATGAGGACCCCGGCAACCCGGCCGCCGAAGCCTCCTTCGCCGACTGGAAGACCAACGTCGCCGCAGGAAAGTGGGAAGGTGGCACCGAGGTCAAGCACGGAAGCGACCTTCAGTTCGGAAACAAGGAACAGTACGTCACCTTCCCGGCGACCACGAAGCGAGTCTTCGCTCTCACGGGTCTGCGCTCCCTCGCCCCCGGCAAGAAGGACATGGCGCTGTCCGACATCAAGCTCCTGCCCTGCGACGCCGAGGGCAACGCCATCACCTCCTACGGCACCGAGGACACGGGCGGCAACCACGAAGCAGCGCGCCCCGTCGTGCCGCACCCCGAGGCCCCGGCCTCTGGATCGGGTGCCTCCGACCTCGTCGTTGACTTTGTCATCGATCAGCTGCCCTACGGCGAGCCCGGCAAGCCCGTCGACTTCGCCCCGGGTACGCACACCTACAAGGCCACCGGTTACTACCACGCTAAGACCGTCTCGGCCCGCATTCGCGCGGTCGAAGGCGCCACCGTCACCATCAATGGCGCGACCCCGGATGCCGACGGACGCGTGTCCAACCTCGACCTCACCACCGGCCTGAACGTCATCACGGCCACGGTGAGCAAGGACGGCAAGGAAGCCACCTACGTCGTCAACATCACCAAGGTGGAGACCGACTTCCGCGGTAACGTCATGGTTCCCGCCACCGCCATGGCGAACGGTGGAACCGAGGCCGATAACGCGGCCCTGACCGACCTCGACCCGACAACGACGTGGACCTCCGATCCGCTCGTTCGCGCGAATGACTGGTCGAGTAGCGTCACCGGCATCGAGCTGCACCTGGGCGAGGCACGCTACGTGCACCGCGTCAACGGATGGGGCACTCCGACCCTGCCCGCCGGCGTGCAGGGCTGGCACGGCGGTAACTCCGTGGCCATCGCCGTTCAGGAGGCCGACGGCGGCGAATGGAAGACCATCGTCACCCACGGCTCGCTCACGCGCGACGCGCGCGGCCTGTGGTACTGGGACTTCAACAGCTATCACCTCGCTAAGAACATCCGCATCTGGATGAACGATGAGACCGAGCCTCAGACTCCGCGCAACATCGCCACCGCGGTGACCTTCAACGACGTCGAGGTGTGGGGCCTGCCCGCTGGCAAGACCCCCGTGGCTCCGGCTGTCGACAACTCCATGTACGAGCGCTACTCCGGCTTCAACCCCGGGGAGGGCAAGTGGGGCGTGAACCGCGCCCAGACCCTCGCGCTGCAGTACGGCGTCATGATGCCCGCGTGGGTTCCCTCCGAGGGCTACGGCCGCGGCGGCTTCGACGCCAACGAGCGCGACCTCACGGGCGGCGCATTCCCGATGTTCTACGACCTGCCCATGTTCAACACCGCCATGATGGAGTCCCTGGGCAAGGGTGCGCCGTGGGCCCTCGCCAAGGCCCCCACCGGCAAGAACAGCATGTGCAACGCGGGCGAACCTCGCGACTTCATGAACGAATACATGAAGCCCTACGCGTCCACGTTGGTCGACATCCAGTACGGCGATGAGGGCGGATTCAACCGCGTCGAGTCGGAGTGCTTCAAGAACTGGTTCTCCTGGTCCAAGCAGAACATCCCCGGAGCCGTCGTCCACGCCAACTCCTGGGACGACCCGTCCTGGTACCGCGACACCAACCTGAGCTACTACGTCGAGAACGCCAAGCCCGACCTGCTTAGCTGGGACAAGTACTACTGGGGCGCCAACGGTGGCCCGGCTCCGAGCCGAGTTGTCATGGACCTGCTGGGCACCAACACGTGGAAGAAGCAGCGCGAATACGGCCTCAAGGGCCTCACCGGTGACGGCTCCAGCCCGATCCTGTACGGCCAGTACCTGGACTACAACTGGGACGCCAACGTGTCCGCCTCCGAGAAGTCGATCGTTCCCTCCCTGGGCTTGGCTACCGGCCAGAAGTGGTTTGGCCTGTTCCGCATGGAATACAACGGCTACGACCGCTCCTCGATCATCGACCACGATGGCGCACCGACGCGTTCGTTCTACGAGTTCTCCAACATCTTCGGCAACGTCACCTACATCGGTAACTACACGAAGGCCATGAACTCCACGTTCGTCGCCTACAAGCCCGGCCAGTACGCGGCTCGCGGCACCGCCCCCTCGCTGAGCGGCTACAAGTACGGTGACTTCGCGTCGGGCGACGAGGCCAAGGCTGCCAACGAGGCCGTCGGCCTGGTTGACATGTCGGTGACCAACGTCGGCTCCGTCAACGACGGCCTGCCCGGCGACGTCGTCGTCGGCTACTTCGAGCAGCTGAAGGGCCTGGAGACCGCCAAGTCTGCCGAGATCTTCGGCGACTCCACGACGGCCCCCAAGGGCTTCATGGTCGTCAACGCCCTGACCGGCCAGACCCGCTACCCGTCCTACCTCCTCGACCCGCGCACCGACAACGGCTCGCTGGCCGAGACCGCGCAGGACATCACCCTGACCGTCAAGAAGCCGGCTGCGAATGCGCACCTGATGCTCGTTAACCCGGCCGACAAGACGACGCAGGAAATCGAGCTTGGCGAGGGCGAGACTTCGCAGGTCGTGCTCCACGCCGTCGGCGGCGGCGACTCGCGCTTCCTGTACTGGGTGACGATCGAGAACCCGACGCCTGCGCCGGACCCGCAGCCGACGCCCGATCCGCAGCCGACCGTGGATCCGACCCCGGCTCCCGAGCCGACCGTGGACCCGACCCCGGCTCCCGAGCCGACCGTTGATCCCACCCCGGCTCCGACCCCGGATCCCACGCCCCAGCCTCGTACCGGTCAGTGGAAGTCCGGCTACTTCGGCTGGTGGTACAGCTACTCTGATGGCACCTACGCGGCCAACGAGACCCTCGTCATCGACGGGCAGACCTACCGCTTCGACGCGAGTGGCTACCTGAAGATGGGCTGGGTCTACGACGGTGGACACTGGTACTACCACGGCTCCAGCGGTGCCCAGCAGCACGGCTGGATCATGGACCGCGGCTCCTGGTATTACCTTGACCCTGCGACCGGGCAGATGGCGACCGGCTGGACCCAGATCGACGGAACCTGGTTCTACCTGTCCTCCTCCGGCATCATGCGCACCGGTTGGGTCAAGGATGGCGGCGCCTGGTACTACCTGTCGCCCTCCGGCTCAATGGTCACCGGCTGGCAGCTCCTCGGTGGTACCTGGTACCACCTGGGCGCCAACGGTGCGATGACCACCGGCTGGTACCAGGAAGGACCCGTCTGGTTCTACCTGCGCTCTGACGGCTCCATGGCCACCGGTTGGGAACTCATCGGCTGGTCCTGGTACCACTTCACCCCCTCGGGTGCGTGGATCGGCTAACCGTTAGCTCCACATGAGACGAGGCCGTGGCCGGGTTTTCCGGCTGCGGCCTCGTTCGCGTGCGATACGAGAGGGGGGAGGGGATCAGTCCTTGCGGATTGACAGGGACTCGACGCGGTGGTCGGGGCCCTTCGTGAAGATGAGGGTCGCGCGCTCGCGGGTGGGGCGGATGTTCTCGCGCAGGTTCGGCAGGTTGATCGCGTTCCAGACGACGTGGGCGGTCGAGGCGGCCTCGTCGTCGGTGAGGGATGCGTAGGTCTTGAAGTAGGAGTCTTCGCGGGAGAACGCGGTCGCGCGCAGCTTGAGGAAACGGTCGACGTACCACTGCTCGATGAGCTTCTCGTCGGCGTCGACGTAGATAGAAAAATCGAAGTAGTCCGAGACGGCCACCGAGATGGAACCGGGTGCCGAGCGCGGTGGCTGGAGCACGTTGAGGCCCTCGACGATGAGGATGTCGGGGCGATCCACGTCGATGTAGGTGTCGGGCACGATGTCGTAGGTGACGTGCGAGTACACCGGGGCTTTTGCGTGCGGGTTGCCGGCCTTCACCGAGGCGAGGAACGAGATGAGGGCCGAGCGGTCGTAGGACTCGGGGAACCCCTTGCGGGCGATGAGGGAGCGTTCCTGCAGGATCCGGTTTGGGTAGAGGAAGCCGTCGGTGGTCACCAGGTCCACGCGCGGGGTGGAGTCCCAGCGGGAGAGCAGCAGCTGGAGGAGGCGTGCGACCGTCGACTTGCCGACGGCGACCGAGCCGGCGATGCCGATGACGAAGGGGGTTGAGTGGCCCTCGGGCTCGCCGAGGAAGGCGTGGCGCTCGGCGGCGGTGCGGCGGCGCCCGTCGATGTAGAGCTGCAGCAGTGCGCTCAGGGGGCGGTAAATCGTGTCGACCTCGGTCATGTCGATGGGGTCGCCCAGCGACGCGATGCGGTCGATGTCCTCCTGCGTGAGCGGCAGGGGAGTGCGGTCGGCGAGGCGGTCCCACTCGCGGCGGTCGAAGCGCGCGTAGGGGTTGGGGGCGTTGTGCATGGCCGCCGATTCTGCCCGTCAGGCGAGATGCTTGACGAGGCCGGGGATGGGATGGTCGAGGGGCTCTCGGAGATGCTCACGCTCCCATTGTGCCCCACATGTTTGTGGTCGTGTGCACTTAGTTCACCACGTGAAGCGACACACGTTATTGACCGTAAGAGGGGTTTGGTGTGTTGGAATGGGTGCTATGTGCGGAATTGTTGGACATATTGCATGCAAGGCGTCCCAGCGTAGTCGCGAGGTTGTCCTCGGCGGCCTGGCGCGCCTCGAATATCGCGGGTACGACTCGGCGGGCATCGCCCTGGCGTCCCCGGATCGCCTCGACGTGCGTCGCGCGCTCGGCAAGCTCGTCAACCTCTCCGAGGAACTCGACGAGCAGCCTCCCGTCGACGCGTACGCGGGCATCGGTCACACCCGTTGGGCCACCCACGGGCGCCCGACGGTCGCGAACGCCCACCCCCATACCAGCCCGGACGGGCGCTTCGCCCTCGTCCACAACGGCATCATCGAAAACGCGGACGCCTTGCGCGCCGCACTCATCGCCGACGGCGAGACCTTCGCCTCCGAGACCGACACCGAGGTGGTCGTCCACCTGCTGGCCCGCGCCTACGACAAGGCTGAGGCGGCCTCGTACCAGGGCGCGGTCGCTGGACTGACCGGCGCCGACGAGGAGGTGGCGCGCCGACTGGTCGTCGCCATGCGCGCTGTCACCGCCCAGCTCCACGGTACTTTCACCCTGCTGGTGCTCAGCACGCAGTCCCCGAACGTCATCGTCGCGGCCCGCCGCTCCTCCCCGCTGGTCATCGGCCTGGGGGACGGGGAGAACTTCCTGGGCTCCGACGTCCTGGCCTTCGTCGAGCACACCAACCGCGCCGTCGAGGTCGACCAGGATGAGGTCGTCGTCGTCTCCGCGACCGGTGTGACCGTCATCGACCCCAGCGGCAACCCCGTCGAGCGCGAGGCGTACGAGGTCGACTTCTCCTCCGACCGCGCCACCAAGAACGGCTGGCCGACCTTCATGGAGAAGGAGATCCACGAGCAGCCTGACGCCGTGGACGCCACCCTGGCCGACCGCATTGATTCCCACGGCCACCTGGCCCTGGACGAGGTGCGCATCCCCGAACACGTCCTGCGCTCCGTCGACAAGGTCATCATGATCGGCTGCGGCACCGCCTCTACGCCGGACAGGTCGCCCGCTACGCGATCGAGCACTGGTGCCGCATCCCCGTCGAAGTCGAGCTCTCCAGCGAGTTCCGCTACCGCGACCCGGTCGTCGGCGAGAAGACCCTGGTCGTCGCCATCTCCCAGAGCGGCGAGACCATGGACACGATCCAGGCGATCCGTCACGCCCGCGAGCAGGGCGCGAAGGTCGTCGCCATCGTCAACACGCCGGGCTCGACGATCTCGCGCGAGTCCGACGCGGTGATCCTCACGCATGCCGGCCCCGAGATCGCGGTCGCCTCCACCAAGGCGTTCACCGCACAGGTCACCGCCTGCTACATCCTGGGCCTGTACCTGGCGCAGGTGCGCGGCAACAAGTACGCCGATGAGATCGCCGACTACATGGATAAGCTCGCGGCCATCCCCGCCGCGATCTCCCGTGTCCTCGAGAGCGGGGGGAGAGCGTGCGTCAGTTCGCCCGCACGATGCAGGATGCGACCTCGGTGATCTACCTGGGCCGCCACGTCGGCTTCCCCGTCGCCCTCGAAGGCGCGCTCAAGCTCAAGGAAATTTGCTACATCCACGCCGAGGGCTTCGCCGCCGGAGAGCTCAAGCACGGCCCGATCGCGCTCGTGGACGAGGGCCAGCCGGTCATCGTCATCGTGCCGACCCCGCGCCGCCCCGAGCTGCACGGCAAGGTGCTGGCCAACATCGCCGAGGTCCGCGCCCGTGGCGCCCGCACGATCATCATCGCGGAGGAGGGGGGACTCCTCCGTGGACGAGTTCGCCGAGGTCGTCTTCCGCGTGCCCGCCGTGCCGACCCTGTACGCGCCGCTCCTGACCGTCGTGCCGCTGCAGATCTTCGCCTGTGAGCTCGCCGCCGTGAAGGGCCTCGACGTTGACCAGCCGCGCAACCTCGCCAAGTCCGTGACGGTGGAGTGATCCACCGGCGCGGGGCTGGCACCTCGTGAACGTTAACGGGCCTCGTTCCTCATCTGGGACGAGGCCCGTGCTGCGTTCGTGACGCTCTGTCAGATAGAAACCTGTCCAGGTGTGCTGCGCCATTAAATGGTCTGCGCAGCGTGAATGCGTTCACGAAAACGCTGTGAAACACTAGCCAAAACGGTGATCGAGCGTGCGAGGGTGGGGGAGGGGGCTACTAGCGTGGAAAGGGCGGTGCCGCGTGTGCCGCACCCAACAATGCAAGTCAGCCCCGGCCTCGTGACACGACGGCCGCAATCACCCCAGGAGGTGCGCACATGACCCTGTCCATGATCCTTATCGGAATCCTGCCCTCTGTCTTCTTCGGCGTCGCCACGACGCTGATGGGAAAGACCGGCGGATCAGACCGCCAGCGAGTCATGGGCGCAGTCCTCGGCGGCCTGCTCATGGCCGCCGTCGCCACCCCCTTCCTGCACCCCGCGTGGACGCCGCTGAACCTGGGCGTCTCCTTCCTGACCGGCCTGCTCCTCGGCGTCGGCGTGTGCGATCAGCTGCGCTCCTACTCGGTCCTGGGCATGAGTCGCACGATGCCCCTGTCCACCGGCGGACAGCTGGTCCTCATGTCCCTGGCGGGCATCGCGATCTTCGGCGAGTGGCTCCACGGTGGTGCGCTGCCCTACGGCCTCGCCGCCATCGCCGTCCTCATCGTCGGCATCTGGTTCCTGTCGCGCTCCGAGTCCGGCTCCGACGCGGCCTCCCTTGACTGGAAGCGCGGCGCCTTCCTGCTGACCACCTCGACGCTGGGCCTCGTGGCTTTCCCCCTCATCATCAAGTGGTTCGCGATCGCGCCCGCCGAGTTCCTCCTGCCCCAGGCGATCGGCTACACCGTGTACTGCGCGATCTTCTTCGCGATCCAGGGCTGCGGCGGCGTGGCCCCCGAGGACTCGCTGCGTCACCGCCGCATGTTCCCCTCGATTTAACGGCGTCCTGTGGGGCACCGCCATCCTGCTGCTCCAGCTCAACTCCAACAACCTGGGCGCGGGCACGGGCTTTACCCTCTCCCAGCTCGGAATCCTCATCTCCACGCCGCTGGGCATCCTGTGGCTCCACGAGACGCGCTCGCGCAAGGAACTGCGCTGGACCATCATCGGCGTCGCCCTTGTCATCGTGGGCGCGGTCCTGGCGGGCGTCGCCAAGACCCTCGACGTTGCCTGAGCGGCGCGGCGACTATCTGAACATCTGACGGCGGCGGGGCGTGTGCCTCGCCGCCGTGTTTGTTAGCCGCTTCCCCCCTCACCCGCTGCCCTGCGAGGGCCGGCAGGTGTGGGAGAATTGCCCCATGTTGATTCTGGACGGTCGCGCCGTGTCCTTCGCTGAGGCACGAGACATTGAACGTCGGCACGTTGAAGCAGCAGCAGCGGACGGCGACCCCGACCGCTACATGCGCCAGGTCGCGGAGGAAGTCGCTGCCGCCGCTGAGCTGCGGGCGACGCCTTACGCTCTGCACATTAAGGAGCCCGAGGCTCCCTCCGTCGGTGCTTCTCATACGGCCCTTCGCGCGCGCTCCAAGGACTACGACATTGACGAGGAACTGGCGGAGTTTGATCGCGTCGACCAGTGCGTGGTCGCATTTGTCGGTGGAGGTGACAACGGAGGCGATGCCCTCTACGCGTGCGCTTTCCTCGCTGAGCGATGCGTACGAGTGAGCGCGTTCTTACTCAAGCCCTCACCCCATCCCCGGGCCCTGGCTGCCGCCCGAGAGGCGGGCGTGGCCATTGTGGACCTGTCGGACAAGCCGCTGCGCACCGTTGAAGGAACTCCGGAGTGGAGCACGATCCAGGGGGCTGGTGTCTGGATTGACGGCATCGTCGGTATCGGCGCGAAGGGGCCGCTCACAGGTGAGCTCGCGCGCACCGTCACGCGTCTGAACGAGGTGAATGCGGCCAAGCCCCGGCATGTTATTGCAATCGATGTGCCCTCCGGGCTGACCGATGACGACGGCGCAATTCGTGGTCCCATCCTCCGGGCGACGTGCACGATGGCGGTGGGTGCCTACAAGCGCGCCGAGATTCTCCCGCCTGCCGTTGAATATTCCGGCACTCTCGAAACGATCAACATGCTGTGGAGCAGCGTGCCGACCAGTACGGACCCTGATGTCAACGGCACGGTCGGAGCCCGGGACGTTTACTACTACAACGATGGATGTCGAGCCGCATCTGTCATCCCCATCCCCGCGTTCTCAGACGACAAGTACGCCCGCGGCGTCGTCGGCCTCGTCGCCGGATCCGACACCTACCCGGGTGCTGGTGTTCTCGCCACACGTGGGGCGCTGGCCGCGGGCGTGGGCATGGTTCGCCTCAACTCGACCAGGCGCGTCCAGGACCTCGTGCTCGCCGACCAGCCGGGCGTCGTTACCGTGGGCGGGCGCATCCAGTCTGCCCTCATCGGCCCCGGCCTCGACGAGGATCGGCGCGAGGACGCGCTCGAGCTCGTGCAATTCTGCGGTCAATCGGGCATACCCCTCGTCATCGATGCGTGGGCGCTCGACCTCGTCCCCGAGCTGCTCGGCTCGCTGAAGCCCGACGCCACCGTCCTCACCCCGCACTACGGAGAGGCTGCACGCCTCCTGGGACGCCTCGGAACGCCGGTGACGCGGGCCGAGGTCGCCGCCGCGCCCCTGCGTTACGCCCGCGCCCTCCACGAGGCCACCGGCTGCCACGTCGTCCTCAAAGGCCCCGTGACGATCGTCTATTCCTACGAATACGTCGATCTCGGTGCCGAAGGCGGAGTAGACGCGCATCCCCAACTCACGCGTGTTTACGAGCCGACGGTGAACGCAACTACGACATCGTGGGCGGGGGTTGCTGGCAGTGGCGACGTCCTCGCCGGCTTGATAGCGGGTGTCCTTGCTCGCCCGCTCGCGACCCGTCCTGGGCTTGAGGGCCCAGACGGGAGGCCGCAGTACGTGACGTCGGCGAGGATTTCCGCAGCCGTTATGCTTCACGCGCGGGCCGCAGACAGGATAGGTCGCCAATACGCGGGCGACATCGGGATGCAGGCCCTCGATATCGCTCGGGAGATCCCGCGTACCGCTGCGCTGCGCGGTAGCTCTCGCGTGAGATACTAGGGGAGTGACTGTCACAGACATTCAAAGCGAGGGACGGGGATACCCGTCGTGGGCGGCCGTCGACCTGGCCGCGATCCGTCACAACCTGGGCGTCCTGCGGGCCGCCGCCCCGGGCGCCCTCCAGCTCGCCACCGTCAAGGCGAACGCCTACGGGCACGGACTCGTTCCCGTCGCGCTCGCGGCCCTCGACGGCGGCGCTGACTGGCTAGGCGTCGCCCAGCTGGCCGAGGCTTTCGCGCTGCGCCGAGGCCTCGACGAAGCCGGTGTGGCCCGAGCTGATGCGCCCCTCCTCGCGTGGATTTCTACCTCTTCCTCAGACTTTTCGGCCGCCATCGAGGCCGACATCGACCTGTCCGTGTCGTGGACCTGGGTCCTTGCGGACATCTGCGCGGCCGCCCGAGAGGTTGGCCGCCCCGCCCGCGTCCACGTCAAGATCGACACCGGCATGTCCCGCGCGGGCTCCACCCTCGCCGACCTGCCCGCCTGGCCTCGGCCCTGCGAATGGCCGTCGACGACGGCCTCGTCGACGTCGTGGGCGCGTGGAGCCACATGTCCCGCGCCGACGACCCCAGCGAGGCGGGAGACGCCTCGACCGCGAGTCACGTGCGCATCTTCGAAGAGGGCCTGGCAATCCTCGCCGACGCGGGCATCACGCCGCGCATCCGGCACCTGGCCGCAACCTCGGGCATCCTGTGGCACCCCGAGGCCCACTACGACATGGTCCGCGCCGGCATCGGCCTGTACGGGCTGAGCCCCGACCCTGCGGTGGCCACGTCCGAGCAGCTCGGCCTCATTCCCGCCCTCGAGCTTCGCGCCCCGCTGACCTCCGTCAAGGTGATCGAGGAGGGGACCCCCGTCTCGTACGGCGGCACCTGGGTGGCCCCCACGCGCCGCTGGATCGGCCTCGTCCCCCTCGGCTACGGCGACGGCATCCTGCGCGCCGTCTCGAACAAGGCGCGCGTCGTCGTCCACACCGCCTCCGGCCCCCTTCAACGCGCCCCTCATCGGACGCGTATGCATGGACCAATTCATGGTCGATCTGGGCCCCGCACAGGCAAGCCCCGGAACGCCGACCGCACGCAGTGGGCAAGCCCCCGCTGCCCCGGGCGACACCGCCATCCTGTTTGGCTCGGGAGCAGGCGGTGAAGCCTTGGCCGACGACTGGGCCGATGCGGCGTCTACGATCAACTACGAAATCGTTACCCACCTGGGAACCCACATCCCCCGCACCTACCGGGGACACGCAGCGCGCACGCAGGAGAGGAACACGCATGAGTGAGACAATCACCGCCACGTTCGAGGTAGCAACCCGTGACGCAGACCAGACGCGGGCGCTCGGTGAAGATCTCGGTCGCATCCTGGCGGCCGGTGACCTCCTCATGCTCTCGGGCGGCCTCGGCGCGGGCAAGACCACCCTCACCCAGGGGATCGGCGTCGGCATGGGCGTGCGTGGCCGCGTCGCCTCGCCGACCTTCATCGTCGCCCGCGTGCACCCCTCACTTCACGGCGGTCCGGATCTCATCCACGCAGACGCCTACCGCATCACGGACCTCAGCGACCTGGAGACCCTCGACCTGGACTCCTCCCTCGACGAGGCCGTCACCGTCGTCGAGTGGGGCGAAGGCAAGACCGAGGCCATGAGCGCCGAGCGCCTCTCCATCGAGGTGCGCCGCGCGTCGGGCGGCGAGGCCGACCACGACGGCGATGTCATCGACCTGGAGCACATGGATGACGGCGCGCGCGTCATCGTCCTGCGCGCCTACGGTCACCGATGGGACGGTGTGCTCGACGGCGTCGTCGCTGCCCACGGCGGCACACGCATCGACGAGGCCGACGCCGACGAGTAGGATCACACCGTGCGAGAGATAGCCCTGGACACCCAAGCAGCCACCACCGTCGCCATCGTCGATGACGGCCGCGTCATTGCCCGCGCCCACAACGATTCCGGGCGCCACCACGCCGAATCGATCACCCCGCTCGTGCGTGAGGCCCTCGAGGCCGCCGGCCTGCCCGCGCAGCTCGCGGACGCTGGCATTGACCGAGTCCTCGTGGGAACCGGCCCCGCCCCCTTCACCGGACTGCGCGCCGGCCTCGTCTCTGCCCGTGTCCTTGCCGCCGTCGCGGGCGTGCCCGCCTACGGTGTGTCCGCGCTCGACGTCATCGCCCGCCAGGGCCTCGATCTCCTGGCCCCCGACGCTCGCGTCTACGCGATTGCTGACGCGCGCCGCCGCGAACTCTACTGGGGTTCCTACCTGGCCGCCGGGCCCGACGACGTGACTCTCGAAGGGCGTCTCGAGGTGGGGGACGTTTCTACACTGCTGGGCGCTATGCGCGCCGCCCCCGGCCTCGTCGTCGCCGGAGCCCCGATTCCCGCGCACAGCGCCGACGCGCTCGCGCGCGCGGACATCGGCCCTCGGGTGAGCCTCGATCCCGCCGTTATGAGCCGTATCGTCGCCACGCGCCTATCGCGCGGCGAGGAGGACCGCCTGCACACCGATCCCCTCTACCTGCGTCGCCCCGACATTCAGGGTCAGCCCACCGCGCGCCTGTGACCGCTACGCTGCGCGCCGCCGGGCCGGGCGACCTCGAACTCTTCGCCGCCCTCGAGGCCGAGGTGTTCTCCGAGGACCCCTGGACCCCCTACATGATCGCCGAGGAGCTCTCATCCCCGGCCTCGCGATACTGGATCGCCACCGATGGCTCGGGAGACGTCGTCGGATACGGCGGCGCCAAGGTCTGCGGAGATCAGGCCGACGTCATGACGATCGGCGTGCGTGCCCACGCCCGCGGACAAGGCATCGGAGCGACGATTCTCGACGCCCTCCTGGCCTGGTCCCGCGAGGCCGGAGCACGCGAAATCTTCCTCGACGTGCGACCCTCGAACGAGAGTGCCATCCACCTGTATGAGACACGGGGATTCGTCGAAATCGGCCGCCGACCGCGCTACTTTCGCAACCCTCTCGAAGAGGCCGTCGAGATGAGGGCTTCCCTCATCTGAGGCAGTGCGACGGCCGCCACCAAATAGGTATGGTCGGTGTATCAAATCGTGTCATTTGAGCCCCTTCTGCGGGACCGTTGGTCCCACGTGTTTCCCTTGCGGCTGCGGGCATGAGAGGTCTCGGTAGCCGCGGAAAATAGCGGAAAATGACAGGGTGTCGACACGTGGTTTGCGGAGGCTCGTGCCATGGTCCTACGAAGCGAACGAAAAGCGTCGATATGCTCATGCCATGGCCACTCAAAATGTCGCAACGAAGAAGCGCCGCGCATGGACCACCAGCGTCTTTATTAAGCAGCTGATGGCCGTCTCGGGCTTCGTTTTCGTTTTCTTCTTGCTGTTCCACTCCTACGGCAACCTCAAGATGTTCCTGGGCGCGGAGGTCTACAACGACTACGCGCACTGGCTGCATGAAGAGGCTTTCGTGCCGATCTTCCCGCACGGCGGATTCATCTGGGTATTCCGCGCCGCCATGATGCTGATGCTCGTGATCCACCTGTGGGCCGCCGCCTACACCTGGAAGCGTTCACGTCGCGCTCGCTCCACCCGCTACGTCGTCAAGAAGTCCGTCTCGGACTCCTACGCGGCTCGCACCATGCGTATGAGCGGTGTCCTCATCCTGCTGATCCTGGTCTTCCACATCGCTCACTTCACAACCGTGAGCCTGCCCGCGAAGCTCGCGAACTTCGGCGCTGACGTCACCACGCCCTACGCCCGCATGGTCGCCTCCTTCCAGTCGCCGCTCCTGGTGATCCTCTACGCCGTGTTCGTCGGCTGCGCCTGCATCCACGTCTCCCACGGCTTCTGGTCCATGTTCCAGTCGCTCGGTTGGGTGCGTAACGCGACCCGCAAGCCGCTGGTTCTCCTCTCGGGCCTGGTCGGTCTGATCATCTTCGTGATGTTCATGGCCCCGCCCGTCGCCATCGTCACCGGCTTGATCCACTGAGGAAGGGCACGCAATCATGACCGATACACTCATCCACGGCCTCTACCGTGAAGGCGAGAAGATCGCCGACACGAAGGCGCCCCACGACGTCCCGATCGCGCAGCGCTGGGAGCAGCGTAAGTTCAGCGCCGCGCTGGTCAACCCCGCCAACCGCCGCAAGCTGCGCGTCATCATCGTCGGCTCCGGCCTCGCGGGCGGCGCTGCCGCCGCCTCGCTCGGCGAAATGGGCTACAACGTCGACTGCTTCTTCTACCAGGATTCCGCCCGCCGCGCGCACTCCATCGCCGCGCAGGGTGGTATCAACGCTGCGAAGAACTACCGCAACGACAACGACTCCGTCTACCGTCTCTTCTACGACACGGTCAAGGGCGGCGACTACCGCGCCCGTGAGGACAACGTCTACCGCCTCGCCGAGGTCAGCGCCAACATCATCGACCAGTGCGTCGCGCAGGGCGTCCCCTTCGCTCGCGAGTACGGCGGCCTCCTCGACAACCGCTCCTTCGGTGGCGTGCAGGTGTCCCGTACGTTCTACGCGCGTGGCCAGACAGGTCAGCAGCTCCTGATCGGCGCCTACCAGGCGCTCGAGCGCCAGGTCGCGGCCGGCACCGTCAAGGAATACGCCCGCCACGAGATGGTCGAGCTCATCGTCGATGAGGGCAAGGCGCGCGGCATCATCGCCCGCGACATGTCCACCGGCAAGCTCGAGACCTTCGTCGCCGACGCGGTCGTCCTGGCCACCGGCGGCTACGGCAACGTGTTCTTCCTGTCCACCAACGCGATGGGCTGCAACGCGACCGCCATCTGGCGTGCGTACCGCAAGGGCGCCTACTTCGGCAACCCCTGCTTCACGCAGATCCACCCCACGTGCATCCCCCAGCACGGCGACCAGCAGTCGAAGCTGACCCTCATGTCGGAGTCGCTGCGTAACGACGGCCGCATCTGGGTTCCCAAGCGCGCCGAGGACTGCGAGAAGGATCCGCGCGACATCCCCGAAGAGGATCGCGACTACTACCTGGAGCGCATCTACCCCTCCTTCGGTAACCTCGTGCCCCGCGACATCGCGTCGCGTCAGGCCAAGAACATGTGTGACGAGGGCCGTGGCGTCGGCCCGAAGATCGACGGTGTCGCCCGCGGCGTCTACCTCGACTTCTCCGACGCGATCAACCGTATGGGTCTGGCCGCCGTGTCCGCCAAGTACGGCAACCTCTTCGACATGTACGAGCGCATCACGGGCGACAACCCCTACGAGGTGCCGATGCGCATCTACCCGGCCGTCCACTACACCATGGGTGGCCTGTGGGTTGACTACGACCTCGAGTCGAACCTGCCCGGTCTGTACGTGGCCGGCGAGGCGAACTTCTCCGACCACGGCGCGAACCGCCTGGGTGCCTCGGCGCTCATGCAGGGCCTGTCGGACGGCTACTTCGTCCTGCCCAACACGATCAACGACTACCTGGCGCACTGCTTCCACCTGCCCAAGCTGGACGAGAACTCGCCTTCCGTGAAGGAAGCCCTCGACTCGGCTCAGGGCCGTATCGACACCCTCATGTCGATCAACGGCACCCGCTCCGTGGACTCGTTCCACAAGGAGCTGGGCAAGATCATGTGGGAGTACTGCGGTATGGAGCGTACCGAGGAAGGCCTCAAGAAGGCCATCGGTATGATCCGCGAGCTGCGTGCCGACTACTGGAAGAACGTACGCGTTCCCGGCAAGTCGATCGGTGAACTCAACCAGTCCCTCGAGAAGGCCGGCCGCGTCGCCGACTTCATGGAGCTGGGCGAGCTCATGTGCATCGACGCGCTGCACCGCGAAGAGTCGTGTGGCGGCCACTTCCGCGCGGAGTCCCAGACTCCCGAGGGTGAGGCCCTGCGTCACGACGACAAGTTCCTGTACGTGGCGGCTTGGGAATACGCTGGCGAAGGCGAGCCCCCGATCCTCCACAAGGAAGACCTGATTTACAACGACATCGAGCTGAAGCAGCGGAGCTACAAGTGAACCTGACACTGAGGATCTGGCGCCAAAACGGTCCCGAAGACAAGGGCGCAATTCATGAATACCAGGTGAAGGGAATCTCGGAAGAGTCCTCGTTCCTGGAGATGCTCGACGTCCTGAACGAAGAGCTCTTCGCACGCGGCGAGGAACCCATCGCCTTCGACTCCGACTGCCGCGAGGGCATCTGCGGTCAGTGTGGCATCGTCATCAACGGTATCGCTCACGGCCCGGAGGTCACCACGACCTGCCAGCTGCACATGCGTTCCTTCAACGATGGCGACGTCATCACGATTGAGCCGTGGCGTGCATCGGGCTTCCCGATCATCAAGGACCTCGTGGTCAACCGCAGCGCCCTGGATCGCATCATCCAGGCCGGCGGCTACATCTCCGTGAACACGGGTGCAGCCCCCGACGCGCACGCGACCCCGGTCCCGAAGCAGGACGCGGATCGCGCGTTCGAGGCCGCCGCGTGCATCGGCTGTGGTGCGTGCGTGGCTGCCTGCCCGAACGCGTCCGCGATGCTCTTCACCTCCGCGAAGGTCACGCACCTCGGCCTGCTCCCGCAGGGCAAGCCCGAGAACTACAAGCGTGTCGTCAACATGCTCAACCAGATGGACGACGAGGGCTTCGGCTCCTGCTCGAACATCGGCGAGTGCGCTGAGGTCTGCCCCAAGCAGATCCCGCTCGACGTGATCGCAAACCTCAACCGCCAGCTCGGCAAGGCCGCCTTCAAGGGCGTCTGATTCGACTGGAGTGGCCTGTTGGGAGGGCCCGGCGCGAAAGCGCCGGGCCCTCCCGCGTGTGCGATGAACAGGCGCGGTGGCTCGGCGGCGAGACACGGTGCGTCGACACGGTGAGGCAGCTGCGGTGGAGGGTGACAAAAAGCCCATCACCGTGGGCTGTGCGGCGTATCATGAAAGCATCATCGGCTCAGAGAGGAGTTCTGCCATGCAATTCGATGAGAGCGGCCCGAACACGCACACGCGGCGCTACTGGGTCAGCGCGACGATTGGAATCGGCGCGATGCTTGTCTTTGCGATCCTGTCGGTCATTCTGCTCCTGGGAGTCCTCTTCGGATCGCCGTCTATCAAGCCTATTGCCGACTCGCTCTTCCCGTGGTCGCTGCTGGTGCTGGTGGTAGCCGGAGCAGCAATGTTCGTTGCAAACCTGCGCCCCCACACGCAGGTAGACGCCGACTCCTGAGGATTCGCGCTCCAATCCGCCTGCGCACGCGGCGGCAGAGTTGAGCGCGGCTTAAACTAGGGGACGTGAGTGAACCCCTGGTCCTTGGTATTGAGTCAACCTGCGACGAGACCGGCGTCGGCCTCGTGCGTGGAACGCAGCTGCTGGTCGACCGCACGGCTACGTCGATGGATGAGTACGCCCGCTACGGCGGTATCATCCCCGAGATCGCGTCGCGCGCCCACCTGGAGTCTTTCCTGCCGACGCTCAATGCGGCGTTGGACGAAGCGGGCGTGACTCTTGCCGACGTCGACGCGATTGCGGTCGCGGCGGGCCCCGGCTCGTCGGATCGCTGACCGTCGGTATCTGCGCGGCGAAGGCCCTGGCCTCGTCCCTGGGCAAGCCCCTGTATGGCGTCAACCACGTGATCGGGCACCTGGCCGTCGATAAGCTTGCCGATGGGCCGCTTCCCGAGCACTTCATCGGCCTGGTTGTCTCCGGTGGTCACTCGAACATCCTCGAAATCCGCAATATCGCGACGGACGTCGTCGAGCTGGGCAGAACCCTAGACGACGCCGCGGGCGAGGCATTCGACAAGGTCGGGCGCCTCCTCGACCTGCCCTACCCGGGCGGCCCACACGTCGATCGCCTGTCCCAGCAGGGCGATCGCGAGGCGATTCGTTTCCCGCGCGGCCTGGCTGCTGGCAAGGACAAGGAGCGTCACAAGTACGACTTCTCGTTCTCGGGCCTCAAGACCGCCGTTGCCCGCTATATCGAGGGCGCTACTGCCCGAGGTGAGGTCGTCAGCAAGGAAAACGTCTGTGCGGCGTTCTCCGAGGCCGTGAACGACTCTCTGACGGCAAAGGCCGTCCGCGCGGCGCTGGACACCGGCTGCGACACGATCGTTGTCGGCGGTGGTTTTTCCGCGAACTCGCGCCTGCGCACCCTGCTCGCGCAGCGCGCCGAGGCCGCGGGTGTCACGGTACGCATGCCTCCGCTGCGTTTCTGCACGGACAACGGCGCTCAGATCGCCGCGATTGGTTCAGAACTGGTCGCGGCAGGACTGCCGCCGTCGGATTGGGACTTCTCTCCGGACTCCGGCATGGAACTGACGACGACCTACATGCCGCCGCGCGCCTGAGAACGCGGGTCGAGACTAGCGCAGGCCGTCCATGAAGCTCTGCGCAACCGATCCCCACGAGGTGTAGAAGCCGCCCGCCATGTTGGCGGCGATGCCGATGAGCATCGCGGCGCTTACCGCTGCAGCGCACAGGGATGTCAACCGAGCGAGATACCCGAGCGCTGTGAGGGCGGGGTGCGGCAGGCGCTCCAGGAACCCCTGCCGCTGCGCGCGGTGGCGGCCCCGGTGCGCGTCGTGCGTCGCGTCGGACTCTCCCGCCAGGTGTCGTACCTGCCATCGTGGCGCGACGTGCCAGGCGAGTACGAGGAAGATAAGAACCCCGACGATGAGGATGCCGAGCGTCACGTAGCCGTTCGGAGCTGTCGGCGGCACCTCGTGGGTCACGGTGGTCACCGGCACAATGGACGAGCTGGCCTCGGATGACTGAGCGGTCGCCGCCGTCGATGCGGCACCAACGGCGTGGGCTACCCGATCAGAGGAACCCCACCACGCCAGCATCGTCGGAATGTGTTCGCGCCACAGCGGGCCCGCGTGCCCGCCCGTCGGAGGGACGTCCGTCGTCACCGTGTCGGGTTCCTTGACGGCAGAGGCCATCTTGAGCGCCGTGTACGCGCCGCCAACGGCGTCGTCACCGGCGGCCATCGCGTAGATGCGCATCCCGTCGGGAGTACGATTTGCGAGCATGATCGACAGTGTGTTGTCGGCCAGGTACTGGTCGCCCTGGTTGGTCATCTGTCCCTCGATCTGCGTGTCATAACCGGACAGAGAGGCGGCGGCGCCGTAGGTCTCGGGCGTGCGCAGGGCTGTCCAGATCGCGCAGTAGGCGCCGGCAGAGAATCCGCCGATCATCCAGGCGTCTCGATTGGACGTCGTATTGGGGAAGTTGTGCCGGATCATCGCTGGAACGTCATGGGACACCCACGTGTAGACGGCGGGACGCCCCTCGATGTCGGCGCAGTCGTGGGCCTCCTCGTCGACGCTGAGGGAGGGGCCGACGATGATTGTCGGCGGGATAATCCCCGCGTCGATGGCGTTGTTAAGCGCTTCCTGAACCTGTGCGCCTGCATCGTGCCGTCGGCTTCGCCCGGGTAGCCGTGGAGAAGCTCGATGACCGCGTAGGTCTTGCCGTCGGTGGGGGAGTAGCCGCGTGGGGTGATGACGAAGATGGGGAGAGTGATCCCGCTTGACGGGCCGGTCCAGGTGGTCTGGAGCATGCCGTCTTCGGTGGTCGTGAAGGTCGCGTCGAGTTCGGATGCAGGAGCTGACTGCGCCTCGACGTCGGCCTCACCGCCGGACTGGGCGCTCGTTCCGACGACGGTTGAGAACGCGAGTCTTGCCAGGTCCCCGCTGGTTTTCACGAGGCCGAGCGAGCGGTTGAAGACGAGCGCCCCCGCGGACACGATAAGGATCGTGGGCACGAGGAGGACGACCGTGCGACCGAGCCACCGCCTCGTGCGTCCCGGGCAGCGCGAGGGGGCCGATCGGGCGAGAAGGACCGCCCCCGCCAGCAGAGAGAAGAACGCCAGGACGGCGACCACCGCGAGGGTTCTGAGCGAGGTCAGGGGGATGTTCCCGAGAGCGCTCATTGTTGTCCCTTTCCGCTTCCATCCGACGAGGCTGTGGCCTCAGTCGCGTCCGCATCGGACGTAGTGTGCCTCGAGGCCGCTCGCGTCGACCGCAGGTCTCCGACGCCCTTTGCGGCGAGCTTGGCGAGGCCCCCGGCGACCGAGGCGACAAGCGTGAGGGTCTGCGCGGGGGACACGTGGGGCACGTAGGCGTGCGAGATGGCCAGTCCGACGGTCGCGAGGGAGGCAGGATCCGGCACCGCCAGGTACAGGGACTGCGTGCGGGGCTTGAACTTGCGCTTGAAGGCGTGCAGCGAGGTGAAGCCGTAGAGCGGCTCCATGATGGCGGCCAGAGCATCGGTGAGGGGGCCAAAGGCCGAGGTGTCGTCGGCAGAGCGCGACAGGGGAGCGCCCGACAGAGACAGGATCTCCAGCCCCTCTTCCTGCGCCGCCAGAGCGGCCTTGCCGATAAGGAACTCGATTGCGGGACGCCACCCGGTCGTGCGCCGACGCATGACGTCCAGGGTTAGGCCGACGACTGCTCCGTCTCGGTAGATCGGCAGCCACGAGGTCACGGCGTGGATCGTTGACTCCTCGTCGATGGCAACCAGGATGCGCGTCTCGGGGACCGCGAGCTCAGACACGCCGCCGAGCGTAAAGCTCATCTCAGGTAGTGCCTTGTCATCGCTCCACGTATCGGAGATGACGGTGATCTGATCGCGCCAGCCCGCCGGGCACTCCTCCCAGGTGGTCCACACGGCCTCGACGCCCTCGCGGGTTGCGTGGTTCATGGCGGTGCGCACGTCCTGGTAGGCCTTGCCCTTGAAAGCGAGGCCGGGCAGGTCCAGCAACGACTCCTCGGCGACCTGCATGATCGTCCAGCCCTCCTCGCGCGCGGCCTGCGCGAGCTCCTCGTGGACCGAGTAGAGCGCGGGGGTCAGGCCCGAGGTGGACGCGAAGGTTGAGAATAGCGCGATCGCCTCGGAGGCCTTGCCCGGCTCGTACGCCAGGTCCGTGACCGTCAGCGCGACGCCGCCCGACCCGCGGTAGGCGACCCCGGCCTCGCCGGAAGGGGATACCCACACCTGGTTGCCCTCCCAGGTCTGCATCCACCCGAGGGTACCTGCACCGTGGGCGCGCAGGAGCGGCGTGAGGCTCTCGAGCGGCGAGGACAGCGGGATACGAGGCCGGGCGAGCAGCGCGCTCAGGATGATGGCGAGGGTGCCGACCCAGGCGACGAGGGGAACCCACAGGACGGGCGCCTCGGCGAAGAGCGTCATCGGAACCAGGGAGGGCTCGAAGATCGAGGCCGTCGCCGTGGGGAGCAGCGCGAGGGTGTAGTCGTGGAGGATCTGCAGGGGAGTCGCATAGTCGGTGACGGTCAGGTCGTCGGCATTAAGGGCCTCGAGGGGGACGAAAGAGTCGCTCGCGAGGAACCCAAGCACGAGGACGGCACCCGCGCAGGCGGTCATGAGGAGGAGCCAGCGCCGCAGCAGGGTCGAGGTCGTGGAGGGTTCCGCGTGGATCGTGAAGGAACGGCGCACCCACCACGTGATGACGCACAGGGCGGCGTTGAGGATCACCGGAACGAGAAGGAGCGAGGCCGTGGTGACGAGCTCGGGCCTGGCCATCCCGTTCTCGTCGGTGCCCTGGGTGAGAGCGACACCCGTCGCCGCGACCGTCGACAGACCGAGGACCAGCTGGAGGATGAGGGTGCCGAAGTAGGCGGCGCGCCTGCCCTTGCGCAGCCCGTAGGCGAAGATCAACTGAAGAGTGATGGGGGCCAGGCACAGCAGAGTCGTGATGACGCCGGTTCGGCCCTCGAGCCACCACGCGGGGCCCAGCGACCAGCGCATCTGCGCGAGCGGTCCCTCGGGGGCCGAGGAGACAACGGTCAGCGCTGCCGCACACGCCCAGCACAGGGCAGCGACGGAGGCGAGCTGACGTCCGATCGTGATGTCGTTTCCGGACCCGCTGCGCGCCCCGCGAACCCCCGCCAGCCGCGCGGCCACGATGCCCGCGAGGGAGTGCCCACACGCGTGCATACGAGATCGCCGATCCGAGGATCGCCGCCGACAGGAGGAGGATTCCGATGAGGAGGAAATGGGCGCGCCAACGCCAGTGAGAGGCCAGCGACTGTGCTGCGGCACCCACGAGGGCGACGAGGATGAGGCTTGTGCCCCACAGGCTCCCCGCATCAATTGTCTGTCCCCACATGGAGAACACCTTGGTGAGCAGCGGGAGCGTCAGCCAGGTGGCTGCGACACCGGCGACCTGGCCGGCAGCGGCTGCCGCCACCCACGCGCGTGTACCGAGGTGCCTCTCGGCGGCGCCGCCCGCAATGATCATCGTGGCGATGCCGAGCACGGCTGTGGCGATGAAATTGCCGGGAATCGCGCCGACGGAGGAGAGAATTGACCACCAGTGAGGGCTGGACGGGGTGGCCTCGAGGGCTGTGAATTGATCATGCCGGACCCAGTAGGTCGCCGACACGATCGTCAGGGCGACCGTAAGGACGGCGGTGGCCGGGCATCGTGACAGCCAGCGGACGGTGAGGCGTGTCAGCGAGGAGATGAGAAGCCAGATGGTCTGGAGGGTCGTCCCGATGGGGGAGAAGATCCTGACCAGCGCAGACGGTGCGCTGTCGGTATCGGGTGACTGTATTTCTTCCTGCACCACGGGCGAGTGTCCTCTCAGCGTCAGTTTTGAGCCACATCAAGGATACGTCGGCGTTCTGAGAGTCACCTGAATGCTGTCTGTGAGTGTGTGGTGGTGACGACAGTGCCCCGCGCCGGTAAAGATGCGGGGCACCGCTTCGAAAGGGTCAGACGTTGAGGGTTGCGAACTCGGCGAGAGCAAGGGGGCGCCCCGCGCTCATCTCCGCGCGCATGAGGTCCACGACGGCGTCGAGGCCCTGGCCGGGGCGCGCAGCCGCTGCGACGGCGCGCTGGCGCTCGTAGGAGGCTCCGATCGTTAGGATCGTCTCCAGTCCGGCGAACTCGCGCGCGCACTTCAGGTCGGCGGCTACGGGGGCCAGCTCTTCCTTCAGTCGCGCGATGCCATCGCGCGCGCTCTCGGTCGTGCCATCGCGCGAGACGATCAGCGTCGCATCCATGCCATAGCGCGCCGAGCGCCACTTGTTCTCGGCGACGAACCAATCCGGCAGGGACGGCAGCGGCTCGCCCGCGTCGTACAGGCGCGAGAAGTGCTCGACGAGGACGTGGGTGAAGGCCGCGAAGGTGGCGACCTCGGTCGCGTTCGTCGCGGCGTCGTACACGCGGTTCTCGATCGTGCCGAAGGCCGGCGAGGGGCGGATGTCCCAGCGGACCTCGTCAAAGCCCTCGATGACGCCCGTGCGGATCATGTCGTCCGTGTAGGCCTCGAGATCCTCCCACGTCGCGAACTGGCGCGGAATACCGGCGGTGGGCAGCTGCTGGAAGACCATCGCGCGGTTCGACGCGTAGCCGGTGTCCTCGCCTGCCCAGAAGGGGGAGGATGCGGAGATGGCCTGCAGGTGGCCCAGATGGGCGGTCAGGGCTGCCTGGATCGGGAGGATCTTCGCGCGGTCTTCGACGCCGACGTGCACGTGGACGCCGTACAGCAGCATCTGATGCCCCCAGTAGGCGGTGCGCTCCACCAGCTGCGCGTAGCGCTCGGAATCGGTGACGCGCTGGCGGCCGGGGCGCGCGAAGGGGTGCGTGCCGGCGGTGGCCAGGTCGATGCGCAGGTCCGAGGCCAGGGGGGTCAGGTAGTCGACGCAGTCCGTCAGGTCGGCCATGCACTCGGCGACGGTCGCGCGCGGCTTGGAGACGACCTCGATCGTGTTGAGGAGCATCTCGCGGTGGACGCCCGGGTAGAGCTTGCCGTCGGTCGTGGCGCGATCGATGATCGCATCCGCGCTTTGGCGCAGGTCGTGGGAGTCGCGGTCAACGAGCTGGAGCTCCCACTCGACACCGATCGTGGAACGCTGGGAGGAACCGAAGGGCAAAGACATGTCGATCCTTTCGCTGGCTTCCTCCATTGTGGCAGGGCGACACGTGGTGTCGGCGGAGAGCTTCCTTACAGGTTTTTAGCCAACCGTCGGCAGATGATCGCGCGGTGGCGCCCGTCGACGCGCGTCGCGATGACGGTCAGCTGCTCGTCGCCTCCGCCCAGTTTCAACGATTTACGTAGCTCGTCGGGGCTGATGTTGGCGCCGCGCTTCTTGATCTCGACGCTGCCCGCGCCGCGCGTTCGCAGCTCGGCGGAAATCGCCTTCGCCCGCAGGTTGGTCACCGCGAGGACCTCGAAGCGGTCATAGAAGGGGGAATCGGGCAGGTCGTCCCCTGTCAGGTAGGCGATCTTGTCGGACACGATGCCTGCGCCGACCTCGTCCGCGAGGCGTCCCAGGAGGCCCGATCGGATGACCGCGCTGTCGGGTTCGGCGACCATCGCGCCCAGGGGTGCGACCTCCACGCGGGCTGCGGGAGCGTTGGGTGCATACCCCTCGGGTGTGGAGAGCGAATGGGCGGCCCCGGCCTCGTCCAAGAGGAGACACGAGCGTCCGCGGCCCTCGGGGGACAGCGCGGGGGACCAGAGGGAGGCCTCGACGAGGTCGCCGCCCACGCTCACCCACTGCGCGTGCCAGGAAGAGGGGATGTGCTCGTACGCGATGCCCGGTGCCACCTTGATGCCGACGCGGTCGATCGTGGAGGCCCAGCCGAGGGCGAGCGAGAGGGGAAGGGACCACTGCTCGGGGTCCGTGATGCGCGCCGATCCGCGCGAGGCGCCCGTGCGGCGGGCCGGGTCGGCGAAGATCGCGTCGACACCCTCGGCAGCCAGCTCGTCCATGTCGAGGTCAGTGACGTCCCCCAGGCGCACCTCGGACCCCTCGAAGGCCCGCAGGTTCGCGGCCACGGCACCGGCGGTATCGGGATCGATGTCGACCGCCAGCACGTTCATGCCCAGGCCGGCGATCGCCATGGCGTCCGACCCGATGCCGCAGCCCAGGTCAGCGACGCGCGTCGCGCCGCAGTCCCTGAATCGCTGGGCATGGCGGGCCGCCACGACGAGGCGCGTCGCCTGCTCGAGGCCGTCGCGCGTGAACACCATGTGCGAGGCGAAGGGGCCGAACTTGGTGCGAGCCGCCTGGCGCAGCGCCAGCTGGGTGAGGACTGCGACCACGAGCTCCGCGTCGAGGCCGGAGGCGCGCAGGGCGGATCCGAGCTCGGGCAGCGGGATGGGGTTGGTGGCCTGCTTCGCTTGCAGGGACTCCAACAGCTCCCAGCCGGGGGAGGACAGAATGGGGGTCAGGGCGCTCACCCGCTCATTGTCCCATCTCTTCAGGGACGAGGCCGTGCGGGGCCTGTGGCTGGGGCGGGGGCGGCGTCTCGCCCAGGGTGAACGCGCCTGGCACTCAGCTTGCCCGAGTGCCAGGATCGCGCCTACACTCGTGGAGGAAGCGCGGGAACACCCGCGACCGGTCCTGCACCTGACCCCCGCGACGGCAGGGAAAGGACGAGCACCTTCGTGACAAAGAAGAAAGGGAGCGACAATGTCGATCTCCATCAAGCCCCTCGAGGACCGCATCGTCATCCGCCAGGTTGAGGCCGAGCAGACCACCGCCTCCGGCCTGGTCATTCCGGACACCGCCAAGGAGAAGCCGCAGGAAGGCGAAGTTATCGCCGTGGGCCCCGGCCGCGTGGACGACAACGGTAACCGTATCCCCGTCGACGTCAAGGTCGGCGACGTCGTCATCTACTCGCGCTACGGCGGCACCGAGGTCAAGTACGACGGCCAGGAGTTCCAGATCCTGTCCTCGCGTGACGTGCTGGCGGTCGTGGAGCGCTGAGCGCTTCGCACACTGAAAGCTACAGGGGCGGCCCGGAAGGATTCCTTCCGGGCCGCCCCTTTTGTTCGTCTCTCCCGCGCCGAGCATCCTTGCAGCGCGGCTCCTCGCGTCAGGACGCGGACTGCGCCGCCTGGTCGAGGATCGTGTTGCGGATGTAGGCGGCGTCGTGGTAGCCGCTGACGAACGCCTTGTTGATGAACATGGCGGGCGTGCCGGTGATGCCGTTTTGGTGAGCGCGCTCCTTGGCAGCCTTGACCTTGGTGGCGGCGTGGTCGGAGAGCATCGTCTCGCGGAACTTATCCAGGTCGGGCACACCCGCCTTCTGTGCGAAGTCGACGAGGGCCTGCTCGGAGTACTGGGGGTGACCGGTTGGGTCGGCCGCCGCGTACACCACGTCGTGGAACTCCCAGAACTTACCCTGCTCGCCCGCAGCGATGCCCGCCTGGGCCGCCAGGGGAGAAGTCTCGGTGATCTGGGCCAGGTCGTACCACTCCACGCGCAGGGTGCCGTCCTCGACGAGGTCGGCGAGTGCCGGGTCGACGTCCTGGGCGTACTTCGTGCAGTAGGGGCATGCGAAGTCGGAGAAAAGAACCATCGTCACGGGAGCGTTGATGTCGCCCTTCGCCTGCGTGTCGTCGGCCTCGTGACGCACGAACGACTTCATGATCTCCAGGTTGCTCGGGTTTGTCTGGCTGGGTGCCGCCGTCTCAGTGTTCTGCGGCATCTGCGCGGCCGCGGTCGGCGTGGCCGCAGGGGTCGCCTGGCTCGCCGGAGAGGTGGAGGAGAGCTGAACGCCCATCCACACGCACGCGCCCGCGAGGACCGCGGTGATCGGCGCGGTGACGAAGAACAGTGTCTTGTACAGGTTGGTGGAGGTATCCTCGGCCTTTTTCTGCGTGGCCTTGGTGTCGTTACTAGTCATGCGAGCTCCCGGATAGGATGGGCGTTGTGGCGGGCAGTAAAAAGGTGCGGCACCGCGGTGGCGATGCCGCACCGGACAATGGATGCGCGTTAGGAGACGCGGCGACCGCGTCCGGAGGAGCGGATCTCTTCGCGTCGTTCTTCTTCAGTCATTCCACCCCAGATGCCGTAGGGCTCCTGAGCGGCCAGAGCGTAGGACCGGCACTGCTCGATAACCGGGCAGGTCGCGCAGATCGCCTTGGCGTTTGCCGCGCGGCGACGGCGCGTGGAGCCGCGCTCACCCTCGGGGTGGAAGAACAGCTCGGTGTCCAGGTCTCGGCACGCCGCTTCGTACTGCCATTCCCACGCGTCGATCATGGGTCCGGGCAGACGGGAGACGTCAGTCATTGGGTGCCTCCTTCATGTCTGTCGTGCCGACATTTTCGGCACACGATGTCGGCAAGAATAGACACTTGTGCGGTAGTTATTCAAGGATCTTTCTCGAATTATGATCCAGTTCTCAGATCGAGCCTGCCCGTCCTGTTAAAACGCGGAGAAAAGTATGGCGTGCGGAGTGAACAGATTGTGAATAACTTTTTGAACAACTTGGGTGTGAGTGTCCCGTCCCTTCCTGTGGCGTGCGCGCTGCGAACACGCAAGAATCAGAGCAAGGCACGGACGAGGACCGGAGGGAGCGGACATGCCACGAGCCATACTGGCGCAGTCGGCGCACGCCGACCGCTCTCGCACCATGTCCTCAGTGTCCGATGAACTGGGAGTATCCCCCTCCACTCTGCGCACCTGGGAACGGCGCTACGGCCTCGGCCCCGCGCAGCGTGAAGCCGGTGAACGACGCCGCTACCAGCCCGAGGACGTTGACCGTCTGCGCGCCATGATCCACCATGTGCGCGCAGGGATGTCCGCCGCCGAGGCCGCCAAGCGCGCCCTCGCAGAAAGCGCGCTCCTGCCCCGTCGAGGCCCGGCGAATGCCGCCCAGCTGCGCTCCGTCGCCCTCTCCGACGACTACCATCGCCTCGAAGAAGTGATCGAGGCAGCCGTCGCCAGCCACGGCCTCGTCCATACGTGGTCGCGCTTCGTCGAACCCACCCTCAAATCCCTGCGCTCCGCGCCGGGCGGCGAACCCGTCGGTGGTGCGCCCGCCCTCATGCTGGTCAACGCCTTCCAGCGCGTGTGCCGCTCCGTCTACCAATCCCGCCCCGCCCGCGCCCTCGTCGGAGGAGACCGCATCGCAATCATCAACGACGCCCTGCACGAGACACCCGCGCAGGTCGTCGGCGTCGCTCTGGCCTGGTACGGATGCGACGTACGCATGCTGTCCAGCGAAAACTACGGTGGTGTCAGCACCACCGAACGCTTCCGCGAATACGTGCGCGCCGGCGTGCCCGCGCTCACCGTCGTCCTCGGCTGTGGGCCCTCCTGCGCGCAGACCGTCGAAAATCTTGTCGCCCGCTACGGCGTCCCCATGATCATGGTGGGCTCAGACGCCCCCGAGGTCCTCTCACCCCTCGTCCAGCGCGTGCGTACGATCAGCGCCTGTGTCGAGGAGGTTCTCGCTCTCTTGGCCCCCCAGGCAGACCTGGAGCTCGTCGGACGCTCCTGACGCCTGTGACGGCACGCGCGTAATTGCGCCCTCAACTGCGCGCACGCGGCCCCCACCTCTGCCCACGGTGCCTGGACAGGTGATACCGTGAAGGCACGTACCGGCAGGAGAACAGTCATGAACGCCCCCTGGAACAACGAAGATCTGCGCCGTGCTTTTGACGCCGATTTTGACGCGCTTGTCGCCTTCGCTTCCCGGTCGAAGGCGCGGGTCGGTTTCGCCTTCCTGCGCGCCGATGGTCAGGTTGACCTCGGGCGTCCCCTCGACGCGCGCATCAGCGCCCGGATGACCCACGTCTTTGCTCTCGCTCAGATGCGAGGCATTGAGGGCGCCGCACACCTCGTTGACCATGGCCTCGCCGCCCTCGCTCGGCCCCCTGCGTGCGTCGAACGGCTCCTGGTACGCCGAGGTCGTGCCCACGTCAGAGAACAGCGCTACCCCCGTTCCCCGTGCGGTTTTGTCCCAGCGCGCGCAGTCCGCGATGATCGGTGCGGCCGCCGCTGCCGCCATGGTCGGGCACGAGGCCGCGCGCGACCTGCTCGCCGACCTCGAAACGGACCAGGATCAGCGCTGGTGGGACCCGTGCGCTGGCGCCGTGCGCGAAGAGATCGAGGCCGCGACCGGCCTCCGGTCGCCCCTGCGTCGCCTCTCCACCAACCTCGATACTGCTCAGGCCTACCTGGCCGCCTGGGAAGCGACGGGGGAGCGCGTCTGGTTCGACCGGGCGCGCTCGATCCTGCGCCTCGTCGGTGAGATCGCAGCGCGCTGCGCCTTCGCCCTTCCCGACCTCTACGACGAGGAATGGCGCCCCCTGCCCGCCTCCTGCGATCAGGCGCCCGTTGAGCTCATCCGACCCGGAGATACGCTCCCCGGCCTTGGCTTCAAGGCCGCCCGCCTCATCGGGCAGACGTGCGCAATCCTCACCCACATGGGCGAAAAACCCGGCCCCTGGATGATCGACACCGCGACCGCGCTCTACGACCGAGCTCTCGCTGACGGTTGGACGGACGAGGGCGTGGGCGGCATCGTCTATACTCTCGACCCCGCCGGCGTCGTCGCCGCCCCCCAACGCATGCACTGGGTCGTATGTGAGGCAGCCAGCGCCGCCCGCGTCCTCGCCGAGGTGGTGGACCCCTCGCGCGCCGAGGACCTCGCCGTCGATTACGCCCGCGCCATCGCCTGGGCCGACTCCCACGCCCGCGCCGGCATGGGCCGCTGGATCCACGAGGTCGCTCCTGACGGCTCCGTCTCCATGCTCGTGTGGGAGGGGCGCCCCGACGCCCTTACCGCCGCCCGTATGCTGGCACGCGGCGCCGCCCCGATCCATCTCACAGTCACCGGAGCGACCGCCGCCCGCTACGCCTCCCAGGCCAGCCGCAGCGCGTCCTCCTGACGGTCCCTGAGGGGCCCCGGCCTCGTCCCCCGACGCCCGGCTTCGAAGCGGGCGTGGAAGCGACTACGCGAAAGCGCCACCGACCGCCTACAATTGGCCCATGGGAGAACTCGCTACACATGATCCTTTCGGCCTGACCGGCCTCACCTACGACGACGTCCTGCTCCTACCCGAGCTCACGGACGTCGTTCCTTCATCCGTTGACACGAGCAGTCGCCTGACGAAGAACATTTCGCTGCGCATCCCGCTCCTGTCCGCCGCCATGGACACCGTCACCGAGGCGCGCATGGCCATCGCCATGGCCCGCCAGGGCGGCATCGGCATCCTCCACCGCAACCTCTCCATCGAGGAACAGGCCGCGCAGGTCCGCCAGGTCAAGCGCAGCGAATCCGGCATGGTTGAGGATCCGGTGACCGTCGGCCCCGACGCCACCATCGACGAACTCGACAGCCTCTGCGGCCACTACCGCGTCTCCGGCCTGCCCGTCGTGAACGAAGACGGCACCCTCCTGGGCATCATCACGAACCGCGACCTGCGCTTCGTCCCCCAGGACGAGTGGGCCACTCTGCACGTGCGCGACTGCATGACCCCGCGTGACCGCCTCGTCGTCGGCCAGGTGGGCATCTCCCGCGAACACGCCAAGCACCTGCTGGCCGAGCACCGCGTCGAAAGCTGCCCATTGTCGACGACAACGACCACCTGACCGGCCTCATCACCGTCAAGGACTTCGTCAAGACCGAGCAGTACCCCAACGCCACCAAGGACTCGCGCGGACGCCTCGTCGTCGGCGCGGCCGTCGGCTACTGGGGCGACACCTGGGAGCGCGCCACCGCCCTGGCCGAGGCCGGCGTGGACGTCCTCGTCGTCGACACCGCGAACGGCGGTGCCCAGCTCGCCCTCGACATGATCCGCCGCATCAAGGCCGATCCGACGTTTGAGGGCATCGACATCATTGGCGGCAACGTCGCCACGACCGAGGGCGCGCAGGCGCTCATCGACGCGGGCGTCGACGCCGTTAAGGTCGGCGTGGGCCCCGGATCGATCTGCACGACCCGCGTCGTCGCCGGCGTCGGCGTCCCCCAGATCACCGCGATCCACCTGGCCGCCAAGGCCTGCGGCCCCGCCGGCGTCCCGCTCATCGCGGACGGCGGCCTGCAGTACTCGGGCGACATCGGCAAGGCCCTCGTGGCCGGCGCCGACACCGTCATGCTCGGCTCCCTGCTGGCCGGCTGCGAGGAGTCCCCGGGCGAGGTCGTCTTCACGAACGGCAAGCAGTTCAAGCGCTACCGCGGCATGGGCTCGCTCGGCGCGATGAGCTCGCGCGGGCGCAAGTCCTACTCCCAAGGACCGCTACTTCCAGGCCGACGTCACCTCCGACGACAAGATCGTCCCCGAGGGCATCGAGGGCCAGGTGCCCTACACCGGTTCCCTCGCCCAGGTCATCTACCAGCTCGTCGGCGGCCTGCACCAGACCATGTTCTACCTGGGTGCCTCCACGATCTCCCAGGTCAAGGCCAACGGTCGCTTCGTGCGCATCACCAGCGCGGGCTTGCGCGAGTCGCACCCGCACGACGTGCAGATGACGACGGAAGCGCCGAACTACCACTCCTCTTCGGCGAGGTAATCGCAGACAGAGCGTTCGGAATGGGCGGGAGCAGTCGGTGGGCTGCTCCCGCCCGCGCTATCCTAGGGGTGCGAAAACTCACAACAGCGCAAAGGAGCTGCTCACATGCTCATCCTCATCGATCACGCGAACGTCGATTCCATCGCCAAGACCCTGGAATACCTACCCATCGACGGCGTGACGACCAACCCGACGATCCTGTACCGCGAGGGCAAGGAACCTCTCGAGGTTCTCCACGCCATCAAGCAGCTCCTGCCCGACGGCGCCCAGCTGCACGTCCAGATCGTCTCCCAGCGCGCCGACGACATGGTCGCCGAGGCCCGCGCGCTGCGCGGCGAGATCGGCGGCAACCTCTTTATCAAGCTTCCCGTCACGCGCGAGGGCTTTGCCGCCATCCCGCGCATCGTGCGCGAAGGCATGCAGGTGACCGCGACCGGTATTCACTCCTCCATGCAGGGCTTCATGGCCGCCAAGGCCGGTGCCCGCTACGTCGCCCCCTACGTCAACCGCATGGACAACTACGGTATCGACGGCGTGCGCGTCGCCTCGGAAATCCACCGCACCCTGCGCTCTTACGATCTGAAGGCCGACGTCCTGGCCGCGTCTTTCAAGAACTCCGAGCAGGTCCTCGAGCTGGTCCGCCAGGGCGTGGGTGCCATCACCGCCGCCCCCGACGTGCTGGCCGCGCTCATCAAGAACCCGGCGACCGACGCCGCTATCGCGGACCAGAACCGCGACTTCGGCTTCCTCGTGGGCGAGCGCCGCACATGGCTGGATCTCATTAAGGAAAGTGAGCCTTGTGTAGAGGCCCGGAGGTGGGGTTCCGCCTCCGGGCCTCTCGCATACTCGCGTTGCTGCTGTGCCACCGGTGTTCTTGCTGGCTGCGCCGCCGGTTTTTTCTGGCTGCGCCACCGGTGTTCCGGGCGCCGTTGGGCCCGCCCGCCTGCTCGCCGGCCGCGCCGCGAGCTTCGCTCGGCGCGTCGGCTCGAAGCCCGGCCAGGCCCTGCGGCCCCACCGACGCCCTTCACACTGGTGGCTCGTGGCGTGCGTTGATTGGCTAGGCCCTGCGGCCCCGCTGGCGCCCTCCACGCTGGTGGCTCGTGGCGTGCGTTGCCCGGCCAGGCCCACCTCACTCCCTAGCCTTTGCGCTACCTAATCGCTGCGATCCCACCAATTTCGCATGCAATTCCCCTGCGACCTTTTCAAACCATGAATTTGCAGCGTTGGAATTGCAACGTTTTCAGACTTTGTTGAATCTTTGCCCAATCGAATTGCATGCGACTTTTGTGGGAGACCAGGCCGTGGCCCCGCCGGAGCCCTCCACACTGGTGGCTCGTGGCGTGCGTTACCCGGCCGGGCCGTCACCTCATCCCCGACATGGCAGTCGTTCGTCCGGGCTCTTGCTAGCTGCCTGTCACAGCGCTATCCGGATAGGTTATGCGTATCTGGATAGGTTGTGCGCATCCGGATAGGTTATGCGTATCTGGATAGGTTATGCGTATCTGGATAGGTTATTAAGCTATCCGGATGTTCGTTACCTATCCGGATGTTGCTTACCTATCCGCGTGTGTGATGGTATCCGTGGGGCCTCGGCTCCCCTTTACCCTGACGGGGCCGCATTTAGACTTGTTGCTCAGTGGTGTGACACCACTTAGGTGGGTATTACACCACTTCGGAGGTGGTGTAATGCTCCCTAACTGGTGTAATGCTCCCTAACTGGTGCATGACGTCCAGGTTTGAGGGACGACCAATCACAACAACGCTCGGCGCTGAGCGTGTAGCAGTGTTGTCGTCACGACTTCTCCGGTTGCTTGCGGAGCGTTACTCGAACGGTTTGAGAGATGCCGGAACTGGATAGGAAACAACCTTCTGGATAGGTTATTGCGTTCTGGATAGGTTAATGACCTATCCAGAACTGTTTTTCTTATCCAGAACAGCGTTTCCTATCCAGAATCCCAACGCGTGCCTGAAGGGCGTCTGGATAAGCAGGTTCCCTGCTAGCTAGGCCGCCGGGGCCCTCCACGCCTTCCTCACCAATTTCGCACGTAATTCCCTTGCAGCTTCTTCAAACTTTGAATCTACATCGTTGGAATTGCAACGTTTGAGTGATACTCGAAAAATGACCGTGCGAAATTATGTGCGACTTTTTCGGCAAAGCTTGGCGATTCTGCTGTGACTGCGCTCTGGTCCCTCCGTGGCCTGCCGCTCCAGGCATTCGCCGGACCCCGCCCACTGCCTCGTACAGGCCTCTCCGCACAGCCCGGCCAGGCCGCGGCCTCGCCGGCTCCCTCCACGCTGGTGGCATCCGAGAAGCGACGAAAACGGGGGCCGGCACCCGCCGATCCCCGCCTGAATCGTTCCTACTCCTGATCGTCGCCGCGGCCTCGCGGCGTAATCTGGGGCCACTCGCGATCGATGTTCGCATCCTTGCCCTGCTTGCGCAGGTACTTCTCGAAGTCCTCAGCCCAATCCTGGTGAGCCTGGAGCTGGTAATCCATGAGCTCCAGGGCGCTCATGGACGCCAGCTGCGGGTACTTGTCCACCATGCCGGCGAGCACGTCGAGCGTCATGGCCACGTCGACCTCGGCCGTATGAGCGTCGGGGGAGGCAACCGCGCCGTACACCGGCGCCATCTCCGTCAGCGTCTTCTTACCCTTGCGGAAGCGGTCGAGCTTGCGATCCAACACCAACGGGTCGACGACCAGCATCGGTGCGCCCTCCAGGCGCTCCTCGAAAGACCCCAGGCGGTGGCGGCGCAGCTCCTGGTTGACCAGCGTGATGTCGTAGGTCGCGTTGAAGGCGACGACCGGGTAGCCGCGCAGCCAGTGCTCGACGATGGAGCCGGCCAGCTCGTGGAGGACCTCCTCGATGGGGCGGCCGTCGCGGCGCGCCTGCTCGGTTGTGATGCCGTGGACGGCCGTGGCCTGCTCGGGGATTTCGACGCCGGGGTCGGTCAGCCAGGTGGCCACCTGGTCGGGGGCGCTGACACCGCTGCGGTAGGACGCGCCGTCGATGCGCAGTACCAGCGCGGCTGTGACGAGGCGGTCCTTGAGCGCGCGCACGCCCGTCGTCTCGGTGTCAAAACCCATCCACGGGTCATCGATCCAGCTCATGATTGCTCCTAGCCTTGCCGGTGACTCCAGTGTGGCAGAGGGTGGGCACATCTGCGTCCCGGAGGCGGTAGAAGCGGGAAGTAGGCAGTAGAATCGGGTCATGAGCGACGAAGTGGAAATCGGTCGTGGCAAGCGCGGACGCCGCGCCTACACGCTGGACGATATCGCCCTCGTGCCCTCGCGGCGCACCCGTGACCCCGAGGATGTCAACGTCGGCTGGCAGATCGACGCCTACCACGTCGATATCCCCTTGATGGCGGCCCCGATGGACTCGGTGATGAGCCCGGAGACCGCGATCGCTTTCGGCCGCCTCGGCGGCATCGGCGTGCTCGACCTGGACGGCCTGTGGACCCGATACGAGGATCCCACCCCGATCCTTGACCACATCGCTCACCTGGGCGAGGAGGAGTCGATCGCGACCCTCCAGCGTGTCTACTCAGAGCCGATTAAGCCCTCGCTGATCACCGCGCGCCTCAAGCAGCTGCGCGAGGCCGGCGTGGTCGTCGCCGGAAAGCTCTCGCCCCAGCGGGTGCAGAAGTACTGGCGCGCGGTCGTGGACGCGGGCGTCGATCTGTTCATCATTCGCGGGTCGACGGTGTCCGCCGAGCACGTATCCTCGCGCCGCGAGCCCCTCAACCTCAAGCGCTTCATCTACGAGCTGGACGTCCCCGTCATCGTGGGCGGTGTCTGCACGGACACGGCGGCCCTGCACCTGATGCGCACGGGCGCGGCGGGCGTCCTCGTCGGCTTCGGCGGGGGTGCGGCCCACTCGACGCGCCAGTCCCTGGGCGTGCACGCACCCATGGCGACCGCGATTGCGGACGTGGCCGCAGCCCGGCGCGACTACATGGACGAGTCCGGCGGCCGCTACGTGCACGTCATCGCGGACGGCGGCATCGGCCGCAGCGGAGACTGTCGCGCGCGATCGCGTGCGGCGCCGACGCCGTCATGCTCGGCGCCGCCATCGCCCGCGCGGAGGAGGCTCCGGGACGCGGCTGGCACTGGGGGTCGGAGGCGACCCATCCGGACATGCCGCGCGGCCAGCGTGTCCACGTCGGCACGACGGGCACGCTCGAGCAGATCCTCTACGGCCCCTCGACGCGCGCGGACGGCTCCCTGAACTTCGTGGGTGCCCTCAAGCGGACCATGGCCTCGACGGGATACTCGGAGGTCAAGGACCTGCAGCGCGCCCAGGTGGTCGTCTCCCCGTACTCGGCGTCCTGAGCTTCGCTCACCCAGTTTGACGAGGCTGGGGAACGCAGCGGGATCGGGCTGAGTTTGACGAGGCCGGGGTGCCCGCGCGCTCGTGGGTGCACGCCCGCCCGCTTGCGCCTTGTATTTTCGGGAATATTCTCAATAGCCTCCGCACGTTTGTGCGTGAGGTTACACTTGTCATAACTCGTGTTGCCGTTGGTAAAGATGCCTGCGGCACGGGGCTCGCCGGGCCCCTCACGGTGAGGTGAGGTTGAGAGGACATCCCGATGAAGTGCGGGACACGATCACTAGCTGTACTTGGCGCGCTCGCGCTGTCCGCGATGGGGCTTGTGCCTGCCGCGTGGGCGGCTGATATGAGCCAATCGGGTGCGGTGGAAGCAAGCCAGTCGGGAGCTGCGCAGATTGAGGGCGCGCAGACCCAGTCAGGTGCGGTGCAGCCTGAACAGCCAACGCAGCCAGCGGAGCCTTCCGTCCCCGCGAGCTCCGCGCAATCGGGTGAGGCCAGCCCTGGCCTCGTCGATACTCCGATCCCCGACATTCAGGCCGTGGGCGCGGGGGGACGATTCCGCGATGGTGGGGGCCACCGTGACGACGGTCGGCGTCGTGACGGCCGCCTACCCGGCCGCCGAATCCGGGCTGGGCGCGACGCTCGACGGCTACACGATCCAGAGCCCCGGATCGGGCGGCGCGTGGGAGCCGGGGCGCACACGCTCCGACGGCCTCTTCGTCTTCACGGGTAAGAAGGGCGAGATCCCGGCCCCGGGCACCTGTGTGCGCGTCACCGGCACGGTGGGAGAGTTCCCCGCGACGAGTGCGAAGGGCAATCCCCAGAGCCTCACCCAGCTCGCCGCGACCTCCGTCAGCGCGGTCGAGGGATGCCAGGCGCCGACGCCCATCCCGGCGTCCAACGTCCCCACGCCGGACGAGGCGGAGGCCCTCGAGTCCATGCTTCTCGCCCCCCAGGGTACCTGGACCATCACCGACAACTACCAGACAAACCAGTACGGCACCCTGACCCTCACCCCGGGTGAGAGCCCGCTGCGCTCGGCGACCGACGTGGTCGCCCCCGGGCAGGCCGCCCGCGACTACGAGGCCGCCAACGCCGCCCGCGCCATCGTCCTCGACGATGGCACCAACACGAACCTGCTGAAGGGGGCCGCCACCGAGGCCGCCTACGCCTACCTGGCCAACGGCTCGCCCGCGCGCGTCGGCTACCACGTGGCCTTCACTAAGCCCGTGATCCTCGAGCCTCGGCACGGGTCCTTCGTCTTCCAGCCGACCTCCATGGTCGCCGGGCACCCCGACCGTTCACCCGTGAGCATCACCGGGGAGCGCCCGGGCGCGCCCACGGTCGGCGGGGACACGCGCGTCGCGACCTTCAACGTCCTCAACTACTTCTCCGACCTCGGTGTCGACGAGGCCGGATGCACGGGCTACCCGGACCGCATGGGCGCATTCGTGACGGCGAAGAAGTGCAAGGTGCGCGGCGCGTTTTCGCGCGAGGCCTTCGCGAATCAGGAGGCCAAGATCGTCTCCGCGATCAATGCGCTCGGGGCCGATGTGGTTGCCCTCGAAGAGATCGAAAACCCTGTCGCCGTGGGGGTCGGGACGGACCGCGACGCGTCCCTCGCGCGCCTCGTCGAGGCCCTCAACAAGGACGCGGGCGCCGGAACGTGGGCGTACGTGCCCTCGCCCGGGGTCGTACCCGCGGCCGAGGACGTCATCCGCGTCGCCTTCATCTACAAGCCCGCGACCGTGGCTCCCGTCGGCCCCTCGCTGATCCACGACGACCCGGCGTTCACGGGCATGGCGCGTCAGCCCCTCGCCCAAGAGTTCGCGCGGGTGAGCACCGAGAGAGCCGCACCCGCCACCTTCGTCGTCGTCGCCAACCACTTCAAATCGAAGGGATCCGTGCCCGAGGGAGCCCCTCCCGGCAACGTCGATAGCGGAGACGGTCAGGGCAACGCGAACGCGATCCGCGTCGCACAGGCGGGCGCGCTGGCCTCCTTCACCGCCCGATTCGCGGACAAGCCGACCCTGCTCGTGGGTGACTTCAACTCCTACTCGCAGGAGGACCCGATCAAGGTCCTCGAGGCCGCGGGCTGGGCTCGCGTCTCTGGCGCGGGCGAGGCCTCTACGTCTACGCGGGACGCTCCGGCTCCCTCGACCACGTCTTTGCCAACGCGGCCGCGAAGCCGCTGCTGGCGGGCGTCACCAGCTGGGCCGTCAACGCCCAGGAGTCCATCGCCTTCGAATACTCGAGGGCAGGAATGAACGCCCACCTGGCGATCGAGGCGGACAACCCCTACCGCTCCTCGGACCACAACCCCGAGCTCATCGGACTCACCCTGCTCGGTGGGGACGCCCCGGCCCCGACGCCGAGCGCCGACCCGTCCAGCGCCCCCAGCGCGGCCCCGTTGCCCGCAGTTCCATCCGCATCCCCCGCTCCGGCTCCCTCGAGGGCGGCCACGGCCTCGTCCCGCAAGGCACCCACGCGCGCTGCCACGGTCAGCGGCCTGGCGCGCACCGGTGCGGACGCCGGCCCGGCAATTGGCATCGGCATTCTCCTCGCCGCCCTCGGCGGTGGGCTCATCCTCGTCTCGCGCCGCCTTCGCCGCCGCGGCTGACACCACGAACTCCACACTCACCACGCAGGACGCGGCTTCGGTGCCGCCCCGATGAAAGGAACACACACATGCGCAGACCATGGACACGCCTCGCGCTCGCCTCGGCGGCCGCACTCTCCCTGGCCTCCCTGCCCGCCGCCGCGCTCGCGGCCCCACAGGATGAAGCCTCACAGAACGAGGCCTCGCCGATCACCCTGGACCTCTACACCCTCACGGACGTGCACGGACACATCCAGCAGGTCACCAAAAAGGGCGTCGTGCGCGAGGCTGGGTTGCCCGCGATGAATTGCTACCTGAAGAAGGCACGCGCGACGAACCCCAACTCCTCGTTCACCCTGCTGGGAGACAACATCGGCGCGTCCCCCTACATTTCTGGGGCGCTCAAGGACAACCCGACCATCGCGGCCCTCAACACGATGGATCCGCTGGCCTCGACGATCGGCAACCACGAGCTGGACATGGGGCAGGCCGTCTTCAAGCAGCGCGTCGACGGATCCAACCCGAGCGAGTTCGTGCGGGCGACCTTCCCCTATCTGGGGGCCAACATCGAGGGCATGGGAACCTACGGGGACGGCACCCCCTACCTGGGGGACTACAAGGTGTGGACGTCGCCCTCGGGCATGAAAGTCGCCTTCATCGGCGCCATCGCGCAGGACGTGCCCTACAAGCTGAGTCCCGGAACGACGGCGGGCCTGACCTTCACGGACCCGATTGCGCGCATCAACTCCCTGGCAGCCGAGCTGAAGAGTAGCGGCACGGCTGACGTCGTCATCGCCATGCTGGACGACGACGTGAAGAACAACTACACGAAGGTCGGCAAGGACGTCGACGGCCTCATGGGCGGGGACACGCACGTGCCCTACGAGTTCGACCACGTGAACTCGGTGGAGGCCTTCGAGTCCGCCAACCCGCGCCTTGCGGGCATCGCGTCGGGTTCGTACACGGACAACCTGGGCCTCATCCGCCTGACGATCGACCCCGCGACGCGTCAGGTGACCAGCGCTGACTCGATTCTCATCCCGGCCGCCGAGGTCGCCCAGTGCGGCGCGGATCCCGACACCCAGGCGATTGTCGATAAAGCCGAGGCCGACTCGAAGGAAGCCGGCAAGCGCGTCGTCGCCACCGGGTACACGGAGCCTTTCAGGCGCGGAGTCTTCACGACGCCCGACGGGCTAACCGAGCCGGGCTCGAACCGAGGCATCGAGTCCTCCCTGGGTGACCTGGTGGCCGACTCGCTGCGCGAAACCATTCTCACCCCGGACGGCAAGAGCGTCGACATCGGCATGATTAACGCGGGCGGCCTGCGCGCCGACCTGGTGCCGAACGAGGATGGGACGATCACCTACGCGCAGACCTACGAGGTCGAGCCCTTCTCCAACGAGCTGGGGTACGTGACGCTGAAGGGTTCGGACGTCAAGGACGCGCTCGAGCAGCAGTGGAAGACCGATCTGAATTCCCAGAATTCTCGCCCCATGCTCAAGCTGGGCCTGTCCTCGAACGTGCGCTACACCTACGATCCTGCGAAGCCCTACGGGGAGCGCATCACGTCGGTGACGATCAACGGTGAACCGCTGAAGGCCGACGCAACGTACACGGTCGGGTCCGTGACCTTCCTGCTGGCCGGTGGCGACTCCTTCGAGGCGCTCACCCGCGGCGGAGCCGCCACGACGAATGGAAACCTGGACCGCGACTCCTTCAACGCCTACCTGGGTGCGCACTCGGGTGCGGCGGCCCGCTCGATCCAGGCCACGGGTGGCCTGGCGCCGCGCGAGGCCAAGTCCTCCATCGGCCTGACCCTGCCCACCGAGGCGGTGGCCGACGGCTCGACGGTAACGATCCCGCTGCGCGGCCTGTCCTTCTCCGAGGGGCCCTCCATCACCTCGAAGGTGCGCGTGAGCGCCGGGGGAGCACAGGCCGTGGCCGAGGTCGACAACTCCCTCGTGGACGCGCACGCCTCTGACGCTGCCTCGGTCATCACGACGGACGGTGCGGGTCAGGCGAGCGTGGACGTGACGGTCGTTGGTGCCTGCGAGGGCAAGGCAGCTGGCGAGGTCGTGAACGTCCCCGTCACGGTTGCCACCGACTTCGCGACGGTCGTCGAGGCCGGGGATGGCCTGACGATCCCCGTCACCTGCGCGGGAACGGCGGCACCCGACCCGAGCCCGTCGGCCGACGCGGCGGGTGACACACAATCCGGCAACCAGGCGGCAGCTCAGACTCCCCGTAAGAACACGAAGGCACCCAAGGGTTCCCTGGCCCGCACGGGCGCGGACTTCGGTGGCCTGGCCGGGGCGATGGTTGTCGGAGCGATCGGCGTTGCCGGGGTGTTCGCTCGGCGCCGCTTCAATCGTTACCAAAGCGAAAACAAGTAGCCCTTGACAGGGGAGGGGTGGCGCGGGACACTCGGATCAGACGTAAAAGTCGATCATGACAAATGTTCGCGCAGCGGCTGCGTGGACATGATCCGCGGCCCGCGCCGCCACCGGTTCAGGGAAGAATCCACATCAACGGAGGAAAACACTCATGAAGCACCTCACGAAGCTCCTCGCCGCGGCGGGAGTTGCAACGCTCGCCTTGGCCGGCTGTGGCGGCGATGGAGGAACCGCCACCAGTCAGTCCGGCGGGGCGAAGGATGCCACCTCGTTCAAGGCCTGCGCGGTCTCTGACGCCGGCGGCTGGGACGACAAGTCCTTCAACGAGTCTGCCTACGACGGCCTCAAGGCCTCCCAGTCCAGCCTCGGCATCCAGATCAACACGGCCGAGTCCAACTCGGACGCGGACTTCAACCCGAACGTGGAGTCCATGGTCTCCGACGGCTGCAACCTGATCATTGGCGTGGGCTTCAACCTGGAGAAGGCCGTCCACACCTCCGCCGATGAGAACAAGGACGTGCACTACGCCCTCATCGACTCCAGCTTCAACGACGGTAACAACAACACGGTGACGCTGGACAATGCGCGTCCGCTGCTGTTCAACACCGCTGAGGCTGCCTACCTGGCCGGCTACGTGGCCGCGGGCATGACCAAGACCGGCAAGGTCGCCACCTTCGGTGGTATCCAGATCCCCTCGGTGACGGTGTTCATGGATGGCTTCGCTGACGGCGTCGCGGCCTACAACAAGGCCAAGGGCACGAACGTGCAGCTGCTCGGTTGGGACAAGGCTTCGCAGAACGGCTCCTTCACGCAGTCCTTCGACGATCAGACGCTCGGCAAGGAGCAGGCCCAGCAGTTCATCTCGCAGGGTGCGGACATCATCATGCCCGTCGCGGGCCCGGTCGGCCTGGGCGCTGCGGCGGCTGCCAAGGCGGATGGCAACACCTGGATCATCGGCGTTGACTCCGACTGGTACGAGGCCAACCCCGACTACTCCTCGATCGTGCTGACCTCGGTCATGAAGGAGATTGGTGCCTCTGTCGAGCAGGCGATCCAGGACTCGGTGAACGGCAAGTTCAGCTCGACCCCGTACGTGGGCACGCTGGCCAACGGCGGCGTCTCGATCGCCCCGTTCCACGATTTTGACGACAAGGTGTCCGCGGAGCTCAAGGCGGACCTGACCAAGCTCACGGACGACATCAAGTCCGGCAAGCTCGTCATCGAATCGCAGAACGCCCCGAAGTGATGCGACGCGTGTGGGGCTGGTGGCGGTGACGCTGCCAGCCCCACACGGGCATCGGGGCGGGGTGCGCCCACCTGCTGGGGAAGGTCGAAGGTATGAAATTAGAGTTGCGGGGGATCACGAAGAGGTTTGGTCCCCTCATCGCCAACGACTCGATTGACTTAACGATCGAGGAAGGGCACATTCACGCCCTACTGGGAGAGAATGGCGCGGGTAAGTCCACGCTCATGAACGTCCTGTACGGGATGCACGCCCCTGACGAGGGGCAGATCCTCATTGACGGTGAGCCCGTGACGTTCAAGGGACCCGGCGACGCGGTTGCGGCGGGCATCGGCATGGTGCACCAGCACTTCATGCTCATCCCCGTCTTCACGGTCGCCGAGTCGATCGCGCTGGGCTTCGAGCCGACCGGCCCGGCCGGAATCATCAGCCGCGAGCGCGCCCGCCAGACGGTGCGCGAGGTCTCGGCGCGTTTCGGCTTCGACCTTGACCCCGACGCCCTCATCGAAGACCTGCCGGTGGGTGCCCAGCAACGCGTGGAGATCGTCAAGGCGCTGTCGCGTCAGGCGAAGGTCCTCATTCTCGATGAGCCAACCGCGGTGCTCACCCCGCAGGAAACGGATGAGCTGATGACGATCATGCGTCAGCTCGCTGACGCCGGGACATCGATCGTGTTTATCACCCACAAGCTGCGCGAGGTGCGCGCGGTGGCCGACGAGATCACGGTCATTCGCCGCGGTCGGGTCGTGGGGCATGCGTCTCCGAGCGATTCTGAGGCCTCGCTCGCCACGCAGATGGTCGGGCGCGAGGTCCTCATGCGTGTGGAGAAGGATCCCGCGCGCCCCGCGGGCGGTGGCCTGTCCTTCGAGGATGTGTCGCTGCTGGGTGCGGGTGGCGTCCCGCTGCTTGATCACGTGTCTTTCGACGTTCCCCGCGGTGAGATCCTCGCGGTCGCAGGCGTGCAGGGCAACGGGCAGACGGAGCTGGCCGAGGTGATCCTGGGCCTGCAGACGCCCGACAGCGGGGTCATCCGACTCGAGGACGCCGATATTACGCGTGCCAAGCCTCGCGAGTCCCTGGATGCGGGCGTCGGATTTATCCCCGAGGACCGGTCGACGGACGGCATCATCGCCTCGTTTTCGATCGCGGACAACCTGGTGCTCGACCAGTTCCGCTCGTCGTCTTTCTCGGCTGCGGGGTCCCTCAAGCGCGGCGCGATTGTGCGCAACGCCCGCGACAAGGAAAAGGAATACGACATTCGCCTGACGTCGATCGAGGACCCGGTCTCATCCCTGTCGGGCGGCAATCAGCAGAAGGTGGTCGTCGCCCGTGAGATGTCGCGCGACTTGACGCTGCTGGTCGCGAATCAGCCGACGCGCGGCGTCGACGTCGGCTCGATTGAGTTCATTCACCGCAGAATCGTGGACGTGCGTGACCAGGGCTGCGCGGTCCTGCTCATCTCCTCGGAGCTCGACGAGGTCGTCTCACTGGCCGACCGCATCGCCGTGATGTACCGCGGTCGCATTGTCGGCGTCGTCCCGGCGGACACGGGCCGTGACGTCCTCGGCCTCATGATGGCCGGCGTCCCCCTGGACGAGGCCGTGGCAGCTTCCTCGGGATCTGCTGGGGACGCCGGGGCACCTCGAAAGGAGGAGCAATGAGCGCACGTACGAGTAGTGGGCCGAGCATCGTGACCCGGGTCTTTGGCTCCCAGTGGTTTGTGTCGGTGCTGGCGGTCCTCATCGCCTTCGCGATTGGAGCGATCCTCATCGCGCTGTCGGGGGCGTCCGTGGTGGATGCCTACTATGCGATGTTCCGCGGCTCCATCGTGGACCCGAACGCGGCGAACGCCGTTCGCATGATCAAGCCGCTGACGGACTCCCTGTTCTATTCGATCCCGCTGATCATCTCGGGCCTGGGCCTGGCGCTCGGCTTCCGTGCCGGCCTGTTCAACATTGGCGGCAAGGGCCAGATCATCGTCGGAGCGCTCGCTGCCGTGTGGGTGGGCTTCGCCGTGAGCCTGCCTCCGGTGGTGCACACGCTGGTGGCCCTCCTCGTCGCGGTGATTGCGGGCGGCCTCTACGGCGGCATCGCGGGCGTGCTGAAGGCGAAGACGGGCGCGAACGAGGTGATCGTAACGATCATGCTCAACTCGATTGCGACGCTGGGCTTGGGATACACGCTCGCGCAGAAGGCGTGGCAGGTGCCCGGAACGAATCAGCCGGTGACTCCGAAGGTCGCGGACAGTGCGGCACTCGTGCGGCTGCTTCCCGCTCCCTTCAAGCTGCACGTCGGTTTCCTGGTCGCCCTGGTCGCCCTCGTTGCCTTCTGGTGGCTGATCGAGCGATCGACGCTGGGCTTCCAGATCCGCGCGGTCGGCGCGAACGCGGCAGCCGCCCGCACGGCCGGTATCTCGGTCGAGCGCATCACGGCGATCACGATGGTTCTCTCGGGCGCGTTCCTCGGCCTGGCCGGGGCGAACGAGGCATTGGGGACCATCGGGTACGTCTCGCGTGACGTGGCCGGTTCGATCGGCTTCGACGCGATCACGGTGGCCCTCCTGGGCCGCAACAAGACGTGGGGTACCTTCGGCGCGGGACTCCTCTTCGGCGCCTTCAAGGCGGGCGGTTACACGATGCAGGCCAAGGGCGTGCCGATCGACATGATCCTCATCCTGCAGTCGGTCATCGTTCTGCTGATCGCAGCGCCTGCGCTCGTGCGCTGGCTGTTCCGTCTGCCCGACGTCCGCGCGCTCGCGGCTAACACGCGAAAGGGGAACGCCGATGAGCACAAGTGAGTCCGGCGTGGTCGCTCAGGTCGAGGCCAAGCGCTCCTGGAAGCTTCCCGGCATCTACGCGGCTGCCTGCGTGCTGCTCGTGGTCTTCGCGGCCGCTGCGCGAGGTGACATGACCCTGCGCCTGAACGACAAGTCGCAGTCCTACTCGATCCCCGACATCGTCACCGCGGGCGCACCCATCGTGTGGATGCTCGCCGCCCTGTCGATCGCGATCACCGCATGGACGGTCGCGGCGACCCTGCGGCGCATCACCCAGCCCGCGTGGGCACGCGTCGGTGGCATGGCCGTCGTCGGGCTGTCCACGATCCTGGGCTTCCTGTTCTACGCGGGCTCCGGATCGTCGGGCGTCGTCACCCTGACCTCGACCCTGGTGTCCACTGTGGCGATCTCGACGCCGCTGATCTTCGGCTCCCTCTCGGGAGTCATCTCGGAGCGCGTGGGTGTCGTCAACATCGCGATCGAGGGTGACCTCCTGGTCGGCGCGTTCGCGGGCGTCATGGCGGCCTCGTACTTCCAGACCCCCTACGCGGGCCTCGTCGCGGCTCCCCTCGCGGGTGCCCTCCTGGGGTCCCTCCTGGCCCTCTTCTCCGTCAAGTACGGGGTGGATCAGATCATCGTCGGCGTCGTCCTGAACGTCCTGGCCCTGGGCCTGACGACGTTCTTCTACGGCACGATCATGAAGGATGCTCCCGGAAGCCTGAACACCAATCAGTTCTCGCTGTCCGACATCAAGATTCCCGGCCTCTCCGAGATCCCGATTGTCGGCCCGGTCTTGTTCAACCAGTCGATCCTCGTGTACCTCATGTACGCGGCCGTCATCGCCCTGGCCTTCTTCCTCTTCCGCTCCCGGTGGGGCCTGCGGCTGAGGGCCTGCGGTGAACACCCGCGCGCCGCCGACACGGTGGGCATCAACGTGGGACGTACACGCACCCTCAACACGATCCTGGGGTCGTCCTTCGCCGGCCTAGGCGGTGCGTTCTTCACGATCGGCTCCGGCCTGGCGTTCACGGACAACATTTCCGCGGGCAACGGCTACATTGCCCTGGCCGCCATGATCCTGGGCAAGTGGAACCCGCTGGGAGCCATGGGCGCAGCCGTCATGTTCGGCTTCGCGCAGGCCCTGGCCCGCATGCTGCCCAACATCGAGCCCGCGATCCCCGCTGACCTCGTCTCGATGATCCCCTATGTGGTCACGATCGTGGCCGTCGCGGGATTCGTCGGCAAGTCGCGCGCACCGGCTGCTGAAAACATCCCCTACGTGAAGTGAGAACCCGCATGGATCCAACAGAAATTGACTGGGACGCCCTGCTGGCCGAGGCCATCGACGCGATGAAGCACGCGTACTGCCCCTACTCGAACTTCCCCGTGGGCGCCGCGGGCATGACGGCAGACGGCTGGCTCGTCAGCGGCTGCAACGTTGAAAACGCCGGATACGGCGTCACTCTGTGCGCCGAGTGCGGCATGGTCTCCGACCTCATCCGCTCCGGCGGAGGCACCCTCGTCGCGGTTGTCGCTGTCAACGGCAACGAGGAGCCGGTGGCCCCGTGCGGGCGCTGCCGTCAGCTCATCTACGAGCACGGCGGGCCCTCCTGCCTGGTCCTCATGCCTGACGGCGTCGCGCCCATGACCGAGGTGCTGCCCGGCGCGTTCGGACCCCATGACCTGTCGAGCCTCGCCCAGGTGGCCCCGGCCTCGTCGGAAGAGAAAGAAGGATACGATGGCTCTCTTTGATGCCGTTGACATCATTCGCGTCAAGCGCGACGGGGGAGTGCTCACCCCCGACCAGATTGACTGGACGATCGACGCCTACACGAAGGGCGTCATCAAGGACGAGCAGATGGCCGCCCTGGCCATGGCGATTTTCCTGCGCGGCATGGACCGTGGCGAGATTGCCCGCTGGACGGACGCGATGATCCGCTCGGGCGCGCGCATGGACTTCTCCGGCATCGGCAAGCCGACCGCCGACAAGCACTCCACGGGCGGCGTCGGCGACAAGATCACGCTGCCCCTGGCCCCGCTGGTCGCGTGCTTCGGCGTGGCCGTCCCGCAGCTGTCGGGCCGAGGCCTGGGGCACACGGGCGGTACCCTCGACAAGCTCGAGGCGATCCCCGGGTGGCGCGCGCAGCTGAGCAACGACGAGATCATGACTCAGCTGGGCTCCGGCTGCGGTGCCGTCATCTGCGCGGCGGGCTCGGGCCTGGCACCCGCGGACAAGAAGCTCTACGCCCTGCGCGACATTACCTCGACCGTCGAGTCGATCGCGCTGATCGCCAGCTCCATCATGAGCAAGAAGATCGCCGAGGGCACGGGAGCCTCGTCCTGGACGTCAAGGTCGGGTCGGGTGCCTTCATGAAGGACCTGGACGCTGCGCGCGAGCTTGCCCGCACGATGGTTGACCTCGGACGTGACGCGGGGGTGGCCACGCGCGCCCTCCTCACCGACATGTCGGTGCCGCTGGGGCGCAAGATCGGAAACGCCCTCGAGGTAGAGGAATCCGTCGAGGTACTCGCCGGCGGCGGGCCCGCCGACGTTATTGAGCTGACGTGCGAGCTCGCGCGCAACATGCTCGACCTCGCGGGGGTGCGTGACGCCGACGTGGAGGCAGCCCTGGCTGACGGGCGCGCGATGGACCGCTGGCGCGCGATGATCCGCGAGCAGGGCGGAGACCCCGACGCTGCGCTGCCGCGCGCCGCGCACACCCACCAGGTCCTCGCCGAGGCAGGGGGAACCGTCGTGGGCATGGACGCCCTGTCCGTGGGCGTGGCCTCGTGGAGGCTGGGCGCTGGCCGAGCCGTCAAGGAGGATCCCGTGCAGGCGGGCGCCGGCATCGAGATCCACGCCAAGCCGGGCGAACGCGTCGTGGCGGGCCAGCCCCTGCTCACGCTCCACACCGACGACGAGTGGCGTATTGAACGTGCCCTGGAGTCCCTCTCCGGCGCCATCGAGATCACCGACGGGGTCACCTTCGAGCCGCGCAGCGTCGTCCTGGAGACGGTGTCCTAACGGCGGAGCGGCGCGAGCGCACGGGGAGGAGGAATCGTGGAACGGCGCGACGAACAGTCGATCGAGGCGGTCAAGCTCTACTACCAGCAGGGCCTCAGCCAGGCCGAGGTCGCCACCCGCATGGGCCTGTCGCGCCCCACGGTCGCCAAACTCCTCGCGCACGGCCGCGAGCGCGGCTTTGTGACCATCGAGATCCACGATCCGCGCGAGGACGCCTCGGAGATCGCCCTGCGGCTGGAGAGGCGCTTCGGCCTGGCCTGCGCTCGCGTCGCCCACGGCGCGGGCGTGACTGAGGATGAGGTCATCGAGCAGGTCGGCCGCGTCGGTGCCGATGTCGTCACCCAGCTCGTGCGCGACGGCATGAGCGTGGGGATTTCTTGGGGGCGCACGATGAGTGCGCTTGCGGCTCACCTGTCCCGTGCACCTCGCGTGGGTGTGCGCGTCGTCCAGCTCAAGGGTGGGGCGTCCTTTCCGAGAGGGCGACGCATGATTTTGAGATCATGCGTTCCTTCTGCGAGGCCTTCGGTGCGGAGCCGCGCTACCTGCCGCTGCCCGTGATCTTCCAGGACACGGCGATGCTCTCGATCGTGCGTCGCGACCGGGCGATCGAGCGGATCTTGGAGGAGGGGCGCGGCGTGGACGTGGCGGTGTTCACCGTTGGTTCCCTGGGGCGCGAGGCCCTCGCGCTCAACCTCGGCCAGCTCGAGGACGACGAGGTGGAGGCGCTCCTGCGCGATGCAGTCGGGGACGCCTGCTCGCGATTTTTCACGCGCGAGGGCGGTGTCGCCCTGGCATCGGTCGACCGCAGAACGGTCGGCATCACGCTCGACGAGCTGCGCTCTCGCCCTGTGAGGGTGCTCGTTGCTGGCGGGCGTGTGAAAGCGGAGGCGCTGGATACGGCGCTTCACATGGGGTTGGCCACTCACCTGGTGGTCGACCAGGACCTGGCCCTCGCGCTGCTGGAACGGCCACGTGGGGCAACCCCGCGCGGGGTGCGTGATCGTACCCCGGGCGGATGAGAACATTTGTCAAACTATTCGTTGACACATTTCAATTGCACGGCATAGCCTTGCGACAAGGGTAAAGAAGCCTCGACGGAGCCCCGAGCTCCTCGATACCACAGGAGGACACATGCGCTCGACACCGCACATCAACCCCACCGCTCCCATCGCGCCGACGATCCTCCTGCCCGGAGACCCGCTGCGCGCGAAGTTCATCGCCGAGACCTACCTGGAGGACGCCCAGCAGTTCAACGCGGTGCGCAACATGCTGGGCTATACCGGCACCTACCGGGGCACTCCGGTCTCCGTCATGGGGTCGGGCATGGGCATCCCCTCGATCTCGCTGTATGCCCACGAGCTGATCCACGAGTTCGGCTGCACCCGCCTCGTGCGCGTGGGCACGTGCGGCGCCCTGCAGCCCGGCGTCAATCTCTACGACGTGGTGGTCGCCCAGGCGGCCTGCTCGAACTCGGCGTTCCTGGACCAGTACCAGATCCCCGGCTCCTACGCCCCGATCGGCTCCTTCCGCCTTATCGACGACGTGGTGCGCCGCGCCCGCGAGGCCGACGTGCCGATCCACGTGGGCAACATCCTCTCTTCCGACACGTTCTACAACGCGAATCCGACCTTCAACGAGGCGTGGCAGCGCATGGGCGTGCTCGCGGTCGAGATGGAGTCCGCCGGCCTGTACGCGACCGCTGCCCATGCGGGCGTCGAGGCCGTGGGTATCTTTACTGTCTCGGATTCCCTGGTCACGGGCGAGGCCACCGACGCTCAGGCGCGTCAGACGTCCTTTACCACCATGATGGAGCTGGCCCTGCCCCTGGCCCAGCTGTGATGCGACAAGAAAGTAGTTCCATGAACAAGCGTGACGTGGCCGCGATGATCGACCACACGATCCTCAAGCCTGAAGCCACCCAGGCGGATGTTGCCCGCATCGTCGAGGAGGGTGCCGCGGCTGGCACCTTCTCGGTGTGCGTGTCCCCCTCGATGCTGCCCCTGGACGTTCCCGAGGGCCTGAAGGTCGCCTGCGTGGTCGGCTTCCCCTCGGGTGCGGTCAAGCCCCAGGTCAAGGCCTTCGAGGCCGCCCAGGCCGTCGCCGACGGCGCGGACGAGATCGACATGGTCATCAACATCGAGCTGGTGAAGGACGCGCGCCTCCACGAGCTCGAAGAGGAGATCGCGGCCGTGCGCCGCGTCGTCCCCGCCCCACGCATCCTCAAGGTCATCATCGAGTCCGCCGCACTGACGGACGATGAGATCGTCGCCGCCTGCACCGCCTCGGTGGCGGCGGGCGCGGACTTCGTCAAGACCTCGACGGGCTTCCACCCCGCGGGCGGGGCCTCGACCCACGCGGTCGCGCTCATGCGCGCCACGGTCGGCGACGCCCTGGGGGTCAAGGCCTCGGGCGGCATCCGCGACGCCGAGACCGCCCTGGCCATGATCGAGGCCGGAGCCTCTCGCCTGGGAGTGTCCGCAACCAACGCCATCCTGGCAGGACTGGAGGACTGAGGCGATGGAGCTGCTCGAGCGCGCCCGCCAGTGGGCGAGCCACGACCCGGACCCCGCCACGGCCTCGTCCCTGAGCGCCGACATCGAGGCTGCGCAGCGCGGTGACGAGGAGGCGGCGGCCCGCGTGGGCGCGGCTATGAACGGTCCCCTCCAGTTCGGTACCGCGGGCCTGCGCGGCACGGTTGGCCCGGGCGAGTCGCGCATGAACCTCGCGGTCGTTATCCGCGCGACCGCCGGCCTGTGCGAGGTCGTTAAGCGCCATGCGACGGGTACCCCCACGCTGGTCGTCGGCTGCGATGCCCGCTACGGGTCCTCCGAGTTCGCCGCAGCCGCGTGCCGCGTCGCCTCGGCTGCCGGCGTGCGCGTCCTCGCGCTGCCGCAGGCCAATCCGACCCCGCTCACCTCCTTCTCGATGCTGCACTTCGACGCGGACGCGGGCGTCATGGTGACCGCCTCCCACAATCCCGCCCCGGACAACGGCTACAAGGTCTACCTGGGCGGCACCGTCGCACAGGGCGACGGGCGCGGCGTCCAGATCGTCCCGCCCTTCGACGCCGAGATCGCGGCTGCCATCGAGGCCGCGCCGCCCGCGGACGAGGTCCCGATGAACGACGACCTCATCGAGGCCGTGGACCCGCGCGAGGAATACGTGGCCTGCGCGTCCGCCCTGGCCTCGGGCGAGGCCTCCGCCCGCGAGAACCTGCGCATCGTCCTGACCGCCATGCACGGTGTGGGCGCCGCGATCACGTCGCGCGTCCTGGCCGAGGCCGGGTTCTCCAACGTCTCCCTCGTGGCGGCGCAGGCAGATCCCGACCCGGACTTCCCGACCGTGCCCTTCCCCAACCCCGAAGAGGCCGGCGCCCTCGACATGGCGATCGAGCAGGCGCGCGAACAGGGGGCCGACCTCATCATCGCCGTCGACCCCGACGCGGACCGCTGCGCGCTCGCGGTGCCCGATCCGGCCTCGGAGACGGGATGGAGTCCGCTGAGCGGCGACCAGATCGGCTCGCTGCTGGGCGAGTTCCTGGCCTCGCGCGGCATGACGGGTTCGCTCGCGAACTCGATCGTGTCTTCGCGCCTGCTCTCGTGCATCGCCCGCGCTCACGGCCTCGACCATCACACGACGCTCACGGGCTTCAAGTGGATCGCCCGGGCCCCGGGCCTCGGCTTCGGCTACGAGGAAGCCATCGGCTTTTGCCCCGACCCCGCCCACGTGCGCGACAAGGATGGCATCGCGACCGCGGTCGTCGCCGCCTCCCTGGTGGCCGCGCTCAAGGCGCAGGGGCGCAGCGTGTGGGACGAGCTGGAGCGCCTGGCGCGACTGCACGGCCTGCACGTGAGCTCGCCGCTGACCTTCCGCGTCGAGGAGATCGAGCAGATCGCCAGCGGCATGGCGCGCCTGCGCGCCCAGCCGCCGAGCGTCCTGGCTGGCTCTCCCGTCGTCGAAGTCTCGGACCTGTCGCAGGGATACCGTGGCCTGCCGCCCACGGACGGCGTCCTGGTGCTCACCGAGGCGGGGGATCGCGTCATCGCGCGCCCCTCGGGCACCGAGCCCAAACTCAAGTGCTACCTCGAGGTGATCCTGCCGGTCGCCGAGGGTGAGCCGTTGCCCTGGGAGCAGGCGCATGAACGCCTCGACGCAATTAAGGGAGCTTTCGCCGAGATTATCGGCCTGTAGAAGTGAAAGGGACTCCGTCGGCGCATTTTCTGTGGACAAAGCCCTGCGTAAAGAAATAGATAACGCTATACTTACGTATATGGCAACTCACAATGAATCGCTGGCGGAGACCCTGCCCTTCGCTGACCGGCCCGTCGAGAAGGCGCCCGGCCACTGGGTGCTCGCCCGCGCCGGAAAGACGGTGCTGCGCCCCGGCGGTCTTGCCCTGAGCACCTGGGCCCTCAAGCGTGCCGTGTTGCCCGGTTCGGACGTCGTCGAGTTCGCGCCCGGCCTGGGTGTCACGGCCAAGGCGATCATCGAGGTGGGCCCCGCCTCCTACGTCGGCGTGGAGCGCGATCCGAACGCGTCCGCACGCGTGGATGCCATCGCCTCGGGCGTGGGACGCTGCGTGAACGCTGATGCTGCGCAGACGGGCCTGCCGGACGAGAGTGCGGACGTCGTCGTCGGCGAGGCCATGCTCTCCATGCAGGGGGAGAAAGCCAAGCGCGCCATCATGAGCGAGGCCGCGCGTATCCTGCGCCCCGGCGGCCGCTACGTCATCCACGAGCTGGGGATGCGCCCCGACGTGATCGCGGAAGAGCCCGCCACCGAGATTCGCCGCGCTCTCGCCCGTGCCATCAACGTCAATGCCCGCCCCCTCACCGTCGCCGACTGGCGACGCGCGCTCGAGGAGGTCGGCCTCGTCGTCGAAGAGACCCGCACGGCCCCCATGGCCCTCCTCAAGCTCGGCCGCATGATCGCGGATGAGGGCGTGTTCGGCGCACTGCGCATCATGCGCAACGTCGCGCGGGACAAAGACCTGCGCGAACGCGTCACCACCATGGCGCGCACCTTTAAGAAATACGATCGAAACCTGTGCGGCGTCGCCATCGTCGCGCGCAAACCCAAGGAGAATCAATGAGCCTGTCGCCCGAATCGAACACCGAGGTCCCCACGCCCATCATGACGGACCTGCAGGACATCGCCTCGATGATCCAGATCAACGAGGAAGCCACGGTCTCACGCACCGTCATGCACGCTGAGGGCGTGCGCCTGGTCCTCTTCAGCTTCGACAAGGACGAGATCCTCAGCGAGCACACCGCCGCGATGCCCGTCATCCTCCACACCCTCGAGGGAGCCCTCGAGATCGAGGCCGACGGTCGTACCGTTGTCCTGAAGCCCGGCGACGTCATCCACTTCGGCACGCGCCTGCCGCACGCCGTGCGCGCGCTCGAGCCCTCGAAGCTGGCCCTGTACATGCTGGATCGCCGCGAGCGCCCCAAGGCCTGAGGCCCGACACTGTGCGGCGGGCCCCGTCCTCGTGAGGTGATGCACGAGGCCGGGGCCCGTTTGTCGTATCCGCGCGAGGCGGGCGGGGCGTCGGCGCCCCACGAAGCGTTACTTCAGCGATGCCTTGCCGGCGCCCCGGGCGACCAGCCAGAGGCCGGCCTCGACGATGAGCCCTGAGACGATGAAGACGATGGGTACGGAGATGCGCGTGCCCATGAAGGTTGTGGCGGCTAGGGCGATGCCGTGGGCGGTGCCCAGGACGCCGCCGCCGAAGAGGATGGGCCACGCGGCGCGGTGGGCGCGCTCCCATTCCTGTGAGCCGGGCTCGATGCCTGCCAGGCGCAGTCCCAGGGGGAGGTCGGCACACGCCGGCGCGCGCGGTCAGGCCCGACGCGAACAGGTAGAGCCCACCCGCGATGAGAGCGACGGCGAGAATCAGGAAGGCAGCGATCAGTCCGACGTGCACGGGAACCCCTCGAAAGATAAGCGTTTCACGGCCGTTTCACGAAGGGCCGCGCGCCCATTCTACCCGGCCCCGGCCTCGTCGCCGCGAAGGCAGCGGCGAGCGGCGGCCAAGCGACGCGCCCAAGCCAGCCCCGCTCAGAAGTAGCAGGCGATCGGGCCGTTGGGGCCCGGTACGACGGTGACGGGGGTGTCGAAGATGTCGGTGAGGACCTCGTCGCGCATGATCTCTTCGGGCGTGCCCATGAAGGCGACCTTTCCGTCCTTGAGTGCGCAGATCTGGGAGGCGTAGCGCGCCGCGAAGTTGATGTCGTGCAGGACGATGACGATCGTGCGCGAAAATTCGCGGGCCGCCCGCTCCAGCATCCGCATCATCTCGACGCTGCGCGCGATGTCCAGGTTGTTGAGGGGCTCGTCCAGCAGAACGTACTCCGTCTCCTGGGCGAGCACCATGGCGACGTAGGCGCGCTGACGCTGGCCGCCCGAGAGCTGGTCCAGGTAGCGCCCTTCGAGCTCCTCCAGGTCGAGGAAACCGATGTAGCGGTCGATGATCGCCTCATCCTCCGCGTTCAGGCGTCCCTTCGAATGGGGGGAAACGCCCGAAACCCACCAGCTGACGCACCGTGAGGCGCGAAATGAAGTGGTTCTCCTGGCGCAGGATCGACAGGGTGCGCGCGAGCTCGGAGGACTTCGTCGTGGCCACGTTGAGGCCGCCGACCTCGATCGTGCCCTCGTCGATGCCGAGGAGGCGCCCGACCATGGTGAGGATCGTGGACTTACCCGCGCCGTTGGGGCCCACGAGTGCCGTGATGCCGCCCGTGGGGATGTCGAGGGAGACCTCGCCGATGCGCACTGACGGTGAGTACTGCTTGACGACGGAATCGATGGAGATCACAGGCGGCCCTTCCGCAAAATAGTGACGATGAACGCGAGTCCACCGACGAACTCGATGATGATAGAGACGACGCCCTGCGTGTTGAACACGTGATTCATGACGAAGTACGCGCTGGCCAGGATCGCGGCACCCAGTGCGACGGACATCGCGAAGATGTAGCGGTGATCGTGCGTGTCCGAGAACTGGTAGGCCAGCGTCGCGACGAGGAACCCGAGGAACGTCATGGGACCCACGAGAGCGGTCGACGTGGCCATGAGGATCGACACCAGGACGAGGATGAGCACCGAGGTGAGGCGATGGTTCAGGCCGAGGTTTGTGGCCGTCTCGCGGCCGAGCGACAGCACCGAGAGCTGGCGCGTGAGCAGCACGAGGGCGATGGCTGCGGCTGCGACGAGGGGTACCGCGATCGGGAAATACTCCTTCTGGGCGTTGGCGATCGACCCGAAGAGACGCGCGGTGAGCACGTCGAACTCCGAGGGGGTGAGTAGCCTCTGCATGAAGGTGGAGATCGAGCCGAGGCCCGCGCCCAGCATGACGCCGATGAGAGCATCGCGTGCATCGAGGCCCGCTGCGAGGTGAGCAGCCAGGAGTAGAGCGCGAGGGTCAGGGCGATCATGAGGGCGAGTTGCCCGACGAAGTTGCCAACCGTCGCCGACGCGTTGAGGCCGGCGACGCCCAGGAAGAAGATCGTGGAGGTGTGGATCGCCCGGTACAGGGACTCGAAACCGAGGATCGAGGGCGTGATGATGCGGTTGTTCGCCACCGTCTGGAAGGCGACCGTCGCCATGCCCTGGCACACCGCGACAATGGCGATCGCGAGGACCGCAAAGGCGCGCCGGCGGGCGAGCCTCCAGAAGACCGGGCTTCCGAACTCTGCGGGATTCTTCCAGGCGATGAGACCGATGCAGGCGAGGATCGCGACCGCGCACACGGCTCCGAAGAGGATCCACCAGCGTCGCCGGGCGGCCGGGGACGTGAAGGCGCCGGTGCGCCGGGCGGGGCGCTTCGTGCGCGTCGACGAGGCCGGGGCGGGGACCGGGGAAGAGGTCTCGCGTTGCGTGAGGGAAGTCGGGACGCTCATAGCACGGCTCCCTTCTTGGCCTGGCGCAGCACGAGCGCGATGAAGACGAAAGCGCCGAGGACGCCCAGGATGACCGACACGGGCATCTCGAAGGGGGGAGATGATCGTGCGTGCCAGCAGGTCCGTGACCGTGACGAGGGAGATGCCCGCCAGGCACACCCAGGGGAGGTTCGTGCGCAGGTTGTCGCCCATCGACAGGGATACGAGGTTGGGGACGATCAGACCCAGGAACGGCAGGGAACCGACGACGACGGTGACGACGCCGGTCGCCACGGCCACGAGTCCCGTCGCGATGAGAACCATGCGGTGGTAGTTGACGCCGAGGGAGATGGCGATGTCTTCGCCGAGGGACACGGCCGTCAGCCGGTCCGCCATGATGAACACGATCGCCACGACGACGGTGACTATCCACAGGACCTCGTACTGGCCCTCGTAGACCGAGGTGAAGGACCCCTGGAACCACACGGAGACGCTCTGCAGGGTGTTCGTCTCGAGTGCCAGGAACGTCGAGATCGCGGAGACGACCGCGCCGAGCATCATGCCCATGATCGGCACGAGCAGTGAGGAGCGCAGGGAGACGCGGCGCAGCAGCGCGAAGAACACCATCGTGCCCACGAACGCGAAGACGATCGCGCAGGTCATGCGCACCAGGATCGGGGCGCCGGGCCACACGATCATGATGACGAGCAGGCCCAGACCCGCCCACTCGGTCGTGCCCGTCGTGGAGGGCTCGGCGAATCGGTTCTGGGTGACCAGCTGCATGACGAGGCCGCTCATCGACATCGCGGCGCCCGACAGGACGAGCGCGATCGTGCGCGGGACGCGTACGGCGAGAAAAATCTGCCACCCGTCGTCCTGGGAGAGAATCGAGTACTCGCCGGTCGAGAGTGACAGGACGAGGAGCGCAGCCACGGCGAGCGTGGCTAGGGCGAGCGCCAGGGGGCGACGCTTCGACGAGGCCGGGGCGGCCTCGTGCTCGAGCGCCGCGTCCGTGGGCGGGGCGGTGGTGGGGGAGTGCGTCATAGGGAAAACGGGGTACGGGTGCCGCCCCGAGGGGCGGCACCCGCTTGAGTGTCAGAGGGTTACTTCTTCGCGGCTTCGAAAGCGTCCGCAATGGAGTTGAAGATCTCCGTGTAGGTGATGATGGACTCGTTGGTGTACGTGTCGTTGGGCGCGTACACGACGTGCTTGTTCTGCAGAGCGGCGACGTTCTGCAGGGCGGCGTTGCCGGAGATCACGGTCTCGGCCGGGGTGTTGGAACCGTCCTTGGTGATGGCGGCGTCGCGGTCGAGAACGAAGATCCACGCCGGGTTCGCCTCGGCGATGGCCTCGACGGAGATGTCGTCACCGGTGTGCGAGTCGGTTGCACCTTCGACCTCGAGGGCCGGCTTCAGGCCGAGCAGGTCGAAGACCGGGCCCCACGTGCGGCCCTTGCCGGGTGCCACGTAGCCGATGTTTCCGCCGGAGACGTCAACCGCCATAACGGTCGAGGAGCCGTCGTAGGCCTTCTTCGCGCGCTCGATCGAGGCGTTGAAGTCGTCGACGAGCTTCTTGGCCTCGTCCTGCTTGCCGAAGATCTCGCCGAGCTCGGTGACCTCGCGGATGAGCTCCTTGTCGAAGGGCTGGCCCTCGCGCGGCTCGAGGTTGATGAGCGGGACGTTGGGCGCCAGCTCCTTGATCTGCGCGTCGAACTTGGAGAAGCGCTGACCGGAGATGATGAGGTCGGGCTCGGCGGCGACCAGGGCCTCCAGGTTGGGGTCGCGGTGCATGCCCACGTCGGCGACGTCCTCACCGTTGAACGCGGTGACGGTCGTGGGGATCAGCTTCTTGGGGGCGGCAACGAGCTGCACATCCCACTGCTGCAGTACCTCGAAGGTGCGGTTGTCAAGGGAGGCCGCGCGGGTCACGGGCAGCTTGATCTCGACCGTGCCGTCGTTCGCTTCGACCGTCACGGACGAGGCCTGGGTGGCCTGCATGGTCTCGCTCGGGGAAGCGGAGGACTGGGGGGACGAGGTGGTGGCACCGGAAGAGCATGCGGCCAGGCCGAGGGCGGCAACGGCGGCGATGGCGGCCAGGGAGGTGGTCGTACGAGACATCATTTCTCCGTAGAGGTTTACTGTGCTGTGGCTGAAATAGGAAAAGCTAGGCTTACCTAACTGCCAAAACCAACCTTACAGATGTTTTGAGCTCCGTGCGTGTGAAAACCTGCATAGTTTTGAGGGTGAGATGCAGGGGGTATATGGCCTGATGAGGCCCGGAAATGACCGCTGCGCGTATGCCAAGGGGCGGTGCTCGCGTGAGCACCACCCCTCAGGAAACAGCTCGGAATCCCGAGCGTGTGTCAGGTCAGTCGACCAGGCCCGTTATATGCCACGATGGGTTATTGGCTCATTATCAATCCTGCTCCTTGAAGCGCGCCGCCAAACGAGGATTGGGCTCGTAGGGTTCCGTCCAGTCCTTGACGAGGTGCCCGTACTGGGTGATGCATTGGAAGGCGTTCTCCTCCTCGATCGAGTTTGCTCCGTAGGGGAGGCTCTCTGGTTTCTGGGGATCTGGTCGCAGGAAGTGCTTCCAGAGCTGGTTGTGCAATCCCTTCCACCACACGGGGACATCCTGAACCTCGATACGCTCCTCGACCGGTGCGGGCAGAGACTCGAGAGTGCCGTAGAGAGATGAGTCGTCGCGGTTCCGCTCTGGGTAGATGGTGCGCACCCACGTAGGGAGGGTCTGGGGGATGATGTCGATCGTGCTATCAGGCAAGACCCGTTTTGTGGTGGCCTGCCACGCGAGAACGTTCACTTGTACGGAGGCTACTCGTGTGTGATTAGCGCGCGGATTGTCGTGCCAGGGACGGCCATCCGCGCGCAGAACGAACCAAGGATAACCGCCCCCGAAGTCGATGAGCAGCGCAAATGTGCCCGTTCCTCGAACGGGGTGATGGGATCGGATAAAGCCGCCGCAGTGCATCCCGCCAATCTGCAGGTAGGCTTGGCTGCCCATGCGTAGGGGCATTACCCATCCCTGCGGGCTCGGCGTGCCGAAGGGCTGGTAGGGAACCGGCGGCAGCGCCGGGGGCAGTCCCCACAGCGTGCGCAAGATTGACGAAAATCGACGGACGACGTTGCGTTGATGGGGGAAGAGGCGCTCCCAGTCGAGCTGGCCGTCCTCGGGCCGCTTGGGGAGAGGCCAGAGGCTTGGGTAATCCCACCAGTGGTGGTCGGGTATCCAAATCTGAGTTCCGTTGACGTTTCCGTTGATAGCGATGGGCATCGTGTCGCCTCCTGACTAATGGGCGAGTGCTATGGCTGAGAGGGGTGTGACGGAGGTACGAGTCGAGGCCCTCGGGACGCAACGGATCGCTGTCTCCGTTGTTCCCAAGGACCTCGACGGCATGTGTGCTGATCGCATTTGCTCGCGCCTGGGCAATCGGTCCGAGCGACGCGGTGCTTTAGTCGACCAGGCCCTTCACGGCCTCGTCGAGTTCGGCGACCCAATCCGCGCCCGACACGTCCGAGGGCATGCGCCAATCCCCGCGCGGGGACAGTGAGCCGCCGGCCATGACCTTTGGGCCGTTGGGCAGGGCGCTGCGCTTGAACTGCTGGCTGAAGAAACGCCACAGGAACAGGCGCTCCCACTTGACGATCTCCTCGAGCGAGTACGCGACCTTGTCCTCCTCGGGGAAACCGACCGGCCAGGAGCCGACCGAGGCATCCGACCAGGCCTTCTCCGCCAGGAACGCGATCTTCGAGGGGCGCGCGCCGCGACGCAGCACGTGGTACAGCGTGAAGTCCTGCAGGTTGTAGGGGCCGATCTTGTCCTGAGTGGACTGCATCTTCTCGCCCGGCTTGGCGGGAACCAGCTCGGGGGAGATTTCCGTGTGCAGGATCGACAGGAGGACCTCGCCGACGCGATCATCAAACTGCTTGGAGGCCACGACCCAGCGGATCAGGTGCTGCATGAGGGTCTTCGGCACGCCCGTGTTGACCGCGTAGTGGCTCATCTGGTCGCCCACGCCGTACGTGCACCAGCCCAGCGCCAGCTCGGACAGGTCGCCCGTGCCCAGCACGATGCCGCCCAGGTGGTTGGCCAGGCGGAACAGGTAGTCGGTGCGCAGGCCTGCCTGGACGTTTTCAAAGGTCACGTCGTAGGTGGCCTCGCCCTCGCCGTAGGGGTGACCGATGTCGGCCAGCATCTGCGTGGCGGCCGGACGGATGTCGATCTCCTCGAAGGACGTGCCCAGGTACTGGCACAGCAGGGTCGCGTTCTTCTTCGTGCGCTCGGAGGTGGCGAAACCGGGCAGCGTGTAGCACAGGATGTCCGTGCGCGGACGGCCCAGCAGGTCCATCGCGCGGGAGGCCACGACCAGCGCGTGCGTCGAATCCAAGCCGCCCGACACACCGATGACGATCTTTGGGTTCCCGATCGCGCGCAGGCGCTGGACCAGACCGGCGACCTGAATGTTGTAGGCCTCGTAGCAGTCCTGCTCCAGGCGCGTGGGATCGTTGGGGACGAAGGGGAAGCGGTTGACGGAGCGCTCCAGGCCCAGGTCGGTGCGCGGCGGGTCGAGCGTGAACTCGACCTCCTGCGGGGCCATGCGCTCGTCGCCCGCGAAGTAGCGCTGGGCGTTGTCCGTGAACGAGTTCTGGCGCTTGCGCTCGGTGCGCAGTCGCTCCAGGTCCACGTCGGCGATCGTGATGTGCGCGCCCTCCTGGAAGCGCTCGCCAATCGCCAGGCGGTCCCCGGCCTCGTAAATCATGGTCTCGCCGTCCCATGCCAGGTCCGTGCTGGACTCGCCCATGCCCGCGGCCGTGTAGATGTAGGCGGCCGAGCAGCGCGCGGACACCGAGCGCACCATGAGCTCGCGATCGGCGCCGCGTCCCACGGTGATGGGGGAGGCCGACAGGTTCGCCAGGACGGTCGCGCCCGCGAGCGCGAGCTCGGTGGCCGGGGTGACGGGCACCCACATGTCTTCGCAGATCTCGATGCCGATGGTCAGGCCGGGCACGTCGTCGGCGGACAGGAGGACCTGGCCGAAGGGGACCCACACGGGGCCGCCGCTGAATTCTTCGACGCCGCCCCACGGCACCTCGATGCGCTCGCTGGCGCGCGGGGGCATGGTGACGAAGTGGCGCTTCTCGTAGAACTCGCGGTAGTTGGGCAGGTGGGACTTGGGGACGATCGCCAGCACGCGGCCGCGGTGGATGGCGACGGCGCAGTTGTACAGGGCGTTGTCCTTGCGCAGGGGTGCACCCACGATGAGGAGGGGCAGCAGGTCGGCGCTGGCCTCGACGATTTGTGCGAGGGCCTTTTCGACGTTATCGAGCAGCACATCCTGCAGGAGAAGGTCGTCGATGGCGTAGCCGGAGACGCACAATTCGGGGAAAACGCCCATCGCGACGCCGCGCGTATCAAGCTCGCGGGCGGCATCGATGATCTCGCGCGCGTTCTCGAACGGGCGAGCGGGGTGCACGGGCAGGGTCACGGCGGCAACGCGCGCAAAACCCTGGTCGTAGAGGGAATGGAAGTTCATGGTTCTCCTTCGGTACTGGGCTATTCTTTCGCACTCGGCGTGCTTGCGCTCTTCATTGACGAGGCCGGGGCTGGGGCGGGTGGGCGACGCAGGGGTGGGTCGAGGACGAAGGCCGTGTCGTCGACGCCGGGGACGAGGCGGTAGAGGGCTGCTGGGCGTCCGGCGCCCTCGCGCACCGTGCCACCCGTTGGTTCGATGAATGACGCGGTTTTTGTTGCTTTGCGATGAAAATTGCGCGGGTCGAGCGCTGATCCCCAGATGGCCTCGTACGTGGTGCGTAGCTGTGTGATTGTGAACTCGGGGCCGCAGAAGGATGTGGCCAGGGGTGAGTATTCGATCTTGGAGCGGGCGCGCTCCACGCCGTCCGCGAGGATTCTCGCGTGGTCGAAGGCGAGGGGTGAGGTGGGCGCAAGGAGGGCGTCAACGGGATGCCACAGGGTGCCTGCAGCGTCGCCTCCAGCCTGAGTGGGCGAAAACGAGGGGGCGAGGAGGAGGTAGGCGACGGAGAGGATGGGGCCGCGCGGATCGCGGCCTTCCGGCCCGTAGGAGAAGAGCTGTTCGAGGTGTCCCGGCGGAGTGATACCGGTTTCCTCCTCAAGCTCGCGTGCTGCGGCCTCCTCGGTCTGTTCGCCCTCGCGCAGGAAACCGCCGGGGAGTGCCAGATGGTCCTTGAAAGGCTCGATTCCGCGCCTCACGACGAGGGCGTGGAGCGTGTGGTCGATGACCGTCAGGGCGACGATGTCGACCGCAACGGGGATGGTGAGCGGTGAGGTCATGGTGTAAGCCTAGCCTATTTGCGTCGAGTTGACATTAAATGTGATACGGTATTATCGTCAGTCTGACATAAACAAGTGGTTTGCCACCCAACCAAGGAGCCATCATGGGAACCCTTCACCACCACCCCTTCCTCATCCGCTACCAGGGAGGCGTCGGCGATCACGTCGTCCAGATCCGCGCCGGACGCACGATCCGATCCGGGGTTGGCCAGTCCTTCTGGCTGCGAGCTGGACGCTGCGCGCTCGCGGAGGTGCCCACCGCCAACCGCGCCCACAGCTTCCTCGTGCAGGCGACCACCGCCGACCAGCAGAACATCAACGCGCAGGTTGCCATCACCTACCACATCGAAGATGCCGAGGCTGCCGCCGCGCACTACGACTTCGGCCTGTACCCGCGCGAAGCGGGAGCAGACGCCCAGGGACTGTGGCAGATCGACGAGACCGTCACCCGCATCGCCTTCTCCGCCCTGGCCTCGGCAATCGGCGAGATGACCTTGACCGATGCCATTTCCGGATCCCTCGAACGGGTCGGACGCGTGCTGGCCCAAGCCTTCGCGGATGATCATCAGCTGCGCGGCACCGGCGTTGCCGTCGTCGACGCGCGCCTGCTGAGCCTGCGCCCGGACGAGGGGGTCGAGTCCTCCCTGCGCGCCCCTCTCCTCGAGCAGCTTCAGGCCGAGGCCGACCGCGCCCTCTACGAGCGCCGTGCCCTCGCCGTCGAGCGTGAATCTCAGATCTCCGAGAACGAGATGCAGTCCAAGCTTGACCTGGCCCGTAAACGCGCTGACCTGGTCGATCAGGAGGGCCACAACGCCCGGCGTGAGGCCGAAGAGAAGGCTGCGGCAGACGCGATCGAGGTGGAAGCGGAAGTTCGCCGCATCGTCGAAAAAGGCAAGGCGTACGAGGCTGACTGGAACACTGCGGGCCGTGCCAGGATTGCGAACGACGCCGCATACATCCAGGCACTCGCCGAGGCCGGGCCCGAGGTGGCGCGGGCCCTCGCACTCAAGGAAATGGCGAAGAACATGCCCTCCTTCGGGAACATCACCATCACCGCCGACGTGCTCAGTGATCTCGTGGCTGCCTTCACCGGCTCCGCAAAGGCGGGACAGTAGTCATGCGCCGCCGCGCCGTCATCGTCCGACGCCCCACCGAGTTCGACGAGCTCATGGACCGCTACTCCACACGCGGCCAGGTCGAATTCGTCCTGAAGAGCCGCGGTCGTACCCTCGAGTCCGTCGAGCGTGCGCACGAGTCTCACGTGGCAGCCCTGGCTCGCGTGCGTGCGGGCATCCCGGACGGGTGGGCGAGCGCCGACGTCGAGCGCGATTCCCTGTCGCGCTTCCTCTTCGCCCCCGAGGACGTCATCGTTGTCGTGGGACCCGACGGTCTGGTTGCCAACGTCGCCAAGTACGCGGGCGACCAGGCCGTGGTCGGCGTCAACTCCGTCCCTCAGTCGAATGCCGGCGTGCTCGTGCGCTGCACGCCCGACCAGGGGGTCGCGGCCCTCGGGCGCATCGAGGCGGGCGCCGACCTGCGGGTGGACCAGCTGACGATGGTGCGGGCAACCGCCGACGACTCGCGCACGCTCACCGCCCTCAACGAGGTATTTGTTGGGCACCCGAGCCACCAGAGCGCCCGCTACGAGCTGGCCCTGGGGGCCACCGTCGAGCGGCAGTCCTCCTCGGGCGTCGTTGTCTCCACCGGGACCGGGGCGACAGGGTGGGGAGCATCCCTCAAGCGCGGCCGCCACATGGGGGACCTGCCCGCGCCGACCTCGCGCTCACTCGCGTGGTTCGTGCGCGAGGCGTGGCCCTCGCCCTTCACCGGTGTCGAGTACACCGAGGGCATCCTGGATGAGGACGAAGACCTCGGTCTCGTCGTTGCCTCCGAATCCCTCGTCCTGTTCGGCGATGGCATGGAGTCCGACCGCCTGACCCTGACGTGGGGCCAAAGCGTGCGGATTTCGCGCGCCCCGCGTGCCCTGTCCCTCGTTGACCCCGCCGGCCTGGGGCAGGGCTGATCCTGACATGATCAGAATCTGAGGAACTGGTGGACAGCAGTAGCCGGTGCGCGTAGTATTGGAATCGGTAACGGGGCTAGCGCTCAGAGTGCCACATCGAAAACCCACGCCCATGCGGTGTGGGTTTCCGTCTATCTAGCCAAAGGAGGCCAGATGCTGGTTGCTTATCTCGACGAAGTTGCCGAGGCGGGAGCTTTTGTTAGCAAAACACATAAGAACTACAACGGATCACCTGCTTTGGATATGCGGGTTTCGTGATCTCGAGTGATCAAGTGCGAGCGATGTCGCAATGCTTCACTGAGAAGAAAAGGAGACTCTTCGCCCACCTGATCCCGTCGAATGCGACGGCAGGGACCTGGGAGAGGAAGGGATCGGATATCTTCACCTCGGTGGCGTGGGAAAGCTATCGGCGCCCGATCGAAGGCTTTCGAGAGCTTGTGCGTTTTCTCTGCTCCCGTGGAGGACGTTTGTTTTTCTACGGGGAAGAGAAGCCGCTGGGCACTGCTACGGAACGGTGGGGGAAAGACTCTCGGGTCCAAAAGCAGGAGCTCCTTAAGTTTAAATGGAACTGCCTTTATCAAGCACTCAACAGACTGTGCACGTTCGCGGAGAGTCAGGATGAAGACCTGATCGTCATCATGGACACCGAGAACGAGAAAGAACGGGTCGTTCAAGTGCAGAACTCGTATGCCCATGTCTTTAACCGCGCAGCAGATCCTGACCATGGTGAAATGCGACGGCTTATCGAATCAACAATGCATGTCGATTCGAAGCTCAGTGCAAACGTTCAATTTGCCGACTGGGTCGCAGCGGCCGTGCGGCGTGCCTTCGAATACCAGCTCCTTGAAGACAGTTCGTTCGACTGGGTTCCAACAGCCTTCGAGGAACTGATGCGGAGGAAGCCGACGATCGAGTCAAAACTGTACCTGTCGCACTCCCGGGGAGGGGTTCGGGACCTCCATAACTCCGACATCTTCGCGAGAGAACGCCCCGCCCTTGCGATGTCGATCAGCCAGAGGCTGAGCCCCGAGGATCGGATCCGGATGGAAGAAGCAAAGGCAGGAATACTAGCGGTTGCTCGCGCCAGTGGTATGACGCAGTAGTCCTCCAGTTCTCGGGTAGGTGACGAGCATCCGGATAGGTTACGAACATCCGGATAGCTTATTTTCCTATCCGGATGTGCATAACCTATCCATATGCGCACAACCTATCCGGATGCGCGCGGGGGAGGGATCCTGTGCGTTGGGGCCGTGGCCTGTGAGTGAATACCGTGCGCCGCAAGCCCTACGCGGTCGCGACGCCCCGCGCGCGCAGCTGGTCCATGACGCGGTCGAGGGTCACGCCCACCGGTTCGCGGATGATCAGGTCGGCATGCGCATCCGCCGAGGTCGGGGTGGCGTTCATGAGCACCAGGTGGTCCCCGGAGAAATAGTTGATGAGGCCAGCTGCCGGGTAGACCACGAGGGACGTCCCGGCCACGATGAGAAGGGACGCCCGAGAAATAGCGGTGACGGCGGCCTCGATGACGCCCTGGTCGAGGGCCTCGCCGTACATGACGATGTCGGGGCGCATCTGCGAGGCGCACGAGGGGCACGCGGGCACGGGATCCCCGTCAACTGCGACGGCATCCCCCAATGATGCGACTGCCCCGCAGCTCGTGCACACGAGCCGCTCCCAGTTGCCGTGCAGCTCCCACACGGCGCGCGATCCGGCCCGCTGGTGCAGGCCGTCGATGTTCTGCGTGATCACTGCGTCCAGGCGACCCGCGGCCTCCAGAGACGCCAGGGCCCTGTGCGCGCCGTTGGGCTCCACCGGACGGTAGATCTCGTGGAACCACTCCCAGTACGCCTCGGGGTGCTGGGTGAAAGTCGATGCTCAGGACCATTTCGAGGGGGATCTCGCGTTCCTGGAAGTAGAAGCCGTTCGCCCCGCGAAAATCGGGGATCCCGGACTCAGTGGAGACGCCCGCGCCGCCGAAAAACACGGTGGACGGGGAAGCGGCGATCCAATCCGCCAGGGTCGACACGTCGTTGTTCATAAGGGCCTCCTCGCTCACTACCCTCCCAGGATACGCCCGGAGCCTGCGCGCCCCTGGCTCACAGGATGAGTTGTGTTGCTGGGAGCCTCTCCCGGCATGAGGGACACTCCCGACACCCGGATAGGTTGCGTGCATCCGGATAGGTTATGGGCATCCGGATAGGTAATTAACCTATCCGGATGTGTCGTTTCCTATCCAGATGCGCCGTTCCTATCCACAAGCAGCATCTGGTAAGCAGAGGCACGGAGCAATGCCCCGAACATGAGCACGACGCCCCACACCTGGGCCGTAACCGCCTTCGCGACCAATTCTCCCCAGCCAGCACCGTGACGCAACGCTACATCCCCAACGCTGTCTGCCTCTAACACCGAAAGGCCGGGGCCCCACGTGGGAACCCCGGCCTCGTCGTGGCCTGAGAATCAGGCGAAGGTCAGCGCCTGGCGGGCGATCGCCAGCTCCTCGTTGGTCGGGTAGACGATGAGGGTCACGGCCGAGTCGGGAGCAGACACGATGCGCGGCTCCTTGATACAGCCTTGTTGGCCTCGATGTCGATCTCGACGCCGAAGGGGGCGAGGGCCTCGGCCAGCTCGCGGCGCACGTCGTCGTTCTCGCCGATGCCGGCGGTGAAGGTGATGACGTCCAGGCCGCCGAGCTCAGCGGCGTAGGAACCCACGTACTTGCGCAGGCGGTTGATGTACACGTCCATGGCGGTACGGGCGCGCTGCTGGGGTGCGGAATGGATCTACGGGAGATGTGGGACTGTGAAGTCGAGCTATTATTGCGAAAATGAGACATGTAGCTATTTGGAGCTTTTCTGCGCTTGTTTTGTGGGTTTTAATTCGTAAACCCCTGTCACGCTCTCTGTGATGTAATAAGAGGTGATGGCGGGATACTTGCGAGCAATGCTCTCCCATACTTTCGGCCAATTGATGCTGAGTCCAGAAGAAATTTCTGAATAATAGTCCAATTTGTTTTGGGAGCCTCCAAATTTGAAAGAAATCTCCATGTTGCTAATTTTTTTCGATGAAAAGGAATTGTTGAAGGCGCTGACTTCATCTTTTTCGAGTCTTAGATAGCCTTTTTTGTTGGGTGCGTTTGTGGCGAACCCAAAAATTAGATTAAGAACAATGGTAAGTCGAAGAAGATCTCCGGCGAGGATAGCTGGAGAGATGGGCGCATTATCGTGTTTCCATATTGATAGGCCTTGTGGCTTCTTCTTGACGTTCTCTAGCGTTAGCCATTCGGTGAGTGATGTCTTAAAGTGTGTAAGTAGTGGCGAAAGTATGTCTCGCGTATTTGAATTATTTTATCAACATCTCTCATTTCTCCGATTTGTCTATTTGTTCCTGTGGCTTCACTTGTTCCGATGTCGATGATTCGAATGTCTACGGGTATGAGAGAGCCGGGGGTTCCGATGTTTGTGAATTGAAGTAGATTAGTTCTTGTATTTTCGTTATCCGGGATCAGTAGATTGCCTGCGTGTAGGTCGCCGTGCGTCATTTCGTTTTCGTATAATGTACCAATGCATAAGAGTAGTCCACTGGTTACATTTAGTGCTTGTGCGCAGCTGCGAAGCTTGAGATCCTGGAGACGCTTTTTATCTGTCTTTTCGTCGCTTTCTAGTTCTCGTAGTGAAAGATTTCGAACTTTGACCCACTCTTTGAGGGTCTTTGCGTTGTTCACGATTTCCATAATCGCAAAGAAAATCCCTGACGGATATTCGTAGATTCCGGCATCGTTGATGTGCGCTACGGAGTTCCCTAAGTCTCGATTCGCATTCTTTTTTGCCTCGTTTTTCGCTCTTTTGAAGTCGCTAGCTTTCTCTGGTCTCCAGACCTTAACTGCCTGTTGAATGTCGAGAATTCGGTGCGAGGTGCGAAATATTACGCCGTTGGCCCCTTCTTCGCTTAGTGGATCTTTTTCGAAATATAAGCGCTCAAATCCCGGGTGGCACTTGCATGTGCCGATAGGTTTGTTGTCGTAGTATAGACGCCCTCTTTTGACTGTAAACAGATGGCTTCGCGTATTCATTGTTGCACTCCTGTGTGAATAGTGTTTTCCATAGGGTGTGATCCTGTTCTTTAGATGACGTATTCTTTAGTTAACATTGTTGGGATTTTGATGCTTTGTTGCAATTGTAATTTGTAGTGAACTTTCCCGGAAACAACGTGAGCATCTATACGTGAGAAGGGTCGACACGTCGTTGTTCATGAGGGCCTCCTCGCTCGCGCTACACTCCCAGGATACGCCCGAGGCCGGGGCTCCACGTGGGAACCCCGGCCTCGAACAAACCTGAGAATCAGGCGAAGGTCAGCGCCTGGCGAGCGATCGCCAGCTCCTCGTTGGTCGGGTAGACGACGAGGGTCACGGCCGAGTCGGGAGTGGACACGATGCGCGGCTCCTTGACGCGGCCCTTGTTGGCCTCGACGTCGATCTTGACGCCGAAGGGGGCGAGGGCCTCGGCCAGCTCGCGGCGCACGTCGTCGTCGTTCTCGCCGATGCCGGCGGTGAAGGTGATGACATCCAGGCCGCCGAGCTCAGCGGCGTAGGAACCCACGTACTTCAGCAGGCGGTTGATGTACACGTCCATGGCGGTACGGGCGCGCTTGGAAGCCTCGGGGTCGGAGGTGTTGTTGATGACCTCCCACACGGAGCGCATGTCGGACTCGCCGGTCATGCCCTTCATGCCGGACTTCTTGTTGAAGAGGGTGTCGACCTCGTCGACGGTCATGCCGGCGACGCGCTGCAGGTGGAACACGACGGCCGGGTCGATGTCGCCGGTGCGGGTACCCATCATGAGGCCCTCGAGCGGGGTCAGGCCCATGGAGGTGTCGATCGGCTTGCCGTTCTTGACGGCCGAGGCGGACGCGCCGTTGCCCAGGTGCAGGACGATCTGCTTGAGGTCGTCGCGGCCCAGCATCTTGGAGATTTCCTGGGAGACGAACTGGTGGGAGGTGCCGTGGGCGCCGTAGCGGCGCACCGAGTACTTCTCGGCGGTCTCGGTCTCGAGGGCGTACAGGGCGGCCTTGTCGGGCAGCTGCTGGAAGAACGCGGTGTCGAAGACGGCGACGTGGGGGACGTCGGGCATGAGTTCACGCGCCACGTCGATGCCCTTGAGGTGGGCGGGGTTGTGCAGAGGAGCCAGCGGGCACAGCTCTTCGATCAGGTTGCGGACCTCGTCGGTGATGAGGGCCGGGCCGTCGAAGTAGCGGCCGCCCTGAACGACGCGGTGACCGACGGCGACGATGCCGGCCTCGGCCAGGGTCGGACCCTCCGTGTCGAAGAGGCGCAGGACCTCGCGCATGCCGACGGTGTGGTCGGGAACCGGGAGCTCTTCCTCGGTGACGGCGTCACCGTGGACGTGCTTGATGAAGCCCATGGGGTCGCCGATGCGCTCGACGATGGCGTCGGCCCTTGGCGATGGCGTCGCCGGTTTCGGGGTCGACAAGCTGGTACTTGATGGAGGAGGAGCCGGAGTTAATGACGAGAACGGAGGACGAGGACACGCGTTTGCCTTTCGTGTTGTGGGGGATAGGAAAGAAAAGTACGAGGCCGGGGCCCGGTTCGCATCAATACTAACCGGACCCCGGGACCTCAGTCCCGTTCAGCCCTGGGCCTGCACGGCGGTCAGGGCGACGGTGTTGACGATGTCTTCGACGAGGGCGCCGCGCGACAGGTCGTTGACGGGCTTGTTGAGGCCCTGCAGGACGGGGCCGACGGCGACGGCGCCGGAGGAGCGCTGGACCGCCTTGTAGCCGATGTTTCCGGCTTCCAGCGAGGGGAAGACGAAGACGGTGGCCTTGCCGGCGACCTCGGAGCCGGGCAGCTTCTTGGAAGCGACGGCCTCGTCGACGGCTGCGTCGAACTGGATGGGGCCTTCGATGGCCAGCTCGGGGGCCTTCTCGCGGGCAAGGCGGGTGGCCTCGACGACGACGTCAACGTCGGGGCCGGCTCCGGAGGTGCCGGTGGAGTAGGAGAGCATCGCGACGCGCGGGGTGACGCCGAACTGGGCAGCGGTGCGCGCGGAGGTCACGGCGATGTCGGCCAGCTGCTCGGCGGTGGGGTTGGGGTTGACGGCGCAGTCGCCGAAGGCCCACACGCGGTCCTTCATCGCCATGAGGAAGATGGAGGAGACGACGGAGACGCCGGGAGCGGTCTTGATGATCTGGAAGGAGGGGACGATCGTGTGCGCGGTCGTGTGGGCGGCGCCCGAGACCATGCCGTCGGCGTCGCCCATGTGAACCATCATGGTGCCGAAGTAGGACACGTCGGTGACCTTCTCGCGGGCCTGCTCGAGGGTGACGCCCTTCTTGGCGCGCAGGCGCGCGAACTCCTCGGCGTAGCGCTCGAGGTAGGCGGGGTCGTTCACGGAGACGACCTGGGCGGCGCTCAGGTCGAGGCCGAGCTCGCCGGCGCGCTTGGCGACGTAGTCGGCGTCGCCCACGAAGGTGATGTCGGCGATACCTGCGGCGAGGACCTGGGCGGCGGCCTGCAGGACGCGGTCGTCGTCGGGCTCGGGCAGGACGATGCGCTTGCGGTCGGCGCGGGCGCGCTCGATGAGGTCCGCCTGGAAGGCGAGCGGGGTGACCGCGGTGGGGGCATCGGTACCGCGCAGGGTGGCGGCGGCCTCGTCGCCCAGCGGCAGGGTCAGGACGGGGACGTCGGCCTGAAGCGCGGGGGCGCCACCGGTCAGGACGACGGCGACGACGGAGGCGGCAGCGGCCTTGGCGCGCAGGCGGGCGGCGGCGATCTCTTCGGTGAGGAGTTCGGCGCTGGCACCCTCGGCGTCGAAGGCGAGGATGACGCCGGCGCGGGTGGAGGCGGCGAGGCTCAGGTTCCAGGCCACGTGGTCGAAGGCGCGGTTCGAGGCCTCACGGGCGGGGGCGATGAGCGCGTCGTCGCCGGCGGCGCGGACGGCTTCGACCGCGGCGGGCAGGGCGGAGGCGGGACGGAGGGCGGCGTCGGTGGCCGTCGTGCCAGCCAGGGCGTCGACGGTGGCGACGCCGAGAACGCGGGCCAGCTCGTCAGTAGCGAGGGCGGCGGCCTCCGACGAACCGGGGGCGACGACAATAAAGCGGGACACTCGAATGCTCCTTTGGTGCGAGAAATATGTTGCGGGTCTCAGGGACCTTTGTACTAATACTAAACCCGCATGCCCTCTGATTCCTATTCCTTTGCGTTCCTTTGCATGGACGAGGCCGGGGCTGGGGCGGTGGAGTGGGTGCGGATAGTCGTATGGTCGCGCGTGCTCGTGCGATAGGGTAGGGGCGTGAATATTGAGGAGAGGACCGTGCGCGCCCGGCTGGGCGGCTGGCTCGGCGGCGCCCTCAGCGCGGGCGGTGTTCTCGGTGTGATTGCGCTGGCTGTGACCGATCATCGCCACCGAGCGGTCATGTTGATGGTTGCTGTGCTCGTCGGCATGGCGGCGCTGCGCCTGTGGACGCCGGGACGCCCCTGGTTCGCGTCGCGCGCTCGCCTCATGGATGTTGCGGTGTACGTGATCCTTGCGGCGATAATTTGGTGGTTTGCCCCGTACGTGTCGACGCTCGCGGTGCGTTAATTCCCCGGAAAATGGCCGTTGGGTGGGGGTAATGCTCTCACGGCCGCGCTTTATTTATCACGTGATTTGCCGCATCTATCCCGAATCCTGGCCACCGCTTCAAGGATCCGTAAAGTTCGGGCATGCTATGCGTGACCCATCATCCCTATTGTCAAGGTGAAACACATGCGCGAGTTCCTGCGTAAATCTGGAATCCTCGTGTGGGTGATCGCTGCGATCATCCTCGCGACCGTCCTCGGATCCGTCCGTATTGGCGGCGACCACCTGGTTCCCGTCGAGATTGGCCGTATTTTTGCGACCTTCTCGGCGATCTTCAGCCAGTTCCTGTCCTTCTCGATCCCGCTGATCATCATCGGCCTCGTGACCCCCGCTATTGCGGACCTGGGCCGAGGCGCGGGCAAGTGGCTGGGTATTACGACGGCCATCGCCTACGCGTCGACGCTGTTCTCGGGCTTCCTCACCTACCTGGTGTGCGCCACGCTCTTCCCGCGCATCCTCGCCTCGACCCAGCTGGGCGATGTGGCTGAGCCGGGCAGCGCCCTGGAGTCCTACTTCACGATCGAGATGCCCGCGCCGCTTCAGGTTATGACGGCGCTGCTCCTGTCCTTCGTCGTGGGCCTGGGCCTGTCGATGGTTCCGCGCGGCGTGCTGCGCAAGGGCTTCATCGAGTTCCGCGCCATCATCACGCGCCTCATCGAGACGATCATCATCCCGCTGCTGCCGCTGCACATCTTTGGCATCTTCCTGAACCTGACCTATACGGGCGAGGCTGCCTCGGTTATCCGCACGCTGCTGCGCGTTGTTGTCGTCGTGATCCTCCTCGAGGTCGTCATCCTGCTGACCCAGTTCTGCTTCGCCGGCGTCGTCGCGCGTCGCAACCCCATCAAAGCCCTGCTCACCATGATGCCGGCCTACCTGACGGCTCTGGGCACCTCTTCCTCTGCGGCCACCATCCCGGTGACCCTGCGCCAGACCAAGAAGAATGGCGTGTCCGACGCGGTCGCTTCCTTCACGGTTCCGCTGTGTGCGACGATCCACCTGGCTGGCTCGACCTCGAAGATCTTCGCCTTTGCGTTTGCGATCGTCCTGACCCAGGGCCTGACCGTCTCGGCCTGCAGTGGGTGGGCTTCATCTTCATGCTGGGCATCACGATGGTCGCCGCCCCCGGTGTTCCCGGCGGCGCCATCATGGCCGCCACCGGCCTGCTGAGCTCGATGCTGGGCTTCAACGATGCCCAGGTCGCGCTCATGATCGCCACCTACATTGCCCTGGACTCCTTCGGTACCGCCACGAACGTGACGGGTGACGGCGCGATCGCGCTCATCGTGGACCGCATGGCCCACGGGTCGATCGGCAACGAGGGTGACCCGGAGAACGCTCGCGAGCTGGCGTTTGACGGTATGGCCTACCTGGACCGTGTCTCCGTCGAGGGCGTCGTGAGCCCCGAGGAGCTGGCCGAGTCCGCGGTGCGTAACGGCGCCGAAACTGTCGCCTAGTCTCTTCAGGCTGCGTGAGCGCGCGCCCGCCATTGTGGCGGGCGCGCGCTTGTCGTTTCCTCGGTAAATGGGAGTTAGGCCCTAGTAGCGGAGGCGCAGGTCACGTAGAATAGGAAACGATAGGCACACTGGGCCTCGTGGCCCGCTCCGTCAACGAAAGATGGCAGAAAAATGAGCACAGTTCGTATCGGTGTCCTCACGTCGGGCGGTGACGCCCAGGGAATGAACGCGGCTGTTCGAGCCGTCGTGCGTACGGCGCTGGCACGCGGCGCGCAGCCCTATGCGATCTACGAAGGCTGGCAGGGTGCCTGCGTGGGTGGCGATTCCATTAAGAAGATGGAGTGGTCGGACGTGTCCTCGATCCTGGCCGAAGGTGGCACGGTGATCGGCACGGCTCGCAGCGCCGACTTCCGCACGTACGAGGGGCGCCACCGCGCGGCCGCGAACCTGCTCGAGCACGGCATCGATCACCTTGTCGTGATCGGTGGCGACGGCTCCCTGTCGGGTACGAACGAGTTCCGCGGCGAGTGGGCGCAGCATGTTGCCGAGCTGGCTGCCGAGGGCGTGATCTCGCCCGAGACCGCCGCCGAGCACCCGGCTCTCATCATCGTCGGCCTCGTCGGCTCGATCGATAACGACCTGGTGGGCACGGACATGACGATTGGCGCGGACACCGCGCTGCATCGCATCCTGGACGCCATCGACCAGCTGACTAGCACCGCCGCCTCGCACCAGCGCACCTTCGTCGTCGAGGTCATGGGTCGCCACTGCGGTTACCTGCCCCTCATGGCGGCTGTCGCGGGCGGCGCCGACTACGTGTTCACGCCCGAGGATCCGGCGGGCCCGGGCTGGCAGGACGACCTGGCCGAGCATCTGCGCCTGGGCCGCGAGGCCGGTCGCCGCGAGTCCATTGTCCTCGTGGCTGAGGGCGCCCACGACCGCGACGGCAACGAGCTGTCTACCCAGCTGATCGCCGACACGATCCAGGAGCGCACGGGCGAGGATGCCCGCGTGACGATCCTCGGCCACGTGCAGCGCGGCGGCACCCCCTCGGCCTACGACCGCTGGATGTCCACGCTGCTGGGCTACGCGGCCGTCCAGGAGATCCTGGCGTCCTCGGCTGAGGTTGAACCCGTCATTCTGGGCGTGCGCCGCAACCGCATCACCCGCATCCCCCTCATGAAGGCCGTGCATGACACGCGCGCGGTCAAGGACCTCATCGCGGCCGGAGACTACGCCGCGGCCCAGGCCTCGCGCGGCTCGTCCTTCTCGTCGATGGTGGGCATCAACCAGATTCTCTCCACGCCCCCGCAGCTCACCCCCGAGCCGACGGGCGAGATCAAGCGCGTCGCGATCCTGCACGCGGGCGGTCTGGCCCCCGGCATGAACACGGCGGCCCGCGTGGCCGTGCGCCTGGGTATCGCGCGCGGCTGGACGATGCTCGGCGTCGACGGCTCGTGGAGCGGCCTGGCGGATGACCGCGTGCGCGAACTGAGCTGGTCCGACGTGGAAGGCTGGGCCTTCAAGGGTGGCGCAGAGCTTGGGACGAAGCGCGACATTCCGCCGGTCGAGCAGTTCTACGCGCTGGGCCGCGCCATCGAGCGCAACGAGATCGACGCCCTCTGATCATCGGCGGCATGAACGCCTACCTGGGCGTCCACGCGATCACCTCGGAGAAGGACCGCTACCCGGCGTTCCAGATCCCGATGCTGCTCATCCCCGCCTCGATTGACAACAACCTGCCGGGCTGCGAGCTCGCGATCGGTACGGACACGGCGATCAACAACGCGACGTGGGCGATCGACCGCATCAAGGAGAGCGCGGCGGCCTCCAAGCGCTGCTTCATCGCCGAGACGATGGGTCGCCGCTGCGGCTACCTGACTCTCATGAGCGCCCTGTCGAGCGGCGCAGAGTACATGTACATCAACGAGGAGTCCCCCTCGCTCGAGCAGATCGCTGCGGACGCCGATCGGATGGTCGCCTCCTTCAAGTCCGGCCGACGCCTGTTCCTCACGCTGCTCAACGAGTCGGCGTCCCAGTACCTACGACCGCGAGTTCCTGGCCGACGTGTTCAACGCCGAGTCCGAGGGGATCTACGACGTGCGGCACCAGGCCCTCGGCCACATGCAGCAGGGCGGCTCGCCCTCGCCGTACGACCGCCTGCTCGCTACGCGCCTCGTGGCGCGTGCCTTCGAGCAGCTCCTCGACCAGTTCGATCGCGGCGACCGCGGCGCCTACTACATCGGCCAGGTCGGCAACGCCGTCGAGGCGCGCCCCGTCAAGAACATGTTCGACGACCTCGATATCGAGAATCGTCGTCCGTTCCACCAGTGGTGGCTCAACCTCGTCCCCGTCCAGCGAATCGTGTCGCTGCAGAACCCGGGCATCGAGGCCACTCCCATCCCCATCGACGATCCGGTCGCCTGACCGGCTTCTCTCGACTCCGTACGAGGCCGTGGTTCCGTGAGCGCTCGCGGGCCACGGCCTCGTCGTTTCAGAAGCGAGAAACGAGGGTGACCTGGGGCGCAGACCCCGCTAAACTAAAGTGCGAAACAATCTCTACTGTCAGGAGACCCCATGAGTGATATCCCCGTGATCGACCCGACGATGACCCCCGCGTGGGACACGCTCGACCAGCTGGCCGACAACTTCGATCCCGACCTGCGCAAGCTGTTCGCGGACGACCCCAACCGCACCCAGACTTTCACCTTCGATGCTGCCGACCTGCACGTCGACCTGTCGAAGAACCTCGTGTGCCCCACGCTGGTGGGCCACCTCCTCGCCCTCGCCGAGCAGACCGGCGTCCTCGAGCTGCGCGACCGCATGTACGCGGGCGAGCACATCAACGTCACCGAGGACCGCGCCGTCCTGCACACCGCGCTGCGCCGCCCCGCGACCGACTCCCTGACCGTTGATGGTCAGGACGCCATCGCCGACGTGCACGAGGTCCTGGAGAAGGTCTACGCCTTCGCCCGCCGCGTCCGCTCCGGCGAGTGGGTTGGTATCACGGGCAAGCCCGTCAAGACCGTCGTCAACGTCGGCATCGGCGGCTCCGACCTGGGTCCCGTCATGGCGTACGAGGCCCTCAAGCCCTACGTGCAGGAGGGCCTGGAGTGCCGCTTCATCTCCAACATCGACCCCACCGACGCGGGTGAGACCACGAAGGACCTGGACCCCGAGACGACACTCGTGATCGTCGCGTCCAAGACCTTCACGACGCTCGAGACCATCACGAACGCCAAGGTCGTGCGCGCCTGGCTGCTCGACGGCCTGCGTGAGCGCGGCATCGTCACCGACGAGGCCTCCGAGAAGGAAGCGATCGCCAAGCACTTCGTCGCCGTGTCCACCGCCCTGGACAAGGTTGCCGAGTTCGGCATCGACCCCGCCAACGCCTTCGGCTTCTGGAGCTGGGTGGGCGGCCGCTACTCCGTGGATTCCGCCGTGGGTACCTCCCTGGCCGTCGCGATCGGCCCCGAGGGCTTCGCCGACTTCCTCGCCGGCTTCAACGCCATGGACCGCCACTTCGCCGAGGCCGCGCCCGAGAAGAACGTGCCCCTGCTGATGGGCCTGCTCAACGTGTGGTACTCGAACTTCCTGGGCGCCGACACGCACGCCGTCCTGCCCTACTCCCAGTACCTGCACCGCTTCCCCGCGTACCTGCAGCAGCTGACCATGGAGTCCAACGGCAAGTCCGTGCGCCGCGACGGTAGCCCCGTCACCTACGAGACCGGCGAGGTCTTCTGGGGTGAGCCCGGCACCAACGGCCAGCACGCCTTCTACCAGCTGATCCACCAGGGCACCCGCATGGTTCCCGCCGACTTCATCGCCTTCGCGAACCCGACGTGGGCGCTGGGTGACGGCGACGCAGACATGCACGAGCTGTTCCTGTCGAACTTCTTCGCCCAGACGAAGGCCCTGGCCTTCGGTAAGACCAGCGAGGAGGTGCGCGCCGAGGGCACGCCCGAGGCCATCGTCTCCGCCCGCGTGTTCACCGGCAACCGCCCCACGACCTCGATCATGGCCCCGTCCCTGACCCCGTCGGTCCTGGGCCAGCTGATCGCCCTGTACGAGCACATCACCTTCGTCGAGGGTGCCGTGTGGGGCATCGACTCCTTCGACCAGTGGGGCGTCGAGCTGGGCAAGGTCCTGGCCAAGCAGATCCTCCCCGCCATCGAGGGCTCGTCCGAGGCCCTGGAGGCGCAGGATCAGTCCACCCGCGCTCTCATCGAGTACTACCGTGCGAATCGCACGAAGTAATCGCATCTGATCCTCGGGGGTCGTGCCGTGAGGCGCGGCCCCCGACGTGTTTGTGAAGACGTGTCAGGGTTCGCTGGTGGGGGAGTGCGCCTCTTAAAAGTGCGCGTCAATGAGCATTTGATATTAATTGTCCGAGTGCTTAGTTTGCTCTATAGTAAAACTGTGTTCGAATTGTCTGGAAAATTGTCCGACATTATTCGTGGCTCAATCGTGACCTGTTTTTTAGCGTCATCTTTGTTTGGTTATCAGACAACTTGTCATGCCGATGAGAGCTGGGGCTCAGTGGTCTTGTGTTGCAAAATGAACGAACAAATGGACTCAGATCGTCCGCAATTAATGTGATCATCGCACAATCCGCATAAATACTGGAATACATCATTTTTTTGGACGCATAGGGTCCGGAATTGTTGAAATTAATTTGGGACCAAGGTCGGGACTGTTATGTAGTGCCATCGATACTATTGGCCGCACAAAGTCCCGCAAGTGCTACTGGTGGCCACGCTTCATGGTTAATGGCGATCAGAATAGTGGCTCATAGTCGAGAAAATCGTGGATTTTTTATTCAACGATGAATAGACGCAAGGCGCGTGTGGGGCGATGCAACAACTTCAAAACCCAGCCCCTCGAATCCATGAAAGGTGGTCGCAGTGCTGAGCATGATCACCCAAGAGCGCCACGCGAACGATCTGTCGCGTGGCCACCGCTTCTTCCTGCTTGTTCTGGTCTCCATCGGCAGTTCCATCATCTACACCCCCGCCTACCTGCAGTACGTCTTTGAGGACCCGCTGGGTAAGGCGCTGATCGCCTCCGGCGCCGCGACCGCCGATAACGTTACGACGGTCATGGGTACCCTCCTGAGCGCCTACGCAATCACGGCCCTCGTGTGCTACCTGCCCTCCGGCATCGTCGCCGACATCGTCCGCGTTCGCACCCTGTCCTGGGTCGGCTTCGGCATCACCGCGCTCCTCACGTTCTGGTACGCGCTGTTCCCGTCGCTGACGACCATTCGTATGCTCTTCGTGGCGATGGGTATCTCCACGATCCTCATCTGGTGGGGCATCCGCTACAAGCTCGTGCGCCTCATCTCCGAAGAAGATGGCTACTCGCGCAACATCGGTCTGTCCTACGCCTTCTACGGTCTGGCCGGCCTGATTCTGGGCTTCTTCAACTCGTGGCTGGTCACGCACCTCGCCTCGCAGGGTGACATCGTCCCCATGCGCGTCCTGCTGTTCATCCTGGGCGGCATCATCATGGTCCTCGCGCTCCTCTCCTTCTTGTTCATCCCGAAGTTCGCCGGTGAGATCGGATCCTCCGAGGGCGGCTTCGAGGTCAAGCAGCTCGGCCAGGTCCTCATCAACCCCGTCGTGTGGCTCGCCGCCGCGACCCTGTTCTTCGTGTACTTCTTCTACACCGGCGTCAACCAGACGACCGGCTACATGAAGGACGTCATGAACCTGGCTCCCGCCGTCGTCACGGTGGTTGCGACCGTCCGTACCTACGGCGTCTCGCTCCTCTCCGCACCCATCTTCGGTGGTGTGGCCGAGAAGGTTGGTTCTCCCTCGCGCGTCATTGCGACCGGCTCGATCATCGCCGCGCTGCTCTTCGGCGTCTTCGTGTTCCTGCCCTCGGGCGCGAACGCGTTCCTGACCGCCGCCCTGGTCATCGTCCTGGCCTTCATGGCCAACGGTGTCTTCGGCATCGTCTCCTCTCAGCTGACCGAGGGCAAGGTGAGCCCCGCGGTCTTCGGTACGGCCTCGGGCCTCCTGTCCGTCATCGGCTTCCTGCCCGACACCTTCTCCTACACCTGGTTCGGCTCGATCCGCGACGCCGCCGGGGACGACAAGGAAGCGGCCTTCCACCAGATCTTCATGATCCTGGGCGGCACCGCGATCCTCGCCGCGCTGTGCGCCATCGGCCTCCTCCTGGTCGTTCGCGCCCGCTCGAAGAAGAACTGACCGTCAACGGATAAGCAAAGGAGCACCTCGTGGGTCACAAGTACAACGTTCCGGCCATGTGGACCGAGCAGATGGGCGCCGTCGTCGCCAAACAGGATGAGCTCGCCGCGGGTGCGTACGTCACCGGCCAGAGCCTCGACGACATGCGCGCCGCCTACCGCAAGGAACGTGCGTTCTGGAACGAGGGTGGCCCCGAGGTGTTCTCGAGCGAAGACGTCATGGTTCCGACTCGCTACGGGCAGGTGCGTGTGCGCCACTACCGCCCGAGCGAGGAGGGCCAGCTCCCGCTCATCGTCTACGTGCACGGTGGTGGCTGGGTGATCGGCGACGTGGATACCCATGACCGCATTACCCGCACCCTGTGCCACCTGACCGGCGCTGCGGTTGTGAGCGTGGACTACACGCTCGCGCCTGAGGCCCGCTTCCCGCACCAGATCCACGAGTGCCGCGACGTCGTTGCGCACATTCGTGAGAACGCGCACCAGTGGGGCATCGAGCCCGAGGACGTGTCCTTCGCCGAGCGACTCCGCCGGAGCGAACATGTCCATTGCGACGATGCTCATGATGCGCGATGAGGGCTCCCTGACCTCCGTGCGCGCCATGCTCCTGTACTACGGCGTGTACGGACTCAAGGACTCCTCGTCTATGCGCCTGCTGGGCGGAGCCTGGGACGGTCTGACCGAGGCCGACTATCAGTACTACCTCCACCAGTACTTCGCGGATCCCGCGGACGTCAACGACAAGTACTTCAACATTCTCGGCAACGACTTCTCCCAGGGTATCCCGCCCACGTACGTGGTCGCGGCCGGCCTCGACCCCCTGCGCGACGACTCGCGCACCCTGGTCGACATCCTCAATCTGTGCAGTGTTCCTCACCTCTACAACGAAGTTGAGGGCGTTATCCACGGCTTCCTGCATCACTCCAAGATGCTCGACGACACCATGGATGTGCTCTCTGAGGGCGCGCACTTCTTCACCGAACACCCCATTTACCGCTGAGCTAGACGCTCACAGATAGAAAGTGATCCGACATGGATTTTTCGCTCAATGAAGATCAGCAGCTCATGGTTGACGCCTTTACCGAGGTCATGCGTTCGCGTAACTGGGATGCATACTTCCATGAGTGCGACGAGAAGCACGAGTACCCAATCGAGTGGACCGAGGCCATCTGTGAGCTCGGCTTCGACCGTATCCTCCTGCCTGAGGAGCACGACGGCCTCGGCGCCGACTGGGTGACCCTGACCGCCGCCTACGAGGCGCTCGGCCGCGAGGGTGGCCCCACCTACGTGCTGTACCAGATGCCCTGCTGGGACACCGTCCTGCGTGAGGGCACCGAGGAGCAGAAGGAGAAGATCCTCTCCTTCGTCGGCACCGGCAAGCAGATGCTCAACTACGCGATGACCGAGCCGTCGGCCGGTTCCTCGTGGGATGACATGCGCACCACCTACACCCGCAAGGACGGCAAGGTCTACCTGAACGGCCACAAGACCTTCATCACCTCCTCGCTGTACGCTCCGTACCTGGTCGTTATGGCCCGCGACGCCGACAACATGGAGACCTACACCGAGTGGTTCGTCGACATGTCCAAGCCCGGCATCACCAAGGAGCCCCTGGGCAAGCTCGGCCTGCGCATGGATTCTTGCTGCGATGTCTACTTCGACAACGTTGAGCTCGAAGAGAAGGACCTCTTCGGCACCGAGGGTAACGGCTTCCGCCGCGGCGTCGCCGACTTCGACCTCGAGCGCTTCCTCGTGGCCCTGACCAACTACGGCACCGCCTACTGCGCGTTCGAGGATGCCGCCAAGTACGCCAACCAGCGCGTCCAGGGCGGCCAGGCCATCGCGCGCCACCAGCTCATCCAGCTGAAGTTTGCCGAGATGAAGGTGCGCCTGACCAACATGCGCAACATGCTCTACGAGATCGCCTGGAAGCACGACAACGGCCTGCTCTCGCGCGGCGACTGCTCGATGGCGAAGTACTACTGCTCCGAGGCCTCGTTCGAGGTCGTGGACCGTGCCCTGCAGGTTCTGGCCGGCGTCGGCATCACCGGCGACCACCGCGTCCAGCGCTTCTACCGCGACCTGCGCGTGGACCGCGTCTCCGGTGGCACCGACGAGATGATGATCCTCACCACCGGCCGCTCCGCGCTGTACCCCTACCGCTGATCCACGCACCTGAGAACGAAAGGACGAATACCAATGGCACTGCCTACGGATAAGCCGTCGTTCGGCGTCCTCGATGGCGTCAAGGTCGTCTACTCCGCCGTTGAGATCGCAGCCCCCACGGCTGCGGCCATCATGGGCGAGTGGGGCGCCGACGTCACGTGGATCGAGAACGTGTGGACAGGCGACTCGATGCGCGACACCGCGTGGGTCAAGGAAATGGAGCGCCGCAACATGCGCTCGATCTCCATGAACCCCTTCACCGACGAAGGCAAGGAAGCTCTGCGCGCCATCGTTAAGGACGCGGACATTTTCATCGAGTCCGGCAAGGGCCCGATGTACGCTCGCAAGGGCATCACGGATGAGTTCCTGTGGGAGATCAACCCCAAGCTCGTCATCGTGCACGTCTCCGGCTTCGGCCAGTACGGCGATGAAGAGCAGATCAACTCGGCCGCCTACGACCTGACGGTCGCCGCCTACGCGGGCATCGTCACGCAGAACGGTTCCCCTGATCAGCCGATGAACATCTCCCCCTACCTGGGTGACTACATCAACTCGCTGATGATCATTTCCTCGTCGCTGGCGGCCCTGCACCGCGTGCAGGTCACCGGCGAGGGCGAGAGCATCGACATGGCGATGTACGAGACTCTGCTGCGCGTGGGCACGTACTACATGATGGACTACATGAACGCGGGTATCACCTACCCGCGTCCGGGTGCGCGCCATCAGAACCTGTGCGGCATCGGCATCTACGAGTGCAAGGACGGCTACATCGGCCTGTGCCTCTACGGTGTGCCGCAGAACAAGTATCTGCTCGAGACCATCGGCCTGGGCCACCTGTGGGGCACCGACGAGTACCCCGAGGGCACCTCGGCCCTGTGGCTCGACAGCCCCAAGGCGGACCTTATCCAGGAGACCCTCGAGGCCTACCTGAAGACCCAGTCCAAGTACGACGTGCAGCGTGACTTCGTCGCGCACCGCATCGCCGCGCAGGTTGTCAACGAGTTCGGTGACATCCTCGAGGCCGAGCACGTGCAGGCGCGCGAGTGCTTCATCGAGTGGGAGAACGCGGAAGGCAAGACCATCAAGGGTCTCAACACCTTCCCGAAGTTCCGCCGCAACCCGGGTGCCTTCTGGCGTCCGATGCCCGCCCTGGGTGGGGACACGCGCGACATCCTCAAGCGCGCCGGTTACGCCGACGAGGCCATCGATGCCCTGATCGCGTCCGGCACCGTCAAGGCAGCTGACGAGGACTGATCGAATGACCAGCTCGACGTGGGTGCCGGAGAACACCACAGTTGCGCAGCTGTGGCAGCGGCAGGTGATGGAGCGCGGAGGCCATGAGTTCCTCGTGTACGAGGATGCTGATACCTCCGACATCGCTCGCTTCACCTACCGCGAGTTCGACGCGCGCGTCAACACGTGTGCCAACGCCCTTGTTGCGAGGGGCGTTGAGGCCGGAAGGTGCGTTGCCCTCTACCTCGACAATTGCGTCGAGTTTGTGGAGTGCACGCTGGCCCTGGCCAAGATGGGGGCTATCGCGGTTCCCGTCGATGCCACGTCGGCACCCTGCGAGCTGGGACGCATCATGGGCCTATGCGAGGCCCAGATGCTGATCACCTGTGTGAACAACCTCGGAGAGGTCCTCTCCCACCTGCCCGAGTCCGTGACGGACATCGTGGCGGTGGGGGAGGGCGTCCCCGGGGACGAGGGCAGGGGCACACGTCCCGCTCCTGGCGGACCTGCGGGCCGGTGCGTCCGACTCCTTCGAGTCGAACCCCAATGTGGGTCCCATGGACCCCTTCGAGATTCTCTTCACCTCGGGCACGACCTCGTGCCCCAAGGGCGTTGTCATCACGCAGGCGAACTTCGTGTTCTCGGGTGTCTTCGTCAACTGGGAACTGGACATGAATCCCGAGGACCGCTACATGACCTCGATGGTCGCGGCCCGCGTGAATCTCCAGCTCTCGGCGCTGGCGCCCGTCCTGACGATGGGCGCGACGCTCATCATGCTCTCGCGCTACAGCGCGACACGCTTCTGGCGTGAGGCCCGCGAGCACCGCGCGACACTCGTGCAGGGCATGGCGATGATCGTGGCGACACTCATGCGTCAGCCCGTCGACCCGGAGGAGCGCAACCACCAGGTCCGCGAGATGCATTATTTCCTGCCGCTGAGTGCCAAGGAAAAGAATGCCTTTGAGGAGCGTTACGGCGTCACGCTGCTGAACAACTACGGGTCCACCGAGTGTCTCATCGGCGCGATTACCGACCCGCCCCGCGGCGAGCGTCGCTGGCCCTCGATCGGCCAGGCGGGCCCCGGCTACGAGGTCAGCGTCGTCGACTGCCAGGGCACCGAGCTGCCCGAGGGTGAGGTAGGCGAGCTCCTCCTCCACGGCGTTCCCGGTGTCAGCCTCATGGCCGGCTACTGGAACAACCCCGAGGCCACCGCCGAAGTCCTGACCGAGGACGGCTGGTACCGAACCCGCGACTTCGCCTACATCGAGGATGGCTGGGTCTACTTCATGGACCGACGCGTCGACCTCATCAAGCGCTCCGGTGAATCGGTGTCCTCCGCCGAGGTCGAGTGCACCATTGAGAGCTTCGATGGCGTACGCGAAGTCGCTGTCATCGGCGTGCCCGACGGAGTGCGCGGCCAGGCCGTTAAGGCTTTCGTCGTGATCGAACCCGGCGCGTGCCTCGACCCCCAGACCATCATCGACCACTGCGAGGAACGCCTGGCGTCCTTCAAAGTGCCCAGTTACGTGGAGTTCGTCGAGGAGCTCCCGCGGGGAAGCTACGGCAAAGTCAACAAGCAACTCCTCGCAACCTCTTGAATCCATCCCATTGAAAGGACAATGACCAATGGCAATCAATACCGAGATGGTCGGCCAGACCTTCGGACCCTTCGTTCGTGACTACACCTTCCGTGACCTGGAGCTCTTCGCCCTCGGTTGTGGCGCAGGCATCGACGGCAAGGACGGCCTTGAGTACTTGAACGAGCACGACGAGCGTGACCCCCAGCTCAAGGTTCTGCCCATGTTTGGCGCCATGCTGATCGTCGACTCCAAGGTCACCCGCACCATCGACTACGGCTACAACTACGCCGGCTCGCTGCACTGGGGCTTCGACATCCGCTTCCACCAGCCCATCACCAAGATGGCCGATCACCTGGAGACCAAGGTTCGCCTCGAGGGCCTCTACGACCGCGGCGAGGGCCGTGGCCTGCTCGCCCAGCACATCGGCGACACCTACGACTCGGACGGCAACCTGCTGTTCACGAACGAGTCGTGGGACTGCCTGATCTACGACGGCGGCTGGGGTGGCCCCAAGCCTCCGAAGGATATCGTCGAGATGCCCGAGCGCGACGCTGACGTCGAGGTTGTCGAGACCATCCCCGAGAACCAGGCTCTCATCTACCGTCTGTCGGGTGACTACCACCCGCAGCACATTGACTGGGATTACGCGGCTGAGAACGGCGAGCCCCGCCCGATCCTGCACGCCATCTCCTACGCGGGCGTCGTCATGCGTCACGCCATCAACGCGTTCGTCCCCGGCGAGCCGGAGCGCATCACCCGCTTCAAGACCCGTATCACCTCGCCGGTCCACCCCGGCACCACGCTCAAGACCAAGCTGTGGAAGGTCGCCGAGGGCGAGCTGCGCTTCATGCTGGTCGACGCCGATGCGGACGAGACCGGCGCTAAGCCGCACCTGAACTGGGGCATCATCGAATACCGCTGATGCGGCTCGCGGGGTAAAGACGCCCCGCGCCCCGGGCGCGGGAGAGGCCCCTAGCACCTCTCCCGCGCCACCCCCAACCACATGCCTGAACACACGCTGACACTGGAAAGGAGAACATCGTGGCTCACAACGACACGGTGATCGACCTCGAAGATCTCGAGATGACCCCGCTGCTCAAGCGCGTCGTCGTCTTCTCCTCGGGCGGCCCCTTCCTGGAGGGCTACGTCCTGGCCATCATCGGTGTGGCGATGCAGGCGATGGGCAACGACCTCGTCCTGGACGCGCACTGGCGCGGACTCCTGGGTGTTGCCTCCCTCGTCGGCCTGTTCCTCGGTGCCTCCTTTGGCGGATGGCTCACCGACCTGATCGGCCGACGCAAGATGTTCGTCATCGACCTGGTCGTCATCGCGGTCCTGTCGGTCCTGTGCGCGGTTGTCCAAAGCCCGATCTGGCTGCTCATCCTGCGCTTCCTCGTGGGCGTAGCCGTGGGCGCGGACTACCCGATAGCGACCTCGATGATCGCCGAGTTCTCGCCGCGCAAGTACCGTGCGGGAGCCATGGGCGTCATCGCCGCAGCCTGGTACCTGGGTGCCAACGTCGCGGCCCTGGTCGGCTTCTGCCTGTACAACACGGAGCACGGCTGGCGCTACATGCTGGCCTCCTCCGCGATCCCCTGCATCCTGATCCTCGTCGGACGCTGGGATATCCCCGAATCCCCGCGCTGGCTCGTCTCTAAGGGACGCGCCGAAGAAGCGCAGGCGATCGTCCACAAGACCCTGGGCGCTAACGTCCGACTGCCCAAGGCCGAAGAGGCCGCCAAGACCTCGGTGTCGAAGGTCCTGCGCGGTGTCTACCTGCAGCGCATCATCTTCATCGGTGTCATCTGGCTGTGCCAGGCGATCCCATGTTCGCCTTCTACACCTACGGCGAGCAGATCATCGGCAGCGCCATCGGACTCGAGCACGGGCGTGACGCCCTCCTCGTCGAGCTTCTCGTCGGCACGTTCTTCATGCTCGGTACCTTCCCGGCCATGTACCTGTGCGAGCGGATCGGCCGCCGCCCCCTCATCATCGCCTGCTTCGGTGGTATGACGGTCGCCCTGGCCATCGTCGGCTTCTTCCCGGGCGCGGGCATTGGCCTCATCATGGGGTGCCTCATCGCCTACGCACTCCTCGCGGGCGGCCCGGGCAACCTTGAGTGGCTCTACCCCAACGAACTATTCCCGACGGAGGTGCGCGCCACCGCTATGGGCTTCGCGATGTCGCTGAGCCGCATCGGCACCGTCGTCTCGCTGTACATCCTGCCCTCGTTCATGGAGACCCACGGCTTTGGCGCGACGATGCTCGCCGGCGCGGCGATCTCCGTCCTGGGCACCGTCGTCTCGCTCATCTGGGCTCCCGAGACGCGCGGGTACACGCTCGCCGAAACCGGTTCCGTCGATTTCAAGGGGCGTTGACATGTTTACGATCGAACAGATGACCGTCGGAGCGTGGAAGGCCGAGTGCTACGCGCTCACGAACGAGGCCGGCACTATCGTCCTCGACCCGGGCGCGGAGCCGCAGCGGATCCTGCGCTGGCTCGGCGACAAGAAGGTTGTCGGCATCATCCTGACGCACTGCCACTCCGACCACATCGGTGCGGTCAACGAGCTTGTCGAGGCATACGGCTGCTGGGTTGCCTGCGGCGCCCGCGACGTCGACGGCGTGGCCGACGTGCACCGCTCCGGCTTCGACGAGGAGGGCATCGACTACACGGTCGACCACGTGGATCGCGCGCTCGAAGAGGGCGACGTCGTCACCTGGGGCGGCGACTCTCTGACGGTCCTGAACACTCCCGGACACACCCCCGGCAGTATCTGCCTGCTCTGTGAGGACCAGAAGGTTATGTTCAGCGGCGACATGCTCTTCCAGGGCGCGATTGGCTCAACGGCCTTCGTGCTGGGCAACGACGCGGACATGGTGCGCTCCTGCGCGCGCCTGACCGAGCTGGACCCCGCGCTGCGCGTCTACCCCGGACACGGGGGACCGACGACCATGCAGGCTGAGCTGCCGATGCTCGCCTTCATCGTCCAGCGCGCCATGCGCGCCGCGCCTCACAACCCGAGCTGGCGGGAGGGCTCGTGGTGGTGAAGCTGATCGTCAACAAGGTCCGCGACGTACGCGGGAACCTTCATCAGGAAACAGTCGATGAAATCGTCTGGCAGGCAGAACGTGCGCATCAGCACGCTGCCTTCGACGGCATCGAGCAGACGAACGACCGACGTGTTGCGGGGCAGCTCCCCGTTGCGCTTGAAATCCCAGAGCCGCTCATGGATGGCCAGGAGCGGGGTCACGAACAGGTCCTTGTAGATCTGACGGATGACGGGATCTTCGGCGTTGCCGGCTTCGACAAAGAGGCGGCGCACGGCGGATCGGTTCGGGCCCAGGTACTCGCGCAGGCGGAAGTCCGCCTCGTTGACGAGGATCTCCCGGGGGGAATCTCCCCGGGGGCCGGGGCACGTAATGAGAGCGGTGAAGGCGGCATGCAGCAGCGTGTCGCGGTCGTTCCAGCGCGAGTACAGGCTGGACTTACCCACCCCGGCTTCGGCGGCAATCTTCGTCAGATTGAAGCCTGCCCAGCCGGCTTCCCCATACAGATCAAGGGCGGCGCGAAAAACGCGTTCCTCCAGCTGAGGATCACGAGGCCTGCCCGCTTTCATGGGACTCTGACCGGCAAGACGCGTCACTGCGCGCACTCCTTCCGAGATGGGGGTCACATGGAGTCATTCTAAGCGACCCGCTTCGAATCCCGCAGAGCCTGTTCCATCCATAACCACCAACAGCACGCACGTGCAGAAAGGGCAGATGATGAGCATCATCGTCGCGTACAAGTACGCAGCAAACCCGCAAGACACCACCGTCGACGCCTCCGGTGTCGTCGACTGGTCGCGCGCCAAGGCCGCGATCTCCGAATACGATCCGGTTGCCGTCCAGGTTGGCCGCGCCCTCGCTGACTCCCTCGGCACCGATGTCGTGGGCATCTCCGTGGGCGGCAAGGCCGTGGCCTCGTCGATGGCCAAGAAGGGCGCCCTGTCTCGCGGCATGGACCGCGCCCTCGTCGTCGCCGATGACGCCACCGCGGAGTGGAACGCCACCACCGTTGCTTCCGCCCTCGCGGGCCTGGTGGGCAAGGTTGAGGGCGCCAACATCGTCCTGACCGGCGACTCCTCCATCGACGAGTCCGCCAAGATGGTCTCCACCCTGATCGCCGGCTTCCTCGGCTGGCCCTGCTTCCAGGAAGTTGTCGCTGTCGAGGCCGCGGGCAACGGCTGGGCGCTGACTCAGTCCACCGCTGGTGGCACCCGCACCATCACGGTTGACGGCCCTGTTGTCGCCGCCGTGGCCACCGATGCTGCCGCCGTCAAGGTCCCCGGCATGAAGGACATCCTCGCCGCCGGCAAGAAGCCCCTCGACGAGGTGGCTGTTGCCGAGGTTTCCCCCGTCGAGGTTTCCCTCGAGGTCACCGGCCGCGCCAAGCCCGTCGCGAAGGCGCGCCGCAACGAGACGTTCACCGGTGACGACGCTGCCGCCCAGCTCGTCGCTGCCCTGCGCAACGCTGGCGCACTCTGAGAAAGGACTGCAGAACAATGACGAACACCTGGATTCTCACGACCGACGAGCGCATCGCCAACCTCGTCGAGGCTGCCGCTGCTATCGGTGGCACTACCACCGTCATCGCCGTTGCCCCCACGGCCCCCGCCGTCGGTAACGTCGACAAGCTCATCCACGTCCCCACCGCCGAGAACGTGCCCGCCGAGGCCTACGCTTTGGCGTCGTCGCCGGCCTGCTGGCCGACGCCAAGGGCGACGTCATCCTCGCCGCGAACCGTCCCGCCGAGCGCTCCTTCGCCGGCGCCGCAGCCGCCGCTCTGGCGCTGCCCGTCGTCGTCGGCGCGACCTCCGTGTCCGGTACCGGCGCTGAGGTCGCCCGCTACGGTGGCCTGACTAATGAGACCGTCGCTTTCCAGGGCGCCGTGCTCATCCTCGAGGGCGGCGCTGGCGTCGAGGGTGGCCCCGCCGCCGAGACCGCTGAGGGTGCCGCCATGGGCGCCACCGTCACGAACATTCAGGCTGCCGGCTCCGGCCCCGCCAACCTCGCTGCGGCTCGCCGCATCGTGTCTTGCGGCCGTGGCTTCAAGGCTGAAGAGGACCTCGCGATGGCCAACGCCCTTGCCGAAGCCCTGGGTGCCGAGATCGCCTGCTCGCGTCCGCTCGCCGAGGGTACCGCCTGGCTGAGCAAGGACCGCTACGTGGGTGTCTCCGGCATGCACGTCTCGCCGGACATCTACGTTGCGCTGGGAATCTCCGGCCAGGTGCAGCACACCTCCGGTATGGCCGACTCCAAGATCGTCGTGGCCGTCAACAACGACGAGAACGCGCCGATCTTCCAGATCTCCGACTACGGCATCGTGGGCGACATCTACGAGGTCGTGCCCGCGCTGACCGCAGCGCTTTCCTGAAACGAGAAAAGGAATATGTCCGAGGAAGTTGACTTTGACGTCATTGTCATTGGTGGCGGCGTGGCGGGCGCAGTGTGCGCCTACACCCTCGCCAACAAGGGCCGGGAAGTCCTGCTGATCGAGCGCGCCGCCGAGCCGGGTTCGAAGAACCTGTCCGGTGGAGTCTTCTACTGCCGAGTCATGGAGCAGGTGTTCCCTGACTTCGTGAACGTCGCGCCCGTTGAGCGCCGGATTACCCGCAACTGCGTGAGCCTCATCAACGAGAGTTCCTTTGTCAACATTGACTACTGGGACAAGCGTCTGAGTGAGCCTGCCAACGCAGTGTCCGTTCTGCGCGCCAAGCTCGATGCGTGGCTGCTGGAACAGTGCGAGGAAGCCGGAAGTGACCGTCATGCCTGGTGTGAAGGTCGATTCCCTGATCGTCGAGGGTCAGCAGATCGTCGGCGTCAGCGCCGGCGAAGACGAACTGCGCGCACACGTGGTCGTCGCGGCTGACGGCGTCAACTCCTTCATCGCTCAGCAGGCTGGCATCCGCGCCAAGGAACCGAAGAAGCACCTCGCGGTCGGCGTCAAGTCCGTCATCGGACTGCCGCGCAAGGTCCTGGAGGATCGCTTCAACGTCCGTGGTAACGAGGGTGTCGCCTACGCGATGGTCGGCGACTGCACGCAGGGCGTCGCCGGCGGCGGTTTCCTCTACACCAACGAGGAGTCCATCTCCATCGGTGTGGTCATGCGTCTGGATGATCTGGAGAAGTCGGGGCTCGCCTCGTCTGACGTCCACGATCACATGCTCAACCACCCGGCCATTGCCCCGCTCCTGGAGGACGGAACCCTCCTCGAGTACGGATGCCACCTCACGATTGAGGACGGTCCCGCCATGGTCGCCCACGATCTGACCCGCCCGGGTCTCGTGATCATCGGCGACGCCGCGGGCTTCACCCTCAACACGGGCATGACCATCCGTGGCATGGACCTGGCGGCTGGCTCCGCGCTGGCGGCTGCCGAAGCCATCGAGAAGGCCTTCCAGACCATGGACTTTGGCCAGCAGTCGATGGACCAGTACCGCGCCCTGCTCGACAGCAGTTTTGTCGGCAAGGACATGGCGACCTACGCGAAGGCTCCGGCCTTCCTGGAGCGTCCGGGCATGTACAAGGACTACGGCAAGCTTGGCGCTGAGTGTTCTACGGCATCTTCAACCATGACCTGACGCCCAGGCGCCACATCCGCAAGGTCGGACTCGATGCCCTTAAGGCGTCGGGCCTGAAGCTGACGCAGATCGTGGGCGATGTCCTCGCGGGCATCCGCGCCCTATGACGAGATTTCTGAAAGGAGGACGAGCAATGGCTACATTCGTCATCGAGAGTGTCCCCGCCCGCCTGGCTGGGAACACCTACTACCTGGATGAGGAAGAATCCCACATCGAGGTCAATCAGGAACTCGCTCGCGCCACTGGCGCTGGCGCTCTGCTCGAGCGCGTCTGCCCGGCAAAGGTGTACTCGGTCGAGGCCGATGGCACCGTCGGCGTTGAGTACGCGGCGTGCCTCGAGTGCGGCACCTGCCTGGCTGTGGCACCGAAGGGCGTGCTCAAGTGGCACTACCCGCGCGGTAGCTTCGGCATCATGTTCCGCGAGGGCTGATTCAACCCCTTAAGGTGCGGCCCCGGGTCGTGCCTGCGGTGAGGCGGTGGGAGCGTGAAGCTCCCGCCGCCTCGCTGTATGTGGGGACGAGGCCGGGGTATGGCCTGTGCCGCCAATTCTTCCCATGGCAGGTGTTACTGCCGTGTGTCCGTGCGCTTAGCGAAGGGGACGCGTGGCATGCCGAACAGGGCCTGGCAGACTTCCTTGGTGCTTTCGATGTGTGCGATCTCGAGGAGTCGTTCGGGCGAGTGGTTGAGGAACCAAGGAAGATTCGCGGCGGCACGTGATAAGTCATCCGTGAGGATCCCCGTGGGTGATTTCTCAAGAAAGAACTCTCCCGTTTCGAGATTTGAGACCAGCTTGGGGCGGGAGATAGGCGCCTGAATGCGATCCCGATAGCGTCCAGGTGCTGGCTCATTCGGAGAAAGTCAAACAATTCCATCACGAGCCATTGTTTAACTGGGATGAGGTCGTTGGCGCGAACTTCAGGTCCTGGATTGTACGAGCGCTCGCTTGTGCCGCCGAAATAAAAGCCGTCCTCACGCCAGACGTGCATCATGATTTGAGGATCTGGACCGTGGAAGTAGACGTGTTCTTCGCTCAATGCCTTCAAAGGCCTGTTCATGAGTGAAGTTAGGGTATTGATGAACTCGTCGTCGCTGATTGTTGTCATAGTCCGTAGTGTCTCATGCTTTCCTGAGTTGTTTGTCGAGGACTTGAGGCTGGCTGTGGAGGGGTCTGGGTTTTTGGACCGTTTGTTTTGAGTGGGTTGTTCTGAGTGGTACGCAGCCACGGCCTCGACCCTCAGAAGCCTTTCTATCGGCTGGACGTCGGTGGAATCATCCGCGAGATGTCGACGCCCGCGTCGCTGAGCTGGCGGAGATACGGCTCGAATGATGTCCTGAACGGGGTGAGGGCTGGACCTGCGTCAGCGTTGAGGTAGGAATTGAGGTAGTCCTCGACCGAAAACTGCACGGCAAACTGCAGCTGTCGAAGCGCGGCGCAGTTCGTCGAATTGAGGGACAGTTCCGGATTTTCGATGTGCTGATAGTTCACGACGCGAGGCCAGCGGGTGGGGGGAGGAAACCCACCGGCTACGCAGCTCATCGGTGAGGATGGCAGGCGAGATGGCGTCCTGGAAAAGGTCCGCGCGGCGCAGTGCTCCAACCGCAGCGATAACGATGTACGAGGCTATCGTCGTGCTCTGGGTGTCGATGCAGAATGCGGCGCTTGGGTGGCGTTCGGACCAACTGAAGCAAAACCTGTCCTCGATGGTCCAGACCGCAAAGAAGTCGGTGTTGTAACTTGAGAAGGCGTAGCCGTTCTCAAAGCTCTCGGGCGTTACGGAAGTACCCGAACAGAGCTTCCCAATCAGGGGCTTTAACGTCTCCAACATGGGTGGAAACTCCTTCAATGATGTGTTGAGTCACGAGCTCGTCGATGGATAGCGGAGAAAGATTATTGAATGTGACTCGCTCCAGGAAACGAACCTGCGGCGCATACCCGCGCGAACCATGGTCCTCGGCGAGGAGGCAGATCTCGATAATGACGCCCTCAGGTAGTGGGTCGTCAGTGAGTCGATATTGGTGGTACAGCTCGTTCAAATGCGCGGGCGGCGCAGACCGGCAATCGGCGGGAATAATGCCGTCGTCGATGATTGGGGTGAGGGAAAATGCCCCGACATGCCCGATGTGATCAAGCCCCGTAATGTGAAAGTCCTCGATGAAGGGCTGTTTGTGCGCGTAATAGCGGTCCGATCGAGGAAGCGCTCCGTGATCGATATCGTCTCGCCATGTCGGAGAAATACCGCCCGGAACGGAATACTGCGAACGCATCCAATCAGCCGTCGAACGCATCTCCGGATGCGTGCCGTGTGCGAACTGTCCCTTGAGGTCGAGAGCGACATCTTTGCCGATCCGGTAGCGACTCCCCAGCCCGCTCGAGGCATGCATGAGGGCATCGCCCGGTCCTGGCGCCCGTACGGGGAAGAAACGAGTTTCCGGGTCAATCGGGCGACTGTTGGTGGGGACATGCGAATCTAGCGACAACGTTGGCCTCGATTCATGTGTTGTGTGGAGACGAATTACTTCCTTGAGGGGCGTGCTCAACAGGCCAACGCGCGGTGATGTGACCGCATGCGTTGGCACATGCGGGGCTATTCGATCGGGAGCAGGAAGCGCTTGGATGCGCCCTCGGGAAGATCGAGTGGATTGGCGTACGTGGCGCGTAGCTGGGGTTCGAGCTCGAGGATGATGGGGTCCCAGCTATTCAAGATCCTAGTAGGTTCGTATTTCTGAGTCTGTTCGTTCAGATGTAGTTCTTCGTGAACTTGGATCGTTACCCCGAGGAGCTCCGTGGGAGGATATTGATAGAAGTAAGTCCCCGGGAGATAGGTGACCTCTTGGAGGTTGTAGGCTGGTGCCCCTTTGAGGAATGGCGTAAGGTCACGTCCGTTTGAGCCGATGAAAATCGCCACTTCGGGCTTCTCCAGATTGTTCGTCGCGATCGCAACGCTGTGCGATGTCGCCAACAGGGTGGGAGCGCCAATTGGGCGAGGTTCGGTGGGTGTGTGGTCGATGTAACCACGGAAGGTGATTGCATCGGTTGGGGAGAGGGACTTGAGGAATTGGAGAAATTGTTGGGCCTGATTTCAGTCATTCATACTCCCATGAGTAATCGCTCGCTCAAACGTTAGTGGAATAGTATGGTGCTGAGGGTTACTCGTTGCGATTATTAGTGGATTTGTAGCAGCGGCACAAATGCTCGCTGAGGCGAATTGCTGCATGCGGGGTTCTGGTGATGAGTGCTAGTGCTGTATTGACACACAGCGCTTATTCTCTCCTCAAAATGCAGACCGATAGATGTCATTTTGTAAAAACAGAAATTGGATTGCGACTATTTTGCATCTGATTTTATCGCGAACATGATGAATTTTGTTCTTATGTCTAGAAGTTGCATCATCTCGATACGGTGTATTGGTAGCTGGTTTGCCCAGGGTTCCGCAGAAACGACTGCCCAGACCGCTCGGCGCATACGTGAGGGCATCGCCCGGTCCTGGCGCCCGTACAGGGAAGAAACGAGTTTCCGGGTCAATCGGGCGACCGGCGGTGGGAACATGCAAATCTAGCGACAACGTTGGCCTTGATTCGTGTGTTGTGTGGAGACGAAGCTCTTTCTTGAAGGGGCGTGCTCAGCAAGGATTACGGCGGGTGCCGCCGTAATTAACTCGATCAGGATCGTATCAATGCCGCAGGACTTGCTGATGTCGATACAGTCCTGCCGTGCCTGCGAGTCGCGTTGGTCCTTTACTTGATGGGGATCAAGAAGCGCTCAGGAGCTTCCGGAGGAAAATCGAGAGGAGCAGTCCTAGCTTGGCGTAGTGCCGGCTCAAATTCGATGATGATGGGATCCCAGTTTTTAAATTTTCTGGTAGCTTCGTATTTTCCTGTCTCTTCGTTCAGGTGTAGCTCTTCGTGCAGTTGGATTGTTACACCGAGGAATTCCCTGGGAGGGTGCTGGATAAAATAGGTGCCTGGCAGGTAGGTGACCTCTTGGAGATTGAACATTGGAGCTCCCTCCAGAATTGGGGTGAGATCTCGCCCATTCGACCCAATAAATATTGCGACCTCGGGCTTTTTTAGGTTGTTTGTCGCTATGGAGATACTGTGCGAGGTTGCCGTTAAGCTCGGTGCGCCGATAACGCGCGACTCGGTAGCAGTCCGGTCGATATAGCCCCGGAATGTAATTGACGGTGTTGGAGGGAGAGACTTGAGTAGGCCGAGAAAAGCCTGTGCGGCTTCAGTGAACTTATTGGACTGATCGGATTCAGGTGGTTCGGTGGTCATGATCGCTCCTGAGAGAAAATGTGTCGGATGGGGTGGAAAAGAAATGAGATTAATTACGTGAGTGCTCACGTGCACTAGCAAAGGTCACGTGGCGCACCTAGTCCATATCGCTCAACTCAATACGGTATCCACCGAGCTCTGCATCGTACTCCACGGACTCAACTTTAAACTTGGTGTTTCGATGAAATAGAACTTCTTGTTCGAATCGAACCTGTGACACTGGTTGAATGTTGGTTCCCTTACTACTGTTGATTGTGAAAAGTACTTTCACGTCGTCCGGATCCTGCGGAATTTTACTCGCGAAGTCGAGTGCGACACGCTCGTCGACGCTACTCGAGAGAAAAGCCTTGTCCTTAAAGACACCGGTCTCGCGCATCTCCTGCAGGACACTTGGCGGTACATGCCCCCCACGGAAGACCGTGCCATTATGGTTAGGTGCCACATCGAGGAGGCTTTCGACGTCATCGATTTGCTTCCTGATGGTGTCTGACATGTCGAGTGATGGGTCTCGAGAGGGCCCGTTGTAGGAGCTGTATGCCGGAGTGGTGTAGTTGTAGGTAGCTAGTAATCCGTCGCGTGGTATTTCTGGGTGCATTTCGCAAACTTTGTTTGCCCACTCGGTGAGGTAGCGTTCTTGGGCCAAGGGCGGCGGGATAGGCAGGTTCCTCCAATCCTCATCGCTAATGACCGGTTCTCTGGCAGCCGCGTGCGTTACATCAGCTGCATCGTCGGTATTGGGGTCTCCGACGGTTTCTTCATGATTGTTGACTGGCTGCGCGTCAGTTGCCTCGTCTGCCTTGGCAGGGGTGCTGTCAGGATCAGCTGCATGAGTGGAGCCGTCACCGGGGTGGGTGGGCTTGCTGTGCGGATCCGTCACGCCATCGGCCGGAGCGTGCTCGTTGGGGACGTCGGGGGTGGAGGAGTGGCTGCCGCTGTCCGAGGAGTTGCCGTACTTGTCCTTGTATTTGTTGCCCGTGGAAACGTCACTTGCCTCGTCTGCCTTGGCAGGGGTGCTGTCAGGATCAGCTGCATGAGTGGAGCCGTCACCGGGGTGGGTGGGCTTGCTGTGCGGATCCGTCACGCCATCGGCCGGAGCGTGCTCGTTGGGGACGTCGGGGGTGGAGGAGTGGCTGCCGCTGTCCGAGGAGTTGCCGTTCTTGTCCTTGTATTTGTTGCCCGTGGAAACGTCACTTGCCCTCGTCTGCCTTGGCAGGGGTGCTGTCAGGATCAGCTGTATGTGTGCTGCCGTCACCCGGGGTGGGTGGGCTTGCTGTGCGGATCCGTCACGCCATCGGCCGGAGCGTGCTCGTTGGGGACGTCGGGGGTGGAGGAGTGGCTGCCGCTGTCCGAGGAGTTGCCGTACTTGTCCTTGTACTTGTTGCCCGTGGAAACGTCAGCTGATCCATCGGCCGTGTGGGCGGGCGTAGTGGGATCGGCTGCGTGGGGTGTGCCGTTGGGGGCGTGAGTGGTGCCGTGGGTGTTCGGGTTGCCCAGAAGTTCGTCGAATTTATTCTTCGTGGCGGGTGCGTCAGTTGCCCCATCCGCCTCGTGAGTAGGCGTGCTGGGATCGGCCGCGTGGGGTTTGCCGTCGGCGGTGTGGCTGGCACCGTCTCCGTGGCCTGCGTGCGACATATCCGCAGCGCCATCTGCCCCTGCATGGGTCGCGTGTGGAGCGTCTGGCGTTGAGTGGTGGGCGTGCGAAGACTCGTTGCCCGAGAGGACGTCATAGAACGGGTTCTTCTTCAGGTCGTCCTCAGAAGTGGTCGGGTGAGCGGCACCGTCAGACTCGGCAGAACCGTACTTGTCCTTGTACTTGTTGCCCGTGGAAACGTCAGCTGATCCATCCGCCTCGTGAGTGGGCGTGGTGGGATCGGCCGCGTGGGGTTTGCCGTCGGCGGTGTGGCTGGCACCGTCTCCGTGGCCTGCGTGCGACATATCCGCAGCGCCATCTGCCCCGGAGTGGGTCGCGTGGGGTGCGTCTGGCGTGGAGTGGTGGGCGTGCGAAGACTCCATGTCCTTGAGGATGTCATAGAGCGACTTGTTCTTCAGGTCGTCCTCAGAAGTGGTCGGGTGAGCAGCATCGTCAGGCTCGGCAGAACCGTACTTGTCCTTGTACTTGTTGCCCGTGGAAACGTCAGCTGATCCATCCGCCTCGTGAGTAGGCGTGTTGGGATCGGCCGTGTGGGGTTTGCCGTCGGGCGCGTGGTTGGTGCCGTTGGTATTTGGGTCGCCCAGCAGTTCTGCGAATTTGTTCTTCGTGGTGGGTATGCCAGTGTCTGCGGTGTGGGTTGTGCCGTCGGGCTTGGTGGTGCCGTCTTTCGGCTTGCTTTCTGTGGGTGTGCCAGTTGTCCCATCCGCCTTCTGAGTGTGCGTATCAGCCCCATGTGTGGTCTCAGGAGTGGTGTGGCCCGCGTGGTGAGTTTGGCCCGGGGTATGCGCGTTGGATGCATCAACCTTCGGGGGAGCGGGGATGGGGGTATCGCTCTTCGGGGGAGCGGGGATGGGGGTATCGCTCTTCGGGGGAGCGGGGATGGGGGTATCGCTCTTCGGATGCACTGGTGAGGAGCCATCAGTGTTGTGCGCAGGGGCTGCGCCGGACGCAGGCTGAGCGCTCGAAGGAGCACCTTGTTGATTGCCTGGACCAGAGGTTCCCTGGTGTGGATTACCGTATCCGGAGTATGGGGTAGTACCCGAGGAAGTGTGCGTGCTACCGCCGGGAGAGGAAGGCGTCCCCTGCGAGGGTATGGAAGAGTTTCCGTGCGTGCCCGGGGTGCTGCTAGAGAAACCTCCGCCCTGCTGGCCTGCAGGCATACCGTTTGAGTGCGATGCGTGAGGAGTTGCGCTTACACCTCCGCCAATATTGTTCGCAGTGCTGCCCGGATGGTGTGCGTTGCTGGAACCCGCAAATGAACCTACGAGGTCGTTCGAGCGCTGGTCGCTGAGTTTCATTTCGTTGGGGCCAGCGGATGTGTTGAGCTGATCGTGTGGTGCGTAAGCGTCAGCGTGGTTGGGCTTGGAATAAGCGGTGGCCCCCTCCGTGTGAGGGGTAGTGTTGAATGGCGTCTGACTTCCTGCAGGTTCGGCAAAGGAATTGTTTTTTCCTATGCCGCCAGTGTGCCCCTCGCTGATACCGTTGGAGTGCTGCCAATTTGAGTTGGCGGCATGAGTGAACTCCCCATTGTTGACTTGATTGGAATTGCTGGAGGAAAAATTTGCGCTATCGGAGTTCTTTCTGATCCCCGAATCGGGCATCGACGCTTCATTCGTGTGCGCGTACGGATCGGCAGGCGCACCGACAGGGGTGTGCGTGCTGGCTGTGGGGTTACCTGCGGCTGTGTGTGTGCTGACGTTGGCATTGGTGGCGCCACTGGTGTGTGGACCTATGCCTGGCTGGGCCGTGCTGGACACGCCGTTGGGCTGGTGCCCCGGCGCGATGTTTGGGGTACTCGAATTCGCGGGACCTGCGGCGCCGTGGGATGGGTGGGTAGGTGTGCCTGCGTTGGGCATGCTGGGTGCACCGCTGGCACTGGTCGGGTGGCTGACTCCGCCAGCAACATGAGTATGGGGCGTAGGGGTGGCATGAGACAGATGGCTCATTGCATCTGCCACGCTAGAGGCGATGTGGGAACCTGCCTTCCCAATTTTATTGACAAGTGCCCGGCTGAGGTGGGCGATATCTTGGACGTCGCTGATGTGAGTTGCTTGCAAAAAGACCTCGCGGCCAACGTACGCGAGGCGTGCGCTTCCTGTGAGCCCTTTGGCTCCAGCGGCTGCACCTGCGGTTGCAATAGTTATGACAATATCCGGGATAATGCGACCGAACGCGCGGCCGGGGTCATCCGCCCAGGTATCCCAGTCTACAAGACTCTTGCCGAGTTCCGTAAAGAACTTTCCGGGGTCGTTGGCAATCCCCGAGGCAATAGTCGAAATGGTATTGAGAGGAATATCAACGTACTTAGCCTGGAATTCGGCTGGAGTGATCTCGCCACGCCAGAGACGACCCAGATCGGCACTCAGGTCGGGAAGACCGAGCATCATCAGCTTCCCGAGGGCTTCCACGCCCTCATATACCCCGAGCAAGAGCGAACCAGCCGTTCGCCATGCAGCATCTCCCCATGTGCGCTCGGGTAGCTTCGCAATCCCCGCATCGAGTGCAGCAATGAGAGCGGTTCCTGAAGCGTTTACCCCGTCTACGAGAGCTTGGAAATCAGCTTCGGCACCTTGCATTGTTGCCCGGCCCGGCCCCTCGTCGCATGAGGCGTCAAACATGGGGATGCCGCCCTCTGCTTGCGCTCGGCTTCGTGCGTCAGCCTTATTGTTCTGTGCTTGCTCAACTGCCTGCTGGCCCTGCTGCCACCGTGAGCGGATCTCATCGCACTGGCTCTGCGCTGATTGCAGTGTTGACGCATACGACGAATAAGCTTGGGAAGCGGAAGAGAACGCATCCTGAGCGTCAGCCCACCCCTGGATTTGAATCTTGAATTTCTCTCGGAAATGATCCGCTGCGCGTCCGGTCCATCCGTCAGAGTTCAAGGAGATGAGACTGGAATGAATTTCTTCAAACTCGTTTGCGCGATCCATCATGACCGCGGCGCGCGTTGAAATACCGTCGGGATCTCCGCCGATCGTAAAATCAGGTGCACCCTGTGCAGTAACGCCCACGTCAGATCATGCCCCCGAGCCAACGGCGGGGAACGGGCTCAAATATGCTGCTGCCTTGGTAACTTCCCGCATGTGCACCTTCGCTTGCTCCATGTACTCCGCGTATGCCTCCAACGCGCCGCTCACAGCGCTACTGGCCTTGCTGATGTCATCACGCAAGTCATTGAGGCCCTTCTCCCACGTGTCCTGGAAAGCGTTTGTGCGGTCCCATAAGTCCGAGTTTTCGAGCATGCCGGAGTTTGGAACCCAATCCTCCACGTCGTACCCCTTGGCCTCCTTCTCGAAGGAAGCCAGCGATTCCACGAACGAGGACATTGCCTCCAGATCGACTTCAAAATCACTCATGGTGAATACTCCTAGCTGTCGACGTGGGCGAAGGCCTGGATCTCAGCTTTGTTGCCTTCTTCTTGAATCTTTGTCATGGCTTCGGATGCGGCTGTGAGTAGCTCGCACAGCTGTTTGCCACGTTCCTCCAAACGTTTGAGCGCGGCGTCGCATGCCTCGCGTGATTCACCTGTCCAGTCGTCCACCGCGCTGATGATGGCGTCGCTTACGTCAGGCATGAAATTACCGACGAGCGCGGCCTTCTCGGAGAAGAGACTGGCCATCGCCGCAGCATCTGCCTCGTGAAAAACTAGCATCGACTCGCTACTCACTGTGCATCTCCATCATCGCTTTGCCCAGATAGGCTTTGTAATTCTGCGTATAAGCTACCGGTCGCGTAGCCGTCCTGATGTCCGGTAATGCCTGACGCTGCGTCGACTAGTGACCGAATGATGTCTGTCTCGCAGTTGTTAAAGGAATCCTCGACAAGGACGAGGGCCTCGGCTAGCGTCCGAGATCCTCAAAGAGGAGATTGAGGGACTCGTTCCAACTCGTCAGTGAGTCGGAGAGCTTCTCCATGTATGGGCCATTAACCCCTTGGCACAGAGGTTCAAGTTCCTCTCCCAGGGTGGAAATTGACTGCGAAAATGGGTCGGCGACAGGCTGAATGCTCTGGGCGGCCTCAATCAGCTTGCCCGGAGTGAAACCTACATCTGCGCTCATACTATCAACCTACAAATTGACTGACCGCGTGTCAAATGGCGCGGTGGCTTAGTGCTCCAGGTGCTCGTGCTCGCGGTGTTGCGGGCATTCGAGCTGGAACGTGGAATGTGCGATGGGGAAGTGGTGGCACGCGCATTCGCCCAGCTGGTGGACAATGCGGTCGCGGCTGGGGCCGTCAGCTTCCTCGGAGACGGTCACGTGTGCGGTGACGGTCACCAGGTGAGACGAGACTGCCGCGACGTGCAGGTCGTGCACGTCTAGGACGCCGTCGACGTCCAGCATGTGTGCGCGCAGCTGTCGCACGTCGACGGATGTGGGTGCCTGCTCCATGAGGATTGCGACGGAGCGGCGCAGGAGCGCGAGCGCGCGCGGCGCCATCAGCGCTGCGATCAGGAGCGAAGCGATCGCGTCGGCACGCGTCCACCCAAAGGCCCACTCGGCGCCGGCCGCGACGATGACCGCGAGGGAGCCGAGGGCATCGTTCGCGACCTCGAGGAATGCGGCCTTCATGTTGAGGTTCGCCTCGCGCCCGCCTGCCAGGATCGCCAGCGATACGACGTTCGCGAGCAGGCCGACGATGCCGACGAGGAGCATGGGGCTGGCCTCGACCTCGGGCGGGGACGCCAGGCGCCACGCGCCCTCCCACACGACCATCACGCTGATAATAAGGAGCATGCCGGCCTGCAGGGCAGCGGCCAGGACCTCGGAGCGCGCCCACCCCCACGTGTGCTTCTCGTCGCGCGGGCGGCGCATGAGGCGAGCGGCGATCAATGCGATAACGAGTCCGGAGGCGTCCACGACCATGTGCCCGGCGTCCGCAGCCAGGGACAGGGAGCCTGACCAGAAGGCGCCGAGCAGCTCCGCGACAACGACCGCTCCCGTCACCGCGAGCGCCCATCCCAAGCGCGTGGTCGAGGCCGACGCGTGGGAGTGATCGTGCGAGTGCGCGCCGTGCTCGGTGCCCGGAGAGTGCGCGTGGTCGTGGGAGTGGGCCACGGCCTCGTCAATATGGGACGAGGCAGGGGCTGATTCTCGCTCGGAACCGGCATTGGGGGAGGGGCTGGGACGGTTGTCGGACATGCTCCTACTGTACGTTCCGAATGGGCTCCGCGTGGAGGGCTCCGACCGGCCGGTATGTCGTAGATCACTGTCTGGGTGGGTTGTCTTGGGACTGGGTGCCCGGGTTTGAGTGTGACGGACGACGTATCCTAGGAGACAGAGCGCGGGGAACACCGCGACTGAAGGGCACACGCCCACAGGAACTGTAAAGGAGCGCCACATCATGGCAGAACCTCGTATCGTCACCGTCACTGGCGCAGCCGGCAACATCGGCTACGCCCTCCTGTTCCGCATTGCTTCCGGCCAGCTGTTCGGCCCGGACGTGCCCGTCAAGCTGCACCTGCTGGAGATCCCGCAGGCCGTGAAGGCTGCCGAGGGCACCGCGATGGAACTCGACGACTGTGCGTTCCCGACCCTGGCCGGCGTTGAGATCTTCGACGACGTGAACCGTGCGTTCCAGGGCACCAACGTTGCCTACCTGGTGGGCGCCATGCCGCGCCGCGCGGGCATGGAGCGCGCCGACCTGCTCGAGGCCAACGCGGGCATCTTCGGCCCCCAGGGCAAGGCCATCAACGACGGCGCCGCCGACGACGTGCGCGTCCTCGTCGTGGGCAACCCCGCCAACACCAACGCCACCATCGCCCAGAACGCTGCGCCGGACGTCCCCGCGTCGCGCTTCACCGCGATGATGCGCCTCGACCACAACCGTGCGATCGCTCAGCTGGCGCACAAGACCGGCGCCGCGAACGCCGACATCAAGGACGTCGTCGTGTGGGGTAACCACTCGGCCGACCAGTACCCGGATGTCTCCTTCGCGAAGGTTGCTGGCAAGCCTGCGACCGAGCTCGTGGACGAAGAGTGGCTGTCCAGCTACTACCGTCCCACCGTCGCCAAGCGCGGCGCCGCCATCATCGAGGCGCGTGGTGCCTCCTCGGCCGCCTCCGCTGCAAACGCCGCGATCGATCACATGTACTCCTGGATCCACGGCACCCCCGAGGGTGAGTGGGTCACCGCCGGTGTCATGTCCGACGGCACGCACTACGGCGTCCCCGCCGGCCTGAACTTCGGCTTCCCCGTCACCTCCGATGGTGGCGAGTGGCAGGTCGTCGACGGCCTCGAGATTTCCGACGCGACCCGCGCCGGAATCGACCACAACATCAAGGCCCTCCAGGAAGAGTACGACGCCGTCAAGGCGCTCGGCTTCATCAAGTGAGGCTACCGCCCTCGTGGCGGTTGGTGGGAAGGGCGCGCGCCCGGCTGATTGGCCGGGCGCGCGCCCGCATGTGTCCCGGGTGTTGCCGTGTGTTTGGGTGTGGGCTTGGCGTGCGCCCATGTGTGTGCGGGTGTTGTGGGGCGGGCAGTGTTGTTGCGGGTTTGGGATGTGAACGTGGCGCGTCGTGGTGTTTCGGTGACGCGCGGCAGACCCGCGTCATGAGCGATTCGCTAGGTGCGGCAGCGATGCACTAGATAGCGTGGCAATGCACTGCTTACTACCCAGTGCAATGCTGCGCTAAGTGGTGCAACGCTACCGAGCAACAAGACTGCGCGCGGCAAGATCTGCTCCATAGCTGCTCCAATATGATGCCAGCCGAGCCATGCCGGGCAGCCCTGCACTAGTTAGGGAGCATTACACCAGTTAGGGAGCATTACACCCTCTCCGAGCTGGTGTAATGCCCCCTAAGTGGTGTAACACCACTTAGAAACAAGCATCATTGCGGTCTGATGATTGTTAGAAGCGGGCTGCGCGGGCTTATGGGCGTGTACGTAGTGGTTCCCAGTGATGGCTTGCGCCAAACCGTAGACCCATTCACCAAAATTCCACGAAATTTGGCTGTTTTTGCTCAATGGGTCTGCACTTTGGCGGAATGGATGCTGTGTCGTCGTGGATGTGCCTCGTCGCTGGTGCTTGGGACTCAGATATGCGGCGTTGGCTGGAGTGTCGGTGTATGGAATGGGGCTTAGACGTGGCGTCCATTCCGCCTACGAAGCATATCCGCGATAGAGCTTGTCGTCGATGAGGGCGTGCACCCGATCAGTGAGCATTGCACCCGTTCTGATCGGGTGTAATGCCCACAGATCGGGTGTAATGCTCCTTAGCGGGTGCAGCTCCACAAAAGTCGCATGCAATTCCCACGACAGCATTTCAGAATTTGAAACCAAACCGTTGGAATCATGCGGTTTCTAAGGTGTTGCCAGTCTATGTCGACGGGGAATTGCGTGCGAGATTGTTTGGTAAGGCAGTGTGGGCGCGCGGGACGGCTAGTGGGTGGCTGTGCTGGTGCGGGGCTTCTTGATCCAGTCGTAGGCAATGCGCTCCGTGCCGTTGGTTACAGTGATCGTGCCGCACTCGCGGAATCCAAAGGAATCGAGTGCGCGCCGCATCGGTGCGTTGTCCACGTGAGTGTCGCAGCGAAGGTAATCCGCATGCTTGGCTGCAAAGCTGAGAATCGCCCGAGCAATGCCTCGCCCGCGCACTGCGGCCACACGGTGAATCACGTGGTAGTCGGCATCGGAATGCCACGCGCCTTCGATCTCGGCGTAGGTCTCGTCCGGCCCGGGACCGAAAGAAAAGACGGCAAGCGGCCCGGCTTCATCGGTCACGAGGAAGCAGTGCCCGTGCGCGATGTCTTCCTCAGCGTCAATCCGGCCCGGGTACCCTTCGGGCCACTGAGTCGCATTCCCATTCGCCTGCATAAACGCGCGGGCGTGCTCATACGCCCCCTCGATAAACTCGAGGTCGTCAGGGGAAGTGATTCGAACCTGCATAACAATTGGATGTGATGAACAGTGATGGGCGCTGAATCGTTGTGAAGGGGATGGGTGCTTTGTTAGAGGTGTGCATTTTGACTTGTTCTGTAATTTGTTTCTTAGTCGCTATAGGATAGTTCAACATGCTCTCCATTGTCTGTGGTGTTGTCTTCGAATGTGATAAGGGACTTGGCGGAGCTATGCCAGATTTCATTATAGCCTGGACTTTATGGGCGATGATCATATTGTTAGAGTTGACGGTGCTAAAGGTGCAGAAGCGAAAGCTGATTCCTGCGGTTTGATCGAAGGGGTGATCGGGGAATTCGGCTTCCCATACGGCTACTTCAGAACCATCTTCGGATGCTCTGGAGAAATATGCTTCAACTGCTTCTAGATCTGGGGTGAGAACAGATCCGAGTTGATAATCGATGTCGTGGATATGAGTTGCCTCAAAAAATTTACAATATGAAAATTGAACAATTGCATTGAAGTTCTGTCCGCAGATACTAATGCTTTGGAAGGAAGAGTTTATAAATTCAATATATTCTGATGAGAAATAGTCGAAACTTCCATTTGTTTGAATATGGAGCCCCTTTGGGAATTTGCATTCATCTGTAAATCTAATTTTATTTGTAGCGGTGCCCTTACCCTTTGGTGCGCTGAGGTTGAATGGGATGGGGCTTGTTTGGTGTGTGTTCAATACTGTCTCTTTAAATTTCCCATTTTGTATTTCTAATGGGAAGTGATCAATGTAGAGCTCACTGGCTCTTACCTGTAGTGACATTTCAAATGTAGTGCATGACCAGCTTAGGTTAAATAGCCTGCATCCTGTGAGCGTGAAGGATTCAAGGAATCTCGAGTGTGATATGTCGATGTTTTGCCTTATTTCAAGATTGGTAAGCGTGATTGGGAAGTGAAAGATGGTGTGCGATAGGTCGATATCATGTGTTCGCCAGTCAGCTTGTGGGGAGTGTGGTTCCTGGTTGATAATGCGTTTGACTAGCTGATAAAATATATCCTCTTGTATGGAAGAGTGTTCCTCAAGGCTTCCCTCGGTTTCGTGTGCGAGTCCCTCGTGGCGGAGCTGGAGGCAGAGTGTGTCAATGATGTGGCGCTGTAGCTGCTGTTCAGCATTCTTGTTTAGAAGAGTGCTATGAGCCGCAGAATCTGCGAGTTCTGCGAGCAATGCAACTGCGCCGAGACGGAGGCCAGGATTCTTCGATCCGAGGAGCTGGTAAATCTGTTCGCGGCGCTTCCAGTATTCGTCTCGCTCAATTTGTTCGAGGCGTCGAGTTTCCTCTAGGCTGCGTTGTTCTTCGCGTTCCGTGCGCGCTCGATCGGCTGCGCGCTCTCGATCGAGTTTGTCGTCGTCTCGAACTGCGTTATCGTGGCTCCTCTGTTGCCAAGCCGAGAACGCTAGACCTGCTCCGACAATCGTTACGCACAGTTTCATAGCTTCTGATGATGGCCAATGAGGTTGACCTCCCCAGAAGATCGCGACAATGAGGGTCCAGCGTAGTAGTCCTTCTGCAATTGCTAGCGGTGTCCACCAGTGCATGAGCCAATGTGGCATCGGTGTTAGGCGTGGTGCGTTGTTGCTATGTGTTGAAGTCGTGTTATCAGAGCTGAGCTGCTGTTGCGTAGTTTCAGGATGTTGCTCGTCGTCGGTGCTGCCCATCGTGGCTCCTATGCTGTGGGATCTCAATGTCTCGCATCGTAGCAGCCTGTCCAGAGAATTGGTCCCGCGATGAAGGCTAAGGTAACTGGGGTGTCAAGCGATTGCTCGCGAGGGTTCCTGGCGTCGAAGTTTTACCGCGTGGATTGTGGCAGCTGGGCCCCATGGGGGGCATCCTGGGCCCGCTAGGTGGAGAGTTAGCCCGCTTGGTGGCAGTGCTGGCGGCGCGCCCAGGCCGCCACCTAAGGGGTTTACGTGCGTGTTGAGGGGTTAAGGGCGTCACCTGGAGGGTTAAGGCTGCCACCTATCGGGCCGACGTGCCGGCCATCGTGGTGGTCGGCGCTATTCGGCCGCGGCTCGGGCGCGCATCCTCAGGAATATTGGGGGTGGGGCACGCTAGCCAGGTGTGAAACGCGCGTGAAACCGGTGTCGCCGGCGCGGGCTGCGAGCGTGAAACTTGCGTGAAACGGCAATCATGCCCGCTCAGGCGACAACCCCGGCCGCAACGACGCAACCTCGCCACGTCCAGCAATATCACCACCCCGCAACCCCGTGGCGTCTCCCGCAAACCCTGCCCCTGCCTCGTTCGTCGGTATGAACCTAGTTAGACTGGAACGCATGACTGAAAACGCGCAGCTTGTTGTGACCCTGTCCTGCCCGGACCGCCCCGGCATCGTGCACGCCGTGACCGGCGTGATCGGCGAGTCCGGCGGCAACGTCATCCAGTCTCAGCAGTTCGGCGACTCCGACACGGGTACCTTCTTTATGCGCGTCGAGGTCGACTCTCCGAAGGGCCGCGCCCCCATCGACGAGGGACTGGCCCGCGTCGCCGAAGAATTCGGTGCCACCTACCGCGTCGACGACCTGGGCCGCAAGCTGCGCACCATCATCATGGTGTCGCGCGAAGGCCACTGCCTCACCGACCTCCTGTACCGCCAGCAGACGCAGGGCCTGCCCATCGACGTGATCGCGGTCGTCGGCAATCACCCGGACCTGGCGCCCGTCGCCCAGTTCTATGGCGTCCCCTTCCTGAACATCCCCGTCACGAAGGATACGAAGGCCCAGGCGGAACGCCAGCTCCTCGACCTGATCGCCTCTGAGGACGTTGAGCTCGTCGTCCTGGCGCGCTACATGCAGATCCTCTCCGACGAGGTCTGCCGCGCCATGCAGGCCGCGTCATCAATATTCACCACTCCTTCCTGCCCTCCTTCAAGGGTGCGCGCCCCTATGCGCAGGCCCACGAGCGTGGCGTCAAGCTGATCGGCGCGACCGCTCACTACGTGACCGCCGACCTCGACGAGGGCCCGATCATCGAGCAGGACGTCACCCGCGTCTCCCACGCCGACTCCACGCCCGACATGGTGGCCCTCGGTCAGGACGTGGAGCGCCGCGTCCTCGCCCAGGCCGTTCGCTTCCATGCCGAGCACCGCGTCCTGATGAACGGCAACCGAACGGTCGTCTTCTCGCGCTGAGGTCCCCTCAACGACGCAGTAACGAGGCCGGGGCGCGGTTTGCGAGAGTCCGCAGCCTGACCGCCCGCCCGGCGCGAAGGCCTCGTGACACTCGGCTGGCGTGTCGCCCCCTGTAACAAGGTGACGTGCGGCCATCTGGTCATATTTGCGCGATATGACGCCCCTGTGTGGGGTGTCTTGTCACTTGGTGGGGAACGCTGGGACGTGATCTTTCGGTCATTTAGCGGGTAAGTGTCGCATTGACCGCCTGATAAATGGCACACTTGTTACGTGGACGAAACGACTCAGCAACGCACCCCCATCACCGGCTACGTGCCCGGGGGTTTTGACATGTTCCACCAGGGACACCTCAACATCCTGCGCGCCGCGCGTGAGCGCTGCGATCGCCTCGTCGTCGGCGTGACCTCGGACGAGGCCCTCATCCGTATGAAGGGCCGCGCCCCGGTTATCCCGCTCAAGGAGCGCTGCGACCTCGTGTCGTCGCTGCGTTTCGTGGACGCGGTGGTCGTCGACCTGGACCAGGACAAGCGCCTCGCGTGGCGTCTCCAGCCTTTCGACGTCCTCTTCAAGGGTGACGACTGGAAGGACACTCCGAAGGGCGCCGCGCTCGAGGCCGAGATGGCCGAGGTTGGCGCGCGCGTCGTCTACCTGCCGTACACGCCGTCGACGTCGTCGACGAAGCTGCGCCGTTTTATCGCCCCCGAGGACTTCTCCGACGAGGCCCCGGCGCAGGACGCGGAAAGGCGGAAGGGGAGGCGCAGTGAGCCTGCCCGTCGTGCTCGAGCCGGGTTCCTCGTGGGGGACTCGTTTTAGTGCCTACCGCAGCGCGCTCGCTGCCGCGCAGAAGCCGGGCGCGGGCGTTCCCGCGTATATGCGTTGGGTGAACCGCGGCGCCGCACGCGTCGTGGCCGCTGCCTGCGCGGCCTTCGGCTGGACTCCGAACTTCGTCAGTTTCATCTCCGTGTGCTTTTCGACGGTGGGACTCATCGTCCTCGTCGCGTGTGACCCGGCATGTTGGACGGGCCTCATCGTGGGTACGGCTCTCGCGGTCGGCTTCATGTTTGACTCCGCGGACGGCCAGGTCTCGCGCGTCACGGGTGCGTCCTCGAAGACGGGCGAGTGGGTGGATCATGTCGCCGACGCGTTCCGTTCCCCGGCGATCCACTTCTGCACCGCCGCCGCGGTTATGATCTACCGCCCCGAGTCGTGGTGGCTGGCCGTCGTCGCGCTCGTCTATGGCTGGGTGACGTCGGGTCAGTTCATGAGCCAGATCCTCGCCGAGCAGTTCGTGCGCGCGGCGGGCCGCAAGCAGACGCGCGGCGGGAACCTGCGTTCCTTCGTGCTGCTGCCCACCGACCCGGGTGTGCTGTGCTGGTCCTTCGCGGCGTGGGGCTTCGGCGTGCCTTTCATGGTGCTCTACACGTTCCTCGCCGTTATCGCGGTTGCGCATTCCTCGATTTCGCTGCGTCGTCGTTTCCGCGACCTGCGCGCCCTGGACGCGGCCGCCAAGGAGGCGGCCAAACAGGGGGAGTCCCGTGCCTGAGCTGTCCGTCCTGCTGCCCGCGCGCAACGCGGCGGGCACGATCACGCGCGCCGTGGCCTCGACGCTGGCGGCTATGCCGCGCGACGCCGAGCTGGTCGTCGGCAACGACTCGTCGTCGGATTCGACGGTCGGCGAGGCCATCCGCGGCGCGTCGCGTGGGGGGAGTGGTCGATCCTCGCCTGCGCATCGAGGACATCACCCCGGGCGAGGGCGGCGTCTCCCGCGTCCTCACCCAGCTCATGGAGCGCACCGACTCGCGCCTCGTGGGTCGTATGGACGCCGATGACGTGTCCCTCAAGGCCGCTTCAAGCGCACGATGCGTGCAATCGAGCGCGGCGACGACATGGTCTTCACGCAGATGATCGAGCTGCGCGGCTCCCGCCCGGTGCCCCGCATGCCCTACGAGATCACGCCCGAGGACATGGGCTGGCACCTGCTGCTCACCAACCCCGTGTGCCACCCGACCATGCTCGCGACCCGCGAGATCATGGACCGCGTCGGCGGCTACCGCAGCGTGCCTGCCGAGGACTACGACCTGTGGATGCGCGTGGCCTCCGCGGGCGGGCGCATCCGCCGCATCGCGCCCTGGGGGCTGCTGTACCGCATCCACCCGGGCCAGGTCACCGGAAACGCCTCGTGGCGCTCGGATTCGTGGAAGAATCCGGAGCAGGCACAGGCCTTCGCCGACCTGTCGGTGTCCCTGACGGGCCAGGAGCTGCCGCGCCTGGTCTCGCTCGTTTCGCTTCCTCGCGACGAGGCCGAGCGTGAGCTCGACCGCTTCGTGCAGGTCTACACTCAGGGGGTCGCGTCTCGACCCGCAACGTCTCGCCGCGCTCTCGAGCGCCGGCTCAATGCGCGCGCCGCGTGGGTGCGCTCTCACCTCCAAGGAGAACAGTCATGATCCTGACCCCTCCGCCCACGGGCGGCCAGCAGATCCTTCGTCACGCGCTGGCACGCCGCTGGACCTCGATCGTTGCGGGGACCGTGGCCGGCCTGGTCGTTGGTGTCGCAGCCGCTTTTGGTCTCCCCGCGTCGCACTCGGCGGCCGTGTCGATGACCGTGACCGCTCCCTCCATCACGCCGGCCCCCGCCGTGCGCGCCTCCCTGTCGAACACGACGGACATGGTGACCGAGCAAGGCATCGCGAAGTCCGCCGCCGTCCTCGACGTCGTGGCCGCACGCCTTGGCAATGGTGTCACTGCCGAGGAGCTTCGTACCAACATGGAGGTGTCGGGCGACACGAACGGCACGATCGTCAAGATTGAGTACGTGGCTCCCACGCGCCAGCAGGCCATTGATGCCGCCGACGCGATCGCCAACGCCTACCTGACCGAGCGCACCGCTCTCGTCGAGCAGCGCGCCGACGAGATGGCCGCCGGTATCAACGAGCAGATCGAGGCTCTCGAGACCGAACTTGCATCCCTCCAGCCCCTGGCCGACGAGGACGGCAACACGAAGGACAACCCGCGTGCCGCTGAGATCCGCACCGCGCTGACGAAGCTCGCGAAGGACGCCGAGCAGCTCGCCCCCTATCACGCTACCGCCGGCCGCGTTATCACCCCGGCAGCCTCCTCGAGCGACGAGGTCTCGCCTTCGAAGTCCCGCCTGATCCTCATCACGACCGTGGTCGGCCTCTTCGCTGGCCTGGTCCTGGTGCTGATCCGCGAGACCCGCTCGCGTTCCTGGCCTCGCCCACGCAGCTTGCCGACCTGACGGCTCTGCCCGTGTGGAGCGCTGAAGAGGGCGCACCCGAGCCGTGGCTCGCCCCCACCCGCATGCTCGCGATGGCGATCGACCGCGACCACTGGGTCGACCTGATCGTCGACGCCTCCGACCCGCAGGCCCGCGACCTGCACCGCGTCCTGTCCGCCTCCCTGGCCGAGACCCGCGTGCCCGCGCCGCGCCTTATCGACATCAAGCAGCCCCTGGCCTCGCTCCTCGACGAGGTCCGTCCCTCCCGTCACGTCCTCGTCGCCGTGCGCAAGGGCCACGACCTGAAGGCGCTGCACGCCCTCCTGGACGAGCTGGCGATCATTAACCGCGAGGTGAACGGCTTGATCTACCTGGGTGACCAGGTGGCCGCGCCCGCCTCCGCTTCCGCAGCTCCGGCTCCTGCCGCCGAGGTCGTCGAGCCCGAGGTCGAGGAAGAGCCCACGGACAAGACTTCCTCGGAGGTCGTGGATTCCAGGCCTTCGAAGGAAACGGAAGACACGTCCGACTCCAAGAAGTCGAACGCCAAGGCTTCCTCGAAGAAGGGCAAGAAATGAGCGCCGAGGAGACCACCGCAGCCGACCTCAAGGCCGCGTCGATCTGGCACGTTGATCGCACCGCGCGCGTCTCCCGGCTGATTTCGGGAGACCCGTCGGATCCACGAGCGCTCGTGCTCGTGCGCGACAACGGCCGTAACTCGGCGTTCGTCGAGATCGAGGGCACGGACCATCCGGAGACCGATCCACGTGTGCTCGAGGTCGAGCCGGCCCCCGCTCGTGGCTGGGAAGAGGGTGCCGGTGCCGAGGTGGACGCGACCGTCGTCATGTGCACGGTCGGCTCCTGCGACATGCTTGAGGACGCCGTGCGCGCCATCCTGGCGCAGGATCACCAGCGTTTTACGCTCGTTGTGGTGGATAACGCGCCGCACACCGGCCTGACCCGAGAGAAGCTCGCGGGCATCGACGATACGCGCCTGAGCATCGTCTCTGCGTCCCGTCCGGGCCTGTCCCGCGCCCGCAACCGCGGCGTGCTCGCTGCTCGCGGCGAGGTCATCGTCTTTACGGACGATGACGCGATCGTCGATCCGCACTGGCTCACCGCCATGATCGACCCGTTCACGGCCTCGCCGTATGTGGCCGCCACGACGGGCATTGCGCTGCCCCTGGAGCAGCGCTACGCGCCCCAGCGCTGGTTTGAGTCGCGCGGTGGCTTCCCCAAGGACATGTCCCCGCGCGTGTGGTGCGTCGGCGATATCCCCGAGGGCCTCGAGGTCTTGGGCGAGAAGGGGGACGGTGGACCGCTGTTCCCGATCACGACGGCCCGCGTGGGCGCGGGCGTGTGCATGGCCATGCGTCGCGACGTCCTCATGGAGGTCGGCCCCTTCGACCCGGCGCTGGGCGCCGGCACCTCGACGCGCGGCGGCGAGGACCTCGACATGTTTGCACGCATCCTGGCCACGGGCGACGTCATCGTCCACACGCCTGACGCCCTCGTGCACCACCGACACCGCGTTGACGAGGCCGGCCTGGATAAGCAGATCCGGGGCAACGGCTCCGGCATGGCGGCTCTTCTGACGAAGGCGATTATCGCGAAGCCCTCCGTGCTCGGTACGCTGGCGACTCGCGTGCCCGGCGTGCTCAATCGCGTGAAGCCCGGCGGTGCCCGCGTTGCTGGCACCGACGAGGATGTGCCCGGCTCGCTCACCACGTCCGAAATCAAGGGTTTCCTCGAGGGCCCCTTCCTGTACCTGTCCTCGCGCAACCGCAACAAGCTTGGTGCCCCGCGCCCGGCCGAGCAGGATAGCGCGCACGGCAGCGTGACCGCACCGAGCAGTGCTGAGGAGACCCAGGCCTCGTCCGCGCAGGAAAACACCGGCGAAGGGAACGGTCACGAGTGAGCCCACGCCGAGGACTCTGGGCCAAACCCGCCCCCGCCCAAATTGGGCCGCTACGAGAGGACGCGCAGGATCTGCCTGCGTGGCCCTTCGTCGTGGCCTATTCGGCGTACTTCCTGTGGTGGGTGCTCGGTTCCGGTGACCTGATGTGGCCGCTGTTCGCGTCGATCATGCTTGTGTTCATGATCGGCCGACACGGCCTGCGCTTCCCGCCCGGATCCATCCTGTGGGTGTTCTTCCTGGCGTGGGTGCTGGCCTCGATGACGATGCTCGACACGGGCGGGCGCGTCATTGGCGCGTTCTATCGCTTCCTGCTGGAGCTCTCGCCCGGCATTTCGCGGTCTACGCTTTCAACGCGCGCAAGTCCCTGAGCGTGCGAACGATCGTGGGTACGATGTGGGGCTTCCTGGCCTCGACCACGATCGGCGGCTTCGTCGCCATGGCGGCGCCGACCCTGCGCTTCAAGACGCTCATGTACTACCTGGTGCCGCGCGCACTGCACTCCAACGACTTCGTCAAGGAGTTCACGAAGCGCGCGACTACCCAGTGGAACCCCTCGTCGTGGATCCTCTCCGACCCGCGTCCGTCGGCTCCCTTCATCTACTCCAACACCTACGGCAACGTGTACTCGCTGATCTTCCCGCTCGCACTCGTCTTCGCCTACGTGCTGTGGCGCGAGCGCTCCCAAGTGGCGTTTCCTCGTGGCCGCCGTGTGCGCGCTGTCGGTCATCCCGGCCGCCGCGACGCTCAACCGCGGCATGTACATCGGCTTGCTCGTCATCGTCGTGTGGGTGGGCTTCCAGCGCCTGCGCGCGGGAGCTTGGCGCACCGTTCTCGGCATCGTCGCTGCCGTCATCGTGGGCGTGGGCGCCTGGCTGGCCACCCCGGCCTCGCAGTCGCTCCTCGAGCGCGTCGCGGCCTCCTCCTCGACGGAAGACCGCGCCTCCAACTACCTGGAGACCCTGTATGAGCTCCAGCAGTCCCCGCTCTTGGGCTTCGGTGCCCCGCGCCCCTCGTCCTCGCCGTGGCTGCCCTCCCTGGGCACGCAGGGCCAGTTCTGGACGGTCATCTTCTCCTACGGCCTGGTCGGCCTGGCCCTGTTCCTCGCCTTCTTCCTGCGCATGTTCCCGCGCATCTGGCGTGCGACGGACGTGTACGGCTCAATCCTGGGCGGCATCATCCTGGCCACCCTGGTGGAGCAGTTCTACTACGGCATGAACACCGGCCTCATGATCTCCGTCGTCGCGGTGGCGCTGCTGTCACGCCACTTGGAAGAAGAAAGCGACCCGATCAAGCGTGCTGAGGCCGAGCGTGCAGATGCTGCGAGCGCCGGGTCCGTCGCGGGAACTGTCCGCGCTGAGCGCGCCGTGCGCATGGGGCAATGGACAAGCCCCGCCGCGAACGACGGGGCTTTTGCCACTCACATGCTTGCTCGACTCAACAAGTCGGGTCGTCGGGGAACGAGAAGCCGGACAGCTTCCACGTCTCACCGTCCTTCACAAACTGAAAATAGGTGAGGGCGCGGGGCATGGTCGTGTCGTCCGTCAGCGCAGTTCCCGCGTCGTTGAGGACGCGAACACTGGAAGAGTCGACGCACGCCGAGACCGTGATGTTTCCAGCCCCGTCGTCGCTGATGATGTGTACGTCCTCGAGGGTGGGGGAGCCGGTGGTATGGGTGCCGTCGCGCGTCCACTCGAGGGCCTGCGCGTCGAACTCCTCCAGCGCCGAGCCGGTGAGCACGGAGGATAGGTCGGTCGCACGGGCCTGCTCGGGATCGGCGTACGCGCCCCACAGGGTGTTGACGACGAAGGTAGCTTGTCCAGCGGCCTCAGCATCCGTGGCCAGCGAGCCGGATGCGTTCGCGGGGCCGCCCGACTGTGGGGCGATGGTCTTCGGAACGGACTGCGGGATGTCGGACTGCGCGTCGTCGTCGACGCTCTGCGCGCCGGACGCGGCGGATGCGGCTGCGTCGGTGTCGGAGGAGCCCGTCAGGCGCAGGAAGCCGACGATGACGAGCGCGATGATCAGGAGGATCGCAGCAGCCAGAAGGGCCTTCTTGCGGGCAGGGGAGAGCGAGTTGATGAAGTCCATGTGTATCCCATCGGTAGGTTATAGAAAAAGGCTACCGCGCGGTAGCGGGAAGGTTAATCATGAGTGAGGCAAATCAAGCCAGGCGTTCCCTCGCGCGCGGGGGCATCGTCGGCTTCGTCGGAGCGGCCGCCTCGGCGGTCCTGGGCTTCGCATTCACGATCATCCTGTCGCGCATGCTGGGTGCCGAGGGAGCGGGCATCGTCACCCAGGCGACCGGCGTCTTCGCGATTGTCATGGCCCTGGCTAAGGTCGGCCTCGACTCTACCGCGATCTACCTGATGCCCCGCCTATCTTTGGATGCGCCTGAGGAGATCCGCGCGACCCTGTCTTTCATGGCCTCGCTGACGGTGGGTGTGTCCACCGTGTGCGTCCTCATTCTCGAGGCCGTGGCTCCGTTGATCTGGAACGCTGAGGTGACGGCATCGACGCGTGCGGTGCTGTGGTTTGTGCCGATCGGCGCCCTCACCCTGGTTGCATCCGCTGCCCTGCGAGCGCTCGGCAATATGCGCGAGTACGTCCTCATCCAAAACCTGCTGCTGCCCGGTTTGCGTCCGCTCCTCGTCGCGCTCGCGGCCGCGTTCACCGGGTCGCTTGCCTTCGTGTCAGTCGCCTGGGCGCTGCCTTTCGTCGTCGTTCTCGTGGCCGCGTGGTGGCTACTGCTGCGCCACATGCCCTCGGCAGCTGATTCGGTGGGGCGCTGGCCGAGCGCGCAGCGGCGTCGTCAGGTTGTGTCCTTCGCGTTGCCTCGTACCTGACAGCCGGCCTTGAGCAGGCGCTGCAGTGGCTGGATGTCCTCCTCGTTGGCCTACTAGCCGGAGACGCGGCCTCCGGTATTTACGGTGGAGCGATCCGCTTCATCCAGGCGGGCATGGTCGTCGACACCGCTCTGCGCGTCGTCGTTTCCCCGCAGTTCTCCAAACTCTTGCACCAGGGTAAGAAGAAGGAGTTGCGGGACCTCTACAGCACGGCCTCGATCTGGCTTGTCCTGTTTGCAGCCCCCATCTACGCCCTCATGGCGATCTACGCGCCGGGCGCTCATGCGCATCCTCGGTGACGGCTTTGCTCCCGGCGCGAACGTCCTCGTGGTCCTGTGCGTCGGCTCGATCGTTACTTTCATGGCGGGAAATATTCACTCGCTGCTCATTATGAGCGGGCGTTCTGGGTGGGCTGCGGTCAACAAGATCGTGGTGCTGAGTCTCAACGTTGTGGGTAACGTCATCTTTATTCCTCGCGGAGGAATGGTTGCGGCGGCCATCGTGTGGGCCGTGTGCATGGTGCTTGACGCGGGCATGGCAACCGTTCAGGTCTCGCGATTTATTGGTGTGACACCGAAATTGTCGGAGGTGGTCAAGCCGATCCTTGTTGTGGGGGTGTCTGCCGTTATTCCGGGCGGGTGTATAGCGTGGTGGCTGGGGCGTGATTCTTTCGTTGCAACCGTCGTTGGCTCCGCCCTCTCGGTCCTTGTTTTTGCCTGTGTTTGTGCCGTGTTTAGGGATCGCCTCCACCTGTCGGGACTTGGGTCCCTCGCGAAACGTCGTCGGGGGTGAAAATGGGGTGCGTGATGCACCTGTGAAAGTCAGCCTTGACCACCCGGTTGATCCGATGGAGCTTGTTGTGTAATTATTTATGCAACAAGTTTCCGTTCCCTCCGAAAGGTCGTGTCATGGCTTCCGCACTTTCGCGCCTTGCAATCCTTGCAACTGCGCCGATTGTCGCCTGCGCTTCCCTCGCGCTCGCTCCGACGGCTCACGCTGTTGGTGCAGGTCAGGGAGATTCTGTACCCGGTCAGGCTATCGTTCGCGACGGTTCGAGTGCTGCAACTGCCGCCGCATCGTGCTGGGACATTAAGCAGCGGAATCCTGAGGCTGCGGATGGCGCCTACTGGCTCCAGACTCCCGCGATGGATCACCCCGCTCAGTTCTTTTGTGACCAGACGACAGATGGTGGCGGCTGGGTCATGATCGGTCGCGGCCGCGAAGGGTGGGAATCCTGGAGCGGTGGCAAGGGTGATCCTGAGAAACTGACCTCTCGCTCGCGCACTTCCGACGACTTTGAGGTCGTCCAGCTGTCCAACAAGGCCGTCACCGAGCTCCTGAATAACGTGCCGGTCAAGGATCAGACTGACGGCGTGCGCGTCATGCGCTCCTGGAGCGCATCGGGCCGCTCCTACCAGACCATGGATCTTCAGTTCCCGAAGATGACCGACTTCGTGTGGCCCTTCAAGATGGCCCACCCGGTCAATGTCCAGCTGGATAAGGGCGGCTGGCGCTCGGGTCTCATGTGGGGCCTGAACGGATATGACAATGAGTGGAACGGCCTGCAGACCTACCCCTCGGCCCGTACAACGGGCTGGAAGATGGGCTGGGGTTACGGCGCTCTCGCCTCCAACTGGACCGGTGACATCACCTCGGCGTCCTCCTTCTTCCGCAAGTCGGGCCTGACGGTCTTCCCCTACGCCGAGGCCTACGTGCGTCCGCGCATCTCCTCGGATTCGGCCGACTTTGCCCGTATTCCCGACGAGGGCCTTGGGGCCTCGACGGTCTCCGCTGCCGTCTCGCAGTACGCAGCCAAGACCTCGTGGGGCGTGAGCGGTAACCTCAACGGTTCCGTGAAGGAAGGCAACATCCAGGTTCAGGCGTTCGCCCAGGTTGGCTCCACCATGTACGTGGGTGGCAACTTCACCGGCGTCAAGCAGGGGGAGAAGGGCACCGAGATCTCCTCGCGCGGCCTCGCGGCCTTCGACGTGGCCACCGGCGACTTCACCGGCCAGACCTTCGACTTCAACGCGCAGGTCAAGGCCCTCCTTGCCTTGCCCGACGGCCGTCTGCTCGTGGGTGGCGACTTCACCCGCGTCAACGGTGAGACCCACGTCGGCACCGTCGTCATCAACCCCTCGACCGGCCAGATCGACCCCTCGTGGGACCTGCAGATCGTCAACGCGCTGCGCGGCGGCGCCGTGAGCGTGCGCGCCCTGACCTACTACGACGGCAATGTCTACATGGGCGGCTCCTTCACCCACCTCTCCGGCGGTGGCAGCTCCCGGGTTTACGCGCGTAATGCTGGACGCGTCTCCCTGAGCGGGCGCCCGGACCGTTCGTGGAACCCCGAGATCAGCGGTGCCGTGCAGGCGGTTGGCGTTTCCGAGGCGAACAGCGCCTTCTACGCGGGCGGCCACTTCACCACGGCGCACGGCAACCAGCGCGCCTGGTACGCCGCCAAGTTCTCCACCCAGCCGGGTGCCGCCCTGGATGCGGCCTTCAACTTCGAGCCGTCCAGCGCCAGCGCCGGTAAGTACCAGCAGACCATTGCCACGGTCGGAAACCGCGTCTACATCGGCGGCTCCGAGCACTCCCTGTTCGGCTACGACGCTGCCACCAACCAGCGCGTCTCCGGTGCGATGACCTTCAGCATGGGAGGTGACCTGCAGGCCACCACCGTGTCCTCCAAGGGTGTCATCTACGGCTCCTGCCACTGCTCCGACGCTGCCTACCAGGACATGTACGTCTGGACGATGAACGGCTCCTGGTCGCGCGTCGACGAGATCAAGTGGGTCGGTGCGTGGGATGCCGCCACCGGCGAGAGCCTGAAGTGGACCCCCTTCGAGCTCTCCTCGCAGCGCAAGACCGGCGCCTGGGCGCTGACGACCGATAACTACGGCAACCTGTGGGTGGGCGGCGACTTCACCCTCTCCCACACCGATGCCACGCGCACCCAGTGGAACGGCGGGTTCGCTCGCTACGACAACCGCGACAACGTCGCGCCCGAGGCGCCCTCCTACCTGCGCTCCTCCGCGTCGAACGATTCCACCGTGACCCTCGCCTGGGAAGGCGTCGCTGACGCCGTGTCCTACGAGATTCTGCGCGACGATCGTCCGATCGCCACCTCCGAGACCACCAGTGTCGAGGTGCCTCGCGGCGGCGAGGACCGCTACTTCGTGCGCGCCGTCGACGCCGAGGGCAACCGCTCCGCAACCACCGCGGTCTACACCGCTCCGGCCCCCGGCCAGGCAGACGCCTCCAACCCGGTCCTGCTCGAAGCGAACGCAACGTGGAACTACCGCGCCGAAGCCAGCGCCGCCCCCGAGAACTGGGCCCAGGCCTCGTTCGACGACTCCGCGTGGCCGACCGGCGCAGCACCGCTGGGCTACGGCGACTCCGCGATCGCGACCCAGATCGCCACCAAGGGCACGCGCCCCGTGACGACCTACTACCGCACGCACTTCCGGGTTGCCGACGCGAAGGCCCTCAAGGGTATCAACGTCAAGTACCTGGCCGACGATGGCGCCGTCGTTTACATCAACGGCGTCGAGGTGGACCGCACCCGCATGGGTGCAGGCACGGTCAGCTACACGACCCGCGCCGACTCCGCTCCCAACTTCGCCGCGGCCTCCGCCTCCCCCTCGGAGATCTTCGTCCCCGCTTCCGCGCTGAAGACCGGCGACAACGTCATCGCCGTGGAAACGCACGTCAACTACATGCGCACGGCCACCGTGTCCATGCAGGCCTCCATTTTCCGCGTGGAGGGCACCCCGGACGACAACAGCTCCGTTCCCAGCGAGCGCAGCACCGAGCCGACCGACGCGACGCAGCCGATCAACGCGGCCTCCGTCAAGTCCGGCACGGTCATCCAGACCGGTGACGAGTGGAACTACTGGACCTCGACGGAAGCCCCCGCCTCCGACTGGGCCACGACCGGCTCCCTCCAGAGCTGGAACCGCGGTTCCGGCCCGATCGGCTGGGGAGACTCCGCCGCGGTGACCGCCCTCGACATTGCCAAGAAGGACCGTGCGATCACGTACTACTTCGCGCGCGACATCGACCTGGGCGCGATCACCCCGAACACCACGCTGACCGTGAAGGTGCGCGCGGATGACGGCGTCGTCCTGCGAGTCAACGACAAGATCGTCGACACGAAACGTATGTCCGATGGCAACATTACTCACACGACCTACGCGAACTCGGCCGTGAGCGCCTCCAAGGCAGCCTCCGATCTGCTCGAGGTCACCATCCCCGCGAGCCTCTTGACGAGCGGCGTGAACCGCATCGGCGTCGAGGAACACCTCAACTACAAGGGCTCGCCCTCGATGACCTTCGACCTGAACGCAACTCTTGTGAAATAAGGGAAGAATTCTCCGTCTCCTCTCGAGTTCGCGCGAGGTATGAACCAGTGACAATGGTTCGATCCAGCTCGTGAATCGTGCTGACAGGTCCAACCCCTGCCGTTTCGGCAGGGGTTGACTTGTATGTGGTAAATGACTCCCACCTCCTCCTAACCAAGTGGTTGAACGGTGGCAATTATCGTGACACTATAGAAGTAACCATTTACACGATACCTGTGAGGACCCCATGAGTTTTATGCGCCGTTGCTTGGCGCTCGGACTGGCATCAGTGACCGGTCTGAGCGTGCTTGCATTCTCCCCGGCTGCCCACGCAGCCACCGACCCGCTCCACGATGGCCTGAGCGAGGCCACCGCTGCGGCTTCGTGCTGGGAAATCAAGCAGAACGACCCGCGTTCCCAGAACGGAACGTACTGGCTGCAGACGCCCACCATGGAGGCTCCCGGCCAGTTCTTCTGCGATCAGACCACCGATGGCGGCGGTTGGGTTCTCATCGGTCGTGGACGTGAAGGCTGGGAAACCTGGAGCCAGGGACAGGGCGATCAGGACAAGCTCAAGACCCGTCCGCGCACCGCCGGTGACTTCGAGGTCGTGCAGGCCTCGCACCAGACGGTCAACGGCCTGCTCGGGGGAACATCCGTGGCCAACCTCGAGGACGGCCTCATGGTTCAGCGCGCCTGGAACCACAAGGGCACCGCCTACCAGACCGTGCGCATGCGCTTCCCGAAGATGCGCGACTTCATCTGGCCGTTTAAGAGCGCCCACCCGGTGGACGTGAAGTTCAACCACGAATGGTGGGTCAACGGCGGCATCGTGTGGGCCGGATTCGGCACCAATACCGCCTGGGGCTACGTCAACCTCATCGCTTCCGCGCAGAACAAGTACACGCTCGGCTGGGGCTACGGCCCCCCTCGCCACGTCGTGGGCAGACACGTCCTCCTCGACGTCGTACTTCCACCGCGACGGCTCGATCATCAACCCTTACGCTGAGGCCTACGTGCGCCCGCAGCTGCGTTCCACGGACGCCGGCTTCCGCGCCATCGGTGACGGTGGCACGGCCGCCAAGAAGCAGAAGGCCACCGCTTCCGAGTTCGCCTCTCCCATGTCGTGGGGCGTGGCTGGCAACCTCAACGGTTCCGTCAAGGAAGGCAACATCCAGGTCCAGGCCTTCGAGCAGATCGGCTCGACCATGTACGTGGGCGGTAACTTCACCGGCGTGCAGAAGGGCAAGAACGGCCAGGAAATCGCGTCCAGCGGCCTCGCCGGCTTCGACGCGACGACGGGGGAGTGGAACGGACAGACGTTCTCCTTCAACAACCAGGTCAAGGACCTCGCCGAGCTGCCGGGTGGCAAGCTCCTCGTGGCCGGCGACTTCACTCGGGTCAACGGTGAGACCCACGTCGGCACGGTTCTGATCGATCCGGCGACCGGCCAGATTGACCCGTCGTGGACCCTGCAGGCGCGCACCGGCACCAACGGTGGCCGCGTCTCGGTCAAGTCCATCAAGATCATCAACAACCACATCTACCTGGGCGGTATCTTCACGCACTTCCAGGGCAATGGTGCGTCGTGGACCTATGCCCGTAACGGTGCCCGCCTCGACATCACTGGCAAGCCCGACCGCTCGTGGAACCCCGAGTTCAACGGCACCGTCATCGATATCGATGTCGACGAAAACGAGGCCTACTACTACGCGGCCGGCTACTTCACGCGCGCGCACAACCTGGTCGTCGAAAACGCGGGTCGACTGTCCACCGCCGCTGGCGCTGCGCTGGATCAGTCCTGGACCTTCCGCCACTCCTACCTGATCGGCAAGTACCAGCAGACCGTGACGGCTGCTAACGGCCGCGTCTACTTCGGCGGTTCGCAGCACTCGCTCTTCGGCTACAACTCCGACTCGATGACGCGCACCTCCGGCTCGATCACCATGAACAACGGTGGCGACCTACAGGCGTCCACCCGCTCCGCCACGGGCGTCGTTTACGCGTCGTGCCACTGCTCCGACTACACCTTCCAGGACGCCTACCAGTACCTGGCGCTGGGCACCACCTGGACGCGAGCCGACGAGATCCAGTGGGTCGGTGGCTGGGACGAGGCCACGGGCCGCCAGCTCGGTTGGACCCCTTACCGACTCGGCTCCCTGCGCTCGACCGGCGCGTGGGCCCTCGAAATGGCTGACGACGGCGCCCTGTGGGCTGGCGGCGACTTCAACTACTCCTACACGTCCCTCACGGCAGGCCAGTGGTCCGGTGGCTTCGTGCGTATGCCCGCCCGCAACGCCACCGCCCCCGCAGTCCCCGCGAACCTGCGCGCCTCCGACGGTAACTCCAAGGAAGTCACCCTCAAGTGGTCCTCCGTGCCCGGTGCCGTCTCCTACGACATCCTGCGTGACGATCGTCCGATCGCCACCACGACCTCGAACTCCGTGACCGTGCCCCTGGGAGGCAAGAACCGCTTCTTCGTGCGCGCGGTGGCCTCCGATGGCCTGCGCGGTGCCTCGACCCACGTCTACACGGTCGACTCCAACGGCAAGCCCACCCAGCCCGACGACGCCACGCTGCTCGTGGATGAGGACGACACCTGGGCGTACCATTGGTCGACCGATCCGGTCGCCGAGAACTGGGCCCAGACCTCGTTCAACGACTCCGCGTGGAGCCGCGGCGCCTCCCCGATCGGCTACGGAGGCCCCGGAATCAACACGAAGCTGACCCCGGGCGCGGCCAAGAACCGACCCGTCACCACCTACGCGCGCATCAACTTCACGGTCGTTGACCCCACCGCCATCGCGGGTGTCAATGTTGCCGTGACGGCCGACGACGGTGCCGTGGTGTACGTCAACGGCAACGAGGTGGCCCGCCAGCGCATGGACGATGGAACGGTCGACGCCTCGACCTACGCGAACGCCTCCGTCTCGACGCCCGCCGCGCGCGCCGACCGTCAGCTGGTATTCGTCCCCGCGGACAAGCTGGTCGCCGGCACGAACACGCTGGCCGTCGAAACGCACCTGAACTACCGCTCCAGCTCGTCGATGACCATCGACGGCATGGTCAAGGTGGTCACCAAGGGCGACGAGCCTGCTCCCGAGCCTGAGCCCGATCCGGAGCCGGAACCCCAGCCCGAGCCGGAGGTTCCACTCACGCCCGACCCGGACAAGCCCCTCGAGGTGCTTGACGTGTCCGCACTGAACTTCGGTGGTTTCCTGTTCTCCGGCATGTACTGGAACTACTGGAACTCCAAGGAATCGCCGGACCCGGCGTGGAACTCTACCGCCGACCTGTCCTCCTGGAAGCACGGTGCCAGCCCGCTCGGCTGGGGCGATCGTGACGCCGGCACGCCCTTTACGATGCCGGCGGCGGACCGAGCCATCACGAACTACTTCGTGCGTGACATCAACTTCGGAACCCTTAGTGCAGATTTCGAGCTCACCCTCAACGTCCGCGTCGACGATGGTGCAGTCATCTACGTGAACGGCACCGAAATCAAGCGCGTGAACATGCCCGAGGGCACGATCGACGCCAACACGCGAGCCTCCTCCAACGTGGGCCTCACTGCGGCGAAGAACAACCTCGTGCGCATCACGGTACCCCGCAAGCTGCTCAGGGATGGCGTCAACCGTATCGCGGTTGAATCGCACGCCAACTACGCGAACGCCGCATCGGTGACCTTCGATCTCACGGCAAGTCTGAAGAGGTGATCGCAATGACCGCGACGTCAACCCCCGCTGGTGGCTCGGACGAGGCCGAGGCCGCCGGCGCGGTCGGCGCCCCTGCGACCGACCCCGCGTTCGACGCCATGGCGCAGCGTGTGCTCACCCGAGGGCACACGACCACGTGGCTGAACCACTGGTCCCTCCTGCACGCCGACTTCCGTGCGCTCGCGCGCATGCACACCGTCGGCTTCGACGGGACGCTCCTGCAGATGCGCCTGCGCGCAGCAGGCCACGAGGTCGCTCGCACCTCCGCGGACCTCGTCCTGCCGCACGTCTTCGAGCGCCTCGAGGATGGCACCCGCATCACGCTCATTGGTGCTGTGCCCGAGGCCGGTCAGGCTGCAGCCGAGCGCCTGTCGCGTTTCGACGTCCAGGTCATCGACGGCTACGAGGGGCTGCGTCGATTCAAGGCGGATCCGTCTGTGCTCACCTCCTTCGATCCGCGACTTGTGATCGTTGGTCTAGGCGCGGGTCTGCAAGAAGTCGTCGCTTCCGTCGCGCTCGACCTCCTGCCCGAGGCCTCCGTGTGTACCGCGGGCGGTTGGATCGACCAGTACGCGCGCGCCGCCGACGACTACTTCCCGAACTGGGTGCACGCCGCCCGCCTCGGCTGGGCCTGGCGCATCGCGCACGAGCCCAAGCGCCTCACGAAGCGCTACACCGTCGAAGCCCTCGACTTCGTCGCCCACGCTCCCGAGCTCATCTCGCGGCTCGAGGCCATGGGTAGCTTTGACGATCTCGGACTGGTTGGTGGCGTGACGCTTCGCTGACCGAGGTTGACGCTAGTCGCTGTGAAGGAGGCCGACCCTGTGGGGTCGGCCTCCTTTGCATCGCCAGATCGGCTGGTGACGGCTGTCGGCGTCTATGGATGCTGCGGCTGGTCTCGCATATGGCGACGTGCGCTGCATCAAGGTGGAAAGCAACAGGTCAGGCCCTCTTTTGTGCATGAGCGGTGGTCGGCTTTCGGGAGCGTTCAAGGGGTGTGCGCGGGGGTGAGGCGTGGTGCTAAACGTGTCTCAAAACGCTTCCGGATGGATGCTTAAAAAGGGTTATGCGGTGAATGGCGTGGCCCGCATAAAACACTATGAGGGTGTGACGGCTCCCTGTGATGCAGGTGGTAAAGGGTGCTCCCGTGTTCAGGTGTCAAGCTCTTGTAAGAGTTGTGAACTGCTCACTGTGTGCACACTGCCGCACAGTGTGAATCGAGCGCTATCGCACGGTGTTCGTTTGTCGATGTGGTCTCACAATGGGCGAGGCGCGCGTGTTCGCGCCGTTGTTTGCGTTCTGGCGAGCCGCTGATGGAAAGCGATGGAGTGTTGAGAATAAAGGTGTGGCCCGAGCCAATCGGCTCGGGCCACACCCAATCACACACACAGAGAGGAAAGACTTAGTAGGCGCCCTCGTGACGCAGGAGCGCGGGAACAGTCTGGAGCATGATCCACGCGTCAAGGGTCAGGGAGCGGTGCTGGGCGTAGGACAGGTCCAGGTGGACGGTCTCATCCCAGGAGAGGTTCGAGCGGCCGGAGATTTGCCAGAGGCCGGTGATGCCGGGGCGGACGGCGAACTTGCCCATCACGCGGGGTTCGTACTGTGCGACCTCGCTGGGGAGCGGGGGGCGCGGGCCCACGAGGGACATGTCGCCACGCAGGACGTTGAACAGCTGGGGCAGCTCGTCGATCGACGTCTTGCGCAGGAAGGCTCCGATGCGCGTAATGCGCGGATCGTTCGCCATCTTGAACATGATCGAATTTCCGGCGGAGGAGTCTGCTTCGTTGGCCTCCATGAGGGATGCCTTGAGCTCTTCGGCGTCCACGCGCATGGTGCGGAACTTAAACATGGTAAAAGTCTTGCCGTCGAGGCCGACGCGCTCCTGAGTGAAGAAGGCGGGGCCGCCGTCGTTCAGGCGCACCATCGCAGCGACGATGATCCACAGCGGAGTCAGCAGGATAATGCCGAAGAGAGCTGCGAAAATGTCGCACATGCGCTTGATGGCGTTGTCGGCGGAGGCGGCAAGATCCGACGCGTGCTCGAACGCGAGAGCCGTCGATGCGGCTCGTGCAGTGGGCTTCGTCAAGGTTGTCATCTGTGCGTCTTCCTTCTACTTCCTCAAACTCAAATGCTGCATGTCGGTTAGAGCGGGAAAAGCCGCTCCAGACTGGGATATTTACTAGGTAAACATCCCTCGCGCAACTCAGTCACCGTTAGGTGTTAACCCTAGTCTATCCATATGGTTAGCTTGGTTGCTAACCAAAGGGTTAAGTACAAGCGAAAAAAGGCTGTGATTTCGTGCACCTGACGAGTTGTGCAAGTCAGATCTGAACGCCCTGTGACCGGCTGGTAGCTTGCTGACACCTTGGAAGAATGCGCGGAAAACCGCCGAGCGATAGACTGGTCAGCGTGTCGTGACTGGCGAACAGGTGGGCCACCACCGGGGAGCGACGCGTCGGCATCGATAGCCGCCCGCCTGGGCTAGAGGCCACTGCCAACCATCATCGGATGATCAATAGGAGAACCCCATGGATTCCCTCAATGACATGACACTTGCGCAGCTGGATCCTGAGATTCAGGCCGTTCTGGACGCCGAGCTTGGCCGCCAGCGTGACACCCTCGAGATGATCGCCTCGGAGAACTTCGTTCCGCGCGCCGTGCTCGAGGCGCAGGGCTCGGTCCTCACCAACAAGTACGCCGAGGGCTACCCGGGTCGCCGCTACTACGGTGGCTGCGAGTTTGTGGACGTCGCGGAGTCTCTCGCCATCGAACGTGCGAAGCAGGTCTTCGGTGGCGACTACGTGAACGTTCAGCCTCACGCTGGTGCGCAGGCCAACGCTGCAGCGCTCATGGCCATGGCGAATGTTGGCGACCCGATCCTCGGCCTGTCGCTGGCCCACGGCGGTCACCTAACCCACGGCATGCGCCTGAACTTCTCGGGCAAGAACTACAAGGCCGTCGCCTACGAGGTCGACCGTGAGACCATGCGCATCGAGCCCGAGAAGGTTCGTGAGGCTGCCCTTGCGGAGCGCCCGCGCGTCATCATCGCCGGCTGGTCCGCATACCCGCGTCACCTCGACTTCCAGGCCTTCCGTGACATCGCGGACGAGGTCGGCGCCGCCCTCTGGGTGGACATGGCTCACTTCGCAGGCCTCGTGGCAGCGGGTCTGCACCCGAACCCCGTCCCCTTCGCCGACGTGGTGACGACGACTGTTCACAAGACGCTGGGTGGTCCTCGTTCCGGCATGATCCTGTCCTCGCGCGGCGAGCAGTGGGGCAAGAAGCTGAACTCTTCGGTGTTCCCCGGCCAGCAGGGTGGCCCCCTCATGCATGTGATCGCCGCGAAGGCCATCGCCATGAAGGTCGCGCAGACCGACGAATTCAAGGACCGCCAGCGCCGCACCCTCGAGGGCGCGCAGATCATTGCCGAGCGCCTGGGCGCTGACGATGCGAAGAAGGCCGGTATCAAGCTGGTCACGGGCGGCACCGACGTGCACCTTGTCCTTGTTGACCTGGTCGACTCCGAGCTCAACGGTCAGCAGGCAGAGGATCTGCTGCACGAGGTCGGCATTACCGTCAACCGTAACGCCGTCCCCTTCGACCCCCGTCCGCCGGCCGTCACCTCGGGCCTGCGCATCGGCACCCCCCGCCCTCGCGACGCGTGGCTTCGATGCCGAGGACTTCGCCGAGGTCGCCGACATCATCGGCACGACCCTGTCCCAGGGTGCGTCCGGCGGCAACGTTGAGGTGGATGCCCTGCGCGCCCGCGTCAAGAAGCTGACGGACAAGCACCCGCTGTACGCTGGGCTCTGATCGTGAGGGCTCCCTGGGAGGGCCCCGCTGGGGTCTTGGATGGAAAGGCGACCGCTGCCGCCATTAAGTCGGAACTGAAGGCGCGCGTTGATTCGCTGCGTGAGGCCGGTGTTGTCCCGGGCCTCGGCACGATCCTCGTGGGTGAGGACCCCGGGTCCGTTGCCTACGTCGCTGGAAAGCACCGTGACTGTGCGGAAATCGGCGCCGAGTCGATCCGCGTGGACCTGCCCGCTGACGCGACGCAGGAGCAGGTGGAGGCCGCGATCGATCAGCTCAACGCGGACCCCGCCTGCACGGGCTACATCGTGCAGCTGCCGCTGCCGCGCGGAATCGACACGAACGCTGTTCTGGAGCGTATCGATCCCGCGAAGGACGCGGATGGGCTGCACCCGACCAACCTCGGGCGCCTCGTGCTGCGCGGCTCAGGTCCCATCGACTCGCCGCTGCCGTGCACGCCGCGCGCGGTCATCGAGCTCATGGAACGCCATGGGATCGACCTGGCCGGCAAGAACGTGTGCGTCATCGGTCGAGGCGTGACCGTGGGGCGTTCGATTGGCCTGCTGCTCATGCGCAAGGAAGTGAACGCGACGGTCGACGTGTGCCACACGGGCACGACCAACCTGGCCGATCACGTGCGCCGAGCGGACGTCATCGTGGCTGCGGCTGGTTCTGCTGGGATCATTACCCCCGACATGGTGGCCCCCGGCGCCATCGTCCTCGACGTTGGCGTGAGCCGCGTGCAGGGCGAGGACGGCAAGGCTCGTCTGATGGGTGACGTTGCGGACGGCGTGGAGGAGGTGGCCAGCTGGCTGAGCCCCAACCCCGGTGGCGTCGGCCCGATGACGCGGGCCCTCCTCGTGACGAACGTCGTCGAGGCTGCCGAACGTCAGGCGGGAATCAGCGCGAACTGACAGGCGCGTGTGGCCTCGGCATACGTGGAGGTCGCGCGCGAACGCAGCGGAGGCGCGGTGAGGATATCCATTCCTCGCCGCGCCTCCTCGTTCCTCTAGACTGAAGAAAACTCTTGTTAAGGAGAAAACGATGACTCTGACGGTGACCACCGTGAACCTCAACGGCATCCGCGCCGCCCACAAGCGCGGCTTCCTTGACTGGCTGGAGGGGTCAGATACGGATGTGCTGCTCATGCAGGAGGTGCGCGCGCCCGAGGAGATCTCCCGCGAGATCATGGGCGAGGCCTGGGAGAGTGTGTGGGTTCCCTGCCGTATCAAGGGCCGTGCGGGTGTGGGTGTAGCCGTGCGACGCGGGCGTGCGGTCCTGGAGGGTGAGCCCCGGCTGATCCTCGACGATGCCGAGACGGATGTGGATTCCGGCCGTTGGCTCGAGGCCGTCGTGCGTCCCGAGGGTGGTGACACCCCCGTGCGCGTCGTCTCTGCGTACTTCCATTCGGGCGAGAAGGATACCCCCAAGCAGGAGGCCAAGATGGCGCATCTGCCCCGCATCGGCGCGCGCATGGCCGAGCTGATCGCCGAAGAGGCCGCCGGGGGTATCTCCTCGCTCGTGTGCGGCGACTTCAATGTCGTGCGCTCGGAGGCCGACATCAAGAACTGGAAGCCGAACCACAACAAGCGCGCCGGTGTCCTCGACGAGGAGATCGCCTTCCTCAACCAGTGGGTGGAGGAAGGCTGGCGCGACACGGTGCGCGACCTGGCCGGCGATGTGCAGGGCCCCTACTCGTGGTGGTCGTGGCGCGGCCAGGCCTTCGTCAACAATGCGGGCTGGCGCATTGACTATCAGTACGCGACGCCCGCCCTGGGCGAGCGCGCGCGTTCCTTCGAGATCGGCCGCGCCGACGAGTACGCGGAGCGCTTCTCGGATCATGCGCCGGTCTCGGTAACCTACGAGATCTGACGTTGTAACGACGAGCCGCGGCCTGGGAGTCCTTCCCGGGCCGCGGCCTTTCGCGTATGCGGTGTGCTCGTCGTCTGTGGCGCACCCGTAGTCGCCACCGTCGCCCGCCCCAAAATTTCGCATGCAATTCACTTGTGTGAAGCTTCAACAAAGTCTGAAAACGTTGCAATTCCAACGATCTAAATTCATGATTTGAAATAGTCGTGGGGGGGAATTGCATGCGAAATTGGCGGGGCGCGGGTGCTGTGCTCGTCGGTGAGGGGGTGTCCCCGGGGCCAATACACATCCGGATAGGTAACGAACATCCGGATAGCTTAATAACCTATCCGGATGTGCATAACCTATCCGCGTGCGCGCAACCTATCCGGATAATGCCCCGAAGATGGGACTGCGGGTCCTGGCGGTGCTTGCAGATGGTGGTGTGGCTTGGGCTGGCTACTCGCAGTAAGGAGAGCGCCGGTGTGGGGAGGGCGCCCGGAACACCAGCGCGTGATGAGCGTGCGACGGCGTGGTGAGCAGGGGGCTCAGTGCCCGGAGGCGTCGAAGTCGAACAGTGCCATCGAGGAGTAGATGCCCGAGGGGTCGATGCGGTCCAGACGGAAACCGGGAACGATCCACGAGGCCTCGACGGTCGCGCCGATGTCGAGCGCAAGATCCAGGGCGATGTCGTCCACGTCCTGCGCCAGCGTCACGTGCGGGTGGTACGGGAACCGTGTGTCGTGGTCGAGGGGGCCGGAGCGGATCTCCTCGGCGAGATCCGTGCAGGCCGAAGCTCCCTCGGCCAGCGTCATGAAGGCGACGTTGGAGATGGGACGGAAAGAATCTGTGCCAGACAACGTGACGCGGAAGGGGGCGTGGCGCGAGGCGATTGAGCGCAGGTGGTCGATGACCTCGGCGCGAGCCTCGCGCGCGACGGGGGTCGGCGGCATGAGTGTGATGTGCGCGGGAATGCGCGATCCGGCGAGGTCTCCCAGGCGCAGGCGCAGGTCGGTCAGCTGTGTGACCCACGGTTCAGGGATCGCGACGACGACGCCGAGCCAATCCTGGCCGGGGAGTCGTTGGGGGGAGGAACATGAGGCCTGCCTGTGTCGCGGATACGGTGGCTCCACTGTACCGGGTGTCGGCGCGTCAGCGATGGGGCCGTAGCGCTTGAATGGTGTGAGGGCATTCACGTAGCCTTGAGTCAGAGAGACCAAGGAGGATCTTGTGACTGATCTCGTGTGGGCCGACGCCGCTACTCCCGATGAAGGGGCCGCGCAGGCCGCAAACCTGTTCCGTGACGCGTTTGGCTATGAGCCTCGGGGCGTGTGGAGTGCGCCCGGGCGCGTCAACATCATCGGCGAGCACGTTGACTACAACGGTGGTCCGTGCCTGCCGATTGCGCTGTCGCACCGCGCCTACGTGGCGCTGTCGCCTCGTCAGGATCGGACGGTTCGCCTGATTTCGCCGCAGACGCGCGAGCGATCGACGTCCTCGACCTGGATGTGATCGGTCCGAAGGGGACCCCCGGCGAGGTGGCTAACCACTGGACCGCGTACCTGGCTGGCGTTGCGTGGGCGCTCGAGCAGGCCGGATACGGGCCCCTGCCCGGTTTTGACGCGGCCCTATGGTCGTGCGTGCCCCTGGGCGGTGGCCTGTCGTCTAGTGCTGCGCTCGAGTGTGCGACGGCGGTCGCCCTCGACGAGGTGTGCTCGCTGGGTCTTGCGGGCACGATTGAGGCCCCCAACGACGAGGGGCGCAAGGTCCTCGTGGATGCGGCGCGCGCTGCGGAAAACCAGGTGGCGGGCGCGAACACGGGTGGCCTGGACCAGACGGCGTCCCTGCGCTGCAGCGAGGGGCACGCGCTGGCCCTCGACTGCCGCGACATGTCGACGCGCCAGGTTCCCTTCGACCTGAGCGCGGTCGGCCTCGAGCTTCTCGTCATCGACACACGTGCCAAGCATTCGCTGGCGGACGGCCAGTATGGCTCGCGCCGCGCGGACTGCGAGGAGTCGGCGCGCATCCTGGGCGTGGGTCAGCTCGTGGATGTTGAGGACCTGGACGAGGCCACGGCCGCGCTGGGCAATGAGCGCCTGGCTGCCCGCACGCGCCACGTCGTCTCCGAGATCGCGCGTACGCGTGCCTTTATTGAGCTTCTTGACGAGGGGCCGCTGGAAGGTACGCGCCTGGCGGTTGCGGGCGCTCTCCTGAATGATTCGCACGACTCGCTGCGCGACGACTACGAGGTCTCCTGCGAGGAACTGGATGTGGCCGTGGAGGCCGCTCGCGGCGCGGGAGCGCATGGTGCGCGTATGACGGGCGGTGGCTTCGGGGGCAGTGCGATCGCGCTGGTCGACGCGGATGTGGTGACAGGTGTGGCCCAGGCTGTCGCGGCCGCCTACGCGGAGCGAGGGTGGGAGCCTCCCCACTTCATCCGATCCCTCCCGGGTGCGCCCGCCGGACGCCTGGACTGAGCGATCTGTGACAAACCGAGGGGCCGGTGCTTCAGCATTTGAAGCACCGGCCCCGGCCTCGTTACACTGAGAACCAGCAGACACGAGGGAAGGACACTTCAATGGGGATCAGCAAACGAGCATGGCAGGTAGCGGGTGCGGCAGCCGGCGGCGCGAGCCTTTTTGGCGGCGGTCTGGCCATCGGACGCCTCCTGCGACTGGACTCCCAGCGCGGTGACTACCGCAAAGCCTGGGAAAACCACAACCTGGCGACCCTGGAACGCCTGCGCCAGCTCGACGAGCATCCCGAGGGCGAGCGTCCCTACCTGATCGTCTCCCTCGGCGACTCCTCCGTGCAGGGCGTGGGAGCCTCGCGTGTCACCGAGTCCTACCCTGCGCGCCTCGCTTCCGCGATCGCCGCGCAGATGGACCGCGAGGTCCTCCTGCTCAACCTGTCCCTGTCGGGAGCCACCATCGAGTCCGTGGAACTCACTCAGATTCCGCAGATGCGCGGCCTGGGCCTCCTGGACGGCCCCTACAGCCCCGACCTGATCACGCTGACCATCGGCGGCAACGACGTCATGACCGAGGACATGGCCCCCGGTCAGTTCGAAGAGCGCCTGCGTCGCGTCCTCGGTTTCCTGCCCGCCGACGCCCTCGTCTCCACCATCCCGTCCTTCGGCATCATGCCCCAGGAAAGCCGCGCGCAAGACATGTCCGACCGCATCGCGGCGGCCGTCTCCGACAGCGACGCACACCTCGTCGATCTGCGCTCCCTCACCCAGGAATACTCCCTGCCGACCTACACCTTCGCCTACCACGCCGCGGACTTCTTCCACCCGAATTCGGCGGCCTACACCAAGTGGGCACAGCTCTTCGCAGACGCGTGGGCCACATCTCGACGTGAGGCAGCCCCCGTCGTCGAGGACGCCCCCCAGTGGGACATGCTCTCGGCGCGGGTGGCACAATCGGAGTATGACGACTGACGGACCGTGGCTCGTCGTCGGGTTAGGTAACCCCGGCGCGCAGTATGCCTCCACCCGACACAACGTCGGGTACTTGACCCTCGACGTGCTCGCCTCGCGCGGCGGTGCGACCCTGACCTCGCACCGCTCGCGCACGCACACCGCCGATGTTCGCCTCGGTATTGGCCCCGGTGGCGTGCCTGGACCCCGCGTGATTCTCGCGCGCTCCGACAGCTACATGAACACCTCCGGTGGGCCGATCAGCGCGCTCGCCACCTTCCACAAGATCGAGCCCTCGCGCATCCTCGTCATCCACGACGACATGGACCTGCCCGCGCACACGCTGCGCCTCAAGGTCGGCGGGGGAGAAGGCGGCCACAACGGCCTGAAATCCCTCAGTCAGCACCTGGGCACGCGCGACTACGCGCGCCTGCGCATCGGCGTGGGCCGCCCGCCGGGGCGCATGGACCCCGCCGACTACGTGCTCGCCACCCTGCCCTCCAAGGAACGCCCCGACTGGGACGTCACCTTCGAGCAGGCCGCCGACGTCGTCGAAGACATCGTGACCAAGGGATTCGCCCCCACCCAGATGGCCCTGCACACCGGGTCCTGATCGAGGCGACGCCCCTGGGCGTCGCCGCGCACTCTCACCGCGAAAGGCAGCGCGTGCTACTCACCGGACTCCTCCCGGACATCACCACCGATCCCGCGATCGAGACGGCCATCGACTCCGTCGAAGCCGGCCGTTCCGGCACGATCGTCGCGCCCGTCGGCATCCGGCCGCCCCTCCTTGCGGCCGTCGCCTCGCGCGCGGCCACGCCCCTCGTGGTCCTGACGGCCACCGGGCGTGACGCCGAATCGCTGACCAACGCCCTGGCCTCGTGGATCCCGGGCGTGGCCATGCTGCCCGCGTGGGAGACCCTGCCCCACGAGCGACTCTCGCCCCAGGTCGACACGATGGCGCGTCGCATCGCCGTCCTGCGCCGCCTCGTCCACCCGATCAAGGGAGACGACAGCGCCGGTCCGCTGTCGGTCCTCGTCGTCCCCATCCGAGCTTTCCTCCAGCCGATCATCTCCGGCCTGGCTGACCTCGAACCAGTGCGCGTTCGTACCGGCGACATCCTGGACCTCACCGACGCCATGAATCGTCTGGCCGAGCTGGGCTACGAGCGCGTCGACATGGTCGAAGGCCGCGGCCAGATGAGTGTGCGCGGTGGCATCCTCGACGTTTTCCCGCCCCAGGAACCCCACCCCCTGCGCGTGGAGCTGTGGGGCGACGAAGTCGACGACATCCGCGCCTTCTCCGTCTCCGACCAGCGAACCCTCGGCGAGGCCGCCGACGGCCTATGGGCCGTCCCCTGCCGCGAGCTCCTCCTCACCCAGGCCGTGCGCGCCCGCGCACGTGAGGCCGCCGACCGCCTGCCCGGCGCAGCCGAGATGCTCAGCCTCGCCGCCGAAGGAATTGCCGCCCCCGGCATCGAATCCCTGGCGCCCATCCTGGTCGGCGGCATGGAGTCCCTCCTCGACCTGCTGCCCGCAGGCTCGCCGATCCTCGCCTCCGAACCCGAACGCATCCGTGCCCGCGCCGCCGACCTCGTCGCCACGACCGAGGAGTTCCTCGCCGCCGCGTGGAGCGCCGCCGCCGGGGGAGCAGATACCCCGCTCGAGGCCTCCAAGGCCTCGTTCCTCGACCTGGCCGACCTGTGGGGGAGCGGGACGCGCCCCTGGTGGGAGCTCACCGACCTGCCGCCCGCCGACCTCGCCTCCGCGATCAACGAGGCCGACTCGCCCTCAGCGGACGGCCCCACGCCCGTCGTCGTCTCTCCCACCCTCATGCGCGTGGGTGCCCGCGACGTACACCCCTACCGCGGAGACTTCGCCCGAGCCGCCGCCGACCTCACCGACCTGGCCCGCGACGGCTGGCGCATCGTCGTCACCACCGAAGGCCCCGGCCCGGGACGTCGCATTCGCTCCATCCTCACCGACGCCTCGTGCCCGGCCGCGCTCGCGGACAATGGGGAAGCGCGCCCCGACCCCGGCCTCGTGACCATTACGACAGCGCAGGCCGGCGTCGGTTTCGTCGCGCCCCACCTGAAGGTCGCGATCCTCACCGAAGGCGACCTCACCGGGCGAGCTGGCGCGTCCACGCGCGACATGCGGCGCATGCCCTCGCGCAGGCGCAAGGGCGTCGACCCGCTGACCCTGCACCCCGGGGACTACATCGTCCACGACCAGCACGGCATCGGACGCTTCATCGAGCTTGTCTCCCGGTCGATTGGGCGCGGGGACGCAGCCTCCACGCGCGACTACCTGGTCATCGAATACGCCCCCTCCAAGCGCGGCCAGCCCGCCGACCGGCTCTTCGTGCCCACCGACGCGCTCGACCAGATCTCGAAATACACCGGATCCGACGAGCCCTCGCTGACGAAGATGGGTGGCGCCGACTGGGCCAAGACCAAGGCCCGCGCGAAGAAAGCCGTCAACGAGGTCGCCAAGGAGCTCATCCGCCTGTACGCCGTGCGCCAGCAGACCAAGGGCCACGCTTTCGGCCCCGACACGCCCTGGCAGCGCGAACTCGAGGATGCCTTCCCCTACGTCGAGACACCCGACCAGCTCGTCACCATCGACGAGGTCAAGGCCGACATGGAAAAGCCCGTGCCCATGGACCGCCTGCTCACGGGCGACGTCGGCTACGGCAAGACCGAAATCGCCGTGCGCGCCGCCTTCAAGGCCATCCAGGACGGCTACCAGGCCGCCGTCCTCGTGCCCACGACCCTGCTGGTCACCCAGCACGCGGAGACCTTCGCCGAGCGCTACGCGGGCTTCCCCGTGCGCATCGGTACGCTCTCGCGCTTCTCGACCCCGAAGGAAACCGAGGAGGTCAAGGCGGGGCTGGCCTCGGGCGAAGTCGACCTGGTCATCGGCACGCACTCGCTGCTGACCGGCACCGTCTCCTTTAAGAAGCTCGGCCTCGTCATCATCGACGAGGAGCAGCGCTTCGGTGTCGAGCACAAGGAGACGCTCAAAGCCCTGCGCACCGACGTGGACGTCCTGTCGATGTCCGCCACGCCTATCCCGCGCACGCTCGAGATGGCGATCTCCGGCATTCGCGAGATGTCGATCCTCCAGACCCCACCCGAGGAGCGCCAGCCCGTCCTGACCTTCGTTGGCGCCTACACGGATGCCCAGGTCAGCGCTGCGATCCGGCGTGAGCTCCTGCGCGACGGCCAGGTCTTCTACGTGCACAACCGCGTCGACTCGATCTCTTCGGTCGCCGCCCACATCACCGAGCTGGTGCCCGAGGCGCGCGTGCGCACGGCCCACGGCAAGATGAACGAGAACCAGCTCGAGGCCGTCATCCAGGACTTCTGGAATCACGAGTTCGACGTGCTCGTGTGCACGACTATCGTCGAGACAGGCCTGGACATCTCCAACGCGAATACGCTCATCGTGGACCGCGCCGACACCTTCGGTCTGTCCCAGCTCCACCAGCTGCGCGGGCGCGTGGGTCGAGGCCGCGAACGCGCCTACGCGTACTTCTTCTACCCCGGCGACAAGGCGCTCACCGAGACTGCCCACGAGCGCCTCAAGACGATCGCCGCCAATACCGAGCTGGGAGCCGGCCTAGCCGTCGCTCAGCGCGACCTCGAGATTCGAGGTGCCGGTAACCTCCTGGGAGGGGCACAGTCCGGCCACGTCGAAGGCGTCGGATTCGACCTGTACGTGCGCATGGTCTCCGACGCGGTCGCCGCCTACCGAGGTGACGCTCCCACCGAAAAGACCGACGTGCGCATGGACCTGCAGGTTGACGCACACATTCCCGACGGCTACGTGCGCGGCGAACGCCTGCGCCTCGAGGTCTACGCCAAGATCGCGGCCATCTCCACGCCCGAACAGGAAGCGGACGTGCGCGAGGAACTCGTCGACCGCTACGGTCCCATCCCGCCCCAGGTTGACCTGCTCTTCGCCGTCGCACGGCTGCGCGAGATCGTGCGCCGCGCCGGGATCACCGAGATCGTCACGCAGGGCAAGTACCTGCGCGTCTCGCCCGTCGAGCTGCGCGATTCCCAGGTCATGCGCCTCAAGCGCCTGCACCCCGGAACCGTCATCAAAGCCGCCGTTCGCCAGGTCCTCGTGCCCCTGCCGCTCACCTCACGAGTCGGTGGTTCCCCGCTCACCGACGGCCCTCTCCTGGAGTGGGTGGAGACTGTGGTGACCAAGATTCTCGTGCCTTTTGGCGAGTAGTGCCTGTGGTGGAATACACTGGTCCTATTGCGTCGCAACACATCTGAGGAAGGAATGCTCGTGCGCTACACACGCCAGCTCGCCACCGCCGCCCTGATTGTGGCCGCAGGACTGGGAATGGGGGCATGCTCCGCCCATCCCGGCGCTGCAGTCAGCACCTCCAACGGCGACTACAGCATTGCGGAAGTTGACGAGGCTGTCGCCCAGCTCGATGCAGTGACGGGCGGGCAGAGCGGGGTCGGCGCACAGCAGGTGCGTGCCTCCCTCGTTAACGGTCCGCAGCTTGCGGCCGTGGGGGCCTCCGTGGGAGTCGTCGTGACCGATGAGGAGATCGACACCAACATCGCTCAGATAGCGCAGAAGGCGGGCGGGCAGAGCCCCAAGCTCGGCCGAGCGGCGCGCGAGGCCGTTCGCTCCATGCTCCTGGGCCAGAAGCTCAGCGCTTTCGCAAACGCGAATCCGGCTGCCGTGTCGACCATGAATGAGGTCTTCGCGCAGGCCCGCGCAACGTCCGACGCGCGCATTAACCCGCGTTTCACTCAGCCGTCCCTGGGAGGCGGTCAGGCTCCCGCGACGCCTCTGTTCGGCGACGCAGTCTCAGGCGGCCAGCAGGATCCCATGGCTGCGCTGATGGGTGGCGGCAACGCCCACTGATGAGCGTGTGAGTATTCGCTCACAGTGCCGTCGGCAGGGACTAATGTCGCTTGTCCAGGCACAAAACGAGGGGTGAAACCCCCTCACAACATAACGTCCCCCTCGCCGGGGGTGACCACATATGGCGGTCCGTATTACCGTTGTACTGACCGCTTCCACGCAACAACATCGATTGGAGAATGACGTGGCAGTTATTGAAGGCATTGGTGCACGCGAGATCCTCGACTCGCGCGGTAACCCGACCGTTGAGGTCGAGGTCGTCCTCGAGGACGGCACCGCTGCGCGCGCGTCCGTTCCCTCCGGCGCGTCCACCGGCGCGTTCGAGGCCGTCGAGCGTCGCGATGGCGACAAGGGCCGCTACCTCGGCAAGGGCGTCCAGGACGCCGTTGACGCCGTCGTCGAGCAGATCGCTCCCGAGCTCATCGGCGAGGAAGCTGACGATCAGCGCTACATCGACCAGGCCATGATCGACCTGGATGGCACCCCCAACAAGGGCAAGCTCGGCGCGAACGCCATCCTCGGCGTCTCCCTCGCCGTCGCCAAGGCCGCCGCGAAGTACGCGGACCTGCCCCTCTACAAGTACCTGGGCGGCCCCAACGCTCACGTCCTGCCCGTCCCCATGATGAACATCCTCAACGGTGGCTCCCACGCGGACTCCAACGTTGACATCCAGGAGTTCATGATCGCCCCCATCGGTGCTCCCTCCTTCCGTGAGGCCCTGCGCTGGGGCGCCGAGGTCTACCACACGCTCAAGGGCGTCGTGAAGGACCGCGGTCTGTCCACCGGCCTGGGTGACGAGGGCGGCTTCGCCCCCAACCTGGACTCCAACGCCGAGGCTCTCGACCTGATCGTCTCCGCGATCGAGAAGGCCGGCTTCAAGCCGGGCGAGGACGTCGCCCTGGCCCTGGACGTTGCCTCCTCCGAGTTCTTCAAGGACGGCCTGTACCAGTTCGAGGGCGAAGGCCGCTCGACCGACTACATGGTGGAGTACTACGAGAAGCTCATCTCGAACTACCCGCTGGTCTCCATCGAGGACCCGCTGTCCGAGGATGAGTGGGACGCCTGGAAGGCCCTGACCTCCGAGATCGGCGGCCGCGTGCAGCTCGTCGGCGACGACCTGTTCGTCACCAACCCCGCTCGCCTGAAGAAGGGCATCGAGCTGGGCGCCGCGAACGCGCTGCTCGTCAAGGTGAACCAGATCGGTTCGCTGACCGAGACCCTTGACGCCGTCGAGGAAGCGCACCGCAACGGCTACCGTTCGATGACCTCGCACCGCTCCGGCGAGACCGAGGACACCACGATCGCCGACCTGGCTGTCGCCACCAACTCCGGCCAGATCAAGACCGGTGCTCCCGCTCGTTCCGAGCGCGTCGCCAAGTACAACCAGCTGCTGCGCATTGAGGAGCAGCTGGGCGAGGCCGCCGTTTACGCTGGCCGCTCTGCCTTCCCTCGCTTCAAGTGAGCCTAGGCAACTAGCCGCATAGCTCCGCGCGGGCCCGCAAGGGTCCGCGCGGAGTTTTTTCGGCGTGGGGCTGAGCCAAATGCACCGACTTAGGGCACGATAGGAGAATGGCTAGTCGTCGTCCTTCTTCCCGCCCCTCCTCGCGTCGTCGCTCCTCCGCTTCGGAGGCAGCGCGCACGACGCGTGAGATTAACGCGGAAAAATCGCGTCAGCGCAGGGCCGCCGCGAAGGCCGCGAAGTCCTCGAAGGGGGACGAGGTGTCGGCAAAGAAGCGCGTGAAGGCGGCGAAGCAGGAGAAGCCGGAGGGCTCGGGCCGCAGTTTTCTCCGCTCGCGTAAGCGGACGGAGAAGAAGGCGTCGACGCGGCCCGTGGGGGAGGGGTCTTCCGTCCTGTCGATCGGAGGTCTGGACGTGTCGACGCGCTTTGTCGTCGTCCTGACGGTCGCGGCGATCCTGTCCGTCATGCTCGTGCCCAGCCTGTACCAGTGGTGGCAGCAGGAACGCGAGCTGGCGCAGATCAAGGCCCAGGTGGCCGAGCAACAGCAGAAGAATGCTGACATGCAGCGACAGCTGGATCTGTGGAACGACCCCGACTATATCTCCACGCAGGCGCGCGAGCGCCTCGGTTACGTGCGACCCGGTGAGACCCAATACACGGTGGTGGATCCGGGGCCGCAATACCAGGACTCTGCCTTGGCGGCGGCAGCGGCGTCGACCGGACCGGCGCGCCCCTGGGTGCAGCAGCTCGCTATCCTAGTGGGGAAGGCGGATCAGCCGCCCAACACGACGCCTATCCCGTCGGCTGACACCAGCCAGTCGGGTCAGGCGACTACCACCGGCCAAGAAAGCGGAGAATGAGCCTCGTTAACACCACCGACGCAACCGAAGAGGACCTGGAGGTCCTGCGTTCCCAGCTGGGCCGCGTGCCCCGCGGAGTCGTTGGTATCGCCGCGCGCTGCGTGTGCGGTCGGCCCACTGTCGTGGCTACCGCTCCGCGTCTGCCCGATGGGACTCCTTTCCCCACGACCTACTACCTGACGCACCCGGCCGCGGTGAAGGGCGCCTCGACCCTCGAGGCGGAACACGTCATGGAGACCCTCAACGAGGAACTCGCCGTCGATGAGGAGCTGCGCGCCGCATACGCGCGTGCGCATCAGGCCTACATCGATGCGCGCCTGAGCCTGGGTGACGTCCCCGAGATCTCGGGCGTTAGCGCGGGCGGCATGCCCACGCGCGTCAAGTGTCTGCACGCGCTCGTTGGCCACTCCCTGGCCGCGGGTCCCGGCGTCAATCCCATCGGGGATCGTGCGCTTGCGATGCTCGCTGAGCGTGGCCTGTTCTCCACCGAGCGCTGCTCCTGCTGAGTGGCCCCACCGAAGTTCGCCCCGGCCTCGTCCGGGACTCATCTCACTAGAAACGAAGCAATGACCCGCGTAGCTGCCATTGACTGTGGAACCAATTCGATCCGACTGCTCGTTGCCGATGGACACATCGACGAGAATGGACGCCCTCAACTCGCCGACCTGACCCGCCAGATGCGTATCGTGCGCCTGGGACAGGGCGTCGATGCGCGCGGGTACCTGGATCCTGCGGCGATCGAGCGCACGGTCGAGGCCACCGTCGAATACCAGCGCATGATCGAGGCCCTGGGCGCGACCCGCACCCGTTTTGTGGCGACCTCGGCGACGCGCGATGCCTCCAACAGCGCGGACTTCGTGCGCCAGATCAAGGCCGTCATCGGCGTGGAGCCCGAGGTCGTCGTCGGCACGGAGGAAGCCTCCCTGTCCTTCAATGGCGCGGTGAGTGGCCTGGGTGAGTCCGTGACTGCCCCGATGTTGGTCGTCGACATCGGCGGCGGCTCGACTGAGCTCGTGCTGGGTGCGACCCGCGTCGAGCAGGCGATCTCGATCGACATGGGCGCCGTGCGCGTCACCGAGAAGTTCTTCTCCCACGTGGACCCGGCAGGCGGAGTCCCCGTCGAGGATCAGGAGCGCGCGATCGCGTGGATAGACGAGCAGCTTGATCGCGCCGAAAAGTCCGTGGATCTGACGCGCGTGCGCAGCCTCGTGGGTGTCGCGGGCACGGTCACCACTCTGACCGCCCAGGCGCTGGGGCTCACCTCCTACCAGCCCGAGCGGATCCACGGCGCCCGACTGAGCGCCGCCCAGTTCGACCAGGCCGTGCGCTTCATGGTCGATCAGCCGACGTCTGTGAAGGCCTCCCTGGGCTTCATGCCGGAGGGACGCGAAGACGTCATCGCCGCCGGAGCGCTCATCTGGAGCCGCATCGTCACGCGAGTGCTCGCGCGCGCCCAGGCCGCCGGTCACCCGATCGAGCAGGTGGTCACTTCCGAGCATGACATCCTCGATGGCATCGCCCAGGCGATGATCTGAGCGGAGCTTGAGGCGAGCGCCTGCCTCCCGTAGGCTGGACGTGCGCCCGACGCGCCCCCGTGGCCCAATTGGCAGAGGCAACCGACTTAAAATCGGTGTGTTGTGGGTTCGAGTCCCACCGGGGGTACCATTCGCAGTCTTCATCGACGAGGCAGCGGCCCGTGACGCGTACACCGTCCCTCGTGTGGACGCGGCGTTGCGCTGCACGCATAATGGTGCGTTTCCCACCCGTGGGTGCCTCGTGCGACACTAGAGGCAGCACATCACTGATCAAGGAGGAAATATGGCCAACCCGGTGATGAACTCGATCGTTAAAGACTGGTCGACCCAGCAGACGACTCCCGCCGGATACCCTGCGATGCCCGGCTATCAGCCCGCCTCGCAGCAAGCACAGAACCCCTACGGTGGCTCGACGAATCCCTACGCGCAAGGCGGTGCCGATGCGCAGTACGGCTACGCGAACGGTTCGACGGAATACGCCGCACAGAACACGTACCCTGCGCCTCAGGGCGCGCCCGTCTACGGCCTCCCCCAGGACCAGCAGGGCGGCTACGAGACGTCCATGGACTCCTACGAGGCGATGCTGAATGCGCCCGCCGCCGACGCGGTGGACCGCGGGTCGATGACCTACGACGACGTCGTGGTCAAGTCCCTCATGTGCTTCGGCCTGCTTCTTGTGGGCGCGGTGGCCGGATGGATGACGGGCATCGTTGCGCTGAGCGCTGCCATGCTTGTGGCCTTCGCTGCTTGCGCCGTGACGCTGGGCCTCGCCCTGTTCATCCAGTTCTCCAAGAAGGTGCGTCCCGGCGCAATCGTCGCGTACTCGCTCGTTGAGGGCTTCGTCCTCGGAGCGCTGTCCTGCGCCTTCGAAATGATGTACCCGGGCATCGTGGTGAGTGCCGTTCTGGCGACCCTCGTGGTGATTGGTGTGACCCTGGGTGCCTTCACGATGGGCTTTGTGCGCAACTCGAACACGCTCACCCGAGTCGCGGGCATCGGCTCCTTCGCATTCTTCATCTACTACATGGCGAGCCTGTTCCTGTCGAGCACCGGCCTCGTGAACATGGCGGCCGTTCGCAACATCACCGTCTTCGGTATTCCGCTCGGCGTCATCATCGGCGTCCTCGCGGTCTTCATCGGCGTGCTGTGCCTCGTGCGCGACTTCGATGCCGTGAAGGTGGGCGTCGCGAACAACGTGCCTGAGAAATACTCATGGCTGTGCACCTTCGCGATCATGACCGACGTCATCTGGATCTACCTCGAGATCCTCAAGATCCTGTCCTACTTCATGCGCCGCGACTGACGGCCCGCCTCACTGAAACCCTTAAGGAAAGACATTATGGAAAACATCTCTGTGACCGGCGAATTCGGCCGTAAGCCCGTCCTCTCCTTCGATGGAACACCCTCCGATGAGCTCGTCGTCGAGGTCCTCCACGCCGGCGATGGCCAGGAGGTCGAGGCCGGCGACACCATCACCTGCCACTACTACGGTGCGGTCTTCGGCTCGACGGTGGACTTCGATAACTCCTTCGACCGCGGCGGCGCCCTGTCCTTCCAGATCGGCGTCGGCATGGTCATCCCCGGTTGGGACGAGGGCCTCGTGGGTAAGCGCGTGGGCGACCGCGTTCTGCTGTCCATCCCCGCTGAACTCGGCTACGGTGAGCGTGGTGTCCCGCAGGCGGGCATCCCCGGCGGCGCGACCCTCGTGTTCGTCACCGACATCCTCGGCGTGAACTGATCTCATCGCCAATGCGGGGCGGGGCGGCACATTCGTGCCGACCCGCCCCGTCCTATGCTCGCAGTACCCGTTTAGTTGTGGGGGAGCGCCGGGCACGCGACGCCCGTGCGTGCGTGGCACTCGTAGCCGCCCGGGTTCTTGAAGAGGTACTGCTGGTGGTAGTCCTCCGCGTACCAGAAGCGTGCGGTGGAGTCCCCGTTGGGTGCGGCAGAAATGTCGGTCTGGATCGGGCCGAAACCGCGCTCAGTGAGAACCTCCTGGTAGGCCGCTCGCAGGGTCGTCGCGTCGCGCAGCTGCTCGGGCGTGGTCGTCCAGATCGCAGAGCGGTACTGGTCGCCGATGTCGTTGCCCTGGCCGCCCACCTGCGTGGGATCGTGGATCTCAAAGAAGAGTCGAACCAGGTCAGCAGCGCTGGTGAGTGCGGTATCGAAGACGACGCGCACGGTCTCCGCGTGACCCGTCGAATGTGAGCACACCTGCTCGTATGTGGGATCGATGGTGCGACCTCCCATGTAGCCCGTCGCCGTGGTGACGACGCCGGGCGTATTCCACAGGGCCTTCTCGACGCCCCAGAAACACCCCGCGGCCAGGTAGATGACCTCCTGGCCTGCCTCGGCCTCGGCCCTCATGTTCGACCCAAGGACCGCGTGCGTTGTGGGATGAACATCCGTCTGTGCGAGCGTGAAGATATTTCTCATATCTGACAGTATGCGCTTCGTATGCGCACATGGCGCGGTGCGCGAACGGAAATGGGGGAGTGGGCGGGTACGCTTAAGGAAGAACGAAAGGAGGGACCGTGGCCGATACTCAGGAACAGCCGCGCTGGAAACTATCCGACCTCATGGGCAGGCTTTCTGCGGCGCTGCCCGCGAAGCACACCGACGAACCCACGCCCGCTCCCGTCATGGTGTCGGTACGCGAGGAGCACGAAGATGAGCGTGATGTCGCCGTGGCCGTCCCGCGTACCCTGCGCGTGGCTGCGGCGTTCTCGTGGCGCACTCTGGTCGTCGCTGGCCTGGTCATGGCGGTGCTGTGGGGCATTGCGCGCCTGACGATCGTCATCATGCCCGTCGCGATCGCGCTGACGGTGACGGTCCTCCTCGAACCCCTCGTGTCGTGGATGCGCAGGCGCCTGCACTTCCCTTCGTCTCTGGCAGCGACCGTCGGCCTGCTCGTCTTCTTTGCGGCTGTCGCCGGTGCGCTCAGCCAGGCCGCCGCCGAACTCATCCAGCAGGTCCCGCAGCTGGCCCAACAGGCCGCCGAGGGTTTCCGTGCCCTGCTCGACGCGATCCTACACAACGAGTTCCTGCAGAACGGCCCCCTCAAGATCGATACGACCGTCCTGACCGCCGCGGCCGAGCAGCTGCGTTCCGAGTTGGTCAGCTGGCTCAACACCAACAAGGAGACGCTGGCGACAGGGGCCCTCAGCATCACCACGTCAGTGGGCACGCTGGCCACCTCCGGCCTGACGATGCTCTTCTGTCTGTTCTTCTTCCTGAAAGAGGGCCGCTCGATCTGGCTGTGGTGCGTGCGTCTGCTGCCCGCCCCCGCTCGTGTCCCCGTCCACGAGAGCGCGATCCGCGGCTGGGCGACCTTCGGCTCCTATGTCCGTACGCAGATCCAGGTGGCGGCCATTGACGCGATCGGCATCGCGCTGGGAGCCTTCTTCCTGGGCGTGCCCCTGGCTATTCCGATTGGCGTCATCACCTTCTTTGCGGCATTCGTGCCGATTCTGGGTGCCCTGACATCGGGTGTCATCGCGGTGCTGGTGGCGGCCGTGAACGGCGGCCTGACGAAGGCCATCATCATGCTGGTGATCATCCTGGTCGTCCAGCAGGTTGAATCCAACATTCTGCAGCCCTTCATGATGTCGAACGCGGTGTCCCTGCACCCCGTCGCCGTCATGCTCGTCATCACCGCGGGTTCCGCGATCGCTGGCATCGCTGGTGCGGTCTTCTCGGTGCCGATTGCGGCGTTCATCAACGCGACCGTCATGTACCTGCATGGCTACGACCCCTTGCCCGAGCTCGCGACCGCGTCGGATCGCCCGGGTGGTCCTCCCGGCGCCCTCGAGGAGGAGATCGCAGCCTCCTACGCCGGTAAGCCCGACACGCGTCCCTACGTGGCTCGTGAGGAGTCGAACGAGGACGAGGTTGTTGCGTCCGTGGATCTTCACGTCGAGGCCCGCGTCGAGTCGGAGAGCGACGCCGACCGGGAGGAAGCGTCGGCTGATGAGAAGCAGAAGCCGGGGGAGCCTCCGACGCCCCACGTGGAGGCCTAAGGCTTCCTTAGCCGCATACGCAAGAAGCGGGTCCCACCGATCGGTGGGACCCGCTTCGCGTTGATCGAGGGGCGAGGTCGCGTGGGCCTCGCCGACTGTGGACTCAGCCTTCGAAAGGCTTGGCGTCGAGGATCTCGACGTCGATCATACGGCCGGTGGGGGCCTCGAAGGAGAGCTTGTCGCCGGCCTTGTGGCCGATGACGGCGGCACCCAGGGGAGCCTGAGCGGAGAAGACCTGGATGCCCAGGTCGCCGCCGGCGTCACGCGAACCCAGCAGGAACTTCTGCTCGCGGCCCGCAACCAGGGCGGTGACGACCATGCCGGGCTCGACGATGCCGTCGTCGGCAGGGGTCTCTCCGACCTGTGCATGCTCCAGCATTTCCTGGAGGGCCTGGATGCGGGTTTCGTTCATGGACTGCTCGTTGCGCGCGGCGTGGTAGCCGCCGTTCTCGCGCAGGTCGCCTTCCTGGCGGGCTGCATCAATGAGGCGCGCGATCTCGACGCGCTTGACCTCGACGCGCTCTTTCAGCTCGTTTGCAAGCAGGTCGTACTGGGCCTGCGTGAGCCACTGTGTGTCAGCCATGGTTCCTCCAATGACGTGTCAGTAATCGAGCGCCGACACACGGGTGCCGGCGCGCATGGTGTTGAGTGTAGCAACATTGCGCCAGCCCACGGGCGCAGCCTGGCCGGGCGGCGCGTCAGGAATTCAGGACCGCCAGGTAGACGGCGACGCAGTGGCAGGCCCACGCCGCGACGGTGAAGGCGTGGAAGATCTCGTGGAAGCCGAACCAGGTGGGGGAGGGATTGGGCTTCTTCGTGCCGTAGACGACCGCGCCGAGCGTGTAGAGGACACCTCCGGCGACGATCAGCCACACCACGATAGGGCCGCCGCCGGCCCACAGCTGGGGCAGATACCAGACCGCGACCCATCCGAGCGCGACGTAGACGAGGGTGGTCAGCCAGCGCGGAGCGGTGGGCCAAAAGAGGTTGAGGAGGATACCGACGACTGCTCCGCCCCAGACGACCGACAGGAGGACCGTCGCGTCAGATCGGTCCAGGAGCGCGATCGTGATCGGCGTGTAGGTGCCCGCAATGAGCAGGAAAATGTTGGAGTGGTCCAGGCGCTTCCACATGATCTCCCAACGCGGTGCCCAGTAGAAGCGGTGATAGGCCGCGGAGACGCCGAAGAGGACGAGGGAGCAGGCCAGGTAGACGGCGGATCCGATCTTCGTGGGGGTCGTGGGCGCCAGGCACACGAGGACGATGGACGCGGCCAGGGACAGCGGGGCGGCAGCCAAGTGCAGCCACCCGCGCAGCTTCGGCTTGATCTGCACGAGCTGGCCCGAGAACCACTCTTTGGGCGTGAGCGATGCGATCTTCATCCGTTCCCCCTGTCAATCTGTCAACTTTTCTTACGAGTCCGTAGGTTACTATGCCGTAACTTGTTATGATAGGCGTGTTCTCGCTCTTCGAGAGTGCTTGTGTTTCCCTGCCGTCCTACGGCGCGATACCCTTAATGTCATAAGAGTACGCCGCGCCGCAGGGTGCGACAGTAGGGAGGGACATCATGGCCCAGTGGAACATGCTCTACGACATGTACGAGCGTCGCCTCAAAGCCGAGCTGTCTGACGCCGCCGTACCCGCACACATTGGCGTGATCCTGGATGGTAACCGCCGCTGGGCGAAGTCCCTGGGCGCGACCGCCTCGCAGGGACACCGCGCTGGCGCCGGGAAGATCAGCGAGTTCCTCCAGTGGTCCGATGACGCGGGTGTGTCGATCGTGACGCTATGGCTCCTGTCCACCGATAATCTCTCGCGCGATGCCGGCGAGCTGGGCGAGCTGCTGCGCATTATCTGCGAGGCTGTCTCCCTCCTGGCGGACCAGGGGCGCTGGAAGCTGGCCGTCGTCGGCGACTGTCTCTGCTGCCCGAGAAGGTGGCCGAAGACCTGCGTGCGTCCATCGCGCGCACCGCCGACGTGCAGGGAATGACCGTCAATATCGCGGTTGGCTATGGCGGCCGACACGAGATCACCGAGGCCGTGCGCTCCATGATGCGCGAGGCGTCGGCCCAGGGGCGCTCCCTCGACGAGCTCGCCGACTCCTTCACCGACGCGGATATCACCGCGCACCTGTACACGAAGGACCAGCCCGACCCCGACCTCGTTATCCGAACCTCGGGCGAGCAGCGTCTGTCGGGCTTCATGCTGTGGCAGTCCGTGCACTCCGAGTACTACTTCTGCGAGGTCTACTGGCCGGATTTCCGCCGCGTTGACTTCCTGCGCGCCCTGCGCTCCTACGCGCAGCGCGAGCGCCGCATGGGCAAGTAAGCGCACGTCGAGCGCGCCGACGCGTGCATTGAACGAGGCCGGACCCCGTCGTGGGGACCGGCCTCGTCACGTGTGTGGTGTGCTTAGGGCAGCTCGTGCGCCCAGGGCGGGTTCGCGCCCTTGCGTGAGACGGTCACGTCGGAGACGGCGCTGGCGCGGTCGATGATGGCGCGGACCTGCTCCTCGGGCAGGGAGCGCAGTGCCTCGCGCGCGTCGGCGCCGCGCAGGCCCATGCCCCACATGGCGTCGATCATGCCGCCCATGAAAGAGTCGCCCGCGCCGACCGTGTCGACGACCTTGACAGCGCTCGGGGTCTTCGTGAAGCGCAGGCCCGAGGAGGTGACGGCGAGGCTCCCGTGCTTGCCGCACGTGACGACGACGAGCGCCGGTCCCATGCCCAGCCAACGCTCCACGACCTCGTCGATGCAGGCGCCGCCTGTCAGCCACTCGATGTCCTCGTCGGAGACCTTGACGACGTCCGCGAGGGCGATGAAGCGTTCGAGGGAGGCGAGGGCCGCCTCGGGTTCGCCCATGATCGAGGGGCGCGCGTTCGGGTCGAAGCATATGAGCGCGTGCTCGCGGCCGCGGGTCAGCGCGTCAAGAACGGCGGAGGCGCCGGGCTCGATGATCGCCGAAATTGAGCCCGCCTCGATGATCTGAGCGGTAGGTGGAACGGTGATTGGTGGAGCCGACGCCCACTCCAGGTCGAAGGTGTAGGAGGCGGCCCCCGACTCGTCCAGGCGGGCCAGCGCCGTCGACGTGTGCGAGGCACCGCGCGAGGCCCCGGTGACGTGCACGCCGGAATCGTACATGTGGAAGTCGATGAGGCGGCCGCGCTCGTCCAGACCGATCCAGGTCGCCAGCGCCACCGGCCGGTCCAGACGCCCCAGCGTTAGGGCGACGTTCGCGGGAGAGCCACCGGGGATCTCAACGGGGAAGTCGGGCTGCTCGTGCGTGATGACGACGTCGATGAGCGCCTCGCCGATCGCGAGAATGTGGGGGCCAGATTGCACCGTCATGGTGTCTCCTCACCTGCGTGTGAGCGGATCTACAGAATGTACATTAGCGTGCTTCGGGGGAGGGTGTGGAGGTGCGTCCAGAAAGACGCTCCTGGGCTCCATCCAGGATCTGGGAACAGCGGGCCGCCAAGGCTTCGCCGCGTTCCCACATCGTGAGAGTGTCCTCGAGGGGGGCCTGTCCGCCCTCGAGGGTCTGGACGATGCGCACGAGCTCGTCGCGCGCCTCCTCGTAGCCGAGGGACTGGGGATCGGGGAGCTGGTCGTTCGTGGTCATGAGAGTCTTCCTTTGAGTGGGAGGTATGGGGACGAGGCCGGGGCGGGGCCTACGGATCAGGCGCCTGTGTCGGGCGCGTCCGCTGGAGGAGCCGGGTTGGTGGCGCCCACGACCTGGGCGACCATGCGGCCCGACGCGAGGATGCCTTCGATGAGGTCGCCCTTCTTCACCTGCGCCGAGGACGTGATGAGTGCACCCGAGGGGGTCTTGAGCAGCGCGTAGCCGCGATCGAGCGTCGCCTGCGGGGACAGGGCGGTCAGCGTCGCGCGCGAGCGCGTCAGCTGCTGGCGCTCTGAGGCGAGCCGACGCTCGATCGCCGATCGCATTGCGGTGACCCGCTGGGTCAGGGCCACGCGGTGCCCCTCGACGATGGCCTCCGGGCCCTGGAGCACCGGACGCGACGCGATCAGTGTCAGGTTCGAGCGCTCCGTCGCCAGGCGCGCCCCCAGCGCCCCGCGCATGCGGGTCAGCGCCTGGGAGATGCCGTCGCGCTCGCGGGCGCGGTCCGGCACGATGCGGCGAGCTGCGTCCGTCGGGGTCGAGGCGCGGTAGTCGGCGACCAGGTCCAGCAGGGGAGAGTCGCCCTCGTGGCCGATCGCGGAGACGATGGGCGTGCGGGCGTCCGCGACGGCGCGCACGAGGCGCTCGTCGGAGAAGGGGGAGGAGGTCTTCGACCGCGCCGCCACCGCGCGCGATGACGATGACGTCGACCTCGTCCATGGCGTCCAGTTCGAGGAGGGCGCGGCCCACCTCGGGCACGCAGTGATCGCCCTGCACGGCGACTTCACGGATCTCAAAACGCGCGCTGGGCCAGCGGTCCGACGCGTTCACGACCACGTCGTCCTTCGCCTTCGCGTTGCGGCCGCAGATCAGGCCGATCGTGCGCGGCAGGAACGGCAGCGGCTTCTTGCGCCCATCCGCAAACAGGCCCTCGGCGGCCAGGCGGGCGCGCAGTGCCTCGATCTGGGCCAGCAGGTCGCCCACGCCCTGCAGGTGAATCTCCGCCGCCTGCAGGTTGAGTCGGCCCGAGCGCTCCCAGAACACCGGCTTCACGCGTGTCACCACGCGCGCACCCTCGGTCAGGGGCGTGGAATCCATGACGCCCGCCCACGCGGTCACCGTCATCGATGTGTCCGTCTCAAGGTCGCGCAGCGTCAAAAAGTGCATCTTCGCGCCCGGGCGCACCTTGTACTCGACGACCTGGCCCTCCACCCACAGGGGGCTCATGCGGTCCACGTACACCTTGATGTTCTCCGTCAGCCTGCGCAGCGGCCACGGATTATCGCGCGTCGTATCAGCCGCCTTCGCAGCGGGCGGACGAGGCTGGGGCGAGCCGCCCGGAGGCGGCGCAGCAGGGGGAAGAGGTAATGTCACGTCACTCAGCATGCCACAGGAAAGTCCCCACCGCGCTGGCGTGCCACGTGCCTGTGGACAGCCCCGGCCTCGTCGATGAGAGGCGTGTGGGATTGCCACGAGCGCGCGCACGCCCCGGGCCGTGGGCGCTAGGGTGGACGCATGAATGAAAACGTCGACCTGCGCGCCAGTGCCGAGTCCCCCCCTGCCCTCCTCCCACGGTGAGGGCAGCGGCCGCATCCTCTTGGCGGCTCCCCGCGGATACTGCGCCGGTGTGGACCGCGCCGTCGACGTCGTCGAAAAGGCCCTTGAGCTCTACGGTGCGCCCGTCTACGTGCGCAAGGAGATCGTCCACAACAAGTTCGTCGTCGAGTCGCTGACTAAGCGCGGCGCGATCTTCGTCCAGGAGACCGACGAGGTGCCCGAGGGTGCCCGCGTCGTCTTCTCCGCGCACGGCGTCTCCCCGGCCGTCCACGAGGCCGCCGCCACCCGCCACCTCGCCACGATCGACGCGACCTGCCCGCTCGTGACCAAGGTGCACCGCGAGGCTGTGCGCTTCGCGAAGGAAGACTACGACATCATCCTGGTGGGCCATCAGGGCCACGAGGAGGTCGAGGGCACGTTTGGCGAGGCCCCCGACCACATCCAGGTCGTCGGCACCCCCGACGAGGTCGATAACGTCGTCGTGCGCGACCCCTCGCGCGTCGTGTGGATCTCCCAGACCACGCTCTCCGTCGACGAGACCCGCGAGACCGTCGACCGCCTGCGCCAGCGCTTCCCGCAGCTCATCGACCCGCCGTCGGACGACATCTGCTACGCCACCCAGAACCGCCAGGGCGCCGTCAAGCACATCGCGCCCCAGGTCGACGTCATGGTCGTCGTCGGCTCGGCGAACTCCTCGAACTCCGTGCGCCTCGTCGAGGTCGCGCTCGAGGCCGGGGCCGGCGCCGCCTACCGCGTCGACAAGGCCGACGAGCTCGAGGAATCCTGGTTCGAGGGCGCCCGCACCGTAGGCCTCACCTCCGGCGCGTCCGTGCCCGAGATCCTCGTGCGCGAAGTCATCGAATGGCTGCAGGAGCGCGGATTCCCCACCGTCGAGGTGGCCCGCACCGAAACCGAATCCACGACCTTCGCGCTGCCCCGCGACCTGCGCGCCGACCTCAAGAACGCCGGTATGGCGCCCGCGCGCCCCCACGCGCCCCGCGTCGCCGGGCCAAACCACACGAAGTAGGGCAACACCACCGGGCCTGCTCCGATAGGATGGGAGCGTGTCTCTTACTATCGGTATCGCTGGACTGCCCAACGTCGGCAAGTCCACCCTGTTCAACGCCCTGACCCGCGCGACCGTGCTCGCCGCGAACTACCCCTTCGCGACCATTGAGCCCAACGTCGGCGTCGTCCCCCTGCCCGACCCGCGCCTGAACAAGCTCGCGGAGATCTTCGGCTCCCAGCGCATTCTGCCCGCCACCGTGTCCTTCGTGGACATCGCCGGCATCGTGCGCGGCGCCTCCGAGGGTGAAGGCCTGGGTAACCAGTTCCTCGCCAACATCCGCGAGGCCGACGCGATCTGCCAGGTCACGCGCGCCTTCTCCGACCCCGACGTCGTGCACGTCGACGGCAAGGTGGACCCGGCCTCGGACATCGAGACCATCAAGACCGAGCTGATCCTCGCTGACATGCAGACCGTCGAGAAGCAGATCCCGCGCCTCGAGAAGGAGGTGCGCGGCAAGAAGACCGAGCCGATCGTCCTCGAGACCGCCCGCCAGGCGTTGGAGCTGCTGGAACGCGGCGAGCTGCTGTCCGGCCCCGAGGGCGCCAAGCTGGACCAGGACGCGCTGCGCACCTTCCAGCTCATGACCTCCAAGCCCTTCATTTTCGTGTTCAACATGGACGCCGCCGAGATGGATAACGAGGAGATGAAGGACGAACTACGCGCCCTCGTCGCCCCCGCCGAAGCCATCTTCCTGGACGCCCAGTTCGAGGCCGAGCTGGTCGAGCTCGACGACGAAGACGCCCGCGAGATGCTCGCCGAATCCGGCCAGGACGAGTCCGGCCTGGATAAGCTGGCCCGCGTCGGCTTCGACACCCTCGGCCTGCAGACCTACCTCACCGCCGGCGAGAAGGAAGCGCGTGCCTGGACGATCCACAAGGGCGACACCGCCCCCAAGGCCGCCGGCGTCATCCACACGGACTTCGAGAAGGGCTTCATCAAGGCCGAGGTCGTCTCCTATGACGACCTGGTCGAGGCCGGCTCCATGGCGGCCGCGAAGGCCGCCGGCAAGGTCCGCATGGAAGGCAAGGACTACGTCATGGAAGACGGAGACGTCGTGGAGTTCCGCTTCAACGTCTGATCGTTTCTGAACGTGGCAGTGGCCGGGTCGCGCGAGGGCGCGGCCCGGCCGCCTGCTTGTGAGGAGCGCTGCGGGGCTGTCTGTGGTGCTGAAGTGCAGGGTAGTCTCGGAATACCAAGGGACCCTGGCCGTTGTGGCCAGGGTCCCCGTGGTAGACTGCGCCGGTCCAAGCCCGACGCGATTAGTAGAACGTTAGCATTGAGTCGTGGGAGACCAAAATGTGATTTTGGGCCTAGCAGGGTCAGCTAGGTTCGCGCCTTACCTCCGTGAAGCTCATGGGGATATTGATCGTGCCCGTGAGTTGTACTTATGGGCTGCGGATCTTGCGGGAGCATTGTTTTCAACGATTGCGTTTGTTGAGGTCGGTCTACGTAATGCAATGGACCGGAAGCTTCGGGCCTGGAATGACCAGCAAGGGATAGATTATGGGGAAGATTGGGCGCTCCGTAAGGGAGCAGCCCCCTGCTCTACGATCTTGTCACGCACAAAAGTTTGGCGAGCGCGCAGAATTTTGCAGGTGAGCAATCACGCTTGCGTCCAAAGATGCATCCGCGTCGTTTGGTAGCCATCACGCACGATGATGTTGTGTCGCATTTTATGTTCGGAACCTGGGTCTATCTCATCAAGCCGAGGGTCTGGAATCAGCCTCAGCAATGTCAGCAATTGTGGCAAGAATGTTTGTCGCATGCATTTCCATATGCCGACCCTTCCGACTCCGGCCGTGAGAGGCTGGGTGATCAGCTCGATCGAGTGAGGAAGCTGAGGAATCGTGTGGCTCATCATGAGAACTTGTTGTCCGTTGACATCCGTAGGCGGCTGCGGGATATGCTCGGCATTCTTGCGTTGATAGATCCGAAGCTGCCTGATTTTGCGATGCAGAGTAATCGTGTGCGCACGCTTGTTCAGGCAGACCCTCGTCGCTCGTGGTGAGCGCGTCCGTGATGCGTGACGGCCTGGGTGACGCTGGTCCAGAAGGGGTTGAGATTGTTGACTACCACTAAAATTGCTCCGATTCACCCGGGTGAAGTTCTCATGGAAGACTTCATCGAGGGTTTCGGCATTACGCAGCACAAGCTTGCCGTCGCTATCGGTGTTCCGCCCCGTCGTATCAATGAAATCGTTCATGGGAATCGGGGGATCACGGCGGACACTGCCATGCGTCTCTCTCGCTACTTCGGTACGACCCCGGGATTCTGGATGAACCTTCAGATGCGCTACGAGCTCGACCGTGCTGAAGATGCGCTAGGGGATACGTTGAGTGGAATCGTTCCCCTCGCGACGGCGGAAGTCGCCTGCATCAACTCGGTCTGACGAGGCAGTGGCCGGGTCGCGCGAGGATGTGGCCCGGCTTTGCTGTCGGATGTCTTCGGTGCTGAGATGTCCAGTCGTTGCCCTCAGATTTTCCTGTTTGACAAAAATAACAGCGTCAATGTAAATCCATTTCATAAATGGCCTGACACTGCGCTCCGGTTTCTGTAGCCTGCGGCGCGTGCTGTCTAGCGGGATCGATGGTGACCTTGTCAAGTTCGGAACAGATATCAAGGAGGATGACGGATGGACGTCGGATCGGTTGCGGACTGGGTGGGAGCCATCGGCGGCCTCCTGGCAGTTTTCGCCGCGGTCGTTTCGTGGCAGACGAGCGAAAGTTGTGAAGCTCGAAGAGAAGCGTGACAGCGAGCGTGAGTCTGCGGCGGAGCGCCGACAGGCTGAGCACGTGACAGTTGTCGGCGTTCAATGTCCTGATGCTCCACGGGAGGAGCGTTACGCGATTTTGGTGGTGAATGGTTCGGATGCGCCCATTTACGACATTCGCGTTGAGAGTCAGAGAGCTGATAAGAGCTGCGACAACCCGCCGTTAGACCTCGCTGTGCTTCCGCCTGGGAAGTTTGTCATCCCTGCTCACCCTACGTACAACTGGGGCTCGGTCATTGACCAGGAAGTTGCTCAGATAAAACTGAATATGATGACAAAAGGAAAAGCGGGAGAAATGATCACTCACGTGTCATTCGTCGACGCCGCATCGCGGAAATGGGAACTCGTGCGCGGACGCGAGCTGCGGAGTGCCGGCTCTGGCGGGGGCGCTGCTCGGTAACGTGGGCGTTCGTGCGAGGGTGTGGCCCGACTTTGCTGTCGGGTGAGTACGAGTGCGAATCGTGTCGCCGATCACCTGGGAGATACGCGCCACCGTCACATGATGAACGACCAGCCCAGTGAGCGCCCAGCGCGCCGCTGTGCGCGAGAGCTTGGCGCGTGGATCGGCCGCTTGGCTCATGTCTTGGCGCCACACATGGGCGCACTCCGGGCACCGGTAGCGGCGCACGCTCACGTGCAAGATCGTGGGGTGCCACCCGTAAGGCTCGTGCGCCAAGCGCCTGACCACCGTGTCACGCGACTCGCCCTGGCATCCGCAGCGTCGACACCACCGGTCCGCACCAGCAATCCGGCAAGCCAACACTGCATGGTCTGACCACATGCGCTGGCCCGTCAGTTCTAGGCCCAGGTCATCCAGACGCGTGAACGCGCTCAGGTCAGGGCGATCAAAGATAGTATTGGGCATGTCGAGGTCTTTCAGATGGACGGTGTAGCAATCTCCATCATCGGAAGACCTCGACCCCTACCCGGCCACGACACACCCAACCCCGCCCACAACACCTACACCCTCAAATGCGAAGAGCCGGTTAAGCTTGAGCATCATGTTGCTCCGCTGGGAGATATATTGGGTGAAGATCGTGCATTTATCCTCGCCGATCTGATGGCTTAACGCCAGGAGTAGTGTTCCCGTTTCAGCTGAGGGGTCCTCGAGGATTCGCTGTGGATTCGTGTATCAGAGGCGCGCACGACCAACTTTCCAGAAGCCTGAGCTCATGACCTGACGGCGGGGGACGTCGCATTCCTTGACCAGGAAGCGCCGTCCGAGTGCGGCAGTCTTGGCCTCGGCGCACACCCATCCGTAGTCGATCCGGCCCAGCTGCAGCCGGCCAAGTTCAGCGGCGAGCGCAGAACCGGGGTCGTCACCACCGCGACACACGACGGTGATGCCGGCTTCGCGCGTGCCCGGCAGGACATGGTCCTCGCTCGGAACCTCGACGATCGCGCTGAAGCGCCGTCCGGGGTCCGCTGCGTGAGCGGAGAGGATGCCGAGTAGGCCGGGAAGACCGGTCTCATCGGCGATCAGGACGTGGTGCCCGACATCGGGAGCACCGCCGTAGGGCGCGGTCTGGAACCGCAGGCCGACCGGATCGCCGGGTTTGACTCGTTTGATCCAGCGGGCGCCGGGACCGTCGTGCCCGCTGCTGACGATGTCGATGTCGATCTCAGCGAGCGCTGCGCGATGTTCGCGCACTGTGTACCACCGCAGATCGGGGCGGGAGGCCTCAGGAATACGCGAGAGAGTCGATCGTGGGTTGAGACCTGTGTAGTCGGGCATTTGGAGGCCCTGTCCGGGCGGCGGCATGAAGAGACCCACATACTCATCCGCACCCATCAGCACCACGTCTGAGATCTCCGGGGCTGTGATCGTGACACGGCGGAACGCCGGCGTAAGGTCGGTGACTGCGGTGACACGAGCGGGAAACTGCGGGTAGTGGTCGCGCTCCGGTGGCAACGCCATAGTCCGCGAGTAGATGGCGCGGATCGTCGACATCGCGGTGTCCTCAAGTAGATTGCGGCTTTTGGACATATGAACCTCGCTTAGGATAGGCAAACCTTAAGAGGGATTGTATTCCGGAGCCTACGACGATGTCGACGCGACCGCGAGCAGATTCTGGCGCTGCCTGGACAAACGGAATCCCGGAGGCCGGCAGCCTCCTGAAGAAGCAGGAAGCGGTGGGGATGCACCCCGCCGCTTCCGCATGTCGTCCTGTTTGAGCCCCAAGCCCACGTAGCTCTCGTGCATGGTCAGCGACCCGAGCGTATTCCTTTTGTTGACGAGGAGGAATGACATGACCACCGAGGCTGCGCCGCTTCAACGTCTGAGTTTTCTTCTACGAGGCAGTGGCCGGGTCGTGCGAGGGCGTGGCCCGGCTTTGCTGTTGGCTAGAGTGTGTGAGCGTGAGTGAGCATCAATAGTCGAATCAAATGATGATGCTCGCGATGCTATTCTGAGGGTGGAGGTAGCTATGAGAACCACAGTCACACTCGATGATGACCTGCTTGCACGCGCCGAGGAGCTGACCGGAATCAGAGAGCGATCCGCTTTGATTAGGGATGCGGTAGAACTCCTCGTTCGAATTGAGAGTGGTCGGCAGCTCGCTGCGCTCGGTGGCAGTGATTCTGCGGCGGAGGCCGCGCCTCGGAGCCGAGAGCGCGCATGAGAGTCCTCGTTGACACGAACATCTGGATCGATCACCTGCGGAAAACTGAGCCGGTTCTGGTCGATCTGCTTGAGCGCGACCAGGTGTGCGTACATCAGAGTGTCATCACTGAACTTGCGTTAGGGAATCTCAAGAATCGATCGATCTTCCTGAAAGCGCTTGAACGCTTGATGATCGTGCGCAGTGTTGATGATCAGGGCATGCGGCATCTCGTCGAGGAGCGGCGGCTATGGGGGAGGGGCCTCAGTGCTGTCGATGTGGCACTTCTAGCGAGTGCTGTCGTAACCCCCGGTGTGTCGCTGTGGACTCGTGATAAGCGCCTGCGGCAGGCTGCACGTGACGTGGGCGTGTTGGAGGACCTTGACTGAGGGGTCCGCGTCTTCTACGAGGCAGTGGCCGGGTGGCGCGAGGGCGTGGCCCGGCTTTGCCGTTGTCGAGTGTGCTGTGCGCGCCTCGAGACGTGGGTATTCAACAACCTACCGTCGGTCTGATAACTCTCCTATCCTGGGTGTAAAACTCGAGGGGGAGAGGTATGGAGTCTGTCGATCCGCGGACGATGCACGTGCTGATTCGTAATAAAGAAACACTGACCTGGCAGGACGATACCTGGAAGGTTGCGACGGCACGCCGAGACGGAAACCGCATCGTCGTCACCTACACCAACGGCAAGGAGTATCCATACGGCGAGGAGAGGGTGCACCTCTACGACCAGGTTGAGCGCCGAACGGTCGACGCACTCGATGAGATTCGGGTCGGCGGCAAGCGCTGGAACAACGTCGAAATTATCTGGACGCTCCGCCGAGCAGACCATCCCCGCAATCCCCGCTATACGCTGGCATGCCGCACCGCTGACGGCAAGCTCAAACTGCGCCGCTACGGACACGACGAGGTGAGAGTGACCTATGCGTCCGCACAGGATCGGCAGAACGCCGCCGCCCTCAACTACATCCGCGAAGAAGTGCGTGCGCACGCTCGACGAGCTGGTGCGGAGCTCGACCTGACAGCCCAATATCCCCGTTGGGTGAGCTGCGAGAAGATGCTGCCCGAGGCGATCCTCGCGAACGTGTGGGAGTGGCTTGTGCAAGCGCCGCGAGGGTCCGCCCTGGAAGCGTTCCTCGCGGGCACGTCCGCCACGAAGACGGGTGCGAGCGATCACCTGATCATGCCGTTCCCCTCAAACATCGATCAGCGCAACGCGATTCGAGCCGCGCTCACCCACCAGATTTCGATCATTGATGGACCTCCCGGCACGGGCAAGACGCAGACGATCCTTAATCTGATCGCATCCCTGATTGCGCAGGGGCAGACCGTCGGCGTCGTCGCGGGCGCGAACTCTGCGGTGGACAACGTCGTCGACAAGCTGACGGAGGAAGGCTATGGATTCCTCGTCGCCAACCTGGGGAAAGCGGAGCGCGTCAAGGACTTCCATCAGCGTGAGGGTGTTCTTGAACAGAGGCGCGAGGCGTGGGCTCGCAAGGCCTCCGCTGTGTCGTCGGGTTCCCCCGCCGGAGCCGACGAGGCCATACTGCGGGCCGAAGAAGAGCGCCTCGTCGCTCTGTGGGAGGACGCGCGAGACATTCCGAAGATCCGCGCGCAGCTGACGAAGGCCCAGCGTGAGCGGCGCCTATTTGAGGAAAAAGTACAGGAGAGTCGCCGTCCCGTAGCGGATATTTCTCATCTGGCTGTCTCGAGGCGGTCCTCTGGGGTTATCGGTGACCTTCTTGCCCTCGCTCGCTGCGCGCCGAGGGTGGGGCGTGGTCCGCGGGGCTTCATCGAGCGGGTGCGTCGGTACTTCGCCTACGGCTCCTTGAAGGGCGTCGACCTGGGAGACCCGCACGTCCAGTTGGCGCTCCAGTTCGCCTTTTATCGGGCTCGCGAACAAGAACTATCCGACCGCATCGAGGAGGCTGAGGCCCGCGCAGCCCGCCACGGCCTCGTCGAGGTGAGCGCGCAGTATCGGCGCTACTCCCGCGAGGCGCTGGATGCCGATTTACTGGACCGATTCGCACGCGAGCGTCCGAGCCGCCTCAGCCCAACCGAGCGCCTCAAGCGGCAGACGGATATCCTGCTGCGTACCTACCCGGTTGTCGCATCCACGTGCTTTTCGATCCGGAACAACCTGGCCGAGGACGTGCTGCTCGACTGGATTATCATCGACGAATCCTCACAGGTCCTGATTCCGGAGGGCATAGCAGCGCTGAGCAAGGCCCGTAACGCTGTCATCGTTGGGGATGACAAGCAGCTTGGGCCGATCTTCCAGGGGTGGGATGCGAGCAAGCAGGAGCCGCCCACGCCGCGCTTCGACGTCCGTTCGCTGTCGTTGCTCGACTCTGTCAAGATGATGCCGGCGTCGGCACAAGTGCCGAGCACCCTGCTCAAGGAACACTACCGGTGCCACCCCGCGATCATTGAGTTCTGTAACCGCATGTATTACGGCGGCGAGCTCATTCCGATGCGCGCCCCCGACGACGATGCCCCCGATCCACTCGCGATCGTCTACGCTGCGCCCGGAAACCACGCGCGGCGCCCGTCGCGCGGAAGCGGATTCTTCTCGCAGCGGGAAATCGACATCATCACCGACCTGGAGGACATGCGCAGCATCCGTGACGGCGTCGAGCTTGAAGGGACTGATGAGTCGGGCGACTTTGTGTTGGGTATCGTGACTCCGTTTCGGGCACAGGCCACGAACCTGAGCAAGCAGATTCGTAGCGACCTCGGTGAAGGGACTCATCCCCGATGGTTGGCGGAGACCGCGCACAAATTTCAGGGGCGCGGTGCGGGAACTATCATCCTGTCCACAGTCCTCAATGCCAATGACCGGTCGGCCGCGCAAGACTTCTATGACGCGGATGCCCTGACGAATGTGATCGTGTCGCGCGCCAAAGACCGCTTCGTTGTGGTGACCACGCATGGCGGTGTCCGGCTCAGCCGAAATGTGAGAGCCTTGCTCGAGTACATCGAGATGTACGATCCGAGCGCCATCGTCCAGTCGGACATAGTCTCCATTTTCGACGTCCTCTACAACGCCTACAGTGAGTCCCTTGAGCGGTACTCTCGGGTTAAGTGGGCTGATCGTAGGCGTTCCCCCGCAGAGAATGTAGCGGAACAGTGCCTGCGCGACGTGCTGGCAGAGCCCAGGTATGCGCGCTTCGGGTATCAGGCCCAGGTGTATCTTCGGGATGCGTTGCCCAATACGCGCCGCCTGAGTGAAGAACAGCGAGCTTTCGTGTTCAGGGATAGCGCGCTCGACTTCGGGGTGTACTCGCGCGTGACGAAGCGCCTTCTCCTCGCCATCGAGGTGGACGGTTGGAAATTCCATGGCATGAGTCAGAAACAGCAGAAGCGTGACAATCTCAAAGATTCGATCATGTCCGCCTACGGAGTTCCTGTCCTGCGTCTGTCCACGATCGGCTCTGACGAGGAGCGGCAGATTCGCGAGGCGTTGGATCGACTCCTATAGGGGGATGTCCTAGGTGCTCGGTGGTCGTGCCTGGCAACTGTTTTGGGGCTTCCCTCGTGAACGACCACAGGAATCGACGAGGCCGGGGCTCAGGTCTGCACATTCGTGCGGTTACGGGAATGCGGGTGGGAGGATTTGCGTGATGGTTGCACAGCATTCTTGGTGTTTCGTATCGGTTCTGCGCGTACCCTGACAGGGAAGGGTCCGCCCCCAACGGCGGGGGCGGACCACCACTCATCTCACCGTGGAGGGCACACCATGGAGAACTCACCCCTGTCCGATGGATCTGTTGCTGAGGAAGAAAACACCTCCTTCCTCGACTCGACGTCGCGCCACACGATCGACCGTAAGCTGCCCGCCAGCCGTACGCGCCCCCGGGGCGCGGGTACCCGCGTTGGTTCCTGGATGCGCGTCGGCGCTGTTGATTGGGGTATCCGCATCGCCGTTGTGGGGCTGGTGATTGGCGGTTTCTTCGCCATCTATGTCAACGGCGTCGCCGAAGGCTGGTGGCATGCCTGGGGTGACACACCCACCGTCGCGGCCACAGGCCCCACGGCCGCATCCACCCCCGCCCCCACAGTGTCGAGCGAGCCCGCCATGTCTGGCGGCTACCAGATCGGCCCCGACGGCATCCTCGTGCGCCCCGCCGAGTACGCGGCAGACACCTACACCAAGCCGGAGCTCCCCGAGGCGGCTAAGGAAAACACAGAACGCGGAGCAGAACTCACCGCTGAGTACGTTGTTGAGACGCTGACCTACGCATGGAACACCGGAGACACTCAGCCCTTTGAAGATATCACTGAGCCTGGCGAGAGCTTTCGAGAGACATACATTAGAAATATCAAGAATCTCTATGCAAACGGCTGGATGTATGACAACAGCTCCAACATCACAGGGGTCGTATCGGTGGAACCTGTAACGGACCCAAAGTTGGGAGTTCCGGACGGGACTATTGGGGTCATATTCAAAGCATCGACCAACAATGGAACTGCTTGCAGTGGTCAGCGGATTATCAAAAGCGCCACCTCATTCGATGTGACGTTGGCATTCTTTATGACCTGGAAGGACGGGCGCTGGATTGTCACTGGAGGAGGTGTTTCCCGAAATGGTCAGTAAAAAGATAATGGCCATCAACATCATCGTTGTCACGGCTGCAATGTCCAATATCGGTACTGGCATAGCGCTTGCTGACGACAACACTATCCCCTCAACTGATTCTTGCTCTGACGCCTTCGGTTCAGAACTCGGATTCTGCGCAGACAGCAGCAACAATGCTGCCAATGTATATCTTCAAAAACAAATGCAATATCAAATTCTCACTCAAAATGACCCACTTGATTATTCATGGAACGTGAACGATCAGCGGAGCTGGCAAACGGCTGAAGGGGAAGTTGATCCCGCTGCTAACCCTTACAGGGACCCTGCGCGTTGCAAGAACCTGTATGTCAACAAGGCTCCCAACAGCCCCACGGTCTCCGACGATGACACGGTCGACAACTGTCCGCTCCCGTCAGACCCTGAGGGAGGATCCGATCAAGATCCACTCCGGATCCCCACGACGCGCGACATCCTCTACATGGCAGCAACGACCATCCACCCAGACGGCGCTGGCCTGCATAAGCGCCCCGATGGGGTGTCGTACTCGAACAAGTACATCCCCACGCTCGTGGCAGCTACCCACCCCACGCAGACCCACGTCATCAACCTGCTGGGCCACGACATCACCATCACCCTCACGGCCACGTCCTACACATGGAGTTGGGGAGACGACACCCCTGACCTGACCACGACCTCGCCGGGTGTGCCCTGGCACAAAGGCATGAAGCCCAACACCGACCCCGCCCTGATCCGCCACTACTACACGCCACCAAACGGATGGCGCTCCAGGTTCGATGGCCCCTACCCCAATGCCACGCGCACCATCACACTGACCACCACCTGGGCAGGAACAGCCACCAACCCCTTCACCGGAGAGACACAAACCATCAAAGGCCTGGTCACCACCACCGAAACGACAGGCCCATTCCGCCTCTCCCACCTCCTCATCAGCAACACCGACACCTGGGAAGAAAGCCAAGGACACTAAACGCGGCCCGCACAAACTCCTATGCGACCACCATGGCCACCGTCCCCGCGCACATGAGGGCGAGGCCGAGCAGGTAGCGCGGCGTGAAACGCTCGTGAAACGCCACGGCTGACACGGCGACGGTCACGAGGATCGACAGCTTATCGATGGGCACCACGACCGAGGCAGGCCCATCCTTCAGCGCGTGATAGTACGCCAGCCACGACGCGCACGTCGCAGCACCCGACGCGACGATAAACGCCAGCTCGCGACCCGGAATCGACCGCACCTCGCCCAGGCGCCCCTGCGCGCCCACGATCACCCACGCCATCGCCAGCACCACCAGCGTGCGCACCGCCGTCCCCAACGTCGGATCAACCCCAGAAATGCCGACCTTCCCAAGGATCGACGTCAACGCGGCGAACAGTGCGGACGCGAGCGCGAACGTCAGCCAGCTCCCGCCCCCGCGCAGCGCTCGAGGAAGGCCCGATAGCTCAGCTGGTTCCACCATCAGAAGCGTTCCCGCCGTAATCGCGATAATCCCGGCCGCGCCCCACACGCTCACCGGCTCGCCCAGCAGAACGAGCGCGAGGATGATCGCCAGGACCGTCGACAGCTTGTCGATCGGCGCCACGCGGGACACGTCCCCTCGAGACAGCGCCGCGAAATAGCACAGCCACGAGGCGCCCGTCGCCAACCCAGACAACACCAGGAACAGCGCAGAGGTTCCGTCGATAGAGGTAACGCCGGAAGCCGTTCCCGTCAGCGCCGCCATACCCCACGCCCCCACGGCCACGACAACCGTGCGTAGCGCCGTCGCAACCGTCGAGCTCGTCGACGCGACGCCCGCCTTCGCCAGGACGGCAGTCAGCCCCGCGAACAGGGCTGACAGGGAGGCGGCGAGGATCCACATGCGACCAGAGTATGTCCGTTCCTGGCGTCCTTGCACCCGAGCACAATGACGGTGTGTCATGAGCATCATCACGACGGAAAACTGGGTTATAGTTGTCGCGTATCCAGACCTCGTGGTGAGGTGACAACGCAGTGTAAAGGAATGAGATGAGCGACAACCTCGACGAACTCGGCGTCAACGGTGAATTCGAGGAAGACGGCCGAGAGATCGTGCTCGACACGAGTGGCGAAGTGGAACTCACGGACGACGTGACCGAGGGGGTCGCCGAGCTGCGCGAAACGCTGGCGCAGCAGGACTCCGAAGCGGAAAAATACGCGATTGAATTCCTCAAGAAGGTCGTGCGCATCCGCGGCGTGCGTATCACGAGGGAGGAGTTTCTCCGTCAGGAGCTGCGCAAACTCCACATGAGCGACGATGCGATTGCGAGCGCCGTCGACTCGAACCCCGTCCTCGCTGGCGTCTGCCTGACCGATCTCGATAAGCTCGCGGATGGCGTCATCTCCTTCGAGACGAACAAGTCCGCGGCGATGTCCTTCGCCGCAGGCCTCCCCGGTGGCTTCGCGATGCTCGGCACGATCCCCGCGGACCTGACCCAGTACTACGTGCACGCCTTCAGGATCATGCAGAAGCTCGCCTACCTGTATGGCTGGCGTGAGCTCCTCAGCGACATGGACGAGGTCGACGACGAGACGATCGGCGTCCTCGCGGTGTTCTTCGGAGTCATGCTCGGCGTGGGCGGCGCGGCCCAGTCGCTGACGGCCTTCGCGCGCTCGGTTGCGGTGCCTGCCTTCCAAAAGCAGGTGACGAAGCAAGCTCTGACGAAGACCTCGTGGTACCCGGTCATGAAGCACTGTCTGCGATACATCGGCATCAACCTCACGAAGAAGGGCTTCGCGCAGGGCGTTTCCAAGGCTATCCCGCTCATCGGTGGCGCCGTCTCGGGTGGCATGACCTTCGTGTCGCTTCAGTCCCAGTCCCACCGCCTCAAGAATCACCTGCGTGAGCTGCCGGCTCCCGGAGTGGACGCCGAGGTCTGGAAGCAGGCCGTCAGTGACACGACCCCCGACGATCAGGAGCCGGGCGTGCTGGACAACGCCCAGCAAGCGCTCGAGAGCACGACCAAGGCCGTCACGAGTGGCGCAAAGACTGCGGCTACCGGCATCGCCGATGGCGCGATGACCGCGGGCCTCCGGCATCGCGGAAGGCGTCAAGGGTCTCTTCGGTCGGCGCAAGTAACGATCATCGGTCACGAGGCCGGGGCGAGGGACGCATGACAGCGCGGCCTAGCTCCGGCCTCGTCAATCCTGGGCTGGGGGGGAGCAGGAACCCGGTAGAGTGGGGGCCACCCGCGCGCTGTCAGCGCGTCGTCAGACGAGGAGGAGTCCGATGCCGGACACGACGAACGGCCGTACCAGACATCGCGAAGCGATTGGCGATGCCTCCGGGCAGCAATCTGCGCCGGAGCAGCGTGCTCTCGAGTTCCTGGCGAAGGTCGTGCGCGTGCCCGGTGTGCGTGTCAACCGCGATGAGTTCCTGCACCAGGAGCTGCGCAAACTCCGCATGGATGATGATGCAATTGCGCGCGCGATCGACTCGAATCCGCTGCTCGCCGGAGTTGCCCTGACCGAGATCGACAGGCTCGCGGAAGAGGCAATCTCCTACGAGACGAACAAGTCGGCGGCCATCTCCTTCGTCGCGGGTATCCCCGGCGGCTTCGCGATGCTCGGCACGATCCCCGCAGACCTGATGCAGTATTACGCGCACGCTCTGAGGATCATGCAAAAGCTCGCCTACCTGTACGGCTGGGGCGAGCTCCTCCCGGACGGCCGAGAGACCGACGACGACACGCTCGGCGTGCTCGCCGTATTTTTTGGCGTCATGCTGGGGGTTGGGGGCGCCGCCCAGTCCCTGACGGCTTTCGCTCGCGTGGCCGCCAAGACCGCCTACCAGAACCACGCGACAAAACGTGCCCTCATGAGCATCACCTGGTACCCGGTCGTCAAGCACAGCCTGCGCCTCATCGGCATCAACATCACGAAGAGCACCGCCGCCAAGGGATTCTCGAAGATTGTCCCCGTCATCGGAGGATTCGTGTCGAGCGGCCTCACATTTATGGCGCTCCAGTCCCAATCCGCGCTCCTCAAGGAGCACCTGCGCGAGATCCCGCCTCCCGGCGTCAGCGTCGAGGAGTGGGACCAGCATCGTCTGGGTGCGTCCACAAAGGGGCAGACACCCGAGACGGCGACGAGTATCAAGAAGGGCCTGCGCGGCAAAGCGAAGGTCGTGATGGTCGGCGCCAAGAGCGCGGCCTCGGGCATCGCCGACGGCGCCTCCAGCCTCTCCGGGGGCCTGAAGGGGCGCCTCGGGCGCCGCAAGTAACGACATCACCGACGAGGCCCGGGCCGGGATCGCGCGCATCAGCGGTACCCAGCCCCGGCCTCGTTACCGTGTATACCCCGCCACTGTTTGCCCTCCTCACGCGCCCGGGGGAGGGAAAACCTGCCACGATATGCGGGTGAGTGAGACGACTGAAACGGCCCTGGCCTCGTCCCTGACGGAGGCGGGCCCCCCTGATCCTGCAGGCCTTCGCCTGGGACATGACCCCGGACGCCAGCCACTGGCGCTACCTCGCCGCCCGCGCCCAAGAGATCGCGGACCTGGGCGTCACCATCATCTGGCTGCCGCCCGCCTACAAGGGCCACGCGGGTATCAACGACGTCGGCTACGGCGTCTACGACCTCTACGACCTGGGCGAGTTCGACCAGAGGGGCTCCGTGCCCACGAAGTATGGGACGAAAGACGAGTACCTGGCAGCCATCGAGGCTCTGCACGAGGCGGGAATCGCCGTGTGCGCCGACATCGTCCTCAACCACCGCATGGGCGCCGACGCGTCTGAGACCGTGCGAGCCACTCCGATCAATCCCCACAACCGTCATGAGGCGATCGGGGAACCCGAGACGATCGAGGCGTGGACACGCTTCACGTTCCCGGGGCGCGCGCGGGCGCGTACTCGGACTTCACGTGGGACTGGACGTGCTTCCACGGCATCGACTGGGACGAAGCCACGAAGCGCAACGGACTGTGGCTCTTCGAAGGCAAGCAGTGGAACGAATCCGTCGACACCGAGTTCGGTAACTTTGACTACCTGATGGGCTGCGACGTGCACGTCACCGAGCCCCGGGTCAGCGAGGAGCTGGACCGCTGGGGCAAGTGGTACGTCGAGACGACCGGCGTGGATGGGCTGCGCCTGGACGCCGTCAAGCACGTGGGCTCGGACTTCTACGCCCGCTGGCTGAACGACCTGCGTGCCTCGACGGGCCGCCACCTGCCCGCCGTCGGCGAGTACTGGAGCGGCGACGTGCGCGAGCTCGAGGGGTACCTTGAGCGGGTCCCCGACGTCATGCTCTTTGACGTTCCCCTGCACTACCACCTGCACGATGCGTCGGTGTCGGACGGCAACGTGGACCTCGCGCGCCTGTGGGAGAACACGCTGACGGCATCCCGCCCCGACAAGTCCGTCACCTTCGTCGAAAACCACGACACCCAGCCAGGGCAGTCCCTGGCTTCCACGGTCGCCCCCTGGTTCAAGGCGGCCGCCTACGCCCTCATCCTCTTCAACGAGGCCGGGGTTCCCTGCGTGTTCTGGGGTGACCTCCTCGGTTCCCCTGATTCCGATGACCTTCCCGCTGTGCGTGAGCTGCCGATCCTCATGTCGATTCGCGCCCGCGCGGCCGTCGGCCCGCAGCACAACGCTTTCGACAACCCTGACGTCGTGGGCTTTGCCCGCGAAGGCAAGTCCGAGATCCCCGGCTCCGGCTGCGCCGTCATCCTCTCCGACCGGATGGCCGCAGAGAAGACCCTCTACGTGGGCCATCGTCACGCCGGCCAGGAGTGGGAGTGCATCCTCGGAGGCCACCCGTCGGTGCGCGTCGCGGACGACGGGACACTCACCGGCGTGGTCAGCGACGGCGGCCTCAGCGTCTACGTGCCGCGTGCCTGAGCGCATAACAAGCCCCGGCCTCGTCCATGGTGACGAGGCCGGGGAACGTTTATGCGCGTGTGTTACTCCTGGGTGCCGCCCAGGGCGGGGATGCGTTCGATCTGATCCTTGAAGAAAGCCTCAGCCGAGGCGACGAAACGCTCGATGCTGGTCGAGACTTGCGCGTCCGTCAGGCCGTAGCGGGCGGTCACGAACTGCTCGGCGCACAGGCGCTGACGACCGTCGTCCAGCGATGCCACGTAGACCTTCGGCCACGTGGTGGCGCCGTTCCAGTCGTTGCATGCCTGAATGAGGCGCTGGCGCAGCTCCATCGACACGTCCTCGGGGATCGCGGCCCACATGCTCAGGTCCGTGCCGTCGTTCGCGATCGAGAAGATGAAGTAGCCGCGACCGATGCCCATGTGCAGGCTCTGGTCTTCGACCCTGTAGTTGAAGTCGTTGCGATCGAAGTAATCGATGAGTCTTTGCACCTCGAGGGGGCGCACGACCGTGCGGCGCTGAATGGCAGCCTTGCACTCGGCGATGATCTCCGGCGCGTCCTCATTGGACGGATCCATGGCGAGGCACTGCTCCAGGTACGTCAGCGCGCTCTCCTCCTCGTCCTGCCAGTACAGGGCCGTGCCGATGCGGTAGTACCAGCGCGGATCCGCCATGCCTTCAGCCTCGACACTGCGCAGTAGTTCGATGGCGTGCTTAATGTGATCGCGGAAGGAATCCATGTAGGGCTGCGCGTAGTTGATGTAGGCGCGAGCCAGCAGACTCGTCAGCTCGTAGTCCATCGCCGAGGGAGGCTGCCCCTCGATGAGAGCGATGATCTTTTGGTGTTCCTTCTCCTCGTGCAAGAGATTAATCTGGTCGATGAGCGACGAGCGAGAATCCACGGAATCTCCTCCAAACGATGTCGAATGTGACTGCCAGGTCACAAGCATAACAGGGCATGTGCAGGCTCCGAAGCTCCTGACGGAACGCTTGCTGTGTAGGCTGACAGGATGGACCAGATCGGTATGAACGAGGACCGCGTGAACGATGACCTGCGTGCGCGCATGAGCGAGGCCGACGCCGCCCAGTGGGACGAGATCCAACGGTGGAAAGCCGCTCAGCTGAGCTACAAGCGTCCCCACGCCATCACCGAGAAGATGAAGTCCGCCGCGCTAGCACCCGTGAGCAAAGCTGTCTCCATCGCGCGCAAAGTCCCCGGCGGTGAGGCGCTGACCCGGACCGTGTCCTCCGCCGCCCTCGGGCTCGTTGAATTGGCGGCTTCTGCCTCCGAGGCCTCGGTGAGGCGCACGCGCATCCTCAAGGCCTACCGCGCCGCCGGGCATGACGTGAACACGCTGCAGGATATCCGTGCGCTGTCCCTCGATCAGGTGCTCGCGGTAAAGCCTCGCCTGAGCCTGGCGTACTCGGGCACGGCAGCCGCTGAGGGAGCCGTCAGCGGTGTCTTTGCTTCCGGTGGCTCCGTCGCCGCCGTTCTCGGCATGGGCGTGGCGTCGGCGCCGGGCGTGGGTGTCACGGCCTCGGCGATGGCCGTTGACGTCACGGCTTTCCTTGCCGCGGCCACACGCCTTGTCGCCCACACGGCCGCCTATTACGGCTACGACTCAGAGGATCCCACCGAGCGACTCTTCTCCACGATGGTCCTCTCCCAAGCGATTGATCCGGCCGGAGCGGGGCGCGATTTCATCGTGGAAAAGCAGGCGACCATGCTCGCCTTCAACAAGGTGATGCAGGATCTGGCTCGTCAGGGCTCCATCGAAATGCTGGGAGGAAGCGTCATCGTCAGCGCCATGAAATCGCTGTTCTCAGCGATGGGTGTCCGCCTGGCCACCCGCAAGCTTGCGCAGATCGTTCCCGTCGCCGGAATCGTGGTGAGCGCTGGCCTGAACGCCGCGCTCATGCGCACCATCGGGGACACGGCCGACCATCTGTATCGGGAGCGTTTCCTGGCGGAGCGCTACGGCCACGTGCAAGCGAGCGGCACGTCGACGGACCTCGTGCCATCAACCGGGCCTCAGGAGCTGAGCGTCGACGTCGCGCGTTACGTCGAACTCGCCGAGGCCGAGAGCCGCAACTAGAGCGCACGGAGGAACTCGCTCAACGCCGCGTGTTGCATTCCCCGACGGGTCCCGTTGCCCCGGTATTCGACGGTATGGTGGGGGTTGCAGAGGGCTGATGTGAACGGCAGAGCGCCGGTCGTGCAGCCGTGTAGGCTGAAGAGACGAAGGAGGGGCGGGAGAGATGCACGACGACACCGACGCGATGCGTCAGCGTATGAGCGACGATGATCGCGCCCAGTGGGATGCCATCCAGGAGTGGAAGGCCGCACAGACTCGTTCCATCAGGCCGCGTGTCATCTCCCAGCGTCTTCGCTCGTTTCTGCTCGCGCCCGTGGCTAAACTCGTTGAACTCGCGCGCAAAGTCCCGGCGGGGCAGCCATTATCAGGAAGATCTCCTCGGGAGCTCTCGGGCTTGTGGAGTTGGGGACGTCGGCTGCTGAATCCACGATTCGGCGCGAGCAAATTGTGAAAGCACACCGAAAGGCCGGCAACGACATCGAGCGCCTCGAGGACATCCGTGATCTGAGCCTGGACGATATCCGATTGGTGAGGCCTCACCTGAAAGTGAGCTACTGCGCTGTGACCGCTACCGAGGGCGCCATCAGCAGTATCGTCGCGTCGGGAGGTTCCGTTGCTGCCCTCGTTGGTCTGGGAATTGCGTCGGCTCCGGGTGTTGGAGTGGTCGCAGCCGCGATTGGACTCGACATCATCACGTTCTTGACATCCGCTACGCGCCTGGTGTCTCATACGGCTGCGTACTACGGGTACGACACCGAGGATCCGGCTGAAGACCTCTTTGCCGCAATGGTTCTCTCTCAGGCGATCTCTCCGGAGAGCGATGACGATGATTTCGTCGTCGAAAAAGAGACCTCGATGCTCGTTTTCAACAAGGTGATGCGTAAGCTCGCCAAGCGTGGCTCCATGGAGACCGTTGGGAACAACGCGCTTGCCGCGTCTGTGAATTCCCTCTTTGCAGCCCTCGGAGCGCGTCTCGTCGGCATGAAGATGGCCCAGATTCTGCCCGTTGTTGGCATTATCGTGGGCGTGGCGATCAACGCCTCCCTCATCCGCACCATCGGCGTGACCGCCGACTACCTCTACCGTGAACGTCTTCTGATCGAGCGATACGGACAGGACGACTCTGCACCCAATCATGAAGATACGGACGATGAGGATGATCTGGATACGGAAGTCGCGCGCTACATCGAGCTCGCCAAGGCCGACAAGCGCCGCTAGCGCGCCCCGGTTGGGTTAGCTCCTCGAGTTCCAGTTCTGCCAGTCATTCCAGTCGTCGTCCTGAGCGTCGACCGAAATCATCGGCATGCGCGCGGACGAGGTCTGCTCCTCGTTCTCGGACTCGATGGGCTCGTTGTTGTCCTCGCGCTGCTTGCGGCGCTTGCCCCAACCCCAGCGCTTGCGACGCTTCGACTCGCCTTCCTGCTCGCGGCGTGCCTCCTCGTTCCACGAGAACTCGGAGTTCCAATCTTCCTGGAGCGAGGCGGGCATTGCCGGTGCTTGCGGTGTCACAGGGGCTTGTGGCATTGCCTGGGCCTGCGGCGCGAACGGTGCCTGGGCGGTCTGGGGTGCGACCGGGCGCTGGGGTGCGACCGGGGGCTGCTGCATTGGGATGGCCTGAAGAGCAGGGGGCACGTAGGGCGCCGCCGACTGAGCCTGCACAGCCGGTGTTACGGGAGAGCTTTCTTGGACGGGAGACGCCGCCGGGGGAGTCATCGTAAACGCTGACGCGGGCTCGGCTGCCGTGGGTGCGGACTCGCTGCGCGTGCTCGTGGACCAGGCCAAGGAATTGACCCGACGAACACGCGGGAACTGCGCGGTCGGCATCTCGCCGTCATCGTCCACCGAACCAAACGAGGCCACCTCGGGTTCGGGGACTACGACCGGTTCGGGTTCGGGTTCGGGAACGACGACGGGTTCAGGTTCCGGAATTGCGATCGGTTCCGGCTTGGGAACGACGACGGGTTCCGGCTTGGGGACCACAACCGGTTCGGGTTCGGGTTTGGGAACGACGACGGGTTCCGGCTTGGGGACCACAACCGGTTCGGGTTTGGGTTCGGGAATGACGATGGGTTCGGGTTTGGGAACGACGACGGGTTCCGGCTTGGGGACCACAACCGGTTCGGGTTCGGGTTTGGGAACGACGACGGGTTCCGGCTCGGGGACCACAACCGGTTCGGGTTTGGGTTCGGGAACGACGATGGGTTCGGGTTTGGGAACGACGACGGGTTCAGGTTCCGGAATTGCGATCGGTTCGGGTTCGGGAACCACAACCGGTTTGGGTTCAGGTTCGGGAACGATAACGGGCTCAGGTTCCGGAATTGTGATCGGTTCCGGCTTGGGAACGACGACGGGTTCCGGCTTGGGGACCACAACCGGTTCAGGTTCGGGTTCGGGAACGACAACGGGTTCAGGTTCCGGAATTGCGATTGGTTCGGGTTCGGGAACCACAACCGGTTTGGGTTCAGGTTCGGGAACGATAACGGGCTCAGGTTCCGGAATTGTGATCGGTTCCGGCTCCGGAACGACTGCGTGCTGAACCTTCGGAATCAGCATCGTCTCGGGAGCATCCTCCACGCTCGGTGGCGGGACGGGCACGAAAGACGAATAAGAAGAGTCGGTGGGTGAGTGCTCAATTGCGGCGGCGACAGCCTGCTGCTGATCGGCCTCGTGAGCGTGCCCTGCCATCTCCGAGACTCCACGGCTCGGAATCCCGCGTGCGGGTGTGGGAATATCCTCAGGAGCAGGAGCAGGAGCAGGAGCAGGAGCAGGAGCAGGAGCAGGAGCAGGAGCAGGAGCAGGAGTCGCGGGGACTGCCGGTGCATAGCGGTCGGCCGAAGCCTGAGGTGCCTGGGCAGCAGAGGGTGCTCCCTGGCCCTGGGGGAAACTAGGAGCGTAGTGTGCAGCGGCCGCGTTCGGTTCCTGCATCGGTTGCGTCGGCTGCATAGTCTGCATCGGCTGTGCCGGGAACACGGCAGGACGGTGCCCATCACGTGAACGCTTGCGCTTCGGGGGCTTGGTCGCCTGAACAGGGTCGCCGGGTGCGGGAGCTGTGGGAGCGGGGCGGGACTTATGCTCCCAGACAAAGCCGGTGTCACGCGGCTTGGGCTGCGGAAGCGAGGTGAGATCCTGCCGCGCTGAATTCGTTGACGGAGCACGTCGAGAGGCCTCGGGTGAGGAAGTACCTCCTCGGCCCTGATTGATCACTGGGGTGGGGCTGCTCTGCGCCGGGACGCCCATTGCTTGCCCCGGCGCATAGGGTGCAGAAGCCCCCGTGCCCCGAGGTGCGGACGGGCGTCGCATATGTGAGGGGGCAGTGCTGTGCTGTGTGCCCTCAGTCGGCTGCGTCGAGCGCTTTGAACGAATCACGTAAATGATGATGACGACAACCAACACGATGACGATGAGGCCGACGATCAAACCGATGAGGAGCCCGAGTGGGGGATCCGAAGGAGAATCGGATGCAGCAGAGGATGCACTATCGGACGAGTTTTCGTTTCCGGGGATGGGCGTTGCGCCCCAGGGATCCTTCAGAGCATTGGCGCCATCCGCTGCGGCCGGATTTCCGCCGGGAGCAAGTGTGCCGTTGACCGTGATGACCTGCGGGACAGTATCCGTCCACGTTGACACGGACAAGGCTCGCCCCTCGTAGGTCGTCGCCGACGTAGCAGCACCAGACGTCGCCGACTTGACTTCCCCTTCGATGCTCAGGGAGACGGAAGCGAAGGACAGGGAAGAGCCGAAGGCCTTCCGATATTCGGCCAGGGTTTGGTCGGTGCGTGCCGAGAGTACGAACGCCCCCGAGTCCTGAAGAGTGAACTCGGATTCGTCCTGGGCCCGGGTGTACATGAGCTGCATGTGGCAGACCGTGGCGTCGTCGCGTGTCACAAACTCGACGTGTTGGTCTGTGGAGCTACCGGCGTACGGCGTGCATGCGGATTCGCTCATCGTGCGAGAAGGGTCGACGACGGTCAACGTGTCAACGAGCTGGCCGTCCTTGGTCAGGACGTAGGCCTCGGATAGCGTCGGTCCGTCCGCGGCGTGAGCGCCGAATACGACCGTCGACGTGATGAGCAAAGCCCCGAGCGCGGCGCACAGGGCGCGAAAGAATCGCATGCAGTCCTCCTGATATGAACCACTCGATTATCCTCTCTCCGTGGATACAAAGCAACGAGTGGTCGCACACGCAAGATTGGCTGACCGGTCGTCAAATGAAAAAGAGAGCCGTATCAAAGGTAAACGGCCCCGATTGACAAGGTGAGATTGCGATCCGTCACGTAGTATGACAGGTATCTACCTAAGGTCAGGTTTTCGATGGTTAGTTTCATCAAAAGCTGAACGAGTTGAGGAGGGGCTCTATGAAGTGTCGACTTGCCACGCGTGCTGATATCCCTGAGATGACACGCATTATCACCGAGGGATTCCTTGATTATCCCCTTCATGTCATGCTCGAACCGTACCTCTACCGCCCGGAGCGTTACCCGGAATGTCTCGCTGCCATCAATCGGATGCTCGCTGCTTCGTATCAGAGGGTCCGACACGCTCTCGTCGTCGAGCATGAGGGGCGGATCGTTGGAACTGCGCTCATGCATGACCGCAAGGTGGGGGTCCTGCAGAGCTTCCTCAATGGAGGCTATGAGTTCTATCGATACGCGTCGCCCCGGCTTGTCAAGGATTTTTCTGACGTTGTTGATCGTGCTGATCAGGTGACGATCGATAAAGGTGACTTTGATTGGTATCTCGAGGTGCTCTCGGTTGATAAGAGCATGCGGGGGCGCGGGGTCGGTCGATGGCTGGTCTCCCAGGTGCTGCCGGACTATGTGGCGAAGCGCGGTGGGCGCGCATACGGCTTTGTTACCTCCACTGAAAAGAATGCCCGCTTTTACCTCAATGGTGGGTGTGAGCTCCTCGATCGTTTCGATGTGCAGATGCGTGAACAGACCTGTCCGATCTGGTCCTTCCAGAGGCGCGCCGAGCTCCTCTGAGGATTGCTCGAGTAATCTGATCGCCGTGAGCTGTGTTTACGCTGGTGAAAACCTGTTTTTTGCAGGTCGCAGCGCGTGATGCACGTCCCGCAGTTCCGCTTGACTTCAAGGGCTTGAGGTCTTTTAGGGTGAAGCTATGGCAGGAATCGGCTCTGGGCGCACGTACTCCATTAAGGAGGTAGCGGCGCTCGTTGGGTTGCCCGCGTCCACCCTGCGCTACTACGAAGATGTCAGCGTTATTCCGGCCATTGCTCGCGATGCCTCCAGTGGTCACCGTACGTACACCGAGGATGATCTTGAGCTGCTGACCTGGGTGTCGTGTCTCTCTGCGTCCGGAATGTCGATTGCGGACATGCGTGAATATGTCCGATCAGGCTTGGGTGGGGAGAGGGATATCTCCGAGTTTGTGACCCTGTTGGAGCAGCAGGACGCGCGCCTTCAGGAGGAAGCTCAGATTATTGAGCTTCGCCGTGAGTTCTTGCGCACAAAGGTTGCTTACTGGCGCGCGATTAAGCGCGATGATGTCGCAGAAGCTGAGCGCTTGGATATCGACGCGCGTGCGCTTGCGGAACGCCTGAAGAAGTTCTCCTTGCGTTCATGAAAGCTAGTGGGGCGGTCTTCATGCCTGCTCCGAACTCCGCCCCGCTAGGGGGGGCACGGGGCCGCGTATCCGGGTTGGATGCGCGGCCCTCAACTACGTCCGTGGGGATTCCAGTAGGGGATGTGCTGGCGCAGATATGCCATGTCTCGGTCGATGAGCGGGGCAAGTTGTTCCCATGGGAGGGCGTCGTCGCCGTGCCATGCGATTTCGGCGATGACGAGGAGTCGGGGGAGTAGGTGGTAGAAGAGGAGATCTGGGCTTGTGATTGACGTGGACCATGCGACAGCTTCGATTCCCTTGAGCCGTTCGCTGTGTAGTGCCTGAGGCAGCAGTTCATAGAGCTGGTGTGCGGTCGCAGGAGATGCTGTGGGTGAGCTGGGGCGCGTGGGATGGCTGAGTGTGAGGAGGGGTGAGTCTGCCAGAACCCAGGGGGCGCCCGACGAAGCGGCTTCGGTGGTGTGCGATCCACTGTGGCGTGATGAGAGGAGGATTGTTCCTGGGGGTGGGCAGTTGTATGCGCGAGTCACGGTGTCCCAGGTGGCTGCCCGGCGACCGTGGAAGTGAAGTGTGTGCATTGCTCGTTCGATAAATAGGCGCTCGATATCTTGCCCAGATGTCAGGCCTGCGCGCTCGAGTGTGGGGTCATTTTCCCACGGATTCCAATCGGTTTTGGGTGCGCCGATATGAATAATGGGGGAGGGGAATAGGTCGCACACGTGGTGGAGGGCGGCCTCGATGAAGTGGAGAGATGAGGCGATGGGCCATAGCGTCGTGTTGTGTTCCTGTATGGGTGCATGGGCGAGGGCGGGGTTACCCACGTGCGGGTATGCGCGGATTGCGGCACCGGCGCAGGAAGGGATCGAGATCTCCGGGATGATGCGGATATTGCGCTGAGCGGCGAAACGGACGAGGTGACGAATGTTTGCGTCAGAATAGAAGCCTTGTGATGTGCGTGCGGGCGACGTGCGCCATGTGCCTGACCGTTCTGGCGCGCAGGCATGGTCGTACCAGTCTTCCGGGGCTCTTGGAATCTGCGCTCCGATGGATGTGAGGGCAGGGTAGCCGGGGATGGGGATGCGCCAACCTGCGTTGTCAGTCAGGTGCCAGTGCAGCACGTTCAGACGGTAGCGGGCCATGACGGTGATGATGAGTTCCATGACCGGGACGGTCCAGAATGTACGCGCGGAATCGATGAGGAGGCCGCGCCATGAGCAAGAGGGGGGTCTGGTGGGATCGTGAGGGAGGGGAGAGGGTGTTGTCGCCATTGCGGTTCCTAAGAGTGGGCTACTCAAAGTGTAACAAGCGTCACTAAACTGGTGGGGTGGTTTCGCGATGGGTAACGGTGTCAATTGAGTTGTGTTCGGGCTGCCTCGTGGTGTCCGAGTGTGTCACAATTGTGTGAAGCCAGTCATGCTCGAAGAGGAGTGATTCATGCTGTCGACCGACACAGTGTCTCTTAGCCCCAACCCGCTCGTTCAGGCCCTTGGAAAGCCTGCCAAGGAATTCACGAAAGCCGACATCATCGGCTATATCGAAGACAATCGCATCCTCATGCTGAATCTTCGATACGTCGGTGGGGACGGTCGACTCAAAACGCTCAACTTCGCGATCCAATCCAAAGCTCACCTGGACCGTGTCCTGACGCTCGGTGAGCGCGTCGATGGCTCATCCCTGTTCACATTTGTCGAAGCGACCTCCTCGGACCTCTACGTGGTCCCGCGTCTGTCGACGGCTTTCCTCAATCCCTTCGCATCCATCCCAACGCTCGACATCCTGTGCGGTTTCTATGACGTTGAGGGCAAGCCGCTCGCATCGGCTCCTCAAGAAATTCTGCGGAAAGCCCAGCGTGCTCTGACGGCGGAGACGGGGTGCGAGCTGCAGGCTCTGGGAGAGCTTGAGTACTACCTGTTCTCAGCTGAAGACAGCCTCTATCCGGTCGAGGAGCAGCGCGGATACCACGAGTCAGGCCCCTTCTCGAAGTGGGAAGATGTGCGTACTGAAACCCTCCTCCACTTGGTGAGCATGGGATGTGCCGTGAAGTATGCACACTCCGAGGTTGGCAACTTCGTTGCTGATGGTCGGCAGATGATCCAGCAGGAAATTGAATTCCTGCCCGTCGACGTGATGGACGCCGCTGATCAGATGGTCCTCGCCAAGTGGGTGCTGCGCGAGGTCGCCCACTCTTACGGCATCGAGGTCTCCTTCTCTCCCAAGATCGCCGTCGGCCAGGCCGGATCTGGCATGCACTTCCACACGCGACTCGTCAAGGATGGCGTCAACCAGTTCTCGACCGGATCAGGGCTGACGGAGAAGGCACTTCAGGTCATCGGCGGTTACCTATCGCATGCAGCCTCGCTCACCGCGTTCGGTAATACCGTTCCTACCTCGTTCCTGCGCCTCGTCCCCCATCAGGAGGCGCCGACCTCGATCTGCTGGGGCGATCGTAATCGTTCCGTCCTCGTGCGCGTGCCCCTCGGCTGGCAAAACATCGATGACTCGATGTTCCGTGACGCCAACCCCGGCGAGGCTCCGATCACCGATCTGCCTAATGACTCTCAGACCGTTGAGCTGCGTAGCCCCGACGGATCGGCAGCGATCCACCTGTTGCTCGCCGGTATCGCGGTTGCCGCCCGCATCGGTCTGACTGAGCCGGGAATGGCCGACTATGCGCGTGAACGTAAAGTGGATGGGGATGCGTCCCAGACGCCGGGTCTGGATCAGCTCCCGGATTCTTGCTTTGAGGCGGCGGGCAGGCTCCTTGCTCAGCGTGAGGACTACGAGGCTCTCGGCGTATTCCCCGCCGGACTCATCGATTCGTGGGCATCACACCTCATGGAACTGGGAGACATGCACCTGCGCGACGACCTGGCAGATTCGAAGGTGTCGGTCGAAGAGCTCGTGGCGCGCTACTTCCACGTCGGGTAACGCCGCACGCGATGGGCCCCAACCTCTCGCCTGAGGTTGGGGCCCATCGCGACGTGTGCCTGCTAGGGGAGATCGGGTGGGGAGAATCGCTCCGTGTCCATCTCTGCGTCCATCTCGGCTCCGGAACCAGCGGGTCCCTGAGCGCTTGCTGGCGGGGCCTCGTCGCGCTTCGACGAGGCTGGAGCAAGGGAACGCTTGCCGTAGGGAGTGGCAGCCGTTTTCTCTGCCGATGCGGAGCGCCGCTGTGCCTCACGCAGAGCCGCATCACGCGCGAACTGTGCGTCGGCGGCGGCCTGGCGGGACTGTCGTGATCGGCGCACGAGGCCGGTGATGGCGACGATGAGGAGAACTCCTCCCGTGATCGCCATGATTGGGGTCAGCGAACGTGCGGTGGAGGTGTGGCCTCGTTCCTGAGTGGAGGCGGAATTGGCCGATGGAGTTGGCGAGAGCGTAGGGGAGGGGGGCATGGAGGACGCGTTGGCGTCGACGGTTCCCGTCGCGCTCACGTTAGAGGTGACGTGATGCCAGGTGACCGTGCTTGCGTCCGTCTTTGTCGATGCCCCGGGGGTGATGATCTGTCCACCGTCAGAGGCCTCGATAATGAGAGAACTGTGCGCAATCAGGGTGACCGACTCGATGGAGGCCGACGCATCGGGAGACGAGAACCCCTCGAGCAGACGGGCTGACGTCGATTCGAAATGGAAGACACCGCCGTCGTCAACCGAGACGACCTCGGCGCCACCGTCCTCAAGTTCCCAGGTGAAGCGGCATCCGTCCACGCCGTCAACGCTCACGAGGAGTGACGAGGTGGCCTTGGCTGCCGTGCCCATCGACTGACACTGCTCACTGATCAGAGGCTGAGACGTCGACAGTGTTACCTGGTGGATCGCGCTCACCCCCGGCGTCATCTCATAGACCTCGACCAGTCGGATCTGCGTCGGGTCGTCGGCGAGTGCCGCTGCGCCGCCCGCCGTCAGGGCAAGTGCCCCAGCGGTACCGAGCAGCACTCGCATGAGCCTCATTCGGCCTCGTCCTCCGAGCGCAGGCGCGGAACCGAGGTCTTCTCCGGGCGGATACCGACCTTGTCGGCGTAAAACGCGCGGATCACTTCCATGTCGGCGCGCACGTCGCCCGTCAGCTGGTATGTCGGACCCCAGCCGAACGTGCGGGTGTTGCGGTCAATGAAGCCCAGCTGAATTGGCACGCCTGCCTCCATCGCGATGCGATAGAAGCCGGACTTCCAGAAATCGCGCGGTGATCGCGTGCCCTTCGGCGTGATGCACAGCGTGAAGGTGTCTGCCTCGCGGATGCGCTGGGCAACCTGCTCGACCAGGCCGTGCGCGGCGCTGCGTTCCACGGGAACCGCACCGATCTTCTTCACGAACCAACCCAGCACCGGAGCCTTGACGACGGAATCCTTTACCAGGAACGAGAACGTGCGACCGGACTTCCACATGGAAATCGCCATGAAGACGCCGTCCCAATTCGAGGTGTGCGGGGCACCGATGACGATGACCTTGTCCGGCAGGGGCTGCGTGGACAGCTTCCAGCGGGAAACGGACAGATACGCGGACGCGATTGCGGAAGTGAGAGCCATGAGGGCCTTTCTGGTCGTAGCTGGGGCCAATCCTACCCGCGGGGCGGTTAGTCCAGCGTCTCCACGGCAAGGGTCTGCGTCATGATGTGGGGGTGCCCCGGCCACAGCGTCAGCGCCCGCTCGCGCACCGCCGCGGTTTCCACGCACACGAAGTTCTGCCACTCGCCCTCGCCAATGTCGCTCATGGTGGCCGCGCCCTGTGACCAGGGGTTCCACACGATCGTTGAACCCGAGCCGTTCTTGTCCACGATGATGCGTCTGCCCAGCTTCGGGTCGACGACCTGGACCTGCTGGGTCGACGTGTAGACGCGGTCGGTCGGCCCGATGAACGTGACGTCGCCGGTCTGGGTGGCGTAGCGCTCGCGGACCTTGTCGTAGTAGCGCTCCCCGTCCAGGCCCTCTACCGTCACGTCCTTGACATCGCCGACGTGCAGGTAGGTGTGCAGGGCGGCCTCGATGGCGAAGGGGTGGTCGTCCTCGTTGGTGAGGGTGAGGGTCGCCTTCAGCTCGGCCCCGGCGGTGATGTCCAGACGGGCGCAGAAGGAATGCGGATAGAGGGCGGAGGTCTCGCCCGTGTGGTGCAGTTCGAAGGAGAACGAGGCCGGGGCGTCGTTCGCGGGCTGGGTGCTTCCCAGCAGCGTCCAGGGGGTCGTGCGGGCGAAACCGTGTGCACCCGCTCCCTGGCCGGGCCTCGTCGGGGAATCGGTGGGGCTGCCGAACCAGGGTAGGCACAGGGGGATGCCGCCGCGGATTGCCTTCGTACCGTCGAGCACCGCGCGGGAGGAAAGCCACAGGACGTCCGGGTGGCCCGTGGGACGCCACGACAGCAGGTGCGCACCGAAGCGGGTGACAAGGGACGAGGCCGTGGAAACTTCTGCGCTGAGCGTGGCGATGTCAGTCATACAAGCCAGTTAACGCCATTGCTTGTGAACGAGCAAATAGACCGGCCGATGGGCCCTCAGATCTCCGCCATGTGTCCACGACGTGGTGGAATTCGCAACACGGGGATCGCGTTGCCCCTTGTTTAGCCGATATTCTTGGAGACGTATGTGCGTGAAATCGGTTCGAACCGGTCGTGTCTGCGGCGTCTTCGCCCCCTCACACGCATAAATCTGTATCCACATTTGAGGAGTCCACATATGTCCACGCGTCCCGACCTGCGAAATGTCGCCATCGTCGCGCACGTCGATCATGGCAAGACCACGCTGGTTGACGCAATGCTCTGGCAGTCCGGAGCGTTCTCCGAGCGCGACACGGTCGAAAGACCGGCGAGCGCGTCATGGACTCCGGCGATCTCGAGCGCGAGAAGGGCATCACCATTCTCGCCAAGAACACCGCCGTCCACTACACCGGCCCCGCCGCTCAGGCCCTGGGCCTCGAGGATGGCGTCATCATCAACGTTATCGACACCCCCGGCCACGCCGACTTCGGCGGCGAGGTTGAGCGCGGCCTGTCGATGGTCGACGGTGTCGTCCTCATGGTCGACGCCTCCGAGGGCCCGCTCCCGCAGACCCGCTTCGTGCTGCGCAAGGCCCTCCAGGCCCACCTGCCCGTCATCGTCGTCGTCAATAAGGTCGACCGCCCCGACTCGCGTATCGAGGAGGTCGTCTCCGAGACGACCGACCTGCTCCTGTCGCTGGGCGAGGACCTCATGAACGAAGGCATCGACATCGACGTGGACTCCCTCATGGACGTCCCCGTCGTCTACGCCTCCGCCAAGGCTGGCAAGTGCTCGCTGGAAAACCCCGGTGACGGCCAGCTGCCCACCGAGAACCTCGAGCCCCTGTTCGAGACCATCCTGAACCGCATCCCCGGCCCCACCTACGACGAGGACATGCCGCTGCAGGCCCACGTCACCAACCTGGACGCCTCGCCCTTCCTGGGCCGTCTCGCCCTGCTGCGCATCCACAACGGCACCCTGAAGAAGGGCGCTGACGTGGGCCTGGCGCGCCACGACGGCACCATCCAGCGCGTCCACATCTCCGAGCTGCTGGCCACCGAGGGCCTCGAGCGCGTGTCCACCGAATCCGCCGCCCCCGGTGACATCGTCGCCGTCGCCGGCATCGAAGACATCATGATCGGCGAGTCCCTCGTCGACCTCGAGGACCCGCGTCCCCTCCCGCTCATCACGGTGGACGACCCGGCCATCTCCATGACCATCGGCATTAACACCTCGCCCATGGCCGGCCGCGTCAAGGGCGCCAAGGTCACGGCCCGCCAGGTCAAGGACCGCCTCGACCGCGAGCTTATCGGCAACGTGTCCCTGAAGGTTCTGCCCACCGAGCGCCCCGACGCCTGGGAGGTCCAGGGCCGTGGCGAGCTCGCCCTGGCGATCCTGGTGGAGCAGATGCGCCGTGAGGGCTTCGAGCTCACCGTCGGCAAGCCGCAGGTCGTCACCAAGGAGATCGACGGCGTCCTCAGCGAGCCCATGGAACGCATGACGATCGACATCCCCGAGGAGTACCTCGGCGCCGTCACGCAGCTCATGGCCGCCCGCAAGGGCCGCATGGAGACCATGGCGAACCACGGTTCGGGCTGGATCCGCCTCGAGTTCGTGGTTCCCGCCCGAGGCCTCATCGGCTTCCGCACGCGCTTCCTCACCGAAACGCGCGGCACCGGCATCGCCTCGTCCATCTCCGAGGGATACGCCCCCTGGCAGGGCTCCATCGAGCAGCGCCTCACCGGCTCCCTCGTCGCTGACCGTGCTGGCCAGGCCACCCCGTATGCGATGACGAACCTGCAGGAGCGCGGCTCCTTCATCGTCGAGCCCTCATCCGAGGTCTACGAGGGTCAGGTCGTGGGCGAAACCCGCGTGGCGAGGACATGGACGTGAACATCTGCCGCGAGAAGAAGCAGACGAATACGCGTAGCGCGACCGCCGACGTGTACGAGTCGCTGACCCCCTCGCGCAAGCTGACCCTCGAAGAATCCCTCGAGTTCGCGGCCAACGACGAGTGCGTCGAGGTCACGCCCGAGGCCGTGCGCGTGCGCAAGGTCGTCCTGGACGCCCAGGAGCGCTTCAAGATCGCCGCTCGCGAGCGCCGCGCCAACCGCTGATCGCCGCTTCCTTCCCCCGCCTGCTAGATGGTGGGCGGGGGAGGCACACGCTTTGCCCGTCACCATCGTGCGGGCATCCACGCGAACCGGCCCACGCCTCGTCGCGACCGTGACGTGCGTGGGGGCCACCTCGAGCGCCTCTCCCAGGGCGTCGTGTAGTCCGTCTGCCAGGCGGTATCGGATGACGATCCTCTCGCCGACCGCGAAGCTCATCCACGGCAGCTGGGGAATTGCGCCAGGCGCGCGTGCGGAAATTTCCTCGCGCACGCCTTTGGGCTCGATGTGCTGAATCGGCGTATTCTCGCCGCTCGCAGCGCTGTCGGGGACGCGGGGTGACTCGAGGCTACTCATACGTGAATAATAGAATCAACGAGTCTTTAGAACTGACCAGGAGGAACGTCTCATGACCTACGTCATCGCGCAGCCCTGCGTGGATGTCAAGGATCGCGCATGCGTGGACGAGTGCCCCGTCGACTGCATCTACGAGGGTGCCCGTTCGCTCTACATCCACCCCGAGGAGTGCGTGGACTGCGGCGCATGCGAGCCCGTGTGCCCGACTGAGGCCATCTTCTACGAGGACGACCTGCCCTCCGAGTGGTCCGACTACCTGCGCGCCAACGTCGACTTCTTCAACGACCTGGGCAGCCCCGGCGGCGCACAGAAGACCGGCGTCCAGGACTTCGACGATCCGATGATCGCCGCGCTGCCGCCTCAGAATGAGGAATGGAAGGCCGAAAACCTCTGACAGTCGATAGGGTAGGGGTATGACAACGATCCTTCCTCGCCCTCTTGACCTGCCTGAATTCCCCTGGGATCAGCTGGCGCCCGCCAAGGCGCGCGCCACTGAACATCCCGGGGGAATGTGCGATCTGAGCGTCGGAACCCCGGTCGACGATACCCCCGCGTTCATCCGCGAGGCCCTCGCCGAGGCATCCAACGCGCACGGCTACCCGACGGTGATCGGCACCGTTGAGGTGCGCGACGCGATCCTGGCCTGGGGTGCGCGCCGGGGCATGGTCGACGTCGGACACGGCGGCGTGATCCCCACGATCGGCTCGAAGGAGGCCGTCGCCTGGATCCCCGCCCTGCTGGGCGTGCGCGCCGGTGACACCGTCCTCGTTCCCGAGGTCGCCTACCCGACCTACGACATCGGCGCCCGCCTTGCGGGAGCCACCCCCGTTGCCGTCGATCCGACGAAGCCCGACGCCTGGCCCGAGGCCGCCCTCGTCTACCTGAACTCGCCGGGTAACCCCGACGGGCACGTCATGAGCAAGGACGAGCTGCGCGCCGTCGTCGCCTGGGCGCGCGCCCACGGCGCCGTCGTCGTGTCCGACGAGTGCTACGCGGCCCTGCCCTGGTCGGAGCCCTACGTGAGCGAGGGAGTGCCCTCCCTGCTCGATACCGACGTGTGCGACGGCGATGCGAGCGGACTCCTCGTCCTGTACTCGCTGTCCAAGCAGTCGAATCTCGCGGGCTACCGCGGCGCCCTCATCTACGGAGATCCCGCACTGGTCGCCCCGATCGTCAGCGTGCGCAAGCACTCCGGACTCATGGTGCCCGCCCCCGTCCAGCACGCGATGGTCGTCGCTCTCAACGACACGGAGCATGTCGAGCGCCAGCGCAGTGTCTACGCCGTGCGTCGCGCTCTCCTCCTCGAGGCGCTGACTGACGTCGGCCTCGACGTCGATCCCGACACGGCGGCCGGCCTGTATCTGTGGGTCTTGGACCCCGCTCACCCGAACGACTCGTGGGCCCTCGTGAACCGCCTGGCTGAGCTCGGCATCCTCGTGGCCCCAGGCGACTTCTACGGCACGGCAGCTCACGGGCGCGTCCGCATGGCCCTGACCGCCACCGACGAACGCATTCAGGCGGCCGCCAGCCGCATCCGCGAGGCCTGGACGGCTCGCTGACGCGTCAGCCACATAACGAGGCCGGGGCCACCTTGCGCAGTGTGCGCGGGCGGCCCCGGCCTCGTTCGTAGAGAAAACTCAGTTCGACGCGTGAAGCGCGTCGTTGAGCTCGATGCCCACGACGCCCGCGCGGGCGATGGCCTCGATGCGGCCGGTCTGGGAGTTGCGGCGGAACAGGATGTTCGACGCGCCAGACAGCTCGCGTGCAGCGATCGTGCGCGGCTCCGCATCACCGGAAGAGTCGATGAGCGTCACCTTCGCCCCGGCGGTCACGTACAGGCCCGCCTCGACCACGCAGTCGTCGCCGAGCGCGATTCCCAGGCCCGAGTTCGCACCCAGCAGGCAGCGCTCGCCCAGGCGCACGCGCTGCTTGCCGCCGCCCGAGAGAGTGCCCATCGTGGAGGCGCCGCCGCCCACGTCCGAACCGTCGCCGATGACGACGCCCTGCGAGACGCGGCCTTCGACCATCGAGCGGCCCAGCGTACCCGCGTTGAAGTTGACGAAGCCGGCGTGCATGACGGTCGTACCCTCGGACAGGTAGGCGCCCAGGCGCACGCGCGTGCCGTCGGCGATGCGAACGCCGGAGGGCAGCACGTAGTTGACCATCGGCGGGAACTTGTCGACGCCCTGCACGGTGACGGGGTGGCCGTCGCGAGCGCGCAGGCGCAGGCGGGTGGCCTCGAAGTCGGCGACGGCGCACGGGCCGGCATCCGTCCACACGACGTTGGGCAGCACGGCGAAGATGCCGTCCAGGTTGATTGTGTTGGGCTGAACCAGGCGGTGGGAGAGCAGGTGCAGACGCAGGTAGGCATCCTCCGTCGAGGCGGGGGCTTCCTGCAGGTCAATCGTCGTGGTCACGACGACGGTGCGCACGCGGCGCGCGTCATCGACGCGCTCCAGCACGGACAGCGAGGTTGCCAGCTCCTCGTCGGTTCCTGCCTCGCCCAGGTGCGGGGCGGGGTACCACGTGTCGAGTGTCGTGCCGTCCAGAGTGATCGTTGCGAGGCCGATGCCCCATGCGGTGCTGTTGTCCATGCCCCTACAGTACGGCGCGACAGTCGGGTGATTGGCACCGAAACTCAGGGGCGCGGCGCATCCCACAGGTCCGGCCAGAACACCCCGAGCTCGGTAGCCATGGAGCGCAGCAGCGGCAAAGAGATACCGACGACCGAGTGATAATCGCCCGTCACACCCTCAATGAAGGGGCCGCCCAGTCCGTCCACCGTGAAGGACCCCGCGACGTGCAGAGGCTCGCCGGTAGCGACGTACGCGTCGATCTCGGCATCCGAGATGTCGCCGAAGTGGACCTGCGTGGAGGCTGATCGGGTGATGGTCGCGGTGACCGTGCGTTCGCCCACCGTTCCGTCGGGGGACGAGGCCGGGGCCAGGATCGCCGCCGAGTGGCCCGTCCACAGGGTGGCGGTCGTTCGGCGCATGGCGCGGATGCGCTCGCGGGCCACGTCGGGGGTGTGAGGCTTGCCGAGCATCTGGCCGTTGATCTCGAGCATGGAGTCGCAGCCGACGACGAGGACGGCCTCGCCTGCGGGCAATTCGGCGTTGATGTCGGGCGTGCTCAGGGCCTCGCAGACGTCGGCGCACTTGGCGGCGGCGAGGGCGGCGACCTCGTCGGCGGGGGTGGTGGTGCCACCTGAGAACGCGCGCCCTCCGGGCAGTGCGGCGAGGATGGCGTCCTCGTCGACGGTGGACACCTGGATGATCGGTGTGACGCCAGTCGCAATGAGTGTTGCTCGGCGGGCGGGGGGAAGCGGAGGCAAGAACAAGGCGCATGAGGACATTCTCTCCTAAGGCGTCTCAGATGTGCAGACAAGCTGCAATTTGGTGCAGAAATATCGGTTTTCGCAGGTAAACGTGCAGTTCTCTAGATAAAAACTCATCAGACTACTACAATTGTCAATGTTCGAGGTCACAATCCCGATGTGACTTTGAAAAGTGATCTGATATACCGTTACCCGCTGATGTGGTGTTGAGTCAGCCCAAAGAGGAGGGATTTGCGATGGATGAGCACGCGGCTTCGTCCCATGCAACTCCTGATGACCTGACCGCAACAAGCTACGTTCCCCAGCTGCTCGGTGGTCATCTGACGTATTCGGCCCGCGATCTTGCGGAGATGACGAATACGCCTATCGAACGCGTCTTCCGTTTCTGGATTGCCCTCGGCTTCCAGGCTCCCACCGCCGATGACAAGGTATTCTCCCAGCGCGACCTGGAAGTTTTCAGTCGCTGGCATGATCTCGTCGAATCTGGCGGTATTGATACATCCACGTCCCGTTCTCTCCTGCGCGCGAATGCTCACTTGGCTGACCGCCTTGCCCTGTGGCAGTTCGAGGCACTGGTAGAGGATTCGATGCGTCGCCTCATGCTGGATGATACGACGGCCCGCATGTACGTCCTTGACCATATGCGCGAGTACATCGATGTCTTCCAGGAGATGTTCACATACGCCTGGCGCCGCCAGCTCGAGGCGACGCTGTCCCGTTTCGACCGCGAGGTCTCCCAGCGTGGGCACGAGGAGCGCCACAATCGCTTCCCGCTCAACCGCTGCCTCGGCTTCGTTGACATGGTGTCCTACACGTCCTCCTCAACGATCCTCGGCGATGCCCTCGTGGGCCTCATCGAGCGCTTCGAAGAGGAGAGTCGTAATGCCGTCATTGAGGAGGGAGGGCGCGTCGTCAAGATGATCGGCGATGCCGTCCTTTACGTCGCCGATGACCTGCCCACCGGCCTGCGTGTGGCCACAGTCCTCATCGAGCGGCTGAATGCCGACGATGAAATGTTGCCCGTGCGCGCGTCCTTTGTGCGCGGGGATGTGTTCTCACGGTCGGGAGATGTCTTCGGGCCTACCGTAAACCTCGCATCTCGCCTCGTGGACATTGCTCCGGTCGGCAAGATCCTCACCGATCCGACCACGGCTGCAGCCATCGCCGCCGGCGAGGTTGGAGACGGGTACGAACTTGAAGAGTTCCCGACCGCGGACTTGCGCGGTTTCGGTCCAGTCTCGCCGTATCTGCTTTCGACCGTTGTCAAATAACGTTCATCTCGCAGTGTGAACGGGTATCTGATTGGCCCTGATAATGGGTCAAGAAAGGTGCAAGTTTTGGTTCAGAATTGCTAAGATGTAAGCGTGACTACAGTTCTACTCGTTGAAGACGATCCGGCCATCTCTGAGCCCCTCGCCCGCGCACTGGGCAGGGAGGGCTACGACGTGCGTGCGCACGCGACGGGCGCTGAGGCCCTCGCGGATGTTCGTGGTGTCGACCTGGTTGTCCTGGACCTTGGCCTGCCCGATATGGACGGCCTGGATGTCGCCCGCGAGATTCGCTCCTCCGGTAACCGAGTCCCGATTCTGATCCTTACTGCGCGCACGGACGAAGTCGACATGGTCGTCGGCCTGGACGCGGGCGCTGACGACTATGTGACGAAGCCTTTCCGCCTGGCCGAGCTCCTCGCTCGCGTGCGGGCCCTCCTGCGCCGCCAGGCCGCTGAGCCCGCCGAGGGCGAGCTGCGCGCCCAGGATATCCGCATGGACGTTGCCGCGCACCGCGCGTTCGTCGGTGACGTTGAGCTGAGCCTGACGGCCAAGGAATTCGATCTGCTGCGCGTGCTGCTGCGCGAGGCCGGTTCCGTCGTCGCGCGCGACACCCTCATGCGTGAGGTGTGGGGCTCGGATCCGACCGGCTCCACGAAGACCCTCGATATGCACGTGTCGTGGCTGCGCCGCAAGCTCGGTGACGATGCGACCGACCCGCACTACATCACGACAGTGCGAGGGATGGGATTCCGCTTCGAGAACGCGCGCTGAGCGCGTCGCTGAGATAGGCCCGCCATGCGCTCCCGCGCGGTGAGGATGATCGTCTCCATCGTCGCCGTCGTCTGTGTGCTGATGGGGTTGCCCGGCGCTTTTTTTGCGTCGGTTTCCATCTGGTCGTCCGAACAACGCAACCTTGATGTTCAGGCTCAGCTGATCCTCCAAAGCATCGAGCGCAGGCGCGCCGTGGGGGAGGGGACTGACCCGGCGACCCTGGTCTCACTCGTGGCTGATCAGGCGAATAGTCGCGGTGACGAACTCAGCTACCGTATTAAGGTTCCCGAGGCTAACCTCGTCACCAACAGCAAGGTTTTCCCTGGGCGGACCATGACCGCGCTGGCCTCGTCTCCGAGCGGCGTGTCCGTGCAGCTGACGGCGTCGGCGTCGAATGCTCTGAACCGCATTGCGTGGACGTGCGCGCTGTTCGGCGGGGGCATGCTTGCCTCCATGTTGATCGGCTGGTCGTTTGCGCGTTCCCTGTCGCGCGAACTGTCTGCCCCGCTCATCTACCTGGCAGCCCAGGCCGAGCAGATCGGCTCAGGTGGTGTGCGCGCCCGCGTGGAAAAGTCCGGTATCGAGGAAATCGACCTGGTCTCCGAGGAACTCGCGCGCACCGGCGAACGCATGGCGGGCCGACTCGCAGCCGAGCGACAGGCTGCTGCCGATGCCTCCCACCAGCTGCGCACCCCGCTGACTGCCCTGTCCATGCGCCTGGAGGAAATTGAACTCATCTCCACAGAGGACGAGGTGCGCGCCGAAGCTCGCACCTGCCTCGAGCAGGTGGAGCGCATGACCAACGTGGTGACGGAGCTGCTTGACGTCTCCAAGCGTCAGACCAGCCAGACCGAGGCCATTCACATTCTCGAGGTCTTCAATACCGCCCGCGAGGAATGGGAGGACCAGTTCGAGGCCGCTGGGCGCCCGCTCGTCTTCCTCGACGAGGCCGAGCGTCCGATCCTGGCCGACGCCGGAAAGCTCGGGCAGGTGCTGGCGACCCTCATCGAAAACTCGCTGCGCTACGGCGGTGGAACCACCCGCGTGTGGGCACACGCGGGCACTTCCAAGCGCGGTGTCATCATCGAAGTGAGCGACGAGGGCGAAGGTATCGAGGAGAGCCTGGCCCCCGACATTTTCGAAAAAGGCGTCTCCGGGCACGGCTCGACGGGCATCGGCCTGGCCCTCGCCCACGACCTCGCGCAGGCGATGGGCGGGCGACTCGAGCTCAAGACCAACAAACCGCCGGTCTTTACCGTGTCGGTCGCCGCGATCCCCGCGTCCCTCGACCCCGATCGCGTCATGCCCGAAGGCCCCCTTATGTCCATGGGACGCCGCTCGCGGCGCTTCTAGCAGCGGAGTACATTGAAAGGTGTGGAACACGAGATGCTGACCCCTCCCACCGTTGCCGTCATTGGCGGCGGACAGCTCGCGCGCATGATGCAGGAGAGCGCGGTCGCGCTCGGCATTAACCTTCGGGCCCTCGTCGAGGCCTCGGACGGCTCGACCGGTCAGGTGACTGTCGACAAGGCGGCAGGAGATCCCGCCGACCTGGACGCAGTCCGCGCGCTCATCGACGGCGCGGACGTCCTCACCTTCGAGCACGAGCACATCCCGGCCCCCACGATGGAGGAGGCGGCCCGCATCGTCTCCGTTCAGCCCCCGGCGAGCGCCCTCCTGTACGCCCAGGACAAGCTGGCCATGCGTGAGCGTCTCACCGCCATGGGCATCCCGTGTCCCGCCTGGGCACGCGTCGAGGATGAGGCTCAGCTGGTTGAATTCGCTGCCACGATCGGCTGGCCCCTTATCGTGAAGACCCCGCGCGGCGGATACGACGGGCACGGCGTGGCAGTGGCCCACAGCCCCGCAGACGTGGCCTCCTGGTGGGGTAATGGCCCTCTCCTGGCCGAGGCGCTGGTTCCCTTCACCGGCGAGGTGGCGGCGCTCCTCGCGCGCACCCCCTCGGGCGAGATCGCCTCGTGGCCCATCGCCTCCACCGTGCAGATTGACGGCGTGTGCGCCGAGGTGACGGCCCCCGCGGTTGGTATCCGGCCCGAGACGGCCGCCGAGGCCCTGCGCATCGGCGAGCGCATCGCCGCCGAGCTGGGGGTCACCGGCGTCCTCGCCGTGGAAATGTTCGTCGTCGGAGAGGGCGCGGACGAACGCGTCCTCGTCAACGAGCTCGCCATGCGCCCCCATAACACGGGACACTGGACCATCGATGGGTCCGTCACGAGCCAATTCGAGCAACACCTGCGCGCCGTCCTCGACCTGCCGCTGGGCTCCACGCAGCTGCGTGCACCGGGCACGCACGCAGTCATGGTCAACCTGCTCGGCTCCTCCCACACCCAGCCCGCGCGCGCCCTCGCTGCAGCATTCACCGCCGGGGGAGCGGGAGCGAAGGTGCACCTCTACGGTAAGGAAGTACGCCCCGGACGCAAGCTCGGCCACGTCACCGTTGTCGACGCGGATCCCTCCCTCGCTCTTGAACGAGCGCGGGCAGCCGTCAGCGCCCTGAAGGGCGAGGTTCCCACCGACTAACCCCCCACCTGTCCGCGGCCGAGGGACCAGGTGCCCCGGCCTCGTCCCCCCCCCGAAAGGACCGCCCATGACCACCGACCTCGATATTCAGCTGACCGCCACCGGCGACAACCCGCTCGTCGGCGTCGTCATGGGCTCCGACTCCGACTGGCCCACCATGGAAGCGGCCGTCGGCGCCCTCGCCGAATTCGGCATCGCCTGCGAAGTCGGAGTCGTCTCCGCCCACCGCATGCCCGAGGACATGGTTGCCTATGGTCGATCAGCCTCGGAGCGCGGCCTGCGTGTCATCATCGCCGGTGCCGGGGGAGCGGCCCACCTGCCCGGCATGCTCGCCGCCCTCACCGAGCTGCCTGTCATCGGTGTGCCCGTGCCCCTCAAGCACCTCGACGGCGTCGACTCCCTGCACTCCATCGTCCAGATGCCCGCGGGTGTGCCGGTCGCGACCGTCTCCATCGCAGGAGCGCGCAACGCGGGACTGCTGGCCGCCCGGATCCTCGGAGCCGGCGAGGGTGAGCGGGCCGAGACCCTGCGCGCCTCGATGCGCGACTTCCAGAAGGACCTTCGCGACGTGGCCAGCGCAAAGGGTGCGGCCCTCGCCCAGCGTGTCTCCCAAGCGCGCTGAGGCCGCACAACACAAGCACCGTGCGGGTAGCCGCGAGGGGGCGGCGCGTCGTATCCTGAACCCATGAGCATTCTCGTTTGTGGCGGCGCCGGCTACATCGGCGCACACGTTGTCCGCCTCCTGCGTCAGCGCGGGGATCGCGTCGTCGTCGTCGACGACCTGTCCACCTCCAACGCGGCCAGGATCGGGGACACGCCCCTGGTTCGCCTCGATGTCGCTACCGATGAAGCCCGTTCCGTTCTCTCCAACCTCATGGTGGACGAGGACGTCACGGCCGTCATCCACTTCTCCGCCCGCAAGCAGGTCGGCGAGTCCGTCGCGCGCCCCGCCTGGTACTACCAGCAGAACATCGGCGGCATGGCCAACGTGCTGGCCGCCATGGAGGACGCTGGCGTTGACCAGATGATCTTCTCCTCCTCGGCCGCCGTCTACGGCATTCCCACCGCCGAGGTCGTCACCGAGGACATGGCCGGACACCCCATCAACCCCTACGGTGAGACCAAGCTGATCGGCGAGTGGATGATGGCCGACTGCGAGCGCGCCTGGGACCTCAAGTGGATCGGCCTGCGCTACTTCAACGTCGCGGGCGCCGGATGGCCCGACCTGGCAGACCCGGCCATCATGAACCTAATCCCCATGGTCCTCGACCGCATCGAGCGCGGCGAGAGCGCCAAGATCTTCGGCACCGACTACGACACCCCGGACGGCACCTGCGTGCGCGACTACATCCACGTCCTGGACCTGGCCGAGGCCCACATCGCGGCACTCGACGTGCTCGCCGAGGGACGCCAGCCCGACCACCACACCTACAACGTGGGCACCGGCCTGGGCACCTCCGTGCGCGAGATCATCGACGGCCTGCGCCGCGTCATCGGCTGGGACTTCCCGGTCGAGGAGCTGGACCGCCGCGCCGGCGACCCGCCCAAGCTGATCGGCGACCCGCAGTCCATCGGCGTGGACCTGGGCTGGAAGGCCAACAACGGCCTCGACGAGATCCTCACCTCCGCGTGGGAAGGCTGGCAGGCGGGTCCGCGCCCGATCACCGTCCCCGGTTCCTGAGCACGTTTCAGCTCTGACTAAGCTCCGGCCTCGTTCCTGACAGTGGGAACGAGGCCGGAGCTCTTTGTATGGTTGGTCGCACGAGGTTCTGGGGTGCGGGCTAGACTCCGTCGACCTGGTTGAGGTCCGAGGTCGTGAGGGTGCCCGCACGGAGCTTGGCGAAGAAGTCGTCCGCGGTCGTGTCACGCAGCAGGACCGCAGAGGCCCCGGCGTTCGTCGTGAAGTTCAGCGACTCGATCGGGGGAACGCCCATCATCTGATTCGACGAGGCGTCACGCAGTGCCCACACGAGCGAGGCAACCGTGAGGACCGAGGAGTCCTCGTCGACCGTGAAGGACTTGGAACCGGCGCGCTCCACGCGCAGGGTCTTCGCGGGATTAACGAGGGTTGAGGGCGAGGCAGCCGAAGAAATCACCTTCGAAATCACCTGACGCTGACGCTTCGTACGGCCGATATCGCCCTCGGGATCCTGATAGCGCATACGCGACAACTGCAGGGCGGTCGTGCCGTCCACCGTGTGGCATCCAGCGGTCCACTTCAGACCGGAATACTGGTCGTCCGCGTCGTTGTCGTAGCACAGCTCGACGCCGCCGACGGCGTCCACCATGTCGGGCACTGCGCCCATACCGATCTGCACGAAGTGATCGACGGTCAAGCCCGTCAGCTTCTCCACGGTCTCCACGAGCAGCTGGGGCCCGCCGTAGGCGTAGGAGGCGTTGATCTTGTCCCAGCCGACCCCCGGGATCTCCGCGTAGGTGTCGCGGGGAATCGAGAGCGCAACAGCCTGCCCGTTGGGGGCGACGTTCACGAGCATGATCGAGTCGGCGCGCTCAGACTCGTCGAAGCCATCCTTGACGGCACCGTCGGCGCGCGAGTCAGATCCGGCCAGCAGGTAGGTCGTTCCCGCGGTGTCGGCAGCCCCCGACAGGGCGCTCACGCGGCCCATGTTGGTGTTGGCGTCCCACATGAGGAAGCCGCCCCACGCGAGGACGATAACCAGAATGAGGCACAGGGTCTTCAGGATTGGGTGGCGGCGCTTCTTACGCCGCGGCTTGGCAGCCGGAGCCGAGGGTGCTGCGGCAGGCGCGGGGGCCGCCGCGGGTGCGCTCTGGGAACGATTGATCGTCACCTGACGAGGCCCGTTCCCGGACGGAGCGTAGGTGTTCGAGCCTGAGGAGGAACCAGACCCCGGCGCGTACGACGGTGGGTTCGACGCCGAGGCCGGCTGGAAGGATGGCGGCTGCTGAGCCTGTGTGCGACGCGGGAAAATCGACTGAGACTCGCGCTGCGGCTGGTCCAGCGTGCGCGGCATCAGCGGACGCGAGGCGTCGGCCTCGTCGTCGGAGATCCTCCACATCTGCGGCGCCAGGGCCTCGGGCGGGGGAGTGGGGGCGCCACCGCGCAGCTGCTCACCGACGACGTGGGCGTCGTCGGATCCGGGGCGGCGCCGCTTCGGGTCGGGCGTAAACGAGGGAGGAGTGCTCATTGGTTCTTCGGCGGGCAGGTAGCGGCTGTCTGCTTGGCGGCTTCTTCGTTCGCCGTGTTATTCGCGACGGACGCGGACTGCTCGGTGTTATCCGTGGAGGAATCCTGCGAGCTGGGGTCGGTCGTCGGCGCCTGCGTCGGAGTGGGCGTCGAAGGAGCGGGCGTCGCGGTCGGGTCGGGGACGACCAGCTGAGCGCCGTTGCCGTCCGTGTAGGTCGTGCCCACGGGCAGGGCCTGGTCGTTCTTCAAGGCGCTCCACACGTTGCGGGCCATCGGCTCAGAGGGGATGCGGCGGTTCGGATCCCAGGAGGGCTCCTCGACCGGCATCGTCACGAACTGGATGTTGGAACGGTCGATGTTCTGCAGGACGTTGATGAGGAGGGACGCGTCCGAGCTGGCGTTGCCCAGGTTGGGGGACACGTTCACGGAGGAAATCGCGGCCTGCAGGAAGCTGATGAGCGAGCCGGGGTCCGTCACGTAGTTCTTGTCCTGCAGCTCGCGCAGCATCGCGGAAATCAGCTGCTGCTGGCGGCCGATACGGGAGATGTCGGAGCCGTCGCCCTGACCCTTACGCGAGCGCATGTAGGCGAGCGCGTGCGTTCCCGACAGCTTCCAGCAGCCCGCGTCGATGTAGAGCTGGGCGGAGTCGTCATCGATGCGCTCAGGGATGTTGAACCAGACGCCGCCCAGGGCGTCGATCATGTTAATAAAGCCCGCAAAATCAACGACCATGAAGGCGTCGATCGACATGCCGGAGAGCTTTTCGACGGTCGAACGCACGCACGCGATGCCGGGGCCGATGTCTTCCGGTTCATCGCCACCGTTCGCGCCGTAGACCATCGCGTTGTTGAACATGTCGTCCGTGGTCGGCTCGCTGGTGGTGCCATCGCGGTGCTTACACGCCGGGATGTCCACGAGGGTGTCGCGGGGGATGGAAACGATCTGCACACGGGAGCGGTCCGCGCTGACGTGAATCACCATCGTCGAGTCGTTGCGCAGGCCGGGAACATCGTCAGCATCGCCCGCGCCCAGCTCGCCGCTGGCACCGTTACGCGAGTCGGTGCCGACCACGAGGATGTTGACGGCGCGGCCTTCGAAGGAGTCCGGGGTGGCCTTGTTCTGTTCGTCGCTCGCGTAGTCGTCGATCTTGACGACGCGGTTGGCGAACTGGCTGCTCAAACTGGCGTACACGAAACCCGCCGATGACACCACGAAGAGCACGCCGGCCAGGAGCACGGCGAGTGCGCCGCGCAGGAGGCCGAAGCGTCCGTAGTTGACGGCCGAGTGCTGGATCGGTCGCAGATTCACGTTACTCATCATTTGTAACCATATCGTTATCTGGCGAGTTTGTCGGGGAATCAGGGCCGTTAGCGGCGCGTTCCACTCCGTGCGTATCGCTGTCTGAGCCGGTCATAGCCCCGTTGTTATCCACCTGAGCATCGGGCGGACGTACGTGCGCGAGGGCAAGCGAACGGGCCAAGGTCGCCATGCGTGCCTCGGCTCTTGCCTCGCGCCGATATCCGGTCACCATCTGCGCGATAAAAGCCACGACCAGGCCGTAGACAATCAGGTTGACCCCTCGCTCTACGCCGATGGCGCGCGCAACGGTGTTCGCCAGCGAGGGGACGAGGATCGCCACGATGGCCGCCACCACGAGGATGCCAATGCCGATGCGGCGCAGAGCCAGCGATGAGGCCGAGGATACCGGGCGCACCAGCCACCACGCGGTGATCGCGAGGGCGAGGAGCAGGAGGACGCGAATGGCGAGGTAGGCGCTCATCGTCCCCCCCAACGCCAGATCGACGACGATGTTGACGGAGTTGAGCAGGGGTTGACCCTTGGCGCGCGAGTAGTCCGTGTAGGAAATAGTCACGGGGTGCTCGGCACCGGGCAGGCGGGAGTCCGCGAGCTGAGAGACGATCTGCGAGGCGTGCGCCATGCGCGCGTGGGTGAGGTGAACGTAGGTGAGAGCGTCGGCGCGGAGCACACGCAGGCCGTTGTGCGTGTCCGTGAGAGCCATGCCCGTGCGTGCACGGGTGGCCAACGCTCCCAGGCGCAGTATCGCACGCTTGGCGGCGCCGACGGGGGCACGCGCACCGTCGAGGAAACGAGACCCGAGGACGAACGCGAGGTTCTCCTCGCGTGCTCGATCCACCATCGCTGCCGCATCGGCCGGGTCGTGCTGCCCGTCGGCGTCGAAGGTGACGATGTAGCGGGCACCGCGCGCGAGGGCCGCCTCAAAGCCGGTCTGCAACGCCGCGCCCTGGCCGAGGTTGATGGGATGGGAAGCGGTAAAGGCGCCCGCAGCGCGGGCGAGAGCAGCAGTGTTATCGGTCGACGCGTCATCGACGACGAGCACATGCGGGAAAAGGGTGCGAACGCCCGCGACGACGCCCCCGATCACGGGCGCCTCGTTAAACGCGGGGATGATCACCCACGTGTCGGAGCGCATCTGCATTCGATTAGTGTCGCACATCGGGATGGGCGCGCGCCTATAGTGTTGGGTATCCGAGAGGGTGGCGAGCACCCCGATGCGCACCCGCACGCGTGAGCGACAATGAGAGGGAGACACCGTGATCGAGCCCAGCGCCGACGTGGCGCCCAGCGCGATTGTCGCGCCCAGCGCCCGCGTGTGGCACCTTGCTCAGGTTCGCGAGGAAGCCCGCATCGGCGAGGAGACGATCGTCGGACGCGGCGCCTACATCGGAGAAGGTGTGAGAGTTGGCGGGCGCTGCAAGATCCAGAACTACGCCCTCATCTATGAACCCGCATCCCTGGCGGATGGCGTCTTTGTCGGCCCCGCGGCCGTCTTCACGAACGACCACTGCCCCCGCGCGATCAACGCCGACGGCACCCTGAAGAGCGCGAGCGACTGGGAACGCGTCGGCGTCACCGTCGGGCGCGGCGCCGCCATCGGCGCGCGCGCCGTCTGCGTGGCGCCCGTGCGCATCGGAGCGTGGGCATCGGTCGGCGCGGGTGCCGTAGTTACCCGAGACGTGGCCCCCTACGCACTCGTCCTCGGCGTCCCAGCGCGCCGCGTTGGGTGGGTCGGCGAGGCCGGGGTACCTCTTGAGGTCGCCGACGACGCCGGGAACGTGGCCGGGGACCGCACGTGGGTGTGTCCGGCCTCGGGACGCCGCTACGTCGAGCGAGACGGTGCCCTGTCGCCCGAGGAAGCCCGGGCCTCGTCCTCGAATGCCCCCGAGGCACCCGACCACACCCGTGAGGACCAACAGTGACGCAGCCGTTCATCCCACCCGCACGCCCGCTTATCGGCGAGGAAGAGATCGACGCGGTCGCAGCCGTCATGCGCACGGGCATGATCGCCCAGGGCCCCCAGGTTGCCACCTTCGAGGAAGAGTTCTGCGCCGCCCTGGTGCCCGGGACGCGGGCCGTCGCGGTTAACTCGGGAACCTCGGCCCTGCACCTGGGCCTGCTCGCCGCTGGGATCGGTCCGGGCGATGAGGTCATCGTCCCCTCCTTCACCTTCGCGGCCACCGCCAACTCGGTCGCCATCACAGGCGCGACCCCTGTGTTCGCCGACATCGACCCGCTCACGTTTACCCTGTCGCCTGCCGCCGTCGAGGCCGCGATCACGCCGCGCACTCGGGCCATCATGCCCGTTCACCTCTACGGCCACCCCGCCCCCATGGACGCCCTCCAGGCGATTGCAGATTCCCGCGGACTCATGGTCTTCGAGGACGCCGCCCAGGCCCACGGCGCGAGCCTGCACGGGCGCGCAGTCGGCTCCTTCGGAACCTTTGCGGCCTTCTCCTTCTACCCGACGAAAAACATGACCAGCGGCGAGGGCGGCATGGTCACCTCGAGAGACTCCGAGATCATTCGCGGCGTGAAACTCGCGCGCAACCAGGGCATGGAGACGCGCTACGCCAACGAAATCGTGGGCCTCAACAACCGCATGACCGACATCCACGCGGCCATCGGACGCGTGCAGCTCACCAAGGTCGGCGCGTGGACCCGCGCGCGCCAGGACAACGCCGCCTTCCTGGACGCCCACCTGCGAGGCGTCACCGTCCCGCATGTCGCGCCCGGCGCCATGCACGTCTACCACCAGTACACGATCCGCGTGGCCGAGGACCGCGACGGCTTCGCTGCCGCCCTGCGCGAGGAACACGGCGTCGGCTCGGGCGTCTACTACCCGATCCCGAACCACGAGCTGCCCTCCCTCGCCCGCTTCGCCCCCGGCCTGGAGCTGCCGGCGACGCGCGAGGCGGCCGACCAGGTCCTCTCCCTGCCGATCTACCCCTCCCTGTCGCCTGGCGAGCTGGAGCGCATCGCCGGGGCAGTCAACGCGCTCGCGGAAGCGGGTGCCTGACATGAGCATTCGCCTCGGCATCCTCGGCATCGGCTCGATGGGCCGACACCACGTGCGCAACGCTCGCGCCACGCAGGGCGTGGAGCTCGTCGCGCTGGCCGACCCGGGTGGCGACCGCTTCGGCGTCGCCGGCGACCTGCCCGTCCTGGGCGGTGTCGAGGAGCTCATCGAAGTCGGCATTGACGCGGCGATCATCGCCGCTCCCACCGCCCACCACGAGGCCGCAGCCCTGGCGCTCGCCGAGGCCGGGGTGCACACCCTCGTCGAAAAGCCGCTCGCCACGAGCGTGGAGGCGGGCCGCCGCATCCGCGACGCCTTCGCGGCCGCGGGCCTCGTCGGCGCCGTCGGCTACGTCGAGCGCTGCAACCCGGCGCTCATCGACATGCGTCGGCGAATCTCGGAGGGGCAGCTCGGCGAGATCGAGCAGATAGCGACGCGCCGCCAGTCGCCCTTCCCCGCCCGCATCAGCGACGTCGGCGTGGTGAAAGACCTGGCCACGCACGACGTGGACCTGGCGGCGTGGGTGGCCGGTGCCCCCTACGAGAGCATCTACGCGCGCACGTCCGCGCGATCGGGGCGAGAGCACGAGGACATGATGGTCGCCTCGGGCGTCCTTGCAGGCGGCATCCTCGTCAACCACCTCGTCAACTGGCTCACCCCCTACAAGGACCGGACGACGATCGTGACGGGGGAGCGGGGCGCGCTCGTCGCAGACACCGCGATGGGGGACCTGACCTTCTACGAGAACGGCCACGCGCCCTGCAGTGGGACGCCATCGCCGCCTTCCGCGGGGTGAGTGAGGGCCAGGTCGTGCGCTACGCGCTCACCAAGCGCGAACCCCTCGCCCTCGAACATGAGCGCTTCCGCGACGCGATCCTCGGCGTGGGAAGCGAACACGTCACCATGGACGAGGCCCTGGACAACCTGCGCGTCGTCGAGGCCATCCTCTCTTCTGCAGCGTCCGGGCGTTCCGTCGACCTGTAGAGCGCGGCGTTAGCGGGTCACGTCGGCGTAGATGGCGCGCAGTTGTTCGGTCGACGCCCGCAGCGAGCGCTCGCGTGTCACCCATGCCCGGCACTGCGCCCCGCGATCCGCGCGTTCGTCCTCCGACCAGGCCAAAGCCTCGTCGACGGAGCGGGCGAGAGCGTCCGGCGAGCGCTCCTGTGTGAGCAGTGAGGCCCCGGGCGCGATCATCTCCGGCGTGCCTCCCGTGGAATAGGCGATGACGGGAACGCCGCACGCCTGCGCCTCGAGGAGGACGAGTCCCGCGGCCTCCTGTCGCCCCTGCGTCGGCTTCGTTGGCAGGACGAGGACGTGGGCGCGGCGAATCCAGTCGCGCACCCCCCTCGCGATCCAGCCGTCCCGCGAACGTCACGTGGGCAGGAGCGCATTCGCGCAGACCCGCCTCCAGCGGCCCGTCTCCGACGAGCACGAGGCGATGCGGGCGGTTCCCCACGAGCGTGGCGGACGCCCGTGCCAGGTCGTCCACACCCTTGAGACGGCTGAGCGCGCCCACGAACAGGACGACGGGTTCCTCGCACGATTCTGCTGCGTTCGGGGCGGGCGTCCACCAGTGCGTGTCCACGCCCTGATAGTGCACGCTCAGGCGCCGTGGGTCAGCGCCCGCGTCCAGGGCAACGTCCGCCAGGTAGCTCGATACTGCCAGCAGTCGACTCGCGCCCTCGAAGGCGGCCCTGCGGTTACGCGCGTTCCACGCGGCACCCGCGCCCCGCCCGAGCCTCGGGTAGGCGTCCCCACCGTGCAGCGTCACCACGAGGGGAACGCCCGTGTCTCGTGCGGCCCCCACGGCCGGCAGGGACCACGTCGCCTGATGCTGGTGAATAACGTCCGGATTCCAGGCAGCTATCGCGCGGCGCATCCGGCCCAGGCCTCGTAACTGCGCGGCCACGCGACGGGGGAGCGGGCCACCGAGGGAGCGCGGCGCGGCCTCGTCAATGGGGATCGTGACCGCCGGATCGGCGACGCGCGCCGCCAGCGTGAAAGCCCGCCAATCGAGCTCTGGCATCGCGAGGGCGTGCGAGAGCGCGAAGTACGTGGGGGGAACCAGCAGGGTCCCCTTCGTCAGGGCGACCTTCACGAGTGCCACCCGAGGACGGGCGCGGGGCGGGAAGCGGGCATGCCACCATCCTAGGGGCAAGCCTCGCCTGCCAGGTGATTAAATGAGTCCATGACGAACGCACCTGCCCGCCCCGCCCGCTCGGGCGTCCTCGCGCAGGTGCTCACCCTCCTCGGCGGTACCCTCCTCGCCCAAGTCATCGCCTTTGTCGCCCAGATCGGCATCGCCCGCATCTACACGGACACGGACCTGGGGTACCTGGGCATCTTCACCTCCGTGGCCACGCTCGGTGCGGCGGTCGCGGGCGCCCGCTTCGACCTCAGCATCGTCCTGCCCGCCCCGGGGGACGAGGCCTCGGCACGGTCCCTGGCCCGCCTGGCCTCGCGCTGCGTGCTGGCAGCCTCCGCGTTGGCCACCCTCATTGCGGCCGCCGCGTGGCCGTGGGTGAGCGCGCGCTACGGGAGCGCGCTCGCGGGCTGGATGCTCGCCGTCGGCGTCTCCGTCCTGTTCCTCGCTCAGGGGCAGGTGTGCTCCTACTGGCTGACCCGGCACCGCCGATTCCAGGCGATCGCACGTTCCTCTGTCGTGCGTGCCCTGGGCATCGCGGCGGCGCAGCTGTTGTGCGGTGTCCTGGCCGATGGTGGCTTGGGTGCGGCGATTGGCGCGACGATCGCGGGCCAGGGGCTCGCCGTCGCCTACCTGTCGTGGCATGCCCGCGACGCCCGCGAGCGCGAGGCTGAGGATCCGACCCTGCGCGAGGTGGCCTTGCACTACCGCAAGATGGCCCTCGTGGGAGTGCCCAACGTCGTCGTCGACGCGGTGCGCACGAGCGCGATCCCGATGCTCATCGCCACGTATTCCGTGGCGTCGCTCGGCCAGTTCAACATGGCGTGGCTGGCCCTGCAGGCCCCGGTCGCCCTCATCGCGGGGGCGCTGTCGCAGGTGTACCTACCGCGCCTGTCGGACACCCCTCCCGGTGAGATGACTCGTGTGGTTGTGCGGGTCGGCGGCATCGCCCTGGCATGCTCGATCCCCGTGTTCGCCCTGCTCGCGTGGGTGAGCCCGGCGCTCTTCCCCCTCGTGTTCGGGGCGCGTTGGGAGGCTGCCGGATACTTTGCGCGCTCCCTGTCCCCGTGGCTGGCCCTGACGGTCGCGACCTCACCGCTGTCGAATGTCTTCGTTGCGACCTACCACCAGCGGCGCATGCTGGCCTTCGCGTGCGTGTACTGTGCGGCGCCACTGATCTGGCTCGCGTCCAGCCCCTACGGCGTTGAGACGACGGTCGCCGTGCTGGGCGTTCTCATGGCTGCGCTGCTGGTGGGCATGCTGGCGATGGCGTTCCTGACGGCGCGCGCCTACGACCTCGGGGATGGCGCGTGCCCGACGGCGGTGTAGATGTGGGCGACCGCGTGATGGCCCCTCCCCAAAGTCGCACGTAATTCCCATGTGGTCCGTTTGTGCGCAAGGTCAAAAGTGTTGATATTTCGCAGTTTTTAGCGGCACTAAGAATAGTGAGTGAACCCAAATTACGTGCGAGATTTTGGGGGAACTATTGATGTGGCGTGCGCGCGGTGAGGGCCCTCTCGTAGGCCTCGCGCAGCCGCGCGGCGCCCTCCTCCCAGGTGGGGATCGTGGGCGCGGTGAAAGCCTCGATGTCCTTTCGCGTGATGCGCTTCAGGGCACCCGCGAGGTCGCGCGCAGGATCCTCCAGCACCCACGTGTGGGCCTGATCGCCCAGGTATCGGCGGGCCTCGGACAGGGGAGAGCACAGCGCTGGCACTCCGGCCGCGAAGGCCTCCATCATCTTGTTGGGCGTGGACATGCGGTGCGACAGGCACCCGGACTCGATGAGGCACAGTGCTACGTCCGCTCCGCGCGTCATGGCGAGGACCTGGTCCGGCTCCACGGGCGGGAGGCGGTGGATGTTCGTGTGCTGCGCTGCGGCCCGCTCGACCTCGGGAAGAAGAGCGCCCGCTCCGACGAAAACCGCGTGCGCGCTTGTCACTGCTCAAACGCGCGCAGAATCAGGGGAATATTGCGCCCGGGCGCCAGGTAGCCCGAATGCAGGTACAGGAGAGTGCCCTCGGGGATCCCCAGCTGCGCGCGCAGGTCGATGACCCCGTCCGCGCCCGTCGGGGCATTTGTCACGACGATGGGATCCACGCCCGGGTAGGCCTCGCGGTACCACTGCGCGATCGACTCATTGACCACGGACACCACGTCCGCACGCCGGATATAGCGGCGCTCAATGACGCGCTGGAGGCGCTGGCGCAGGCCCGCCGACCCCACCGTCTCCGTCTCCAACTCGTGCGCGTTGTACGCAAATACCGCGCCCGTGCGCCGCGCCAACGCGTGCGCGAGGGGAAGCAAGAACAGGTTCTGCGCGGAGACGGCCGCGACACGCTGCCTCGCGAACCGCCGATACACGCGGGTGCCCCACGCCACGACGACCCTCGGACCACCCAGGGGCGCACCCAGGGAGGCTCCCCGAATCCGCGTGAGGAGCACGGTGGGGGCCACGGCCTCGTCCGCGGGGAGCTCGCCCTGATCAATGCCGACGACGTGCGTCTGCGAAAAAAGCGGGGACAGTGAACGCGCGATCTTCACTAGGCGACCGGGCGAGGCCAGGTTCGACGGGTAGAGCAGGAGATTGAGCGCGCGATCCACGCCCCCATTGTAGGTGGGGCGGGGCACTACACTGGAGGGGAACAACGAGGCCGGAGACGGAAAGGGGAGCCGCATGCGCATCGCGGTCGTCGGCATGGGCAAGATTGGTTTGCCGCTGGCGGTGCACTACGCGCGCGGTGGGCACGCCGTCGTCGGCGTGGATGTGAACCCCCGCGTGGTCGCACTCATTAACGAGGGGGTCGAGCCCTTCCCGGGTGAGGCGCACTTGGCCGAGTACCTGCCCCCGCTCGCCTCATCCGGCGCCCTGCGTGCCACGACCGAGTACGCCGAGGCGATCCCTGGCGCTGACGCGGTCGTCATGGTCGTGCCCCTCGTCGTCGATGACGAGAGCCGCCCCGACTTCCGCGTCATGGACGCCGCCACCCGCTCCATGGCCGCCCACCTCACGCCCGGCACCCTCGTCTCATACGAAACCACCCTGCCCGTGGGCACGACGCGCGGTCGCTACAAGCCCCTCATCGAGGAGGTCTCCGGCCTGGTTGAGGGTCGCGACTTCGACGTGGTGTTCTCGCCCGAGCGCGTCCTCACCGGCCGTGTTTTTCGCCGACCTGGCGCGCTACCCCAAGCTCGTGGGGGCCTCAGCGAATCGGGCGAGGCGCGTGGCGTTCGCTTTTATGAGGCTGTCCTCGCCTTCGATCAGCGCGACGACCTGTCGCGCCCCAACGGTGTGTGGCCCATGGGCGGGGCCGAGGCCGCCGAGATGGCCAAGCTCGCCGAGACCACCTACCGGGACGTCAACATCGGCCTGGCCAACCAGTTCGCGCGCTACGCGGACGCGGTCGGCATCGACGTCGCTCGCGTCATCGAGGCCTGCAACTCCCAGCCCTACTCCCACATCCACCGGCCCGGCATTGCGGTCGGCGGCCACTGCATCCCTGTCTATCCGCGCCTCTACCTGGCCGGGGACCCAGACGCGACCGTCGTGTCCGCCGCGCGTGCCGCTAACGCCGCCATGCCCGCCTACGCGGTCTCGCGTGCCGCCGCCCTGCTGGGGTCCCTGGAGGGCCTGCGCGTCGCGGTCCTGGGCGCCGCCTACCGCGGCGGGGTCAAGGAAACCGCTTTCTCAGGCGTCTTCGGCGTCACCTGCGCGCTGCGCGAGGCCGGGGCGCAGGTGAGCGTGCACGATCCGCTCTATTCCGACGACGAGCTGTCAGCCTTCGGGTGGGACGCCTACCACCTCGGCGAGCCTGTGGACGTCGCCATCGTCCAGGCCGACCACGCCGAATACCGGGACCTGGCGCCCGCTGACCTGCCCGGCGTGCGCCTCCTCGTTGACGGCCGCGCCATCACCTCACCCGAGGCCTGGGCTGGTTCGCCGCGCATCACGATCGGTGGGGGGAAGCACCCCCGCATGCTAGTCACTCTCGCGACCCGTACCTTTACACCCGAGCCGACGGCCGCCGCGCTGCGCCTCGGGGCACTTGCTCGCGCGCTCGCCGCAGGCGGAGACAGGGTCCGGGTCCTCACCTCGCGCCTGGCTCCCTCCGTCGCCCGTGACGCCCGCCAGCTGGCGGACGGTGGCGTCGAGCTGGGGGAGGGCCGCGGCCTCGTCGAGGTGCGACGTGCCCCCGTCCTGCGTGACCGTACGGGAGCGGTTCGCGGATACGTGTCCTACATGTCCTTCGACGTTCCCCTCGTCGCCCGGCTGCTCACCGGTCCGCGCCCCGACGTGGTTGTCTCCGAGCCTCCGCCCACGACCGGAGCTGCCGTACGCATTGCATGCGCGGTGCGCCGCGTCCCCTACGTCTACTACTGCGCCGACATCGTCTCGGACGCCGCCGTGCTCGCGGGCGTGCCCGGCCTCGTCGTGCGCACGGTCGCGGGCTTGGAGTCCTTCGCGCTGCGCGGTGCCCGCCGCGTCATCGCCGTTTCCGACGGGGTCGCGCGCCGCGCCCGTGACCTGGGGGCTCGGGACGTCGCGGTCGTCCCCAATGGGGTGCGCGTGCCCGACGCCGTGGCCACCGGCGCGCCCGAAGGATTCCCCACCTGCGACGGTCCCGTTTTCGTCTACGCGGGCACGGTCGCCCAGTGGCTGGCCCCCGAGATCTTCGTCGATGCCTTCGAGCGCGCGCGAGCGCGGCTCGGGGACGCGCGCCTCGTGTTCGTGGGGCAGGGGAGCGGCTGGGATGCCCTCGCCGAGCGCTCGCGCGGTGTGACCGGCGTCGAGATGATCCCCGCCGTCAGCGCTGAGGAGGCGGACCGGTGGATGGCGCGAGCCGCCGCGACGCTTGCCTCGCTGAGACCTGGCGGATACGACTACGCCTACCCGACGAAGATCCTTGCCTCCCTCGCGCAGGGAACTCCCGTCATCTATGCGGGTCCAGGCCAGGCTGCCCGCGACGTTGCGGAGGCTGGGCTTGGGGTTGCGTGCTCTCTCGATGTTGATGAGATCGCCGAGGCCATGGTGGCCTTTGCGTCGGGCAGCACTCCCTGGGTGGGGGCCGAGGCAGTGCGAGCTTGGGTGCGCGAGCATCGATCGGTCGAGGCCTCGTCGTGTTCCGCGGCCATGGTGGTTCGGTCGGCGCTATAACCCAGCGGGGATGCAATCCCCGTTGTGCCGTCGCCGATGCACATGATGGTGTTGATGCGTGCATTGTTCCCGGTTGCGCGCAGTTGTGCAGGCTCAGGGGGCTCTCCGGCGGGCGGGTGACCCGGTGGCTCTCCCGGCCTCGTCTCAGATGAGGAAACTATCGTTTCAGTTCGTATTAGTCTATGTGTGTAACTATTTTCATGTTTACAGTTACAACATAAGTACCTACAATCACGACTGTCACATTAGCAACTTGAAGGATTACTATGCGCCCCTCGTGGAGGACACTCGTCGCCGGCCTGTCCCTGGCTGTCGGCGTAGCGATTGCGGCCTTTGCGCCGCCGGCCCACGCCGCTGGCATCACCATCGCCATTGATCCTGGGCACGGGGGATCCGACCCCGGTGCGGTGGCGAACGGCCTGCGTGAGAAGGACCTGACCCTTGCGGTATCTCTGGCTCTGAAGGAAGAACTCGAGAGCTATGACGGGGTGCGTGTTGTCATGACCCGCACGACGGACACCCGTCCCTCGGAGAACGTCAGCACGGACCTGTCCCGCCGCGTTGAGATGGCCGCCGCCGCAGATGCGGACGCCCTTGTCTCCATCCACTTCAACTCGGCCTCCCCCATCGCGAAGGGTGCGGAGGTCTGGTACCCGAACTCTTCCTCGTACAACTACGGCACCCACACGCAGGGGCGCACCCTGTCCAACGCCATCCAGAAGCAGCTGACCAGCCTCGGGCTGGCGGATCGCGGTATCAAGACGCGTGACAACCCCTACTACGACTACCCGGATGGCTCGACCGGTGACTATTACGCGCTCATCCGCCAGTCCCGCGAAGAGAACATGACCGGTGTCATCGTCGAGCACGCCTTCCTCACGTCGGCGTCCGATGCGGCCCTCCTGCGCGATGAGAACTTCGTGCGTTCCCTCGGTGTCGCCGACGCGACCGGTATCGCCCAGGCGTACGGCCTGAGCAAGGGCAAGTGGGAACTGTCCGGGACGAGCTGGCGCTTCATTAGTAACGGAGCGGCCAAGACCGGTTGGTTCTCTGCTGGCGGTCGCTGGTACTGGGCTGGTTCCGACGAGCGCACCATCCGCGGCTGGTCAACCATCAACGGTCGCCGCTACTTCTTCGATGACTCCACCGCCATGGTGACGGGCTGGAAGAAGGAAGACGGCAAGTGGTACTACCTGCGTCCTGATGGCGACATGGCCACCGGGTGGGTGAAGGTCGCCGGGTCCTGGTACTACATGAACGCCGACGGCGTCATGGTTACCGGCTGGCTCAAGGACGGGAACAACTGGTACTGGCTGCGCGCTAACGGTGCGGCAGCCATCGGCTGGACGAACGTCGATGGCGCCTGGTACCTCTTCGAGGACGATGCGCGCATGCTCACCGGCTGGCAGCTGACTGAGGATGACAATCGCTGGTACTACATGCGACCCAATGGCCACATGGCGACCGGCTGGCTCCTGGACGGCGGCACGTGGTACTACCTGAACGGTGAAGGCACCATGGTGACCGGCTGGACCAAGGTGGGCGACACCTGGTATCACCTGAGCTCCTCCGGTGCGATGAGTACCGGCTGGCTCCTGGATGGTGCCTGGTACTGGCTGGATCCGAACTCGGGCGCTATGGCGACCGGTACGGTCACCGTCGAGGGCCGTGCATCCACCTTCGCTTCCTCCGGCGCGTGGCTCGGCTACGCGGATGGCAGCGATGCTCAGGCGGCCTCGCGCTCTGCCTCGCGCAGTGCCTCCGTCACGAACGCGTCCGGTCAGCGCCTCATCATGAGTGCGCCCACCGCCTCGCGCTCAGAGATCATCGATGCCATGGAAGAGGCCTGGGATTCGGCCGGCTACAGCTACCCGAGTGCCCTGGCAGCCGGCGGTGCGCCGACGATCCGTGACTTTGCGTCCATCGTTTACGACGAGGCCGTGGCCGAGGGTGTGTCCCCCCGAGCTGGTCTTCGTTCAGGCCATGAAGGAGACGGGCTGGCTGCGATTCGGCGGCGACGTGACCGTCAGCCAGTACAACTTCTCCGGCATTGGTGCGGTCGGCGGCGGCGCGAAGGGGGCCTCCTTTGCGGATGTGCGCACGGGCATCCGCGCCCAGGTTCAGCACCTGCGCGCCTACGCGGACTCCTCGGTGACCACGGCGTCGCTCGCGAACGCGGTCGTCGACCCGCGCTTCACCTACGTGCGCAAGGGCGCGGCCCCCGTGGTCGAGTACCTGGGTATTCAGGAGAACCCCAACCGCACCGGCTGGGCCGCAGCCAAGAACTACGGCTACGACCTGGTGTCCATGATGAAGGCGTACTTCTGAGAGTTCTTCAGTGACGAGGCCGGGGCCAGCTGCGTGGGAAAGCGCGGCTGGCCCCGGCCTTTCATCTCGCATGCAATTTCCATCGGGTTTGTTTTACGGTGCTGATAAAACGTTGGAATATCAACGTTACGATTTCAAAGGATGAAACAAACGATGGGGAATTGCATGCGAAATTGGTGGGGTTGGAGCGGTGTTGTGGGGTGCGCCGGTGCTCGAAGGTCCGCAGCTACCCCCGATCGCTCGTACGCGGATAGGTTGTGCGCATCCGGATAGGTTACGCGCTTCTGGATAGGTTAATAAGCTATCCGGATGTTCGTAACCTATCCGGATGTTCGTATCCTATCCGGATGCGCCGCCCCCATTCGCAACCGTCGCCCCTAAGGCACGCGCGGGCAGCCCCGGCTACGCGGGCAGGCACCGTAGCCCCTACGCACACGCAGGGCGCACCCGGACATAGCATCGGCCCCAAGCACCAGTCGGTGCCTGGGGCCTTGCTCGTGAGTACGGCGATCAGCCGCGCAGGGAAGCGACGTAGGAGTCGATGCGCTGCGAGGAATCCTCGGGGGTGAAGCCCGCGGCCTTGATCTTCGTCAGGTCGAGCACCGAGGACAGGGGGCGAGGAGCGACCTCGCGGCCCGCGAAGTACTCTTCCGTCGTCACCTCGGTGACATCTTCCGGATTGCGTCCGCACAGCTCGAACACGCGCTTGGCGATCTGCGCCCAGCTCATGACCGGGCCCTCGCCCGACAGGTTGTAGGTGCCGAAAGGAGCCTGCGACGTCAGCAGGTGAATGATGCCCTTGGCCAGATCGGAGGTGAAGGTCAGGCGACCCACCTGGTCGGACACGACCGAGGGGGAGGTGCCCTGCTCCGCCAGGGACGCCATAGTCTTTAAGAAGTTCTTGCCGTCGCCCACGACCCAGGAGGTGCGCACGATGTAGTGCTTCGGCGTCGAGGCCACAGCGGCGTCGCCGCCCGCCTTCGACTGGCCGTACGCGCCCAGGGGAGAGGGGGCCTCGTCCTCAACGTGCACGTCCTGCGTTCCATCGAAGACATACTCTGTCGAAATGTGGACCATCGTCGCGCCGTGAGCCGTTGCCTCGCGGGCCAGGATCGCCGGGCCCGTCGAGTTCGCCTGCCAGGTCGCGCGGCGACCCTCGGGAGTCTCCGCACCGTCCACGTTCGTCCATGCGGCCGCGTTGATCACCACGTCGATGTCATCCCACGGCAGGGCAGCCACCTGCTCGGCGTCGGAAATCGACACCTCGGGCAGGTCCACGCCCGTCACCGTAAAACCGGCCTCGGGCAGCGCACGCATGAGCTCGCGGCCCAGCTGGCCATTAGCGCCCGTCACGAGCGCGCGGCGCCCCACGGGGGCAGGAGCGGGGAAGGGAGTCACGTCGGCCATGCGCGGGTGAGCCTTGTCCTTGTCGGACAGGATGGCGCGCTCGAGCGGGATCGGCCAATCTACGGCCGCCGTCTCGTCAGCTAGGTTCAGGAAGGTGTAGCGCGCGTCCGGCGACCAGTGGTCGTTCACCAGGTACGTGTACGCCGTGTTCGGCTCCAGGGTCTGGTAGGAGTTACCCACGCCCTTGGGGACGAACACCGCGACGCCCGGATCGATGATCGTCGTGTAGACGGTGCCGAAGGAGGGCCCCTCGCGCAGGTCCACCCACGCGCCGAACACGCGGCCGGTCGCGACCGACACGAACTTGTCCCACGGCTCCGCGTGGATGCCTCGGGTCACGCCGACCTCGTCGTTGAACGAGATGTTGTTCTGCACGGGCTGGAAATCCGGCAGGCCCAGCGCGACCATCTTCTCGCGCTGCCAATTCTCCTTGAACCAGCCTCGGTTATCGCCGTGAACAGTCAGATCAATGCGCAAAAAGCCGGGGATCGGCGTGGTCGTAATCCCCAGGGGCTTAGCGGTGGGCGCCATGGTTCTTCCTTACGTGCGTGGTTTGTGCGGACGCAACATTCCATGTAAATACTATCCGATCTGCACCCCTGCGGCGGTGTGCGCCGCCCCATGGGCGCGCGCGGGCGCAAAGTTGTGGAAAAATACTGTTCTATAGGGATAATTGTCAACGACGCGCGACCCACACGAGGACGCGCCGGGAAGCGGAGGCAACATGAAAGGCATCATCCTGGCGGGCGGCTCGGGCACCCGTCTCAACCCGATTACGCTGGGGACATCGAAGCAGCTCGTCCCCGTCTACGACAAGCCGATGATCTACTACCCGCTGTCGACCCTCATGCTGGCGGGCATTTCTGAGGTCCTCGTCATCACGACCCCCCACGACGCGCCGTCGTTCCACCGCCTGCTCGGCGATGGCAGCCAGCTCGGCGTCAGCATCTCGTACGCCGTCCAGCACGAGCCCAACGGCCTCGCGCAGGCTTTCGTGCTCGGTGCCGATCACGTGGGCAACGACAGCGCCGCCCTGGTTCTGGGCGACAACATCTTCTATGGCCCTGGCATGGGCGCGCAGCTGCGCCGGCACGTCGACCCCGACGGTGGTGCCGTCTTCGCCTACCACGTGTCCAACCCGCGTGAGTACGGCGTCGTGGAATTCGACGAGGAGTTCAACGCGCTGTCCATCGAGGAAAAGCCTGAGCAGCCCAAGTCGAACTACGCGGTGCCCGGCCTGTACTTCTACGACAACGACGTGGTCGAGATCGCCCGCAACCTCAAGCCGAGCGCGCGCGGCGAGTACGAGATCACCGACGTGAACCGCTCTTACCTCGAGGCCGGCAAACTCAAGGTCGAGGTTCTCCCGCGTGGCACCGCGTGGCTCGATACTGGCACGTTCGACTCCCTCGCTGACGCCACCGCCTTCGTGCGCACGGTCGAGGCCCGCCAGGGCATGAAGATCGGCGCTCCCGAAGAGGTTGCGTGGCGCATGGGCTTCATCGACGATGAGGGGCTGCGTCAGCGCGCCGAGCCCCTGGTCAAGTCCGGTTACGGCGCTTACCTGCTCGAGCTGCTTGAGCGAGAGGGTTGCTGAGTGAGCCGTCCCAGTGCTCAATCCCGCCTGCTCATCGTCATTCCCGCGTGGAATGAGGAGGAGGTGCTCGGTGATGTCCTCGAGATGGTGAAGGCTGAGAAGCCTTCCTTCGCGGACATCCTCGTGGTCTCCGACGGGTCGACGGACGCGACTGCCGATATCGCGCGCGCCGCGGGCGTGGCCATCCTCGACCTGCCGCTCAACCTGGGGGTCGGTGGCGCGATGCGCGCCGGCTTCCAGTATGCGCGGCGCATGGGCTACGAGTATGCGTGTCAGCTCGACGCGGACGGCCAGCACGATCCGCGCGAGATTGAGACGCTTATCGAGACGGCCTCGAGCGAGCACGCGGATGTCGTGATCGGCTCGCGTTTCGCGGGTAAGGGGAATTACCACGCGAGAGGCCCGCGCAAGTGGGCGATGAACCTCTTCTCGTTCATCCTCTCGCGCGTGTGTGAGACCCACCTGAGCGATACGACCAGCGGGTTTAAGCTCTACGGCCCCCGTGCGCTCGCGCTGTTCGCGCACAACTACCCGGCCGAGTACCTGGGTGACACGATTGGTGCGCTCGTCATCGCGGCGCGCTCGCACCTGGTCGTGCGCGAGGTCGGCGTGCAGATGCACCCGCGCGCGGGCGGCGAGCCCTCCCACAATCCGATCAAATCGGCGCTCTTCCTGGTGCGTGCGACGATGGCCCTCGCGGTGTCCCTGTCGCGCCCCGGCGAAAAGATCGCCCCGGCGCCGGAGGAGACCGCATGAGCCCCACGTACGTGCTTGGACTGGTGTTCGCGATCATCATCCTGGTGATGGTGTTCGTCAAGATGCGTAACTCGGGTTTGAAGGAACGCTACGGCCTGTGGTGGTATTGCATCGCCTTCTTTACGGCGCTGCTGTCCATCTTCCCGCCGATCCTGAAGTGGAGCGCGATGCAGCTGGGCGTCGTCGTCCCGCTGAACCTTGGTTTCTTTGTGGCCGGAGTTGTCCTTTTGCTGCTCTCGCTGCGTTTCTCCGTGGATCTGTCGCGTTCCGACGAGGATCGCCGCCGTCTGACTGAGGAGGCTGCGATCCTGCGCCTCCAGGTGGAGGATCTGCAGAGCCGCGTTGACGCTCTTGAGGCGTCGCGCCAGGGGGGATGGTCAGTCCCGCTGATGCGCGCTCGCTGAGTGCTCGCAATCAATTGAACGAGGCCGGGGCCCGTCAGGTGGAAACCTGGCGGGCCCCGGTTCGTCATGTGGGAGCGCCCTCGGGTGGTTGGGCTGCGGATGACGCGGGACTGTCAGTGCAGCAGCGTGCCGTCCGGACCCAGGCTCAGGCGCTCGGTTGGGGCTGCGGGGTCGACCTCGCCCTCGGCGAGCTTGCGCTTGAGGGCAGAGGCGGGGCGCGACACGGGGACGGTGGGCTCGTCGGATTCGTCGTCGGTGTCTGCGGCGCTCGGAGTCGGCTCCGAAACTCGATCGGCGAGGCCGAGGGGGATACGACGGGGGTCAGGGAGATACGTGCTCCCATCGAGGAGGCGTGCGAGGGCAGCAAGGGCTCGCCGCCCAGATCCTTGGCGAGGTCGTCGAGCATTGTGCGGGCCTCGTCGATGATAGAGGAGTCTTCGGCGTGGAGGCCGTGGACGAGCCAACGGACCAAGGCGATTTCGCTCATGAGCTGGGCGCGCGTGAAGACGTGCAGGTCGGTGGCGCGGCGCTCGTGCCCGTAGGTCTCGCGGAATCTTTCGAGGAACGCGTCGGAGGCGCTGGCCTGGATCCAGGCGATGTCGAGGGCGGGGTCGCCCACGTGCGCGCTGGTCCACCCGCCGATGGCAAGGAGTGAGCCGCGCTTCACCGACATGCAGCGTTCCTGGATATCTCCGTGGATGGGTGCAGAGGGGAATCGCCACAGTGAGACGTCTTCGAGGGCAGCCTCCCAACGGCTCCACAGGGCGGCGGGGATAGCGACCTCGCGGGCGGCCTCGTCGAGGAGGGCGAGGTTGCGGTCGCGGCATTCGATGGCCGTGTAGGTGGGCAGGCCGATTGAGGAGAAAACGGTCTCGGGGAGGTTGTGCAGGGCTGCGAGTGCGCGTCCGAGGGACGCGGGCAACAGGGGATCGGTGTCGAGGTCCTCATCCGTAGGGGCGGAGCCTCCCGGATCGCGGTGAACGTAGACGCTCCCGCCGCGTTCAAGCTTGGTCTGTCCGGCCAGGCGCGGCACGTCAAAAGGGATGTAGTCGTGGTCGTGGGCCTGCCCGAGGCGGTCGAGGATGCCCGAGGTTGCCTCGAGGGCGGGGCCGGAGACCTCCTCGTGGGGGCAAGTGACGATCCAGCGGTTGCCGGCGGCGTCTTCGATGCCGGTCACGGTGGAGAGCTCGTCGCTGTAGGAGGGCGGGCGCAGGGCGGTGACACGCATGCCGGGGACGGCGGCGGTGGCCAGGGCTGCCAGTTCGAGGGGGCTCTTCGCGGAGGTCATTGCCTTAACGTATCGCGGCCTGGGCTCAGGCGCGCCTCCCCGCGCGGAGGCTGATGAGATTGGGCGGGTGTGGGTTTGCTCCTTGCCGAAAAACTCTGTTACTTTCGACACATTGGCTCGGTCTGTAGCGAGGAGGCACAGCGATGGAAGCCATGACGCGTTCCCTCGCGGCGCGTGTGCGCGAGGGCTTGGCCGCGAGCGGCATCGATGCGGCTCGTGACCCTCGGGCGGTGCGCGCCCTGATTCATCGCGCCATCGATCGCTATGCGCCCGACCTGTTGCCGTCGGCCCGCGAGCAGGTCGAAGCAGACCTCATGGACGACATCTGCGGACTCGGCCCGCTCCAAGCACTCATGGACGATCCGTCGGTCGAGGAAATCTGGATCAACGCCGCCTCACGAGTGTTCGTTGCTCGATCGGGCGTGGCCGAGTTGACCAGCCTCATCCTCACTGACGAGGACGTGCGTGCTCTCGTGGAGAGAATGCTGCACCATTCTGGCCGCCGACTCGACCTGTCGAGCCCCTTCGTGGACGCGATGCTCGCTGGTGGAGAGCGCCTCCACGTCGTCATTCCACCGGTGACGGGCTCGTCGTGGAGCGTCAACATTCGTAAACACATCCAGAGGGCGCGCACACTGGAGGACCTGGTCGCGGTGGAGATGATCGCCCCGCCGATGCGTGACTTCCTGGCGGCTTCCGTCAGCTGTGGCCTCTCCGTGCTCGTGTCCGGCGGTACCCAGGCCGGTAAGACGACGCTGCTGCGTGCCCTCGCGGGCGAGCTGCCGCGTTCGCGACGGGTCATCTCCTGCGAGGAGGTCTTCGAGCTGGGCCTAACGAATTGGGATCATGTTGCGATGCAGACGCGCCCCGCCGGGGCAGAGGGAACGGGAGAGATTACCCTGCGTGACCTCGTGCGCGAATCGCTGCGTATGCGCCCCGAGTACCTGATCGTCGGTGAGGTTCGCGGCCCCGAAGCCCTCGACCTCTCGTTGCCCTCAATGCGGGTGTGCCGGGCATGGCAACCGTGCATGCCAACTCGGCGCGGGAGGCGCTCGACAAGCTCTCGATCCTGCCGTTGCTCGCCGGTGAAAACGTGACGACCGCATTCGTCACGCCCACCCTGGCCTCGTCTATCGACCTCGTGTGTCACGTCGAACGCGGCGCGGATGGGCGCCGCTATGTCGCCGAGATTCTCGCGGTGCCCGGGCGCGTCGAGGGGCATCGGATCGAGACGGCAACACTTTTCACGTACGACGGCACCCGCTGCGAGCGTGGGAGCGGAGGTCTTGACCTGCATGATCGATTCGCGGCGGCCGGCTTCGACCTTGCCTCCCTCCTGGAGTGGGGGACGCTGTGATCGCTATCGTCTGTGGACTCGTGTTCGGGATCGGGCTCGTCCTCGCTCTATCCCCGTGGTTCACACCCACGCCGTCGTGGAAGCCGTGGGGGCCGTGGAAGCGCGTGCGCGAGGACGTTGCGCGAGCTCGCGTGCCGGGGTTGACGGCGGCGCGCCTCGTGATGCTGAGCCTCGCCATCGGAGTGGTCGTGGCGGCGGTGGTTCTCGCCGTGACCGGCGCCTGGCCGGTCGCCCTCATCGTGTCGGCTGGAGCGGCCTGTCTGCCCTACGCCTGGGTGGTTTCTCGGGTGCGCGCGCACGCCAAGACCGTGCGCTCCGCCTGGCCCGAAGTTATCGACGCGATGGTTTCCGGCGTACGCGCGGGCACCTCGCTACCCCAGGTCCTGTGCGACCTCGCCGACGAAGGGCCCATCCCCGTGCGCTTCGCCTTCGAGGCCTTCTCCCGCGACTACAGCGCCAACGGGCGTTTCGCTCCCGCGCTGGATCGCATGAAGGAAGAGGTCGGGGATCCCGTCGCCGACCGCATTATCGAGGCGCTACGCATCGCGCGTTCCGTGGGCGGTGCCGACCTCACGCGTCTTCTCCAAGATCTCGCCTCACTCCTGCGCGAGGACGCGCGGGTGCGCGGCGAACTCGAGGCTCGCCAATCCTGGACCGTGGGAGCCGCTCGCCTGGGAATCGCGGCGCCCTGGGTCGTACTCCTCCTCCTGTCGGGTGGGGGTGCGAGCGCCAGCGTGTGGAACTCCCCGGGCGGTATCGCCGTCCTGTGCGCGGGCGCCGGTATCTGCGTGATCGCCTACCTGGCAATGAGAGTGTTGAGCCGGCTCAGCACCGATCCACGCAACCTGGGAGGTGCATCGTGAGCCCCTGGATCGTCCGTGTCCTCGACGTGACCGTGGGAATCCTGGCCGCGGGAGGAATCGCCTTCGTGTGTGCGGCGTGGTGTGCGCGTCGGCCCTCCTTCGCTGCGCGCGTCGCCCAGGGGCGCGTCAGCGAGGAAGCACCCTCGCCCCTGACCACCTGGGCTCGCCGCATGAGTGCGGCTGGCCTCGAATCCCTGGGATCTACGACAGAATCCGTCGCGCGCCGCCTCGCACTGGCGGGTATGGCACCGGAGGTCTCTGTCTTTCGTCTGCGCCAGGCGCTCGCTGGAATCGTCGGCCTCGTCCTCGCGTGCCTCGTCCTGACTGCGCGTCCGGCTTCCTCTCTGCGGGCTTCGATCCTTCCCCTGTGCGCCTGCGCTCTCATCGGCTCACTGCTGGGGGTGGCTGGCATGGACCGTTTCCTCACCTTCCGGGCCCACGCCAGGCAGCGCGCCATCGATGTCGCCGTTCCCGACTGTGCGGAGTTGCTGGCGCTCGCGGTCGCGGCGGGGGGAGTCCATTCCCGCCGCCATCGAGCGAGTCGCCGGCTGTGCGGGAGGTCCCCTCGGGGTGGAGCTGTCGCTGACCGCCGGTCATATCCGCAACGGTACGCCCTCCGTGCGTGCTCTCGCCGACCTCGTTGATCGCACTGAATCGCCAGCCCTGACGCGCCTAAGTCGCACACTCACCACGGCAATTGAGCGCGGCTCACCCCTGGCCTCGGTCCTGCACGATCAGGCCCGCGATCAGCGCGAGCGCTCCCTGGCGGCCCTCATGGAGGAGGGCGGGCGACGTGAGATCGCCATGCTCGTGCCCGTCGTTTTCCTGATCCTGCCCGTCACCGTCATGTTCGCCCTCTACCCGGGGCTCATTGCCCTGGACTTCACCCCGTGACACAGAAAGGAACCTGTCATGAAGAAACTGTTCCTGAGGAAAGATCCCCTTGGGGAGCGCGGTGATGTGCCCGGATGGGTGCTCATCACGCTGATGACGGCAGCGCTCGTCGTCCTTATCTGGGGCGTTGCCTCCGAACGGCTCGTGGAGATCTTTAACCGTGCGATGGACTCGATTGCGGGCATCTGAGGAGGGATCCGAGGTCGTCTCGACGGTCCTCGTTCAAGGACTCGTCGTCCTCGTGATCCTCTTGCTCGTGCAGATCGCCTTCGCTTCGCACGTGCGCACGATGAGCGTGAGCGCCGCGTCCGAGGGAGCGCGTCGTGGTGGTCTGCTGGGTGGTGACGAGGACGAAGCTGCCGCGCGCACGGGCGAACTCCTCGACTCGCTCGTGGGTGCCGCCAAGGACCGTGAGATCGCCGTGGATCGGGAGAGCGACGCGGGCGTTGACATCCTCACCGTCACGGTGCGTACTCGTCTGCCCCTCGTGGGTGGGTTTGGGCCGCGCTGGCTCACCGTGCACGGGCGAGCCCTCGTGGAGGGGCCGTGAGTGAGCGCGGGGACGCCAGCGTCGAATTCTTGGGCATCCTGGTCGTCCTCGTCATCCCGGTCCTGTACATCGTACTCGCGGTTGGCCAGGTGAGCGCCGGTGCGATGGCGGTGGACGCGGGGGCTCGTGAAGCCGCGCGTATCCTCGCAGAAGATCCCGCGCGCGAGTCCGACGCATCGCACGCCGTGGCCATGATCGTCGAGGACTTTGGGATTGATGCCCAGGCGGACGTGACCGCCAGGTGCGAGGAATGCGAGGCGGGCGGCGGGGTCGTCGAGGTGCAGGTTGGGGTGCGTGTGCCCCTTCCGTTCATGCCCGCGTGGTTGGGACGTGCCGGTATCGGCGTCTTATCGAGTGCGCGCGTCCCTGTGCGGGAGGTGGTGGCCGATGGATGAGGAAGGGCGCGTCGGTATTCTCATGTGCGCCGGGTGCGCATTCGTGTGTGTGTTTCTCTTCGTGTCCATCGCGCTCACCGAGGTGGCGATGCAGGACCGCAGGCTCGTGTCCTGTGCCGATGCCCTCTCCAGTGTTGCTGTTGGCTCATCCTCGTCTGATGACTTCTTCGACACAGGGAATCTGATGGGGGTGGACGAGGCCTCGGCTGGCTCTCGGGTTGAGGATGCGCTGGCTGCGTTGTCGGACTCCACGTGCAAGGTCGGGGAGGGGGTGGTCCTGACTGGGGTGAGCGTGCGCGGCGCAGAGGTGGAGGTTGCGGTACGTGCTCGTCCGACCATCTCGCTCCTGCCGCCATTCGTGCGTGCGAGCGCAGTACCCGAGCTCGACAGGACGTCGAGTGCGCGCCTGCGCGATGCCCAGCCGACGGGCTAAAGGTGGTGTTCGCGACGGTCACATTGTGGGACGGCCACAGAGTTGAGGGTAAACGAAACGTAAACTTTAAGCCATGAGCAGCTTTGATACATCTCGTCTTTCCCCCCGCGCTGGCCTCCGTTTTTGAATCTGTCCAGCGCCGTGACCCGGCCCAGGCCGAGTTCCATCAGGCCGTCTACGAGGTCCTTCTGACGATCGCCCCGCTGGCTGAGCGTCACCCCGAATACGCCGACCTGTCGATCATCGACCGCATCGTCGAGCCCGAGCGCCAGATCCAGTTCCGCGTCCCGTGGGCTGACGACAAGGGCAACATCCACGTGAACCGCGGTTTCCGCGTCGAGTACAACTCCGCACTCGGCCCCTACAAGGGCGGCCTGCGCTTCCACCCCTCCGTCAACCTGTCGATCATCAAGTTCCTCGGCTTCGAACAGATCTTCAAGAACGCCCTCACCGGCCTGCCCATGGGCGGCGGCAAGGGTGGCGCGGACTTCGACCCCAAGGGCAAGTCCGACGCCGAGGTCATGCGTTTTTGCCAGTCCTTCATGACTGAGCTCTCCCGCCACATCGGCCCCGACACCGACGTGCCCGCCGGTGACATCGGCGTGGGCGGCCGCGAGATCGGCTACATGTTCGGCCAGTACAAGCGCCTCAAGAACCGCTTCGACGCGGGCGTCCTGACGGGCAAGGGCCTGTCGTGGGGTGGCTCGTACGTGCGCACCGAGGCCACCGGCTACGGCCTCGTCTACTTCGCGGCTGAGATGCTCGCCGCGAAGGGCACCAGCTTCGACGGCAAGCGTGTCGTCGTCTCCGGCTCGGGCAACGTCGCGATCTACGCGACCGAGAAGGCTCAGCAGCTGGGCGCGACCGTCGTGGCCGTCTCGGACTCCTCCGGTTACGTCGTGGACGAGGCCGGCATCGACGTTGCGCTGCTCAAGGACGTCAAGGAAGTGCGTCGCGGACGCGTCTCCGACTACGCGGCCGAGCGCCCCGGCGCCGTCTTCGTGCCCGGTGGCTCCATCTGGGACGTCCCCTGTGACGTCGCCCTGCCCTGTGCGACCCAGAATGAGCTGCCCCTGTCCGGCGTCGAGACCCTCATCAAGAACGGCGTCCAGCTGGTCGCCGAGGGTGCGAACATGCCCACGACCCCCGAGGCGATCGAAGCCCTGCAGGCTGCCGGTGTTGCCTACGCCCCCGGCAAGGCCTCGAACGCTGGTGGCGTGGCCACCTCCGGTCTCGAGATGCAGCAGAACTCCGGCCGCACCCAGTGGGCTTTCGAGGAGACTGACGCGAAGCTCCACCAGATCATGGTCGACATCCACGCGACCACCGTCGCCACCGCCGAGGAATACGGCGTCGCGGGCGACTACGTGGCGGGCGCGAACCTGGCGGGCTTCCAAAAGGTGGCCGACGCGATGATCGCGATGGGTCTCATCTGATCCTCTCGCTTTTCGGTGCCCCGGCGTCTCTTGGCGTCGGGGCACCGTCGTATCTGAGGTCGGCGGGGGAGTAAACCCCGCCACCGTCGCCCCTTAGCGTTCCTGGTTGGGCGCTCGATCCGCTACCCTGGGTGCGTGGCCATTGAATTTTCTGAAGAGATCCCGTCCCTGCGCACCACGATGGAGAACATCGTCGCGGTTGTGCAGCCGGACAAGCTGCGCGAGCAGATCGCCGAGCTGAACGAGAAGGCGGCCGCGCCTGACCTGTGGGACGACCCGAGCGCCGCCCAGGCTGTCACGAGCGCACTCAGCCACCGCCAGAGCGAGCTGGACCGCATCACGCAGATGAGCGAGCGCATCGACGACCTGGAGGCCATGGTCGACATGGCCGCCGAGGACCCGGATGAGGGCGCTGACATCCTCGCCGAAGCCGAAGCCGACCTGGAGAAGCTCCGCAAGGACCTGGGTGACCTGGAGATCCGCACGCTGCTGGACGGCGAGTACGACGAGCGCAACGCCGTCATCACGATCCGAAGTGGCGCGGGCGGCGTGGACGCCGCCGACTTCGCCGAGATCCTCCTGCGCATGTACCTGCGCTGGGCGGAGCGTCACGGCTACCCGACGAAGGTCATGGACACCTCCTACGCGGAAGAAGCCCGGCCTGAAGTCGGCGACCTTCGAGGTTCAGGCGCCCTACGCCTACGGCACGCTGAGCGTCGAGGCCGGCACCCACCGCCTCGTGCGCATCAGCCCCTTCGACAATCAGGGCCGCCGCCAGACGTCCTTCGCGGCCGTCGAGGTCATCCCCCTCATCGAGACCACTGACCACATCGAGATTCCCGAGTCCGAGCTGAAGGTGGACGTCTTCCGCTCCTCGGGCCCCGGCGGTCAGTCCGTGAATACGACCGACTCGGCCGTGCGCATGACCCACATCCCCACGGGCATCGTCGTGTCCATGCAGGACGAGAAGTCCCAGATTCAGAACCGTGCGGCCGCCCTGCGAGTCCTGCAGTCCCGCCTCCTCGTGCTGCGCCACGAGGAAGAACAGGCGAAGAAGAAGGAACTCGCCGGCGACGTCAAGGCGTCGTGGGGCGATCAGATGCGCTCCTACGTGCTCCAGCCGTATCAGATGGTCAAGGACCTGCGCACCGAGTTCGAGTCCGGTAACCCCCAGTCCGTCTTCGATGGCGACATCGACGGCTTCATCAACGCCGGTATTCGCTGGCGCAAGAACGAGCAGAAGGCCGCTCAGGACTGAGTGACGCCCATACGCACTACCCGGCCCCGGCCTCGTCGATTCATGAACGAGGCTGGGGCCGCGCGCGTGTCCAAGCGCCCCCAGGTGACGGGCTGAGTGCCACACCGCCTGTTTTCCGCGTGTCGCAGCCGGGTCGTGACACGATCGTTACCTAATCTGACAGGGACTATTGACCCCGATCGGACGGTCCCATGATTCGTTTTGATGATGTCACCATGGTGTACACGCCAGGTGCCCAGCCCGCGCTGGACCACGTCTCGCTGGAGGTGGAACGCGAAGAGTTCGTGTTCCTCGTCGGCAAGTCGGGTTCCGGCAAGTCCACGTTCCTGCAGCTCGTCATGCGCGAAATGAAGGCGACCAGCGGCAAGGTGTGGGTGCTCGGCAAGGACGTGTCCAAGCTTTCCACGTGGGCGGTTCCGAAGCTGCGTCGCCAGATCGGCACGGTCTTCCAGGACTTCCGACTGCTGCCCTCCAAGACCGTGTACGAGAACGTCGCCCTGGCCATGCAGGTCATCGGCAAGCCTCGCCACGCGATCGAGACGGCCGTCCCGGACGCCCTCGAGCTGGTGGGCCTGTCCGGCAAGGAGTCGCGCCTGCCGCACGAGCTCTCCGGTGGTGAGGAGCAGCGCGTCGCTATCGCGCGCGCCATGGTGAACCGTCCCGAGCTGCTGCTCGCGGACGAGCCCACCGGCAACCTTGACCCGGAGACGTCGCTGGGCATCATGCGTCTCCTCGACCGAATCAACCGCACGGGCACGACCGTCGTCATGGCTACCCACGACGCGGACATCGTGAACCAGATGCGTAAGCGCGTCATCGAGCTCGCCAGCGGCGACGTCGTGCGCGACCAGAACCGTGGCGTCTACGGGGCCGGGAGGTAAGACCAGTGAAGCTTCGTTTTATTCTGTCCGAGGTTGGCAAGGGCCTGTCGCGTAACCGCGCGATGAGTGTCGCCGTCATCCTCGTGACCTTCGTGTCCCTGCTTTTCGTGGGCATCGCGGGCCTGACCCAGATGCAGGTGTCCAAGATGAAGTCGGAGTGGTACGACAAGATCGAGGTCACGATCTACATGTGCGCGATCAACGACGCGGCCGCGAACTGCAACGCGACCGAGGCGAGTGACGTGCAGATCGATGCGGTGCGCCAGAAGCTGGCGTCCGCTGAGATGACCCCGTACGTGGCCAACGTGTACGAGGAGACGAAGGAAGAAGCCTACGAGAACTTCAAGCGTCTCAACGGCAACGATGCGCTGACCCAGTGGACCACGCCGGACATGCTGCAGTTCGCGTTCCGCATCAAGCTGGTTAACCCCGAGCAGTACTCGGTGGTCAAGGAGGAGTTCTCCGGGACCGCGGGTGTGTCCGAGGTGCGCGACCAGCGTGAGGTCGTCGAGCCCCTGTTCCGCGTGCTGGGTGCCGCCCGCACGGCTGCCCTGGGGCTCGGCGCGATTATGGTCGTCGCGGCGATCCTGCTGATTTCGACGACGATCCGCCTGAGCGCCATGAGCCGCGAGCAGGAAACGCAGATCATGCGTTACGTGGGTGCTTCGAACCTGTTTATCCAGGCTCCCTTCATGATTGAGGGCGCGCTGGCCGCGCTGGTGGGTGCGGGCTTCGCGATCGCTTCGCTGTTCGCGGGCGTTCACTTCGTCGTTCAGGGCTGGATGGCCCCGTCCTTCCGCTGGACGAACTTTATTGGCATGGGCGAGGTGGCGATCATGACGCCGATTCTCGTCCTGGCGGCGGTCGCGCTGGCGGTTATTGCGTCGGCGTTCTCGCTCGCGAAGTACACGAAGGCGTAAGTCTCATGTCCCGTTTCCTGCATCGTCTCGGCCGTCGTGCGCTGCGCGTCGGCGCGCTGACCCTGGCGGTCGCGTCCTTCGCGGCGATGAGCCAGGCGCTGCCCGCTCGCGCCGACGACGAGCGCGACGCGGCTGCGAATGCCGCCGCCGAGGCCGAAGCAACGGTCAACGCCCTGCAGTCGCAGCTCGAGGGCATCGATGCGTCGCTGGCTCAGGTCTTCATCGATCTGCAGGCCCTCAACGGGCAGATCCCGGCGGCCCAGGCCGCCTATGAGACCGCGACCGCGACGTACGACGCGAAGTCGCGCGAGCACGCGACGATCCTCGGTGAACTGAGCGCCGCACAGGGCGAGCAGAACCGTATCGATCAGTCGCTCACCCAGGCCACCACGCAGGCCGACGACGCGCAGCGCGCGATCGCCGACCTCGTGCGTCGTAAGTACCGCGAGGGAAACGTCGACCCGGTCGCCGTCGCCCTGACGGCGGGTGGCACGGAGTCGATCACGGACCGTGCGGCAGCCGCCGACATGGCGCTGCGCACGGAGAGCCAGACGATGACGGCGGCGCTGGACGTGTCCTCGTCTCAGCGCACGCAGGCCACGCGCCAGAACGCGATCACCGACCGCATCGCCGACCTCGAGGTGAAGGCCGCGCAGGCCGAGGCCGAGGCGAAGGTCGCGAAGAACGATGCCGACGCCAAGCTCACTGAGCTCAACAACCTGAAGACGCAGGCGCAGGCGAAGCAGGCTGAGTGGGACGCGCAAAAGGGCCAGGTCGAGGCCTCGCTGAGTCAGGCGGAAGCCGACTACCAGGCGCGCAGCGCGGAGCTGGCGGCCATTGACGCGGCGAACCGCGCGTCGGGCGCCTCCTACGTGTCGGCCTCGGGCTTCCGTAACCCCCTCGACATCCCGATTGTGGTCACGTCGCCGTTCGGCATGCGCTACCACCCGGTGCTGGGCGTCATGAAGGGCCACTCGGGCACTGACATGGCCGCCGACTGCGGCACGGTCATCCGCGCCGTGGCCTCGGGCTACGTGAACGCCGTGTCTTCGGATGTGTCGGCAGGCAACTACGTGGATATCAACCACGGCCTCGTCGGCGGTAACTCCGTCATCACTGAGTACCTGCACATGCAGGCCCAGTACGTGTCTCCGGGGCAGTACGTCAACGCGGGCGACGCGCTGGGCGAGGTCGGCTCGACCGGCTACGCGACCGGCTGCCACCTGCATTTTGGTGTTCTTCAGAACGGAAGTTACGTTGAACCGATGGATTATTTGTAATCCGCGTTAGGATTGACCCCCGTAGCGACTTCGCTGCGGGGGTCTTTCCGCGTCTTGCGCGGAAACGAGTCTGGAAGGAGGCAGCATGCCCAAGGAATGGAAGAAGCCCAAGCCCACGGAGGGGCAGCGCGCCAAGGCTGCCTCCGACGCGAAGAAGACGATCGCCCGAAACAAGAAGGCGCGCCACGACTACACGATCGAGGACACCTGGGAGGCCGGCCTGGCCCTCATGGGCACCGAGGTGAAGGCGCTGCGCATGGGTCGCGCATCCCTCGTCGACGCCTGGGTCGAGATCAACGGGGGAGAGGCGTGGCTGTACGGCGCCAACATTCCCCTGTACTCGCAGGGCTCGTGGACGAACCACGCGCCTACGCGCAAGCGCAAGCTGCTGCTGCACCGAGCGGAAATCGACCGCATGCAGGACCGCGTGGCGGCGAAGGGCTACACGATCGTGCCCCTGGAGCTGTACTTCATCGGGGGCCGCGTCAAGGTCGAAATCGCCCTGGCTAAGGGCAAACAGGAATGGGATAAGCGTCAGGCCCTGCGCGAGAAGCAGGATCAGCGCGAGGCCGAGCGTGCGATGCGACGCTACGTAAAGCAGGCCCGCCGATAGGGGAAAGAAGGCGACCCTGTGCGAGGTTCCGTCAGGATTTTTCGTCGTGATCTTCTGAGGCTGGTGCGTGTTCCGGCCGCGTGGATTGTCATCATCGGTATGGCGTTCGTGCCCGCGCTCTACGCGTGGTTCAACATTGCGGGATTCTGGGATCCGTACTCACACACCTCCCACATCCGCGTTGCCGTCGCGAACGAGGACGAGGGCGCGACCAAGGATCAGATCGGCACCGTGAACGTTGGTGCGATGCTCGAGACCCAGCTGAAGGAAAACGATCAGCTGGGTTGGCACTTCGTGAGCGCCGACGAGGCGCGCGCCGAGGTGGAACGAGGGGATTCGTACGCGGCTTTCGTCATCCCGGCGTCGTTTTCGCGCGACCTGACGGGCATCGTTGATGGCACGTATGTCAAGCCGAATATCCAGTATTACGTCAACGAGAAGAACAACGCGGTGGCCCCCAAGATCACGGGCGCGGGCGCGACGGCTCTCGACCGCCAGATCAACTCTGCGTTTGTCTCGACGGTGGCCAAGGTGCTCTCAGAGAAGGCGTCCGAGGCCGGGGTCAGTATCGCGAACAACGCTGACCAGAAGCGTTCGGACGTGTCCGCGTCGGTGTCCGAGGCCTCGGCCAAGCTGGGGAGCGCCTCGCAGACCCTGGATGGCATGGGGGACAAGATCGACGCGGCGAAGGCTTCGGTTGCCTCGGCGCGCGCGACCCTGAGCGATCTGGACGCGGCCGCTCACAGCTGTCGACGTCCCTGGACCAGGCGGACCAGCTGGTGAGCGATTCCCGTACCTCGCTGGCGTCCTTCTCGAGCCAGATGGGCGGGGCCCTGGACGGCCTGTCGTCGAATGCGGTGAGCGCCCTGGCGGGCGTGTCCGCGAACGCGGGAACCCTCGACGGCGCCGTGCAGGGTGCGTCCGGGCGCGTGGGTGGCCTGCTCACCGAGGGAACGTCGATCAACGACTCGGTGGGGGACGTGCTCGCGGAGCTGAATGCTGCGGGAATCGGGAACCTGCCCGCGGCGGGCACGGCACTGACCGACCTGACGAATCAGAACACGGCTCTGTCCACAGCACTGAGCAACCTGACGACCCTCAACTCCGACCTGTCGGCCACGTCCACGTCGATTTCGGGCGCGCTGACGAAAGCCTCTGACGCGTCCGCGGCCGTGTCGGCCGCGGTCACGAATGCGCGCAGCGGGGTGTCCTCCCAGCTGCCCGCGATCTCCTCGGCGCTCGACGACTTCTCGAGTGCGTCCTCGTCGATGCGCGGCTCTCTGGACACGCTGCGCAGCCAGCGCGACCAGGTGTCGGGCCTGCTCGACCAGCTCGATTCCCTCCTGGACGGGGCGAAGACGGCGACCCGCACGAGCTCGACGAATGTCGCCGCGATTAAGACGGATCTCGATTCGGTGGCGACGGACATTTCGTCGCTGTCCTCCTCGAATACGCTGCGTGACCTCGCGGACTCCCTGGGGGTCAACGCCGAATCGATCGCCTCTTTCATGGCCTCGCCGACGCAGATCGAGACGAAGGCCGTGTACCCTGTGGCTGCCTACGGCTCGGCGATGGCTCCGCTGTTCACGAACTGGCCCTGTGGATCGGCGCGTTTTCGCTCGTCCTCCTCCTCAAGCTCGACGTGGATGAAGAGGGCATCGGCCCAACCTCGTCGGCCGCCAAGTACATGGGCCGGTGGATGCTGCTCGCCTTCTTCGGGGTCATCCAGGCGCTGGTCGTGTCGACCGGTGTCCTTGTCATCGGCGTGCAGACGGTGTCCCGACTGGGTTTCGTGGGCACATCGATCGTGATCTCGCTGGTGTTCGTGTCGATTGTCTACATGCTCTCGACGTGCTTCCAGCACATCGGCAAGGGCCTGTGCGTCATCATCATGGTCGTGCAGATTCCCGGTTCGGCCGGCCTGTATCCGGTCGAGATGCTGCCCTCCTTCTTCCGGTTCCTGCATCCGCTGTTCCCCTTCACCTACGGCATTAATGCGCTGCGTGAAATCGTCGGGGGATTCTACGGGCACACCTACGTGGCGTGCCTGGCGGTTCTCGGCCTGGAGGCACTCGTCGCCTTTGCGATTGGCCTGGCGCTGCGCCCGTTCTTGGTGAACCTGAATGCGATGGTCACTCGAGATCTGGCATCTTCCGGTCTCTTCCTCGCCGAGGCGACGCGCGTCCCCTCCAACCGCTACCGCCTCAGCCAGATCGTGGCGGCCCTGGCGGACCACGATGGCTTCCAGCGCTCTGTGAGCGGGCGGGCCGCGCGCTTCGAGCGTCGCTACCCGAGGATCCGACGCGTGGCGATCGTCCTCGGCATTGTCGTGCCCGTGGCGCTCGCCGTCCTGTCGGTCGCGAACGTCGCGGAGGTGCCGATCGTGCTGGGTGCGTGGATCGTGTGGGTCCTCCTCGTCATCACCTTCCTGATCGGCTTGCAGTACGTGCGCGAGGCCTTGGCGCGTCAGCAGCTTCTCGGTGCTATGGATGAGGGGGACGTGCGCTCGCTGCTCACCCGCCGCGTGCAGGGTGCGCGCTCGCGCATTGCGCTGGGGGCGGCCGCCGTGGGCGCATCGATCTCGTCGGCGCTGGCTTCCTCCCTCGGTGAGCGCGGGGGACAGGATACGGACGAGGCCGACCCCGGCCTCGTCGATGAGGACCCTGAGGACGATGCCTCCGAGGCGGCGAAGGGAGAGCAGCAGTGAGAACCATCTGGGCCATCTACCGCGCCGACCTGCGCCGCGCGCATCGTTCCCTGATCGCCAGCGTCGTCGTCTTCGGCCTGGTCGTTATCCCGTCGCTGTTCACGTGGTTCAACGTGGCGGCCTCGTGGGATCCGTTCGGCAACACGAAGAGCCTGCGCATCGCGATCGCGAACACGGACGCGGGCTACAAGTCGGACATGGTGCCGCTGCACATCAACATTGGCGATTCCGTGGTGTCCGCGCTGCGCAAGAACGAGAGCTTCGACTGGGTGATCGCCTCCGAGGACGCGGCCATCGAGGGCACGCGCTCGGGTGATTACTACGCGGCCATCGTCATCCCGTCGGACTTTTCGCGCGAGATGCTCACCTTCTTCGACGGGGGAGCGTCCTCCGCGCCGATGACCTACTACGTCAACGAGAAGAAGAATGGTATTTCGCCGAAGATCGCCGGCCAGGGCGCTGAGGCCGTGAGCGCCCAGGTGAATCAGATCTTCGTTCAGACCCTCTCCGAGGTCGCGTTGGATACCGCGACGTCTGTTGGGGGCGCGCTGTCGTCGCCGACGGCCGTCAATACGGTGACGGCGCTCGATAACCGCGTGCAGCGTCGCCTCGCGCCTGCGCACGGCGGCGGACAGCGCGGACGCCTACGCGTCGCTCGTGGGCTCCTCGGTGACGCTCATCGACTCGACGACCACGCTCGTGGACGGGCTGGGGAACGCGAAGGGCTCCGCGCAGGGTGCGGTCTCGAGCGCCAAGGCGGGGGCTAGCGGGCTGGGGGCTGCGGCTTCAGCCGCTGTTTCGTCGGTTTCTGACGCGATCTCTTCCTCCAAGTCCTCGCTGTCCTCCCTGTCAACGGCCGTTGACAACGTGTATGCGAACGGATCCACGAGCGCGTCGGACGCGGTCTCGACGCTGCGTTCGCAGGCCTCCGTGCTGGACACGCAGGCGACGAGCTTCGCGTCGATCAAGTCGACGCTCGAGGCGTTGCCGGGCTCGCCCGTCTCCCAGTCGTCGTTGGATCGCCTGCAGGCGGCCTCCGACCGGCTGACCGAGGTTGCGAACGGGCTGCGCGCCTCCGCGTCCGAGCTGGACTCCAAGGTCGCGAATGCCGAAGCTGGACATGCGACGGTGAACGGTTTGATTGCCCAGGCGCGCTCAGCGGTCGATGGGCTGTCCTCCGACTACGAGAACAACCTGCGTCCTCAGCTTGAGTCACTGGCTACCACCCTGGCCTCGGCCCAGTCGTCCCTGAGCGCCGCCCGCACGTCTCTGCAGGGGGCGACGTCTACTGCCTCGAACGGTAGCGGTAGCGCGCGCGAGGGGCTGACCCAGCTGCGCGACAACCTGACCGGCGCGGCCACGAGCCTGCGCGAGGCGGCCGGAAAGCTCGACTCCCTGCATTCCTCGATCAGCGAGGCGCTCGCCGGGGGAGACCTGACGACGCTGGAGACGATCATCGGGAATAATCCCGAGGCCCTGGCTGCGGCCATCGCTGCGCCCGTGGGCGTCGAGAAGACCCCCGTCTACCCGGTGCAGAATTTCGGCTCCCAGATGGCGCCGCTCTACACGATCCTGGCCCTGTGGGTCGGCTCTATCCTCATGGTCGTGTCGATGCGCTCGGACGTCACGGACTCCAACGTTGCTGAGGGCCTGCCCGAGGGTGACTCGTTGCGAGCGACCCTCACCGCGAAGCCTGTCGGCCTGGCCGCTGGCTACCTGGGCCGGTACCTGATTTTCGGGACGATCGCGCTCGCCCAGGCGACCCTGGTGGGGCTGGGTGACCTGTACTTCCTGAAGGTCCAACACGCTCACCCGCTTCAGTTCATGGGCACCCTGTGGCTGACGGCCGTCGTGTTCTCCTTCCTGATGTACACGCTTATTGCGACGTTCGGGAATGCGGGCAAGGCCCTGGGCGTGCTGCTCCTGGTCCTGCAGATTTCGGGCGCTGGGGGAGCGTTCCCGCTGGCGATCCTGCCGTCCTTCTTCTCGTCTGTCTCTCCGTTCCTGCCGGCCACGCACGCGATCACGGCGCTGCGCGCGTCGATCGCCGGGTACGCGGGGCACGAGTATGCGGACGCCATGTGGTTCCTCGCTTCCTTCATCGTGTTCGCCGCGTTCCTGGGGCTGGCGCTGCGCCCGCTGCTGGTGCGCAAAAACCGCCGCATGGTGGAAAAGTTGGAGGCGACGAAGCTGCTCTGATCCGTCCGTCTTCCCTTGACGGGTGGGGGCAGCGGGCGTAAACTGATGTGTCCGACGGTCTGCGGTTTCGTAGGGTGTCGGTGAGTTGAAAACTCAAGAGGGGATGATCGGTTTCGACAGTGGTCGTCGATCGAAGTGAAGCGAGCCGAGAATGTACGCTCAACTCGTTAACGATGCGTGCAAACCAATAGGTGCCGAACAGAATCGCACCGACTACGTTCTCGCTGCCTGATATCGCAGCCTGAACCTTTAGTCCGTCAGCCCGGGAGTTGCTTCCGGCCCGGTGTCTGGCGTCGTCTAGGGAGCCACTGGGAGTCGCCCATGTTGGTGGGGCGCCTCCGACACTCAATCAACTGAGCCTATCTGGCGGTGTGTCTACGCAATGCTGGGGGCTGAGAAATAAAACCGTAGACTGCGCTCGGAGAAGAATTCGGGGCCGGCCATTGGACGGGGGTTCGATTCCCCCCATCTCCACAATCCCCACCCCGGGCTTCCGTTGGAAGCCCGGGGTTTCTGTGCCCGTATGCATACTGGGGTGAACTCACGTGTAGGGCGGTCCTTGATGCGGGGTATTGTTCGAGAGTCACTGCCGGTACCAGTCGCTGTCTTCGTACAGTGTGTGTGCAGCGTTACCGTTTCACACCGGCTTGCGCTCTTGCTTCCTGCTTCTCTGTCCTCGAGGAGTAGATCTTGCCTGGTGGCGTGTTTTCGTTGGTGATTCATCTGCATCCCTGATTCTTACGGTGCGCGTAAGCGTTGTGCGCGGGTCTGAGAGATCCTGAAGATCGAGTAACAACCTGTGCAAGCGAATAGGAACTTGCTCGTAATTGTGCAGTAGACAGTGTGCACTGTGCGCGAGTTGCGCGCTGCGAGTAGAGAAGACGAGGAGCGTTTCTGCTCTTCTTGAGAAATGCTCCACTATGCTGGGACCAACAGCGCAGCTCGGCGTTTCACGTTGAAAGTGATCGTAAGAATCATATGGTACCTAGATCGGGTGGAGAGGCAGACAAGCTCGGAAACAAGTACGAGCTTGCCTGGGCTGTCCGTCATGCCCTCTACTGTGTGCGTGATGATCGATGTGCTTTGATCGTTGAAGATAACAATGTTGAGGCAGGACGAGGCTCGGAGTTCACCTACGACACAGGCACCTTCGTTGAAGTGCACCAGGTCAAACGCCAGAATGGCAACAGTAACGGTTGGACCGTCAGGGAGCTTGCCGATAGGAAGATCTTTGAGGCGGCTGTGCGGCACGTAGCGGCGGGACGGCATTATCACTTTGTCTCTCTCACGCCGTGCCGACCGCTACAAGAATTATCCGAACGTGCACGCAAGTCGGAAGATCTAGCGGACTTTATCAACCATTGGCTTACCAGAGATCTATCTGCGGTCTTTGATCAGCTATTGGTTCTAGAGGTGTTAGCTAGTCCGCAGGTAGCCTGGGACACGCTTCGTGGAATGTGGTTTTCGGTTCTTGATGAATGCGATGTCATCCGCACAAACAGTATGCTTGCTGAGTGCAACTTCAGCGGTACTAACGGTCGCCTAATATGTCTTGCTGTTGGCGATGTTCTGCTTGACAACCTTGGCAAACGGCTGACTCGAACAGAGCTGTTGGACTTGCTTGCCCAACGGGACATCAAGCCTCAGTTGCGGGAAGCGTATCAGACCGCGCATGAACAAGTACGAGCGATCACCAACAGCTGGCGTCAGTCCGTTCAGCGTGGGCTTCTGCAACCGCCGATTAAACGCATGGAGGCCACCCAACTTATCCAAACGCTCAATCCGGGAAAGATTGGACTCATTACAGGTACAGCCGGAGCTGGGAAGAGTTCTGTGTTGGAACAAGCCGTTGCCTCGCTTGAAGCTGCTGGTGCCGAGGTCTTGGTGATGCGGTTAGACCGATTTGATCACTTTGCCTCGGCTGCCGAATTAGGGAGTCGACTAGGGTTTAAAACATCTCCCGCCGTTACCTTGGCGATGGCGGCTGATGACCGCGCTGCTTACCTCGTCATCGATCAGCTTGATGCTGTGAGTCTCGCTTCTGGCCGCATTCCAGAGTGTTTTGACGTTGTTGTGGATCTCATCGATGAAACGATATCCGTTGGTGGCATGCGTGTTGTTCTGGCGTGTCGGCAGTTTGATATCGACAATGATCACCGAATCCGTACTTTGGCATCACGTGCAGACGTCACCACTGTCGAGGTGGGCTTATTGTCAGAGGAGGATGTCGAATCGGCTGTGGCAAGAATGGGGCTCGACCCGGCGCAGCTCATCCCATCACAGTGTCTCCTTCTACGGACGCCACTACACCTCGTGCTTTGGGGACAATTTCGTCTGAGGTTGATGCGTTGGCTTTCTGTTCAAGGCGTTTTCTTTTCGAAGCATTCTGGGAGCATAAACGTCAAACTGTGCGTGTACGGAGAAAAGGCATTAGATTCAATGAGGTTGTCAGCCGCATTGCTAACGCCGCGAGTGAACGGCAAGCACTGTCTGTTCCAGTTGAGATGTTGGACGATGGGGATCTTATTGAGGATGCTAACGTTCTTATCTCGGAGCATGTCCTTGTGCGGGATGGTGGTCGAATCGCGTTCTTCCACGAGGCTTTTTTTGACTATGCTTTCGCGCGACAGTGGGTTTCTCGGACAGAATCACTCGTCGGTTTCCTGCTCAGTGATGAGCAAGCGTTGTTCCGTCGTGCCCAAGTGCGCCAGATCTTAGAGCATCTATATGAGAGGGAACACGACCGTTTCCGCGCTGAGACTGAAGGACTACTAACCTCAGACAAGATTCGATTCCATATTCAGGAGACCGTTGTTTCTGTTTTGGCGAATCTTGTTACGCCGACTTCTGCCGATGTTGAACTAGTGTTGCGTATCATGGCAGAGCGCCCGTGCTTTGACGGATTTCTCTGGCAGTATCTGTATCGCCCACAGTGGTTCGCGCGCTTACATGACGAGGGGTGGATTGTCGCTTGGCTCGATGGTCCGGATGAGGGTATGCGGAATCACGCGACAAATATGATGGCCAGTGCTGGCAATGCCTACCCAGGGGCACTTGTCGAGTTGCTGAGAAACCGCAAGACCGCACCGGGATATTACGATTGGTTGCTCAGGATCAGTTGCTCAACTGATGTTTTTTGCGAGCGGAAGCTCTTCAACCTCATGCTTGAAGGGGTAAAGAATGGCGCTTACGATACTAGACAACATGAAATCTGGCTCACGATGCACGACCTGGCCAAACATGAGCCGCTTTGGGCGATTGAGTTGCTGCAGGCACATTTAATCGATCATGTGGATTCCCTGACACGTAATGAACAAGGTAAGGTTGCTTTACTCTGTGTTCGGGAACACTTCGCTGCTGAGCTCGTAAAGGAAGCCGCCAGTACGGAGCCCCTGGCATTCGTACAGGCCGTTGTGCCGTACCTCCGCCATGTCATGGCCTCTACTGCGGCGGAGGAGCGAGCTGATCGTCCGATATGCGATCGCCACTTCAGTATGCGATTTGCGGGGGATGAATCTGCAGGTAACGAACTTGGCGATGTATTGCTTGAGGCTTCTATCCGCTCGCTCGAGACGCTGGCGAAGACGGAGCCTGACGCAATCCAGAGCATTCTTGGTGACTTGGCTGCTGACCCTTATGACGCATCTCAGTTCTTGCTCTATCGGTGCATGTCGGCGGAGGGCAAACATTTTGCAGACTGGGCAGCAAGCCTCTTGCTCGAAGGAGGGCGCCGTCTATACAGTGGCTACATTTCTGACGGTTATTGGGCCACGCGGGAGCTTGTTAGGGCAATAGCGCCCCATGTTACCGACGCCACCCACCAGCAGCTTGAATTGTTGTTTCGAGACTTGCGCAACAGCCATGAAAGTCATCGGCTCTGGGGACGTTCGGCCTTTAAATTCCTATCCGCTCTTGACGAGTCGCGACTAACTCCAGCAGGGCGACGACGCCTTTCAGAGTATCGACGAAAATTCAAAGAACGTGAGCCTGCGAAGCCACTTGGTATCACTGGTGGAGTTATCGGTTCGCCGATAGGTCTTACTGCCGCTAAGAAGATGACCGATGACCAGTGGTTGAACGCAATGGCAAAGTATGTCTCTAACGAGGCAAATTGGCAGACTTTCACGGGGGGCGCCCGTGAACTGTCGGGGCTGCTGAGGGACCAAACTGCTGCTGATCCGGCGCGTTTTGCGCAGCTGACTCTAGAGCTGACTTCGGAGGTCAATGTGGCGTACACCAATGCACTGCTTTTAGGCTTTGGTGACGCAGAGGTGAACGAGCGTATCGGACCGCTGGTATTCGAAGCCGTCCGTCACATCGGATCGCTACGACAGGCAGGCAATGATCGGTTCCTCGGAACGGCGCTCCAGAAATATCTCCGAGAGGTACCACTTGACTTGGTAGAGCTGATCCTTGATCGCGCTTTGCATGCTCTGGACCCGACAGATGACTCCCCGGTGATCATCCACGGTGATACGGATGGACGAAGTGCTGCGGACATGCATGTGAATGGCATTAACACGGCACGTGGAAGTCTGGCAGAAGCGCTTGGTGACCTGTTAATTTTCGACAGCGACGGCCAGCGTACTGCTTTGATAGCGCCGTACCTCGGCTCGTTGGCAAGTGATCCTGTGCTCAGCGTGCGTGCTTGTGTGGCCCACACCCTATCCGCCTCGCTTCGGTATGCCCGCACTGAGGTGTTGACAGCGTTTGCAGTTCTGATCCGGGCTGATGATCGTCTCCTTGCGACCGAAGTTGTACAGCAGCTGATAATCCACATCGGCAATGTAAATCCAGAGGTAATTGATCCGATCGTTCAGCGCATGCTGGCTTCAGAGAACGCCGAAGTCCGTGAGGGTGGTGGCGCTATTGCTGCGTTTGCGGCATTGGAATGGGCACGCCCAGAGTTGATGCAACAAGCACTGTCTGGAGACTTCCACATCCGGAAGGGGATCGCAAAACTTATCGCTGAGCTTTTTGTTAAGACATCAAACAATGAGTTGGCCACGGAAACCCTGATTCACTTGATGAACGACGACGTGGATGAGGTTCGTAAGGAGACTGCCGAGGTGGCATCGCGTCTTCGTCATCATTCCTTGAGACCGTTCGATCGCCTGCTGATGGCGCTGATTGACTCACCATCATATGTCCACGCTGCGACCCAGTTGTTGATCACGCTGGATCAAGCGCCGGATAAAGTTGATGAATTGGTCTTGAAAGCTTCACAGCGATTCCTTAGTGTTTCGGGAATGATGCTGCTGACATTCGCACTGAAGCGGCAGGAGATGCCCTCTATGTTAGTAAGCTGGTAGTGCGTGGTCTGGCGCAGTCTCAGGATCGTGCCCAGCGGGCAGCGCTGCTTGATTTGTTGGATCAGCTCCTTGAACTTAACGTCTATGGAATCAATACTGCGATAACTGAAGCAGAGCGCACCTAGCCTGAGAAACAGAATTAGCCAGCAATACTCCAGTACCCTCGCATTCGCAAAGTCGTGCTTGTCAAATAATGGTGCGGTACGCCGCCTGACCTGGAGAAGTCGTGTGGAGTCGTGTAATCGTTTTGTGTTCTTCGGTGGGTTATTCGCTGATGTCGAGTATGGGTCCTCCTGTTGGGCGTGTGTTGGTAAGGATGTTGAGGTTGAGGTGGTGTTAGCCTTCGGGATATTAGTCGCTTTGTTCGGAGAGGTCGGTTCCTGTGAGACGTACGATTGCTTTGTGGTTTTAGAAGCTCTCTCTGGAATGCTGAATAAGAATGTGTGACGAATGAACATCTGTATTCTTCAAGCGGTAATCGCTTTGTGGGTTAACTGTTTTGTTTGTGCGAGTGTTCAATGTCGTCTGTTTCTAGGTAGTTATCGATGCGTTGATCTTCCCAGAACAGTTCCTGCAAATCCTCTGCTACTGAGGCTACTAACTCTGTGCTAGGTGTTAGATGGAAGCAAAATTGTGTAGATTCTGCTTCTATGAAGTAATCGATTGTGTCGCGCGTGCGATGTACGCGCCGAAAGATTAAATCTGCGAATGTCTCGGACAGGATCTCCCATATCTCATCATCGATTACGTTAGCAGCGGTGAGGGCTTCTAGGGCGGCTTTCGATAATTTTGTTTTTTCGTGCCACGCATTGACCCTTCTGATGATGCGATCTCTACTCTTTTCTGACTTGTGTAGTCGATCTTCTAATCCGGCGGTCCAGGTTAGAATGTCTGGGCGAGCATTGTTACAAGAATGGCAGATTGGTGCCAGATTTCCGGGGTCGTTAACGTCGAAATAGGTCTGCTGATAAGTTGACCTCGTGAGAGCTTCCTGAAGGATTTTGTTGGATGAACGTTTAGGTACGATATGGTCAATCTCAAGCGTTCCTAATAAGAGTGCTTGTGAATTGCAGTCACGACTGTTTTGGTACCAGCATTTGTATCCGTGCTCTTCGGCTAATGCTAACTTGAGTACCATGTTATTTTGGCCTGTGTTATAGCGAGCTTTTCCGGCAGGGAGGAGACTGAGGGATGAGAAGTGCTTATCCCAGTCCTTTCGGCTCCAGTTGTCACGGGCGTAGGTAAGGGTTTTGATTGATTGCTTATTGTGTTGATCCATGCTTAAGTCTAACATGTCGACTTGCGTTTTTCTTCGAAACTGTTCGAGTGTTGGTATTTTGTGCTCGTCTTCTAGGTTAGTAGTGGAAGGCTCTAAGTTCTGGATTTTTGTGGTTGTTCTGGTATTTTGGTTAGTGCTCTGAGGTTGAATGATTCACCTATGTAACTTTCGCTTGTCTCTGGATATCGCGAAAGATTCCGAGCGCTTGTCTGTCGCGGGTATCATCGAAACCGTCAAAGAAGATCTGTCCTCGAGCCAGAAAGTGAGCCGCACATGCGAGTTGTAGTCGTCGGAGGAGTCGCGGGTGGCATGAGCGCGGCGGCGCGCCTGCGCAGGCGCGACGAGGGCACCGAGATCATCGTGCTGGAGCGCAGCAAGTACGTGTCCTTCGCGAACTGCGGGCTCCCATACTACGTCGGTGGCGAGATCGAAGACCCCGCCAAGCTGCTCCTCCACACCCCGCAAACCCTCAAGGCTGCGCTCAACCTCGACGTGCGCATCAACTCCGAGGTCACGGCGATCAACCCCGGCGCGCACAGCGTCCAGGTCACGAACACTGAGACCGGCGAGGCCTACACGCTCACCTACGACCACCTGATCCTTTCCCCCGGAGGGCTCGCCGCCCGCCCGCCCATCGACGGCCTCGACTCCCCGCGCGTGCACACCCTGCGCACGGTCGACGATGCCCTCGCCCTGCGCGAGGCGTCGGGCACGCGAGCCGTCGTCCTCGGCGCCGGCTTCATCGGCATCGAGGCCACCGAGGCCCTTGCTCAGCGAGGCTTCGAGACCCACCTCGTCGAGTACGCCGAACATGTCCTGCCGTCCCTCGAGGTCGAGATGGCCACGCTCGTCACCCATGAGCTGCGCGGCCTCGGCGTTCATGTCCACGCAGGAGTTGCCGCCCAGACCATCACCCACGGCGACGACCACGACTCCGTGACGCTCTCCGACGGCACCGTCCTGACTGCCGACGTCATCGTCCTGTCGACGGGCGTGCGTCCCGACACCGCCTTCGCCGAGGCCGCGGGCATCGAGACCAGCCGCGGCTACATCCTCGTCGATGAGCACGGGCGTACCAGCGTGGATGATGTCTACGCGGTCGGCGACGGCACGATGGGTCGCGATCATGACCGTCCCGTCGCCTTGGCCGGACCTGCGAACCGCGGGGGACGCCTCGTCGCCGACGCGATCGCCGACGCCGAACACGGCGAAGCAGCCGCGCGCCCCATCCCGAGCCCCCAGGGCACCGCGCTCGTTCGGATCGGGAGCCTCACCGCCGCCATGACCGGCGCTAACCGCCAGGCCCTCGACGCCTCGGGCGCGGATTACTTCACGGTGCACACGCACGCCAACCAGCACGCGGGCTACTTCCCTGGCGCCAAGCCCGTGCACATCCTCATGCACGTCGGCACCGACGGACAGATTCTGGGCGCGCAAGCCGTGGGCGCCGACGGCGTGGACCGCCGCATCGACGTCATTGCGACCGCCATGCGGGCCGGTCTGAGCGCGACGGACCTCATCGACCTGGACCTCGCCTACGCGCCGCCCTACGGCCAGGCCAAGGACCCCGTCAACCAGACCGGCATGGTCGCCCACAACGTGGTGACCGGCGAACTCGTCCTCACCGGTCCCGACGCCCTGACCGAAGACATGCCGGTCCTGGACGTGCGCACGGTAGGGGAGTATGCGGCCGGGCACATGCCCAACTCCCTCAACATCCCCCACACCCAGCTGCGCGACCGCCTCGGTGAAGTCCGCACCTGGGTCGAGACCAACGTTGGCGACCGGCCCTTCGTCGTCATGTGTGCCCGCGGGCGTGCGCTCCTGGATCGGCTACCGCATCGTGCGCCACGCGGGCTTCAACGTGACCATGCTGTCGGGCGGCATCCAGACTCTGCGGGCGTGGCTCGGAGAGAAGGCCGATTCTGTGCTGGTGAAGGAGGAGGGATGAACCTGAGGATCTCGGCCTCGAAAACGACCCCGCGCCGGAGTTCGAATCGGTAGAATCTCTAGTCACAACCGGGACCATCGCGCCCGAAGAACTCGAGCAACTGTTCCTCAGATTGGCCTGATGCGACGGCGCGCCCAGACTGAGGGCGCGATGTCACAACACCATGACGCGGATCCGCTGACGAATTCGCGGCGCAACAACGAAGGAGATAATCATGTGTCGACCCACCACCTGCGAGGTATGCGGAAAGACCACTTGGAAGGGCTGCGGCAAGCACATCGACTCGGTGAAGGAACAGGTGCCCCCGGATCAGTGGTGCGATAAGGGCCATACTGACGAGGAATACGCGGCCGCTGAGAAGAAGAGCGGTTTCTTCGGCAGCTTCTGCAGGTAGCCTGCACCCCGCTGCCGGCGTCGCGAGCACTGCGACGCCGGGTTGTTCACACCCTTTTTGCGGCCCACACAGATGACGTGTCAAGGAGCTTTTTTCTTCATGTGACGCGGGTATTATTGAGTCATGAGGTGGACGACAAAATCAACGTGGATTCGTATCGCCGTGCTGTTCGGCATCTACCTGCTGCTGTTGGCGGCGTGGTTTGGTCTCTCGCGCGTCTCGGACTCGATGGAGATTGTGAAGAGCCTCGTGTTCCTGATCCTGCTCGTGATCCTGCCGATCCTCGCGATGGTCCTCGGCGCATGGGACGGTGTGAAGGAGGGGTTCAGCCTCCTGTGGCTGCTCGCACCCTTCGTGTGCTTCCTGGCGCCGATGTACCTGTTCCTCAACGACAGCGGGCTCATCTACGGGGTGGGCTACAGTCTGCTCGGCTTCGTGGCCCACGGCCTCGGCGCGCTGGCCTATCGCGAATGTGCGAGAAGGCAAGAGTAGGGTCTTCTGTCAGGCTGGCTGTGCAATGGAACGAGGCGATGTGTTTATGAAGGATAATTTCGTAAAAGGAACGCGCAAGGTTGCGCAGGCTGAATAAGTGTGAAAGTATTTGTGATCAATGGAAGTAAAAATTCTAACGTGTTTGAATGTTTTTGCTTTCCTTGATCGTTAGGATGCTGTGTTGAGAGAGAAAGGGTCTTGTTATGGTTCGTAGGCCTGTCTTTGTGCCTGAGTCTGAAAAACCGTACGTTTCGGAAATATCTCTGGATTTTGAGTATTTTCCCGGATCTTCTATTCAGCAGAAGCAGCGCTCGGTCGCAAGTTTGCATGCGGCGTATGTGGCTCAGTTTCCTTCGTCGCGCGTTCTGGAGGTGTCGTCCAGGAGTAAAAGGGACATTGGAGTTCAGTTAAGCGCGTTTAATTTGATGATTGAGCATCCAGAGCATGGAAGTTACAGTGTTGAATGTGCTTTCCAGGCATCAAAAGTCTTTCGGCATGGGGGTCCGTTTGTTGATCTTCTCAACGCCTCGAGTCGTGCGGCAAAAACAGATCGGCGATTGAGGAACAGTGGAGAGCTTGTTGGATTCAAGTATTTTGCACACGAATTCCCATTAGAGCCGAAGACTTATTTCTACGACTGGTTGTACGCCTCGGCTCTCTGTCGTGATGGCAAGCTCGTTGAGCAGGTCATGATGTTCGATGCATTCACCGATATTGAGCATAATCCGGATCGGTCGATCAACTGTCAGGCAAGGACTGTGGCTAAAGTGGTGGGTCTTGCCCGGGCGGGGCTTCTGGAGGATGCCCTGCAGTCGCCTCGAGCGTTTCTGGAACTCGGATATCAATAGGATTTTGTTGACCTGTCACTTCGTTCGACGGCGGAAGAATGATGTGACCTGGGATCGGGGGCACCGTAATCGCCTACGCAGGCGTATCATGTCCAGCAGCGCGAAGCAGCGTCGGCCTCGTGCGATGCATGGGAATGCGGAGGTGTTCAGCATTGTTCTGGGATCGAGTTGCCCCGCTCTACGACCTTGCCGTCAACGCGCTCAACAGGAGGGTATACGACGGGACGGGCGGTGCCGTTGCCCGGTTGATTCGCCCCGGTGACACCGTGCTCGAATGTGCGTGCGGAACGGGCGCGATTAGCGCCGCCATCGCCCCCGCATGCGCGCGTGTGGTTGCGACCGACTATTCCGAGGGGATGCTCAAGCAGGCACGCAAGAAGCTCGCGAAACACTCGAACGTCACCGTCGAGCAGGCGGATATCACCGACTTGCGCTACGCGGACGACTCGTTCGACGCCGTCGTGGCGGGCAACGTCATCCACTTGCTGCCTGAACCGGGTGACGCGCTCAAGGAGCTCAAGCGGGTCGTGCGCGCGGGTGGCACGATCATCGTGCCCACCTACGTGATTCCCAAGAAGCGGGCGCACACCATGTTCCTGAGGGTGATCTCCCGATTCGGCGTGCACTTCCAGGAGCACTTCGACCCGGTGTCCTACAGGGCCTTCTTTGAGCGTATGGGCTGCACGGGCGTCACCTACCGCGTCGTGCGAGGTCGAATTCCCTGCATGATCGCCTCCTTCACGAACGATCAGTAGATGCCGAGCCCAGGGCGACGTTCCGCAGCATCGCCCCGTAGGCGAGCGCGTCGCGGCTCATGTGCTCGCAGTGCCCCGAGCCTGGCCAGACGCGCAGTTCTGCCTCCGGATAGAGTCGCGGGATCACGCGGCGCGCGAGCCGCAGGTCGGAGTCTTTGTCCCCGTACGCGAAGGTGCATCGCCGCTGGGTGGTGGGGGAGAGGGGTGGCAGGCTGACATGCGAGCAGTCGCGCACGATCGCTCGGATGCTCTCCTCGCTCATCGCGGCAAAACTAGCGACCATCGAGTGTGCAGTCTCCTCGCCGTAGAGACGCGCTAGCTTGTGTGTCCCCGCCTCGGGATCCCGTGCGGCCTTCCGATGCTTCGCGACCATCGCCCGGCTGAGAATGGCCCCTCCGACTCGGGCGATGGGCCCGCCGGAGTAGAAGCTCACGCCTTCAATGAACAGCCGATCAAACGAGAGGTCCGGGTTTTGGAGCAGTTCGAACAGGATGACACCGCCGAGCGACGCCCCGAAACCCAGAGACAGACGCAACAAGCCGTGGGATGCCAGCCACTCGTGGATCGCCCCCGCTTCCGCCGCTGCTGACACGTAGGGGGCCGAGGCCTCGTCCCCATGGGCGGACAGGTCCGGCACGAGGAAACGCAGTCCGGGACCCATGTGATCGCAGAGTGCGGCCCTCATACTCGAGGCCGAGGATAGCATCGGGTGAATGATGAGGACGGTGGGACTCTCCTGCCCGCCGGGCCCGTAGACGTGCATCTTCATGGTGTCACCCCGAATAAAATGCTGGGCGCGCCGCTGCACCCGTGAACTGAGTTGACAATCGGATGCTAGCACCGCGGCATCATCGGACGATTGGGTTTGCGATTCTGTTCTGCACCAAGGTGTCAGGTGGCTTGTGCCCGAGCATGCGCGGACCTACTAGCCGACGCGCGGGAACGCGGGTAGTGTTGACCTGTTAACCCCCTATGAAGGAGTGAATGATGCTCGTTGTAACGACCCCGACCGTTGAAGGTGCACCGATCAAGCAGTACATCGGCATGGTGTCGGGCGAGACCTTCGCCGGCGTGAACTTGTTCAAGGACTTCGGTGCCAGCCTGTCCAACATGTTCGGTGGCCGCGCCTCTCAGTATGAGGAAGAGATCGGTAACGCCTCCGCGACCGCTGTCAACGAAATGTGCGCACGCGCGCAGGCCATGGGTGCGAACGCGGTTGTCGGCGTGAAGGTTGACTACTTCACCGCCGGTTCTGACAGCGGCATGCTCGCCGCCATCGCGACGGGCACCGCGGTCATTCTCTGACCCGCGCCCGCGCGCCGCTCGGCTCGTACAGAACAACCCGCCAGGAGGGGCCCGCTCGAGGCCTCGCTGGCGGGTTTGTCGTATCCGCTCCAACCAGTCAAAATAAAGCGCAGCTATTGTTACTAAGGCGATACTAAGAGGGGCAAGTTTACGCCGAAAAAGTGATCGGGTAAAGACCTTGACGCATAGCGAGAAGAAAACGGGATGGGCTTTGCAGTAAGGATAGGTAACCCTACCCTAGACGCTGGGTTATGCCGTATCCGCGGCCATGCCCTGACCCAGTTGTCAACTAAGTGAGCCATAGATGTCCCATCGCACAACCTCGGCATTGGTGCTGCTAACCGCGGGCACCCTTGCCATGACAGCCGTGACCACCCCGGCGGCTTTCGCAGCTAACCCGCATGAGGAAAGCCAGTCGGGCACCCCCGCCTCCGCCTCGTCAATCGACGCCCAGGCCGGTGCCCCGCAGTCGGGGACCGGCGACGAGGCCGGGGCCGAGAACCCGACCACCACCCCCGAGACGTTCCCCGCCGACGACACCCCGACGACGATCATCGTCCAGCTTGAAGACGGCTCGGTCGGTATCCCGTGGTACCAGCGGATCTTTGGCCTGTCGTCCTCGACCAAGCATGAGACGGTCAAGGAGCGCATCGAAACCTCGGTCGAGGCAGTGGTCCCCGGTGCGGACATCACCGACGTGCGCGACTACACGCACGCCCTCGACGGTTTCGCGATCCAGGCCCCGGCCTCGTCCCTGGATGCTATCAAGGCGACCGAAGGCGTGAAGGCTGCGTTCATCGAGCGCCACCACAAGCCCATGGTTGTCGAAGGCGACACGGGCGCACTGGGCGTCGAGGCCGTGGATCCTTCCCTGCAAAACGCCTCCTCCCTGGAGATGACGCGCGCCAACCAGACCGCCCAGAAGGGTGATCGTCAGGTCGTTGAGGTCATCGACACGGGTATCGAGGCCACCCACCAGGCCTTCTCCGGCTCCATGGATGGCGTTGACGTGCGCCTGAGCCAGGGGGACGTCGAGGCCCTTGTTGGCAAGCTGCCGCACGGTAAGACCGGCGCCTACCTCAACAAGAAGATCCCCTTCGTCTTCGACTATGCGGACAACGACGCGGACGTACTGCCCAAGTCCAGCAAGGACCTGTCGCACGGCACCCACGTTGCCGCGATCGCCGCCGCCAACGCGGCCGACCTGCAGGGCACCGCGCCCCACGCGCAGATCATCGTCGCCAAGGTCGCCTCCGACAAGGATGGATCGATCCCCGACAACACTGTCCTGGCGGCCCTTGACGACGCGGTCGTCATTAAGCCCGACTCGATCAACCTCTCCCTCGGTGAGGACGCGGGTATGGGCACCGAGGCCGGAACCATGTACGCGGAGGTCTACAAGAACCTCGCCGCCGCCGGCGTGACGGTCAACGCCGCCGCGGGTAACTCCTACTCGAGCGCGTACTCCAACTACAGCGGCAAGAACAAGCCCTACGCCTCCGATCCCGACGCCGGCACGCTCTCCGAACCCGCGTCCTACAGCTCGACCCTGGCCGTCGCCTCGGTCAACAACCAGGACGCGCTGCCCTACCTGACGGTGGGGGAGCGCCAGGTCGTCTACCGTAAGTCGCGCGGCCTCAAGGATGCCGTCGTGCCGAGCCTCCTCGACATCCCCGAGGCCACTACACCCTCGTCTACGCGGGCATCGGTGATGCGGCAGCCCTCGAGAAGCTTGTCGCCGAGCACCCCGGCGACCTCTCCAACGTTATCGTCCTCGAAGACCGCGGCGGCTCCGACAGTGCGACCGGCGCGGACATGACCCACGAGGCCAAGGTCAAGGGGCTCACCCAGCTGACCTCCAAGCCCGCCGCCCTCATCATCGGAGACTCCGAGACGGTTGAAAACCCGTATGTGGCCACGATCGAGGTCACTCACACGATGCCGACCGTGACCATCACGAAGAAGGAGAAGGACGCGCTCCTGGAGGCCATTGCGGCCAGCGAATCCGGCTCCATCACCATCTCCAACCCGCACACGGGCCTGAAGCTCGCGTCGCCCAACCCGTCGGTCTCCGACTTCACGTCGTGGGGTGTCACCCCCGACCTCAAGCTCAAGCCTGAGATCGCGGCCCCCGGCGGCAATATCGTCGCCGCCGTCCTGGGTAACACCTACCGATCCATGTCGGGCACGTCCATGGCGACTCCGCAGGTCGCGGGCATTGCCACCCTCGTGCGCCAGCGCGTGAACGAGGATCCGGCCTTCGCCGCCCTCTCGGACGCGGATAAGACCGCTGTCGTCACCAACCTCATGATGGGCACCGCCCACCCGCTGCTCGATATCGACCAGAACGACGGCACCTACTACTCGCCGCGCCGCGTGGGTGCCGGCCAGGTGGACGCGCTCGCGGCCACGACCACGACCGTGTACCCGAGCGTCGTGGGCGCCGAGAACCCGTGGCGCCCCAAGGCCGACCTGGGTGAGGGCACGAACGGGTGGACCTTCCAGGTGACACTGACGAACGTCTCTGACACGGCACACACCTACACCCTGGGTGGCCAGGCACTCTCCGAGATCGTCGAGGGTGGCCTCTTCACCGAGCACTCCAAGAACTGGGCGGGGCAGGGCATCGACCTGACCTACTCGGCTGACTCGGTGACCGTGCCAGCCAAGGGAACCGCGACCGTGACCGTTACCGTGACCCCGCAGGATGCCTTCGCCTCGTACGCAGCGGAGAATGCACCCAAGGGCACGTTCATCGACGGCGCCGTCACCTTCACCAGCGCCGACGGTCAGCCCGACCTCACCGTCCCCTACATGGGCTTCTACGGCTCCTGGGGCGCGCCTGCCGTCTTCGACGGCAAGTGGTACGACGGTACGACGAGCACCGCGCACGCCTGCTCCTCGACCCTCATGAACCCCTCGACCGAGGTGCCCCTGGGGGCACTGAATCCCCTCGTCGGACAGAAATCGACGACGTGCGCGCGGTTGACCCCGCGTACTTCATCATGTCGCGCTCCGCGCTGCCCGAGGCCCCCTCGCGCATCCTGCCGCGTACCTGCCTGCTGCGTAACTCGCCGAAGGTGACCTACACCTACACGAACGAGGCCGGCGTGGTGGTGCGCGAGTACACCTTCGAGCGCGCCCGCAAGTCCCTGTTCAACTACCACGCCAGCAAGGTTGAGCCCATCGAAAGCCAGGAAGGCAACAACCCGGTCTTCGACGGCTTCGACAAGGACGGCAAGGAGCTGCCCGCAGGCCGCTACAAGCTGACGATCGATGCGGCCTCGGTCGCGCCCTCGAGTGTGAACTCTCAGCTGACCTGGGACTTCACGCTGGACACCCAGGCTCCCGTCATCTCCAACCTGGCCGTGACCGGCGAGGGCGACGAGCGCGTCGTGTCCTTCGACGTCACCGATAACTCGCCGCTGGCCGGCATCGCCTTCTCTGAGTCTCCGACCTCGCGTCGCTACTACGACGAGAAGGAGGCCGTGGGCGCGAACCGCCAGGCCGACGGCACCTACGCCAAGCACTACGAGATCAAGTGGGCCGACCTCATCGACCGCGCGGACTCCTCGGATCCGGCGACCGCCTACCTGTTCGCGTGGGACTGGGGTAAGAACCAGGCCCGCCAGGTGATCCGCTTCCGCACGATCCCGCTAACCTCCCTGTCGCTGACCCCGCAGACCTCCGAGGTCGTCGCGGGTGAGACGGTCGCGCTGAGCGCTTCGTTCGAGCCGACGAACGCGAATGTCACCGACCTCGTGTGGACGTCCTCGAACGAGGCCGTGGCCACCGTGAACGACAACGGCGAGGTCCAGACCCTGGCCGCCGGCGAGGCGACGATCACCGCGACCGACGCGTCCCAGCCGACCCTGTCGGCCAGCGCCCAGGTCCGCGTGCGCACCATCTCTGAGGATGCGGGCATCGAGCTCGCCGACACTCAGGTGACGCTCAAGGTGGGCGAGACCGCCCCCGTGAAGGCATACCTGGCGCCCTCCCTCAAGGGCCGCGCGGTGACGTGGAGCGTGGAGCCTGCCGACCTGGCCACGGTCGCCGCCGACACGGACACGCGCAAGGCGACGCTGACCGCAGGCGATCACGCGGCGTCTGGAACGTTGACCGCCACCGTCACCACCGAGGCCGGCGCGGCCAAGACTGCGTCTATCCCCGTCACGGTGCGCGCCGCCGATGCAGATGACTTCGAGATCAGCGAGGACGGCGTCCTCGTGAAGTACAAGGGGTCGGCCACCGAGGTCACCCTGCCCGACACCGTGACCTCCATCGGCGAGCGTGCCTTCGCGAGCTCCACCGTGGAATCCGTGACGATCCCTGCTTCGGTGCGCTCGATCGGCCTGGAGGCCTTCATCTACAGCTCTCTGAAGAAGATCACCTTCGTTGACGACGAGGCCCACCCGGCCCAGCTGACCAAGATCGCGGACCGCGCATTCGCCAACACGAGCCTGGAGTCCATTGAGCTTCCGCGCTCCGTGGTGACGATCGGCGCGGAGGTCTTCGACTACAACTCGGCGCTCACCACGATCAAGCTGGGGCCCAACGTCGCCGCCGACTCGGTGACCTCGGGCTACGCCGAGACCACCGCGCTGACAAGCGTTGAGGTCGATCCCGCGAACCCGAACTACGAGAGCGTGGACGGAGTCCTGTACTCCAAGGACCACTCGCGCCTGATCCTGTACCCGGCCGCCAAGAACCCTGGCGCCTCGTACACGGTCCTGGACGGTGTCGCAACTATCGCGCCCAAGGCATTCCAGAAGGCGGGCATCACCTCCGTGACCCTGCCCGACAGCCTGCGCTCGATTGGGGACGAGGCCTTCCGCCTCTCCGCGCTCACCGCCGTTGCCCTTCCCGAGAAGTTCGAGACGGTCGGCACCTGCGCCTTCTGCTCCGCCGACAAGCTCGCGCGCATCGACCTGGGTGGCACGATCTCCCTGGGCGGCAGCGCCTTCGAGTCCACGAGTGCCAAGGAAGGGGTCAACTTCCGGCCCGAGCTCGGCCGCCTCACCACGATCGGCGACTTTGCGTTCAGTCGCACGGCGCAGTCGTCTGTGACCCTGCCGGATTCTGTGACCACGGTCGGCGAGCAAGCCTTCTCGGAGAGCACGGCCCTGACCTCGTTCCACATCGGAGTGGGCGTCACCTCCTTCGCTGAGACCGCCCTGTACAACGACCGTAAGATCGCGACGCTGACCGTGTCCGCCGACAACCCCGTGTATTCGGCTGAGCGCAACGTCCTGTACCGCAAGGCTGAGGATGGCCTGCACCTGATGCTGTCCCCGGCCGCCAACACGCTCACCGACTACACGGTGCGCGCGGGCACGGTCGAGATCGGTGCGAGCGCGTTCGCTAACAATAAGACGCTCACCCGCGTCGTTCTGCCCGAGGGCCTGAAGGTCATCGGTGACGATGCCTTTGCGGGAACCACCGCCCTGACTGAGCTGGTCATCCCGGAATCGGTCGAGCGCTCGAGCGGCGTCGTCGGCAACTCACTGGAGCTCGTCGAGTACGGCTCCAAGGTGACCTCGATCCGCATGGAAGGCAGCTGGGTTCCCATGCCTCGACGCATCGTCGTGCGCGGTGGTGTGGACGGCTCCTTCGTGTATGACGGTCGCCCGACGAACGGACGCCGCCAGAGCGCCTACTTCGGCGAGGGCATGACCCGCGTGTCCTTCGGCGTGGACGTCCCGCGCGTCCTCGTCCTGCCCTCCACACTCACCCGCCTCGACCTCGAGCCGGAGCTGAGCGACGAGAAAAAGGACGACACCCACGTGTACGTCGCCGCAGCCGAGGGCGAGCCGGCGTGGAACGTCGCCAAGGACGCCCTTGAGGCGGCCGGCATCGACGCCTCACACCTGCACACGTTCACCGCTGCATCGATGACCCTGTCCGGGGCTGGCATTGCCGAGGCCGGGGGAGCGTACACGTACACGGGCGAGGTCGGCGCATCGGTCGACGTGACCGCAACGGTCGCCGGTGGTATCGCCGGGACGCAGCAGGTGCGTGCCGTGCAGATCGGTGCGAACGGCACCGAGACGCTTGTGCGCGACTGGACGACGGTGAGCGACAACGGAGACCGCGCCGCGGCCGCTTCCGTGACCTTCCCGTGGACCCCGTCGGGCGCGGACGTGAGCCTGCGCGTCCAGGTGCGCGACGCCTCGTACCTCACGAGCACCCTTATGATCAAGCTCCCGGGCACCCCGGATCCGACGCCGGATCCCACGCCTGCGCCGACTCCGGACCCGACGCCTGCACCGACACCGGACCCGACGCCTGCGCCGGAGCCTTCTCCGGATCCGACTCCGGCACCTGTCCCGCAGGGTGGCCAGTGGGTGAGCGACTCTGTCGGCTGGTGGTACCGCTACGCCGATGGCACCTACCCGGTGAGCCAGACGGTGCAGATCGGCAACTCCACGTACCGCTTTGGCGCGGATGGCTACATGCGCACCGGCTGGGTCAACGAGGACGGTGCGTGGTACTTCCACAATCCGTCGGGCGCTCAGGCCAGCGGTTGGGTGAAGGATGGTTCGTCCTGGTACTACCTGAACCCGGCGACCGGACAGATGGTGACGGGATGGATCCTCGATGGGCCGACCTGGTACTACCTGACGCCCGGAAGTGGCGCGATGGCTACCGGTTGGGTCAAGGACGGCTCCTCCTGGTATTACATGGCCCCCAGCGGTGCGTTGACCACCGGCTGGCTGAAGGATGGTGGCTTCTGGTACTACCTGAGCACCGACTCGGGTGCGATGTACACGGGCGGGCATTGGATCGGCTGGAAGTGGTACTACTTCAACGAGTCGGGACAGCTCGTCGGCTGACCTGAGAGCGACGCTCCCTGCGCCCGCGCCCCCGGGGGAATCCCCGGGGGCGCGTGGCGATATGAAAGAAAATGCCCCAAAGACTTACGGAAAAACCTGTGTGTGTATATTGTTGGAACGTGGTCGCGTAGTCGCGGTTCACACCTGTCCCTGACCCACGTGTAACCCAAGGGGAGACAGTGATGTCCCAACGAACATTGAAGGCGCTGGCGCTCGCCGTGGCCGGTGCTCTAGCTTTCACCATTGTCGGTGTACCAGCGGCCAATGGTGCCGCTACTGAGGTCGTCGATCCGGTCGATGACTCCTTAGAAGAATGCTCTATACCGCACGATCCGGACACCTATCCGTCTTTGCAACTACAGCCACACAGTACGGCACTGGCCCCGGGGCAGAGCATCGCCGTCGAGCCTGTCGGTTATGAGAACCCACGTGAGAATTCCTCCTATCTCACCTGGGAGTCTACGAACGAATCTGTGGCGACCGTGGATCCGAACGGTGTCGTCACCGCCCTTACCCCGGGCGATGCGCAGGTGAGCGCGATCTACGAGGGGGCTTCTGATGTAACGGATACTGTTCGCGTCCAGGTTCGTTCCGTGTCCGAGGAGACTGGGATCGAGCTGCCAGAATCCACGTTGACGGTCGCAGGTGGCCGGCAACTGCTCGTCAACGCGCTTTTAGCCCCTTCACTTCAAGGGAGTCACGTGTCTTGGGCACTTGACTCTTCCTCGGTGGGGACGCTGACCACCGAGGAGGATCGGCCGACCGCCGCGGTACATGCCACGCGTGGGCCAGCGAGCGCGACGCTGACGGCTACCGTGACGACTCCAGCGGGTGAGGTCAAAGTCGCCTCGGCCGTGGTTGAAGTGCGTCCCCCTTCGACAGATGACTATGTGATTTCGGATGGCGTCCTCACTAAGTACACGGGTGAGGCGATGGACATTGCGATCCCTGACGGCGTGACCGTGATCGGCGAAGATGCCTTCGACAAAACGTACGTTGAACACGTCTGGGTTCCCGCTAGCGTTCAGGAGTTGAAATACAGAGCATTCGCCAGTTCCAGACTGAGAACAATCACTTTCCAGGATGACGATCAACATCCGTCCCAGCTCAGGCGCATCGAGGGCAGTGTATTCAGTTATACGAGGGTTGAGGCCCTCGCTCTGCCTCGCTCTGTCGAGCAGCTCGCACAGAGCGCATTTAACCACATGGGGTTGCTGAGGTCCCTTCATGTTGGACCCAAAGTTGAGATGGGTTGGCTGAGTGCTCATTATTACAGGTTCGATTGCCTGTCCCACATAGAGGTAGACGCGGATAATCCGAACTACGAGACTGTTGACGGTGTCCTCTATACGAAGGACCACACGCACTTAGTTCTTTTCCCGAGACGCATGGATAACGGTGGCTCCTATGCGGTTTTGGAGGGAACCCAGGTAATAGACGATTACGCCCTTTCGTACACGAATTTCTCCTCTATCACTCTGCCTTCCACACTGCTTTCCATCGGTGAGTCGGGCATGGCAGGAAACAATTTTCTCACGAGCATCGATTTGCCCGATGGGTTGACAACCATCGGAGACAATGCGTTTGTTGGCTGCACCAAGTTGAATAACATTGTCATTCCCGACTCTCTACAGGTCGCCAACGGCTTTGATGATCTGGGGATGGAAACCCTTGTGTTTGGGACGCAGATCAAGGAAATGAAGACATACGATTTGCTTGTACGACAGACTCCTCGCCTCGTCGTACGAGGCGGTGTCAATGGCTCGTTTATGCACACCGGGCCTGCAGATGGCAAGCGTGGAGAGAGTGCCTTCTTCGGTGAGGGAATGACGAGTATTTCCTATTTGGGCGTCATGCCACGCTTCGTCATCCTCCCGTCGACCCTTACGACTTTTGGCCTTAATCGCTACGAGAACCGGGAATTCCGAGGTGACACACACGTCTATGTGGCGGGAGCCGAAGGCTCTCAGGCATGGTCGGTCGCGAAGGACTCAATGGTAGCTGCGGGTTACGACGAGTCACAGCTGCACTCCTTTGCTCCTGCGTCACTGACACTGTCTGGTTCAGGCGTTGCCGAGGCCGACCGGGGCTATGCGCTCAAGGCACAAGTGGGTGCGTCTGCGATCGTGACAGCTACCGTGGCGAGTGGAGTGCCGAGTGGGCGACAGGTGCGAGTCGTGCAGATCGGTGCAGACGGTCATGAGTCGGTCCTTCAGGATTGGAGCGACATGCCGCAGGATGATGGGGCGGACTCCGCCTCAATGGGCATCACGGTCACGCCTTCCAGTGAAGATATCAACCTGCGAGTCGACGCGCGCGATGCCTCGTACCTGGTGACTTCGACGAACCTGGCGATAATCGGTACTCCAGTTCCCGCGCCCGACCCGACCCCTGCGCCTGAGCCGACGCCCGCGCCCACTCCGGATCCGACGCCTGCGCCTGATCCCACTCCGGCTCCGGACCCGACGCCTGCGCCGACCCCGGACCCGACGCCTGTGCCGACTCCGGATCCGACGCCCGCACCGACACCGGATCCGACGCCTGCGCCGGAGCCTTCTCCGGATCCGACGCCCGCACCGACACCGGATCCGACGCCTGCGCCGGAGCCTTCTCCGGATCCGACGCCTGCGCCGGAGCCTTCTCCGGATCCGACTCCGGCACCTGCCCCGCAGGGTGGCCAGTGGATCAGCGATTCGGTCGGCTGGTGGTACCGCTATACCGATGGCACCTACCCGGTGAGCCAGACGGTGCAGATCGGCAACTCCACGTACCGCTTTGGCGCGGACGGCTACATGCGCACCGGCTGGGTGAACGAAGCTGGCTCGTGGTTCTACCACGACGCTTCGGGCGCTCAGGCCAGCGGTTGGGTGAAGGATGGCTCCTCGTGGTATTACCTGGATCCGGCGACGGGTCGTATGGTGACCGGTTGGCTGCTTGATGGCTCGACGTGGTATTACCTGACGCCCAGTGGTGCGATGGCGACCGGTTGGGTCAAGGACGGCTCTACCTGGTATTACCTGACGCCCAGTGGCGCGATGGCGACCGGTTGGGTCAAGGACGGCTCTACCTGGTACTACCTGACGCCCGGAAGTGGCGCGATGGCTACCGGTTGGGTCAAGGACGGCTCCTCCTGGTATTACATGGCCCCCAGCGGTGCGTTGACCACCGGCTGGCTGAAGGATGGTGGCTTCTGGTACTACCTGAGCACCGACTCGGGTGCGATGTACACGGGCGGGCATTGGATCGGCTGGAAGTGGTACTACTTCAACGAGTCGGGACAGCTCGTCGGCTGACCTGAGAGCGACGCTCCCCTGCGCCCGCGCCCCCGGGGGAATCCCCGGGGGCGCGGGCCTTTGTTCGACCAGTAGGTCGGGACTGTCGTGCTATGGCTTTGCGCGCGCTTGCTTGTAGGGGCGTATATGGCACAAATCTTGGCTGCTGGTTGATTTGTCAGATTCGGTGGAAAGATGTCATGCAACCCTAGAAATAATGGGTGAAAAATGCCTGTGTCGACGCCTGCTTGCACTCTCTGTTGTTCCAGGTTGATGCATGGTACTACGCGTAAAGATGTCACCTTATCAGCCGACACATGCTGAGAAGGAGTGTCTCAGGGGGTATCCGAAAACCCTATTGAGAGATATGTTTGACACGAGGGGACGTGGTCGCAACACGGAGCCTTCACTTACCAACTGTCAATAGAGGGGGTCACAGATGTCCCATCGAAAGTCAACGGTGCTGGCGTTCGCGCTCGCCGGCGCCCTGTCCCTGACCGTGGTCAGCGTGCCAGCCGCCTTCGCGGCAGACGCCGGCGCCGCCGGTCGGGCGAACGCAGCCGCTCCGTTGCACGCCAATGCCGATGGCTTCACCATCGACGCCGACGGCGTGCTCGTGTCGTACACGGGCACTGCAACGGATGTCCGCATCCCTGACGGTGTCACCCAGATCGCTACGAACGCCTTTAATGACGCGAGTCTGACGAGCGTGTGGATCCCCGCGAGTGTTCGCGCAATCGACGACTATGTTTTTTCAGGTCAGCCGCTCACCCAGGTCACCTTCCAGGACGATGACGCCCACCCCTCGCAGCTGGAGACGATCGGGGAGCGCGCCTTCGCGAGGACGGCTCTCGAGCACATCACTTTGCCGCGATCTCTCACGATGGCAGGTCTGGAGACCTTTAGCGACATGGCGAAGCTGCGCTCCGTCCACGTTGGCCCGAACGTGGTGGCCCAGGGCCTGTTCGCGGCATTCGCGCGCACCCCGCTCCTGGAAAGCATTGAGGTTGACGCGGCGAACCAGAACTACCAGAGCCTCGACGGCGTTCTGTACACGAAGGGCTTGACGCACCTGGCGACCTACCCGCAGGCGAAGAACGCGGGCGGGGCCTACACGGTCGCCGAGGGAACCTCGACCATCGACGAGGGCGCTTTCTCCTCCGCGCAGATCACCTCCCTGACTCTGCCCTCGAGCCTGCGCCGCGTGGAAAAGGCGGCATTCGTGAGCTCTCAGATCACATCTCTGGCCCTGCCCGATGGCTTCGAATCCATGGACGACATGGCGTTCTGGTACATGCCCAAGCTGGAGCGCGTGGACCTGGGCGGCACGACGGCCGTGTCGGACAGCGCCTTCCGCTACGACAAGGCACTCACCGAGGTGAACTTCCGCCCGGACCTGGGGCGCCTCACCAGGGTGGGCGACTACGCGTTCGAGGATGCGCCGATCACCGCGGTCACGCTGCCGGAGTCGGTGACGAGCATCGGCAAGTTCGTGTTCTCCGGCAACAGCTCCTTGACTCGCGTTCACCTGGACGCTGGCCTGACCTCCATCGGGGAGGGGGCTTTCCTCGGGGCGAACTCCCTGGCCTCGCTGAGCATCGCCCCCGCCAACTCGATGTACACCGTCGAAGACGGCGTCCTGTACAGCAAGGGCGACGCGGGCCGCACCTTGGTCCTGTACCTTCCCACGAAGACGGACACTGATGTGACGGTTCCCGACGGCACGATTGCCCTCGCTGACTACGCCTTCTCGAATAATGCGTCCCTGCGCCGCGTCGCCTTGCCCGAGGGCCTTACGACCATCGGCTACGGTGTTTTCGACGGCGACGTGAACCTCACCGACCTCGTCATCCCCGACTCGGTGACGGTCGCCCGTGGCCTCGTCGGCAACGGCCTGGACACGATCGAGCTGGGTTCGAAGGTCACGGAACTGTGGATGACCCCACGCGACACCGCAGCCCCGCGCCACATCATCGTGCGCGGCGGCAACAACGGCGAGTTCTACTACGAGGGCAAGGCCTCCAATGGGCGCCCCGACAGCGCCTACTTCGGTGAGGGAATGACCAGCTTCACCTTCTGGTTCGACACACCCCGCGTCCTGGTCCTGCCCTCGACCGTGCAGGACATCAAGCTCGCCGCTGATATGGCCGACGACCTCAAGGCGGGCACCGAGATCTACGTCGCCGCCCCCAAGGGCTCGAAGGCGTGGACGCTTACCGAGACGGCCATGAAGGACGCCGGCTACAACACCGCCAACCTCTTCGAGTACACCCGCCCGCAGGTCGCGGTGTCGGGTGACGGAATCGCCGAGGCCGGCCCCGGGTACACGCTCACCACCGCTGTGGGCACTCCGACGACCGTGAAGGTCTCCGCGCAGGGCGGCACCCTGGGCGGGCGCCAGGTGCGCGTGGTACAGATCGGCGGCGACGGTACGGAGACGGTTCTCCAGGACTGGGATTCGATGGAGGGCAGCTCGGACGAGAGCGCGTCCACCGCCTCCTACACCTGGACACCGACCAGCGCCGACGCCTCCCTGCGCGTCGACGTGCGTCAGGATCCCCACGTCGTCACCTCGGTGGCCGTGACTGTCAAGGCTGCCTCCGACTCCGCTCCCGCTCAGGGCACGTGGATGTGGGGTGCTCGCGGCTGGTGGTACCGCTACGCGGATGGTACCTACCCGACGAACACGAGCAAGACCATCGACGGCCAGGTGTACCGCTTCGACGCGGACGGCTACATGCGTACCGGCTGGGTGTTCGAGCGGGGCTCCTGGTACTACCACGCCCCGTCCGGTGCGCAGGCCACCGGCTGGGTTCTCGACGGGGTCTCCTGGTACTACCTGACCCCCGGCACCGGCCAGATGGCCACGGGGTGGGTCAAAGATGGTTCGCATTGGTACTACCTGAACCCTGCCAACGGCAAGATGAAGACCGGATGGCACTACGAGGACGGCTCCTGGTACTACCTCAAGCCCGGTAGCGGACAGATGGCGACCGGCCGCCTGTGGATCGTGTGGAAGTACTACCGATTCTCCGACAACGGCATGTTGATCCGCTGATCCACTGACCCGAAGGACTACCCATGCGTCGCGCCCGCCCCACCCGGACTCGTACCGGGGGAGCGGGCGCGCTCGCAAGGCGACGCGAGGCGCGGCCACACGCTGCGCCCGCCCTATCGCGCGCCACAGCGATGTATCGCGCGATCATCCACCCTCATGCAGCTCAACACCTCGGTGTGAAGAAAGCGAGCAGACAATGTTCCACCAACGACGCGTAGCGCTGACGCTCATAGCGGCCGGCGCCCTCGCCCTCACCACGATCGGCGTGCCCGCAGCCTTTGCGGAAGACGCCGACGTCGCCAATGCCTCGTTGCCCCAGCAGGGCGCGAACAACTCCCCAGCGACGATCATCGTCCAGCTCGAGGCAGGCGACGCCGGGGCCGACCAAGCCGCGTACTACGCGCAGATGAAGAAGCGCATCGGCGAGGCCGTAGCCGCAGCTCTCCCGGGTGCGACCGTCTCCGACGTGCGCGACTACCACCACGCCTTTGACGGCTTGCGATCCAGGCACCCGCCTCGACGCTCGGTGCCATCAAGGCGACGGCCGGCGTCAGGGGTGCCTTCCTCGACGGTAGCCACACGTTTGCCACGGATGACGAGATTTCCGGAGGCTACCGCGCCGTCGCGGGGGGCGACGAGTCGGATGCAGCTACCGGTGCCGCTGCCCAGATGATGCGGGCCGATGCTCTCGCCCAGAAGGGTCAGGGCCAGGTCATCGAGCTCATTGACAGCGGCATCGACACCTCGCACCAGGCATTCGCCGGCGACATGGATGCCGCGTCGCTGCGCTTCACGCAGGACTCGGTGGCCTCCGTTACCTCCCAGCTGGGTGCCGGTAAGGGTGGCGTCTGGGTGAGCCCCAAGATCCCCTTCGCCTACGACTACGGTGATGGGGACACCGACGTGCTGGCCACGGAATACGGCGGCGATGAAGCGCGCAGCGCGAATTACCAGGGCACGCACGTCGCAGCGCTCGCGGCCGCCAACGGTGGACACTTCTCGGGGGCAGCGCCCCAGGCTCAGCTCATCGTCGCGAAGGTGACGAAGGATCCGGGCAACAGCGCGAGCGATGTGAACCTTCTAGCTGCGCTCGATGACGCGATGGTCCTCAAGCCCGACGTCGTCTCGGTCTCCTTCTCCAAGACCGAAGGATTGACGGACGACGCCGAGGCCCTCTATTCCCACGTCTACGAGGCTCTCGGCGCGCAGGGCGCCACCGTCTACGCGCCCGCCGGAGACATCGAGCGCTACGGGCGGGCCGACGACCCCGACAACGGCGCGCTCGGCTTCCCCGCCGCCTTCTCCTCGACCCTCGCCGTGGCCTCGGTCAACGAGCAGGAGATCATGGGTGCCCTCACCTTCGGTGATCGCCTGATCGGGTACCGCCCCCTGGCTCGCATGAGCAAGGGAGACGGACCCGGATTCGACACTCTCGCCGAGGGCACGTACCGCGTTGTCTACGCCGGAAACGGCTCGAGCGAGGACCTGACCAAGCACCTCGGATCGGACTACGGGGACCTGTCCCGCACGATCCTCCTCGAGGAGCTGGGCGGCTACGACTCACGGGGTAATTCGGTGGAGGTCAAGCACAAGATCAAGGCCCTCAAGTCCCTGACCAGCAAGCCCGCCGGCGTTCTGCTTGGGCACTGGTACGACACTGAGACCCCCGTCAAGTGGTCGGTCGATCGCTGGTTCAACCTGCCGATGGCCACCATTACGACCTCGGACCGCAACCGCCTCTACGACGCGATCAAGGCCTCGGAGAGCGGATCGATCGAGGTTGGCGTCTCCGCCTCTACGATCCTGACCGTGCCCGAGGGCATCCAGGCCTCCAACTTCTCGTCCACGGGCGTGACCCCCGACCTGAAGCTCAAGCCCGAGGTTGCGGCCCCCGGCGGCGCGGTCATGTCCGCGACCCCCGGGAACTACTACGATCGGCTGTCCGGCACTGCCGAGGCCTCGGCTCAGGCCGGCGCGGTGGCTACCCTCGTGCGTCAGCGCGTGGCGTCCGACCCGGCGTTTGTGGGCCTGTCTGCCGCCGAGAAAGAAGCCGTCGTCACGAAGCTTCTGATGGGTACCGCGCGCCCGATCGTGGATGCGGAACAAAACGACGGTGCCTTCTACTCGCCGCGACGAGTGGGGGCGGGCCTGATCGACGCGACGGGCGCTACGACGTCCTTCGTGTACCCGAGCGTCGTGGGCGCCGATAATCCGTCGCGCCCCAAGGCCGATCTGGGCGACGGAACCTCCGGCTGGACCTTCCATGTGACCCTGACGAACGTCTCCGATACTGCCCACACCTACACGCTGGGCGGGCAGGCGCTGTCCGAAAAGGTCGAGAACATGCTGTTTGCGCGCCACTCGACGAACTGGGCGGGGCAGGGCATCGACCTGACCTTCTCCTCCGACTCGGTGACCGTGCCCGCCAAGGGCGCTGCGACCGTGACCGTCACCGTGACGCCGCGCGAGGCCTTCGCATCGTACGCGGCGGCGAACACGCCCAAGGGCACGTTCATCGACGGCGCCGTCACCTTCACGAGCGCCGATGGCGCTCCCAACCTCACCGTCCCCTACGTGGGCTTCTACGGCTCCTGGGGTGCGCCTGCGATCTTCGACCTGGTCACCCCCAACAACCACATCAGCGGCTACGGGTCGACGTTCATGAGTGGCCGCCTGCCCTTTGGTCAGCAGAGCCCCTTCGACGTTGAGGACGAGAGGATGATCAACGGGGTCAACCCCGACCTCCTCGTCATCTCGCGCTCCACACAGGAGGACGCCCGGACCGCCGTCACCCCGGGCACGGTACTGCTGCGCTCTGTCCCCTCGCTGACCTACACCTTTAGGAACGAGGCCGGGGAGACGATCCGCTCCTTCACGTGCGGGCGCGCGGATCGGTCCATCTACGACGTGCACACGCGCTCGCCGCGCACGGTCGAGGACTCTGCGCCGGGCTGCGACCCCTGGTTCAATGGTTATGCGCCGGACGGCACCGAGTTGCCGGATGGACGCTACACGCTGACGATCGAGGCCTCGACCTACGGCCCGTCGCCCGCGACCCAGGCCATCAGCTACAGCGTCATTCTGGACACGCAGGCTCCCGTTATCTCGAACGTGACGGTGTCGGGTGAGGGCAAGGATCGCGTCCTGTCCTTCGACGTCACCGACTCCTCGGCGATTGCCGGTATCGGCTTCTCGGCCACCGAGGACGGCAAGGTCGTCGAGCGCGGCGCCGAGGTCTACCCGACCGGGCGCAGCGAGGACGGTCTGGTCCACATCCACATCGACGTGCCGCTGAAGGACGCCCTGACGAGCATCGGCGGTGACCCGTCGACGATCTACTGCACGTGTGGGACTGGCCTGTCAACGGGGCAACGGCGCCGGTCGCCCTCACAGCGATCCCCATGATGTCGCTCGCGTTGTCGCACCAGTCGGCCACGCTCACCGTCGGCGAGACGGTGTCGCTCAGCGCCACCCACGAGCCCGCGGATGCGAACGTGACCGGCGTCGTCTGGTCCTCCTCGAACGAGGCCGTGGCGACGGTGAGTGCGACCGGCGAGGTGCGTGCGGTGGGTGCGGGCGATGCGACTATCACTGTCTCCGACCCGACGCAGCCGAGCGTGTCCGCCAGCGCCACCATCCATGTCAGCGCCCCCACGCCCACCCCCAAGGCCGGTACCTGGAAGTGGGACGGCCGCGGCTGGTGGTACCGCTACGAGGACGGCACGTACCCCGTCGATGCGACGCTGGTGATCGACGGGGCGACGTATCGCTTCGACGCGCGCGGCTACATGCGCACCGGTTGGGTGAAGGAGCAGGGCTCGTGGTACTACCACAACGCATCGGGCGCGCAGGCGAGCGGCTGGGTGCTCGACGGCGTCTCCTGGTACTACCTGGATCCGGCGACGGGCGTCATGGCGACCGGCTGGGTGAAGGATGGCGACACCTGGTACTACCTCAACCCCTCCACCGGCAAGATGATGACGGGGTGGCTTAAGGATGGCGGTGCGTGGTACTACCTGAAGACCGGGAGCGGCGCGATGGCCACGGGCCGACTGCGCATCTTCTGGACCTGGTACACCTTCTCCGAGACGGGGCAGCTGATTAGCTAGGTCACCCTGAGCCTGACCGTCCAGGCCCGTACACCTGCTACATGTGGGATGTGCGGGCCTGGCGTCTGTCAATCGGGGAAAGCGCCAAAATTCCCAGGCTTTTTTCAGGTTGTCTTGCTGTTGTCGCAAGGTTCGCTCCTTACATTGAATGTCATCACAAGGGAATACGGCACGGACCATGAGGGTCCGGGACATGCCGACGAGACTTTTTCGAGGAGCTTTCTGGGAAAACTTGCACTGTGTTGATGGGATAAGCCGAGGGGTCGACCGCTAGGTCGGCCCCTCGGTTTATGCGCGAGCCTGCACAAAATGTCAGTGTGTGGACACTGAGCCATCTATCGGACATGCATACTGCACAACTGGAAGAACTTACGCATAATAGGACGGCGTGTCAGCCGGACGCGCACCAGATCGTCATCTCGTCGATACGTAAGTGAGCCATTGATGTCCCATCACTCCACCCCGGCACTCGCGCTCGCCGCCGCCCTCGCCCTGACCGGCGTGAGCGTCCCGGCGCTCGCAGCGAGCCCTCAGCCGGGCGGTGTCCTCCCCGCCAACCCCACCCACGCCTCGTCAAAGGACGCGCAGTCGGGGACGCGAGTCGAGGACGCACTGCTGTCCATCCGCCAGGCCGAGGCCGGGGGAGTGGTCTGCCCGACGCCTCCTCTGCGCAGGAGGCGGACGACACCCCGACCACGATCATCGTCCAGCTGGAGGATGGAACAGCCGGTAGCTCCACGCAGGCCACGCGCGACGACGTGAAGGCCCGCATCGCCTCCGCGGTCGAGGGAGTCGTCCCCGGCGCACAGGTCACGACCGTGCGTGAGTACACCAATGCGCTCGTCGGCTTCGCCATCGAGGCGCCCGGCTCCGCTCTCTCCGTGATCCAGAAGGTCGAGGGCGTCAAGACCGCGTTCATCGAGGGTATCCACAAGCCGATGGAGACTGCTGCGCAGGGGAGCGGTGCGCCCGTCCTCAAGAACGCCTCGTCCCTGGCGATGACGCGCGCGAACGAGGTCGCCCTCAAGGGTGATCGTCAGGTCATCGAAGTCATCGACTCCGGCCTGCAGACCGACCACGACGCCTTCGCCGGCTCGATGGACGGCGTCGAGGTGCGCATCAGCCAGGCCGATGTGCAGGCCTTCGCGGGCAAGCTCCCGCACGGCGGAGCCGGCACGTACGTCAACAGCAAGATCCCCTTCGCCTACGACTACGCGGATAACGACGCCGACGTCGTGCCCCATTCCGAGAAGGATCTGTCCCACGGCACGCACGTCACCGCGATCGTGGCCGCCAACGCGGACGTCCTCCAGGGCACCGCGCCCCACGCGCAGATTGTCGTCGCGAAGGTCGCCTCGGACGAGGACGGCTCGATGCCCGACAGTGCGCTGCTCGCAGCCCTCGATGACGCGCTCGTCATCAAGCCCGACGTCATCAACCTGTCCCTGGGCGACGACTCCGGCATGAGCAGCGACGCGGGCAGCGTCTTCGCCGGTGTGTACGAGAAGCTCGCCGCCGCTGGCATTACCGTCAACGCGGCGGGTGGCAACGCCTTCTCCAACGCCTACGGCAACAACTCCGGCCAGAACAAGCCGTTCGCGACCGACCCCGACACGGGCACGCTCGGCGAACCCGCCTCTACAAGTCCACCCTGGCCGTCGCCTCCGTCGACAACCAGGAGGCCCTGTCCTACGTGAGCCTGGGCGATCGTAAGATTGCCTACCGCACCGCCCTCGACGGCCAGGGCGAGGCCGTGCGCGGTCTGCGCGACATCGCTGAGAAGACCTACCGCATCGTCGATGCCGGCGCTGGCGGCACCGACCAGCTCGAGCAGTACGCGGGTGCCGACCTCTCCGGCGTGATCGTCCTCGAGGACAAGGGCGGCACCGACTCCCGCGACGGCTCGGCCATGACCGAGGAGCTCAAGGCGCGCAACCTGGCCGCCCTCTCGCCGGCTCCCGCGGCGCTCATGGTCGCTGACACGGACGAGGCTGATACGCCCTACCAGGCGATCCTCGGCTCGACCACCTCGATGCCGACGGTGACCATCACCAAGCGGGACGGCGAGGCGATCCGCGAGGCCCTGGCCGCCGCCAACGGAGCCGACGTCACCGTGACCGTCACGCACTCCGGCATCGTTCTGGCCTCGAACAACCCGACGGCCTCGGAGTTCTCGGCGTGGGGCGTGGCCCCCGACCTGACCCTCAAGCCTGAGATCTCGGCCCCCGGCGGCGACATCATGTCGGCCTACCTCGGCAACGAGTATCAGCGCCTGTCGGGCACCTCGATGGCATCCCCGCAGGTCGCGGGCATCAGCGCCCTCGTGCGCCAGCGCCTCGTGAGCGATCCCGCCTTCTCCGGCATGAGCGCCGAGCAGAAGAACGCCGTCGTCACCAACCTCCTCATGGGCACTGCCCACCCGCTCATCGACGTCGAGCTGGGAGACGGCACCTACTACTCGCCGCGCAGGGTGGGCGCGGGCGCCGTTGACGCGCTCGCGGCGACCACCGCGACCGTCTACCCGACCGTCGTCGGTGCCGCCGATCCCTCCCGACCCAAGGCCGACCTCGGCGATGGAACGAAGGGGTGGACCTTCCAGGTGCGCCTGACCAACCTCTCCGACGCTGCCCACACCTACACCCTCGGCGGCCAGGCGCTCTCCGAGATGGTCGAGGAGGGCCTCTTCGCCGAGCACTCGCAGAACTGGGCGGGCGCGGGCATCTCACTGAGCTTCTCCGGTGACGGCGTGGCCGAGGCCGGGGACGCCCAGCAGATCACGGTCCCCGCGAAGTCGGATGCCACCGTCACCGTCACCGTAACCCCCGAGTCCGAGTTCGCGACCTTTGCCGCCGAGAACACCCCGAAGGGAACCTTCATCGACGGCGCCGTGACCTTCACGAGCGGCGATGAGACCCCGAGCCTGACCGTGCCCTACCTGGGCTTCTACGGCTCGTGGGGAGCTCCGGACGTCTTCGACGGCAAGTGGTCGGACAACGAGACGACGCCCGTGCACGTCTACCGCTCGGCTCTGGTCAACGCCTACTCGTCCATCCCGCTGGGAGCGCTGAACCCGCTGTCGGACAAGCAGGATTCGAACCTGGTCACCACGATCAATACGCAGCGCCTGATCACGTCGCGCGCCAAGTGGGCGGGTGCCCCCGACAAGATTGCGCCGCTGACCGGCATGCTGCGCTCGGTTCCGTCGATGACGGTGACCTACCGCAACTCCGCGGGGGGAGTCCGTGCGTTCCTACACGATCAACCGCGTGCGCAAGTCCCTCTACGACCTCGAGACCGGCTGGACGAAGCCGGGCGAGTACGCCGGTGAGGAACCCTTCTTCGACGGCTACGACCAGTCCGGTAACGAGCTGCCCGACGGCCGCTACACGCTGACCATCGAGGCGGCGACGGACGGTCCGTCCTCGCAGACCCACCAGATGACCTACGAGTTCACGCTGGACACGCAGGCCCCCGTCATCTCCAACCTAACCGTGAGCGGCGAGGGTGATGCGCGCACCGTGTCCTTCGACGTCACCGACTCCTCGCCCGTGGCCGGCATCGACTTCCACGAGGACGCCGACGGCACGTGGTACTACCGCAAGCTCGTCGAGGACGACGGTGAGGTCCTGGCCGACGGCACGCATCGCTACCACTTCGATGTGCCCGTCTCGGAGCTGAAGTCCGCGTGGGCCCAGCAGGGCCGCACGGACGAGGCCCCGGTGGCCCCGTACCTGTTCGCCTGGGACTGGGGCGTGAACCCCGTCAAGCAGGAGGTGCGCCTCCAGGGTGATCCGGCGCCTGCTCCGACCCCGGACCCGACTCCGGCTCCGCAGGGTGGTCAGTGGATCAGCGATTCGGTCGGCTGGTGGTACCGCTACGCCGACGGCTCCTACCCGACCAACGGTGTGGCGCTCATTGATGGAGAGACCTATCGTTTCGATGCCAGCGGCTACATGCGCACTGGCTGGGTTAACGAGGGTGGTGCGTGGTACTTCCATCATGCCTCGGGAGCGCAGGTGACTGGCTGGGTGCTCGATGGTCTGACCTGGTACTACCTGGATCCGACGACGGGCGTCATGGCGACCGGATGGGTCAAGGACGGCGAGCGCTGGTTCTACCTGCGCCCCGGCAGCGGCGCGCTGGCGACCGGCTGGCTGAAGGACAGCGGCTCCTGGTACTACCTGAGCACCGACTCGGGCGCGATGGTGACCGGCTGGCTGCAGCGCACAAGTGGCTGGTACTACCTGACACCCGGCAGCGGCGCGATGGCGACCGGCTGGCTCCAGGAGGACGGTGCGTGGTACTACCTGAACACTGATACGGGTGCGATGTACACGGGCGGCCACTGGATCGGCTGGCAGTGGTATCGCTTTGCGGACAACGGCCAGTGGATCGGCTGAACCGCTGAGGCCGTATCCTTAGTTGTTCTTCACGACTGCGCCCCGGGGTCTCTCCGGGGCGCAGTCGTGCTAGTGGAGGGAGAGAAGGGGCGCTCAACTCGGGTGAAGCTCGCGGGGAGTGCTGGTCAGAGTTTGTTTGTCAGTGGCTGACACGTGTCGCTGGCTTAATGTCAACAAAAAACCGTTGAAATTGCGTAAGAAAATAGTGAGGTTTTGGGTAGTTTAATTTCGATGTGTGCTCATTGGTGGCGGAATGTGCTTGTCATTTGCTGATCTTGTGTCGAGTGGGAATCTCAAATAGATATCAAAACGTAAGGAAAAAGGGGTGCTAGAGCGGTCTTTGTCGTTTTAGTATTGGGCTGAGGGGAATCTGCAGTGTCGCAGATGAATCTCTCGTTCCATGTCGACAAAGTGAGCCATAGATGTCCCACAAAAAATTCCCTGCGCTGGCCATCATGGTCGCCGGCGCACTTGTTGTCACTGTGGTCAGTATTCCGCAGAATCAGGCCATCGCGTCGCAGGCGCCAACGCCACCTGCTATCGCACGAGCAACCGAGTCACAATCTGACGGCACCCCACAATCAGGGGAACCGGCTGACGCTCAACCAATGGTTCAACAGGCCGATGATGCTACGCCGACCACGATCATCGTTCAGTTTGAGGAAGGAAGCGTTGGGATTTCCTGGACCTCCCGCATCTTCGGACTGAGCACAGAAGCCAAACACCGGGAGATGATGGAACGCCTCGAGGCTTCTGTTTCCAAAGCTGTGCCCGGGGCAGCTGTGAAGGGCCTGCGCGACTACACCAACGCGATGGACGGCGTCGCCGTTCGCGCCCCGGCCTCGTCCCTGGAAGCGATTCGAAGCACACAGGGTGTAAAGCAGCCTTCATCGAGGAACTCCACGAGCCGTTACCAGTGACTCAGACGGTGGATGACTCACTGTTCGAAGTCCTCGACAGTGGGTATAAGAACGTCTCATCGTTGGAGATGACTCGAGTTAACCACTCCTCCTTCCTGGGGGATGGGCAGGTCATCGAAATCATTGACACGGGGGTGGAGAGCAGTCACCGCGCCTTCTCGGGGTCAATGGATGGCGTTAACGCGAGACTCAGCGAACAAGACATCGCTCGTTTGGCTGCCATGCTCCCTCATGGCAAAACGGGTCTTTACGTCAGTAAGAAAGTCCCCTTCGCCTTTGACTATGCCGACAATGACCCGGATGCGAGTCCAGGAAAAACCCTCAATAGTGGACACGGAACGCACGTGGCCGGTATCGCTGCTGCGAACGGGACAGACCTGAGGGGTGCGGCACCGAACGCGCAGATCATTGTGGCTAAGGTGTCGCCCGATGATGGCGCAATCGCTGATAGCGCTGTCTTGGCAGCTCTCGATGATGCGATGGTCCTCAAACCTGACATCATCAATATGTCGCTCGCCAAGTACGCCGGTATGAGCAGCGAAGCCGGTAGCGTGTATGACGGAGTGCTCAAAGCACTCACGGATGCGGGCATTACCGTTAACGCCTGTGCTGGAAACGACGCCTCGAGTGGGACGAATCTGTGGGGGAACAAATCCGTCCCCTTTGCGGATGACCCCGATTCGGGAACAGTGACCGAACCTGGCTCCTTCAAGCCTTCCCTGACCGTGGCGTCGGTGGATAATGTTGGAACCCTGCCATACGTGTCCTTCGGCCAGCGCGCAATTTCCTATAAGCGACCCCGTACTCCGTTCGGGCAAGCCAAGCTTGACCTACGTTCCCTGCCGGAAGGCGATTACCGCGTTCTCTATGCAGCTGCCGGTGATCCGACCGCGCTGGAACGTCTCGTTGCGGAATATCCTGGTGACCTCTCCGATGCGATCATCCTCGAAGACCGAGGTGGAATGGATGACGCGGGACAAGAAATGACAGAGGAACGCAAGATAACGTTGCTCGAAGGCCTTTCGTCACGCCCCCGCGGCTCTCCTCATCGCTGACACGGAAGAGGCAGCAACTCCCTTCCAAGGGCGCGTTGAGGGTGATGTGTCGCTCCCAGCGGGAACCATTGTGAAGAAAGATCGGGATGCACTGGTCAATGCCCTGCAGACAGCAGGAGTGCAGGGGATTCGCGTGACCGTGCGCCACTCCGCCCAGGTGTTGGCCTCGCGTGCTCCGCAGGTCGCCGGTAACTCTTCCTGGGGTGTTTCTCCGGACCTGACACTGAAGCCCGAAATTACCGCACCTGGGGGACATATTCTGTCCGCCTTTCCCGATAACAGCCTGGGTTACGATTCCGGAACGTCTATGGCTTCCCCGCACGTCGCGGGTATCGCCGCATTGGTGCGCCAGCGCCTCCTGCAGGACCCCGCTTTCGAAGGCATGACCAATATAGAAAAGAACGCGGCTGTTGCAAACATCCTGATGGGCACCGCTCATCCGCTGGAGGACGTGGAGCAAAATAACGGGACCTACTACTCGCCGCGCAGGGTTGGCTCCGGACTTGTGGATGCGATCGCTGCGACGACAACCTTCGTCTATCCGACCGTCGTCGGGGCACAAGACCCGTCGCGCCCCAAGGCAGACCTGGGGGATGGGAAGAGCGGCTGGACCTTCCAGGTTCAGCTGACGAATCGATCAGATGAGGAGCATTCCTACACTCTCGGAGGGCAGGTGCTCTCAGAAATCGTCGCCGATGGGCTTTTCACGGAGCAGTCGAAATTGGACTGGGCAGGGCATCTCGTTGCACTATTCGACGTCCATGCTGCGTGTGCCCGCCCGGTCGAGCTCTGTCGTGACCGTCACGGTGACGCCACAGGCTGAGTTTGCCTCGTATGCCTCTGCGAACACGCCTAACGGTACCTTCGTTGATGGCGCCGTAACCTTCACAAGTGCGGATGGCTCGCCGAGCCTGACGGTTCCTTTCCTGGGCTTCTACGGATCATGGGGAGCCCCGAATGTCTTTGATTCCCAGGGGCCGGACAGCCATGTGTGCCGCTCCATGTTGATGAACTCGGTGACAGATAGCCCGTTGGGGGGACAGAACCCGCTCGATGCTTCGTCGGGAGCAGGTGTCGAGCCTCCTTCCGACACAGCTCGCCTCGTTGCGTCGCGTTCGACTCTTCAAGGCGCGCCGAGCCTGGTGGTATCGAATACGTGTCTGCTCCGCAGCGTCCCGGCCGTAACAATCACGTACAGGGACAAGGGCAACAAGGTCGTCCGTTCGTACACGCTCACTCGCGTCGCTAAATCTCAACACCGAAATGGGAGTAGAGGCCCCGTTCCCGCAGAGAAATATGGTCCTGTCGTCCCGACCTTCGATGGGCGTGACGACGAGGGGAATCCGCTGCCGGATGGGCGCTACACGCTCACGGTTGAGGCTGCCTCTGACGGCCCGTCGTCAAAGATCCATCGACAGAGCTATGAGTTTTCGCTGGATACGAAGGCTCCCATTATTTCGGAGCCGATCATTACGGGCGAGGCAGATGCGCGCAGGGTGTCCTTCGACGTCACGGATTCTTCGCCTCTAGCCGGTGTGACATTCTCTCTGACTCCCGACAGTGAGCCCTTCTATCAGCTCCTGGATCGGGAGGGAGGAACCCGTCAGCCCGACGGCACGTATACAGCACACTACGACATTGCGTGGAGTGATCTGACTCAGTCCGTCGAGGGGCAGCAGATCACAGCAGCGACTCTGTCAGCATGGGACTGGGGCAAGAACCGTGCAACGCAGCGCGTGCGCTTTGCGTCAATCCCGATGTCATCCCTAGCGCTCGAACCTTCGAGCACTAGCCTCCTCGTCGGGCAGAAGACAACTTTGAATGCTTCCTTCAAACCTGACAATGCCACCGTCACCGACCTCGTTTGGACCTCCTCGAACGATGCAGTGGCGCGGGTTGATAGCGACGGTCAAGTGAGCGCTATTGGAGTTGGATCGGCGACGATCACTGTGAGCGATGCGACGGCTCCGAACGTGTCAGCGCGTGCGCGGGTGAGCGTCAGAGAAGTCTACAGGTGGAAGGGAATAGAGCTATCGACCGCGTCGATTCAGATGGACGCGGGCACGAGCACAAGGATCGAAGCTTTCCTCGCTCCGTCGGTGTCAGATCGTACGGTGACCTGGGCGTTGGAGCCAGCGTCACTGGGGAGCCTCGCGATCAGTTCCGATACGCACGTTGCGACGCTTACCGCATCCGATGCGCAGGGCAATGGCACGCTGCGTGCGACCGTCACGAATGCCTACGGGCGTGCTCGAACCGTTTCTGTCCCCGTCTCGGTGGTTGTCGACCACTCGAGCGACTTCCGTATCGATGAACAGGGCATGCTCATCTCCTATAGTGGGCACTCTGTGGACGTGACGATCCCAGATGGGGTCAGAGCTATCGGACGATCGGCTTTCGTGCGACAAGATGACACGGTACAGGTGCGTCACCTGCGCATTCCCGCGAGTGTCACGACGATTGAAAGAGAAGCCTTTTCGGATTTCCCCCTGGGCGCCGTCACATTCGAAGACGATGAGAAGAACCCTTCGAAGCTGGTGGCGATTGGGGATCGAGCATTCGCTGGTACAGACCTGGAATCAATCGACCTACCGCGCTCCGTGACGACGATCGGTGAAGGCGCGTTCGCGCAGAACAAGTCGCTCACAACACTGCGGCTAGGCGCGAAGGTGGTTGGCTCAAGCCTTGTGAGTGTCGTGGAATCGACTCCTGCCCTGACACGCATCGAGGTCAATCCTGCGAACACGAGCCTGGAATCAGTTGATGGAGTGCTCTACCAGAAGAATCCGCGACGCCTCATTGCCCTCCCGGCTGCGAAAGAGCCGGGAGGAGAATACACGGTGCTTGCTGGTACAACAAGCATCGCTGCTGGCGCTGCGGTGGATGCTCAGATCAGCGCTGTCACCTTGCCTGATTCTCTTCAAGAAATCGGTGATCGGGCATTCATGGGGAGTCATGTGCGCTCCGTAACGGTTCCTGACTCGGTGACGACGGTTGGTTGGGCCGCATTTGCGCGAGCGCCTTCCCTTACGAAGGTTCACCTCGGTGCCTCCCTGACTTCCATGGAAGGAAACCCCTTTGTTGATAGTATGAGCCTCGCCTCTGTGACCGTCGATAGCCGAAATTCTGTGTTCTCGACAGACCAGAATGTCCTGTACCGCATGCGAGGGACAGAGCTGGAGGTGGTGGTGTCTCCGCCGGCGAGTATGCTCACCGAGTACGCGGTGCGTCCCGGCACTGTCACTGTTGGTGACAGTGCTTTCGCAGGCAACGCCTCGTTGCGTCGCTTGGTGCTGCCAGAGGGCCTGACGACCATTTCCAATCGTGCGTTTGACGGCGATGAATTACTGAGGGAACTCATTCTTCCGGACTCCCTGCAAGCCGCCGAAAACATCGTGAATACGGGGGTCCAGACTCTCGAATTTGGGACTCGTATTCAGTCAATTCGGATGCATGGGAGCTACGCGGCTCTGCCGCGACACTTCGTTGTTCGTGGGGGAGACGACGGCAGATTCTCGTCTGATGTTCGGTCGAGAGGTGGTGTTCCCGAGAGCGCCTACTTCGGAACAGGAATGGTGTCAGTTTCTTTCCGCTCTAGCCTTCCGCATATCGTGGTTCTGCCTGACACTATCGAGGAATTTGATGTGTCTCCCTACATCGAGGATGGAGACCGGGATGAGACCCACTTCTATGTGAATGCGGCGGAAGGGTCACGCGCGTGGAATGTTGCGCGCGAAGCAATGGAGATAGGGAACATCGATGCCTCTCATCTGCACGTGTACACTCCCGCCTCGGTCAGCTTCTCAGGTGACGGAGTCTCCGAGTCTGGGGGCACGTATTCAGTGACTGCAGACGTGGGAGCGCCTGCGCAGATTGTCGCCTCCGTAGCGGGAGGTGTGGGAAGTGGCTACGAGCTGCGTGCGACGCAAATCGCTGCCGATGGTGCCGAGACCGTTATTTCGGACTGGACTGCGATGGGGATGCGCGCCGGACAGGCGGCGCGCGCGACGGCGTCCCTCTCGTGGACTGCGCCGAGTATCGATGCAAAGCTACGCGTTGATGTGCGTGACGCGACGCATCTTACTCACGCCACCACGCTGACTGTAGCCCAGGCTCCCAAGCCGGATCCGACACCGACTCCGGATCCCACGCCGACTCCGGATCCCACGCCGACTCCGGATCCGACACCGACTCCGGATCCGACACCGACTCCGGATCCCACGCCGACTCCGGATCCGACACCGACTCCGGATCCCACGCCGACTCCGGATCCGACACCGACTCCGGATCCCACGCCGACTCCGGATCCCACGCCGACTCCGGATCCCACGCCCAGCAAGGGAACGTGGGCCTGGAACGGGAGCTGCTGGACCTACCGCTATCCGAATGGCACATATGCGCGCAGTGGTACGTCCACGATCGAGGCAGACGTGTACCGTTTTGATGCGGAGGGGTGTGCGCAAACCGGTTGGGTACGTGATGGATCGCAGTGGTTCTACCACTCATCGACAGGTGCCCAGCAGAGCGGCTGGCTCAAGGACGGCAATAACTGGTACTACCTGCAGCCTGAGACCGGAGCTATGGCAACTGGCTGGGTGACGGTTGATTCACGATGGCACTACTTCAACCCGGATACGGGAATCATGGTCACCGGCTGGCTGAAGGATGATGGGCACTGGTACTACCTGCAACCGGGCAGCGGAGCGATGGTGACCGGATGGGTTCGCATTGGATGGAAGTGGTACCACTTTTCTGGCAATGGCCGATTGATTCGCTAGTTTGCCAACGATGAGGCATTGAGCCTCACGGTGCAGTGTGCGCCCCCGGTTAACTGGGGGCGCACACTCGTCTTGTGATCAGTCAATTATCTGCGGGGTTAAAATCCCAGGATTTTCTCAGCTCACCTTGCCGTTGCCGCAAGGTTGGGCTCCTACAGTAGGTGTCATCACAAGGGAATACGGCACGGGACGGGCCCGAGCAATGCCGACGAGACATCATTGAGGAGCTTTCTGGGACAACTTGCTGTGTTGATGGGATACGCCGAGGGGCCGACCGCCAGGTCGGCCCCTCGGCGTATCTGCACCGGGAGCGAGTCGTGGGAACTGTGTGCTGTGGGAAGAGTGCCGTGGGAAGAATGCGGTTTCAGGCATCTTTCGTGCTGCTCACCAATTTCGCATGCAATTCCCCTAAATGATCTTGTCTATCTGTTTTAGTTCGTACCGCTGTGTCACTTGTGTTTTGGAATTGCATGCGACTTTTGTCTGGGCGCTACTGCGGCCGGGGTGTTGTGGGCGTGAAAAAGCCGGGGCGCGTCAGGCAGATTGCCCGACGCGCCCCGGCCTCGTCGTTACGCTGAGAGCTACTCAGAGGCGCTCAAAACCAGCGTCCCACGCGGCGCGCATGGGGTTGGCGTCGGCGACCAGCTGATCGAAGCGAAGGTCGGCGATGTCGATGACCTCGCCGAGCGCGAAGCGAGCCTCGCGGGCGGGGGAGTGCTCGATGCGGCGCCAGCCCGAGGACAGCAGGTGCTTGCGGTCCACCACGTTGTCCACGCAGATGACCAGCGGGCGGCCGAACTTCTCGCGGTAGGCGGCAGCCAGGGCGCGCAGCTCCTCGGCCTCATCGGCGGTCACATCGCCCACCGACAGGGACGAGGTGTCCGTGCTGGCCTGCTTGTCGCCCGCACCATCGAGGACCAGGGAGACGACGTCCGTGTAGGACGCGATGAGCTCCTCGGCCTCCTCGGGGCTGGCCGCCAGGACCGCGTCCTCGAAGGAGGAACGAAGCTCCGAGACGGAGGCGAAGGGACGGGACTCCCAGGCGCGCTCGACTGGCCACGTGTGCAACGAGAACATCGAGGAGAAGGTCGCGACGAACTGGTCGCGATCCATCGCGTTGACGTCGTCCAGGTTGATCTTCTTGCCGTTCACCACGGCCACGTCCGGCGAGGCCTGGCGTCCGATGTGGAAGAACAGGAGGTTTAGATGATGGCCGTCAGCGAGCCGATGGTCACGCCGGAGCCGAAGATGATCTGCAGCCAGGAGGGCATGACACTCACGATGCCGGGCTTCAGAGTCACGAGGAGGGCCAGGCCGATCGACGTGGAGACGATGACGGCGTTGCGGTTGTCGCGCATGTCGACCTTCGCCAGGGTCTGGATGCCGACGACGGCGACGTTGGCGAACATCGCCAGGGAGGCGCCGCCGATGACGGGCTGCGGGATGGCTGCGACGATGGCCGCTGCCTTGGGCAGCAGGCCCAGGAAGATCATGAAGACACCCGCCGCGGTGACGACCCAGCGGGACTTCACGCGGGTGAGGCGCACCAGGCCGACGTTCTGCGCGAAGCAGGTGTAGGGGAAGGAGTTGAGGACACCGCCCAGCAGCGTGGACAGGCCGTCGGCGCGCAGGGCGTTAGCGATGTCGCGCGGGGCGATACGCTTGCCCACGACCTCGCCGGTGGCGAAGACGTCACCCGTGGTCTCCACGGCGGTGACCGCCATGACGATGATCATGGCGAGGAGCGCCGTGAGCGAGAACTTCGGGATACCGAAGTAGAAGGGCGTGGTGATGCCTAACCAACTGGCCTCTCCCACGCCCGAGAAATCGGTCTTGCCCATCGCGAAGGCAACGGCTGTCATGATGAGCAAAGCAAGGAGCACCGACAGGGTGCCCATGAAGCCCTTGAAGAGGCGCTGGATGATGACGATGATCGCGATCGTTCCAAAGGCGAAGCCGAGTGCCTCGAATGTTGCGGTTGCCTTCGCTGCGTCATCGGTGGCCTTATCGGCCCAGGCGACGATGTCACCGGCGGAGACGGATAGGAGCGTTGTGCCCATGACGGTCAGGAGCGTGCCCGTGACGATCGGCGGGAAGAAGCGCAGGAGCTTGGCGAAGAAAGGAGCGACCAGGAAGACGAGAAGGCCGACGGCGATGATGGAGCCGTACATGGTGGCCAGGCCGGTCTTCGGGTCGGCGCCGGGGGGTGTGGCCGCAGCTCCGATAGCAATGAGAGGGGAGACGGCGGTGAAGGTGACGCCCTGAATGAGGGGAAGCTTCACGCCGATGAAGCGGCCGATGCCGGCCGACTGGATGATGGTGGCGATGCCGCAGGTGAGCAGGTCTGCGTTAATGAGGTGGACCAGCGTGTGGTTGTCGAGCCCGAGGCCGGAAGCGATGACGAGCGGGACGACCACGGCGCCCGCGTAAAACGCGAGGACGTGCTGAATGCCCAGAACTGTGAGTTTCCCAAAGGGAGGGACTTGATCGACGGGGTGGGGAGCGGACGAGGGGCTTGATGCCATCTGTGTCTCCTGGACCTTTATCCATGTGTTGAAGGGACCCCTCCATTCTCTGTGATCAGCACGATTGTTTTACGAGTTATTTAGAAAGTGTGGCGAGTTATATGCCGCGGGTGCTTGTCGTTTACGATGTGAACAAAGCTGGACGCATGCGGGAGGGAGGCCGGTATGACGCGTAATGGTCGTCCTCCGTCGATGGCGGACGTGGCCGAATTGGTCGGTGTTTCGCATCAGACGGTGTCTCGCGTGGTGAACGGCAAGGGGCGTGTGTCGCCTCGGACGCGCGAGCGCGTGCAGGCCGCGATTGATCAGCTGGGATACCGCCCGAACTCCGTGGCCCGTGCCCTGGTGACCGCCCGCTCGGGCATTATCGGCGTCGTGACCACGACCTCGGCCCACTTCGGTCCCTCCTCGATGCTGGTGGCCCTGGAGGTCGCCGCCCGCGAGGCTGGGCTTTTCACGTCGGTCGTGGCCCTCGATCGTTTCGGCGCGGACGACGTGGCCAGCGCCTTCGATCACTTCTCCTCCCTGGCCGCCGAGGCGATCGTCGTTATCGCGCCGGTGGATTCTCTCGCCGAGGCCGTGGCTTCCCAGGGCGCGTCCGTGCCGGTGGTCGCGGTCTCCGGTGGGCGTACTTTCGGTCGCGGAGTGTCGGTCGTTCACGCGGATCAGCGCGGAGGTGCGCGCGCGCTCGCGGAGCACCTCATGTCGCTGGGGCACCGGGACATTGCCTGCGTGGCGGGCCCTCAGGAGTGGTTCGAGGCGCGCGAGCGCGTGGCCGGGTGGCGCGAGGCGATGGATGAGGCGGGCCTGGTGAAGCGCGAGCCGCTCGTCGGCTCGTGGGAGGCGCGCTGGGGCTACGTCGCCGGACAGAACCTCGTCGAGGATGGCCTGCCCGACGCCGTCATGTGCGCGAACGATGAGGTCGCGGTCGGCCTTCTTCGTGCGTTCGCCGAGGCTGGGGTGAGCGTTCCGGGCGACGTGTCGGTCGCGGGTTTCGACGATGTGCCGTTGGCCGCCTACGCGGGGCCGGGGCTGACGACGGTGCGCCAGGATTTCGCGGACCTTGGGCGCTGCGCGCTTGATGCGGTCAGCCGCGCGCTCGATGGTGAAACGGTGGACACGTACGTGCGTCCCACTCGCCTCGTTGTGCGTGGTTCGACGGGAGTGTGCCCTCGTTAGAGGCTCTTTTTATCGTCGTGCTTGCCTTGTGCGCGGGTGAATGTTAACGTTAACCCACCCGATGTTCATCGGCGCTCAGTGAGGAGTACGAATGGATTACCGCAACCCCGACACATGGACCCCCGAGTTCGCGCGCGAGATCGAGCGCGTTCGTGAATATGTGGCCACCCTGCATGCCGAGCTGCCCCGCTGGGGCCTCGTCGTCTGGACGGCCGGAAACGTCTCTCAGCGCGTGCGCGGCGAGGCCGAGGATGGCAGCCAGGACCTCCTTGTTATCAAGCCGTCGGGCGTGTCCTACGACGACCTGAGTCCCGAGGCGATGGTCGTGTGCGACCTCGACGGAAACCTTGTGCTGGGGGAGGGGTCTCCCTCCTCGGACACCGCCACACATGCCTACGTCTATCGTCACATGAGTGAGGTGGGCGGCGTCGTGCACACGCACTCCACCTACGCCACCGCATGGGCCGCGCGCGGCGAAGAGATTCCCTGCGTCCTGACCATGATGGGTGACGAGTTCGGCGGTCCCGTCCCCGTCGGTCCCTTCGCCCTCATCGGCGACGACTCGATCGGGCGCGGCATCGTCGACACCCTGCGCGAATCGCGCTCGCCGGCGGTCCTCATGCGTAACCATGGCCCCTTCACGATCGGGCGCGACGCACGCGCCGCCGTCAAGGCCGCCGTCATGGTCGAGGAGGTCGCCAAGACCGTGCACGTCGCGCGCCTAGGCGGGCCTCTCGTTCCTATCGAGCAGCACCACATCGATTCCCTCTACGACCGTTACCAAAACGTCTACGGACAGCACTGACACCACAGGAGATTTCATCGTGACCAGTTTCTACGAGGGCCGTGAGGTCTGGTTCGTCACCGGCAGCCAGGACCTGTACGGCGAGGAAACGCTGGCGCAGGTTGCGCAGCAGTCCCAAGAGGTTGTTCGCCTGCTCAACGAATCCGACCTGCTTCCCGCGCCGATCGTGTGGAAGCCCGTCCTGAAGGACTCCGACTCCATCAAGCGTGCGATGCTCGAGGCCAGCGCGGACGACCGCGTCCTCGGCGTCATCTCCTGGATGCACACCTTCAGCCCCGCGAAGATGTGGATCCGAGGCCTCGAGGTCCTGCGCAAGCCCCTGCTGCACCTGGCGACCCAGGCGAATGTCGAGATCCCCTGGGACAGCATCGACATGGACTTCATGAACCTGAACCAGGCGGCGCACGGTGATCGCGAATACGCGTACATCCTCACGCGCCTGGGCCTGGCTCGCGCCACCGTGGTCGGTCATGCCTCGCAGGAGAACACCCGTCGGCGCGTCGCCAACTGGGTGCGCGCGGCCGGAGGTTTCGCGGCGACCAACGAGCTGCGCGTCGTGCGCTTCGGCGACAACATGCGCAACGTGGCCGTCACGGAGGGTGACAAGACCGAGGCCGAGCGTCGCCTCGGAGTCTCGGTCAACACGTGGTCGGTGAACGACCTCGTCGCCGTCGTTGACGCCGTGGACGAGGGGGCCATCGACGCCCTCGTCGCCGAATACTGCGAGCGCTACGACGTGGCCCCCGAGCTGGCCCCTGGTGGGGATCGTGCGGAATCGCTGCGCTACGCCGCCCGCGAGGAGATCGCGCTGCGCACCTTCCTGGAGGAGCGCGGAGCGATGGCCTTCACGACCAACTTCGAGGACCTTGGCGGGCTCCGTCAGCTCCCCGGCCTGGCCGTCCAGCGCCTGAGCGAGGCCGGCTACGGCTTCAGTGCTGAGGGTGACTGGAAGACCGCGGTCCTCGTGCGCGCCGCGAAGGTCATGGGGGAGGGGTTGCCCGGCGGTGCCTCGCTCATGGAGGACTACACCTACAACCTCGTCGAAGGTCAGGAGATGATCCTGGGTGCCCACATGCTCGAGGTGTGCCCCTCGCTGACGAACGCCCGCCCGCGCATCGAGATTCACCCCCCTGGGCATCGGGGATCGCGAGGATCCCGTGCGCATGGTCTTCGACGCTGCCCCGGGGCGCGGCGTCGTCGTCGCCATGTCCGACATGCGCGACCGCTTCCGCCTCACCGCGAACATTGTCAATGTCATCGAGCCTCCCCAGCCGATGCCCAAGCTCCCGGTCGCGCGCGCGATGTGGATCCCCGAGCCCGACTTCTACACCTCCGTCGAGGCGTGGCTGACGGCTGGCGGCGCGCACCACACGTGCATGTCGACGCAGATTGAGCCCGAGGTGTGGGAGAACTTTGCGGCGCTGGCGCGCATGGAGCTCGTGGTTATCGACGAGTCGACGACGCGACGCGACTTCGCCTCGGGTGTGCGCTGGAACCAGGCGTACCACCGCCTCGCCGAGGGGCTGTAAAACCCTGCGACCTCGGGAGTGTGAAGTGTTTTCGCCTCACGCTCCCGAGGTTTTCCTTTGTGAATATGTCCGTTCTTAAAGTTGTGAACGTTAACAATTGTTATCGGAACGTTATCAATTGGGCAATGCGAGGGTGACCCCTCTCTCATATGGTACAAGTTGTCAGACCACACGACGGACGTGTGGAGACGTGACGCCCATCGACAGTGATGTCGAGGCAATAAACAGGAGATATTCCATGAAGACACGTGGTTTCTTTGGAAAGATGGCAACGGTAGCGGCCACTTTTGCGGCCGGCGCCCTTGCACTGAGCGGATGTGCGGGCGGCGGTGCCGGTGGCGGCGCTTCCAGCTCCGATAGCGGCGCTGCGGCCTCGAACGGCGGCAAGGTCAAGGTCGGCGTCGCGATGCCGACCCAGACCTCGGAGCGCTGGATCGCCGACGGCAACGCGGTGAAGGAAGGCCTCGAGGCAGCCGGATACGAGGTTGACCTCCAGTTCGCCAACGACGACATCCCCACCCAGACCCAGCAGATCGACCAGATGATCACCAACGGTGCCACCATCCTGGTCATCGCCTCCATTGACGGCACGGCCCTGTCGAGCCAGCTCGACACCGCAGGTTCGAAGAACATTCCGGTCATCGCCTACGACCGCCTCATCCGCGACAACGAGAACGTTGACTTCTACGTCTCCTTCGACAACTTCAAGGTCGGCGTCGCACAGGCAACGCTCTGCTGTTCGGCCTTGGCCTGACCGATAAGGACGGCAAGAAGCTCGACAACGCCCCCAAGGGTCCGCTCAACATCGAGCTTTTCGCCGGTTCGCCCGACGATAACAACGCCAAGTTCTTCTTCGATGGCGCCATGAGCGTCCTCAAGCCCTACCTCGACGACGGCACGCTCGTCGTCAAGTCCGGCCAGACCAGCTTCGACCAGGTCGCCATCCTGCGCTGGCAGCAGGAAGTCGCCCAGAAGCGCATGGAGGACCTGCTGACCTCGACCTACGGTGGCGGCTCTGAGCCTCTCGCCGGCGTGCTCTCGCCCTTCGACGGCATCTCCCGCGGCATCATCACCGCCCTCCAGGGCGCCGGCTACGGCCCCGCCATCAAGGACGGCCTGCCCATCGTGACCGGCCAGGACGCCGAGATCGCCTCCACCAAGATGATCAACGACGGCATCCAGCAGTCCACCATCTTCAAGGACACCCGTACCCTGGCCGCCCAGGCCGTGACGGTCATCAAGGCGATGGCTGAGGGCAAGGAGCCCGAGGCCAACGACACCACCACCTACAACAACGGTGTGAAGGTCGTTCCCTCCTACCTGCTCGAGGTCGAGACGATCTACAAGGACAACCTCAAGGAAAAGCTCATCGACTCCGGTTACTTCACCCAGGCCGACGTTGATGCGGGCGTCGTGAAGAAGTAAGCGACGACGGGGTGGGGGGCACTCGCCCCGCACCCCACCCCTTCCGATTCGAGGAATGCAAACATGACGCAGAACATTTTGGAAATGCGTGACATCGACAAGGGCTTCAATGGCGTGCCCGTCCTCAAGCACGTCAACCTTGATGTCCGCCCCGGTGAAGTCCACGCCCTGTGTGGCGAAAACGGTGCCGGCAAGTCCACCCTTATGAAGGTTCTCTCCGGCGTCTACCCCCACGGGCAGTACGACGGCACCATCATCTTCGATGGCAAGGAAGTCCAATTCCGCTCCATCAAGGACTCTGAGGCGCTCGGCATTGGCATCATTCACCAGGAGCTGGCCCTCGTTCCCTACCTGTCGATCGCGGAAAATATCTTCCTGGGCGCTGACAAGCCCCGCAAACTCGGCCTCATTGACTGGCACGAGGTCAACCACCGTGCCGAAAAGGTCCTGGAAAAGGTCGGCCTGAAGGAAAACGTGACGACCCAGGTCGGAACGCTCGGCGTGGGCAAGCAGCAGCTCATCGAGATCGGAAAGGCACTGTCCAAGGATGTGCGCCTGCTGATCCTGGACGAGCCCACCGCCGCCCTCAACGACAACGACTCGGCCCAGCTCCTCGACCTCGTGCGCAGCCTGCGCGACCAGGGCGTCGCCATCGTCATCATCTCCCACAAGCTCGGAGAGATCGCCGAGATTGCCGACCGTACGACGATCCTGCGCGACGGTCAGACCATCGAGACGATCGACATGAAGGACCCTGCGTCCACGCAGGGCAAGATCATCTCGCTCATGGTGGGCCGCGACCTCACTCAGCGCTACCCCGAGCGCGACGTGGAAATCGGCGAGGAGGTCTTCCGCGTGGAAGACTGGACCGTCTACCACCCGACCCAGGCGGGGCGCGTCGTCATCTCCAATGCTTCTTTCAACGTGCGTCATGGCGAGGTCGTCGGCATCGCCGGCCTCATGGGTGCCGGACGTACTGAGCTTGCGATGAGTATTTTTGGTCGCTCCTTCGGTGCGCGTATCTCGGGCAGGCTCTTCAAGGACGGCAAAGAGATTACGATCAAGACCGTCTCGGACGCGATCAAGAACGGCATCGCCTACGCGACTGAGGACCGCAAGCAGTACGGCCTGAACCTCATCGACGACATCCGGCACAACGTGGCCACCGCTGGCCTGTTCAAGCTCTCGCGCCGAGGCCTCGTCGATGGGCACAAGGAACTGGCGGTCGCCGCCGACTATAAGGATCGAATGAACATTCGCTCCAACTCGGTCCTCCAAAAGACCGGATCCCTGTCGGGTGGCAACCAGCAGAAGGTCGTTCTGTCCAAGTGGCTCTACACGGACGCAGACGTCCTTATCCTCGACGAACCTACGCGAGGCATCGACGTTGGTGCAAAGTTCGAGATCTACACTCTCATCAACAAGATGGTCGAAGAAGGCAAGGCCGTCATCGTCATCTCCTCCGAGCTCGAGGAAGTCCTCGGTGTCTCGGACCGCATTTACACCCTGGCGTACGGCCGCATCACCGGCGAGGTCAAGGCCGAAGACGCCACCCAGGAAAACCTCATGGAACTCATGACTATCGAACCCGCAAGGGAGGACCAGAAATGACCGCCGAAATCAGCCTGGTTGACACGCTGAAGGCCAACCTGCGTCAGGGCGGCATCTTCATTGCGTTCATCGCCATCGTCGTCCTCTTCTGGGCGTTCAACCCCGACACCTTCCTCTCGTCGGGCAACTTGACGAACATCGTCCTGCAGTACTCCTACATCCTGATCCTCGCGATCGGCATGCTCTTCGTCATCGTTCTGGCCCAGATCGACCTCTCCGTCGGCTCGGTCGTGGCCGTGACCGGCGCCCTCAGCGGTGTCCTTGTTATCAAGCAGGGATACCCCTGGTGGGTCGGCGTCGTCGCCGCCCTCGTCATGGGCATCCTGATCGGCGCATTCCAGGGCTTCTGGGTCGCCTACGTGGGCATCCCCGGCTTCATCGTCACGCTGGCTGGCATGCTCCTCTTCCGCGGCCTGACCTACCAGGTTCTCGACAACGTCTCGCTCTCGCCCTTCCCCAAGGGCTACTACAACATCGCCAACGGCTTCCTCAACGGTCTCCTGGGCGGTAATGGCTTCGACGTTTTCACCCTGGTGATCTTCGGAATTGGCGTGGCTGGCTTCGCCTATCAGCAGGTGCGCACCCGCCGCGCCCGTATCTCATACAACCAGGCCGTCGAGGCCATGTGGCTCTTCATCGCGAAGATTGTCGTCATCGGCATCGTCGTCATGTGGTTCGCCTACAAGCTCTCGACCGAGCGTGGCCTGCCCATCGTGCTGATCCTTCTGGCGATCCTCGTGCTTGTCTTCGGCACCCTCGCTTCCTCGACGATGTTCGGCCGCGATGTATACGCGATCGGTGGCAACAAGTCCGCCGCGGCCCTGTCGGGTATCAACGTCAAGAAGGTCACCTTCTGGTGCTACGTGAATATGGGCTTCCTCGCGGGTGTTGCGGGTGTCGTCTACTCGGCACGTATGAACGGTGCGCAGCCCTCGGCGGGTAACATGTTCGAGCTCGACGCCATCGCCGCCTGCTTCATCGGTGGTGCGTCGACGACCGGCGGTATCGGACGCCTGTCCGGTGCCCTCATCGGTGGTCTCATCATGGCCGTCATGTCCAACGGCATGCAGCTCATGGGTGCCTCCACCTCCACCCAGCAGATCGTCAAGGGCGCAGTCCTGCTCCTGGCGGTTGCGTTCGACGTGTGGAACAAGCAGCGCGCCTCTGCCTGAGGCATCGCGAATCTTCTCATGAGGGTGGGGAGCGGCCATGTGGTCGCTCCCCACCCTTATGTATGCCCGTGGGGTGTCGTGTGCTCGTAGGGGTCTCGTATGCTCGCCGGGCGATGTGGGGTGTCCCGGCTTCTTTCCGTCTCGTGAAAGATCGTGAGGGCGGTCGGTGCTCGCAGTTGAAGGGGGGAAATATGCAGAGGGTCTGTGCGCGTGGCCGGCGGCGTTTGTCAGGTCTTATGAGAGGGGTAGGTCCTCGTTGTGGAGGAAAGTTCCCGTTACCGAAAAACGTGCCGGTGGCGGCGCATTTGAGTTCCGCAGAATTGCAACCACTCGGCAAGTTTGAGTGACCTGTCGCACAGAATTGACGGTTTTTGAGCAAAAAAACGAGATATTTTCGTGAAATCCGCGAAATCTGGCCCTAAAGTCGGCAAAATCGCCAAAGATTTCGTAGTGTGTCATTCGTGGCCACGACAGTGGTAACCAAGAACGAACAGGAATGAGGTTTCTCAATGTCCGTGAACCGTACCGAGCTTGTCGCTCAGATTGCCGAACGCGCTGACCTGACCAAGGCGAAGGCCGACGAGGCCCTGGCCGCCTTCCAGGCCGTCCTCGTTGAGTCCCTGGCTAAGGGCGAGGCCGTCAAGGTGACCGGTCTGCTCTCCGTCGAGCGTGTTGAGCGCGCCGCCCGCACCGGCCGTAACCCCCGCACCGGCGAAGAGATCAAGATCCCCGCTGGCTACGGCGTGAAGCTCTCCGCTGGCTCCACCCTGAAGAAGGCCGTCTCCAAGTGACGCGCTGACGACAGCGAATTGCCTATGGGGCGTGACCGTGTGGTCGCGCCCCATACGCGTCTCTACGGGCATACGACACCGATGCCGTGGAGGCTCTCCTGCGCGCCTGTGCGGCTGCTGAGCGTCTGGCGGGGGAGTGGTGCCTCTTCAGGTCCTAGTGGCCTGGAAAGGCCCAGCAGAGCAAGCGTTCGTGCGACAAGAGGTCCCCGGTCCAATGTGGACCGGGGACCTCTCATGGAGTTCGCATGGGTACGTGTATCAGGCGCCCACCTCTTCCTTGACGCTCAGCTGCAGGAGGGGGTGGTGGCAGGCCACGCGGTGCGTCTCATCCGTGAGCATCGGCTGGACCTTGCATTCCTCTCCGGCAAACGGGCAGCGCGGGCGGAAACGGCAACCCTCGGGCGGGTTGACCGCGCTCGGCGGCTCCCCGGTGAGCTTGATGGCACTCTCGTCGTGCTTGAACTCGGGGTCCGGCACGGGGATCGAGTCGATGAGCGCCTTCGTGTAGGGGTGCTTCGGGTTCTTGACGACCTCGTGGGCGGGGCCCTCCTCGACGATACGGCCCAGGTACATGACGCCGATGCGGTCTGCCATGTACTGAACGACCGCCAGGTCGTGGCTGATGAACAGGTAGGACAACCCCAGTTCCTGCTGCAGATCCTTCATGAGGTTGAGGACCTGCGCCTGGACGGAAACGTCGAGCGCGGAGACGGGCTCGTCCGCCACGATCAGGTCGGGAGCCAGCGTCAGCGAGCGGGCGAAGCCGATGCGCTGGAGCTGTCCGCCCGAGAACTCGTGCGGGTAGCGGTCCAGGATCTCCTCGGTCAGGCCCACCTGCTCGAGGATCTCCATGATGCGCTCGGCGATCTGTCGGGCGTTGCCGGTCTTCTGGATGCTCATGGGCTCGGCCAGGATCTGGTCGATGCGCATGCGCGGGTCCATTGCCGCGTAGGAGTCCTGGAACATCATCTGCACGTCGCGGTGGATGCGCACTGCGTCGCGTCCCTTGAGCGTAGCCAGGTCGCGTCCATCGAGTTCGATGGCGCCACCGGACGGGGGCTCGAGGCCAGCGATGAGGCGGCCCACGGTGGACTTACCGCAGCCGGACTCGCCGACGAGGCCGTAGGTCTCGCCCTTCTTGACCGTGATGGACACGCGATCGACGGCGGAAACGACGCCCTTCTCGCGCTTGAAGAAGCCGGAGCCTGCCGACTCGTACTCGCGCGAGGCCTCCTTGACGTCCAGCAGCACCTCGTTGGAGATCTGCGGAACGTCCGAGGCTGCTCCTTCGGCGCTGGTGGGATCCAGCTTGGCCTGCAGGACCGCGGGAGACTCGTCTCCCTCCTGTACCGGGTGGAAGCAGGAGAAGGTGTGAGTATCGTCCCCGCTCAGGTCCGGGTAGCCGGCGCGGCACTCGTCGGTGGCCCACAGGCAGCGGGCCGCGAAGCGGCAACCCACCGGCAGGTTGGTCAGCGACGGGGGAGCGCCGGGGATCGAGAAGAGCTTCGTACCGGCCGCAAGGGCGCGCTCGGGCAGTGCCGCCATCAGCGAGCTCGTGTAGCGGTGCTTCGGCTCGGTGAACAGCGTCTTCGTCGGCGCGGTCTCGACGATGCGGCCGGCGTACATGACGGCGACGCGATCGGTGTGACCGGCCACGACACCCAGGTCGTGGGTGATGAGGATGACGCCCATCTTGTACTCGTCGCGCAGCTCGTCGATGAGGTCGAGGATCTGCATCTGCGTCGTCACGTCCAGGGCCGTCGTGGGCTCGTCCGCGATGAGGATGCGCGGCTTGCACACGAGGGCCATGGCGATCATGACGCGCTGACGCATACCGCCCGAGAGCTGGTGCGGGTAGTTGTTGATGACCACCTCGGGCCGAGGCATGCCGACGCGCTTGAGGATCTCGACGGCACGCGCCAGAGCTTCCCTCTTCGAGAGTTTCTCGTGCACGCGCAGCGGCTCGCACACCTGAAGGCCGATCTTCATAGTCGGGTTCAGGGAGGTGAGCGGATCCTGGAAGATCATGCCGACCTTGGTTCCACGCATCTTGCGCTTCAAGTGCAGCGGCATCTTCGTTAGGTCCTGGCCGTCGAGGATGATCGAGCCGGAGGAGACCTTGCCGCCCTGGGGGAGGAGGCCCATGAGGGACAGGGCCGTCATGGTCTTGCCGGAGCCGGACTCGCCCACGATGCCCAGGGTCTCGCCTGGGTTCACGTGCAGGTCGACACCCGAGAGTGCGCGAACCACGCCGTTGCGGATCTCAATATCGGTGTGCAGATCTTTGATCTGAAGGAGTGGAGTATTCATAGTTCAGTGCTCACCTCTTGCGCAGTCGAACTTCGAAGGCGTCACGCAGGCCGTCGCCGATGAAGTTGAACGACAGGACCAGCAGGATGATGAGGACGCCCGGAGGGTAGAGCAGCCACCAGTTGCCCGAGTAGACGTGCGACTGGCTGTTGGAGAGCATGGCTCCCCAGTCAGTGGCGGGAGGCTGCGCGCCCAGACCGAGGAACGACAGGTAGGCGACGTAGAGGACGGCGTCTGCGACCTGGAAGGTCGCGTTGACGATGACGGTGCCGATCGTGTTTCGGACGATGTGCGTCCGGATCGCTCGAGGCATCGAGCCGCCCATGCCTCGCATCGCGACGACGTACTCGCGCGTGCGCAGGGACAGGGCCTCGCCTCGAATCAATCGGGACGTACCCAGCCAGGACAGGGCTGACATGATGATGATGAGGACCGGGACGGTCGGCGGGATCATCGTGGCGATCAGCATGAAGAGGAACAGGACGGGCACGGACATGAGCGCGTCAACGATGCGCATCATGATTGCGTCGATCCAGCCGCCTACGAAGCTCGGCGATTGCGCCGTACAGCGTACCGATCGTGGTGGCGAAGATGCTCGGCGAACAGACCGACGATGATCGAGGTCTGGCCACCCTTCATGAGGCGTCCGAGCTGGTCGTAACCGACCATGTCGGTGCCGAGCGGGTGCTCGGAGGAGGGAGCCAGCGCCGAGTTCGACAGGTCCGTGTGGATCTGGTCGGTCACGTAGAACATGGGGCCGATGAACGAGAAGGCCATCAGGATGAGGATCAGGCACACGCCGAAGACGGCGAGCTTGTTCTCCATGAAGACCTGCAGGCCCTGCAGCTTCGTCGACTTGCGGGCGGTGCGCGCCTTGGCCGGCGCGGCGATGGGTGCTGTTGCGGTGGTCATTTGGCACGTCCTGCCAGTCGGATACGGGGATCAGCGAGGGCGTAGAGGAAGTCTGCCAGGAGCGCGCCGATGACGGTCGCGAAGGAGACGATCAGGGCGACGCCGAGGAGAATCGGGTAGTCGCGCCTGCCGGTCGCCTGGTAGTACATGTAGCCCATACCGTTGAAGTTGAAGAGCGTCTCGATGACGAGGGCGCCACAGAACATCGCGGGGATGTACAGGCCGATCATCGTGATGACGGGGAACATGGCGTTGCGCAGCGTGTGGACGAAGACGACGCGGAACTCCGACAGGCCCTTTGCGCGGGCGGTACGGACGTACTGCTCGTTGAGGTTATCCACCATCGAGGAGCGCACGTAGCGCGCGTAGGCGGCGATCGTGCCGATCGACAGGGCACACACGGGCAGAACCAGGTGATCCCACTGTTCCCACATGACCGACAGGGCCTCGCCCTGCGGAGCATCGTTGGGCAGGATCGGCCATACCTGGGAGAAGAGGACGATGAGGAGCAGGCCCGCGAAGAAGATCGGCGTCGAGTAGGCGAGCAGACACGCGATCGTCACGATGTAATCGGGCGCTTTATTTCTCTTGACGGCCTGCCACACGCCCAGGGGGATCGCGACGATGAGAGCCAGGATGGTGGACAGGAGAGACAGGAAGATGGTGCGCGGCAGGCGGGCTGCCAGCAGGTCGTTCACAGACTGGTTGTGCTGGTAGGAGTAGCCGAAGTCGCCGTGCGCAATTTTGTTCAGGTAGTTGACGTACTGCTCGGGGATCGGCCGGTCGTATCCGTTTTCGTGGTCGAAGGCCGCGAGCTGTTCTTGGGTCGCATCCTTACCGAGTGCCGCTCGGGCTGCGCCGCCCGGCTGGGACTGGAGGAGGATGAAGGTGATGATGGTGACCAGGAAGACAACGACGACTGCCTGGCCGAGGCGTTTGAGGATGAATTGGAACATTGCGAACTCCACAGTAAGGGGGCAGGCGCCCGCATGTGCGGGTGCGGGCGCCTGCCCCGTGAGGCGTCAAGGCGAAGGATTACTTACCTTCGGTCGACCACGACCAATCCTCGGGCCAGGTGTCGCCGGTGGCGTCGAGTTCGCCCAGGTCGAGCGTCTTCTTCACCGCGGTGATCTGGTAGTACGGGTTGGGCATCCACAGAACGGGGAGGTCCTCCGCGAGGTAGTCGTTGTATGCCTGGAGAGCGTTGGGCTCGGAGGAGCGGGTCGACTCTTCGATGAGCTTGTCAGCCTCGGGGTTCTTGTACTGGCCGAGGTTGACGGGAGCGTCAGAGGCGAAGAGGCGCTCGCCGGAGGCGTAGATCGGGAAGCCCCACGAGGTCTGGGATCCGAAGAAGGACAGGTCCCAGGTGCAGGGGGTCGCGTCGTCACATGCCTGCGAGGCGCCGACCGAGTCGGGGACCTCGTTCATGTCGATCTTGATGCCGACCTTGCCGAACTGGGAGATGATCTCCTCGAACATCTGGTGCGTGGAGACGAAGCCCGACTGGGAGACGAGCTTGAAGCTCAGCTTGTCGCCAGCCGCGATGCCCTCGCCACACTGGTTGGCGCCGGTACCGGCGTTCTCGCAGGTGGTTTCGCCGTCGGGCACGACCTTCCAGCCGTGGTCCTCGAGGAGCTTCTTAGCGGCTTCCGGATCGAACTTGTAGACGCAGCCCTCGGTGGTGCCGGTCTTCTCGGCGGCCATCGGGACGGGGCCACAGGTCGGGGAAGCGGTGCCGGACCAGATCTTCTCAGACAGGGTCGGCTGGTCGATGAGCTGCTGCATCGCCTGGCGGATGTACTTCTGGTTGATGAACTTCGAGCCGGGGGCCTTCTCGTGGAAGTTCAGGGCCAGGTAGGTGATGGAGTTACCGGGCCACAGGAAGACGTTGTAGCCCTTGTCCTCGACGGCCTTGCGCTGGTTGTACTGCGCGGCCGGGATGTAACCGAAGTCGATGGCGCCCGAACGCACGGAGTTGAACTCGGCGTCGTCACCCGTGAATGCCTTGTAGATCAGCGCGTCGATCTTGGGCTTGTCCTCGCCCCAGTAGTTCTCGTTGGGGACGAGTGTCAGGCCCTGGTCGGGGGTGAATTCCTTGAGCTTCCAGGGGCCGTTCACCGTCTGCCACAGCGGGTTGGTGGCGTAGGAGGACAGGTTCTTGGCCTCGCCCTGCAGGTAGGCGAAGACGGCCTTCGCGCCCTCGGGGGTGCGGTCGAGGTCGGAGACGGCCTCGTCGGCACCGGTCTTGTCCCACGCGTGCTGGGGGAGCAGAGCGACCTTGTTGATCTGGTTGTCAATGAACCAGGCCGGGGCGAACTTGGTCTCGGTGGTGATGGTGAAGGTGTGCTCGTCGACGATCTTCAGGTCGGCACCGTCGGGGAAGAAGCCCTTCTTGTAGGAGGCCCATTCGTCCTTGTTGTTGGTGACGAGGTTCCACCAGAACTCAACGTCGCGGGTGGTGACGGGCGTGCCGTCGGACCACTTGGCGTCGTCGCGCAGCTTGATGGTGAAGGTCAGGCCGTCCTCAGAGACCTCGGGAACGGTGCCCAGGGACTTGGGGAGGTTGATCTTGTAGGGGGTATCAGAGGTGGACTTGTAGGCGAAGAGCGGGCGGTACATCGCCTGGATGAACTGGCCGTTCTCGCCCTGCGTGTAGCCCTTTGCGGAGACCGGGAAGATCCAGTTGGGGGTACGCGAGGCCATCGTGACCTCGTTCTTTCCGGTTTCCGAGTTGGCTGCCTGGCCGCCGCTGCCGCTGCTGCTGCCGCCGCCACCACAGGCGGACAGGCCCAGGGAGGCGACCATTGCGAGGGCCGCGCCGGTGACCATCCACCGCTTCTTTCTAAGGTTCATGACTGCTCCAAATCAACGTTGATCGGGGACACTGACGGATGACAACCTGTCAGATGACGTTCATCATATGACAGTTTGTCGGCGAATGTTGCCACTTTGGCCAAAATGTGGAATGTTACGAAAAAATAACAAGATATTTCGGCGAAAGAAGTGTCAGACTTTCTTCGGTGGGGCATAATGAATCATGTTCTCAACGATGAGCGCAGTGTAACGTTGTAGTTACTGCATACGTACCTAGAGGAGGTGTCATGGCCACGCATGATGTCGACGAGACCGTCCTGACGCTGATTGGGTCCGGTCAAGCAGACACCAGGCCCGCGATTGTCAAGCAAACAGGCCTTGCACCATCAACGGTGTCGGCCGCTGTGTCTCGCCTCGTCGAAGCCGGGGTCATCGCGGAAGCGGAACACTCTGTTTCCACGGGTGGGCGGCGCGCGCGCCGCCTCGTCACCTCCGACGGTGCCGGAGCACTCGCCCTCGTCGAGCTGGGAGCCCACCACGGCCTCGTCGCGCTGACGGACTCCACCCGCGGAGTCGGGCAGGCCTCGAGCCTCCTTATCGACATCGCGGAAGGCCCCCAGGCGGTGCTCGACGCTGTCATGGACGAGGTATCCCGCCAGGAAGAAGCTGCCGGCGTGCGGGTCGGTGGTATTGCCCTGGCGGTTCCTGGTCCCGTGGACGCCGAGCGCTCGCGCGTCATTCGTCCCGCCCGCATGCCCGGGTGGGACGGCGTCAACGTCGCCGAGGCCGTCACCGAACAGTGCGGCCTGCCTGCCCTCATCGAAAACGACGCGCGTGCGGGAGCCATCGGCGAATCCGTGTACCGGCGTCGTCTCCAGGGCGTGACCCCCATCGATACGCTGATCTACGTCAAGGCTGGCTCCGCCATCGGCGGTGCCTACCTCGTTGACGGCGTGCCGCAGGTAGGGCAGGGTGGACTGGCCGGGGATATCTCGCACATCCCCGTCGAGGCCGCCGCGGGTCGCCCCTGCAAGTGTGGCAATGTCGGATGCCTCGAAACGATCGCGTCTGCCGACTCGATCCGAGTAGACCTGGCCGCCGCTCGGCCTCGTCTATGAGAACAACGCACAGCTTCTGGCCGCCGCACGCGACGGCATCCCCGAAGTTGCGACGGCCATCCGCCAGGCGGGCACCCTCCTGGGCCACTGCGTCGCCCACCTCGTGTCCTTCCTGGCACCTCAAGGAGTCATCGTCGGAGGAGCACTCTCCGCCGTCGATGCCTTCACCGCCGGAGTGCGCGCGGCGCTCCACCAATCCTGCCTCCCCTCGATCATGGAACACCTCGTGATCGAATCGTCTCGATCAGGGCGCGAAGCGGCGCTCTGGGGGCTCTCGACACTCACCCCCTCGAAGATCTCAAAGGAGAATCGCTCATGACCAAGCCCCGCATCGCGGTCGCCGGAATCCACATCGAATCCTCGACGTTCACGCCGTATATCTCGACCGCCGACGACTTCATCGTCACCCGCGGCGAGGAACTGATGGACCGCTTCTACTGGCGCGATGAGGACTGGGCCACCCAGATCGAGTGGATCCCCGTCCTGCACTCGCGCGCCCTGCCCGGCGGCGTCGTCGAGCGCGGCGCCTACGACGCCTGGAAGGCTGAGATCCTCGAGGGCCTCGCTGCCGCCGGCCCCCTCGACGGCCTCTTCTTCGACATCCACGGCGCCATGAGCGTCCAGGGCATGGACGACGCCGAGGGCGACCTCATCAACGCCATCCGCGGCGTCATCGGCCCCGAGCCCATGGTCAGCGCCTCGATGGACCTGCACGGAAACGTCTCCCAGGACCTCTTCGACGGCTGCGACATCCTCACCTGCTACCGCCTCGCACCCCACGAGGATGCCCTCGAGTCGCGCCGTCGCGCCGCCTACAACCTGGGCATGCGCCTCCTGACCGGCCAGCCCAAGCCCGTCAAGGCCCTCGTCCACGTCCCCGTCCTGCTCCCGGGCGAGAAGACCTCGACCCGCATCGAACCCGCCAAGTCCCTGTACAAGATGATCGACCCCATCGAAGAGATGGACGGCATCCTGGACGCAGCGATCTGGATCGGCTTCGCGTGGGCCGACCAGCCGCGCTGCAAGGGCGCGGTCGTCGTCACGGGTGACGACGCGGAGCTCGTCAAGGAACAGGCCGAACGTATCGGCCAGTACTTCTGGGACGTGCACGACCGCTTCGAGTTCGTGGCCCCCGTCGCCTCCATGGAAGAGTGTCTGGCAGCCGCCGAGGTGGGCCCCAAGCCCTTCTTCATCTCCGACTCCGGTGACAACCCGGGCGCCGGTGGTGCCGACGATGTGACGGTCGCGCTCGCGGCCTGCTGAAGTGGAAGCCCGTCCAGGAGGCCACGCTCGACGTCGTGTACGCCTCGATCATTGATCCCGCCGCGGCAGCCGTTGCATGGGAGGCCGGCGTCGGCGCCGAGGTCGACCTCGAGGTCGGCGGGCACATCGACACCCGCGAGCCTGGTCCGCTGAACGTCCACGCCACGGTCGAGGCCCTCGCCGACGACCCGATGGGTGGCCACACCGCGCTGCTACGCACGGGCGGCCTGCGCTTCATCATCACGATGAACCGCAACCAGTACACGATGTACAGCCAGTTCGAGCTGCTCGGTGTGGATATCACCACCGCCGACGTTGTCGTCGTCAAGATCGGTTACCTGGAGCCCGACCTGTACGAGACCCAGAAGGGCTGGCTCATGGCGCTGACCCCCGGTGGTGTCGATCAGGACCTCATTCGCCTCGGTCACCACAAGATTGAGCGCCCGATGTTCCCCTTCGATCCGGATATGGCAGATCCCGATCTGCATGCGCAGGTCGTCGTACCATGAGCGCCGTCAAGGATTCCCAGGGCCCGGTATTCGCGGGTATCGACATCGGCGGCACATCCATCAAGTGGATGATCGTTGACGAGTCGGGCACGATTCTCACCCAGGGAAACGAGCCGACCAACCGCGAGGCCGTGGCCGAGCAGGTGGGACGAATCGGCGCGCGCCTCGCGAGCGACTATCCGGGACTGGTCGGTTTCGGCCTGATCTGCCCCGGCCTCGTCGATGAGGAGAAGGGGACCGTCGTGTACGCGGCGAACCTCGAGCTGCGCGGTGTCCAGCTGGCCCGCGCCGTCGAGGAGGCTACGGGCGTGCCCGCCGCGCTCATGCACGACGGGCGCGCCGCCGGCCTGGCCGAGGGCCTCCTCGGCGCGGGGCGCGGAGCCTCGTCGTTCCTCATGATGCCCATCGGCACCGGCATCTCCGTGGCCCTCATGCTCGGGGACAACCTGTGGAGTGGCGCGACGTTCAGCGCCGGCGAAGTCGGGCATGCGCCCGTCTTCCCCGGCGGGGAGTCTTGCCGCTGCGGGTCGCACGGGTGCCTGGAGGTCTACGCTTCGGCGAAGGGCATCGCGAGGCGCTACGCGCAGGCGACCGGCGAGGATATCGGTGCGAAGGCTATCGAAGCCGGCATCGGTACCGACCCGGTCGCGACCGAGGTGTGGAATACTGCGGTTCGTGCACTCGCGCTATCCCTCACCCACATGACACTCACCGTCGACGTTGAGCGCATCATCATCGGCGGCGGCCTGTCGCATGCGGGGGAGAACCTGCTGGCGCCGCTGCGAGAGGAATTTGCCTCGATGCTGACATTCCGCGATGCTCCCGAGATTGTCCGCGCCTCCCTCGGGGGAGCGGGCGGCCGCTGGGGTGCCGCGATCCTGGCCGCCCGCGTGGGCGGTTCGACGTGCTACGAGAGGTGGCAGCCGTGACGACTGTAGAGATTTGCGTGGAAGATGCCGTGGGTGTGCGCCGTGCACGCGATGGGGGAGCGGATCGCATTGAGATCTGCACCGACCTGTCGTGCGGCGGCTTGACTCCCGCATTCGACGAGGTGGCCGCCGCCCTCGAGGTGGCGCCCGCCGGTGGCGTTCAGGTGCTCGTGCGTCCGCGTCCCGGCGACTTCGTCCATACGCGCGAGGAGGTCGACCGCATCGCCTCCGACATCGTGACACTCTCTGCGATTGGTCGTGGAGCGCCGGTGCGCCTCGGCTTCGTCGTCGGTGTCATTACCCGCGATGGGCAGATTGATGTGAACGCGGCTGCGCGCCTGCGCGACACCGCCGAGGACGCGCCCCTGACCTTCCACCGCGGCTTCGACCAGGTCGTGGACCAGGACCGCGGCCTCGATGTCCTCATGGAACTCGGGTACGACCGCGTGCTGACGACGGGTGGGGATCCGGCCGTCGCGCAGCCGGACGCCCTGGCCCGCCTCGTTGAGCGCGGGGGAGACGACATCATCATCCTGGTGTCGGGTGGCCTGCGCGCTCATAACGTCGCCGAGGTCGTGGCTGCCTCGGGAGCGCGAGAGGTCCACATGCGCGCCCCCGGAACCTCGGGAACCGATCAGGCGGAGGTCGAGCGAATCGTTGCTGCCCTGCACGGATAACCCAGTTCACACGTTTTCGAAAAATCCTCATCGATTCGTCTGACAAATCGATGTCGGCAGTGTAAGGTTAAACACATGAGAATTGGAATTTTCAACGACGAAGATCAGATCGCATCCCTCGCAGCGGACCGCATCCTCGAGGTGTACCGCGCTAAGCCGAACTTTGTGCTCGGCCTGGCCACCGGCTCCTCGCCGCTCAAGCTCTACGCAGAGCTCGTGCGCCGCTACGAGGCCGGTCAGATCTCCTTTGCCCAGGTTCGTTCCTACAACCTCGACGAGTACGTGGGCCTGCCCCGCGACCACTACGAGGGTTACGCGAACTTCATCCACCGCAACCTCGTCGACCTCGTCGACATGCCCGAGGGTGCGGCACACGGCCCCGACGGCTGGTGCGATGACCTCGAGGCCGGCGCTGCCGCCTACGACGAGGCCATCAAGGCCGACGGCGGCATTGATATCCAGGTCCTCGGCATCGGCTCTGACGGCCACATCGGCTTCAACGAGCCCGGCGGCACCCTCGCGTCGCGCACCCACGTGGGCGTCCTGACCGAGCAGACCCGCCGCGACAACGCCCGCTTCTTCGACGGCGACATCGACCAGGTTCCCACGCACTGCGTGACCCAGGGCCTGGGCACGATCATGGACTCGCGCGCCCACATCTTCATCGCCACGGGTGAAGGCAAGGCCGACGCGGTCAAGGCCATGATCGAGGGCGGCGTCACCCAGCGCTGGCCCGCGTCCATCCTCCAGCACCACCCCGACGTCACCGTGCTCCTCGACGAGGCCGCCGCCTCCCAAGCTCGAGCTCGCGGACTTCTACAAGGAGGTCTGGGAGAAGGAACACCTGTGAGATAGGTTCCCCACCCGGTTGCCCCGGCCTCGTGAATGCGAGGCCGGGGCTTTACTGTGACGTCTTTCTTCGCTCCCGGCGCACGCGTGCCACCCGTGAGAAGCACACCCAGGCACGTACAATGGTCCCCATGCGTAATGCCCTCGACGAACCCACCGGCCCCTCCGCGCCCTCAGGTCCCTCCACCGCGTCCTCGACCGGTCTGCTGGAGCGTACCGAGACCCGCAAGGAACGCACCGGCGGGGACGGCGACCGCTTCGCCCACTTCGTGCGCAAGGACAAAGCGAACTCGTCGATGGTCACGGGCCAGCCCGTCGTCGCCCTGTGCGGCAAGGTGTGGATCCCCACCCGCGACGCCTCGCAGTACCCGGTGTGCCCCACCTGCAAGGAACTGCGCGATTCGATGGGAAAGAACGGGCGTAACTGGCCCTTCTCCGACGGCGGAAAGGGCTCCGACAAGTGAGCGAGACGACCCGGCGCGCACCCGTTGGCAGGCTGCGCGCCTGGCAGGCCGCTGCCTTGGACCGCTACATGGCGACCTCCCCGCGCGACTTCCTGGCGGTCGCGACCCCGGGCGCAGGTAAGACGACCTTCGCCCTGACGCTTGCGACCGAGCTGATCGCCCGCGGCATCGTCGACAAGCTGACCGTCGTGTGCCCCACCGAGCACCTCAAGGGCCAGTGGGCCTCGAGCGCTGCGCGCTTCGGCATCCACATCGACCCCGACTTTACGAACTCGCAGGCGTTGCCGGCTCCCACTTCGATGGCGTGGCCGTCACCTACGCGCAGATTGGCTCCAACCCGGCCGTCCACGCGGCGCGCACCCGCGCCTACCGCACCCTCGTTATTCTCGACGAGATCCACCACGCCGGCGACTCCCTGTCGTGGGGCGATGGCGTGCGCGAGGCCTTCACGGACGCGACGCGCCGCCTGGCGCTGACGGGCACGCCTTTCCGCTCGGATACCTCTCCAATCCCCTTCGTCACCTACGAGGAGGACGAGGAGGGAATCCGACGCTCCCGCGCGGACTACACCTACGGCTACGGTGACGCCCTCAAGGATGGCGTCGTTCGCCCCGTCCTGTTCATGTCGTACTCGGGCCAGATGGCCTGGCGTACCAGCGCGGGCGACGAGGTCAGCGCCCGCCTGGGCGAGCCCCTCACGAAGGACATCATGAAGCAGGCCTGGCGCACCGCGCTGGACCCCAAGGGTGAGTGGATTCCCGCCGTCCTGCGCGCCGCCGATCTGCGCCTCGAAGAGGTGCGTCGCGCCGTGCCCGACGCGGGCGGCCTCGTCATCGCCTCCAATCAGGAGCACGCGCGCGCCTACGCCCGCCACCTGCGCCTCATCACCGGCAAGGCCCCCACGATCGTCCTGTCCGACGACGCGGACGCCTCCGACCGCATTTCCGAGTTCGCCGACTCCACCGACAAGTGGATGGTCGCTGTGCGCATGGTGTCCGAGGGCGTCGACGTGCCCCGCCTCGCGGTCGGCGTCTACGCGACGAATGCCTCGACGCCTCTGTTCTTTGCTCAGGCGATTGGCCGTTACGTGCGAGCCCGTCGCCGCGGCGAGACGGCCACCGTCTTCATCCCCTCCGTCGTGCCCCTGCTGACGCTCGCTGGCGGCATGGAGATCGAGCGTGACCATGCGCTGGACCGCCCCAAGCGCGACGAGGCCAGCGAAGATGACATGTGGAATCCCGAGGATGCCCTCGTCGCGGCGGCGAACCGCGAGGAGAAAGCATCCTCCGACCTGCTCTCACAGTTCGAGGTCCTGGGTGCGGACGCCGAGTTCGACGGCGTCCTCTTCGACGGTGCCGCGTGGGGCGCGGGTGCCGAGGTTGGTTCCGAGGAAGAGCAGGAATACCTCGGTATTCCTGGCCTGCTGGACGCCGACCAGGTGACGACCCTCCTGCGCGCCCGCCAGGCTGACCAGGTCGCCGCCCAGAAGAAGACCCGCGCCGCGCAGAAGATGCGTGAAGAAAACGCAGGCATCCCCGCCCACAAGCTGCGTGCCGCTAAGCGCAAGGAGCTTCAGCACCTGGTCTCCACGTGGTCGCGCCGCTCCGGTGAGACCCACGCGACCATTCACTCGCGCCTGCGCTCGCGCTGCGGCGGCCCCGAGGTCGCCCAGGCCACGACCGATCAGATCGAGGCCCGCATCGCCCTGCTGCGCGAGTGGTTCGTCGGCCGCCACTGACGCGCGGATCCGCTGTGTCTGCTCCGCATCAATCTGACACGAGATAGCGAATGCATGATTGACAGGATTCAACCTGATCGGGAGCACTCAACCCGATCAGAAGGGGTTGAATCTTCCCGATCGGATGTCACCCCCCATCGGCAATAAGCCCGGTCGTGGATAACCAGCCCGAGAGATGCTCCGACAAGCCTCTACCCGAGCCAGACCAGGCAGTGCTGCACTAGATGCAGCAGCAATGCACTAGTTAGGAGTGCATTGCACTGCCTTCTATCTAGTGCAAAGCTGCGCCAAGTAGTGCACTGCTGCTGAGTTACAAGCTCACGTGCGGCAGGGTAAGCCCCAATGTGTCGTTACATTGCTATCAACTGAGCTGTGGTAGGCAGTGCTGAGCCACTTAGTGAGCATTACACCAGTTAGTGAGCATTACACCAGTTAGGGAGCGTTACACCAGTTAGGGAGCGTTACACCACTTCCGAGCTGGTGTAATACCCTGCTAAGTGGTGTAACACCACTTAGTAACAAGTCCTACTGCGCAGATGTGTGTGAGGTCGCCATTGGCGGCGTGGTCAGCGTGGTGCTCCCGACCCGTATCAGGTCGAAACTGAATGCATAAGACACGATCGGCAGGATTCAACCATCGGGAGCACTCAACCCGATCAGAAGGGGTTGAATCTTCCCGATCGAGTGTCACACCCCATCGGTAACAAGTTTCATCGTAGACTCAGCAGCTGACGGGGGCTCATGCTCGCAGGAAACGGCGATGCGTTGTGCGCGGATCTGCGGGCATGAAAAGCCTCCCATTCCCTGGACTTCAATGTTGATGTCTAAGAAACGGGAGGCAGTTCAGAGAAGGACGAGGCCGGAGCTTCGTTGTGAGTGCGAGCTGAGGGTCAGTCGACCTGCTCGTAGCGCGTCGGGATCGCAACCTCGCCCTCGGACAGGCGCCATGCCTGGTAGGGCAGTTCGTTGCGAGCGCGCAGGTGATGCTCCTGGGCGCGGGACAGCGCCTCGGGACCCCAAGCTTCGGCGTTGATCTCGCCGCCGCGGACCAGCTGGAGCTGCAGCGGGCGGGCGCCGCGCTCGGCCAGGAGAGCCTGGCCCTCCTCGAAGGTCGTCCCGACGAGCAGGAGTTCCTCGGTCGCGTAGCCGTCCTCGCCCATGACGCGGCCGGCAACCTTGCGCCCGCCGACCGTGGACTTGGACTCAGCCTTCTTGGCGACCGACACGATCTGGCCGTCGCCGTCCTCGCGCTGGACGACCTTGTAGACCAGGGCGGCCGTCGGCACGCCCGAGCCAGTCACGAGCTTGGTACCCACGCCGTAGGAGTCCACGGGGGCGGCACCCAGGGCGGCGATCGCGTACTCGTCCAGGTCGGAGGTCACCGTGATCTTCGTGGTGGTGGCGCCCATCGCGTCCAGCTGTCCGCGCACCTTGAACGCCTCGGCGACCAGGTCGCCCGAGTCCAGGCGCACCGCGCCCAGCTCGCCGCCAGCAGCGCGTGCGGCCTCGACCGCGTTGATGACGCCCTGCCTGATGTCGTAGGTGTCCACGAGCAGGGTCGTGCCGGCGCCCAGCTTGGCGACCTGAGAGTCGAACGCATCGCGCTCGCTGTCGTGCAGGAGCGTGAACGCGTGGGCGGCCGTGCCGATGCAACGGATGCCGTAGCGCTTGGCGGCCTCGAGGTCGGAGGTGCCCTGGAAGCCGCCGATGATGGCGGCGCGTGCGGCAGAGACGGCTGCGCGCTCGTGTGCGCGGCGCGCGCCCATGTCCATGCAGGGGCGGCCGTGGGCGGCGATCGTCATACGCGAGGCGGCCGAGGCCACCGCGCAGTCGTGGTTGAGGATCGACAGGAGCAGCGTCTCCAGGAGCGTGCAATCCGCGAAGGTGCCCTCTACGGTCAGCAGGGGAGAGCCGGGGAAGTAGCACTCGCCCTCGGCGTAGCCCCAGATGTCGCCCGTGAAGCGCCACGAGGCCAGGAACTGTGCGGCCTCCTCGGAGATGATCCCCTGGTCTTTCAACCAATCGATCTGCTCCGCGTCGAACTCGAAGCGTTCCAGGGCCTCGAGAATTCGGCCGGTTCCGGCCACGACACCGAAGCGGCGAGTGGCGGGCAGGCGGCGCCCAAACAGCTCAAACGTGCAGCGACGATGCGCGGTGCCATCCTTCAGGGCGGCGTCGAGCATCGTGAGCTCGTACATATCAGTCAGCAATGAAGTAGATGTCGATGCAGGCATACTGTGAGCCTACCCTGAGAAGCGTGTCACCGGGGTGCGAATTTCCTTCCCTGAGACCCAAATACGTCTTAGTGTTGATGTATGACAACGATCTTCCAACCCGCGTCCCGCACGCACGAGGCACCCACCGCGGTGCCCCGTTGGCGTGCCGTCGTGTGGGACGATCCTGTCAACCTCATGAGCTACGTGAGCGCTGTTTTTCGCCAGTATTTCGGCTATTCCACCGCCCGCGCGGAGGAACTCATGATGGCCGTTCATACGCGCGGACGTGCCACCGTCTCCACGGGAGTGCGCGAACGCATCGAGGCGGACGTCATGGCCATGCACTCCTACGGTCTACGCGCCACCATCGAAGAGGACCGGGACTGAAGACATGGAAGGCTTCGCTCTTCGAGACGGTGTCTACGCCTCGTCGATGAGCGACGGCGAGGCGCTCCTCCTGCGTCAGTTGGCGACGGAGGTTCTCGTCGTCTTGGATGATCCCGGTGAGTACGCCGCGACCTCGTCGATGGTGAACGCCGCCACCGAGACCGAACAGCGACGAGACGAACCCCGCGAACGTACCCTGCGTATGCTGCTGCCCTCGATGAGCGAGGATGACGAAGACGCTGGCCGCCTGCGCGCCCTGACCGAGGATTCTCTGCGCACCGACAAATCTGTCCGTTTGCGCGCCATCGTCGGCGATCTTGACCACATCGTCCACGGCGAGAGTGACACCCTCAGGATCCAGCCCGAGGCCGTATGGTCCTGGCTGGGGGCTCTCAATGACATCAGGCTGGGCTTAGCCGCTGAGCTGGGCCTATCGGATCAACAAGATGCGCAGCGCATCGAAGAATTGGCGCTCAGTGAGCCGACGGGGGAGCGCTCGCAAACCGTCGCCGCCATCTATATGCTCATCACATGGTGGCAGGACTCACTCCTAGAAGCCGTCAATAATTCCCAGTAACGCATAAGGTCGAGACATGAACAACGCCCCGATCGGAATTTTCGACTCGGGCCTAGGTGGGCTGACGGTGGCGCGCGCAGTCATCGACAAGCTGCCCGACGAAGAGATCATCTACCTGGGCGACACCGAGCACACGCCTTACGGCCCGCGAGCTATCGCGCAGGTTCGCTCGCTGACGCTGTCCGCCCTCGACGAGCTGGCCTCGCGCGGCGTGAAGGCGCTCGTCATCGCCTGCAACACGGCGACGGCCGCCGCGCTCGCTGACGCTCGGGAACGCTACTGGATCGATGCCGGCATCCCCGTCATCGAGGTCATCACTCCTGCGGCGCGCCAGAGCGTTATCGCCACGCGTAACCACCACGTCGGTGTCATTGGCACGAAGGCCACCATCCAGTCCGAGGCGTACCTGCGCGCGCTCGCGGCCGTCCCCGGGCTGACGGTTAGCCAGCAGGCGTGCCCCGCTTTCGTCGACTTCGTCGAGGCCGGGGTGACCACTGGTGAGGAGATCGAGGCTGTTGCTCGCGAGTACCTGACGCCCCTGAAGGAAGCGGGCGTGGATACGCTGATCCTGGGGTGTACTCACTACCCGCTGCTCACCGGCGTCATTGGCCGCATCATGGGCGAGGGAGTTACCCTCGTCACCTCCTCCGAGGCCACCGCGAACGTCACCTACAACGAGCTGGTGGATCGTGGACTCCTGCACGACCCGTGGCCCGCTGGGCGGGGGGCCGCAGCATCAGTTCCTCGCCACGGGCGCTTCCGACGCGTTCCCGCGCCTGGCTCGCCGTTTCCTCGGCCCTGAGGTGGGCTCCGTTGCCCGCGTGAATACCGGTGGTGGTATCGCGTGAAGCTGACTGTCATTGGCGCTACCGGGTCGATGTCTGGCCCGGAGTCGCCGGCATCGTCCTACCTGGTTCAGGCTCGCGGCATCGACTCGCGATCGGGGGAGGAACGGACCTTCTCGCTCGTGTGCGACATGGGGCCGGGGTCTTTCGGAGCGCTGTGGGCTCATGTGTACCCGTGCGAGCTCGACGCCCTCGCGCTGTCGCACTGCCACGCCGACCACATGGGCGACATCATCTCCCTCCAGGTCTATCGCAAGTGGGGCCCGGGAGCGGCCGCATCCGCGCTGCCCCTGTACGGTCCCGCCGAGACGCTGCGCCGCGTGCGCCAGATCGAAGACGCCCCGGACGATGAGGCATACGAGGTCGAATTCGCCTTCACCCACATGCAGCTGGGCGAGGCCTACCGGGTCGGTCCCATGACGATCCGCCCCTACCGCGCCCTGCACCCGGTCGAGGCGTACGGCCTGCGCATCGAAGGACCCTCCGAGGAGGATCCCGAGCGCCTCGTGTCCCTGTTCTACACGGGTGACACCGACCTGTGCGACACGATCATCGAAGGCGCCCGCGGGGTTGACCTGCTCCTCAGTGAGGTCGGCTTCACGAGCGACGAGACCGAGCCGGACATGCACATGGACGGTACGCGCGCGGGCGAGGTCGCCACGCGGGCCGGAGTGGGCCGCATGATCGCGACCCACATCCAGCCCTGGACGCCCCGTGATCGGGTGGCCTCTGAAATACGACAGACCTGGTCGGGTCCCCTCGACTTCGCGACCTCGGGAATGAAGGTCAGCCTCTGAGCTGTCTCTCGCCCCACCAATGGGTGAGGCGAGAGATTTCACTGTCAGTCCCTAGACGTCGAGTACGAGGCGTTGTGTCGCTTCCACTCCGCCAGGTATGTGGCCACGCGCGCCGGTCCTGAAGCCTCGGACCATCCGTGATTCTTGTGACGCAGCAGAATCTTGCGCGTGCCCAGCGACGGCAGCGGCGTGATGCGCATGCCCTCCGTGTGGGCCCCGGCCAGCGCCATGGCCGGAAGGATCGTCGAACCCGTGCGGGCGCGCACGAGGGCACGGGCAGCCTCGTAGGTCGCGTAGAGGTGGGGGCGCCCATCGCGTATCCGGGAACGCCTTCGTGATACGGCGCATGACGTGGTCGCCGCTGGTGCCCGGATTGACGCGCAGCCAGGTGAGGTCCGCGAGGTCTTCAATCGAGCCAATCGGGGGAGCGGAGTCGGGGGTGACGAGCACCCAGGGTTCGTCGAGGAAGGGGATGTCCGTGTAGCCGCGAGGGGCCAGACCCGGGTCCTCGTCTCGTTCAATGACGAGGATGTCGTACTGGCCCGTGCGCAGCGCGGCCATGCCCGGGGTCTCTTCTGTTTCCTCGATGCGCAGGTCGACGCCCGGGAGTGCGTCGAGGAGGTCGGGGAGCGCGGGGATGAGGGTCGATCTGCAGATCGTCAGGAACGCCCCGATGGTGACCGTTCCCGTGACCTGTCCCGTCAGAGGACGCAGTGCCTTGAGGGCCTCCTCGATGTCGGCGTTAATGCGTTCCCCGGCCTCGGCGACGATGGTGCCGGCGGGGGTGAGAATCGCGCCTGACGTGGTGCGTTCAACCAGCTTTAGGCCGACTTCCTCCTCGAGTTTTTGAATCTGCTGGGACACTGCGGAGGGCGAGACCATGAGGATGTCCGCGGCGGCAACGATGCCGCCTTCTCGTGCGACGGACAGAAGGAAAGGCAAGCGGCGGGGGTCGATGTCCACGCGAACTCCTTGGTTAAGTGAAACTGTAAGATAACTATAGAACCATTCAATTGTGCTTGACTAGCGGAAGGTGCATCATATGAGTCATGACGATCTCATCTCTTGTAATTCCGGTTCTCGGTTGGCTGGGTGCGGGCGCCTCTATCGCCGCCTACTACCTGGTTTCTTCCAAGCGCTTTGCTCCTGATTCCCTGCGCTACCACTCCCTGAATGTCTCCAGCTGCATCCTGCTTGCCCTTGCCTGCGCGTCCACCGGCGCGTGGCCGTCCTTCCTGACTAACGCCATTTCATCGGCGTCGGCTGCACCATGATCTGGCGCGTGCGCGACCGCCTCGCGCGCCGCGTCATGCAGGTTGTTCGTTTCTTCGATGTGCGTCGCTATCTGCCGCGCCGCATGCGACTGGCGCGAGCTCGCTGAGTCTTCGCTGAATTGGGGAAGTGAGGGGGCAGGTCGTGGGCCTGCCCCCTCACTCTATCCACCGGCCGCTCAATTAAGAAAAACGAATCTCCTCAGTCAAGACTTTTTCAAGTATCATCAAGGAAAAGTCTGTAAGAATAGCTTCACAGAAAAATTAGAAATTATCGATGGAAAAAACGGACAATGAGGCGCACTATGTCAGTACGACGCGGTGACAGATCCATCGCACGGTACTCAAAGAGGAGCACACAATGTCTCGTTTCGTCGCATCACTCCTTCATCGCCTCACCCATCACCGCAGGGCGCGCCAACAGCGCAACCCCCTGCAGTTCTCGATGGACCGCCCCATCTTCGGCAACCTCGTCGCCCGTTGATGGCGCGCCTGCGGGCGCAACACACAAGTGCCGGACACCCTCGGGTGCCCGGCACATTTGTGTCTGCGGTGCTTCTCAGCCGCGCAGGTACTCCACGATGTGGGGCATGAGGGCGCGGAAAGCGATACCGCGATGGCTGATCGCGTTCTTCTGCTCGGCGCTCATCTGCGCGGTCGTGACCTCGAAGCCCTCGGGTACGAAGATCGGATCGTAGCCGAACCCGCCCTCGCCGCGCGGGGAACGCGTCAGAGTGCCGCGCACCTCGCCGCGCTCGACGAACTCGCGACCGTCCGGGGTGACGAGGACAGCGGCCGACACGAAGGCGGCGCCACGGTGAGCGTCGGGAACGTCGGAGAGCTGATCGATGAGCAGACGCAGATTCGCAGCGTCATCCCCGTGGGAGCCAGCCCAGCGTGCGGAGAAGATGCCGGGCGCTCCGCCCAGCACATCCACCGTGATGCCGGAGTCGTCGGCGATGGCAGCCAGGCCGGTGGCGCGAGCCAGCGCACGGGCCTTGATGAGAGAGTTCTCCTCGAAGGTCACGCCGTCCTCGACAGGGGAAGCCACGTCGAAATCGCTCATCCGCGCCACGCAGCCGGCCTCGAAACCCTCCCACGCGGGGGCCAGGATGGCCTCGAGCTCGCTGACCTTGTGCGCGTTGGAGGTCGCGAAGACCAGACGCGCGCTCACGGGCGCACCTCGACGCGCTCCATGAGGGGAGCCTCGAGCGCGAGCTTCTGCGCCTGAGCGAGCCGGGCGTTACCCAGGGTCGCCAGGTCCAGCAGCTCGCCCAGCTCATCGCGGCTGAAGGGGGCGTGCTCGGCGGTGCCCTGCACCTCGATGAAGCGGCCATCGCCCGTCTGGACGACGTTCATGTCGGTTTCGGCGCGCACGTCCTCAACGTAGGGCAGGTCCAGCATGGGGGTCCCGTCGATGACGCCCACGGAGATCGCAGAGATCGAGTCGGTGAGGACCTTGGCGGAGGGCTTGAGGATGCCCTGCTCCTTCGCCCAGGTCACCGCGTCCGCGAGAGCCACGTAGGCGCCCGTGATCGCCGCGGTGCGCGTGCCACCGTCGGCTCGCAGCACGTCGCAGTCCAGGACGATCGTGTTCTCGCCGAGCGCGGACACGTCGACGATGCCACGCAGGGAGCGGCCAATGAGGCGCGAGATCTCCTGGGTGCGGCCGCCCACCTTGCCCTTGACGGACTCGCGGGAGGAACGCTGCTCGGTCGCGCGCGGGAGCATCGAGTACTCGCCGGTCACCCAGCCCTCGCCGGAATCGCGCTTCCAGCGCGGCACGCCCTCAGTGAAAGACGCGACACACAGGACGCGGGTGTTGCCGAACTCGATGAGAACGGAGCCCTCGCCGGTACCCGACCAACCGCGGGTAATGGAGACGGGACGGAGCTGGGACGGGGTGCGCCCATCGGCGCGCAGGGGAGTATTTGTCATAGTGCCTAGGTAGCCCACCGCGTTACCGTGGAGTTATGAGTCTTGATCTACCTCTCGTCCGCGGTCACGTCGACCCGGCCGTCGCGCTACGAGAATCCGTGGCTCCCGCGGCGCTGGTGCGTGCCGGTGAGGCCGACGTTATCGTCGTCGACTCGTCCGGTTTCGTTCTTCTCGACGAGGCCGGGGCGTCGTCCTTGGACGCTCCTGTCCTGCGACGGATGGTCGGGGATGAGGCTGTGCGTACTGCCAAGGGGGGCGACGGCCTCCTTTATTGGGGTTGCGCGCGGACGCTCCGTCGTTGCAGTCGAGGCGAGCCGGGATGAGGCGTGGGGGCGCTGGGAGCATCTGCGCGCGGTCGGCTGGCAGCTCGACGGCGACGACGCGGCCCTGGCGCTGACCGCGCTCGCCCTCGCGGGCTGGCACGCTAACTATCGCTACTGCCCGCGCTGCGGTGCGCCGGTGCAGCTGGTGTCCGGTGGCTGGGCCGCGCGATGCGAGACGTGCGACCGGCTTGAATATCCGCGCCAGGACCCGGCGGTCATCGTCCTCGTCCAGGATCACGATGGGCGCGTGCTCCTGGCGCACAACGCCCTGTGGCGCCCCGGATTCGTCTCCATCATCGCCGGCTACGTCGAGGCAGGGGAATCCCCGGACGTTACGGTTGCCCGCGAGGTCGCCGAGGAGGTCGGCGTCGAGATCGAGACGCCCACCTACGTCGCGACGCAGCCCTGGCCCTTCGGACGCTCGCAGATGATGGGCTACCGGGCTCGCACCGCCTCGCCGCGCCCGACCCCGCGGGCGGACGGCGTGGAGATCGAGTGGGCGCGCTTCTACAGCCGAGACGAGCTGACACGCGCGCTTGAAGCTGGGGAGATCAGCGCCCCCGGTCGCGCCTCGATCGCCTACGCGTTGCTGCGGGAGTGGTACGGCGACGAGCTGCCGAGCGGCCCGGACGGTGCGGGACGCAACTGAGGGCGGGCGATGGAACAATGGGGACCATGAACCCCGAGGAACTGCTGGACGCCCTGGACCCCGATCAGCGCGCCGTCGCCACGCAGGTGGCTGGCCCGCTCGCCGTCCTGGCGGGCGCGGGCACCGGCAAGACCCGCGCGATCACGTACCGCATCGCGTACGGGGCGGCCGTCGGCGCCTTCGACCCGTCCAACGTGCTCGCCGTGACCTTCACGCAGCGCGCTGCCTTCGAGATGCGCCACCGCCTCGCCCAGCTGGGGGTTCCCAAGGCTCAGGCGCGCACCTTCCACTCTGCCGCGCTGCGCCAGCTGCGCCATTTTTGGCCCACCGTCGTGGGCGGTCCTCTGCCCGACGTCATTCCGCACAAGGCCTCCCTCGTCGCGGCTTCCGCCGCGCGTCTGGGGATCACGATCGACCGCACGAACGTGCGCGACATTGCGGCCGAGGTCGAATGGGCGAAGGTGTCGATGATCGACGCCGCGCACTACGCCTCGCGCGTCGCTCGCCTGCGCCGCGACGTGCCCGCCGGGTTGGATGCGGGTGACATGGCGCGCCTCCTCGACGTGTATGAGGACGCGAAGAACGAACGCGGTGTCATTGATTTCGAGGACATCCTCATCTACCTGTGCGGCATGCTGCAGGAACGTGCCGACGTCGCCTCGATCGTTCGCAAGCAGTACCGCTCCTTCGTGGTCGATGAGTTCCAGGACGTTAACCTCCTCCAGGCTCGTCTGCTCGACCTGTGGCTGGGTGGGCGCCACGACGTGTGTGTGGTCGGCGACGTCGCACAGACCATCTACTCCTTCACGGGCGCGTCCCCGGACTATCTGACTGGTTTCGGACGCAAGCACCCCGGGGCTCGCATCGTCGAGCTGACTCGCGATTACCGCTCGACTCCGCAGATCGTGAGTGTGGCGAACGACGTCCTGGCGCGCTCGAGCCAGCGCGAAGGCACGGTGCGCCTGTCCAGCCAGCGCGACGGCGGCGCCCAGGTTACCTACCGCACCTACGACGACGATCGCGCCGAGGCCGAGGGCGTCGCAGCCTCGATTGCCGACCTTATTGCGGGAGGCATGGCTCCTCATTCGATCGCAGTCCTCATGCGGACGAACGGCCAGTCCCAGGCCTTCGAAGAGGCCCTGGGTGCGCGCGGGTATTCCCGTCGCCGTCGCCGGGGGAAAGCCCTTCTTCGCTCGTGACGACGTGCGTACCGCCATCTCGCGCCTGCGGGCCGCGGCGGCGGCCGCCACCGATGACGGGAGCGTGGGCGAGATTGTGCGCGAGGTCCTCTCGGGCGTCGGTTGGGCGCCCGAGGCTCCCTCCGGCCAGGCGGGATCCGAGCGCTGGTCGAACATGAACGCAATCGTCGGCTGGGCGGATGACAGCAAGGTGGAGACGCTCGCCGCGTTCGTCGCGGAGCTCGACGAACGAGTCGCCTACCAGGTCGAACCGGACAAGGCTGGCGTCGAGTTGGCCACCATTCACGCCGCCAAGGGCCTCGAATGGGACGCCGTCTTCCTCGTCGGCGTCGCCGAAGGCCTCCTGCCGATCTCGTATGCAAAGACCGCGGCTGCGCGCGAGGAGGAACGGCGCCTGCTGTACGTGGCCGTCACCCGTGCCCGCGACCTGCTCACCCTGTCGTGGGCGCGCTCGCGGGGCGCCGATGGGCGAGGGAAGCGCAAGCGCAGCCGCCTGCTCGACGGCATCTGGCCCGAGGAAGTGGGCGTGGGCGCGCCGAAGAAGAAGGCACGCGCCTCCACGCGCGCCCTCAACCAGGCCTTCGAAGAGGAGGCATCACCCCAGGCCATCGAGCTCTTTGGGCGCCTCAAGGCATGGCGCCTCGAGGTCTCCCGTCAGGCGGGCGTGCCGCCCTTCGCGGTCTTCACGGATCAGACACTGCGTGACATTGCGCAGGCGATGCCCAAGAATACGACGCAGCTGCGTGTCATCCGCGGCATCGGCGACGTGAAAGTGCAGCGCTTTGCCGCCCCCGTTCTTGCGCTCGTGCGCGGCGAAGAGGTTATCGTCGACGAAGGTGCCTGAGCTAGGAAGCGAGCCCGTTGATGCCACACACGCAGCGGCTGGCGGGTTCCACGTCTTCGACGCGTACCGACCCGTCATCGCAAATGGTCGCTACCTGTGCGCACTGCGACTCGGTGAGCGCCCCCGAGACGAAGTCCATCACCAGCTGACCCACGCGTTGGGCCGCCGCGAAGTGAGCCAGCAGAGCCAGAGGCGCGAGCGGCCACGCTTCCAGCTCACGCAGGTGCGTCAGATGGAACGGGTCCTGCGCTGCGCGAGCAAGCTGCGAGCACTGGTAACAGGGGGTCACCCCCGGGATGACGAACGGACCCACCTCGTAGGAGTGCTCGCCACGCGTCACGATCAGATGAGGGGTGTCGTGAGCGGTGAGCTCGAACGGTATCCCCGGATCGACGACTCGATCCGCCGACACAATCGAAAGCTCGGGCGGACACTGGGCGTACAGACGGGGCAGCGGGATGAGATCGCGAAGCGTGCGGCGCACCGCGCGGTGGCGAGGGGTGCCCGTGTAGTGCCCGCCGAATACGCGATCCCAATCCTCGTCGACCAGGGAGTGAGTCTCGATCGACAGCGACAGTGACAGCGTGTCGACGAGGCTGTGGAGCGCGAGGAGCGTCGCCGGAACAGCTCCGACAATGCCGAGTGCAAGGTGGGGGAGTGCCTCGCTTCCGTCGGTGAGGCGTGCCTCAGCCAGAGCCGCGAGAAGCTCGGGCGAGGCCTGAACGTCGTCGCGCTCGCGGGCTGGGTGTGCCTGATGGCTCAGCCAGAGCTGGTCGCTCGCGTGCAGATTGTCGAGCAAGACGTGTCGAGCGCGGTCGCCGCCAACTTGTACGCTGCCCGGGCCTCGCCAGAGAACCGCCGTATTATGTGCCAGGTTCATGATGGTCTCCTTCAGTTTGTAGCTGACGGAACCATCATGAACCCGTGTGGTGAGCGCGCGGAGGTGTTTGAAAAATCTGTGGAAAACTTGTCAGATCTTTTTGGAACGAATTAGTTCGTCTTGTTCGGATTGTCCGATTCTCCGGAGTCCGAGGATGATTCATCCGAGCCCGCCGAGGCCTCGTCCCCCGGCTCCAGCCCGTCCGCCCAGCCGAGCGTTCCATCGAGAAGAGAGTTGAGCGCGGCGTCGATATCCGCATCCTCCTCAGCCGCCGCTCGCCGCAGCGTCAGGAACGTGTCGGGCGTGGCCAGCTCCGTCTCCGAAGGCACCATATCCGGGTGCGACCACAGGGCTTCGCGGGCATCGCGACCGCCGTCGGCCTCCACCAGCGTAAAGATGGAGGCAGCTCCCCGGGCCTGGCGCGGGCGCATCTTGAGGCCCATGAGGGTCCCCAGAATCTCCTCCGCGGGACCACCCGAGGCGCGGCGTCGACGCATCATCTCGCGCAGCGCATCCGCGTGGGGGAGATAGGGCAGTGTCGCGCGGGCCGTGACGACCTCGACCCAGCCCTCGATGAGGGCAAGCATGGTCTCCAAGCGGGTGAGCGCGCGGCGCTGGTCCGGCGTCGTCGACAGCGCAAACACGCCGCCGCTGAGCGCCGACTCCACCGACGATGGGTCAGAGGGGTCAACCGAGCGGGCGGCCTCGGTGATTGCCTCCGTATCGATCGCGATCTGAGAGGCGTAGCGCTCGACCGCGCGCACGAGGTCGCCCTCCAGCCACGGCACGGACGCGAAGAGACGTCGGTGGGCTGCTTCCCGGACAGCGAGGAACTGACGAACCTCGTCGAAGGGAATGTCGAGCCCCTCGGAGAACTGGGCGACGTTGTGGGGCAGGAGCACCGCGTGCGAGGTGTCCGACAGGGGAATGCCCGTGTCGTAGGTGCCGAAGGATTCGCCTGCCAAGGCTGCCAGCACACGCGAGATCTGTGCGGAGAACATCATCGCGGAGAGGCGTGGCATCATCTCCTGCGTCTTGCCCAGCATTGCAGCCATGCCGTCGGGCAGCGACGGGGAATCCTCGAGGCCGCCCTCTCCAAACTGCTCCGACAGAGCCGCTGAGAGTGCGCGCGACACGTTCAGGGCGATCGGCTCGCAGATGCGCTTCCACGTGGGGATCGTGTTCTCCACCCACGACACCCTGCTCCACACGCCTCGGGTCACGGGACCCGAGGAGAAATCCGTGACTGCGTCGAGCCACAGGTCGGCGACCGTCATCGCCTGGCGCGCCGCCTCGGCCTCGGTGGCGGTAGGGGCCGGATCGCCGCTGGCGTAGGCGGCCTGCTTTGCGCCGTCCTCCACCAAGCGCCAATTAACAGGGCCCGCCGTCGTGTTCATGAGGAACTGGAACTGGCCCATCGCCGCACGCATGCGCGCAGGATCGGAAAACTCCGCGGGCAGGTTCGCGGGATCAAAACCCTGGGCCTGCAAAGCGCGAGCGGCCTCCGCCGCGGCCTCGTCGCCCAACACGGAGCGCAGGAAATCCTCAAAGGGGGTGCCGGACTCGTTCTCGTTCATGATGTCAGCCTAGCGAGCGCGCGTGCGACCGGGCTGACAAATCTCTGCGAAAACGCTGAGAGCTGAACGTGGCTGGCGGGGCGCGCGTGCGGTCGGGCCTCGCGTGGGACACAATGACACGGTGAGTGACATGGAGATGACCTCGTCAGTTGACCGTCTACTGGCCTTCGAGCAGGCCCCGACGAAACGTGCGCCGATCGTCAGCTGGCGCATCCTCACGGCAGTCCTGGCCGCCCTCGCAATGGTTGTCATTCTCTTCGTGATCCCCGTCCCCTTTGTGGTCTCCAGCCCCGGACCGACCATCAATGTGTTGGCGTCCAACGACCAAGGTGTGCCCGTCTTCACTGTCGAGGGAACTAATCCTGAGACGGGGGAATCCGTGCAACAGGACGAGCCTCAATCCAGCCCGTACGAGGCACCTGCGAAGCCGGGGCAGGGCCAGCTGCGCATGGTGACGGTCTCCGAATCGGGGGCTCCCGACGCCCGCCTGAACTTTGCTCAGCTCATTGCCGCGTACTTGGACCCGCACAGCACGATCACCGACTATGAGTCGAAGTATCCCGAGGGAACCACCCGCGAGCAGAACAACGAGGCTCAGCTGGCAATGATGCGTAATTCGCAGACGACCTCCCAGGTTGCCGCGCTCGAATACCTTGGATGGGATGTCCCCGCGACCGTCACGATCGAGGGTGCGGTCGAGGGTTCCAACGCCGACGGGATCGTCGAGCAGGGAGACATTCTGCGCGCGATCACCACCCCGGATGGAACGCGCCACGACGTGACGGATGCCAGTACGCCCTTCTCGCTCATGCGCGCGGTTCCCGCGGGATCGCAGATGACGCTGACGGTCGAGAGAAACGGTGAGACTCGCGAGCTCTCCTTCGACTCCGTCGCGGCCTCGCCCACGGAAAGCGGATCCAAGCTGGGCATCTATCTCTCCGTGCAGCCCACCCTGCCCGTCACGATTTCCTTTAACCTCGACGGCATCGGAGGACCTAGCGCAGGCATGATGTTCTCCCTGGCCATCATCGACCGCATGACGCCGGGCGACATGACGGGCAACAATGCAATCGCCGGGACCGGCACCATGTCCTACGACGGTCAGGTCGGTGCCATCGGCGGCATCCAGCAGAAGCTGTGGGGCGCCCATCGCGATGGGGCCCAGTGGTTCCTCGCCCCCAGCACCAACTGTTCCGAGGTCGTTGGACACGTTCCCGACGGCCTGCGCGTCGTCTCGGTATCCACCCTCGATGAGGCTGTCTTCGCGGTTCGCTCCATCGCCGACGGTACGGGAGACACCCTGCCGACCTGCCAGTAGTGCTCTCACGCTCGCCCACCGCCCACGGGCAGGAGGGGCGACAAAGGGCCCCGGCCTCGTCCTTCTGGTCCGGACGAGGCCGGGGCCTCCTCTATGCTCTCAGGCTTCCTCGTCCGTCACAGGCTCGAGGGATGCGCGCAGGGCGTCGACCAGCGCGGGGACGAGCGCCGAGCCCTGCCCGACCTTGTCGTCGGAGTCGAAGGCGCGGGTGCGCAGCGCGCACCAGGACTCGCCCGTGCGCATGACGCCCACCGCGAGGCGCACATCAGTGCGCAGCGGGTGGTTGGCGACGAACGCGAGGGCCTCCTCGGGATCCTCGGGGGCCTCGTCCTCGACCTCCGGCGGAACGACGATGCGCTCAACCGTGATCGCGGCACCCGGCACCGTCTCCGGCCACGCCAGGTGAGCCAGGACCTGCTCGATATCGTCGTCGGCCAGATCCTCCTGGATGATCGCGCTCAGGTGATCATCGCTGCCGTCCCAGCCCGAACGCAGCTGCTCGGCGATGTCGGCCGGCAGATTCGGGTCGGCCAGCAGCATCGCCGTCGGCACCAGCGCGTAGATCGAGGGAGCATGATCCCATCCCACACGGGCGGCACCCTTCTCGATATCGACAACCACATTGGCCAGCGCGATCTCGCGCGCACTCGGCATCATCTCAACAGTCATGCCTCCCATAATCTCACGGAGAGCGAATAAGACCGAGGCGAAGTTACACCTGTGCGCGGCTACACTGGTTGGGAGCTATCGGTTTGACAGAGAGGAATGCCGTGAGCTTCGATTTTTCAGTCTTTCCCCCGGGTGGAGCCCGCGCTCCGCGAGACCCCGATCGTGCGCGCGCGCAACTCAAGGTGCGCAAGCCTGGCCCCGCCGGCATCACGATCGCAGCGCTGCTGATCATCGGAGCCGTCATCTATGCGGCTTCCATCGTGTGGACCGAGATCCTGTGGTTCCGCCAGATGAGCGCCACTCGCGTCATCCTCACCCAGTGGGGTGCGCACATCGGCCTCTTCGTCGTTGGCTTCATCGTGGCGACCGCTCTCGTCTACTTCTCGATGGCCTTCGCCTACCGTCACCGCACCTCCTCGTCGAGGGGCGAGGCCTCGGCCGCCCTGCGCGGATACCAGGAGGCCCTCGAACCCATGCGTCGCCTCGCCTTCTGGGGCGTCGCTCTCTTCTTTGGCTTCACCAACGGCGCCCGCCTGGCCACCGAATGGCAGACGCTCCTGCAATTCCTCAACCGATCCTCCTTTGGGCAGGTTGACCCCCAGTTCGGGCTCGACATCTCCTTCTTCGTGTTCGTGCTGCCCGCCGTTAAGGTGCTCGTCTCCTTCCTGATGACGGTCACCGGAGTCGGCTTGGTCGCGGCGATCATCGTGTCCTACCTGTACGGCACGATCCGCCTGACTCCGCGCCCTCACGCCTCCAAGCAAGCGCGCCTGCAGACCGGCATGATGGCTGCCTGCCTGTCCCTGTTCATCGGAGTGAACTACTGGCTGGGCCGCTACGAACTACTCACCTCGGACTCGGGTTCCATCCACGGCGCCATGTACTCCGACATCAACGCGACCCTGCCCGCTCACTCGATTCTGGCCGTCATCTCCGGCCTCGTTGCGCTCCTCTTCGTGGTTGCTGCCTTTAAGGGCACGTGGCGCCTGCCCGCCGCCGGTGTCGCCGTGACGGTCGTTGCCGCCCTCGTCCTGGCGGGCGCGTACCCCGCCCTCGTCGAGCAGTTCCGCGTGCGCCCCAACCAGCGCAGCCTCGAGTCTCCCTACATCCAGCGCAACATCGACGCCACCCTGGCCGCCTACGGCCTCGACAACGTCGATTATCAGACCAACTACGACGCGGCCACCACGGCCTCGGCGGGACAGTTCGATAACGAATCGCTGACCTCCCAGGTGCGTCTGCTCGACCCGCAGGTCATTACGAAGACCGTCCAGCAGCTCCAGCAGTCGCGCCTGTACTACGGCTTCAACTCCGGGATGAAGGTCGACCGCTACAACGTCGGTGGCGAGCGCCGCGACACCGTCATCTCGGTGCGCGAACTCAACCTCTCGGGCCTGTCCGCCGAGCAGCAGACCTGGGTCAACCAGCACACCGTCTACACGCACGGCTACGGCGCGGTCGCCGCCTACGGTAACCAGCTGACCAGCGACGGCCTGCCCTCTACTGGGAGCAGTCCGTGCCCTCGGTCGGCGAGATGGGCGACTACGAGGAGCGCGTCTACTTCAGCCCCGGCTCGCCCGACTACTCGATTGTCGGAGCCCCCGAAGGCGCTGAACCGCAGGAACTCGACTACCCGGACGACACCGCGGTCGGCGGCCAGGTCTCCACGACTTTCGTTGGCAACGGCGGCCCCCCTCCGTGGGCAACGTGTGGAACAAACTCCTGTACGCGATCAAGTTCGGCTCCACGGACCTGTTCTTCTCCTCTCAGACGAACGAGGCCTCGCAGATCCTCTACGACCGCGATCCTCTCCAGCGCGTCGCTAAGGTCGCCCCCTACCTGACACTCGAACAGTCCGCCTACCCGGCGGTCGTCGACATGGACGGTGACGCCTCGACCCCCAAGCGCCTTGTGTGGGTCGTCGACGCGTACACGACCACGAACAACTATCCCTACGCTCAGCACGAGACACTCTCGAACGCCACCGTGGACTCTCGCTCCACCGAGGTTGGCCAGTACGTCCAGGCAAACAAGATCAACTACATGCGTAACTCCGTCAAGGCCATCGTCGACGCCTACGACGGCTCCGTGCGCCTGTTCCGCTGGGACGACCAGGACCCGATCCTGCGCACGTGGGAGAAAATCTACCCCGGTAGCGTCGAGCCCGTCTCGGCGATCTCGGGCGATCTCATGAGCCACCTGCGCTACCCGGAGGACATGTTCAAGGTCCAGCGCAACCTGCTGGCCACCTACCACGTGACCGACGCCGCCGGCTTCTACTCCGGTGGTGACCGCTGGCGCCTGGCCGAGGAGACCTCGACCTACGGTGCGGCCTCCTCGGCCGCCGCGAGCCCGCGTGTCGACGCGATGGGCAATCCGCTGCCCGCGCCGACGGCCCTGCAGCCCCCGTACTACCTGACCATGCAGATGCCCGGCCAGGAGAGCGCTGAGTTCTCGCTGACCTCGGTCTTCGTGCCCGGTGGCGGCGGCGAGGGGCGTCGCGAGGCCATGGCTGGCTTCCTCGCGGTCGACTCCGAGACCGGTAACACCCCCGGCCAGGTGCGTGAGGGATACGGCAAGCTCCGCCTGCTCGCCCTGCCCTCGTCGACGACAGTGCCCGGCCCCGGCCAGGTACAGAACAAGTACGACTCCGACGAGAAGATCGCCACCCAGCTCAACCTGCTGAACCAGGCCGACTCGACGGTGATCCGAGGTAACCTCCTGACACTGCCGGTCGGCGGCGGCCTCCTCTACGTCCAGCCCGTCTACGTGCAGGGCACAGGCTCCGCGTCCTACCCCGTGCTCCGCTCGGTTCTGACCGCCTTCGGTGACAAGGTCGGCTTCGCGCCCACCCTTGAGGAATCGCTGCGCCAGCTCGTCTCCGACGATGGAAACTCGTCCGTATCTTCTGGCACGACAAACCCCTCAACGGGGGATACCTCGCAGTCGGGCGCGACCTCCAGTGACGCGAACGCCCAGCTGGCGCAGGCCGTCAGCGACGCCGCGCAGGCGCTGCGCGACGCGGATGCGGCGATGAGCAAGTCTGACTGGACCGCCTACGGCGAGGCACAGACACGTCTGCGCGATGCCCTGGCCCGCGCGGAGGCCGCCCAGGCGGCCCTCGGCACCTCCTCGTCGGCGGCCTCGAGCTCGCCGACGCCCAGCCCGAGCCCGACCACGTCGGCCCAATCGGGAACACAAAGCGGCTCATAATCGCAGTCGCGCACTGTTGCACCCGGCCCCCGCTGTCACGACCTGTGACGCGGGGCCGGGTGTCTAGGTTCTAGTGGTGGTTGCAACGGATCTTGGTGAAGGAGTTCGTTGTGGCTGGTGTTGGTCGTGTTTTTCAGGGGTTTGAGTACCCCTCCCGTCGTGAGGCGTGTCAGGCTCGGCATCGGGAGTATGTCCGGGCTCTTGCTGATGGTTTGAACTTCACGCAGGCAGCTCATGCTGTTGGGGTCTCGAAGCGGACAGGCAAGGTCTGGCGTAATGGCCGGACTCGCTCAAGTGGACGGTGTGAGCGAGCCAGTATCGCTCCTCAGGCCCATTGGTACCGTCTGTACATGAAATGCCAACCGCATCGGATCAGTAAACGGTTCTTGTCGCTCAAGGAACGCATGCTCATCTTCGGATGGCGCGTTGAAGGGCTCTCTATTCGTGATATCGCTCGACAGTTAGGGCGTTCGCCCTCGACTGTGAGCCGGGAGCTCAGACGCAATGGGATTACATCCACGTGCTACAACCCCTACATCGCTCACATGCGAGCAGGCAAACGTCTCACACGTCCTAAAGCACGCAAATGCGCCAATCCTCGCTTGTGGGGCATCATCTGGGACAAGCTTCAGCGCAGATGGAGCCCAGAACAGATTTGCGCATACTTGCGCATGCGTTTCCCGCATAATCAGAGCATGAACCCGTGCGTGGAGACGATCTACCAGTCCATCTTCGTCCAAGCCAAAGGCACACTCCGCAAAGAGATCGCTTCCCTCATGCGCCAAGGACGCGCTCGCAGGCGCCCAGCCGCATACTCTCGCCAGGTACGACCACGATTCAAGGACCCCATGGTGATGATCAGCGAACGGCCCGCCAGTGTGGAAGACCGGGCGCTCCCTGGCCACTGGGAAGGCGACTTGATCATCGGAGCCAAAGGACAATCCGCGGTCGGTACGCTCGTGGAACGCTCGACCCGGTACACGCTGCTGCTCTACTTGCCCAATGGACATACAGCTACTGAAGTCCAAGATGCCATTATCGACAAGCTCGCAGACGTGCCCCATTCCTTGCGCCTGTCACTGACCTGGGACCAGGGAAGCGAGCTGGCCCAACACCGCAAGATCGGTTCACAGCTGGGCCTTGACGTGTACTTCTGTGACCCACACTCACCTGGCAACGCGGCACCAACGAGAACACAAACGGGCTCCTGCGCCAATACATGCCCAAAGGAACCGATCTGTCACTCCTGACCGAAGCAGACCTGGACGCCATCGCCGACCAACTCAACGACCGTCCACGCAAAACGCTAAACTGGGATACACCCAAGCAGCGACTTGAGCTGCTGCTCAGGGCATAACACGTGTTGCAACCACCCCTAGAATCTGCCGTGTTTTCTCTCCGCGGGGGGGGGAGCGGCGCTTGCGGCAAGACTGCCCTGTGTGCTTCGTCCGGTGTCACTACTATGGTGCGAAGCGTCCGCAGCGCGGACTCGTCAACGATGTGGAAGGAAACCCATGACTGACCCCCGCAGCTCTCTGCCCGCTCCCACGGGTGTGCCCCAGCCGTTCGAGGCGCCCGGCCTCGGCCGCTCCGACGATGCCCGCTCCGACCTCGGGCGTCTTCGCGCCGTCCCCCGCCTACGCGCCTGCGCCGAACCCTAAGCGCCCTGTGCTGTCCACCCACGGGCGAATCGCCGCGTGGCTGGTCCTTGCCGTCAAACTCATTTTCATCGTTGACCGTTTCATTCCCTACAGCGGTGAGCGCCTTGAGTTCTTCTTCGATAGGTTCACGGATGTCATGTTCTGGACGTGGCTGCTGCTCGATCTTGTGATCGTGGTGTTCCTGTTCCTCTACGTGCGTCTGGGAATCAAGCCCCTGCGATATGTCGCCGCCGCCATCGTTCTTGTGGATTACCTCATCATCCTGCCTGTGTATATCCACATCCTTGGCGGGGACTGGCTGATCACCTTTACTCCGCCGGAGTGGGAGGTCGGCGAAGTGGTGGCCTCCCTGCGATCACTCTTCATGTGGGGCCTCAAGTGGCTGTGCGTCGCATCATCCTTCGTCCTGGTGATCCCGGACCGCAAGGCTTCCACGGTGTCGCAGCAGGGGGCTGTGCCCGCTCCGGGTGCTGCCCCGGTCGGCTACTACCCTCATGCGGCGACACCGGCCCAGCCCGCGGCGCCCCAGGGTGCTCCCGTGCAGATGCCGGCGACTCAGCCCGCGCCGCCCCAGGGTGCTCCCGTGCAGGTTCAGGCCTCGGGCCCGGTGCTTGCACCTCCGAGCGGTGCCCCGCGCGTGCCTGGAACGCCGACAGATCCTGCGCAGGCCTCCGAATAGGGCATCGATTCTGCGCTTCCTGACAGCGCTCCGTCGCTAGGACGTACATCACCGCGTTCGGTTTGTGCCCACCCGGATGATGCTCTAGACTATCTAGAGCCGACGCGGGGTGGAGCAGTTCGGTAGCTCGCCGGGCTCATAACCCGGAGGTCGCAGGTTCAAATCCTGTCCCCGCTACCACCACAGACCCGGCCCCGTAAGGGGCCGGGTCTTTTGTTTGTCACTTGTATGTCAGAGGGCAAACACCTTGACTAATCCGCGTCTCGACGCGATAGTATTGCATGTTCGCCATCATGAACTGCGCCTTCGGGTGCGAGAGGAATAGAGATGAGCACTCTTGATCTGTCGCAGCTCACCGCTGCTGACATGGGCAATCCGGCGCTGACAGCGCAGGACCTCGCCGATATCACCGCCGCTCGCGCGGATCTACACCCCTACGTGGCGACGCACCCGTCGCTGTATCCTGCGCTTGCCCAGTGGCTGGCAAACCGGGGTGTTGTTCCCGCTCATCCTCCCGTTGCGCAGCCTGCTCCCGTCGCTGCCCCGGCGCAACCGGTCGATCCCTACAGCCAGGCTGCCGCACCCGTGGAACAGCCCGCTGTCCAGGCGGCACCCGTTGTGCAGGAAGCGCCTGCGGTCGAGCCCGAGCCTGTCGTTGAGGCTGCTCCCGTGGTTGAAGCGTCGCCCGTTCAGTCCGATGCGTGGGGTGCTCCCCAGGTTGAGGCTGTTGCTCCTGTCGTTGAACCCGAGCCCTCCGTGGAAGCTGAGTCCGAGCCTGCTGCTGTCGTTGAGCCCGCCGTGGAAGCTGAGCCCGTGCAGTCTGATGCGTGGGGCGCTCCGCAGACCGAGCCCGTGCAGTCTGACGCGTGGGGCGCTCCGCAGGTCGAGGCCGTTGCTCCGGTGGTGGAGGAGGCTCGGCCGGTTGTTGAAGAGCCTGCTGCTGTTGTTGAGCCCGCTGTGGAGGCTGAGCCCGTGCAGTCTGATGCGTGGGGTGCTCCGCAGAGCGAGCCTGTTCAGTCTGACGCGTGGGGCGCTCCGCAGGTTAAGGTTGTTGCTCCGGTGGTGGAGGAGGCTCAGCCGGTTGTTGAAGAGCCTGCTGCTGTTGTTGAGCCCGCTGTGGAAGCTGAGCCCGTGCAGTCTGATGCGTGGGGCGCTCCGCAGACCGAGCCTGTTCAGTCTGACGCGTGGGGCGCTCCGCAGGTTGAGGTTGTTGCTCCGGTGGTGGAGGAGGCTCAGCCGGTTGTTGAAGAGCCTGCTGCTGTTGTTGAGCCCGCTGTGGAAGCCGAGCCTGTGCAGTCTGATACGTGGGGTGCACCGCAGGCTGAGCCTGTGCAGTCCGACGCGTGGGGTGCTCCCCAGACCGAGCCCGTCGTTGAGCCCGAGCCTGTTGCGGACGAACCCCAGCAGAGCGTTGAAGAGGTCCAGCCCTTCGTTGGAGAGCCTCAGGTGACGCCCCTGACGGAGACGCCCGTGGCCTCGGCCCCCTCGATTTCGGACGAGGAACTTGAGCGTACGATCATTGATGGGACGCGCGAGCGTTCCATGGCTGAGATTGTCGCGGAAGAGAACGCTGCTGCGCAGGCCGCTGCCTACGGGCAGAACCCCGCCCAGGCGGCGGGCCAGCAGCAGGGCTACGGCCAGGCGCAGTATGGCGCGCAGCCGAGCCAGCAGCCCCAGTACGCCGCCCCGGGTGGCGCTTCGGGATATGCTCCGGCGGGTCAGCAGTCCCCGTACGCCGCTCAGAGCGGCCAGCAGGGCGCGTCGACGGGCCAGCAGTTTGAGGCTGCCGCCCAGCAGTTCGGCGCAGCCGCGAACACGGCGTTCAACCAGTTCCAGAGCGCCGTCGTTACCGAGACCGGTAAGGTGAAGGGCCGCTCCGTGCGCGCCACCTACGCGCTCATTGGCATGGCCGCTTCCTTCGTCCTGTCGATCGTCTCGATGGTCCTGCCCTTCGGGTCGGTCTACGGCGATTCCTTCACGATGTTCTCGGCGGGCGGCTACGCTTTCTTCCACATCTTCCTCATGCTGATTGCGGTTGGCCTGGGAGCTGCCTACTGGTTCACGAATCAAAAGTGGGCCTTCCTGTCCTCCGGTATCGTCGCGATCCTTACCGCCCTGATTGGCATTCTCCAGGTGCTCGGTGTTCTCGCGAGGGCCTCGCTCGGTTTCGGCGGTATCCTCTTCCTGATCTTCTCGATCGGCCTCGGTGCCTCCGGTGTTGTCCTGCTCCTGGAACTCAAGAACGGCAAGGTTGCGCCGGTTGACAACCCGAGCGCTCTTGGTGGTGCTTTCACTGGTGCACCCATGAACCAGCCTGGCCAGCAGCCGCAGTACGGCGCTCAGGCCCAGCAGGGTGGTTTCCAGGCTCCCCAGGCCGCTCAGGGCCAGCCGCAGTACGGCGCTCAGGCGCAGCAGGGTGGATATCCGGCTGCCCAGCAGCAGGGTGCCTTCCAGTCCCAGCAGGGGCAGTACGGCCAGCCGCAGTACGGCGCTCAGCCCCAGCAGGGCGGCTATCCGGGCGCTCAGCCCCAGCAGGGAGGCTTCCAGGCTCCCCAGGCCGCTCAGAGCCAGCAGTACGGCCAGCCGCAGTATGGTCAGCAGCAGTACGGCCAGCCGCAGTATGGTCAGCAGCAGTACGGCCAGCCGCAGTATGGCCAGCAGGGCTACAACCAGGGGCAGCAGGGCGATAAGCCCTACAACCCCTTCGGGACGCGTTCGTGACGTGTTGAGATGACATAAGTGGAGGGCCCGCGGCACACGCCGCGGGCCCTCCCATCATGTCGAGATCGTTTACTCGTCGTCGTCTTCGTTGATGTCCACGCCTGCGACGCCGTCGAGGTCCGCGAGGGTCGTGACGAGCAGGGAACGCGAGAGATCCTGGCGCGTTGCTACGGTGAAACGTGCCGTTGTCGCGCGGCCGTTGGACTCCGTGTGGGTCGATACCGCGGAGACCGTCCAGCCGAGGGCAGACACCTGGCTGAGCAGTGAGGACAGTACCCCGTGTCCGGGGGAGTAGTGGACCGTCAAAGTGGCCTTGTGTCCGTGCGCGCGCATCAAAATGAACTGGACGAGCGGGGTCAGTAGGGCGATGACGATGAAATGCAGGACGGTGCCGGCCACGGCGAGCCACCACAGGCCCGCGCCGCATGCCATGCCGATCGCGGCGGTCTCCCAGATCGTGGCCGCAGTCGTCAGGCCTCGGATCGCGCCGTGCCGGGTGAGGATGATGCCCGCGCCCAGGAAGCCGATGCCCGACACGATCTGCGATGCGACGCGTGACGGGTCGTAGCGGGTGATGCCGTCAACGAGGATGTCAGAGAATCCGTACTTGGAGATGAGCATCATCAAGCAGGCGGTGAGGCCCACGATGGCCTGGGTGCGGATGCCCGCGCTTTTGCCTCGGATCTGGCGTTCGAGACCGATGGACGCAGAGAGGACGAGGGCGAGGAGCATCCAACCGATGCTCATGAGGGATTGCGTCATAGGAACCTCCTGCGTGGCGTGGGTGGGTTTAGTGTAACCGCCCGGCGTGTGTGCGGCTCGTTTGGTCGGGCGAGGCCGTGGCAGGGCATGGGGTGTCAAGAGCGGAGGCACAGCTCCAACCTCGTTAAAGAATGAGAAAAGAATCTACCAACGTCGACACAAGCGTTTGTGGGACTAAGATGGGACTCGACGATCGACAGATGAGGAACCGACTCATGGCTACCCCCACTCCCGACGACATCGCCAACGATGTGCAGGAGCGCTCCAACACCGCGCTCAAGCGCGGCCTGGCGTCGCGTCATATGCAGATGATCGCCATCGGCGGCGCGATCGGAACGGGCCTCTTCCTGGCCTCCGGTGCGACGGTCGCGAACGCTGGCCCGGGCGGCGCCCTTGTCGCTTATGCAGCGATCGGCCTGATGGTGCTGCTCCTCATGCAGTCGCTGGGTGAGATGAGCGCGCACCAGCCGGTCGCTGGCTCCTTCCAGACTTTCGCCACCAAGTTCATCTCCCCGTCCTTTGGTTTTGCCATGGGGTGGAACTATTGGTTCAACTGGGCGGTGACGGTGGCCGCGGACCTTGTGGCATCGGGCCTCGTCATGGCCTATTGGTTCCCGTCCGTTCCCTCGTGGATTTGGGCGGTGGGCTTCCTTGTCATCGTCGTCGGTCTGAACGCGCTCTCGGCGAGAGTCTACGGCGAGGCCGAATTCTGGTTGGCGGCCATCAAGGTCGTCATCGTCATCGTCTTCGTCCTGTCGGGCGTCTTCATGATCGCCGGCGTGATGGGTGAAAACTCTCCGGGCCTGTCGAATTGGACGATTGGGGACGCGCCTTTCCACAACGGCTTCGTGGGCGTCATCGCAGTCTTCATGATCGCCGGCTTCTCCTTCCAGGGCACGGAGCTGGTGGGCGTGGCTGCGGGCGAATCCGAGAATCCGCGCAGGGACGTGCCGCGTTCGATCCGCACGGTGTTCTGGCGCATCATGTTCTTCTATATCGGCGCCATCGCCGTGATCGGCACGCTGCTTCCGTACACGGATCCGAGCCTGCTGAGCGCAGCCGACGACTCGGCGAACAACATCGCGCAGTCGCCCTTCACGCTCGTGTTTGCGCGCATGGGCATCGGTGCGGCGGCCGCCGTCATGAACGCGGTCATCCTGACCTCGATCCTGTCCGCGGGTAACTCGGGCCTGTACGCGGCCTCGCGCATGCTACACTCGATGGCCCTCAAGCGTCAGGCACCCGCGATCTTCGCGCGCGTCACCAAGGGGGGGCGTGCCCGCCTACGCGATGGCCGTGACGACGGTGACCGCGGCGCTTGGCTTCCTCACGCAGCTGGTCTTCAACGACGCCTACATCTGGTTGGTCAACATCGTCGGTATTTCCGGCATCATCATGTGGCTGGGCATCGCGGTGAGTCACATTCGTTTCCGCCGCGCGTACCTGCTGCAGGGCTACCGCCTGGAGGACCTGCCGTATCGCTCGCCGTTCTTCCCCGCAGGCCCGATCATCGCTTTTGTCATGTGCCTGGTGGTCATGGCCGGACAGAACTATGAAGCCGTGCTGCATGGCCAGGTCTGGGAGGTTGCCTCCTCCTACATTGGCCTGCCACTGTTCGGAGTCGTGTGGTGGGGCTACCACGTGGCGCGCAAGGATCGGGTGGTGCCGCTGGCTGAGATGGATGTGGCCCCCGTCGAGATCGAACCCGTCTCGCACTGACATCGACGAGGCCGGGGCGCAGTGGGCGGGCACGCCCGGGTGCGCCTCTTGTCACCCCTGGGTCTCGCCCGGCGTGGCGGTGTGCGCCCGGCGCTCTCCTTCATAGGATGGGCGCATGATCAACACGCGACGCATTCTTGCCGTGACCTCCCTGTCGGCTCTCGTCCTGGGCATTGCCGCCTGCTCCCCGAAGGGCAACCAGCCCGAGGCGGGGTCCACGGCCTCGTCCAATTCGTCGAGCGCCTCTTCACAGAGTGGCATGCCCGCCCAGAGCGGCGCCGGCCCCCAGAGCGGCGTGCCCGACGAGGGCAACCAGGCCCCCGAGGTGAACGTCTCCGACAACGATCAGCGTTGCGACCTGACGAACCTGCAGCCCGCCATCGACTCCCAGCAGGAGGCGGGCGGTACCACCTACGTGGAAATCGGCTTCACGAACGAGGGGCCCTCGTGCTGGATTGGCGGCTTCCCGCAGATCATCTTCTCCGGCGGCGGCTCCGTCATCTCCACCGCCGTGCGCGAGGGCGAGGACCCCGGCAACGTCTACACGATCGCTCAGGGAGGCCGCGTGGGCGTGACCCTGACGGCAGAGTCCACGGACGGCGTCGACGGATGTAACCCCGCCGATTCGGAGCTGGTTGACATCATGCCCGAGGCGGGCACCGGCGCGACGAGCCTGCAGCTGACCCTGCGCGTGTGCCAGGAGATGCCCTCGGTGTCGGTGAGTCCCTTCGAGCCGCGTTCCTGATTCTGTAGACGCGACGCTGCCGGGTGCCCGTGAGGGTGCCCGGCAGTCTTTTGTATGACCGCCGACGGAAACGAATATGAGATTTGGGCGTGTGCTGATAGGCTGAACCAGCTGGAAGAAGTCGCGCACCCGCAGCGTCACACCGAGGCGATCGCGTCGGCGCGCGTGCCCCCTTCTTCACCGGTCGACGCGTGACCTGTGCGCGCCGACTGCGCACACTGAGATCTTTAAGGAGACACTCTCATGGGTATGCGTTCCACGACGCAGTCGTTCCAGTTCAACGTGCCGTTCGAGCAGATTTTCCCGGCCGCAACCCAGGCCGTGCAGGCGGTCAACAAGGCGACGCTGACGCGCTCCGACCCGAACGGTCGCGTGATCACCTTCGACACCCCGATGGGCATGATGTCCTGGGGTGAGAACCTCATCGCTGGGTTTATCCCCTCCGAGGGCAGCACTGTCGTCGAGGTCACCTGCACGACGAAGGGCCTGCCGAACCTCATGCAGGACAGCCTCAACCGCAAGCAGATTGGTGCCTACATCGCTGCCCTGTCGAACCTGGTGCAGTCTCCCCCCGTCGAGGTCGCCCGCTCCTGACGGCGCGTACTCGCACGGCTCGGCCCCGGCCTCGTTCATTGACGACGAGGCCGGGGCCGAGTCTTATGCAGTCTGTGCGGGCGCCGCATCCTCCCCAGCTGTGCCCGCGCCGGGGAGGATGGGCGGTTACTGCCCGGATGCTTCGGTGAGCGTCCAGCGCTGCGACTTGGAGGTGTCGGAGCACTGCGAGATGACCGCCTGCGTGGCACCTCGCGTCGTGTCGCCTGGGATCGTCAGGCATAGGCCGGATGCGCGGTTTTCGAGCTGGCCGTTCTCGTTGAGATCCCACATCTGGGATTCCAGAGCCGGGTAGCAGGTCCACATGTGCGCGACCGTGCCCTCCTTGGTGTAACCGCCCAGGACATCGACGCAGCGGTCGCCGATGCGGATGTGCCCGTCACCCTCGTAGATGACAGTCTGCGCGGCGCTGTTCCCGGCGCAGTTGCTGTTCCACACGGGGGTGCCGTCGGATCCCGTCGGATCCTGGGAGGTCAAGCACTGGCCGAGGCCGTTGCGCAGCTGGCCGACGATCGTCGCGGGCACCAGGGCCGCATCATCCGCGTCGGTTGTGGCGGCATTGTCGGACGTGTCCACTGCTTGGGGTGCGAGGGCCGCGCGGTCCGCGTTGGTGGTGGGGGAGAAGACGACCATGTCCCACGAGGACAGGCGACCCACGTTGAAGGTGATTGTCGTGCGCCCCTGTTCGTCGGTGCCCGTCGTGAAATCGAGGGGCGTCGGGCGGCCACCGTCGTCGTCAGGGCTGACGGCGAAGATCGAACCGGGGATCGCCTCCCCGTCCTCCAGGTGGTAGGTGACGGACGTGTTGTCGAAGGGCAGGATCGGCTTGGCGGCATTACGCCAGTACTCGTCGTTACCCTCACTGTCGTTGGTGCGCAGGTTAATCAGGTGCAGGGCCGTGCCCGCGTTGGACGTCATGGTGTTCGCCCAGATCGTGTTCGCGGCCCCGTCCGTCGAGGTCGGCAAGCCCACGCCGTTCGTCGAAACCTCGACCTGGCGTTCCTTGCGTGTCAGGTTATCGCCGAAGAGCAGATTCTCGTAGGCGGTGGAGATGTTGTAGTAGTTCTTCATCCACGTCTGGAGGTCTGGGGACAGTCCCCGGCCGGATTCAGCGAAGAACTGATCGTCCAACATGCGCCCATAGTCGCCGAGCTCCAGGTGGTGCGCGCCGTTCGCCGCGAACGCCGCATCCGCGAGCTTGACGGAGTCCGCGTTGAACTCGCGGAACGTAATGCAGTCGATGTTGACGGGCGCGTACTTCTCGTACTTGTCGATCGGGAAGGAAATCGTGTGGGTGCCCGGCGTGAGCTCCACGTTGATGGAGATATCTTCGCGCCAGTCGGAGTCGCTCTGCGTCTTGTTGAAGGTGACGTACTTCAGGAGCTTCTGCTGCCCCTTCTTGCCCATGTCAATCATCACCTGGTGGTTGGCGCCGTCGGCCTGTGGGCTCGAGTAACGGGGCGAGAAGGTGAAGGTGCCTCCCTGGCCTGCGTCAACGGTGAAGGTGACGGTGTCGCCGTCCTTGGAAATGCCCGAGGCGTAGGAGCCGCCCGACGCGGTGGGATCACCAGAGGTGATGGTGACGTCGCCGCTCACGCGCGCCTGGTCGGACTCGGCCTCGATGCGCACGCCGTTGTCGGCAGTGATTTCGGGGTGCCTGTACTCCTTGGCCGCTGCGTCCCAGTAGCGGGTCGTCGGGTCGTAGTCGTTCGCGTAGGCGGTGACCACCATCGGCTTCTTCGTGCCCGTGGCGCGCACGCCCTGCAGGTAGCTGGCGACCTGCGCGTTCGTTTCGTTGTTGTCCCACAGCTCCGTGTACAGGTATGTGGATGAGCCGGGAATGACCTTGTCGTTTCCGGCGCCGTCTGGCAGGTTGATGCCCACCGCACCCTTTGTCTGTTCGGCAGTCTCATTGACGAGCGCCGACAGGCCCTCGGTCAGGTCGAGATCGTTGCCGGAAGCATCCTTCTTATGGGTCTCACCGAGTGTGTCGATGTGCGTGCCGGTGAACGTGAACTCCTTCTTCTGGGCCACGTATTGACTGGTGATGTAGGTGCGCCACTTTGCGTTGTTGACGTTCATCATCGTCATGTGGTTCTGGGGCTCGGGCGTGTTGGGGGGCAACTTGACCCACCACTGGCTGCCAAAGTCGCGTTGCCAGTAGGAGCCGTTGTTCTCGCGCAGGATCCAGTCTTCTTTGATTGTGTTCGTGTCGTAGCCGTCGTTGACCGCGTACGCCATGGAGTATGCCAGCGAGGCCGCACCAACCTCGTCAGCCTTGGTCACGTAGGTGTTGATGGTCGCAGCGGAGGCATAGGTGTCCCGGTACCACAGCGGCCACTCGTTCTTGAGGTCGCCTTTGGCGACGGGCTGCTCGTGGCGGTATTGCCAGTCGTAGAACTGGAAGGCGTTGAGGTGGTAGTCCTGGCTGAGCTTCGTGACGTAGTCGGACGGCGCGTGGAAGAGGTAGGGCTCGTAGGTGGCGTTCTCGGCCAAACTCTTGGGGGCGGTGGGCTTGAAGTGGGAGAGGGAAACCCATGCGCGGGAAGCGCGTCCAGCTGGTGGAGGCGTCGATGGCCGTTTCCGCGTGCGTGCCGTCCCCGCCGGTCGCGGTGACGAGGTACCCCTGGTTGTTCTCACTCGGCGTCGTGTAGGTCCAGGTGGCCTTGCCGTTCGTCACGGTGGCGTCGCCCGAGGCCACCTCGACGCCGAGGTGGCTGACGGAGAAGTGGACGGTTCCACCGGTCGAGGCCTCGGCCGTGATCGTCGCCTGCTTACCCGGTTCGTGCGTGGACTTGTCCGTGTAGGCGCGGGTGACGTGCGCCGTGCCCGTGGCGGTGGCCGGTGTGCTGCTCGGCAGGGGCAGAGCGGTGGCGACGACCGCGGTGCCCAGCACGATGGCCGCGGGGATGGTCAGGGGATGTCGTGTCTCCATGACGTGTGTGTCCTCGAAGTCGTTGACGGGACTGCCCGGTGTGGGAGTCATGCGCGTGAAAATGCGCCCATTCAACGGTAAAGCGATTTTTCAGTAAATTAACCGACAATACGGTCATGCTGAGTGAAAATGTCCCGAAGTGCGGACAAGTAAAATCGAGGATCTGTTGAATTTGCAGATATTTGCCGGGTGTTGCGCGCTCGTGAGCTGCTGCTTTGGTTGTTGTGTGGGGATGGGGTCTGTCGTTGTTTTCTGAAATTGTCTAACAGGGGTGCGGTGGGGGAGTATCCTGAAAAGTTGGGTTTTCTGAGTCCGTTTCGCTCGCGCTGTTCTCATTGATGAGGCCGGGGTCGGGATGGGTGGAATTGGGTGTGTTACCGGCCCTTAGCTGGTCGCTTATGCAGTAAGCTAGGTCACGTGAATCTCCCGCCTTCATTGGTGAGCGAACGTCGAGCAAGGGATCAGCGAGGAGTGTCGTAGCTCCTCGCATTAGGAAAGCGGGCGTTATGGGTGTGTTTGAGTGGCTGCGTGGCGCGATCACTCCTCAGCAGAACTATCCGACGCAATATGGTCAGCGTCCCTCTGGGGTCGTTGTTCCTCAGCAGAATCGTCCGATTCCGCAGGGACAGAGTGTTTCAGGAGCTGTAGCCTCAGCCCCGACCTATTTCGGCGCACACAATGGGCCGAGCGTGGGCCCTGACGGGAGGTTCATGCCCAAATACAATGGACGCGACATCTGTGACTGGGTGAGTGACATCTCTGCTCTCAAGCGGTCGGGGGACCTGTCTAGGGCACTCGTCATAGCTCGCGGGTGTATGGATGCGATGATCGCCTCCGCACGCCTAAACCCGGTGAATGTTGCAGAGTATTACGTCACTCAGGTCGCGATCATTCAACACAAGCAAAGGATTATTTGGGCGAAGTCGAGACGATCGAGCGATGGCTGGCGCTGGGGCTGCCCGCTCCCCGTGATGATTTTCGGCTGGAGCTACGCAAGCGCCTGGCGAAGGGGCACGAGATGCTCGCAAAGCAGCGCGGTGAAGACCCAAGTCAGTACAACGCCCAGTGGAAGCACTTCGTGGAGCTTGAGAAAGCGGCAAAGGCTGCGCAGAAGGGCTTGGCTCCCGTGTCCGCGACCGGCCGCTCCGCTATGTCGCCGGATGCTTCGTACGCGCGCCCCCAGTCTCGCCAGCGTTCCAGCTGGGTGGCGCCGCCCGAGGTCCTTGCGCTTCCGTCTTTTGTTGCCGTTGACTTTGAGACCGCTAACAGGCAGGGAGGTGAGTCTGCCTGTCAGATTGCGCTGGTGAAAATCTCGGGTGGGCGGGTTGTTGAACGGGCGAGCACGCTGATCAAGCCGCCGCCAGGCTTCGAGCGGTTTGAATTCACCTATCTCCATGGGATTTCTGCGCGTGACGTGCGCAGGGCTCCGATGTGGCCAGATATTGCATCCTGGGTGGCAGGTTTCCACGGTGGTCTGCCGGTGTATGCGCATAATGCCGCCTTCGATGCTCGGGTGTGGAGGGAACTCGACGCCTTCTTTGGGACGCGAACTCTCCCGCAGAGCTTCTTCTGTTCCTATCGAACAGCGCAGCATATGGTCCCTGGCCTGGAAAACTACAAGCTACCGACCGTCACAAAGGCTCTGGTGCCCGGGTTTACGCTCAATCATCACCGTGCGGATTCCGATGCGGAGGCTTGTGCTCTCGTGGTCGCGGCCTTGCAGTCCCGACGGTGACATTCGCTCCCAAAAATGGATTACCGGTTGTCGACTTCGGTGACCGCGGTTGCGTCCGTCGGGGTGCCTGCCTCTGTGTCTTCGGATTCGCTGAGGTTCTCGGTTTCAGCCGGATTGGTGGGAGTGCCGGAGGCGCTGGGGGCCGCAGTGTCTCGTGGGCTCAACCAGTAGAAGAGCTCGCGGAGACCCCACGCGAAGAAGGCAGCGACGAAGTGGTAGGGCAGCCACGCAGTCACAAGCCCCCAGTCAGAAGAGCCGTCAAGTGCGCCTCCCAGCATGTTTCCCAGCCACCACAGGACCGCCACATCGGAGAATACGGCCCCCACGATCGCGACAATCTTCCACGATCCGGCCTTCTCGAGGAACTTTCGGGTAATGGCTATTAACACCTGGAAGAAGGTGAAGAAGCCCAGGAAGCCAAAGAAGTAGATGAGCGCCAGGTCCATGGCATAGGAGACCGGGAGCCCGACCAGGAAAACAACGTGGAGCACCAGGTACCGGACGAAGAAGTTAACAATCCCTCGCGGGTCACGCGTATCTATCATGCCCCATCCTAACGGAGTTCTCAGCTGCGAGGTCCAGCCCCACATGACCCCTGGTCACGGCGATACTAGCCCGCTCTGCTTCCTTCCCCGGCCTCGTTGATCAATGAACGAACGCGGTCACCGGACCGCTCTAAGACTCCTACACTGTTCTCATACGCCACAAAAGAGGACGGCCGCTCAATGCAGCGCAGGCTTAGATGAGCGTGTCGTTGAGCGGGAAAGTGAGGAAGAACGATGTCGTCCAGCAACCAATACCTGGATTTCGTGCTCGACCTGCTGGACGAGCTGGACGACGTGGCGCACCGCAAGATGATGGGCGAATACGTCCTCTACTACCGGGGCAAGGTCATCGGCGGTATCTACGACGACCGCTTCCTGCTCAAGGTCACGCCCGCCTCCGAACGCCTCCTGCCCGATGCCCCACGCGCCACCCCCTACAAAGGTGCTAAGGAGATGCTCCTCGTCGAGATAGAGGACCGCGACGCGCTGTGCGACGTAGTCTCGGCCATGTGGGAGGAGCTACCCGCACCGAAGCAGAGGAAGAAAGTAGACGCGGCCCCGGCCTCGTATTGGATGAGGCCAGGGTCGGGCAGCATGTTCCTCCTGATGGCAGGGGAGCAGAAGCTCAGAGGGAGGAGACGAACTCCGCGAGGCGTTTTGCGTGCTCGCGCGAACGCTCCACCATGTCGGTGCGCGCCGCCTCATCCGTGCGATTTGCGTACGACACCCCGTACAGGGGAAGGCTCCCCGCAAACTCCATGCCCGTCAGCGCACACGTCGCCTTCGCGGGCGTCAGCAAGTCGTTGAAATCGACGGAATCTGGCGCGTAGTAAGCCTGAGAAGCCCCCGTCGTTACCGATATGACCAGCTTCTTACCGTGCAGAGCTGTACCCGAAGACCCGTGGCTGAAACCGCGCACAAACACGTCCTCCATCCACTTCTGCAGCAGCGCCGGCCAGCCGTACCACCACAGCGGATACTGCAACACGATGACGTCCGCGGCGCGAAGCTTTTCCTGCTCCGCCTCAACGTCGAACATGTACTCCGGATAGAGGTCATCGAGATGATCGATCTCGGCGCCAGGAAGTAGGACCTCAAGCTCCTCCAGGATCGTCTTATTCGCAACCGAATCATCGCCGGTGCGCGGGTGTCCCGACACAATCAACACGTTGTACATCGCATTTCCTTTCGTTGATGCGAGGAGTCTACGCCCGCCCGTGGGCCCGTGAACAGGGCCTGGACTTCCATTTCGCGCGGGGTGAAGCCCCGTCCCCGAAGAGAAAATGACGCAGGACTACAGTAGGAGCATGGCCGATACCGACTCCCAGCCCCTTACCCCAAGTCGCATTCTCCTCGTCATCGCGACAGGCGTAGGCGCTGGATTCCTCTCCGGACTCTTTGGAGTGGGAGGCGGCCTCGTCATCGTGCCCGCCCTGATGGCCGTCCTGGGCATGGATCAGCGCCGCGCCTCGGCCACCTCCCTTGCCGCCATCATCGTCACCGCCGCCGTCGGCTCGGGAACTACGCCCTGCACGGCGAGGTCTCCTGGGCGGGCGCCGCCCTCCTCGTCGTCGGCGCGCTCGCGGGCTCCCAGCTCGGCGTCTGGCTCCTGCGCCGCCTCCCTGCACCCGCGCTGCCCTGGATCCTCATCGGCTTCACCGTCTTCGTCATCGTCTCCCAATACCTGCACGTCCCCACGCGAGAGGGAACCGTGTCGCTGACGCCGGCCTCGTGCACCCTCATGATCCTGGTCGGCCTGTGCGCCGGCATCCTCTCCGGCCTGGTCGGCGTGGGCGGCGGATCCGTCATCGTGCCCGGCATGGAGCTCGCCGTCGGCGCGGGAGACCTGATCGCGCGCGGCACCTCCCTCCTCGTCATGATCCCCACTGGCATCGCCGGCACCGTCACCAATCTGCGCCACCGCATGGTCGACCTGCGCATCGGCCTCATCGTCGGCGTATCCGCGGCAGCCACGACCCCCGTCGGGCGCCTCGTGGCCACAAGGGTATCCCCGAGTGTGGGTGCGATCCTCTTCAACATTTTCCTGCTGACCATCATCGCCTCGACGATCCAGAAGATGCGTCGGAAAGCGCGCACCCAAGGCTGAATGATTCCGTGCGGACTAGCGGCTTTGTCTGCGAGTTTGCCCGAAATGTTAAGGGAAGGCGACTGTCGAACCAGCCACGACTGCGGTCATCCGGAAATTTCGCATGCAATTCCCTGTGCCTTGTTCATCGTGATGGTGAGAAAACCGCGTGATTCCAACGAACATATTTCAACAATTAAGAGCCTGGGAGGGAATTGCATGCGGAATGTGGGGAGCCTCCAGCTGGGCTGAGTGTTGCGCTCATGGAGTTGGAGGGAATTACGTGCGAAATTTGGGGGGTGTTCGGTGCGCGTGATCCACGGGAGGAAGCTGGCTGACCAGGGGAGGGAGCTGGCCGACGCTACCAGAAAGAGGGCCTCTGGAATCCCCTCATTCTCAGTCTCGAACGGGTTTTGGTGAATTGGTGAGCATCACATATGATGATCCGTTACCTCAGACACCAGGAGGATGCAATGAGCGACTACGCCATGAATTCTGACGACCTTTTCGAGGCCTCCACAGCGCTGTGCGACGTGCGTGACAACATGACGCAGGTGGACCTCGACGAGTGCCTCGCCCCCATCGACACCGGCAGTGAAGCCGTCAGTGGTGCACTGAAAGCCTTCGCTGACGCCTACGCCGCACGAAAACGGGGGACGACCAACTGGCTCACTCAGACCGCTTTCGCAATCGGATACACCGCGAGAAGCACAGAAGAAGCCGACCAAACAATTGCAGATGTCCTTGCCGGCATCCGCGCACAACTCTGACGGGAAGGCAACACCATGCTGATTGATTTTCGCCTGAAGTTCCCGCCGGTCCCCGGCAATGTGGCCGCCGTCGAACGGTGTTGCGACGAACTCACAGACCGCGCCCACAGGATCCGCGACACCGCGGGTGCTATCTCCTCGGCGATCAGTCGAACACGCGGCTGGACAGGCAAAGCCCACGAGGCGTGCGAGACCAGCTACGAGAAAGAGAAAAACGAGCTGACGATCTGGGATAGTGGAACAGACGAGGCCGCCGCCTCACTCCTGCGCTACGCAAAGGTCCTGGAGGCTGAGCTACGCATTATCGAGGAGGTCCGCGCGCAGGCCAAAGAGCTATGGGCGATGTACTGCTCGCTCTCAGCCGAGGAACGCAGGCATGAAGCCCGTTTCTACGCCGCCGAGGTTGCTTTCCTGTCCTTCCGCTACGACAAAGCCCTCGACGGGATCGAAGAACAAGCGGCCATCACGGCCGCAGAGGTCCGTGCCGCCCTCTACTTCACGCCCGAAGACATCCAGAAAAACGCGGATGGCAGCACGACTGACGTGGGGGATACGACGGCGCTCACGAGCGATCAAATCGCGCGCATTCTTGAGCAGCTTGGGGACCTCTCACAGTCTCTCATCGAGCCCGACCAGGGCAGCCTCGGGGACTGCCACTTGCTCGCGTCCCTCAATGCGTACGATCACACGCCGGAAGGACGCGCATACCTCGCGAGCCTAATCAGCCCGCACCACGCCACGAACGGAACCGTGGACGGCTTCCTCGTACGATTCCCGGGTCTCAACGGTGGAACACCCTTCTTGGTCAAGGAAATACTCGCGCACGGAAACAAGAGGCTTGGAGGGGGAATTGATGCCGCCTCCATCTTTGAGATGGCATACATCAAAGCCCATCCCGGTGGAACGAAATCGGGTCTTCTGAGCGGAGGGGCCTCCGGCAGTCTGTCTGCAATCACCATGCGGGAGATTAGCGGCAGCGGATCTTCCGTCAACCTTGATTTCTTCAGAGGCAAGGAAAACGCCCAACAGGCTGCGATCAATGCCATCCGTGATGGGAAACCGGTGGTCGCAGAAGCCATGCCCGACCTGATGACGCCAAACAACAACATTACTGTCACTGTGGACGGGCAACCCACGAAGATCACGCTTCCAGACATGCACGTCTACACCGTGATCGGAGCGGATGCTGATGGGGTGACACTGTCGAATCCGTGGGGGAAGAACACCAGCCCCGGCGCCCCGTCTGTCGGCCCCGCCTTCACAATGACGTGGAAAGACTTCCACGCTCAATTCACTGACATTACGGTGGGGGCGACGCCCTGGACGAAGTGAGTGCGGCGCACCTGACAGCGTGACACGGCCCCGGCCTCGTGGAAACGAGACCGGGGCCGAAGCGTCAGCCGCTAGCGTGCCTGAAGCGGATCACTCGTCGGCGGCGCTGGGGTGCGTCATGTCGGCGGGAACGACCCACGCGTCGAACTCCTCGGCCGTCAGGAAGCCCAGCTCGAGGGCGGACTCGCGCAGCGACAGGCCCTTGTGATGCGCGTTCTTCGCGATCTTCGAGGCCTTGTCGTAGCCGATGTGGCGGTTCAGGGCCGTCACTGCATGAGGTTGATGTCCAGGTTGTGCTGGATCTTCTCGTAGTTGGGCTCGATGCCGTACGCGCAGTTCGTATCGAAGGACACGCAGGCGTCGCCCAGCAGGCGGATGGACTCCAGGACGTTCCACGCCATGACGGGCTTGAAGACGTTGAGCTGGAAGTTGCCCTGCGAGCCAGCGAAGCCGACCGTCGCGTCGTTGCCGAACACCTGGGTGGCGACCATGGTCATGGCCTCGCACTGGGTCGGGTTGACCTTGCCCGGCATGATGGACGAGCCCGGCTCGTTCTCGGGGATGATCAGCTCGCCGATGCCGTTACGCGGGCCGGAGGCGTACCAGCGCACGTCGTTCGCGATCTTCATGAGGGCGTCGGCCAGGACACGCAGAGCGCCCGAGACCAGCACCAGCGCGTCGTGCGCGCCCAGGGCGGCGAACAGGTTGTCGGCCTGCGTGAACTCGATGCCGGTCTCCTCGGAGATCTTCTTGGCGGTGAGCTCACCGAACTTCGGGTGAGCGTTCAGGCCGGTGCCCACGGCGGTGCCACCGATGGCCAGCTCGCGTGCACGGGTGTCGGCGTACTCGATGCCATCGAGGGCGAAGTCGATCTGAGCAACCCAGCCGGAGATGACCTGGCCCAGGCGGATCGGGGTGGCGTCCTGCAGGTGGGTGCGGCCCACCATGATGACGTCCTCGAACTCCTTGGCCTTCTTGTCCAGGGTGTCACGCAGCTGGCGCACGCGCGGGTACATGTCGTGCAGCTCGGAGACGACAGCGATGTGCATGGCGGTGGGGAACGTGTCGTTCGAGGACTGGCCACGGTTCACGTGATCGTTGGGGTGGACGGGGGACTTGGTGCCCATGGTGCCGCCCGCGATCTCGATGGCGCGGTTGGAGATGACCTCGTTGGCGTTCATGTTCGACTGGGTGCCCGAACCGGTCTGGAAGACGACGAGGGGGAAGTTGTCGTCGAGCTTGCCGGAGATGACCTCGTCACCGGCCTGTGCGATGTAGTTCGCGATGTCGGCGGGCAGCTCGCCCAGCTCGGCGTTGGCCAGGGCCGCGGCCTTCTTCAGGATGCCAAGGGCGCGCACCATCGGGCGGCCCCACACGAAGGTGTTGCGTCCAATGTCGAAGTTGTGCAGCGAACGCTCGGTCTGAGCGCCCCAATAGCGGTTCGCGGGGACCTCAACGGCGCCCATCGAGTCGGTTTCGGTACGGGTTTCTTGTGCCACAGGTGGCTCCTTCGCGTAGGGCTTACGTACCCCTCTAGGATAGCGCCGCCCGCGCGTTGAGGCGTGGGGCACTCGTCCTAGTCGCGCGGGCGGGCATCGATGTCAGCGCGGTGTAGCAGCCACCAGGCGCATGCGCACGACAGGGCGACGAGCGAGAGCGCCAGCAGGAAGGGGGACAGAGGCATCCAGCCGTACAGGGCCGTGGCGCTCACGGGGGCCACGATCCACGTGATTGCGCCGGTTGCGTTGATGACGCCGGCGATGCCGCCCTGCTCGTGTGCGCTCACCGCCAGGGATGCGCCCGCAGAGTAGCCGGGGGAGGCCATGCCCGAGGCGACGCCCATCGCGAAGGTCGAGACTGCCAGCGCCCACAGCGACGGCGCGATCGTCAGGCAAGCGAGAGCCACGAGGGCGAGCGTCATGCCGACGCGCAGCAGCGTGCGGGGACTCCACCCCAGGCGGGGCACGACGATCAGCTGCATGAGCATGGCTCCGGCGGCGTTGGCCAGCAGCATGAGGGCGGTGACGGAAACGGCGGGCGCGGGCTGAAGTCCGCCGCGGTCCTGGACGAGGAAACCCATCGTGATCTGAACGACGCCGTTCGCGAAGTAGATGCCGAACACCGAGGCGATCCACGGGGCGATGCGCCGGTCGGTCCACCGCACGCGCGGGGGCAGTTCGGCGGTGGCCTTCGCCCCGCTCGCGGTGTTCGTGTCCGCCGATTCCGTCAACGAGGCCGGGGCCGCCTGCTCGGGTTGCGTGTCCTTGGCCGTCGCGCGGGGCAGGTGCCTCCTCGTGCGCGTGGAGGCTCCGTCGCGGGGCAGCCAGATGAGAGCGATGGCCAGCGCGATGAGGACAAAGACCGGGGTGGCATGCACGGGGCCGAAAATCCACCAGGCGCCCAGCGCCGACGAGACGAGGGAGCCAACCATGACGGACAGGTTGATCGCGCCGGAGAACGCGGACGTGCCGCGCACCCGCGAGGCCTCGTCGGGGGTCACCTCTGCGACGAGGGCCTGGCCCGTCGGCGGGATTGCTGCGACTGCCGCGCCGAAGAAGGGGCCTCGCGCAGCCATGATGGCGCCCGCCGCAAGGAAAGCGCCGATGTAACCGGCAGCCCGCGCCCACACGGCCGCCGAAAAGAGCGTGCCCGCCGTGAGCGCTAAGAAAAGAGCCAGCAGGATAACGCGCCTGCGTCCCCAGGCGATCGAGCGGCGCCCCCAGAACTGGCTGAGCGCCGTCACCGCGGCGGCCGCCAAGGACACGGCCGCGCCCACGATCCACTCGGGCAGGTCGAGGGCGCGTGACAGGGGTGCGATCGACACGTTGAGCATGTTCTGCGCCGTGTACGTAAACAGCGCGATCGCCACGAGCGCGCGCAGCGTCGGATTCGTCAGCAAAGGTGATGAGGGCACAATGCATCCTACGACGAAGGCCCCGCGCGATGCGCGGGGGCCTTGCCGGACAGACGTCATAACGGGGGAGCGGTGCTTAGCGTTGCACCCAGGTGCTCACCTTCCAGCGAGCATCGCCGGAACGCTCACGCCACTGCGCGTCACTGCGCTCCACATCCTGGCGCCACAGCGCTGGATCCAGCGGCGGCGCGTACACGAAGGTCGAACCCTCGGGCGCGCTCGCGGCCACGTCCAGCTCCAGGTCGGTCACCACGGCCTCGTCCAGGAGGGGGGAGGGTCTCGGCGTACAGCTGAGCCCCGCCCGTGATCCAGATGTAGGGGGCGTCCGTGCGCGCCGTCTCCTCGCGTGCGATCTGAAGCGCCTCATCGACGGAGGAGACAACGAGAGCGCCCTCGGCCTCGTACCCGGGGGTACGGGTGATGACGATGTTCGTGCGGCCCGGCAGGGCGTGCCCGAGAGCCTCCCACGAGCGGCGGCCCATGATAATCGGGCAGCCCATCGTGGAGTCCTTGAAGTGGCGGAAATCAGCGGGAACATGCCAGGACATGGCCGTGCCAGTCCCGATGATCCCGTTGCAATCCTGCGCCCAAATCGCTCCCAGCTTCGTCATACCGCGACCGGAGCCTTGATCGTGGGGTGATGCTGGTAGCCCGTCACCGAAATGTCATCGAAGGAGTACTCGAACATCGAGGGAGCCTTCGTGAGCTCCAGGCGCGGGAACGGGTACGGCTCGCGGCTCAGCTGCTCGCTCACCTGCTCCGTGTGGTTGGAGTAGATGTGGCAGTCCCCGCCCGTCCAAATGAAGTCGCCGACTTCCAGGCCCGCCTGCTGGGCGAACATGTGGGTGAGCAGCGAGTAGGACGCGATGTTGAAGGGAACGCCCAGGAACATGTCTGCGCTGCGCTGGTAGAGCTGCAGCGACAGGCGCCCGTCGGCCACGTACAGCTGGAAGAACGCGTGGCAGGGCTCGAGCGCCATCTGCGGCAGGTCGCCGACGTTCCACGCGGAGACCACCATGCGGCGCGAATCCGGGTTCGTCTTCAGCGTCTCGAGGACCTGGGAGATCTGGTCGATGTGGCGGCCGTCCCCGGCGTTCCACGAACGCCACTGGACGCCGTACACCGGGCCCAGCTCGCCGTCCTCGTCCGCCCACTCGTTCCAGATGCGGATCCCGTTGTCCTGGAGCCAGGACACGTTCGACGACCCCGAGAGGAACCACAGGAGTTCGCCGACCACCGACTTGAGGTGCACGCGCTTCGTCGTGATTAGCGGGAAGCCCTTGGACAGGTCGTAGCGCAGCTGCGCCCCAAACAGGGAACGCGTGCCCGTGCCGGTGCGGTCACCCTTGGGGGTGCCCTCACGCATAATGCGCGCCAGCAGGTCCTCGTACTGGCGGTCGACGGCGCTCACGTCAGTTGATCCGCTCGTTCGTCCACGTGTGCGAGGCCGGCAGCGCCTGGTCGACGACCGAGTGCTCGATCGTGCAGTTGTGCTTGATTGCGGCATCGGCGCGACGCTTGAGATCCTCGATCTCCTCGTCGGACAGGGCAGACATGTCCTGGACCAGCTCGACGTCCACGTGCGTGAAACGATCATTCTGCTGGTCGTAGTCGCCGGAGACGCCGACGAACTGCTCGAAATCGTCGCCCAGGCGAGCCGCCATGCGGGCATCCGAGCTCATCGCGTTGCAGCCCGCGATCGCGAGCTTGAGCAGATCACCGGGGGAGAAGAGGCCGGGGCCGTGACCGATGCGGATCTCGGCGCCGTCCTGGTTGCGGGCGACGTACTGACGCACGCCCGTACGCTGCATGTACAGAGACTTAGGGGTATCACTCATGGCACCTATTGTGGCGCGAAAAGACCCCGCCCGCCCGTGCAACATGCGCCGGGCGGGCGGGGTTCCTCGGAGAGCGTAGAGAAAGCTTTAGCGGTGCTCCTCCAGCCACTGAGCGGCCAGCGCCTGCTCGCGCTCCACGACGCGGCCCAGATGTGCCACAGCCTCCTTTTCGATGCGCCCGCCCAGCAGCGGCACGCGCACCGACAGGTTGCCGCTCACCTTGCGGGCTGAGCCTGCATCGCTTGGGCTCAGTGTGGACGTGGCCTCGACGGACACGGGCGCACCGTCCACGGTCACGGAGGTGCGCGAGGTCGCCCCGGCCTCGTTCGTCGCCCACTCCTCGGTGAAGGAAACGCGCAGATCGGACTTGACAAAGCGCGCGGCCGCCGCCGGAATCAGCTCGGGGCGCACGGTGCCCGCAAAGGACACGCGCTCACCCTCCACCGACACGGTGGAGGATCCATCGACCACGAACTGGCGAAGCGTCGCTCCAGGTAGGCGGGGGTCAGGTACATGGCGACGACCTCATCGACCGTGCCCGGGTAAGAAATGGACTGCGTGAACTGCATGGTTCTCCTTACGAAACGAGCGGCGCCGAAGCGTGTCCCGGCGCTCATTTACAACTAAGGTCCGCCCTCGCGGCCCCTCTCCCTTTAGAGTAGATGCATGCGTAGTCTCATGCAGTTAGCTGAAGAAGCCTCTTCGACGCCGTTGTCGGAGCAGGACATCGATTGGCTGCACCTCCTCCTCGCGGACTGGCAGGTGCTCGCTGACCTGGCGGCCGCCGACCTGGTTCTGTGGCTGCCCGCCGACGACGGGCGCTTCATCGCGGCCGCCCACTGCCGCCCCGCGACCTCGACGACCGTCCACGTAGACGACATCATCGGCCTGCACCTGCCCGCCGCCCGCGAAATCGACCTGCGCCGCGCCCTGCAGTCCGGCGAGGTTGTGCGCTCACCCGCCGCGCGCTGGGCCGGCACCTACTCGATGATGGAGACCTGCGTGCCCGTCTGCCGCGACGGGCGCATCATTGCTGTCGTCACACGCGAGGCCAACCTGTCCAGCCCGCGTCTGTCGCTGGGCTTCGAAGGGTGGACCGTGGCGGCGGCCGACACCCTGTGCCAGATGATGGCCCGCGGCGAATACCCCTACGACTCGACACCGCAGGTCACGTCCCACGGCGTCCCGCGAGTCCTCGACGGTGCCGTCCTGTTGGATGCGGAGGGCCGCGTCCAGCACGCGACTCCCAACGCTGTGTCCTGCCTGCGCCGCCTCGGCATCCGAACGAACGTGACCGGCAAGGTTCTCGCCCAAGAGATCACCGAGGTGATCGGTGACGGCACCCTCATCGAAGAATCGATGGCGGTCGTCGTCATGGGCCGTGCCTCCTGGCGCGTTGAGATCGCCGCGCGCGCGTCCACCGTCAGCATGCGCGCCCTGCCCCTCGTCAACGGACGCAAGCGCCTGGGCGCCGTCATCCTGACGCGCGACGTCTCCGAGGTGCACCGCCACGAGCAGGAGCTCATGACGAAGGACGCGACGATCCGCGAGATCCACCACCGCGTGAAGAACAACCTGCAGACAGTCTCCGCCCTGCTGCGCCTCCAGTCACGCCGCTCCTCCGAGGACGCGGTCAAGGTTGCGCTCGCGGAAGCTGAGCGCCGCGTGCAGGCCATCGCGACCGTGCATGCCGCGCTGTCGCAGAACGTGGATGAGTCGGTCGACTTCGATGAGGTCGCGCGCACGATCGTGCGCATGGCCGGTGCGATCGCGTCCACGGATCACAGTGTCGAGGTCATTACGACCGGTAGCTTCGGCACCATTCAGGCCGATCAGGCGCAGGCCTTGGCCACGGTCCTTAACGAGTTGGTCGCCAACTCCGTCGAGCACGGCCTCGCCGAGCGAGACGGCCTCATTGAGGTGCGCGCCGTGCGTGAAGGTACGTCGATGACGGTCACCGTGGCCGACGATGGCGTGGGCTTCGTGCCGGGCACGCCCATGAGCGGCCTGGGCACGCAGATCGTGCACCAGATGGTGCGCGGCGAGCTCAAGGGCTCGATCGAGTGGACGCCTCGCGAGGGCGGTGGCACGCTCGTCACGCTCCACGCCAACCTGGATCCCGCCTGATCGGGGATCTGCCCAGGCGGTGTGAATGATCAACGGACGAGGCCGGGGATCCATTGTGGATCCTCGGCCTTGATCGTCTGTGCGGTACGTGTGCCGCAGTGGTGTGTTAGCAGCCCGCGCGGCGTGCGCGCGCGGCCCGGCGCTTGAGTGAGCGGCGTTCTTCTTCGCTCATGCCGCCCCACACGCCGGAGTCCTGGTTGTTGTCGATGGCCCACTGCAGGCAGATACCCATGACCTCGCATTCGCGGCACACGGCCTTGGCCTCGGCGACCTGCGTAATAGCCGGACCCGTGTTCCCGATGGGGAAGAAAGTTCCGGGTCTACGGTCAGGCATGCTGCCTTACTGCGCCAATCCATGATGTGTCTTTCGCTCCTCGCGTCCTGTGCGCCTGGTTCTCTTTTACTCTTTTTCAGTGTCCGCTAGGTCATCTTAGTCGCGCAAGGTGGTGTCAACAGCGAAATGACGAAGTCACTATGCGGCTGCTCACGGAGTGCGAATAAGCTGGGACTTAGGTATTAACTGACCCTACGGTCAGTTGGACAGTTGTCAGGGTATCACCCTCGCAGATCAGTCCGCATGTGGGGTCCCACCGCCGCGCGAGAATGGAGAGCGGGGAGGCGTGACAGTGTTGAATTAACGCGCGAATTACGTTGTTGGTGGGATTCATCGCGAGGACTCTCTGGCCGTCCCATCTGACGATACGAGTCCATGCGCTATCGGGAATTACGTCATTGATTGTTGGCGTTTCCCATTCGAGGTATGCGTGCAGCGCTTTGATGATGGTCTCGTCTTCCCGTGCGCCGATGATGATCCATGGCAACGGCTGCTCCCATCGTGGCTCGTCGTAGGTGGGGCCGATCAGGGCTGGGGCTACCGTATTCCTGACCAGCGACGAGGCCGTGGCCGGGCTGGGAATTCCCCATCCGCTCGTCGCGCTCCGGACCGGCGTGTCCAGGTGACACGGGGTATCGGGCACGCATACGAGGGCGGTGCGCTCTCCGGGGCGGGCGAGCAAGGCTTGCCCGGGCGCCAGGGTGCGCAGATCGGTTGGGGAGATGCCTGCGTGGAGGGCTTCGTCCGCGTCGCGTGCTCGCACGAGACGCGTCGAGAACGCACCCATCGTTGCGCTTGAGGCGGTGAAGCGGCCCGCGTAGGCGGCGACGATTGTGACCCCTGCACGCCGAGCTCCGCCCAGCAGGGCGGTCCAGAGGGATTCCGCCTGTGGGGCTGACAGTGACTGGGTGAGCGCGACGCGCAGAGTGGGCACGTCGGTGATCGCGAGGATTGCGGGTCCGTGCTCGCGGATGCCTTCGAGCAGGTCGATGACGCAAGCGTCTTCGGGGTGCAGATGCGATGCACAGCCGGGGACGTCCTCGTCGCCAATCACGTGGAGCGGATAGCCCCGCTGTTGTGCGATGCGCGTTGCTAGGGAGAGCGCCCAGCGCGAGGCGAGTGCGGCCTCGTGTGCGCTGGCCTGAATCTGGATGCTTCCCCCGTCCCAGACGATGGGAGCGTGCTCGTCGATCCCTTCTGTGAGCCCCAGAGTAAGAGACTCACTAGCCATCCGGGGCCCACCCGGGGCCAGATTCGGTGCATGCACCGGTGAAGCGCTTGCGGAGTCGACCTCCTCCCACGTGATGGCTTGTGGCAGCGCGGGCGCCCACAGGGCTGCGACTCCGCTATGCGGCCACGCGTAAGCACACTGGGAAACGACGGAGGCAACGTCCTCCATGTAGGCCAGCTGGATGGTGCCAGTGCCGTCGAGGACGGCTCTGCCGGGAATGCGCGGCAGCGATGCGGCCCGAGCGTCACCCAGGATGTCCGTGGAATCCGCGGCGCTCACGCAGCGCAAGGCCAGGCGGATGTCCATGTTTGCTCGCATCTGTGCGCTCACTGCTCCGGAGGGTCTCTGTGTCGCGGCAATGAGGTGCAGCCCCAGACTGCGTCCCTGCGCGGCCAGCCGCAGCAGGATGTCCATCGAGTCGGGGTGCGTCTGGGCGAGGACGCGGAACTCGTCGATGGCGACCACGAGCCGTGCCGGGGCACGCGGGACGGATGCCGGGGCGTCCGAGTGTGCGCGCTCCCACGAGGCGAGGTCAGGGAAAGAGAGCGCGCTCAGCTGTTCCTCGCGACGCTGCAGTTCGGCGGCGATCCCCTCGAGAGCACGAGTCGTCGCCCCGGGATCCAGGTCCGTCAGGAGCGCATGCGTGTGGGGGAGTCCCTGCAAACGTGCGAACGTCGATCCGCCCTTGTAGTCGATGAGGACGAAGCGAACCTTGTCGGGGCTGTAGCAGTGTGCGATTGACGCGAGCCAACCGATGAGAGCTTCCGATTTCCCAGACCCCGTGCACCCGGCGACGAGCGCGTGCGGACCGTCCGACACCAAGTCCAGCTCCACAGGACCGGAGGGCGACATCCCGATGCGGACGCCCAGAACGCCGGAGGAACCCCGAGCGCGATTGGGATCCCAGACCACCCGGGAGGGAAGCGTATCCTGCGCGTCGGCGCGGGTGACCGTCCACCACCACTGCGAGGCCACCGGCGCATCGTCGGTAATACACACCTGCGCGCACCAGGCTGGCAGCCGTGCAACGGTCGACGCGTACCCGATGTGCACGGTTGGCCGCTCGATGTCGGTGCCGCGCGCGCAGTACGGGCAACAATCGGCTCCGCTCACGTGGATGTCCACGCCCGCATGCCCGAGGAGGACGGGTGCGGAGCTGTTCCACCAGACCCGTGCCCCTCCCACCTGTGCGGCAACCTGCCCTGCGCACCACAGCGCGCACTGCGGGGCGTGTGCGCCCGCGATACCGATCGTTGCGCACTGCCCCGGTTCGTCCACAGCCGTGGACAGGAGGACGCGACGGCGCATGCTCGTCGCACGCCCGGGCCACACGCTTGCCCGAATGGAACGAGGCGGGGAAGCGGAGTTGGGGAGCCCCGCGAGAACCAGGGCGAGCGCCGCCCCATCCCAGCTCCTGCGTCGGCGGCGAATTCGCCAAGAGAACGCGATAACGAACCCACACAAGAGGACCACCGCAGCCGCAGCGAGAGCGACCAACACCCGCGGAGCGCTTGCGGCCGCACGCAGCCGCCACCCCATGAAAGCAACCATGACGAGCACGGAGAGCAGGGGAGCTCCCCGCAGGAGAGACGCACCCGTCAACGAGCCCCGGCCTCGTCGCTCGACCCCAGGCCACGCGAGGCGCAGGGGGCGTGGGCGAACCTCGAAGACGTCCTCGCCGAGGCTCAGGCGAGTCCCGGGTGTCAGGGCCTGCCGGGTGCGGTGAGTCCTCCACCTGCCCAGTCGAGTGCGTACCCGAAACGGAGGGGACGTCGGCGCGGGTTCGAGGACGGCCCGGCCCCCGTTCGTGGAGAAGAGTGCGTGCTCGCGCGCCACGCTCGCGCACGACAGGGGAACCTCTCCCGCCCGACCCACCGTGCCGGGGGCAAGCACGAGGCCCACGTCGGGGCCCGCCGTGCACGCCAGATGCAGATCGGTGCGCAAGGCTGATCTGGCGAGGCAACCGGAATCCTTCATAGCTCAACGATCCCGCCGCGCTCGCGGGCCATCAAGCGCGGCGAGAGGCCCTGTGGATAACCCGAGAGGTCAGAAAACCCCTGTGGATAACCAACCCGCGTGCCCTGTGGCTATGGCCACCTCCTCCGCTAGAGCGCCCCGCACGCCGTCCGCCGACTGCCCGAAATGCAAGAATGGACCCCATGGCTGACTCCACGTTCGAGACGACCCGCGACCGCTACAACGAACTCGTTGACCGCATCAACGAGGCCCGCGCCGCCTACTACGACCGTGATTCGCCGACCCTCGCGGACGCGGACTACGACCGCATGTACCGCGAGGTCGAAGAGATCGAGGAGCGCTACCCGCAGCTGCGCGGCGCCGACTCGCCCACGATGAGCGTGGGCGGCAGCGTCGACTCCGGTTTCTCCGAGGTCCGCCACCTCGCCCAGATGATGTCCCTCGACGACGTGTTCTCCCTCGAGGAGCTTGCCGGCTGGGAGACCCGCATGGCCGAGGCCACCGGCATCGACGACCTCGAGATGACGACCGAGGTCAAGGTCGACGGCCTGTCCATCAACCTCCTGTACGAGAACGGCCGCCTCGTGCGCGCCGCGACCCGAGGCGATGGCTACGTCGGCGAGGACGTCACCGCCAACGCGCGAACCATCACCTCGATCCCGCAGACCCTGACCGGCACGGTCCCCGCGCGCGTGGAGGTGCGCGGCGAGGTCTACTTCCCGGTCGCCGACTTCGCCGCATTCAACGAGGCCCGCGTCGAGGCCGGGGAAAAGACTTTTGTCAACGCGCGCAACGCCGCCGCTGGATCCCTGCGCCAAAAGGACCCGGCAGAGACCGCTAAGCGCCCCCTCGCCATGGTCGCCCACGGCATCGGCTTCGTTGAGGCCGGGGAGGGCTTCACCGAGCCGACCACCCAGATGGGCTGGTACGAGCAGCTGCGCGACTGGGGCCTGCCCGTCTCGCCCTACACGCGCCTGCTCATAGGCCGGAACGCTATTGAAGAGCGTATTGCTGAGCTTGGAGAAAAGCGTCATGATCTTGAACACGAGATCGACGGCGTCGTCGTCAAGATCAATGACCTGGACCTGCAGCGTTCCCTTGGCTCGACCTCGCGCACCCCGCGCTGGGCGGCCGCCTACAAGTTCCCGCCAGAAGAGGTCCACACGCGCCTGCTCGATATCCGTGTCCAGGTGGGCCGCACCGGCCGCGTCACCCCCTACGGCGTCATGGAATCCGTGCTGGTCGCGGGTTCGAACGTCGCGCGCGCGACACTGCACAATGCGCAGGAGGTCGCTCGCAAGGGCGTCCTCATCGGCGACCTCGTCGTCCTGCGCAAGGCCGGCGACGTCATCCCCGAGATCGTCGCCCCCGTCGAGGACGCGCGCAACGGCTCCGAGCGCCCCTTCGTGATGCCTGAGCAGTGCCCCTCCTGCGGCACCGCGCTCGTCCAAGAAAAGGAAGGCGATGTCGACCTGCGCTGCCCGAACAAGGGTTTGTGCCCCGCGCAGATTACCGAACGCCTCGCCCACGTGGGTGCCCGAAGCGCCCTGGATGTGGAGGGCCTCGGCGACGAGTCCGCGCTCGCCATGACCCAGCCCGAGAACGATCGCGACGAGGTGGCGGCCGCCCTGGTCGCCGGCCACAGCGTCACCCTGGAGGACGGCACCGTCCTTACCCTCGAGGGCGGCCGCGAGCTGCCCCACGGCGAGCAGATCACCCGCGCCGAGGAACTCCTGCCCGCCCCGCAGGCCCCCGCACTGCGCACCGAGGCCGCGCTCTTTGACCTGCGCGCCGAGGATCTGCGCGACGTCATGGTGTGGAAGCCCGTGAAGAAGAAGGGCGAGGAAACCGGGGATTGGAAGCAGGTCCGCTACTTCTGGACCAAGGCCTACAAGCCCCGCAAGCTGCGCGGGCAGACCGTCTTCGAGCCCATCGAGCCCAGCGCCTCCAAGGGCACCGAGAAGATGCTCGCCGAGCTGGGCAAGGCCAAGAGCCAGCCCCTCGCGCGCGTCCTTGTCGCCCCTGTCCATCCGCCACGTCGGCCCCACCGCGCCCGCGCGCTGGCAGAGAAATTCCTGACGATGGACGCCCTGCGTGCCGCTTCGGTCGAGGAGCTCTCTGCCGTCGAGGGCGTGGGCGAGGAGATCGGACGCTCCCTGCGTGACTGGTTCACGGTCGACTGGCACCTGGAGGTGCTGGAGGCGTGGGCGCGCGCGGGCGTGCGCATGGCCGACGAGGCGCCCGAGCCGACCTCGGACGTGCTCGCGGGCCTGACCATTGTCGTGTCGGGCGCGATGCCCGGATACGACCGCGAGGGCGCCAAGGAGGCGATCACGTCGCGCGGCGGCAAGGCCGCGGGTTCGGTCTCGAAGAAGACCTCGCTCGTGGTCGCCGGCCCGGGCGCGGGATCAAAGGCCGCCAAGGCCGAGGCCCTGGGTGTCCCCGTGATCACCGAGCAGCAGTTCGCGGACCTCCTTGAGGGAGGCCTAGCGGCCGTCGGCCTGTGACGAGGCCGGGGCTTAGACGAGGGGCTCTAAGGGGCCCAACAGCACTTCGCCGACGCGGGTGAGTGTCGAGCGCTTTTCCCACTCGTCGATCGTCAGGCGGCGTGCCGTCGTCAGGTCGTTCGCGAAAATCTCCTCCATGCGCGCGGCCAGCGGGCGGGAGAAGAACTGCAGGCACACCTCGTAGTTGCCACGCATCGACAGGCGATCAATGTTCGCCGTGCCGATCGTCGACCAGCGACCGTCCACCGTCATCGTCTTGGAGTGCACCATTGCGTGACGATACAGCCAGATCTCCACGCCCTCGCGCAGCAGCTCGCCGTAGTAGGGGCGCGCCACCCAGTCCGCCAAGATGTGGTTGGAATATTCGGGGATCAACACCTGGACGCGCACGCCTCGGCGCGCAGCGGCAATCAGGGAGCCGAGTACCTCGCGGTCAGGGATGAAGTACGCCGTCGTGATGAGCACGCGGTCGTTCGCGCGCTCGATCGCGTCGATGTACATGCCGCGGATCGGGTACAGCAGGTTGTGCGGCAGGTTGAACTGCGCGGTCACGTCCGCGCTCCACGCGCGCGCCCCCTGATCTGGCAGCTCCGGGCAGGTCTTGGGGCGGAAATGGTTCCAGAAGTCGACGAAGCCGTTTTCTAACTCCCACACGGCCTCGCCCGTGATGCGCACGTGGGTGTCGCGCCACTCGTTGGCGAAGGGATCACCGATGTTGTAGCCGCCGACGAATCCGACCTCGCCGTCCACCACGAGGATCTTGCGGTGATCCTGGCCCGTGCGACGAATATTCAGGGTGAAGAAGCCCGAGCGCAGCGTCGGGAACTTGCGCACGTGCAGATTCGGCATCGCGGGGAACTTGTAGAAGCGCGGATCCTGGTTGAGGACACCGAAGCCGTCCCACACGCAGAACACCTCGACGCCGCGCTTCGCCGCGTCGATCAGCGCCGTCTTAAAGCGTTGGCCCCAGCGGTCCGAGCGCCAAATGAAGGTCTCGAAATAAATGTGATGCGTCGCCCCTTCGATGGCCTCCAGCATGTCCGCGTACAGGGAGGTTCCCTCCGTGTACGTGCGCGCCACCGTGTCGCCGATCTGCGTGTCCGCGGGAGGCAGCGTGGGGAAACCGTGCACGCCACCGGGGATACGGGCGGTGCGCATGCGGTCGATCACGTGAACGGTCACGACTGCGGCCGCCTGGGCGGCGACCAGCGCGATTCCCGCTTTTTTGACGATCGACCACGTCTGCCTGGTGAGTTGGCGTCGCTGTGAAAAGGCCATACGGGTAGGATGCCACACATGTCACGCATTAGTACTGACGAGGTCGCCCGCGTTGCGGGCCTGGCCCACATCGCATTGACCGACGAGGAAATCACGCGTTTCGCGGGTGAGCTCGACGCGATCGCCGACGCCGTCTCTAAGGTGTCCGAGGTTGCCACCCCCGAGGTTCCCGCCACGTCCCACCCGATTCCGCTGACCAACGTGTGGCGCGAAGACGAGATTGGGCAGACCGTGGACCGCGACGAGGTGCTTGCTCAGGCGCCCGCCGCCCAGGACGGCATGTTCCTGGTTCCGCAGATTCTGGGGGAGGACTGATGAACGAGCTGCTGAAGAAGAGCGCCCTCGAGCTGGCGGACATGCTGGCCGCCGGCCAGATCACCTCCGTCGAGCTGACCCAGGCGTGCCTGGACCGCATCGACGCCATCGAGGACCGCGTCAACGCCTTCATCACCGTCGACCGCGAGGGCGCCCTGGCGACCGCGGCCGACGTGGACGCGAGCCGCGCGGCGGGGGAGACCCTGCACCGCCTGGCGGGTGTGCCGATCGCTGTGAAGGACAACGTGGTGACGCGCGGCCTGCGCACCACCTGCGCCTCGAAGATCCTGGGCGACTGGGAGCCTCCCTACGACGCGACCGTCACGGCCAAGATCAAGGAAGCCGACCTGCCCATCGTCGGCAAGACCAACATGGATGAGTTCGCCATGGGTTCGTCCACCGAGCACTCCGCTTTCGGTGCGACCAAGAACCCCTGGGACACCGAGCGCATCCCCGGCGGCTCCGGCGGCGGTTCGGCCGCTGCTGTCGCGGCCTACATGGTGCCCCTGGCCGTCGGTTCCGACACGGGCGGCTCGATCCGCCAGCCCGCGTTCGTGACCGGCACGGTCGGCGCCAAGCCCACCTACGGCGCGGTGTCGCGTTTCGGCCTGGTGGCCATGGCCTCGTCCCTGGACCAGATCGGTCCCGTCACCCGCACGGTCGCCGACGCGGCCGCCCTGACCGAGCTGATCGGCGGCTACGACCCCAATGATTCGACCTCCCTGAACGAGCCGGTTCCCGCGCTCACCGAGGCCGTCGAGTCCGTCGCCGCGGAAGGTTCCATGAAGGGCCTGAAGGTCGGTATCGTCAAGGAGCTGAGCGGCGAGGGCTACCAGCAGGACGTCATCGACGCCTTCAACGCCACCGTCGAGAAGCTGCGCGAGGCCGGTGCCGAGATCGTCGAGGTCTCCTGCCCCCACCTGGAGTACTCGCTGGGCGCCTACTACCTGATCATGCCCGCCGAGGTCTCCTCGAACCTGGCCCGCTTCGACGGCATGCGCTACGGCATCCGCGTTGAGCCCACCGAGGGCCCCGTGACCGCCGAGCGCGTCATGGCCGCCACCCGCGGTAGGCTTCGGCGACGAGGTCAAGCGCCGCATCATCCTGGGCACGCACGTGCTCTCGGCTAAAGCTACTACGACGCCTACTACGGCAGCGCCCAGAAGGTGCGCACGCTCATCCAGCGCGACTTCGACGCGGTGTTCGAGCAGGTTGACGTCCTCGTGTCGCCCACGGCCCCCGAGACGGCCTTCAAGTTCGGCGAGAAGACCTCCGACCCGCTGGCCATGTACCTCTACGACGTCGCCACGATCCCCGCGAACCTGGCGGGCATCCCCGGCGTGAACGTGCCCAACGCGGTGTCCTCCGAGGGCCTGCCGATCGGCTTCCAGGTGCTGGCCCCCGCGCGCGGCGACCTGGTCATGTACAAGGTGGCGTCCCTGGTTGAGGCGCTCAGCGATGACGTCGCGGGTCAGTGCCCCGCAGCTAACTGGGAGGAAAAAGTGATGACTGAGCTCATGGATTACGACGAGGCGGCGCGCCGCTTCGACCCGGTTCTCGGCATTGAGGTGCACGTCGAGCTGGGCACCAAGACCAAGATGTTCGACGCGGCCCCCAACGCGTTTGGCGGCGACCCGAACACCTTCGTGACCCCCGTGTCGCTGGGTCTGCCCGGCTCCCTGCCGGTCGTCAACCACAAGGCCGTCGAGTACGCGATCAAGATCGGCCTGGCCTTGAACTGCGAGATTGCGGAATACTGCCGTTTCGCGCGTAAGAACTACTTCTACCCGGACCTGACGAAGGCCTTCCAGACCTCTCAGTCCGACGAGCCGATCGCTCACGACGGCTACGTGGATGTTGAGCTCGAGGACGGCACCATGTTCCGCGTGCAGATCGAGCGCGCGCACATGGAGGAGGACGCGGGCAAGAACACGCACATCGGCGGCGCAGATGGTCGCATCCAGGGCGCAGATCACTCGCTCGTGGACTACAACCGTGCGGGCGTGCCGCTCGTGGAGATCGTGACCCGCCCGATCGAGGGCGCCGGCGAGCGCGCCCCCGAGGTGGCGGCCGCATACGTGCAGGCCCTGCGCGACATCTTCCGCGCCCTGGACGTGTCCGAGGCCCGCATGGAGCGCGGCAACGTGCGCGCCGACATCAACGTGTCGCTGCGCCCCACGCCGGAGTCCCCGCTGGGCACGCGCACCGAGACGAAGAACGTGAACTCCTTCCGCGGCATCGCCTCGGCCGTGCGCTACGAGATGCAGCGCCAGGCCCAGATCCTGTCCGAGGGTGGCACGATCCTGCAGGAGACCCGTCACTACCACGAGGAGGACGGCTCCACGTCCTCTGGCCGTGAGAAGTCGGATTCTGAGGACTACCGCTACTTCCCCGAGCCGGACCTGGTTCCGATCCGCCCGGATCGTGAATGGGTGGAGGAGCTGCGCGCCTCGCTGCCCGAGCTGCCCGTCGCCAAGCGCCGCCGCCTGCGCGCCGAGTGGGGGGTACGCGGATATGGAGATGCGTGACGTCATCAACGCTGGCGCCCTCGAACTCATCGAGGCCACGGTCGCCGCGGGTTGCGATCCCGCCTCCGCCCGCAAGTGGTGGATGGGTGAGATCTCGCGTCGCGCCAAGGAACGCGAGGTTTCCCTCGACGAGGCCGGAGTCAGCCCCGCTCAGGTCGCCGAGCTGCAGGGGCCTCATTGATTCGGGTCGCATCAACGACAAGCTGGCGCGCCAGGCCCTCGAGGGTGTCCTCGCGGGCGAAGGCGATCCGACGCAGGTCGTCGAGGCCCGAGGCCTCGAGGTCGTCTCCGACGATGGCGCCCTGACTGCGGCCGTCCAGGAAGCCCTGGACGCCAACCCCGACATCGTCGAGAAGATCAAGGGTGGCAAGGTCCAGGCGGCTAGCGCCCTCGTCGGCGCGGTCATGAAGGCCACCCGCGGGCAGGCTGACGCCGCCCGTGTGCGTGAGCTGATTATGGAGATGGTCGGCGCCTGAGGGTTCATCCTGACGAACGCCACGGGGGCCGGGATCGATGCGATCCCGGCCCCCGTCGTCGTCTCCGGACTGTGCGCCCCGGCCTCGTGCATGCAACCCCGATAGCGCACCGCGGCCTCGTCCCTGACCGTACGCATGTGTCCACGTTGTGGCCTTCCCCTTCCTGGGGGAGCGGAATGTTACCTAGGATGAGCGCTTGAGGACAGCCGGGCCGACTGTGGCCGGGCGCCCAACGAAAGGACAGACATGCGCACATCGCCGTCGTACACCGCCTCCTACCGTATCGAGGTGGACGAGAAGACGACTTCCATCGCGTCCATTGTTGATGCAGTCTCTTCGACTGGAGCGGAGATCAAGGGCCTCGACGTTGCGGACTCCGACCGGGGGCACATCATCATCGACCTGACGTGCGACATGCGCGATTCTGAGCACCGCCGCGAGGTTCGCGACGCCATCGGCGCGCTGCCTGGCGTGACCGCCGATTCGGTCGCCGACCAGACCTTCATGAGCCACATCGGCGGCAAGGTGGAGATCCACTCCAAGGTGCCGCTGCGTAACCGCGACGACCTCTCGCGCGCCTACACGCCCGGCGTTGCCCGCGTGTGCACGGCCATCCACGACATGCCCCAGAAGGCTCACCTGCTGACCATGAAGGCCAACACGGTCGCGGTCGTCTCCGACGGCACCGCCGTCCTCGGCCTGGGCGACATCGGCCCCGAGGCCGCCTGCCCGTCATGGAGGGCAAGGCTGTCCTGTTCAAGGAGTTCGGCGGCGTGGACGCCTGGCCGGTCGTCCTGGACACCAAGGACACCGAGGAGATCATCTCGATCGTCAAGGCGATCGCCCCCGCGTACGGCGGCATCAACCTGGAGGACATCTCCGCACCCCGCTGCTTCGAGATCGAAGAGCGTCTGCGCGCCGAGCTCGACATCCCCGTCTTCCACGATGACCAGCACGGCACCGCAATCGTGGTTCTTTCCGCGCTCATCAACGCCCTCAAGATCGTGAACAAGAAGATCGAAGACGTGCGCATCGTCGTCTCCGGCGTCGGCGCGGCCGGCAACGCGATCATCCGCCTGCTGCTCGCCCAGGGCGCGCGCGACATCATCGGCTGTGGCCGCGACGGCGCGCTGTCCGGCGACGCCACCGAAGGCATGCACCCCTCGCGCAAGGCGCTGGCCGAGGCGACGAACCCCCGCCACGTCCACGGCTCCCTCAAGGAGGTCCTGAAGGGCGCCGACGTCTTCATCGGCGTGTCCTCGGGCAACATCCTCGATCCCTCCGACGTTGAGACCATGGCCGATGACGCGATCGTCTTCGCGCTGGCCAACCCCACGCCCGAGGTTGACCCGATCGGCGCCGGCAAGTACGCCGCCGTCGTCGCGACGGGCCGTAGCGACTACCCGAACCAGATCAACAACGTGCTGGCCTTCCCGGGTCTGTTCCGCGGCCTGCTGGACGCCAAGGTCAAGGAGATTACGACCGAGGTTCTGCGCGTTGCTTCCGTGGCTATCGCGTCCGTGATCTCCGAGGACGAGCTCTCTCGCCCTCCTACATCATCCCCGGCGCCTTCGATAAGCGGGTTGCCCCCGCCGTGTCCAAGGCTGTGCGTCGCGCCGTGCGCGACCTTCCGACCGTCGATATCCCCGTTCAGCCCGATATGGATGTGAACTGAGAGTCATTTCGGCTGTTTGGCGGGCCCGATCGCGCTGGTGATGCGCGGTCGGGCCCGCCTTTTCGCTGACTCTGTGTGGCGATGCAAGCTGAATCGACGTTGACTTTTCGTTGTGTTTGGTGGGTTTGTGGTGTGTGTGGTGGGGGTCACGGTGTTTTGGTTTGACTTTGGGTGTGGGGGTGAGTAGATTATTCACCTGTCGCCGCGAGCTTGTGAGTGAGTTTGTGGTGGTGGTTCACTGCTTGGGTGGCTGGGTTTTGTGGCTTGGTTGTCTGGGTGTGTGGGTGTTGTTTGTGAACTCGATAGTGTGTTTGTTTGTTTTTTTATGCCCTGTTTTTTTGTTTTTTTGAGTGTTTTTTTGGTTGGGATTGCTGGCCGGGTTTTTCTGGTTGGTTTTTTTCTGGGCTTTAACGTTTTTTTGTTTTTTTGTTCGGAGAGTTTGATCCTGGCTCAGGACGAACGCTGGCGGCGTGCTTAACACATGCAAGTCGAACGCTGAAGCCCAGCTTGCTGGGTGGATGAGTGGCGAACGGGTGAGTAACACGTGAGTAACCTGCCCCCTTCTTTGGGATAACGCCCGGAAACGGGTGCTAATACTGGATATTCACTGGCCTTCGCATGGGGGTTGGTGGAAAGGTTTTTCTGGTGGGGGATGGGCTCGCGGCCTATCAGCTTGTTGGTGGGGTGATGGCCTACCAAGGCTTTGACGGGTAGCCGGCCTGAGAGGGTGACCGGTCACATTGGGACTGAGATACGGCCCAGACTCCTACGGGAGGCAGCAGTGGGGAATATTGCACAATGGGCGAAAGCCTGATGCAGCGACGCCGCGTGAGGGATGACGGCCTTCGGGTTGTAAACCTCTTTCGCTCATGGTCAAGCCGCAACAGTGGTTGTGGTGAGGGTAGTGGGTAAAGAAGCGCCGGCTAACTACGTGCCAGCAGCCGCGGTAATACGTAGGGCGCGAGCGTTGTCCGGAATTATTGGGCGTAAAGGGCTTGTAGGCGGTTGGTCGCGTCTGCCGTGAAATCCTCTGGCTTAACTGGGGGCGTGCGGTGGGTACGGGCTGACTTGAGTGCGGTAGGGGAGACTGGAACTCCTGGTGTAGCGGTGGAATGCGCAGATATCAGGAAGAACACCGGTGGCGAAGGCGGGTCTCTGGGCCGTTACTGACGCTGAGGAGCGAAAGCGTGGGGAGCGAACAGGATTAGATACCCTGGTAGTCCACGCTGTAAACGTTGGGCACTAGGTGTGGGGGCCACCCGTGGTTTCTGCGCCGTAGCTAACGCTTTAAGTGCCCCGCCTGGGGAGTACGGCCGCAAGGCTAAAACTCAAAGGAATTGACGGGGGCCCGCACAAGCGGCGGAGCATGCGGATTAATTCGATGCAACGCGAAGAACCTTACCAAGGCTTGACATGCACGGCGACACTGCAGAGATGTGGTGGCATTTAGTTGGTCGTGTGCAGGTGGTGCATGGTTGTCGTCAGCTCGTGTCGTGAGATGTTGGGTTAAGTCCCGCAACGAGCGCAACCCTTGCCCTATGTTGCCAGCACGTGATGGTGGGGACTCGTGGGGGACTGCCGGGGTTAACTCGGAGGAAGGTGGGGATGACGTCAAATCATCATGCCCCTTATGTCTTGGGCTTCACGCATGCTACAATGGTTGGTACAGAGGGTTGCGATATCGTGAGGTGGAGCGAATCCCTTAAAGCCAGTCTCAGTTCGGATTGGGGTCTGCAACTCGACCCCATGAAGGTGGAGTCGCTAGTAATCGCAGATCAGCAACGCTGCGGTGAATACGTTCTCGGGCCTTGTACACACCGCCCGTCACGTCACGAAAGTTGGTAACACCCGAAGCCCATGGCCTAACCGTTTATCGGGGGGGAGTGGTCGAAGGTGGGATTGGCGATTGGGACGAAGTCGTAACAAGGTAGCCGTACCGGAAGGTGCGGCTGGATCACCTCCTTTCTAGGGAGCCCAGTTTGTGGGGAACAAGCAGCGTGGCCTGTTGGGTTGTGTTGGTTGTTTTCTTGTGCCTGCATGTGTTTACTGCCCGACAGTGGGTGGTGGGTGTGGGTGCGTTTTTGGGTTGGGCATAAAAGTTTGATGGCAGACAAGCACACTGTCGGGTTCACGTTCAACACCGTGTGAGCGTCCGCCGCCTGTGTGGTGGTGGTTGCCTGCGCAGCCAGCCAATGATTGTTGTGTTGTTGGTGTGGGTTGTGTGTGGTGGGTTGTTTGTGATTTGTATAGTGGTTGCGAGCATATTTGTTCTGTACTGTTTTTTGTGTTTTGTTTAGTTTTATTGGGCATTCGGTGGATGCCTTGGCATCAAGAGCTGATGAAGGACGTTGCGGCCTGCGATATGCCTCGGGGAGCTGGCGAGCGAGCGTTATTATCCGAGGGTGTCCGAATGGGGGAACCTAACCTGGGTTGTGCTGGGTTACCATCATCTGAACGTGTATAGGGTGATGGGGGGAACGCGGGGAAGTGAAACATCTCAGTACCCGCAGGAAAAGATATTCCGTGAGTAGTGGCGAGCGAAAGCGGAGGAGGCTAAACCAGATGCGTGTGAGAGGCGGCGGCCGTTGCGTGTTTGGTGTTGTGGGGCCATGTTGGACTCTTCTGCCGGAGGGTCGCGCCATGTGATGCTGGGAGTTGAACAGTCTGGGAAGTCTGACCGTAGAGCGTGAGAGTCGTGTAGATGGACTGGTGTTGTGTGGTGTGGGTGTGGTACCCGAGTAGCGCGGGACTCGTGAAATCTCGTGTGAATCTGCCAAGACCACTTGGTAAGCCTAAATACTACTTGATGACCGATAGTGCATAGTACCGTGAGGGAATGGTGAAAAGTACCCCGGGAGGGGAGTGAAATAGTACCTGAAACCGTGTGCCTGTAAGCCGTCAGAGCCTTGTGGGGTGATGGCGTGCCTTTTGAAGAATGAGCCTGCGAGTTAGTGATACGTGGCGTGCTTAACCCGTGTGGGGTATGCGTAGCGAAAGCGAGTCTGAAATATGGCGTTTGTCGCGTGTTCTAGACCCGAAGCGGGGTGATCTACCCATGGTCAGGTTGAAGCAGAGGTAAGACTGTGTGGAGGACCGAACCCACCAGGGTTGAAAACCTGGGGGATGAACTGTGGGTAGGGGTGAAAGGCCAATCAAACTCCGTGATAGCTGGTTCTCCCCGAAATGCATTTAGGTGCAGCGTCGCGTGGTCCCTGGTGGAGGTAGAGCTACTGGATGGCCGATGGGCCCTGTGGGTTACTGACGTCAGCCAAACTCCGAATGCCATTAGGTGTAGCGTGGCAGTGAGACTGCGGGGGATAAGCTTCGTAGTCGAGAGGAAACAGCCCAGATCATCAGCTAAGGCCCCTAAGCGTACGCTAAGTGGGAAAGGATGTGGAGTCGCGGTGACAACCAGGAGGTTGGCTTAGAAGCAGCCATCCTTGAAAGAGTGCGTAATAGCTCACTGGTCAAGTGGTTCTGCGCCGACAATGTAGCGGGGCTCAAGCGTACCGCCGAAGCTGTGGCAACAACGCATGGAGCTGGCACCAGGAACTGGATGTCGGTGTGTTGTTGGGTAGGGGAGCGTCCTGCACGAGGTGAAGCCTGGAGGGAACTTCTGGTGGATTGTGTGGGAGTGAGAATGCAGGCATGAGTAACGAATCTGCGGTGAGAATCCGCAGCGCCGATTGACTAAGGGTTCCAGGGCTAGGTTTATCCGCCCTGGGTTAGTCGGGTCCTAAGGCGAGGCCGACAGGCGTAGTCGATGGACAACCAGTTGATATTCTGGTACCGCGTTATGACCGCCCATGCTGAAGTCATTGTGCTAACCAACTTGCTCACGCCACTCTTAAGCCTTCGGGTTTTTGGGTGTGTGTGGGTCTTGGGGCCCCGGTGATTGTAGGCAAGCGTGTTAACAGGGGTGACGCAGACAGGTAGCTGCAGTGCGCCGATGGTTGTGCGTATTTAAGGTTGTGGCCCGTCCCCCAGGCAAATCCGGGGGACACTAAGGGTGAGAACTGATGAGGGACACACGCGTGTGTGGACTTGTGGTGATCCTAAGCTGCCGAGAAAAGCCTCGACGTGAGGGCATAACGCGCCCGTACCCTAAACCGACTCAGGTGGTCAGGTAGAGTATACCGAGGCGTTCGAGTGAATCGTGGTTAAGGAACTCGGCAAAATTCCTCCGTAACTTCGGGATAAGGAGGACCCCGTAACTTCCCAACGCCGTGCGTGTTGGTGGGGTTGTGGGGTCGCAGAGAATAGGGAGAAGCGACTGTTTATCAAAAACACAGGTGCGTGCGAAGCCGTAAGGCGATGTATACGCACTGACGCCTGCCCGGTGCTGGAAGGTTAAGAGGAACCGTCAACACCCCTTTGTGGGTGTGAAGCGGTGAATTTAAGCCCCAGTAAACGGCGGTGGTAACTATAACCATCCTAAGGTAGCGAAATTCCTTGTCGGGTAAGTTCCGACCTGCACGAATGGCGTAACGACTTCTCCGCTGTCTCAACCGCGAACTCGGTGAAATTGCAGTACGAGTAAAGATGCTCGTTTCGCGCAGAAGGACGGAAAGACCCCGGGACCTTTACTATAGCTTGGTATTGGTGTTCGCTTGGACTTGTGTAGGATAGGTGGGAGACTGTGAAGCTGCCGCGCCAGCGGTGGTGGAGTCGTCGTTGAAATACCATTCTGGTTCAAGCGGTCACCTCAACTAGACCCGTGATCCGGGTTGGGGACAGTGCCTGGTGGGTAGTTTAACTGGGGCGGTTGCCTCCTAAAATGTAACGGAGGCGCTCAAAGGTTCCCTCAGCCTGGTTGGTAATCAGGTGGCGAGTGCAAGTGTACAAGGGAGCTTGACTGTGAGACCGACGGGTCGAGCAGGTGCGAAAGCAGGAACTAGTGATCCGGCCATGGCACGTGGGTGCGTGGTCGCTCAACGGATAAAAGGTACCCCGGGGATAACAGGCTGATCTTGCCCAAGAGTCCATATCGACGGCATGGTTTGGCACCTCGATGTCGGCTCGTCGCATCCTGGGGCTGGAGTTGGTCCCAAGGGTTGGGCTGTTCGCCCATTAAAGCGGTACGCGAGCTGGGTTCAGAACGTCGTGAGACAGTTCGGTCCCTATCCTCTGTGCGCGCAGGAAACTTGAGAAGGGCCGTCCCTAGTACGAGAGGACCGGGATGGACGAACCTCTGGTGTGCCAGTTGTACCGCCAGGTGCATGGCTGGTTGGCTACGTTCGGAAGGGATAACCGCTGAAAGCATCTAAGCGGGAAGCCTGCTTCAAGATGAGGTTTCCACGCCCCCTCCGTGGGGTGAGAGGCCCCCGCCAGACTAGCGGGTTGATAGGCCAGAGGTGGAAGCACAGCAATGTGCTCGTGAGCCGACTGGTACTAATGGGCCAACACTAAACAACAACCCAAACACGCAAGTGCCCTTGGGTGAAACAAAAACCGTGAACAACACGCCGCAACCACTATACAAACCACGATCAACCCACACCCCCACCAACAGCGTGGGGGAGAGTGTTGAACACCAAATCTTGTGGTGGTCATAGCACCGGGGAAACGCCCAGCCTCCATTCCGAACCTGGAAGCTAAGCCCGGCAGCGCCAATGGTACTGCAACCGCCAGGTTGTGGGAGAGTAGGACACCGCCACAACACACCTACAACGAAGGGCCTCACCCCAACGGGTGAGGCCCTTCGCGCATTTGTCCCACAGCTCCCAGCGTTAACCGCGCCTGACGCAGCTAATCGTGTCGCAGTGGTGGCGTATCCGTCTGCGTTGTGTTTCCGCGTGTGTCCACTAGATGAAAAACCACACGTCACGGACCAACGTCGCCCACATAACGGCGCTACGCGTGCGATGCTATTCCCATGGTCACTTCTCCACATCCGCACGGGCCTCACCATCACGGTCCCAAAGACGAGGTTCTCGCTCAGCGCATGGCGGCGCACGATCGCCTTGCTCATCAGTCCCAGGTTGTTCTACGGCTTGGCCAGATGCTGCTGTCGTTTGGCGCGAGCGCTTATCGCGTCAAGAAGTCAATGGCTGATCTCGCACGCGCAGTCGGCATTTCTGAGCACCGAGCACAGGTCACGTATACGGAGATTATCGCGACCGCGTATGCGAACGGAACTTTCCGCACGGAGCTCGCCGAGCAGCGCCTCATGGGCGTTAACGCTGACAAGATCGACCGCATCAACAACTACGTGGCGTCCCTGCACGGCAAGTCCGTGCGAGTCGAGGACGTGTCGGACGAGCTGGACAAGATCGCGAAGGTTCCCGGCCTCTACGACTGGTTCTCGAACGCGCTCGCCTCAGGCCTCGCCTGTGCGGCGTTCGCATTCCTCAACGGAGGGGGGATGGGTCGAGTGCTCTGCCGTCGCCGTCGCCTCGTTCTTCGGACAAGCGCTGCGCCGCCAGATGCTGATCCGCCACATGAACCACTTCGGCGTGTGGATGGCGTGCGGTGCCCTCGCAGCGATGATCTACATTTTGCTGGTTGCTCCCGCTCAACAGTTCCTCGGCATCGAGTCCACGCATCAGGCCGGCTTTATTTCCGCGCTGCTCTTCCTGGTCCCAGGCTTCCCGCTGGTGACTGGCCTGATCGATTTGGTGCGACAAGACTTCCAAGGTGGAGTCGGTCGCCTCGTGTACGTGACGATGCTCGTCATGTCAGCGGGCGTGGCCGTCTGGGCGATCTCGGCTGTCTTTGGGTGGTCTGTGACGCCCGAGTACGGCGTATCGCTCGTTCCCTGGCTGCACTATATTCTCCGTTTCGTTGCGAGCTTCGTGGCCGCATACGGGTTTGCGATGCTTTTCAATTCACCGCAACGTGTGTGCGCGACGGCCGCACTCATCGGCGCCGTAATCAACACCGCTCGTATTGGCCTGCACCTGGAACTCGGCGTTCCTGCCCCGGCTTGCGTCGGCCTCGCCGCGCTCGCAGCTGGCCTTCTCGCCGTCTTCGTGGCCCGTAGGACGCGCTTCTCGCGCGTGACCTGTCCGTGCCTGCTGTCGTCATCATGATCCCCGGTGTGCCGCTCTATCGTGCTCTGACCTACCTTAACAACCAGCAGATCGACGATGCGCTCGCCGCGCTCTTCACGGTCATGTTCACGATCGTCGCGATCGGCATGGGCCTCGCGCTCTCCCGTATGCTGACGGATAAGAACTGGCTCGTCGAAAAGCAAGAACGAGTCCCCAACCTGTGGGAGTACGAGGAGGAGAACGTATGAAATTCGAGATCGAAGCGGGCCTGAAGCCGCCGTCGTTTGAGTTTGAGTACGAGATTGACCGTGACGAGATCCGCGCCGTCGGCCGCAACATCGCGATCGTGTGCGTGGCGGCGGTGGCCGCTCGAGTGCTCGTCGCGCTGATTTCGCGCTGACGCTCATTCATCGACGAGGCCGTGGCCGGGAAACCGGTCGCGGCCTCGTTGCGTGTCCGCGCCCCGCTAGGTTTACGCCTGGCCGCGCCCCGCCAGGTTTACGCCTGGCCGCGGCCCGCCAGGTTTACGCCTGTAGCGCGAGCATCGGCCCCCGGCCGGGCTGCTTTGTGTGCCCGTGGGCGGCGGCCCGCCAGGTTTACGCCTGTAGCGCGAGCAGCGGCCCCGGCCGGGCTGCTTTGTTGCCCGTGGGCGGCGGCCCGCCCGCGAGATCGCCACACACGAGCCTGACGGCTCGGAGTGGTCGATCTCGAAGCCCGGCCAGGCCCCGCCACCGCCCACGGGCACCGCAGCCAGGCCTCGCAGGCCGTGTGTTGGCCTTTTGATTAACTGACCCCGCCACCGTCCACGGGCACCGCAGCCCGGCCTCACAAGCGCCGTGTCTACCTCCAACCAGGCGGCGTGGTGCCCGGTACTGGCTCGGGAGAGGGGTTTAAGGCATACGAATGGGGCCGACCCGAAAGGGCCGGACCCATTGTTGTCGCGGGATCGAACCCGCGGGAGACGTTGCCGCTACATGCCACCCAGGATTGTGGCGACGACGATCTTGCCGACCATGGCGACCGGGTAGACCAGCGCGTAGCCGAGCGACACGCGAGGATCGGCGTTGGTACGGCCATTCGCGAAAGCGAGGACGGCAGGCTGCGTCTGCGCGCCACCGAGCAGACCGGCGAGCTTCGTGCCGCCCATCTTGAAGACCCAGCGCATCGTGCAGTACAGACCGACCGCCATAATCGATGTCATGATGAGGCCCAGTGCGAAGATACGGATCCAGGCGCCCGACGTGAAGGCCTCGAGGATCTGGCCGCCAGCCTTGGCACCGGCCTGCGCGAGGAAGACCAGCAGGCCGAGCTCGGCTATCACCTGGCAGGTCGTGAAGGGCAGGCGGTGGCGACGGGGCCGATGCGGCCGATGCGGCCGAAGACGAGGCCGACGATCAGTGTGCCGGCGGCGGAGCCGATCGAGAAGTACGAGCCGTCGGGGGTCAGGATCGGCAGCTCGCCGATCGCGATGCCCAGCGCCATGCCGATGCCCAGGGCGATCGGGTTGAGGTCCGTGAGACCTCGGGACGAGTCACCGAAGAACTTCGTAATCTCTGCCATCTTCGAGGTCGGAGCGACGACGCGCACGCGGTCACCCTGCTGGAGGACCAGGCCAGGCTCGGCGACCATGTCGACGTCACCGCGGCGAACACGCGAGATCGTCGCGGAGAACTCCTTGGCGAGGCCGAGCGAGGCGACCGTGCGGCCCGATACCTTCGGATTGGAGATCGTCACGCGGCGGAAGTCCAGGTAGGAACGATCCTGCATGAGGGAATGCGAGGAGGCGTGGCCCAGCTCGGTGGCTGCGCGAGCGACGAGCTCGCGGGGACCGACGACCGTCACGAGGTCGCCGGGATCGAGCGTGTCGGACATCTGGGGACGGGTGATCGGGCCGGTCTCGCCGCGGCGCAGGCGGGAGAAGGAGACCTTCTCGCCGAGCTTCTCGTAGATGTCGCCGACGAAGGGGTGGTCGTCGCGTTCGACGCGGATCGTGCGGTTCGACAGGGGAGAGGGGGCATCCTTATCGTTGCGGCCGTAGTGCAGTGCGGCCATCGAGGCTGCCAGCATACCGATGACGCCGAAGAGGTAGGCGATCGAGTAGCCGACCGTCGCACGTGCAGGATCGCCGGAGGCATCGCCGGCGGCGGCCAGAGCGGGCGTGTTCGTCACCGAACCCGCGAAGGTACCGGCGATGAGCGGAACGTCCATACCCATGGCCTTACCGAGGTAGAGACCGACGGTGGCGGTGATGCCGTAGAGGGCAACCATCGTCAGAATCGGGCCGACGGCGGTCTTCAGATTGTGGAAGAACGACGCACCCGAGTTGATGCCGATCGCGAACGTGAAGAGCGTCAGGCCGAGAGTGCCCAGCTGGGGGGTGACTCGCAGCTCGATGTCGTAGGACTGCGCCCACGCAGCCAACGCGATGGCAAAGAACAGAACGGCGGCGGCGCCGAGGCTAATGCCCCTGATTTTCACATGGCCGAACGCCATGCCTATACCGATGAGAATGAAGAGGAACAGAACCGGCTGCTCGCTCAGAATCTCGAACACCTGATGCACGATGAAATCTCCGTGTTGTGGATTGTGATATGAGGTATGAGTCAATTAAACCAGTAATAAGTGCTGTGCATCTCAGTCCATCGTCCTAGATGGCGATCAGAGCCCGAAGGTCCGCACAATGAGATGAAGAAGAGCGCAGCGCCCAGGCGAGATACGGTAAAGGCATGCTCAACGTTCGCGGAATTGGAATCCTCGCCCTGGTCATCGTACCCGGGCGTGCGATGCCTGCCGTGTAACGTGAGGATGGATCGCACGCCGAATTCCCCGCATCCGCGCATCTGCCGGACCTGACGGGGTTTTTTCTTTGAGACGGTCCCAACGATTGAGAGGACGAATGGTGAGCGACACCGCCAACACCACCCGCATGACCGGAGCAGAGGCTATCGTGGCCAGCCTCGAGGCCCTGGGCGTCACCGACGTGTTCGGTATGCCCGGCGGCGCAATTCTCCCGACCTACGACCCGCTACTGGCGTCGACGTCCATCCGCCACATTCTTGTCCGTCACGAGCAGGGCGCGGGCCACGCCGCCGAAGGCTACGCCCTGGCCACCGGTAAGGTTGGCTGCGCGATCGTGACGTCCGGCCCCGGCGCCACCAACGTGCTCACTGCCCTGGGTGACGCCTGCATGGACTCGGTCCCGATCGTCGTGATCTCCGGCCAGGTCGGCGCATCCCTGATCGGAACCGACGCCTTCCAGGAAGCCGACGTCGTCGGCGCCTCGATGCCCATCACCAAGCACTCCTTCCTCGTCACGGACCCCGCGGAGATCCCCGCGCGTCTGGCCGAGGCCTTCCACCTCGCGGGAACCGGCCGCCCCGGCCCGGTCCTCGTGGATATCACCAAGTCCGCGCAGGTCGCCGAGATGGACTTTTCCTGGCCTCCCGCCCTCGACCTGCCCGGCTACCGCGTCGCGGACAAGCCGAACATGAAGCAGGTGCGCGCGGCTGCCCGTGCGATCGCCGATGCCCAGGCTCCCGTGCTGTACGTGGGCGGTGGCATCGTGCGCTCCGGTTCCACCGACGCCCTCGCCGACCTCGTTGAGATCACGAACGCCCCCGTTGTCACCACGCTGACCGCCCGCGGCGCCTTCCCTGACTCCGATCGCCACAACCTGGGCATGCCCGGCATGCACGGCACCGTGGCGGCCGTCGGCGCCCTCCAGCGCGCCGACCTGATCGTGGCGCTCGGCGCCCGCTTCGACGACCGCGTGACGGGCCGCCTCGACTCCTTCGCACCCCGCGCGACCGTCGTGCACATCGACATCGACGCCGCGGAGATCTCCAAGAACCGCCACGCCGACATCCCGATCGTCGCAGACCTGGCGACCGCCCTGCCGATCCTCACCGAGGAAATCGCCCAGGCCTCGTCGGAAAACAAGGCGGACATCTCCGGATGGTGGCGCTACCTCGACCGACTGCGTACCAAGTACCCGATCGGATGGGCTGAGCCCGAAGACGGCATGATGGCGCCCCAGGAGGTCCTCAAGAAGCTCTCCGACACGGTTGGCCCCGAGGCGATCTACGTGACGGGCGTGGGCCAGCACCAGATGTGGGCCGCGCAGTTCATCACGCTGGACAACCCGCGAAGTTTCATCTCCTCCTCCGGCTCCGGCACCATGGGCTACTGCATCCCCGCAGCCATGGGCGCCCAGGTCGCGGCCCCCGACAAGGTCGTGTGGGCGATCGACGGCGACGGCTCCTTCCAGATGACCAACCAGGAACTGGCCACCTGCACGATCAACAACATCCCGATCAAGGTTGCCCTCATCAACAACTCGGTGCTGGGCATGGTGCGCCAGTGGCAGTCCCTGTTCTTCGGCAAGCGCTACTCGAACACGACGCTCAACCCCGTCGAGGGCGAGCAGATCCCCAACTTCGAGCTGCTCGCGCAGGCCTACGGCATGGCCGCGCGCACCGTTCGCTCCATCGACGAGGTCGACGAGGCCATCGAATGGGCCATGTCGATCAACGATCGCCCCGTTCTCATTGACTTCCGCGTCTCCAAGGACTCGATGGTCTGGCCGATGGTCGCCGCGGGCGTGTCCAACGATGAGATTCGTTACGCCAAGGGCATGGCGCCCGACTGGGAGGTGGAAGACTGATGACGAATCGTCACACTCTGGCCGTGTTGGTCGAAAACAAGCCCGGCGTGCTCACCCGCGTCGCCGCGCTTTTCGCCCGCCGCGCCTTTAATATCAAGTCGCTGACTGTGGGAGAGACGGAACATCCCGAAATCTCTCGCATGACCATCATCGTGGACGCCGACTCCGCGCCCATCGAGCAGGTGGTCAAGCAGCTCAACAAGCTCATCAACGTCCTCAAGGTCGTCGAGCTTGAACCCGAAGACTCCGTCGAACGGCGTCTGCTCATGATGAAGGTCCAGGCTGACGAGACCCGTCGCACCTCGGTCCTGCAGATCGTGGACCTGTTCCGCGCACACGTCGTCGACGTGCAACCCGAGTCGGTCGTTATCGAATCGATCGGCTCCCTACCCAAGCTGGAGGCGCTGCTGCGGGCCCTGGAGCCCTACGGCGTCACCGAACTCGTCCAGTCGGGCGCCGTGGCTATCGGCCGCGGGTCGCGCTCGATCACGGATCAACTGAAGGAGAAATGACAAATGGCAGAAATCATCTACGACGACGGCGCAGACCTGTCGCTGATCCAGTCCAAGAAGGTTGCCATCATTGGTTACGGTTCGCAGGTCACGCGCACGCGCTGAACCTGAAGGATTCCGGAGTTGACGTGGTTGTCGGCCTGCGCCCCGGTTCCTCCTCCTGGGCCAAGGCTGAGGCCGCTGGCCTCGAGGTCAAGGACGTGGCCGAGGCCGTCGCCGAGGGCGACGTCGTCTCGCTGCTGCTGCCCGACCAGGTCCAGCGCTACGTGTACGCCGAGCAGGTTGCCCCCAACCTGAAGGAAGGCGCCGCCCTTCTCTTCGCACACGGCTTCAATATCCGCTACGGCTACATCGAGTCCCCGAGGGCCACGACGTCGTCATGGTCGCCCCCAAGGGCCCCGGCCACAAGGTCCGCGAGACCTACACCCAGGGCAAGGGCACCCCGGACGTCGTCGCCGTTGAGGTGGACGCCTCCGGCCAGGCCTGGGACCTCGTCCTGTCCTACGCGAAGGCCATCGGCGGCACCCGCGCCGGCGTCATCAAGACGACCTTCACCGAAGAGACCGAGACCGACCTGTTCGGCGAGCAGGCTGTCCTGTGTGGCGGCGTCTCCCACCTGATCCAGGCCGGCTTCGAGACCCTGGTCGAGGCTGGCTACCAGCCCGAGATCGCCTACTTCGAGGTCTGCCACGAGATGAAGCTGATCGTCGACCTCATCAACGAGGGCGGCATCACCAAGCAGCGTTGGTCCTGCTCTGACACCGCCGAGTACGGCGACTACGTCTCCGGCCCGCGCGTCATCAACGAGTCCTCCAAGGAGGCCATGAAGGCTGTCCTGGCTGACATCCAGGACGGCACCTTCGCCCGCAAGTTCATCGCCGATCAGGATAACGGCGCCCTCGAGTTCAAGGCGCTGCGCGCCGAGGAAGAGGCCCACCCGATCGAGAAGACCGGCCAGAAGCTGCGCAAGGCCTTCGGCTGGACCGACTCCGACGAGGACTACACCGAGGGCAGCGCCGCGCGCTGATCTCAAGCTCCGTTTCGGATAGCGTCAAGCCCCGGCCTCGTTCCCAATGTGGGACGAGGCCGGGGCTCTTTTGTGCTGACAGGCGCGGGTTACGTTTGACTGTGTTCCCGCGAGGGTTAGTTTGCCGCTGCTTCGTCGGAGCCGTTCGTCCACGGAAGGGGCGCGGGGGAGAGGGCGTCCGCATTGGAAACGGTTGAGATCGGTGCAACGATCACGAGGGAAGCGACGGCGGCCGACGCTACGCGCGTCAGAGTTCGACGGGAGGGGCGCACGGTAGTTCCTTGCTACGAAAGACTGATTGACAGGACTAGTTTACAGGTAAGTGCTTGCTGAGCAACTAGCTATGACCTGTTCCACTGCTCAGTGTTGGTCAGTATGTCCTGGTGAGGCGAATTGTTTGTTGGATCGTTCGGTTTGACAGGGGAGGGGTTGGCATTGCCCCGTGGTGTGGGGATTGGGGGTGTGAGCGTGTCGGTCTGTTGTGGGGTGAGGGGCTGACAGGTGTGTGCAAATTTCGATCATTCTAAGGTAATTGTCCTAGACGTTGATAAAAATTGTCTGTCGTATAACTGGTTAGCGAGCATCTAAATTTGTATGATGAATCTCGTGGATAGTGAGTCATGACTCACTGACCGCTGATTGACAACCCATATCGGAAGGACCAATGATGACCCTCCGCCACTACGGGCGCGCCCTCGCGGCTGCCTCGGGAGCCGTGCTGCTCTGCGCGACTCTCTCGGTTCCCGCGCTCGCGACCCCGACCAGTGACACCGGTGCAGCTGCTCCGGTGACGGCCTCGGCAACCGACGAAGGTTCGGCCCCCATCACCGTCACCGTCACGCGCACCGACTCCCACGGAGACAAGGTGTACGAAGGTGACCTGATCACCATCACCGTCACCTACACCAACAACACCGACAGCGCGCTCACCGTCTTCCCGGTGGACTCGAACTGTCCGGCGTCCTCACCACCGGCGCTCCGAACTGCCGCTGGCACAACCTCGCCGCGCACACCACCAAGCAGTGCACGACCGCCACGCACACCGTGACCGCTGACGATGTCGCGGCCGGCACTTTCACCCCGATGACCACGTGGGCAGCCACCCGTGACCGTAACGGCACCGACGTCATCGCCGGTGGCATTACCGCCAACGCCGACCCGGTGACCGTCGCCCAGGGTGAGCGTCCCCCGGCCCCGGATCCGCTGGAGACACCGCATGACTACGCGATTGGCGACAAGGTTCGCCTCGCGTCCCCCGGCCTCGCCGGATTTAGCTGCCACCGCATCCCCGCTCTGACCACCGCCAACAATGGCTGGATCATCGCCTCGTGGGACGGCCGCCCCAACACTGTCAGGATGCGCCCCAGGCCAACTCCATCGTCTACCGCATCTCCAAGGACGGCGGTAAGTCCTGGACGCCCATCAAGACCGCCCTCGCCGGAACCCCCGGCGCGGAGAAGATTGGCTACTCCGACCCCTCTTTCGTCGTGGACCGCACCACCGGAACGATCTTCCTGTTCTCGGTCAAGTCCTACGACGCAGGCCTCTTCCAGTCCCATCTGGGCACCGATCCCGCGGCTCGTAACATCCTGCACGCCCACGTCGTCGAGTCCCACGACAACGGCGAGACCTGGGTGAACCCGCGCACCATCACCGACCAGGTGACCGCCGGATACGAAGGACAGTGGTTCACCCGCTTCGCCTCCTCCGGTGAAGGCATCCAGCTGCGCTACGGCGCCCACGCCGGCCGCCTCATCCAGCAGTACGCCGTCGCCAATGCCGGCACGACCTCGCTCATGGCCGTCTCCGTCTACTCCGACGACCACGGCGTGACCTGGAAGCCCGGTGCGCCCACCGAAGGCAGCGCCGACGAAAACAAGGTCGTCGAGCTCTCCGACGGTCGCCTGCTGCTCAACTCGCGCACGCAGGGCACCGCCGGCCAGCGCCTCGAAACCATTTCCTACGATGGCGGGCAGACCTGGGGTCCCTTCCGCCACAACTGGGACCTGACGGACCCGCGTAACAATGCTTCCATCGTGCGCGCATACCCGGATGCCCCCGAGGGCTCCGCCCGCGCTCGCGTCCTGCTCTTCTCGAATGCCGACTCCTCCAGCGCCCGCGCCAACGGCACCATCCGCGTCTCCTACGACGATGGATTCACCTGGAACGAGGGCAAGGTCTTCGAGAGTGGTGAGATGGCCTACTCGACGCTGCACCCCCTCGGTGACGGCACCTGGGGCCTCCTGTACGAGTCCGGCGGCTACAAGAACATCGAGTTCATGCGCGTGGACGCTGCCTACCTTGGCCTGACCGATCCCGGCGAGGAGCCCGCTCCGGAACCGCAGCCCACCCCTGAGCCGACTCCGGAACCGCAGCCCACCCCTGAGCCCGCCCCCGCGGTTACCCCCCGCGCACTGGGTGAACACCGGCTCGGGCTGGAAGTGGCAGCTGGAGGACTCCAGCTACGCGATGAACCAGACGATCGCCATCGGTGACGCCACCTACCGCTTCGGCGCGGACGGCATGATGGTTACCGGATGGGATAACCAGGGCGGAACGTGGAGCTACTACAACGGCTACGGTGCCCGCGTGAGCGGATGGCTCAAGGATGCCGGTAGCTGGTACTACCTGGATCCCTCGACCGGCGCCATGGCCACCGGTTGGGCCCAGGTCGACGGCACCTGGTACCTCTTCTCCGCCTCCGGCGCGATGCGCACCGGCTGGCAGCACGCCGGCAGCTGGTACTACCTGGCCCCCTCGGGCGCCATGCTCACCGGCTGGCAGCACATCGGTTCCACCTGGTACTACTTCGCCGGTGATGGCCACATGGTCACCGGCTGGCAGACCATCGACGGTCGCTGGTACTACTTCGCATCCTCGGGTGCGTGGATCTGATCTGACCTGATGTCTCGGCCGGGGCCGGGGGAGCGTAAGTGCCCTCCCGGCCCCGGCCTCGTCTATGGGGGACGTCACGGCCCAAAGAGACCACGGGTTGGACCCACCCGGACGCGCGGGGGAGACGCGGGGGAAGATGGAGACATGACACTGAACATCGCAGTAATCCCCGGTGACGGCATCGGTAAGGAAATCGTCCCCGAAGGCCTCAAGGTCCTGGACCGCGTCCTGGCGGACAAGGGCATCGACTACTCCACCACCCACTTCAACCTGGGTGCCGAGCGCTGGCACGCGACCGGCGACACCCTCACCGATGAGGACCTCGAGGCCATCAAGCACCATGACGTCATCCTGCTTGGTGCGGTCGGTGACCCCTCCGTGCCCTCCGGCGTCCTCGAGCGCGGTCTGCTCCTCAAGCTGCGTTTCGCCCTCGACCACTACGTGAACCTGCGCCCCTCGAAGTACTACGAGGGCGTGCCCAGCCCCCCTGGCCAACCCCGGCGACATTGACTTCGTCGTCGTGCGCGAAGGCACTGAGGGCCTCTACTGCGGCAACGGCGGGGCCGTGCGCGTGGGCACCCCCCACGAAATCGCCACCGAGGTCAGCGTCAACACCGCCTACGGCGTCGAGCGCGTCGTGCGCTACGCCTTCGAGGCCGCCGCCTCGCGCAAGAAGCACCTCACGCTCGTCCACAAGCACAACGTCCTGGTCAACGCCGGGCACATGTGGCGCCGCATCGTCGACGAGGTGGGGGAGGAATTCCCCGACGTGCGCGTCGACTACTGCCACATTGACGCCGCCACCATCTACATGGTCACCGACCCGGGCCGCTTCGACGTCATCGTCACCGACAACCTCTTCGGCGACATCCTCACCGACGAGGCCGGGGCCGTCACCGGCGGCATCGGCCTGAGCGCGTCTGGCAACCTGAACCCCGCGCGTGAGTTCCCCTCCATGTTCGAGCCCGTGCACGGCTCCGCCCCCGACATCGCGGGGCAGGGCAAGGCGGACCCGACCGCGACCATCTCCTCGGTCGCGCTCATGCTCGACTTCATGGGATTCGCCGAGGAAGCCGAGCGTGTGCGCGCGGCGATCGACGCCGACATGGCGGCGCGTGCCGAGGCCGCGGCAGCCGGAACACCGCTCGTGCGCTCCACCTCCCAGATCGGTGATGACATCGCAGCCAGGGTCTGAGCCCAGACAATGGCACAGGGTCGCCCCCCGGATGGGGGAGCGGCCCTGTTGCGTGTATGGCGGAGCGCCTACTCGGCGCTGGTGATGATCCTTAGCGCGTGCCGATGAGGGCAGGCAGCGTCGTGCGAGGTGCCCACTGTTCGATGTCTGCCATCGCCGCGCTGGCCCCCGCTGCGCGCACGTCCGCGGAGTCGCTGGTCAACATCGCGGCGTCTGCTGCCAGCAAGTTCGCGGCCAGGGACGGGGCATCGAGGAAACCAAGGACGCAGCGAGGTGTGCGCATATCCGCCGCACCGGCGCGCAGGGCGACGTCTGCGCGCACCAAGAGCTCGCCCGACACGGCGTAGGCGTCGGTCAGGGTACCCGCGCTCACCTGGGCCTTCGGCAGAGTTGACGCCGTGCAATCCCAGGTCGCGACCGCAGTCGACAGCTCCTGCGAGGCAGCCAGGTTCTTGCCGGAGGGTGCGAATGACGAGGTTAGCGTCGGTGCATTAAAGAGATCAATAGACCAGGTCTGGACACCCTGGCGTGAGGCTGCGTTTACACGGTCATTGACAAGAAGGGCCTGGTCCAGGCCAGCATCCAGCTCAATGCCGTACGCCTGGGCGAGCGTCACGGCGCTCGCGTAACGGCCCAGCGCCGCAGCCGACAGCGTGCGGGCCTCCTCGGAACTCGTGCGATTCGTGTCGGCGGCAATCTCCAGGTCCCGGATGGCCGTACGAGCCAGCCACGAGACGAAAGCCGACACGTCGGTGGGTGCCTCGGACACGGCAGCCGGGGCGCTAGCGCCCTCGGGCGTCGATCCACCCCACGGATCCCACAGGCCTCCCAGCACCTCGAGTCGCTCGCCCGATGCCGACGCGACGGCACGCAGAGCCGCCGAGCAGGACGCACAGTCCGTCGCGACCTCGGCGAGCTGGGTCGCCCGATCGGATGCCGCAGACTCCGTGCGCGCGGCCTGGTCACGCACCGCGTCAAAACCGGACAGAGTCGGCATGGACGAGGACGAACACGCGGACAGCGCAAAAAGGGCCGCTCCGGTCGCGACGAGGCCGGGGATGCGGTGTGTGGTCAAAGTCAGATTTGCGAAACGCACACCCGCATCATCCCACACCCCCGGGTAGGATAGGGAACTGACCCGCGTACGCGAGAGAAAGATAGGCGCATATGGCATCGTCCACGTCAGAGGGACCGCTCGAGGAGTTGCTGGCTCCCGTGGTCGCACGCTCGGGACTGGAACTGGACTCAGTGACCCGCTCACGCTCCGATGCGATGCCGCTCCTGCGGGTCATCGTCGAAGCGCCCATTGGCGCCGACGGAATCGACTCCGACACGCTCGCGGACGTGTCCCGCGCCGTGTCGAAAGCCCTGGATGCAGCGGATCCGATCGACGGTGAATACCTGCTGGAAGTGTCGACTCCCGGCGCCGAACGCGAGCTGACGAAGGTCGGACACTGGATGCGACAGATCGGACGTCTCGTGCGCATCAAGCTGCGCGCCGGTGGCTACATCTCCGGTCGTGTCGTTGCCGCAGACGAGAGCGGTGCAACGATCGATGTTGACGGTGAAACGACTACCATTGACTATTCTGACATGAGGAAGGCGCGCTCCCGCGTCGACTTTGGAACGGGGAACTAATCCCGCGATCTGCGATGTGCCCGGCTGAATTCACGCAGCCGGGCACATTTGTGGGGTTATAGGACACTACGTGTTGCTGGCCGGGTGACTTTTTGGCTTTCTGGTGCGGGAAAGTTGGTATTTTAGTTGGTTGGGACCAACTATGAGGATGGACAAATCGTGTTGCTGGGAGGGTGACTTTTCGGCTTTGTCGCGCGGGAAAGTAGCTTTTTTAGTTGGTCGTGTTTGCCTCGTTCCTGTGAATGCTGCATTGTGCCCTGTGTGTGGTTGCCCCATGATCCGTCACGGTAGGACTTCATCGAGCCTGTCAATTTTCTTGGGCCCTCTCATCCGCACGTTAACCCGATGACATGCGCGTGGGTACTCTCATCCGCACACGGGCCCGATGACCTGCGCCCGGGCGGCCCCGCCCAGGTGCACATCTAGGGGTTTACGTGCGTATCAACGGGTTACCGTGCATGTTCAGGGGTTGGCGTGCGAGCAGCACACCACGACAGACACCACTGTGCCCAAAACGCAGACCACCTCGCCCACAACAGCCCGTTTTCAGCGTTTTTCGTCGAGGTGGTCTGCACTTTGGGCACCACACCAACCAAAGCCATGCTCGGACTGCCACCAAACGGGGGGAATTGCACTACATGAGGCTCCGACACGCCGGCGACACACCGCCGGAGGGCTTCATGTAGTGCAAAACCCCCATTGCCCCGGCAGATGATGCGCCGCTGAACCATAACAAGCAATCACACGGATACATGTCACCACATAGTGGTTGGCTGGCTGACACTGCGCCGAGGACGAACCCCGCTGCCTCATCGGCGACAACCATCCAGTGCACAGCCGGAGAGCGTTGCACCAGTTAGGGAGCATTACACCAGTTAGGGAGCATTACACCACTTCCGAACTGGTGTAATACCCCGCTAAGTGGTGTAACACCACTTAGCAACAAGCCATTATGCGGCCCTATGTCGTCCGCAGGCACCACGATGAGGCGCTACACCTGTTACGGCACGGTGCACCCGATCAGAAGGGGTGCAATGCCTACGGATCGGGTGCAGCGCACGAGAACACAAGACACGATGCGGACTCCGCAGGGCCAGGCCACGGCGCACGCGGGCGGCGACGACACCACCGCCAGCCAAATTTCGCATGCAATTCCCACACCGCACGAATCAACACAAGCTCATAAACCGCAGAATATCAACGATTAGATCCAAAACCCCGACATGCACTCACAGGAATTGCATGCGGAATTGCTGATTGACAGCCATAGCTGGGTAGCAGGACAACGCGCCGAGCAACATCAGCCACGAAGGCCCCACCGGTGCGGAGGGCACCGGAGGGACCGGAGGGCATGGCCGCGCCGCCCACTGGCACACACAGCAGCCCGGACCCCACAGCCGGGCCCGGTGCTCAGAAAACCCGCGGGCCCACAAGCAACCCCAGCACGCGCACAGCAACACGTAGTGTCCTATAACCCCATTTGTGTGATCCGTTTGATAGTGAGCCCGGTGGGGTGTAGAGTGTGACGCGATGCACGGGAGCCCCAGAAGCGAGGGGCTGAGAGGGAGGCGATCCTCCGACCGACACACCTGATCCGGGTCATACCGGCGTAGGGACGCAGACACTTCTTCCACGAAGGCTCGTGCGCGCACGCGAAAGAGCCCACGTGAGCGACGATAACAATCATCTCGACGTGACGACCAGAGTCTGGCCCGTCATCTCCGACGACGAAATCTCCCGGGTACTCGCCCGCCTCGCCACCCCCCTCGCAGGCACCGCCCTGCAGGTTTCGAACCGCCCAACGACCGCGGGAATCCTCGTAGATGCGGGCGATACGACGGTTTTCATCAAGCGTTATGGGCCTGGCACCGTCCCCCCTGATCACCTGCGAGCTGTCCACGGACTCGTGGCCCACGTACGCACGAAAGGTTTTCCCACCCCAGCTTTTCTGCCCTTTGTGGACGGCGATACCGTCTGGGAAACACCAACGGGCACGTGGGAAGTGTGCGAAGGGGCAATCGGTGAGGACCGGTACCGTGATGATCCCACGTGGACGATTCCAGGCACCCTCGAGGAGGCGCACGCCTTGGGCACCATGACCGCTCGACTCGCCCTGGCCTCGGCGGACTATCGAGCCCGCAACAACCCGCCCTGCGCCTACCAGTCACGCATGCGCCTCTTCGCCGACAATCCCCGCCGAGACCTGGCCCAATGGATCGAGCAGCGACCCGGGGTTGCGGCCTTCCTGCGCGATACGGGCAGACGTATCGAAGACGAGTGGGAGCCGCATCTGAAATTCGCCGCCGCATACGCCCCGATCGCCCGCGATCTGCCAACATCGTGGACCCACGGAGACCTGCACATCTCCAACGTCTTCTGGCAGGGCCTTGCCCCCTCACAATTTATCGATTTTGGGCTGTCCGACCACAATCCCTCCATCTACGACTTGGCGCTCATTATCGAGCGCAATGCCTTCGAGTGGACGCGGATCGTCGACGGCGAGGAGGAGGCAGTCCACCGAGATATCACCCTCGCCCTCATCGAAGGCTACGAGGACGTCAGACCCCTGAGTCCTCTCGAACGACGCGGCCTCATTGCCTTGATGCCGCTGATCCAAGCGGAGTCTGGCCTTAACTGGATCGACTACCAGTACGGGGCGACCCGATCTATCCCGGGCGCGACCTGGTGCCTTGACATCTTCTTCGGCGAGCATACTCGGTGGTTTACACGCCCGGCTGGGCAGGACTACCTGGCGTGGCTTGACGATGCAGTGACGCACGAATGAAAGGAACAACAATGAAACGAACCATCAAGGGGCTTGCAATTCTGCTGCCCGCCTGCGCGCTCGCCGTGGCGGCCTGCTCAGACACCGCAACGAGCTCACAGAGCGAGCATACGCGGGAAACAGTGAGTGTCGTCCTGGACTGGACGCCGAACACAAACCATTCCGGCGTCTACTTGGCCATGGCCCGCGGATACTACGAGCAGGCGGGCATTGACGTTGAGATCCTGCCATACTCCGAAGCGGGGTCCGCGTCAGTTCTCCTGGGTGGAGGAGCCGATTTTGCCTTTGAAGGCGCCTACTCCGTCATCGCCGGCAAAGCGCGCGGTGATGAGATGACCATGGTCTTCAACCTCCAGCAAGAGTCCTCGCAGGGTATCGCAGTGCGCGCTGACAACTCGGATATTACGAGGCCCGCCGACCTCGACGGAAAACTCTTCGCAACCTGGGGCGCAGCCGAAGGTGTCGCGAAGGTGCAAACTATGATCCGCAACGACGGTGGACAGGGAAATGTGGAGACCGCGCTGCTCGGAACCAGCGCCTACGCAGCCGTCTACAACGGCACGGCAGATTATGCCGAAGGCCTCACAACGTGGGAAGGGATCGAGGCGGACCTCGCCGGGACCCCCGTCAAGTGGTTCATGCCCGCTGACTACGGTGTTGAGACGACGCCCGCCGAGCTGGGTCTGGTGACAACCCCCGCGTACCTGAGAGACCACTCCGACCTGGCACAGCGATTCATCCAGGCGACCCAGCGCGGATACAAGGATGCCATTGTCGATCCGTCCGGTGCTGTAGACGCACTGTTGAATGCCAATCCCGACGCCGCCATCGATCGCGAATTGGCCACCCGGAGCCAAGAACTGCTCTCGTCGCAGTACTGGAAGGACTCAGCTTGCAGCGTTGGTCACGGCGACGTTGATCGTTGGCAACGCTACATCGACTACCTGGAAGGACAGGGGCTCCTTGAAGACGCCAACGGGAAGACTACATCCGTCGGCCTGCGTGGCGCAGACATGGTGACCAATGATCTCCTCGAGTAGGCCAAGGTCGGAGGCTGGGCGCACGCGCGACAACGTCGTGCGCTCAGCCTGGGCACTCGCCTCCCTGGGTGTGGTTGTGACAGCATGGCAGGTTCTTCACGCCTGGTCAGGCCTGCCCGAGCGAATCCTGCCGGCTCCCACCACAATCGTTACCTCGGCTGCGGCCAGCTGGCCGTCGCTCAGAGCGGCTGCGTGGGCGACGGGCATCGAAGGGATCGCGGGCATGCTCGTCGGAATCGCTGCGGGAGTCATCATCGCTTTGGCCACGTCGCTCTGGCCCCGCGTCTCCCACGTCGCCATGCCAATCCTGGTTGTCTCCCAGACAATCCCCCTGGTGGCGATCGCACCCCTCATGGTGATCTGGATGGGCTTCACCATGGCCTCGAAAATTGTGGTCGTCGCGGTGTTCACCGCCTTCCCCGTGGCCATTGCCTTGCTGCGCGGTCTTGGGCATGTGCCCAGCTCCCTCACCGACCCACTCGCTGTCGCCGGTGCCTCGCCTCTCTGGATCCTCATCCATGCGCGGCTGCCGTGGGCGCACACGCACCTGTTCTCGGGCATCCGCATCGCGGCTACCTACGCTTTTGCATCGGCTGCAACGGCCGAGTTCATGGGCGCCAAACGCGGACTGGGGGTATTCCTCCTGAGCGCGCAATCGTCATTTCGCACCGACCTTGTATTTGCCGGAGCTGGAACCCTCGTGCTGATGACACTCCTGCTCTACGCACTCGTTGCCGCTGCTGAGGCGGTGACATCCCGGCGATCCCTGCCCTCCCCTTGGAAGCGGACGAAGGGGAGTCGGAGCGTCGTTCCCGGACGCATCGACATCGCTGACGTGTCGAAAACCTACCGCTCCTCGCGGGGGAACGTGCGAGCGCTTGAGCGTGCGAGCCTGGGGGTAGCAGAGGGGAAGATAGCGGCTGTCGTCGGCCCCTCCGGATGCGGCAAGAGCACACTCCTCCGTATTGCCGCGGGACTCGAACAGGCAGACCACGCGCTCGGCCACGCGCAGGCGGACAGTTCTGTCTCCTGCGCCCTCATGCCGCAATCGGACTCGCTTGTGCCCTGGCTCAGTGTCCGAGACAACGTGGCTCTGCCTCTCGTCCTGGCGGGAGTCCTAAAACGGGACGCTCGCGCACAGGCGCAAGCCGCCCTTGAGGGGCTGGCACTCGGCTCATTTTCCTCCCACCGGCCCGATGAACTGTCCGGAGGAATGCGTGCCCGTGTTGCTTTCGCTCGTACGATGCTCACCCCGGCCAGCGCGATCCTGCTTGATGAACCCTTCGGGGCTCTCGACGCCCTCACCCGGGCAGACGTGTGCGACTGGCTCGCGGGCATTCTCGACGAGGAATCGCGCACGACCATCATTGTCACCCACGACATCCGGGAAGCCGTTCAACTTGCCGACACCGTCCATGTCATGAGCGGGCGACCCGGTTACATCACAGACATCATCCCGATTGATCTACCGCACCCTCGCGGGCGCGGTACCCGACGACTGGAGCGATTCCACGCCCTGTGCGCCCGCGTGGAAGACGCTCTTACTAATACTGACGCGCGCACCGAACACGAAGGAACACCATGCCAGTCACACGAGTAATGCTCGAATACGTACACCCGTGGCCCAACCATGCCGGCCTCTTCCTGGCCAGGCGCAACGGGGGCTTTGCACGGGCCGGACTCGACATCGAACTCATCTCGGACGGTTACGACAGGGGAGGGGCGCCCGCGATGCTCGCGCGCGGCGAATACGATGTCGCCTCCCTGCGCCTGGGACACGTTCTGCAGTCGCGGTCCGCTGGCGTGCCTTTCGTCGCCGTTGCAACGCTCAATCAGCGTCAGCTGGGAGCGGTAATCACAACACCCGAGACTGGGATCTCGCGCTTCGCGGACCTTGAAGGAAAGACCGTTGCCGTCCCGCCCGTTGCTCGTCTCATTCACGAAGTGCGTGAGGCGGTGGCCGCGGATGGGGGAGACCCCACCCTGATTCGCCTCTCGGACCCCGGCAACTGGGAGCCCGACGTTCGCTCCGTCGAGCAGGGTCTCTACGACGCCGTTATGAACGTTCGTGCGTGGGAACCCTTCCAAGGAAACACTCCTCTCGATGAGGTGGTCGTCCTAGAATTCGACTCGGTGGGGGTCGCACCCCATCACTCCTACTTCCTGTCGGTGCGCGAGGACACCCTGGAACGCAATCCCGAATTCGTCCGTACGTTCCTCGCAGCTGCGAGTGGCGGCTACCGAGAGGCAATGGACGACGAGGACAGTGCCGTCGAAGCGATGACGTGGCCCATGTGCCACGTGCGCCCCGAGGTACTACGTGCCTCGCTGCGGGCAATTCGCGACTCCTGGTTCACTCCCTCCGGACGTTGGGGTGAGATTCAAGAGGATCTCGTGACTTCCTACACGGAATGGATGGAAAAGGGCGGGTGGCTCGAAGAGGGCAGCTCGGTTGATGATCTGGCGGGAGCTTGGACGAACGCTTTCTGCCGTAGAAAAGTACCCAGCGGGCGCTCGCACGCCCGTTCGCAGACGCCTCGCCCGTTCCTCAGTGTGGCCGAGGCGTCTGCTGTTCGGTGCGCATCGGAGATGAACATGACGTGGGCGAGACAATCGCAACGACCACCAACCGCGCCAGATCGATTACCATGGGTAACCAGGACATGAGGAAGGCGCGTTCGCGCGTCGACTCTGGAACGGGGAAGTAGGAGACCATGGAAATCGATATGACCGCTCTGCGGATGGTGGAAAACGAAAAGGGTGTCAGCCTCGAGACCCTCGTCGATGCCATCGAAGAGGCGCTGCTCAAGGCGTACCACAACCTGCCCGGTGCCATCTCCCAGGCCCGCATCGAAATCGACAAGAAGACCGGACGCGTCACCGTCATGGCCATGGACGAGGACGAAGACGGCAATCCCATCGGCGAATTCGACGATACCCCGAAGAACTTCGGTCGCATCGCACAGTCGACCGCGCGCTCCGTCATCATGCAGCGCCTGCGTGACGCCGATGACCAGCGTGTGTTCGGTGACTTTGCCGGACGTGAAGGCCAGGTCATCACGGGCACCGTCCAGGCTCCGCGTCCCGGACGTCCCACGATGGTCCAGGTTTCCGACGACTTTGAAGCCGTCCTGCCCGACGGTGAGAAGGTTCCCGGTGAGACCTACCGCCACGGTGACCGCATCCGCGCCTATGTCGTGGGCGTTGAGCGCACCGAGCGTGGCCCGCGTATCACCCTGTCGCGCACCCACCCCAACCTCGTCGCCGACCTCTTCCAGCGTGAGGTTCCCGAGATTCAGCAGGGCCTCGTCAAGATCAAGGCCATCGCCCGCGAAGCTGGACATCGCACGAAGATCGCCGTGGCCGCCACCCGCGAGGGCATCAACGCCAAGGGCGCATGCATTGGCCCGATGGGTGCGCGCGTGCGCTCCGTCATGGCCGAGCTGGGCGGGGAGAAGATCGACATCGTCGACTACTCCGACGAGCCGGCGCGCTTCGTCGCCAACTCGCTGTCTCCGGCCCGCGTCACCCGCGTCGTCGTCCACTCCGTGGACAACCGCACTGCGACGGCTATCGTTCCGGACTTCCAGCTCTCCCTCGCCATCGGCAAGGAAGGCCAGAATGCTCGCCTCGCCGCGCGCCTGACGAACTACCACATCGACATCCACGCCGACACGGAAACCGGTGACGACGCGATCGCCTCGCGCGTCTCGACCCCCGACGACGTGACAAGTCGCTCATAGAATCTGAGACGAGCAATCCCCTAGCTGGACTAAGCTAGGGGATTGTGTCGTATTCTGTGCCGCCAGTGCCCACCCCTGGGCCCCAGCGCACCTGCATTGGATGCGGCACACACGCGAACCGAGCCGCCCTCGTGCGGATCGTTCGCTCGCCGGACGGATCGATTCACCTCGATCAAACGGCGACTCTTCCAGGCCGAGGAGCCTGGATCCACCCCGACGCGGGGTGTATCCAGAAAGCCCGAGCCAGACGCGGCCTCGCGCGCTCGTTCCGAACGGGAAACGTTCCGGATGGCGTGTGGGACGACGTGGAGGAGTTGATCAACCACCAGTGATGGCCACGGGCCATCAATGCCGAGAAAATGGAAGCGGGTTGGAAGCTGATGGGCACCCGATGAGTACCCAGCGATGAGCTGCCAGCAATATCAGTAAGGCGTCTCCGGACCGGAGACGCTTCCGGAATGGAGAAATGTGGCAAAGTTGCGTGTCCACGAGCTCGCCAAAGAGCTCGGAATCACCAGCAAAGAACTGATGGGTCACCTGAAGGAAGCAGGTGAATTCGTCAAGTCGTCGTCGTCCTCGCTCGAACCGCCCGTTGTGCGGCAGATGCGCGAGAAGTTCGCGGCGGCCCCCAAGACCAAGAAGGCGGACGCAAAGCCCGCCTCCAAGGCCCCCAAGCCCAGTGCGGCCAAGCCCGCCGCAAAGAAGGCTGCGGCCCCCGCAGAAGCGACCGCTGAAGCGGCCCCCAAGGCTGCCGCTCCCAAGGCGGACGCCCCCCAAGCCCGGCGCGCCTAAGCCCGCCGCGGCCGCGAAGAGCGCGCCCAAGCCTCGTGCCAAGAAGCCCGAAGGTGCCCCCAAGCCCGCTGGCCGTAAGCCCGCGGAGGCTGGCGCCCCCAAGCCTGCGCCGCGTCGCTCCGACGCTCCGCGCCCGGCTCGCCCCGGCGGCCCCCGTCCCGGTGGACCGCGCCCGGGCAACAACCCCTACGCATCCTCGCAGGGCATGCCCCGTCCGGGCGGCTCAGGCGGCCCGCGTCCCGGCACCCCGCGTCCGGGTGGCTCCGGTAACGGTGGCCCGCGTCCCGGCGCTACGCGTCAGGGTGCTTCCGGTAACGGTGGCCCGCGTCCCGGTGCCCCGCGTCCCGGCGGTAACCGCCCCAACCCGGGCATGATGCCCGGCCAGGCGAACTTCGCTCGTAACGCTGCCTCCGGTAACGGTGGCGCAGAGCGCGGCGGTCGCGGCGGTGGCCGCGGTCGCGGCGGCGCGCGTCCCGGCGCCGGTGCAGGAGCAGGCGGCGGCGCACCCCAGAACAACGGCGGCGGCTTCGGCGGTCCCCGCGGCGGTGGCCGCGGCGGTCGCGGCTCCACGCCGGGCGCATTTGGTCGCGGAGGCGGCCGCTCGCAGCGCGGACGCAAGTCGAAGCGCGCGAAGCGTCAAGAGTACGAGCAGCAGAATGCGCCCGTCATCGGTGGCGTGTCGATCCCGCGCGGCAACGGCGCGCAGATCCGTATCCGCCAGGGCGCATCCCTTGCTGACCTCGCCGAGAAGATCGACGTCAATCCCGCGGCACTCGTGACGGTCCTCTTCGCCCTGGGCGAGATGGCGACCGCCACGCAGTCCCTCGACCAGGACACCTTCGAGGCCCTGGGCGCGGAGCTCGGCTACGACGTCAAGGTCGTCTCCCCCGAGGACGAGGACCGCGAGCTGCTCGAGTCCTTCGACATCGACCTCGAGGCCGAAGAACTCGACGACGCCGAGAACATGGTGCCCCGTCCGCCGGTCGTCACCGTCATGGGTCACGTCGACCACGGTAAGACGAAGCTGCTCGACGCGATCCGTCACACGGACGTCGTCGACACCGAGCACGGCGGCATCACCCAGCACATCGGCGCCTACCAGGTCACAGTCAAGGCTGAGGACGGCACCGCCCGCCCGATCACCTTCATCGATACCCCCGGTCACGAGGCCTTCACGGCTATGCGTGCCCGTGGTGCCCAGGTCACCGACATCGCGATCCTCGTGGTCGCTGCCGATGACGGCGTCATGCCCAGACGGTTGAGGCCATCAACCACGCGCAGGCGGCCGGCGTGCCGATCGTCGTCGCGGTGAACAAGGTCGATAAGGACACGGCGAACCCGGAGAAGATCCGCTCCCAGCTCACCGAGTACGGCCTGGTTGCGGAAGAGTACGGCGGCGACGTCATGTTCGTGAACATCTCCGCCAAGCAGCGCCAGGGCATCCGCGAGCTGCTCGAGGCCGTCCTACTGACCGCCGACGCGGCGCTGACCCTAGAGGCCAACCCGAACACCGATGCGCGTGGCGTCGCCATCGAAGCGAACCTGGACAAGGGCCGCGGCGCAGTCGCGACCATGCTCGTCCAGCGCGGCACGCTCCACGTGGGCGACTCCCTCGTGGTCGGCTCGTCCTACGGTCGCGTGCGTGCGATGTTCGACGACGCCGGTAACGACGTCTCCGAGGCTGGTCCGTCGACGCCCGTCGCGGTCCTCGGTCTGACGTCCGTCCCGCGCGCCGGCGACTCGTTCCTGGTCGCGTCGGATGACCGCACGGCCCGCCAGATCGCCGACAAGCGTGAGGCTGCCGAGCGTCAGGCCCTGCTGGCCAAGCGCCGCAAGCGCGTCTCCCTGGAGGACTTCGACAAGGTCCTGGCCGAGGGCGAGGTCGACACCCTCAACCTGGTCATCAAGGGCGACGTGTCCGGTGCCGTCGAGGCCCTGGAAGACTCGCTCCTGCGCATCGACGTGGGCGACGAGGTCGCGCTGCGTATCATCCACCGCGGCGTTGGTGCGATCACGCAGAACGACGTCAACCTGGCGACCGTCGACAACGCGGTCATCATCGGCTTCAACGTCCGTCCCGCCGAGCGCGTGGCCGAGATGGCGGATGCCGAGGGCGTCGAGATCAAGTACTACAACGTCATCTACTCTGCGATCGACGACATTGAGGCTGCCCTCAAGGGTATGCTCAAGCCGATCTACGAGGAGGTCCAGCTGGGTACCGCGGAAATCCGTCAGGTCTTCCGCTCCGGCAAGTTCGGCAACATCGCCGGTTCGATCGTCCGCTCCGGCACGATCAAGCGCGGCACCAAGGCTCGCCTGGTGCGCGACGGTGTGGTTGTCGCCGAGAACCTCGAGATCGCGTCCCTGCGTCGCGAGAAGGACGACGTCACCGAGGTCCGCGAGGGCTACGAGTGCGGTATCACGCTGGGTCACAAGGACATCGCCGAAGGCGACATCATTGAGACCTGGGAGATGCGCGAGAAGGCTCGTGACTGATCGCATGGCTTGAAGTATCGGGGTCCGGGCACGCTCGGACCCCGATCTTCTCTCACCAAGTGTTTTAACGAGGGCGACAACGCCCGAAAGGAGGGCGCGATGGCTGATGAAGCTCGCGTTCGAAAGGTGCAGGAGCGAATCCTGCAGACCGTCGCGTCGATGATCGGACGCCACGTGAAGGATCCCCGCCTGGAGCTCGTGACCATCACGGACGTGCGCGTGACGGGCGATCTCCAGCACGCATCCATCTTCTACACGGTGCTCGGCGACGACGAGCAGCGCGAGAAGGCTGCGCGCGCGTTCGCGTCCGCGCAGGGTCTTTTCCGCTCCCGCGTGGGCAAGGCGCTAGGTCTGCGCCTGACCCCGACCCTGGAGTTCATCCCCGATGCCCTGCCTGAGAGCGCGGCCGCGCTCGAGGACGCCCTGGCCAAGGCCAAGGCGAAGGACGAGGCCATCGCCGCCGCGTCCGCGGGTGCGACCTACGCCGGTGACGCTGACCCCTACCGTCACGACGACGAAGAGGACGAGGCCGAAGCGAAGGATTGGGCCTGACCCTCATGGCTCGTCGACCCGATAATCCGCGTCCCGGCCTGCTTGTCATTGATAAGCCGCAGGGGCTCACCAGCCACGACGTGGTCTCGCGCGTGCGACGCCTGGCCCACACCCGCAAGGTGGGGCACGGCGGCACTCTGGACCCGATGGCCACGGGAGTCCTCGTGATTGGCATCGGAAAGGCGACGAAGCTGCTCACCTGGGTGAGTGGTCATTCGAAGGAATATCGGGCGACGATCCGCTTCGGCGTCACCACCAACACGGATGATGCCGAAGGCGTCGCGACCGCAGCCGTTGGCTGCGACTCGCTGAGCGAGGATCAGCTCGAATCCGCTCTCGCGCCGCTGCGCGGGGACATCATGCAGGTGCCCTCGACCGTCTCGGCCATCAAGGTGAACGGCAAGCGCGCCTACGCGCTCGCCCGCGCCGGCGAAGATGTCGAGCTGGCGGCGCGCCCGGTGCGCATTTCGCGCCTGGAGGTCCTCGCGCCCCCGCGCCCCGTCGAGTGTGTGCTCGAGGAGAACGACGATGACAACGCACCCGACGAACAGGTTCCCTCCGGCACCGTTCATGTGGTTGATGTTGACGTCGTCGTCGAGTGCTCCTCGGGCACCTATGTGCGCGCCCTGGCGCGCGACGCCGGCGAGGCGCTCGGTGTGGGTGCTCACCTGACCGCGCTGCGCCGCATGCGCGTGGGTGACGTGCCCCTGGAGACGGCGATGACGCTCGAGGAACTGAGCGCCGCCGTCGAGGCAGCCACCCCGGAAGGGGAGGTGGACGCAGAACCGGTCCTGCCCCTCGTCCCCCTGGGCGAGGCTGCGCGCACGATGTTCCCCTCGCTCCTCCTGTCCGAGGCCGAGGCTGGGGCGTTCGCGCACGGCCAGGCCCCGAGGCGCTCGCGCGACGAGCTGGCACAGTGGGCGGTCGAGGCTGGCTACTGCCCGCAGAGCGCCCCCGAGGGGGAGGTAGCGCCTATCGCCGCCGTCGCGCCCGACGGCACCGTCCTGGGCCTGCTTCGCATCGATGCGACTCGCTTGCGTACCGTCCTGGTTTTCTAGAAAGAGACTCATGAACGTCTGGTATTCCCTCTCTGACATTCCCGGCAACGAAGCCAGTGTCGTGACCATCGGCAACTTCGACGGCATGCACAACGGACACAAGAAAGTCATCTCCACCTGCATCGAGCGCGCCCATAAGCTTGGTGTCGACGCCGTGGCCATCACCTTCGACCCGCACCCCATCCAGGTGCACAAGCCTGAGGTGGGCCTCCAGCTCATCTCACCGCTGCGCGACCGACTCGACGCGATGGCCGCTGCCGGACTGGATGCCACGCTCGTCGCCCACTACGACGCGAGCGTCTACAGCCTCGAAGCCGACGAATTCGTCTACGAATACCTGGTAGAGCGCTGCGGCGCGCGCGAAGTCGTCGTCGGTGAAGACTTCCGTTTCGGACGCGGTAACACGGGCACGATCGATACGCTGCGCGAGCTCGGGCGCCGCTACGGCTTCAACGTCATTACGGTCACCGACATCGAGGCGCCGGAGGGGCGCCGCTGGTCCTCCTCGTGGGTGCGCGAGCTGCTTGCCGCGGGCGATGTGTCCGGCGCGGCCCGCGTCCTCGGACACCTCCACCGCATCCGCGGCACCGTGTGCCACGGCTTCAAGCGGGGCCGCACCCTCGGCTTCCCGACCGCAAACCTGTCCGAGGACGTCGAAGGCGTCATCCCCGCCGACGGCGTCTACGCCGGCTGGGTCGTGCGCGCCGTGCCCGGCACCCAATCCGCCGAATTCCTCCCCGCCGCCATCTCCGTGGGCACCAACCCCCAATTCAACGGCGTCGAACGCACCGTCGAAGCCCACGTCCTGGGCCGCTCCGACCTCAACCTCTACGGCGAACGCATCGCGGTGACCTTCGTGTCGCGCATCCGCCCCATGCTTTCCTTCGATTCCCTCGACGAACTGCTCACCCAGATGGACGACGACCTGCGCCAGACGGCCTCCGTCCTCGGTATCGGCGTCGCCGGGCGCGTCGATCCGGACTCCGTCACCGCGCGATAGGGCGCCCTCCCGCTTCGCCCGGTCCCGCGCCCAAGGGGGGCGCACACACCCAGCCCGAGGCCGGGGAGCGCAGAGCGGGGGAGGGGGAAGGCCTCGTGAGAAGCAAGAATCGTTAGCTTGGTCGCTCATTGTGGGGATCGTGCCGGTGGTGTGCTACTGTAGAAAGGCCGTACACCGGCCGCGGACTGTCAGCACCCGGGAAAAGCCCGGATGCCCCGCGCAACGAACACAAAGGAGAAGCCTGTGCCGCTGAGCAAGGACGTCAAGGACCAGATCATCGCCGAGTACGCGACCCACGAGGGCGACACCGGTTCCCCCGAGGTGCAGATCGCGCTGCTGACCCGCCGCATCAAGGATCTGACCGAGCACTTCAAGACCCACACGCACGACCACCACTCCCGTCGTGGCCTGCTGCTGCTGGTCGGCCGTCGTCGCCGCCTGCTGGGTTACCTGGCTGACATCGACATCGAGCGTTACCGCTCGCTCATCGAGCGTCTCGGCCTGCGCCGCTGATTTTGGGCCGGCCCGCCTCCCGTAGCGGAGACGGGCCGGTTTTCACACGCCCACCTCGGGCAAACCGTTATTTTTCGCGCGAAAACCGCCGGTTTTCGACAGTGGCCTACGGAGCGTTTATCCGTGGGCTTCGATCGAAGGCCGAAGTGGAGCGCGACACCAACAAACCAAGGAGAAACGCCCCATGATGGAAGGCTCCGACATCGTCGCCGCAGAGGCGATTATCGATAACGGCCGTTTCGGTAAGCGCACCGTGCGCTTCGAAACCGGCCGTCTCGCCAAGCAGGCCGCCGGCTCCGCCCTGGCCTACCTGGACGATTCCACCACCGTTCTGTCCGCCACCACGGTGGGCAAGAACCCCAAGGACCAGTTCGACTTCTTCCCGCTGACCGTCGACGTTGAAGAGCGCCAGTACGCCGCGGGTCGCATCCCCGGTTCCTTCTTCCGCCGCGAAGGCCGCGCGGGCACCGAGGCCATCCTGGCCGCCCGCCTCATCGACCGCCCGCTGCGCCCCGGCTTCGTCAAGGGCCTGCGCAACGAGGTCCAGGTCGTCGAGACCGTCCTGACGATTGATCCGGACGACGCCTACGACGTCCTGGCGATCAACGCCGCCTCCATGTCCACCCAGATCGCCGGCCTGCCCTTCACCGGCCCGATCGGCGGCACCCGCCTGGCGCTCATCGACGACCAGTGGGTCGCGTTCCCGCGCTGGAGCGAGCTCGAGCGTTCCGTGTTCAACATCGTTGTCGCGGGCCGCATCGTCACCACGGAAGACGGCTCCGAAGACGTCGCGATCATGATGGTCGAGGCCGGCGGCGGCAAGAACCAGTGGGAGCTCATTCAGGCTGGCGCCACCGCCCCCACCGAAGATGTCGTGGCCGACGGCCTCGAGGCCGCCAAGCCCTTCATCAAGGTCCTGTGCGAGGCTCAGCTCAAGGTGGCCGAGAAGGCCTCCAAGGAGACCGTCGAGTTCCCGCTGTTCCTGGACTACACCGACGAAGAGTACGCGGCGGTCGAGGAATACGCGGCCGAGAAGGTCGCCCAGGCCCTGCTGACCGAGGGCAAGCTTGCCCGCGACGAAGCCGTGGACGCCGTCAAGGAAGAGATGCTCGAGGCTCTGGCCGAGCGCTTCCCCGAGTCGGAGAAGGCCCTCAAGGCTGCCTTCCGCTCGCTCGAGAAGGCCACGATCCGTAACCGCACCCTGCGCGAAGAGATCCGCATGGACGGCCGCACCCCGCGCCAGATCCGTTCCCTCTCCGCCGAGGTCGAGGTCCTGCCCCGCGTGCACGGTTCCGCCCTGTTCCAGCGTGGCGAGACCCAGATCCTGGGCGTCACCACCCTGGCTATGCTGCGCATGGAGCAGCAGATCGACAACCTGTCGCCCGTCAACGCCAAGCGTTACATGCACCAGTACAACTTCGCCCCGTTCTCCACGGGCGAGGTCGGCCGCGTCGGCTCCCCGAAGCGCCGCGAGATCGGCCACGGCGACCTGGCCGAGCGCGCCCTGGTCCCCGTCCTGCCCTCGCGTGAGGACTTCCCCTACGCGATCCGTCAGGTCTCCGAGACCATGGGCTCCAACGGCTCCTCGTCGATGGGCTCCGTCTGCGCCTCGACCCTGTCCCTCCTCCAGGCCGGCGTGCCGCTGCGCGCCCCCGTCGCGGGCATCGCGATGGGCCTCATGACCGGTGAGGTCGATGGCCAGTTCAAGGCCGTCACCCTGACCGACATCCTGGGCGCCGAGGACGGCTTCGGCGACATGGACTTCAAGGTTGCCGGTACCCGCGACTTCATCACGGCCCTGCAGCTGGACACCAAGCTCGACGGCATCGATTCCCAGGTGCTGCGCGCCGCGCTGGCCCAGGCCCGCGACGCCCGCCTGGCGATCCTCGACCTGATCAACCAGGCGATCGACGGCCCGGATGAGATGAGCCCCAACGCTCCTCGCATCATCACCGTCAAGGTCCCCGTCGACAAGATCGGCGAGGTCATCGGCCCCAAGGGCAAGATGATCAACCAGATCCAGGATGAGACCGGCGCTGACGTCACCATCGAGGACGACGGCACCGTCTACATCGCCTCCTCCGACGGTGCCTCCGCCGAGGCCGCCCGCACGATGGTCAACCAGATCGCGAACCCGCAGATGCCCGAGGTTGGCGAGCGCTTCGTCGGCACGGTCGTCAAGACCACCTCGTTCGGCGCCTTCGTGTCGCTGACCCCCGGCAAGGACGGCCTCCTGCACATCTCGCAGGTCCGTCGCCTCGTGGGTGGCAAGCGCATCGACTCCGTGGACGATGTCCTGCAGGTCGGCCAGCAGGTCGAGGTCGAGATCGCTGAGATCGGCGACCGCGGCAAGCTGAGCCTGCACGCCGTCATCGACGGCGAGGTCGGCGAGCTCGAGGCCACCGAGGGCGAGCAGACCGAGCAGCGCCGTGAGCGCCGCGACCGCTCCGAGCGTCGCGAGCGTCGCCCCCGTACCCGCACCCGTCGCCGCCGCGACGACGAGCGCGAGGATGGCGCTTCCGAGGAGTGAGTAGCTCCCGCTAGCTGAATCGGACCGGTGGCCGGACGGAGCGTGTGCTCCGCCCGGCCACCGGCCTTTTTGCGGCTACACTGTGAACGTTTCGTGCCAACCCCCGGATGACGGGGGACGCAAGAGGAGAAGTATGACGCCCAAGCCGCTGCCGCTCGACGATGCCCGCCTATCCATCGAGGATGGAGACACCCGCATTGAACGCACGATCCTGGGAGCCGGGACGCGTGTCCTGACCCAGGAGATTCCCGCAACGAAGAGCGCGGGCGTGTCCCTGTGGGTGCCCGTGGGCTCGCGCGACGAGGGGCCGCGCACGGCCGGATCGACCCACTTCCTTGAGCACCTTCTGTTCAAGGGGACGAACAAGCGTTCCGCCCTCGATATCGCCGTCGCCTTCGACAGCGTGGGCGGCGAGTCAAACGCGGAGACCGCCCGCGAGCACACCGCCTACTGGGCGCGCGTGCGCGACGCGGACCTCGACATGGCGATTGAGACGCTGACCGACATGGTCACCGACTCGCGCCTCGACGAGGTAGATTTCTCGATGGAGCGCGGCGTCATTCTCGACGAACTGGCGATGGGGGAGGACTCGCCCACAGACACGGTCCACGACACCTTCCAGCTGGCCGTCCACGGCGACCGCCCGATCGGACGCCCCGTCGGCGGCACGCCCGAGGCCATCCGTGAGGTCGAGCGCGCGGATGTCTGGGAGCACTACCAGGCCCACTACGGCCCCTCGTCCCTCATTGTGGCCGCCGCCGGCAACGTCGACCACGATTCAGTGTGCGAGCGTGTGCAGGCTGCCCTGGAGGGATCGCCCTGGGACGAGAGCAGCGCGGCCTCGCCCCGGCCTCGTCGATCCACGACCGTGACACCGATTGCCGACCACGATAAGGACATCACCCGCCGACGCGACGTGACCCAGGCACACGTCATCATCGGCTGCGAGGGCCTGGCGGCAACGGACCCGGCGGGCCCGACCATGAGCGTCCTGCTGTCGGTCCTGGGCGGCTCCATGTCGTCGCGCCTCTTCCAGGAGGTGCGAGAAAAGCGCGGCCTGGCCTACACGACCTACGCTTTTGACGTCGCATACTCCGACACCGGAACCTTCGGCATGTACGCGGGCTGCAGCCCCGACAAGGTCGGTGAGGTCGAGGCCATCATGCGCGCTCAGCTCGAGGACCTGGCCGCCGATGGCCCGACCGAGGAAGAGATGACGCGCGTGCGCGGACAGGTGCGCGGAGGCGTCGTCCTGGGCCTGGAAGACAACTGGTCGCGCATGATGCGACTGGGCCGCTCTGAGATCATCGGTCGCTACCGCCCCATCGACGAGTCCCTCGCCGAGTTCGACGCGGTGGAAGCCGCCGACGTGCGCGCCCTGGCGGCGTCCCTCATCACCAAGCTGGATTGCCGCGCCCTCGTCCTACCCGTGCAGTAAGAAAAGGGGGAGTGAGATACCCCCTGTCCATCCGCGCTCGTCGTGAACGGCGCGGGAATACCCTGAAGACAGCCACATAACCGTAAGAAGGAGAGCGCAATGATTCGCGTCGCAGTGACAGGAGCCAAGGGCCGCATGGGCTCGACCGTCGTATCGGCGGTCACCGACGCCCCGGACATGGAGGTCGTTGCCCTCTTCGATGCGGGCGACGAGATTACTCCCGAGACCGTGAATGGCGCGCAGGTCGCCGTTGATTTCTCGATCCCCAGCGTCACCGAGTCCAACGTGCACGCGCTCCTCGACGCGGGAGTGGACGTCGTCGTGGGCACGACCGGCTGGACGGAAGAGTCCTATGCGCGCGTGCGCGAGCATGCGCAGGCCGCTGGGCGCGCCGTCCTGATCGCCCCGAACTTCGCGATGGGCGCGGTGCTCGCGATGAAGTTTGCCGCCATGGCCGCCCCCTACTTCGAGTCCGCTGAGGTCATCGAGATGCATCACCCCGCCAAGGTGGACGCCCCCTCGGGCACCGCCGTGGCGACCGCGCGCGGCATCGCGAAGGCGCGCGCCGAGGCCGGCCTGGGTGAGATGCCCGACGCCACCGAGACGGACGAGCTCGGCAGCCGCGGCGGCCGCGTCGACGGCATTCCGGTGCACGCCGTGCGCCTGCGCGGCCTTACCGCCTCGGAGGAGATCCTCCTGGGCAATGCGGGCGAGCAGCTGGTGATCCGCACGGATTCCTTTGACCGCGTGTCCTTCATGCCCGGCGTCCTGCTGGGCGTGCGCCGCGTGATCGGCCGTACGGGCCTGACGATCGGCCTCGACCAGGTGATGAGCCTGTGAGCCGCAGCGCGGGTCCGGACCGCTCCGTGCGCCCCGCTCAGAGCGGTGACGCGCGCGCGATCGCTCGCCTGCAGTGCGAGGCCTGGCGCTCCCTCATGGGGCAGGGCGCCCTCGATGCCCAGGGCATTACCGAGGAGGCGCTCGCCGCCCAGTGGGAGGCGACGCTGGGTTCTCCGAGGCCGGGCGGCACCGCCCTCCTCGTCGCCCTCCACGGCAATACGATCGTAGGTTTCGCGCTGGCCGGTCCTGACGAGGCCGGGGAAGCCTCGGCCCCCGACGCTGAGTCGGGTGAGGCGGCGGTGGCCGCGACGCAGGTGTACGAGCTGACTGTGGATAAGAACTTCCGCCGGTCGGGACATGCCTCGCGCCTGCTGTCGGCGGTCGCGGACCTGACGAGCGGCCAGCTGCGGGTGTGGGTCGGCGTGGATGATGAGGAGCGCCAGCGCTTTTACACCTCGGCGGGCTTTGCGCCGTCCGGTGCGGTGCGCGTGATGGGTGATGGCCCCACGCAGCACATGTGGTGGGCGGAGCGCGACTAAGGGCCCACGGCGCGAGCGACGCCACGCGGGTGCGTGCGTGGTGCTCCGTCCACGTCTGGGGCGGTGCGCGCCCATTGCGAGGGGCCGTGCGTATCATGGAACGCATGAGCAACATTCCTCCCCGCCGCTTCGGTTCCCTCGCAGCCGCCATGGTCACGCCGATGACCCCTACCGGTGAGATTGATCTGCCTTCCGCGCAGCGTCTGGCGATCAAGCTGGTCGACGAAGGGTGCGACACGATTCTGCTGTCCGGCACGACGGGCGAGTCGCCGACGACTCACCAGCCGGAGAAGAACGACCTGACGGACGCCGTCCGCGAGGCCGTGGGGGATCGAGCGTTCATCCTGTGCGGCGCGTGTTCGAACGACACCGCCCACGCGGTGCGCATCGGTGAGGGTGCCCAGGAGCACGGCGCCGATGGCATCTTGATCGTCTCCCCGTACTACAACCGCCCCTCCCAGGAGGGCCTGCGCGCGCACGTGCGCGCCGTGACGGACGCGACCGACCTGCCCGTCATGCTCTACGACATTCCGGGGCGTACGGGCATCGCGTTCTCTGACGCGACCCTCGACATCCTCGCCCAGCACCCGCGGATCTTGGGCGTTAAGGATGCGACGGGTGACGTGGAGACCGGCGTGGAGCGCATGCACCGCACGGGTCTGGAGTATTACTCGGGCGATGATGGCCTGAACTTCGCGTGGATGACGGGCGGTGCCTCGGGCTTTATTTCCGTGGTCGCGCACGTGGCCTCGGCCCAGTATCGTCGCATGATCGAGTTACTCGACACCGACCAGGTCTGGGAGGCGCGCGAGCTGTCCTATTCCCTGCGTCCCCTCGTGCACGCCATCATGGGTGGCGGACAGGGCGCGGTCATGGCCAAGTATGCGCTGTGGCTCCAGGGCGTCATCGATAGCCCGGCCGTGCGTCTGCCGATGATGGGCATCAGCGATGACGAGGTCTCGGCGCTGCGTCGGGCCCTGTGCACCGCCGGCCTGCTCTGACCCGTATCGCCCCCGTCGATAACCGGCGGGGGTGACGTGTATGTTGCGGGTGGCGGGGGGGCACTGTGCTGGCTTCGACGGTTGTTGACGAGCGGTGAAAGTTAGGCTTAATATACTTAGGTAAAGCTCATCAACACTGATTGTTGTCTTCAAGGAATGGATACCGTGGCAAAGAAGGACGTCATCATTCCCCTGGTCCCCGCCGCCCTCAGTGCCCCTGCTGCTCGCGGGAGGCGTCACCGTCTTTTCAGCGTGCGAGCAAAGGCCCGATGGCTCGTGGATGCACTGCCACCAGTGCCAGAACATGGTGGCTGGCAGCGCTGTCGGTCTCATCGCGATGTACGGAGCCTCGGCCTCGTGAAGAACAAGCCCGTGCGCCTGGCGCTGCTTGCGCTCGCGGTGATCGCCAGCGTCGTTGTGTTCTTCATTCCCGGCGGCATCTGCCCGCTGTGCGCGATGAAGACGATGCGCTGCCACACCGTCTTCCAGCCCTTCGTGCGCATTATGAGCGTCCTGGTCGCCGGCAGCGGTATTGGAGCCCTGGTGGCCTCCTGGAAGAAGGGCGCGAAGCCTTCCGCCTGACGTATTACCCCGGATGGGAGACAATGGCGGCGTGAGGGCCCTATTTCGTTCGACAACCGTGCGCATCGGCGCGGTTCTCCTCGTGCTATCCCTCGTCCTCGCTCTTGGCATCGTCGTGCGTAACGCAGTGCGCTACCGCGAGGCCGTCGCCCTGGACGAGGCCGGGGACGCCCAGGGCGCGTACGAGATTTTCCGGTCCCTGGGCAGGTACGGTGACGCGGCCCAGCGAGCGCAGGCCCTCGTCGAAGCCGATCCCACGCTGCCGTACCGCTCGGTATCCAAGGGCGACACCGTGTCCTTCGGGTCCTACGAGCAGGACGGCAACGCGGATAACGGGCCGGAGCCGATTCAGTGGATCGTCCTCGATAAGATCGATGGCCAGCTCCTGCTCCTGAGTGCGGACGTCCTCGAGGGCCGCCAGTATCATCACGTGCCCTTCGAGGAGGTTACGTGGGAGAACTCCGACCTGCGCGCGTGGATGAACGGCGACTTCTACGAGGCTGCGTTTACCCCCGTTCAGCGCGGGCTCATCGAGACGGTGCACAACGAGAACGCGGATCAGTCGATCACCGGCGCGAGTGGCGGGGCCGCGACCGACGATCGGGTCTTTGCGCTCAGCGAGACCGAGAGCGTTATCTACCTGAACACGCCCGCTGCGCGCAGTGACATCGGAGCGGCCCTCGCGAGCCAGCACGCGGCCGCCGGGCCGCTGAGCATCAGCGAGGATGGCACGGCCGACTGGTGGCTGCGCTCTCCTGGAACCTACGGATTCGCGACCCAATTCGTCGATGCCTCGGGCACCCCCTCGCTCAGCGGAGCGAATGTGGACCTGCAGTACGGGGTGCGCCCGGCCCTGTGGATCAATGTCGCGGGGGCTGGTGAGGAGAGCCGATGAGCAAGGCGCTGTCGCTGCGCCGAGTTCCTCTCATGAACATCCGCGCCCACCCCATCCGATCCCTCGTCATTGCAATCCTGGCACTCGCCCAGGCAGCCTGTGTATTCGGTGGGTTCGTCCTCGTCGATGCGATGCGGAGCGAGCTGTCGTTGGCTGAGCGCAGGCTCGGAGCAGACCTCGTCGTCTATCCGACGACCTGCCTGAACCAGGTGGAGAAGAAGCACCTCCTCATGCTCGGAACCCCGGTGGGCTGCCACCAGCCGCGCTCGGCTCTGGCGCGCATGTCGTCCAACGAGGACATCGCCGCGGTGTCCTATCAGCTCTACGTGTCCGAAACGCTGGCGGATGGCACCACTCGGTGGATCGTCGGCTTCGAACCCGAGACGGATTTCGTGCTCTCGCCGTGGATTGCCGAGGGGGAAGGGACGTCGCTGCCGCGCGGATCGGTCCTCGTCGGTAGCGCCGTGGCGGATGGTCACGCGGAAACGATGAGCATCTACGGGATGCAGCGCCCGATCGGCGCGCATTTGCTCGCCACCGGATCGGAGCTGGACAGCGCCGTCTTCGTCCCCATGGACACCCTCGCCGACATCGTCGCGGACGCCTCCGCGGCGGGGCAAGACGTCGACGCTTCCATCGACCCGGCTACCGACTACTCCGCGGCGCTCGTGCGCGCCTCGGACAGTGATGCGATCGAGAGCGTCACCAACTGGATCAACCTCTACGTGCGCAAGGTGAGCGCCGTGCGCAGCAGCGAGGCCCTCGTTGATGCGGGGGCGGGCATCCGATCGCATCGCCTCGTCGCAATCGGGGTGCTGGGGGCTATCTGGCTGGTGCTCCTCGGGGCGCTCGCCGTCGCTCAGCTCAGCCTCATGAATGAACGCCGCCAGGAACTCGCCGTGTGGCGCTCGATCGGAGCCTCACGCGCCATCGTCAGCCGCATCATGCTGGGGGAATCGGGGCTCCTCCATGCGGCGGGTGCACTCGTGGGCACAGGGCTTGCGGCCCTCGTCCTGCCCTTTGTGGGGGAGAGGAGCGTGGTCGAGGCCCTTCATGTCCCCGCTACGTCGCTGCCTCTCGCCGGGCTGTCGATCGTCGTCGTGACCTGCGTGGGCGTCGCCGGCACTTGGCTCGCGCTCGCTCGGGTCAGTCGCGCGGCCGCGGGGAACAAATCGGTCCTGATCTAGGGACAATGGTCAAGGAGGAATGACGCAATGCTGTCGCTGTCGCGACTACCGTGGATGAACCTGCGTGGGTACCCCGTGCGGACGGGGACCCTGGTCTTCTTCTCCATGCTCATGACGATGACGATCTTCGGCGGAACGCTGGTCGTCCAAGGCATCGAACATGGCCTGCGCACGACTCAGTCGCGCCTCGGAGCCGACATCATGGTGACGCCCGACGAGGGCGACAACGACTTCGACGCGCAGACCTTCCTCGTGAACGCCGAACCGTCGTACTTCTACATGGACGCGTCCACGCGCGAGGCAGTCGCCGCCGTCGACGGGGTCGAGGCCGCCTCCTCCCAGCTGTTCCTCGCCTCGGCGAGGGCGAGCTGCTGCTCGGGCCGCTATCAGGTGATCGCCTACGACCCGGCCACCGACTTCACGATCCAGCCGTGGATAAACGACGCCGTCGGACAGACGCAGCTCGGGGAGGACGAGGTGATCGTCGGCGCCAACGTGCTCGCCAACGACCCGAACAACTTCCAGCTCTTCGACAACACCCTGCGGGTCGTCGGCCAATTCGACCCGACCGGATCAACCCTCGACAATGCGGTCTACATGAACTTTGAGACCGCGAAAAAGGTCATCGACTCCTCACTGCGCAAGGGACTCAACAAGTACTCGACGCTCGAAACCGACCGCATCATCTCCTCGGTCATGGTCAAGGTGGCACCCGGATACGACGCCGAGGCTGTGGCCGCTCAGATCCGCGAGCAGGTCCCCGGAGTCTCGGTCGCCACCTCCACGAAGCTGGTCAGCGGCATCGCGGCGTCGCTGGACGCAACCTCGCGCACCGTCACCACCCTCATCGGTGTCGCGTGGGGCGTCGGCCTGCTCATGATCACCCTCATGTTCGTCCTGATGATCGTCGAGCGCAGGAAAGAGTTCGCCACCCTCATCGCCGCCGGAGCACACCGTCGCATGATCTCGCGCATCATCATCCGCGAGGCCCTCGCGGTCAACGCACTTGGTGGCATCGGCGGCATCGTCGTCTCCGGTGTCCTCCTCATCTCCTTCTCCGGCCTCGTACGCCAAAGTCTGGGAGGGGGATTCCTCGTCCCGTCGCTGCCCACTCTGGCGCTGCTCGCTCTGGGAGCGCTCGCGTCGGTGGGCCTCGTCGCCCTTGTGTCCTCGTGGATAGCGCTACGGTACGTGACGACAATGGACGCCAGCCTGGCCCTGAAGGAAGGGGAATGACATGATCATCGAGGCAACGGGACTCACGAAAGAATTCGCCCGAGCCCGCGGGGGAAAGCGCCTCTTCACGGCCGTCCACCCGCTGGATATCGGCCTGGAGGAACGCCAACTGACCCTCGTCTCGGGGCACTCCGGCAGCGGCAAAAGCACCCTGGCGAACATGCTCGCCGGCATCCTCACACCCACGGCGGGACACGTACGACTGGACGGCACGGACCTGTACTCACTGCGCGACGAGGAGCGCTCGCGCCTGCGCAACGAGCGTATCGGCCTCGTCCCCCAGGGGCACACCGCCCTGCGTGCCCTGACGGTCCTCGACAACGTCCTGCTGCCCGCGATCCTCTATAGCAGGGACGAGGCACCCGCGGATCGTGCCCGCGAGCTGCTGGCCGCCGTGGGTTTGGGTGACCTCGCCGATGCTGCACCCACCGAGCTGTCGGGCGGCGAACTGCGGCGCATGGCGATCGCGCGCGCCCTCCTCATGGACCCCGCCATCGTCCTTGCGGACGAGCCGACCGCTGGCCTCGATCACGCGAACGCGACCGCCGTCCTGACCCTCCTGCGCGACGCCGCCGATCGGGGGGGCCGCCGTCCTTGTTGTCTCCCACGAGGCCGAGGCCCGCAGCTTTGCCGACCGCTGCTACACCATGGAAGACGGACACCTGAGCGAGGACTAACGGCTCGGCACCCCCGAATACGCCAAATGTGAGGGGAGCGACCTGCCCAACATGTCTCCCGATGCGGGCAAAGCAGCGCCAACGTGGCAGACTGACATCATGAAGTCTTTGTACGAGAACCTCAGCGAACCCGCGCCCCTGGAAGAGGGCGCACTGCGAGTGATCCCGCTGGGAGGCCTCGGCGAGGTCGGCCGCAACATGAACGTCCTCGAGTACCGGGGCAAGCTCCTGGTCGTGGACTGTGGCGTTCTCTTCCCGGAGGAGTCCCAGCCCGGCGTCGACCTGATCCTGCCGGATTTCTCCTGGATCGAGGATCGCATGGACGACGTCGTCGGCCTCGTCCTCACGCACGGCCACGAGGACCACATTGGCGCGGTGCCCTACCTGTTCAAGCTGCGCAGCGACATCCGGTCTACGGCTCTGACCTGACCCTGGCCTTCGTCGCCCCCAAGCTGCGCGAACACCGCCTGCCCGACCCGAGCCTCAACGTCGTCGCCGAGGGCGACCGCCTCACCGTCGGACCCTTCGACCTCGAGTTCGTCTCCGTCACCCACTCGATCCCCGACGCGCTCGCGGTCTTCGCGCGTACCGATGCGGGAAACGTCCTCATCACGGGCGACTTCAAGATGGATCAGCTGCCGCTGGACCGTCGCCTCACCGACCTGCGTGCCTTCGCCCGCATGGGCGAGGAGGGCGTCGACCTGTTCATGGTGGACTCCACGAACGCGCTGGTGCCCGGATTCATCACGCCTGAGCGTGAGATTGGCCCGGTCCTCGACCAGGTGTTCGGCGAGGCCACGGGCCAGATCGTCGTCGCCTCCTTCGCCTCGCACGTGCACCGCGTCCAGCAGGTCATCAACGCCGCCGCCCACCACGGGCGTCGCGTGGCCTTCGTGGGCCGCTCCATGGAGCGCAACATGCGCATCGCGGAAGAGAAGGGCTACCTGTCGATTCCTGAGGGGCTCATCGTGGACCTCAAGGGCATCGGCGAGCTGCCGCCCTCCCAGCGCGTCTACATGGCGACCGGTTCGCAGGGCGAGCCGATGGCTGCCCTGTCGCGCATGTCGGTGGGTTCGCACCGCACCGTGACGATTGAGCCGGGCGACATGGTTGTCCTGGCCTCCTCGCTGATTCCCGGTAACGAGAACTCCGTGTACCGCGTCATCAACGACCTGACCCGCCTAGGAGCGCGCGTCGTGTCCAAGGAGAACGCGAAGGTGCACGTGTCCGGTCACGCGAGCGCCGGCGAGCTCATCTACTGCTACAACATCGTTCAGCCCAAGAATGTCATGCCCATCCACGGCGAGGTCCGTCACCTGGTGGGTAACGGTCAGCTGGCCGTCAAGACGGGTATCGACCCGCAGAACGTGGTTCTGGCGGAGGACGGCGTGACGGTCGACCTCAAGGACGGCGTCGCGCGCGTCTCGGGCATCGTTCCCTGTGAGTACGTGTACGTGGATGGCCGCTCGATCGGAGAAATCTCCGAGGACGAGCTGGAGACCCGTCGCACCCTGGGATCGGAGGGCTTCATCTCGATCTTCGCGGTCGTCGAGCACGACTCGGGCATGGTCCTGGCCGGCCCCGAGATTCGCGCGATCGGCATGGCCGAGGACGATTCGGTCTTCGAGGAGATCCTTCCCGACGTCACGCAGGCGCTCAAGGATGCGGCGGCGCCCGGCGGCCAGGATCCCTACGTCCTGCAGCAGGCCATGCGCCGCGTGATCGGTCGCTGGGTAGCGCGCCGTCTGCGTCGTCGTCCTATGATCGTTCCGGTCGTCACCGAGCAGTAGTCGGGCATTCTTCATTGACGAGGCCCTGGCGTGCTGGGCGATAGCGCGCGCTTGAAGGAAGGAATCTACGTGTCGGGTCGTTTCATTTCGACGCATTCTGTTGCTCTTGTGTTGCCGATGCATATCGCGTACGTGCCGGAGCGAGGAGGGTCCGTTCACGCGGATGCGGCTAGCTCGCGTCCCGGTGGCGGTTTACGACCCTGTGCGCCGCAGCTGCCATGGGGGTGCCCGCGGCTGCTGCCTCGCCCCTGGGCACGGGACCGAACTCCTTCGCGGTGCGTCAGCAGCTGGTCGAGGCCGGTGTCGATGTCCTGACCCCCGAGCTGGTTGGTGACATCGGCGTGGTCATCCAGTTGATCGTCGAGGACGGCTCGATGCGCTCGGTCGTGACGGCCGGTGTTGAATCTGAGCCTTCGCGCGCGGCTCTCGACCGTATCGAGCTGCGCGAGGGCGACGTCGTACACGTGGCAGCATCGGATATGACGAGCGCGCACGCCGCCTCCGAGCTGAGCGAGTGGGCCGCCGCTCTGCCTCCCTACGTGACCCTCGTCGTCTCGGTGTCTCCGGCTGTTGCCCAGGTGCCCGTCGAGGCCTGGGAGACGATTTTCTCGCGCGCCGACGTCGTCACGATGAACAGCTGGGAGGCCGCTGCCCTGGCCGGCATTTTGGACGCCAACCAGCACGGATCGACGATCCGCACCTACATGCGTCCCGACGCTGCCACGGTGCGGCGTTCGGGGGATCGGGGCTGCGAATTGCAGAAGTTCGCTGACGCTCCCGTCATTTCAATTCCCGCGTTCCAGGCACCCATCGCGGACACCGCGGGCGTGGGGGATACGCACATCGCCGAGATGTGCGCGGGTCTCGTCATGGGCTACGACCTGGAGACCGCGTGCCTGATGGCGAACGCGGGCGCGGCGCTGGCAATTTCCCACGAGTCTGCACTGCCCGTCCCCACACGCGATCAGGTTGAGAACGTGCTCGAAACCGGGGTTGTTACGAACATCCTGCGCTGATCTCGCGCGGCGCGCCTGTCCGAGCGGGGGCACCGCGGGCGATATGGTGGAACGATCATGGCACAATCGTCTCCACGCTCCTCGTCAGGTAAGGCTCCCGCACGCCCGCGCGCGAAGGGAGCGGCCTCTCGCTCCGCTCGCACACCCCAGCCCGAGCCGACGCAGCCGGGTTTCCTGGCGCGCTTTTTCTCAGCGGTCGGTCGTGCGGCCGTTGGTGCCGTCCGCATGTGGAAGGCGACTGATTCACAGGTCAAGCGTGACGCCGCCGCCTTCGTTGCGGTCGCCGCAGCCATCGTCATCGCGCTGCGCGAGTGGTTCCAGATTTCCGGCGAGGCCGGTGACGCCATTCACCACGCGTCGGCAGGCCTGTTCGGTATCTTCTCGGTTGTCCTGCCCCTCGTCCTGATTGCCCTCGCCGTCGAGCTTGTCTCGGCACGCTCCGGGCGCTCGGCTCTGCCGCACCACGTGGCCGGCGGTATCGGCATCACCGCGGCGCTGACGGGCCTCGTTCACATCTCCCGAGGCAACCCCGCGATGGGTGCCGATCCAGGCATTGAGGCGGCCGGTGGCCTGCTCGGCTGGTTCGTCGCGCGCCCCCTGGCCCTTCTCCTGTCCGGCTGGGGTGCGGGAGCCCTGATGATCCTGCTCCTGGCATACTCGATTCTTCTCGCCACGCGCACCGCCGTCGCCGACGTTCCTGCGCGCCTGCGCGACCTCGCCGCCCACCTCAGCGGGCAGCGCCCCGAGGGCGACGCCGAGGCGGTCGATCAGGCCAGCGGTGATCCCGCCAAGGAAGCACGCCGTAAGGCGCGCAAAGACCTCGCGGCCGGAGACGACGCGTTCCTCGACGAATACGACGGAGACGAGTCCTTCCGTAAGGCCACCGACACCGAGTCGGTGGGGGAGACCCGCCTGCTGGAATCCGGCCCCATCGCCGCTCCTGCGGCTGCCCCGACTCCCGCGCCCCGGCCTCGTCAGTCCACGCCGGACGCCCCCACCGAGATGCTCACCCAGATGCGTCCCGCCGTGGCCCCGGCGCCCGTCCAGGTGCCCGCGCACGTGCCCGAGCCCGAACCGGAGCCTGAGGATGAGCTGGCGCCCCCGCCGATCACCGACGAACCCGAGGGGGCCTTCCAGCCCAACCTCGACGACTCGATCAGCTACACCCTGCCGTCGGAGGACCTCCTGGTCTCCGGACCGCCGCACATGACCCGATCCTCCGTCAACGACCAGGTCGTCGCGGCGCTGGGACAGGTCTTTGCGGACTTCAACGTCGACGCGCGCGTCACCGGTTTCTCCCGAGGCCCGACAGTCACCCGCTACGAGGTCGTCCTCGGCGCCGGCGTGAAGGTCGACAAGCTCACCAACCTGTCGAAAAACATCGCCTACGCCGTGGCCTCCGCCGACGTGCGTATCCTCGCGCCGATTCCCGGCAAGAGCGCCATCGGTATCGAGATCCCCAACGCAGACCGCGAAAACGTGGCCCTCGGCGACGTTCTGCGCTCGGCTGCGGCCCGCCGCAACCAGCACCCGCTCGTCGTTGGCGTCGGCAAGGACGTCGAAGGCGGCTATGTCGTCACCAACCTGGCCAAGACCCCGCACATGCTGGTGGCCGGCCAGACCGGTTCCGGTAAGTCCTCCTTCGTCAACTCCATGATCACGTCGATCATGATGCGTGCGACGCCCCAGCAGGTGCGCATGATCCTGGTCGACCCCAAGCGCGTGGAACTCACCATTTACGAGGGCATCCCGCACCTCATCTCGCCCATCATCACCGACGCCAAGAAGGCCGCCGAGGCCCTCGAATGGGTCGTCAAGGAGATGGACGCGCGATACGACGACCTGTCGGACTACGGTTTCAAGCACATCGACGACTTCAACAAGGCGGTGGCCGCCGGACAGGTGCAGGCCAAGCCCGGGTTGGAGCGTACGCTGCACCCCTATCCGTACCTGCTCGTGGTCGTCGACGAGCTCGCCGACCTCATGATGGTCGCCCCGCGCGACGTCGAGGCGTCGATTCAGCGCATCACGCAGCTGGCGCGCGCCGCCGGCATCCACCTGGTCCTGGCCACGCAGCGCCCCTCCGTCGACGTCGTCACCGGCCTCATCAAGGCCAACATCCCCTCGCGCCTCGCGTTCGCGACCTCTTCGCTGACCGACTCGCGTACGATCCTCGATCAGCCCGGCGCCGAGAAGCTCATCGGCCAGGGCGATGCCCTCTACCTGCCCGCGGGTGCCTCCAAGCCCATGCGTGTCCAGGGTGCCTGGGTCTCCGAATCCGAGATCCACCAGGTCGTCTCCCACGTCAAGAGCCAGATGGAGACGCACTATCGCGACGACGTCGTGCCGGAGAAGAAGGAAGCCAAGGTCGCCGAAGACATCGGAGACGATCTCGAGGACCTGCTGCAGGCAGCCGAGCTCGTCGTCTCCACCCAGCTCGGCTCCACCTCGATGCTCCAGCGCAAGCTGCGCGTCGGCTTCGCCCGCGCCGGCCGCCTCATGGACCTGCTCGAATCGCGTGAGATCGTCGGCCCCTCCGAAGGTTCCAAGGCTCGCCAGGTGCTCGTCACCCCTGAACAGCTGCCCGAGGTCCTCGCCATGCTGCGCGGAGAGTCCGCCGGTATCGCCGAGCCCGAACCCACGCCCGCCCCCGCGCCTTCCGTTGCTCACGCCGAGGGGGCGCCCAGCCCGGCCATCGGCGCCGCTGCGGGTATCGCGGGGGGCGAGCCGGACTCGTCGCAGGCCGACGTCGCGCCCGCATCCGGTTACGAAATGGGCACGGCTGGTGCCGGCGATTCGCGCGCGAGCGGGGTTGACCCGTACTCTGGACATAACTTTGGTGGGTCTTCGCCCGACTGGGTCGATGAAGAGCCCGAGGACAACGAGGACGCTTGGCAGCTCACGGGCCGCTGAGAGGAAAGGAACGGGTCATGAGCGATAACGTGTCGCGCGTGCAGCGAGACAGCAAGGTTCCCGTGGTGAACCTGCCTAACGCGCTGACCGTTTTGCGCCTGGTTCTCGTTCCGGTGTTCGTGGTCCTTGGCCTCCAAAGTCAGTCGTGGAGCGCGCTGTGGGCGGCATTCGTCGTCTTCGCCGTCGCCGCGATCACGGACCGCTTCGACGGCGAGCTCGCGCGCTCGTGGGGGCAGATCACCGACTTCGGTCGCATCGCCGATCCCATCGCCGACAAGGCTCTGACCCTGTGCGGCTTCGGCCTGCTGTCTACCAGGGATTCCTGCCATGGTGGGTGACGATCCTTATCGCGGTGCGCGAGCTGGGTATCACCGCGATGCGTGCCTTCTTCCTGCGCCGCGGCGTCGTCGTGTCCGCGAATCAGGCGGGCAAGCTGAAGACCTTCATGCAGATCGTGGCCCTCGGTGTGCTACTGATCCCGTGGGCGCACTTCAAGGATCTTTCCGATGCCAACGAGTGGTGGGTGGTCCTGGTGATACAACTGGGTATGGCCCTCGCAGGCGTCGCTCTCGCGCTGACGCTCTACTCGGGTGTCATGTACGTGATCGAGGGGGGTGCGCCTCATGCGTGGTCCCTCTGCGGGTGAGGCCGAGGTGTTGGCCCCTGAGGAGAATGCCACCCAGGACGCCGCAATTGAGTCGCCGAAGCGAAGTCTCGCGGGTCAGCACGTCCAGAGTTGAGTGCGGGTGACGCAACCCATACGCTAATCGACTCACCGGGGAATAAACCTGATAGGGCTCGCGTTGTACGGGTATGAATGTATCGCGAGGAATAAAAACGGAACGTCACAGCGTTTCGATGCGCGAACTAACAATGCGTCCCTCGAAACAGAACGGCTACAGTAACACTATGGAAAAGACACTGAGCGAAACCCCGCTGCTGCGCAGCGAGCTGGGCGATGTTCTGCGTGGCATTCGCCAGCGCCAGGGTCGTACCCTGCGCGAAGTCTCTTCTGAGGCCCAGGTCTCCCTCGGTTACCTGTCCGAGGTTGAGCGCGGGCAGAAGGAAGCGTCCTCGGAACTGCTCGAGGCCATTACCTCGGCTCTGCGCGTGCCGCTGTGGTTCGTGCTGCGCGAGGTTTCCGAGCGCATGGCGATCATCGACGGCGCAGTCATCCCCGACGCGGTGCCCGACGACATCATGCCCGTCACGCTGATTTCCTGACGCGTGAAGCACTCTGAGTTTTACGAGGCGGTCGAGGCGACCTTCGGGTCGGCCCTCGGCCGCTCGTATGTTTCCGATCTGTACCTCGCCTCTCTGGGGGCCACCGCGCGCGACGCCCTGTCCGCCGGCGTTAAGCCGGACGAGGTCTGGGCAACCCTGTGCGTGGAAACCGGGCGCGAGGATGCGCGCTGGATTCATCGCGTGGATCCGCGCGAGCGAGGGCGCTGAACCTCTGCCATATCGATTCCTGTGATCGATACCTGCAAGTTGCGTAGACGGCGTGTCGAACAGCAGTCGAACATGTGTTCCATTTAAGCTTGTGGGCGACGACGCTCCGAGGCGTGTCATCCACAGGGGTGGCGTGCGCGGGACGCAGATGACGATGGCCGGTCGCATACTCGTCATGTCGCCTCGGAGAGGGTGGCATTCCAGGCCAGGACACCCGCAGGCCGGAGAGGCCGCAGACGAAAGGATCACCATGGCAGCCCGTAAAGCACCCGCCGCAAAGCCCGCGACCAATGATCGTAATAAGGCGCTCGAAGTCGCCCTGTCGCAGATCGACAAGCAGTTTGGTAAGGGCTCCGTCATGCGCCTGGGCGATGACAACCGTCCGCCCGTGCAGGTGATTCCCACGGGTTCCCTCGCGCTCGACGTCGCCCTCGGCATCGGCGGCCTCCCGCGCGGCCGTGTCATCGAGGTCTACGGCCCCGAGTCCTCCGGTAAGACCACGGTCGCTCTGCACGCCGTCGCCAACGCCCAGAAGGCCGGCGGCAACGCCGCATTCATCGACGCTGAGCACGCCCTCGATCCCGTCTACGCGCGTGCCCTGGGCGTGGACACCGACTCCCTCCTGGTCTCTCAGCCCGATACGGGCGAGCAGGCCCTCGAGATCGCCGACATGCTGATCCGCTCGGGCGGCATCGACATCATCGTCATTGACTCCGTCGCGGCCCTCGTGCCCAAGGCCGAAATCGAAGGTGAGATGGGCGACTCCCACGTCGGTTTGCAGGCCCGCCTCATGAGCCAGGCCCTGCGTAAGATCACGGGCGCCCTGTCCGCCACCGGCACCACCGCGATCTTTATCAACCAGCTGCGCGAAAAGATCGGCGTCTTCTTCGGCTCCCCGGAGACCACGACTGGCGGTAAGGCCCTGAAGTTCTACGCCTCGGTGCGCATCGACGTGCGCCGCATCGAGACCCTCAAGGAAGCCGGCGCACCCGTCGGTAACCGCACGCGCGCCAAGGTCGTCAAGAACAAGATGGCCCCGCCTTTCAAGCAGGCTGAGTTCGATATCGTCTACGGCAAGGGCATCTCACGCGAAGGCTCGATCATCGACATGGGTGTCGAGGCCGGTATCGTGCGCAAGTCCGGCTCCTGGTTCACCTACGGGGACGATCAGCTGGGCCAGGGCAAGGAGAACGTGCGCCAGTTCCTCGTGGACAATCCCGAGCTGGCCAACGAGATCGAGCAGAAGATCCTCGTCTCCCTGGGCATCGGCGAGGCCCCGGACCCGGATCAGGCGTCCCAGGACGTGCCCGACATCGATCCTGATGAGGACGCGGGCTTCTGAGTCGTGGTCCGCTATCTGGATCCCGAAGATAATCCCGAGCTGGGGGAGGAGCGCCGCAGGCGTTCCTCCCCGGGCGAGAGGCTCGCGCGCGCCCGTGAACGCAACGCAGCCCTGACGGGTACGGCGGCGATCGAGGCTGCGCGTGAAGTCGCCCTGCGTAAGCTCGACGCGCGTGCGTGCTCTCGTTCGGAGTTGACCAGCGCGATCGAGGGGCGTGGTTTCAGCTCTGAACTAGCCGTCGAAGTTGTCGACCGCCTGGAGGCTGTCGGCCTCGTCGATGATCAGGCCTACGCGGATGCGCTCGTCCGTTCTCGCTTTTCCGGCACGGGTGCGTCCGGTCGAGCACTGCGCGAGGTCCTCGTGCGCAAGGGGCTCGACTCAGCGACCATCGAGCGTGCCCTGACCCAGATTGATCGGGACGACGAGGCGGAGCGTGCGGCTCAGCTGGTGGCCCGCAAACGGCGTTCTCTCGCGGGCATTCCCCGTGAGACGGCCTACCGTAGACTGAGTTCCATGCTTGCCCGCAAGGGATATTCGCCGTCTGTCGCGGCCGCGGCAGTGCGCGAGGCCCTCGATGCGTGGGGCAGTGAGGACCAGAACGCGGAGGAGGGCTGGCAGTGGGGACTGTGACCGAGATGAGCGACGTGGAGCTCGCCCAGCTGATAGGCGAGCTGACGGTGCGTGGGCTGACGATCGCGACGGCGGAGTCGCTGACGGGCGGTGGTCTCGTTGCGCGCCTCGTGGACGTGCCCGGCGCCTCTCACGTGGTGCGTGGCGGAGCTTGCACCTACGCGGTCGACACGAAGGCCTCGGTGCTGGGTGTCTCGGAGAGTCAGCTGGCGGCGACGGGTCCGGTGGACGAGCAGGTCGCTCGCCAAATGGCTCGCGGGGCGCGCTCGCTGTTCGGTGCGGATATCGGCCTGTCAACGACGGGGGTTGCAGGTCCCGGCCCTGCCGACGGATTCGAAGCGGGGACCGTCCACATCGCCTGCTCGCACCCGACGGGGGGAGGAGCACCGCCTCCTGCACCTGGGCGGTGATCGCGCGGCCGTGCGTGCGGGTGCGATTGGCGCAGCTCTCGCTCTCGTGCGTGACGTGCTCGACTTCGCCGCCACAGTGGCTGACGACTAAACTTCAATGCGATGAATACGATGATGCAGGACGGCACCGCGCTGCCTCGCACCTACGCGGTGCGCACGCTCGGCTGCCAGATGAACGAACACGACTCCGAACGCATGGCGGGTCTGCTGGAGCAGGCCGGCCTCGTCCCCGTTGAGAAGGTCCCCGAGGCTGCCGCCCGCGCGACTGATGCCGGCGACATGGGCGCCGACGTTATCGTCATCAACACCTGCTCCGTGCGCGAGAACGCCGCGACCCGTCTTTTCGGTAATCTCGGCCAGCTCGCTGCGGTCAAGCGTAAGCGCCCCGGCATGCAGATTGCGGTTGGCGGCTGCCTCGCCCAGCAGATGCGCGACGGCATCGTGGAAAAGGCGCCGTGGGTCGACGCCGTCTTTGGCACGCACAACATTGACGTGCTCCCAGCCCTCCTGCGCCGCGCCGAGCATAACCGTGCGGCCGCCGTCGAGATCGAGGAATCCCTCAAGGTCTTCCCGTCGACCCTGCCCACCCATCGCGAGAGCGCGTACGCCGCGTGGGTGTCGATCTCCGTGGGCTGCAACAACACCTGCACGTTCTGCATCGTCCCGCACCTGCGCGGCAAGGAACGTGACCGCCGTCCCGGCGACATTCTCGCCGAGGTCGAGGCCGTCGCCTCCCAGGGTGCCATCGAGGTGACCCTGCTGGGCCAGAACGTCAACTCCTACGGCGTGGGCTTCGGCGAGCGCGGTGCGTTTGCTGACCTGCTGCGCGCCGTGGGCCGCGTCGAGGGCATCGAGCGCGTGCGCTTCACCTCGCCCCATCCCGCGGCCTTCACAGACGACGTGATCGCTGCAATGGCGGAGACGCCCACGGTCATGCCGAGCCTGCACATGCCCCTGCAGTCGGGTTCCGATGCGATCCTGCGTCAGATGCGCCGCTCTTACCGCCGCGAGCGTTTCATGGGCATTTTGGAGCGCGTGCGCGCCGCTATCCCGGAGGCTGCGATCACGACGGACATCATCGTCGGCTTCCCTGGCGAGACGGAAGAGGACTTCCAGGCGACCCTCGACGTCGTCGAGCAGGCACGTTTCTCCTCCGCCTTCACGTTCCTCTACTCTCCGCGCCCGGGCACGCCCGCGGCGGACCGCGAGGACCAGGTGCCGGACGACGTGGCGCTCGAGCGCTACCAGCGCCTCATCAAGCTCCAGGAGCGTATCTGCGCGGAGGATAACGCCGCGCTGGCCGGGACCGAGGTCGAGGTCCTCGTCTCCGAGGGTGATGGCCGTAAGGATGGCGCCACACACCGTATCTCGGGCCGCGCCCGCGACAACCGCCTCGTGCACGTCGCGCTGCCCGACGGTCTCGCCGAGGCCGATCGTCCGCGCCCGGGCGACATGATCCGCGCGACGGTCACCTACGGCGCGCCGCACCACCTGATCGCCGACTCGGGTGCGCAGGGTGGCCTGTTCGAGGTGCGCCGCACGCGTGCGGGAGACGCATGGGAGGCGCGTCAAGCCAAGGACGAGCCTGACACCACGGTGTCGCTGGGTATCCCACGCTGCGCGTGGGTGCCCCGAGCTGACCCTGACCTGCACTGTTGTGAGCCTCCCCGAGCCGTGTGCTCGGGGAGGCTCACGCGTACCGAGGTACCCTGCGCGGCGAGCGCTGCACGTTTGATCGTTTGACAGTGTGACAAACGGGAAAATGTCCGACGCAAACCGATGTGTGACGTGGGACTCCTGCGTTACTTTTGTGTCGTGGCGATCGTCACGACGGCGAGACGATCGGCATGCGGGAGCACTCTCGGTAGTGCGGGTCGATTCGAGCCCCCCCTATGCGACCCGTGGCCCTGGCAGATTCTAGGGGTGGTTGCAACACGTGTTATGCCCTGAGCAGCAGCTCAAGTCGCTGCTTGGGTGTATCCCAGTTTAGCGTTTTGCGTGGACGGTCGTTGAGTTGGTCGGCGATGGCGTCCAGGTCTGCTTCGGTCAGGAGTGACAGATCGGTTCCTTTGGGCATGTATTGGCGCAGGAGCCCGTTTGTGTTCTCGTTGGTGCCGCGTTGCCAGGGTGAGTGTGGGTCACAGAAGTACACGTCAAGGCCCAGCTGTGAACCGATCTTGCGGTGTTGGGCCAGCTCGCTTCCCTGGTCCCAGGTCAGTGACAGGCGCAAGGAATGGGGCACGTCTGCGAGCTTGTCGATAATGGCATCTTGGACTTCAGTAGCTGTATGTCCATTGGGCAAGTAGAGCAGCAGCGTGTACCGGGTCGAGCGTTCCACGAGCGTACCGACCGCGGATTGTCCTTTGGCTCCGATGATCAAGTCGCCTTCCCAGTGGCCAGGGAGCGCCCGGTCTTCCACACTGGCGGGCCGTTCGCTGATCATCACCATGGGGTCCTTGAATCGTGGTCGTACCTGGCGAGAGAGTATGCGGCTGGGCGCCTGCGAGCGCGTCCTTGGCGCATGAGGGAAGCGATCTCTTTGCGGAGTGTGCCTTTGGCTTGGACGAAGATGGACTGGTAGATCGTCTCCACGCACGGGTTCATGCTCTGATTATGCGGGAAACGCATGCGCAAGTATGCGCAAATCTGTTCTGGGCTCCATCTGCGCTGAAGCTTGTCCCAGATGATGCCCCACAAGCGAGGATTGGCGCATTTGCGTGCTTTAGGACGTGTGAGACGTTTGCCTGCTCGCATGTGAGCGATGTAGGGGTTGTAGCACGTGGATGTAATCCCATTGCGTCTGAGCTCCCGGCTCACAGTCGAGGGCGAACGCCCTAACTGTCGAGCGATATCACGAATAGAGAGCCCTTCAACGCGCCATCCGAAGATGAGCATGCGTTCCTTGAGCGACAAGAACCGTTTACTGATCCGATGCGGTTGGCATTTCATGTACAGACGGTACCAATGGGCCTGAGGAGCGATACTGGCTCGCTCACACCGTCCACTTGAGCGAGTCCGGCCATTACGCCAGACCTTGCCTGTCCGCTTCGAGACCCCAACAGCATGAGCTGCCTGCGTGAAGTTCAAACCATCAGCAAGAGCCCGGACATACTCCCGATGCCGAGCCTGACACGCCTCACGACGGGAGGGGTACTCAAACCCCTGAAACACGACCAACACCAGCCACAACGAACTCCTTCACCAAGATCCGTTGCAACCACCACTAGAACCTAGACCTCTCCGCACACGCGGTGCCTGCCGCGCCTTCGCATGTAGTCGGCGCACACTCAACCGAGAGTGCCCCGCTCCTCCAGTTGGAGGAACGGGGCACTACTCATCTACGTCGAGCCGGAGGCTTACTCCTCGGCACCCTCACCAAAGAGCGCGGGGACTTCCTGAGCGGCGGACAGGCCGATGATCAGGCCGCGGCGCAGCATCGCGTGGATCTGGCGATCCGACAGGCCCTCGCCGACGAAGAAACGCGACGCGGCCATCAGGGCCCAGCCATCGCCATCTTCGATCGGAAAGACGGTCGGCTGCAGGTGGGCGTTGTTCCATTGGTTCGCCTTTTCCTGCAGGGAGATCTCCGTGTGCCCCTCGCCGGGCACAGCAATGCGCGTCTCGATCTGCGCCCAGGGGGCGTCTGCGGGCTCGCGATGAATCTGGAACTGCACGTCCTCCAGCTGGGTGACGGCGATGAACTCATTCGAACCGTGCGGTAGGCCATCGCCCTCGAGCACCTTTTCGATGCGCTCGATCGTCAGCTCGGACACCTCGGTGCCCCACTTGGCGGCGTACTCGTCGGCTTCCATCGCGGGGGAGGGAGCGGCGGGGGCGGGCAGCGGTGAGGCCTTGGCCTCGCCGTCATCGCCGAAGGTGAAGCTCTTCCACTCAGGCATTGGAGCCCTCCTTGGTCCACTGGTCGGGGAACATGATGTCGAGCTGGTTCATCATGGCGACGGAGGCCATGATGAACTGGGAGACCTCGGCCTGTACCTGCGCGTCCGTAGCTCCCACGACCCAGTTGAAGGTGTGCTGCAGGTGCAGGGCGATGGCGCCGGTCTCGGTCGTGACGGAGGTGATCTTCGGCAGGTAGGTCGACGCATTGAGGCGGCGCACCGCGGAGGCGATGGCGTCGGCGTGTGAGGGGTCGAAGAAGCGCGGGTAGTCCGCGACTCCCTGGATGGGGTGTCCCTCGGGCACGGCGATGCGGACGGTGCGGTTGGGCAGGATCGCGGCGACCTGCCCGGTGAAGGCGATGAACGGAATGAGTCCGACGGCCTCGACCGCTTGATGACCCGGTCGAGAATGACCGGGGGAGTGTCAGTTGTGCTCATGGTCTTAAGCCTAGCCGTTGTTGGGTGGTATCTGTGGGAGGCACCCGTACACTGGTGGCCATGGAGACATCGGTGAGGCGCGCGTCGGACGTTGTGTGCGCGGTTGTGGGGCCCACGGCCTCGGGCAAATCGGACCTGGCCCTGGAGCTGGCTTGCGTGCTTCCGGAGGCGCTGGGGGCCCAAAGCGCGGGTGAGATCGTCTCCGCGGACGCCCTGCAGCTCTACCGCGGCATGGATGTGGGGACGGCGAAGACCCCGGTGGAGGAACGCCGAGGGATCGCCCATCACCAGATCGATGTGCTTGAGGTTCGGGATGAGGCATCGGTGGCCGCCTACCAGAAGCACGCGCGCGCCGACGTGGCGGGCATTCATGCGCGCGGGGGCGTCGCGGTGGTCGCGGGAGGCTCCGGCCTGTACCAGCGCGCCCTCCTGGATGTCATCGAGTTCCCGGGTACGGACCCGGCCGTGCGCGCTCGCCTCGAAGAAGAAGCTGAGGGACCGATGGGGTCGCGCGGCCTGCATGATCGCCTCACCCAGCTGGACCCGCTCTCGGCCGAGCGTATCGACCCGCACAACGCCCGCCGGATTATCCGCGCCCTCGAGGTCATCGAGCTGACCGGGCGGCCCTATTCGGCATCCATGCCGCGCCACGAGTTCGTGGCACCCTCACTCATGGTGGCGCTGCGTCGCCCGATGGAGGAACTCGACGAGCGCATCGCGGTGCGTACCCGCGCCATGATGGACGGTGGCCTCATCGAGGAGGTGCGCGCCCTCATCGATGTGGGCCTGCGCGAGGCGAAGACCGCGTCGCGCGCGACGGGGTACGCCCAGGCGCTTGCCGTCATCGACGGGCAGATGAGTGAGGACGAGGCCGTGGAGTCGATCGCGCTGGCCACGCGTCAGCTGGCACGCCGCCAGGTCAAGTGGCTGCGACCGGATCCTCGCGTGCACTGGCTGGACGTGGAGAGTTTCGACTCGAACGAGGCCGTGGTGCGCCACGTCGTCGAGCTGACGCAGCGCGAGGCCGAGGCCACCCTGGGACGCTCGTAACACGGGCGGGGGCTGCGCGCCCGGGAGCCGGGGGCTACGGTGGAGCCATGATGAACACGCAGCTGCCCGCCCACGCCCGCGTCGTCAAGGCCCACGGTGCCGGTAATTCCTTCGTCGTCGCCACGGACCAATACGACGACTACGACCCCAGCGAGGTCGAGGTTGCGACGCTGTGCTCGCCGGCCTTCGGGATCGGTGCGGATGGCTTTATCCGGGCCGTTGAACGTGACGGCCTGTGGTTCATGGACTACCGCAACGCGGATGGCTCGAAGGCTGAGATGTGCGGCAACGGCGTGCGTGTCTTCGTTGATCACCTGCGTCGCGAGGGCCTCGTGGATCTGCCGGTTGGACAGACGCTGGATGTGGCTACGCGCGGCGGCATCAAGCGCGTGACCCCCGAATCGGAGGACGAGGGGCAGGGGGCGAGCTACCGTGTCGACATGGGTCCGGCGGCGTCTCCGGCGCGCGAGACGATCGACGTGCGAGTCCCGGGCATCGACGGCGTGTTGGGCGGTATCTGGGTGGACATGCCCAACCCGCACACGGTCGTCGAACTTGCCGACGAGGAAACCCTGCGCGAGGTTTTCCTGCCGACCGTTGACGTCTCCCAGATCCCGCAGGCACAGCGTCCCTCCTACGACCCGGCACCCCAGGCTGGAACCAACCTCGAGCTGGTCGTCGACCTGACCGAAGCCGGTGCGGAGAGCGGACACATCGCGATGCGCGTGCTGGAGCGAGGCGTGGGGGAGACCCAGGCATGCGGAACCGGGTGCTGCGCGGCGGCCCTCGCCACCGCCTGCGACGCGGCCCCGAAGCCCCCACCCAGTGGGTCGTGGATATTCCGGGCGGAACGGTCATCGTCGGCCTCGACGGCGTCATCGACTGGACGGGAGAGAGCCCCCGCATCACGGACGCATCGGTGTTCCTCACCGGACCCGCGACCCGAGTCGCCGAGATCCGCCTGCCCTGAGACCGGTCCCCAGAAAAGGCACCGGGGAACGTGACGAGGCCTCGGCCTCGTCGATGACGAAGAACGCGTCAGGCGGGGCGGACCTCGATGATACGGAAGCCCTTCTTGGACGCGTACTTCGAGGCCTGGAAGCCCTGGCCGTTCAGCCACGTGATGAGCGAATCCGCGCCCAGGTTGCGCTGGACGACCAGGTAGGCGACGCCGGTGGTGGCAAGCCTGCCCAGCCATGCCAGCAGCATCTCGTGCATCGCATCCTTGCCGATGCGCACGGGCGGGTTCGACCAGATGGCGTCGAAAAGCGTGTCTGTCTGCTGCGAGGAGGCCAGCGCCTCCTCGGCCTTGAGGGCTCGCACGCCGTTCGCCCCGTTGGACTGCGCGTTACGCTGCGTCAGATCCACCGCGCGAGAGAGTTCACGTCCACCGCCCACACGGCAGCGTTCGGGGACTCCAACGACATGATCGTCGCAATCGGACCCCACCCGCAACCCAGGTCCAGGAAGGTCCCGGCCTCGGGCAGATCCGGGGCGATCTCCAGGAGCTGACGCGTGCCCAGATCGAGCTTAGAGCCCGAAAACACGCGCGACGATACACGCATCGACAGGTCGAAGCCGCGGGCGCTCACCTCGATCGTGCGGATCTCCTCCGCGCTCGCAGGGGAAGAGTCGGTGAAATACTGTTCGTCCACGGAAGAAAGCCTATCGCGCCCGCGCGCGCAGGCGCAGATGGGGCGGCGCGTGCGACACTAGAATCCCCCCACGAAAAGGATGGTTATGGACACGACCCACACAGGTGCGGACTCTTCGAAAGAGGAGCGCGACCAGCGCGTCAACGACGTTGTCGCGCGTATCCTCGCGCGCTCGGGAACGGCGCTCGCATCGACGTCGGGTCAGGACACCTCCCAGGACGCTGGTGCCCTTGAGCGCGAGGCCCGTGCGGGCACGCGCCGCGTCGACACAGGCGCCTCTGACCGTGAGGACATCTCCGAGGTCGAATACCGCCAGGTGCGACTCGAAAAGGTCGTGCTCGTGGGCCTGCGCACCACGCAGAGCGAGGAAGAGGCGGAGAACTCGCTGCGTGAGCTGGCCGCGCTCGCGGAGACCGCCGGTTCGCGCGTGCTCGACGGCATCATCCAGCGTCGCATGAAGCCCGACCCCGCAACCTACCTGGGGTCTGGCAAGGCCCGCGAGCTGGCCGACATCGTGCGCAGCGTCGAGGCCGACACCGTCATCGTTGACGAGGAGCTGGCTCCCTCGCAGCGTCGTGGGCTGGAGGACGTCGTCGACGCCAAGGTCGTCGACCGCACGGCCCTCATCCTCGACATTTTCGCCCAGCATGCCAAGTCCCGTGAGGGCAAGGCACAGGTCGAGCTCGCGCAGCTCGAGTACCTGCTGCCGCGCCTGCGCGGATGGGGTGAGTCGATGTCCCGTCAGGCCGGCGGCCGCGTCGCGGGCGGCGCGGGTATCGGTTCCAGGGGCCCCGGTGAGACCAAGATCGAGCTGGACCGTCGCCGCATCCGCACGCGCATGGCGAAGCTGCGCGCGGACATCGCGCGCATGGAACCGGCGCGCCGTACGCAGCGCAACTCGCGCCGCCGTGGGGGAGTGCCGTCGGTGGCCATCGCCGGGTACACGAATGCGGGCAAGTCGACGCTGCTCAATCGCTTGACGGACGCGGGTGTCCTCGTCCAGGATGCGCTGTTTGCGACGCTGGACCCGACGGTGCGCCGTGCGCGCGCCGCGGACGGTCGCGAGTACACCCTCACCGACACGGTCGGCTTCGTGCGTAACCTGCCCACCCAGCTGGTCGAGGCATTCCGCTCGACCCTGGAGGAGGTCGGCCAGGCCGACATCATCTTGCACGTCGTGGACGCCGCCCATCCTGACCCTGTCTCTCAGGTGGAGGCCGTGCGCTCGGTCATCGACACGATCGAGGGAGCCTCGGACATTCCGGAGCTGATCGCTCTGAACAAGGCCGACCTGGCCTCGCCTGAGCAGATCGCCCTGCTGCGCACCGTCTTCCCGAACGCTGTTCCGCTGAGCGCCCACACCGGCTGGGGCGTGGAGGCTCTGCGCGCCGCCCTCGAAGACATGCTGCCCCGGCCTCGCGTGGCCGTCGACGTGATCCTGCCGTACTCGGCCGGCTCCCTCGTGCACCGCATTCACGAGGAGGGCGACGTCGAGCGCGAGGAGTACGTCGAGACGGGTACGCGGATCGTTGCGCGTGTCGACGAGGCCCTGGCCGCCGTCATCGCCCGCGTGGCGGTGGGCGGCACCGTGGGTGACGCGGCGGTGAGCGGGGAGTGAGCGCGGACCTGGTCGAGGCCTCGGGTCGCGTTCTCGACGCGGTCGTCGCCCGGATGGGCGGGTCCCCCCCGCGAGGGGCAGGCCTCGATGGTCGCCGAAGGGCGCCGCTGCCCTGGAGGACCGCCAGCATCTTCTCGTGCAGGCGGGCACGGGCACGGGCAAGTCCGTGGGCTACCTGGTTCCGCTGCTGACGCACTGTGCGACGAACGGCGTGCGCGGGGTGGTCTCGACGGCGACCCTCGCGCTGCAGCGCCAGATCCTCGTCAAGGACGCCCCGGTGGTCGTCGACGCGGTCGCCTCACAGACGGGTGCGCGCCTGAAGGTCGCGGTGCTCAAAGGCTGGTCGAACTACGCGTGCCTGCACAAGCTGGACGGCGGGTACCCCACCGAGGGCACCCTGTTTGAGGACCGGGACATGAGCGTTGGCCCGACGGGCGAGCTCGGCAAGGAGATCCTGCGCATCCGCGAGTGGATCAGCGAGACCACGACGGGGGATCGCGACGACCTGGTTCCGGGTGTCTCGGATCGCGCCTGGCACCACGCCTCGGTCGCCAAACCCGAGTGCCTGGGCAAGCACTGCCCGCTCATCGACGAGTGCTTCGCGCAGGCAGCTCGCCTGGAGGCCGCGGAGGCGGACGTCGTCGTCACGAACCACTCCCTCTTCGGTATCAACGCGTGCGGCGAGGGCGAACTCTTTGGCGAGTACGACGCCGTCGTCATCGACGAAGCCCACGAGCTGGCCGACCGCGTGCGCTCGCAGGCTGCGGCCGACCTGACGGTCGCCCGCGTGAGCCGCGTGGCCCGCTCTCTGCGCTCGAATCTCTCGGTCGATTCCACCGACCTGGACGAGGCCGGGGCCGGGCTGGGCGCGGCCATGTCCCCCTTTGGAAGCGGGGCTCTTGGAATACCGGCCGGGCGCCCTTATCGACGCGATGATCGTGCTGGACGGCGCGGCCCGTCGCGCCAGCCACGAGGTCTCCGAGGCGCAGGGAGAACCCGCCGCCAAGCTCCTGGCCCGCGCCGCTATCGATGAGCTGATCGGAGCTCTTGACGCGTGGGGACGAGACCCCGACCAGTCGATCGCCTACATCACGAAGGATGAATCGGACAATGCGCGACTGACGGTGGGGCCCCTCGACGTATCGGCGGCGATCGGTGGAACCGGCATCGGTGAACGACCGGCGATCCTCACCTCCGCGACCCTCGCGATCGGTGGAAACTTTGACTTCATTGCCGCCCAGGCTGGCATGGCTATCTCCGGGGTGCCGTGGCACGGCATCGACGTTGGATCTCCCTTCGACCACGCTCGCCAGGGAATCCGCTATGTGGCAACCCATCTGCCTCTGCCGGGGCGAGACGGCCCCTCCGAGGAGCTGCTCGACGAGCTCGTGGAACTGGCGCAGGCCTCGGGCGGCGGAATGCTCGCCCTGTTCGCATCGCGACGCGGGGCAATGGCGGGAGCGCAGGCCCTGCGCGAGCGCACGGACCTGACCGTCTACCTGCAGGGCGAAGAGACCCTGGCGCAGCTGATCCAGCGGTTCCGCGAGGAACGCGACTCGTGCCTGGTCGGCACGATGTCCCTGTGGCAGGGCGTCGACGTCGCGGGGGGATGCCTGCCGCCTTGTCGTCATCGACAAGATCCCGTTCCCGCGCCCGGATGATCCCGTCTCGCGCGCCCGCTCGATCGATGTCGAGCGCCGGGGCGGTAACGGTTTCGTGTCGGTCTCGCTCACGCATGCGGCGCTCATGATGGCCCAGGGGGTTGGGCGCCTCCTGCGCTCGACCGACGACCGGGGCGTCGTGGCGATCCTCGATCCGCGCGTGGTGACCAAGCGCTATGGCGGCTTCATCATGCGTTCCCTGCCCGCCATGTGGCCGACGACGGATCCGGACGTTGTTCGCGGCGCCCTGCGACGCCTCGCGAAGGGTTCTGACCAGTAGGGACGGGTGCTCCTCGAGCCAGTAAAACGTCGTGCAGATAACGGGCGCGTACGGGCCCCTATCTGAGACAATAAAGGTGCCCGCAGACTCTAGGAGACACTCGTGGAAAACAAAGCGCAGACCCTGTACCCGTCAAAGTCCTCCGGACGTCCTTCCAAGATCGCCATCATCGGTGCCGGTGCCGTTGGCACGGCGGTCGCGTACGCCTGTGCGATGCGCGGCGACGCCCGTTCGATTGTTCTTCAGGACATCAACAAAGCCAAGGTTGAGGCCGAAGCCCTCGACATGGCCCACGGCATCCAGTTCACGCCGGCCGGCTCGATCGAGGGCTCGGATGACGTTGAGATCGTTCGTGGCGCCGACCTGATCATCGTCACGGCTGGTGCGAAGCAGCAGCCCGGGCAGTCCCGCCTGGAGCTGGCCGGCTCGACCGTCAACCTCATGAAGAAGATCGTGCCGAACCTGCAGAACGTGGCTCCGGATGCCCGCTTCATGTTCGTTACGAACCCCGTTGACGTCGTCACCTACGTGGCACTGAAGCTTACGGGTCTGCCTCGCAACCAGGTCTTCGGATCCGGCACGGTGCTCGACACGTCCCGCCTGCGCTACCTGGTCTCGCGTGAGACCGGTGTGGCCACCCAGAACATCCACGCCTACGTGGCCGGCGAGCACGGCGATTCCGAGGTTGCGCTGTGGTCCAGCGCCGAGATCGGCAACGTCCCGCTGTCCCAGTGGGGCCCGACGCTGTCCGGTGGTGTATTCGACTCGGCTCTGCGTAACTCCATTGCACAGGAGGTCGTCCAGTCCGCATACAAGATCATCGAGGGCAAGGGTGCGACGAACTACGCGATCGGCCTGTCTGCCGCGAACATCGCAGGTGCGGTGCTGCGTGATGAGCAGCGTGTCCTCACCATCTCGACGCTGCTCGATGACTGGGAGGGCATCTCTGACGTGGTCATGGCTGCCCCGACGATCGTCGGCCGCGACGGTGCCGGACGCGTCCTGAACCCGCCGCTCACGCTCAACGAGCGCGACGGCCTGACCGCATCGGCCCAGCGCCTGCGTCAGGTTGCCCGCGACCTGGGCTTCTGACTCTCATTCGCATAAGACAGTGGCACCACCCTTGTTGGGTGGTGCCACTGTCTTATGCGGTGCGTCAGAGAGAACGGATAACGGTCACGACCTTGCCCAGGATGGTGGCTTCGTCGCCGGGGATGGGGGAGTAGTCCTGGTTGTGGGGGAGTAGCCATACGTGACCGCCCGTGATGGAGAGTTCCTTGACCGTCGCTTCCCCGTCGATCATGGCTGCCACAAACTCGCCATTGCGTGCCTCGTTTTGCGAGCGGATGACAACGTAGTCCCCGTCGAAGATGCCCGCATCGACCATCGACTCGCCGCTAACTTCGAGCATGAACAGATCACCGTGACCGGTCATGGACGTAGGGAGGCGGAATACGTCCTCCACGTGCTGTTCCGCCGTGATGGGGGCGCCGGCGGCGATACGGCCCACAAGCGGAATCGCCGTGCCCTCCTCTTCCACGTGAGAGACGGGGACCTCGATACGAACAACCTTCTCGGAAGGCTGCGACGACGGAGCGATGCCGAGCTCGGCGCGCGCCCGATCGGTGAGATCGAGGGCGCGAGGCAGACCGGGCTCGCGGACCAGGTACCCGTCGGCCTCGAGTGCATCGAGGTGGTGCTTCACCGTCGACGGTGAAGCCAAACCGACTGCGGATGCGATCTCGCGCACAGAGGGAGGAAAGCCGCTCGACGCCAGCTTTTCGTTGATAACTCGCAAGATCGCACGGTGTCGATCGCTGATCGAGCGCTCCGTCATGGCCTCTCCTTCGCATCGGGGTGGACGCAGATGTGCATGGCTCAGTGTCCACTGGATACGTCAAGGATAAGCCGATTTCACGCAAAATGAAACATATGTTCGAGTGTGCCTCGACATTGTGCGCAGGGCGTGATATCGTACAGGTGTTCGACGAACAGATGTTCGATTGAGTTTTCTGGAGGTTCTCATGAGTGTTCCCGTTGCAACGCAGACTGCCGTCTCGTTCCCTGCGCGTCGCTCTCCGCTTCGTCCTGTTGAGGAGGCGCCGCTGGCGACCGTTCGTGACATCTCCACCGCTCCGTCTGCGCGTCGTCGTCTCGATGCTCAGCGCGGTGACGATCCGTCATTCCTGCGTGCTCCTGCTGCGCCGCGTACTCGCGCCCGCTCCTCTCGCCGCGGTGTTGTTGCGGGCGCGCTTGCGACGCTCGTGCTCTCCGTGGGTGCCGGCGCCCTTGGTCTGGCCATCCAGCCCGCTGCCTACGATGGCCCGACGGTCACGAAGGCTGTTGTCAGTGGTGACTCCGTGTGGTCGCTTGCGCAGAATGTGAAGACGGATCGTCCGCTCGAAGAGGTTGTGGCTGATATTGAGCGCCTCAATGATGTTGAGGGAGCTCTGCAGCCGGGGCAGCGTGTCATCGTTCCTGTCCGATGACGGTGACGCGTGGGACTCCTGTGACAGATGGGTGTCTGAACGTGTACCGTTGAGGGGTGCACTGCCCTTTCTGTCATAACCCGGATTCGCGCGTCGTCGATACGCGCATCGCGGACGACGGCGCCTCGATTCGACGCCGTCGTGAGTGCACGCACTGTAAGAAGCGTTTTACGACGCTTGAAACGTCATCCTTCCAGGTTGTCAAGCGCTCCGGCGTTGTCGAGTCATTCTCCCGTAACAAGGTCGTCTCGGGCGTTAAGAAGGCCTGCCAGGGCAGACCTGTATCGGACGATCAGCTCGCGATCCTTGCTCAACAGGTGGAGGAACAGCTGCGCTCCACCGGCGTCTCTAACGTGTCGACGAACGAGGTTGGTCAGGCGATTCTGCCGTTCCTGAGGGACCTGGATGTCATCGCCTACCTGCGCTTCGCTTCGGTCTATCGCCAGTTTGATACCCTCGACGATTTTGAGCAGGCCATTCATGCGTTGCGTGAGCGCTCTCAGGGTGCTGGGGCTGCATCCGGCATCCCCGAGGTCGCGGCCGATACCGCGCCTCCTGCCGCCGCGCCCACAAAGAAGCCTCGCAAGGCTCGCGCCCCGCGCAAGCGTTCCGTCTCTCATGCGCCGACGCTGCTCGGAGATGAATGATTGCATGACATGAGAAGCGCCCGGTCCCCGAATAGGGAACCGGGCACTTTTTCATCTGTCTTGTCAGGTACGGCTAGTGCTCGCGCGCCTGCTCAGCCGCATCCGAGCTGTCGACCTGCTTGTCAGCAGCGGGATGCGGCTGCTCATCGTTCATTGCTCCGCGAACCCCTGCGACAGCCTCGGACATGGACTCGCGGGCCCCTGCGACGGCATCGGAGACAGCCCCGCGGGCCCCTGCCACTGCTTCGGATGCCGCCTCTCGTGCCTCGGCCACCTTCTCGGACATGGACTCGCGGGCTCCGGCCATGGCCTCGGAAGCGGCGTCACGTGCTTCGGCGACCTTCTCGGACACAGCCTCGCGCGCACCCGCCACGGCCTCGCGCGCACCCGCCACGGCATCCGTCGCTGCCGCCTGCGCGCCCATGATCTGCTCGCGTACCTTTTTACGCATGACCTTGCCGAGCTGCGAGCGAGGCAGCTCGGTCATGACGACGATCTGACGGGGGAGAGCGTAGTGGGCGAGGGATTTCTCTGCCCACTTGCGCAGGTCGGTGAGCGTCACGGACGCGCCGGCCTCGAGCACAACCGCTGCGACGACGTCTTCGCCAGACTCGCCGGCGGGCACGCCGACGGCCGCGACGTCGAGGACGCCGGGCATTGAGCGTACGGCCTCTTCGACCTGCGAGGGGTAGACGTTGAATCCGGAGGAGTTGATCATTTCCTTGCGGCGGTCGGCCATGTAGATGAAGCCGTCGCGCACCTGGACCAGGTCACCGGTGCGCAGCCAGCCGTCCTGCGTGAACACCTCGGCGGTTTCATCGTCCTGGTTCCAGTAGCCAGAGAACACCTGAGGGCCGCGCGCGATGAGTTCACCGACCTCGCCCTCGGGAACTTCACGGCTCGGATTCTCCGGATCCACGATCTTCACCTGGGTGGAGGGGAAGGGGATGCCGAGTGCGCCGCGTGCGCGCGAAGAAGCGAGGGGGGAGCCGAGAAGAATCGGCGAGGCTTCGGTCATGCCGTAGCCCTCGATCATCAGGCCGCCGGTCGCCTGTTCCCACTGATCGGCCAAGGATGCCGACAGGGGCATTGCGCCCGAGAGGGAGAAATGGATGGACGACAGGTCCACGTTCGTGCTCTCCGCTGCTGCCAGGAGACGCTCGTACATGGGCGGAACACCCAGGAAGAAGGTGCACGGCAGGCGACGCTGCGCCGCCAGGACCATGGCCGTATCGAACTTGGGGAACATGGCGATTGTCGCGCCCAGACGCAGGCCCGCCAGGAAGCCGATTGTGAAGCCGAAGGCGTGGAAGAGGGGGCAGGATGCAGTAGAACACCTCGGCACCCTCGTGGAGGACGGGAACCCACGCGATCGATTCCTCGACGTTCGCCATGAGGTTGGCGTGCGTGAGAGCGGCGGCCTTCGGCACGCCCGTCGTGCCGCCCGTGTGGATGAGGAGAGCGACGTCGTCCATGGTGGACGGGCAACTGCCCTGCCAAGGGGTGGCCGAGCGCATGGCTCGTGTCCAGGAGCGTGCCCAGCCGGGGCGCGGACTTGACAGCTGATCGCGCTTCTCGCGTGCGGCCTTGATCGGCAGCTTGAGGGCCAGGCGCGAGGCCGTGGGCAGAGCCGTCGTCAGGTCCATCGAAAAGGTGGTGTGGCCGCGCCCGAGGAAGGTGAGTTTCTCCAGGGACTTCGACCAGGCGATGGTGACGCGCGCGCCGTGGCGTGCGTACTCTCCCTCCAGCTCGCCCGAGGGTGCCAGGGGGGTTATGTTCGACGACGACAGCGCCCAGCAGCATTGTGCCGAGGACGGCGACCGCGTGCTGCGGGCAATTCGGCATGACGAGGGCAACCCGGTCTCCGGGGTGGACCCCCGCTTGATGGAGCGCTCCCGCGGCCCGACGCATGTCCTCGGCTAGCTCGGTGTAGGTGAGCTGGCGTGCGAAAAAGTCGATGGCAGCGCGCTCCGGGTAGCGCGAAGCAACCTCCAGAACCATCTCTGGGATGGGGCGCTCGGGGGTTGCGATCTCGTAGGCAACACCGGGCGCGTACAGGCCGCGCAGCTGCGACGTGAGGTCCATCTGTCCTCCTTTGGAAACGATATACCTACGATACCGTAACCGCAGTGCCCGTTGACCAGGTGGAAACGCGATGAATGCGACAGTTTTATAGCGGCGTCGCGATCAGACGGACCGTTTCAGGCAGTGGCTGAGCTCCTCGAGCGCCTCGCGTCCAAGCCCAGCCGAAATGTCGGTGAGCACATAGCCGACCTCGTCCATAGTGGCCAGGATCTGGGCGTCGACGTTCGCCTCGGAGGAGGCGAAGATCTGGTTGACGCGTGCCATGACGCCGGGCACGTTGCGGTGGATGAGGCGCACGCGGTAGCGCGAGCGCTTGCCGATATTCATCGTCAGGTTCGGCAGGTTCACGCTCATGTCCGTGGAGCCACTGGCCTGGTACTCGCCGATCTTGGCGGCCACGAAGCGACCGATGTCGTACTGCGCCTCCTCTGTCGAACCCCCGATGTGGGGCGTGAGGATGACGTTGTCGAGGGTTGCCAGGGGCGAGTCGAAGGGGTCGCCGTTGGCGCGTGGCTCCTCGGGGAACACGTCGATGGCCGCACCGCCCAGGTGACCGGACACGAGCGCGGCGTGCAGCGCATCAACGTCGACGACGTGACCGCGAGACAGGTTAATGAACAGGGCACCGGGCTTCATGAGCTCGAACTCGACGCGTCCGATGAGGTTCGTGTTGGATTCCTGGCCGTCCACGTGCACGGAGATGATGTCGGCTTCGCGTAGAACGGCCTCCATGGTTGGCATCTGCGTCGCGTTGCCCAGGGCAAGGCGCTCGGCTGCGTCGTAGAAGATGACGTTGAGACCCATGGCCTCGGCGAGGACGGAGAGCTGGGTGCCGATGTTGCCGTAGCCGATGATGCCGAGGGTGTGACCACGCACCTCGTGGGCGCCGTCCGCGCTCTTGTCCCATACGCCGCGGTGCAGGCGCGAGTTCTTGACGGTGACGCGGCGCGAGAGGTCGATGATCTCGCCGATGGCGAGCTCGACGACGGAGCGCGTGTTGGAGTAGGGAGCGTTAAACACGGCGACGCCCATCTCGGTAGCCGTCGCCAGGTCGATCTGGTTTGTGCCGATGCAGAAGGCGCCGATGGCCTTGAGGTCGGGGCGTGCGCGCAGCACGCGTTCGGTGACCTCGGTCTTGGAACGCAGGCCCAGGTAGTCCACGCCTTCGAGTGCGTCGATCAGGTCGTCTTCGGACAGGGCACCCGTCACGCGGGTGACCTCGATGCCGAACTTGGCGAAAATATCGTCGGCGACGTCGTGCGGGTTTTCCAGGAGCAGTGCGCGTGTCATGCCCCCATCATGGCAGACGGGGGCACAAAGCGACATGCGGTGTCAGGGTGTGGTTGCTCCTACCATTCTTCCATGCCGGCGGGCAGGGGAGTGCAGTGGACGACGTGCACGTCATGGGTGGCGCGGGTGAGGGCGACGAAGAGGTCGCCGACGCCGTCGCTGAGGATCTCCGCGGGTTCGACGAGGATGACGGAGTCGAACTCGAGGCCCTTGGAAGCAACGGCCGACAGGAGGCTGACGCGCTCGGAGAGGGCTGTCTCGCCGTCCACGTCGGCTCCCCACGCGCGGGCGCGTTCGTTGCCGACAATGAGGGCGATGCGGCCGCGGGAGGTCCCCGCCTCGCGATCGAGACGCTCCTCGGCCTCGCGCTGGGCTTGGGCGACGGCGCGCCACAGGGGGCTGTTGTCCTTCGACGAGGCCGGGGCGTCCTCGGGCGCGTCCACGTGGGTGACGCGGTAGCAATCCTCGACGTCGCGCACGGCAGTCATCGGGTAGAGGACGGGGACGCCGGCGCGCGCAACGACACCTTCTGCAAGGGTCGTGAGGGTCGCGGGCGTGCGGTACGAGACCGTCAGTGCGTACTCGGCCGCCAGGGCGCGGGCCGCAGGGCCGAGTGCCTTCTCCCACGTCGGCGGGCGCTTATTCCCACGCCGTTGATCGAGGTCTCCCACGACCGTGAACGAACGGGAGGGGCAGCGGCGCAGCAGAGCGCGCCAGGCCATGGGAGAGAGCTCCTGCGCCTCGTCGACCACGATGTGGCCGTACGCCCACGTGCGGTCCTTGGCGGCGCGCTCGGACAGTGGCGTCCAGGTGTCCTGCCCGGCCACCTGCTCGGCGAGCATCTGGGCGGTGACGATGCCGCCGCCCAGGTTCTGGGCCTCGATTGCCTCGCGGGCACGCTCGATCGCTCCCGCGTCGGCCTCACGCGACGAGGAGGAAGAAGACGGCATGGGGCCGAGCAGTTCCTCGCACTCATCCAGGATCGGCACGTCCGACACCGTCCACGGCGCCGAGCGGGGGCGTACGAGGGCAGCGAGTTCGTCGGGACGCAGGGGGGAACCGGCCTTGCGGTTTGCCGCCGCCAGCACCTCGGGACGAGCGTAGAGGCGACGCAGCAGCGTCTGTGCGCTCGTCGGCATCCACGCCGTGTTGATCGCACGTCTGCAGTCCACGGAATCGCGGATTTCGACGAGCCAGGAGCGCTTGACCTCGGGATCGACGCCGCCCTCGGAGTCCGCGTCCCCGGCCTCGCGTGCCAGGCGCAGGGCGAGTACATCCATGAGCTCGCGCGCAAACGACTCACGCGCCACGTTGTGGGGGCGTCCCGAGCGCTTCGCCCGGCGTCTCGCCGCTTCCACGTCGGCGCGCGTCAGCGTCACCTCGCGGTTCCACACGCGCAGCACCTGGTCGCCGTCGGGGAGCTTGGCCAGCGCGCGCACGGCTTCCTTGACGATCTTCGCCCACGCGGGCAGGCCCTTGATCCGCGCCACGGCCTCGTCCTCGCTCACGCGAGCGTTCACTCCCGGCACCAGGTCGCCCAGCGTCACCGAGACGACACCCGTCTCACCGAGCGACGGCAGGACCTGCTCGATGTAGCGCAGGAACAGACGTGAGGGGCCGACGAGGAGGACACCCGAACGCTCGAGGCGCTCGCGATGGGCGTAGAGCAGGTACGCGATGCGGTGGAGGGCGACCGCCGTCTTACCGGTGCCGGGGCCGCCCTGCACCACCATGAGGCCCTTATCGGACGCACGAATGATGCGGTCCTGCTCGGACTGAATGGTGGCGACGATGTCGCCCATGCGGCCGTCGCGGGCCTCGCTCAGCGCATGCATGAGGGCACCCTCGCCCTGGAGTTCCAGGCCCGACGCGTTCGATGCGTCCAGCAGCTCGTCCTCCAGGCCGGTAACTCGACGGTCGCGCGTGGAAATATGTCGGCGGCGTACGACGCCGTCCGGCTCGGCCGAGGTGGCCTGGTAGAAGGGACGTGCGGCGGGTGCGCGCCAGTCCACGAGGAGGGGAGTGCCGTCCTCGTGTGACAGTGACAGACGACCCACGTGACGTACCGACTGATCCACCATGTCGAGGCGGCCGAACACGAGGCGTTCCTCTACGCCTTCGAGGCGAGCAGCCATCTCCCCCAGGTGAGCAGACAGGGCCTCACGTTCAGTCCAACCCTGCGCATTACCGACGCCGTGGGTGGAGTGAACGCGTCCTTGGCGCTCGCGGTAGGAAGCCCGCAGCGCATCCAGGCGCTCGTAGGCGCGGTCGACGAAATCCTGTTCGGGCAACGGAAGGTCGGTCGACGACTCGTCATGAGTGCTCGTGGCCATGGCTCCTCCTCGTTTCTGTGGCCCTCTATTGTCCCCTACTTTTGTCGTCGGCGCTTCCACTGTCCGGCGCGTGTGCGCGACTTCGCCCCAAGCTCAAAATTGATTCCCGCGTGACGTGGCGGGTGCGTCACGGGTACGTTAGACATGAGGCAGAAGAATGAGTATGAGGAGGAGACGTGAGTATTAACGCCACTGACCTGTATGCCGACGGTCCCGCCGCCGGTGCGAAGGCGAAGATTCTCCTCATTCATTTCGATGGGGCGATTGACGCCGGAGCGGCGGGGCGCATGGCGATCCGACAGCTGCTGCGTTCCCTGCATAACGAGCGAGTCGCCACGTTTGATGCCGACACGCTCATGGACTACCGCTCGCATCGGCCTATCGTCACCGTGGATAACTGGGTGTCCTCCCCGGACATGGTGATGCCGCAGACTGTCCTCGACCTCGTCGAAGACGATATGGGCAATCCGATCCTGGTCCTGCATGGTGCGGAGCCGGATGCTCACTGGGAGTCTTTCACTGCCGCGATTCGCGACATCTGCGAACGCGCGGGTGTGGAGATCACCTTCTCGCTGCACGGTGTTCCCTCCGGCGTGCCGCACACGCGTCCCACGCCCGTCCACGTCCAGGCGACGGACGAGTCGCTCCTGCCGTCGGGGTCCAACGCGATCTCGAATCACATGCAGTTCCCCTCGCCGCTGTCCACCTTCATGCAGATCCGCATGGGACAGCAGGGAATCGGCGGGCTCGCGCTGCTCGGGGCGGTGCCGTATTACATGGCGGACACCGGCTACCCGGCCGCATCCTCGGCCCTCTTGACCTCCTTTGCCAAGTTTGCGGACCTGTCGCTGCCTGTCGGTGATCTCGAACAGGGGGCCGCCCAGGATCAGGAGAGCATCGAGAAGCTCGTCGAGGGAAACCCAGAGATCTCGCATACCGTGTCCGCCCTCGAAGAACATTTCGATGCGTGGACTGGTGGCGCAGGGGCGATCCCGCTTCCCGGCATGGGGCAGCCTCCCGCGACCGGCGCCGAGGAGAAGACCCCGAAGGATATCGGTGACGTCATTGAGGCCTACCTCGCGCAGGTCTCTCGCGCCCAGGATGAAGAAATCGAGTCCGTCCAGCGCGCGCCGCGCGCCGAAGAGGTCGAGGAACCCGCCAAGCCCGACACCCTCGAAGACGTTCTCGCTCGCGTCGAGGCACGCCGCAGGGGAGAGGGTCCCGGTCCTTCCTCTCCGCGTCACCGCGCCTAAGAGAGCGGCGCTGGCGGCGGGCTGAGCCCATGCCCTGAGGGCGTGTCTCCGCCTGCGCGCCACAGCCTCGTTAGTCGGCCTGCGGATACCCCGCCTGCGCGTCCGTGAGCGCGGGAGTTCCAGCCACCCACCGTTCCAGGTCCCGAGGACGCGTGATGCGCGCCGGAAGCGCCAGCGTGCGCAGGGCGCGATCGATGCGATCAACGTCGACGATGTCTGTGGCGCTCGCCAGGGCGACGACGTTGCCGCGGCGTCCACTCCGCCCGACCTTCGGGTCCTGGATGGACGCCACGAAGGGGAAGACTTCTTGCAGCGCCGCGATGTCCTGGCGCGCGTTAGCCGGTCCGCCGTGTGCGCAGTTCACCAGGTAGATGCCCCGAGCGGTGAGTGCTGCGCGTGCCCGCTGCGCGCACTCACGCGTGCGCAGGTGATCGGGGGTGACCCCCGACGCGAACGCATCGCGCACGATGACGTCGAAAGAATCCTCGCGTGTCTGATCAAGGACTGCGCGCCCGTCTCCAACGCGGATCTTGACCTGCGGGGCCTTGGGGATGGGAAAGTGCTCGCGTACCTGTTCGGCAAGCAGGCGATCAACCTCGACGGCGACGTGGCGGGACTGCGGGTGCGACGCCGACCAGGCGCAAGCGAGCGCGCACGCCGCGCCACCCACGTGAAGCGCGCGGAAACGCTCCTGCGGCTCCCACAGCGAGGACACGACGGCATCCATGTGCTGCATGTACTCAAACTCCAGGTAGGTGGGGTCGGACGTGTCGACCGCCGACGACTCCACGTCTCCCAGGAACAGCGTCGCGCGCGGACCGTCCCACCGGATACGCGCCGAGCCGAAATCCGTGTCGAAGGAGATGTCGCGTGACGAAGATGAGCGTGCCATGGTGGACACTGTAACCATCGACGACGGCCACAGGCACAGGAGGTGATATGTCAAACGCTCCCAGGGACGCGCGCGCCAAACGCGACTGGGGTTCGGACGACTCTGCCACCCCGATCCTCCACGTTGACATGGACTCCTTCTTCGCCCAGGTCGAGATGCGCGAGGACCCCAGCCTCGTTGGCCGCCCCATCATCGTGGGCGGCACGTCCGGACGCGGGGTTGTCACCTCCGCCACCTACGAGGCCCGCGCCCTGGGCGTGCGCGCCGGCATGCCCACCTCGCGCGCCCGCGCCCTGTGTCCCCACGCGGCTTTCGTCCCCGGCAGCCACGGCCTGTATCGGCGCTATTCACAGGAAGTAATGGGGATCCTCGCGACAATCACTCCCGCGCTGGAGCAGGTCTCCATCGACGAGGCCTTCCTCGACGTGTCCGGGGCGAGGCGGCGCCTCGGATCGCCTCTCGAGATCGCGACCCTCATCCGCACGCGCATCCGCGACAGCGTTGGCCTTCCCGCCTCCGTCGGCATCGCCTCGACCAAGTCGGTGGCGAAGATCGCCTCCTCGCACGCAAAACCCGATGGCCTGCTGCTCATCCCGCACGAGGCAACCGTCGGGTTCCTCCACGGCCTACCCGTGGGGGCCCTGTGGGGAGTGGGCGGACGTACCGGAGCGATTCTCGACCGCGAAGGAATTGATACGATCGGCGACCTCGCCCACGCGCCCCTCGCGCGCCTGACGAAGCTCCTTGGAGTCGCCTCCGCCCATCACCTGCACGACCTCGCGTGGGGCATCGATCCGCGCCCGGTGGCCCCCGCGCGCACCGAAAAATCTGTTGGCATGGAACGCACCTTCGAGGAGGACGTGCGCTCGCGGGCGCAGATCGAGGAATTCATCCTGGCGGCCTCACACGATTGCGCGCGCCGACTGCGCGCGGGTGGGGTCGTTGGGTGGACAATTGGGATCAAGATGCGCGGCGCCGACTTTCATACGATCACGCGCAGTGTGAGCCTTGTAGCTCCCACGGACACGGGACGAGATATCGCGAGGGCCGCGCGTGAGCTCTTTGCGCGCGAGGACATGCCAATTGGTGGGGTGCGCCTGTTTGGTGTGCGCGTCGAGGGGCTGCAGGCACGCTCCGGGGGAGTGGCCGTCACTCTGGATCGTGACGAGCGCCCGGCTGCTTCGGAACGGGCGATGGATCAGATCCGCACGAAGTTTGGCGCGGGCGCGCTCGCTCCGGCCACCCTGCTCGGTAAGAAAACACCCGAGAGGCGGTCCTTCGGCGCCGATGACCGGCAGGCGTCCTCCGCTGAGGTTTCCTCTGACCGACGAAGCCCGGGCACGGATGGGCCAGGTGTGGGTGGCGGCGAGCCGCAGCAGGGGACCCTCCTGTAAGGCCAGTTAGTCTCTGGCATCGTGGACGCGCTAAGCTGTCGGTAACACCCATGTGAAAGGGGCGCCCAATGGCTCTCACCGAGTATGAGAAGAAAATCCTTGAGCAGATGGAAGCATCTCTGCGCGAGGAAGACCCGGCGTTGGCCTCGCAAATGTCTGCCCCTGTCTCTGACGAACTTGAATCTGAGGCACCTGCGGCACCTCGTGGTCCGCGGCGCATCGCGCTCGGCCTGACGGGCGCCGTCCTGGGTATGATCGTTCTGGTTGCCGCCGTCTCTCTGGGATACTCCGTGCTGTCGATCCTCCTGGGGGTCGCCGGTTTTGCTCTGACCGTCGCCGGTGTGCTCTATGCGCTGTCGCGGCCCGGGGGCAAGGCGAGTGCCGCCGAGAAGTCCGCCGCCGACAAGAAGAACGAGAGTGGCGGTTGGGATTCCTTCATCCAGGATCAGGAACGACGCTGGGATAATCGCAAGGACAACGACTGACGTCGTACGCACACAGCTGACGAAGTGGGGCGCGCCGGGAGACCGGGGCGCCCCACTCTCTTCATATGTCGAATGCGGTTGCGGGCTGAGAAGATCCTCCGGATCCGCCTGAGATTCCCTGCTCCGTGGTGTTGTGTGAACCGCTGGGCGTTCCTCCACCCCTGCTCCCCACCGTGCTCCCTGGGGTTCCCCACCGCGCTCCCCACCTTGCTCCCCGGTGTTCCCCACCGCGCTCCCCACCTTGCTCCCCGAGGTTCCCCACCCTGCTCCCCAGGGGTTCCCCACCGCGCTCCCCACCTTGCTCCCCACCTTGCTCCCCGGGGTTCCCCACCCTGCTCCCCACTGTCCTCCCTGAGAGGGTGGCGCTGTTCTCTGAGTGCGCCCAAACCTCGTGAAAACATTGTGATTGCAATGAAAATGCCCTCCTTTATCCGATGGTGTGGCCAGTGGTGAGAGGTGTTGTTGGGGGGTGACGAGGTAAATGTGTCCAAGATTTCCTCCACTTTTCTCCACCTGAATTTTTCCCTGAAACCAAGCCGTTTCTGGTCTCTGTTTTTCACGCCACGCCGTAAGTTTTTGTGTAAACATGGGGTGTGGTGGGTTAAAGTGGGGGAAAGTTCCGAACAGGGGAGGGCGGTGACATGTTCCTCGGTACGTACGAGCCCAAGCTCGACGACAAGGGTCGCATGTTCCTGCCTGCGCGCTTTCGCGAGGACATGGAGGGTGGAATCGTCCTCACTCGCGGCCAAGAGCACTGCATCTATGCATTCCCTGCCGCGGAATTCGAGAACATGACCGCGGAACTGCGCCGCGCGCCCCTGTCGTCCAAGCAGGCGCGTGACTGGATCCGCGTGATGCTCTCGGGAGCCTATAAGGAGATTCCGGACAAGCAGGGGCGCATTAGCGTCCCCGCGGACCTGCGTGCGTATGCGGGTCTGGATCGCGAACTCGCCGTCATTGGCGCGGGATCGCGAGCCGAAATCTGGAACGCCTCGGCTTGGCGCGACTACCTCGCGGTTCAGGAAGAGGTCTTCTCCAATACAGCGGAAGAGATCATTCCGGGAATGTTCTGACCCGTGTTCTCAGGTCTCCGCCCGCTGTTCCGACATCACTTCCCCGATGGCGGAGCACGGTGGGGGACCTGGGTGCACGGATCGCAAGAGACGTAAAGGAGGCACGGCATGCGCGATGCATCGGACTCGGTGCGCGATTTGTCGCGCCCCGCGAGCGAACGCCACGTTCCCGTACTCCTCACGGAGTGCCTCGATATGCTGGCCCCCGCGATTGATCGTCCCGACGCTGTCCTCGTGGATGGCACCCTGGGGATGGGTGGACATACCGAGGGTGCGCTCGAGCGCTTCGAGAACCTGACGGTCATCGGCATCGACCGCGACCCTCAGGCGATCGCCCTCGCCTCTGAGCGCCTTGAGCGTTTTGGGACGCGTTTCCGCGCGGTCCATACCACCTACGACAACATCGATGAGGCGGTCGAGGACCAGCTCGGTCAGGGTGGGCGCGTGGACGGCATCCTCATGGACCTGGGTGTGTCCTCCCTGCAGCTCGACGAGGCCGAGCGTGGCTTCGCGTACTCCAAGGATGCGCCCCTCGATATGCGGATGGATTCAACCACCGGTCCCAGTGCAGCCGATCTGCTGGCCACGGCCTCGGAAGGTGAACTGATCCGAATCCTGCGCACCTACGGCGAAGAGAAATTTGCGCCGCGCATCGCTCGGCTCATCATCCGTCGCCGCGATACTGCGCCGATCACGCGCACCGGGGAGCTCGTGGACATTATCCGTGAGGCGATCCCCGCCCCCGCGCGGCGCACCGGCGGTAACCCTGCCAAGCGTACCTTCCAGGCGTTGCGCGTCGCCGTCAACGACGAGCTGACCATCCTCGAACGGGCGCTTCCCAGGGCCCTTGGAAGCCTACGAGTGGGTGGACGCCTGGTCGTGGAGTCCTACCAGAGTCTCGAGGACCGGATAGTCAAGGATGTTCTGCGTCGCGGGTCGACCAGTAGCGCTCCTCCCGGACTGCCGATCATCCCCGAGGAGATGGCTCCCAGCCTGCGCCTGCTGACGAAGGGCGCAAACAAGGCCGATCAGGCCGAACAAGACCACAACCCCCGATCCGCATCCGTGCGACTGCGCGGTGCGGAACTCATCCGCGAATGGAAGGACCTCTCATGAGTGCAGCAACTGCGAAGGCACGTCCTGCAGCGCGTCCCGAGCTGCGCCGCGAAGAGGCCCATGAGCTGCGCATCGTCGAGGGAACCCGTCCTCGCCGTTCGGTCGCCGCGATCCTCATGCTCTTCGTGGCCGTCGCTGTGGCCTCCGTTGTCGTGTCGATGGTTCTCAATACGCGCATGGCTCAGACCTCGTTCGAGATTCGCGAGCAGCAGCTCGTCCTCAACGAGCTGGAGGCCCAGTCGTGGACGATGCGCGCGGAACTGGATCGCAAGGCCTCGCCGACGGAGCTCGAGAAGGCTGCGAAGGCAAACGGAATGGTGCCCGCGGGTAAGTCGGGCTTCATTACCCTCGAAACTGGTACCGTCGAGGCTGGGACTCCCGCGAAGTAACCCGGAAGGCGAGTACCTATGGATACCGTCATTACCCGTTCGCGATGGATCGTAGGCATCCTTGTCGGTGCCCTGTGTATCTGTGGCGTGCGCTTGGTTCAGTTGCAGATCATCGAGGGGCCGTCTCTGGCCGCTCAGGGCCAGCGCGTGCGTACCTCCTCGACGGAGGTCGCTGCTGCGCGCGGCACGATCACCGACGCGACGGGCGTCGTCCTGGCGAACTCAATCCAGACGTACGACATCGCCGTCAACCAGGTGAACATTCGTGCCTTCGTTCACCGCGACGATGACGGTAACGAGGTCGGTCGTGGTCCTGCGGAAGCGGCGCGCCTCCTGGCTCCCATCCTCGGCATGAACGAGGCGGAGCTTGGCGGCATGATGCTGGGTGACTCCACCTACGTGTACATCAAGCGCAACGTGGATGCGGTGTCCTATCGTGAGATCCGCAAGCTTGACATCTACGGCATTGAGTGGGAGTCCGTCTTCGAGCGCGAATACCCCAACGGCAACGTGGCAGCCCCCGTTATTGGGACGGTCAACGCCGAGGGGCAGGGCTCCTCTGGCATGGAGGCCCAGTTCGACGCGCTGCTCACGGGTACTCCCGGCGCGCAGGCCTTCGAGATTGCGCCCAATGGTGCGGTGATGCCCGGCGGCAAGAAGACGACCGTTGAGCCGAAGAACGGTGGCAACGTGGAGCTCACGTTGCACGCTGACCTGCAGCATCAGGTCCAGGACCTGCTGGATGCGCGTGTAGCGAAGCACCAGGCCGACTGGGGAGCGGTCGTCATCGAGGACGTGGCAACGGGTCACGTGCTCGTGATGGCGGATTCGAACTCCAAGGAACCCGACAACGCTAACCCCCAGAAGGTGCATGCCGTTCAGGACACCTTCGAGCCCGGTTCCGTGGGCAAGCTCGTTACCGTGGGCGCAGCCCTCAACCAGGGCACGATCACGCCCACCAGTGTCTTCCAGGTGCCCTACGCCCTGGATCTGCCCGACGCGGGCGGTCCCATCACTGATTTCCATGAGCATGATGGCGAGACTCTGACGGCGACGGGCGTTCTTGCGGAGTCGTCAAATACCGGCACCGTCTTGATCGGTCAGACGATGAGTGATGAGCAGCGCTACTCCATGATGCGCGCTTTCGGTTTCGGTCAGGAGACGGGCATTGAGCTGCCCGGCGAGTCCGCTGGCTTGATGCGCAGTTCGGATCAGTGGCAGGGCCGTGACCGCTACGTGACGATGTTCGGTCAGGCCTACGCGATCACTGCGATGCAGGAGGCATCCGCGATGGCGACGATCGCGAATGGGGGGAGTGCGCATCGCCCCGCATATCGTGAAGTCCTGGACGAACGCGGATGGAACGGTCGAGGTTCCCGACACGAGCCAGCCGGTGCAGGCGATGGACGCAACGGCGGCCTCGCAGCTGCTCACCATGATGGAGTCCGTCGTCGAAGATGATCTGGGTACCGCAGGGGCGGCGAAGGTGCCGGGCTACCGAGTGGGTGTCAAGACCGGTACCGCTGAAACGATCATTGACGGCGCATCGGGCCTTGTGTCGACGACTGCCGGCATCATTCCCCGCAGACGCTCCGCGTCTGGCGATCGCGGTCGTGCTCTACAACCCGAGGGTGGCGTCGGTCTCATCCGATTCGTCGGCGCCGCTGTTTGGCGACATTGCGCGCACCGCCGTCGGCAACCTGGGTATCCCCGCCTCCACGTCGTCCGCTAACCTGTATCCGACGACGCCGTGAGTCTGAAGGAGTAGAACATGCAGGCATCAGCGCAGTGGATTGCTGAGGCAGTGTCGGGTCGCTTGGTCGGTCCCGATGTACTCGTGACAGGCCCGGTGGTTACCGACTCGCGTGAGGCGGCCGAGGGATCGCTCTACGTCGCGCGTCGCGGCGAGGCCGCCGACGGACACTCTTTCGTGTCGGGCGCCGTCGAGCGCGGTGCCGTTGCTGTCATCGTTGAGCATGAAGTCGACGAGGCCGTGGCTCAGATCGTCGTGCATGATTCGACCGAAGCGCTGGGAGCCCTGGCGCGGGCACACGTCGACAAGCTGCGCAGCGGGGGATACCTTGACGTCATTGCCATGACGGGTTCGGTGGGCAAGACGACGACGAAGGACCTGCTGCTCCAGATCATGAATGAGGACGGGCCGACGGTGGCCCCCAAGCTTTCCTTTAACAACGAGGTCGGTCTGCCGCTGACCGTTCTCCTGGCAGATGAAACGACGCGTCACCTCGTTCTCGAGATGGGTGCTTCTGGCCCCGGCCACATCACCTACCTGACGGACATCGTCGCGCCCGACGTGGCCATCGAGCTGTGCGTGGGCCACGCCCACGTGGGTGGCTTCGGTGGTTTCGAAGGCGTTGCGGCTGCGAAGGCCGAGCTCATCAAGGGAACCCGCCCGGGCGGTCCGGTCATCCTCAACACCGATGACCCGAACGTCGAGGCAATGGCACCTCTGGCAACAGGTGAGGTGATTCGATTCTCCGCCTCGGGCGATCCTCGCGCCGACGTGCGTGCGCTCGACGTGCGCCTCGATCGTGCGGATCGTGCTTCTTTCACTCTTGTGGCCCCTCAGGGCCAGGCGCAGATCGACCTGAAGATCGTCGGACGGCACCACGTGGCGAACGCGCTGGCCGCTGCTGCCGGTGCGCTGACCCTCGGTGTCGGCCTGGAGACCGTGGCCGCGGTCCTGTCGAGCGCCCGTGCGCTGAGCCCTCACCGCATGGACGTGCACGAGCTCGCCGTGGAGGGCACAGGGATCACTTTGATCGATGACTCCTACAACGCGAACCTGGACTCGATGCGCGCGGGCATCGCGGCGCTGGCCTCGATCGGCTCGGACGCTCGCAAGATTGCGGTTCTCGGAGAAATGCTGGAGCTGGGCGATGACTCCCAGCCGCTGCACGAGCAGGTTGGTGCGCTGATCGCCGATGCGGGTGTCGACACACTCATTGGCCTGGGCTCGGATGCCCACTACTATCTAGAGGGAGCGCCAAGCGTGCCTCATCGTGAGGTCGCCTCGGATCCCGAGCAGGCCGCGCGCCTGGTGATTGAACACGCCGTGGATGGCGCCGTCATCCTCGTCAAAGGCTCCTACGGGTCACATTCGTGGCAGGTCGCAGACATCCTGCGAGAGAAGGGAACGAACCGGTGATTGGACTTATCTCGGCGTTCATTATCGCCATGGCGCTGTCCGTGACGGGCACGCCGCTGCTCATCCGTTTTCTGGTGCTGCACCAATACGGTCAGTTCATTCGCCAGGACGGTCCGACCCAGCATCTGACCAAGCGTGGCACGCCCACGATGGGTGGCGTCGTCATCATTCTGGCGACCGTCATCGCGTGGCTGATCGGCTCAGCGGTCGCCGGTGCGGGACCGTCGTGGTCCGGCCTGCTGCTCGTGTTCCTGTTCGTAGGCTTGGGCGTCATCGGCCTGCTCGATGACGGCATCAAGATCATGCGTCAGCGTTCCCTCGGTCTGCACCCATCGGGGAAGATCATCGGACAGGTTGCAGTGGCGTCGCTCTTTGCGCTGGGCACCCTGATCATGCCGAACGAATTCGGTGAGTACGCGGGTACGCTCGCGATCTCTTTCGCTCGTCCGACGGCCCTGACGCTGGGGTTCGCTGGCCTCGGAGTGGGTATCGCGCTGTATCTGATCTGGACGAACCTGATCGTGACGGCGTGGTCGAACGCGACGAACCTGACCGATGGCCTGGACGGCCTCGCGGCGGGTGTGTCCATCTTCGTGTTCGGGGCCTACACCTTCATCACCTACTTCCAGCGTATTCAGGCATGCACGCAGCTGGGCGCGAATCAGGCGAATTGCTACTCGACGCGCGACCCTCTCGACTTGGCGATTTTCTGTGCCGCGCTGATCGGTGCGTTGGCGGGCTTCCTGTGGTGGAACGCGTCGCCTGCGCAGATCTTCATGGGTGATACGGGCGCTCTCGCACTGGGTGGCGCGGTCGCCGGCCTGTCGATCCTCACGCAGACCCAGCTGCTCGCCATCGTCGTCGGCGGTCTGTTCGTGGCCGTCGTGCTGTCGGATGTCATCCAGATCGGCGTCTTCAAAGCCACCGGAAAGCGCGTGTTCCGTATGGCTCCTTTGCATCACCACTTCGAGCTGCTGGGCTGGAAGGAAGTCACGATCGTGATTCGTTTCTGGCTGATTGCTGCGATCGTCGCGGTCGCCGGCGCGGGTATGTTCTACGCGGAGTGGGTGTCTCTTCGATGAGTCGTCTCGCTGCTGTTGTCGGTTGGGGCAAGTCCGGTCAGGGCGCGGCGGGAGCATTGCTTGCCCGCGACTGGCAGGTACGAGCGTTTGACGCGCGCGGCGGGCAGTCGCTCTTCTTCGACGACGTCGCCGATGTTGATGTCCACGCTGAGCAGACCCGACCGCCCTCGTGAGCGCGATCATCGAGGCCGGCCCCGACCTCGTCGTCGTGTCCCCGGGAGTGCCCGCGCATCATCCTGTGTTTGCTGCCTGCAAGCAGGCAGGAATCGACCTGTGGGGAGAGGTGGAACTCGCCTGGCGTCTGCAGGAGGAGGGCCCGCACGCGGGACGTCCCTGGCTGACGGTGACGGGGACGAACGGCAAGACCACGACCGTGGGTATGCTCGGTCAGATCCTGCGAAGCGCGGGCGTCAAGGTCGAAGAGGTCGGCAATATCGGAACTCCGATCACGCGGGCCATCGATTCCGACGCCGAGGTGTTCGCGGTTGAGCTGTCGAGCTTCCAGCTGCACACGGCACACACACGGTATCGCCGCTTGCGTCGATATGTCTGAACGTGGACGCGGATCACCTGGACTGGCACGGCAGCGTCGAGGCCTACGCGGCCGACAAGGCCCGCGTCTACGAGAACACGATCAAGGCGTGCATCTATCCCGCGTCCGATCGCCGCGTCGAGGCCATGGTGGAGAACGCGGACGTCGTCGAGGGCGCGCGCGCCATCGGTCTGACGCTTGGCGCCCCCTCGGTGTCGCAGTTCGGTATCGTCGAGGGGCTCCTGGTCGACCGCGCATTCGTGGAGGACCGCACGCGTCAGGCGGCTGCCCTCGCGCACGTGTCCGATCTGTCGGGGGCTTACGGGGCGCACCCGTCGGCTGCCGTGTTGTGCGATGCGCTGGCGGCTGCCGCGCTTGCCCGCGCGTACGGCGTCGAGGCCGAGGCCGTGGAGGAGGGGCTGCGCTCTTTCCGTCCGGCAGGTCACCGCCGCGCGATCATCGCCCATGCCGCGGATCTGACGTGGGTGGATGACTCGAAGGCCACGAACGCTCACGCCGCACGCGCCTCGCTGGCGGGGCTGCCTCCTCGCAGCGCGATTTGGATTGTTGGCGGCGATGCGAAGGGCCAGGATTTCAGGGAGCTCATCACGCAGGTCGAGCCGATCCTGCGCGGTGTCGTCGTTATCGGCGAGGACCGTTCTGCCCTGGTCGCTGCCCTGGCGGAAGGTGCCCCTCAGGTTCCCTTCGTAGAGGTTGACGGCCACGAGGACTGGATGTTCTCCGTCGTGAACGAGGCTGTGGCGCTGTCGATGCCGGGCGATACCGTCGTGCTCGCACCCGCGTGTGCGTCGTGGGATCAGTTTGACAACTACGGTCAGCGTGGCGATGCGTTCGCTGACGCGGTGTCGCGCCTGGCTGCCCAGTGGGGGAGCGCCGGTGGCGACGAATAAGCGCGGGTGGCACATCCCGACGGTCACGCTGCCTCGAATCCGTTTCGGGTCCGGCCAGGAACGTCAAGAGGATCCGGTGACGACGTACTATCTCGTCGTCCTGCCGGCCATCGTGCTCTCGGTGTTTGGTCTTGTGATGGGTTTTTCGGCGCAAACGGTCACCTCGATCGCGCAGGGGGAGAACCCCTACACGGCGTATGCACGCCCGCTGGTCATCATCGTCGTCTCCCTGCTGATCGCGATGATCGTCCAGCTGGTGCCCCAGCGCTGGTTCGTCTATCTCGCGCCGGTCATGTTTGTGGGGGCGCTCGGCTTCCAGACGCTGGTCCTGAGTCCGTTGGGCCGTTCCGAGGGCGGTAACGCGAACTGGGTGAAGATCGGTCCGATTATGGCCCAGCCGTCGGAATTCCTGAAGCTCGCGCTCATCGTTTTCTTGGCACTGATGGTCTCGAAGTCGGCGTCGAAGCGCTCGGATTTGCGCACGATGGCGGTAGCTGTTGGCCTTCCCATCCTGATCGCCCTGGGTGCGGTCATGCTCGGCCGCGACATGGGCACGGCGATGGTTGTTGCGGTGGGTGCTCTCGGTGCCGTGTGGGTGGCCGGCCTGCCTAAGCGCTGGTTCGGCGGCCTCATCATGCTCGCTGTGCCGACGATGGTGCTCCTCGTTCTGTCGAACCCCACTCGTATTCGTCGTATCCTCGCGATCCTGCCGGGCACGTCGAAGGGGCCGGATGAGTCAGCTCCCGAACAGATCGACCATTCGCTATGGGCGCTGGGCTCGGGTGGTCTGACTGGACTTGGCCCCGGGGCATCGCGCGAGAAGTGGAACTACCTGCAGGCGGCCCACACGGACTTCATCTTCGCGATTGTCGGCGAGGAATTTGGCCTGCTTGGCACCCTCGCTGTCCTTGTGTGCCTGGGCCTGCTGGTGTGGGGCATGATTCGCGTGGCCCGCGGGTCCTCGGATCTGTTTGTCGTTGTCGTGTCTTCGGGTGTTGCCTCGTGGATCGGCGTTCAGACGACCATTAACGTGCTGTCGGTGACGGGCCTGGGCCCTGTTATCGGCGTTCCGCTGCCGCTGGTGTCCTACGGCGGATCATCCTTCCTCTTTACGATCACTGCGATCGCGGTCGTGGCGTCGTTTGCGCGCGCCCGTGCAGGCATGCGGATGATCGGTCGGCCGGACGAGGCGTCGGCGGGGCGCGACCCCCCGCGTGGCACCCCGTCGGCGCGCGGCTCGCTAAACTGGGGCTACGCACGCGTAAAGGAGACGCTTATGGTCAAGGTTGTGATGGCTGGCGGCGGGACCGCCGGCCACGTGAATCCTCTGCTCGCGACAGCAGCACAGCTACGTGAGAGTGGTGCCGAGGTCGTGGTTCTGGGGACGTCGGCTGGTTTGGAGTCGGATCTGGTTCCGGCTGCCGGCTTCCCACTGGTGGAGATTCCTCGCGTGCCGTTGCCGCGCCGTCCTTCCCTCGCTTTCTTCACCCTGCCGTCGCGTTTCTCGGACGCCGTGAAGCGTTGCTCGCGTGCCCTGGAAGGGGCCGACGTCCTCGTTGGTTTCGGAGGCTACGTGTCGACGCCCGCGTACATCGCGGCCAAGCGCGCGGGTGTCCCGATCGTCATCCATGAGCAGAATGCTCGCCCGGGCCTGGCCAACAAGGTGGGAGCGCGCAATGCGGCGGTCGTCGCCCTCACCTTCCCATCGACCCCTCTGAGTGCGCGTAGCGGCAACACGGTCGTGACGGGCCTGCCTCTGCGTGCGGCAATCGCAGATCTGGCGAGCCGCCGCGAAGATGCGCAGGGGGCGGCGCAGGCGCGCCGGGAGGCTGCCGAGCGTCTGGGCGTGAACCCCGATGTGCCGACGCTGCTCGTCACGGGTGGTTCCCTGGGTGCATTGCACGTCAATGAGTCGATGACCGGGGCCGCCGATGCTCTTCCGGAGGGTGCCCAGGTTGTGCACTTGACGGGCCGGGGCAAGGATGAGCCCGTGCGCGCTGCCGTCGAGGCAGCGGGTCTGTCGGACCGTTGGCACGTCATTGATTACCTGACCACGATGGAGGATGCGCTGGCCGTTGCGGATCTCGTCGTGTGCCGTTCGGGTGCGGGAACCGTGGCCGAGATGGAGGCCTTGGGCCTGCCCTGCATGTACGTGCCGCTGCCGATCGGTAACGGCGAGCAGCGCCTGAATGCGTCGGACCATGTGGCCGCCGGTGGAGCGCAGCTCATCGACGATAAGGACTTCACGGCTGACTTCGTGCGCCGCAATGTATTCCCGCTGCTGGGCTCGACGCGTCTGGCGGACATGGCTGCCGCCTCGCAGTCGCTAGGCCGCGCGGGTGCGGCTCGCGCGTTGGCTGATCTGGCCCTGGAACAGGTGAAGGAGGGCGGCCATGAGTGAGCCGACGCTGCAGGATCGTTTTCATCTGATCGGTATCGGCGGTGCCGGCATGAGCGTTGTTGCCGAGCTGCTGGTATCGCGCGGTGCGACCGTGGAGGGCTCGGACCGCGAGGAATCCGCGGTTCTTGAACATCTGCGCTCCGTTGGTGTGCGCGCGTTTGTCGGGCACGAGGCCTCGCACGTGGACCCGGCCTCCGTGGTCGTGGTGTCAACCGCGATCCGCGAAGACAACCCGGGGAGTTGGCGATTGCGCGCGAGCGCGGCCAGCTGGTGATCCACCGTTCGCAGGCGCTCGCGCTGGCGGCGTCGGGCATGCGCTTTGTGGGTGTTGCTGGCGCGCACGGAAAGACGACGACGTCCGGCATGTTGGCGATCGCGCTGTCGGCGTGCGGCCTGGATCCGTCCGTCGCCGTGGGCGGCGTGCTGCCGCAGCTGGGAACGGGTGCTCACCTGGGTGCCGGTGACGTGTTCGTTGCCGAGGCCGACGAGTCCGATGGGTCCTTCCTGAATTACTCTCCGGCGATCGAGATCGTCACGAATGTGGAGCCCGATCACCTGGACCGATACCACTCGCGCGAGGAGTTCGAAGAGATCTTCGTCGAGTTCGCTCGCCGTTTGGTCCCCGGTGGCCTTCTGGTGACGTGTGCGGAGGACGAGGGCGCTGTGCGTCTGGCGGACTCTGCCCGCAGCGAAGGATTGCGCGTCGTGACGTATGGGCGTGCGGAGCGCGCGCTCCAGGCACCCGATGTTGTGATTTCCGATGTACGCGTCGAGGCCCACGGAGCCGGCGCGTCCCTGACGTGGGGGGGAGCGCAGCGCGTCGCTGACGTTGAGAGTGCCCGGTGAACACAATGTTCTCAATGCGACTGCTGCGTGGGTGGCCGGTATTGAGTGCGGGCTCGAACCCCAGGTGATTGCTGATGGCTTGGGTGAGTTCACGGGCGCGGCCCGTCGCTTCGAGGCGCGCGGCCGGGTTGGTACGCGTCGCCTGTTTGATGACTACGCCCATCACCCGACAGAGGTCGAGGCTGCGATCCGCGAGGCGCAGGTCGTCTCCGGCGAGGGTGAGGTCTCCGTCGTCTTCCAGCCGCACCTGTACTCGCGGACCCGTATCTTTGCCGAGCGCTTTGCGCAGGCCTTGTCGGGCGCGGACCACGTCGTCCTGGCTGGTATCTATGGCGCACGCGAGGATCCCGAACCCGGCGTGGACTCCACGCTGATCGCGTCGCGCATCGAGGGGGCGTCCTACATCGAGGACATGCACGAGGCCGCGCGCTTGGCCGCTTCGCTGACCCCCGAGGGTGGCGTGTGCCTGACGATGGGTGCTGGTTCCATCACTCACTGCGCGTCGGACGTGCTGGATGAGTGGAAGCGGATGGAGGCATGAGGCCGCCTTCCCCAAGGCGTCCGGGAGGCTCGCGCCCTCGTGACGAGCGTCCGTCTGATACGGGTGAGGCCGGCTCAGCTTTCGACGAGATTATCGCTCCGACGCCCGAGCCCGAGGAAGTTGGGGAGGCGGAGAAAACGACCCGCCGTCCCGTCTCGCTGGTGGAGCGCCGCCGCGCGCGCTCGGTGGTTGACCGGCCACTGCCGGTTGCCGATGCTGCGTCCCTGCTGGGAGGCGAGGAAGCGGCGGACCTGGGCGATCGCCTGCGTGAGCGTCATCGTGCGCGTCGTATGCTCGTTGCGCGTCGTATTGCGCTCACACTCGTGACGCTCGCTCTGGCTGGCGGCGGTGCATGGGTTGCGTTCTTCTCGCCGGTTTTTGCGTTCTCTTCGTCAGCGGTTATCGTCTCGGGTGAGGATGGCACACTCGTGACGGCTGACTCCGTGCGCTCGTCGATTGCGTCTTTTGAGGGCGTGCCGTTGACGCGTCTGAGCATGTCTGCGGTTGCGCGCGCGGTCGAATCGAATGTTGCGGTGCGTTCGGCGACGGTCACTCGTCGGTGGCCGACGAGCCTGCGCGTCTCCGTGACGATGCGTACGCCTATGGCTGTGGAGGCAGGCACCGGCGGCTATCAGCTGGTGGACGACCAGGGAGTGGCGTTCCAGCAGGTTGCCAGTGCGGGGGACTACCCGGTGGTGACGCTGCCGGAGGACCGCAGCGTCGGCGCTGCCGATATCGCCTCTGCACTCGGTGCGCTGGATGACAGTACGCGCTCGCAGGTGGCCACTGTGACGTCGACGGGCACGCAGGTGAGTTTCACGCTGCGTGGCGGTCAGACTGTCAAGTGGGGAACGAACGCGGATGCGCCTCAAAAGGCGAGAGTGCTCGCCACGTTGCTGGCGAATGTGAAGGCGACGACCTACGACGTGTCATCGCCGAATCACCCTGTGACCAGTTAAGCCTTCTTTGTTGTCCGCGTGTTGGCTTGAAGGATCGCTCGCGGACCCCTAACTTCTTTCCGACACGAAGCACGTTAAACATCAACCTTCAACTAAAGGTTGAGGGTCTGATGCAAGGGAGACATCCATGGCGACACCGCAAAACCACCTGGCAGTGATCAAGGTCGTCGGCGTCGGCGGCGGCGGAGTTAACGCCGTGAACCGAATGATCGAGGTCGGCCTCAAGGGCGTTGAGTTCATCGCGGTCAACACTGACGCGCAGGCTCTGCTCATGTCTGATGCCGAGACGAAGCTCGACATCGGCCGCGAACTGACGCACGGCCTGGGAGCCGGCGCGGATCCCGCGGTCGGGCGTAAGGCTGCCGAGGACCACATCGACGAAATCACCGCTGCGCTCGAGGGTGCGGACATGGTCTTCGTGACCGCCGGTGAGGGTGGTGGCACCGGTACTGGCGCTGCCCCCGTCGTTGCCAAGATCGCCCGCGACGCTGGCGCCCTGACGGTTGGCGTCGTCACGCGTCCCTTCTCCTTCGAGGGTAACCGCCGTGCAGCCCAGGCCGAGGGTGGCGTGACCACGCTGCGCGAAGAGGTCGATACCCTCATCGTGATCCCCAACGATCGTCTCCTGGAGATCTCCGACGCGAATATCTCCGTGCTCGATGCCTTCCGCGCTGCCGACCAGGTCCTCCTGTCGGGTGTTCAGGGCATCACCGAGCTGATCACGACGCCGGGCCTTATCAACGTGGACTTCAACGACGTCAAGTCGGTCATGAAGGATGCCGGTTCGGCCCTCATGGGCATCGGCGCTGCGACCGGCGAGGATCGCGCGCTACGCGCTGTCGAGAGCGCGATTTCGTCTCCGCTGCTCGAAGCGTCGATCGACGGTGCGCACGGCGTGCTCATGTTCTTCCAGGGAGGCTCCGACCTCACCTGCAGGAGGTCTTCGCTTCTTCGCAGCTTGTGCGTGAGGCCGCCCACCCCGAGGCCAACATCATCTTCGGTAACGTCATCGACGATGCCCTCGGAGATGAGATTCGTGTCACGGTCATTGCTGCCGGCTTCGACGACGCGACCGACGCTCAGTTGTCGCGTCCCACCGCTGCCCGCGTTGCAGCACCCGTCGCTCAGCAGCGTCCCGCTGCTCCCGAGGCGAAGGCTCCCGCTGCCGAGACCACTCGCATCAGCCAGGTGTCCACGCGTCGCCCGCAGCACCGCGCCGACGTGGCAGCCCCGGTTCGCGAGGCTGCTCCTGCCCCCGTCGAGGTGCCTGCGGCCGTGGAATACGAGGAGTCCGAGTCCGAGCACTCCTTCGAGGTTCCTCGCGTCTACCCCGAGGCCCCCGAGAAGGAAGAGCTGGATATTCCCCCCTTCCTTCGCTGATGACTGAACAGCTCTGGGCCGGTGCCCGGGTCCACCTTACCGAGGTGGACCCGGGCACCGGTGCGCTATGCGGCAACGTTGGCATGCATGTGGGTGATGATCCCTCCCTCGTCCGCGAGCGGCGTCAGTCACTCGCGCAGCGGCTGGGCCGCGACGTTGTCTGGATGGATCAAACTCACTCGATCCGGGTCGAGCTTCTTCGGGTGTGTGGCGATGAGCTCGTTAACGTGGATAGCGAGGCCGCGCTCGAGCATCCAGCGCCGGGGGAGTGGGGTCCCGTCGATGCCGATGGCGTCGTCATTGATGCTCGCGGTTGTCAGGGGGCTCCTGCCCTTGCCGTTCAAACAGCCGACTGCCTCCCCGTCGTCTTTTCTGCCGCTTCCGGTCAGATCGTCGCGGCCGTGCATGCGGGCAGGCGCGGCTTCCTCGGAGGAATCCTCGCTCGTGCGGTGGAGCGCATCCGCTCCCTCGCTGACGGTCCCATCGACGCTCTCATTGGCCCGGCAATCTGTGGGAGCTGCTACGAGGTGCCCGCAGGAATGGCCGAGGAGAGCGAGGCCCTCATGCCCGGCATTCGCACTGTGACGTCTTGGGGGACCTCCGCGCTTGACCTGCCTCATGCCGCGGCCTCGTCCCTTGAAGCCTTGGGGGTGGATGTCGATATCGATGCGCGATGTACCCGAGAAGACCCTTCTCTTTTCTCCTATCGCCGCGACTCCTCGTGCGGGCGTCAAGCGCTGATTATCGTTCCTGCCTGACCTCGGCTCCCATCTGCGAGGGTCCCGTGAACGTGCCACGCTGTGCCACGGCCTCGTCGATGAATGCCCCGTGATGAGGGTCGCCGCCGCCCCTCCTCGCGACGCGCCGAGCGCCCTGCGAGGTGAGGCCGCCCGGTAACTGTAGCTTGTGGCTATGCATCGGCTGAAGGAGGAACAATGAGCGAGTCGTTCGGTGCACGCGCACGTAAGTTCATGGGCTGGTACTCACCCGAGGAGCCCATCGATGAATTCGAAGAATTCGATGAGGTGGAAGAGGTAGCACCCGTGGCCGACATTACTCCCGTGTCCCGCCCGACCCTGACGAGCATTCGCCGCGAGGAGCCGGCTGAGGACCTCACGCGCATCGTGACGATCCACCCCACCGCCTACTCCGATGCCGTGACGATCGGCGAGGCGTTCCGCGATGGCACGCCCGTCATCATCAACCTCACCGACATGGGTGAAGAGGAGGCGCGTCGCCTCGTCGACTTCGCCGCCGGTCTGACCTTCGGTCTGCATGGAGTTATCGAGCGCGTCACCAGCCGCGTGTTCCTCCTGTCCCCGGCTTCCGTCGAGGTCCAGGGCGACAACACGTCGGGCCGACGCGGCTCGCTGTACAACCAGGGCTGAGAATCTCTGTGATCATCCTCGGCTGGTTCGGGTGGGGGCTGAGCGTCCTCATCAACCTGTACATGATGGTGCTGTTCGCGCGCGTCATTCTGGATTGGAGCCAGTTTTTCGCGCGCGGATGGCGTCCCACGGGAATTCTGCTCGTCATTGCGAACGTCCTCTACGCGCTGACCGATCCTCCGATTCGTTGGATTGGGCGCTATGTTCCGCCGCTGCGCGTCGGTGGCGGCATGGCGATTGATGTCGGTTTTATGGTCTTGTTCCTGGTCCTCATCATTACGCAGCGTTTGGCGAATGTTCTGTACTTCATGAGCCTGTAGTACCTAAATCTCGAGATGAGAGGCCCCACAAAAGTGGGCCTCTTCTCGTGATGGATGTTGCTAGTGTGACAATTTCAGTTATTATTTCGTGACGTGATAGCGGGCGGCCTTCCCGGTCGTCCAGACGCGCGGCTCCCGCGCGTCCAATCGAAACGACCGAGAGGCGAAGAAATGGCCCTGCTCACCACCGAGGATGTCCTCAACAAGAAGTTCCAGTACGTCAAGTTCCGCGAGGGATACGACCAGGACGAGGTTGACGAGTTCCTCGACGAGGTTGTCTCCACCATCTACTCCCTGCAGATGGAGAACCAGGATCTGAAGGAAAAGCTCGAGGCCGCTGAGCGCCGCATCGCCGAGCTGTCCAACTCCGACTACACGCCGGCCGAGACCCCCGCCCCCCGTTGCGGCTCCGGTCGTCGAGACCCCGGCTCCCGCCGCTCCGGCCCTCACCGGCCCGCAGGATGCGGAGTCCGCCACCTCCATGCTGGCCCTCGCCCAGCGCGTCCACGACGAGTACGTGCGCGACGGCGAAGAGCAGGCCGCGAAGATCATCGCCGAGGCCAACGCCGAGCGCGACGCGATCATCTCCGACGCTCAGAAGCAGAAGGATTCGCTGCTCTCCCAGCTCGACCAGGAGCGCGAGCTGCTCGAGAACAAGATCAACGGTCTGCGTACCTTCGAAGCGGAGTACCGCACGAACCTGCGCAGCCACCTCGAGACCCTCCTCAACGAGGTCGGCAACGGCGAGAACTGATCGCAATCGCTTTGACCGGCGGCGGTGCACTTCGCGGTGCGCCGCCGCCGCTCGTTTAAGATAGGGAACCATGGCTGACTCCTCCCACCCGACCCACTCCCGTTTGACGTGGATCTACGCGGGCCTCGTATTTGTGGCCGCGATTATTTCTGACCAGACATCGAAGATGTGGGCGCGCGTTGCCCTCGATGGGCAGGAGCCTCGTCCTCTGATTGGGGAGTGGCTTTCTTTGCGGCTCGTCCACAATTCGGGCGCCGCTTTCCTTCGCGGCTGGGAAGACCTGGATTCTCACGATTTTCACCGTCGTCATCATTGGCGTTCTCGTCGTGCTCGCTCGCCGCGTTCATCGCGCGTCGACCCTGCTGGCAATCGCGTTGCTGACGGGCGGTGCCGTCGGCAACCTCATCGATCGACTGACTGCCGACCCTGGCTTCGGCATCGGACACGTCACCGACTTCATCGCTTACGGCACCTGGTTCGTCGGCAATGTTGCGGATATTTGGATCGTCCTCGGGGCGCCTTTGCTGGCCCTTGCGCTCTCCCGTGAGCCCTCGAAGGAGGACGCGCAGTGAGCTCGCGTATGCTTCCCGTCCCTGACGCCCTCGTGGGTGAGAGGGTCGATGCCGCTCTGGCCCGCATGCTCGGCCTGTCGCGCTCGCGCTGCGCTGAACTGGCGGGGGGAGGGACACGTCCTCATCAACGGCGTGAGCGCGGGAAAGTCTGATCGCCTCGGCGCTATGGACATCATCGAGGTGAGCATCCCCGAACCCGAGAACAAGCCGACGCCGGTCACCGATATGGCGATCCTGTACGACGACGAGGATATCGTCGTCGTCGACAAGCCTGTCGGCGTCGCCGCCCATACCGGCCCCGGGTGGGAGGGCCCCACGGTCCTGGGCAACCTGGAAGCGGCTGGCTATCGCATCACCAGCTACGGCCCTCCCGAGCGCCAGGGCATCGTGCACCGGCTCGACGTGGGGACCTCGGGTGCGATGATGGTCGCCAAGTCCGAACTCGCCTACACGGTCATGAAGCGCGCGTTCAAAGAACGCACGATCGAAAAGGTGTACCACGCCGTCGTGGCCGGGCACCTCGACCCGGCCTCGGGAACGATTGACGCACCCATTGGTCGTCACCCTTCGCGCGAGTGGCGCATGGCCGTTATCGACGGCGGTAAGCGCGCCGTCACCCACTACGACACGCTCGAGCTTATGGCGGGTGCGCAGCTCACCGAGGTGCACCTGGAGACGGGGCGCACCCACCAGATCCGCGTGCACATGGCTGCCGTTGGTCACCCCTGCGTGGGCGATACCTTCTATGGCGCCGACCCCACCCAAGCGGAGCGTCTGGGGCTCACCCGCCAGTGGCTGCACGCCGTTCGCCTCGGATTCGCCCACCCCCGCACGGGCATGCCGATGAGCGTGTCCAGCCCGTACCCGGCTGATCTCGCGGATGCCCTTGAGGAGCTGCGCCACCCGCGAAACTGATCCCCCGATGGCGAGGCTTGCCCGCTTCCCGGCCCCGGCCTCGTCGCGGCCGTCACGCCGTGAGATGAACGACCGCTCCGCTCGGGGCGTTCACCGTGGGTGCGCGCGCCCCGGACAGTAGAATCGACGCATGGCTGATTCCTTCGTGCACCTTCACAACCACTCCGAGTATTCGATGCTCGACGGAGCGGCGAAGACGAAAGCGATGGCGGAGGAGGCCGCTCGCCTCGGGCAGCCCGCGATCGGCCTGACGGATCACGGGTATCTTTTCGGTGCTTTCGACTTCTACACGAACTGCAAGAACGCGGGCGTCAAGCCGATCATCGGCCTGGAGGCGTACGTGACGCCGGGGACCTCGCGCTTCGACCGCCAGAAGGTCCTGTGGGGCGAGCCGTGGCAGCGCGCCGACGACGTGAGCGCCGGCGGCTCCTACAACCACCTCACCCTGGTTGCGTACAACACGACCGGCATGCACAACCTCTTCCGCCTGGGGTCCCTACGCCTCGACGGACGGCCAGTTCGGCAAGTGGCCCCGCGCCGACAAGGAGCTGCTCAGCCAGTTCCACGAGGGCCTCATCGTGTTCACGGGCTGCCCCTCGGGCGCCGTGCAGACGCGCCTGCGCCTGGGGCAGTGGGACGAGGCCGTGGCTGAGGCCGCGGAGCTGCGCGACATTTTCGGCGCGGAGAACTTCTACGTCGAGGTCATGGACCACGGCATCGACATCGAGCGGCGCACCCACCAGCAGGTCCTCGAGATCGCCAAGCTCATGAACGCGCCCCTCGTAGCCACGAATGACGCGCACTACGTCAAGCGTGATGACCGCAAGATCCAGGACGCGCTCCTGTGCATCAACTCCGGCTCGCGCATCAATGACCCTGACCGATTCAAGTTCGACGGCGACGGCTACTACATCCGCTCCTCGGACGAGATGCGTGCCCTGTGGAGCGAGCTGCCCGGCGCCTGCGACTCGACCCTCGAGATCGCCGAGCGCTGCGACGTGCACTTCACGACCACGAAGGAGGGCGCCAACTACATGCCCGACTTCCCGGTGCCCGAGGGTGAAGACAAGACCTCGTGGTTCATCAAGGAGGTCGAGCGAGGCCTGCGCGACCGCTTCCCGAACGGTATCCCCGACGACGTGCGCAAGCAGGCCCAGTACGAGGAAGACGTCATCATCAAGATGGGCTTCCCCGGCTACTTCCTCACCGTCGCCGACTACATCAACTGGGCGAAGTCCCAGGGCATCCGCGTGGGACCGGGCCGTGGTTCGGGCGCGGGCTCGATGGTGGCCTACGCCCTGAAGATCACCGAGCTCAACCCCCTCGAGCACGGCCTGATTTTCGAGCGATTCCTCAACCCTGAACGAATCTCGATGCCCGACTTCGACGTCGACTTCGACGAACGTAGGCGAGACGAGGTCATCGCCTACGTTAAGCGCAAGTACGGCGAGGACCGCATCAGCCAGGTCGTCACCTACGGCACGATTAAGACCAAGCAGGCCCTGAAGGACTCCGCACGCATCCTCGGCAAGGACTTCAAGGTCGGCGAGCAGCTCACCAAAGGCGCTGCCCCCGGCGATCATGGGCAAGGACATCACGGTCCACGGCATCTTCGACGAGAAGGACAAGCGCTACGCCGAGGCCTCGGAGTTCCGTAAGTTCTACGAGGAGAACCCGGACACGCACGAGGTCGTCCAGTACGCGCTCGGCCTGGAGGGCCTGACGCGCCAGTGGGGTGTGCATGCGTGTGCGGTCATCATGAGCTCCCACACGCTCACCGACATCATCCCGGTCATGAAGCGCCCGCAGGACGGTGCGATCATCACGCAGTTCGACTACCCGACGTGCGAGACGTTGGGCCTGCTGAAGATGGACTTCCTGGGTCTGCGTAACCTGACCGTCGTGTCCGACGCCCTCGAGAATATTGCGCTCAACGGCAAGCCGGACCCGGATCTGGACCACCTGACCTTCGACGATAAGAAGACCTACGAGCTGCTGGGACGAGGCGAGACCCTCGGCGTCTTCCAGCTGGATGGTGGCGGCATGCGCGACCTCCTCAAGCTCATGAAGCCCGACAACTTCGAAGACATCTCCGCCGTTGGCGCCCTGTACCGTCCCGGCCCGATGGGCGCGAACTCCCACACGAACTACGCGCTGCGTAAGAACGGGCGCCAGGAGATCACGCCCATCCACCCGGAGCTGGCGGAGCCGCTCGAGGACATCCTGGGAACGACCTTCGGTCTGATCGTGTACCAGGAGCAGGTCATGCAGATCGCCCAGAAGCTGGCGGGTTACTCGCTGGGCCAGGCAGACATCCTGCGTAAGGCCATGGGCAAGAAGAAGAAGGAGGTCCTGGACCAACAGTTCAAGGGCTTCCGCCAGGGCATGGTCGATAACGGCTACTCCGAAGAGTCGATCAAGGCCCTGTGGGACGTCGTCGTTCCCTTCTCCGCCTATGCCTTCAACAAGGCCCATTCGGCGGCCTACGGCCTCGTCTCCTATTGGACGGCCTTCCTCAAGGCGAACTACCCGACGGAGTACATGGCCGCCTGCTGACCTCGACGAAGGACAACAAGGATCGTCGAGCCCTGTACCTGGCGGAGTGCCGCCACATGGACATCACGGTCCTGCCCCCGGACGTGAACGCGTCGATGGGTAACTTTGCGCCTGACGGCGAGGCGATCCGCTTCGGCCTGAACGCCATCCAGAACGTGGGCGGCCCGGTCGTCGATGCGATCGTGGAAACCCGCGCCGAAAAGGGCCGTTTCGCCTCGTTCCAGGATTTCCTGGACAAGGTGCCCCAGGTGGTGTGCAACAAGCGCACGATCCAGTCCCTCATTCGCGCCGGTGCTTTCGACTCGATGGGTCACACGCGCCGCGCCCTCCTCGCGCGCTGCGACGAGGCCGTGGATGCGATCATCGACGTCAAGCGCAACGAGGCGATCGGACAGTTCGATCTGTTCGGCGCTCTGGGCGAGGACGAGGATACGGGCTCTGGTCTGACGATCGACATCCCGGACCTGCCCGAGTTCGACCGTAAGACGAAGCTGGCGGCCGAGCGCGAGATGCTGGGCCTGTACGTCTCCGACCACCCGCTGCGCGGCGTGGAGGCAGCGCTGGCTCGCCACCAGGACTACGAGATCGCCCAGGTCGTCGGCTCCGACGGGGCGATGGCGGACCGCGTCGTGAAGATCGCGGGCCTCGTCTCCGGCGTGACGACGAAGGTGACGAAGCAGGGTAACGCGTGGGCGATCGCGACCATTGAGGACTGTCGGGATCGGTGGACGTGCTCTTCTTCCCGCGCTCGTACGAGTCGATTCAGACCTACCTCGCGCAGGACATCATCGTCCAGATCGAGGGTAAGGTGAACGTGCGCGAGGAGGGCATGACCATCTACGGCCAGTCGATGACACTCCTGGATCTGTCAGGTGGGGCGGACCTGCCCCTCGACCTGCGCCTACCGGCCGCCAGGTGTACGCCCGAGCTTCTCACCGACCTGCGCGGTGTCCTCGAGTCCTACCCGGGCGGTTCCCCGGTGCGCCTGCACCTGACGGAGCCTGGGCGTACGACGGTCGTCGAGCTGGATCCGAAGCTGCGCGTCGAACAGACGAGCGCCTTCTTCAGCCACATCAAGGCAGTCGTCGGCGCGGGTGGGGTCGTCACCTCGTCCTAATATGATGCGAGCCGGGCCCCGATGGGACTCGGCTCGCGTCGTCGACGGGCGTGCTCAGGAGGCAGATCCGACGATAGCGGAGGCCTTGCCCCAGGGGGCGTCGACCTCGACGAGGTCGCCGGCGCTCAGGTGATGGCCGCGGCGTGTCTCCACCTCGCCGTTGACAGTCACGTCGCCGGCCTGGATGAGTTCGCGGGCCTGTGCGCCGTCCTCCGCGAGGGAGGCGAGCTTGACGAATTGGCCGAGCTTGATCTCCCCGCGCACGGGAATCGTCGGTGTGCTCATGGTGAATCCTTTCGCTGGTGGAGAGCGCATCACGCGCGAGGGCGTGGATGAACAGTATCCTTGGGTAGAGACACACAGTATAAGGAGGAGCGGTGAGCGCTCACAACGACGATATCGATGCGGAGTTCCAGTCGCTGGTTGCATCGCTGGGATCGACGCCCGCCGCGGGCGATTCTCTGCCGTCCCTCGATCCGGACGACACTCCCGTTGACGAGTCCCTGCACCTGGAGGGCGGTCGCCTGTCGGTTGCCCTCGTGCTCGCCCCGATTTCCTACCCGGAGGCGCTGCACTCGCTGCTCGCTCTAACGGGTGTGCGTGAGTCGATCGTGCGTCTCAAGCCGTGGACCGCCGTGTGGCTGCGCGTCGAGACGACGCCGACCGACGAGGAGGAGCTCGACGCTCTGCTGACCGGTCAACGTCCGATGCCCGACGCGGTGGATCGCGTGGCCCGGGCCGTCTCGAACTGTCGAAGTACGGGGCGGTCGCTCTCATGAGCTGGCTCGTCGAGGGGGACGGCGTGGAGCCGGGTGTCTCGGGTCGTATCTCCGCTCAGCGTTACGTGGGCGGCGAGCCCGAGGAGACGATTCCCGCGGGCCTGCTGCTGGGTGCGATGCCCGCGGCGACGGAGGATCTCCTGCTGGGTCGTACGACGCCCGCCGACTATAAGGATTCCGTGGCTGCCGACGGCAGCTGCCAGGGCGGTGGCCCCTTCGGTTGGCTGCGACGCAAGCAATCATGACGATCCTCGAACTACTGCCCGCGATCGACGTGACGGGCGGGCAGGCCGTGCGCCTGTCCTCCGGATCGATCGACGAGGGCTCCTGGGGGGAGCCCGATTGATGTCGCTCGTTCGTTTAACGAGGCCGGGGCGCGCTGGGTGCACCTCGTGGACCTGGACCTGGCGTTTGGTCGCGGCGAGAACTCTGAGCTGCTCGCCCGGGTGATCCGCGAGGTTCCCGTGCGCGTCGAACTGTCGGGAGGCATCACGAGCCGAGCGGCCATCGAGGCCGGGCTGGCGATGGGCCCCGAGCGCGTCAACATCGCGACGCAGGCGCTGGGCGACATCGACGCCGTGTGCGAGGCCGTCGACGCTTTCGGTGAGCGCGTCGCCGTGTGCCTGGACGTGCGCGGCGATCGCCTGGCCGCGCGTGGCGGGAGTGGCGAGGGCGGCAACGTCTGGGAGGCGCTGCACGTCCTGAACGAGGCGGGAGTGGCCCGCCTCGTCGTCACAGATGTGACTCGTGACGGTCAGATGAACGGTTCCAATCGAGACCTGCTGGCCCGCGTCGCGGACCAGACCCCCGCACGTATCATCGCCTCGGGTGGTGTCAACTCCCTGGCCGATATTGAGGCCCTGCGCGCCCTCGGCATCGAGGGTGCGATCGTCGGAAAGGCCCTGTACCAGGGCGCATTCACTCTGGCCGATGCGCTGGATGTTGCCGGATACGAGGAACTCTCATGACTCCCACACCCCCTTCTCTCACCGAAGAACAGAAGAATCGACTGGCGCAGCGCCTGTCGATGATGAGCCACGACCGCGCCGATGTCGGCCAGGGGCTTCCCCGGACAGCCCGGGCGCTCGCGCTGGGGCAGGGCAGTGACGCGGGGGCGGCCAGGCTTGAGGCGCTCGTTGATGCTCTCGTCTTTGAACGCGTGATCGTTCCCATTGACGTCGAGCCGGACCCGCGCGTGACGGGCGTTCACGCCGGAGAAAATGGACACAACCCGATCGACTTCGTGCGCGCGCAGACCCCCGCGGGGGAGGCGCTCGCCATCTATTCGTCGGCGCAGGCGCTGACCGCACACCGCCCCGGTGACCGTCCGATGGCGCTGGACTTCCGCACGATCGGGCTCACCGCCCTCGTGGAGACGGGTGGGCGCATCGTCGTCAATCCGGGTACCGATGCGGTGCTGCTGCCGCGCCCCGCCGTGGCCGCGCTCGCGCAGGGGGATGAGTGGCTGCCCGCCTGGCGCGACGAGGCTCTGCGTGAGCTCCTGCTCGCCGAGGCCTCCGCGGCGTGCGCGGCCATCGTCGATGTAGAGATCGCCTACGCGGGCGACGGCCTCACGCGCGTGCTCGTGTCCGTGGACCGCGCGTCTTTCGCTCAGGGGGCAGATGCCTCGGCGATGAAAGAGACACTGTCGGCCGCCCTGAACGCCCTGGGGGCGAACCCCCGCCTCATCGCTGCGGCCGACCGGGTCGAGATCGCGCCCGTCCTGCGCTGAACCGGCACCGAGCACTCCCACCACAGCGTGAGGCGCGCAATGATTGCTGATCTGGCGCTCTTGTGCTGTTTCTGGTAGAGTGCATATGACCGTCTGGGCGAAAGCCCGGAACGCAAGCGGAGAAATCCCACCTGGATACCCGCCTCTCGACAGAGAGGATGCCGCCCGCAAGGGCGTTGCGCAGGGGATCGGGTTCGGCGGTCAACACCCGTGTGTGTTGACCCTATGGAAGCCTCCGTGCGCGTCGCGTAACGGAGGCTTTTCGTTACACGCATAAGGATTCTGTGGAAGGAGCCGCTCATCAGCGAGACTCGCATCAATGAGCGTATTCGAGTCCCCGAGGTTCGCCTCGTGGGACCCGGAGGTGAACAGGTCGGCGTCGTCCGAGTTGAGGACGCGCTGCGTCTGGCCGAAGAGGCCGGGCTCGACCTGGTTGAGGTTGCGCCGAACGCCAAGCCGCCCGTCGCAAAGCTCATGGATTACGGCAAGTACAAGTACGAAGCCGCCCAGAAGGCACGCGATGCTCGCCGCAACCAGGCGAACACGCAGCTGAAGGAAATCCGCTTCCGACTGAAGATCGACGATCACGACTTCGGCGTCAAGAAGGGCCACGTTGAGCGCTTCTGTCCGCCGGCGACAAGGTCAAGGTCATGATCATGTTCCGCGGTCGAGAGCAGTCTCGCCCCGAGGCTGGCGTTCGCCTCCTGCAGCGCCTCGCCGAGGAGATTGGTGACCTTGCCACCGTCGAGTCGATGCCCCGTCAGGACGGGCGCAACATGACGATGGTGCTGGCCCCCACCAAGCGCAAGGCTGACGCCCTGACTGAGCAGCGCAAGCGCCGCGAGGCCGAGCGCGCTGAGCGCCGGGGCAAAGCGCGCGGAGCGCGCCAGCAAGGACCAGGCCCGAGTGGCAGCCGACAAGGCTGACGAACAGGACTGACGGCGATACCCATCGCCTCACAACGAAGGAATAGAAATGCCGAAGAACAAGACTCATTCCGGTGCTAAGAAGCGCTTCCGCACGACCGGCTCGGGCAAGATCATGCGCGAGCAGGCCGGTGCCCGCCACCTGCTGGAGCACAAGTCCAGCCGTAAGACCCGTCGTCTGGCGACCGATCAGGTCCTGGAGACCGCTGACGTCAAGCGCGTCAAGCGTCTGCTGGGCAAGTGAGCTCGAGTTAGAGGAGAACAGTAGAAAATGGCACGTGTTAAGCGTTCTGTCAACGCCAAGAAGAAGCGTCGTACCGTACTCGAGCAGGCCTCCGGTTACCGTGGCCAGCGCTCGCGCATGTACCGTAAGGCCAAGGAGCAGGTCACTCACTCCTTCGTCTACTCCTACCGCGACCGCAAGGCCAAGAAGGGCGACTTCCGTCGTCTGTGGATCCAGCGCATCAACGCTGCCTCCCGCGCCCAGGGCCTGACCTACAACCGCCTCATCCAGGGCCTGAACCTGGCTGCCGTCGAGGTCGACCGCCGCATGCTGGCCGAGCTGGCTGTCAATGACATCAACGCGTTCAACGCCCTGGTGAAGGTCGCCAAGGACGCGCTGCCCGCCGACATCAACGCCCCCAAGGCCTGATAGGTGAGCCTTTTCGCCGAGCGCCTGACCGTTCTCGATAATCCCCGCGCCGATCGCGTGCGTAGGGTGTCGGGTCTGGTCGGGCGCTCGGCGCGTTCGCGCTCGGGTCTGATGCTCGTTGAGGGCCCTCAGGCAGTGCGCGAACTAGCCCTGCACCGATCGGATGCGGTGCGTGATGTGTACGTGCGCGAGGACGCGTGGGAGACGCACGCGGACGTCGTGGATGTGGCACGCCGCGCTACGCGCTGGGTGCACCCGGTGACCGCCGAGGTCTCGGCGGCCCTGTCGGGGGACTCGCAGGGCATCTGCGCAGTCGCATCTCTGGATGCGCTGTCGCGCGAACTGCCTGAGCCGAGCGTTGGTGAGACGATCGTCGTGGTCGCTCAGGGGCGCGATCCCGGCAACGTTGGCACGATCATCCGCACGGCTGACGCATTCGGTGCGGTCGGCGTCGTGGCCGTCGCGGGCACGGTGGACGCCGCGAGCCCGAAGGTTGTGCGCTCGAGCGCCGGTTCCGTCTTCCACATTCCCGTGTGCGTGGTTCCGTCTTTCGCGGATGCGCGCGCACTCATTCACGGTCGCAGCGCGGCCCTACTGGGCACCAGCGGTGGTGCCGGTTCGCTCAGCCTGTCCGACCTCCTCGTGCAGGGAGTGTCGGCGCGCTCGCGTCTGTCCCAGTCGCACGCGTGGGTGTTCGGCAACGAGGCACGCGGCCTGTCGGGCGACGAGATGCGCCTGTGCGACGCTCTCGTGTCCATTCCCATGACGGGGGACGCGGAGTCCCTCAACGTGGCCAGCGCGGCCGCAACCTGCCTATTTGCCTCCCAGACCGTGAGGGGCATGGAGAACTGACTCCGCTTCGCGGCGCGCAGCTGCGCCTGCGACTAGTCTGGTTCCTATGAAGTTAGCTGAGCTGTCCGAGGCACAGTTGGTGTCTCATTTCCGCGAGTCTTTCCCGCGCGGTGAGCGCACGATGATCGGCATTGGTGACGACTGCGCCCAGGTTGCGGCTCCCGAAGGATCGTTCATCGTGACGACGGACGTTATGGTGGAGGATCAGCATTTCCACCTGTCGTGGTCGACCGGTTACGAGGTCGGCGCGCGCGTGGCCGCTCAAAACCTCGCGGATATCGACGCGATGGGAGGACGTCCCTCGGCGCTCGTCGCCTCGGTGGTGGCGCCGCGTGACATGGACGCGGACGTTTTCCTGGATGTTGTTCGAGGCCTGGGCGACCGCGCCCGCGAGGTCGGAGCCGGTGTGGTCGGCGGAGACCTAAGCGCGGGGGAGAAGCTCGTCATTTCTATCACGGCTTTCGGCTATTGCCCGGGCCCGGTGGTGCGCCGTGACGGCGCGCGCCCCGGAGATGTCGTGGCGGTCAGCGGCACCCTTGGATACTCCTACGCGGGCCTCGATCTCCTGGAGGGTGGGCACGTTGATCCCTCGTCACGAGGAGTTGAGCAGCTGGGCGATCTGGCTCCCTTCGTCGACACCTACCGCGCGCCGAAGCCTCCGCTGGGCTCTGGCGTGGCCGCCGCGGCCGCGGGTGCTCGCGCCATGATGGACCTGTCGGACGGGCCCGCAACGGACGCGGCGCGCATCGCCAAGGCCTCGGGAGTCGTCATCGAGTTTGATCGCGACGCCATCGAGGCCGAGGCGTCTCACCTGGCTCCCGCAGCCCGCGTCTGCGTAGCCGATCCCGTGCGGTGGGTCCTACAGGGGGGAGAGGAACATGGCATGATCGCCGTTTTCCCGCCGGATGCGCAGCTGCCTGACGGCTTCCGCGTCGTCGGTTCGGTGCGCGCGTGCCTGGCCGAGGAGGAACCGTGGGCGATGATGGATGGCGCGGTCCTGCGCGGGGCGTGGGATCATTTTTCGGCAGATTCCGTAGACTAGTGTGATGCGGACTGCGAGGAACGTGTCCTCGCTGTTGGATGGCGTGAATGGCACAGGTGCCAGAGAGGAATAGTGTGAGGATGAATCGAGCGACGGAAGGCTCCCAGGCCTCGTCCCGTCCGATGTCGCGTGTAGCGCGCAAGCTCGCGGAGTCGTCGGAGGAGATTCCGGCGACTGCTGGCATGTCCCTGCCCGCGCTGCAGGTGATGCGTGCGTGCCGCCGACGAAGGCGTTGCCCGTTGTTGATCCGAACGACGACGCAGATAACTGAGATCTCATAGCGGAGCATTGGGAAAGAGGACGCGATGAGCGCGATGCATGTGGGTGAACCGGGGCAGCCTGTCGGAGGATGGTCCTCGGCGCCGCCTCCTGTCGTATCGACGAAGCAGCGCAAGGCTGATACCAAGGTGCGAGTCATCCTCGTGGTTATCTTCGGCTTGTTCGTGTTCGGCGTGTTCTATCTGATGGATGTGCCGCGTACAAATCCCGAAGACACCGTGCGCCAATACCTGACTTACCTGTCCGAGGGTGACGCAGAGTCGGCTCGGGCCATGTTGACAAGGCCGCTCGTGGACGAGGAGCTCCCGCTCGTGACGAACGAGGTGCTGGGCGCGGCTGAATCGCGTATCGTCATCGAATCGGTCGAAAGCCTCACGAGCAAGTGGCGTGCGGCTTCTCGTGCGACGGTGCGGGCGACGATGAGTTTGAACGGCGAGCGTTTCACCCACGATTTCACTGTCTATCACCATAAGCCGACGAAGGATCAGCCGACGGAATGGTATTTGTTCGATGATCTTCTGGTGACGATCCATATCTCCGGCAACCAGGTGCCGGGCGTGAGCGTGATGGGTAGCGGCGCGGACGCTATTCCCCTCACAAGTGGATCCAGGGAATTGAGGATCTTCCCCGGCGTGTACACCTTCACGGCGGAAGGCCTGGCGCAAGGAGATCGGGCAGCCCCTCAGCAAGCGGTCATCATGGATGGCACGGGTACTTCCCCGGCTGAGAATACCTCGGTGCGCTTCACCGTCAACAAGAAATAGGCGCTCCGAACGCCTCAGCGGTCTCACTTATTGTGCAGTGGGGCACGATGACGTACGCTAACCCTACGAAGTAGTTACCGAGGATGTAGGGGCTTCTCGATGCGGAGGAAGAAAGCGGTACCGCAGTTCGGCGTTCCCGGAGCCGTGCCCAACAGCGGACCCAACCTTGGTGCCGCCGGAATGTTGTTTGCAGCGTATCGGGGAATGGAGCCCAAGCGCCGCAAGAAGGCGAACACATTTGTCGGAATCGTTGCTCTCTTCGCCCTCAGCTTCGCTCTCATGCCGGTTGTGTGGGTGATCGAGCGCGTCGAAGGAACCCCCGATGGTGAGGTGCGTCGGTATCTCAGCTTCCTGGCCGAGGGGGATGCGGCGGGCGCGCTGGCGATGGTCGACCCGGGCATCCCGAACGAACAGCGTCTGTTTTTGACGAACGAGGTACTAACGGCCGCCTCATCTCGGATTGTCATCGAATCGGTCAGTAAGCCGACCTATGGCGGTGGAGGGATCGACACGAAGGAAGTGACGGCAACGCTGCGCCTCAATGGCGACCGTTTTACTCATACCTTCTCGCTGGAGCGACGGCACAAGGAAAAAGGTGACTCGTCTGTCTGGAAGATACGTGATGGCTTGTTCGTCAAGGTTCCCGTCTCTGGCGTGCGCGTTCCTTCCTTTAGCGTCGGTGGCGTGTCAGCAAACGCCGGTTCTTCCGACTCTTCTCCGGTGGAATATCTGTTCTTCCCGGGCGTCTACACCTTCCAGCCGGAGGGCCTTGGACCGTATGTGAATGCTCAAGCAACTCAGGTGGTTGTGGAGAACGGATCACATGCCTCGTCCTATGAGACGACATCCGTGTCTTTCAACGGGCAACTGGCGAGTTCTTTGCGGGGCGATGTCCTTCGCGTTGCGCACAAGAACCTACAGGACTGCGCGACACTCGGGACAAACATGCGTCCCTCCTGCCCAGTTGAGCTGCGGTCCTCAGCGGTGACTGGGATTGAGCTGCTGAGCTCACCACAGACGCTGACTAGCGCCAGTGATGATGGAACATACGAGCTTGAAGACGCGGTCTTCCGTTATCAGGACGGCTCGGTGCACGACCTGACGGTCCGCGTACAGGCAACGGTCATCATGAATGCGGACGGTATTCCGGAGGTTGATATCGACGGGAAACCGAGCATCACCGTGACGATGCAGAAGCGCTGAATATGCCATGCACTGATCCCCGGTGACGGCGGGTGGAATCGAGATCTCTTGCCTCATCGGCGGGATGACACACGAGTATCCACCATGCGTTCGTGCATCAATTATACAGTTGATGAAATAAATACCGTATGAGAAAATTTAGCGGCTCCGATGCGCCATTTGGCGAGTATTCGACCGTGTCGGGGGCAGACCATCCGTGCGGAAGAGAGAGGGACGAGCAATGTCTCAGCAGCAGTACGACTCGAATCAAGGCGCGGTGCCTCAGCCCCCGGACCCTTCGGGGATTCCGACGCCTCCTTCTACTCCTAGCAACCCCCAGGACGCGGCCGCCCCTGCGGCCGATGTGCCTCAGAGCGGGGTGACCTTCACGCCGGACTCGGACAAGAGCCGCCGTCGCATCAAGCGCATCGTCGTGGGCGCTGTGGCCCTCGTTGCTGTCGTCATCGTCGGAACCATTGCCCTCACTGTCGCGAATTGGGCGAGTACGCCCGAGGCGACGGTGCGCCAGTATCTTGATCTGCTCGCGGACGGTAAGGCCAGCGCTGCGACGGCGATGGTTGATCCGGGGCTGCCCGACGACCAGCGTGCTTTCCTCTCGGACGAGGTCATGGCCTCGGCGAGTGCCCGCATCGAGGTGGAGGACGTGACTGTTGAGGACGAGGAGAACTCCAAGGAGCGCGTGGTGAAGGCGACGATGCGCCTCGGCGGCGAACGCTTCACCCATTGGTTCCGCGTCAGTGAGGCGAAGAAGACCTTTGGTCTGCTGAACAACTGGACGATTGAGAACGCGATGATTGGGCGGGTGTTTGTGGAGCCAAGAAAGGTTACGCATTTCTCGATCGGTGGTGAAAAGATGTCGGTCGCGACGCTGACGGAATCCTCCAGTGCATACATCGTGCTTTACCCGGGCGTCTACACAATCACCGCGGAGGAGACGGGTGAGTATATTGACGCTGAGCCCCAGACGGTGTTGGTGAGAGCTATCGAGGACTTTGACAGCACGCGCGCAGGCGCAAGGGTGTACCTGGAGGGCGTCTATAACGACAAGGTGGCTGCCGCCGCGCTCGAGGCTATGGGTCCGCTGATCAACTCGTGTGCGACCGTCTCTGGCCGCACTGACACCGCCTGCCCGGGTGCGATTAGTTCTCGGCCACTGTCCTTCCTGGAGCTCAAGACGATGCCCACGACCGTGAGTGTGGCGGATGGGGGTGTGTACGTCGCCGAGCCGACGTACACGATCCAGGGCACCTTGATCGGGGCAAAGCGGCATGACATGACGTTTCGTGTGACCGCGAAGCTGAAGACCGATAAGGACGGAATCCCCGAGTTGGACGCGTCGGGCAAGCCCCAGTTCGAGGTTCGATTCGGATAGTAAGGCCTCGAATGGGGCTATCGACGCACCGGGTATGCGGACTCGGCGAAAGAAGTTCGCATACCCGGTGGCGCGTAGGCGGTTGCACGCTATGATGGGTTGTTGGTAACTCTGTCACAGTGAACATGGAGCAGCCCGCATGAGCAACGATGCTAAGGCAACGAGCACCCGTCGGCCTGGCCGTCCGAAGGCCGGTAGCGAGGATAAGAAGGCGCGCATCCTGTCGGAGGCGCTGACCCTTTTCTCGACGCAGGGCTACGTGGCAACCTCGCTTGCAGACATCGCGCGTGCCTCCGATATTTCGAAGGCGGGGCTCCTGCATCACTACTCCTCGAAGGACCAGCTGCTCGCCGCGGTCCTGGATGAGCGTGATCGCCGCATCGTCAGCCGACTCCCGCGCCCTGAGGAGGGGGCCGAGGCCGCGCTGGACGCCTGGGTGGACATGGTGGCGCACAACCAGCGTCACCCCGACGGCGTGGCTCTCTACACGGCGATGTCGGCCGCCGTCATCGATTCGAAGCATCAGGCACACCCCTGGTTCCGTGAGCACCTCGTCGGTGCGATTTCCTACCTGGTTGAGGCTTTTGAGCACGGCAAGACCACGGGCGAGGTGCGTGAGGATGCTCCGAGTGAGCAGATCGCGCGCCGCCTCGTGGCGATATCGGATGGGCTTCAGGTCCAGTGGCTATGCTCGCGCGCGGACGGTGGTCGTACGCTCAACATGCACGAGGTCATGGCTGGCGTCACCGTTGACATGAAGGAGCGGTGGCTCATTCGCTCCGAGTGAGGCGGGGAGGTCGTCGTATCGGTGACGACGCTTATGTGAGAAGTGACACGTAGAATCTGACTTTGTAGGCGTTTCGCGTGATTTGGGGCTTAGGTCCTTGATGGATCGTATCGGCGTTCCGTGATGCCCACCCAGGTAGGCCTGACGCGCGTTACGATGGACAAACCAGCATCCTTCACAACGTCGGGAGTTGTGCTGAGCGTGTCCAGCGTTGACGCTCCACGCGAGGCCAATAAACCGTCGCACATCCACGCCTGGAGGTCTACGCATGGCGAACACCGCTGTTCCCACCCCGTCCCACCACGATTCCAACGCTCGACGCTGCCCCGATGACCTGTGGGCGCTGGGGGAGCGGGCGATCATCCGCGCCCGCCGCTGGGCCGACGAGTCGGCCCATGAGCCCACGCCCCAGTCGGCCAAGCTCCTGTCCCGTATCCTCGCCGATCCGGACGGACTAACTTTCACGACCCGATTCGTCGACGACGTCGTGCGTCCCGCGGACCTGGACGTCGCCAGCGCGGCCATGAAGCGCCTGTCGGCCGGCCGTAAGAGCTTCCTGCCCCCGGCTCTGGCTGCGGCGATGGGCCTCGGCTCGACCGCTTCGCTCCTCGCTCCTCGTATGGTGACAGCTACTGCGCGTCGAGTGTTCCGTGAGATCGTCGGTGACCTCGTTGTCGACGCGACCGACAAGGGCCTCGGCCCCGCGCTCGCCCGCCTGCGCGAGGGCGGTCACCGCCTGAACGTCAACCTCCTCGGCGAGGCCGTCCTTGGCGAAAAGGAAGCGGCCCATCGCCTGGCCGAGGTCTCGCGCCTCGTGACCCGCGAGGATGTCGACTACGTGTCCATCAAGGTTTCCGCGGTGACCGGCCCCCACAACCCGTGGGGCTTCGAGGAGGTCGTCGACCACGGCGTGAGCGCCCTCCTGCCGCTCTATCGCCTCGCTCGCGACAACGGGACCTTCCTAAACCTCGACATGGAGGATTACAAGGACCTCGACCTGACGATCGCGGTGTTCACGGCCATCCTCGATCAGCCGGATATGCGCGGCTACGAGGCCGGTATTGTCCTCCAGGCCTACCTGCCCGATTCGCTCGGTGCCCTCCAGCGTCTCCAGGAGTGGGCACGGGCACGCGTGGACGCGGGGGGTTCGCGTATTAAGGTCCGCATCGTCAAGGGCGCGAACCTGTCCATGGAGAGGGTGGACGCCGAGATTCACGGCTGGGAGCTGACGACCTGGCCGTCCAAGCAGGCTACCGACACCAACTACAAGCGGATGCTGAGCTGGGCGATGACGCCCGAGCGTACCCGTGCGATCCGACTGGGTGTGGCCGGACAGAACGTCTTTGATATTGCCTTCGCCTATGAGCTGCGCGCCGCGCGCGGCGTCGAAGACAGCGTTGAATTCGAGATGCTCTCCGGCATGGCTACCGGCATTCAAGAGGTTGTGCGCCGCGACGTTGGTTCCCTCCTTCTCTACGTCCCGGTCGTTAATCCTCGTGAGTTCGACGTCGCCATTTCCTACCTGGTGCGCCGCCTCGAGGAGAACGCCGCGCCCGAGAACTTCATGTCCGGGGTCTTCGACATCGCCACAAACGAGGATGTCTTCGCCCGTGAGCGCGACCGCTTCCTCGCCGCGCTGTCCGACGTTGATCCGGACGCGCCGCTGCCCGTTCCCAACCGTGTCCAGGACCGTCTGGCCGAGCGCGAGGCAGGGGTGGGCGCCGAGCGGGGGAGCCTTGCCGAGCGCGCGCGTCGTCCATTTACCTCCGAAGCGGACTCCGATCCCGCTCTGGCTGCTAACCGCCAGTGGGCACGCGACATCGCTGCGGCCATCCCCACCTCGACGCGGGGTGTCGAGGCCGTGCGCGCCGGCGAGCAGGCGCTGTCCTCGAGCGAGGCGATCGACGGCCTCATCAAGGCCAGCGCCAAGGCGGCACGTGACTGGCAGGCCCTGGCCCCCGAGGAGCGTGCAGCCGCACTGCATCGTGTCGGCGATGTTCTTGCCGCGCGCCGGGGCGAGCTCATCGAGGTCGCCGGATCCGAAGCCGGCAAGACCATCGATCAGGCCGATCCTGAGGTGAGCGAAGCGATCGACTTCTGCCATCACTACGCGAATGCGTCGTTGCAGCTCGCCGATGAGGCGTACATGGCGGGGGCGCGTTTTGTGCCCGTGGATGTCACTGTCGTTGCGTCGCCGTGGAATTTCCCCGTGGCCATTCCGGTGGGCGGTGTCGCAGCTGCTCTGGCGGCGGGCAGCTCCGTCATTCTCAAGCCGGCCCCGCCGGCCAAGCGCTGCGCCGCGGAGCTTGTCGCGGCCTTCCACGAGGCCGGGCTTCCCCGTGAGCTCGTAGCCCTCGCCCCGCTCGACGACGGGGATGTCTCGCGCCATCTGGTCACGCACGAGGGTGTCGACCGCGTCATCTTGACCGGCTCGTATGACACGGCGCGTCTGTTCCGCTCCTGGAAGCCCGACATGCATCTGCTGGGTGAGACGAGTGGCAAGAACGCCATCATCGTTACCCCCTCGGCCGACCCCGATCTAGCGGTGCGCGACATCGTCCACTCGGCCTTCGCGCACGCGGGACAGAAGTGCTCGGCGTCCTCACTGCTGATCCTCGTTGGCTCGGCGGGACGCTCCTCGCGTATTGCGCGCCAGCTTGTGGATGCGGCAGCCTCGCTGCGCGTCGGCCTGCCGTCGTCTCTGGACTCTCAGGTCGGTCCCGTCGTCGTGCCCGACGACGAGAAGGCGGTGCGAGGCCTGACGACTCTGGGGGAGGGTGAGCACTGGGTGCTGGGGCCCCGGTACCTGGGTGATGGGCTGTGGACCCCCGGTATCCGTGCGGGCGTGGTGCCCGGCAGCGAATTCCACCTGACCGAGTACTTCGCACCCGTCCTCGGCGTGATGCGCGTGGACACCCTCGAGGATGCAGTCGACGCCGTCAACGAGGTCGACTACGGACTGACGTCGGGCCTCCACACCCTCGATAGTGCCGAGCTGGCCACGTGGCTGGAGGGTATCGAGGCCGGTAACCTCTACGTCAACCGCGGCATCACCGGCGCTATCGTGCGCCGCCAGCCCTTTGGTGGGTGGAAGCGCTCGGCCATCGGATCGACCACGAAGGCCGGCGGCCCCTCGTACCTGTTGGGTCTGGGCGACATCGAGTCGGACCGCGGTGCCACCGCTGCGGTGGAAGCCACGAACGCTGAGACTCTTGCCCCGAGTGTGCTCGCCCTGAGCGGAGCTGTCGCGCCACATTTGAGCGAGGATGAAGCGGCCGAGCTGACCCGTGCCGTTCGCGCAGACGCGGCCGCCTGGGCCTGTGATTACGGGGTGAATCGTGACGTGACCGGCATGGCGTGTGAGCGTAACGTCCTGCGCTACCGTCCCACACCGGTTCTGGTGCGAGCGGGCAGCGGAACGCCGCTGGTAGATACTGTTCGTGTCCTGGCAGCCGGCCTCCTCGCCGGTGGCCCCATCGGATTGTCGGTCGCCGACACACTGCCCCAGCCCGTGCTGGAGCTGCTGGAGTCCTTGGACATTGAGGTGACTGTCGAGGATGCGAGCTCGTGGGAGTCGCGCCTGTCGATGGTGGCGAACTCGGGTGGCCTGGGGATGCGCGTGCGCGTCCTTGGCCCGCGTGACGAGACATCGGCACAGCGCTGGGCGCATGCAAGCCGTGCGAGCTCGGGAAGCCCCGACGTCGCGCTGTACACGGGTGACGTGACGTCGTGCCCGCATGCGGAGCTGCTGCCCTTCCTGCGCGAGCAGGCGGTCTCGATCACGAACCACCGTTTCGGAACCCCGCTCGACTTGGCACAAGAGCTTCTGTAACCCTCGGTTCCGTTGCCCGGCGCAACACTCAATGGTGAATGCCCGTGACGAGGAGTCACGGGCATTCACCCATACCTGTGTTGGCTGCGCAGGCTCTTTGATTGGAATAGGTAAACGCTGGAGGGGCGAGCCATTGGCTCGCCCCTCCAGCGTTACGTCAGTGTCGTCGACTCAGATCGCGCGCGCAACCTTGTCGGACTTCAGGCACTTGGTGCAGACGTTCAGGCGCTTGGGCGTCCCATTGACCAGGGCGCGAACGCGCTGAATGTTCGGATTCCACCGGCGGTTGGTGCGAACGTGCGAGTGCGACACGCTCTTGCCGAAGCCGGGTCCCTTACCGCACACGTCACAAACGGCAGCCACGATGTTCTCCTCGGTATGTCTTCCAGTTCAGTCTTTGGCTCCCCACGGTCGCGGGGAACGCATCCTCCGGTGCTTGAACCGAAGGCAACCATGACAGAATAGCGGATGATGCGCGCTTTCAACAAGTCGCACGGGTGATCGGTCGTGTCAGGTCGCACACAGCAACCGTCGCAGGGACAATGGGACGGGGCAGGAAAGGGGAGTCATGGAGCTCAATGCTGCGGTCATTATCGAGGCGTGCCGCGCCGGTGCCGAGGAAGCGGCGAGGCTTGCGCCCTTCCTTGATGACCTGGATGGATGGGATGGCGCCGACTGTGATACGGGGACGAACGCTGCGGCCACGATGGCTGCCCTCGCCGCGGCGATGGACTCCCTCGAACCCCGTGCCCACCTGCGCGTGGCACTTGAGGCCGGTGTTGAGACGATCATCCGTCGAGGCCTTGGGCACAGCGGCCTTGCGCTCGGTGCGCTGTTTGAAGCGTGGGCTGGGGCCCTCGGGGACGAGCACAGGGTGACTCCTCTCGTGGCGCGCCGCATGCTGGCGGCATCCCTGACGCCCGTTGCCTCGTCTATCGAGTGGTCGGACGCCCTCGTTGAAATGCTCGGCGGTGCCGTTCGAGAGCTTCACGAGATGGGCGATACGCTCCCCGAGGTCGAGGACGTGTTTTCACGCTTTTCGACCCAGGCGCAGATCGGGCTCGTGGAGGCGACGAATGAGGCGACGGGGCGCATCGACCCGGGTGGCGCTTTCATTGCCCTGGTCCTCGCGTGCATCGATGCTGCCATGCGCGACGATGCCGGCATCTTACAGTCCTTCACGGCGATGCTTGCCGACCTGGCTGAGCGTCACTCGCGAGCCCCTGAGGCTGCCTCGCCTCCGCCCGGACGCGACTTCACGGTCGACATCATCGTGGAAGGAACCGAGGAAGACCTGCGCGCGCTGCTCGCCCGCCTCGGTGGCCTGGGAGCACGCCTGTCCTACGTGGGTCGTGTTGACCTGTTCGGGATGGGGGAGTGGCGCCTGCACGTGGACACCTCTGCCCCGCTGGCCGCGCACCCCACCTCCGGGCAGGTCGTGCGCTTCCAGGTCTGCGACGCGCGCCCGGATGCACAGATCGGTATCGACGAGCTGGCCGACGAGGGTCTGAGCCACCGCGGCGTGCGCCTCCTGCAGCGTCGCCCGATGCGGCGCGTCGAGCGTGCGCGCGTCATCGCGTGCACGCGTGCCCCCGGTCTGGTCGAAGACCTCGCTCGTGCCGGAGCGGTCGTCTTTCTGAACCTGAACTCCAGCGATGCCGCCGGCGTTGTCTCCGCGGCCAGTTCGCGCACAGGGGTGACGCTCGTGGCTCCCTGCGACGAGGCCAGTGCCGCCCTGGTCGGTACAGTTGCCTCCGTTCTTCCTGCTTCCGCGCCCGGTGTACCCGCAATTCTGCGGGCGGCCAGCAATGATGACCTCGGTGTTCTTGCGGTTGCTCGTGCCTGTGCCCCGCTCTTCGTTCCGCAGCCCGGTGGCCTCGCGGCCGCCCCGACGCTCGCACGGATGCTGCGCGATGGTGCCCACGACGCCCTGTCCGCATGGACGAGTGCCCCGCTGCCGTTGGACGGTGACCCCGAAGGGATCGCCGAGGCTCTGGCTGAGGCCGCGCGTGGGGGAGGACAGTCGTGGCGCCTGCTGGTCTCGCGTGACGACGACGGTCCCTACACGGTGGCGACGGTGCGTCAGCTGCTGTCCACGCGTGATGCGTCGTCTTCGATCGACCTGGAGACATGGGACGGCGGACAGAGCGGGGCAAGCCTCGTGGCCGGGTGCTCGTCGTGAGCGCGCTCGATGTTCCCCTGTCCCTGCGCCTGCCCAAGAAGACCGCGAAAGCGCTCGAGGGCGCTGGCGTTGCGACGGTCGGCGACCTGCTCATGGTGGCGCCTCGCAGGTACTACCACTGGGGTCGGCTCACGCCCCTGTCCTCCCTGTGTGAGGGCGAAGATGTCACGATCCTCGCGGAGGTTGCCTCTGCTCACCTGATTGCAAACCGTTCCGGATCGGGTGTACGCCTGGAGGTCACCCTCACCGACGGCCTTCAGTTCCTGTCCGCCACGTTTTTTGCTAAAAACCAGTACAAGCTCGCGCCGATTGAGAGGATCTTGACTCCGGGCCAGTCCTTTCTTTTCGCAGGTAAGGTGGGGGCCTACCGCGGCAAACTGCAGCTCACTCACCCGTCCTTTGAGGGAGTTGACGGGGAAGACATCGAGCGCATTGCCTCGCGCCCTATTCCGATCTACCCAGCGACCGGGTCCCTGGCATCGTGGGCGATCGCCCGCGCGGTTGGTATGGTTCTCGACCAGCTCGATGACAGCGATGTTCCCGACGCGGTTCCCGCGCAGGTGCGCGAGCGCGTTCGCATCCCGGCACACGCTCAGTGTCTGCGTCGTCTACATCAGCCCGAGACGGACGAGGACTACCAGCAGGCCCGCCGTGCCCTGGCCTTCACGGAAGCATTCGTGCTCCAGGTGGGGCTAGCGATGCGCCGACGCGGAGCGCGCGCGACCCCGGCGGTCGCCTCCCCTCACAGCTCCCCGCTCCTGGACCGTTTCCGCGATTCCCTGCCCTTCCAGCTCACCGACTCCCAGGTGGACGCCATCGCGCAGATCGGCGCCGACCTCGAGCGTGAGATCCCGATGCAGCGCCTCCTCCAAGGAGATGTCGGCTCGGGGAAGACCGTCGTCGCGCTCATGTCCTTCCTGCAGGTCGTCGCAGCCGGCCATCAGGGTGCACTCGTCGCCCCGACCGAGGTGCTCGCCGAGCAGCATACGGCCTCCCTGCGCGCCCTTCTCGCCCCACTGGGGGATGAGGCTCCCGACGTGCGTCTGCTGACGGGTTCGACCACCCCGGCGGCCCGCCGCGAGATTCAAGCGGCCATGAATTCCGCCGAGCCGCTGATCGTCGTCGGTACGCACGCCCTGTTCCAAGAATCTGTGCGTTTCGCCGACCTTGCCCTGGTCGTCGTCGACGAACAGCATCGCTTCGGTGTCGAGCAGCGCGCCGCCCTGCGCCGCGCTCGCGAAGACGGCCGCGGCGTCCACGAGCTGGTCATGACGGCGACTCCGATTCCGCGCACGATCGCGATGACGGTGTTTGGTGACCTGGATGAGACCCGCATGAGCGGCATGCCCCGCGGCCGTACGCCGGTGGCCACCTACCTCGCCGACGCCGCAAACGCCGCGTGGGTGGAGCGCACATGGGCGCGAGCCGCCGAGGAGATCTCGCAGGGGCGACGCGTCTACGTCGTCTGCCCGCGTATCGACGCCAGCGACGATGTGAGCGACGTCGACGAAGAGCACGCGCGACCGCTGGCCTCCGTCGAAGAAGTTGCCGCCTACCTGCGCGGACACCGTGCGCTCGCGGGCGTGGCCATTCATGAGCTGACAGGACGCACGCCCGCGCCCGTGAAAGCACAGATCATGGAGGACTTTTCTGCCGGGCGTGCCCCGCTCCTCGTCGCCACGACCGTCATCGAGGTCGGTGTCGATGTCTCCGAAGCGACCCTCATGGTGATCCTCGACGCTCAGCAATTCGGTCTCGCACAGCTTCATCAGCTGCGCGGCCGCGTTGGGCGTTCCTCACTGCCCTCCCTGTGCATCGCCATGCATCGACACGAACTCACCGAGTCGGGGCTTGCGCGGCTGCAGGCCTTCGCGCAGACGACAGACGGTTTCGAGCTGGCCGAGGCCGATCTGCGTCTGCGTAAGGAAGGCGACGTGCTCGGCGCGGGACAGTCGGGCAAAGCCACGCACCTGCGCTTCCTCTCCGTTCGTCGCGACGAGTCCCTCATCCGCTCGGCGAAGGAGGAAGCCGATGCTCTCCTCGACGCCGATCCAATGCTCGAGAGTCATCCGGAGCTGGCGCGTGCCCTGCGCGGGGCATCCGAAGGGCAGGTCGAGTGGATGCAACGCTCGTGAGGCGCGCCCGGTAGGGTAGAGGCATGACCAGAATCGTCGCAGGTAGCGCCAAGGGGCGTACCCTCGCCGTGCCCAAGTCCGGCACGCGCCCCACGTCCGAGCGCGTGCGCGAGGCACTCTTTTCGCGCCTCGACCACATGAATGTCCTCGATGGGACCACCGTCTTGGACCTGTACGCCGGGACGGGGGCGCTTGGCCTGGAGGCCCTCTCGCGTGGGAGCGCCCACGCAACCCTCGTCGAAAAAGCCTCTGCGGCGGCGCGCGTCGCATCCTCCAACGTCCGCTCAACGGGCCTGCCCGCCCGCGTCGTCACGGCCGATGCCCGCTCGTTCCTGGCCGCGCGCACCGGGGAGGACCTGCGCGGAGACATCGACCTGGTCTTCATCGACCCGCCCTACGACATCGCCGAGGCAGACATGACCGCCGTGCTCTCCCTTCTCGGCCCGTGGCTCAGCCCCGACGCCCTCGTCGTCGTCGAACGCTCGACACGCGCTCCCGCCCCGACGTGGCCCCCGTTCCTCGTCCTGGAGGATCAGCGCACCTGGGGCGAAACCGTCGCCTACTTCGCCGGTCCGCCCCTGCCCACGAACGAACCCGAGGACGGTGCGGATGCGCTCGCGGATGCCCCGGCCTCGTCGAGCGCGGAGGAGGGAGAACGATGATCGCGCTGTTCCCCGGTTCTTTTGACCCCTTCACGAACGGGCACCTCGATGTTGCGCAGCGCGTGAGCGCCGTTGCCGAGCGCCTCATCATCGGCGTCGGAGCGAACCCCGCGAAGCGCGGACTCATCGATCCCGCTGAACGCGTTGGCCTTATTCGCGACGCCACCGCTCACCTGACTGGCGTTGATGTGGTCCTGCTGCAGGGCGCCACGATGGACGAGGCCTCCCGCCTTGGTGCAACCCTCATCGTCAAGGGCGTGCGCTCGGCGACCGACCTCGACTACGAGTCCCCCCAGGCCTTCTTCAACGACGAGGTCGGCGGCATCGACACGTGGTGGATCCCCACCCGTCCCGCCCTCGCGCACGTCTCGTCGAGTGCTATCCGTGAGTTATTAGGTCTCAAAAAGGATATTTCTCGGTATGTCCCGCCAGCAGTTGAGCGATATCTGACCGACAATAGAAGCTGAATCATGCCCGGTGGAACGCAGGAGGCAGCCATGGCTGACACGACCGACAACCAGACTCAGGACGAGTGGAACGAGGAAACCGTCTACGGTCCCTCCACGGTGATCGCCGCCCTCGATCAGATCGAGGACCTCGTCGAGTCCTCGCGTACCGTCCCCCTGTCGGCCTCGATCATGATCAACAAGGCCGAGCTGCTCGACCTGCTGGATCAGGCTCGTGAGGCTCTACCGGAAGACCTCGTCGCCGCCGACGCCGTCGTGGCCGATGCTGACGCCGTCCTGGGCCGCGCAGACTCGGCCGCCGAGACCCGCATCGCCGAGGCGAACTCGCGCGCGTCCTCCACCCTCGAGCAGGCCAACGAGCGCGCCGCACAGATCCTCTCCGATGCGCAGGAAGAAGCCGAGCGCACGCGTTCGCGCGCCGATGATGAGGCGACCGCTCTGGTCTCTCAGGCACGTTCGGATGCCGAGGCCACGATCGCCGATGCAAACGCACAGGCTGCGCGCATCGTCTCCACCGAGAATATCGTGCGCATGGCTGAGGATCGCGCGCGTGAGATCGTCTCCGAGGCGAAGCGATCGGCAGCTTCGTTGCGCGAGGGCGCCGATGACTACGTTGCGAACTCCCTCGATGAGCTCGCCCACCTCATCTCCGATCTGGCGCGCCGCACGGATGCTGGCCGTCGCACGATTGCCGAGCGTCGCGGCGTCGACGTCACCGATGTGGACTGACCAATGAGTGACAAGACGTTGGTTCTGTCCCTGGCGCGCCTGCCCCGCGCACTCGGGTCCACCCTGCACGAGGATCTCGTGTGGACGACTCCCGATGACCTGGGGACTCCCTCCATGTCTGCAGTTCCGGGCGTTCCGCTGGACATCTCCGTGGATATGACCAGTGTCGAGGACGGTGTTCTCGTTCAGCTGGCCACCTCCGTCGACCTCGTCGGAGAGTGCGTGCGCTGCCTCGACGAGGTGCGCGACCATCACGATGTCTCAAGCGCCGAAGTCTACTTCGAACCCGGTGCCCCCGCCCTGACTCCCACGGACGACGAGGAGGAGGAAGTAGACGACCTGTTCGTCATCGGTGAGCGCGACACGATCTCCATCGAGACCCAGCTGCGCGACGCCATTGTCCCCCTCGTTGATCCCCGTCCGCTGTGCGCGCCCGACTGCGCGGGCCTGTGCGACGTGTGCGGCGAGAAGTGGGCAGACTTGCCCGAGGACCACGACCACTTTGTCGTTGATCCGCGCCTGGCTTCCCTGGCGTCCCTGCTGGGGGAGGACTCCGAGTCGGGGCGTTCCTGATGGGCCGTTCCAAGCACCTGCCGGTACCGCCGCGTACGGACACCGATGCCCTCGTGGAAGCATGGGGGACTCGCATCGACGCCCCGCTCCTGCAGCTCGCTCTCGTGCATCGTTCCTACGCGAACGAGGCCGGCGGGATCGCCAACAACGAACGCCTCGAATTCCTGGGTGATTCGGTGCTGTCGATCGTCATCGCGGAAAAGCTCTACGAGCAGTACCCCGACGTCGCCGAGTCGGACCTGTCGCGCATGCGCGCAGCCACCGTCTCGCAGCAACCCCTCGCTGCGGCGGCCCGACGCATTGGCTTGGGTGACTTCGTCTTCCTCGGTAAAGGCGAATCGACGCACGGCGGGCGCGATAAGGATTCCATCCTGTCCGACACCTTTGAGGCGTTGATCGGCGCGACCTACCTGACCAGCGGACTGGAAGAGGCACGCCGCGTCATCCTCGAGCGCCTGAGCTTCCTGCTCGTGGATGCCCCCTCGCGCGGGCAGCACCAGGACTGGAAGACGATCCTCATCGAGTACGCGCAGGCGCATGGCCTGGGCGAGGTCTCCTACGAGGTGGAGGGTGATGGGCCGGATCACCAGCGTGTCTTCACGGCGCAAGCCTTCGTCTCCGAGCGTTCGGATGCGATCGGTTCCGGACAGGCCTCGTCGAAGAAGCACGCGGAGAACGCGGCCGCGCAGGATGCGATGAGCCGCCTGTCTCCGGGGCAGTAAACAGTAGTAACCGAGGGCGTTCGCCCTCCTGACCGTTAGAATCAGACACGTGAGTGAAAATACCGCTGCGCGTACGCGCGTCATGATCGTCGACGATCACGAGATCGTCCGACGCGGCATTGCTGAGATCGTTGATCGAGACGAGGCCTCGAGGTTGTCGCTGAGGCTGGGTCCGTTGCGGACGCGGTGCGTCGCGCCGACCTGGTGCGCCCCGACGTTATCCTCGTTGACCTGCAGCTGCCCGACGGCACGGGCATCGACATCATGAACCGTCTGCGCTCCTCTCATCCGCAGATCCTGCCGGTTGTCCTGACGTCGTTTGATGATGACGAGGCCCTGGCTGAGTCCCTCGAGGCTGGTGCGCGTGCGTACATCCTCAAGACTGTGCGCGGAGCGGAGATTACGGATGTCATCAAGGCGGTTGCAGATGGCCGCGTCCTGCTGGACGAGCGTACGCTGACGCGTCGGCGCGTCGATCACGAGGATCCGACGGCTGATCTGACCCCCTCGGAGCGAAAGGTCCTGGACCTGATCGGTGACGGCCTCTCGAACCGTGAGATCGGTGAGAAGCTCGGCGTCGCGGAGAAGACCGTGAAGAACCACATCACGTCGCTGCTGTCCAAGATGGGCCTGCAGCGTCGCACGCAGGTCGCCGCCTGGGTCGCCGGGCAGAGGGCTGCCGCGTGGCGTAACTGAGCCAAAACCTCGTCCCTGCGGGGAGAGAAGACGTCAAGCGGGTCGGATTATCCGGCCCGCTTGTTGTATGTCCGCGCGGTGGATGCGTGAATTGTATTGCCGTTTTAGTTTCGGCATAAACAGGGGAATCCCTGATTTGTGAGAAAGCTACTATCAAACTGATTCATGGGAAAGCTCTGTGGGGTAACGTTCGCCTCATCCTCACCGTTGAGGACGGACACTGTCGTCCACCATTACCCCTTGAAAGGACAACCCGTGAACCTCAAGCGAATGCTTGCCGGTTGTGCGGTCGCTACGGCACTGGTGCTCGCACCCATGAGCGCCCCCACCTTTGCTGACGCGCCACCAGCGCCCACCGGCGTCCCCGCAGCGGTCCCACTGAGCTCCACCCCCAAGATCGCCAAGTGGCAAGAACTCCAGTACGGCATGTTCATGCACTTCGGCGTCTACTCCGTCTACGGCGGCTACTACAACGGCCACCGCCAGGGTATGGGCTACCCCGAGCAGATCAAGGCCTGGGAGCACATCCCCACCGACGACTACCTGCTCAAGGCCAAGGACCTGGCCGCAAACTTCGACGCTTCCGCCATCTGCAAGACAGTCCACGACTCGGGTATGAAGTACCTGATGATCACGTCGAAGCACCACGACGGCTTCGCCATGTGGGACACGAAGACGACCGACTACAACATCGTCAAGCAGTCCAACTACGGCAAGGATCCGATGAAGGAGCTGTCCACCGAGTGCAACAAGCTCGGCGTCAAGCTCGCCTTCTACTTCTCGATCATCGACTGGACCAAGCAGACCCCCGAGCCCTACGGCAACGTCAACCCCATCGATGAAGACCTGATGACGACCGTCATCAAGCCCAGCTGACCGAGCTGCTCACCAACTACGGTCCCATCGCCGAGCTGTGGTTCGACATGGGTGGCCCCACCGCCGAACAGTCTCAGCGCATGGCCCAGTGGGTCCACGAGCTCCAGCCCGAGACGATGGTCAACTCCCGCGTGTGGAACAAGGCCGGCGACTTCGAGGTCGGCGGCGACAACTCGGTGACCACGGACTTCCACATGGGGCCCTGGGAGTCGATTCGCTCGATCTACCCGGCTTGCTGGGGATACTGCTCGTGGGCGAACCGCGATGATAGCGCGAAGAGCTACAAGGAACGCGAGCTGGTCAACAACCTCATCGGCACGGTCGCCTCGGGCGGCCAGTTCGCCTACAACATCGGCCCCAAGGGTGACGGTACGATCGACGCTTTCGATAGCGGCGTCGTTACCGAGGTGGGCCAGTGGATGGCGCGCCACCCCGACGCCATCACGGGAGCCCGCCCGACGTGGTACCCGGCCCCCAACTGGGGCAAGGTCATGACCAAGGGCAACGACCTGTACTTCTTCCCTGAGCTGTGGAGCCCTGGCAAGACGCTGACGCTTCCCAGCGTCGGTGGCCACGTCACCGCTGTGACCGTGGACGGCACCGACCGTTCGCTTGAGTTCACCCAGGATGGAACCACCCTCACGGTGACGATGTCGGGTGAGAACCCGGAGCCGAACCTGCGCCCCGTCGTCAAGGTGACATTCGATAGCGCTCCGACGTACGTGCCCACGCAAACGGTAACCGCCGTTGACGGCGCTACCATCTCCTCGGAGCAGTTCTTCGGACGCGCCTCCGCTCTGCGCTACTCCGGCGCGCAGGCATACGACGCCTACCTCGTGAACAAGACGGACAAGGCCATCACCGACCTGACCCTGAAGTTCTCGGGCAACTTCGACGCCTCCACGACCTACAAGATCACCCTCGGGACCACGTCCATTGAGGTGACCGGTGCACAGATCGAGGCCGGAGAAGTCGGCGAGGGACTTACTCTTGAGCCCGGCAAGGTGACGCCCCTACGTCTCGAGCTGGCACACCCCTCCTACTATGCCAACCCGATCGGTCTGCGCTCCGTGAGCGCAACCCTGCACGTCTACGGCGAGAATGCGGCCACCCAGCCTCCCGTCATCGCCGCGGACCCCTCCTCGGTCTCCGTGAAGGTGGGTGAGAGCGCCACCTTCACTGTCGTCGCCTCGGGCCGACCGGCCGCCACCATCCAGTGGTACCGCGTCCCCAAGGGTGCAAGCGAAGGAACGGCGATTCCGGACGCCACGAACGCCATGTACACCCTGACGACGACGCTCGAGGATGACGGCGCACAGTTCTACGCCGTCGCCACGAATGCCAATGGCTCTACGACCTCTCAGCGCGCGACCCTCACTGTCACCAAGGGCAGCGACAACCTGGCCCTCAACAAGACGGCGTCCATGTCCTCGGTCGGCTGGGGAGGCACCGCCTCACGCGCCGTCGACGGCAACACGGACGGTGTGTGGGACAACGGATCGGTCGCCCACACGGGCAAGCAGGCCAACCCCTGGTGGGAGGTAGACCTCGGCGAGACCCACCCCCTGGGCGTCGTCAACGTCTGGAACCGCTCCTCCTCCGACAACTGCCAGGGAATCTCCTGCGACCAGCGCCTGCACGACTTCTGGGTCATCGCCTCCACGACGCGACTGTCCGCTAACTTCAACCCGGCGACTGCCGGCGCGGTGGACGGCGTCCACATGATCAAGGTTGACGGAGTTGGAGGTCGCCCGAGCGCGGTCGACTTCGAGGGCTTCGACGCGCGCTTCATTCGCGTCATCCAGCCCACCGAGTTCGGCGAGTTCGCGCTCGCTGAGGTCGAGGCCTTCGCGGCAGCGGCTCCGACGCCGGACCCTGACGATCAGGAGCCCCCGGTCATCAAGCCCCTGACCGTGACCGCCAACCCAGCGGAGGATGCTCAGATCTCCGGCGATGGTGCCTTCCGCACCGTGACGGCGAAGGAAGGCACGCAGGTTACGATCAAGGCCGAGGCGACCGGCAAGCCTGCCCCGACACTGTTCTGGCAGATCAAGCGCGAAGGCTCCGACTCGTGGGCCATCGTGGAAGAGGAAAACGGCCCCGAGCTGACCCTCACCATCGACGGAGAGAACAACGGCTCGGTCATCCGCGTCATGGCCATGAACGAGGCCGGGTTCGCCGAATCGGGTCTCGTGACACTCGCCCTGGCCGAGGACCCGGCTCCCACACCGGACCCGACCCCCGACCCGGCTCCCACACCGGACCCGACCCCGGACCCGGCTCCCACACCGGACCCGACCCCGGACCCGACCCCCGATCCGGCTCCCACGCCGGACCCGACACCTGACCCGGCACCCACACCGGACCCGACCCCGGACCCGGCACCTGCGCCTGATCACACCGTCGGTACGTGGATGAATGACGGTACCGGCTGGTGGTGGAAGATCACCGGCGGCGACTACGCCAAGAACGAGACGCTCACGCTCGGTGGCAACGTCTACCGTTTCGACCAGAACGGCTACATGCTGACGGGCTGGGTGTACTGGGATGGCGCGTGGCGCTACCACAACGGCGCTGGAGCGCAGGTCACCGGATGGGTCAACCTCGGAGGATCCTGGTTCTACCTGACGCCCGAGACCGGCGCGATGGTCACCGGCTGGCAGATGGTGGGAGACAAGTGGTTCTTCTTCGCCTCTAACGGCGTCATGAAGACCGGTTGGCTCTACACGAGCGGCGCGTGGTACTACCTGGATCCGTCCGGCGCGATGCACACCGGCTGGCTTCAGATGGGCTCGCACTGGTACCTCATGAACGACAGCGGTGCCATGATGATCGGATGGGTGCCGATGGGAAGCACCTGGTACTACTTCGGTGCCTCGGGCCAGATGGTCACCGGCTGGCAGCAGATCGGCGGCACCTGGTACTACTTCGGGACCGGAGGCGACATGTACACGGGCGGCCACTGGATTGGCTGGCGCTGGTACACCTTCGGGAGCGACGGACGCTGGCTGGGCTGATGCTCAGCTGAGAGCCGGGAGATAGCTAGCTCTCGTCAACACGCGGTGGGGGTGGAGTTCCAATCGGAACATCCACCCCCACCGTCGTTTTGTGCGGTTGAGTCTCGTCAGCCCTCAAGCGGAGCGATCCAGCGGATCTGGGTGCCGACACCGCCCTCGCCGCTGCCGGTATCGAACGAGCCGCGGTGGCGTCGCGCGCGCTCCGCCATGTTCGCCAAGCCGGAGTTTCGGGTGCGGGACGGGTCGATGCCTCGTCCGTCGTCGGTGATGGTGATGCGAACGCGTCCGGATTTCCCTGCCCGGAGACGTCCACGCACACGGTCGCGGCAGTAGCGTGGGCGTGCCGGGCGATGTTCGACAGGCCTTCACGTACGATTGCGACGACATCGTCGGAGAGGTCGGGGTCGACGCGACCGTCGAATTCGTCGATGACGACGAGCTCGTTATCCAGGTCGGAGTTGATGGCATCGCCGTCGAGCGTGATGAGCAGCGAAGGGGCGAAGCCCAGAGCGGAACGCGTCAGTGACGATTCACGCCGGATTCTCTCCACTAGGCCGACGGCCTTGTCACGTTCGCGCAGATTGTGCACAATCGTGCGGATCTGACGCACGGCCTCGTCGATGGAGGCAAGGGACGAATCGATGAGCGCCTCGACGGAGGTGGGATCTGCCTGACCGGCTGCGACCTTCTGTTTGGCCGCGTCCAGGGCCATGCCGGTCGCGAAGAGCTGCTGGATGGCGAAGTCGTGCAGGTCGCGCCCGATGCGGTCACGCTCATCGAGCAGCGCTGCCACGTCCTGCGCGTGGCGAGCGGAGGCAAGCTCGAGGGCGAGCGTCGCCTGGGAAGCGAGGGACTCGGCAAGCGAAAGCTCGGAGCTGTCGAACTCGGGGGCGCCGATCTGGCGCAGAAGGATGAGCACGCCGGAGGACACGCCACGCGAGCGCAGGGGCGCGTAGAGGGCCGATCCGAAGGCCGCCAGCTGGGGTACGCGCATCGTCTGCGCGCGCGACATCGAGTCCACGATCATGCCTGTGCCTTCGTGCAACACGCTCATCGCACGGCCTTCGGGTGGGAATGTGAGGCCCAGCAGGCTGGAGGCGTTCTTGCCGTCGACGATTTCGGCGGCCCAGGTGTCGCCGACGGACTGTAGACGATGATCGCCGTGTCAGCGTGGGAGACCTCGCGCACCGTCTTCGCGATGAGCTCGAGAGCTTCTTCTTCGTCCGCTCCTTCCAACATCGTCGTTGTCAGGGACTGGGAGGCGCTAATCCATCGGGCGGTGCGCTTGGAGTCCGCATAGAGGTTTGCGTTTTCGACGGCGATGCCGGCCGCGGGGGGCCAGGGCCGAAACTACGGCGGCGTCCTCGTCCGTGTAGCCGCCGGGCTTTCCCATCAGGTAGAGGCGCGCGTAGACCTGCTCATGCACGAGGACGGAGACCCCGAGGAAGGGCGGTGTGGAGGCGGGCAGATCGATGTCGGGCGCGTCCTGCGGGGAGTTGACGAGGAGTGGCGTGTTGACGGGGATGACCGCCGGCAGTGACTCGGGTATGGGCGGGGCAGGGTAGGAGTCGTGGTGCTCCAGACGCAGGGCGGTGGCACCCCACGTGTCGAGCACACACATCGTGGCGTGCGGCGACGAGGTCAGGGCGCAGGCCTGGTCAACGAAGTTCTGCAGTCCCGACTTCAGATCGAGCGAACTCGTCAGGTCGAGAGCAGCTCGGAGAAGCGTGAAATCCATGCGTTCGTGGCTCATTGTTCCTCCTGCTCGAGAGCCCACTGATAGGCGGGCAGAGTGCGTGTCACGTCCTCGTGCGTGCCCTGCGCGGCGACGCGTGCGCAGGCGCCGGGTTCGGGGGCAGCCAGGACGAGGACATGGTCGGCCTGGTCGAGTGCGCTCAGTCGGTGCGTGACGACCAGAGTAGCGCGGTCGGCGGACGGAGTGAGGAGCGTTTCCATGAGGCGGTCCGCGGTCGCGGCGTCGAGGTGTTCGGATGCCTCATCGATCGCCAGGATGGGAGCGGGAGCCGCAAGGGCACGGGCCATGAGCAGGCGGCGCCGCTCGCCTCCCGACACGGTCGTTCCACCGGACCCGATGACCGTGTCGATCCCGTCAGGCAGAGACTCGACCCACTGATCGAGGCCAGCTCGCGTCAGGAGGTCCGAGGCCTCGTCGCGGGTGAGCGATGCGTGGGCGACGCGCAGGTTCTCGTAGATGGTGGTCGCGAAGACGTGGGCGTCCTCGGCGGTCATCGTGATGTGGTTGGTGAGCTGGTCGCGCTTCGCTCCCCACGCGGGCACGCCGTTGATAAGAGCAGATCCAGACTTGGGCGGGATCACGCCCGTGAGCGTCGCCAGCAGCGTGGTCTTCCCGATGCCGGAGGCGCCCACGACGGCCATCGAGGAGCCGGGACGCAGCGTGAGCGAAATGCCGCTGGCCAGCGTCGGACCACCCGGCCAGCCGATTGACAGGTCGCGTGCCTCAATAACGGTTTGTCCGTCGGGAATGTCGTGCGGCTCAGGGGTTGCTTCATCCTCGAGGAGGGCGCAGATGCGGGTCGCAGCCTGGGCACTTCGCACCAGCTGAGCAGCGGCGGGGGTCAGCTCGACGACTCCCTCGAAAGAGGACAGCGGGACAAGGACGATGACGGCGAGGAGCACCTGGGCGAGCGCGCCCGATGTGGTCTGTGGAATGCCGATCAGCAGGGCGCCCACGACGGCTGCACCCATCGCACACACGTCGAGGCCTCGAGCCAGTGCAGACAGACGGGCCGAACGGGCAAGAGCAGCGGATAGGTGGCTCTCGGAACGAGCGAGAGAGCGCTTCGCGTGGTCGAGGGTGCCTGCCAGAGACAGCTCAGTGGCGCCTTCCAACACTGCGAGCGTGGTTGCCGCAATGTCGGTGCGGGCCTGCGCCCCCTGCGATTCGGCGAGTCGAACCGATCGCGCGATGAGCGCGGGTGCCACGATTCCGGAGACGATGAGAGCGCAGGTGAGGATCGCCCCAGCGGCGGGAGAAATGATGGTGACGACTCCAACCGTTCCCACGCCCACGATGGCAGCGACGAGGGAGGGCAGCAGCGTCTTGACGACGACGTTTCCCACCTCGTCGACGTCTGAACCCGCGCGCGTCATGAGGTCACCGCGTCGCAGCGTCGTCAGCGTTGCCGTTGGGGCCTCGGACAATCGATCGTAGAGGTTACCGCGCAACGCGTCCATGCCCGCTAACGCGACTTTGTGCGAGGCGAGACGCGAGAGGTAGCGGGCAAGGGCGCGCGAGACGCCAAACAGACGCACCGCGGTGGCAGCGACGGTCAGATACAGGACGGGAGGCTGCTGGGACGCGCGAGCAATCAGCCATGCTGCGGTGCCGCCGAGCGCGATTGCTGATCCGAGGGCAGTGACACCGAGGAGCAGCGAGAGAGCAAACCCGGAGCGCGACACCTGCAGCATGGAGATGCAGCGGCGCAGCGCGGCCGACTCAGTGCGGGTCAGGAAGAGGTTCATGCGTGTGCCTCCTCGTCGGCGGTGGAGCGAACGTCGATGATGGCATCCGCGGCCTCCATCATGGCTGCGCGGTGGGCGATGACGATCACGGTGCGTCCCTCGCGGCGCATGTCGTCGATAGCGCGTACGACGGTCTCCTCACTGAGGGCATCGAGGTGAGCGGTCGGTTCATCAAGAATGACGAGCTGGGAGCGCGCTGCGAGGGCGCGCGTCAGGCCAGGCGCTGGCGCTGCCCAACGGACAGGCCGACACCGCCGGTCCCGATAACGGTCTTCCACCCGTCGGGGGTGGCGGCCAGGACGGTGTCAAAGCCGGTAGCTGCTGCTGCAGTATCAAGGTCCTCGAGGGGCAGGCCGCCCATGTTGTCCAGGATCGTCCCCGGCACGAGGGTGGGGGACTGGGGAACCCAAGCGATCTGATCACGCCAGGAGGTGGGATCGATGTCTGACAGTGCGATCTCCTCGCCGTTGGAGGACGAGGCCGTCTGGTGCAGGAGGATGCGACCCGCATCCGGGGTCATATCAGCCAGCAGACACGCAACGATGGTCGACTTTCCGGCACCCGAAGGGCCGGACAGAGCCGTCACGATGCCGGGGGCGATGATGCCCGAGGTCGGGGCGGGGGCCCAGGTGCCGCGTGCGCGCACGCCGACACCGTCCAGCACGATTGTCGTCGCTGACAGGTCGGGGCAGGTGGTGGCACCGGGGGGAGTCCGCAGACTGAGCCTCTTCGATGATGTCGAAGGCGGCGCGCGAGGCCGTGACGCCGTTTGCGGAGGCGTGGAACTGAGCGCCGACCTGACGCAGCGGCTCGAAGACCTCGGGTGCCAGCATGATGACGGCGAGGCCGTGGAACAGTGAGATGTTACCGAACACAAGGCGCATACCGACCTCGACGGCGACAAGAGCCACCGACAGGGTCGTGAGGAACTCCAGGACGCCGCCCGAGAGGAAAGCGACCCGCAGGGTTGCCATCGTGGCCTTCGTGTTCGCGGCTCCGAGGGTTCGCAGGTGGGTGCGGGGGGCCTTTTCCCGTCCGAGGGCCCGCAGCGTCGGCAGTCCGGACATGAGGTCGAGGAGCTGGGCTGTTAGGCGCTTCATCGACGCGAGCTTGTCCTCCGAGGCTGCCTGGGTGAAGCGCCCGATGAGGATCATGAAAATCGGGATGAGCGGGATAACGAGGAGTGCGATGAGCGCCGACCAGAAGTCGAGCAGAAGAATGACGCCGAGCGCTGCCGGAGTCACGGTGCAGACGAGAACCAGCTGCGGCAGGAAAGAGACGAAGTAGGGGCGCAGATCCTCCAAGCCGGTCGACAGCAGCGTCGTCGTCTCGGCGCCGTTCGTCGCTCGCCAGCGTGGGCCAAGTGCAATGCTCGCGTCGACGACGCGTCCGCGCAGCTCGGACACCGCTGCTGCCGCCGCGCGCGTACTGACGGCCTCGCGAGCCGCGACAACGAGCGCGCGACATGCAAAGACAGCCGCGATGCCGCCGATGAGGGGGAGGACGTCGCGAAGTGTGGCGCTGCCCGAAACGACGGGGGAGAGGGCCGCGGAAATGAGCAGCGCTTGGGCGAGCACGAGCAATGCCGTGATCGTTCCTAGAAGGGCTGTCAATGCGATGGGCCCACGGGCTGAGCGGGCATAACGCAACAAACGAGGATCAAAGGGACGCACGTATCTATTGTGCCTGAAAAAGCCTCGTCATGGGCCCAAGGTCCCCGGCCTCGCCCGTGCGGCGTAGACGAATGCGCCCGGTCCCTGCGTGAGGGACCGGGCGCATCTATCGGTGAGGAGGTCAGCCAGCGAGGAAGTTCTCGCCGATGCGAACCTTCTTGAGGAGCAGACCCGTCTGCGTCTCAACGTCCTCGGCGCCCACGCGAGCGCGGAACATCCAGTAGGACCAGAAGACGTAGACCAGGACGATCGGCAGCAGGCAGACCGTGACGATCGTCATGACGGTCAGTGTGGCGGTCGTCGACGAGGCCTGATCGATCGTCAGCGAGTACGCCGGGTTGATCGACGACTTCTGAACGGCGGGGGCCATCGAGGAGAAGACCCATGCGACAGCGCCAGCGATCGCGACGGAGGAAGCTACGAAGGACCAGCCCTCACGACGCAGCGACGCCTGAGACAGAGCGGTCGAGGCGATGATCGCGAGCGCGGCGACCACGAGCGGGATCCACGCCAGGACGTTCGTCGTGTAGACGAACTGGCCCCAGATCAGCCACGCGGCGGCCAGGACGGTCGCGGCGATCGTCGCAGGAGCGGCAATCGCGTTGGCGCGGTCGCGGACCTCGCCCGTCGTCTTGAGCGCCAGGAACTGAGCGCCGTGAGCCAGGCACACGGCCATGACAGCCAGGCCACCCAGGATCGTGTAGGGGGTCAGCAGCGAGAAGAAGCCGCCGGTCAGCTGGTGGGTCGCGCCCGCGAGGGACTGATCCACCAGAGTCGGGTCGATGACGGTGCCGGTAGCAACGTCGACGACCTCGATCTTCATGCCCTGCACGAAGTTAGCGAAGGCAACGCCCAGCAGGATCGGAACGAGCCACGCGCTGATCGTGTGCGCCCAGTCCCACGCGTGACGCCACTGTTCGGTGGCGACCTTGGAACGCCACTCGAGGGCCATGACGCGGATGATCAGGCAGACGAGAATCAGGAAGAGGGCGAGGTACATGCCCGAGAACATGGTCGCGTACCACTCGGGGAACGCAGCGAAGGTGGCGCCACCGGCGGTGAGCAGCCAGACCTCGTTACCGTCCCAGTGGGGGCCGATCGTGCGCACGGTCTGGGTGCGCTCACGGTCGCCCTTGGCGACGAAGGGGAGGAGCATGCCGACACCGAAGTCGAAGCCCTCGAGAATCAGGTAGACCGTCCACAGAACGGCGATGAGAACGAACCACAGGATAGACAGAGTCATGATCGGTGTTCCTCTCAGTAGCCGAAGGACAGGTCGGTCGGAGCCTCGTCCTCGGCCTTGTCGGCCTTGGTCGAGTGGATGCCCTCGACGGTGTAGCGCTTCATGAGGATGTACCACATGACGCCGAGGACGCCGTACAGGAGGGTGAACAGGATGAGCGAGGCGAGCATCTGGCCAGCCGGGACGTTGGGCGAGATGCCCATGTCGGTCATCATGTTGACGGAGCCGAGGTCAGAGCCCATCGACAGGGCCTGCAGGTTCGGAACGACAACCCACGGCTGACGACCCATCTCGGTGAAGATCCAGCCGAAGGAAGCGGCAGCGAAGGGCATGGGCAGGTTCACCAGGCCCATGACGCTCAGCCACTTGTTCGAGGAGGTGCGGCCGCCGCGGGTGGCCCACAGGCCCCACGCCGCCAGCAGGAAGGCCAGCATGCCCAGGCCGATCATGAAGCGGAAGGACCAGAAGGCGACCATCTGCGGAGGACGGAAGTCGTACTGCGTGGCGTCGCCGTACTTGGCGGTGAAGTTCGGATCGGAGTTGAGCAGAGCCGCCATGCGCTCCTGAACGTCCGCGACACCCTCAGAGGTGGCGGTGAAGGAGTTGTGCGACATGAAGGAGGCAACGCCGGGAACCTTGATGAACTGCGTGGGCTGCGCGCCGTCGTCGCCGAGGGGGCAGGAGCCGAACTGGGCGATCGTGAAGGCTGCGCCGTCGGTGTCCATACAGATGCCTTCGGCAGCGGCCATCTTCATCGGCTGAACCTCGACCATTTCCTGGCCCTGGATGTGTCCGGAGGCTGCGGTGCCGAGGCCGCCGACGAGAACGGCGGTCAGGCCGAAGCGGGCGATCGGACGCCAGATGTCACGCGACTGAGCCATGGCCTCGTCGGAACCCTCGCGGGCGGTGCGCACCATCCACCAGATGGAGATGCCGGCAACGAAGGAGCCGGCGACCAGCCAGGCGGAGGTGATGACGTGTGCGTATTCGCTCAGGTACACGCCCGAGGTGATGAGCTGCATGAAGCCGCTCACGCCGTCGAGCTCGGCGCGGCCGGTCTCGGGGTTGAAGCGCGCGCCCACGGGGTGCTGCATCCATGCGTTGGCTGCGAGAATCCAGGCCGCGGAGAACATGGTGCCCAGGGCGACGCACCAGATCGTCAGCAGGTGCATGCCCTTGGAGAGAGGCGGCCCCAGCCGAAGATCCACAGGCCCAGGAAGGTGGACTCGAGGAAGAAGGCGAGGAGGGCCTCAACGGCCAGGGGGGGGCGCCGAAGATGTCGCCGACGAAGCGGGAGTATTCGGACCAGTTCATGCCGAACTGGAACTCCTGCACGATACCGGTGGCGACACCGAGCGCGAAGTTGATGAGGAGGAGCTTGCCAAAGAAGCGAGTTGCTTGCAGCCAGTATTCCTTGCCGGTGCGGTGCCACGCGGTCTGCATGATGGCAACCAGCAGGGACAGGCCGATCGTCAGCGGCACGAGGACGAAGTGGTAGACGGTGGTGACACCGAACTGCCATCGTCCGACGGTGACCGCGTCAAGCGCTGTCTGCGCGAGGGTCATGATGGGACCTTCTCGTGTTGGGATTGGGGTCGATTGTCCCGTGTCCAAAGTCCGTGGGACCTATGTCACGGGTTGATATTAATGTAGCCCAAAAACCTCGGTCGGATTGGTTGAAATGCTGGTTCAGAGGCCGTTTTGTGACATACGCGTCCGAATAATTTTTATGGGTTCTTCCGTGAGATATCGCTCCGTGTTGCGTTGTCCTGATCACCCCATCGTCGGTACCAGGCCCTGTTGTGCGACAATAGGGGGTGAATGGATGTCACGGGAGTGCCCCCGTGGCGAGAGCCGAGCGATGACGTCTTCATGAGCCGCCGGCAGCTGCGCAACTGCGCTCCACTAGGTTTCCGCCCCTTGCGGGCGATGAAAGGGTGCGTCCAGGCACGGGGTGCGCGCCCACCATTGGAGAATCGTGACAACCGAATCGACCCCCGTGGCGCCCGCCGCCTCGCTGCTGTTCCAGGCACCCGTTTTCCAGGCTGCCCCTGAGGTTGCCCCTGCGGCTATCGTTGAGGACCAGCCTGAACCCAAGCGTCGTCGCAAGTCTGCCACCGTAGAAGAAGATGCTCCTCGAGAGGAATCGGCCCCCAAGCGCCGCCGTCGCTCCAAGAAGGCTGCGGACGAGGCTGAGGCTGCGGAGATCTCTGAGGCTCCCGCCGCCGAGGAACAGACTGAGGAAGCTCCCGCCGAGCCTAAGACCCGTCGCCGCCGTCGCTCCAAGAAAGCGGAGGAAGCCTCGACCCCCGCTGAGGATGGCGCAAACAAGGAGAGTGCTTCCGCCGACGAATCGGACTCCTCGGACGACGAGGAGTCCTCTACCCGTCGTCGCCGTCGTCGTCGCGCCCGTTCGTCCTCCTCGTCCTCGGATGAGGGGGGGGAGATCCCGCCGACCAGGTGCAGGCCCTGAAGGGCTCCACGCGCCTCGAGGCAAAGAAGATGCGTCGCCGCGAAGGACGGCGTGAGGGACGTCGCCGCCACTCCATCTCTGAATCCGAGTTCCTCGCTCGCCGCGAGTCCGTCGAGCGCACGATGGTCATCCGCGACCAGGACGGCCTTGACCAGATCGCCATTCTCGAAGACGGCCTGCTCGTCGAGCACTACGTCGCGCGCCGTACGCAGTCCTCGATGGTCGGCAATATCTACCTGGGCCGCGTCCAAAACGTCCTTCCCTCGATGGAAGCGGCGTTCGTCGACGTGGGTCGTGGCCGCAACGCCGTCCTGTACGCCGGCGAGGTCAACTGGGACGCCGTCGGTATGGAGGGCAAGCCTCGTCGTATCGAGGCCGCTCTCAAGTCCGGTGATCCGGTCCTCGTTCAGGTGACGAAGGATCCGATCGGTCACAAGGGCGCCCGCCTGACCTCTCAGATCACGCTGGCCGGCCGCTACCTGGTCCTTATTCCCGGCGGATCCATGATGGGTATTTCCCGCAAGCTCCCGGACAAGGAGCGCGCTCGCCTGAAGAAGATCCTCAAGGCCGTCGTGCCGTCGGGTTCGGGTGTCATCGTTCGTACCGCGGCGGAAGGCGCGACGGAGGAGCAGATCCGCGATGATGTCGCTCGCCTGACCCGTCAGTGGGAGGATATCGAGAAGAAGCGCGCCAACACGAAGAGCGCCCCGACGCTGCTGCGCGGGGAGCCTGAGCTGGCCGTGCGCGTCGTGCGCGACATCTTCAACGAGGACTTCAGCAAGCTCGTCATCGAGGGTCGCGACACCTACGCGACCGTCAAGGAATACGTGGATGAGCTGAGCCCTGAGCTGTCCGACCGCGTCGAGCAGTGGGTGGGTACGGAGGATGTTTTCCACGCGCACCGCATCGACGAACAGCTCGCCAAGGGCATGGACCGCAAGGTGTGGCTGCCTTCGGGTGGCACCCTCATCATCGACCGCACCGAGGCGATGACCGTCATCGACGTCAACACCGGCAAGTTCATTGGCGCCGGTGGCACGCTCGAGGAAACGGTGACCCGTAACAACCTCGAGGCCGCCGAAGAGATCGTCCGTCAGCTGCGCCTGCGCGACATCGGTGGCATCGTCATCATTGACTTCGTGGACATGGTCCTCGAATCCAACCGCGACCTCGTGCTGCGTCGCCTGGTGGAATGCCTGGGACGTGACCGTACGCGCCACCAGGTCACCGAGATTACGTCCCTCGGCCTGGTGCAGATGACCCGCAAGCGCGTGGGTGAGGGTCTGGTCGAGGCCTTCTCCTCCCCGTGTGAGGCCTGTGAGGGTCGCGGTTTCATCGTGCATCAGCATCCGGTGGAGACCTCCGGAGCTGAGCAGTCTTCGAAGGGGTCGAAGGGATCGAAGAAGCAGCAGAAGAAGGCCGAGCCTCGCCGTATCGAGGACAACGCTGACCATGAGCGCGCCAAGGAAGCCCTGAGCGCCATTGCCGCTGCGTCGACTCGTAAGGAAGAGGAGGGGGCGGCCGAAGAGTCTGCTCCCGCCAAGAAGCGTCGCACCCGCGCCGCTTCGACCGAGGTGAAGGAACCCGAGGCCTCGGCTGTCGAGCAGGTTGAAGCGCCCGCGGCCCCCGCTGAGGAATCCGCGTCCAAGCCCGCTGGCGAAAAGGTCGAGGAAGGCGCGACCAAGCGTCCTCGCCGTCGCCGTCGCGTCGCGGAGTCCGCGCCGCTGCCCGAGCTGCCCGTGCACATCGACCTGCCGGAGCCTGTTGATCACTCGGATGAGCCTGCGGCCCCCGCCAAGGATGCTTCCGAAATCCAGCTGCCGGAGCATCACGAGAAGGCTCCGGCGACCCGCCGCCGCGCATCCCGCAAGGCTGCCACGGCCTCGTCCGGCGAGCCGGCTGAGGCTCCCGCGCCGAAGAAGACCCGTCGCCGCGCCACCGCGCAGACGGCTGTTCCCGAGGTGCAGGCGGACGAGGCTCCGGCCTCTGCGTCGGTGAGCGCAGCGGTCGTGGAAGAGACTCCTGCGCAGGCGCCCGCCGCGCCGCGCAAGACTCGCAAGCGCCGCGCTGCCGTCTCGACCGGCGTCGTCGAGCCCGACGCGGCTCCGGCTCCCGTCGTCATCGACCTGCCCGCGCGCGCCGAGGTGAGTTTGCCCGCGGCTCCGACTAAGTCGACCGATGACATCGCGCTTCCGGAAGCGAGCGATCAGCCTCGCGTCAAGCGTCGTCGTCGCGCAGCATCGACCGGCATCGTCGACGCCGGCTAATGCTCCAGGCGCCGGGGGAGGGGTGATCATCCCTCCCCCGAGCGCAGGGTGTGGAATCGCACAGCACTTCACACCCGCCCGTGACCGTGCCGGCTTGCAATCCGGCGTGCGAATCGGCTAAATTTGATCGTCGGCGCAACAAGCGCCAACGGAATCATGACAATGAGACAAGTCCTCGGCAGTTTCGAGGCGCGATTCCGGTTACGAATACGAGAAGAGATGAGCTCCAACGTGGTCTACGCGATCGTCAAGGCTGGCGGCCGGCAGGAAAAGGTGTCCGTCGGTGACGTCGTCGTCGTCGACAAGCTGGCAGAAGAAATCGGTTCGAGCATCGAGCTCCAGCCGCTGATGCTGGTGGATGGCGACGCCATCACTGTTGACGCAGCCAAGCTGGGCAAGGTTTCCGTCAAGGCTGAGGTTGTTGACTCGGCCAAGGGCCCCAAGATTTCCATCATTAAGTACAAGAACAAGTCGGGCTACCGCAAGCGCCAGGGACACCGTCAGAAGATGTCGGTTGTCAAGATCACCGAGATCGCCTGAACCCGACGTTCCCACGAGCAGAAAGTAGCAACTGATGGCACATAAGAAGGGCCTTGGTTCCTCCCGTAACGGTCGCGACTCGAACGCGCAGCGCCTCGGCGTGAAGCGCTATGGCGGCCAGCTGGTCAACGCTGGTGAGATCCTCGTTCGTCAGCGCGGCACCCACTTCCACCCTGGCGACGGCGTTGGCCGTGGCAAGGATGACACCCTGTTCGCCCTGCGCGCCGGTGCGGTTGAGTTCGGCCGCAAGCGCGATCGCAAGGTCGTCAGCGTTTCGCCGGTCTCTGCCTGAGACCGCGCGCATAAAGGGCGTCCGGCGTTGCCGGGCGCCCTTTTCAACATTCATTTCAGTCGTCAGGAGCAATAGTGGCAGACTTCGTGGATCGCGTGACTCTGCACGCGATGGGTGGCAATGGCGGTAACGGCGTTGCCTCGATTAAGCGTGAAAAGTTCAAGCCGCTGGCCGGCCCTGACGGCGGTGACGGCGGCAACGGCGGCTCGGTTATCCTTGAGGTAAGCGAGCAGGAGACCACGCTGCTGAACTACCACCGTAGCCCGCATCGTCGTGCGGATAACGGTACGCCCGGCATGGGTGACTTCCGCCAGGGAAAGACCGGCGCGGACATCATCTTGCCGGTTCCCGAGGGCACGGTCGTTAAGTCGATGTCGGGCGAGCTGCTTGCCGACCTGACAGGTGCGGGAGCCCGCTACGTGGTCGCCGAGGGCGGCCGCGGCGGCCTGGGCAACGCTGCGCTGGCATCGAAGGCTCGTAAGGCCCCCGGCTTCGCCCTGCTGGGCGAGCCCGGCGAGGAGCGCGACGTCATCCTTGAGCTGAAGTCCGTTGCGGACGTGGCTCTCGTCGGCTTCCCGTCGGCGGGTAAGTCATCGCTGATCGCCGCCCTGAGCTCGGCGCGCCCGAAGATTGCCGACTACCCCTTCACGACGCTGGTCCCGAACCTGGGCGTGGTGTCAGCCGGCGATACACGCTACACGGTCGCCGACGTCCCCGGCCTGATCCCCGGTGCTTCCCAGGGACGAGGCCTCGGCCTGGATTTCCTGCGCCACATCGAACGCTGCGCCGTCATCGTGCACGTGCTCGACACCGCCGCCTTCGAGACCGATCGCGAGCCGGTTGAGGACCTGCGCATTATCGAGGCGGAGCTGGAGGCCTACCAGGGCGATCTGACGCAGGTCGAGGGCTACGTGCCGATTATGGAGCGCCCCCGCGTCATCGTCCTCAACAAGATCGATATTCCGGACGGTCGCGATCTCGCCGAGATCACGCGCCCGGACCTCGAGTCCTTTGGTTGGCCCGTCCTCGAGGTCTCCGCAGTGTCCCATGAGGGCCTCAAGGAACTGTCCTTTGCTCTGGCCGGGATCGTCAAGGAGGAACGCGCCAAGCGTCCCGCCCTCGAGGCCGCCCGTCCCGTCATCCGCCCGAAGGCTGTCGGGCGCAGCGTGGAGATCACGGTGCGCAAGACCCGCAAGGACGGCGAGGAAGTCTTCCAGGTGCGCGGCGACAAGCCGGAGCGCTGGGTGCGTCAGACCGACTTCGCCAACGACGAGGCCGTGGGCTACCTTGCGGATCGCCTGAACGCCGCGGGCGTCGAGGATGAGCTGATGAAGGCTGGCGCGGTCGCCGGCGACACCGTTGTAATTGGTGACCTGGACGGAGGCGTTGTCTTCGACTGGGAGCCGACCCTGACGACCGGACCCGAGCTGCTGGGTTCGCGTGGCACCGACCTGCGCCTGGATCAGAACGCTCGCCCGAGCCGTAAGGAACGTCGCGAGGTGTACCACCAGGTGATGGACGCCAAGACCGCCGCCCGTGATGAGCTGTGGACGGAGCGTCAGGCCGGGCACTGGACCGACGCCTCGGATCAGTCATGAGCGGAGTGGCTGCGGCTTCTCGCATCGTTGTCAAGATCGGCTCCTCGTCGCTGACGCGCGAGGACGGCGGTCTGGACCTGAATCGTATCGACTCGGTGGCTCGCCTCGTTGCGCGTTGGCGCGGGGCGGACCGCGAGGTCGTCATCGTGTCGTCGGGCGCGGTCGCAGCGGGCCTTGATCCGCTCGGTTTCACCTCCAAGCCGAAGGACCTGCCGAGCGTGCAGGCTGCGGCCGCGATGGGCCAGGGCCTTTGATGGCCAGGTGGACGGCTGCCTTCCAGGCGCATCATCTCGATGCTGCCCAGGTGCTGCTGACCACGGACGACGTGATGCGCCGCGACCACTACACGAACGTGCGCGCCTCGCTGACGCGTCTCCTCGGCCTCGGCGTCGTCCCGATTCTCAACGAAAACGACGCGGTGACCACCCGCGAGCTGCGTTTCGGCGATAACGACCGTCTCGCCGCGCTCATTGCCCAGATGATCAAGGCCGATGCGCTCGTGCTGCTGACGGACGTGGACGGCCTGTACACGGCTCCTCCGGATCACCCGGGCTCGAAGCTGATCGAACGCGTTGAGAGTGCGGACGACCTCATGAGCGTGCTCGTTACCGGTGCGGGTTCGCGCGTGGGCACGGGCGGCATGGCGACGAAGGTACAGGCCGCGATGCTGGCGACCACCAGCGGCATCGGCGTGCAGCTCGCCTGTGCGGATGCTCTGGAGTCGGTGCTCGCGGGCAAGAACGTTGGCACGTGGTTCGAGCCCTCCCAGGAGCGTCCGGCCTCGCGCCGCCTGTGGATCGCTCACGTGGCGCCGTCACGCGGCGAGATCATCGTTGACGAGGGTGCTGCGCACGCGATTACGGTCGGCAAGAAGTCGTTGCTGGTGGCCGGCGTGCGCTCGGTGCTCGGTCACTTCGAGGCGGGCGATGTCGTGGATGTTGCCTCGCCGACGGGTCTTGTCGCTCGAGGAGTCTCTGGATACGACTCCGACACTCTGGCCGAGATTGCCGGTTCGGGGACTGCCGAGCTGGCAGCAGCCGGACACGAGCATCCCAGGCCCGCGATTCACCGTGATGACCTGGCGGTGTTGGGCGACGCATTTTCTGCGCTGAGCGCTGACTGACGCGGCTTGAGGCGCTGACGTGTGTCATCATGGCCACGTGAATACTGCTGCAGATATTTCCCAGGTGACGGATGCCGCCCGCACGGCTGCTCGCGCTCTTGCGAATGCGACCACGCAGGCGAAGAATCGCGGTCTTGAGGCGATTGCCGCTGCGCTGGTGGAGCGCAGTGACCAGATCCTGGCCGCTAATGCTGAAGATGTCGCCCGCGGTCGTGCGGAGCAGATGAGCGAGGGCCTGCTGGATCGCCTCGCTCTGACCTCCGGTCGTATTCGTGGAATTGCCGAGGCCGTCCGCGAGATCGCGGGTCTGCCCGACCCGATCGGTCAGGTCGTTCGCGGAATGCGCACCGACATCGGCCTGCGCGTCACGCAGGAGCGAGTGCCTCTGGGCGTCGTTGGCATCATTTACGAGGCCCGTCCGAACGTGACGATTGATGCCGCGACACTGGCGATTAAGGCCGGCAATGCGGTCGTGCTGCGCGGCGGAAGCGCCGCCCAGTCCTCGAATCACGTTCTCATTGAGGTCTGTCGTGATGCGCTGGCATCCGTGGGACTTCCCGCCGACGCGATTACCACTGTGGATCCGTGGGGACGTGCGGGCGCGCGTGCGATGATGCGTGCGCGGGGTGCGATTGACGCGCTGATTCCGCGTGGGGGAGCGGGGCTCATTAACGCTGTCGTCGAGGAGTCGCGTGTTCCGGTCATCGAGACGGGCACGGGTAACTGCCACGTGTACGTGGATGCCTCCGCCGACCTGGAGGCAGCCGAGGCCATCATCATGAACGCCAAGACGCAGCGCGTGGGCGTGTGCAACGCGGCGGAGACACTCCTGGTTCACGCCGACATCGCTCAGCGTTTCCTCGTCGCTGCCGTTACTCGCCTAACGACTGCGGGCGTGACGATTCACGCTGACGAGGCCACACGGGCCATCGTCGATGGCCAGCCGTCGATTGACGCGGACATGATTGTTGACGCCACCGAGGCCGACTGGGAGACCGAATACCTGTCGATGGACCTGGCGGTGCGCGTCGTCACCGATGTTCACGAGGCGATTGAGCACATCCGTCGCTATTCCTCGGGCCACACCGAGGGAATCGTTGCCTCCGACGTCGCCGCCGTGCGTGCGTTCCGTTCGGGCGTCGACGCGGCTGCTATCGCAGTGAATGCGTCGACGCGCTTTACGGACGGCGGGCAGCTGGGCCTGGGCGCCGAGGTGGGGATCTCGACGCAGAAGCTGCACGCGCGCGGCCCCATGGGCCTGACCGAGTTGACCACGACCACGTGGATCTACGAGGGGGGAGGGAACGATTCGCCCGTGAACACCACGAACACGCAAACGGAGCAGGCCTCGGAGGAGATCGCGCTCGAAAAGACCACCGAGGCCACGGCAGGGGCCACCGCAGCCCCGGCCTCGCCCCAGCATCCCCCGCGCGCGCTGCGTCGGCGCCGCGCGATCGGCATCATGGGCGGTACCTTCGATCCGATCCACCACGGTCACCTCGTTGCGGCCTCGGAGGTCATGGACGTCTTCGGCCTTGACCAGGTCGTCTTCGTCCCGGCCGCGGTGCAGCCCTTCAAGGCGGATCGACGCGTGACCTCGGCCGAGCATCGCTACCTGATGACGGTTATCGCTACCGCATCGAATCCTCGTTTTGCCGTGTCGCGCGTCGATATTGACCGCGGGGGGACGACCTACACGATTGATACGCTGGCGGACCTGTCTCGCGAATACCCGGACTCGGATTTCTACTTCATCACGGGTGCCGATGCGCTGGCGCAGATCGCGCAGTGGAAGGACGCCGATAAGCTCTTTGAGCAGGCGCATTTCATCGGCGTGACGCGCCCCGGGCACAACCTGTCGGATCCCGGTCTGCCGCACGAGTCCGTGTCGCTGCTGGAGGTGCCCGCCATGGCGATCTCGTCGACCGACTGCCGCACACGCGTCGAAGAGGGCAAGCCGGTGTGGTACCTCGTGCCCGACGGCGTCGTCCAATACATCAATAAGTACGGCCTGTACCGGTCCTAACCCAAGGAGAAACGTGAGCCTTCCCGACGCTACCGCAGAACTGGCGAGCCTGGTTGCTCGCGCCGCACACGACCGCGGCGGCATCAACCCCGTGCTTGTCGATGTGACCAGCAAGCTCGCCCTGGCGGATGCTTTCGTGGTCGTCTCGGCCCCGACGGACCGTCAGGTTCGCGCCATCGCCGAGGACATCATGGATCGCATCTGGGGTGAGCATCAGCGCCGCCCCGCCCACATTGAGGGCCGCGCAGAGGGCACGTGGGTGCTCCTGGACTACTCCGACCTGCTCGTTCACGTCTGTCCGAGGAGGAGCGTGAGTACTACGCTCTTGAGCGCCTGTGGGGTGACTGCCCGGCCGTGCCGATCGACGTTGACACTGACGAGGCTCGTGCCGCTGCCGCAGAGCGTGCGGCTGCACACGGTGCGGAGGCCGCGCAGTGAGTGCTTCGCGAATCGTCCTGATGCGCCACGGGCAGACGGACTTCAACCTGGCGCGGCGCTTCCAAGGGCGCATCGATAAGCCCCTGAACGAGGCCGGACGATCCCAGGCGGCGGGCGCCGCCGGTGTGCTGGTGAGCCGCCTGTGCGAGCCGAGTGCCGAGGTGGGCATGATCGCCGCCGAGGACGGGCGCAGCTACGACGATGGGGGAGTGCGTATCGTGAGCTCGCCCCTGGGGCGTGCGGTCGACACCGCGAAGATCGTCGCGCGTGTGTTCGATATCGCGGGCTACCCCTGCGAAGGGCCGGAGCTCGATGAGCGGCTCACGGAGCGCTTCTACGGGAGCTTTGAGGGTAAGACCTACGAGGAGATCGCCAGCGAGCAGCCCGAGGCCTACGCGCAGTATCGCGCGCAGGGGGAGTGCGACCTCGCCGAGGTGGAACGCTCCGAGGTGGTGGGTGCGCGCGTGCGCGATGCTGTCTTGGAAGCCGCGCGGGCGTGCCGCGATGATCAGTCGCTGATCGTGGTCTCGCACGGCTCCGCCATCGCGCGGGGCATCGTGTCCCTGTTGGGGCTAGACCCCGCCGTCTTCAACGGACTGCGAGGGGTGGACAACTGCCACTGGTCGGAACTCGTGCCCGTAGGGATGTCGACCTCCCAAGAGTGCAGCTGTGACCGGGTGGAGGCTTGCCTCGCACAATATTGGCTCGCGTGAGGACATCCTCGGGGCATGACGACGCTCGGGCCCTCGTTGCCGCAGAAAACCAGGGTTTTTACATGCTGTGACGAGGGGCACGTAATTGGATTTGCGCAATTGTTCGAGGGTCCGCTATTATTTATCAGGTCGCCACGGCGACGAACTAAATAACGGGGCTATGGCGCAGTTGGTAGCGCGCTTCCATGGCATGGAAGAGGTCGGGGGTTCGAATCCCCCCTAGCTCCACAGAAAATTCCGACACTCAGGTTGTGAGTGTCGGTTTTTTGTTGCCCAAGCGGCCGGTTTGCTGGCTTTTCTTTCAGGCGGCTTCAGGTGTGGGTGCTGCGCTGTGGGTATTGATGGTGTGTGCAGTCTGCCTGTCGCAGGCATTTGATTACTCATGGTCAGGGTATTCTTCTTAAACATAACGTTTTGGTATCGGCATATGGGATGTTCAAAATCTGTCAAACTTAAAAAGCGTTGCAAAACGGTATATTTGCCTGTAATGAATTACTGAAAAAACCTTGAAAAACGGCGTACCGCATGGAAAGATTTACCTGTCTTTGTCTCATAGTGATAGGCCGGTAGCCAATGTCGTTCCAGCTCACTCGCACCCATACCTCGGTGGTTCTCGCCGCCACGACAATTGCGGCATCCCTCGTTGTGATCCCGACCCTCGCTGAGGGGACGGCGACGTCCGAGGACGCATTCTGCAACTCTCTGTCCGGTGCGGAAGGTCGCATCACCGCAGAATATAACCCTCTGCTCGCCAGCTATGCCGCTGCAGCCGCGGGCAACTCCTCTGTTTCCGCCGCCGATCCGGCGCGTGAGGCTGAGCTTCGTGCAGCTCTGGCTGACGCTCAGGCTGCCCTTGAGGCCGCTCAGCAGGCGGCGCTCCAGTCCACCCCTTCGACTGGCGAGACTGCTGCTCCGTCGGCCACGACTGATCGCGGCCTCGACTGGGTTGACTGGTCTCAGGTTGACGATGCCACCCAGGCGCGCATCATTGAAGCACTCATCGTTCAGAAGATGAATGCTTACCGTGCGAATGCTGGTCTGCCCGAGCTGGTTGTTTCTGACACTGTGACCACGGATGCGCGCGCGTGGAGCCAGCATATGTCCGACACGGACAACTTCAATCATGACCCCGACTACAAGTACTTCGGTGCGGGCAAGCTTGATGGTGGTGATACGTCATACGCGGGCGAGAACATTGCCTACAACCACCGTGAGAATTTCGGTGACAAGTGGGGTGCCTACGGCACCACCAAGAACCCGATGCAAGCTGCGGACGCACTCTTCGATCAGTGGAAGAACTCCTCGGGTCACGACAAGAACATGCTCGCTCAGAACAATGTCGTGGGCGTGGGCGTGCACATCGCCAAGCACGGCCAGTTCACCCGCATCTATGGCACGCAGAAGTTCTACGCGATCACCGGCGGCTCGCCCAACGTCTCCCGCTTCCATACGACGGGTGATACCGCCTCCGCCTACGGCTTCAACGGCGGCGCCTTTAACGCTGATAACACGAACTACGTCTCCGGTCTGGCCGGTGGCGGCGACGCGCAGCGTGCCAACTCCTGGCAGAACAAGGTGGGGGCCCTGCCCGGTGTTGCCCTGCCGGTCGATGTCGCGACGCTTCCCGCCAAGGCTGGATCTGCTGCTCCCTCGACCTCGATGCCCGCTCCCGCTGCGACCAGCGCTGATGCCGATAAGCAGCAGGCGGTAATCGACGCTCAGGCCTCCGTGAACGAGGCCCAGGGCGCGCTCGATGCCTACCTCGCTTCCGTGGCTGATGAGAAGCCGGCAGTGAGCCTCGCTGACATTGATACGGAGCTTGATCGCGTCGCTGACTCCATCGCCGCCCAGACCTCCGTCCGTCCTGAAAAGGATGGTGGCGTGACTCTGAAGGCCGGTGACCAGGCGGGCCGTTACCTGACCGCCGCTGAGTATCGCAACGCTCTGACGCGCTGCACGACGCTGTCCGTCGACGCCTCGGATCATCCTGTTAACCCGTCGATCGGTGAGGGCGAGCAGACGCCCGCCCCCGGTATCGAGGCTCCGGCCCCGCAGGATCCGGCTACCCAGGCCCCCGCCCCGCAGGATCCGGCTACCCAGGCCCCCGCCCCGCAGGATCCGAGCACTCCGGCTCCCGCTCCTTCGAATCCTTCCGTTGGTGGTGAGCAGACGCCCGCCCCCGGTATCGAGGCTCCCGCCCCGCAGGATCCGGCTACCCAGGCCCCCGCTCCCCAGAACCCCGCAACCCAGGATCCTGCTACCCAGGTACCCTCTGTCCAGGTTCCGGTGACGCCTGCCGCTTCTGATCCGGCGCCGTCTGAGGCGCCTGCTTCGACCCCGGCTGAGGCGCGTCGTGACACGCTGGCTGCTACCGGTGCGTCGGGCGTGTGGGTTGGCGTTGGGGCGGTCGCCGTCCTTGTTGCTGGTATCGGTGCGGTCGTGGCATCGCGTCGAGCCAAGCGCTGACGCACGCTCCTAAGCCTCGGCTTCATCCTTCATCGAACAGCCTCCTGTTTCTTGGAGATCTCCAAGAAACGGGAGGCTGTTCTTGCCTACAGATCTGTGCGTGAAGCGTGATCGTTTGCCGGGGAACGGGGCCGTGGCTGGTCACTGTTCGTTGGTGCCTGAGCCTCACTGTTGCAAGCCGTGCTGCCCGATGCCGGGCTGGTGTGGGGGTTTTGCACGACACGAGGCCCTCTGACGGTGTGTCGCCGGCGTGTTGCACCCTCTTGTGGTGCAATTCCCCCCGCCTCGCAGGCAGTCTGAAGGGCGTGGCACCCAACATGCAGACCACCTCGCCAAATTGCGGCGAAACAGGGCTGTTCGGGGTGAGGTGGTCTGCGTTTTGGCCAATCCTGGGGGATGCTGAGTGCTCGCGTATACGTCGGCGGGCACGTCGGTTGGTGTGCCCTGTCGACGCTCGCAGCACGGGTAAACAGACGAAGGGGGCGTGGCCACATGGCCACGCCCCCTGGCGTCTATGAGGAACGGATCAGTCCGCGTCCACCGCCTGGTTGGCGATCTGACGCTCACACACGTCGATGAGTTCGCGGATGATGCGGATCGTGCCGGCGGAGGCATCCGAGTGAGCCTCGATCCAGGCCTTACCGGAGGCGACCACGTCGACCTCGGGGACGTAGCCCGCCAGCGCGTTCGGGAAGAGCAGCGTCGTGAGATCCTCGGCGGTGTGGAAGGTGAAGGTTTCCCAGATGCCCGCCAGGGCCTTGAAGTACTCGCCCACGTAGCTGGCGTAAGCCGACGGCGTGGTGCGCGCCTGCGCCCAGAAGCCCGAGATCATCGCCCAGCGGGTGTCGTTGGGGATCGAGGTGTCGGTGAGGACCTTGTCCCACACGTCGGCCTTGATCCACTCGCCCTCGCGAGCCGCACGAGCGGCAGCCGCGTTCTGGTGGCCGGTCATCGTATCGTCGGTGGCCTCCAGGGCTGCGATGTCCTCGTCGGTGGCGGCGCCTCCGCGCACCAGGGCGATCAGTAGGTCCCACTTGAGGTCGACGTCGAGGTCCAGGCCGTCCAGGGTCTGGGTGCCGTCGTAGAGGGCGCGGATGGCCTCGAACTGCTCGGGGCTGGTCGCGTTGCGGGCCGCGGCGGCGACGAGCATGCGCTGCGCGTCGGAGCCGGAAGCGGCCGTGCGAGCCAGGAGGAGCAGGCGACGGCCCGTGTCCTCGGCGGCCTCGGCGCGGTACTTCGGTGCCACGAAGGTGCGCACGGCCTCGTCGATGTGACGCAGCGTGAGCGTCAGGAGGCTCATGTTGTCCTCGACCGGCACCGCGCGCAGGGCCAGGTTCAGGTAGTCGCGTGCCGGCATCTCGCCGTCGCGCGTCATGTCCCACGCGGAAGCCATGACGACGCCGCGGGTCAGGGAATCCGTGAACTTGGTGATGTTGGTGATCGCGAAGGCCAGGGACTCCTCGTCGAGGCGGACCTTGGCGTAGCCGAGGTCTCCGTCGTTAACGAGGATGAAGTCCGGGCGGGCGATGCCCGCGGCGGCCTCGATCACCGTGGAAGCGCCGTCAATGTCGAGCTCCTCGCGGAAGACCTGGTCCAGCGTGCCCTCTTCGGTCAGCGAGTAGCCGGCCACGCCCATGCGGTGCGGGCGCAGGGAGGCACCATCGGAGAAGGCTTCCTGGGTGATCTCGAGGCGCTCGATCGTGCCGTCCTCGGCGGTCGTGATGACCGGACGCAGGAGGGTGACGCCGGCTTCCTCCAGCCACACCTTCGACCACGAGGCCAGGTCGCGGCCCGAGGCGGCAGCCAGCTCGGAGAGCAGGTCGTCCAGCGTGGCGTTGGCGTAGGAGTGCTTCGTCAGGTACTCGTGCAGGCCTGCGAAGAAGGCGTCGCGTCCCACGTAGGAGACGAGCTGACGCAGCACGGAGGCGCCCTTGGCGTAGGTGATGCCGTCGAAGTTGACCTCGACGTCGGCCAGGTCGCGGATCTCGGCCGTAATCGGGTGGGTGGTGGGCAGCTGATCCTGCTTGAGGCCCCAGTCCTTGCGGACCATAAAGCCCGTCCAGCCTTCGGTGTACTTGGTGGCCTCGGCCAGAGCCAAGTGGCTCATGAACTCGGCGAAGGACTCGTTGAGCCACAGGTCGTTCCACCACTTCATGGTGACCAGGTCGCCGAACCACATGTGTGCCAGCTCGTGCAGGATCGTGTTGGCACGAGCCTCCATCTGAGCCTCGGTGGGACGCGTACGGAACACGTAGGCGTCGCGGAAGGTGACGCAGCCGGCGTTCTCCATGGCACCCGCGTTGTACTCGGGCACGAAAATCTGGTCGTACTTGGTGAAGGGGTAGGCGATGCCGTAGGCGCCCTCGAAGAACTCGAAGCCCTGACGGGTGATCTCGATGATCTCGTCGGCGTCCAGGTGCTCGACGATCGAGGCGCGTGCGTAGACGCCCAGGTCGATTGTGCGTCCGTCGGAGGAAGTCAGCGTGGCCGTCGTGCCCTCGTAGGGGCCGGCGACGATCGCGGTGATGTAGGTCGACATGACCTCGGTGGTCGCGAAGCGGTAGACCCAGGCCTCGCCCTCTTCCTCGGGGGTCGGGGTCGGCGCGTTGGAGAAGACCTTCCAGCCCTTGGGCCTTGACCGTCAGGGTGAAGGTGGACTTCAGGTCGGGCTGCTCGAAGGTCGTGTAGACGCGGCGGGCATCCGGAACCTCGAACTGGGAGTAGGTGTAGGCCTGGCCGTCGGCGGGGTCGACGAAGCGGTGCAGGCCTTCGCCCGTGTGCATGTACTGGCAGGACGCCTCAACTTCGAGGACGTTGTGCTCGGCAAGGTTCTCCAGCGCGATGCGGTTGTCCTGGTGGGCCGAGAAGGGGTCCAGGGCATTGCCGTTCAGCGTGATCGAGTGGACGTTGTTGGACACGAGGTCAGCGAACGTGGAGGCACCTTCGCGCGCGTCGAACTCGATGCGGGTGAATGAACCGAAGTCGGTGTCTCCGCGCGTGAGGTCCAGGGAGATCTCATAGCGGGTCACAGAGGAAATGATCGAGGCGCGCTCGGTCGCTTCCTCGCGAGTCAGGTTCAGGCCTGGCATGGGTTGCCTTTCCGTCGATGGAATGGGGGAGCTGTTGCGCTCAACATTCCTATGTTGTCATGTGTTGGGAGTGAATGCGCGGGGCGCGCCGCATTTTGTCGGCTGGGACACGCTTTCACCAGATGGTGACGCGCTGGGAGGGCTCCAGCCACATCGCGTCCCCGGGGGTGACGTCGAAGGCCCGGGCGAAAGTGTCAAGGTTGCGCAGTACCTGGTTGCAGCGGAACTCAGCGGGGGAGTGGGGGTCGATGGCCAGCATCTGGCGCGCGAACTGGGGGCGCGTGGCCGTGCGCCAGGCGCGTGCCCACGAGTAGAAGAAGCGCTGGGGCCCCGTGATGCCGTCGATGATGGGAGCGGTCTGGGGAGTCAGGCCCTCCTCGGCGAGCGAGGCGGCCCAAGCCTTCCACGCGATGGTCAGGCCACCGAGGTCGCCGATGTTCTCGCCGATCGTGAGCGCACCGTTGACGTGGGGGAGCGTACGTTCGTCGCCCTCCTCGCTCTCTGCCTGCTCGAGGAGGATTGCAGGGGTGAGTGCGTCGTACTGCTCGATGAGCGCGTGGGTGCGTTCCTCGAATGCTGCGCGGTCCTCATCCGTCCACCAGTTCGACAGGTTTCCCTCCCCGTCGTAGCGCGATCCCTGGTCGTCGAAGCCGTGCCCGATCTCGTGGCCGATGACCGCACCAATCGCGCCGAAGTTCACCGCGTCGTCTGCTTCGGTGTCGAAGAACGGAGGCTGAAGAATCGCGGCGGGGAAGACGATCTCGTTCTGGGTGGGGTTGTAGTAGGCGTTGACCGTCTGTGGGGTCATGTACCACTCGTCGCGGTCCACCGGGCGGCCGAGCTTGGCCCATTCGCGGTCGGTGGCGTGGGCGTTGGCGGCGCGCACGTTCTCGACGATGGTGGCCTTCGGGTCCAGGTGCAGCGTCGAGTAGTCGCGCCACTTGACGGGGTAGCCGATCTTGGGGTTGAAGGTCGCGAGCTTGGCCAGGGCCTTCACCTTGGTGTCTTCGCTCATCCAGTCGAGGCCGCGGATCGACTCGCCGTAGGCGTCGAGGAGGCGGCGCACCAGGGCGTCCATCGCTTCCTTGGCGTTGGGCGGGAAGTGGCGGGCCACCCACGCGCGGCCCATGGCCTCGCCCAGGTAGGCCTCGATGAGACCCAGAGCGCGCTTCCAGCGTGGGCGCAGTTCCTCCGTGCCGGACAGCGTGCGACCGTGGAAGTCGAAGTTCTCGTTGACGAAATCGCTCGACAGGAGCGAGGCGTGGCAATCGATCGCCGAGGCGCTCAGCCACTCCTTGAGCACGGACAGGTCAGTGGCGGCCCACAGGGCGGCGGCACCCGAGACGAAGTCGGGCTGGTCGACGTTGACGACGAGGCCGGCGACGGGCATGCGCGCACCCTGCGCCCATGCGTCCCAGTCGAATCCGGGGGCCTGTGTGGCCAGCTGCTCCCACGGCGTGGGATTGTCGGACAGGAGGGGATCGCGGTTGCTCACGGAGTCGCGGTGGTGCGAGGCGACCTCGGTCTCCAGCTCCATGATGCGCTTCGCTGCGCCCTCGGAGTCGGGTACCCCGGCGAGGCCGAGGAGGCGGGCGGTGTGCGCGACGTAGGCCTCGCGGATCGGAGCGTAGTCCTCTTCGCGGTAGTAGGCCTCGTCGGGCAGACCGATACCGGACTGGACGAGGGAGACCATGTAGCGCGACGAGTTATGCGGGTCGGTGCCCACGTATGCGCCGACGAGGCCCCCGATGCCCTCGCGCATGAGGCGGCCCATCTCGCGGGCGAGTTCCTCGTGGGTGGCGCAGGCGTGAATCGCGTCGAGGTCGGGGCGCAGGGGAGTGGCTCCTGCTTCTTCGATGGTGTCCTCGTCGAGGAATTGAGTCCACAGGGTGGCGATGCGCTGCGCGTCCGGATCATCGAGAGTGCCATTGGCGGCATCCTGGGCGATGGCGCGGGCGTACTTTTCCGAGGCGTCGCGCAGCGTGTGGAAGGCCCCGTCCATGGGGCGGTCCGCGGGGATCGTGTGCGTCGCCAGCCAGGTGCCGTTGACATGGCGGTAGAAGTCGTCCTGGGGACGCACCGCCGAATCGGTGTACGCGGTGTCGAGGACTCGGGCCAACAGTGTGTTCGTCATGCCTTAACTCTAGGGGGAAAAACGGGGATGGGGTGAGGTGAGTGGCCCCCGGGCAACATCCACCCGTATTTACGTCATGTTCATGGGATGTAATTCGTCATTTTTGGCTGGAATTGTGCGGGTGAGTGCGAATGTGAGTGTGACGCACACTCATTGTGCACATATGTGCAGAGTCTTGTGTACATTCGTGCAAATGGGCGGGAAAAGGGCATTATGGAGGGAGCAATGAGGCACTTCCTCATCAAGAGGTGAAGGGATTTTTAACGGTGAAGACACTTCGCACTGACGTGTGCGTCATCGGTGGCGGATCCACCGGTGCCGGCGTCGTCCGCGACGTCGCCATGCGCGGCTTCTCAGCCGTCCTCGTCGACCGGGCGGATATCGCTCAGGGAACCTCCGGTCGCTTCCACGGCCTGCTCCACTCGGGCGGCCGCTACATCGCATCTGATCCTGAGTCGGCCACCGAGTGTGCCGAAGAAAACGAGATCGTCCAGCGCATCAACGCCAACGCCGTCGAGGCCACCGGAGGCCTCTTCGTTGTGACCGCCCAGGATGATGAAGAATATGCGGACCAGTTCCTGGCCCGCGCAGCGGCTGCAAAGGTGCCCGCCGCCGAAATCTCCATCGCCGAGGCGCTGCGCCGCGAACCGCGCCTGGACCCGCGTATCAAGCGCGCCTTCGAAGTTCAGGACGGTACGGTCGACGGATGGCAGATGACCTGGGGAGCGATCCGTTCCGCACAGGCGTACGGGGCGCAGGTCCTGACCTACCACCGCGTCACCTCCATCGAACGCGAGGGCGAGCGCATCAGCGCCGTCATCGTCCACGACGAGCGCGGGGGCGAGGACGTGCGCATCGAATGCGGCTTCGTCCTCAACTGCGGCGGCCCCTGGGCCGGGCAGATCGCCGCTATGGCGGATTGCCACGGCGTCGATGTCGTTCCTGGCGCCGGCATCATGATCGCGATGAACCATCGACTGAGCCATTCGGTCATTAACCGCTGCGTGTGGCCCGCCGACGGTGACATCCTCGTGCCCGACCACACCGTGTGCATCATCGGCACGACCGACCTCAAGGCCGACGACCCGGACCGCCTCTCCATCCCCGCCGACCAGGTCCAGCAGATGCTCGACTCCGGCGAGGCCATGATCCCCGGCTTCCGCAAGTCTCGCGCCGTGCACGCCTGGGCCGGCGCGCGCCCTCTCTCGTCAAGGACTCGCGCGTGTCTGCGACCGATACCCGCCACATGGCGCGCGGCATGAGCATCATCGACCACAACACGCGCGACGGCATCTACGGCATGCTCACCATCGCGGGCGGCAAGCTCACCACCTACCGCCTCATGGCTGAGCGCATCGTCGACATCATGTGCGAGGAGATGGGCGAGAAGCGCGCCTGCAAGACCGCCGACGAGGCCGTCCCGCCCGCCAAGGAAGAGCGCCTCTACACGATCGGCCACCGCCTCGACAACGTCGAATCGCGCAACGAATCCCCCTCCCACGAGCAGATCATCTGCGAGTGCGAGATGGCCACGCGCGCCATGCTCGAAAACGTCATGGACACCCTGCCCAAGGGCCAGCTCGATGACGTGCGTCGCCAGATGCGCCTGGGCATGGGACCCTGTCAGGGCGGCTTCTGCTCCCAGCGCGCCGCGGGCATCGCCCACGAGCGCGGCGACATCGACTCGATGCGCGCCAACTCCCTCCTGCGTCTCTTCCTGAAGAACCGCTGGATCGGCCTGTGGCCCATCATGTTCGGCAAGCAAGCCAGGCAGGCCGCACTGGACGCCTGGATTCACGAGGGCACGCTCGACGTTGAGCACCTGCCCGCACCCAGCGAGGAGGTTGTTCGATGAGAGACGTCGTCGTTATCGGCGCTGGCCTGGCAGGCCTGGCCGCCGCAATCAAGGCAGCTGACTCCGGACTGAGCGTCACCCTCGTCACGAAGGGCGTCGGCGGCATTCAGCTCGGCACGGGCACGGTCGACATCCTCGGCTACCGCCCCGAGCCGGTTGAGGCGCCCCTCGAGGCGCTCGAAGGCCACGTGGCCTCCCGTCCGACACACCCCTACAGCCACGTTACCCCCGACTTTGTCGGCGCATCCGTCGCGTGGCTGCGAGACCTCGTCGGTTCCGATGTGCTCATCGGCGACGAAACCCGCAACGTGCGCATCCCCACCGGCGTTGGCGCACTGCGCCCCACCTGCCTGATCCCGCCCTCCATGGAGGCTGGCATCCCCCAGGCGGGCGCCCGCTACGCCATCGTGGGACTGACTCGTTTCAAGGACTTCTACCCCGGCCTCGTCGCTGAAAACCTGACGCGCCAGAACGGACCCGACGGTGCACCGATCAGGGCGCGCGCCCTGTCCGTCGACTACGTTGTGCGCGAGGGTGAGATCGACTCGACCGGCACCAACCACGCGCGCAGCCTCGACCACGAGGAGAACCGTGCGCGCCTGGCGGGCCAGGTCCGCCCGCTCCTCGAGGATGGCGAGATCGTCGGCCTGCCCGCCGTCCTCGGCCTCGACGACCCGAACGCGTGGCGCGACCTGGCGGACAAGATCGGACACCCCGTCTTCGAGATCCCGATCCAGCCTCCGTCGGTGCCCGGCATGCGCCTCAACGCCCTGCTCACCCGCATCGCCTCCGACAAGTGCCGCGTCATTCTCGGATCCCCGATCAAGGCCGTGCACACCACTGATGGACGCGTGAGCGCCGTCGAATACGCCAGCGCGGGACGCTCCACCATCGTGGAAACCCGATCCCTCATCCTGGCCGCCGGTGGATTCGAATCCGGAGCCCTTGACATGGATTCCTACGGCACCGTGCGCGACACAATCTGCGGGCTGCCCGTCATGGGCGCTTCGGGTCAACTCCTGCACGCCGACTTCTGGGGTGAGGACCAGCCTCTCTTCCTCTCCGGCCTGGCCGTGGACGACAACATGCGCGTCCTGAACGAGGAAGGCGCACCCGTGTGCCCGAACCTGTACGCGGCCGGAGGCAACCTGGCTGGCGCCACCCGCTGGCGTGAAAAGAGCGGCGAAGGAATCGCGCTTGCCAGCGCGCTCGCGGCCGTCGACTCGATCGTGGAGGAACTGAAATGACCCTGGAAATGTCAACGCTGATGGGACCGGGCGTGGAAGAAGAAGACGTCTTCGCCCTGAGCGGTGATGCCGCGCTGCGCGCGAGCCTCGACTTGTGCGTCAAGTGCACGATCTGCGAGACCCAGTGCCCGGTCATGCGCGTCACCGACCTGTTCGCTGGCCCCAAGTACTCCGGCCCGCAGGCCGAGCGCTTCCGCAAGGACGGTCAGATGGTGGACAAGTCCATCGACTACTGCTCCTCGTGCGGCACCTGCTCGCTCGTGTGCCCCCAGGGCGTGAAGGTCACTGAGATCATCCACCACCGCCGCACCGCCATGAAGGAAGCCCACGGCATCCCCATGCGCGACCGCCTCATTGGGCGCACCTCGCTGATCGGCACGATGATGACCCCGGTCGCCCCCATCGCGAACTGGGCGCTCGACGTGAAGCCCATTCGCATGGCGATGGAGGCCATCATTGGCGTGCATCGCTCCGCCCCCATGCCTCGCGCCTACGGGCGGACTTTCGAATCCTGGTTCAAGAAGCACACGCCCCTACCGAACTCCGGTACGCGCGGCCAGGTCATCTTCTTCCACGGATGTGCCGGCCAGTACTTCGAGGTAGAGACCTCGATTCACTCGGTCATGGTCCTTGAGCACCTGGGCTATGAGGTCCTGGTCCCCAAGCATGGCTGCTGCGGCCTTGCCCTGCAGTCCAACGGCTTGTACGACGACGCGCGCAAGTACGTGTCCAAGCTGACCAACGACCTGCGCAGCGTCAACCGTGACGCCCCGATCATCTCCGCGTCGGGCTCGTGCGGAGGCATGCTGCGCCACGAGGCTCACGAGATCCTCGAGATGGACACCCCGGAGCTGAGGGATGTGGGTAGTCGCACGTGGGACATCAGCGAGTTCCTGCTGCACCTGTACGACAAGGGTGAGCTGGACACGAACTTCCAGCGCATCGACGTCACCATTCCGTACCACGCCCCCTGCCAGGTCAAGTCCCAGGGGCTGGGCAAGCCCGCGATCGAGCTCATGAGCCTGATTCCCGGCGTGACCGTTAAGGATTCCGAGCAGCCCTGCTGTGGCATCGCGGGCACCTACGGCATGAAGAAGGAGAAGTACGCGATCGCCCAGGCCGTGGGCGCCCCGGTCTTCGACTTCATCAAGCAGGTCAACGCCGAGCTGGCAGCCTGTGATACGGAGACGTGTCGCTGGCAGCTGCGCACGGCCACGGGCGCGAACGTTGTCCACCCGATCTGGCTGATCCACAAGGCCTACGGCCTGCCCAACGGCTGAGACGCCAGCGACGTATCCCCGGGCGCGCACGACGGTGCGTACCCGGGGATATTACTGTTGCCCTATGAACACTTCTCGCCGCGTCGTCGTCACTGGAGCATCCACCGGAATCGGACAGGCCACCGCCCGCCTGTTGGCAGAGCGGGGGTGGAAGGTCGTCGCCGTAGCCCGGCGCCGCGAGCGCCTCGAGGCTCTCGCCGAGCAGATTGGCTGCGAATACTGGGCGGCCGACCTGACCGATGAGGCCCAGGTGAAGGAGATGGCCGCCCATGTCCTGGAGGGTGGTCCCGTGGATGCGGTCGTCAACAACGCCGGGGGAGCGATCGGCGTGGACCGTGTTGCCGAGGGTGATCCCGCCCGGTGGAGCGCGATGTTCGAACGCAACGTGCTCACCGCCCTGCACTGCTCGCGCGCCTTCCTGCCGGGAATGCGCGAGCGCGGGGGAGACCTCGTGTTCCTGACCTCGACCGCCGCCCACGACACCTACCCGGGTGGCGGCGGCTACGTGGCCGCCAAGCACGCCGAACGTATCATCGCGAACACGCTGCGTCAGGAGCTGGTGGGCGAGCCCGTGCGCGTCATCGAGATTGCACCCGGCATGGTGCGCACCGAGGAATTTTCGCTTAACCGGCTCGGCTCCCAGGAGGCCGCCGACCGTGTCTACGAGGGTGTCGCCGCCCCGCTCGTCGCCGAAGACGTCGCCGAGGCGATCGTGTGGACCCTGGAGCGCCCCTCCCACGTCAACATCGACTCGATGATCGTGCGCCCTGTGGCTCAGGCGACGAACACCCTCGTGGCAAGGAATACCAACGCAGAGTAGCGCCGCCGCGCCGCTCGTATACACGGAACGAGGCCGGGGCCGCATGCGCGATGGGGTGCGCGTCGCGGTCCCGGCCTCGGGTCTGTGTGTGGCAGGGGGGGATTGATTCACTCAACCCATCCGATCACCTGGAATGCGCCCCACCGCTCTGAGGTCGGATCGGGCGTACGGTCGTTGGTGCCATCGGTGTTGATGATGTGCATGGATCTGATGGGGGCCCAATCATTGCCGGTGGGATTCTTGAGGTACAGATCGAAGACGACTTGAGACCCGTCAGGGCTAGGGAACGGCCTGTACTCTCTGATGGTTTCTTCGATTTGCAGCTCTGGCTTGAAGATGACCTTCTCTCCGATGCGGTCTTCCTCGCGGCGAGGCTTGTTCTCGAGCGTGGTCGCCTGGAAAGCGACGAGTCCCTTTTCTTTATGTAGTTGGTAGCACATGTTGTCAACGGAGATTGTCTCGTTGGCTTTCCAGCAGAAGAGGTTGCCGTCGTTGGTATGTGTGTCGACATACTTCTTGTTCGTCGACAACTCGGTTCCCTTCAACAGATTGAAGTAGAGGTTCTTTTCGTCCTCCTGCCCGACAGTGCTGACGAGCTCGGGAGTTGTTTCTCCCGGCTTGAGTCGGTAGATCATCGAGGTGTTGCCGTCTCGCGTGGTGTAGACGCGCTGTAGGTAGAAGTATCCGTCGGCTGAGAATGTTCCGTAGCCGTCGTTGACATCCCTGTCGTCGTCCGTCAGTGGGATCATCGCGCTGACATCCGTGAAGGTGCCCATGGTATCGATGAAGCCCGTGTTGTATGACAGTCGTTCGTTGACAGGGTTCATTTTGCGTCTGGTCGCGTACGTGAAGTCTGGGGAGTAGCAGCTGTTATAGAAGCAGTGGTACTGAAACGGCTGTTCCGCCAGTCTGTCGATTGGGGGGAAGGTGCGTGTCGCTACTGACTTGTAGGTGACTGGGTCAATTGCGCGCACGCGGTGCTGTCCGTCCAGCTCTTCTTCGATGATGATGCCGTGCATGGGCTTTCCCTCTAGCTCGGCGAAATTGCTGTCCGGTGTGGGTGAATTGGAGGGTTCTGGTGCTGGAGCTGTGCTCGTCGGGGTGTCGGGGGTGGAAGTTGGGGTCTCGCTCGGCTCGGGAGCTGTGGATCCGCAGGCGCTGAGGGCGAGTGCGCACATTGCGGCAAGCGTGGTGATGGTCAGAGTCTTCGTAGACATGGGACACCTCTTCACTGGGATCGTCGGGAGGCGAACGTTGCAGGATAGTTGTGAGCTGACGCATCAAGCAACTTGAAGATAGTGAGGTGTGGCACATTCGTTCTCATAGCGTTTTCACAGTTTTGCCATAACGTTCGCTTAAGTGTCGTCCCTAATCTGCGAAGCAATGATGCACAATCAACAGAAAGGAGCGTCCCCCATGGCGGACGACAACAAGAACCTGGCAGGTGCGGGTGAACGCACCTCGATCCTGCCCCAGTCAGAGCCTCAGGTTGCGGAGCAGACCGAGGTGCTGCCCACCCATGCATCTCAGGCGGAAACGGCGCAGATGCCTCCCGTCGCCCAGGAGCAGACCAGCAATGCGTTTGCTGGCACGCCCCTGGAGTCTGTCGCGGGGGCTTCTGCCGACGATCAGGCGGGTGACGAGGCCGTGGCTGCGAGCGCCGCGACAGGGGAGCCTGCATCGAAGAAGACCTCGTGGGGCAAGCGCGCGGCCATCGCCGGCGCCGCAGCAGCAGTGCTGTCGGTCGGCTTCGGTGCGGGCATCATTACTCACGCAGCCATCGTGGGGGATGGGGAAGACTACTACGAGCAGGGCTACGAGGATGGTTACAACGACCAGGGCTACGGGGATGAGGATGAGGGTTTCGGGCCCGGTGACGGCTCGAGGGGACCTGGAAACGGCCAGCAGCAGGGTCCCGGTAACGGTCAGCAAGGGCCCGGCACTGATCAGCGGGGTCCCGGTAATGGACAACAGGGCCCGGGCTCGCAGCAGGGAGATACTGGCAGCACTCGACCGGGACCTCCTCCGGAGGGTGGCCGAGGCCCCGGCAGCAAGTCTGGAAGCCAGGGCAGTGCCGACACCTCAACCCAGAATGAGGGTTCGACCGCCAGCTGAGCACTGAGGGCGCGCGAGACGACATCCGTCTCGCGCGCCTTTTATGTGACTGTAGCTGCCAGGGTCGAGACGGCCACGCACACCAGAAGCGCAGCAAACACAAAACCCAGCACGCGATTTGACACTCTCTTCGTGAGCCTGGCTCCCACGATGCCTCCTCCCATCGATGCTGCGGCGAAGAGCGCGACCATGACCCCGGCCTCGGCGGTGATCGTCAGGGTCCCCACGATCGTGCGCGACGCCAGCCCGAAGGCTGCGGTGATGACCATGACCAGCAGGGATGTCGCGGAGGCCCGCTTCATCGGGTATCTCAGCGCCAGATGCAGTGCGGGTACGATCGCGAAGCCTCCGCCGACGCCGAAGAATCCCGTGAGGAAACCCGTCAGCGTAGCCAGCGCGACCACCCGGGACACGGTCCCGAGCGTCCAGGAGCCCTCGTCGACGTTGGTATCCCCAGCCTCGTTCGGCGAAAGTGAAGCAGATGGGCGCAGCTGCGAGCGCACCATGAACACTGCGACCGCTCCCAGGAGAGCGCAGAAGGAGAGCATGAGGGCGCGCGCCGAGACGAGTGGGCCGAGAGCCGAACCCGCCCACGTGCCCGCCAGGCCCACCAGGGCGAAGAGAGAGAGCCTTCGCGCCACGCGACGTTCCCGCTGCGAGCACGAGTCGCCAGCGAGACGGCGGCCGTCAGCCCCACGATGATGAGGGATAGGCCCGTCGCCTGGTGAGGATCCTGCCCAAGAATGTAGACGAGGATCGGCACCGACAAGATGCCGCCTCCCGCGCCGAGCGAGCCGACGACGATGCCGACGAATGCGCCGATGAGGAGCGCTTCAATGATCATTGGTCAGTCCGGATGGATGTGGTCAGAGATAGTCCGAGGGAGGTAGAGACTGCGGGGTCCATGATGTCCGAGGCCGGCCTGCCCGCCGCGATCAGCATGCCCATTGCGCGCAGGGCCGGGGTGGCATGCTCGTAGAACGCCCGGTAGCCCTCGCACAGGTAGTTATGCGTGGACTCACCCCGGCGCACGAAACGGTCTTTCGGGCACCCGCCCCAGCACAGCCGCAGGTGCGGGCATGCGCGGCACTCGTTGTCCAGGTCGGGCTTGAGACGCGCGAAGTCCCGCATCTTGTCCGAGGCCGCCAGCTGCGTGAAGGACGAGGAGTTGATCGAGCCGACCAACCAATCCGGCTCCACCCAGTGATCGCAGGCGTAGACGTCCCCGTTGAATTCCATCGCCATGTTCGCCCCGCACTGGGGTGCGTGCACGCACACCGTGGCCGAGCCAAACATGGCCGACAGGGTCGAATCCACGTCCTGAATGAAGACTTCGCCGACGTCGGTGGCCAGCCACTGGTCGAACACCTCGCACAGGAAGCGCCCGTAGGAGGCGGGGGACGTGGATCGGCTGGTGACGCAGTCCCCGTCTTGGCGGTACAGGAGCGCCGAGGTTCCGGAACGCCAGCCGCGCTCGGCCTGGGCCAGGTCCGCGGCATGCACGCGCTCGACGATCGGGATGAACTGCAGGTATCGGGCCCCCAGATCGTCGCGGAAGTAGCGGTACACCCGCTCCCCGTGCTCCTCGTTCGCGGCGTTGACCGTGCACAGGATGTTCGTCTCCACGCCCGCGCGGGTGAGCGCCTCCCAGCCGCGCACAACCATCGCGTGGGTGCCGCGCCCGCCACGGTTGAGCCGGTAGGCGTCGTGCAGGGGAGCAGGACCGTCGATGGAGACCCCCACGAGGAAGTTGTGGTCCGCGAAAAAACGGGCCCACTCGTCGGTCACCAGCGTGCCGTTCGTCTGCAGGGCGTGACGCACGCGCTGGGTGGGGCGACGGTAGCGCTCACACAGCTGGATGAGGCGCTCAAAAAAGGCCAGGCCACGCAGGGTCGGCTCCCCACCCTGCCACAGCATCGTGACCTCGCCGTCGGGGCTCGACTCCAGGAACGCCTCGACGTAACGCTCCACAGTCTGCTCGGACATGGTCTGCGCTGCCGCGTCGTAGAGCAGCTCCTTGGACAGGAAAAAGCAATACTGACAGTCCAGGTTGCAGGCTGCTCCCGTCGGTTTGGTGACGACGGAGAAGGGGATCGGGCGCGTCACGGCCGCTCCCTTCGAACGATGCTCGCCCTCATCGACGAGGCCGGCCCCTCCTGCCGGGGTGAGCCCTCCCCAGGGCAGTGGGGAGAGGCGGCGTGCTCCTCAAAGGGGTGGGCGGCGATATACGCGCTGGCCTGAGCGGCGCCCAGGGGCCCCAGCGATGCCCCCACGACGTCGATGTCCCACTCCATGACGGGAAGGAGCTCCCCGTACATGGAGGCCGCTATGTCGGATCGCAGGGACGGGAACGCGTCGATGATCTCGCCAGCCACGATGATCGCCCTCGGGTTGATGAGGAGCGCAGCCGAGCCGAGGACATAGCCGACAGCCTGCGCCGCCCGCTCCAGGGCCTCGCGCGCACGCGTGTCACCGGAGAGAACGGCGGCGCGAAGCTCAGCGATATCGCTAACGCCCGCGCTCTCACACAGCGCCGGGACGGAGGCCAGCGTCTCGAGGCACCCACGCTTGCCACAGGCGCAGGGTGAGTCATTGGTCCCCACCGTCATGTGTCCCAGCTCCCCGGCCAGGCCACCCGCACCGCCAACCAGGCGAAAATCGGAGACGACGCAGCCGCCCACACCTCCTGACAGGCGCAGATAGATGAACGAGGACATGTCCGCGCCCGCGCCCCACAAGGCCTCCGCCAGTGCCGCCATACGCACAGTGTTGTCGACGACCGGGAGCGGATCCCACCAGCGACGCGTGAGCTCGCTGAGCTCCTCCATGGTCGGGTACGCGTCCGAGGAGAGCCTGGCATTACGCCCCATCGGAATGGGAACCCCCACGCCCACCGCGCGCACCGTCGATGTGTCGATCCCCTGACGGGCCGCGCTCGCGGCCAGGGCCTCGCAGGTCTGTTCGAGAGAGAGCTGGAGGGAAGGGGAGGTGGGGGAGACGATGTGGACGGCTGCCAGGACGGTGCCGTTGCGCGAGAGCATGACGCCCGCGCATGACGTGCGCGTGACGTTTAGGCCGACGCAGTGTACCGCCGAGGAGTTGAGGGTGAGGAGTTGGGTGGGTCGGCCTCGTCCGGGGGCGTTCGTGCGCACCGGAGTCACTGAACCCTCGTCGAGGAGGGTGGTGAGCGCGCGCCCCAGGTTCGTGCGCGAGGTGTCGAGCGCCTCGCACAGCTGGGAGCGCGTCGCGGGGGCTTTGGTCAGGTGGGTGACGATGCGGTCTTCGAGGGTGGGCAGAGGTCTGCGCGTGGGGTAGTGCATGCCTCTCCTTCCCAGCGCTTCGTCGTTGGCATCCGCTCGGGGCACTCCGGCCTCGTTGACAGTTTCTATGATACGCGTCACTGTGAGGGGTGTGCAGGGCGCGAGTTCGCCTCGGCGGCGGGGCGCGTCAGTCTTCCCACCGCCGAGGCCGGGGGTTAGTCGCTCGTCACCTCGTCGAGGTCGGAGCGAGCCGTGTTCACCAGCGGGATGTCGAAGTCCGTCATCGCCGCCATCCACTTGGCGAAGGAATGATCCCCGCGCTCGCGCAGCTGCAGGTACAGGTTTGTCGCCAGCTCCCTGCGGATCTCGTCGTAGACGGGCACGGTGTACACGTTGTTCATCTCGGCCGGATCCAGGCGCAGGTCGTAGAGCTCGTTGATCGACTCGGGGTTGATGACGAGCTTGAAGTCCCGCGTGCGCAGCATGCGCTGCTGGAGGGGGAAGTGGTGGCCGTGGAACTCACACACGATGTCCTCGCGCCAGCCTTCGACGTCCTCGCCGCGCGTCAGGTCCACGATCGAGCGGCCATCCTCCACGAGCGAGGTGTCCAGGCCCGCGATGTCGAGCACCGTGGCCGGCAGGTCGATGAGGGAGACGAACGCGTCGGATCGGCCCACGGTTGAGACGCCGGGGATATGGGCGATGAAGGGTACGTTGTAGATGTCGTCGTACATCATCGGGCCCTTGTCGTTGAGGCGGTGTGAACCCGTGAACTCACCGTGGTCCGCGCAGAAGAAGACCGCCGTGTCGTCCAGGATGCCCAGTTCGCGCGCCACGTCCATGATGCGCCCGATCTCGAAGTCGATCATGGCCGTGTATCCCCAGTAGACCGCGATGAGCTTCTTCCACTGTTCGTTCGTGAACGAGGACGTGGACCAGTAGGTCGCGTAGTTCTCCTGGATCGGGGGCTTGCCGATGAGGGAGTCCCCGAAGTTTCCGGCAGCTCGACGTCGTCTGGATCGATGAGGTCGAACCACTCGTCGGGCAGGAAGTAGGGCAGGTGGGGGCCGAAGAAGTGCACGTCGAGGCAGAAGGGCTGCTTCGAGTCCTTCCAGTCGGCCGCGTACTCACGCAGCTTTTCGATCGCCCGGTCCGCCAGGAAGCGCTCGAAGGTGGCCTCCTCGGGCTGATCCAGGCGTGCGGCGATGATGTGGCCGTCGCGCCCGCCGGGCAGCTTGCCTCGCCACAGGTCGTGCGCGCGCACCGGCGGGAGGTTGTTGGCTCGAGCCAGGCGACGTACTTCTCGTTAGCCACGGGGTTTTCGGCACCCCAGTAGGTGTCGTCGTCTGCGCCGAACTTGTCGGGCAGGTTGTAGCCGCAGTGGTACTTGCCGACGATGCCGACGTTGTAACCGGCATCGCGCAGTTCCTGCGTATATGTCCACGTGCCCTCGGGGATCGAGACCTGGTAGGCGATGTTCCACTCGGGGTTGGCCAGGACCTGATGCTTGCCGGGGCGCTTGCCGGTCAGGAGCGAGGCGCGAGCCGGCGTGCAGATCGCGGTGGGTGTGAAGCAGTGGGTGAAGGCGAAGCCCGATTCACCCATCGCATCGATGACGGGGGTGCGCGCGTGGGGGTTGCCCAGGCAGCCGATCGTGTCGGTGCGGTGCTGGTCGGTCATGATGACCAGGACGTTGCGCACGTTGTCGGGAATGTCCCGAGTTGTATTAGTCATTGCAGTGCCTTTTCGTCGTTGAAATCGGAGGGGGGAGAGCCTTCACTTCTGGGTGACGACCTTGTCCATGTCTTCAAGCTCGGTGCCGCTGGTCTCGGTGAGGAACTTCGCCGTGAAGATGACCGCGAGGACGCCGAAGGCGCAGTAGATCCAGTAGGTGCCTGCGGGCGACCAGCCGATGAGGAAGGGGAAGAGCAGGACAACGAGGAAGTTGACGAGGAAGTCGGCACCCGATGCGAGCGACATGGCGCCACCGCGGATCGAGTTGGGGAACATCTCGCCCATGACGATAGAGAAGATGGGGCCCCACGAGGAAGTGAATCCGAGCAGGAAGGTACACAAGGCCGCGACCGCCAGGAACGCCAGGACGGGGGAGTCTGCCACGTCCGGCTTGCCATCGACGGTGGGGGCGACCGTGAAGACCGTCGCCACGATGCCCAGCGACACGAAGATGAGGGTGCCGCCGTAGATCAGCATGCGCTTGCGGCCCACGCGGTCCACCAGCATGATGCCCGACAGGACACCGACGATCTTGAAAGCGGTGATGAGCAGAGTCTGGGCCAGGGCCATCGACTCAGTGAAGCCGACGGCGGCGAACAGGGAGTTGGAGTAGAAGAAGACGCCGTTGATGCCGGTGAGCTGCTGGAACGCAGCGATCGCCATGCCCACAAACACGAGGCCGCGCCACTGGGAAGACAGGATCTGCCCGATCGACAGCTTCGCACCGCCCGTGACCGTCAGGGACTGGGTGATGGCCTCGACGCGGTCTGCGGGGTCTTCCTCGCCGCACAGCTTGGACAGGATCTCCTCGGCCTCCTTGGTGCGACCCGCGGAGACGAGATAGCGGGGGGGACTCCGGAATCTTCGCCGTGAAGATGACGAAGAGGAGGGCCGGGATGATGAGGCAGGCGAAGAGGACCTGCCAGGTCATGAGGCCGCCGAACGCCGGCTTGGCAGCGCCGCCCGTGATCGAGACGACCGCCGTGTTGATGAGGCCAGCGAAGAACAGGCCCAGGATGATCGCGAGCTGGCGGAAGCCGATGAGGCGCCCGCGGATATCAGCGGGGGCGATCTCCGCGACGTATCCGGGGGCAACCGTGGTCGCCGCGCCAAAACCGATGCCGCCGACGATGCGGGTCAGGAGCAGGAATGGGTAGCCGAGACCACCCAGAAGGGGAGAGATGGGGCCGAGGAGGGCTTCAAAAAGCAGGAAGGGGCCGACCCACATGAGCGTGGTCTTGCGGCCGATCTTGTCGGAGATGCGTCCCGCTGCAAGGGCGCCGATCAAGCCGCCGATGACGCCGGCGGCACCGGCGACGCCCTGCAGGATCGGGCCGAGCTCGAAGGTAGATCCCACGGCCTTGATGGCGGCGTTGAGGACCATGCCCTCGAATCCGTAGAAGAAGGGGCCGAGGGTGGCGATGAGGGCGAGAGTCGTTGCGTAGCGCCTCGCTTGCTTCTCACGAGGTGTGAGTGTGGTTGTCGATGACATGTCTTCATCCTTGAAGGTGTGGTGATGCGCCCGCGCCTGCCGTGTGCGCTTCATTCACCGTACGCGCGCAAGTTTGTGTCCGAAGTAACGGACATAAACAGGCTAAGTGATCTGAATCACTTAGCCTGTTTGTCTTAGCGCGACTGAATGACGAACTCCGGGTTTGGAGCCTCGGTCACCTCAACCGAATCAGCATCGATGATGAACGGCTCCACCTCTGCGCGCGTCGCTCCACCCGTCTCAACATCCACGTGTTCTCAGAGAGACGTGGATCGTGGAGTCGGCGTTCGTCTCGCACGAATGGTGGGATCAGTCGAGCCAGGCGACTGGGCCATAGCCGTTGATACCGTCATCCACGACGGGGATTGTGTGATCGCCGGTCCCATCAACGTTGAGGATGTGAAGGTAATAGTCTGTATGCGTTTTGTCCCACATGACAAACGCGAGCTGCTGAGCGTCGGGACTGACGATAATCCTGTAGCCGTCGAACAGTCGATATTTCCTGGGTCGTCGTAGGGCTTGTAGAGACTCTTTTCCTCATAGTAGTAGCCCTGCTCCACCTTGGAGCGAGTTGTAGTGTCCGTTGCGGTGTAGCTGAAGATTCCGAGGCGGTCGTCTATGTCGAAGCACTTGTTATCTTTTGAGATGCTCGAGTTGTCGGTTGCGCACAGGTGATTCACGTCGTTTCCTTGCGCCCATCCCGTATCTATGTCCGTCCTGAGATCCGTTCCAGCCAGCAAATAGAGATGACGATCGCGAGAGTCTGACGGTTCGATAGTGAGCACGAGTTCCGGCGTTGTGCTGCCGATTGCGACGCGATAATACATTGAGCGTGTGCCGTCATCTTCACGGCATTCCCGCATAAAGTAGAAGTAATTGTCGGCTGAGAAGGTTGGGGCGCTATCGTAACAGTCAGCGTCTTTGTCGAGGAGCGGCACCATGGCAGATACGTCCGTGATGTTGTCGTCGGTATCGTAGTATCCGACGTGGCTGGCAGATGTTAAACTCTTGGTCCATATGTGCGTGTGGTACGAATAATCACGGGAATAGCAGTTGTTAAAGGCGCAGTCTCGAATAGTGATGTAATCGTCGTTTTCGTCGACAGGCTTCCATCGAAATATGCGCATGGCGACCACCTGCCCCGTGGTGGGGTCGATTGCTCGGAAGCGTGCGTCAGATCTGCGAGGGTGATAGGGGTCAACGAGGGAGTCCCCGATGATGAGTCCGTGCATCGGTTTGTCCTCGAGGGGGTCGCGAGCTACGGCGCTCGGCGACGGGGAGGCGGGTTGCGCGCTCGGTGTCGTGGGCGTAGGTGTCGTCGTGGTCGCCGGGGATGGTGCTGCCTCTGGCGCAGTGGTCTTGGGAACGCAGGCGCTCATAGCGAGTACGCAGGACAAGCTGAGTGCGGCGGTGATTACGTTTCGAAACATGGCGACCCTTGGCATGTAACTGTTGATCGGATGCATGAGAGTATACGTATATTTGCCGACGCGGGGGACTGTTTGGACATGTGAGTCGACGTTCGGATCGTCGTCTCATGGCCTTAGCGCGTCTGAACCACGAACTCAGGATCCGGCGCGCTCGTCACCTCAACCGAATCGGCCTCGATGACGAGTGCCTTCGTGCCGCGCACCCGCAGCGTGCCGCTCACACGCACCCAGCTATCCGCCTCGGGAGTGGGGCCGCTCCAACGCACCGCGAAACCAACCGGGTAGGCGTCAGCCGCGCAGCACCAGATCGCCATGCGCGCCACCGCGAAGCTCTCCTCCTCCGTCACGCGGGGGATCGAGGCCTGCCCGCGGGCTGCCTCCGGGCTCACGACGAAACCGACGAGGTCGATGCGCTGGCCGTCGTGGGCGCGCCCGTTGGCGATCAACTCCTCAACTTGGCCGTAGAAATTATCCGTCGTCAGCTCAAGCGTCCCGGTCGGCGGCACCTGAGACGTGCCCCCGCTCTGGCTAGTAGTGGCGGGGGAAGCGTCGCCCTCCGAAGAGGAAGATGACGCGGAGGTGCCCTCGTCATCCCCGGCGTCAAGGCCGGAGGCCGGGCCCGCATCGGCCCCGCGGGCACTCCACGCGGTGGACGCCAACTCCGACGGAGAGACTCGGAAGGGGAGAACGATGAGTGCGCTCGCCAGAAGCGCGACCAGGGCACGCGTCAGTGCGCGACGACCGTGCTCACTGTCGGTGTGCTCGTGCTCGCCCGCCCCAAGCCGAGCGGATAAAGCAAGCGAACAGGCAAGCAAGCCGGCCCCTGAGACGATGATCCCCAGGCGTGCGGATGGGGGAACGAAGGACGCGTAGCGGCCCGACAATGACAGCCAGAGCAGCCCGGCGCCCAGGCAAGCCAGCGACAGGGACTCCGCAACCGGAGCGAGGCGATCAAGAAGCTTCATGCGAGCACCCCCGCCCACCAGGCGCAGCCAATCACGAGGGCAGCTACCGTCGTGACCGTCACGAACAAACGTGCCACGAACGCGCCGCGGAATTGCGAAGCGAGGAGGGCCACGTTCTTCACGTCCATCATCGGCCCGTAGACCATGAATCCCATGAGCGCGCCGGTTGGGGCGAGAGATGCGAGGGATCGGGCGATGACCGCGTCAGAAGATGAACACAGGGAGAGGGCGAAACCTGCACCCATCATGAGCGCCAATGCGCCAGCTGCCGGCATGCCTGCGAGGAGAGATGACACCGGCCAGAAGACCTGAGCAAGCGTCGAGGCGGCGACTCCGCCCAGCAGGTAGGGGAGAATCCTGCCGAAAGAGTGGCCCGTTGCGCCCAGCACGCCCGCGAACGATCGATCCGGGACCACGCAGCCGCCCTCGCACCCGCAGGTATCGCCTTCATGGAGATCATGATCCTCGCGCAGTGCGCGCGGAGCGGAGAACAACATGGACAGGCCGACGGTGAGCGCGACGATGATGCTCAACCCGATACGCGACACCACCAACGACCACGAGCCAAAGGCGTAATAGGTCGAGGCGATCACCAGGGGATTAATTGCAGGGGACGCCAGCATGAGGGTCGTTGCAGCCGACAGCGGCACACCCTTGCGTAGTAGCGAACGGAAAATCGGCACCGCCGAGCAATCGCACACCGGCAGGAGGAATGCCGCGACGAGGGCGGCAAACACGGAGGCAACCGGGTTCGTCGGGAATACGCGAGCGATGAGCGACGGGGAAACGAAAGCCTCGATGAGCTCTGCGACGAACACGCCCAGGAGCAAAAAGGGGATCGCCTGCAACGTCATGCCCACGGCAATCGTCGCGGCGCGGCCAATGGGCACGCCCGTTCCGGCCAGAACGCCCTGCGCCGCCCACACGGCGATCAGCGCCACCAGGACAAGCGCGCCGATCAGAGCACCCCACGGGCGCGCTGGGCTTTTCGTTTCCATCACAATCACCCCACAACTCTAGGGCAGTGGCGGCTGGCCGAGGCCGACCACGCGCCGGGCGACACTCTGTGCGCTGTGGGCAGAGCGACTCCCCGCCCGGTGGGCGCGGGGGAGTTTCTTCGCTACACTGGTTTTTCGCTACGATCCGGCCCGCCCACGCGGGGTATCACCGGGGAGCATCCGGAAGAAAGAGGAACGCGAAAGCCAGCCACGGCCTCGTTCCCCTCCAGTAGAACCGGACGGGAGGGCCCGACACAGCCCCAACGAAGCGGCCGCGCCCGGCGAGGGAGCGGCAAGCGGGGTGGTACCGCGGGTGCCGGCGACGCCGGTCCTCGTCCCTGTATAGGCGCGAGACGAGGACACTCATGACGAAGCACGGCTTCTACCCCCGCCACCGGCAAGACGAGGTGGACCCCAGCCCTTCCTTCCCCACGATGGAAGAGGGCACCCTGGCGTTCTGGGCCAGCAACGACACCTTCCGCAAGTCCATTGAGATGCGCGACGCCGGCGAGAATGGCTCCAACGAGTTCGTGTTCTACGATGGCCCGCCTTTCGCCAACGGCCTGCCCCACTACGGTCACCTCCTGACCGGCTACGTCAAAGGACGTGGTGGGCCGCTACCAGACCATGAAGGGCCACCGCGTCGAGCGCCGCTTCGGCTGGGACACGCACGGCCTGCCCGCCGAGCTCGAGGCGCAGCGCCAGCTCGGCATCGAGGACGTCACCGAGATCACCCGTGAGGGTGGCGTCGGCATCGAGGCGTTCAACGCTGCCTGCCGCTCCTCCGTCCTGCGCTACACGAAGGAATGGGAAGAGTACGTCACCCGACAGGCACGCTGGGTGGACTTCGAGAACGACTACAAGACGCTCGACATGTCCTACACCGAGTCCGTGATCTGGGCGTTCAAGCAGCTCTACGACAAGGGCCTGGCCTACCAGGGTCACCGCGTCCTGCCCTACTGCTGGAACGACCGCACGCCGCTGAGCAACCATGAGCTCAAGATGGACGACGACGTGTACCAGGACCGCACCGACAACACGGTGACGGTGGGCCTGCGCCTCGAGACGAAGCTGCGCGAGGACTCGGCGCGCCCCGAGCTGGCCCTCATCTGGACGACCACGCCCTGGACGCTGCCCTCGAACTCGGCCGTCGCCGTGGGCCCGGAGATCGAATACTCCCTCGTCGAGGTCGCCTCCGACCACGAGGGCGTCCTTGCGGGCGAGCGCGTCCTCATCGCCACCGACCTGATCCCCGCCTACGCCAAGGAGCTGGGTGAGGAACCCGTCGTCGTGGCCACCTACAAGGGCTCGGAGCTGGTGGGCATCCACTACCACCCGATCTACGACTACTTCGACACCCCCGAGCGCCGCGCTGAGGGTGGTGCCCCTGGCCCGAACGGCTGGTCCATCATCGCCGCCGACTACGTGACGACCACGGACGGCACCGGCCTCGTCCACCAGGCTCCCGCCTTCGGTGAGGACGACATGTGGACCTGCATGGAGTACGGCATCGGCGTGGTCCTGCCCGTTGACGAGGGCGGCGTCTTCACCTCCGAGGTGAGCGACTACGAGGGCATGCAGATCTTCGACGCGAACCGCTACGTGGTCGCCGACCTGCGCGAGCAGGGTGGCCCCATCGCGCGCCGTGCCCCCGAGATCCGCGCCGTGCTGGTGCGCGAGAAGTCCTACGTGCACTCCTACCCGCACTGCTGGCGCTGCCGCAAGCCCCTCATGTACAAGGCCGTGTCCTCGTGGTTCGTCCGCGTCACCGAGATCCGCGACCGCATGGTGGAGCTCAACCAGGAAATCACCTGGACCCCCGCGCACACCAAGGACGGCATCTTCGGCAAGTGGCTGGAAGGCGCCCGCGACTGGTCGATCTCGCGTAACCGCTTCTGGGGCGCGCCGATCCCCGTGTGGGTCTCGGACGATCCGGCATACCCGCGCACAGACGTCTACGGTTCCATCGCGGAGCTCGAGGCCGACTTCGGCGTGAAGGTCACGGACTTCCACCGTCCCTTCATCGACTCCCTCACGCGCCCGAACCCGGATGACCCGACGGGCAAGTCGACGATGCGTCGTATCTCCGACGTGTTCGACTGCTGGTTCGAGTCCGGCTCGATGCCCTTCGCGCAGGTGCACTACCCCTTCGAGAACCAGGAGTGGTTTGAGAACCACTACCCGGGCGACTTCATCGTCGAGTACATCGGTCAGACGCGCGGCTGGTTCTACACGCTGCACGTCCTGGCGACCGCGCTCTTCGATCGCCCCGCGTTCCGCTCGTGCGTCTCCCACGGCATCGTCCTGGGTGACGATGGCCTGAAGATGAGTAAGTCGCTGCGTAACTACCCGGACGTGGCCGAGGTGTTCAACAAGTACGGCTCCGACGCGATGCGTTGGTTCCTCATGTCGAGCCCGGTCGTGCGCGGCGGCAACCTGATCGTCAAGGAGGAGTCGATCCGCGACACGGTGCGTCAGGTGCTGCTGCCCATCTGGAACACGTACTACTTCTTCACGCTGTACGCGGGCGCCTGCAACAAGGGCGAGGGGTACGAGGCCTCGCGCATCGATCTGTCCTCGCCCGAGGCCGTGGCCGCGCTGGCACAGATGGACCGCTACTGCTGGCCCACACCCGCACCCTCGCAGAGGATGTGCGCGGCGCGCTCGACGGCTACGACGTGGCCGGCGCGTGCGAGGCGATCCGCGAATACCTGGACGTTCTGACGAACTGGTACGTGCGTACCCAGCGTCAGCGCTTCTGGGACGAGGACGGCGCCGCGTTTGACACGCTGTACACGGCTCTCGTGACGCTCATGGAGCTGGCGGCGCCCCTGCTGCCGCTGCTGAGCGAGGAGATCTGGCGAGGCCTGACGGGCGGGGAGTCCGTGCACCTCGTCGACTTCCCCGTCATCGACGAGGCCGTGGATGCCCCCGAGCTGGTCGCCGCGATGGATGAGGTTCGTTCGATCGTGTCGGCAGCCCACGCGCTGCGCAAGACGCACCAGCTGCGCGTGCGCCAGCCGCTGGCCTCGCTGCTGGTCGTGTCGGAGAACTTCGCTGCGCTGGAGCCTTTCGCGGAGCTGATCGCCTCCGAGGTGAACGTGAAGTCCGTGGTGTTCTCTGCGCCGCAGGACTCGGGCCTGAGCGTCCGCACCGAGCTGGCGCTCAACCCGCGCGCCTTTGATCCGGCTGTCCGTAAGCTGACGAGCCAGCTGTTCAAGGCTCAGAAGTCCGGTGAGTGGGAGGTCGTGGACGGCGAGTGCCGTTTCGCCTCCGTCGAGCTGGATGGGGCGCCGCTGGTGCTCACGGGCGACATGTTCTCCGTGTCTACCTCCGTGGATGCCGCCGAGGGCCAGGTCGCGGACGTTCTGGCGTCGGGCACCTTCGTCGTGCTCGACACGGAGCTGACCCCTGAGCTCGAGGCCGAGGGCTACGCCCGCGACGTCGTGCGCGCCGTTCAGGACGAGCGTAAGAACGCCGGCCTGCACATTGCGGACCGTATCGACCTGTCGCTGACGGTGCCCTCCGATCACGTGGCTGACGTTCAGGCCTGGCGTGACATGATCGCCGCCGAGACCCTCGCTCTGTCGCTTGAGGTCGAGGCCGGCGACAAGCTTGCCGTGAGCGTTTCCAAGCACTGAGTGCTGTCGTGCAGGCGGGCGGGCCGTGCGAAAGCGCGGCCCGCCCGCTTGCATAGGCTGGGGCCGGGAGGAAAACCTCCCGGCCCCAGTCGCTTTCCGCGAGTGCGGAGGACACGATATCCTCCGCCATGACGCGGATCAATGGCGTCAGTTGTCTTCCTTGGGTGGCAGGTGCATCATGATCTCGATAGAGTCCATGAACTGGCCCAGCGACTTGTTGAACTTTTCGTAGTCGGTGTTCTGGTATTCCTCGCCGACGCGCCCCACCGCGACGTTGACGAAGGATACCTGGTTGTGGAACACCAGCATGGCGGCCGTCTTGATGACGGGAACGAATCCGCGAATGGTGATGGAACCGGCCTCGGGGATGGCGAGGATCTCGTCGGGGGAGGAGATCTGGATGATTTCGTCGTCGACCAGAATCTCGGGATCGTCGGCGTTTTGGGAGACGTCGCGCATGTAGGGGTAGACACCGCGTACGCCCTTGAGCAGGGTCTCCCACGAGACGCGGTAGGTGAGATTAAAGGTGGAGCGAATCCAGCCCGGTTCTTCGGTAATGCCGATAAGTAGCATGGCGTGTCCTGTCGTCGACGACGGAAATTATGTGATCGGCATCCTACCAGAGTGCATCCGGTTCCGAGTCAGACAGGCATGCTGCGTGCGACGCGCCCGGCCTCGTCAATGACGATGGGTGAACCGTAGCTAAGGACGCGATGCGATCAGTGCCGCTGCGCTCCGCGGGCGGCGTCGATTGCCGCCTTCGCCGTCTTGAGGTCGACGCCGGTGCGGTCCTTGTAGTTCTTGACGGCGTAGATCACCCTGCCCTCGGCGACCATCTGGATTTCCACCGCGTTCAGCTCCGGCAACGAGGCCGGGGAAGAGGTAGCAGGAACCGGAGTGGGGGCTGCTGCCTCGGGAGCGGGGGAGGAAGCCCCAGCGAGGGCCGTGACGCCCGCGTCCGCGTAGGCCGCGCGCAGGCGTGCCTCCAGGGTCGCGACCTGCTCCTTGAGCCGAGAGTTTCGGCGCGCAGCTCTTCGATTTCGCTGGCCTGACCAAACCACTTACCCATGTGTTGCCTCCTTGAAGGGATCGCCTTGATGGAAGTAATCCTATCCGTCGTCGCCGACCTGGCGCCGACGTGCGCCCTGCGGTCAAGACGAAGGCTCTCGGAGGCACCCGCCCCGGCCTCGTCGATCGAGAAACAGAACCCCACAACGCGCCGTGACCGGCGGAACAAGCCGCCCGCCGGGCATGGCCCGGTAAAATAGCGAAGACACTGCGAGCAGCGGAGGAAACATGGCAGGCGAATCGTTCTTCGGGCAAGACACCACCCACGACGACCAGCAGGGCGGCATCCCGGCCGACCTGATCCCGTACCTGGAAGCGGCCGACGAGGTCGAGGAGACCGAGGCGGGGGGAGGGCGTCGGCCCTCAGGCTGAGGAGAGCGAACGCGAGGCCGCGCTGCGCGCCCTCGTCGAGCACTCGCTGCTGCTGGGCCCCGACCCCTCCGTCCTCGCCGAGATCGAGGGCGAGGTGGACGAGGACTTCGCCGACGACGCCGCCGAGGCACGCGACGAGCGCGCCTCCCACGAGGCAGCGCTGGCCAAGGCTGAAGATCAGGTCGCGCTCGACGCTCGCGTGCAGGAGATCTACCAGTCCATCGTCGCGCGCGCACCCGAGCACGACATCGATCCCACGCTCGACCGTGTGAAGCTCGCCCTGGACATCCTGGGTGACCCGCAGAACTCCTACCCGTCGATCCACATCACGGGCACGAACGGCAAGACCTCCACGTCACGCATGATCGACTCGCTGCTCACCGCTTTCGGTATGAAGACGGGCCGCTTCACGAGCCCGCACCTGCTCGACGTGCGCGAACGCATCTCGCTCGAGGGGCACCCGATCACGCGTGAGGGCTTCGTGCGTGCCTGGGAGGACATCGAGCCCTACGTTGGCATGGTGGACGAGCGCAGCGCGCAGGAGGGCGGCCCGCGCCTGTCCTTCTTCGAGGTCTTCACGATCATGGCGTACGCTGCCTTCGCCGACTACCCGGTCGACGCCGCCGTCGTCGAGGTCGGCATGGGCGGGCGCTGGGACGCCACGAACGTCATCGACTCCGGCGTCTCGGTCATCACGCCGATCGCCCTGGATCACACGAAGTGGCTCGGCTCCACGATCGAAGAGATCGCGCGCGAAAAGGCCGGCATCATCAAGCCCGGCCAGGTCGTCGTCATCATGGCTCAGGAGGAGGAAGTCCTCGACATCCTCCTCGAGCAGGCGCGCTCCGTCGACGCGATCGCCCGCGTCGAGGGCCGCGACTTCGAGGTTGTGGATCGTCAGATGGGGGTCGGCGGCCAGATGGTCACGATCCGCACGCCTTCCGCGGTCTACGAGGACGTGTTCGTCCCGCTGTTCGGCCAGTACCAGGCGCACAACGCTGCGGCGGCGCTCGTGGCCGTCGAGGCCTTCATGGGCGGGCGCGGCCTGGATGGTCGCATTGTCGAGCAGGGCCTCATGAACGCCTCCAGCCCGGGCCGTATGCAGGTTGTGCGTCATTCGCCCACGATCATCGTGGATGCCGCGCACAACCCCGCGGGTGCGGCCACCCTGCGCGAGGCCGTGGAGTCCTCCTTTGGGTTCGCGCGGATCGCGGGCGTGTACGCGGCGATGGGGGATAAGGACGTCGAGGGTGTCCTGTCCGAGGTCGAGCCCTTCATCGATCACCTCGTCGTCACGCAGATGCCGGGCGAGCGCGCGGCCGATATCGCGCGCCTGGCTGAGATCGCCGAGGAGGTCTTCGGTCCCGACCGGGTAGACGTGCGCGAGTCGCTGGCTGATGCGGTCGATCGTGCAGCCGAGATCGCCGAGGCCGGGGCCGAGCCCGCGGATCGCAGCGGAGTTCTCGTGTTTGGCTCGGTCATGCTGGCCGGGGAAATGCTGGCCCTCGCCGGCCACAGCCCACGCTAGGATGGAACCCAACCAGGGCGGCCGCATCGTGGCGGCCGCCACGGTTGGGATTCGTGCTCAAAGATGGCACGATTGACCGTGCGTACAAGTACAGATGAGCAATGTGCAAGGAGGCATCATGAAGAAGCTCGTCAATGACGTCCATGCCGTCGTGCGCGAAACCCTCGAAGGTTTCGCCCTGGCCCACCCCGACCTCGTCGATGTCCATTACTCACCCGACTTCGTGACCCGTCACGCCCCCAAGGCTGATGGCAAGGTCGGTCTCGTTTCGGGAGGCGGATCCGGACACGAGCCCCTGCACGCGGGCTTCGTGGGCGAAGGCATGCTGGATGCGGCCGTGCCCGGCGCGGTCTTCACCTCGCCCACCCCCGACCCGATCCTGGAGGCCACGAAGGCAGCCGATCACGGCGCGGGCGTCCTGCACATCGTCAAGAACTACACGGGCGACGTCCTCAACTTCGAGACCGCCGCTGAGCTGGCCGACATGGAGGACATCAAGGTCTCGTCGGTCGTCGTTAATGATGACGTGGCCGTCGAAGATTCCCTCTACACGGCGGGCCGACGCGGCGTCGCCGGAACGATTTTTGTGGAGAAGATCGCGGGCGCTGCCGCCGAGCGCGGTGACTCCCTCGAAGAGGTCACCCGCATCGCCACCAAGGTCAACGACCAGACCCGCTCCATGGGCCTGGCCCTGGGCCCCTGCACCGTGCCCCACGCCGGCAAGCCCTCCTTCGACCTGGGCGAGGACGAGATCGAGCTGGGCATCGGCATCCACGGCGAGCCCGGATACCGCCGCGGTGCCATGGAGCCCGCCGACAGCCTCGTCGCCGAACTCTACGAGCGTGTGCGCGAAGACCTGGGTCTGACCGAAGGCGAGCGCGTCGTGGCCCTCGTCAACGGCATGGGCGGCACCCCCGTCTCCGAGCTCTACATCTGCTTCCGCGCCCTCGCCGCCCTCCTCAAGAAGGACGGCATCGAGATCGCCCGCCAGATGGTCGGCAACTACGTCACCAGCCTGGAGATGCCCGGCGTCTCCGTGACCCTCATGCGCGCCGACGACGAGCTGCTCGAGCTCTTTGACGCGCCCGTGAACACGGTCGCCTGGAAGTAAACAACGAGGCAGGACAAGGAGAAACACGATGAGCCTAGATGCAGCGTGGGCACGCCGGTGGATCGAGCTGGCGGCGGCGGACATCGCTGAGCAGCGCGACTACCTGGTGGACCTCGACCGAGCCATCGGGGATGGCGACCACGGTGAAAACATGGACCGCGGATTCAAGGCCGCCGTCGAAGCCCTGGGCCAGGCCCAGTCGGCCAGCGTCGCCGAGGTCCTCAAGACGGTCGCCAAGACCCTCATGTCCACGGTCGGCGGCGCCGCCGGACCCCTGTACGGGACCGCGTTCCTGCGCGCATCCAAGGCTGCCGGTGACGGTGACCTCGACGGCGCGGGCGTCGCCGCGGTGATTGCGGGCGCACTCGACGGAATCCAGGCCCGAGGCAAGGCCACCACGGGCGAAAAGACCATGGTGGACGCGTGGACGCCCGCTCTCGAGGCCGCCCGCGCGGCCGCCGAGTCCGGTAGCGATCCTGCTGCCGTCCTCGAGGCCGCCGCCACCGCCGCAGAGGCCGGAGCAGCCGCGACGGAACCCATGCGGGCCACGAAGGGACGCGCCTCCTACCTGGGCGAGCGCTCCATCGGACACCTCGACCCGGGCGCCGTGTCCACCTCCCTCATCCTGCGCGCCGCCGTGCGCGCAGCGGGGGAGGTCGGCGCGGCATGAGCGTGCGCGTCTCCTTCGTCATCGTCTCACACTCGGCCTCCCTGGCCAACGGAGTCTGCGAGCTGGCCGCCCAGATGGCCCCCGACGTGCACTTTGAGGCCGCCGGGGGCACGGACGACGGCCGTATCGGCACCTCCTACGACCTCGTGGAGACTGCCGTCGAAGCCGCCCTTGCGGCCGTGGATGGGGACGGCAGCGGCGTCATCGTCCTGACCGACCTCGGCTCGGCCACGATGACCGTCGAATCCGTCATCGACATGAGCGACGAGCCCGAGCGCGTGCGCTTCGTCGACACCTGCCTCGTCGAAGGGGCCGTCGCATCCTCCGTGCGGGCCCAGCTCGGTGAAGACCTGGACCAGGTCGCCGATGTTGCAGCCGCCTTGGCCCCGCGCCTGGACGACGCATTCGCTCAGGAGGTGCCCAGCCCCGCTCCCGCGAAGCTCGGCGGGGGAGATGGAGGGGCCCCGACCTCGTCGACGTGGGCGCAGGGGGACGCGGTCGTCGCTGACCCCGTCGGACTGCACGCACGCCCCGCCGCCGCCTTCGTGCGCCTCGCGGGCACCTTCGACGCCGAGGTCACCGTCAACGGGGCCGACGGTGGGTCGGTCCTGGAGCTCATGGCCCTGGGTATCGCCCAAGGTCAGAGCGTCCACATCGAAGCCAATGGGGCAGACGCCACAGCGGCGGTCGCGGCCCTGACAGATATGCTGGAAAATGCAACTGAGCAACCCTCATCATCAAAGGAGACAATGTGAGTGCTAAGAGTGTTCTGCTGGAGCCCCAGCACCTTCTCGACCCTACCCTGGAGCACACCCTTATCGTCGTGAAGCCCGACGGCTACGCCCGCGGCCTGACCGGTGAGATCCTGCGCCGTATCGAGGCCAAGGGCTACACGATCAAGGGCCTCAAGCTCATGATCGCCTCCCGCGAGCTTCTCGCCGAGCACTACGCCGACCACAAGGACAAGCCCTTCTTCGAGGGCCTCCTGGAGTTCATGAGCTCCGGCCCGGTCGTCGCCATCATCGTCGAAGGCCAGCGCGTCGTCGAGGGCATGCGCGTCCTCATGGGCTCGACCGACCCGACGACGGCCCCCGCGGGCACGATCCGCGGTGACCTGGGTCGCGCGTGGAACAGCCCCCACATGGAGAACCTGATCCACGGCTCGGACTCTGTGGACAACGCAACGCGCGAAATCTCCCTGTGGTTCCCGGAGATTTACTGACTCGCGGCTAACCTGCAAGGGTGTACCTCAAGAACCTGACGCTGCGGGGCTTTAAGTCCTTCGCCAGTGCGACCACGCTCGCCCTCCAACCGGGCATCACGTGCGTCGTCGGCCCCAACGGGTCGGGTAAATCCAACGTCGTCGACGCTCTCGCCTGGGTCATGGGCGAGCAGGGCGCCCGCGCGCTGCGCGGTGGGCAAATGGCGGACGTGATTTTCGCGGGGACATCTGGGCGCGCGGCGTTGGGGCGCGCCCAGGTGGACCTGACGATTGACAACACCGACGGTTTGCTCGACATCGAGTATTCCGAGGTGACGATCAGTCGCACCCTGTTCCGCGGGGGCGGCTCCGAATACTCCATTAACGGCACTCCGGCGAGGCTGCTGGACGTGCAGGAGCTTCTCTCCGACACGGGCATGGGCCGCCAGATGCACGTCATTGTCGGCCAGGGGCAGCTCGACGCGATCCTGTCCTCTACGCCCGAGGAGCGCCGCGGGTTCATCGAAGAGGCGGCGGGCGTCCTCAAGCATCGCCGGCGTAAGGAACGCGCGCTCAAGAAGCTGGCCGACATGGACGCGAACCTCGTGCGCGTCCTGGACCTGACGAACGAGATTCACCGCCAGCTGGGGCCCCTGGCCCGCCAGGCGCGGGTGGCCCGGCGCGCCTCCCTCATTCAGGCGCGCGTGCGCGACGCGAAGGCCCGCCTGCTCGCCGACGACCTGTCCTCTGCGCTTTCCAAGCTGTCCGTGCTCGAGGCATCGGATGAGTCTGCGGCCGAACGCCGGGCGTCGCTCGAGGAGCAGATAGCCGCTGCGCGCGCCGAGCTTTTGCGCCTGGAGGACGCTGAGCGCGCGTCCTCGCCTGCGCTCGATCAGGCATCCTCCGACTGGCAGTCCCTGACCACGATCACCGAGCGCCTGCGCGGCACGCTGATGGCCGCGACCCAGAAGGTGTCCCTGCGCGCGACCCCCGAGCTGCCCCCGGGCGGCGAGGATCCCGACGTGCTCGACGAGCGCGCCCGCGTCGCCGGCGCCGAGGATGCCGCCCTGGTCGGCCAGGTCGAGGCCGCGCGCTCTGCGCTAACGTCTGCGACTCGTGCGCGAGAGGCCGCCGAGGACGCCGACGATTCCGCGTCCCGCGAGCTCGCACGCGTCAACCGCGTTATCGCCGACCACCGCGAGAAGGTCGCGCGCTTGACCGGCGACGCCTCCACCGCCGCGTCTCGTCTGGAGGCAGCGATCGCCGAGGCCGACCGTGCCTGGGGTGCGTACCGCGCGGCTCAGGAGCGCGCCGAGGTTGCCGAGAAGGCGGTGCCCGCGTCGACTCTGATCGCCGGGGATGCGTCTGTTTCCGGTGCCTCCCCGTCCACGGATGAGGTCGCCGGGGGAGCGGCCCGCGTACACGCCGAGGCCTCCGCTTCCCGCGACGCCGCGCGCGCCCGCGTGGACGAGCTGCTCGGCGTCGAACGCGAGGCACGCGCCGACCGCGCGCGCTGGGAGGCGCGCCGCGACGCGCTCGAGCAGCTGCTCGCCCCCGAGGACGGCACCGCCGAGCTGCTCGGACGCCCCGGAGTGCTCGGCCAGGTCGCGCCCCTCCTGCACGTCACCACCGGTTTCGAGGACGCCGTCGCCGCCGCGCTGGCCCCCTTCGCCGACGCCGTAGTCGTCGACTCCCTGGCCCGAGGCCTGGGCGAGCTGGACGCCGCCCGCGCGGCCGGGCGCTCGCTGCGGCTTGTTGTGGCTTCTGATACTTCCGGTTCCTCGGACGACTCCGCGGGTGGGGCCGGCGGGGCCGCCCGCGCCGACCTGCCCGAGGGCGCGACGTGGCTCGCCGACGTCGTCACCTGCGAGGGAGCCGCCGCGCCCCTCGCGTCCCTGCTGGACGGGGTCGTCGCCTGCTCCCTTGAGGTCGCCGCTGCCGTGCTGGACGTGCCCGGCGTGCGCGCCGTCGTCACGTCGGGTGGCGACGTGCTGCGCTCCTGGTCGGTGGAGGGCGGCCGCCAGGCCTCCTCCGTGCTCTCCGTGCGCGCCGACTACGAGGAGGCGTGCACGCAGGCCGAGGCCGCGCAGGCCCGCATGGCCGAGGTCTCCGAGCAACTCAGCGAGGCAAACGCCCACCTGGACCGCTGCATCCGCGAGGCGAACGAAGCCCTAAAGGCCCTGCGCGAGGAAGACGCACAGCGCGCCAAGGAAGCCCAGGAGCTGGCCCGCGCACAGTCGGCCGCGCAGGCCGCCCGCGCCGAGGCCGATCGTGCCCACGACGTGGCGCGCCGCGCCGACGAACAGGTCACGTGGGCCCGCGAGCAGGACGTCGCCGCCCGCGCACGCCTCGACGGCGCCGACACCGTCGGCCCGCCCGAATCCCTCGAAGAAGCTCAAGCCCGCGCCGACGCCGCATCCCGCGCGGCCCGCGAGGCCCGCGAGGCCGAAAACGAGGCGCGCCTGGCGCTGCGTGCCTTGGAAGAACAATCGCGGCGCGCCGCCTCACGCGCCCGCTCCCTGCGCCAGGCCGCCGCCGCCGAGCGTGAGGAGCGCGCCCGCTATGCCCGGCGTGAGGCCGCGCGAAAGACGGAGCTGGCCACGGCCTCGGACGTGGAGGCCGCCGCCCGCGTCGCCCTCGAGGCTGCCGAGCGCGCCCTGTCTCAGGCCGCCGCCGAGCGCGACCGCCTGAGCGAGCGGCGCTCCCAGGTCTCCCAGGAAGTCTCGGACGCCCGCCGCGCCCTGGACCGGCTGAGCGCGGAGCTGTCGGAGGCCACGGCCTCGGCCCACCAGGGGCAGATCGCGGCCGAGCAGACGCGTCTGCGCGTCGAGGATCTGCAGCGGCGTGCCCTCGAGGAGCTGTCCCTCGAACACGAACAGCTGCTCGCCGAGTTCGGGCCCCAGACGCTGGTGCCGATGCTGCCGCTCGACCCCGATCAGGTGGAAAAGGCCGTGGCCACCGAGCCGAGCGCGTACGTGCGCGCCGAGCAGGAGCGAGCGCTCGCCAAGGCGCAGAAGGATCTGGAAAAGCTGGGGCGCGTCAACCCGCTGGCGCTCGAGGAACACGAGGCGCTGGCCTCGCGGCACAAGTTCCTCGTGGACCAAGTGCAGGATCTTAAAGCTTCGAAGGCGGACCTGCTGCGCATCGTGCAGGACGTGGATCGCCTAGTGGAGGAGGCCTTCGCATCAGCGTTCGCCGAGACACGCGAGCAGTTCGAGCACGTGTTCGGCGTGCTGTTCCCGGGCGGCCAGGGCGACCTGGTGCTCACTGACCCGGACAACATGCTCTCGACCGGCATCGAGATCGAAGCTCGGCCCGCCGGCAAGAAGGTGAAGCGCCTGTCGCTGCTGTCGGGCGGCGAGCGTTCCTTGGCCGCGATCGCGTTCCTGGTGGCAATCTTCAAGGCGCGCCCGTCCCCGTTCTACGTCATGGACGAGGTCGAGGCCGCCCTGGACGACATGAACCTGACGCGCCTGCTCGTCATCTTCAAGGAGCTGCAGGAAACCTCGCAGCTGATCGTCATTACGCACCAGAAGCGCACGATGGAGATTGCGGACGCCCTCTACGGCGTCACCATGCGCGACGGCGTCACGACGGTGGTCTCCCAGCGCTTGGCGGACTAGGGGAGCTGTGTGCGCACGGGAGCGCCGTCGTTCCTGGTCGTGATGACACAGCCTTCAAAGAAAGTGATGACAGAAATATTTGGACCTGAGAGGAGAGAGCAACGAGCAAGAAGGCAGAAGAAACCTACCGTCTCGCGGGAGGAATCACCGTTTCCGACGCCGATCTTGAAGCAGATGCGCAGCGCTTCGAAGCGGGCGAATGCGACGGAGCGTGGAAGGTCCTCCCGGACCGCCCGCCGCTCTCAGGCCTCGACCATCGTTAGCCTGCCGTGCGTGAGCTCGTAGATCGTGTCCACGTAGGGCAGGATCGAGCGATCGTGCGTCACCATGATGGCGCTCTTGTTCTTGGACTTCACTTCCTTGCAGATCAGCTGGGCGATCTCCTGGCCACGGTCCGGGTCCAGGCTCGCGGTCGGCTCGTCGGCCAGGATCAGCTGTGGGTTGCCGATGAAGGCGCGAGCGATCGCCGCCCGCTGCTTCTGGCCGCCCGACATTTGGCGCGGATACTTCGCGTAGGAGGCCTCGATCCCCAGGTCCTCCATGAGCGCACGAACCTCGGCCTGACGTGCGGCCTTGTTCTTCTCGCCCTTGAGCTTGGAGACCAGCTCGAGCTGATCACCGATGCGCATGTAGGGCAGGAGCTGGTGGTCCTGGAAGATAAAACCCAGCAACTCCAGGCGCTTGCGCGTCCACTGCTTCTGGCTCAGCTGGGTGAGGTCCTGGCCGGCGATAGAGATACGCCCCTCGCCGGCGGACAGCAGAAGGCCAGCGATAGACAGGAGCGTCGACTTACCGGAACCAGAGGGCCCCAGGATCGCGACGAACTCACCGGCGTCGACGCTCAGGCTCAGGCCATTCAGCACGTGGTGCGTCTGGTCGCCGTCGGCGTAGGACTTTCCGATCGAATCCAGTTCGATGATTGCCACTTTATTCTCCGTTTCCGCCGATGACTTCGATGGGATCCACCTTCTTGATCTTCAGTAGCGACAGCGCGCCGCACAGGATCGATGTCACGACGAAGCTGATCGCGACGGTGATGCCGTCCGTAAGAGTCATGATGGAAGGGACAGTGCTCGGCAGGAACGGCGCCATGGCGGCGGCGAGGCCGAGGCCGATCGCGACGCCAATGATCGAGATGATCGTCAGCTGAGAGATCTGAATGTAGGTAATGGTGCGCATCGGCATGCCGATCGCCTTCAAGACACCGAACTGCCGGAGCTTTTGCAGGGTGAGGATGTAGAAGAAGACGCCCAGGATCGCGGACGAGGCCACGAGGAGCACCCACGTGATCACCTTCAGCGTGAGGTTCTGAGCCTTGTAACCGGGGATCTTGTCGATGACCTGCTGGCGGTCGGCGCTCATCAGGTGAGAGGGAAGGGGCGCCCTCCGCGATCTCATCCGAGGTGACGACCGTCTGGGCCTGCCATCGATAGTTCGGATCCGTCTTGGTGCGCATACCCGCGTAGGTCTGCGAGCTGACGAAGCCGATGTCGCTGTATCCATAGTTCGCCCTCTTGGCGAAGGCGACGACCGTGAGCTCCTGCTCCGAGATCTTGTCGATCACCCGATCGCCGACGCGGATACCCTCGTTCTCGAAGGCACTGTCGAGGATGACCTCGTTGTCCCCAAGGTCGGAAATCGTCAGGTCGGAGTCGATGAGGGTCGGCTCGAGGGTGTTGGGCTCGTTGTGATCGGTCGCGAAGTACGTGATGTCCAGGGTGTTCGAGTCGTCGGCCCGAGTGATGGTCGCGCGCTGGATGACGAGGCTCGCGTAGTTGTGCATCCCGGCCGCTTCGAGGGCCTCGATGTCGTCGGAGGTCACCGACGAATAGGGGATGACGCCATCGGAGTCCGTCGACAGGACGTAGGTGAGGGGACCGTAGTTCGCGATCTGCGCGGACACGGAGGCGGCGAGGCCGTTGGTGAGACCCGAGAGGAACACGACCATGAACATGAGCGTGGCGATCAGGAACTCGATGAGAACGAACTTCTTTGGTTGATATGTAATTTCGTTCCACGCTATTTTCATGGCTTTGCTCCAATGCGGGCGAAAGTGTGTCAGTTCGCCACCTTTTGTGCCCGAAAGCGGCTTGCAACTGTACCACGCGCCATTTGACAGGTGCGCGGGGGAGAGGTGTGAAAGCGCGGGTCAGGAGCGGTTTCGTGACGCAGTCGTCAGAAGCGGGCGCAACAACGATGTGCGCAAGAAAAACGCGGGCGGGGACCCCGTCGGTCCCCGCCCGCGCCTCAAAGCCGTGCGTCCCGCCACCGCGGGAAGCTCGCTATCAGTCGTTCATGAAATGACGCTCGTCCAGGATCTGCGCGCCGCCGCCCACCAGCGAGGGCAGGTGCTCGTTTGCGTGGTGGCCGCAGAAGTACAGCTGGCCACCCGAAGGCATCGTCGCACGAACCCAGGCGCGAGCGCCGCAGGCGTCGCAACGATTCGCCGCGTTCAGCTGCGGCTCGTCCAGTACGGGGCGTTCAAGAGTCTGTGCGTTCATGCTTCCATCACACACCATCGCCCCGCGCCGCGCACCCCTGTTCACCCGGGGCGCAATCGCTCGCCCGACCGCTGACACAGTGGAACGGGGGAGCGGAAAACACTCCAACCACAGACCCGATCCGCCCCGAAAGCGCGCCCACCAGCGCGATCCGGCCCCGGCCTCGTCAATCGTGGAAAGCATCCCAGAACCCGCGCCACGCGCACCGTTGGCCACAAACGAGCGCCCACCCACATATGATGCACATCGTGACTCCTACCGACGCATCCGACTACAACGCACGGCACCTCTCGGTCCTCGAGGGGCTCGAGGCCGTGCGCAAGCGCCCCGGCATGTACATCGGCTCGACCGACCATCGGGGCCTCATGCACTGCCTCTGGGAGATCATCGATAACGCGGTCGACGAGGCCCTGGAAGGTCACTGCGACACGATCGACGTGCGCCTGCACCCCGACCACTCCGCCTCCGTGGCCGACAACGGCCGAGGCATCCCCGTCGACATTGTGCCCGGACAGGGCCTGACGGGCGTCGAGGTCGTCTACACCAAGCTCCACGCCGGCGGTAAGTTCGGCGGCGGCTCCTATGCGGCCTCGGGCGGCCTCCACGGCGTCGGCGCCTCCGTCGTGAACGCACTGTCGGCCCGCCTCGACGTGCAAGTCGACCGCGGCGGCAAAACCCACGAGATGTGCTTCCGCCGCGGCGAGCCCGGCGAATTCGACGACTCCAAGCAGCGCACCCCCAACTCGCCCTTCAAGCCTTTCGTGGACGGCTCGACCCTCAAGACCGTCGGCAAGGTGAAGAAAACCCAGACTGGCACGCGCGTGCGCTTCTGGGCGGACTTCCAGATCTTCCCGGCCACCGAGGGCTTTTCGTGGGAGAACCTGCTGGCGCGCGCCCGCCAGACCGCGTTCCTCGTGCCCGGCCTGACCATCAACTGCTACGACGAGCGCGGCGAAGAGGAGCTCCACGAGAGCTTCCGCTTCGACGGAGGCGTCGTCGACTTCGCGAACTGGCTCGCCTCCGACGGCCCCGTCACCGACACCTGGCACATCACGGGTGAGGGCACCTACAACGAGACCGTGCAGGCCCTGGACTCCGAGACCGGGCACCTGCGCGCCACCGAGGTCGAGCGCACCTGCGAGGTCGACATCGCGCTGCGCTGGGGCATCGGCTACGACACGACCGTCCAGTCTTTCGTCAACATCATCGCCACCCCCAAGGGTGGCACCCACGTCACCGGCTTCGAGCAGGCGGTCCTCAAGACCCTGCGCGCCGCGATCGACAAGAACGCCCGTAAGCTCAAGGTCGGCGCGAAGGACGGGCGCCCCGAAAAGGACGACGTCCAGGCCGGCATGACCGCCGTCATCACCGTGCGCTTCCCCGAGCCCCAGTTCGAGGGGCAGACCAAGGAAACGCTGGGCACGCCCCAGATCCGCACCGTCGTCAACCGCGTGGTCTCCGACTGGCTCAAGGCCAAGTTCGCCTCCTCCAAGCGCGACGACAAGCAGCAGACTTCCCTCCTCATGGAGAAGGTCGTCGGCGAGATGAAGGCCCGTGTTTCCGCGCGCCTGCACAAGGAAATCTCGCGTAAGAAGAACGCGCTTGAAACCTCCTCGCTGCCCGCCAAGCTCGCGGACTGCCGCCTCGAGGACGTCGAGGAGACCGAGCTCTTCATCGTCGAGGGCGACTCCGCCCTGGGCACGGCCAAGGCCGCGCGCAACTCCCACTACCAGGCCCTGTTCCCGATTCGAGGCAAGATCCTCAACGTGCAGAAGGCCTCGACCGCAGACATGCTGGCCAACGCCGAGTGCGCCAACATCATCCAGGTGATCGGCGCGGGCTCAGGCCGTACCTTCGACCTGTCTCAGGCTCGCTACGGCAAAGTCATCCTCATGACGGACGCCGACGTGGATGGCGCGCACATCCGCACCCTGCTGCTGACCCTGTTCTTCCGCTACATGCGCCCCATGGTCGAGGCCGGCCGCATCTACGCCGCCGTCCCGCCCCTGCACCGCATTGAGGTCGCAGGCAAGGGGCGTAAAGAAGCGCGAGTATATCTACACCTACTCTGAGGACGAGCTGCATCGTAAGCTCGCCGCCCTGCGTCGCTCGGGCCGCACCTGGAAGGAACCCATCCAGCGGTACAAGGGTCTGGGTGAGATGGATGCTGACCAGCTGGCGGAGACCACGATGGATCGGGCGCACCGGTCGCTGCGTCGCATCACGCTGGCCGACGAGGAAGCCCTGCGTCAGGCTGAGGATGTGTTTGAGCTGCTCATGGGCTCGACCGTGGGTCCGCGCAAGGAGTTCATTGTCGAGGAGTCCGCGGGGCTGGATCGTACGCGTATCGACGCGTAATGACGGGCGTAAGAGCCCGCGTTCTGCACAAACGTTCATGCGCGTTGACCATATGTCAAGCGCCAGTGTGACTAAGGCCCTATCAGCCGGTAGGATGATACGCATGACAGGACTTGCGCAGCGACTCACGCCGCCCGGGTCCGTCCCGTACCCGGGCAATCACCTCGGGTTGCGCTGGCGGCCCATGATCGGCCGCGACGCGCCCGCCGTGTACGCACTCATCTCCCTGATCGAAGACGACGACAACGCCATTCGGCGCACCTCCGTCGAGGACATCGCGGACATGATGGAGGGCGAGAACGGACGCGACTGGGTCGACACGATCGTTGGCCTCGACGCGAAACGAAACATCTGCGCGGTGGCCTCCGTGCGCGTGCTGCGCGGTATCCACGAGGCTGCGACCGCCGTCGTCAGCGCCTTCATTCACCCGCACTGGCGTGGCCGAGGTGTGGGGCGCGCCCTGCTCTACTGGCAGGATGGACGCGCCCGACAGATGCTCGTCGAGGAATTCGGCGCTGAGTCCGAGGTGCCGGTGTCTATCTCGAATCTCGTCGACGCGCACATGACCGACCGTCGCCGCCTCTACATCGCGGCTGGTTTCTTCGCCAAGCGCACCTATCAGGTGATGTACCGCGACCTTGCCGACGGTGAAGTCGCGCCGCAGCCGCGCCACGGCTACCGGATCCTGCCGTGGAATCAGGTTCCGCAGGATCAGATTCGCGCCATCCACATGGAAGCTTTCCAGCAGGCGTTCCGTTCCCCACTGCGTGCCCTGTGGTGGGACGACGCGATGAACCACTTCGACCCGCGGTGGTCTTTCGTCGCCGTCGATTCTGAAGGCGAGGTGGTCGGCTACGCGATCACTGGTCGCCCCGCGCAGCGCTGGGTGGCAACGGGGCGTCCGGAGGCCTACATCTACCTGCTGGGTGTCGCCGAGGCTCACCGCGGTCGTTCTGTGGCGACGGCGCTCGTGGGGCACACGGTTGCGGCAGCGTCGGCCTCGGGAGCGTGCCGTATCGGCCTGGATGTCGACATGTCGAGTCCCGATGGCGCGCATAATATCTACGAGCACCTGGGCTTCGTCGATGAAGCAGCCGAGGTTTATTACACGATCGACCAGTAGAGACGGAAGGAGGCGAGCATGAGCATCCCTCTCGCACAGCGAGCAAATGCCCCCGAGTTCGTCCCCTTCCCGGGCGAGCATCATGGGATCGAGTGGGAGCAGCTGACGGCAGCTCACCACGTCGGACTTTCTGCTCTTTTCGCCCGCATGGAGGCTCGCGACAACCCGCCGTATCGCACGAGCCCCGACGAGGTTGAGGAGATGCTCTCGGGTGCATCGCAGTGGCGAGGCCTCGTCGGTATCGCCCGCAAGGGTATCGCGGCCGGTCGCATCGTCGCCTTTGCGCAGGTGGTCCTTCGTTTCCCCGGGCGCGTGGAGTGCGTGTGCGTCGGGGGAGTGGATCCCGACTTCCGCCGTATCGGCCTCGGCAATGCGATCGTCGACTGGCAGGAGGGTACCGCCCGACAGATGCTCGCTGGTGTCGAGGGCGACGCCCCGGCTCAGATCACCTGTCACGTCGAGGCCGGCCAGGACGATCTTGAGGCTCAGTTGAAGGTGCACGGCTTCCGTTGGGCGCGCACCTACTACGAGCTGCGTGCCTCCCTGGATGAGCTGCCGCCGGTGCCTGACCTGGGCTCGTACATGAGCATCGAGGCCTGGGATCCTCAGTGGGAGGAGCCCGCTCTGCGCGCCGCGAACCGGCTCAACGAGTCCGAGTGGGGTCGTCCTCCGCTCACGCAGGAGCAGTGGATGCAGGGGCGCACCGCTTTCGCCCCGGAATGGTCTTTCGTGGCCGTCGACCGGACGGGGGACCGGCCGCGCGTCGCCGGTTTCCTCCTGGCCTCCCGCTACGAGCAGGATTGGGCGGCCTTGGGCTGGCGAGAGGGGTACATCGATCAGATGGGTGTGCTCTCGAAGTGGCGTGAGAGCCGTGTTGCGGATGCCCTGATCCTGGCGTCGATGTGGGCGCAGAAGCGCGACGGCATGGATCGTGCGGGCACGGGCGTGGGCTCCGCAAACCACACCGGTGCTCTCGCTATCTACGACTACCTGGGCTTCCGCACGGTGGGACAGACCAGGCTCTACGCCATCGAGATCTGACTGTCGTTTCGCATGGTGGATGTTTCCGCGTATCCCCTTGTGTAATTGGCATTACTTTTTTCTTTTTGACGGGCGAGAGCGAGCCCGATTTTCTTGAGATTTTCATATAACCACTGCCTTGGTCCTAATCATCCGACCAATTAAATTCTTAGGCTCGCGGTTAGAGGCAGGAACGGCCTCGGCGCCACCCGCGTCCCATCTCCACAGTGCGGAGCCAGCATGACTACGAAGTCGTCAGTACAAACCACATCCATTCCGCCCCTGGTCATTCGAAGCGCCATCGTCGCCTCCCTCGGCGGCCTGCTCTTCGGCTTCGACACCGCCGTCATCTCCGGCGCGGAAGAAAAACTCACCCAGCTCTACGCCCTGTCCTCCACGGGCGAGGGCATGATTGTCGCCATCGCAACCATCGGCACGATCTGCGGTGCCATCGTTGCCGGTAACCTCGCTGACCGCTTCGGCCGTAAGCCCATCCTCTTCTGGATCGGCATCCTGTTCGGCGTCGGTGCGCTCGCGACCGCCCTGGCCCCGCTGCCCACGCTGGCGACGGCAACGGATGGAACGGTGTCGGCCTCGTTCCCGATCACCTTTTTCATGATCTTCCGCTTCCTCGGCGGCGTCGGCGTGGGCCTGTCCTCCGTGGTGGCGCCCATCTACACCGCTGAGATCGCGCCCGCGCGCGTGCGCGGACGGCTGGTCGGCCTCGTCCAGTTCAATATCGTCTTCGGTATCCTCCTGGCCTACGCGTCGAACGCTGTTATCCGCGAGATCGCGCACGAGGAGACCGCCTGGCGGTGGATGCTCGGCGTCATGGCCGTGCCCGCCGTGTTCTTCCTGATCTTCTAGCCACCGTGCCCGAGACTCCTCGCTGGCTCCTGGCTCATGGACAGGAAGATCGCGCCGTCACAATCTCCGAGCGCCTCACAACCTCGCAGGCCGAGTGCGACGAGCAGATCGGCGAGATGAAGGCACAGATCGCCGAGGACGCCGCTGGTGGTAAGGTCGCCTTCTTCACGCGCCGCTACCGCAAGGTCATCCTCATGGCCTTCTGCATCGCGATGTTTAACCAGCTCTCCGGCATCAATGCGATCCTCTACTACGCGCCCAAGGTCATGAAGCTCGCGGGCGGCGCCGCCGTCCTGGGTGACGCCTTCCCCTACATCGGCTCCGTCATCGTCGGCCTCATGAACCTGATCGCCACCATGGCCGCCCTGACCGTCATCGACCGCATCGGCCGCCGTCAGCTCATGATCGTTGGGTCCGTCGGTTACCTGATCTCGCTCGGCTTCCTCGCCGGCATGATGTTCGCCTACGAGAACGGCTACTTCGAGGAGGGAAGCGCCGCGCCCGTCTGGCTGATCCTCCTCGGACTGCTCGGCTTTATTGCCTCGCACGCCTTCGGACAGGGTTCCGTCATCTGGGTGTTTATCTCGGAAATTTTCCCGAACCGCGTGCGCGCCCGCGGCCAGTCCCTGGGATCCCTCACGCACTGGGTGTTCGCCTTCATTACCACCTACGCCTTCCCCGTGCTCACCGATAAACTCGGTGGTGGCTACGCTTTTGGAATCTTCTTCCTTGCGATGGTCGGTCAGCTATTCTGGGTGCTGAAGGTCATGCCCGAAACCAAGGGCATTCCGCTCGAAGAAATGGAAGAGAAGCTGGGGTTGACCAATGACTAGGATCGTGAACATCGGGGAAGCTCTCATCGACGAGATCACCCGCCCACACAGTGAACCCGTCGAGGTCGTCGGGGGATCGATGCTCAACGTTGCCGCCGGCCTGACTCGGCTCGGCCACGAATCCGAGCTGGCGACATGGTTCGCCCGTGATGCTCGCGGCGAGAAGGTCCGCGCGCATGCCGAGGCCGCCGGCGTTACTCTGACGCCCGGCAGTGATGGCGCCGAGTTCACCACGGTGGCACATGCCGCGGTCGATGAACGAGGCCATGCCACCTACGAGTTCGATCTGTCCTGGGATGTGCCCTCCGTCGAGGATCCCGACACTGTCGGACACGTGCACACCGGCTCCTACGTGGTCGTCGTCGAGCCCGGCGCCGACAAGGTGCTGGCCGCCGTCAAGCGCCAGGCCATCCGCGGCACGGTCTCTTACGACCCGAACATCCGTCCCGCGCTGCTGGGTACGCCGGACGAGGCCCGCCCGCACATCGAGGCGATCGTGGCCCTCGCGGACGTCGTGAAGGCCTCCGATGAGGACCTGGAGTGGCTCTACCCGGGCCGTCCCGTCGAGGACGTCATCCGCGAGTGGTCGCAGTCTGGCCCGTCGCTGATCCTGTGCACGCGCGGCCCCTGGGGCGTCTACATCAAGGCCGCCGCCGAGCGCGACATGCTTGTCGTCGACCCGCTGGACGTTGAGCTGGTGGACACCGTGGGTGCGGGCGACTCGCTCATGGCAGGCCTCATCTCCGGCCTGGTGGACGCAGGCCTCCTGGGTTCCGGTGAGGCGAAGCAGCGCCTGCGCGAGGCCTCGTGGGACCAGATCCTGCCCGCCATCCACCGCGGTATCATCACCTCCGGTATCACCATCTTGCACCAGGGCGCCTACTCGCCCACGCGCGAGGAGGTTGCCGGCGTGCTGGCCGCCGACCCGACGCTGCGAGGCTGACGGGGGAGTGTCCCTTAACTGATGGGTGTGGGCCCGGCCGATTGGCCGGGCCCACACCCATATCAGCCTAACGACAGAGACGACGGTGGGGTGGCCGGGACAATTCCCGGCCACCCCACCATCATGAGTAGAATGGCGTGTCAGCCGATCGACGCGATTGCGAAGGTGATCGGCACGCCCGAGCCGTCGCGGCGCTCGTCCTCGGCGGGCAATTCAATGGGCGAACCATCCGCGGACGCGGCGCGTGCCGGCTTCGTGCCCACCCATGCGATATCGAGTCGATCTTCGCCGCGCAGGAAGCGCTGGCAGCGTACGCCCTGACCGCCTCGGCCCTTGGCCGGGTAACACTCGAAAGGTGTCACCTTGACCGTCGTCTGGCCCGTGCCCGGCAGCGCGCCCAGCGCCGCGGCCACAGTCACGACGACCGCATCGATGGGAGCCTCGACCACCCAGAAGCCCAGGGTCTCGGCACCGGCGTTCAGCTTCATGCCTGCCATGCCGCCAGCCGTGCGACCCTGCGGGCGCACCTTCGAGGCCGGGGTACGCAGCAGCTGCGCGTCCGAGGAGATAAACACCAGGTCCGCCTCGTCCGAGCACCGATCGAAGCCCACCAGGCGGTCGCCGTCCTCCAGGGCGATAACCTCCCACTCGTCGCGCTGCAGCACGTCCGGTCGCAGGCGCTTGACCGTGCCGCGAGCCGTGCCCATCGCGACCACGTCGGTGCCCTCGGGATCGAGGAGACCAACGGCGGGGACGTCCGTGTGCAGCAGGAGCGATGTGGGCATTGCCCCGGCGAGCGATAGCCCCGTCTCGAAGCGGGGGGAGTGCCGGCAGGTCGACGACGTCGATACGGTGGGCGATACCGTCCTCGGTTACGACGGCCACCTGCGAGCGGACCGTCGACGGCAGCTGCACGCGCCAGCCGTCCGACGCAGCGCGCGGCCCGGGCTCCAGGGGATCCCCGCCTTCGACACGCGCGAGAGCGCCCGAGGAGGACAGAACCACGACGCACGGGTCGTCCGGGATCTGCAGGTCCAGGCCCTTACCGGAACGCGACACCGACGGCAGGGCCGCCAGTGCGGCATCGTCGGCGGCCGCAGCGCCCACGGGCGTGCCCGTTGAGGCCAGCAGCAGCGTGCGGCGCGGCGTGCCCAGGCGATCCGAGACCTCGCGCAGCTCCTTCTTCACGAGCGCGCGCAGCAGCTCCGGATCCTCCAGGATCTCGCGCAGCGAGGCGATCTTGGCCAGCAGCTCGTCGCGCTCAGTCTCCAGCTCGATGCGGGAGAACTTCGTGAGGCGGCGCAGGCGCAGCTCCAGGATGTAGTTGGCCTGAGCCTCGGATAGGTCGAAGGCCGTCATGAGGCGCTCGCGCGCGATCTCCGCGTCGTCGGAGGAGCGAATAATGGCGATGACGTCGTCGATGTCCAGGATCGCGATGAGCAAGCCTTCGACCAGGTGCAGGCGATCCTCGCACTTCTTCAGGCGGAAGCGGCTGCGGCGCGTCGTGACGTCCAGGCGGTGATCGAGGAAGACCTGCAGCATCTCTTTGAGGCCCAGCGTGCGCGGCTGGCCGCCCACAAGCGCCACGGCGTTGATCGAGAAGGAATCCTCCAGCGGCGTGCGCTGGTAGAGCTGCTGGAGCACGGCCTCGGGGTTGAAACCGTTCTTCACTTCAATGACCAGTCGCAGGCCGTGGATGCGGTCGGTGAGATTCTGGACCGAGGAAATGCCCTTCAGGCGTCCCGCATTCGCGTTTCCTTGATCTTCTCGATGACCTTTTCGGGGCCCACCATGTAGGGCAGCTGCGTCACAATAATGCCCATCTTGCGGGCGGTCACGCGCTCGATTTGGACCTTCGCGCGCGTCTTGAACGCGCCTCGACCCGTCTCGTAGGCCTCCTTGATGCCCTCGAGGCCGACGATCACACCGCCCTCGGGCAGGTCGGGGCCGGGGATGTAGCGCATGAGGTCGGCGACGGACGCCGACGGGTTATCCAGCAGGTGAATGGCACCAGCGATCGTCTCCGACAGGTTGTGCGGGGCGATATTCGTCGCCATGCCCACGGCAATGCCCGAGGCGCCGTTGACCAGCAGCTGGGGGAAGGCCGCCGGCAGGACGTCCGGCTGCATGAACTGGTTGTCGTAGTTGGGGACGAAGTCGACCGTGTCCTCGTCCAGGCCCGTCACGAGGTCCAGCGCGGCGGGTGCCATGCGCGCCTCGGTGTAACGAGCGGCGGCCGGGCCATCGTCCAGAGAGCCGAAGTTACCGTGCCCATCAACCAGGGGAACGCGCAGGTTGAAGGGCTGCGCGAGGCGCACCAGGGCCTCGTAAATCGCGGAATCGCCGTGCGGGTGGAGCTTACCCATGACCTCGCCGACGACGCGCTGGGACTTCACGTGCCCCTTGTCGGGGCGCAGCCCCATCTGGTCCATCTGGAAGAGGATGCGGCGCTGTACGGGCTTGAGGCCGTCGCGCGCGTCGGGAAGCGCGCGCGCGTAGATCACGGAGACGGCATACTCCAGGAAGGACCCACGCATCTCATCGGACACGTCGATCTCTGTGATGTTCTCGTCCTTCTCAGGGATGTCGACGACCTGGTCCTTCTTAGCCATACGCGCAATTATGGCGCGCCTTGGCCCTCATTTCGACTGGCGCGCCGCTTCGGGGCACAATTGGGGGATGGACACATGGACCCGTATCGAACGTGGGGGCTTCTACCCCAAGGCGGTGCAGCGCGCGCTGCGCCGGGCTCTGGGCGCCGCGGAGCCGCTCGCGACGCTGTGCCAGGTGGATACGGGTTTCGACCGCGGATCGGTCTTCCGCCACCTGACCGTCGCCTCGCTGACGGACCGCGCCATCGTCCAGCTGCACGTCGATGAGATGGACGGCGGCTCGGCGACGATCGCGACGGCTGTGCATCGGGTGGGTGACATCGCCGGATACTCCACGATGGAGGTCTACACCGACCCCGAGAATGCGATCGGCCTGTCCGAGATGACGATCGCGCTGGACCTGAAGGGCGCGCGCCGCCTCGAGCTCGAGCCCGCTCGCTGCGATGACCCCAATTGCATGGCCGACCACGGCCTGACGGGCACGTCCTTCCCCGACGACATGACCTTCCGTATCTCCGCGGCCGCCGACGGCCAGGACGCCCTCGACGAGGCCATGGTCTTCGTCGATCATCTTGCGCGCCTGATGGGAACCCGCAGTGAGTGAGCGCGCACTCACGCTGGACCTGCCCGGCGCCGACCTGCCCGGCGCGGGGGATCCGGTCATCACGGACATCGTCGCTGGTGCCCTCTCGTCGATTGATGCTGATCTGCCCGGCGCATCGGATCAGGCGGCTGCAACCCTCGGGATCGAGGCCGGGGCGGCTCAGGTGCTCCTGATCCTGGTTGACGGCCTCGGGTACGAACTTATTCAGGAATACGCCGGGCATACCCCGACGCTGCGCCGGCTGCGCGGGGACATGCGCTCGATCCACACGGTCGTCCCCTCGACGACTGCCGCGGCCATCACGGCTTTCGGGACGGGTGCTCGCCCGGGAGCGACCAACATGGTGGGCTTTTCCGTTGCCTACGGTGGCGGTGTCATGAACCTGCTGGCCATGGAGGGTGGGCCCGCGCCCACCGAGTGGCAGCCAACCCCCACGTACTTTGAACGCCTCGCCGCGGTGGGCGTATCCTCGGCGGTCATCTCGCCGGCTCGTTTCGCGGGATCTGGGTTGACGGGTGCCGCACTGCGCGGAGCGCGTCACGTGCCTGCGGAGACGCTCGACGAGCGCGTGAGCGCCGCCCTGCGCGAGCTGCGCGCGGGAACGCCTGTCGTGTACCTCTACTGGTCCGAAATCGACCACGCCGGACACGGCTCGGGTGTTGGCTCGGACAGCTGGATCGCCGACCTCGAAGAGTTCGATGCGGGCCTCGCCCGGCTGTTGAGGTCGCTGCCCGCGGGCGTGCGCACCGTCATGACGGCTGACCACGGCATGATCAACGTCGACGCCACGCAGATCCTCGACGTCGCATCCATGCCCGCCCTGCGCGATGGCGTGCGCATCATCGCGGGAGAAACTCGTGCGGTGCACGTCCACGCCGAGGAAGGACGCGCCGACGAGGTGGAGGCGCGCTGGCGCGACGTCCTGGGGGGAGGGCGCCTGGGTCGTGTCCGGTGACGACATCAGCACCCTTATCGGTGCGGGTGACGGCGCGTCGGTTATCGGAGACTTCCTCGTCCTTGCACGAGGCCGGGGCGGAGTCGTCGACTCACGCACGCAAAGCGCTTCGGCGATTGCGATGCCCGGCGTGCATGGATCGCTCACCTCCACGGAAATGCGCATTCCCGTCATTGTGCTGTCGTGAGTGCACTCGCTGAGATACGACCAGTGGCCGTCCTCGGAGGAGAGCGGCCACTACGACAAACGAATGCTTAGGACTTCGAGCCGAACAGGATCTCGTCCCAGCTGGGCACGGACCTGCGGTTCTTCTTCGACGACGCGCGCGCCATTCGCGAGCCCGTGACACCCTGAGCCGGCACAGCGCCAGTCGTGCCTTCCTCCGCCGTCGCGGGAGCTGCCGTGTCGATGGGAGCGACGGCCTTCATGGGAATCGCCGGCGTCGACTGCTCCTCAGCCTTGGCATCCTCTGCCGTGTCCTCCTCGGAGGCTGCAGGGGTGTCGGAGAGCCAAGGCAGGACGCCCGACGAGGCCGGGGCCTCGTTCTTCGGTGACCGCGAAGCTACGGGGATAGAGCCGGTTGCCGCGGGGCGAGCCGACGGAATCTGGCCGGTCGCGGGGAAGAGCGCGTCTTCGGAGGTCTGTGCCGGTACCTCCGACTTCGTGCGAGCCGACGCGAGCGAATAGATGCGGGCCGAAATGGGACCGGTGGACGTGTCGGGTTCGGTGACCTCGGGTTCGTCCTCGCCTGCAATCGCGGCCAGGTACTCGGCTTCCTCGTCCACCTCGTCGTCCAGATCCAGGTCGATCTGCTGGCGCTTGCCGCGCACGGCGTTGAGCTGATCGAGGATTGCCTCGCGGTTCCGCAGATCCTCCTCGTCCGGATCCGGAGCGGGAGTGGGAGCTGTGCGAGGCAGGGGAGTGAAGATCGACGCCGTCGGAGAGACGGACACCTGCTCGGTCAGCCACTGAGCCTCTTGGTCGATAGCCTCCAGTGAGCCGGAATTCGACAGATGCCAGTGGGCCGCATGCTCGGCAGCGCCTTGCACGAACGTCACGATGATTTGCCAGGGCTCCCCGGCCTCGCGGGTCGCAGCCCATTCGAGGGAAGCCGGGTCGACGCCGCGTGCGGCCAGGCGATCGACGACGAGATCGCCCATTGTCGGACCACCCTCGCCGATGCGAACGGCGCGCGCACGGGTGAGCGCATAATCCTTCTCGGCCTGCACGGGAGCCTCAAAGCGTTCGACCGCGCTGACTTCCAGTCCGTGTTCGGAAGCGATCTCCTGAGGAGTTGCGCCAGCGCGCAGGAGGGCCTGAATGTCACGAGGAGCGAGGGTGGGGCGAGCGGGAGCAAGCTCCACCCGCGGACGGTCGCGGCGCGTCGCACCGCGGAGCTCGTCCGAGATCAACACCGAATAGCGTTCACCCTGGGCATCGGTGAGCACCAGGGACTCGCCATCGGCGCTGGTCCCGAGCAATTCGAGCTCAATCATCACTTCCTCCTCAAACGTCTAGGTCGAATCGTCTCAAATAATGCAAAGAATGTCGCGTAGCTGGGCGCGTGTCACACATACGATGGCACATTACTCTCACAAGTGTTATCCTCCCTGCGCATAGACCACTCGCGCAAACCGGCTCGAGAGGCGAAAGGGGAGAACCATGGCAACCGATTACGATGCGCCGCGCAAGAACGAAGACGAGGTCGCAGAGGACTCGATCGAGGAGCTGAAGTCCCGTCGCAACGACGCCGGCTCCGCCGAGATCGAGGAAGACGAGAACGAGGCCGCCGAGAATTTCGAGCTTCCTGGCGCTGACCTGTCAAAGGAAGAACTGACCGTTCACGTCGTTCCCCGTCAAGATGACGAGTTCACCTGCTCGCAGTGCTTCCTCGTGCACCACGCGTCGCAGCTCGACCACGTGGACGCCAACGGCGCCCCCGTGTGCACCGAGTGCGCGATGTGAGGTAGGACGATGTTCGGACGCAACAAGAAGAACGCTGAAGAAGACATCGAAGAGGTCGAGGTCCTGCCTCGCCTCAGCGACGAAGATGCGGACATCTGGAGTGAGCCCGGTCCTCGCAACTACGGTGAGGTCGACGCCTCCGACGGCTACGTCGACATGGGATCCATCCTGTTCCCCGCGGTTCAGGGCATGCAGCTGCGCACGCAGGTCGCCGACGACGGCACGACCGTCCTGCAGATCCTTGTCGTTCTCGGTAGCTCCGGCATCCAGATGAGCGTCGCCGCCGCGCCCCGTTCCGGTGGCGTGTGGGAGGAACTGCGCGAAGAAATTCGCAAGGGCTTCGAAGACCAGGGCGCCAAGGTAGCCGACTACCCGACGCGCTACGGCAACGAGCTCCTCGTCGACATGCCAATGCAGATGCCCGACGGACGCTCCGCGACCTCGCGCATGCGCATCATCGGCCGCGAAGGCGACCGCTGGTTCGCCCGCATCGATATCCTCGGCCCCGCCGCCGCGAACGCGGAAGCCGGCGTCGAGATCGAAAAGGTCATCGACCGCATCATCGTGCGACGCGATGAGCACCCGCGCACACGCCTGGAGCTGCTCCCGGTACACCTGCCCGCGGGTGCTCAGGAAGCCTGACATGTCCTCGTGGTTCGCTAAGATCGGCGCCGCGCTCGGCCTCGACAAGGACACGCGTTCCCTGGACGCCGCCCTCGACGAGGACTCGGCGCGCGCCGCCCGCGGCGTCACGCCCATCCGCGACGTGACTGACCGCTCTCATGCGCTCGTGTTCGGCACGTTGCTGGGCATGACGTATCCGCCCGAGGAGGGTGCCCAGCGCGTCCTCGTTGCGACCCTCTACGACGGCACCGACACGCTCGAACTGCGCTGGCCCGGACGATCCTCCATCCCCGGACTCAGCGTCGGCCAACGCCTCGAGGTCGAAGGCACCGTCGGACGCGTGGGCGAACGCCTCGTCATCATCAACCCGCTGTACCGCGTGATCGCGGGGGAGGGCTGATGCCGACCCCACGCTGGATGAGTCAGGCAACCTCCGATGACTTCTCGTGGTCCGACGCGCTCGGAGGCACGCGCGGCGTCATCGAAGCAACCGCACCCGGCCTCGTGTTCGTTGTCGTGTACGTGGCCACGCGTGCGCTCGTCCCCACGCTGATCGCGGCATCGTGCGTCGCGCTTCTTGCCTGCGTGATCCGCCTCGTCCAACGCCAGGGGCTGCAACAGGCGTTGTCTGGGCTGTTCGGTGTTGCCATCGGCGTCATCTTTGCGGCCGCGACGGGGCGCGGAGAGAATTACTTCGTGTGGGGTATTGTCACGAACATCGCCATGGCGCTTGCTTTCGCTTTGTCCGTTCTGCTCAGGAGGGGCCTCGTCGCCCAGTTCTACGGCCCGCTGACCGGACTGGTCAAGGGGTGGCAGTCAGACCCCACGTACGCGGACCTGCGCCGCAGCTGCAGTTTGCTGACGTGGATGTGGGCCGGTATCTTCGCGCTGCGCGTTGCCGTTCAGGCGCCCCTGTGGCTGAGCGGCCAGGTCGCGGCGCTCGGCGTGGCCAAGCTGATCCTCGGCCTGCCGCTCTTCGGGCTCGGCGCCTGGGCCACGTGGTGGGGCCTGCGCCGTTACTCCTCGTCCTCCGATGATTCCTCCGACGCCGGGGAAGCGACCAGCTGACGCAGGTCCTCCAGCTCGGCGGCGTCCGCATCGGGCACGAGAAGCAGAAGCTCATCGGAGGCCTCGAACACGTCGTCGGCGCTCGGCGTGATCGGACGGCCGTCGCGTAGGAGCGCGGCGAGGACCGAACGGGCCGGCAGCGCCAGGGAATGGACGCGCTTGCCCACAACCGGGGAATCCTCCGGCAGGATGAGCGCGTGCATCGACACGGCGGCCGTGTTGAAGGAGAACAGGCGCACCGGAACGCCCACCGAGACGGCTTCCTCGACGAGGGAGGTCATAATGCGCGGCGTCGACACGGACACATCCACGCCCCACGCCTGATCGAAGAGCCACTCGTTCTTCGGGTTGTTTAGGCGCGCGACCACGCGGGGGACCGCGAATTCGGTCTTGGCCAGCAGGGAGATGACCAGGTTCGCCTTGTCGTCGCCGGTCGCGGCGACCATCACGTCGGCCTCGTCCACGCCCGCGTCGTGCAGCGCGTCAGGCGAGCACGCGTCGGCGAGCACCCAGTCCGCGTCTGCCACGGACGAGATGCGCAGCTTCTCGGGCATGTTGTCGATCAGGGTGATGTCGTGTCCGTGAGCGAGCAGCTCCAGGGCGACGCTGCGGCCCACCGATCCGGCTCCAGCAATCACAATCTTCATGCTCACACCTCCGTCTTGGGCGAGTTAGCCAACTGGTCGCGCAGCTGCGCGGTCTCGGTCCCGTTGATCGCGAAGTACAGCTGATCGTGCTCCTGGACCACGAGGTCCGGCGACGCGGTGCGGATGGATCCCAAGCGCGACGTGAAGACGATGCGGCAGCCCGTGAGCTCCTCGACGACCTGGAAACTCAGGCCGTACCAGCTGGGGGAGGGCGTCGCATTGACGAGGCCGACCTCGCCGGTTGGGTGGGACCAGATGAGCGATGCATCCGGAGGGAGCAGGCGGCGCATCACCGACTCGGTGGTGCGCTGCACCGAGGCGACCGTCGGAATGCCGAGGCGCTCGTACAGATAGGCGCGCGTCGGGTCGTAGATGCGCGCGACCACGTGCTCGACGTGAAAGACCTCACGTGCGACGCGCGCGGCAATAATGTTCGAGTTATCACCCGATGAGACGGCCGCAAACGCGTACGCATCCTTAATGTTCGCTTGACGCAGGCAATCGCGGTCCATGCCCACGCCCGTCACGCGACGACCGGAAAAGTCCGGCGACAGGCGAGAGAAAGCCTTGGAATCCTGGTCAATAACCGCCACGGAATGGCCCGCAGCGTCCAATGTCGATGCCAGGCGAGCGCCGACGCGCCCGCAACCCATGATCACAAAGTGCACGACTACCAAACTACTCCGGTCCTCGCGTAATAGCCATGCGTGCGCTTGGGCGCTGCCACTGGACCGTCAGGTGGACTACGCTTAACAACCGTGACGAACTTGTTGGCCTACGCAAAGCGCGTGCTCATCGGGCGCCCGATGCGATCGGACGCGATGGGCCACCAGCTTCTCCCCAAACGCATCGCCCTGCCGATCTTCGCGTCGGACGCGCTGTCGTCCGTCGCCTACGCGCCGGACGAAGTCCTCTTGACACTCGCGCTCGCCGGATCCATGGCTGCGCTGCAATCGGTGTGGGTGGGCGTCGTTGTGGCTCTCGTGCTGGCCGTCGTGGTCGCTTCTTACCGCCAGACGGTCCACGCCTACCCGTCGGGCGGTGGTGACTACGAGGTCGTGACCACGAACCTGGGCCGTTCCTGGGGCCTGCTCGTGGCCTCGGCACTGCTGGTCGACTATATCCTGACGGTTGCCGTCTCGATCTCGTCGGGCGCCAGCTACATCACGACCGCCGTCCCGGCTCTCCTCGGCCATGAGGTGCCGATCGCGGTTGCGCTCGTCGTCATCCTGGCCACTCTGAACCTGCGTGGCACGCGCGAGGCCGGCGGAGCGTTCGCCGTGCCCACGTATCTGTACATGGGGGCCATCGGCCTCATGGTCGTCGTCGGTTTCGCGAAGATGGCGACGGGGCACCTTGGCGAGTCGCCCACCGCCGCCTACGACCTCGTGACTGCGCCCGGCCACGCGGACGGCCTGGCAGGGCTCGCGGGAGCCTTCTGCTCATGCGCGCTTTCTCCTCGGGCTGCGCCGCACTCACAGGTGTTGAGGCCATCTCGAACGGCGTGCCCATGTTCCGCCGCCCCAAGTCCCGCAACGCGGCGACAACGCTCGCGATGCTCGGCCTGATCGCCGCCTCAATGATGATCTCGATCCTTGTGCTGGCGCGCGCGACCGGCGTGAAGATCGTCGACGATGCCGCGACCCAGCTGACCTACCAGGGCGCGCCCGTTGCTGAAAACACCCCGATCGACCCGGCTATCTCTCAGATCGCTTCTGCTGTTTTCGGCCAGGGATCGATCCTCTTCATCCTGATCACCGTTGTCACCGGCTTCATCCTGGTGCTCGCGGGCAATACGGCGTTTAACGGCTTCCCGACGCTGGCATCCGTCCTGTCGCGCGATTCCTTCCTGCCCCACCAGATGGTGCGCCGCGGCGACCGCTTGTCGTACTCGAATGGCATCGTCGTTCTGACAGTCGCCGCGATCGCGCTGATCGTCGGCTTCCAAGCGCAGACGACGCGCCTCATCCAGCTCTACGTCGTCGGTGTCTTCATTTCCTTCACGCTTCTCGCAGCTGGGCATGATCAAGCACTGGAACCGGCAGCTGCGCACGCGCCAGTCCGGTCAGGAACGCAAGTCCGTCCTGCGCTCGCGCGCCGTCAACATCGTCGGCTTCATGATGACCGGCCTCGTGCTCATCATCGTCCTGGCCACGAAGTTCACGCACGGAGCGTGGATCACGCTACTGATGATCGCGATCGCGTTTGGTATCCAGATTTCGATCCACCACCACTACGAGACGATCCGCTCGCAGCTGCGCGTGGACGACTGGAACGCGCGCCGCGCCCTGCCGACCCGCGTGCGTGCCCTCGTCCTCGTGTCCTCCCTGTCCCGTCCCGCCATGCGAGCGATCGCGGCGGCTCGCGCCTCCTCGCCGACGTCGATCGAGCTCGTCTCCGTCGTCGCCGACGATGAGGAAGAAAACAAGATCCTGCGCCAGTGGAAGGCCTCCGGCGTTCCCGTGCCGCTGACGCTCCTGTCCGCGCCCTACCGTGACATCGCCTCGGTCATCCTCCAGTACGTGCGCGGGCGCCGTCGCGCGATGCCCACCGAGATGCTCGTGGTCTATATGCCGCAGTTCCTCGTCTCTCACTGGTGGGAGAACTTCGTGCATAACCAGTCGGCCCTGCGCCTGCGTGCGGCGCTCCTGGGTGTGCCCGGCGTGGTGATTTCCGTCGTCCCGTGGCAGCTTGGCGAGGACGACGTCGTGGAGGGCCGTCAGCGCGTCAACGACCCGTTTGCGCGCGTTGCCTCGCCTTCAGATGAATCGAAGTCCCGTACCGAGCAGCCCGGCGACACTCGCGGCGATAGCATCTCCGAGGAGAACTCATGAGCCCCCGCCCCTCCCGTCGTCGTCCATCCCCGCGCCGCCGTCCCGCGCCCGCGCAGCCGCGCGAGGGATCGGTGAGATCCTCCAGTTGAGTGTCGGCGAACCCGCCCACGGAGGCGCGTGCGTCGCCCGCGACGAGAGCGGTCGCGTCGTCTTCGTGCGCCACGCGGCACCCGGAGAAGTTGTTCGTGCACGCGTGACCGCCGTGCAGAAGAAGCTGGCCTGGGCGGATGCCGTTGAGATCGTCGAGCCCTCGCCCGACCGTGTCGATTCCGCCTGGCCCCAGGCCGGTCCGGGAGGCGTCGGTGGAGGGGAACTCGCGCACCTGACGCCCGCCGCACAGCGCGATTGGAAGTCCCGCGTGATTGCCGGGCAGCTGCGTCGCGTGGGCGGCGAGGCCCTGTCCGAGGCCGTGGATGCGCTCGGTGGAGTGCGTGTCGCTCCTGCCCCCGGGGACGAGGATCCGGGCGATTCGCTCACCGGTCGTCGCTCGCGCATCGACGTCGTCATCGACGCGGATGGCCGCGCCGGCATGCACGAGTTCCGCGGTCGCCGCGTGATCGCGCTCGAGGACATGCCGCTGGCTGTCCCCGCGATCCGCGAGCTCGGTCTGTTTGATGAGGACACGCCGTGGCGCCGCCTGTGGAAGCCGGGGGACCGTGTGCGAGCGGTTGCCCCCTCCGGCGGTGAGCCCGTCGTCCTGATCGGCGAGGACACGTATGCCGCCGACGGTGTGCGCATCGACGCCGACGTGTTGCGTTGGAACGTGCCGGTTGGCCCCGGTGTCGAGTCGTACTACGTGCGTCCCTCCGGCTTCTGGCAGACGCATGTACGCGGTGCCGAGGTGCTTGCGAACGCGGTGCTGGCCGCTGCTTTTGGCGCCGACGAGGCCGGTGCCGGGCGCGCGGTCATGGAGCTGTACTCGGGTGCGGGTCTGTTCTCCGTGCCGCTTGCGCGGGCTGTCGGTGAGTCGGGGCGCGTCGTGACGCTCGAGGGTGACGAGGGTGCTGTGCGTGATGCCGGCGAGAACCTTGCTGCCTTCAACTGGGTGGACGCGTTCGCCGGAAACGTGGATCGCGAGGGAGTCGTCGACCTGTCGGGCCAGCTGGGAACGGTGCCGGACGTTGTCGTGGCTGACCCGCCGCGCGCCGGTGCGGGCGCCGAGGTGTGCGAGGCAATCGCCGCCACGGGGGCCCCTCGAGTCGTCCTGGTGTCATGCGACCCGGCGGCGGGTGCTCGTGACTTGCGTGCCCTCACCGAGGCCGGATATGAGCTCGAATCGCTGCAGGCGTGGGACCTCTTCCCCCATACTCACCACGTAGAGTGCGTATCTGTGTTGACGCGACCTTGATATAGTGAGTCCATCAATGGTGATGGAAACACTATAAGTGGTGAGGGGAATTATGTGGCTCGAGGTAGCGGCACGCAGAATCATTATGCCCCTTTCGTTTTCAATGATTCTCTTCTTTTGGGGACCACTATCTGTGGTTGTGCGTGACTTCAACTTACGTAGATCAGAGGGGAGTTTTTTCGCATTAGTTGCTGTATGCTGCGTTCAGCTTTACCTGATCTTAGCTGTGTGGGAAATGGCTGTCTTTCATTCCTTTGTAGAACTGCAATGTCGAATTGATGATTTTGGGCGAGATGCGGTTCGTAAGCGCAATGTTAGTCTCGCCATCTTTTCTATCCGATTGAGGCGTACCTTGTTTCGTGTACAAAAAATTCTTCGTCAAGGCTGGATTGTCAGAGGTGAGGATCGCGCTAATTCGGTGTGGAGAAGTTTGCATTCCTGGTCTGTGCGCAGGTTCTTCAGTGGGTTGATCAAGGTTATGTTTTCTGCTCCTGTCTGGCTGTCTGTTGTGTGTGCATGCGTAATGTTAAAATCGACGGATCCGCGCGTTGGTCAGCTGTATGAGGGGATTTTGTATTTTATGCGTGGCTCCGTTAGGGTCGGGGACGTTGTTCAGGGTGTTCTTAGTCGTGTTCCTGCGATCGTTGCATTGATGCCCTTGTTATCACTTCCCGCATTTCTCTACTTCTATAGTCAAAAGCGGAATGTTCGCAGAGCTATCAGTCACAACAAAGCGGCGCATGTTGATGAGGTTGCATTGTTGTTTGAGCGATTGCTTCTGTGGTTTGATCGAAACTTATATCACTTGTGCTTGAATTTAATTATATGGTTAGGGTGCAGAGATCTCTAGTTGATTTTCAGTTAAAGCATATATTTCCGGAGCGCCTATCGCAGATTCAGGCAGATCGTTTGTTTATGGGTGTGGACGAGCTTGATCGATACATGTTTGTTGAATTGGATGATGCGCAGGAGCTTTCTGGCATTGTTGATGAATTGTTAGATGATCGGCTGAAGCGCCATACAAGATTCTTTTCTGCTGCTAGTGATGATGTCTGGGAATTGTATTCAAATGACCTACATAAGCTCAAAGCTGTCGAGGGTGTTGAAGAGGTTTTTCTTTGTAAGGGCGCTGTCAAATCGCTGGTTGGCGATCGCATTTCTCGGGAACAGAGACGAAAGCTTGGTGTGGATAGGGTTAGTGAAGTGCGTGACGCGTTAGAGGACTCGTTGTCCTGGGAAATCTATTCAGGTTTGGAGACGCTCTATAGGATCATGAAAGCAAGTCGAGCGCTGAGGCGTTACCTTTATTCGTCGGGTACCGAGACGCTCATCCTAAAAGTATTGAGTCGCGATAAATGAGCTAAATTTCTCCCAAATCGAACACTTCGGCCTCCTGGGAGTATTTCGTGACAGGATAGCTCGGCTTGGGTGTCTAACCCCATGTAATTTCGCATGCAATTCGCTTACTAACCGCATCAGTCCGTTACGAACTGATGTTACTGCGGCGGGAATTGCATGCGGATTTTGTGGGCTCTTCATAATTGAGGGTGTAGTTGGGGTCTGAATCCTCCTGTTTCGAGGAGTGCTCGGGTGATGTAGTGGGTGAGGTTTCGGAATCCGAGGGCGGAGCCGCGTAGGTGTTCGAGGCGGCCGTTGATCGCTTCGGTAGGGCCATTGGAGGTGTGGGGGTGGTCGAAGTAGGCGAGGATGTCCCCGGCTCGGCGTTTGAGCGTTCTGCCCAGCGTGATGAGCTCGGTCAGCCCCTCGGTACACGCGTGGAGGTCAGTGTGTTGATTTCGGCTTCCATCAGGGCCTTACCCACGTCCGTGTCGGGTGCGCGGTAGGCGTCGATGATGTTCTGGTAGGCGCTCCACGTGACCTCGAGCGCGATGTGCTCCTCACTGGAAAACAGGTTGAGTAGTTGGTGCTGCTGGCGTGGCGTGAGCAGGCAAGATCTGGTGTGTAACATCCTGCGGGCCTTGTACAGGGGGTCGGTGGCACGCCCGCGCCGGTGGTGGAGTTCTTGTTGGATGCGTCTGCGGCACTCATCCAAGGCGTTGCCAGCCAGGTGCACGACGTGGAAGGGGTCCATGACTGCCCTCGCGCCGGGGAGTTCTTCAGTGGCTGCGCTTTTGAACCCGGTGAATCCATCCATCGCAACGATCTCGATGCGCTCACGCCACGTGTCAGGGCGGGAGGCCAGCCAGGTTTTGAAGACCCGCTTGGAGCGGCCTGGGACCATGTCCAAGAGTCGGGAGGGGCCGCTGCGTTCTCGGATGGGCGTCAAGTCCAAGATAACGGTGACGTATTTGTCTCCGTAGGGGGTGTGGCGCCACACGTGTTCATCCACCCCGATGACACGCACGCCATCGAACCGAGTTGGATCATTGATCAGTAGACGCTGGCCTTCACCCAGGACAGCGGTGTTGGCGGTATTCCAGGACACACCGAAGGCCTGGGAGATACGCGCCACCGTCAAATGATGAACGACCAGCCCAGTGAGCGCCCAGCATACCGCCGACCGTGAGAGCTTGGCGCGTGGATCGGCCGCTTGGCTCATGTCTTGGCGCCACACAATGGGCGCACTCCGGGCACCGGTAGCGGCGCACGCTCACGTGCAAGATCGTGGGGTGCCACCCGTAAGGCTCGTGCGCCAAGCGCCTGACCACCGTGTCACGACAAATGCCCTGGCACCCGCAGCGTCGACACCACCGGTCCGCACCAGCAATCCGGCAAGCCAACACTGCATGGTCTGACCACATGCGCTGGCCCGTCACTTCTAGGCCCAGGTCATACAGGCCCGTGAACGCGCTCAGGTCAGGGCGATCAAAGATAGTATTGGACATGTCGAAATCTTTCAGATGGACGGTGTAGCAATCTCCATCATCGGAAGACCTCGACCCCTAACCCGGCCACGACATGCCCAACCCCGCCCACAACACCTACACCCTCAAATGCGAAGAGCCCAGAAACTGCGTGCATGCTTTGAGGCACGCACTCTACCTGTGAATTTAAAAATTTATGCAAGCTACAGCTTGCTACGCAACCAATTTAACGAAACTTTTTTCTAGGATCTTTAAACGTTCCTATAAATTTTAAGTCATTATAAAGTTTTTCTGGATCATCGGGTTTAAAAGTAGCGTTTGCATAATAGTACAAAGAATTCCCTTCATTCACACCTTTTTCTTTAGATGCTCTTATAATTTCTTCTGTGGCTTTTTTCGAATGCGTACCAATTTCTTCAGCTAAAATTTCAATTGGAACAATCTCTCCGTTTATGGTACGAAAAGCTACAAAAAAGTCTGAATCAATAAATGAAACCCCAAAATCTGCAAATGCTGGACATTGAGAATCTGAATCTTCCATTCCTTCAGTGTATTTATTAAATTCATCTAACATCTTATTTGATGTTCCTATCCATACAGAAATCATATTTTTTGTATCTGAATCAATCATTTTAATCATCCTTTCTCAATTATCGAAAATGGCTCTTCGCATTTGAGGGTGTAGGTGTTGTGGGCGGGGTTGGGCATGTCGTGGCCGGGTTAGGGGTCGAGGTCTTCCGATGATGGAGATTGCTACACCGTCCATCTGAAAGATTTCGACATGTCCAATACTATCTTTGATCGCCCTAACCTGAGCGCGTTCACGGGCCTGTATGACCTGGGCCTAGAACTGACGGGCCAGCGCATGTGGTCAGACCATGCAGTGTTGGCTTGCCGGATTGCTGGTGAGGACCGGTGGTGTCGACGCTGCGGATGCCAGGGCGAGTCGCGTGACACGGTGATCAGGCGCTTGGCGCACGAGCCTTACGGGTGGCACCCCACGATCTTGCACGTGAGCGTGCGCCGCTACCGGTGCCCGGAGTGCGCCCATGTGTGGCGCCAAGACATGAGCCAAGCGGCCGATCCACGCGCCAAGCTCTCACGGTCGGCGGTATGCTGGGCGCTCACTGGGCTGGTCGTTCATCATTTGACGGTGGCGCGTATCTCCCAGGCCTTCGGTGTGTCCTGGAATACCGCCAACACCGCTGTCCTGGGTGAAGGCCAGCGTCTACTGATCAATGATCCAACTCGGTTCGATGGCGTGCGTGTCATCGGGGTGGATGAACACGTGTGGCGCCACACCCCCTACGGAGACAAATACGTCACCGTTATCTTGGACTTGACGCCCATCCGAGAACGCAGCGGCCCCTCCCGACTCTTGGACATGGTCCCAGGCCGCTCCAAGCGGGTCTTCAAAACCTGGCTGGCCTCCCGCCCTGACACGTGGCGTGAGCGCATCGAGATCGTTGCGATGGATGGATTCACCGGGTTCAAAAGCGCAGCCACTGAAGAACTCCCCGGCGCGAGGGCAGTCATGGACCCCTTCCACGTCGTGCACCTGGCTGGCAACGCCTTGGATGAGTGCCGCAGACGCATCCAACAAGAACTCCACCACCGGCGCGGGCGTGCCACCGACCCCCTGTACAAGGCCCGCAGGATGTTACACACCAGATCTTGCCTGCTCACGCCACGCCAGCAGCACCAACTACTCAACCTGTTTTCCAGTGAGGAGCACATCGCGCTCGAGGTCACGTGGAGCGCCTACCAGAACATCATCGACGCCTACCGCGCACCCGACACGGACGTGGGTAAGGCCCTGATGGAAGCCGAAATCAACACACTGACCTCCACGCGTGTACCGAGGGGGCTGACCGAGCTCATCACGCTGGGCAGAACGCTCAAACGCCGAGCCGGGGACATCCTCGCCTACTTCGACCACCCCCACACCTCCAATGGCCTACCGAAGCGATCAACGGCCGCCTCGAACACCTACGCGGCTCCGCCCTCGGATTCCGAAACCTCACCCACTACATCACCCGAGCACTCCTCGAAACAGGAGGATTCAGACCCCAACTACACCCTCAATTATGAAGAGCCATTTTGTGTGCCGTCAGATCGAGCCGCATCGTGCTGTGTGGCCAGCCGGCATGGTGGTATCGCTGCTAGTGGGTCTTCCTGCGTTCCTGCATGCGCGAGCCCCACGACGTCTGCGTGCGGGCCTCGATCGCGCGGCGTTGGTCGCGGTACATGCGATCCACCAGGTCGCGCTCGGACACCCAGCCGACGACTCGTCGATCACCATCCACGACGGGCAGAGACTGCAAGCCCGTGCGCCGCAGCGCCCCGAGAACCTCGGACGGGGGAGCGGAAGCGTCCACGGCCTCGTCGATGAGGGGCAAATCCGACAGGGGAGCGTCGAGGGATCCGTCCTCCTGCGTGAGCTCAGCGAGGCGCAGCGAGGACACGAGGCCGACGAAGCGCCGGTCTTCGTTCACGACGGGCAGGACCGTCTCCTTCGTGCGGCGCAGGGCGGCAATCGCTGACGCGGCGCTCGCCTCGCACGGGAGTGTCTCGGGTGCCTCCGTCATCCACTCGGACGCCGCGCGAGTACCCAGCAGGGTGCCTTCGACCGGGTCGTCGAGGACATCGCCGCGCCGGCGCAGCTTCTCCGTGTAGATCGTCGCGCGGGTGAGGAAACGCGAGGCGCCCGTCGCGATCACGACCGCGAGCATCATCGGCAGGATCAGCGAGAACTGGCCGGTCATCTCCACGATGATGAGGACCGCCGTCATCGGGGCGCGTGCGGCACCCGCGAAGGCGGCTCCCATGCCCACCACGGCAAACACGCCGACGGGGGAATCGGACAGGGGAGAGAGACGAGATCTCCGAAGGCGGCGCCCGCCATCGCGCCGATGAACAGCGTGGGCGCAAAGACGCCGCCCGAACCGCCCATACCAATGGTGAACGATGTGAACACAGCGCGGCCCAGCATGAGGGCCAGCAGGAACGCGATTGAGTAGTTCCCCGCGATCGCCTCCTCCTCGAGCGGATAGCCCGAGCCGAACATGTATGGGAAAGCAACGAGTGCCGCGCCGAGGGCAAGGCCGAGCACGCCCGGACGCGCCCACTCCGGTAGGTGCGTGCGTGCCCACAGCCAGTCGATTGCGTCCTCCGAGGCGTACAGGAGCTTCGAGAAACCGAGGCCGCACAGCCCCGCGACGAGGCCGAGGAGCGCCACCCACCAGATGTCCGACATCGACGCGAAGGTCAGGTTGTCGGCGACGCGGATAACCATCTCGTCGCCCTGCAGTATGCGCGCGACCACCGAGGAGGTCACGGCTGAGAGCACGACGAAGCCGAAGGTCTCGGCCGTGAACTCGACGAGGATCACCTCGAGGGCGAACACCGCGCCCGCGAGGGGAGCGTGGAATGTGGCCGCAATGCCGGCCGCCGACCCGCACGAGGCCAACAGGACTACGCGGGAGACGGGCATGCGCAGCCACGACGCGATGGTGGATCCCAGCGACGCGCCCACCTGCACGATCGGGCCCTCGCGCCCCGCGGACCCGCCCGATCCGATTGTCAGGCCGAGGCCAGGATCTTCACGACCGCGACGCGCCCCGGGATGCGCCCACCCTTACGGCGCACCGCGAGCATCACCTCGGGGATGCCGTGCCCTTTCGCCGAGGGAGCGAAACGCTGGATGAGCGGCCCGTACAGCAGGCCGGCGATCGCGGGGGAGAGAAGCAGGAAGAGCCACGGCGCCCAGCCCCACACGCCGTGCGACTGGCCGATGTGGGTCGTGTACTCGTCGAAGCCGGTGGAGACCCACGTCCACGCGCGAATCGCCAAGTTAAAGACAACGGCTGCTGCACCGACGACCGCGCCAACGAGTGCGGCGGTCACGCCGAGCAGGGAACGATGCGCGGCGACCGTATGGCCGACGCGCAAGCGAGTCCCCGCAGCCGGTTCCTCAGGCTGCGGGGACTGACTCAGGGGTGTCACAGGTTTGCGATCTCCACGTGAATGGGGGCGTCGGTGGCGATGCCCCAGACGGTCCTGTAGAAGGCCAGCTCCGACTGCCACGCATCCTTGATGTTGATGGCCGAGCGGAAAAGGTGTCCCTCTCCCTGGTAGAGCTTGAGGGCGACCGCGTTGCCGTTGGCGCGCAGCGCCTCGTACATCTCCTGGGCCTGCGAGGCGGGAACGACCGGGTCGTCGGTGCCCTGCAGAAGCATGAGTGGCGCCTTAATGTCGCCGACACGGTTGATGGGTGAGCGCTGCGCCCACACCGGGTCGGAGGTGTCGTCGGTGCCGAGCAGAATTGCGTCGTAGTGCGACTCGAACTTGTGGCTGGTTTCCTTCAACTTCACCAGGTCGGCGATGCCCGAGAACGACGCGCCGGCGGTGAACACATCGGAGGAGGCAAGTGCGTTGAGCACGGTGAAGCCACCGGAAGAACGACCACGGATCGCGATTCGCTTCGGATCGACGCGGCCCAGGTCGATGAGGTACTGGGCGCCGTCGATGCAGTCCTGAACGTCCATGACTCCCCAGTTGCCGTTGATGCGCTCACGGTAGGGACGGCCGAAGGACGTCGACCCGCGGAAGTTCACGTCCAGGACCGCAAAGCCGCGGCTGGTCCAGTACTGGAACGGCACCTGCAGGCCGGGACGGGCTGCTTCAGTCGGTCCACCGTGCACGTTGACGATGAGCGGGGGCAGCTCGCCCTCGGGGGCGGCGAACTCGGGGTTCACGGGCGCGTAGTAGAAGCCGTGAGCCTCCTCGCCGTCCGAGGTCTTCCACGTGAGCATCTCGGCGGTGGAGACGAGGGCGGTGGGTACCTCGGCCTCGGACGAGGGACGCAGCACCTTCGTTTTGCCTCGCGACACCTCGATGATCGCGGGAGTGTGCGTTGCGGAGTCCGCGAGGAAGACGACGCGGCCATCCGCAGCGGCGACGTTACCGATGGGCCACCAGCCGGTTGCCCACTCCTCGGCCATGCCGTTGTCGATGCGCACGGTGCCGATGTGCCAGATCTGGTCCTCGGCCCATGAGCACACGAGGTAGTCGTTGTCGTAGTTGTCGTAGGAGTGCAGGCCGAGCTGCCAGTGTGGGTGCGAGAACGCGTGAGGTCCCGGGTGCAGCGCGCGAGTGCGCAGACGCGAGGTCCACGCGTTCGGGTCTCGCCCTCCTGCCACACGAAGCCCTGGGTGCGGTACAGGTTTGCCCAGCCGGAGGAGTCATCCACGTGGATGAGGTCGCCGTCGAGGGTCCAGCGTGGCTCGTAGACGCATACGCCCGGGCGATCCACCAGGACGACCTCTTGGTCGATGGCGCCCTCGAAGGTCAGGGACGCGACGCGCAGCTGCGAGTATGTCCACGGCATGTTCGGGTGGTTCCACGTGATCCAGGCGATCTTCGTTCCGTCGGGGGAGACAGTCGGTGCCTGAGCGAAGTCGGTGCCCTCGAAGACTGTGATGATCGCGCTGTCGTCGCGGGCGGCGGAGCCATCGAGAGGAATAGCGACGATCTTGTTGATGGGCTCACCCGGGGCAGAGTGGTCCTCGGCCACCGCGTACACGAGGTCGCGCACGTCGGCGATCCAGAAGTCGCCGTAGCGGACCTTCGACAGGGTCGTCAGGGGACGCACGACGCGGCGCGGATCGGCCGTATCGAAGGCGTAGACGCGGCCGTCAGTCTGATCGGAGAAGACGATGACGCCGTGGTGAACGGCGTATGCCTTGCCGCCGTACTCGTGTACGCGCGTGCCGACATCGGGCAGGCGGGAACCATCGATGAGAGGCAGAACCTCACCCGTTTCCCCCCCGTACCGCGGCGGCGCAGCAGCGTCCCACGTCCGCCCTGGCGCGGATGTCCCTCCACCCAGTAGGTGTCGGGTCCGTCGACGCGAACCTGGGAGAGCGTGACCGAACGGGCAGTGAAAGAATCGCCCGAAATGGGGGACTTCCACAGGCCGTGGGGTGCGACGGTGACGGACATAGTGCCTCCTTAAGCGGTACGGCGAGCCAACACCACCTATCTTAGTGCGCGTGCTTGTCGCCTGCGCGGGCCGAACGTGCCTGACATGCACTTTGATCTGTAGATGAGACGCTCGGGCAACTACACTGGTTCTCATGTCTGGAACACGAGAGTCACGCGACCTGCTGTCGCGCTGCAGCTCACCGCGGGAGCTGCGTCGCCTGGAACGCGATCAGCTGGACGAATTGGCCGCGGAAATTCGCGGGTTCCTGATTGACAACGTGTCGCGCACCGGCGGGCATCTCGGCCCGAACCTGGGCGTCGTTGAGCTGACGATCGGACTGCACAGGGTGTTCCGATCCCCGCAAGATACGATCATTTGACACGGGCCACCAGGCGTACGTGCATAAGCTGCTGACGGGGCGTCAGGATTTCTCGTCGCTGCGCTGCCCGGAAGGCCTGTCCGGATACCCGTCACGCCGTGAATCCGAGCACGATGTCGTCGAGTCCTCGCACGCGTCCGCGTCGATTGCGTGGGTGGACGGTATCTCGCGCGAAAAGCATCGCCAGGGGGATCGCACGTGGACCGTGGGCGTGATCGGCGATGGCGCGCTGACGGGAGGCCTCGCATGGGAGGCACTCAATAACATCGCGACGGCGAAAAACCGCCGCATCATGATCATCGTCAACGACAACGGTCGTTCCTATGCACCGACGATCGGCGGTCTCGCGGCGCACCTGGACGCGCTGCGCACCTCTGCCAGATACGAGAAGGCCTTGGCGTGGGGCAAACAGCACCTGCTGAGCCACGGTACGCCGGGACGCGCGGCCTACGACGCGCTGCACGGCCTGAAGTCGGGCATTAAGGACGCGCTGATGCCCCAGGTCATGTTCGAGGACCTGGGCCTGAAGTACATCGGCCCTGTGAACGGCCACGATATCGCGGCGGTTGAGACCGCTCTGCGCCGGGGCCGTTCCCTCGACGAGCCGGTCCTCGTCCACATGATCACCGAAAAGGGCCGTGGCTATACGCCGGCCGAGGAAGACATCGCTGACCGCTTCCACGCGGTCGGCCCAAATTCACCCCGAGACCGGGCTCCCGGTGGCCCCCGAGCGCTTCGGGTGGACGGGTGTCTTCGCCGACGAGATCTGCGCACAGGCCGCCACGCGCGATGACATCGTCGGCATTACGGCCGCGATGATGCGTCCCGTGGGACTTGGCCCCATGTACGAGGCATACCCGGGTCGCGTGATCGACGTCGGTATCGCCGAAGCCGAGGCCGTCGCCTCCGCCGCCGGCATGGCTTACCAGGGCGCACACCCCGTCGTGGCGCTCTACGCGACCTTCCTGAACCGCGGCTTCGACCAGCTTCTCATGGACGTCGCCCTCCACCGCGCGGGCGTCACCTTCGTGCTGGACCGCGCGGGCGTGACGGGCGCGGACGGCGCCTCGCATAACGGCGTCTGGGACATTGCGATGTGCTCGATGATCCCGGGCCTGCGCCTGGCGGCTCCCCGCGACGAGGAGGCGCTGCGCGCGCGCCTTCGCGAGGCTCTCGACGTCGATGATGCTCCCACTGTCATCCGATACCGCAAAGGATCGCTGCCCGAACCCATGCCGGCGCTGCGCAGCGTCGGGGGGAGTGGACATTCTCTTCGACGAGGCAGTGGCTGATTCATCCGCTCGGGTGCTCATCGTGGGCACCGGTGCCTGTGCGCCCGATGCGATCGAGGCCGCGCGTCGCCTGTCGGCCGACGGCGTGAGCGTCACGGTCGCGGACCCGCAGTGGATGATCCCCGTCTGTCCGGAGCTTGCAACGTTGGCCCACGACTACGACTGCGTCGTGAGCGTCGAGGATGGCATCGTCCAGGGCGGTTTTGGCTGGTCGCTGCGCGACGCGGTTGCGGAGGCGGGCGTGCCCGTGCGCTGCCTGGGCGTGCCGCAGGGATTCCCCGAGCACGGCGACCGCGGCGCGATGATTGCTCAGTTCGGCTTCGATGCCGACGGCATCGAGTGCGCGGCCCGCGAGCTCGTCGAGCGAATCGGTAACCGCTAGAGCGCCCGGGTCAGACGCCGAGCGCGTCGCAAATCGGGTCGAGCGTCAGATCGATCTGCCAGTCGCGTGCGCCGCGATTGACCATGCGCTCCTCGACTTCGTCGCCCGACGGGCGTGACGGATCCAGGGGAGCCCAGGCGAGGTATCGCTGCACCTGGGGAGCGAGCACAACCTCGGGAGCCAGACCGAGACTCGATGCGACCGAAGCGACCGCGTGACGTACCGTTCCCAGGCGCGCGGCCGAGGCCTCGTCGATGCGATTCCAGTGGCGCGGTTCCGGGATCGATCCCGGCTGCACGGGCTTGCGCTTGGGAGGCAGCTCGTCCTCCGTCATGGCGGCCACGCTGGTTAGCGCGCGCATCCACTCGTCCTCGTACTGGCGGGCGACGGGGGAGCGGAACTCGCTGATGCTCATGAGCGCGCGCTTGTTGCGCGGGGGATTCGAGGCCGCGCGCACGAGGGCGGCGTTGCGCACGAGGCGGCCGGGGCTCAGGTCGATGCGCTGAGCGATCGACTCGCGTGTCTCCCACAGGGCCTTCAAGACGGCGAGGCCGCGCCGCGAACGGATCTTGCCCGCGCCGGGCACGGACCGCCAGCGATCAGCCTTCGGGCCGGGAGGGGTCACCGACAGCGCGTATGCGAACTCCTGCTGCGCCCACTCCCATCGACCCATCTCATCGAGCCGCTTCGAGAGGCGGTAGTACAGCTCCGTCAGCAGCTCAACGTCGAGGGCAGCGTAGCGCAGCCACTCCTTGGGCAGGGGACGCACCGACCAATCCGAAGCCTGGTGATCCTTGACGAGGCCCAGGCCGAGAATCTGCTCGGCGACGGCTGCCAGACCGAAACGCTCTAGACCGATGAGGCGCGCTGCGATCTCCGTGTCGAACAGGGCGGAGGGATGCAGGCCAACCTGGCGCAGATTCGGCAGGTCCTGGAGGCAATCGTGCAGCAGCCAGACATCATCCACGCCCGGCTGCAGCACGGACAGGTCCGGCAGTGCGTGCGTGTCGATGAGGAATGTGCCGACGTCCTCGCGGCGAATCTGCACAAGGTAGGGATCGGAGCCATAGCGGAAGCCCTGAGCGCGCTCCACGTCCAGGGCAATCGGAGTTGAACCGACGCTCAGTGCACGCGCTGCTGCCTCAAGCTCTTTCTGGGTATCAATGACAGCGGGGGTACCCCCACGCGGCTGCGCGATAAGCTCCGGATTATCGGTATCGCCCTGCGGCAAGCCACCGCCATTGTTGACCAGCACTCAGACTCCTTCGAGATGACGGGCGGGCACGATTCCCGCCGTCCGACGCATCACATCCGCCCAACCGGACAGATGCTCACCAAGATACTCACTGTTCGGTGTCCACGACGCGCGGACCTCGACAAACAGTGACGATCCGCGCAACTCCAGGCCGCCGAAGGTCTCGCTCATCTCCCGGGTCACCGTGCCGGTCAAGTCGTGGAGACCAGCGCCAGCCGTGTCCAGGCAGTCGAGCATCCAGCCCCAGATTCCCTCCGAGAGCATCGGATCGCCGATCATCTCCGAGTCCACTTGTGCGCGCATCTGAGCGACGACGCGGAAGGTGCCGTTCCAACCGATCTGCTCCACGGGGTCGTGTAGGATCACCATGCGACCAGTCGATAGGGGCTGTCCGGCCTCGTCCTCGTCGGTGGTTCGCATCGCGAGCGCCGCCGTGAAGGGCGCCAAACGACGAGGCGAGGGAACCTCCTCGAGGAGTATGTGCGGCAGGTGGTCCGCCTGTCGCAGGGACAGCAGAGCCCGCATAAACTCCTCGGGCACCGCGTTTTCATTCACAAATCAAATCGTACGGGTGTCCATGCGTCTTGTGGGCCAGACGCGCCGCCAACCCCCAGGTCGATAAGTAGCGGGTAGACGTACTCGGATGGTGGTGGTTAGTGTCGGTGGCCTACAGTCCGCGCGGATTGCGCAGGATGAATGACGTGCGCGGTCCGACGTGGACGATGTCGCCCGAGTGGTACTCGTCGCGATCATCATCGCCGGCGGTGTCGACGACCGTGTGCCAGATCTGACCGTACTTCGTGTCCGGAAGCGTGAAGTCGACCGCCTCCGGAGCGGCGTTGAGCAGCAGCAGGAAGTCGTCGTCGAGAATCCGCTGTCCGTTCGCGTCGGGTTCACGGATCGCGTCGCCGTTGTAGAAGACCATCGTCGAACGCGCCCACGGCTGATTCCACTCCTCCTCCGTCATATGCGTGCCCGCCGGGGTGAACCACTCGATCTCGCCCAGTTCGGACTCGCCGCCGCGACGCGCGGGACCCTCGAGGAAACGGCGGCGGCGCATGACCGGGTGATCACGGCGCAGGTGGATGAGGTGACGGGTGAAGTGCAGGAGCTTGTGATCATGCTCGTCCAGATCCCAGTTGATCCACGACAGCTCGTTGTCCTGGCAGTACGCGTTGTTGTTGCCTCGCTGAGTGCGGCCCAGCTCGTCGCCGTGGGCGATCATCGGGACACCCTGGGAGAACATGAGGGTCGTCAGGAAGTTGCGCTGCTGACGGTAGCGCAGCTCGATGATGTCCTCGTCATCCGTGTCTCCCTCGACGCCGCAGTTCCACGAACGATTGTCGTTCGCGCCATCCGCGCCGCCTCAAGGTTCGCCTCGTTGTGCTTTTCGTTGTAGGACACCAGATCACGCAGCGTGAAGCCGTCGTGTGCGATGACGAAGTTGATGGAGGCCGTGGGCTTGCGGCCGGTCGTCCCATAGAGGTCAGAGGAGCCGGCCAGGCGGGAGGCGAAGTCGGGGAGCGAGGAGAACTCGCCGCGCCAGAAGTCACGCACCGTGTCGCGGTACCTGCCGTTCCACTCGGACCACAGGGGTGGGAAGCCGCCGACCTGATAGCCGTCCGCTCCTACGTCCCAGGGCTCGGCGATCAGCTTGACCTGGGAGACAACGGGATCCTGGTGGATGAGATCGAAGAATGCGGACAAGCGGTCAACCTCAGCGAACTGCCGGGCCAGTGTGGAGGCAAGGTCAAAGCGGAAGCCGTCCACGTGCATCTCTGTCACCCAGTAGCGCAGTGAGTCCATGATGAGCTGCAGGACCTGCGGCGAACTCATGAGGAGGGAGTTGCCCGTGCCCGTCGTGTCGAAATAGTGCTGACGATCCCCGTCGACAAGGCGGTAATAGGAGGGATTGTCGATGCCGCGGAAGGAGAGGGTCGGCCCCATGTGGTTGCCCTCTGCCGTGTGGTTGTAGACGACGTCGAGGATGACCTCGATGTTGGCGGCGTGCAGCGCCTTCACCATCGCCTTGAACTCGGACACCTGTGCTCCAGGGTCCTTTGTGGCCGCGTAACCGTTGTGCGGGGCGAAGTAGCCGATCGTGTTGTAGCCCCAGTAGTTAGACAGTCCCTTGGCCTGCAGCGTCGTATCGTTCGTAAACTGCTGGATCGGCATGAGCTCGACCGTGGTGATGCCCAGCTTCGTCAGGTGCTCGATAATCGCCGGATGCGCCATGCCGGCGTAGGTGCCGCGCAGCTCCTCCGGGATGTCCGGGTGATGCATCGTCATGCCCTTGATGTGGGCCTCGTAGATGATCGACTCGGAGTAGTCGTGGCCTGGGCTGTGGTCGCCCTCCCAGTCGAAGAAGGGGTTGACGACGACGGAGTGCATTGTCGCGTCGGCGGAATCGCCGCCCTTGAGCGTCAGGGGATCATCCACCTGATAAGAAAGGAGGTCCAGAGAATCTGTCAGCTGGCCCTCGATCGCCTTTGCGTAGGGGTCAAGAAGGAGCTTCGAAGGGTCACAACGCAAACCGTTCTGGGGATCCCAGGGGCCGTCGATGCGGTAGCCGTAAAGCTGGCCGGCGCGCACCTGTGGGACATAGACGTGCCATACGTAGGCATCGACCTCTGTCATGGGGATGCGCATTTCGTTGAGGTCGTCGTCCAAGAGGCACAGCGTCACAGACGTTGCGACCGAGGAGTAGATCGCGAAGTTCGTTCCGGTTCCGTCAAAGGTGGCACCCAGGGGGTAGGCCTTGCCAGGTCGCGTTTCCATACCGACAAGCCTCGCACGAATGTGTATCGATTGGGCGATAATCCGCCCGAAAATGAGCGTGTGACTTGGATAACGGGGCTTTGGTTTTGCGTTCTGGCCAGATCTTCTGTTAAGGTTTTACCCGTTGCGAAGAACGGTTGACGTTCTGAGAAACGCGGATGTGGCTCAGTTGGTAGAGCATCACCTTGCCAAGGTGAGGGTCGCGGGTTCGAGTCCCGTCATCCGCTCGGGCGATTGGCGCAGCGGGAGCGCGCTTCCCTGACACGGAAGAGGTCACTGGTTCGATCCCAGTATCGCCCACGGTCATCCTGGTAACAGGATTGGCGGGCTATAGCCCGGCCGCACATGCGGTTCACGCGGATGTGGCTCAGTTGGTAGAGCATCACCTTGCCAAGGTGAGGGTCGCGGGTTCGAGTCCCGTCATCCGCTCTCAATCGGGAATCCACTCGATCCCATTGGGTGTGGTGGGTTGGCCGAGAGGCGAGGCAGCGGCCTGCAAAGCCGTATACACGGGTTCGAATCCCGTACCCACCTCGGGCGATTGGCGCAGGGGTAGCGCGCTTCCTTCACACGGAAGAGGTCACTGGTTCGATCCCAGTATCGCCCACCAGTAAGTCGGATCTAATGATCCGGCTTTTTGTTTTTCATGCTCCCGTCGATTGTCGGCGGGAGCTTTTCTGTTCGTATTCTGTTGGCATCGGGTGTGTCACGTGGTGCCGTGTCGTGCTTGCATATTGTGGGCCTACGCGTTGTCAAGGTTGATCTCGAGCGGGCGTGCAGTGTGGCGCGACCCTTCGTTGTGAGAGTTCAGTGTCTTCGAGATGCGTCAGCGGGTGGCGGCGAGCTGTCCGACTGCTGGGCCTTGGGAGTGGTGAACGGATATTAGATCTGTGCTGGGCGTTGTTTCACCCTTCGATTCGCTGACCGACTGGTGAGTTTGTCGCTGTTAAGGGTCGGTTGGTCGCTCATTGGACGACACGCCCGGGTAGCAAATTTTGTCAGTTTATAAATTAGTCCGACAAATTGGCGGGGTTTGCTTTTGTCGCTCGTGTTAGTTGTGGTGCCTGAGGAACTAATCGCTCTAATTCTTGACCAAATTGCAGGTGATTGGCATAGACTGGTCCGGTATGCGGCGACGCCGTCGCACATCCCGTTGACAGGAGTTTTCTATGGTTGCCCTGAAGCGCCGTCACTTCGGTGTTCTTCTTGCGACTTTCGCATTGGTTCTGAGTTTCTTTGGCCTGGCGCAGTTTGTCGGCGCTCAGGCTCCTGCGTCTGCGGCCCCCCTGAGCTGCCCGGCGCCCACCACGAATGTGAGCAACAAGGTCACCTTGGACTGGGACAACGCCCAGCTCGTCGATCACACCGGCCGCGAAACCAAGGCTGTGGGTGACTGGTGGGACCTCGGCATCAAGCTGCCGTGGAAGACCGACGGCCGCGTGAAGGCCGGAGACTACTTCACCTACGACGCGTCGATCATCAATGCCGCGACGGGGGAGAGCGTTCTGCGTCCCAACGTCGCCCGTAAGTTCGAGGTCATCTCCAACAGCGGCGTCGTCGTCGGTTGCGGCACCTGGGGTGCTGACGGCATGGTCACCGTCGTCTTCAATGAGAAGGTCGAGTCCGCCGCGCAGTGGTACGGCCACGTCTCCACCAACGGCCTGACCCACTACACCGGTCCTGGCGGTGAGAAGTACACGGTCAAGCTCGGCAAGAAGGTCGAGCGCGAGCTCGACATGCTGCGCCGTACCCCCGGCGTTCCTCGCTACCAGAAGGACGGCTGGCTGACCCTCGGTGAGAATGAAGATGGCGACGAGAACAAGGCCATCATGTGGCGCGTTGTGTTCCCCGCAGGCGACAAGGCTGTGACCGGCGCGTCGATCGTCGACGAGGTTCCCGCGGGCTCCAACTGGAGCTTCAACTGTGACGTCGTTAATGAGTACACGAAGAACCACACCTACCTGGTGACCGATCCGACCACCTCCGAAGGTCTCCGTCAGGACAATGACACCTCGAAGGGCGCCTTCGGTGCTGCCGCACAGGTCGAGTGCTCCTCCTCCAAGGTGACCGTCACGCTCGCAGAGATTCCCGCGAACCAGTCCGCCATCGTTCTGCTGCCCGCTCACATTAAGGGCGTGAAGCGTGCTGGCGACGTCGTGGGCGTCTTCTCCAACACCGTCAACTTCAACGTTCCCGGTGGCAAGGTTGTCGAGCCCATTACGAAGACCCTCCACTACGGCGCGGCCGCCGACGCATACGCCCACCAGACCTTCTCCGTGACCAAGAAGGTCGAGGGCGACCTGCCCGAGTCCGCCCAGGACCTCGAGTACCCGCTGACGATCACCCTGAAGAACGACGCCGATCCCTCGGTGAACAAGACCTTCGAGGCATCCGTCAAGGCCGGCGAGACCTACACGTACCCCACGTCTCTCCCGCTGGGTACCGTCGTGACGGTGTCGGAGGGCGAGCTGCCTGCAGGTGTGGGTATCACCTGGAACGACGGCGAGAGCCGCGTCTTCGAGACCGCTGATGGCGTGACCCTCTCGGCAGATAACCGCGAGGCTACCTTCACGCTGAGCGATGATCGGGTCTACTCGCTGACCCTGACCAACACGGTGGCGCTAGCCCCGACCCCGACCCCGTCGGCCACGCCTTCGACCCCTGCTCCGACCCCCTCGGCTACCCCGTCGCCCGCTCCGCAGCTGGCCAAGACTGGTACCGATGCAGCTGGCCTGGGTGTCCTGGCAGGAATCGTCGCAATCGCGGGCCTGTCTCTCGTGGCGGCCAAGCGCCGTAGCCACTGATGACTATGAACCCCTGAGGTGCATGAGTGCCTGAGGGTGCACAGCGGGCGGGATGAGCAATGCTCATCCCGCCCGCTTCTTTGTGTGTGATTTCTGGCCGGTGATTATTCGTGTGGAGAAGGGGGCAAGGGTGCGTGCGGACAAAAGTCCTGTCAAAAGATGGAGGGTTGAGAATCCTGCTGTTGATGCCGCGTTGAGGAGCGGTGGGCTAGGTCGTCGTAGCCGCGTAAGTGTGCTTCCTTGTGTGGCCTCTTGTGGCTCGTCAGAGGTGTTTGGCGCTGTGGTGCGATGGAGGATGGTGCGTCGAATGAGGATGAGTTACTTGTGGTCGGGCTCGACGGACATGGACCATGACGCGCGAAAGTGTGATCAAGTGCACGATTTATAAAATCCGCATTTTTACTGGTCAAGCGCGTTTGACCTGCTGTGCAGGAAATTAATTTGGTTCAATTACAGACGTGTTTTGTATGGCGCGTATATGCACCTTGAAGCGGTTTGACAGGGAAATTTTATTTGAATAGTTTTTCGCTAATGTGTTGTCTGGCAGCCATTTAGCTTCGTTACTCTATAATTATGTGCTTGAGGCGATACCGTCTCATGTCCATCGACAGGAGTATTTTATGGTTGCGTTGAAGAGCAGGCGGCTCGGCGCACTTCTTGTAGCTTTTGCTCTGCTAATGAGCTTCTTTGGTGCTTTGCAGCTGTTGACGACCCGAACGGCGTCGGCCACGGCGCTTGCGTGCCCGGCCCCCACGACGAACGTCAACAACAAGGTTGATCTCGACTGGGACAACCTGCAGCTGGTCAATCCTCAGGGTGCGGAAGCGAAGACAATCGCGAACCTGTGGGATATCGGCGTCAAGCTGCCGTGGAAGACCAACGGTGCTGTCAAGGCCGGCGACTTCTTCACCTACGACGCGACCGTTGCCGAGGCGAACACGGGTCAGCCGATCCTGCGCCCCACCGCCGAGCGTTCCTTTGACGTCCTTTCCTCGACTCGCGTCGTCGTCGGCTGTGGCACATGGGGGACCGACGGTATCGTCACCGTCGTCTTCAACGAGAACGCCAACTCGGCCGCCGAGTGGGCGGGCTCCGTGACGACGAGCGCCATGGTTCAGTACACCGGACCAGCCAACGATCAGTTTGAGGTGCAGGTTGGCAACAAGGTGCTCTCGCGCAAGGTCAACATGGTCGTGCGCCCCACCGGTGAAGCCCGTACCGTCAAGGAAGGCTGGATTGGCCTGAGCGACAGCGAGGATGGCGATGAGAACAAGGCCATCATGTGGCGCGTGATTCTTCCCGCCGGTGATACGGCCGTAACCGGCGCGTCGATCGTCGACGAGGTTCCCGCCGGCGAAAACTGGAGCTACGACTGCGCCACGGTGACCGACTACGTCAAGAAGCACACCTTCGTCGTCGTCGATCCGACCACGCCCGAGGGTAAGCGCCTGAGCAAGGACACCTCGAAGGGTGCCTTCGGTACTGGTTCGACGGTCGAGTGCACGCCCCAGAAGCTGACCGTGACCTTCCCTGAGATCCCCGCGAACCAGTCGGCGATTGTTGAGATTCCGACTCGCGTCGAGGGGGCCAAGCGCGCCGCTGACATCGTCGGCAAGTTCTCCAACACCGTGAAGTTCAACGTGCCCGGCAAGAAGGTTTCGCCCGTCACGAAGGTGATGCGTTTCGGTGCGGTCGCGGATGCTTTTGCGCACCAGAGCTTCTCCGTGACGAAGAAGGTTGACGGCGAGCTCCCCGACAATGCGAAGGACCTCGAGTACACCCTCAACATCACGCTGAAGAACGACGCCGATCCGTCGGTCAATAAGACCTACCAGGCGACCGTCAAGGCGGGTAAGAGCTACAGCTACCCGGGTGCCCTCCCGCTGGGCACCGAGGTGACCGTCTCCGAGGGTGACCTCCCTGCAGCCGATGGCGTGACCTGGAATGAGGCTGAGAGCCGCGTGTTCGATACCGCGCAGGGCGTCACCCTCAAGGCCAACAACCGCGAGGCGACCTTCAAGCTCAGCGAGGATCACCTCTTTGCGCTGAACCTGAACAACAAGCTGGTTCCTACGCCTAAGCCCACACCAACGCCGACCCCGACGCCGACCCCGACGCCGACTCCGACGCCGACGCCGACCCCGACCCCGACCCCGACGCCGACCCCGACGCCGACCCCGACGCCGACCCCGACGCCGACCCCGACGCCGACTCCGACTCCGACTCCGACCCCGACGCCTTCGGAGTCCCCGACGCCGACGCCTTCGGAGTCCCCGACGCCGACGCCTTCGGAGTCCCCGACGCCGACGCCTTCGGAGTCCCCGACCCCGACGCCTTCGGAGACGCCGACTCCGACGCCGACGCCTTCGGAGTCCCCGACCCCGGAGCCGACGCCCACGCCGTCGACACCCCCCGCACCGCGCCTCGCTAAGACCGGTGCAGATGCGACGAACCTGGGCTTCCTGGCCGGCCTCGTGACGATTGTGGGTGTCTCCCTCGTGATCGCCAAGCGCCGCAACGGCTGAAACACAGCAACAGAAAACGCGGATGAGAAGATACCTTCTTCTCATCCGCGTTTTCCTTGTCTGGGCACGGCGGGCGCTCCATGCTGGCAGGTAGAGGATCCGCCGCTTGGCGCTTTGCTCGATGCTGTACACCGAGGACAGGCTAGAGCACGCGCAGATAGACGCGTGCCTCCCAGGGCTTCATTGAATCGTGCGGACGTACGTCGCGATCCGCCCCGTCCTGGGACTGAAGAGAGTCGACGGCGAGCGGTACATCCGTATTACCCAGGTACAGATTCCAGCGCGAGGGTGCCCATGCCTCGTCCGGGGCCGTAAAATGTGGGGTCTGAACCGAGCCCGAGAGGTTGACCATCACGAGAACTTCGCTGCCCGCCGTCCACCGACGATAGACGAAGAGCGCCGGTGAACCGACGTCGATGCGCTCGAATGAGCCCTCCGTCAGCGCGGGAACGCGGTGACGAGCATCGATGAGTGCCTTGTAATACGACAGGATCGATCCTGGATCCTGGATCTGTGCCGCAACGTTGATGACAGCGGCGGATGGCGGAACATCGATCCATGGCTCGCTCGAGGTGAAACCGGCGGTGGGGGGAGTCATCCCACTGCATTGGTGTGCGCCCGTTGTCGCGCGACATGGCGGCCAGGCCGACCGGTACCTCGTCGCCTTCGAGACCCGCCAGAAAATTGAGGGATTCGACGTCGCGGAAATCGCAGCGCTTCAATAAAGAGCCGCCGAGCATCCCTATTTCCTGCCCCTGATAGATGAAAGGCGTGCCACGTTGTAGGAAATACGCCGTGGCGAGGGCCGTCGCAGACTCACGCCAATAGCTGCCGGGGTCACCGAAACGCGACACCGCCCGCGGCTGGTCGTGATTCTCCAGGTAGAGAGCGTTCCACCCTCGATCGCCGAGCGTGTCCTGCCAGCGAGTGAAAACCTCGGCCAGCTCACCATCGGCGAGGGGGACGGGGCGAGAACTTCCCGTTTTCTAGCCCGAGATTCATGTGCTCGAACTGGATGAGCATATTGAACTCGCCGCGCTCCGGGGCGCAGAACAGCAGCGCGGACTCGGGGGATGCATTCGATGCCTCGCCGACCGTGAAGGATCCGGGATGATGGGCGAACGTCCGTGCGTTCATCTCCTGCAAAAACTCGTGCAGGCGCGGTCCGTCCGCGTAGCACTCGTGGCCCACGCCGAATGGGGCGCGTGCAGGGCCGCCGTCTGGGAGGCACGGTGCCTTGGAGATCACGTCAATGGCGTCAACCCGGAATCCATCGACGCCGCGATCCAACCACCAGTTCATCATCTCGTAGACCGCGTCGCGCACCCGTGGGTTCTCCCAGTTCAGATCCGGCTGCTCGCGGGCAAACAGATGCAGGTAATACTGGCCTGATGTCGGATCGAATTGCCACGCGGAACCACCGAAAAAAGACTCCCAGTTGTTCGGCTCCGCCCCGGGTGCCCCGGGTTCCATCCCGGGGCGTGCGTCACGCCAGTAGTACCAGTCGCGGCGTGGTGAGTGTGTGGAAGAAGCGGATTCGACAAACCATGGGTGTTCGACCGAGGTGTGGTTGACGACGAGGTCCATGACGACGCGCATGCCGAGCTCGTGGGCGCGAGCGACGAGCTGATCAAAGGCGCCCAGATCCCCGAAGAGAGGATCAATGTCTTGGTAGTCGGAGATGTCGTAGCCGTTGTCTGCCTGAGGGGAACGGTAGATCGGGGAAATCCACACGATATCGACGCCGAGGTCCGCCAGATAGTCCAGGCGCTGATGAATCCCGTGCAGATCGCCGTAACCGTCACCGTTCGTGTCCTGGAATGAGCGGGGGTAGACCTGGTAGAGGACGGCATTTCCACCAGGGGGATACGCTGGTGCGCGTCGTGGGGAGCAGGTCCGGGTGGTGAATCATGAGTGCCTGCGCAGCGTTCTACTTGGTGTCGAACGTCGCGGTGGCGACGAATTGACCGGTGCTCAGGTCCTGAACGGCATTGCAGGTGAACGCAAAGGTTCCGCTCTTGCCGGAGTTAATCGTTCCCTCGAAGGTACCCTTCAGAACGTACTGCAGATTACCCTTGTCGGTCTTACCGTCGCGGGAAATCGTCCAATCCGTGATCTTGCCCGATGCCGCAGATTTACTGAGGGAGTGTTTGCACTGGTCGAAAACATTTGTCTCCTCGTCGTCAGTGAGCGGATCGTTACCGTTCTTGTCCCTAGGCTTGGAGGCGCCGTGCCCGGAACCGGAAGAAGTGCCTGAAGACGAGCCAGACGATGACCCCGAAGAGGAGCCAGACGAAGAATCTGTCGGCGTCCCAGTCGTGGGCGCCCCAGTCGCGGGTGCCTGCCCGGTTGAACGGGGCCTGCTGCTCGTGGCAATCGCCGCAAAAACGATCATGAGAAGGATGACGAGGATGGCGACGACGATGCCGATGATCAAGCCCGCATGCGACTTTTGGCGCGGCGGCATTGCGCCAACGGAGCCGTAGGAAGGGGCACCAACGGGCTGCACCTGCGGCATGGGCGACGGAGCTTGGTAATAGCCGGGCTGTGCCTGCTGGTTAACCGTGGGTTGCGCGTGCCCGTATCCTGCGCCCGTAGCCCCACTGGGCTGCTGGTGCGCGGATGGAGTCCCGTAGACCGCGCCGCCCTGCGCGCCGACCGGATACTGGCCGTTCGGCGCCTGCGGACCACCCCACTGCGATGGCTGGTTGGGGCCGTAGGGGTTGGACATGAGGACTCCCTGATGTCGATGGTGCTAGACGTCTGGAGATTGTGCGGTCGCCCCTGCAGTAGCCGAGGGTCTAGGAGATCGCGCGGCTGACTGCAGGGCAGTCGCTATTTCTACTCGAAGTGCGTTTCAATCAAACCCGACGACAGGTCATAGTCTGCCTTGCAGGTGAAGTCACTGTCGACGGCCTCGTTGGTTTTGGCGAGCTGGCCGGTCACGTGACCCGTGTACGCGTAGGTGAGCTTGTCAGAGCTCGTGTTGATGAGGAAGATCTCGTTATTCGTGATAGACGCGCCCTTGATTGCCGTATAGATCTGGCTGTCGCAGGTGGACTTGATCATATTCTCGACGGCGGGGTCAGATCCGCCATTCGAGCCATTCGAGCCATTCGAGCCTGTTCCTGTGCCAGATCCTGACGTAGGCGACGGCTTCGAGCCGTACGTGGGCGACGAGGAGGGCTTGCTCGTGGGCTTCGATCCGTAGCTGGGGGAGCTCGACGACGTGGGCGAGGGGCTTGCTGATCGGTCTTCCCGCGACGAAGACATGCCGATCTGGAAGATCAGCATGATGATTCCGCCAATGACGAGAGCGGCAATGAACGAGCCTGCGATGATCGCGATGAGCTTGCCACTGTTGGAACCGGAGGGCTGGGGACCCATCGGACCGCCTGCGTAAGCGGGCTGACCGTAAGGGGACGAGCCGTAGGAAGGCTGAGCTGCCTGCTGTGGGTATCCACCCTGCTGCTGGTATCCGCCCTGCTGCTGGTATCCGCCCTGCTGGTTCCCACCCTGAGGGTAGCCTCCCTGCTGGGGGTATCCGCCCATGCCCGGCTGGGGCTGGAAGGGCTGCTGGTTGTGCTGCGAAAATGGCGAACTCATAACGAACTTTCGTAGAGGTGAGAGAGGTCTCAGGGAACGTTCCGTATCCTACCAGGCGCTAGGCTTGTGGCATGACGATCGACTACCTGACTCGGCCTCGCCCCCTGTCGCCCCGCGACGACATCCTGCCCGTCATCATTGGCGGGGACTTCGGTGTGTATGGAATTGGGCGCTGTTTCAATGAGGCTTTCGGATGCCGCTGTATCTGTGTCGGTTCTCAGCCGACTGAGTCGATCACACGGTCACACTTTTTCGATGTTCGTCACGTGAGCGCCCATGCGAGCGACGCTCAGCTGCTTGACACCCTGATGACAATTGCCGTTGAGAACACGGACAAGAAGCTCATCCTGATGGCGAATCACGATATCTTCTCCGCGTTTGTCGCCCGTAATATGGACACGCTCTCACGGCACTACGCGCTGCCTTTCCCGAGTGAAGAGGTCATGGATCGCCTGACTGATAAGGAGGAGTTCTCCCACGCGTGTGAACGCGCAGGAATCGATACCCCCGGTACGGTTGCCGTCGATTTCTCCGGTGTTGAGGACGAGGCCTGGGTGGCCCCCGAGATTCCCTTCAGCTTCCCGGTTGTGGCCAAATCCGCAAAAGGCGAGCCCTACGACGTGCTCGAGTTCGAGGGCAAGCGCAAGATCTGGTTCATCGATACGCCCGAGGAACTGACCCAGCTGTGGGAGACGCTCAAGGATGCGGGTTTCCGCGATACCTTCCTCGTCCAGGAACTGATTCCCGGGGACAACACGGCGATGCGCTCGATCACCGCCTATGTTGATTCGCGAGGCAAGGTCACCCTCATCGGTTCCGCTCGCGTGCTCCTCGAGGATCATGCCCCCACGATGATCGGCAACCCGGTGGCCATGATCACCGAGGACTTCCCCCAACTGTGGGCAGACGCGTGCACCCTCCTGACCGAGAACGGCTACCGCGGTTTCGCAAACTTCGACGTGAAGATCGATCCCCGGGACGGGCGAGCCCTCTTCTTCGAGGTGAACCCGCGCATCGGCCGCAACAACTGGTACATGGCCGCCGCCTGCGCGAACCCGATGATCCCGATGGTTGAGGACCTTATCGACGGCAAGGCCTGCGAGCAGACCCAGGCCCACGATGAAATTCTCTACACCCTGGTCCCGGACTCTCTGCTCCTGCACTACATCACCGACCCCAACCTGCGTGCGCGAGTCAAGACGATTATCCGGGAGGGACGCCGCTTCGACCTGCTCCTCAACCCAACGGAGAAGGATCTGCGACGCAACCTCACCGTCTGGCTCCAGAAGCAGAACCACCGACGGAAGTTTGCACGCTACTACCCGGAGCCTACCGAGACGTCCTACTGACGCCACGTCTCCTCCCTGCCAACCCCGGCCTCGTCGGTGGGGGAGGAGGCCCTGATAGACTGACCCCCTACGCGACCGATAATTCCGACTAACGAGGACACCATGACGACAACCGCACTCGTGCCCATCTCTCAGGAAGACAAGATCGCCGCGGTCTCTGGCTTCCAAGACCGCTCCCTGCCCATCGAACAGACGTGCGTGTGGGAGGCGTTCGAGGAATCCCAGGGCCACGGAGTGTGGGGACGCTACGCCTGGTGCGAGGACGATTCCAAGATCGCCTTCATTACCCTCTACAAGTACTCGGTACGCGGCGTCCACTACCTGTGGGCGAAGTGGGGACCTGCGTGGGTGAAGGAAGCCTCCCCGGAGCGCGAAGCCGCTCTGCGAGCGGACCTCGTGCGCGAGATTAAGGCGAAGGACAAGACCGTCGCCTTCGTGCGCCTGCATGCCATCTACCAGCACCCCGACCTGTGCATGCCGCTGCAGACGATCTCCTACGATCGCACCGTCGTCATTGACACCTCCGGCAAGACCGAAGACGCGATCCTCGCCGCCATGCCCAGGCCGGCAAGCGCTCGATCCGCTCCGGCCTGAAGAAGGGAAAGGCCGAGGGCGTCACCTTCCATGAGGACACTGCCAACGCCGAGGCCGTCATCGACGAGTACTACGCCGTCATGGAGGAGACCGCCAAGCGTGACGGCTTCCGTCCCCACCCCAAGGAGGTACTACCTCAGCCTGCTCAAGACGCTGGGCCCGCAGCACGCTCGCATCTTCTCGATGCGCGACGCCGACGGCAACATCCTGTGCTGGGACTTCTGCCTCGTCGAGGGAATCCGCGCGCAGGCCGAATACGGTGCCTCCACCGAGGCCGGTCGTCGCCTGCGCCAGCCCCCGGTCCTGGACTTCCTGGCTGCTGAATTCCTGGCCCGCGACGGTGTGCGCGAATTCGACCTCATGGGTGCGCACTCGCCGCGTTGCCCCGATCTATACAGCGTCGGCAAGTACAAGAGCGCCTTCGCCTCGCACTTCACAGACGTGCCCGGCGGCTGGGACATGCCCATCAAGAAGGCCACCTACCGTGCCCTGACCGCCGCGAAGGCCGTGAAGGACTGGCGCGCCCGCTCCTGAAGCGGACCCGCCACGGGGCTAGAATTCAAATCGCAACACAATCTCGCGTATCTAACAAAACTAGGAGACACAGTGCCCGATATCTCGCTCGTCATTGACGGACACGAACAGACCGTACCGGCGGGGACCACGGGCACGACGTGGTTCGAGAAGTCGCGCGATGTTGTCGCCATCAAGGTTGACGGCACGCCGCGTGACCTGGAGACGCCCTTCGAAGAGGGGACGACCGTCGAGGCCATCACCCTGGCCAGCGAGGACGGCCTGAACATCCTGCGTCACAGCGCGACCCACGTGCTCGCCCAGGCCGTCCAGGATGTCTTCCCCGACGTGAACCTCGGCATCGGCCCCTTCATCACCGACGGTTTTTACTACGACTTCGGCAACATCGACGCGGTGACCCCCGAGCTGCTGCGCGACCTCGAGAAGCGCATGAAGCGCATCATCAAGGAAGGCCAGCGCTTCGTGCGCCGCGAGATCTCCGAGGAGGAGGCCGTGGTTGAGCTGGCTGATCAGCCTTACAAGCTCGAGCTCGTCACCACGAAGGGCAAGGGCGCCGAGGGCGCGTCCGTCGAGGTCGGCGGCGCAACGCTCACCATGTACGACAACGTGCGCCGCGACGGCTCGGTGGCCTGGAAGGACCTGTGCCGCGGCCCCCACCTGCCCTCCACCAAGCTCATCGGCAACGGCTTCGCGCTGACCAAGGCGTCGGCCGCCTACTGGAAGGGCGACCAGTCCAACGATCAGCTCCAGCGCATCTACGGCACCGCCTGGGCCTCCAAGGAAGACCTCGTCGCCTACCAGGAGCGCATCAAGGAGGCCGAGCGCCGCGACCACCGTCGCCTCGGTGCCGAGCTGGACCTGTACTCCTTCCCCGAGGAGATCGGCCCCGGCCTCGTTGTCTTCCATCCCAAGGGTGGCATCCTGCGCCACGAGATCGAGTCCTACGTGACCGACCGCCACAAGAAGGCCGGCTTCGACTTCGTGCACACCCCCGAGATCTCCAAGGGTGGACTCTTCCACACGTCGGGTCACCTGCCCTACTACGCGGACACGATGTTCCCGCCCATGCTCGTCGATGAAGAGCGCGACGAGGAAGGCAACGTCACCAAGGCAGGCCAGGAGTACTACCTGAAGGCCATGAACTGCCCGATGCACAACCTGATCTTCCGCTCGCGCGGCCGCTCCTACCGCGAGCTGCCGCTGCGCTTCTACGAGCTCGGCCACGACTACCGTTACGAGAAGAGTGGCGTCGTCCATGGCCTGACCCGCATGCGCGGCTTCACGCAGGACGACTCGCACACCTACTGCACGCCTGAGCAGGCCTCGGAGGAGATCCGCACGCAGATCGAGTTCTTCCTGTCGATTCTCTCTGCTTTCGGTCTCAAGGACTTCTATCTCGAACTGTCCACGCGTGACGAGGACGGCAAGAAGAAGGACAAGTTCATCGGTTCGGATGAGGACTGGGCGGCAGCCACCAAGGCGCTCGAGGACGCCTGCGCGGCGACCGGCCTCGACCTCGTTCCGGATCCGGGCGGCGCCGCCTTCTACGGCCCCAAGGTCTCCGTGCAGGTCAAGGACGCGATCGGCCGCACCTGGCAGATGTCGACGATCCAGTACGACTTCAACCAGCCCGACCGCTTCGACCTGGAGTACACGGCAGCCGACGGTAGCCGTCAGCGCCCCGTCATGATCCACTCCGCCAAGCTGGGCTCCGTCGAGCGCTTCATCGGTGTGCTCACCGAGCACTACGCAGGTGCGTTCCCGGCGTGGCTCTCGCTGTCCAGGTCCGACTCATTCCCGTCGCCGAGGCTTTCGACGGCTACGTCAAGGACGTTGCCGCCAAGCTGCGCGAGCGCGGCGTGCGCGTCGAGACCGATCTGTCGGACGACCGCTTCGGCAAGAAGATTCGCAACGCCTCCAAGGACAAGATCCCCTTTACGCTGATCGCCGGTGGTGAGGACGTCGAGGCCGGTGCCGTGTCCTTCCGTCTGCGTGACGGCTCGCAGCACAACGGTGTCGCCGTTGATCGCGCGGTCGAGCTGATCGTGTCGCACATTGAGCAGCGCAACAACGCCGACCAGATCGACGGCCTCGACGAGGCGTGAGCGACATGATCGACGCAGGTGCCGAATCGAACGGTGCCACGAACACCCAGTTGCCGACCGAGGACGCCCGCTCGCTGGCGGGCGTCCCGGACGGCTTCGGCCGTTTCTGGACCCCGTACCGGATGGCCTACATCCGCGGCGAAGGCAAGCCCGCCGACGCCTCGGACGTCGGGTGCCCGTTCTGCACGGCACCCGGTAAGGACGACCAGACGGGACTGATCGTCTACCGCGGCAACACCTGCTTCGTGCTCATGAACCTGTTCCCCTACAATTCCGGGCACCTCCTCGTGTGCCCGTATCGTCACGTCTCCGACTACACGGAGCTCACCGACGAGGAACGCGTGGAGCTGGGCAACCTGACGGCGACCGCCATGCGCGTCACCCGTGAGGTCGCGTCTCCGGCGGGTTTCAACCTGGGCATGAACCAGGGTGAGGTGGCCGGCGCCGGTATTGCCGCTCACCTGCACCAGCACGTCGTTCCGCGTTGGCTGGGGGACGCGAACTTCCTGCCGATTATTGCGCAGACGAAGGCCGTGCCTGAGCTCCTGGAAGATGCTCGAGCGCGCCTCGCCGCCGCGTGGCCGAAGGAGAACTGATGCTCGGAAACCACGGACGTTCCATCACGAAGGCAATCTTTACGCCTCTCGCTCGCGTTCTTGCGCGTCTCGGCGTCACCCCGAACATGGTGACGGTCGCGGGCACTGTCGCGACGGTCGCGATCGCGGTCATCTGTATTCCTCAGGGGTGGATCTGGCAGGGCGGTATCGCCCTGGCCGTCGTTATGTTCGGCGATTCCGTGGACGGCACACTCGCGCGGATGACAACGGGCGGTACGCGCTTTGGAGCCTTCCTCGATTCGACGCTCGACCGCCTGGGCGACGGTGCCGTGTTTGGCTCCCTCACTGCCTACGCCGTTTTCCAGATGGCCGATACCCCTGTTCGCACATGGGCGATCATCGCGGGGGATCTGCTCGATCGTCGGCACCGCGGCCGTTCCTTACGCCCGCGCCCGAGCGGAATCTGTCGGGGTCGTCGCCAAGCTGGGGATCGCCGAGCGCACCGACCGCCTCATCATCGGCATGGGCACGGCGATTCTCATGAGCATCGGGCTGCCTGAATGGATCTTCGCGGTTGGTTTGACCTGGGTCGCTTTCGCGTCGTTCGTGACCGTTTGTCAGCGAATTTGGTTCACCGCCCGCCATATTGACGAGGGAGCCCAGTGACGTTCTCGCCCCTGTCCTGTGCCTTCGCCGTTGCTCCTCGCCTCCCGCTGCGCGTCGTCATGCGCATGGCGGATACGGGCGCAACTATCGCGGCCAGGCGCGGGGGAGCTATGATCGACCGGCTCCGCGCCAACATGGAACGTCTGACCGGAACGGAGCCGTCTGCCGACGAGCTGCGCGCCGCAGTTCGCTCCCACATCCGCAACTACGCCGAACAGCTGATGCTTGGATCGCGTCGTGGCGCGCCGTTGCTTGAGGGAGTCTCCTTCGAGGGTTTCGAGGCTTTGGCTGCGGCCAGCGAAGACGGCCCGGTCGTCCTCGCCCTCGGACACTCCGGCAGCTGGGATCGCGCCGGCGCGTGGGTGTGTGCGCATGGCCGGGGCATCGTGACTGTCGCGGAGAAGGTTGAGCCTCCCGCGCTGTTCGAGCGTTTCGTGTCGTTGCGCGAAGGCCTCGGCATGGAGATTATCGGCGTCGCGAAGGGCGAGTCGGTCTTTTCCACCCTCATTGAGCGCGTGCGTGGCCGAAGCGTCATCGTCCCTCTGCTGGCGGATCGAGACATTTCCGGCTCGGGCATCGAGGTCGACCTGGGTACCCGGAGGGCACTCGTCGCCGCGGGACCCGCTGCGCTGGCGACCAAGCTCGAGCGCCCGCTCTTCGCCGCATGCATCACGTACGAGAACGAGACACCTACCGGGGCCGATGTGCGCGTTCGTTGCGTTGGGCCGATTCGTGCCGAGTCGCAGGAACGACCCGGTCTCAACCGCGTCGAGGCCCTCACGCAGGCATGGGTGGACGAATTTGCCGCCATGATGGCGGCGAAGGCGCAGGACTGGCACATGATGCAGCGCGTGTATGTGGAGGATCTTGACCCCGAGCGCCTGGCGCGCGCGAGGGCCGAGCACGAGAGGAAGAATCGATGAAGATCGGGATCGTGAACCCATACTCCTGGGACGTGCCCGGGGGGAGTGGGCTTTCATATTCGCGACCTCGCATTGAAGCTGCGCTCGCGTGGCCATGACGTGCAGGTGCTGACGCCGTCGACCTCGGACGACCTGCCCGACTGGATCACGTCCGCGGGTTCATCTGTGTCAATCCCGTTCAACGGATCGGTGGCGAACATTTCGGTCAAGCCCAGGGCGCTTGCACGAACGCGACGCTGGCTGGCGGACAATGACTTCGACGTGGTCCACGTGCACGAACCCGTGGTCCCCTCGGTCTCGATGGCTGCCGCGATGCTGTCGACTGCCCCCCCTCGTGGGAACATTCCATGCAGCCTTGGGGCGGTCGGTCTCGCGCGCGATTGCCTCGGCGCCCATGCGCCTGTACATGGAACGCATCGGAGTGCGCATCGCCGTCTCCGAGGAAGCTCGACGTACGCTCATCGAACACCACGGCGGCGATGCCGTCATCATCCCGAACGGCGTGGAGACGGCCTCCTTCCGCAGCGCGCAGCCCCTTGAGCAGTGGGTAGGGACGGATGAACGTCCGGTCATCGTGTTCCTCGGCCGCCTCGACGAGCCTCGCAAGGGACTGAGCATTTTCGCGGGTGCCATCGCTGGGGTTCTCGAGCGTTTCCCGGGTGCCCGATTCTTGATCGCCGGCCGAGGAGACGCTCCGGAGATTCGCCAGGCCGTCGAGCGTTTTGGTGATTCCGTGTCGTTCCTCGGGGGGAATCAGTGACGAGGAGAAGGAATCCTTGCTCGCCGGCGCCCACATTTACGTCGCTCCCCAGACGGGCGGCGAGTCTTTCGGCATCGTCCTCGTCGAGGCAATGGCGGCCCATACGGCTGTTGTTGCCTCGGATATCCCCGCCTTCCGTGCGGTGCTCGAGGACGGGCGAGTCGGCGCGCTCTTCGAGACGGGCAACAGCGACTCGCTCGCACGTACCCTCATCGACCTGCTGACCGACCGCGACCGCCTCGAGGAACTGGCTGCCTCCGGGGCCCGCTCGTCCGCGCAATACGACTGGGAGGTCGTCGCAGACAAGGTCTTCGAGGTCTACAAGCTCGCCATCGATATGGGCAGCCCTGCGGACTCGGGGACGAGGCGGGCGCGTGACCTCATCCGTGGCCGCGACGACGAGGAAGAGGAGTCGCGATGATTCATATCTCTCCCTGGAGTATCGCTCTTGCCTGCGTGTGCCTGATCGTGGTGGCGCTGATCGCGGGCGTTGCTATCACGCGAGCCCGTCGACTCGATCGCCTGCACCAGCGCATCCTTGCTTCCCGTGATGCGCTCTCGCGACTGCTGCTGCGTCGCGCCTCCGAGGCCGAACTTCTCGCTCACGCCGCCCGCCTTGAGAGCGGGGGGAGACCCCGGCCTCGTCGATGCTGCGCGCGCGTACATTCGCGACGGTGGTGATCAGCTGACGACCGATGGACTTGATCGACGCACCAGCGCTCAGCGTCAAGCGGATCGCGTCGAGGTCAACGCCCGCCTCGAGCGGGCATCCGCCGTGACGCGTGCGATCCGAGAAACGCTCACTCCCGACGTGCGTGCGCAGATCGAGGCGGACCCGCAAGCCAAGGCCCGCCTCGAGGCACTTGACGCGACGTGCTACCGCATCGAGCTCACCCGAAACGTCCACAACGTCGATGTGGCTGGGGTCCGCGCCCTGCGTTCCGCACGGATGGTAAAATTGCTTCGGCTCGCCGGACACGCACCGGTTCCCGAGCCCATTGACTTTGATGACGACACACATATCGGCGGACGGGGATACTGACATGCACACGACCCACTGGGGAGGGCCGGGCGAAGACTACCGCCTGAAGAAGATCAGTAGCGTCAACATCGACGTCGTCAGTGGCATCTCCGGGCCCGCGCCCGATGATGCCGCACCCGTGTGGCAGACGCCGAAGGCACGTCACTCGTTCCCGTGGTTCGAGGTCATCATGACGACGGTCGGTACCCTCGGTCTTCTCGGTATGGTCATCTTCTGGCTCAGCCCCGCGTCATCGGGTGTCGCATCTCTGGTCAAGACGACTCTCCTCGCTGTCGTTCCCCTCCTCATCGTCCTCAGCTTCATTCTGTTCATCGACCGATGGGAGCCTGAGCCCTGGAAGACGAAGGGAGCGCTCTTCCTGTGGGGTGCGGGAGTCGCAACTCTGTCCTCCGGTATCCTCAATACCGCCCTCGAGGAGAACATCGTCCTCTCGATCGGCGACCTGCAGCAATCCAACGCCCTTGGCGCGGCGTTTATCGCTCCTCTCGTCGAGGAGACCCTCAAGGGGCTGGGCGTCCTCATCGTCGTCGTCGTGCGCCGTACCAACATTAATTCGCTCATTGACGGCGTCGTCTACGCGGGTTTTTCCGCCGGCGGATTCATGTTTGCCGAGGACATCCTGTACTTCGTGAGGGTTGATAATCCCGAGGCCGGCAGCATCGTCTGGACCTTCATCATGCGAGGCCTGGCCAGTCCCTTCGTTCACGCGATGGCGACCTCGATGACCGGCATCGGCCTCGCCCTGGCGCTCCTGAGATTCAAACGCGGCTGGTCCAAGACCGGCATTGTGCTGGTGTTCTGGTTCTTCGCCATGGTCATCCACTTCGCGTGGAACGGTACCATAGCGTTCCTGAATCAATACTTCTTACTGTTGTACGCAGCCATCGGCGTGCCAGCCTTCATCGTGTGGGCGGTCGCGCTCATCATCATGTCCCGCAAGGAAGCCGAGAAGATCCGCGTCGGACTCGTGCCCTACGTGCGTACCGGGTGGTTCATTCCCGGTGAGGTCACGATGGCCACCGACAGGCGCGCGCGCCGAGCCGCCCTCAAGTGGGCGCGAAGTGGCGGACGCGAGGCCAAACGTGCCATGCGTTCCTTCCTCATCAATCTTGCCTCTCTGGGCATGGATCAGCGCCTCATGGCCAAGAACGGCCCCGACCCCGCGCGTATCGAAGCCGACCGCCAGATGCTCGCTGAAGCAGTCGACAACAGGCGAGAATTCCTGCGCTTGACATCGATCGCCGAACAGCAGCAGGACGTGACGGATGCTGTATCCCGCCTCGCGCAGGCACAGTAAGAAAGAAGACAAGCTATGAGTAACAACTACCCTCACCCCGTGCCCCAGCAGGGCTTTGTGCCGCCAAACCAGCCGCAGGGGCAGCAGGCTCCCGCCGGGCAGTACGGTGCTCCTGTGCCTCAGCAGAGCTCGCAGTACGGTGCCCCGGTGCCCCAGCAGGGTGTGCAGGCTCCGGGTTCGCAGTTTGGTGCGCCAGTGGGCTCCGGTTATACTCCCGCTCCTCAGCAGCAGGCTCGCGGTGGGCAGTACGGTGCTCCTGCGCCTCAGCAGGGTGTGCAGGCTCCGGGTTCGCAGTTTGGTGCGCCCGCGGGGTCGGGTTACGCTCCGGCTCCTCAGCAGCAGGCTCGCGGTGGGCAGTACGGTGCTCCTGCGCCTCAGCAGGGTGTGCAGGCTCCGGGTTCGCAGTTTGGTGCGCCCGCGGGGTCGGGTTACGCTCCGGCTCCTCAGCAGCAGGCTTCGGGTGGGCAGTACGGTGCTCCTGCGCCTCAGCAGGGTGTGCAGGCTCCGGGTTCGCAGTTTGGTGCGCCCGCGGGGTCGGGTTACGCTCCGGCTCCTCAGCAGCAGGCTCCCGGTGGGCGCTACGGCGCTCCCGCGACCTCGAGCTACGCCCCCGAACCTGAGCCGGAAGATAACGCAGACACGGCCTCGGATAGCGATGCCGTCCCGCAGCCGTCGTCCGATCCTCAGTCCGGTGCCTCCGATGCTCCTGCGTCTAACGACGCTGGCGTTCCTCAACCCACTAGCTCGGTTATCCCGCAGCCGCAGGCGGCCTCGGCCTACGCCCCTGCTGTTTCAACAGGGCAGCCTGCCACTGAGTCGACGCAGATGCCTGCCCCCGACCCGATGACGCGATTCGAGCCCGAAGCGCGATTCACCTCGTCCTTCCAGTCGTTCGTCAATTCGGCGCCGACTATGCCCGGGCCGAGCGCCGCACAGTACCCGCAGGCAGCGCCGCAACAGGTGCAGTCGTGGGCCATGCCCACCGCTCCCAAGAAGGCACCGGTTTTTGAAGCCGTCGTGATCGGTGTCGGCGCGGCAATGATGCTCGTGGGTACCAGCAGCTTCCTTTTCGCCAGCGGACCCTTCCTCGGCTTCTTCCTAGCGATCATGTGCTTGGTCCCGCTTGTCATCATCCTGGCGTTCCTTCAGTTCGTGGATCGCTTTGAGCCCGAGCCCTGGTGGACGAAGATCGCGGCGCTCCTCTGGGGCGGCGGCGTGGCAATCTTCTTTGCGGGGATTTCAAACGGACTTGCCGGAGTCGCTGTCGCCAGTGCAACAGGTAGCGGTGCTGCGGGGGCGATCTTTAAGGGCGTGGTTGCCGCTCCCCTAGGCGAAGAATTCCTCAAGGCCCTCGGCGTGCTCGTGATCGTCATGATGCGGCGTCACAGCATCTCCTCCCCGCTTGACGGCCTCGTCTACGCCGGTTACTCGGCGGCGGGATTCCTCGTCGTCGAAGACTTCAGCTACTTCGTGATTACCTTCTACAATGGGATTCTTGCCGAGACGTTCATCATGCGCGTTCTTTTGGGCGTCTTCGGGCACGTCATGTACACGACATGTACCGGTTGGGCGATCGGATGGGCGGTGACACGCACGCGTTCGATCGGTGCTGGCATCGGTGTTGTGACGCTTGGCTACCTGATCGCCGTGACGATGCACGGTCTGTGGAACGGATCCGCCACAATCTCGGGTTCCCGCGGTGGTTTCCTCGTGCTCTACTTCATCTTCCAGGTTCCTCTGTTCTGCGGCTGGCTGTTCTTTGTCGCTCGAACGATGCGTCGGGAGCGGCGTGACATCGCTGCCGGTCTCATGCCCTACGTCAACCAGGGGTGGATTCTGCCGAGCGAGGTTCAGATGGTGTGTGACCCTGGTTCGCGTCGCAACGCTCTGGCCTGGGTCGCGGGCGGCGGTCCCGCTGCCAAGCGCGCGATGAAGTCCTTCATGAACAACTTGGCTTCCGTCGGACTCGACCAGATCGTCATGAACGTGCGCGGGCCCGAGAAGGCCCGGATCGAGGAGACTCAGCGCAAGATCCAGGAGGCGACGACACAGCGTCAGACCTTCCAGTCGCTCATGGGCATCCGCCCCATGTAAGTGTTTCGATTCTCACGGGTCGCGCATCGTCTTTTCATAGGACACACATAGGTTCATGTCTCACGATAGTGGGGACAGAAAGGAAACCTACGTGACTGATGAACTATCGACGCGCCCACGTTCCTGGGCGTTGATCGTCTGCTCCGCAGTGCTGATCGCACTGAGTATCCCGGCGGCTATCTATGAATTTTCGAACGCCCTGGCGGGTACATCCTCATCCGATGCTTGGCTCGCGGTCGGTGCCTCGACCCTGAGCGCGGTCGTGGGAATCGTGTTCCTCGGTGTGTGGGCGCGCATAAAGCCTTCGGTTCTTGCGTGGCTTGCCGCGTTCGGCTGGGGAACCGGCGGTGCCCTCATTTTTGCCGGTTTCGGAAACGGCTTTCTGGATTCTGCCGTTGAAGAGTCTGGCTTAGGGGACAGTGCCGTTGACTTTGTGACGTCCGTGCTGACGGGACCTGTCGTCGAGGAGACTGGCAAAGGCCTGGGTGTTCTTGCTCTGATTCTCGCCGCACGCAAGGTGCTCGAGCGGCCCGCGCAGGGCGGCGTTCTCGGCGCCCTCGTTGGCATCGGCTTCGCATGGGGCGAGGACGTGGGCTACTACGTGAGCGCCCTCGAAGACGGCATGAGCGGACTGTGGGAATCGTTCCTCGTGCGCGCCATCCTCGGCGCATACGCTCATGCCATCTTCACCGGCGTGTTCGGATACGCGCTGGCCTGGGCCGTTCTGCGTGCCAACAGCGCGATGCGTGCAGTCCTCATTGGTGCCCTGGGCTTCGTCGGAGCACTCGCACTGCACGCTCAGGCCAACGGCCTGGGGTTCGTGGCTCCCGAAGACTCGTGGAACCTGACCTACGGCACCATCGAAATCCCGGTCTTCGTCGTGAGCACAGCCCTCCTCGTGTGGGGACTGCGCCGCCGCCGGGCTACCCTGGAGGCATGAGCGCACTCGACTGGCCATTGGACGCGGACGGCTATCCCCACCGGGAGGCCGCCCGCGTCCTCTTGTTTGATGATGAGGGACGCGTCCTGTTGGCGAAGGGCCATGATGAGGATCAGCCGGAGCGATTCTGGTGGTTCACGATCGGGGGCGGTATCGAGGAGGGGGAGGACCCCCGCAGTGCCGCGGTGCGTGAGGTCTTCGAGGAAACGGGCATTTCGCTGGATCCGCTGGCGTTGGTTGGACCCGTCCTGTACCGAACTGCGGAGTTTGATTTTCTGGCCGTCACCGCGCGGCAAGACGAGTGGTTCTTCATCGCCCAGGCACCTTCGACCGCGCTGAGCAGGGATGGGTGGACCGACCTGGAGCGCTCCGTCATCGATACTCAGGCGTGGTGGGATATCGACGAGGCAGCTGCCCAGATCAACGGGGAGATCTACCCCGCGCAGATCCTCGAGTACGCCCGCGCCTGGCGCGACGGGTGGGACGGGCACATGATCCGCCTGACAGACACGCGCGAGCCTGACGCATTCGGCTAGGCGAGGCCCAGGGGAGCGATCACCAGGGACAGATCCGGTGTGTTGAGCTGGATGCGAACCTGCTCGCGCACGGCGGGCTTCGCACAGAACGCGATACCGACCCCGGCCTCGTTCATCATGGGGACATCGTTGGCCCCGTCACCGATCGCGACCGTACGCTCAAGGGGGACACCGAGGGACGAGGCCCACGAACGTAGGCAGTCGACCTTCACGTGGGAGGTGACGATGCGCCCGAGCACGCGGCCGGTCAAGACGCCGCCCACGACCTCGAGGCGGTTCGCCGCGTAAAAGTCGATGTCGAGGGACGCCGCCAGGGGAGCGACCACTTCCTCGAATCCGCCTGAGACGATGCCGAACTTTCCGCCCGCACGATGAACCGCGTCGATGAGCTCTCGCGCGCCCTTCGTGGGGGTGATGGCGGACAGGACATCACCGAAGACCGACTCGGGGACACCCTCGAGGGTTGCGACGCGCTCGCGCAAAGACTCCGCGAAATCAAGCTCGCCATTCATCGCACGAGACGTAATCTCGGCGACCCTCTCACGGGTGCCCGCAGCGCCTGCGAGCTCCTCAATGACTTCCTGGCTGATCAGCGTCGAATCGACGTCGGTGATGACGAGGCCGGGCGCCCCGCTGGCACACAGCAGCGGAGCACCCGGCTCGTCAAGACGGTGAGTCATGCTCACTTGCGGACAACCGCGCCCTTGGGAACGACCGTAATGCCGGACTCGGTGACGGTGAAACCGCGCTCGCGATCATGCTCGAGGTCGACACCAACGACGGCGCCTTCCTCAACGACGACGTTCTTATCCAGAATCGTCTTCACGACCCGGGCCGAGCGGCCGATGCGACAGCCGTGCATAACGACTGAATCCTCGATCTTCGCCCATGAGTGGACGTAGGTGTTCGGGGAAATGACCGAGCGCACGATCTCGCCGCCGGAGACGATGACGCCGGGGGAGACGAAGGAGTCGATCGCGTGACCCAGTCGATCTGCATCGCCGTACACGAACTTGGCCGGCGGCAGCGAGCCGTCGATCATCGTCATGGTCGGCCAGTCGCGGTTGTACAGGTTGAACACCGGGTGCACCGAGATCAGGTCCATGTTCGCCTCGTAGTAGGCGTCCAGCGTACCGACGTCACGCCAGTAGTCGCGGTCGCGGTCGGTCGAGCCCGGCACGTCGTTGTCCTGGAAGTCATAGACACCGCACTCGCCCCGCTCGACGAACCACGGGATGATGTTGCCGCCCATGTCGTGCTTCGAATCCGGGTTAGCAGCATCCTCACGCAGAGCGTTGACAAGATCCTTCGTGGTGAACACGTAGTTGCCCATCGAAGCGAGGACCTTCGTCGGATCGTCGGGTAGGCCCACGGCGTTCTTCGGCTTCTCCAGGAAGTTCTTGACGACGCCGTTCTCGCCGTCGATGACGCCGAGTGCGGAAGCAAGCTCAATGGGCTGGCGGATGCCGGCGACCGTGGCGGGCAGGCCCGAATCGATGTGGTGCTGGACCATCTGCGAGAAGTCCATACGGTAGATGTTGTCCGCACCAATGATGACGATGTACTCGGGCTGCTCGTCGTCGACGATATTGAGTGACTGGTAGATGGCGTCCGCGCTGCCCAGGTACCAGTGCGGCCCGCGACGCTGCTGAGCCGGAACAGGGGCAATGAAGTTGCCGAGTAGGGGAGACGTGTACCAGGTCTTTGTGACGTGGCGGTCGAGCGAATGGGACTTGTACTGCGTCAAGACAACGATCTTGAGGTATCCGGAATTCACGATGTTCGACAGTGCGAAATCGATCAGACGGAAGTGGCCACCGAACGGAACGGCCGGCTTTGCGCGGTCATCCGTCAGGGGCATCAGTCGCTTACCCTCACCGCCCGCGAGAACGATTGCCAGGACGTGGTTCTTTGCCATGTGGCACCTCTTCGTTGGTCGAGTGGACCCGCATCGGCGCGAATCCGTGTGAGTGGTCACACTGTATTACAAATGTCTATCGATTGCTACACCGTCTCGTTTTCGACCAGGCATGACGTGAGATCGGATACGATGTGTCTCACACGTCGCTCTCGTCGGAAGGACCCCACCATGCGCGTTGATCTCCTTACCCGCGAATACCCGCCTCACGTCTACGGAGGCGCCGGTGTCCACGTACTTGAACTTGCAAAGGTGCTGCGCGGCCTGGTCGATGACCTGCGCGTCCAGGCGTTTGACGGTCCTCGCGAACCGGGTACTGACGGAGCCGACCCTGGCGTGACCGGGCATGCCGATCTACCCCAGCTGGCAGGAGCAAACGCCGCTCTGCGGACGCTCGGTGTTGACCTCGAGATTGCCGCTGCGTGCGAGGGATCTGACTGGTCCACTCCCACACCTGGTATGCCAATTTTGCCGGTCATGTCGCCTCGCTGTTGGGCGACATTCCGCACGTGATCTCGGCGCACTCCCTTGAGCCGCTGCGCCCGTGGAAGGCTGAGCAGCTCGGCGGTGGCTACCGGCTGTCCTCCTACGTGGAGAAGACCGCATACGAGGCAGCGAGCGCGATCGTCGCCGTCTCGAATGGCATGCGTGACGACATTCTGCGCTGCTACCCGGGCGTCGATCCCGAGCGTGTGCACGTCATCCACAATGGCATCGACCTGAACAAGTGGCACGCACCCGAGGGGGACGCGGGCGAGGAACTGCGAGCCCGCGTTCTCGCTGAGCACGGCATCGACCCGTCGCGTCGCACGGTCGTGTTCGTCGGTCGCATCACCCGTCAGAAGGGCCTTCCGTACTTCCTGCGTGCCGCGCAGCTCCTGCCTGATGATGTCCAGCTCGTGCTGTGTGCCGGTGCTCCCGACACCCCCGAGATCGCGGCCGAGGTTGAGGGCCTCGTCGCCGAGCTACGTGCGCGTCGCTCCGGCGTCGTCCTCATCTCCGAGATGCTTCCCCAGCCCGAGGTGGCGGCGATCCTGTCCTCGGCTCAGGTCTTCATCACGCCGTCGGTCTACGAGCCCCTCGGCATCGTGAACCTCGAGGCCATGGCCCTGGGCCTGCCCGTCGTCGGTACCGCGACCGGCGGTATCCCCGACGTCATCGTCGATGGAGAGACCGGCTACCTCGTCCCGATCGAACAGAAGCAGGATGGCACGGGAACCCCGCTCGATCCTCGCGCCTTTGAGGAAGCGATGGCTGATCGACTGGTGCGTGTCCTCGATGACCCGGAGCTAGGACGTCGCATGGGCGAGGCCGGCCTCGTTCGGGCCCGCGATCACTTCTCCTGGGAAGCGATCGGCGTGAAGACCGCCGAGCTGTACCGTTCGCTCGTTTAGGGCGCACGTCACCCGTCAGACGACTAGGCTGAATGCATGACTTACGTCCTGAATCTTTCTCACGTGTCCCTTCAACGCGGGGATACTCAGATCCTCTCCGATGTCTCGTGGTCGACGCGTCCGCGCCAGCACTGGGTCATCGTCGGCCCGAATGGCGCGGGTAAGACCACGCTGGCGCGTGTGGCCTCCGGTCGTATCGCCCCTGACAGTGGCGAAGTGACTGTGTCGGAGACGGATCTGGCACAGGCCGATCCAGCGGAGGTGGCCACGCGCGTCGGGCTCGCCTCGGCTGCGGTGGGTGCCAAGATCGTACCGACGCAGTCGGTTCTCGACACGGTGCGCAGTGCCGCCTGGGGTCTGGCTGTTGCACACGACGAGGAATACGAGCAGATCGATGATGAGCGCGCCCGTGCGCTCATGGAGATCTTCGGAGTCGACCACCTCGCCGAGCGCGAGTTCGCGACCCTGTCCGAAGGAGAGGCGCAGCGTGTGCTGCTCGCCCGTGCGCTCATGACCGATCCCGAGGTTCTTGTCCTCGATGAGCCGACCTCTGGGCTCGACCTGGGTGCGCGCGAGTTGCTCATTGCCGCGCTTTCGGAGATCATGAAGGGTTCGAAATCTCCGCAGATCATCTTGGTGACCCACCAGATCGAGGAGATTCCTGACGGCGTGACGCACTGCGCGATCATGTCGCAAGGGCAGATTACCCATCAGGGTCCTATCGAGGATATGCTGACGGGCGTCAATCTGTCGCAGGTCTATGGAATGCCGCTACTCGCCGGTCGTACCGATGGTCGCTGGTGGGCGCGCGGCGTCACCGACTAAGGGGGATTTATGACTACCTGGTGGCTGTGGATTCTCGCTGCCCTGGTGTGCGGCATCGTCGAGGTCATGAGTGTGAGCTTCGTGTTTCTCATGTTCGCGATCGGTGCGCTGGCTGCTGGCATCGCGAGCGCGTTCGGCGCGAATCTAGCGATTCAGGTCATCGTCTTCGTCGTTGTCTCGATCGCTCTGCTGGCGCTTGTACGTCCGTTCCTCAAGGGCCGGATCGACAAGACGACCAACTACGTTCCGAGCAACACGGACGGTCTCATTGGAAAGACTGCCTACGTGACCGAGGCCGTGGGGGGAGCGTCACGGACGCATCCAGTTCACGGGTGGTGAATGGAGCGCACGAACAGAGGGGCATGATCTTCCTGTTGGTGCCGAGGTGCGCGTCGATCGTATCGACGGAGCAACCGCCGTCGTGAGTGCCCTGAATCCGACGATGCCGGCACCTACCCAGCCGTCTGCGGGTTCGGCCTCCTGAAAGCCCCGCTTCCTGTCAGTAACGTAAGAAAGGAGATACGTTATGAGTTCCGGTGAAGTCATCGGCAACATCGCGGTGATCGTGGTCCTCGCGCTCATTGTTTTCGTTGTTATTTCGCTGGTGCGCGCGGTGCGGATTGTCCCGCAGTCGCAGGCGTACGTCGTTGAACGCCTGGGCCGGTTCCAGGCAGTTATGCAGGGCGGCTTCCACCTGCTGGTTCCGTTCGTGGACCGTGTCGCTGCCCGCATCGACCTGCGCGAGCAGGTGGCGAACTTCCCGCCCCAGCCCGTCATCACCGCTGATCAGGCGATGGTGTCGATCGACTCCGTCATCTACTTCCAGATCACGGATCCGCGCAGCGCAACCTACGAGGTCGCTAACTTCCTGCAGGCGATCGAGCAGCTGACCGCGACGACGCTGCGTAACCTGATCGGCTCTCTTGATCTGGAGCAGACCCAGACCTCGCGCGAGTCGATCAACAAGCAGCTGCGTGGCGTTCTCGACGAGGCCACGGGCCCGTGGGGCATCCGCGTGACCCGCGTGGAGCTCAAGTCCATTGAGCCGCCGCCGCGAGTCCTGGCCGCTATGGAGCAGCAGATCACGGCGGAGCGCACCAAGCGCGCCACGATTCTGACGGCCGAGGCCGAGCGTGAGGCCCAGATCAAGAAGGCAGAGGGCGCCAAGCAGGCCGCCGTTCTGGCTGCCTCCGCTCAGCAGGAGGCTCAGGTTCTGCAGGCCAAGGGTCAGAAGGAAGCCCTGATCCTCCAGGCGGAGGGTGCCCGCCAGGCCCAGATCCTGCGCGCACAGGGTGAGTCCGAGGCCATCCAGACGGTCTTCGCGGCCATCAACGCAGGAAAGGCCACACCGGAGCTCCTGTCCTACAAGTACCTCGAAATGCTGCCGAAGATCGCAGACGGTCAGGCGTCCAAGCTGTGGATGCTTCCCTCGGATCTCACCGGCGCACTGGAATCCATCTCGAAGGGTTTCAACCTGGGCAAGTAGACTGAAGCCATGCCGGGCCGACCGCAGTCCCTGCGGTCGGCCCGTTCTTTTCTCAACGGGAGGACAGCGGTGGATTCGCATCAGGAATACGTGCTGCGTGAGGTCGCGCAGAAGAATATTCGTTTCATCCGTTTGTGGTTTACGGATGTTGCGGGCGTCTTGAAGTCGATTTCGATCGACCCTGGTGAGCTCGAGGAGGCGTTCAGTGAGGGGATTGGCTTCGACGGGTCGGCCGTCGAAGGACTGACGCGCGTCTACGAGTCGGACATGCTGCTCAAGCCGGATGCGTCGACGTTCCAGCTGCTCCCGTGGCGTTCCAACGAGGACCCGGTTGCTCGCATGTTCTGCGACGTCCTCATGCCTGATGGTCGTCCGGCTCCCTCGGATCCCCGAGGGGTTCTCGAGCGCGCCGTGAAGCGCGCCGCCGATGCCGGCTTCCGGGTCATGATTCACCCGGAGATCGAGTTTTACCTCCTGCGTCAGCCGGTGACGCCGGATCGCATGATTCCCGTCGATCAGGCTGGCTACTTCGACCACGTTGCGCGCGGCGATTCGAACGACTTCCGCCGCCGCGCCGTACGCATGCTCGAGGACATGGCGATTCCGGTCGAGTTCTCGCACCACGAGGGTGGACCGGGACAGAACGAGATTGACCTGCGAGCCGTGGACCCCGTGCGTGCAGCGGATAACATCATGACTGCGCGCACCCTCATTGAGGAGGTCGCGCTACGCGAGGAGCTCGTCGCGACGTTCATGCCCAAGCCCTTCATCGAGCACCCGGGCTCGGGAATGCACACGCACCTGTCGCTGTTTGAGGGCGAAGAGAACGCATTCTTCTCCCCGGCGGGTCAGTATCGCCTGTCCACGACGGGGCGCCAGTTTATTGCCGGCCTGCTCGCCCATGCCGAGGAGATCGCGGCCATCACCAACCAGCATGTCAACTCCTACAAGCGCCTGTGGGGCGGGGGAGAGGCTCCCTCCTACGTGTGCTGGGGTCACCTGAATCGCTCGGCTCTCGTTCGTGTCCCCCTCTACAAGCCGAAGAAGGCCGCGGCCGCGCGGATCGAATACCGCGCGCCCGACCCGAGTGCGAACCCGTATCTTGCGTTCGCTGTGTTGATTTCCGCGGGTCTGGATGGCATCGAGCAGAAGATGGAACTGATGCCTGAGGCCGAGGACAACGTCTGGGATCTGTCGGATCGTGAGCGTCAAGTCATGGGCATTCGTGCCCTGCCTGCCTCGCTGGCGGATGCGGTGCGCGCGATGAAGCGCTCCGATCTGGTGGCATCGACGCTCGGCGAGCAGGTGTTCGACTACGTCATCCGCAATAAGCGGAAGGAATGGACGGAGTATCGTCAACAGATTACCCGTCAGGAGCTCGAGCAATTCCTGAAGGTCGTTCCCCGGTGACGCCCGACGAACTTCGGGTCGTCGGATACCTGGACCCTCGCCGAGCCCTCAGCTTCTTCGAGGAGTTGCCGGGTGGAGCCGAGGTGTGGGCAGGGGATCTGGGGGCGAGCGCCGACCCCGATCAGGCGCTGTTGGCGGCGATCCGCCTTCACGAGGCGGATCCCGGCCTCGTGCGTGGACTCATCGATGATTCGCGTGCGCGCGCTCGCCTGTGCGCAGTGCTGGGTGGCAGCCAGTGGCTGGGCGACTACATCATTGCCGATCCCAGCCGCGCTCGAGCGACGTGGGAGGATCCCGGTGAGGCCGCACAGGTGCTGCTGGAATCCGTCGGGGCTACGCGGGTGGATAACGGAGTGTACGTAGCCTCGGAGCACGCGCACGTGGACGACCTGCGCGCCGCCTACCGTCGTGTTTTGCTCTCCCTGGCTGCCGATGACCTGACGAGTGATGATCCTGAAGGCTTCATGCCCGAGGTCGGTCGGCGCATCGCCGACCTGGTCGACGCGACCCTCGAGGCTGGCCTTGCCCTGGCGAGGCGCGACATTGACCCGCGCGGGCGCATCCCCTTCGCCATCATTGCGATGGGCAAGACGGGAGCACGCGAACTCAACTACATCTCCGACGTGGACGTCGTCTACGTCGCCGAGGCCGGGGCTGATGGGGACGAGCGAGAAGCCCTTGAGGTCGCGACGCGCCTGGCGGCGGCCACCGCCTCCGCCTGCTCGGGCCCCGGAACCGAAGCGCCGCTGTGGACGGTAGACGCGAACCTGCGGCCCGAGGGACGCAACGGAGCGCTCGTGCGCACCGTCGAGTCCTACCGCCAGTACTGGGATAAGTGGGCGCAGACCTGGGAGTTCCAGGCGCTGCTCAAGGCGCGTGCCTGCGCGGGAGACGAGGCGGTCGGACGCGCCTTCGAAGAAGCCGCGCAGCCCTACGTGTGGAGCGCTGCGACGCGCGAAGGTTTTGTCGAGGCGGCGCGCGCAATGCGTCGTCGCGTGGAGGACAACATCTCGCGATCGCACGCGTCGCGTGAGCTCAAGCTCGGGCGCGGCGGCCTGCGTGACGTTGAGTTTACGGTTCAGCTGCTCCAGCTGGTTCACGGTCGCACCGACGCCTTCCTGCGCGTGAGGTCGACGCTGGAGGCGATTGAGGCGCTGCGCGAGGGGGGCTACATCGCGCGCAGCGACGCGCATCAGCTCGCCTCGTGCTACCGATTCCTGCGCGCCGTCGAACACCGCACTCAGCTGCCCCGGATGCGCCGCACGCACCTGATTCCTGACAAGGAACGGGAGCTGCGTGTCCTTGGACGTTCGATGGGTGCCACTCGCTTCGCAGACGCGGAGTCGATCAGTTCCGCTATCGACGAGGTTCGCACTCGTGTGCGTGCTTTGCATGAGGACGTCTTCTACCGTCCGATCATTGCCGCGACCGCGTCGCTGAGCGAGGACGAGGTGTCCTGCACGCGGATGGCGCGCGCGACCGACTGGCAGCGATTGGTTACCGTGATCCTGCGGGAGCGCTGACGCACATCGGTGCGCTCACCCAGGGGACGAGCAGGCGCGCAGCGATCCAGCGCCACCTGCTTCCGGTGTTCATCTCGTGGCTCGCCAGAGGGGCAGACCCCGACATGGGCCTCCTGAACTTCCGCATCCTGTCCGAGGACATTGGGGATTCGCACTGGTACCTCGCGCTCCTGCGCGACTCGGGCGTGGCTGCCCACAGGCTCACGACCATGCTTCCGAACTCCCGCTGGATCGCCGAGGCTCTCGCCAAGCGTCCCGAGGCCGTGGCCTGGCTCGACGATGACGCTGAGCTGGCGCCGCGCGAGCCGCACCGACTGGCCCGAGAAGTCGCCGCCCTTATCGATCGGCATGAAGACGCGACGGAAGCTGCCGCTCGCGTGCGGGCCGTACGCACCCGTGAGTTGACGCGCTGCGCGATGAGTGACCTGTTGGGCGGCGTCGATCCTCGTGGGAATGCGATCGCCGACGCCACGGATGCGGCAATTCTGGGAGCCCTCGCCATCGCGCAGCGTGAGGAAGCCGAGCGGTGGGGCCAGGAACGGGCGGCCGTCGTGTTCGTCGCGATGGGCCGCTACGGCGGACGCGAGTGCTCGTACGCCTCGGACGCCGATGTGATCGCCCTGCACGAGGCCGTCGGGGGTGCCACCGAGGCGGAAGCGGCTGCCAGCGCGACGGCAATCGTGAACCGCGTGAAGAATCTGCTCGGTTCGGCGACCAACCAGCTGGGCATCGTCGTCGACCTCGACCTGCGACCCGAGGGCAAGAACGGCCCGATGAGCCGCACGATCGAGTCGCATCGTGAGTATGCGCAGCGGTGGGCCTCCACCTGGGAGCGGCAGGCCGCGGTGCGTGCACGCCCGATCGGTGAGGGAAGCCTCGCGGATTCTGCACGGGCACTGTTCGATGAGCTCGCCTATGGGGGAGTGAGCGAGTCAGACGTGCGCGACATTCGCTTGCTCAAAGCCCGCATGGAGAACGAGCGTCTGCCGCGCGGCATTGAGCCCGCTCGCCATGTGAAGCTCGGGCCCGGCGGACTCACCGACGTGGAGTGGACGATCCAGCTCATCCAGATGCGTGCTGGAATGAACAACCCCGCACTGCGTACGCCCTCGACGACGCAGGCGATCCTCAGCGCTCGGGAGAACGAGCTGATCAGCGCTCAAGACGCGCAGACTCTTCTCGACGCCTGGGATATGGCCACCCGTATCCGCGCGGCAAACACCCTGGCGAGCGGGCGCATGAGCGGTGTGAAGCTCGACGTCTTGCCCCGAGATAGCGCGGAGCTGCGTGCCCTCGCAGCGATCCTCGGGTACGGTAGCGGCGGGCTGAATGCCCTCGAAGACGACTGGCTGCGCGCTGGACGCAAGGCGCGCGCCGTCATGGAACGACTTTTCTGGGAGCAGCAGTGAAGATTGTGCTGGTACGGCACGGACAGACCCCCGCGAATCGGCTCGGTGCGCTCGATACGGTGCGCCCCGGCCTCGGGCTGACTCCCGAAGGACTCCTCCAGGCCCAGCGCCTCGCGGATCGTTGGGAGTCCGAGGTTGCGCCTCCTCCCACCGTCATCGCGCTATCCGGACTGCATCGCACGCGCCTGACCGCCGCACCGCTGGCGAGCGCCTACGGGCTGACCCCGCAGGTACACCCCGGCATCCGCGAACTACGTTCCGGCGACCTCGAAATGGCGGCCGACCCGTGCTCGCAGTCCCTCTACGTGCGCACGACCCTGTCGTGGTGCGCCGGGGATGTGGATAACCGCATGCCCGGCGGTGAGAGCGGACGCGAGGCCCTGGCCCGCTCGCTGGAGACCGTGCGCCGCGTGGGCCTGGCCGCTCGCGAGCAGGCGGGGGACGAGGCTGTCGCGGTGTTCGTCATCCACGGCGCCCTCACGCGCCTGCTGGCCACGTGGCTGTCTACCGACATCGACGAGGACCTCGTCTCCAAGCACTTCATGTCCAACACCGGCACGTCCACCTTCGAGTGGGCCCCCGACTTCACCCCGGCCTCGGCCGACGAACTGGCGAAGGGGCTCCACGCCCTGACGTGGAACGACCGTCCCCTCGATCAGTGGTCCTGAGACGATTCGCCGCCTGAGTCCTCATCGGGCGCGACGAAAGCTGACACCTCGTAGGGGAACGAGCGGTATTTAAAGTAGTTCTCCAGGTAGGACAGGTGTTCCTCGCACGCGAGCCACGTCTTCGTGCGCCCGTGATGGATCGCCGGATTGCGCCAGTCGATCCGGTAGATCGCGGCGTTCGTGCATTCGCGCGCCGAGCAGATGCCCGATGCTGCTTCGACTCCCAGTGCCATGGTGTCCTCCCCGTGCGGTTACGCTTGGAAGTATGCCAACCCTCGTTCTCGTTCGCCACGCGCAGGCCGCATACTCCTACCCCGATCACGCTCGCCCCCTCACGCACGCGGGCGTCGACCAGGCCGCACGCCTCGGTGGCGTTCTCTCCCGGGAGATTGGGAGTTTCGATGTCGCGGTGTGTTCCGATGCGGCGCGCGCGCAGCAGACCTTTGAACAGGTCCGGCAGCGCGTCCAAGTTGGCGACAGCTGGTTCGACCGCGGCGTCTACAACGCCGCCGAGGAGGACATCCTCACCCTCGCGCGCACCTTCGAGGGGGGAGCGCGCGCTCATCGTCGGTCACGAGCCGACCATCTCCGGCGCGGGCTACGTCCTGGCGTGCGAGGACGATCGGTCAGAGGTCGCTCGCGGCGTGCCCACCGCTACCGCTCTTATCCTCACCTTCGACGGCACCTGGGAGGATCTGGCCCCCTCGAGCTGCGCCCTTCGCGCGGTGCTCACCCCGCCCGCCCGATAGGGCAGATGCTCGCGGAAGTGGCCCCGGCCTCGTCCATCGTTCCTGTGACTGTGTTTACGTTTGTCCACGCGACGCCCGCCCGGATGCGGATGGGGGCCGCAGGCGCGTTAGAATATGGCGGTATCTATCCACCCAACAGGGAGAAGTGATGTCGGGACACTCTAAGTGGGCGACCACCAAGCACAAGAAGGCCGCTATTGACGCCAAGCGCGGCAAGCTCTTCGCGCGCCTCATCAAGAACATTGAGGTTGCAGCTCGCACGGGCGGCGGCGACCCCGCCGGCAACCCGACCCTGTACGACGCCATCCAGAAGGCGAAGAAGAACTCCGTCCCCGCCGACAACATCGACCGCGCCGTCAAGCGTGGCTCCGGTGCCGAGGCCGGCGGCGCCAACTACGAGACCATCATGTACGAGGGCTACGGCCCCAACGGTGTCGCCTTCCTGGTGGAGTGTCTGACGGATAACCGTAACCGCGCGGCCTCCGACGTTCGCCTGGGCTTCACCCGCCACGGCGGCTCGCTGGCCGACCCCGGTTCGGTGGCCTACTGTTCTCGCGTCGCGGTATCGTCGAGGTGCCCGCCGCCGACGGCGTGGACGAGGAATCCATCATGATGGCCGTCCTGGACGCGGGTGCCGAAGAGGTCGAGGACGCCGGCGAGCTTTTCATCGTCGAGTCCGACCCCAAGGACGTCGTCGCCGTGCGTACCGCTCTGCAGGACGCCGGCATCGACTACGACTCCGCCGAAGTCCAGTTCGTCGCCTCCACCGAGGTCGAGCTCGATCTCGAGGGCGCCCCTCAAGGTCAACAAGCTCATCGACGCCCTCGAGGACTCCGATGACGTGCAGAACATCTACACGAATATGTCCCTGTCGGACGAGGTTCGTGCCCAGCTGGAAGAGCAGGAGTGAACATGAGCGATTCGACCGCTAAGCGCGAGGTCGGCACCCCGCAGGTCAAGCGCGGTATGGCCCAGATGCTCAAGGGCGGCGTCATCATGGACGTCGTCACCCCCGAGCAGGCGAAGATCGCCGAGGACGCGGGCGCCGTGGCCGTCATGGCCCTTGAGCGCGTCCCCGCCGACATTCGCGCCCAGGGTGGCGTGGCCCGCATGTCCGACCCCGACCTGATCGAAGGCATCATCGAGGCCGTGTCCATCCCCGTGATGGCCAAGGCCCGCATCGGCCACTTCGTCGAGGCGCAGGTTCTGCAGTCCCTCGGCGTCGACTACATCGACGAGTCCGAGGTCCTGACCCCCGCCGACTACACCCACCACATCGACAAGTGGAACTTCACCGTTCCCTTCGTCTGCGGTGCGACCAACCTTGGTGAGGCGCTGCGCCGCATCAACGAGGGCGCGGCCATGATCCGCTCCAAGGGCGAGGCCGGCACCGGCGACGTCTCCAACGCGACCACGCACATGCGTAAGATCCGCGACGAGATCCGCCACCTGGCCTCCCTGCCCGAGGACGAGCTCTACGTCGCGGCCAAGGAACTCCAGGCCCCCTACGAGCTCGTCGCCGAGGTTGCCCGCGAGGGTCGCCTTCCCGTCGTGCTCTTCACGGCAGGTGGCATCGCCACCCCCGCCGACGCTGCCATGATGATGCAGCTGGGTGCCGAGGGCGTGTTCGTTGGTTCGGGCATCTTTAAGTCCGGCGACCCTGCCAAGCGCGCGGCCGCCATTGTCAAGGCCACGACCTTCTACGACGATCCGTCTGTCATCGCCGAGGTCTCCCGTGGCCTGGGCGAGGCCATGGTCGGCATTAACGTCGACGACCTGCCGGTCGATCACCGCCTCGCGGAGCGCGGATGGTGACCATCGGCGTTCTCGCCCTGCAGGGCGACGTCGCAGAGCACGTGCGGGCGCTGGAAAACTCCGGCGCCCGCGCGCTGCTTGTGCGTAGGGTTTCTGAGCTCGACCAGGTCGACGGCCTGGTCATCCCAGGTGGCGAGTCGACGACAATGTCGAACCTGCTGCTCTCCTTCGGACTGTTTGATGAGCTGCACGACCGCATCGCATCCGGCCTGCCGGTCTACGGCACGTGCGCGGGCATGATCATGCTCGCCTCGTCGATCCTGGATGGTCGTGAGGACCAGCGTTCCTTCGGTGCGCTCGACATGGTGGTGCGCCGTAACGCCTTCGGTCGTCAGGTCGACTCCTACGAGGAGGACCTGAACGTTGAGGGCGTTGAGGGAGCTCCCTTCCACGCCGTGTTCATTCGCGCCCCGTGGGTTGAGTCGGTGGGCGAGGGCGTCGAGGTTATCGCACGTGCCGGCAACAGCGCCGACGGCCCGATCGTCGCGGTGCGACGCGGCAACGTCATGGCGACGTCCTTCCATCCCGAGGTGGGGGGAGACGATCGTATTCACGCAATGTTCGTCGATATGGTGGCGCGCGCCTGATGCGCGTCATGGGCATCGACCCGGGCCTGACGCGTTGCGGCCTCGGTGTCGTCGACGTCGATGCGTCGCGGCGCGCCTCGCTCGTGTACGTCGGTGTCGCCCGCACCGACAAGGACCTGGCGACGCACTTCCGGCTGCGCACGATCGCGGACGCGATCGATAGCGTCATCGAACGCTACGAGCCCGAGGTCGTCGCCATCGAACGTGTCTTCGCGCAGGACAACCTGCAGTCGGTGACCACCACGATGCAGGTCATGGGCGCGGCGATGACGTGCGTCGGTCGCGCCGGCCTGCCGATGGCCGTCCACACGCCCTCCGAGGTGAAGTCCGCCGTCTCCGGCAACGGCAACGCGGACAAGGCGCAGGTGCAGGCGATGGTCGCGCGCATCCTCGGCCTCGCCAAGGCTCCCAAGCCCGCGGACGCCGCGGACGCTCTGGCCATTGCGATTACGCACGCCTGGCGGGGGACTGGCCTGCTCGGTGCTCCGGAGGACTCGTCGGTCGCAGTGTCGATCTCGGGTCGCCTGACCGCGCGCGGGTCCATGACGCCCGCCCAAAAGGCGTGGGCCGAGGCCCAGGCCGCGCAACGCCGAACGGGTGCCGTCGATCCGAGGCGCAGGCGCGGCTAGAATCGTACATATGTTCGCCCGCGTGTGCGGGTGACCCGTGAACGAAAGGAACGCAGTGATCTCCATTCTGCGCGGCACAGTCGCGAGCGTCGGCCTCGACCACATCGACATCGTGGTGGGGGGCATCGGCTTCCGCGTGTACGTGACGCCTGCCTTCGCGCAGGGTGCCTCGCGTGATCAGGAGATGACTGTGTTCACGGCGATGATCGTGCGCGAAGACTCGATGACGCTGTACGGTTTCGAATCCGCGGATGAACGCGACGTGTTCACGAAGCTCCTGTCTGTCTCGGGTATCGGCCCGAAGATTGCGCTGGCAGCCCTGGCGGTCCTGCGCCCCGACGACCTGCGCCGCGCGGTGCGCGACCAGGACCTCGCGGCACTCCAGCGGATCCCCGGCGTGGGCAAGAAGTCGGCGCAGCGCATGGCCCTCGAAATCGGAGACAAGCTGGGCACCCCCGCAGCGCTACCGGGCGGCGAAACCGCCGCCGCTCCCGCGCCCACTGAGGATGCCGTGGCCTCCGAAGTTAGCGCCGCACTGGTCGGTTTGGGTTGGTCCGAGGCTCAGGCGGCCAAGGCCATCGAGAAGCTGGCGGGCAGTGGGCTCGGTGCCTCCGACATGCTGCGTGCTGCCCTCGTGACGCTGGGAGGCGGACGTGGCTGATCAGATGGATTCCAGTTTCGACGTCGATGCGATGCGCATCGTCGCTCCCGATGCCGGGGAGCTCGAGCGTGCCGCAGAGGCCGCGCTGCGCCCGAAGAAGCTCTCTGAGTTCGTCGGTCAGCGCGTCGTGCGAGGCCAGCTGCAGCTCGTGCTCGACGCCGCGCGCATGCGTTCGGCCAGCCCCGATCATGTTCTCCTCGCAGGCCCTCCCGGACTTGGTAAGACGACGCTTGCGATGATCATCGCGGCCGAGATGGGAACGTCGCTGCGCCTGACGTCTGGCCCCGCGATCCAGCACGCTGGCGACCTCGCCGCGATTCTGTCGGGCCTTCAAGAGGGCGACATTCTCTTCATCGATGAGATCCACCGCCTCGCGCGCACCGCCGAGGAAATGCTGTACCTCGCGATGGAGGACTTCCGCGTCGATGTCGTCGTAGGCAAGGGCCCCGGTGCGACGTCGATCCCGCTGACACTCCCGCCCTTCACCGTCGTCGGAGCGACGACGCGATCCGGCCTGCTTCCTGCACCGCTGCGTGACCGCTTCGGTTTCACGGCTCATCTCGAGTTCTATGAGACCGATGAACTGCAGTCCGTTGTCACCCGTTCTGCTTCGCTGCTCGGATCGCCCATCGACGCGCAGGCCGCCCACGAGATTGCCTCGCGCTCGCGCGGCACGCCGCGTATCGCGAACCGCCTCCTGCGCCGCGTCGTCGACTACGCCCAGGTTCACGGAGACGGACAGCTGACCCTCGATGCGGCCCGCGGAGCCCTCGAGCTCTTCGAGGTCGACCCCTCCGGCCTCGACCGCCTCGACCGTGCGGTCCTCGAGGCCATCTGCCGTCGTTTCGCGGGTGGCCCGGTGGGCCTGACGACCCTGTCTGTCACAATCGGCGAGGAAGCGGAGACCGTCGAAACTGTCGCGGAGCCCTATCTCGTCCGCGAAGGCTTCCTCGTGCGTACCAACCGCGGACGCATGGCAACCCCCAAGGCATGGGCCCACCTCGGGCTGACCCCGCCGACGCCCGACGGGGCGCTCTTCGACTAGGGGGAGTGGGCCTCGTTGCCATCCTGGCTGGCCGCGGGCATGCGCGGCAGTGTCAAAGAGGCCTCAATGGGTCCTTGCGCCGCGCCACACCTTGATCACTTAGGCTAAAACCCTCCCCGGGCATTAGACTGGCAAGGTGCGCTCGAAGCGCCTGACCGTCATTGAAAGTGAATCAGCCTTTATGAACAACTACACCCTCGTGATCCTGATCTTTGCCATGGTCGCTTTTATGTGGTGGAGCTCGACCTCCCGCAAGAAGCAGATGGCGAAGATGGAGCAGGAAAAGCGCGACCAGCTCGCTGCCGTCAAGCCTGGCGAATGGGTTCGTACCCGCGTTGGCTTCTGGGGTCGCTTTGTTGACCTCGACGGCGACATCATCGTCCTGGAGACCACCGACGGGCACGAGATGTACTGGGAGCGAGAAATGATCGCCGAAATCGGCGGCCAGCCGCCTCTCGCTGACGCGGAGCAGGAGAACGCATCCGAGTTCGCAGTCGTCGATGAGGCGACGGACGAGGACGAGAAGGTCCTCGGACTCGACGAGCCGACCGACGGCGAGATCTCCAATTACGACGCCGACGAGCAGCAGAAGTAAGTCAAGGCTGAACGGAAAGTAGAACCGTGGCATCACATAAGCGACGCCCCGTGCGCGCGCTCGTGACCCTCACCGTCTCCGTTGTGACGGCGTGTGCGGCACTTGCGATCGGGCACTTCACCGAGGGCGTATCCCCGTATCCCGACCTGGCCCTCGACCTGAAGGGCGGCACTCAGCTCATCCTGACGCCGACCGTGACAGCGACGGACAGCGTGAGATCACCGAAGAGGACATCACCCAGGCGATCTCGATTATCCGCAACCGAATCGACGCCTCCGGCGTGTCCGAGTCTGAGATCTCCTCGATGGGCAGCTCGAACATCATGGTGTCGATCCCCGGCACGCCCTCTCAGGAGCAGCTGGATCTGATTCGTTCATCCTCCCAGATGAACTTCCGCCCCGTCCTGCGTATCGGCGCAGCTCAGGGCGTTATTCAGAACCAGCAGCCCGCCCAGACGGATACGCCGCAGTCGGGAGCCCAGTCCGGTGCCCAGTCGGGCGAGCAGTCGGGCGCAGCGACTACCGAGGCAGCTCAGTCGGGCGCAACGACCACCGAGGCAGCCCAGTCGGGCGTTCAGTCCACTGCCCTGGATGAGGCGACCGCGCAGGGGATCGCCGATGCGAATCAGGACGGCGTCCTGTCCGACACCCCCGCAACCACGCCTGAGAATGCTTCGGATCTCGCGTGGATCACCGAGCAGGTCGTGTACGACTTCCTGACGCTTGACTGCTCGGCCGCCGCCGACGTCAAGCACGTCGAGGGATCCTCCGATAAGCCCTACGCCGCATGCGACGAGTCCGGTCAGATCAAGTACATCCTCGGTCCCGTGGCCGTGCCCGGTTCGGATCTGAAGACTGCAACCGCGGGTCTCGCGCGCAACAACAACGGTCAGACGACCGGCCAGTGGGCCGTGTCCCTGCAGTTCAACGACGCGGGCACGGAGAAGTTCAAGGACACGTCCACGATCCTCTACGGCTACCACACCTCGGATCCCCAGGGGTCGTCGTTCTACCAGGGTCGCCCCGACCGTAACTCCTTCGCGGTCGTCCTCGACGGCACGGTTATCACCGCGCCGTCGATGAACGCGATCATCCCCAACGGCCAGGCTGAGATCACCGGTAACTTCACCGCTCAGTCGGCGTCCGCGCTGGCCAACCAGCTCAGCTTCGGTTCGCTGCCGCTGAACTTCGAGGTCGAGTCCGAGCAGCAGATTTCCGCGACGATCGGTACCGATCACCTGACGGTCGGCCTGTGGGCCGCACTGATCGGCTTCCTGCTCGTCATCGTCTACTCATCTGGCAGTACCGCGGTCTGGCGATTATCTCGGCGGGCTCGCTCGTCGTCGCCTCGATCATCACCTACCTGGTGATCGCGCTCCTGTCGTGGTGGATGGGCTACCGCCTCTCGCTGGCGGGTGTCGCCGGTCTGATCATGGCCATCGGTGTCACGACCGACTCCTTCATCGTCTACTTCGAGCGCGTGCGCGACGAAGTGCGCGATGGCCGCCCGCTGCAGGCCGCCGTGGAGGAGGGCTGGGACCGCGCCAAGCGTACGATCCTGGTCTCCGACGCCGTTAACCTGGTGGCCGCCGTGGTCCTCTACCTGCTTGCCGTCGGTGGCGTTCAGGGCTTTGCCTTCACCCTGGGTGTCACGACCGTCATCGACATCGCGGTGATCTTCCTGTTCACCCACCCGATGATGGAACTGCTGATCCGCACCCGCTTCTTCGGCGAGGGCCACAAGCTGTCCGGCCTCGATCCCGAGCACTTGGGCGCGAAGAACTCCCTCGTGTACGCGGGCCGCGGCCGCGTGGTCGTGCGCGGCGAATCCACCGCCAAGGACAAGAATGACGAGGCCGGAGACGGTCTGTCGATCGCCGAGCGTCGTCGCGCTGCACGCCTGGCCGCCCAGAAGGCGGAGGAAGAAGCCTCGTCGGCTGAGTCGACGGATGACGTCACGGTCGCAACCGAGGAAGAGGAGAACTGACATGATGAGTTTTGCTCAGTGGGGTAACGCCCTGTACTCGGGCGACAAGTCCTACGCCGTCGTCCCCAAGCGCAAGATCTTTGTCGGCCTCGCGGCTGGTGTCCTCGTCCTCGGCTTTGCGCTCGTCGCAATCCTGGGTCTCAATCGTTCGATTGAGTTCACGGGCGGTTCGCAGTTCGACGTCGCTCACGTGAGCGACCAGAGCGAGTCCTTCGCGTCGCGCGCTGTCAGCTCGACTGGCCTCGTCGAGGGTGCTCCCAAGGTCACGCGCGTGGGTTCCGATTCCGTGCGCATCCAGACCACGTCCCTCGACTCTGCGCAGACCGCGCAGATGCGTGACGCGCTGGCGAGCGCCTACGGTGTCGAGGCCACCGAGGTTCAGTCCTCGTCGATTGGCCCCTCCTGGGGTTCGTCGGTTACCACGAAGGCCGCGCAGTCGCTCGTTATCTTCATGGCGCTCGTCGCACTGCTGATGACCGTGTACTTCCGTTCGTGGCGCATGGCTGCCTCGGCGCTCCTCGCCCTTCTGCACGATATCGCCGTCACTGTCGGTGTGTTCGCCATTTTGCAGGTCGAGGTCTCTCCCGCGACCGTCATCGGCTTCCTGACGATTCTGGGTTACTCGCTCTATGACACCGTCGTTGTCTTCGACAAGGTGCGCGAGCTAACCTCGGACGTCTACGAGCAGAAGCACTACACCTTCGCTGAGTACGTGAACCTCGCGGTCAACCAGACGATGGTTCGCTCGATCAACACCTCGGTTGTGGCGCTTCTCCCCGTCGGTGCGATCCTGATCATCGGTTCCGTGGCCCTGGGTCCGGGTACTCTGGTGGATATCTCGCTCGCCCTGTTCGTCGGTATGATCGCCGGTACCTACTCGTCGATCTTCATCGCCTCCCCGCTGCTGGTCACCTTCCAGGAGCTCTCGAACAAGACCCGCGAGCACAACGCGGCGGTCGCGCACGAGCGCGAGCACCGCAACGCCACCGGCGAGGCTTCCACCCCGAAGTCCGTCAAGGTGGCTCCGATCAAGCCCGGACAGCGTCTGGGTAATGAGAACCAGCCCCACAGGAAGAAGAATCATCGATGATCGGTGAGCTTGGCGACCGCGTCGCCACTCTGGTTCAGCAAAACATGCTGGAGATTCCGGACTTTCCGGAGCCCGGCGTCCTGTTTCGTGACATCACCGAGCTGTTTGCCAACGGCCCGGCGTTCAAGGAACTGGTTGAGCTGATCGGCGCTCGTTACGCGGGTCGAATCGATGCCGTCGCAGGTCTCGAGTCTCGCGGTTTCATTCTCGGTGCGCCCGTCGCTGCTGAGCTTGGCCTCGGCATGCTGACGATCCGCAAGGCCGGCAAGCTGCCCGGCCACGTGATCGGCGTCGACTACGAACTTGAGTACGGCACCGCACGCATGGAAATACACCCCGAGTCGGTCCACGAGGGGCAGCGCGTCCTCATCATCGATGACGTGCTCGCAACGGGCGGGACCGCGAACGCGGCGGTGAAGCTGCTGCGCCAGTGCGGCGCGTCCGTCGAGGCCGTGGCCGTTCTGCTGGAACTCGATGCGCTGGGCGGTCGCTCGGTGCTCTCGGATGTGACGGTGGAGAGCGCGCTTCACCTCTGAGTGGTGCTTCTTGACAACGAGCGGGTCCGGGGATCCTCATGATCCCCGGACCCGCTCGTTCGTCGCTATCATGGGGCCATGAGCAGCGACGACATGACATCAGGTTCCGCGCTTCCCGCGGCGGGTTCCCGGGTGCGCTCCGGCCTCGTGTGGTTCGGCTCGCGTGGGCGGGCCACGATCCCCGAGATTGAGCCGCTTGTGCGTGCGCTGCGTGCGAACCACCCGAAGGCGGATATCAGCGTCGTCGAGCGCGCATATCGCACCGCTGAGGAACATCACCGCGGGCAAATGCGCAAGTCCGGTGAACCGTATATCACCCATCCGGTGGCCGTTGCGACGATCCTGGCCGAGATGGGCATGACGACCCCGACGCTCGTCGCCGCGCTGCTGCACGACACCGTCGAGGATACGGATTACACGCTCGAGCAGCTCGCCGCCGAGTACGGTGAGGCAATCGCCAACCTTGTTGACGGTGTCACCAAGTTGGACAAGGTGCACTACGGTGCCGCCGCCCAATCTGAAACGCTGCGCAAGATGCTCGTCGCGATGAGCCGCGATATCCGCGTCCTGCTCATCAAACTGGGCGACCGCCTGCACAACGCCCGCACGTGGCGTTTCGTGCCTGCCAAGTCGGCCGCAAAGAAGGCCCAGGAGACGCTTGAGATTTACGCGCCGCTGGCCCACCGCCTCGGCATGAATATGGTCAAGTGGGAGCTTGAGGAGCTCTCGTTTAAGACGCTGTACCCGGAGATTTACGAGGAGATCGACCGCCTCGTCACGGAGCGCGCCCCCCAGCGCGAGGAATATCTGCGCGACGTTATTGGTCAGATCGAGGAGGATCTGCGTCGCTCGGGGACGAAGGGAACGGTGAGCGGGCGTCCGAAGAGTCACTACTCGATCTACCAGAAGATGATCGTGCGCGGCAAAGCATTCGACGAGGTGTTCGACCTGGTCGCCGTGCGCGTCCTCGTGGAGTCAATCAAGGACTGCTACGGTGTGCTGGGCTCGCTGCATGGGCGTTGGAATCCGATTCCGGGTCGCTTCAAAGACTACATCGCGATGCCGAAGTTTAACCTGTACCAGTCGCTGCACACGACGGTCATCGGTCCCGGCGGTAAGCCCGTGGAGATCCAGATCCGTACCTTCGACATGCACGAGCGCGCCGAGCATGGCGTGGCGGCGCACTGGAAGTACAAGCAGAACCCTAACGCTTCGAGTGGCGATGCGGATCGCATGAGCTCGGATGAACAGGCGAATTGGCTGCGCGCCCTCGTCGAAATGGAACGAGAGACGGGCGATCCCGAAGAGTTCCTGGATTCGCTGCGCTACGAGATCGCCGGTGATGAGGTCTACGTGTTCACGCCCAAGGGGCAGTTATCGTGTTGCCGGCACGCTCCACGCCCGTTGACTTTGCCTACGCAGTCCACACACGGAGGTCGGACACCGTACCGTTGGTGCGAAGGTGAATGGGCGTCTCGTCTCCCTCGATACGCGTCTGGAATCGGGCGAGACGGTCGAGGTTGTCACGTCGAAGTCGGATAAGTCGGGCCCGTCTCGGGACTGGCTGGCCTTCGTGGCTTCCCCGCGTGCGCGTTCCAAGATCAAGGCGTGGTTCTCCAAGGAACGTCGTGAGGAAGCCATTGAGGCGGGTAAGGAAGCGCTCGCTCGCACGATGCGCAAGCAGAATCTTCCTCTGCAGCGCCTCATGAACCACGAGTCGATCCTGTCGGTGGCGACGTCGTTTGGGTACCCGGATGTGTCCGGTCTGTACGCAGCCGTTGGCGAGGGACATATCTCTGCACAGAACGTCGTGACCCGACTTGTCGACAACCTGGGTGGGGGAGACGGTACCGAGGAGACGCTGTCCGAGGGCGTCACGCCGGGCTCGCAGAAGCCTCGCTCGGAGGCCACTGGCGATGCTGCGATTACGGTTGCGGGTCTGAGCCCGAACGAGATCTGGGTGAAGCTCGCCAAATGTTGTACTCCTGTTCCCGGTGACGACATCGTCGGTTTCATCACGCGAGGCCAGGGAGTCTCCGTGCATCGCAGCACGTGCGCGAACGCGGTGCGCCTCGGGCAGCTGCAGCCCGAGCGTTCGTCGATGTCTCGTGGAACGAGAAGGGCCTGGGTGCTCCTTTCCGCGTGCAGATCGAGGTGAGAGCTCTCGACCGCGGCGGACTGCTTTCTGACCTGACCCGCGTCCTGTCAGACTACCGAGTCAATATCCTCGCTGCTGCCCTGAAGACTGACGGAGACCAGGTCGCCTCGGGTAATTTCTCCTTTGAGCTGGCTGACCTCGGTCACCTCAACGCGGTTTTGTCGGCCCTGCGTCGGGTCGACGGTGTCTTCGAGGCGGTGCGCATCGGCGCTGACTCATAGACGAGGCGGGGGGTTGCCTCCGTTGATCAGCGGGAAAAGTGTGTTACATCCGTCCCCTTTTGTGGGATACGCTGTCGTCTCCTCGTTAGATGTGACACACTAGCTGTGTGTGTCACATCGGCACACACCCGCGCCGGGCGTAAGCCCTCGTCTCAGAAGGAATATCGTGACCACGACGCCGATTCCGAATAACGAAAACGCTCCCGAAGCTGCCACCTCAACGACTGAGGAGGTCGCCACCCAGGCAACGATCGCAGCATCCGAGGTGCCCGAGCACCCCTTCGCCCGTATCGGCGAGGACGGGACTGTCTATGTCAAGGATGGAGACGAGGAGCGCATCATCGGCGGCTTCCCCGAGGGTATTCCCGCTTCTCCGTACGCTCTCTATGAGCGTCGTTACGCCGATCTCGAGGCAACGATCAAGCTGTTCGAGGACCGTCTGGCGACCCTGAGCCCGCGGGACATCGATCAGACTCTCGCAACGCTGCGCGAACAGGTTGCCTCGCCGAACGTCATCGGTGATATCCCGGCCCTGCGTGAGCGCGTCGCGGCTGTCGAAAAGGCCGCCGAGGAACGCAAGGAAATCGCCCGCGAGGAGCGCAAGGCGGCGAAGGCTGCCGCCCTCGCCGAGCGTACGTCCGTCGTTGAGCGCGCCGAGCAAATCGTTGCGCAGGATCCCGCGAAGACCCACTGGAAGCAGTCCGGCCAGACCCTGCGCGATCTGCTTGATGAGTGGAAGAACCTTCAGCGTCGCGGCCCGCGCCTGGAGAAGGCAGTGGAAGACGAGCTGTGGAAGCGCTTCTCGTCCGCTCGTACCCAGTTTGATCGTCACCGTCGTCAGTTCTTCTCGCAGCTTGACCAGGCTCAGTCCGAGGCTAAACGCGTGAAGGAAGCCCTCATCGCCGAGGCTGAAGCTCTGTCCTCGTCCGAGGATTGGTCGCGTACCTCCGGCGCATACCGTGAGCTCATGAACCGCTGGAAGGCTGCCCCTCGTGCCTCCCGCAAGGAAGACGACGCGCTCTGGGCGCGCTTCCGTGCAGCCCAGCAGGTGTTCTTCGATGCCCGCCGCGCCAAGGATGAGGCCACCGACGCGGAATACCGCGAGAACCTCGTGGCTAAGGAAGCCATCCTTGCAGACGCTGAGGCGATCCTGCCGGTCACCGATATCGACCGCGCCAAGGCTCAGCTGCGCCAGATTCAGGACCGCTGGGAAGAGGTTGGTCGTGTGCCTTCCTCCGACCTGCACCGCATCGAGGGCCGCCTGCGCGCCGTCGAGGCTGCGGTCCGCGAAGCGGAAGAGAAGGAATGGCGTCGCACCAACCCGGAGACCCGTGCCCGCGCGGCCGGTATGGTTGGCCAGCTTGAGGAACAGATCGCTCAGCTCGAGCGCTCCCTCGCCGAGGCCGAGTCCAAGGGTGACGACAAGGCCGCCAGGAACGTGCGCGAGGCCCTCGAGACCAAGCGCGCGTGGCTCGCGCAGATCTCCTCGTCCATGGAGTGACATGCGGCTTCACGTGATTCCGTCGCCTTTCTACGCGGCGAATGGGCTTGTGCTCGTCCCTTCCGGGGCGGGCACAGCCCTTGTTGTCGATCCTTCCGCGGGCATCCAGCATCTGATCCGTGAGGTTCTCGAGCTCGAGGGTGTCAGCGTGGGCGCAGTGCTGCTCACGCACGGCCACCCCGACCACGTGTGGGACGCTGCTGAGGTGTCCACGTGGGGCCCCGATGGTGCCACGGTCCCGGTGTATGTGCCCGGCCCCGACATGTACCGCATGGATGACCCGGCCTCGTTCCTGCCGATGCCGCTGCCGGACTTCATCGGCGAGTGGGTCAAGCCCGCCGACTTGCGCGAGGCGCCCACCGATTCCTTCGAGGTGACTCCGGGTGTGTGGCTGCGCATGGTCCCGGCCCCCGGACACACGGAGGGTTCCGCGGTCTTCCTGGGCGAGAGCCCTCTGGATATCCGCGTCAACAACCAATCCTTCTACTCGTCGAACGAACCGGTTCCCTGGGCGATGAGTGCGGATGTTCTCTTCAAGGACAGCGTCGGGCGCACTGACCTGCCCGGTGGTGATGAAACGCAAATGCGTCACTCGCTGCGCACAATTTCCAACGCCCTTGACCCACGAACGGTCCTTGTCCCTGGTCACGGTCCGGCCACGACATTGGCTGATGAGATAACCTCGAACCAGTATCTGATCCGCGCACGCCGTATCGGCTGACGCCCGACCTTCCTCACAGAAAGAACGCTTTATGGCTCGCACGTCCCTGTCAGGTTTCCCCGAATGGCTCCCCGAGGGGCGCATCATTGAGATGCACGTCCTCGACGAGCTGCGGCGCGTGTTTGAATTGCACGGTTTCGCGGGCATCGAAACCCGTGCGGTCGAGACCCTGGAGCAGCTGGAAGCTAAGGGCGAGACGTCCAAGGAGATCTATGTGCTGGATCGCCTGCAGGCTCTCAAGGCCGCGGCATCGGGTGCGCGCGTTTCTAAGGACAAGGGCATGGGCCTGCACTTCGACCTGACCGTGCCGTTCGCGCGTTACGTCGTCGAGAACGCCAATGAGCTGGACTTCCCGTTCAAGCGCTACCAGATCCAGAAGGTCTGGCGCGGCGAGCGCCCCCAGGACGGTCGCTTCCGCGAGTTCACGCAGGCGGATATCGATGTCGTGGGTAACGGCGAGCTGCCGTTCCACTTTGAGGTGGATCTCCCGCTCGTGATGGCCGAGGCCCTCAACAACCTGCCGATCCCACCCGTGCGCGTGCTCGTCAACAATCGCAAGGTTGTCCAGGGTGTGTGTGAGTCCCTCGGGGTCACGGATGTTGAGGCGGCCCTGCGCGGCCTCGACAAGATCGACAAGATCGGTGCGGAGGGTGTGGCTGCCGAGCTCGCCCAGTCCGGCATCGACGGCGATCAGGCCTCCGTGCTGCTGCAGATGGCTCAGATCCGCACGTCCGATTCGGCTGAGATCCGAGATCGCTTGGCTGGCCTCGGTGTGAGCGGCGAGCTGCTCGAGGAGGGTCTACGTGAGCTGACCGAGCTGCTCGACACGGCGAACAAGCGGATGCCAGGTGCCGTCGTCGCGGACCTCAAGATCGCCCGCGGCCTCGACTACTACACCGGTAGCGTCTATGAGTCGGAGATCGAAGGCCACGAGGATCTCGGTTCGATCTGCTCGGGCGGTCGCTACGATTCGCTCGCAAAGGACGGTAAGCGCACCTACCCGGGTGTGGGCCTGTCGATCGGCGTCTCGCGTCTCGTGTCCCGCATGATTTCCGCGCCGATGGTTACGGCGTCTCGTAGGTGCCCACTGCGGTCGTCGTCGCGGTCATCACCGAGGACCAGCGTGAGCGTTCCGAGGCGATTGCTGCGGCGCTGCGCGCGCGTGGCATTTCTACGGATGTGGCACCGAGCGCTGCCAAGTTCGGTAAGCAGATCAAGTTCGCTGACAAGCGCGGTATTCCCTTTGTGTGGTTCCCCGGAGATGAGGGTGCTGCGGACACTGTTAAGGACATTCGCAGCGGTGAGCAGGTGGAGGCAGATCCTGCGACGTGGATGATTCCCGCGGCTGATGCTGTGCCCTCGATTGAGAAGGTGACGGACTGAGTGCCGCTGACGTCGGTTGTGGCGGCTCGCGCACTGGCGGGAGCCCTCGAGCAGTCCCTGGAGGCGATGCCTCAGGGAAGTGATCGTGATGCGCAACGTGCGCTCCGTCGTCTGCAAGATGTGGTCCTCCCGCGGCTTGAGGACGCTGACGCGCCGTTGCTGGTCGTCGTTGGTGGTTCGACGGGGTCGGGTAAATCGACGCTCGTGAACTCACTGCTGGGTCGTAACGTCAGTCGTGCCGGTGCGGTGCGTCCGACGACGCGTCGCCCTGTCCTCGTGTGCTCACCGGAGTCTCGGGCGTGGTTCATGTCCGATCGGGTGCTGCCTCGTCTTGCCAAGCATGCCGGTGACGGGGGGAGAGAGCCTCGACGCCATCACTATTGCTGTCGATGACACGCTCTGGTCGGGTCTCGGTATCCTGGACGCCCCCGACATTGATTCGGTGGAGGACGGCAACCGTCGTCTCGCTGCGGAACTTCTCGATGGCGCGGACCTGTGGGTGTTCGTGACGAGCGCAGCGCGCTACGCCGATGCCGTCGCATGGAAGCACCTCGAGGACGCTGCAAGCCGCGGCCTGCGTGTCGCAATCGTGCTGAACCGTGTGCCCGCGGGCGCAGCCGACGAAATTCGCGCCGACCTGGGAGCGCTAGCGCAGCGCCGAGGCCTGGGAGATGTTCCGATCATGACGATCGACGAGCAGCCGCTGACGGATGGTCGTTTGCCGGTCAACGCGGTGGCCCCCGTTGGCTCTTTCTTGGAAACAATTGGTCGGGATGCCGCGGAGCGGGCTGCGATTGTTCGCCGTTCTCTGGCCGGGGCTGTGTCTGCGTCTCTGGCGGAGTCCCTCAGTGCTCTCGATGGAGCTCGTGAGCACAATCGCGCATACGAACAGGCAGTCGAAAGGATCGAACAGGCTGTCGCGTCGTGCGCGCGTGAGGTCGCCTCCTCCTCGAGCGACGACGTCTTGCGCGGGGAAGTAAGCACCCGTATTGCCGAGGTACTCGGTTCCTGGGATATGACGCGTACGATCTCTCGTTTTATGTCGGGGCTGGGCGCTCGCGTCATGGGTGCACTGCGCGGCGAGGCCGCCCCGGACATCCAGGTCCAGCGAGACCTGACGGGAGGCTTGGCCGCTCGTCTGGCCGATCAGTATCACCAGGCGTGGAGTGACGCTCTGCGCGCCGCTCGTCCTGTTCTTGGCGCCGATCAGCTGCCCGATCCTCTCCTGGATGCGGACGAGTCCTCGGAGCGTGCGCGCCGCACCGCTCAGGAGTGGACAGCCGAGGTCACTGAGATCATTCGTGCCCAGGCCGAGTCCTCGCACGTCAGTGGTCGTCTTCTCGCCGGTGGTATCAACGTTGTGACGGTCTCTCTGATGGTCAGCGTCTTTGCGATGACAGGCGGGCTGACGGGTCTCGAAGTCGGCGTTGCGGGAGCATCAGCAGCGCTGTCGCAGACTGTTCTGGAGTCCTTCTTCGGCGAACGCACCGTTCGTTCTCTCGCGCAGCAGGCGCGCGACGCGTTGGAAAGGCTCGCGGTGGCGTCCGTGACCGATGTCGTCGCACCCGTGTTGACTCTGTTGGACCGCTCCGATGCAGGCGCACGCCTGGATGCGCTCGATCAGGCGTTGGCGAACGCTCGGGAGGTCCTCGCATGAGGCGCGCGAAGGGCACGGTCGCGTCGGCAGCCGCAGAGCTCGACCAAATCTGCACGCTGGCGGCCCCCGACATCGATGAGGCGACGCTGTCCCGGATTCGTCAGCTGATCGACATTACCTCCGAGCGTAGTGAGATCGATCCGACGTGGTGCGTGATCGGAATGCTCGGTGGGACGGGTGCTGGCAAGTCCTCGCTGGTGAACGCGCTGAGTGGGGCCGAGGTGGTTGCTGCTGGTGTTCGTCGTCCGACGACGAGCGAGGCCTGTGCTGTTCTTCCTGCGGGGCGTGCACCCCGTGACCTCCTCGGCTGGATGGGAGTTGCGCGGCGGGTGGAAGCGCCGACTGCATTGCCCGGTGACACTGTTGTTATCGACCTTCCTGATATTGATTCGATTGAGGCAAGCCACGCTGAGATTGCCGATCGCCTCGCGTCCCGTGTCGACGCTCTCGTGGTGGTCGTCAACCCGCAGAAATACGCGGACGCTCGGCTGCATGACGAGTGGCTGGCGCGTCTTCGCTCCTCCCATGCGTCGGTGACTGTTGTCCTGACGCACATCGACACTGTCGCTGCGGCTGAGCGGGATTCGATTGAGCGGGATCTGCGTCGTCTCCTGTCTGAGCGTGGAATGGCCACTGCGACGGTGCTCGCGGTGTCTTCGACGACCGGTGAAGGAATATCCGCGCTCGTCAAACATCTTGGTACAGAGGCGGAACGCGTGTCGCGGCAGGCGTCGAGGGCTCGTCAAGCCCTGCGTGAGGCGGCAGTGTTGATCCGTGACGCGGTCGGGCTGGAAGGTGCTGTCCGCGGGATCGAAACGGATGGTATGGCGTCCAATCTGTGCGCCGCTGCGGCCGACTTGGCGGGCGCGCCAATTATTGCCGAGGCCGTGGCAGGTTCCACGATGCGTGCCGGTAGGCGAGTTGGGGGTTGGCTCCCGTTGCGATGGATCGCGCGGATGGGCGTGGACCCGTTGCGTCGCCTTCATCTGGACGACGAGTCTCGCTCCGAGGGTGCGACGACGCCGACGCTGCCGACTCGGTCCTCGTCGGACGAGGCTGCTTTCGTCAACGCGGTGCGGCGCGAAGTGGGGGAGCGCTCCCAGGGGCGCCCGTCGGCGTGGCGCGGTCGATTGGTGGAGCGTGCGCTCGAAGGTGCACGCGGTGTTCCGGCTGCCGCTCACCGTGAGGTCGCCGACAACGTACAGGTCGCAACGGGAGCGCCGTCGATGAGTCGTTTCCTCGGTGGAGTGCAGCTCCTCGCGTGGGTTGTCTGCCTGGTGGGAGCCGTGTGGATCGGACTCGTTCACCTGGGTCGAGCCGTGCTCATCGACTGGGACGTTCCGGCGATTGGGCCGGTTCCCGCTCCGACCGCGCTCGTCGGTGTCTCACTTGTTGTGACCGCCTTGCTGGCCGGGATGAATCGCTTGGTGTGTCGATGGGCGGCTGGGCGTCGCCGCCGTGCCGTTATGCGCGACCTGCGCGGACTGTGCCGAGATGAAGTCGAGCGGCTGGTCGTGGCACCGGTGCGAGCTGAAGACAACCGACAGGTGACGATCGCGTCATTCATCGCGCGCCTGCGCCTGTGATCGGCGTGATTGTCGTATCGCTGTGACCATGGCGAACAGTGAGTTCGCCGACCACACGCCCCGCTGCGCCTGTATGGCGAGTAAGCTGAACGTAGCGATGAGGCGCTGCCCCTTGTTATGGTGCCCGCGGGATGCGGGGTTTGTTGTTATGGGTGAGGCCGCGCCGAGGAGCCGTGAAGGCCCGCCCCGATGGTTTTGCTACCCACATGCAACAAGCAAGGAACAACTATGCCCTCTGAGGACTACATGGAAGACGCTCGAGACGAGCGCGACGACATTTGTGACGCAGATGAGGACCTCGACCTCGTCGACGAGACGGATGCGGACGACGAAGAGTCCGCCGACGAGACCGTCACCTTCGCGAGCCTCGGACTGCCCGAGGAGATTCTCGCGGCAGTGACCGACATGGGATTCCGCGTCCCGACCCCGATTCAGGCCGCTGCCATCCCGCCGCTGCTGGAGCTGCGCGACGTTGTCGGCATCGCCCAGACCGGTACCGGTAAGACCGCTGCCTTCGGCCTGCCGCTCCTGGCAATTGTTGACGCGGACGAGCGCGACGTGCAGGCTCTCGTCCTCGCGCCCACACGTGAGCTCGCGATGCAAAGCGCCCAGGCAATCGAGGATTTTGCGGCCCGCACCGCCCGCCTCGACGTGGTCCCCGTGTACGGTGGCTCGCCCTATGGCCCGCAGATCGGCGCGCTCAAGCGCGGCGCTCAGGTCGTCGTCGGCACGCCAGGTCGCGTTATCGACCTCATCGATAAGGGTGCCCTGGATCTGTCGAACGTGCGCATGCTGGTCCTGGACGAGGCCGACGAAATGCTGCGCATGGGCTTCGCGGAGGACGTTGAGACGATCGCCTCGAGCGCCCCCGATGATCGCCTGACTGCCCTGTTCAGCGCGACGATGCCCGCGGCTATCGAGAAGGTGGCACGCGAGCACCTGAAGGATCCGGTCAAGGTCGCGGTCTCCACCGAGTCCTCGACTGTCGACACCATCCACCAGACCTACGCGGTGGTGCCCTACAAGCACAAGATCGGTGCGCTCTCACGCGTGCTGGCTACCCGCGCCCAGCACATCAAGGAAGGCCAGGAAGAGGCTGACGCCGCCATCGTCTTCGTGCGCACACGCGCCGATGTCGAAGAGGTCTCGCTCGAGCTGTCGAGCCGCGGATTCCGTGCCGCCGGCATTTCCGGCGATGTCGCTCAGACCGAGCGCGAGCGCATGGTTGAGCGCCTGAAGAACGGCTCCCTCGACGTGCTGGTTGCGACCGACGTGGCCGCCCGAGGCCTCGACGTTGAGCGTATCTCCCTCGTCGTGAACTTCGATGTCCCGCGTGAGCCCGAGGCCTACGTGCACCGTATCGGCCGCACCGGCCGCGCGGGTCGCGAAGGCCGCGCGCTGACCTTCTTCACCCCGCGCGAGCACGGACGCCTGCGCCGGATTGAAAAGCTGACGGGCACGGAGATGGAAGAGGTCGAGATTCCCTCGCCCGCAGCCGTCTCTGAGTTCCGCGCCAGCCGCCTGCTCGAGGGTCTGTCCGCTCGCATCGAGCGCGGCCGTCTCGACATGTACAAGCGCCTGCTCGCCGACCTCGGTGAGGAGGTTTCGGTGGAGGACATCGCCGCGGCTCTCATGGCGACGGCCGTCGGCGACGAAGGCCCCGCCCCGCGCCGCGAGAAGGATCGTCGTGGCAACGGCAAGATCCGCCGCGAGGAACAGCTGGACGAGTCCGGCGAGTTCGTTGGCGCCACCTTCGAGGCCGGTCGCGACAAGGACCGCCCGCTCAAGGGCGGCGCGAACGGCGCCCGTCGTCGCGGCGGCGGCCGCCCGGCGCCCGGCTCCGGTACCCGCTACCGCATCGAGGTCGGTAAGAAGGACCGCGTCAAGCCCGGTTCGATCGTCGGCGCGATCGCTGGCGAGGGCGGTATCGACGGCCGAGACATCGGCAACATCGAAATCTACCCGACCTTCTCGCTGGTCGACATCACCGCGGACCTGTCCGGCGAGCAGCTGTCCCGTATCTCCAAGGGATACGTGTCCGGCCGACAGCTACGCATCCGTGTGGACGAGGGCCCCGGCGGTCGTTCTCACGGCGACCGCGATGGCTTCGAGCGCCGTGAGCGCCGCGACTTTGATCGCGATCACCGAGGACGCGGCGGCTATGGCGATCACGAGGGTCGCTTCGGGGACCGCGACGAGAAGCGTCCGCACCGCTTCGAAAAGGGCGACGGATCGCGTCCTCGCCGCTCTGTTCGCACCGAGCGCTGGGAGAAGGACATCAAGCGTGCCCGCCGCGAGCGCGAGGGTGGCCGCGATGGTGGTTGGGACCGCGACGGAGGCCGCGACGGCGGACGCCGCCACTTCGGCAAGCGTCGTTACGACGACTGAGCGCTAGCCGCCTCATTCGTGGAGCGTTCCGATGAGGGACGCAGCCGCGTCACTGCGACCACGGTGAGGATGGCCAGAACAGCCGCAATCACCCAATAGGGAGCGTAGGCCGCCCCGCCCACCGCGGCGGTGGCGGCCCACGCGCTCATGGCTACCGACACGAGGGCGAGTTCAAGCGCGGGTCCAGCCGAGTCGGCGACCTGCAGCCACGAGGCGACGCGCCCGTGCTTGGATTCGGGTGTGACCTCGAGTGCCATGACGGAGAGGGGAGCGTGGACGAGGCCGACTCCGAGGCCGACCAGGAGCCAGCCGATGAGGGCCACCCACACGGGAATCGAGGGGAAAAGGAGCGCTCCGACGGGGATTGCACCAATGGCCATCAGCGCACCGCCGATGACCGGGAGCCGGCGGCGCAGGTGCGGATCATGCACGCGCGCCTGGCCGACCGCACCGATGGCCCATGTGAGCGAGCCGAGGGTGACCCACCAGGCGGAGGACGCCTCGGACCACCCGTGCACGCGCTGGAGGATGAGCGGGATCATGACGGCGAGACCGACCTGTGAGGCCATTGCGCTCAGCCTCGCCAGAATCGCCGAGGGCATGCCGCGGCGGGAGTAGAAGGTTCCGCGCGGGAGGAGGCGGGGCAGCGCCCAGACCGCGATGCACGCGCCGAGGGCGAAGACCGCGAATTGTGCCAGCGGTGTGGGCAGCGCGCCCGCAAGCTGGAGCAGCATGACGCCGATTCCGACAAGCCCGGCGTCTCGCGACAGGGACGCGAGGACAGGGGAGCGCTGCCCCTGTGCAGTCGGGACCGAGCGCAGGACGTAGGCGATGGGAAGTGCCGCGATCATGACGAAGAGCGGGACGACCCCGAAGACGTAGCGCCATCCCCACTCCTGGGTGACGTGACCGGCGATTGCGGGGCCGACCAGTGAGGGGAGTACCCACGCCAGCGAAAGGACGCGAAGAACGAGGGACGGTGGCGCGGAGAGGCTACCGCTCCGATGAGGACGTAGAGCGGCACGATGAGGAGGCCGCCCCCGAGGCCTTGAAGCGCACGCCCGACCACGAAAATGACGACGTTTGAACCGGCAGCGCACACGACCAGGCCGACGGCAAATAGAACCAGGCCCGCGAGCAGAACGAAACGTGGCCCCTTCCAATCCGCCAGCGCACCCGCGACGACAGTCGCACTCAGCTGCGTTGCCAGTGCCGCACCCGAGGCGATCGGGTACCACGTCGCGGCGTCGAAAGATTCGACGACCGCGGGCATGATTGTCGTCGCGGCGAGTTCCTCGAAAGCCACGAGGGTGATCAGCAGAACCGAGCCGATGGCCAAGCCAATTTCAGATGGAGTCCAGGAAGTACGGGCAGAGGAGGGGGGGAAGAAACGTCGGCGGGCATGTTGACTATCGTACTCGCGGCAGACGCGACTCTTGTCGAGGCAGGCGTACAATAACACTGCCGCCGCCTGTCTCGCGGATGGTAACTACGAAAGGAATCACAGTGCTTCGCACTCACAACATTGGAACCCTCGGCACCGACCTTGTCGGTCAGACTGTGACGCTCACCGGTTGGGTGGATCGTCGTCGTGACCACGGTGGCGTGGCGTTCATCGACCTGCGCGACGCCTCCGGCATCGCCCAGGTTGTCGTCCGCGACGAGCGTGTCGCCCATGAGCTGCGCTCCGAGTTCGTCCTGAAGGTCACCGGCGAGGTTTGCGCTCGCCCCGAGGGCAACGAGAACCCGCACCTGGCCACCGGCGCTATCGAGGTCATGGGTGACGACATCGAAATCCTGAACACCAGCGCGCCCCTGCCGTTCCAGGTGTCCTCCAATGCTGAAGATTCCGGCAACGTGGGCGAGGAAACCCGCCTGAAGTACCGCTACCTTGACCTGCGTCGCGAGCCCGAGCAGTACGCGATCCGCCTGCGTTCGAAGGTCTCCCGCGCCGCCCGTGAGGCGCTCTACGCCCGCGACTTCGTCGAGATTGAGACGCCGACCCTGACCCGTTCGACCCCCGAGGGAGCCCGCGACTTCATCGTCCCGGCTCGCCTCTCGCCCGGTTCGTGGTACGCCCTGCCTCAGTCGCCCCAGCTCTTCAAGCAGCTGCTCATGGTCGCCGGCATGGAGCGCTACTTCCAGATTGCGCGCTGCTACCGCGACGAGGACTTCCGTGCCGACCGTCAGCCCGAGTTCACCCAGCTCGACATCGAGATGAGCTTCGTGGACCAGGACGACGTGATTGAGGTCGCCGAGGACGTCCTGAAGAACGTGTGGGCGCTCATCGGCTACGACCTGTCCACGCCGATCCCGCGCATGACCTACAAGGACGCGATGGAGCGCTACGGTTCGGATAAGCCCGACCTGCGCTTCGGCCTCGAGCTCACCGAGCTCACCGAGTACTTCAAGGACACGACGTTCCGCGTGTTCCAGGCCCCCTACGTGGGTGCCGTCGTCATGCCCGGTGGCGGTTCGCAGCCGCGTCGTACCTTCGACAAGTGGCAGGAGTGGGCCAAGGCGCGCGGCGCCAAGGGCCTTGCTTACGTCACGATCGCCGAGGACGGCACGCTGGGCGGCCCCGTCGCCAAGAACATCACCGAGGCCGAGCGCGATGGCCTGGCCGCCGCGACCGGCGCCAACCCCGGCGACTGCATCTTCTTCGCCGCCGGCAAGCCCACCCCCTCGCGTGAGCTGCTGGGCGCCGCCCGTCTCGAGATCGGCAAGCGCTGCGACCTCATCGACCCCGACGCCTGGGCCTTCACCTGGGTCGTTGACGCTCCGCTCTTCAAGCCCACCGGAGACGCCGAGGCCGAGGGTGACGTCGCGCTGGGCCACAGCGCCTGGACGGCCGTCCACCACGCGTTTACCTCGCCCAAGCCCGAGTGGATTGATTCCTTCGACAAGGACCCGGGCAACGCGCTGGCCTACGCCTACGACATCGTCTGCAACGGCAACGAGATCGGCGGCGGTTCGATCCGTATCCACCGCCGCGACATCCAGAACCGCGTGTTCAACGTGATGGGCATCGGCGAGGAGGAAGCACAGACGCAGTTCGGCTTCCTGCTGGACGCCTTCAAGTACGGTGCCCCGCCGCACGGCGGCGTCGCCTTCGGCTGGGACCGCATCGTCTCGCTGCTGACGAAGTCCGATTCCATCCGCGACGTCATCGCCTTCCCGAAGTCCGGCGGCGGTTTCGACCCGCTGACCGAGGCCCCGGCCCCGATTACGCCCGCGCAGCGTAAGGAAGCCGGCGTCGACGCGAAGCCGAAGAAGCGCGGCGAGGAAGCATCCGAAGAATCGGAGAAGTGATTCCTCGTCCGTGACTTTGTCCACGGAACCCCCATCGGTTACCGACCGGTGGGGGTTTCGTGCACAATGGGTACATGTCGTACGTCGAGATGCACCCCGAGAATCCGCAGGCACGTTTGGTCAACACGGTCGTTGACCTGCTGGAACGCGGCGGCACGATCGCGCTGCCTACCGACTCCGGCTATGCGATCGCCACGAAGGCGGGCAACAAGGCGGGTATGGACACAATCCGTGCCATCCGCAAGCTCGATGACAAGCACAACTTCTCGCTGCTGTGCCACTCGTTTGCGCAGCTCGGCGAGCTCGTCATTATCGATAATCACGAGTTCCGCACCATGAAGGCGCTCACCCCCGGACCCTACACATTCATCCTGCGGGGGACCAAGGAGGTCCCGCGCATCATGCTCAATAAGAAGAAGCACACGGTGGGTGTGCGCATCCCCGATCACGTCATCACGCAGGCGATTGTCGAGGCGCTGGGTGAACCCCTGGCCTGTTCGACGCTCATTATGCCGGGTGAGGACGAGCCGCTGACCGATGGTTTTGACGTGGATGATCGCATCGGACACCAGGTTGACCTAGTCGTCGTGGGTCCCGTGGGTGTCGCCGAGCCGACCACGGTCATCGACTTCGCTGGTGGGGACGCCGTTGTCGCACGTGTCGGTGCGGGCGACGTGTCGCTCTTCGACTGATCGCGTGGGATTCGAGCGCACGTCTTTTTCGCGCACTGGTTTTTGCCGGCTGCGCTGGGAGGCGTCAGACGGAGTTTATCGTTATGCCGACGGGCTCCCGATCGTCGGACCGCGCCTTGTCATTGATGGGGTCGACGCCGTTCGCGTGACCTTTCAATGGGGCGCCCAGGCCGCGGCTGACTGCTACGTCGTCCTGAACACGATCACGGATCGGGCACGCGAGCACCTTGACGAGTTTTGCATGTCGATAGGGCCGGGATACCCCGAGGCTCGGGCGCTCGTGTGTGCGCTTCCTGCGGACGCGATCCTCAGCTATCAAACGGTGATCGTGGGGCCGTGGGGCCTTGAACCCGCGGTGCGTACGGACATGGGGGAGTGGATACGATTCGTTGAGGATGCGTCCCCGGATGAATCGAATCCCCTGAGAGTCGTGAATGGGCGAGGCGCTGCCGCCTCGCTCTTCGTCGGGCCCGACGCGCGGGTGGAGTGGCCGTCCGAGGATCTGGCGGCGCCTGGAATGTGTGCGCCGCGCGAGCGCGAGATTGGCGTGTGTATCGGTGCCCGTCTGGGGCACACACGGCAGCGCCGGGTCGTGATGTATGACGGCGAGGCGGATCCGACGTGTACGCTCATCCTCTTCGACGGCGAGATCTGGCGGGGCAACGGCGTCGGCTGGCTGACGCGGCGCTTTCCGGGCCTGCGCGTCGTGACGATCGACGCCGGAGATCTGGGCGCGCGCGAGGCGGAGCTGACCGACGTGGACAGTGTCGTGGCGCTGCTACGGGCAGTGTGCGACAAGGCTGGGGCGGGGCCTGTGATGGTCGCCGGCCAGTCCTACGGCGGTCTGGCTGTGTTGGAAGCGGCTCTGCGCAGTGATCTTCCCCTCGATTGTGCGGTCGCCCAGTCTCCGTCCCTGTGGTGGGGAGGAGAGCAACGAGGAGTTGGCGAAGGGACGCTGATGGGCGACCTTCGCGCCGGGAGCGTCAGGCCGCGCAGGGATGTGCAGCTGCGCCTGCAGGTGGGCACGCTGGAACAGACGATGCGACCTGTCGTGGATGACTGTGCACAGCTCCTGCGGGGCCTGGGAGCAGTCGTGGAGCTTGACCACTATCGCAGTGGGCACGATGTCGCCTGGTGGCGCGAGGGCATCGTGCGTAGCCTCGATGGGTGGTGCGCTTTTTCATACTGACCAGGATTGAGATAGCCTAGGTCAATGTGCGGTCTGTAGGTTAGCTTACCTACGCACCTAACAAGATCGACTGAATTGAGGCACTTGTGCACCTGTCGACGCGAATTCGCGCCATCGTTGGCGTCGCTCTGACCGCTCTCGCTCTGGGAGCTTGCTCGTCTAACCAGCCCGCTCCGGCCTCGTCCCCCGAGGCCTCCGCGACGTCCGAGAGCTCTGCGACGCGCACCGTCACCGACGCGTCCGGCCAGGAGGTTACCCTGCCGTCGCACCCCAGCCGTGTTGTCACGCTCTCTGAGCCGACGACCGACAATGCGCTCGCTCTGGGCGTGACTCCGATTGGTGTCGTTTCGGGCCGCGGTCAGCAGACCGTCCCCAACTACCTCGTTGATCGCGCGGGCGATATCCCGATCCTGGGTTCCATCGGCGCCCCCAACCTTGAGGCCATCGGTGCGGCCCACCCGGATCTGATCCTCGTTGACGGCACCTCGGTGAAGAACAACGATACTGAAACGCTGAACGCGCTGAGTCAGATCGCGCCCGTCTTCTTCACCACGCAAAAGGGCGGCGACTGGCGCGAGACCTTCACCTGACCGCCGATGCGCTCGGCGTTGCCGATCAGGCCGAGGCGAAGCTCGCGGAGTTCGATCAGCACGTTTCCTCCGTGAGCGCCCGCCTGAAGGACGCCGGCTACCTCGATCAGACCTACTCGGTCGTACGCTGGCAGGGCGACAGCGCCGGCCTCATCCTGAAGGAGCTGCCCGCCGGCCAGGCCCTGAGTGCGCTCGGTATGAAGCGCCCCGCCAACCAGGACCGTGACGGTGAAGGCCACTCGGAGCCGGTCTCCCTCGAGAACATCGACCAGATCGACGCGGACTGGATCTTCTTCGGCACGCTCGGTAAGGCCTCGGTGAACAACCCCTCCGCCGGTGGTAACACGGGGGTCGAGGCATCGGCCGCCGCCTTGGAAGAAGCGAAGGCCACCGTTGGCTTTGATTCCCTCGGTGCCGTGAAGGCGAATCACGTGATCCCCGTCGACGGTTCCCTGTGGACATCGACCGGTGGCTACCTCCTCATGGACGGCATTATTTCCAGCATCGAAGCGCAGTTCGTCCCCGCATCCTGAGCGGGGTGAACGAACTACCCGGGTCGATGACCTGACATGACTACTCGTCGTGCCACCAGCGTCGCCATTGCTTGTGCAGTGGCGACGCTGGTGCTTGTCCTCGTGACGCTCGCGTCTCTCGCTCTGGGCTCGCGCCAGATCGCGCCCGAAGTAGTGTGGGACGCTTCTCGTGAACGGGGGAAGCGGTCAGGACGCCCAGGTGGTCACGCAACTGCGTGTTCCTCGTACGCTCGCGGCGCTGGTGATCGGTGCGGCGCTCGGATTGGCGGGTTCCGTCATGCAGGCGATGACTCGTAATCCCCTCGCCGATCCCGGCGTTCTCGGGATCAACGCAGGGGCGGCCTTTCTCGTCGTGACGGCGACAGCGGCGACCGGAGTCGCTACCCGCACGGTGACGCTCGGCGCTTCCCTCGTCGGCGCGGGGGTTGCGGCTGGTCTTGTCTTCGCGATTTCCGGCAGTGGGGGCAGATCTCGCTCGCGCCTCGCCCTGGCGGGAATCGCTGTGTCCGCTGCCCTCGCATCGCTGACCCAGGCCGTTCTCGCCGCGAATCAGTTTGCGTTTAACGAATTCCGATATTGGGCGTCGGGATCATTAGAGGGCGTCGACATGGGCTCTGTGGTTGCCGCCGGGGCAGTCATCGCATGCGGCGCCGTGGTTGCTGCCCTGATCTCCTCGGCTCTTGGGGTCCTCGCTATCGGTGAGGACACCGCGGTGAGCCTCGGTGTGCGTGTGCGCCTCATTCGCAGTCTCGGAGTCGTGGCCGTCACGGCCTGGCTGGCGGGGCGACGGCGCTTGGTGGGCCGCTAACCTTTGTGGGTCTCGCGGTTCCGCTCTTGGTGCGACGTGTTGTGGGTGCTCGGCAGGGGACGATTGCGCTGTGGTCGCTGATCGTCGGTGCCGCGTGGGTGTGCGCTGCCGATGTTGTCTCGCGCCTCGTGCTGGCGCCTTCCGAGGTTCCCGTTGGCGTTATCGTCGCTTTGATCGGTGCGCCGTTCTTTATCATAGGGTCGCGCGGAAAGGGCATGTCATGAGGCCAGCTCCGTCGCGCTACACAGTTATCTCGCTGCGTCGCGTGTCGGTGCGCGTGCACCGGCGCAGCGCCGCCGTCGTGCTCATCGGGTTCGCTCTTCTGTGTGCATTGGCGGTCTATTCGCTCACTCTTGGTGACTACGGGCTCAGCGCCGCCGATTCATTCCGTCGTCTCTTCGGAGACGGTGGGCCTCGGGATGACTTTTTGGGCGTCTACTTCGTCCAGTCCGTGCGCCTGCCGCGTATGCTCGCGGCGGTGGCTGTTGGTGCGGCACTCGGAATCGCGGGGCGCATCTTCCAGACAATCTCGGGCAATCCGCTCGGTAGCCCCGACATCGTGGGCCTGTCCACGGGGTGCGCGACCGGCGCTCTGATTGCCATCATTATTATGGGCTCGAGCCCCGCCGTCACAGGAATCGGCGCCTTGCTCGGTGGACTCGCCTCGGGCGCGTTCATCCTTGCGTGCGCGGGAGGCATGCGAGTGACGGGAATCCGCGTCGTCCTCGTGGGAATCGGATGTTCGGCGGCCTTGCGGGCGGTCAATTCGCTGCTCATCGTCAAGGCGCCTCTGGAGGCGGCCCAGCGTGCGCAGCTGTGGAGCGCTGGCTCATTCTCGGGCGTTACCATCGCGCGTCTGACGCCTCTGCTGATCGTGATCGCCGGTGTCGTTGTGGTGTGTGCCGTCTGTGCGGTTCCCCTCGGACTTGTCGCGATGGGCGATGACATCGCGACAGGGCTTGGCGTCAGAGTACGTCAGACCCGCGTGCTCCTCATTGTCGTCGCTATTTGCTTGTTGCGTCCGCGACTGCGGTCGCTGGGCCAGTCGCCTTCGTTGCTCTGGCGGCTCCGCACGTCGCGCATCGGCTGTGTGCGGCTGGGGGAGTCGGATTTGCCTCCTCCGCCCTCGTTGGCGCTGTGCTCGTGCTGGTCTCTGATATCTGCGCTCAAAGGCTTGTGGCTCCCGCTGAGCTCCCTGTCGGCGTCGTGACCGGCGTCGTCGGAGGCCTGTACCTTCTGTGGTTGTTGATTCGTGAGGTGAAATCGTGACTGAGATCGTTACGAGGCAGGGGCTTAGTGCTCGGGACATCGTCGTCGGCTATGGGAAAAACGATCCGATTCTGGAGGGACTATCCCTGGACGTGCTCGCTGGGGAGCTCACGGTCATTGTCGGCCCCAATGCGTGCGGGAAATCGACGCTTCTGCGTTCGCTGGCGCGTGTCCTTGATGTGCGCTCTGGTGTGGTGGAGCTCGATGGGCGTAGCGTCGCGAACATCAACCAGAAGGCGCTTGCGCGCCGACTTGGCCTACTCGCCCAGTCGTCCGTCGCTCCGGGCGACATGCTCGTTGAGGACTTAGTGGCGCGGGGGAGGTATCCCTACCAGTCGCTCTTGCGTCAGTGGAGCCGTGAGGACGACGAGGCCGTGGCACGAGCGATGGAAGATGCAGGGGTAGCGGTGCTTGCGGGGCGTCGCGTTGGGGAGCTGTCTGGTGGGCAGCGCCAGCGCGTATGGATTGCGATGGCGCTGGCGCAGTCTACGGAGATTCTGCTGTTGGATGAGCCAACGACCTACCTGGATCTGAATCATCAGCTCGAGGTGTTGCGCCTGGCGGAGCGCCTGCAGCGTGCAGGCACGACGGTCGTCGCCGTGTTGCACGACCTGCATCTGGCGTTCCGATATGCCACTCACCTCGTTTTTATGAAAGACGGACAGATCGTTGCGCAGGGCACGCCCACGAGTGTGGTGACTCCAGAGCTTGTGGAGCGGGTTTTTGGGGTCACGTGCCGCATCATCGATGATCCTGAGACGGGTGCGCCACTGGTCATTCCTCGTCGTTGAGGTGCGTGTGTGTCTAAAAATCTCAAATGTTGACCAGCGGGTCATCAGTGGGCATGATTGTTCGATAATATTGCTCACAGTTGTTGAGGCAAAGTCGCATAAAAACAGGTAAAATCAGACATTGAGCAGGTGTGCCATGAATTTGCTTGTTGCTCGCAATTGCATTGTGGGTTTCAGGCAATAGTATGGTGTTTGTAGCGAGTGGTTACTCGGACACTGACATGATCGTTCTGCGCGTGACTGTGCCGATCGGTTGAGACTATCCCAGACAGAAGGAAACGAATACGCATGACGACACAGGTGTGCTCACAAAGCCGGGGACTTCGCATGTCCCTGCTTGCACTGACCACCTCTGCTTGTGTTGTCGGTGGAATGTTTGTCTCGGTTTCCCCCGCCTATAGTGTGGATGGAATCGGTGATGGTGTCGCGCAGTGTGTGACCGCGTCCGAAGAAGGGGCGTCGATCATTGCATCGTCGGTCGTTGCCAGTGGTTCGCAGCTGCATGTGGAAGGCGCCGGATGGGGTCCCTCGTCGGATGACACTCTGGGATTCGTGATCGTGACGCTTGATGATGGGCAAGAGAAGCGTCCCGACGATATTGCGCTTCCGTCCTGGGCTCCCGCGTCAGTGACGCGTAACAAGGCCGCATGGTCAGTAGCAAAGGTTGATGCGGATGGAGCTTTCTCCATTGATCTTGATCTGCCTACGGCGTGGGTTGTCGGCTCCTCTCACCAGGTGATGATCGGTGACGGTGTGACGGGTAACTATGTCCAGGTTGAGGTGAAGATCGTCGAATCTTCGGCCGAGGCGCCTTCCTGTTCACTGGATCCGACTCAGTCGGCGACCGCCGACGTCGTCGAGCCGAGCGCCGATGATACCGCGGCACCGACGCCTGATGATGCGGCCGCACATGCGCCCGCAGATCCTTTCGATCCTGCTGGTGACGATACTGGCTCGACGACTAATGGTGAGACGACGGCTTCTGCACCGTCATCGAGCACCCCGGTGGGTGCGCAGACGCAGACGTCTACTGCTTCGCGCACTGACGACGCTACTTCGCCTGCGTCCTCTCCTGCGCCTTCGTCCACTCCGTCGTCGGCGGGGGGCGCGTCCTCTGCCCAGGCCTCGACATCTTCCTCCGGTGGAGCCGCCACCGGCGCTGACCCGACGCCAGAGCCTTCCACTTCTTCTGAGCAGCAGAGTGTGTCCGCATCGCAGATTGGCCCCAAGGCGCATTCTGAGCAACAGGCGTCTAATCAGGCTGCCCGTGAGCAGGAATCGCGTCTGAATGGCTGGATCCTCGCGGGGGGTGGCCTGCTTGCGCTCCTTGGCGCAATCGTGACGGTCAGTATTGTTCGACGTTCGCACGGTCTGCTGCGCTAACGACGTCTCACCTGGCGCATTGCGGCGAGAATATGTGCATTAACCGATTGGTGTGCGTTGGAATTTAGCATTCATGCGTCACGCCTGTTACTCTAGTTCCGAAACATATGCTTCTGAGGATTAAGTCACTAAGGAGAACGGTATGCAGCACGCACGGGCTACTTCTGCCCTTGCCGCGCGCGGGCTTGCGGGGCGCAGTCGCTTGATGAGCCTCCTGATGGGCCTAAGCCTGTTCGCTGCCATTGCGCTCGCGATACCCGGATTTCTGCTCGAGCGGACGGTAATAACGATTCGATTCCCGTTCCGAACACGACGTTTACTGTCACGATCGAGCATGGCTCGTCATTCGAGTCGACCTACGGAGAAACCGGCTACTGGGGTGTCATGCTCGATTCGGGCCGCGTCACGCCGGTTGAGAAACCGACCTACACCCGTAATGGCGAGACGGTGACCGTCACGGCCGATGACGTGTGGGTTGCCACCAGCCCGGACAACTACACGCTGACCGTCCCGGTTCCCAACGGCAAGAACAATGTTGAAGGCATCACCTGGGAACCCGGTACGAGCCACACCGTTACCGTCCTCATGTTCAAGGAAGGTCGCTCGCTCGTCGATGGCGATCCGGTCACGTATCACGTGCGCGTCTACCAGCCCGCTAGTGACACTGCGTACCCGGCTCATACCGACGCTCCGCTTCCGAGCGCGGATCCGACGCCTGACAATATCGACGATCCGCTTCCGACCGCGGAGCCTGCCCCCGCGCCCACGACGGAGCCGACCGCTGATCCTGCACCTGCGCCCGAACCGACGACGGAGCCCAGCTCGGATCCTGCGCCCGCGCCCACCACGGAGCAGCCTCCGGCTCCCCAGCCCGACGATCCGCAGCTGCCCGCTGTGCGTCCGACCCCGACTCCCTCTGCAACGCCGACCCCCACCCCGTCGGCGAGCGCATCCGCTGCAGCTTCGCAGCCTTCCGACACCCCGGTGTCGCCCATTACGGACGTGTCGCAGCTGACTGACGCGAACAAGGGTGGCGTCAGTGCGGCCTTCACCGGTGGACAGCTGACGATCAACGTTCCTTCGGATAAGGCCGTCGCTGGTGACTGGGTGAGCGCAAATATCATGCAGACCGGTGAGGCTCGCTGGCTCCAGGTTGAAGACTCCAACCAGGTGTCCATGGATGTGACGGGCCTGCCGATGGGTGATTACAAGGTCGTCGTGGCTAACCGCCAGCATGAGCTGGTCGGCTGGGCTGAGTTCAAGGTCGCCTCGACCGTGGCCGCTGCCGGTACCGGTTCGTCCGTGGATGCGTCGGGTGGTGTGAAGCTCCATGCGGAGATGCTCTCCTCCTCGCTGGCGGGCAATGAATCCGAAGGTCTCAACGGTTACCTGTTGGGTGCGGGTGCGTGCATGCTGATCCTCGGCGGCCTCGTGGTTGTCCAGGTTCTCTCCGGTCCTAAGATTGGCTCTTCCTCGAGTGGGGTCACTCTGTCCTAAGCTAGGTTTCATGGATCTGTTTGATTCTGAATCTGTCGACGAGTCGGGCGTGCCTGCTTTCAATGCAGGCGCGCCCCTCGCCGTTCGTATGCGCCCGACGACTCTCGACGAGGTGGTTGGGCAGTCTCACTTGCTCGGTGAGGGGGCGCCGCTGCGCCGCCTGCTCTCACCTGGTTCGAGTGACGGTGTCGCGGTTTCCTCAGTGGTGCTCTGGGGGCCGCCGGGTACGGGTAAGACGACCCTCGCTTATCTGATAGCGCGTGCGTCAGGGCGACGTTTCATTGAGCTGTCCGCCGTTTCCTCCGGCGTGAGCGACGTTCGGCGGGTCGTGGATGATGCGCGTCGCACCCTCGCCAGCGGGGGTGAAGAGACGATTCTGTTCGTCGACGAGGTGCATCGCTTCTCCAAGTCACAGCAGGATTCGCTGCTTCCGGCGGTCGAGAATCGGTGGGTCGTTCTCGTCGCGGCGACGACGGAGAATCCGTCCTTCTCGGTTATTTCGCCGCTGCTGTCGCGCTCGCTTTTGTTGACGCTGCGCCCCCTGGACGCGGATGCAATCGAAGGACTGATACGCCGCGCACTGGCAGATGAGCGTGGCCTCGGCGGCCGCTTCGCCATCACCGACGAGGCAGTGGCCGGTCTCGTGCGCCTGGCGGGCTCGGATGCGCGTAAGTCTTTGACCCTCCTCGAGGCCGCCGCGGGCGTCGCCAGCGACGACGGATCGGGAGAGATTTCGGTTGCGAGTGTCGAAGCGGCAGCCAACCAAGCCCTCGTCCGGTGGAGCAGGGATCAGCATTACGACGTAGCAAGCGCGTTCATCAAGTCGATGCGAGGGTCCGACGTCGATGCCTCCCTTCACTACCTCGCTCGCATGATTGAGGCCGGGGAAGACCCGCGCTTCATCGCGCGACGCATCATGATTGCTGCGTCCGAAGAGATTGGCATGGCTGCTCCCGAGGTACTCACCACCTGCGTGAGTGTTGCACAGGGCGTCGCACTCATCGGTATGCCCGAGGCGCGCTTGCTTCTCGCTCAGGCGGTCGTCGCTGTGGCGACAGCACCGAAGTCGAACGCGACCTACCTGGCGATTGACCGCGCGATCGCGGATGTGCGCGCCGGTCGTGGGGGAGCGGTGCCCGAACATTTGCGCGACGCGCACTACGCCGGTGCGAAGACTCTGGGCCATGGCGACGGGTACCTCTACGCCCACGATCAGCCTCATCATGTTGCCGCCCAGCAGTACCTTCCGGACGACCTGGAAGGCACCCGTTATTACGAGCCAACCGACAACGGACATGAGGCGATGCTCACGAAGCGGCTCGGTGTGATTCGCAATCTGCTGAAAAGACGCTAGGATGGAACAGTTGTCCGCACCAGCGGGCACCTGGGGCCTTAGCCGACGGATAGTAACGATCCTGGAGTTGGCCCCATGCCGGGATTCCCGGCATGACATGAGAAACAGGAAGAAGAAACATGGCAACGAATCGTTCCCGCAAGCAGGTGCGCGAGTCTCGCGCCCTCGGTCTGGCTCTGACCCCCAAGGCCGTTCGCTACTTCGAGAAGCGCCCCTACGGCCCCGGTGAGCACGGCCGCACCCGTCGCCGCCAGGACTCCGACTACGCCGTCCGTCTGAAGGAAAAGCAGCGTCTGCGCGCTCAGTACGGCATCCGTGAGTCGCAGCTGCGCCGCGCCTTCGAAGAGGCCCGTCGCACCGCCGGCCTGACCGGTGAGAACCTGGTTGAGCTGCTCGAGATGCGTCTCGACGCCCTCGTCCTGCGCGCTGGCTTCGCCCGCACCATCCAGCAGGCCCGCCAGTTCGTCGTGCACCGTCACATCCTCGTTGACGGCAAGATCGTTGACCGTCCCTCGTTCCGCGTGAAGCCCGGCCAGACCCTGCAGGTCAAGCCGAAGTCGCAGACCACGGTTCCCTTCGAGATCGCCGCTGAGGGTATTCACCGCGACGTGCTGCCCGCCGTCCCCGAGTACCTCGACGTCGAGCTGTCCCGCCTGAAGGCGACCCTGGTGCGTCGCCCCAAGCGTGCTGAGGTCCCCGTGACCGTCGACGTCCAGATGGTCGTCGAGCACTACTCGCGCTGACACTAGTCATCTCCGCGCCCCCGAGCGTTGCTCGGGGGCGCGGTTTTTTCTTTCATCCCACTGTCCGCTTGCGCGTGCCGATGTGCCGTGAGCGGTGCCAACCGTCTAACATGGGGGACTATGCGTACGTCTGAAATCCGCACCCGCTGGCTCGACTACTTCGAGAAGCAGGGTCATGAGATTCGTCCTTCCGTTTCTCTCGTCTCTCCGGAGCCCTCGATTCTGTTCACGATCGCGGGCATGGTTCCCTTCATCCCCTACATCACGGGTGTCGAGCCTGCGCCGTGGCCGCGCGCCGCGTCGGTTCAGAAGTGCATCCGCACGAACGACATCGACAACGTTGGCAAGACGACCCGTCACGGCACGTTCTTCCAGATGAACGGCAACTTCTCCTTCGGCGATTATTTCAAGGAAGGTGCCATCAACTACGCGTGGGAGCTGCTGACTGGCTCGCGTGACGAGGGTAAGTACGGCCTGGATGGCGATCGCTTCTGGGTGACCCTGTGGGACCAGGACGACGAGGCTTTCGACGTGCTGACCAAGCAGATTGGCATGGACCCCAAGCACATCGTGCGTCTGCCGCGCGAGGAGAACTTCTGGGATACCGGCCAGCCTGGCCCCGCGGGTCCGTGCGCCGAGTGGCACTACGACCGCGGTCCCGAATACGGTCCCGAGGCCGTGGGCGGTACCGTCGACCCGGGTGGTGACCGCTACCTCGAGGTGTGGAACCTGGTGTTTGACCAGTACATGCGTGGTGAGGGTTCCGGTAAGGACTATCCGCTGCTGGGTGAGCTCGACAAGAAGGCGATCGATACGGGCGCCGGCCTGGAGCGTTTGGCTTTCGTCATGCAGGACAAGCCCAACATGTACGAGATCGACGAGGTCTTCCCCGTCATCGATGCCGCTATGCAGATGAGCGGTAAGCGCTACGGCCTGGGCGCCGCGGGCCCCGAGGCTGGCGCCGCATACGACGACGACGTGCGCATGCGTGTCGTGGCCGACCATGTTCGTTCCTCCCTCATGCTGATTGGTGACGGGGTGCGTCCCGGCAACGATGGTCGCGGCTACGTGCTGCGCCGCCTGATTCGCCGTGCGGTTCGTTCGATGCGTCTGCTCGGTGTTGACGAGGCCACGATGCCTACGCTACTCACCGCCTCGAAGGACGCGATGAAGGCGTCCTACCCCGAGCTTGAGACCAACTGGAAGACGATTTCCGAGGTCGCGTACGCGGAAGAAGACGCGTTCCGCCGGACCCTCAGTGCCGGGACGACGATCCTGGACGCCGCAGTTGCGACGGCAAAGGAAGCGAAGGGTGCCCCCGTGATTTCTGGTGCGTCGGCGTTCTCGCTGCACGACACCTACGGCTTCCCGATTGACCTGACCCTCGAGATGGCCGCCGAGCAGGGCGTGTCGGTCGACGAGGAGGGCTTCCGCACTCTGATGGCTGAGCAGAAGGAGCGTGCACGCGCCGACGCTCGCTCGAAGAAGACCGGACACACGGATGTTCGCGTCTTCCACGACATCGAAAGGCGATGGGTGGCGGCTCAACGTTCCTGGGCTACACGGAGCAGGCCGCCGAGGCGACCGTGGAGGCTCTGCTCGTTGATGGTGTGGCGGCTCCCGCTGCGAGCGCTCCCGCCGAGGTTGAGGTCATTCTCGATCGCACTCCGTTCTACGCGGAAATGGGTGGCCAGCTCGCCGACCACGGCACGATCCGTCTCGCTGGCGGTGGCGTCGTTGAGGTTCACGACGTGCAGGCTCCTATCCGTGGCCTGAGCGTTCACCGCGGCACCCTGACCGAGGGCGGCATGACGGTGGGGGAGAAGGCCTATGCCGAGATTGACGGCCAGCGTCGCCTCGCTATCGCGCGCGCTCACACCGCCACGCACATGGTCTACGCGGGCCTGCGTAACGTCGTGTCGGAAGATGCGACTCAGGCGGGCTCCGAGAACTCGCCGTCGCGCCTGCGCTTCGACTTCCGCCACGGTTCCGCGCTCGAGGGCTCCCAGCTGAGCGACATCGAGGCTCTCGTCAACGAGAAGCTCGCCGAGGACCTGGCCGTGACCACCGAGGTCATGAGCATCGACGCCGCGCGCGAAGCCGGTGCCATCGCCCTGTTCGGCGAAAAGTACGGCTCCGAGGTCCGTGTTGTGACGATTGGTGACGGCTTCGACCGCGAGCTGTGCGGTGGCACCCACGTGCCCACCACCGGCCACATCGGTCGCATCACGGTGCTCAGCGAGGGCTCCGTCGGCTCCGGCGTGCGCCGTATCGACGCCCTGGTCGGCGACGGCGCCTACGAGTTCCAGGCCAAGGAACATGCTCTCGTCAACCAGCTCTCCCAGCTTGTGGGTGGCCGCGCCGACGAACTGCCCGAGCGCATTGAATCGCTGCTGGCCAAGCTGCGCGAGTCCGAGAAGGAGCTCGAGAAGATCCGTACCGCCCAGGCGCTGAGCCAGGGCGCCGATCTGGCAGCTTCTGCGAAGGCTATCGGTCCCGTGACCGTCGTCGCCTCCGCAGTTGGTGAGATGCCGTCCGCGGACGCTCTGCGTACCCTGGCGCTGGATGTGCGCGACCGCCTCGGCAATGAGCGCGCGACCGTCGTCGCCCTCGGCGGTGTTGTTGGTGGGAAGCCCTCCCTCGTCGTCGCGACGAACGAGGCAGCGCGTGAGGCATCGGTGAAGGCCGGTGCGCTGGTTCGCGCGGTCGGCAAGCACATGGGCGGTGGCGGCGGCGGCCGCGACGACATCGCTCAGGGCGGCGGCACCAAGCCTGAGGGTATTGCCGACGCTATTGACGCGATCCGCAAGGAAATCGAGGCACTGTGAGTATTCGTCGGGGTATTCGTATCGGCGTGGACGTCGGCACCGTGCGTGTCGGCGTCAGCCGGTGCGACCCTGACGGCATCCTCACGATGCCTGTTGAAACCCTTCACAGGGCCCCCGATCTGTCCGACCTTGATCGCCTGGCCGATATCATTCGTAGCAACGACGCGATCGAGGTGATCGTTGGACTTCCTCGGCACTTGCGTGGGGGGAGAAGGGATCTCTGCGAAGGGGGCGCGCAAGTACGCGCGTCGCATCAAGAAGCTTGTTCCCGATGTTCGCGTGGCGATGGTCGATGAGCGCATGACGTCCAATCAGGCGCACGCGCGTCTTCGCGCATCCGGGATTCCTGAGATCGAGCATCGCAGCGTCATCGACCAGGTCGCGGCGCAGATCATTTTGGAACAGGCCCTCGAGCTCGAACGCATGGGCGGTCGAGCTCCCGGTGAGGAAATCATCCTCGAACCAAGCGAAGGAGCGCACGCATGAGTACGCCTCCCCCCTTACCCCTTCCGTTCTCGTCGCGAGATTCACTCCGGCGAGCCTAAGGTCTACTCTGACGCTCCACATGAGAACGCCAGCGGCGAGGCCCCGTCAGATTCTACGCACACTCCGGTGCAGGGCACGCCTGTGGCTGCGGCGGCCTCGTTCGACGACGCTGCTGAGCTTGCGCGTGTCTCCAGTGTTCGCCAGCGTTCGACGTCGCTTCCTTCTTTCGACGAGGTGACCGATACCGGTGCGACTCCGCGCGTGTCCGCGTCTGCGCCCCGTGCTCGCGGTGGAGCGCAGGCCGTCGAGACGCCGTCTGAAACAACTGGCATGCGTTCGCGCAGGCTTGCGAGCGAGCGGCGCGCGGCGCGTAAGCGGAAGCGCCGCCGTCGCGTGCGTTCATTCTTCATTATCGTTCTGGTTATCGGATTGCTTGCGGGTGCCAGCTACGTCGCCTACGATCAGCTTTCAACTCCTCGACGACCGCGTCGGATGATTTCCCGGGTCCCGGTTCCGGCTCGGTCGAGGTGACGATCGAGGAAGAGTCGTCGGGTCGTGCGATTGGCCAAACTCTCGTGGATGCGGGGGTCGTCAAGTCCGTGGGTGCTTTCGTTCGCCAGTTCGAAACGAACCGTGCCGCGCTTTCGATTCGTCCCGGTACGTACCGACTGAAGCTGCAGATGAGCGCCTCAGGTGCACTCGCCGCGCTGCTGGATGAAACGAACCGCGTTGACTCGACGGTGACGGTTGGATCCGGTCAGAAGCTGTCTGAAGTCAAGCAGCGCATTGTCGATATCATGGGCGTTTCCGAAGCTGAGGTTGAGGCGGCGTTTGCCGATACAGAGGCAATCGGACTTCCCTCCGAGGCGGGAGGTAACGCGGAAGGCTGGCTTCTGCCCGGCTCCTACGAAGTCGGCGAGACAGATACACCGACAACCGTGATTGCACGCATGGTCAAAGGAACGATCGATGAACTGGATCGCCTAGGCGTTGCACCCGCCGACCGCGAGACCGTCCTCATCAAGGCTTCCATCGTCGACGGTGAAATGAACATCGACAAGTACATGCCGATGGTCGCTCGCGTCATCGAGAATCGTCTGGCTGACACGAACGGCGAGACGAAGGGCATGCTCGGCATGGACTCCACGGTGCTTTACGGCGTTGGGAAGACCAGCGGCGTGCCCGATCAAGCAGACCTCGACAACGACAACCCGTACAACACACGACTGCACCCTGGTCTGCCGCCCACTCCTATCGGTCAACCGAGTGAGAAGGCCATTAAGGCCGTGCTGAACCCTGCCGACGGCACGTGGCTGTACTTCGTCACGGTCAACCTGGACACGGGTGAGACTCTGTTCGCTTCGACGCTGGAGGAACAGGAGAAGAACCGTGAGCAGTTCAAGGCGTACTGCACGGCGAACCCGAAGGTTTGTACTGCATCATGACCTGGGCCGCGGTCATCGGATCGCCGATTGAGCACTCCCTGTCGCCGGTGATTCATCGCGCGGCATGGGCCCAGCTCGGCATCGATGGGTGGGCATACCACCGTGTCGAGCAAGACACAGACTCACTGCCCGGGTTCATTGCCAGCCTTGGAGCTGACTGTGCGGGCCTGTCTGTGACGATGCCCTGCAAGCAGGCCGTCATGCCGCTGCTCGATGTGATTGATCCGCTGGCGAGCGCGGTGGGCGCCGTCAATACGGTCATTCCTTCGTCAGGGGTCCTTGCCGGTTTCAACACCGATGTCACAGGTATCGCGTCGGCCGTGAGGCGTGCCTGTTCGATGGCGGGGTGCTCCGCGCCATCGAGTGCTCTCGTTCTCGGTGCTCGCGCTACCGCATCGTCCGCGCTTGCAGCGTTGGGCGAGTTGGGGATTACGTCGTCGACCGTCGCCGCGCGCCGTTTTGGCGGTCCAGGCTCTGTTGTGGCGGCGGCCTCGCGGCTTGGAGTCACTATCGAACAGGTTCTATGGTCGGATGCCGAGGCGGTGGATCGTGCGGCTTCCAGCGCGGACCTTGTCATTTCCACGCTTCCTGCCTCAGCCACCGATCCACTCGCCGAGCGTCTGCGGGTTCGGGAGGGACAGATCCTGTTGGATGTCGTGTACTCGCCGCGCGACACCGCATTGCGCCGTGCCTTCGAAAACGCCGGTGGTGTTGTCGCCGAGGGGACAGATATGCTCGTTTCCAGGCTGGAGCACAGGTTCAGCTGATGACTGGGCGCAGTCCCGATATCGGCGTCATGCGCGAGGCCCTCGAGGAGGAACTGGAAGACCGTTCACGGGAAGGCACGGCGCTGTGATCGTCGGTTGGCTTCCTCCGCGAATTAGTGCGGATCTTTCTCTCGTATCGGGCTTCCTCACGTGGATTATTGTCCTGGCGTGGCTATGGAGATCCGGCTGGAAGATCCAGCGCAGGTACTTCATCGAATCGACACGCACGCCATTGACGCGCAATGCGATTGTCTGGAGCGCCGCTATCGTGGGCGCAGTCCTTTTCGTTGCGGCGCAAATGCGCCCCGGCATGCCTGCCGTCATGGCCGTTGCGATGATCGGAGCGCTGAGCGCATACGTTGACGCCCACACGCATCGTCTCCCGAATGCGTACACGGCGGCGATGGCCATTGGCGTCGCGGCTGGTGTGGGAGTTGGCGTGATCATTTCTCCAGCGTGGCAGCAGCGCCTCATCGGGTGTGTCGTCGGCGCTCTGATCTGGACGATTCCGATCGCTCTGTTGAACCGACTCCCCGGTGGCATGGGCGGGGGGAGACGTGAAACTCGCACCCGTCTTGGGTGCCATGGCCGGTTCCGTCGGCCTGCACGCGGCGGTTTTTTCTCTCATACTGTCCTTCGTGCTGGCGGGGCTTGCCGCTCTCTGGAAGATCGTGATCGGTTCTGCTGGCACCAAGTCGCGGGTGCCGATGGGTCCTTGGATGATCGGTTCATCCCTCCTCGCAGCGATTGCCTGGGGTGTCGTTCCGGACTGGTTGTAGGGCACTTGCGCGGCCTCATCGTGGACCCGACGGGCCGGGGCCGGTCAGGGATGGGACAATAAAACGGTGAGTAACGAGACGCCTTCATACCAGTGTGAGCCTGTGATCCTCGAGTGGGGCCAGACCTGGCCTCCCCGCGATGTTTTTGTCGATCTTGCACAGGATCGACGAGTGATCCCGGTTGTTCGGCGTGTGCTCGCTGACGAGCTGAGCGCGGTGGGCGTGTACCGACAGCTTGCGCACGGCAACTATGGAAGCTTCATCCTGGAGTCCGCAGAACATGGTGGTTCGTGGGGACGCTGGTCATTCGTTGGAGCATCGAGCGCCGGCGCGATCGTCGCCCGTGACGGACACGCGCAGTGGATCGGTTCGCATCCCGAGGGTGCCCTGGAGGAGGGGAGTTTCCTCGAGGTCGTGCACTCCGCCCTGGAGGAGCTTGCGGCACCCGCGATCGACGGAATGCCTCCTCTGACGGGCGCGCTCGTCGGATCGCTGGGTTGGGGCATCATTCCCGAGTGGGAGCCGACGCTCGCAGCGACCGCTCCAAAGGAATTCGACATTCCCGACGCAACGCTCGTGCTGGCCACCGAGGTCGCCGCGCTCGACCATGCGACGGGTTCGGTCTACCTGATGGCTATCGCGTGGAACTTGAACGGCTCGGCCGATGGTGTTGACGGAGCGTATGACCGTGCGATTGAGCGTCTCGACGCGATGACCTCGCAGCTGGCAACCCCGATCGCTCCGGCTGTGCTCGGCAGCAGCGGTGCGACGCCGCCGCAGGTGCGCGAGCGCACGGCGCGTGCAGATTTCGAGTCTTCCGTCAACGCGGCCAAGCGGGCGATTGAAGACGGCGACGCCTTCCAGATCGTGCTGTCCCAGCGCCTCGATGTGTCGACGTCTGCCAGCGGTCTCGACGTCTACCGCGTGCTGCGTACGGTCAACCCCTCGCCCTACATGTACTTCCTGGAGCTGCCTGACGTGAAGGGCGGTCATTTCGAGGTTGTCGGCTCGTCTCCGGAGACTCTCGTGAAGACTGAGCGGCGCCGCGTCTGGACCTACCCGATTGCCGGCTCGCGTCCGCGCGGTGTCGACTCGGCAGAGGATCACCGACTGGCTGCTGAGCTGCTCGAGGATCCGAAGGAACTGTCCGAGCACGTGATGCTTGTTGACCTGGCGCGCAACGATCTGTCGAAGGTGTGCGATCCCGCTTCGGTCGAGGTCTCGACGCTCATGGAACTTAAGCGTTTCTCGCACATTCAGCACATTTCCTCCACGGTGACGGGTGTCCTGCGCTCTGACGCTGACGCTCTTGACGCGCTGGTCGCGACGTTCCCGGCGGGTACCCTCTCGGGCGCGCCTAAGCCTCGTGCGATCCAGCTGATCGATGACTTCGAGCCTGCGGCGCGCGGCGTGTACGGCGGCGTCGTCGGGTACTTCGACCTGTCGGGCGATGCGGATCTAGCGATCGCTATTCGCACGGCCTCCTTGAAGGATGGCGTGGCATCGGTGCAGGCGGGTGCGGGTCTCGTTGCTGACTCGGTTCTGCCCTGGAGTACGAGGAGTCACGCAATAAGGCCGCTGCGGCTGTTGAGTCCGTCGTGCGGGCATCTACTCTGATCCCCTTGTCCTGACCCGTAGTGCGGGATGGCTGACTCGTTGGAGGCCATTTTTCGCTAGCCTAGGTGAGGATTGATCGTTTCTGCCTGAAAGGGGAGCGTCGTGAGCGTTCTCGATGACATTATCGCTGGGGTCCGCGAGGACCTGAAAGAGCGTGAAGACCGCGTCCCTCTGGCTCGGATCAAGGAGATCGAGGCCCAGATTCCGGAGGCGAAGGATGCGCTCGGTGCCCTGCGGGGCCGCGATGGTGCCGTCAAGATCATCTCCGAGGTGAAGCGATCTTCGCCGTCCAAGGGTGCGCTCGCATCCATCCCGGACCCCGCAGCCCTCGCATCGACGTACGAGGCCGGGGGAGCGTCGGTCATCTCGGTGCTCACCGAGCAGCGTCGCTTCAATGGTTCGCTCGCGGATCTTGACGCCGTGCGTGCGGCCATCGATATTCCGATTCTGCGCAAGGACTTTATCGTCACGCCGTATCAGATCCACGAGGCGCGTGCTCACGGCGCCGACCTCGTGCTCTTGATCGTCGCGGCGCTGGAGCAAAACGTTCTCGTGTCCCTGTTGGAACGAACCCGGTCGCTCGGCATGGAGGCGCTGGTGGAGACGCATTCGCGACTCGAAGCCCTGCGCGCGATGGAGGCCGGTGCCTCGATCATCGGTGTCAACGCCCGCAATCTGAAAACCCTGGAAGTGGACCGCTCGACCGTCGAGCAGGTCATCGACGTGATCCCTCAGGACGTTGTCGCGGTCGCCGAATCGGGCGTCGCGAATGCTCACGACGTTTTTGAATACGCCAAGTGGGGTGCGGATGCCGTGCTCGTCGGCGAAGCGCTCGTGACCTCGGGTGATCCCCGCGCGAGCATTCAGGACATGGTGAGCGCGGGCCAGCATCCCGCTCTGCGCACGGATCGCAAGGCTCGCGTCGCTGCGGCGCGTCAGGAAGGACAGTGATGGAAGCCGAGAACTTTGCTCAAGGACCGTACTTCGGTGATTTTGGCGGACGCTTCGTCGCCGAGTCTCTCATGGGTCCCCTCGAAGAGGTTGAGGTCGCGTGGAAGCGCCTGTGGCGCGATAAGTCTTTCCAGCGCCGGCTGCGCGATCTTTTCCTGAACTACGCGGGACGTCCGTCTCTGTTGACGGAGGCGCCTCGCTTCGCTGCGGACCTTGGCGGCGTGCGCGTGTTTCTCAAGCGTGAGGACCTCAACCACACGGGTTCGCACAAGATCAACAACGTGCTTGGCCAGGCGCTGCTTACCAAGGAACTGGGCAAGACGCGTGTTATTGCGGAGACCGGTGCGGGTCAGCACGGCGTGGCCACCGCGACCGCCGCTGCGCTCCTCGGCCTCGACTGCACGATCTACATGGGGCGCGAGGACACCGAGCGTCAGGCCTCAATGTTGCGCGCATGCAGATGCTCGGCGCCGAAGTCATCGCTGTGACCGCGGGTTCGGCGACGCTCAAGGACGCAATTAACGAGGCGTTCCGTGACTGGGTGACCAACGTCGAAACCACGAACTACATTTTCGGAACAGCCGCGGGTCCGCACCCGTTCCCGGAGCTCGTGCGTGATCTCCAGCGTGTCATCGGCGATGAGGCGCGCGCGCAGCTGCTGGCTGCCGAAGGACGTCTGCCTGACGTCGTCGTCGCCTGCGTGGGTGGCGGCTCCAACGCGATTGGTTCTTTCACGGCGTTCATCGACGATCCGAGCGTTGAACTGCTCGGATGCGAGGCGGCCGGCGATGGCTTCGAGACCGGGCGACACGCTGCGTCGATCACTGCTGACGAGGTGGGCGTGCTCCACGGCGCGCGCACTTTTGTCCTGCAGGAGCGCGACGGTCAGACGAAGGCCTCGCACTCGATTTCCGCCGGTCTGGACTATCCGGGTGTCGGCCCGCAGCACGCGTGGCTGGCTCGTTCGGGTCGCGCTTCGTACATGCCGATTTCCGACGCCGAGGCCATGGATGCTTTCCTGCACCTGTCGCGCACGGAGGGCATCATTCCCGCCATCGAGTCCTCGCACGCCCTCGCCGGCGTGCGCGCCTGGGCCCGCGCGAAGGCCGAGGCCGAGGGGCCGTTCGCGTCAGGCGAGGAACCCATCGTGATCGTGACCGTGTCGGGTCGCGGCGACAAGGACGTGGACACGGCATCGCGCTGGTTCGGCTACGGACATGCGAAGCTGCAGGTCATCGACCCCAGCGCCGGACCGTCGGGCGTTGCCGTCCTGGACGAGAACGAGGAGAAGTGAGATGACCCGAGCACCCCATTCTGCCGTCGCAATCGATGCCGCACTCTCGCGCGGTGATGCGGCGCTCATCGCCTACCTGCCCGTGGGCTTCCCGTCGGTCGAGGATTCGATCCGCGCCGGAAAGGTCCTGGCCGACTGCGGCGTTGACGTCATTGAGCTCGGTTTCCCCTACTCGGATCCCGGCATGGACGGACCGACCATCCAGCGTGCGACCGTCGCTGCTCTCGAGCGCGGCACACACCTGGAGGACCTCTTCCACGCGGTGGATGAGCTGACCTCCTACGGTATTTCAACCTGCTCCATGACCTACTGGAATCCGGTCGAGTGGTGGGGCGTCGAGTGCTTCGCCAAGGACTTCGCTGCCGTGGGCGGTTCCGGCCTCATCACGCCCGACCTGCCGCCCGAAGAGGGCGCGCAGTGGGAGGCAGCGTCGGATAAGTACGACCTCGAACGCATCTATCTGAGTGCTCCCTCGTCCCCCGAGCATCGCCTCAAACTCATCGCAGAGCACTCGCGCGGCTGGGTGTATGCGGCCTCGTCGATGGGTGTGACGGGCGCGCGTGCTGCCGTCGGCGCTCACGTCGCCGACGTCGTGGCGCGTACCCGCGCAGCCGGTGTCCAGCGTGTATGTGTGGGACTCGGCGTGTCCAACGGTGCTCAGGCCCGTGAGATCGGCGCATATGCGGACGGCGTCATTGTCGGATCTGCGCTCGTGAAGACTCTGTTCGACGAGGACATCGACCGTGGCTTGAAGGCCCTCGGTGAGCTCGCAACCGAGTTGAAGTCCGGCGTCAGCGGGGCTCGCGCGTGAGCGCGCTCATTGCGGCAGGTATCCCGTCCCCCTCGCAGGGCGTCTGGTACCTTGGGCCGATTCCGCTGCGGGCCTACGGCATTATCATCGCTGCAGGCATGATTATCGGCGTCTGGTGGACCGCCCGCCGCTATCGTGACCGCGGTGGAAACCCGGACACGCTCTATGACGCCGCGCTCTGGGCGATCCCGCTCGGTGTCGTCGGCGCGCGCATCTACCACGTCATCACGTCCCCGGACGCTTACTTCGGTCCGGGCGGTGACCCGATGCTCGCTTTCCAGATTTGGCGTGGAGGCCTGGGTATTTGGGGTGGCGTCGCCTTCGGAGCGCTTGGCGTGTACATCGCCGTCAAACGTGCGGGTGTCCGCCTCGGTCCAATCGCCGACTCCCTGGCTCCGGCTCTGCTGATCGCCCAAGCGATCGGCCGTTGGGGAAACTGGTTCAACCAGGAGCTCTTTGGTGCCCCGACGACTATGCCGTGGGGTCTCCAGATCGACGCTGCGCACATGCCGGCCGGGTATCCGGCAGGCACTTTGTTCCACCCGACGTTTCTTTACGAGTGCCTGTGGAACCTTGCCGCCGCAGCGCTCATCGTGTGGCTTGATCGTCGTCACCGCTTCGCCGGTGGCCAGGTGTTCGGTCTGTACCTGATGGCGTACACAGCGGGACGCGGCTGGATCGAAATGCTGCGCATCGACGATGCGCACAGAGTTCTCGGTCTGCGCCTCAACGTGTGGACGTCCCTGCTCGTGTTCGCGCTCGGTGTGCTTGTGTTCGTCGTCGCTGGTCGGCTGGGACGCTCGACGACCGTCGTTGCACACGACGGCGAATCTGCGGCGGACGACGAGCAAACGGAGGACCAGGCTGCCCCCGAAGACAGTGACGCTGACGATATCGTCGGTGCTGGCGTGAGTGAAGAAGAGTCCGCGCACGAGAGTACTCTCGAGTCGTTCTGATCCCGAGCTTGGTCGTTTTTCTCCGCGCTGAGGTCCTACCACAGGTGGATTCATGGGAATGATCACGTCGCCCCGCGGCTGATCTTGCTCGTCTGAACAGGGGTTGGAAGGTAAACTTTTACTTATGCGTCGAGCTAAGATTGTCTGCACTATTGGACCTGCCACTGAATCCCCTGAGCAGCTCCAGGCACTGGTGGACGCCGGCATGGATGTCGCGCGTATCAACCGGTCGCATGGAAAGGCTGAGGAGCACGAGGCCGTCATTTCGCGCGTGAGGAAGGCGTCTGCGACGTCTGGCCGCGCGATCGCGGTTCTCGTCGACCTCCAGGGGCCCAAGATTCGCCTGGAGACGTTCCAGGATGGCCCTCAGGAACTGAAGATCGGTGACACCTTCACCATCACGACCCGCGACGTTCCCGGCACCAAGGAACTCGTCGGTACGACTTTCAAGGGCCTGCCCGGTGACTGCGCTCCCGGCGACCGCCTGCTGATCGACGACGGTAATGTCGCGGTCCGCGTCGTCGAGGTCACCGAGACCGACGTCGTTACCCGCGTCGAGGTTCCCGGCATGGTTTCGGACCACAAGGGCCTGAACCTACCTGGTGTCGCCGTGTCGGTTCCCGCCCTGTCCGAGAAGGACAAGGAGGATCTGCGCTGGGGTATTGAGCAGGATGCCGACTTCATCGCGCTGTCCTTCGTGCGTTCCGCCGAGGACATCAAGGATGTCCACGAGATCATGGACGAGATGGGCAAGCGTATCCCGGTCATCGCCAAGATCGAGAAGCCGCAGGCTGTCGAGGCGCTGGAAGACATTATCGAGGCCTTCGACGGCATCATGGTTGCCCGCGGTGACCTCGGTGTCGAGATGCCCCTCGAAGCGGTCCCGCTGGTGCAGAAGCGCGCGATCGAACTCGCTCGTATTGCCGCCAAGCCCGTCATCGTCGCGACGCAGGTCATGGATTCCATGATCAAGAACCCGCGTCCGACGCGCGCCGAGGCCTCCGACTGTGCCAATGCGATCCTCGACGGTGCTGACGCGGTCATGCTCTCGGGTGAGACCTCGGTGGGTGCCTTCCCGATCGAAACCGTTCGTACGATGGCCGCGATCATCGAGTCGACGGAGGAGAACGGTGGAGAGCGCATCGCGTCGATCCCCGGCTTCTACGCCGACCGAGCGGGCGTTATCTGCGAGGCTGCAGCACGTATTGCCGAGCACATGGACGCTCGCTACCTGGTGACCTTCAGCCAGTCCGGCACATCCGCGCGTCTGCTGTCGCGTATGCGTCGCCCAATCCCGATGCTTGCATTCACGCCGCTCGAGTCGACGCGTCGCCGCCTGGCCCTCTCGTGGGGTATCCAGACGTACCGCGTTCCCGAGGTGCAGCACACCGACGACATGGTGTGGCAGCTCGATCAGGTGGTTCAGTCTGCGCACCTGGCGGACATCGGTGATCAGCTGGTCATCGTTGCTGGTATGCCCCCGGGCATCGCCGGTTCCTCGAACATGCTGCGTATCCATGAGGTCGGAGATGAGGCCGACTACGCGATTGGCGGAACCCGCCACGCGTGAGATGCGTGAGTAGCGGGGGTGCCGGCGGCGAGTCGGCGCCCCCCGCTCTTTTTGTTTGTTCACGTGGACAAAATGAAATCCGTGGAATAAAGTACTCGGATACACGTTGAGACACGTGAACGCCGCACCAACGACGGCGCGGCAGTGCAGCAGATCGCTGCCCGGCGTGATCAGGAATGCCTGTGCGAACAAAGCACGTTTTCTGGCGCGCCCGAATTGAAGAGGAGAAAGAGAAATGAATACGAAGATCCGGACCGTGTCGGTCCACGACACTCTGTTTGGCCGTGTGGCCAACAACCTGGAGGTCGGCCAGCTCTCACGCGCCGTCGAGCCGTGGTTCGCTGACTTCCACGACTCGAGGGTCAAGCAGGCGATTGCCGACCTTGACGAGCCGGCCCGCCGGGGCGCGGCTGCCGAGTACCTCGGTCTCGAACTGAGCGTCGTGGCCTGAGCCGTGACAAAGGGGCCGACAAGCAATGCTTGTCGGCCCCTTGTTCGTCTGCGATTGTGCTGTATCAATTTGCGCTACGGACGTCGCACACGTGCTGAATTGCCGGTACCATTAAGAGCACGTACTCCACTGGCGGTACCCCGAGTGGGATTCGAACCCACAACAAGCCGGGTTTGAGCCGACCGCCTCTGCCAGTTGGGCTATCGGGGCTTCGCGTGTGCGTGTCCCACAATAGAGCAGCTGAGCAAACCGATCAAACTGAGGAATATGACAATGAGTGAAGAGCAGGCTGAACCGCGTCGCGTCCTCGTCGCAGAAGACGAGGGGTTGATTCGTCTCGACATCGTTGAGACGCTGACCCAGGCGGGGTTCGAGGTCGTTGGCGAGGCTGCCGACGGTGAGGAAGCTGTCGAGCTGGCACTCGAGCTCGAACCGGATCTGTGTGTGATGGATGTCAAGATGCCGAAGATGGACGGCATCACCGCTGCGGAGAAGATCCTGCAGGAACTGTCCTGTGCAGTCGTCATGCTGACGGCGTTCTCGCAGACTGAGCTCGTTGAGCGTGCTCGTGACGCCGGCGCGATGGCTTACGTCGTGAAGCCCTTCAGCCCCGCTGACTTGATCCCCGCTGTGGAGATTGCCCTGTCGCGTCACGCAGAGATCGAGTCGCTCGAAGACCAGATTGCCGATCTTTCGGATCGCTTCGAGACCCGCAAGCGCGTGGACCGTGCGAAGGGCCTGCTCATGAAGAACATGGGTATGAGCGAACCTGAGGCCTTCCGCTGGATCCAGAAGACGTCGATGGACCGTCGTCTGTCCATGCGCGAGGTTGCCGACGCGGTCATCAACCAGGTCGACGACTGAGTTATAGACGTGCGAATGGGGAGGGTCAATTGACCCTCCCCATTGCTGTATTCTGGCTCCTCAGTCGTGGCTTGAGCGCACCAGAATGCGGTTTGTCACGCGGGCGATCGAAATGAGGCGGTCCGCCTCATCGCGAATTTCCACGGTGTGAACGGTTGAGCTGCGGCCCAGGTGAACGGCGGTTGCGGTTGCGGTGATGATTCCCTCGCGTCCTGCACTGATATGGGAGGCGTTGAGTTCAGTCCCGACGGCGTAGGCCTGCTTGCCCGGGTTCGCTTCACGCGCATGGATTTGTGCGGCAAACGACGCTGCGGTCTCCGCGAGGGCAGCGGATGCGCCGCCGTGGAGGATTCCGGCGCTCTGGCGGTTTCCGTCGATGGGCATGGAGATCACGGTGCGTGACGCGCTGTGCTCCAGCACTTCCATGCCGGTGGCTTCCATCAGGGTGCCGGGCCAGTGGGTGCCGACCCACCCACCGCGTGCGAGCGGATCTGGTGAGGAAGAATGCGTGTGTTTCGTCTGGTGATCGTGTGTCATGGCATCTAGGGTGGCATGTGTGAGTGACACTGTGCTGATTATTGACGGCCATTCGATGGCATTTCGCGCTTTCTACGCGCTTCCGCCGGACAACTTCGTGACGGCCACGGGCCAGCACACGAACGCTGTTTACGGCTTTGTTTCAATGCTGACGAGGCTGTTGGAAACCGAGAAGCCGACGCATATCGCCGTTGCTTTCGATGTGTCCAGGCACTCATTCCGTACCGAGGAGTACCCGGAGTACAAGGGGACGCGCGACGCCACGCCCGAGGAATTCAAGGGCCAGGTGGAGCTGATTCGCGAGGTGCTCGATGCGATGGGGATCGTGTCGCTCTCACGCGAGGGCTTCGAAGCGGATGACATTCTTGCGACGCTCGCGTACCGCGCCGGCAACGATGGCGCGACCGTCCTTGTCGTATCCGGCGACCGCGACTCCTTCCAGACGGTGACTGACAACGTCACGGTGCTGTATCCGGGGACGGGCCCCGGCGATCTGCGCCGCATGACTCCGCAGGCAGTGGAGGAGAAGTATGGCGTCCCGCCGCACCGCTATCCCGAGATTGCCGCAATCGTGGGTGAGACCTCGGATAACCTGCCCGGCGTTCCGGGCGTTGGCCCCAAGACGGCCGCACAGTGGATCAATAAGTACGACGGCCTGGACAACCTTTTGGCTCGGGCCGACGAGATCGGTGGAAAGCGCGGAGCGGCCCTGCGTGAACACATGGATGACGTCGTGCGCAACCGCCGCCTCAATCGCTTGCTCACCGACATGGACCTTGAGGTGTCGCCGAGCGATCTGGCCCGCCGCCCCACGGATGTCGCCGCCATCGACCGTCTCTTCGATTCTCTCGAATTCGGTCGCCTGCGCCAGAAGGTGCGCGAGGTCGCGGGCATCGGCATGGGGGGGAGGGGCCCGTCGACGAGGCGCCCGAGGCTGTAGCCGAGGTCGAGATCTCGGTGTCCCTCGCGGATGCTTCCTGCGACATTGCCCAGTGGGCTCGCGCCCACTCGCCGCTCGCCGTGCTCGTTGAGGGCGACATGCGGCCGACTCGTGGCGAGGTCACCCGCCTTGTTCTTGCCTCTGACAACGAGGCGCTCGTGATCGACCCCGTCGAACTGAGTCCCACACAGGAGGAAGCGCTCGCCGAGGTCCTCGCCACGGCCTCGTCCCTGATCGTGCACGACGCGAAGGGCGCGCGTCATGCGCTCGCGTCGCGCGGCTGGGCTCTCGGTGGCGTCGACTTCGACACGATGCTGGCGGCATACCTCGCTCACCCCGATCAGCGCTCCCACAAGCTGGAGGATGTGCTCTCGCGTGTGCTTGGCGTCGTGATCGAGGAAGAGGAGGGCGACTCTGAGGCTCTCTTCGATCTCGGTGACATGGGAGCTGGCCCGAGCGCGGCCCAGGTGCGGGCCGGCAAGCTGGCCGCCCACCTGCACCCGCTCGCCTCGACTCTGCGTTCCCGCCTGGAGGAAAGCTCCGAGGCCGCGCTGCTCACCGACATGGAGATGCCTCTGTCGGTCCTCCTCGGCGAGATGGAAGACATCGGCATCGCCGCTGACACGAGCGTGCTCGATGGACTCTCCGACGAGCTCGGCAAGGCCGTCGATGCCGCGCGCGAGGGAGCGTGGGCTGCGGCGGGACGCGAGGTCAACCTGTCAAGCCCCAAGCAGCTCCAGGAGCTGCTCTTCGATCACTTCGGCTTGCCTAAGACGAAGAAGACGAAGACCGGGTACACGACGAATGCCGAGGCCCTCGCGGACCTGCACGCGAAGACCGCAAACGAGGGGGGAGCGGGGCACGACTTCCTCGGATTCCTGCTCACACACCGTGACCGCATCAAGCTCAAGCAGATGGTCGACTCCCTGTCCGCGACCGTCGCCTCCGACGGACGCATCCACACGACCTTCTCCCAGGTTGCTGCGGCCACGGGTCGCCTCGCGTCTTCCGATCCGAACCTGCAGAACATCCCCGCGCGCAGCGCCGACGGTATGCGAATTCGCGGCGCCTTCGTCGCTGGTGAGGGATTCGAGTCGCTCATGAGTGCCGATTATTCGCAGATCGAGATGCGCCTCATGGCGCACCTGTCCGGCGATGAGGCGCTCATCGAGGCCTTCAATTCCGGGGAGGACCTGCACCGCACGATGGCGTCCATGGTCTTCGGAACCCCGGTTGCCGAGGTAAGCGCCGAGGAGCGGTCGCGCATCAAGGCGACCTCCTACGGCCTCGCGTACGGCCTATCCTCCTACGGCCTCGCCGCTCAGCTTGGTATTCCCGTGCCCGAGGCCGCGGCCCTGCGCGATCGCTACTTCGAGCGCTTCGGAAAGGTCCGTGACTACCTCGAGGGCCTCGTTGCCCAGGCGCGTGCCGACGGCTACACCCAGACGATGTTCGGGCGCCGCCGCTACCTGCCCGACCTGCGTTCCTCGAACCGCCAGCGCCGCGAGATGGCCGAGCGCGCCGCCCTCAACGCGCCGATCCAGGGCAGCGCTGCAGACATCGTCAAGATCGCCATGATGAACGTCGTCGATGCCCTCTCCGAGGCCGGCCTGAAGTCGCGTCTCCTCGTGCAGATCCACGACGAACTGCTCCTCGAGGTTGCCCCGGGAGAGGCTGCAGCGCTCGAAGCGATCGTCCGAGACAAGATGGCGACGCCCGTGGAGCTCTCCGTCCCGCTCGATGTCGCCGTCGGAATCGGGCGGTCCTGGCAGCTCGCGGCACACTGACCGACGTGATGACGCGACGCACGCCACGCAAAGTGTCGCCAAATTCGTCACATTTGCCCGTCAAAGGCTGCTAAACTGGTTCACGGTGTCTGGGGACGAGTGCATCCGCATTCGTCTTGGGGCGCCGGAACTGTCCATCTACTATCCAGTCCGTTTCGGAGAAACTACTACATGACCACCAACACGCCGCAGGTCGCTATCAACGACATTGGTTCGGAAGCAGACCTGATCGCAGCCATCGACGAGACCATCAAGTACTTCAACGATGGCGACATCGTCGAGGGCACTGTCGTCAAGGTCGACCACGACGAGGTCCTCCTTGACATCGGCTACAAGACCGAGGGTGTCATCCTCTCTCGCGAGCTGTCCATCAAGCACGACGTCAACCCCGACGACGTTGTCGCCGTGGGCGACCAGATCGAGGCGCTCGTCCTCCAGAAGGAAGACAAGGAAGGCCGCCTCCTCCTGTCGAAGAAGCGCGCGCAGTACGAGCGCGCCTGGGGCCAGATCGAGAAGGTCAAGGAAGAGGACGGCGTCGTTACCGGTACCGTCATCGAGGTCGTCAAGGGCGGCCTGATCCTCGACATCGGCCTGCGTGGCTTCCTGCCCGCCTCCCTCGTCGAGATGCGTCGCGTCCGCGACCTCGCCCCCTACATCGGTCGCGAGATCGAAGCGAAGATCATCGAGCTCGACAAGAACCGCAACAACGTGGTCCTGTCCCGCCGCGCATGGCTCGAGCAGACCCAGTCCGAGGTCCGCACGAACTTCCTGCACACCCTGCAGAAGGGCCAGGTGCGCTCCGGCGTCGTTTCCTCCATCGTCAACTTCGGCGCGTTCGTCGATCTCGGTGGTGTCGACGGCCTGGTTCACGTCTCCGAGCTGTCCTGGAAGCACATCGACCACCCGTCCGAGGTCGTCGAGGTTGGCCAGGAAGTCACCGTCGAGGTGCTCGACGTCGACATGGATCGCGAGCGCGTCTCCCTGTCGCTCAAGGCCACCCAGGAAGATCCGTGGCAGGCATTCGCCCGCACCCACGCCATCGGCCAGGTTGTGCCCGGCAAGGTCACCAAGCTGGTCCCCTTCGGCGCGTTCGTCCGCGTCGAGGACGGCATCGAGGGCCTCGTCCACATCTCCGAGCTGGCTCAGCGTCACGTCGAGCTGCCGGACCAGGTCGTCAAGGTCGGCGAAGAGGTCTTCGTCAAGGTCATCGACATCGACCTCGAGCGTCGCCGCATCTCCCTGTCGCTCAAGCAGGCCAACGAGGGCGTGGATCCGACCTCCGAAGAGTTCGATCCCTCGCTCTACGGCATGGCTGCCGAGTACGACGAGAACGGCAACTACAAGTACCCCGAGGGCTTCGATCCGGAGACCCAGGAGTGGATGGAAGGCTTCGACGCTCAGCGCGAGGCTTGGGAAGCTCAGTACGCCGAGGCTCAGGCTCGCTGGGAGGCCCACAAGGCTCAGGTCCGCAAGGCCCTCGAAGAGGACGCCGAAGCGGCTCCCTCCATCGAGGAGCAGGCCTCCTACTCGACCCCGGTCGACAACGAGGGCACCCTTGCTTCCGACGAGGCCCTGGCCGCGCTGCGTGAGAAGCTGACGAACAACTGAACCAGTCTTTCTGACTGAGCTTCAACTCGTCAGTTCACGTCAGTGAACGCATGAGTGGTGGTCCCCAGGTTTTCCTGGGGACCACCACTTTTTTCTGATTGCGTCTGTTTGATCGCGTTGCCGCCTGATCTCCGGCCGCCGCGCGGGCGTTGTGTTGGGGCCGGGCTGCTTGGTGTGCCCGTGGGCGGCGCCCCGCCCGCGAGCCGTCCGCGCCGCGAGCTTCGCTCGGCGCGTCGTCTCGAAGCCCGGCCAGGCCCCGCCACCGCCCACGGGCACCGCAGCCAGGCCCCGCAGGCCTCGCGGCGGCCTCCAATCGGGCGGCGCTGGGAATGACCCGGCCAGGCCCCGCAGGCCTCGCGGCGGCCTCCAATCGGGCGGCGCTGCTTATGGCCCCACGGGTGTTCCGGGCGCCGGAGGGCCCGGCCGCCCGCGAGGCTAGGCGGCCTCACTTCGTTCGGCGCCGCGCCTCGAAGCCCGCCCGTGCCCTCCGGACCCTCCGGCGCCCTCCACACCTGTGGGGCCGGGGCATTTCAGGCGCTGTTACTAGGCAGCCGAACGCTTGATAACTGCCACGTCGATGCATGCGCCGATCGCCGCCGCGATGATCGTAGGGAGGATCCAGCCAAGCTGGTTCGCCTGGAGCGGGCTCCACATGAGCACAGAATTGATGTGCTCGGGGTAAACGCCGACGTGCGCCAGCGTCGTCGCAGCCGACCACGCCGCCGCCACCCATGTGCCCAGGCGGAACGCCCACAGCGCCGGGGTGGCCAGACGCAGCGGGTGAGTCGCGATTGTCAGGAAGACGATGGTGATTGCGATGGGGTAGAGGAACGTAATGATCGGTACCGCGATGGCGAGCACCGAGCTCAGACCCGCCGAAGCCAGCACGAAGGAGATGATCGTGAAGACGATCATCCATGCGCGGTACGAAATGGCTGGGAGCAGGCGGTGGAAAAATTCAGAGGTCGCTGCGATCAAGCCGACCGCCGTCGTCATGCAGGCCGTCAGCACGATGAGGCCAAAGACGATCTGCCCGGGCCAGCCCATCGTCATCTGGGCGGCGTCCGCGAGCAGCGTCGCGCCGTCGCCGTAGCTCTGAGCATTCGGGATCACGTGCCCGATGAGTCCCAGGCCCACGTAGACGACCGCAAGTAGGGACCCCGCGATGATGGCCGCAGTCGACGTGCGGCGCACGACCTTCGCCCCGATGCCGCCCCCGGTGTGTCCGAGCGACGTGACAACGATGATGCCGAATGCCAGAGCCGCGATCGAGTCCATCGTCATGTAGCCCTCAAGTAGCCTGCGGCAAGGGGCGTGGCGGCGTACTCGCCGGTCGGAGCGTCATGCGAAGCCGGCAGCGACGCCAGGCACAGGAAAACGAGGAGGACGAGAAGCCCGAGCAGGATTGGGGTGAGGATCTTGCCGAGGTTGTCGATGATTGTGCCGGGATTCCAGCACAGGTAGAAGGCGATGCCGAAGAAAATGAAGCTGAAGATGATCGACGCGGTCAGTGACTTCGTGCCGATGATCGGGGCGATGGCGGTCGAGAAAGACACTGCGCCTGTTCGCGGGAGCGCGTAGAAAGCGCCGATCGACAGGTACACCATAACGGAAAAGACGATCCCGAAGGATTTGCCGGCGCGGCTCACGAGGTCGCGCATGTCGGTGCCCGACAGAGCGATTGTGATGATGGAGATGACGGGCAGTGCGACGCCGCCAATGAGGAACCCGATCATCGCGGGAGCGAAGTACGTTCCTGCTGACGCGCCCATGATCGGCGGGAAAATCAGGTTACCTGCGCCGAAGAACATGGAGAAGAGCGTCAGGGAGGTCGCGATAAGGACAGCGGTGCTGCTCGAGCGCCCAGCGGAATCGTCATTGACTGTCTGCGTCACTGCTACTCACTTGATGGTGTGGGTTCTATAACAGCCCCAATTCTTGCATGACGACCACAAAAAGCAACAATTGGCGGGCTACCCTGTGGGTGTGAACACGACTCTGCGCTGCGGTGCTTGCACGGCGTCCCTCATCCGCCCGATTGGATCGCCTCGTGCGGAGGGGCCGCGCCGATTCATTGCGGTCAGCGGAGGCATTGGTTCCGGTAAGTCCTCGGTGACGCGCGTGTTTGAGTCGCTGGGAGCCGTGACCGCGGATGCCGATGCGATTGCGCGGCAGATCCTCGAGCCGGGCGAGTCGACGCTGACCGAGGTCGCACGTGCCTTTGGGGATGACCTGCTGAGGGAGGATGGGAGCCTGGACCGGGCACTCCTGGCCTCCCGGGTTTTCGGAGGCGAAGGAGCCGACGAACGCGTCGCTCGGCTCAATGCCATTACCCACCCCGTCATTGAGGAGCGCGCGTGGTCGATCCTGCGCGGAGCCTGGAGGGGAGCCTCGCGGTCTACGACATTCCGCTTCTTATCGAAGGGGACCACGCGGATCGCTTCGACGCGGTCGTCATCGTGGACGCACCCATCGAGGAACGCATCAAGCGTCTGGAGGGCAGGGGAGTGGCGCCCGAGGATGCGCGTGCACGAATCCGCGCCCAGGCCTCGTCCGAGGAGCGTCGAGCTATCGCCTCGATCTGGATCGAGAACGAGGGGAGTGCCGACGACCTCGAGGAGGTCGCGCGCCTCGTCTATGAGCGCTGGCTGACCCCGGATGCACCCTTCCTCGACTGACGAGGCCGGGGCGGGCCACGCTTGTCGCGAACTCAGGTGCTCTGTGCGGGCAGCCAACGTGCATGGGCGGTAGCGTAGGAGCGTGAGCACTAATGCCGTGACCCGCCAGAACAAGCCTTTCGAGGTCATCTCCCCGTACACGCCGTCGGGCGACCAGCCCAAGGCCATCAAGGAGCTGGCTGCGCGCATCCGAGACGGCGAACAGGACGTCGTCCTCATGGGTGCCACGGGCACGGGTAAGAGCGCGACCACGGCCTGGCTCATCGAGGAGCTGCAGCGTCCCGCGCTGGTCCTCGAGCCGAACAAGACGCTCGCCGCCCAGCTCGCGGCCGAGTTCCGGGAGCTATTGCCGAACAACGCCGTCGAGTACTTCGTGTCGTACTACGACTACTACCAGCCCGAGGCCTACGTCCCCCAGACGGACACCTTCATCGAGAAGGATTCGTCGATTAATGACGAGGTCGAGCGCCTGCGCCACAGTGCGACCAATTCTCTGCTCACGAGGCGCGATACGGTCGTTGTCTCCTCGGTGTCCTGCATCTACGGCCTCGGCACACCCGAGGAATACGTGGCCCGCATGATCGAGCTGGAACGCGGCATGATCATTGACCGCGACGCTCTGCTGCGGCGCTTTGTCGCCATGCAGTACGTGCGTAACGACATGGCCTTTACTCGCGGCACGTTCCGCGTGCGCGGCGACACGATCGAGATCATCCCCGTGTACGAGGAGCTCGCGATCCGCATCGAGATGTTCGGTGATGAGATCGAGTCTCTCGCGGTTCTGCATCCGCTCACCGGCGACGTCATCGACCACGTGGATCACACGTACCTTTTCCCGGCCTCGCACTATGTGGCGGGCGAGGAACGCATGAAGAAGGCGATCGCCTCCATCGAGGACGAGCTCGACGATCGCCTCGCGTGGTTCCGTGGCCAGAATAAGCTGCTCGAGGAGCAGCGTCTGCGCATGCGCACCACTTTTGACCTCGAAATGCTCAAGGAAATCGGCTCGTGCTCGGGGGTTGAGAATTATTCTCGCCACATCGACGGGCGCGGACCCGGCACACCCCCGCACACGCTGCTGGACTACTTCCCCGACGACTTCCTGCTCATCATCGACGAGTCACACGTGACCGTCCCGCAGATCGGCGCGATGTTTGAGGGAGACATGTCGCGTAAGCGCACCCTCGTCGACTACGGGTTCCGCCTGCCCTCCGCGATGGACAACCGTCCGCTCAAGTGGGACGAGTTCACCCAGCGCATCGGACAGACCGTCTACCTCTCGGCCACCCCCGGCCCCTACGAGCTCGAACGCTCCGATGGTGTCGTCGAGCAGATCATTCGCCCCACGGGCCTCGTCGACCCGCTCGTCGTCGTCAAGCCCACCGAGGGGCAGATCGATGATCTTCTCGAGCAGGTGCGCGTTCGCGTCGAACGCGACGAGCGTGTCCTCGTCACCACCTTGACGAAGAAGATGGCCGAGGAACTCACGACCTACTGGCCGAGCGCGGCGTCAAGGTCGAGTACCTGCACTCCGACGTCGATACCCTGCGCCGCGTCGAGCTACTGCGCGAGCTGCGCCTGGGCACGTTCGACGTGCTCGTCGGCATCAATCTGCTGCGTGAGGGCCTGGACCTGCCCGAGGTCTCCCTCGTGTCGATCCTCGATGCGGACAAGGAAGGCTTCCTGCGCTCGACCCGATCGCTCATCCAGACAATTGGTCGTGCCGCCCGAAACGTGTCCGGCGAGGTCCACATGTACGCGGACAACATGACAGATTCGATGAACGAGGCCATCTCGGAGACGATGCGTCGCCGCGAGATCCAGATCGCCTACAACAAGGAACACGGCATCGACCCGCAGCCGCTGCGCAAGAAGATCTCCGACGTGACCGACATGCTTGCGCGCGAGCAGGTCGATACGCAGACCCTCCTTGAGGGCGGGTACCGCAAGGAGAAGAGCAAGAGGGAGCGTAGCGACGCCACCGGTGGCGGCAGCGCCGTGACATCCGGGCAGCGCGCCGAGGCCGAGCTCGCTGAACTCATCGAGGAGCTGTCCGCCCAGATGATGACCGCAGCTCAGCACCTCCAATTCGAGGTCGCGGCGCGCCTGCGCGACGAAATCGAAGACCTGAAGAAGGAACTGCGCGCCATGAAGCGCGCCCACTGATCCTGCCTGTCGCTTGGTGTTGCCGAACGATGGTGAGGGCCCCGGCCTCGTCCATCGGGAGCGCTCGACACTGTGAAGGCGACAGACGCCACTTGTCATGAATCGCTTGGGATCGGGTGCTTCCCACTAGGATAGAGGTGTAAGCGGAGGGGAGGTACTCCCACCAACAGTGGCGTCGTCATCACGACGGCCCGCCCACGCGGCGCGGCCTCCGGCGTCACCGGCCAGAATTTCCTGGCGGGAGGAGACCTCCGGTACCCGACTCGTACCGGAGGCACCACGTATGCACGTGCACGCCCTTGCCTGGATAGTCCTGGCTGGCATCATCCTGACCATGATCGTCGTCGACATCGTCGGCCACGTCCGCACACCCCACGAACCCACTCTCAAAGAAGCCACTTGGTGGTCGGTCGCCTACATCGCGATTGCCCTCATCTTCGGTGCCATCGTGTGGGCGGTCTGGGGGCCGCAGTACGGCCAGGAATACCTTGGCGGCTACATCACCGAAAAAGCGCTGAGTATTGACAACCTCTTCGTGTTTGTCATCATCCTCTCCACGTTCCGCGTGCCGCGGAAGAACCAGCAGGAGGTCCTGCTGGCCGGCATCATCATTGCCCTCGTTCTACGCCTGATCTTCATCCTCGCGGGCGCCGCCCTCATCGAGAACTTCTCGTGGGTCTTCTACATCTTCGGCGCGTGGCTCCTGTGGACTGCTATCAGCCAGGTGCGCGAGGGCTCCAGCGACGACGATGACGAGGAATACCGACCGCCGTCGATTGTTCGCTGGGTGTCGAAGGTCGTGCCGGTGACCGATGGCTTTATCGGATCGCGCATGCTCTACCGCCATGGCGGTCGCACCTACATCACACCGATGCTGTTGTGCGTTATCGCGATCGGTACTGCCGATGTCATGTTTGCCGTCGATTCGATCCCCGCGATCTACTCGCTGACCTCCGAGGCCTACCTGGTGTTCGCCGCCAACGCGTTCTCGCTGCTCGGCCTGCGCCAGCTGTACTTCCTTATCGACGGCCTACTCGACCGGATCGTCTTCCTGCACTACGGCCTCGCAGCGATTCTCGGCTTCATTGGCTTCAAGCTGATCAACCACGCGCTGCACACGAACGAGCTGCCCTTCATCAATGGCGGACACGAGGTGTCGGTGATCCCCGAGCCGTCGATCGCGTTTTCGCTGGGCTTTATCGTCGTGACGATCCTGATCACGGTCATCGCATCTCTCACGGTTTCCGGGAAACGGCGTGCGTGACAGGCTCCGACCATGGGAGAGCGCTAAAATTCAATGGTCGGATAGTTAAGAGGTACGCATGGTTGTTCACCCCTGGGCGTGGGGCGTTCTCGCTCTCGTAGCCGTCGGTTTGGTCGTGCTGGATTTCCTGGGGCACGCCCGTAATCCGCACCCGCCAACGGCCGCTGAAGCCGCTCGCTGGACGTTGTTCTACGTGGGCCTTGCGGGCGTCTTCGGTGTCGGTATCTGGCTGACGAACGGGTGGCTGTACGCCCAGGAGTTCTACGCGGGCTGGGCGATGGAGTGGTCGCTGTCGGTCGACAACCTCTTCGTTTTCATCCTGATCCTCAAGGCTTTCCGGGTCCCGCGCGAGAATCAGCAAAAGGCCCTCCTCTTCGGAATCGTCATCGCGCTGCTCCTGCGTCTCGTCTTCATTCTGCTCGGTGCGGCGCTGGTGGCGCGCTTCTCCTGGGTTTTCTTCATCTTCGGTGTGTGGCTGCTGTGGACGGCGTTTAATCAGATCAAGGAGACCGTAACCGGCGGGGGAGACGATGAGGAGTACGAGGAGAATGCGTTCATTCGCGTCGTGCGCCGCGTCCTGCCGATTACCGATGGCTTCATTGGCGACCGAATGCTCTACCGCCACGGTGGTCGAACCTACCTCACCCCACTGTTTGTCGTCGTGCTGGCTCTGGGCTCAGCCGACCTCATGTTTGCCTTTGATTCGATCCCCGCAATCTTCGGCATCACGTCGCAGCCTTTCCTCGTGTTTGCGTGCAACGTATTCGCACTCATGGGTTTGCGCCAGCTCTTCTTCCTTGTGGACGCGCTGCTCGGCAAGCTCGTGTACCTGGGCTACGGCCTTGGCGTCATCCTGAGCTTTATCGGAATCAAGCTGATTCTCGAGGCCCTGCACGCCAACACGCTACCGTTCATCAATGGGGGCCACGGCTTCGAGTGGGCGCCGGAGATTTCCGTGTCGGTGTCGCTTGGAGTCATTGTCGTCACCCTGGCCGTTACTGTTATCGCGTCGCTCATCCGCAGCGCGATGGATGAGGAGGGCGCCGGTGAGCGCTGAGAGCCTGACTATCGATGAGCACGGACTGAGCGCCTCCGAGGTTGCGGAGCGCATGGCGCGCGGCGCCGTGAACCGGGTGAAGGATCGTACGTCTCGCTCGGTGGCGTCGATTATTCGTGAGAACGTCCTGACGCTGTTCAACGCGATCATCGTTGCGGCGTCGGTCATCGTTCTGCTTTTCGGCGACCTGCGTGACGGCATTTTCGGTGGCGTTATGATCATCAACGCCGTCATCGGCATTGTGTCCGAGCTGCGTGCTAAGCGCACGCTTGACTCTCTCGCGATCGTCGACGCCCCGCAGGCAACCGTCCTGCGTGACGGAGCGCTGTCGGTCGTGCCCGCACGTGACGTCGTCCTCGATGATGTCATTGATCTGACGCTCGGCGATCAGGTGAGCGTCGACGGCACGGTTCTGTCCTCGGCGGGCCTGGAGATCGACGAGTCACTGCTGACCGGCGAGTCACGCCCCGTGAAGAAGAAGCAGGGCGATCAGTTGCTGGCGGGCACGAGCGTCGTCGCTGGGTCGGGCCGGATGGTCGCTACTGCCGTCGGCGAGCGCGTCTACGCGCAGGGCTTGTCCGAGCAGGCGCGCGCCTTCACGCGCACGGTGTCCGAAATTCAGATGTCGATCAACCGCGTGCTGCAGGTTGTCTCCGTCATGCTGCTGCCCATCGTCATCCTGACGTTCTACTCGCAGAACCGCATCGCAGGCGGTCACGGGGGGAGACTGGCGCGAGGCTCTCGTTCTCTCGGTCGCATCCGTGATCGGCATGATCCCGCAGGGCCTGGTGCTCCTGACGTCGATGAACTTCGCGATCGGTTCGGCGACCCTGGCACGCCGCGGTGTGCTCGTCCAGGAACTTCCCGCCGTCGAGGTACTTGCCCGCGTGGACTGCCTGTGCCTCGACAAGACGGGCACGCTCACCACCGGAGGCATCCGGGTGCGCGGGGTCGAGATCATCTCGGGAGACGAGGCCGTGGTGCTTCGTGCTCTCGCGAGCGCGGCAAGCGACCGAACCAACGCAACGGCCGAGGCGATCTGGCAGCACCTGGGAGAAGCCGAACAGGCCGGGGCTGTCGAGCGCATCGAGTGGGCGGTACCCTTCTCCTCGGCCCGCAAGTGGAGCGCGTGGGGGAGTGAGCGCGAATCCTGGATTCTGGGCGCACCCGAATTCGTCATTGACGAGGCGCTGGCTGAGAACGCCGATCTCCTCGCCAAGGTGGGTGCCGCTGCAAAGGACGGTTCGCGCGTCGTTGCTCTCGTTCACGCCGATGGGGTCGTGGTTGATGATGAGCTTCCCGCACGCCGTAGTGTTGCAGCCCTCGTGGTCCTCGAGGAGGATCTGCGCCCCGATGCGGCGGAGACTCTCGACTACTTCCGCTCGCAGGACGTGCACGTGCGCGTTATCTCGGGTGACAACCCGACGACGGTCGGCGCACTCGCCGCGCAGGCGGGCCTCACCGCTCCCGACGGCTCGCCCGCACGCCTGATGGATGCGCGAGACCTGCCCGAGGACCTGACCTCCGAGGCGTTTATCGACGCGATTGAGAATCACGACGTGTTTGGGCGCGTGACACCCGAGCAGAAGCGCGCGATGGTCGGAGCACTGCAGGCGCGGGAGCACTGCGTCGCCATGACCGGTGACGGCGTCAACGATGCGCTCGCGCTCAAGGACGCCGACCTGGGAATCGCGATGGGCAACGGCACGCAGGCCACGAAGGCGGTCGCGCAGATCGTTCTCGTAGATTCGAAGTTCTCGGTGCTTCCGGGTGTCCTGTCGGAGGGCCGCCGCATCATCGCCAACATGGAGCGCGTGTCCTCGCTGTTCCTGGCGAAGACCACCTACGCGGCCGTCCTCGTCATCGTGACGGCCCTGGTCGGCTGGCGTTATCCGTTCCTGCCGCGGCAGTTCAGCTACATCGACTCGCTGACCATCGGTATTCCCGCGTTCTTCCTGGCCCTGTGGCCGAACCCGCGCCGCTACGTGCCCGGCTTCCTCAAGCGCACGCTGTCGCTCGCGATGCCCACCGGCATCATCCTCGCAGCTGCCGCCCTCACCGCCTTCGGCATCGTCGATGGTCCCCCGCAGGCGCGCGAGTCCACGGCCGCGATTCTCTCCCTCATGCTGGGGGCCATCTGGCTGCTCGTCATTACCTCGCGTCCGCTGTCGACGTGGAAGTGGGTGCTCCTGGTCAGCGTCATCTCGGCGACCGTGGGTGGCGTCCTGCTGCCGCCGGTGCGTCATTTCTTCTCGATGGTCGCGCCAAGCGGCTACGAGTGGCTCGTGATCCTGTGTGTTGGAGCGTGCGCCGCTGTCCTCATCGAGATCGCGCAGCGAATCTTCTACGCGCGCCAATTCGCCCGGTCCCTGGAGGGCTGATCTCTCCGGATATGAGGCGAGGCCGGAGTCGGGTGAATCACCCGGCCCCGGCCTCGTTCGTTTGCTGCGATCAGAATGCCCGAATGACGGGGTTCCACTCGCGGATGAGGCGTGCCTGGATGACCTCTGCGACGTAGAAGGGATCCTCGTTGAGGATGCGCTCGACGTCGGCCTGCGTCTCGGCGTTGATGAGGATCAGGGCGCCGGGGATCTCGCCAACGAGGGGGCCGGACGCGATGTTGATTCCCTGCTCGAGCAGGCCGGACAGGAACGCGCGGTGCGTCGGGCGAACCTCGTCCATCGTCTCGGTCATCGAGGGGTTGTACACGTATTCAACTGCGTAGAATGCCATAGCCTCAACAGTAGCCCTGATCCGAGCTTTTGCCTAGAGGGCGGCTAGGATCGAGGGGTGCATGACAAGCTAATCATCCAGGGTGCCCGCGAACACAACCTGAAGGATGTGAGCCTCGAGCTGCCCCGAGACTCCATGATCGTCTTCACCGGCCTGTCCGGATCTGGTAAGTCCTCCCTCGCCTTTGACACGATTTTCGCCGAGGGACAGCGCCGCTACGTGGAGTCACTGTCCTCCTACGCGCGCCAGTTCCTCGGACAGATGGACAAGCCCGACGTGGACTTCATCGAAGGCCTGTCGCCCGCGGTCTCCATCGACCAGAAGTCGACGTCGCGCAACCCGCGCTCGACCGTCGGCACGATCACGGAGATCCACGACTACCTGCGTCTGCTCTACGCCCGTGCGGGTGTGGCGCACTGCCCCGAGTGCGGGGCCCGCATTCAGGCGCAGACTCCTCAGCAGATCGTCGACCGCGTGCGCACGATGGATGAGGGCACACGCTTCCAGGTGCTGTCCCCAGTCGTGCGTGGCCGTAAGGGCGAGTACCAGGACCTCATTGACGAGCTGCGCTCCGAGGGCTATACCCGAGCGATCATCGACGATGAGATGGTGCGCCTCGAGAATGCGCCCAAGCTGGAGAAGAAGCTGAAGCACACGATCGAGGTTGTTGTCGACCGTCTCGTTGTGCGCGAGGGCATGCGCCAGCGCCTGACCGACTCGGTCGAGACCGCCCTGCGCTGTCGGATGGCCTCGTTGTCATCGACTGCGTCGACCTTGATGCCGACGATCCGGAGCGTCGCCGCCGCTTCTCGGAGAAGCGCGCGTGCCCCAACGATCACCCGCTGATGCTCGACGAGATCGAGCCGCGCACCTTCTCCTTCAACGCCCCCTACGGTGCCTGCCCCGACTGCGCGGGCCTTGGCTTCCGCCTCGAGGTCGACCCGGAACTGGTCGTGCCTGACGAGGAGCTCTCCCTGGCCGACGGTGCGGTCATCCCCTGGAACTCCAATTTCAAGTACCACAAGAAGCTCCTCGAGTCCCTCTCCAAGGAGTTGGGATTCGCGATGGGTACACCGTGGAAGTCCCTGCCCAAGAAGGTCAAGGACGCGATCCTGTACGGCAAGGACTACGAGGTCACCGTCAAGTTCCGTAACCGCTGGGGTCGCGAGCGCTCCTACTCGACGGGCTTCGAGGGGGCCGTCAAGTACATCGAGCGCAAGCGTGAGGAAACCGAGTCCGCCGCGGTGTCCGAAAAGCTCGACTCCTACATGCGCGAGATCCCGTGCCCGACGTGCCACGGCGCGCGCCTTAAGCCCGAGGTTCTCGCCGTGCGCATCGGCGACAAGTCGATCGCCGAGCTGTCCGACATGTCGATCGCGGACGCACGCGCGTTCCTCGCGGACGTCGAGCTCGAGCAGCGAGCCCGCTCGATTGCCGCGCCCATCCTCACCGAGATCGAGGCCCGCCTGGCCTTCCTCGTCGACGTGGGACTCACCTACCTGACTCTCTCGCGCGCCGCCGGAACCCTCTCTGGTGGCGAGGCGCAGCGTATCCGGCTAGCCACGCAGATCGGCTCCGGCCTCGTCGGTGTCCTCTACGTCCTCGACGAGCCTTCGATCGGACTGCACCAGCGTGATAACCGTAAGCTCATCGCCACCCTCGAGCGTCTGAGGGACCTGGGCAACACGCTCATCGTCGTCGAGCACGACGAGAGACGATGGAGGCCGCCGACTGGATCGTCGACATCGGCCCCGGTGCCGGTGAGACGGGCGGATGGGTCGTGCACTCCGGCCCGCTCTCGGAGCTGCTGAAGAACCGCAAGTCGCTGACCGGCCAGTATCTCTCGGGCAAGCGCCGCATCGTCCTGCCTCCGACTCGTCGCCCGATCGACAAGAAGCGCGTCGTGACCGTCAAGGGTGCGCGCGAAAACAACCTGAAGAACGTCGACGTGTCCTTCCCGCTCGGCGTGCTCACGGCCGTCACCGGCGTGTCCGGTTCGGGTAAGTCGACGCTGGTCAACGGCATCCTGTATCGCACCCTGGCCTCGCGCCTTAACGGCGCACGCATGGTGCCCGGCCGCCACCGCACCATCACGGGCATCGAGCAGCTCGACAAGGTCGTACACGTGGACCAGAGCCCTATTGGCCGGACACCGCGCTCGAACCCGGCGACCTACACGGGCGTGTGGGACCAGATCCGCAAGCTTTTCGCAGAGACGCAGGAGGCGAAGGTGCGCGGCTACGGCCCGGGACGCTTCTCCTTCAACGTCAAGGGCGGACGCTGCGAGTCCTGTAAGGGCGACGGCACCCTGAAGATCGAAATGAACTTCCTGCCCGACGTGTACGTGCCCTGCGAAGTCTGCCACGGTGCCCGCTACAACCGCGAGACCCTCGAGGTTGAGTACAAGGGTAAGACCGTCGCCGACGTGCTCGACATGCCGATCGCCGAGGCCGCACAGTTCTTCGCGCCGATTTCGCGCATTGCTCGCCACCTCAACACGCTCGTCGAGGTGGGCCTGGGCTACGTGCGCCTCGGCCAGAGCGCTACGACTCTGTCGGGTGGCGAGGCCCAGCGCGTCAAGCTGGCTTCCGAGCTGCAGCGACGCTCGACCGGGCGCACGGTGTACGTGCTTGACGAACCCACGACCGGCCTGCACTCCGAAGACATCCGTAAGCTCCTCCTCGTGCTGCAGTCCCTCGCCGACAAGGGCAACACCGTCATCGTTATCGAGCACAACCTGGACGTCATCAAGAGCGCCGACTGGATCATCGACATGGGCCCTGAAGGCGGCGCAGGCGGTGGAACGGTCGTCGCGCAGGGCACGCCCGAGGAGGTCGCCACTGTCGAGGAATCCTTCACTGGCCAGTATCTCGCCGAGGTTCTCGCGAAGGAAGCCGAGCGAGACGCCGCCAGTGTGCAGAAGTGATGGTTAGTATGGATCTCATGTATCCCACATATGGCCTCTATGGCTTCTCGTACTTCTGGCCCGCTTGGGTCCACCTCATCGTCGTGGCACTCATGGTGGTGTCCGGTGGCCTCACTCTGAAGGCGCTCGTCGCCCACGCGGCTGGGCGTAGCCGCGTCTACGGGCTGGGCTGCGGTTTCGTTGCCGGCCTCGGTAACTTGTGCCTGAGCGTTCTGGCTCATGCGGAGGCTCGCCACGTGTGGCAGCTGGGGACGGTCATCGCGATCTACGCGGTTGTGGTCGTCTTCTTGATCATGACGCTCGTGTCCCTGTGGAGCGCGGAGTCCGGCGGCTTCGTGTGGGCGCGTGCTTTTCACATGTTCCTCACGGTCGCCGTGGTTGCATCGGCTGCCCTGGAGATTGCGCGTCGCATGCTCTTCTGGATCCCGCTTCCGGTCATCGGCGTTGCGTTTCTCCTCGCGCTGTTTGCCGCTTTTGTCGTGGGACGCAACACCGCGGACTAGGTGTACATGAACGCACGAAGTGGCCCCGTCCTCGTCACTGAACGAGGCCGGGGCCGCTCTCACACCATTTACTTTGATATGTCACGGTTTCTGAGAGCTTACTTGCGCTATCACTGTATGGAGTCCGATGTGGGATTCTGTCAAGTTGGTTTGGTTCGGATCGGGATAGTCTCATTGAGGAAAACCCTAGATTGTATGCAGGTTTATGCTTAGGGTGGAAGTAAACTGTAAAGAAAATTCCGACACGCCGAGAGGTTCGGTACTTGACTTCTGTTGCAGATCGTATAGTGGGGAGGTGGTCGAACATCCGTTCGACTATTTCTTCACCGAAAGGAACAGAACAATGTCCGAAGTTCATTCATCAATCAGTGGTCCAGACGTAGGACATGCCTGGATCTTTCTGCTATGGTCCATCGTCGCGTTCTTTGGGTACGCGCCGAAGAGTCAGGCGGATGTAGATTGGCGTCCTGGACTAGTCTTGCTCAACCCGATGATAGGAGCAATCAGCGCCATCTATCTCGGCTATCGTATGCAGGCTGGGTGGTGGATTCCGATTCTCCTCGCTGCAGTTTCTGCATCCGTTGCAGCCATTGTGCTTTGGGGCAATGAGTACCGCTGTGCATCGGTATGGACCTGGTTCATCGCGCTAATCAACATTACGTCAATCTATCGGATTGCCTTCGACAGGCAGGCGTATGGTCTGGTGCTTCTGGGGATCGTTGTTCAGTTTCTCCTGTTTTTGTGCCTGTACGTTGCCTATCAGCGTTACAAAGAGACTTTTGCTACCTGGCTCCGAGAAGTTATCTTTGAATTCATACGGCCCCGTCCTCGTCGATGAACGAGGTCGGGGCCGCTTCGTGTTGACGGAGAGTCCGCGGAGCTGGTCAGGTTACTCCTGGTTCTTCGCGGCCTCGCCCGATGCGTACAGGGCGTCGACCTCGTCGGCGTAGTCGGCCAGCACACGGCGGCGCTTCAGCTTGAGGGAAGGCGTCATGTAGCCGTTCTCCACGGTGAAGGCGGCGTTGACGATGCGGTAGCGGCGGATCGACTCCGCGCGCGAAACAGCCTTGTTGGCTCGAGCGATCGCCTTCTCCAGCGAGTCGCGCACCTCGGGCAGGTTCGCGGCCTGCGCGGCGTCCACGACGGGCAGGCCATGGGTGGCCAGCCACTCGGGCAGCATCTCCGTGTCCAGGGCGATGAGCGCACCGATGTACGGGCGGTTGTCGCCAACCACGATGATGTTCGCGATGAGCGGGTGCGTCGACAGGGACTCTTCGAGGATCTCGGGGGGAGACGTTCTTGCCGCCCGCAGTAACGATGAGTTCCTTCTTGCGGCCCGTGATGCGCAGGTGGCCGCGATCGTCGATGGAGGCGAGGTCGCCGGTCTTGAACCAGCCATCGACGTACGCCTCAGCCGTGGCCTCGGGCAGGTTGTGGTAACCCTTCGACACGGAGATTCCCTGGACGAGCAGCTCACCGTCGGCAGCTATCTTCATGCGGTTACCGGGCCAGGGGAAGCCCACCGAGTCCGGCGGGAAGTCCTGCGGTGTCTCCACGGAGATCGGGCCGGTCGTCTCAGACAGGCCGTAGCCCTGCAGCAGCGTGATGCCCAGGCCGCGATAGAAGTTTGCGAGATCAAGGGCTAGAGGAGCGCCGCCCGAGATGATCGTGTGCAGGTTCGGACCCAGGATCGCACGGACCTTCGACAGGACCAGCGCATCGGCGACGCGGCCGCGCAGCTTGAGCGCGGTGGACGGGCCGGGAGAGGGCATTGCCGAGGCGTCGGGAATGGGCGTCGTGTCCGGGCCGGGACCTGCGACCGCCGACTCGGGCAGGGGAGAGTCGACGTAGGCGGTGGCCTTGGACAGGGCGCGCGCCTGCTTGGCGGCCCACGCGAACATACGGCCCTTCATGCCGCCGCCGGCCTTGGCGGCCGCAGCGTTGTAGACCTTTTCCATGACGCGTGGGACAACGAGGAGCATCGTCGGCTTGAATGTTGCAATGTCGTTGACCAGGTTGCGCGTGTCGGGGGAGAACGCGGTGACGCCCTGGCCCGCGAGCAGGCAGTACATGACGAAGCGCGCGAGCACGTGGGCGACCGGTAGGAAGAGCAGGGAACGCGACTTCGGGTCGTTAATGAGAAGAGGCAGGAAATCGTAGGCCTGCAGCATCGGCGAGATGAAGTTGCCGTGCGTGAGCACGACGCCCTTGGGCATGCCCGTCGTGCCGGACGTGTAGATGACCGTTGCCTCGTCGCTGAGCTTGACGGCGTCGGTGCGTTCGCGCACCTGCTCGACGCTCACGCCCTGAGCGGCGCCCGTCAGGACGCGCTCAGCACCCCGGTCCAGGGAGAGGATATGGCGGACACCTTCGGTGCGCACGGATTCGACCAGCTCGGCCTGCTGCGTGGTGGCTGTGATGACGATGCGCACGTCGGCGTCGGCCAGGATGTGCGCGATCTGCGAGGCTGAGTCCGTCTCGTAGATCGGCACGGTGATGGCGCCGCAGGACAGCGCGGCCACGTCGATGAGCGCCCACTCGTAGGAGGTGGGGGCCAGGATCGCCAGGTGGTCGCCGGGCTCGAGCCCAATGCCGATGAGGCCACGCGCAATCGAGTCAGCTTCGCCGAGGAAGGTCTCCATCGTGACCGGGCGCCACGCGCCGACGTTGGAGCGACGCTCGATCGCGACCTGCCCGGGGTGAGACGCCACGCGCTGGTGGAGCATCTTCGGCAGGTTCATGTCTTCGGTGGCTTCTCGGGTCGCGATCGACTCCCATGAGCCGTCGGCGAGCCTGCGTACCGTCATTGCGGTCCTTTCGTGGGGTGGGCGCTGAGCGCCGTGCGTGGTGGGATCAGTTCTTCTTGCCGCGCCCAAAAAGCCCGCGCTTCTTGGGCGCCTCGGCGGAGACGGGGCCGCCGTACAGGGCGTCGACCTCGTAGGCGTAGTCGGCGATGACCTTGCGGCGGCGCAGCTTCATCGACGGCGTCACGTAGCCGTTCTCGACGGTGAAGGTCGCGTCAATGATGCGGAACTTTCGGATCGACTCAGCGCGGGAGACGGCCTTGTTGGCGCGCTCGACGGCCTTCTCGAGAGACTCACGAACGGCGGGCAGCTCGGCCGCCTCGGTGGGCGAGCACTGCGGCAGGCCGTGCTGGGCCAGCCAGTCGGGCAGCATGTCGGCGTCGAGGGTGAAGAGTGCGCCGACGTAGGGGCGCTGATCGCCAACGACGATCACGTTGGCGACGAGCGGGTGCGTGGCCAGGGAGTCCTCGAGGACCTCGGGGGAGACGTTCTTTCCGCCCGCGGTGACGATGAGTTCCTTCTTGCGGCCCGTGATGGTCAGCTGGCCCTTGCGATCGATCGAGCCCAGGTCGCCGGTGTGGAACCACTTGCCGTCGGGCATGACCTCGGCGGTCTGCTCGGGCAGGTGGTAGTAGCCGGGCATGACGGACTGGCCGCGCACCAGGATCTCGCCGTCCTTGGCAAGCTTGATGAAGTTGCCGGGCAGGGGCAGTCCGACGCCGCCGACGGGGTTCTTGCCGATGTGCTGAACGGCGATTGGGCCGGTCGTCTCGGACAGGCCGTAACCCTGGATGAGGGTGATGCCCATTCCGGCGTAGAAGTGCGCGAGGTCGGTGGCCAGGGGCGCGCCGCCGGAGACGATGTAGCGCAGGTTGGGGCCCAGGACCGAGCGGATCTTCTTGAGGACGAGCGCGTCGGCGATGCCGTGGCGCATCTTCTTGAACAGGCCGGGGCCGAAGGTCTTCTCGGAAGCCACGGAGAAGGTGCGCGCCTGCTTGGCGCTCCACGCGAACATGCGACCCTTGATGCCGCCGCCCGCCTTGGAGGCGGCTGCGTTGTAGACCTTCTCGAGCACGCGGGGCACGACGAGGAGTACGGAGGGCTTGAAGGCCTGAATGTCCGGCAGCAGGTTCTTGATGCTGGGCGAGAAGCCGAGGACGCCCTGGCCCGACAGGATCACGTGCATGACGAGGCGAGCGAGCACGTGGGCGACGGGCAGGAAGAGGAGCAGGCGGGTCTCGGGGGAGTCGATCACGTCACCGAGGACCTGGCGGGCACCCTCCGCGGTGGCCACGAAGTTCGCGTGCGTCAGGGCCACGCCCTTGGGGTTTCCGGTCGTTCCGGAGGTGTAGATGATGGTGGCGATATCCGACGAGGAGATGGTCGCGCGGCGCTGCTCGACGTTTTCGATGGTGATACCGGTGGCGGCGCGCGCGATCATGCGCTGGGCGCCGCGATCGAAGGAGTCGATCGCCACGGTGTATTCGGGGGCCACGGAGTGCACGAGCTCGGCCTGCTGGGTGGTGGCCGTGAAGACGCGGGTCACGTGCGCGTCGGTGAGGATGTGCTCGATCTGGGCGGCGGAGTCGGACTCGTAGATCGGGACGGTGATTGCGCCGATGGACAGAGCGCGAGGTCGAGGAGGAGCCACTCGTACGAGGTTGGGGCGAGGATCGCGACCGCGTCGCCGGGCTGAACGCCGAGGCCGATGAGGCCGCAGGCGGTGTACTCGACCTGGCGCTGGAGCTCAGATGTGCTGAGGGAGCGCGTGGAACCGACGGAAGAGCGCTGCTCGACCGCCACCTGGTCGGGGTGTAGGAGCGCGCGCTTAGCCAGCATGTCCGGAATGATGTCGTGCTCGCCGACCTTGTAGGTCGGCTTAATCGTGTACGAGCCATCACGCATGCGCTTCATCGTGTCCTCCGGGATGTCGGTTCAAAGACTGAACAACAGGTTCGATGTGAGTCTACTGGTTGTGGCGCGGCCCCCGCCCCTTAATCGGGGTGGGGGCCGCTGAGTGACGATTAGATCACAGGTCGTAGTACATCTGATACTCGTAGGGATGCGGGTAAGCGCGCATCGGGGCGACCTCGTTGGTCTCCTTGTACTCCAGCCACGTGTCGATGAGGTCCTGTGTGAAGACGTCTCCCTCGGTAAGGAACTCGTGGTCCTCGCGCAGCGCGTCGAGAGCAGCCTCAAGCGAGCTGGGCAGCTTCGCGATGTCCTGGTACTCGGCCGGGGGCAGCTCGTAGAGGTCCTTGTCGATCGGCGCGGCCGGCTCGATGCGGCGCTTGATGCCGTCGATGCCCGCCATGAGGCATGCCGAGAAAGCGAGGTAGGGGTTCGCGCTCGGGTCCGGCACGCGGTACTCGACGCGCTTGGCCTTCGGGGACGTGCCCGTCACGGGGATGCGGATACATGCGGAGCGGTTGCGCGCCGAGTATACGAGGTTAATCGGGGCCTCGAAACCGGGAACCAGGCGTCGGAAGGAGTTCACCGACGGGTTTGTGAAGGCGAGGAGCGCGGGCGCGTGCTCGAGCAGGCCGCCGATGAACCAGCGGGCCGTGTCGGACAGGGAGCCGTAGCCGCGCTCGTCGTAGAACAGGGGCTCGCCGTTCTTCCACAGCGAGATGTGCGTGTGCATGCCCGAGCCGTTGTCGCCGAACAGGGGCTTGGGCATGAAGGTCGCGGAATGGCCGAACTCGAGGGCGGAGTTCTTGATGACGTACTTGAACTTCATCATGTCGTCGGCCGCGGTCTGTAGCGTCGCGAAGCGGTAGTTGATCTCCTGCTGGCCGCCCGAGCCGACCTCGTGGTGGGCGCGCTCGATCGTCAGGCCGACCTCTTCGAGGAGTCGGCTCATCTCGTCTCGCACGTCCGCGTACTTGTCGGCGGGGGAGACGGGGAAGTAGCCGCCCTTGATGGGCACCTTGTAGCCCATGTTGCCGCCCTCTTCGACGCGACCGGTGTTCCAGTACGCCTCGGGGGAGTCGACGGAGAAGAAAGTGTTGTGCGGGGTGACCTGGTAGCGGACGTCGTCGAAGAGGTAGAACTCTGCCTCGGCGCCGATGAAGCACTCGTCTGCAATGCCGGTCGAGCGCAGGTATGCCTCGGCCTTGGCGGCCACCTGGCGCGGGTCGCGCGAGAAGGGCTCGTCGGTGAAGGGGTCGACGATCGAGAAGTTGACGACCAGGGTCTTGCGGTCGCGGAACGGGTCCACGAAGGCGGAGGAGATGTCCGGGATGAGCTTCATGTCGGACTCGTGGATGGCGGTGAATCCGCGCACCGAGGAGCCGTCGAACATGAGGCCGTCCGACAAAGCGGCGTCCAGGAACTCGCTCACGGGGATCGTAAAGTGCTGCTGAACCCCGGGGACGTCGCAGAAGCGCACGTCGACGAGTTCAATGTTCTGCTCGGAGATAAAGTCTGCGACCTCTTGGGTGGAGGTGAACATGAACGTCCTTCTTTGTGGGAGAGCTGTACTCGAAGGTCAAGAATCGGTCAATTCGTGGCCAAGTTCAGTATATGCCCACAGGTGGCGTGCGTGTGTATTGGTTTCATAATTTAAAGGTTTCATGACATAGAGCACGCCTAAGGTGGGTGTTGGGCGTTCCCAGCCCCGGCCTCGTACCCTGGGAGCGTGGCAGATCCTTCGACGTACCGACCCCGCACGGGAGACATCCCGACCTCGCCGGGCGTCTATCGATTCTCAGATCCGCAGGGCCGCGTCATCTACGTCGGCAAGGCCAAAAACCTGCGCAATCGCCTCACCAACTACTTCCAGGACCTGGCGAACCTGCATCCGCGCACCCAGCAGATGGTGACGACCGCGAGCGCCGTGCAGTGGACCGTCGTGCGTTCCGAGGTTGAGGCCCTGACCCTGGAGTTCACGTGGATTAAGGAATTCAATCCGCGTTTCAACGTCATGTTTAAGGACGACAAGTCCTACCCCTACCTGGCGGTGTCGATGGGGGAGCGCTTTCCCCGCGTGCAGGTGACGCGCGAACGTAAGCGCGCCGGGTCGCGGTACTTCGGCCCGTACACGCAGGTGTGGGCGATTCGCGAGACGATCGATCAGCTGTTGCGCGTCTTCCCGATGCGCTCGTGTTCGGCGGGCGTGTTTCAGCGTGCGAAGGCGCAGGGCCGTCCGTGCTTGCTCGGCTATATCGACAAGTGCGCGGCCCCGTGCGTGGGTCGCATCTCCATGGAGGAGCATCGAGAGCTTGCGGAGGGACTGTGCCAGTTCATGGAGGGGCGCACCGGCCCGGTGATCCGGGACCTGGAGGAGCAGATGCGCCAGGCCTCGATGGAACTGAACTTTGAGCGTGCGGCGAAGCTGCGCGATGACGTCAAGGCGCTGCGTACGGTGCTGGAGCGCAACGCGGTCGTGCTCGACGACGGGGCGGACGTGGACGTGTTCTCGCTCGTCAGCGATGACTTGGATGCTGCGGTGCATGTTTTCCATGTGCGTGGCGGACGTATCCGAGGCACGCGCGGCTGGGTGATCGAGCGCGTGGACGGTGCGGACGACGCGGAGCTCATGGCTCGCCTCCTCGAGCAGGTGTATTCCTCGGCGTCGCCGGACGAGGCCGGGGCTGGGAAGTCGGCCAAGGTGGCGGCCGTGAGCGTGGACGACGTCGCGCATACGCCGACCTCCGCAATCCCGCGCGAGGTGCTCGTCTCCGTCGCCCCTGAGGAGAAGGAGACCATCGCGCGCTGGCTGGCCGAGATCCGCGGCGCGTCCGTCTCAGTGCACGTGCCCAAGCGCGGCCCGAAGGCCCAGATCATGGACACGGTCACGGAGAACGCCCGACAAGCCCTCGCGCTGCACCGCACGAAGCGCGCGGGAGACATTACGGCGCGCTCGAAGGCACTCGAGCAGCTCGCAGAAAACCTCGACCTGCCGGGCGCACCCCTGCGCATTGAGTGCTACGACGTGTCGCACACGGGCGGCGAGAACCAGGTCGCCTCGATGGTGGTCTTCGAGGACGGCATGCCGCGCAAGGACGCCTACCGCACCTACAACATCCGCGGTGAGGACGGAAACGGCACCCCCGACGACACGAGCGCGATGAACGAGGTTCTTACGCGCCGTTTCTCGCGGCTCCTCGCCGAGGAGGCCGGTGTCGACGGTGAGGACGAGGACGGCGTCGCCTACGCTTCCGGCCCGATCGACGCGATGACGGGACGCCCCAAGCGTTTCTCCTATCGTCCCGACCTGGTCGTCGTGGACGGCGGCCTGCCTCAGGTGAACGCCGCGCGCGCCGCGCTGGACGCGGTGGGCGCGGACGTGCCCGTCGTGGGTCTGGCTAAGCGCCTCGAAGAGGTGTGGATCCCCGGCGATGATTTCCCTCTGATCCTCCCGCGCACGTCGGAGGCTCTGTACCTCCTGCAGTATCTGCGCGACGAGTCCCACCGTTTCGCTATTACGAAGCACCGCAAGCGCCGGTCGAAGGCCCAGCGCCGCTCGGTTCTCGATTCCATCCCAGGGCTTGGACCGACGCGCCAGGCCGCTCTGCTCAAGCATTTCGGCTCCGTCAAGCGGATTCGAGAGGCCACACCCGAGCAGATTGCCGAGGTCAAGGGCGTGGGACTCGGCCTTGCGCGCACGATCCGCGATAGGCTAACGGCATCGTCGAGGGAGGATACACCATGACAACGACGCTTCCCGTGCCACTGCCGGCACGCGTACTGCTGCTGGGATCGGGCGAACTCGGTAAGGAAGTCGTGATCGCCCTGCAGCGCTACGGATGCACCGTGATCGCCTGCGATTCCTACGCCAATGCTCCCGCCATGCAGGTGGCGGACGAATCTCGTGTCTTTGACATGAGCGACCCGCAGGCTCTGCGTGAGGTTCTCGATGTCGTGGACGTCGATCTCATCGTCCCCGAGGTCGAAGCCATCGCGACAGACGAGCTGAGCGCCTATGAAAAGCGCGGCGTGCGCGTCGTCCCCAACGCCTTTGCCGTCCAGGCGACGATGGATCGTCAGCGCATCCGTAACCTCGCCGCGTCCCTGCCCGGCGTTCGCACCTCCGCTTTCCGCTTCGCACGCAGCGAGGCCGAGCTGGCCGCGGCTCTTGACGAGGTCGGTTACCCCGCCTTCGTCAAGCCCACGATGTCCTCCTCCGGGCACGGGCAGTCCCGTGTGACGGGACCCGAGCAGGCCGCCTCCGCCTGGGCGCACGCCGAGGAAGACGCACGGGCCACGACCGGCGTCGTCATTGTCGAAGAGGGCGTTGACTTCGACTACGAGATCACGCTGCTGACCGTGCGCTCGTGGGATGGCGCGTCCGGCAGCGTTATGACGAGCTTTTGCGCGCCGATTGGGCACCGCCAGGAGGGCGGCGACTACGTCGAATCCTGGCAGCCCATGGCCATGAGCGAGGCCGCCCTCAAGGGTGCGCGCACGATGGCTAAGGCCGTCACCGATGCGCTGGCCGAAGCCGGAAACGGGCCGTGCCTCGGCATCTTCGGCGTTGAGTTCTTCGTGAAGGGTGACGAGGTCTGGTTCTCTGAGCTCTCGCCCCGCCCCCACGACACCGGCATAGTCACGATGGTGACTCAAGCCCAGTCCGAGTTTGAGCTGCACGCACGCGCCATCCTCGGACTGCCCGTCTCGACCACCCAGGCCACTCCGGGTGCGTCGGCGGTCATCAAGTCGACGAGCGCCGTCGATGTCCCCGTCTACAACGGCGTCGCTCGCGCCCTCGAATCCGCCGACATCGTGCGTCTCTTCGGCAAGCCTGTGAGCCGCGCCGGCAGGCGCGTCGGCGTCGTCGCCACCACCGCGAGCACGCCGAAGGAAGCGCGAGTCATCGCCAGGCGCGCCGCCGCCGACATCACAATCGACGACGCCTCCGCACCTTCCGCCTAACAGCTCCCATCACCCGACCAGCCGACCCGTCAGGAGGACGCTATGCCCGACCACACACCTACGGACGCTCACGACGTAGACGAGGCCCAGGCCTCGGCAATGAACGAGGAGAACCCTCCCACGGTCCCCGAGGGCATCGCCGTGCGTGACATGATGCGCGTCAAGTACGAGCCGCGCGCCTCCAACGAGGTTCTCATCATCACGGGCTACTCCGGGGCGGGTCGTACCGGCGCCGCCCGCGCACTCGAAGACCTTGACTGGTACGTCGTCGACAACCTGCCGCCGACGATGTTGCCCGCGCTCGTCGGCATGATGTCGAATGACCCGGCTGCGGGCGTGCACCGACTGGCTGTCGGCGTGGACGTGCGCTCGCGTACCTTCTTCCGCACGCTTGATGCCACGCTCGAACAGCTCAAGGGCGCGGGCATTGTCTATCGCGTCATCTTCCTCGAGGCCAGCCCTGAGACGCTAGTGCGTCGCTACGAATCCAACCGCCGCCCGCATCCCTCCAGGGCGCCGGTACTCTCATGGACGGCATCAAGGCTGAGATGCGTCTGCTCGCGCCCCTGCGCCGCGCCGCCGACGAGGTCATCGACACCTCCACGATGAGTGTCCACGATCTGACGAGGCGCATCCGCGACATCGTGGCGGGGGAGGAGCGCCCCCTGCAGGTCACTGTTGAATCCTTCGGCTTCAAGCACGGCCTGCCCCTCGACGCCGATCACGTCGTCGACGTGCGCTTTCTCAAGAACCCGTACTGGGTGGACGAGCTGCGCCACCTCACGGGTAAGGACGAGGCGGTCGCCGACTACGTACTGTCACAGCCGGGCGCGCGCGATTTTGCCCTCGGATATGCCGACCTTCTTGCCCCCATGCTCAGCGGCTATCTGGCAGAATTGAAGCCATTCGTCACGATTGCCGTCGGATGCACGGGCGGAAAGCACCGCTCCGTCGCATCTTCCGAGGCCATCGCCGAACGCCTGCGCTCACACGGATACACGGTTCGCGTGATGCACCGTGACATTGGGAGAGACTGATGCCCTATCTTGATGCTGCCGGCTGGGTTCAACGTGGAGAATCCGGCCAAAACATCGTTGCCCTTGGCGGCGGACACGGACTGTCTGCAACGCTGCGGGCGCTGCGCCACATTACCCGCGCGCTGACCGCCGTCGTGACCGTCGCCGACGACGGCGGTAGCTCCGGCAGACTGCGCCAGGAGATGCCAATCCTGCCCCCCGGCGATCTGCGCATGGCGCTGGCCTCTCTCTCTGTGAGGAATCCGAGTGGGGCCTCACGTGGCGTGACGTCATGCAGCTGCGCCTCGACACGACCGGCCCGCTCAACGGGCACGCCCTCGGCAACCTGCTGATCTCCGGCCTGTGGCAGCTTCTCGACGATCCGGTCGAAGGCCTCGACTGGGTCGGTCGTCTGCTGGGTGCGCAGGGGCGTGTTCTGCCCATGTCGTCGACGCCGATCGACATTGAGGCGGATATGAACGACGGCGGCCGCCGCTACGTCGTATCCGGCCAGTCCAAGGTTGCCGTCGCCCCAGGCACGGTCGAGCACGTGCGCATCACGCCCGAGGCGCCCGAGGTTCCCTCCGCCGTCACCGAAGCGATCTCCGAGGCTGACTGGGTGGTGCTGGGACCCGGCTCCTGGTACACCTCGGTGATCCCGCACCTGCTGGTGCCGGATATTAATCGCGCTCTCGCTACGACCGACGCGCACCGTGCGCTCGTCCTCAACCTGGCCCGCCAGCGCGGCGAAACCGACCTCATGTCGACCGCCGACCACGTGCGTGTCCTGCGCGAGTACGCTCCCATGCTCAAGCTTGATGTGGTGGTCGCCGACCCGACGGCCTGTGACGACATCGACGATCTCATCGTTGCCGCCGAAGAACTCGGTGCTCGGGTGCTCCTGCGGCAGGTGCGTACGGGTGACGGAGCCCCGCACCACGACCCGCTGCGCCTCGCCGCCGCGCTGCGTGATGCATTTGACGGCTTCCTTGGTGAGGTCGGACAGCCCGAAACGTGGTTACCTTAGAACCTGTTGCCTGCTGACAAACGACATGACATACCTGGAGAAGCCGTGTCCCTGACATCTGACATGAAGGACGAGCTGGCGCGCGCCGTTATCACGACGCCGTCTGAGGTCGCCGCCGAAGTGAGCGCCACGTTGCGTTTCGCGGGAGGACTGCACCTCGTGAGCGGGCGCATCCTCGTCGAGGCCGAGCTTGACTCGCCCGTGGCCGCACGCCGCCTGCGTACCTACCTGCAGGCGCTGTACAACGCCGAGTCCTCCGTCGTCGTGGTGTCCGGTTCTTCTCTGCGACGTGGCAAGCGCTACGTCGTGCGCGTCGTTCATAAGGCCGACGAGCTTGCGCGCCTCACAGGCCTCGTCGATTCCCTTCGACGCCCCGTGCGCGGCCTGCCTCCGGTGCTCGTCGCCTCCGGAACGGCCGAGGCCGCCGCAATCTGGCGCGGTGCGTTCCTCGCCCGCGGCTCCCTCATGGAGCCAGGACGTTCTTCCTCGCTTGAGATCACGTGCCCCGGTCCCGAGGTGGCCCTCGCGATGGTCGGCTGCGCGCGCAAGCTCGGTGCTGCCGCCCGCTCGAAAGAGGTGCGCGGCACCGACCGTGTTTCCGTCCGCGATTCGGACGCGATCGGTACGCTGATCTCTGCCATGGGCGCCCCCCAGACCTTCGAGGCGTGGCAGGAGCGGCGCGAGCGCCGCGAGGCCCGGGGAAGCGCCAACCGACTGGCTAACTTTGACGACGCGAACCTGCGTCGCTCCGCCCGCGCGGCCGTCGCAGCGGGTGCCCGCGTCGAACGCGCGTTCGAGATTCTTGGGGACGACGTGCCTGCCCACCTGCTCGAGGCTGGCACGCTGCGTCTGCAGTACAAGCAGGCCTCCCTCGAGGAGCTGGGTAAGCACACGAATCCGCCCCTCACCAAGGATGCCGTCGCCGGCCGAATCCGCAGGCTTCTGGCCCTCGCGGACAAGGTCGCGCACGAACGCGGCATTCCGGACACGGAATCCGCGCTCACCCTCGACATGCTCGAAGAGGACTGAGGTCCCTTTTTCCTGCCGCTTCGTCTCAATCCAAACGAGAATTACCCCACGTGCAGATTTTCTAATTGGATTGTGACTGAGTCCGCTTTTAGGTGTAGATTAGGAACTGCTGGAACCGCAGACATCTGCGGGCCGGGCAGGTAACCCGCAGGCCCGGTTGCATCGAATACCGTGTCCCGTGTGGGCACGAGCAGGAGGAACATAGTGACCACCCGCGTTGGCATCAACGGCTTCGGCCGCATTGGCCGTAACTTCTTCCGCGCCGCTCTCGAGCAGGGCGCGGATATCGAGATCGTCGCCGTTAACGACCTCACCGACAACAAGACCCTCGCTCACCTGCTGAAGTACGACTCGATCACGGGTCGCTTCCAGGGCGAGGTTTCCTACGACGACTCGTGCATCATCGTCGACGGCAAGCACATCAAGGTTCTCGCGGAGCGTAACCCCGCCGACCTGCCCTGGGGCGAGCTCGGCGTTGACGTTGTCGTTGAGTCGACGGGCTTCTTCACCGATGGCGAGAAGGCCAAGGCTCACCTCGAGGGTGGCGCCAAGAAGGTCGTCATCTCCGCTCCCGCGAAGAACGTCGACGGCACCTTCGTCATGGGCGTGAACGAGGCTGACTACGACAACGCCACGATGAACATCGTGTCGAACGCCTCCTGCACGACCAACTGCCTCGCCCCCCCTCGCGAAGGTTCTCGAGGAGAACTTCGGCATCGAGCGCGGCATCATGACCACCATCCACTCCTACACGGGTGACCAGCGCGTCCTCGACGCCCCCCACTCGGATCTGCGTCGCGCCCGCGCCGCGGCCCTGAACATGATCCCCACCAAGACCGGTGCTGCCCAGGCCGTTGCCCTGGTTCTGCCCGAGCTCGAGGGCAAGTTCGATGGCCTCGCCGTCCGCGTCCCCACCCCGACCGGCTCCCTGACCGACCTCACCTTCATCGCGAAGAACGAGGTTTCCGTTGAGGCCGTCAAGGCTGCCGTGAAGGCCGCTGCCGAGGGTGAGCTCAAGGGTGTTCTGAAGTACACCGAGGATCCGATCGTCTCCACCGACATCGTGGGCGACCCGCACACCTCGATCTTCGACGCCACCGAGACCAAGGTCATCGGCAACCTCGTCAAGGTCCTGTCCTGGTACGACAACGAGTGGGGCTACTCGAACGCTCTCGTTCGCCTCACCGCCCTCATCGGCTCCAAGCTCGCCTGAGCACACAGCTGATACACCAGCCATGAGCTGATCAGCGAGATGCCCGTGCACGCTCGTGCACGGGCATCTCGTACATCGCCACCGCCTTCAGACCGAAAGGACTCCCTCGTGAGGACCATCTCCACCCTGGGCGACCTGCGCGGCAAGCGCGTCCTCGTCCGCTCCGACTTCAACGTTCCGCTCAAGGACGGCGTCATCACCGACGACGGCCGTATCCGCGCGGCGCTGCCGACCCTCAAGACCCTCACCGATGCCGGTGCCAAGGTTGTCATCATGGCCCACCTCGGCCGCCCCAAGGGTCAGGTCGATCCCGCTTTCTCGCTGGCCCCCGTCGCCACGCGCCTCGCCGAGCTGTCCGGCGTGAAGGTCACGCTGGCCTCCGACGTCGTTGGCCCCTCGGCCACCGAGACCGTCGCCGCCCTGGGTGAGGGCGAGATCGCCCTGCTCGAGAACGTCCGCTACGACGCGCGCGAGACCTCCAAGGTCGACGAGGAGCGCGAGGAGCTGGCCCGCGAGTACGCCAAGCTCGGCGACGCCTTCGTCTCCGACGGCTTCGGCGTTGTTCACCGCAAGCAGGCCTCCGTCTACGACATTGCCAAGCTGCTGCCCTCGGCCGCTGGCCTGCTCGTCCTCAAGGAAATCGAGTCCCTGTCCAAGGTCACCGGTGACCCCGAGCGCCCCTACGGCGTCGTCCTCGGCGGCTCCAAGGTTTCCGACAAGCTGGGCGTCATCGCCAACCTGCTGAAGAAGGCCGACATGCTCTTCATCGGCGGCGGTATGGTCTTCACCTTCCTGGCCGCACAGGGCCACTCGGTGGGCAAGTCCCTCCTCGAGGAAGACCAGATCGACACCGTCAAGGGCTACATCGCCGAAGCCGCCGAGCGTGGCGTCGACCTGGTGCTGCCCGTCGACGTCATCGTCGCCCCGAGTTCGCGGCCGACGCGCCCGCGACCGTCGTCAAGGTCGACGCGATCCCCGACGACCAGATGGGCCTGGACATCGGCCCCGAATCGCAGAAGCTCTTCGCCGAGAAGCTGGCTACCGCGAAGACCGTGGCCTGGAACGGCCCCATGGGCGTCTTCGAGTTCGACGCTTTCGCCGGCGGTACGCGCGCCGTCGCCGAGGCCCTCTCCAAGGGCTCCATGTTCTCCGTCATCGGCGGTGGCGACTCCGCCGCTGCCGTGCGCCTGCTCGGCTTCGACGAGAACACCTTCTCCCACATTTCCACTGGCGGTGGCGCCTCCCTCGAGCTCCTCGAGGGCAAGGTTCTGCCCGGTATCGCAGTTCTGGAGGACTGACTCATGGCACGTACGCCCCTGATGGCCGGCAACTGGAAGATGAACCTCGATCACCTCGAGGCCAACCACCTCGTCCAGGGCCTGGCAATGGCCCTGTCCGACGCAGACCACGACTACTCCAAGTGCGAGGTCCTCGTCATCCCGCCGTTCACCGACATTCGCACCGTCCAGACCATCGTTGACGCTGACGAACTCGGCATCAAGTATGGTGCTCAGGATGTGTCGATCCACGACAACGGCGCCTACACCGGCGAAATCTCCACCGAAATGCTGACCAAGCTCGGCGTCTCCTACGTGGTCATGGGCCACTCCGAGCGTCGCGAGTACCACGGCGAGTCCGACGAGCTCGTCGGCGCCAAGGCCCGCAAGGTCTTCGACGCAGGCATGACCCCGATCCTGTGCTGCGGCGAGGCCCTCGAGGTCCGCAAGGCCGGCACCTACGTCGACTTCGTGCTCGGCCAGATCCGCGCCGCCCTCGCCGGCTGGAAGGCCGAAGAGGTCGCCAAGATCGTCATCGCCTACGAGCCCATCTGGGCCATCGGCACCGGCGAGACCGCTTCCGCCGAGGACGCCCAGGAAGTGTGCGGCGCCATCCGCGCCGCCCTGGCCGAGGACTTCGGCGCCGAGACCGCCGAGTCCACCCGCATCCTCTACGGTGGCTCCGCCAAGCCCGACAACATCAAGGAGCTCATGGCTCAGCCCGACGTCGACGGCGGTCTCGTCGGCGGCGCGTCCCTCAAGGCTGACTCCTTCGCCGCCATGGCGACGTTCTACGCCTGAGAAACCGTCACGCGCCCACCCCGCCCAGCCACGTGAGCCGGGTCGGAGCGGACGCGAGGTGGGGCCAACCGGTGTGCCGGTTGGCCCCACCGGCATTCTCAGTTAGACTAAGGCTATATGTGCCCCGATCCGGGGCGAACCGCGATAGAAACTGGATTGACCGTGACCATTCTGAACAACGTGCTGATCGTGCTGATCTTCCTGACCAGCATCCTGCTGACCTGACCGTCCTCATGCACAAGGGACAGGGCGGCGGTCTGTCGGACATGTTCGGTGGCGGCATTTCCTCGTCGGCCGGTTCCTCCGGCGTCGCCGAGCGTAACCTGAACCGCATCACCCTGGGTACGCTGCTCATCTGGCTGGTGTGCATCATTGGCTACGCGCTTCTCGCGAAGTTCGGTGGCTGACCGTCGTGGTCGACATCGTCCTGTGGCTCCCCACCCTCGTGTGGGGAGCCATTTTTGTGTGGTCGTACCACAGAGAGCCTCGTCAGTTCCGGAACGCTTTCTTCTTCTTTTTCCTGTGTGCGTCGGCTCTTATCGCGTTGTTCCTTCAGCTTGATCAGTGGTGGATCACGCTTCCTATTGCTCTTGTCATCCCTCTGGCACCGTTTATCACGATCATTTTCATGCTTGTCAACGAGGTGCAGTTGGTGCGCCGCGAAGGATTTTCGCTGTCACATGCGCTTCCGCTGCTCTTTGCCTGCGCGATTGTGGCGTGGTTCCTTGCTGTTCCTGCCGCTTTAATCGTTGGAGCTCCCCGATTCGTCCTCGGCTTCCTGTTTGCGCTGACTCTGTGTGGGCTGTGGTTTTTTATGTCGTTCGCCGCGTTACTGTCCTATTCCTGGCTGTACCGGTCGCTGCCGCGCAAACGTCAGTATGCGTTCATCGTCATTCACGGTGCTGGCCTGAATGGTACGGAGCTGACACCGTTGCTGCGGGGGCGCGTTGATCGCGCGTATGACCTGTGGATCAAGCAAGAAAAGCGTGGAACTTTCATTCCGTCCGGCGGGCAGGGCCCTGACGAGGTGATCTCCGAGGCCGAGGCCATGGCTCGCTACCTGCGCACCCGCGGTGTTCCTGACTCCGCCATCGTGCTGGAAGATCGGTCAACGACGACGTGGGAGAACCTCACCTATTCACGGGATCTCATTGCACAGCTCAGCGAGGGTAACCTGGCGCGAGTCGCGTTGGTCACGAGTGACTATCACGTGTTCCGCACGGCGATGTACGCCCGCGCGGTGGGCTTCAACGCGGATGGTCTGGGCTCGAAGACAGCCGGCTATTATTTCCCGACCGCGTTTATCCGTGAGTTTATCGCTATCTCGCGGCGCTACTGGTGGCCTTATGCGGTGATCATGGGGCTGTGGGCGTTTGCGACGGTTGCCATCTACGTGCTACCGGCGCTCCGGTGAGCGGCGTGTACACCACATCAGCTGGGCGAGGCTGGTGACAGCCATCGACGACAGAACAATCGGGGGCGGCAATCGCCGCCCCCGATTGATGTCATAGGTGTGAGACGTCAGCTCTGTGCGATCTTTGCGGCGGCCGCCTCGTCGAGGTAAACGCGAGTCGAGGGGGAGAGGATACCCGCGACCGGAATCTCGAGGGGCGATGCACCTGCGAAGGCCTGTCCGAGGGCATCTGCCTTCGCGGAACCCGCCGTCGTCAGCCACACCTCGCCGCACGCACGCATGACGGGCATCGACACCGTGATGCGCTCAGGCGGAGGCTTCGGGGAATTGCGGATCGCCAGAATGGGGGAAGCCTCGTCCATGTCGACGCGGCCCGGGAAGAGCGAGCAAATGTGCCCGTCGGGTCCCATACCGATCAAAGCGATGTCGAAGGAGCGCTCGCCCATCAGCTCACGCCACCTGTCAGCAAATGCCGCGGTCGCCTCGTCGAGGGAACCCGCGCCAGCCGCGGACGCATCCGAGGACGGCATACGGACGAACTCGACGCCGGGGGCCGCATGGAGGAAGCCCTCCCATGCCTGATCGTCGTTGCGATCCTCGTTGCCGGCGGGCACATAACGCTCGTCGACAAGCCACACGCGCACGCGGGACCAATCGACGTCGCCAACAAACGGAAGCAACGAGGGCAGCAGGCTCGTCGTGATCGCGCCCCCAGAGATGGCCAGGTTGACGCGAGAATCGGCCCCGACCTCGTCGATGAGTGTGCTCAGACGAGCAAGGAACGCACGGCCCACGGCCTCGTTCAGTTCCTCGACGGTTGGGTAGACCTCAAGCGTGTGGACAGCCACCATCGTCACTCACCCTCAGAGCATGCAGCCAGCCGCGGGAGTTCCTTGGTGAGGAGCTCGCCGTAGTAGACGTCCGGATCCATGCGACGCAGATCCTCCATGAGGGAGTCCTGCACGGAGCGGCGCGCGAGGTTCACGGAGCGATCTTCGAGGCCGGGGCGCGACAGGCGCGCGACCGACGAGGAGGCGCTACGCGACAGCGAGACGGTCGTGTCGTCGTCGAAGAAGAACGTGATGTCGGTGATCGTGAGGGCCTCGGGGTCGACGACTCGCTCGACGGGCACGCCGAGCTGGTGGTGCAGCCACGCGGCCACGAGGAAGGGCGAGGGGTGCGTGGCGTTACCCGCGACGCGGATCGACGTCGGCAGGCGGTCGAAGTCCTCTGCGACGGCGGCGAGCAATGCCCGCCACAGCGTGACGCCGGCCCACGCGAGATCCGTATCGCCGGGGGTGTAGACGGTCGACAGCGCGGAGAGCGTGTCCATGGGGCACTCGGTTGCTCGCGAGTCAGTGATGCGCTTGATCGCGAGGCGACCAAGCGGGTGCGCGCCCGGGTTCTGCGGGGGAACGACCGGCCAGTACGTGACGACCGGCGTATCCGACTGGAGAAGCGGCATGACGAGCGAGTCGATGTTCGACGCAGCCTCACCGCGAGGTTCGAGGATGATGATGTCGGACAGGCCCGCGGCGTCGCCGACGCGGATCTGGGCGTTCAGACGCGCCGTGCCCTCGGTGGACTCGGGCTCGACGATGACGATCACGCGGCAGGGGTGCTCGCGCGAGACCGCGTCGGAGACCTCGATCGCGTTGTCGACGTCGATGAGGTCGGGCACGCAGATGAGCAGCGTGAGGACACGGCTCAGAGTGGCCGAACCGCGCTCGTCGCGCAGCTCCACAATGCGGGAGGCAACCTCGGCCGACGTGGTGTTCTTCAGGGTGATGATCACGGGAGCCTCCAGAAACGGCCGTCGCGGGCCAGCATGTCGTGCGCGGATTGGGGACCCCAGGCGCCGGGAGCGTAGGGCTCAGGCTGACCCTGGGTCTCCCAGAAGGACAGGATCGGGTCGAGGATCTTCCACGAGGCCTCGACCTCGCGCTGGTGCGGGAACAGGGGAGCGGAGCCGACGAGCGCGTCCAGGATGAGACGCTCGTATGCCTCAGGCGAGTCCTCGGTGAACGCGTGGCCGTAGGCGAAGTCCATGGTCACGTCACGCACCTGCATGGAAGTGCCCGGGACCTTCGCGCCGAGCTTGAGAGTCAGGCCCTCGTCCGGCTGGACGCGGATAACGAGCGCGTTCTGGCCGGACTCGCTGAGCTCGGAGTTGCCGAAGGGCACGTGGGCCGAGCGCTTGAACATGACAGCAATCTCGGTGACGCGCTTGCCCAGGCGCTTGCCGGCGCGCAGGTAGAAGGGCACGCCCGCCCAGCGGCGCGTGTCCACGAAGAGTTTGATCGCCGCGAAGGTTTCGGTGGTCGAGTCGGCCGGAATGCCGTCCTCCTCGAGGTAGCCGCGCACCTGATCGCCGCCCTGCCAGCCGCCGGCGTACTGCCCGCGAGCCGTATCGATGGCCAGGTCCTCGGGCAGGCGCACTGCGGAGAGCACCTTCTCCTTCTCCGCCCGGATTTCCTCGGGCGTGAAGTGGACGGGCTCCTCCATGGCGGTCAGCGCCATGAGCTGAAGCAGGTGGTTCTGGATGATGTCACGGGCCGCGCCGATGCCGTCGTAGTAGCCAGCGCGCGTGCCGATGCCGATATCCTCGGCCATCGTGATCTGGACGGAATCGACGTAGTTGGCCTTCCAGAGGGGCTCAAACATGGCGTTCGCGAAGCGCATCGCCATGATGTTCTGGACGGTTTCCTTGCCCAGGTAGTGGTCGATGCGGAAGACATCCTGCTCGTCAAAGATCTGCGAGATGACGTCGGAGAGCTCTCGCGCGGACTCAAGGTCGTGTCCGAAAGGCTTCTCGATAATGACGCGTCGCCACTCGCGGCCCTGGCGCTTGTTGAGGCCCGTGTCGGACAGGTGCTTGGCCACGACGGGGAAGTACGACGGGGGAATGGACAGGTAGAACGCGTGGTTGCCGCCGGTGCCGCGCGAGCGGTCGAGCTCGGCGACCGTGTCGGCCAGCTGGCGGTAGGCCTCCGGGTCGTCGAAAGTGCCCGAGACGAAGCGCAGGCCAGAGCGCAGCTGGTTCCACGTTCCCTCGTTGAAACCGGTGCGGGTGTGCGCCTCGATGGACGCGCGCACGTATTCCTCAAAGTCCTGGGGACTCCAGTCGCGGCGAGCAAAGCCGGTGAGGGAGAACGCCGGGTGGAGCAAACCACGGTTAGCAAGGTCGTAGATCGCGGGAAGGAGCTTCTTGCGCGCAAGGTCACCCGTGATGCCGAAGATGACGAGGCCGCACGGCGGGGAGATGCGCGGAAGCCTGCGGTCCTGGGGATCGCGCAGGGTGGGGATCTCGTTAGTCACGAGTGGTCGCTCCATTCGCTAGAGGTAAGGACGAGGCCCGGGTCCGAACGCTTCGCCCTCAGGGGGAAATGGAACGGGACCGAGGACCCACACATGTGTAAGAGAATAGGGCTGCTGGCACGCCCTCGCGCGCCAGCAGCCCTCTGTCAGTTCAGTTGACTATAAAGTCACGAACGAGCGGCCTCGATGGACTCCTTCGCGGCTGCGGCGACGTGCTCGGCGTCGATGCCGTACTCCTTGAAGAGGAGTTCGCCCGGCGCGGAGGCGCCGAAGTGCTCGATGGAGACTGCGCGGCCGGCGTCGCCGATCCAGCGGTACCACGGCAGCGCGATGCCTGCCTCGACGGAGACGCGAGCACGCACCGACGGGGGCAGGACGGAGTCGCGGTATTCGCGGTCCTGGGCCTCGAACCAGTCGAGGCAGGGCACGGACACGACGCGAGCGGCAACGCCGTCGGCGGCGAGGGCCTCGCGCGCCTCAAGGGCGACGGAGACCTCGGAGCCGGAGGCCAGCAGGATCACGTCGGGCGTGCCCTCGGTGTCGGCCAGGACGTAGGCGCCGCGTGCCAGGTCCTCGGTGGATGCCAGGCCGGTGCCTTCGCCGCGCGCAGGGTTGGGAAGGTTCTGGCGCGACAGGATGATGGCGGCCGGGTGGGTCTGCTCGAGGATGGCCTTCCAGGATGCGGCCGTCTCGGCGGCATCGGCGGGACGCACGACCGCGAAGTTCGGGATCGCGCGGTAGGAGGCCAGGTGCTCGATCGGCTGGTGGGTTGGGCCGTCCTCGCCCACGCCGATGGAGTCGTGGGTCCACACGTAGGTGACGGGCAGATCCATGAGGGCAGCGAGGCGCACGGCGCCGCGCATGAAGTCGGAGAACACGAAGAACGTGCCGCCGTAAGCGCGGGTGAAGCCGTCGGCGGCGATGCCGTTGAGGGCTGCACCCATTGCAAACTCGCGCACGCCGAAGTGAAGGTTGCGGCCGAACTCGTCGCCGCTGAAGGACGAGGAGGAACGGTGCGCGGGCAGGAACGAGGGTTCGCCCTTCAGGAAGGTGTTGTTCGAGCCGGCGAGGTCGGCGGAGCCGCCCCACAGCTCGGGCAGGACGGGGGCGATCGCGTTGAGGACCTGGCCGGAGGCGGCGCGGGTCGCGATGGCCTTGCCCTCTTCGAAGGTGGGCAGTGCGGCTTCCCAGCCCTCGGGGAGTCGGCCTTCGAGGAGACGCTCCAGCAGGGCGGCCTGCTCGGGGTGAGCGGCCTTCCACGCCTCGAAGCGGGCATCCCAGTCCTTGCGGTAGTCAGCGGCGCGGGCAGCGGCGCGGGCGCGGACCTCGTCCACAATCGCGGCGTCGGCGTCGAACATCTTCTCGGGGTCGGCGCCCAGGGCTTCCTTCAGGCCCTTGAGGGCTCAGAGCCGAGCTTGGAGCCGTGGATGCCGCCGGTGTTCTGCTTGCCGGGGGTCGGCCAGCCGATGATGGTGCGCAGCGCGATGAGCGAGGGCTTCTTGGTCTCGGCCTTGGCGGCGTCGAGGGCGTCGTTGAGGGCGGCGGTGTTCTCCTCGTAGGAGCCGTCCTCGCCGAGCCAGTCGACGCGCTGGACGTGCCAGCCGTAGGCCTCGTAGCGAGCGAGGACGTCCTCGTTGAAGGCGATCGAGGTGTCGTCTTCGATGGAGATGTGGTTGTCGTCCCAGATGACGGTGATGTTGCCCAGTTCCTGGGTGCCAGCGAGGGACGAAGCCTCGGCAGAGACGCCTTCCTCGAAGCAGCCGTCGCCGGCGATGACGTAGACGTTGTGGTCGAAGACGGACTCGCCGAGGGGGGGTCTCGGGATCGAGCAGGCCGTGGACGCGGCGCGCGTTCATGGCAAAGCCGACGGCGGAGGCGATGCCGGTGCCCAGCGGGCCGGTCGTGATCTCGACGCCCTTGGTGTGGCCGTATTCGGGGTGGCCCGGGGTCAGAGAGCCCGCGGTGCGCAGCGTCTTGATGTCGTCGAGCTCCAGACCGAAGCCGGAGAGGTAGAGCTGGACGTACTGGGTCAGCGATGAGTGGCCGGCCGAGAGGATGAAGCGGTCGCGTCCGATCCAGCGCGGGTCGGCCGGGTCGACGTTCATGACCTTGTTGTAGAGGAGGTAGGCGGCGGGGGCGAGCGAAATGGCGGTACCGGGGTGGCCCGAACCGGCCTGCTCGACGGCGTCGGCGGCGAGGAGCTTAGCGGTCTTGACCGCTTCGTCATCGATGTGATCCCAGTGAAGTGACACGTTGGTCTCCAGTTGTTGGGCCCCAGCGTTGGGGCAGGAAATGGTTTACCGCGTCACAGTCTAGCGAATATGTGCGCATGCCGATAGCGCTCACGCACATATGTTGCATAGTCGCTTACCCTGTCACTATGACGTCTTTGGAAGCTCTCGTTGACGAGTGGGTGGATTATCTGCGCGTCGAGAAAGGGGCCTCTGCGCATACAGTTTCGAACTATCGCAGGGATGCAGCTCGCTACGCGTTTGACATGAAGGCCCGCGGAAAGGTCACTGTCGCGGACGTGAGTACGCGAGACATCGAGGATTACACGATGCGTCTGGCCTCAGGTGACGTCACTGGCAAACCCGCTGCGGCCTCGTCCGTTGCCCGCGCGTCCGCCGCGATCCGCGGACTGCACAAGTACGCGCTCACCGAGGGTGCTGTTGGGACGGACGTGGCTGCGGCGCTGCATGCTCCTCGTCAAGGCCGTCACCTGCCCAAGGCTCTGTCGGTCGATGAGGTTGGGCGCCTCCTCGACGCCGCTCATGCAGACGATTCCCCGATTGGCCTGCGCGACGCAGCTCTGCTCGAACTTCTTTACGCGACGGGGGCTCGCGTATCCGAGGCTGTGTCGCTCAGCGCCGACGACCTGGACCTCGACGGCGATGTTCCCGTCGTGCGCCTGTTCGGCAAAGGACGTAAAGAACGAATCGTTCCCGTGGGGTCCTTCGCGGTCGATGCTCTTCACGCGTATCGGGTGCGTGCTCGCCCAGTACTCGCCGCACGAGGCCGTGGATCCACCGTCTTCTTCCTGAACTCTCGGGGCGGTGCAATGTCCCGACAGAGCGCCTGGACTGCCATCCGGCGCGCGGCGCAGGCGGCGCAGCTGGGAGATCGCGTGTCCCCGCATACCTTGCGGCATTCTTTTGCGACCCACCTGCTTGAAGGTGGAGCGAGTGTTCGTGAGGTGCAGGAACTCCTTGGACACGCATCGGTGGCGACGACGCAGATTTATACCCAGGTGACCGCCCAGGCGCTGCGTGAGGTATTTACGCTCTCGCACCCGCGGGCGCGTGGCACCGACGCATCGGCGCGGTCATGAATTAGGATGGGGACGTGACCACGAACTCGCATCCCACGCTGACGCCCGACCTGCATGAAGAGCCGGTCGATTTTCCCGTGCCCGCGCCGCTGTCGGGGCATGGTCCCGCCCGCGTGATCGCGATGTGCAACCAGAAGGGCGGCGTCGGTAAGACGACGACCACCATTAACCTGGGTGCCGCGTTGGCCGAATACGGCCGTCGTGTTTTGATCGTGGACTTCGATCCGCAGGGTGCCGCATCTGTGGGCCTGGGAATCAACGCCCTCGACATGGAGCAGACGATTTACATGCTGCTCATGAACCCGAAGGCTGACGTTAAGGCGACGATTTGTCACACGTCGACGGAGAACCTCGACATCATTCCGGCGAACATCGACCTGTCCGCTGCCGAAGTTCAGCTGGTGAACGAGGTTGCGCGTGAGAGCGCTCTCGCGCGCGTGCTGCGCCACGTCGAATCCGACTACGACGTGGTGCTCATCGACTGCCAGCCTTCCCTCGGCCTGCTCGCGGTCAACGCCCTGACTGCCGCTCACGGTGTCATCGTTCCGGTCGAGGCGGAGTTCTTCGCGCTGCGTGGCGTGGCGCTGCTGGTCGAGACGATCGAGACGGTGCGTGATCGCATCAACCCGCGCCTGAAGATCGACGGGATCGTCGCCACGATGGTCGACTCGCGCACGCTGCACTCGCGTGAGGTCCTCCAGCGCCTGCAGGAGGCTTTCGGCGATCTCGTGTTCGATACCCGTATCGGCCGTACGATCAAGTTCCCGGACGCGTCGGTGGCCACCGAGCCGATCATCTCTACGCTCCCAACCACGCGGGCGCTCACGCGTACCGTCGACTCGCGCGGGAAGTCATCGCCCGTGGCGACGCGGCCTGACAGTCTCGAGGTTCAAGGGGGAGTTTGACCTCTTTGCGGTCTCGCTCCCGGTTTTCGAAGGTCCATTCGACCTCCTCCTCTCGCTGATCGCGCGCAAGAAACTCGACATTACCGAGGTTGCGCTCGCGCAGGTGACCGACGAGTTCATCGCTTTCATGAAGGCGTCGCCGGACTTGTCTCGTACGACGGAGTTTCTGGTTGTCGCCGCCACGCTCCTAGATATGAAAGCGGCGCACCTGCTGCCCCGCATCGACGAGGAGGATAACGCGTCCGAGGCCGACTTGGAGGCGCGCGATCTCCTGTTCTCCAGGCTCTTGCAGTACCGAGCGTTTAAGGAAGCGGCGAAGAGCATTGATCAGCGGATGGGGGGAGTACGGCTCCTACGTCGCCAGGGATGTTCCCCTCGAACCTCATTTCGCAAGCCTGTTGCCCGAGCTTCGGTGGCTGACAACCCCCGAAGATCTTGCTCGTTTGGCGGCCGATGCCCTGTCATCGACGAGCCCGACGGTTCAGGTTGCCCACCTGCACGATCCCGTCGTACCCGTACGCGAGCAAGCCCTTGTCGTCTCGGCAATGCTGGCCGATGCGGGGCGCATGACCTTCCACGAGCTCGTGGCCGATGCGCCGACACGTGCCGTCGTCGTCTCTCGCTTCCTGGCGCTCTTGGAACTTTACAGGCGTGGAGCCATTGAGTTTGAGCAAGACGGGGCGCTCGGCACGCTGACGATTCAGTGGACCGGCAGCGAGGGCAGCATCGACGTCGACGTGGATGACTACACGGGTGCGGGTGACGCGGACTCAGCCACGGCCTTGTCCCCGAGCGGTGCAGCCATTGAGACAGAAGGAGGAGACGCGGATGAGTGAGAACACGCTGCGCGGTCCGATCGAGGCGATCTTGATGGTGGCTTCGGAGCCGGTTGCCGCGTCCGATCTCGCCGACGTCCTCGGGGTAAGCGTCGAGGACATCGAGGCGCAGCTGCGCGGGCTCGCCGCCGAGTACCTGGGCGAAGGACAGGATCGCCCGCGCGGCTTCGAACTACGCGAAGTGGCGGGTGGCTGGCGCATCTATTCCGCACGGGCATACGCTGACGTGGTCGGGCGCTTCGTCGTTGGCTCCTCGCACGCGCGCCTGTCTCAGGCGGCGCTCGAAACACTGGCGGTCATTGCCTATCGTCAGCCCATTTCGAGGGCGCGAATCTGCCGTATTCGCGGGGTGAACGTGGATGGCGTCGTGCGCACGCTGCTCGCCCGAGACCTCGTGGAAGAGACGGGACTGACACCCTCCGGTGCGCGCCTGTACGGGACGACCGGGGAATTTCTTGAGAAAATGGGATTAACGAGCCTGTCGGAACTGGTACCGTTGGCACCCTACCTGCCGGACGCCGACGCGCTGGAGGAATTGGAGGAAGAATTATGAGGGCTAACCCCTACACAGAGGGTGGAGTGCGCCTGCAGAAGGTGCTCGCCCAGGCTGGCGTCGCATCCAGGCGCGCGTCCGAACAGATGATCGCCGACGGCCGTGTGAGCGTCGACGGCACCGTGGTACGTAACCAGGGTGTGCGCGTGGACCCGGCGACGCAGGTCATTCATGTGGACGGAGAGCGTCTGATTCTCGACGAGACGAAGCACATCGTCCTGGCCGTCAACAAGCCGATCGGCACGGTTTCGACGATGAGCGACCCGGAGGGACGTCCCACGATCGCCGACCTGATCGCCGACTACCCGGAGCGTCTCTACCACGTGGGTCGCCTCGACATCGACACGTCCGGCCTGCTGCTGCTGACCAACGACGGTGAGCTGGCGAACCGTCTGACTCATCCGAAGTACGAGATCCGCAAGACCTACGTGGCGCGTCTGCACGGCGAGGTTAAGCCTGGCGTCAAGCGCACGCTCATGAACGGCATCGAGCTGGAGGACGGACCGATCAAGGTTGATTCCTTCCGCGTCGTCGACACCTACGGCGACATCACCACCGTTGAGATCGTCGTGCACGAGGGCCGCAACCGCCTCGTGCGGCGCATGATGGAGGCCGTCGGCTACCCGGTTCGTGAGCTGGTGCGCACCGGCTTCGGTCCGATCTCTCTCGATCACCTGAAGCAGGGTACGACGCGACGCGTCAAGGGCAACGCTCTGACTGCGCTCTACGACGCCGTCGGGCTGTGAGCGGCTCGGGTACGGCGGTGGGGCAACGCGCAGTTTCGACTGTTGGCCCCGTCCTCATCATCGGATCGGGCCTACTTGGCGCGTCGCTGGGGCTTGCCCTGCGTGCCGGGGGGAGTGCGGGTTTATCTCGAGGATTCGTCGCCCACCTCGTTGCGCCTGGCTTCCGACGTCGGTGCGGGAGATGCTTTCGCTGACGTCCTCGCCGGTGCTGGTGTGCGTCGCTTGGAGTGCGGGGCGGACCAGCCCGGCTATGAGGCTCCACGCCTCGTCGTCGTCGCGACTCCACCGGATGTTGCGGACCGCGTGATCGTCGAGTCGCTGCTGCGTTTCCCGATGCGATCGTCACCGACGTCGCGTCGGTCAAGGATGCCGTCGTTGCCGACGTCCTTTCTGGCCTCGAGGCCGAGGGTGCATCCGAGGCCTCGTCGCGCTATGTCGGTTCCCATCCGATGGCGGGCCGCGAGCGCAGCGGTGCTGGTGCCGCGGATGCTGACCTGTTCTATGGGCGCCCGTGGGTCATCGTGGCGCATGAGAACACCTGGCCTCGCGCAGTGTTGGTCGCCCGCGCGCTCGCTACCGACGTTGGCGCCGTGCCCTTGGAGATGAATGCGGGGACGCACGATCACTCGGTTGCCCTCGTGTCTCATGTTCCGCAGCTCGTCTCATCGATGCTCGCCGCACGTCTCGTCGATGCCCCTGCTCAGGCGCTGGGCTTGGCGGGGCAAGGGTTGCGTGACACCGCTCGTATCGCTGGATCTGACCCGCGTTTGTGGACGGCGATTCTCGCGGGTAACGCGGGTCCTGTGGCATCGATTCTGCGCGACCTGCGCGGCGATCTCGATGACCTGTTGACGCACCTCGACGCTGCGGCTGAGCTGGGTCCGCTGCGTGGCGGAAGCGTCGGAGCCATTAATCGAGTGATGACCGCCGGCAACCAGGGTGTGGCCCGCATTCCCGGCAAGCACGGTGGAGCGCCGTCACGTTACGCGGAAATCGAGGTTCTGATTCCCGATGAGCCGGGCGCACTCGGGCGCTTGTTCAGCGAGCTGGGTGAATCAGGCATCAACATCGAAGACCTTGTGCTCGAGCACTCTGCGGGGGCACAGGCCGGCGTCGCTCGCGTCATGATTGACCCTTCCGTTTCGGACCAATGTGTCGCTGACCTGCAGGAGCGGGGCTGGCGACTGATCACCCACTAAACACCTCGACGAGGAGAATGCTGCAATGAATGACTCGATGCGCAGGGATGCCATTTCACGTGTTGGTATCACGATTGCTATCGATGGCCCCGCGGGTTCCGGAAAGTCCACGGTCTCCAAGGAGCTGGCGACGCGGCTTGCTATCGGCTACCTCGACACGGGCGCAATGTACCGCGCCCTGACGTGGTATTGCCTGGATCGCGGTATTGATCTGGCGGACGGTGAAGCTGTTGCCGCAGCCGCTGGCGAGATGCCCCTGCGGCTCGTGTCGGATCCCGCCGATCCTCACGTGTGGGTGGGTGATCGTGAGGTGACCCAGGACATCCGTGATCCGCGTATTGCGTTGGAAATCAAGCACGTCTCGACGAATCTCGCCGTGCGCGCGTGGATGGCGACCGAGCAGCGCAGCCGCATGATGGAAGCCCGCGAGAAGGGTTCGGGCATGATCGCCGAAGGCCGTGACATCACGACGGTAGTATGCCCCGATGCTGACGTGCGCATCCTGCTTCTGGCCGATCAGGAGGCGCGCCTGCGTCGCCGTACGCTCGAGCTGTACGGCGATGCGACCGATGAACACATGGAGATCGTGCGTGCGCAGGTCGAGGGCCGCGACAAAGCGGATTCTGCGGTGTCCGAGTTCATGGTGGCAGCGCCCGGCGTGGAAACGGTGGATTCGACCGGCTTGGATATCGACGGCGTGTGCGAGGCGATTCTCGCTCACGTGGACGCTGATCTCGCCCGGCGTGACGCGCAGTAGGAACCGAGCAGTATGCGTGTGCCCCGCACCAACAGGTGCGGGGCACACGCATACGCTGGCTAGTAGTTGGGTGAACTGCCCGGTTGGCCGGGAGCCTGGCCGAACGGTGGGTGCTGGGCCTGCGTGGCGGGCGCGGTTCCATAGCCTTGACCCCCGTCTATCCCATAGGCTGCCCCCTCGCCAGCTTGAATTCCGTATCCGCCGGCGGGCGTCTGACCTCCATATCCGTATGGGGTTGCCTGGCCGGGTTGGGTCCCGTAACTGTACGTGGATCCCTGAGTGGGCTGCGTGCCATAGACCGGTCCCTGGCCCGTCGGCGTGCCGTAGGTCGGTACCTGGGCAGGAGCGGTGCCGTAGCCGTTCACGCCAAGTGTCCCTGGCGTCACCGGGCCACCGCTGTAGGTGGTATTTCGCGACCACAGAGGGTTGAATCCGGTGTAGCGCGATTGGCTCGGGGGAACGGTGCCCTGAGGATAGCCTGTTACTCCGTACTGCGGCCCATTGGTCCCGGTGTAGTTAGGCATATCGTGGACGTCTTGGCGCGCTCGCCGGTACACAACCACTTGGATGATGCAGAAGGGAAGGGCAATGATCGCGACGATCACGATCATGATGAGGGCCGCGCCAGTTGTTACCTTTGCATCGGAGCTCGCTGCAGCGACGGTGCGAAGGGGAGCAAGGAAGGTAACTGAGGCTCCGCACGTGAGAAGTTGATAGGGAATCATGTGGTGTATCCTCCGCGCGCGGTAGGGGAACAGGGGTAACCGGTTCGATAAACAGCCGGTTGTGTGTACCGACGCGATACAGGGCCTTGATAATGACCAGAGCGGGCGGATCGAGCGCCAGCGGGAGCGCCTCGCGTCCGATCGCACGCAGGCGAGCTGGACTCAGTATCCGCCGCCGTAGGAGCCGTAGCTGCCGTTCGTGCCCGACGATGGGTAACCGCCTGCTGGCTGCCGTAAGGGTTCCCGTAATCTCCCGAGCCGTAGCCGTTTGTCTGCTGGATAGGTGCGTTCATGGGCGCACCTGACTGGGGATACTGAGGCCCTCCGTAGACACTGCCCGTGACGCCATACTGAGGCCCGCCGGGTCCGTTGTAGTTCACGGTCTGCATCTGGCGGCGCGACCCCTGGCTCGCCAGGTAACGGAAGAGGTAGTAGCCGCCTGCGATGAGAGCGAAAAGGACTAGGGAGATGACGACGGCCACAGGGTCGTGGGACGTGGTCCGAGAGCGGAAACGTCGACGGGTTGGCGCCGGTACCGTCGCGCTCGCTTGCACCTGTCCATGGTGGTAACAGCACGTGCCGGAGAGCTTTCCACGCTCACGTCGACCGCGCTCGCCCGGGCTGTCGGTGTATCCCACATGCCGACGGATGGGAGTGCGACTCCAGTGACCGCAAGGGCGAGGGTCGCAGCGGATGTCAGTAGTCGGCGCATGGTCATTTGGATTGCTCCCACGGTGTGTGATGATGACGGATAGACATCAGTCTAGCCGTGCGAATGGTTGATGACCCGCTGTTCCGTGAGGCGATATGGTGGAGGTGAACGCGGTCGTCGGATAGGTCCTCCGGCGTGATGCGGGAATGTGTCATGGCACACGCCCGTCGGGTTGCTTCCGGATCGGAGGGTGCGCTATAGTTCTACAGGTCGCCACGGCGACGAATTAAATACGGGCTGTGGCGCAGCTTGGTAGCGCACTTGACTGGGGGTCAAGGGGTCGTGGGTTCAAATCCCGCCAGCCCGACGAAAGAACCGTGAGGAGTTTTCCTCGCGGTTTTTTGTTACCCCGTCGTTCGATCGTCGTGGGCTAGTGGCTGGGGGACCTCTGTCCTTGCCGAGCATGTTCCCGTGGTTTGTAACCGAAATGTGACCCACATTTGCTCGCTTTTATTTCGGCCGGTAAAACGTGGTTTTCTCGCAAATATTCGCAGATTTTCGCAGGTCACATGCGGTGTGTGGGCGCATTAAAACGGTCTCAATCAGTTCAATGACTGGAGTAAACTGTTTCACAGGTCGAAGTCGTCAACGGGGATGATTTCGACCTGCTTACTGTTGGCGTCTGGGCAGGTGACATGCCCTTTCCTCTGGCTACTAGCTTCTCGCCCACTCGTGCGGTTTTCTACAGTTTCAACTCACGCGGTTTCTGTGTCCCCCAATGACTTCCCGGCCTCGTCCATGAAGAACGAGGCCGGGGAACGTGCGCACAGTCGGATAGTCTTTTACTGCGCGGGAGTCTCTTCGGTACTGCCCGGATCCACCGCGAAGTCCTCCAGTGTCGGATTCGCAGTTTCCGGGTTCTGGAACTCGGTCACCATCGTCACCTCGTTGATGGCCGGCTCAGACACTGTCATCGCAGTTGTGTTTCCCGTCTGAGAGACGATGTTCAGCCGGTTGTCGGCGTCAAGTTCGACAACGAAAAGATCCTCCAGGTCGCCGACGCCCGCCGACGAAAGCTCTGTGCGCAACCATTCCTCATCGCGATGTGCCAACTCGAGGTTGTCCGTCACGACCTGGCCACTGGACACCAGGACGTAGTTGACGCCGCCCTCGCCCTTGCGCCGTACCGTCAGGGAGCCGTTGGCTTCGCGTTGTGCGAGGCTGATTTCGCTCAGTGAAAAGATGCCCATGCCGCGTAGCTCTGCGAAAAACTCGACTGGGTCGAGCTTGTGATCCTTGTTGTCAAGCGCGTCCTGAGTAAATCGCCCGCCCTCGATGATCGTGTACGCCTTTCCCATCACGAGCGAGCGGGTCGACATGAACTTCGACGTCAGGTAGTTCAGGCCGGAGATGATTCCAAAGGTGACGAGCAGGAAGCTGATGTACTCCGCAAACGAGATTGCGTGGTTGTAGATGACGCCGCCGATAATGCCACCGAGGATAAAGTTCCCGATAAAGTCGATCGGTGTCAGCTGGACCGTCTGCTGCTTGCCCGTGAGGCGCAGGTGGAGGACGATCAGGGTGACACCGATCAGGAGCTTAAAGACCGTCATTTCGAAACCGTGAACATCGAACATGAGGCCAGTCTATTCGCATGTGGGGACGCGGTTTGGCGTGGTGTGATCAGTTCGTCGGATCCGCGTCGATGGCTCCCTGAATGTCGTGGAAGAGGAGATTCGAGATCTCGACCTGCACCGTCTCAACCTTCGGTACGTCGCGCAGCAGCAACGGATCATCAGCGGAGGTCTGGAGGGCGAGCGTGCCGCAACCGAAGATCCGGTCATCGAAGTCCTTTCGATCTGGATGTCAGAGATGCGGGTGAGTGGCAGATCGTGACCGGTGCGCTTAATGATGCCCTTGCGGGTGATGACTCGCTTCGTCGTCACCGTGTAGGTCGTCGTTATCCACTTGACCCAGGGAACAAGGATGAGCGGAATCGACAGGAGGAGCACGGCGATCCAGATGGTCGAAAGCGCCCAGTAACGCGCGTTCTCCGGGACGTAGAACGAGCCGACCGCCGCTGCGATCACGAGGATCGACTCCACGATGATCGCGGGGAGCAGGGTCTTGATGTGCGTGTGCATGTGCCGGACGACGACCTCGTCCTGGCTGAGGAGCTTTTTCGACAGAGCCATGGCACCATCATGCCAGATCACCACAACTCGTGAAAGCGTGCGGGTAACAGCTGTGCGCGACCTTACCTGAGGTTAAGCAGGCCTGCGGTGCGTGCCAACAATATCTGTATTCACGATGCCGATTGCCGCCATGAGCGCGAGCATTGTCGTCGGGCCGACAAAACGGAATCCTCTGTCTTTCAGGTCCTTGGCGAGCGCCACCGACTCTGGCAGCTGCGTCGGCACCTCGCCCTGCGAACGCGGACGCGGATCGCACGTCGGGCGATACGACCAGACGAGCTCGCCCAGGTGGGTGGGCCCGTGCGAGCTGTCGCCGCTGCTGCGCATCGCGACCGTTGCACGAGCGTTGCTGATCGCCGACTCGATCTTCCTGCGGTTACGAATGATCTCGGGGTTGGTGCTGAGACGCTCGATGTCGTCTCCCGTGAAAGCTGCGACCCGGTCGGGGCTGAAACCTGCAAAAGCAGCGCGGAATGCGCCGCGTTTAGCGAGCACGGTTCGCCAGGAGAGACCAGCTTGGAATCCTTCAAGCACGAGACGCTCGAACACGCCGACTTCGTCGTGGACGGGCAGTCCCCATTCGGCGTCGTAGTAGCTGCGTAACAGCTCGTCATGGGAGGCCCACGTGGGCCGGATGAGTCCGTCATCGCACAGGGTGAGTCCGGAGGCTAGTGGGAGAACCGTAGATTGGGTGAGTGGAGTGTTCATACGTCGATCCTGCGTGCGTGGTGGTCACCGGTCAAGGGGCGCCGTGACGCTTGTGGATAACGACGCCGGTTGAAACGAGCCTGTGGATACACGCCGGGGGAGTGCAGATACGGGTGTGGCCCGCCTCCGGGGGAAGCGGGCCACGCACCTGAGCGTGATCAGCGACGGCGCTTCTCGCGCACACGCACCGAAATCTGAATCGGCGTGCCGGCGAAGCCGAAGGTCTCGCGCAGACGGCGCTCGATGAAGCGGCGGTAGCCGGGATCGAGGAAGCCTGTCGTGAAGAGCACGAAGCGCGGAGGCTTGCTCGACGCCTGCGTGCCAAAGAGGATGCGGGGCTGCTTGCCGCCACGCAGCGGGTGCGGATGAGCGGCGACCAACTGGCCCAGGAACGCGTTGAGCTGGCCGGTGGGGATGCGGGTCTCCCACCCCTCGAGCGCGGTGTCGAGCGCGCGCACGATGCGGTTCGTGTGCCAGCCTGTCTTGGCGGCCAGGTTGATGCGCGGTGCCCATTGGATCTGTACCAGCTCGCGCTCGAGCTCGTTCTTGATCTCCTTCTGGCGGTCCTCGTCGACGAGGTCCCACTTGTTGGTCACGACGACGAGCGCGCGGCCTGCGTCGATGACCTGCTGGACGACGCGTACATCCTGCTCCGTCAGGGGAGTCGAGCCGTCAATAAGCACCAGGGCGACCTCGGCCTTCTCGATGGCGGCCTGGGTGCGGATTGATGCGTAGTAGTCCGCTCCGGTTGTGCGGTGCATCTTGCGGCGGATACCCGCGGTGTCGACGAACCACCACGAGCGGCCATCGAGCTCAATGAGCTCATCGACGGGGTCGCGGGTGGTGCCGGCGAGTTCGTTGACGACGACGCGCTCGCCGCCGGCTAGGGCGTTGAGCAGGGAAGACTTCCCGACGTTTGGGCGTCCCACCAGTGCGACGCGACGCGGGCCGCCGGGCGGCAGGGCAGAGGCAACAGCCGACTCGGTCGGCAGGACCTCCATAACGACATCGAGAAGATCGCCGGTGCCGCGCCCGTGCAGCGCCGAGATTGGGTGGGGCTCGCCCAGGCCAAGGCTCCACAGGTAGGCGGCGTCGGCCTCCTGCAGGGGGGAATCCACCTTGTTAGCGGCAAGGATGATCGGCTTCTTCTTGGCGCGCAGCATCTCCACGATGCGTTCGTCGGAAGCAGTCACGCCGACGGTCGCATCCAGGACGAGAACGACGGCGTCGGCCAGATCGACCGCGATCTCCGCCTGCTCGGCGACGGAACGATCCAGACCCTTGACGTCGATTTCCCAGCCGCCCGTGTCGACGAGCGTGAAGTCGCGACCCGCCCATTCGGCGGGGTACGAGACGCGGTCACGGGTGACACCCGGCGTGTCCTGTACGACCGCCTCGCGGCGACCAAGGATGCGGTTGACCAGCGTGGACTTGCCGACGTTGGGGCGGCCGACGACTGCAAGAACGGGCAGACCCGCAGCCACGTCGTCAGATTCCGCGAGCGCAGACTCGCCGGCCAGGAGGGCCAGGTCCTCCTCGTCCAGATCGAATTGGTCGAGGTTGGCGCGCATGAGACGGGCGCGAGCCTCGGTCTCCTCCTCGCTCAGTTCGATTGCGGCGGGCGCGCTCTCCACCGCATCAGCGATGTAGTTCTCGGCCGCGTCCGCGTCGAATGTGGCGGTCGCGTCGGGCTGATTGTCAAAGTCATTCACCCGCCCAGTCTACGGCGTGGCGCGCCGCAAAGGCCCGATGGGAGCCCCTGCGGCGCGCCAGTTCACAGCTTCGCAGCGTTTATTCGTGCGAGCGCACGTCGCCCGCGAGGACCTCGGCGGCGACGGGAACGTCGTTGTATCGGTGGTGGATCCCCTGGATCTCCTGGTACCACTCGGCGCCCTTACCCGTGATGATGACGGTGTCGCCAGGCTCAGCAGCGAGGATCGCGCGTCGCACGGCGTCGCGGCGGCAGGTTGTCACCTCGGTGACGTCTTCCATGCCCGGGCGCACGGATGCGATGCCGCGCAGCAGGTAGTCGCGAATCGACTGTGGATCTTCGGTGCGCGGATTCTCGTCCGTCACCCACAGCACGTCGGCTTCACGCGCGGCGATTTCGGCCAGATGCTTACGCTTTGTTGCGTCGCGGTCGCCGTCCGTTCCAAAGACTACGACGACACGGCCGGGGGTCAGCTCGCGGGTCGAGCGCAGTGTCCATTCGAGAGCTTCGGGCGTATGCGCGTAGTCGACGATGACGAGCGGCTGACCGCCGGGCGTCGGGTTGACCTTCTCCATGCGTCCCGGAATCTGGGGAGCATCCTCGATCGCCGAGATCACGTCCGCGAGGTCGATGCCGAGGCTCACCGCGCTGACGATCGCGACCGCCGTGTTCTGGATGTTGACCTCACCCAGGATCGGCATGGCAACGCGGTGCCCGGTGCCCGACGGGTCGACGAGGGTAAACACGGTGCGTCCGATCGTCTGATCGGGCGTCACATTTCGGACCTGCCAGTCGGCGTCTTCCGCCGTCAGCGCGGACACCGTGGTGACTGGAACGGTGGCCTGCTGCGCGAGACGACGACCCCATTCATCGTCCACGCACACGACGCCGCGGCGTGAATGCTCCGGCGTGAACAGGAGGGCCTTCGCCTGGAAGTAGTTCTCCATGTCGCCGTAGTAGTCCAGGTGGTCGTGCTGGAGGTTCGTAAACGCAGCCACGTCGAAGACGATGCCGTCGACACGGTGCAGCGACAGCGCGTGCGCGGACAGCTCGATGATGCCGGCGCCGCACTCGTACTGCTCGGTTGCTGCCAGGATACGGGCGATGACGGGAGCCTCGGCAGTGGTTCGCACGGCCTCGAAGGAGATCGGACCGACGTGGGTCTCCACGGTGCCGCACAGGGAAGCATTCGGGAAACGCGATGCGATCGCGGCGCGCATCAGGTAGGAGGTTGTCGTCTTCCCGTTCGTCCCGGTGACCGCCATGGTCGTCAGGCGCGTGGCAGGCGATGCGTACACGTTGGCGCACAGTGCGGGAACGACGGCGCGCGGGTCGGCCACCTGAATGACGGGCACGCCCAGGCCTCGTTCGAAGGCCTGCGTGCGGCCCTCCTCGTCGGTGAGAACGACATTCGCCCCGGCCTCGATCGCCGCGTGCGCAAAACGAATGCCGTGCTGCTTAAGGCCCGGGATTGCGACGAACAACCACTCGGCCTCACAGTCGTCGGACGACACGGTGACGCCGCGCAGGCTGAGGGGGGACTCGGCGATCTGTGCAAGTGAGCCATCGGCGCCGTAGAAACCTTGGATGTCCAGGCCTTCGAGGGCGGTCGTCAAAGAGACCGGCGCGATCGTGGGACGAATATCAGTCACTGAAGTCATGGGTCTACTCTAGTTCGTCGCGACGGCGGCGCGCGCCACACATACCGGCGGTGACACAGTAGGATAGGGGTCATGCAGATTTTGACACGCAACGAAGCAACCCATCGCGCTGCCCATCTTCATGTCTCCGCCATCGACGTCGTTGTCGATCTTCGAGATGCACAGGACACCACGAAACCGATCTATCCCGTGACGTCCACGCTGACGTTGACGTCGGACGAGGAACGTACCTTCATCGACATTGCTGGCGAGGTGAAAGAAGTTCTTCTCAACGGCGAAGCCCACGCGTTCGACGACGACGAAGACCGTGTGTGGGTTGGTGGCCTGCCGGTAGGGGAGACGATCACTCTCGAGGTTCGCGCCCTGGCGAGCTACTCGCGCAGCGGTGAGGGCCTGCACCGCTACACCGATCCCGAGGATGGCGAAGTCTACCTCTACACACAGTTCGAGCCCAACGACGCGCACCGTGCGTGGCCGTGCGTGGACCAGCCGGACGTTAAGCCCGAGTGGACCTTCCACGTCATCGCTCCCGCCGGCTGGGTCGTGTCCTCCAACGGCGTTGAAACGGCCGTCGAGGCCGTGGATGACTCGGGTGCGCTGCGCCATGACTTCACGGCGACCCGCCCGCTCTCGAGCTACATCACGGCGATCGTCGCCGGCCCGTGGGCTGTCATTGACGGCGGCACCTGGAGCGGCGGAGCGTCGGATGGCGGCCACGCCGACCTTCCTCTGCGCCTCCTGTGCCGCCGCACCCTCGAGCGTTACCTCGATTCCGACGATGTGTTCGAGGTGACGCGCGCTGGACTGGACTTCTTCCACGAGCGCTACGGCGTGACCTTCCCGTGGGGATCCTACGACCAGGTATACGTGCCCGAATACAACCTGGGAGCCATGGAGAACCCGGGCTGCATTACCTTCAATGAAAACTACATTTCTCGCTCGACCCCCACGTTCTCCGAGCGCCAGCGCCGTGCGAACACGACGCTGCACGAAATGTGCCACATGTGGTTCGGCGACCTTGCCACGCCCTCGTGGTGGGACGACCTGTGGCTCAAGGAATCTTTTGCGGAGAACCAGGGAGCCAGCGCGATTGCCACCGCGACCCGCTACGTCGGTGAATGGGCGAACTTCGCGATGAACCGCAAGATCTGGGCCTACACGCAGGACCAGATGCCCACGACGCACCCGATTGCAGCCGATATTCCGGATGTCGCCGCGGCCAAGACCAACTTCGATGGCATCACCTACGCGAAGGGCGCGGCCGTGCTCAAGCAGCTGGTTGCCTGGGTGGGTGACGATGCCTTCTACGAGGGAGCGCGCCGCTACTTTGCCGAGCACCAGTTCGGCGCGACCAACCTGCAGGACCTGCTCGTTGCGCTTGAAGGCGCCTCGCGCCAGGAGCTTTCTTCGTGGAAGAGCGCGTGGTTGGAGACATCGGGCCCGTCGACGCTGTCCGCTTCGTGGGTCACCGATAGCGTCGGTGCGATCACGGACTTCACGCTTCATCAGGGCGGCGAGGCCTGCAACGGTGTGCTGCGTCCCCATCGTCTCACCGTTTCGACGTGGCGCGTCGCCGGCGGGGCGCTTGAGCGTACCCACGTGTTCGACGTTCGTATCGACGGCGAGAGTGCTGGGATCGATCCTGAGGGTGTTCTTGCGGTTCCCGGCGGTGCTGCCTCGGCTGACCTCGTCGTTGTAAACGACGACGACCTCACCTACGCAATCTCGCGCCTCGATGAGCGTTCCACCGACGTGGCGCTCGCCTACGTTGGAACCATCGATGCTCCGATCACGCGCGCGGTGATCTGGGCGTCGCTCTGGAACGCGGTGCGCGATGGTCTCCTGGATCCGCGTCGCTTTGTCGTTGCGGTTCTCAACGCCGTTCCGTCGGAAACTGAGCCCGCGATCCGTGATCGACTCCTGCTGTTCGTCGCCGAGGCGATCTCCTCGTTCCTGCCGGGGCAGGCTCGCGCAGACGTCCATGACCAGGTCCTTGCGACGACGATCCGTCTGTCTCGTGAGACCGAGGACTCCGACGCGTGGCGCTCGTACACGCGCGCATTCATCGCCGAATTCGCCGCCCGCGGTGGCGACGAATATGAGGCGACGGTCCGCGACTTTGCCAGCAGCGAGAACCCCGACATCGCCTGGCGTGCGCGCCGGGCCTTGGCGGCGCGCGGCCTTGTCGATGAGGAGTCCATCGAGGCCTGGCGCAGTGCCGACGGCTCGGGTGAAGCCGCTCGCATGAGCGTTGAGGCCCTCGCGTCGCTGCCTCTGGGGAGGCCCGCGCGCGGGCCTGGGACTCGGTGTTCTCCGATACCCTGTCGAACGACTACCTGACCGCGACCCTGGCAGGCCTGCAGGCCTCGTCGTGGGTGGGAGAGACCGGCATTGACAGCGCCGTCGAGCGCATGATCAGCTACTGGGAGACCCATACGATCGGCATGGCGCTGCGCTATGCGAACGGCGTACTCGCCTACGGACTCGATATCGACCGTGAGGGCAGCGTCGAGCGCTCGGTGGGCCTGCTGCGTGGCTGGCTCGATGCTCACGGCGATGCTCCCGCGCAGCTGCGCCGCATCGTCGTCGAGCACCTTGACGCTTTCGAACGCGACGAGCACGTCCAGCGTCGCTGGAGTTCGGGCCAGTGACGCAGCCGGGACATCGAAGCACGGAGCCAGGGGAGGAGCACGACGGTGCTCCTGCCCAGGCCTCGTCCGTGGACCCTGCTGCTTCGATGTCCCTGCTCATGTCGCTTCTCGCCAACCCCTTGGACGCCGGATACGAGCACTACCGCGCAGAACATGGCCCACGGCCCACGGGACTCTTCAGCCGTCTCGCCGTCTTCGCAGTGGCTGTCGCCCTCGGGTTTGGATCGGTCATCGCGATCGACTCGCTGCGGCGCCCGGCCAATGATGTGAAAGCCGACCTGAAAGAGCAGGCTGCTACGCGTTCGAGCAACGTCGAAGCCTTGAGCGACGAGGTGCAGTCGCTCGGCCGCGCCATCGACGACCTGTCGCAGTCTGGCTCACCGATTGCCGTGGATGGCGCGCGCGACCTGGTGACGGCCACACGGCCCGTGAGCGGGCCCGGCATCACAGTGACGCTTACGGATCGAAGCGGCCCGGGAAAGGGGAGTGGAGCCGTCCGAGATCAGGATGTCGCGATGGTCGTCAACGCGCTCTGGGCTGCCGGTGCGGAGGCTATTTCAGTGAACGGCCAGCGCATCGGACCAGATACTTTCGTGCGCACCGCAGGCTCTGCCATTCTGGTCAACGTCACCCCCGTGTCTTCCCCCTACGAGGTGGCGGCAATCGGCGATGCAAACGCCCTGTCTGTCGCTCTTGTCCGCGGCGCCACTGGCGACTACCTGTCGGCCGCGCAGTCGGTCACCGGTATGACCGTGTCATCCAAAGTCAGCGATAACCTCCAGATGGAGGCACTCACGCTCACAGATTCCCACTACGCAACCCCAGTGGGAGGATCGAACGAAGGTGGTTCTTCATGATTGCCGTCATTGGCTTGATCATCGGCATTGTTCTTGGCGTGCTGCTGGATCCGACCGTGCCAGCGTGGCTTACCCCATTCCTGCCCGTGGCTGTCGTTGCGGGTCTGGACGCCCTCTTTGGTGCCGGACGCGCGTGGCTTGAGGGGCGCTTCGCGGACCGAGTTTTCGTTACGTCGTTCTTTGGAACGTCGTCGTTGCGTGTCTCCTCGTCTTCCTCGGTACGCAGCTTGGTGTTGGCTCAGCGATGACGACCGCGGTTGTCGTCGTTCTGGGCATCCGTATCTTCTCCAACACGGCATCCATTCGCCGCCTCCTCCTGAAAGCCTGAGATGAACGACGAACCCACCTCGACGGTCCCGCACGAAGACGCTGGCAAGGAACCGACGCGCACGCGGGCATCGCATCGCGCTGGACATACGCACCCGCGTCTGTGGGCGCGTGCTCGTCAAGCGTTTTTCGCTCTTCCCCGCGGGCTTCATGTTGTGATGCTCGTGATCTTTATGATTCTCGGATTCGCGTTGGCGACGCAGGTGCGCGCGCAACGTTCCGACCCGCTTGAAGGGCTCTCCGAGCAAGATCTGGTGACCGTGCTCGATGAGCTGGGGACGCAGGAACAAAATCTGCGTACCCGCCGCGGCGAGCTTTCCGGTGAACTCGATGAGCTGCGTAGTGCAGCCGATGCGGCGCAAGCGCGCGAGCAGGCGACTCGCAAGGCCGAAATGCAGGCACAGATCGCCGCCGGAACGGTTGCCGTGCATGGTCCCGGAGTCACCGTTGCAGTTGCGGACCCAGGCGCTAACCTGACTCCGACACAATTCGTGATGACGCTGGGGGAGTTGCGCAATGCTGGAGCTGAGGCCATCGAACTGAATGGCGTGCGCCTGTCGACGCGAGCAGCTTTCACCGGTCAGGCGGGGGCAATCGTGGTAGACGGTACCCCGATCACGTCGCCGTACACATGGAAGGTGATTGGCGAAGCCCAGACGATCGCAACGGCCCTCGATATCCAGGCGGGATCGGCCGCTCAGATGCGCGCGAAGGGAGCGATCGTTCAGATCACGCCCAGTGATGACCTGTCGATCACCTCTCTCGCGACGCCCAAGCCGCCACAGTTTGCTACCTACGGGTGACATCGCGATACACGCACCGCCCAGTGGTGCGTGCTCGCGCCTGATACAGCCAAACGTCTACACTTAGCTACGTCCATCTTCTTATTTCTTGGAGCGCACAATGTCTGACAACCAGCCGTTCGATCCGACTGCAACCTCAGTTTTCGGCTTGGCGCCTGTGGTTGATGAGGTCGAAGAGGCGCCCGTTGCCCTGTCCGCTCGCGACCGTGAGGCCGTCGAGGCGCTGCCCGCCGGATCGGCTCTTCTCATCGTGCAGCGCGGTCCGAACACGGGTGCGCGATTCCTTCTGGACCCGGAGGTGACCAACGCCGGTCGCTCTCCTAAGGCCGATATCTTCCTCGATGACGTGACGGTGTCGCGTAAGCACTGCCAGTTCATCGCCTCTGAGGGCGGGCACATCGTTCGCGATTCGGGTTCGCTCAACGGAACGTACGTGAACCGCGAGCGCGTTGATTCCATCCAGCTGCGTGCCGGCGACGAAGTTCAGATCGGTAAGTATCGCCTGACGTATCAGCCCTCGACCAAGCAGGCCTGACGTGTCCGCAGCCGTTGCGCACGCGCGGGGGGGGCAGCTTCGTCTCACGAGGCGCGCTCGTGGCCGCAGGATGCTGATCACAGCCCTGAGCTGTCGATCGGTCGCGTTGTCGACGCTCTGAAAGAGGAATTCCCCGCCATCTCGCTGTCCAAGGTACGTTACCTGGAGAGCGAGGGGCTCGTGGCTCCGGCGCGTACGGGTTCGGGTTACCGCAAGTACTCCGCTGCCGACGTCGAGCGGTTGCGTTACGTGCTCACGGAGCAGCGTGATTCATTCACACCGCTGAGTGTGATTCGCACCCAGCTCGATGCGCTCGATGCCGGGCACACACCGACGCGCCGCAGAGTTGCCCAGGTTGTCTCCTCTGAAGGGCAGACAGTGTCGCTGGGTGGGCGTCGCGCGATTCCCACGGCTGACCTGTGCGATCTGACGGGTGTCGATATGGAGACCCTCGAACGCTACACGCGCCTTGGGCTCGTCACACCGGACCTGGCGGGTTACTTTCCTGCGCGCTGTGTGCAGACGGTGTCCGCTATCGCGCGTCTTGAGTGTGCTGGAGTTGACGTGCGCGTGTTGCGAGCGGTCCGGCAGGGTGCCGAGCGTAGCGCGGATATCATTGACCAAACGGTGTCCTCGCAGCGGGGACGAGGTCGGGGTGCGGATCGTGAACGTGCGCGTGCCCGAGCGGTTGAGCTGGGTGAGTTGTTTGCCGAGCTGCACCGCGAAATGTTGACGGTAGCCGTGTCCGCTCTCGCGGATGATGGAGACTAAGTCTCATGTTGAACATGAAGGTTAGACTCGCCGCTTCGGTCATTGACCACCGTGCGTCGGTGCTCTACCGTAGTGCTGTTCTCATCAAGTACCACCTGCAAGGAGCCCGACAGTGAGCGCACAAGCGAACGCCGCTAGCCGGCAAGGCATGCTTTTTGGCGACCCGCTCGAAGGCCTTGATACGGACGAGATGGGATACCGTGGCCCGGTCGCGTGCAGCGCCGCTGGGATCACGTACCGCCAGCTCGACTACTGGGCTCGCACTGGCCTTCTTCAGCCGTCAATCCGCGCCGCTCGTGGTTCCGGCTCTCAGCGTCTGTACTCCTTCCGCGACATCCTCGTGCTGAAGGTCGTCAAGAAGCTGCTCGACGCAGGGGTTTCTCTTCAGCAGGTGCGCATCGCCGTGTCCTCGCTCCAGAACAGGGGAGTGGACGATCTTGCCTCGATAACGTTGATGAGCGATGGCGCATCCGTGTACGAGTGCACCTCGACGGACGAAGTCATCGATCTACTCCAGGGGGGTCAGGGCGTCTTCGGCATTGCGGTTGGCCGCGTGTGGCGCGAGGTCGAGGGCTCGCTCGCGGAGCTTCCGCTTGAGCGCTCCGAGCCTGCGTTCGTTGATGAGCTCGCCGAGCGTCGTCGTTCTAAGCTCTCCGCGTCCTGACACGTCATCTTTCACAATAGCTGTGGGGGCCAGGCTCAGCCTGGCCCCCACAGCTATTTCCGTGTATTGGAAACGCTCGTCGTCGCCGTTAGCGGCGCCCGAGGGGGCGCCTCACCGTGAAGGAGGATTCAACGTCGGTGATTTCGACAGTCACCATCCCGTTTTCGTCGACGATGTAGGATTCCTCGATCAGTGGTCCATCTTCGGTGCGGATGACCGGAACGGTGCTGAGGTCAATGTCATCGCGGCGCAAGGCGCGATCGAAGGGAACGATCACTTCGCCGTAGGGCTGAAGATCGCCGCGCGGCACCCCGGCCTCGTCGAATGACGAATATTCAACGAAGCGGAAGTAGCCGATGTTGTGCGCGGCGCGGTAGCGGCGCTTGATCGTCAGGGTCTCGCCGGGGGCAAGTTCAGTGTTCGGCTCAAGGAGGGTGTCGAACGAGATGAACGAGCCAGCCTCGCGCTCACGGAAGACGCCGACGCCACGCGAGAGCTGTTCGCGCACCGTGTACGCAGCCTCGGGATCGGCGCCGATGGCGAGACCGATCGCCGTCGAGGCTGCCGTGTGCGGTGAGCGGTGCACGCGGCGCCCGAAGCGCGAACGAAGCACGCGGGCGACTAGCGGCAGCTGCGAACCGCCGCCGACGACGTACAGGCCGGCGATGTCGCCGCCAAGCTGGCCGACACCAGCCGCATCGGGAACGAGGAGCGGTTCCATCGCAGCAATCGTCGCTTCGACGAGGGGAGTGGCGGCGTCGTAGAAGTCGGTGACGGGAATTGTCACGGGCTTTCCGTCGACGGGAACGGTGATGAACTTCGTCGAAGGGGAGAGCGTCTCCTTCGCATCGCGAGAGTCTTCGATAAGACGCTCCCACTCCGCGTCGCCAAGCTTGCCTGAGTCCGTGCCAGCAGCAGCGGCGAGGCAGTTGGCGAGCACGACGTCAAAGTCATCGCCGCCGATCATGTTGAGGCCGCGCGAGCCCATGACCTCGTGGAGCGTACCCGTGGCGGAGACGATGGAAGCGTCGAAGGTGCCACCGCCCAGGTCGTAGACGAGGATTGCGGTGCGCTTGGAATTGAGGGTTCCCGCGTGGCGGTGCGTGTACTCAAAGCCCGCAGCGGAGGGTTCGTTGACCATCGCGAGAACATTCCAACCGGCACGGCGGAACGCCTCGAGAGTGAGGAAGCGCTGCGCCGACCACGCGTGCGCCGGAATGCCGACGAGGGCTTCGAGCGGCTCCGAATCAGGCAGCGATGCGATCGAAGAGTTTGTGCGCAGCTGGCGTACGACGTAGCTGAGGAAACCTGTCAGTGCGTCGAGGATCGAGATGCTGTGATTGCCCAGGCGCAGCGTCGATGTGTCAGTCACCGACGGGTCGGAGAGCAGGCGCTTGAAAGAGCGCAGGTGGGGAGCGCCCTCCCTGGCGGCGTCCTCGGCATCAAACCCGTAGATCAGGCGGTCGCCGTCAAGAGCGATGATGGACGGAACGAAATCGACCGTATCGTCATTATTATTGACGAAGGAAACGATCGGGTAGTTACCCCGATCGACGATAGCGATCGCAGTGGTCGTGGTGCCAAAATCAACTCCGAGTCTCATGGCACCCACACTAGCGTTTAAATAGGGGAGGTCCTAGGACGTCTCGCCGGGCGTTCGCACATTCCCCAGTAAGGCCCTGTTTACAATGATGACAAAGAGCCAGGCGAGCAGGAAGTATGCGCATCCAGCAATGGCATCAACCACATAATGATTGGCTGTTGCGACGATTGTCACGATGGTGAGAACGGGGTGGATGGCGAGGATGAGTCGAGCCCACCATGAGCGCCACACGTAGGTGCCGAGCATGAATGCAACCCACACCGACCAACCCGTATGCATCGACGGCATGGCACCGTATGGGTTAGCAAGTGTGCCGAACAGTTGGGAATATGTGGACGTGTGCTGGGCAACGGCATCGACGAAGCCAAGGTCAGGAACGAGGCGCGGGGGCGCCAGGGGATAGGTCCAGTAGGTGACGAGTGCTCCAATCGTCATGATGACAAGAGTCCATCGGGCGACCCGATAGTGACTGGGAGCCTTCAGCCATAGGATGACCATGGCAAAACCTGTCATTGCGAAAAAAGAAACGGCGTACTGGGCCGAAGCGAGCGATGCGACGAATGGGTGGGCTGTCAGCCATGCGTTTGCATGTGCTTCGATGAACAGGCCGAAGCGGGACTCAAAGGCGGCAACATCGTGCGCATGTGCGACGGCGACGGATTCGGGCGCCTTCGCAAGGAACGACAGAATTGAATACGACAAGCATGCCAACGCGAGCACGATGGTCTCTCGGATGGCAGGGGGGCGCTGTGTGCGCGGGTCGTGGTCTGTCGTCATGGTTGTAACTGTACCGCGTGGTTGGAGAGAGGTGAGGAAAGACAAACGGACATAATGTACATTATCGGATCGGAGGGGTGGGGTGTAGCCGACCCTCAGTATCGTTCCGCTTGACGTGTCAGATAGAATGGTCCCGTTTCTTATCTACGTCCAGGAGGCTGTTATGGCTGACCGCGCACTGCGTGGCATGCAGATCGGTGCGAAGTCCCTCGAGTCCGAGGACGGCGTCGTTTTCGCCGACCGTTTCGTCGTTCGTTACGCCTGCCCGAACGGACATGAGTTCGAGGTGACGCTGTCCAGTGAGGCGACGGCTCCGGCGACCTGGGAATGCAAGTGTGGTCAGACCGCTGAGCTTATCGGCGAGACCGTTGAGGACGAGGAAAACAAGCCCGTCAAGCCGCAGCGTACCCACTGGGACATGCTGCTCGAGCGTCGCTCGGTCGAAGAGCTTGAAGTTGTCCTTACTGAGCAGCTCACTGCGTACCGCGAGGGTCGCCTGCGTCCCGAAGGCTCTTACCGCAAGGGCTGATCACTTCGAGAATGCTCGACGGGCGGCTTGGGTCAGGCGACCCAGGCCGCCTTTCGTTACCATGACGAGCTCTTCGACGAAGATCGAAGAGTCGAGTTTCGACTCTCCGGCGATGCGCTCGTCGAAGGTGATCGGCACTTCGGTGATGACGGCTCCCAGGGAACGCTCCAGTTCGGTCATTTCGACCTGGAAGCCAAATCCGGTCGTCGCTACCCGACCGAGGACCTCGTGCTGGGCTAAAAAGGCGCTGCGGTGCAGGCGTAGCCCTGCTGTCGCGTCTTTGACCGGAGTGCCCAGGCAAAAACGGACATAATAATTACCTGCTTTCGACAGGGCGACGCGCTTGGACGACCAGCCGTTGATGGCACCGCCGGGCACCCAACGCGAGCCGATGACGAGGTCGGGCTTATCGGGCCCAGCCATTCGTGCCAGCAGCTTCGGCAGATCCACCGGGCGGTGAGATCCGTCCGCATCCATCTGGAGAATAAACGGATAGCCCTGCTCGATTCCCCAACCCATACCGTCGACGTAAGCGGTTGCAAGGCCGGACTTCGCGGGACGGTGCAGGACGTGAAGCCGTTCCTCGTCCTCGCGACGAGAATCGACCCACTCCCCCGTTCCATCCGGCGACGAGTCATCCACAATGAGGATATGGGCATGGGGCACGTGGGCCCACACGCGCGTGAGAATATCCGGGAGCGTCTCCATCTCGTTGTAGGTTGGAATAACGATCAGGGTATGGTCTCCCTGCGGAGACGGAATAAGGCGCTCAGAAACGGTCATGATTCACATTTTGCCGAATTTAGTGGCTCGACGCACGCCTGGCACGCGCTGAGGCCCTTATTCCTTGCCCGATAACTGTCACTAACGCCAGAGCGTTGATAACAAACGTGGCTGCCATGACGGCGCCTGGAACCCTCTCCCCCGCCCGCGCTGTCACTGTCAGCGACGAACGCAGCGGAATATTGGCGGCGAGTGTTGCTGCCTGCTCGGTACCGGTGCTCTCCATAATCGAACCGTCGGGCCGAATCACATAGGAATGCCCTGTTGTTGAAGCCTGGACGGCGCTGCGCGAATACTCCATCGCGCGCATACGCAACAGCTGTCCCTGCTGGGCCGACTCGCCCGAGGAACGGAAGTGATAGTTGTTCGACGGAACGATAATCGCCTGTCCGCCACGAGCCACACCATCGCCGATCACCAGAGGGTAGGCGGCCTCGAAACAGATACCGACCGCGAGAGGAATACTGCGCCCATCGCGTGCCTCAATCGTCATCAGCGGAGGCTCATTGCCCGCCTCCATGTCCCGGCTCGACTGTGCTACTTCGGTGGCAAAAGATGCAATGAAGTCTCGGAATGGAATGAACTCACCAAAGGGGACGGGAACGTGCTTGGAATAACGAGCCGACTCGTCCACCCCCCTGTCCCGTTTCCCAGACCGCGAGCCAGTTCTTGACGCGATCATGTTCGTTGAGGTTTGTGTATCCGATAAGAATCGGTGCGTCCAGAGCTACGGAGGCTTGATCGACGGCTGTGCCGATCGCAGGAAAAGCAACGGGATCACGATCAACGGATCCTTCGCCCCAGATTGCAAGATCGATCGGGTCGTGCGCGAGCTCCGGCGAACTCGCGAGCTCCAGGGATGCCCGCACGTTGTTGTCGGTCACCTCGCCCTCACGGCTGTAGGCCTGAGCGCCAGGCAGCGCGATATCGCCTTGGACGACACCGACGCGCAGCATGCCATTCTCCGCCTGATTAGGCAAAGAAATCGCGAGGGGCGCGACGTATGCCGCGGCGACAATGATAGCCAACGCGGGACGCGAAAACCAATGCTCGCGTAGAAGTGCGGCATCGCGAGCCGCGAAAGCGCGGCGTACGAGAACGGCGAGAAAAACGACGACCGCGGTGATCAGCGTGGTTCCGCCGTAGGGTGCGAGATGGCCGAGCGGCGAATCCACCTGAGGTAACGCAACGGACCCCCACGGGAAGCCCGACCATGGCCAGCGCGAGCGCGCAGCGTCAACACCGGCCCACGTGAGTGCGTAGAACAGGGCCTGCATGATGGGTCCCCGTGCCCATGCCCACAGCTGTGTCCAACGCGTGAATAACGCCCATGCCATGAGGAAAAGAGTCTGGACGAACGCAAGGACGAACCAGGGAGGCCTCGTACCCACCGCCAAGGGAATCCAGTCGATGAGCGGAATCCAGAAGCTCATGCCGAACACGAAGGTAACCGTCAGCGCACGCGGTGCCCTGGCCTCGTCGATGCGTGAAATGTACAGTGCGAGAGCGGGCACCGAGAGCCACCACCAGCCCAGCGGCGGGAACGACGCATACAACGCGAGTCCCGCAACAGCGGCGATGATCGAATCACCGCAGACGTGTGCGAACGAAACCCGTCGCAAGATCTCCTGATGCCCCACGAGCCCTCCGCTCTCTTAAATCGTCGACCAGGCCACAATACCGCGACCGATACGGTCCTTCGCGGCTTCGGCCTTTCGCTTCAGTTCACTGCTCGTCGCGGCCGATGCGATCTGCCCCAGGCAATCCATGACTGACGCATCCAACGCACAAAGTCGCCTGCCTGGATGGGGGTTGCATCGATGGCAGTGGCCAGCGTCGACCCATGTGCCCACGCGAGCGTTGCAGCCATGAGCCCTGCGTCCAGGCTCGGAGTGAGATCACAGCCACAAGCCTTTTCGACGCGATGCACACGCTCCAGGGTCGCCAGGCTCTCGTGCCAAGCCTCCTGCACACGCATACCCACACCTGCGGGTGCCAGCTGTTGGGCATCGTCGTCGGAACGTGAATCGTACACGAGGGCCGAGACCATCGATGCAAGCTCCGCCTCGTCGAGCTCGTTCCAGGTTCCCTCGTTCATCGACATGGCAACGACCAGGTCGCGTTCGCCGAAAAGACGACGCAAACGCTGACCCGAATCGGTGACTTTATCTCCGGCCAAAAAGCCGAGGCGTTCCAGAACCGCGCAAACACGGTCGAACTGGGCAGCGACCGAACCTGTCTGGGAATCGATGGATGATCGAAGTCGATCAATCTCGCGTGCCAGACGCGCCCACTGGGCCCCCGCCCGCGCGTGTTCTTCCCGGTGCGGGCAGCGGTGGACCGGATGCTTGCGCATCGCCACGCGAAGTGCCGATATCGGATCTGAGGACTCGAGGGACTCCAACGGAATCTTGTAGGCTCCTCGCGCGGCCTGAGAACGCAGCTCTGCGGCGATACGGGTGCGCTCCTTCGTGCGTCGAAGCGCGGAGCCGCCGGGGATGTTCATGTGGCCAACGACTGCGATTCCTCCGCGCACGTCCTCGGGTGCCAATGCGCGCCACGTGGAATCCTCGCCGATGACGGATACCTCGACGCGGCCCGAGGCGCTGGTGGCCTTCGCGCCAACGACACACAGGCGCGACTTGCGTCCGCGCGTGAGAGCGAGAATGTCACCGGGTCGAACGCCCGACAGTACACGACGAGACTCATCGCGCGCCTCGCGCTTGCGTGCGCGCGCACCGGATTTCTCCGCTTGACCCAACTGGTCGCGCAGAGTCAGGTACTCGCGCACATCACCGTGTGAACACGACAGCTCATCGGCCATCGAATCACGCTGCGCTTCCAGTTCCGTCAGACGCGAGGCAAGCGTAACGACGGCAGAATCAGCCTGATACTGAGCGAACGACGACTCCAAGACCTTGCGCGTCTGGGCGCGAGATGAGCGTGCGAGCAGGTTGACAACCATGTTGTATGTCGGCGTGAACGCGGACATCAATGGATAGGTGCGCTTGGAAGCGAGGGCTGCGACCTCTTCGGGTGCTACTCCCCCCACGATGCGACACGACCGCGTGTCCCTCAGTATCGATGCCACGGCGCCCCGCTCGTCCCGACAGCTGCGTGTACTCACCAGCAGACAGGGAGACGTGCGCCGAGCCGTTCCACTTCGTGAGAGACTCGATGACGACCGTGCGAGCGGGCATATTGATGCCGAGTGCCAACGTTTCCGTCGCGTACACCATCTTGACGAGGCCGCGCGAAAACAGGTGCTCGACGCTCTCCTTCATGAGGGGCAGCATGCCAGCGTGGTGGGCGGCGATGCCGCGCATGAGGCCGCGTTTCCACGCCTCGGCACCGAGAACAATGGCATCCTCGGGAGGAAGAAGCGCGATGACCTCATCCACGTAGCTCTCGATCTCGGCGGCCTCCGAGCGCGTTGTCAGTGTGATGCGCGTGGAGAGGATCTGACGCACTGCGTCCTCGCATCCCGCCCGCGAGAAGATAAAGGTGATGGCGGGCAGCAGCCGCGCACGGTCAAGAGAAATCAGCGTCGAGGGGCGCGACTCGCGACGTACCCGGACCTCGCGGTTCCACGAGCGCGAGCCGCGCCCGCCACGCATCCCGGAGTCGCGCGTCGCGGCCACGAGCTCGGGGTTCAGCTTCCCCTTACCGGTGGGCGCGTACAGGTCGAAGATCTCCTCGCCGACAATCATGTGCTGGTAGAGCGGGACGGGGCGCTTCTCAGAGACGATAATCTCGCAGCTGGAGCGCACCTCACGGATCCACGCCCCGAACTCCTCGGCGTTCGACACCGTGGCCGACAGCGCGATGATCGCGACGTGTGCGGGCAGGTGAATGATCACTTCCTCCCACACCGGGCCGCGCATCTTATCCGCCAGGTAGTGGACCTCGTCGAGGATGACGACGCCCAGGTCATTGAGGGCTGCACCAGCGTAGATCATGTTGCGCAGGACCTCAGTTGTCATGACGACGACCGGGGCACCGGAGTTGACCGACGTGTCTCCGGTTGCCAGGCCGACGTTGTCCGCACCGTAGAGGTCGCACAGCTCCAGGTACTTCTGGTTGGACAGTGCCTTGATCGGCGTCGTGTAGAACGCGCGCATTCCCTGCTCGAGCGCGACGTATGCGCCGAACTGACCCACGATGGTTTTACCCGCGCCCGTAGGAGCGGCCACGAGGACAGAGCTGCCGGCCTCGACGGCATCGAGTGCCTGGATCTGAAACGGGTCCGGGGTGAAGCTCAGCGTGGAGACCCAGCGCGCGCGAAGCGACGAGGCAGCCTGCGCCTCGGCCTTGTACGCGGCGTAGCGCTGGGCTGCACTGCCCACGCCGAGGCCGATCTCTTCCTCGCGCGTGACGGTCTGGGTGTCCCGGGTGCGGTGTCGACGTCGTTTGGGGCTCACGATGCATCCTCTCGGGTCCAGGTCGACAAAACTGAGCGCGCACGGCGTGCGGCCTCGTCGCGCATATCCGGCGTTGCTGCGCGCAGGTGTGGGGCAATGTCGATGAGGAGGCTCAGGCCCCACTGATCGTTCCAGACGGGCAAGGTGATGCGCGCTCCCCCGCCGTCCAGCTCGGAGACGATGTGACCGTCGTATTCGTCGGCGATCCAACGAGCATCGCGATCGACGTCGAGCGTCCAGGTGGGTGCGTCATGACGCATACGGCGCGGCTCCTCGACGCGTGGCCCCTCGCCGCGCACGTCGCTGATGGACGCGACCGCAAAGCTGCGCGCCTCTCCCGCGCGAGTGCACCAGCCGCGCAGAAGCCAGCCGCTCGCGCTCGCCTCGAGCGACCACGGGTCGACGATGCGGCGCGTGCGAACGCCTGAAGCGGACACATAGGTGAAAGACACTCGTTCTTCGCGCAGGAGGGCGTCGCGCAGAGTCTCAAGGCTCGCGCTCGACGAGGCCAGAGACGGAATCGCTTCCACGTGCTGTTCGGCGTCAGCCTCTTTCAAGCCACCGAGCGCGCAGACGACGAGGGCTGCGTGCGGAACATGCGCGGACAGCTCCTTGCCGAGCAGCGGAGTCATCGCAGACAGGCCAATGAGAAGAGCCTGCGCCTCAAGCGTTGACAGCCGCAGCGGTGCCGAGGCACCCAGCGTCGAGCGCAGCGAGACACGCTGTTCTTGCGCGTACAGTTCCCAATCGAGCTCAAAGGACGCGCCGGGCAGTGAATCTCCAACAGAGGCAAGGTATTCGACGTCGCGACGCACCTGCCGGCGAGTGCGATGGAAATGCGCAGCGATCTCATCGACGCTCGCGCCCGGGTGCTCACTCATCCACGCCACCATCGAGGCAAGCCGGACGACGGCCAGCTGAACGTTCTCAGGCATCGCGCTCACCCCACGTGGCAGCAATACGCAGACGCGTCACCATCGCGTCTCGCAGCAGCTCGGGTGCGACGACGACGACGTCGTCTGCCACTGGAAGAAGACGGCCGATCCACGTTCCCATCTCTGCGCCTTCAAGCGCGATACGTTCCCAGCCGTGCCGAGGCGAGCCGTGCTCCTCAGACGATGCCCCGGCCTCGTAACCGTGGAGAAGCGTGCGCGCAGTGGAGTCCTCGCGCACGTGGACGACGGGAGAGACAAACGATGACACGCGAGGAAACGCCGCTCCCTCGGGTGGAAGCGAAGCGTCGCCCGGCTCTCCGATGAAGGAAATCTGCGAGCGTATGCGCGACACACGGAACGTGCGTTCATCCCCTCGGTCGAGATCCCACCCCCACAAGTACAAGGCGCGGCCCTGCACCGACAGAGCCCACGGCTCGACGGAGCGCTCAGTGAGCTCGCGCGAGCCCGGGTATTCGAAACACACCACGCGCCGCTCGCGAATGGCCTGCGACAAGACAGTGGCCGCCCCGATACCGGTGAGACCCAGACGAATAGCGGGAGCAGGAACGTCCCCGGAGGAAGCCGCAGCTGCCTTCGCATCGATCGCGTCGGCGAAAAACTCACTGCTATCCCACGCACGTGCGGCCAGCGACATGAGTGCGCGGTCGGTACTCGTCACTTCGATGCCGGGCGCAAAAGAATCCCAGGCGATGCTGTAGCGCTCCCCCGACTGGATCGTCATGTGCGCACCAGCGTCGCGCAATGCATCTTTGTCGCGCTGGAACTGCGTTTCGAAGGCATCGTCAGCGAGCCCCTGATATCCGGGAAGAGCACGCAATTGCGCCTTCGTGCGCCCGGGACGTGCGCCCAGGAGCTCGACAAAAAGCTCAAGGACGCGCACGTTAGCGTTGACAGTGGTACTCACCCGCCTACCCTACGCGAAACGCGCGCGTCCCGAGCATACGGCGCACCGTTTAGGACTGAGGCGACGCGGCATCAGCCGTGCTCGCGTACTCGTTGGTCACGATGACGGTCGGATCGACGTCTCCTTCGAGGACCCCAATCGACGTCAGGAACGACACCATGGAAGACCACGTGGCGAGATCCTGCACGCCGTCAGCGTGGGCATCGTCTCCGAGCCACAGAGGAACGGTCGCAGCGAGTACAGCATTAGCTGCGGCCAGCGACGTCTCGTCGCTGAGCGTCGTATCCCACTTCGCCGTCGCGTCAATCGCGACCTGAGGATCGGCTGCGATCGCGTTCATCGCCTCGGTGGTTGCGGACACGACCGCGCGTGCCGCATCAGGGTGGGCCTGCGCCCACTCGCGTGTCGTAATAATCGAGGCCGCCACCAGCGGAGTCGAGGCACCATCCAACGGAATCTCCCGGATGTCGATGCCCGCCAGTCTCATCTGCACCGCGTCATTGTTGGTAAAGCCAACGACTGCGTCAACCTGGCCAGCCGCGAGGGCCGCCTGCTGCGTGTAGCCGATCGACGAAATGGTCACGTCTGATGTCTGCAGGCCACCGGCCTTGATAGCGGCAAGAGTGGCATAGTAGCTCGAACCATACTCACCCGGAATACCAATGTTCTTTCCGGCAAGGTCAGCCAGGCTCGTGATCGACGACGATGCCGGGACGATGACACTCCCCGGGTAAGTCGCGTAATACTGGCCAATCGACACGAGGTCCATGCCCTGCGAGGCGGCAACCGCAGCCTCGTCGCCGGAGGCGATGACCACGTTCTCCTGGCCGGCGAGAAGCGCCGTGAACAGGCCCTCATCCGAGCCATGATGGCGGACGGTGGCTGCGACACCTGCATCGTTATACAGCCCCTGAGAATCAGCGACATAGACGGGAGCGAACTGCACGTTCGGGATGTAGGTCAGGCCAATCGCCACGTCCGAGGCGCCGCGGGAGGACGCGCCCGACTGCGTTGTACCGGGGCCGGCTGTGCAAGCGCCCAGTACCAGCGAGGCGCTGGCTGCGATAACGGTTGCGTGAACGATAGTGGAAAGCTTCAAGGGATGTCTCCTTCACTGCGTGATGGCGTAACGCTTTGACCGCTCGATGCGATACACGATGACATACAAAATTGTTGCCATGATGCACAGGATCGTGATGACGACAAACATGCCGGCGGTGTCCACGTTGCTTCTCATTTGAGTGAGTACCTGCCCGAGCCCGGACCCTCCCATGACCATCTCCCCCACGACTGCGCCCGTGACAGACAGAGCAAACCCGTTGCGCAGGCCGCCCAGAATGGCGGGCGCGGCAAGAGGTAGCTCCATGTGTGCGGCCATCGTCCAGCCCGTCGCGCCGTCAAGTGCAGCAGCTTCGAGCAACTCGCGATCGATATGACGCAAGCCGACGACGGTGGATACAAGGATCGGGAAGAACACCATCAGCGCACACAGCACGATGACCGGCGTGATGCCGTACCCAACCCACAGCACGAGAATGGGGGCGATTGCGATGGCGGGCAACGCTTGGGTTGCTCCAAGGAAGGGTTCCACCGCGGCGGCCAACAGCCGCCAGCGGTAGATCGCATACGCGAGTGGCAGCGCAACGACCGTTCCGAGCGCGCACCCCGCGATGGCCTCGCCTCCCGTCACCGCAATCTGACGCCAGGTGGTAGGGCGCTGGAGCAGCGCCAAGCCTTTTCGGGCAACAGCAAGCGGATCGGGCAGACGCCAGGCTTCGATGCCGGTCAGTGTCGTCGTCAGCCACCATCCCGCCAGCACAAGGGCAAGGAAGATGATCGGTGCCGCGACGGTGAGCGCGCCGCGGGGCTTGTTCCGAATTGCCACGACTTACTTTCCGACACCGGGGGTACGCGCAGCACAGCAGACGCACGGATGCGCCTCATGCACTCCTCCCATCCGGACTTTAACCGTCGGTGCCGGAATTTCACCGGCTCAACCGCCCTCGTTCTGTGAAGGCGGGTCGCGGACTATCACCGCCGGTTCGGACTTTCACCGACCCCGGAGTACTCGTGTGCCATTGTGCCACCGACCGGCGCGGCGCGCGAGGCGTATCCGCTATGAAAGAAAAAGGGCGGCCGGACGGGATCTCGTCCCGTTCCGGCCGCCGAAATACGTGTGCGATCAGTGTGAATGGGCGTTGGCGAGTTCGCGCAGCGCCTCGACCTCACGATGAGCGTCTTCCGCACGGAAGACTGCGGAACCCGCGACGAAGTTGTCGGCGCCGGCTTCGGCCGCACGCTCGATGGTCGCGCGGGAAATACCGCCATCGACCTGGATCGACACCTGCAGCCCCGCGGCGTTGATGGCGGCGCGCGTGCGCTCGATCTTCGGGATCATCTGCTCGATGAAGGACTGGCCTCCGAAACCGGGCTCAACCGTCATGATGAGAATCATGTCGAATTCGTTGAGGATGTCCACGAACGGCGCGATGTCGGTTGCGGGTTTCAAAGCCAGGCCCGCGCGTGCACCGATGCGGTGCAGTTCTCGTGCGAGGCGCAGCGGTGCTGCTGCGGCCTCTGCGTGGAAGGTGACGGATTCGCAGCCGACCTCCGCATACTGCGGCGCCCAGCGATCCGGGTCCTCGATCATGAGGTGCGCGTCGACCGGGAGAATGCCGGACTTGACGACGGCCTCCGCGACGGGCAGACCCCACGAGAGGTTGGGGACGAAATGGTTGTCCATGACGTCGACATGAGCGATGTCTGCTCCTGCGATCTTGGTGAGCTCACCGCGCAGGTCAGCGATATCGCAGTTGAGAATCGACGGGCTAATTGTGGCGTTCATAACGCATATGCTAGCGCTTGCGCAGGCAGGCTACAACATAAGGTCCGTGCCGAAACGGTGGTCCCAGAGCTGGAGCGTCCGACCGTCGAAGCCCTTGATGACGCCGGCGGATGCCGGCACGTCCAGCGCTTCGGGTGCGCATTCGTTAGCGAGCGCCACGGTGTCAAGCAGTTCAACCTCGCCAGCCTCGAGCAGACGCTCAACCTGTTCACGCGTTTCGGCCGCGTGTGGCGAACACGTGATGTATGTGAGAACGCCTCCGGGGCGTGTCAGTGCGACTGCTCGATCGAGGAGTTCGCGCTGGAGGACCGTCAGTTCCTCCACGTCTGCGGGCGTGCGGTTCCAACGGGACTCGGGGCGGCGGCGCATCGACCCCATGCCCGAGCAGGGTGCGTCGACGACGACACGGTCGAAAGATCCGAGCGGCCAGCTGCTGCGTCCACCACCGAACGTCCGACCGTCGCCGCTCACGACCTCGATAGAGTCGAACTGGCGCGTCGTGCGCTCGACGAGGCGGGCGCGGTGAGGGTGCACCTCGTTGGCGGTCACGCGCGCACCAGCGTCGGTAGCGAGACCGGCCAACAGCGCGGCCTTACCGCCGGGGCCTGCGCACAGGTCGAGCCATCGTTCATCAGAGCCGCCCTTGAGCGGTGCCGACGCGGCAATGAGGGCGGCGAGCTGTGAGCCTTCGTCCTGCGCGCCGGCGCGTCCGTCGCGAATCGAGGGCAGGCGCGCGGGGTCTCCGGATTCGAGGAGCACGGCATACGGGGAGACCGCACCCAGGGCGACGCGCGTGTCGAGGATATCCTCAGCCTCGTCGGCGAGTTCGTCGACGCTCATCAGCGATGGGCGGGCCACCAGAGTGACCGTGGGGACCTCGTTATCTGCCTCGAGAGCGTCGAGAAGCTCATCCTCGGGGTAACCGTGGGCCTTCAGGGCCTCACGGAACGCGGCGACCATCCACGCCGGGTGCGAGTAGCGCACGCCGAGAGCCTCGTCCTCGTCAGCAATCGCATCCATGGCTGCCTCACGCTCCGAAGGATCCTCGCGGGTGATCGAGCGAAGGACGGCGTTGACGAAACGGACGGGGCCATCCGTCAGGTGCTCTCGGGCGACATCGACGGTGGCGGAAACAGCCGCGTGGTCGGGTACTCGCATGTCGAGGAGCTGGTGGGCGCCCATGCGCAGGATGACAAGCGCGCGCGGATCGAGATCAGACAGCGGACGATCGATGTGGCGCGAGATGACCCAATCAAGGCGGCCAATCGCGCGCAGCGTGCCGTGGACGAGCTCGGAGGTGAAGGCGGCATCACGATCAGAGAAGTGACCGTCGCGCCGAGCCTGACGCAGAGCCTTTGGCAAAATGATGTTCGCAAACGCGCCCTGCGTCGCGACCTCGTGAAGAACGTCGTAGGCGATACGACGAGGCTCGTCCGCCTTGCGCAGCTTGCGGTAACCATCCGCGTAACGCTTCTCGCTCATCGCTCACCCTCCAGCTCTCCACCAAGGCGAAGGTCTTCGGAAGGCCGCGCTCCCCTCGCCCAGGCGGCCGCGTCCATCCATGACTTACCTGCCGGGGCGACTTTGCCGAGCACGAGCGCTCCACTCGCGCATCCGACGGTCACCTGTTTCTTCGTCACGTCGAGCTGCCCGGGTTCGAGATCGTCTCGCTCCACTGGCGTTGCCTTGTCGAGCTTCATGCGCGCCCCGCCCGGCAGCACCGTGTAGGCACCGGGATTGGGCGTCACGGAACGAATGACGCGATCCTCGTACCGGGCGTCGTGAGTGAAGGACACATAGCCGTCGACGTGCTCGAGGCGGCGTGCATGCGTCACGCCGTCCGACGACTGCGGTGTCGCGGTTGCGTGGCCAGCAGCGAGCGCATCGACGACGCCGAGCACCTGGTCCGCCCCGGCCTCGGCCATGGACGAGAGCAGCTCACCAGCGCTGTCGTGACCGATCGGAACCTCGATGCGCGAGTAGACGTCGCCCGTATCCAGGCCCTCCTCGAGGTTGAACACGCAGGACGCGGTCGTCGCGTCGCCTTCGCGAATCGCCCACTGGACCGGAGCGGCGCCACGCCACCGCGGCAGATCCGAAATGCAGGTTCACCCAGCCGTGCACGGGCATCGCCAGCACGTTCGGGGGAACGAGGCCGCCGTAGGCCACAACCACGCCGAGGTCTGCATGGGCGTCCTCGATGCGCTGCGCGATCTCGGGGGTTTTCAGGGTCGCTGTCTCCAGCAGTTCGACACCCGATTCGGCGGCGACTTCCGCCACCGGTGACGGGTACATCGTCTTTCCGCGGCCACGCCGAGCCGGCGGGCGTGTGATGACGAGAGCAACCTCGTGGGACGACGACAGCAGGGCCCGCAGCGTGGGAACTGCGGCCTCGGGGGTACCAGCAAAAATAATGCGCACGGCCGCCAGTTTACGGCACCGCACAGGCCCTGACTCAGAAGAGCTCGGGTGGGTTCACGCTCATTTTCACGAGCGGAACCTTGCGTGCGCTACGGGAACGTCGAATATCGGTGAGCACAGCGAGCATCGACGCCGCCCCGGCCAACGGGGTTCGCACCAAAGTACGCACCTCGTTTTCTTCGCCTTCGCGCGTTGCCGGGCGCACGACGGTACCGACCAGCTCAGCGCCTCCCTCGCGAATGACTTGTTCGGCGACTTGACGGACCTGAGCCGCCGGCCCATCCAGGGCGACCATCGTCGTGGCAGGGAAAAAGCCCAGGGCCTCGCGCTCATCCAAGAGACGATCGGCGTAGTCGGTGGGAGCCCACCGCACGAGTGTCTGCCCCAAGGCATCGGGAATCGTTCCGACGACGAGGCCGGGGTGGCCTGGGCGGACAAGGGACAGTGCGTTGAGCCACCGCCTAGCAGCCTCCTCCGGGGCCCACAGTTCGGCTCGCCCGGCCAATGCGTGTGCGTCGAGGATGATGGCGGCGGCGTAGCCACCGTCCACGTCTGGCTCAGCTCCCGGCGTCGCAACAACGACCGTAGGGCGTGAGGGCAGTTGGCGGTTGATTCTGTGGGCAGCCGAAGACTCGAGGACCGACGCGTCCGGGAGGTTGCGCGCGATCTCCTCGGCGGTGCGAGTAGATCCCACGCGAGCTGCGCGTAGCTCTGTGCCGGCGCAGTGTGGGCACCGCCATGATTGCGAGGTGCGGGCACACCACGAGCAGGTCACCTCTCCCCCGCTGCCCACAGCGAGAGGCCCGGAGCAGTGACGACAGCGAGCACGTTCGCCGCAGCGTCGGCAGACGACCGTGGGCCAATATCCCGAGGCTGCGACCTGGATGAGCACGGGGCCTTCACGCAGTCCCTGGCGGATCATACGCAACGCGGCCTGAGGAATGCGCATGTGACCGCTGGCACCCTCGCGTTCTGCTTCCGTCGCGCCATGCAGATGCACGCGAGGAGTCGCGTCACGCAGCGCGCCCGGGACGGGGTCGAGACTCACAGCCCACCCGGAACGAACGAGAGCCTGCGCCTTCACCGACCGCGCGAACGAAGCGACGAGTAGGCCCGCGCCCTCCACCACGCACCGTTGAACGGCAACGTCGAGAACGTCACAGCGAGGAAACCGACGCTCACGCAGCCGATCGTCGCCGTCGTCGCAGATAACGATGAGACCCAGCTTCGCACAGGGAACCCACACTGCCGACCGTGTGCCAACAACAATCGGAACATGCCCCATAGTCGCAGCGACGTGAACACGGTATCGTTCCTCGGGCGTCACCTCGCCACCGGCCAGGGCGACGGAGACCCCAAGATCCTCCTCAAGCGCACGTGCGTACCGCGCTGCGTCCTCTCCGGTGGCGGTCACGATGATGACGCTGCGACCCGACGAAACGGTAGCGGCGACGGCATCCGACAGGCAGCGCCGGATGAGCGGTCGCAGTGCAGTGACGACCGCACGAGGAGATTCGCCGACGGAGAGCCGGTTCAACAGGGCCTGTCCTGCGGAATATGCTCCCCACTGCTGCGAACCCGACGGAGCCTCGAGAGTCGGCCAAGCCGGGGCCTGTGCTTCCACGACTTGCCGTTCTCCCCGCGCGTGCCGAGGTGGAATCGCGAGCGACAGCACCTGGGAGGTCGTCGCGAGGAAACGCGCGGCAATGCGACGAGCAGTCTCATACAGAGCGGGCGTCAGCACCGGCATCGCAGACGATACCGATTCGATCTGCGCGGCATCGTCAAGCACATCGCGATGTGTATGCTCAACGATCCAACCGTCCACGCGCGTGCCGGAAACCGCACACGAACTGCGCGGCCGACCTCGGCCTCGTCGATGAACTTGTCCGGAATGACGTAGTCGAGCGGCCGATCCATGTGGGGCAAATCGACGTCAACGAGCACGCGGGCGATCTGCGCGGCCCGAGACCGCGGAGGATCGAAACCGTCAAGCATGCCCTGTTGGGAAGTCATGATCCTAGTGAATCACGGCGCGCATACATTTGCGTCCCACTCTCAGCCGAGAAGCTTCAGCCCGTACTTCGCGACCACCATGGCAAGGACACCAAAGACGATCAGACCCCACAGGGCCCAGTCGAGGCCCTGTGCGACGATACGACGCAGGCCCTCGGGCGCCGGGATCACTCCATCGCGAATATTGATGCGAGTGATTCCACCAAAGACGAGGGTTGTCGTCAGGGTGATCAGCAGGCACCACGGGCACAGCACCTGGATGATGAAATACGACTGCCCGAACAGCCAGAACGCAAAGAACAGCGCGATCGTGTACAGCAGGTTTGTGCCCAGCATGTACCAGCGTGGGAACTTCACGCCCGCGAAGATACCGACGGAGATAGCGAGAACCACGGCCTCGAAAAAGATGCCGAGGAAAGCATTAGGAAAGCCGAGGATCCGCGCCTGCCACGTCTGCGCAACCGCGGAACATGACAAGACAGATGAAATATCGCAGCCGAAGCGCGCCGAAGAATCAGCGGCCAGCTGCCACGCCTCGATCGAGAGGACAAACGACGTGACGAGGCCGATGAAGCCGGAAATAATCATCTCCAGGCTCGTGCGCCGACGCCACGCGCGGCGAGCGGCCTCGGTCTCGTAAGAGGGCAGGTAGTCCTCGGCCTCCAGCGCTTCGCTCATGCCAGTGCGGCCTTGAGTGCATCGACGCGGTTGGTCGCTTCCCACGGGAACTGCTCGCGACCGAAGTGACCGTAGGCGGCGGTCTCGCGGTAGATCGGACGCAGCAGATCGAGGTCCTCGATCATGCCGAGGGGACGCAGGTCAAAGACCTCGCGGATGGCGTCCGCGATGCGTGCCTCGGGCACGGAAGCAGTCCCGAAGGTATCGACGTACAGGCCGATCGGATGAGCACGTCCAATCGCATAGGCAAGCTGAATCTCGCACCGCTGGGCGATGCCGGCGGCCACGACATTCTTGGCCACCCAACGGGCGGCGTAGGTCGCGGAACGATCGACCTTCGACGGGTCCTTGCCGGAGAACGCGCCGCCACCGTGACGAGCCATACCACCGTAGGTGTCGACGATAATCTTGCGGCCGGTGAGACCGGCGTCAGCAGCGGGACCACCCAAAACGAAGCGACCCGACGGGTTGATAAGAGTGTTCATGGACCCGGTTGCCAGTGCAAGACCGGACTCCTCGATGACGGGGTTGATGACATAGTCGCGCACCGCGTCGGCGATTGCGGACTGCGACAGCGCCTCGTCGTGCTGGGTGGATACGACGATCGTGTCGATACCCACCGGTCGGCCTTCTTCGTACGCGAGGGTCACCTGAGTCTTACCGTCGGGACGCAGCCCGTCAACGATGCCTGCTTGCGAACGTCAGTCAGGCGCTTGGCGAGGCGGTGTGCCAGCCAAATGGGGGCGGGCATCAGGTCTGGTGTGTCGGATGAGGCGTAGCCAAACATGATGCCCTGGTCGCCCGCGCCGAGACGGTCGCGCGGGTCGCCGCCCTGGGTGCCGCGCACCTCAAGGGCTTCATCAACGCCGCCGGCAATGTCGGGGCTCTGGCCGTCCAGTGACACGGAAACGCCGCAGGAGGCGCCGTCGAAGCCAACGCGCGACGAGTCGTAGCCGATCGACAGGATCTCGCGACGCACGATTTCCGGGATCTCGACGTACGCCTCGGTCGTCACCTCACCGGCGATGTGGATGAGACCGGTGGCTGCCATCGTCTCGACAGCCACGCGCGAGCGGGGGTCGGCGGCAAGCAGCGCGTCGAGGATCGCATCGGAGATACGGTCACAGACCTTGTCGGGGTGACCTTCGGTAACGGACTCAGAAGAGAAAAGCTGTTGACTCACCGCTTTAGATTATCAAGGAATGAAGCCATATGGCCGACAAGACCGGCGGCCACCTCATCCTTTGAGCCGACGTAACGGCCAGCGACGGTCCCGCGTGCATCAAGGAGCCAAATGTCGTTGGGCACGTCACCGAAGCCGACGCTCTCTCCCACACGGTTCAGACAGATGAAATCTGCACCTTTTCGGGCTGCCTTGTCAGCGCCGTAGGCGAGAATCTCCTCGTCGGTGCCGGTTTCCGCGGCGAAACCGACGACGAGGGGGCGGGCGCGCCTCGCTGTGCCCGATCTCAGCGAGGATATCGGGGTTACGAACCAGGCGAATCGTCGGAGCTTCCTCGTTCGATGGGTCCTTCTTGATCTTCGATTCCGAGGTGGCCTCGGGCCGGAAGTCAGCGACGGCAGCCGTCATCACAAGAGCATCGGCATCGGCCGCCTGAGCGATCGTTGCCTCGCGCATCTGCTGGGCGCTGCTCACCCGAGTGATCTGCACGGCCGTCGGCAACGTTGCGAGCAAAGCCGACTCGATGTTTGCGGCGATCACGCGTACTGAAGCGCCGGCTCTCGCCGCCGCCGACGCGATTGCAAGGCCCTGGCGGCCGGACGACTGATTGCCCAGAAAACGTACCGGATCGATGGGTTCGCGCGTGCCACCGGCGGTGACAACAACCGTGCGGCCAGCAAGAGTCTTCGATATCTGATCGCGAGCAGCGAGAACCTCGAGAGCTACCCGGGCGATCTCCTCAGGTTCGGGAAGGCGGCCGACACCGCTGTCGCCAGAACCGAGCGCGCCCGAAGCAGGTTCGATGACGTGGACACCGCGCTCGCGAAGCGTCTTCACGTTTGCCTGCGTGGCAGGTGCCAGCCACATGTTGGAATGCATTGCAGGGGCGACGACAACGGGCGCGTCCGATGCGAGAACAGTCAGTGACACCATGTCGTCGGCGAAGCCGCCGGCGAGGCGCGCCAAAGAATTCGCGGTTGCGGGCACGACGATGATCAGGTCTGCGACGCGAGCAAGCTCCACGTGCTCGGCGCGCCCCTCCCCCGCAATGTCGACTGCGACCGGGCGAGATGTAATGCCCTCCCATGTGGAACGCCCAACGAAATCCAGCGATGCGCGCGTCGCAGCGACATACACGTCGTGGCCCGCGCGTTGACACTCGCGGACCACGATGGGTGCTTTAAAGGCTGCGACGCCGCCGGTCACTCCGACGACGATCGTTGCCATGTCAGGCCTCGGGGTTAGCTTCGAGAGACAGGAGGCCTTCGTTGATCTCGCGCAGGGAAACCGCCAGCGGCTTCTCATCCGGCTGCACATCGACGACCGGACCCACGAACTGGATCATGTTCTGCTGAAGCTGCAGGTTGTAGGAGTTAATCTGGCGCGCGCGCTTCGCAGCGAAGATGACCAGCGCGTACTTGGAATCGACGTGCTCCAGCAGATCGTCAATGGGCGGGGACGTGATGCCCACGGGCTGGGCAACAATTCCGGACATGCGTGTATTCCTCTCAGTGGCGGATTCAGATAGATACTACTCCAGGCCAATGAGCCGGGCCAGCTCATCCACCGCGCGCTCCACGTCGTCGTTGATCACAACGTGGTCGAACTCCGAGGCGGCCTCGAGCTCAATGCGGGCAGTGGCCAGACGGCGAGCCTGTTCCTCGGGGCCTTCGGTGCCGCGGCCGATCAGGCGACGTTCGAGCTCCTCCCACGAAGGTGGAGCGAGAAATGAACTGAGCGTCGGGCCTGTTGGTGCGGACCTGGCGCGCGCCAGCCAGGTCGATCTCAAGGAGCACGGGCTTGCCAGCAGCAAGGGCTTCATCCACGGGGCCGCGAGGCGTCCCGTACTTGTTTTTTCCATGAACAAGCGCCCACTCCAACATGTCTCCGCGTTCGATCATTGCATCGAACTCTTGTGCGGAAACAAAGTAGTAGTGGACGCCGTTCAGTTCACCGGGCCGAGGATCGCGAGTCGTTGCCGAGACCGACACGTTGAGCGTCGGGTAGCGCTTCGTGAGCGCAGCGACAACGGTTCCCTTTCCAACGGCTGTAGGGCCAGCGAGGACAGTCAGTTGAGCCTTAGTCATGACTCAAGTGTGCCACGCTTGACCGCGTCAGCCGAAACGCTCGACGAGCGCCTTCCGCTGGACGGGGCCGAGGCCACGCACGCGCCTGCTCTGGGCGATCTTGTACTCGTCCATCAGGACGGCAGCCGTGTTCGTGCCGACGCGCGGCAGCGACTCCAGCAGCGAAACGACCTTCATCTTCGCCACGGCTTCGTCTGAATCAGCGAGTTCCAAAACCTCCGACAGGTTCATCGAGCGCGCCTTGAGCGCGTTCTTCACTTCGGCGCGACGCCTCCGTGCCTGCGTTGCCTTCTCGAGAGCCTGCGCCCTCTGTTCTGGCGTGAGATCAGGTAGTGCCATTCTGATCATCTCCTCGGTTGGGATCTTCGGTAAATAAACTATGTCACCTTCCAGACCACTAGTGCCAGACCAAAACGCTGCCCTTTTAGTAACAGAGCAGATTATTGCAGCGAATCGACCGTCGCACGGTAGGCGTCTCGAAGGCCGGTGATGCTCGGGCCCGAGCGCAAGATTGCACGGGAAGACGAGGCGAGGACGGCATCTTCGGCTCCGGCGAAAACCTCCCTGACCTGCGCTGGGCCAGCGCCCTGTGCGCCCACTCCTGGAGCCAAAAAAGCGCCATTGAGTGAGGCGAGATCGATGCCCAAACGCTTCACTGCGTCGCCAACGGTGGCGCCAACGACGATGCCAGCAGGGCCAAGGTGTTGTTGGTCACACTGGCTGTTAAAGTCCGCCAGTTGGGACACGACACGGCCGGCGACACTGGTTCCGTCTTCGCCGCGGGCGTGCTGAACGGAGGCTCCCTCGGGGTTGGAGGTGAGCGCCAAGACGAACACTCCCCTGCCGGTCTGTCGAGCCAGTTCGAGTGCGGGAGTCAATGAGCCAACGCCCAGGTATGGCGAGAGCGTGACGGCGTCGCCCGCCAGTGGCGAAGAATCGGACAGGAAAGCCTGGGCATAACCGTCCATCGTCGAGCCAATGTCACCGCGCTTGGCATCCACGATGCACAGCGTGCCGACCTCGCGGCAGGCGGCGATGACTTCCTCGAGCACAGCGACGCCTCGAGAGCCGTGCCTTTCGAAGAACGCTACCTGAGGCTTGAAGGCAGCGACGCGACCGCCGAGCGCCTCGATGACGCGAAGAGAGAACTCTCGCACACCGTTCGCGTCGTCGTCAAGTCCCCATTCCTGCAAGAGGCCCGCGTGAGGATCGATGCCCACGCACACGGGTCCATACGCGCGCATAGCGGCGTACAGGCGGTCGCCGAAGCCCGCCGACGCGGCAGGCTTGATTCCGAAAGTAGTCATCGCGTTTCCTCCGATCGAATGGAATCCCATTCCTGCAGCGAGCGCACGGAGTATGCGCCGCGCATACGCACTTCGATGGCCTGCACCATCGCGTTGAACGCCTGCAGCGTGGTCACCGCCGGTCGGTCCTGCGAGGCTGCGGCCGCACGGATCTGATAGCCATCATTACGCGGCGCGCTGCGCTGAGGCGTGTTGACGACCATGTCGATCGCTCCCTCGTTGATGAGGTCGACGACCGTCGGCTCGCCGCCGTCGCCGCGGCCCTCGGAGGATTTACGTACAGCCTGGGCCTCGATGCCGTTGCGGCGCAGGACCGATGCAGTTCCGGAGGTTGCGAGGATGTTAAAGCCCATCTCGTGCATACGGGCAGCCGGCAGAACGATCGCTCGCTTGTCGGTGTCCGCAATGGAGATGAAGACGGTGCCCGAGGTCGGCATGTCGGTCGACGCGCCGAGCTGGGACTTAGCGAATGCCGTCGGGAAGTCGCGGTCGATGCCCATGACTTCGCCGGTCGAGCGCATCTCGGGACCGAGGACGGTGTCGACGATTTCGCCGCCTGCCGTGCGGAAGCGCTTGAACGGCAGAACGGCTGCCTTCACTGCGATCGAGCCACCGTCGTGAATCTCGCGGGCGTCGTGGGTGGGTAGCAAGCCCTCCTCACGCAGCGAGGCGATTGTCGCGCCCACCTGAATGAGAGCAGCGGCCTTTGCGAGCTGTACGCCCGTCGCCTTCGATGCGAAGGGAACGGTACGCGAGGCACGCGGGTTCGCCTCAATGACGTAGAGGGTGTCGGAGAGCAGGGCGAACTGAATGTTGATCAGGCCGCGCACGCCGACGCCGCGCGCGATCGCCTCGGTGGAGGCCGTGATGCGCTCGAGCTCGCGCGCGGACAGCGTCATGGGAGGCAATACGCAGGAGGAGTCACCCGAGTGGATGCCCGCCTCCTCGATGTGCTCCATGATCGCGCCCATGAAGAGTTCCTCACCGTCGTACAGGGCGTCGACATCGATCTCGATGGCAGCGTCCAGGAAGCGGTCGATGAGGAGCGGGCCGCGCGAGAACAGCAGCTCGGAGTCGTGGCTTGCGAGATATTCGCGGAGCGCCGGCTCGTCGTTAATGATCGCCATGCCGCGTCCGCCCAGCACGAAGGAGGGGCGAACGAGAACCGGGTAGCCGACCTGCTCGGCCACGGCGATAACCTGCTCGGGCGTGTGTGCAGTGTCGTGCGCGGGAGCCGGGCACTGCGCAGCCTCAAGAACCTTGCCGAACTCCTCTCGGTCCTCGGCCAGGTCGATGGCGCGCGGGCTGGTGCCCAGGATCGGCACCCCGGCGCGCTCGAGGTCGGCTGCCAGCGACAGTGGAGTCTGGCCGCCGAGCTGGACGATCATGCCCTTGACAGGCCAGCCGCGCACTCGGCGCGGTAGATCTCCAGGACGTCCTCGAGCGTGAGGGGCTCGAAGTAGAGGCGGTCGGAGATGTCGTAGTCGGTCGACACCGTCTCGGGGTTGCAGTTGACCATGATGGTCTCGTAGTGCTTGCGCAGCGACATGGCTGCGTGCACGCACGAGTAGTCGAACTCGATGCCCTGACCGATGCGGTTGGGACCAGCGCCCAGGATGATGACGGCTTCGCGCTCGCGTGGACGGACCTCGTTCTCCTGGTCGTAGTCGAGTAGTGGTACGGCGTGCGGGCCGCGAACTCGGCGGCGCAGGTGTCGACCGTCTTGAAGACGGGGCGAATTCCAAACGCGCCGCGCACCTCGCGCACCGTGTCCTCGGACAGGCCGCGCATCGCAGCGATCTGCCGGTCGGAGAAACCGTGGCGCTTCGCCTCGGCGAGGACGTCGCCCGTGAGTGCCTCGGCTTCGCGAATGCGGGTCGCGACCTCGTCGAGGAGGAACATCTGGTCGAGGAACCACGGGTCGATCTTCGTCGACTCGAAGAGCTCCTCGAGCGTCGCGCCACCGCGAATAGCCTGCTGGACCTGGACGAGACGTCCCTCGGTGCCAACTGCGGCGGCCTCAACTAGGGCGCGGGTTTCTTCGGGGGTGGGCGCCTCCCCCCGTCCCAGTGGAACTGCACACCGCCCTTATCGATCGAGCGCAGGGCCTTCTGCAGCGCCTCCGTGTAGGAGCGACCGATTGCCATGGCCTCGCCGACGGCCTTCATCGAGGTGGTGAGGGTCGGGTCGGCGGCCGGGAACTTTTCGAAGGTGAAGCGCGGGACCTTAACGACGACGTAGTCGAGCGTCGGCTCGAACGAGGCCGGGGTCGAGCCCGTGATGTCGTTCGGGATCTCGTCGAGCGTGTAGCCGGTGGCGAGGCGTGCGGCGATCTTCGCGATCGGGAAGCCCGTCGCCTTCGAGGCCAGCGCGGACGAACGCGACACGCGCGGGTTCATCTCGATGACAATAATGCGGCCCGTCTCGGGGTGAATAGCGAACTGGATGTTACAGCCGCCGGTGTCCACGCCCACGGCGCGGATGACGGCGATCCCGATGTCGCGCAGACGCTGCATCTCGCGGTCGGTGAGGGTCAACGCTGGAGCGACCGTGATCGAGTCACCCGTGTGCACGCCGACCGGGTCAACGTTCTCGATCGAACACACGACGACGACGTTGTCCGCCTTGTCGCGCATGAGCTCGAGCTCGTATTCCTTCCAGCCGAGGATCGACTCCTCGAGGAGAACCTCGGTCGTGATCGAAGCGGCCAGGCCCTGGCCGGCGATGCGCTCGAGGTCTTCGGGGGTGTAAGCAAAACCGGAGCCGAGGCCGCCCATCGTGAAGGAGGGGCGAACGACGAGGGGGTATCCGAGCTCAGCGGCGGCCGCGTGGCACTCCTCCATCGTGTGGGCGATGAAGGAACGTGCGACCTCGGCACCGGAGCGCTCGACGATTTCCTTGAACTCCTCGCGGTCCTCACCGGCGCGGATCGCGTCGATGGATGCGCCGATAAGCTCGACGTTGAATCGCTCAAGAACACCCATTTCGGACAGCGCGACGGCCGTGTTCAGCGCCGTCTGGCCGCCCAGCGTGGGAAGCAGTGCGTCGGGGCGTTCCTTTTCAATAATCGAGGCCACGACCTCCGGGGTGATCGGCTCGACGTACGTGGCGTCGGCGATGCCGGGGTCGGTCATGATGGTTGCCGGGTTGGAGTTGACGAGGATGACGCGCAGGCCCTCCTCCTTCAGCACGCGGCATGCCTGCGTGCCTGAGTAGTCGAACTCGCACGCCTGGCCGATGACAATGGGGCCCGATCCGATGACGAGGACGGACGACAGATCGTTCCTGCGGGGCATCAGTGGGTCTCCTTAGCGGCAGTCATCAGGGAAATAAAGCGATCGAAGAGCAGCTCGCCGTCGTGCGGGCCCGCAGCTGCCTCGGGGTGGTACTGAACGGAGAAGGCGGGAATGTCCAGGGCACGCAGACCCTCGACGACGCCGTCATTGAGGCCGACGTGCGAGACTTCGACGCGCCCGTAGCGGCCCGACTCGAAGGGAGCGACTGAGGGCTCCCCCCACCGGAGCGTCCACTGCGAAGCCGTGGTTGTGAGCGGTGATCTCGACGCGGCCCGTGGCCACATCCTGCACCGGCTGGTTGATGCCGCGGTGACCATAGTCCAGCTTGTAGGTGCCGTAGCCGAGGGCACGGCCGAAGAGCTGGTGACCGAAGCAAATCCCGAAGTACGGAATGCCCGCGTCCAAAACGGCGCGCAGCACGCCGATCTCGCGGTCGGCCGTCGATGGGTCACCGGGGCCGTTGGAGAAGAAGACGCCGTCCGGCTTGAGCGCCTCGATGTCGGCGAAGGACACGGTGGAGGGCACCACGTAGACGCGCGCTCCACGCGCGGCCAGGTGGTACGGCGTGCGCGACTTGATACCCAGGTCAACGGCGACGACGCGCGCGATGGGTTCCTTGCCCTCGAAGTCCCCGAGGGGCTCTACCACGTAGGTCTCGTCCGTCGATACCTCGGCGGCCAGCGCCTGGCCGCTCATTACCGGCGACTCGGCGACGATACGCACGAGGGAGGCCACGGCCTCGTCCCCCAGGTACTGCGCGCCCACGGGCAGCGCGTCACCCGAGAAGATGCCGGCGCGCATCGCTCCGCGCTCGCGGATGTGGCGGGTGATCGCACGCGTGTCGACGTCCGCGATACCGACGATGCCCTGAGAGATCAGCTCGTCCTCCAGCTCGCGGCGCGAGCGCCAGTTGGGAGGCGCGGCGGGCAGCGTCGCGCACGACGAAGCCCGCGACCCAGATGCGCGAGGACTCGGGATCCTCGTCGTTGACACCGGTGTTGCCGATGTGCGGGGCCGTCATGACGACGATCTGGCGGTGGTACGACGGGTCGGTGAGCGTCTCCTGGTAGCCGGTCATGCCGGTCGAGAAAACGATCTCGCCGAGCGTGCGGCCCTTAGCGCCCCATGCGCGGCCCTTGAAAACGGTGCCGTCCTCCAGGACGAGCAGAGCGATATCGGACGTGGTCATCGGTCCTCCTTGGCAATCGGGGTGGCGTCGACGACCGTCGGGACGCCGTTGTAGATCGTGTAGCGCACCTGTCCGGGCAGTTCCATGCCACGGAAGGGGCAGTTCGTGGAGCGCGTCCACTGCTTGGAGGGGTCAACCGTCACGCGCACCGTTGCATCGACGAGGGTGACGTGTGCGGGGGCGCCGACGACCAGGCCCTGACCCTGCGATTCCACGCGGCCGATCTGGGCGGGAACCGTCGACATCACGCGAGCAACGTCCGCCCAGTCCATGCGGCCCGTGTTCACCATCGTCTCGATGATGATCGGCAGCGCCGTCTCCAGGCCGGTCATGCCGAACGCGCCGACCTGCCACTCGCAGTCCTTCATTTCGAGGGGATGCGGAGCGTGGTCGGTACCGATGCAGTCGATCGTGCCGTCGGCCAGACCCTCGCGCACCGCCTCGACGTCCTCGGCACGGCGCAGCGGCGGGTTCACCTTGTAGAGCGGGTCGTAGGTGGCGGCCAGCTGCTCGGTGAGGAGCAGGTGGTGAGGCGTGGCCTCGGCCGTGATATCCACGCCCTGTGCCTTACCCCAGCGCACGAGGTCAACCGAACCCGCGGTTGACAGGTGACACACGTGGAGGCGCGAGCCGACGTGCTTGGCAAGCAGGATGTCGCGGGCGATGATTGCCTCTTCGGCGACGGCCGGCCAACCGGCCAGACCGAGCTCGCCGGACAGCGTCGACTCGTTCATCTGAGCGCCCTCGGTAAGGGCCGGATCCTGGCTGTGCTGGGCGATCACGCCGCCGAAGCCCTTGACGTATTCGAGGGCGCGGCGCATGAGGACGGGATCGGACACGCACTTGCCGTCGTCGGAGAACACGCGAACCTTCGAGCGCGAACGGGCCATCGAGCCGAGCGATGCGAGCTGCTTGCCTTCCAGGCCCTTGGTAACGGCACCGACGGGACGCACCTCGACCCAGTCGGCCTCCTCGCCCAGGCGCAGCACCTGGTCGACGATGGCTGCCGTGTCCTGCGTGGGCGTCGTGTTGGCCATCGCGTGGACAGCGGTGTAGCCGCCGACTGCAGCCGCACGCGTGCCGGTGAAGACGGTCTCGGCGTCCTCCCCACCGGGCTGGCGCAGGTGGGTGTGGATGTCGACGAGGCCGGGCAGGGCGATGAGGCCCTCAGCGTCGATGAGACGCGGGTCCCGCACGGCGTTGCGGGCGTCGGCACCAATCGCGACGATGGTGCCACCGGACAGCGCAATGTCGGTGGGCTCGCCGCCGAGCAGCGAGGCGCCGGTGATCAGGATGTCACGGGTCTGTTCAGTCATTGCTGTGTCCTTCCGATGCGAGAAGCAGGTAGAGGGCGGCCATGCGGATGCACACACCGTTCGACACCTGCTCGACGATGACAGATTGGTCTGAGTCGGCTGCCTCGGCGCAGATTTCGAGGCCTCGGTTCATCGGGCCGGGATGCATGACGACAGCGTTGGGCGCCAGTGTGGCGAAGCGTGCGGGGGTGAGGCCATACTCCGCGTGGTAGGCGCCGGGCGACGGGAAGAAACCACCGCCTGCGCTCGACATGCGCTCGCGCTGCACGCGCAGCATCATGACCGCGTCGGGCTTGGCCGCCAGGGCCTCATCGAAGTTGTACGAGGTGTCGCAGTTCCAGCTCTCCACCCCGATCGGCAGGAGCGTCGGGGGCGCCACGAGGGTGACGCGGGCACCCAGGAGCGTCAGGAGATCGACGTTGGAGCGCGCCACGCGCGAGTGGAGGACGTCGCCGACGATGACCACGTGTGCGCCATCGAGGCCGGAGCCGGGGACGGGCATTCCATCGTCGCCGAGCGACGGTGCGTAGTGACGGCGCAGGGTCATCGCGTCGAGGAGTGCCTGCGTCGGATGCTGATGGGTACCGTCACCCGCGTTGAGGACCGGCAGATTCATCCAGCCGGCGTGCGCGAGACGGTGAGCGGCGCCCGACGAGGAGTGGCGCACGATGACCGCGTCCGCGCCCATAGCCTCCAGCGTGAGTGCGGTGTCCTTGAGTGACTCGCCCTTGGAGACCGAGGAGCCGCGGGACTGGAAGTTAATGACGTCGGCGCTCAGGCGCTTGGCGGCGGTCTCAAAGGAGATGCGGGTGCGCGTCGAATCCTCGAAAAAGAGGTTGACGACGGTCTTGCCCTGAAGCGTCGGAAGCTTCTTGACGCCGTGGCGCTGAGTGGCGGCCATCTGCTCCGCCGTGTCGAGGATCAGAATCGCCTCCTCGCGCGTCAAGTCACGGATCGAAATGAGATGGCTCAGGCTCATCGTTTACAGGCCTTTCCCCAGAAGGACGCCATCGTGCCCGTCTGTTTCGTCGAGCAGAATGGTGACGATTTCGTCGCGGGAGGTCGGCAGGTTCTTGCCGACGTAGTCCGGGCGAATCGGAAGCTCGCGGTGGCCACGGTCAACGAGGACTGCGAGCTGAACGGCCGCAGGGCGACCGATACGAGTAAGAGCATCGAGCGCAGCCTTGATGGTGCGGCCGGTGTACAGCACATCGTCAACGAGGACGACGGTCTTGCCGTTGATACCGGTACGCGGAACCAGCGTCTCTTTCGGAGCCCTCAGGGGCTGAGAGGCCAGGTCGTCGCGATACATCGTGGTGTCGATAATCGCGAGTTCCGCGTAGGTGCCGGAGACTTCACGAATCCGATTGACGAGGCGGCGTGCCAACGTTGCGCCACGGGTGGGGATACCGGCGATCACCAGATTATCGCTGCCGCCGTTTCGTTCGACGATCTCGTAGGCGATGCGCGTCAGGGAGCGTGCGACGTCGCCAACTCCCAATACTTCTTTGCCGCGCGATGCGCGATCTGCGTGCACTTCGGCCACGCTTACTCCTTCCCCGCCTCACGGGACGGTCATTAAAGGATCTGTCGTACATCCATCCTACGCTCCTCGTCAGGAGCCGGTGTGACGCCTCCACGTGTGAAACCCCACGTGAGTGGCGTTAGACTGCAGGAATGAGCCAGCAGTCGAAGCAGTCCACCCCCGGGCAAGGGACCGGTGTGACGCCGCTGGCGCACGACCGTCCGGTGTCTGGACACCGCGTGACGCTCGACGATATTGCTCTCGCTGCCGGAACATCGATCGCGACCGTGTCGCGAGCCCTCGCGGGATCTCCGCGCGTCGCCGCCCCAACGCGCGAACGAATCGAAAAGTGGCCGAGCAGCTCGGCTACCGGGCAAATATCGCGGCGTCACTCCTCGCTTCGACGCGGCCGCAGATCCTCGGCCTCGTCTGTTCCCTCAGTCAAGAACTGCATGTTCGCTACCGTGCTGAGGCCCTCCGATACGCTGAGGATCGCGGCTTTCGTGTCATCGTGGAGTCAATCGATACCTCGCGCGATGTTGACCGAGCCTGGGAGTCGGTTCTGCAGCTGCGCGCCCAGGCCGTCATTGCTGTCGACTCGACCTGTATTTCGACGCGATTTACGAACACACCGACTGTTCTCATTGGACAGCACGCGCCTCGTCGGGACATCGATCTCGTGACGAGCTCCAACGAACGCGGTATGGGGCAAGCTATCGCTCTCCTCGCCCAACGTGGGAGGCGACGTATTGCCTTCCTTGAAGGGCCTCCCGGACCCTCCGCGCGAGCGCGCAAAGCGGCTTTTACGCAGGCGTGCTGCACTCACGAGGTCGATGCGTTCACTGTGCCAGGCGGTGACAACGTCGACGCTGGCTTCCTTGCTGTCCGAGCGGGTGTCCCTGCAGGCGTCGATGCGCTTGTTTGCTACAACGACCAGTGCGCGCACGGCGCGATACTTGCTCTCCTCGGGGATGGCCTCGTTCCAGGGCGCGATATGTTGGTTGTTGGCTGCGATAACTCGGCGATCGCTTCGTCGCGCGCGCTCTCTCTTGACGTCGATCGACCGTGCGCCGTCGCGCGTTGCGAGCCTCGCTGTCGATCAGGCGATCGCACGAGCACTCGGCGACAGTGGCAGCCCGGCTCGTCAGCGTGTGGACACGGAACTCGTCGTGCGGGCGAGCACGGGATAGCCGCGCGGAACGAGCTGACCATGAGCCCGTCCCGCGCGACCGTCCGCGCTTACTGCACCGAGGACATCAGACACTCAACGAGCGTGGCGTGAACGTTGGGGGTGCCGAGGAGAATCGATCCCTTGTAGCGCACGTCGAGCGAAGTTCCGTCCAAGCGCGTCGCGAGCACACCGCACTCGGTGGCGATGAGCGTCGCCGCAGCGATGTCCCACGGGGAGACCCACATGTGGACGAACGCTCCGGCCCGGCCAACTGCTACCTCGACGCATTCGAGCGCTGCGGAGCCGTAGCGCCGATGGCCACGGCTGTCCTGAAGTGCGCGGGCAAGCCGAGGTAGCGCGAGAATCTCTTTGATGTCGGTAATGATAATGGCGTCACGATAGGAGGCCGCATCCCTCGTCTGGGCCAGAGGCGTCCCATCGACCCACGCTCCTTGGCCTCGGATCGCGTGATAGATGTGGCTGGCGACAACGTCCGCGACCACGCCAAGGACTGGAATTCCGTCCTCGCACAAGGCCAAGGACACCGCATAATCGCGATGAGTTTCCACGTAGTTCATCGTGCCGTCGATCGGATCAAGGACCCAGACGAGTCCGGCGAAAGAGTCAACGGCGTGCCCCTCCTCCCCCAGCAGTGGCAAGCCTGTCGCAGCGTGAAGGTGGGAGGCAATATCCGCTTCGATCGCTTTATCGACGGCGGTCACGAGATCGTTACGATTTGCTTTCGTGTGAACCTCAAGCTCGACGGGTGGGTGAAGTGCAATGTTCATTCCCCTGCGAACAGCCTCAATAGCCGCATTGAGCAGTTGTTCCATATCAACGGTCATGCTCACGATTCCTCCTTTGCTTGGCTGAATTCACGGTCAGCACGCAGGTTCCGCTCTTCAAAGAACGCGACCATGATCAGACAGGTGAGGCCAACCGCTGCGGATGCAAACAGCACGGTGAACGTCGATGACCAGCCGTGGAGGTGCCATCCGAGGATCGTCACGCCGTCCTTGGTCGGGTCAGCAATGCGGCCGAGAAGAACCTTGGCCATCGAATCGCCAAAGACGTAGCCGAACGCTCGAGGTACTGCGTTGACGACCACGGTCGCGGTCTTCGGTGCAAAACCGATGACGCAGATGCCAATCAAGGTCACGGGGCCGAAGATGAGGAAGCCAATCATAAAGAGAGCTCCGTAGACGACAGGGGCTGTCGTCGCATGTGCGTAGACAAAGAGCGGGATGACCACAGCGCCCATGCCGATAGCGGCGCTCAGGGCGCGCCGACCGCCCATCTTATCGGAGAAGTATCCCCACAGAAGAGAGCCAGCGAGTCCGCCGAGTTCCAGGGCGATGGTCGTGTTCACCGCGAGGTAGTCGGAGAAACCAAGCTCCTGACGTGTGTAGAGCACGTTCCAGTTGTCGATACCGATGCGCACGCAGTACGCGGCAACATTAGCGATGCACAGGAACCAGACGGCAGGATTCTTAACAACGTAATCCAGCAGGATCCGCCCCTTGGAGACGGAGCTCGTGACCGCATCGGCCTTCGACTCGGGTTCACCAAAGATCGCCTCGGGCGTGTTCCAGCCGTGCTCCTGGGGATCGTCCTTGCCGAAGAACCAGCCCCATATGCCGATCGGAATGCAGATCACGGCGGGGACGATGAACATGCCGATGACAGATCCGTTAAACAGCGTGTTCGCGCCCCAGAGAGCAAGAGCGCCCGCCACCATCGCGCCGATGTTGTGCGAGGCATTCCACCAGCCGATGAAGCGACCGCGCAGGGCACGGGGCGTCCATCGGTTCATCGTCGAGTTGCAGCAGGGGCCGCCGGGAGCCTGGAAAAGGCCGTTGAGTGACCACAGGAGAATCATCCAACCATATGGGCTCTGGAACCACGCGAGCACGAGGCCGATGAGGATCGACGTGACACCCGAGGCGAGCAGCAGGGCGGAAATGACCTTCTTGGTGTTCTTGCCATCAATGAAACCCGAGAATGAGTCCGCCGAAGCCGTAGGTCAGCGAAAAGGCAAAGCCGATCGTGCCGAGTTGAGTTGTCGTCAGCCCGACCTGTTCAACGAGGAATGGCTGCGCGGACTTGAAGTTTGTGCGCAGCAGGTAGAAGCCGCCGTACACAATGACGAGCACGGCGTACGTCTTGAGGAACTCCATGAGCCACTTTTTGCGTTGCTGCTCGAGCGTCAGGGATGTGGGTGGAGATGTACGAATATCGAAAAGGCGGGATAGATGCGTCATTGCTGTCTCTCCAGTGTTGTCGGTGTACGCGGGCGATGATGGCGACGGTGCCATCGGCGTAACGCCACCAGAATACAAGCGCTTACATTCAGTGTCAAGACTCACTTGCGCATGAAAATGGTCGGTTATGAACTGGTGTTAAACGGTGAAATGTAGGGTATTTGGTCGACAGTGAGGGCGATGTGCGTCGAACGCATCGCATCCTGCTTGTTAGCCGTGTAAGCCTGTGGATGCATGATGGTAAAACATACCCGGTAGGGGTATTCTATGATACCCCTACCGGGTATTTCATCTTCGATAGCAATACGTAGTCCTGTTGGCGCTGCAATGAAAGGGGCAAACCCGGTAAAATTCAATGAGCGCCGACGGCGCTTCAGATACTTCACTATAGAAAGGCCACGCCATGACGATCGAACAGCTTCCCCACCCCGAGGTCCACGGTGGCGGCTGTGGCTGCGGTGAACACGATGTTGCCGTGCCGACCATTGATGCGACCGCCATCCCCCACCGTCTGCGTCATGCGGCTGTGCTCGGCGCTGCCCAGTCGATGAACGCCGGTGAGTCCTTCATCATTCGCGCTCCGCACCTGCCTCGTCCGCTGCTTGCTCAGATCGCACAGCTGCCCGGCGAGTGGACTTTTGAGGTCATCGTCGACGGCCCCGAATCCTGGGACGTGCGAACGACTCGCCTGTCTCTGTGACAAAGCCTCATGACATGGTGAAGGCCGACTCTCGCATGAGAGTCGGCCTTCACCATCAATATGGAGCGAGCGCTCAGTACTCCTCGAGGAGCTCGTCGAGCTCGTCTTCGACGCTGCCGCCATCCAGCGGCTTGGCACCAGCAGGCAGAGCGCGCGCGGGCGCTTCCTGTGCGGGCAGCTCATCGTCGGACGACGACTCGGCCTCATCGGAAACGCGCGCTTCCTCTTCCTCGGAGCTGCGACGCGACCACGCGGGGGACGCAAGATCCTTGCGGATCGCGTCGAGAACCGCGTTCACGAACGACGGCGACGTGTCGGTCGAGATCGAGCGAACAATCGAAATTGCCTCGTCGATGACGATGATCGGCGAGACCTCGTCGTTCTCGAGCATCTCCCACACCGCCACGCGCATCACCGCGAGGTCGACGGCGGCAATGCGATCCAGGCCGGGCACGCGGGCGTGCGCAGAGATCAACGAGTCGATGCGACGCAGGTTATCCGCCACTCCCCCGATGATCTGGATCGAGAACTCCGGGAGCGGAGTCTGCGCCGCGGTGATGACGCGGCGCTCGCGCAGGAGGTCACGCAGCACGTCGGGGTTGGACCCCATGCCGCGCTGGTCGGCCTCGTAAACGACGTCGGCCGCGCGCTTGCGGGCCTTGGTGCGCGAGGTGAAGCGGTGCTGCTTCGACATTACTCGGTCACGCGACCCGAGTACGAGCCGTCGCGGGTGTCAACCTTGACGCGGGTGCCTTCCTCCATGAAGAGGGGAACCTGGATCTCGTAGCCGGTCTCGAGCGTCGCGGGCTTGGTGCCGGCGGAAGAACGGTCGCCCTGCAGGCCGGGCTCCGTGTGCGTGATCGTCAGAACGACGGTGGCGGGCAGCTCGACGAACAGGACGGTGCCGTCGTGCTGGGAGACGATAACGTTCTGGTTCTCGACCATGAAGTTGCGGGCGTCGCCCACGGTCTCGGCGGGAACATTGATCTGCTCGTAGGTGGACTGATCCATGAAGACGTAGTCGGTACCGTCCTGGTACAGGTACGTCATGTCGCGACGGTCGACGGTCGCGGTCTCGATCTTCAGGCCCGCGTTGAAGGTCTTGTCGACGGTCTTGCCGGACAGGACGTTCTTGATCTTGGTGCGCACGAAGGCCGGGCCCTTGCCGGGCTTGACGTGCTGGAATTCGACAACCTGCCAGAGCTGGCCGTCGATCACCATAACCAGGCCGTTCTTCAGATCATTGGTCGTTGCCACAGGGGTACCTCACTTGAGAAGGAATCAGTAATCAGGGGCCAGTTTACACGCGCGCGCGACCAAATCCGCGACTTCTTGCGGGGTGCGACCACTGGTATCCACTGTTGTGTCGGCCACGGAGGCGTATGCGTCGCGCGCTTGTTTCATCAGCTGGGTGAGCATCGCGCGGGGTGCACCCAGGCCGACCGAGCGCGGAGCACCGAGGCCTTCTCGGCGTGATACCGCGGAAAGATCGGCGCTGAGCTCGATGATGAAGGCGCCGTTTGCGCGCGCCCGATTGATTGATGAGGCAGTGGCTGGGTCGAGCGGTTGAGAGGCCCCAAGCGTGACAATGCCCTCGTCGATGCTGAGGAGACGCTCGGCTTCTTCGCGTGCTGTGGTGGCCAAGCGCGGATCACGTCCGACCACGAGCGTGCGCATAGGTGCGCCCAGGCGTTCCTCGACAGCCTCGTCCACTTCGTAGAGCGGCAGTTGGTGGCGGCGGGAAAGCTCGCGTCCAACGGTAGTTTGCCGGCTCCGGTCACTCCGATGAGCACGATGAAGCTCATGCGCGTATGCCAATCTGCGAGGCGGGGGCCTGCAGCTCCTGCGGATCGACGGAGACTGTCGCTGGGTGTGCGATGCCCTCTAGGAGGGCGAAACGCAGGATTCCGCGCCGTACCTTCTTGTCGGAGAGCATGATGTGGGTGAGCTCGTCGAGAGTGCTTCCCCCGTAGCGTGTCGGCAGCCCGACGCGTGAGAAAAGCTGGTCGTGGCGAGCAACATCGTCAGCGCTGAGCAGCCCTCGGGCTTGAGCCAGACGCGCCGCGAAGCAGCAGCCGACGGCCACCGCATCGCCATGGCGCCAGGTGTAGTCGTTCGCGCGCTCGATGGCGTGCGCGAGCGTGTGTCCGTAGTTGAGGATTTCGCGCAGGCCCCCCCTCAGTCAGATCGGCCGACACGACGCGAGCCTTGACGGCGATAGCGCGGGTGGTGATCTCAGCGAGCTGCGGGCTGTTCGATCGCAGAAGTTCGCTCGGTTCCGTCTCCTCGACGATGCGCAGGATCTCCGGGTCCGCGATGAAACCGCACTTAATGACCTCGGCTGCACCAGCCGCCAGGTCGGGTGCGGGCAGGCTCTCAAGAAGATCCATATCGGCAACCACGGAGGTTGCCGGATAGAACGAACCGACGAGGTTCTTTCCGACGGATGTGTTGATTCCCGTCTTACCACCAACGGCTGCGTCAACCATGGCGAGCAGCGTCGTCGGAACATTGATGAGCGTGATGCCCCTCAGCCATGTTGCTGCAACGAAACCGGCCATGTCGGTGGTTGCCCCACCGCCCATGGCGATGATCGCGTCTTTACGCCCAAGCTGGAGATGACCGCACTCGTCCCACAGGGAGGCAACGACCTCGATCGACTTGCCGGCCTCGGCATCGGGATGATCGACAGTCGCCGCCTCGATTCCCTGTTCACGCAGGTACTGCGCCAGGGCCTCGGCACGGTGAGCGAGGGGACGCGCATGAATGATGAGCGCCTTGGTCGCAGCCTCATCGAGAGCCTCGCGGATCGGCTCGAAGCCGAGCCCGTGTCCGACCGTAATAGTCGAGGGGTGTTCTCCGGTGACGCGGATAATCGTGCTCATGCGTGCTCCAACTGCTGGGCGATAGCGGTAACAACATCGCCGACAGGACCGGGCCCAGATTCAACGACGATGGTGGCGACTGCGCGATAATGAGGCTCGCGCTCGGTGCGCAGGCGCGCGAGGGTCCCGGACGGATCCTGAGCCAGCAGCGGCCGATGGTTCTTTGAGGCGGTGCGACGAACGAGCTCATCATGGGGCGCGTCAATGTAGACGACGGTGCGCCCGGACAGAAGGTTCCGAACGGCGGGAGTCGCTGCAGCTCCCCCGCCCAACGAGACGACGGCCTCGTGCGTGAGGGCCTCGGCGACCGCTTCGGTCTCCATCACGCGGAAAGCTGCTTCTCCGTCGGTGGCGAAAATATCAGCGATCGGACGGCCTTCTCGCTCAACGACGAGGGCGTCTGTATCGATATGGTCAACGCCCAACCGCTCGGCAAGCAGGCGCCCAACCTTGGACTTACCTGCGCCTGGCAGACCCACGAGGACGATGGGGCCCTGAGCACTCATGCGCGCTCCCCCACCACCGCGAGATAAGCCTCGAGATTCCTGCGCATCTCACCAACCGATCGACCGCCCGCGTGATCAGACAGGGCATCCGCGAGCACGAGGGCCACCTCGGCCTCGGCAATCACGGCCCCGGGTACGACCTGGCAGGTGTCGGAGCGCTGGTGCAAGCCCACCGCTTCCTGACCCGTTGCGAGGTCGACGCTACGCAGCGCATGCGGAACCGTCGAGATCGGCTTAAATGCAGCGCGCGCGATGATCGGCGCACCGTTGGACGTACCTCCTTCGATGCCTCCGGCGTGGTTGGAGGCGCGCGTCAGGTGACCATCCGCGCCCCGCACGATCTCGTCGTGAGCAGCGGAGCCGAGCAGAGCGGCCTGCACGAAACCGTCCCCGATCTCAACGCCCTTGACGGACTGTATCGACATGAGTGCGGCGGCCAGCCGCGCATCGAGGCGCTCGCGTGCGGTCACGTGAGTGCCCAAGCCGATGGGGACGTCGTATGCGATCACTTCGGCGACGCCGCCGATCGTGTCACCCGCCTGCTTGGCGGCATCGACGGCTGCTTCGAAGCGGGCGTTATCCTCCGGATCGAGTGTGCGCATCGAGGCCTCGCACAGTGCAGCCTCGTCCGCAGGCGTAGGAGTCGACGAGGCAGCGGCACGCTCCGCACCGACGGAGACGACATGAGACACGAGACGCACGCCGGCGACCTGCTCCAGGAGGGCTTCTGCGAGTACGCCGAGTGCGACGCGCGCGGCGGTCTCACGTGCGCTCGCACGCTCGAGGATGGGGCGAGCCTCGGGCACATCGTAAGAAAGCATGCCGGGCAGATCCGCGTGTCCCGGACGCGGCCTTGTCAGCGGTCGATTTCGCGCGATCTCGCGTTCGTCGCCCGTTCCAGCATCGATGAGAAGAGCGGAGGGATCGACGGGATCCGCACTCATGACCGTTTCCCACTTGGGCCATTCGGAATTATCAATACGAATCGCAACCGGCGCCCCAGTCGTCACTCCGTGACGGACCCCGGCGAGAATTGAGACCTCGTCAGCCTCGAACTTCTGGCGCGCGCCACGGCCATACCCGAGGCGACGACGCGCGAGCCCACGGCGCAGGTCCTCCGTCGTCACATGCAACCCGGAAGGCACACCCTCGATCGTTGCAAGCAGTGCGGGTCCATGCGATTCACCGGCGGTCATCCATCTCAGCATGTCTTCCAGTGTCCCACACGCCGCAATGCTCACACCCGTCGGCTCTCACGGAGTGAACGATCACGACTGCGAAGCGTTAGTCCCCGTGGGAGAGCTGCCAGGCTCGGTGCCGAGAATATCGATAACGACGCACAGCGTGTCATCGCCTGCCGCGAGATCCGGCGGAATCGTGATTGCCAGGCGCGATCCAACCTTCTGGTCGACGAGTGTGTTCGCGAGGCCCTTCATTGCCGTGTTGAGGTTGACGACGGCGGGCACGCCGGTTTCCCAGGTGGACACGCGAACAACGCCATCCGTCCAACCGACAACAGTGAATTGCGCGACGACACGGTCACCCTCGTGAACCTGGACGCCGTCCCCCTTGATAAGAGCCTGGGTAGTGACGCCGCCGGGCAGCGTCGAGATATGACTAATGAGCGGCCCTTCCGGGCTCATCTCGACGCTCATCGGGCCGACGGTGGCATCGACCGACGTGCCTGTGGCGATCGAAGGCAGAATGTCGACGACATCGATCTCCATCGCATTGGGCGAGCCATCACCCATCGTGATGGTGCGGAACGCGAGGATTCGCGATCCCTCGCGCTTGCCGGTGACCAGCATGGCAAGGTCCGAATTGATCTCATCGGAGCCGACGATTCCGAGGCTCATCTGTGGTCGGCCGGACTCGGAAAGCATGCGTCCGCTGCTTGCGTCGAACGCCGTGATGGCAACGAGTACGGGAGAGCCTTCGGTGATCTCTCGCCCGCTACCCTCTTCGATGACACGAGCCTTGAAACCGTCGATCTCCACTGGAGCCTTGATGTCGATCGTGGGCGTAGCTCCCACACGACCAGACACGGCGACACGGTCGAAGAGCGGAATCGTGGTCGACTGAGCCGCAGCCTCGGGAGCGAGTGCGGCCTCATCGGCCGGCGCGGGCTTGAACGCCCACCATGTGAGGCCAGCGCCAGCGACGAGCAGAACGAGAGCCAGGGCGATGCGCAGGAACAGACCACCGCGAGAGGAACCCCGTGAACGTGAAGCCCTCGCGGCGGCGCGTTGCGACGACCCCTTCACGCGACGTGTGCTGGGCGAATCGGAAGACGAGGACTCGGTGCTCATGCGGGAATCGTAGGAGACGAAGCGTCGATCTGCGCGATGAGGGCATCAACCCGAGGGTCGGTGGTGGCCAACGGATCCTGCAAGGACAGCGGAATCGTCTGCGATTCGTCGAGACGCACGTGCACCCAGTCGACGCTCAGATCGGCACGCGCCTCCTCTGCGGCGGCGATAATGCGTCCACGCAAGCTCGCGCGAGTTGTCGCCGGTGCGACAGTCTGCGCCCGGCGAACACCTTCGACGGTCGTCAGGCGTCGCATGAGGCCGGCGTTTTCCATCCGCTCGCGCAGGCCATCCGCCGTGATTTCCGAGTATGACAACTCGAGCCGAGCCACGCGAGGATCGGCCAGGCTCGCTCCGCTGCGCGCGCAATAGGACGTGAGCAGCTTGCGCTTAATGGCAATGTCGAGCTCGGTGTCGATGCCGCTCCAGTCGCCGCTGGCAATGGCATCGATACCCCTGCCCCACAGGTCGACGACATAGGCGCGCATGGGGTCGAGGTCAGCGACGGGAATCCGCGTCAGCACGCGGTCGCGGATCTCGCGCTGCATGGCCACGGCGGTCGTCATCCGTCCGTTTGCCAGTTCAATGGTGGCCGATCCTGTCAGGTCTGCGTTGATCTCCCGGATGGCACGCATAGGATCGGCAAGGGCCAGGTCTTCAATCTGAAGTCCATCCTCGATCGCGTGGATGAGGAGCTCCGTCATGCCGACCTTCAAGACGGTGGTGGGTTCGGCGACGTTCGTGTCGCCGACGATCACGTGCATGCGGCGGTATGCACCGGAGTCAGCCAGTGCCTCGTCGCGGGTGTTGATGATGGGGCGCGAGCGTGTCGTCGCGGACGAGACGGCATCCCACATCTGATCAGCGCGCTGGGAGAACTGCAAACGTGGAGTGGCCGCAGCGGTGTTGATCCAGCCGTTGCCCACCAGGATCTGACGGGTCACGAAGAACGCGACGAGGGCGTCTGCGACATGGCGAAAGTCGCGGCGTCGGTGCAGGAGATAGTTTTCGTGGCAGCCGTAGGAGTTGCCCTGCGAATCCAGGTTGTTACGGAAGAGATGCAGACGCAGATCCGTGCCAAGCTCTGACAAGGCCTCGTCGGCCTGGGTTGCCAGGTCGGCGAGCATGTTCGAACCCGCTCGATCCTGCTCGAGCATGTCTTCCAGCCGATCACACTCAGCGGTCGCGTACTCGGGGTGCGCGCCCACATCAAGATACAGGCGGCCACCGTTACGCAGGAAGAGATTCGACGAACGTCCCTGGTGCAGGAGCGGCTCGAAGAGCTGACGCGCAGCGTGCTCGGCATCCATCGGCTTGGCACCGCTGGGGGACGCGGCCGTCAGCCCGTACTCCGTCTCGATGCCGAAACTCGACGCCTCACGTCACTGGCCACCCTTCTGCACGAATCCCTGCACGAAAGCTTCGGTGTTGGTCTCGAGCACGGAGTCGATCTCGTCCAGGAGAGAATCGATCGACGAGGTACGCGCCTGAACCTGCCCCGCGGCCTCGGTGACGTCGTCTTCGGGGGTGGGACCACCTGCAAAAATCTGATTCGACATAGTTCTTCCTACTTTCTTTCTGCGTTCATCGGGTCGATGTGTCGCGTGCGTCGGCGATTGGGAAACGGATGAGATCCCCTTCGCCGGGATCAAAGACGAGGGGATGACCACGAGGCCTTCACGAGGTCGGGGCGGCTGGCGACCGCCCAGCCGCGCACATGGGCACGCGTGTTAGTTGGAGCAACGTCGGCTGCGCGCTCCACCTCCTCATCGGAGACGAGGCGCGTCACCATACCCGCTGCGGCGAGGCGGTAGACGAGGCCGTGGCTGGGACGGAGATCCGACCACTGCAGGTCGATGGCGGCCAAACGCGGATCGTTCCACTCAAGGCCCGCGCGTTCCTTTTGACGCTTGACGAGCTGGTACTTGCCGACCCACTCGACGTCACTCGCAACCGAGAAGAGGTCGGCTCGCATGCGGTCGAGGACGGATTGCCACAGGGTGAGAATCTCCTGATCCGCAGCTGTGGGCGTCGTCCCCGTCTCCTCGAAGGTATCCACAACGAGGTCGAGGTAGATCTGCTGAAGCTCGGCCGCCGTGTATGCGCCCCCAGCAGTGGTCACTTTGTAGTCGAGGTCCGGGTGATGGGAGACATTCCAGGTCTCCTGAACCGGATCGTCCATCACCAGTGAATCCCAGCGCAGGTCGGTGCCTGCTCGATCGCCCACAGAACGAGCGACGTCGTACCGAAACGCAGGAAGGCGGATACGTCGAACATGTTGCCGTCGCCGCCGATCACGTGCAAGCGGCGGAACTGTGCTGGATTCGCATGCGGCTCGTCGCGGGTGTTGATGATCGGGCGGTTGAACGTTGTCTCCAGCCCGACCTCGTTTTCGACGAAGTCGGCGCGCTGCGACATCTGGAACCCGGGCACTTCGCTCTTTTGGCCACGACCGACACGGCCAGCGCCGCAGATGACTGGGCGGGTCACCATGAAGGGCGTGAGGCCTCGGACGATCGCGTCGAGATCGGTGATGCGCGGCATCTGATAGTTCTCGTGTGTGCCGTAGGCCGCGCCCTTACCGTCGGTGTTGTTCTTGACGAGAACGATGGGTTCTTCGCCCTGCTCCTCGAGACGCGCCATGACGCGCTGGGCGATGACTTCGCCCGCGCGATCCCACATAAGCGCATCGCGTGCTCCGAGCGTTTCGGGTGCGGAATACTCGGGATGAGCGTGATCAACGTACAGGCGTGCGCCGTTGGTCAAAACCGCTGTCGTCGCCGCCGGAAGTGCGAGCTCCTCGGCGGTGGGTCGAGCGACCCGCTCGGATCCGCCCGAGGGTGCAAGATGGTAGGGGTCATCGGTGAGCAAGGACGGGTCCACTGCGGCGCGGGACATACGCATGCCACGCAGATCGTTGAGGGGGTCCTCGCCCGTGTAGTCCCAGCGCACGACACCGGCGCCCTCGGCGGGCGTGCCGAGGCGGCTCATCTCGCCGTAGGTGGTCACAACCTTCGTCGACAGAGCGATGGGATTTGCCCACGCATCCCCGGGACGATAGACACCGTATTCGGTCTCGGTACCGATAATGCGTTCGCTGCTCATTTCACCGCTCCAATCGGCTTCACGCTAACAATCTCGGGAGCCAGGCCGCTGGTGCGCGCCCAGTCTTCGGGCGAGGAGGTGGCCGCGAGCTCGAGTGACTCGTTCATCTCCTCGTGGACTCCGCGCAGCAGATGATCCATGCTCAGACCACAAGATGCGCCCGTCAGCGCGTCCTTGATCGCATACTTTTTGGCTCGTTCGACGATGCCGGCGATGAGAGCACCGGAGACGAGGTCGGACAGGTAGATCCGCTTGTGGTCGCCGTTCACGAGGGTCGCAAGGAACAGCGCAGTCGTCTCGTTGCGGGCGTAGAGCGCGTCGACCGCGCGTACGCTCATCCCAGCCACGGCCTCGTCAATACCGCCGAAACGCTCGATTTCGGACGCGTGAATCGGCACCTGCGGGGTGAGGTACTTCGAGAAGATATCGAGGGCACCTGCGCGGTCGGGACGATCCACACGGATGCGCACGTCGAGGCGCCCCGGTCGCAGAACGGCCGGGTCGATCATGTCCGCGCGGTTGGAGGCGCCGATGATCACGACGTTGTCGAGGGATTCAACGCCGTCCATCTCGGCGAGAAGCTGCGGAACGATCATCGTTTCGACATCAGAGGACACACCCGTGCCACGCGTGCGGAACAGGGCTTCCATCTCATCGAAGAAAATGACGACGGGAGTGTCACCGGCTGCGAGCGTGCGTGCACGGGCAAAGATGGCGCGAATCTGGCGCTCAGTTTCGCCGACGAACTTGTTGAGCAGTTCGGGTCCCTTGATGGACAGGAAGAACGTCGAGGCACCTCCGCGCTTGGACAGGGAGTTGGCCACTGCCTTCGCGATGAGGGTCTTTCCAGATCCGGGAGGCCCATACAGCAGAATTCCCTTGGGTGGACGCAGACCAAACTGACGGTAGAGCTCCGGATGGTTAAAGGGCATCTCGATCGAGTCGCGCACCTGTGCGATCTGTTCGTCGAGGCCGCCAATGGCCTCGTAGGTAACGTCGGGAACCTCGGGGGTGAGGAGCTGCTCGACGTCCTCCCGCACGATTCGCTCGAATGCGATACCAGCGCGCGCATCCACGACGAGAGAATCGCCGGGACGCAGGTTACCGTGACGCAGCGGACCGGCAAGCTCCAGCAGGGTCTCAGCACCGCCTTCCGTCGCAACGAGCACACGGTCGGTACCGACCAGCTCCAAGACGGACACGACCTGTCCGCTGCGCGGAAAATCGTCGCCAGCGACGGCGATCGACGTGTCGTCGAGGCGGACCCACTGTCCATAGGACAGGTCCGTCACGTCAAGCTTGGGAGAGACCGCAACGCGCATGCGCTTGCCGCCCGATACGACCTCAATCTGACGCGCGGTGGGGAATGCCCGCACGAACGTTGCGAGAGTCTGCGGCGGACGTGAGACGTCCGCGAGCTCGCCCTGCAGACGAATGAGCTCGGTACGAGCCGTCGTCAAAGCGCTGGTGAGACGGCCGTTTTTTTCTTCGAGCGAGACCAGGCGCCGTTCGAGAGCCGCGCGATCATGAGTCTCATTCATCGGTCTGCGCCTCGCGTCCTTCCGACGCCCAGGTATCTGCCTGAGCAACGACGTCGCGGCGCACCTTGCGCACCTTCTTCTCGGAGTTCACGCGCTGACCGACCTTTTCGAGGGACCATTCCTGTTCATCGTCCCACGCACCGCCTTGGCCTTCCGCAGCCTTCGCCGGACGCGTCGAACGTTCCTGGGGCGTGACGCCAGGCGCGAGGAGACGAGTGATGACGAGGAATCCGGTGTGAGCGACCATCCGGTGCTCGGGGCGCACGGCGAGGCCGTCGAGGTGCCATTCGCGGCGCATATCCTCCCACGCGATGGGATCAGTGAAGCGCTCGGAGGCACGCAGGTCCTCAACGAGGCGCGACATCTGCGTGACGGTAGCGACGTAGCAGACAAGGACGCCGCCGGGGATGAGTGCGTGCGTGATCGCCTCGATGTTCTCCCAGGGAGCCAGCATGTCCAGCACGATGCGATCAACGCTGCCTTCCTCGGCAGACCACAGCACCTCGTCGACGTCGCCGACACGCAGATCCCACGCGGGATGACGACGGCCAAACCATAGGTCGACGTTGGCGGCGGCAATGTCGGCAAATCCTGGCGACGTTCGACGGAGATGAGACGGCCCTGCGGGCCAACCGCATCGAGGAGCGCCATGGACAGGGCGCCCGAGCCAGCACCTGCCTCGACGACGGTCGCACCGGGGAAGATGTCACCCATGTGGGTGATAACGCCGGCATCCTTCGGATAGACGACCGCGGCGCCGCGGGGGCATTGACATGACGTAGTCGACCTGGAGCGGACGCAGAATCTGGAACTGGCGTCCTTCTTCCGTGACGATCACCTGGCCATCGGGATGTCCAATGACGTCGTTATGGTTGAATCCGCCGCGGTTGGACTGGAACCGACCGCCGCGAACGAGAATCACTTGGTGAAAGCGTCCTTTGGGGTCACGAACCTGAACGCGGTCGCCCTCGGAAAGGAGGCCTCGGCGGGTGGGCTGGCCAAAATCGGTGGCCGACATTGAAGTATTACGCTGAATAGACATTACGTAAAGGATACCGCTTGCTCCCAGCTGCGCCCATGGCAGGACACAGATGAGGGCGGAAGGGGTTAGCGTGGTATTCATGACAGAGCTGATCGCCCCCTCGCCTGACGCCCGCACGTGGGAACCCGCACTATCCGCGTCGCGCGCCAAAGAGTACGAGCGTTGCCCGCTCCAGTACCGTCTTCATGTCCTCGACGGCTATCGGGAGCCGGAGACCCGCGCAAAAGCGCTGGGGACAGTCGTGCACGCGGTTCTGGAGGAGCTGTTCGCCCTCGAGCCGCAGGAGCGCACGCGCGAGAACGCACGCGCGCAGGTCACGCCGCAGTATGAGGCGTTGGCGACAAAGAATCCCGAGGTCTCACGCCTGTTCTCAGACGAAGCGGACCTGCAGGCGTGGCTTGATGATGCGCGATCACTCATTGATGGATACTTCGCGATCGAGGCGCCCCAGTGGATTGCGCCGGCGGCGCGTGAGCAGCGGGTGACGACGACGACCGAGCGCGGGGTGCGGTTGCTGGGTTTCATCGACCGTGTCGATCAGGCCCCCGACGGACGTCTGCGCGTCGTGGACTATAAGACCGGGAAGGCACCCGGTCCACGCTATGTCGGCGAGGCCCTCTATCAAATGCGTTTCTACGCTCTGCTGCTTGCACGCACACAGGTATTGCCCTCGCGAATGCAGTTGGTCTACTTGCGAGCTGGGCAAGTGATCACGCTGGACCCGACGGCCGAAGAAATCCATGATTTTGAGCGCCAGATCGATCAGCTGTGGGATCGTATTGAACGCGATATTGAGCAGGATTCGTTTGCGCCGCGCAAAAATCCGCTGTGCAATTGGTGCGGCGTACGTTCGCTGTGCCCGGTATTCGGTGGGACCACTCCCCCGATGCCGCCGCAACACGCGCAGTGGCTAGCGCGCACTCGGCTAGGCTAGAAGCATGGAACTGAAGCAATGTGGACATAGCGGGCTGTACGTGTCCGCGCTCGGATTGGGCACCCTGACGTGGGGGCGCGATACCGATGGGCCCGAGGCCCACGACATGCTCAAGACTTTCGTCGAAGCTGGCGGAAACCTGGTCGAGTGCTCGCCCACTCACGGTGACGGAATTGCCGTCGACGTCCTCTCAGATGCTCTGTCGACTGTTGGTCGCCACCGCGTCGCTCTCGCGTGGAGGGGCGCAGTGCGGCGTGCCGGGGAAGGTGCGTGGGTGAGCGCCGCGGGCCGTGGAGATCTTCTGCGGAGCCTTGATGACGCGCTTGCCCGGCTCGACACGGATTACGTCGATATGTGGCTCGTCGAGCCGCGTCCGGAAGTCCCACTCGAGGAGACGCTCGAGGCGGCGACGCTGGCTTACCGCAGCGGCCGTGCCCGTTACGTGGGATTATCGCGCGCATCCGAATGGGAACTCGCCGAGGCCGTGACGCGCGGTGTATTGGGCGCCTCCGCTCCCATCTCAGTCGTTGAGGTAGCGTTCTCACTGGCGAATACCTCCGCGGCGCTGACAGTTGCAGAGCTGTCGAACAGAGGCGTCGGCGTCATCGCTGCTTCGCCTCTGGCGGGAGGCGCGCTGACCGGCAAATATCGTCACACCACTCCAGCGGATTCGCGTGCAGCATCACCGCATTTGCGTCACATGGTCGAACCCTATCTGGGGGGACAGGCACGCACCGTTATCGAGGCGGCGTCGCGTGCGGGTGCCGGTCTGGAGCGCTCGACCGGCGACGTTGCGTTGGCGTGGGTACGCGACTTCCCCGGCGTGAGTGCCGCGCTCGTTGGTCCTCGTACCTGCCGACAGTTGGAAACTCTCCTCGATTTTTCAGATCCGTTGCCGGAGCCAATCCGCCAGGTGCTGACGGAGGTCGCCGTGCTGTAGCCGGATCTCCTGCAAAGAGCCTGGCCATCACGAATTCTTGGGGATGCGATGACTGGCGCAGTCGCTCGATCTGGAGGGTCGGCATAGGGGTGGGCCCGAACCAACCGGTTCGGGCCCACCCCTGCGTCTAAAACCGAAAAGATTAATCAGTCGTCGACTTCGATGAAATCGTCGTCGTCTTCTTCCTCGGTCTCCTCCTCATCCTCGTAGTCGTCCTCGTCCTCGTCAGAATCATCGAGGATGTCGAAGGGCAATTCGACCCCGAGCTGGGTAAAGAGAATGTCGTCGTAGGTGAAGAAGGCGTCGCGCAGCGCCAGCTCAGCTGCTTCGAGCGCGGCGTCGTCGGCCTCGTCTCCATCGCGGGCGATGTCGAAGTGGTTCTCGAAGGCGTTCAGCAGGCGCGTCAGCGCGCGGCGAGGATCTCCATTCATGGCACTCATTCTACCGTGAGACGGCGCACTTTATCAGGGGGAGGTTGAGCTGCGAACGAATGACGGACACCATGAGGTCAGTTCCCTTGATTTCGGCGGTCTGATCGGCACCGAGAATGCGGGTCTGGCCGTCCGCATCAAGCAGCTGCGACGCGCCCATGTTCGGACCGAGGGGCAAGATGACCCATTCCTTCGTCGGCTGGTAGATGGCGTCGGGCGTCTCTCCCTCAATCTGCGCAGTGATGTTTGCGATGACGACGCGCGCCTGCTGGCGAGCTGCGTCGGCGCGCTTGGATTCGCGCACGTCCGTCAGATCACCCACGGCGTAGACGTTCGGGTGGTCGACGACCTGCATGGTGCCGTCCACACGAATGGTGCCGTTTGGGTTCATGACGGATTCGTAATCGGAGCCGATCAGGAAGCCGGTGTTGGCCCGCGCACCGTAGCACTGGAACCACAGGTCCGCCTCGATTACCTCGCCGTTCTTGGTTTCGACCATGAAGTGACCCAGATCCCCGACGTTCTGCGGGGGCAGGTAGGCCAGCTCAGAGCCGGTCACGACACGCACACCGAGGGTGCTCAGCTGCTCGCTGATCTCGTTGCGCAGCGCGTCGGTGTAGCCGGGGGTGCCCAGAATCTGATCGGAGGCCTCGACGATCGTGATGTCCAGGCCCGGGAAGGCGTTGGCGAGCTCTCCGGTCAGCTCGATGCCGACGGTGCCACCGCCGACGATCATGACCGAGCGGGCGCGGCCGAGGTTCTCGTGGAGCTGCTCGAGGCGCGCCTTGGCCACGGACGAACGATAGGAGGAGTACTTCGCGGGGAACGGATAGCTCGATCCGGTCGCGAACACGACGTAGTCGGCCTCGATCGGGTCGTGGCCGAAGACGTGAACGGTCGTGCCGTCGACACGTGAGACGGTGCCGCGCACGACCTCGCCGCGGTGCAGGAGGTTCGTGTAGGGCATGAAGATCGCGTGTTCCCACACGGTGTCGACCGCGGCGCGCAGAGCCGCTGCGTGGTGGACGAACTGGTCCTTCTGTTCGATGAGAACGACGTCCGCGAGGGGATCAAGCCCCTTGGCGACCGTGACGCCTCCGTAACCTCCGCCGATGACTGCGACGCGTGCCATGTCTTTCCTCCTTATGAGTGGACCGCGTCTATTGTGTCACCTGGCGGGCACGAATGCGCGTGGTAGGGACTTAAGTCCGATCCGCATCGTCGTCAGTCCCGCTCGAGGCCCAGGCCGCGCGCAACATTCGGCGGGAAGAAGTTGGGCCCCTTGAGCACCTTTCCGTCCTCACGCAGCTTGACGGAGCCATCCGGCATGAGCTTGGACAGGTTCGATGCCTGCACCTCAGCGAGCACGGAGTCGAGGTCCATTCCCGACTCGATCGCCATGCCGTAGATAACGTAGATGAGGTCTGCGAGCGCATCGGCCGCTTCGATGACGTCGCGTTCGCCGTCGTCCGCCGCGACAGCCTCGGCGGTCGCCGCCTCGATAATGGCGCGGGCCCGCTTGCCATAGACGGCACCCATCAGCTCCGCGAATTCCTCGGCAATGAGGCTCATGCGCATGCCGAGACGATCGTAGGACAGCGTCGGATCGTCGAACGATCGAATCGGCATCGAGTAGGTGCGGTGGAACTCCTTGACGAGCTCCATTGGGCTAGGCGCTCCCCCGGTGATGTTCGAGGCAGTGGTGTCCTTCTCGGTCATGCAAGATCCTTTCGAGACTGCTCCCAGGCGGTGGCCAGGATGTTGGTAAATGCGGTTGTCGTCTGATGTCCGTCGACGAGGAATTGGGCATTAAACACGTAGGTTGGAACGGAGGTGACACCCATATGCATCGCCATCTGGAAGTCAGAATAAACGCGGGAAGCCCATTCTTCCTCGCCGACGGCCAGTGCGGCGAGTTCCGGTGGCATACCAACGTCCTGCGCACATCCGATGAGAACCTCGGGGTGTGATACGTCGAGCCCCATTTCGAAGTGAGCTCGCATGATCGCCTCGGCCACCTTCACGTGCAGAGACGACGGGCCAGCGACCGTATCTGCGTCAATGTCCGCGTCGTGAGCGGCAGCGATCACGCGGTGCGCGCGCGCGAGCTCGGAGCGATAACGAGGTTATCGAAATCGAAGCGGATTCCCTCGCGCGCACCCAGGGCCTGCATGCGTTCGTCAGCCTCGCGTACTTCTTCGAGCGTTGCGGCACCGGCCTCGACGAGGGCGACAATGCGCGGCTTGTCGACGGCCACGTCCAGGTCGGGGTCGAGGAGGAATGCGTGCAGGAAGATCTCAACGTTGTCGCGATGGTCGAATTGTTCGAGAGCAGCACGCAAATGCCGCAGCCCCAGGTAACTCCAGGGATCACAGGTGTCGAGCCACATGTCAATACGCACGGCGTCTCCTCGTCGGTGATATGGAAAACCCCGGAGCCTTTCGGCCCCGGGGCATCTCGTGCGCGGAGGGGGACTTGAACCCCCACCCTCGTAAAATGAGGACTAGCACCTCAAGCTAGCGCGTCTGCCTATTCCGCCACCCGCGCAGGTGAGCGATGCGAACCGTTGCGATCCGCAAGCGAGTAGAAGCTTAACACGATGTGGGCGACATGTGCCAATCGAAACTAGGAGTCTTTTCCGCCGCCGCGCAGACGCGCATCGAGAGTCGCAAAAACCTTTGCAATTGCGTCGATATCGGCGTCCGTCATGCCGTCCAGAAGGTACTCACTGACGGTCTGCTGATGCAGTTCTGTGGCAGCAAGCACAGTTTCTATGCCCTGAGTGGTCAGGCACGCGTCATATCCGCGGCGATCAGTCTCGGAAGGAATGCGCTCTACCCATCCATCTCGTGACAGGTTCGAAACGAGGTAGGTGACACGCGACGGCGAATAGACGACGCGATCAGCCAACTCCCCCATGCGCAGGCGGTGGCCGGGAGCCTCCCAGAGCGCCAAGAGAATGTTGTAGTCAGGCATAGAGACGCCGTAGGTGCGCTTGAGGCGCGTCTCGAGAATGCCCTGTAGGCGCCCGGACGCCTCGAAGAAGACTCGCCATGCGGCAGCGCGCGCGCTATTGGCTTCGACGATTGGTGTCAGTCGTACTCGTGATTCCATGTCTCCCTCCTCGTGGTCGTGTCGGATGCTTCTCTCGGGATAATAGGGCATAGTGACTAAGAAAGCACCAACAACACGGGGGAACCACGTGTCTTTATCCATTTCTGTTGTCCTTTTTGACGTAGACGGAACAATTGTTGATTCCGCTCCAGCTGTGATGAACGCTTTCCGTGGCGCACTGTCAGACTACGATTTACCGATCCCCGACGATCAGCGCCTTCGCACGTATGTTGGCCCTCCGCTGTGGTATTCCTTCAGCGACCTGGGCTACGAGGGTGAGCTTCTGGCTAACCTGGTGAGCGGCTATCGCGCCCGATACCAAGCCCACTATCTCGATCCCGAGCCCTTCCCCGGCGTCATTGAATTGCTGCACGACCTTCATCGCGCGGGTATTCCGCTGGCGACCGCAACGTCGAAGCAGGCCCCGATGGCGCTTGCGCAGATGGAGCACCTCGGATTATCCGAAGTTTGACGTGATCGCAGGTGCCACCCCCGATCCCGCATCGAGTAAAGCAACCGTTATTCGCGAGGCCTTGACACGCTTGGAGGCCCGCGGCGTCGACACCTCTCACCCCGTGATCATTGGCGATTCGATCTGGGATGTGCGCGGCGCACAAGAAGCCGGAATCCCGGTGATCGGCGTTGGCTGGGGCTACGCAACCGAGGATGGCCTCGACGAGGCGGATGCCGTGTGCCAGACGGTCGAGGAGCTGCGTTCCTTCATACTCGATGGGGTGGCAAGGCACGCACGCTAACGAAAATCTCGTGATTTCACCTCGACGGGGAGCGCAACGGGCGTGATCTTGAAGGCCTGAATATTGATCGCGCCGTCTCCCCACTCGAGCGTTCCGCGGACAAGCAGTGCGTTCGACTCCAGGCACACGCGCCGGAATTTTGTCCACGCACCCACCGATACGGAGATATTGACGAACCCCGTCTCGTCCTCGAGGGACAGAAAAGTAATTCCTGCGCCCGTGTGGGGGCGCTGGCGGTGGGTCACCGCTCCGGCGACATCGACGATGCACCCAGCGAGGTGATGCCCCAGTTCACCGGCGCGCAGGACAGACTCAGGCAACGAGTCGCGCACGTACGTGAAAGGGTGCGTCCCCGGGGTCAGCCCGGTCGACGCGACGTCTGAGCGCATGCGCTCAGCCTCCGACAGCGAGGGCAGATCGGGCACGGTGGATCCCACCTCCGTGCCGGGAAGGAAAGGCTGCCACTGGCCCGCCCGAGCGGAGGGTTGCGCGAGTGCCCCGGCTGCCCATGCTCCCTCGCGCCGCCCCACTCCTAGGCATTCGAGAGCTCCGGCCATCGCGAGCTTTTCCATGTTGGAGGAGCTCACGTGTGCACGGCGAGCCAGGTCCGCCTGGCTCGTGAACGCTCCCTCGCGCCGGGCTGCGACAATGCGCTCGGCGGCTGCCCCTAGGCCTCGCACCTGCGAAAGGCCGATGCGCACCGCGAGGTCGCTATCGACATCGAGGGGGACGACACCGCGCGTTGGAAGTGACTGCGCGCGTCCCTCGCGGTACGCCTCCCCGGTGTCTGCGCCCTCCATGCGCTGCACACTCGCGTCGACGAGAGAGTCGTTGACCGACGGCCCGACGACGCGTACCCCGTGCCTGCGCGCGTCCTGCACGAGGGTTGCAGGAGAGTAGAAGCCCATTGGCTGCGAAGCTAAAATCGCGGCGTAAAAGTGCTCGGGGGCGTGAACCTTTAGCCAGGATGATGCGTAGACGATGTGTGCGAACGAAAAGGAATGAGATTCGGGAAACCCAAAGTCTGCGAAGCCCTTGAGCTGCTCAAAAATGCGCTCGCGTGTGGGCGCATCGATCCCCCGTTCCTCCATGCCAGCCATGAGGTCCCCCTTGAGGGCCTCCATGCGTTCTGGACTGCGCTTGGCCCCCATCGCGCGACGCAGCTGATCGGCGCGCGCACCAGACAAACCTGCGGCATCCGTCGCAATGCGCATGAGTTGCTCCTGAAAGAGTGGAACGCCGAGCGTCTGCCGCAGCGCTGGCTCGAGGAGCGGGTGCAGATAGGTAACCTCCTCGCGTCCTGATCGGCGCCGCAAATAGGGGTTGACTGAGCGTCCCTGGATCGGCCCCGGTCTGATGAGAGCGACCTCCACGACGATGTCATAGAAGCAACGCGGCTTCAGCCTCGGGAGTGTGTTCATCTGTGCGCGCGACTCCACCTGAAATACGCCGACCGTATCGGCCGCGCATAGCAGGTCATACACGCGCGGGTCTTCCTCCGGTAACGTATGCAGGCCCACAGGCTGATCGCGACGTCCGTGCACCTGTCGTTGCGCCCAGCCACGCAGGTGCGGATTAACGTAATCCTCCCGCGCGTCAGATGCTCGCAGCTCGTCGAAGGCGATGCGCAGCGCTGTGAGCATGCCAAGCGACAGCAGGTCGAACTTCACGAGTCCCGCATCCGCGCAGTCCTCCTTATCCCACTGGAGGACTGTGCGCCCGGGCATAGATGCCCAGCCAACCGGGCAAATTCGTGACACCGGTTGATCGGTGAGCACCATGCCTCCCGAGTGGATTCCCATGTGTCGAGGCAGTCGCGATAGCGCGCGGGCCGCTTCTCTCACAAGTTCGGGGGCCTCTCCCCCTGCCCTGAGACCAGGCCGTGGCCGTACCTGCGGGGTAGCCTAGAGCCCGTGCAGCGTCGCGGATTGCCGAGCGCGGGCGATACGTGATGACGTTCGCGACTTGAGCCGCGCGATCCCTCCCAAACGTGTCGTACACGTACTGGATGACCTCTTCTCGTCGGCAGGCTTCGATGTCGACGTCGATGTCGGGTGGGCCCGAGCGCGCATCCGACAGGAAGCGCTCAAACAAAAGATTGTGGCGCACCGCGTCCACTGCCGTGATCCCCAAGCAGTAGCACACCGCGGAGTTGGCGGCACTACCCCGCCCCTGGCACAGGATGCCGTTGCGGGCGCAAAAGTCAACGATGTCTTTGACAATGAGGAAGTAGCCCGCAAAGCCGAGACGCTCGATGATCCCCAGCTCGTGATCGATCGTCTCCCACGCCCGGGGATGCTGCGCACGAGATCCATAGCGCTCGCGGGCCCCCTCGTAGGCACAGTGTGCAAGCCACGTGTTCGGAGTGTGCCCGTCGGGGACACGGGTCCGGGGTAGGCGCGGGGCGACAAGACGTAGGTCGAAAGCGCACGAGGCAGCGACCTCACAAGCATTATCGAGCGACTGCGGGTAAGCCCCGTGCAGCCTCGCCATCTCGGCGGGCGAGCGCAGGAAGGAACGGTGGGCGCCCAGGTGGGCTTCCGCCTCGTCTAAGGACACGCCGAGCCTGGTGGCCGTAAGGATGTCACCGAGCGCCTGCTGTGAGGCGAGGACATGCGCGCTCCCGTTGTCGCCACAAGTCGAGTTCCGCACGCACGCGCAAGGTCCGCCAGCGTGTCTGCAACCTCGTCTTCGTCCCCGCGCGACGCCTGCCATTCGACGAGGACATGGTCGCGCCCAAACGCATCCACGAGGCCGTCGAGGACACGGCGCGCGGACGCCGTACCACCCGCTCGTAGAGCACGTATGAGTGGGCCCCGCCTGCCGCCGGTGAGGACGATGAGGTCTCCTCCAGCTCCACTGAGATCAACGAGGCTGTAGCGGGGGGTTGCGCTCGCCTGGCGCGCAGAGCGCTCGCTTACTCATGGCTCCCACGAGATTCGCGTAGCCGCTGGGACTGGCGGCCAAGATCGGCAGGCGTATCCCCGGTTCGTCTGCTCCGGAAGCGAGTCCCCAGCCCGGAGCAGATGAGCCGGGAACAAATGTTCCACAAGCATTCGATGCGAGCGTCAGCTCGGCCCCGTAGACGATGGGCAGGCCAGCTTCGCGGGCGGCCATGGTCGTCTGGACCGTCGAGAACATACCGTCAACGTCGAGAATAGCGAGAGCATCGAGGCCCAGGCGCGCAGCTTCTTCCACCATCCGCGCGGGTTCATCGGTCCCGTCCAGGAAAGTGAAAGCGCTGTGCGCGTGCAATTCTGCGTAGCGTCGTTCCGTGGTCACCCACCTATTATATCGAACAGGTGTTCGATTCAATTGTTGGTGACGATGAGTGCTCGCAAGGCCGCGCGCATCGAACAGGCGCCCCGGTCACGGACACACAAGCCGTATGCTGGAGGCATGGACTCCATGCTCGCAGCGTCGCTCCGCTCCCCCGGCGAACTGGTCGTCGACAAACGCCCCGTCCCGACACTTGGCCCCCGCGATGTTCTTCTCACGGTTGAAGCAACAACCCTGTGTGGCACGGACCTGCGCATCGCGACGGGACAGAAGACCAACGGCGTCACCCCCGGAGTCGTTCTCGGCCACGAAATTGCTGCTCGCGTCTGGCGCATCGGAGACGAACTCACTGCAGGTGTTGACGTTCCCGCGCCGGGGACGCAGGTCGGCCTCGCGCCGGAAATTGCCTGCGGCCACTGCGCCCCCTGCACCAGCGGGCGCTCCAACGTGTGTGTGCGAACATGCGCCTGTTCGGGACTGGGGTTGACGGAGGCCTCGCGGACCTCATCGTCGTCCCTGAAGAAGCTTTCGCGTGCATCACTCCCGTCACTGCCGAGATCTCTGCACCTCATCTCGCTCTCGCGGAGCCGCTCTCGTGCTGCATGCGCGCAACGACGCGCCTACCGATCGATGCGTCGTCGCGCGTTCTCATTATCGGGACCGGCCCGATCGGCCTCATCCATTGCGCGCTCGCGGTTGACGCCGGGGCGAGAGTCATGGCGTGTGGCAGGCAGGCGCGGCTCGAGCCCGCGCGGGCGATGGGAGCTGAGTTGACGACCGCAGCCCAAGGCGACGATCTTGTGCGCAACGTCCTCGCGTGGAGCGATGGCGCCGGAGCGGACGTCGTCATCATCGCGGTCGGAGCCCCAGACCTCGTCTCCGTTGCCGCTCAGTGTGCACGCATCGGCGGCCACATTTCCTTCTTCGCTGGCTTCCCCGCCGGCGCGATGGCCGATATCGACCCCAACCTTGTTCACTACCGCGAGCTCACCATCAGCGGCAGCGCCAACGCGACCCTCGATGACTACGCGGCGGCGGTTGATGCCCTCTCGAGCGGACGCATCGACCTGTCACCGCTCATCACGCACGAGTATGAGCTGTCCAACGTCAGCGACGCCCTCGACGCCGTGCGCACTCGCGCTGGCCTGAAGGTCGCCGTACGCCCCGCTGGCGTGAACGCCAGTTAGTCGAGAAGACCGCGCAGGTCCGCCTCACTCAGGCGCGCTCCCGTTCCGGTCCCATTCATGACGGATGAAATGAGCTGTCGCTTGCGGTCCTGAAGCTCCACGACCTTCGCTTCGATCGTATCCGTCGCGACCATCCGATAGACGTTGACCTTCTTCGTCTGGCCGATGCGATGCGCACGGTCGATCGCCTGTTCCTCAGCGGCAGGATTCCACCAGGGATCCATGACGTACACATAATCCGCCTCGGTGAGGGTCAGGCCAGAGCCTCCGGCCTTCAGCGAGATGAGGAATACTTGGGCATCGCCCGAGCGGAACTTTTCGATGACCTCAGCGCGACCACGCGTCGACCCATCGAGCTGCACGACGGATATTCCGCGGCGCGTCAGCATGTGTCGGATGCGTTCCAGGAACGAAGTGAACTGGCTAAACACCAACGCCTGATGTCCGAGTGGCACGATCTCGTCCAGGCGATCCGCCAGGTACTCGATTTGCCGACCCCACGTGCGCATACGACTCCTCGACGAGAGCCGGATCAAGCGCTAGCTGCCGCAGCCTCGTAATCGACGCAAGCACACTCATTCGGTTCGCATCCACGTCTCGCAGCAGGTCGAGAATCCGCGCGCGCTCGCGGGCCAGATACTGGTCGTAGATATGGCGGTGTTCCTTGCCTAAATCGACGCGCACAATGTCGACGATCTTATCGGGCAGATCCGGAGCGACCTCCTCCTTCGTGCGCCGCAGTACGAAGGGCGCAACATAGGCCGTCAGACGCCCGAGCATCGCCGGATCCGCACCGTTTTCGATGGGCCTGCGCACCTGCTGCTGGAATGTCTCCCACGGGGGCAGGAGGCCGGGGCACGTCAAGGAAAGCAACGACCACAGGTCTCCCAGCGAATTTTCGATGGGGGTACCCGACACCGCCAACTTCCAGGGCGACTCAAGATCGCGAAGCGCTCGGTAGGTTGCGGTGCGAGGGTTTTTCACCGCTTGCGCTTCATCGATGACAACTCCACCGAGGTGCACCTGGTTCCACTGCTCCGCCTCCAGGCGGGCAAGCGTGTAGGAGGTAACGACGATATCCGCATCGGCAACCTCCTCACCGATCGTTGTCCCACGGCGCGTAGCCGTTTCCGTCACCGCGCGCACGCGTAGGTGCGGTGTGAAGGTGCGTGCCTGGTCTATCCACACGCCGACGACGGAGGTCGGCGCCACGACGAGAACGGGCGAGGGATCGCCAGCGGGTGCATGCGCTCGCAGCGCTGCCACGGCCGACAAGATCTGAACGGTTTTACCCAGGCCCATGTCATCAGCCAGAATTCCACCGATGCCGCCGGACAGCGAGCCGTCAACCACGCGTGCCCGCGCCGCTGATACGGGCGCAGGATCGAACTCAGCGATGGCACCGGCGGCACACCTCTATCCGCGGAGCCGTCGCGCAGCGGAGCAATCCGCGTCCTCCACGCGTCGCTGATGCTCACGTGGTCGGAAGCGCTCGCGAATAGATCGACGACGCCGACCTGCATCGGCGTGAGCCTGACCCCCTCGCCGTCCCACCCCGCCAGGGTGCGCGCCTCTTCGAGCAACGTCGCCAAGGATCGAATACGTTCGCCGTCGAGGCGTACCCACGTTCCCTCGACCTCGACGTAATCCTGCCCGCCTGCAATCGCTTCAAGCGCATCGCGAACGCTGATCGTGACGCGTCCGAGGCGCAGGCGCACGTTGAGGTCAAACCAGTCACGCTGGGCTGGATCAACGCTCACATCGACATCGAAGCCGTCTTCTCGTACGTCAATGGCACGCACATCCTCCGCAACGTCCCACACGAGGCCATCGATACCCTCGGAATCCACAACCGCCTCCAAAAACGCGGGAACACGCCACGGAGACAGCCTCCCCGTCGTCGGAGGGGCGGTCCACAGGGCGGAGTCCAACCCACGTCCCCACAACTCGACGCGACCCACGATCTCGGCCACGGCCTCGTCCTCCGCGCAGTGGGCCACGGGAGTGCGCGAGCGTGACTCACCCTGACGATACTCGGCCCACCAGCGCACAACGACAGATTCCCCGTCGCGTCGCACCGTGCCCACGAGCGACACGTCCGGGCGAGCCTGAGCGTCAAAACTGCCATCGGAGGAAGCCACCGAAAAACGCCTGACGAGGGCGGGCAGCCACGTGCCGCGAAACTGTGCGACATCTGCGGCAGGAACGTGCAGGCCTCGATCGAGAGGAAAGCCGTCGAGCGTTCCCACCCCCTCAATGCGCGCGATTCCGCGCCCTCCATCCAGCAACAGCACACTCGCGTCGCGGTCGATACGCGGCCTCGTGAGCACCTCGTCTCCATTACGCGCGACGACTCTGACGTCAAGGCCGTCGGAACCTGAGCGCACATCGATGTCCGCGTCCCAGGTCGTGTGCGAGAGCACCACCAACTCACCGGCGTCGGGCGAGGCGTAGAGCTCAACCCCGGCCCGAACCAGGCGTGCCAGCCACGCGTAGGCATGCTCGCCCAGCGAACTGAGCGTCACCTCCGTGCGCGAGTGCCAGGAACGCGATTCACGCGACAGTCGGTACCCCTCGCGCATGAGAGAGACATGCGTGGGGTCTAAGCCATCCGTCACTGACGCCCACTGCGTCGCCGTCAGATCGAGCCACGAAGCCCTCTTCGTCGTCCACCCAGATGAGGAGCTTCGGCGCAACGGGATGAGAGATGGCTCGACCCCGGGATCATGCGCATCAACGACGAGGGCCAACGGCTCGCCCAGGCGGTCGCGGTCGGAGCCCAGCATCTGCTCGAGGACACGGCTCCACTCAGGCACCGAGCGCTGCTTGTTGCGGGCATCCTCGCGTCCGACAATGAGCGTCGCGACCGTATGGGGACAGTCACTGCGCAGCGGGCATGCACACGCGAGGGAGGGACGCACAGTGCCCTGTGCGACGCGCACACGATAGGTCAGCCCAGCTTCCTTCACACGTGCTTCAGCCTGTTCCCCATCCTCGCTCCAGGAGAACTCTCGAACCGCGCCTGCGCGCGCTAAACGCAGGCCATTTGCCCACGCCGCCGGGCCGACGAGGGCCATCATGTCATCGTCCGACATCGAGGCCAGCGTGTGTGACAGGGATACCATCCTTTCAGTCTACGGCACCCGTCCACACACGGCACCGGCTCACTGGGTCAGTCCTTCCAAGGCCCACTTCCCTCCTTTCCAGACCAGGAGCACATCCCGACCATCCTCGAGCACAGCCCTCATGTAGGCCCGAGGACGTTCCTGCGCCCACCAGCGCCCTCCCACCGGCCAGGGGCCCTCCACGCGCGCGATAGCGACTCGGCGTCCCTTCCTCGGTGCAGATCGCGCAGAGTCGTACTCGCTCACAAGATAAGCGGGAGCTGCGCTCAGGGCTCCCCTCTGATCAACACGTACATCGTCGAATGCGCCCGATGCGCCGACGACCCTCACGCGAGCAGGGGCATCGAAAAGAGTTGCCGGAGACTGAGCAACACCACCTTCCCATGCTCCTTCACGCGAACGCAGGCGAGGCTCACTCCCCCATCTGGCCATCACAACGCGACTGCGCGGGTCATAACCTCCCTGCACGCGCGGAACCAGGAGCGCATCCGGACCCGCTAGCCCCTGGATGCGCACGACGCTGCGCGAGACATCGCGCTCGCGATCTGACCGCCCCCACAGCGCCGTCATACTCTGCCCCACTCGAGGATCGCATGCGGTGAGGCGAATGCAGGTCACCACGCCACTGGGGCCCTCAACGCCAGACGTCCATCCCGCAAGTGTCCAGCGCACGCGCAGGGCAACGTCATCAGGTGCGCTCAAGTCGCACCCGCACCACGTGCGAGTACGCTGCCCGCCTCCGGCATCCTCCACATCGATGCGCAGCGTCTGAGAGACAAGACCTCCCTGCCCCAGCCTCAGCGTCAGATCTCGTGCGATGCGTTGGACAGAACCATCATCGTGTCGATGGACTCCCCTCCCGCCTCAATGACACGTTCCACCGTGATGTCGGACTGAATGCGCGCGGCAGGTGCGATCCCACTGTCGCCTCCGGAGGCGAGGTTCCAGAGCGCTTCACCGACATCCCCAAAACGTTCACACACACGACCACGACCCAGCGCAAGAAAATCCGCACAGGTGTTGATGCCCAGGCCCTGCAACAGATCAAGAGTGTCAGCCGCCCTGTCTGTCATCACGGCAGGAACGGCCCATATCGCATCACGTAACGGTATGCGTCCGAGGAACGATTGGTTATCTTCGCAGGGGACAATGCGCCCCTCGCGTGCGGCCGCCAGGGACGCGACTGGCCCATCGGCAATGCCGACAAAGCATTCAACCCCGACGGCCTCTTCGATCGCCGACACCAATGCCGAGGCGGCGGCTTCCTCACTCCCATGCCAGCGAGCAGGACCTCGCACCCGACATCTGGCCAGCCCTGGGCGCACGCACTCCACACCGGCCGCCACCGAGTCAAAGGCATCGATAACCGCGCTAAATGCCCGGGCCTCGCGGTCGGGATCGCGCGGCAGGCAGAGGAGATCGGGGCATAAGTACGTCGCTTCCCGAATGCTCATGCCGCTCCTGACTCCGGCACTCCGAGCAGCAAAACTGGCGACCTCGATGCGATCAGCGTGCACAACGGCTCCGGCTCCACCCGGCGGCAGGTCGACCACGAGGCAGTGGACAGGCCAGTCGGGCACCCACACCACCATGTCGCGCACCTAGACCACCACTCGCATCCGTCGATGCTCCGCAGCGACGCGCGAAAGCCCCGGCCAGAGACGCAGCGTCACGATGGTGCGCCCCAGTGAGCGGGCCCGCGCCGCCAGAGTCCGCTGCTGCGCTCCGGACAGTTCAGGAACATCGAGACAGACGACGTCACAAGCATCGACTAGAAGGGCACACAGGTCCCCCACCTGATGATCCTTGTGTGCGTTCAACACAAGAACGCGATCGAGGTCCATCCCCTGCTGCCCTGCCCACTCCCAGCCAATATCACCGACCCCGCAGAAGCCGATCCAACCACCGGACGGGCATGCCTCCATCAGCAAACGAATGAGCTCAGATCTGTTCGACGGCCCCAAAAGGATCGGAGAGGTGCCAGCGCGTATCTGCTCGATGTCGTCGCGCACCCGCAGGCCCACCGCCTGTTCAGCACGGTTCAGTACGTCGCGCGCCGCAAGTAACCGAGCATGCGCGTCGGTCATCACTCCCCCCTTCCCACAGTAGAACATGTGTTCGATAGGGGAAGTGTAGAACCACGCTCACACATCTGCGTCTCGAACGCCGTTTGAGCGCGGATAAGTCACAATGGAGACACGAAGAAAAGGAGCACGCATGAACATCGACCAGCGTCCCCACGCCCCCACCCCCTACGAAGGCCTGAATGTTCCCACGTTCACGCTGACATCGAACACTCTCACCGACGGCGCTCCGATGCCCGAATCGGCGACGGCCGAGGCAGGCTCCCTCTCCCCCGATCTCACGTGGCACGGGTTCCCGGAGGAAACGGCGAGCTTCATGCTGACTTGTTTCGATCCGGACGCCCCAATCCCCTCAGGATGGTGGCACTGGACGATCCTCGACATCCCATCATCCATGACCCACCTGGAGGCGGGCGCGGGTGCATCCGACCTCATGCTGGACGGACCGGCTTTCCATTTGCGCGGCGACGCAGGTGAAGCGTCCTACTTCGGAGCCGCTCCCCCCGCCGGCGACCGTCCTCACCGCTACGTGTTCACGGTGCACGCCCTCGACACTGATTCGCTGGGGCTCGACGACGACGCGACCCCGGCCATGGCCTCGTTCGTGGCACTCGAGCATACGATCGCACGCGCATCCCTGACCGTTACCCACCAGGCCTGAGGACCATGCTGCACATTATTTTTTGGGAGCCGGAAATCCCTGGAAACACGGGAGCCGCGATTCGCCTGTCCGCATGCACGGGTTCCATGCTGCACCTCGTCAAGCCTTTAGGCTTCGACATGGACGATGCAAAACTTCGCCGTGCGGGCCTGGACTACCACGACCTTGCACACGTGAAGGTTCACGACTCCCTGGACGAGGCGCTCGCCGAAGTTCCGGGACGCGTCTGGGCACTCACGGGCCACGCAGCCACCATGTACTCCGACGTCGCCTACGCCGACGGAGACGGCCTACTGTTCGGACGCGAGTCGGTAGGACTGTCCGAAGACGCGATGCATCATCCGCGCGTGGAGGATCGCGTGCGCATTCAGATGGTTGATGGGGTACGCTCCCTCAACTTGGCAAACTCTGCATCGATCGTCCTGTACGAAGCATGGCGCCAACTCGGGTTCCCGTGTGGCGTCTAAGCCGGATAGGCAACAGAAACGAGGCCCGGAGCGAATCACTGCTCCGGGCCTCGTTTATTGCGCGTCATCACTCAGTCAGGCCGCACCTCAGCCTGCTTTCCATGGCGAGGACGGGCGCTCAACCTGCTCAGCGAGAGAAACGATCCTGCGCGGGTTCGAGCGCCACATCCAGATCAAGCCGATGATCGACACGACGAGGGGCAGATAGTAGAAGTCCATACCAAAGCCGGTCCAGGCGGAGCGGGCGGAATTCAGCTCATCGAGACCGAGCGAAGCAACCCACAAAATGACCGGAATGGCGATCGACAGGGCAATCGTCACCCAACCAACCACACGCATCCGTCGCCCGTTATGGGTCAGCGCAGTGGCCGCGATGAGATAGTCAATGCCCGCGAGGAGCGCAACGATACGCGGACCCCAGGGTTGTCCCTGCGCATGAAAAAGGTCGATGATTGCCATCACGAGAATCCAGGCTCCGAGGAGCCAAAACATGGCGATAATAATGCGGCCGAGGCCCAGGGACGGCGGGCGCTGATCGCGCGCACCGACGGCCTCGTTCGTCGTGTCATGTCCGTGCACAGGTCTGATCCTACCGACAGCATTGTCGCGGCGCATCGCATGAGCGATGGGTGCCGCGAGCAACTATGCCGTGTGGCCTGAAGCACCGCGATGGAACACCGAGCTTCAGGACAGCGTTGCACAAACGTGGGACAATGGGCCTATAAGGACCGTGAGGCCCGCCATGAAAACAACCATCTGAGCTTCGGCTCATCAGCGAGGAGTTTTAAACCTTGAGCGAATCGACCTACGACATCGTCATTCTGGGTGCGGGTTCCGGCGGCTACGCGACCGCCCTGCGCGCTGCGCAGCTCGGCATGAAGGTCGCCCTCATCGACGGCGATAAGGTGGGTGGCACCTGCCTGCACCGCGGCTGCATCCCCACGAAGGCTTACCTGCACGCCGCAGAGACGGCCGAGGCTATTCGTGAGTCCGCCAAGTTCGGCGTCTCCTCGACCTTCAACGGCATCGACATGGCGCAGGTTGGCAAGTACCGCGACTCGGTCATCTCCGGCCTCTACAAGGGCCTGCAGGGCCTGCTCAAGTCGCGCAACGTCGAGGTCATCTCCGGTTGGGGCCGCCTCGCCGACGCGAACACCATCGAGGTGAACGGCCAGCGCATCACCGGCCGCAACATCGTTCTGGCGACCGGCTCCTACTCGCGCTCGATCCCCGGCCTCGAAATCGGCGGCCGCGTGATCTCCTCCGACCAGGCCCTCCAGATGGACTGGGTCCCCTCCTCGGCGGTGATCCTCGGCGGCGGCGTCATCGGCCTGGAGTTCGCGTCCGTGTGGCGCAGCTTCGGCGCCGAGGTCACGATCATTGAGGCCTGCCCCACCTCGCCAACAACGAGGACGAGGCCATCTCCAAGCAGCTCGAGCGCGCCTACCGTAAGCGCGGCATCAAGTTCCACACGAACACCCGCTTCGCCTCGGCCACGCAGAACGAGCAGGGCGTGCACGTCACGACCGAAGACGGCAAGGCCTTCGACGCCGACGTCCTTCTGGTCGCTGTCGGACGCGGCCCCGTGACCGAGGGGTTGGGCTACGAACAGGCCGGCATCACGCTGGATCGCGGCTTCGTTATCACCAACGATCGCCTGCACACCGGCGTCGGCAACATCTACGCGGTCGGCGATATCGTCCCCGGCCTCCAGCTGGCACACCGCGGCTTCATGCAGGGCATCTTCGTCGCCGAAGAGATCGCCGGCCTGAACCCGACCATGCAGGCTGATATCAACATTCCTCGCGTGACGTTCTGCGAGCCGGAGATCGCCTCCGTCGGCATGACCGAGAAGCAGGCGCGCGAAAAGTTTGGAGACCAGGTGCGCACCGTCGAGTACAACCTCGCCGGAAACGGAAAGTCGTCTATCCTGGCCACATCGGGCATCATCAAGCTGGTCTCGGTTGAGGGCGGTCCTATCGTGGGCTTCCACGGTATCGGCGCGCGCATCGGCGAACAGATTGGTGAGGGCGAGCTCATGGTGAACTGGGAGGCGTACCCCTCTGACGTCGCTTCCCTGATCCACGCACACCCCAGCCAGAACGAGTCGCTCGGCGAAGCGGCTATGGCGCTGGCAGGCAAGCCGCTCCACGTCCACAACTGACCGAAATTTTTAATAGGAGAACACACATGGCAACTTCAGTGACCATGCCCGCTCTGGGCGAGTCCGTCACCGAGGGCACCGTCACCACGTGGCTCAAGCAGGTCGGCGACACCGTCGAGCTCGACGAGCCCATCGTTGAGGTGTCCACGGACAAGGTCGACTCCGAGGTCCCCTCCCCCGTGGCCGGCGTCCTGCTGGAGATCCTGGTCCCCGAGGACGAGACCGTCGAGGTCGGCACCGAAATCGCTCGCATTGGCGACGCGTCCGAGGCATCGGCAGCCCCTGCTGCTGCACCCGCGGCCGCTCCCGTCGAGGCTCCCGCTGCATCTGCTGCAGCTCCCGCTGAGACCGCTGCCGCCCCTGCCGCTGCTCCCGCACAGGGCACCGAGGTGCGCATGCCCGCTCTCGGCGAGTCCGTCACCGAGGGCACCGTCACCACGTGGCTCAAGTCCGTGGGCGACGCCGTTGACGCCGACGAGCCGTTGCTCGAGGTGTCCACGGACAAGGTTGACTCCGAGGTCCCCTCCCCCCGTCGCCGGTTTCCTGGCTGAGATCCGCGTTCCCGAGGACGAGACCGTCGAGGTCGGCACCGTCGTCGCGATCATTTCTTCGTCGGCTCCCTCTGCTGCTCCCGTCGCCGAGGCAGCTGCCCCGGCCGCTCCGGTGGCGCCTGCTGCTCCCGCAGCACCGGTCGCTCCGGCGGCACCTGCTGCTCCCGCAGCACCGGCCGCTCCGGTCGACCCGTTCCCGAACGCGTCGACGCTGGCCGAGGCAGCTTCCGCTGCTCCCGTCGTTGAAACACCCGTTGCCGTGACCGGCTCCGCCTACGTCACCCCGATCGTTCGCAAGCTCGCCCGCGAGCTTGGCGTCGATCTGGCGACCGTGTCGGGCACCGGTGTTGGCGGCCGTATCCGCCGCGAGGACATCGAGGCTGCCGCCGCTGCCGCCCGCGCTGCCGTTGCCGCTCCCGCCGCACCGGCTGCCCCTGCCGCTCCCGCAGCACCGGCCACCGCTGTTCGCGAGCCTTCGCCGCTGCGTGGAACGACCGAGAAGATGTCGCGCCTGCGTCAGACGATCGCCCGTCGCATGGTCGAATCGCTCCAGACTTCGGCTCAGCTGACCACGGTTATCGAGGTCGACGTCACGAAGGTTGCAGCTATGCGCGCACGTTCGAAGGACGCCTTCCTGGCCAAGCACGGCACCAAGCTGACGTTCCTGCCCTTCTTCGTGAAGGCCGCGACCGAGGCACTCGCCTACCACCCGAAGATCAACGCGACCATCAACGACAAGGAGGTCACGTACTTCGACTACGAGCACGTGGGTATCGCCGTTGACACGCCGCGCGGTCTGCTGGTTCCCGTCATCAAGAACGCCGGGGACAAGGACATTGCTGGTATTGCAGCATCGATCAACGATCTGGCTGCTCGCACTCGCGACTCGAAGATTGGCCCCGACGAGCTCTCCGGCGGGACGTTCACGGTGACGAACACCGGTTCGGGTGGTGCGCTCTTCGATACGCCGGTCCTCAACATGCCGGAGAGCGCGATCTTGGGCGTCGGCACGATCGTGAAGCGTCCGGTCGTGATGAAGGGCGCCGACGGCGCTGACGTCATCGCGATTCGCTCGATGGTCTACCTGGCGCTGTCCTACGACCACCGCCTGATTGACGGTGCCGACGCGTCGCGCTTCCTCATGGACGTGAAGAAGCGCCTGGAGGAGGGCGCGTTCGAGGCCGACCTCGGACTCTGATCCTCACCGAACGCTGATGGGGTGGGCCTCGCATGAGGCCCACCCCATCACTATGTTCCAGCTACCCTGCACTACGCGAGCCCGAGCCGCTCTGTTGACCGCTGGTCTGCGCAGGTTCGGCGTTCACTACTTTGCCTGATACCGGATCAACTCGGATGAGGAGTTCTGTCGCTGTGGGAGTGTCATGCGTGTCGCATCCGTCTGCGCGGCACGTCTGCGACGACTCAACGATGAGCGTTGCCCCTACGTCGATTGCCCCTTGCTCACAGGAGATCACAGCGACGTTCTCAATCGTTGACGAGAGTATCGGTACTCGCACGCCTTCGGAGAGCATCGTTTCAATCCGCTGTGTGTCTTGCGCGAGAAGCTCGCCGCCGAGGACGGAGCCGAGCGCTGAGACATCACCATCCATCACGGCACGGTCACGCGTGGCGATTGCATGACTAATCGTGTCAGCCAGGGCATTGGGCTCACACATGCTCGAGGATGTCGGCGTCCCCTCGCTGGACGCAGTCTCGTGTGATCGTGGGGATGCCTCGACTCCTGCCTGAGTACCCCTGCCCCACACTCCATACGCCATGATCGACAGGCCTACAGCGATCGCTACGACACCTCCGGCGAGAACGCTCACTCTCCACGATCGTCCGACGCGCGGCGTGGAGCGGCGCCGAGCGACGGAATCACATTCGGCGTCGTGAGCACGGGCCGCATCGTCAGTCAGTGTGTCTTCTCGCAACGCAGCAGCCCGCAACTCAGCAATGACGCGCCCGGGATCGACGGGTTCACGCGTGATGACGTGCTCCTCTGGTTCGCAGACCATGGGCGTGACAGCTGTGCCACTCGTCGATGATTCATCAAACCCGAGCGTCGCGAGCTCCTCGTTCATATCCAACAGCGAAGCGATCTGTCGAAGGCAACGACGGTCCGCCTCCCTGCCCGTGGCCTCGAGACTCCAGCCCGGCGTGCCTTCACCGTCACCGATCTCGTCGATGAGATCGATGATGACAGCGCGGCCTTCGGGCGTGATGATGATGTTCGCTGGGGTCAGATCTCCGTGTGCAATTCCGGCGCCATGCAGGGCGCTGACCCCAGCCGCAATACCGTGCAGGATCTGACGCCGTGTAGCTATCGGCCGCAGGTCGGGTGATCCAAGCTCAGCGTCCAATGCCCGTCCGGGGACATAGTCTTGAACAATCGCCCATCGACCATCGTCCGAGCGCACGACGTCGCGCAGAGCCACCACATGCCGCGACGTAATCGAGCCCACGACTTCCAGCGTGAGAGGCACCGCTCGCCCTCACTCGGGGAGCGTAGCGCAACCAAAGCGTCACCGGCTTCGGTCCGCGTCTTCCACAACGGACCGGTGCTACCGATGTGAAAGACTTGTCCGATCTCATAACCGCCTATGTTCATGCTCTTATTGTCCGAAGCTAGATAATGTGATGCAACTCATGTTACAAAGTGCCTGGTCGGGCGGGTGGACTTTCGATCATCAATTGCACGTACAATAATGAGGTTATGAGTGAATCGAATCCCCCCGGCAAGAGGCGCTTCTACCAGAACGTCCTCGACGCGTACCGACTGACCAAACGCACCTACCCGGCACTTCCGTGGATGCTCCTCGGAACGGCCGCAGCGGTGATTGCCATCTTCATGCTGGTGGCTTGGCTAACCAACATGTCATGGATCGGCTGGCTCCTCGTCGGCATCATGGGAGCATTCACCGCAGCCCTTGCACTTTTGAGCCTTTTGGCGCGCCGAGCACTCTATTCCCAGGTTGAAGAGACCGCTGGCGCCGTCAAGGTTGCACTGTCGCAGATTCAGCGCGGCTGGGTCATCCCCGAGCAGCCCGTCGCTTACACCCGCGAGCAGGACCTCGTCTGGCGCATCGTGGGCCGCGCCGGCATTGTCCTCATTTCCGAAGGCCCGTCGTCTCGCGTGCGTCCACTTCTACAGGCTGAAACAAAGCGTGTCACAAAGGTGATGCGCAACGTGCCCGTTCACCAGATTCAGGTCGGACGCGACGAGGGTCAGGTTGCCCTGAAGGACCTTCAGCGCGAGCTGCGCAAGCTCAAGAACGTCCTGACTCCCGAGGAAGTTCCCCAGGTGTCCGCGCGCATCAACGCTCTCCGATCGGGCGAGCCTCCCATTCCGAAGGGCATTGATCCGCTCCGCGCCAAGCCGTCACGCCGCGCACTTCGCGGCAACTGAGCAACTGTTACAAGTGGGCAAGCACTGAGTGCTTGCCCACTTGTGCATCCACAATGCGAGACCCATTCGACATGCATAGTATGCATCTGGTTGCATATCCAACACAGACACACCGCTGAAACACGGATACTGAGGAACATAATCATGCACGCCAAGAAGATTCTCGCCACGCTCACTCTGGCCAGTGCCGCGACCACAATGGCCGCATGCGCAGACCCCGCGACGAACACGAGTACCGCAGACGCGACGACGGGGGCAGCCACATCAACTACCTCACACTACGACGTCTCATCGATCCCGACCGTCGACGAAATTGCAGCGCTCGTTCCCGACGACATTAAGAAGCGGGGCACCTTGCGTAACGGAGCCTCTACCGGATACGCGCCTGCCGAATACATGGATACTGATGGGCAGACTCCCATTGGCTATGACATTGACATTAACAAGGCGCTCGCCAAGGTCATGGGTCTCAATGCTGGAGAAACGAAGCACTCCGAATTCCCCACGATCATCCCCGCTCTCGGCACAAAGTTCGACGTGGGCATCTCATCGTTCACCATTACCTCTGAGCGTGAGCAGAAGGTCAACATGGTGTCCTACCTGAACGTCGGATCCGCATGGGGCGTCGCTGCTGGCAATCCGAAGAATTTTGACCCCTCTAACCCGTGCGGCGCGACCATTGCGGTTCAGACCGGCACGGCTCAGGAAGAATATGCGGCCGCGCTCTCTGACGAGTGTGTTGCAGCCGGCAAGGACAAGATCACCGTCATGCCTCACGAGCTCCAGACGGACATTGCCACCAAGCTGATCGGCGGCCAGTACGACGCAACCCTCGCGGACTCGACAGTCATTGGCTACACGAGCTCGCAGTCTGCCGGCAAGATTGAGCAGCTTGGCGATACGTTTGAGTCAGCCCCTCAGGGCGTGGCGGTCGCGAAGGATGACGCGCAGCTTGCTGAGGCGGTCCAGAAGGCTATGCAGTACCTGATGGACAACGGCTACCTCAATGACATTCTGGCATCCTACGGCGCCGAGAATGCAGCGCTGACGACAGCTGCACTCAACCCGACCGTCGACTGATTCGTAGCACGCTACGCATAATATGCATTTAGATGCATATGGGTGCATAATGGTAGCAATCACGGGCCACGGCCCACTCCCATCGGAAGGCAGATCATGACCATCTCGAAGGCACACGCCCTCATCGTCCTCGCAGCCGCAGCTGCTCTCCCCCTCGCCGCCTGCGCGGATCCGACGTCGACCAGCTCGTCGACCAGCGGATCGACGAGCACCTCGGCCGCGGCAACCACGGCCTCGTACGACGTGTCGAAGATCCCGACCGTCGATGAAATCGCTGCCCTGGTTCCCGACGAGGTCAAGGAGCGAGGCACGCTGCGTAACGGCGCCTCCGCCGACTATGCGCCCGCGGAGTTCCTCGGTGACGATTCGCAGACCCCTCAGGGCTACGATGTGGACATCAACAAGGCGCTCGCCAAGGTCATGGGTCTGAAGGAGGGAACCACGAACCACGCTGAGTTCCCAACCATTATTCCGGCGCTGGGCACAAAGTTCGACGTGGGTATCTCCTCCTTCACGATCACCTCCGAACGCGAGGAGCAGGCAAACCTCATCTCCTACGTTGAGGTGGGCTCCGCCTACGGCGTCGCTGCTGGCAACCGGAAGAATTTCGATCCGACCGACCCGTGTGGCAAGACGATCGGCGTTCAGACCGGCACTGCGCAGGAAGACTACGCCACTGAGCTGTCGGAGAAGTGCGTTGCCGACGGCAAGGACAAGATCACGATCATGCCGCACGACCTGCAGACTGACATCGCCACCAAGGTGATCGGCGGCCAGTACGATGCCACCCTGGCTGACTCGACGGTGATCGGCTACACCGCCTCTCTGTCGGGCGGCAAGATCGAGCAGGTCGGCGACGTCGTCGAGTCCGCCCCCCAGGGGGTGGCCGTCAACAAGAACGACGAGCAGCTGACGCAGGCCGTCCAGAAGGCGATGCAGTACCTGATGGACAACGGCTACCTGAAGGACATTCTGGCAACGTACGGTGCACAGAACGCCGCACTGACCACCGCCGAGCTGAACCCGGCGACGAACGACTGAGGATCTCATGGCAACCATCAAAGACGGCGTTGAGCTGATCGACGCGAAGCCGGTTCCCCGCCCGGGGAGGTGGGCGAGCGCAATCGTCGCGGCAATCCTTGCCGCAATGGCAGCCCACGCGCTGGTAACGAACGCAAACTTCCAGTGGCAGTCGTGTTCCAGTGGCTATTCTCGCGTTCGATCATGCAGGGCGTGCTCTTCACGATCATTCTGACGGTCCTCGCGATGGTTGTTGGCACCGCCCTGGCCATCACGATGGCCATCATGCGTCAGTCCATCAACCCGGTTTTGCGCTGGGTCGCGATGGCCTACATCTGGTTCTTCCGTGGGACGCCTATCTACACGCAGCTGATTTTCTGGTCGCTGCTTCCCACCCTTTATCCGACGCTCTCTTTCGGCGTACCCTTCCTCGGTTCGCTGTGGGGCTGGGAACTCTCGTTTGACACGGCAACGTACTTCACGCCGTTTTGGATGGCGTTCATCGGCCTCGGCCTCAACGAGGGCGCGTACCTCGCAGAGATTATGCGTGCCGGCCTGCTGAGCGTCTCCAAGGGCCAGTGGGAGGCCGCCACAGCGCTGGGAATGCCGCGCGGAACGATCTTCCGCCGCATTATCCTGCCTCAGGCGATGCGCGTCATCGTGCCACCGATCGGCAACGAGACGATCTCGATGCTGAAGACGACCTCGCTCGTATCGGCAATTCCCTTCACCCTCGAGCTGACATTTATCGCGCGTCAGCGCGGACAGGCGACGTTTGCACCGGTACCGCTCCTCATCGCCGCGGCGATCTGGTACCTCGTCATCACGAGTCTCCTGATGTGGATTCAGTCCTTCATCGAGAAGTACTACGGCAAGGGCTTCGAACGCCGCGACAACGCCGGCGCACACTCCCCCGCAGCGTCGTCTTCTTCCAACGACGATGACGAGGCCACGGCCACCAAGCTCAAGTTTTTGGATGTGACACCATGACGACCACGACGCCCATGGTCTCCGTGCGCGGAGTCCACAAGTTCTTCGGCGACCTGCACGTCCTGCGGGGTATCGACCTTGATATCGCTTCCGGCGAGGTCTGCGTCATCCTCGGCCCCTCGGGTTCGGGCAAGTCGACGCTCCTGCGCTGCCTGAACATGCTTGAGGACATCAGCGCCGGCCGCGTCTTCGTGGACGGTGAGCTACTTGGCTACCGCGAGGATGAGGCCGGCGTGCTGCACGAGCGCCACGACAAGGAGATCGCAGCTCAACGCTCTCGGATTGGCATGGTGTTCCAGCGCTTCAACCTCTTCCCGCATAAGACGGCACTGGAGAACGTCATGGAGGCACCCGTTCAGGTCCTCAAGCGTTCGAAGAGCGAGGCGCGCGCCCAGGCGCTTGAGCTTCTCGATCGAGTGGGGCTCGCCGATCGCGCGGACCACTACCCCGCTGAGCTTTCCGGCGGTCAGCAGCAGCGCGTCGCAATTGCCCGCGCGCTGGCGATGGATCCGGAGATCATGCTCTTCGACGAGCCGACTTCTGCGCTCGACCCCGAGCTGGTCGGTGAGGTGCTCCAGGTCATGCAGGACCTAGCCGCATCCGGCATGACGATGGCGGTGGTCACGCATGAGATCGGATTCGCCCGCGAGGTCGCCGACCAGGTCGTCTTCATGGACGGCGGCGTCATCGTCGAGGCCGGAGCACCCTCCGAGGTTATCGATAACCCGAAGTCTGAGCGTACCAAGGAGTTCTTCTCCAAGGTTCTGTGAGCTTCTGACGACGAGGCCGGGGCTGGGTTTTCCCAGTCCCGGCCTCGTCGTACCTCTCGCGAGTCGACCGGGGTGTCGTCGTCAGGTGAGGGTAACGAGATCCAGGTAGCTGTCGTCCCACAGGTCCTCATCGGCGTCGGGCAACAGCAGGACGCGCTCGGGGTTCAGGGCTGTCACGGCACCGGGGTCGTGTGTCACGAGGATGACGGCTCCCTCGTAGTCACGCAGGGCCGCGAGGATCTCCTCGCGCGAGGCTGGATCCAAGTTGTTGGTCGGCTCGTCGAGGAGAAGGACGTTGGCACCTGAAACGACGAGTGTTGCTAACGCGAGTCGGGTCTTCTCACCGCCAGACAGCACGGACACGGGCTTTTCGACGTCGTCTCCCTGGAATAGGAATTGACCGAGGATGTTCCGTACGTGTGTGTCATCAAGGGTCGGCGCTGCCTCGGCCATGTTCTCACGGATCGTGCGGCTGTCGTCGAGGGTCTCGTGTTCCTGTGCGTAGTAGCCGAGCTTGAGCCCGTGACCGGGCACAACGCGTCCCGAGTCGGGTTCTTCGATGCCGGAGAGCAGACGCAGGAGCGTCGTCTTACCGGCACCGTTCAGACCGAGGACGACCACTTTGGAGCCGCGGTCGATCGCGAGATCGACGCCGGTGAACACTTCAAGCGACCCGTAGGACTTGGACAGTCCCTCGGCGGTGAGAGGCACACGCCCCGAAGGCAGGGGATCCGGGAAGCGCAGGCGCGCAACCTTCTCCTGAGCAACCTCGGTGCCCGCCTGGGCAAAAAGCTCCTCGGCGCGGCGCAGCATCTGCTGAGCGGCGACAGCCTTCGTGGCCTTCGCCCGCATCTTCTCACCCTGCGCCTTAAGGTGCTCTGCCTTCTTCAGGGCGTTCGCGCGCTCTTTGCGGCGACGGCGTTCGTCCTCCTCGCGCTGCTTAAGATAGGCGGACCATCCCAGGTGATAGATGTCCATATGGGCTCGGTTTGCATCCAGGTAGAACACCTGGTTGACGGTGTCGCCAAGCAGCTTGACATCGTGGGAGATGATCATGACGCCGCCGGGGAATGTCTTGATCCAGTCGCGCAGCCACACGATCGAGTCGTGATCGAGGTGGTTCGTGGGTTCGTCGAGGAGCAGCACATCGGCGTTCGAAAACAGCACGCGTGCGAGCTCGACACGGCGGCGCTGGCCGCCCGACAGCGTGTCGAGAGTCTGGTCCAGGACACGGTCTTCGAGGCCGAGAGAGTGGGCGATCTGAGCGGCCTCGGCATTGGCCGCCCATCCACCGGAGTTGGTGAACTGCTGGTCGAGCTTGACGTAGCGTTCCATCGCGCGCTGCTGACGAGCGCCCTCGGTCGTGGACATCTCGTGTTCGGCCTTGCGGATGCGCGCGATGATGGAGTCGATTCCGCGCACCGAAATAATACGATCGCGCGCCTTCATCTGTGGGTCACCAACGTGCGTATCCTGCGCGAGGTAGCCAACGGTGCCGTTGGAGGTAATCGTCCCCGTGTATTCGGCAGCGCCACCGCGATCAGCTTCGCCTGCGAGAAGACGCATTGTCGTCGTCTTACCGGCACCATTACGGCCGACGAGACCGATGCACATGCCTTTATCGATCCGGAAGCTCGCATGGTTGACGAGCTCACGGGCCCCAATGCGCAATGAGAAATCCTGGACGTTAATCACCCTCCAAGAGTAGAGGGAGGGGTGCCTGTGGGCGAATCAACCCACGCCGGAACGTCCCCGATGCGCGCTACGGCACGACAAGCAGGCACAATGGATGCTGAGTATTACCGTTTTTTTATTCACCCAGCGAGGTTTTCACACCATGTCCGCCAACCCCATTCCGTCTGGATCGGCGCGCCCCACGCGCGCCCTCGACATCGTCTCCGTTGCCTTTGTTGCGCTGCTACTCATCTCCAATATCGCCGCAACCAAGGCGTTCATGCTCGGCACGTCCACGCACTATCTCATCTTCGACGGAGGCGCGATCCTCTTCCCGCTGACGTACATCATCGGCGATGTGCTCTCAGAAGTGTACGGATTCGCACGCGCGCGGCGCGTCATCATCATGGGTTTTGTTGCTTCGCTTCTGGCGTCCCTGACGTTCTTTATCGTTCAGTACCTGCCTCCCGCCCCCGATTACGAGAATCAGGATGCCTTCGCGGCTGTTCTCGGCGTCGTGTGGCGCGCGGTTCTGGCATCGCTCGTTGGCTACCTGGCTGGTCAGCTCCTCAACTCCTACGTGCTCGTGTGGATTCGCCGCCGCTGGGGTGCGAAGCACCTGTGGGCTCGACTCATCGGCTCGACGATCGTCGGCGAGGCCGCAGACACCATTCTCTTCTGCACGATTCTCTTCTACGGCGAGATGACGCTGGGCAACTTCATCAACTACACCGTCACCGGCTACTTCTACAAGGTGCTGCTCGAGGTTATCCTCCTGCCCCTCACCTACCCGGTCATCGCCGCCATCCGTCGCACCGAGGGACTGCAGAAGGACGAGGTCTTCAACTGATGAATGAGAACTGGCTGTCCACGCCCGATCCCGAGCAGCTCACGCCTTTCGACGCACCGGCCTCGTCAGGTGGGCACTCCCCCGACCGCGGTTTCACGATCGGACAGCGACTCGATGCACACGGTGGTCTCGGGCGCACCGGCGTGGTTCATACCGCGCACGGTGACATCCGCACCCCGGCTTTCATTCCGGTCGGGACGAAGGCGAACGTCAAGGCGCTCACTCCCGAGATGGTTCGAGGCCTGGGTGCGCAGGCAGTTCTCGCCAACGCCTACCACCTGTACCTGCAGCCCGGTTCTGACATCGTTGACGAGGCAGGCGGCTTCGGTCAGTTCATGAACTGGTCTGGTCCCACTACACCGATTCGGGCGGCTTCCAGGTGTTGTCGCTGGGTGCCGGCTTCAAGAAGGTTCTCTCCCAGGAGTTCTCCGGCAAAGCTGACCCGACCGATCCAGCCGTCCAGATGCAGGCCATCAAAGCCTCCAACGCGGTGGTCGACGACGACGGCGTCATCTTCTCCAGCCACATCGACGGCACGAAGCATCGCTTCAACCCCGAGGTGTCGATGGGGATTCAGCACCAGCTTGGCAGCGACATCATGTTTGCTTTTGACGAGCTCACGAGCCTCCTGCACCCGCGCTCCTACCAGGAAGAGTCGCTTGAGCGCACGCACGCGTGGGCAGCCCGATGCCTCGCCGAGCACAAGCGCCTCACCGACGAACGCTCCCACAAGCCCTATCAGCAGCTGTGGGGCGTCATTCAGGGTGCGCAGTGGGAGGACCTTCGCCGATCAGCCGCACGCACGATGGCCAACATGGAAGTGGACGGCCAGCGCTTTGACGGATTTGGCGTCGGCGGTGCTCTTGAAAAGGAAAATCTCGGCACCATCGTGTCGTGGGTGTGCGAGGAGCTGGGCGAGGATCGTCCACGTCATCTGCTCGGTATTTCCGAGCCGGAGGATCTCTTTGCGGGTGTGGCCGCAGGGGCGGACACCTTCGACTGCGTCAACCCGTCGCGCGTGGCACGTAATGCAGCTATCTACACCCCCGATGGGCGTTTCAACATTACGAATGCCCGCTTCAAGAGGGATTTCACGCCGCTCGTTGAGGGCTGCGGATGCTACACCTGCACCCACTACACACGCGCTTACCTCCATCATCTCTTCAAGGCCAAAGAGATTCTGTCGGCGACGCTGGCCACGATTCACAACGAGTGGTTTACCCTGCGTCTTGTCGACGGCATCCGCGCCTCGATTGAGGAGGGCTGTTTTGATGAGTTCCGTTCCGATATGCTCGGCCGTTACGAGGCCGGGCGCCGCCGCTGAAAGTGTGGAGCAACCATGAGTTTCAATGACAATATCCGATTGGATCCCTCGCGCGTTGGTACGTCCGGCGCAGGGCGGAAGATCGCAGGTGCGGGCGGTGGCTCGCTGCTCGGTGTTCTCTTGATCCTCGGGTTCTCCTACTTCACCGGTATCGATCTGACGAGCCTCCTGTCGTCGTCACCCCAGACTTCTCCCTCGTCTGGATCATCGGTGGACGTCTCCTCATGCCAGACGGGCGCGGATGCGAACCAGCGCGTCGAGTGCCGTATGGTGGCGACCGCACAATCCCTCGACGCGGTATGGAAGACACAGCTCTCCGCTCAAAACACTGGCGTGACCTACGAGCTTCCCGACTTCCAGATCTTCTCGGATTCGGTGTCGACCGCGTGCGGTAGCGCTACGAGCGCGGTTGGTCCGTTCTACTGCCCCGGAGACTCCACCGTCTACCTGGATCTCGGTTTCTTCAACGACATGGTCTCCCAGTACGGTGCCTCCGATTCGGTGCTCGCACAGGAGTACGTTGTGGCCCACGAGTGGGGGCATCACATCCAGAATCTTCAGGGTGTTTTCCGCGTCCACGACACGCGTGAGACGGGCGCACAGGGCGCCGGCGTCCGCAGCGAGCTGCAGGCGGACTGCTACGCGGGGGTGTGGATGCATTGGGCATCGAATACTCCCGATCCCTCGACGGGGACGCCCTATCTGAAGACACCCACCGCCGATCAGGTGCTGGGAGCGCTCCAAACCGCCGAAGCCATCGGTGACGATCGTTTGCAGAGCAAGTACCAGGGCACCTCCAATCCGGAAAGCTGGACGCACGGTAGCGCCGAGCAGCGTGCGACGTGGCTGCAGCGTGGCCTCGACACGGGCGATATCTCGACCTGCGACACCTGGAGTGCGTCTCGGGTGTGAGTAATTCTGCAGCTCGGTACAATTGAGTGCGCCGATTCGCAGGAGGAAGACATGACACGCAGCATCGTTGAGCAAGCTCACGACATGTACGACGCGGTCCCCTACGAGGTGCCCGTTCCAGACAAGTCCCTCTACAGCCTGTTAGATGATGCTGCGCGCCTGTACCCGGATCGGGTCGCCATTGATTACTTTGGCGCGACGACCACCTACTCGCAGGTTCGTGATCAGGTGCTGAAGGCCGCGCGTGTCCTGCACGAGGCCGGGGTGCGCTCAGGGGACACTGTCGCCATCGCGCTTCCCAACTGCCCGCAGGCCTTTGTCGCTTTCTATGCCTGCATGCGTATCGGAGCTGTTGCCGCGCAGCACAATCCGCTAGCGCCCGCTGCGGAGGTTGCGGGGCAGCTGGCCCGCCATGGCGCCGAGGTCGCCATCGTCTGGGAAAAGTGCGTTGATGCGTATCCCCTCGACGTCCTTGATACCGTGTTCACGGTGGACATTTCGCATGGGATGCCCACCTCGCAGCGCTTCCTGCTCACACTCCCCATCGCTCGGGCACGTGAGACGCGTGAACAGCTGCGTGGGCCAGTTCCGTCGGGGACACGATCGTGGGACCGCGCTGTTACCTCGTCGACTCCGATTGCGCCATCCCATCCGCTGCCGTCGGTGAGTGAGCGCGCCGTCATCCTGCATACCTCGGGCACCAACGGCGTTCCCAAGTCGGCTCCCCTCACGCACAGCAACATCGGTGTCAACGTCAATCAGTGCATGTTCTGGGTGTGGAAGCTACACGAGGGCGCTGAGACGTTCTTCTCTCTGCTCCCCTACTTCCATGCGTTTGGGCTGACCTTCTTCCTGTGCGCTGCGGTCCGTAAGGCGGCGACGCAGGTCCTTCTGCCTAAGTTTGATGCACAGATGGCTCTCGACGCGCATAAACGCCGTCCGGTGTCTTTCTTCGTCGGCGTCCCGCCGATGTTTGATCGCATCCTGCGCCAGGCGCGCAAGACGCACACGGACATCTCCTCCATCCGTTACTCGGTGGCGGGCGCGATGCCTCTGTCGACCGCGCTTGCCGAGCAGTGGGAAGAAGCCACCGGCGGCATGATTGTCGAAGGCTATGGCCTGTCCGAAACCGCTCCGGTTCTCACGGGCGCACCCCTGTCCGACAAGCGCCGCCATGGAGTGCTCGGGGTGCCGTTCCCGTCAACGCAGCTGCGCCTCGTCTCCCTCGAGGATGACACCGTGGACGTTGAGGACGGGCAGGCCGGCGAGATCATTGTACGCGGGCCCCAGGTCTTCGAAGGATACCTCGATGCTCCGGACGAGAGTGCGCGCGTCTTCACCTCCGAGGGCTGGTTCAAGACCGGCGACATTGGAGTGAACAACGACGGGTTCATCACGATGGCGGACCGTAAGAAGGAGCTGATTCTTTCCGGCGGTTTCAACGTGTACCCGTCACAGGTGGAGGCAGCAATTCGTTCCCATCCGGCCGTCGCCGACGTCGCTGTTGTTGGCGTCCCTCTGTCCGATGCGACCGAAGAGGTCGCCGCAGCGGTCATCATGGAAGACGGCAGCGCGCCACTCACGCTCGAGGAGGTGCGCGCCTGGGCCGAGAAGACGATCGCCCACTACGCACTCCCCCGTCAGCTGGTCATCATCGCCGAGCTTCCCCGCAACCAGATGGGCAAGATCCTGCGCCGCAAGGTTGCTCAGGTCGTGCGCGAGAGGCTCGGACGCTGACTCTGTCTCGGCCGACTGCCGCCGAACGCTTCGCGCCTAGGCGGGCCACCAGATACGCACCAGGGGCAGGAGTGCCCGTGTTTCTTCATCCACCCGGTCGTACACGTCGGTGTACAGCCGCACGAAGTCGTCCAGGTCGATCAGGCGCACCGGAATATTCGAGCGATCAGCCTCCAGGCGCGCATCGCGGGTGAAGCCTCCCGTCGAGACGTAAAGGCCTCGGTCTCCGGGGCGCAGCCCGCCGATGAACGAACGAATTTCTGGCGTTCCCATCGCATTCTTGCGGTGTTTGACCTCAGCGACGATGTGCGGCGATTCGAGGCCGAGTGCGTCCGGCGTTGCGATCACGTCGCGACCGCCATCCGCTCCTCGTGCCGTGATGCGCGAGTAGTATCCCATCGCGCGCAGCAGGCCAGCGGTGAGCGCTTCCATCTGATCCCACTCGAGGTCAAGAACGCGGTCCTTGATGCGTTCGATACCGTCTTCCGCCGATGCAGCCCGAGCATCATCATCGAGGCCAACAGGCGGCGTCTCGTCCACACGTGAGGTTTCGACCACCTGGACGTCACCGCCAGAGCAATGGACCTGTGGCGATCCTCCCCATCCCCGAACGCCTGCCGCACGGGCGAGCTCGGTCGCCACCTCCTCGGAAATTCGGAAGATTGTGGTGCCGGCACCGAGGCGTGCGCGGGCACCCGTGGGCAGCGCATCACGGCTCGCTGCCCCGTACCACTGGACGGGACGCACGTAAGATACTTCGTCATCGGTGGACTCGTACCAGTCCCCGGTCACGCGGCCAATCAGGTACTCGCGAGTGCCGGGATCATAGGTCACGACGCGGGTGCCCTCCGTCATATCCGCCAGGAAATGGTGCACCTGGGAGGCCGCAGAAATCACCGATGCGGCCGACTCTGTGGGATGAGCGAGCGCGTGTGCGTCGCGGAGCTGTTCGTAGCTCATACCGCGAACATCCCGGCCGCCAAAAGTCCAGCGGATCGCGACGATACCCGTGTCTCTCCACAGCTGTGCGTATATTCCGCCGTGGCCAGCCCGGACCATCCACACGCTCATGGCTACGCCTCACCTTCTCTTGCTCCAATGTCGCCACGGTCACGTTACCGCGAATATGTAGAGGGCGCAGACGATAGGCGCTCGGATAGGGCAGTCCCTGCATAGATGCGTGTCCCCGGTGCCGAGGGGCACCGGGGACACGCATCATGTCAATTGTCAGACGTTGAAGCCAATCGCGCGCAGCTGCTCACGGCCGTCCGGCGTGATGCGATCCGGACCCCACGGCGGCATCCAGACCCAGTTGATCTGGACCTCGTCGGTGACCCCAGACAGGATCGTCTGTGCCTGACGCTCGATCACATCGGTGAGCGGGCATGCCGCGGATGTCAGCGTCATATCGAGACGCACCTGGTTCTCTGAGCCAATAACGACGCCGTAGACGAGGCCGAGATCGACGATGTTGATGCCGAGCTCGGGGTCGATGACGTCCTTGAGGGCCTCCAGCACGTTTTCTGCGGCAAGCGTTCCCTGCTCGACGACGTCGGTGCCGTCGATCTGGCGAGTGGGCACCTCGGCGCTCGGAGTTTCCGGCTGGGCGGGCGCGCCGAAGCGTTGCTCGACTGGCTCAGACTGAGCCATCGGGTTACTCATTCCTGTTCCTTTACTGATCGGCGGGCTCGCCCGCGGTGGAGATATCGATACCAGACTTTGCCATCGCGTCGCGCAGCGCGTACCACCCCAGGAGGGCGCACTTGACGCGGTTCGCGAATTGGGAGGTGGATTCCAGAGCGGCCGCGTCCCCCAGGTCGTCGAGAATTTCATCGTCGACGCCGAGGTTGCGCGAGTGCATCATGACTTCCATGTCTCGGTAGAGACGACCGATTTCCTCGGCAGACTTGCCTTCGGTCAGGTCGGTCATCATGGACAGCGAAGCGCGCGAGATCGAGCAGCCGTCGCCGTCCCACTGGAGGGCAGCGAGGTGGTCGCCGTCGAGCGTGACTCCGAGGGTGACCTCGTCACCGCACGTGGGGTTGACCTGGTGCGAGGACGCGTCCATGCCCGACGGATCGCCCGCGCCGTGCTTCTCACGAGCGTGATCCAGGATCACCTGCTGATACAACTGTTCAAGACTGCCCATGGTTTCCTTTCGTACCCAGCGATTGCTAGCAATTCTACTGACCGAAGAAGCCGCGCACCTTCGACAGGCCATCGACGAGTCGTTCGATTTCCTCACCGGTAGTGGTCGGCGCGACCGACGCGCGAGCGGAGGAGCGCACTCGGAAGAAGGTGTGCAGGGGAATCGCGCAGTGGTGTCCAACGCGCACCGCGACATCGACGGAGTCCATAAACTGGCCGACGTCGTGCGGGTGAACCCCATCCACCGCGAAAGCAACGACGCCGATGCGGTCAACGTCGGAGTCCGGGCCAAGCACTGTGATCCCGTCAATCGATGAGATGCCATCGAGCATCATGCGGGTCAATGCGTGCTCGTGTGCCGCCACTCGGTCCATGCCAAGAGTCGATAGGTAGCGCAGCGCCTCCGCCCATGCGGCGATCTGAGCAACCGGCTGCGATCCGGCCTCGAATCGTTCGGGCGGCGCCATGAAGGTTGATTCCTCCATGGTGACCCACTCGATCATGGAACCACCGGTGAGAACGGGCGGCATAGCAGCGAGGAGCGAACGGCGTCCCCAGAGCGCGCCCGGCGCCCGTGGGGCCCAACATCTTGTGGGATGAAAACACGGCGAAGTCCACGTCGAGCGTCGACAGATCCAGAGGCATGTGGGCGCTGGACTGACAAGTGTCGAGGAGAATCAGAGCGCCGACGGAGCGAGCCGCCGCCGTCACTGCAGCGACGGGCGAGACGGCACCGGTCACGTTCGACACGTGGGTGAACGCCACCAGGCGGGTGTTCGGTGTGATGACGGAGAGAGTCTCCAGGTCGATCCGGCCGTCGGGCGTCAGGTCGAGCCACGCGAGCTCGGCACCCGTGCGCTCACACAGCTGCTGCCACGGGACGATGTTCGCGTGATGCTCGGCGCGGGTACAGACGATGCGGTCTCCCGGGCCCACGCGCAGAGCGGCAGACTCCGCGCCTCCCATCCCCTGCGACGCATGTCCGACGGAGAGAGCGACCAGGTTGATCGCCTCGGTCGCGTTCTTCGTCCACACGATCTCGTCGGGGGCGACGCCCACGAACGAGGCCAGGACCCCCCCTCGCACTTTCAAAAGCGTCGGTCGCCTCATCACCGAGGAGGTGCGTACCGCGGTGGACCGCGCCGTTACTGCGGCGGTAGAAGTCGGCCTCGGCGTCGATGACGCTCGCGGGCTTCTGGGAGGTCGCAGACGCGTCGAGGTACGCAATCGGAGCGCCGCCGCGCCCGACGCGAGTCAGAATCGGAAAATCGATGCGAATCGCGTCGAGCTCGGCGGCGGTGAAATCCTTTGACACAGTGATCAGAGACCCAGGTACTTGTCGTAACCGTTCTCTTCGAGCTCGTCAGCCAGCTCGGGGCCGCCCTGGGCGGCAACGCGGCCGTCGACGAACACGTGAACGTGGCTGGGCTTGATGTAGCGCAGAATGCGGGTGTAGTGCGTGATGAGCATGACGCCGCAGCCGGTCTCACCGTGGACGCGGTTGACGCCCTCGGACACGATGCGCAGAGCGTCAACGTCGAGGCCGGAATCGGTCTCGTCGAGGACGGCGAAGGAGGGCTTGAGGAGCTCCATCTGGAGGATCTCGAGACGCTTCTTCTCGCCACCGGAGAAGCCGACGTTGACATCACGCTCGGCGAAGTCGGAGTCCATGCGCAGGTTCTCCATGGAGCTCTTCATGTCCTTCACCCACGAGCGCAGAGCCGGAGCCTGACCGTCAATGGCGGTCTTGGCGGTGCGCAGGAAGTTGGAGACGGACACGCCAGCGACCTCGACGGGGTACTGCATGGCCAGGAACAGGCCTGCCTTGGCTCGCTCGTCGACGCTCATCTCGGTGATGAGCTGGTCGTCGAGCCATGCCTCACCCGAGGTGATCTCGTAGTCCGGATGACCGGCCAGAGCGTAGGCCATAGTGGACTTGCCGGAGCCGTTGGGGCCCATGATGGCGTGGATTTCGCCGGAGTTGATCGTCAGGTTAACGCCCTTGAGGATTTCCTTGGGGCCCTCGGCGGTCTCGACGGAGACGTGCAGATCCTTAATACGCAGAGTCGACATATGTATTCCTTACAGCTCAGTTGTTACGGGACTTGGCCAGCTCGGCCTCGACGGTTGCCATGAGTGGTCAACCACCTCGGGGACGCCAATCTGATTGATCAGTTCGGCGAAGAAGCCGCGCACGACCAGGCGGCGTGCCTCGTGCTCAGGAACACCACGGCTCATCAGGTAGAACAGCTGCTCGTCGTCGAAACGACCGGTTGCGGACGCGTGTCCCGCCCCCCTCGATTTCGCCATTCTCAATCTCAAGGTTGGGAACCGAGTCAGCTTTAGCGCCCTCGGTGAGCACCAGGTTGCGGTTCAGCTCGTAGGTGTCGGTGCCGTCAGCGGCCTCGCGGATGAGGCAGTCGCCGATCCATACCGAGTGCGCATCCTTGCCCTGCAGGGCGCCCTTGTAGGTAACGCGAGAGAAGCACTTGGGCTGAGAGTGGTCGACGAACACGCGGTGCTCCAGGTGCTGGCCGCCGTCGACGAAGTAGATGCCCAGCATATTGAGCTCGGCACCGGGGCCACGGAAGTCCGTGTCGGCGCACACGCGCACGAGGTCGCCGCCGAAAGTCACCACGATGTGGGTGAGCTTGGAGTCGCGGCCCAGGGCGAGGCGCTGGTTCGACGCGTGCAGGGCGGTGTCGTCCCATTCTGCAGAGACACGACGGTCAGGTTGGCGCTGTCGCCGGTCTCGACCTCGACGGTCTGGTTGAGCGCAGCCTGCGCGGAGCCGGTGTGCGACAGGATGACGGTCGCCTTGGAGAAAGCGCCGGCGCGGATCACGAGGTGCTGCGCGCGGGTGCCTTCGACATCCGCGACGTTAATGCGCACGGGCGCACCGAGCTCGGCCTCGGCCGGGATCTCGACGACGGTCGCCTGCTCGAAGCCGTTCCAGGCAACGACCGCCGTGCGGTCGCCGGGGGCCAGGACGGTTCCAAGACGCTTGTCCTCGCGCGACACGGTTTCGACGACGACGGGAGCCGGCGCATCAACCGTCACGGGAGCGTCGCCGGCGTCGTAATTGGCAGGCTCGAACAGGCGCTCGATGCGACGCATCGGGGTAAAACGCCAGTCCTCCTCGCGGCCGTGAGGCACCGCGATATCGTTCAGGTCGAACGAGGTCGGACGGTCCGCGCGCGACGGGTGAGCCTTCTCGGCATCGGCCCCGTGCGAGTGGGCCTTGTTCATGGTGTCGACAATAGTGTTGGGGGTCGTCATCAGCCGACGGATCCTTCCATCTGCAGTTCAATGAGGCGGTTAAGCTCGAGGGCGTACTCCATCGGCAGCTCCTTGGCGATCGGCTCGACGAAGCCTCGAACGATCATCGCCATGGCCTCGTTCTCGTCGAGGCCTCGGCTCATCAGGTAGAAGAGCTGGTCGGCGCTCACCTTGGTGACGGTAGCCTCGTGGCCCATCTCGACGTCGTCGGTGCGCACATCGACGTAGGGGTAGGTGTCGGTACGCGAGATCTTGTCGACGAGCAGGGCGTCACACAGAACGTTCGACTTGGAGTGGCGGGCACGAGCGTTCACCTGGACGAGGCCACGGTACGACGTGCGGCCGCCGCCGCGCGAGACCGACTTGGACACGATCGACGAGGACGTGTGAGGCGCCATATGCACCATCTTCGCGCCGGTGTCCTGCTGCTGGCCGGGGCCTGCAAAGCCGATGGACAGGGTTTCACCGCGGGCGTGCTCACCCATGAGGAAGCAGGCCGGGTACTTCATGGTGATCGCCGCGCCCATGTTGCCGTCGACCCATTCCATGGTGCCGCCCTCTTCGACGATCGCACGCTGGGTGACGAGGTTGAGAACGTTCGTCGACCAGTTCTGGATGGTCGTGTAGCGCACGCGGGCATCCTTCTTCACGAAGATCTCGATGACGCCGGAGTGCAGGGAGTTCTCGTCGTAGATGGGGGCGGTGCAGCCCTCGACGTAGTGCACGTAGGAGCCCTCGTCGGCGATGATGAGCGTTCGCTCGAACTGACCCATGGCGGAGGTGTTAATGCGGAAGTACGCCTGCAGCGGGATCGTCACGTGGACGCCCTTGGGGACGTACACGAAGGAGCCACCGGACCAGGCGGCCGTGTTCAGCGCGGAGAACTTGTTGTCGCCGGCGGGAACGCACTTGCCGAAGTACTCCTCGAAAATCTCGGGGTATTCGCGCAGGCCGGTGTCGGTATCGGTGAAGATGACGCCCTGGCGCTCCAGGTCTTCCTGGATCTGCTGGTAGACGACCTCGGACTCGTACTGGGCCGCGACGCCGGAAACCAGACGCGACTTTTCGGCCTCGGGGATGCCGAGGCGGTCGTAGGTGTCGCGGATTTCCTCGGGGAGATCTTCCCAGTCGTTGACCTGGCGATCGGTGGGGCGCACGTAGTACTTGAATGCATCGAAGTCCACGTGAGACAGGTCCGGGCCCCACGCGGGCATCGGCTTGCGCTCGAACAGCTCGAGCGCCTTCAGGCGACGCTCACGCATCCACTGCGGTTCGTCTTTCACGTCAGAGATGAAGCGGACGATTTCTTCGTTAATGCCGGTGGGGACGTCCTTGGAGTAATCGTCGGAGTCGTGCCAACCGTACTCGTAACCGCCGATCGACTCGATGATCTCGTCATCGGTCATACGACGATCGTCAGCGCCCGAGGCGGGTGCCTGCGTCATTGTTGTATCAACCTCTCGTTCTTAACTGTGTGCTACTTGCGTCGCACGTTCCGCGCTCCGGGGCGGATCACGGGCATACCCACGGGAATGTGGGTCGTGCACACGTGTCCGCCGCCTGCAAGCGTGGAGAGTCTTTGCACGTGGACGTCGAGAAGCTTGCCAAAGGCAAGCGTCTCGGCATCGCACAGTTGCGGGAAATCTCCCGCGACATTTTGAATCGGGCAATGGCCCTGGCACAGCTGGACGGCGAGCGTTCCGCCTCCGATGTCGCGGACGGTGGCCGCGTAGCCGTCCTGCGTGAGCGCGTCGGCGAGGGCCTGCGCGCGAACGCGCGGATCGGTCCCTGCATCACGGACGATCGGGGCGTATCGACGCTCGATCTCGCGCGAACGTGCTGCCGCGAAAGATTCAACTGCCTCTTCTCCCCCGAGCTGCCCAAGATACCCCAGCGCCTTGGAAGCGAGATCGGAGTAGCCGTCGGCCAGGTGAATGTGCGCACGCTCTGTCGCCACGTAGTGACGGGCAGGTCGCCCACGCCCGCGCTTCGAGGGGGCACCGGGTTCGTGCTCGGCGATCTCCTTGGACTCGAGCAGCAACGTGATGTGGCGCCGAACGGCAGCGGTCGTCAGCCCTAAGACCTTCGCAATCGACGAGGCCGTGACCGGCCCCTTTTCGACGATGAGATCGAGCACTTGCTGTCGGGTTGTGGCGTCTGATTCTTCTGCCACGTGTCCTCCGCTCCGACGCTCCATTACTGCGCCTCTGTGTGCTTTTCTCTGGGAATGAGTGTACGCCAATTTAGATAAATAGGCGTTGCGAAAAGCGTATCGGAGTGTCGGACAGCCCACACGTCGAGGGACTTAGGGCCTACGCTCGGATGTCTACCGCATCCACGGGGCGTCGGCAGGGCGCAAGCCCTCCCAATTGCGACCTCGAGCCGCATGCGCCGCGAGGATGCCGATCACGGCAGATGGGCTGTGCAGGCGCCCATCCAACACCATATCGAGGGCCTGGGACAGCGGCACCCACGCGTACTCCATCGTCGCTTCCTCGTCTTCGCGATCGAAGACCGTGCCAGTGGCTTCGAGCTCACGTGCAAGGAAGACACGCAGCGGCTCGTTCGTGCCGCCTGGAGAGGTCAGGAAGTCGACCAGCACATCCCAGCGTCCAGCCTTCATGTCGGCTTCCTCAGCCAACTCTCGCTCGGCAGCAAGAAGGGGGATCTTCGCCGGGAATGTCGAGCAGGCCCGCGGGAATCTCCCAAAGGGTCGCCTGGACCGGGTGACGGTACTGGCGCTCCATCAGGATCTCTTCAGCGCCGGCCTCCCCACGCATTGCGACAACGGCCACGGCTCCGGGATGACGGGTGTACTGGCGAACGACGGGCTCCTGCCCCTCAACGACGACAACGTGGTCCTCGACCATGTCGACGATGCGACCGCTCCACACGATTTCGCTCGCTGCAACCTCGTGGGGGCTCGGCTGATCCGCGATGGCTGCGGCCTGGGCGCTAGACAGGAAATGCATGAGGCTCACTCTCGTTCAACTCGTCGGTGTGGATCGAGTATAGGCCCTCGCCTCCAGGTACGCGAAGGCGTTGCCCAACGGCGCACGCTTGTGACAGCAAACGGCCCCGCTCACCCATTCATTGGGCGGCAGGGCCGCGTGCTCTCACGCTGATGGTGGACTACTTCGTCGGCGGAATCACCGACTGTGCGCCGTTTCCGACGCCGAATGCGCGCGCGGTCGTCGCGGGACTCGCCAACGCGAGAGCAGTATCGACAGTTGCAAGAGTCGTGCCGACCGAGTCAACAGTCGTCACAATGGTACCGCTCGCGCGCACCTGGCTCACCATCGCCTCGCGCGTCGAGGCGTCGCCCACGAGAACGCCCGAGGTCGAACCGACAGCCTGAGCCAGGCCGACCCACGCGTCCGAGTTCGATGTCACCGCAGCAGGCGTCGCACCGGTGCCAACAACGGACTGCGCACGCGGGCCGACGGCCACGATCGACGTTGCGGTGCCAGAAGGATCCTCGTCGATCGTCATAATCGGGGTCGAATCGTCCGTGAGAATCTGACGCAGGAGATCAGTCTCCGCACCCGTCGAGGTCAGCACCTGGACGATCGAGTATCCAACGACGCCGTCAGCGCTAGCGGTCTTGGCCGCGGGCGAGGCGAGGTGAGACGCAAGCGTTGTGGACAGCGTCGTGCGGTACTGATTCATCGACGTGGACTGCCAGTTGTCGCTCAGAGTGACGCGTCCGACAACACTCGCGCCGGCGTCAGTGAGCGTCGAGCGCAAAGCACTCACATCGTCGTCAGATGCACCGGGCAGCACGACGAGAGCAACCTTCGCTCCAGCCAGGGAGCCCGACAGCGCCGACGAAGCGAGAGCCTTGAGGCCAGCTGCCTCGGCGTCGGCCTGGGCACTGACCTGAGGATCGGTGGCTGTGGTGCTCGACGACGTACTCACTCCGGCCTGGATGCGGCTCTGGAGCGGACCGGCGCCCAGAACGACGCCGACCGCAAGCGCGATGAAGATCCCGATGATCGAGACGACGTGGTAACGGAAGTTAATCATTGGGTTCCTCCAGCGGAGTGCATCAGCGAGACGAAGAAAGAAGTGACCGGGTGCAGGAGGTCGTTGCCCCACGGGGTGGACCACAGCGCGACACCCATCAATGCGATAGCGACCAAGGCGAGGAGCACGAGGGTCCAGCCACGCGGACGCGGACGGAAGGTGGCTGCCACTGCCTGCGCACCGATAAGGCGCGAGCCGACCGCAAGACGCGAGAAGAAAGCGGGGGCAACAAGCGCACGCCCCGCATCAACGAGCTCGGCCTCCCCATAGGAAACACCCGCCGTCACGACGGCTGGGGCACCCGAATGCGCCGCGACGACGAGCGCCGCGTCGAGGGATGTGCCGGCCATCGCCACCTGCTCGTAAACGACACCCATGCGATCCAGACGCTGGGAGCCCGGCGCAAGGCCATCGCCGCCAACCCGCACGATGAATGCACGCGCGCGTCGAATAGCCTTCTCACTCATCAGCTCCGCGTCACCCACGACGAGGTCGAGGCTGAGACGGGCTTTCAGCGCAACGTCAGCGCCGGCATCGACAGCGATCACGAACGGAGCTGTCTCGGAGCGCCACCGGGCGAGCGCTTTGAGTTCAGCGGCGGCCTCAGTCGACCCAGTCACGAGAAGAACCGGCCGCTTGCCCAAGCCATCAATCGAAGGAACGCCCTCGCCGCGCAGGACGGTCGCCCCATCCTTCGCCAGGTAGTCCTCGACGGAGCCCCCGAATCCGGCGAATAGCGTGCGCGAGTCCGCGACATCAACATCCAGGTCGTCGGCGGATACGGCCCTGCCCGTTGCGATAATTCCCCCGTCGACGAGCACCTTGCCGCCCGTCACCGTGACGTCCTGGCCTTCACGCAGTGACATGATGTCCTGGCCGAGGTCGTCAACCAGGGTGATACCCGCGTCCAGAATGAGGCGGGGGCCGAGAGCTGCGACACGGCCGGTCAGCGATGGCTGCGCATTGAGGACCGCAGTGGGTGCGGCCTCAACCAGCGCAGCTGCGCTGTCACGGTCCAAATCGGCAACGTTGATGACGGCGATCTCGCCACGTTCTAAACGTGTCGCCAGGTGCTTGGGCCGGTCATCAACGCGTACGCGTCCCGACCGAGCCTTTGATTCCTTTGAAAGTGTTTCACTCATCCCTGCGATTGTGACACGGCAGAAGCCAAGACTTGCGAAGCGTGGCGGCGCGCCGCAGCCGAGTGCGGATCCCCACCCATCATGCGAGTCAGTTCGGCTTCGCGCTCATCACCACGCACCTCGCGCACGTTGGTCGTGCCGTCGTTCTTTTCAATGACGAGGTGCTGATCTCCAAACGCGGCGACCTGAGCCAGGTGAGTCACAACAATCACTTGTCGCGACGAGGCGAGCCGCTTGAGGCGCGCGCCGACCTCGGTCGCGGTCTGTCCCCCGATGCCCGCGTCGATCTCGTCAAAGATAAACGTGGACGAGGCCTCGGTCCGCCCGAGCATCAGCTCAAGGGCGAGCATGACGCGCGAGAGAGCTCGCCACCAGAGGCCCCCTGACCGAGAGGACGGGCAGGAGCATGCGGATGCGGCTGCAGCCGGAAGACGACGGTCTCGCACCCATTGGATGTTGGCTTCGTGGGCTCACAGTCGATATGCAGGGTCGCGTCAGGCATCGACAGCGCGTGAAGCTCCTCGTTCACACCCGCAGCCAACTCTTGAGCGAGGCGAGCGCGCGACTGCGTCACTAGGCGCCCGCACTCGAGCACGCGGTCCTGTGCAGCTGCAAGTTCACGCTCGACGGTTGCCGGATCCGAGCCGGGCGACGACAGCTCGTCAACGCGGGCGCGCGCTTCGTCAAGCCACACAATCAGCCCGTCGATATCCGCTGCCCGGCCGCGCTGTGCGTCCTTAATGGCTGCGCGTCGCGCGTGAATCTGGGCGAGCCTCTCCGGGTCCGCGTCAAGACGCGACACATACGACGAAACATCATCGGCGAGTGCTTCCAGTTCGAGCACCTGGTTGCGTGCCCGCCCCACGAACTCAGCCAAGGCCTCGTCAAAACGTGCTGCATCGTCAAGTTGCGCGTACGAGTGACGGGCTGCCTCAACAGCCCCCGCATAATCGCCACGATCATCGCCCTTCAGGTAGCCAAGTGCCACACCGACGAGGGCTCGAAGATCCTCCACGTTCGTGAGACGTGCTGCCTCACGAACGAGATCTTCTTCCTCACCGCTCACGGGGTCCAGTTCCTCGATCTGGCGAATTGCCGCTCGAAGATCCTCAAGTTCCTCAGCTCGTTCGCTCGCGTCGCCACGCAGCGAATCGAGACGATGTTTCACCTCAACCGCACGACGAAAGCTGAGCGGTATTCCTCAAGCAGTGCACCGTGTGCCGGGCCGCCAAATTGGTCCAGTGCGCGGCGCTGCGCAGACTCCCCAGTCAGACGAATTTGATCGGACTGACCGTGGATGGTCACCATAGAGCCAACGATGTCCGCCAGAACCGAGGCAGGTACCGGACGCGAGCCGAGGTGCGCACGCGATCGCCCTGCGGCGCGCACGGATCGTCCAACGATCAGCTCATCACCTTCGACAAAGCCTCCGGCGTCTTCGACACGCGTGGCAATATCGGGCGTCACCGAAAAAATGCCGTCGACCGAGAGGCGCTCCTCGCCACTGCGAACGAGCGCAGCGTCGGCACGCGCACCCAGCAGCAGCTGGAGGCTCGACAGCACCATCGTCTTACCCGCACCGGTCTCGCCCGTAACGACCACGAGCCCCGGTCCGAAATCAACGTGGGCGTTGGCGATAACACCGAGGTGGGAGATATCGAGAGACTCAATCACCGCGCAGCGTCCCTCCATCCGCGCACAGGCAAGTTGAATTTACGCACGAGACGCGCCGAGAAAGGCGTGTCGTCCACGCGCACGAGCTGCACGGGCGCCGACCCCACGCGAGCGCGAACGACAGCCCCTGCCGGAACCGTCATGCGACGCAGGCCATCGCACCACATCTCGGGGGGCGTCCACATGTCGTCGAGAACCACGATCTCGACGCACGCGGACGGTCCTACGACGAGAGGACGAGTGAAAAGACCGTGCGCCGCCAGAGGGGCAACGACGATCGCCTCCGTATCTGGCCACACCACCGGTCCACCCGCAGAAAACGAGTAGGCGGTGGAGCCGGTCGGCGTGGACAGAATCATGCCGTCCGCCCCGTACGTTGACACTTCCTGGCCATCGACGACGAGAGCAAAATGGACGGGGTGCGCCACGTCGGTGTGCATGACAACCGCTTCGTTGAGGGCCCAGTCGTCGGCCTTCGATCCGTCGGGACGTTCCATCGTGACATCAAGTGTCATACGTCGTTCGACCGAAAAATCGCCATCGGCAATCTTGCGCGCGAGATCACCCGTGCCCTTATCACCGAGTTCCGTCAGGAATCCCATGTGGCCAGCGTTGATACCGAGAAGGGGGACGTCCAGAGCACGCGCACTCGAGGCCGCAACGAGGAACGTCCCGTCACCGCCAATCGACAGCACCATATCGATGCCTCCGAGTGACGCGTCGTCGACGACCTCGATACCGCGCTCATTGAGAGCCTCGGTGAGGCTCACAGCGCTTGTCATCGCATTGGGACGATGACGATGACGCACCATCAAGACACGGGTCATGAGTGTCCTCCAGCGGGACCAGCCTGAACTGCCTGACGAATGTATTCGGTCAAGGCAGACGGGGCGATAGGTTCGGGGTGGTTGCGGCGCATGTGCACGAAATACTCGACGTTGCCGCTAGGGCCGGGAAGTGGCGAGGCTGCGATGGCAGCGATATCGAGGCCCAGCTCCATCGCGCATCGGGCAACCGTTTCGACCGTTTCCACGTGGTGCTCGGGATTGCGCACCACTCCCCCGTGGCCGAGTCGTTCCTTTCCGATCTCGAACTGCGGCTTCACCATCAGCAGGAAGTCAGCGTCGGGCGCTGCTGCGGCGACGAGAGCCGGAAGAACAAGCGTCAAAGAAATGAACGACATATCCCCCACGACCAGCTCGGGGGCGGGAGCAACGGACGCGGGATCGAGAGTACGCACGTTCGTGCGATCATGAACCTCGACGCGGGGATCGGATTGCAGCTTCCAGGCAAGCTGCCCGTATCCCACGTCCACGGCAACGACGGAAGCCGCACCGCGTCGCAGCAGCACGTCTGTAAAGCCACCTGTTGATGCGCCGGCGTCGAGAGCTCGACGGCCTTCGATCAGCGGTGCCTTATCACCAAGCGCGTCGAGGGCACCCGCTAGTTTATGGGCGCCGCGCGAGACGTATTCGGGATCATCAGATTCTTCGACGATTATCGCCTGGGCGGGATCCATCTGCCGGGCAGGCTTCAAGACGATCTGCCCATCCAGCTTGACGCGCCCATCTTCAATCATCTGAGCGGCTGCCGAACGCGATTTCGCTAGACCGCGGCGAACAAGTTCCGAATCAATGCGACGAAGTTTCATGCGTCACTCCGATCCTCATGAGGCACGCGGATATGCCCGCCGGGTACGTTCGCGTCGGCTGGGACATCGGCAGACAGGGCCCGGCGTAGATCGGACTCGATGGCCCGCAACGTCTCGATTTGCACTGACGCTGCGAGCTCATCGAAACCGACAAGCCGGGCTTCCGTCTGTTCGTGAAGGGCCATCAGGCCTCGTCGTCCATATCGGCCGTCGCCTCAAGGAGCTGCTCGAGTTCCTCCTCACCGGGAAGGAACGCGGGTGTCTGTGCCCCCGGCTCCGGGAGGTTGTCCGCGTCCGCGGCAACATCGAAGAAATCGTCGTCATCCTCGGGCTCAGTGGACGGCTCGGGAGCCGTCACAATGCCCGCCGGGTCGTCGTTGCTCACAACGGTGATCTCGGGGCAAGAGGGGGCGGAACCAGCCGCATCCGCGTACTCCCATGCAGCTGCAGCGAGTGCGCGGTACGAGTCGATCGTGATGGTCACGGGCTCGGTGAGCTCGACGTCGTCAAGCGTCAGGACGCCAGAGCGCTCCACCTTCGCCACCTGCGAGAGACCGCACGTCCAGGTACCGTCGCGATGATGCTTCGGAGCCGGGTGTGCCTCGAGGAGGCCGCGCATGTCGATCGCGAGGTAGCTCGGACGCTGACCGCGAGGCGCGCGAATGACGTCACGAGCCATGTGGACACCAGTCAGAACGTGCATAGCGGGGACACCAGCGGCAACCGCACCCATGATGTCGGTCTCGAGGCGATCACCCACAGCGAGCGGGTTGCCCGCGCCGACGAGTTCGCTCGCACGACGGTAGATGCCGGGCTCAGGCTTGCCGCCAGCGGTCGGACGCTTGCGCGTCGCATGCTGGATCGCACGCACGAGAGAGCCATTGCCCAGCGCCTGACCGCGCTCGACGGGAAGCGTCGCGTCAAGGTTGGACGCGTAGAATGCCGCGCCACGCTCGATAGCGAATGCGCCCTCGGAGAGAAGCGCCCAGTTCACCTGCTTGTCGAGGCCCTGCACGACAGCTGCAGGCTCATCGTCCGCGCTGTCAACGAGGACGAATCCGCGCTCTTCCAGGGCCAGGCGCAGGCCAGCGCCACCGATCACGAGGACCTTGGAACCTTCCGCAAGCTCCTCGGCCATGATCGCGGCGATATCCATCGCGGACGTCATGACCATGTCAGCGGTAGCCTCAAAGTCCATGCTGTTGAGCTTGTCGGTGACCTGTGCGGGCGTGCGCATCGCATTGTTGGTGACGAACGCCGAGGCCATACCAAGTCCGCGCGCCTCGATGACGGAGGCAGCCGCGTGCTCGATGCGCTCGTCCCCCGACCAGGCGGTGCCGTCAAGGTCAAGCAGCGCGCAGTCATAGTCCTCAGCCAGAGCGTTGCCGGTGCCGCGCAGCGGAGACCGCTTGCCGTCGACATCCGCGTCCTGGTACAGGGCCACGTCGATAATCTCAGCGTCTTCGGCAATGACGGGCATAGCAGCGATGACCTCAGCAGCCTCGTCATCGCGGCCAAGCTCGGTGAGACGCTCGGCCTTGACCTCCATGAGGCGACGACGCAGCTCGTCGTCCACCGACGAGGGCAGCGCAGCGAGAGCATCGTCAACAATCACGAGGCCCACGTCGGACTGTCCGAGGTCCGCACGGGCGCCGGAGGAGACGAGCACAAGCTCGACCTGCTCGGCAAGATCAAGGGACGAGGCATCGGTAGCGTCGATAATCTCAACGGCCTTCTCGGGGTGGCCGAGGCCTCGTTCGGCATCAGCCTCAACCGCACGCAGGGAGGAATCGCCGCGCATACGGCGCACAGCGCGCACCTCACGCAGCGCTTCCTCGTAGCGTCCGGATGCGTAAGCAGTCAGCGCAGCGGCCTCACGCACGACGTCGACGCGTCCGGCGCGGGAAACTGCGGCCTGTGCGTGCTGGTACGCGGCTTCGGGATCAAGATCGATCAGCTGGCCCGCCATCACGAGGTGCCGAGCAACAATGTCGCGATTGGGGCCCGACAGAGTCGTGAGCGCGCGCAGTGCATCTCGATCCAGTTCATCGGCGCTGACGCCGGCGGGAATCATCGGCTCATTGCCGTTAGGCGAGACGTACTCGTCCGTCGAGGAGTAGGACTTGTAAGAAGCATCCTTCCTGCGGTCGTCACGGAAGTTGCCTCGGCGATCATCGCGCTGCTGGAACCCACCGCGGCGATCGTCACGACGCTGATAACCCCCACGATCCCCACGACGATCATCGCGACCACCGAAATCACGGCGATCATTATCGCGACGCTGGAAGTCGCGACGATCACCATCGCGACGATCATCGCGGAAACCACCACGACGATCATCATCACGACGCTGGAAGTTGCCACGGCGATCATCGCGCTGCTGGAACCCACCGCGACCGCGGTCCTCGAAACCACCGCGTCGGTCATCACGACGCTGATAACCCCCACGATCCCCACGACGATCATCGCGACCACCGAAATCACGGCGATCATCATCACGACGCTGGAAGTCGCGACGATCACCATCGCGACGATCATCGCGGAAACCACCACGACGATCATCATCACGACGCTGGAAGTTGCCACGGCGATCATCGCGCTGCTGGAACCCACCGCGACCGCGGTCCTCGAAACCACCGCGTCGGTCATCACGACGCTGATAACCCCCACGATCCCCACGACGATCATCGCGACCACCGAAATCACGGCGATCATCATCACGACGCTGGAAGTCGCGACGATCACCATCGCGACGATCATCGCGGAAACCACCACGACGCTGGAAGTTGCCACGCTCGCCGCGGTCAGTGCGTTCGCCGTTACGGTCACGCCACTGAGGCTGGCGCTTCTGGTATCCACCACGGCCAAATTCGCCGCGTCCTCGAGTCTCTTCTGCCATGGTGTCTATCCTCTATTCCTGCGCCGCTTGGCGCTCTTGTCTGCGGTGCGCAATGCGCGTTCAACCACCCAATACTAGACGACAGGTGGCACCAAAGCGGCGCGGAGCCGCAAAAACGAGAGGGACGGCACGCAATGCGGGCCGTCCCTCTCGGTGACGTGTGTTGTGGCGGTGTCCTACTCTCCCACAACCTGGCGGTTGCAGTACCATTGGCGCTGCCGGGCTTAGCTTCCAGGTTCGGAATGGAGGCTGGGCGTTTCCCCGGTGCTATGACCACCACAAGATTTGGTGTTCAACACTCTCCCCGCACGCTGCTTGTTGGTGGGGGTGTGGGTTGATCGTGGTTTGTATAGTGGTTGCGGCGTGTTGTTCACGGTTTTTGTTTCACCCAAGGGCACTTGCGTGTTTGGGTTGTTGTTTAGTGTTGGCCCATTAGTACCAGTCGGCTCACGAGCACATTGCTGTGCTTCCACCTCTGGCCTATCAACCCGCTAGTCTGGCGGGGGCCTCTCACCCCACGGAGGGGGCGTGGAAACCTCATCTTGAAGCAGGCTTCCCGCTTAGATGCTTTCAGCGGTTATCCCTTCCGAACGTAGCCAACCAGCCATGCACCTGGCGGTACAACTGGCACACCAGAGGTTCGTCCATCCCGGTCCTCTCGTACTAGGGACGGCCCTTCTCAAGTTTCCTGCGCGCACAGAGGATAGGGACCGAACTGTCTCACGACGTTCTGAACCCAGCTCGCGTACCGCTTTAATGGGCGAACAGCCCAACCCTTGGGACCAACTCCAGCCCCAGGATGCGACGAGCCGACATCGAGGTGCCAAACCATGCCGTCGATATGGACTCTTGGGCAAGATCAGCCTGTTATCCCCGGGGTACCTTTTATCCGTTGAGCGACCACGCACCCACGTGCCATGGCCGGATCACTAGTTCCTGCTTTCGCACCTGCTCGACCCGTCGGTCTCACAGTCAAGCTCCCTTGTACACTTGCACTCGCCACCTGATTACCAACCAGGCTGAGGGAACCTTTGAGCGCCTCCGTTACATTTTAGGAGGCAACCGCCCCAGTTAAACTACCCACCAGGCACTGTCCCCAACCCGGATCACGGGTCTAGGTTGAGGTGACCGCTTGAACCAGAATGGTATTTCAACGACGACTCCACCACCGCTGGCGCGGCAGCTTCACAGTCTCCCACCTATCCTACACAAGTCCAAGCGAACACCAATACCAAGCTATAGTAAAGGTCCCGGGGTCTTTCCGTCCTTCTGCGCGAAACGAGCATCTTTACTCGTACTGCAATTTCACCGAGTTCGCGGTTGAGACAGCGGAGAAGTCGTTACGCCATTCGTGCAGGTCGGAACTTACCCGACAAGGAATTTCGCTACCTTAGGATGGTTATAGTTACCACCGCCGTTTACTGGGGCTTAAATTCACCGCTTCACACCCACAAAGGGGTGTTGACGGTTCCTCTTAACCTTCCAGCACCGGGCAGGCGTCAGTGCGTATACATCGCCTTACGGCTTCGCACGCACCTGTGTTTTTGATAAACAGTCGCTTCTCCCTATTCTCTGCGACCCCACAACCCCACCAACACGCACGGCGTTGGGAAGTGACGGGGTCCTCCTTATCCCGAAGTTACGGAGGAATTTTGCCGAGTTCCTTAACCACGATTCACTCGAACGCCTCGGTATACTCTACCTGACCACCTGAGTCGGTTTAGGGTACGGGCGCGTTATGCCCTCACGTCGAGGCTTTTCTCGGCAGCTTAGGATCACCACAAGTCCACACACGCGTGTGTCCCTCATCAGTTCTCACCCTTAGTGTCCCCCGGATTTGCCTGGGGGACGGGCCACAACCTTAAATACGCACAACCATCGGCGCACTGCAGCTACCTGTCTGCGTCACCCCTGTTAACACGCTTGCCTACAATCACCGGGGCCCCAAGACCCACACACACCCAAAAACCCGAAGGCTTAAGAGTGGCGTGAGCAAGTTGGTTAGCACAATGACTTCAGCATGGGCGGTCATAACGCGGTACCAGAATATCAACTGGTTGTCCATCGACTACGCCTGTCGGCCTCGCCTTAGGACCCGACTAACCCAGGGCGGATAAACTAGCCCTGGAACCCTTAGTCAATCGGCGCTGCGGATTCTCACCGCAGATTCGTTACTCATGCCTGCATTCTCACTCCCACACAATCCACCAGAAGTTCCCTCCAGGCTTCACCTCGTGCAGGACGCTCCCCTACCCAACAACACACCGACATCCAGTTCCTGGTGCCAGCTCCATGCGTTGTTGCCACAGCTTCGGCGGTACGCTTGAGCCCCGCTACATTGTCGGCGCAGAACCACTTGACCAGTGAGCTATTACGCACTCTTTCAAGGATGGCTGCTTCTAAGCCAACCTCCTGGTTGTCACCGCGACTCCACATCCTTTCCCACTTAGCGTACGCTTAGGGGCCTTAGCTGATGATCTGGGCTGTTTCCCTCTCGACTACGAAGCTTATCCCCCGCAGTCTCACTGCCGCGCTACACCTAATGGCATTCGGAGTTTGGCTGACGTCAGTAACCCATAGGGCCCATCGGCCATCCAGTAGCTCTACCTCCACCAGGGACCACGCGACGCTGCACCTAAATGCATTTCGGGGAGAACCAGCTATCACGGAGTTTGATTGGCCTTTCACCCCTACCCACAGTTCATCCCCCAGGTTTTCAACCCTGGTGGGTTCGGTCCTCCACACAGTCTTACCTCTGCTTCAACCTGACCATGGGTAGATCACCCCGCTTCGGGTCTAGAACACGCGACAAACGCCATATTTCAGACTCGCTTTCGCTACGCATACCCCACACGGGTTAAGCACGCCACGTATCACTAACTCGCAGGCTCATTCTTCAAAAGGCACGCCATCACCCCACAAGGCTCTGACGGCTTACAGGCACACGGTTTCAGGTACTATTTCACTCCCCTCCCGGGGTACTTTTCACCATTCCCTCACGGTACTATGCACTATCGGTCATCAAGTAGTATTTAGGCTTACCAAGTGGTCTTGGCAGATTCACACGAGATTTCACGAGTCCCGCGCTACTCGGGTACCACACCCACACCACACAACACCAGTCCATCTACACGACTCTCACGCTCTACGGTCAGACTTCCCAGACTGTTCAACTCCCAGCATCACATGGCGCGACCCTCCGGCAGAAGAGTCCAACATGGCCCCACAACACCAAACACGCAACGGCCGCCGCCTCTCACACGCATCTGGTTTAGCCTCCTCCGCTTTCGCTCGCCACTACTCACGGAATATCTTTCCTGCGGGTACTGAGATGTTTCACTTCCCCGCGTTCCCCCCATCACCCTATACACGTTCAGATGATGGTAACCCAGCACAACCCAGGTTAGGTTCCCCCATTCGGACACCCTCGGATAATAACGCTCGCTCGCCAGCTCCCCGAGGCATATCGCAGGCCGCAACGTCCTTCATCAGCTCTTGATGCCAAGGCATCCACCGAATGCCCAATAAAACTAAACAAAACACAAAAAACAGTACAGAACAAATATGCTCGCAACCACTATACAAATCACAAACAACCCACCACACACAACCCACACCAGTAAACCCGGCTGGTTGTGCGGGCAACCACCACCACACAGGCGGCGGACGCTCACACGGTGTTGAACGTGAACCCGACAGTGTGCTTGTCTGCCATCAAACTTTTATGCCCAACCCAAAAACGCACCCACACCCACCACCCACTGTCGGGCAGTAAACACATGCAGGCACAAGAAAACAACCAACACAACCCAACAGGCCACGCTGCTTGTTCCCCACAAACTGGGCTCCCTAGAAAGGAGGTGATCCAGCCGCACCTTCCGGTACGGCTACCTTGTTACGACTTCGTCCCAATCGCCAATCCCACCTTCGACCACTCCCCCCGATAAACGGTTAGGCCATGGGCTTCGGGTGTTACCAACTTTCGTGACGTGACGGGCGGTGTGTACAAGGCCCGAGAACGTATTCACCGCAGCGTTGCTGATCTGCGATTACTAGCGACTCCACCTTCATGGGGTCGAGTTGCAGACCCCAATCCGAACTGAGACTGGCTTTAAGGGATTCGCTCCACCTCACGATATCGCAACCCTCTGTACCAACCATTGTAGCATGCGTGAAGCCCAAGACATAAGGGGCATGATGATTTGACGTCATCCCCACCTTCCTCCGAGTTAACCCCGGCAGTCCCCCACGAGTCCCCACCATCACGTGCTGGCAACATAGGGCAAGGGTTGCGCTCGTTGCGGGACTTAACCCAACATCTCACGACACGAGCTGACGACAACCATGCACCACCTGCACACGACCAACTAAATGCCACCACATCTCTGCAGTGTCGCCGTGCATGTCAAGCCTTGGTAAGGTTCTTCGCGTTGCATCGAATTAATCCGCATGCTCCGCCGCTTGTGCGGGCCCCCGTCAATTCCTTTGAGTTTTTAGCCTTGCGGCCGTACTCCCCAGGCGGGGCACTTAAAGCGTTAGCTACGGCGCAGAAACCACGGGTGGCCCCCCACACCTAGTGCCCAACGTTTACAGCGTGGACTACCAGGGTATCTAATCCTGTTCGCTCCCCACGCTTTCGCTCCTCAGCGTCAGTAACGGCCCAGAGACCCGCCTTCGCCACCGGTGTTCTTCCTGATATCTGCGCATTCCACCGCTACACCAGGAGTTCCAGTCTCCCCTACCGCACTCAAGTCAGCCCGTACCCACCGCACGCCCCCAGTTAAGCCAGAGGATTTCACGGCAGACGCGACCAACCGCCTACAAGCCCTTTACGCCCAATAATTCCGGACAACGCTCGCGCCCTACGTATTACCGCGGCTGCTGGCACGTAGTTAGCCGGCGCTTCTTTACCCACTACCCTCACCACAACCACTGTTGCGGCTTGACCATGAGCGAAAGAGGTTTACAACCCGAAGGCCGTCATCCCTCACGCGGCGTCGCTGCATCAGGCTTTCGCCCATTGTGCAATATTCCCCACTGCTGCCTCCCGTAGGAGTCTGGGCCGTATCTCAGTCCCAATGTGACCGGTCACCCTCTCAGGCCGGCTACCCGTCAAAGCCTTGGTAGGCCATCACCCCACCAACAAGCTGATAGGCCGCGAGCCCATCCCCCACCAGAAAAAACCTTTCCACCAACCCCCATGCGAAGGCCAGTGAATATCCAGTATTAGCACCCGTTTCCGGGCGTTATCCCAAAGAAGGGGGCAGGTTACTCACGTGTTACTCACCCGTTCGCCACTCATCCACCCAGCAAGCTGGGCTTCAGCGTTCGACTTGCATGTGTTAAGCACGCCGCCAGCGTTCGTCCTGAGCCAGGATCAAACTCTCCGAACAAAAACAAAAACGTTAAAGCCCAGAAAAACCAACCAAACAAAACCGCCTGGCCAGCAATCCCAACCAAAAACACTCAAAAACAAAAAACAGGCATAAAAAAACAAACAAACACACTATCGAGTTCACAAACAACACCCACACACCCAGACAACCAAGCCACAAAACCCAGCCACCCAAGCAGTGAACCACCACCACAAACTCACTCACAAGCTCGCGGCGACAGGTGAATAATCTACTCACCCCCACACCCAAAGTCAAACCAAAACACCGTGACCCCCACCACACACACCACAAACCCACCAAACACAAAGGAAAAGAGGGCATCCGACAATTGTCGGATGCCCTCTTGTTCGAAGCGATCAGTTCAGTTCAAGCACGGCGAGGTTCTTACGCCCCTTACGAATGAGAGCCAGTCCACCTGCAAGGACGTCTTCTTCGCGCAGAACAGCCTCGGGATCCTCGACCTTGATGTTGTTGATGGAGGCTCCGCCGGAGGAGATCGTTCGGCGTGCCGCAGTCTTGCCCTTCTCAAAGCCGAGGGCAACGAGCGCATCGGCCACGGTCGACTCGCCGATGGTGAGGGACGCGCGTGGTAGATCCGCGGTGGCAGCGGCCAGCGTTGCCTCGTCGAGATCACGGATATCGCCTCCGCCCCACAGGGCGTCGGTCGCGGCGAGCACGCGCTGAAGCTGGTCGGCCCCGTGCACGAGCTCGGTGACGGAGGCGGCCAGCGCCTTCTGCGCGGCACGCTGGTGCGGACGCTCGGCAACCTCAACGGCCAACGCCTCGATCTCTTCACGCGACTTGAACGTGAAGATCTTCAGGAAACGCACCACGTCGTCGTCCGCGACCTGGAGCCAGAACTGGTAGAAGGCGTAGGGGGTCATCATCTCCGGGTCGAGCCAGATGGCACCCCCCTCAGACTTACCGAACTTCGTTCCGTCGGCCTTGGTGATAATCGGCGTGGTCATGACGTGGGTATCGACGCCCTCAACCTTACGGATCAGGTCGACGCCGCCCACCATGTTGCCCCACTGATCGTTGCCGCCGGTCTCGAGCGTGCAGCCGTTGCGGCGGTAGAGCTCGAGGAAGTCGTTGGCCTGGAGCACCTGGTAGGAGAACTCGGTGTAGGAGATGCCCTCGTCCGAGGCAATACGGCGGGCAACGATGTCCTTATTGAGCATGGTGCCCACGCGGAAGTACTTGCCGATAGTGCGCAGCAGGTCGATAGCGCTCATCTCCTGGGTCCAATCCAGGTTGTTCACCATCGTGGCGGCAGCGGGGCCCTCGAAGTCCAGGAACTTCGAGATCTGCGAATGCAGGCGATCTGCCCACCCCTTGACGACCTCGGTCGACTGAAGCTGACGCTCGCCGCTCTGACGCGGGTCGCCAATCTGACCGGTGGCGCCGCCCACGAGAGCGAGCGGACGGTGGCCGGCGAGCTGCAGGTGACGCATCACGATCAGCTGAACCAGGTGTCCGTGGTGCAGGGAGGGCGCCGTCGGGTCATAGCCGCAATAAAAGGTGACAGGTCCGGCGGCCAGGTGCTCACGGAGCGCCTCGAGGTCGGTGTGCTGCGCGAGCAGCCCACGCCACTGCAGTTCGTCCAGAATGTCTGTCACGAAAGTTGTCCTTCCTTGCGGATTCGACGGGTCAATACGGTCTTAGTGTATCGGCTTGCGAGTACCGGCGTTAGCGCAGCGCCGTGGCCGCCCACTCGCGCGCGTCAGCGAGGCCCGCCTCAGCCTCGGCGATCTGCTCGCGCACGCGCTCCGGGGCGGTGCCTCCGCGCCCACGGCGTGCGCTCACGGAACCTTCCACGGTCAGCACAGCGCGAACCTCGGGGGTCAGGGCCGACGAGGCCTGGGCAAGCTCCTCGTCCGTCAGGTCCGCGAGCTCCACTCCCCTGGCCTCGGCGAGGCGCACGCACGCGCCCGAGATCTCGTGAGCGTCGCGGAACGGAACGCCCTGCTTGACGAGCCACTCAGCGATGTCGGTGGCAAGCGAGAAGCCCTGCGGAGCTAGCTCCTCGAGACGGTCGAGATGAATCGTCATCGTGTCGATCATGCCAGCAACAGCCGGGCACAGGACATCCAGGGTGTCGATCTGATCGAACACCGGCTCCTTGTCTTCCTGGAGATCGCGGTCATAGGCGAGCGGGATGCCCTTGAGGACCGCGAGCAGGCCGGTCAGGTCACCGATGAGGCGGCCGGCCTTGCCGCGGGCCAGCTCCGCAACGTCGGGGTTCTTCTTCTGGGGCATGATCGACGAACCCGTGGAGTACGAGTCGTCCAGCGTGACGTAGCCGAATTCCTTCGTGTTCCAGATGACGATTTCCTCCGACAGGCGCGAAATGTCGATGCCGATCTGGGCGCACACGAAGGCGAACTCTGCGACCACGTCGCGAGCAGCCGTTCCGTCAATCGAGTTTTCGACGGAGTCGGTGAAGCCGAGAGCAGCCGCGATGCGGCGGGGATCCATGCCGAGAGTATTACCGGCGAGCGCGCCGGAACCGTACGGAGAGATGGCTGCGCGCTTGTCCCAGTCGCGCAGGCGCGCGACGTCGCGCAGCAGCGGCCACACGTGCGCCATCAGGTGATGAGCGACGAGCACGGGCTGCGCGTGCTGCATGTGGGTGCGGCCCGGCATGACTGCGTCGCCGGCGCGCACGGCCTGCCCGACGAGAGCCTGAGCGATGTCAAGAACGCGACCTGCCAGGTGACGGGCCTCCTCGCGCAAGTACACGCGAATGAGTGTGGCGATCTGATCATTGCGGGAGCGGCCAGCGCGGAGCTTGCCACCGAGCGTCGCTCCGGCTCGCTCGATGAGGCCACGCTCAAGCGCGGTGTGGACATCTTCATCGTCTGGCGCGGGCACGAACGCGCCGGAGGCAACATCAGCGTCCAGGCGCGCCAGAGCATCGTGCATGTCCGCGCATTCCTGGTCGGTCAACAGGCCAACACGGTGCAGCTCATCAGCGTGGGCATGCGAGCCCGCGATATCCACGTGGGCCAGACGGAAGTCGAAGTGCGTCGACACGCTCAGCGCAGCCAGTGCCTGCGAAGGCCCTCCAGAAAAACGGCCACCCCACAGGGAGACGTGAGTTTCGGACTGCGACATGAGTTTCCTCCTGGCTCGGTGACAACGATGTTGTTCGTATGCCTTAAGAATATTCGAGATGCTGGCGGGCCGCCGACGGCCACACAACGGGCACCTCGCCGCGCACCTTCACCCACGTCGCGATCATGACGAAGAGCATCCAGTTGCCTTCAAAGAGCAACCGTGATTCGGTGAAAGACTGAATAAACATGGCGATGATAATGACGGCGGGAATCACGTCCCACAGATTGTCGTCAATGTGGGCAACCGCGACCTTCACAACGCGATACAGCGTCCAGACGATCGCGACGGTGATCATGGCTGCGCCCACGAAGCCGGTCGTCAACGCCGCTTCGACGTACACGTTGTGTGCCTGGTTCGTCGGCGTCCCATCCGGACGGATCACGAGCGATGCAAAAGGTTCCATCCACGTGGGCCACCCAATGAACCAGCCCCAGCCGCCGATCGGGTGCTGCGCGACGAGGGGCGCCACCGCGTGCCAGATGACGGAACGCCCGCTCATATCGGGACTACGACCGAAAGCGTCGGCGATCATGTGACGACAGAAGAATGCTGCGATTGCAGTGAGAACACCTATTCCCGCAAACCCGCCGACAACGCGCAAGCGCAGGCGTTCCGGAACTCTGCGCTGCACGACGAGGCCCGCGATGACCAGGAAGCAGCCAACCGTCGAGAGAGCGACCGTCGCAGACTGCGTCAGTAGCAACACCGCGCCGCACAAACCGAGCCATACGAGCGTCTTAAGCGGGGAGCGCTTTGTCTGCATGTATCGCAAAACGAGGCACACCGCCAGAAGCAGTGCGATGAAAGCAAGAGGATTCCTGTTGCCGGGAAAGCCCTGAATCGGCCCACCCTTGAGAAGCAAGCCGTCGACCCAGTAATAGGACGCAGGTAGCAGCCCTCTCCCCCACATGATGGGAGGAGCGAGCGGGCCTCGGCCAAAGAAAGCAACGAGCGCCTCGAGAACGAACGAGGAGCCGATAATCCACTGGAAGGCAAGGATCAACGCGCCAACGAGTTCAGTGAGCGGCAATGCGACAGCCACAGCGATCGACACCAGTGTCAGAGCTATCGATAAGACCGCATATTGCGCGCTTTGTAGAGGGGCCACGGACCACACGCACGACAGTGCGCACCACGCGACGAACAAACACGTGGTGGTCGGAAAGCGACGCAGCAACAGCGACCGGCCCGAGGTCCAGAAAAGCACCACGAACGACACAAGCAGAATCAGCATCGGCACAAGAGAACCGATGTCCCCGAAAATGCCGCGGATACCCTTGCCAGCAAAGCCAACAAAGAACATCGCGGCAACCGTGTAGCGCATCATGCGCGCGCGCAGGGCATCATCACGATCGGTCCCCACAGCTTCGCTCACGGCGCTCGCCTCATACGTCATACACGAAACAGTAAGCGAGGCGGGAGCGGCCTTCTCGCCGCTCCCGCCTCTTGAAACCCAACTGAGACATTCTCTGTGAGAACGCCCTCAACCAAGCGCTCAGTAACCCATGTTCACGCCGAAACGCACATCACGGGCAGCCGCGAGCTTCGACTGCAGGCCGTAGATGTCGATGAAGCCACGCGACGACGACTGGTCGAAAGTATCGCCGGTCTCGTAGGTCGCAAGATTGAAGTCGTAGAGCGAAGACTCGGAGCGGCGGCCGTTGACGGTCGCGCGTCCACCGTGGAGCACCATGCGGATGTCGCCGGAGACGTATTCCTGCGTGTGCTCGATGAACGCGTCCATCGACTTCTTGAGCGGCGAGTACCACTGTGCCTCGTACACGAGCTCACCCCAGGTCTGCTCCAGCTGACGCTTGTAGCGGCGCTGCATGCGCTCCAGCGTGACCGACTCGAGGGCCTGGTGTGCCTCGATCAGCGCGACGGCACCGGGAGCTCGTAAATCTCGCGGGACTTGATACCGACGAGTCGGTCCTCGACCATGTCGATACGACCGATGCCCTGAGCGCCGGCGCGGCGGTTCATCTCCTGGATGGCCTCGAGCGGCGTGACGGGACGGCCGTCGATAGCGACCGGGATGCCCTTGTCGAAGGTGATGACGACTTCGTCGGGCAGCGGCGGGTAGGTCGGGTCGTCAGTGTAGTTGTAAACGTCCTTCGTGGGTGCGTTCCACAGGTCTTCGAGGAAGCCGGTCTCAATGGCACGGCCCCACACGTTCTGGTCGATCGAGAAGGGGTTGTGCTTGGTGGTCTCAATCGGCAGGCTGTGCTTCTCGGCGTAGTCGATCGCAACGTCACGCGTCAGAGCGAGGTCACGGACCGGAGAGATGCAGTCCATGTCGGGTGCCATCGAGGTAATCGAGACCTCGAAACGGACCTGGTCATTGCCCTTGCCCGTACAGCCGTGGGCAACGGTCGTCGCGCCAAACTCGCGCGCGGCCTTCACGAGGTGCTTGGTGATGACGGGACGCGACAGCGCGGAGACGAGGGGGGTACTTGCCCTCGTACAGAGCGTTGGCCTTGAGAGCGGGCATGCAGTATTCGTTCGCGAACTCGTCGCGAGCGTCGGCCACGTATGCTTCCACGGCACCACAGTCGAGGGCGCGCTGGCGAATGACCTCCAGGTCTTCTCCGCCCTGGCCAACATCAACGGCGACGGCAACTACTTCACGGCCGGTCTGTTCACCGATCCATCCGATAGCCACAGAGGTGTCCAGGCCGCCTGAATATGCCAGGACGACGCGATCTTTGCTCGACATGTGGGTTCCTTCCAATTGTTGGGTATGTGGTGCCCGCGTACGCTCGCTGAAACGAGGCCGGGGCTAGTTGTCGGGGAGTGCGCCGGGTTCAGCGAGCGCGAGAAGGGAGCGTTCGACGTCGGCTGCGCCCTCCTCACTGCGGCAGATCACGAGAATTGTGTCGTCGCCGGCGATCGTTCCGGCGATTTCTTCGCGCCTCACCGCATCGATCGATGATGCGAGGAGGTTGGCTGCACCCACCTGGGTGCGCAGAACAAGCTGGTTACCCACCTTCACGGAGGTGACAAGGAGAAGCTGGCACCAGCGTGCCAGACGGACATTGGCAGCTTCAGCGTCATGGGTAAGACCGCCGTCGTGGTCGGGCACCGTGTAGATAAGCGCACCGGATACATCGCGGATCTTCGTCGCGCGCAGGTCCATCAGATCACGCGACAGTGTCGTCTGGGTGACATCAATCCCCCGCTCGGCCAGGCGAGCGCGCAGTCCTTCCTGGCTACCGATCGACTCGGACGCCAGAAGATCACGGATCATCTCATGCCGCGCACTCTTCGTGCTCGGAAACGCGGGTGTTGCACTCATGTGCATGATTATACACAGATGCGCATATAAATAAGCAAGCGGGCGAGGGATGTCCCTTACCCGCTTGCTCTCACAACTCTCAGGCCTTCAACGCAGCCACGATGCCGTCGGCCCACGCCTCGATCGCTTCCCAGTCGCGGAAGTCGCCCTCCACAACGCCAGCCAGACGCGCGACCGAACGCTCACGCAGCGACAAAAGCTCAGGCTTGTAACGGCCCGGGAAGGTGCGCAGCTCGCGGCAGTTAACGTGGGTGAGCAGCGGGCCGACACGATTACCATCCTGCTCCGAGTGCTTCGGCACGCCATTCATGCCGACGGAGAAGGCCCACACCGGCTTGTCGCGCAGATCATCCTTGAAGCGCTCCATGAAGTCGTGCGCCTCGGGCATCCACTGGAGAATGTAGACAGCAGAGCCGGCGACCACGGCGTCGTAAGGTTCAACCGTGGTCACGTCAGCAGGCGCGACGCGATCGACGGTGAAACCCGCCGCTTCGAGGCGCTTAGCGATGGCGTCGGCGACTCATCCGTCGCCCCGTGCTTTGATGATGCAGTAACAAGGATGTGCATGTATACATCGTAAAGCGAAGACCGGTCGAATCGATGGGCACAACGCCCCAAATGAGTGGGGTGCCACACCGCCGATTCGACCGGCCTGTCGCTTCGTGGGCCTTATGCGCGCAACGACGCCCCCAGGACCTTCGATGCCTTCGCGACAACCTGCTCGCGCACCTGCGAGGATTCCTTCGCGGTCAGCGTGTGGTCAGCCGCGCGCAGACGCAACGCAAAGGCGAGAGAACGGTAGCCCTCGGGCACCTGATCGCCTTCGTAGATGTCGAAGAGCGTTACCGATTCGGCTAGCTGCCCCGCACCCTGGCGCACAATCTGCTCGACGCGCGACGCGGGAATATCGGAGGGCACAACGAGAGCGATGTCCTCCTTGGCCAGCGGGAACGTTGAGACACCCTTGACCTGGATGGGCTGCTCGCTCATCTGAGAGATCAGCGCATCCATGTCGATCTCGAATGCGGATGAACGAGACGGCAGGCCGAAGGCGCGGCACGCAGCGGGCGACAGCTCGCCGGCAAGAGCCACATCAATGAGGTCACGGCCAGCGCGCACGAAGACGCGCGCGACACGGCCGGGGTGGAACGGAGCAACCGCAGCGGGATCCGTCGCCGGAGCAGGCATCGGAGCACCCTTGTGCGCGGGCACCTCATCCATCCAGGCACGAGTCACCTCCACACGAACCCCGAGTCCCGAGGCCACACGACGCACGTACTCGAGGGCGTCGGCCCAGTCGTAAGCGCGTGCATTCGCCAGGACACCGGCCGGAACAGCCTGGCCGGTCAGGACACCGCCAATGTGCCAGGGCTGAGCAGGGATACCGGCCTCAAGCGCTGCGATCACCTCGTCGGAGGGACGTTCCTCGGCGCTGGGCAGGTCCGCCGGCACAGTACCCGCGGGACGGGCAACCTTGGCGACCTCGAAGATCGCGACGTCCGCGTTGGAGCGCGACACGTTACGGCCGGCGACGTCGAGGAGGGTATCAAGCACCGTGGTGCGCAGCCAGGGGGGCGTCATCCGCCATCGGGTTGCGCAGGCGCAGGGCCTCGCGACGCGGATCGTCGGCGCGGATACCCTGACGATCCCAGGTGTCGGACACGAACGGGTAGGACTCGACCTCGACCAGTCCCCCATCGGCCAGCGCAGCAGCGGCCAGGCGACGAGCCTTCTGCGCGGTCGTCAGGCCATGGCCAGCCGGTGCGGTCGGCATAACCACGGGAATGTTGTCGTAGCCGTCGAGGCGCGCGACTTCCTCGACCAGATCAGCCGGGAGTGTGAGGTCGGGACGCCACGAGGGAGCCGTCACCGTAAACGCGCCATTGTCGGGGCCTTCGACGACGCAACCGACCGTGCGCAACAGCTCGGCGATGCGCTCGGGGCTGTGGGCCACGCCCGTCAGGCGCTCCACCTCGCCGACGGGCAGCGAGATAACGACGGCCTCACCGCGCTGATCCACGTCCGTGACGCCCGCATCGACCGTGCCGCCGCCGTACTCGACGAGGAGCTCAACGGCACGCTGGGCAGCCACCGCGGGAAGCTGCGGGTCCGTGCCGCGCTCAAAGCGCTTCGCGGCCTCCGAGTGCAGCTTGTGCCTGCGCGAGCTACGGGCGACCGACACAGAATCGAAGTGAGCGGCCTCGAACAGCACGTCGGTCGTCCCCTCTGCGACCTCGGAGTAGGCTCCGCCCATGACACCGGCAATGCCGATGATGCGCGAACCTTCGCCCTCGGGAGAGTCGGTGATGAGCAGATCCTGCGGGTCGAGTTCACGCTTTTCCTCGTCCAGGGTCACCAGCGTCTCGCCCGCGCGAGCGCGGCGCACGACGATCGGGGCGGCCAGGTCGCCCAGATCGTAGGCGTGCATCGGCTGACCGAGGTCAAGCATGACGTAGTTCGTGATGTCGACGGCCAGAGACAGCGAGCGCATGCCCGCGGCCTCGAGACGCTCGACCATCCAGCGGGGAGTCGGAGCGTTGGGGTTCGTGCCACGCACGATACGCGCAACGAAACGGTCCACACCAACGCGACCGCGGATCGGAGCGTCGTCGGAGAAGACGACCGGGAAACCGTCGGAGTTCGCCGTCGGCGGCTCGGCTGCGATCACGCCGGGCAGGCCGGGGTCACGGAAGGGAGCGCCCGTTGAGTGCGAGTACTCGCGAGCGATACCACGCATCGAGAAGCAGTAGCCGCGGTCCGGAGTCACGTTGATCTCGAGGACCTCTTCGCCCAGCCCCAGCCAGGAGACAATGTCCGTACCAACAGCAGGAATCTCACGGTCCGGGAAGTACTTCGGCAGCACGATAATGCCGTCGTGGTCCTCCCCCAGTCCGAGTTCGCGCGCGGAGCAGATCATGCCGTCAGAGACGTGACCGTAGGTCTTGCGCGCGGCGATCTGGAAGTCGCCGGGCAGGATCGCGCCCGGCAGGGACACGACAACGAGGTCATCGACGTCGAAGTTGTGCGCACCGCAGATGATGCCGCGGCTCGGCAGATCCGAGGGCTCCTTTCCGGTGCCAGGGGCGTCGTTGTGCTCACCGACATCTACGCGGCAGTAGTTCACGATCTTGCCGTTCGAGGCGGTCTCCTCCACGCGGGTGAGGACGCGACCCACCACGAGCGGGCCGGTGACTCGCGCCGGGTGAATCTCTTCCTCTTCAAGGCCGACCTTCACGAGGGCGGCGGCAAGCGCCTCGGCGTCCGTGCCCTCGGGAACGTCAACGTGGTCGGACAGCCAGCTCAGCGGAACCATAGGCATGTCAGTTACCCCTTCCATTCACTCCGAACTGCTGGGAGAAACGAACGTCTCCCTCAACGATGTCATGCATGTCGGCGATGCCGTGACGCAGCATCAGCGTGCGCTCGATACCCATGCCGAACGCAAAGCCCGAGTAGACCTCAGGGTCGATGCCGTTGGCGCGCAGCACGTTCGGGTTGACCATGCCGCAGCCGCCCCACTCGATCCAGCCGGGGCCGCCCTTCTTCTGGGGGAACCACAGGTCCATCTCGGCGCTGGGCTCGGTGAACGGGAAGTACGAGGGACGCAGACGGGTCTTCGCCTCGGGGCCGAACATGGCCTTGGCAAAGTGGTCGAGAACGCCCTTCAGGTGAGCCATTGTCAGGCCCTTATCGACGGCGAGGCCCTCCACCTGGTGGAACACGGGCGTGTGGGTCGCGTCAAGCGCATCGGAGCGGAAGACCTTGCCGGGGCAAGCAACGTAGAGCGGCACGCCGCGCGACAGCATCGCATGCGACTGAACCGGAGAAGTGTGAGTGCGCATCACCAGGTGCGCGCCGTCCTCGGTCTCGGCGCCGACACTGCGGCCGTCGATGTAGAGCGTGTCCTGCATCTGTCGCGCAGGGTGATCGATGTCGAAGTTCAGGGAGTCAAAGTTGAACCACTCGTGCTCGATCTCCGGCCCCTCGGCGATATCCCAGCCCATCGCCACGAAGAAGTCGGCAACCTCTTCCATCAGGGTCTCGAGGGGGTGGCGAGCTCCCGCCGCGCGACGCGCAGTCGGCAGCGTCACGTCCACGGATTCCTCAACGAGCATACGAGCCTCATGCTCAGCGGCGAGGACAGCCTTGCGCGCCTCGAGCGCTTCGGTCAGGGCCTTACGCGCCTGGCCGAGATTCTTACCGGCGAGACCGCGCTGCGCTGGTTCAAGCGAGCCGATTGTTCGATTCGCCGTGACAAGGGGTGCCTGATCACCGAGGATCGCAGCTCGGACGGCCTTGAGAGCATCGAGCGAATCCGCGGCTTCGATATCGGCGAGGCCGGCCTCGCGAACGGCGTTGACGGCTGCCTCGTCAAGAGGATCAAGGTCAGGGGCATTGCCAGCCATGTCCTGCTTCCTTCTTCTTTCCATCTGGGGTCATTCCTGCGCGCATCACGCGCACCGCCCACTATCCTACCCGTTCGCCTATCCTCACAGCTCACCGGATCCACGGGCGCGCTACCCTGTAAGACGTGAATGCGCTCTCGCGCGCTCCAACAGCTCACCGAAGGAATCCCGTGTCTCACATTACGCAACCGGAGAACGCGGCCACGGCCTCGTCCCAGGCGTCCTCCCTCTTTTCCGCCAAGCGCGTGCGCGTCCAGCACATCGCCCGCGCGAAAGCCGAGGGCATTCCCCTGACGATGCTCACCGCCTACGATGCGCTCACCGCGCCCATCCTTTGAGGCCGCGGGCGTGGACATGCTGCTCGTCGGCGATTCGCTCGGCAACGTGATTCTTGGCCACAGCTCGACGCTGCCCGTCACCCTGGAAGACATGGAGCGCGCCACTGCCGCCGTTGCTCGTTCGACCTCGCGCGCCATGATCGTGGCCGATTTGCCCTTCGGCACCTACGAGGACACGCTCGAGCACGCCTTTGCCTCCGCAACCCGCCTCATGAAGGCAGGAGCACACGCAGTGAAGCTTGAGGGCGGTCAGAGCCGCGCCCACATCATTGCGGGCCTCGTCTCGGCTGGTATCCCCGTGTGTGCACACCTGGGCTACACGCCCCAGTCGGAAAACACTCTGGGCGGGCCTCGCATGCAGGGCCGCGGAGCCGGTGCCGATGCGCTTCGCCAAGACGCCGAAGCCGTCGAAAAAGCCGGTGCCTTCGCCGTCGTTTTCGAAATGGTGCCCGCGTCGATTGCCACCGAACTGACACAGAGCCTGAGCATCCCGACCATTGGTATTGGCGCGGGTCCCAACACGGACGGCCAGGTGCTCGTCTGGTCCGACATGGCTGGATACTCCGACTGGACCCCCTCTTTCGTGCGAAAGTTCGGCCAGCTCGGGCAGGCCCTCCGCGCGGCCGCATCCGACTACGTGGAGGCCGTGCGCGAGCGTTCCTTCCCCGGACCCGATAACTACAAGAACGACTGACGCCACCCGCTGAGAAGAGGAATACACATGGAAGCATCCGCACTCGCTCGTCGTGCACCCCTCGGCACGCTAAAGCCGGGACACATCTCACCAATGCGCGCGGTCCCCGAGCACATCGAGCGTCCCGAATACATGTTCCACGACGGTCCCGAGCGCGTCACTGCCTCGGAGATCAAGAGCCCCGAGACTATCGCGAAGATCCGCGAGGCCGGACGTATCGCGGCGGGCGCCATCGAGGCCGTCGGCGCGGCCATCGCACCCGGTGTCACCACGGAGGAGCTCGACCGCATCGGACACGAGTACCTCATCGCCCACGACGCATACCCCTCGTGTCTGGGTTACATGGGCTTCCCCAAGTCCATCTGTTCCTCGATTAACGAGGTCATCTGCCACGGCATTCCGGACGATCGTCCGCTCGAAGACGGCGACATCATCAACATCGACATCACCGCCTACAAGGACGGCGTTCACGGAGACACGTGCGCGATGTTCGAGGTCGGCACCGTCGACGAGGAGTCGCACCTGCTCATCGAGCGCACGAAGAACGCCATGATGCGCGGCATCAAGGCCGTCGGCCCAGGCCGCGAGATCAACGTGATCGGTCGCGTCATCGAGGCCTACGCGAAGCGTTTCGACTACGGCGTGGTGCGCGACTACACCGGACACGGAGTCGGCGAGGCCTTCCACTCCGGCCTGATCATCCCCCACTACGACGCTGCCCCAGCCTACGACACGGTCATGGAACCCGGCATGGTCTTCACGATCGAGCCGATGCTGACCCTCGGCACGGTCGAGTGGAGCAGTGGGACGACGACTGGACGATCGTCACTGCTGATCGTTCCCGCACGGCCCAGTTCGAGCACACGATCGTCGTCACCGAGGATGGGGCTGAGATTCTCACCCTTCCGTGACACGGATTCTTCGAGGCCCGCCTTCGACTCTCACAGTCTGAGGCGGGCCTCGCTATTCGTCGTGACATCCCATACAATTCGGGTACGGGGGCTTCAGGGGCCCGCGGACAACAGAATTTCATCACCCGAGGAGGGGTTATGGCTCAGGTCGCATGCGGCATCGATATCGGCGGATCGGGCGTCAAGGGCGCGCTCGTTGATCTGGAAACCGGCGAGTACATTGGCAATCAGGTTCGAATCCCCACCCCCAACCCCGCGACGCCCGACGCTGTCGCTGCGGTGTGCCGCGAGGTCATCGACCAGCTTGACGTCAAGATCGGCGTTCCGATCGGCGTGACATTCCCCGCCCCCGTCTTTGACGGCGTCATTCCCTACATGGCGAACCTCGACCAGTCGTGGGTCAACGTCGACGTCGACGAGCTCATGGAGCGCTACCTGGGCCGCTCCGTTGTCGCACTGAACGACGCGGACGCGGCGGGTATCGCCGAGGTCGCCTACGGTGCGGCCAAGGGCCGCGACGGAGTCATCGTATTCACCACCCAGGGCACCGGAATCGGCTCGGCGATCATCGTCAACGGCACTCTCCTCACCAACACCGAGCTCGGCCACCTCGAGATCGACGGCACCGACGCGGAAAAGAACGCCTCCTCGGGCCAGAAGACCCTCCAGGGCCTCGACTGGGAGCAGTGGGCACAGCGCCTCCAGCGCTACTACGGTCACGTCGAGTTCCTCCTCAACCCCGACCTCTTCGTGGTCGGCGGCGGCGTGTCGGAGAACCACGAGAAGTTCATGCCGCTCCTTAACCTGAAGACCCCGATGATCCCCGCAAAGCTGCTCAACACCGCGGGCATCGTCGGCGCCGCCTACTACGCGGCGCAGCACAGCGCCTGATCGAGAGCCCACCGAGCACGCAGAAGGACCCCGACGCGAGTCGGGGTCCTTCTGGCATCTGTCGGCCTATACGCCGGGTTCTGTCACGCACGCCGTTACCGGTCGTACGGTGGCGACCATCTATCTAGGACCGTCGTTACCGACGGCCTCCAGCAACCTACCCGCAGGCATTGGACGGGCCGCCCTGCCTGCTGCTCGGTCTTGCTCCGGGTGGGGTTTACCTAGCCGACGCGGTCACCCGCGCCGCTGGTGAGCTCTTACCTCACCTTTTCACCCTTACCGACGCATGCGCGCCGGTGGTTTGTTTTCTGTGGCACTGTCCCGCGGGTTACCCCGGGTGGCTGTTAGCCATCACCCTGCCCTGTGGAGCCCGGACGTTCCTCGAGCGTTTCCGCGCGCGGCCGCCCAGCCGGCAGATCCGCATCGATCATAGCGCGCATGGTCGCGCCCCCGCGATAGGGTGGACACCATGCTGATCTGGTTGCCCCCGTCGGAGGGAAAGAACGCGCCTGCGCAGGGCCCGTCTCTCGATGTCAACGCACTGTCCCGCCCGAGCCTCGCAACGAGCCGCCGCACCGTGTGCGAGACTCTCACCGCTCTCGGGGACGGTCCCGCAGCAGCAGCCGTTCTCAAGGTTGGCGCACGCATCGACCTGTCCGTGAACACCGCACTTGATTCCGCTCCCTGCGCCCCGGCCTCGTCGCTGTTTACCGGAGTGCTCTACGAAGCGATCGAGGAGTGCGCACCGGGGGCGTGGACCAGTGCTGGAGCAGCGCACGTGTCGATCTTTTCTGGGCTCTTTGGCGTCCTCTCCCCTAGCGACTTAATTCCGGACCATCGTCTCGCGATGGGCGTGTCCCTGCCTGACCTCGGTGTCCTGTCGACCTGGTGGGCGCCACGACTCGATGAGGCCCTGTCCGCCGAGGCATCGGAACGCATCATTATCGATGGGCGATCCGGCCCGTATCGCGCCGCGTGCAAGGCCCCGTGGGCGCGCGTCTGGGAGCTACGCGTCGAGCGCGAGGCTAACGGCAAGCGCACGGTGATCTCGCACGACGCGAAGCGCTGGCGCGGTGCCATCACCGGCCTCCTACTCGCCTCAGACGGCTTTCGCGCCGAGGAAACATCGGCAGCGGAGAAGGCCCTAGAGGAGGCCGCATACTCACTGTCACTGGGGGATGCGAAGGGACACGAACACCGCGTCACCGACGTGGAATATGGCCCCGAAAAACCGACGAAAAAGGGCGGATCGACACGCACAGTCACGTTGGTCACGCACTGAGCGGTAGGCTATCCTTTTTCCGGAACCTGCAAGGTGCAGGACCGGCCAACGCATCGGCCATTAAACGGAAACCATAGGCATGATCAACGAGGACTACCTGGCCAATATTCGGCCCACCCACCGTCAGCTCCAGTGGCAGAAAATGGAGATGTACGCGTTCATCCACTTCGGCATGAACACGATGACGGACCGCGAGTGGGGCGAGGGCCACGAGGATCCAGCCCTGTTCAACCCGGGCAGCGTCGATGTCGATCAGTGGATGCGCGCCCTCGTTAGCGCCGGCATGACCGGCGTGATCCTGACCTGCAAGCACCACGACGGTTTTGCCTGTGGCCGTCGGCCTACACGAAGCACTCGGTGGAGTCTTCGCCATGGAAGGGCGGGCGCGGTGACCTCGTGCGCGAGGTGTCCGACGCGGCCGCGCGTCACGGCCTCAAGTTCGGCGTGTACCTGTCCCCCTGGGACATGACCGAGCCGACCTACGGTCAGGGCGAGGCCTACAACGACTTCTACATCAACCAGCTCATCGAGCTGCTCACCCACTACGGCCCTGTCTTCTCAGTGTGGCTGGACGGCGCATGCGGCGAGGGCCCCAATGGCAAGGTGCAGGTCTACGACTGGCAGCGCATCTACGACACGGTTCGCGCGCTGGCCCCCGAGGCCGTCATCTCGGTGTGCGGCCCGGATGTGCGCTGGTGCGGCAACGAGGCGGGCTCTGTGCGAGCCAACGAGTGGTCGGTCGTTCCCGCCTCCCTGCGCGAGGCCGAACGCACCGCCGAGAAGTCACAGAAGGCCGACGACGGCGAGTTTTCGCGCCAGGTAGCTTCCGGCGACGAGGAGCTGGGCTCACGCGAGGCACTGGCCGACTACTCCGGTCCCCTCGCCTGGTACCCCGCCGAGGTCAACACCTCGACCCGCAAGGGCTGGTTCCACCACGACATCGAAGACTCCCAGGTACGCACCGTCGAAGAGCTGTTCTCCATCTGGAAGGGCTCGGTCGGCGGCAACGCCACCTTCCTCCTCAACGTTCCGCCAAACCGCGATGGTCTCCTCGCGGACGCCGACGTCGAGGTCCTGGCCCGCCTGGGCGAGAAAATCGCTGACTTCCGCTCGCGTCGCATCGAGGCATCCCGCGAGGACGAAGGCGACGCCGCGACCTTGCGCTTTGACGAGCCGCACGCGGTCGGCGCCATCGTCCTCGAGGAGGACATCGCGCAGGGGCAGCGCATCGACGAGGCCGTGGTGACTGCCCGCGTCGACGGCGATAACGAGCAGGAAATCGCACGCGTGCACTGCGTGGGCTACCGCCGCATTGTCACCCTGGACAAGCCCGTGACCGCCACCCAGGTGCGGGTGACGGTCACGAAGAGCAGGCAGGGCTTCTACCTGGCGGACTGTTTCGCTATCGAGGCCTGAGCCTCAGCGCGGCGTGTTCGCCGCAGTGCGCACGACGATCTGCGCCGTGTCTTCGGTCAGGTAGAGTTCGTCGGCGGGCGTGAGGCGGATGCGCTCGAGCTCCATCGGGCTCAGGTCGGCGGCAACACCGATTCCGTAGCCGTCGCGGACCTCGATGACGGCGAGAGCGCCGTTGCGGCGGCGAGCATCCTCGTATTCCTCGATCAGGGCGGCGGGCAGGCGCTCCGCAAGCTCGCGACGCGCGGCGATGACGCGGCGCAGCTCGTCGTCAGAGTCGGCGACGTCGGCCTCGAACTGAGCCTTCAGGGCCTCGATGTCGGCGGCAATGGCCTGGGCCTCGGCCTTCATCTGGTCCTGAGCCGCGCGGGCGGCCTCGACGCGCTCCTCGGCCTCCACTGATCGTCCTCGAGCTTGGCCAGGCGGCGGTCCATCTGAGCGATCTCGTGTTCCATCGCCGAGATATCGCGCAGGGGCACCTGGTTGTTGTCGATGCGGCTCTGCTGGCGCTTCCGGCGCTCCGTGACCTTCGCGATCTCATCCTCAATGCGGGTGACTTCGCGCATCGTGTCCGCGATAACGGCACTCTGGCTGATCGCGGCGCGCTGGAGGTCGGCAACGCGGCCGGCGAACTCGCGAACCGTCGCATGCGCGGGGTGAGAATCGCGCTTGTGGCGCAGCGCCGACTCCTTCTGATCGAGCTTCTGGAGCTCGAGAAGCTCGAGCTGGTCGGTGTGCGATGCTTTCACGCTAGTTCTCCCTGAGTGACTCGGTGGCTGGTCCATGGCTCGGTGACAATCGTAGAGACTTCCACGCGAAGTTCCACATCGGCGCAGCGAGCGGCCTCGCGTATCTTGCGTGCGAGGACGGGGAGCCACGGGGATTCCGTCGCCCAGTGGGAGCCGCACAGAAGCGCGGGAGCTCCGCCCTCAAGGTGCTCGGAGGCGGGGTGGTGGCGAAGGTCCGCCGTGAGGTACACGTCAACTCCAGCGGCGCGGGCCGCTTCGAGCGCGCTATCCCCCGCGCCACCCAGAACTGCTACGCGCTGCACCGTGGCAGTCTCGTCGCCACCAACAAAGAGACCGGAGGGTCCCGCAGGCAGGACGGAGGCCACGTGGTCTGCGAAGGCGCTGAGCGTGGTCTCGTCGACCGTGCCGACGCGTCCCAGGCCGATCTCGTGTCCCTCGGCGTCGGTGCCGCACGGCTCCAGCGGCGCGGTATCGCGCAGGCCGATCAGATCGGCGAGCGCCGTCGCGACGCCGTCGCAGGCCACATCCGCGTTGGTGTGCGCGTTGAACAGGGCAATACCGGAGCGGATGAGAGTCGTGATGACACCGCCCTTGGGATCCGTCACCGGCAGGAAGGATGCGCCGCGCAGGAGGAGTGGGTGGTGAGTGATCACCATGTCGTAGGAAACGCCGTCCCCGTCGGGACCCGCGACAGCCTGTTCGGCGATAGCCGCGGTGGGATCAAGCGCGAGAAGGATCGAACGCACGGGAGCGGAGGGGTCGCCGACGATGAGCCCAACGCGGTCCCACGACTGAGCCGTTGCCGCCGGATACCAGGCCTCCATGAGGGCCATCACGTCGCCGACAGTCCACTTCGATGCGGGCGTATCGGCCGTGGTCGTCGGGCCGTTGAGGTGAGACGAAGACTGCATACGTCAAGCATACCGGACCCCCATCTAGCAAGGGACCCTGCCCGCGACTATGATCACAGGGTGCAGATTTTGAGCCTACTCGACCAGGGGTTGGTCGATTACACGCAGGTTGACGCGCTCCAGCGCTCCCTGCACGAGGAGGTCCTCGCCGGCGGCGAGGACACGCTCATCGTTTCTCAATTCACGCCGACCTGGACGGCGGGACGCCACACGAAGCCTGAGGACATTCCCTCCACGACTGTTCCCGTCATTCGCACCGACCGCGCTGGTTCCGCGACGTGGCACGGCCCTGGACAGGTCGTCGTCTACCCCGTCGTTCGTCTGCGCGAGCCCGTCGACCTCGTGCAGTGGATCCGCGCGGTCGAGGCCTCGGTGATCGACACCGTGCGCGGGGTCTGGGGCCTGCCCGTGCACCGCGTCGAGGGCCGCGCGGGCGTGTGGCTGACCGAAGAGGGGCGCCGCGACCGCAAGATCTGCGCGATCGGCCTGAAGGTGGCGCGCGGAGCGACCCTGCACGGCATCGCTCTCAACGTCGATATCGACCCGGCCCACGCCTTCGAGGGCATCATTCCCTGCGGCCTGACGGACGCCGACGTGACCTCCCTGTCGTGGGAAGGCATCCACACGACCGTCTCCGACGCCGCATCCGAACTTCTCCCGCGCATGGTGGAGCACATCTCCCCCTGCCTGGCGACCACTCCCACTTCCGTTTCCTACACGACGAGGTCAACGCTATGAGTACCTGCCCGATCCCGAAGGACGCAAGCTCCTGCGCATCGAGGTGCGTAACTCGCAAACTCCTATCGAGAAGAAGCCCGAGTGGATCCGCACGACCGCCAAGGCCGGCGAGAACTACCAGGACATGCGCTCGCTCTCGCACGCGAAGGGCTTGCACACGGTGTGCGCCGAGGCCGGCTGCCCCAACATCTACGAGTGCTGGCAGGACCGCGAGGCGACCTTCCTGCTCGGCGGTGCCCTGTGCACGCGCCGCTGCGACTTCTGCGATATCGCGACGGGCCGTCCCACGGAGTACGACAAGGATGAGCCGCGTCGTATCGCCGAGTCCGTGCGCGACCTCGACCTGCGCTACGTGACGATCACGGGCGTGACCCGAGACGATCTGCCCGACGGCGCGGCGTGGCTCTATGCCGAGACGTGCCGCCTCATCCACGAGCTCAACCCGGGCACGGGCGTGGAGCTCCTCGTGGACGACTTCCGCGGTCAGGCCGAGTCGATCGACATGGTCATCGAGGCGGGTCCGCAGGTCTTCGCGCACAACCTCGAAACGGTGCCGCGCATCTTCAAGAAGATCCGCCCCGCCTTCAACTACGACCGCTCGCTCGCCATGATTAAGCGCGCCCACGACGGCGGCATGGTCACCAAGTCGAACCTGATTCTGGGCATGGGCGAGACGCGCGAGGAGATCAGCGCCGCCATGCGCGACCTGCACGCGTCGGGCTGTGACCTGCTGACCCTCACGCAGTACCTGCGTCCCTCTCCCCTGCACCACCCGATCGACCGCTGGGTCCACCCCGAAGAGTTCGTCGAGCTGGCCGCCGAGGCCGAGGAGCTTGGCTTCGCGGGCGTCATGGCCGGCCCCCTCGTGCGTTCCTCGTACCGCGCGGGTCTGCTGTGGGCCAAGGGCATGCGTGCCCGTGGCTTCGAGATCCCCGAGCAGCTGCGCCACATTGAGAACTCCGGGTCGACGCTGCAGGAGGCTGGCTCCGTCCTGGCACGCCTGAAGGAGCGCTCGGAGCGTCACGCGGCGATGGCCGCGACGGCCGCCTCGGCCTCGTGATCCCCGACTATTCGCCCGCGCGAGCGCTCCTAGCGGCGGCGCGTCGCCATCCGAACCGACTGTCCCTGGTGGACGCGGCGACCGGCGAGGAGTGGTGCGTGCGCGAGGCGGCGCACACGGTCGCCCGCCTCGCCGCCGCCTTCGAGGAGGCCGGTATCGGCGAGGGCACGCGCATCGCCGTCATCGGTGCGAACTCGCCGTGGCACTACATCGTTGCCGTGGCGGCCTCGTGGCTGCGCGCGGTGACGGTTCCGCTCTCCCCGCGCATACCGTCAGCTGCGCTCGTCTCGATGTGCGAGCAGGCGGGCGTCTCGTGGGTGTTTCTCGACGAGGCCTCTTCCGCCCACGCTCCTGCTCTGTCCGGCGCGGGAGCACAGGTCGCGTCGTTTGCGGATCTGTCGGCGTGGGTGGATCGCGCTGCGCCCATCGAGAAGGCTCCCGCGCGCTGCGGGACCGAGCTCGCAGCCATCTTGTTTACGTCCGGATCCACGGGCAACCCGCGTCCCGTCGAGCTCACCCACGAGGTCATGTGGTGGGGGTCGACGAATTTCCGGGAGGGCTTCGATTACGCGCCGACGTCGTCGGTCGTGGGAGTGTGCGCGCCCGCGAGCCACATCGGCGGCTTCAACGGCACGTCGATGGACGTGTGGACGCACGGCGGCACCCTGGTCACGCTCGGTTTCCCTGGTTCCTTCGACGCGCGTGCCGTCATCGACGCGATCGAGCGATACGGGATCACCATGATGTTCGCCGTGCCCGCGATCGTGCGCGCAATACTCGACGAACACGAGCGCGGCGGCGGGAACCTGTCGTCATGGGTGCGCCCCCTCATCGGCGGCGACGCGATGACGGCGGACCTCGCGGAGGCGATGCACGCGATCGGCCTGTCCCCCATTCACGTGTGGGGCATGACCGAGACCTCCGGGGCGGGTACGGTTGCCACACCCGATTCTTTAGCTCCAGCCGGATCGCTGGGAGTTCCCTTCCCCTACGTGGACCTGCGCGTCATGGCCACCGACAAGCGCGAAGCCGACACAGACGAGATGGGCGAAATCTGGGTCCGCGGGCCCGGCGTCGTGAGCGGCGAGGAGTGGCTGCGCACCGGCGACCTTGCCACTCGGGATGCCCACGGCTGGCTGCACATGGTGGGACGCGCCCACCGCATGATCAACACGGCCGGCGAGCTCGTCGCGCCCCCAACGGTCGAGCGGGCTCTACGCTCGCTGGACGTGGTATCGGATGCGCTTGTCGTGGGACTGCCGGATGAACGCTGGGGGCAGATCGTCGCCGCGCTGATCGTGGCTTCTCCGCAGGGCCGCGCCCAGGCCTCGTCGTTAAGCGCCAACGCACTGTCCGAGGCCCTGCGCGATTCCCTCGCGCCGTGGGAGAAGGTGCGTCGTGTCCTGGTCGTCGACGCGCTCCCGACCACGACGACGGGCAAGCCCGATCCGGTCGCGGCAGCGCACCTCTTCGACGCGTGAGGCCGTTGGGCCCAGGTGCGCCAGACCTCACAAAGTGCGAGCACCATATTTAGGTAAGATTAGCCTTGCTTAATTGAAGGAGAGTCTTATGTCCCGCCACCGCATTGTCATCATCGGTTCCGGCTTCGCAGGCCTGACAGCAGCTCGTCGACTGAAGAACGCCGACGCCGCCATCACCATCCTGGCCCGCACATCGCACCACCTCTTCCAGCCCCTGCTGTACCAGGTGGCCACGGGCATTCTCTCCGAGGGCGACATCGCCCCACCACGCGCGAGATCCTGCGCGGTCAGAAGAACGTGACGGTTCTGCAGGCCCTCGTCGAGGAGATCGACGTCGAGACTCGCACCGTCAAGTGGCGCAACCACAACAAGCACGAGCAGACCGAATACGACACGCTGATCGTCGCGGCGGGTGCCGGCCAGTCCTACTTCGGCAACGACCACTTCGCGGTCTTCGCGCCGGGCATGAAGACGATCGACGACGCCCTCGAGCTGCGCGCACGCATTTTTGGCGCCTTCGAGCTGGCCGAGATCGAGACCGACCCAACTTTGGTCGACAAGCTCCTGACCTTCGTCGTCGTGGGCGCCGGCCCGACCGGCGTCGAGATGGCCGGACAGATCCGCGAGCTCGCCTCTCACACGCTCAAGGGCGAGTTCCGCAACATCGACCCGACCAAGGCGCGCGTCATCCTGGTGGACGGCGCGGAGCATCCTCTCCCCCCGTTCGGCGAGGAACTCGGCCTCAAGACCGAAGAGGCCCTCGCCAAGCTTGGCGTCGAGATGAAGATGAACGCCTTCGTCACCGGCGTGGACTCCGAGGGCGTCACCATCAAGTACAAGTCGGGCGAGGAAGAGCGGATCGAGTCCGTGTGCAAGGTGTGGGCCGCCGGCGTCGCCGCAAGCCCGCTGGGCCGCGCGCTCGGCGAGGCCACGGGCGCCGAGGTGGACCGCGCGGGGCGCGTCACCGTCAACAAGGACCTCACCCTGCCCGGCCACCCCGAGATCTTCGTACTGGGCGACATGATGGCTTTCCCGGGCGTCCCCGGCGTCGCGCAGGGCGCGATTCAGTCTGCGCGCTTCGCTGCCGACACGATCGCCGCTCGCCTTGCGGGCCGTAAGCCGAAGGCCACGGAGTTCTCCTACTTCGATAAGGGGTCGATGGCGACGATCGCGCGTTTTAAGGCGGTCGTCAAGATGGGTAACACGAAGCTGACCGGCTTCGTCGCGTGGGTTGCCTGGTGTTTCCTGCACCTGCTCTACATCGTCGGCTTCAAGTCGCAGGTGGGCACCCTGGTGAATTGGTTCTTCAGCTTCCTGTCGGGTGCGCGTTCGCAGCGCACGACGACGAACCAGCAGATGGTGGGCCGCCTCGCCCTGGAGCAGCTCGGTGCTGGCGCATCCGGCAAGCTCGTCGTTGGTGAAGACGTCGTCGAGGAGCACACTCAAGAGGACTGACGCGCGTCGAGTGCTGACGGCGCGCTCATGAGTACCTTCAAGCGCTTCATCAAGGCACACTGACAAACAGGCAAACATACACCGCATGGGGCCGGAAGCAAGAGCTTCCGGCCCCACTTCTATGCTTCGTTGAGTATCACCACTTGCCATGCAACAACTCTGTACACTGTGTCCATGAGCACATTGAGGGCAGCAGTCAACATCTCAACAAGCATTGTCAAGTCTCTTGTGAAAGTAGCCGGCTTCGGCTTCGTCGCTGACGCAATAGAAGGTGGGCAAGAGCTCTACCAGCTCGCATGCAGTCTCAAAGACGAAACGTTCGGGAGTGCGGAAGCGCAGATGAGCGGAGCGCTCAGAAGCACGATCAAGAACGAGTTCGAAATTATCGAAGATGGCCTTGTTGTATCCGGCCTTGATTTGAAGAGTATTGATCTATTCATTGGCAGCCTTGAGACCGCGACCAATGAAACAATAAGAAAGCTTCTCGATGACGAGGATGCATTATGTGAGGCAATCACAAAGCCCGAAGCATTCCACGCCTACGTTCTGGAAAAATCGAAACAGGTAAGAGTGAACTTCACACCAGAAGAGGAGCACTACCTCGACAACCTCCTGCGCTGCATTGCCGACGAATACCTAGTATTGGCCCCAAATTCTCCACGCTACAACATGACTACACTTAAGGCCGCGCTCGAACAGCTGTACGAAGTTATCATAGAAGTAAGAAATATCAAAAGCATCATTGTATCGACAGCAGAAGCTCACAGTAAACAACATGAACAACTCCACAACGATATTGAATCATTGCGCACAGCTCACATAGACACGAGCACTAAAAGTTGTCCAAAGAAACTTAACAATAATGTTTGGGGCAGCCGCCCACGACCGCTGAGACACTGGATCGAACGATACCCTGAAATTGATGGCCAAACACTACAGGATCGTATTTTGAATCCGAGTACGATAAACTTCCCAAGCTTCAACGTATTAATCGGACACGCAGGAAGCGGAAAGACACGCCTTGCCGCCGCGATAGCAGACAGATGTGAATCCGATGGGTGGTCGCTAGTCGCATGGATTAACGCCTCATCCTACAACGCAATTACGAACGATATGATAGCACTTGGAGAATCGGTACTCAACGTGATGACAGGATTCTTCGAAGACAGAACTGTTAGAGTCAATCAGGTATTGTCAGAACTGCGGACAAGAGATTACTCCAACTGCATCTTTATCTTTGATAATGTTCAAAACATCGACGACTTATCCAGACTACTTCCAAGCGGACCAGGCATACATATACTCGCAACGACTAGGAACAGGAACGGCTGGCGACACCAGGCAAACTGGAATGAATATATAATCAAAAACTTTACACGCAGCGATTCGATCAAACTACTTCAGGACATTACGAAGGATGCGAATCGAGAAGCGGCAAATAACGTTGCAAATTACTTGGGCGACTTGCCATTAGCGATAGCACAGGCAGGAACAACGTGCGCCCACTACTATCAAAACCTTGAAGACTACTTCAACGATATACAGTTACACAACGTCGACCAACTCCTTGAAGCCATTGAAGGAACTGAATACACCACAGGAACCATAACGGCACTAAACTTTGCCGTCACAACAACCTTAGATCGCTTGAGCGATGTCACGATACAAATTGAAGCCAAGAAAATACTCACAGTCCTCTGCTTCCTCGCAGAATCTGGCATACCAAGTAAATGGTTAAAGTTTAGTAGCTTTCACTCTAGAAAAGCCTACTCACTCCTTTTTGACTTTTCGATAATTTCCGAATCAGCTGATGGCGAAGTTGCTTTCATTCATCGACTCCAAGCACTAGCACTACGCACACACTTAACACCTAACGAAAGCACCATAGCTGAGCGTACTTGCGTCAACTTCCTTATCCAGCATTATAAAGACTCTTCAGGCGCCGAGACCATCACCACACACAGAGATAGGGCAATAGCGATTACTTCGCAACTTTCGGCTATGAGCCAGCAGCCTCACTCCTATTCCCTCTTTAGGCACGATGAGCTACAGAGCGCTCTGTTCGAGCTACTAGCCTTGCATATGATCGACATACTGCACACCATACAATAACACTCACACACGCTCTTGGAATTATACAAAGCCTGTTAGGAATTGACAATCTAACCATATTATGCGCGCGCAACAATCTCGCTGAAGCATATTACAAAAATGGATACATCATTGAAGCAATTCGCCTATATTCAGAGACGCTTGATCATTATATTCAGACCCTAGGCGCCAACCATATTGAAACAAGAAATACGCGTAGCAACTTGGCAGACGCATACTTCCTGGCTGGGCACCACGAGAGAACCATAGAACTTTATGAAAATGCCCTGGATAATGACTTGAACTCGCTCGGCACCACACATATCGAGACACTCTCCACTCAACAGCAGCTCGCAGATGCACATTCACGTTCCGGTTTAATTGACAGTGCCCTAAATCACTATCAAATTCTTGTCGATAACCTCACTCAAACTATGGGCCGAAATGATGTCGACACTCTGAACGCGCGCTGCAGACTTGCTTTCACATATCACACAGGTGGTTACATTGATGACGCAATCCGGCAATTCAGAAAATTGTTATATGACTGCCAGATAGCACTCGGCCCGGATCATATCCTAACTCATGAAGTAATCAACAACCTCGTAGATACATACAAAACAGGAGGGCATAATAGCGACATTATCAGTTTGTTAACAGAGGCACTTAACTCTAGTGAACGAACCAATGGCGCAACACATTACCATACTCTCGAACTCCAGAACAATTTGGCTAATGCGTACCTCGATATGTCCGATATTGACAGTGCCATATCCGAATTTGAGGACATCTTAAGGAAACGCCATTCAAATAATGACGACACTCAGCATGCGCGATATAATCTTGCGGAATCACACCTCAGGGCGAAGCACTACGACACGGCCATTCATCACTTCCAAGTCATTGTTGACGAGCTTCAACATTCTAGCGGCACAACTAGTATGCGCACCCAACGAGCTCGTCGCAATCTTGCATCAGCCTATCACGAAGCCGGTAACATCAAAGAAGCTTTGCATCACCTTCGTAAGCTTTGCAACGACTGCACTGACAGTCTAGGACCGGACCACCTTGACACACTCGAGAATTACCAGCATCTCGCAAACCTAGTTCTAGATATAGGTTACTTCGAGCTGGCAATACAATATTTCGACAATCTATATAGAGACTATCGACGTATTTACGGATCGAAACACATTAATACATTATCATCGCGTTTCGCTCTTGCAAACGCATACTTGGAAGCAACCGAACTGGGGAATGCATAAATCATTTGAAGGAGTTACTTGAGACGTGTGTGATCACATTGGGGAGTGAGCACGCGCTGACGGTAACAGTCTGCGAACATCTTGATACAGCCAAGGAAAAGCTAGAACAGGAGAAGGAGACACCCTCCGAGTAGCGCGCGCCGCCGAAAGATACGTTGGGGCCGGAAGCTGTCGCTTCCGGCCCCAACCGTTTTGTGGGCCCTACCGGGCTCGAACCGATGACCTTCTGGGTGTAAACCAGACGCTCTAGCCAACTGAGCTAAAGGCCCCACGCACGCGCCAATTTACCAGAAGCGACGCGTACGGTCACGTTCGAGGCAGAGCGTCACAGCACAGACCAGCGCTGGCCCGCCCAGGCCTCGTCGAAAAACTAGCGGCGCGAACGCGGACGCGCGGTCAGGCGCACGCCCGCCCAGTTGTCTCCCAGCGCCGTCGACGTCGTCGCGTGCAGGCCCGCGATCTCCGCGGCCTCCTCCACGTCACCCACGCGCACGGAGTTGGGACGGCCCGGCTTGGGAATCAGCACCCAGATCAGACCGCCGTCGTCCAGGTTCGACATTGCGTCCACGAGGACGTCCGCGAGGTCCTCTTCCTCGGCGTCATCCGCGCGCCACCAGACGATCGCTCCGTCCACGACGTCCGCGTAATCGACGTCAACGATCGGATGCCCCGTCTCCCCTTCAATCGCTTCGCGCACGGCCTGATCCACGTCATCATCGGCGTAGAACTCCTGCACGATCGCATCGGACGCAAAACCCAGGCTCACTGCCATCACGCAGCACCGCCCATCAAAGAGCTGGCGCTCAGTGTCATATCAACGTTCACGCCTTCATCCTAGGGCATTGGAGCTACTGGAATGCAAGGGATAGTCCACGATGAAACACTCCCACGAACGCTCCCCCGCCTGAGCTGCGGATTCATTCGACGCGGAACGCCTACCAAGCGGTGATGCGCACGTCATAGTCACAAGCCGAGGCAAACACTCGCAAAGGTCTGCCATTAGTGGGACAATGGTCCCGATATGTGCGGTGTCGCCAGAGGACACCGCTCACGCAGGCTGCGCAAGCAGCACCGAGTCAAGCGAGAAGGTACACCGTGAGCCAACTCCACGAGTCCCACCCCGTCGTCGTCAACGGCCTGATTCCTCAGGTTCCCGACAACGATCCCCAGGAGACCGCCGAATGGGTTGAGTCCCTGTCCGGGCTCATCAACGAAAAGGGCGGCCCCCGCGCACGCTACATCCTGCTGCACATGCTGGACGAAGCACGCCGCAACGGCGTTCAGCTCCCCCAGGAATACACGACCCCCTACGTCAACACCATCCCCGTTGACCAGGAGCCGTACTTCCCCGGCGACGAAGCCATGGAGCGCGAATACCGCCGCTGGATCCGCTGGAACGCCGCCGTCCAGGTGACGCGCGCACAGCGCCCCGGCGTCAAGGTGGGCGGACATATCTCGTCCTACGCCTCGGTTGCCACCCTCTACGAGGTCGGCCTCAACCACTTCTTCCGCGGCAAGGACCACCCCGGCGGCGGCGACCACGTGTTCTTCCAGGGCCACGCCTCCCCCGGCCCCTACGCTCGTGCGTTCCTCGAGGGACGTCTCTCGGAGGAGCAGATGGATGGCTTCCGTCAGCAGGTCTCCACGGAGCACGGCCTGCCCTCGTACCCGCACCCGCGCCAGCTCGAGGAGTTCTGGGAGTTCCCCACGGTCTCGCTCGGCCTGGGTCCCGCCGAGGCCATCTACCAGGCCTGGTTCGACCGCTACCTGCACATGAACGGCATCAAGGACACGTCGCAGCAGCACACGTGGGCCTTCATCGGCGACGGTGAGATGGACGAGCCCGAGTCCCGCGGCATGCTCCAGCTCGCCGCCCAGCAGCGCCTGGACAACCTGACCTTCGTCATCAACTGCAACCTGCAGCGTCTCGACGGACCGGTGCGCGGCAACGGCAAGATCATCCAGGAGCTCGAGGCCTTCTTCAAGGGCGCCGGCTGGAACGTCATCAAGGTCATCTGGGGCCGCGGCTGGGACCAGCTGCTTGCCGCCGACAAGGACGACGCCCTCGTCCACGTCATGAACGAGACCCTGGACGGCGACTACCAGACCTTCCGCGCGAACGACGGCGCCTACGTGCGTGAGCACTTCTTCGGCCGCGACCCGCGCACCAAGGAAATGGTCAAGAACTGGACCGATGAGCAGCTCTGGGAGCTCAAGCGCGGCGGCCACGACTACCGCAAGGTCTACGCCGCCTACAAGGCCGCCATGGACCACACCGGCCAGCCGACCGTCGTCCTCGCGCACACCATTAAGGGCTACGCCCTGGGCACACACTTCGCCGGCCGCAACTCGACGCACCAGATGAAGAAGCTGACGCTCGAGGACGCCAAGCAGCTGCGCGATCGCCTGCAGATCCCGATCACGGACGAGGAGCTCGAGCGCGATCCCTACAAGCCCCCGTACTACATGCCGCCGGCCGATCACCCGGCCCTGCAGTACATGAAGGAGCGCCGCGAGATCCTCGGCGGTTGGGTGCCCGAGCGCCGCGCCGATCGCCAGCCGAAGCTTCCCGCCCTGCCCACGCGTCCCTTCGAAGCGCTGTCTAAGGGCTCCGGCAAGCTTGAGGTCGCCACGACCATGGCTCTCGTGCGCCTCATCAAGGACCTCCTCAAGGACAAGGAGGTCGGCAAGTACTTCGTGCCGATCATCCCCGACGAGGCCCGTACCTTCGGTCTGGACGCGATCTTCCCGTCGGCGAAGATCTTCAACACGACCGGCCAGTCCTACACGCCCGTCGACGCGGACATGATGCTGTCCTACCGCGAGTCCGAGCAGGGCCGCATCCTGCACACGGGCATTACCGAGGCCGGCTCGTCGGCCGCCTTCCAGGTCGTCGGCACGGCGTACGCCACGCACGACCTGCCGATGGTGCCGATCTACATCTTCTACTCGATGTTCGGCTTCCAGCGCACCGGCGACCAGTTCTGGGCCGCGGGCGACCAGCTGGCCAAGGGCTTCGTCATCGGCGCGACCGCCGGTCGTACGACGCTTGCGGGTGAGGGCCTGCAGCACATGGACGGACACTCACAAGTCCTGGCTGCCACCAACCACGCGTTCGTCTCCTACGACCCGGCCTACGCCTACGAAATCCGCCACATCATGGCCGACGGTCTCGAGCGCATGTACGGCGACGCAGGTGACCGCGATCCGAACGTCATGTACTACATCACCGTGTACAACGAGCCGATCCACCAGCCGGCCGAGCCAGAGAACGTGGACGTCGAGGGCATCGTCAAGGGTATCTACAACCTCGATGAGCACCAGAACTTCGGTGGTCCCAAGGCTCAGCTGCTCGCCTCCGGCGTGGGCGTGCCGTGGGCACGCGAGGCCCGCGAGCTGCTGGCCCGCGACTGGGGCGTGGACGCCGCCGTGTGGTCCGTGACCTCGTGGAACGAGCTGCGTCGCGACGGCCTGGACGCCGAGGAGCACAACTACCTGCACCCCACCGAGCCGCGCCGCACGCCCTACGTGTCGACGAAGCTTGCGGGTCGCGAGGGTCCTTTCGTGGCCTCCTCCGACTTCGACCGTATGCTGCCCGACCAGATCCGCCAGTGGGTCCCCGGTGACTACCACGTGCTCGGCGCGGATGGCTTCGGCTTCTCCGACACCCGTCGCGCAGCCCGTCGTTGGTACCACATCGACGCCGAGTCGATGGTCGTGCGCACGCTCGCTGCCCTGGCCGACAAGGGTCAGGTTGACCCGTCCGTCGTCCAGCAGGCGATCGAGAAGTACGACCTGTTCAACTACTCGATCCAGGGCAATGACCACGCTGGCGAGGAGTGATCGTCGCTAGGCCCGCGCTCCTCCATCGCGGCGCCCAGCGGTCATGAGAACGAGGCCGGGGATCCCCACGTGGGTTCCCCGGCCTCGTCGTGTGCGCCAAGCAATGGGATCTGCACTGCCTGCCCGCCCTATCCGGCAGACAATAGACCCATGCACGTTCCCTACGAAACCGAGAAGTTCTACTACGGCTTTCCCGTCTACATCCTGGCCTACCCGGACGAGGCCGTCGGCGTCGGCATTACGACGGGTTCCTCCTCATACTCGCTGGGGCAGATGGTCATGATCGGCTGCGACACCACCACGCACGCTGCCCGCGCGATCAAGCGCTCCGGCATGTGCTCCCTCAATCTGTTCGGTGCCGAGGCCATGGGTCTCTTCGAGTACGCGGGAACAGTCTCGGGCGGCGACAAGCTCCACGACGCGCAAGTGCCTTCGAGCGATCACGACGGCATCCCCGTGCTCGACGGCTCCCAGATGAGCCTGCTGTGCCGTGTCCTCGAGGCCACGGATGACGGCACTTACACGCACTTCCGCTGCGAGATCACCGGGCGCCTGGTCGACTCCGCGCTCATCGATGATCGCGGTCGCTTCCGCTACGAGGACCTGCGCACCGTCGAATACGTGGGCGACGCTCGCAGGCGCATCTACCGGTACTTCTCGGACAGGGTGGAGCGTTTTGGCACTTTCGTGCGCTCCTTCAAGGAGTCTCCGCTCCCCTAGGGACGCCCGCACGCAACGAAGGCCGGGGATCCACACGCGGGGTCCCCGGCCTCGTCTATGAAAAGAGTCGCTCAGTCTTCCTCGGTGCCCGCGTACTTCGGATTCGCGAGGTTCTCGGGCGAGAGGATGCGCTCGACTTCTTCCTCCGACAGGAGCTCCATGTCGTGGATGACTTCGCGGACTGTCTTGCCCTCGGCAGCGGCGCGCTTGCCGACGACGTCGCCCAGGTGGTGTCCAATCACGTCGTTGAAGTAGGTGACGATGCCGATGGAGTTCTCCACGTAGCCACGGCACACCTCTTCGTTAGCCGTGATGCCGGTGATGCAGCGCTCGCGCAGCGTGTCGCAGGCGTTGACGAGGAGGTTGATGGACTCGATGAGCGCCTGCGCGATGACGGGCTCCATGACGTTGAGCTGGAGCTGGCCGGCCTCGGCCGCCATGGTGACGGTCTGGTCGTTGCCGATGACCTTGAAGCACACCTGGTTGACGACCTCGGGGATGACGGGGTTGACCTTGGCGGGCATGATCGAGGAGCCCGCGGCCATCTTGGGCAGGTTGATCTCGTTGAGGCCGGCGCGGGGGCCGGAAGCCAGCAGACGCAGGTCGTTGCAGACCTTGGAGAGCTTGACGGCGCTGCGCTTGATCGTGGCGTGCATGGACACGTAGGCACCCGTATCGGACGTGGCCTCAAGGAGGTTCGGCGAGCCGACGACGCGCGCACCCGTGATGCGACGCAGGTGGCGCACGACGACCTGCTGGTAGCCGTCCGGGGTGTTCAGGCCGGTACCGATGGCGGTTGCGCCGAGGTTGGTCTCCAGGAGCAGCTCGGCATTGTTGACGAGGCGCTCGTCCTCCTCGCGCAGCGTGTGCGCGAAAGCGGAGAACTCGCTGCCGAGAGACATCGGGACGGCGTCCTGCAGCTGCGTGCGGCCCATCGTCAGAATGTGACGGAACTCGGCGCCCTTCTCGTCGAAGGAGTCGGCAAGCTCGTCGATGGCCTTGCGCAGGCGGTTAACCTTGCGCCACAGGGCGATACGGAAAGCAGTCGGGTATGCGTCGTTCGTCGACTGGGAGCGGTTGACGTGATCGTTGGGGTTGATGATGTCGTAGCGGCCCTTCTCCTCCCCCAGGATCTCGAGCGCCAGGTTCGCAATGACCTCGTTCGCATTCATGTTGACGGAGGTGCCGGCACCGCCCTGGAACTGGTCGACGGGGAACTGGTCCATGCAGCGGCCGTTCTCGATGATCTCGTCGCAGGCGGCGATGATCGCCTCGGCCTTGGAGGGCTTCATGGCCTTGAGCTGCATATTCGCCATGGCGCAGGCCTTCTTCACCTGCGCGAACGCACGGATCAGCTCGGGCGCCTCGTTGATCGTGCGACCCGAGATCTGATAGTTCTCGATAGCTCGCAGCGTGTGGATGCCCCAGTACGCGTCCTTGGGTACTTCGCGGGTGCCGAGCAGATCTTCTTCGGTGCGGGTCAACGTTGTTCCTTCCGTCTGTTCGCCAGCCGGTTCATTCCGGCGGGTGCGCCTCCATGGTAGGCCCTGTTGGCCCGAAATTCCGGCACTTTACGAACATTGGAAGCGTCGTTGAAGCTCCGCTGACAAGGTCTTTCGCTAGTGATTGGACGCGGCGTCAGAAACAGCGTCGAGCAGATCCGCGAGCGTCACCCACTGCTCGATCTGAGCGTCATTCAGCGTCACCTTCACCTCGCGCTCCACGCGCGCAATGACGGCGTAGAGGGACACATCATCCATATCCAGATCACCGCGCAGCGTGAGCTCTCCTCGCGCATCCGCGGGATCGAGCTCCGCCTCGTCGAGCACGGCCTCCATCGCTGCCTCGCGGGCACGATCCTGGGCGGTCTCGACGGCGTTTTCGGACGAGGCAGGGGCCGCGCCGGGCACCTCGTCGGACGCATCGGGGTCGACCAGCTGCGCTAAGCCTGCACGCAGCTGGTCACCGAGCAGGTCGGCAATGGAGCCCATCAGCCAACCCGGTTGTTGAGCCAACGCACGGGAGCACCGGCACCGGCGTGGCGGAAGGACTCAAGTTCGTCATCCCAGGCCTGGCCGAGAGCGAGGTCGAGACCCTCACGCAGCTCCTCGTACGTCGTGGCAGACTCCAGGGCCGCACGGATGCGATCCTCGGGCACGACGACGTTTCCGATGGTGTCCATCTGGGAGTGGAAGATACCGAGGGAGGGCGTATGGCACCAGCGACCGCCATCGCTCGAGGCCGTGGCCTCCTCCGTCACCTCGTAACGCAGGTGCTCCCAGCCGCGCAGCGCGGATGCCAAACGGGCGCCCGAGCCTACCGGTCCGACCCACGAAAACTCGCAGCGAACCATGCCCGGCGCCGCTTCCTGGTCCGACCACTGGAGGTGAACCTCCTGGCCGAGCGCGGTGCCCAGCGCCCACTCGATGTGCGGGCACAGAGCGGGCGGTGTTGAGTGCACGAAAAGTACACCGCGGGTGTATGACCCTCTCATTGTTCCTCCTGTTGGCTTTGTCAGGATCGTCTTCCCCTACGCCCTAACCTGCCGTGAGTCGCAATGATCTGCGCCGAGACGGCGCACACGATGTGGTTACAGGATAGTCGAACGCGCCGGGGAATGCACTCCATTCCCCGGCGCGTCCACGCCTGCACGATCCCAGATGCTCAGAAACCAGCGTTGCGGATGTCGCGCAGCGCCTTCTTGCGAGTCGGACGATCCAGACGGTCGATGTAGATGTGGCCATCGAGGTGGTCGCACTCGTGCTGGATGCAGCGCGCCATGAGCTCCTCGCCCTCGACGACGACCTTCTTGCCGTCCAAGTCCGTGCCCTCGCAGCGCGCGTACCAGGCACGCTCGGTCGGGTACCACAGCTCGGGGACCGACAGGCAGCCCTCGTCGCCGTCCTGGTACTCGTCCTCGCTCAGCGCGACGATGCGGGGGTTCAGCACGTAGCCGATCTCGCCGTCGATGTTCCAGGAGAACGCGCGCAGGCTGACGCCGATCTGGTTGGCGGCCAGGCCAGCACGGCCGTCCATGTCGACGCCCTCGAGCAGATCCTCCACGAGTGCCTTCACGTTCGGCGTGATCTCCGTGATGGGATCACAGACAGTGCGTAGGACGGGGTCACCGATGATGCGGATGGGACGAATAGCCATGTCATTCCCCCTTCAGGGCTGCAGCGTGGAGCTCACGCAGGCGCGTGACAGCTTCCTCGACGGGCACGACGATGGTCTCACCGGTGGCACGCACGCGGATTTCCACCTCGCCGTCGGCCAGCGAACGACCGACAACCAGGCCGAAGGGCACGCCCACGAGCTCGTAATCCTTGAACTTCACGCCGGCACTCACCTTACGACGATCGTCGACGAGAACGTCCAGGCCGGCCGCGTCGAGCTGCTCGCCCAGAGACTGCGCGGTCTCGAAGACCTCGTCGCCCTTGCCGGTGGCCAGGACATGCACATCGAAGGGAGCAATCTGCGCGGGCCAGCTCAGGCCCTTGTCATCACAGTTGGCCTCGGCCAGCGCCGCCATCACGCGGGTAACGCCGATGCCGTACGAACCCATGGTGACGACCTGGGTCTTACCGTTCTCGTCGAGGACGGTCAGGCCCAGGGCCTTGGCGTACTTGCGGCCCAGCTGGAAGATGTGGCCGATCTCGATGCCGCGCTCCAGGTGGAGGGGGCCCGAGCCGTCGGGAGCCAGGTCGCCCTCGCGCACCTCTGCGGCCTCGATCGTGCCGTCAGCGGTGAAGTCACGGCCCATGACCAGGTTCAGGACGTGACGCTGCTCGGCGTTCGCACCCGTCACCCAGGCGGTGCCCTCGACGACGCGCGGGTCCACCAGGTAGCGCACGGAACCGGAGGCGTTGCCATCCTCGTCCACGACTCGCTTAGGCGAGTTCGGTCCGAGAACCGTGGGGCCGATGTAGCCGCGCACCAGCTCGGGGTGCGGCTCGAAGTCGGAATCCGACGCCATGTCAACCTCGGCGGGGGCCACGGAGGCCTCCAGGCGCTTCATGTCGACATCGCGGTCGCCGGGGATGCCCACCACGAGGAGCTCGCGCTCACCGTCCGGGTGCGTCAGCGTGACAACAACGTTCTTGAGCGTGTCGGCTGCGGTCCACTGGCGGTCCTCGCGCGGATACTGCTCGTTAAGCAGGTCAACGAGCGACTCGATCGTCGGCGCGTCGGGGGTCGGAACCTCGATAGGGGCGGGCACGCCGGACGCGTCCTGAGCCTCGGGCACGGGGGTCGTCACGGCCTCGGCGTTAGCGGCGTAGCCACCCGGGGACGCCACGAAGGTGTCCTCGCCGATCGGCGAGGGGTGCAGGAACTCCTCGGAACGCGAGCCGCCCATCGCGCCACTCATCGCAGAGACGATGACGTAGCGCAGGCCCAGGCGCTGGAAGATGCGCTCGTAGGTGTCGCGCTCGGCCTGGTAGGAGGCGTTCAGGCCCTCGTCGTCAATGTCGAAGGAGTAGGAATCCTTCATCACGAACTCGCGACCGCGGATCAGGCCGGCGCGCGGGCGGGCCTCGTCGCGGTACTTCGTCTGAATCTGGTACAGCGTGGCGGGCAGATCCTTGTACGAGGAGTACATGTCCTTCACCAGCAGGGTGAACATTTCCTCGTGCGTGGGGGCCAGAAGGTAGTCGCCGCCCTTACGGTCGTTGAGCTTGAACAGCGTCGGGCCGTACTCTTCCCAGCGGTTCGTCGCCTTGTAGGGTTCGGCGGGGATTAGGCCCGGGAAGTGAACTTCCTGAGCGCCCATCGCGTCCATCTCCTCGCGGACGATGTCCTCGATCTTGCGCAGGGTGCGCAGGCCGAGGGGCAGCCACGTGTAGATGCCGGGGGCGGAGCGGCGGATATAGCCGGCACGCACCAGGAGCTTGTGCGAATTAACCTCGGCGTCAGCCGGGTCTTCGCGCAGGGTTCGCAGGAAGAAAGTCGAGAGATTTCGAAGCATGCTCCAAGAGTACGGCACGCAAAGCCCCTGGGGCCACCGGCACAGCCGTGGAGCCCCTCATCAAGGCGTCAGCAATGTCCTCAGATAACCGCGCACGCGCCGAGCTCGCGCTCACGGGCACCCGGGTGCGACGCGTAGTAGCGGCGAGCCATCCAACCCGGGTATGCCCACGCGGGAAGGCCACCGAAGTAGAGAGCCTGAACAGCGGCAGCACCCATCAGGGCGAGCACACCGATGACGAGGCCGAGCGAACCAAGCGTGTCGAGACCACGCGCCTCGCGCACCATCAGATCCGCGGTCAGGAACCACAGGAGGGACAGTAGCGGCATCAGGGGCCACACAACGCGCCCCATCTCACCGGCCGCGTGTCCACCACCGAGCTCGAGACGCACCGAGACACGGCGCGCGCTGGCACCGACGCCGAACCAGGCCCACGCCCACACGAGAGCGATAGCGAGACCGACGAGTGCGATCAGAGCGATGGAGTTGGACACAGCGTCCCCCTTCGGACAAAGCAACATCCCCGTTGGCGTTGCGTACTAGCCGATACTACAACATCAACGGGGATTGCTGTCCAACCGAAACGGTGGGAACGAGATTAATCAAGCATCAACGAGGCCACCGACACACGCATCACGAAGATCGCGCAGCATGGACAGCGACGACAGTGACTCGGCGGCAACGCCCGCCCACGCGAGCGCACGGCCACGTCCCTCGGCCACATGGCGCTCACGAATGTGCAGGAGCGTGCGCGAGGGCGAGAGCGGCAGGAGGGCAATAACGCAGGTGCCCGAGGCCTCGGCACCCTCCGGGGCTGCCGGAGGCGCGACGCGCATCAGGATGTGGTCCTCGTCCGCGATGTCAATGATCGTGGACTCGTCCTCGGGCTCAAAGACGTGACCGAGCACGTCCCAGACAACCGACGCGGGCGCGTCAATCGCGATACCGCGATCGACGACGACGTTAGCTCCGGGAAGAATGAGATCACCGGGCAGCGACACGTCCGCCTGCGAGGCCGTCAGGCCAATGCGGCGAGGAAAACCGGTTGCCGCAACGGCGCACGCACCGGCGACGAGAGACAGACAGGCAAGAGTGCGAATACGCATCAGGTGTTCCTTACGAATAGCTCACAAGTCGATACCCGGGAGCTTGACGTCCGGGGCGGTAATCGGGGCGACCTCGACGCTGCCGGAACCCGGCTCGAGGCCAAGCTCCTCGGCGAGGGCGTTTGCGCGGCGGATCAAGGTCTCAACGATCTGATCCTCGGGAACAGTCTCGACGACCTCGCCGCGGATGAAGATCTGGCCCTTGCCGTTGCCGGATGCGACACCCAGGTCCGCCTCGCGCGCCTCGCCAGGGCCGTTGACAACGCATCCCATGACGGCGACTCGCAGCGGAACAGTCAGGTCCTTGAGGCCCTCGGTCACGTCTTCGGCAAGCGTCCACACGTCCACCTGCGCGCGACCACAGGACGGGCACGAGACGATCTCGAGCGTCTTCTCGCGCAGGCCCATGAACTCCAGCATCTTCGTGCCCACCTTGATCTCCTCAACGGGAGGCGCGGAAAGAGAGACGCGGATCGTGTCGCCGATGCCCTCAGCCAGCAGAATGGAGAAGGCGGACACGGACTTGATGGTGCCCTGGAACGCGGGGCCGGCCTCGGTCACACCGAGGTGCAGGGGCCAGTCCCCCGCTTCAGACAGCATGCGGTAGGCCTGGATCATCGTCAGCACGTCGTGGTGCTTGACCGAGATCTTGAAATCATGGAAGTCGTTCTCCTCGAACAGGGATGCTTCCCAGATCGCGGACTCGACCAGGGCCTCGGGTGTCGCGCGACCGTACTTCTTGAGCAGACGCGGATCCAGAGAACCGGCGTTGACGCCAATGCGCAGCGAGACTCCATGGTCGGAGGCCGCCTTGCAGATGTCCTTCACCTGGTCATCGAACTTGCGGATGTTGCCCGGGTTCACGCGAACCGCGCCACAGCCGGCCTCGATCGCCTGAAACACGTACTTCGGCTTGAAGTGGATGTCAGCGATTACCGGGATCCGCGACTGCTTGGCGATGATCGGCAGCGCGTCCGCGTCCTTATCCGTCGGACACGCCACACGCACAATGTCGCAGCCAGCGGCCGTCAGCTCAGCGATCTGCTGCAGCGTCGCGCCAATATCGTGCGTCTTCGTGGTCGTCATGGACTGAACGGACACGCGGGCACCCCCGCCCACGGGCACGTCACCCACCATGATCCGACGCGTCTGCTTGCGCGGGAACGGCGACGCCGCGACTTCGGGCATACCAAGGTTGATTTCACTCACCGATTCATTATCGCGCACTGTGCGCATCCTTCCCACACGGACCACGCACGCGTGGTCAGAGTCGCTTTCGTCGGCGGCTCATCCGCCCATCTCAATACCGGGTCGTCAGCCCAGCGACACCGGCTTGACGATATCCGCCACAATCAAAATGACGCTCATGGCGACCAGCAGACCGCCCACCGCCCACGTCAGAGGTACCAGGCGAGCGGTGTCCGCAGGACCGGGATCCTGCGCCCCGCGCACGCGAGCAATCATGCGTCGCACCCCCTCATACACAGCACCGACAATGTGCCCGCCGTCCAGGGGCGGCAGCGGAATGAGGTTAAAAACGAACAAGGCCATGTTGAGCGAGGCCAGCAGGCTCAGCAAGACCGCAACAACCTGACGAGTATCCTGCAGGCCCAACGCCTGAGCATCGCCCGTGACCTCACCGGCCAGGCGGCCGACGCCCACCACGGACACAACACCCGAAGAGTCCCGCTTTTCGTCGGTAAACACGGAGCGGCCCACCTGCCACACCGCCTGCGGCAGCCGCGTCACGACCGCCGTCGTCCCGGTAAACATCTGCCAGTTGGCAGCGGCCACGTCAGACAGTGAGGCCGACACATACTCGTAACCGGCGGTCACGCCGACAATGCGCGCCCCCTGAGATCCCGTCACCGGAGACACCGTCAGGTCAACGGTGCCACCATCGCGCTCGACCGTCAGCACAGCGGACTCACCCTCCTGGGTGGCTCCCACAGCGCGCTGCAGGTCAGCAAAAGTGGCCACAGGCTGCCCGTTCCACGCGACGACCGTATCCCCGGGACGAACCCCGGCCTCGTACGCGGGAGAGGACACCTCCCCCGACGCGCTCATCACCGTCGTCGGCACTTCCGCAATCGTGCGTGACGCCGTCGGGGCGCCAATACCCATCATGGCGATGGCGGAAAGCACGAAGCAGATGAGCAGATTCATCATCGGACCACCGAGCATGACGGTGATCTTCTTCGGAGCACTGAGACGGTAGAACGCGCGATGCTCCTGCCCTTCCGGGATCTCCTCCGCCGAGGCCTCGCGCGCCTCCTGAGCGAGAGTCGGCTTACCGCCGCGGCCCACGAGGCGCGTGCCCGGGCGCGCGGGTGCATACATGCCGACGATCTTCACGTAGCCACCCAACAAAATTGCGCGCAGGGCGTACGTCGTGTCGCCGATCTTCTTCTTCCACAGCGCAGGCCCAAAGCCCACCGCGTAATCGGGAACGAGGACACCGAATTTCTTCGCGGGGACCATGTGCCCCACCTCGTGAAGGGCGACAGACGCCAAAATTCCGATAACGACAACGACGATACCGACGAGAGAGCCCACGCTCACATATCCTTCCACTGGCCGACGCGAACAATCTCGCGTGCGCGCTGATCAGCCCAGCGCTGCGCGGCCACAATATCTTCCAACGAGGGATCGGCAACTCCCTCGTGCTCGTGCACGACCGTCGAGACCGTGTCGACAATCGCCAGCCACGGGACCTCCCCCGCGATGAAGGCATCAACCAGCACCTCGTTCGCGGCGTTGAGCACCGCGGGGTGTGTCGCCGACGCGGCGACCGCGAAGCGCGCGAGGTCGATGGCGGGGAACGTCTCGTTATCAACCGGCTCGAACGTCCATTCGGAGGCGGTTGCCCAGGTCAGAGGGTTCTCCACGTCATCCAGGCGCTCCGGCCATGTCAAACCAAGCGCGATCGGCAGACGCATATCCGGGGGCGACGCCTGAAGCGTCGTCGCTCCATCGCACCACGTCACCATCGAATGCACAATGGACTGCGGGTGAACGGTCGCGACAATGTGTTCGGGTGCCACGTCAAAGAGCAGGTGCGCTTCGATGAGTTCCAGGCCCTTGTTGATCAGGGTCGACGAGTTGATCGTGACGACGGGACCCATCTGCCACGTCGGGTGCGCGAGCGCCTGCTCCGCACGAACTCCCCGCAGCTGTTCGCGCCTGCGACCACGGAACGGACCCCCCGACGCCGTCAGCACGAGGTCGGCGACCTCGGAACGCCCCGACACAACCGGAGAGGTCAGGCCACGCTCGTGCACGCCCGAGGCCAGGGCCTGAGCGATCGCCGAATGTTCGGAGTCCACGGGGACGATCTGCCCCGGGAAACGCATGGCGTTCTTCACAAGGGCGCCGCCAACAACGAGAGACTCCTTGTTCGCCAACGCCAAACGAGCACCGCACTGCAGAGCCGCAAGCGTCGACGATAGGCCCACTCCCCCAGTGATGCCGTTGAGCACCACCGGCGTCGCGCTCGGGTACAACTGCGTTGCACGTTCCACCGACGCACATACGACCTCAACCGACGCATCTTCACCGACGAATACCTCGGGGCATGTACCGCCCAACGACGCGACGGCAGCCGCCAGCTCCTCGCGCACGTCGCGAGCCACACCCACGTACGTGGGATTCAGAGCGACGATCTGCGCGGCAAGCTCAGTAATAGATGCACCGCCCGCGCTCACACCGATCACGTCGAAACGCCCGCTGTGCGCTTCGATCACCTCACGCGCCTGGGTACCGATCGAACCCGTCGACCCCAGCAGCACGACGGGAATTGTCGACGTATGTTCCTCCACCAACACGGGCATCAGTCGACCGCGAGCAGGATCTCGATCGCACGGCCCAAGTACGCGTCGACCGGGCCTTCCGCGTAGGCCTTCTTCCCCCGCTTGGGGCGGAAGGTCGCGGTACGAATCTCCTCAGCGGTCAGCTCCCCCGCCTCGTCGAAGTAAGCGGCAATCCGGTCGAGAAGGTCATCAACCTCGTCGCACGCGTAACCACGGCCCGAGGTCGGGTGCGAGAAGCGCTCACCGCGCGGACGCTGCAGGCGCGGGTACAGCGTCGTCGCACGGTCCGCCACGCGGTCATACCACGCGGCCTCGCCCTCGGCAGCGACAGAATCCGCACGATCACGGTTGACGAACGCTGCTTCCAGACGGTTCATCGCCCCATCGACGGCTTCGATGTCGTAGCCGCGGCTCTTCAGCTCAAACGTCGCCAGACGCACCTGCTCAGAGCTGAACTGCTCCGGAGGGACGCCACCCTCGTAGGCGCGACGCGCATCCTCAAAGAAAGCATCGACCTGTGCGCAGTCGTAGCCCTTCGAGAAGACACCAACCCTAGGAAACTCAGTCATGACTACTCCTTATCCTGTGTCATGGAACGAAGAATCTGATCGACGGCTCAGGCGTGCCGAAATCAGCATACTCAGAGGAAGCGGGAGTCGGCTCCACACCTGGGAGCCTCGCAGCGTGAACGTCACTGCCAGCACTATTCTCATGCCGCGTCACCCGCCTGCGCTCGGCGTGACGCAACATCTCAATGAGACGGTCGATCTCCACGTCGACCTCCTCGTCATTGAAGCCGCGCAGCTTCACAGAAAACTCCACGTCCAGAGCCTTCTGAGCGGTCACGACCCTCTCGGGGTCCGTCTCCTGGCCCGTCAGCGTGCGCTCGACGTCCGCGAGAAAGGTCAGGACCTCGCTCACGTCGTATCCCATGCGCAAGAAACTGCGAGAAAACTCTGTCCTGATCACGCGCGCGCCTCCCTGACAGGTCGCTTACCCTCGGCAACCGCTGTGGCCAGCTGGCCGCACGCCCCATCGATATCCGAACCGCGCGTATCGCGAATCGACGTCGCAATGCCGTTGTCACGCAGGCGCTTGACGAATGCCTCCTGAGCGCTGCGCGTGGACGCTGTCCAAATAGAACCCGGCGTGGGGTTGAGAGGAATCGGGTTGACGTGCACCCAACCGTGGCCTCGTTTATTCAGCTCGTCGGCCAACAGCTGCGCGCGCCATTCCTGATCGTTCATGTCCTTGATCAGTGCGTACTCGATCGACACACGTCGCCCCGTGGCCAGGAAGTAGGCACGAGCAGCATCCAGGAGCTCGCCGACCTTCCATCGCGAGTTGATCGGAATCAGTTCGTCACGCAAATCATCGTCGGGGGCGTGCAGCGAGACCGCGAGGGTCACAGGCATGCCCTCCCCCCGCCAACTTCTTGATCGCCGGAACCAGGCCAACAGTGGAGACGGTGATGTTGCGAGCGCTCATGCCGAAGCCCTCGGGTGCCGGATCGATCAGGCGATGCAGGGCAGCGACAACGGTCTTGTAGTTGGCGAGAGGCTCACCCATGCCCATAAAAACAACGTTCGACAGGGTCGTCGGCCCGCCCGCCAGCTTACCGTCACGGCACGAGGCCTGGGCCTCGCGCACCTGATCGACGATCTCGGCGGTCGACAGTTACGCGTCAGGCCCATCTGACCAGTCGCGCAGAACGGACACGCCATACCGCATCCCGCCTGCGAGGACACGCACAGGGTGGTGCGCTGCGGGTAGCGCATGAGAACAGACTCAACCTGCGCGCCGTCGTACAGCCGCCACAGATCCTTAATCGTGCGACCGCCGTCAGCCTCGAGAGAGACCACCTTCGTGACGAGGTCGGGAAGGAGCGCCTCCGACACAGCGTCGCGCATTCCCACTGGGATATCGCTCATCTTCGCGGGATCCGCTTCGAAATGCGTGAAGTAGTGACGCGACAGCTGATCGGCACGGAAACCCGGCAGGCCAAGATCCTTCAGCACCTGCTTGCGGCCTGCCGCGTCCAGATCAGCGAGGTGCGACGGCGCCTTACCCCGCCGCTTCGCAGTGAACGACAGAACCGGCTTTGCGTCCTTGTGCGTCGCGCCCTCCGGCGGCTGGTCCGTCGGGCGTACCTCACGGCGCGAGCTACGGCGCTGAAGGTCAGCCAGGCTCGTCGCCGTACGTTCGTGAGACCCGCGAGGTTCCTTCGTCGATTGACTCAATGGCTAGACTCCAAGAAATACCCGGCAGCGCCCACGCGAAAATAAAGTAGGCAACCGGCGCGCTCATGAGCAGCGCGTCCACTCGGTCGAGAACGCCGCCGTGCCCAGGCAGGATCTGCGACATGTCTTTCAGACCTGCCTCGCGCTTGATCAGCGACTCTGTCAGGTCCCCCATCGTCCCCACGAAAGCAATGCCGATACCGGCGATGAGGCCCCACCACCAGGCGGCACCGAGCAGCCACAGACCGATCGAGCCGACAGCCATCGCGGTCATCGCGGAACCGGCGAAGCCCTCCCACGACTTCTTCGGAGACAGAGCGGGAGCCATCGGGTGCTTGCCGAACATGACACCGGCAGCCCAGCCACCCGTGTCGTTGGCAATCACCATCAGCTCGAAGACGACGAACACCCACGGGTTATGCCATGCCGCGAGCATCAGGACAACGAAAGACGCGAGGAAGGGAACGTACACGGCCGCAAACGTCGAGGATACGACGTCACTCATGCGCGATTCCTGACGATGATCGAGCAAACGCCACGCCGCACACACAAACACCGTGATGTACAGAGCGAAAAGCATACCTTCGCTGCCAAGCCACCACGCGCAGGTCACCATGCCGATGGAGCCGACGTACAGCGGCGTGACCGTCAGGGTGACGCCCATGCGCGCAAACGCACCCGCCAGCTCCCAAATACCAACGAGGCACACAAACGCGATGACGCCAACGAACGCAGGCAGCGACGTAAACAGCGGTACCGCAACTGCGGCAATCAGGACAACCGCTGTGGTAATTGCCTGCGGCAGGTTACGCCCGGCCTTCCCCGTCGACCCACTCGCGGGATGATTGTCGCGAGTGGGCCCCGGGGAAAAGACTCGGGCAAGAATCGAACGATCAGTTGACGCCATCAGATCGTCAGCAGTTCGCTTTCCTTCGTGGCGAGCATCTTGTCGATCTGCTCGGTGTGAGCCTTGGTCATGGCGTCCAGCGACTTCTCAGCGCGATCGACGTCGTCCTCGGAGGCCTCGCCATCCTTCTTCAGGCGGTCGAGCTGATCCTTGGCCTTACGGCGCACGCCACGCACGGACACGCGACCGTCCTCGGCCTTGCTCTTGGCCTGCTTGACGTATTCCTTGCGGCGTTCCTCCGTCAGTGCGGGCAGAACGACGCGCACAACGTTGCCGTCGTCGGTCGGGTTAACGCCGAGGTCGGACTCGCGCAGCGTGCGGATGATCTCCTGCGTCGCGGTGCGGTCGAAGGGCGAGATGAGGACAGTACGGGCCTCGGGAATCTGGAAGCTCGCAAGCTGCTGCATCGGCGTAGGGGCGCCGTAGTAGTCAACCATCAGCTGCTCAAACATCGAGGAGGTCGCACGTCCGGTGCGAATGTTCGCAAACTCGTGGCTGGCCGCGTCCACGGCCTTGTCCATCTTTTCCTCGGCTTCGAGGAGAATATCGTCGATCACTATGTGCTCCTTATAAGTCAGTGGTCTGTGAAGGTTATATCACGCCGTCACTAGGTACCGATTTCATCGCCCATCAGCGCGCGGGTGACCGCACCGTCGCCGCCCATGCCGAAGATGCGGGTGGTCAGCCCGTTGTCGCGGCACAGCGCCAGCGCAGATCCGTCGATCACCTTCAGATCGCGGCGCAGAGCCTCCGAGTACGTCAGCGTGTCGAATCGGTGGGCATCGGGGTTCTTGTTCGGATCGTCGTCGTACACGCCATCCACGCCGTTCTTGGCAACGAGGAGTTCGTCGCAGTGAATCTCAAGGGCGCGCTGTGCTGAAACGGTGTCCGTGGAGAAGTACGGAAGACCGGCACCTGCACCGAAGACGACCACGCGGCCCTTTTCCAGGTGACGAATCGCTCGAAGCGGCAGGTAGGGCTCGGCAACCTGCGCCATCGTGATCGCGGTCTGCACGCGGGCTGGGACACCCGACTGGTCGATGAAGTCCTGGAGTGCCAGAGCGTTCATCACGGTACCGAGCATGCCCATGTAGTCTGCTCGCGAACGCTCGAGGCCCTCTCGCGCAAGCTGAGCGCCGCGGAAGAAGTTGCCGCCGCCCACGACGATCGCAACCTGCACGCCCTCGCGCACTGCCGTCGCGACCTGCTCCGCAATGTTGCGGACGACCTTGGGGTCCAGGCCAATCGATCCACCTCCGAATGCCTCTCCGGACAGCTTGAGCAAAACGCGGCGGTTCGTCGACATGACGCTTCTCCTTTGTAACGGCCCGGGAAGGGCGGAACGGTTAAGAACCATACTACCTGGTAAAAGGGAAGCGGCCCCGCCGTTCGGCGGGACCGCTCCCATTTGTCAGCAAGCTGACGAGGTGGCCAGATCAGGCACCGACGTGCACGCGCACGAAGTTGGTGACCTTGGCGCCGGCCTCCTTGAGGACCTGAGCAACGGACTTCGAGGGGTCACGCGCGAAGGCCTGGTCAACGAGGCAGTTGTCCTTGTAGAACGCGTTCAGGCGGCCCTCAACGATCTTGGGAACGATGTTGGCGGGCTTGCCTTCCTCAAGCGTGATCTTCTCGAGGGTAGCGCGCTCCTTGTCGAGCACGTCGGCCGGAACCGAATCGCGATCGAGGTAGGCGGGCATGTAAGCGGCAACGTGCATCGCGATGTCGTGGGCAACGGACTTGCCAGCGGCGTCGGTGACGACGAAGACGCCAACCTGCGGGGGCAGGTCGGGGTTGGTCTGGTGCAGGTAGAGGTCAACGTTCTCGCCCTCAACACGCACGATACGGCCAACCTGCAGCTTCTCGCCGATGATGGCGGCGAAGGCGTCCAGGCGGTCCTTGACGGTGCCCTCCCCCATGGGGGAGGCGAGCAGCGCGTCCAGGTCGGCGGCGCCAGAAGCGACGGCGGCGGCCAGAACCTCGTTGGAGAAGTCGATGAACTTCTGGTTCTTGGCGACGAAGTCGGTCTCGGAGTTGACCTCGACCAGCACGCCGACGGTGCCGTCGGTCTGCGCGGCCAGCAGGCCGGCGGAGGCCTGGCGGCCCTCGCGCTTGGACAGGGACTTCAGGCCCTTCAGGCGGATGATCTCGAGAGCCTTCTCGGCGTCGCCGTCGGCCTCGGTCAGAGCCTTCTTGACATCCATCATGCCGGCGCCGGTCTGCTCACGCAGCGCCTTCACATCTGCAGCGGTGAAATTCGCCATCGGATGATTCCTCTCAGTAAAAAGTTCAGTCCTGCTTGGTGGTCGACTCTTCGGCGACCTCAGCGGCGGCAGCCTCGTCGGCCTTGACCTCGCCCTCGAGGAGCTCACGCTCCCACTCGGCCAGCGGCTCAGCGGCGGTCTCTTCGCCCTTGCCCTTGCGCACGTCGGAGCGGGCGATGAGGCCCTCGGCGACGGCGTCGGCGATCACGCGGGTCAGCAGCGCGACGGCGCGGATGGCGTCATCGTTGCCGGGGATACGGTAGTCGACCTCGTCCGGATCGGCGTTGGTGTCGAGGATAGCGACGATCGGGATGCGCAGCTTGCGCGCCTCGGAGACCGCGAGGTGCTCCTTCTTGGGGTCGACGATCCACACGGCCGAGGGAACCTTGGTCATGTCGCGGATGCCGCCCAGGGTGCGCGAGAGCTTGTCCTTCTCGCGGCGCATCATGAGCAGTTCCTTCTTGGTGTGACCGGAGGAGGCCACGTCGTCGAAGTCGATCTGCTCGAGTTCCTTCAGGCGCTGCAGACGGGCGGCAACGGTCGAGAAGTTGGTGAGCATGCCGCCGAGCCAACGGTGGTTCACGTAGGGCATGCCGACGCGCTGGGCCTGCTCGGCCACGGCTTCCTGGGCCTGCTTCTTGGTGCCGACGAAGAGCAGGGTGCCACCGTGGGCGACGGTCTGCTTCACGAAGTCGAAAGCGATGTCGATGTCAGCAATGGTCTGCTGCAGGTCGATGATGTAGATGCCGTTGCGCTCGGTGAGGATGAAGCGCTTCATCTTCGGGTTCCAACGGCGAGTCTGGTGGCCGAAGTGGACACCGGACTCGAGGAGCTGACGCATGGTAACGACTGCCATGGTTCGTCCTTTCCCCGCAAGTCGCGAGTGATCAGTGGGGTTTCCCCCGGGGTTATCGGTTTGCTATGCGCGTTGCGCACCCTGGTGCCATGACCGGCGACCATCCCCGAAAGGACCGAAGCCGCCGCGCCTCGCTCCCCTGGCGGTTTCCCGTGGGTCGCGATAATGGCACGCGAAGTCACCTGCACAGAGCAAGTGCCCGGCTATCTTACCCCACAAGTGCGCAAATGTCCGAAACCAGGCGGATGAGACGTTGCCTACTGGATGCTTCTTCGACGAGGCTGTGGCTGACAGTCGGGTACTGGTGTCGACCGCGCGTTATCCACAGGACCATTGTCTAGGTCACCCATATCCACAGGGGCTACGCATCAGCTGGACGTCACGGGCTGCAACTTCGACGCTGTTGTCATGACTCCACCACAGCCTTCACGCACCCGTTTCTTCGCGGCGGCGCTCATCTTGTTAGCCGTTCTCACACTGCTTGTCCCTGATGCTGCGCGCGTAAGCGCAACACCACGCGACGAGCGCTGGCAGTGGCCCACGGGCACACCGGTGCCCGTCGTCGCAGGATTCGCACCACCTGCCCACGATTGGCTGCCCGGGCGTCGTGGAGTCACACTGCAGTATCCGGCAGGCTCCCCGGTCTACGCCTGCTCCGCGGGAACGGTGACCGTCGCTGGACCGGTTGCGGGCAGCGGTGTTGTCTCAATCCGTCACAGCGTCGGAGGACGGGACATCTGGTCGACGTACCTTCCCATCACCCCCACCGTTGCCGTCGGCGAGCACGTAGAGAAAGGCGACATCATCGGAACCGTCGAAGGAGACTCTCAGACGCTGCACTGGGGAGCGAAAACTGGGCGACGAACGTACATCAACCCGATACGCATGACGCTCGGGCATCCGCGGCTGCTGCCGTGGGATGGCACGCCATGACGAGTGCAGATGCTCCTGCTCAGCCTCCAAGCTAAAGCTACCGACAGAAAACTCTGAGCAGCACCTAGAAAGCTACAACGTTACGGCAACCTACATCGCTTAAGTGCAGAAGCATTACCAACACATGGGAGCTTCACATTGATTGCGCATGAATACTTAAGAACAGGTTAATAGCAGTATTAGATTCACAACAAAACGATCAAAATATGATCAAATACAATACTCCTATTATTCCACAAAGCATAAACACTTCGACCAAACCAGACCACATACGCAATTCCTTACGAGAAATCAGGAGAAGATGCAATACGCATAGCACGCGTAACTTGAGCAATAAGAGCTAGCGCTTCAAATATATCCGCCACTTTCCCCATGAAGTCAAGATATGAAATACCCTTTGGAAGCTTATCTGTGACGATACGGCCAGTATGCAAATCATGCCGAGCAGAAGAATGTCCAATTGCATTCCGCAAGGACCGGTCCATGAGCGTTTCTAAATAAGATATACCGGGAATCTCTTTGAGATATGCAAGCTTATATGCATTCGACAATTTCTCATACTTCGAAACATTTGCAGGAGGCAATTCCTTTCGCTTATGCACCCCCTCGGGCAAGACATCCCCAAAATCGTTTGGATCACAGCGCTTAATGACATTCTGTGCCGCAACAAGGGGAGCGAGTCCCCGACAAACTGTTTCAAAACCTTGCACATACAAGTCGCGAAGTAGAGCAAACTCATCGCGAAGAACACGCCAATCAAGATCTTCAAGATCAACGTCAGAACGTATATACCGAGGCAACATGCCCATACGCCACGACTCCGCCTGATCGATGAAGTGAATCAATTCTTCAAGTTGGCGACGCTCTACTTCGAGCAGATTTCCAACTGAAAGTGTTTGACGTACATATGTGCGGTAACTCACCCTCTGCAACGCTGCAGTATGTTTAAGGCCGAAACGATGCAGGAATACCGCACCCCCATCTGAAGGATTCATGAGAGTCGTAGTCGTTGCTCCCACTAATGTGTACAGTTGACTTGCTCTTTCATGCGTTGTTTCAAAACCGACGCCTTGCAAGATCATATCCGTCTGTTTTGCAGCAGCTGAAAAGCGCTTGCTATCCGACTGAAGGTAGTACCTGATGGCCCGTTTAACATCAGGCCACTTGTGCTCAAGAAAGAAGATTCCACGGTTTGCTACGCCAATGTAGTCCACACATCGATCATCACACAGATAACTTAAGTAAGGTTTGTCATTCCACCAACATAATCACCTCGCATCGAATCTGCGGTCACGAGAACCGGAGCATTCAAATCAGCTGTGGTTACAGGCGCTTCTTGTTTGAGATCCGCACGGTCTCCACCGATATTAAGCTTGACATTCTCAATTGAATTTCCATTAAGCTCTCCCTGAATTGGTAAATCACAGGTAGGACAAAGAACATAGAAGGCCGCTCGCTTTGACACGTTTAATCCGAGCCGAAGAGTAAATACTACTCCACACCCCGAGCAGCGGATACCCATTCGTTGTATCATGACAACTCCAACCATCGAACTCTATGCGCAGATTATTCGCCGGCCACTAGGATTCACGACACACTCATCTGAGCAGACATGAAGATGTCATCAATTCGAGCGGCAACTACACACTGTTATACCATAGGTATGAAAAGTAACACGGTTTGTTTGGGTTGAAGATAGCCTCTCGACAGGTATTGCCATCAGTAAGTAACAAATTGTTTGAATATATTCCATAATTCTACGCTCGGCGCACATACATCGATCCGATACGCATGACGCTCGGGCATCCGCGGCTGCTGCCGTGGGATGGCACGCCATGACGAACGCACTGTTGCAGGGAGTAGCTGGGAGGGATGCGAGAATCATCGGAAGCAGCACCAACACCTCCAGATCAGAGCGCTTACGCGCGCGGGTGTGCCCGCTGGTAGATCGCGCTGAGCCGAGCGGTATCCACGTGGGTGTAGCGCTGGGTAGTTGACAGCGACGAATGCCCCAGCATTTCTTGCACCGCGCGAAGGTCGGCACCTCCCTGCAGCAGGTGCGTCGCCGTCGAGTGCCTCAGCCCGTGGGGCGCAACATCGTGTACACCGGCGTGTGCCGCCATCTTGTGCACCATCGAACGCACAATGCGCGGATCGATACGTCCACCCCTATCTCCGAGGAAGAGAGCCTGTCCGCTCCGTTCCCCGGCCAACTGGGGACGGCCTCGCACGAGCCAATGATCGAGCGCATCGGCTGCGGGAGGGCCGTAGGGAACCACTCGTTCTTTGTTTCCTTTGCCGACGACGCGCACGGTAAGGGCCTCGCGATTCAACGACGATACATCGAGAGCGCAGACTTCTGAGACGCGCAGTCCGCAGGCGTACGTCAGCTCGAGTATCGCCCAGTTGCGAATCTGGGACGCGCCACCCGCCGTTGCCTCGTCCCGGGCGGCGTTGAGGAGCATCCGAGCATCCGATTCATCAAGAGGCGAGGGAAGCCGCTGGTCGGCGCGCGGAGAGGACAGCAAAGCGGCCGGGTCACTGGGCAGGATCCCCTCGCGAAGAGCCCACGCGGTGAAATTGCGAATGGCGGCTGTGTGGCGGGCAATCGTCGAACGAGCCCCACCGTCCGCAAGCGTCTGAGCGAGCCACGAACGAATGGCGCGCTGAGTCAGCGCATCGCGCAGCTGTTCCTCCGTGGCGTCCTGGCGAAGCGACAGGAAATCGAGCAAGGAGCGCAGATCCGCGAGATACGCGGAGATAGTGTGGGGACTCATCCGTCGCCCAAGGCGCAGGTACTCTCCCCAGCGCTCCCCCACAGTCTGTGTCATGCCGCTATCCTACGGTCTGCCTCCGCTCGCTCGAGCCCAGCCACGCGTCGATCCCACCACTAAGCCAGCGACGGACAGTCCATCAGCGCGCGCGTGACCTCCTCGCGCGCTAAGCCCGCGGCGACGCAGATCGAGTCGACAGACAAGGGAGCACTCCTCGGCAGCGCCTCCCACACCCGCCGCTGCGTCGGTTCCAAAGCGGCAACGCCAAGGTCTTCTTCGACAGGCATCCCAAAGAGAGGTTCAGTGCCTTCCACGCTCACGGGACGGAGGAGCTCGAGCGCGTCCCGGCCGTCACGGATGATCGTAGCTCCGTTGCGCGCGAGCTCCAGGCATCCAACCGCCATGGGTGCATCCACCGCCCCGGGCACGGCACCCAACTCACGTCCATACTCCATTGCACGACGCGCCGTCGCAAGGGCTCCAGAACGTGCGCCGGCCTCGACAACCACGGTTGCTCCGCTCCACGCAGCGATCAGCCTATTCCGCGTCAGGAACCGCCATTTCGCTGGCCTTGCGGTGGGAGGAACCTCGGAAATCAGGGCACCACCACTGTCAATCACGCTTCGAAAGTCGGCTCCATGACAGGCCGGGTACGGATTGGAGACCCCACCAGCAAGAATGCAAAGTGTGCGTCCACGCGCAGACAACGCTCCCCGATGGGCCTCGATATCGATGCCAATCGCGCCACCGGAGACAATTGTCACTCCAGCGGAGGCGACGAATGCCGCCATGTTTCGGGCACATCTATTGCCTGCTCCCGTGGAGGCTCGAGCGCCGACAATGGAGAGATACTCCCCTGCTCGCGGAGTCTCAGGAAGAGCGCCTCGAAACCATAGACCCATCGGTTCGTCTTCTCCCAGGCAAGCGAGTTGTTCGGGCCAACGCGGATCGCTGGGGACCAGGAATCCTCCTCCGCTGCGTGCAACGCGGTCCAGGTCAGCATCGATATCGACCGACAGCGCACGCTCGCGCCACCTGTTCCACTGCGTGCGCCAGTCGATCCGCTGGTGCACCGCAAGTTGCTCGGGCACTCCCGCCCATCGCGACTGTAGCCATTCTCGCGCGCCCCGATCACCGAAGATCCTCCGAACGACGCGGGCGCACGGGTCGCCCGGTTCGGCGACTGCGGACCACCAGGCGGCTTCCCACAGCTCTCTCTCATTCATACTGATCTGCTCCATTTCGCAGCTGCTGTGCTGTAACGATGTGTTCACACGTGGGGCGCGGTGCGCCGTCAAGATCAGCGAGCGTCCACGACAGACGCAGCATCCGATCAACGCCTCGCATCGAGGAGTTCCCAGAGTCCACCAGCCGATCCAGTTGAGTGATGAGTGAGGTATCAATGCCGGAGTGGTGGCGCAGCCACGCCCCGGGAAGTTGCGCGTTCACACTCCAGGGTGTTTCCTCGAGCCGCCTGCGCGCCCTCGCGCGCGCCTCAATGACGCGATCACGAATCGAGGCAGAATCGCGCAGCTTCGTCGCTGCCATGTCCACCCGGGTCGGCGTATGCACATCGATGCGGATGTCCATTCGATCCAGAAGTGGGCCCGACAGCCGCGCCAGGTACCGCCTTCTGTTCACGGACGAACAGGTGCAACGTCGGCCACCATTCCCACCTCCGCACGGGCACGGATTCGATGCCATCACGAGCTGGAACGACGCGGGATAGCGCGCCTGAACACCCGAGCGGTGAAGATGAACAACCCCAGATTCGAGTGGCTCACGCAGAGAATCGAGAACGGAGGGAGCAAATTCTGCGGCTTCGTCGAGAAACAGAATCCCTCCGTGAGCGAGTGATGCCGCCCCCGGCACAAGCATGCGGGTTCCGCCGCCGATGAGGGCTGGCATCGTCACGGAATGGTGCGGTGCCTGGAAGGGAGGCCGGGTCATCAGCGACATACCGGACGGCAGCAAACCCGCCACCGAATGCAGTGACGTTGTCACGAGAGCGGTGTCCGCATCCAGATCGGGAAGAATCGTGGGTAAGCGCGAGGCGAGCATCGTCTTTCCAGAGCCCGGCTCTCCCAGTAGAAACACATGATGCCCACCCGCAGCCGCAACCTCGAGCGCCGCCACGGCCTCGGGCTGCCCACGGACATCTGCCATATCGAGCGGGATGCGATCCTCTGCGCCCACACCCTCACGTCGAACTCCCAAGCGGCCGTGGAACGGCGCTTTGACCGCGTCTCCCCCAGCCCATGCAACCAAGTCCGCGAAGTGCGCAAAGTCGAGCACCTCGATGCCGCTCACCAGCCTGGCCTCTTGCGCGCAGGCAGAGGGCACAATCACCCGACGGACCCCTCGCGACCGAGCCGCCAGAACGGCGGGCAACACGCCACGAACGGGCTGTATGCCACCATCGAGCCCAAGTTCCCCGACGATAACGGCGTCCTCGAACGCAGCTGGCGACACCAGACCGGTAGCCAGAGCGACGGACGCGGCAATCGACAGATCGAACGCCGATCCGGACTTCGGGATACCGGCGGGCGACAGATTAACGGTGATGCGCTGGTCCAGCACATCCAATCCACACGACTCGAACGCTGCCCGTACACGATCGCGCGCCTCGCGCACGGACGTATCAAGCAGCCCGACGAGGGTGAACGCGACGAGGCCAGATCCCGCATATGTCTCCACGTCGACCAGGTGCCCCTCGATTCCGACGACGCTCATGGAATACGTGCGCGCAAGCCCGGGCCCGCTCATTGCACACCCCGCAACCACGTGACCTGCGCACCCAATGCGCGAAGATCCACGGCCTCGTCCAGGGACCCCGGCCACCCACGGAGCGTGTGCGCGTCCACGGTGATGGCAACAACGTCGATACGGACCCGGGAGGACAGTGGACCGTGCGCACGACACCACGAACCCGTCAGCGCCCGAAGCTTGGCGACCTTGCGGTGGTCAATCGACGCAAGCGCACTGCCCCGACTGCGCCCAACTCTGGTGCGTACCTCCACCACGACGGTCCACGAATGGCGTGGATCCGTATCATCGCGAGCGATGATGTCCAGTTCCCCGCGCCGACCATCGCGCCAGTTCGCGTCGAGAAGGGTCAGGCCTTCCTCTTCCAGCAGTAGGCGCGCCGTATACTCCCCGGACGAGCCCAAACCCGACGATCGGGCCGTGTTGAGCATTCCATCATGGATCACCTCCGCACCCACAGTGCGTCAACCAAGGACACACGCACAACGCGAAAACCGCCCCCTGTGGATAGGGAGCGGCTCGCACTATGGCCTGTGGATAACCGCGCGCGGCGGTGTCACCGAGAGTTTAGGGGATGTCAAGCTCCGGCTTGGACAGTTCCTCGACGTTCACATCCTTGTAGGTGATGACGCGCACCGAACGCACGAAGCGCGACGAGCGATAGATGTCCCACACCCACGCGTCACTGAGCGTCAGTTCGAAGAACACGTCGCCACCGACCGGGCGTGCCTGCACGTCAACGTGGTTGCACAGGTAGAAACGCCTTTCGGTTTCCACGACGTACTTGAACAACCCGATGACGTCGCGGTACTCCTTGAAGAGTTCCAACTCCAGGTTGTTTTCGTATCCTTCGATTTCTTCGCTCACGCCACCATCATGCCGGGCCGAGCGCCGCGCTGGGCAACGCCACCCCGGCGCGCCCTACTTTGTGGCCCGCGTCGGCATCTTCCACGAGCGTCGATGCTGATCCGACACGCCGAGCTCCGCGATGGCTCGGGTATGCGCGGCCGAACCATACCCCTTGTTCGACGCCCATCCGTATCCGGGATCGTCGATTTCTTGCATGAGGTGATCGCGTGCGACCTTCGCAAGGACCGACGCCGCAGCGACGACTGCGCACGACGCATCGGCCTTGACCTGCATATGGACGGGCAGCTCACGCCCAAAGGGATCCTCCGGTCCGTCAACCAAGCCGAATAGATCATCGGGAGCGGACAGCCAGTTGTGCGAACCATCCAGGAGCACGCCACCGGGCACGAGGCCATCGCTGGCAACGTCGGCAAGTGCGCGGCGCCCAGCCAGACGCAGGGCCGCGATAATACCCCACTGATCAATTTCCTGCGGCGAGGCGTAACCGACGGATGAGGCGAGCGTCCACGAGCGGACGGGCTCGACGAGTGCCTCGCGTCGACGCGCCGTCAGCGCCTTGGAGTCGGTGAGTCCTTCCGGGACGGGTGCGGCATCGACACCGATAAGCGCCACGCCCACGGCGACCGGGCCTGCGAGAGCCCCGCGCCCCACCTCATCCATGCCAGCGACGATCCCCCACCGCTGCGCCAGGGAGACCTCGAGGTCACGCGACGCGGTCGTCATGAGGCGGCGGGAACGGAGGCAAAAACTTCGTGGTGAGCGATGTCGGTTGTCCACCGGGAAGTCGGCCAGATGACGGCCTGAACGGTACCCACAACCGACGACACCGGGACGTAGGGCGACTGCCCAGAACCCATGTGATAACGCGAGTCAGCGGAATTCGAACGATTGTCACCCATCACCCACAGGTGTCCCTCGGGAACGACCACGTCGAAGGTACGTTCACCGCAGGGCACCTGGCCATCGGGAACGTATGTTTCGTCAAGTTCAACCCCGTTGACGCTCACCTTTCCGTTCGCGCTCGTGCAGGTCACATGGTCGCCACCGACGCCGATGACGCGCTTGACGAGGGTCTGTTCGCCGCCGCCCGGAACGAAGCCGGTAAACTCCCCAAGCTGACGCAGAATCGAGGGCGATGTCGTTTGTGAGCCGCCCAGCCAGCCGAGCGTGTCGTCAAAAACAACGACGTCGCCGCGCTGAACGTTCGATGTCAAGGCATCGATGCGCGACACAGCGATGCGGTCATCTTCGACGAGCGTGTTGTGCATCGACGGAGAGGGAATCCAGAAGACCTGAACGATGAATGCGCGCAGCAGCGAGGAAATAATAAGAGCCACAACGATGATGACGAGGATCTCACGCAACCACACGAGCGGGTTACGCCTTGCACGGGCCTCCGCGCGGTCACGATCCCGAAGCGACGGCGAGTGCAGCGGTCCGAGCGTCGAACCTGCAGTCGGGGTCATGCAATCTCCTTGTCGTTGTGTCAACCATCCCAGGATACGGCGAGGCCCGACACCGGCGCGCGGTGTCGGGCCTTTCCGTGAAAAATGCCAAGGCTTGCGCCCGGCTGGCCTCACTCGGCCTTGCCGGAACGGTGCTCCTTGATCTTCGCGGCCTTGCCATGACGCTCACGCAGGTAGTAGAGCTTGGCGCGGCGCACGTCGCCCTTGGTGACGACCTCGATGTGGTCGATCGTGGGGGCGTGCACAGGGAAGGTACGCTCGACGCCCACACCGAAGGAGACCTTGCGGATGGTGAACGTGGAGGACACACCGTGGCCGCGACGCGCGATCACGACGCCCTGGAAGACCTGGATACGAGAGCGGTTGCCTTCGATGACCTTGACGTGCACCTTGAGGGTGTCGCCGGCTCGGAACGAGGGGATGTCATCGCGCAGCGAAGCCGCATCAACGGCGTCCAGCTTCTGCATTTCTTCTCCTTGACGCATCTGCCGCAGGTCGGAAGCGCCTGGTTGGGCGGGTCGAACCCGCTCATTTGACGTGTGATTGTGCGCCTTGGTGTCCCCCTGCGGCAGGATGAACCGCGCACAATCTCGGTTATTATCCCACAGCAAAGCACGCTGGGGCTAGCGCGAGAGCTCCTTACGCGGTGAGATCACGCACCATGACGACGTCATAGTTGGTCACTCCACCGACGTCGAAGGTTCGCGTCGAACGCTTGCGGAAGCCGTGGCGCTTGTAGAAAGCCTGCGCGTTCTTATTGCCTCGGTTTGTGCCCAGGACAACGGCCTCATGCCCCATGTCGCGGGCATCGGCGACAGCACGCTCGATCAGCGCATCCGCAACACCGCTCCCCCGCCACGCCGCGTCCACGTAGCACTTCGACAGGTACGCGCTCCCCTCATCGACGCGTCCGGGACGTACGAGGTCGCTCGGTAGCGCATCGGGGCCGACGTGGGTGAGCACGTAACCGACGAGGCCGCCCCATACCTCGGCGACGAACAGGCGGTGCCGCTCGGGGTCGGAAATGAGAGCGTCAAACACGTCGGCGCTGAGCTGCGTGGCGATATGCTCCGCAATCGCTTCCTGGGGCAGGTTCTCCGGACAAGCATCCGGGAACGTGCGCGCTGCAAGCTCACTGACTGCGATGACATCCTCAAGTTCAGCCTGTCGCACATCGAGCCGTTCCGCCGCGCCAGCTCGCGGGTAGGCAACACCGCAGCGTGCCAGCATCGCACGGTCCTCACCCGTCAGGGAAGCGGCGTCGAGCGACAGCGCAAGATCGGGACGCACCCGCACGGTCTTCTCGATCGCTCGGTCACGACGCCAGCGTTCAATCGCCGCATGATTGCCGCCAAGGAGCACCTCGGGGATCTCGAGCGAGCGAAACTCACGCGGCTTGGTGTACACGGGGTACTCAAGAAGTCCCGCGCCCGAGTGCGACTCTTCAACAAGAGAGTCCGGGTTGCCCATAAAACCCTCGAGGAGGCGCGCAACGGCCTCAGTCAAGACCATCGCGGCAACCTCGCCGCCGTTGAGGACATAGTCGCCAATAGAGAACTCGACGACCTCAACACCGGCGCCACGGTAGTGCTCGGCAACGCGCGCATCGATGCCTCGTAGCGCCCGCAAGCGACGACGATCTGATCGGCGTGCGCGAGTTCCTCCACTCGTGCCTGAGTCAGCGGTGTTCCCGAGGGTGTCGGAATCGCGAGAATACGCCGAGACGAGGCCGGGGTTCCATTGCCGTCACGCTCCGCGAGCGGGATGGCGAGGACCTCGTCAAGGGCACGCGCCCACACATCCGCGCGCATCACCATGCCAGCGCCGCCACCATATGGAGTGTCATCGACGCTGCGATGCTTGCCGGTCGCCCACTCGCGCAGGTCGTGCGCCTGCAGCTGCACAAGCCCGGCATCCTCCGCTTTGCCCATGAGGGACAGGCGCAGTGGCGCGAAATAGTCAGGGAAAATAGAGATGAGGTCGAAACGCACGAGCTTAGTGATCCTCGCGCTCCGAGACTGCCTCGTCGTCAAAAAGCCCCGGAGGGGCATCAATGATGACGACACCGCCCTCAACGTCGACCGTCGGCACGAGTGCCGTCACGAAAGGCACCATGACGGTGCCTCGATCGGTTGCAACGAGCAGGAGATCCTGTGCCGCCCCGGGCGTGAGCCCACTCACCGTTCCGAGGACGTCACCAGAAGGCGTGCGCGCCTCGAGTCCCTTGAGTTCGTGGGGATACCAAGCATCCTCTTCCGGATGGGCGTCCACAAGCAGACGCGCACCGCGCAGGGCCTCGGCCTCCTCGCGCGTGCTGCACTCGTCAAACGAGGCCAGCACGCGATCCTTGTGCATACGCACGAAACGCACCGTCAGCTGACGTTTCTGCCCTGCAACATCCAGGCGGGCGCCCGGTGCCAGGACCTCCGGGTCGTCGCTGCGCACGTCCACGATGACCTCCCCACGCAATCCGTGGGCGGGGCCGACGATAGCGGCTGTGAGCTGCATGTGTTCTCCTGACGATAAACGGGGACTCCCCCGAAGGATACAACGAAGGGGCCCGGCGATACCGGACCCCTTCGCGACGTGTGCGAGTCTTACTCGCGATCCGTGTCGACGACGTCAACGCGGACAGTGCCACGCGTGGACAGCGCACCCATGACGGTGCGCAGCGCGCGAGCCGTCCGACCGCCGCGTCCGATGACGCGACCCAGATCCTCAGGGTTCACGCGAACCTCAAGAAGCTGGCCACGTCGCATGGAACGAGGCGTCACCTCGACATCTTCGGGGTGGTCAACGATGCCGCTGACCAGGTGCTCCAACGCGTCGGCGAGCATGCTCAGGCATCCTCTCCGGCGGCTTCTTCGGAAGCCTGCTCGGCAGCCTCGACCTCAGCAGCGGCTGCGGCAGCGGCGGCCTCTTCCTCGGCCTTCTTGGCGGAAGCTGCGGCCTTGGACTTCTCGGCTGCAGCCTCGGCGTCCTTGATGGCCTGCTCGGCCTGGGCGGCCTTGTCGGACTCGGAGACGACGACGCGGGAAACCGCGTCGGCCTTGCCGTTGAACTTGGCGATGTCACCGGTCAGGACCAGCAGGTTGCGGACCTGGTCAGAGGGCTGAGCGCCAACGCCGAGCCAGTACTGGGCGCGCTCGGAGTCGATGCGGATGATCGACGGGTTGGGCTGAGGATCGTAGTAGCCGACCTCTTCGATGACGCGGCCGTCACGCTTCTTGCGCGAATCGACAACGACAACACGGTACTGGGCGGCGTGGATCTTACCCACGCGCTTCAGGCGAATTCGAACTGCCACTTGAGTGGTCTCTCCATTTCAGATTGGTGTGGACCTTTGCGTCCCGAGGTGGGAAACACAGGGGTCGCATTGGACCGGGACACGACGGCACGCAGTGAGAGGGTCTACGAACCGCCGGGTACAGCTAGCGATTATGCCATATTTCGCGCCCATATCCCAAGTCAGGGACGTGCGCCGCGTCGCTCGAATCGGTTAAATCGATCACTGCGTGCACATCAGGTGGAAGGACGCTCCCACACGCTCACTCCGTCGAGGAATACATGCGCGGGCGTTGCAAGCGCCAGCGGGTTCCCCCTCGGGTTTTCGTCCACGAGTAGGAAATCGGCTGGGCCTCCCTCGACGAGGCCGGGGTAGCCGAGGTAGCGCTGACTCACCCACGTAGCTGCGTCGATGGTGAAGTCGCGGGGTGCACCCCACTGGAGCCACAGGTCGATCTCGCCGGCGATAGTTCCGTGATCTTGGTAGCCACCCGAGTCAGTGCCCATCAGGAGCTGGACGCCGGAGTCAACGAGCATCTGGAAGTGTTCGCGCCGCGTGTCGTACATCCCTTGCATGGTGGCCGCGTAGACGGGGTACTTCTCCCCCGCCTGAGCCGCAAACTCCTTGAAGAGCTCAACCTGTCGCAGCGTCGGCGTCACCGCGATACCGCGAGCGGCGATCTCACTGGCCTGATCCGCATCGATACCGCTACCGTGCTCGATATCGTCGACGCCGGCCTCGATGAGCGAGTCAATGACTCCATGCGAGAAGGCGTGCACAGCGATCCGCGCCCCGGCCTCGTGCACGGCGGCGACCGCATCGTTCAGGACGGCGGGGTCCCACAGAGGCATGAGGTCGGAGTCTGCACCGCGGCTGCGGTCGATCCAGTCTCCGACGATCTTGACCCACCCGTCGGAGGAATGCGCCATCGATGCGAGTACCTCGGGCAGCTCGTTCTGATTCTCAACGTCAAGCGGCAGGTCGCGCATGTAGCGCTTCGGGCGCGCAACGTGGCGACCGCAGCGGATCAGGTGGAGCCCGGTTGCGCGAGCCGCCGACGAGTTATCGACCGGCACGCCGCAGTCGCGCACCACAGTCACGCCACTCGCAAGAGTCACCCGAGCCTGCTCCACCATCTCGGCCTCGTCCACCGAACCGGTGTCCGAGTAGCCAATGTGGCAGTGCGTATCCACCATGCCGGGCACGATGAATCCCACCGACGGCGCGCTTGGTTCGTCGCTCACACGGCGGATGACTCCCCCGTCCACGCGCCACGCGCCATGCACCCACTGGGGGCGCTCAGACGCGCTATCCGCCCACAGGGCGAGGCCGGAGAACTCCATGCCTCAGAGCTGGCCAAGCATACGCTTGACGTCGTCCGGCAGATCGTCGATCGTCGGACGCGGAGCGGGGGCCTCCTGGGCGACACCGAAGGACGAGCCCTGGGGCGCGCTGCGCTCGGACGGGGGCAGCATGGCTTCGAGTTCCTGCTGGCGGCGCTTCGCGGGGTTACCCGAGCGCGCGCTCTTCTTCATGCGAGCGCGCTGGGCCTGAGCCTTGCGGGCGTTGGCCTTCTGCTTGGCCTTGCCACCGCGACCGGGCAGTGCGCCCATGCCGGGCACGCCGCCTCCCATCTGGCCCATCTGTGCCATCATTTCGCGCGCGGCCTCGAAGCGCTGCACGAGCTGGTTCACCTCGGTGACAGTCGTGCCGGAACCGCGAGCGATACGTGCACGACGCGAGCCGTTGAGGATCGACACGTCCTCGCGTTCGGCGGGGGTCATCGAGCGGACGATGGCCTCAACGCGGTCGACCTCGCGCTCGTCGAAGTTCTCGATCTGCTCGCGCATCTGCGCGGCACCCGGAATCATGCCGAGCATCTTCTTCATCGAGCCAAGCTTCTTGATCTGCTGGAGCTGGCTCAGGAAGTCCGCGAGAGTCAGCTGGCCGGCCATCGCCTTGGCCGCGACCTTCTCCGCCTCCTCGGCGTCCATCTTCTTTTCGGCCTGCTCGATGAGGGTGAGGATGTCACCCATGTCGAGGATGCGGCCCGCCATACGATCGGCGTGGAAGCGCTCAAAGTCGTCGAGGCCCTCGCCCGTCGACGCGAACAGGATCGGCGCGCCGGTCACCCCGCGCACGGACAGTGCGGCACCACCGCGCGCATCGCCATCGAGCTTGGACAGGACAACGCCGGTGAAGCCGACGCCATCGCGGAAGGCCGTAGAGGTGGAGACCGCGTCCTGACCGACCATGGCGTCGAGGACGAACATGATCTCGTGGGGGTTCACGGCGTCGCGGATGGCGATCGCCTGCTCCATCATCTCCTGGTCGACGCCCAGGCGGCCGGCCGTATCGACGATGACCACGTTGATGCCGCTCTGGCGGGCGAACTCGACGCCGCTACGCGCGACCTCGACGGGATTGCCCACGCCGTTACCGGGCTCGGGTGCCCAGACCTTGACGCCGGCACGCTCGCCGACGACCTGGAGCTGCTGGACGGCGTTGGGGCGCTGGAGGTCGGAGGCGACGAGGAGGACGGTCTTGCCTTCCTCGCGCAGCCACTTACCCAGCTTTCCGGCCAGCGTGGTCTTACCAGCACCTGCAGACCCGCGAGCATGAAGACGGTCGGGCCGGACTCGGCGAACGTCAGTTCGCGCGTGGCACCACCGAGGATCTCGACAAGCTCCTCGTGCACAATGGAGACAACCTGCTGACCCGGGTTGAGGGCCTTGGAGCGGGCCGCGCCGTAGGCCTTTTCGCGCACCTGCGTGGTGAACTGGCGAACGACGGGGAGTGCGACGTCGGCGTCGATGAGGGCGCGGCGAATGTCGGAAATCGCGTGATCGACGTCCGACTCGGTCAGGACGCCGCGGCTGCGCAGGCTACGGAAGGACTGGGTCAGGCGATCTGACAGGTTTCCAAACACGTGTTTACTCCCAAGATGGCGGCTGTACTAGGCACAGGTTAGCGCACCTCGGCCCCGGGAGTCGTCTCACCGGGGCCGAGGTACGCGTCATGGTGGCGGGGTTCAGCCCTGCGCGGAACCCACAATTGCGTCGACGAAGCTCTGCGGATCGAAGGGGGGCGAGATCGTCGGCACCCTCACCGAGGCCGACGAACTTCACCGGAACGCCCAGCGCACGCTGGACGGACACGACGATGCCGCCCTTGGCGGAGCCGTCGAGCTTGGTCAAAACGATGCCGGTCACGCCGGTGGCCTCAGCAAAGACCTCGGCCTGCTTCATGCCGTTCTGGCCGGTGGTGGCATCAAGCACCAGAAGGACCTCGGAGACCGGTGCCTGCTTCGTCATGACGCGCTTGATCTTGCCAAGCTCATCCATCAGCGTGGACTTGTTCTGCAGGCGGCCCGCGGTATCGACGAGGACCACGTCGACGTCACGCTCGACGCCCTCACGCACGGCCTCGAAGGCGACAGAGGCCGGGTCGGCACCCTCGCGGTCGCTGCGCACGACGTCCACGCCCACGCGCTCACCCCACGTCGCCAGCTGGTCGGCGGCGGCGGCACGGAAGGTATCGGCCGCGCCCAGGATCACGGACTTGTCTTCCGCGACGAGGATACGTGCGAGCTTGCCGACGGTCGTGGTCTTTCCGGTGCCGTTCACACCGACCATGAGGACGACGGCGGGCTTGGTGGCGCCATCGACCTCCGGGCGTTCAAGGTTGACAGAGCGGTCCATATCGGGGCCGACGAGAGCGAGAAGTTCCTCGCGGAGGATCTCTCGAATACGAGCTTCGTCGGTCACGGACTCGACGGCGACGCGGCGCTTGAGCGCCTCCATCAGCGTGTCCGTGGCCTCGAGGCCAAGGTCGGCGATGAGGAGGGATTCCTCAATCTCCTCCCAGTCGGCAGCGCCGAGCTGTCCGCGGCTCAGTACGCCGAGAATCGCGCGTCCCAGCGAGCCCGAGGAAGCCAGACGTTCACGCAGGCGCTCCATGCGGCCGCGCACGGGTTCGGGACGTTCGATCGACGAGGTGGGCGCCGCGACAACCGGGGCGCTTTCCTCAGGGGTGGACTCAGCAACATCGATCGGACCCGCACGAGGCTGGTCCGTGTCATCACTCGGTGTCTCGGCGGGAGCCTCAGACGGAGCACCAGCCGGGGCCTGAACCTGTGGCTGAGGGGTCACGTCATCGGAAGAACGGCGCCGTGAAGTCACGGCGACGCGAATAAGCACACCGATGAGCACGGCGACCGCCAGGGCGATAACAACCGCCCACGGCGACTGAAGGGAGGAAATAAAAGCGTCCATAGGGCCATTATCCCCTATGGACGCTCTTCACAGGAAACCTGAGTGCGGCATCACGCACTTAGGCCTGCGTCGACTCCTGCGTCGCCTGTGCGCCGCCATCAGCATGGCGACGTCCGCGGTCAAGACGCTCACTGACGCGGTCGGTCACAGTTTCGAGGCGATCAACGCCGGGGAGACGATCAGCGTCGAAGTATGCGCTCTTCGACTCGGCCCCCTGGAGCAACGACTGCAGGGACGCAGTGCGCGGAACAACGGGCCCATCCGGCGACGTGGCCGCACGCTTGGGGAGCGAGTGGTTAGTCTTGACCTCAACCGCGATCTCTTCGCTCTCGCGCTTGATAACGCCCTTCCATTCGTCGGCACTACGGCGAGACAGCGCCAGCACCGCGACGACGCCCGCAGCGACGACGAGAACCAGAACGACAGTCAAAACAAGAATCAGTGCACCCTCAAGCATGAGATCATCCTGCCCTACTGAAGCCTCACTACGCGACGGTGCCACCCGAACACACACGCATTGTGACGATGTTGTCATGGGGGCCAGGAACGGTCGTTCCTGGCCCCCATGGATAGCAATAGCGCGTCAGTCGAGGTAGTCGCGCAGCACCTGCGAGCGCGACGGGTGACGCAGCTTCGACATCGTCTTGGACTCGATCTGGCGGATGCGCTCGCGCGTCACGCCGTAGACCTTGCCGATCTCGTCGAGAGTCTTCGGCTGACCGTCGCCCAGGCCAAAGCGCATGGACACGACACCCGCCTCACGCTCCGACAGCGTATCGAGCACGTGGTGGAGCTGCTCCTGCAGCAGGGTAAAGGACACGGCGTCCGCGGGCACGATGGCCTCGGAGTCCTCAATGAGGTCACCGAACTCGGAGTCGCCGTCCTCGCCGAGAGGAGTGTGCAGCGAAATCGGCTCGCGACCATACTTCTGAACTTCGACGACCTTCTCGGCGGTCATGTCGAGTTCCTTTGCCAGTTCCTCGGGAGTGGGTTCGCGACCCAGGTCCTGGAGCATCTGGCGCTGGACGCGCGCAAGCTTGTTGATAACCTCGACCATGTGCACAGGGATGCGGATCGTGCGAGCCTGGTCCGCCATCGCGCGGGTGATTGCCTGACGAATCCACCACGTGGCGTAGTCGAGAACTTGTAGCCCTTCGTGTAATCGAACTTTTCGACAGCGCGAATAAGGCCCAGGTTACCTTCCTGGATCAGGTCCAGGAACTGCATACCGCGACCGGTGTAGCGCTTGGCAAGCGAGACAACGAGTCGAAGGTTCGCCTCAAGCAGGTGGTTCTTCGCCTGCTGACCGTCCTGCGCCAGGAAGTGCAGTTCACGACGTTCGCGGCTGGTCATCTCATCGGCCTGGTTCTTCAGCTTGTACTCGGCGTACAGGCCGGCCTCGATACGGCGCGCCAGGTCAACTTCCTGCTCAGCGTTTAGCAGCGAGACCTTGCCGATCTGCTTGAGATAGTCCTTGACCGGGTCCGCGGTTGCACCAGCAACCGTCACCTGCTGGATAGGCTCGTCGGTCTCGTCAGAGTCGGAGACGACGAAGCCGCCCTTCACGTGAATGCCGGCGTTGGTCCGCTCGCGCAGAGCAGCACCCTCGGAGACCTTGGCATCTTCTTCCTCGGAATCTTCCTCAGCGTCAGCCACTTCCTCGTCGTCGGTGTCAGCCTCAAGCTCCGGATCCTCGAGGTCTTCACCCGTGGGTTCGAACTCCACGTCCTCGGTGTCCTCAATCTCGGAAACGACCTCTTCGACGAGCTCTTCTTCCTTCTTCTTGCGCCCGCGAGGCTTCTTGGCGACTTTCTCCTCGGCGTCGGCCTTCTTCGTTGTCTTCTTGGCAGCGGCCTTCTTCGTGGGAGCCTTCTCCTCGGCGACCGCGGCTTCAGCGTCCTTCTTCGTCGTCTTCTTGGGAGCGGTCTTCTTGGCCGGGGCCTTCTTCGCGGGAGCCTTCTCCTCGGCGACCGCGGCGTCGGCGTCCTTCTTGGTTGTCTTCTTCGCGGGAGCTTTCTTCGCCGGCGTCTTCTTCGCGGCAGACTTCTTCTCCTCGGCGGGAGCGCTCGCCGCGTCGACCGCGGCGGCAGCCTTCTTGGCGCGCGTGGTCTTCTTCGCGGGGGTCTTCACCTCCGTGGTTTCCTCAGTCGTCGCGGAGTCCTTTGCCGAAGCGCGAGATGCACTCACACGGGTCCCTTTCATTGATGGGCATGCACAACGGAGCCGATTGCAAATCGGCATACCAGCGCCAAGTCTAGTGCCTTGCCGTTTAGTTTTCCTGACGGTAGGTGTGAGGATCCCCCGCCTTGGGATCACGCACGCACTCGAACCTCGGTTAGAGTGGGCCTATGACTCTGAGCGACAGTTTCGCAACGCTGCGTCCATCAATCGACGAGGCGACGGCCACCAGCCTCGCACATCTCCTCGCCCGCGCCGGAGCTTCCGACCGATCCGAGGAATTCTCACGCGCGGTCCTCGCTTCCGTATCCGGAGGGAAGCGTTTCCGTGCCCTCATGGCTCACGTGGGCTACGCGCTCAGTTCCGGCACCGCGCTCGACCAGGTGTCGCTCCCCCACCTCAGTGCATCACTCGAGCTCTACCAGGCCAGTGCTCTCGTCCACGACGACATCATCGATAAGGCGGACGAGCGACGCGGGATGCCCACCCCACACAGGACACTAGCCCATCATCACGCATCCTCGTCGTGGATCGGGTCATCAACAGACTTCGGCCGTCACGCCGCCATCTTGGTCGGGGATTTCCTCTTTTCAGCGGCGACTGCCGCGGCGGATGAACAGGCGCTCACCCTGCGGGAGGACTGCGCACGCGCCTTCGCGAGGCGCTTCGCGGACATGCACGCGGAGGTCGCGCTCGGCCAGTACCTGGATATCACCGCCGAACAGACCCCTCTGGACCCGCAGCGCACGGATGCGTTGAGCACGAGCGATTCCCTCGAGGTCGCACTACACAAGTCGGCACACTACTCGGTCGTTCACCCCGCTATTCTTGGCGCGATCTGCGGAGCATCCACGTTTGACGGTGTCGCCGAGCTATTGGACGTCCTCGAGACGATCCTCACCCCGTGGGGCTTGGCGTTCCAGCTGCGCGACGACGACCTGGGCGTCTTCGGAGACCCCACCGTCACCGGGAAACCCGCAGGCGATGATCTGCGTGAAGGAAAGCGCACCGCCCTGCTCGCACTCACCTGGGAGGCATCCTCCCCCGCCGAGCGCCGCGCGCTGACGGATGTTCTTGGTGTCGTCGAGGCCTCGGCAGAGCAGATCGCGACTGCTACCGACATCGTGGCGCGCAACGGGCGCGCAGCGCACGAGGCTGAGATTGCACGCCTCGTGGCTGACGGAGAAGCCGCCCTTGAGGCCAGCACCTTCGACGAGGATGCTCGCGCTATGCTGCGCGAACTGTGCTCGATCTTGACCGCCAGGCGGGCCTGAAAAGAAGGGCTAGCCTCAGAAGGCCAGCGTCGAGGCGATTCGATTCACACGGTGATGACGGCCCGACGTCAGCGCATCGATCGGGCGCTCGCCCAGCTCGTCCTGCACGGTGTATAGCCACGCCGCTGCTTCCTCGGCTGTGAAGCCGTCATCGGCAAGCAGGGTCAGCGTGCCCTGCAGGAACGGCAGAGGCTCCCATCCATTATCGCCCTTGACGATAACCTCCTGCGGGACGCCGCGCGCTCCGCTGGCATCGCGCGCTTCGATGAGCACACGATCACGGATCAGCTGCTTGAGGCGGCGTTCCTCGATCCCGAGGAGACGGCAGACCTCTTCGGTGGAGAGCACGGTGATATCAACACTGGTCATGAGCGCAAGACTACCCCATTGATGCGCCGCACCGAGGTGGGCGCTTCCAGTGATTTCGCGAAAACTCCCATAGAATCGAGCAAGTGAGCGATGAACAGACATTCGACCAGACGGACCCGTTGATCGGACTCCTCGTCGACGAACGGTACCGGGTGACGCGCAGGCTGGCGCGTGGCGGCATGGCCACCGTCTACATCGCGCAGGATGAACGCCTCGATCGCCCCGTTGCCCTGAAGGTCATGCACCCGCACCTGGCGGACTCCCAGGATTTCGTCGCACGCTTCCGCCGCGAAGCACGCTCCGCCGCGCGCATCGTTCATCCCGGCGTCGTCTCCGTGTTTGACCAGGGCGTGGTCACGGGCCAGGGATTCCTCGTCATGGAGCTCATCGACGGCACGAACCTACGCCAGCTGCTGCGTGCGCAGGGTGCCTTCACGATCCCGCAGGCGCTGCGCTACACCACCGACATTCTTGAGGCGCTGCGCGCCGCCCACCGCGTCGGCGTTATTCACCGCGACATCAAGCCCGAGAACATTCTTGTTCCGACCGACGGTCCGGCGAAAGTGACCGACTTTGGTCTGGCACGAGCTGCCTCCGAAGTCTCCATGTCTTCGACGGGCAACATGCTCGGAACGGTTGCGTACATCGCCCCGGAGATCGCGACAACCGCTCAGGCTGACGCACGCTCAGACATTTATTCGGTCGGCATCATGCTCTACGAAATGCTGACGGGCTCCGTTCCTTGGGCGGGTGAGTCACCTCTGCAGATCGCGTCGCATCACGTCTCCGACGACGTGCCGAGCCCATCGGAGGCACAGCCCTGGATTCCACGAGAGATTGACGATCTCGTCGCCGCCCTGACCGCCCGTGACCCCGCTTCGCGCCCCGCCGACGCGTCGGACGCGATCGACCTCGTCACTCGCGCTGCTGCCGCAATTCCGTCGGAGCTGGCCAACCGCCGCGCCGACGTCGCGCCGGCTGACCGGCCGGGCGCCTCGGAAACGAGCGCACTCAACACCGAGCTCATCTCCGCCCAGTTCACGCGTCCGCTGCCGCTCCCCGCACCGTCAACGCTCGCGACGGTCCACACCTCGTCCCCACTGCCCGAGGCTTCAGAGAACACGTCAACCAAGACCTATAAGCGCGCGGCCCTGTGGGTGAGCCTCGTCGTCCTCCTGCTCGCGGCGGCAGGTATTGGCGGCAGCTGGTGGTGGACCGAGTATGGCCCAGGCTCCTACCTGACCATGCCCGCTACCGACGGTCGTCCTCTGGCAGAGGTGCAGGCTGAGCTGAATGCAATGGGCCTGGCATCCACCGTCGAGGAGGAGTTTTCGGACGACGTCGCGTCCGGATCGATCACCCGTTCCGATCCGGAGGGCGGCGAACCCGTCCACAAGCGGGCTGAGGTCCAGCTCTACGTGTCCAAGGGAGTGGACATGAAGAACGTGCCCGACGTTGCCGGCAAGAGTCAGGATGACGCGAAAAAGGCGCTCACGGAAGCCGGCCTGGCTCTCGGAGCAATCACCGACGCCTACTCTGAGGACGTGCCGCAGGGACAGGTCATCTCCCAGTCCGTAGCGTCCGGAACGTCGGTGCCCCACGACACGGCTGTCGACGTCGTACTGTCCAAGGGCCGAGAGCCCCTGACGGTCCCCTCGCTGGGCGGGATGAGCGCCGACGCCGCGAAGACCGCCATCGAGGCACTTGGCCTTGTTGCGACGCCGACCGAAGCCTTCTCCGACACGGTCGCCGAAGGACAGATCATCTCTCAGCAGACCAATGAGGGAACTATTCTGCACCGCGGCGACACCGTCGCCTACACCGTTTCCAAAGGCCCCGAAAAGGTCGCCGTGCCCGAGGTCGTGGGGCGCCAGCGCCAGGAAGCGCGTACCATCCTCGAAAACGCCGGCTTCACCGTCCAGGAGGAAGCCATTCTCGGCGGCTTCTTCGGCACCGTCCGACAGACCGATCCCGCCGGTGGAACAATGCTGAAAAAGGGAAGCGTCGTCACGATCACGATCGTCTGACGTCACGTCCGCCCGCAGCGCTGACGTAAGAATCCCGGCCTCGTCCATGACAGACGAGGCCGGGATTCTTATCCGATCAGTTCTCCTCCGCGGAGGAACCCTTCGCCAGGTACTGGGCGACCTGGAAGGCCATCTCCAGGCTCTGCTGGTGGTTCAAACGCGGGTCCACGAGCGTCTCGTAGCGGTCGCGCAACGACTCATCGTCGATGTGCTCACTGCCGCCAATCACCTCGGTGACATCGTCGCCGGTGAGCTCGATATGCAGGCCACCCGGCACCGTTCCCGTGGCCTCATGGGCCTCGAAGAATCCACGGACCTCGTCCATGACCGTCTCAAAGCGACGCGTCTTGTAGCCGGTCGACGACGTGATCGTGTTGCCGTGCATCGGATCCGTCATCCACGTGATCGGGCGACCATCCTCGCGTGCGGCTTCCAACAGCGGCGGAAGCGCCTCACGGATACGACCGGCACCCATGCGCGTAATGAACGACAGGCGCCCCTCCTCACCGTCCGGGTTGAGGCGATCAATGAGTGCGAGCATCTGATCCGGCGTGGTCGACGGGCCAAGCTTGACCCCAATCGGGTTACGAACACGCGACAGCAGCTCGATGTGAGCTCCCTCCTCCTCGCGCGTCCTCTCCCCCGCCCACAGGAAGTGAGCGGACGTGTTGTAGGGCTCGCCCGTCCGCGAATCGATGCGCGTCATGGCTGACTCGTACTCGAGCAGCAGCGCCTCGTGGGACGAATACAGGTCAACGTCGCGCAGCGTCTCAAAGTCGACGCCAGCGGCTCCCATGAACTTAATCGCCCGGTGGATGTCCTCGGCCAGCGACTCGTAGCGTGCGTAGGCCGGATTCGACATGAAACCCTGATTCCAGCGGTGCACCTGGCGCAGGTCGGCGTAGCCACCCTTCGTGAAGGCGCGGATCAGGTTCAGCGTCGAGGCCGCGTGGTTGTACAGCGACAGCAGGCGCTGCGGGTCGGGTTCGCGTGCCTCGGGCGTGAACTCGAAAGAGTTCACGGCGTCGCCACGGTAGCTGGGCAGCGTCACACCGTCGCGCGTTTCCATATCCGAAGAACGCGGCTTAGCGTACTGGCCAGCGATACGTCCGACCTTAATAACCGGCAGCGACGCGCCGTAGGTCAGGACGACCGCCATCTGGAGCAGCGTCTGAATCTTCAGGCGCACGTGATCCGCCGTCGCCTCGGCAAATGTTTCGGCGCAGTCCCCGCCCATGAGGACGAAGGCCTCGCCGCAGGCAGCCGCACCCATCCACGTGCGCAGGTCGTCAACCTCCCCGGCGAACACGAGCGGCGGCTGACGGCGCAGCTGCGCCGTCACATCACTAAGGTGTTGCGCGTCCGCGTAGGAAGGCTGTTGGGCAGCGTCCAGGCCGCGCCACGTGTCCCAGGGAGCGAGCTCCCCAGACTCGGGCGACCACAGGCGCTCGGGGACGCGGCGGGAGCGAGGCTTACGCACAGGCTCGCCGCCGCGTCCGGGAGTGATCGAAGGAATCACGCGAAGCGACTCACTCGCCGGCAGGCTCGACACTCTGGCCGATCTCGGCCATCATCTCGAGGAACCAGGGCTGGGAGATGTCGAAGGGCTTACCGCCCGCGATGCGCGGGAACGGGATGGCCTTCAGGCGATCGCCATCTTCCTCGTCGTGGCCGATAACGCCGGACTCGCCCTTGAAGGCGCACTCGACGGCGAGATCGGTCATGGACTTGATGAGGCGCAGGTCGTCGGCGTTGGCGCGCGAGGAACGCGAGAAGTAGCCCGACTTCTGAACCATGACCTTCTCGGCGTCGATCTTCTCGGCGAACTGCTTGGCGAACCACTGGCCAGGGTTGATGGTGTCGAGCTTGACGTGGCCGAAGGGGTCACGCTGGACCTCGCCACCGGCAGCCTCGATCTCCGCGATGATCTCGGGGACGCCGGGCGCCCTCGGACAGGAAGATGTTGACGTTGCCCTGCTCGTCCATGATCGCCTTGAGGCGCGCGGCCTCGGCGTCCAGGTCGATCTTCATCTCGGGCAGGAAGATGGCGTGGATGTCCCAACGCTCCTGTGACAGGCCGATCGAGGGCACCCACTCCTGGGTCTTCAGCCAGTCGTGGTAGCACTTCGAACCGGCGGCGGTCAGCCAACCGCAGTGGCGGCCCATGATCTCGTGGATGATGAGCATGCGCGGGTTGGAGCGGTGCTCGCCGATGACGTTCTGGGAGTACTCGGAGACCTCTTCAGCGGCGGTCCACGCACCCAGGGACTGGCGGATCGGCACAACGTCGTTGTCGATCGTCTTGGGCAGGCCCACGACGGTCAGGTGGTAGTCGTGCTCCTCGAGGTAGGCGGCCAGATCGGCTGCGGTCGTGTTGGTGTCGTCGCCACCGATGGTGTGCAGGACGTCGACGCCGTCGGCGCGCAGCTGCTCGGCAGCCTTCTGCAGCGGATCCTCATCCTCGGACACGAGGCCACGCTCGACCAGGTTCTTCTTGTTCGTCAGCTTGACGCGGGAGTTACCGATCGGGGAGCCGCCGAAGCGGTGCAGGACGGCGGCGTGCTTGCGCGCTTCCTCGTCCACCAGCACGTAGTTGCCCGTGAGCAGGCCGTGGTAGCCGTTCTGGTAAGCGATGATCTCAACCGTGGGATCAATTTCGTTGTAGCGCTCGATGAGTCCACCGACGGCGGAGGACAGGCACGGGGCGAAGCCACCTGCGGTCAGCAGGGCAACACGACGGACCGACATGAATGTCACCTTTCTCAGGTTGGTTAGGTACGGGCCCGCGCGCGTGCGCAGGGCACAGTTCATTCTACCCGTCTCACATCACGTTTCGCCAAGGACGCCCGTCCCACGAAACGCGCCTGCAAGCACCAACCACCGGTTGACGGCCCGGCCCTGTTACTCCTTGTCCGATGCCTTCTCGTCCTCGCTGCCCTCTTCCTCGGGAGCGGTCGGAACGGGCACCTCGGGGGCGGTGCGACCACCGGGTGCGGGACGACCGTTGGAGGGAACCGGTCCCTCGAAAGCTCCCTCGGCGGCGAGCTGCGCCTTCACATCAGCAGCGTACAGATCGACGTATTCCTGGCCAGACAGGAGCATCAGGTTGTACATGATCTCGTCGGTGATGGCCCGCAGCACGTAGCGGTCCTTGTCGAGGCCGCGGTAGCGCGAGAAGTCCAGGGGCTCGCCGATCACCATGCCGATGTTTGTGCGCGAGGGGATCTTCTGGCCAATAGGCTGCGCCGCATGGGTTCCGATCATGGCAACGGGAATAACGGGGGCGCCGGACAGCAGAGCGAGGCGGGCGACGCCGGTCTTGCCGCGGTAGAGGCGTCCGTCGGGACTGCGCGTGCCCTCGGGGTAGATGCCGAAGAGTTCGCCCTCGCGCAGGCGCTTCAAGCCCGCATTGAGCGCGGCCTCGGACGCACGACCTCCGGTGCGGTCCACGGGGATGGTTCCGACTGCGCGCATGAACTCCTTCGTCATCCATCCCTTGAGACCGGTGCCTGTAAAGTAGTCGGCCTTTCCCATGAAAACGACCTCACGGTCGAGCATCATCGGCAGGAAGACGGAGTCCCACACGGCGTTGTGGTTGGATGCGAGGATGGCGGGCCCCTCGGCAGGAATGTTCTCTTTGCCGCGGATCCACGGGTGATAGGCCGCCTTCAGAACGGGGCTGCCGGTCGCCTTGAGAGCCTGATAGAACGCCACTGTCACTCCTGAAGTCTCGACGGGCACGCGAGCGCGCGAACGAATTAGTATCAACTCTATGACGAAACGAACTCCCGTGCGCGATTGTGGGGAAACCATAGCGCCCGGTGAGTCGGCCCGCCCCTTCGCCCGATCGGTTGTTTCGGATGCTCTGTCGAGGGCCTCGTCCGTTGAGCTTCAGCCGAGCCTGGACGCGGTCGGCACCCCGGCCCCGAGCGGCCATTGGATCGTCGTCGACCTCGAGACGACAGGCCTGGGCGCGGGTGCCGAAATTACGGAGATCGGCGCTGTGCGAGTGCGCGACGGTGCGGTTGCGGACGAGTTTTCCTCCCTCGTCAACCCTCGCGTCCCATTCCTCCCTTCATCACCTCGCTGACGGGTATCACGCCGGCGATGGTGGCAGGCGCGGACCCTATCGCCGTTGTTCTGGGGCGATTCATGGACTGGTCTGGCCTCGGCTGCGAAGGATCTCCCGTTCTCGTCGCGCACAATGCGACCTTCGACGTCGGATTCTTGCGCCGCGGCGCACGCGCGAGCTCGCTTCCCTGGCCTCGGGTCCGCGTCGTCGACACGCTCGCCCTGGCTCGCCTCGCCCTACCCCGCCCGCTCGTGCGCAACCATAAGCTGGGCACTATCGCGTCCTACTTCGGTACAGCCACCGTTCCCGAACACCGGGCGCTCGGAGACGCTCGCGCGACAGCTGAGATCCTTCTTGGCTTCATTGACCTGCTCGCAGGGGCGGGGGCAACCGACGTCGAAGACCTCATCGCGCTCACCGAGCAAGCTCCTTCGCGTCGGCCGTCCACGCCGGCTTTCGTCGCGGATCTACCGACTTCCCCCGGGGTGTATCACTTCATCGACACCGCGGGCGATACGCTCTACGTGGGGTCGGCCTCGTCGCTGCGATCGCGCGTGGGCAGCTACTACACCAAGGGTGAGAAGCGGCAGAAGGTGCAGCGCATGGTGTCCCTGGTCGCGGGTGTGCGCCCGTATCCGACCGCATCGATTCTCGAGGCGCGGATCCGGGAGCTGCGCGACATCAAGGCCTCGCGCCGCCTTACAACTCCGCGTCGAGGCGTCAGGGATCCCAGCACTGGGTCATCGCCGAGGCCGGCCGCCCCCGCGTCGTTTCGTCCGTCACGCTTGACGACCTACCCCGCGCCCTCGGCCCTTTCGGCACGCGTGCGCATGCCTTGCGAGCTTCCGGGGCAATCGAACGGGTGGTGGCTCAGTCCGATTCCGACAGCGCACACGCGATACTTAACGAGGCCGTCGCCGCTTCGGCGCTCACGGTTCCCCTCGCGCTCACCGCCCTCATGGAAAAACTCTCCACCCAGGGCCTGTTCGAAGCGGCCGCGAGCGTGCGCGACGAGCTTGCCGCTTACATGGCAGGAGTCGAGCGTTCGACGATGCGACCGATCTTGGCTGCCCCACGCATTGTGTGGGGCACGCGCCGCGACGGCACAGAGGCGGGCTGGATCCTTCACGTTGCATCCCACGGCCGTCATCTGAGCTCCGTCGTCATTCCCCCACGATCCGATCCTTCTCCGTGGATCGACGTCCTGACCTCCACGCAGCCCGTCGAGACGGATGGGATGGCCGCCGCCGCAGCGTCGTGGGCCGAAACCGCTCTCCTGTGCACGGAACTATGCCGAGAGGGGGGACTCGCCTCGTCGAATGGACTGGGCCTCTGCCCTGGTCTCAGCCCATGGCCAGCCCGCTACGAGACGGGCGGCTGCGCGAGCTTTTAGCCCACGCAACCGCCCAGCAGCTCCTGTCTCCCCGCGTCTAACGCGGGGGCATCTCATGCATTCGAGACAGCCACCCAACGCTCAACGAGTCGGGCACCCACGCCATCGGCCAGCGCCACCAGGGCTCGTTCAACGGCGCCGCGCATACGCTGCTCGAAGTCCACTTCCGTCACCGGGTTCTCCAGGCCCTCCCAAGCAAGGATGCCGGCACCGACGTTGAGGGCGACGGCGTCACGAATAGCGTCCGCGCCGCCACCCGACAACACGTCGCGGGCGACGGCCGCGTTCTCGGACGCCTCGCCACCGGCGAGGTCCTCGATCGAAGCGGAGGCCATGCCCAGGGACTCGCGCGCGTCGAATTCAGTCGGCGTGACGGTGCCACCCGAGACGATCCACACCTGGTTCGCGTCGGTTGTCGTCAGCTCGTCGAGGCCGGAGTTGGTGCCGCGGAACACGAGTGCGCTGAGGCCACGCGACGCGTAGACGCCCGCCATGAGACGCGCGTTCTCCTCACGCGACGCGCCGATCGCGCACGCCTGGACGCGCGCCGGGTTCGTCAGCGGCCCCAGGACGTTAAACGCCGTGGGGAAGCCGAGGGCGCGGCGCACGGGAGCCGCGAAGCGCATTGAGGGATGCATCTTGTTCGCAAACAAGAACGCGATGCCAACCTCGTCAAAGACACGACGCAGCGCGTCAGCGTCGAGGTCGAGGTTGACGCCGAGCGCCTCGATCACGTCCGCGGAACCCGACTTCGAGGTGGAGGCACGGTTGCCGTGCTTGACCAGCGGGATCCCCATCGCGGCGAGCACGATCGCGGACATCGTCGAGATGTTGACGGTCTTGTATCCGTCGCCACCCGTGCCCACGATGTCGAGCGCGCGGCTGGGCAGGTCGACGTGTGCCGCGTGATCCTGCATGCCATCGGCCAAGCCGTGGATCTCCTCGACCGTGGCGCCCTTGATGGCCATCGCAGTCAGGAAGGACGCGAGACGCGCCTCGCCGAGGTCGCCGCTCATCACCTGGTCCATCAGCCAGTACGACTGGCCGTAGTCGAGGCTCTCGCCCGTGGTGAGGGCACCGATGATCGGCCCCCACTCCTGCGTGGCCATCACTTGGCTCCACGCAGCACGTCGGCGACGGTCTCCTGAAGAATGATCGGGTCGATCGGATCGGCCACGACAGCGGCGGCTCCGGCCCAGGTGGCCAGCCACTCGTCCTGGGGCCGGGCGGTGAGGAAGACGATCGGGGGAACGCCGTCACGGGTCTCACGCAGATCCTGGGCGACCGACATGCCGCCCTCCTTCTTCGACTCAGCATCGAGGATCAGCATCGCAAAATCCTGCTGATCGAAAGCATCGCGAACGCCGAAGCCCGTGGCGGCCTCGACCCATTCGATGCGAGGCGTGTCCTTGGGACGCACGCAGCCCAACGCCGTTGATGACGGCGCTTCGCTTATCCTTGTCGTCGCTGAAAACCAGGATTTGAACGGTTTCTTCACTCATGGAAGCTCTCCTTGCATATGTCGGCCAAATCGACGCGATGATCCCATTCTAACGGGTAGCGGGCGGCTCCCACACTGGGAGCCGCCCGCTGACGTTTACCTCAGTCGGCGCGAGATCACTGCATCGAGGACGTACCCACGATGTCGACGACGAAGATGGTGGCACGATTGGGTGTCGCTTCCTGACCGGACTGCGCTTCCGCGCCCGGAATCGGTGCCACGATGAGGAGGCGAGAACCGATGGTCACACCCGTGAGCTCGGCATCATGCACGGGAGCCTTATTGGGAGCCTGGCTCCACGAGGACTGCGTCTGACCGCTGGCACCGAAACCACCAACCACCTGCTTGTACAGCACGGTCTGGTCGTCCGTGAGCGCCTCGCCCGAACCCTTGTAGATCGTGTAGATCTTCTGCTCGGTGGGGGCTGCGACGCTCTCGTCGATCGTCAGGGTCGGCTCAACGCCGGGCTCCCCAGTGACCGTGATGCCGGCAGGCAGTTCCTCGCCCGTGGCCACGCCACTGCTCAGGACTGCGTCATCGGCAAGGTTGTCAGTCGCCACACCCACAATGTCCACGACGAACACGAGAGTCGAGTTCGCGGGAATATTGCCGCGGGCCTGGCCGCCGTAGCCGAGTGAAGCCGGAATCACCAGCTCGACGCGGTCACCCACATGCGTGTGCGCGAGACCGTAGGTCCAACCCTTCACCACCTGGTTGAGGGAGAACTCGATAGCATCGCCACGCTCGAACGACGAATCGAAGACCGTGCCGTTCCACAGGGCACCGACGTAGTTCGCCTTGATCGTCGCACCGGGGCACACGACCGCACCATCACCCTGCTTGAGGGTCTTGACGAGCACCTTCGAGGTCGGCTCTGAGCCGCTACCAGCGGCAATGACGGGAGTCTCCTCGCCGGAAACGGCCGGGAAGTTACCTGTGCCGCTGCGGTCGACGTTCGCATTCTGGTCGGCGGAATCATCCGTCGAACAGGCGGAGTAATCAATCTCAGCGGGGGCGGAGGACGAGGAGGCGTCGGTGCACGCCGCGAGTCCGAAGACGAGCGCGGCGGCGCCAGCGAGGGCGCCGAAACGGCGCAGAGAGGACATCATGGAATGGTGTTCTTTCGGCTCAGTGGAAGGATTCGCCGCAGGCGCAGGTGTTCTGGGCGTTCGGGTTGTCGATCGTGAAGCCCTGACGCTCGATGGTGTCGGCGAAGTCAATCGTGGCGCCGCTCAGGTAGGGGACGCTCATGCGATCGACGACGACCTCAACGCCGTCGAAGGAACGAATCGCGTCGCCGTCGAGCGTGCGATCGTCGAAGTACAGCTGGTAGATGAGGCCGGAGCAGCCACCGGGCTGAACGGCGATGCGCAGGCGCAGGTCGTCGCGACCCTCCTGCTCGAGGAGGCTCTTGACCTTCGCGGCTGCGACGTCGGTCAGAATGACCTCGTGGGTGGGAGCCTGAGTTGCGGACTCGGACATGATGCTCCTTTTCGTGACGAATAGACGTATTCCCTTGACACACTACTCCCCCGCAGGCGCACCGCGCCATGGCTGGAATGCGCGCTTAGCGTAACCAGGTACGGGCGACGCGGCGTCCAGCGTCTTCGAGCGTGACGGATCCCTCCGTCTCGAAGACACCGTGAAGCCCCCATTCGGCCTTCTCGAAGTGCGACAAGCTGGATCTGTGGGTGATGGCGACGACCGGCAGCGCGTGCGTCGAAGCCGCCCGGGTGATGCAGTCGAGGGTCGACTCGGCGAGCACCGGCGAGGCCAGTTCGGGCTCGGCGACAATCACGAGGTCGACGCCGTCAAGAGCTGTTTCCAGGCCCAGTAGCTGCGACAGTAGATTACCCGTGGCGACGATGCGCCCACCGATGGCCGCGATGACGGCTCCGACACCGCCTCCGGCGCCGGAACCACGCTGGCGCGCAGGGTGGACGTCCGATCCATCGAGGAGCTGGTGACGACCAAGCGGGCGATGGGCAAACGCCTGCGTGAGCGCGGCGGTGAGAGCCGTGTCCTGATCCTCAATTGGCTCCAGATCCGGCGCGACGGCGAGGACCGAGTCAAGCCCGAGTAGTGGGCGTGCGGTCGACGCCGCGCACACGAGATCCACGCCGGCATCGCTCACGAGAGCCTGCGCGCGCGTCAGGGCATCGGCGAGTGCCTCCGGTTGCCGTGGGTCGATGCCAGGGGCACCCAGGAGGCCTTCAAGGAAGCCCACACCGCAATCTGGAGAGGAATTATGCCCGCCCTCGACAATCACGGCGGAACCGTTGCGAAGTGAATCGGCCACGCGCTCGCCCGCCTCGCGCGACGACGAGGCGTCGGTGGGCACGCGCACGAACGAGGCCTGGGAGTCCAACGCGGCCACGGCCTCGTCGAAGGTCGGACCGGTTCCACACGGAACCGTCACCACCACCGGGTCCGAGGCGCCGACGAGGACGCCCCGGCGGATGGCGTCAAGTGCCTCGCCGGTCGGCAGGGCGGGAACTCCCCCGTCCCACCGACCGGCGATAACGACACGACTCACAGGGACGCCACGCGCGTCAGCAGCAGAGCCTCAGCGAGAATCGCAGCCTTCAGATCCGAAATCGACTGCGACTCGTCCTCAGAGTGGGCGTTCGTCATCGGGTCTTCGACACCGGTGACGACGACCTGAGCGCTGGGGAAGATGCGCTGGAAGTCCGAGATGAACGGGATCGAGCCACCCACACCGATGTTGACCGAGGGAACACCCCAGGCCTCGGTAAGAGACTCGTGCAGAGCCTTCGTCACGGGGGAATCCATGTCGGCCTGGTAGCCGGCACCAGCATCCTCGGCCGTGACCTCGACGCGCGCACCGAAGGGGGCGTGGGAGAGCAGGTAGTCGACGAGCTTGGCCTGGGCCTCGGCGGGATCCACGCCCGGCACCGTACGCATCGACAGGCGGAAGCGCGTGTGCGGGGCGATCGTGTTCGAGGCGTTGGAGACCGGGCGAGCGTCGAAACCGATGACCGAGATCGACGGCTTGGTCCACATACGAGCAGCGATGTCGCCCGAGCCCGCCAGCTGAAGGCCCTCGACCATGCCAGCCGCGGCGCGCAGCTCCTCTTCCGGCCAATCAACGTCCGCGTCATCCGAGCCGCCCAGGCCAGGAACCGCGACGTCACCCTTTTCATCGAAGAGCGAGGCGATGAGCATCGAAGAAATGGCGACGGAGTCGAGCAGCGGGCCGCCGAAAGCGCCCGAGTGCACCGCGTGGTCGGCGACGGTCACGTCGACGGTCACAATCGCGTTGCCGCGCAGCGTCGAGGTGACGGCGGGCTCGCCGACCTTCCAGTTCGACGAGTCCGTCACGACGATAACGTCGGCGGCAAGCTCATCCTTGTGGGCGTCGAGGAACGCCGTGAACGAGGGAGAACCGATCTCTTCCTCGCCCTCAATGAACACGACGACGTTGACGGGCAGGTCCTCGCCCAGGATCGACAGCGAACCCAGGTGGACCGTGATGCCAGCGCCGTCATCGGAGGAGCCGCGGCCGTAGATGCGGTCGCCGCGCACCTCGGCCTTGTAGGGATCCATGCTCCAGCGGTCGAGCTCGCCCACAGGCTGCACGTCGTGGTGCGCGTACAGCAGGACGGTCGGCGCGCCCTCGATGTGAGGCGTGTGAGCGACGAGGGCGGGCTTGCCCTCGGTGCCATCTTCCGCGGTCTCACGCAGCACCTTGGCCTGAAGGCCGAGGGCGGCGAAACGCTCACGGATGTGCTCAGCGCTGCGCTCCACGTCGGCCGCATGCGCGGGATCCGACGACACCGACGGGATAGCGACGAGCTGCGTGAGCTCCTCCAGCAGGGACGGGAAGGCAGCCTCCAGGCGCTCCTTCAAAACGGACGTGGACAGTGCATGTGAAGTATCAGCCATACGACCAGGGTAGACCATGGGAGTGCGAGGCGGGTGGGCTATCCGCTAGCCTTGAAGCGTGTTTGGACGAAGCAAGAACAACAGCGACGAGACCTCGATGAATATCGAGCCCGTCTCCACGACGCCCGACGGCAAGAAAGGCCGCCCCACGCCAAAGCGTAAGGCAGCCGAGGCCGCCCGCATCCGCCCCCTGGTCCCCAAGGACCGCAAGGAGGCCAAGCGCGCCGCCCGCGCCGCCCGTAACGCGCGTTTCGACGCCGAACAGCGCGCGATGATCACCGGTGAGGAAAAGTACCTGCCTGCCCGCGACAAGGGCGCCGCGCGGCGCTTCGTGCGCGACTACGTGGATGCGCGCCACTCCTTCTCCGAGTGGATCCTCGCCTGCATGATGGTCTCGTTGGTGCTTCTCATGGTGACCCAGATGTTCACCAGCTCGATTCCACTGCACCTTCAGGTGTACGCCCTGTACGGGTCGACCGCCCTCATGTACGGCTCTTTCATTATCACCGCTGTTGAGGCCATCCTCGTGTGGCGCAAGGTCAAACGCCTCTTCACCGAGGCCCACCCCCGCGAAGATATTCCCTCGGGCACCGGTTACTACACCTTCTCCCGCATGATCATGCCGCGCCGCTGGCGTTCGCCGCGCCCGCAGGTCGACCGCGGTCAGTTCCCGAAGTAGTCCTTTTTTCGTCGGCCCCGCCCCATCCACATGGGTGCGGGGCCGACGTGTTGTATCCACAGGGCTTCTCGCGGCTGCCCCCTTATCCACAGGGGTTGTCGTGGCGCTGGCTGTGGCGTATTCACGGGAGCGATCCCTGTCCGTGTCGGGGCATCGAGGCCTCGGCACGGAGACAAGGATGCACCATGCACACAACGCCAACACTACCCACCACCAGTTCTGCTGAACGTGAGGAGGAAGCGCTCGTTCCCGATGGCCTATACGGCCCACCTCGATGGCTCGACGATCGCGGTATCTCCGCCCTGGTGGCTCCCTACCTGTGCGAAGGGTGGGATCTGGGCGACTACGCACGTTTCGCTGACCTCTCGGGCACTGACGCCCATCGGCTCGCTTCGTTGCTGCCGAAAAAAGCCCGCGACGACCGCCAAAACAACGCGCCTCGCATCATTGACCTGCTGCGCGCCGCCTCCCGCGTGGACGGACTCACCCTCGAGGGATACGTCATTCGCGCACCTCGCCGGGACGAACGCGTCAGCATCGACACGGTTCTTGTCCCGGAGTCCGCGATCGTCGCTCACACTGGATCTCCCGTCGACGAGGATCGCTATCCGAGCTATCAGCACTGGCTGACCCTCGCCTCGGTCCTTGGCCTCGGCGAGGACGCGATCCCTCCCGATGAGATGCGCGTGCTTATTCGAGATGGATCATCCACTCGGTGGTGGTGGGCATGGTGGGACTGATCAACTATCCTAGGAGGCATGATCCGACGCGCGTACAACTGGGCTTTCACACACTTCATCTCGTATTCAGACCCGGAGGTTGCACATCACTGGGGCCTGGGAGCGATTTCCTTGGCCGGACGATTCGCCCCGACGCGCGGACTCATGCGCGCCACGCTGGGCCACCTGGACCCGACTCACGCACCCACGCGAGTGGTCGGAGGCGTCGAGGTCCCCCTGATGCTGGGGCAGCGCCACCTGCCCTCGCGCCTGGGTCTGGCGGCTGGCATGGACAAGGATGCCGAAGCCGTGCTCGGCATGTGCGCCCTCGGCTACGCCTTCGTCGAGATTGGCACCGTGACTCCCCGTCCACAGCCCGGCAACGACGCGCCTCGCCTGTGGCGTCTCATGGAGGAGCGCGGCCTGCGTAACCGTATGGGTTTCAACAACGCCGGAGCGGACGCAGCCGCCGAGAAGCTGCGCGAGCTGCGCTCGACTCCTGCGGGCCGCGCCGCGATCGTCGGCGCCAACATCGGCAAGAACAAGGTGACGTCTGAGGAAGACGCCCCCGCGGACTACGAGTACTGCGCGAAGACGCTCGCCCACTGGGTCGACTTTGTCGTCGTCAACGTCTCCTCTCCCAACACGCCCGGCCTGCGCGACCTGCAGTCCGTCGATCACTTGCGCCCGATCCTGCAGGCCGCCCGCCGCGGGTGCGAGGCAGGCGCCCCCGATCGTGTCATGCCGCTCTTCGTCAAGATCGCTCCCGACTTGGCCGACGAGGACGTGATCGCTGTCGTCGAGCTGACGAAGGAACTCGGCCTGGCGGGTGTCGTCGCCACGAACACGACGATTAATCACGACCTGGGTGAGGGCGGAGTCTCCGGCGCTCCGCTTCTGCCTCGCGCGCTCGAGGTCGTCTCTCTGGTGGCCCGTCACCTCGACGACGAGCAGATCCTCATCGGCACGGGTGGTATCTCCTCTCCCGAAGATGCGCTGCGCATGATCAGCGCGGGTGCGGACCTGGTCGAAGCGTTCTCCGCGTTCATCTTCGAGGGCCCATCTTGGCCCGGCGAAGTATCGCGTGCGCTTCAGCACGCGTAAGGGACCGCCGTGATTATCGAGCTCACCAGCGCGGATCTGAGCGCAGATTCGCGCCTGGACGACTACACGCGCCTGAAAGACGTCAAACTTCGTTCGAAGATCGAACCGGAACGCGGCCTGTACATGGCCGAATCCGCGAACGTCATCGAGCGTGCGATCCGCGCGGGGCATCACCCGCGCTCCTTCCTCATGTCGAGGCGTTGGCTGCCCACCCTGACAGAGCTGATCGAGACCGCCACCGGTACTCCCGACGGCGCGGACATCCCGGTCTTCGTGGCCGACGAGGACGTGTTAGAGCAGATGACGGGTTTCCACCTGCATCGCGGCGCCCTGGCCGCCATGCAGCGTCCCATCCTTCCCAGCCTTGACGAGCTGCTCGCAACCGCTCACGGCGGCGCCCCGGCGCGTCGCATCGTCGTCTTGGAAAACCTCGTCGACCATACGAACGTCGGCGCCGCGTTCCGCAGTGCGGCCGCTCTCGGAGTGGACGCCGTCCTCGTGACTCCCCAGTGCGCTGATCCCCTCTACCGGCGATCCGTGCGAGTCTCCATGGGAACCGTCTTCCAGGTTCCATGGACCCGCCTCGAGTCCTGGCCGGGCGACATCGCCGTCCTCCAGAAGGCGGGCTTCACCGTCGCTTCACTGGCCCTGTCGGATGACTCGGTGTCTCTCGACGACTTCGCTGCACTACCCGCCCTCCAGGGGCCGGACGCTCGCCTCGCAATGGTGATGGGTACCGAAGGCGACGGCCTGGGGCAGCGCACCATCGCGGCCTCTGACTACACCGTCAAGATCCCCATGGACCACGGGGTCGACTCGCTCAACGTCGCAGCCGCATCCGCCGTCGTCTTCTGGGCGACCAGGGGCGTCGGCGCGCGCTAACGCGCCACGGCATCACACCGCGGCCACGCAGTCGCCGGAGGCCCGCAGCCGCACACAACGAGGCCGGAGCTGGAAACCCAGCCCCGGCCTCGTCAATATGTCACCCGACGGGTCAGCTCATGGATGCCACGATCTCGTCGATGACGTCCACGCATTCTTCCCACCCGGACACGGCGCGCGTCGCGTAACCGGCGGCCTTGACGGGGTAGTCATTGCCTTCCGGATCCAGGCGGTCGCCGATGAAGAGCATCTCGGAAGCAGGGATGCCCGTCTCTTCGACGAGCTTGCCCATGCCGAACGCCTTGTCGATGCCACGGGTGGTGATGTCGACCGAGGTCGAGCCACCGCCGCGAACATCGAGCTCGGGCACGTCGGGCTGCACGGCGTCGCGCAGAGCAGCCTTCTTAGTGCCATCCGGATCCCAGGCGCGCTTCGCGTCGAGCGGAGCCTCCTGACCCAGCGCGGAGAAGGTGATCTGCGAGCCGCGGTCCTCGATGATGTTGCCCCACGGGTTGGACTCCCATAGGCCGAGCTCACGCGCGTGACGCTCGAGCGAAGCGATCGCGCGGGCGGCCACCTCGGGCTCCAGGTCGTGCGCGTAACGCTCGACCCACGCGCCACCCTCATAGCGGTAGTAGCGCGTGCCGCAGGTGGGCATCAGGTGCAGGCGAGAGAGTTCCTCGTCCGTGGCGTGCAGGTTGTCCAGCACCTGGGTGCGGAACTGGCCCATCTGGCCGCCGGAGATGATGCACACCTCCACGTGGTCCAACAGCGAACGCAGGGCCACATCCATGCGGGCGGGCAACGGCGACTTCGAGGGCGCCAGGGTGTCATCGAGATCAAAGGCAACGAGCTTCACGATGCCACCCTACTGCTTCGCAGCTTGCGTATCTTCGATAGCGCGCTGCGCGGCCTCGGTCTCCTCGTCGGTGGGCACCGAGAGGACCTGCAGCAGGACGACCGAGGCGACGAGGCCGCCCCAGACGAGCAGGATCGTCAGGATCATCAGAGCGATAGCGGGAGCGGTCACTTGGCGCCCTCCTTCGATCGAAGCGGTGTCTTCGGCGTCGTCAGCGAGGATCTGAGCGACCGCCGCGTGGGTGTCCAGCGGACGGTGCTTCCACGGGATGAACGTGAAAATCAGGGACGCAACGACAGCGACCGCCACGGAGCCCCAACCGAAGAGGAGCACGTAGCCATTCGGGTACTCCCCGTAGCCCTTCGTCAGCAGGTCGACGATGGACATAGCCATCATGACGAAGAGGACGACCGGGATAACGATGCCAACGAGGGGCTCCCACAGCTTGGGGACCTTCACGCTGGACACCGAGTTGATGTGTGCGCGGAGAACCCCGAGGCGGGGGCCAGCGACCGCGCACAGCACGGCGAACATGATCGCCGAGGACACGACGCCGATCGAGTTGATGAAGTTGTCGACGATGTCGAGGTTGTTCAGGCCCGAGCGGGTACCGAAGAGGACCAGCGAAATAACGGTCGCGGGGACACCAAGAACGAGAGCCGAGCGGGCGGGCGACCAGCCGAACTTGTCCTGCAGGCCGCCGGAGACGACCTGGAGCAGGGACAGCAGGGACGTGACGCCAGCAAGGACGAGGGACGAGAAGAAGAGCACGCCGAAGAGGGGCCCGCCGGGCATCATCGAGATAATCTTCGGGAACGTCACGAAGGAGAGGATCGGGCCGGTCAGGCCCTCAACCTCGGAGACGCTCACGCCGCCCTGGTGCGCCATGAAACCGATGGCGCTGAAGACGCCGATACCCGCGAGGATTTCGAAGGACGAGTTCGCGAAGCCTGCGACGAGCGCGGTTCCGGTCAGGTTCGACTTGGGCTTGAGGTACGAGGCGTAGGTCAGCATGATTCCAAAGCCCACGGACAGCGAGTAGAAGATCTGCGCAAATGCGGCCAGCCACACCTTGGGATCAGCAAGCGCGCTCCAGTTCGGCGTGAAGAAGGCGTTGAGGCCTTCGACGGCGCCCGGCAGGAACAGCGCTCGAACGACGAGCGCGAGGAAGAGGATGACGAGGAGCGGCAGGAAGATCTTGTTCGCCGCCTCGACGCCCTTGGACAGGCCACGGCCAATGACGAAGAGCACGAGAATCCACACGAGAGCGAGAGGAATCGCCACCGACCATGCGGGCGCCCACGAGAAGGTGTCGCCGGGAACAACCTGCAAGAAAGAGTCGGTGAAGAAGGTCGTCGGGTCGGAGCCCCAGGCCTCGTTCACGGAGTAGATGGTGTACTGCACGCCCCACGCGAGGACCGCACCGTAGTAGACCATGATGACGAAGCAGACGAACGTCTGGAACCAGCCGACGAACTCGCCGCCTCCGAGGATCTTGCGCAGCGCCCACGGCGGTGAACCGCGGAACTTGTGGCCGACCGCGTAGTCGAGCCAGAGCATGGGGATGCCGACGAAGATCAGGGCAACCAGGTACGGGACCAGGAAGGCGCCGCCTCCGTTGGAGTAGGAGACGCCGGGGAAACGCCAGATGTTGCCCAGGCCGATGGCCGAGCCGATGGCTGCCAGGAGGAAGCCTGTCTGGCCGCTCCACGAGTCACGCGCGCGAGGCGCGGATTTGGATGCGGAGGATGACATGAAGTGAGTTCCTTGCAATCGTGTCTATACGGGATAATTCCCAGCCAGACTAGGGCTGTTACACCGGGAAGTCTCCCAGAGTCCACGATACAGAACGTGTTTGGCCTCTTTTTGACGGGTTCTTTGCTGACCGGAGTCCGCTTGGACACCCCGAGAACAGAGCTCATGCCAATAAACCCGAGTTAGGAAACAACCCCACACGCATGAAAAATCGCCGCAATACCAACGACGACGGGCAGCGATGCAAAGGTCGTCACGAGGACCGTTCCCTGCGCGATGCGCTCCCCCCGCTCCTGCACGCGTGGCCGCAATGTACGCGTTTTGCGCCGAGGGCAGCGCCGCCATGATGGTCACCGACATGAGCGGCGGACCGGTCAATCCGAGTAGCATCCCGACGCCGCACGCGATCGCGGGCTGGAGGGCGAGCTTAGCGACGGTGGCGCACGCGATGGCTGGCACCCCCGCATCGCCGGACGCCGTGCGGCGGTCCACAAGGGCAGCACCGAAGGACAGCAGGATCATCGGGGGCGCGGCCGCCCCCAACATGGACGTGGACACCTCGAGGAGCGTCGGCATCGACCACCCGGCCGCGGAAAAGAGGAAACCGCACGCCGCCGCAATGACCATAGGATTGCGCGCGATGACCGTCACGATGCCGCGCGCAGACGGGCGCTGACCAGATCCGGCCAGATCCGCCAACACGAAGAACATCGGCGTGAAAAAACCGAGCTGAAACACCAGGATGGGCACAACCGCAGAAGCGTCCCCCAGCACGTAGACCGCGATCGGGATGCCGATATACGCGCCGTTATTGAGGGACGAGGCCATGGCCCCCAAGGTGGTCTCACCCCGCGTGAGGTGCAAGACCAGACGGGCGACGGCCACGAAGAGGAGCGCTGTGCCCACACCCGAGGCGGCTGCCACGGCGAGCGGAGCCCCGAATACGCCAGACGTCCCCGTTGAGACGATCGCGTGGAAGAGCATGGCCGGCGATGCCACCCAGTACGTCACCGACGCGAGAGAGCCCGCCGCCTCGGAACCGAGCGCACCCGCTCGGCGAGCGATCCAACCGACGCCGATGATGAGGGCGATCGAGAGGACCGACCAAAGAATCGACGCCATGCGAAGAGGAGACCCGTCAGCGCCAGGAGGCGACGGCCTCGTCGACCTTGGTGAGGGCCGATGCGATTGCCATGTGCATGTCCAGGTATTGGTAGGAGCCCAGTCGACCGCCGAAGAGCACGTTCTTCTCCCCCGCCGCCATGTCACGGTAGGCGGCGAGCGTCGAGCGATCCGACGGCGAGGCGATCGGATAGTAGGGCTCGTCGCCGGGGCGGGCGAAGCGCGAGTATTCGCGCTGGATGATCGTGTTGGTCGCGCCGGCGCGATCACGTTCGGGGTGCAGGTGCGCGAACTCGTGGATACGCGTGAAGGGCACGTCGCGGTCCGAGTAGTTCATGACGGAGCAGCCCTGGTAGTCGGGCACGTCCACGACCTCGGTCTCGAAGTCGAGGGTGCGCCAGCCGAGCTCGCCGGCCTCGTAGTCGAAGTAGCGGTCGATCGCACCCGTGTAGACAACAGGGACCTGGCCGACGGTCGCGGCCTTCGAGAACGGCGAGGAAGCATCGAAGAAGTCCACGCCCGTGTGCACGGTGATACGCGGGTGATCGACCATGTTCGCGATCCACGCACCGTAGCCGTTGAGAGGCAGGCCCTCGTAGCGGTCCTGGAAGTAGCGGTTCTCGTAGGTGAAGCGCACGGGCAGGCGCGTGATGATGGAGGCTGCGAGCTCGCGCGGATCCGTCTGCCACTGCTTGGCCGTGTATCCCGCGATGAACGCGTCGTAGAGGGGGGCGGCCGATCAAGCTGATGGCCTTCTCCTCGAGGTTGCCGGGTTCGCCCGTAATCTCGGCGGCCTGCTGCTCAATGAGCGCGCGCGCCTGCGCCGGCGAGTAGGCGGCTCCGAAGAACTGGTTGATCGTGCCCAGGTTGATGGGGAGCGGGTAGACAACTCCCCGGTAGTTGGCATAGACACGGTGGCGGTAGTCGTTGAAGGCCGTGAAGCGGTTGACGTAGGACCACACGCGCTCGTTCGACGTGTGGAAGAGGTGGGTGCCGTAGCGGTGCACTTCGACGCCAGTGGCCTCGTCGATCGACGAGTAGGCGTTGCCTCCGATGTGATCGCGACGCTCAATGACGGTCACGTCCATACCGAAACGCTCCGCGGCCTCGCGGGCGAACGTCAAGCCGAAAAAGCCTGAACCGACAACAAGCAGATCCACGCTACTCCCCTTTCACGGTAGTCAGGACAATCGTAGCGGCCCCCACCTGCGGGTGCGTCCGCATGTGATCGACGAGGCCGGGGTGTGGACTTGCGCGAACGGCGCGGCTGCGCTCGCTTATTCTTGTTCCCATCTGCAGGTACCTGAGGGAGGGCAGGATCATGGTGCGCATCGCCGTCGTCGAGGACGAGGCCGTCTCACGCCAGCTCCTCGCCGACTACCTCGCGCGCTACAGCGAAGAAAACAACGTGCCCTTCGAGGTCACCTACTTCGAGGACGGCGGAGCCATCATCGGCGACTACAAGCCGGTGTACGACATCATCCTCATGGACATCCAGATGACCCACGTGGATGGCATGACCGCGGCGCGCGCGATCCGCGAGGTCGATCAGGAGGTCGTCCTCGTGTTCATCACGTCCGCTGCGCAGTTCGCTATCCACGGCTATCAGGTGGGGGCACTCTCCTACTCATGAAGCCTCTGCCCTGGTTCGCGTTCTCGCAGGAACTCTCACGCTGCCTCGAGGCCGTGTCTAAACGGCGCGGCGCCTCGGTCCTCCTGCAGTCGGGCACGTCGACCCACCGCATCGACGTCGCGGACATCGTCTACGTCGAGTCGATTAAGCACCGCCTGGACGTGCACACGGTCTCCGACACGTACTCGATCACTTCCTCACTGAAGGCCATGGAGGAACAGCTCTCCGGCCACGACTTTTTCCGGTCGAACTCCTGCTACCTCGTGAACCTCGCGCACGTGCGCGGCGTCGCCGACCAGGAGTGCCTCATGACGGGCGGGGATAGCCTGCGCATTTCCCGGCCTCGTAAGAAGGCGTTCATGACGGCTCTGGCGAGCTTCGCGGGCGGGATCCACTGACGTGTTCGAGTCCCTGCCGGACATCCCGCGCCTGTTCACCGCCCTGGCCGAATGGGGCGCCGCCCTCGTGTATGTCTTCGTCGTCGCACGCTCGGCGTCGTCGAACGCCCTGAACCCGAACGCCGCTATCCCCCGCTGGCGGCTCGCCGCTGCGGCCGTCGGTGGCCTCGTGGTGCTCGTCGGCGCCCAGGAACTGCTCGGCCGCGCCCCCCCTGTCCCTGTGGGTGCCGGGCATGATGATGGCATACGCACTCATGTGGTGCGTGATCCGCGTGGGAACCGCGCTGGACTGGCGCTGGGTGACGCACATGAGTGCGCGCGCGTTCATCGTGGCTGAGCTCGCAGCGTCCCTCGCCTGGCAGGTCATCGTCTACTCCCACGCCGACAAGCCCTACTGGCACCCGTTGTCGTTCGGAGGTTTTGCCGCGATTGCGGCGATCTGTTTGGCCGTCGTCTACTTCTTCGAACGGCGCGTCTGCCGCCAGGGGGCGCTGCCCATTCTGCGAGTCTCAGACCTCGCCTCTGGCGTGTTGATCGGCATCGCGATCTTTGCTCTGTCCAACCTCAGCTTCGTCTCAACGGCCACCCCGTTTTCCGGGCGCGCGGGGTTGGAGGTCTTCTACATCCGCACCCTCGTGGACCTGGCCGGCTACGCGATCCTCTTCGCACAGTTCGAGCGCATCCAGCAGAGCGCAACCGAACGCGAACTCGCATCCATCCAGGCCTCCCTGGATGCCCAGCACCACCAGTATCTGGCAGCCAAGGAGGACATGGAGCAGGTGGCGCGCGCTCACCACGACCTCAAGCACCAGGTGGAGGCAATTCGCGCGGAGCTAGACCCGGGACGCGCCGCCGCATCCTTTGCCGAGCTCGAGTCCTCGATCGAGCAGATCGGACAGCAGTACCACAGCGGCAATGCGGTCCTCGACGTCATCCTGACGACGAAGGGCCGTGCGTGCGCGGCGGCCGGCATCAACTTCACGGCGGTCGCCGACGGCGCTCTGCTGGGATCCATGTCATCGATGGACATCGCTACCCTCTTCGGCAACGCCCTCGATAACGCGATCGAGGCCTCGCGGCGCGTCGACGACCCCGCCAAGCGCCTCATCAAACTGGCACTGTTCCGTCAGGGACAGATGGTGGTCATCCGAGTCGACAACTGGTTCGACGGCCGCCTCAACACGGACGCCGGTGGGCGCCTCACGACGATCAAGCCCGACACCGTCCGACACGGTTGGGGAGTCAAATCCATCCAGTGGACAGCCCGCAAGTACGGCGGCCAGGCGGTGACGGACGTGGCAGACCACTGGTTCACGCTGACGGTGCTTCTCCCGTCCACGAATGCCCAGGAGGACGAATGACGATCATAGACACCCCCCGCCTGCGCCTACGGCCCTGGAACGATATGGACGCACCGGAGCTCTACGAGCTGGCCCGCGATCCCCGCATCGGGATGCTGTGCGGATGGAAACCCTTCGAGTACATCGACGATGCCCACGAGGCGCTGTCGACCGTCCTGGCGGCACGCGACAGCTACGCTGTGACGCTCGGATCGACCGGTGACATCGTGGGCTCGATCGCGCTGCGCATTGACACAGACTCCCCCAAGGCAACCGTCGCTGACATCGGATACTGGATCGGCGCACCCTACTGGGGCAACGGATACGCGACGGAGGCGGGGCACGCCATCATCGAGCGCGCGCGCGCGAGCTGGGTGTCCAGATGATCGTCCTGAAGTACTTCGACGGAAACGACGCCTCGCGACGGGTCTCAGAAAAGCTCGGATTTGCATGGCAGAGCCGCGACGAGGACGTGGAATACCCGCTCATCGGCAAGCGTCTCACCGTCCACCGGACGGAGCTGGTACTCGCCGGACACTGACGGCGTCCCTTAGTTGAAGCCGAGGACCGCCGCCGCGACCTTGTAGCCGCCGCGCACAAGCGTCGGGGACGCGTGGCGCACGAGGCCGGCGAGCAGGTCCTGGCGCAGGCGTTCCGTGGCCTCGGGATTGATCTGGTCCATGGTCTCCCAGATCTGTTCTTTCAGAGCCAGGTGCTCGGGTGTGCCCGACAGCTGAGCCATCACCGAGCAGACGACAGCATTGATGCGCAGGTAGTGGACCATGTAGCGCCACAGCTTGTCCTCGACCTCGGCGCGCGGAGGCAGCGCACGGGTCATCGCCTCGTTCACTCGGGCCAGCTGATCGAGGCGCGTGATCATGACCTTCTCGTTGACGGACTGGTCGTCGCGCCCAATGAAGTAGTGGTAGAGGTCCACGTCCAGGTAACGGATCGTGGAAATATAGGGCAGCGGCACGAACGAATAGAGGTAGTCCACGTAGAACGTGTGCTCGGGCATGACCAGGCCGGAGGCACGAACGACCTCGGTACGCATCGTCAGGGCGTGCATCATGAGGTACTGGTCGTAGCGGCATCGACGCAGGTCGGCCCAACCGAAAGTACGGCCGCGCGGCAGGACGTTGCGGTAGCGAATAACGGCCTTGACCGACTTACCCTGCTTGTCGTAGACGTAGTTGGTGACGAGCAGGTCCAGGTCGCGCCCGGCCTCGCGTTCCTCACGCAGGACATCGAGAACGGCGTTCGTGGCGCGTCGGTCCAGCCAGTCGTCGGAATCGACGACGCGCACGTGCGTGCCAGTGGCGGCGGCGAGGCTGGCGTTGACGGCTCCACCGTGCCCCTTGTTCTCCTGGTGGATGACCTTGACGGAGGGGTAGCGCGCCGCCCATTCGTCGGCGATCTGGGCGGTGCGGTCCTTTGAACCATCGTTGACGATGATCGCCTCGAGTTCGTCGCCGTATCCGACGAGCGTGGTCAGCGCCCGATCGAGGTAGTCCTCGGAGTTGTAGGCGGGCACGATCACCGTCAGCAGCGGCGCGCTCATGGAGTCTCCTCTCGTGAAGTCTCCCAGTAGTCTACTGTGCTGCGCTGACCTGCGCGTCTTCCTGCGAGGGTTCCTGCTTGAAGATCACTTTAAAGATGGGGAAGAACACCCAGAAGGAGATGGCTGCGTTAATGATCATCGTGATGATGTCGGCGAAGGTTTCGCCGCCCGCGCCCATCGCACTGATCGCCCACGCGTAGATCGGGTCCTTGTAGAGGACCTGGAGGGCTGCCGCCGCGATCGTGATGACGACGTAGGCGACCGCGTACCAGAAGGCCGCCTTCCCCACCGACGAGTTGGACTTGAAGGTGACGTTGCGCTGGGCGAAGAAGTTGATGACCTGAGCGATCAGCAGCGTAATCTCGACGGCGAGGAAGTACGCGAGGCCGCCCCCTCCGCCCACCGACATGGAGCCGGCCGGGTAGTCGAAGAGGAATACCGTGTGCCCGTTCGAGACGCCGACGGGCAGGAACTGGAATGCCGTGTCAACGAGGCTCGTGTGCGCGAATGCCGCCTTAAATGCCGGCATGAGGACCAGCTGCAGCACCGTGATGCCGTTGGAGAGGATGAAGAAGACGATGAACTGGGCGGCCGTGGTGTGCTTGTCTTCGAAGGCGTTCCACCAGCGCTTGAATGCCTGCATGAGTTGTCCTTTACGTCAGTGTGTCGAACGAGGCCGGGGCCGCGTCATCGGGTCTGGTCGAGTTCGCGCTGGGTAGCCCTGTTGGCGTGCGCGTTGGAGAGGAATCCGAGGGCAGCGCGGGTGAGGCCACGCAGAGGGTGCCCGTTGACGGCCAGGAGGAGCGCGTCCACCATGTCGGGGCTTGCCGCGCCGTTGCTCATCTTCGCGATGGCTCGGAAAGGCATGTTGAGGACGAAGAGGATGTTGAGATCCGGGGTTCCCTTCTGGTCCGCCTTCGCTTTGAGGGCGTGGAGCCCCCGTCCGGCGACGCGGGCGAGCCAGGTCTTGGCGCGCGTCATCTCGGAGAGCGGGTCGGAGGCGACGAGGTCGTCCACGGGGTGAGCGGTCGGGATTGTCCGTCCCAGCAGGACGGCGAACTCGCCGTTGGTGACGTGCGCGACGTCTGCATTCAGGTAGTGACCGAGGGCCGGGTCGATCGGCGAGGGCGTGGTCCCGTCAACCTCGAGGGTGGCACTCAGCGGTGTGTCGGAGACGTTGCATCCCACGTGGATGGTCCACGTTCCCGCCTCGGTCTCCCACGCACCACGCGAGGTCTCCCAGTGTCGGAACGTGTAGCGGTCGAAGGGAATCGTCACGCTTACTGATGCTCCGGCGGCCACCTCGACCTTGGCGAAGCCCTTGAGCTCGCGGGCGGGGCCGAACACGCCGCCGGGGGCGCTTACGTAGAGCTGGACGACCTCGGCACCATCGCGCGCAGAGGTGTTGGTAATCGTCAGGCTCGCTCCCTCCTCGTTCACGGCGAGGTCGGAGTATTCGAAGCTCGAGTACGACAGGCCGTAGCCGAAGGGGAAGGCAACGTCGATGCCCGCCGTCGTGAAGTAGCGGTATCCGACAAAGGGGCCTTCGCGGTAGTACGAGAGCGGGCCGGTCGCCGGGTACCAGGCAGCGGTCGGATGGTCCTCGTAGGAGAGGGCATAGGTTTCGGCTAGGCGTCCCGAAGGGTTGACGGCGCCGGTGAGGACGTCGAGCATCGCGGCGGCTCCTCCCTGCCCGGTGAGGTAGCCATTGATGAGCGCGGGCACGGACGATACCCACGGTATCTCGACGCTGGCGCCACCGGTCAGGACGACGACGGTGCGAGGGTTGGCTGCGAGGACGGCCTCGATAAGTCGATCTGCCCCTCGGGCAGGCGCATGTGGGGGCGGTCCAGGCCCTCGGATTCGGCCAGCTCGTCGAGACCCACGTAGACAAGCGCCACGTCGGCGCGCTCGGCGAGGGCCACGGCCTCGGCAATGAGAGCGTCGCTCGTACCGCCGTGGCGCTCATACCCGCTCGCATATCCCTTGAGAATGAGGCCTCGAGCTGCCTCTCCCCCGGCTTCAAGCAGTTCACGCGGGGCCTCCACGCGCGTGGGGTTGACCTGGGAGGAGCCCGATCCCTGGAAGCGCGGCGTATCGGCGAGGTCGCCGATGAGGGCGACGCTGGTCCCGGCGCTCAGGGGCAGGAGATCGTTCTCATTGCGCAGAAGCGTGATCGCCTCGGCGGCGATGCGCGTCGCCAGCTCGTGGTGATCCTCGAGGTCGTAGGGCCTGGGCGCGGACAGCCCGGCGCTCGCGGCCGCGATGTTCAGGACCTCCTGGGCGCGCGCGTAGACGTCGGCCGCGTCCAATTCCCCGACCTCGACGGCCGCGACGATCTGGCGGGCACCCGCCAGACCGGGGGCGGGCATCTCAAGGCTGCCGCCGGCGCGCGCGGCCTCGACGGCGCTGTTCGAACCACCCCAGTCCGAGATGACCATGCCGTCGAAACCCCACTCGGTGCGCAGGATGTCGGTCAGCAGATGCTTGTTTTCGTGCGCGTAGGTGCCATTGACGAGGTTGTAGGAGCTCATGATCGCCCGCGGCTGAGCCGCTCGGCAGACGACCTCGAAGCCGGTCAGGTAGATTTCGCGCATCGTGCGCTCATCCACGATGGAGTCCGAGGCCATGCGGCGCAGTTCCTGAGAGTTGACCGCGAAGTGCTTGGGGCAGGCAGCGGTACCCGTGGATTGGATTCCTTCGACGAGGCCGGCGGCCATGCGTCCGGAAAGGATCGGGTCCTCGGAAAGGTACTCAAAGTTGCGTCCGCACAGCGGCGAGCGCTTGATGTTGAGGCCGGGACCGAGCAGAACGTCGACGCCGAGGCCACGTGCCTCCAACCCCAGTGCCTCGCCCATATCACGCGCAAGCTCGGGGTTCCATGTGGCAGCAACAGCGGAGGCCGTCGGGAAGCACGTCGCTTTCTCGGACTCAGCGATGCCCAGGTGGTCGGCATCCCCGAGCTGGCGACGAACACCATGGGGACCGTCGCTCATGACGAAGGAGGGGGACATTCGCCGCGGGGATCGGGCGAGAGTCCCAGGCGCTCGATCCCGAGAGGAGCGCCGCGGCTTGCAGGAGGGTGAGATCGTTGGCGTCCGTCAGTGCTGCGTGTTCCATCGTCGTGAACTGCCTTTCGTGCTCCATCGCGGGTGTTGTCGATGATTCCAGTGTGGGCCACGGGCACTCCTGTCGATCGACCGAGCGCACGATTTGTCGTTTGCGCGGCGTATTCTGCACGAGTGGGGCCGTTTTCGTACTGGGATAGAATAGTTCCATGACTGACACCGAGGTCCCCCCGCGCTGCGAAAACGAGGCCGCATATCCCCGCGCCGTCTTCGTCGACATCGACGGAACCCTGTGCGATTCCCGCCAGCGAATCCCGGACTCGGCGCTCGAAGCTCTCGACCAGGTCCGGGCGCGAGGCCACCGACTCTTCGCATGCACGGGACGATCCGCGCCAGAGGTCTACCCGCGCTTTTGGGAGGTCGGTTTCGAGGGGCTCGTCGGCGGAGCCGGAGGATACGCCTCCGTCGGGAACAGTGTCCTCGTCGACGAGCGCATGCCCCGCGAGCACGTCGATGCGTTGACTACTCTCTGGAAGGAACTCGACGCCTTCTACATCTGGCAGGGTCCCGACCAGATGGGGCCCAGCGATGGCTACCTCGATTTCTTCGTCCCCCGCGCGGGCAAGCATCCCGAGGACTGGATCGAATACGCTCGGTCGATCACTCCCTTCATCGTGGACATCGACGGCGGGGCCTTTACGAAAGTGACGGCCTACGTGCCCCGGGAAAAGGCATCGATGGAACGGGTCACCGCAGCGCTACCGGACGGCTATCGTGCGATCATCGGCTCCGTGGGCGCCGCAGGCTACGTCCCCTTCGAGGTTGTTCCCGCGCATCTGTCGAAAGCAGTCGGCATTCGTGCAATATGCGAGCACGTGGGCATTCCGCTCTCTCATACCGTCGCGCTTGGCGACTCCAACAACGACGTCGAGGCCGTGGAAACGGCCGGCCTCGGCGTCAGCATCGGAGACGACTGCGCGGCCCTCGTCGAGGTCGCGGACATCGTCGCCCCCTCCATCTCCGAAGACGGCCTGGCATGGGCTCTGCGCGCCGCCACCTGACGGCAGACGAGCGATTTGGGGGCCGAGGCCTCGGCGATGCACGGTGAGCGGGTCACTGCGGCGCTGGCTGCACCATCCCCTCACCCGTAACTCCGCCTTCATGCACCTGTGGGCGGGGCAAACCGCCGCGCAGGTGGGCTTCCAGGTCGGCACACTGGCCACCTCGGCCATCGCGATCACCGTGCTGCACGCGAGCGAGACCCAGATCGGGGTTCTGTCGGGACTGCAGACCCTCGCGTTCCTCCTCGTTGGCCTGCCGGCGGGCGCGTGGGTAGACGGGTGGCGCAAGCGCCGCGTCATGATCGTCGCAAACCTCGCACGCATCGCGGCCCTCGTATCGATCCCGATCGCCTACGTGTTCTCCTCGTTGCCCCTCACCCACCTCATGGTCGTCGCGGCGCTCCTGGGTCTGTCAACCGTGTTCTTCGACGTCGCCTATCAGTCCTACGTTCCCATGATCGCCTCGAAGCGCTACATCGGGGCGGCGAACGGGCGACTCGAGGCCTCCTATCAGGTGGGACGCGCAGGTGGCCCCGGACTGGGCGGATGGCTGCTCGGCACCATCGCTCCACCCCTGGCATACCTGCTCACGGCGTCCACGTACGTCTGCTCGACATGGGCGATCTGGCGCATCCGCACCCCCGAGCCTCGCCCAGCCCACTCCGACGCGCCCCTTCGCACCCAGATCCTCGAGGGGCTATCGTTCGTACGCGGGCAACGCCTCCTCTTCCCGCTCTTCTCCTGCATCGCGTGCGCCGCATTCGCCGGAGCGGGCATTCAGGTGCTCCTGCCCATCCTCGTACTACGCACCCTCGGCATGAGCGCGACACAGCTCGGGCTCCTCCTCAGCGCGGGCGCGATCGGCGGCATCCTCGGTGCGCTCACGCGACCTGCGTGGATCTCACGCCTGGGCATCGGGCGCTGCATCGTTTTAACCAACATCGTGGGCGTCGCGATTCTCGCGGTCCAGCCAGCCTCCGTGCATGCTCCAGCTGCAGCCGCATGGATCATTGCTGCCGCCGGCGTCATCTCCTCCTACTTCCTGACGATCTACAACGTCACGCAGATGAGCCTGCGCCAGGAAATCTGTCCGCCCGACATGCTCGGCCGCATGAACGCGATCTTTCGTTTCGCGGTCTGGGGCGTCATGCCCCTCGGCTCATTCGCTTCCGGCATCGTTGCCTCCCACACCGGGATCGAGGCTGCGATGTATCTCTTCACGGCGCTCGCCGTCGCCGCTGGCATCGCCATGGCCTTCACCCCGGCTGCCCGTATCCGAGGCTCCAGTGCCTCCCCGACCATCTCATAATGTGACGCGCTCGGTGGCTGCAAGTGTGCCCTTCCGCGCACGGTCGCGATACCATAAGTGTGAGGCAAACCGCAGCGGTTTCGGTCATTGAGCCAAGGAGGACACCATGGACACCGCAACGACCATCATCGAGGCCCTGGGCGGCTGGGACAACATCTCCAATCTCGAGGCGTGCATTACGCGCATCCGCCTGGACGCAGCCAACACCGACCTCATCGACGAGGCCAAGCTGCGCGAAGCCGGAGCCTTCGACGTCGTCATCGTCGGCGACGCCGTGCAGGTCGTTATGGGCCCCGATTCCGAGGACCTCGTCGAGCAGATGCACGCCAGCCGGTGAGCTTCCTCGTCCGCGCACCGTTCAGCGCGCACGTCCTGCCACTGGCCGAGGTACCGGATCCCGTCTTCGCCAGTGGCGTCGTCGGGGATGGACGCGCGCTCCTGCCGGAAGCCGATGTCACGTGCGTGACCGTTCACTCCCCCATCAACGGAGTGGTCACCAAGCTCAAATCGCACGCGGCAATTATCACCTCGACGCGCGGGCTCTCGATCCTCATTCATCTGGGTATCGACACCGTCGGCCTGCGCGGCCGAGGCTTTGCTCCCCTCGTCGAGGAGGGCGATATCGTCGACGCGGGCACCCCCCTCATCCACTGGGATCTCGGCCCCGCCCGAGGGGCGGGGCTATCCCCCTGCGTGCCGGTCATCGTCGTCACCCCACCCGGAGAGCCAGTCTCTCCCGAGTTCGATGAAGCACTGCACACAGTGGGGGTTCTCGATCCGCTATTTTCCCTCCCCGATGGAGACTGATCCCCGCTCATATGCATGAACCCCGCGGCCCTTCGGGGCCGCGGGGTTCATGCATCGACCTATTGTCGTCTGTCAGCGGACGGACCCGCGCAGCAGCGCGAACAGAGAAGTCAGGCGCTCATTAGTGGGCAGGTCGTCGATCGCAACTTCTTCACCGTCGGAGTCGCATAGCGGCACACACCAGTTCGGGTACAGGTCAGCACCCGTGCCCGGCATGTTCTGCGGGCGCACATCCCCGACCGCATCCACGAGAGAGGCGACCACCAGCTTCGACGGTGTCTTCGCGACGTAGCGGTACAGGCCCTCAACGGTCTCGCGCTCGCTGGGCTCCGCGCCGTCGATACAGCCGTACTCGTGCAGTCGCGCGCCCATCTGTTCGAGTTCCAGACGATCGCCGGCGCGCACCGTCTCGATGTCGTCCGTCAGCAGGCCAAGCTCGGAACGCAGCATCGTCTGAATGCCGCGGATATAGCCGAGCGTGGGCGGCAAGTCATGGATGTTGACGGCCGCCAGTGCGCGATCACGGTAGTGCTCGGGGCGCAGCGGCCAACCGCCACCCTCCTTTTCGAACCACACAACGGAGGTGCCGAGGACGCCACGCTCGCGCAGGTAATCGCGAACCCACGGCTCCACAACGCCGAGGTCCTCGCCGATGACGACGGCACCCGCACGCTGGGCTTCCAGCAGGATGACGCCCATCATGGCCTCGTGATCGTAGTACACGTACGTACCTTCGGTGGCAGCGCACCCATCCGGGATCCACCAGAGGCGGAACATACCCAGGATGTGGTCGATGCGAACGGCGCCGGCGTTGGCCAGCGCGGCGCGGACCATGTCACGCAGCGGCAGGTAGCCCGATTCCGCGAGGCTGCGGGGTGACCACGGCGGCTGCGACCAGTTCTGTCCCTGCTGCGAGTAGACGTCCGGCGGGGCGCCGACACTCATGCCGGAGGCGAAGAGCTCGGGACGGCTCCACTTTTCGGAACCGTAGCCGTGTACGCCGACGGCCAGGTCAGCCATGATGCCGATCTCCATGCCGACCTCACGCGCCACATGCTGGGCGTGCTCGAGCTGTTCGGCGGCAACCCACTGGCACCACTGGTAGAAGTCAACACGCTCGGCCAGCTCGAGGCGCTCAAGCTCGACGCGAGGCGCAGACGAACGAGCAAGGTCCTCGGGCAGTTCGATCGTGCCCTCTCGCTCGACGAGGGCGCACCACAGCGCATAGTTCGACAGCTCCGAACCGCCTCGCTCGATGAAGCGATCCAGCTGGCTCTGGCGATGGTAGGAACGCGGAGCAGCGAAGATAACCTCGAGGGCCTTGCGCTTGGCCTCCCACGAGCGATCACGGTCGATCAGGTCCTCGCGGATGGCGAACTGGCGAGTCTCGTCGCTCAGTTGCTCGATGACCGCGCGCGAGGCCTGGGGCAGGGAGGCGTACTCCTCAATGCTCTCGGGACGAATGTAGATCGGGTTGAGCCAACGGCGCGACACCGGCAGGTAGGGAGAGGTCTCCAGCGGAGACACCGGCTGCGATGCGTGGACAGGGTTGATGAGCAGGAAATCGGCACCCTTGTCCGCACACACGGTAGCCAGGTCAGCCAGATCGGCGGCGTCACCAATACCCCACGAGGAGGCCGAGCGCGTCGAGTACAGCTGAGCGTTGACTCCCCACACGCGGCGCGAGGACTCCAGGAGCGGCAGAGACAGCGTGTTCGGCACGATGATGAGGGTCGCGGACTCCACGTGTCCACCCTCGACAGTCGCCACGAGGCGGTGCCATCCGAGCGGCAGCCAGTGCGGCACGTCAAAGGTCGCACGTCCGACAAGCTCACCGTCGATCATGCGCGGAGCGATGTAGCGATCCACCTGATCACACGAGCCCTTACGGCCGTCCTCCAGCACCCACTGAACGTTCACCCACGAGCCATCCGGCACGTGCACTGGGAACATATAGCCGCCACCCTGGCGGGCGACGATCGTCGGAGGCAGGGTACGGCGCCACTCGCGCTCGTCGGTCAGACGCAGAGCCTCGTGCACGTCCCCCACCGTGGAAGATTCATCGAGGGGAAGTCCGAGAGCGCCAAGGACCTTCAGGAGAGTAGACGCACTCACGCCCACCCAATTCCCGTACCAGTCCCAGAATCCGGTGGCTACGCCATTAGCATCGGCGACACGGCGCAGCTCATCGATGTTGTCAGATGCGGGTGCGTGAATATCCACGAAAAAGCCTTCTACGTTGCGGGCTGATGACACTCTAAATATTAGCGTGGACGCGCTGCGACAAAGACTCCGCAGGCGTGTCATGGGCCACGCTCTCAAGGAGTGAGATCATCGCAGCAGCCACATCATCGGACTGTGCTCCGCACACGATCTGAACAACGTCGCCGGAACGCACGACGGCCAATACGCCGTCCACGCGCAGCGCGGCCTCATCGACGTCTCGCTGAGATTTCACCTGAATACGGATACGCATTGTGCAGGGTTCAACCTCGACGATATTGAGGCGTCCACCCAGCGCGTCGATGAGCGTTTGTTCAATCGCCATCGGAGCCCCTTTCGCGCCGTCGGCAGTTTGCGATTCGTATCACATACTAAATGTGACCTGCGCAAAAGGCAAGTGGGATCCATAACATGAGCAATTCGCGATCGAACGACCGCCAACAGGAGCGCATCCCACAACACAGGGATACAATCCGCCGCTCTGTCAAACTATTGACTCACACTGACACCCACGACGCGACACCACGCACTGAATCCACCAATAGACACGATAAGGGGGAGGACCGCCGGGTCCTCCCCCTTATACGCTGCGAATCAGTCGCGCGTCAGCTTGCGGTGCGTCACGCGGTGAGGGTTCGCGGCAGCCTCGCCGAGGCGGGCCACCTTGTTCTTCTCGTACGCCTCGAAGTTGCCTTCGAACCAGTACCAGTTGTCAGGAGCCTCTTCGGTACCCTCCCACGCGAGGATGTGGGTGGCGACCCGGTCGAGGAACCAACGGTCGTGGGTAACGACAACGGCGCAGCCGGGGAAGGCCAAGAGGGCATTTTCCAGCGAACCAAGCGTCTCAACGTCGAGGTCGTTGGTCGGCTCATCCAGCAGGAGGAGGTTGCCGCCCTGCTTGAGGGTGAGAGCCAAGTTCAGGCGGTTGCGCTCACCACCGGACAGGACACCGGCCGGCTTCTGCTGGTCCGGACCCTTGAAACCAAAGGCGGAGACGTAGGCACGCGAGGGCATCTCGACATTGCCAACCTGGATAAAGTCCAGGCCGTCCGAGACAACCTCCCACAGGGTCTTGTCCGGGTCGATGCCGGCGCGCGACTGGTCAACGTAGCTGATCTTGACGGTCTCACCGATCGTCAGCTCGCCGCCATCGAGAGGCTCGAGACCGACAATCGTCTTAAACAGCGTGGTCTTACCAACGCCGTTCGGGCCGATGACGCCGACAATGCCGTTACGCGGCAGGGAGAAGGACAGACCGTTGATGAGCGAGCGATCGCCAAAGCCCTTCTGGAGGTCCTTCGCCTCGATGACGACGCTGCCCAGGCGCGGGCCCGGCGGAATCTGAATTTCCTCGAAGTCGAGCTTGCGCGTGCGCTCTGCCTCAGCAGCCATCTCCTCGTAGCGCGCCAGACGGGCCTTCGACTTTGCCTGACGACCCTTCGCATTAGAGCGAACCCACTCGAGCTCTTCCTTCAGACGCTTGGCCAGCTTGGCATCCTTCTGCCCCTGAACGGACAGTCGCTTTTCCTTGGTCTCCAGGTAGGTGGAGTAGTTGCCCTCGTAGGGGTAGAGGTGACCACGATCGACCTCGGCGATCCAGCCGGCGACATGATCGAGGAAGTAGCGATCGTGGGTGACGGCGATGACCGCGCCCGGGTAGGACGCGAGGTGCTTCTCCAGCCAGAGCACGCTCTCGGCGTCGAGGTGGTTCGTAGGCTCGTCCAGCAGCAGCAGGTCGGGTGCCTCGATGAGGAGCTTGCACAGCGCCACGCGGCGGCGCTCACCACCGGAGAGGACGGACACAGGCTGATCCGGCGGCGGGCAGCGCAGAGCATCCATCGCCTGCTCGAGCTGAGAGTCAATATCCCATGCATTGGCAGCGTCGATCTCGGTCTGCAGCTTGCCCATTTCCTCCATGAGGGCATCAAAGTCCGCGTCGGGATTCGCCATCTCCTCGGAGATCTCGTTGAAGCGAGCGAGCTTGCCGAAGATGTCGGCGGCGCCCAAGCGGACGTTCTCAATGACGGTCTTCGTCTCGTCGAGGACCGGCTCCTGCATGAGGATGCCGACCGTGTAGCCGGGGGTCAAACGAGCCTCGCCGTTGCTGGGCTCATCCAGGCCCGCCATGATCTTCAGGATCGAGGACTTACCGGCGCCGTTGGGGCCGACCATGCCGATCTTGGCGCCCGGGAAGAAGCTCATGGTGACATCGTCGAGGATGACCTTGTCACCGATGGCCTTGCGAGCCTTGATCATCTGATAAATAAACTCCGCCACGTTACTCCGTTCGGGTGATTTGGAGCGCGCTCGCGCACGCGTGTTCACACCTATGGTACCGACCCAACATGGGGCAGCGAGCCACCCACTGGGACGCTACCGTCGGTGATCCTCATCTCAGGGCATGATTTCGCGGGATTCGCGCCTTCCGCCTCCCACAAGGGTTACGCGTTGGTTACGGATGCGTAGTGATTTGCCGAAAACTGTTCCAATTTTTTATGAAACGCATGCGTAGGTTTGATTTTTAAGACAAACTTTTAAGTACCGGGGGACGAGTGTCTCCACTGTCAAACAGCACGGCCCGGAGGGAGGGACAGTGATGAATATGCCCGAACGCATCACAGTCGACGGCACGAGTGCGCTCATCTACCACGTGGATTCCACCCCCTCGACAAACGACCTCGCTATCAGCCTCCTCGCCGATACCGCGACGCCCACCCCGCATCTGACGACGATCATCGCCGATCAGCAGAGCGCGGGACGCGGTCGCCTTGGACGCACATGGGTCGCGCCCGACGGCCAAGCCCTCCTCGCATCGACCATCGTCGCCCTCCCCGCATCCCTGCCCTCCGATCAACTCGGATGGCTCGTCCATGCGTGCGCACTGTCTATTCGTGACGCACTCTCAACGCGGTTGCAACCTCTCGGCCGTATCGTCACTCTCAAGTGGCCCAACGATGTCCTCGTTGACGGCACGCGCAAGATCTGCGGCATCCTCGCTCAGCTCGCCCCGGCCTCGTCCCCCTTTACAACGGCGGTCATCCTCGGCTACGGCATCAACATCGCCCAGCGCCCCGATAACCTCGCCACCGCGCAAGCAACCTCCCTGTACGCAGAAGGTGACGACGAGGCCGCACAGGACACCGATTCCGTCATTCGTTCAGTCCTCGCCGACGTGCTGCGCGGACTCGATGAGCGTATCCGTTCCCTGATTGCCAACGGAAACGCCGCCGACTCCGGCCTCGCGGACGAGGCCACGGTGGCCCAACCGCTCATCGGGCAGCGCATCGCTCTGGCAGAGCCGACCGATCCCACCGGGCGCGTGGCGCTGGAAGGAGTGGCGATCTCTCTCACGTCGACCGGCTCGCTTCTCGTGCGCACGGACGACGGGCGCACTCACGACATTAATGCCGGGGATGTCCTGGCTACCGGAATTCCTCTGACAACCGTTCACGACACCAAGGAGAAGCGTGCGAACAATTAATCGAATCCTCGTCGCCAACCGTGGCGAAATCGCTCTGCGCGTGTGCCGCACGGCCACCGATATGGGCATTGCGACGATCGCGGTTTACGCCGACCAGGATATGGCGGCACCTCATACGCGCGAGGCCGACGAGGCCCTGTCCCTGGGTGGCGACGACGCGGCGTCGACATATCTGAACGGTGAGAAGATCCTCGCAATCGCACTGGAGACGGGTGCGGATGCGATTCATCCCGGCTACGGCTTTCTGTCGGAGAACTCCGAGTTTGCACGCGCCGTCGAGGATGCCGGTATCGCGTGGCTCGGTCCCGCGTCTTCCGTCATCGATGCTCTGGGCGACAAGATCAAAGCCCGCCGCGTTGCCGAGGCGTGCGGCGTAGCTCCGGTCCCGGGCGTCTCCGAGCCCGTGACCTCGCGCGAGGAGGTCGAGGAATTCATCGCCTCAGCTGGGTACCCCGTGGTGCTCAAGCGCGCCGACGGCGGCGGCGGACGAGGCATCAGCATCATCCGCTCGCAGGCTGACCTCGACCTGTTCTTCGCGCGTCACACGGACGCCGCCGACCTGGGCGCTCACTTCGTCGAGCGTTTCGTCGAGGTCGCTCGTCACGTGGAGACGCAGTCGGCGCGTGATGCGCTGGGCAACTTCCACGTCATCTCGACCCGTGACTGCTCGGTGCAGCGTCGCAACCAGAAGCTGGTCGAAGAGGCCCCAGCCCCCTTCCTGCCCGAGGGGGGCGCACGAGACGCTCGTGAACGCGTCGCGCGCGCTGTTCGAGCACGTCGACTACGTGGGCGTGGGCACGGTGGAGTTCCTGCTCGAGCCGGATGGCAACATCTGGTTCCTCGAGGTCAACCCGCGTCTGCAGGTCGAGCACCCCGTGTCCGAGGAAGTCACGGGCATTGACCTTGTGCGCGAGCAGATTCGTATCGCGCAGGGACTGCCGCTCACCACTCCCCCGGAGCCTCGTGGCCACTCCTTCGAGTTCCGTGTGACGTCCGAGGACCCGTCGAAGGACCTGACCCCCACGGCTGGCCGCCTAGATGAGGTGCACTGGCCTCTGGGCCCGGGTATCCGCCTGGAGCTGGGCATCGATCAGGGCGACTCCGTGCAGACGGCGTTTGATTCCATGATCGCCAAGATCATCGTGACGGGCGCGGACCGCGAGCAGGCACTCGCCCGGTCGCGTCGCGCGCTGGCCGAGTTCTCAGTGCAGGGCGTGGCCACTCCGGTTCCCGTGTACCAGGACATCATCAACGATCCCGACTTCTGCGGCGTGGGCGGCTTCAACGTCTCCACGCGATGGTTCGAGACGACGTTCATGCCCCAGCACGACTACTCGGATCTGGCCGTGCCCGCCGAGGCCTCGTCGACGGCCGACCTGCCCCGTCAGACCTACATCATCGAGCTGGATGGGCGCCGCGTGTCGCTGACCCCTGCTGGCGGGCATGTTCAGTGCCCCGGCCGCCGCGGCCCCGCGTCCGCCCCAGCCTCTGCGCTCGGCCCCGCGTCGCGCGGGCGCCTCCGCCGTCCAGGCTGGCCCCCACCAGGGCGCCCCCGGCGACATCGTTGCTCCCATGCAGGCGATCGTCGTCGCGCTGGCTGTCTCCGAGGGAGACCAGGTGGAGGAGGGCCAGCTCGTGGCCGTCCTCGAGGCCATGAAGATGGAGAAGCCGCTGCTGGCCCCGCGCGCGGGCACCGTCACATCCCTGTCGATCAAGCAGGGCGACACCGTGACCGCCGGTACCCGCATCGCCCACATCGCCACTGAAGAGGAGGCACAATGAGCACCCCCAGCCCGCTCACCCGTGACGGGTTCATCCAGGCCCAGGACGCTATCGCTCAGGCTGCCGAAGAAAAGGCCGCCCAGCGCCAGCACGCGAAGAAGAAGCTCACCGCCCGCGAACGCCTCTCGCTCTTCTTTGATGACGGCGTATGGCACGAGGTCGGCCAGTTCATCGGCGGATCGGTGCGAGCAGGCCGCATCGGTTCGGCCGTCGCCGCTGGCTACGGCCGCGTGCAGGGGCGCATGGTCGCCGCCTACGCGCAGGACTTCTCGGTGCTGGGTGGAACCCTGGGCAAGGTCGAGGGCGACAAGATCGTCGACCTGATCGACCGGGGGATCCGCATGCGCATTCCGATCGTCGGCATTCAGGATTCGGGCGGCGCCCGCATCCAGGAGGGCGTCGTCGCGCTGGCTCAGTACGGTCGTATCTTCAAGAAGACGTGCGAGGCCTCGGGTCTGGTTCCCCAGATTTCGATCATCCTGGGTCCCTGCGCCGGTGGCGCTGTGTATCAGCCGGCCCTCACCGACTTCATCGTCATGACGCGCGAAAACTCGCACATGTTCGTGACGGGCCCGGACGTCGTCGCGGCGACGACCGGCGAAAAGGTCACGCTCGATGAGCTCGGTGGCGCGCCGATCCACAACTTCCAGTCCGGCGTCGCCCACCACATGGCCGACACGGAGGAAGAGGCGATCGACTACGTTCGTTCGCTCCTGGACTACCTGCCGTCCTCGTGCGAGGTTGCTCCCCCCAAGTACGAGTACATGCCTAATCCCGAAGACGAGGCTGCTGCACGCGCTGTTGCCGACCTGGTGCCGACGTCCGTGCGTCAGCCCTACGACGTGCGCGACGTGGTGCGTTCCCTCGTGGACCACGGCGAGTACGTGGAGATTCAGGACCTGTTTGCTCCCAACGTGACGATCGGTTTTGCGTGCGTCGATGGCCAGTCGGTGGGCATCGTGGCGAACCAGCCGATGAACGATGCGGGCACGCTCGACGTGGATGCCTCGGAGAAAGCTGCACGTTTTGTGCGTTTCTGCGATGCGTTTGGCCTGCCGATTGTCACCTTCGTGGATGTTCCCGGCTACCGTCCGGGCACCGAGCAGGAGCAGGCGGGCATTATCCGCCGCGGCGCGAAGGTGATTGTTGCCTACGCGAACGCGACCGTGCCGATGGTGACCGTCATCTTGCGTAAGGCCTACGGCGGCGCCTATATCGTCATGGGCTCGAAGTCGATCGGCGCGGACCTCGCGTTCGCGTGGCCCGACGCGCAGATTGCCGTCATGGGCGCCGAGGGCGCTGCCTCGATCATGTACCGCCGCGAGCTTGCTGCCGCCCGCGAGAACGGAACCTTCGAGGAGACGAAGGCCGAGCTTGTGGCCCGCTACGAGGAGGAGACCGTCAATCCCGAGGTGTCGGTGTCCTCGGGTCAGCTCGACGGAATCATCGCTCCCGCCGATACCCGCCAGACCATCATCGATTCGCTGCACCTGCTGGCCACGAAGGACCAGCGTGCACCCCACGTCAAGCGTCACGACAACGGTCCCCTGTGACCGGCGTCGTTTGAGAAGAATTGTCCCCGAAGGAAAGTAAGAACATGTCGTTTGTGTCCTCTCTGAATGAGACCCCCTACGCGCTGACTTTTGCCGGTCAGGCCACCCCGTGGCGCGCTGCCCTCGACGAGATCGCTCATGATCCCGAGATTGCGGCGATCGTCGCCGGGGTCATCAAGTCCTCGGACCAGGTGCTCTCCCCCGTGCGCCGTTCGCTGGCCACCCAGTCGGTTGCTTCCCTGCCTTTCGCTATTCCGGCAGAGGCCGGCGACGCGGCCGTGACTCGCGAGGTGGGCGGCCCTGACGAGGCGGCTCTGTCAGTTCCGGGTATCGTTGCCGCCCAGCTGGGTGCGCTCATCGACCTCACGCGCGCTGGACTGAACATCGTGGGTAACCAGCCCACCGCGTTTGAGGGACACTCTCAGGGTGTGCTCGGCGTTGAGATCGCCCGTGCGTGGATCGCCGGGGACGAGGCCCGCGCCGCTTCCGTGTTCGCCCTCGCCCGTCTGATCGGCGCGGCCGCCGCTCGTATCACCCGGCGCGCTCGCGCCCCGCACGCCGGGGACGCGACCTACATGGTGTCCGTGCGCGGCGTGTCCGACGCACTCCTGGAGAGCATCGTTTCCTCTCTGCCGTCGACCTCGCACCCTCTGTCGATCGCTCTGCGTAACGACACCGACACCCACGTGGTCTCGGGTGCCCCCAACGACCTGGCGTCTCTGGTTGCGGCCATCGAGCGAGCCGCCGCCAAGGACAAGGCAGCTCACGACGCTCACGAGCGCGGCGGACGCCCACTGAGCCCCGTGTGCGAGTACCTGCCGGTCTACGTGCCCTTCCACTCCCCCATGCTCGCCGACGCCCTCGCCCTCGTGGATGAGTGGGCCGCCCAGTGCGGTATCGACGCCGAGATGGCCCACTCCCTGGCCTCCGCCGTCCTCACGACGCCCGTGGATTGGCTGGCGCAGATCCACGCGGCCACCGAGTCCGGCGCGCGCTGGATCATCGACATGGGTCCGGGCGCCACGACGGTGCGCATGACCCGCGCCCTCGTCGAGGGTACCGGCGTTGGCGTCGTCGCCGCTGGTACCGCCGCGGACCGTGACAAGGCTGCTACCCCCGGCTGGGCCCCCGAGCCCGGCACCGACTGGTCGCACCTGCGCCCCGGCCTCGTGACCCTTCCCAACGGCAAGACCGTCGTCGACACCGCCTTCTCGCGTCTGACCGGCCGCTCCCCCGTCCTGCTGGCCGGCATGACCCCCACGACCGTGGACCCCGAGATCGTCGCGGCTGCCGCGAACGCCGGTTTCTGGGCCGAGATGGCCGGTGGCGGCCAGGTCACCGAAGAGGTCTACAACGAGAACCTGGCGGGTCTGCGCGCCCAGCTGCGCCCCGGCCACACGGCCGAGTTCAACTCCATGTTCCTGGACCGCTACCTGTGGAACCTCCAGTTCGGCCAGGCTCGCATTGTGTCGCGTTCGCGCGCGTCCGGCGCCCCCCATCGACGGCGTCGTCGTCTCCGCGGGTATCCCCGAGCAGGACGAAGCCCTCGCCCTCATCGAGCAGCTGCGCGCCGACGGCTTCCCATACGTGGCCTTCAAGCCCGGCACGGTTGACCAGATCCGTAAGGTCATCGCCATCGCCCGCGAAGCCGACCCGATCAAGGTCATCGTCCAGGTCGAGGACGGCCACTCCGGCGGCCACCACTCCTGGGAGGATCTGTCCGACCTGCTGCTGGCCACCTACGCTCAGCTGCGTGCCCAGTCCAACATCGTCCTGACCGTGGGCGGCGGCATCGGCACCCCCGAGCGCGCCGCTGACTTCCTCACCGGCGAGTGGTCGGCCCGCTACGGTCGCCCGCCCATGCCTGTCGACGGCGTCCTCGTAGGCACCGCCGCGATGACCACGAAGGAAGCGCACACCACCAAGGCCGTCAAGGAACTCCTCGTCGCCACGCCCGGTGTGCCCGACAACGACGACCTGGGCGGCTGGGTCGGCGAGGGCGAGACCCGCGGCGGTATGACCTCCGGCCTGTCCCACCTGCGTGCCGACATGCACGAGGTCTCCAACGCGGCGGCCGCTGCCGCTCGCATCATCGCCGAGATCGGCTCCGACGGTGCCCAAGTGCGCGCCCGCAAGGACGAAATCGTCGAGATCCTCTCCCACACGGCCAAGCCCTACTTCGGCGACCTCGAAGAGATGACCTACGAGGCCTGGGTGCGTCGCTTCGCCGACCTGTCCTACCCGTGGGTCGATCCCACGTGGCAGATCCGCTACCACGACCTGCTCCAGCGCGTCGAGGCGCGTCTGGCCCCCGTGGATCACGGCGAGGTCGAGACCCTGTTCCCGACCGTCGAGGACGTCGCTGACGCCCACGCCGCTGCCGACCGCCTGATGGCAGCCTACCCGAACGCCGCAACCACGCACGTCACCCCGATCGACGCCGCCTGGTTCCCTGCCCTGTGCCGCTCCTACCCCAAGCCGATGCCCTTCGTCCCGATCCTGGACGACGATCTCATCCGCTGGTGGGGCCAGGACTGCCTGTGGCAGGCTCAGGACGAGCGCTACACCGCCGACCAGGTCCGTATCATCCCCGGCCCCGTCTCCGTGGCCGGCATCGATCGAGTCGACGAGCCCGTCGCCTCCCTCCTGGGCCGCTTCGAGGCCGCCGCAGCCGAGCGTCTGGCTGCCTCGGGCACGGTCGCGACCCCCGTCGCCTCGCGTCTGGGTAACGGCAAGCCCGCCGCCACCCGCGAGGAATGGCTGCGCAAGGTCCCCTTCATCTCGTGGACCGGTCACCTCATGACCAACCCGGCCTCCATCCTCGACGAGGAGCGCGTCTCCCTGAACCCGACCGACACCGGCGTGGACATGGTGATCCACCTGGATACGGCGTGGGATAACGACCCGCGCGGCGCCGAGAAGCACGCGGTGCGCGAGCTGGTCTTCCCGCTGGTCCTGTCCGGCGAAGATGGCGCGGTCCCCGTCATCGACGAGGCCAAGCTGCCCCAGCACATGTACGCGATGCTCGCAGCCACCGCCGGCGTGACCTCCGTGTCCGTCGCCGGCGACACCGTGGACGCACTGCCGGTGATGGTCCCCTCAGAGAAGTCCGTCTTTGGTGAGGCCCACTACTCCTTCACGCTGGCCCCCACCCTGGGCTTCGACCACGCCGAGGCCACGGGCGCTGCTCTGCCCGCCGACTACGAGCTGGCTGCCTGGGCTCCCGACGCCCTGCTCGGCCCCGCCTGGCCCGCGATCTACGCAGCCCTGGGTTCGGCCATCCACAACGACTACCCGGTCATTGAGGGCCTGCTCAACGCCGTCCACCTCGATCACTCGATCACGCTGGAGTACACGCCCGAGCAGATGCTTGAGCGCGGTATCACGACGATCGACGTGACCAGCCACGTGGCCGCCGTCGACGAGTCCTCCTCCGGCCGCATCGTGACGGTCGCCCTCGAGCTGACCTCAAACGGCGAGTACGTGGGCTCCACCCAGGAGCGCTTCGCGATCCGCGGCCGCGCCACCGGCAACCGCGCCCCCTCCGAGGCCGCGCCCTTCGGCGGTGCAAACGTCGAGGTCGTGGACACTCCGCGCTCGGTGCTGCGCCGTGTGAGCGTCAAGGCTCCCGACGACATGACGCCGTTTGCGATCGTGTCGGGCGACTACAACCCGATCCACACGTCCTACGCGGCCGCCAAGGTCGCCGGCATGGACGCACCTCTCGTGCACGGCATGTGGCTGTCGGCCACCGCTCAGCACGCGGCCGAGGCCGTCGTCGGCGATCAGGGCGGCGCTCAGATCGCCGGCTGGACGTACTACATGTACGGCACCGTCGACCTGAACGACGAGGTTGAGATCACCGTCGAGCGCGTGGGTCGCGTCGTCGGTGGCGGCCTGTCCCTCGAGGTCACCTGCCGCATCAACAAGCAGGTCGTCTCGCGTGCGTCGGCCTACACCTTCGCCCCGAAGGTCGCCTACGTCTACCCCGGCCAGGGCATCCAGAGCGCCGGCATGGGCCTGGACGAGCGCACCAAGTCCAAGGCCGTGGACGAGGTCTGGCGCCGTGCCGACGCGCACACCCGCTCCGCGATGGGCTTCTCCATCCTGGCGATCGTGCGCGACAACCCGACCGAGATCGTGGCGCGCGGCGTGACTTACCGTCACCCCGAGGGCGTCCTGAACCTCACGCAGTTCACGCAGGTTGCTCTCGCAACGCTCGCGATCGGCCAGACGGCCCGCATGCGCGAAGAGGGCGTCCTGGTTCCGGGTGCTGCGTTCGCCGGTCACTCGCTGGGCGAGTATGACGCGCTGGCCGCATACGCCGAGGTCTTCCCGCTCGAAATCGTCCTCGATCTGGTCTTCCAGCGCGGTTCCACGATGCACTCGCTCGTGCCCCGCGACGAGAAGGGCCGTTCGAACTACCGCATGGGTGCGCTGCGCCCGAACCAGTTCGGCATCGACGACGCTCACGTCGTGGAGTACGTCGCCTCGATCGCGCAGGCATCGGGTGAGTTCCTCCAGATCGTCAACTTCAACCTGGCTGGCCAGCAGTACGCGGTCGCCGGTACGGTTGCAGGCCTGAAGGCCTTGAGGAGGACGCCACCAAGCGCGCCGCCGAGCACGGTGGCAAGCGTCCCTTCATGTACGTTCCCGGCATCGACGTGCCCTTCCACTCCACTGTCCTGCGCAGCGGCGTGGCGGACTTCCGCACGAAGCTCGACGAGCGTATCCCCGCCGAGATCGATCCCGCGAAGCTCGTGGGCCGCTACATCCCCAACCTGGTGGCGCGTCCCTTCGAGCTGACCCGCGAGTTCGCTCAGTCCATCCTCGACGTGGTTCCCTCCGAGACGGTGCGTGAGCTCCTCGAGACGGAAGGCGCGTGGGACGCCGCACTGGCCAACCCGGGTGTCCTGACCCGCACGTTGCTCATCGAGCTGCTGTGCTGGCAGTTCGCTTCCCCGGTGCGTTGGATCGAGACGCAGCGCGTGCTGCTCTCGACCGAAGAGGCTGCCCCCGGCGTTGCCGGCCTGGGAGTCGATCAGGTCATCGAGGTTGGCCTCGGTGCCGCCCCGACCCTGGCCAACCTGGCTTCCCGCACCCTGCTCGCCCCCGAGTTCGCGCTCTCTCGCGTCGACGTGTTCAACGTCCAGCGCGACGAGCCCCGCGTCTACGCGACCGACGTCGCCGTGATCGAGGACGACGAGGACGAGGAGATCACCCCGGCGGCCCCCGCCGCCGAGGCCGCTCCCGCGCCCGCCCCGGCAGCCCCCGCCGCCGAGGCCGCTCCGGCCCCCGCCCCCGCTGCCCCGACCGGCGGCCCCTCGGGCGCAGACGTTGCGGACCTGCCTTTCACGGCGTCCTCCGCCATCGTCGCCCTGCTGGCCCTGTCCGCGAAGATCCGCATCGACGAGGTCGGCGCCACCGACACGACCGAATCGCTGACCAACGGCGTGTCCTCGCGCCGCAACCAGCTGCTCATGGACATGTCCTCCGAGCTGGGCCTGAACTCGATCGACGGCGCCGGCGAGGCCGACGTGGCCACGCTGTCTGCGACGGTCGACAAGGCTGCCAAAGGGCTACAAGCCCTTCGGTCCGGTCCTGGCCGAGGCCGTCAAGGAGCGTACCCGCAAGCTGTTCGGCGCCGCCGGCGTCAAGGCCGGCCACATCGCCGACCGCGTGACCGGCACGTGGCAGCTCGGAGCCGGCTGGGCCCAGCACGTCACCGCCGAGATCGTCCTGGGCACCCGCGAGGGCGCCTCGACCCGCGACGGTGACCTGGCGACCCTTCCCCTGGATGCCCCGACGAACGCCGCCGGCGTCGATGCCCTCATCGATGCTGCCGTGGCCGCCGTCGCGGCTCGCGAAGGCATCGCGGTGTCCCTGCCGAGCGCCGGTGGTGCTGGCGGTGGCGGCGTTGTCGACTCCGCCGCGCTGGACGCCTACGCCGCGTCCGTGACGGGTGAGGACGGCGTCCTAGCGAAGGCCGCTCGCACGATCCTGTCCGAGCTGGGCCTGAACGCCCCCGCTCCCACCGGCGAAGACTCCAACGACGACGCGCACGTCATCGACGCGGTCGCCGCCGAGTTGGGTTCGGGCTGGGTCGACCTGGTCGAGCCTCGCTTCGACGCCGCACGCGCCGTCCTGCTGGATGACCGCTGGGCCTCCGCCCGTGAGGACGTCGCCCGCTACGTCGCCGAAGGCACGCTCGCAGAGGGCGCGTCCTTCGTGGGCACCGGCCGCGCAGTGGCCGACCAGGCATCGTACTGGGCAGAGCGCCTGCACGCTGAGGGCGATCACGACCGCGCCACTCGCCTCGAGCAGATCGCATCCGACGCTCTGTCTTCTTCTGAGGACCTGCCCTACGCGAACGACGTCGCCGTGGTCACTGGCATGACCCCCGCATCCATCGGTGGCGCGGTCGTGGGTGGCCTGCTCGCCGGTGGCGCAACGGTCATCGCGACCTCCTCGTCGATCTCCGCCTCGCGCCTGGCTTTCGCCAAGGAGCTGTACCGCACGCACGCCGCGGGCGGCGCGAAGCTGTGGCTGGTTCCCGCGAACCTGGCCTCCTACCGCGACGTGGACGCGCTCGTGGAGTGGATCGGCACCGAGCAGACCAAGTCCGTGGGTGCCGACGTGAAGGTGACCAAGGAAGCCCTGGTGCCGACGCTGTTCTACCCGTTTGCCGCTCCTCGCGTTTCCGGCACGCTGGCCGACGCCGGCCCGGCCTCTGAGAACCAGATGCGCCTGCTGCTGTGGAGCGTCGAGCGTTCCATCGCCGGCCTGTGCGCGATCGGTTCCGACACGCACGCCGACCACCGCCTGCACGTCGTGCTGCCCGGTTCCCCGAACCGCGGCATCTTCGGCGGCGACGGCGCGTACGCTGAGGCGAAGGCCTCCTTCGACGCCATCGCAACCCGTTGGGCGTCCGAGCCGATCTGGGGCTCGCGCGTCTCGATCGCTCACCCGCGTATCGGCTGGGTGCGTGGCACCGGCCTCATGGGTGGCAACGACCCGATGGTCGCCGCCGTCGAGTCCGCGGGTGTTCGCACCTGGTCGACCGAGGAAATGGCCGAGCAACTGCTCAACCTGTCGAGCGCCGAGGTTCGCGCGCAGGCTGCCACCGCCCCGGTGGACGCCGACCTGACCGGCGGCCTGGACTCCTCCATCGACCTGCGCGCCCTGCGCGCTCAGGCCGAGGCCGCCACTCCCGAGGCATCCGTCGCCGAGCCGGTCGCGACCGTCTCCGCACTGCCCTCGCCCTCGCAGGTCACCGTGCCGCACGTCGAGCCCTCGCAGTGGGGCAACACCACCGCGTCGCTGGCCGACACGGTCGTCATCGTCGGTCACGGCGAGGTCGGCCCGTGGGGCAGCGCTCGTACCCGCGTGCAGGCCGAGCTCGGTATCCACACCGACGGCTCCGTCGAGCTCACCCCCGCGGGCGTGCTCGAGCTGGCGTGGATGACCGGCCTGCTGACCTGGTCGGACACCCCGGTGGGCGGCTGGTACGACAAGGACGACCAGCTGGTGCCCGAGTCGGAGATCTTCGAACGCTACCGCGACGAGGTCGTGGCCCGCTCCGGCGTGCGTTTCTTCCACGACGATGGCCCGCTGCACGACGGCTACACGCCCGAGTCCGCGATGGTCTTCCTGGACCGCGACATCACGTTCACGGTCGAGGATGAGGCCGAGGCTCGCTCCTACGCCGAGGCCGACCCGCAGTTCACTGTCATTGAGCAGACCGCGTTCGGCGAGTGGCAGGTGACCCGCAAGTCCGGCGCCCAGGTGCGCGTGCCGCGTCGCGCGACGCTGAACCGCCGCATCGGCGGCCTGTTCCCGACGGACTTCGATCCGGCACGCTGGGGCATCCCGGCCTCGATGCTGGATTCGATCGACCCGATCGCCGTGTGGAACCTGGTCTCCGCCGTGGACGCGTTCGTGTCTGCCGGCTTCAGCCCCGCCGAGCTGCTGCGCGTCGTCCACCCGGCAACCGTGGCCTCCACGCAGGGCACCGGCTTCGGTGGCATGCGCTCGATGCACAAGCTCTTTGTCGACCGCTTCCTGGGCGAGGATTACCCGCAGGACATCCTGCAGGAGACCCTGCCCAACGTCGTGGCTGCACACACCATGCAGTCCTACGTGGGCGGCTACGGCTCGATGATCAACCCGGTCGGCGCTTGCGCGACCGCCGCGGTGTCCATCGAGGAGGGCCTCGACAAGATCAAGGCCGGCAAGGCGGACTTCGTCGTGGCCGGCGCGATCGATGACATCCAGGTCGAGTCGATCGTCGGCTTCGGCGCGATGAACGCGACGGCGAACTCCAACGAGCTGCTCGCTCGCGGTATCTCCTCGCGCTTCGTCTCGCGCGCTAACGACCGCCGCCGCGGCGGCTTCGTCGAGGCGCAGGGTGGCGGCACCGTGCTGCTGACTCGCGCGTCGGTGGCGCTCGATATGAACCTGCCGGTCCTGGCTGTCGTGGCGCACACGCAGACCTTCAGCGACGGCGCGCACACCTCGATTCCGGCACCCGGCCTGGGTGCTCTCGCGGTGGCACGCGGCGGACGCAACTCGGTCATCGCCCGCAACCTCGGCGAGCTCGGCGTGGGCATCGACGACGTGGCCTTCGTGTCCAAGCACGACACATCCACGAACGCCAATGACCCCAACGAGTCGGATCTGCACACCCGCGTCGGCATGGCGCTGGGCCGCACCCCCGGAAACCCGCTGCTCGTCATCTCGCAGAAGACCCTCACGGGTCACGCGAAGGGCGGCGCCTGCGTGTTCCAGGTGGGCGGCATCATCGACGTGTTCCGCACGGGTCTGATCCCCGCCAACGTCGCGCTGGACTGCGTCGACGACGCGATGGAGAAGTACAGCCCGCTCGTGTGGCTGCGTTCCCCGCTCAACCTGTCCTCTCGTGGACCGGTGCGTGCGGCGTTCGCGACCTCGCTCGGCTTCGGTCACGTCTCCGGATTCCTGGCGCTGGTCAACCCGGCCGCCTTCGAGGCCATCGTGGAGCGCGAAGCCGGACGCGAGCGCCTCGAGGCGTGGCGCGCGGCGTCGGATCGTCGCCTGCGCAACGGCCAGCGTCACATCGAGATGGGCATGCTGGGCCACGCCCCGCTGTTCACCTCGGTCGAGGGCCGTCGCCTGCCCGACGACCCGGCTGCTGGCGTTGCCGGTGACGCGCACGAGGTCGAGGCTGCGATCCTGCTGGATCCGAACGCCCGCCTCGGCGAGGACGGCTTCTACCACCTGCCGGAAGGCAAGTGAGCGATGCGCGGACTCGGCGTTGACCTGGTCTCCCTCCCTGAGTTTGCCGCTCAGGTGAGGAAGCCGGGCTCGGCCTTCTTGAACGGCGTTCTCACGCCCAGGGAGGCCCGCCGGGTCCGCGCCCGCGCCGCCGCTACCTCAGGCACGCAGCCCGGTTCCGCCCGCTATGACGAGGCCGTAGCCCGTCACGCGGGCGGCCTGTGGGCCGCGAAGGAAGCTTTTATCAAGGCCTGGTCGTGTGCCCTTTTTGGCTCCCCTCCACTCATCGGAGCCGACGCCGTCGACTGGCGCGAGATTGAGGTGATCCACGACGAGTGGAACCGTCCCGCTCTCGCGCTGCACGGAGACGTCGCGGCTGCCTGCGAGGAGTCGCTCGGAGCACCTTCCACGTGGCGAGCACTCGTCTCCATCAGCCACGACGGGGAGTGCGCCATCGCGCAGGTCGCGATCGTGGACGCATCCGTCTAGGCGGCATCGGGCGGCTCGTCCGCGTCGCCATCAATAGACTCGAACGCATCGTTTTTCGTGGCATCGGCGTGTCCGCGTTCCAGCGCTGAATAGTCGAAGCATGACGACGAGTTCCTACCCGGGTCCGAGGGATCTTCCTCGGACCTTTCGTGTTTGTCGAGCGTGGGGAGCGGGGAGAGTTCTCCGCCCACTGCGCCAGTCGGAGCGTGGGGCGTCGGCTCACCCTGGGAGGGGGCCGCATCATCCGGCAGGAGGTCCGTTCCATCACTCGGCATGACCGCATGAGCGTGCACATCGGCGCCCAGGTCCCCCTGGTGTTCCCCGCCCTGAGCCATGACCGCCGATCCCGGCCCCTGCCTCGTCGAATAGGGATCCCCCTGCGTCCCACCTGCCGGCTCATCGGTCGAGTGCGAGCCGTTCTTCGTGAACTGGGAGGTTCCGCGGGCCAGGTCGTGGCCTACTGAGGAGGCGCGGTAGACGATTGACGACCTGATCTGCCCATTGCCGTCAATCCAACCGTTTGGGACGGGTCGAGCAACCACGACAACAGGATCGCCCTTGCGGCAGCTGCGGAACACATTGGAGGCCAGCGTGTCCCAGGTTTCCACCGTGTACCAGTAGGCGCCGTCCTCCACATAGGAGGCGTTGCCCGTGCGCACGTCGCTCGTAAAGCGCCATCTCGTAATCGCAAGCCGGAAGGTCGTCACGCAGACGTCGCCTTTGACGTGCTTCATCATCGGTTCTGATCCGATACGGCCCTTGAGGGTCGTCGATATGTCCTGCATCGTTGCATCCTTTGTCCGTTCTGGCCGGCGTTGGCCGGATGCATCCAGGAAAGCCCCACACGCCGCACCACTTCAAGCGCCGCAGTGCACCCTGTGGATGACGCGCGTTCGCCTCGTCCCCCCTGTGGATAACGAGCGCCTCGCACGCGTCCCTGTGAACGTGCGCTGTACCTACCCACGCAGCGCTCTCTCAACAGCGAAGCGGCGACACCCCTGTAGGGATGCCGCCGCTTGGCGTCACGAATGAAATCAGGCCTCGGCGGCCTCACCCATAGCGGGAATGCCCAGGGCGACGACCTCACGAGCCACCTCACGCGCGCGTTCGGTGGTCACTGGTTCGGCCGGGAACAGCACGCGGCGGTAGTACTCGAGCTCCTGGATGGATTCCAGGATGTCCGCCAGCGCGCGGTGGCCGCCGTGCTTGTCGGGCGACTCGGCGAAGGCAGCGCGGTACCAGCGCTTGGCCAGTTCCTTGATGGAAGACACGTCCACCAGGCGGTAGTGCAGGTGGTCGATGACGGAGGGCATGTTCGCCTCGAGGAACATCTTGTCGGTGCCCACCGAGTTGCCCGCCAGGAGCGCCTTGCCCTGCTGGGGCACGAAGCGCTTGATGTAGGACAGGACCTGCTCGGTTGCCTCTTCCATGGAGACAGCCGACGTCTGCAGGTCATCGAGCAGGCCGGAGGAAGTGTGCATGTTACGCACGAAGTCGTTCATGTTGTCGAGGGCTTCGGCGGACGGCGTGATCAGCACGTCCATGCCGGGGTCGACAATCGTGAGGTCGCCGTCAGTCACGACCACGGCCACCTCAATGAGGGCGTCGCGTGAGACGTCCAGGCCGGTCATTTCGCAGTCAATCCAGACCAGGGGGTCTTTCAAAGTTTTCACGCCTTCTATGTTAGTGCGCTCTGGGTCATACGGTTGGGTGGGACTTGGGGGCGGTGGCCACTACTACACTAGAAGGGTATTGGAAGGAGTTCCCATGACCGCTAGTTCTCACGTGACCACGCCGAAGGACATCCGTCAGGCAGCCACCGCCCTGGAGGGGGTCGCCGTTCGCACGAACCTGGATCGTTCTGAGCGTCTGTCCACTGAGGCCGGCGTGGATATTCTGCTCAAGCGTGAGGATCAGCAGAAGTGTCGCTCCTTCAAGGTGCGCGGCGCCTACGCGCGCATGTCGCTCCTGTCCCCCGCCGAGCGCGAACGCGGGGTCGTGTGTGCGTCGGCAGGTAACCACGCACAGGGCCTGGCGTACGCGTGTGCCCACCTGGGCGTGCGCGGCACGATTTACCTGCCGTCGAACACGCCTCGCCAGAAGCGTCGCCGTATCGCGACGATTGGTGGGCAGTGGGTCGAGCAGGTCATCGTGGATGGCACGTTCGACCGCGCGAACGCGCTGGCGCAGGAGGCCGCGCGCGCGACGGGCCGCACCTACGTTCACCCCTACGACGATCCCTTCACGATCGCCGGTCAGGGCACGATCGGTGTCGAACTCGAGGAGCAGATGCCCGCGGACACGGCTGCGATCCTGGTCCCCGTGGGCGGCGGTGGCCTCATCGCGGGTATCGCGACGTGGCTGCGCGCGAACCGTCCGGAGGTGAAGATCATCGGTGTGGAGCCCGCAGGTGCGGCGTCGATGCACGCTGCTCTCGAGGCGGGGCAGCCGATGTCCCTGGCGAAGGTCGATCCTTTCGTGGATGGCACGGCGGTGGGCCGCGCGGGTTCGCTCCCCTTCCACATTGCCTCGCAGTTCGTTGATTCCGTGCTGGTCGTCCCCGAGGGCGCGGTGTGCACGGAGATGCTGGAGCTCTACCAGTCCGACGGCGTCATTGCCGAGCCTGCTGGCGCGCTCGCGTCCACGGCCGCGCACGTGTATTTGACCGATCCGGCTGATCGCAAGGCACTGCTGGGTCGCTCGGACGGCGCGATCGTGTGCGTCGTGTCGGGTGGTAACAACGACCTGACGCGCTACGCCGAGGTCATGGAGCGTTCGCTGCGCCATGAGGGCCTGCGTCATTACTTCCTCGTGACCTTCCCGCAGCAGCCGGGCATGCTGCGCGTCTTCCTGTCGGATGTGCTGGGTCCTGCGGACGATATCGTGCACTTCGAGTACACGAAGAAGAACAACCGCGAGCTTGGACCCGCTCTGGTGGGCATCGATTTGTCGAACCCGGATGACATCGACGGGCTTCGACACCGCATGGAGGCCTCGCCCCTGCACGTGGAGGAGCTTCCGCTGGATTCGGAGATCACGCGACTCGTGATCTAAGGGAGTCGGTACATACGCCTGAGAGGGGGCGCGGTTTCGGGAACGAGGCCGTGGCCCCTCTCCCCTTTTATCCGGCCCGTGCGGGTGGCTGGGCTGGGAGCCGCCTTGGGTGGCCGCTGGGCCGATGCGCGCGGTGGCGCGGCAGGGGGCGTGAGCGGGGTCCGCCGCGAGGGGTGTCAGGCGGCGAGGGTGACGGGGCGGGTGACGCGAACGCGCACGGAGGGGTGGAGTTGAAGCGGTAGCCTTCGCCGCGGACCGTGGAGATGAGGTCGGGCAGGATGGAGAGCTTCTTGCGCAGGCGGCGGATGTGAGCGTCGACGGTGCGGGAGTCGGAGCCGAGTTCAGAGTCGGCCCACACGGAGGCGAAGAGTTCGTCGCGGGTGACGGAGCGGTCGGCGTTGGCGGCGAGGTGGGCCAGGAGATCGTGTTCCTTGGCAGACAGGCCGGCGTCGCGTCCGTCGAGAGTGACCTGGCCGCGGTCGATGTCAATGTCGATGCGGGAGGAGCTCAGTCGCAGGCCGGCCAGAACGTCGAGGAATTCCTCGTAGGAGGTGGGGGTGTCGTTGGCGGCGCGGACGGAGGCGGCAGGGGTGTTGACGAGGGTCATGGGTGTATCCGATTCTTCGGGGCCGCACTCCCACTATCGGCGTGGGTATATCACTGCGGCGGTGATTGACAGGGGTATCTGGGGCGTCAATCACATACACATTCGCGACATCATGCCACCGCAGGGGCAGCACATGGGGTTCGCGAAGGTCGTCATGGCATTAAGTCTGTCGGACGCTTTCCGTCCGAGCAACACGGCGTCCGCACAATGAGACTGTGTAACAGGGTGTGATCGCGGGGCGGGCAGCCTTTATTCGCAGCCGACCACCCTGACGACAGCCATTAATCGTTGCAATAACGCCGATAACACGACAGTTCGGACAGTGTGAACCCGCTGCCCAATCCGCCGTCACATTCTGTCGCTGTTACATTCGTGGGCACAGGTGCCCGCTCTCTCCCGCGCATTCGCGCGCCCGCACAGACACAAACGGTGAGGGGCGGGACCCATCGGGCCCGCCCCTCACCTATCGCCTAGAAGAACGCTCAGCTCTCCAGGCCGCGCTGGGCACGCACTTGTCGAGTAGCAGAGACAAGGTTGTCCAGCGACGCCTTCGTTTCCTCGTAGCCGCGGGTCTTGAGGCCGCAGTCGGGGTTGACCCACAGGCGCGAGACCGGTACAGCATCGGCGGCCAGGCCGATGAGCTCGGCGAGCTCCTCGGTGCCGGGGACTCGGGGTGCGTGGATGTCCCACACGCCGGGGCCGATGCCGTGGTCGAAGCCGTCCTCGGCGAGCTCGGGGACGACCTCCATCTTGGAGCGCGCCGCCTCGATGGACGTCACGTCAGCGTCCAGGCCCTTGATGGCGTCGATGATCTGGCCGAATTCGGAGTAGCACAGGTGCGTGTGGATCTGGGTGTCTGGGCGCACCGAGGAGGTGGCCAGGCGGAAGGATCCCACGGACCAGTTCAGGTAGTCGGCGTGGCGGTCGACGTCCAGGGGCAGCAGCTCACGCAGGGCGGGCTCGTCGACCTGGATCGCGGCGATGCCGGCGGCCTCGAGGTCGGACACCTCGTCGCGCAGGGCCAGGCCGATCTGGTCGGCGATTTCACCGAGCGGCAGGTCGTTGCGCGGGAAGGACCACGCGATGATCGTGACGGGGCCGGTGAGCATGCCCTTGACGGGCTTGTCGGTGAGCGACTGGGCGTAGCTGGTCCAGCCGACGGTCATGGGCGCGGGGCGCGAGACGTCGCCCCACAGGATGGAGGGACGCGTGCAGCGCGAGCCGTAGGACTGCACCCAGCCGTTGCGCGTGGCCGCGAAGCCATCGAGCAGCTCGGCGAAGTACTGGACCATGTCGTTACGCTCAGCCTCGCCGTGGACGAGCATGTCGAGTCCCAGCTCCTCCTGGAGGGTGATGACCGAGGCGATCTCCTCGCGCATGCGTGCCTCGTAGTCCGCGTCGGAGAGTTCGCCGCGCGCGTTGGCGGCGCGAGCCTTGCGGATCTCGGTGGTCTGCGGGAACGAGCCGATCGTCGTGGTGGGCAGCGGGGGCAGGTGCAGGCGCTCGGTCTGAGCGGCCTCGCGCTCGAGGTAGGCTCGCGGGCGCGGTCGGCGTCGGTCAGGGCGGCTGTGCGGCTGCGGACCTCGGGGCGCACGACGCCGGGGGCGGCGGCGCGCTGTTCGAGGACGCGGGTGGCCTCGGCAACCTCGGCGTCGATGGCTTCCCAGCCCTCATCCAGGCCGCGGGCGAGGGTGACGACTTCGAGAACCTTCTGGTCGGCGAAGGCGAGCCATGCGTGCAGGTTCTCGTTGAGGGTCGCATCGTCCCAGGTTTCCAGCGCGGTGTCGTGGGGCACGTGCTGGAGGGAGTTGGAGGTGGCGACGGTGACGCGGGCTGCGCCCAGGGCCTGAGCGGCCTTCAGTGTGTCGCGCAGCTGGGCCAGGTCGGCGCGCCAGATGTAGCGGCCGTCGACCGCACCGACGACGAGGGTGACGCCGGCCAGGTCGGCGCCCTGCGGCAGCGAGCCGCGCAGCGTGTCGACGTGGAGGGCCTCGACGCCAGTCTTGGCCAGGGCGCCCACCGCGTGGGAGGCATCGCCGTAGGGGGTAGTGAGCAGGATCTGGGGACGCTCGGTGGCGGCGGCCAGACGCTCGTAGACGCGGGCGGCCAGATCGCCCAGCTCGACGCGGGTGCGCGAGAGGTTGTCGGAGGTGAGGGCCGGCTCATCGAGCTGGACCCACGGGGCACCCGCGGCGTGCAGGGAGGCCAGCGCCTCCTCGTACGCGGCCACGGCCTCGTCGATGCGGGTGAGCGGGTCGAAGTCCGGGGTGGACGGGTCGGCCTTGGCCAGGGCCAGGTAGGTGACGGGGCCGACCAGGACGGGACGGGTCACGTAGCCCCACTCGCGGGCGTCTGTGAAGCGGCGGGTGATCGTATCGTCGGCGAAGCGCAGGGGCGTGTCGGGGCCGATCTCGGGGACAAGGTAGTGGTAGTTCGTGTCGAACCACTTCGTCATCTCTTCGGGGCCGACCTTGTCATCACCGCGGGCGAGCGCGAAGTAGAGGTCGAGGCCCTCGCGGCCGGCGAAGCGCGGCGGGATGGCACCCAGGAGGATCGTGGCGTCCAGGACGTGGTCGTACAGGGAGGGAGCGTCGGCCAGGGACGCGTCGGAGGGGTTCAGACCAAGCTCGACGAGGCGCGCAAGGTTCTCCTTGCGCAGATCGTTGGCAGCCTGGATCAGCTCGGCCTCGGTGATGCGGCCGGCCCAGCGGGCCTCGAGGGCGCGCTTGAGCTCACGATTACGTCCAATACGGGGATAGGCCAGGATCGTGGCGGTGGGGAACTGCGGGGTCGCAGCGGACATGGTTTTCTCCTTGGGTGTGCTACTCGTTCGGCGTGCGCGGGAAACCCGCACCCTGCCGCAGGGTGGATGGTGGTGCGCTCAGGCGCGGGTATCGGGGGCCGAGGCCTGGGACCGCAGCGGGTCAGGCTTGACTCCCATGAGGGCCAGGATGTCCAAGACGGGCTTGGAGCGGTTGAAGGTGTAGAGGTGGACGCCGGGAGCGCCCGCCTCCAGGACGGAGTGGATGAGCCGCGAGCCGAAGACGGCGCCGAACTCGTCGCGCGCCTCCTGGTGGGGGTAGTCGGCGAGCGTGGTCAGCAGGTATTCGGGGACCTCGATGCCGGTGAGGTCCTGGACGCGGCGCAGGCGGGCCGGGTCGGTGGCCGGCAGCAGGCCGGGCACGATCGGGATGGTGACGCCGGCGCGGCGGGCGCGCTCAACGAAGGAGGCGTAGACGTCGGCGTCCCAGAAAAGCTGCGTGATAGCGAAGGAGGCACCCGCGGCCTGCTTGACGAGGAGGCGCTCGACTTCCTGCGCGGGAGTGGTCCCGGCGGCGGGATTGCCCGCGGGGGAAGGCGGCGACGGCGATCGTCAGGGGCTTGAAGGCGGAGCGCAGGGCCTCGCCCGGGTGGGCGTCGCAGCGGCGCTTTTCGACTGTGCGGATCAGGTGGATGAGCTCGGTGGCACTGGCGACACCGCCCGGGCCGGGCTCCCAGTCTTCCTGTCCCACCGGCGGGTCTCCGCGCAACGCCAGGAAGGTGCGCACGCCCGAGTCCAGGTAGTCGTAGACGGTGGAGACAACTTCTTCGGTCGAGTTACCCACGCAGGTCAGGTGCGCGATCGGCTGGATCGGGGTGTCACGCACGAGGCGGCGGACCGTCGAGCGGGCGTTAGAGCGGTCCTTACCGCCCGCGCCGTAGGTGACGGACATGAAATCGGGGCGCACACGCAGCAGCTGATCAACCGTGTTCCAGAAGGGTTCTTCCAGGGAGGGCTTGCGCGGGGGCATAACCTCGAAGGACAGGAGCGTGGGCTCGTGGTCGTGGGTGCAGGGACAGGCGTAGGCGTCGTCTGAGAAGGGCACAGTGTAACTCTCGGATGGCGGCTGGCTTCCACGTGGGTGCGCGTTGGCGCGGTGCGGTGGTGGAGCGCGAGCCTAAGGAATAGCGGACGTCGGCGTCAGCTGCACATTCGGGCACGAATAGACCCGCACATGCGACGGGTGATGTTCGTTCGTGCGTTCATGCTCCCAGTATGTCCGCCTTCGTGCAGGTGGCGCAGGAGGGGTCCACGTAACGGGAGTTTGTGACAGCGCCCGTCTCAGGAACGAGCCAGAAATGACTGTGCACAGTGGGACGATGGGGATGCCTCCACGGCACCGCCCCGGGACACCTGCATTCCTGCCGGGGAGCGGTTCCGTCGAGAGGAGGTGACTGGGCAATGGCGAAAGACCATCGTCCGCCTCGACGGCGGCGAGGCCTTGACAGGAAGTAGAAAGCCCAGATCGCTGTAGCGGTGATTACGACACTGCCGCAGCTGATCTGGGCGATTGCATTCCTGCTGAGCACCCTGATGGGTAGCTAAGACTATCCCGGAAGCCGGGGAGTCGAACAGCGGCAACTGTTCGGCTCCCCCCATTATGCCACGCTTCCTCTTTTCGGGCGGCCACATTACGATCAACAACGTTGCTTCGTGGCGAGCACCCGCATCACAAACTGGCGCCTCCGACAGGACTCGAACCTGCAACCTCGGGATTAGAAGGCCCTTGCTCTATCCATTGAGCTACGGAGGCGTGGCGCGGTGCGCCGCCTGTAAGACTAGCGGAGGTTAGCGCGCCTTTCCACCAGCGCGCCCCAGCAGGAAGGCGAGCAGCGGGAACAGCAGCACGGACATCGCGCCAGCGACGACAAGCAGGGAGGCGAGCCACGAGGGCAAGACACCCGTCTCGACACCCAGCTCGGTGACGGCGACGATGATCGGCAGGCCGGTCGCACCGTACAGGCCGATGCGCGTCGCGTCCATCCAGCCGACACGCTCAATCGATCCGTGGAAGCGTTCCAAAAGGACGATGGGCACGCCGCGCACCACAAGGATTGCGCCGACGAAGGCGACGAGCAGGAAGGGGTAGCCCACGACGGCGCTCAGCGAGATGTTCATGCCCGAGGTGACGAAGAACAGCGGGATGAGGAAGGAGAAGCCGAGTGTGCGCAGCTCGCCTTCGACCATCGTGAAGTTGCCGGGCGCCAGCGCGCGCACGATGATGCCGGCCGCAAACGCGCCGAGCACCATGTCCAATTCCATGACCGCGGACAGCGCCATGAGGCCGGTGAGAACCAGCATGACGACGCGCATGAGCGTCTTTTGCGAGGTCTGCGCCCCGTGGAGGATCGTCCGCCCGAACGCGGGATGCTTCAGGATGAAGCGCGTCGGGATGGCAACCGCGATGACCGTTGCCAACGCGAAGAGCAACAGAACGATCGCCGCGGCCCACGGGCTACGCGCGGACAGCAGCAGCGACATGGCGATGATGGGTGCGAGCTCGCCGACGGCACCGTGGACGAGGACGGCCTTGCCGATCGTCGTCCCCATGACGCCGGCCTCCATGAGGATGGGCAGCAGGGTGCCCATCGCCGTCGAGGTCAGCGCGATCGCCAGCGCGATGTACGTAGCGGTGGCGACGCCCGTCGTACCCGACGCGGCAACCGCCACCCAGGAGACGGCCAGGCCGATGCCAAAGCATGCCAGCCACGTGAGCAGCGAACGCCTCCCCGCCCGTCCGTGCACCTCTTCCACATCGATCTCGGTGCCCGCGATGAGGAAGAGCATGCCCATGCCAACCTCGCGGAACACGGAAATCGGCTCGGTGAGGGATGCGAGCCCCAGAACGTTCGGCCCGATGATGGCGCCGAAGATCAGCAGCCAGACGACGTCGGGCACGCGCTTGTGTGTGAGCGAGGACAGCAGGGGTGCGATGGCCGCAGCGGCGGCGATCAGGAAGAGGGAGACGATGGCTCCCTCGGTGCCACTCGTGCTCGACGCGGCGACGAGGCCGTGGCCCACTCCCCCGCTCGCGGCGGGCAGAGACATCGGCAGGCTCATGTGCGTTCCTTTTCGGGTACTGGAATCGGGCGCGCGCCGACGACCGTTGGGGTCAAGGGCGCGTATTCAGGAATTGTGGGCATGACAAAGGCCCGGGACGACAAGTCCCGGGCCCGTGCGTGGATGCGAGGTCAGCCCTCGACGTCCAGGAGGCCGTTCTTGTAGGCCTTGGCCAGGCGGCGGGGCACGCGGATCTCACGGCCGGCAACCTTGACGGTGTTCAGCTCGGTAAGATCAGCCTTCCAGGTAGACCGGCGGGTGCGGGTGTTCGCACGGGACATCTTGCGCTTGGGAACTGCCATGTCTTACCGCTCCTCTTCTTTCTCGACGACTATTCTGATCGGTGCGCCACGCGGGCGCACGGCGACAACCCGACAAGACTACCACGGACCAGACTCTGAAGCACATCGCGAGAGCCTGCGCGCCTGCGATCCTGGTTACAGACTGAGGGCGGGTTCTCTCCCTTAGACTGAGCGCATGTCCGCTCTTCGTACGCTCGCCTCCGGCACGCTCCTCACCCACGAGATTGAGATCAAGCGTTCCCGATTCATTACGACGCTAGCTAGGACGGACACCCCCGAGGAGGCACGCGAGCTCATCGATGCGGTTAAAGCCGAGCACCCGCAGGCCCGCCATAACTGCTCCGCATACCTGATCGACCCGCCGGATGCCGCACCGCTGCAACATTCCTCGGACGACGGCGAACCCTCGGGCACGGCCGGGACCCCGATGCTGGAGGCCCTGCGCGCCTCCGACACGTGGAACGCGACGGCGGTCGTCACCCGCTACTTCGGCGGAATCCTCCTGGGCGGGGGTGGCCTCGTGCGGGCCTACTCCACCTCAGTCTCCGAGTCCGTCGCCCGCGCCCCCATCGCCTACCTCGTCGGGCGCGACGTCCTCGAAACCCAGCTGAACCCAGGGGACGCGGGTCGCATTGAAGCCGAGCTTCGCGCGCGAGGAGCCGCGGTCATCGACACGATCTGGGGCGCGGACGTCACGCTACGCATTGCCATCGATCCGAGCGACCGAGACTCCATTGACGCATGCCTGGCGCAGGCCTCGTCCGGTGTTGCAAAGTTTCGCTACGTGGAAACACGGCGGATTGAACTAGACGAGGCTCCAAGCGCGGGATGACAATTCAGGGGTACACCTGCTTAGGAAGGACCCCTCATGGCTCGCATCGCCTCCACCGTCGCCGATCTGATCGGCGGCACCCCCCTCGTCCGTATTAACCACGTTGCCGGCGACGGCGTCGACGTGGTCGCCAAGGTCGAGGCCTTCAACCCCGCCGCCTCCGTGAAGGATCGCATCGCCCGTTCGATCATCGACGCGGCCGAGGCCTCGGGCGCCCTGGCCCCCGGCGGAACGATCGTCGAGGCCACCTCCGGTAACACGGGTATCGCCCTGTCGATGGTGGGCGCGGCTCGCGGCTACAAGGTCGTCATCGTCATGCCCGCCTCGATGTCCGTCGAGCGCCGCGCCATCGTGCGCGCCTTCGGCGCCGAGCTGGTCCTCACCGACCCCAAGGGCGGCGTCTCCGCGGCCGTCGCCGAGGCCGAGCGCATCGCCTCCGAGCGTCCCGGCGCCATCATCGCCTCCCAGTTCACCAACCCCGCCAACCCGGCCGCCCACGTGGCGCACACGGGCGAGGAGATCTGGGCGGACACCGACGGCCAGGTCGACGTGTTCGTCGCCGGCGTGGGCACGGGTGGTACCATCTCGGGCGTCGCGAAGGTCCTCAAGGAGAAGAACCCGAACGTGCGCATCATCGCCATTCAGCCCACCGAGTCTCCCCTGCTGACCGGCGGCACCCCCGGCCCGCACGGCATCCAGGGCCTCATGCCCAACTTCGTGCCCGAGACCTTCGACGCGGGCATCGTGGACGAGGTCATCTCCGTCGAGACCGCTCAGGCACTCGAGTTCGCTCGCCGCGCGGCCGCCGAAGAGGGCCTGCTCGTGGGCATCTCCTCGGGCGCCGCCCTGGCGGGTACGGCCGCCGTCGCCGCTCGCCCCGAGCTGGTCGGCAAGAAGATCGTCACGCTCCTTCCCGACACGGGTGAGCGTTACCTCTCGACCGCGCTGTTCGCGGGCCTCGAAGACTGATCTTTCCCGCTTGACACGCTAAGGTGGCCCCGGATGGAATATCCGGGGCCACCTGTGCGTTTCCGTCTGAGTCAACCATCCAGGAGGAACCGTGAAGCTCACCGTACGCGCCCTGTCGAAGACCCTGTCGCGCGCCCTGCCCACCAAGACGCTCGGACTCTTCCACGAGGACCTCGTGACGGCGCGGCGCCGCGACCCCGCGGCCACCTCCGCCCTGGAGATCGCACTGACGTACCCGGGCGTGCACGCCCTGTGGACCCACCGCGTCTCCCACGCCCTGTGGTCTCACGGTGCCCACACCCCCGCGCGCGTCCTATCCTCCATGGCCCGCGCGGTCACCGGCGTGGACATTCACCCCGAGGCCACGATCGGCCGCCGCGTCTTCATCGACCACGCGACTGGCGTCGTCATCGGCCAGACGGCCGAGGTCGGCAACGACGTCGTCATCTTCCACGGCGTCACCCTCGGCGGCGTCGCCATGATTCCCGGTAAGCGCCACCCCACCGTCGGCGATCACGTCATGATTGGCGCGGGCGCGAAGGTCCTGGGCCCCATCACCGTGGGCGCGGGCGTCAAGATCGGCGCGAACGCCGTCGTCGTCAAGGACGTGCCCTGCGGCAACGTGGCTATCGGCGTACCCGCACGCCTGCTCCCCAAGCCCGAAAAGGACACGCGCGACCGCGACCTCATCGTCGATCCCAACTGCTTCTTCGAGGAGCCGGCCCTCTACATCTGAGGGTATTCACCCTCGTCAGATGCGGTCTGTGAGAATCTGTTCAAGATCCGTGACAAAGTGAGCATCCTCACCTATAGTTGGTTTATGGAAGCTCAAACTCTACATGCCCCCCTGGACGCGTTGTCAGCGGCGAATCGGCCTCAGGGTATTGAGATCGCCACGCTCACAACATTCGACATCCCCGCTCTTGCGGTGCTCACCCTCGAGGCGTACGACGACGACGTCACGCCCGAGGCGCTCTTGGAAACCTCCGAAGAACTACGCCTGACGTTTGAGGGCGCTTTCGGGGCGACCACCGAAGACTCGTTCATTGGCGCGTGGGATGGGGGAACGCTCGTCGGAGCGATCCTCGTCGTTCGCGAATCCCCGTGGGATGACGCGCCGGACGGCCCCTTCGTGGTGGACCTGATCGTCGCCCCCGACTACCGCAGGCGCGGCATCGCGACGGCCCTCGTCTCCGAGGTCGCCGCGCGCTGCTCACAGTGGGGATTCGACTCCCTCGCTCTGCGCCTGGATACGCGCCACGGCGGAGCCCGCGAACTCTACTCGGTCCTTGGATTCGAAGAGATCGCCTAACAAACGGCGAGGAGTGCGAGCCTGGCGGCCCGCACTCCCCTGACGGCCTTTCGCGCGCTCAGCGCTGGCAGGACGGACACCAGAAGAGGCGTCGGTTCTGCATGAGCGCCTCGCGGATCGGCGTCGAGCAGCGCAGGCACGGGCGGTCCGTGCGGTGGTACACGTACCAGCGCGAGGCCTCCTCGTCACCCTCAATCGGCGGGTTGGGGGCCTCCTCCGGGTCCATCGTGTCCAGGCGGCCAGCGGCCAGGCCGCGGTTCATCAGGTCGCAGATGAGGACCCACAGCTCGCGCAAGCGCTTGAGGGAGATGTTGGCACCCTTGCGGTGAGGTGAGATGCCCGCGAGGAACAGGGCGTCAGCGCGGTAGATGTTGCCCACGCCCGCGATGATCGACTGGTCCATGACGATCTCACCGATCGCGCGCTTCTTGGAGTGAGCGACCTGAGCGAAACGCTCCATGGCCTCGACATCGGAACGGGCCCCGGCGTCCAGGGGATCCGGCCCCAGCTTCGACTCCGCCTTGATGCGTTCCTCATCCTTGATGAGGTCGCAGCGGTTGGGACCCACCAGATCAGCGACGGCATGGTCGTTGAACATGCGCAGGCGCACGGCACCGACCGGCTCCGGCGGCTCCCATTCCCCCGCCTTGACCTCGCCAAAGCCCTCGCCCCAGCGGGTCTCGGAGTGGCCGTTCCACTCCCCCTTCGGAACGTTGGGGATGCGGTGAGCGACGCCGTGCCCCTCGTCGACGACGGTCTCGTCGCCGTTGAAGCGCCACCAGCCGTACAGGCCCAGGTGGATATGCACCCACCGGTCCGGCCACGGAGCATCCTCGGGCAGGATCGGCTCCCCACTGCCGGCCGCGGCACCCTCCAGGAGGGCCACCCCGGCCTCGTACGTCTCACCTTCGATGGGCGGGACGAACCCGATAAACATGTGTTTGCCGTGCACGCGCACCCGCTGCATGACCCACCCATCCAGGAGGGCGGCGGAGGACGCGAAGCGCCCCTGCGGGGACGAGGCCGAGACGATACCCCCGACGAAAAGCTCGTCGAGGGTACCGGCTAGGCGACGGACTGCATCGCCTTCAGGCATGCGACCTCACTTCTTAACGACGACGTTGACCAGCTTCGGCGCACGGGCGATCACCTTGAGGGGATCTGCCCCGCCGAGGGCCTTGACGATAGGGGCCTCGGCCAGGGCGGCCGCGATGAGGTCTTCCTCGGAGATGGAGGGAGCGACCTCGATGCGGGCCTTAACCTTGCCGTTGACCTGGATGACGGCCGTGACCGTGTCCTCGACCAGCAGCGAGGAATCCTCGACGACCGGGAAGGGCTCGCGGGCCAGGGAAGCCTCGTGGCCCAGGCGGCTCCACAGCTCCTCGCACAGGTGCGGGGCGACCGGGGCGAGCATGAGGATCAGGGGCTCGATGGCGTCGCGCGGGACAGCGTCCAGGCTGGTCAGGTGGTTGTTGAGGACGATGAGCTTGGAGATCGCGGTGTTGATGCGCAGATTCTCGTACTCTTCGGTGACCTCGGCGATCGTGCGGGCCACGAGGCGACGCGTCTTGTCGTCCGCGGGCTCGTCGGTGACCGTGAGCTGGCCGGTCTCTTCGTCGACGGCGTTGCGCCACAGGCGCTGCAGGAATCGCTGGGAACCGACGACGGCGCGGGTCTCCCACGGGCGCGACAGGTCGAGGGGGCCCATGCTCATCTCGTACACGCGGAAGACGTCGGCACCGTAGGCGTCGTACATCTCGTCGGGCGTGACGATGTTCTTCAGGGACTTGCCCATCTTGCCGTACTCACGGTTGACGGGCTCACCCTTGTAAGTGAAGCCGGTCGTCTCGTCACCCTCAACCTCGTCGGCGGGCACGTACTGGCCGCGTGCGTCGGTGTAGGCGTAGGCCTGGACGTAGCCCTGGTTGAAGAGCGTGTGGTAGGGCTCGGAGTCCGGCACGTGGCCCAGGTCGAAGAGGACCTTCTGCCAGAAGCGGGCGTAGAGCAGGTGCAGGACCGCGTGCTCGACGCCGCCGACGTACATGTCGGTGCCGCCGCTGACCTTGCCCTCGCGCGGACCCATCCAGTAGGCAAGGTTCTCCTCGCCGGCGAAACGCTCGGAGTTCGTCGGATCGGTGTAGCGCATCTCGTACCAGCACGAGCCCGCCCACTGGGGCATCGTGTTGGTCTCGCGGCGGTAGGTCTTGGGGCCATCGCCCAGGTCGAGCGTGACGTTCACCCAGTCCTCGGCGCGACCCAGCGGGGCCTCGGGCGAGGAGTCGGCGTCGTCCGCGTCGAAGGTGCGCGGGCTGTAGTCGCTGACCTCGGGCAGCTCGACGGGGAGCATGTCCTCGGGCAGGGCGTGCGCGACGCCATCCTCATCCCACACGATCGGGAAGGGCTCGCCCCAGTAGCGCTGGCGGCTGAAGAGCCAGTCGCGCAGGCGGTAGGTGACGGTGCCGTGGCCCAGTCCCTTGGCGACCAGCCACTCGATCATGGCGGCCTTGGCCTCGTCCTTGGCCAGGCCGTTCAGGTCGATCTCGTCGTTCGCGGAGTCGACGGCCACGCCGTCACCCGTGTACGCGCCGGCCTCGAGATCGGGGCCGTAGGGGTCGTCGGCCGACCCGATCGTGCGCACGATGTCGAGGTCGTAGGCGCGGGCGAACGCCCAGTCGCGGTCGTCGTGGGCGGGCACGGCCATGATGGCGCCGGTGCCGTAGCCCCACAGGACGTAGTCGGCGACGAAGATCGGGACGGGGCGGCCGTTGACCGGGTCGATACCGAACAGGCCGGTGAACACACCGGTCTTGGTGCGCGCCTCGTCGGCGCGCTCAGCCTCGGACTTCGCGGCGGCCTGGGCGCGGTAGGCGCTCACGGCCTCCTTGGGGGTGGCGGCGCCACCCGTCCACGCGTCCTTCGTGCCCTCGGGCCAGGAGGCGGGCAGGGTGAGGGCAGCCTCGTCACCGGCGTCGCCGCCGACGGTACCACCGAGGATCGGGTGCTCGGGCGCGACGACCATGAAGGTCGCGCCGAACAGCGTGTCGGGGCGCGTCGTGTAAACGTCCAGGGAGTCGAGGCAAGCGCCGGCCTCGCGCGCGCCGGGCACGTCGAAGCGCACGGTCGCACCCTCGGAGCGGCCGATCCAGTTGCGCTGCATGGTGCGCACCTTTTCGGGCCAGTCGATCGTGTCGAGGTCGTCGGCCAGGCGCTTACCGTAGGCGGTAATGCGCATCATCCACTGGCGCAGGTTGCGCTTAAAAACCGGGTAGTTGCCACGCTCGGAGCGACCGTCCGCGGTGACCTCTTCGTTGGCCAGGACCGTGCCCAGGCCCGGGCACCAGTTGACGGGGGCCTCGGAAACGTAGGCGAGACGGAAGGAGTCGACGACCTTCGCCTGGGCTGCACGGTCCAGGGAGTTGTAATCGGAGCCGTCCTCGGGGCGAATCTCACCGGCCTCAAGCTTGGCGATCAGCTCGGTGATCGGGCGGGCCGCGCCCTGGGAGCCGTCGGGAGCCGTCGCCTCGGGATCGAACCACGAGTTGAAGACCTGCAGGAAGATCCACTGCGTCCAGTGCACGTACTCGATGTCGGTCGTGGCGAAGGAGCGGCGCGAGTCGTGGGACAGGCCCATGCGGCGCAGCTGGCGGCGCATGTTTGCGATGTTCTGGTTCGTGGTGATGGCCGGGTGCTGGCCGGTCTGGACGGCGTACTGCTCGGCGGGCAGGCCGAAGGCGTCGTAGCCCATCGTGTACAGGACGTTGTCGCCCTTCATGCGGCGGTAGCGCGCGAGCGTGTCGGTCGCGATGTAGCCCAGCGGGTGTCCCACGTGCAGGCCCTTACCCGAGGGGTAGGGGAACATGTCGAGGATGAAGAAGGGGTTGTGGGAGGCCAGCGGGCCAGCCAGGTCGCCCGTGGGGTTGTCCGCGTAGAACGTGCCCAGCTCCTCCCAGCGGTCCTGCCACTTCGTCTCGATCTGACCTGCGAGCTCAGCGGTGTAGCGCTGGGCCGGGGCACTCTGCGGATTTCGCTCATCTGTGCGTTCCTCGCTTAACGATGGGTCGCGTAACAATACTCCCCACCAGGGTAGTTCACGCCCGCCAACCCCGCCGGATGCGCTCACCTACCGAAGCAGGCGCGAATGGGTGACAATAGTCGCATGAGCACCGTCTTTGAAAACATCATCTCCGGCGCCTGGTCCGGTCGCTTCGTGTGGGCCGACGACCTGTGCGTCGCCTTCGCAACGATCGAGCCCACCTCGCCCGGACACGTCCTCGTCGTCCCTCGCACCCCCTACGAGGCGTGGACCGACGCCCCCTCCGACGTGGCAGCGCACCTCATGAAGGTTGCACGCGCGATCGGCCTCGCCCAAAAGTCGGCTTTCGGCGTGGCTCGAGCGGGCCTCGTCATTGCGGGCTTCGAGGTCCCCCACACCCACCTGCACGTGATTCCCCTGCGCGACGAGTCCGACGTGCTGCTCTCGAACGCTGCCCCTGCCAGCGACGAAGACCTCGATAGCGCGATCACGACTCTGCGCGAGGCTCTTCTGGCGGCAGGTCACGCCGCGCACGTTCCGCCGTCAATGACCTCCGCACTGCTCGCCTGAGGCCTGCGCTCCCCCACCTGTGCGCCCACTGACGGGCGCTCCCAGCCCGCTTGCCCACTTCGGTCAGGCGGGCTGGATCGTTTCCGGGCCTCGTCGATGGGAGTCGGGTCGCGTTGGGGCAGCTCAGTCGCGGACGACGATGCCCGAGGCCTGGGCGGGGTCGAGGAGGAGCATCTGCCCATCGTCGAGGAGGACCATCACCCCAGCGGAGTCCGATGCGACGACGGTGATGTGGGCATCGGGCACGAGGCCCGCCTCCTCCCAGGCGCGCAGCGCATCGGGGTCACGGTCTGGCAGCCGCTCGATGACTCCCCCTGCGGTGACGTCGAGAGCGTCAAGCGGACTTCCTGCAACGTCATCGCTGGTTCCGTCGGCGCGCGGAATCGGATCCCCGTGCGGGTCGCGACTCGGGTAGCCAAGCACGCGATCGAGGCGGTCGAGAAGGCGATCGGAGACTGCGTGTTCCAGGATCTCGGCCTCTTCGTGGACCTCATCCCAGGAAAAGCCGAGGGCCTCGTGCAGGTAGGTTTCGAGCAGACGGTGGCGGCGTACCATGCCCAAGGCGACGGCGCGCCCCTGCGGGGTCAGTCGCACGCGGCCGTAGCGCTCGTGCGTGACGAGGCCCTGCCGAGCCAGGCGCTGGATGTTTTCGGTCGCGGTCGAGGGGACGACTCCCATGTGCTCGGAGACATCCTTAGGTTTGACGCCGTCGCGGCCGGCTTCCTCGGCGCTCCACACGAGCTTGAGGATGTCCTCCACGACAGCGGAATAGGCGCTCGACGCGTCCGACATGGCGTTCCCCTTTCGTCTGAAGCCCCATTGTAGGTGCCCGTGTGAGTCACGCCCGGCGAGCGTGCGACATAGGCCACGACAGCCCTCATTGACTTGCGCGGGACGAATCGCGCCTGTATATTTATCTCTCGGTTGCAAAACCCCCGCGTCATTAGCTCAATTGGCAGAGCAGCTGACTCTTAATCAGCGGGTTGAGGGTTCAAGTCCCCCATGACGCACAGCTTTCCTGGCTCCGGCTGGTGAAAGTACCCCGCGTCATTAGCTCAATTGGCAGAGCAGCTGACTCTTAATCAGCGGGTTGAGGGTTCAAGTCCCCCATGACGCACAAACAACCGGCGGCCTTCGGGTCGCCGGTTTTTCGTACCCGCACCCCCGTTTGTTCTTCCGGTGTTGGCCGTAGCCCGCCAGATCTCCGGCCTGCCACAGCCCCGCCAGATCTCCAGCCACCGCCACAGCCCCGCCAGATCTCCAGCCACCGCCGCAGCCCCGCCAGATCTCCAGCCAACGCCGCAGCCCCGCCAGATCTCCGGCTGCCGCGAGGCCTGCCCGCCCGCTCACCGCCCGCGCCACGAGCTTCGCTCGGCGCGTCGGCTCGAAGCCCAGCCAGGCCCAGCAGGCCTCGCGGCAACCTCCGATCGGGCGGTAACTGCGCGCGAATGAACAACTCTCCTTGAACCCCCAGCGCCCCGACCGCGCCTGATACAACAGTCAAACCAAAGATGAGCTCACAATATGCGATGCACTTACCGACAATGTGTATACTGAGCAATCATGACTCATAGCGTTTCATACGCTCGCCTACGACTGGGGAACATCATGAGGAAAAGCCGGAGAGTTCTAGCTGCGGGTGCTGGTTTGGCTCTTGTCGCTGCAGGTACGGTATCAATGTTTGCGCCACGCAGCGCACAAGCCGATGCCCAGCCCTTCTCCCTCTCACAATACGTCTCATCAACAAGCACGACGGTGTGCAATACGACCCCTGTGATCACGACCTATCACGGTACCGTCGTGCTGGACATTCCGATCACTACGCTTCTGGCAGGCCACGAGGCAGAAATCCGCGCTGCGGCTGCACAGGGGCTCTCCCCTCATGACTCCGGCAGCAACGACACCTCCGATATCACGCTGACCGTGAGTGTCCCTGAGGCAGTCACGTTGGGAACGTCTCGCGCGAAATCCACCTCGTCAATGCTCGCCTACACCTCGTTCTCCCCGGGCGCTGAGCGCACACAGGTCACTGCGAACATCCACCTCAGGGATCTGAACTGGCAGCAGCTGCTCGATATCTACGATGCAGAGAAAGCCAACCCCGATCAGCATACGATCAAGGTCCAGGTCCCCTATGCCGTTGGCACAATCGACCCCGCGGAAGCGACTCAACTGGCCAGCGAACAGATTACCGTTACGGGTCAGTTCAACTTCTTCGCATCATCGACCACCCCCGCCCAGGTCTTTAACTTCGATACAAAGACCCTGGCACTCGCACAGTCGCCTACCGACTGCTTCGCGTCCGCACCAACCCGCACAACGCGCTGGGTTGACGAAGAGGACGGCCACGACTTACAGCCCCCGAAGACCGGTCCGAACTTCTTTCATGCCGCGGGAATTCCCGACTACGAATTCTCCACTTGGGAGTTGTCTTCGGATCGCATGACCGGAATTTACAAGTACAAGAAGGTGTTTGGCTCCCTTCCGGTCAACGGCGACGACCCGACAATCGACACGGATTTTAAGGTCGGCCTGGAGGGCAACACTCCGACTCAAAGGGAAAAGATCTACGCCGAGAGCAAAGATTCTCTTCTGACCATTGAGAACGTCGTTCACTTGAACAACCTTCGAGGTGGACGCATTGCTGATGTCCTCCAGAAGTACGACGAGACGCCCAACGCTTTCGACGATATTGCACTGAAGAATGCTCACTTGGGCTTCACAACGCAGATCACTCTTCCTTCGCAGCTGAAGTTTTCTGATCCCTCGGCCATCTCGGTGACTGGGCTTCCCCAGGGCTTTTCAGCGAGCACAGTGGCAGTTAACGGACAGACCGCAACGGTTACCGTTGACTTCGATAACCCCGATCAGATCACCACCATCGAAGCCCTCAAGAACGCGATGGCGGCGCTTCACGGCGAAGCGGTGATCACCGTTGAAAAGGTTGCCTTCACTGAATCTGCAACTGCCGATACGGATTACCAGATCGACCACCTCACGCAGGGCATTATCTCGGTTGATGTTGAGAAGCAACTCGGTGCCATGGTGATACCCGGGTGGCCTTCACCCGCATGCCCTCCGACTATGGGCGACTACGACGCCGTCGAACCGGCCGAACCTCGCCCTGTTCTTGGAACAGTATTTGATCCCCCGGCGCCCGCATGTCCCCCTACAAGCACCCCTTTTTCCGCCGGATGGAGGCCCCCCATGACCGGCCCATCTGCCGGATGGGATGAAGCTCCGCTCATGAAACACCCCCTGAAGTACACGACCACCGAGGCGCATCCCGATGTGACGCGACTGTCCTTCAAGCCTGGTCCGACCCCTACGCCGACGACGGTGACGCCCTCGGCTCCTCCTGCGCCTGCAACGCAGCTCGCCAAGACCGGTGCTCTCACCGGCGATGTGCTGGTGCTCGCTGCCGTGACGGGCACTATCGGCGCCGCGGCAATGCGGAGGAAGCGCTCTTAATTCGCGTGTCATAGTCATGGGCGGGGTGCCGGTGAATCGCCGGCACCCCGCCTTATTTGGGTGAAAGGCCAAAACGTCCTTGCCTTTTTATCTCGCTCACCAGCACCGCGCGTCATGAGCTCCCGACAGCTTCGCCTAGCTGGCGGCGGTGCAAACCACCCGATGCGCACGTTAACCCGCTATTTCACATCTGGGCAGAAGCTTTCATGCTGGGATTCGAGGGATAGCGCGCAGCGACTTGAGGCAACATCCATACACGCGCATGCGGATAGGTTACGCACATACGGATAGGTAACTCGCATGCGGATAGGTTACTAACCTATCCGCATGTCAATAACCTATCCGCGTACGAACAACCTATCCGGCTAGTCCACCGTTCAACCACACGAAGCACCCGGACAACACCTTCTCTGCGATCCTCGACCCCTCCCCTCCACCATTCCTCATGCAACGCCAAACGATCACGCAGCACAGCGGTCAGCACACAATCCCAACCGTGAACAACAAGGCCGGGGCACCCCTCGTGGGTAACCCCGGCCTCATCCTTCACTTACTAAAAGTGGATCGTGCCCATATCGAATGACGGCAAGAGCACGTGCGACAGCCAGCAGCACAGCTGCTCCGACACATCAGGCACGCGCCTTCCTGAAGGCAATGACGCCCGCACCCAGCCCCGCTAGCAGAACGCCAACTGCCACAAGAGCCGATGCATCACTACCCGTGCGCGCAAGTCCTGCAGAGCGAGCAGGCTTGCTCGGGGCGGGACTCGTGGGAACCGTGGGGGTCACGACCGTGGGAGTCTGAGGAGTGGGAGTCGCGGGAGTGTGAGGTGACGGGGTGGAAGGCGTCTGAGGGACAGGTGTTGCGGGGGTTGATGGAGTAGACGGGGTAGACGGCGTGGAAGGAGTAGGTGCCGGCGTGGGCTGCGCGGTGATCTTGCGGATCAGGATGTCCGTGTCGGCCCCAACAGCACGTGCGTTCGCGGGATCATTCGGATCAACCGTGCGAGCGGCAGCGTCGTAGCCTCGGATCGTCTGGCCCGGGACGATTTCGTACCCCTCGGGCAACGCCGGGAGCGCCGTGACGGCGGCGCGCGACGGGTCATTCTGATCGTTGCCATAACGCTGCGTCGCCAGCACGGTGCCATCGGCATCAACGAGACGTACGTTACCCAAGGGCGAGTAGAAGACCTGGCACACGAAGTGCATGTCAGGCTGATCCGGATCGAAGTTCAAGGCAGGAGCGCTTACTTCGAGCGTGTATTCTCCTGGAACGATCGGGCTGGGCTGCACGGGTAGCGTACCAGCACCCTCATGAGGGACGTATTCTTGGCGAGGCTCGATGATGGTGTCGTTCTCGTCGGCGAGGTAGCAGGTCGCCGGTCCCGCGGCGTCAGCAGCATACGTGGGCGAAGGCAGGAGCACGGGAAGAGCAGCGGCGCCAAGGGCAGCCGCTGCCACGAGAGAACGCGACATTGACGGGATACGCATGGAAGATTCCTCTCCATCGATGGTCAGGTTACGAGCATCACATTACCGAGTAAATGCGTTCTTGTCTACAAGCTATGCCGAGTTTTTCATGAATCCAGCGCACCCCGATGCGACGAACGCCTGGTCAGGGTCGCGTGGCACCGCTCATCATCAGCGGTGCCCCCCCCCGGGACCAGGCAGCAGCATCTCGGGCAAAAAGGGACGAGGCCGGGGCACCCCAATGGGCAACCCCGGCCTCGTACATCCACGCAAGGAGAGATCAGTGTCCCGGCCAGCTGCGGATCGACGTCAGTGCGGCGACAGCGTAGCGGTCCCACACGCGCCCACCAATGCGCACGGCTACCTCAAGGACAAGCACCGACCACGCGAGGCTCACAACGTAGGCGACCCAGTCCGGCACGAAGCCAAAGGACGCCAGCACGAGCAGCACGTACGACGGGATCTGCAGAACCGCGGTACCCGCGAAGCCCACAAGCTGGAGCAGCATCGTCATCAGGAAGGAACCGGTACCCTTCGTCGCAAGTGGGGACGTGCCCGGAGGCTGCACCGGGTAGACCCAACGCGCGTTCACGACGAGGGTTGTCGCAGTGGCACCCGCGAAGAGGACGACGCCCATCACCTGGTGGAACACGAAATCGGAGGCACTTGCTCCACTGACGGCATCGTGAATGAGGTAGCCGATGACCTGGGGAACCAACACGATGAGTGAACCAACGAGGCGCCCCCGACGTTCCTCGCGACCACTCATGCCCGACGACACCACGATCCAGGCTCCCGTCGAGTCGTATTGCATGAGCGCGCCGGTCGTCAGGCCCGTCGTGATGGGCACCAGGTAGAGGAACATACCCGCCGAGAACGCAAACGACTGCCCCTCAGCAACCAGCCGCCCCATAAAGATCGCAATAACCGGGAACAGCAGCGCAAGCACCATGTTCATGTTCAGGCGCGTATCGACGATCCAGTAGCGCAGCGTCCGCGCAGCCAACGACGCGCTGCGCACCCCGAGGCCCAGCCGCGTGAACAGGTCGACGCTGCGCAGGCCAGCGGCTCGCGACTGCGCGGAACGTCGACCCCGCGCTTCCTCTTCGAGGGACTCGTCGATGAGATGACGCCCCTCGTCGATGGCCCTCTGCGCGTCGGCGCTGATCTCACCGGCGTAGCCACTCATGACGGGGCGCAGGACGGCCAGCCAAGCGCGCCAACCGACGACCGCGGTCACGACCGTGATGAGGACACGGATCGCCGCGGCCACCCATGCGCCCTCGAGAAGAGATGCGATGACGCCGAAGGGCGCACCGAAGGGCGTCCACATCGCGACGTTCAGACCCGCCTGGAAGGCCTCGAGCGAGAAGTTCTGCGTCAGCACAGACATCCAGTAGCCCATGGGGGTGAGCACCACCATGAAAACGACGGCACCCAAGGCAGTGACAGCATCCTTCTTGCTCGAGCTATCGAGACGCACAGCGAACCAGGTCCCGACCGCGCGCGCCCACAGCACCGCCAGAGGCAGCGTCACGACGCCCGCGGCAAACCAGCCGAGCGCCTCAATCCACTGGGCGCGCCACAGCGCGAACCAGACGGGCAGAAAGAGGATCATGGCGGACAGCAAACCGCCGGGACCGACCAGCGTCGCTGCCGCTAGCCCCGCCCCGAGGCGCTTGCTGGGCCCCACGTAGGGCGACAGACGCACGGGATCGAGAGAGTTGTCCATCGAGGCGAAGATGATCGGGAGGATCAGCCACAGCAGGAAGATGAAGGGTCCGACGATCGGCATCACCGGTGTGGCCAAGTAGACTCGTCGGAGCGCGCGAGGAAGGCGGTGCCCACGAGAGCGGAGGTGTAGATTCCGCCGAAGTACAGGACGCCGAGGACTGCGAGAACGAGGACGACCGTCTGCTTGCGGACGGTGTTCCAGATGATGCGGAGCTTGAGGCGAATCAGTTGCCCAACCACGACAGGCCTTCCTCGGAGTGGACGCCGCCGACCAGGGAGGTGAAGCGCTCCCCCAGGTCGCCGCCCTGGGCGACCTCATCGGTGGTTCCGGCGACGAGCACGCGCCCCTTGTCGATGATGGCCACGTGCGTGCACAGCTGCTGGACGGTGGCCATCACGTGCGAGGACAGGATGACGGTGCCGCCGCGCTTTGTGTAGTCGGTGAGGATCTGGCGGATGTTGGCCGCGGAGACAGGGTCGACGGCCTCGAAAGGCTCATCGAGGACAAGGACTCGCGGGGAGTGAATGAGGGCGGCGGCCAGCGCGATTTTCTTCGTCATGCCCGCCGAGTAATCGCTGATCAGTTTCTTCCCGGCCTCGGCCAGGTCGAGGGCCGCGAGGAGCTCGTGGGCGCGCTCGCGGGCGACGGAGGCCTCCAGGCCGTGGAGCATGCCCACGTGGACGAGGAAGTCAGGGCCGGAGAGGCGGTCGAGGAGGCGCATCCCGTCAGGCATGACGCCGAGGAGGGCACGTGCCTCCTGGGTTCGCGCCCACACGTCGACGCCGTGCACGTAGGCGGTGCCACGGTCGGGGGTGAGCAGACCTGTGGCCATGGTCAGCGTCGTGGTCTTTCCGGCGCCGTTAGGACCGACGATCCCATAGAAGGATCCGGTGGGGATGTCGAGGGATAGGTCGGCAACGGCGATGAGGTTGCCATAAATCTTGACGAGGCCTCGGATCGCCAGTGCGACATCTTCCCCGACGGGGGCGGCGGGTGCCACGGAAGCGGCAGGCTGCGAATCGGACACGAGATACTCCTTCACGCATTGAAATACCTCTCCATTGTACGAGCGGTACAAGCCAATGCCGCGAAGCAAGTCTCAGATAACGACCCTCCCCCGGGCCGATAGCCTCGTCAGCGGGAGCTGACGATGACGGTCAAGCCCTGATCCGGCTCGTACGTCCAGGTCGCCTTGTAGGAGCCCCACTCCTCCGACTGAGTGCCGTCGATCGCGCGGGTCGCGTACATCCGCTCGCGCACCGCCGCGGGGGTGCCAAGCTTGCCGAGCACGCACTGGAAGATCGGTGTCGTCAGGCTATCCCCACTGTCAGAGAAGGCTTCGAGGGTCAACGAGGTCTCATCGCTGGCCAAGCGGGCGTGTACACCCCGCGCGTGACAAGAGTCGACGGCGTTCACAAAACCGGAAGCAGCCGCGGACCGCGCAACGTACAGACCACCAACCACGGATGCGACGACGAGGAGCGCGGAGATGAAGCCGAGGAGGAACATGACGAGGCCATGGTGGCGCTGCCCATGACGTGCCGAACGCTCGCGGCGCTCCAGCCGCGACTCAATCTGGCCAGCACGGCGAGCCTGCGCCTCACGGCGAGATGCACCTCCAACATGGGATGCCTGCATGCTCCCCCGCTCCGGGGACGAGGCCTCAGCAAGCACATGCTGCTGCCCACCATCTCGTTGCGTCGGCGCGCCCACAACGCGCATGGTTGTGCGATGCCAGTCGCGGTGAACAGCAACGCCGGGGCGCTGATCCCCCTCAAAAGGCACCCCTGCCTCGTCCCGGTGCGCGTATTCGCGCTCAGGAACGGGAGGTTGCGCAACACCCCCAGGCTGTGCGGGAACATCGCCGCGCGCAACAGCTTTTTGCTGCGCTACCGTGACAGCGTCCTTCGAGGGACGAGAATCTGTCGCCGCACCAGGCACGGCGGAGGCCTTGCGCCGAACCACCGCAACCTCGGCGGTGACAACCTGCTCAGCGGGAGAGGACTCGGGCGCACGGGACATCGTGGGCAGGCTGGGCTGATTGCGCAGACGCGCGGGTACGGCGTCTGCCGGATACTCCTGCGTCACCTGCCCCGCACCGATTCGATACGCGTCAGGCGTCCTGGCCCCCATAACTCCTCCATTAGTAACTAGCTGTCAGTTTCTTGACAATCATACGTACTAGTTACCGGAAAAGCAACGGGATTAGTCGATACCGAGGGCCTTGCGCAGGCGAGCAACGTGGCCCGTCGCCTTGACGTTGTACTGGGCCAGGGCGACCGTACCATCGGGGTTCACGACCACGGTCGAGCGAATAATGCCCACGTAGGTGCGGCCGTAGTTCTTCTTTCACCCCACGCGCCATACGCCTCGAGAATCTCGTGATCCGGGTCGGAGGCCAGCGGGAAGGTCAGCGACTGCTTCTCGGTGAAGCGCTCGAGAGCGGCCATCGAGTCGGCGGACACGCCGATCACCGAGTAGCCGGCACCCTGGAGCGAGGCCAGGGAATCGCGAAAGTCACAGGCCTCCTTCGTGCAGCCGGGCGTGGAGGCCTTCGGGTAAGAAGTAGACGACGACGCCGCGCGACGAGGCGGCGAAGAGGTCCGACAGGGACAGAGTTCCCTGAGTGGTCTCGGCGGTGAAGTCGGGGGCCTTGCAGCCAATTTCCAAAGCGCTCATGACCTCAGTCTATCGACCGGAACCTCCCCGGGGCGACCGGGCAGGGGCAACTGTGCGCGAGATGGGACTCGAACCCACACGTCAAAGACACTGGAACCTAAATCCAGCGCGTCTGCCAATTCCGCCACTCGCGCGCGCACCCCAGTCTAACCGATGTGCCGCGGAGCGTCTGCATGCCCTCGCCCACGTCTCTCGACGGCGCGCACGCCCGAGACCTTCAGCGCCCGGTTGAGTCGATTGTCCCCTCGCCGAGGACACGGGTTCCGCGGTACACGACCATCGACTGGCCGCGCGCGACACCGCGCGCACTACTCGCGAGCACGACACTGATGGTTCCGGCGTCCAGGTCGCGCGTCAGCGAGGCGACGGGCACGGGGGTGCCGTGCGCGCGCAGCTGCACGAAGAGGTCGGTCGCGTCGGAGCCGTCGTCATCGGAGGCGAGCCAGACGGCGTCCGTGGCCGTGATGCGCGAGATGGACAGGAGCTCAGACGCCCCAACGACGACCTGGTTGGTCTCCGGCCTCGTCTCGAGGACGTAGCGGGGCCGCCCATCTGGTGCGGGCGCGCCGATGCCGAGGCCCTTGCGCTGGCCGACGGTGTAGTTCCAGTAGCCCTCGTGGCGGCCGAGCACCTCGCCGTCGGGGGTGACGATCTCACCCTCGGAGGCGCCCAGGTGAGCGCGTAGGAAGCCCTGCGTGTCACCGTCGGGGATGAAGCAGATGTCGTAGGAGTCGGGCTTGTTGGACACGCCCAGGCCGAGGCGCTCGGCCTCGGAGCGCACCCACGCCTTGTTGGGGGCATCCCCCCAGCGGCAGGACGACGCGGGAGAGTTCCTCGGAGCCCATGACGGCCAGCACGTAGGACTGGTCCTTGAGATTGTCGGCGCCTCGGTGCAGCTCGGGGCCGGCCTCCCCATCGACGATGGCGGCGTAGTGGCCGGTGCACACGGCATCGAAGCCGAGCGCCCGGGCACGGCTGGCGAGCTCGCGGAACTTCACGAACTCGTTGCAGCGCACGCAGGGGTTGGGGGTGCGCCCGGCCTTGTACTGGGCGACGAAGTCGGTGATGACGGTCTGCTCGAATTCCTGGGCGAGGTCCCACACGTAGAAGGGGATGCCGATGATTTCGGCGGCGCGCGCCGCGTCCCCGGCGTCCTCGATCGAGCAGCATCCTCGCGAGCCGATGCGACACTCCTGGGGCTGGGAGGACAGCGCCATGTGGACGCCGACGACGTCGTGCCCGGCCTCGACGGCCTTTGCGGCGGCGACGGCGGAGTCCACGCCGCCGGACAGTGCTGCCAGAACTCGCATCTAGCGTCCCTCGTTTCGTTCGTTGCGCACGTGGGCGACGCCGTCCAGGGCGGCACCCGCGCGGATAGCCACGGGCAGGGCGGCCAGGAACGCGTCGATATCGTCGGGCGTCGTCTCGTGGCCGAGCGAGACGCGCAGGACGCCGAGCGCCTGCTCCTCGCTGCGTCCCATCGCCATGACGATCTCGGAGGGGCGCGTGACCCCAGCGTGACAGGCGGACCCGGCGGACACGGCGATCCCGGCCATGTCGAAGGCCATGAGGACGGCCTCGGGGCGGGCGGTGGGCAGGGACAGGTGGATAATCGCGCTCGACGAGGCCGACTCCCCCCACGGTCGGATGCGTTCCCTCCGGCAGGTGGGACAGCAGGTGCGCGCGCAGGTCGGCCGCGCGGGCGGCGAAAGCGGCACGCTCGGCGACGACCTCGGTAAGGGCAGCACCGAGAGCGCAGGCGCCCGCGACGTCGGGCGTGCCCGAGCGAATCGAGCGCTCGTGGCCACCGCCGGGTCGGTCGGTCGCCATGGGGATGCCACGCCGGGCGAGGAGAACGCCGATGCCAGCGGGGGCACCGACCTTGTGTCCGCCCACGCTCATGAGATCCAGGCCAAGTTCCGCAAACGACACATCCAGCGTGGGGATGGCTTGGGCGGCGTCGCAGTGCACGAGACCTCCGCTCGAGTGCACGAGCTCAGCGAAGTGTGCGACCGGCTGAATCGTGCCGATCTCGGAGGACACGAGGGTCATGGATCCGAGCGCAAGGCGACCGTCCCACGAGGCGGGCACGTCGTCGCCGGAAACACCGGGCAGGATGGACACGCCGCCCGCATCCACGGGTAGAACCTCCCATGAAAAGCCCTCGCGAGAGGCGACCTCGTGCTGATGGGCAACCGCGTCATGTTCGAGGCCCGAGACGACGATCAGGTCGCGCGCGCCGTCGCGGCCACGCACACCTCGGGCCGCAGCCATCACGCCGAGGGCGTCCGATTCGGTGGCACCCGACGTGAAAATGACCTCGTGGATGTCTGCGCCGAGGGCTGCTGCGACCTGCTCGCGCGCGTCGTTGAGCATGCGACGGGCCCGCCGCCCTCCGAAGTGGAGGGCGGCGGGATTGCCGGGGTGTGCGGCCAGGTCACGCTGGGCGCGGGTCCACGCCTCGAGGGCGCACTCGCGCAGCGGCGTGGTGGCCGCGTGGTCGAGATAGACGCTCACGCCTGGGAGCGCGCCTCCTCGATGGCGGCCAGGGCTGCGGGCACGACCTCAGTGACGTCGCCGACGACGCCGAAGTCCGCGATCTCGAAGATCGGGGCGTCCGGGTCGTCGCACACGGCGACGATGTGGGCGGAGGACTGCATACCCACCGTGTGGTGGATCGCGCCGGAGACGCCCAGGCCGATGTACAGGTTCGGGGTGACGGTCAGGCCGGTCTGGCCGATCTGCTCGGATCGCGGGGCCCAGCCCTCGTCGCAGGCGACGCGCGTCGCACCCACGGCACCACCGAGCACCTGAGCAACGGAGCGCACCAGCTCGAAGTCACCATCGACGCCGCGTCCACCGCACACGACGGTGGAGGCGTCAGTCAGGGGACACGCCTTCCTCCTCGTCGGGCACGGACGAGACGACCTGAATCGAGGAGGCCTCGGGGCTCAGCTCGACGGCCAGCGCCTGCGGGGCGAGGTCGACGGGAGAGGCCACCGGGGCCTCGTCGATGACGCCGGAGGCGATGCCGACGATCGGGGTCTGTCCCTCGAGGACGATGCGCATCGACCAGGAGCCGCCCAGAGCGGTCTTGCCGATCTGGAGGACGCCGCCGTCGAAGCCGACGGAGGAGGCGCCGGAGACCACGCCGGCCTCGGTAAGGGCGCCGACGCGGCCAGCAATCTCACGACCGCGGTAGTCCGAGCACAGGAGCACCAGGCCAAAGCTGCCACTCGCCAGCGCGGACACAAGCGCGTCGGAGGCGACGACCGAGGAACGCGCGGCGTCACCCAGGTCGGCGTGCAGCAGCTGGGTGGCGCCCAGCTCGGACAACGCAGCCACGTCGGGCGTGGCGGCCAGGGACAGGGCGACGACGTCGGCGGAGGTCAGGGACGCGGCCAGCGTCACGGCCTGTCGGGCCAGGGGCGTCAGTGATCGCCCACCTGGTCGGCCAGAACGAGAATCGGAGAACTCATTTGCTGTGTCATGTCACTTCACCACCGAAAGGATGTAGTCAGCCAGAGCACGCCCGCCCTCGCCGGCGTCCTGAATGATCGTGCCGGAGCCGTCGCGGGTCTTCTCCTCGCCGTGGGTGACGGCGGTCAGCGCGCGGCGCATGACCAGGGCCTCGCCACCCGGAACCTCGACGAGGTCGTCGATGCCCCACTGGTCCAGCGGCTTCTTGCGGGCGGCCTTCATGGCGGCGAAGGCCGGGTAACGCGGCTCGTTGATCTGGTCGGTGACGGAGACGACGGCGGGCAGCGCGGCGCGCACGGTCTCGGTGTAGCCGTCGACGGCGCGTTCGATCGTAAGGACACCGTCCTCGACGTTCAGGGAGCGGGCCAGGCCCAGCAGCGGCATGTGGGCCTTGGCGGCCAGGGCTGCGGGCAGCATGGAGGTCATCGCATCCAGCGAGGCCATGCCGGTGATCACGAGATCAACGGGGCCGCACTCCTGCGCAATCTTCGCGATCGCGACGGAGAGCACGGAGGCGGTCGTGATGACGTCGGAGCCCTCCAGGAACTCATCGGAGACGATGAAGGCGCGGTCGGCACCCATCTGCAGGGCGCGCATGAGGGAGTCCTCAGCGTCCTCGGGGCCCATCGTCAGCGCGACGACCTCGGCCTCGCGACCCGCGTCCTCTTCGGATTCCTTGAGCTGAACGGCTGCCTCGATGGCATTCTCGTCCAGTTCGTTGAGCACATCGTCCTCACCGCGCACCAGGCGGCCGCCCTCAAAACGGCGTTCGGACTGCATGTCGGGGACATGCTTCACACACACGACAATTCTCATGACTTCTAGCGTGCCACATTCTGCGCAGCACGCCCATATATATGAGGGTTGCCTCACCAGCGCGTGCCACTGTTCATACCCTCAGCTGGCCCCTAATCCGACCGCTGAATTAACGGTCACGTATGATGGGTGATGGCTGCATCTATCAGGCTATGGTGCTGCCAATAAACTCTCAGAAAGAGGCACTTTTATATGTCCGAGCGTTCCGGCTCGTCCAGCGTCCCCACCGTGCGCGTGACCGAACCTAATCCCGTTCCCACCCGTCTGGGGGTTTTCCCGTCGGGCGACGGTCTCGATGTCGCCGTGGTCGCCAGGGGCGCTGCCGGCGTGGATCTGTGCATCTTCGACGAGGCCGGTGCTGAGACCCGCTTCGTACTGCTCGGCCCGAAGACCGGTATCTGGCATGGTCACATCCCCGGTTACGGTGCGGGCACCCGCTACGGTTTCCGCGTGCACGGCACGTGGGACCCGGACGGGGGTAAGTTCTACAACTCGCATAAGCTCCTCCTCGACCCCTACGGCCGAGGCATCGACGGCGTCGTGGACATGAAGCCTGCGGTCTACGCGCACAGCGTCGACGACGAGCTGTACCCCTCCGAGTACCCCCTGCGCCGCTCCCCCATCGACTCCGCACCGTACATGCCGCGCTCGGTGGTCGTCGAGCCCTCCTTCCCGATCACGCCCCAGCCCCGCGTTCCGTGGGAGACCACCGTCATCTACGAGATCCACGTCAAAGGTTTCACGAAGAACATGCCCGGCGTGCCCGCGGAGCTGCGCGGCACCTACGCGGGCCTGGCCCACCCGGCCTCGGTGTCCTATCTGAAGGACCTGGGCGTCACCGCCGTCGAGCTGCTCCCCGTCCACGCTAAGTGCGACGAGCCCTTCCTCACTGAACGAGGCCTGACGAACTACTGGGGCTACTCGACTCTCTCCTTCTTCGCCCCCGAGCCCTCCTACGCGACCGAGGCCTCGCGCGAACGCGGCGCCCAGGCGGTTGTCGACGAGTTCCGAGGCATGGTCTCCCTCCTGCACCAGGCTGGCATTGAGGTCATCCTCGATGTCGTCTACAACCACACGTGCGAGGGCGGCGACGCCGGCCCCTCCCTGTCCTGGCGCGGCCTGGACTCCGACATGTACTACCGCCACACCACCTCGCGTCCGGTCCAGACGATCGACGTGACGGGCACGGGCAACACCGTCAACATGGACCATCCGAAGACCATTCAGATGGTGCTGGATTCGCTACGCTACTGGGTGCGCGAGATGGGCGTGGACGGCTTCCGCTTCGATCTGGCGGCCACGCTGGGCCGTTTTTCGACGGGCTTCAGCCCGATGCACCCCCTCCTCATCGCAATGGCCACAGACGACCTCCTGGCCCACGCGAAGCTGATCGCCGAGCCGTGGGACGTGGGCCCGGGCGGCTGGCAGACCGGCAACTTCCCGGTCCCCTTCTCCGAGTGGAACGACCACTACCGCGGCGCCCTGCGTAACTTCTGGTTGGCGGACGTGCGCGCCCAGGCCTCGGGCCACATCGTTTCCGGCCCGAACGACCTGGCGACCCGCCTGTCGGGCTCCCAGGATGTCTTCGAACACGGCCTGGGCCGTCTTCGCGGCCCGCGCGCCTCGATCAACTTCGTGACCGCCCACGACGGCTTCACCCTCGCGGACCTGACGGCCTACGACCGTAAGCACAACACGGCGAACCTGGAGAACAACCGCGACGGCTCGGACGATAACCGCTCGTGGAACCACGGAGTCGAGGGAACGCTGGCTGTCAACGCCACCCACCCCAACGAGATGACGCCCTACGCGATCCTGTCCAACATGACGATCGCCGACCTGCGTGCGCGTTCTCAGCGCAACATCCTGGCGACGATGTTCGTCTCATCGGGCACGCCCATGCTGACGGGCGGCGACGAGTTCGGCCGCACCCAGTACGGCAACAACAACGCCTACTGCCAGGACGATCCGATCTCCTGGGTCGACTGGGACCTGGCCGAGCGCCAGCTCGAGCAGATCAACACGGTGTCTTGGCTGATCGCGCTGCGTAAGGCGCACCCTGTCCTGCGTCCCGACCGTTTCGCGACCGGCACCCCCTACGGCGGGGACACGATCGCCGACCTGTCCTGGTACACCGCGCAGGGCACCCCGATGCCTGACTACGGCTGGACGGATGCGCGTCACCGCACCTTCCAGATGCTGCGCTCGGGCGTCAAGTGGGGCGACCGCGACGCGCTCATCATCATCAACGCAAACTAGACGGCGCTGAGGTTACCCTGCCCGAGGGTCACGACCTGGACTGGCTGGTCGCCTACTCGACCGTGTGGGCGACACCCTCCGAGGGCGGCATCGGCGAGACACGTGACCCGGGGGTTCTCTCCCTCGAGGTCGAGCACGTCGCCCCGCGCTCCACGCTGTCGATTGAACCGCTGTCCGTGACGATTTTGCTCTCCGACGTCGCGTTCCAGCCCGAACGCTGAGCACCACAAGTTTCATTCATTTCCACCCACTCGTTAGGATTGACGCATGACTCGCAGTGAAGATGCCCTGGAAACCGCAACCTCCGATGCCTCGCTGGCCCGCTCGAAGGCCCGCAGCGCCGAGATCGACCTGGCGATCGACCAGGACCCCTCGCGTTTCCGCATCCTCACTGGCGACCGTCCGACCGGGCACCTGCACCTGGGCCACTACTTCGGCACGCTGCGTAACCGCGTGCTGCTGCAGAACCGTGGGGTTGAGACCTGGGTTCTGGTCGCCGACTACCAGGTGATCACCGACCGTGACGGCGTGGGCCCGATCCGTGAGCGCGTCCTCGGCCTCGTCGCCGACTACCTGGCCGCGGGCATCGACCCCGAGCGCTCCACGATCTTCAACCACTCGGCAGTTCCGGCCCTCAACCAGCTGATGCTGCCCTTCCTCTCCCTGGTCACCGAGTCGGAGCTGCACCGCAACCCGACCGTGAAGGCCGAGCTCGAGGCGACCGAGGGCCGCGCGATGACGGGCCTCATGCTCACCTACCCGGTCCACCAGGCCGCCGATATCCTCTTCTGCAAGGCGAACATCGTGCCCGTGGGCCAGGACCAGCTCCCCCACCTCGAGCAGGCTCGCCTGATCGCCCAGCGCTTCGACAAGCGCTACGGCCGCGCCACCCCCGAGCGCCCCGTGTTCCCCGCCCCGAGGCCCTCCTCTCCGAGGTCCCGCTGCTGCTGGGCACGGACGGCCAGAAGATGTCGAAGTCGCGCGGCAACACGATCGAACTGCGTATGACCGCCGACGAGACCGCAAAGATCCTCAAGAAGGCAAAGACCGACGCCGAGCGTCGCATCACCTTCGATCCCGAGGGGCGCCCCGAGGTCTCCAACCTCCTCATGCTGGCCTCCCTGGCCACGGGCGAGGCCCCCGAGGCGATCGCGGACCGCATCGGGGACTCGGGTGCAGGCATGCTCAAGTCCCTCGTCACCGAGTCCCTCAACGAGATGCTCGCTCCCCTGCGCGAGCGCCGCGCCGAGCTCATCGCGAACGAGGACTACCTGCTGTCCATCCTGCATGCCGGCAACGAGCGCGCGAACGAACAGGCCAACCAGACCCTGTCCGAGGTGCGCACGGCCATGCAGATGATCTACTGATCCCACACCTTCCTGGAGATACTCGTGGCATACAACCAGTTCCCGGAGCATCCCGACGACTCCGTCGGCGCATGGATGCTCACGCTCTTCGTCGCCGGCATCCCGGTGGTCGGCTTCATCTACATGCTCGTGCTTGCCCTTGGTTCGGGCGGCTCGCCTGCGAAGCGTAACTTCGCGCGCGCCATGTTTATCTGGCAGATCATCGGCGTCGTCGCGACGATTTTGATCTTCGTGCTGTTCGGCGGCGCCCTGTTCGCCGGACTGCAGAACAGCAGCAGCTGAGCACGACGATCCTCACGACTTCCCTCGGTGGGTGGTATCCGAACGTTGGGTACCACCCACCGTTATTAAAAGTGGTTGACGACACATTTGCGCGGATATAGCATGGTCGGTGTCACCAGCGTTGGTGACACCAATTCTTCTCATAACGAGAAGCCCGCCTTAGTCCAGCACATCATGCTAGGCAGGCTCAACGGCGAGCTGATCGCGAACATCAAGCCGGGCGCAAGGAATCCTTGCCCATCTTTGGAGCAACCGTGAAAAAATCAGCCACTTTCATCATCACAAGTATCGTTTTGACGCTGCTTGTCGGTTGTTCCAACTCGTCCACAACAACCGAAACACAGGCGAACCAAGGCAGTGCGTCAGCAGAAACAACACCGCCGGGGCACGAACTCCTGTCCAGTACCGGCGTCACCAAGGACATCACACACTGGACCCTGGCCACCGATCCGCTTCTCGACCCGTACCTGTCTGACCTCGAGCTAGAAGCCTCCGGCAAGGTCGTCAAACTATGCATGGATCAGCACGGCTTTACAGACTATCCAGCTCCTCGCTCTGCCGATATGCCATACGCGGATACGAGTCCCAACGGCATCAGCACGATCTTCACAACAACGACCGCAGCAAAGTACGGCTACCGTCATGCACCGCTACCCGGTTACACCGTGATAGATGCTTCACCGCAGGAGGACCCACGGCCCGGCTACCTCGAAGCCATCCAAGAGTGTCAAGATCTTGGACTTCGAGCCGTGCGCCCACAGATGGCCGATCAGAATTCCCACGGTCGTTCGTCGGACACAAACCGAACAGATAGTTCCCAGACAAAAGATTCATGGTCGTACCAGTTCGATACGCTGGAGGTCGATCACAACGATCCTGCGCTCGCTGCCGCAGCATCACAATGGAAAGCCTGCCTCCAAGAGGCAGAGCCGTCCACTGTTCTGCCAGACCATCCCTGGAACATGCAGTTTGCCGAGATGCCGCAGGTGCTGCAGGAACGCTTCGACTGGCAACCAACGGGCGAGGCAGGGAGCGAGGAAATTGCTTTTGCCACGCACGATGCTGCATGCCGCGAGTCATCTGGCTGGACAGCGACGCTCTACGACCTCGAATGGGACCAACACGCACGTTTTGCTGCTGAGCACCAAACGGACATTGAGGCAGAGGTCGCCACTCACCAGGAATCTCTCGACCGTTTTCGGCAGATCATCGCACATCCCGAGAACTACCTGTCATGACACGTAAAACCCTTGTCCGTGGAGCCGTATACCTGCTGGTCCTCTTACTCGCAGTCGGCGGGACCTGGTGGGCTGCCTCGCGTTTCGTGTCACAACGCCAGCGGGAGGCAGCCGCGAGCGCACCGCCACCATCAGATGTACTGGTTGAGGTTGTGCGCGGGGACTATCCGACACGTCATCGTATGTTGGGAAAGTGCAGGCTTCTTCTGCTTCCCACGTTCAGCTTCCGACTCCAAAGGATGGAACTGTTGTTGTGACGGCAACCCCGCTGGGAGCAGGCGCAACGATTGAGGATACCTCACCCGTCATCTATCTCAATGGCCGCCCCATCATCGCCTTTCACGGAGCCTTTCCACTGTACCGTGATCTACGTGAGGGTGACAGCGGCCCGGACGTCTCAATGATTCAGCAGGCACTCGTGGATGCGCGATATCCCGTCAATGTATCGGGTTCCTTCGATTCACTAACGGCGGGAGCGATCATCGACATTTATCAACGAATTGGCCTTCGCGCTCCCATGACTGCGACGCCAACTAATGAAAATGCTACGAGCAAGGGCTCAGTGGATTCCACAGAGTCGCCGACGGTCGTCACCCTCCTTAAGTCTGAAGCACTCGTATTTTCACCTAACATCACGACGCTTGCTTCTGTTCCCCCGGTAGGCGCGACGGGTGGTGAAACCCCCCCTGGCCCTTGAGGTGAACGGAAGCGGTATGACTGTGACAGCTACCGTGGATGCAGCACAAGGCGCGCGGCTCAGCGTTGGGATGTGCGGAGAAATTCATACACCGTCGTTGTCGATACCGACCTGTATTACCTCAATTGCTCCGGTCGAGCAGTCAGGGATGGATGACAAGGCAAACCAAGGCACAACAACACGTTTGTCTGTGTTGCATTCAGTCAGTACGACCGATGCTGAGACTCTCAAGGAACTGCGCGAGGTGCCCATCGATATCAATCTGAGCGATCCACTCTCCGATGTCCTTCTCGTTCCCCAAGCCGCGCTCATTCAATACGACGGTACACACACAAGTATCTTGGTGAAGGGCGAAAACGGGCTCGTTTCTCTGAGCATTGATTCATCCACGTGCATCGGCGGCTTGTGTGCCGTAACGTCGTCGGATCCCCAACTGGTAGAGGGCGCACGCGTCAAGGTCGATAACGAATGACAACGCTCGAGTTATCCCATGTGTATAAGCGGGTAACATCCCCCGTCGAACGGGCCATACTATCCGACATATCCCTACGGATTGAGCCAGGCGATTTCGCCTGCATCAGGGGAAAGTCAGGAGCCGGCAAATCAACACTGCTCAATATTCTTGGCCTCCTGGATAGCAGTTTCGAAGGTGGCTATCTACTCGATGGCCGATCGGTATCAGAAATGAGCGTCCGCGAGTTCGGGGAAGCCCGCGCTCAGATTTCGGTTTCATCTTTCAATCGTTTCACCTGTTCCCCGACCGTAGCGTGCTCGAGAATGTCCTCCTCGGTAATCTGTATGTCGCTTCCTCTCCCACGCAGCGGCAACAGAAAGCCCTTGACGCACTCGCTTTTGTTGGCTTAGAAGAACGGGCGCACCAACTCGTATCAACGCTGTCAGGAGGGGAACAGCAGCGCATCGCGATCGCACGAACAGTCGCTGCGGACCACGACATCATCATCGCAGATGAACCCACAGGTAACCTTGACTCCCAATCAGCGCAGCGAGTCTTATCTTTGCTCCAGGAGCTCAACAAGGCAGGTAAGACTATTATCCTCGTGACCCACGATGACGAGGTCGCGTCTCTCGCGCGCACAACCATCACACTCTCTGACGGACACACCGTCGATCCCTGGTCTCCCAGCACTGCGATTGCGCCACCGACCGCTGAGGCAGTGTCACTATCTTCCGCGCAGGTGGGGGGATGGCAGCGCATCTGGCGGACAATGATCGACGCGTATGTCGGACATAGTGCTCGAGCACGCAGACGCCTTTTCACGGGTTGCACCTGCGTCGCTGTCGCGATCTCCACTTTTCTGACCTGCTACATGATCACGGCCTCATTCCAGGTGACTGACGCTTTCAACACCCAGGCAAACCGGAGAGTCATTCTCTATTCCCCGCAGGGCACAAATATTGACGTATCCCCTTACATCGACGCCGATGCGTTGAACAGGGTACGTGCTGTCGCAGGCGTAGAAAACGTCACGGTCCTATCCACGAGAGGACAGGTAACAGTCAGCTCCATGCCATCCTCCCCGCAATCCGTTGCCCCCACACAGGCACTCATTGTCGGCGCGACGCTGGATGCGCATTGCGCAGACATCATGAGGTTTCACCCTGCGCCTGTATGCCATCTCGAACCCGGTCAGGTCCTTGTGGGTTCCAGGCTCGCAGATACGCTCGATGTAGGACCGGCATCGCTTCACCCAACCCTGTGGGTGGAGGGACGCAAGTTCGTTGTCGCGGGCATCATTGATGATGCTGAGGGACTCTCCTCTTTGATCGATTCGCTGGTGGTCAGCGAAACGGATGCTTCCTCATTCCCAGCCTCCTACGTCAGCGCTATCGTGCGAGTCCGTCCCGGAGCTGCTTCACAAGTTGCGCACCAGGCTCCATTTGCGTGGGCTCCAGCAACCCACGAGAGCATCCAAGTTGATGCACCGCCCGAACCTCGCACGCTTCGAGGAAACGTCGAGGGCGTGGTCCGTCATGCGTTGACGACAACCTCAATTGTCATCGATGTACTCACAGTGGTACTCGTGTGCGGATTGGCCCTCCTTCAGGTGCGAAAACGCCGATGGGAGATCGGATTACGGCGAGCGATCGGCGCACGTTCATCAGATATCGCCTTGCTACTCATCGGTGAGATCCTCCCATCGTCGCTCATCGGCGGCGTCGTGGGTGTATGCGTCGGTCTGATGGCACTGAATGTAGTGACTCTCGTCCGTGAGTGGATCCCTGTTTTCGATATGGCAACTATCGGTGCTTATCTGGCTGGTTCCGCTCTTGTCGGTCTTGTCGGCGCGTTGTATCCCACCATCATCGCCTGCCGTATCGACCCTATTGACGCGCTACGCTCAACCGAATGAAGTGCCACTACCCCTATGAACAGTGACGCCTCTCGGAGGGCAGTTCCTGGACATCCAGGCCTACCCTCCGTCATTTCGTTTGAAATTCCGCCCTTTCGGCCGACAGTTGAATTCTTGACAGAACATATGGACATCGCCTCCAAAGCCGAGGCGTGGGCCTCACTTTCACGGGCGCGCATCCATAGGCTACTGTGGGTCTCGTGAGCGAGAAACTGTTGCCCCGTATCCCGATCATCGAAGTGTTCCCCGTCATCGAAGACGGCACGCTTCCCGCCAAGGCGACCGAAGGCGAGCCTTTCCCCATTCGTGCGACCGTGTTCCGCGAAGGACACGACGCATTCGCCGCCGAGGCCGTCCTGCTGCGCCCGGACGGAGGTGAATACTCCCGCACGCGCATGGTGGACATCGCCCCCGGTCTCGACCGGTACGAGGCCTGGGTGGTCGCCGACGCCCCCGGCGCGTGGTCTTTCCGCGTGGACTCCTGGTCGGATCCCTACGCGACGTGGCGCCACGACGCGACCGTAAAGGTCGGTGCCGGCGTCGACGTCGAGCTCATGCTCGAAGAGGGCGCCCTCCTCATGGAGCGCGCGGCCGAAGGCACCGCCTACGGCAACCCCTCCCAGAAGCGTCCCCCGGCCTCGGACATTGACGTCCTGACCGACGCAGCGCGCCGCCTGCGCGACACCAGCCATTCCGCCCAGCAGCGCCTCTCCGCTGGCATCTCCTCGCGAGTCCGCCTCATCTTCCGCGACCACCCGCTGCGTGACCTGCTGGATTCCTCCCGCGTCTACCCGCTCGACGTGGCCCGCACGAAGGCCCTGGCGGGCGCGTGGTACGAGATCTTCCCGCGCTCCGCGGGCGCCTTCCAGCGCCCCGACGGCACATGGGTCTCCGGCACGCTCGCGGGCGCCGCCAACGAACTGCCGCGCATCGCCGGCATGGGCTTCGACGTCGTCTACCTGACCCCGATCCACCCAATCGGCACGACGCACCGCAAGGGCAAGAACAACTCCCTGGAGGCCGCCCCCGGTGACCCGGGTTCGCCCTACGGCATCGGCTCCCCCGAGGGCGGCCACGACGCCATCCACCCCGAGCTCGGCGACTTCGCCGACTTCGACCGCTTCGTTGAGCGCGCCCGAGGCCTCGGCCTGGAAGTCGCTCTCGACCTGGCCCTCCAGTGCTCCCCCGACCACCCGTGGGTGAAGGAACATCCCGAGTGGTTCACGACGCGCGCCGACGGCACCATCGCCTACGCGGAGAACCCGCCGAAGAAGTACCAGGACATCTACCCCCCTGAACTTCGACAACGACCCGGAGGGCATCTACCATGCCGTGCGCGACGTCATCGAGCTGTGGATCAACCACGGCGTGACGATCTTCCGCGTCGACAACCCGCACACGAAGCCCATCCCCTTCTGGGAGCGCCTGCTCGCCGACATCAAGGCGCAGTACCCGGGCACGCTCTTCCTGGCCGAGGCCTTCACGCGCCCCGCCATGATGCGCACGCTCGGCGCGATCGGCTTCGACCAGTCCTACACGTACTTCGCGTGGAGGACCGCCAAGGAGGAAATCGAAGAGTACCTGCGCGAGGTCTCCGAAGAGACGGCGCACCTCATGCGCCCCGCCTTCTGGCCCACGACGCACGACATCCTCACCCCGCAGATGTGGGACGGCGGCACCGCGATCTTCGCGATCCGCGCGATGCTCGCCGCCCTGGGTGCGCCCACGTGGGGCATCTACTCCGGCTACGAATTCGTAGAGAACGAGCCGCGCGGCACCTACCAGGAGCCCAACGACAACGAGAAGTACGAGTTCCGCCCGCGCCGCTGGGAGGACGCCGAGCCGATCGGCATCTCGCGCCTGTTCACGCTGCTCAACGCCGCGCGAGCCAAGCACCCCGCGCTGCGCCAGCTCCACCAGATCCGCATCCACCCGACCTCCTCGGATCGCCTCATCGCGTTCTCCCGTCAGATGCCCGGCAAGTTCACGTCGGACGGCAAACCCGACACCGTGATCTGCGTGATCTCCCTGGATCCGCACCACGGCGTAGACGCCTCGGTTGAGCTCGATCTGGAGGCGATGGGCCTGGCAACCCCGGGTGGTCACATTACGGTCGTCGACGAGCTCGACGGACGCTCCTACGTGTGGGGCTCGTCCAACTGGGTGTCGCTGTCCCCCGTGACGCGCCTGGGCCACGTCTTCAAGGTCGAGCCCGCGCACTCCTCGCCCTGGGCACAGGCCTAACGAGGCTCGTGCGCCCGGCGCTACCACGTCATACCGCCGGGCGCACGACACCCCTCCATAACCCCCGCCAATATGAGACCCGGCTCCCTTTTTTGCCGGTCAGACGTTAGACTTATCAACACCAGTGAACTGAGCGGTTCACCCTTCTGGAGTAAGGAACATCCATGAGCTTCGAACTTACGCCGATCCCGGTCAATGACGACATTCTCGACGCCGTTGCCTCAGGCTCCTACTACTCGCCCCACTCTGTGCTGGGCGCCCACCTCGGTGACGACGGTGTCACCATCCGAGTCGTCGCGCACCTGGCCGACGCGGTCGACATCATCACGCCCACCGGCGCCTACGCTGCGACGCACGAGCGCGGCGGCATCTGGGTCGCGGCCTGCCCGGCAAGGAGATCACCGCCTACCGCGTGTCCGTCACCTATGGCGAGGACACAATCGTGCGCGACGATCCCTACCGTTACCTGCCGACCCTGGGCGAGATGGACACCTACCTGATCTCCGAGGGCCGCCACGAGGACCTGTGGAAGGTTCTGGGCGCGCACGTGAAGACCTACACCGACGAGCTGGGTGAGACCACCGGTACCGCCTTCGCCGTGTGGGCCCCCAACGCCCGCGCCGTGCGCGTCGTCGGCGAGTTCAACTACTGGGACGGCACGCAGACCTCGATGCGTTCGCTGGGTTCGTCCGGCGTGTGGGAGATTTTCGTTCCCGAGGTCGGGGTTGGCGCCCGCTACAAGTTCGAGATCCAGGGCCCCGGCGGCAACTGGTTCGAGAAGGCCGACCCGATGGCCCGCGCCACCGAGATTCCCCCGGCCACTGCCTCGGTCGTCACCGACTACTTCCACGAGTGGAGCGACCAGGAGTGGATGCAGGCGCGCCGTGAGCGCAACGTTCACGATGGCCCCATGTCCATCTACGAGGTCCACGCGGGCTCCTGGCGTCAGGGCCTGGGCTACCGCGAACTGGCCGACGAGCTGGTCCCCTACGTCAAGCAGATGGGCTTCACGCACGTGGAGTTCATGCCGCTGGCCGAGCACCCCTTCGGCGGCTCGTGGGGCTACCAGGTGACCTCCTACTACGCGCCCTCCTCGCGCTACGGAACCCCGGACGACTTCCGCTACCTGGTGGACGCTTTCCACCGCGAGGGTATCGGCGTCATCCTGGACTGGGTCCCCGCCCACTTCCCCAAGGACGACTTCGCACTGGCCCGCTTCGACGGCACCCCGCTGTACGAGGACCCGGACCCGCTGCGCGGCGAGCACCCCGACTGGGGCACCTACGTCTTCAACTTCGGCCGCCGCGAGGTGCGCAACTTCCTGGTCGCCAACGCCCTGTACTGGCTCGAGGACTTCCACATCGACGGCCTGCGCGTCGACGCCGTGGCCTCGATGCTGTACCTGGATTACTCGCGCAAGGACGGCCAGTGGCGTCCCAACCAGTACGGTGGCCGCGAGAACCTGGAGGCCATCGAGTTCATCCAGGAAGCCAACGCGACCGCGTACCGTCGTCACCCCGGCATCATCATGATCGCCGAGGAGTCCACGGCGTGGCCCGGCGTGACCGCCCCGACGTCCGGCGGCGGCCTCGGCTACGGCATGAAGTGGAACATGGGCTGGATGAACGACACCCTGCGCTACCTCAGCGAGGATCCGGTCAACCGCCGCTGGCACCACGGCGAGCTCACCTTCTCGCTGGTCTACGCCTTCTCCGAGAACTACGTGCTGCCGCTGTCGCACGACGAGGTTGTGCACGGCAAGGGCTCGCTGATTTCGAAGATGCCCGGCGACAAGTGGCAGCGCCTGGCGGGCCTGCGTTCCCTGTACGCCTACCAGTGGAGCCACCCGGGCAAGCAGCTCCTCTTCATGGGCCAGGAGATCGGCCAGGAGCAGGAGTGGAACGAGTCCTACTCCCTCGACTGGTGGCTGCTGGACCAGGAGGGCCACGCCGGCGTCGCGGCTCTGGTGGAGCGCCTCAACAAGATCTACGCCTCTTCCCCCGCCATGTGGGACGACGACTACACGGGCTTCGAGTGGATCGACGCCTCGGACGGCGACCACAACCTCATCTCCTACCTGCGTAAGGGCTCGGACGATGCGGGCAACCGCGAGGTCGTCGTGTGCATCTCGAACTTCGCCGGCAACCCGCACGAGGGCTACCGCGTGGGCCTGCCCTTCGGCGGCGAGTGGGTCGAGATCCTGAACACCGACTCCGAGGAGTTCGGCGGCTCGGGCGTCGTCAACGTCGGCACGATCATCGCCGAGGACACCCCGTGGAACGGTCGTCCGGTCTCCGCGTCGCTGCGCGTCCCGCCGCTGGGCGCCGTGTGGCTGGTGCCCGCCTCGCAGGTGCGCTGACGCCGTAGGCTGATACGGGTGAGGCCGGAGCAGGGATTCCTGCTCCGGCCTTCACATTGCCTAGTCGTTGTAGCTACAGCACACGGCGATGCATGCGGGCGGCGTTTAGAAGCCAGCCCTCCCCCGATCGATCTGCCCTTGCAGCTTGATCAGTTCGCGCCTGGCCTCCGGGTCGGTCTCGCGGTTGATCTTCTTCGTCAATTCGTTGTGCGTGGAATGCCATCCGTACCACACGACAACCGCAACGAAGACGACTGCGACAATGATCCACGCTGCCATAATGACGGCCCCTTTCCGCAACTGTGCGTTTGCACGACGGTATCACATGAGGAGCATTGCAAGGCGCGTGCGGGCCTTGGAGACCTCGGGAGACGAGCCTGCAACCCGGAAGAGGTCCAGGAGACGCAGGCGCAGCGCGTCGCGCTCCTCGTCATCCTTCGTAGCGGCCAACAGATCGAGCAGCACGTCGAAGGCTCCAGCGGCGTCACCCGCAGCAAACAGAGCATCAGCACGGGCGGCAGGGTCATCCGTGTTCTGTTCGCCGTAGGCTCGCGCCGCGAAACGCACGCGGGACAGATGAGACTTCGCGGCCTCGTCGCGGGGATTCAGCTCGATAACCTTCTCCCAGCCGGCGATGGCCTCGTCGAGGTTACCGGCGTCCTCGGCGGCCAGGGGTGCCTCGTGCTCGGGCGGGGTCGGGGCGACCGTGTCTTCCGCGGCCACGGCGATGCGTGCCGTGATGCCCATCTGCGCGGCGGCCTCGAGCACCTGCGTCACGATGGGAAGCACCTGTTCCTTCGCGGCAGCGCCCTGGAACAGTGGAACGGGACGCCCGCCGACGAGGGCGACGACCGTGGGCACGCCCTGGATTTGGAATGCCTGGGCGATCGCGGGAGCCTGGTCGATGTCGACCTCGACCAGCTGGAACGCTCCGGCGTTCTCACGGGTGATCTCCTCGAGCATGGCCAGCGTCGGCTTGGATTCGAGCGAGCGCGGAGACCACATGACCATGATGACCGGCACGGCCTGGGAGGTGGACATGACGTCCTGGAAGTTCTCCTCGTCCGTGGTGGTGATGAGCGGGATGTGCAGGCCCTCCCCCGCCGCGGACGCGGAAGCCTCCGGGGCGGTGGGCGCGCTCGAACGTGCCGACAGATCGACGGCTCCATGCGAGTCTGCGGGCATAGGCGTCGCCTCAGATGCGGGGCGAGGGTCAGGCGTGGTCATGGTGTCCTCTTCGTCAATACAGTTGGTGCTAGGAACGATGATATGCGTCGTCCCCGCGACTCTAAGCCACGGGGACGACCTGTGCGCTGTGGGTGAAAATCAGCCCGGGCTCGAGGAAGGATCGAGGGTCACGGACACAATCGTGTATTCGCCGCCGACAACCTGCGGGGTTCCGCCCGCAGTCTTCGAGGGGATGCGCATGAGGACGGTGGCAATGTATTCCGCGGTCGCAGTTCCTTCCACAGTCGTGCCACCCGAGCTCATGGTCGCGGTCTTTCCACCCAGGTTCATGGTCGCACCCGCGACCGTGCGCTGGTAGGTCAGCGTGTACTTGAAGTTGGCGGCCACGAGAGCCGAGCCATCCTGCAGCACCAGGCCGGAGATCGGGTAGTCCGTCGCGGTTGCCGCAGCGGTCACGTTGCCGGCAGCGCTCACCGACGAGTTCAGGTCACTCACACCGGAGAGGTATGTCTTCGTGAAGTCGTCAGCGGGGAACTGCGACGTGTCCTGGGTGCCCGAGTTCAGCATCGTAATGTACTGCGCGAGAGCCGCCTGCGGGCTCACGACGAATCCCTCAGAATCACCGGTCACGTAGGCCGAGCCGGTGCCCACGGGAGGCAGGGTCAGCTGCGTGCCACCCAGCAGACGAGCGTAGTTCGTCAGCTGATAATCCGAACGTGCCGAGTCCTGAACAAACACCTGTAGAACGGGCAGGGCGGTCGTGGAGGACGCGGAGATGTTAAAGATTGCGCGCGGCCACGAATCGGAGTTCGTAATCGCCAGGGACGCCGGGGTGAAGTCCAGGGCCTGGGGGGTCTGCCCAGAGGCCGTGGCCAGCGCGTACTGCGCGGTGCGATAGTCCAGCGCGCCCTGGGTGACGCGACCCGACAGGTCGGCTGCATTGAGCGACGCATCAGCCTTCGTCATGGCCTGCCCGGTTGCGTCGAGAACGGAGGAGATGCGCTCGAGGTCCAGATTCGCGGCGCTCTGCACCTCATCACCCGACTGGGCGACGATCTCGTTCGAGCAGGCGCTGAGCCCCAGCGTCGAGGCCATCAGCAGGGCGGCAGTCGCCACTGCAACGGTCTTTCTCTTCATCACTTGCCTTCCTGACGGTCCTTGAGCCAACCGGACATGATCGAGGTCCAGCCTCCGGTCTTCGACGCGTCGTCGTCGGGTGCCGAGGTCGGAGCAGCCGACTCGGCGGCGCGAGGACGCGTGATCGGGATCAGGCCCGTGTTGAATTCCTGGCCATCGACGACGACGGTCTGCTCACCGTTGTTACGCGCCTCGCGCAGGGCGCGCCGCGAGGGCAGCGTACGTCCGCCTCGGATACCGGACAGGTCGATGACACCGGTGTCGGTCGTAGCGCGCTCCGGCGGATCCTGATCGATCGGGCCATTGTCGAGGCCGTGGCGTCCACGGCGCTCGAAGGTGTCCGTCAGCGGGTCGGGAACGTAATCGTCCTGAGGCACCTCGTTGCTTGCGGCCTCATCGGAGCTGTCGGCGGCCTCGGTCGCACCGTCGTTTTCGGACGGGGCAGCTTCACCGGCGGCTTCTTCTTCGGACGAGGCCCCGTCGGCGGCTTCTTCCTCGGCGGGCGCATTCTCGGCGGACTCATCGGCTGCGGGCGTGTAGACCACAGCACCCCACTGAGCCTTCTCCTCGACGGGCATCGCTTCGGCGGCGTCGGTGGAAGAGTCGTTCGGCACCGTGGCCTCGTCGGCCGCCGGAGGCTCCTCAACGGGAGCGGGGGCCGGGGCAGAGTCACGAGCGGCAGCCACGCGTTCAGCGACGGCCGCAGAGTTGATCGAGGAGGTCTCGAGGGAGTCAGCCTTACGGCGCTCTTCGATGCGGGCCTCGCGGATCTTGCGCAGGCGCAGGAGCTGCCAACGGGTGAGGAACAGGGCGAGGGCGATCAGCGCGAAGACGCAGGCGGCGAGGAACGCAATGATGGCGAGCGTGTTGGTCTGCTCGACCTTCCAGGTCAGGGTCAAGGTGAGGTCATCGGGACCAGCCGCGGAGGCGGCAAGCGCGGAACGACCGGACGGCACGTTCTCCAGGTCCAGGCTCACGGTACCCTCACCGCTGGCCTGCTTAAACCACATGTCGGAGGAGGCAAGCTGCGTCACCAGATCGGCGGAGGTCGGATCCGCCAGGGGCTGGGCGCCCGACTGGACGCCGGACTGGGCACCCGATTGGGCAGGCGTGGAGGGAGCGGCAGGGGTGGTCTGACCGGTCGACACCGCAGCGTGGGACTCGGCCTTCAGCTTCGTGCGATCCGACTCGACGCCGATGACCTCGGTGTAGGCGGCGTCGCCGATCCAACCCTTGACGTCCTGCGTGGTGCCGATGCTCAGCGTCACGGGTGCACCAGACTTCGACGTCGCGGTGACCGTCACGTCGTCCTTCACAATCGACAGCACGTTGCCGCGCGTCATGATCAGATCGGTCGCAGACACGACCGACGAGACCTGATGCGTCGGCGGCCGCAGCACGGTCACACCGAGCAGCCCGACGAGCACGCATACGAGAGCCACAACGCCCATCGACGATGCCGCCACGTATCGCTTAAAGAGTTCCACGGTTGCTCCTCACGTCCAACACCCACACTGCGGGCATTCTTCAGGCTCCACTTTACGTGCTAACCCCGTTGACGGCCGAATTCGCACGCGGGGCAGTGATGCATCACATCCGTACGTCACAGTGGACGCAGGCGTCGACGCCAGCACTCCGAGTGCCAGTGACGACGACCATCCACACCCTGAGGCAAGCCAAAAGGCGCTTCTTCGGGCCACGCGACGACATGCGCCGTCCCCGCAGGAATCGGACGCAAGCATGCCGGGCAGGTGTAGTCCTTCGCCGAACCGGGAAGGCGGCGCACCTGATAATCGCCACCGTCGGGGCCGCGTTCCGTACGCGGCACGGAGGCAAGACGGTCCATCTGCAATGGACGTGCCTCGCCCCACGGTCGTTTCTTGCTTCGCTTGCCTCTCACGCAACCACAGTGCCACGTCGCCAGACGCGGCGCACGGCGAGGTCAGAGTCGACCTCGACAATGTCGGCCTTCTTGCCGGGCGCAAGGGAGCCGATGGAGTCGTCGCCCAGGATCGTGGCGCCCTGGACGGAGGCCATGTACACCGCGTCGACGAGCGGGATCCCACCCTTGGTGACGGCGACGCGCACGCAGTCCATGAGGTGTGCCGTACCGCCGGCGATGGCGTTTCCCTGCGCGAGGCGCGCAACGCCATCCTTGACGATGACGTCCTGAGGGCCGAGCGTGTACTGCCCGTCGGCCATGCCGGCGGCCGCCATCGCGTCGGTGATGAGGACGACGTGCTCACGGCCCACCAGCTCGTACACGTCGCGCACGAGCGAAGGATCGACGTGGATGGAGTCGCAGATCAGCTCCGCGACAGCTCCGCCGCGAGCGGCATCCGAGAGGAACTCGGCGATCGGACCGGTGTCGCGGTGGTGCAGCGGGCGCATGCCGTTGAACAGGTGGGTGATCGTCGCGCGGGGGCCACGCTTGGTCTCCACCTGCGCGAAACGCTCACGCGAGTAGGCCAGGGCCTCGCGGGCCTTCACGGAGTTGGAATCGGTGTGTCCCCACGACGGCAGCGCTCCCCCATCGATGAGGGCTTCGGCAACCGAGCCGGGTCCGTAGGCGCCCGGCTTCTCGGGGGCAAGCGTCATGGACAGCGCGTAGCCCTGGCAGTCCTCGATGAGGGTGCGCGTCAGGTCCGCGTCGGGATCGACGATAAACGTCGGGTCCTGGGCTCCGCAGCGCTCGTGGGAGACGAAGGGGCCCTCGAAGTGGATACCGGCGAGCTCGTCGGCCTTCGCCAGCTCGGCCAGGGTCTTTGCGCGCGCACGCAGCACCTCGGCGGAGGCTGTGACGCAGGATGCGACCAGGGAGGTCGTACCGTGACGGCGATGCTCGAGGACCGCAACGAGGGCTTCCTCCGCGGTCTCGGCGTTGGGGAAGGACTCTCCGCCGCCGCCGTGACAGTGCACATCGACGAGGCCGGGCAGGTAGGTCGCATCGCTGGCCTCGGGCGCCTCGCCCTCGTACTCGGAAACAGGGACACACACGGGTAATAGTGGCGCCGTCGAACTCGATAATTCCATCCTCAACGACGGTATCTTCGAGAACCAGACGGCCACGCAACACAGAAGTAGTCATGCGTTAATTGTGGCACACCTGACACTTCACTGCTGTGTCTCGGACAACCATTTCTCCCAGTCGTCACACGCACGCGCAGCAGGTCGTTGCCGCGACTCGTATCCCTTCACCATCACGATCTCGCGCCCCGGTGCTCTCACGGCCACCACTCGACCACCCTCGACGACGATTGGACGGAACATGCCGTTCTTCGCCGGACAGATCAACGCCTCCCCGGCCTCGTCCGTCAGGCAGGAACGGTCCCTGTAGCCGACATGTAACTCATCAAACGAAGGAAGAGCGTGCATCGCCTCCGCCTCAGCGCGGAAGTCTTCCACGAGATCTGCGAGATCTGCGCGAGCCAGACCGGCTCCATATTCTGCAAGAGGAAGACCGACACTCTCCCCCGCCACACGCGCTCCGGCCAACGCTCGACGCGCTTCGGTGAGAGTCAGCCCGGTCCATCTAGCCAGGTCGGCCTCGTCGATGGGACCGTGCCCCCAGGCGTAACGCGCTGCTAGGACCGCGAGGGCTTCTTCATGCCCGGGCTCTCCCTTCGCGACCCCGGGAGCGGCCGGAAGTGAGCGCGCATCGACAATCAGGTGTTCGCCCGCGCGCACAGGCCCCGCGGTCAGCACACCATCCAGATGGAGGCGCATGATGAGGTGGCGACGCCGTAGCCCATCCTGCGCGGAAGAAGTCGTCACCGTATCGATCCCCCTACTACCCCACGCCTCGACAAGCTCAACGCGGCTCACTCCCAGGGGTGAGGTCTCCAGCAGGTCACACGCAACCTGCGCCGCACGTTCGACGAGAGCATCAGTGAGGCCCACAGAAAGCGCCTGGCGTTCCCACGCCGCACGCCGGTGGCGCAGCAAGCGGCGCAGCCAATGGTGGTCACGGGCGCTCGTGACGTGAACGGTACCGCGCATCGGCCAGGAACGAACCAGCTCACCTCGCGCGAACGACTCCTCGACGCGAGCGCGCGACACTCCCGTGCAGCGCACGCCAATCGCCCACGGGATCGCGCTCGCCTGCTGACCTTGCAGTGCCGCCAGATTCTCAACGGCATCCAGCGGTGAACGCGCCGCGGTAGCAGGGACGAGTCCCTGGGCGATAATTCTCCCCAGGCTCACCCTCAGGGATGCGTCCATCAGAACAGTCGAGACTCGGGGTCATCCACCCCGCGCATCGCGTCGTAGTCCAGGACCACGCAGCGGATACCGCGATCTTCGGCAAGAGTGCGCGCCTGCTTCGTGATCTCCTGCGCCGCGAAAATACCGGTCACGTCGCCCAGAAGCGCATCGCGCCCCAGCAGCGACAGGTAGCGCGTGAGCTGTTCGACGCCATCGATGCCGCCCCGGCGCTTCACTTCGATCGCCACGTGGTTGCCGTCAGCGTCGCGCACCATAAGGTCCACCGGGCCCACGGGCGTGGGGAACTCACGCCGCACCAGCTCCCAGCCCTCGCCGAGGATCTGGGGCACCTGCTCCGCGAGGAGCTCCTGCAGGTGCGCCTCCACGCCGTCCTTCACGAGGCCGGGGTCGACCCCCAGGTCCTCGGTAACGTCCGCGATCACGTCGTGGATGCGGATGATCAGCTTGTCGTCAGTCTTGTCGGCCTGAACCGTCCAGACCTGCTCGACGCCCTCCTCGTCCTCACCAGGCTCCCCCATGGAAACCGTGCAGGGAGCCGTCATCCAGTTAAGCGGCTTATAGGAACCGCCCTCGGAATGGATGAGGACGGAGCCGTCACCTTTGAGCATGATGACGCGCTTGGCAGGGTCCAGGTGGGCGCTCAGACGACCGGAATAATCAACGGTGCAGGTAGCAATAACAATACGCACCCCGTGAGCTTACCAATCCTGCTCACACGAGGCGCGGAGGACCGGACTCCACCCAGGAGACCAATCCGTTATATGTCAGGCGTTCCACGGCGACCTCGTAACGATGGTCACCGTACGCCAGGCGCACCTCGACGACGGAACCGTCGGCCGAGTGCGCGATCGGCGCAGAGACTTCCATACCCCGACGCGGAATCGAATACACCGGCTTGAAAGTAAAACCCACCAGCCGATACCAGGACAGCTCCTCGACGCCGTACACGCCGATACCAGCCGTCCAGCCAGAGTGAACGTCCGGGCGCGACCAACAGCGGAAAGCACCCAGACGCGAAACGATCCTGCGGGCGCGCACATTCATGTACACCCACAGGATCGCCCCGACACACGCGAGGAGAACCGCACACCAGATCACAATCGTCATCAGGCTCATGAGGTCCTCCTCGCGTTGCGTCGAATTACTGTTCTGCCACTGTAGCGTGGTCGGCCACGACCGTTACGAAATCCGAGTCGACTGAGGCGAATCCCCCAGTGACCTGGAAGGACACGACCTCGTCCGCACGCGACACAGTCACAGTCCCCTCGCTCAGCTGAGCGAGGAGGGGCTGACGCCCCGGCAGCACGCCGAGGCTTCCGTCGACCGTCGGAAACTGGACGGAAGCAGCCGCGCCGTGCCACAGGCGTCCCTCATGGGAGACGACCTCGACCTGCAAGGACTTACCCGATGCCATCAGGCTTCCTTGGCCAGCTCGTGAGCGTTGCGCTCCAGGTCGTCGATACCACCGCAGTTGTAGAAGGCCTGCTCCGGAACGTCGTCGTAGTAGCCCTCGGCGATGCGCTTGAACGCCTCGATGGTCTCCGACAGCGGCACGGTCGAACCGGGCACGCCCGTGAACTTCTCGGCCATGTACATGTTCTGCGACAGGAACTGCTCGATGCGGCGTGCACGCGCAACGGTGACCTTGTCGTCCTCGCTCAGCTCGTCGACGCCGAGGATGGCGATGATGTCCTGCAGTTCCTTGTTCTTCTGCAGGATGGCCTTGACGTGCGTGGCGACGTCGTAGTGCTCGCGACCGACGAGGGCCGGGTCGAGGATACGCGAGGTCGAGGCCAGCGGATCCACGGCGGGGTAAATACCCTTGGCCGCGATCTCACGGGAGAGCTCGGTCGTCGCATCCAGGTGAGCGAAGGTCGTCGCCGGAGCCGGGTCGGTGTAGTCATCGGCGGGAACGTAGATCGCCTGCAGCGAGGTGATCGAGTGGCCGCCAGCCGAGGTGATGCGCTCCTGGAGCAGACCCATCTCGTCAGCCAGGTTGGGCTGGTAACCCACAGCGGAGGGCATACGGCCCAGCAGCGTGGAGACCTCGGAGCCCGCCTGGGTGAAGCGGAAGATGTTGTCGATGAACAGAGGACGTCCTGGTGCTGGACATCGCGGAAGTACTCCGCCATGGTCAGGCCCGTCAGGGCGATGCGCAGACGCGTGCCCGGCGGCTCATCCATCTGGCCGAAGACGAGGGCGGTCTTGTCGAAGACGCCCGCCTCTTCCATTTCGCCGATGAGGTCGTTGCCCTCGCGGGTACGCTCGCCGACGCCGGCGAACACGGAGACGCCGCCGTGGTCCTGAGCCACGCGCTGGATCATCTCCTGGATGAGGACGGTCTTACCGACGCCCGCACCGCCGAAGAGACCAATCTTGCCGCCCTGCACGTAGGGGGTCAGCAGGTCGATGACCTTGATGCCGGTCTCGAACATCTTGGTGCGCGCCTCGAGCTGGTCGAAGGCCGGGGGCTGACGGTGGATCGGCCAGCGCTCTTTGACCTCGAGGGTCTCACCCTCTTCGAGGTTCAGCACGTCGCCGGTCACGTTGAACACGTGGCCCTTGGTGACGTCGCCGACCGGCACGGTGATCGGGGCGCCGGTGTCGGTGACGGGGGCACCACGCACGAGGCCGTCGGTCGGCTTCAGCGCGATGGTACGCACGAGGTTGTCACCGAGGTGCTGGGCGACCTCGAGGGTCATTGTGAAGGTCGACTCGCCCTCGCCCTGGCCCGCGAGATTCACCTCGACGGTCAGCGCGTTGTACAGCGGCGGGATGCGGTCCGGGGGAAACTCGACATCGACGACAGGGCCGACGACGCGTGCGACGCGTCCCTCGGCGATTGCATGTGTATCAGTCATGGTGTTACTCCGTGTCTCGAAGGGCTTAGCTCGCGTTAAGAGCGTCGGCCCCGCCCACGATTTCGGTGATTTCCTGGGTAATTTCCGCCTGGCGGGCCGAGTTCGCCAGACGCGTGTACTTGGTGATGAGCTCGTTCGCGTTGTCCGTCGCGGTGTGCATAGCGCGCTGGCGCGATGCAAGCTCGGACGCTGCCGACTGAAGGAGCACGTTGTGGATACGCGCCTCCACGTACAGGGGAAGAAGCGTGTCCAGAACAGCTTCCGCAGACGGAATAAACTCGTATTCCGGCTGGGCCAAGGACGGATCGTCCGCGAAGCCGCGTTCGGTGGCGCGCTCCTCGTCTGATTCGGGGGCGTCCACAACCGTCAGCGGCAGCATCTGGCGCACCTCGGGGACCTGACTCATGACGGTCTTGAAGCGCGTGTACACGAGGTGCAGGGCGCCGACACCCGTATCGGGGTCCTTGTCCAAGAAACGTTCGAGCAGCACGTTCGCCATCTCACGCGCGGTCTCGGGGGACGGAGAATCCGACTCCCCTTCCCACTCGCGTTCGATGTCAACGCCGCGGAAGCGGAAGTACGCCGAGGCCCTGCGACCGAAGGTGTAGACAACGGGCTCGTAGCCGTCCTCACGCAGGTCCGCGATGAGCTTCTCCGACTCGCGCAGGATGGTCGCCGAGTAGGCTCCGGCCATACCGCGATCCGATGCCACGACCAGGATGGCCACGCGATTGGTGTCTTCGCGTTCCTCGGTCAGCGGGTGGTCGAGGTCCGTGTGGACCGCGACCGCCGCGACCGCCTGGGTCAGGGCCTTTTCATAAGGCCCCGCCTCGGTGGCAGCGCGCCGCGCCGCGCCAATGCGAGACGCAGCGATCATCTCCATGGCGCGGAAGACCTTCGCGAGCGTCGTCGTCGAGGCGATACGCTGCTTATAGATCCTCTGCTGTCCACCCATCGCTTAGGCCTTCTCGCTCGTGCGACCGCGCGAGATTTCCTCGCGGGTGCGCTCAGCCACGACCTCGCCGTCCTCGAGTCCGGCGGCGCCACGTCCGGCGCTGATCCACTGGTGGTGGAACTCCTCGACGGCGTTCCTGAGCGCCTCCTCCGTCTCGGAGGTCAGGTCGCCGGTCGCCGCGATCGTGTCGAGCACGGTGGAGTTAGCGTGCAGGTGGTCGAGCAGGCCGCGCTCGAAGCGCAGGACGTCCTCAACCTCGATGTCATCGAGGTAGCCCTTGGTGCCCATCCAGATCGAGGCGACCTGGTCTTCCATCGCGTAAGGCGTGGACTGAGGCTGCTTGAGCAGCTCCATGAGGCGCTCACCGCGGGTCAGCTGACGACGAGTCGCCGCATCCAGGTCGGAGGCGAACATGGCGAAGGCAGCCATCGAGCGGTACTGCGCGAGCGTCAGCTTGAGCGTACCGGCGACCTTCTTCATGGCCTTGGGCTGGGCCGCGCCACCAACACGGGACACTGAGATACCCACGTCAACGGCGGGACGCTGGTTCGAGTTGAACAGGTCGGACTGCAGGAAGATCTGGCCGTCGGTGATCGAAATGACGTTAGTCGGGATGTAGGCCGACACGTCGTTCGCCTTGGTCTCGATGATCGGCAGGCCTGTCATCGAACCGCCGCCCAGGGCGTCCGACAGCTTCGCGCAACGCTCCAGCAGGCGGGAGTGCAAGTAGAAGACGTCGCCGGGGTAGGCTTCGCGGCCCGGCGGGCGACGCAGCAGCAGCGAGACCGCACGGTAGGCCTCGGCCTGCTTGGACAGGTCGTCGAAGACGATGAGGACGTGCTTACCCTGGTACATCCAGTGCTGGCCGATGGCCGAACCCGTGTAGGGGGCCATGTACTTGTAGCCGGCGGGATCCGAGGCCGGGGAGGCCACGATGGTCGTGTACTCCATGGCACCGGCGTCCTCAAGGGTGGAGCGCACCGAAGCGATGGTCGAGCCCTTCTGGCCGATCGCCACGTAGATGCAACGCACCTGCTTGTTCGGGTCGCCGCTCTTCCAGTTCTCACGCTGGTTGAGGATCGTATCGAGGGCGATCGCGGTCTTGCCGGTCTTGCGGTCACCGATGATGAGCTGACGCTGGCCGCGGCCAACCGGGATCATCGAGTCGATAGCCTTCAGGCCGGTGGCGAGGGGCTCGTGGACGCTCTTACGCGCCATAACGCCGGGGGCCTGCAGTTCGAGCGCGCGGCGCCCGTCCAGGTCCGTGATCTCGCCGAGGCCGTCAATCGGGCGGCCGAGCGGGTCAACCGTGCGGCCCAGGTAGCCGTCACCGACGGGAACCGAGAGAACCTCGCCCGTGCGGTGCACGACCTGGCCCTCTTCGATACCGCCGAAGTCACCGAGGACGACGGCACCGATCTCGCGCTGGTCGAGGTTCATGGCCAGGCCCAGCGTCCCGTCCTCGAAACGCAGCAGCTCGTTCGCCATGGTGCCGGGCAGGCCCTCGACGTGCGCGATACCATCGGCCGTTTCGATGACGTGACCCACCTCTTCGGTGGCCACGTCCGCCGGACGGTAGGACTCCATAAAGGAGTCCAGTGCTCCGAGGATTTCCTCCGGGGAGATGCTGAGGTCAGCCATGAGGATTCCTAACTAGGTAAAAGAAAATTAATGTGTGTACGAGAAGTGCTAGCTGGCGATCGCGTCGCGCGCTGCACTGATGCGGCTGGCCAACGAGGCGTCGATCGCGGTCATGCCCGCGCGCAGGCGGAAGCCGCCCACAACCTCGGGATCAATCGAGATCGCCAGGTCGACAGGCGTGCCGTAGCGCTTCGAGAGGATGGAACGAAGGCGCTCGACCTGAGCCTCACTCATCAGGGGTCGCCGTGGCGACCGTGACGAAGAGACGGTCCTGCATAGTCGCTGCCCACTGCGCGTAGCGACGCAGGTTGTGCAGCAGACGACCGTGGTTCGAGCGTCCGACCGCCCGACGCACGAGGCGCATTGTCCAGATGCTGACATGCGCGGCGAAGAGCTTCGACGCGACATCGCCGCGCTCGTGTGCGTCACCCTTGGACTTATCCGACAGGCGCACGCGGACCTCGCGCTGGTGTGCCAGGAAGTAGCGCACCTGGAACAGCTCCTCGCGAACCTGCTCGAGAGCTCCCTGGGCACCGGCGGCATTGAGCACGCCAAGGATGCCGAGCACCTCGAGCGTGTCCGCCACATCCGCCGGATGACGCCAGTGGTCGGCGACGACCGCATTCACGACGGACAGCGTCGCAGCGCTCACGTGCGAAGCGAACGCGCTGGAGGCGAGCCCCTGCTTATCTGCGACCGACCGCGCCGGGTCGGTCGCTGCACGCGCGAGACGAGTGTTCTCCTTGAACAGGTCGGCCAGGCCGAAAAAATCCTCGGCAACCCGCATTGGGTCAGTGCCGGGCGTGGCCAGGGCCGCCGCCAGCTCCTTCGCAAAGGGGACGGACTCGATCGTTCGCATCTGTGTCATCGCTTCTCCTCGACCCGGGCGCTGTCGGCCTCGAGCTCGTCAAGGAAGCGATCGACCACGCGAGAAGTCAGGGCCGTGTCGGTGAGGTGCTCACCGATGATCTTCTCTGCCAGCTCGGAGGCGAGCAGACCCACCTCGGAACGCAGGGAGATCTGCGCAGCCTGCTTCTCGGCGAGGATCTGACGCTCGGAGGCCTCGAGAATACGGTTGGCCTCGCTGGTTGCCTCGTGACGCGCGGCGGCCACGATGGCCTTCGCTTCGTCGTTGGCGCGCTCACGGATGGTGTGCGCTTCAGCGTGAGCCTCGCGAATGATCTCCTCGCGCTTGAGCGCCGCGGCAGCCTGATCGGCCTTCGCTTGCTCGGCGGCGCCGAGGCCCTCCTCGATCTTCGCGGCGCGCTCGTCCATCGTCTTGTAGATGCGAGGCAGCGCGTAGCGTCCGACGAGGAGCAGGACGATAAGCAGAACGAGAGCCGACCAGAAAATCTCGTACAGCGGCGGTAGGATGACGGCGAGGCCGCCGACCTCCTGGTCCGACGCGGCGACAATCTGGTGCATGGCGATCACTTAACGATGAGCGGCAGAACGAAGCCGATGAGGCCGAGGGCCTCGACCATGCCGGCGCCGATGATCATGTTGGTGAAGAGACGGCCGGCAACCTCGGGCTGACGGGCGGTCGCTTCCTGGGTCTTGCCGACCATGAGGCCAATGCCGAGGCCGGGGCCCAGGGTGGCGAGGCCGTAGCCGATGTAGGCGAATGCTGCGGTTCCCATAGTGGTTTCCTTCTGTTAGTAACGCCGGGTGGCGTTGGGGGTCAGTGATGTTCGACGGAAAGCTTGATGTACACGGTCGACAGGATCGTGAAGATGTACGCCTGCAGGAAGGCAACGAAGACCTCGAAGCCCGTCATGACGAACATGGCGGCACCGGTCAGGCTGGCGGCTGCGGACAGGGCCGAAAGCTCGTGCAGCATCACGGCGGTACCGAAGTAAGTCATACCCAGCAGGAGGTGGCCCGAGATCATGTTGCACAGAAGACGTAGGGTCAGCGTGACGGGGCGAACGACGAAGTTCGACAGGAACTCGATGGGCGTGATGAGCACGTACATCGGGATCGGCAGGCCGGAGGGGAAGAGCTGGGCGGAGAAGAAACCGCCGACGCCCTGCTTGGCGATGCCGGCTCCGATGAAGGTCACGTAGGTGATGAGCGCGAAGACCATCGGGACGGCGACGACCGACGAGGCCGCGATGTTGATGCCGGGGATAATACCGGCGATGTTCATGGCGAGGACGCCGAAGAACAGGAAGCCGATGAAGCCGGAGAACTTGCGGCCGGTCTTGGGGCCGAGCATGTCGAGAGCGACGTTGTCACGCACGTAACCGGCGAGCCCCTCGATGACCATCTGTCCGCGGGTCGGCACCAGCTTGGGCTTGCGCGCGACTGCAACGAGAATCAGCGAGATGAGCAGGCCCATGATGACGCGGGCGAGCGTCAGGCGGTTGAACTCGAAGAACGTTCCCTCGCCGAAATCACGGTCGGGAAAAAATCCTCGAGGGCCGGCTGGTGGGGGTGCTGCGTGAACGCGGGGTAGGCGGTGAGTGCGATAACGATGAGAAGGATCGCGAGGCTCACCCAATACCAACGCGGCTTGGACGCGGTGCGGCGAGCAGGCGCGTGATCGGACACTGAATGTGCCTCCTTCATCTCAACTCCATTGGCTTGTGTCTGCTGCCGGGGCAACTGGACCATTCTATACAGAGAAGGGGCCGCCCAGCGCGCGCAAGGGTTACTGAGTGTCGCTCGGCGCGTCCACGTTCATCGTGCGCTTGCGTATCATGACCATCATCTCGACGGTCGAGGACACAATAATCGCAATGATTGTGGCGATTGCGGCCACCCGGACGTCCATGCCCAGGGCGCGCGGAACATACAGTCCGATGGCGAGCAGAGCGATCTTCGCCGCGTATCCGCCGGTCACCCATCCGATGAAGTGGGAGGGCGAGCGCAGAGCGCGCGAGGTGAAGAACCACTGCGCGCCGCAGATGATGACGACCATGACAACAGCGAGCAGGTAGCTCATGCGGAAACCTCTTCGTGGGCGGGGTCTTCCTTGGGGAATTCACGGGTGGTGACAGCCCACACCGATTGCTGCCGCAATGATGGCGACGAGAGCGACGCTCCACCACTCGAACACGAGGAGCCCGACCGCGGGGATGCACACGATGGCGGTCCACATCCACAAAATGGCGACGACGCCGCGGTGGGAGTGGCCCGCGACGAGCAGACGGTCATGGAAGTGGGAGCGGTCGGCAACGAAGGGGCTCTTGCCTCGGCTCATGCGTCGAATCGAGGTGACGACAAGGTCGAGGACGGGCATAAAGATGACCGACAGCGGCAGGATGAGCGGCAGCGCAGACACGATCATCTGCTGGCGTCCGAGCAGCGAGGGATCGATCTTGCCGGTGACGATGATGCCGGCGGCAGCCAGGACGAGGCCCATGGTCTCCGCTCCCCCGCCCATCATGATCGAGGAGGGGTGGAAGTTGAACCAGAGGAAGCCTGCGCACACTCCGAGCAGCGCAATCACGATGAGGCTAGCGGTCGTCGCGTAGGAGGCCGCACCCATGAGCCGGGTGATGATGTAGGAGTAGAAGAAAAAGGATCCTGCTCCGATAGCGATCATGCCGGAGGCAAGCCCATCCAGACCGTCAATAAAGTTGACGGCGTTCATGATGCCGACGATGAAGAAAACGGAGACGAAGAGCCACAGTCGGGAGGATCCGAGCGTCAGGCCGAAAATCGGGAACGAGGCCAGCTGCACCCCGCCAAAAGCCATGCCACCCGCGATCAGCACCTGACCGCCGAGCTTGGCCATCCAGTCCAGTTCGATGATGTCATCGATGATGCCGAGGATGCACATGGCGCCGGCACCGGCCATGACGGCCCACGGGACCGTGGTGGTAAAGAGTGGCGCCATGTAGGGGATCCGCGAAGCAAGCAGCATCGTGACGATCAGTGCGATCGTCATGGCGACGCCGCCGAGGCGCGGAATCGGTGTCTGCTGGATGTCACGCCCACGCACCGGCGGCAAGATGTTGAACCGCAGGCACGCCCAGCGCACGGCCGGGGTGAGCAGGATCGTCAGGGCCATCGCGATGGCCCCCAGCAGCAGGTAGACCTTCACGAAGCGGCCCCTTCGACGGGGGCGATGGGCACGCCGGCGACGGCGCTGAGCTCATCGAGGGAGATGGTCCCGAGGCGGAGCGCCCGGGGCACATCGTGCGCGAAGTCAACGATCGACGAGGCCGTGGATCCCTGGGTGGGGCCACCGTCGAGGTAGGCGGACACGAGTGTTCCGAAGTATCCGACGGCCTGCTCGACCGAGGTCGCGGGAGGCTGACCGGTCAGGTTCGCGGAGGTGACCGCCATTGGTCCGAAGTCATGCAGGAGGCGCAGGAGGGCGCTCTGGTTCGGCATGCGCACGCCGATGGTGCCGCCGGTTTCACCCAGGTCCCACCCGAGGTCGGGGCTGGCGCGCAGGATGAGGGTGAGTCCGCCGGGCCAGAAGGCACGCGCACAAGCGCGGGCGGCCTCGGGTACATCGACGCACAGCGAGTCGATCGCGTCGACGGAAGCGACGAGCACGGGTGGGGGCATCTGTCGTCCGCGGCCCTTGGCGGCCAGGACTGCGGCGACGGCCTCGGGGTTGGCAGCGTCCGCGCCAATGCCGTAGACGGTGTCCGTGGGTACGACGAGAAGATGGCCGTCGCGCAGCTCCCGCTGGGCGCGCGCCAGGTCATCCTCGCTCAGGCAAGGAACGGCGCTCAGGATCGTCTCTGTACTCATCGTGTTCATTGTGTCACGGATGCGGTGGGCCTCGTCGATTCGGGCGCGCGGGCCCTCAGGAAACGACGCCTGCCAGCCAGGTCGGGCAGCGTTGCGATGTCCGTCATTCCGAGCTGCGCGGCGATCGCAGCGATGGCTTCTTCCTGCGTGGGCGAGTGTTCCATCAGCAGCACACCACCGGGGCGCAGGAGGGTGAGGGCGCGACGCGCGACGCGCGCGGGGATCTCGGTCCCGTCCGGGCTTCCCCCCGTACAGGGCGACGTGGGGGTCGGCGCTGGCCTCGGGCTGCGTGGGCATCTCATCGGCGGGAACGTAGGGCGGGTTGGTGACGACGACGTCGACCATCCCGTCCAGGTGCGCGAGCGTGGCTGGATCCGTCGCGTCGCCTCGCTCCAAGTGAAGGCAGGGAACGCCCACGGCGTCGCGGTTCTGACAGGCCAGGGCGAAGGGCTCGGCTTCCTTCTCGACAGCCCATACCTCCGTGCGGGTGGTCTCGACGGCTACTGCCAGCCCGATCGCACCGGAGCCGGCGCACAGATCGACGACGCGGGCCTCGCCGCGGCTGGCGACGACCGACATGGCCTCGTCAATCGCTAGGCCGGCAAGTACCTCGGTCTCCGGGCGCACGACGAACACACCGGGTCGGGCGGCCAGGGTCAAGCCACGGAAGAACATGCGACTCGTGACGTGCTGAAGGGGAATGCGCAGGGCCCTCTCCCCCACCGCCGAGCGCAGTTTCTCCGCCTGCTCCTCGTTCAAGTCCTCCGGAAGATCCCACTGGGACGAGGCGTCACACGCCCACTCGAGCAGCTCACGCACGTCCGCATCGACCGAGTCGATGCCAGCGTTCGCCAAGCGCTCACGAGCCCACGCGCGCGCACCCGTCACAGACCAGGTTCCCATAGCCCCTCCCATCATGACTGCGCGGCGGCGGCCAGGCGCTCGGCCTCATCAGCTTCCTGCAACGAAGCGATCACTGCGTCGAGCGCGCCGGACAGGACCGCGTCCAAGTTGTGTGCCTTGAAGCCCGTGCGGTGATCCGCGATGCGGTTCTCCGGAAAATTATACGTGCGGATGCGTTCCGAGCGATCCACGGTGCGCACCTGAGAGAGGCGCTGGGCCGAGGCCTCGGCTTCCTTCTTCGCCCGTGCCTCCGCGGCCAGGCGCGAGGCCAGCACGCGCAGCGCGGCCTCCTTGTTCTGCAGCTGCGACTTCTCATTCTGCATCGACACGACGATGCCCGAGGGGATGTGTGTGATGCGCACAGCGGAGTCTGTCGTGTTGACCGACTGGCCGCCGGGGCCACTCGACCGGTAGACGTCGATACGCAGATCGTTCGGATCGATGACGATCTCCTCGTCGTCCTCGATCTCCGGCATGACGAAAACGCCTGCGGCGCTCGTGTGGATACGGCCCTGCGACTCGGTGACGGGCACGCGCTGGACGCGGTGCACGCCACCCTCGTACTTCAGGTGTGCCCACACGCCCTCGTCGGGAGCGGGGGTGCCCTTAGCTCGGATCGCGAGCGTGATGTCCTTGAAACCGCCGAGCTCCGTGTGCGTCGCACTCATCTCGGTGACGCTCCAGCCGTGCGCCTCCGCATAGCGGGCATACATGCGTGCCAGATCGGAGGCGAACAGCGCGGATTCTTCGCCGCCTTCTCCCGCTTTGATCTCAAGGATGACGTCCATCGCATCCTCGGGGTCGCGGGGGGCCAGGATCTTGACGAGTGCCTCGTGGGCGGCATTTTCCTCTTCTTCGAGGGCGGGGATCTCGTCAGCGAAGGAGCGGTCTTCGGCGGCCAGCTCTCGGGCGGCCTCGAGGTCTCCCGAGGCGGAGGCAAGCCGATCGGCGGCGGCCTTGACGCGGCCAAGCTCGGCGTAGCGTCGACCGACTCGGCGCATCAGCTGCGGGTCCGCCAGTGTCTGGGGATCCGCCATCTGTGCCTCGACCTGCTCATATTCCTGCAGCAGGGGGCCCAGGGCGCCGAGTTCATCAGTCGCGGCCACGATTCACCACTTCCTTCGTTCCATACAGTTGACAAAGCGGCGGCGCCGTCGGCCATAGGGCCAACGACACCGCCGTTGAGCGAGCCGCTCACCCTCACTTGGAGGGGCGCACGCGCTTGCCGTAGCGAGCCTCGAACTTGGCGACGCGGCCGCCGGTGTCGAGGATCTTCTGCTTGCCCGTGTAGAACGGGTGGCAGGCCGAGCACACGTCCACGCGCATCTCACCGGAGGTGATGGTGGAACGGGTGTGGAACGTGTTGCCGCACGTGCAGGTCACGACGGTGTCCACGTATTCGGGGTGAATACCCTTCTTCATGGAGTTTCTCCTGGATCGTTTGGTGCCCCGGGTCCGGACATGCAGCGTCCCCCGCATCTGGCGGGGACTCGCCTTCCAGCGCACCAAGAAGCGCCTGGGGCATGCCGGTGAACCGGTAAGCCGACACGACATTATCGCACACGCCCCCACCCCCTTCAACGACGGAGTGCCACCTCGGGCGTGAGATCGGCTATGGGCGAACGAGAGGCTCACATCCACGAATCCACGGGGTAGAGGTGTACGCGGGGTGCGGCGCTCAGAGTGTGCGCCTGCTCGGACCGACGTTTGCGGCCGACGTCAGGTAATTCGCCCGCGAGGAGCCGTAGCGCGAGGTCCCGTCCCACACGAGGTAGCGGTGGAGGTACGCGGGAGGCACGTAGAGCTGCGCGCCGAACGCCGTGAAGAGCGCGGTGGAATGGGCCGCACTCCCCTTGAGGTTGATACCCGCACTATTCGCCGTCAGGCGGATCGCCTGGGCGGGGTTGTACGTATACGTCACGCCGGCGATCCGGTACGCGCCAAGGTAGCGGGTCTCGTTGGCGCGCAGCTTCTCCCCCGCACCCTTCCTCCAGCGCTTGTAACGCTTCTTCCCAATCATGGACGTGTCGGCGCCGAGAGCCGTCTCGATGAGGCGCACCAGGCGCACCCTGGCCTCATCGGCGATCCGGTCGAGCTGCGTCAACGCCTCGGCGGGATCCATCTGCGCACGCTCAAGACTCGCCCCCAGGTCGTTCGCGACCAGGCGTTGCTCACTGAGCCACGCCGTGAGGGGGACGCCGCCATGCTCAGGACCGACGGCTCGCGGCTTCGCCGTTGGACGCTCTCCGTGAGGGTCTCGACGACGGTCAGGTCCTCGTACACCGGACCCAGCTCGTTGTCCCACACCGCGCGCCAGGCAGGAGCCAGCGCGAAGAGATCGCACGCGGCCATCAACGCGACGTGCGCGTCCATCAGGCCGTGGAAATCCCCCACGATCGTCTCCGTTTCCCGAGCCGTCGCGGCGCTCATCGAAGCGAGGAACGGAATCGAAGCCTCCGCAGCGATACGAGCGCGCAGACTGTCGCGCTCGGCCCGAGCGGCCTCGAGGCGCGCAGTCAGGCCTCGGTCGTAGCGCCCGGCCCCAAGGAGTGGGCAGAAGGCACGCTCGACCTCGAGGTGACGCTTCTCAAGCGCTTCCCATTCCTCGGCCACACGCCGTATGTTGTCGCGCGCCAGGCGTCGCAACATCCAGCCCCGCGCCCAGACGACGATCCCCATGAACGAGGTGACCCACGCATACCAGGTGGGCCACACGAGACTCTGCGGGACATCGACGGCGGACGTCACGGCAAACCACGCGGGAGTCACGAGGAACAGGAGCAGGCCGGCCACGATGCGCAGAACACCACGCAGGCTGCGCCACGATGTGTTCGGGCGTTCGGGGGCTTGATTGAGCGCGTCGACGGCTAGCGATGTCATGGCTCCACTCTGGCACGGATGGCACTCAATTGCCGGGTATCGCTCCACGTCTCAGAAGGACGAGGACGAGCCTGATCCTGAGAAGCCACCCGAGGACGAACCGTAATCTGCGCTGGATGTACTCGACGAGGTACTGGTGTCATAGGTCACGTAATCATCGAAGTACAGCGGTCGCACGTAAATGTAGCTGTTGTAGTCCTCAAAATAACCCGATGTGTTGGCCTGGTATGCGCCCAGATTGACTCCGGCAGAGTTCGCGGTCAATCGAATCGTCGACGCGGGGTTATATTCGTGAGTCTCTCCCTTGCTGAGGTACGAGCCGTGGTAGAACATCTCGCTTGCATCCACAACTTCAGACGGCGGGCTCTGCCACCTGGCGTAACGTTGCCTGCCTTCCGCCGTCGTGTCGGCCGCCAGCGCCGTTGTCACCACGTCGGCCAGGCGTGAGCGGCACTCGTTCGCAATCCGGTCGAGTTCTTCGAGAGCCTGAACCGGGGTTAGTTCCGCGCGTTGGAGGCGATCTCCAAGGCCGATGAGCAGCTCGCGTTGCGCGTTGGTCCAATCGAACAGCGAGGTCGTTGCTCCGTGCACCTGCGGATTCTTGACGCGGTTACGCACCTTCACCCCGACGTTGTCGACAGCCAGCAGATCTTCGAAGACCGGGCCAACTTCGTTGTCCCACACGGTGCGCCAGCCGGGCGCCAACGCAAAAAAGTCGCCCGCAGCCAAGATTGCGTGGTCTGCGTCCGCCAACGCACGCAGGTCCTCAAGAATCAGATCCGTCTCGTCCGAGGCTCGCGCGCTCAGCATTCCGAGAGGGCTCGTCGTTTGCGCCTCCGCGATTCGGGTACGCACTCGCTCGTATTCGGCTCGCGCACACTCGTAGCGCGCGGACAACCCCGTCGTGTAGTGCCCAGCATCGAGCAGCGCCACAAATGCGCGCTCGACATCACCGCGGCGACGTTCCAGAGCCGCCCATTCATCAGCGAGCTTCTGCGCGTTTCGCTGAGCCTTGCGCCGCAGGCTCTGCCCGCGCGCGAGAATCCCGATTCCGCCGAGGGTAGCGACCCATCCCTTCCATCCGGGCCACTGCACGTGATTCTCAAGGCTCATGCCCTCCGCATTGGGCATAACAGCTGCCGCCTCAGTGACCGCGGCAACCACACCCTGGCTCCAACGCCCGTTGCGGAAATCGCCCTTCGCCGCATTCTGAATGCTCTCCTGGATCGACAGGACCGGGGCGATGTCCTCACCGAAGTAGGTGCCGACCTGTCGGTGCGTGGGAGACACCGCGAGAATGAAATAGCCGTCGGCCCATTTGTAGCCATTGCGCGCAATCCACTCCGGGTGCTTCGCGCGTGCGTACTTGAGTGTTGCCTCGTCCAAGTTGTCGTCGGTCAAGTTGTCGGTGGACAGGACGACGAGGTGGGTGGGCCGCAGGAAGCCGATCCCCTCGAGGACAACGCTCAGGGGGCGGCCGTCGATACTCTGAAAGCTATGGGTCTCGTCGTGAATTTCCACGACGGGCGCGATCAGGTTGGACGCCTGCGCCGTCGGCTTACTGTATTCGTAGTACGACACTGCGAACCACACGGGCATCACCAGGAGTAGGAGCGCCCCCACCACGACGCGCAGAAAACCGCGCGCGCTGAGGCTCGTGATCCGGGAGGCGCGCCCCTCAGGACCGGTGTTCGTTGCATCGCTCGTAGAAGATGTCATACATTCACTCTGACACGACGGTCAGGGTCACGCTTGGCGGCGCAGTTGGTTTCGAGACAGGAAGACGGGACGAGCGGCCCCTGTCTCTCGCTCAGTCCGATGAGGAGCCGCCGCCTGCCTCGTCCACGTCGCCAGTCAGGTATCGATCGAGATACATCGGCAGGAGGTAGATGGGCGTGCGGCCAGCGCTCAGGACACCGGTCGCCGGAGCTGGCAGTCCTTCCAGGTCAACGCCTGCGGAGTTTGCAGTTAGTCGGATCGTGGCCGCCGGGTTGTACTCGATGTCAGTGTCCGCGTCCTGGCTCCAATAGGCTGCGTCGTACTCCGCGTTCGCCGCGGTGAGCCTGATGCCCGCGTTCTTCCATCGCGTGTAGCGTTGCCGTCCGCGCGACGAGGCATCGGTTGCGAGAGTCGCTTCGATGAGCTCGGCGGCGCTCGCTCGCGCCTCGTTGGTCATCCGGTCAAGTTCTTCGAGGGCCGCAGCGGGAGCGATCTGCCCGCCCTCAAGGCGCGTCCCGAGGTCGTTCACCGCGTCCTTGTGGTCTCCCACCTGCTCCCTGAAGGCCTCAATCTCCGCCAGAATACCCGGCTCCGTGTTGACACTTTCGAGGGTGTCTGCGACGTCGTCGAGTATGTCCAGGTCTTCGATGATCGGGCCAACCTCGGTCTTCCACACGTCATGCCAGCCGGGCGCGAAGCCAAAAAAGTCGCGCGCCGCCATGATCGCGGTATCCGCGTCCGCCAGGCGTTCCATCTGCGCAAGGATCTCATCCTCCGCGCCGCCCGATGCCTCGCTCAGCGACGCGAAGAACCCCGGTGACCTGTGCTCGGCAATCCGAGCGCTGAGCCTGGCACGTTCAGCTTGGGCAAGCTCGTAGCGTGCAGTCAGTGCGCTCTCGTAGTGCCCGGCACCGACGAGCGTGGAAAACACGCGCTCAACCTCTGCCCGCTGGCCCTCCAAGGCCGCCCATTTCTCGGCGATCTCCGCCATTTTCTGACGCCCCGAGCGCCGTAGACCGGCGCCACGCCACAGCACGCCGATTCCGCACAGCGCCATGACCCAGCCGGTCCAATTCGGCCAGCCCACCGATTCTCCCATCCCCTGATGGGAGTGGGCGTAGACGGCGATTCCCAGCTGAAGGGAGGCCGGCAGTACGAGAAGGAGACCAAGAACGAGGCGGAGAAATCCGCGCACAGCACTCCAGGACCGGCGCAAGGCTTCCTGTGTCGCCTGCGCATTGACCATATTCGGTGTCGCGTTCACCATGTCCCAAGTCTGACACAGGCCCTCATCAGTTGTCCGGTATGTAGGCGCGCACCGAAAAGAAAGCGGGGCGAGTGGCTCTCGCCACTCGCCCCGTTCTCACCCGCCGATCACTCGGAGGGCGTCGTCTTCTGGATAAGCATGAGGAACTCAGCGTTGGACTGGGTTTCCTTGAGCTTGTCGAGAACCAGCTCGAGGCCCTGCTGCTGATCGAGGGTCCCCAGGACGCGGCGCAGCCTCCACATAATGCGCAGCTCCTCGGGCTTGAAGAGCAGCTCCTCGCGACGGGTGCCCGACGCGTTGAGGTCGATCGCGGGGAAGATGCGGCGCTCGGCGAGCTGACGCGACAGACGCAGCTCCATGTTGCCGGTGCCCTTGAACTCCTCGAAGATGACCTCATCCATCTTCGAGCCCGTCTCCACCAGCGCGGAAGCGATGATCGTCAGAGAGCCGCCCTCGGAGATGTTGCGGGCGGCACCGAAGAACTTCTTGGGCGGGTACAGCGCGGACGCGTCCACACCACCGGAGAGAATGCGGCCCGAGGCGGGTGCGGCCAGGTTGTAGGCGCGCGACAGACGCGTGAGCGAGTCGAGGAGGACGACGACATCCTGGCCCAGTTCGACGAGGCGCTTGGCGCGCTCGATCGCGAGCTCGGCGACGGTCGTGTGGTCCGATGCGGGACGGTCGAAGGTGGAGGCGATGACCTCACCCTTGACGATCGAACGCATGTCGGTGACCTCTTCGGGGCGCTCGTCCACCAGGACGACCATGAGGTGCACCTCGGGGTTGTTCAGCTCGATGGCCTTGGCCATCTGCTGAATGACCATCGTCTTACCGGCCTTGGGCGGGGAGACGATGAGGCCACGCTGACCTTGCCGACGGGGGCGACAAGGTCGATGACGCGCGGCGTGTAGGCCTTGGGCGAGGTCTCCATGCGCAGCTGCTCGGAGGGGTAGACCGGGGTCAGCTTGCCGAATTCGCGGCGGGCCTGGGCCTGCTCGATCGTCATGCCGTTGACGGAGTCGACGCGCACGAGCGCGTTGTACTTCTGGCGCTGGCGCTCGCCCTCGCGGGGCAGGCGCACGGCACCGGCGACGGCGTCACCGGCACGCAGGCCCCAGCGGCGCACGTTACCGAGCGTCACGTAGACGTCGTTCGGGCCGGGCAGGTAGCCGGAGGTGCGTACGAAGGCGTGGTTCTCCTGGATGTCGAGGATGCCGGCGATCGGTGCAAGGTTGTCCTCGGCGCCGCGCGCGGGCGGGCCTCTGAGTTCTCGCGGCCCTCGCCACGGTTCTCGCGGCCTTCGCTGCGCTTCTCGCGGTTCTCACGGTCGCGGCGACCGCGACGGCCGCGCTCACGGCGGGGGCGACGGCCCTCGGTGTCGTCACCGTCGGGCAGCTCGATGTTCAGGACGGTCTCGACAACCGCCGTGTCGGGCTCCGGGGTGGGCTCGGTGCGCTCGGCGGCGGGCAGGGGCAGGTCGAGCGTGACGTGCGCGGGCTCGACGGCACCCTGGCTCACCGCGCGGCGGCGGCGCGAGCGACGCGGGGCATCGGCGGGCGCGTCGGAGGCGGGAGCCTGCTCGGCCGGCTTGTCGGCGGCCGGCTTCTCAGCCTTGTCGGCCTTCTTCTTGGACGAGGCAGGGGCGTCCTCACGGGGACCCTTTTCCTGCGGGGTCGAGGCGCCGGCGCCGTTGCTCAGCAGCTCGATCAGCTGGGACTTACGAAGCTGGGAGATGCCCTTGAGGCCGCGGGATGCGGCCAGAGCCTTCAGCTCAGGCAGCTTCATCGCCGACAGCGACGCGGTCGTCTCGGCGGAGGTTTCGTTGCTCACGAAGTGATCCTTACTGGAATGCGCCCACAGCGGGCGAGGTGATTGCTCAAGCACACGAAAAAGCTTGATCAGGAAGATGCGCGAAAGAGGCACATCGCGAAGGCCGAAGTCGAACATTCGTCTCGACCTGGAAAAAATATAGCAAGACCGCCAGCCCGCTGTCGATCAGACGGCACGGCTGGCGGTGCTTGCGCAGAAACTCACAGCGCGTGAACGCTCAGAATTCCACCTTAGAGAGGCTTCCGCGGGTGATCTGCACACCCTGTGGGGCCACCCCCATCGGGACGACTCGCCACCCGGCAGCTGCTGCATCCCGGCGAATATCGGCGCCGACCGACTCCAGGGAGAGAACCGTCGGGCCCGCGCCGGAGACGACGGCGGCAAAGCCCGCGCCGCGCAGCCAGTCGACGAGCGCGAGGGAGGGCTCCATCGCGGCCCGACGCTGCTCCTGATGCAGGCGGTCGCGCGTGGCCTCCATGAGGAGAACGTGCAGGTCCGCTCCCCCGCTCGCCTGGGCATTGCCCGAGAGCACGGCGGCCAGCAGGGCGCCGCGAGCGACATTGAAGCTCGCGTCGCCGTGGGGCACGGTTGCGGGCAGCGCGGCACGCGCGGCGGCGGTACGCAGCTCGAAGTCCGGAATGAAGGCGACCGGGCTAATGCCATCGGGTGGGGTCAGGCGCACGCTGCCGACCTCGGAGGTCTCCTCGTTCATCCATGACACGGTCGCACCGCCGAAGACGGCGGGAGCCACGTTGTCGGGGTGTCCCTCCATCTGGGAGCCGATCTCGAGGATCTCTTGGCGGCCGAGAACGTCCGCGTCGCCGATGAGGGCGCGCGCCAGCGTCACGCCGGCGACGATGGCGCTCGCAGAGGAACCCAGGCCTCGAGAATGGGGAATGCGATTCGTGCAGTGCATACGCACGCCCACCTGGGGCGCGCCGACGCGGTCGAGCGCGAGGCGCAGCGCGCGCACAACGAGGTTATCCTCGCCCTGTTCAACATTTCCGGCCCCCTCCCCCTCAACGACGACCGAGGTCGCCCCCGTCGTCGCATGGACCGACACCTCGTCCCACAGGTCCAGGGCCAGGCCCATGGAGTCGAATCCGGGGCCGAGGTTCGCACTGGTCGCGGGAACTTTCACCGCGACGAAGTCATCACGCAGGCGCACGTCACTCACCCTCAACACGGATCGTGGAGGTCACCTCTCGCACCGCATCGGAGACGGACAGCGCGCGGGCGACGGCGCGCAGATCGGCCTCGCGGGCACGGTGGCTGGTCACGACAATGACACAGGCGCCGGGCACCTCGTCGTTGCGCTGGTGCACGGACTGGATGGAGACGCCGTGGCGGGCGAAGATGCCGGCGACATCGGACAGGACGCCGAGGCGATCCTCAACCTGGAGCCGGATCTGGTAGCGGGTGTGTGTCGAACCGGGATCGAGGATCGGGAGGTGGGCGTAGACCGATTCGCGCGGGGCGTGACCACCGAAGGCGCGGTGGTGCGCCGCCGCGACGAGGTCGGAGAGGACGGCCGAGGCCGTGGGAGCGCCGCCCGCACCCTGGCCGTAGAACATGAGGCGACCCGCAGCCTCGCCCTCGACAAGGATCGCGTTGAAGGCGCCGTCGACGGAGGCGAGAGGATGATCGGAGGGGACCTGCGCGGGGTGGACGCGCATGGCAACGCCCTCGCGGCCGTCCTCGCCGATGCGGCGCTCGGCGATCGCCAGGAGCTTGATGGTGTGGCCGACGCGCGCGGCCTCCTCCATGTCTTCCTTGGTGATGCTCGAGATACCCTCGACGGCGACGTCGTCAATGCCGACGCGGGTATGGAAGGCAAGAGAGGCCAGGATGGAGCACTTGGCGGCGGCGTCGAAGCCCTCGACGTCGGCGGTGGGGTCGGCCTCGGCGAAGCCAAGGTCCTGTGCCTGCTTGAGGGCCTCCTCGTAGCTCAGGCCCTTCGTGCTCATGGCGTCCAGAATGAAGTTGGTCGTGCCGTTGACGATGCCCATGACGGTCGTGATGCGGTCGCCGGCGAGGGACTCACGCAGGCCGTAGACGACGGGGACGGCGCCAGCGACGGCGGCCTCGTAGTAGAGGTCAGCACCATTGGATGCGGCGGCCTCGTACAGCTCGGGGCCGTGCGCGGCCAGCAGGGCCTTGTTGCCCGTGACGACCGAGATGCCCTGGTTGAGGGCGCGCAGCACGAGGGTACGCGCGGGTTCAATGCCGCCGATCAGCTCGACGACGAGGTCCATGTTGTCGATCGCCTCGGCCGGGTCGGTCGTCAGCAACTCGCGGTCGATCGGAGCGTCACGCGGGGCATCCACATTGCGGACGAGGACGCGGCGCACCTCCATTTCAGCGCCCGAGCGAGCGGCGAAATCCTCGCGACTTGACTGAAGAATGCGAATGACCTGGCTACCGACGGTTCCGGCTCCAAGAACGCCAACTCCGAGGACAGGACGGGGTGCAGACATAGACTTTTTCTCCTTTGTGGGACGGGCACTGGTACCAGTGTAGGCGGTCAAAGCCCCTCCCCTCTCTTAAGGACCTTGGTCCCACAATTTGACCAACAGAGACTTTGGGCCCATATCCTGAGACAGACAACATAGACTGTCGGTCGATATGGGTTGTGGAGACCCCCCAGACCGTAGGACAATGGGCCTAAGCGTTGGAATCCGACGCACATGGGAGCTTTGCTCCTGACATACCGTCCCCACAACGGGATACGGACATCCGAGAAGAGGAAGAATGACGACAGCAGACCAGAAGGCCTGGGAAGGTTTCGTAAAGGGTAACTGGTGCGATGAGGTCGACGTGCGTGACTTCATCCAGCTGAACTACACCCCGTACGAGGGCGACGCCTCGTTCCTGGCAGGGCCGACCGAGAAGACCCTGCGCGTGTGGAACACTCTCGAAGAGAAGTACCTCTCCGAAGAGCGCAAGGTGCGCATCCTCGACATCGACACGGACACCCCCGCTGACATCGATGCCTTCAAGCCGGGCTACATCTGCGAGGACGACGACGTGATCGTCGGCCTGCAGACCGACGCCCCCCTCAAGCGTGCGATGATGCCGAACGGCGGCTGGCGTATGGTCGAGACGGCCATCCACGAGGCCGGCATGGAGTACAACCCCGAGGTGAAGAAGATCTTCACCCAGTACCGCAAGACCCACAACGACGCGGTCTTCGACATCTACACGCCGCGTATTCGTGCTGCTCGTTCCTCCCACATCATCACCGGCCTGCCGGACGCCTACGGCCGCGGCCGCATCATCGGCGACTACCGCCGCGTGGCCCTCTACGGCGTTGACCACCTCATCGCCGAGAAGGAAAAGGAAAAGGATCGCTACATCGACCAGCCCTTCTCCGAGCACTGGGCGCGTTACCGCGAGGAGCACTCCGAGCAGATCAAGGCCCTCAAGAAGCTGAAGAACCTGGCGCAGTCCTACGGCTACGACATCTCCGGCCCGGCCACCAACGCGCACGAGGCCGTGCAGTGGACCTACTTCGGTTACCTGGCCTCCGTGAAGTCCCAGGACGGCGCCGCCATGTCGATCGGCCGCCTGTCCGGCTTCTTCGATGTCTACTTCGAGCGCGATCTGAAGAACGGCACGCTGGACGAGTCTGGCGCCCAGGAGATCATCGACGCCCTCGTCATCAAGCTGCGCATCACCCGCTTCCTGCGCACCATCGCCTACGACCAGATCTTCTCGGGCGACCCCTACTGGGCCACCTGGTCGGACGCTCGGCTTCGGCGACGACGGCCGTACGCTGGTCACCAAGACCTCCTTCCGTCTGCTCCAGACGCTGGTCAACCTCGGCCCGGCCCCCGAGCCGAACATCACCATCTTCTGGGACGAGAACCTGCCCCGCGGCTACAAGGAGTTCTGCGCCCTCATCTCGATCGACACCTCGTCGATCCAGTACGAGTCCGATCCGCAGATCCGCGCCCACTGGGGCGACGACGCCGCCATCGCGTGCTGCGTCTCCCCCATGAAGGTCGGCAAGCAGATGCAGTTCTTCGGCGCTCGCGTGAACGCCGCCAAGGCCCTGCTCTACGCCATCAACGGTGGCCGCGACGAGATGAGCGGCAAGCAGGTCATGGAAGGCTACGAGCCCGTCCAGGGTGACGGCCCGCTCGACTTCGATGACGTGTGGAAGCGCTACGAGGAGATGCTGGACTGGGTCGTTGGCACCTACGTCGAGGCCCTCAACATCATCCACTACTGCCACGATCGCTACGCCTACGAGGCCATCGAGATGGCGCTGCACGACGCCGAGATCATTCGCACCATGGGCTGCGGCATCGCCGGTCTGTCCATCGTTGCCGACTCGCTGGCCGCCATCAAGTACGCGAAGGTCTACCCGATCCGCGACGAGACCGGCCTGGTCGTCGACTACCGCACCGAGGGCGACTTCCCGACCTACGGCAACGACGATGACCGCGCCGACGACATCGCCGCGACCGTCGTCCACACCGTCATGGACAAGATCCGCGCCATCCCCATGTACCGCGACGCGATCCCGACCCAGTCGGTCCTGACGATCACCTCGAACGTCGTCTACGGCAAGGCCACCGGTTCCTTCCCGTCGGGCCACCAGAAGGGCACCCCCTTCGCCCCCGGCGCGAACCCGGAGAACGGCATCGACACGCACGGCATGGTCGCCTCCATGCTGTCGGTCGGCAAGCTGGACTACAACGACGCCCTCGACGGCATCTCGCTGACGAACACGATCACCCCGCAGGGCCTGGGCCGCTCCAAGGAAGAGCAGATCCAGAACCTGGTCGGCATCCTCGACGCCGGCTTCGTTCCGGACGATTCCTGCGCCTACGACGGCACCAAGGGCTACTGATCCACCATCGGCGGGGATCGATGCGTGGCCCGTGTTGATCCCCGCCACCCACCACTCGTGGGTGAGTCGCACCGCGACCCATCCAAGCCGGCACCGCCGGAGTCTCACAAAAGGAGAAATGTTATGGCAACCAAGACCTACGAAGAGCGCCTCGCCGCAATGAAGGCCGCCCGCGAAGAGCGCGGCGACAAGGAAGGCCTCTACCACGCGAACATCAACGTCCTCGAGGAGTCCACGCTGAAGGACGCCATGGAGCACCCCGAGAAGTACCCGAACCTGACCGTTCGCGTTTCCGGCTACGCCGTTAACTTCGTCAAGCTCACCCGTGAGCAGCAGCTGGACGTTCTGTCCCGCACCTTCCACCACTCGGCCTGATAGCTGATTGGAGTGGGGCGTCGGGCAACGCTCGGCGCCCCACTACTATGTCTGCCCACGTCGGCGCGCTCCGCTGACGCCCCCGGCCTCGTTCCCATCACGGCCACCGCTCCCACTCAACCGCGAAGAAGGAATCATGTCGCAGTCCCTCGCTCTTCCCACGTTCCGTGAGCAGGATTTCCAAGCTCCCCAATCCCGTACCGTCGGCGCCGGCGTCGAGGGTCTGGAGGAGATCACGGATCTGGAGCGCTCCGAGCGCCTGCGCCGCATGCGTGAGGGCACGCTGGGTTCCATTCACTCCTGGGAGCTCGTCACCGCCGTTGACGGCCCCGGCACGCGCATGACGGTCTTCCTCAACGGCTGCCCGCTGCGCTGCCTGTACTGCCACAACCCCGACACGTTCCTCATGAAGGACGGCGCTCCTGTGTCCGACACGGAGCTGCTCTCCCGCATTGCCCGCTACCGCCGTATTTTCCGCACGACGAAGGGCGGCATCACCCTGTCCGGTGGCGAGGTCCTCATGCAGCCGCAGTTCGCCAAACGTATCCTTTTGGGTGCCAAGGAGATGGGCGTGCACACCTGCATCGACACCTCCGGTTTCCTCGGCGCGAACTGCGACGACGAGATGCTCGATGCCATTGATCTCGTGCTCCTGGACGTCAAGAGCGGCAACGAGGAGACCTACAAGAAGGCGACGGGACGTTCCCTGGCGCCTACGATCGAGTTCGGCGACCGCATCGCGGCGCGCGGTGGCGCCACCCGCATGTGGATCCGCTTCGTGCTGGTTCCGGGTCTGACCGACGACCCCGAGAACGTGCGTCAGGTCGGCCAGATCGTCTCGCGATGGAAGGACGTCATCGATCGTGTCGAGGTCCTGCCCTTCCACCAGCTGGGCAAGGACAAGTGGCACTCGCTCGGCCTGGAGTACCACCTGGAGGACACGAAGGCTCCCACGCCCGAGGCCACCGAGGAGGTCCGCAACTACTTCCGTTCGCTGGGCTTCCTGGTCCACTGACGCGAACGCACCGGGACCCCGGGAGGAAGCGGCTTAGGCTCGCTCCCCCGGGGTCCACGTGTGTCCGCAGGCGCCCCATCCGCGCTCGGCGATGACCCGCTGGGCCTCGTCGGCGTAGGGTGCCTCGAGGCGGTCGACGTAGAGGGTGCCCTGCAGGTGGTCGTATTCGTGCTGGAAGATGCGCGCGAGCCACCCGCGGGCGCTGACCTCGATGGCGTTGCCGCCGGTGTCGTAGCCGCGCAGGACCGCACCGAGCGCGCGCCGGAGGGGGTAGCCGTAGCCGGGCACTGATAGGCAGCCCTCGGACTCGCGCATCATGTCGGGTTCCTCGGGCAGGATTGCGCCCGCTCCTTCTGCGTCCCACACGAGGTCGAGCGTGGGATTGACGACGACGCCGCTGAGCACCGTGTTGAAGCCGCGCGCGGGCCCCTCGTCGAGCTGGAGGACGTCTCGGTAGTAGGAATCGAAGGATCCGGCGCCTCCGTACCTCCACACGAAGACCTGGGAGCCAACGCCCACCTGGGGTGCGGCGAGGCCGACGCCGGGCGCGGCGTGCATCGTCTCGATCATGTCGGCGACGAGGTCACTCAGCTCCGAATCGAAGGACTCGATCGGGGCCGCGACCTGATGCAGGACCGGTTCGCCGGTGATGCAGATCGGCAGGATGCTCATGTGTGATCTCCCGTGTGCGCGATGACTCCGACACCCGCCGCTTCAATCGCGCGCGGTGTCGTGGGGTCTAGGTCTTTGATGACGCGGGCGGGGTTGCCGACCGCAATGGAATTGGCGGGGATGTCTCGGGTGACGACGGCACCAGCTCCGATGATCGAGTTTTCGCCGATGGTGACGCCCGGGCACACGACGACGGAGCCACCCAGCCACACGTTGTCCTCAAGGGTGATTGGTGCTGAGGACTCCCATTTCGCGCGACGAGGCCCGGGCTCGGTCGGGTGGATCGCCGTGTAGAGCGAGCAGTTGGGGCCGATGAGGACGTCGGCGCCGATGACGACCGGGGCGACGTCGAGCACGGTCAGGCCGTAGTTGGCCCAGGAACCGTCTCCGATGGAGATGTTGTACCCGTAGTCGACGCGAAGCGGAGGCCGGATGTCGACGCCCTCCCCCACCTGGCCGAGCACCTGGTCGAGCAGGTAGCGGGCGATGTCAGGGTCGCTGGGGTGCGCCTGCTCGTAGAGGCTCAGGAGGCGTACCGCGCGCTTCGCTGATGCGGCGAGTTCATCGTCCGCGACGTAGTAGTCGCCGTCGCTCATGCGCTGCGCGGGCGTGCGCTCGTCGTCGCGAAATCGGGGGTCGTCGAAGTTCGTTCCCGGGGAGATGGTCATGCGACCAGGGTAGTCGAGGCCCTCTCGAGGCGGGGGGCGCGGCGCGCGTCCAGGTGGCCGAGGAGGGCGCGCAGCTGGGAGATGTCGGCGGCAGGGTCCTCGGGGTGCCACTGCACGCCGATGAGGGGGGCGTCGATTGACTCGATGGCCTCGATCGTGCCGTCGGGGGCCTGCGCACTGACCTGGAGGCCCTGCGCGAGGCGATCCACGCGCTGGTGGTGCGCGGACGAGATGATTAGCTCGGAGTCGGTGAGGACGGGGGCCAGGGCGCGCTCGAGGTTAGTTCCCTCGCCGACGCGCACGCTGTGGCGGATGAAGCGGTGGTCGGACAGGATCCGGTTGTTCGTGTGGGTGCCGTGGGCGCCCTCGATGTGCTGCTCGAGCGTGCCACCCAGCGCCGTGTTGATGATCTGCATGCCACGGCAGATGCCCAGGAGCGGGGTACCCGTGCGCACGGCGTAGTCGACGAGGGAGATCTGCCCGCGGTCGGCGCGGTACCAGTGACGCCCCTCGGCCTCGTAGCCCTGGGAGGCGCCGTACAGGCTGGGATGGACGTCCTCGCCACCCATGATGACGATCGCGTCGGCGTGCTGGGCACGCAGAGCGGCACCCTCGGCGCCATCCTCCTGCGCGTACTCGCGGATGACATTCCAGTTCGGCAGCGCAGCCTCAAGGAGACGATCCCACAGGCGCATGCAGATGTTGTTGTATGCCTCGTCCCCCGGGCGTGCCGGCAGGACGTTGGAAATCAACAACGTCGGCTTCGTGTGGTTCGTCATGGTCCCTATCATGTCAGCACTGGGCAGCGAGCGCGCAGCGCGTTCACGGGGTGGCCAATTGTGACAGCTTGTATCCACCCTGCGCACACCGTGAGAATAGCGCTCCCCCACGGACGACGAGGCCGGGGCCGATCCGCGCGTTCACGCCCTCTCAGCCCCGGCCTCGTTCGTCGGTGTTCAGTTCTCGGACACGAAGCGATCCACGCGGGCGAGCAGCTCGGCCTTCTCGTCATCTGAGATCCAGGCGATCTCGATAGAGTTGCGGGCGATGCGCTCCAGGTCCGCGCGGCCCAGGTCGAAACGCTCGGCCAGCGCGAGGTAGTTGTCCCCGACGTATCCACCGAAGTAGGCGGGGTCATCGGAGTTGACGCTCACCTTGACGCCCGCGGCGGTCAGCTCGACGATTTCCTTGCCCTTCATTTCCTCGGTGACGAAGGAGTTGGACAGGGGGCACGAGGTCAGGCCGATGCCGTGGTCGCGCGCGTAAGCGACCAGCTCGGGGTCCTCGACGATGTTGGTGCCGTGGTCGAGACGCTCGGCGCCCAGCTCGGTCAGGGCAGCGCGGATGTTGTCGATCGAGCCGACCTGGTCGATGTCGCAGTGCATCGTCACGTGCAGGCCGGCCTCGCGGGCCAGGGCAAACACGTCGGCGAACTTCGTGGGCGGGTTGTCACGCTCGTCGGAGTCAAGACCGACGCCGATGAACATGTCCTTGTAGGGCAGGGCCGCCTGGAGGGTCTCGAGCGCGGACTGCGCACTCATATCGCGCAGGAAGCACAGGATCAGGTCGGCGGACAGGCCGGCCTCGCGCGCCTCGACGACAGCGCGGTGGTAGCCGCGGATGACCGTCTCGATGGCGATGCCGCGCGAGGTGTGGGCCTGCGGGTCGAAGAAGCACTCGGCTCGCACGACACCGTTGGCTCGGGCGCGCTCGAAGTACGCGGCGGCCAGGTCGTGGAAGTCGTCCTCGTCCTGGAGGACATCCATGGCCGGGTAGTAGACGGCCAGGAAGGACGTAAGGTCGTTGAACTGGTACGTCGCCTGGACCTCCTCGACCGTGGACTGGCCGATATCGACGCCATTCTTGCGGGCGAGGGCCAGCTTCAGGTCGGGCTCGAGGGTGCCTTCCAGGTGCAGGTGCAGCTCGGCCTTGGGCAGGCCAAAGGCGAAGTCGCGGGTCACTTCGGTACTCATGTGTCCTCCACAGATAACGGGGCGGGTGTCGCGGAACAATTGTCCCACTCCACCCGCCCCGTGCTGAAGGAGGTCACATAGCGAACGGCCCGACGAGGCGGCCACCGTTCACTCAGTCACACCGTCTGCCTCAGGCCAGGGCGCCCATCGGGTCCCAGGCCGGCAGGTGCAGCGGCTCCTCTGTGATAACCGCGCGCAGGTCGGCGGGCAGGTCGTCCACGTGCACGGCCACCTCAAACACGTTGGCGTCGAACCAAGCGGCGTCCATCGTGAAGAAGCCCTTCTCGCCGGGCTCCTCGCCCCAGGAGTTTTCCACGCGGAAGCGGCGGGCGTTGCCCTCGTCGTCAATGTCGACGCCGGTGAAGAGCATCGCGTGGTTCATCGCGGACTCGCCCGTGTTGACGCGCTGCTCCTTCGAGGTGGAGAAGTCCACGCCGAAGAGGTTGTCGAAGTCGTAGAGGCCGTCCACGAAGAGGCCGGAGGCTCGGTCGGACTGCTGGCCGCAGTCAGCGCCAAACCAGACGGCGCGGCCCGAAGCCAGGATGGAGGCCGTGATCTCGCGGATCTGCTCGACGGGGGCGTTCACGTAGAGGATCGGGCGACCGCCGACGACGTTGCCCATGTGGTCGACCGTCAGGGTGTGGCCCTTGGGATGCTCGACGCGCGGGTCGTCGACGAGGCACACGTACTGCGTGAGGTCCACGTCCACGTAGCGCTCGTAGAACTCGTGCGGGGTGAGCACTCCGTCGCGGTGGAACTCGCCCTTGTCGTCGCGCCACTCCCACTCGAAGGAAGCCGGGGGCTCACCCAGGCAGATGACGAGGATGCGCCACACGTCGGCCAGCGCGGCTTCCTTGACCTCAAGGATCTCCTCCTCGGAAGCTCCGGCCTCAACGAGGGAGCGCAGCTCGAGGGCGGTACGGCGCAGGACGACCTTCAGGCGGTCGTTCATGGGGGCAGTGTGGCCGGAGGACTCGGTCTCGGGCATCGCGACCTTGGGGACGAGGCCATGCTTGAGGTAGAGGGAGACCGCCATGTCCCACTGGCCACCGTCGGAGAGGACATCGCCGAGCAGGAACTGCAGGAGACGGCCGTCGAGGTCCTCAGTCTTCGCGGTCGCGATGACATCGGTGAGGAAGAAGTTGGCGCGCTCAAACTTGTCCCAGAAGAGCACGTAGTTCTGCGAGAACTCGAAGTCCTTGAGGCCCAGGTGGGTGCGCGTGGTCGAGCGCAGCAGGTTCAGGGAGGAGAAGAGCCAGCAGCGGCCGGACTTCTTCTGCGACGTCACCTTCCAGTCGTCCACCTTGTGGGACACAACCGTGGGGGTCGCGACCACCTTGGCGCGGTCGAAGGCGACCGGCTCGACGCCGGCGTGGGCGACGGCGTTGCGTGCGACCGCGCGGGCGGAGTCTGATGATGCGTGCAGGGAGGCGACGAATTCGTCGGTGATCTCGTGTGCCATGGGCCGAGGCGTTCCTTTCAATCGAGAGTCATTCTCTATAAGGATACGCGCCCACAGTGATCTGGACGACTCAAGTCCGTTTACAATTGGTGTTGTCCATGTTCAGTGATTGCGAAGGAGCATCAATGTTGGATCGGGGCGCATCGGGGCGCGAGATCGTTCTACAGGCCGGAGACTACGAGGCGCGGATCGTCACCGTGGGCGCCGGCTTGGCGGGGCTGCGTTACCGCGGACACGACCTGGTCGTCCCCCACGGCGTCAGTGAGTGCCCCCCGGGCTACCTCGGCAAGGTGCTCATGCCGTGGCCGAACCGCGTCGCAGGCGGCTCCTATTCGTGGGAGGGCACGTCCTACGACCTACCGGTGGACGAGCCCACGTTCGGAACATCGCTGCACGGTTTCGTCGCCTTCCAGGAGTGGGAGATCGCCGAGGCCGACGCCTCCTCGGTCCTGCTGCACACCCTGATCGCGGCGCGCTATTCCTATCCGTGGACGCTGGCGGTGTCCGCTCGCTACAGCCTGGACGCGAATACGGGTCTCACCGTCGAGCTGTCGGCGACGAACATCGGAGAGGGCACCGCCCCCTACGGCGTCGGCTTCCACCCCTACCTGGCCGTCGACGGGCTACCGGCAGACGAGCTGGAGCTCGAGAACCCCGCCGCCATCATCTACGAGGCCAACGCGTCCATGATCCCGGTGGCCGCCCACGACGTGGCCTCCTTCGGGCTAGACTTCCGCTCCCCCACCATCATCGGTACCTCCCGCCTGGACCACGCCTTCGCCGGACTGCCCGAGGGGGACGTGGACCGTGACGCTGCGCGACCCCGCTTTGGGCGTGGGTGTGTCCCTGGCGTCTGACGCGCGCTGGCTGCAGGTCTACTCGGCGGATTACATCGGCCGAGTGGGCGTGGCCGTCGAGCCGATGAGCTGCCCACCGAACGCCTTCAACTCCAGCACAGACGTGGTCCCCCTGGGCGCGGGCGAGAGTCACGCGCTCAGCGCACGGATCACCGGCTTCGAGAGCTGACGGTTCCTAGTATTTCCCCGCGGCGGCGCGGATGAGCGTGAGCGCGACCGCGCCGGCCGTGGAGGAACGCAGGACGTTGTCTCCCAGCCCGATCGTGGACGCACCCGCGTCCACCAGCTGCGCGGTCTCCTCGGCTCCGATGCCACCCTCGGGCCCCACGATGAGGGCGATGCGGGCGGGAAGAGACCCGGTCGCGGAGGCTGCCTGGACCCGCGCGAGCGCGGCTCCGAGCGAATCCGTCGCCTCCTCGTGGCAGACGAAGGCCACCCCGGCCTCGTCCGTCAGAGAGGCGACCCAAGCGGCCAGCTCACGACTGTCCTTGACGTCCTCAACAACCGGGACGTAGGCGCGGCGCGACTGCTTGGCGGCAGCGCGGGCCACGCCCTCCCACTTGGCGCGCCCCTTCTCGGCCTTCGGGCCCTTCCACTGGACGATGGCACGCTGGGAGGCCCACGGGATCACCCGGTCGATGCCGATCTCCGTACAGATTTCGACGGCGGCCTCGTCGCGCCCGCCCTTGGCCAGCGCCTGAACGAGGATCACCTCGGGACGTGGGGCATCCTCGCGCACGAGCGTGCGAACGACCAGGGACAGCGAAGATTTATCGCTCCCACTGACCTCGCAGGTCCCGCGCAAGCCCGCGCCATCAACGACGTCAACCCACTCCCCTGCGCCAATACGGCGCACGGACGCAGCGTGACGTCCCTCGGCTCCCGCGAGGGTAGCAGCCTCTCCCACAGACAGAGCGTCGAGCGAGGGGGTCAGGTCCTCAGAGAGGAAAACGGGCAGCGTCACGGCGCATCACCCCATGAAGTGTCGCGGATCTTTTCGAAGAACGAGGACTGCTGGCGATGCGGCTCCACGCGTACCTCACCACGGACCTTCGCAAGCTCCTCGAGTAGCTCGCGCGATTTGTCATCGAGCTTCTTGGGAATCTGAACGTCGACGTGCACGTGCATGGAGCCACGGCCCGAGCGCTGCAGGTGCCCGACACCCAGGCCTTCCAGGACGATATCGTCGTTGGGCTGGGTGCCCGGGTTGATTGTCACGGTCTTCTTGCCGTCAAGGGTCTCGAGCTCAAACTCGGTTCCCAGTGCCGCCGTCGTCATCGGGATCGTGATCCAGGTGTGCAGGTCGTCCCCGCGACGATCGAAGACCGGGTGCTTCTTTTCGCGGATCGACAGGTAGAGATCACCGTTGGGGCCACCACCCTGGCCGACCTCGGCCTCACCGCTCACGCGGATCTGCGTCCCCTCACTGGCACCCGCGGGGGATGTTGATGTTGAGGGTGCGGCGCGTGCGCACACGTCCCGCACCCGAGCACTCCGCACAGGGCGTGGCGATCGTGTCGCCGTATCCCTGACAGGTCGGACACGGCGCCTGCGTCTGCATGCGTCCAAAGAGCGAGTTCTGGATCTGCGTCACGAAGCCCGAGCCGTGGCAGGTGGTGCACTGCGTGGGCGAGGTGCCCGGCTGGCACATCGAGCCGTTGCAGACGTCGCACAGGACGTGGGTGTCGAAGGAGACCTCCTTGGCGGCACCGAAAGCCGCGTCCTCCAGGGTGATATCAACGGTCACCTGCTTGTCCTTGCCGCGGCGCACGCGCGACGCCGGACCCGCGGCAGACGCACCGAAGCCGCCGCTGAACATGGCTTCGAAGATGTCCGAGAATCCACCAAATCCGGCGCCCGCACCAGCTCCACCGCCGCGCAGCGCATCCGGGCCGCCGATGTCATACATCTGGCGCTTCTCGGGATCCGACAGAGTTTCGTAAGCGACAGACAGCTCCTTGAAGGCTTCCTCCGAGTCCGCGCCAGCGTAGTCCGGGTGCAGCTTACGCGCGAGCTTGCGGTAGGCCTTCTTGATCTCATCCTGGCTGGCGTCGCGGGCGACGCCGAGGACCTCGTAGTAGTCTCTCACGCTTGCTCTTTCTTCTCGTGGGGTCATTCGTTTATCGTCATGGGGTTCGGCTCGCGGCCGGGCTAGCTAGCAGTTTCCTGGGCAAGGTAGCGCGACAGGTAGGCGGCCACCGCTCGTACCGAGCTCATTGTGCGCGCGTAGTCCATGCGCATGGGGCCGACGATACCCAGGTGGGCGCTCCCGACGCTCTCATCGGCACCGGCTCTGTAGGTGCCGGTGACGACAGCAGCCTCGGCGAGGCCATCGTGCGGATTCTCCGCGCCGATACTCACGTGTACCTCGTCGCCCGGGTCGGTCTCGGCGAAGAGACGCATGAGGACAACCTGCTCCTCGAGAGCATCCAGAACCGGGGCAATGTCTCGGAAGTCGAGGGCCCCGCGGGCGAGGTTTGCGGCACCCGCGACAACGATCTTTGACTCGCTCTGGCCACTCAGCACATCGGTCAGGGCGGCGCCGATGGCGGCGACTGTGCCGACGATCTCGGGCCGGGCCGAAGCCGTGGCAGCATCGACGCAGGACTGCGCGGACGCGGAGGTCGCACCATCACAGTGCGATCGCAGGTGTTCTCGCGCCTCGCGTAGCTGCCCCTCATCCAGCGCCGCGTGCAGGGTGAGGCTGCGCTCACCGACCTCACCATCCGTGGTGATGACGACGACGAGGACGCGACCGGGAGCCAAACCGATAACCTCGAGGTGCTTGAGAACGCGTACGCGCGCCCCAGGGTACTGCACAAGTGCCACCTGATGAGTGACCTGGGCGAGCAGGCGCACGGAACGCTCCACGACGTCATCGATGTCGACGGACTCCGACAGGAACGTCTCGAGGGCGTGGCGCTCAGGCCCACTCATGGGCTTGAGTTCGGCGAGGCGGTCAACGAACACGCGGTAGCCACGGTCAGTCGGGACGCGCCCGGCGGAGGTGTGAGGCTGGTAGATGAGGCTGGCTTCCTCCAGCACCGCCATGTCATTGCGGATCGTCGCCGATGAGACGCCGAGGCCTCCGGCGGCGATGGCCTTGGAGCCGACGGGTTCACGGGTAGCCACGTACTGGGTGACGATGGCACGCAGAACATCGAGCCTGCGATTCTGTGCACTGTTGCGCGTCATGCCACCTCCTCCCGTTCTGGCACTCTTACTTCCTGAGTGCCAATGCTACTCCTCGCAGCCAATCGGGGGCGACATGAGGGCCTCGCCAGGTGTGCGCCCTGCGCGAACCTCACACAGAAGCGCCGTCGTCCTACTGCGCCCAGGGCACGGTGACAAAGTCGATGAGTTCCTCAACACGGCCGAGCAGGGCGGGTTCAAGGTCGCGGTAGGTACGCACAGTGGACAGGATCCGCTTCCACCCCAGGGCGATGTCGCGCTGGTCGGCGTGCGGCCACCCGAGAGCCTCGAGGGTTCCGTGCTTGATATCGATGCCGCGCGGGACATCGGGCCAGCGTTCCAGGCCAACGCGGGCAGGCTTGACGGCCTGCCAGATGTCGACGAACGGATGTCCAAGGACGAGGACCGCTCCCGACCAGCGTGCCGACACGGCCTCGGCGATTCGAGATTCCTTCGATCCGGGCACCATATGGTCGACGAGGATGCCCGCGCGCGCCGTATCGGTCGGCCCGAACACCTCCAGGATGGCCTCGAGATTATCGACTCCCTCAAGCAACTGAACGGCGATACCCGCCTCGGCCAGGTCCTCGCCCCAGACATGCTGCACGAGCTCGGCGTCGTGACGCCCCTCCACCCATATGCGCGAGCGCTTTGCGACCTTGGGACCGCTCGAGGCAGGGGCAAACGAACCGGAGTTCGTGATACGACGTCCCGATGCGCTGACTTGCGTGCTCGACGAGGCCTGGGCTGGAGCCGGGCTGGGAGGCAGCGCCTCGATGGGACGCCCCTCCAGCCAGAAACCGGGGCCCAGAGGGAAAGACCGACGAACGCCACGCCGATCCTCAAGCTCCACAAGGTGAATGCCGCCGGACTTCTCGACCCGCGTCACGGCTCCGACCCATCCGGAGGCGACGTCCTCGAGGACCATACCAATCTCAACATGGACGGCCTGCGAGCGCGGACGCCTCGCCCCGGGCCCGTCACGATGCGGGTCATGGGCGAAAATGTTGCGGCCGTAGGGGTCTGTGCTATTCACCCGGCATACTCTAGCGGCACGAGAATCAGTGCAGGCTCACGACACGAATGAGCATCGCCACGAGGGCAGCCACAATCCACGAAGACACCGAGCCGATGAGGAACTCCTCTGCCTTTTCTCCCGTCGAATCCTGCGAGATTTCAGGGAAACGGATGACGCCCTTGGCAGCAACGACGGCAGCGATAGCAACCTCCGCACCCGCGCCAGCCAGAACGATAATCAGAAGGCGCTCGAGCGGGCCAATCCAGCGACCTCCGCGCAATGCCGTCACTTCTTCATCCACTTGTGCGCCCAGGACCGGTAGAGCGCCGGAGATCACGGGCGCCTCAACAACCTCCGAGTCTGTCTCACCGTCGTCGCCCTCCTCGAGCGTCACGTCAGGCATCGCCGGAAGAACAGGCGCGTTGATCCACCCGGGCACCGGATCGGAGGCACGACCGCGCGCGCACTGCAGGATCGCGGTAATCAGGTGATTGACCGGTCCCGTCACCAGGAAGAGAACCGCGATAATGAGGTCGATGGGGCGCCCAGAACGCAGCGAGAGCAACGGGAAGTTCAGCGGATCCAGGCTCAGCAGAGCAACAAAGCCGACTGACGCCAACGCCCACCGCGCGAGCACGCCGCGCGCGGAAGGATCGACGAGGTCCCACGCAAACCACACCAACGCGAGGGTCGCCCCGATCGCGTTCGCGAGGGCACTCACGCCCAGGATGAACCACGAGTAGCAGATCACCGCCAACAGCAGCGTCAGGAAAATCGACAGACGTCGCGACCAGCGCCGCGGGTCAGAAGTGAGAAGAACGGTTAACTCCGAGGCGGCGATGCCCAGGAGAAGGACTTCATGCACGTGCGGCCTCCGCGATGATGAGTGAGGACTGGATCAACCCCGCCCCCGTGCCCCGGGCGAAGTCAGAAATAGCCTGCTGCGACAGCTTTCTGCCCGGGCGATCTCCACCTGGGTCTTACCGAGCAGCAGCGCAGCCGTAATTCGACGATGACGCGCGGAGAGCTTGAGGATCGCATGATCACGCAGGCTCAGTAGGGCATTAATGCAGGTCTGGCAGTGGCGCGGGAACGCAGACTCGACCGAGGCGTGCGCCATGAACCAGGTGCGGATGAAGGGGTTCGAAGAATCCTGAACGTCATGCGCACGGTTGATCGCGGCACGAGCCGCCCACCAAGCGGACCCATCCTGAAGCTGAGCGGACTCCGATCCTCGCGAGCGCGCGGGAGCCTGCCGATGAACACCCGAAGAGAACTCTTCAATCCGACCCGCGCCGATGCCAAAGCGAAGCTGGAGCTGCGGGGGGAAGGAGGAGTTGCGCGCGCAAAGTGAGAAGCAGTGCATCCTCGAGCGTGTAGGCGACCGCCTGGAATTCATCACCGACCGTCGGGTACGGAGCCTGCAGCAGCGCGAGCCCCTCGCTCGCATCCCCAAGAGCGGCTTCATAGATTCCCTGGGCCTCTGCACGATTGGTCAGCGTACGAGAGCCCACGATGTCAGCAATGACAGCGTACCGAAGAGTCACAATACCACACTTTTCCTTGTACACGGCTCTTCACAAGCCCCCTCATGGAGGAACCCTGCAAATTACTCGGCTTCACATGACACATCAAGGCAAACATACTTCAACCATGATGTCAACAGTATTGCGATGTAACACCAGCTTGTCACATAGCACACGCCGACCAACTGTCAAACAGCTAACAACCATTGCCGCAGTTAAGCTTGTACCAATACAAATACAAGTTACTTCGCGGAACTGGCTATCACAGAAGAGTGTTTACCACCAGATGCATATTCCGCTGCACAGGTGCCAACTTCTCATCAGTAGCCCATGATTTCGCGGGTCACATAGTCCGCCAGCAGGCGTCCGCGCAGCGTGAGGAGGACACGCCCAGACAGCGCCGCTGCCCCATCGATGAGGCCCTCAGCAATAAGCGCAGCAATGCGGTCACCAGACGATACTCCTGCCGCGCCGGGCGCTGACAGACCCGGCAATCCCTTGATCGCGATCCCCTCAGAGGTGCGCACCCCCAGCATGACGCGCTCCAGTTCGCGCGCATCCGCATCGAGGATCTCGCCAGCGTAGGCAGGCGACTGTTCAGCCCCCACGCGCCCCGCATAGGCTCCAGGATTCTTGACATTCCACCAGCGCATACGCCCCATGTGGGAGTGAGCACCCGGCCCAAAGCCCCACCAGTCCCAGTCTCGCCAGTAGGCAAGGTTGTGGGCAGAGGCGTGTTCACAGTGGGTCGACGGCAACCCCGAAGCATGGTCAGCCTCGGTTGCGCGCGCAAAGTTTGAGATCTCATACCAGGCGTATCCGGCCTCGCCGAGGAGAGAGTCGGCGAGCTCATACTTGGCAGCTTCATCATCTGGGTCCGGGGTCGGCAGTTCTCCCCTGGCCACCTGCGCGCCCATCTTCGTCCCCTCCTCGACGACGAGAGCGTATGCACTGATGTGATCGGTCTCGTACGACAGGGCAGCTCGCAGCGACGTCTCCCAGTCAGCCAGGCTCTCCCCTGGCGTCCCATAGATGAGATCCACCGAGGTCGACAGGCCCGCCTCCTTCGCCCACTCCACAACGAGGGGGACTCGCTCGGGAGTATGGGTGCGATCCAGGGTCGCGAGGATCGCGGGCACGGCGGACTGCATGCCGAAAGACACTCGCGTAAATCCAGCGTCAGCTAGCTGCTCGAGCCCGTCGCGCGTCACCGTATCGGGATTAGCCTCGAGGGTCACTTCCGCCCCTGGGGCGATACCAATGCGTTCGCGCAAACCCGTGAGAATCGCGATCAGCTCTGCTGTATCCAGCATCGTCGGAGTGCCACCGCCAAAGAACACCGTACGAGCCTCGCGCGCCGGTAGCCCAGCCTCCGACATCACGCGGGCTGCCAGGGAAGCCTCAGCGAGAACGGAGGGAGCGTAGTCCCCCACCTGTGCCCCCGGCCCGAAGCCGACCGTGTAGGTGTTGAAATCGCAGTACCCACAGCGCACGCGACAAAAGGGCACGTGCACATACAGAGACAGGGGGCGGCCTCGATCAGCCTCAACGAGGGCGGGGTCCAGCGAGCCGTCAGGCGACCAACGCTCACCCTCAGGCTGGGCGGGGCTCACGAGTGCGCTCCAGCCGTCACGATGTCAGCCACGCGGACGACGAATGCCGACAATGTCGTGGGCATGACGGCCCGCATCAATGCCTCGGGTCTCAAAGTGCGTGACGACGCGGCCCACGAAGCGCGGAGCGAATCCACCGCGCTCAGGCTGCGGATCCTCCGGATCCGGACGCTGCCCCGCGTGCGGGTTCTCGAAAAGCTCGCACGCTTCGATAACATCGCGCATCTGCCAGGCGTAGTCGTCCCAGTCGGTAGCCAGGCGCCACACTCCCCCATCGCGCAGCAGGCGCGCGACCTCACGCGCAAAGGAATCGGAGACGAGGCGACGCTTGCGATGCCGAGCCTTACGCCACGGGTCGGGGAAGAAGGTCCAGACCTCGTCCAGGCACGCGTCCTCAAGCATGATCGGCAGCGCCTGGGCAGCGTCGGCCTCGATGACACGAATGTTGTCCACACCGGCCTCGACCGCCTTGGAGACGAGCTTGGCGATACCCGGAACCCAGACCTCGAGGGCCAGGAAGTTACGCTCAGGATGAGCGGCCGCCGCGGCGACGATCTGTTCGCCCGTGCCCGAGCCGATCTCGAGGGTCACCGGGGCACTGCGCCCAAAGAGCTCAGTCAGATCGAGCGTGAAGTCCTGCGCGACCGTCGTGTAGCCGACGCCGCGACGCGGCTCCACAACGTAGCGGTGCGCGTGGGCCTCCCACGTGCGCGCGAGGTTCGCGGGCAGCTCGCGCGTACGCCGCGTGAACGACTTCGTGCGGCTCATGAAGACCGTGCCCTCGGGAGCCTCACCCGGGCGACGGTCCGCGCACTGGCCGACGGGAGCATGAGCCTCCACGGCCTCGTCCATATGATCCTCGCTCATTTCTTGCCCGTCGGAACGTCGGAGGTCAGGGCGGCGATGAAGGCTTCCTGCGGCACGTCGACGCGGCCGATGGACTTCATGCGCTTCTTACCTTCCTTCTGCTTCTCGAGCAGCTTGCGCTTACGGCTGATATCGCCGCCGTAGCACTTGGCGAGCATGTCCTTGCGCAGGGCCTTGATGGTCTCACGGGCAATGACGCGTGCGCCGACCGCAGCCTGGACCGGAATCTCGAACTGCTGGCGAGGAATGAGTTCCTTCAGGCGCTTCGTCATGCGCTGGCCGTAGTTGTAGGCGCCGTCGCGGTGAACGATCGCGCTGAACGCGTCGACGCGGTCGCCGTTGAGCAGGATGTCGACCTTGACGAGGTCGGCGCTCTGCTCGCCGCTCTCCTGGTAGTCCAGCGAGGCGTAGCCGCGCGTGCGGGACTTGAGCTGATCGAAGAAGTCGAAGACGATCTCGGCGAGGGGCAGCTGGTAGTGCAGCTCCACGCGGTCCTCGCTCAGGTAGTCCATGCCCTGCATCGAGCCGCGGCGCTCCTGGCACAGCTCCATGATGGTGCCCGTGAACTCGGTGGGCGTCAGGATGGTCGCGTTGACGACGGGCTCGCGCACCTCGGAAATCTTTCCTTCGGGGAACTCGCTCGGGTTGTCGACGCGCACCTCGGTGCCATCCTCCGTCACGACGCGGTAGACGACGTTCGGAGCGGTCGCGATGAGGTCGAGGTTGAACTCGCGCTCCAGGCGCTCGCGGATGATCTCCAGGTGGAGCAGGCCGAGGAAGCCGCAGCGGAAGCCGAAGCCGAGGGCCGCGGAGGATTCGGGCTCGAAGGTCAGCGCCGCGTCATTGAGCTGGAGGCGCTCGAGGGCGTCGCGCAGGTCCGGGAAGTCCGATCCGTCGACCGGGTAGATGCCGGAGAAGACCATCGGGTTCGGGTCTCGGTAGCCCTCGAGAGCCTCGGTTGCGCCGCGCACCTGGCTGGTGACGGTGTCGCCGACGCGGGACTGACGCACGTCCTTCACGCCCGTGATCAGGTATCCAACCTCGCCGGCGCCGATGCCCTCTTCAGGCTTCGGCTCGGGCGAGATAACGCCCAACTCCAGGAGCTCATGGGTGGCGCCCGTGGACATCATGCGCACGCGCTGACGGGTCGAGAGCACGCCGTCGACGACACGCACATAGGTGACGACGCCGCGGTACGTGTCGTACACGGAATCGAAGATCATCGCGCGCGTCGGGGCGTCGTCACCTATGGGGGCTCCCTCGGGGGCGGGAACGACCTCGACGATACGGTCGAGGAGGTCCTCGACGCCCTCGCCGGTCTTGCCGGAGACCTTCAGGACCTCGCTCTCGTCGCAGCCGATGAGCTGGGCGACCTCGTGCGCATACTTCTCGGGCTGGGCGCCCGGCAGGTCGATCTTGTTGAGGACCGGGATGATCGCGAGGTCGTTCTCGAGAGCCAGGTACAGGTTCGCGAGCGTCTGGGCCTCGATGCCCTGCGCAGCGTCGATGAGGAGGACCGCACCCTCGCACGCGGCCAGGGAGCGGGAGACCTCGTACGTGAAGTCCACGTGACCGGGCGTGTCGATCATGTTGAGCGCGTAGGGGGTACCCTCGTGTGCCCACGGCATGCGCACCGCCTGGCTCTTGATCGTGATGCCGCGTTCGCGCTCGATGTCCATACGATCGAGGTACTGGTCGCGCATCTCGCGCGCTTCGACAACTCCGGTCAGCTGGAGCATGCGATCCGCGAGCGTCGACTTCCCATGATCGATATGGGCGATGATGCAGAAGTTACGGATCTGCCCCTGCGGGGTATGGGCCGGGCGAATCTGCGCCTGCTGCGCGGGCGTGGGGATGGGCACGTGAACCTCCGTGAAGTCGTTAACCTCCTTATCGTCCCATTGTCGTAGGCCTTTGTGCCAGTTCAGGCGCGGGAAGTCGCGCACAGTGGCCGCGCGTCACACCTCGTCACCATCGCCCATCTCGGCCTGCGCGACGATGGAGACGGCCTCCGTGAAGTCGCAGTCCTCCCAGTCGTCGGGGTGATCGTCGCGAAGTTTGCGTGCGATCCTCTCTGCGCGTTCGTCATCCCCACGCATGGTTGCCAGGGTGAGCAAGATGGTGCGGATACGCGCCGTCAGAGGGTCACGATCTCCCAGGTATCGCCGACAATCTTCGGCCAACACGGTCCACAGGTCCTCGCCCGCCTCCCGGTCCCCTCCCATCCACGTATTGCGCGCGATTTCGTTTCGCAGGCGCAGCACCCGCCAATCGCCGCGTTCGACGACCGTGAGCAATACGTCCATGTTGCGCTCGTAGAGCTCGATCGCTTCTACGTAGTGGCGATCCGCAGACAGAACCTCAGCGAGGTTATCGCGAACGGTCAGCAGCGTCATGTCATCCTCGTCCCGTGCTCCTTCCATGTCTGCAAGAAGTTCGCGGTAGACGCGCGCAGCCCTGCTCCACTTACCCGTGTTTTTCCAAGGCATCGCAGAATTGTTGCGGATAGCGAATACGATCTGAGGATCGAGGCCCGGGCGGGCTTTCACGTCGGCGACCAGGGCAGAAAAACGGCGAGCCGCCATGTCATTGAAGCCCAGAATCGAGAGCCAGTACGCCTCGGAGTTACGGAGCATCAAGACAAGGGGATGGTCACGTTCCAGCACTGTGGCGCCGAGCCTGGCAGCTTCCCCCGCCACGCGACGACACCGGTCATACGATCCCTGAGCGGCATACCAGTCGATGCGCAGCTTCGCTGCCTCGAGACGAAGCTCAATCGAGACTTCCTGGTCGTCATATACCAGCTCTGCGCGTTCGATGGCTTTCTCCAGTCCTCCACCAGAAGCGCAGCGCACCGCCTCCATCAGGTGGGAGCGAGCGGCATCATCAGGAGAACCTGGGGCGGCAGTACACCTCCCAAACGCATCGAGATAGACCTTCGGACCATGAATCGTTGCAGTGGACATCGTCGTCACCTTTCTTCGTTGAGAGCTCATCTGCGAACACATCAAGAATGAAACTAACAACATCGCACTGTCACCCATAAAGACGGACCCTGTGGATAACCCACCCTCCCAAGGAGCCCCTGTGGATAGAACTAAAGGAACTACCCCTGCCGTATGCTGGTGCCATGAATTCATTCATCAGGGGCCTCATCAATTTCCTCCTCGGCGTTATTTCTGGAGCCGCAGAGGAAGCACAGTCGAACACCTCCAAGCCGAGCCAGCGTCAGCCGAGCAGCAAGCCGACGTCGTCAACCCCCAAGCCTCGCTCATCCTCGTCATCTCGACCGAACTCCGGTTCCCACCATCACTACGAGGACCCGGCGACCTCCAATCGCCCCAGACGTCAATCCGCGAAGCCAGCATCGCCGACGCACTCGCCCACGCCTCGTACACGCCCGTGATGGATGGCGATGCCGACCCCGGCGAGGTCATCTGGACCTGGGTGCCCTACCAGGAAGACGCATCGGTCGGCAAGGATCGCCCGGCCGTCGTCATTGGCGCACAGGGCGAGGGTGTGTACATTCTCCAGCTGACCAGCAAGGACCACACGCGCGACGCCGCACAGGAGGCCGCTGCCGGACGCTACTGGCTCGACATCGGTGCCGGAGACTGGGATTCCAAGGGCCGCCCCTCCGAAGTTCGCCTCGACCGCGCCCTGTGGGTCAAGGCCACCGACGTGCGCCGCGAGGGCGCCATCCTACCCAAGGCGACCTGGCAGCTCATCGTCGACGCGCTCGAGGAGCACTACCGCACACACGGCGACTGACGCTTCCAACACGTGACCGACCTTACGAGGCGCGAGAACGCCCAGGGCTATGACGAAAAGGCCCCGTCCTGGTATGATCGGTCGTTGGACTCCCGGCCTGGTCGGGCAGGGGGTCTGGTTAGGACCGTTTGCGGGTGTCCCCACGCCTAAGTCCCGGTCTTGACACAGCCCTCACCGACCCTGTCAGACATACATCAAGGAGAAATCCGACTGTGGCAAACATTAAGTCCCAGAAGAAGCGCATCCTCACCAACGAGAAGCGCCGCGTTCGTAACCAGTCCGTGAAGTCCGAGCTGAAGACCCTGGTCCGTCAGACCCGCGAGGCCGTTGAGGCCGGCGACAAGGACAAGGCTCTCGCCGCTCTGCGTATCGCTTCGCGCAAGCTGGACGTCGCCGTTTCCAAGGGCGTCATCCACAAGAACCAGGCCGCGAACCGCAAGTCCAAGCTTGCTCGTCGCGTCGCCTCGATCGCTGACTGATCAAACGCACGTTTGACATGAAGCGGGCCGCCCACCGGGCGGCCCGCTTTCGTATACCTGCTCCTCCGTACGCTTCTACGCGTGGTCGGCACACCTACGCCAACCACTCCCCCACGTTCCGACACCAGGCACACATAACGAAGCCCCGACCTCGTCAAACGAGGCCGGGGCAAACGTGATCGTTGAGCGCTTACTCGAGCTCGAAGGCGCCCGTGTAGAGCTGGTAGTACACGCCCTTCTGGGCGATCAGATCGTCGTGACTACCGCGCTCGATGATACGACCGTGGTCCAGGACCATGATCGCGTCCGAGTTGCGCACCGTGGACAGACGGTGGGCAATCACGAAGACCGTGCGCCCCTCCATGAGGTTGTCCATGCCCCGCTGCACGAGGGCCTCGGTACGCGTGTCGATCGAGGAGGTCGCCTCGTCGAGGATCATCGCCGGCGGGTCGGCCACGGCGGCGCGCGCAATCGACAGGAGCTGAGCCTGCCCCTGCGAGAGGTTCGAGCCGTTACCGGTCAGCATCGTGTCGTAACCCTCGGGCAGGCGACGGATGAAGGAGTCAGCGTTGGCCAGCTTCGCAGCGGCAATGCACTCCTCGTCCGTGGCGTCCAGGCGGCCGTAGCGGATGTTCTCCATGACCGTGCCCGTAAACAGCTTGACGTCCTGCAGGACGACGCCGAGGGAGCGACGCAGGTCCGGCTTGTGGATCTTGTTGATGTTGATGCCGTCGTAGCGGATCTTGCCGTCGGCGATGTCGTAGAAGCGGTTGATCAGGTTCGTAATCGTCGTCTTGCCGGCGCCCGTGGCGCCCACGAAGGCGATCTTCTGGCCGGGCTTTGCCCACAGGGAGATGTCGTGCAGGATCTGCTTCTCGCCGTCGTAGGAGAAGTCAACATCCTCCATGACCAGTTCGCCACGCAGGCGCGTGTAGGTGACGGTGCCGTCGGCCTTGTGGGGGTGGCGCCATGCCCAGATTCCCGTGCGATCCTCGGTCGGCTCGAGAGTGCCGTCGGGCAGCTCGCGCGCACGCACGAGGGTCACGTACCCCTTGTCCTCCTCGGGCTCCTGGTCGATGAGGGCAAACACGCGGCCCGCGCCCGCCATACCCATGGCGATCATGGGGACCTGCATGGACATCTGGCCGATCGTCTGCGAGAAGTTACGGACCATGCCCAGGAAGGACACGACCACACCGACCGTGATGACGTCGACGCCAAACAGGTGGATATTCGGCGTCTGCTCCAGGATCATGACGCCGCCAACGATCGCGATGACCACGTACATGATGTTGCCAATGTTGCCCAGGGCAGGCATCAGCACGTTGCCGTAGATGTTCGCCTTCTGCGAGGACTCGAAGAGCTTGTCGTTGTACTCGACGAACTCGGCCTTGGCGTCCTGCTCGTGGTTGAAGACCTGGACGACCTTCTGGCCGTCCATCATCTCTTCGATAAAGCCTTCTTCGTCGGCGAGAGCGGCCTGCTGAGCCTTCATGAAGCGGCCCGACAGCCCACCGAGCTTTCCGGTCAGGAAGGCCATGAGAACGCCCACGATAAGGACGACGAGGAAGAGCCACACGGAGTAGTAGAGCATCGTGCCGATCAGGACGATGATCGTGAGGCCCGACTGGATGAGCGTCGGGATGGACTGGCCGATCAGCTGGCGGATCGCGTCAGTGTCGTTGGTGAAGGTCGACATGATCGCGCCGTGCGGGTGCGTGTCGAAGAATCGCAGGGGCAGGCGCTCCATCGAGTCGAACATATCGTCTCGCATGTGCTTGAGCGTCCCCTGCGTCACGATCGCCATGGCGCGGGTGTAGATGAAGCTGGCGATGACGCCAGCACTGAAGATGATGCCCATCGTGACCACGAGGCGCACGAGGGTGCCTCGCACCGCGTCGAAGCCGCTCTCCAGGCCCGGGGTCACGACGTTGTCGACGATCTGCTGCATGAAGATCGAGCCGACGGCCGAGGCCACGGCTGCCGTAATGATGCACACGACCGTCAGGCTGATGCGCACCGGGTAGTGGTGGAACACGTAGGCCATGAGGCGGCCGAAGGGACGCTCGATGCCCTCGAGCTTGTCGTCGTCGTTGTCAACGGGACGACCGTGCGTGCGTGCCATGTCAGGCCACCTCGCTTTCGCTCGCGGCGTTCTGGGAATCGTAGATCTCTCGGTACTCCCCGCCCGCTGCCATCAGCTCCTCGTGGGTGCCGCGTTCCTTGATGCGACCGTCGTCGAGGACGATGATCTGGTCCGCGTGGCTCACCGAGGACAGGCGCTGGGCGATGATGATCGTCGTCGTACCCGGGATCTCACTTTCGAAGGCGTGACGAATGAGCGAATCAGTCTTCGTGTCCACTGCGGACGTCGAGTCGTCCAGGATGAGGATCTTCGGGTTCTTCAGTAGCGCTCGGGCGATGCACAGGCGCTGCTTCTGGCCGCCCGACACATTGGTACCGCCGCGGGAGATGACGTAGTCGTAGCCGCCGGGCAGCTGCTGGATGAACTCGTCGGCCTGCGCGAGCTTGCAGGCATGCTCAATCTGCTCGTCGGTCGCGTCCGGGTTGCCCCAGCGCATGTTGTCCTTGATCGTGCCGGAGAACAGGACGTTCTTCTGCAGGACCACGGAGACCGCGTCGCGCAGCGCACTCAGGTCATAGTCGCGCACGTCGCGCCCGCCGACCTTCACAGACCCCTCAGAGACGTCGTAGAGGCGGCAGATCAGCTGGATCAAAGAGGTCTTGGAGGAGCCCGTACCGCCCACGATGCCGAGCGTCGAGCCGGACTCGATACTCAGGTTGATATCGGAGAGCGCGTTCTCTTCGGCGCTCTCGGAGTACTTGAAGGACACGCCCTCGAAGACCACGGAGCCGTCCGCAACGTCCGTGGCCCCGTTCGCCGGGGAGGTCAGCGACGGGTCGTGGTTGAGGACCTCGGCGATACGGTTCGCGGACTCCGCGGCCATCGTCGCCATGACGAAGATGAAGGCCAGCATGAGCATGTGCACGAGGATCTGGATGCCGTAGGTGATGAGAGCGGTCAGGCCACCCTTCGTCAGGTCGGTACCGCCAGAGTTCACGATGATCGAGGCACCGAAGTAGTCGACGGCAATGATCGCGGCGAAGATGAAGAACATCATGACGGGGCTGTCGAGCGCGATGAGCTTCTCGGCGTTCGTGAAGTCCTTGCGCACGTCCTGCGAGGCGGCGCGGAACTTCGTGGTCTCGTGTTCCTCGGTGACGAAGGACTTGACCACGCGGATCGCTGCGACGTTCTCCTGCACGGAGTTGTTCAGGGCGTCGTACTTCTTAAAGATACGGCGGAAGATCGGGAAGGCGAGGAGCACGATGGCCACGAGAATGATGGCGAGAACCGGCACCATCCCGAGGAAGATGAGGGCCATCTGGACGTTGATGCGGAACGCCATGACGATGGAGAAGACGATCATGAGGGGCACGCGCACCGCGATGCGGATCATCATGCCGAAGGCGTTTTGCACGTTGGTGACGTCCGTCGTCATACGGGTGACCAGCGAGGACGTGGAGAAGCGGTCAATGTCCGCGAATGAGAAGTCCTGCACCTTGAAGAAGAGGTCCTGACGCAGGTTCTTCGCCAGACCCACCGAGGCGGTCGCCGAGAAGCGGGCCGCGAGGATGCCGCAGGCGAGCGACGCGAAGGCCAGTCCGGTGAGGATCAGGCCCAGGCGCATGACGGGGCTCAGGGACACACCGTCAAGCGCATCCACCAGCGAGACCATCATCAGCGGGATGAGGCACTCGAGGATCACTTCCCCGATGATGAATAGCGGGGTCAGGATCGCGGGTTTCTTGAACTCGCGCAGCCTCCCCATCAGCGTTCGAATGGTTGTCATTCTTCTCCTCTTCGTTCCCTACGGGCGTCTCATAGACGAGGCCGGGGCGCGCATTCAGCGCCCGCGCAGCCTGCAGATGGTGATTAGTGCTTTTTCGATGGCGCGTTGCGGGTCCCGCGACGCGCCCTTTGTTTCAGCGTCCGCCGTGGCGATGGCGCCGAAGGCTCCTGCCAGCGAGGCATCGGACCAGCCGCGCAGCTCGCGCCGGGCTCGGTCCACCCTGCCAGGGAGCCATCTTGAGGGCGGATGCGGATCCGCCGATCGAGACCTTCGCCATGGCGCGGAACTTCATGGCCAAGGCAGTGACGAGCAGCTGGGGCGCGATACCGGTCGCAAAGGCGTGGCGCGCGAGCGTCAGGGCCTTCGCGGAATTTCCTGCAACGGCCGCGTCCGCGACGTCGTAGCCCGTGGCCTCGACGCGGCCAGCCTGGTAGCGTCGCACGTCCTCCAGGGTGATGCGTCCGCTGACGTCGGAGAGCAGCTGGGCCAGGGCGCCAGCCATCGAACGCGGGTCGTTACCCAGCGCATCGACGAGGGCCTGCTGGGCCTCGGTGTCCATCTGGCGGCGTGCGGCGCGCACGTCGGAGGCGATGAGTGCCAGCTTGTCGCGGTCGTTTTTTAGCGGCTCGGCGGGGATCACGGGCCATTTGGCTTTCGTGATCGTGTCGATGACCTTCTTGCCGCGGGCGTTACCGCCCGGGTGCGCCAGGAACATCCACACGTCGGGGGCAGGCGAAGCCGAGTATGCGATGAGGTCGTTCGCGAGGGCATCGCTCATCGTTTCCAGGTCCCGGATGATGACCATGCGGGATTCGCCGAAGAGCGAGGGCGACGCGATGACGTCAAGCTGTCCGGCCTGGTAGGTGGCCGCGTTGATATCGGTGCGCTCGAGGTTGGGGTCCGCTTCGTGGGCGAGGGCACGCAGCTGGTCGAGGGCGCGGTCGACGAGAAGGCCCTCGGGACCTTTGATCAACACGATGGGTGCCAGCGTGATCTGGGCTGGCGGCGCCGGGCGCGAACCGCGTGCTGCCACGTCTTCCTGCCTTTCCGCTGAAACGGTAACTCTCTAAGTCTGCCACCGAGCGAGCTCATCTGCGTCCGTCTTTGCCATGGGCAGAAGCCAGTCGTGGCAGGTGTCACGCCAGTTTGACGAGGCAGCCCTCAGGAGAGATCTGCCGAACTCATGGACCTAGTCATCAATGATCGGGGATCCCCATCTCTTCCATGCCCGCCACACGATCCATCCGCCGGCGCAGCAGGCGTACACGCCCAAGACGGTCGAGGAGCCACCGGGCACGTGCACCCCGTTTCCGGGCAGTGATGCGCACATGCGCGCCGTGCCTGCGATCCACGCGGTCGCCCACGACGCAACGACAGCGCATGCCGAGGCGGCGCGAATACTCAGCGGGGAGACGAGCGCGCCCGTGAGTCCCGCAACGGTCGCAACCGGAACGGCAGGCTCGGCAAGAACGTTGGCAACGATGCCCCACACCGGCACATTCCCGGAGAGTGACACGATGAGCGGCGCGGTGGCCAGCTCCGCGAGCGCAGGCACGCACACCATCTCCGCCAGCCGACGCAGCGCTTTCCCGACACCCGTGTCTCCTCGGATTCGTCGGCGGCACCGCCGCACCAGCGCCGCCGAGGGGCCGACGACCGCAAGCGCGGCGAGCACCGACAGGGCGAATCCGTAGGAGCGTGCTGCCCATGGGTCGATGAGCAGGGTTGCGATGACGACGGCGCACAGGGCGGCGATGGATTGGCCGTCGCGTCCGAGGATGAGTCCCAGGGCGGCGACGGCTGCGACGCAGACGGAGCGTACGACGGAGGGTTCTGGGCCGACGAGTGTGAGGATTGTGCCCAGGACGAGGATGGTGGCCCCGAGGCGTATGGGTTTTCGTGCGGGTATGACGAGGGTGACGGTGGCCAGGATGATGACGATGTGGGATCCGGAGACGGCGGTGAGGTGCGTGAGGGAGGTTTTCTTCATCGCGTCGGACAGGTCTGCGGGCATGCCTCGGTCGTCCCCGATCGCCATGCCGGGGACGAGGGAGCGCGTGTCTCTGGGTAGCTGTGCGCAGGCTCGGGCGAAGGCCCGGTGGGTGGAACGCACCCACGCGCTCACTCCCCCGGGCCGCTCGATCAGCTGGGCTCGCCGGACGCGTATCGTTCCTATCGATGGCGCGTCGGCGGCGAAGGTTGTATCGAGGCTCCCCCAGACCTCGAAGACGTCTCCTCGCGCCGCGTCCTGCCACCCGGGCGCGCGCACGAGCGCGGTGGCGCTCGAGGGGAGCCACATCTCCCGCACGGAGACGGCCTCGACGCGCACACGGGCGCTGCGTATCGCGGAGAACCCGGACGAGGCGGGGGCGGGGTCGCTCTGCAGGACGATGCGCGCGTGGATGGGGCCAGAGTCGAGTCGTGCCGGGTCGGCGTCGTAGTGCCTGCGGGCAGTGGATCCGACCGCGAGCGCGCAGGCGACGCATGCGAGGAGGAGCGCGAGTCCGAGGCGAGCGGACCTGGGTGGGGTGAGGGCGTGCCGGGGCGACCGTCGGCCTCGGTGTGAGCGTGCGTAGGAGGCGGCGCAGCTCAGCGAGGCTAGGACGCACACGCAGATCACCGCCCATGGCACAGGGTGGTCTATCGCCCACCGGGTGGCTGCCCAGGTCGCGGCCGCTGCTGGCGCGAGACGCAGGTCGATCATGCGGGGAGCACATTGGGGTTCGCTCATGCACACACTCCTGGCCGGATCTTTTCGATGAGGGATGGGCCAATGCCGGGCACGTCGTCGAGCTCTTCGACGGAGGTCAGGCGTGGGTGTGTGGATCGATAGGAAATGATTCGCTGTGCGAGGGCCAGCCCAATGCCGGGCAGCGTCTGGAGCTCGGTCTCGGTCGCGGTGGCCAAGCGAACACAGGCCTGCGCGTCGGTGCCCGTCCCCGCAGACGCGGAAGGCGGTGACTCCCCCACGACGCCGACCCGTATCTGTTCCCCGTCGACAAGGATGCGGGCGAGGTTGATCGACTCCAGGTCGGCCTCGGGCGTTGCGCCTCCCGCCGCCGTGATGGCGTCGATGACGCGGGAGGATGATGGCAGGGTGAGCACCCCTGGGGAGGCGACCGCACCGGAGACGTAGACGACGACATCGTCGGCGCGTTCCCCTGCGGATGCGGGTGCGGGCGGGCTTGCCGCGACGGACGCGCCTTCGCTTTCATCTCGCTCAGAGGAAGATTGGGCGAGGGCTTGGGAGTGCTCGCGTGTCGCTGCGTGCCTCCACACACCCACGACCGCGATGAGGACGACCACGACGATGAGAGCGGCTACGGTCGCCCCACTGGGCAGGAAGCGGGCGGCGGTCGGTTCGGCGGGTTCGTCATCCTCAGTGAGGGCGCTGTCGTACACGGCTTTCGTCAGCGCTGCCATGCGCCGACGAGCCAACCATCGTGACACGTTCATGCCCGCACGCTAGCGCCCACGAACAGCCACAGAAAAGCAGAAAGAGGACCCCTGTGGATAACTGCGATGCGCGCGCAGGGGTTGTGGACGAATCCCACACCCACCCCACCCCACATAACTCGCATGGGACCGCAGTCCCAAGGGATACTGTTCCGGTAACGTCGAAGTACAGTGGCGCACCGCGCCCAGAGCCGAAAGGCCACACCATGAGCGAGAACATCGAGGATCTCAAGGCGCAGCTCGCCGCGGCGGAAGCCGCGGCGAAGGCCGCCGAGGCAGAGGCGGCCCGCGCGAAGGCCGAAGCCCTGCGTCTCCAGCTTGAAGCAGTGGCGCCCCGGCCGCAGACGCGCCTGCCGCCACCGCCGAGACTGAGACCGTGCAGGCGGAGGCCGCCCGCGCGACGGCCGATGCGCTGCGCACCCAGGTGGAGGCCGCCGAGGCCGCCCCCGCTCCCCGAGGCCGCCCCGGCCTCGCCCCCCGCCCCGAGCGGCGAACTGTCGGCTTTCGCCGCCCAGATCCAGGGCGCCTACTCCTGGGACGTCCCCGCTGTCACGATCGGCACGCTCATCGACAATGGCGCGCGCGTGCCCGGCGTGACCGCCAAGATGCCGCTTCCCATGTTCAACCGCCACCTCCTGGTCGCCGGCGCGACGGGCACGGGCAAGACCCGTACCCTCCAGCTCCTCGCCGAGGGACTGTCCGCGAACGGTTCCTCGGTCCTCCTGTGCGACGTGAAGGGCGACCTGACGGGCCTGGCCGAGGCCGGCGTCAGCTCCGAGAAGCTCCTGAGCCGCACCGCGGCCAACGGTCAGGACTGGGCCTCGTCCCAGTTCCCAATCGAGCTGCTGAGCCTGGGTGGCGCGGATTCGCAGTTCCCGGGTGTGCCCGTGCGCGCCCAGATCTCCGACTTCGGCCCGATCCTGCTCGCCCGCGCCCTCTCGCTGAACACGACGCAGGAGCAGGCCCTCCAGCTGATCTTCGCGTGGGCGGATGCCCAGGCCCTTGAGCTGGTCGACCTGCCCGACCTGCGCGCCGTCATCTCCTTCCTGACCTCGGATGAGGGCAAGGACGAGCTGGCCACGATCGGCGGCGTCTCCAAGGCCACCGCCGGCGTCATCCTGCGTGCCCTGACCGCGCTCGAGTCCCAGGGCGGCGGCCAGTTCTTCGGCGCCCCCGGCTTCGACACGGCCGACCTCATGCGCATGGATTCCACCGGCCGCGGCATCATCTCCCTGCTGGGCGTCGGCGATATTTCCTCGCGCCCGGCACTGGTCAGCGCCGTCATCATGTTCCTGCTCGCCAACCTCTTCTCCACCCTGCCCGAGGTCGGCGACGTCGAGCGCCCCAAGCTCGTGTTCTTCTTCGACGAGGCGCACCTGCTGTTTGCGGACGCCACCAAGGAGTTCGAGCGTCAGGTCGTCCAGACCGTGCGCCTCATCCGTTCCAAGGGCGTGGGTGTCGTCTTCGTGACGCAGACCCCCAAGGACATCCCCTCCGACGTCCTGGCCCAGCTCGGTTCGCGCATTCAGCACGGCCTGCGCGCCTCCACGCCGGATGACTTCAAGAAGCTCAAGGCCACGGTCCAGACCTTCCCGAAGACGTCCCTGGAACTCGACGAGGTCCTCACGACCCTGGGCACCGGCGAGGCCGTCGTGACCGTCCTGGATCCGAAGGGTAACCCCACCCCGGTCACGCCGGTCGGTATCTGGGCACCCGCCTCCGTCATGGGCCCCGCATCCGCCGACACGGTCGCGCGCATCAACCAGTCCAGCGTCATCATGGGCCGCTACCGCGACGCCGTGAACCCGGACTCGGCCGAGGAAAAGCTCGAGCGCCGCGCGGCCGAGGCCCAGGCCGCCCGCGAGGAAGCCCTCGCGCAGGAGGAGGCCGCCAAGGAGGCCGAGCGCGCGCAGAAGGAAGCTGAGAAGGAGGCCGAGCGCGCCGCCAAGGAAGCCGAGAAGGCCGCCGCCAAGGAAGAGGCCGCCCGCCAGAAGGAAATGGAGAAGCTGCGCCGCCAGTCGAGAAGCAGCAGGAGAAGGAGGAGGCAGCACGCCAGCGCGCCGCCGAACGCCGCACCCGCCAGGTCGAAAACGTCCTCGGGTCCGTCCTGCGCACCGCTGGCCGCGAGATCACGCGCTCCATCTTCGGCACGCGCAAGCGCTGACCCTTCCGATTTTTCGGCACGAGGCCGGGGCTGAGAACTCCTTTCGAGGGGGCTCGGCCCCGGCCTCGTCTCACAGTGCGGCCATTGTGCCAAGAAACGGCAAAGTGGAGTAAGCTGCATCGCAATCGACCATTTTGAGCGGGAGACCCTGATGCGTATCGGATTCATCGGAACGGGAGCCATGGCCCAGGCCATCGCTCGCGGTGCCGTCGCGTCCGGCGTCGATCCCGCGACCCTGGTCTTCTCCAACCGCACGGCCGCCAAGGCGTGCGACCTCGCCGACGAACTCGGCGCGACAGCCGCCTCCTCGAACGCCTCCCTGGCCCGCCAGGCCGACATCGTCATCCTGGCGGTCAAGCCCAAGGACCAGCGCGCGGTCATCAAGGAGATCTCCCCCATCGTGGTCGGTCGCACCGACGTCTGCGTCGTCTCCCTGGCGGCGGGACGCACCCTCGACCAGATCACCACTGACTTCGGCGCGGGCATCCCGCTCGTGCGCGTCATGCCGAACGTCGCGGCCACCGTCGGGCAGTCCATGACCGCCCTAACGGCCGCGCGCGCCACCGACGCACAGGTCGCAGCCGTCCGATCCCTCATGGATTCGGTGGGCCGCACCATCCTCATCGACGAGGACTATTTCCCCGTGTTCCAGGCCCTGGCCTCGTGCTCTCCGGCCTGGTATTTCCAGATTGTTGATTCTTTCGCCCGCGCTGGTCTCAAGCACGGCCTGTCCAAGGACACCGCCGTCGAAATCGCCGCGCAGGCGATGGCGGGAGCCGCTGCACTGCTCCTCGCTGAGCGCGAGGCGGGCACGATCCCCGCGCAACTCATTGATCGGGTGACGAGCCCCGGCGGCACCACAATCGCAGGATTGCTGGCCGCCGAGGAAGGTGGTTTGTCGACCGCACTGGTAGGTGCCGTCGACGCATCCATCCACGCCGACTCCCATCTCGGCTGACACCACCTGCCGCGCTGCGGCTTACCTCCCCCTTATTTTGCGCACCCGCGCACCCTCAACACAGGAACACACATGTTGCTCTTCAACGCAGTCGTGCTCTCCGTGCTCGTCATGCTGATCCTCAGCGTCGCACGCGTGCACGTCATCATCTCCCTCTTCATTGCCTCGCTTGTGGGCGGCCTGGTCGCCGGACTGGGCGTGTCCGGCACGATGGTCGCCTTCCAGGATGGCCTCGCCGGCGGCGCGAAGATCGCCCTGTCCTACGCCCTGCTCGGCGCGTTCGCCATGTCGGTCGCCCACTCCGGATTGCCGCGCCTGCTGGCCAACTGGATCATCAAGAAGCTGCGCAACGCTGACGACTCGAACTCTGCGCGCGTGGCCCGCTCCGCCAAGTGGGGCATCCTCGGCGGCGTCCTCGTCATGGGCGTGATGAGCCAGAACCTCATCCCGATTCACATCGCGTTCATCCCGCTGCTGGTGCCCCCGCTCATCGGCGTCATGAACGAGCTGAAGATGGACCGCCGATTGGTCGCCTGTGCGATCACCTTCGGCATCGTCACCACCTACATGTTCGTGCCGATCGGCTTTGGCCGCATCTTCCTGCACGACATTCTCTACAAGAACATCGAGGAAGCCGGCATGGCCGTCGAGGGCGTCGTCAACCCGATGGCCGCCATGGCGATCCCCGCTGCCTCAATGGCCGTGGGCTGTGCCATCGCCCTGCTCGTCTCCTACCGCAAGCCGCGCGAGTACGAACAGCGTGAGACCTCCTTCAGCGCCAACGACGACAAGCCCGTCAACATGGTGAAGGTATGGGCTGCCGTCGTGGCCCTCGTCGCCTGCTTCGTCATCCAGGCGGTCCTGACCAAGCTGGATTCCGAGGCCGACCCGCTCCTCGTGGGCGCCCTCGTGGGCCTGTGCATGATGCTCGGCATGCGCGTCGTTCCGTGGCAGCAGGCCGACGACGTGTTCAGCGGCGGCATGAAGATGATGAGCCTCATCGGCCTCATCATGATCACCGCCCAGGGCTATGCCTCGGTCCTGAAGGCCTCCGGTCAGATCGAGCCGCTCGTCGAGCAGACCTCCGCGATGTTCAACGGTTCGAAGTCCCTGGCCGCGGTCATCATGCTGGTGGTCGGCCTGATCATCACGATGGGCATCGGCTCGTCCTTCTCGACCCTGCCGATCATTTCGGCGATCTACGTGCCCCTGTGCATCGCGCTGGGCTTCTCCCCCATGGCCACGGTCGCCCTCATCGGCACCGCGGGCGCGCTGGGCGACGCCGGTTCTCCCGCGTCCGACTCGACGCTTGGCCCGACAGCCGGTCTCAACATCGATGGTCAGCACGACCACATGCGAGACACGGTCATCCCCGAGTTCATCCACTACAACATTCCGCTGTTGGTCGGTGGCTGGATCGCGGCGATGGTCCTCTGATTCCGTCGTTCTCCTTCACGAGGCCGGGGCTGGGTTGCACGAACGCGCGACCCGGCCCCGGCCTCGTTATACGCCCAGGTAGGTGGTCGCGACCTCGTGGAGGACCTCCGCGGTCGCTCGCACGTCCGCCAGGGCGATGTGTTCGTCGTGTGCGTGCAGCTGGGAGTAGACCTGTCCCAGGCTCGCCCCGCTGTCCACGGCTCCAAAACCGTACCCGATGCCCCCACGCCTGCGGGCCACGCGCAGGTCAGTGCCGCCGGGGAAGAGGACGGGCACGATGCTCGCGCCCGGGTAGCGCTTTGTCAGCGCCGCTTCGATGGTCCGGTACAGGTCGGTGTCGATCGACGAGGCCGTGGCTGCCTCACACAGGAGGCGCTCGATAGTCACGTGCTCGGCGAGGTCACCGAGGGCCGCCGCAATGGCGGCGTCCACGTCATCGTCGTCGACGCCGGGCAGCGTGCGGATATCCAGCTCGAGCGTGGCGTGTGAGGGCATGACGTTGATGGGGCCGCCCGAGTGGGCGACCGTCTGGGCGACGGTCACGTGGGAGATCGCGTGGGCGAAGGCCGCCAGATCCCCGAACTCGGAGTAGTCGCCCTCGTAGGTGCCGTGAATCAGGCTCGTTTCGGTCGTTTCATCGAACTCGAAGGCGCGCACAAAGCCCGCCCAGACCTCGTCCGTGGCGGTGGGCCAGCGGCCGGCGGACAGCGCCGCGCTCACCTGGGCGAGCCGCTCGACGGCGCTCGTGCGCCCCAGCGGAACCGAGCCGTGGCCGGCGTCGCCCCGAATGTGCAGGCGGCGCTGGGCGGCTCCCTTTTCGCCGACGACCACGACGACGCTGTCGCCTCCGCGGCGACCGCGAATGTGTGCTCCTCCCATTTCGGACAGAGCAGCGTCCCACGGGAGGGCGTCCGCCCTGTGCTCGCCGATCCACGGGACGCCGAGTCCTCCTCGGGCTTCCTCGTCAGCGGCGGCCACGAACACCAGGGAACGCGCGGGAGGATTGCCGTTCTGGGCGCGGCGGGCGACCTCGCGGGTCACGACGGCCATCGCGGCGGTCAGGTGGAGCATGTCGACCGTGCCGCGCCCCCACATGACATCATCCTCGATGTGCGCGCCGAAAGGATCGCGCGTCCACTTGGCCTCGTCGACGGGCACGACATCCGTGTGCCCGAGGAGGGTCAGCGGCGTGCCGGCGCTGAGCGGATCCGCGCCCTCGACCGTGACCACGAGGGAGGTGCGACCCGGGTGCGGGGTGATCCGTTCGATTGACACGGGCAGGTCCGCGAAGAAGTCCTCAAGGAGGTTGGCGGCGCGCTCCTCTCCGCCCGAATCCGCGGTCAAGTCGTTGACGCAGCCCAAGCGCACCAGGCGCCCCAACAGGTCGACGGTCTGCTCGCCCAGCGATTGCGCGCTCATGTTCTCCCCTTCCCAGCGGGGGCCTCGGCCCGGCTCCCCTGCCTGACACCACGGTATCCCCACGCGCTTCACTTCACCCGACCGCGCCACGAGAGGGACTTTTGTAACGACGCGTGTGAGCAACGCGCCGGGCGCTACAAGGCCCAGCATTGGACCGAATTGCCTGGGGAAACGTAGGCTAGTGGGGCAAACAGTCCACGACTCGGATGGAGACAACTCAATTATGGCCATGAACACCCGTGCGCAGGCGCCTCGCGTGCCCGACCGCGCCGCCCCCGAAGGCCTCGAAGCCAAGTGGGGTGAGGCCTGGGACAGCCAGGGCACCTACGCTTTTGACCGCGCCGCGACGCGCGAGCAGGTGTACTCGATCGACACTCCCCCGCCGACGGTATCCGGCTCCTGCACATCGGCCATGTTTTCTCCTACACGCACACCGACGTCGTGGCCCGCTACCAGCGCATGATCGGCAAGTCCGTGTTCTACCCGATGGGTTGGGACGACAACGGCCTGCCCACCGAGCGCCGCGTGCAGAACTACTTCGGCGTGCGCGTGGATGCGACGCTGCCCTACGACCCCGACTTCGAGCCCCCGCACGTGGGCGGCGACGGCAAGTCGATCAAGGCTCGCGACCAGAAGCCGATTTCGCGTAAGAACTTCGTGGAGCTGTGCGAGCGCCTCACCCAGGAGGACGAGGCTCAGTTCGAGGCGCTGTGGCGCTACCTGGGTCTGAGCGTGGACTGGAAGCAGAACTACCAGACGATCGGCGCGCGTGCGCGCAAGGTCGCCCAGGCCGCGTTCCTGCGCAACCTGGCGCGCGGCGAGGCCTACCAGGCCGAGGCCCCGGGCCTGTGGGACGTCACCTTCCAGACGGCGGTCGCCCAGGCTGAGCTGGAGAGCCGCGAGTACCCGGGCTTCTACCACCGCCTGGCCTTCCACATCACGGACGCCGAGGCCGCCGCGAAGGCTGCCGCCGCGGGCGCGCCCGTCGAGGACGGCGTGGACGTGTGCATCGAGACGACGCGTCCCGAGCTGCTGGCCGCCTGCGTGGCCCTGATCGCTCACCCGGACGACGAGCGCTACAAGCCGCTGTTCGGCACGACGGTCGCCTCCCCCCGTGTACGGCGTCGAGGTGCCGATCCTGCCTCACCCCGAGGCGGAGATGGACAAGGGCGCGGGCATCGCCATGTGCTGTACCTTCGGCGACACGACCGACATCGACTGGTGGCGTGACCTGGAGCTGCCGCTGCGCGCGATCCTGCGCAAGGACGGCCGCATCATCACCGAGACCCCCGAGTGGATCACGACCGATGCGGGCCGTGCGGCTTTCGAGGAGATCACCGGCAAGACGACGTTCTCCGCGCGCGAGGCCGTGGTGGCCGCCCTGCGTGAGTCGGGCGAGCTGAAGGGCGAGCCGACCAAGACGATGCGTCAGACCAACTTCTTCGAGAAGGGCGACAAGCCCCTCGAGATCGTCACCTCGCGCCAGTGGTACATCCGTAACGGTGGCCGCGCGTGGACGAACCCGGCCTCGGGAGCGGACCTGAACGAGGAGCTCATCGGCCCGCGGCCGCGAGCTGGAGTTCCACCCCGACTTCATGCGCGTGCGCTACGAGAACTGGGTGAAGGGCCTGAAGGGCGACTGGCTGGTCTCCCGTCAGCGCTTCTTCGGCGTGCCGTTCCCGCTGTGGTACCGCGTGGACGCGGACGGCCAGGTCAACTACGACGACATCATCACCCCGTCCGAGGCCGCTCTGCCGGTCGACCCGTCGACGGACGTGCCGGAGGGCTACACGGAGGATCAGCGCGGCGTGGCCGGCGGCTTCGTGGGCGAGCTGGACATCATGGACACGTGGGCGACGTCCTCTCTGTCCCCGCAGCTGGCGTGTGGCTGGCTGGATGACGAGGACCTGTTCGCTCGCACGTACCCGATGGATCTGCGCCCGCAGGGCCAGGACATCATTCGTACGTGGCTGTTCTCCACCGTGGTGCGCGCGGACCTGGAGTTCGGCGCGCTGCCGTGGAAGCACGCGGGCCTGTCGGGCTGGATCCTGGATTCGGACCACAAGAAGATGTCGAAGTCCAAGGGCAACGTCGTGACCCCGATGGGCATCCTGGAGAAGTACGGTTCGGATGCCGTGCGTTACTGGGCGGCGTCGGCTCGCCTGGGCCTGGATGCGGCGTTCGACGAGCAGCAGATGAAGATTGGTCGCCGCCTGGCGATCAAGGTGCTCAACGCGTCGAAGTTCGCCCTGACGATGGGCGGCGAGGGCGCGGCGATCGATCTGGATCCGGCGCTGGTGACGGTGCCGCTGGATCGTTCGGTGCTGGCGGCGCTGGCCTCCGTCATCGACGAGGCCTCGGCTGCCCTGGCATCCTACGAGCACTCTCGCGCGCTCGAGGTCACGGAGTCGTTCTTCTGGACGTTCTGCGACGACTACCTGGAGCTGGTCAAGGAGCGCGCCTACAACCGCGATGGCGCGTGGGACGAGGCCTCGGCCGCGTCTGCCCGTGCGGCTCTGGCGATCGTCATCGACAACGTCGTGCGTCTGCTGGCCCCCTACCTGCCGTACGTGACGGAAGAGGTGTGGAGCTGGTACCGCGAGGGAAGCGTGCACACCGCTCCGTGGCCGGTCGCGTCCGACCTGGCTGGCGTCGAGGGCGATCCCTCGGTGCTCGAGGCCGCGTCCTCCGCTCTGATCGCGCTGCGTCGCGTGAAGTCTGAGGCGAAGGTGTCGCCGCGTACGCCGTTCCTGGCGGTGACGGTGCGCGCCCCGCAGGCTCAGGTGGAGGCCTTGGAGTCCGTGAAGGGCGACCTGGAGGCCGCATCGAAGGCCGTGGGTGCCCTGACCGTGGCTGCCTCCGACGACGCTGAGGCCAACGAGGCCGTTGTCGAGTCCTTCGAGCTGGGTGAGGCTCCTGCGAAGCGCAAGGGCTGATCGCTAGGGCTGCTGGGGGGCCGCCCGTGGGGAACCACGGGCGGCCCCCGCCTTTTCAGAGTCTGTATCGGATTTGAACTAAGCCCAGCAAATCCTCCACCCCACTACCTGTTGACGTACGGCAATCTTCACGTATACTTATACGTAGGTTCTCACGTACATATATACGGAGAGTTTCACGTACTAGGAGGTCGTCATGGAACTTCAACCGATCACCCCACAGCCCGGGAATGACCGCGATCCCATGAATTTTGTTGGGCGCGTTCACATCACTTCGCAGGCTCGCGAGCTATTAAAACACGGCACGAACCTCCTCCTCACAGACCCAAGACGCATGGGAAAAACTTTCTGGATGCATAACTTTGCTGCTCAAGAAGCTGACTTCCACTGCTATTTCATTGACTACGAAGGGGTCTTCACCGCGCACGATTTCCTCTTCAATACAGCTGAAGCCCTGATCAAGGAGAGGAAGCTCCCAGAGCGCGCTCTCAATAAACTCAAAACCATCTTCGATAACTGCGATCTCGAAATCTCTCCGGGTCCCATCACACTCAAGACTTACCACCAGCAGACATCACCGCACGTTCTCCTTACAAAGGTTCTCGCTGCACTTGACGATGATGAAGATGATGCCGTCCCCGTCGTCATGATGGATGAAGTTCCGATGGCTATCAACAATATTGCTGATCGAGAAGGGGCGAGTGCCGCTGAGGAGGTTCTTCAAACTCTGCGAGCACTGAGACAGAAGAGCACGCGTGTTCGGTGGATCATCACCGGTTCTGTTGGTTTCCACCACACACTCAAAAAGACCAACATGACCCAGGGAGTCCTGAACGACCTGGAGTCTTTGCGATTCGGTCCCCTTTCAAATGAAGAGGCTAAAGAACTCGCACATCGACTTTTGCTTGGCGTTGGGCAAGATCCAAATGAAGCAATCATTGACAAGCTCATTTCCAAAACCGGCGGAATTCCTTTCCTCCTTCACAAGGTAGTTGGCACACTCGCCCGACAACAATATGGAGTCTTCAAACCATCAGACATTGAGGAGTGCTTTGAAGATTTCATCGATGATCCGGATGAATTTCGCTGGTTCGAACACTATCTCACTCGCGTCACCCCTCATTACGGCGCAAACGAACAAATCGCAAACCAGATTCTACGACAGACTCTTTCGATAACAAACAAGTGGGTTCCTATAGATTCCCTCCCACAGGAAGATATCGCACTCGAAATCCTTGAAGACCTCATTAAGGACCACTATCTGGAGCGCCGAGGCCACTCCGTGCGCTGGCGTTACCCCGCACTCCAATACATCTGGGCACGCAAGAAGGGAGTGTGGGATCGCCGATGAACACCATCTCTATTTCTCGTTTTACCCCATCGACTATGCCTGAGGAAATGCTTGAGCGCCTGTTTGTGGTGCGCCAGCCACTCCTCGAGGCACTCATGAAGCGCATCAAAACACTGGGACATACGCCTAGTCCTCATCATACACTTCTTGTCGGACCACGAGGCGCAGGAAAAACGCACCTCATTTCATTGGTTTATCACCGATCCAAGAACCTTGCTGACACCAGTAAGGACAAACAACTTCGAATTGCCTGGCTACCCGAGGATCCATGGACGCTAGTATCTTATGGCCTGCTTCTTACTGCAATTCTTGAGCGAGTAGCACCAGATTTGTCTGCGCGGAAAATCGATGAATCCGAACTTGACGCGTCTATTCGGCATACCAGTCGTAAGGACGGTCCAATTTTGGTCCTCGCAGAGAATCTTGACCAAATTCTCGATGCTCTCGGAGACACCGGCCAACAGAAGTTACGAAATCTCCTACAGACAGAGTCGGGTATTCTGATTATCGCCAGCACGACGAGACTAGACCGTAGTCTCTCGTCTCATGCTGCCCCATTCTTCGGCTTCTTCGACACGATTCGTCTCGATCGGTTTTCCCCCGAAGAAGCACGCGAGATGCTCATAAAACTGGCGCGAGAAGCGAACAACAGCGAGCTTGCTAAACGCCTGTCGGACAATGAATCACTGGCACGGATACATACGATCGCGCATTTGGCTGGAGGGCAGCCTCGACTGTGGGCATTGCTTGGCAACGCACTCACGGTTGAGGACCTGCGCGACCTTACGACATTACTCCTCAACCGCTTCGACGACCTGACCCCATATTATCAGGAGCAGTTGGCGCGACTGTCGCCCATGCAGCGCCTCATCGTTGCGGAACTCGCCACTGCGGACCGCCCCCTCCCTGTTAAAGATCTTGCCGAACGAATCGGTTACGATCAGCGCAGTACGGCCAAGGCTGTCAGCGACCTGACCGAACGCGGCTGGCTCAAGCCCACGTCGACCATTTTTACTGCTCTCCTTGATCGTCGCCGGACCTACTACGATCTTGCCGAACCCCTTGCCCGGCTCGCATTTCAGATCAAGGATTCAAGAGGTGAGCCACTACCGCTGATCGTCGACTTTCTCACCAACTGGTTTGATGTGGAACAGCTTCAGACCTTCCCCGAAAACGACTACTGCATGGTGGCTTTATCGAGGATGGAACAGGATGAAGTCGGTAGCCTCGCACGCCGCCTGACAAGCCTGCCCACCTCACGAGTCAAATCTCTCGATCTCTTGGGACAGGTTGAGGATGCCCTCGCTGCGGTTGCTGCTGGCGATGCAGAGCCAGTAATGGCTCTGCCTAGTTCACTTCGGCAGGCTATCGAGCTACGAGCACAGGATGAGACTGGCCTAATTCCTGTGCGCTTGACACTCCTTAACGATGCCCTGCGAGAGGTAGGCAACGTTCCGCGCGATGCCACAAATGCAGCATGGATTGCCCGCGCCGAACGCTTAGACATTGAAGCTCAGTCGCCAGAAAGCAGACTCATGCTGGTGCGCTGGTTTGCTTCATCTTGGCGCTTTGACGATGCCGCGGATGCACTGAGTACGATCAGCTCCGATCCTGAACGTATTCAAGGTGCGGCTGCCATCGCATGCGCGTATCAGGAGGCGGGACGCATCACCGAGGCGATCGCCCTTTTGGAGCAGGTCCTTACCGACTGCGTCCGTGTCCTGGGCGAAGACCACCCCAACACCCTGATCTCGCGCAACAACCTCGCAAACGCGTACCAGGAGGCGGGACGCATCACCGAGGCCACCGCCCTTCATGAGCAGGTGCTCACCGACCGCATCCGTCTCCTCGGCAAGGACCACGCCAGCACCTTGTCCTCGCGCAACAACCTCGCAAACGCATATGCCTCTACTGGACATATCATCAAGGCCATCGCCCTATACGAGCAGGTGCTCACCGACCGCATCCGTCTCCTCGGCGAGGACCACCCTAGTACCTCGTCCTCGCGCAACAACCTCGCAGGGGCGTACCTATCGGCTGGACGCATCACCGAGGCCATCGCCCTGCTCGAGCAGGTCCTCACCGACAGCATCCGCATCCTCGGCCAAGACCACCCCCACACCCTTATCTCGTGCAACAACCTCGCAAACGCGTACCGAGAGGCTGGACGCATCACCGAGGCCATCGCCCTGCTCGAGCAGGTCCTCACCGACAGCATCCGCATCCTCGGCCAAGACCACCCCCACACCCTTGCCTGGCGCAACAACCTCGCAAACGCGTACCGAAAGGCTGGACGCATCACCCAAGCCATCGCCCTGCTCGAGCAGGTCCTCACCGACAGCATCCGCGTCCTCGGCCAAGATCATCCACACACCCTGACCTCGCGCAACGACCTCGCAGCCGCGTACGAGTCAGCGGGCCGTCTGACCGAAGCCATCGCCCTGTACGAAAAGGTCCTTACCGCCCGCACCCGCGTCCTCGGCAAGGATCACCCCGCGACGCTGGCAACGCTCAACGCCTTAGCGAGCGCATACAAGGATGCGGGGTTTCTCAACAAGGCAACCGCACTACTGGAGGGAGAAACGCCAACGGAAGGATAGAGCCTGTTACCTTCTTCGAAGGAAGGTAACGGAGTTAAACTTGCTCGGCCAATACGCTGGTCGTGGGGCGACAGTGGTCAGCCCACGACCAGCTGCTCGAGATTGCGCCGTGATGCCCCCTGCTATTGTCATGCCATGGCAATCAAGACACTCGACGAGTACCTCGCGACCATCCCGAACGACGACAATCGGGCGCGGATGGTGCAGGTGTTGAACTGGATAGCTGAGCACTACCCGGAGTTGGAGCTGCGCATCGCGTGGAACCAGTCGATGTTTACCCACGACGGCACGGACTTCGGCACAATGCTCGCGTGCCAGCCCTGGAGATTCGCCTACGAGCTCCTCGACACCTTCATCCAGCATCAGCTCGCGGAATAGCAGGACATCACGTCGTTCGGGCGCCCACAGTCATGATCATTCCAGCATGAACCAACACATAAGACACTAACAACTTGTACAATTAGTACATGTCAACCGCTACGCTCTCCGAGTTTCGCCAGAACCAGGCTCAGTACATCGCCGCCGCCCAAGTCGAGCCCGTCGAGCTTCGCTCGCGCGGCGCGCAGACTCGCGCAGTTCTGGTCTCCCCTGCCTTCTACGAGGAGGCAATGGAGGCGCTTGAGGAACGTCGCGACCGACGGACGCGAGACGAGCTTGACCGGTGGCTGCAAGAAGACCTCGCTCAGGCTGTTCGCGAATACGAGGACAACCCGGACGACGTCTACACGCTCGACGAGATTCGCGCCGACCTGGGGCTGAAATGAACGGGCGACGCTCTCGCCTGATCCTGTCGAGCAAAGCTCGTCAACAGTTCAGAGAACTTCGACGCTCCATCGCGTCCGTAAGCGGCTCCGAAGTCACCGCACGCAACTACATGAACGCCCTGACGGATTACATCGAGCAGCTTCCCGACTTTCCACTACGAGGCCAGGCATTCTCCTTACACCACCCAGGCATGCGCATCATCGGATTCCGCAAAACCCTCCTCATCGCCTTCCTCGTGACCGACGACAGCGTCGTCATCCTCTCGGTTCTCTCCACGCGCCAGTCCAGGCTGACACTCGAAGAAGCCCTCGAATCGTTCCAGCATCGACACTAACGCACACGTATTCAAGATCCCCACAAGGAAGGACCAACGCTAAAGACAACCCCTCTGCCCACCCTACGGTCGCGTAGGATAGGGGAAGCAACAGCTGCGCCGCTGGCCCCGTCCCGCGGCGCGCACCGCCCAGCGACCAGGGAGCAGACATGACCGCCGAAGAAACCCCGGCCTCGTCCAACGACGACGAGACGACGCAGGCGCAGACGACCACCGAAGCCCTCGAGTGGCACGCCCCCGTCCTGGTGCGCATCGACGAGCACACGACGATCCCCCACCTGCTCAAAGAACGCGTACAGCGCGGCGCCACCCGCCCGCTCATCCTGCGCAAGATCGGCATCGGCGACACGTGGCGCTCCATCACCGCACGCGAGTTCTACGACGAGGTGCACGCGCTCGCAGCCGGCCTCATCGCCCGGGGCCTCGAACCCGGCGACAGGGTCGCGATCATGAGCCGCACCCGCTACGAGTGGACGCTCCTCGACTTCGCGTGCTGGGCGGCCGGCCTCGTCCCCGTGCCCATCTACGAGACCAGCTCCATCGACCAGGTCGCCCACGTCCTCGTCGACGCGGACGTCCACCTCATCATCACCGAGACCGTGTCCATGGCGGAGATCGTGCGCGCCGCCGCCGAGAGAGAAAACCGGGACAACACGCACGTCCTCTCGCTGGATTCGGAGGCCATCGAGACCCTCATCGCGGAGGGGGGCGGCCACCCCGCGCGAGCGCGTCCTCGCCCGCTCCGAAGCCCTCACCAAGGACGACATCGCCACCATCGTCTACACGTCGGGCACGACGGGCACACCCAAGGGCACGGTCCTGAGCCACGAGAACTTCACGAACCTGTGCCTCAACGCCCACGCGTGGATGCCGGAGATCGCGGCGGGCAAGAACTCGCGCTTGCTCCTCTTCCTGCCCCTCGCCCACGTGTTCGCACGTTTCCTGCAGGTCTTCCAGATCAGCGGCAACGGCGTCCTCGGCCACGCCTCCAACATCAAGAACCTGCTGGGCGACCTGGCATCCTTCCGTCCGAGCTACCTCCTGGTGGTCCCGCGCGTCCTGGAGAAGATCTACAACTCGGCGGATACGAAGGCGTCCGGCCCCAAGCGCAAGATCTTCCGCTGGGCGGCCACGGTCGCGATCGCCTACTCCCAGGCCCTGGACACGGAAGAGGGCCCGACCGCGTCCCTCAAGGCCCAGCACGCGCTGGCGGACAAGCTCGTCTACCAGCAGATCATCCGCCTGGTGGGCGGCAACGCGGACTACATCGTCTCGGGCGGCGCACCCCTGGCCCCCTGGCTCGCGCACTTCTACCGCGGCGTCGGCATCCCCGTCCTGGAGGGCTACGGCCTGACCGAGACGGTCGGCCCTGTCTCCGTCAACACGCCCCGCCTGTCCAAGATCGGCACCGTGGGACCGGCCCTGCCGCCCATGTCCTTCAAGATCAGCGACGAGGGCGAAATCCTCCTCAAGGGCTCGAGCGTCTTCCAGCGCTACCACAACGACCCCGAGGCCACGGCCGCCTGTTTCACCGAGGACGGCTGGTTCCGCACGGGCGACCTGGGGTCCCTGGACCGCGATGGATACGTGTCCATCACAGGCCGCGCGAAAGAGATTATCGTGACGGCGGGCGGCAAGAACGTCGCCCCGGCCGCCCTCGAAAACCCGATGCGCTCTCACCCGCTCATCTCCCAGGTCCTGGTCGTGGGCGACCAGAGGCCGTTCATCGCCGCGCTCATCACGCTGGACGCGGAGATGCTGCCCGATTGGCTCGCCGCCCACTCGCTGCCCCCGATGAGCGTGGCGGAGGCGGCCACGAACGTCGAGGTCCTGGCCTCGCTGGAGAAGGCGGTGGCCTCGGCGAACGAGCACGTCTCACGCGCCGAGTCGATCCGCAAGATCAAGGTCCTCACGACCGACTTCACGGAGGCGAACGGCCTGCTGACCCCCTCGCTGAAGGTCAAGCGCCTGGAGGCCACGCGCCGCCTCGCACCCGTCATCGACGAGATCTACGGCGGCCCCGTGCAGGACTGACGCGCCCATGAACGAGGCCGTGGCTGGCTCGCGCTCCCCCGCTCGGTATCGGGGTTGGCGAGCCGGCCACGGCTTTTGTGGGTGGGCAACCTACTGCGAGGCGAGCGCCGCTGTGGGCGGCGTGCGGGCCGCTCGGATCGCGGGGTAGAGCCCGGCGACGGCGCCGATGAGGAGAGTCGCGCCGAGGCCTGCGGCGATCACCCACCAGTGCAGGGTGGGCGGCCAGCCGTACGCGTAACACATGCCCCAAGTGACACCGGCACCAATCAGGCATCCGGCGAGTCCTCCGAGGAAGGACAGGAGCAGGGCTTCGGCCAGGAACTGCACGGTGATGTGTCCCCTCTTCGCGCCCAGAGAGCGGCGCAGGCCGATCTCCTTGCGGCGTTCCAGGACCGAGATGATCATCGTGTTGGCCACGCCGATGCCGCCGACGAGCAGGGCGATCGAGCCGACTCCGGCGAGCAGCGTCGTGAGCGTCTGGTCGGCCGCGTTCTGGGCGGCCAGCGCGTCGGAGGGGCGCGAGACCTTCAGGCCGGTGGCACCCTGCGGGGCGAGCGTGGGTCCGAGGAGCCCGCGGACGTTCTCCACCTGGTCCTCGCTGGAGCGCTCGTAGATCGTCGTGGGCGTCTTGCCCGCGTCGAAGTACGTGCCCGCGGCGGGCACTCCGATGAGGGCGGCGTTATCGAGTTCCTCGGCCAAGGGAGCTGGGTCCATGATGCCCAGGACGGTGAAGGACATGCCGCCCAGCCATACCTGGGTGCCCGGCTCGACGACGCCGAGCAGCTGCGCGGCCTTCGAGCCCAGGACGACGCCCGGGTACTTCGCGGTGGCGTCGTTGAGCCACGCGCCCTTCTTCATGGTCCCGGAGACGACCTTCAGGAGGTTCGTGTCGGCCGCCATCGCGATGATGCCGCCGGTCGCGTTCGGGTCGGACAGGCGCGAGCGGTACACGGAGACGCCGCTCAGCGTCGACGTCGAGGCCGCGTCGGTGACGCCCGGGATCATGAGGGTGCGGCCCACGGAATCCTCGGGCAGGATGAGGTCCGTTCCCGACAGGTCCGCGCCGCTGCGCGCGGTCAGCATGTTGGTGCCCAGCGCCCGCAGCTGTTCTTGCAGGCGGGCCTGCGAGGAGGCCGAGACGCCGACGACGCCGACCATGGCCGCGATGCCGATCGCGATGCCCAGGGCCGAGAGGATGGCTCGCATGGGGCGAGCGCGCAGGCCCGTCAGGCCAAGGCGCGCGACGTCCGAGAGGCGCAGCGCGGAGCGGCCGGTACCCGTATTCTTCTTACTCGCCATGGCCACCTCCCGGGTGTGCGGAGTCGGAGACGATCTCGCCATCGCGGATGGCGATCTGCCTGGGCAGCGAAGCTGCCAGGTCGTGTCATGGGTGATCACGATGATGGTCGTGCCGGCCTCGTTAAGCTCTCGCAGGAGGGCGACGATGGACGCACCCGAGCGGGAGTCGAGGTTACCGGTGGGCTCGTCGGCCAGCAGCAGGGCCGGGTGCCCGATGATGGCACGAGCGATGGCGACGCGCTGGCGTTCGCCGCCCGACATCTGGTGGGGCTTGTGGTCCATGCGGTGCCCGAGGCCCACACGGGTCAGGGCCTCACGCGCGGCCTCGCGGCGCTTCGCGCGCGGCACGCCCCGGTAGAGCAGACCGTCCGCGACGTTGTCGAGGGCGGACACGCCGGCCGTCAGGTGGAACTGCTGGAAGACGAAGCCGATCAGCGAGGAGCGCACTCCCGACAGCTCGGTGTCGCGCAGGGAGGACACATCCGTGCCGTTGATGCACACGCTGCCCGAGGTGGGCCGATCAAGCGTTCCAATGAGGTTGAGCAGGGTCGATTTTCCGGAGCCGGACGGCCCAACGATGGCGACGAATTCGCCCTCGTCGACGGCCAGGGACACTCCGTTACAGGCGTGCACGGGCGGGCTGCCGAAGGACCGGTGCACGTCGGTCAGTTGCAGGATGTGGCTCATCGGTTGGGCACCACCACGCGCTGGCCTTCGGCGATCTCGTCGCCGCTCACTTCGACGCGGTCTCCCGCGAACAGGCCGACGGTGACGGGAACCCGGCGAATCTCGCCCTTCTCATCCACGACCTCGACGCCGAACTGGTCGGTGCTCAGGGCTACGAGCGCGCCGAGGGGCACGGACAGCACGCCGGTGCGGGTCTCGGAGGTCAGGCCCAGGGAGACCGAGGCCTCCTGGAGCCCTTCGAGGGCGGAGGTGTCATCGGGGGTGACGGTGATCGGAATGATCCGTTCCTTGGTCGTCTCCTTGGATCCCTCCTCGCCGGCCTTCTCGCGCGGCGGCTCGACGGAGCTGATCGTTCCGGTCGTCGTCGTGGCGGAGCCGGGCAGGCGCACGGTCACGGAGTTTCCGACGACGCCGAGGGCCTGGTCGGAGAGCTTCAGGTTCGCGGAGATGACCTGACGCGAGGACGAAGCCGTGAACAGTTCCGTCTCCATCGTGGCGTTGTCGCCGACGCGGGCTTTGAGCGCACCGATGCGCAGGTCCTCGGGGGCGAAGAGGACGGTGCCCAGCGGCAGTGAGCCGCTCTGGGGCAGGGTGAGGGCCTTCTGCCACTTCTTGATCGCCGCGATGGTGTTCCAGTCGAAGTGGGCGTTGGGGGTGGCCTCAAAGTAGCCGAGCTCGGACAGCGCGGTCTCCAGCTGGGTGACGTCCTCGCCGTCGCTCATGCCCTCCTCGAACGCGCGCCAGGCGGGGGTAGAGCCGTGGAGCAGGTAGGTGTTGTTGCCGGCGACCGTGTACACGTGCGATCCCTGAGTGAGGGACGTGCCGGGCGTGGGCAGGGCGGTGACGACGCCTTCGAAGGCGCTCTTGAGGGTGTAGGAGTCGGCGTAGTGGAGGGTTCCCTGGACGGTGGTCTCCCCCACCAGGTCGCCCTTCGTGACGGTCGCCGTCGCACCATCAAAGGACTGGGGGGCTTGGGCGTCGGCGTTGGTGCCCGAGCAGGCGGACAGGGTCAGCGCGCCGATCGCCAGGATCGCGAGCGCCGCTGGGCGTGGGGTTCGCGGACGCTTCACTTGGCGGCCCCTGACTGCTGGAAGCACTTGTTGAGCACGTCCTCGGGGATGTCCTTGACGCTGATGCCTTCGCCGGGCTGCGGGTCCTTGACGTCGTATCCGGCCTCACGCAGGCACTGCGCTGCCTTGACCATGGCCTCGCGCGCGGCGGGGTCGTTGGCGACGTTGTCCTCGCCGGTCATGCCGGAGACCTTCATCATGCACTCGTTGAGCGCGTTGTTGAAGGCGTCGGAGGTGTCCTTGAGGTTGTCGGGCGTCAGGCCGGTGTCGGGCACATCGAAGCCCTTCTCGCGCATGCACTGAGCGAACACCAGGTTGGGGTCGTTGCTGGCCGCGTTGGTGGACGCCGCGCTCGGGCTCTTGCTGCTGGACGCGGACGAGCTGGACGATCCGGTCGATCCGCATGCGCTGAGGGCCGCCGCCAGGGTGATGGCGATGACGGCAAGGGCGCGCGTCTGTGCGCGATTCTTCATCGAAAACTCCTTGAGGACTGCTTATCGGCAATGGTTCTCACTGCCTGAATAGATTACAGTCCACAACCCTGAAAGCTACCTGAAAACTATCGGGGAGCCTGCGCAGAATTTCATCAGACAACCCTGAGAGCGTAAAACGAGGCGGGGGACGCTCGCACATCCCCCGCCTCTCACCCGATCCTCCTCCCTATCGGGCGCTTATTCGGTCAGTCCTCAGTAGCCTCGGAGCGCGTCAGGCTTTGCTGAAGAATAGACACGATCTCCCCATGCTTAACCTCGGTCAGGGTAACCTTGCGAGCAAAGACGATGAACGCCAGGATGATGACCACAAGGGGAGCATAGAAGGCCGCAGTCTTGAAGGTCTCAATGTTTCCGGTTGTCAGCAGGGCAGGGTCGACGTCGTTGGTCATAGCTGCCGCGATGGCAACAAATCCGACGATGGAGTTCGAGAGGGCGCCGGCGATCTTATCGAGCATCGGACGCACCGAGAGGGTGACAGCCTCATTGCGCTTGCCGGTCTTCCACTGGCCATACTCGACAGAGTCAGTAATGGTAAGGATCGCCGTCATCTGGATGCAAGTGGCAGGCAGATAGAAGAGAACCAGGGCGACAAAAACGACGAACAGGTTCGACGAGAAGAGAATGAACAGAATGTAGGCGCTGGCCATGAGCACCATGCCACCGAGGTAGAGGTAGCGACGCGGCACGCGGCGATTAACCGCTGGATACAGGGGCGTGACCACCAGGCCAATGACGAAGGCGATAATACCGACAACCGAGTAGATGTCAGGCTTCTGAAGCACGAACTTGAACAGGTAGATCATGAAGCCTGTCGTCGCAACGTTCGCGATCGAGTAGAGAACGTAGGACAGCGAGGCCCACAGCAGCTGATCATTACGCGCGATCGCCTGGAACGCCTGCAGAGGGTTGGACTTATCGGACGGATCACGCAGGGCACTCTCCTCCTCGCGAGTACCAAACGCGACAGCCAAGCAGGTGACGATGCCGAGGAGAGCGATGACTGCACCGAAGCCCGTCCATCCTTCCTGGCTCTCAGAACCAGCTCCCGCAAGAGCACCGAAGAAGCCAACCACGGGAACGACGATCGCGGTGACGCCGTTGTAGCCGATGGAGCCCGTGAATGTTCCGAGAGCGGTGTACACACTTCGCTCCTGCGAGGAGGAGGACAGGGCAGGGATCATGCCCCAGTATGAGATGTCACGCAGGGAGTACAGGATGTCAAGGACCACGAAGACGATGATGAAAACAACAATGAACACTCCTTTGTTCACGTTGACGAGGCCGAAGAGTCCGGTGAAGATCGCAAAAAGGAGGATGGATGATCCAACGCCACCAATGACTTGCCAGGGCTTGAATCGCCCGAAGCGCGAGGTTGTATTGTCCACCAAGTTCCCAAGCAGTGGATCAATGAAGATCTCGGCGATCCGAATAATGAAGACGAGGGCGGTGATGATCGCAATCATCGCCTTGGCCTCGGAGTCCTCGTAGTCGCGGAACAGTGTCTGCGCCGCATAGTAGGTGACAAAGAATGTTGAGAGCGCGTTGTAATACGCAGCCTGCCCCAGATTACCGATCGCGTAGCAGATTCGCGACACCCAGCTCTTCTGCACGTTTTCTTGGTGTGCCATGGTCCCTCTCCTTCGAAGCAACTCTTGCTCGGACACCTCTAAGGTAACGTATTTACTTGAGAATGCCAACGATATTTAGATCACACCAATATCTCTCAGTAACCACATTGCATTCGTGTGTTCAACGGGCTACTCTGACCTCAGAGCACGATCGCTCCACCGCAACGTCGCACTTCCGGAAGGTCACCATGTTCCACACACCCACCACCTCCACCCCCACATCAGCGTGGCTTAGCGATCCGCAGATCTTTGCTGTCAATCGACTTCCCGCGCACAGCGCACACCGCACGAACGCCCCAACACAGAGTCTTGACGGAACCTGGGAGGTAGCCGTTACGTCAAGCTCGCGCGTCGCTCTTGACTCCCCCACCACCACATTCGACCAGGAAGCAGTCCACACCCTTCCCGTTCCCTCAACCCTCGAAGCTGAGGGGCTATGGCCTCCGGCGTACGTCAACATTCAGATGCCGTGGGACGGCCACGAGAACCCTCAGGCCCCCAACGCCCCAGAAGAGTGCCGAGTTGCGCTCTACCGGCGCACCTTCACCCTGCATGATTCCCTCCAGGAGTCTTTGAGCAAGCAAGGACACGCACGCCTACGCTTCGAGGGTTTTGCGACGGCTCTCTACATCTGGGTGGACGGCATCTTCGTCGGATACTGCGAGGATGGGTACACGGCGAGCGAGTTTGATATCACGTCAGCACTGACGCACTCCCAGGACCACGAGATTGTCGTCGCCTGCTACGAGCATTCCAGCGCCTCGTGGCTGGAAGGACAGGACTCCTGGCGGTTCCATGGCCTCTTCCGCTCCGTTTCACTGGTAGCTCTGCCTGCCTGCCACGTCGCCCACCTCGCAACCAACGCTGACTACGACGCGAACTCTGGCATGGGAATACTCAATGTCACGGTCGACCTCAAGGGAACCAAGGCCGACAGTACCACGAGCGCCCAGCTCACCAATTCGAGCGGCACTGTTGTGTGGAGTGAACACGTGCCCGCAAACGATCCAAGCATCACGCTTCGGGCTGAACTAGACGGCGCACGCCCGTGGACGGCGGAGGATCCGGCCCTGTATACGCTAAGCCTCACGATTCACGACGCCGATGGAAACGATTGCGAGACCGTGACTCAGCGCGTGGGCTTCCGCCGCTTCGAAATCCTCGACTCTGTCTTCATGCTCAACGGCCAGCGCCTCATTTCCGCGGTGTCAACCGCCACGAGTTCAATCCCTGCACGGGCCGAACGATGTCGATGGAGGACATGGTGACGGACGTGCGCCTGTGCAAGCAGCTCAACATCAATGCAATCCGCACAAGCCATTACCCCAATGACACCCGTTTCCTAGACCTGTGCGATGAGTACGGCCTGTACGTCATTGACGAGGCGAACCTGGAGACACACGGATCATGGTGCACGCCGGGCGACATCCCCACCCCAGCCACGGCGATCCCGGGATCAAAGATGGAGTGGGAGGGGCGCCTGCGTGGATCGCGCCGAGTCGATGTTGCGCCAGGATCTCAATCACGCCTCCGTGTTGATGTGGTCGCTGGGTAACGAGTCTTTTGGTGGCGAGGTTTTCCGCTCTATGTACCGGCGCTGTCATGAGCTGGACGATTCCCGCCCTGTCCATTACGAGGGTGTCACGTGGGATCGAGAGTTCGACGATGCCTCCGATATTGAGTCACGCATGTACGCGCTGCCTGACGCGATCGAGGAGTACCTGCGTGATAACCCGGCGAAGCCCTATCTGTCGTGCGAGTACATGCATGCGATGGGTAATTCTGTTGGTGGCCTTAGCCACTACACGGACCTGGAGCACTACCCCGCGTATGGTGGCGGCTTCATCTGGGACCTGATCGACCAGGCTCTCTACCATGAGCCGACCGCTGGCTCGGATGGCGAGTTCCTGGCATACGGCGGCGATTTCGAGGATCGCCCCTGTGACTGGGAGTTCTCCTGTGATGGCATCCTATTCGCCGACCGCACACCCAAGCCCTCAGCCATGGCGGTCAAACAGCTCTACTCCCCCGTTACTCTCACGCCGAGCATCGACGGAATCCTTATCGATGCTGTTGTCCTTCCGGCGCCGCTTGCTAACCTGTGTGTGCGTGCCCGGATCCTTGCTGCCGGCGTGGTTGTCTGGGAGAAGGAGGTCGCGGCAACAGGCATCTCCCGTGGGCGCAGCACCGTCAGTGTGGGATGGCCGTCTGAACTGCTAGCCGACACAAAACAAGAGATCGTGTTGGAGGCAGCACTTGTCATCTCCTCCGACACCGCGTGGTGCAAGGCTGAGCACATTGTCTCCGTGGGCCAGACAGTGTTCTCCCACCCCGAGCAGGCCGACACGACACCCAGTGGCCACGCCACATTCACCGTGGGCCGTTGGAACATTGGTATGCGTGAGGGCGAGAACGAGGCTTTGCTGTCGCGTACCGCGGGTGGCATCGTCCAGTGGCGTCGCGGCGACAAGGCCATGGTCCTCTTCCCGCCCAAGCTGACAACCTTCCGACCACTAACGGACAATGATCGAGGCTGTGGGCACGCTTTCGACCGCGCATGCTGGACGACGGCTGGAGCCTACGCACGATGCGTGAACACCACCGTCGAAGAGACCGGCGAAGGTGTCATCGTTACCTACGACTACCGTCTTGCAGGCATTGCAGATGTCACCGTGCCTGTGCGCTACGAGCTGCGCACCGACGGCACGATTCGTCTAACGGCAACCTACCCGGGTGCGCATGATCTCCCAACGATGCCATGCTTCGGGCTCGAGTGGGCGCTCCCCTCGTCGATTGACCGCCTGACTTTCTATGGCCTCGGCCCCGTCGAGGCCTACGCGGACCGCCTGGCCGGAGCGACCCTGGGCGTGTGGTCCCAGAGCGCAGCCGAAGGGCTGGCCCCCTACGCGGTACCGCAGGAGTGCGGCTTCCACCCCGGCATCCGCTGTTGCGAGGTAACGGACGACGACGGACACGGCCTGCGTGTTCAGGCACACGGCGATCTCGGGGTCTCGCTCCTGCCCTACTCCTCCGCGCACATCGAAAACGCTCGACACTGGTGGGAGCTACCGGATCCCTCCCAGCGGCCCGCGACCTACCTACGTCTGCTCACTGCACAGATGGGTGTCGGCGGTGACGATTCGTGGGGGTCGCCGGTGCATGACGAGTACCAGATTGATGCGACCGAGAAGCAGGTCCTGGACGTGACATTGTCTCTCATGTGAGAGACATTCAGCGGCGGCGGGTGTGAGGCAATTCCCCCGCCGCCGCCTTATGCGTTCACGCCTGAGCGCTATGCGGTGGCGCCGTGTGCGGGAATAAAGCTCTGTCGCACAACAAGGCGGGTAGACAGTAGAACGTGATGCTTATGCATGAAACGGCCCACGATCCCGTCCGAGAGGAGCATGAGCGCGGTCTCGGCCAACTCGGAGCGATCGATCGCATAGGAGCTGAGCGTGGGAGCCGTGTACTCGCAGACCTGAAGATTGTCGATGGAGACGACGGCAATCTGATCGGGTATACGGAGCCCACGGGCAGCGAGCACCTGAATAACACCAACCGCCAGCGGATCAGCCGCGACAAGGACAGCGTCGGGCAGATCATCCCTGCACGCATCAAGTAGTGCTTCGGCCTGACTACGTCCATTCTCCACAGCGAAGGGACCGGAGGCACAGACGTAGCCATCAGTGGGCATGTCGAGGAGGTGCGCCCACTCGTTGAAGGCGACGGTACGCGGGTCTTGCGCGAAGACATGAGAGCCCATCATGTGCCCAGCGCCGCCGATAAAGGCGATACGCTGACGTCCCTGTTCACGCAGCGCATAGATCGCGTCAATGACCGTTTGCTGCAGGTCGGGGCGCACAGAATGAAAGAGCGCTCGGCGCGGGGTTGATGTCGATAAACACGCCGTGCGAGAGCGCCTCATACAAACGGTCGAGGTCGTCTTGCGCTATCGGCGCTGGACCGATGGACACAAAACCAGAGAACTCGTCCGCAGCATCGATGAGCGCGTCCACGGTCGGGAAGAACGCGAGGCTCATCATGTTCTCCACCGCACGCTCTCGCAGTGCCTCACGCACGTCGGAAAAATAGGAGTCCTGGGGTCCGTTCGTGGGATCGAAGTTCTCAAGCACCGCGATGGTCTGAGGGACGCCGGCGCGCGATGTGCGCAGCGCGTAGCCGAGCTCGTTGGCTACTTGGATGACACGGTGGCGGGTCGATTCCTTCGCGGTAAAACTGGGGTCTCCGGAGAGGATGCGAGACACCGTCGCCTTCGAGTAACCCGTCGCCTTGGCAATATCACCGAGATTGACCATCGATCCCCCTCCCAAAAACTCCCTGTGTTCAGCTTATACAGTCTAGCTGACTCACAGCTCGCCCAGCGGGATCAACGCCGCATCAGTCAGGCGCACAAGTGACGAGGCCGGGGCTTGGCCCTCCCCCAGCGCGCAGTTTACAGGCACGAACCCTCGTCGTACTCGGCCTTAATGTCCTCGTGGTGGCGGATGACCTCGCGGACCATGAAGCCCAGGAACTTCTCGGCGAAATCGGGGTCGAGGCCGGAGGAAGCCGCAAGGGTACGCAGGCGCTCAACCTGGCGAGCCTCGCGATCCGGGTCGGCGGGAGGCAGGTCCAGGCGGGCCTTGATATGCCCGACGCGCTGGGTGCAGCGGAAACGCTCAGCGAGGATGTGCACGAGGGCGGCGTCGATGTTGTCGATCGTTGCGCGAGCCTCCGCCAGCTCGGCGGGGATACCGCTCACGCCCGCATCCGCCGAAGCGGCCACCAAGGCCTCGTCACGCTGTGCCATTGTTCCTCCCCTAAGGTCTCAACTGACTCAGTGTAGCGGGCGGACTCAGGCGCTGCGCTTGCCTTCCGAGGAACGCTCCGGGTACAGCTCGGCCTCACCCACGCCCTCGACCAGGTCGCGGGTGATGACCACGCGGGCAACGTCGTCGCGGCTGGGCAGGTCGAACATGAGGTCCGACAGGGTCTGTTCCATGATCGAGGACAGGCCGCGGGCACCCGTCTTGCGTTCGTTAGCGCGCGCCGCGATGGCAAGGAGCGCCTCGTGCGTGAACTCCAGGTCCATGCCGTCCAGCTCGAAGAGGTGCTGGTACTGGCGCACGAGCGAGTTCGACGGCTCGGTGAGGACGCGCACGAGGTCCTCCTCCGTGAGCTCCTTCGTGGAGGTCAGGATGGGCAGACGGCCGATGAACTCGGGGATCATGCCGAACTTGTGCAGGTCCTCGGCGGACACAGCCTCGTAGAGGTCTCCCATCTCGGAGGTGCTCTTCAGCTCGGAAGCCGAAGCCCGTCGAGCGGCGGCCCAGGCGACCCTTCACGATGTCCTCGATGCCCGCAAAGGCGCCGGCGGCAATGAAGAGGATGCCGGAGGTGTCGATCTCCAGGAACTGCTGATGGGGGTGCTTACGTCCGCCAGTGGGAGGCACGGAGGCGACCGTCCCCTCAATGATCTTCAGGAGGGCCTGCTGCACGCCCTCGCCCGACACGTCGCGGGTAATGGAGGCGTTCTCAGCCTTGCGGCCGATCTTGTCGATCTCGTCGACGTAGATAATGCCCTTCTCAGCCTTCTTGATGTCGCCGTCGGCCTCCTGGATGAGGCGCAGGAGAATGTTCTCCACGTCCTCACCCACATAACCAGCCTCGGTCAGGGCGGTCGCATCCACGATCGCGAAAGGCACGTCGAGGAGACGGGCGAGGCAGCGCGCCAGGTGGGTCTTACCCGTGCCCGTGGGGCCCAGCAGGAGGATGTTGGACTTGGTGCCCAGCATGTCCTCAGCGTTGCCGGCCTCGCGCGAACGCACGCGCTTGTAGTGGTTGTACACGGCCACCGACAGGGCGCGCTTGGCACGGTCCTGGCCGATCACCCACGTGTTCAAGAATTCGTTGATTTCGCGCGGCTTTGGCAGCGGCGCCGTCGACGAGGAGGGCTGCTGCGAACCGAGTTCCTCTTCGATGATCTCGTTGCACAGCTCAATGCACTCGTCGCAGATATACGCGCCGGAGCCACCGATGAGCTTACGCACCTGCTTCTGGCTCTTCCCACAGAAGGAGCACTTGAGCAGTTCCGCGCCATCAGTCAGACGAGCCACGAGACCTCCAAGGTGTTGAACGTTTTGCCGTTCGGTCGGATATGCTTTCGCACTTACTAGCAAATAACGTAGTGCACGCGAGGTATATTCCCGCGTAGCCACGCCTATTGTTATGAAAAGTTCACCCGTAGCCGACAATTGTCAGCGCGACAACCGTCTGACCAGGCACATAGCAACGAGGCCGTGGCACCCCACACACATCAGCGCGGGAAGGCCACGGCCTCGTCAGTGACGAAAAGGCGTCACAGAGCCTTACGAGACTCCAGCACCTGGTCGATCAGGCCGTACTCGGCGGCCTGCGGGGCGGTGAGGATCTTGTCGCGCTCGATGTCGCGGCGCACCTGCTCCACCGGCTTGCCCGAGTGCTTCGAGATGGTGTCCTCGAGCCACACACGCATGCGGTCGATCTCGTCGGCGACGATCTGGATGTCCGAGGCCTGGCCCTGCATGCCCTCCATCGCCGGCTGGTGGATGAGGACGCGGGCGTTGGGCAGCGCCAGGCGCTTGCCGGGCGAGCCTGCGGCCAGCAGCACGGCGGCGGCCGAGGCCGCCTGACCCAGGCACACCGTCTGGATCTGCGGCTTGATGTACTGCATCGTGTCGTAGATGGCGGTCAGCGCCGTGAAGGAGCCACCGGGCGAGTTGATGTACATGGTGATCAGCGAATCAGGATCCTGGGACTCCAGGACCAGCAGCTGCGCCATAACATCGTCCGCGCTGGCGTCGTCCACCTGCACGCCCAGGAACACGATGCGGTCCTCGAACAGCTTCGTGTAGGGGTTCTGGCGGCGGAAACCGTAGGCCGTGCGCTCCTCGAAGTCGGGCAGCACGTAGCGGGCCTGCGGCATCTGGCGGGCGACCGCCTCAAAGTAGGGCTGGGTGCTCATCAGTTCTCTCCTCGCGTTCCAATCTCCTGCGGGGTGTCGATCACGCGGTCGACGAAGCCATACTCGAGGGCTTCCTGCGCCGTGAACCAGTGGTCGCGATCGCCGTCAGCCTCCACCTGCTCGACGGTCTTACCCGTGCGAGACGCGGTGATGGCAGCGAGTTCCTTCTTCATGCCCAGGATCAGGTCCGCGTTAATGCGAATCTCCGTCGCGGAGCCGCCCGCGCCACCCAGGGGCTGGTGCAGCAGAACGCGGGTGTGGGGCGTGATGTAGCGCTTGCCGGGGGCACCCGCGGTGAGCAGGAACTGGCCCATCGACGCGGCCAGGCCCATGCCGACCGTCACGACGTCCGGCTTGATGTACTGCATCGTGTCGTAGATGGCCATGCCGGCCGTCACCGAGCCGCCAGGCGAGTTGATGTACAGGTAGATGTCGCGGTCCGGGTCCTCGGCCGCGAGCAGCAGCAGCTGCGCGCAGATCGCGTTCGCATTCTCATCGCGAACCTCGCCGCCCAGCCAAATGATGCGCTCCTTGAGCAGGCGCTGGTAGACCGAGTCGCCCAGTCCCAGCTGCGAGCCTTCGCCGGCAGCCCCGGTATTGTGCACGCTCACGCGTACCTCCTCGTCTGTTCGCGGGCCCAGTCGGCCCCATTGGTGTCAACCGTACCCGCTGTGCGCCCGCTCGTGCGCGCGCCGGGCCGTCGTTTCGCTGTCGGCACATGCGCTGAGCACGCGCTCGACACATGCACTGAGGGGGCGGGGCTCGCGCCCCACCCCCCTCAGCTGAGAGTTAGTCACTCGTCAGCGGGTACACCCGCCGCGGTTCACTCCTGCTCGTCGGCAACCTCGGTGATGATCTCCGCGCCCTCTTCGGTGGCGGGATCGGTGCCGAAGAACTTGCTCAGGTCGACGTCGGCGCCGTTGGTGTCCTTGACGGTGACGACCTTCAGGGCCTCGATGAGGGCCTTGGAGCGACCCAGGTCGGCCACGACGTTGGCCATCTGCTGGGAGGAGGAGAACAGCTGGTTGATGTCGATGCCGAAGTTCTGCGACATCTGGATCGCGTAGTCGATCAGCTCCTGCTGGGAGACCTGCACGTCGAACTTCTTGGCCAGGGCCTCGGAGAGCAGCTCGGTGCGGATTTCCTTCTCAACGGCCTCGCGGGCTTCCTTCTTGGCCTTGGGCTTGGCGTCCTCGCCGACGCGGTGCTCGACCTGGTGGTCGACCGCGGACTCGGGCAGGACGATCTCGACCTTGTCGAGGAGGATGTCAATGAGGGCGTCGCGCGCGGCGAGGGCCTGCTGGGACTCCTTGGACTGGGCGGCCTGCTTCTTCAGGTCTTCCTTGAGCTCGTCGATGGTGTCGAACTCGGAGACCATCTGAGCGAAGTCGTCGTCAGCCTTGGGCAGCTCGCGGGTCTTCATGGCCTTGATGGTGATGGTCACCTCGGCCTCTTCACCCTCGTGCTCGCCACCCTTCAGCTTGGAGGTGAAGGTGACCTCTTCACCGGCCTTGGTGCCGCGCAGGGCGGTGTCCTGGCCGTCGAGCATGGAGCCGGAGCCGATCTCGTAGGAGACGTCGGAGGCGGAGTCAACCTGCTTGCCGTCGATGGTGGCGACCAGGTCGATGGTCGCGAAGTCGCCGGTCTTGGCCTTGCGGTTGATGGTCTTGAGGGTGGCGAAGCGGCCGCGCAGGTCCTCGAGTTCCTTCTCGACGTCCTCTTCGGTGACCTCGGTGGGCTCGACCTCGACGACGAGCTTCTCGTCGATCTCGGGCAGCTCGAAGGCGGGGACGACGTCAACCTCGGCGGTGAAGACGAGCTGGCCACCCTGGGCGCCGGTCACGTTGGGGATCTCGGTGACGTCGACGGTGGGCTGAGCCATGGGGCGCAGGTCGTTCTCGTTGACGGCGTCGGAGTAGTAGCCGGGCAGGACCTGGTTGACGACCTGCTCGATGACGGCGGCGCGGCCGAAGCGCTGGTCGATGATGCGCGGAGGCACGTGGCCCTTACGGAAGCCGGGGATGTTGACCTGTCCGGCGATCTCCTTGTACGCCTTGTCCATTTCGGACTTCAGTTCCTCGAAGGGAACCTCAACGGTCAGACGAACCTTGGTGGGCTCGAGGGTTTCAACGGTGCTCTTCACGTGCGTACGCTCCGTAGTCTACAAATCGGGGGAACGCCCATTTCGGGCGCATAACAACTCGCTTAGTGTACGCCACGGCCCCGTTAATGTCCTCATTCGCGGGCGGTAAGTGGGCATATCCACCCCTCTACGGGCGCTTCGAGTGCGCAACGCCACATGGGCACGTGTCCCTCTCCCCCATTCACGAGGCGGGGGCCGCCCACGCTGCCGGGTGCACTCAGGGGGCGAGGTAGTGGGAGCGCCCTCGCACGACGGCTGCCAAGCGGGCGCGGGGGACATCGGCGACGAGGCGCACGGCGGCGGTGATCTCGCGGTGGATGGCTCGGGCTTCGGCGTCGTCTGTCGCGGTGAAGCGTGCGGTGACGCGAGGCTGGCCGGAGGCGATGGCGATGTCCCAGGATTCGAGCCGGGTGACGGATCGCGCGGCGGCCTCGACTTCTTCGGGGGCCCGTCCGGGTGCCAGAGTCGTGACCGTCATGATGGTGCGATAGGACGGCATGGACTCCCCCGGGTTCGTATGAAAAAACCGCGGCGCTATGGCCGCGGTCGGTCGGGGTGACAGGATTTGAACCTGCGACCCTCTGCTCCCAAAGCAGATGCGCTACCAAGCTGCGCTACACCCCGTTGGACTGGTGTCCGGTGCCCCATCATACGGGAGGCGCGTGTAAATGTCGCGCACGTGGACAATACCCGCTAGGATCTTCGTGTCCCCTTCGGGGGTACGCGGATGTAGCTCAATGGTAGAGCCTCTGCCTTCCAAGCAGATCACGCGGGTTCGATTCCCGTCATCCGCTCCAGCACTGGGAAAGCCCCGGGCCACTCGGCCCGGGGCTTTCCTGTTAGTCGCTCACACTCACGCGCTCTCGGGGAACGTCGAGGTGTCGATGACGTAGCGGTAGCGTACGTGGGAGGCAACGATGTTGTCGTAGGCCTCCGTGATGTCCTCACCGCTAATCATCTCGACCTGCGGGATGACGCCGTGTTCGGCGCAGAAGTCGAGCATCTCCTGAGTTTCGGCGATGCCGCCGATCTGGGAGCCCGCGAAGGACTTGCCGCCGTTGACGAAGGCGCGCAGCGGCAGGGAGACGGGCTCGGTGGGCAGGCCCACGTCGACGAAGACGCCGTAGGGGCGCAGGGCAGCCATGTAGCCGGCGTAGTCCAGGCCGTCGGCGGAGACGGTGCACAGGATGAGGTCGAAGGAGCCGCGCAGGGACTCGAGCACACCTTCCTCGCTGGTGGCGTAGAAGTGGTCGGCGCCGAAGCGGCGGGCATCGGCTTCCTTGGAGCGGCCGTGGGAGATGACGGAGACGTCCGCACCCATGGCCTTGCCGATCTGCACGCCCACGTGTCCGAGGCCGCCCATGCCGAGGATGGCGACGCGCGAGCCGGGGCCCACGTTGTAATGCTTGAGCGGCGAGTAGGTGGTGATACCGGCGCACAGGAGGGGCGCGCAGGCGGAGAAGTCGAGGGATTCCGGCACATGCAGCGCGAAGTCCTCGCGCACGGTGAAGCCGCGAGAGTAGCCGCCGGTCGTCGGGTTACCCTCGGCGTCGGCGCGGTAGGTCCACAGGGTGCCGGGCGTCGAGGTGCACCACTGCTCATAGTCAGATTCGCACATCTCGCACGTGCCACAGGAGCCGACCATGCAGCCCACGCCCACACGGTCCCCACCTTGAACGTGGTGACGCCGGGGCCGACCTTGGCGACGGTGCCGACAAACTCGTGGCCGGGCACGAGCGGGTAGGACACGGGGCCCCACTCGCCGCGGGCGGCGTGGATGTCGGAGTGGCAGATGCCCGCGTAGGCGACGTCGAAGTAGATCTCCCCCTCGCCGGGTTCGCGAATGTCGATCTGCAGGGGGTGGAACTGGGTGGTGGCATCGTCACAGCCGTAGGCGATCACGCTAGGCATGAGAACTCCTTTGTCCGGTCAATTGGATTGCTACAAGCATACTCCACAAACAAAAACCCCGGCGCATAAGCGCCGGGGCAATGGGGTGGCTGACGGGACTCGAACCCGCGACGTCCTGGACCACAACCAGGTGCTCTACCAACTGAACTACAGCCACCATCGCGTCGCCGTGAAGGCAACGGGAAGAGTTTAGCACTACCCACCCGAGCTTGAAAACTCGAGCACTGCCCTCACGGCGGTGGCGTGCATCACCAGTGGGCGCGAGCGGAGATCGCGTCGGCGAAATTGCCGAGCGCGCCCGGGGTGGCGCCCAGGTAGAGGTCGGCGTCCACGAGGGAGACCTCCATGACCAGGAAGGAGCCCTTGCCGTCGGGGACCAGGTCCACGCGGTTGAAGAGGAACTGCTCGTCGTGGCCCAGGCGCGAGCGCACGTAGCCGTGCAGGACCCGGCGGATCTCCTCGCCCCACTTCCACGCGACGGAGTCGGCGGCCTCGGCGGTCACCACGGCCTCGTGGACGGCAGGGTCGCTGACCGACGCGGGGTGCAGGGCGGAGCGCTTCTCGACGGCGTGGGAGACCAGGCCGTTGAAGAAGACAAGCGAGATCTCACCGTGCAGGTCGATCTCCTCGACGTAGCGCTGAATCATGACGGAACGGCCTTCGCCGAGCAGGCCCTGGACCTGGCGCATGGCGGCCTGGCGCTGGCGTGTGTCAACGGTCGTGTAGCGGCCGATGTCGCGCACGCCGGAGGACACGGCGGGCTTGACGACGAACTCGCCGAAGGCCGGAAAGCGCGTGTGAATCTGGTGCTTGGACAGGTTCTGCTCGGGCTCCAGCCAGTTCGTGGGAATCGTGGGCATGCCCAGGGCGGCCAGTTCCTTGAGGTAGTGCTTGTCCGTATTCCAGTTCAGCACGTCCGCGGAGTTCTGCACGCGACTCAGCTGCTTCGTCCACTCCAGGAACGCGGCGCGGTCGCTCGCGTAGTCGGACACGGAGCGCACGACGACCATGCCGGCCTCGGACCAGTCGACGTCGGGGTCGTTCCACACCTTGATCTGGGGGTCGCACCCGCGCGCCGCCAGCTCGTCGAGCAAACCTTCCTCGCCTTTGAAGAGGTTGGGCATGGACTTGCAGGTCACTAGGGTGACTTTGGGATGGGCCGTCATAGTGTTCTTTCTGTCGTGGGGATGAAGGACGAACGAGGTCGTGGCTGGGAACTCACCGCAGGCCGAGCGGGCGCTGCGCGGCCTCGGTCAGCAGTTCGGTCAGCAGATCCGGGTAGGACAGGCCCGCGGCGGCCCACATCTGCGGGTACATCGAGATGGGCGTGAAACCGGGCATCGTGTTGACTTCATTGATGATGACGGTGTCGGTCGCCTCGTCGAGGAAGAAGTCGACGCGCGCCAGGCCCTCGCACTCGAGGGCGTCGAAGGCACGCCACGCGGTCTCGCGGATACGATCGGCGTATTCGGGGGTGACGTCGGCCGGGCAGGACAGGCCGACGACGTCGTCCACGTACTTGTGCTCGTAGTCGTAGAACTCGCCCTCGGGGACGACGATCTCACCCAGGGGCGCGGTGCCGCTGCGCCAGTCGGAGCGCGAGCCGAGCACGCCGCACTCGACCTCGCGGCCGGAGATGGAGGCCTCGACGATGATGCGCGGGTCGTGGTTCGCGGCCTCCTTAATGGCCACAGGCAGGTCCTCGCGGCAGGTGACGCGCGAGATGCCGACCGAAGAACCGGCGCGGCAGGGCTTGACGAAGACGGGGAAGCCCAGGCGCTCGATGCGGTCCATGCAGGCGGTGGCGTCGGCGTCCCACTGTCGCGCCGTGACCAGCTCCCACTGGCCCACGTCGATGCCGGCGGCGGCCAGGACTGTCTTGGTGAGGTGCTTGTCCATGGACACGGCCGAGGAGGTCACGCCGCAGCCCACGTAGCGCACGCCGGCCATCTCAAAGAGGCCCTGGATGGTGCCGTCCTCGCCGTAGGGGCCGTGCAGGAGCGGGAACACGATGTCCACGTGGCCCAGGTCCTCCACGCCGACGACGCGCGAGTCCGGGGCGTCCGGGTCGCCCTCGTAGGTGAGCTCGACGAGGTTACCCTCGCCAGGGGTGAGCGCAACACGGGTCGATTCGGCGGTGACGGACTGGCCCTTCCCATCCTTGAATTCCAGCGCCGACGGGTCATCGGCGACACGCACCCACTGGCCGTCGCGCGTGATCCCCAGCGGGATCACGTCCCACTTGGTGCGGTCGATAGCGGTCAGGATGCCGGCGGCCGTCGAGCACGAGATCTCATGCTCGGAGGAGCGCCCACCGAAGACAATGAGGACGCGAGGACGAGAAATTGCAGTCATGGGTCCAAGACTACCGCGCGGGAGGCGTTCGGTGCCCGCGTGCGCGGCGTTTAGACCAGCTCGATCTTCCAGCCGTCCATCTTCTGCGGGCGCGACAGCAGCATGCGGCCCATGTCCTCGATACTCGCGCGTCCCTCGACGACCTCAACGACGGCGCCCGTAATCGGCATGTCGACGCCGACGGACGCGGCGACCTGGAGGATCGGCGAGGCCGACGCAACGCCCTCGACGACGCCCGGGGACAGAGCGAGGGCCTCGGCCAGTCCCATACCGGAGCCCAGGCGGTGGCCGAGGGAGAAAGTTACGCGACAGGCGCGAGGAGCAGGTGGCGACAAGGTCGCCGATGCCGGACAGGCCCGCAAAGGTTGCGGGATCGGCGCCGAGCGCGGTGCCCAGGCGCGTCATCTCCGCCAAGCCGCGCGTGATGAGAGTCGAGCGAGTGTTGATGCCCAGGCCCATGCCCTCGGCCGCACCGATCGCGACCGCGATGACGTTCTTCGTGGCGCCCGCCATCTCCGTGCCGACGACGTCAGTGGACACGTAGGGGCGGAAGTAGGAGTTGTGGCAGGCCTTCGCGATCTCCTTGGCCAGCTCCACGTCGGTTGCAGCCACGACCGTCGCCGTGGGCTGGCGCTCCGCGATCTCACGCGAGAGGTTCGGGCCGGACAGGACGGCGATGCGATCACTGGGTGCGCCCGAGGCCTCGGCGATGATCTCATCGACGCGCTTGAGGGAGCCGAGCTCCAGGCCCTTGGCCAGGGACAGCAGGGCGACGTCGGGGGCGAAGGACTCGCGTGCGGCGCTCAGGGTGGCGCGCACGGCCTTGACGGGCACGGCCACGACAACGAGCTCACGGCCAGCGACGGCCTCGGCGATGTCCGTGGTCGCGCTGATGCGCTCCGAGAGGGCAATCCCCGGAAGGTAGGTGGGGTTCTCTCCCCCGTTGATGAACGAGATCGTGTCGGCGTTACGCCCCCACATCGTCACGCTCACGCCCGCGTCGGCGAGCACCTGCGCGAACGTTGTTCCCCACGCGCCCGTTCCCAGGACCGCTGCTGTTGTCATACTAATCGAGACCTCCTTGTCGCAGCCATTCTACTAGGATTGAAACAGCCGACCCGCACCAGGAGGAACTGTGTCTCACCGTCGAGTCCTCGCCGCGAGCGCGGCCACCTCTCTGCTCCTATTGGGTGCGTGCGCGCCCGGAGCCCCAACGGACGCACCTCAGTCAGCCGAGGCCTCGCCGAGCGCCTCCTCCCCCCCGCGGCGTCTGCGACCGCGAGCGCGGCGCCCGAGACAACGCCGACGCCAGAGCCTGGTCTGGATGCAACCAAGCCGATCAACGCCGACAACTGGATGTCGAGCGTGGAGGGGTTGCCTCCGGTGCGCTCGGAGGACCCGGCGAAGGCTCTATCGCTGACGGGGATTCGCGCGGCGACGCACGAGGGTTTCACGCGGGTCGTGCTCGATTTTTCGGGCGAGGGCACGCCGGGTGTGTGGCGTGCAGCGTGGACGGATGAGGCCGTGGAACAGGGCCGAGGCCTGCCCATCCAGGTCGAGGGCGAGGCTGTCCTGGACCTCATCATCGGTGGCACGCCGATGACGGCGAGCGAGAATCCCTACCCGGGCGGAACGCACACGCGCGCCGGAGATCTGGACGTCGTCTCGGACGGCACCTTCGAGGACAACACGCACGTCGTCATTGGGGCGCCGACCATGCGCCAATTCCAGATCGGATTCTTGTCCGACCCGGTGCGCATGGTCATCGATATCCGCGATTAGCCCTTCTTGCGGGCCTTCTTCGCCTTCTTGGCCTTCTTTGCAAGCTCTTCTTCCCACCAGGGACCGGCCTGCGTGGTGGGGTCCCACACCTGCTCGGGGACGGGCAGTCCACGCAGCTTACCCACGCCCGCGCGCACGGCATCGCTGATGCGCTTGGTCGCCTCGTTAACGGCCTCGTGATCCTGTGAGCCTGCGGGGCTCATGAGGTCTGACAGGTCGACGGGCTCGCCGAAGTGGTAGGCGACGGGACGCCCCGGGCGCATGTCCATTCCCTTGGCGTTGTAGGGAGCCATGATGTCCTGTGGGCCCCACTGCGAGACGGGAATGACGGGCACGCCCGTGTCGAGGGCCAGTCGGGCGGCGCCGGACTTGAACTCCATGGGCCACTGGTCGGGGTCACGCGTGAGAGTGCCCTCGGGGAAGATGCCGACGACCTCGTCGGCTTTCAGGGCCTCGCGGGTGGGTGCCAGGACGGCCGAGGGGTTGGAGTCGCGGTTGACGGGGATCAGGCCCATTCCCTTGATGATCCAGCCGAACACCGGCACGGAGAACATCGACTTCTTCGCCAGGAAGCGCACGGCGGTGTCGCGCTTCATGAAGTACCAGCACAGGCACAGCGGGTCCACGTTGGACAAGTGGTTGGGCACCAGGAGGAAGCCACCCTCGGCGGGCAGATTCTCTTCGCCCGTCACAGTGAACTTGATCCAGGGGGTCATGATGGGCGTCAGGACACCCTTGGCGAAAGCGTAAAAGCCGGAGACAGCACTCATAGCTTTATTCTACGGGGACCACTCCCCCCGTGCGCTGGCCCGAACAGACCTCACACGAGGACGGAAACAACCCCGGGGGCGACGTCCACCGTAAAGGGGATCGACGCAATGCGGTCCCCATCCGCCATGGCAATCATGCCTGCGGGGGCGGCGAAGGAGACGACGCGGGCGCTTTCCACCTCAATAGCCGGGTGTGCCTTCGCGCGGCCGGCGACGACGCGGGCGAGCACGGGCAGAGCGCGAGACAGCGACAGGGGGCCGACGTGGCACACCTCGAGGATACCGTCGCTCATGTCCGAGGATTCCACCAGGGTGATGCCGCCGCCGAAACGCCCGGAGTTGGACACCGAGGCAATCCAGCCGCTCATGTTGCGCTCGACCCCGTCCACGGTCGCCACGATCTCGGTGGGTTCGTGCGAGGCCAGGGCCGCGAAGGCCCCGTAGCCGTAGGCCAGCGGGCCCGAGGTCAGCGACGATTCGTTGGCCAGGATGTTCGCGCGCGCGTCCAGGCCGATCGAGACGATGCCGAGAGCCAGGCGCACGCCGTCGCGCGAGCGCACCCACATGCCATCCAGGGGACGCACCCGAGAGGCCAGCCACTCCGAGGAGTCGGCCCCGGCCTCGTCGGAAGAAAAACCCAGAGGAGCCAGGGAACGAGCACGCACCAGCGGGTCCGTGCCGATCCCCAGCGCACGACACAGGTCATTGCCGCGCCCGCCCGGCATGGGAACGAAGATCGCGTCGGACTCGTGACACCCGCGCGCCACGGCACCCAGGTACCCGTCTCCGCCCAGGGCCGCGACGAAGGAGCCGGACGCGACCTCACCAGCGATTGCCGCCGGGTCGTCGCCGGGCGTCGTCAGGCGAACCGCGACCTCCCAGCCGCCGCCGCGCAGGATGCGCACGATGCGCGGCCCCAGGCGCACGCTGCGCCCGCCCGCCGACATCGACGAGACAAGCAACAAAATGCTGCGGCGCACGCCCGACGCGGCCATGATCTCAGGCGTCCAGGTAGCGCACGCGAGCGTCCAGCTGGTGGAGCTTGCGCGTGAAGTGCTCGTAGCCGCGCGAAATCACGTCGATGCCCGACACGGTGGACGTGCCCGACGCGGCCAGAGCCGCAATCAGGTGGGAGAAACCACCGCGCAGGTCCGGAACCTCGATATCCGCGCTGTGCAGCGGGGTCGGGCCCGAGATGACCGCCGAATGGTAGTAGTTCTTCTGGCCAAAGCGGCAGGGCGTCCCACCCAGGCACTCGCGGTAGACCTGGATGTTCGCGCCCATCTTGCGCAGTGCCTCAGTGAAGCCGAAACGGTTCTCGTACACGGTCTCGTGCACGATCGACAGGCCCTCGGCCTGGGTGAGTGCCACGACGAGGGGCTGCTGCCAGTCCGTCATGAAGCCCGGGTGCACGGCCGTCTCCAGGGCGATCGAGTGCAGCGGCTCGCCCGGGTGGTAGAAGCGGATGCCATCGGCGTCGATATCGAAGGCGCCACCCACCTTGCGGAAGGTGTTGAGGAACGTCGTCATGTCGGGCTGGTGAGCGCCGCGCACGTAGATGTCGCCGCGGGTGGCCAGGGCGGCCGCGGCCCACGAGGCAGCCTCAATGCGGTCCGGCAGGCCGTGTGGCGGTAGCCGCTGAGCTTGGCGACACCCTCGATGCGGATCGTACGATCCGTGTCCACAGAGATGATCGCACCCATCTTCTGCAGGACGTTGATGAGGTCGAGGATCTCCGGCTCGATAGCCGCGCCCTTCAGGGTCGTGATGCCCTCGTTACGCACGGCCGTGAGCAGCGTCTGCTCGGTCGCGCCCACGGACGGGAAGGGCAGCTCGATGATCGCGCCGTGCAGGCCGGTGGCGGGGCGCTTGATGTGCACGCCGTCGGGCTGCTTGTCGACGATCGCGCCGAACTTGCGCAGCGTCTCCAGGTGGAAGTCGATGGGACGACCACCGATCGCGCAGCCGCCCAGCTCGGGGATGAAGGCCTCGCCCAGCTGGTGCAGCAGCGGGCCGCAGAACAGGATCGGGATGCGCGAGGCACCCGCGAGCGTGTCGATGTCAGAGCGCGAGGCAATCTTGACGTTGGAGGGATCCATGCGCAGCGTGCCACGATCCTGATCGAAATCGATCTGAACGCCGTGCAGGCTGAGCAGGTCCGAGACCACATCGGTGTCGCGGATGAGCGGCACGTTGTAGAGCTCGGAGGGGGGTGTCGGCGAGCAGCGACGCAACCATCGCCTTGGGGACGAAGTTTTTCGCTCCGCGCACCGTGATCTCACCGCGCAGCGGATGGCCGCCCTCAACCTGAAGGATCGATGACATGAGTGCTCCTCACTATGACGTAACTGGCCCCTACTCTAGCTATGTAGGGGCCAGTATGCGCAGTGCTTTCAGCTGCGAGCCGACACAACTTCTTCCTTGGGCAAGAATTTCGCCGGGAGCGTGCGCGGCTTGAAGGACGGGCGCGCGGCCTCGTAAGCCGCGATCTCGTCCTCATGACGCAGGGTCAGGGCGATGTCGTCCAGGCCCTCCATGAGGGTCCAGCGCACGTAGTCGTCAATCTGGAAGGTGCCCGAGATCGCACCGGCGCGCCACGTCTTGTCCTCGAGGGAGACGGTCACCTCGGTGCCGGGCTCGGCCTCGAGGAGCTTCCACAGGGACTCGCAGTCCTCCTGGGAGATGATGCCGGTGACCAGGCCCTGCTTGCCCGAGTTTCCGCGGAAAATATCGGCGAACTTGGGGGCCAGGACGACGCGGAAGCCGTAGTCCTTGAGCGCCCACACGGCGTGCTCACGCGAGGAGCCGGTGCCGAAGTCGGGACCCGCGATCAGGACGGAGCCGTTCTTGTAGGCATCCTGATTGAGGACGAACTCCGGGTCGCCACGCCAGGCGGCGAAGAGGGCATCCTCGAAGCCCGTGCGGGTCACGCGCTTGAGGTAGACGGCGGGGATGATCTGGTCAGTATCGACGTTGGAGCGGCGCAGCGGGACGCCGATGCCGGTGTGGGTGATGAACTTTTCCATGGGTGGTTGAGTCTTTTCTTCCGTGGGGGACGAGGCCGGGGCCCTCCCCCGCTGTCGGGTGGCGGAGGGCGGGCCTCAGAGGTCGGCCGGGGAGGACAGGGTGCCGCGCACGGCGGTGGCGGCCGCGACGAGCGGGGACACCAGGTGCGTGCGGCTGCCCTTGCCCTGGCGGCCTTCGAAGTTGCGGTTGGAGGTGGAGGCCGAGCGGTCTCCCGCGTTCATCGTGTCGGGGTTCATGCCCAGGCACATGGAGCAACCGGCGTTGCGCCATTCGGCGCCGAACTCGGTGAAGATCTTGTCGAGGCCCTCGGCCTCGGCCTGGAGGCGCACACGGGCGGAGCCGGGCACGACCATGACGCGCACGCCCTCGGCCTTGCGGCGGCCCTTGAAGATGCCGGCGGCAGCGCGCAGGTCTTCGATGCGGCCGTTGGTGCAGCTGCCGATGAAGACGGTGTTCACGGCGATGTCGCGCATCGGGGTGCCGGCCTTGAGGTCCATGTACTCCAGGGCGCGCTCGGCGGCCGCGCGGGCCGTCTCGTCGGTGAAGTCCTCGGGGGCGGGGACGGTCGCGGACAGCGGCACGCCCTGACCGGGGTTGGTACCCCAGGTAACGAAGGGCTCGATATCGGCGGCCTCGAGGATGACCTCGGCGTCGAAGACGGCGTCCTCGTCGGAGGCGAGGGAGGACCAGTATTCGACGGCGCGGTCCCAGTCCTCGCCCTCGGGGGCGTGGGGGCGGCCCTTGATGTAGTCGAAGGTCGTCTGATCGGGGGCGATCATGCCGGCGCGGGCGCCCGCCTCGATCGACATGTTGCAAATCGTCATACGGCCCTCCATGGAGAGCTCTCGGATGGCCTGGCCGCGGTACTCCAGGACGTAGCCCTGGCCGCCGCCGGTACCGATCTTCGCGATGACGGCGAGGATGATGTCCTTGGCCGTCGACCCCTCGGGAAGGGAGCCGTTGACGGTGATCGCCATGGTCTTGAAGGGGGCCATCGGCAGCGTCTGGGTGGCGAGCACGTGCTCGACCTGGCTGGTGCCGATACCAAAGGCCAGTGCGCCGAATGCGCCGTGGGTGGAGGTGTGGGAGTCGCCGCACACGATCGTCATGCCGGGCTGGGTGAGGCCCAGCTGGGGGCCAACCACGTGGACGATGCCCTGGTCAGCGTCACCCAGGGAGTGCAGGCGCACGCCAAACTCCTCGGCGTTCTTACGCAGGGTGTCGATCTGGGTGCGGCTCGTGATGTCCGCAATCGGCTGGTCGATGTTGATCGTCGGCGTGTTGTGGTCCTCGGTCGCGATCGTCAGGTCGGGGCGACGCACCTGGCGTCCTGCGAGGCGCAGGCCCTCGAAAGCCTGGGGGCTCGTCACTTCGTGCACGAGGTGGAGGTCGATGTAGAGCAGGTCGGGGGCACCGTTCTCCCCCTTGGACACGATGTGGTCGCGCCACACCTTTTCTGCCATCGTTCCGCTCATTGTTCCTCCTCTGGTCTCCGCTTTGGAGACACGGTGTCATTCATGCTTCGCAATCAATGGAACCGCCTCATCGGCCGAGCGACCCGCTGATCTCACGTCTCGGACGCCGCTTTGACCTGTTTCACTATCCGACAATTTGCCATCTCAAAAGCTGAGATATTAAATAGTTGTATGGAAGAGCAAACATCCAGTGGCGTTGGCGTTCTCGATAAGGCTGCGTTGGTTCTCAGCGCTCTTGAGGCAGGACCCGCCACCCTCGCCCAACTCGTTTCCAGCACGGGGCTTGCTCGCCCCACCGCCCATCGACTGGCCGTCGCTCTCGAATATCACCGCATGGTCGCCCGCGACATGCAGGGACGTTTTATCCTCGGCCCCCGCCTCCAGGAGCTCTCCTCCGCCGCCGGCGAAGACCGCCTCCTCCAGGCCTCCATGCCGGTCCTTCAGGCCCTGCGCGACCACACGAAGGAATCCTCCCAGCTCTTCCGCCGCCAGGGCGATTACCGCGTGTGCGTCGCCGCCTCCGAACGCGAGATGGGTCTGCGCGACTCGATCCCCGTGGGCGCCACCCTCTCGATGAGTGCCGGCTCCGCCGCCCAGGTTCTGCTGGCCTGGGAGGAGCCCGACCGCCTGCACCGCGGCCTGTACGGCGCCTCCTTCAACGCCACCATGCTCTCCGAGGTGCGCCGCCGCGGATGGGCCCAGTCCGTGGGTGAGCGCGAACCCGGTGTCGCCTCCGTGTCCGCCCCCGTGCGTGGCCCCTCCGGCCGAGTCCTGGCCGCCCTGTCCATCTCCGGCCCCATCGAGCGCATGGGTCGCCAGCCCGGACGCCAGCACGGCCCCTCCGTCATGGCGGCCGCCAACAGGCTCACGGAATTCCTCTCCACCGTCGAGGACGCCGCAGACCTGTAAGCCGCGGCCACAGACTCGATAAACGGGTGGGCCGGGACGATTGCATCGTCCCGGCCCACCCGTTTGCGTAACGATCCGCTAGGCGACCCAGCGGCCCGAACCATCAAAGGTGTAGGCGGTGCCGCCGATGACGACGCGTCCGGTCGCCATGGCGCCCGACGGGTGGCAGAAGTACCAGCTGCCGCCGTCCTTCACCCATCCGATCGCCATCTGGCCGGATTCCGTCAGGTAGTACCAGGTACCGCCCAGGTTCGCCCAGCCGGTGGCCATCGAGCCATTGCCGTTCAGGTAGAACCAGGCGCCGCCCAGGTTCACCCAGCCGCTGGCCATCGCACCACTGCTGTGCAGGTAGTACCAGGTGTCGCCATCCTTCAGCCAGCCAGTCGCCATGGCCCCCGTGTCGGGATCCAGGTAGTACCAGGTTCCGCCCACGGCGGTCCAGCCACTCGCCATCGCGCCGGACGGGGCGTAGTAGCGCCACGCGCCGTCCTCGACCTGCCAACCGGTCTTCATCCAACCGTTCGCATCGAAGGAGTACGTGACGCCGTCACGGACAACGCGCTCGTTGGCGGGGTAGCTCCCATCCGGGTAGCGCAGCCACCAGCGGCCATCCCCCGACGCGACCCACTGCGCGGCAGCCGGATCCGGCTCCGGGGTGACGGTGGGATCGATGCGCTCGCCCGCGGCCTGCGTGAAGACGGCAACCGTACGAGCGGGAACCGTCACGGAGCCCGTCTTCGCATCGAAGGACGCGCCCTTGACGGTCTCGTCCGAGCCGTTCGCCTGTGCATCGTGCAGCTTGAAGACGCGACCCGCCAGGCCATCGACCGCGGTGGTCACGGACTCGCCGCTCGCGTTGAAGACGACGAGAGCACCGTCGAGCTTCGCGTCGATGTCGTTCCCGGCCCCGGCCTCGTCGTTGATGAGCATGAGGATCGTACCGTCCACGGCGCCCTCACCCGAGTTGGGGAAGGTGACCTTGGAGCGGACCAGATCCGCGCTGCCCAGCGTGAACAGGCGCGAGGAGGAACGCACGCGCAGGAAGTCCATCGCGATTTCCGAGGAGGTGTCGATCTGCTCCGGGGTCGGCTTCAGAGCCGGGTTCTCCAGCAGCGGGCGCATGTGATCCCAGGCCGCGCCGTTCTTCGACTTGACCGGCAGGCCTCGACCGAAGCCGTTGTCGTGCATCGACCAGTCGATCGCGTTGAAGTGATCACCGGAGTTGTAGGAGTCGCGGTCCAGGGACTTCGAGCGCAGCATCTCCGTGCCCGAGGCCCAGAAGGAGGGCGACTGCGACAGGGCCACGGAGGCCTGGCTGATCAGCGACATGCGCACGCGGTTCTCCATCGGAGCATCCGCCGGCATCTTGTAGGTGACCAGGTCGAAGAGCGTCTCGTTGTCGTGGGCGTCCACGTAGTTGACGTTCTCCGCGGGCTGGGAGGCGAACCCGGCGCCCTGGCCGTTGTAGTCCAGCTGCGCGCCCGACACGGTCTTACCGTCGTAGGTGGTGAGCGTGTAGTCCTTCAGGTTGCCCGCCAGACCCAGCTTCACCAGGTCCACGCGGTGCAGGTAGTCGGCGCGGCGATCCGCATCGGAGCGGGTATCAAGGCCGTTGATGTCCGAGAATGCGCCCGAGCCAAAGCCCTGCAGCACGCGGTGGTCGTCGTCGAAGGGGCCGCCACCGTGCACGGCGTCACGCAGGCGGTCGTTAAACGCGCCGATGCCGGTGCCGTCCAGCTGGCCCTGCGTGGCCTGGGTGAACAGCGCATTGTTCGCGACCTCACCGAAGTTCCAGCCCTCGCCGTAGATGTACAGACGCGAGCCGTCCACGCCGTCCTTCTCCAGGGTGAGGGACGCCAGGGCAGCCTTCGCGCGCTTCATCTCCTCGGCCGGGTGGTGGCCCATGAGGTCGAAGCGGAAGCCGTCGACGTGGTAGTACTTCGCCCAGTGGATCATCGAGTCGATCATGAGGTGCTCGCTCATCGCGTTTTCGGTCGCGACGTTAGAGCAGCACGTCGAGGTCTCGACACCGCCGGTGGCGTTCAGACGCTGGTAGTAGCCGGGCACGACGCGGTCGAGCACGGAGTGTGCGGACTGCCCGGCTGCGGGCGTGTGGTTGTAGACCTGGTCGAGGACGACCTGCATGCCGATCGAGTGCAGACCACCCACCATGGAGCGGAATTCGCGCACGCGCCCACCGCCATTCTGCTGGGACGAGGTTGCGTAGGAGCCCTCGGGGGCCATCCAGTGCAGCGGGTCGTAGCCCCAGTTGTAGGCATCCTGGTCGGCAACGGCCGTGACCGCAGCCTGCTGCTCCTCGGAGGCCGGGCCGGCATCCTCGGGGATCGCGGGCGTCTTCTGGTCCGCGCGCTTCTCGGGAATGGTCGCGATGTCGAAGGTGGGCAGCAGGTGCACCGTGTTCATGCCGGCGCGCGACAGCTCGGCCAGGTGACGCATGCCGTTGGACTGGAACTGCGTGAAGGCCATGTAGGTGCCGCGCATGTCCTCGGGCACCGACGTGTCTGCGGCGGAGAAGTCGCGCACGTGCAGCTCGTAGATGGAGCGCTGGGCGTCGTCCTCGATGACGGGGGCCTTCGAGTCCGTCCACAGCGAGGGGGCAATCGACGGATTGTCCATGTTGACGGCGACGGAGCGCGTGGAGTCAACGGTCAGGGCCACCGAGTAGGGGTCGGTGACGAGGTTCGTCTCCACCTTGCCCGTTTCGGGCACGTAGACGCTGACCTCCCACAGGTACTGGGCGCCCTCGTGGATCTCACCGGCGGCATTGTCCACGGTCCAGCGGCCGTCATCGCCGCGCACGGCGGCGGTCCGCAGGCCATCACCCTGCACGTCGGCGTCGGAGCCGCGCGGGGTCGACGTGTTCCACGACAGCAGGGTCACGTTCTTAGCGGTGGGTGCCCACAGCGCGAACGTCGGGTTTCCTGCCTCGTTCCAGTTCACGCCGTACGAGGACTGGGTGGCCTTGGCCGCGTAGAAGGAGTCGAGGACGGGGGCGATCTGCACGCCGGTGAAGGCGTTGACGCTCTCTCCCGACTTCTGGGCGACCGCGATCTGGCCGGTGAGGGCCTCGCGGGCTCCGGCCTCGTCGAGGGAGGCCTTCAGGGCGATGTATCCGTTGAGGTTCGGGTGAGCCTTCGTCACATCGGCGGGCAGGTCACCCGCGACGGTCAGGGCGCTCGTCGAAGCGCCGGTGACGGCTCCATCCGCCAGGCCAGCGCCGCCCTCGGGGGCGGTCACCAGCTCATAGGAGAGCTTCGCGGAACCGTCGAGGACCTGGGCGCGGGTCACTCCCTGCGGCAGCAGCGAAGCCGGCCACGCGAGAATGTCCGAGGTCACCCAGTAGGCGCGCTGCTCACCAGCACCCGCGACCGGCGCGTCAGCGCTCGCGATGTCGACCTTGTGCGTCGCAGAATCGTAGGTGAAGGTCACGAGCTTGTTCGCTTTCGTTGCAAACTGGTAGTTGGCACCGCCAACGGCGCCGTCCTGCCCGTAATTCTCGTTGTCAGACCCACCGATGGCAACCTTGAACTCGTAGTCGCCCTCAGGCAACGCGGTCGTGGCGTAGGTGTAGGTCCCGTCCCCCGCAGGCTCCATGAGAGGCGCCAGGCATTCGGGCTTCCAGTTGTCCGTGCAGCCCAAAGACTTCTGGAAAGAACCCGGCAGCGTCACCATCTGGGCGGTCGCGGTATTCCAGACGCGATGCGTCGCGCGGTTGTAGAAGAAGGTGACGGACGTCGTTTCGGTCAGGGTGTAGGAGATGTTCGCTCCACCCGCTGCGCCCCCAGCACCGTAGGCCGTATCCCACGATCCGCCCTCTGCCACCTTGTACTGATACTCGCCGGCAGGCAGCGTGAACGTCGCACTGTACACGCCCGTCGCGTCGCGCGTCAGGGCCGCCTTGTCGCAGCCTGGTGCCCAGTCGGCGTCGCATCCCATTGCCATATTGTGGTTACCGGGGATTGTCACCAGCACGTCGTCGGCGGTACCGGCGGCCCCCGCCTCGGCAGTATTCACATCACTTCCCTGGTTTGACGTTTCCGTTCCGGGTGCGGCCCATGAGGCCGGAAGCACACCCCCCATCAACGCAATAGCCGCGCCAACGCTCAGCGTTCGGCGCAGGAATGTCCTGTTGAGTCGGTATGTCACGACAGACTCCCTCGTCCAAAAGCGGTCCCCTCCCATGGGGGCTGCTCCTAGGTTAGACACACTGAAACGGTTCCGAAACTTTTCTGCAAAGCACAAGTCAAAATGTGGACCGAGTGGTTAACAAAAAACCTCGCCACCGCTGAGGTGACGAGGTATTGGTACCCCCAACCGGATTTGAACCGGTGTTAACGCCGTGAGAGGGCGTCGTCCTAGGCCGCTAGACGATGGGGGCCTTGATTCAATTATGAATCCGTACCCCCAACCGGATTTGAACCGGTGTTAACGCCGTGAGAGGGCGTCGTCCTAGGCCGCTAGACGATGGGGGCCTTGCTGAAACTTACGCTTCAGACTGCTGGGGTACCAGGACTCGAACCTAGAATGGCTGAACCAGAATCAGCTGTGTTGCCAATTACACCATACCCCATTGGGTATCACCTGCTTCGCTTTCACGTCGCTGGCGACAGGAGATAACTGTAGCGGACCAACGCCCTCATGCCAAATCGAAGGCCAGTGGTCCCGATCACCCACCGCCTCTCCCCCACGAACGGGACACCTCCAAGCACGACGAAGCCCCGGCCTCGTCCGACATAACAGGGACGAGGCCGGGGCTAGGCGCAGCGATCAGGCCAGGGAAGCACGCAGGGCGCGCAGACGGGTCAGCGAGGAATCGCGGCCCAGGATCTCCATGGACTCGAACAGCGGCGGGGAGACCTGGCGGCCGGTCACGGCGACGCGCAGCGGGCCAAAAGCCAGGCGGGGCTTGACGCCCATCTCGTCGACGATGCGTGCACGCAGCGACTCCTCGAGGGCGGCGGTCGTGAACTCGGTCAGGCCCTCGACGGTCTCGATGGCGGCGTCCAGGACGTCCGCGGCGTTGTCCTTGAGCTTGGAGACGGCCTTCTCGTCCATCTCCAGGGCGTCGTCGGCGACGAAGAGGAAGCCGAGCATCCCCGTGGCCTCGCCGAGGAGCTGGATGCGCGTCTGGATGAGCGGGGCGGCCTCGGTGAGGATCTCGCGCTCACGATCGGTCAGCGCCTCGAAGGAGTCGGCCGAGACGACCTCGTCGCGGTGCAGGAAGGGCACCAGGCGGTTGCGGAAGTCCTCGCCGTCCAGCAGACGGATCTGCTCGGCGTTGATGGCGATGGCCTTCTTCTGGTCGAAGCGCGCCGGGTTCGGGTTCACGTCCGAAATGTCGAAGGCCTGGGCCATCTCCTCCATGGAGAAGATGTCGCGGTCCGCGGCGATCGACCAGCCCAGCAGGGCCAGGTAGTTGTTGAGACCCTCGGGGATCATGCCGGCGGCCTTGTGCAGCAAAAGGTTCGACTCGGGATCGCGCTTGGACAGCTTCTTGTTGCCCTCGCCCATGACGTAGGGCAGGTGGCCGAAGCGGGGCATGAACTTGGCGACTCCGATGGCCTCGAGAGCGCGGTACAGGACGATCTGGCGGGGCGTCGAGGAAAGCAGGTCCTCACCGCGCAGCACGTGGGTGATCTCCATGAGCGCGTCGTCGATCGGGTTCACCAGCGTGTAGAGCGGGTGGCCGTTGGCTCGCACGATGACGTAGTCCGGTACCGAGCCGGCCTTGAAGGTGATCTCACCGCGGATCAGGTCCGTGAACGTGATGTCCTCGTCGGGCATGCGCAGGCGCAGGACAGGCTGGCGGCCCTCGGCGCGGAAGGCGGCGATCTGCTCCTCCGTCAGGTTGCGGTCGAAGCCGTCGTAGCCAAGCTTGGGGTCCTCACCCTTGGCGCGGTGGCGCTCCTCGATCTCCTCGGGGGTCGAGTATGACTCGTAGGCGTAGCCGGCCTCGAGCAGGCGGGCGGCCACGTCACGGTAGATGTCCATGCGCTCGCTCTGACGGTAGGGGCCGTGCGGGCCTCCCTTACCGACGCCCTCATCCCAGTCGAGGCCCAACCACTGCAGGGACTCGATGATCTGGTCGAAGGACTCCTGGGAATCGCGGGCGGCATCCGTGTCTTCGATGCGGAAGACGAAGGTTCCTCCCGTGTGGCGGGCGTAGGCCCAGTTGAACAGGCACGTACGGACCATGCCGACGTGAGGGGTTCCTGTGGGCGAGGGGCAGAAGCGGACGCGAACGTCGGCACCGGTGGCAGTTGTTTCACTCATGATTCCTCCATCCTACTCCAGCGGTGGCTGTTGCATTTGCTTGATGGGTGGGCGCGCTGCGACGCGCGCCGGGGGCGCGGATACGCTGGTTGCATCACCGGGATCGGCCCGCGCCGCATCCACCGACTCATCCAGGAGGACACCGTGTCCGTTCGTCTTTTTTCCGACTCCCACCTCTACCGCACCGGCTCCCTGAAGTGGACGGGTATCACGACCGCGAGCGGTGAGCCGACGATCGGCGCGTGGGTGGCGGAAATGGACTTCGGGACGGCCCCCGAGGTAGCCGACGCGATGAAGGGCGCGATCGACGACGGCCTGCTCGGCTACCAGCCGACCTGGCTGGAGCCGCGCATCGCGGGCGCCACAGCCGAGTTCCAGAAGCGACGTTTTGGCTGGGACGTGGACGCCTCGCACGTGCGCCTCGTCGCCTCGGTCCTGCCCGCCCTCGAGGCGACCATCCAGCACCTCGTGCGCCCGGGCGCGCCGATCATCGTGCCCACGCCCGCCTACATGCCTTTCCTGACAATCCCCGGCAAGTTCGACCACCCCGTCATCGAGGTCCCCTCGCTGCGCGGCACGCGTGCGCTCGGGCGCGGCTGGGCGCTCGACCTGGAGGGGATCCGCGCCGGGCTCGAGGCCGGGGCAGGCCTCGTCATCCTGTGCAACCCGTGGAACCCGGTCGGCCGCGTCCTGCGTGAGGACGAGCTGCGCGCCCTGCATGACGTGGTCCGCGAGTACGACGCCCTCGTGTTCTCCGACGAGATCCACTCCTCCCTCGTGTTGGACGAGTCGATTCCGTTCGTTTCCTACGCGTCACTCGGCCCCTCGTTCGCCTCCCACACGGTGACGGCGACCGCCGCGTCGAAGGGCTGGAACATCGCTGGCCTGCCCTCCGCGCAGGTGATCCTGCCGGACGAGGCGCTGCGCGAGCGCTGGGACGTGTTCGCCGCGGACGTGCGCCACGACGCCAACGTCATCGGCACGGTCGGCGCGATCGCCGCCTACGAGCGGGGCGAGGCCTGGCAGCGCGAGGTCAAGGACCTGATCCGCTCCAACGTGGACCTCGTCGAGCGTGCTCTCGCGGATACACCGATCGACTTCGTGCGCCCCGAGGGCACGTACCTGACCTGGTGGGGCTTCGAGGGCGTGGACCTGGGGCCCCTCTCCCCCGCCGCGACGCTGCGCGAGCGCGCCCGCATCGCCGCCAACGAGGGCCGCACCCTGGGCGCCGACTACGCCTCGTGGGCGCGCATCAACCTGGCGTGCGCCCCCGACGTGGCCTCGCGGATCGTGGAGGGTGTCCTCGGCCTGCTCTGATCTTCTCTCGCACGAGACGAGGCCGTGGTCGGCAGCGGTGAATATCCACCTGCCGACCACGGCCTCGTTCGTGTCTGGTTCCGTGCTCAGGCGCCCAGGGCCGCCTCGATGCCAGCGACCACGGTCTGGCGAGCTGCAGAGGCCGCCTCGACGACGGCGGTTGGATCCGTCGGGGCGTCGGCAAAGGACAGGTCGGAGACGACCGACATGCCGGCGACGCGCACGCCCAGGGCATGCAGGGTGATGGCCTCCATGACGGTCGACATGCCGACGCAGTCGACACCCAGGCCCGCGAGGATGCGGGTCTCGGCCATCGTCTGGTACTCGGGACCGCGCAGGATCGCGTAAGTACCCTCGCGCTGGCACACACCGCGCAGCGCCTGCGTCATCTGGGCATCCCACACGGCCGACACGTCCAGGAAGAGCGGCCCATCGAACGGCGAGGTTCCACTGAAGTTCACGTGGTCGGTGATCGCCATGACGTCGCCCAGGTTCCAGGGCTTCAGGCAGCCGTTCGCGTTCGTGAGGACGGCGCGGCTGATCCCCGCCGCAACGGCGGCGCGGGCCAGGGCCGTGACGGGGCGGGGACCCAGCCCCTCGTAGAGGTGCGTGCGGCCCGTGGCCACGAGGACCATTCCCCCACACGCCTCGTAGGCGCGTAGCTCGCCGCCATGCCCGTCCGCAACCGGCGCGACGACGCCGGGGATGTCACCCAACGGCACGGTGGCCCGCGGGGGCTCCCCAGGCCTCGTCGAGAGCCTCGGCCAAGCCGGAGCCGAGCACGACGAGCGCGTCCGGGCGTCCCGCAAGAGAGGTGAGGACCCGGGCGCCAGCCACGGCCTCGTCGTCAAGAAGAACGGCGGTGAAACGCGGGTCGACGCTCACTGCGCGCCCTCGTCCGCGCCCTGCGCGTAGGTGCGCGAGGGCAGCTTCTCCTGCGCGCGCACGCGGCCCGCGCTGGTCACCCAGTAGCCGACGAAGCCGACGACCATCGCCAGGAGGATGCCGATGTTGGCACCCGCCCAGTCACCCTCGCGCCCGCCCAGGGGGCCGAGGAGGTAGCCCTGCCAGGACAGCCAGGAGGCGCTCGCGTTAACGACGAGGCCCCAGCCCACCAGCGAGCCGACGATCAGGGAGGCGACCGCGCCCCAGTTCACCGAGCCGTAGCGGCCCGAGGGCGTGAAGAGCGACGGCTCGTCGTAGTCCTTGCGGCGCAGCGCGATGTCCGCCAGCATGACGCCGCCCCACGCGGCGATGACGACACCCAGGGTCGTGAGGAACGCCGTGAAGGGGGTCAGGAAGGAATCCGCGAAGAACACGACAACGATCGTGCCGACCGTCATGATCGTGCCGTCAATCGCGGTGGCGACCGGGCGCGACACGGGCACACCCGTGGCCAGCAGCGACAGGCCCGAGGAGTAGATGTCCATGACGATGCCGCCGATAAGGCCCAGGATCGCGACCAGCGCGAAGGGGATGAGGAACCAGGTGGGCAGCAGCGTGGTGAGCGCGCCGATCGGGTCGCCGCCAATGGCCTCGGAGAGGGACTCGTCGGCCGATCCGACCAGGAGGATGCCGAAGAAGACGAGGATGACCGTGGGCAGCGCCGCGCCCACCGTCGTCCAGCCGACCACACCCTTCGTCGAGGCGGCGCGCGGCAGTAGCGCGAGTAGTCGGCGGCGGCGTTAATCCAGCCGAAGCCGAAGCCCACGAGGAGCATGCAGCCCGCACCGAGCACTGCGGTCAGGGGCGCCGAGGGACGCGAGGAGAGGACCGCGAAGTCGATCGTCGGGGCGACCAGGACCAGGTAGATGATCGTCAGGGCCGCGGTGGCCCAGGTGATCCACGTCTGGACCTTCATGATCGCCTCGAAACCGAGGATGCCCGAACCCGCCGCCAGGACGACGACGAGGATCAGCGCGATGATCTGGGCGGCAACGTGGTTCGTGAAGCCGAGCGCCCCCATCACCGTGGCCGTGGCCTGGACGGCCATGATCGCCAGGAAGGTCTCCCAGCCCACCGTCAGGATCCACGAGATCGCAGCCGAAATACGGTTGCCATTGAAGCCGAAGGCCGCGCGGGACAGGACCAGCGTCGGGGCGGAGCCGCGCTTACCGGCGATCGCGATGAGGCCGCAGACCAGGAAGGACAGGGCCACGCCCACCACGGACACGACGACCGCCTGGACGAGGGAGAGGCCAAAGCCGAGGATCCACGAGCCCCACGAGATGCCCAGGACTGAAATATTCGCCGCGAACCACGGCATGAACAGGTCGGAGGGTTTTCCTTTTCGATCGGATTCGGGGATGACGTCCAGACCGGCCATTTCGACGGCCAGCGCGCCCGAAGACTGGGGTTCGCTCACGGTGTGCTCCTATGTGACGGAGATATTGTCAGAACGACGTAATCCTATCACACAGGTCACACGATTAGGATCGGACGACAGGATTCGTCAGGCTTCCAATCCCCCTCGATCTCGATCTCCACGCGGTCACCAGCGTGAACGACCTGCGCACCCGCGGGCGCTCCCGTGGCGATCACGTCGCCGGGCAGCAGCGTCATCTGGTGAGACACATAGGACACCAGCTCGAAGGGGTTCCAGATCATGTGCGCGGTCGAAGAATCCTGTGCAATCTCACCGTTCAGATAGGAGCGGATCGCCAGGTTCGTGACGTCAAGGGCGGGGTCGACCGTGATCCACGGGCCCAGCGGGCACGCCGAGTCGAAAGACTTTCCGCGCGACCAGGGGCCGCCCGTCATCGCGTCGCGGGCGGTGGCATCGTTGGCGATCGTGTAGCCGAGGATCATCTGCGGCGCGTCCTCGACGCTCACGTCCTTAGCGAGGGACTTGATGACGATCGCGAGCTCGCCCTCGAAGGCCACCGCGTTCGACCACGCGGGGATCGCGATCGGGTCGTCGGGGCCCACGACCGAGGTATTCGCCTTCAGGAAAATCGGCGGCTCGGGACGCTCGTCAGCCGGAATCGGGGTGTCCGAGTAGTTGTCGCCGATACCCACGACCTTCGAGCGCGGGATCACCGGGGAGAGCAGGCGCACCTCGTCCAGCTCGTAGATCTGTCCGGAGGGTTCCACGGGCGAAAACAGCGGGTCACCCTTGAGCCCCACGATCCTCGTCGAGCCCTCCTCGAGGGCGCCGTAGACCGGGTTCGTACCATCGGAAAAACGTGCGATTCTCATGCCGGTAGCCTAACGCAGCCGCACGCGCGTTGCGGCGAGCATCGCCGACAGACGCGACGCCGGGTGCACGAGGCACGACATGTGACGGCGCACCCGGCGAGGTGATCGACGGTATTACTTCTTCTTCTGCTTGGGGCGCTTCCACACACACGCCACCCGGAACGTCGCCGGGCAGCAGCGGGTTCCTCTCGCCCACGAAGACGGGTTCCTCGATGCCGCCTCGACGCTGAGTCTCGTAGTCGCGCAGCGCACCCAGCACCCAGCGGGCCAGGAAGACCAGGGCCACCAGGTTCGTGATCGTCATGACCGCCATCGCGATATCGACGGCGTTCCACACAACGTCCAGAGTCAGCAGGGCGCCGATCGTCGCCGAGGCCACGCACACGACGCGCACGGTCCAGGTCGCCCAGCGGGCGTCACCGAAGACGAAGGACATATTCGTGTCGGAGTAGACGTAGGCGGCGATGATCGAGGAGTAGGCCAGGACGAAGATGAGGATCGCCATGGGCACGATCGTCCAGGCGCCGAGCTCGTGGGCCACGGCCAGGGTCGTCAGGTTGGAGGGGTTCACGTCCGCGCTGCCCCACACCTTCTCGCCCGCGATGAGGATGACGAAGGCGGTCGCGGTGCACACGACAATCGTGTCGATGAAGACACCCAGGGACTGGATGAGGCCCTGGCGCACAGGGTGGGATACGGTCGCGGTCGCGGCGGCGTTGGGAGCGGTGCCCTGGCCGGCCTCGTTGGAGAAGAGGCCGCGCTTGGTGCCGTTGATCATCGCGGCGATGATGCCGCCGCCCAGGCCGCCGACGGTGGCGTCCATGGAGAACGCGGAGGTGAAGATCTGGCCCAGAACGGTGCCGAACTGCGTGATGTTCACGAGGCAGACGATGGCGACCATGATGACGTAGATGGTCGCCATGATCGGGGCCATCCACTCGGTGACGCGGGCGACCGTGCGGATGCCGCCGAAGATGACCATCGCGGAGAAAACGAAGATGAGGCCTGCGACCGTGAGCTGCGCAGCCGAGAAGCCGCCCGCGCCGGGCAGGGGCTCCTTGGCGGCCTCACCGAAGGCGCTCGTGAGCGTGCCCGCGATGGCGTTGGACTGCACGGAGGTGATGACGATGCCACAGGTGACGACGGTGATGACGGCGAAGACGTTGGCCAGGACGCGGTTCTTCATGCCGCGCTTGATGTAGTAGGCGGGGCCGCCACGGAAGGAGCCGTCGGAGTGCTTCACCTTGAAGATCTGGGCCAGCGTCGCCTCGAAGAACGCGGTCGCCATGCCCACCAGGGCCACGACCCACATCCAGAAGATCGCGCCCGGACCACCGAACATGAGCGCCGCGGCCACACCGAACACGTTGCCGATGCCCACGCGCGCGGCCAGCGAGATCGCGAAAGCCTGGAAGGAGGAGATGCCGCCGTCGGCACCCTTGCGCGAGCCGAGGACCGTGCGCACCATCTCCGGGAACAGGCGCAGCTGCACGCCGCGAGAGACGACCGTCAGGACGAGGCCCACGCCGATCAGGATGACAATCGTCAGGTGCATCGTGATCCAGTCAGCGATCTCCTTTTCGATCACAGCTATCTGTTCCACAGGAACCTCCCGGGGTGTCAATGGGCGAGGCCGTGGATGGGTCGCGGGGCCTCGCGCGCTTCGCGGGCCGCACCCGCTCGTTGTCATGGGACCCGTTCATCTTGCCACAGGCCTGCTCGCCCAGCAGGCGACGTCTCGCCACGCGCATGGCGCGCTGTTCCCGCTCCTGGCACCCCGGCCTCATCGATGAGCTGCGGGAAGGGCCCGGCGGTGCGGGGACGCAGACGTGGGCGCACTCTGGGACAATGGGAGCATGAGCGCGACTTTGAACGAGATCCTGGACGACCTGGAGGACGAGGGCCGTCTGGGCGACGACGATGCCCTGTACGAGGCATTCGTGTCCTGGGCCGAGGGCACCGGGCGTCCGCTCTACCCCCACCAGGAGGAGGCCCTGGTGGAGATCCTGGCGGGCAACCACGTGATCGCGGCGACCCCCACGGGGTCGGGAAAGTCGATGATCGCGCTCGCCGCACACTTCACGTCGATGGCACACGGGGGTCGGTCCTACTACACGGCGCCCCTGAAGGCCCTGGTATCTGAAAAGTTCTTTGATCTGGTGTCCCTGTTCGGCGCGGACAACGTCGGCATGGTGACCGGCGACGTGTCCCTCAACGCCGACGCGCCCATCATCTGCTGCACGGCCGAGATTCTCGCGAATCAGTCGCTACGCGAGGGGCCCACGCTGGACGCGGACATGATCGTCATGGACGAGTTCCACTTCTACGGGGACCGGCAGCGCGGCTGGGCGTGGCAGGTGCCGCTCCTGGAGCTGAGGACCCCGCAGGTGGTCGCGATGAGCGCGACGCTGGGCGACACGACGCGTTTCGAGCGCGCGTGGAAAGAACGCACCGGGCGCGACGTGTCCCTCATCGACGACGCGCAGCGCCCCGTGCCCCTCGAGTTCGAGTACGTCGTGGACCGCCTGCCCGACACGGTCGAGCGGCTGCTGGGCGAGGGCCGCTGGCCCGTCTACATCGTGCATTTCTCCCAGCGTGACGCGGTCGCGACCGCGCAGTCTTTCGATCGTTCGTCGCTCATTTCTCCCGAGCAGAAGAAGGCGATCGCCGCTCAGCTGGCGGGCGTGTCGTTTACGAAGGGCTTCGGGCAGACCCTCAAGTCACTGCTCGCGCAGGGCATCGGCGTGCATCACGCGGGCATGCTGCCTCGCTACCGCCGCCTCGTCGAGCGCCTCACGCAGGCGGGCCTGCTGCCGATCGTGTGCGGCACGGACACCCTGGGGGGTGGGCATCAACGTGCCGATCCGCACGGTTCTCATGACATCCCTGGTGAAGTACGACGGGCGCCGTATGCGCCACGTGAGCGCGCGCGAGTTCCACCAGATCGCAGGGCGCGCGGGCCGCGCCGGCTTCGACACGGTCGGTTTCGTGCGCGTCCTGGCCCCCGAGCACGAGGTCGATGCTGCCCGTGAGCGCGCACGCCTGAGCGCCGCACAGGAGGCCGCACGCGACGCCCGCGAGGCCAAGCGCGCCGCGAAGAAGTCGGCAAAGAAGCGCAAGGGGCCGGGCGAGGGCGAGATCTCGTGGACGCGCTCGACGTTCGAGCGCCTCGTGGATGCGGCTCCCGAGCAGCTGACGAGCCGTTTCGAGATGACGCACGCGATGGTCCTCAACGTACTGGCCGGTGCTCCCACGGCCGGGCGCGACCCGGGCGAGCACCTCGTGTGGCTGGCGCGCAACAACGACGATCCGCCCACGGATCGCAACCCGCACCTGCGCCGCCTGGGCGAGATCTACACATCGATGAAGCAGGCGGGCGTCGTCGAGCACGTGTCTTCTGCGCAGGCCTCGGCGTCGGGTGAGCCTCGCCTGCGTGCGGCCACCGACCTGCCGGACGACTTCGCGCTCAACCAGCCGCTCTCCCCCTTCGCGCTGGCGGCCCTCGAACTGCTGGACCCCGAGTCCTCGACCTTCGCCCTGGACGTCGTGTCGGTCATCGAGTCGGTCCTGGAGGATCCGCGCCCGCTCCTGTTCGCGCAGGAGAAGGCGGCGCGCGCCGAGGCCGTGGCCGCGATGAAGGCGCAGGGCATGGAGTACGACGAGCGCATGGCCGCCCTGGAGGAGGTCACGTGGCCGCGCCCGCTGGCCGATCTGCTGGGCGACGCGTTCGCGGTGTATCTGCACGCAAACCCGTGGATCGAGGATCAGGAGATTTCCCCGAAGTCGGTCGTGCGCGAGATGATCGAGAACGCGCTGACTTTCACGGGGATCGTGGGCCGTTACGACGTGGGCCGCTCCGAGGGCATCGTGCTGCGCTACCTGACGGACGCGTACCGCGCGCTGCGTCAGATCGTGCCGGACGAGCTCATGACGGACGAGCTGCGTTCCATCATTGCGTGGCTGTCGGCGCTGATCCGCGCGGTCGACTCCTCGCTGCTGGACGAGTGGGAGGCCATGTCCACGGGCCAGGCCCTCTCCCCCGCGTCCGAGGGCAACGGCACGGAGGGCGCGGAACTCGCGTTTGGCGCACGGGAGGACGGGACCGTTCCCTTTAGCGCGAACCGTCACGCGTTCCGCACGGCGATCCGCTCGGCCCTGTTCGAGCGCGTGGAGGCGATGAGCCGCGACAACGTCGAGGCCTTGGCGCGCCTAGACGAGGCCTCACGCACCCCCGCTGGTCGCCCCGTGGGGCGAGGATGAGTGGGACGCGGTGCTCGAGCGTTACTGGGCGGAGCACGAGTGGATCGGCATCGATCAGCGGGCGCGCGCCCTGTCGCTGTGCTCCTTGAACGAGGCCCCGACCCGCGAGGACGTGCTGGAGCTGGCTCCCGCTGTGGTTTCTTCCGATTTCGAGCGCGCCCAGGCTGCGCGCATCGAGGCGATCGCTGACGCGGTCGATCAGGCCGGCGCCGGCACGTTCTGGCTGGCCACGCAGACCCTGTTCGACCCGGAGGAGGACATGGACTGGCGCATCGTTGCCCTCGTGGACGTGCCCGCCTCAGACGAAGCGAACCGCGTCGCCCTGGCGACGATCACGGTCGGGGCGCGGTAAGTCTCTCCAGCTTCGAAGCGCAGCTGGGACGTCACGGGCCACCACGGCCTCGTTGATGTGGCAATTCGGATGAGTCGGGTGGGAGCGACGCCGAAAGTCGTGGTCCCCGCCGTCCGAGTTATCCTCGCCGCGCGGGCCTCTCGCCGATTTCCTGCTGGAGCCGCACAAGGTATCCGTCGGGGTCCTGGATGAGGAACTGCCGGACGCCGATCTCTACATCGCCCGCCCGGTACCACTTCTCTTCGGGTTCGACGAAGATCGGCCATCCTGCCTCTGTGATGCGCTGCAACGTGCCGTCCAGATTGTCGACCTGAACCTCGAAGTTGATACCCCGACCAAGGGGGAACTCAAGGGGACTGTCGCCCACGTCCTACCCTGGTCGATCTGGTCAAGCATCAGGTGCGCGTTACCCAACACAAGGTAGCCGAATCCTTCCTCAGGCCGCTCATAGCGAAGGGAAAAACCGATGAGGTCGCACCAAAAACGGCGCGATGCCTCGTAATCGGTGACGACAAGTTCAGGGACAAGCCCGGGCTCGTTGCTCATGGTTTCACTCTAGCGGCCTCGGACGAGACCGTGTCCGGGAGATGCACAGACCGTCAGCGCGGGGACGCCTTGCGGATCAGCCAGTCCGCGCCCGCGAAGAGCGCCATGAAGAGCAGGGCGCCGATCAGGATCGCCACGATGTTGATGGCGACCTGCGCGTAGCCGATGCGCCAGACGTTCACGAAGCCGTATGGGTACTGGTGCGTGAAGGTGCCTCGCACGAGCGTGTACGCCACCCACGCGACCGGGATCAGCAGGGCGCGGCCCAGCGTCGCCCAGCTAATGCCGCCGCGCGGTCCCGCGAGCGCGGCCGTCCCCACGAAGGCAGCGGGGACGACGATGTGCTGCAGCGGGTTGGTGACGAGGGCGTAGCCGGAGAGGACCTCGTAGGGGCCGATGAGCGTCGCGTAGACGATCGCGGTCACCGTGATCATCATGAGCGCGCACAGGTGAGTGGCCCTCCCCCACGCACCCACACGGCCCCGGCGTGCGAGAACGGTCGAGATGATCGCAACCATGATGTTGGACAGCTCGGTGAAGTAGGACAGGCAATTGATGAGGCGCTCGGGGGCGCCCGCCCAGCCGTGGGGGGCACCCGCGAAGAGGCCCTCCTCGACGTAGGTCGGCGCAGCGTAGCCATCGAAGGCCGTAATGATGAGTGTGGCGGCGACGCCCACCCAGGCGAGGGCGGCGACCACCCAGTAGGCGGCGCGCCCGCGGCGGCTTAGTTCAGTCATAGTCATCGTGTTTGATGATGACACAGCGGGAAAACGCAGTCACGGTAAGGGCGCAAGTATCCCACGACCCGGTCATGCGGCCCCAACGGGCCTCCCCGCATTCCTCCCCACCCGGTGGCCCCGCACACTCCCCCTCATTCCGCATGCAATTCATTATTCGGATCGGCCTTGAGAGCGCACAAACCGCATGATTTCAACACCTCTCCTTCAAACACTGAAGGAACAGCCGGGGAATTGCATGCGAAATTTGGGGGGCGCGGGAGTATCGGCGGCTGGGATGAAGACGGAAACAGGACGAGGCCGGGGCCGCGCGGGCACATGGACACCGCGTAGGCCAGCGTCCACTCGAGCACCGGCACGCGTACGGAACGACGCCGGGTCAGACCTGGGCGAGGTCCGTGACCTCAGCATCCGTCAACTCGACGAGGTCGAGGGGGCTCAGTTCGACGCTGAGGCCTCGGCGCCCGCCCGAGACGATCATGGTCTCGTGGTCCAGGCACGCCGAGTCGATGAACAGCCGGTGCGCAGTGGTCTGGCCGAGCGGGCTGATGCCACCCACGACGTAGCCGGTGCGGCGCTGTGCGACGGCCGGGTCAGCCATGGCGGCGCTCTTGGCACCTGCGGCCTTGGCGATCAGTTTCATGGACAGGTGTGCCAGCGCGGGCACGCATCCGACGACGAACTCGCCGGTGGGCTCCAGGCGCACCATGAGCGTCTTGAATGCCTGGGTGGGGTCGATGCCCAGCTTCTCGACGGTTTCCTCCCCAAACGCCCGGGCGGCCGGGTCGTGCTCGTACTCGTGAAGGGTAAAAGCAACGCCGGCCGCCGTGAGCGCCTCGATGGCGCGGGTGGGGCCACCGCCGTGGTCTTTGCTGTGTTTACGAGCCATGACCCCAGTGTAGGACGCGTCAGAGGATGGACGCCGTCGGGTCGTCGACGACGGCCTTTCCGAAGGGGAAGCAGGTGATCGGGATCATCTTCAGGTTGGCGATGGCCAGCGGAATGCCGACGATGGTGACGGCCTGCGCGGCGGCGGTGGTCACGTGGCCGATGGCGAGCCACAGGCCCGCGACAATGAACCACACGATGTTCATGAGGGCCGATCCGGCGCCCGCACCGGGCTGGTCAACAACACGCTTACCGAAGGGCCACAGCACGTAACCGGCGATGCGGAAGCAGGCCACGCCCGCGGGGATCGTGACGATGAAGATGCAGGAGATGAGTCCCGCGAGGAGGTAGCCGAGGAAGAGCGGCAGGCCTCCGAAGAAGAACCAGATGATGTTGAGCAGGGTACGCATTGCGTGTCCTTTCCTTGATCTGTGAACATTCTAGTCTGCCACGACTCCTCGCTCAGATCCCCCTGAGTCGCCCCTGATTGGCCCCTGAAAGTACCTCCGCGCGTACCATGAGGGCATGAGTATTCCCGAGGCCATCGCCGCTGCCCGCGACCGCATCGACCGCGCGACGTCCGCGTGCGGTCGCACCGATTCGGTGCACCTGGAGCTGGCGGTCAAGACGCGCACGCCCGAGGAATGCCGCGAAGCCGCCGCTGCCCTGCGTGAGGCGGGCCTGCCCATCCTGCTCGGCCACAACCGCGTCCAGGAGGCACGCGCGACGGTGGACGCGATCCGAGAGGTGCCCGGCACGCGCATCCACCTGATCGGGCCTCTGCAGTCCAACAAGATCAACCATGCGCTGGCCTGCGTGGACGCGATCGAGTCGCTGGACTCCCCCGCCCTGGCCTCGAAAATCGACGCGCGCGCGACCGGCACACTCCCGGTGTTCGTCGAGGTGAACGTCTCGGGCGAGGCCACAAAGCACGGCTGCGGCCCCTCCGACGTCGCCGCACTGATCGACGTGGTCGAGGCCTCGACTCACCTGCAGCTCGCGGGCTTCATGACGGTTGGCCTGAACTCCCCCGTCGAGGCCGACGTGCGCGCCGCGTACGCGCAGCTACGCGGCATCAGGGACGAGGCCGCATCTCGCCTGGGCGTCGAAGAGTCAGACCTAGCGCTGTCGATGGGCATGAGCCGCGACCTTGAGTGGGCTATCGCCGAGGGGGCGACAATCGTGCGCCTGGGCACCGCGATCTTCGGCGCCCGCCGCGTCTGAGCGGGCCGCTCGTTCGCGCGAGCACAGCGTCAACTAGGATTGTCCGCATGATGACTGTTCTCGCTGGAATGTCCGCCGCGATCCTGGCGCTTGCCCCGATCACCAATCCGATCGGGGGTCTCGCAGCGTTCGCAGGACTCACCGCCGACAATGCTCCGGCTACGGTGCGCTCGCAGGCGTGGAAGACAGGCATCTACGTGTTCGCCATCCTGACGGTGTTCGCGGTCAGTGGCTCGCTCATCATGCGTTTCTTCGGCTTCGACCTACCCTCGCTGCAGATCGCGGGTGGCTTGGTCGTCGCGCACTCGGGTTTCTCGATGCTGGAAAACAAGCGCCGTGCCACCCACGAGGAGGCTCAGCACGCGACCTCCAAGCCGGACGTGTCCTTCTCCCCCATGGCACTCCCCCTCATCGCGGGGCCCGGCTCGATCGGCGTGGTTATCGCGCTGGCCGCCCGCAACACGGCCATCGGTTTTCATGTCGGCATCGTCCTGGGAATCGCGGTAACTGCCGCCGTCATCGCGCTGCTGCTGCGCTACGGCACGCCCTGGATCGACAAGCTGGGTGCCACCGGAGTCGGCGCGATCGTGCGCATCATGGGCTTCCTAATCCTCGTCATCGGCGTCGAGCTCATCATCCACGGGGTGCGCGCGCTCCAGCTCTTCTAAGCGGAAGCCCGCCCCGGCCTCGTCGAAACGACACCGAAGCGGGCCCGGGATGCCCGGCTCACACCAAGCGAGCTAGACATCCGTGCTCAGGGGATGCGGTGCACCCACTCCTCGCGCGCGAACTTCGTCTCGCAGCGCTTGCGCGCGACCTCGAGATCCGCCTCGGTGATGGTGCCGACGCTCGCGTTGTACTTCTCCTTGAAGTGGTCGAAGAACACCTGCAGGATGTCCTCGCGCGCCATGCCGGTCTGGGAGCGCATGGGATCCACGCGCTTGACGGCACTGCGGGTACCCTTGTCGCGGATCTTCTCCATGCCGATGCGCAGGACCTCGTTCATCTTGATGGCGTCGATGTCGTAGGCCATGGTCACGTGGTGGACCATGTAGCCGTTGGCCCAGCGCTTCTGCGCGGCGCCACCGATCTTGCCAAACTCGGAGGCGATGTCGTTGAGCGGCACGTACTTGGCCTTGATGCCCAGCTTTTCGAGGACCTCCATGACCCACTGATCGAGGTAGGGGTATGCCTGCTCGAAGCTCATTCCCTCCACGAGGGCGGTGGGGATGACGAGCGAGTAGGTGATGCAGTTGCCGGGCTCCATGAACATGGCGCCGCCGCCGGTGACACGCCGCGACACGGTGATGCCGTATCGATCCACGCCGTCCTGTTGGATTTCGTTTTGGTAGGACTGGAAGGAGCCGATGACGACCTGGGGGCCGTTCCACTCCCACAGGCGCATGAAGGGCTTGCGGCGCCCCGCGGCCACGTCTTCGACCAGGGTTTCGTCCATGGCGACGTTGATCATCGGGTCGACGACAGGGCCGTGGATGACGTCAAAGTCGATGTCGTCCCACGACAGGGCGGCGCCCAGCGCGCGGCGTACGGCGATGCCGACGGCCTCGGGGGTCACGCCCATGAGGGTGTCGCCCTCGTGGAGGGCGGCCTCGACGCGCGCGGCCAGATCCTTGGCGCTCGACGAGGCCGGGGCCCCTTCGAGGGATGCGGTGATCCGGGTGAGCGCGTCGTCGGGGTCGAGGAAGAAGTCGCCCGACACGCTCACGCGCGCAAGGCGATCCTCCTCCACATCGGTGTCGACGACGACGAGCTTTCCTCCGGGGACTTTGTACTCTCCATGCATGCCCACGATTGTAGGCGCTTCCCTCACGCCCAGTCGGGCAGACGCGCACGCCGCCCTTGTCGGCGGACGCGGCCAGCATGCCGTAGACGCGCAGGGCGTCGGAGACCTGGCGGGCGCGAGGCTTGGAGGGCTTCCACGGGGCGGTGCCCTTGTCGGCGCGGCGACGCTCGAGCTCCTCGTCGCTCACGTTCGCGCGCAGGACGCGGTTGTTGACGTCGATCTCGATCTCGTCGCCGGTGCGCACGAGGCCGATCGCGCCGCCGGCCGCGGCCTCGGGCGAGATGTGACCGATGGAAATGCCAGACGTGCCGCCGGAGAAGCGGCCGTCGGTGATGAGCGCGCACTTCTTGCCCAGGCCCAGGCCCTTGAGGTAGGAGGTCGGGTAGAGCATTTCCTGCATGCCGGGGCCGCCCTTGGGGCCCTCATACTGGATGACGACGACGTCGCCTTCCTTGACTTGCTTGCTGAGGATGGCCTCGACGGCTTCCTCCTGGGATTCGACGACGAAGGCCTTGCCGACGAAGTGGAAGAGGGACTCGTCGATGCCGGCGGACTTGATGATCGCGCCGTTGGCGGCGATGTTGCCGTAGAGGACCGCCAGGCCGCCGTCCTTCGTGTAGGCGTGCTCGACGGAGCGGATGCAGCCGGCCTCAGAGTCGGTGTCGAGGGACTCGAAGAGGTTGGCGGTCGAGAAGGCCTGGGTGGTGCGCACGCCGCCGGGGGCGGCGAGGAAGCGGTGCTTGGCCTCGTCGGTGGCGCGCCCGCTGCGCACGTCCCACGCGCCCAGCCAGTTCTCCAGGTTGTCGGAGTGGACGGAGTGGACGTCGCGGTTGAGCAGGCCGGCGCGGTCGAGCTCGCCGAGCAGGGCGGGGATGCCGCCGGCGCGGTGGACGTGCTCGATGTGGTAGGTCGTGGAGTTGGGGGCCACCTTGCACAGGCAGGGCACGCGGCGCGAGATCGCGTCGATGTCGTCGAGCGTGAAGTCGACGCCGGCCTCGTTGGCGATGGCGAGGATATGCAGGACGGTGTTGGTGGAGCCGCCCATGGCCACGTCCAGGCTCATGGCGTTCTCGAAGGCGGCCTTGGTGGCGATGGAGCGCGGCAGGACGGAGTCGTCCTCGTTGTCGTAGTAGGCGCGGCACATGTCGACGATGCGCGCACCGGCCTCGGTGAAGAGCTTCTTGCGTTCGATCTGGGTGGCCAGGGTGGTGCCGTTGCCGGGCAGGCCAGGCCGATGGCCTCGTTGAGGCAGTTCATGGAGTTCGCGGTGAACATGCCGGCGCAGGAGCCGCAGGTGGGGCACGCGTTGGCTTCGATGCTGGCCAGCTGGTTGTCGCTGACGGAGTCGTCGACGGCCATGACCATCGCGTCGATGAGATCGAGGCGGTGTTCGACGACGCCGTCGACGGCGGCGCCGGATTCCATGGGGCCGCCGGAGACGAAGATTGTGGGGATGTTCAGGCGCATGGCGGCCAGGAGCATGCCGGGGGTGATCTTGTCGCAGTTGGAGATGCACACGAGGGCGTCGGCGCGGTGCGCGTTAACCATCGTTTCGACGCTGTCGGCGATGAGGTCGCGGCTGGGCAGGGAGTAGAGCATGCCGTCGTGGCCCATGGCGATGCCGTCGTCGACGGCGATCGTGTTGAATTCCTTGGCAACACCACCGGCTGCTTCGATGGCTCCGGCGACGAGGTCGCCCATGTTCTTCAGGTGCACGTGGCCGGGGACGAACTGGGTGAAGGAGTTGGCGATGGCGATGATCGGCTTGCCGAAGTCGCCGTCCGTCATGCCGGTGGCGCGCCACAGGGCGCGTGCTCCGGCCATGTTGCGGCCTTGGGTGGATGTTGCCGAGCGCAGCGGGCGACTCATGATGTGCCTTTCTTTTGCCTTGTAATGACTCCACAGTAGGAGCGTGAGCGCTGCGTTTCCGTGCGGGTTTCGTCTCATGGACGAGGCCGGGGCTGGGCGGGGGTAGTTTTCGCGCGGTATTTCGGGGGCTGTGGTGAGTGGGGCGCCGTGTCAGTGGGTGGACGCTTACGGGCGTGATTGCAAGGAAAACGCAAGGGGTGCGTGCGTGAATTAGCGTCTTGCAGATGAGTGGTTGATCGCATTGGTCACGCTTCGGACATTCGGTCTCGTTCTCGACGCGCGAAACGTAGGCTGAGGGCACAGATTAGAGAAAGGACTGCGATGACCATTCGCACCACTCATGTTGGTTCCCTGCCCCGTACCCCCGAGCTGATCGAGGCGAATCGTGCGCGCCGTGAGGGTTCGCTCGGCGAGGCTGACTTCACGTCGCTGCTGCAGGATCAGGTTGACGGCGTTGTGAAGCGTCAGGCTGAGATTGGCTTGGATATCGTCAATGACGGCGAGTACGGTCACGCGATGATCGACACGGTTGATTACGGCGCGTGGTGGACGTATTCCTTCTCGCGTTTCGGCGGGCTGTCCTTCGAGGACGTGCAGCGTTTTGATGTGCGTCCCCCGGCCGGCCGCGATGGTCGTCTGTCTTTCTCGTCGTTCGCTGAGCGCCGCGACTGGCAGCGTTTCGCGGACGCGTACGCGGATCCGGATTCGGGTATTCACATTGCGAACCGCAACCCGATCGCGTTCCCGACGATCACGGGCGAGCTGACCTACATCGGCGCCGAGGCCGTGGAGCGCGATATCGCGGGCACAAAGCACGCGCTGGAGGCGGTCGGCAAGCCCGTGTCGGATGGTTTCGTGGCGGCAATTTCGCCGGGTTCGGCGGCTCGCGTGGCTAACGCGTTCTACGAGGACGACGAGGCCGTGGTGTGGGCGTGCGCGGATGTGCTGCGCGAGGAGTACAAGCGCATTACGGACGCAGGCCTGACGGTGCAGATTGACGCGCCGGATATCGCCGAGGGCTGGGATCAGATGAACCCGGAGCCGTCCGTTGAGGATTACCGCGCGTTCTCGCGCGTGCGTATTGACGCGCTGAACCACGCGCTGGAGGGCATTGACCCGTCTCTGGTGCGTTTCCACGTGTGCTGGGGTTCGTGGCACGGCCCGCACACGACGGATATCCCGTTCAAGGACATCGTGGATCTGGCCCTGCTGGTGAACGCGAATGGCCTGACGTTCGAGGCGGCGAATGCTCGCCACGCGCACGAGTGGACGATCTGGCGTGACATCGAGCTTCCCGAGGGCAAGTACCTGATTCCGGGCGTCGTGTCGCATTCGACGAACGTTGTGGAGCATCCGAAGCTGGTGGCTCAGCGTATCCGCCAGTTCGCGGACATTGTGGGCGACGAGCGTGTCGTGGCGTCGACGGACTGTGGCCTGGGCGGCCGCATCTACCCGTCGATTGCGTGGGCGAAGCTGGAGGCCCTTGCCGAGGGCGCTCGTCTCGCATCGAAGTGATCGCCTGACTGCTGGCCTGGTGCGCGCGGGGTGGATGAGTATCCACCCCGCGCGCTTTCCCAGGGTTTTCTCAGCCAAAGCTCCCCGTTCTTTGAGCTTGGCGTCACACAATGGATTGTGTGTTGCAGCCCCCGTTTCCGGGTCGGCTCGCCGCGGTGGGGATCGCACGCCGCGTCGGGTTCCGGGATTGGGGGCTGCGGCGCGTCTGGGGCATCTTGACACCCACGTTTTAACTCGCTTTTCCGTAATGCGAGTTACGGAGCCCTTTCTTCGTTATTCTGGAAGTAAGCACCCATTGTCGAGGCTGTTCGAGGGAGAACATCATGGGAGCAAACACCAGGGAGGGCACGTACTCCATCCGTTCGCGCGTTGGTTTGCTCGCTGCCGCTCTTGTCATCGTCGCCACGGCTTGTGGCTGCCAACAGACCACGCCCGCGGCGGAGGGGCCGTGGGCGGCCGACATTGAGCAGGCGCGCAATGAGTGGGCGTCCAACGAGTTCGTTCAATCTGTCCTGGCCGACTCTGCCATCAGCGAGGCCGAACTCCAGGACATGCGTCAGCGCGTGCTGAGCTGCCTGACAGACAAGGGCGTCACCGGCGCATCGTTCAGCCCAAGCGGCGGGTTGAGCGTCCCCGATCAGCCGGTCGGCTCCTCCATATCTGAGGAACAGCAAGAAGAATTCGTCCACGCCTGTTCCATCGAAGCCGGTCAGCCGATCATCGAGGCGCTCGAGTTCGACATGCGAGTCAACCCGGACCACCTGGATATCAACGAGCTGTACACGCAGTGTTTGATCCGCAACAAGGCGGTTGAGCCGTCCTTCACGGCCCAAGAGCTCGCGCGCGCTCGCGAGAGCGGAACGCCTCTCGCAAGCACGTTGCCTTTCATTGACCCAGCTCAGGGGCCCGACATTTGGAAACGATGCGTCGAAGACCCCAGCAAATGACCACAACCACCCTCAGGAGTTGAGATGGCATCTTCTCGCCGCTGGCTCGCCCTCACCGCGTTTGTCGCTCTCATCGCCGGTGCGGGTGGGGTCAGCGCGGGTATTCTCATCGCCTCGCCGCCCACCCCGGCCTCGCTGGCCTCGTCATCTGCGCCGTCGACGGTCCCCGTCACCACGCGCGAGTTCACCGATACGCACTCCCTCACCCTCACGATTCCCCCGGCCTCGCCTCACGAACTCACCTCCCCCATCGCCGGGCGCATCACGGCCCTCCAAGCAGCACCGGGAACTCCCATCACATCAGGTTCCATTCCCTGCGAGATCGATGGCCTGCCCCTTCTTGCCTTAGCCCTGTCCACTCCGCTCTATCAGGACGTGGTGGACGGAGCGACCGGACCAGACATTGCGGCCCTGAACGCTGAGCTTGCTCGGCTCGGGTATGCGGCTCCAGCGGAATCTCAGCGGGTCACGGCCGCCACGCGAGCGGCCCTGGCCTCGGCGATGGGCGTGAGCGACGGAGCTGGTGGCGTTCCCTCCCATATCGAGGCCTCTCGCGTCCTGTGGATTCCCTCGCCGAGCGTCACCCCCTCGTCGGTCCCCGTTCGCCTGGGTGACAGCGTCGATAGGAGCACTGTTCTCCTCGCCCTTGAGGACTCCCGCGACGCCTTGCGCCTCTCCGTCCCGCCGGACGCCTATCCCGCGGACCACGTCATCACTCTGGGAGACACGGACTACCCCGTTCCCGCTGATGGCGTGATCACCGACCCCACACTGACGGCGACGATCCTGTCCTCGCGCGAATACACGGACTTCGTCCGCTCCGCCCGGAGCAGCGATGGACCCGTTCAGCTGCCCGTCTCCTGGAAGCTCGCCTCCCCCATCACCGTCACGGTCGTCCCGCCGGCCTCAGTGATCGGAGACGCGACGAACGCGTGCGTCTTTGCAAGCGGCACGCCAATCCCCGTCTCTATCGTTTCCTCTCAGCTCGGCCGAACCTACGTCCTGCCAACGACCCCGCTCTCCGCCGTCGACACCGCCGTCGAGGGACGCTCATGTCCGTCGAGCTAGACAACGTCGGGCACAAATTCGCCGCAAGCCCGTGGCTCTTTCGCCATCTGAGCGCCCGCTGCGAGGACGGCTCCCTCACCGCCATCATCGGCCCGTCCGGTTCTGGCAAATCAACCCTGCTGTCGCTGATCGCGGGATGGGAAACTCCAGCCGAGGGAACGATCAGCGTCCCCCGTCCGTCTGGTGAGCAGAACCCCCGCATTGCGTGGGTCTTCCAGAACCCGTTCGGCGTCCGAGCGCGCAGCGCGATCGACCACGTGGCGCTGCCCCTGTTGGCCCGCGGCATGAGCCGGGCGCAGGCCGATGTCGAGGCGAACCGGCTCCTTGACGCCTTCAACCTGGCGCATCTCGCGGAGCGCTCTTTTCGGGATCTGTCGGGCGGCGAGGCTCAGCGTGTGCTCCTCGCGCGCGGGCTCGCTTGCGCCCCCACCCTTCTCCTCGTAGATGAACCAACCGCGCAGCTTGATCAGTCCACGGCTCGTGATATCGCCTCCACGCTCGGCTCGCTGCGCGAGGACGGGGTGAGCGTCGTGATCGCGACGCACGATCCGTCGATTCGCGCTCAGTGCGACGCCGTCATTAACCTCGCCCACTTCCAGGAGGAGGAACAGCGATGAGCACACTCTCGTGGCGCGCACTCCTGTCCGAGGCCTGGAGGGACTGCCTGAGCGGGACGGCCCGCATCGGGATTCTGACTGTTCTGGCCACCGCCCTGGTCGGAGGCGCGATCTGCGCTGACGCATTCTCGCTGCGTTCCCTCAGCATTGAGGCGGCCTCGTTTCGTGCCCATCTGGGATCGGTGCGCGTCCTCCAAGCGCAAGGCGGCATCGACGGGGCCACTTGCGATGCGCTGTCGCGAATCCCCGGGGTGCGTGCAGGAGCCGTTCGCTCGGTCGAATCCGGCCTGTCCCCGCTCGCCCTTCCTGCCTCGTCGCTGCCCCTGTACGAGGTCACGCCCGGAACCGTCTCTCTCCTGGGGACAACAACGGCCGATCCGACGGGAATTCTGCTCCCTGAGCAGGTAGCCGAGGACCTCGGCACCACTCAAGGAGCCCTTCTCCCCCCTCGCACACGGGCAGGCCGAGGTCGCGGGCACCTACCCGTGGGACGAGAACGACGGGCGCCGCCCCGGCTACGCCTACGCGGCTCTCGCCCCCGTGCCCACAATGGGGACCTTCGATGAGTGCTGGTACGAATCCTGGCCGCACAGCGACGACGTCGATGCCTTGGTGCGCTCAGCCCTCGTTGGAAGCGACGATCAGAACGCCCAGGTCCTGGCCATGAACCCTTCGCGCGGGACGACCTTCGACGCGGCGGGGCGACTGCAACAGAGACCGACCTGGTGGGCGTGGATCGCCGCGAGCACAATCGGTGCCGTGCTAGGGCCGCTGCCACATGGTGGCGGCGCCTCGAGATCGCCTCAGCTCTGCACGCTGGGCTCCGCACGTCGGATACGACAGTCCTTCAACTGTTCGAGGCCGTGGCGTGGGTGGGCGGCGCATGCGTCCTCACCTCCGGCATATGCCTCACGATCCTGAGCGGAGCGGCGCCCGGGGATCGCTCCGATCTCATCCGTTTGGTCGCAGTCGAGGGCATCTGTGCCGCGTCGTGGACGCTCATCGGTGTCGTGATTGCCTCCATGACGATCCGCGAGCGCCAGCTGTTCACGTTCTTTAAGGGCCGATAGGTATCGGCGCGTGATCGCGACTACAATTGATGTATGAGCGTCCTCGTGATTCAAAACGACCCGATCGTTCCGGTGGGTCAGCTGTCCGCCTTCCTCGGCGGTCACGAGGTGGTGCGCGCCTGGGAGGACCCGCAGCGCCTCCAGGACCTGGCGGCCGCTCCCCCTGCCGGGCGCCCTCATCCTGCTGGGTGGCCGGGCGAACGCCTACGACGACGAGGCCTGGCCGTGGCTGGAAGCCGAACGTGAGCTCGTGCGCCGCTGCGTGCGCGCCAACATCCGGGTGCTCGGCATTTGCCTGGGCGCCCAGCTGATCGCCGCGACCTTCGGCGGGCGCGTCAGCGTCGCTGACCCGGCAGGCCCCGAATACGGCGTTATCTCCCTGGCCTGGGGCACGAACGACCAGGCGGGCGGCGGCGGAGCCGTCCCCCTGCGCATGGCCCTGGCCTCGACCCACACGGTCTTCGCCGACCATGGTGACGCCATCGTGGAACTTCCCCACGGAGCGCGCGAGTGGGCGCGCTCGGACAAGTACGCGCAGATCTTCTCCTACGGCACCGCCCTGGGCGTCCAATTCCACCCGGAGGTCACGCGCGAGACCGCGACCGTGTGGGCTGTGAACAACGAGGACGTTGACACCGAGGACATCGTCGCTGGCTACGACGCCCACGAGGGCGAGCTGGCATCCACCTGCAAGACCCTGGCCGACTGGGTCTGCGGCGTCTTTTAGGCGCAAACAGAATCGCAGTGCGGGCACCCCCACGCGGTACCCACACTGCGATTGACAATCGGGCCTCGTCGCAGCGAGCGGAGATGAGGCCCGGCTCTTATTTTAGAGGAAAAAGCCGCAGCTACAAGGCTTTTCCAGGAACCAAGACCACCACGTGGGACGACTTGACAACGCTCCCATTCACAGCCTCGTCGCAGCGCGCGACGTACCCGGTCAGGGGGCCGCGACCTGCACAAACGAACCGGTGCCGTACGCCCACACGCGACGCTCGGCGGCCGAGACGAACACGGCCTGGCCACGGCTCAGCTCCACGCTGTCCCCGCCCTGCTCCTCGCTCACGTGCAGGGTGACCGACCCGGAGGTCGCGATGACGATGCGCGGGCCCTCACCTGGCACGGCGACCTCGTCCACGCGGGACGTGTGCTTGCCGGGTGCCAGCGTCGTCACCGACAGCTCGAACTCCTGGGCAGGTGCCAGGAAGCGGTCCGTCGTCGCCGAGGGGTGCTCGGGGGCCACGCGCACGGGCGGCAGCGCCGAAAACTCGGTGATCTCCACGAGCTGGGCGGAGTCCACGTACTTACCGGTCAGGCCCGCGCGCACGACGTTGTCAGAGGAGGCCATGACCTCGATGCCCAAGCCCGACTGATAGGCGTGGATCTGGCGCGGCGGAATGTAGACGGCCTCGCCCGGGCGCAGGGACACCGGGTTCATGAGGAAGGCGACGATGATGCCCGGGTCGCCCGGGTGCTTCTCCCCCCAGGACGCTCACGAGCTCGTCGGTGCGCGGCGAGGGGGACGTGCCGGACGCGAGGCGGGAGCGGCACGCGGCCACGAACTCTTCGACGCGCTCGGGGGTCGCCGGGGAGTCCTCGTCGAAGAGCCACGTGGCCAGGGAACGCAGGCCCCCGCGCACGGTGGACAGCTTGAGGCGGTAACGCAGGCGGTCCGCGAGCTCACCATCCAGGCCGACGAGGAGCTGGCGGGCCTTACGCGGCACGCGGAAGCCCACGAGCGCGCTGAACTCGGTGAGCGCGTAAATCATCTCGGGCTTGTGGTTCATGTCCCGGTAGACGCGGCGCGTGTCCGTGCGCTCGATGCCCAGGACCTCCTCGCGCAGGTAGCCCTCGCGCGCGATCTCCTTCGTCGGATGCACCTGCAGGCTCAGGGTCTGCGCAGGGGCGATGATCTTCGCCAGGTACGGCAGGGTCGGGCCAAACGCGTAGAGCAGGCCACCGCCGAGGGCACGCTTGGGGTCCTCGCCGATGTGCTCGGCGAGGGTCTGCCCGCCCGTCAGCAGCGTCGGTCCGTCCGGGTGGGCGCCGAACCACACCTCGGACACCGGGTCGTCCCCGGCGGCGGCCCCCAGGAACTCGGGGATCGCGTTCGTGGAGCCCCACGCGTCAGCTTTCGTCCAGCCGATCAGTCTTTCCATAGGTCGAATCCTATCGGTATCGGGCGCGTAAACACGCGAGGGACGAGGCCGTGGCCCCATCCCCCGCGTGCTCGCGTCTGTCAGGCGCTGGGTTGATCGGTGGTTTCGCGCGCCTCGAGGGCGGCGAGCGCACCTCCGCGCGCGTGCAGCTCGGCGTAGGTGCCGGTCTCCACGACGCGGCCCGAATCCATGACGATGATCTGGTCGGCGTCGCGCACGGCGCTGATGCGGTGGGCGATCTCGACGATGGTGCGGCCCTTCGCGACGCGCGCGATGCCCTCGCGCACGCGCGCCTCGGTGGCCGGGTCGACCTGGCTCGTGGCCTCGTCGAAGACGTAGATCGGGGCGTCGCGCAGGAGCGCGCGGGCCAGGGCAAGGCGCTGACGCTGGCCGCCCGAGAGGCGCTCGCCCATATCGCCGACGACCGTGTCCAGGCCGTCCTTTTCCGTGGCCAGCCAGTCGGTGAGGTCCACGGCCTCCAGCGCGCGCTCGAGGTCCTTGTCGGTGGCGTCGGGTGCGGCGAGCAGCAGGTTGGCGCGCAGCGTGTCGTTGAACAGGTAGGGGCGCTGGGGCGCGGAGGCGACCGTGGCGCGCAGGTCGCGCAGGGACGCGTCGGCCACGTTCGTTCCGCCGATGGTGACGGCGCCCGAGGCCGGGTCCCACGTGCGGGTCAGCAGCGAGGTCAGCGTCGACTTGCCCGAGCCGGAGGCACCCACGATGGCGGTGCGCTTACCGGCGGGGATGTGGATGCTCACGCCGCCCAGGACCGTGGGGGCGGGCGCGGGGGCGTCCTCGTCCGTCGGGTAGGCGAAGGTCACGTCGGTGAACTCGATGTCGCCCGGGGTTAGTGGCTTGGGGGCGGCCGGGTCGGCAACGACGGGCGCGCGGTCGGTGATCGCGAAGACGCGGGCTGCCGACGCGAAGGCCTGATCCAGGTCCGCGGCAAACTCCTCGACCGCGAGGACCGGGCCGAAAGAGCCCATGGCGATGCCGAGAGCGAGGCCCGCCTGGGGCAGCGTCAGCGTCTCTGCGAGCACGTTCGAGCTCGCGACCATGGCGACCGTGACGACGCCGAGGGCGACGGCGGCCTGGTTGAGCCCGCGTCGCAGCGCGATCCAGCGACCCTGGGTGCCAAGACCCGAGGAGATGCGCTTTTCAATGGCGCTCATCTCGGCCTCGCGGCGCTCCTGCGCCCCAAAGGCGAGGACCTCACGCACGCCCTGCACCGAGTCGGTCACGTGGGCGGCGATCGCGCCGCGGGCCTCGCGCAGCTCACGCGCCGCGCGGGCGGTGGAGCCGGAACCCAGGAAGGGAATGACCGCACCGACGATCAGCAGGAAGGGAGCCAGCACGGCGGCCAGCGTCCAAGACACGGCGGTGCCCATCCACACGACCGACAGGATCGGGACGATGATGGCCGTCGTGACGGGGGCGAGCGTGTGGGCGAAGAAGACCTCGACGCGGTCGATATCCTTCGTCACGCGGTTCATGATGTCGCCCGAATCCAGGCGATCCGTGCCCGCGGGAGCCTGGGGCTCGAGCTGGTCGTAGAAGTAGTTGCGCAGCATCGCCAGGGAGTGGAAGGCCACGAAGTGACCGGCGAATTGCTCGAGGTAGCGGGCCAGGCCCTTGAGGAGACTCAGGCCGATAGCGCAGCCGATGATCAGGGCGATGCTCCAGGCGCTCTCCCCAGAGGCGAGGCTGGCGACGGCCCAGCCGCCCAGGGCGAACAGAGCGATGCCGATCATCAGGAAGACGATGCGGGCGGCGATGGAGGCCGCAAGCGGCGGCAGGACGCGCCGCGTGATCGACAGGAGTCGAAGAGACAGTTGCCTGCGGGTCATCGGATCGTTCCTTCCTGCAGGGTCGCGACGCGGTCGGCGCCCTTGATGGTGGCGTCTCGGTGAGAGATCGTCAGGGTCGTGCGCCCGGCACACACGGTCTCTAGCGACGCGAGGATCTCGCGCTCGGAGGCCAGGTCGACGTGGGCGGTGGGCTCGTCCAGGATCATGATCGACGCGTTCTTCAGGAAGGCGCGGGCGATCGCGATGCGCTGGGCCTCGCCGCCCGACACGGCCAGGCCTCGGGCACCGACGCGGGCGTCGAGGCCGCCGGGCAGCGTGTCGACGAACTCCCCCAGGTGGGCGGCGCGCAGGGCCTCGATGAGCTGGTCGTCCGTGGCCGCGGGGGCGGCCAGGAGCAGGTTGTCGCGCAGCGTGCCGGAGAACAGGTAGGTGCTCTGCTCGACGACGGCGGTCTGGGCGCGCACCCATGACAGGGGCGCGCTGGCCAGGTCGACGCCGTTGAGGCTGACCTTCCCCGAGCGGGGACGCAGGAAGCCCTGCAGCAGCGCCGAGATCGTGGACTTGCCGGCGCCCGAGGGGCCAGCGAGCGCGACGTGCTCGCCCTGGGTGAGGGTTAGGTTCGCGCCCTGCAGGACCGGGGTGTCCTCGGTGTAGGAGAAGGAGACACCGCTGAGCCGGATCTCGCCGCGCTGGGGCGGGATCGCCGGGGCCTTGACACCCTTGGCGTCCGTGACCGGCGGGGTCTGCTTGATGAACTTCTTGATCTCCTTGTTGGCCGCGATGCCGCCCATACCGATGTAGAAGAACTGGCCGATGCGGTCCAGCGGGTCGAGCATGATCGAGGACAGCAACACGAGGGAGATGCCCTCTCCGACGCTGATCGCGCCCTGCTGGTAGCGGATGAGGGCCAGTGCGATCGCGCCGGTGATCATGCCGAGGGAGAAGACAGAATCGATGACGAGGAGGATCAGCTGGTTGCCGGCCAGGTAGCTCATGACCTTCGAGCGGACCTCTTCGGCGGCCTCGGCCAGGCGCTTGCCCATGTCCTTGCCGGCGTTCATGAGGGCCAGGTCGCCCAGGCCCTGGATGGCGTCGAGTTCCTTGGCGGCGAGCTGGCGCGAGGCATGACGGTAGCGCGAGGACACCGGCTTGAAGGCCTTGCGGAAGCCCATGACGCAGATCGGGACCAGCGGGATCGCGATCGCGAGGAAGCCGCCCGAGGCCGGATCGATCCTCAGGGCAACGACGATGACGACGAGGATCGGGGTCGTCAGCGACGCGATCATGGGGGCCAAGAAGATGCCCTTGTAGGCGGCGACACGCTCGACGCCGTCGGTGGCGGAGTTGACGACGCGGCCCGCGCGCTCGTTGGTGCGCTGCGAGGGCCCCAGGGCGAAGACCTGTCGGATCATCGAGTGGCGCAGCGCGGGCTCCATCTGGTTCATCTGGGCGGCTCCCAGGGCGCTGACCGCCCACGCGAACACGCCGGATCCCAGGGCCCCCAGCACGCCGATCCACCATGTCGACCAGGCGCCACGTCCCGCAATATCATCGATACCCCAGCCGATCGCCAGGTAGGCGGCGGCCAGGCAGAGAGCCGCTGCCCACGAGCAGACGACCACGATCGCGCGTTTCATTGTTCTCCTATCAACATGACGCACACGAGTACACAACCAAGGATAGCCTTAGTTAGGTTCTGACACCAGTGTCACTTTGGACCAATTTCGCATCGTGACCGCATAAAGAAGCCACGGCCTCGTGCAATCGACGAGGCCGTGGCTCCCTCAAGCGATCATGCTCAGACCAGGCGGTACGTCCAGCCGTAGGGATCCTCAGCGCGGCCCCACTGGATGTCAGTCAGGTGCTTGTGGATCTCGCGGGTCTTCTCCCCCACCTCGATCTCCACGTCGAAGTCATCGCCAGCCAGGCGCGTGATCGGGGTGACCACGGCGGCCGTGCCGCACGCGAAGACCTCGGCGACCGCACCAGAGCGGATGCCATCCACGACCTCGGACAGCGCGATCTTCTCCTCGCGCACATCCACGCCCTCATCGCGCAGCATGCGCAGAATCGCGCTGCGTGTGCCACCCTCGAGGATGACGCCGGTGAGCTCGGGGGTGCGAATGGTTCCATCGGCCATGACGACGAACATGTTCATGCCGCCCAGCTCCTCGAGGTACTTGCCCTCGTAGTGTCCAGGAAGCAGACCTGGGAGAAGCCCTTAGCCTCGGCCTGGATCTGGGGCAGCAGGGAGGCCGCGTAGTTGCCGCCCGCCTTGGCGCTGCCGGTCCCGCCGGGGCCGGCGCGGTGGTACTCGCGCTCCACCCAGATGGCCACGCCCGACAGGCCGCCCTTGAAGTAGGGGCCCGACGGCGAGCCGATGACGTAGTAGTCGACGACGCCGGCGGGGTGGACGCCCACGAACTCCTCGGAGGCGAACATGAAGGGACGCAGGTACAGGGACGAGCCATCGACCTCGGGAACCCACTTCGCGTCGGCGCGCACGTAGTCCACGAGGGAGGCCACGAAGTCTTCGCGGCTCAGCTCGGGCAGGGCGAGGCGGCGGGCCGAGTGGTTCAGGCGCGCGGCGTTGTAGCCGGGGCGGAAGGTCCACACGGAGCCGTCCTCGCGCTTGTAGGCCTTGATACCCTCGAACACGGACTGGCAGTAGTGGAAGACGGAGGCGCCGGGGGTCAGCTCGAGCGGGCCGTAGGGGATGACGCCGCGGTCGTCCCAGCCGCCCTCGCGCGTCCAGCGCATGTGGGCCATGTGGTCCGTGAACTTCTTGCCGAAGGCCAGGGTCGACATGATCTCGTTGTACTCTTCCGGCGTCGCCGGGTGAGCGTTGGGGGTCAGGGGAAAACGACCGGCCAGCTCGTCGGCGGCGGGAAGTACCAGGTCGCCGGCAGCCTCAAGTTCCGTGGGGGTGTGCTGCGTCGATGCCATGGGGTCTCCTGTCGTGGTTTTTCACAAATATGAAGCCAGAATATGCCCGACGTCCGCATTGTGGCCGATTGATTTCGGCATGTGACCCACTCCCCCGCCCCTGTGGACGTTCTCACCCCACAGAGCGGCTCACTCGTAGTGGGTCCACATACGCAGGACGCGGACGGTGCATTCTTCTTCGAAAACCTCGTAGACGAGCCTGTGCTGAATGTTGATCCTGCGGGAATACATTCCTACGAGGTCCCCGACGAGGCGCTCGTAGCGGGGAGGCGTCGCAAACGGATCCTCAGTCAGAACCTCGATGAGGCTCTGAGCTTTCGCCTTGAGTCCGCTGGCGGAGAGCTTCTTCGCATCCTTCGCGGCCTGCTTGGAGAAAACGACCCGCCACATCGCTACCACTCCACGTCATCGAGGGCGTCGTCGAGATCTTCGCGAGCGGCTTCCTTCAGACTATCCGCCATTCCGGGAATTCCCTGCAGATACAAGGTTTCCTGAATGGCGTACCAGTCTGCCTCGCCAATGAGAACGGCGTTTCCACGACGGCCGGTGATCGTGATGGGTGTCGAGTCCTCGTTCACGGTGTCGATAAGCCGGTAGAGGTCCGAGCGCGCGGCAGTAGCACTCACAGCAGTCATGGTCTTTCCCTTCCACCACCATCATAACGTACGCTTTCACGTACGTATAGGCCTGTGCGCAGGATTTCTGCCGAAAGGATACGATCGACGCATGACGACTCTGCCTGACTCTCTTTCCTCCGCCCTGCCCTCCCGCGAGCGCCGCTCCCCCGGCCTGGAGCTGGAGGACGGGCGCTGGATGGTGGCCGGGAAGTCGGGCCTGTACGTCTTCGGCGCCGAGGCCTCGTCGACGGACGGGGAGCCCACCCCCGAGGTGTTCCCCTGGTACGACGTGGCGCGGGCGCGCTGGGAGGCCGAGGGCTCGCTCTTCGCCCTGGAGTGGGTGGATCCGGCCCGCCCGGCCCTGGCGGGGCGCGGAGTCGGTGACCCGGAGGACTTCATGCGTCATACGAGCGAGTTCGTGAACCGCTCGATCGTCCTACACTCCCAGGTGGAGGCAAGCAATGGGACGACGGTGACGGCGTGGGTGCGCCGCGGCGAGGACGGCCTGTTCTCGGTGCTGACGGCCGACGGACCGCTGGATGCCGACGGGCAGCGCGAGGCGGACGCCCTGGAGGCCCGCGTGCGCGACGCGGTCGGCCTGGACTGATCAACGAGGCCGGGGCCCCTTCCGGGTACGCTCCCCCTCGCACGCGCGTCCTCAGACAACAACGGGACCCATCCTCACCGGATGGGTCCCGCTTCCGTATCCAGGCGAACGGCCGGAATCAGTGAATGACGTCGACGCGCTCGAAGGCGTCCAGGGAGAAGCCCTGCTCAAGGATCGCACGGCTCCACTCGCGGGCACTGAACAGCGAGTGGTCGCGGTAGTTACCGCACGAGTACGCGTCGGTGCCGGGCACGTCCTCCCAGGTGACCTCCTCGGCGATCGCGTGAAGGGAGGAGGCCAGCGCCTGCGTCACCTCGCGCACCGAGGGGGTGCCCCACATGATGAGGTGGAAGCCCGTGCGGCAGCCGAACGGCGAGCAGTCGATGACGCCGTCGATGCGGTCGCGCAGCAGGGAGGCCAGCAGGTGCTCGATCGTGTGCAGGCCCGAGGTCGGGATCTCCCCGGCGTTGGGCTGGAGGAGGCGCACGTCGAAGTTCGAAATCTGGTCACCCTTCGGACCGGCCTCCACGTTGATGAGGCGCACGTAGGGCGCCTTCACTGCGGTGTGGTCCAGGGTAAAGCTCTCAACTTCAGCCATCGGTTAGTCCCTTTCGGTGTAGTTTTGCCGGCGTTGCTCCAGGCGCATGAGCTCCCGGAACGTCTCGGAGTAGGTGGGGTCATCCTCGCTCAAGCGCGACAGGGTCGCGCGGGCCTCGCCGAGCTTGCGGGTCAGGTCCATGCGCACCATCGCGGCCACCACGCCACGGCAGTACGAGCGTACGTCGGCCTCACCCGCGACGGGCAGCGGCGCGACGGCCAGCTGGGTGACGGCGGGGCCGATGAACTCGCCGGCGGTCTCGAGGACCACCTGGACGAAGTGGCGCGAGGCCGCGAGAGTGGCGTTTTCGCCCGGGCCGAAGTGGGCCTCGGCCTGGCGCATCATCTGCGTGAAGGCGTCGAGCCCGCCGACCGCTCGGATCGCGTCGTGAACGGCGCGGTGCGTGGGCACGGTGAAGGACTGCCCGTCAAGCTCCTCGAAGCCCGATCCCACGGCGTACAGGGGGTGCTGGAGGACGGCCTCAAGAGCCTGGCGCTCGATGCGGCTCACAGGGTCCTCGGGACCTCGGCGCTCGGGCGCAGGGACGGGGCGGCCCGCGCCCGCCATCTCGATCTCGCCCGGGCGCGCCTCGTGCGCGATGACCTCGACGCGGCCGGCCGCTCGGATCGCCTGCTCGACCGTGGGGATATCCATGCCGAGCCAGCCGGCCAGCTGGCGCGTGTACTCGGCGCGCAGGGCGCGATCCTTGATGTGCGCGACGATGCCGGACGAGGCACGCAGGCCCTGCACGCGGCCCTCGGCGCTGCGCAGGTCCATCTGGGACAGGACGGAGCGGATCGCGAACTCAAAGAGCGGGATGCGCGAGTTCACCAGGTCGACGATCGCCTGATCGCCCTGGGATAGGCGCAGGTCGCAGGGGTCCTGGCCACCCGGCGCCACCGCCACGAAGGTCTGGGCCGCGAAGTTCTGGTCCTCGCCGTAGGCGCGCAGCGCGGCCTTTTGCCCGGCGCTGTCGCCGTCGAAGGTGAAAATGACCTCCGAGCCGTGCGCGCGCCCCGTGGACAGGAGCACGCCGGCGGCAGGATCCGCATGGTCGCCCAGCAGGCGGCGAATGATCTTGACATGCTCGGAGCCAAAGGCGGTGCCACACGTGGCCACGGCGTTCGTCACGCCCGCGACGTGCGCGGCCATGACGTCCGTGTAGCCCTCGACGATGACGACCTTGTGCTCGGTCGCGATCGTCTTCTTCGCCAGGTCCAGGCCGTACAGGAGCTGCGACTTCTTGTAGATCGGCGTCTCGGGGGTGTTGAGGTACTTGGGCGATTCCTTGTCGCTGTCGTCCAGGCGACGCGCGCCAAAACCGACCGTCGCGCCCGTGATATCGCGGATCGGCCACACGAGGCGCCCGCGGAAACGGTCATACACTCCGCGGTTTCCCTGCGACCCCAGGCCCGAAATCTGAATCTCCTGGTCCGTGAAGCCCTTGGAGCGCAGGTGGCGCGTGAGGGAATCCCACGAGGCCGGGGCGTAGCCGACCCCGAAATGCGCGCACATCGCCTGGGTGAAGCCGCGCTCGGCGAGGAACGTGCGGCCCTTGTGCGCCTCGGGGGGAGGCCAGCTGCTGCTGGTAGAACTCTTCGGCGACGCGGTGGGCGTCCAGGAGGCGCTGGCGCTTGCCCGGCTCCTCGGTGCGCACGCGTGCCCCGCCCTCCTCGTAGTGGAGGGTGATCCCGGCCTTCGCCGCCAGCATCTCCACCGCCTCGGTGAAGGGCAGGTGGTCGATCTTTTGCACGAAAGAGATAACGTCTCCGCTTTCACCGCACCCGAAGCAGTGGAACATGCCCAGGTGGGGGCGCACGTTGAAGGAGGGGGTGCGCTCGTCGTGGAAGGGACACAGGCCCTTCAGGGAGCCGATGCCTGCGGGTCGAAGCGCTACGTGTTCGCCGATGATCTCGTCGATCTTCACTGCGTTACGTACCGCTTCGATGTCGTCCTTACGAATCAGACCCGCCATGATCTCAGTCTACCGATGCCCGCCCGCGTCTGCGTCCAATCATGCTCACAGCTGCGAAGACAGCATGCCGCACCAGCGGGCGTGCCACGCGGAGGCCGACACGTCGGTGAGCGAGGCGACCTGGTCGATGACCGCGCGCAGGCGCACAGCGTCGTCGGAGGCGGCCCGCCACTGCGCGGCGAACACGGGCTCCAGGGCGTCGGCCCCGGCCTCGTAGAGCGCGTCGACGAGATCGGCCAGAGCGTGCGCTGCTGGTAGTAGACCGGCTCGGTCTCGCGCGGGCTCATAACGTAGTGAACGGCCATGCCCTTGAGGATCTGGATCTCGGCGCGCACCTCGCGCGGCACGACGAGGTCCGCGCGGTAGCGGCCCAGTGGCTCGTGCCCGAAGGTCTCACGCGTGGCGGCCACGGTCGCCGAGCAGAAGCGGCCGATCAGCTCGCTCGTCGCGTCCTTGAGGTGCGCGAGGGAGGCGTAGGAGCCGTCGAAGGAGCGCAGCCACACAGGCATGGAGACGATGCGCTCGAGGGCCTCCTCCAGGTCCGAACGCGCCACCGAGGGCCCGTACCAGTCCAGGGTCGAGGCCACGACCGCCGAGCAGTGCGCGTCATCGAAGAGGTCTGCGGGGTCCAGCTTGCGGGTCGCGACCGCGTCCTCCACGTCGTGCACCGAGTAGGCGATGTCGTCCGACAGGTCCATGATCTGGGCCTCCAGGCATCGCCGCCCGGCCGGCGTGCCCTGGCGCATCCACGCGAACACGGGCGCGTCGTCGGGGTACACGGAGTACTTGCGGGTCGACTTGGCCAGGTCCGGGCCGCCGGACTTGACCCACGGGTACTTACAGATCGCGTCCAGGGTGGCGCGCGTCAGGTTCAAGCCCGCGGGAATGCCGCCCGCGCCGATGACCTTGGGCTCCAGGCGCGTGACGACGCGCAGGGTCTGGGCGTTGCCCTCGAACCCGCCGATCGAGGCGGCCGCCGCGTCAAGCGCGCGCTCACCATTATGCCCGAAGGGAGGATGGCCGAGGTCGTGGGACAGACACGCCGCGTCCACGACATCCGGGTCGGCCCCCAGTTCCTTGCCGAGCTCGCGGCCCACCTGGGCGACCTCGAGGGAGTGCGTGAGGCGGGTGCGCACGAAGTCGTCCGAAATCGGGCCAGCACCTGCGTCTTTTCGCCGAGGCGACGCAGCGCGGAAGAGTGGAGGATGCGCGCGCGGTCGCGCTCAAACTCGGTGCGCTCGGAGGACTTGTGGTCCTCGGGCACCCAGCGCTCGGAATCGGCGGACGCGTACGGACGGTGCGCGTCGCCACCATCAACACCGGGGATCGCCAAGGAAAACTCATTCACGGGGCCATGTTACTAGGGAAACGCCTACGCAGAACGAGCCCGGGCCTCGTTACTGTCAAAGCGCCACAAATTACCGACAAAGCACTGTGAGATACCACGTCGGATCTTTCAGCATTTGTTCAAACATGCTAATTGTCAAGAGTCGCATTCAGCGTCGAATCCTCGTCCACGGAAGGAGTCCCGCGTGTCCAACACGGCACAGGAAATCCTCGATGCAGTCGGTGGCCCCGGCAACATCACCCACTTCACCCACTGCGCGACACGTCTGCGCTTCGAACTCAACGACGCATCGATCATCGACAAGGACCGAGTCGAGGCCATTGACGGCGTCCTCGGTGCCGTCCCGCAGTCGGGGGACCGCTACCAGATCGTTATCGGCGGTGCCGTGCAGTCGGTCTTCAACGAGATCAACAACCTGCCGTCAATGAAGTCGGGCGCCGCAGCCTCGAACGACGACGTCAAGGCCGCCGCCCGCGCAAAGGCTCGCGGCAAGAACGCCATCGTTGACGCCTTCTTCGAGTACCTGTCGGACTCATTCCGCCCACTGCTGCCCGTCCTGCTCGGTGCTTCCCTGATCCTGGCGTTCCTGGCGGTCCTGGAAGCTTTCGGCGTCGTCGACACGCACGCCCAGACAATCCCGGTGTGGCTGGGCTACGTGAACTCCATGTGGCGCGCGGTCTTCTACTTCCTGCCCGCGATGGTGGCCTACAACGCCTCCAAGAAGCTGGACATCGACCCCTGGGTCGGCACCGCCGTCATCCTGTCGCTGCTCACCCCCAACTTCCTGGGCCTGAGCAACGTTAACAAGTTCCCCGCCACCACCTGTATCCAGCTCGTCGAAGGTAAAGACGATCTGCTGCAGTGCACGACCCAGATCGACAATGTTCCGCTGATCGGCAACCTGCCCCTGCAGCTGGCCGACTACGGAGGCCAGGTCTTCGTGCCGCTGCTGATGGTGCCGATCCTGGCGGTCGTCTACAAGGGCCTGAAGAAGATCATCCCGGCGAACGTCCAGATGGTGTTCGTCCCCTTCATCTCCTTCATCATCATCATGCCGCTGACCGCCTTCCTGATCGGTCCCCTGTCGATCTGGATCGGTAACGGCCTGGGTGGCGGTCTGGCCTGGCTCAACGGCCACGCCCCCATCCTCTTCGCGATCATCATCCCGATCATCTACCCCTTCCTGGTGCCCCTGGGCCTGCACTGGCCGCTCAACGCCTGCAGCTGGCCAACATCGCATCGACCGGCTCCGACTTCATCCAGGGCCCCATGGGCGCGTGGAACTTCGCGTGCTTCGGCGCCACCGCCGGCGTGCTCTTCCTGTCGATCCGCGACCGCGACACCGATATGCGCCAGACCGCGTCCGGCGCTCTGGCGGCCGGCCTCTTCGGCGGTATTTCGGAGCCGTCCCTGTACGGTATCCACCTGCGTTTCAAGCGCATCTACCCGCTCATGCTCACCGGCTGTGTCGTCGGCGGTCTGGTCATCGGCATCGGTGACGGCGCCACCACGAACACCTTCGTGTTCACGTCGCTGCTGACGATCCCTGTCTTCACCCCCATGGCCGTCTACGGCCTGGGCGTCGCCGCCGCGTTCTTCACCGCGTTCCTCATGGTCGTCTTCTTCGACTACCGCACGAAGGAGCAGAAGGCTGAGGCTCGCGCCAAGAAGGAGGCCGCGAAGGCTGGCGTGTCCGCAGCTCCCGCCGCCGCCCCGGCTCCCGTCGCTGCCCCCACCGCTCCCGCAGCTGAGGCCGCTTCGGCTCCCGCTTTCAGCGACGAGGCAGTGGCTGATCTGACGCTCACCGCCCCCATGGCGGGCGAGCTGGTCGCGCTGTCCGACGTGGCCGACGAGGCCTTCGCCGCCGGCGCGCTCGGCCCTGGCATCGCCGTGTCCCCCGCTGCTGGCGCCGTGGTTGTTGCCCCGTGTGACGGCAAGGTGTCGGTCGCGTTCCCGACGGGCCACGCCTACGGCATCAAGTCCGCCTCCGGCATCCAGGTGCTCATCCACATCGGCATGGACACCGTGAAGCTGGAAGGCAAGGGCTTCACGCCGCGCGTCGCCAAGGGCGACGTCGTCAAGCGCGGCGACGTCCTGGCTGAGGTCGATTGGGATGTCATCCGCGAGGCCGGCTACGACACGATCACCCCCATGGTCGTCACGAACAAGAAGAAGTTCGGCGAGATCACCCCAGCCGCTCCCAGCCCGGTGGGTATCACCGACACGGTCGTGACCGTGTCCCCCAAGGAGGCGTGAGCTCTTCGAGCACGCTGACATAGCCGTGGTGGGCGGGCCGGTTGGCCCGCCCACCACCTTTTATTGCGTCGCTGGCAATCGACGTTCTTCCCGCGCCCCTGCGCATGTTCTTGGACAAGCCCAAGCGAGGCAGCTAGACTGTTGACCACTCGGTTACCTTGCCGCAGGAGTGCGAGGTTCCACGCAGCAAAGGAAATTGGAGCGATGCCAGACGTTGCATTCGACTCAGAGCGCCACGCGCAGGTGAGTGACGACATGAGCGCCGGGGGGGGCGAACTAACCACCTCCGCGACATCGGCAATGATGTTAGCTGCGGCGCAGATATTTGGTCATTGGACGACTGAGAGCGCAGCCCAGAGCATGGGGAATACCGTGCAGTCGTTCCTCACGTCATTCTCGACAAGCATGCTGAACGAGGCGCAGTATTTGGGCGATCTCGACACGAAGGTCGCTCAGGCAGTCTCCGACTTTACCGGTACCGAAGAAGATGCCCGCGCGGCGCTGGCAGCCGTCGGCACCGCCCTGCTGGCATTGAACCAGGGCGAAAGCGCCCACAAGGTCTATTCCGATCAGAGCATTGAACAGATCACCAGCGAGAATCCGCCTGCTCAGGCAGAGACCGGCGATGAGTCTGGCGACAGCGAGGGCACACCCTCCTACGGCGCTCAAAGTGAAATCTGAGCAGTAATTTCGAGGGAGAGAAGAACGCTATGGTGTCATCACCCATGTACGACCGGCTCATGGAGTTCGCGAACAGTGCGCCGGACAACGAGAAGCTCTACGGTTGGGACGACGAGCATTCCGCCATCGTCAAGGCCATTCGAGAGGCGCGCGACAAGGTCGAGCACTTCAAGGAGCACCAGGGGTTCACGGGCCAGGCCGGCCAGGCGATGTCCGACGAGGCCGCGCGCACAATCAGGCGCTTTGACAGGCAGGCCAACTTCTACATGACCGGCATGGCCTACTACGTCGAGGCAAGGCGCGCAATCATGCTCGCGGCGGAGGACGCGCGCCAGCTCTCCCCTACGCTGTTGGACCCCATGACGGAATCCCTGCGTCACGCGGGCGAGGTGACCATCCCCATCGCCTCAAAGTTCGGCTTGCCCGGCAAATTCGTCAATTCCCTGGTGGCGGACGGGCTGGCTTACGTGGAGGGTGTCGAGGCGCAGGCGAATGCCCAGCGCGAGGCGAAGGCCACGGAGATCATCGAGCGCTTCGAGTCGACGATGAATGACCTGAATGCGAGGCTGCAGAGTCACAGCGAGGCAGTCCTGACGCATCGGACACAGGGGATATCAGCTGGACCCCAATTCCTGAGCTCCCCGCGGACACCGCCGATGCCCTCAGGAAGGGCCACGTCGTCATCTCGCCCCACGAGGGTGGTGCCTACGGTCGTTCCCGGTCGGATGCCTTCGGCAACGCGGGCCTGCGCGGGGCGGATTCGGGCCTGTATCCGGGTGGCTACGACGAGGGCGGGGACATCGACCAGCGTGTCATGCGCTCCCCGCGTGTCCCCAATCGCTACCTGCCCGAGGGCGACCTCGGATCACGGACGAATCCGATCACGGACCCGCAGGATCTCATGGACGTGGACCTGCTGCACACCCGAGTCAACGGTGATCGGCACGCGAACGGGGTCATCGGAGGGCACACCCCCCGCTCCCCCGGTCGATCGCGATCATCCCCTCTGGGGACTCAATACGGCGCGTGCGGCAGAGGCACAGTCTGCCGGGCGCCTCGGCGGCGCGGGGCTGCTTGGGGCTGGGGCCCTGGGCCTGCGCGGGGCCGCGCGCATGGGTGGACCTGCGTTGGGCGGCCTCGGGCGCACGGGTGTTCTTGGAGCCGGCGTCACCGGTCGGATGGGGGCGGCTGCGGGCGCCTCGACACTGCGCGCCGGATCGTTCAGCGGTACTGGTATGGGCACCTACACACCCCCGGGCAGCGCGACCGGAGCGGGTTCGGCAGGGCGCGGCACGGCTTCTCCCGCGGGACAGCAAAGCGGCTTCATGGGCGGTTCCGGCGCGGGAGCTGGCGGCGGGGCGAAAGACGAGAAGAAACGTCGTCGCCGCAGGTATGAGGCCTTCCGCGTCGAGGACGAGGAGGACGAGGGCATGCCGCGCGGCTACGTCAATCCCCCTCTCGCAGACCTATGGCTCGGATCGTACGCTGACCCCGGTGAAACGCAAGGACGACGGATGGGATATCAGCCAGTGGTGAGCGCACGCATTTTTTCGCCGATTGGTCGGGACGCCGCGCTCCGAGGCGCGGGGACACTGTGCGCCACGCTGGCGCTCACGGGCATCGCCACCGGCTATCCGCTCACTCCCGCACGGGCCGATGACCGCCCCATCACGGCGGCTGACCAGGCCTACTACTCCTACTATCACCTGGACTCCACACGGGCCAAGGGCTACACGGGAGCAGGCGTCACCATAGCGATCATCGATGGCCCTGTCGATACCTCCGTTCCTGAGCTGGCAGGTGCAAACATTACGGATAAAAGCCCGTGCTCAGTCACGTCCAGCTCTGCCCACAGAAGCCACGGCACCACAGTCGCTTCCCTATTGGTGTCAGACGCTTACGGGACGGTACCCGATGCCACGCTACTCACTTACCAAAGCATCGATGACACCAGCTATGCGGGGCACGATTGCCCGATGAAAGCTGGCATTCTTCCTACGGAAGTATCATCGTTGATCAACAAAGCAATTGATGATGGAGCATCGATCATCAATTACTCCGCGACCTCGCCTTCACCTTCAGCACACCTCAAGTGGGCAATCGCTCGGGCGATGAGTCAAGGAGTCATCATCACTGCTGGTGCAGGAAACACTGCCTCAGACAACACTGAGCATTCCTTGTCGCAGTGGTCGGGTGTCGTCGGCGTTTCCGCCATTGACACCGACGGAAAGTTCGCTTCCTATTCCTCCTGGGGGCAGGGAGTCACCACGACTGCCATCGGGGGCCCTATTATCGCGCGCGATGAAAGCGGAAAGATATCCTCCACTCAGGGCACCTCTTTTTCGTCCCCTCTTGTCGCTGGCGCTCTCGCGCAGGCGCGCGCCAAGTGGCCCAACGCGACCCCGAATCAGCTCCTCCAGCTCCTCATCAATACTGCGGTTGGGCACGAACAAGGATGGAATCAATACGGCGGTTATGGTGCGGCAAACCTCGGTGGAATGCTGAACACCGATCCGAGCCAGTATCCGGATGAGAATCCCCTGGCGGACAAGGGCGGCGGCTCGAGCCCAACTCCCGCGGAGGTCCAGCAGTACGCCGATGGCCTCGTCGATCCCACCCAGATCGCGTATGACAACTCCTACGCCTATCGCGGCCTCGACGAATCACAGGCAACCAACAAAGACAACCCCTACCCCACACACCTGGGCACCAGCCCCCGCTACCACGCGAAGTAAAACAGCGAGTGGGAGGGGTGCCGAGCTCATGCTCGGCACCCCTCCCACTTGTCATTGCTCCCGGTATTTCTCCGTCAGCTCCGGGGTTAACCACTCCGGCTCCCGCCCCTCCAGCGGCAAGAACACCGTCGGATTCTCGGCGGAACCATCGCTACGCAGCGGACCCGCAGAGTATGACGTTGAGCTCTGAATACCGACGTGCGTGATGACATCGACAGACGCGGAGTAGCTCGCGTTCGTCCACACCGACAACACCATCTCCGAATCACGCTTCTCCCACATCGTGAACCCCAACGGCTTCAGCTTCGCATCGTACACATCTCGAATACGATCAGCATCGGTCTCAGAGAAGGTGTAGGACCGAGCCCTTAGGCTGTAAAGTGGCGTACTATCGGGGTATATCTCATCAATGAAATCGTTCGCAAACAAGCCAACGATAGTCTCCTGCGTCAAAAACTCATTACGCGCCGCGATAATTGCGGGCTCCACATCCCGCTCAAACTCCTCGATGGAATGCAGCCGCTACGCTAACTCCACAGCTGCCTTCTGCTCGGGATTCATCCCTTGCTCTCCTTCCGAACGGGGAACACACGCGGCGCACAGCAGCGCCACGCAGACACCCGCGACGAAAGCACGCACCAGCCTCACGAACAACCCCCAGCATCGATACGAGTCACGCCGCACCCCCACGGCTACAACCACGACAGCACGCACGTCACACAGACCAGCAGGACCCAGCCCCGTTACTGCCTCCGGTATTTCTCCGTCAGCTCCGGGGTCAACCACTCCGGTTCCCGCCCCTCCAGCGGCAAGAACACCGTCGGATTCTCGGCGGAACCATCGCTACGCAGCGGACCCGCAGAGTATGACGTTGAGCTCTGAATACCGACGTGCGTGATGACATCGACAGACGCGGAGTAGCTCGCGTTCGTCCACACCGATAACACCATCTCCGAATCATGCTTCTCCCACATCGTGAACCCCAACGGCTTCAGCTTCGCATCGTACACATCTCGAATACGATCAGCATCGGTCTCAGAGAAGGTGTAGGACCGAGCCCTTAGGCTGTAAAGCGGCGTACTATCGGGGTACAACTCATCAATGAAATCGTTAGCAAACAAGCCAACGATCGTCTCCTGAGTGAGGAACTCATTACGCGCCGCAACAATTGCGGGCTCCACATCCCTTTGAAACTCCTCAATGGAATGCAGGTGCTCCGCCACCTCAACGGCAGCCTTCTGCTCGGGATTGATCCCTTGTTCTCCTTCCGAACGGGGAACACACGCGGCGCACAGCAGCACCACGCAGACACCCGCGACGAAAGCACGCACCAGCCTCACGAACAACCCCCAGCATCGACACCAGTCACGCCGCACCCCACGGCTACAACCACGACAGCACGCACGTCACACAGATCAGCAGGACCCAGCCCCGCTACTGCTCCCGGTATTTCTCCGTCAGCTCCGGGGTCAACCACTCCGGTTCCCGCCCCTCCAACGGCAAGAACGCCGAAGGATTCTCAGTGGAACCATCGCTACGCAGCGGACCCGCTAAGTAGTATGTTCTGCTTTCGGTACCCGCATGCGTGACGACATCGACAGTCGCTGAGTAGCTCGCATTCGTCCACAAGAACTGAACCTTGTCTGAATCACGCTTCTCCGACAGCGTGAAGCCCAACGGCTTGAGCTTCGCATCGTACACATCTCGAATACGATCAGCGTCAGTTTCGGAGACGATGTACAACCGAGACATCAGTCGATAGAGCGGCGTGCTATCGGGGTACAACTCATCAATGAAATCGTTAGCAAACAAGCCAACGATCGTCTCCTGCGTCAAAAACTCATTACGCGCCGCAACAATTGCGGGCTCCACATCCCTTTGAAACTCCTCAATGGAATGCAGGTGCTCCGCCACCTCAACGGCAGCCTTCTGCTCGGGATTGATCCCTTGTTCTCCTTCCGAACGGGGAACACACGCGGCGCACAGCAGCGCCACGCAGACACCCGCAACGAAAGCACGCGCCAGCCTCACGAACACCCCCCTCATCGACACCAGTCACGCAGCACCCCACGGCTACAACCACGACAGCACGCACGTCACACAGATCAGTAGGACCCAGGCCCGCTACTGCCTCCGGTATTTCTCCGTCAGCTCCGGGGTCAACCACTCCGGCTCCCGCCCCTCCAGCGGCAAGAACACCGAAGGATTCTCAGTGGAACCATCGCTACGCAGCGGACCCGCAGCGTAGAACACACCAGTCCGATCCCCCGGATGGGCCACCACATCAACGCTCGCAGAATAGCTCGCGTTCGTCCACAGCAGCTGAACCATCTCCGAATCGCGCTTCTCCGACAGCGTGAACCCCAACGGCTTCAGCTTCGCATCAAAGACATCCCGAATACGATCAGCATCGGTATCAGAAAACGCATACGATCGCGAAAAAAGTCGGTACAAGGGCGACTCACCGGGCCACAGCTCATTAATGAAATCATTTCCTCGCAGCCACATAATCGTATCCTGAGTGAGGAACTCATTACGCGCCGCAACAATTGCGGGCTCCACATCCCTTTGAAACTCCTCAATGGAATGCAGGTGCTCAGCCACCTCAACGGCAGCCTTCTGCTCAGGATTCATCCCTTGTTCTCCTTCCGAACGGGGAACACACGCGGCACACAGCAGCACCACGCACATTGCTGATAGCATCGCACGCGCGATTGTCATATCTACTTCTTACCCACGCCGGCGATCACGCCAGCGATCTCGTACTGGGCTTGTGTTTGGTCCTTGAAGTAATCCATGTGTTGGCCGAAGGGACTGAAACCGGAGGGCGCCGGACCCACGTCACCCGACAGACGGTTGAAACCGTCGGCCCAGTCAGGGTTTTTTCCGAAGCCAAACATGGAACCCATTCCCTGGACCATGTCGTACTGGTAGGGCGCCGCACTCACCCACGCGTGCCCCTCCGGCACGTGGTACTCAGCGGTATCTTCGACGCCCGCGCCCGGGGAACCCGCCAGCACAATGTCGTCCACGACGCCCTCGTTGACGAGGGTGGCCGCCATGCCCGACGTCGTCGACCCGTACGAGTGACCGAACAGCGTGATATGGGTGTCCCCTGCACCGTGTTCTCGGGACGCGTCCATACCATTGAGGAACCCGGCAAGACCGGGGGCGCCATTCTTCGCGTAGTCGGTGCTCGCTGCCTCGATTTCAATCTGTGGAGCGTCGTAGCCCAGGTACTCCACCATCGCCACGCTCTCACCGTTCTTCGCCTGATTTTCAGCTGCCTTCTTCATGTAATATGCACGGTCGTCATAATCATTCAGCGTTTTCTCAACATTCGTATGGAGGCCAGGCACAACCACACCCACGTGATCGGCCGTATCCACATCGCCTTGGGCGACGATCGCCTTGACATTGCGCCCGGAAGTGTCGAGACCCAGCAACTGGCGAGGAACGCCATCGCCTTTCTTCCCAGTCTTAGGATCGTCTAACGTCTTGTCGAGGGTGGTCTTAACAACTTCTAGTTCTTTGAGCTCATGTTGAAGCTTCGCTTTCCTTTGCAAGAGCGCATTGCGAATGAACGGCGATGGAGCGTCGGCTGCCTCCGCGTCGAGCCGGGCTATCTCTCCGGGCAGATCAGTGAGCTTCTGGTCGAGCACGATGCGGTTCGCTTTGTTCCTCGATGCACCGTCAACGCCGTTGAGGTTGCCGATCTTCTCGGGGTAGTGCTCGATCAGCCACTTCTTGTTCGCCTCACTCTGCTGAGACCACCACGAGGCCACCTCCTGCTCACTCGCTCCCGCCGGGGGAAGGGTGGGCTTCGAGGCACCGGAGGCCGAGTAGTTCACATGGTTATTGAAAACACCCAGGGCGAGGGCGCCGATCATGAGACCGAGTTTAAGCTCGAGGGCTGTAGCCTTCCCAATAACCTTCCCGATGCGATCCCCAATAGTCTTTACCATCTCTTGAGGATGCGTGACGAACGATTGAACAGAGTCGATGATGGATCCCACGAAGGAGACGACGCCGCTCGTATCAACGTGGATGGGCCAGGAGGTCAGGAGCTGCTGAATATCCTCGATGTCGGCGCGAATGTCGTCGATTCCGTCGACGCCCGCACTCGCAATTTCGCTGACGCTGATCAGGTAGTTGACCTGCTTCTCGATCTCCGAGATACGTTCTTTCAGGGCCTGCCGGGCGGCCGTGACGGCCTTGCCGCGACCCGTCAGGGAGTTCAACTGTGCATTCAGGTCTTCGCCAGCCACCTGAAGCGCGCGCGATTTACTCTCCGCGTCGCGCGCGAGTTCAGCGAACGGGCCGGACTCCCACTGAAGAACTTGGAACCAATTCATCGTGTCTCCTCGCAGCACCGGCGGGATTCAACGGCGGCTACGTTCTCATTCGTCGACGGATGACAATACTGCTTCATGTTACCCGCATCTCAGCACGCGCGTCACCTTGTCGGGCAAGCCTGACGCCCCTGTCAATTCGTCCCTTCGACGACATCGAGGACAGTGCGCACCTGCTCGACGGTGAACTGGCCGGGGGCGCTCCCCTGCCAGCCGGGCAAGGTCGCGAAGGTGGCCGCGGACCCGAGGGCAGAGCCCACCAGGCGCGTGGACACGCCGTGTTCCCCCATGGAAATACCGATGACGGGGCGGTCGTAGGCCTCGCGCGCCCACGCCTGCGCGGCCAGCACGCGGGCCGCATCCGTGGCACTGTTGGCCATGCACGCGAACTTGAGGACGTCGGCGCCCGCGTAGTTCATGGCCGCGAGCACCTCGGCGAGCTGCTCGTCGCCGGGAGTCCCCTCAAAATCGTGGAAAGAAGCGACAACGATCGCCCCGGCCTCGTGCGCGTCCTCAATGAGCGACGAGGACCCATCGCGCGAGATCTCCACGTCGACGCCACCCGCGAAGGACGCAAGCGAACGCACGAGGGCGCAGTATTCCTCGTCGTCCAGGTAAGCCTCGCCACCCTCGACCGACGTGCGGATGGTCGCCAAAACCGGCAGGGGCGAGGAATCCGCGACGTAGCGGGCCATGCGCACCAGGTCCGACTCCACGTCCGATGCGGCCACGAAATGCGCCCCAACAAGGGAGGACAGGAAGGTGTCGGCCCTCCACTCAACGATGTCCGCGCGGCACGAGGCCAGCGCCTCGACCTGTCCGCTCAGGGCTGCCGCGTCCCCGCTGACGGGGACAATGACCTGGGTACGTCCCCCGAGGCTCGCCTTCTTGGCGGCTTTCCCGATGGTGACGAGTCCGGGCGCAGGGTCGGGGTCGGGCGCAGATGGGTGAGGCATGATTCCTTCGCTTAGTATCCGATTTCTGCCAGGTGCAGGCGATCTCGTTCGCTCTGCGTGAGGTAGGGGTGGTCCAGCCAGCCGTCGGGCAGGTGGGGGGTCTTTTCGCCACCTGCTCGGCCGCGAGGTCCGCGTGCAGCAGGCGGGAAGGCCTGGTCAAGGTCGAGGTCCGCGAGGCGCTCGTGGAGCTCCTGCAGTGTCGAGACCATGGACAGTGCGTGCCGTTGGGGCCTCCGACGGCGAATCCGCGCAGGTACCAGCCGATGTGCTTGCGCATCTCGCGCAGCGCGCGCCCCTCGTCGCCCTGGTCAACGACGCACCAGGCGGCATGACGTTCGATGACGGAGACGACCTCGGCGAGGCTGGGACCGGGCGGGATGGATCCACCGTGGTAGGCGGCAACAATGTCTCGGAAAATCCAGGGGCGCCCCTGGGCACCACGCCCGACGCTGATGCCGTCGCAGCCGGTGCGCTCCAGCATGGCCAGGGCATCGGCAGCCTCGAAGACGTCGCCGTTACCAAAGACGGGGATGTCGAGCAGGTCCTTGAGGCGTGCGATCTCGTCCCAGTGGGCCTGTCCCGCGTAGTGCTGGTTCTGCGTGCGCGCGTGCAGCGTGAGCGCGGCGGCGCCGAGCTTTGCGCAGCGAGCGCCGCGTCGGTCGCGGTCTCGTGCTCGGAGTCGATGCCGATGCGGATCTTGACGGTCACGGGGATCTCACGCCCCGCGCGCTCCCCGGCCTCGTTTGAGGCGCGCACGACGGCACCCACGAGGTCGGAGAACAGGTCGCGCTTCCAGGGCAGGGCCGCTCCCCCGCCCTTCTTCGTCACCTTGGGGACGGGGCACCCGAAGTTCAGGTCGATGTGGTCGGTGAGGTCACGCTCGACGAGCATCGTCGCGGCCTTCGCCATAACGGCGGGGTTGACGCCGTAGAGCTGCATGCTTCGCACGCGCTCAGCGGGGTCGGGGCGCACCATTTCCAGAGTGCGTTCGTTTTCTTCGACGAGGGCGCGGCTGGTCACCATTTCGGTGACGTACAGGCCGGCGGGCGCGTCCACGCGCGGGATGGCGACGTGACGCGGCTCATCGGACTCCTGACTCGGGCTCTTCGGGGACGAGGCCGTGACCTCCTGCCCCGACTCGGCCGCCCAGGAGGGGATGCCGGTAGGCCGCAGGTGGTCGGGCAGGCCCGACTCGCCCATGATGCGGCACAGCCGTCGGAAGGGCACGTCCGTCACCCCGGCCATGGGTGCCAGGACGACGGGTGTCCACAGGCGCAGCGGCCCCACGCGAAGAGGGGCCGCTGCGGATGTTGAGGCTAGCGACAAGTCAGCAGCCCAGGCGTTCGATCAGGTACGACTTGACCTTGTCGAGCGGGATGCGCACCTGTTCCATCGTGTCACGCTCACGGATGGTGACGGCGTGGTCCTCGATCGAGTCGAAGTCGTAGGTGATGCAGAACGGCGTGCCGATCTCGTCCTGGCGACGGTAGCGGCGGCCAACGGCGCCGGCGTCGTCGTAGTCGACGTTCCAGATGCCGCGCAGCTCGTCGGCCAGCTCCTGGGCGGGGCCGGTCAGTTCGGGCTTGCGGGACAGGGGCAGGACGGCGGCCTTGACGGGGGCCAGGCGCGGGTCCAGCTTGAGCACGACGCGCTTGTCGACGCCACCCTTGGCGTTGGGGGCCTCGTCCTCGTGGTAGGCCTCGATGAGGAAGGCCATGAGGGAACGGGTCAGACCCGCCGAGGGCTCGATGACGTAGGGGGTCCAGCGTTCCTTGGTGTTCGGGTCGAAGTAGTCGAGCTTCGCGCCGGAGGCCTCGGAGTGGACGGTCAGGTCATAGTCGGTGCGGTTGGCGATGCCTTCGAGCTCGCCCCACTCGCTGCCCTGGAAGCCGAAGCGGTATTCCAGGTCGACGGTGCGCTTGGAGTAGTGCGAGAGCTTCTCCTGCGGGTGCTCGTACTCGCGCAGGTTCTCCGGGTCGATGCCGAGGTCCACGTACCAGGCCTTGCGGTAGTCGATCCAGTACTGGTGCCACTCCTCATCGGTGCCAGGCTCGCAGAAGAACTCGAGTTCCATCTGCTCGAACTCGCGGGTACGGAAGATGAAGTTGCCGGGCGTGATCTCGTTGCGGAAGGACTTGCCGATCTGGCCGATGCCGAACGGCGGCTTCTTGCGCGCGGCGTTCATGACGTTCGCGTAGTTGACGAAGATTCCCTGGGCGGTCTCGGGGCGCAGGTAGTGCAGGCCTGCCTCGTCGTCGACGGGGCCCAGGTAGGTCTTAAGCAGGCCGGAGAAGGCGCGGGGCTCGGTCCACTGGCCGCGCACGCCACAGTTCGGGCAGGCGATGTCGGCGTTGGACAGCGAGGACTCTTCGACGCCCTTCTTTTCGGCGAGCTCTTCGATGAGCTGGTCCTGGCGGGCGCGCTTGTGGCAGTTGAGGCACTCGATGAGCGGGTCGGTGAAGGCCTTGACGTGGCCGGAGGCGACCCACACTTCGCGCGGGAGGATGACGGAGGAGTCCAGGCCGACGACGTCAGCGCGGCGGCGGACCATGGCGTTCCACCAGGCGCGCTTGATGTTTTCCTTCAGTTCCACGCCGAGCGGGCCGTAGTCCCACGCGGAGCGGGTGCCACCGTAGATGTCACCGCAGGGGAAGACGAAGCCGCGGCGCTTGGCCAGGCTGATCACGTTGTCGAGGCGGGAGGGTCCCTTAGCCACTTGTCACTCCTTGAGTATTTGGGGCACGACTGGCTGTCGTGTCGCCATCGATACTAGCCGATAACTACTGTTTCGGGTGCTTCCCGGCCCCTCCGCGCCCATGGATCCCACCACAGGTGCGCGCTGGGAGTTCTGGCTGGGCTATGCATCTCTCTCCACCGCCGCGCTCGCTGATGGGTTATGTAGATCCGGATAGGTTATGCAGATCCGGATAGGTTATGCAGATCCGGATAGGTTATGCAGATCCGGATAGGTTATTAACCTATCCAGATGTCAATAACCTATCCACATCGTCGTAACCTATCCGGATCCGCGCGAGCCAGCCCCCCACTCCCCCAGCCCCAAAAGTCGCAGGCAATTCCCCTTTACCTATTTCACGATTTGAAACCATATCGTTGAAATTCCGCCATTTTCAGCACTTGATTGAACGCTCCATCATCGAATTGCATGCGAAATTGCAGGGTGCGCACAGAACTACGATGCCGCACACAGCAACGAGTAGCGCCTGAGCCCCCCACAGCAACTCGCAGCGCCTGAACACTCACATGGAGCCTCCACAACACGCCCGAATGCATAAAACAGCCCCGGCCTCGTCGCTCCTACGGGAGGGAACGAGGCCGGGGCCGCGTGACGGGTCACGCGCGCAGGGCGCACCTGTCGTTCAGCCGACGCGCCGGATGTGCCCAGAGGCGGTCAGCGACCAGCCAGCGGCCACGACCGTCAGAGAGATAAGGCCCAGCAGGTAAAGGGCCGTGGGCATCGGGGGCAGGTAGCCAGACTTGTGGACGAGGCCGAGAACCAGCCACATGACCGGCACACCAATGCCACAGATACCCAGCGGAATCGCACCCATGAGCACAAAGACTCGCTTCCAGGTCACCCCGATACAGCGGGAAAGTCCACCAATGAAGCGCCCAGCTCCGTCGCACGCCACCCATGCGAGAAGAACAAATCCACGAGTCGACGCCGAGAGGGTAGGACTGCTGTCCCATGAAGAAGAGCAAGGGATGGATGGCGATAAGAAGCCACCAGATAAGAGACCCCAGGACAATGATGACAACGGAGTGCACGTAACTCGCCACAGTGAGTGCGGTACGCGATCCACCGCTGAGGGCAGAGGCTCGCAAGTCGACGGTGGCGCTGACGATCCCACAGATAAAGAGGAAAGTACCCGTGACAAAAGCGGAGTTTGTGGCGGTCTGTTCAATGTTCTTGGTGACATCGGAGACTGAGAGGTAGACGATGCCGTTGATCACGAAGTTGACCAGGAACTGGCAGCCCACTACCAGCAGGTAGAGCACCACAGTGAATCTCGAGTTGACAAGGCCAATGCGCAGGGGCGAGGGGGGAGGATTTGATGAGGTCTGGGGTTGCGGTGTTCATTGGTCGTTCTCCTGGATGAGGTAGGCGAAGGCGTCCTGGAAAGAACAGGGTGAGGAGGTCAGTGAGTGGGATGCAATCTCATGGTCAGCGACACCACGGCCACGCAGATCCACGATGACTTCTCGTGCGGACCCAAGCGCACGAGAAGTGATGACGGCGATATCGGAATGATCGGCCAGGAAGCGCTCCACATCGGCGGCGTTACCGGTAATCGCGCAGATACGCGAAGTGAACTCGTCAACGCTCTCATGGGCAAGCAGACGCCCATTTTTGAGGGCGACGACATCTTCGGCAACGTTTTCGAGTTCGGAGACCATATGTGAGGACACAAGGAAGGCGCGCCGCGGGCGACGTCCCTCCATGCTGTCGGAGGCCAGGGTGAGCAGTTCCTCGTAGAACGCGTATCGGGTGGGAACGTCCATGGGAGCCTGAATCTCATCAAGGACGGTAATGGGCGCACCCGATGCCAGTGCCACAGCGCCGGCCAGGATGGCAGCCTGCCCCGAGGACATCTTGCGCAGCTTCTTGCGCCCCTTCAGCTGGAAGGAGAAACGTTGAACGTAGTGGTCGAAGAGTTTCTGATCCCAGGTTGGACGCAGCGCGGCGTAGGCGACCATGGCCGAAGCCGATGAATTATCAAAGTCCCTGTCGGAAGAGACCACGACTGAGTAACCAAGTAGGTCGTTAGAGCTCACCTCCGTTCCGCAGATGGACACATGTCCCGACGACGGCGGAAGCAGGCCACCAAGGATCTGCATGAGCGTCGTCTTGCCCGATCCGTTGGGGCCGACGAGGGCGGTGACGGTGGCGTCTCCGAGGGTGAGGGAGACATCGCGCAGCGCCGCCTCATTCTCTCCCGGATACGTGTGACTGATGGAGTTGAGGGTGATCATGAGTTGTCCTTGGCGGTTGTGTCGGCGCCGTAGGCGCGGACGTGGTCGATGATGGCGTCAATATCGAGGCCCAGGGCCAGGCCCGCTTCGACGGCGGGGTTCAGGGTCTCCTCCACGTAGGTGGCAAGCCCGTCGGCCACGAGCGCGTGCTGTGCGCCTTCGGCGACGAACATGCCGATGCCGCGCCGCTTTTCAACGAGCCCCTCGTCGACGAGGATCGCAAAGGCCTTGCCGACGGTAGCGGGATTGATGCGGTAGGTGGCGGAGTACTCCGTGGTGGAGGTGAGCTGGTCCCCGGCGCGCAGAGCGCCGCGCAGGATCTGCGCGCGAATGTCGTCGGCGATCTGGACGTAGATCGGGATCCCCGAGACGAACGTGGGTGCCATTCGCAAGCCCTCCTTTCAGCTTCAGTGGTTCATTACATGACTAATGAACCATATAACCAACTAACCTGTCAAGCGCTCGCACCACAAGACCCCCAGACACCCCTCTCCCCCGGCCCCAAAAGTCGCAGGCAATTCCCCTTTACCTATTTCACAATTTGAAACCATATCGTTGAAATTGCGCCATTTTCAGCGCATGCTTGAATATTCCATCATCGAATTGCATGCGAAATTGCAGGGCGTGCACAGACGATTCACCGACGCTCAACGACGGTCGTCCACGCCCAAGCACACAAAACAGCCCCGGCCTCGTCCCACTCCGCAAACGCAGATACAGCCCCGGCCTCGTCCCTGGATGGAGCAGGAACGAGGCCGGAGCACAGACTCAGCGCCAACCACCCGGCTGGCCGAGCAAGTCATCGATATCGTGGATGACGAACACAATGCAGGCGACCCGTCGCCGTCAGCACCGATCCGGCAGCAATGACCAGGACGGTAACGAGACCCAACAGCCAAACGTCGCCGGGATACCGCTGGCGTGCATCGCCCTATGGTTCGCCGTGACAACCAGCCACGCGACCGGCCCAGCGATCCCGACCAATCCCACCGGGAGCGCAACAACATAGCCCAACGCGCGCCCCCCAAGGCCGGACGCATGGCGGGGGACGCACCCGATGAGACGCCCACACCCATCGCAGGCCAGCCACGCGAGCACGATGACGAGCCACGAAGACACCCCCGAGGGATAGATTCCGTCCCCCAAGGGCGAGGAAGAGGGCTGCAGCGCGATGATGGCCCACCACTGGACGCTACTCATCGTGATGACCGCGAGAGTGCCAACATAGCTCGAACAGGCAATAGTCAGACGCGATGCGCCGCTGAGCCTTGCTCCCCACGGGTGGTCCCCAGCCGATAACCATGCCAACACAACGAGGAGGACCCCCGTCATGGCCGCCACATTCACCGCAATCAGATTGTCTCGACTGAACGGATCGGGAGAGACAGCGCGAAAAAAGCGCGGCGACGCGACGAAATACTGCATCACCATGAGCACCAGATACAAGATGAGGGGGCCCGCCGCGTCAACCACTCCGAGCCGCCAGGCGCTGATCCTCTGGGGGACGCTGCGTGTCATGCTCATCGACCCGCCTCCTGGATGACGTAGCTGAGGGCGTCTTGGAATGAGCCCTCCCGAGTGGAGAGCGAGTAGGCCGCAAGCTCGGCATCGGAAATGACGCTGCGATAACGGTCAAGGAGGACTTCTCTGGTGGCACCGTCATCACGGGATACGATGGGCTCGAGGTCGGGGCGGGCGGACAGGAAACGGTCGACGTCCGCACCATGTCCGACGAGCACGCCGGTGCGCTGCCTGAAGTTGTCGACGCTCTCACGGACCGCGATCTCGCCGTCAGTCACCACGATCACCTCGTCGGCAACCGTGTCGAGATCGCAGGCCGCACTCGACGAGAGAACGAAGAGCCTGCGGGGTCGCCTACCTGCCGCTGCCTCCGCTGCCAAGGTACGGAGTTCCTCGTAGAAACCCTCGCGCGCCGCCTCGTCGAGCGGAGCCTGAATCTCGTCGAGGAGCGTGACGGGCGCGCCCGATGCGAGCGCGATCGAGCCCAAGAGAATGGCGATCTGAGCTCGGGAGAACCGACGCGCAGCCTTCCATTGCGGGAGAAACGGGCCGGTCTCAAATCGCTCTAGGCAGCGCTCAAAAATCCCCTGATCCCACGTGGGACGCAGCTGGGCATACTTCACCAGGGAGATCCCGAAAAGTTCGCCGAAGTAATGGGACGGCGAGACCATGATTGCCCGCTCGAGTGCCTCACGAGCGGGCAGGGCCCGCCCATCCATGCTGACGGTGCCCGAGGAGGGCGCGGTGAGCCCCGCAAGGATCTGCATCAGCGTCGTCTTGCCCCCGCCCTCTGGGCCAACGAGGGCCACGACTCCCGCGTCTGGGAGACTCAGGGAGACATCGTTCAAGGCCCTTCGGCGCCTCCAGCCGGACGCGTAACTCACGCCGTTGAGAGTGATCACGAGCGCTCCTTAGCGGTCGAGTGAGTGCCGCACGCGTGGACGCTATCAATGCAGCATCAATGTCGAGGCCGGTACCACGACTCAGTCGCCGACAAGTCTACCCTTCCGCACGCTTCTCATGACGACACACTGGGGGCCCCCTCCCTCACGCCCGCCCCCGAACGCATATAGCCCCGGCCTCGTCCCACGGGGATAGGGGACGAGGCCGGGGCTGGCTGGGCAGGAGTGTGCGGAAGCGCTTACTCCTTGACGCCGCCAGCGGTCAGGCCGGAGACGATGTACTTCTGCAGGTACTGGAACAGCAGGATCACCGGGATGGCCGCGATGACGGAGCCAGCCGCGAAGATGCTCCACGGAGCGGTGCGTTCATCGGATGCCCACATGTACATGCCGACAGCGAGGGTGAACTGGCTCTGATCCTGCAGGACGACCTTCGCGATCACGAAGTCGCCGAGCGAGGAGATGAAGCTCAGCAGGCCCACAACTGCCAGGACGGGGCGGACCAGCGGCATGATGATCGTCCAGAAGGTCTGGGCGTGCGTCGCACCGTCGATCATGGCCGCCTCATCCAGCGAACGCGGGATCGAGTTGAAGAAGCCGTAGAGCAGGAAGGTGTTCGAGCCGAGCGCACCACCGAGGTAGACGCAGATCAGGCCGAGCTTGGAGTTCAGGCCGAGGACCGGGAAGATGTCCTGGATGCCCAGGAGCAGCAGGTACAGGGCCACGAAGGCCAGCATCTGCGGGAACATCTGCACCAGCAGCAGGCCGGTCAGGGTCGCACGGCGTCCCTTGAAGCGGAAGCGGCTGAACGCGTAGGCGGCGGCCGCGCCCATGAGGACGGTGCCCACAGCGGTCGTGGTCGACACGATCAGGGAGTTCAGGACCCACGACCAGTAGCCGGCGTACTTGCCGGAGCCCAGCGCCAGGAAGTTCTCGAAGGAGAACGAGGAGAAGAGCTTGGTCGAGCCGGTGAGCGTCGCGCCGGGGTTCAGGGACACCGACAGGACGTAGAGCAGCGGGATGAGGCAGTAGATGATCATCAGGATGGCGACGATGTGGCGCCAACCGACCTCTTTCCACCAGCGCGCACCCTTCAGGGTGGACTCACGGTTCTTCTTCACAGTTGCAGCGCTCATCACAGCTCCTCAAGGGTCTTCGTCTGGCGGAAACCGAGCCACGCGATCACGCCCACGACGATGAAGATGACGATGGACATGGCCGAAGCCAGGCCATAGTTCGGGGAACCCGACTCGATCGCGATCTTGTAGACCATCGAGATCAGGATGTCAGTCTGGCCGACATCCAAGCCCGGGTAGTTCGGGCCGCCACCGGTCAGCATGTAGATGAGCGAGAAGTTGTTGAAGTTAAACGCGAAGGAGGCGATCAGCAGCGGCACCGTGGACTGCAGGACGAGCGGCAGCTTGATGGACCACACGGTGCGCAGGCCGGAGGCGCCGTCGATCTTCGCAGCTTCTTCAACGTCACCCGGCAGGGACTGCAGGGCTCCCAGGCACACGAGGAACATGTAGGGGAAGCCCAGCCACAGGTTCACACCCAGGATCGAGAACTTCGCCAGCAATCCGTCCGTCAGCCACGGGATACTCACGCCACCGAGGAACACCTGGTTGATCAAGCCGAAGTCCGTGTTGAGCATGCCCTTCCACACCAGGGTGGCCAGGAAGGCCGGGAAGGCGTAGGGCAGGATCATGAGGGACTGGTAGATCTTGCGCCCCTTGATGCGCTTGTCCGCAAACACGAGGCCAAGGATCAGGCCGAGCGCGAAGGTCGACAGGACCGAGACCGCGGCGAAAACGAAGGACCACAGCAGGGCCTTCAGGAAGGGGCCAGCCAGGTCGCCGCGGGCGAACATGTTCATGTAGTTGTCGAAGCCGACGAAGACGCGCCAGCCAGGGTCGACCTGATTGCCGTCCGCGTCAACGAAGGCGCCGATCTTATTGTTGGCCGTGTAGACGACGCCGGTCGTCGTGTCGGTCAGGGTGTCGGCGGCCTCGTCGTAGTTGTACCGGGACTTAGCCAGGTAGGCGGTCGAGCCGTCGTCGGTGCGGTAGCTTCCGTCGTTGGGGTCGGAGGAAGCCGGAACCTTGATGGCAGAGACCTTCTGCTGCATCTCAGGCTTCAGGATCTCGGCGAGCGTCAGGACCTTGTAGCCGTCAACCGCGCTCAGCATGCCGGCGGCGTAGGTGCCGGACACTTCGTGCAGCGGAGTCTCGGAGTCACCCACGCGGATGGTGCCCGTGGCGGTATCAACAACCGCGAGCCCGAGGCCGGAGCTGTCCTCAACGACAGCTGCGGGGAGGCTCGGCGCGCCCTCAGCGCGCTGCTCGGAGGCCTGCAGGATCGACGCGATGGCGTCGTCCTTGCTGGAGTTATGGCCCTGGCCGTAGTTCGTGAAGGACACGTAGCCCGTGTACCCCATGACGAAGACCTGGTAGATGAGCAGGAATACCATGCCGGGAACGAGGTACTTCGCGGGAATAGTCCGCTTCGAGAAGTACACCCAGTTGACCGCGAGAAGCAGGACGGCGAGGACGGCGAGAACCGTCCACGACTTCACCAGGTAAGCGGTGAACATGCCGTAGATTCCCAGGGCATCGATGAGCATCATCAGGACAAGTTTGACGAAGAAACCGGGCCTGGTCACTTCGCTTGCGTGAGAGGCAGTGCGCGCCTCTTTTTTCTTTTCTGCAGCCTTCGCTGGCTCAGACATCGTGTCCTCCACACGTGCGCAGTTTGCGCGTCATTGCGACGATACCCGCCTGGCGGCGGGTCGGAAAGCACCCGGAGGTGCGAGAGCGCCGCATTGCGGCGCGAGCGTTTTATGTGCCTCGCACCCGCCCGCCGCGTGGGACGCGGGCGGGTGCGAGGCTGGGTGCTCGCCTCAGGCAAGCGGGGTGCCGGCCGTTAAACGCCCGGCGGGTTTGATCACTTGGAGGCGATCGCGTTGTTGATGTTGGTGACCATGGTCGCCCAGCCTTCGGCGGGGGTCTCGGTGCCACTCACGATGTTGGCCTCGGTCTGGCCCCAGAAGTTCCAGACGGAACCCATCGCGGGGATCGCGGGGGCGAGAGCGCCGGACTCGGCAACCTTCGCGAAGTCCTTGATGTCCTGGTCATCCGACTTGGCGGCGACCTCGGGCATCGCGGAGGCGCGACCACCGAGCTTCTGCATCTCTTCCTGAGCCTCAGGGGTGGCGAGGTAGTTGAAGAACTGCTTGGCGGCGACCGGGTTGGCCGACTTGGCGCTCTGGTAGAACATCTGGACGCCGACGAAGGGCTGCGCAGCCTGGGAGCCGGCGGAGGGGATCGACAGGACGGAGACGTCCATGCCGGCCTCGCGGAAGGCGGCGACGTTCCAGGGGCCGGTCACCGTGTAGGCGGCCTTGCCGTCGAGGAAGGCCTGCTTGGCGATGTCGCCGGTGATGGACGGGGAGATGACGCCCGCGTCGCCCTGAGCCTTCAGCCAGTTTGCGAAGTCGGTGCCACCGGAGCCGCCCATGGCCAGCTCGGAGGTGTACTCGCCGTCAGCGTTGGTGTTGAAGACGGGAGCGCCGAAGGAGGTCTGGAAGCCGTAGAAGTGGTACGGGTCGCCCTTGTCACCCATCTGGATGATGAAGGGGTACTGAACGCCGGTGGTCTTGCCGGAGGCGATCATGTCGTCGTACGTCTTGGGCTCATCCTTGGTGAGCGCGTTGTTGCGCACCAGGGCAACGGACTCGACAGCGTAGGGAACGCCGTAGGTCTGGCCGTTGTAGGTGACAGCCTTGACGGCGACGTCAGCGAAGTGGGACTTGGCCTCGCCGAGGTCCACGGAGGCGACAACACCGTTAGCGACGAGCGCGCCAAGCTTGTCGTGAGCCATGACGATCAGGTCGGGGCCGTTGCCGGTGGGAACCTGGGTGGTGAACTCGGTATCCATGTCGGATTCGGACTTCTGCACGACGTTGACCTTCACGCCGGTGCTGGTGGTGAAGTCCTCGGCGAGGTGCTCGACCTGGGAGAAGCGGGTGTCGTCCGCCCAGATCGTCAGCGTTGCCGCAGCATCGCTGGTGTTGTCAGAGGACGAGGAAGGGGTCGTCGTGCCGTTGTTGCAGGCGGCCAGGGCGGTAGCCGCCGCGAAGACGCCGAGTGCTGCGATGCCACGTCGCATTATTACTCCTGTGTTGGTCGGGCGGGTCGCCTTCCATCAGCGACCTGCTACATGAGTCACTGTAATACCCCCGATTTGTTTCTGCAACAATTTCCGCAATTGTGTGCAAGCTGTTACATTTGTAGGGAAACAGCCGCACTCGGACACCCAAAGGAGCGTTGAGCCGATGACCAAGAATCGTACAAGCATGGCCGATATTGCGGTCCATGCGGGCGTATCGACCGCAACTGTTTCACGCGTTTTCAACGGCGTCGGTCAGGTCTCCGAAGACACGCGCCGCAGGGTCCTGACGGCGATCGACGAGCTGGGCTACGACCGTCCACCCAGTGAACACACGCCGAGCACCCCGACGATCGGCGTTATCGTGCCGGAGCTGACGAATCCGATCTTTGCTTCCTTTGCCCATCACCTTCAAGAGGAGATTTCACGCGCGGGCGGCATCGCCCTCATCCGCACACAGACGCCGGGTGCGACGTCCGAGTTCGACCACCTCTCCTCGCTTATTGATCACCACGTCAGTGGGCTCATCTTTGTCTCCGGTAGGCACGCCGACCTCCTATCCGACCTCTCCCCCTATCACGACGCCGCCGCGCGCGGAATCCCCTTCGTCACGATCAACGGCGCACGACCGGAGGTTCCGGCCCCCGACTTTTCCACCGGGGATTCTCTCGGCATCCGTGCCGCGGTCGCGCACCTTCACGAGCTGGGCCACACGCGCATCGCACTTCTGACCGGCCGCACGCACATCGTCCCGGCCCTACGGAAGGCCGAGGCGTTCACGCAGGTGATGGGTGAGCTGATCGGAGACCACTCCCCCATCATCGAGGAGACCTTCTATACGTACGAGGCCGCGGCTGCCTACACGCACGCCCTCCTTGAGCGCGGCGTGACAGCAATCATCACGGGCTCAGACCTGCAGGCCCTCGGCGCCATCCGCACAATCTCCTCGCTCGGGCTGTCGGTCCCGGATGACATCTCGGTCATCGGTTTCGACGACACGTTCCTCATGAGCCACCTGGATCCGGCCCTCACGACGATTCACCAGCCCGTTCAGTCAATCGTCTCTTCCGCGGTGCGCGCCCTCTTCGAGGCATTGAACACAGTCGACTACACTCCCACGCACGCCGATTACGTCTTTTCGCCGGATTTGATCGTGCGAGGCTCGACCGCGCGCGTACGCTAGGCCTTTCATCAAGGGTCCGACCTCCGAGAATGACTTGACAAAGATTCTCAATCGCAAAGAGAATGATTCTCATGTCGAAGAGAATTCTTGCTGCCGCGTGTGCGGCTGCCACAGCGCTCGCCCTGTCCGCCTGCACCTCCACGGCCTCGTCCGGAGATAGCTCCTCCAAGGACGGCTCCCTGACCGTCATGGCCTCCTTCTACCCCCTGAAGTACCTGGCTGAGAAGGTCGGCGGCGAGCACGTCTCCGTCACCTCGCTGACGCCGGACGGCGCCGAGCCGCACGACCTCGAACTCTCCCCGAAGATGGTTGACTCGCTGTCCTCCGCGGACGCGGTCATCTACCTCGCGGGTTTCCAGAGCGCGGTCGACGAGGCCATCGAGCAGCAGGCCCCCAAGACCGTCATTGATGTCTCCTCCGCGGCCGAGCTGGTCGAGGCAGGCTCCGACGCGAACCACCCCGCCGAGGAAGAGGCCACCGAGGAGACTCAGTCCGGCGAGACCGATGCCCACGACCATGACCATGAGGGCCACGACCACGAAGGTCACAACCATGATCACGAGGGCCACGACCACGAGGGCCATGACCACGCCGGTCACGATCACCACCACGACATGAGCGCGGACCCCCACTTCTGGCTGGACCCCGTCCGCATGGCTAAGGCCGCGACCCTGGTGGGCGACAAGCTCGCCGAGGCCGACTCCGCCCACGCCGACACCTACAAGGCGAACGCAAAGGCCCTGGCCGAGGAACTCACCACGCTCGGCGACACCCTGGTCGCCAAGACCTCGAAGTGCCAGGTGAAGACCTTTGTAACCGCGCACACCGCCTTCGGTTACCTCGCGGACCGCACCGGCCTGACCCAGGTCGGCATCTCCGGCCTCGACCCCGAGTCCTCCCCCTCCCCGGCGCGCCTGGCTGAGATCGGCCAGATCGCCAAGGAGCAGGGCGTGACGACGATCTTCACCGAGTCCCTCATCGACCCCAAGGTCGCCCAGACGCTGGCCGACGACCTCGGCATCACGACAGCCGTCCTGGATCCGATCGAGTCCCAGACCGATGCCTCGAAGGACTACGCCGCAGTCATGCAGGCCAACATCGATGCCCTGACGAAAGCAAACAACTGCCAGTGACAACGACTGACAACCCCACGACGGCGGGAGCCTCCCACGCGGAGGCAACCGCCGTCGTGCGTCTCGACAACCTGCACGTGGCCTGGGATACGGACCTAATCCTCCACGGGATCTCGCTCGACATCCCCGCCGGCCAGACCGTGGCGATCACAGGCTCGAACGGGTCGGGCAAGTCCACAACCCTCAAGGCCCTGCTCGGCACCGCCCCCATCACGAGCGGCGACGCCCAGCTCTTCGGACACTCGGTGACCACGCGCCGCCGCGTGCCATGGAACAAGATCGGCTACGTCCCCCAGCGCATCTCCTCGGGCGGCGCGATCAGCGCCAGCGCGATCGAGGTCGTACGTTCCGGCCTGCTCGGGCCTCGTCGCCTGTGGGCGCTTCCGGGCGACACGGCGAAGGCGTTGGCCGCGCTCGAACGTGTGGGCATGGCTCACCGCGCCCACTCCCCCCCTCAACATTCTGTCGGGCGGGCAGGCTCAGCGCGTTCTCATCGCGCGCGCCCTCGTGCGACGCCCCGAGCTGCTCATCATGGACGAGCCGATGGCGGGAATCGACGCCGCCTCCCGCGCACGACTGGCCGAGATCGTCGCCGACGCCAAGGCGGAGGGGACGACGATCCTCATCGTCCTACACGAGCTGGGCGAACTCGGCCCGCTCCTGGACCGCGAACTGCACATCAGCGCGGGTCACGTCTCCTACGACGGCCCTCCCCACATCGAGGACGACCACGAACAGCATCACGGCGGCGGCGATCACTGCCACCCCACGACCGAGCCCGGCCCAACAGCGGGCGACCACGGCCTCGTGAGCGGAATCTAGAGGGGAGAAACGCATGATTGACGCACTCACTACCCTCCTGTCCTCGCCGATGATGCAGCGCTCGCTACTGGCGGCCCTCATCGTGGGCCTCACCGCCCCGATCATCGGCACCTATCTCGTGCACCGCAGGCTCGCGATGCTCGGCGACGGCATCGGCCACATCTCCTTGACCGGCGTCGCGTTGGGCTGGCTGGTCGGCGCGTTCGCAAACGTGAGCCCCGCCGACTCGTGGGCGATCCCGGGCGCAGTCATCATCTCCCTGCTAGGGGCGATCACGATTGAGCTGGTGCGTCAGAGCGGGCGCACCTCCGGGGATACGGCCCTGGCCATGCTGTTCTATGGCGGCATCGCCGGTGGCGTCCTCCTGATCGGCCTGGCGGGCGGCACCTCCGCCCAGCTGAACTCCTACCTTTTCGGTTCGATCTCGACCGTTCGATGGAGCGACATCACGCTCATCACCATCTTGGGCATCGCGATCGTCGCTCTGGGCATCGGACTGGCACCCGCGCTCTTCTCGGTCACCAACGACGAGGATTTCGCGCGCTCGACGGGACTGCCCGTGCGCACGCTCTCCCTCCTCATCGCAATTCTGTCAGCACTGACCGTGGCCGTGGCGATGCGGGTCGTCGGCTCGCTACTCGTCAGCGCACTCATGGTGATCCCCGTGGCAATCGCGCAGCTGGGCGCGCGCTCATTCCGCTCGACGATGGGCATCGCAATGGCTCTCGGCGTCGTCATCTGCACGTCGGGACTCTCACTGACGTACTTCATCGACCTGTCGCCCGGCGCGACGATCGTTGTCGGCGCCATCGCTTTGTATGCGATTGGTTTCGGAATCAGGGCTATTGTGGATCGTATCCGCAGGGTACGCAGGCTTCGCGTCGCCCGCAGCCACAACCAGCACCCGGAGCGCGAACTCCTCGCTCACGCAGACGCATCATGACGAAGGGAACACCATGCAGCGCATGACGAAGCAGCGTCAGGCGGTCCTCGATGAGCTGACCCGAGTCAGCGACTTCCGCAGCGCCCAGCAGATCTTCGAAGACCTGCACCGTCAGGGGCAGCGCGTGGGCCTGGCGACCGTGTACCGCTCGCTCCAGAGTCTGGCGGATGACGGCCGCGTCGATACGCTGCGTTCCTCCGACGGCGAGGCCCTGTACCGCTCGTGCACGACGCACCACCACCATCATCACCTGGTGTGCCGCACGTGCGGCTTCACCGAGGAGATCGAGCAGTCGCAGATCGAGTCGTGGGTGGATTCTGTGGCATCTGCGCATGGATTTAGCGACGTCGAGCACTCCCTGGAGCTCTTCGGGGTGTGCAGCTCGTGCCAGACGAAGAAGTGACCTACTGAGGCTGCATCAGTCACGACGAGGCCTGGGAGGCGCATGGCGCTTTCCCAGGCCTTTTCCATAGGTTAGGATAGGCTTTGTTTAATTAGCCTCACTCTGGGAGTGTCATGTTCGCCGCCGGAATCGATTCCATGGTCCCCGCCTTTGCGCGAGAGGGCATCTGGCTCTTCGTTTTCCTGTTCGTGGTCGTCTTCTTCCGTGCGCAGGCGACCTACTGGCTGGCCCGCGGCGCAGCCTCGGGTGCCGTCCTGGCGACGGGACGGCAGGGTTTCCTGGGTGCCATGGCCCGCTGGTTCGACGGACCGGTTCCCCGCAAGGGCGCGGCCATGCTCGACAAGTGGGGCATCATCGTCATTCCCCTGTGCTTCCTGACGGTGGGCATCCAGACGGCGGTCAACGCGGGCGCAGGCCTGGTGCGCATGCGCTGGAGCACCTACACGATTGCCATGATCCCGGGGTGCGTCCTGTGGGCGCTGCTGTACGGCCTCGGCACGCTCGCCGTCTTCGCCGCTGCGATCCGAGCCGTCGCCGGCTCCCCCTGGGGTTGGGCGGGTCTCGCCCTCATTATCGCGCTGATCGTCGCGAAGATCGCGTGGGGCCGCCGCAAGCACCGCACGGTCGACGCGGCACTGGCTACGGACGACGCCTAGGACTGAGCGACGCGGTCGATCGCACCGCCGAAGCGACGGTCGCGCCCGGCGAACTCCTCGAGGCATCCCCACAGCTCCTCGCGGTCGAATGCGGGCCAGGGGGTGTCGACGAACATCATTTCCGCATACGCCATCTGCCATAGCAGGTAGTTAGACAGGCGCTGCTCCCCCGACGTGCGGATCATGAGGTCAACGTCAGGCACGTCGGGCAGGTAGAGGTGGCGCGACAGCGTCTTTTCAGTGACGCCGCGCGGGCTCAGCCGCCCAGCCGCGACATCTTCGGCGATGGACCTGGCAGCATCCGCCAGCTCGGCACGACCTCCGTAGTTGACACACATGACCAGATCGAGGGCCTTGCAGTGCGAGGTCGCCCGATCGGCCTTCTCCAGCGCGTTGATGACGCTCTTCCACAGCTTGGGCTGGCGCCCGCTCCACCGCACATGCACACCCCACTGGGCGAGCTGGTCGGTGCGCCGCGCGAGCACGTCGGAGGCGTAGTTCATGATGAAGGAGACCTCGGCGGGCGAGCGCTTCCAGTTTTCAGTCGAGAAGGTGTAGACGCTCAGGTAGCGCACGCCCGCATCGATGGCGCCCGCGATCGTGTCCATGAGCGCATACTCCCCCGCCCGGTGCCCCTCGGTGCGCGCCAGGCCTCGACTATTGGCCCACCGCCCGTTTCCGTCCATGATGAGTGCGACGTGCGCGGGCACCTCACCCTTTCGAAAGACGGGCGCCTCGCAGTGCCACTGCCCAGGCCCGAGCAGTGGCGCGGTGGGGTCGTGCGGGGCGCGGTCCATAGGGGTGGGTCGAAGGTTGGTCATGAATGACTCCTATCGATGACGCTCAGAGAGCGCAGGCGACGTTCCAGATGCCATTGAGTGTACGAGGAGATCAGGCCCGAGGCCTCGGTACGCGCATACGGTTCGCAACGGTCGGCGCGCTCCCAGTCACCGCTGAGCAGCTGGCCGAGCAGAGTCACCGTGTCCGGCGCAGGCGACGAGGCACCGGGTGGGCGGCAGGTGTCGCAGACGGTGCCGCCGTCGGGGATGGAGAACGAGGAGTGCGGCCCCTGAGTACCACACACGGCACAGTCAAAGCAGGAGGGGGCCCATCCGGCCAGCGCGAGGGCGCGCAGCGTATACGAGGTGCGAATCAGGGTGGGATCGTGGCGCCCTCGAGCAAGGGCATTGAGAGCGCCGAGGAGGAGAAGGTACTGGGAGTGGGTGCCGTCGTGAGCATCTGCAGTGAGGCGCTCGGCGGTCTCGACGACGACGGTGGCCGCGAGGTAGAGATCGTAGTTAGCAGCGATGGAGTCGCCGTATTGGGCGATCGATGCGACCTGGGTGAGGGTGTCGAGGGTGCGTCCGCGATGCAGCTGAGCATCGATGACGGAGAAGGGCTCGACGCGCGCCCCGAACTTGGAGGTTGTCTTGCGCACTCCCTTGGCGACTGCGCGAACCTGCCCATGCTCTGCGGTCAGTAGCGTGATGATGCGATCAGCTTCGCCCAGCTTGTGGGTGCGCAGGACGATTGCCTCGTCTCGATAGGACTTCATCACACGAACATTGTGTCACGCCCGGGCACACGCGGCGGATTCATCCGACACACATCGCGCCGCGCGAAAACAAGTGTGAAGTGCACTGTCACATCCATCGACAAGCCCACAGACACGTGCTGACAACAATATATGAGAAACTGACAGCGTGGTCGGTTACACAGCCGGCAAGTGGTTTTCGAGTAGATAGTTTCTTCGTAACTGGTTATGGTTTACTCATAACCGTCGAAGGAAGGAAAAAGATGGCACCCCCGATTGATGCCCGAGAAAAGCTTGGCACTGCACTGCGTCAGGCCCTGATGCAGACCCCCCTGTCAAAGATCTCTGTCAGCGCGCTGACACGTTCCGCAGGGGTCACCCGTCAAGCATTCTATTACCACTTCAACTCCCTCAGCGACCTGAATGCCTGGGTTTTCCGCGAGGAAGTCACATCTCGTCTGACCGCCAGTTCGGGAGAATGGCTTGACGCCATTGAGGCGACGATGACCTGGATGCACGAGCACCGCGATGAGACAGCGTCGGCCATGAAGACCATCGAAGCCAACGACCTGTGGGCCTTCCTGGCCTCTCACATCCAGGAGCTCATCGAGTCACGACTGCCCGGCTCGCCACGGCCACCGCGCGCGACGTCGTCGCCCAGCACTTCGCCCTGGCAACCACCGCCCACATGGCTCAGTGGATGCTCTCCGGCCTCGAGGTCAACCCCTCGCTCGCGATCGCTCGCATGCGAGTGCTCATGACCGACCAGACCACCCCCGCCCTGGCTCGCCTGGCCAAGTAACGCGGTCATTCCCACCAACCGCGCAAGGACAGGCAGACAGTCTTCTCAGCCCCGACCTCGTTCTATCGACGAGGCCGGGGCTGAACCATACACTCCCCCAGCTCGCCCCGCGCTTTCCGGATGCATACAAGCCAATCTGAGCTATACAATTGGTCAGCCGAACATTGCACTGAAATTTCGCGGATCCGCGATTCAGCCTGTACAGTTTGCTCGTAACCTCTCTTTTCATGTCGACGAGGACCACCCATGCCCCACACCGATGCGAAAACGATGCTCGCGCAGGCGCTGCGCGACGCACTTCAGACCGTCCCACTATCGAAGGTGACAGTCTCTGGTCTCACGCGCACCGCCGGCGTAACCCGCCAGGCGTTTTACTATCACTTCGCAGACATCCGCGACCTGACCGTCTGGGTATTCAAGCGCGAGGTCGCCGACCAGATCATCGCCCACGCCACCCACGAGGACTGGGCCGACGGCCTGCTCGCCATGTTCACATGGATGCGCAACCACCCCGAAGAGACGCACTCCGTCATTGCCTCCCTGTCCATGGAGGATCTACAGATCTTCCTCTACAAGCAGCTGCGCGCCGTCATGGAACCCATCGTCGATCACTACAGCGACGGTCTCACTGTCACCGCAGACGATCACGAGTTCGTCACCGAACACTTCACGCTTAGCGTGCTCGGCCATGTGTCTCAGTGGCTCGCCACCGACATGAGCGCCGATCCCGCCATCCTCACCAACAGGATCGCCCGAGTCCTCGACGGACAGGTGCGCCGCAGCCTCGAGCTGTTCGCCTCCTCCCCCCAGGCACCCGCGCGCGCCTGAACAAACGTCGAACCCCGGCCTCGTTTCTCCGTCAACGAGGCCGGGGTTCGTGTCGTTTATCTGCGATCAGTTAGCGCAGGGCGCGGTTGACAGCCGAGATGACCGCCTTGTAGGAGGCGCGGGTGATCGAGGAGTCGATGCCGACGCCCCACACGATCTGTCCGTCGACCGCGGCCTCCACGTAGGCGGCGGCGCGGGCGTCGCGGCCCTGGCTCATCGCGTGCTCGGAGTAGTCGAGGATGCGGACGTCCAGGTCAAACTCGTGCAGCGCCGAGACGAAGGCGTCGATCGGGCCCGTACCGGTGGCCTGCACCTTCACGGTCTCGCCGCCATCCGTGAGCGTCGCATTGAGCTCGACGTGCTCGTCGTCGATCGACGAGACCTGCGAGGCGCGCATCTCGAAGCGGCCCCACGGCTCTAGCCGGGAGCGGCACTCGTGGGCAGGTACTCGTCCGCGAAGATCTGCCACAGCGTGGCCGCATTGATCTCGCCGCCGTAGGTGTCGGTGTGGCGCTGGACGATGCGGGAGAACTCCACCTGCAGACGACGCGGCAGCTCCAGGGCGTGCGCCGTCGACATGAGGTAGGCGACGCCGCCCTTGCCGGACTGCGAGTTCACGCGCACCACGGCCTCGTACGAGCGGCCCACGTCGTGCGGGTCGATCGGCAGGTAGGGCAGCTCCCACACGACCGCTTCCTCGTCGCCGCCGGCCGCGTCAACCTTAGCCTTGCGGGCCGTGAAGCCCTTCTTGATCGCGTCCTGGTGGGACCCGGAGAAGCTCGTGTACACGAGGTCGCCGACGTAGGGGGCGCGCGGCGAGGTCTCCATCTGCGTGCAGTACTCGACCGTGCGACGAATCGAGTCCACGTCCGAGAAGTCGATGCCCGGATCGATGCCCTGGCTGAACAGGTTCAGGCCCAGCGTGACCAGGTCGACGTTGCCGGTGCGCTCGCCCTGACCGAGCAGGCAGCCCTCGATACGGTCCGCGCCGGCCAGGAGCGCCAGCTCGGCCGTCGCCACGCCGGTGCCGCGGTCGTTGTGGGGGTGCACGGACAGGGCCACGTACTCGCGGCGGCTCAGGTTGCGGCTCATCCACTCGATCTGATCCGCGAAGACGTTCGGGGTGGAACGCTCGACCGTGGAGGGCAGGTTCAGGACAATCTCGCGCCCCTCGCCCGGCTCCCACACATCCATGACGGACTCGCACGCCTCGAGGGCGAAATCGAGCTCGGTGTCCACGAAGATCTCGGGCGAGTACTCGAATCCGAAGATCGTCTCATCACCCAGGCGCTTCTCGGCCTGCGCAATAATCTCGCGCGCACCGGACTGAGCGAGCTCGATCGTCTGCGCCTTATCAGCGTGGAAGACGACCTCGCGGAAAACAGGTGCCGTCGCGTTGTAGAGGTGCACCGTCGCGCGCGGGAAGCCGACCATGGCCTCGACCGTGCGCTCGATCAGCTCGGGGCGCGACTGGGTGAGCACCGAGATCGTCACGTCCTCGGGCACCGCGTCATCCTCGATCAGGGAGCGCACGAAGTCGTAGTCGGTCTGCGAGGCCGCGGGGAAACCGATTTCGATCTCCTTATAACCCAGCTTAATGAGCAGGTCGAACATGCGGCGCTTGCGTGCCGGGTCCATCGGCTCGATGAGGGCCTGGTTGCCATCGCGCAGGTCGGTGGACATCCAGCGCGGCGCCTTCGTGATGCGCTTGGAGGGCCACTGGCGATCCGGCAGGTCCACGGGATTCGTGTCGAGGAACGGCCGATACTTACGAATCGGCATACGCGAGCCGGAGGGGACGGGAACAGCGGATGTAGTCTTCACGCTCCGTAGTCTATCGACGAGGCTCCGCCCGCGAGCAGACGCTGCGCATACTGGACGTGAGATGCGGCGCGCTCCCCCTTCCAGCACTGACAAAGAAAAACGCTCAAAAATGCGTGCGTCCCTGCCTTCATATGTCATGATAATTGGGTCCATTGTCCCACTCACTGACGCGCGGAGCAGCCATGACTTCTCTCTTGTTAGCCCAATCCTTTACCCCGTCGACGACGGCAGTCGCGGGGAACGTTTTCCTGACAGCCGTCGTCGGGCTTCTTCCGCTCGTCGTCTTCTTCGTCCTCATGGGTGTCTTCAAGGTCGCCACCCACTGGTGCTCGATCATCTCCCTCGTGCTGTCCCTGGGCATCGCGGTGTTCGCCTTCAAGATGCCCGTCGGTATGGCCCTCCTGTCCGGCACGCAGGGCGCCGCGATGGGCTTCATGCCGATCATCTACATCATCATCGCGGCCGTGTGGCTGTACAACCTCACCGAGAAGTCCGGACGCAGCTCCGACCTGAAGGCCGTCTTTAATACGATCGGTCGCGGCGACCAGCGTGCCCAGGCCCTCATCGTCGCCTGGTGCTTCTGCGGCCTGCTCGAGGGCCTGGCCGGCTTCGGCGCCCCCGTTGCCATCACATGTGCCATGCTCGTGACCCTCGGCGTCCCCAAGATCAAGGCCGCCGTCGTCACCGTCGTCGGTAACGCCATCAACGTGGGCTTTGGTGCCATGGCAATCCCCACGACCACCGCCGGCAAGCTCGGTGGCGCAGACCCCGTCGTCGTCGCCGGCGACATGGGCCACCTGACCTGGATCTTCTGCCTCTTCATCCCGGTCCTGATGCTGTTCATCCTCGACGGCAGCCGCGGCGTGCGTCAGCTGTGGCCCCTCGCCCTCGTTGCCGGCGCCGCAGCAGGCATCGGCCACTTCTTCACGCCCTCGGTCTCCTACGAGCTGACCGCCGTCGTCGCCTCCCTGCTCGGCTTCGCCGCCTGCTACGTTTCCTGCTGGTCTGGGGCCCGACGACCCCCGCGGAGTGCGCGACCGAGGCCGACGAGGCCGACAAGCCCACCGGCTCGCGTATCGGACTGGCCCTGCTGCCCTATGTCCTCGTCGTCGTCATCATCGCGATCACGAAGCTGGCCAAGCCCGTCGCAGCTTTCTTCTCCTCGACCGACGTGAAGATCCCGTGGCCCGGCATCTACGGCAGCCTGCTGACCGGCGACGGATCACCCTCGACCGCCGCCATCTACTCGCTGCAGATCCTGTCCAACCCCGGCACCTGGATCTTCGTCACCGGCATCATCGTCGCTCTCGTGTACGGTACGAACTCCTCGGGCGGTCGCTTCCAGACCTCCGTCGGTGAGATGTTCGCAGTCCTGCCGCGCACCATCTACTCGCTGCGCATGGCCATCCTGACGATCGCCTCAGTCATGGCCCTCGCCTTCGTCATGAACTTCTCGGGCCAGACCACCTCGATCGGCGCCGCCCTGGCGACGACGGGCGCGGCCTTCGCCTTCCTCTCCCCCATCCTGGGCTGGATCGGCACAGCCGTCGCAGGCTCCGCAACCTCGGCGGGCGCGCTCTTCGCAAACCTGCAGTCGACCGCGGCATCCGGCGCGGGCCTCGACCCGTCCATCCTGCTGGCCGCCAACACAATCGGCGGCGGCATCGGCAAGATCGTGTCCCCGCAGAACCTCGCGATCGCCGCGACCGCGGTGGATTCGAAGGGCTCCGACGCGGAGATCCTCAAGAAGGCTGCCCCCTACTCGATCGGCCTGCTCCTGGTGCTGTGCACCCTGGTGTTCATCGCATCTCAGGGCTGGCTCGGCTCCTACATGCCGCACTGATCGTTGCTGCAAGCGCTGGTGAGGTCCCGGGAAGCAAGTTGCTTCCCGGGACCTCCCGCTTGTAGGCTCCGAAGACAAGCACCGGAAGGAGACGACAGTGAGCCACAGGTTTTCCTTGCGAGCGATTCGACCTCGGTCGAAAGCTCTCGCGCAAGGCTGTGGTGGCCTCATCGCCGTCGCCATGTTGTGCTCAGCATGCTTGGTACCTCCGTACCCGCAGGACCCGCGCTTCGCTACGTTCACGTATGAAACCGATGAAGCGGTGAAGGTACAGGAGCGTATCGACTCATTCAACGGGCGCATACCCAAACTGGGAGCAACCGAGGGGCACGTCGTTGTCGCCCGTTTCCGGGATGGATCCTGGATACCGGCACCCGACTACCAATACTGGCTGACCGGTGTCGCCACGGTGCCCGATACGACGACCACCCTGCTCGTCGACAACAGCGCCGGTGAATCTTCCTTGCTGCCCGGCATCCACCCCATCCTGTACAAGTACGTACCCGAGGAATGTTCTTTCACAGCAGTTGATCCAACCGTTGCAAACACGATCCTCGGCACCGATCAAAATGACATCTATTCAGAGTGGGGCTCGTTCACTATCACCAAGTTTGCGGTCTCCGCTGACTGCAACCTCATCATCGTCACCGGCGATGGCATCAACGCCTAGCACACCAACGTTCCGGACACTCATGAAGCTCCCTCTCAAGACCCTCGTGCCGCTACTCGCGGTCGCGGCACTCTGCGCCGCGTGCAATCCGTTCACGCCCAGGAACATGCCGACAGCGACGCCGACTCAGTACCCGCAGGACCCGCGCTTCTCTGCATTCACGTACGAGACCGATGATGAGCTGGAGGTAAAGGAGCGTGTCGACTCGTTCAACGAGCGTATACCCGGACTGGGGGCGACCGCCGGACACGTTGTTGTAGCCCATTTCCGAGATGGTGCCGACCGGCAGCCGACGCCGGACCGCCAATTCTGGCTGACCGGTGTCGCCGAGGTCCCCGATTCAACAATCACCATGTTCGTCGACGACAACATCGGCAGTTCATCGTTACTGCCCGGCATCCACCCCAGCCTGTACGAGTACGTGCCCGAGGAATGTACTTTCACAACCGTTGACCCCGCCGTTGCCAACAAAGTCCTCCGTACCGATCCGGAAGCCATCTATTCGGAATGGGGCTCGTTTGAGATCCGCGAGTTTGCGGTATCTGCTGACTGCAATCTCATCATCGTCACCGGCGATGGCCTCAACGCCTAGCACACTAACGTTCAAGACACTCATGAAGCTCCCTCCTCCGTGAACCTACGTTGGCCGAACATGGAGGCGAGCGAGGCGCACGTCGTCATCGCAAATTCCAGCCAAACAGGGTTCCTCCCCGACCAGGACCCAGAATTCTGGCTCACCGCTGTTGCGACCGTCCCCGATGAGACGATCCAGCTCCTCGCGGAGGGTGCAGCCACCGACACACTGCTACCCGGCCAGCACCAGGCGCGGTGCCCGGGCAGCAATGCACTAGTTACGACAGCAATGCACTAGTTACGAGGGCATTGCACTACCTACTATCTAGTGCAATGCTTCCCCAAATAGTGCACTGCCCCGAGCAACAAGCTCACGCGCGGCTAAGTCCGCACCGGTACCTCGTCAACAAGCCTCCCACTCCCGTATCAATGTCGATGCCCCCACGGAACGGAAGACAATTCAATCAGGAACGAGGCCGGGGCGAACTCTTGTGTACACAGAATCATCGCAAAACTGAAAAACGAAACTCACCCTGAGCTAAGTCGCGCCCCGAAAGTCCTAAAACACCCAACGAGAGGCCAATTTTCGTTGATTATCGGCGGAGATTTTTCCGCAAGAAATAGCGGCAAATTCAACCTCACCCACGCTGTCTGAACATAAACGGCCACTGGGACCTCGGACCCAGTCATAACCTGAGTTGGACAGCACCCACGAGGAAGGATCCCCCAGTGCGCATCGCTCTCTTTTCCACCTGCCTGGCAGACGTCATGTTCCCCCAGGCTGCCCAGGCCACAGTGACCCTGCTTGAACGCCTCGGCCACGAGGTTGTCTTCCCTGAAGACCAGGTCTGCTGCGGACAGATGCACGCAAACACCGGCTACTTCGAAGACGCCGCGAAGATCACCCGTAACCACGTCAAGACCTTCGAGCCCGTGCTCGACGGCCAGTGGGACGCCATCGTTGTCCCCTCCGGCTCCTGCACCGGTGCAGCGCGCCACGAGCAGAAGGTCGTCGCCGAGCACGTGGGCGACGAGCATCTCGCGAATCAGTCCCAGCGCATCGCTGAGCACACCTACGACCTCACCGAGCTCATCACCGACGTTCTGGGCCTCGAGGACGTGGGCGCCTACTTCCCCCACACGGTCACCTACCACCCGACCTGCCACTCGCTGCGTATCGCCAAGGTCGGCGACCGCCCCTACCGCCTCCTGCGCGCCGTCGAGGGCCTCACCCTCGTCGACCTGCCCGACGCCGAGGTCTGCTGCGGTTTCGGCGGCACCTTCGCCATGAAGAATTCCGAGACCTCCACCTCGATGCTCGCGGACAAGGTCACCAACGTGATGTCCACGCGCGCCGAGGTCCTCGTCATGGGCGACTACTCGTGCCTCATGCACGTCGGCGGCGGCCTCTCGCGTCTCAACTCGGGTATCCGCCCGATGCACCTCGCCGAGATCCTGGCATCCACCAAGGATCAGCCCTTCGAGGGCAACATCTCCTTCGCACCCGAAAGCGCACAGGTGATCTGACATGTCTGAAACATTCATCGGTATGCCCTCCGCCCCCGAGTCGCACACCGGCGGATGGCGCACCACCGTCACCATCCCCGAGGACACCCTCCGCTGGGGCACGACCTTCCCGGAAGGCGCCCACAAGACCCTGGCCAACACTCAGATGCGCCGCAACCTGGGCCACGCCACCCGCACGATCCGCACCAAGCGCGGACAGCGCGTCGCGGAAATGCCCGACTGGGAGGACCTGCGCAGCGCAGCCGAGGCCGTCAAGTTCGAGGTCGAGTCCCGCATGCCCGAGCTCCTCGAAGAGTTCGAGCGCAACGTGACTGCTCGCGGTGGCATCGTCCACTGGGCGCGCGACAAGCACGAGGCCAACCGCATCATCGCGGACATCATCAAGTCCAAGGGTGTCGACGAGATCGTCAAGGTCAAGTCCATGGCCACCCAGGAGACCAACCTCAACGAGTACCTGAAGGAACAGGGCATTCACGCTCGCGAGACCGACCTCGCCGAGATGATCGTCCAGCTGGCCGACGACATGCCCAGCCACATCGTCGTCCCCGCGATCCACCGAAACCGTTCCGAGGTTCGTGGCATCTTCCTGGATCGCATGGAGGACGCTCCTCGTGACCTCTCCGACGACCCGACTGAGCTGACCGCCGCGGCACGCTCCCACCTGCGTAAGAAGTTCCTGCACGCCAAGGTTGCCGTCTCCGGCACCAACATGGGCGTCGCGGAAACCGGCACGGTCTCGATCTTCGAGTCCGAGGGCAACGGCCGCATGTGCCTGACCCTGCCCGACACGCTCATCACCCTGATGGGCATCGAGAAGCTGGTCCCCCGCTTCCAGGACATCGAGATTTCTCCCAGCTCCTGCCTCGTTCCGCCACCGGCGAGCGTATGAACCCCTACACCTCCATGTGGACGGGCGTCACCCCCGGCGATGGCCCCCAGGAATTCCATCTGATCCTCATGGACAACGGCCGCACCAAGGTCCTCGCCGACCCGATCGGACGCCAGGCCCTCGCATGCATCCGCTGCGGCTCGTGCATGAACATCTGCCCGGTGTACCAGCACACCTCCGGTCACGCCTACGGCTCCGTCTACCCGGGCCCCATCGGCGCGATCCTGACCCCGCAGCTCACCCAGGGCCTCGACGAGCACGATCCCGTGCACACCCTGCCCTTCGCATCCTCCCTGTGTGGAGCGTGCGGCGAGGTCTGCCCCGTCAAGATCGACATCCCCACGATCCTTATTCACATGCGTGCGCGCACGGTTGACGTCAAGCGCAACCTTGTGCCGGACGTGTGGGACCTCGCGATGGGCGTGACTACCCCGGTCATGTCGAACGCGAAGCTGTGGAAGGCCGCCGGAAAGGGCACGAAGGCCACCCGCCTGTTCGCCAAGAAGGGTTCCATCGGCGCGCTGCCATTCCCGGCCTCGCTGTGGACGCGCGCACGCGACCTGCCGGTCGCCCCGAAGGAAACCTTCCGCGAGTGGTGGAAGCGCACCCACAAGGATTCCGACGCCAACGCGCCGCGCACCGACGCTCCCGCGAAGGGCCTCCCGCTCGCTTCCGAGCACGGAATGACCACCAACACGACCCCGAAGGAGGCGTGACATGAGCACCACCACCATGGACGCGAAGACCGCGATCCTCGCGCGCGCACGCGACGCCATCTCTCGTTCCCAGCAGGACCGTCCGGTGCGCCCGATCCCCCGCGACTACATCCGCTCCACCGAGCACGCGCCCGGTTCGCAGGCCGTCATTGACGAAATGATCGAGAAGCTCGAGGACTACTCGGCCAAGGTCGTCGTGGTCTCCAAGGAGTCCGAGGTCGCTGACGCGATCTCGACCTTCCTAGCCGACCAGAAGGCCACCTCCGTCGTGGTCCCCACCGGCCTGGACGACGCCTTCAAGAAGGCCGCCGCCCGCGACGGTCGCACGGTCCGCGAGGACAGCCGCGAGCAGGCCATCCCGACGCTGGAGCTCGACCAGATCGATGCCGTCGTCACGCGCTGCCGCGTCGCGATCTCTATCTCCGGCACCATCGTCCTCGACGGTGAGCCCGACCAGGGTCGCCGCGCGATCACGCTCGTGCCCGACACTCACGTCGTCGTCCTGAAAGCCTCCGACATCGTTCCCACGGTGCCCCAGGCCGTCGAGATCCTCGGCAAGAACCCGACCCGTCCGATGACCTGGCTCGCCGGCGGTTCGGCGACCTCCGATATCGAGCTGGTCCGCGTCAATGGCGTGCACGGCCCCCGCTTCCTGCGAGTCGTCATCGTCAAGTGATCTGATCACGACGTAAGTGTGCCCGGCTGCCTCACGGCAGCCGGGCACCATGCTTATCTGGGCCAAGACCCACCTGATGTTTCCCTGCGACAGAGTCTCAGCGCAGGTAGCGTCCCGTCACCGATGCCTCGCTGTCCACGATATCGCTCGGAGTGCCCTGCGCGACGATACGACCACCTTCGATGCCGCCGCCCGGGCCCATATCAATGACCCAGTCAGCGCAACGGATCAGGTCCAGGTCGTGCTCGATGACGAGGACCGTCGCTCCACGCTCAATGAGGTGCTGGAGCACGTTCAGGAGGACCTGCACATCATCCGGGTGCAGGCCGATCGTCGGCTCGTCGAAGATGAAGAGAGTGCCCTCCTGGCGCCTACCCATTTCGGAGGCAAGCTTGAGGCGCTGGGCCTCGCCACCAGAGAGGGCGGGAGTGGCCTCCCCCCAGCGTCAGGTATCCCAGGCCGAGGCCGGCCAGGGTCTCCAGGATCGCTCCGGCTTTCTTTAGCCCACGCACGGCCACCCGGGCCTCGTCGACGCTCATCGCCATGATGTCGGGCAGGCTCAGCCTATCGCGGCGGATCTGCGACGCCTGCGCGCCGTAGCGGCTCCCTCGACAATCCGTGCACTCGATGTCCACGTCGGGCAAAAATTGCACATCCAGGGTGATCTGCCCGGTCCCGTCGCACGTGGGGCATCGAAGCGAACCCGTGTTGTACGAGAAGGCGCCGGGCTTCAGCCCGGCAGCCTGCGCCTCCTCGGTACGCGCAAACGCCCGGCGCAGCTCATCCAGGACACCGGAGTACGTGGCCACGGTCGAGCGCACGTTCACTCCGATCGGCGTCGCGTCGATCAGGTTCACCCGTGAGATACCGGCGGCATCCACGTCGCGCACGTGCGCGGGTAAAGGCTCACCAGCAAGGCGCGCACGCAGCGCGGGAACCAGCGACTCAAGGACGAGTGTCGTCTTACCCGACCCACTGACGCCCGTCACGGCCGTCAACGAACCCAGCGGAATATCAACACTCAGGGGTCGCACCGTGTGGATCTGGTTAGTCTCCAGGTGAAGCGCACCGCGCCCGTCGATATCCGCGCCCCGATCCGAATCCCCCGCTGCACGCTCAACCCGACGCAACCCAGCCATGTACGGGCCGATGCGGGACGCTGGGGCGTGGGAGGCCTCGTTGATGGGGCCCTGGAAGATGACGCGACCACCGTCTGCTCCCGCTCCGGGTCCGATCTCGATCAGGTGATCCGCGGCTGCGAGGACACGCGTGTCGTGGTCGACGACGACAGCGGAATTCCCGTCGGCGAGGAGTTCCCGGATGATCGCCAGGACGCCGTCGACGTTGGAGGGGTGTAGGCCAATGGTCGGCTCGTCCAGCACGTAGAGGACCCCGGTCGTCCGGTTGCGTACGGCACGGGCGAGCTGCATGCGCTGGCGCTCACCGTTGGACAACGTCGAGGACGCGCGGTCGAGGGACAGGTAGGACAGGCCGAGCTGCACGAGGCGATCCATCGGCTCGGTCATCTCCTCGACGATGACGCGGGCCATGGGAGCTACCTCATCCGGAACGAGGCCGGGGACGCGCTGGACCCACTCGCGCAGCTCCGTGAGCGTGAGGCGCGAGGCCTCGCCCAGGTCGATGCCCTCGATCAGCGTGGAGCGTACACGTTCCCCCAGGCGCGTGCCGTCGCACGCGGGGCATGTGCGGGTGATGAGGTATTTCCACGCGGGCGAGGGCCTTCTCATCTTTCGCCTTCGACAAGGCGTTTTCGACCGTGGCGACCGCATTGAAGTAGGTGAAGTCCAGCTCCGCGCCACCGGTCTTGGTGGCGACGACGATGTGACGTTTCTCGGCAGGCCCCTCGTAGACGATCGCCTTCTCCGCATCGCTCAGGTTCCGGAAGGGCACGTTCGTGCGCACACCCATTTCACGGGCGACGTCCTTCATGAGCTTCCACATGAGGGACCCCCACGGGGAAACCGCGCCCTCGTCAATAGTGAGGGATTCATCGGGCACGAGGGACGCTCGGTTGACGACGCGCTGGACGCCCGTCCCCCTCACACACCGGGCACGCACCGCCCGAGTTAAATGCCATCTCCTCAGCACCGAGGCCGTAGAAGGAGGCTGCACACTGCGGGCACGTGAGAGGCACTTCTAGGGCCACGCCCAGCGAGGGCGGGACGCGGTGCCCGTTGGGGCACAGGTAGGAGCCAACGCGTGAGAACAGCAGGCGCAGGTAGTTGAGAAGCTCCGTCGCCGTACCGAAGGTAGAGCGCACGTCGGGGACACCTGGGCGCTGGCGCAGCGCGAGCGCGGCGGGCACGTGCGCAACCTCGTCGACCGAGGCCTTGGCAGCCTGGGAGATGCGCCGACGCGTGTAGGTCGCCAGGGACTCCAGGTAACGCCGCGATCCCTCCGCGTAGAGCGTGCCCAGGGCCAGGGAGGATTTACCCGACCCAGACACGCCCGCGACTGCGACGAACGCGTTCAGGGGAACGTCGACGTCCACGTTTCAGGTTGTGGACGCGGGCGCCACGTACACGGATGACACTGGGCATGTCAGAAGCCAAGACGCCCCAGCATCTTCGGGTCGGACTGCCAGTCCTTCGCGGTGCGCACGTGCAGGTCGAGGTACACGCGGCGTCCCAGCAGCTCCTCGATGTGCGCGCGGGCCTGGGTGCCGATCTGCTTGAGACGCGAGCCCTTGCGGCCGATGATGATGGCCTTCTGGGAGTCGCGCTCGACGTAGACGTTCACATGAATGTCGAGCATGGGCGGGCGGTCGTCACCCTCGCGGCGCGGCCTCTCGATGATCTCCTCGACCTGGACGGCCAGGGAGTGCGGCAGCTCGTCGCGCACGCCCTCCAGGGCGGCCTCGCGGATAAACTCGGCGATCAGGGTGTCGCGCGACTCGTCGGTGACGTCACCTGACGGGTACAGCGGCGGCGACAGCGGCACAGTCTGCGCGAGCACCTCGCGCAGGTGGTCGATGCCCTTGCCCTCCACGGAGGAGACGGGGACGATGGCGGCCCACTCCCCCAGCTTCTCGATGGACAGCAGGTGCTTCATGACGCGCTCGCGCGGCACGGCGTCGCACTTGGTCGCCACCGCGATGATCGGGCGCTTGATGCCGCGCAGCTCGCGGGCGATGAACTGGTCGCCGGGGCCGATGCGCTGGTCGGCGGGCAGGCAGAAGAGCACGACGTCGACCTCGGAGAGGGCCTCGCGCACCATGTCGTTGAGTCGCTTGCCCAGCAGCGTGCGCGGGCGGTGGTATCCGGGGGTGTCCACAAGCACCAGCTGGTAGTTGTCCCCGTGCACGATGCCGCGGATGTTATGGCGCGTCGTCTCGGGACGGCCCGAGGTGATCGCGATCTTGCGTCCGACCAGCGCGTTCGTCAGGGTCGACTTGCCCACGTTGGGGCGCCCGACGATCGAGATGAAGCCGGCGCGGAAGTCCTCCGGGAAGTCCGGCATCTCGATGGTCGCGGCCGCGTCCTCGCGCAGGGATGCGAGCGAGGTCAGCGCCTCGAAGGCATCGAGGTCGGCGTCCTCCTCGTCCTCCAGGCCCTCGAGGTCCTCGTACTCTTCGTTGTCCTCGGAGTCATCAGGGTCCTCGTCGTCGCCCGGTTCAGCCCCGGCCTCGTCCGCGGTCTCTTCGCCGAGGCCGGCGTCGATCTGCGCGCGAGCGTCGGCTTCCGGGTCGGCAGCGTCGGGGGCGACCTCGATGCGTGCGTCGCCGAAGGCGTTGGGGCCAACCATGAGTTCGTCGTCGGAGGGGAATCGCATGTCAGTTGTCCTTGTCGTCGGCGGGGTTGAGGTCGGGGGTCAGGAGCTGCGCGTCGGGGTCGAGGCGGCAGAGGATCGTGGAGACTTGGCGGCGGCGCCCGCGCGCCTCTTCCGCCGTCATTGAAACACCGGCGAGGGTGCCGGTCGCGCCGGGCAGGGGAACCCGCCCAATCGCCTTGGCGAGCAGGCCGCCGACGGAGTCGACGTCCTCGTCCTCGATCTCGCGATCGAGGAGCTCGCCCAGCTCGGAGATCGGGTAGCGCGCGGGGACACGCCACACCCCCGGCTCAACTTCCTCGGGTTCGACGGAGTGGCGGTCGTGCTCATCGGTCAGCTCGCCGACGACCTCCTCGAGGAGATCCTCGAGGGTCACGAGGCCCGCGACGCCGCCGTACTCGTCGATGACGATGGCCATGTGGAAACGCTCGGCCTGCATCTGGCGCAGCATGTCGTCCGCCGGCTTCATCTCGACGGCGAATTCGGCGGGGCGCATCATCTGCTCGGCGCGCATGTCGAGCTGGCCGCCCGTGGCCTCCCAGCGGGACACGAGGTCCTTGAAGTACAGAATGCCGCGAATATCGTCCACGTCGTCGCCGACGACGGGCACGCGGGAGAAGCCGGAGCGCACGAACAGGCGCAGGGCGGAGGGCGCAGGCGTGTCAGCGTCGATGGTCACCATGTCCGTGCGCGGCACCATGACCTCGCGCACGAGCGTGTGCCCGAGGTCGAGGACGGAGCGGACCATGTCGCGGTCCTCTTCCTCGAAGCTCTCGGGTTCGCCGACCTCGTCGACGATCTCACGCAGGTCGGAGATCAGCTCGGCGCGCACCTGCGCCTCGGTGGGCTCGGGGGCGGGGCGCGAGGAGCGCACGCGGGTAAGGAGCGGGTCGACCAGGTGGCTGAGGCGCGCGAGGCGGTCCGCGAACCTGGTGCCTGCCAGGGCGATCCCCTCGGGGTTGCGCGCGCCCCACTGGGCGGGCAGGAAGGACACGAAGAGCAGTTGCAGGGCCGCGATCACCAACACCGCGATGAGGGCGACCGCCCACCACGGCAGGCGGGTATCGACCAGGATGATCGTGCCCATAACTGCGTAGACGACCTGCCAAAAGGTACGAAAGGCGCGCAGCGACAGCAGAGTGCGCTGGCGGTGATCGACGAGGCCGTAGAGGACGCGCGCGTTCCGGCGCTCTTCCTCGATGAGGTCCTCGACGCCGGCCAGGGTCAGGCGCTGGACGGCCTGCTCGACGCTCTGGGCGACAGACGCGAACGCCAGGGCGACGACCGCGAGGACCAGGAGCGCCACGGAGGGCACATCCAAGATCGGCGAGGCCGGGGACGCCTGCAGGGGAAGGATCATCGGGTGGCCAGGAAGGTCAGCAGGAGCTTGCGCTGGAGGGCGAACATGACCTCGCGCTCAGCGTCGGTCGCGTGGTCGTAGCCCAGGAGGTGCAGCATGCCGTGCGTGGCCAGGAGGAGCATCTCCTCGGCGGCGCTGTGGCCGGACTCGGCGGCCTGGCGGGCGGCGACCTGCGGGCAGATGCAGATGTCACCGAGCATGCCCGGGGGCGTGGGGTGATCGGCCGTGCCGGGGCGCAGCTCGTCCATGGGGAAGCTCATGACGTCGGTGGGGCCGGGCAGGTCCAGCCAGCGCACGTGCAGGTCTTCCATCGGCTCGGGCTCGATGAAGATGATGTTGACTTCCGCGTCGGAGCTGACGTGCATCTGATCGAGCACGTAGTCGGCCAGCGCGGAAAACTCGGCTTCGTTGATCTCGTAGTCGGTCTCGTTGATGACCTCGGTCATGACGTGTACTCCCTGCGTGCGGTGTTGTGGCTGCGCGTGCGTGCGCGACGCGCGGCATTTTTGTCGTCGAAGCGCTGGTAGGCATCAATGATCGCGCCGACCAGCTCGTGGCGCACGACGTCGGCGCTGGTCAGGTGGCAGAACTCGATGTCGTCGATGTCGCCGAGGATGTTTCGACGACGGACAGGCCGGAGGTCTGGCTGCCGGGCAGGTCGATCTGCGAGGCGTCGCCCGTGACGACGACCTTGGAGCCAAAACCCAGTCGGGTGAGGAACATCTTCATCTGGCCGACCGTCGTGTTCTGGGCCTCGTCCAGGATGATGAAGGAGTCGTTGAGGGTGCGTCCGCGCATGTAGGCCAGCGGCGCGACCTCGATCGTGCCGGCGGCCATGAGCTTGGGCAGGGCTTCGGGGTCGAGCATGTCGCCCAGGGCGTCGTAGAGGGGACGCAGGTAGGGGTCGATCTTGTCGGTGAGGGAGCCGGGCAGGAAGCCGAGGTTCTCCCCCGCCTCGACGGCCGGGCGGGTCAGGACGATGCGGCGCACCTCGCCGGAGAGGAGTCGGCGCACGGCCTGGGCCATCGCCAGGTAGGTCTTGCCGGTGCCCGCGGGGCCGATGCCGAAGACGACGGTGGCGCGGTCGATGGCATCCGTGTAGGCCTTCTGGCCGGGGGTCTTGGGGCGGATCGAACGCCCGCGCGCGGAGAGAATTTCCTCCGTGGGGGCCTCGCCCGAGGTGAGGCGTCCAAGTAGGCCGATGGCCTGTTCGACGGCGGTGGCGTCCAGGGCGGTACCGCGCCGGGCCATGCCGATAAGTTCTTCGAGGAGGCCCGCGGCCACGTCGATGTCGGCCTGGGTGCCGGCGAGTGAGATTTCGCGTCCGGTGACGAGGAAACGGACGTGCGGGAAGCCGCGTTCGAGGGCGCGCAGGACCTGGTCTGCGACGCCGAGGACCACGATCGGGTCCATGTCTGCGGGGATGGTGACGCGCCCCGTGGTGTGTGCGAGGGTGGCCGCCGCGAGCGCCGGCGCTGTGTTCTCCGTAGTCATACTGCTTCCATTCTACGCTGGAGCGCCCCTCTACAGGCTTCACGGTGCCCTCTCACGCAGTGACCCCGGACGCATCGGAGCGGCGCGGCATATGCTTCCCGGATGCATGGACGCCCTGGGAACACGCACAATGAAGCCATGCCCACCCTCGAAGAACTCGTTTCACACCCGCCACAGCTGCCGGTCACGCGCGCCCTGGGCGATATCGCGGCGGCGACGCGGCCGGGCGGCTGTGCAGTGATCACGGCGCCTCCGGGCACGGGTAAGACGACGCTGCTGCCGCCAGCGGTGGCGGTGGCGTTGGCCCAGCACGATGCATCGGTGGGGCGTGTTCTCGTCACACAGCCGCGCAGGGTGGCCGCGCGGGCCGCTGCTCGCCGGATCGCCCGTCTGCTCGGCGAGGAGGTTGGCGGGCAGGTCGGCTATTCGGTGCGCGGGGATTCGCGGGTCAGCGAGCGTACACGCGTGGAGATGGTGACGCCGGGCGTAGCGCTGCGCCGCCTGCAGCGCGACCCGGAGCTGCCCGGGGTATCTGCCTGATCGTCGATGAGTTCCACGAGCGGGACCTGGACACGGATCTGGCGCTGGCGTTTGCGTTGGACGCGCGTTCGGCGCTGCGCGACGACCTGTTCGTGGCACTCACCTCGGCGACGCTCGAGGCCTCGCGCACGGTTGATTTCCTGCGTGCGTCGACGGGTGAGGAGCCCGCGCTCGTTGATATTCCGGGCGATATTTTTCCGCTGGAGCTGCGCTACACTCCCCCGCCGCGCGGCGTCGAGGCCATGGGCGCGATCGGGAACGAGCGCGTGGGTGTGCGCCGCGAGTACCTGGCGCACGTGGCGCGCACGGTCGAGGAGACGGTCGCGGCCACCGAGGGGTCAGTCCTCGTGTTCCTGCCTGGCGTGGGTGAGATCGAGACCGTCCGAGGCAATCTGCGCCTGGGCGACATCCCGGTCCTTGCGCTGCACGGGCAGCTGAGCGCCGCCGAGCAGGACCGCGCGCTCTCCCCCGCCGCCGGTCGCCGCGTCATCCTGTCCACGTCTATCGCGGAGTCCTCGCTCACGGTTCCGGGCGTGTCCGTTGTCGTGGACGCGGGGCTCGCGCGCGAGCCGCGCTTCGACGCGGGGCGCTCCCTCTCCTCTCTCGTGACCGTGCCCGGCGGCGCTCGCTCGCCTCGAACAGCGTGTGGGCCGTGCCGCGCGCACCGGCCCGGGCATCGCCGTGCGCGTCATGGACTCGGTGGACGTGGCCCGCAGGCCCGCGCAGTCGGCGCCGGGGATCGCCACGCAGGACCTGACGGACGCGCGCCTCCAGGTCGCCTCGTGGGGCACGCCTGTGGAGGAACTCGCCCTGCTCGACGCTCCACCCGCGGGCACGTGGGAGGCCGCCGGGCAGCGCCTGTCCTCCCTGGGGGCGATCGACGAGGCCGGGGCCGCCACCGCTCTGGGCCGCACACTGGCGTCGCTGCCGTTGGACCCGCCCTTGGGCAGGGCGCTCCTCGCGTCGAGCGCGATTCTGGGGGCGTCGAAGGCGGCGCGTTTCGTGGCCCTCCTGTCGGAGGACGTGCGTGCGCCGGGGGCTGACCTGGGTGCAATGGAGCGCCGGTTGGGTCGCGGAGGCGCCAGCAATGCGGGACCTGGGAAGGCGCAGGCGGCCCGAGTGAAGGAGACGCAGGCGCGCTTGGAGCGTCTAGCGCGGCGTCTGCCGGCTTCCGCGTCGGACGAAGCCCTCGCATCCGTTGCAGCTACACACCGGCAGGCGGGTTCGCGCACCAGCGAGGACGAGCTGGCCCTGACGTGCGCGCTCGCGCATCCGGAGTGGATCGCGCGGCGCCGCCCGGGGTCCGCGGCCTACATTTTGGCGGGCGGTGTGGGCGCCGAGCTGCCGCAGGGTTCCCCCTTGGAGGGCCAGGAGTGGCTGGCCGTGGCCTCGATTGACCGGGCGTCGGCCTCGCGCCACGCGCGCATTCTCGCGGCGGTGCCGCTGTCGGAGGAGGACGCCCTGGCAGCGGGCGCGGCGCTCCTGGAAACCCGCACGCAGGCCTCGATCGAGAAGGGGGCTCTGAAAGCCACCCGCACGCGCACCCTGGGGGCTATCCCCTTGAGGAGCGCCCCGGCCTCGTCCCTGAGCGAAGAGGAGGCGACCGCTCTGGTGGCCGAGCACCTGGCCGCGCGCGGGCTGGGCGATCTGGGATGGGGGAAGGAGGCCTCGTCCCTGCGCGAGCGCATGCGGGTGCTCCACGAGGTGCTCGACGATCCGTGGCCCGACGTGTCGGATGAGGCCCTCGCGGGCAGCGCGCCGCAGTGGCTTGCTCCCTGGGCGAAGCGCCTCGCGCAGGGCGGGTCCTTGAGCAACGTGTCAATGCTCGACGCGCTGCGCTCGATGCTGCCGTGGCCGCAGGCGGCGCGCCTGGACGAGCTGGCGCCGGAAAAGATGCCGATTCCTGCGGGAGGCACGCGTCCCATCGACTGGAGCGGTGCGCACCCGGTGCTCACTCTGCGTGTCCAGCAGGCCTTCGGGTGGACGGACACGCCCCGACTGGTGGACGGGCGCGTTCCCCTGGTGCTGCATCTGACGGATCCGGCGGGTCGGCCAGCGGCGGTCACCTCCGACCTGACTTCGTTTTGGGCGGGGCCGTATCGGGACGTGCGCGCGCAGCTACGCGGGCGCTATCCGAAGCATCCGTGGCCCGAGGACCCGCTAAACGCAGAGCCCACGAACCGTGCCAAGCGCAGGGGGTAGCGCACGTGCTCTCCCCCGCGCCGGGCGATCAATCCTCCAGTTTGCCGACTATTCGCCGCCCGTCGGGCAGGTTCTTAGACGGCATCTGGTAGGCGTCGAGGTCCGCCATAGCGGGACGCTCGAGGCCCAGTTCACGCAGCTGCGCGTAGGTCGACATGCGCACGGGACCCAGCTCGGCGACAGGCTGGCCTTCCTCGGTGAGCGTGACGACTTCACCGGATGAGGCGCGCGCCAGAGCGGCCCCCACATCCTCTTTGAAATCACCAATTTCTAGAGCCCTCATACCCCTAATCTAAGCATGCCGAAGGGGGTTTGAACGAACGGCACGATCACTATGTGACCCTTCGATCCCTTACACCCGCCAAACGAGCGTCATACAGCCAAAACATCGTGAAAATAGACACCCCTGCTGCGACCACCTGGTGGACATTTCTGGTTGATGGAATAGATCCGGTCGCACTGCGTTGAGATAGGCGACCCTGTTCTACCCAAGGAGAAACATGTCCACGAACGAAATCGAGAACGTCGACCTGCTGGTTGTCGGCGGCGGCAAGGCCGGAAAGTCCCTCGCAATGGAGCGCGCGAAGGCGGGCTGGAAGGTCGCCATGGTGGAGCGCCAGTTCGTCGGCGGTACCTGCATCAACGTCGCGTGTATCCCCACGAAGTCGCTGGTCAACTCGGCTCGTCGCCTGAGCGATGCCCGCTCGGACGAGGCGTTCGGCGTCGTCGGCACCGAGGGCGCGCGCGTGGACCTGGCCAAGCTCCGCGCCCACAAGGAGGGCATCGTCGGTGCCATGGTCGGCGCGCACGAGAAGATGTTCGCGGCCCCCCGGCCTGGACTTCATCCGCGGCGAAGCCCGCTTCACGGGCGAGCGCACGGTGACCATCGCTCTTGAGGACGGCGGCGAGCGCACGATTCGTGGCGAGCGCGCCCTCATCAACCTGGGTTCGCGTCCGGCGCGTCCCGCGATTCCCGGCCTGTGGGAGTCCGGCGCCTGGACGAACGAGGAAATCCTGCGCCTCGAGGAACTCCCCTCCTCCCTGGCGATCATCGGCGCCAGCTACATCGGCGTGGAGTTCGCGTCGATGATGGCGACGTTCGGCGTGGACGTCACCCTCATCTCCTCGGGTGACCACGTGCTGCCTCGCGAGGACGAGGACGCCGCCCGCGTCGTCGAGGCTGGCCTGGAAGCCGCCGGCGTGCGCATCGTGCCCGGCCGCGCTGAGTCCGCCTCGCGCGAGGGCAACACGACGACCCTGACGCTCTCCGACGGCTCGACGGTGTCCGCCGAGGCGGTCCTGGTGGCCGTGGGTCGCGTTCCCAACACGGACGGCATCGGCCTGGACGAGGCCGGGGTTGAGCTGACCGATCGCGGTTTCGTCGCGGTCGATGAGCACCTGCGTACCTCCGCTGAGGGCGTGTGGGCGGCCGGCGACTGCGCGGGCACCCCCATGTTCACGCACGCGTCCTGGTCGGATTTCCGCATCATCCGCGCACAGCTGACCGGCGCGTCCCTGGACGATGCGACGACCACCACGAAGGGCCGCACGATCCCCTACGCCGTGTTTGCCACCCCCGAGCTGGCCCGCATCGGCCTGTCCGAGGGCGAGGCGCGCGAGGCCGGCCTCGACGTGCGTATCGCCAAGGTTCCCACGGCCGCGATTCCGCGCGCCAAGACGATGCGCTACGCGGGCGAGGGCTTCTGGAAGGCCGTCGTCGACGCGAACACGCACCAGATCCTGGGCGCCACGCTGATTGGCCCGAACGTCTCCGAGGTCATCACGGCCGTGCACGTCGCCATGGCTGGCGGCCTGACCTACGAGCAGCTGCGCTTCCTGCCGATCGCGCACCCGACCATGGGCGAGGGCCTGCAGGTCCTCTTCGACTCCCTGGGCTGAGGCCCCACGCGCCCCGGGGCATCATTGGGGGCGCGCCCGGATCCCTCCCGGACGCGTGAGGGAACAAACGGGGCGGGTCCGAACGATACGTTCGGACCCGCCCCTGTTGTATTCAGTTGCGCTGGGCACCAGGTGCGCTCGGCATCAGGCACTCAGCGCGGGGATCGAGGCCGGAGCGTCCCAGCCCAGGCCTCGTCCCCTTCTGGCTCAGCCGAGCCAGGCGCCCGAGGACGCGAAGTGGTAGCGCTTACCGTCGATGGAGACCCAGCCGGTGACCATCTTGCCGGAGCCGTCGAGGTAGTACCAGGTACCGGCGTCGTTGACCCAGCCGATCGCCATCGCGCCGTTGCCGGTCAGGTAGTACCACTTGCCGTTCACGGCGGTCCAGCCGGTGGCCATGGAGCCGTTGCCGGAAAGGTAGTACCAGGAGCCGTTGACGTTGACCCAGCCGGTCGCCATCGCGCCCGAGGCGTTCAGGAAGTACCAGGAGCCGTCGACGTCAACCCAGCCGGTCGCCATGGCGCCGGTGGCGGGATCGAGGTAGTACCAGGAGCCGTCGACCTTGGTCCAGCCCATCGCCATGCGGCCGGACGGGGTCATCCAGTGCCACGCGGCGTCGAAGGTGACCCAGCCGGTCGCCATCACGGCGTCGCCGTTGAAGTAGTAGGTGGAGCCATCGATGGTGACGTACTTGCTGCGGGCGCAGTAGCCGTCGGAGTAGCAGTACTTCCAGCCATCGGCGCTGTTGGTCCAGGCGCCGCCGTCACGCAGAGATTCATCCACGTGGAAGTGGATCGAGGCCTTGACGTCGTCATCGGCGCGGGCGTCCTTGTTGCGGCCTCGGCGGAAACCGTGACATCAACGTGGGGGGCGTCGCCGATCAGGTCGGTGGCGTTGTAGGGACCGGCCACGAGGGTGACCTCGTTACCCTCGAAGGCGCCAGTGCCGGTGCCGGTCACGGCTTCCTTGTCGCCGACCTTCAGAGAGGCCTTGGTGACGGGGCCGGAGACCGTGGTGCGCACGTAGACGGTACCCGAGACAGACGCGTCGGCCAGCGGACGCCAGTCGGTGGCGCCGTCGTGGGAGTACTCGAGGCTGCCGAGGACGGGCTGCGGCTGGTCCTTGAGGACGGCGGCCAGGGCGTTGACGAGGCCAGCGCCGCGGTATTCCTTACCGTCCTCGGGCGCAGCGAGGCGGTCGTAGGTGTAGCCGGCCTGCTTCTTGAGCAGGGCGATCGTCTGGTCGGGGGTGTAGTCCGGGTGGATCTGCTTGATCAGCGCGGCCACGCCCGCAGCGTGCGGGGAGGCCATCGAGGTACCCGACAGGTAACCGAAGGGCGGATCCTTCTTCCAGGTCGGCAGGGTCGACCAGATGCGCGAGCCGGGGGCGGCCACGTCCACGGAGTTCGTGCCGTAGTTGGAGAACTTGGAACGCTCGAGCTTCGCGATGGAGGGATCGGTGCCGGTGGGCAGCGCGACGGAGGCCACGGAGACGACCGAGTCGTTGACCATGGCGGGCACGTCGATGCCGCCGGCCACGTTGCGCTCGACCGCGGCGCCCTCGACGTCGTTGGGCGATGCCTTGTCGATCGTCGGGTTGTCGTGGTCGTCGTTGTCGTTACCCTCGGCGGCGATGTTGACGACGCCGTGGTTCTTCGCGTAGCGGATCGCGCGCGAGGCAGCCTCGAGGCCCGCGGCCTGGGAGCCCTCGGTGGGCATCCAGAAGGCGTAGGGGTCCATGTAGTAGCTGGAGTTCGTCACGTCGATGTCGTGCTCGGCAGCCCAGTCGAAGGCGCAGGCCACGTACTCGGGGTAGAAGGAGCCGGACTCGTTCGAGGTCTTGATCGCGACGATCGTGGCGCTGGGGGCGACGCCGTCCACGCCGTAGGCGTTGTGCGCGGCGGCGATGGTGCCGGCGACGTGCGTGCCGTGGTAGTGGTCATCCTTCCAGTCCGCGGGGGCCTGGCTGGGGATGCCGTTGATCTGGCAGCCCACGGAACGCGAGGCGTCCAGGTGTTCCTTGAGGTCCTTGTGGTCGGGGTCGATGCCGGTGTCCATGACGCCGACGGTGACCTTCTCGAGGGAGACGTCGACCTGCTGGGCCTCGAGCGCGCCGACGGCGGCCAGGCCCCAGGCGTTGGCGTCGCCCTCGTCGGGGGTGAAGTCGTTGAGCTGGGAGTCGGCGGACAGGCCGGTCGAGCGGGTGCCCGCGGCGTCAGCGACGGCGTTGGCCTCGGACGCGGTAGTCTGCGGCTGCTCGGTGCGCACCTCGGAGCCGGTGACCGTCTTGTAGCGGGTGGGGCCAATCGACTGGTAGGAGATGCCGGAGTCGACGAGGCTCTTGCCAAGCGTCGGCGCGAAGGCGGCCTTCACCGACTGGACGAAGAAGGTGTTGAATTCGGGGTACTGAGCCAGGACCACGCCGTTTTCCGAGGCCTTGGAGACGGCCGCGTTGAAGTCGTAGTGGGAGGCGTCGGCGGTCAGGTTGACCGCGTAGTTCATGACCTCGTCCTGGGCGCGAGCCTCGGAGGTGATCCCCGGGACGCCGGCCGCGTGGGCGGGGGCGCCGAACGCGGTGAGCGTGACGCCGACGGCGAGCGCCGCTCCTCCCGCGATGAGGGTCTTCCATGAGCGTTGATGCATCATTGTTCCTCGTTTCTGTACGGATGGGGACGCGTCTCCGGAGCTTTCCGGACGGCACGCCATTGCTCCATCGTCTCAAGGTTTGTCACTAACCTCATAGCGCGTTTCACAATTTAAGAATTCTTGACCTTTTGGTGAAGGAATGGAGAGGTTGACACATGGGCAACAACCACAGCACTCCCCCACACCCCTCTCCACACATCATCCGTCGACCAACCGGAACCAACCCACCAATCAATTAGACAGTTTGAAGAGTTGAAAAATACCGAGCGATTAATTTAATTGTCAGAACAACGAGTCTCCGCTATTTATCTTGTATTTTTTGATTTGCCAGACAACTTGACAGTTTCGCATGACCCATCCGAACAGCTGTGTTACGGTCGGAGACGACAGTCACATTGGAGTGCTGGAGGGAACAGAGTTGTCAACGCCAGGGCACGTTACAACAAACATCTATCAACATGCCCGGCACGAACACCACGCAAGTAATGCCGAACCCAAAGTAATAGGCACATCACCCCCTTCACACAGGATCGCCGGGAGGCAACTATGAAAGATCTAGCGATCAAGAGGAGATTCATAGACAAGTTCTTCAGCGAGCGCGAACTCGTCGTCGAATATTACGAGTCCGATGACTCAGCCGCGAAAGAGGCATGCGCTTGGTTTGAGCAAGTACAAGAGATCATTGCCAAACTGCCTATATACCGGCACGACAACGTAGGACAACCACTTGGGGACTCCAAATCTGACGTTTGGTTTTTTCGCGGACAGAAGGACTCCAGCTTCGCCTTCACCTCAACACTCTATCGACGACTGCTTGACGCGAGCTTCGACAAGCTCTTACTCAAGACACCAAAAGCTCACGAGAAAGCGATGCTCCAGGCCGAACTCAGCTTGCTCAATGAAGCAAGAAAGATGGGAATCGGGAGAGGACTCACAGCACTCGAAACGCTCACACTGCTCCAGCATCACGGATCCCCAACACGCCTCATCGACGTCACCTCGGACTGGAAGGTTGCTCTCTATTTCGCCTGCGAGAGCGACGACGACAGAGACGGGCGAATGTTCCTCATTAAGACAGAACCACACAGATGGAGCAAATTCCCAAAAGATGAAAATACCGACGAGCGAAGAAAGTTCCCCATCTGGCAGGACTATCGCACACACTTTACTTACGAAGACGAATGGTGCGACGAATGGCTGGCTGGAACATGGCCCATCTTACTCCCATTCTCTGACCCGCGAATGATCGCCCAACGAGGCTTCTTTCTCGTCGGAGGAGTTCCGTCACTTCAGGGATCCAGCATGCTCCAGGCAAGCGAGTGTCCGCACTGCCAAAAGAGAGTCTGCGAGTGCTCAGATTTCGAGGTGTTTCCCCGCGTTCGAACAATTTACGACAAACAACCAGCACATACAAAGTCAAAACTATTGGCTGCCGAGCTACGCGATATTACTTCGATGCCAATTCGATTTGGGGCAGATTTGAAGTTCCTCGAACAGATTACCAAAGCAAACGCAACCGCTGGTCTGCTGTCGGCTATTCCATCAGGGTTCCAAAACGGTTTAAACGCACCCTGAGGGATATTCTTCGTCAGGAAGGCGTGCATACCGATTCTATTTATCCGCCGTTGCGAGAGACGGTACGCCTGTTCGAGCACGTCGTGGACGAGTCACTGAAGAAGTAGCTGATTAGCCTCTTGCGGACCTACTGACAGAGAGGATCCACCCCTACTAGGTTTCCAGCTCCAAAGCGGACCTCAACACTGAGCACACGAGCAAGCGAGGCCTCCCCGGGTGTACCGAGGAGGCCTCGTCAGTATTGGGTAGAAGAGCACCTACGACCACAAACCCGCGCCCCTCTTCGACGGGTGCCGCCTATCCTCTCCCCTCCACCAGGGCATCCAGGCGCGGTAGCCATCAGCGGGCGGGGTGGGTGAGTCGGGCTCGAAGCCCAGCTCCTCGGGCGTCTCGGGGATGCGGTCGACGAGGAAATACTTGTCCTTGTCGTCGCAGTGCTCACGCACGATGGTGCGGAACTCGGCCAGCTCGCAGTACAGGACGCCCGTGATCGAATTCCTCTTGTACACCACGATCTTGTACAGCCAGTAGGCGAAGAGCGCGACGTTGGCCGCGAGCGCCAGGGCCACGCACGCGATGTTCGCACGCGGGTCCATGGTCGCGAAGTTGAAGATGTCCGAGGGAGGGACCAAGACCTCGGGCAGGAGGGTGTTCATCGAAATCCAGAAGACCAGGGTGAAGCAGCGGAACCAGATCCACTGGCCCTTCGCCCACGTGAACGCGGGAATCGTGCAGGCCAGCAGCAGGGCGAGCGTGCAGTACCACGTGTAGTCGGCCAGCGAGTTGTACAAGAACGCGTGGTTCCACAGGTCGTAGGCGATCACCCACGGCCACACCATGTCCACCCAGATGAGGCCTCGCACGGAGCGCTTGCCGGGCGAAGTCACGATGATCTTGCCCAGGCCCGTGATCGTGATGATGTTGAGCAGGCCAGCCGCAGCGGACAGGAGGTTCCAATACCCGCCGATCGTGCGGAAGCCCGTCTCCGGGTCGATGCCGACGTGGCGCTCGGCCAGGTTGGCGGCGACCTCCTGGTACCACTGCTGGGAGTGCAGCTCGGCGCTCACTCCCCTGGCCTCGGGCAGGCCGGCGATCATGTCGATCGTGTGCGCGTCGTTCACGCCCTTCAGGCACTGCCAGTCGGCGCCGCACGCGTAGTACGCATCCGCGTTGAACCAGATCGTCAGGTCGCGGATGTTCGCCTCCATGATGTTGACGGCCAGGCCGATCCACAGGGCCACACCCAGCCAGATCGCATACTTGTGCGCCTTGACCGGGTTACGTTTCGCGTACACGAGTACCGTGCCCGTCATGGTGGCAGTGAGGATCATGATCGCGTACTTGCCGAACGGGAACCACCCCACCATCGGCGTCCCGTGGATCCAGGCGTAGGGCATAAGAGCGACGCCCCCAACGGTCCACACGGCAAAGATCGTCCAGTTCCACCTCCGATTGATTTCCGCGACGACGATCTGGGCGGCGAGCACCAGCAGCCAGATGAGATAGACCTTGGGAGTCCCAAGCTCCCACAGGAAAGCGAGTCCACGGCATTCTCCTTTGAACGCACAACCGGGCTAATAGTTGTCGGCTATCATAATCCGAAACACTAACCTAGTGTGCGGGGTTCACCGTCGAATCCCCATCGTTCCGGGGCTCCACGCGGGCCAGCGCCAGCGCGGGCGCCCCTCGTCAATTCCTCAAGGAGGAGGACCCATGACACGCCTACCCCGTCGCACCCTCTGCGCCGCCGGCCTCGCCGGGACATCCGCGCTCCTGGGAGGCATGTACGCCTTCAGCCAGCTGAGCGGCAAGGCCACGCCCGAGGAGCAGGCCTGGCACTACCCGGGCGACGACCTCATCGACTCCAACTACGACAACGGATACTCCTCGACCTACGCGATCACGATCGACGCGCCTGCCTACGCGGTGTGGCGCCTCTTCAAGCAGATCGGCGCGGAAAAGTCCGGTTCCTTCTCCTCGGAGTTCCTCGAGCGAGTCTTCGCGCGCCTGCCCTTCTTCAACTCCTACGAGATCCAGGAGGAGTTCCAGCAGCCCGACTCGATGGTGCCTGGCGACATCGCTGCCTTCGACTTCCACGGCATGTCGATGGAGTGGGCAGACGTCGTGCCCGGCAAGTACATGGTCCAGTGGGTAGACACGAAAAACCCGCCCAAGGCACCCGGCTCCTACGCGTTCCGCTTCCCCGGGATGACGAACTTCGCGGCCGCCTGGTGCTTCTACATGGTGCCCCTGTCGGGTGGGCGCACGCGCCTCATCAACCACTGGCGCATCGGCTACGAGCCCGCCTCCCCCACCATGAAGGCCCTGAACTGGATCAACATCGAGTTCATCGGCGGGTGCATGACCCACCCGCAGAACCTCTACGTCAAGCGCGTCCTCGAGTTCAAGAAGAAGCAGCACCTGACGGGCCGCTTCATGCGCGGCATGCTGGGCGGGCGCTTCTTCAACTCGGGCACGCCTGCGGGGCGCTACGACGGCACTCCCCTGTTCGAGGAGACCTTCACCCAGTGGTTCCGCTACGGACGGTCCGCCCCGGCCGTCGCCGAGATCCGCCCGCCCGTCACCGACGACCCATCGTGGCCGCCGACGGGCGCGGACAGCCCGTGGGCAAGCGAGGTCGACGCCTCCTACTTCGACGGCTGGCGTGAGCCCACCTTCTCCTGGGAGGAGCAGATCCGCCAGAAGATGGAGCGCACCTACCTGCCCAATTGGGGGAAGGAGCAGTGCTGATGGGCGGCATTACTCCCCCGGACTACCCGACGCTCTTTTTCTTCGAGGTCGGCCAGTGGTGGGACTACGCGATGCTCCTCCTCGTCATCGCGCTCCTCGCGGGCGCTGCGTGGCTGGCCCAGCGCAACATGTGGGTGATCCTCGCGCTCTTCGTCCTCATGCCCATCGCCCTGACGATCTTCTGGTGGCCGCACTCGACGGCGGGGACGGCCTCGGCGGGCTGGTTCCCAATCGTGAAACAGTACTCGGCGCTGGCGGGGTCCCTGTGCCTCGTCGCCCCTGCAGATCTTCCCCAGGCTGCGCTACAACCGCTGGTACCTGATCATCCCGCCCGCGATCCTCGCCGTGAACATCGCCGAGGCCGTGGTGCGCGACTTCCAGTGCTACGGGATTCACGGGGTGGATCCCTCGCAGGGGATGGTCACGTGGGGCGGGCCGTGGAACATCATGAACGGCATTGCAGGCATCTTGAACCTGCTTGCGATCTCCGGGTGGGTCGGGATCTTCGTCTCCAAGGGCAAGGAACGCGCCCTCATCTGGGGCGACCTGACAATCGGGTGGATTATCGCCTACGACCTGTGGAACCTCGCCTACGTGTACAACTGCCTGGCGGACCGCGCGTGGTACTCGGGCGTGGCGCTGCTGGCCTCGTGCACGATCCCGGCGCTCATGAAGTTCGGGCGAGGCGCGTGGATCCAGTACCGCGCGTACACGCTCACGCTCTGGTCGGGCGTGGTGCTCACGTTCCCGCACTTCATGCACGATTCGATGTTCGCCCACCGCAGTGCCCACAATCCCTGGGCGATGCTCATCCTCTCGGCCGCCGCCCTGGTGGCCAACGTGTGGGTGTTCGCCGCGCACGTGCGCACGATCATCTCCAAGCGGCGCAACCCGCTCACGCAGGAGGTCCACGCCGACGAGGCCACCTACGCCTCGTGGGTCCGTGACCTCGCGTCCGAGGAGGACAAGGAGCTCATCGCCGCGCGCCTGGGCACGACGCCCGAGAAGGCGGGCTTCACGTCCGCGAGCAAGGGATAAGCGTCTCTTCACAACGCGAGGGGCCGCGCACGAGAAAACGTGCACGGCCCCCTCACCATCTCAACCGGGAAGAAACCCCGGCCTCGTGGCGTCTACTCCTGGAGGCGACCCTCGTCGTCGAACACGTAGCGCGTGCCGTCGATCCAGCGCGCCCCGGTCACCATCGCCCCGGAGGAGGAGAGGTAGAACCAGGAGCCGCCGTCCTTCACCCAGCCGGTGCTCATGGCACCAGAGGGGGCGAAGTGGTACCAGGAGGATCCGATGCGCGCCCAGCCCATGGCCATCGCGCCAGAATCAGCCAGGTAGTACCAGGTGGAGCCGTCACGCATCCAGCCGGTACGCATCGCGCCCGAGGAACCCAGGTAGTACCAGGTGTCGCGCACCTTGGTCCAACCACTCGCCATCTCGCCGCTGATGGGATCCAGGTAGTACCAGGTTCCACGCACACTCACCCAGCCCGCGGCCTGGCCACCGGAAGGACCGTAGTAGAACCAGTGGCCGCCCTCGCTGACCCAGCCGGTCACCATGTAGCCGCGCGCGTCGAAACGGTAGATCGCCCCATCGATGCGCAGCTGCGTCGAGGTCGGGTAGGTGCCGTCCTCGTAGCGCCACCACCAGCCGAACGCACCGGACACCCAGCGACCCGAGCGGGCCTCGTCCGGGCCGACCTGGTCAGGGCTGACGGTGAAGGGAACCTGGAGCGTCGCGTCGTCATCGGCGCGTGCATCGTTGTTGCGGCCCATGGCCTCGACCGTGACCGTCGCGGCGCCTGCAAAGCGTCCCGTGCCGTTCGGGTGGGACACATCCACCCCGTCGGCCTGCAGCATCACCGAGTTGCCCTCGAAGGCACCGTTGCCCACACCGGTCGCGACTTCGCGCTCACCGACGAGGAGACGCGCGGAGGTCACCGGACCGGTGACGGTCACGCGGATGGAGACGCGTCCGGCGACGCTCTCCCCCCGCTAGCGACTGCCACGTGGCGCCATCGGTGGAGTACTCGACGCTGCCGATGACGGGCTTCGCCTGATCCTTGAGGACAGCATCCAGGGCGTTGGGCAGGCCCGCGCCCCGGTACTCGCGGCCCTCGACGGGCTTGAGGCGATCCCAGTTCGCCGGATCCCCCGCCTGCTTCTTGGCCAGGGCAATGATCTGCTCGGCGTTCATCTCCGGGTGGACCTGGCGCAGCGTCGCGATGACGGCGGCCGCCAGGGGCGAGGCCTGCGACGTGCCGTACAGGTTGCCGTAGGCCTTGCCGTACCAGCTCGTCAGCGGCGCGTAGATCTTCGCGCCGGGGGCAGCGAAGTCGACGCTCGTCGCGCCCCAGTTCGACCAGGACGCAGGCTCGAGCACGCCGGTCGCAGGATCGGCGCCCTCGGGCAGCTGCAGCGCGGACACCGAAAGCGTGCCGCGCAGCTTCGGCGGCATGTAGACCGCGCCCGTCACGTCGCGCTCGTGCGCGCCCCAGGTGTCGCCGGGAGCCGAGTCGTCGGTCGTGGGCAGGTTGTCCAGGTCGGTCGAGAAAGTTACCGGCGGCCACCACGTTGATGACGTCCTTCGAGGTCGCGTAGTCAACCGCGCGCTGCACGGCCTCCTGGCCCGCGGCCTGCTCGGGGTCGTTGGGGAGCCAGTACTTCCACGGATCCACGTAGTATGAACCGTTGGTGACCGAGATGCCGTGCTCGGCGGCCCACACGAAGCCGCACACGATGTACTCGGGGTAGAAGAATCCGCCGTTGCGCGAGGCCACGTTGATCGCGGCGATGCGCAGGGTCGGGTTCACGCCGTCCACACCTACGCCATCGTGCTTCGCGGCGATCGAGCCGGCCACGTGCGTGCCGTGGGTCGCGTCGTCCCAGCGCCACGCGGCGGGGTCGCGGTTTGGGATGCCGTTAAACGAGCAGGACACGGACTTGTCGTGGTCGACCTGTCCGACCAGGTCCGGCACGGTGTCATCGACGGACTGGTCCATGATGCCCACCGTGACGGGCGCGCGCATGACGTCCACGCCCTGCGCCTCGAGGGCGCGCAGGGCCTGGAGGTGCCATCCGTTGCCGGTCTGCGGGTCCGGGGTGAGGGCAGCATCCTGGTCACCCTGCGCCGCCTGAGCTCCCTGGGAGCGGGGCGCAGCCGCAATCGCCGCGTCCGCCGCGACTCGCGTCTCGTAGGAGATGGGAACCATGGCCTCGTTACCGCCGACGGGCGCCTGGCGGGTCGGGCCGATCGAGTCGTAGCTGATCCCCTCCTTCACGAGCGCCGCGCCCAGGTCGGGCGAGAAGGTGGGCGATGCCGACTGCACGAAGAACGTGCCGAAGGCCGGGTACTGCGCCAGCAACAGGCCACCGTGGAACGAGGCCTGGGCCGCCGCGCGCTGGAACGTGTCGTTATCGGTGCCCTTGGGCAGGTTGACCGCGTAGTTGGCGGGCAGCTGGTCGTTGCTGCGCGCGGGGGCGGTGATGCCGGCCTTGGCGGGGCCCGACGGCGCGGGAGTCGCGTCGGCATCGGGCGCGGGGGCCGGGCCCGCGGCGGCGTTCGGGTCTCGCGCGACGGTGAAGACGGCCTCGCGTCCCGTGTCGTCATCGGCCTGGCGATCGAAGTTGATGCCGGTGGCGCTGACCTGGACGCGGGCGGTCACCGAATCCGTGCCCTCGGGCAGCAGGGCGCTGAGGTCCACGTTTTCGATCGAGGCGCCCAGGGCCGTGTCGAAGTACTTGCCCGAGCCGTCGCGGTCGACGGCGGCCAGGCCGGCGACGTCCATGTGCAGGTGGCTGATCGGGGCGATGGCCTCGGCGTAGAAGGTGACGGGACCGGCCGGCAGAGTCGCGCCGTGCACGTCCTTCCACTCACCCTTGCCGACCCGGTACTGCAGGGTCTGGACAGTCGGCTGGGGCTGGTCGCGGCGCATGGTGGTCAGCGCGTTGATGAAACCGTAGCCGCGGAACTCCTTGCCATCCTCAGGCGCCTCCAGGCGCGTGTATTCCATGGCGGCCTGCTTGCGCATGAGATCGGTGATCTGCTTGCCCTGGAAGCCCGGGTGGATCGATTTAATGAGCGCCGCAATACCCGTAATGTGGGGCGTGGCCATCGAGGTGCCGCTGGTCTTGGCGTAACCCGAGGCGAAGATCGACGTGGGAACGGTGGAATAGATGTCCTGCCCCGGAGCGGTGAAGTCGACGCTCTTGCCGTAGTTGGAGAAGTCGGCGCGCTTGAGGTTCGCCCACTCGGGCTTGGTCTCGACGTTGGTGCGCGTGGCGGCGCTGACCTGGCTGACGCCCTCGACCATGGCGGGGACCTTCACGCCGTTCTTCACGGGGCGGTCCTTGATCGGGGTGTCGAGGTCGGTCGGCGACCCGCTGTCGGTCGTGACGTTGTCGTTGTCCATGCCGTCGTTGCCCGCCGAGGCGATGACGGCCAGCCCCTTTGCCCTGCGCGTAGGCGATGGCGCGGGTCGCGGCCTCGAGAGGCCGGCGGCCTGCTCGGGATCGCTCGGGCTCCAGTAGACCCACGGGTCCATCGAGTAGGAGTTGTTGACGATGTCAACGCCGTGGCTGGCGGCCCACATGAAGCCGCAGGTCACGTACTCGGGGTACATGAGCTGCTCGTCGTTGGAGGCCTTGATGGACACGAGGGTCGCGGTCGGCGCGATGCCGTCGATGCCGATGCCGTTGTGGTTGGCGGCGATGATGCCCGCGACGTGCGTGCCGTGGAAGTAGTCGTCACGCCAGGAGCCGTAGGCCTGAGAGGGAATGCCGTTGTGCCCGCAGGAGACGGAACGGGAGGTGTCGACGCGGCCCACCAAGTCGGGGTGCGTGTCGTCGATGCCAGTGTCAATGACGCCGACGGTGACGGGCGCGTGCGCAATCGGCACGGCCGCCGCGTCCGCAGCGCTCATCGCCTGGGCGCCCCAGTTGACGACCTCCTCGGGCTTATCGGCCTCGGTCGCGGTCTGGCCGCGCAGGGAGGCCGGTCCACCCGACTGCGCTCCGGACTGAGCGCCCGATTGAGCTCCGGACTGAGCCGGGCTCGCCTCGCTGGGCTGCGGGGCGGGCTGGGTTTCCGTGGCGGCCTGGCGCTCACCCTCCGGCACGGCGGCCACGCGCGTCGGGCCGACCGAGTGCACGGAAATTCCGGCCTTCGCCAGGGCTGCGGCCAGGTCCGGGGCGAACGAGGCCGACTCGCTCTGGGCAAAGAACGTCCCCAGCTCCGGGTAGGAGGCCAGCGTGACGCCCCCGGCGGATGCGACCAGCGAGGTCGCACGCGCGAGGTCCTCGGCACTGGCCTGCGGGCTGAGGTTGATGGCGTAGTTCATCAGGCCGGCGCTTGCGCGGGCGGGCGCGATGAGGCCGGTGTGATCGTCGGCCCGGGTGGGTGGGGCGGTCGCTGTGGCCACGCCCATGGACAGGGCGAGGGCGGCGACGAGCCCGATGCGTGCAACATTGCGGCGCATGGTTCCTCGACTTTCAGTTGTGGGTCTGGCGAGTACGACAATGTACCCATCAGAACTATCATGCTTTAGTTTGTCACTCGCCACAATTTAGCGTCGCTTAAATTGGTCAACACCTGGCCAGAGGCAAGAATTTCAAGTAACCACTCCCCTGACCGCCACCCCCACACCCTCATGACAGCAAGGCGGGGCCGCACACCCTCAGGTGTGCGGCCCCGCCTTGACACGTGGGAACGGTCGATTACTGCATGCGCCCGTCCGGACCGAAGGTGTAGGTCACACCATCCACCTGCCGAGTGCCGGTGACCATCGCACCGGACGCGTCCAGGTAGTACCAGGACCCACCGTCGTTCAGCCAGCCAATTGCCATCGCGCCGGAGGGCGTGAGGTAGTACCAGGCACCATCGACGTAAGCCCAACCGGTCACCATCGCACCCGAAGCGCTCAAGTAGTACCAGGCATCATCGACGTAAGCCCAACCGGTCACCATCGCACCCGTGGGGGTTCCAGGTAGTACCAGGTGCCATTCACGTTGGCCCAGCCCAATACCTGGGCCCCCGAGGTCTCGTGGTAGAACCACCGGCCACCGTCAAGCACCCATCCGGTCACCATGTAGCCGCGCGCATCGAAGCGGAAGGTCTCCCCGCGGATCTGAATCGAGGTCGAGGCCGGGTAGGTTCCGTCCTCGTAGCAGTACCACCAGCCGGTGGCATCCTTGACCCACGAGCCACCCATGGCCTCGTCGAACCGTCCCAGATCATCCGTCACCGCATCGAGCGCATCGAGGAAGCCGTAGCCTCGGTACTCCCTGCCGTCGATCGGCTCATTGAGGCGTCCGTAATTAGCCAGGGCCTGCCTCTCCATCAGCTTGATGACCTGGGCGCCCGTGAGCTCCGGGTGCACCGACTTGATGAGGGCCGCGACGCCCGACACGTGCGGGGTCGCCATGGAGGTTCCGTCGGCGACCGCGTAGCCGCTGCGGTAGAAGAGCGTCGTGGCCGTGGAGTAGATCTGGTCGCCCGGGGCGGCAAAATCAATCGTGTGACCGTAGTTGGAGAACTCGGCGCGGCCCAGGGACAGGCCCGGCTTCACGTTGTACGCCTGACCGACCGCGCTCACCTGGGCGACGCCGTCAAGCATGGAGGGAACGCGGATACTACCTTCCACCGCACGATTCTTGGTCGGCGTGGGAACGTCGGTCGGCGATCCGTTGTCGATCCACGGATTGTCGATATCGACACCCTCGTTGCCGGCCGCCGCGATAACGGCCAGCCCCTTGTCCTGCGCGTACTTGATCGACCGCGTGGCCGCCTCGAGGCCCGCAGCCTGCTCCGGGTCGGTCGGGCTCCAGTAGACCCACGGGTCCATCGAGTAGGAGTTATTGACGACGTCCACCCCGTGGCTCGCGGCCCACATGAACGCACACGTCACGTACTCGGGGTAAATGAGGCGGTTGTCATTGGTCGCCTGAATGGCGACGATGGTCGCCTGGGGGGCGATGCCGTCGATACCAATATCGTTGTGGTTGGCGGCAATAATGCCCGCGACGTGCGTGCCGTGGTAGAACTCGTCGCGCCACCCATAGAAGTCCTGCGTGGCGACGCCGTTCACCGAGCACTTCACCGAACGCGACGTATCGACGCGCCCCTCCAGATCCGGATGCGTGTCCTCGACGCCGGAGTCCACGACCGCGACGGTCACCGGGGCACGCTTGACGTTGACAGCCTCGGCCTCGCGCGCGTGCATGGCGACGGCACCCCAGTTGAAGATCTCCTCGTTCGCCCCAGCGGGAGCGGCGCTCGCGGTCTCATCGCGCATGGAATTCAGGCCGCCCGCAGCGCCCGACTGCGGGGCGGGGGCCTCATCCTTCTTGTCGGTGGGCAGCTCGACGCGCTCGTAGTAGAGGACGGGGGCGACGCGGGTCGGGCCGATCGAGTGGATGGAGATGCCGGCCGCTCGCAGGGCGGCGGCCAGGTCGGGCGCGAACGAGGGCGTGGCGCTCTGCGCGAAGAAGGTCCCGATCTCCGGGTACGAGGCCAGGGCGGCACCACCGGCTCCGGGGACGAGGGCGAGGGCCCGCTGGAGGTCCTCGGGGTTCGTGCCCGCGAGGTTGATCGCGTAGTTCATCTCGTCGGTGTTGGCGCGGGTAGCGGAGACGAGTCCGGGCTCCTCGGCTCGGGCGGAAGGCGCGTTCACCGCGGCCACGCCCATGGACAGGGCGAGAGCGGCGACGACGCCGATGCGTGCGACAGTGCGGCGCATGATTCCTCGACTTTCGATTGTCACTGTCAGGATTTCGGCTGCATTCACAGCTGCGTCCATCATCCTAGAGTTTGTCAGTAACAACAAAACCTAGGCTTACCTAAGCCTGACTCCTCATTGTGCGGGCCCTCCCCCAATTTCGCATGCAATTCCCCTTGCCCCAATTTTTGGAACCCCCGAAAAACCGCAGAATACCAACGATCAGATTTCAAATCATGAAATACTCACGTGGGAATTGCATGCGAAATTTGGGGGGAGCACGAAAAGGGGGGCACACAACGGTGCACACGCAAAACGGGGAGCGCCAAAGGCACTCCCCGTCTCGCACTCTGTTTACTCCAGGCCAGCGTTCATTCCAGCTCGGCGGTTATTCCGGGCCGAGGTTTACTCCAGACCGGCGTCGAGGGCCAGCAGGTGATCGACCGTCTGCGGACGAATAAACCAGCGGGCAGATCCGTCCTCGACCGCAAGCACGCCCGGCTTCGTCAGCATGTTGTAGTTCGAGGCCATCGAGTAGCCGTACGCGCCGACGGCAGGAACGGCCAGCAGGTCGCCTCCGGTAATGTCGGTCGGCAGGTCGATGTCGCGAATGATGATGTCGCCGCTCTCGCAGTGCTTGCCGACGATGCGGCAGCGCGCCAGAGACGAGGCCTGCGCGGGATCGCGGTTCGCGAGCGTCGCCGTGTAGGCCGCGTCGTAGAGGACCGGGCGGATGTTATCCGACATGCCGCCGTCGATCGCCACGTAGCGGCGCACTCCCCCGTCTTCCAGGGAAATGTCCTTGACGACGCCGACGCGGTAGAGCATGACCATCGACGGGCCGACGATCGAGCGGCCGGGCTCGACGGACACGTGCGGGATCGGCAGACCGTGGTGGGCGCAGCGCTCGCGCACCACGGTCGCCAGGGCTCGGGCGACCTCGACCGGCGAGGTCGGGATCGGATCCTGCCCGGTGTAGGCAATGCCCACGCCGCCGCCCAGGTCGATCGCGGGAACGTCGAGATCCAGCTCGGCCTTGAGGAGCGCCGCAAAATCGATGACGATGCGCGCAGCCTCGGCGAAGGCCTCGGTCCCAAAAATCTGGGAGCCGATGTGGCTGTGCAGGCCCCGGAAGTCCAGGTGCGCCGCATCCTTGATCGCGGCCACGGCCTCGTACGCCTGGCCGGTGGCCAGGGACAGGCCGAACTTCTGGTCCTCGTGGGCGGTCGCGATGTACTCGTTGCCACCCGCGTGAATGCCGGACTTCAGGCGCACCATGACGGGCGCGACGACGCCGAGGTCAGCGGCGATGCGCTCGATCTGGTGAACCTCGTCCATCGAGTCGATGAAGATGCGGTGGATACCGGCCTCGAGGGCGAGGCGGATCTCCGCGTCCAACTTGTTGTTGCCGTGCAGGCCGATGCGGTCGGGGTCCACCCCGGCGCGCAGGGCCAGGCTCAGCTCTCCGAGCGAGGCGGTGTCGATACCCAGGCCCTCGGCCACGACGAGGCGCGCGACGTCGGCGCTCAGGAAGGCCTTGCCGGCATAGAAGGCGTCGCCGCCGCTCATGCCGTAGCCGTCCCAGAACTCCTCGGCCATCGCCGAGGCCCACACGCGGGCGCGGCCGCGCATGGCCTCGACGTCGAGCACGAAGGTGGGCGTGCCGAAGTCGGCGGCGACGCTGGTCAGGTCGACGCCTCCCACGCGCAGCACGCCGTCCTCCCGGCTCGCACTCCACGGCCACAGGTCGGGGCGCTCATCGGGGGTCGGGCAGGTGAGGGTGCCGACGCTTGCCGTCTCGCTCACCGAGTCACATCCTCTCGGGGGCGCTCACACCGAGGAGGCCGAGGCCTGTGCGCAGCACCTGGGTGACCGCGTCGTTGAGCCAGAGGCGGGCGATGTGGCCGGGCTCGACCGGGTCGTCGCCGCGAGGCGTCACGCGGCACTGGCCGTACCAGGCGTGGTAGGTCGCAGCCAGGGACTCGAGGTAGCGGGCGATGCGGTGCGGCTCGCGCAGCTCGGTCGCCTGCGCAACCTGCGCGGGGAACTGAGCAAGGGCGGCCAGCAGGGCCTCGTCGGCCTCGGAGTCGAGGGCGGCCGGGTCGAAGCCGGCGTCGCGGGTGACGCCGTGCTCGGCGGCATTGCGGGCGACGTTGCAGGTACGCACGTGGGCGTACTGCACGTAGTAGACCGGGTTGTCGTTGGAGTGCTGCGAGAGCAGGTCCAGGTCGATGTCGACCTGGGTATCCATCGACACGCGCACGAGGGCGTAGCGCGCGGCGTCCACGCCGACCGCGTCGACGAGGTCGTCGAGCGTGACGATCGTGCCGGCGCGCTTGGACATGCGCACGGGCTCGCCGTCCTTGACGAGGTTGACGAGCTGACCGATGAGGATCTGCAGGTTCTCGCCCGGCTTATCGCCAAACGCGGCGCACATGGCCATCATGCGGCCGATGTAGCCGTGGTGGTCGGCGCCCAGCAGGTAGATGGCGGCGTCCGCGCCACGCTCGCGCTTGTTCAGGTAGTAGGCGACGTCGCCCGCGAAGTACGCGGCCTGGCCGTCCGACTTGATGAGGACGCGATCCTTGTCGTCGCCGTAGGTGGTCGTGCGCAGCCAGACTGCGCCGCCCTCGTCGAAGATCTCGCCGCGCTCACGCAGGCGCTCGATCGCCGCGGCGACCGCGCCCGAAGTGTGCAGGGAGTCCTCGTGGAAGAAGACATCGAAGTCGGCGCGGAAGGAGTGCAGGCGCTCCTTGATCTCCGCGAACATCAGCTCGACGCCGCGAGCGCGGAAGACCTCGATGGCCTCTTCCTCAGGCAGGGTGATCGGGTCGGGCTCGCCGGCCGCGCGCGCGTCGGCGCGGACCTGGTCGGCGATGTCGGCGATGTACTGGCCGCCGTAGCCATCCTCGGGGACCTCGCGGCCCATGGCGCGGGCGTAGAGGGAGTGGGAGAAGCGGTCGATCTGCGAGCCGTGGTCGTTGAAGTAGTACTCGCGGGTCACGGCGGCGCCGGAGGCGGCCATGAGGCGGGCGAGCGAGTCGCCGACGGCTGCCCAGCGGGCGCCACCCAGGTGCACGGGGCCGGTCGGGTTCGCGGACACGTACTCGAGGTTGATCGAGCGGCCCTCGAGGGTCTCGTTGCGGCCGTACGCGGCGCCGGCCTCGACGATCGTGCGAGCCAGCTCGCCGGCCGCACCCGCGCCCAGGCGGATGTTGATGAAGCCGGGGCCAGCGACCTCGATGGAGTCGATACCGTCGGCGGCAGACAGGTCGTCTGCGAGGATCTGCGCGAACTCGCGCGGCGCCATACCGGCCTTCTTACCGAGCTGCATCGCGACGTTGGTCGCCCAGTCACCGTGCTCGCGCACACGCGGGCGCTCCACGGTCACGGGGTCGGGGACCAGCGAGGGGTCGATCGAAATGCGACCGGCGGCAGCAGCGTCCAGCAGGGTCGCGCGGATGAGAGTAGCAAGTTCTTCAGGAGTCACCCCTTTAGACTACGGTGTTTTTACTCCTATCCGCGAACTCTCCCCGGGTCCGTGAATGAAAACCTGGCCACATGCGCGTCCCATTCCGCCCCTCTCACCCACCCCGCGGGCCTCGAGACGAGTAAAGTTTCGGGTAAGCGAACGTTTTCGTCAGCAGTGAGGAACACCCGTGACCGCCACGGACACCGAGCATCGCCACAAGCTCATCCCCCTCCTCGGCCCCGCCTTCGTCGCGGCCGTCGCCTACGTCGACCCCGGAAACGTCGCCGCCAACATCACGGCGGGCGCGCGCTACGGGTACCTGCTCGTGTGGGTTCTCGTGGCCTCAAACATCTTCGCGATGGTCATCCAGTACCTCTCCGCCAAGCTCGGCCTCGTCACCGGCCAGTCCCTGCCCGCCCTGCTGGGTGCGCGCATGGGCAAGCCCGGGCGCATCGCGTTCTGGTTGCAGGCCGAGATCGTCGCGGCCGCGACCGACCTGGCCGAAGTCATCGGCGGTGCGCTCGCCCTCCACCTCCTGTTTGGCATCCCCCTCCTGTGGGGCGGCGTCATCGTCGGCGTCGTGTCGATGGCCCTGCTGCTCGTTCAGGGCGGCGGGCGACAGCGCCAGTTCGAGACGATCATCGTCGGCCTGCTCATCATCATCACGCTCGGATTCCTCGCGGGCCTCTTCGTCGCACCACCCAGCCCCTCGGGCATGCTCGGCGGGCTCGTCCCTCGTTTCCAGGGCACCGACTCGGTCCTCGTGGCCGCGTCCATGCTGGGCGCGACCGTCATGCCGCACGCTGTTTACCTGCACTCCTCCCTCGTCAACGACCACGAGGCCGACGAGCTCGGCCCCTCCACCGGCGATGCCCGACACTCCTCGGGACACCTCTCGCGCCTGTTGCGGGCGACCCGCATCGACATCTACTGGGCGCTGAGCATCGCGGGTCTGGTCAACATCGGCCTGCTGCTCCTGGCGGCCGCGGCGCTGGCCGGCCAGAGCGGCACCGACACCATCGAGGGCGCACACGCCGCGATCTCCTCCACGCTCGGGCCCATCGTCGGCACCGTGTTTGCGGTCGGCCTGCTGGCCTCGGGCCTGGCCTCCACGTCAGTGGGCGCCTACGCAGGAAGCGAGATCATGAACGGCCTGCTCCACATTCGTGTTCCCATCATGGCGCGCCGCCTCATCTCCCTGATCCCCGCGCTCATCATCCTGGGCGCGGGCGCCGAACCCACGTGGGCGCTCGTCGTCTCGCAGGTCGCCCTGTCCTTCGGCATCCCCTTCGCGATCATCCCGCTCATGCGCCTCACCGCCTCGCCCGACGTCATGGGCAGCTACGCGAACAATCGTCCCCTGCGTATCACCGGCTTCCTCATCGCGGCCGTCATCGTCGCGCTCAACCTGTTCCTCGTGTACCTCACCCTCACCGGCCAGGGCTAAGCACGTCAGCACAAGGCAGGGGCTGGGATTGCGGGCCCCGCCACCGGGCCCGATACGAAAGTACCTGGCTGCGACGAGGCCGACGACCTTGGCCTCGCAGCACTCCCCCAGTGGCCCCTTTCGGGCACTATCCGGTACAAAACTCGCCCTGCATGCAGGCTGATGGGTGCCCTTCGGTACAAAACTGGCCATGCACGCACGCTGGCATGCCCAAACCGGTACAAAACTCGCCATGCACCGCAAAAAACGCCGATTTTGGTCCATTTTCGGCATGCAGGGCGAAAATTGTCACGCTTCAGTCAGAGCCAACCACAGCAGGGCGAATTTTCTCTCGTCGTGAGCGTAAGTGATAGAAGCAAGGCGACTTGTGTTGCACCGCCATCGGCATGTTCCTCTCACGGAGCTCGTCCTCCTCATGGCGACCATCTGTTCGGACCACGGAAAGCTGACGCTGGCGCTCACACGGCGTTCATTTCCACCATGTCGCATGGCGATTGGGATGCTGCGAAAGAAATATCGCCCCTGCTCGGGATTGCGCCTGTCGACATGAAATATTAATCGCCCCTGCTCGGCAAATCACTGTTTTTGCCCCTATTTCGCCGAGCAGGGGCGGTTTTTCTTTCACGGAGGCCATCACACACACAACACAGCAACACGCCGGGGCGATGTTTCTTTCACCAAGGCCACCAAACAGTCAGCACAGCAACACGCCTGGGCGATGTTTCTTTCACGGAGGCCATCGAATACGCCGCACAGTGACGCGCTGGGGTGGCTTCTCTTTCACTATCAGGCCGCAACCCCGACACACATCGCGCGAAACAACGCCAGCGGAGGCAACAGAAAGACGGCATGCAAACCAGGCACACAAAACGGGGCCGGTGATCATTCACCGGCCCCGCCTCGTATGTATCAGCGCTAGGAGCGCATGCACCAACGCCTGAGGCTATCAGGCGCGCACGGAGCGCTCGTAGTCCTTCATCAGGTCGATGCGGCGCTGGTGACGCTCGTCCCCGCTGAAGGGCGTCTCAAGGAACGCGTCGATGAGGGCGAGAGCCTCTTCCTCGCTGTGCTGGCGGGCGCCGACGGCCACGACGTTCGCGTCGTTGTGCTCGCGGGCCAGACGCGCGGTCGCATCCGACCACACGAGGGCGGCACGCACGCCTTCCACGCAGTTGGCGGCCATCTGCTCGCCATTGCCGGAGCCGCCGATGACGATGCCGAGGCTGCCCGGCTCATCGACGACCGCCTGGGCGGCCTCGATGCAGAACGGCGGGTAGTCGTCGAGCGCATCGTACGTGTGGGCGCCGTGGTCGACGACATCGTGACCGGCCTCGCGCAGGTGCGCGACAACCTTTTCCTTGAGTTCGAAACCGGCGTGATCGGTGCCGATATGAACGCGCATGGGATCCTCCTGAAGAGTTCTCAAACAAGCAACGCCCACTAGTATGGCACACATCACCGTCCCGCGTGGTTATATAAAACCCTGCTAAACTGACCGAGCTGCCCCGATAGCTCAGCGGATAGAGCGCTTGCCTCCGGTGCAAGAGGTCGCAGGTTCGAGTCCTGTTCGGGGTGCCACTCATATCCGGAACGCTCACAATGCCCGCATCCAACCCAGCGGAAACCCCCGCGCGAACGCGCCCCGGCCTCGTCGATGAGGCCACTCCCACCTCCCGGAACGCTCCGCACCCGCTCCCCTACCCCATAAAATGGTGAGCGTATTTATCGTCAATCAAGGACTGGCCGATGACCTACCCCTGGTGGAGTCTGCTCCCCTTCATCGCGATGCTTGGCTGCATCGCAGTTCTGCCTATCATCCCCAAGACCTCGCACTGGTGGGAAAAGGAATGCTCCCAGCTCTCCGTCGCGCTCGCTCTCGGCGTGCCGACGACGGTCTGGATGTTCATGAGGGCGGGCACCGGCCCGCTCATCGCCACGGGCGTGGAGTACGTGCAGTTCATCGCGCTGCTCTTCGCGCTGTTCGTGGTCTCCGGCGGCATTCACCTGGCTGGCGACATCAAGGCGACCCCGCGTAACAACACGATCTTCCTGGCGATCGGCGGCCTACTGGCCTCGTTCATTGGGACGACGGGCGCGGCCATGCTGCTCATCCGCCCGCTCTTGGAGACCAACAAGGAACGTAAGCACCGCGTGCACACGGTGTTGTTCACGATCTTCATTGTGGCGAACTGTGGCGGCATACTGACTCCGCTTGGCGACCCGCCGCTGTTCCTCGGTTACCTGCACGGCGTGCCCTTCGCATGGACGTTCGCGCTGTGGAAGGAATGGCTGTTCGTCCTGGCGCTGCTGCTCCTGTCGTACTATTCGATCGACCGCGTCCGCTACGCGTCCGAGGACACCGCCTCCATCGAGGCCGACGACCGCGAGGTCAAGCCCCTGAGCCTGCATGGCAAGATCAACCTGCTGTTCTTCGCGATCATCATCCTGTCCGTCGCTTTCGCTCCGTCCTGGGACGGCGAGGCGCTGGCCGAGGGCCACGTGCACTCGTGGACCGGCTTCGTACCGTGGCGCGAGATCATCATGTTCACGGTCGCGGGCCTGTCCCTACAAGCTCTCGGACAAGAAGGTGCGCTTCGAGGAGAACGCGTTCACGTGGGCGCCGATCATGGAGGTTGCGACCCTGTTCATCGGCATTTTCTCGACGATGGCGCCGGCGCTGCGCTACCTGGAGCAGATCGCCCCGTCGCTGCCGCTGACCCGTATGACGTACTTCGTGTTCACGGGCGGCCTGTCCTCGATCCTGGACAACGCTCCCACGTACATGACGTTCTTCGAGATGGCGAAGGCCTCCGGCGGCGAGGGCCCCCTGGTCGCGGGTGTGCCCGAGTACTACCTGATCCCGATTTCGCTGGGCGCCGTGTTCTGTGGCGCGATTACGTACATCGGTAATGGCCCGAACTTCATGGTCAAGTCGGTCGCCGAGTCCGACGGCGTGCCCATGCCGTCGTTTGGCCGCTACATCGGCTACGCGTTCACGCTCCTGGTGCCGACCTTGGCTGCCATGGCGATGATCTTCGTGGGCGAGTCCTGGCTGGTTCGAGGCCTGGGCATCGCTTTGGCCGCCGGCTTGGTGTTCCTGTCCCTCGTGCGCATCCGCCGCGCGGGCCTGGACGAGGCCGTGGCCGACTTCAGCGGCGACGAGTGAGTCTGCGGTCCTGACGGACGCGTCGAGGGGGGGCGGAGCCAAGCGGCTCCGCCCCCCGTTTTGCTATGCCGACGGCACAGGTGGGTGTCCTACCCAGCGAATAGCGCCATGATCAGAGCCCACAGCGCAGTGCGCGGCGGAACGTCCAGGGTGGGCGCGTCCTGCCCCTGCATATCGGCAAGCGCATCCGGATCGAGGGGCGCGTGGATGAGCGCATGCAGGTGATCGGTGACGAAGCACTCGACGTGCCCGCTTTCCTTCCACCCGTCAGAGGTGTTATCTTCGCGCACGCACTGAACAAAGCTCCACCGCTTGTACCAGCAGTCCTGCGAAAAATGAGAGTTGCTGGGCCCGTGAGCAGCCAAATCGATCAGAACTGCTTGTGCCCCCTCAAGGTCCAAGGCGCGCACCGCCTGCAAGAACTCAGCAGGAATGAAGGGTGGACCATCAACGACGCTTGCCCCGGCCGCCAGGAGGTTCTCCATGGCGAGAATATGGGGGACTTCGCAGTAATCGACCTGCATAAAGTGGACGCCGTCCACCTCGGTACGCATCGCGACTGAGCGCGGCTGGGAAGGCCAGATCCTGACCTCTCGAATCTCGCCCCCTTCCCACGGAGAGACGACACGGACGGTAATGCGTGAGTCGACAGTGCGCGCGGGACCCAGGATCGCTTCGGCGTCACCGGTGAGCCCGTTAATGCCTGCAAGGCCAGCGCCGACAAGTCCACTGGCAAGCGCCACGCTCGACATGCGGCTGGATCCCGCTTCGATGCCGATGAGATCAATGAGCGCGTCCGCCTGCTCAACAGAAACGACAAGCTCTTCAGGAGACATGGGAGTGCTTTCTTCGACGGTCACGATGCCACCTCCAGCGTGGGTACCATTTCCATGAAGCTGTCAATAACTGTCGCAAATTCAGCGCTTGGGCATGTGCATGTTGCAGTCCATAGAACGCGCCGAGAGGAAGCATCGTCTTCATTCGCGTCGTCAGTAAGCCACGCCAGCTGCGTGACAGTCAGCGACATCTCTTCAAGAATGTACACACCCGTTCGGAGGCGCGCGTTCGCCGGAGTCAACGGCCACTCGAAGTCATCGATGAGAAGGAACCCGGGAAGTAGCTGCTCCAAGCGCTGAGCACTATCAGCAAAAATGTCCTCATATGCTTGACCATTGAGCACCTCTTCGTCAGCGATAACCAAGTTGGGGACATAGTTCGCCTCATCGACGGCTGCGATCGCAATCAGCTTGATACGCTCATTTTGTGCACGCATCCCGAGCGCACCACATTCCTCCTCCGACAGCTGCCTCCATCCAGAAGGCAAACAGACTTTAAAATTCTCGTTCATATGACTCCTTTCCCCGTCGAAATCGCAATTCCGTACGGATTATATTACCTCGCCTATCTCATCCAGCAAGCCATACTACGCAACGCATTGCCACTCTGGATAGAATCAATTAGAAAATTTGATGAGCAGACAACCAACGAGATAAACAATCAAAAGAACTAGTATTGAAATACTGACACATAGATTAATTATCCTGCCGCCACTCACTCCAGACCACTCACGCAGCAGCCCTAACCAAGCAAGTCAGCAATCGAGTCGACAACGTTATCATTGACCCAATCACCAAACTTCTCACCCGTTTGAGCGCCTTTCAAGGACCCATACACTCCACCGACAAATCCGCCCACGAGCACTCCCGGCGCTCCGAATTCCGCTCCACCAGCAGCTCCTAGAGCTGCCCCTATCTCTCCGCCTGCGAAAGAACCGCCTGCAGTTGCAGCGCCCGACACGACAGCCCGAGCAAGCTTATGACCGACACCCCAGTCGCGATGCTTGACACTATCGATCTCGTAGCTGTCATGGGCAGCACCCAGACCATCCAAAACAGTGCCGACAATGGCAAAGCGCCTGGCTCCATACTCGAGAGCCGGAACCACCTTTGAAAGCCCCCATGGAAGCTTTGCATGGGCCCCCTTTGGCTGCCATTCCCAATTCTCAAAATCTCCCCGAGCTGTCAAGCGTTCAAACCAGTTACGTGATGCCAGGTCACCCGGCTCAATATACGTTCCATGGTATGTTTGCATGTAAAAGGCAGTTGCTGCAGAAGCCCCTAGGCTCTTCAGCCCCTCAACATAGCTCAAGCCGTTAAGCCAAGGATGAAGCGGGTCCGGAACAAATTGATGTTTAAAAGCATCAAAAACAGGTGCAATAATCTGCTCATATGTATCAACCTGAAGCTTATTCAACTCCAAGAAAAATACATATTCCGCGCGATCCACTTTATCCTTTTGAATTTCCGCCCGGGCACGCAGATGAACATAAGCGTCGACCAGTTCGTCGTACCTGTCAGGCGGAAGTTCGACGGAACCGAAGCCATCTGCATACGAAGCGATCAATCCTATCCCGTCGCCTTCTTCAGCAATAAGCTTATATTCTTTCTGAGCAGCGTCTACCCACCAGCTAAGATCTTCTGAAGCACTTTTCAATGTGTCAAAAATTTCCGCCAGCCCACCAGCAGTCTGCGATACATTACACAGATCTTCACCACACTCGTGGCACAGCTGAGCTGTCTGATGAGCGACGATACTATGGGCGCGCATTGCATCATCGTCGGCGCGCCTCATGATTACTGCCGCATTTTCACATACGGTTGCGAATGCATTGATGGAAGAAACATCAAAATCGCACTCCATCTTAAAACTCAGCACAGCCCAAGGTGACGGCCCTGCAGTCATCAGAATCCCTTTCCCTCTCGATATTTATCAACCGCCTTCAGATCCTCCAAAACCTCAGCGTCGGTGCCGGCAAATGCCTCCGACGCTCCGGAGAGTCCTTTCCCAATCGCAACTGAACAATATGACAAGGTTTCGATGACCGCGTTGACACGAATGAGTTTTTCCGTAAGATTCCCTTGGTTTTGCCCAAAGCCGCTCGGAATCTCAACCGTATTGGCAGCAAGACTCTCACTGGCGCCTTCCAGGATCTCAATTCCCTGCGAAACCTCGTCCGCGTGCCATGTAATATAATCGCACATCTATTTCTCCTCACAACACAGTAAGTGATAACGCTTCAAGGTATCGCACACCCAGCGATAAAGTCAAACCAATAGGTTAATAGAATGGCGGGCGTTCACCCACCGGTGCGCGCCCGCCAATTCAAGCAATAACCTCAGTCCCTGGGGCCCGAAACAGAACCGGGAGCCGGAGCCTGGGTCCACAGGCCGCACTACTTGGCGAGCAGCTCCATCAAGAACCCCCACAGCGCCGTACGCGGCGGAGCGTCCATGGTGGGTGCATTCTGCTCCCGCATGAGGGCGAGTGCGCGAGGATCGATGGGCGCGTGTATTTGCGCATGCATGTGGTCGGTGATCAAGCACTCGAGGTGCCCGGCTTCCTTCCATCCATCCGGGGTCCGCTCTTCCCGCACGCACAGCACGACGCTCCAGCGCTTGTGCCAGCAGTCCTGCGAGAAGTGAGAGTCCGTTGGCCCTTGAGCGGCCACATCAATCAGGGCTGACTGCGCCCTCTCCAGGTCCACGTCACGCACCGCCTGCACGAAGTCGGCGGAGATCGACGGCGGGCCGTCATCGATGGTTGGCCCGGGCTCTAGGAGAGTCTCCTCGGCGAGGATATGCGGGACATCGCAGTAATCAACCTGGGTGAAGTGCGCGCCGTCATTCTCGGCGCGCATGACGACCGAGCGCGGCCGCGAGGGCCAAATCCGCGCACTTCACACGCCGATCGTCCACCTCGGGGAGACGACGCGGATCACGAGACGATAGTCGACCGTACGCGCCGGACCCAGGATCGCCTCGGCGTCACCGATGAGGCCGGTGGAGTCGGCGAGGCCAGCGCTCATGAGTCCGCTGACCGGCATCGCACTCGATAGAGCGCCGTCCCCCTCTCTCGCGCCAACAAGGTTGATAAGCGCATTCGCCTGTTCGAGGGAGACGACCAGCTCCTCCGGCGACGAGTCCGCGGTTCCTTCGGCGGTCACGATTCCACCTCCAGGGTGCGTGCCATTGTCATGAAGTCCTCGATGATCGGCGGGCAGGCGAGGCTCGGACACGTGCATGTCGCCTCCCACAGGAATCGGCGGGGTTCCTCGTCCCCGTCGTTTCTATGCCGGGTGAGCCACACGAGCTGCGAGACGGTCATCGAGGTGTCGTTAAGGGCGTACACACCTGTGATGAGGCGGGTACGCGCGGCGGGATACGGCGCGACGGTGTCATCGATGAGGCGGCTTCCCGGGTGCGGTTCAGCCAGGCGACGCGCGCTGTCATCGAGGATCTCTTTGTCCCCTTTGCCGCTGATGACCTCAGTTTCAGTGAGGACAATGTTCGGCACATACCCCTCTGTTGCCTCTCCGACGGCAATGAAGCGAATACTCTCATCCTGGCCAAGATCCCCGAGCTCTCCGCGTTCCGAAGCGACGGCGGCGTATGCCCGACAAGTCCATGACCGGGCACACCGGTCGTGACTAAGGCGGCTCGCACAAGATTCTTACGCCGCTCACTTCTCCTGTTGTTTCTCAGCTTTGTGTCGTTCCCACGCCTCGCGGTCGATCTTTCCATTGTTGTCCAGAAGCCCGTGCCGCTTGGCATATTGCCAATCTTCATAAAAGCAATCGGTGTACTTGAATGGGATGATAGCGACGAAAGCAGCGATCATGAGAAGCATAGATACGCCAACAAGACTGACAATCAACCATGTAGGTGCTCCAAGTGCCTCGACGCATTTCACGGGGGCCATCAGTAAGATTGCCGTCGAGATTGCAGGAAACGACACTGCAGCGCAGTTCTGAGAGGCCCTCCCCGTTCCAAGGATCCTGTTCAGCTGATACCCGTTCCCCACGCTCCGCCACAGCTCGGCGGTCGGGTTGTCACAGAACATTCTCACGTACCACATGAGGAGGCCCAACGTTCCGAGAATGAAAGCTCCCAGTACCCACATCGGCGTTTCCCTCTACTACTCGTTTTCCCAGAGCCTCATCGACGAGGCAATTAACACGTTTGTTCAGGTGGATTGGCGGGGCGCACCCTCCGGTGCGCGCCCGCCAATTCAAGCAATAACCTCAGTCCCTGGGGCCCGAGGCAGCACCGGGAGCCGGAGGCTGGGTCCACAGGCCGCGCTGGTCCAAGAAGTCGCGCAGGAAGACAGGGCGGTCGGTGATGATGCCGTCGACGCCGACCTCGAGGAGGCGCAGCACGTCGGCCACCGTGTTGATGGTCCACACGTGGACGGCCAGGCCCAGGGTGTGGGCGGTGGCCACGAAGCGCTCGTCGACGACGCGGATGGGGCCCTGGTGCATGGGCACCTGCGCGGCGATGGCCCCCTGGCGCGGGCCGGGCACGTGCCACCAGGCGGGGTTCGTGGCGCTCTTCGCGGCGCCCACCAGGCGCACGACGGCCTCGGTGCCCAGTGACGTGGCGACCGCGCGCGCAGGGTCCGAGGCGGCGATGTCGCGCACGGCGCGCAGGCGAGGCTCGGAGAAGGAGGCCACGAGCACGCGGTCGGCCGCGCCGTGGTCGGCGATGACATCGAGGAGGGGGCCTTCGACGCCCGGCTCCTTCGCATCGATGTTGAAGTACATGTCCGGGAATGCTTCGAGGACCTGGGCGAGCAGCGGCATCTGCTCCCCGGAGTCGCGGTGGCGCAGCTTGGACAGCTCGCGCCACGTCATCTGGGCGATCACACCAGTACCGTCGTAGCAGCGGTCCACGGTCTCGTCGTGGCAGATGACGACCTTGCCGTCGGCGGTGACGTGGGCGTCGGTCTCCACGTGGCGGATCCCGGCCTCGTAGGCGTAGGCAAAGGCGCTCATCGTGTTCTCGGGGGGCCTCCTCGCTGCCGCCGCGGTGGGCGAAGACGATGGGCCCCTGACGCATGGTGACGGGCATCATGAGCAAGACTCCTGTCCGAGATAAACAGCTTTGTTTGTCTGCATCCACGCGTCCGGATCCACGGGGGTATCCGAGGAGTCGTGGATTTCGAAGTGCAGGTGCGGGCCCGTCGACCAGCCGTTGTTGCCGACCGCGCCGATGACTGCCCGGCGGTGACGGTGTCGCCGACCTTGACCTTAATTTTGTTCATGTACTGGTGCAGGTAGGCGGAGTGGAAGACGGTGCCGTCAGACTTCGTGTGCTTGATCTGCACGTAGGCGCCCGAGCGCGAGTTCTCCGCGACCTCCTCGACGACGCCGCCGTACACGGAGGTGATGGGGGTGTCGAGCGGGGCGGCCATGTCGATGCCCTCGTGGGCGAGGAGCTGGCCGGAGACGGGCGAAATACGCATCGTGAAGGGCGAGGTCACCGTGTAGGTGCCCTGCGGGAGCGGCCAGTAGATCGTGTCGGCGACGACTCGCACGTTGCGGTTGCCGTCCGCGCCATTGCCCGACGCACAGCCGGTGATGGAGACGGGGGCCTTCGCCTTGGCGCGTGAGTTCGCGGTGAGGGTGCCATCCAGGGCGGTTGCCTGGGGCAGCGCGGAGGACACGGCCCAGCTGGGGCCGCCCACCGACGCACCGAAGGCTCGCGCGGGCACGGTCAGGGAGGAGTCGGAGCCGACGCGCCCCGTCATGGGCACGGCGATCGTCGTGCCGGCGAGGCCGAGGACGAGCAGCGCACGCAGCGCGTATCCGACGGGGTGGACGTTACGGCGTCGCTTGCTCGACGACGAGGCCGGGGCCTCCTCATCGATGTGAGCCACAGTCTCGGGAGACGAGGCCGGGGCCTGCTCGCCGGTGTCAGGCTCGGTCTCGACCGACGACTCTGCCGAGGCCTCGGGTTCCGCCACCGTTTTCTTCGCGGCGGGAGGCAGCGGCGGAGGGGCAACGGTCTCTTCGCCAACCGGGATCGCCGCGGTGATCGGGTTCTCCTGGGAATCGTCCCCGTTCTCGGAGCGCGCGGCGCGCAGCTGCGACCGCTTCGGCAGCGGGCACTCGTTGTCGCTCACGCTCTCCCCCTTGTCTGTGTTCGTCACGAAGTTTTGACCTCGATCTAATGTACCTTGCGGATCGCGGCTCGTCACGGGCGTTGGAGAACGTCTCGGACTTCGCCGACCAGCAGCTCGAGGATGTCTTCGAGGAAGAGGATGCCGACGACTGCTCCCGCATCGCGCACGAGGGCGCAGTGCACGCCGGTGCGCTGCATGTGGCGCAGCGCGTCTTCGACCTGGTCGTCAGCGGACACGGCCTCGAGGCGTCGGATGCGCCACGGGGTGATCGGCTGTTCACGCTCCTCGCCGGTGGCGTACAGGACGTCCTTCAGGTGTACGTAGCCGACAATCGAGCCGTCGTCGCCTGCAATCGGGAAGCGCGAGTAGCCCGTGTGGGCGACCTGTTCTTCCACGTCGGCAGGGGTGGCACCCTCGGGCAGGACGATGAGCTTATCGAGGGGGACCATCGCGGTCCCGGCCGTCTCCTCGGAGAATTCCAGGGTGCCGCTGAGCAGGCCCAGCTCGTCGGTCAGCACGCCCTCCTCCTGCGAGGCGACGACGATCGATGCGACCTCCTCGATCGTGTAGGAGGCCGAGATTTCCGAGCGCGGCTCGTAACCGGACAGGCGCACAAACCAGTTCGCGAAGCGATCCATGGCCTCGATAATTGGGCGCAGGACGTGGCCCAGGCGCACGAGGACGGGCGCAAGGATCAGCAGCATGCGCACGGGGGCGGCGATCGAGATGTTCTTCGGGACCATCTCGCCGAAGACGACGTGGCAGAAGAGAACGACGACGAGGGCGGCGGCGAAGCCAACGACGTGGCTGGTCGCCTCGGGCGCGCCCAGGCGCTCGAGCGGCGACTCGACGAGGTGGGCGATCGCAGGCTCGGCGACGACGCCCAGGGTCGTGGATGCGACCGTCACGCCGAGCTGGCAGATCGCCAGCATGAGGGACACGTGCTGCAGCGCGTACAGCGCGGCGGTCGCTCCTCTCGCACCCTCATCGGCGAGAGGCTCGACCTGCGAGCGACGTGTCGAGGTGACGGCGAACTCGCCGGCGACGAAGAAAGCGTTGACGGCCAGCAGGGCCACGGTGATACCGAGACCAACTCCTACGCTCACTTCGTCACCTCCTCGTCGTCGGCCTCGGGGGCGGGCGTGATCGCCACCTGGGCGACGCGACGTCCCTGCATCTGGGTGACCTCGATGCCGATGCCGTCCACGCTCACGCACGATCCAACGACCGGAATCTCGCCCAGCTCGTTCATGACGAGACCGCCAATGGTGTCATAGGGGCCGTCCTCGGGCAGGTTGATGTCCGTGCGGCGCGCGAGCTCGTCGGGGCGCAGCGTGCCGGGAACGAGGAAAGTCCCGTCGGGGCGCGGGCGGATGCCAAGGCGACGTTGGTCATGCTCGTCGGAGACCTCACCAACGATCTCCTCGACGACGTCCTCGAGAGTGACGATGCCCGACACGCCGCCGTACTCGTCAACGACGACGGCCATCTGCAGACCCTCGTCGCGCAGCTGGACCATGAGGGGGCCGATCGGCACGGTCTCGGGAACCGAGGGCGCGTCGGTCATGAGGGACGAGGAGATGACGGGGACCTCGGCGCGACGATCAGCGGGCACGGCGACCGCGCGGCGCAGCGAGACCAGGCCGAGGATATCGTCAGAGTCGTCGCCGATGACGGGGAATCGGGAGTGTCCGGTTTCGCGGGCCAGGTCCAGCACATCCTGGGCGCTGTCACCCTCACTGAGGGTGTGCAGGCGACCGCGGTCGGTCATGACGTCGGCGGCGCTGAGCGTGGACATGCGGATCGTGTTGACGAAGAGGTCGGCCGTGGACATGTCGAAGGTGCCTTCTTCGACGGAGTGCTCAACGAGGGCAGCCAGCTCGGAGGCGGAGCGCGCCGAGGAGATCTCCTCTTGCGGCTCGATGCCCATGCGGGCGAGCACCCAGTTCGCCGTCCCGCCCAGCACCCAAATGACGGGGCGGGCGATGGCGGTGAAGGCCATCTGGAAGGGGACGACGCGCACGGCCGTGGCCAGGGGGTGGGCCAGGGCGAGGTTCTTCGGAACCAGCTCTCCAAAGAGCATCGAGAAGACGTTGATGAAAGTCGCGGCAGCGAAGGCCGCGATGCCGGTCGCCAGGCCCCACGCGAGGCCGACCGATCCCAGCAGGTCCTGCAACAGGTCCGCCAGCGCGCTCTGCGTCGTATAGCCGAGCAGGATCGTGGTCAGCGTGATGCCCACCTGCGCGCCCGACAGCTGGGTTGACAGCGTGCGGGTCGCACGCAGGACAGAGGATGCTCCGCGGTCCCCTTCCTCAGCCTTCTTATCGAGGACCGCCTGATCGACCGCGACGAGCGAGAACTCGGCGGAGACGAAGACGAAGGTGCCGGCGGTCAGGACGATGCCAAGCACAAGCATGAGGGCGGTCGTCATTGCGTGGCCCCCTCGACGAGGCCGGGGCGGGTCGCGGGTACGCGCGCGGAAAAGGGGTGAGAAAGAGCGGCAGTAGAGCCGGCAGTGTCGCAGTCCATGATGGTTACAGTCTAGCGGGCCTGCCCCACTCCCCCAGCGCGCATTTCCACACACCACGACGCATGTGCCAACAATCATTCTTCAACGGACCAAAGACCCTTGAAGTACACGCCAAAGGTCTACCAGGTTTCGTGAAGACCATCACGCGGCGGTAGAATTAACGAGGTATGACCGCGCAGGATTCGGCCCATGCGCGCGGCATGACACTTACGGAGGAATACGTGCCCACTCCCACCGCTTCCCAGCCCGATCCGCAGTGGTACATCGCGAAGATGCGAGACCTCTACGAGCGTGACCCCCAGCTCCTGGATCCGTCCTGGCGCGCCTATTTCTCCACCGAGTCCGCTCCCCCGCAGCTGCGTGCCAAGCGTCCCGACATCCCCGAGGGCACTCCCTCAACGCCGGAGCCGGCCCCGGCCTCGTCGGCCCATGCCACACCCCCAGTTGACCACGTCGCCCCCGTCTCGGTGACCCCGCCGACCCTCGACATCGAGGAAGACGGGCCCGAGGCGGCCGCCACCGAGCATGCACCCGTCGTCTCCGTGACCCGCTCGGACCTGCCGCCTGCCCCACCCGCCGCCGTCGCCGAGGCCACCAGCCCCTACACGCGCCAGCAGCACGGCCGCGCGGCCTTCACGCTCTTCCAGGGCGCACCCTCGCACGACGAGCTCCACATCCTCAAGTCCGCGGCGCGCGCAACCGCCAAGCACATGGAGGCCTCACTCTCTATCCCCACGGCCACCTCCCAGCGCCAGATCCCGGCCAAGCTCCTCATCGAAAACCGCGCCCTCATCAACGCGCACCTGGCGCGCACCGTCGGCGGCAAGGTCTCCTTTACCCACCTCATCGGCTACGCCCTGGTGGAGGCGCTGTGCGAGATGCCCGACCTGAACGTGCGCTACACGATCGAGGGCGGCAAGCCCGCCGTCGAGCAGCTCGCGCACATCGGTTTCGGCCTGGCCATCGACGTGGCCGACGCGCAGGGCAACCACTCCCTGAAGGTCCCCGTCATCCACGACGCCGACACCCTCACCTTCGCCGAGTTCGTCGACGCCTACCAGGACCTGGTGGCGCGCGCCCGCACGGCCACGCTGACCACCGCTGACTTCCAGGGCGCCTCCGTGACCCTGACGAACCCGGGCACGCTCGGTACCACCACCTCCGTGCCCCGCCTCATGGTCGGCCAGGGCCTCATCATCGGCGTGGGCGCCACCGACTACCCGGCGGAATTCCGCGGCGTCTCCCCCAAGCGCCTGGCCGCACTCGGCATCGGCAAGACCATGTTCTTCTCCTCCACCTACGACCACCGCATCATCCAGGGTGCGGCGTCCGGCCGCCTGCTGGCCCTGGTGGACGCCAAGCTCTCGGGCCGCGACGGCTTCTACGAGCGCGTCTTCACCTCGATGCACGTCCCCGCGCGCCCCTACACGTGGGAAGCGGACTACGACTACGACCCGAACCACGAAAAGGGCAAGCCCGCGCGCATCGCGGAGCTCATCCACGCCTACCGTTCGCGCGGCCACCTCGCCGCCGACACCGACCCGCTGGCCTACCGCGTGCGTCGCCACCCCGACCTCGATCTGTCGTCCTACGGCCTGAGCGTGTGGGACCTGGATCGCCCCTTCCCCACCGGTGGTTTCGGCGGCTCCGACCAGATGCTGCTGCGCGACATCCTCACGCGCCTGCACGACACCTACACGCGCACGGTCGGCATCGAATACATGCACATCCAGGACCCCGAGCAGCGCGCCTGGGTTCAGCAGCGCATCGAGCGCCCGTACGAAGCCCCCTCCCCCGACGCACAGCGTCACATCCTGGGCACCCTCATCCGCGCCGAGGCCTTCGAGGAGTTCCTCCAGACGAAGTTCATGGGCCAGAAGCGCTTCTCCCTCGAGGGCGGCGAGTCCCTGATCCCGCTGCTCGACCACATCCTGGCGGACTCGGCGCGCACCGGCATCCACGAGGTCGCCATCGGCATGGCGCACCGCGGACGCCTCAACGTGCTGGCCAACATCGCGGGCAAGTCCTACGCGCAAATCTTCGACGAGTTCGAAGGCAACTACATGCCCAACTCCGTCCAGGGATCGGGCGACGTCAAGTATCACCTGGGCACGTGGGGCGTGTACTCCCTCGACGACGGCCTGGCCACCAAGGTCTACATGGCCGCCAACCCCTCGCACCTGGAGGCCGCCGACGGTGTCCTGGAGGGCATCGTGCGCGCCAAGCAGGAGCACCTGGGCGACCCGGACCTGCCGATCATCCCGATCCTCATCCACGGCGACGCGGCTTTCATCGGCCAGGGCGTCGTCCAGGAGACCTTCAACCTCTCCCAGCTCGAAGGCTACAAGACCGGCGGCACGATCCACGTGATCGTCAACAACCAGATCGGCTTCACGACAGGCCCGACGCAGGGCCGCTCCACCGGCTACGCGACGGACCTGGCCAAGGGCCTGCAGGTCCCGATCCTGCACGTCAACGCGGACGACCCCGAAGCCGTCATCCGCTGCGCGCACCTGGCCTTCGAGTACCGCAATGCCTTCCACAAGGACGTCATCATCGACATGGTGTGCTACCGCCGCCGCGGTCACAACGAGGGCGACGACCCGTCGATGACCCAGCCCGTCATGTACTCCCTCATCGACCGCATCCCCTCCACCCGCGCGGTGTACATCCGCGGCCTCGTGGGTCGCGGCCAGCTCACCGAGGACGAGGCCCGCCAGTCGATCGCCCAGTACGAGGCGGAGCTCGGGCGCATCCTCGAGGAGACCCGCGCGGGCGGCGCCTCCTCGGTGTCCGAGATCAACCCGGGCAGCCGCACGCACGACCCAGCACTCACCGTCGGCGTGGGCGAGGCCGGGGAATCCCCCGACGAGGAATGGACCATGCCGGAGTCCCAGATGCCCGGCATCGGCATGATGATCGGCTGGACGTCTGCTGCCCCCGCCAAGCAGCTGCGCCGCATCGGCCGCGCGCACACGCGCTTCCCGGAGGGCTTCGAGCCGCACCCGAAGCTGCGTCAGCTGTGCGAGCGCCGACTCGAGATGGCGCTGGGCAACAAGCCAATCGACTGGGGCTTCGCCGAGCTCCTGGCCTTCGGCACGCTCCTCATGGAGGGCACCGGCGTGCGCCTGTCCGGCGAGGACGTGGGCCGCGCGACCTTCGTCCAGCGTCACGCGATCCTGCACGACGCAAACGACGGGCGCGAGTTCACGCCGCTGCGCTTCCTCACGGAAAACCAGGCGCGTTTCGACGTGTGGAACTCCCCGCTGAGCGAGTACGGCGTGCTGGCCTTCGACTACGGCTACTCGCTGGAGAGCCCGGAGACCCTGACGATCTGGGAGGCGCAGTTCGGCGACTTCGCGAACGGCGCACAAACCGTCATCGACGAGTTCGTATGCTCAGCGGAGCAGAAGTGGGGCCAGCGTTCCTCGCTCGTCATGCTCCTCCCCCCACGGCTACGAGGGGCAGGGACCCGACCACTCGAGCGCGCGCATCGAGCGCTACCTGCAGCTCGCCGCCGAGGACAACATGTGGATCGTTCAGCCCTCCACACCGGCGAACTACTTCCACATGCTGCGCACGCAGGCCTACAAGCGCCCGCGCAAGCCGCTTATCGCGTTCACGCCCAAGCAGCTGCTGCGCCTGTCGGCCGCGTCCTCGCACCTCGACGAGTTCACCTCGGGCGGCTTCCAGCCAGTCATCGGCGATGACACCATCACCGATCCGTCATCGGTGACGCGCGTCCTGCTGTGCTCGGGTCGCCTGTATTACGACCTCGTCAAGGAGCGCGAGCACCGCGGCGACACGTCGACGGCGATCATTCGCCTGGAGCAGCTCTACCCGCTGCCCGAGGCCGAGGTTGCCGAGGTCCTCGCCCAGTACCCGAACGCGTCGGTGACCTGGGTGCAGGACGAGCCTCGTAACCAGGGCGCGTGGCCGCACCTGGCGCTCAACCTCTTCCCGTCTCTGGGACGCCCGGTCCACGTGGTGTCCCGCCCCGAGTCGGCGACGACCGCCGCGGGACGTGCCTCGCTTCACAAGGAGCAAGCAGCTACCCTTATTGCGCAGGCCTTCGAAGGCTAACGAGGGCCGCCGCTCCCACCGGGGGCGCAGGAGGCACCGGAAAGGAACACCATGCGCATCTGCTTCATCGGAGACGAGCTCGTCGCGGGCGTCGGCGATCCCCGCGGCCTGGGCTGGGTCGGTCGCGTCAATGCGCACTCGACTTTCGACCTGCCCGCCACGTTCCTGACCCTTGCCGTGCCCTCTGAGACGACGAAGCAGATGGCCGCGCGCTGGGAGGCCGAGGTCCTGCCGCGCTTGGCCGACGGCGAGCCCCACGGCCTCGTCATCGGTGTGGGTCCGGGCGACGTCGCGGCGGGTATTTCGACGGCCCGCTCACGCCTGAACCTGGCCAACATCACCGACCGGGCAACCGCGCTGGGCATCCCCAGCTTCGTCGTGGGGCCCCCGCCACTAGCTGGCGTGGACTCCGGGTCCCTCAAGGCACTGTCCTCCTCGTGCTCCGAAGTGTGCGCGCGCCGAGGAATCCCCTTCGTTGACTGCTATACGCCGCTGGTCGCGCACGACCAGTGGTTCGAGGACATGGCCGCCTCCCTCGCGCGCGGCGGGGACGGGCAGACGCTGCCCGGCCAGGCCGGCTACGCCCTCATGGCGTGGATCGTCCAGCACCAGGGCTGGTACGAGTGGACGGGAGCGACCCCGGCGGACGTCTAAGAGCAGGAGGAATTGAGCATGTATCCGCGCCGTTCGCGTTTCTCCCCTGAGATACGTCCGGGCAACGCTCGGCAACAGCTCGGCATGACCATATGGGCCTGCGCGCTCATCGGATCCGCGGTCGTCATGCTCGGCGCGTTTTTTCTAGCCGGGAACTTCGGTGTCCGTCAGCTGGTCTGTTCACTCGTCGGCTCTGGCGCAGCCGTTGTCTTCGGCATCTGTCTCTTGTCGCTCCTTCCGATGCTCGTGCGCACGATGCGCGCACAACTGGATCAACCTGGCCGCGCAGGCCCCGCCATCAAGGCATTTTTCTGCATTGCTATGATCGCGTTGGTCGCGACCGCGTGCACCGTCATGGGAGGTGGGGCCTTCGCGGAAGGCTACGAAGACGCCCGCACCGGTGCCCAGACGAGGGCCGTCACAAGCTGCGAAAGATTCCGTACTGAGACCGAGCGAGGGCGTCGCGGCACCATACGCTACTACAGCACTTTTACTCTCCATTTTGACGACGGAAAGTCGCGTCACTTCGAGATCAGGACGGACACGAAAGACGAGTTCGCACAGCCGGCGAGCCCCTACTATGCCCTCTATCAGGCCTGTGTCGTCCGCCCTTTCACGACCTCTATCGTCGTTGACGTCTACCCGCGCAGCGGGATCATTAAGGCCATCCGTGAGGCGTGAGCCGAACGCACCCCGGCCTCGTCAATCCCAAACATGTCAGTGAGACTATGAGCAACCAGTCCCCCTCCTTTCCCTCGAGCGGTTTCCCCGGCCGCGGCCAGGCCTCGTCGTTTCTCGGGAGCATGCCGCGGCTCTCGACGCGTGCAAACCTAATCGCGTTCGTCGTCATCGGTTTCTTCGGCACCATCGCCCTCGGTTTCGCCTCTATTGGCAGGTACGTGCACTTCGGGTACTGGCGGCTCGTCTGGGTCGCCGCATGGTGCGTCATCGGCCTCGTCGCTGCGATCGCGTGCGCAGTTCTGTTTGCCTTCCTCCGCAGGCGCAAGCGCCGGGCCGAGGCCGAGGGAAACACGTCGTCCGGCACGCTCTACACCGTTGTCTCGATTGCGGTGGGCGTTATCGGAACCGTCATCATCGTCGTCTCGGGCGTCTACGGAATCGCCGTGATCCGGGACTTCGCGGAGGGGCCACACACACGATGAAAGTCACCTCGTGTCAGCTCACCCAGAAGGCGCACTACAAGCCATCGGACAATCACAGCAAGATCATCGACTACTACGACAATCACTTCACCATGACCCTGGAGGACGGGACAACGCGCACACTCACGCTCGAGACCGAGAGCTCCGACGACCTCGCCAAGCACGGCGGTGTCTCCCAAACCATCTACGAGACCTGCAAGGCTCGTTCCGGTGCGACTTCCCTGACCGTCGATGTCTACAGCCACAGCTGGATCATCGTCGACGCGCGGGTGAAATGAGGTTCACATGCCCAAGCCAGAAATCACCACAACGCGCGACAAGCTCCTCGTCTTTGGAATCCTCGGCGCCTTCATGTCCCTCACCATCGTCATGGGCAACTTCTCCTCGCCCGGTTCATGGGCACCGACCGTCGTCACCGCAGCGGCCTCCTATCTGATTGTTTTCGTCTCAGCCGCGGCCGTTGCCGGCATCCGATTCCTGTACAGGGATTGGAAGACGCCCCCTCGTCACCGATCCGGTGATCTCTCCACCGACACGCCAACGAGCCTCACCGCCCCTTCCGCGACGCACGCGCATCCGCAGGCCAGCGTCCGCGAGCGCCCAGCGCCCGCCGACCCGCCAAGCAACTTCGCGACCATCGACGGGGCGATTAGCTACGCGCAGCAATCCGGTTTTTCCATCATCAACCTGTTCACCGCCCACACGCCGCTGAGCGAGTACCGCGACGCCGTGGGTGCGGAGATCATCTACCTGGTCCTCTCCCACATCGGTGAACTCGACAAGAACGCGTCTGTTACTGTGTCGGGATCAGCGATGGACGGGGATCTTACGGTCACCATGAGCGCGCTGACGGCTCAGGCATCCGTCCTGGGCGCGCGTCGCATGGGTGAGATCCGGGCCCTCGCCGAGAGCCTGAACGGTACTGTTGAGACTAACGAGCAGGTAGGTGCCTGGTCGCTCACCGCGCACATACCCGCCGCGGAGGACACACCTGCCTAGCCACGGCCTCGTCGATCCCGACCACCAAGAGAGACCATGAACCCCTCCGACGCCCTCCCAGCCCCGTCCGGCGAACCTATCCAGGTCGACCCTCCGCTTTCTGCGAGCGGAGCCGGCACGACTCCCGCCACCGACGGCACATCGCCCCACGCTTCCGTGCCTACGTCGTCGAGGCCGTCCGGCGGGCAAGGAGCCACCGCCTCGATGCCGACTGCACAGGCAAGCCCTCTCGCTCTCTTTGTGGGTTTCTCGCTCGCAGCATTGTTTCTGATCTTCTTTGTGTCCGGCGGTGTCTTCAACGCGATCTTTCAAAGCGGTCTCGAGGCCCTGGTCTGGACACTCATCAAGTCCATCGGCGCACTGATCGCGGCATTTCTCTGTTTTCCCCTCCGAGCGCTCAAACAGTTTCTGAGGCGAGAGCTTCAGGGCGAGGCTCACGTTGAGGAGCCGGCTGCACGCCAGGGTATGCGTGTCATTGCGGGCATCGCCGGAGTCGCGCTGTGCTTGTACGGGCTGGTCACCGGAGTACCCGCGGTCATCGATGCCGCAGTAGGTCCCCAACCCAAGGCAGTCTCCTCGTGTCAATTCTCGGAGAACCAGATCAGCCAGAAGACTCGTCGATACGGGAACCGCACCTCCTACGACAACATCTTCGAGCTCACCTTCGAGGATGGCTCGTCGCATACGACAACGCTGACAACCTCCGGCAGAAACGATATCGGGGGTAAGCCGGGCGTCGGCACCGATCTCTTCAGAGCCTGCATGCATCGTTCTCCGGACAAGATCACGGTGTACTACTACCCCTTCACATGGATCCTCGCGGACGTACGGGTGAGCGAGTAGACCCGCACGGTACCCTGCCTCGTCCAGGTCTGCCCCATCTGAAAAGGCCCCTATGAGCGACGAATTCTACCCCTACGCCTCTCAGCCCCCAACGGCCCAGGAGCCGCTCGCCCCCAGCACAGCGGCGCGGGTGTCACCGACGAACGTGTTCGCGACACCCGCGCCCCCGCGCACGCCAGAAGGCCCGTCGAGGGGAAGGGCTCTCGTTATCGTCGCGCTTGTCATCACTTTATTCATCGGCGAGTCTATGGCGATCTTCCTGTGGGTAGGCACCACGACCTATGGCTTCACCAGGATCCTGTCGCTCGCGTTGGCATACAGTGTCGCGTTCCGGATCATGTTCGCGTGTCTGGCAGCGATCATCTGGCAGCTGCCCCGCTTTCGGCGGGCCCATCGGACAGGATCGGCATCCGGCCGTCGCAAGCGGCCCGCAGCCCTCGCGTTGTCGGTCGTCCTCCTCGTTCCGAGCGCATACATTGCTCTGGCCCACGGAACACCCGTCGTCGTTGACCTCATGACGGGGCCTCGCACCGTCACCGTGTCCTCCTGCACCCACGAGATGCGTACGCACCGGATTAAATTTGGAGACTACTGGGGCAGGCCAACGTTCAGCCGCGACTTCACGATGACTCTTCCCGACGGAACCACTCGTCAAACAGTAATCTGGCTTCGCCAGTTCGGGCATGCCGCTGAGATCGAGAAACCTCTGTTCGAAGCGTGCGTCAGGCATGACGGGGAGACCTCGATGACACTCGACGTCTACTACCGTTCCTGGGTGATTAGCGGCGCCAGGCTGGATTGACGAGGCTCGCCGTCTCTCCGTCCGCACGTACACTTCGGCGGCTTCTTATCCTCAATCAGCGAGGCCGTGAAACGACGCGTGAAACGGGTCGGCTCACACCTGGGTGAGATGCGCGCCCTCATCGAGGCCGCGAGCGGTACTGTGAAGACTGACAAGCAAGTCGGTGCCTGGTCGCAACCGCACACCGGGATTCTCCCAGAACCTCACCCAATCCTGAGGAGAGGCCCTAGGCTCGTCGTCATGCACCCGTCCGACAGGTAGCAGCCATGAGTAATCAGAACCCTTATCCGTCTCCCTACGATCCGCCTCAGCCACCCAGCCAGGCCGCGAATCAATCACCCGATCCGGCGCAGGGTCAGTGGACGCCGCAGTCTCAAGGGCACGACGCTCAGCCTTCCATGCCGCCACTGTCGTACCAGGGCTGGGAATACCAGGGATCCCCATACGGGGAGGCGAATGCCGCGTCGTCCGACGCCGACGAGGCCTCTCAGAGCGTCCCCTCTCCCGAGGATCTTTCCGGTGAGCGTCAGACACCGAACAAGCACGCGGGGTGGTGGATTCTCCTGACGCTCGTGGGCCTCCTCGTCGGCATGGTCTTCTATTTCTTCGGTGAGATGTTCGATTTCGGCACGGAACGGATCGTCTGGACCCTCATCAAGTGCACTGTCGCGCTCGTCTTCGCCCTCGCCACGATCCCCCTCTATGCTGGTGCACGGCGCAATGCCCTCATGGCGAGCGCACAGGGCGACGAGAAACTGGCACAAACACGGCAGCTCGGCAAGGTCATGGCATCTCTCTTAGGCCTCGGGCTGTGCTTATACGCCCTGTCGAACGGCATTCCCGCCATCCTCGACATTGTCGACGGCCCACGCACCGTCACGGTCACGTCATGCAGCTTCGACCAGTACAAGACGAGTCGGTCACGCTACCGCGGCGGCACCTCGACCGTGTATGGGAACCAGTTCATCATGACGTTTGAGGATGGCTCGACCCATACGCAGACCGTCGAGACAGACAGCAAGGACGAGATTGCGACGCAAGGAGACGTGACTGCCGTCCTCTACGAGGCCTGTGCCCTACGCTCCGGCAACGCAACCATGACCATCGGTTACTACACGCATTCGCGGGTCGTCGCGAGCGCGAGGATCAACAACTGATCGCTCGGCCGACACGCCCAGGAAGCCTGCGCTAGTGCCCCGGCCTCGTCCCCAACCTCTGCGACCCGAGAAGGACCCCATGTCACGCACCCCCGATTCCTCTCCTCGTCGGGCGTCCTCACCCGCGCAAGGCTCGACAGGCGCAGGCGTCCTCAAGAAGGTCGTCAACGCCATTGCGGTCGTCCTCATGGCTCTGGTTATTGCTGCCATTTCCCTCTTCTGGTTCATCGGAGACCACACGGATTTCGGCCGTGATCGCGTCGTGTGGAAAGTGCAGGCCTGCGGCGTTGGGCTCGTCCTCGTCGCGGGGCTCCTCATCGCGTGCGCGGTCACGTACCTCGGCGTTCGGCGCGCCAAGCGCGACATCGATATTGAGAAGTACAACCAGCGTTCCTTCGCCATTGTCGTCCTGTGTGCGACCGCGTTGTTCGTGGGATTCCAATCGATCAGCCGCGGCCTTCCCGCCTTCCACGACCTGAAGGAGGGCACCACCACCGTCACTGTCACCTCGTGCAGCTTCCAGCAGATGCCGGGGTCAAACTCGAAGACACGCACTGATCGTGCGCCCGACAACAGATGGGACAACACCTTCACGATGACACTCGCTGACGGCACCAAGCGCGCCACGGTCATCTCAACAGACAATGCGGGCGACATCGCATCGCGCGGCGGTCTCACGGGAGTTCTCTACGAGGCCTGCGCTCGGCGCTCCGGGTCCGCCTCCATGACCATGGAGGTCTACCCCCACACGTGGTCCATCGTCGAGGCGCGCATCGACTGAGGCTGCCGCCTCCCACCGCTCAGTAGTGTGCCATTGCGCGCGCGTCCCTCGCCCAGCCGACCCCTGGTGTGCGAGCCTCGACTAGTCGTATCGGCACCGGGCGACGCGGGGTTGCCTGCAACCGTCGTCCTCGATGAACGAGGCGTGAAACGGGGCATGAAACGGGTCGTCTCACGCCTGGGTGAGGATCCCCGAGATGAAGCGCGCGCTATGGTCGAGGGCGGCCTCGGCCTCGGGAATGGTGGGAACGCCCAGGACATACACGTGGAAGCCATCCGGCTCCACGCGCAGGCGCACGTCCACGCCGGCGCGAGCCGACTTGCGCGCGAACTCGATCACGTCGGGACCAACGATGTCCGCGTCGCCCTGGAAGATGCGCATCGGCGGCAGGCCCGCCGGGTCACCGTACAGGGGGCTGACGCGCCAGTCGGCCGGATCCAGGTCGCCAGCCCACGCGCGGCCCGCCCACGCCAGCCCGGGCACACGCAGAACCCGGTCGCGGTGCTGCACCTCCTCGATCGCCGGGTTCGTCATCGTGACATCCACCCACGGTGCATACAGGACGAGGCCGTCCACCTGACGCGCACCCGCGTCACGTCGCTGCATGGCGAGGGACAGCGCCAGTCCGCCACCCGCCGAGTCGCCGAAGATGATGACGCGACCGAACTCGGCCTGTGCCTCGTCGATGATGGGCTGGACGAAGTCGAACGCTTCCGCCGCAGTGTGGTTGGGGGCGAGCGGATAGTCGGGGATGATGACTGGCAGCCCGGTGCGGTCGATGAGGCCCTCGACGATACCCCACTGAGCAGCGACCATCGGGGCTGCATACGCTCCACCATGCAGATAGATGAGCACACCGCCCGAGCGCAGGCCCCGCTTCGGGAACACGCGGGTTATGCCTCTGTCGCACGTCGCCGTGAAACGTCGTCGCATACGTGCAGGCATCGGGGCGGGCTGTGGGGCGTGGAGCGCCATCTGCTCAGTCGCTGCCTCACTGTGCAGCAACGGAGGCACAAGCCCCATACAGAAGTGAAAAACGCGCATCTGGAGGGACATGGAGCCTCTTTCGCTCTTGCGGATCAACAAACGGTCTCTGTTCGCATCGGGACGCACCCGCGCACCAACAGGTACCAGGATACGCTGCGAGCGAGGATCACTCCTCACTGCGCATGTTCTCCGTAGCCACCGGAGGAAGCGGCAGTGGGCGGAAAGCGCCGGCGGCTGAAGGCCGTTTCTGCTCGCCACCGGAACCTGGCGCTAGCGCGTCGGACGAACCGACTACGCGGATAGGTGACGAACATCCGGATAGGTTACGAACATCCGGATACCTTAATAACCTATCCAGATGCGTGGTTCCTATCCAGATGCGTGGTTCCTATCCGGATGCGTGGTTCCTACCCGAATGCGCCGTTCCTATCCGGATGCTTGCACGGTGTTATCCACAGGGCGGCTATCCACTACCGGTTGTATCCACAGGCCACCGTCTAGCGCTTTCCTCGCTGCTGATGATGGTACGAGACTTCATCTATGACGCAGGATTCCATCATCATCACCCCTCCAGCAGACTCACCCCGTGAACAACCAACATCTACGCTGGTCCGCATCATGCGTGGCATCTGTGCAGTGCTACCCCTCGATTCCATAAATTCCAACCCCTGGGACGTGTGGGAGGCCGTCGCTCGCGCACGCATGTATGCCGTCGATGCCTCCCACAAGCACTCTTCCATCTTTGTCGGACAGAGCTGCTTACGCCTGTTGGGGATTCGCGGCTGGTCCCAAAACCCTCCCGTTACCATCTACCGGGACAACCGAAGATGCACTTCTTCTCTCCCTTCGTGCCACGTCGGCTCCACGACGGTTCCAGCGACATCAGTGTCATGCTCTGAGTTTCCACCTCTTTCGGAAGAACGTAACAGGATCGACGGCTTGGTCGTAGAACACCCCTACGATGCGCTCGTGAGATGCGCGCTTCATGATGAGCCGTTAGAGTCCTTCGTCCTCGGTTGTATGGCACTCAACATATGGAGCCAGTTCTCGATGTTTCATCAGGATGAGTGCCGCCGGAGAGCCGAGGAGATACGAACTGAACTGATCGCTCGACTTGAGCGGGCTGGCCACGTGCGCGGCTACCGACGCGCTCACGCGATCCTCAAGACTATCGATCCGGGCTGTGCCAATCCCGCCGAAGCTGCGCTTCTGTGGCTGGTACGGTCCATCTGTCCCTTCACGGTTAAAACGCAGGTGCATATTGGAGTACGCGGCCATCACTACTACATCGACATCCTGATTGAAGACTTGCACCTCATCATCGAATTTGATGGGGTTGCAAAACTTGGGGAAAGTCGCATCGAGCTCGAACAGGCCAAGCGCGAGTGGGTGTTGCGCGATCAGAACCTTCGAGATGCCGGGTGGCAGGTCATCCGAGTGAGTTGGCCAGACTACAACGATTGGGAACAGCTGCGGATCAGGTTGAGCCGAGTCCTGGGTCCGATCAATCCTGCTCCCGACTGTCGTTTCCTGTGGAAACTACCGACACAACGTTGCGATGGGCCGTTGCGTCGCTTCTACTCACGAACCCCGCGCATGGGACGCAAACACTCGGATAGGTGACGAACATCCGGATAGGTTACGAACATCCGGATACCTTAATAACCTATCCGGATGCGTGGTTCCTATCCAGATGCGTGGTTCCTATCCGGATGCGTGGTTCCTATCCGTATGCGCCACCACGCACGCCTCACCCCCAGCCATCACGTGGATAGGTGACGAACATCCGGATACCTTAATAACCTATCCGGATGCGTGGTTCCTATCCGGATGCGCCACCACGCACGCCTCACCCCCAGCCATCACGTGGATAGGTGACGAACATCCGGATACCTTAATAACCTATCCGGATGCGTGGTTCCTATCCGGATGCGTGGTTCCTATCCAGAACGAGGGCCGGTGGATTGATACCACCTATAGACGGATTACCGACGCCACCGCGAGCGTCCTCAGCACCGCCCCAGCACACACAACCTATCCGCATACGCGCAGCACAAGCACGATCGGCCGCTATGAGCCCACCGCACACCGCTGTCCGGCATTGCAGGAATACACACCCAACGACGCATACCGCACCGCACACCGTTTTCTGGCGCTGCAGGGACGCACACCCAGCGACGCGCACCCCACCACACGGTGCACACCCCATACGTCACGCGCGCCTCGCACAACCGCACCCGGCACGCACCCACCACCCACGCATACAAAACGCGCCCGGACCAACCGGTCCGGGCGCGCAACGTATTCGGCTCAGGCGTTAGGACGCTTGCCGTGGTTCGCGCCGTGCTTACGACGATCGCGACGCTTACGACCCCGCTTCGACATGTCATTCTCCTTGGGTTTGTTGTCTAGACTGAAGCATTTTTGCACACATTGGCCCAAACCACCAAGGCACAGGCCGTTTGCGGCGACGAAGGTCACCGAAACGGGCAGTAACCCCGGCCTCGTCAGCGCGTGCAACACCACGCGGTCGCGCGTTACCGCAGCGCGCTTAGCGCCAGGTGACGGACACGCTGGTGATCGAGGCGACGACGCGGGCACGCAGCGCATCCGAGGCCTGCTCGGTCTCGTAGCAGCCGCGCATGAGGGCGCGCACGTGGCGTTCCGCGTCCAGGGCATCGGTGCAGTGCGCGCAGGTGGCGACGTGCTTGATCATGAGGGCGCGGGCGCGGGCATCGGGCCCGGGTACGGATCCGGCGTCGATGAGGCCGCTGCGACGGTCGCATTCCTCGCAGTCGATCAGTTCGTACAGGGCGTCCTGGACGTCCTGGCAGGTGATGTGCGTGGTCACTTGGCTCCTCCGATCCCGTATTCCGCGGCGACGTCGGCCAGCGCGGAGCGCAGGTTCTTGCGCGCCCGGTTCAGTCGGCTCATGACGGTCCCCATGGGAACTCCTAGTTCTTCGGCAATTTCCTTGTAGCTCATACCCTCAACGTCAGCCATGAGGACAACCATCCGGTGTTCCTCTGAGAGCGAATCGAGGGCGTCGCGCAGCTGCGAGGAGGGAAGCGCCTCGAGCGCCTCGACTTCCGCGGATTTGAGGCCGACCTCCGAGTGGGAGGCGGCGTCGGCCAGCTGCCAGTCCTCGACGGTGTCGCTGGAGGCGCGCTTGGGCGAGCGCTGCGCTTGCGGTAGCTGGTGATGTACGTGTTGGTGAGGATCCGGTACAGCCAGGCCTTGATGTTGGTGCCGGGCTGATACTGGTGGAACTTCTGGTAGGCCTTGAGGTAGGTCTCCTGAACCAGATCCTCGGCGTCGGCTCGGTTGCGGGTCATACCCAGGGCCGCGCCGAAGAGTTGGTTCATGAGGGGCATCGCTTCGTCCATGAAGCGGGCCTCGAGCGTGGCGCCGTCCGGGGTGGACGAGGCCGGGGCAGGCTCGGGTGCCTGCGGCGTCGGTGAGGGGGTTGTCGTATCCATCGCCTCCCAGCGTAGTCGCGCACGCTTGCGGCGCGACTGTGAGTGGGCGATGGGTGGTCATACTGAGGGCAACGCCTCACGCCCCTCTTTATTCCACAACCCCCATTAACTGTGCGTTGCACCACTTTCATCCCGTTGTTTGGGAGTAGCCGGGCCGTTCGGCTTCCCCCGGGGGCAAAGGTGTCGAACAATAGGGGTATGAATCTGCTGCGCGTTGTTGCCCGTCCCCTGCTCGCCGCCCCGTTCATCGCCGATGGGGTTGATGCCCTCACGCATCCCTACGTCCACGTGGAGCGCGCCGCGGGCGTGCGTCCCCTCATCGACAAGGCGACCGACGCGGTCGGCGTCGAGCGGCTCACGGATGAGCAGCTGGCGCTCGCAACCCGCGTGACCGGTGCCGTCACTTCTCGTCGCCGGCCTGCGTTTCGCGCTGGGCCGCAAGCCCCGCGTGGCCGCCCTAACCCTGGCCGCGATCGGCGCACCCATGGCCCTCGTGAATGCTCCCCTGCCGGGCACGACCCGTCGCCTGTCGAAAGAGCAGATCAAGCGCCGTCGCTACCGCACGCTGAATAAGGCGGGCCTGGCCGCCGGCGTCCTCCTCGCGTCGACGGACCGCGTCGGTCAGCCCTCGGCCCTCGTCGCCCACGCGATGCGCCGCGATCAGCGTCGCGCGATCGCCGCGGCCGAGGCCGCCGTCGTGGAGCGTCTGACCGGCACCGCTTCGTGAGCGCGCCCTGGCCCGCTCCCCTGGCCACCTCCCCCGTGGATGCCACGGTCGAGGTGCCGGGCTCGAAGTCAATCACGGCGCGCGCCCTCTACCTGGCTGCCGTCGCCGATTCTCCCTCCATCATTCGCGGTGCCCTGGATGCGCGCGACACTCGCCTGTTCGCGGCTGCCCTGGAGGTGATGGGCGCACGCGTCGAGGATGAGGGCGCGGGCACGCTGCGCGTCACCCCGATGGAGCTTCCGCCGCGCGGCGGTCGCATCGAGTGCGGCCTGGCCGGCACCGTCATGCGTTTCCTGCCTCCCCTGGCGGCACTGTCCCCCGAGGAGACGATCTTCGACGGGGATGAGCAGGCTTACGCGCGCCCGCTCGGCCCACTCCTGGACGCCCTGGTACGCATGGGCGCGACCGTCACGTATCACGGGGAGCGCGGGCACCTGCCCTTCACGATCCAGGGTCCGATCCGCACGCCGCTCGGCGCGCAGGCCTGGGTGGACTCCTCGTCCTCCTCACAGTTCTTGTCCGCCCTGCTGCTCGTCTCTCCCCTGGTCGGCGATCCCCTGTTCGTGTCGGCTCCGGGCGTCGTCCCGTCGATGCCGCACGTGGAGATGACGCTGGCGTCCCTCGCGGGCGCGGGCATCGACCTGGAGGTCGTGGACGAGGGCCGCGCGAACCTGTCCACCTGGCACATCTTCCCGTCGCGTCCCCTCGGCGGCGACATCACCGTCGAGCCCGACCTGTCTAACGCCGGTCCCTTCCTGGCCGCCGCGATGGTGACGGGCGGGCGCGTGCGCATCCCGGCGTGGCCGGGGGCGACGACGCAGGCGGGCGATGCTTGGCGCGCGCTGCTCGGTCACATGGGCGCGACCATCACCCTGGACGAGGAGGGCCTGACCCTGAGCGGTCCGGGCGCCGGCAACTACCCGGGCATCAAGGCGACCATGGCCGAGGTCGGAGAGCTCACCCCGACCCTGGCCGCGATCTGCGCCTACGCCTCGACTCCCTCACACCTGAGCGGGATCGCGCACCTGCGCGGACACGAGACCGACCGCCTGGCGGCCCTGGTCACCGAGATCAACCGCGCTGGCGGGCAGGCCGAGGAGACCGAGGACGGCCTGATCATCACGCCGCGCCCACTCCACGCCGCGCAGATCCGTTCCTACGCGGATCACCGCATGGCGACCTTCGGTGCAATTCTTGGTCTCGTCACGCCCGGCATCACGGTCGACGACATCGCCTGCACCTCCAAGACCCTGCCCACCTTCGAGACCATGTGGGCCTCGCTCGTGAGCGCTCACGGTCAGGGAAGCACCCAGGCTGCCCCGGCCTCGTCGATCGAGGAGGAGCAGTGATGGCCCGCCGCGACACCGGAACCGACGACCCGCGCGTGCGCGTGCGCGCCGGCAAGGGTTCGCGCCCCCGCACGAAGGACCGGCCGGACTGGTCCTCGAAGCCGCTGGGGCGCGTCATCGGCATCGACCGCGGCCGCTATCAGGTGAGCCTGGAGGCTGACGGCACCCGCGTGGTCGCCGTGCGCGCCCGCGAGCTGGGGCGAGGCTCCGTCATCATGGGCGACCGCGTGCGCCTGACCGGCGACCTGTCCGGGCGCCCCGACACACTCGCGCGCATCGTCGCCGTCGAGGAACGATCCTCGGTGCTGCGCCGTTCCCTCGAGGACGCGCCGGATCAGCGCGGCGAGAAGGCGATCGTCGCGAACGCGGACATGATGTGCATCGTCGTGGCGCTGGCGGATCCGCCGCCGCGCACCGGCATGATCGACCGCTGCCTGGTCGCCGCCTTCGAGGCGGGCCTCGACCCCGTCCTCGTACTGACGAAGGCGGACCTGGCCAGCGCAGACGAGCTGATCGCCGCCTACGAGGACTTTGACGTGCGCGTCGTGCTCACGAGCGCCGAGGCCGGCCAGGCCGATCCGGGCGTCGCCGAGCTGCGGGACCTGCTGGCCGGCCACTGGTCGGTGCTGGTGGGGCACTCGGGGGTCGGAAAGTCCACGCTCATCAACCTGCTCGTGCCGGGCGCGGGCCGCGCGACGGGGCACGTCAACGAGGTGACGGGACGCGGACGCCACACCTCCACGTCCTCGGAGGCCTTCGAGCTGGACGAGGGCGGCTGGATCGTGGATACGCCCGGCGTGCGTTCCTTCGGGCTGGGGCATGTGAGCGTCGCCGACGTGCTGGGTGTCTTCCCGGACGTCGCAGAGGCGACCGCCTGGTGCCTGCCTCTGTGCTCGCACGGCGAGGAGGAGCCCTCGTGCGCGCTTGACACTTACGCACGCGCCACCGGCCCCTTCAGCATCGACGAGGCCGGGGATGAGGATGCGGATCAGGTGCGCTCCGAGCGTGCTTCCCGCGTGGCGTCGGTGCGCAGGCTCCTCGAGGCCGTGGCGACGGCGGAGGCTGCCAGCAAGGCGGCTCGCTGACAATTATCAAGCCCAAAGGCCTTGACAACACCACCACTGGGGGGATAATGAGGAAATAGCGAAGGTCGCTATCTCTGGTTCACAAGGTCGTGATCGCTATGTCCACCATGGAGCAGAACCTTATCGGCAACACCACAGGGCTTTCGCGGGCCGACAAGGTCCTCCGCTACTTCTTCCTCGCACTGTTGATCGGCACGGTCATCTACTCAATCGGCGGCACCTTCTTCGGGAAGGACAACCGCCTAAACGACTACGGGCTCGCCGACGCTGCGTTGCTCCTCGCTGTCTTCATCCCTGGCTATTCGCGTCACATTCCTGGCGCACACCGGGCACTTCGGGCCTGCGAGTGGGCGGTGATGGCTTGTTCCCTCGTATGTACCGCCACTGTCATCGTCGGTGACGTCACGGACCACGGAGTCCGCCCCGACCCCTACAACATGCCATGGAACGTCGCCATGGGCGCTGCACTTGTAGCCTTCTGCTTCTATACGATTCTCCTCGTCTCCAAGGAGCGGGCGCGCCGCCGCGGACTCATTCCCCCGGCCAGCTAAAGCCGGGGCATGGGCCGGTCGCCCGCGCGTCAAGCGCGCGGGCGCTCAGCGCTGGAAGCGGCGCACGAAGTTGCGCAGGATGACGCGTGAGGGGTCCGTGTCCACGGTCGCGACCTGCGCTCGAATCGCGTCGGCCTTCTCGACCGGGTAGTAGCGGCCCGCGTACTGGTCGATGCGTACGTTGACACCCTCGAGGTCCATCTCGGGGTGGAACTGGGTTGCCCACGCGGCCTCGCCCACGCGCACCATCTGGATCGGAGTGTCGTCGCCGGCCAGGAGGACCTGCATGCCGGGGGCCAGCTCGCGCACGGCCTCGTGATGGCCGACATATGAGTGGAAGCGGTCGGGCGTGCCCTCCAGGAGGGGATCGTCGCGGCCCGCGTCGGTCTTCGTGAGCGCAATGCCGCTGATTTCCTCGCCGTGGTGGGTGTCGATGACGCCGCCCAGGTGCAGGGTGAGGGTGCCCAGCCCGTAGCACAGGCCCAGGATCGGGAAGGATTCGCCGAGCGCCCGGTCGTAGAAGGAGCGCAGCCATGCCTCGGCGCGCACCTGACGTTCTTCCTTCAGGTGGTCGTCGGCGTTCGCGTCCCACGGGGGATCCGCACACGAAGGCACCCGAGTACTCGGACAGGTCGAGGTCGGGCAGTTCCCTTCTCCATGCGCACCTGGCGGACCTGGGCGGGGGCCAGTCCCGAGAAACGAGGCAGGTCGGCGCACTCGGCGGCCAGGACGGGGCCGTCGTCGCGCGAGGTCAGCATGAGGAAGGGCTTGGTCATGCCCACCATGCTATCGACTACCTGCGCGCATGCAGAAGGTGTCCGCCTTCCAAGCGTGTGTGACGGACGCAGATGTGGGCGCCCTCTGTCACACTGGGATCATGTTGATTCTGCACACCTCCGACTGGCACCTGGGGCGCACCCTGCACGGCGCGTCCCTGGGAGACAGCGCGGACGCGTTCATCGAGTGGCTGATCGCCCTGGTGCGTGAGCGGGGCGTGGACGCCGTGCTCATCTCGGGCGACGTGTTCGACCGCGCGGTCCCGCCCCTCGACGCCCTCGCGCGGATGCGGCGCGCCCTGCGCGAGCTGACGGAGATCACGACGGTCATCCTGACGTCGGGGAACCACGACGGGGCGGCACGCCTGGGGCTTTTCGCCGACATGCTCACCCCCTCACTCCACGTGGTGACGGACCCCGAGGCGATCGGCACGCCCGTCGAGGCCGCGGGTGCCCTCGTGTACCCGATGCCTTACCTGGAGCCCGACCTCGTGCGCCAGTCGCTGTCGGACCTGGAGCCCAGCGGTGACGCCGACCTGCCCGCTCCCCTGCCCCGCTCCCACCAGGCGGTCCTGGCGGCGGCGCTGCGCCGGGTGCGCGCGGACCTCGCGGCTCGGCGCAGCGCGGGCGACGAGCGACCGGCCATCGCGATGCCGCACGCCTTCGTGACGGGCGCCCAGGCCTCGGACTTCGAGCGCGACATCCAGGTGGGCGGCGTCCCTTCCGTGTCCGCCGACCTCTTCGACACACTCGGGGGCGTTGATCCCCTGGCCCACGGCCTGGACTACGTGGCCGCCGGGCACCTGCACCGCCCGCAGGACATCTCGGGCGCATCCGTCCCGATCCGCTACGCGGGCTCCCCCATCGCGTATTCCTTCTCCGAGACCGGGGCCGCCAAGTCAATCACCCTCGTGACCACGGACGCGACCTCGGTGACAGACATCGAGGTGGTGCCCATCCCGACGCTGCGGGGCATCGCGGTGCTCGAGGGGACCATGGATGAGCTGCTCGCGGATCCCGACCAGGCCACCACGGCCTCGTACGTGTCGATCACGGTCACGGACGACGCGCGCCCCGAGCGCATGGTTACGCGCATCCGCGAGGTCTACCCGCACGCCCTCGTCGTCGTTCACCGTCCCTCCCAGGCCCCCTCGCTGGCTCCCGCGATGACCGTGCGCGCGTCCCGCGACCCGCGCGAGGTCACGGAGGAGTTTTACGAGGCCGTGGGTGGGCGAGCGCTGAGCGCTCAGGAGCGCGAGCTCGCCCTGGATGTGTGGGCGGGGCTTCGAGGAAAGGACATGCAGTGAAGATTCGGTGGCTGCGCATTGTGGGCATCGGCCCCTTCGCGGGCGAGCACACGGTCGACTTTTCGGCCTTCGAGGACTCGGGCCTGTTCCTGCTGGACGGGCCAACGGGCGCGGGAAAGTCCACGCTCATCGACGCGATCACCTTCGCCCTGTACGGCGACGTGGCGCGCACGAAGGACGCGTCGAAGGACCGGCTGCGCTCCAACCACATTTCGGATTCGGATCCCTCGGAGGCGGACCTGGTGTTCGAGGTGGCGACGGGCATCTACCGCGTGACCCGCACCCCCGCGTACACCCCGGCGGGTAAGAAGTCGCAGCGCAATTCGAAGTCGACGCTCACTCGCGTCGTGGAGGACCCGGATGCTCCGGACGGGTGGCGCACAGTGGAGCCGATCGCGTCGGGTCCGCGCGACGTGGGCTCCGAGATTCCGGCAATCGTGGGCCTGGACAAGGACCAGTTCCTGCAGACGATAGTCCTCCCGCAGGGCAAGTTCTCCCAGTTCCTCAACGCCACGTCGGATGCTCGCGAGCAGATTCTGCGCGACATTTTCGACACGCAGATCTACGTGGACTTCACGAAGGCCCTCGTCGATGCGGCCGCCTCGTCGAAGCGCGGCATCGAGGAGCGGCGCCTCGCCGCCGTTGGCGCTTTCGAGCGCGTGCGGTCGCTGGATGACGCCCTGAGCGGGGACGTGCACACGGATGCACCCGGCGCGCAGGAGCGCTCAGCCGAGGCCGAGGAGGCCGCTCAGTTGGACGCGGGCGCGGAGGATTCCAGCGCCGTGACGCGCTGGACCGAGGAAGCATGCAGTCGCGCGAGAGAGGCGCACGCGCAGACCCTGCGCGTTGCCGAGGCGGCCACGGAATCGGCTCGCGAGGCCTCCCGTGCCCTCGCCGAGGGACGTGCCGTAGCAGAGGCCCAGGCCGAGCACGCGCGCGTCAGCGCGACGCTCGCCGATCTTTCCGCATCGGAGGAAGCAATCGCATCCGACCGTGAGCGCGCGGGTCAAGCCCGCCGAGCGCTGGCCGTGGCGCCCCTCGACGCGGCCGTGGCCAAGGCCTCGGCTCGCCTGGAGGCCGCAGGAGACCAGGTCGCGGCTCTGTCCCCCACCCTCGGAGACGGGGATGCCATCGATCCCGTGTCCCTCACGCCCGAGGCCGTAGCCCAGCTCGGCGAGCGGGCGCAGAACCTGCGCGACGAGGCGACACGCACGCGCGGCTCGCTCGAGGAGGCCCTTACCGTCGAACGCTCGCTGCCCGAGGCACGCGCTCAGATCGAGTCGCTGCGCTCCCGCCGCAAGCAGGCCTCGGCACGCGTCGCGTCCATCGAGGCCGAGCGCGAGACATTGCCACTGCGCATCGAGCAGGCCACCGAGGCCCTACGCCTCATGCGGGCAGACGCCGACACCCTGCCCGAGGCCGCGTCCGCGCTGCGCGCCATCAACGAGCGTCTGGATGCCTCCATGCAGGCGGACCTGCTGCGCTCGGCCCTCCTCGGAGCATCGGACGAGCTGCGCGAGGCCACAGTCGCAGCGAAGCTCGCGAACGCCGCAGCTGCGGACGGCCACGACCTGTGGATCGCGCAGAGCGCGTCGGCCCTCGCACTCGAACTCGAGGAGGACGCGCCGTGTCCCGTGTGCGGCTCCGCTGAGCACCCGGCTCCCGCACCTGCCGCGGACGGGGAGATCACGCGCGAGCAGGTCGCCGAGCTGGACCAGGCGCGAGACCGCGCGGAGAGCGAGCTGCGGGATGCGCAGGCGCGCCACCAGGACCTCGTACGCCGTATCACTCAGCTCAACGAGGTGGCCGGCGCCCCCACGCCGACGCTCGAGACCGAGCGGGATCGGGCGGCCGAGCTCGTCGCAAAGCTCGAGGCGCTCACCCCACAGATCAGCGAGATAGAGGCGGCCCTCGCGCAGGAGCGTACCCGCCTCGACGGACTGACGGATGCCTCGCGAGTGCCCGCGAGAGTGCTGCGTCCCTCGCCTCCACCCTGCAGGAGCGCGAATCCGCCCTGGCTGCGGCTGTGGCTCGCGTGGAGACTGAGCGCGCCGACTTCGCCTCCCTCGATGAGCGCGCTGCAGCCCTGGATGAGCGCGCACACCGGGCGGCAGCCTTGGCCGGTGCCTGCGCCGATTGGGACAACGCCCGCGCCACGCTCGCGCACGCGCGAAACTCCCTCGCGGATGCGCTGACGGAACAGGGCCTTGGGGCGGACTCGTGGCGTACGCTTCTGCTTCCACTCCCCCAGGTCGCCTCTCTCGAGGCGCGTGTTGCCACGCACGAGAAGGCGCTTTTCGCGGCGCGCGAGGCGCTTGCTTCGGAGCGCCTGACCCGCGCGGCAGTAGCGTCCGCACCGGACCTTGAGGCTCTCACCGAGACCGCCCGCAAGGCCGAGGAGGACGCCGCTGCGGCTTCTCGGGCCTCAGGTATCCTCGAGCAGCACTGCGCTCAGCTGGACGCCGCCCGCGCCTCGCTCGAAGAGGCGTTGGAAGCGCTCGCCCGCGCACGGGAGAAGGCGGGCCCCATCCGACGCCTCGCAGACATCGCCGCTGCATCGGGACCGGAGAACCTCGCGTCCACTCCCCTGTCGGCATGGGTGCTTATCGCGCGCCTGGAAGAGGTGCTGGCGGCCGCGAACCCGCGCCTGGCGGCGATCTCGTCGGGACGCTACGAGCTCGTGTCCGTCCCCGACGACGGCACCGCCTCGCGCAAGTCTGGCCTCGGCCTGGCGATCATCGATCACGACACGGATGCGCTGCGCAGCCCGCGCACGCTGTCGGGCGGGGAAACGTTCTACACGTCTCTTGCGCTGGCGCTTGGCCTCGCAGACGTCGTCTCAGCCGAGGCCGGTGGCATCGAACTGCGCACGATGTTCATCGACGAGGGCTTTGGCTCGTTGGATTCGCACACGCTCAGCCTCGTCATGGCACAGCTCCAGGCGCTGCGCTGCGCGGGCCGAACGGTCGGCGTTATCTCACACGTGGAAGAGATGGCGACCCAGATCGCGGACCAGATTCAGGTACGGCCCCTGCCGGAGGGGGGATCAACCCTCAGCGTGCGCGCATAGGCGTCAGCCCTTGTGCAGGGCCAGGACGGCGGGGCGCTCGGAGCGGTCGAACCACGCCAGGGAGGACTCCCACAGGGCGGCCACGGCCTCGTCGGCGTCGTCCTGGGTATCAGCATCCAGGACGGCCTGGACCGCGGGCGAGGCGTCGGGCAGGTCCGCGAGGATAGCGGCCACGTCCGACCAGGTGTATTCGAAGGGCGCGGCCTCGAAGATGTGGGGTTCGATCTGCTCGCCGGGAGTCAGCGTCGTCGAGGTCGGCGTGTCGACGGCGAGGACGACGCGCGCCAGTCCCGCCCCCTCCGTCTCGCGTGCCAGCTCGAGGGAGGACAGCGCCGCCTCGGTAATGGCGTCGTCCTCGAGGACCTCGATGTCCTCGCCGCTCATGCCGGCCTTGGGCACACACAGGACCCCGCTGCGCACGGGAGGCAGCAGGACGGACAGGTCAGACAGGACGGCAGGAACGTAGACGCGCATGATCACAGTGTAGGCATCCACTGCGCGACAATGGCTTCCAACGCGTCGGAGGCGGCGCAACGCGTGCCGTTCTCGCCGAGCGCTTTGCCCCGCAGAGCAGCCCGCCCGACACCCGCATCTTCATCGACAACATGAAAGAGACGATGAGGCATGAAGGCACCGATCGCGGCTTGTAAGGATGGGACCGGGTGTGGGCCGATCGCGTCCGTACTCACGCGGTTGACGATGATATCGACCGGAAGATCCCGCCCATGATCCTCCCACCAACGCGCCACGAAGGAGAGGCGGTTGATACCGACGATATCCCCCTCGCGCGACGATCACGAGTCGGTCGGCACGCTCGAGCACCCCGAGGGCAGCATCGTCACGGTTGGCACCCCGAGCAGTTTTTTCCAGGGACGTGGAGGCAACGTCAATGACGCAGTAGCGGGCGCTCAAACGCAGTGCGCCGACAATCGTTTCGATGCTCGGACGACTGACTTCGCGCCAGCGGTGCGGGGTCACAAGGCCGGTAACGACGCGCAGCCCCTCGAAGCGAGGAACGCTGGCGGCGTTGATGTCCTGGGGTGTGAGGGGCCCACGCGAGGCGGTACGCGCCAGGATCGACAGGCCCGAGGCCTGGATGGGCATCCCGAGGAGGTGTGCAATCGTCGGGTTAGCGGTATCAGCATCGACGAGGAGGGTCGGTGCGCTGTGCGCAAGAATCGCCGCGAGGCCGCACGCGATGGTCGTGCGTCCGGGTGCCCCGCTGGTGCCCCACACGGCGATGACCGTCCCCGGAGACGAGGGAGGAGGCGGAGGCGGGGGTTGTTCGTCGGATGCAGCTGCATGGACGCGGACGTTGCGCGTGGCCGCGATGAGCGAATTGACGACTTGTTCGGGACTTCCCCGGGGCCGCAACGGAGGCGACACCGAGGGACGCGAGCCGAGACCGTTCTGCGTGCGCTGCCAGAGCGACGACCGCCATGCCACACGAGCGCAGCGCATCGATAGACTCGGCCGTCAGATCCGGATCGCTGCCGTCGATGACGGCCAGGTCCGCAACGCCAGCGCGGGCCGCTGCGATCACCTCGGCGAGGTCGGCGCAGCGCCGGACGATCGCCAGGGTATCGCCGTGGCGCTGTATCGCCTGGATGAGGGGTGCTTCGTATCGCTGATCGGCCAGGATGACGACCCCGTGAACCGAACTCATGGCGCACCGACGGGCACGGCGGCGAGTCCATCCGTGGAACTTTGAGCGGCCAGGAGAACCGGAAGAGACTGTGAATCGGCGAGAATCTCGATGCGTTGTCCCCTCCTCGTCTGGGATGAGGAGGTCGCCTCAATCGTGCGCACGAAGGTAAAGGTTCCCTCGATTTCGCGCGCCGGTGCGATTCCTTGGGCCTGCGTTCGCGTCGGCACCGTCCACAGACGAATCTTGGTGCCGTCCGCCACCCCATCCGGAAGGCCGGTGGTCACGGTCACCGCGAGACGAACCGTGTCTTCCGCGTCTTCCGCTGCTCCTGCGCAATATCGGAGCGCATGAGGATCTGCCCGGGCGCAAGCTGACGCGTCGCGACGGAGCCCATGGGAGCCTCGGATGTGGGGGCGTAGACGGAGGCGTCCACGCGAAGGACGATTTCGCGCACGTTGTCGGCGGTGATGGCATCGCCGGGCGCGATCGTGGTCGTCACGGTGTAGACGCGGGTTCCTCCCCGGAGGAGCCCACTGAGGACACTGAAAGCGATCACGGACGCGATAACGAGGACCACTCCGATAACGAATCGGCGGTCCACCTTGCCGGGGGCGCGCGTCGGAATCGACACTGAAGCTGAGACGCGTTTCACTCTTCTATGATGCACTCTCAACCGAAAAAGCGGTAGGTTGCCCACTATTCATCACAACCAACCGATCTGATCGGCGACATGACACGTAAAAAATTGCCGACTCAAACCAATCAAACGAAGCAACGCCAACTGATAGCATGTTGCCATGGCAACACGATTCCTCACTCTCGCTGATGTCGCCGAGACCCTGAATCTCACGATGTCAGCCACCCGCGCCCTCGTTTCCTCCGGCGAGCTCCCGGCCATTCAGGTCGGCGGCAAGCACGTGTGGAGGATCGAAGAATCGGTCCTGGAGCAGTTCATCCAGGATCAATACGTCGCGACGCGCGAGCGTCAGAAGGCGGAAAACACTCAGTAATCGGTCGACCATCGCTGGCCGATGACGCGGAGTCGACGAAGCCCCGCGAGTGCCAGCGAGACGGTCACCCCTTCCTGCTCATCGCGGCCGTCAAAGCTGACGACCGCCCCACTGAGGGCGACATCGACGTGGTCCGCATAGACCGCGTCGATGACCCCCCCTGTGGTCCCCACCGTCGGACTCAATGGCGACGCCGACCCCACGCGCACTCAGCTCTCGTAGCACGTGCCCAACACCGACCCCACCCCTGATCGATGATTCACGGGCGACGCTACGACCCAGAGGCCAGGCGCCGACGACGGCAGACAGCATGACGAGGCTGTCGCCGCTTTCTCCGCGCATGAGCACCCACGTTCGTGTTGAGTCAAGGATCTGACCCGACACGACCTGTCCGCCACGCAACGCGAGGGTAACAATGCCCGAGGCGCCGGCGAGCCGCGCTGACAGGGTCACGGACGCGCGCTCGGCATCCGTGAGCTCATCGATGAGTTCTTCGAGGTCGCGCACGCGCTGCTCGTCGAAGCGCGCTTCCAGCTCGGCGATGAATGCTGACATGTCCATGTCCCTACGATGCCACACCCCCACCACTAAAGCGCTGCACATCACATTTTCATATCATTTTAACAAACGTATTGACACAGACTGAAACGAAGCGGATAGTTATATGCAACGAATCCGTCTCACTCGATGAAGAGTTCACCATGACTGATGATTCACGCACTCCCCTGGGCCAGGAACACCTGTCCGATGCTTTTCTCTGGCTGGTGGGCGCCCCGCTGGCCTTCCTTGATTCGCTCTACCTGACCAGACTCGCCCCTCCCCTCGAACCCGAGTACCCGGAGACTCTGGTTGTCTGGATACTCGGTGTGCTTGCACTCTTCCTGCTGATCTGGAGCCTCCTCAGCTCGGCGTGCGCCCACCTCGCACTGCTGCGTGGTGCACCGCCGGCCGTGCGTCGCGTCGCGCACGCGCTCGTCGCGCGCTGCGGAACCAGGCTGGCGCGCTCGATGCTCGCCCGGGCAGGTGCCAGCGCACTCATCGGGTCCGCGCTAGTGAGCGCCGCACCAATTGCTGCTTCGATAGCGGCACCGCAAGAGAGCTCATCACCGGGGCTTTCGCTCACGTGGGCGGATAGCCCACACCCCTGCGAGCCCACCCAGGAGCCGCCGCGCGCCTCGCCGGATTCTTCCACCGCACCGGCATCGACCTCCCCCGATTCGATCACAGTCGCGCCGGGCGATTCCCTCTGGTCGATTGCCGCGTCCCTGCATCCCGGAGCTGATGACACCCGCATCGACGCAACGTGGCGCGCTATTCACGAGGCCAACGCGGGCACAGTACCCGACCCGGACCTCATCCATCCCGGCCAGCAACTCACACTCCCCCAGGACTTGCCATGAGCGCACAAATCGCACCCCGGCCTCGCAGCATCGAGCCGAGGCTGAGACGGGCGGCATCAACGCGGCCCAGCCCCACCCGTCCGGTCCAGCCCGCGCCTTTCCGCTGGAGTCGCGACGAAGCACTCCCCCACAGTCACCCACGCACTCAGGCACCGCGGCGCGCAGACGCGCCCACGCCGCACGATCTGCCCGATGCCCAGCAGTGGGCCGCCACGCTTGCGCGTGCAATCATCGAGGTGGTCACGGGGGCGCGCCAGGCTCCGCAGCTTCGACGGTGGCTCCTCCCGGAACTCTACGGCGCGCTCACGACCGTCCGCCTCTCCCCCTGTGCGCGCAGCACTCGGCCGATCCATGTGCGCACGTGTCCGATTGACGCGGCGACCACCGAGGCGGCCGTCATCGTGTCCACCGCGTCTCGCACGTACGCGCTCGCCCTGCGCCTCGAGGAATACCGCGGACGCTGGATGATAACGGCGCTCGAGCTCGCCTAACCTCGCTGACGAGGCCCGGCCTTCGGCACAGAAACGGGTGAGGGGCTCCCGCAGGAACCCCTCACCCGTGTGCTGTATCAATCAGCTCAGCGGCGGCGACGCTTCTTGGCGGCCGCGCGACGCTCTGCGCGGTTACCGCTGGACGGCGACCCGGCCGATTCGGTACCCTCAGAGGAGCTGTAGCTCACGCGACTCGGTGCCTTCGCGCGGCCCACGTTACCCATGACGGAACGGGCGTGAGCCACGGCCTCGCGCGCGGCCTCGGAGGTAGCGGACTCGGCGGCAGCAACCTCTTCGACGCTGGGCTCGGCGGTCTCGGACGAGGCGGGAGCCTGCTCGGGAGCAACGGTCGCGGATGCAATCGAGCCACCGGCTTCCTCCTCGGCGGCCGCCAGCGCACGCTCAAACTGCTTGGCGTAGGAGAACACCTGCTGGACGGACTCCTCGCGGATACGCTCGACCATCGCCTGGAACATCTGCGCACCCTCGTCCTTGTACTCGACGAGCGGGTCACGCTGACCCATCGCACGCAGGCCGATGCCTTCCTTCAGGTAGTCCATCTCGTAAAGGTGCTCGCGCCACAGGCGGTCCACCACGGAGATGACGACGCGACGCTCGAGGGTGCGAATGGGCTCATCGCCCAGCTGCGCCTGGGCCAGCGGGTTGGCGTTCAGGCGATCCTCGGTGTCCGCGTAGACGGCGTGGATATCGCCGACCAGCTCGTTGACCAGGTCGTCGCGCACGAGGGACGCGGCGCCGCCGTGCTCCTCTTCGACCTCTTCGATCGTGACCGACGGCGGGTAGTAGGCGCGCAGGTGCTCCCACAGGGTGGGCAGATCCCACTCGTCCACGGACTTATCGGCAATAGCCTCGTCGACGAGGCCGGTCACGAGGGACTCCATGAAGGCACGCATCTGCGGCCCCATGTCCTCACCCTCGAGCACCTTGCGACGCTCGCGGTAGATGGTCTCACGCTGACCCGTCATGACATCGTCGTACTTCAGGACGTTCTTACGGATCTCGAAGTTGCGGGCCTCCACCTGGTGCTGGGCCGACGCGATCGAGCGCGACACCATGCGGTTTTCCAGGGGCATGTCCTCCGGGTATGCGCCCGAGGCCATGATGCGCTGGGCCATGCCCGAGTTGAACAGGCGCATCAGGTCATCTTCCATCGACAGGTAGAAGCGGGACTCGCCCGGGTCTCCCTGACGGCCGCTTCGTCCGCGCAGCTGGTTGTCGATACGACGCGACTCGTGGCGCTCCGAACCGAGCACGTACAGGCCGCCCAGCTCGCGCACTTCCTCGCGCTCGGCCTCGACGGCCTCTTCCGCGGCCTCGAGCGCCTTGGGCCACGCCTCGCGGTACTCCTCCGGGTTCTCCTTCGGGTCAATGCCCTCCGCAGCCAGGTTCTTCTGAGCGATGACCTCCGAGTTACCACCCAGCATGATGTCGGTACCACGACCGGCCATGTTCGTGGCCACCGTGACCGCACCCTTACGGCCGGCCATCGCGACGATGGCGGCTTCACGGGCGTGCTGCTTAGCGTTGAGCACCTCGTGCGGGATGCGCTTCTTCTTGAGCATCTGGGAGAGAAGTTCGGACTTTTCTACCGAGGCGGTACCGATGAGGACCGGCTGGCCGGCCTCGTGACGCTCGACGACGTCCTCGATGATCGCGTTCAGCTTGCCCTTCTCCGTCGGGTAGACGAGGTCGGACTGGTCCTTGCGGATCATCGGCTTGTTCGTGGGGATCGGGATGACGTCGATCTTGTAGGTCGACGCGAACTCCGCGGCCTCGGTCTCGGCCGTACCGGTCATGCCCGAACGGGAGCCCTCGGGGTACAGGCGGAAGTAGTTCTGCAGCGTGATCGTGGCGAGCGTCTGGTTCTCGGCCTTGATCTCCACGCCTTCCTTCGCCTCGATCGCCTGGTGCATGCCGTCGTTGTAGCGGCGGCCCGGCAGGACTCGGCCCGTGTGCTCGTCGACGATGAGGACCTCGCCGCCGTCCACGATGTAGTCGCGGTCCTTGAAGAACAGCTCCTTGGCGCGGATCGCGTTGTTGAGGAAGCCGATCAGCGGAGTGTTCGCGGCCTCGTAGAGGTTCTCCACGCCCAGCTGGTCCTCGACCTTGTCGATGCCCGGCTCCAGGATACCGACGGTCTTCTTCTTCTCGTCGACCTCGTAGTCCTCGTCACGCTTGAGCATGCGCGCGATGCGAGCGAACTCCACGTACCAGCGGTTCAGGTCGCCATCCGCGGGGCCCGAAATGATAAGGGGGGTACGGGCCTCGTCGATGAGGATCGAGTCAACCTCGTCGACAATGACGAAGGCGTGGCCGCGCTGAACCATATCCTCGGGAACCTGCGCCATGTTGTCGCGCAAGTAGTCGAAGCCGAACTCGTTGTTCGTGCCATACGTGATGTCGCAGGCGTACATCTCACGACGCTCGGCAGGGGTCTGGCCCACGAGGATACAGCCGCACGTCAGTCCCAGGAAGTTGTAGACGCGGCTCATGATGTCCGACTGGTACTTCGCCAGGTAGTCGTTAACCGTCACGACGTGCACGCCCTTGCCGGTCAGCGCGCGCAGATATGAGGGCATGGTCGCGACCAGGGTCTTACCCTCACCGGTCTTCATTTCCGCGATCTTGCCCTGGTGCAGGGCGATACCGCCCATGACCTGGACGTGGAAGGGACGCATGCGCAGGATGCGCCACGAGGCCTCACGGACCGTCGCGAACGCCTCCACCAGGATATCGTCCAGGGTCTCACCCTCTTCAAGGCGATCCTTGAACTCCTGAGTCTTAGCCTGCAGCTCCTCGTCCGTCAGAGCCTCGAAGTCCTCCTGCAAGGCATCAACCTGCGACGCAAGCCGGTCCAGCTTGCGCAGCATACGTCCTTCACCCGCGCGAAGGATCTTGTCAATAATCGACACGAATAGCTCCTGACGTCTATAGCCCGCCCCCTTGTAGAGCGGACAGTCAAATCCACCCATTAGTTTACGAACTAACTGCCCAAAGTGGAAACGCCCGCGCGAACATGGACGCATTTAACGCTCACAGCGCACACGGGGGCGCCCCGGGCACGGTGCCCGGGGCGCCCCGCGGTCCTTCAACCGTCAGACTGTCGTGTTCAAGCGAAGCACGCCGTACGTCCACCCGTGACGGTGGTAGACGACGCACGGCTGGTTCGTGTCCTTATCGACGAAGAGGAAGAAGGGGTGGCCGACCATCATCATCTGGTCCAGGGCTTCATCCACGCTCATGGGCGGAGCCTCGTGCACCTTCTGACGGACGATGATCGGGGTATCACCCCACTGCTCCTCGCGGGCTTCTCCGACCTTCAGGTCCTCAGCGCTGCGCAGCGGCTTAGGAGCCTCGGGTTCGGGTGCGGCCACCTCTTCGACGACGGGAGCTTCGAGGATTTCGGCTTCGGCCAGGTCGCGCGGGTACCGACGGCGGTGGTCCTTCACGCGATCACGCAGGCGGCGCAAGCGCTCATAGAGCTTGCCGGCGGCAATGTCGACGGCCGCGTAGCGATCAGCGGACTGAGCCTCAGCGCGAATGATCGGGCCTTACCGTAAACGGTCAGCTCGATACGCTCGGCGGTGTCGGCCTGGCGGGGGTTACGTTCGTGAGTCAGCTCCACATCGACGCGCTGAGCGCGGGGGGTAGAACTGAGTGATCTTCGAAACCTTCTCCTCCACGTATTCCCGGAAATTCGGGTGAATCTCGGCATTACGTGCGACGACGGTGATGTCCATGTGTTTCCTCCATGGTGTGCGGCGGGCATCGTTGCCCGCAGGTGGGGATTGTTCGGTGCTCACTGCCCGAACCGTGGTCTGAGCTATCACCTCCCGCACTGACGTGAAGAGCGTCCCTGCTGCTCACGCTATCGAAAGTCTGTAGCCACATTATACCCCAGCCGGTGACCTGCGTCATGTGATAAGTCCGGGTCGGCAGATCGCCACAACCGCGTCGAGCCCGCCCAGCACACGTTCCATTTCCCGGATCGTCACACCCGTCGTCACCACGTCATCCACCGCCACAACAAGCACGCCGGGTCCCGGGACCGCGAGCGCACGCATCGACCCCATGCGCCCCACCGTGCGCTGCGCCCCAGCCTTACCCGACTGGGAGGTTGCGCCGATCCGCAGGCGCACCGCATCCACCACCCGCACACGCACACCCGGCCGCGCACCTGCCGCCAGCGCACGGGCAACAGCGCGTGCCAGCGGCAGAGCCACCTGCCTGCCCCGCAGGCGCCTCTTCCACGACGAGGGAGCGGGCACCACCCACACGTCCACCGCGCTCCCGGTCGACGGCACCCTCCCCGCCGACGTCCCCACAGCGGCAGCGGGCGACCCAACCACACCCAGCACCCCGCCCAGCGCGGTGCCGAGGCGGGCGCCGGCCTCGTCGAGAAAATCGGAGAGATCGGTGCGCGAGGAGTGCTTGGCAGCCAAGATGATGTGCCTCAGTGATCCCGCGTAGTCGCCCATGGCTAGCGCGGGCAGATCGCCGCGCGCACCGTCAACGACGGTCGGGATTGGCTCCGCCTGCGCACGGCGACGGCACGACGGGCACAGGACCTCGTCCCAGGCGCGACACCCGGCGCATTGCACGGGAAGCAGCGCACCCACGAATCCTCTCCCAAGGGCACCCAGACCGCGCTCTCCCGCCACGTGTCTCACCCCGCGTAGCGCGCGGAGGTCAGTGTGTCGGGGGCATTTTGCCACAGGGCGCCCGAGCGGATGAGTACCTGTTCCCTGCCGGTGGCATCGGTGCCCGTAATGACGACGGCAGAAGATGACCCACCGGCGCTCATCGACGTCACACGAATCGGAAGGGACACGTTGGACGGCAGACCACCCAGGGGCATCGTGACGAGCTGATCGTCCTCACCTGTCGCGCGCACGACAAGCGCGAGACCCGTCGGCGTCGTCCACGAGGCATCGACAACCGAGCCGTGTTCGAGGGGAATCTCTTCGAGGGAACGGATTGCCAGCGGACGCCCGGAGGCCCCTCGCTCGACGACGCCCACCCATGCGCTCGCGTCGCTGCCCCGCAGGACGAGGGCGCGCGTGCCGTCGGGCGAGATGCGAACCGCTCGGATCTGCCCGGCGCTTTCGGACTCCACGCTCACACTGAAGGCGCCGTCGACTCCCCCGCCGACGCTCACCGACGAGGCCGTGGCCGGACCCCACACCCATCCGAAACGATCAACCGACGGACCGAGGGGCGCGTGGCCGGGCAGGAACGCAACCGTCGTCCCGCCGCGCTGCGCGTATACCCCGTCGGTGCCGCTCCATGCGATCAGCGAGGAGTCGACGGGCGACACCGTCGGATTGGAGGCATCGGTGACCGCGGTCAGCTCCGTCACCGAGGATGAGGAAACGAGCCCGATCCCGCCAGGACCGGCACCCACAAGGGTGTCCAGCGAGTAGGTGGGCGGTACCGGAATCGCCTGCATATCCAGCACATCACCGGACAGGGAAGCATTGACACGCAACACGTCCGCTACCTGAGTCAGGGTGCGGACCAGTTCCCACGCGAGGGTCGTGCGCGCACTCTCGCTGCTGGGCATCACCGCGTTGAGCTCCACGCGCGCAACCCCATCGGCGACGTCCAGCCCCTGGGACGGCACGGTCGTGCCCGGCGGGATCGCGTTCGCCGTCACCGGAGCGAGGGATTGACGGGGACCTTCGACGAGGCCCGCAAGCAAGTGCGAGGCCAGACGCCGAGAGGGATACCAGCGCGGGTCTGCAACCAGGTCACCACCCTCCGCCGTCGGAAAGTAGAGGTTGGCGAGCGAGAACGAGGCCGTGAAGGACGCCCGGCTCATCAAAACCATGTTCTCGGGGTTGTTAATGCGCCACTGTCCCTCCTCACGCACGAGGGTGAAGGTACGAGACACGGTCGAGGTGGCCACGCGGGTCAGCACGCCAAAGGCATCGACGCTGGCCACACCGAGCACGGCGACCGTCACATCGACCTGCGTTGCGGTCTCGGAGCCGGCGGTAACGGAGGGTGCCGTGTCCGTGTCGTAGACGAGGATCTCAGTCTCCGGCTGCCATGAGCGCGCCGAGGCTGCACTCAAGAACAGGCGAGCCGTCGCATAGTCGTCCTGGGGGCCGGCGGCACAGGCGAGCAGGAAGTCATTGACCAGGGTCGCGGCATCGGCATCCGCGGAGGGACCCTCCGCGGAAAACTGGATGCCGCTACCGTCCTTGGCGGACACGTCGAAGGGGGCCGGGGCCGATGAGGTAGGCAGCGAGGTACACCCGGCGAGGGCCAGGCAGCCGGCGAGAGCGAGAGGCATCAGTCGGCGTTTCATTCGTTCTCCCACAGGGCCAGGGGGCGGCTAACGATGTCCTCGCCGGCTTTCTTCGGCAGCGTCATCAGGAAGGAAGCCCCGCGTCCGGGCTCCCCGTATGCCTGAAGGCGCCCACCGTGGATGGCAACGTCTTCCGTCGCAATCGCGAGGCCGAGGCCGGTTCCACCGGTCGTACGTGCGCGCGCGGTGTCCGCCCGGTAGAAGCGATCAAAGACGTGGTCCGCAACCTCCTGGGTCATGCCCACTCCACGGTCGCGGACGCGGCAGGCGACATCGGTCTCGGTCGTTGCGAGCGTAATCGTCACGGGCGTGCCGTCGGCGTGCTCGATCGCATTGACGACGAGGTTGCGGATGACGCGTTCGATGCGGCGCTCGTCAACCTCGGCGGCAACGCGGGTGGGGGCGACGATCTCGACCGCGACACCCTGGCGCTCGGCGAGATCGGCGCACGCCTCGACGACCCGAGAGACGATGGGACGTAGGTCGCGGTCTTCTGCGTCCAGCAGGGCGCTCGCCGCGTCGTAGCGAGAGATCTCGAGCAGATCCGCGAGCATCTGTTCCATGCGTTCGGTCTGGTCGTGCAAGAGCTCAGCGGAGCGGCGCGCGTGCGCGGGTAGATCGTCGCGGTTATCCCAGACGATGTCATCTGCCATGCGGATAGTCGTCAGCGGCGTGCGCAGCTCATGGGACACGTCGGACACGAAGCGCTGCTGCAGTTTGGCGAGCTCGTCGTATCGCGAAATGGTGTCTTGCAGCGAGGACGTCATCGCGTTGAAGGCGCGCCCCAGGTCCGCCATCTCATCGTCACCGCGAACGTCGACGCGCACGTCCAGGTCCCCCTCCGAGGCTTTCGTCGCGGCCTGAGCGGTCACACGCACGGGCAGGAGCAACCGGTGCAGGAGCGCAAACACGCCAATCGGTAGGGCGATGATGATCGGCAAAGCGGACAGGGAAGAGAACCCGAAGGACCACGTCCACCTGCGCCTGATCGGCGGAGAGCGAATAGAGAATGTAGAGCTCGTGTGTGCCCGCGCGGGGCAGCTGGACCTGCGTACCGACCAGGATCCCCGGCTCTTCCCTCTTGTCCTCACCGGAACGAATGGCGACCGACTGCCACTGCGCCCCTCCCCCAGCGACCGCCGCACGCATCTCGCTCGTCACGAGGGTGCGCATCTGCTCATCTTCGATCTGATTGATGCGCAGCGAGGCTGTGGTGCCCTCCGAGCGCAGCAGCGCCACGTTCGTCGCACCCGCGCCGGCCGCCGAGGCCTTGAGTGATGCCAAGGCCCCCCGCGCGGATTCCTGGACCTGCGCCGGGGACGAGGCGGTCGAAGAGGAGAACACGGACTGAGCCGAGGAGAAACGCAGTGACGCATCCGCCAGGATCGCATCCCTGCGCGTCTCGAACATGGACGTGCGTAGCTGGGAGGCGATGATCACGCCAAAGACGAGAACGATGATGAGAGTGGCGACCGTGATCGCGAGGGCAATTCTGGCCGACAGGGAGTGTCGAATGCGGCTGGCGAGGTGCGACGAGGCGAGGAAGGCCCACGGCCTCGAGCCTGTGATGGCGCGCAGCAGGTCCCTCAGCGTGTCCCTACGCCCCTGCGCCTGCACGGTACCCAACCCCGCGGACGGTCACGACGAGCTCAGGACGCTCGGGATCTCGTTCAATCTTCGAACGCAGACGCTGCACGTGAACATTCACGAGCCTCGTGTCGGCGGCGTGGCGGTATCCCCACACCTGTTCGAGGAGTTCCTCGCGAGAAAAAACCTTCCAGGGCGCGCGCGCCAGCGTCACCAGCAGATCGAATTCGAGGGGCGTCAGGGCGATGACGCGGCCCTCACGCTTGACGATGTGTCCGGTCACGTCGATGGACAGGTCCTGCAAGCTGAGGCCCTCTTCCACCTGGGCGTCCTCACGTCCGCGCAGGCGGGCACGCACGCGGGCCACCAGCTCCTTCGGTTTAAAGGGCTTGGGCACGTAGTCGTCCGCCCCGGCTTCGAGCCCCGTCACCACATCAGAGGTGTCAGAACGAGCGGTCAACATAACGATCGGGGCATCCGACACGCGTCGAATCGCGCGGCACACGTCGAAACCGTCCATGCCGGGAAGCATCACATCGAGAAGAACCAGGTCTGGGTGATGCTCCTGGAATTGAGCCAACGCCTGGGATCCGTCGGCACAAAAGACGACGTCGAAGCCCTCGTTCTGGAGGACAATCCCGATCATCTCGGCCAGGGCGACGTCGTCGTCGACGACGAGGATGCGCGAACTCATGTCACGATAGTGTCACGAAATCGTCACGAACGCAGAAGACTCGCGCATCAACGGCCCAATTTCTCAACCGGACAAGGTTTCACGCGACGGCGCTGTGTGGCAGGATTGATGACAGACCAGCACCATCAACATGGAGGCACGAATGAGCACCCCGTGGACCGCTCCCGACTCGTCGACCCCGTACCAGTCTTCCCCGACCCCTTCAGGTGCGGGCGACCAAGGCTATGGCGCTCAGCCCTCCTACGGTGCGCAGCAGGGTTACGGTGCGCAGCCTGGCTACGGCGCACAGCAGGGCTATAACGCCCAGCCTGGCTACGGCGCACAGCAGGGCTATAACGCCCAGCAGGGTTACGGCGCACAGCCTGGCTACGGCACACAGCCTGGCTACGGCACACAGCAGGGATACGGAGGCCAGCAGGGCTACGCGTCGTCGCAGCCCGGTGCTTCCGGCTACAGCGTGAACGCCAATCAGTGGGGCTGGGAGGCCAAGCCCGGCATTATCCCCCTGCGTCCGCTCACCATCGGTGACCTGATGAGCGGCTCCTTCGCCGCAATTCGCCAGAACCCGAAGATTCTTTTCGGCTTCACTATGGCGGTCATGGCGGTCATTTCTCTCCTCACTATGGTGACGTCGTTCCTCCCGACCTCCCTCGGGTCTGTCACCGGATCGAGCGATCCCCAGGCTTCACTCACTGGTACGGAGGACTTGGCCATCATGCTGCTCGGTGGCCTCGCATCGCAGGGCGTGCAGACGCTGGCGACACTCGCGGGCACCACCATCATCATGGGCATGCTGGCAACCACGGTCTCGCAGATGATGATCGGCAACAAGGTGACGCTCTCGCAGGCCTGGACCATGACTCAGCCGCGCCTGGGTGCTCTCATCGGCACGTTCCTCGTCACCAGCATTGCGACATCGATCCCGCTGATCATCTACGCCGTGCTCATGTTCGTCCTGCTCTTTGCTTTCATCGGGTCCGACTCGTTTGGCTGGCTTGTTCTGGTCGGAGTCCTTCTCCTCATTCCGACCTTGGTTGCCACGTACTTCATGACCATTAAGCTTGCCTTCGGCTCCGTCATCACGGTACTCGAGGAGATCGGACCGATCGCGGCCCTGAAGCGGTCGTGGACCCTGAGCAACGGCTACTTCTGGCCGACGCTCGGGCGGCTCCTGCTCGTCTCCGTGGTCGCCAGCTTTATCGCTGGTTTCATCGGTGGTTTCGTCGGTGGTTTCGCGGGCGTGGCAATGTTTGCAGCGGCCGATAGCGAGACCGGTTCGACAATTGCCTTGGCTGTTACGGCGGGTCTGACCACGCTCGCAAGCGGCCTCGTCACGCCGCTGACGGCCACCTACCAGACGCTCGTGTACGCGGACCTGCGCATCCGTAAGGAGAACTTCGCAGCGGTCCTCATCCAGGCGAGTACCCAGCCTCAGTGAACCCCATGCTCGGATGCGAGATTCCGCTGACGCCCGATCAGGGCGAGGCTCGAGACTGGCTCCTTGAGGAGCTTTCGAAGGGTGTCTACGGTGAGATTTCGGGCCCTATCGTCAGCTTCGTCTCGGACCTGATCGATGGTTTTTTCCGTCTTTTGTCGTGGAGGGGCGAGGGCACCCCACCGATCTCGTTGATCCTCACGATCCTGGCGATCATCGCGATTGCCGCCCTGATCGTTGTGCTCATCCTCCACCCGATTCGACTGGCCAAGCGCCGGTCCAGATCCGTTTTTCGAGGAGGAGACCACTACTCCGCAGGTTCGGGCCTCGTTCGACGAGGCCGTGGCCTCCCAGGATTGGAACCTCGCGTACGTGTGGGCCTACCGTCTCATGGTCCTGGGCCTCGACGACCACGACGTCGTCTCCTCGACCCCGGGCTTGACCGCCCGCGAGGCTGCCGACGCCGCGACCCGTGTCGCCCCCGGACTTGCCCCACAGCTGTCCACCTACGCCGAGACTTTCGACAAGGTGCGCTACGGTCACTCCACGATCACTCGCGAGGAGGTGGATGCGCTGCGTTCCTTCACGCCAATCCTCCTCGATTTGTGTAGCCACGCGAAGGACCTGTCATGAAGTCCCGACAGGTTTCCATCGTCACCCCGACGGCCCGTGAACGTTTTTCGACGGCACGACCGATGCTGCTCCTCATCGCCATCACAGTGATTGCCCTGCTGGGCTCGGTGTTCCTCAGCCAGATGGGATACAACAACGAGCCCGTCGGTATTCGCAACAGGCACGGCGACGGTGCCCGGGCGCTCGCCCAAGTTCTTGGCAACCACGGAGTGTCCGTACGCGAAGTCAACGCCGATCAAGCCGCCACTGTGGACGATGACACGACTCTCGTCGTCATCTTTCCCTCGCGCATGAGCGACTCTGTCGCCAAGGCGATAGAGACTCGCACGAACGTCGTCTACGTCGGGCTCGAAGAACAATACGATTCGTCCTCTCCCTATCTGGGTGGACTGCGCGCGCGACGCGACTGGGAGAGCCCTCGTGTCGTCACGGCCGGGTGCCAATCCGAAGCCGCGACTCGTGCGGCCTCACTGACCTCCTCTGCCTACACGATCACGGGCAGCGCTCAAGGCTGGGTGCTGTGCTTCTCAACGACGAGCGACGTCTACGGGTACGCGGAAAGATCGAGGATGGGCGTTTCCGCGCGATCATTCCCGATTCCCTTCGCCTGCGTAACCGCGCGATCACCGACGAAGGTAACGCCGCCCTCGCTATCAACGCGATCGGACGCACCCCGAAGGTCGCATGGTATTCGCCAACGGAAAAAGATACCCTCGGCCACGGTCAAGACCTCAGTACCGAGGCTCCTTTCCTCGCGCCCGCGTTCCTCCTGACCATCGGCGCGTGCCTCATCGCTGCCGTTGCTCGAGGCAGGCGCCTCGGCCCCCTGACACCGGAGAATCTGCCGATCGAGGTTCCCGCCTCTGAAACCGTCATCGGCAAAGCCCGCCTCATGCGCTCTCAGCGTGCCTACGAGCACGCCGCCACGGCACTGCGCAGCGCAAGTGCGTCACGTATCGCGACCGCGGTTGGCGTCGCCCACACAGCTGACCGTGAGACTCTCACCCACGCGATTGAGCAACGAGGCCTGCTCACGTCACGCTCGACCGCTCTCTTATGGGGGCCTCCCCCCCACCTCCGAGAAAGAACTCGTCCGCCTCGCCCATGACCTCGACGCTCTCGAAAAGGAGATTCGCCAATGACTAGCCCGATTCCCGGACCCTCGTCCGACGGCGTGCCCCAGCCCGGGCCCGCCCCCACGGGAGCGCCCCAGCCGGTTCCGGCGCCCACGGCGGCTCCGGGCGGTTACGCACCGCAGGGGGAGCTGCCCACGCAGGGCGCTCCGGCCTCGTACGTGCCGACCGCACCCCCAGCCCAGGCAGCCGCGACTCAGGAAGGTGCCCCCCAAGGGGCGCCGCAGCAGGCCCCCTCCTACTCGGCACCAACGGGCGAAGGCTGGTCCGGTCGTTCGCTGAGCGAGAGTGAACGACGCACGCAGGAGTCTCTCCTCACCCTCAAGTCGGAGATCGGAAAAGCCGTCGTCGGCCAGGACGGAGCTATCACTGGCCTGATCGTTGCCCTCGTCGCCGGCGGTCACACGCTGCTGGAAGGCGTCCCCGGCGTCGCCAAGACGCTGCTCGTGCGCACGCTGGCCCGCGCCCTCGACGTCGACATGGCGCGCATCCAGTTCACGCCCGACCTTATGCCCGCGGACATCACGGGCTCCATGGTGTGGGACGCGGGTCAGTCCGAGTTCGTGTTCCGCGAGGGCCCGGTGTTCACGAACCTGCTGCTCGCCGACGAAATCAACCGCACTCCCCCCAAGACTCAGTCCGCACTGCTGGAGTCCATGGAGGAACACACCGTCTCAATCGACGGTGAGACGCGCATCCTGCCGGATCCCTTCATGGTGATTGCCACCCAGAACCCGGTCGAATACGAGGGCACCTACCCGCTGCCCGAGGCCCAGCTGGACCGTTTCCTCCTCAAGCTCGAGCTGCCCCTGCCCTCGCGTGAGGCCGAGATCGATATCATCGCCCGCCACCAGGCTGGCTTTAACCCGATGTCCCTGGCCGAGGCCGGCATCCAGCCCGTAGCGGGAGCCGCCGACATCCAGGCCGCTCACGAGGCCGCGTCCCGCATTGAAGTTTCCCCCGCCGTCATGGCCTACCTCGTGGACCTGTGCCGAGCGACGCGCACCTCCGCCGCCGTGCGCATGGGCGTATCCCCGCGTGGTGCAACCGCTCTGCTGCGTACCTCGCGCGTGTGGGCGTTCCTCCAGGGACGCGGCTTCGTCACCCCTGACGACGTCAAGACGATGGCCCCCGTCACCCTCGCACACCGACTCGGGCTGCGCGCCGAGGCCAACCTCGAGGGCGTCAGCGCTACCGACGTCATCACGGGTGTCCTCGCGGGCACTCCCGTGCCCCGCTGAGGCTGCCCGTGGCGATCTCGGCGCGCAGCGCGCTCCTCGTTCTGGTGGGCTTGATTCCGCTCGCCTTCGCCCCGTCCCGTGGCTTCGCGTGGATGTGGTGTGGCATCGTCGTGCTCGTGTGTCTGCTCGATGCTCTCGCGGCGCCCTCACCGCGCACCCTGCGCATGAGCCGCGAGGTGACGGGCTCGATTCGCGCTGATCAGACAACCGAGGCCTCGCTGCGGCTGACGAATACGACGAGGCGCCAGATGGTCCTGGACGTGCGTGACGCGTGGCCACCCTCGTTGCGCCAGTCGCCGCCGCGCCAGCGTGTGCGCCTGCACCCGAAATCCGCTGAGAAATCACGACGCTTCTGTCCCCCAACAGGCGAGGAACCCGCCACGCTGACGTCGTGACGATCCGGTCCTGGGGTCCCCTACACCTGGGGGCCCGCCAGGTGTCCATCGCCGCGCCGCTGAGCCTGTCAGTGCTCCCCGAGTTCAAGGCGCGGGTGCTCCTACCCTCGCGCCTGGCTCGCTTGCACGAGCTCGAGGGCACCACGCCAACGACGCTGCGTGGTGCCGGTACCGAGTTCGACTCGCTGCGCGCCTACGTTGTGGGTGATGACCCCCGCGATATCGACTGGCGCGCCTCCGCCCGCTCAACCGAGCTGATGGTGCGTCAGTGGCGCCCCGAACGCGACCGTCACGTTGTGATCGTCGTGGACTGCGGTCGCGCGTCCTCCGCACTTCTCGGAGCGCCCGAGCACGAGGAGGTCGACTCGATCGCGCTGGGGCGCGCGCCGCGCTTGGGATTCCTCGATCGAGACCGCCCTGCTTCTGGCGGCGCTGGCTGACCGCGCGGGCGACAAGGTCCACCTGGTAGCCGTCGATTCGCGCGTGCGTGCCCGCGTCTCCGGCGTGCGCGGTGCCAAGATCATCGAGACTCTCGCGCAGACTTTCATGGACTTGAACCCGCGCCTGGACGTCACCGACTGGTCGCGGGCAGCGGACGCGGTCGAGCAGACCGTGCGTCACTCGGCCTTCGTCGTCATCACCACCAAGATTCCGCCCGCCGGATTGGAAACAGAGTTTACCGACGCACTGGCGCGACTCAGCAAACGCCACACGGTGCTCGTGGCCTCTGCGACTGACCCCGACGAGATCCGCGCCCGTAACGGACGCGAGGATGCCGAGTCCGTGTTCCTCGCAGCCTCGGCCTCGCTCGCCGAACGTTCCGACGCCGCTGGGGCAGCAGACGTGCGCCTCGCCGGTGCCCTGACCTGCAGGCATCGGCGGGGCTGCTCCCCGCGCGTACTGCCGACCGCTACATCGAGTTGAAGAAGAGCGGACGCCTGTAACCGCAGGTAGCGAGGCTCAGCCCGATACCGGCTGGTAGTAGCCCGCGTCGATACCGACGTCGGCATTCTGGCCCGCAAGGTGGGCCCTGCGGCCAAGGATCAACGTGTATGCCCAAACAGCGGCCGTCATAAGGGCTCCCAGCGTAATCTTGACGGCGTCGGGCAGGTCGGAAGGAGTCACGAAGCCTTCAAGGACACCGGATCCCGCGAGGAGGAGTGCGCAGCCGACAGCCACCGTCATGGCGCTACGCGCGGCGACGCCCACGGCCTGGAAGCGCGTCGCTGGACCGGGAACCAGGAGCGACCAAAATACGCGCAGGCCCGCTGCGACCGAGATGAAGACGGCGGTCAGTTCGGGCAGCCCGTGCGGCAAAATGAAACGGAAAAAGTGCCAGGGGCCCGCGTACACATACACGATTGCACCAGCGATCCCAACGCCCGTCGCATTTCCCCACAGGATCCTGAGCGGGTACACACCGGTGATACCCGTGACGACTGCCTGGAGAGCGATCCACGCATTGTTCGCCCACACGGACAAGCCGAACTCTGCATTGGTGTCCTGGTGGTAAGTACTCGACGAAGTCACTGTGGGCATAGCGACGCAGCTGCTCCGGTGTCCCCAGCTGATTCATCGCCTCCGGTGTGGTGATCAGGTAGTGCGCCTCCAGCACGCCAATGGCGATGAAGACGAGCATGACACCGACCGTTACCCATCGGATCTGATAGAGGGCGTACGGGAGGGACACCTTGAAGAAGCGTGCGATCACAGTCCCGCTGACTCCTCCCGTTCCCGCCAGACGCCCGCGCGCCGCGGACAGGATACGCGAGAGCTCGGCGATGACGTCGGGATCAGGACAGTTCGTACGGACGCGCGCCAGATCCGTTGCCGCAGAGCGGTAGAGGCGATCGAGCTCGTCGATCTCCTGCCCCGTCAGAGAGCGGGTACGCGTCAACTCCTCGAGACGTTTCCACTCCGTTTCCGCTCACCCGCAGCACATCGATGTCCATTGGACTAGCGTGTCATACATGAGCGCGCAACGCAGTCAATCACGCGTCATTCAAGACGACTACGTCCGGACGGGTGAAGCCGTCACCCTCGACATGACCCCAGCTTCGCCGCCCGTACGTTTCGCCGCCGCAATCATGGACGGCATCACGTACCTCGGGGCAGGACTTCTCATTCTTCTCTCTGCGGCACGTACGTGGTCGGGGGATTCTTACTCCCTCCTGCGCGTGTTCCTCGTTGGGCTGATCTCGTCGATCATGTTTTTCATTCCCTTTATTGTCGAGATCGCAACGGGTGGCCGTTCGCTCGGCAAGTGGGCCATGAACCTGCGGGTCGTGCGCGACGACGGCGGCGCGATTACCGCACGGCACAGCGCCGTACGCGTCGGCGTCGGGATCTTCGAGAACTGGCTCATGTGGGGCGGGCTGGCGTTCTTCGTCGAGCTCTTCAACAAGAAGGGTAAGCGCCTGGGCGACCTGGCCGCGGGGAACAATGGTCTGCTCCCAGGGGGACTCGGTGTTTTACCCGCCCCTCGTGATGCCCCCGGGACTTCAAGACTGGGTGCGCACAGCGACAATCCTGCCCCTCGACGACGCACTGGCTGCCGAGGCACGCGCTTTCCTGGGAACGAATCGCGGCATCGCACCGAAGCTGCGCGGAGAGGTCGCTTCATCCCTCGCTGATCGGCTCATCAAGCGCGTTCAGACGCCTCTGCCACCCGGATTGCACCCGGAGATTGTAATTGCCGCGATTCTCGTGGCTCGCCGTGATCGCGAGTGGGAGCTTGAGCGTGAGCGCCGAGCGCGCGGCAAGGCACGCTTCCACGAAGCAACACAGGCGCGCTTCGGGCTGTAGCTGCTAGTCCTCGTCGCCCTTCTCAGAACCGTCCACCACCGTGAACTGCGCGCGCCTACGCGCGTACGGGCTCGACGGATCCAGGGGACTCGAGGTGTCGGGAGTGCCGACGGAGCGAGCGGGCCCGAAAGGTCCCGCCTGGGGTCGGCGCGCTGTGTGAGCGGGGGCGGGCTCGGCCTGCGCCTCCTGAGCGACACGACGTACGGCGTCGACGAGCGCGGCGAGGTCGTCACCGGACGGCGGGGCCGGCTCAAAATTCGTCGCCAGTCGAACGACCTGCCAACCCAACGGTGCAGTCAGGTTCTGCGCGTGTTCCTCGCACAGATCATAAGAGTTGGGGTCGGCGACGGTCGCCAGGGGACCGACAACGACCGTCGAATCACGGTAGTCGTAGGTCAAGGTGGCGACGGCTGCCGTCGAGCAGCCGGGCTTCGAGCAGTGGCGTTGGGCAATCACGTCCCTAAGAGTACGACACTCTGTGCCCGTATGGCCCACTCCAGCGCGCCATGCACCTACCCTGAGGGGGTGTTTTCCACGCGCCGCCACATCTCGAGCCGCAACCGCCACGGTCGCGGCCCTCGTGGTCCCCTCTTTTTCCCTGGAACTCCGGCATGGCGGACGCGTCGCGAAGACTTCGATTCTATGGTGTGTGAGCTCGTCACCGAGCTTATTCGTCGCTGGCCTCAGGTCTCCACGATCGAGTTCGCGGTCGAAGATGTTCCGCCATCAGATCCCGCGCCATGGGAGTCACACAGCGTCGTTGTCGCGCGTATTTTCCCCGCTGATAGGCGCCGGGGTCTGCGGGATCGAATCGTTGTCTACCGTCTGCCGATCACGTTGCGATGCCCGCCCGAGGAGGTCGCGGTGATGACGCGCAGGGTGCTCGTGGAGAGGATCAGCCATATCCTGGCGCTCCCGCCCGACGAGATCGACGACGCGATGCGTTGAGGCGTGCCCTAGTTGGTGGTGCGGATCGAGCCGGTCACCGCGCTGATTCCCTCGGTGCCGACGTTCCAGGTAGTGCTCATGCGTCCCACCACCGTATCTGCGGAGATCACCAGGGCAGCCTGAATGGGGGTATCCGCACTCATCTGGCTCGCTGAATCGGGGAGGCTCACCAGTGTCGGGACGCCGGGGGCGACGTAGATCGTGCGTCCTCCCACGCGCACGGCGACGGCGCCCGGGGTCGAGGCTGAGGTGCCGCTCGACTGCGCTTCCTGCGAGGCGCCTGACTGGGATGCACCCGACTGGGAGGCCACGGGCGAAGGCGAGGCCCAGATGTCGGGTGTTGCGCTCGGTCCGGGCTGGGCCGATTGAGTCGTTTCTTCCTGGCTTGCGGCCGCGGCGGCAGCATCCGCGGGCGCGTATAGCAGGAGGCTCGCGGACGTGGCGCTCACGCCGGAGTCGGTGGCGAGCGAGGTTGCTCGGATGGGGGTCGAGGAGAGTACTGAGGTGGTCATCGCGCTCAGCTGGCTTGTTCCCGGGATCGTGGCTTCGGTGAAGGACGTCGCGGGGCTCGCGTTGGACCGCATGATCCACGCGCTCGCACGCTGGGCCCACGGAGCCCCCAGGGTGATCGTCGTCGTCTGCGCCACGACCTCGTGATCGGAGGTGACGATCAGCGCGATCGGCGAGGAGTCGCTCGATGCGCCGTCGAGAGGCATTTCTAGGGTAGTTCCTTCGGCGACGGTCGCCTGGCCCCCAGGCAGGGGGTGCACGCCGGTGGAGTCAGCGACGGAGACACGCACGTGCGCCTCACCCGAGGGCGACACCAGGCGTAGAAGCGACGTGCCCTTGGGGTCGACACCAAGGATCGTCTGCGAGGTGGCGGGCACGACCGCGGAGGCGAGCGTGGTGCCCTGGGGAACCTCGCCATTCATGAGAGATGCCTGCACCCAGGCGGCGACCCCTCCCCCATCTGCACGCACGTGTACGGCAAGGGAGTTTTCGTCGGGGAACCATCCCGCGAGAAGAACCGACACCGAGGAGGTGGCGGGGACAGTGACCTGGCGTGATGAGGCGTTGAGGGGGCCGGACGCCCCGTATCCGTCGATGCTCACGACCGAGGCCGTTGGGCCAGGGTTGGACAGGATGAGCACCATGTCCGCACCGGAAATCGTCGCCCCGGTGGCGATCCACTGGGAGGTACGCGGGGCCGCGCATCCAACGGCGCTCAGACCAGCGAGTTCGCCTCCGCCCTGTCCGGCGAGGGTCAGCGCCGAGGGGATGGCTCCCCCGTTGCCCGTCACAGACGCGGGTGCGGGGCTCGTGGGGGCGGATGCGAGGGAGGACCAGGTGGTCCCTGCTGCAACGTTGGTCGTCTCGAAAGGATCGACAATGCCCGAGGGGCACGCGAGGCGCACCTGCGACGGGTGAGCGCTCTGCGCTGTCCCCTCGACCCGGCTCGGCGATGCGCCGACCCACATGGATGCGCCAGCCATAACAGCCACGGCGATCCCCGCGCCCGCGAGCGTCGTCAGCGAACTAATGCGGGGCTTTGTCATCTCTTCCTCCACGCGGATAGGGCGCTGGCCACGGCAACGACCAGGCATACAGCCGCGGCAATACGCCACGGGATAACCCACCATGCGCTGTAAGTGACGGTCAGGTGCCCCGCGGTGGGCATGTCGAATGCCTGCGACCAACCGTCGGCGGCTGCGACGGGGGTCAGCGCCACGCCGTCGACCCACGCGTGCCATCCGGAGTCGGCGCGTTCAGCGAGGATGAGGGTGCCGAAAGCCTGTACGTCCCCATCCACACGCAGCTGCGAGGAACCGACAGGGGTGGTGACACCGCTGGCGGATTCAACGCGCACGCGTGCCGGCGTCAGTCCGTCGGGACGCAACCGCCAGACGGTACCGGAATTCGTATCGCCGACCTTTTCGAGCCCAGCGGCTCGGTCGAGGCCGGAGGTTAGCGCGACGGATCCGCTCGCACCGAGGGGCACGAGGATCGTGTCGATGTCGTGCGCGGCCAGAGTCTGAACGGTGGCGTCGTCGGGGTAGACGACCAGGGTATAGGCGGCCTGGGCGAGCGAGGCGGTGGCCGGGTCATTCAGGGTGCCCGTTGCTGCACCGTTGCGCGCCTGCGCGAGAGTGAGAGCGTGAATGGCCGGGGTCGATGCCGTGAGCGACGGGCCGTTTCCACGCCACAGCGTCGCGTTGACGGTGTCGGTGGTCGGGTCGCCGTCGAGGACGAGGATACGTCCGGCGCGCGTAGAACGCTGTGCCTGGGATGCGACAGCGGAGACGATGGGCGACGACAGAGCGGACACCGTCTCACGCTGGGACATCGTGAAGGTCGGGATCTCGTCAGCGTTGGAGCGCCCCGCGACGGCGGACACGCTCACGGCGGATCCCGATCCGAGGAGGGCGATGGCGACGAGGGCCCCCGAAGCGCGCAACACGAACGGCCTGGACGCATCCCATGCCGCACGCTGACTATCCGGCTCGGCAGGCTGCACGGACCTCATGCGCGTCGACAGGATCACCAGCAAGCCAAAGGCGAGGGACAGCGCGGGCGATGCCCACGCGGAAGCCACCGACGCGCCGGTCATGCCCACGCCAACGTGGGAGGCACCCCAGGCAAGTGCAGAGGCAATGAGAGCACAGCAGAAGGTGAGCATCGCGGCACGAGAACGCGAGCGAAGCAGGGCAACGGCCGCCAGCAGCACGGCGCCTCCACCGACGACGCCCAGCGCGACCGCCTCGAGTGTGCTCGAGGGGGCGGCGGGCAGACCGATCAATGCCATCCACGAGGGGGCACGAGTGTAGGCGTGGATGCCTCCACTCGTAGAAGCGAGCGCGGGCCATGCGGCGGGGTGCACCAGGATAGAAGCATAGGTGGGCAGGAGAAGCGTCAGCGCGGGCAGGGCCACGAGAAGGCTGCGCCGGGAGCGCCACGCGAGCGCGAGCGCGGCGACGGGCAGCGTCCACGGTGCACAGCAGGACAGGATGACCAGCGCGAGGCCAGCGCATCCTGCGTTGATGCCACGAGGTGCCAGGGGCGCGGGCTCAACGCCGGAGGCACCCGCCACGAGCAGAGGCTGGGGCGAGCCGACACAGAACGCAGCGACAACGGGCAACACGATGTGAGCGAGGGTCCCGGCGAGGACGCCGTGGGTTGCACTCAGCACCAGTGCGGGCGCGACAGCCCAGGCGAGCGAGGCGAGGAAACGCACTCGCAACGAGGCACTCAGGCTACGGCTCGGGATCCAGGCAACCATCGCGGCGAGCGGACTGGAGGCCACAAGCAGGAATGTCGCGAGCGCTCCGGGGGGTGATTCCTAGCGGCGCGACGGGTGCGCTCAGGAGTGCCAGCACGATCGTGAGGGGGGTCCGCTCCGCCCGCATATCCGTCGCCACCAGGCACCCACGCGGACCACGCGGCATTCCACAGCTCGGTCCAGGTCGCGGGCATGGAGACCCACGCTCCACCGACGAGGCCAGCAGAGGTCCCCCACCACTGGGCGGCGGCAAGCAGCGAGGTCACGAGAGCGAGGCCAAGACAGGCGGATGCGGAACGGACGCGGTAGCGCCGCATCGAGGAGACGATGAGCGGATCAATGCGCTCCCCATGCTCGTCTTCATCGACACCGGCCGGTTCCTTGCGCAGCGAGGCGGGAGCCGTCTCGAGGGCGCGCAGGGCAGAGCGGGGAACAGTACGAGAATGGGCGGCGCGGGCACGACCGGCAAGGAGGCGCGGAGTCGCGCCGATGAGAGAGACGAGCGCTCCCATTTCAGGTAGCGCCAGCGAGGCACGCCCCGTGAGAACGCGGCCCAGGGCACGCGCGGGGCTCCACACGAGCAGCCACAGGGCCAGGAGGGGAAGAAGGAGGGCAGGAACAGCCTTGCACCAGTTGTACATCTGGGCATAGCGGCGTTTACGGAACGATCCGTCGGTCGCGACGTCGCCGTCGGCGATGCCGTCCGAAACGTCACCCGTCGGCTCACCGTGCTCCGTGTCATCGGCTGCGCCGAGGCCGGAGTAGAGGGACGCGCGGGCGTGACGCACGCGAGCCTTGGGTGCGACAATCACGCGGTATCCGGCCAGGTGGAGCCTGCGCCCCAGGTCGAGCCCGTCGCCAAAGGGCCCGAGCGCAGTGTCGAATCCTCCGACGGTCTCGTAGGCCTCGGCGCTGATCAACATACCGGCGGTGCCGACGCCGAGAACGTCACTCGTGCCGTCGTACTGCCCCTGGTCGATGTCATCGTCGCCGACGCGCTCGAGACGACGGGCACTCGCCGTTGCGAAAATTCCCAGTTCAAGGAGGCGAGAGCCGTCCCAGCTCATCTGTTTGACGCCGACGGCACCGACGGTCTTACCAACGGTGGCGGCTTGGATCAGCTCGTCGAGACACTCGGGTTCCGGGGCACTGTCCTCATGAAGGATCCACCACCACTGTTCCGAGGTGAAAGCGGCTTCCTGGGCACGTGCGCGCTTGATGGCGTCGCCCAGGTTGCGGGCGCGACCGACACGCACGAGCTGCGCTCCCTCGGGAACTCGGTCGGCCGGGAAGGGTGTCACGTGACGCCCTGCGACGTCGATGATGGTCAACGAATGCGGGGCCACCGATTGATTCTCGATGGCCCGCAAAACGGACTGAGTGAGCGGCGCTTCTCCCCTCGTGACGAGGATCGCACCGACGGAGAGCTGCGTCGGACTCAACCGGCCATACGGCGCAGGCGCCGCCTCTCGCGCTCGGACATGCCGCCCCAAATTCCGAAGCGCTCGTCGTTAGCCAGCGCGTACTCGAGGCAATCTTCGCGCACCTCGCAGGCCTGACAAACAGCCTTCGCCTCTCGAGTGGAGCCACCCTTTTCAGGGAAGAACGCCTCCGGATCCGTCTGCGCACACAGCGCATGCTGCTGCCACGCAAGGGGGCCGTCAATGCGGGCGTACTGCGCCGCGTCGGCATCCTCGGACCACTCCAGGGGTCCGTCACCGAAGATGTTCCACATTGCGGGAGCTCCTTATAACGAATCGATCACTACGAGAATTACACGCGTGTCATTGCAGGAAGTCAAGCCGTTTCGCGATATTGAGACCTTTTCCGTAGCACTTGACCCGACGGTAAAACAATGCCCCATTTCTAGGACTTCACAGTTACTAAGTATTTGGAACCTCTAGGACCTTCGATATACTTGAAACCATGAACAATAAATCCCTAGAAACTATGAGCAGGCTCACCCACTGTATCACAGCGATTAACGAATGGTCAGGACCAGCGCTGACGCAATATGGCCAGGAGCGTGTTGAACTGGGAGGACCAGTGGTCAGCCGGTGGCTAGCGAAGATCGCCAACTACCTGACAAACGAACTTGCGGCCGACCTGTTCGGCACGGGAGAACCGACACCGACTCGTATCTACACGACTCTTCAGCCCTGGCAGGACGCCCTCTGGCAGATCGCAGCGCGGGCGATGGGGTGGGAGGTCCTCGATACTCGACGCCCCCTGCCCGGGGACCTTTCGTCACGAATATTCTCGGTTCCGAAGCATCCGACGCATTGGACGCCGGGGCCCACGTTCTCGCCCAGCCCGCCCAGTATCTCTCCTTCGCGTGGGATGGCCCCTTGGAGGGCGCAATGGACGGCCTCGCGGAGATCTCCACCCAGCCGGACGCCCTCGTTGTTGACACTCCCCCGCTGCTCCTCCAAGCCCGCGACGAGGCCCTGGCTGGGACCCGCCCATCGGCGCCGGTTCAGGGTCGGCGCATCGCGCTGCTGTGGGACGCGCGCACGGGTGCGGGACAGGTGCTCGATCAGTGGATGCAGGGACGCTCAGTCGTCATCATCGACCCGCATGCCGTCTCGCCGGATAATCTCCCCCAGATTCTTGCCACGGAGGACGTGGACGGAGGCCTCGTGACCTATGAGAGGTAGAGGTCACCACACGCCCAGCACACGCGCTGCAGCGAGCTTGAGGCCCTCGATGCGGTCGCGGCGGATCTGACGCCAGCGCAGGGCGAAGCACAGCCTCGAGGCAACGCCCTGCTCTTCGAGCTCGCGCAGGATGGCGCGTAGCTGGCGCGTGCGGCGCTCGTCGAACGTGCCGACCTTCTGGGCGGTACGGGCAGTCAGAATGAACTGGTTGCGATAGAAACCGCTGCGTAGCTTGGCCATGCGGGCGTCGCGCGCCCCGGAACCAGAGTTCGCACCCTGCACGTTACCGCCGTGCTGACGGTACTCCAGGGTCGGCTCCTCCCCGATCACCCAAGTGAGGCCGATTGAGCGGGCCAGCGCGTACACGTACCAGTCGTGCACGCCGATCTCGCTGTAATCGAGGCCGCTCAGCACTCGCACGAGGGCCTCGTGGGCCTTCGGGCTGAAGACGTAGGTGGAGCCGGGCCCCGCGGCCTCGAAGAGGAAGTCCCAGGCACGCTGGGGCTGCGACTTGCGGATCAGGCGCCGCTCCCCCACAGCCCCACCGGGCAGCGACTGGAACGACGTGACGTTCGAAGACACGACGTCGGCCCCCGTGGCCTCCATGAGGGACAGCTGAGAACTCAGCTTATCCGCGTGCCACACGTCATCCTGGTCGGTGAAGGCAACGAAGGAGCCGTCGGGGGCGTGCGTCGTGAAGAGGTGCAGGAAGTTGCCCGTCACGCCGGGGGTACCCTCACGCTGGGGCAGAACCGTGATCCGAGGGTCGACGCTAGCGCGCTCCTCGAGGTGCGCGCGGGTGCCGTCGCTCGACGCGTCATCGGACACGACGAGGCGGACCTCCACGCCCACCTGAGCGAGCACGGAGTCCACCTGTTCGTCGAGCCACGCCCCGTCCTCGGCCATCCCGTTGTAGGTGGCCATGAGGACGGTGACTCGGGGGCGAGGCACGGCCTCGTCTCGGGTCACGCGATCCAAGGACTCAGTGCCCTTCGGCGGCGTACTTCGCCTCGACGGCTTCCTTGAGGGGAGCCCACCACGCCTCGTTCTCGGTGTACCAGGCGATCGTGTCGGCCAGGCCGTCGCGGAAGTTCGTGAACTGGGGCTCCCAGCCGAGCTCGGTGACCAGCTTGGAGTTGTCGATCGCGTAGCGCAGGTCGTGCCCCGGGCGGTCGGTCACGTGATCGAAGTCGTCGGGGGCAAAGCCCATCAGCTCGTTGAGGATGGCAACGACGTCGCGGTTGTTCGTCTCGCCGTCCGCGCCGATCAGGTAGGTCTCGCCGATGCGGCCCTTCATGAGGATGTCCCACACGGCCGTGTTGTGGTCGCGCACGTGGATCCAGTCGCGCACGTTCAGGCCGTCGCCGTACAGGCGGGGGCGCACGCCGCGCAGGCGGTTCGTGATCATGCGCGGAATGAACTTTTCGATGTGCTGGTACGGACCGTAGTTGTTCGAGCAGTTCGAGATCGTGGCCTCGACACCGAAGGAACGCACCCAGGCACGCACCAGGAGGTCCGAACCCGCCTTGGAGGAGGAGTAGGGCGAGGAGGGGTTGTAGGGCGTGGTGGGCGTGAACTTCGCAGGATCATCCAGCTCAAGGTCACCGTAGACCTCGTCGGTGGAGATGTGGTGGAAGCGGACCTTGTGACGACGCACGGCCTCCAGCAGGGTGAAGGTGCCCACCAGGTTGGTCTGAATGAAGGGCGAGGGGTCGAGGAGGGAGTTGTCGTTATGCGACTCGGCGGCGAAGTGCACGACCGCGTCGGCGCCGGCGACGACACCGTCAACGAGGTCGGCGTCCGCAATGTCGCCCTCGACGACGGTCAGGCGGGCGGCGAGCTCGGCGGGCACGTCAGTGAGGGACGCGCGGTTGCCCGCGTAAGTGAACTTATCCAGGACGACGACATCGACGTCCGGGTGGTCCTCCAGCAGCGTGTGAACGAAATTCGCTCCAATGAAGCCGGCACCGCCGGTCACAACGATCTTCATGAGGTCTTCTCCTTTGCGCGCCCGCAGGCGTCCGAGGGTGCTACTCACCCGATTCCTGCCCCTATTATGCCGTAGTTCTCACGCATTCCTCGCCACTCACCTCCACTTACCCGTCGGATACGTCACTATTCGCCACGCTGAAGGTCCCCTGAAGGGCCGCACGGCGCTGATAGATTGGAAGCATCCCCCAACAGAAACGGACCCCTCGTGACTCGTCTCGTCCCCTCGCTCGCGCTGCTCGCCCTGTGCGCCCTAGCCACGGCCTCGTGCTCCCCGCTCGAGGACACCCAGAGCGCTCAGTCAACGCCCGCGGCCTCCGTTTCCCCGGGGGACCCCGGCCAGCCATCCAGTTCGGCGATGCCGACCCTGCACGCCGCCTCCCCCGGCTGCGCGGCGATGGATGAGATCTTCTCCGAGGCTCTCAACGGTTCCGAGACCGGCCAGGCCTACAGGTCCCTGGCGGCCAAGCGCTCGGGGGAAACGAACGCGGATGAGCGTCACCGCGCGTGGGAGGCATTCGCGGCCGCATTCAAGGACGACTACTCCGACCGCCTCACCCAGGCGGCCACGGATGAGACCTCCAAGCAGGCCCTCGCAGCCCTCGCGGTCTACGTCGAGCGCAACGCAGCCCTAGACTCCGGCGCAATCCCCGAGTTCGCCGATCAGCAGGGAGCCGAGGAGGCACTCAAGCGCGGTGAAAAGCCCGAGGTGAACCCTGCCTACACCGAGGCCCTCGCCGAGGCCACGAGCGCCCACGCCACCCTGACGAGCTGCATGCCTCACTGGCCCGTCGTTTTCTAGGCGCTGGGCGGGCTCGCGCCCGCCGGGCTCGCGCCCGGACTCGTGTACATTAGACGTATCTATTCCGGACAGATTGGCTCATTTCATGGCACGTGCGCTCGTCGACCAGCTCGCCTCCGCGCGGGATCGTTTCGTCTCTACCGTAGCGCGACCCCTGGCCTTTATCGTCCTGGCTCTCGGCGTCCTCGCCGTGGCCACGGGCTGGATCTTCGCCTCTCCTCCGGGCGCTTCTCCGGACGACGATTACCACCTCGTTTCCACGTGGTGCCCCAGGCCCGTGGAGTCCTCGTGCGAGACGACCACGATTGACGGTGACCTGTACGTCATGGCCCCCGTGACCACGTCCCACGCGCAGTGTGAGGCCTTCAGCCCCGACAAATCGCACGCGTGCATCCAGGACTACTCGGACGACACGATGTTCCCGTCGTACCGGTACAACGACGGGCAGTATCCCTACGGCTTCTACCAATTCCACCACCTGTTCGCGGGCCACAACGTCGAGCACTCCGTATGGATCATGCGCTCGATCAACGTTGGACTCGCGCTGGCACTGATCGGCGCGGTCTGCGCGCTGTCGACCCGCGAGGTGCGCCGTGCAACCGCGCTGGCCGCGCTCGTCGCATGGACGCCGATGGGCCTGTACTTCATCGCCTCCAATAACCCGTCCTCGTGGGCAATCACGGGCGTGTTCGCCTACGGCGCGGCTCTCTACGGCGCCCTGAACGCACAGGGCTGGCGGCGCTGGACCCTCCTGGGCGTAGCAGCCCTCGCGTCCCTCCTGTGCTACGGCTCGCGAGGCGACGCCGCCTTCTACGTCTTCGTGGCGTCCCTCGGCATCCTCATCCTGGCTGCCCGTCGCCGCCACCTGCCCGAGATCGGTGTCGCGTCGGTCCTCAGCGCCATCGGCATCTGGTGCATGCTGGGCTCCGGCCAGTCCGGCCACATCGCCCAGTCCGAGGCCTCGGTGACCCTGCGCGAGCGCATCGAGGTCGCAATCATGAACATCCGCTACTGCCCGAGTACTTCGCGGGCTTCATCGGGTTGAACTCCGGCCCCGGCTGGCGCGACACTCCCCTGCCGGGCTATACGACGATCCTCGGGCTCCTCGTCCTGGGCGCGGTCCTCTTCTACGGAGCACGCACGATAAGCCTGCGCAAGGCCCTGGCCGCCTTCGTCGTTTTCGGCGCGATGGCCGGCATCCCACTGTTGATCGCGACCCCGCCGACGTTCCCCAACCTCGGCGGCTACCACTCCCGCTATGCCCTGCCGCTGCTGGGCACGTGGCTGCTCATCTGGCTCTCCTCCGCCATTAGGAAGTCCTCGCTGACCCGCGGCCAGGTCGTCATGTTCGTGTTCTTCCTGAGCGTCGTCGACGCGGTTGCGATGCACACGACGATCGCTCGCTACGTCCGAGGACTCCTGTCGATTCGACACATGGGGTGGATCGCACCGGGTAACCTGAATGGTGACATCCAGTGGTGGTGGGCCGACATGCCGCTGAGCCCAATGGCCCTGTGGGGCCTGGCCTCCCTGGGATACGTACTTGCCCTGGCGAGCGCCATCTACCTGCTGCGTAACCGCCAGGTGGAGGCGCCCGCCTCGACCGCTCCGACCGAAGAGGAAGAAACCGTATGAGCGCAACAGTCACCGTCGTCGTGCGCACGCGTAACCGCCCGGCGATGCTCACCCGAGCCCTCGCATCGATCGCTTCTCAGAGCTTCGACGACTACGAGGTCGTGATCGTCAACGACGCCGGCGACGAGGCCGAGGTGCGTTCCGTCGTCAAGAAGCAGAAGAGCGCGGTGCGTTCCAAGATCACTATCGTCACGAACGAGGTCTCGAAGGGCCGCGAGGCCGCGCTCGAGTCGGGCCTGTCCGCGTCGCACAACCGCTACTACGCGGTCCACGACGATGACGACTCCTGGCACCCGCACTTCCTGAAGAAGACGGTCGCCTACCTGGACGAACATCCGGAGGCGGGCGGCGTGGCCACCCGCTGCGAGATCATCCGCGAGCGCGTGCGCGCCGACGGCACCTGCATCGAGATCGAGCGCGAGGTCCTGTCGACGGATAACTACGGCCTGTCCCTCGTGGACATGATGGTGGAGAACTACACGCCACCGATCTCGCAGCTGATCCGCCGCGAGGTCGCCGACCGCGTGGGCCACTGGGACGGTTCCCTGCAGACGCAGGCGGACTGGGACTTCAACCTGCGCCTGCTGGCGGACTCTCCGGTCGGCTTCGTCGACGGTGAGCCCCTGGCCTACTGGCACCACCGCGACACGATGGATGCGTCCCTGGGTAACTCCGTCGTCACGGACGCGTACCTGCACAAGTGGGACAACCTGCACATCCGCGACCGCTACCTGCGAGCCATGCTGGCGACGGAGGATCCGTCGTCCCCGCACCTGGGCCAGGCTCTGCTGTCGGCGGAGTACTACCGCCGGATGCGCGAGGAACTGGCGCGCGTGGATTCGGGTTTCCATTCGTCGTTGAATCTCGTCCACGTCGACATGCTCAACACGATGACGGCCCTGCACCAGCAGGTGCATGAGCTGCGCGAGGAGGTGACGTCGCTGCGCGCGGAGCTCGCCGCCGGCTCTCAGCTCAAGCGTTCGGTGAGGAGCGCGGCGTCGAAGTCGAAGCGTGCCGCCAAGAAGCTGATGGGCCGCGGCTAGACATCGGTGCGCGCGTTGTTGCGCACGAAGCCGGGCCGGTCGCGGGTGTTTCCGCGGCCGGCCCGGCCTCGTTGACGCAATGCCCGTCAGGGCAGCGGGCGCACGACGTCTGGCGTCATGCGGTCCCACCCGTATCCGGCGGTGATGTGCTGCATGCGGGCGGGGCGCCCCATCCAGTCGGTGTGGACGATCATGTCGTCTCCCAGGTAGATGGCGACGTGCGTGACGGTGCCGCTCGTCGTGTAGAAGATGAGGTCACCGCGCTGGCGCTGGGCGAGGGGCACGTGCTGGAAGCGCGGGTAGGCGTAGAGCTCCTGCGAGGTACGGTAGGAGGGCCACGCGTGCTTGATCACGTCGATGGGCTGGGGATCCAGGCCCGCGGCATAGAGGGACTGAAGCACAAGGCCCGAGCAGTCGAATCCCTGGTCGTAGGGGCCTGCCCCTCCCCACGTATAGGACGATCCCGTCTGGTTCCACGCGTACCCGATCATGGCCTCGACGCGCTCGCTGCGCGTGGCCGTCAGGGGGTAGGGGCGTGGCCTGGTACTGGTCGACGGTCCACGGGTAGCCGGTGTCCATGGCATCCCAGGTGGCCTTGTCGACGACGCCGGTGACGGGCAGGCCTGCGCGCTGTTGGAAGTTCTTGACGGCGGCCACGAAGGGGGCGTCAACGGAGGCGAGCTTGTTGGAGTGCCACAAGCCGAGGCGTACCTGGGCGATGCGCACCTTGGTGCCGTTCATGCCCCAGGTGAGCGTGTTGGTCGCGTCCCCGAGGCCCGTGATGTGGTCGGTGGGCTGCAGGTAGCCAGCCGGAGCCTCATATCCACGCCACGCGCCCGAGGCGTCGAACTCGTAGCGGCGACCGTTCAGCTCCAGGGGCGCGGTGCGCATGATGCCGGTGTCGGGGTCGAGGTAGTACCACTCTCCCCCGTCGTGCAGCCAGCCTCCCATCTGCGCACCGTTAGAGGCGAAGAAGTGCCAACCGTCGGCAAGACGTTCCCAGCCGGTGCGCATCGCACCCGAGGACCCCAGGTAGTACCACGTGCCATCCACGCCGGTGAGCCCCGTGCGCATGACACCAGTGTCGGGATCCAGGTAGTACCACTGGCCCCCGTCGCGCAGCCAGCCGCCGATCTGTGCACCGTTAGAGGCGAAGAAGTGCCACCCGTCGAAGAGGTGCTCCCAGCCCGTGCGCATCGCGCCCGAGGACCCCAGGTAGTACCAGGTACCGTCCACCGCAGTCAGGCCCGTACGCATGACGCCGGTCGCGGGGTCCAGGTAGTACCAGGAGCCACCGTCCTTCAGCCAGCCCCCAACGAGCGCCCCGGAGGGAGCCAGGAAAAACCAGTCGGCACCGTCACGAAACCAGCCGGTGGCCATGTAGCCGCTGTCGTAGAAGTAGTAGCGGCTACCCCCGATCCCCACCCATTGGGAAGCCGGGTACGATCCGTCGACGCGCCGCCACCACCAGCCGACCGAGTCGCGCACCCAGGCGCCACGTCCGGTCTCATCGGGCGCGTCCATCGTCGGAGGTTCGTCCCCCTCCGACGAGGCCCGGTCCGCCCGGTTCTCATCGTTCGCGGCAGGGGCGGCGGGCTCGGGCGCGTCCGTGGTCTCGGGGCTGGGAGAGGCCGACGGCGCGGCGGGCGAGGCAGACTGGGCGGCGGTGGAGCTCTCTGCTGCGGACTGCGGCGCGGCCTCGTCCCCGGCGTCGGCACGGGCCTGCGCGGGCAGGGCGATGAGCGCGAGGGTCAGGGTTGCTGTGAGGGCGCGAGCAAGCGCGCGGCGGGCGAGTGTGGGCGTCGGTGCCATGACAGTGCCTTGTCGCTGGAGAACAGTTCTCCTATAAGTGTAGGACACTTATCACACTGCGCGGGTGCCTTTGAGTCGTGAACTCGACCAAAAGCCGGGACCCAGCGGCATTCACTCCGCTGGGCCCGGCTTCGAACGTCGATGCGTCCGTCAGTCCTCGTTCTCGAGCGCGTCGGCCTGCTGGGCCTGCATGCGCGCGAGGTGCTCATAGTCGGCGGCGCCGCGCCTGGGCACGTCCCGCATCGGGCGCGCGGGCGTCAGGTCCGTGAACGATGCGCCCAGGTTCACCAGGCCGCCGGACTCCATGCCCGGGCCGGGCAGGACGTCGAAGCGGCGCGCCTTTTGCAGGGCGTCGATGACGCTGGTCATGTCCTGGTTCTGGATGGCCGCGGAAATCGTGTAGGCACCCGGGTTGAAGGTCAGACGCGGAATGTCGATATCAAGGTAACCGGTGCCCGGCTCGATCGATGTCGGCACATAGCAGGCGTCCATGCCGTGCAGACCCCACACGAAGACGCCCTCGCGGGTGTCGATGGAGGCACCGAACACCGGAGACTCGATGCGCTCATTCGCACGGTAGTGCAGGCGCAGGCGCACGGGATCGCCCGGGTACACGAGCGACGTGGGCTGACCGGACGAGGACAGAAGCTCGATGCGCTCGATCATGGCCTCGCCGCTGCCAAAGCGCGTGCCGCCGCCATCAACCTCGACAGCGTGGTGAGCGACGTCGGAGTAGGTATCGATGACCTCGGCGGCCGCGCCCACGTCGACGAGCGTGCCGTGGTCCAGCCAGGCGGCCTGGTCGCAGAAGGTGCGCATCTGCTCGAGGCCGTGGGACACGACGACGACCGTGCGCCCCTGGTCCTTGAGCTGGGCGAACTTGTCCATGCACTTGTTCTGGAATTCCATGTCGCCCACGGCCAGGACCTCGTCGACGAGGAGGATGTCCGGCTCAACGTGGATCGACACGGAGAAGCCCAGGCGCACATACATGCCCGAGGAGTAGTTCTTCACCGGCTGATCGATGAAGCGCTCGACGCCGGAGAAGTCGATGATCGCATCCAGTTTGGAGTCGATCTCCTTCTTGCTCATGCCCAGGATCGCGCCGTTGAGGTAGATGTTCTCGCGGCCCGACAGCTCGGGGTGGAAGCCGGAGCCGACCTCGAGCATGGCGGCCATGCGACCCGTCGAGGAGATCGAGCCCCTGTCCGGGGTGAGGATCTTCGCGATGCACTTGAGCAGCGTCGACTTGCCCGATCCATTGTGTCCGAGCAGGCCGAAGGTCTTGCCCTGCGGGATCTCAAAGGAGACGTCGTCGAGGGCCCAGAACTCCTCGAACTGCGCGCGCGAACGCTGCAGGAATGCGCCCTTGAGGGACTGGTTGCGGTTCTTGTAGATGCGGAAGCGCTTGGAGACGCCCTCCACCGAAATCGCGTTCGTCATCAGAGTTCCTCCACGATTCGTGCCGAGAAGCGGCGGAAGATCAGCGAGCCGAGGCCGAAGATACCAAAGGCCCAGGCGGCGCAGCCGAGCCACACCTGCCAGGACGGCATCGCGAAGCCGTACAGCGTCGAGCGGTAGGCCTCGAGGAAGAGCTCGGCGGGGTTGAGGCGGAAGATCGTGACGATCGGGAGGGGCTCGCCTCCCCAGGTCCATCCCTTGGCCGCCAGGTCGGTCTGGACCTTGTTAAGCATCGAGAGGGAGAAGACGACGCCGGAGGCGTACATCCAGATCTGGTTGAAGATCTGCCACAGGTGCGAGATGTCGCGGAAGTAGACCGACGCGACCGACAGGATGAGGCCCATGCCGATCACGAAGAGCATCGCGAGCAGGGTGATGACGATGACCGCGGGGATCATGAGCAGCACGCCGGGGCCGCCGGCGATGCACATGATGAGGATGATGACGCCCAGCTCGAAGGCAAAGTCGTAGGCCAGGGCCAGGACCGAGGAGTAGATGAGGACCTGACGCGGGAAGTAGACCTTGGTGAGCAGGCCGGAGTTACCCACAAGGGAATCCATGCCGCGCTGGATGCCACTCGACATGAAGTTCCAGGCGATGACGCCGACACCGATCCACAGCGCGAAGGAGGACAGACCCGAGTTCGCGCCCTTGTCGGCCTCGCCACGGAAGACGACACCGAAGATCAGCGCGTACACGGCGATCGTCGCGATCGGGTTGATGAAGGACCACAGGCGGCCGAGCGCGGTGCCCTTGAACTCCGAGGAGATCGAGCGCTGCGCCATGCGCACCGTCAGGTCGATGACCCGTTTCGTCTCAGACACGGCTACTCCCATCGCTTCTGTCGTGGTCAGGAAATCTATTCTACTTGCCGGCGGCCGGCGTGAGCGCGAGGTAGCGCTGCGTGAACTCCACGATCACGACACTGGGCTTGTAGGCCTCAATGAGGGCGGCGACGTCCGTCGGCTGCTCGGAGTCGAGGGCGTGGCCGACCTGGATCGTGTACTCGAAGGTCGCGGCCACATCGGGCCCCAGGTTGTTGCCCTGGGAGTCGCGCACGATGAGCGCGGTGCCACGTCCATTCGGGTTGTAGGTGAGCGCCGGCTTGTTCTGGAAGTCGACGGGGCTGGCCAGGGAGACCTCGGGGGCGGCCGTCACCTCGGACAGGCGCGCGGCGGTGTCGGTCAGCTCGTCGCGGGTTTCCAGCTGCAGCAGGTGGACGCTACCGGGTTCCTGCTCGTAGGTGGGGACCGCCCACGGACCCGCCTGGGCGGGGGCGCCCAGGGCCTCGTACTCGTTGGGGGCGTCCACGCCGCTCACGCCGGACGGCGTCAGGGAGGGCAGCCCCTCGAGCTGCGGGTTGACCGCGGCCAGGCAGGTCAGCGTCTGGTTCCACGCGACGTGCGCGGCGTAGGGCGACCAGTGGGGGTTCACCGCCGAGTACAGGGGGGCCTCGCTCCCCTCGCGGGCCTCGCGCAGACTCTCGCGCACATCCACCCACGCGTGGGTGGGCAGCGCCGAGCGCATGAGATCCAGGGAGGTCGTGCCCATCAGCGGGTCGGCCCACTGGGGCAGCTTGTCGGAGTAGACGTCCCAGGTGGCCGGGGCGGGCATGAAGAGCGCGGTCGCACCCTGGGCGGCGGCGGCGGTCTCGATGCCGCTCATGTAGCGGTCCCACGCGCTCACCTGGTCGGGGGTGGGGCGCACGCGCCCCAGGGCCTGAGAGAAGTTCGCGTTGAAGACGTCGGAGAGGAACAGGTAGCCGTCGCGGCCCTGAACGTACGTGGTCACGCCGGCCATCGACTGCCCGAACGAGGCCTGGGCGGCGTCGGTCGGAAGGTATCCGGCGGTGCCGGCGACGCCGGGCGTCCACGGACCCACGTCGGCACGCGGAGTGGGGGCGCAGACCTCGGGCAGGGACTGGGGCGTGGTGCGCGCGAAGGACGAGGCCTGGGCTGCCGGGGCGGGGGCCTGCGGGGCCGGGTGGGTGGCCTTGTACCACGTGCCTACGGCGGTGGCCGCGCACGCGCCCGCAAGGAGAACGGCGAGGGGCACGTAGTGGAGGCGGTGCTTCCATGAGCCAGCGGGGACGCCCTCGTCGAAGGAGACGTCGCGCAGACCGGAGTCGGATTCCTTGAACTGGCCGGCGGCCTTCTTCTCGCTCACTTGGTCTCCTCCTCGGTACGTGCGGCCGCCTCTTCGGCCTCCATGACCGTCGCGATCCTGGTTGAGGACAGGGCGGGCGTGACGATGCGGCGGGCCACGGCCTCGTACGTGGGACGGAAGTGCTCGATGAGCTTATCCATCCATCCGGGCAGGTAGTTCTTCTGGCTCATCGCGGGCTTCTCGATGAGGTGCCACGACAGGTAGGCCAGGATGTGTACGGTCACGACGACCGTCAGGTGGTAGGCGATCCAGCCGCGATCCTGCAGGTGGAAGTAGGCGGCGAACGCCATGATCGGCCACGCGTAGATGTAGATGCCGTAGGACAGGTCGCCGTGCTTCTCCCAGTTCTGCAGAGGCAGGCGAATCGCCAGGTACATGAGGAAGTACAGGAAGCCGTACTGGCCGACGATGTTCCAGCCGCCCGACGCGTAGGAAAGCACGCCGAAGATCAGCCCGCCCCACGCCAGGCGCGAGTCCATGGGGACCTTGTCGCCGTAGAGCGTGAAGAGCATGCCGAAGGCGAAGGGGCCCATGAACATCAGCATGTACGGGTCGCGCAGCAGGTAGTTGACGTTGGCGACCTGGCCCGCGCCCATCCACTGCAGGGCGTTGAGGGCGATCAGCACGAGGGCGAAGGCACCGCCTACCTTGCGGTTCGCGAGCGCCCCGAAAAGGCCAAGGATCGCAACCAGAATGTAGGCCTTGAACTCGTAGATCAGCGTCCAGGCCGAGCCGTTCCAGTCGCGCGCTCCGTGCAGGATGAAGTACGGCAGGTTCTCGCCCATGCCGGCGATATTGCGCTGGCCGAGGTTCAGCCACATGTTGTTCACGAAGTACGTGAGCGGCGACTCGGTGGCCGGGTGCAGGTAGCCGGAAATGTTATGGAAGGTGTGCCAGTAGGCGATCGGTGCGAGGATACCGACCGTGAAGAGCAGGGCGGCCCAGTAGGCGGGGAAAATACGCAGGACGCGGCGCCACATGTAGCGCCAGATCGTCGCACGGCCCATGCGCGAGCGCGTGATCAGGAATCCCGAGAAAAAGAAGAAACCCGCGACGGCGACGCCACCGATGGACTGCTCCTTGGAGATCTGCACGCCCAGGTCCTCGCCGCCGTAGAAACCGGCGATCGGCCCGGCGTGCGAGAAGATGACCATGAAGGCCATCAGCCAGCGCAAAAACCCGATCGAGTTGGACCTGGAGTTGAATGCCTGCGCGACGGACTGGGGCGTGTGGGGGGCCGCAGCCCGAATCGTGGAGGCCAGGCTCATCGCTCACCCTTCATGGATCGGATCTTATGGACGGCGCCGCGGGCCGCGCGGTACGCCGGCTTGAGGGCGTTCCCCAGTCCGGGCGTGCGCACCATAATGTTGGTCTTAACGGCGCCCAGCAGGTTCGGAACCGTGCCCATGCGCGCCTTGAGGAAGGGCACCTGATCGATTGCGAAGGCGGGCATCATTGAGGAGGTCGCCGCCAGCTTGTACTCGAGGTAGCCGTAGTACACGCCCGCCCACTTCGGGGTCATGACGGGACGCACGTAGTAGCCGCGCGACAGGACCGCGTAGGACAGGAGGCGCTCGATGACGTGCGCCAGGGAGCCATCCTTGTAGCCGCCTTCCTCGGGGAAATCCTCGGGGACGAGGCCGGCGCCCGTCAGCAGAGACAGGGCCTCCGGGCGCGCGATGAACATGGAGCCGTAGGGGGCCAGCGGCTGGTGATCGTCGAAAGGCACGGTGATGCCGACCTTCTTGGCGAACTCACGGGCGGGGGTGCGGTTCGCGAACCACGCGTGGCCCATCGTCGGGTAGCCCATATGCGGCATGGGCGCGATCACCATGCCCAGGCCCGGGTGGGCGGCAAACTCCGCGAGGATGCCGGCTACGTGATCGGAGGAGGCCAGCAGGTTGTCGTAGAGGTGCTCCTTGAAGAGCTGGGCGGCGTTGTAGTCGTCCTGGACGGACTTCTTGGAGTGGATCTTCACGACGATGTCGTACTCGCCCGAGGTCAGCACGTCGCCACAGTCCACCAGGAACGCGCCGATATCGCGACCGCGGTTGGAGGACACGACGCGCACGTCGGCGTCCACGCCTCGTTCCTGGGCGCGTGCCTCGATGAGGGCCTTGTTCTCCTCGTTCGAGGTCGTCGCCACCAGGTGGTAGCCCTCCGGCAGGACGCTCAGGCGGTCGAGGATCTCGTCGGCCATGTCGGCGTAGAAGATGTGTGCGACCGCGAGGACCTTCAGGGAGGCGGCGGCGTCCAGGGCGGCCTGGTCGGCGCGCGGGGAGATGACGGTCGTCAGGCCCGCGTTGGTCACGAGGTCACGCGGACGCGAGGTGCGTGCGAGGTTCGTGAGGATCAGGTCGGTGTCGTATCCGGCCTTTTCCGCCAGTTCCAACATGTCCGCGCCAATGATCGCGTGGCGATCCAGGTAGAGCGGGTCGTGGAAGAGGTTGCGGCGCTTGAGGATCGGGCAGCCGTCCGCGAGCAGCATCGAGGCGTTGTCGAAGACGGGGTTGCGCGAAGGGTAGTCCTCGCGCGGGTATGCCACGACGTGCGTGTAGCCGAGGTTGCCGAAGTACTCCGTAAAGCGGGACTCGTGCCACTGGATCGAGTCGTTGTACGAGCGGATCGGGGGCATTTCGTCCCAGTACTTGCGGAAGTCCGGGGAGCTGAGCAGCGGGTTGCGCACGGCGATCCAGTGGGACTGGATGTGGCGCGGCATGCGGGTGGCTGCCAGGAAGGGGTGGGGGCGCACCTCATCGTGTTCGGTGATGCCCCAGAAGTCCACAGCTCCGGCGGCGTCCACGCGGTCGAAGAGGTTCTTCCACGGGTTGACGGGCGCGAAGAAGGTGTAGTTGAAGAGGATCAGCTCGTCGATCTGACCGAGGCGATCCCAGCCGAAGCGGGCGATACCGTCGCGGTAGCCGCCCACGTCGAAGCCGGTGTTTTCCCGCTCGAAGACCTCGGTGGCGCCCTTGAGGAGGCGCTCGCGAGCGGTGTCGTCCAGGGCAGAGTTGGAGACGACGAGGATTTCGTCGAGGTATTCGCGCAGCGAGGTCAGGCACTCCACGATGTAGTCGTCGACGAGGCCCTGGGGATCGAAGAACAGGAAAATACCGGCGCGCTTCACGGCTTTACTCCCCCGTGCCGTCGACGGTGGCCAGGATCTGGCGGATCTTCGTGGCGTCGCCCCACACGCCGGGCGAATCGTAAGGACGATCCGGGAATGCCCCGTACTCGAGGGTGATGTCCAGGTCGTTCTCGCGGATGTAGGCCTCGACGCGGTCGGCGAGGCTCATGGGTTCGCCGCTGCAGATATTGATGATGCCGTCGACCTCGTCCTGGGAGACGGCGGCGGCAATCTGGTAGGCCAGTCCCTGGATGGAGATGAAGTCGTAGAGGTTCTTGCCCGTGGTGAAGGGGAAGGTCTTCTTGCCTTCCTGGGCGGCGGCCAGGAGCTTGGAGAAGATCGAGGAGCCGTGCGCGTCGTCGCCGACGATGTAGTAGCCGCGCAGCCACTGCATGGTGGCGCCGTGCTTGGTGGTCAGAAGCTCCGTGATCTGCCGCAGCGCGTTCTTGGAGATGCCGTACAGCGAGGCGGGGTTGCACGGGGAGTTTTCGTCGATGGCGCCTTCCCAGTAGCCGACCTCGTGCATGGAACCCATGACGGCCAGGTGGGTGCAGCCGCCCTCGAGGAGGTTCTCGATGAAGTGGTAGTGGGCGGGCAGGTCCTCGATGTGGGCTGGCGAGTTGTGCACGAAGCCGTCGCGCCAGGCGAGGTGCAGGACCACGTCCGGGCGTCCGAGCTGGTCGTAGATGTCAGCGTCTCCGCTGAAAATCTGGGTGTCGATGCGGCGTGCACGCTCGTCGACACCGTCGAGACGGAAGTCGACGACGCTGACGTCAAGGCCGCGCTCCAGCAGGGCGTGAACAATGTGGCGGCCAATGTAGCCACCGGCTCCGGTAACGAGGACAGTCTTCACCATGTCAGCCAGTCTATCAAGGCGTTGGCGCTACGCAGCCCCGCCCCGCGTTGTGTGCCGCGACGCACCCACCCGCCCCGACCTCGTTTCCCGGTCGATTGCCTTAGTGTCGCGAGGCAGTGCGGTGGCGTAGCGCGCGGGGCAGGGCGATGAGGCCCTGGAGGACACCTCGGGCGACCGGCCCCCGTCCGCCCGAGCGCACTGCCCGTGCAATCGAGCGGGCGATGGCGCGCGCGACGACGCCCCAGGGGGCATGCTGGGCGGCGACGATGATGCGGTTGCGGGCATTGACCCGCAGGAACATGGGCGAGGACGTGCCCGAGGAGGCGGCGTGCTCGTGGTCGACGACGGCCCCTGCGACGAAGCGCACCTCGTACCCGGCCTCGCGCAGCTTGTAGGACAGGTCGGTGTCCTCGTAGTACATGAACAGGTCGGTGCGCACTCCCCCGACGGCTCGCCACGCGTCGGCGTCGATGGCGCAGGCACCTCCGCACAGGCCGAAGACCTCGGGGGCGGGCAGCGGCGAGTCGGCGGGGTCCAGCCAGGAGCGGTCGTAGCCGTTGCCGGCGCTATCGACCTCGTTGCCGGTGGAGTTGATGAGGACCTGGCCGCCGCTCTCACCGTCGGCGACGCGCGTCCAGCGGCTACCGTCGCGGGCGACAAGGAACTCCGTGTCGGAGGGGGTGGAGGGTCGCCAGGTGCCGGTCAGGAGGATGAGCGCGGTCGTGGCACCCACGGTCTCGCCCAGGGGCTCCAGGAGCGCGTCGAGGAATCCGTCGCGCACGGTCGCGTCGTTGTTGAGCAGGACGACGGCATCTTCGCTCAGGCCGGCCGCTCCTGCCATGACTCCAGCGCCGAATCCGTCGTTCGTCCCTGCGTTCACGAGGGACACTCGCGCGGGATCGGCGGTGCCGCGCAGCTCGCCCAGGCCTCGCGCAGGACGGTCAGCGAGTCATCGTCGGATCCGTTGTCGACGATGACGAGGTGGTCCCCCTGTCCCATCTGCGGGGCGATCGAGTGGGCGGCGCGCAGGGTAAGCGGCGCGTTCATCCAGTTAACGAGGATGACCCTGCAGCTGCGCGCCCTCATCGCGCACCCGCCAGGGACGCGTAGATGGCGGCGTGAGCGGCGGCGGAGGCCTCCCACGTGTAGTCGCGGGCGCGCTCGATGCCGGCGGCGGCGAGACGGTCGTGCTCGCTTCCGGCGGCAGCCTCGAGGGCTTCGGCCAGGGCCGAGGCGTCGGTGGCCGGCACGAGGAGACCGGCGTCGGTGCCCGTAATCTCCGCCATGCAGGTGTCCGCGCTGGTCACGACGGGCGTTCCGTGCGCCATGGCCTCGAGGACGGGCAGCCCGAAGCCTTCCCAGATCGAGGGGAAGGTGAAGACGCGGGCGCCCGCGTACGCGCAGGCCAGGTCGGTGTCGTCCAGGCGTCCGAGGACGCGGACACGCCCGGGCGGCAGCGGCGCGTCGGTCGGATCAGTTCCCCACCCGGCGGGTCCCACGAGGACGAGGTCGAGGTCGGTGCCACGCATCTGCTCGTATGCCGCCAGCAGGGTGGGCAGGTTCTTGCGGGGCTCGCGGGTACCCACCCACAGGACGTAGGGACGTACCAGGCCGTGGCGGGCGCGGAACTCGTCGACCTGCTCATCGGTGACGGGCGTGTGGCTCAGGCCGTGCGGAATGACGGTGATGCGCGAGGCATCCAGACCCGCGTCGACACAGTCGTCGGCGGTGGCCTGCGAGGGGACGATGATGGCATCGGCGCGCTTCCTGGTGATCTCGAGGGCGCGGTGGAAGTACGCGGAGCCATGGGCCGTGAAGTGGTCGGGGTCGCGCAGGAAGGCGACGTCGTGGACGGTGACAGCCAGGGGGCGCGAGGTCGGCGGGATCGCCCAGGTGGTCGCGTGCACGACATCCGCTCCCCCGCCCGATCCGACGCCGAGCAAACGGTCGACGCTGGGGGTTCCCAGTCGGTCCCATGCGGCGTACAGGGCACGGCGAGGCAGCGCCGAGTTGAGCACGGGGATGGTCAGGCCCACCTCGCTCGGTGTGGGCTCGCCCGCGCCGCGCCGCGCGGCGATGCCAATCGCACGCACGCCCTGGTCTGCCAGGCGGGCTGCGACCTCGACGATGTACCGGCCAGACCCTCCGGGCACCGGCTGCCACATTTGCTCGACGACCATTCCAACGTTGACGCTCATACATCCAGGGTAGTTCACGGGCGCACGGGGGCGGGAACAAAAGTATTGAGCAGCCGCAAAATGGCATACGATAAGGGGAATAGTTGTTGCTCCTGACCCAATGGGGATGATCGTGGCCTACTCCGTTTCTCACTCGCATCCGATCCGCGTCCTGCTGGACGGGACCGCGATCCCCGCAGACCTGGGCGGCGTCGGCCGCTACGTGGATGACCTGGTGCCGGAGCTGGTCGAGCAGGGCGTGGACCTGACGATGGCGGTCCAGGAGCGCGACGCCGAGCACTTCGCGACGCGCCTGCCCTCGGCCCGCATCATCCCGATTTCGCAGCGCTTTGTGTCCCGTCCCGCGCGCATGGCCTGGGAGCAGACGGGCCTCCCCAAGCTCATCCGCAAGGTCCGTCCCGACGTCCTGCACTCCCCGCACTACACGTCCCCACAGTTCCCGGGCGTGCCCGTCGTCATCACCCTGCACGACGCGACGTTCTTCTCGCACCCGCAGGCTCACTCGCGCCTCAAGCAGCGCTTCTTCACTGCGGCGATCCGCCGCGCGATCCGCCGCGCGGACGCCCTCGTGGTTCCCTCGCTGGCCACGCGCGACGAGACCATCAAGTACGCCGGGGGCGATCCCTCGCAGTTCTACGTCGCCTACCACGGCGTGGATCGCTCGATCTTCCACCCGGTCTCGGACGCCGAGCGTGAGCGCGTCAAGGCCTCGCTGGGCCTGGAGGGCCGCGACTACATTGGCTTCCTGGGTACGCTGGAGCCCCGCAAGAACGTGCCGAACCTGGTGCGCGGCTGGGTCAAGGCCGTCTCTGACCGCCCGAATCCGCCGGCCCTCGTGCTGGCCGGTGGCAAGGGGTGGGACGAGGACATCGACCCGGCCCTGGCCTCGGTTCCCGAACACCTGACGGTCCTGCGCCCCGGCTACCTGCCCCTCGAGGATCTGCCCGGCTTCCTCTCGGGCTGCGTCATCCTGGCCTACCCCTCGATCGCGGAGGGCTTCGGCCTGCCGGTCCTGGAGGCGATGAGCTGCGGCGCCGCAACGCTGACGACTCGCCTCACCTCCCTGCCGGAGGTCGGCGGCGACGCCGTCGCCTACTGCGACATCGACCCCGACTCGATCGCCTCGGCCCTGACGGAGCTGCTGGACGACACTGCTCGTCGCGAGGCCCTCGGGGCCGCCGCGATTCCGCGCGCCGACGAGTTCACGTGGGCCCGCGCCGCTTCCGTCCACATCGAGGCATTCCGCGCCGCCGCCCGTTCCTGAGCCAACCGCGCCGAAGGAGGCCGCCACATGCCCGCATCAGCCCCGCAGCGCCGCACGCTCGTCGCGGTGCTGATCCTCGTCGTCGCGGTGATTGCGGCCTCGCTGGCGTGGGTCGTCGCCTCCCCTGTCGGATCCTCTCCGGACGAGGACTTCCACGTGGGGGCCATGTGGTGTCCTCCGCCGGTGGACGAGACGGGCTGCCAGATTTCCACCAAGGACGGCGAGAAGGCCGTCATGGTGCCGCAGTCGCTGGCCAAGGAGTACGTCACTGCTACGCCTTCGACCACGATAATTCCGCTCTGTGCGCCCTCAACGCCTCGGACGAGGAGCTGGCGCCGACACTGCGCTGGGACGACGGCAACTACCCCTGGGGTTACTACCAGTTCGCCCACCTCTTCGTGCAGCGCTCGACAAGCCACGCGGTCCTCGCGCTGCGCACCGTGAACACGCTGCTCGCGATCGGCCTGATCGGCGCGATCATCGCCCTGGCGGATTCGGGGTTGAGGCGCGCGATCAGCGTTTCTGTAACGGTCGCGTGGCTGCCGATGGGCTTCTATTTCGTCGCCGGCATGAACCCGTCGTCGTGGGCGATGACGGGCACGTTTGCTTTTGCTGCCGGCCTGCTGGCTGCCACCCGGTCGGTGGGTCCGCGCCGGGTGGGCCTGATTGCCTGCGCGCTGGCTGGCGCGGTCTTGGCGTGCACATCTCGCGGCGACAGCGCTTTCTTCCTCTTCGTCGTCACGGTCGCCCTGGCCTTCGCAGTGCCGATGAGCAGGCGCATCGTTCCCGAGGCACTCCTCGCGTGCGTCGCCTCCATCGCGGGCATCTGGGTCATGGCCCGCACGAACGTGGCGGCCTCGCACTTGGGTTCGGGTAACGAGCTGGCGGAATACTCACTCAAGCACATCGCGTGGCTCAACGTGTCCTCGCTGCCCAACTACCTGCGCGGCTTCGTCGGGCACCTGCTCGGGCCGGGGTGGAACGACGTGTCCTACCAGGGCACCGTCTCCTACGGCGCCTCCGCCATAGTCGTCGCCGTCCTGTGTTGGTCGCTGCGCTCGCTGTCCTGGCGCAAGGCCCTGTCCGCGATCACGGTGGCCGGCGCGATCACGGGCGTTCCCGTGGTGATTGGCCTGCGCGGACACTTCAACAACGTCCTCACCTACCAGCCGCGCTACATGCTGCCGCTCTTCGCGGTCTTCATGCTCATGCTCCTGGCTCCCTCCCCCGCCCGCGCGGACAATGCGGGGCGGCATGTGGGCAGCGAGGCGTTCCGCCTCCCCACCAGCATTGCCGGTCGCGTGGCCACGGGCCTCGTGTCGGCGCTGTGGGCGCTCACCAACGCCCGTGCCCTCTACCTCGTCATCGAGCGCTACGCGTTCGGGCGTACGCAGCACGGCTACCCCATCGACCTGGCGACACGAAACCTGAGCGCGGGCAACGAGTGGTGGTGGCCTACGGCTCCGGTCGGCCCAATGACCGTATGGATCCTTGGTTCTCTCGCTGGCGCGATCGCGATTGGCCTGGCCGTTTTCCTGTGGCAACGCTCCCCCGAAAAGGCGCCCGAGCCTCGTCGATAGCCACTTCACATTCAAATCGTTCACAAATCGCCCTTATAGTGCTATGCTCGAACATGTAGCACCCAGGTGACCTCCATGAACGAAAGGTGATCGCATGCCCACGACCAACGTCGGCACGCTCAGCGAGCCCCAATTCAACATCCTGAACGCACTGGCCAAGGCCGACGCGCCCCTCACGCAGCGGGCACTGTCGGAGGCCACCGGCATGAGCCTGGGACGCGTCAACACCGCCACCCGCGAGTGCGAGGCCACCGGCTACATCGACGAGCGCGCGATCACCGACGCGGGCCGCGAAGCCCTCGAGCCCTACCGCGTCACGGGCGCCGTCATCATGGCCGCGGGCCTGTCCTCGCGCTTCGCCCCCATCAGCTACGAACGCCCCAAGGGCACGCTCAAGGTGCGCGGCGAGATCCTCGTCGAGCGTCAGATCCGCCAGCTCCACGAAGCCGGCATCACGAACATCGCGCTGGTCGTGGGCTACAAGAAGGAATACTTCTTCTACCTGGCCGACAAGTACGGCGTCGACATCGTCGTCAACCGCGAATACGCGACGCGCAACAACAACGGGTCCCTGTGGCTCGTGAAGGACCGCCTGGACAACACCTACGTGTGCTCCTCGGACGACTACTTCACCACCAACCCCTTCGAGCCCTACGTGTACAAGTCCTACTACTCGGCGAACTACGTTGAGGGTCCCACCGATGAGTGGTGCATCAAGACGGGGCCGGGAGATCGCATCACGGGCGCGACCGTGGGCGGCAAGGATGCGTGGGTCATGCTCGGGCACGTCTACTTCGACCGCGTCTTTTCCGCGACGTTCCGCGAGATCCTCGAGCAGGTCTATCACCTGCCCGAGACGGTGTCGAAGCTGTGGGAGTCCATCTACCTCGACCACATCAAGTCCTTCGACATGGTGATCCGCCGCTACCCGGACGGCGTCATCCACGAGTTCGACTCGGTCGACGAGCTGCGCAGCTTCGACCCCCTATTCATGGAGAACGTGGATTCGGAGGTCTTCGACCACATCGCCGACACGCTGGGCTGCGCGAAGTCCGAGATCCGCGACTTCTACCCGCTCAAGCAGGGCATCACAAACCTGTCGTGCCACTTCGCCGTGGGCGACAACGAGTACGTCTACCGTCATCCGGGCATCGGTACGGAGAAGATCGTGGACCGCAGCGCGGAGTTCAAGGCCCTGCGCGTGGCCGCCGAGCTGGGTATCGACGACACGTTCATCGCGGGCGACCCCGAGGCCGGTTGGAAGATTTCGCGCTTCGTGCGCGACGTGCGCAACCTGGACGTAACGCGCCCTGAGGAACTGAAAGCGGCCATGGAGATGGACCGCGCCTGCACACCTCGGGTCGCACGCTCGCACGCTCCTTCGACTTCGTCACCGAAGGCTTGCGCTACGAGGGCCTCCTGAAGACCTTCGGCCCGATTGATGTGCCCGGCTACTTTGAGTTGCGCGACAAGGTCCTGCGCCTCAAGGCTTTCGCGGACGCGGACGGGTTCGAGGTTGTCCCCTCGCACAACGACTTCTTCCCCCCGAACTTCCTGGTGGATAACGATGGCAACATCAGCCTCATCGACTGGGAGTATGCGGGCATGTCGGACATGGCAGCCGACTTCGGCACGATGACCGTGTGCACGGCGGAGATGACCCGCGAGCGCGCTCGCGCCGCCCTGGAGTTCTACCTGAGTCACGCCCCCAGCGAGGCCGAGGAGCGCCACTTCTTCGCCTACGAGGTCTTCGCCGGCTGGTGCTGGTATCTGTGGGCACTGGTCAAGGAGGCCGAAGGCGACGACGTGGGCGAGTGGCTCTACACCTACTACTCGCACGCGACGCGCACGCTCGATTCCCTGCTCGCTTCGTACGAGGCCACCTCGACCTCGGGCGCGCAGGTCTCCCAGGAGGGTGAGCTGGCATGAAAACTCAGCACGGAGGCAAGCGCTACGGCTTCTTCTCGGGTGCCCTGTGGGGCCTGGACACGGTCGTGCTGGCGATCGCGCTCACCATGATTCCGTTTGCCGACCTCGGCCAGTCGGCGCTCACCGGCGCGGTCCTGCACGACGTCGCGTGTGCCGTCATCCTGGTCGTGTATATGGCTCTCCGAGGCCGCCTGAAGGACACCTGGGCGGCGCTGCGCACGCGCCCGGGCAAGTCGGTGATCGTGGCGGCGCTGCTGGGCGGCCCGATCGGCATGAGCGGCTACCTCATCGCGATCGACAACATCGGCCCCGGCCTGACCGCGATTATTTCGACGTTCTACCCGGCGCTGGGCACCCTGCTGGCCTTCATTCTCTTGAAGGAGCGGATGGCCCCTCGCCAGATCGTTGCCCTCTTGGTCGCGCTTGGCGCGATCGTCGCGACCGGCTGGTCGGCGACCTCGGAATCGATCGGAGGCGGCAACGCGATCCTGGGCGTCGCCGGCGCGCTCGCGTGCGTGATTGGCTGGGGGTCCGAGGCCGTCATCCTCACGTGGGGTATGCGCGACGAGGCCGTGGATAACGAGGTGGCGCTCCAGATCCGTGAGACGACCTCGGCGCTGGTCTACCTCTTCGTGGTGGCCCCCATCGCGGGCGTCTTCGGCTTCACGCTCCAGTCGCTGGCTCACCTGTCCGCGGGCGTGGTGGCCCTGGCCGGCCTGGCGGGCACGGCCTCGTACCTCTTCTACTACAAGGCACTGTCGGCGATCGGCGCCTCGCGCGGCATGGCCCTGAACATCTCCTACTCGGCATGGGCGATCATCTTCGCCCTGGCGTTCCCCCCGCACACGATTCCGACGCTCACGCAGGTCATCTGCTGCATCGTGATCCTGGTGGGCACGGTCCTGGCGGCAACCCCCTCGTGGGGTGATCTGCTTCCCAGGCGCGCGGAGAAGGTCAGCGGACAGTAGGCGTGAGACAATGGCGGGTGGGCGCACGTGTGCTCACCCGCTTTGTCGTATTCGGAGGACTGATGACAACACCCGAGACCGACCTGCGCAAGGTCCAAAAGCTCCTGACGCTGATCCTGGCCGAGCTGGACCGGGTGTGCCGACGCATCGGGGTGTCCTACGCGATCTACGGCGGCACGGCGATTGGTGCGATCCGCCACGGCGGCTTTATTCCGTGGGATGACGACATCGATGTGATGATGACGCGCGCGGACTACGAGCGTTTCCTTGCCGAGGCGCCGGCCCTGCTGGACGAGCGTTTCCGCCTGGACAACACGCGCACGCGCGACGATTTCCCCTTCATGTTCACGAAGATGGTCATGCCGGGAACCCTGCTGATCCCCGAGGCAGACAAGAACTCGAAGTACCGGATGCCTTTCTTCCTGGACATCCTGCCCCTGGATGAGATTCCGGCCGACGAGAAGGCCTTCCAGGAGATGTCTCGCCAGTCGTGGCTGTGGGGTCGTCTGTTGTTCCTCCAGGGCACGGCCCGTCCCCACCTGATCAACACGCCCGCATGGAAAAAGGCGCTGATCTTCTCCGCGACGACGCTCGCGCACCTGGGACTGAAGGCCGTGCGCGCGACGCCGGCGAGCCTGCAGGCCCGCTGGGAGCGCGCTGTTCGCCGCTACGAGGGCACGGGCACGGGCGTGTACGCCGACTTCACGATGCGCGACCCGCAGAACTGGATCGTGCGCGAGGAGGAGTTCTTCCCCACCCGCGACGTTCCCTTCGAAGACATCACGGTCATGATCCAAAACGAGTACGACGCGCTGCTGCGCCGCGGATACGGCGATTACATGCAGCTGCCTCCCCCGGAGCAGCGCTACAACCACGAGGCCGCCGTCATCGACTTTGGCCCCTACGCCGACAGCTTGTAAGCCTCACGGCCCTGAAACGATCGGAGAACTGATGAGCGCAGCAGACCCCGCAACCCTGGCAGCCATTCAGCGCGTTACCAAGCGCTGCCTTGCCGAGATCGACCGCGTGTGCGCCCTCCTTGAGCTGCGCTACGTCGCCTACGGAGGCACGGCGATCGGGGCGGTGCGCCACAAGGGCTTCATCCCGTGGGACGACGACGGGGACGTATGCATGCCGCGGGAGGATTACGAACGTTTCATCGCCGAGGCCCCCGCTCTCCTCGGGGACGAGTTCTTCATCGCCTCCCCCGCCACTCACCCGGACTATCCGATCAGCTTCGGCGTGCTGGGCTTGAAGGGCTCGGAGTTCGTCTCGAAGGTCGCGAAGGACCGCTCCTTCCGCATGCCGATCGGCGTGGACCTGTTCGTCCTGGACGAGATCGCGGACGACACCAGCCGCTTCCGCGCACAGTCACGCGGCACGTGGCTGTGGGCGCGCCTCATGTTCCTGCGTTCCATCCCCAACCCGCCGACGGGCCTGCCCACGCCCGCGCGCCAGCTGGCCTCAGCGGCGATGGCCTGCGCCCACTGGGGCATGCGGGCGCTGCGCGTCAACGAGGCCTCGCTGTACCGGCGCTGGCTGCGAGCCGCCCTCAAGGGCCGCGAGAACCCGCAGAAGGCAGCCGACGGCTCAATCCTGTTCGGCGATTTCGACGCGCGATCCGCGTCGCTGGAGCGCCTCCGAGGCTGAGCTCTTCCCAGCTCGCTCCGTTCCTTTCGAGGACATCACGGTGCACATCCCCGCCGCTTACGACGTCGTGCTCACGCGCGGCTACGGGGATTACATGCGCATTCCGGATCCGCAGGATCGCGTCACCCACGAGCCCTTCCACATCGTTTTCGGCCCCCACGATCCCGGCCCCCAGGCCTCCGAGGAGGCCAGCGCGTGAGCGAGAAGGACACCACGGCCTCGTCCCTTCCTGACGCGCAGGCCGCCGGCGATGCGCTGGTCGAAGCCACGGAAGAGGCGCTTGAGTCGCGCGGCCAGCTGGGGCGCGACTACCTGTGGAACACGGCCGCCTCCCTCATGTCGAGCCTCGCCGTGGTCATCATGGGCGTGGCGATCATGCGCTCGGGCGCCACGGATTCCTTTGCGCGCGCCCAATACGGCCTGTTCACCCTCGCGCTGGCGATCGGCCAGCAGTACCAGACGGTGGGTCTGTACGAGGTGCGCACCTTCCACGTGACGGACGTGCGTCGCCGCTTTGACTTCGGCACGTACCTGTCGACGCGCCTGCTGACCTGCCTGGTCATGGTGGGTCTCATCACCGGCCACTCGTGGACCGTATCGACGAAGGATCCCTACCCCGCATTCACGGTCATCGCGGCGATGGCGCTCCTGCGTATCTTCGACGCCTTCGAGGACGTGTATTACTCGGAGTTCCAGCGCTCGGGCCGCCTCGACATCGCAGGCAAGGCCTGCTTCGCGCGCATTTTCACGACGACGTTCCTGTGGTCGGGGCTCTACTGGTTCACTCAGGACCTCCTCGTGTCCACGATCATCACCTTCGTGGTCACCTGCGTGGTGCTCGTGGTGGCCTACGGGCTGCCCGCACGCGGCGTGTTTCCCTGCTCCCCTCACTCAATGCCCGAGGCATCACCGGGATCCTGTGGGAGTGCCTGCCCCTGTTCATCGCCGCATTCCTCAACCAGTACCTGGCGAACGCTCCGCGCTTCGCGATCCATGCGGTGCTCGGTGACGAGGAGCTGGGCGTCTTCGCGATCATCTACATGCCGGCCGTCGCGATCAACATGCTGTCGCTGTTCGTGTTCCGCCCCCTGCTCACCCGCATGGCGTTGCGATGGGCGGAGGGCAAGCGCGGGGAGTTCCTGTCGATCGTTCGCAAGGGCCTGGTGACGACCGCAGCAGCGTTCATCGTCGTCGCCGCTGTCACCTACGTGATCGGCGCGCCTCTCCTCACCCTCGTATTCGGCACGGACGTGTCGGGCTACGTCGGCGAGCTCATGGTGCTCGTTTTGGCGGGTGCCCTCAACGCGGCCGGCGTCATCCTCTACTATGCGCTGGCAACGATGCGCCGCCTGCGGGCCGTCCTGGTCGCGTACGCGCTGGCCGGCGGGACCGCCTACCTGATTGCGCCGATGCTCACAAAGTCCCATGCCATGATGGGTGCCTCGCTCGCCTACGCCGCCACCATGAGCCTGCTCGCCGCGCTGTTCACCATCTTCATGCTCATCCCCACCCCTCGTGCGGCCATCGAAACGGAGCCCGTCAATGACTGATCGCCCCCACTCCCCCGTCAAGGTCGGCATCTTCATGGAGTTCTTCCTGCCCTACCTGGGCGGTATCGAGCGCTACCAGGATCGCTTGAGCGAGCAGCTGCGCGCCCTCGGCTACGACCTGTTCATCGTCACGTCCCTGCACGACGAGTCCCTGCCTCGTTTCGAAGACAAGGACGGCCTGCGCATCTACCGCCTGCCCACCAAGGGCCTCTTCAAGCAGCGCTACCCCTTCTTCAAGCGCGACGAGCGCTTCAAGGAGACAATGGCCGCTGTCGAGGCCGAAAACGCCGACTTCTACATCGTCAACACGCGCTTCCACCTCACCAGCCTGCTCGGCGCACGCCTCGCGCATCGCCTGGGCCGCCCCGTCGCACTCATCGAGCACGGCACCGCGCATATGAGCGTGGGTAACCCGGTGCTGGACTTCTTCGGCGGCATCTACGAGCACGGCCTCACACACTTCGTCAAGAAGCACGTGACCTCCTACTACGGGGTGTCGCGCAACTGCAACAAGTGGCTGCGCCACTTCGGGATCGAGGCTTCGGGGGTCTGGTACAACGCGGTGACGCCGGAGGATACGGCGGTGGCAGACGACCGCTACGAGCGCGAGTGGCCGCGCGGCGGTTCCGACTCCGAGATCGTTATCTCCTACGCGGGGCGCCTCATCGCCGAGAAGGGCATCGTCGCGCTCCTCGACGCCTTCGCGCGCCTGCGCGCCGAACTGCCGGATGTTCCTTTGCGTCTCGCCGTCGCGGGCTCGGGCCCCATCGAGGAGGAGCTGCACGAGCGCTACGGGTCAGATCCGGCGGTGTCGTTCTTGGGCAAGCTCGACTTCCCAGCCGTTATGAGCCTGTACCGCCGCTCCGACGTGTTCGTCTACCCGTCCATGTACCCCGAGGGCCTGCCCACCTCAATCCTCGAGGCGGCACTGGGCGACTGCGCGATCGTGGCGACGCCTCGCGGCGGCACCGAGGAGGTCATCACTTCCCCCGCGCTGGGCTGGATCGTCGACGGACGTACGTCCGCCGAGCTCACGGATGCGCTCGTCCCCGCCCTGCGCGAGGCCGTCACCGACCCGGTGCGTCGCGCGTCCTGCGCGGCGGCTGTGGGCGCACGCGTGCGCGAGCATTTCACGTGGCAGTCCGTGGCCCGCGAGGTCGCTTCCGTCATCGACGAGGCCGTGGCACACTAACTTCCCGCGACGTCCCACCGCCAGACCTCCGTGCGGCGCGAGGCCTGCCCGCCCGCTCGCCGTCCGCGTGACACCCCGCCGCCAGACCTCCGTGCGGCGCGAGCACGCATCTTGTTGTCTATGGCTGCTCTGTGCGCCGGTGGGCGGCGGCCCGCCCGCGAGATCGCCACACGCGAGCTCCGCTCGGAGTGCTCGATCTCGAGGCCCGCCCGGGCCCTGCCACCGCCCACCGGCGCCGCAGCCACCCACCCAGCAGGCCTCGCACCACCCTCCAGTCGGGCGGCTACTACCACCGGCCCTGCCACCGCCGTAGACGACGCGTCCAGAGTCGAGGCAGAGGTTGACATAGGTCGGGTCGGTGGTGTCGAAGATGCAGCCGATTTCTTCGGGGGTTTCGATGTGGGAGTCGCCGTGGGGGTGCAGGACCATCTTCAGCCCGCATTCGTCGAGGAGCATCTGTCCCAGGACGTTGGCGTGACTGAGAATCCAGCTTCCGCCACTTCCTGCCAGGCCTGACGGGGATCCATCTGCTTGGGGCCCTCGGGGAACCAGACGCCCCACTGGTCGACACATACACCGATGGTGAGTTTGGAGTAACGCGGATTCTCCATGTTGATTGCTTATGACATCACTGTCTCTTTCTTCATCGAAAAGGCTTCGTACCTATCCACTGGCGCGGATGCGTCTATCGCGCCAGACAGGCCTCACCCAACCGACGATTCGACCACACACACATTCAATTGAGCGCTGAAACTTCGTTGTTGCAACGACGATAACCCGCGTATCCATGTTTTCAACGGGCGTCCACATTACGTTTTCTTCTAACAAAGACACAAAGAGTGGAGGGGTGGGCACAGTGTGCCCACCCCTCCACTCAGAGAGCTGTCAGACTCAGCCGTTCGTCGGGAAGTTCATGCCGACGTAGCCAACCTTCTCGCCGCGCTTGGGCCAACGGGTCGTGACAACCTTGGCCTTCGTGTAGAAGCGCACACCCTCGGGACCGTGGATGTGAGTGTCACCCAGCAGCGATTCCTTCCATCCGCCGAAGGAGTAGTAGGCGACCGGAACCGGGATCGGCACGTTGACGCCGACCATGCCAGCCTCGACGTCGACGACGAAGTGGCGGGCGGTATCGCCGTCGGAGGTGAAGATCGCGGAGCCATTGCCGAACTCGGAGGAGTTCACGATCTCGATAGCCTCTTCATAGGTATCGGCATGCACGACGACCAGGACCGGGCCGAAGACCTCTTCGCAGTAGACGCTCAGGTTGCGGTCCACATTGTCGATGATGGTGGGGGCCAGCCAGAAGCCGTCCGCGTATTCCTCACCCTCGGGGCGGTAGCCGCGGCCGTCGAGGACGATGTTCGCGCCCTTTGCCTCGGCTTCGTCGATCCACTTGGTGATGCGCTCCTGAGAGGAGCGGGTGATGACCGGACCCATTTCGGAGGCCGGGTCGGTGCCGGGGCCGACGACGATCTTCTCGGCACGAGCCTTGATCGCGGGGACCAGCTTCTCCTCGACACCACCGACGGCGACGATCACGGGCAGGGCCATGCAGCGCTGGCCGGCTGCACCGAAGGCGCCGGCGCTGATGTGCTGCGCGGCGAACTCAATATCCGCGTCGGGCATGACAATCGCATGGTTGTTCGCGCCACCCAGGGCCTGGACGCGCTTGCCATGGGCCACGCCCGTGTCCTGCACGATGTGGGCGACAGGGGTGGAGCCGACGAAGGAGATGGCATCGATGCCGGGGTGGGTGAGGATGTCGGTGACCAGGTGGCGGTCGCCAGCGATGACGTTGAACAGGCCGTCGGGCAGACCGGCCTCCTTGTAGAGGCGGGCGATGATCAGCGAGGCACTAGGGACGACCGAGGCAACCTTGAGGATGAAGGCGTTGCCGGTGGCCAGGGCAACCGGGTGCATCCACATGGGGACCATGGCCGGGAAGTTGAAGGGGCAGATGCCAGCGACGACGCCGACGGGCTGGCGCAGGGTGTGCACGTCCACGCCGGTCGAGGCCTGGTCGGTGAACTCACCCTTGAGGGCGGCGTTGATGCCACAGGCGAAGTCGATGGTCTCGCGACCGCGGGCGATCTCACCGAGGGCGTCGCCGTGGGTCTTGCCACCCTCACGCACGATGGCATCGGCAATCTCATCCTGATGATCGATGACGAGCTGGCGGAACTTGAACATGATGTCCACGCGCTTGGCCAGGGCGGTGCGCCCCCATTCCTTCTGCGCGTTGCGGGCGATCTCAACGACATGGTCGAGGCAATGCTTGTCGGCGAGAGCAAGCTGATCGACGACCTTGCCGGTGGCGGGGTTCTCGACGCCGATGGTCTTCTCGGAGTGAGCGACGTACTCTTCGCCGTTGACCCACAGGTTGATTGTCATTGGTTCTACCTTTCTTCCCATTCATCCACGAATGGCGAAACAACTTTGTTAGGACAAATAGTAGCACGTTCCTCAGACTAATGTCGCAACGTCCACAACATCAGCGCCAACAGGGCCCAGATTGTCCCGTCTATTGAACACGCTCCCCCATCACCAACTCCCCACACCAGCCAACGCGCCGTTTCACGAAACGTTTCACGCCGGGACTACTGACGCACCAAGGGCATACGGAAAAGGGGCGGCCGCGGACTAATCCGAGGCCGCCCCTCACGCACTCAGCGCATCACAGGTAGTGGCGCTGCGGCTTGCGATCGTTCTGGTAGTCCTCGTACGCACGCTGCGTCGACTCGAGCACGGACACCTCCGAGATCGCCACGTCCCACCAGGAGGATCCGGGCGGGTTGGGACCCATCAGGTCGGTCTCGATGTGGATCATGGTCGCACGATCCGAGGCGGCGGCCACCTTGTAGGCCTCCTTGAACTCCTCGATCGTGTGAACCTCGAGCACGTCGATGCCCCACGAGCGAGCGTTCGCCGCGATATCCACGCCAGCGATCGTGTCCGTATCCTCCAGGTGCGAGCCGGTCCCACGCTGGCGGTACTTCGTGCCGAAGCGCTGGGAGCCGCGCGACTCGGACAGGGCGCCGATCGACGCGAAGCCGTAGTTCTGCAGCAGGACGTAGATGACCTTGATACCCTCCTGGGCGACCGTGGCCAGCTCCATCGGAAGCATCTGGTAGGTGCCGTCGCCGACGATCGAGACGACCTCGGACTGCGGACGCGCCAGCTTGACGCCCATGGCGGCCGGGACCTCGTAGCCCATGCAGGAGAAGGCGTACTCAACGTGGTACTGGACGGGGGTCTTGGCCTGCCACAGAGCCTGCAGGTCGCCGGGCATCGAGCCGGCGGCGTTGATGACCACGTCCTCGTCGCCCATCAGCTCGTTGAGGGCGCCGAAGACCTCGGTCTGCGCGGGCAGCGGGGCGTTGCCCACGTGGTAGCACTGCTCCACCTTGGCGGCCCAGGCCTCGCGCTCGGCGGCGATCTCGGCGGTGTAGGACTCGTCGACGCGGTAGTCGGCCAGCTCCTTGGTCAGGGCAACGAGCGCCTCGCGGGCATCGGCCACGACCATCTCGGCGCTCTGCTTGGCGGCGTCGAAGGGCGTGATATTGATGTTGACGAAGGAGACGTCGGGGTTCTTGAACTGCGTCTTCGAGGCCGTCGTGAAGTCGGAGTAGCGCGTGCCCACACCGATGATCAGGTCGGCCTTGTCGGCCAGGTGGTTGCCCGAGTCGCCGCCGGTGGAGCCGACGCCGCCCACGGAGCAGGGGTGATCGCAGTTGATGGCGCCCTTACCGGCCTGCGTGTCGGCCACCGGGATACCGGTAGCAGCAGCGAACGCGCGCAGCTCCTCCGAGGCCTCGGAGTAGATGGTGCCGCCGCCGGCGATGATGAGGGGACGCTTGGCGGCGCGAATCTTGGCGACCGCGCGCTCAATGGCGGCGCGCTCGGCCGGGGGACGGCGCACGTGCCACACGCGCTTGGCGAAGAACTCGACCGGCCAGTCGTAGGCCTCGGCCTGAACGTCCTGGGGCAGGGCGATCGTCACGGCACCGGTTTCAGCCGGGTCAGTGAGGACGCGCATGCCGTTCAGGAGCGAGGGGATCAGCTGCTCGGGACGATTGATGCGGTCGAAGAAGCGAGAGACGGGACGGAACGCGTCGTTGACGGTCACGTCGAGCGAGGTCGGATCCTCGAGCTGCTGGAGGACCGGGTCCGGGATGCGGGTCGCGAACTGGTCGGAGGGGAAGATGAGGACGGGCAGGCGGTTGGTCGTCGCGGTCGCGGCGCCGGTCACCATGTTCAGCGAACCGGGGCCGATCGACGCGGTCGTCATCCAGGTCTGCAGGCGGTTCGTCGTCTTGGCGAATGCCGTGGCCGCGTGGACGGCGCCCTGCTCGTTGCGGGCATGATGTAGGGCATCGGGTTCTCGCCCTCGGCGGGCGCGATCTCATTCTGCAGCAGGGCCTGACCGATGCCGGCAACGTTACCGTGGCCGAAGATGCCGAAGGCGCCCGCGATGAGTCGGCGCTCGACGCCGTCACGCTCGGTGTACTGGTTGGACAGGAAACGAATGATTGCCTGTGCGACCGTCAGGCGCACGGTTCCCTTGTAGGCTTCTTTGCTCATGGGTAGTCCTCTCGGATCTTTCTTACTTGTTCATGGGCAGCCGGGGGTCCACTTCCTGGTTTTCCCAGGTTGCGCGGATCCAGTGGTGCGCCGGGTCATCGGGGGCGAGCCACACGAGGTCCTCGTTCGGGCCGGCCATGACGTTCAGGTAGTACATGTCGTAGCCGGGGGCCGCGACGCAGGGGCCGTGGTAGCCGTGGGGCACGAGGGCGACGTCGCCGTCGTGGACCTCGCAGCACAGGTCGATCGGGCGGCCGGGGCTGCCGTAGGTGCGGTGCAGGCCAAAGCCCTTGGAGCCCTCGGGGCCGTCTTCGATCTCGAAGTAGTAGATCTCTTCAAGCTCGCGCTCGTCCTCGGAGTCCTGCTCGTGCTTGTGGGCCGGGTAGGAGGACCAGTTACCGCCGGGGGTGATGACCTCGCAGGCCAGCAGGTGGGAGGTGGTGACGCCCTCGACGGCCAGGGAGTAGTTGTTGACCTGGCGCGAGCAGTCGCCGGCGCCGCGCAGGTCGACGCGGACCTGGCTCTTGGGGTAGTAGGCGACGGGGATGTCGCGGGTGGCAATCGCGGAGGGGAAGGCGAAGCGGCCACCGTCGGCCGAGGCGATGGTCAGGCTCTTGCCGCGTCCGACGTACAGGTAGTCGGTGACGCCGGAGAAGACGCCGCGGCGGCCCTCGAGCTCGAAGGTCTGCCCGTCGACCTCGACGGTGGCGCCGCCGGCGAGGGGCAGGACGAGGAGCTCTGACTCGCCGGTCTCGACGACCTGGGAGGCTCCGGCTGCGAGAACGAGGACGCGCAGGCCCGAGAAGGCCCAACCGGCACGCTGGGGGTCAATATCGACGGTGAAATTGCCATGGCCGGAGGAGCCGGCGGGAACGTAAATGTCGGGAAGAGTCATCGTAGTCTCCTGAAAGTTGGGCATCGGTGCCGCTGAATGAAAAGGGGGACGAGGCTGGGGCAAGTCGGGTGGGTTACGGGAGGACCCCCGTTTCGACGAAGGCGTGCAGCTGCTCGAGGGTGGGCATAGCGGTCGAGCATTCGATGTGCAAACACACGTAGGCTCCAGCGGCCGAGGCGTAACGGATCGTGCGCTCGAGGTCCCATCCTTCGACGAGGCCGTGGATGAGCGCACCTCCAAAGGCGTCCCCCGCGCCGAGGCCGTTGACGACGTCCACGTCCCAGGCATCGACCCACACGCGCTCGTCGGCGGTCTTGGCGAGGGTTCCCTTGGGGCCTTGCTTAACGATCGCCAGCTTGACGCCCCGTTCGAGGAGGGCGTCGGCGGCGCCTTCGGGATCGGAGACGCCGACGGCCATCTCGCATTCCTGGCGGTTACCGACGGCGACGTCCACGCGGGACAGGACGGCTGCGACGCGCGAACGCGCCTGCGCCATGCCGCTCCACAGATTGGAGCGGTAGTCGAGGTCAAGGATCGTCACGCCATTGGAGCGGTCGCGATGATCGAGGGCGCGCAGGTGCAGGCCGAAGGAGGAGTCGCGCGACAGGCCGGTCACGGTGAACCAGAAGATTCCCGCGCGCTCGACGGCGTTCCAATCGACCTGATCCTCCCCCAACTCCAGGTCCGGGGCGCTGGGCTCTCGATAGAAGTAGAGCGGGAAGGAGTCCGGCGGGAAAGCTCAGCAAAAGTCACGGGGGTGTGGAAGTCACGCACGGTGACGACATGGTCGGAGGAGACGCCGAGGCGCTCCAGCTCTCGAGTCACGAAACGACCGAAGGGGTCATCCCCCACGCCGGTGATGACGCCGGAGCGATGCCCAAGGCGCGCGGCGGCGACGGCTACGTTCGTCGGGCTTCCACCGAGGAACTTTCCGAAGGTTTCGACATCTTCGAGGTGGGCACCAACTTGGAGAGGAAAAATGTCAATGCCGGAACGACCCATTGTTAGAATGTCGACATAGCGGCGCTCGAGAGACATGGCGCCTCCTTCCTCTCCATTGGGGTGGCCCGTAAACCATTCGTTCCAAGGATGCACTATCAACAGGCAATCGTCAAACTTTGTCTGTACAATATGTAACAGCGCGTCACTCTCACCCTTTACATCAACGCTGATACTATGTAACCCTAAATATTTAGCACCGCTGTCGCGCCACACACGAAGGTTTGACATGTCCAAAGCATCGCCCACCTCGGAGAACACCCCCTACGTTCCAGACATCACACTGGATCGTTCCTCCCCTGTGCCGCTGTACTTCCAGATTTCAGAACCCATCGCACAGCTCATCAACTCCGGCGCCCTGCCCGCGGACACGCGCCTGGAGGACGAACTGTCGATGGCTGCGCGACTGCATGTCTCCCGCCCCACGGCACGACAGGCGCTCCAGCGCCTCGTTGACCGCGGCCTCCTGACGCGCCGCCGCGGCGTCGGCACGATCGTGTCCCCGCGCCACGTTCACCGCCCCATGGAGCTCACCTCCCTCATGCGCGACCTCGTCAACGCCGGCCACAAGGTCCACACGACGATCCAGCGCTACGAGGCGCGCCCGGCCAACGCTCAGGAAGCCGACATCCTCAAGATCACCGAGGGAACACTCATCGTCCACATTGAGCGCACACGTTTTGCCAACGACGAGCCGATCGCCGTGCTTACCAACTTCATCCCGACGGACATCGCACCAACCATGCAGGAGCTCGAGTCCGCCTCCCTCTACGACCTGATGCGCGAGCGCGGAGTCACCCTGGCCTCGGCCCGCCAGGTGATCGGCGCCCGCAGCGCGACAACAAAGGAAGCCAAGCTCCTGTCCGAGCACCGCGGTGCCGCCCTGTTGACGACACAGCGCACGACATACGACCCCTCGGGACGCATTGTCGAGTACGGCAACCACATCTACCGCGCATCGCGATACTCCTTCGAGGCTAGCCTTTTCGCCCAGTGACAAGACATTGACACTTTGTCCTAACAAACTGTTGACAGGCGTAGGTGCTCGCCGTAGACTTATCTCCGACGGAGAAAGTCGAAAGCAATCACAAAGGAGTGCTTCCCGCCATGTCCATCGAGTACACCCCCGGCCCCCTTCTGGACGCCGCGCGTAACACCCCCACCGCCCTGTGGAACGATTCCTCGGATCCCAGCGAGCTGGCGCAGTCCATCTCCTTCGGCGGCGTTGGTGCTACCTGCAACCCGACCATTGCTTACACCTGCATCAACCAGCGTCGCGACGTGTGGCTGCCCCGCATTGCGGAGCTCGCCAAGGAAATGCCCGACGCCACCGAGTCTGAGATCGGCTGGCAGGTCGTGCGCGAGCTGTCCCTCGAGGCCGCCAAGCTCCTCGAGCCCATTTTCGAGGCCGAGAACGGCCGCAACGGTCGTCTCTCGATGCAGACGGACCCGCGCCTGGCCCGCTCCGCCAAGGCCCTGGCCGACCAGGCCGAGGAATTCCACAACCTCGCTAAGAACATCATCGTGAAGATCCCCGCCACCTCGGTGGGTGTCGAGGCCATCGAAGAGGCCACCTACCGCGGCGTCTCCGTCAACGTGACGGTCTCTTTCTCCGTCGCACAGGCCGTCACCACGGGCGAGGCCATCGAGCGCGGCCTCAAGCGCCGCGAGGCCGAGGGCAAGGACACCTCCCAGATGGGCCCGGTCGTCACCCTCATGGTGGGCCGCCTCGACGACTGGATCAAGGAGGTCGCCGAGCGCGACGAGATGTTCCTGGATCCGGGTCACCTCGAGTGGTGTGGCATTGCCGCCTTCAAGCGCGCCTACCAGGAGTTCCGCAAGCGCGGCCTGCGCGCCCGCATGCTCTGCGCCGCGTTCCGTAACGTCATGCACTGGTCCGAGTTCGTCGGTGGCGACGTCGTCATCTCCCCGCCGTTCAAGTGGGCCAAGCGCATCAACGACTCGGACTACAAGATGGAAGAGCGCATGGACATCCCGGTGCGCGAAGACATCATGAAGACGCTGCTCTCGATACCCGAGTTCGTCCGCGCCTACGAGCCCGACGGCATGACCCCGGAGGAGTTCGACACCTTCGGCGCCACCGCGAGGACCCTGCGCGGCTTCCTGCAGGCAGACGCTGACCTCGACGCCCTGGTGCGCGACGTCATTATGCCCGCCCCGTGATCCACTCGGTGGCCCCACACGTCGCGTGTGGGGCCACCGCCGGTCACGGTTTTTCTGCTCTCCAGCACCCCCTCACCTAGAAAGAAGCAAAGATGCTCAACATTGCCGTTATCGGCGCCGGCCGCATTGGCCACGTCCACGCCAAGACCATCGCCGCACACCCCGGCGCCACCCTCGCCCTCGTTGCCGATCCTTTCGGCGATGCCGCGCAGAAGCTGGCCGAGGTCTACGGCACCCGCCACACGACCGACGTGGACTCCGTCTTCACCGACGAGGGGGTCGACGCCGTCGTCATCGGCTCGCCCACGCCGCTGCACATCCCCCACCTGCTCGCCGCCGCCAAGGCCGGCAAGGCCGTGCTGTGCGAGAAGCCGATCGCTCTGGACATGAAGGACGTCGAGGCCGCCCGTGACGAGCTGGGCGCCGTATCCGTGCCCGTTATGTTCGGCTTCAACCGCCGCTTCGACCCTTCCTTCGCCGCGGTTCACGCCCAGCTTGAAGAGGGAAAGATCGGCGATCTGGAGAACCTGCTCATCATCTCGCGCGACCCCTCCGCCCCCCCGGCCGAGTACGTGAAGGTTTCCGGCGGCATCTTCCGCGACATGACCATCCACGACTTCGACATGGCCCGCTTCTTCCTGGGCGACATCGTCGAGGTGCACGCCTTCGGCCAGAACTTCAACGAGGAGATCAGGGAAGCCGGCGACTTCGACGCCGCCGTGGTTACCCTGAAGAACGCCGCCGGAGTCGTCGCCACCATCGTCAACAACCGCAAGTGCTCGGCAGGCTACGACCAGCGCCTGGAGGCCCAGGGCTCGACGGGCACCCTCAACGCGGACAACATCCGCGCCACCACCGTGCGTCTGTCCAACGCCGAGGTCACGGATGCGGCCGAGCCGTACCTGGACTTCTTCCTGCAGCGCTACGCGGACGCCTACCGCATTGAGCTCACCGCGTTCATCGACGCGGTCGTCGCGGGCACCAAGCCCACGCCGTCCATCGACGACGCGATCGAGGCTCTGCGCCTGGCCGAGGCCGCCACGAAGTCGGCAAAGACCGGCAAGCCCGTGTCGCTGGCCTGATAGCGTCTCGAAAGTCCCGGCGGGGGGTCCCTCCCCACCGGGACTTTCGTATAGTGCGCGAGTAAAGGAGGTGCCCATGGCCGCACGCGAGCGTCCCGTGACACAGTCCGACGTCGCCAAAGCTGCGGGTGTCTCCCGAGGCCTCGTCTCTCAAGCGCTGTCCGGTGGCGGTCGCATGACTCCCCCGACGCGGACCCACATCCACGAAATAGCAGATAAACCCGGCTACTACCCACATTCCGGGGCGGCCGCCTATCACCACGGCCTTACCCTTGGGACCGACCTGGGCATCGTCGGCTACCACGACATCGACCTGGCTCGACGCCCCGGCTTCGAACTCTCATCGATCAATCAGAATCCGCATAAGCTCGCTCAGGCGACCGTCTCGTCGGTACTCTCAGCACCATCTCACGAGCCGGCGACTCTGAGCACTGTTCCGCGCCTCATCGTGCGCCAATCCTCCACTCGGCGAGAATCCTAGCCGTTCGCGTTTGTCACCCCTTGTCCCGCCCTTATCAGGACAAAGAATTTACGCCAGAGTTTGTCATGTTAAATGGTAACGTGCGTTGTCAGCGCTGATGCGCACTTTCCCCACAATGTAGCAATGAGCAACCTCTGACAGTACGAATGCCTCTCGGCATCGGTGTCATCTCTTTGGGTTGGATGGGCCGACTTCACTCGCGCGCCTACGCCAACGTCACGAAGCACTTCCCCGACCTTGAGGTCTCACCCCGTCTCGCCGCGGCCACTGCCCCCCCACGCACACGAAGATGCTCTCGACTCCCTCGGGTTTGATCGCAAGTACGAAGACTACCGTGACCTGCTCGCGGATCCCGAGGTTGACGCGGTCTCCATCGTCTCCCCCAACTTCTTGCACCACGAGATCGCTCTGGCCGCAATCGAGGCCGGTAAGCCTTTCTGGATCGACAAGCCGATGGGCATCAATGCTGCGTAGTCCCCCGTGTCTCGGCCCCCACCACCTTCGATCGACGATTATTCTGTTCCAACAACGTAGTTAGGGAAATCCATGTCCAGAAAGAACCTGTCGCTCGCGACGGTGACGCCTGCTCAGCTGCATGACGCAGTTGAGAAGACGCCTGCCTCCGGGCCCCGCCGTGGCGTTTTCGCCATCGCCGCTGTCGCTACCCTCGGCTCCCTGCTCTTCGGTTACGACACGGGCGTTATCTCCGGTGCACTGCCCTACATGTACATGCCGTTCGGCGCTCACGGCCTCGGCCTGACCCCGCTGGAAGAGGGCGGCATCTCCGGCGTCCTCCTCCTCGGCGCAGCATTCGGCGCCCTGTTCGGCGGCATCATGTCCGACCGCTGGGGCCGTCGCCACAACATCACGCTCCTGGCGATCCTGTTCTTCTTCGGCGCCGTCGGCAACGCGCTCTCCCCCAACGTGTGGGTAATGTACATCTTCCGCGCAGTCCTCGGCTTCGCCGTTGGTGGCGCTTCCGCCACGGTTCCGGTCTACCTGGCTGAGACCGCTCCCAAGCGCATCCGCGGTGCCATCGTCGCCGTCGACCAGTTGATGATCGTCACCGGCCAGCTCCTAGCCTTCTCAATCAACGCGCTCATCGCCACGATGCGCGGCGGCCCCGAGCTGACCGTCACCGCCGACCCTTCCGGTCTGCTTCCCGCCGCGTACATCGGCCAGACGATCAACTTCGACACCCTGGCCCTCATGCAGGCCTCGCGCGGTGGCACCCTGGGCACCGCGCAATACCACGAGTTCCTCGCGCAGCTAACCGTCACGGCAGGCAACGGTGACACGTGGCGTTACATGATCGTCCTGTGCTCCATCCCCGCCATCGCCCTGTGGATCGGCATCCGCCTGATGCCCGAGTCCTCGCGCTGGTACGTGGCCAAGGACCGTCTCTACGAGGCGATCGGCGCTCTCAAGCGCGTGCGTAACGAGGCCGTCGACGGCCCCATCGTGGACGAGCTCCAGGACATCGTGACGGTCCACCAGGCCGAGATCTCCAGCGATCACAAGGGCTTCGGCCACGTGTGGCGCACCCCCTGGCTGCGTAAGCTCATGATCGTCGGCATCTTCCTGGCCATGACCAACCAGCTGACGGGCGTCAACACCGTCATGTACTACGCGCCCAAGGTCCTGCAGTATGCGGGCATGGACACCTCCTCCGCGATCGTCGCTCAGGTCGCCAACGGCGTCATGTCCGTGATCGGTTCCACCCTCGGCATTTGGCTGATCCTGAAGTTCCGCCGCCGCCAGATCCTCATTGCCGACGTCATCGGCGTGGGTATCTGCCTCCTCGCGATTGCTGCGGTCTTCCAGTTCATGATCGCCCCCTACATGAACGCGCAGCAGACGCCCCCGGCGTGGGCCGCCTACGTTATCCTCGCGCTCATGGCCGTGTTCATGCTGATCGTTCAGTCCTCGAACGGCACGATCGTGTGGACCATGATGGGTGAGATCTTCCCGAACAACGTCCGTGGCGTCATGAACGGCACCGCCATCTTCTGCCTGTGGGTTGTCAACGCGATCGTCGGCTGGACCTTCCCGGTCATGATCGAGGGCCTGGGCGGTGGCCTCACCTACACCGTCTACGGCATCATCAACCTCGTGGTCGCCGTCGTCCTCTACCGCATCATGCCCGAGACCTCGGGCAAGTCGCTGGAGGAGATCGAGAAGGAGATGGAGGAACGCTTCTCCTGATCGATGGGGCGGGGGCGCTGCGGTGCCCCGTCCTCCCCTTTACCATTAGTTTGTCTGGACAAACATTCATTTTTGCTAGAATTGCTACTACCGGCACACTGGCCAATGCAACACCGCGACTCATAGGAGAGCTGCAATGACTCACGTCTACGATCCCGCCACCGCGATCAACGACCCCAATGGCATCACCTGGGGCATGCACCCGATTGCGTGGCGTAACGACGACATTCCCGAGGTCGGCGAATGGAACACCATCGACGTCATGTTCGACGACCTGGCCGAGAGGCCGGCTTCGCTGGCACCGAGGTCGCCGGCTGGTACCCCTCGAAGGAAGAGACGAAGGAAAAGGCCGACGCCGCGGGCCTGAAGATCGTTGCCCAGTGGTTCTCCAGCTTCATCGTCCGCGACGGCGTCGAGGCCGTCATCCCGGACTTCCGTGCCACCTGCGAGTACCTGCAGTTCCTCGGCGCCACCCGCGTCGTCGTCTCCGAGCAGACCGGCTCGGTGCAGGGCATCCGCGACATCTGCATCTTCGAGAACAAGCCCGTTCTCAAGGACGAGGAGTGGCCGGTCCTGGCCGAGGGCCTCAACAAGCTCGGCGAGATCGCCCACGAGTACGGCCTTGACCTGGTCTACCACCACCACCTGGGCACCGTCGTCCAGACCAAGGATGAGACGCTGCGCATGCTCGAGCTGACCGATCCGGACAAGGTCTCCCTGCTCTTCGACACGGGCCACGCGTTCGTGGGCGACGGCGACGTCATGGGCCTGCTGCGCGGCGCAATCAACCGCGTCAAGCACGTGCACTTCAAGGACGTGCGCCCCGCCAAGATGGAAGAGTCCCGCCAGGCCAAGCGCTCTTTCCTCGATTCCTTCCTCGCCGGCATGTTCACGGTCCCCGGCGACGGCACCATCGATTTCACCGAGCCCTACGCCTTCCTCGTTGAGCACGGCTACAAAGACTGGATCCTCGTTGAAGCCGAGCAGGATCCAAAGATCGCCCCTCCGCTCGAGTACGCGCACATCGCGCGCGACTACGTGAAGGGCACGCTGCTGGGTCAGTGAGCAGCTTCGCGCGGTTCCTCAACTTCCCGCGCGAATCATCTGGGGGTGGAAGCGACTCGTTCGCTTCCACCCCCTCATATATGCCCCAGCGCGCACATTATCCGCTGTTCGCCCTCATCCTCATCGGCGACGCGATCGCCCTGTGGGCGTACCGGCGAGAGGCGAATACGGCGGTCCTGAGACGCCTCGTTCCATCGGTGCTGGCCGGCGTGGGGCTCGGTGCGCTCCTACTCGTTGTCAGCACGCAGACCCAGATGCGCCGGGCAATTGGCGCGATCCTCCTGCTCCTCGTCATCGTGACGCTCGCCCAGCGTCACTGGGGGCCTCCGCGCGTCAGCCAGGGGCGCGTCGCTCGAGCCGCCTACGGGACGCTCGCGGGATTCACGACAATGGCGGCGAACGCGGGCGGACCCGTGACTTCGATGTACTTCCTGGCCTCGCGCTTTTCCGTCACCGAGTTTCTCGGGACAACCGCCTGGTTCTTCTTCACGGTGAACGTCATCAAAGCGCCCTTCACGATCGGCATGGGCCTGCTGCACCTCGAGCACCTGCCCCTCATCGGACTGTTGGTCCCCGTGGTGCTCACGTGCGCGTGGGCGGGGGTCCTCCTGGCGGCCCGCATCCCCCTGCGCGTCTTCGAGCCCCTCGTCATCGCGACGACAATCGTGGCGACGGTACCGCTGCTCGTATAAGAAGATTGTCAGCCACGCCGCTACAGCACGCTCGAGAGCAGTCCTTGCTCGGCACGTTCTCCTACCTAAAGAGCGAGACTCATTCCCCTGTGGCGAAGCATCATGAAGGGATTGAGACACTCCACCCCAAGCGCGGCACATGCATCCGGAATCTTGATCCGTCTCTTCGACCTAGGTGCTGACTTTTCATGCGTGACGACCACCCACCCGTTTGCCAGTGCGTGCGCAACGATCCAGGAGTCCGCAACGCGTTGAAACTCGCTGACTGCCGGCGGCTCATAGTTGTCTTTTGCCCACGTCATGACCTGCTGGTAGCAGGCCACCACACGCGAGTCGGGAGCGATAAAGTGTTGCTTATGCTGCTTCGCCCAGTCCCTGAGAGGATCACCGTCGCCCGCGTCACCCAGTTCGTCGTACACCGACTTGATACTCACGGCGTGTTGAGAGGCGAATAGCCGGACGAGAAAGTCCCAATATCCGGGGGCCAGATCGAACGCATAGTACGCATTTGCCGCATCGATGAAGACGTTCGTGTCGAGGACGTACATCTCTCACACCACCTGGAGATGTCTCGCCAGTTCGTCGAACACTTCCCTCTTGTGCGTGCCGATCATACGGAAACTTTCCGTGAATCCTGTACGCCCCTCCAGGGTGGATGTAACAATCGCGGTCGCAAATGAACGCCCAAGACGCGCGGTGAGGGTGTTGTAATAGTTACCGCCGCCATTGCGACGCTTTTCGTCACCGTAGTCAGCGCGCACCGCCTCGAGAAGCTCTCGGTAATGCTCGTCACCAATCCGCTGAGCTCCGTGCAGTCTGTGGAGTGCAACCTCGGCGGACACGCCAAAGCGACGCGCAACCGCACGGTAATCGAGCACAGTTGTCGCATCGTCGAAAGCCGTCAGCGCCTCGTCAGGCAGCAACACACATGCAGCGACGCGATTGCACCATGCCTCTTCACCGGCTCCACCAAGCAACCGATCACCCCCAGACAATGCACTGTGTCCAAGAAGCAAGTGGGCAAACTCATGTAGGAGGGTAAAGTTCTGTGCGCTATACGGCTCGTCAGCAACGTTGACGAAAATCAAGGGGGCAATATCGTCGTAAAGGCTAAATCCACGAAACTCCCGCGTAGAGAGCTTCCTCGTGTTGCTCGCACCGACAACGCCACTCCTCATGACAAGCACACCAACGCCTTCAAGCGCTGCGACGATATCGTGGCGCCATTGCTGGGTTCCGGTCGCCGATACGTGATCGAGTTGCAGGAGAGAGCGTACGCGGCGAGCAATAACCCGCGGGGAATCCTGCGCGCTCGCAGACCCTAGGAATGGAAGTTTCTCCGCTCCCTGTTCGAGGGCGTAATCGTGATACCAATCCTGGAACTGCTGATAGCGGTCGATGGTGTCGAGAAGATTCCCGGAGGGACGCTCAATAGCGGCACTCTCACGGGTACGCATATCGGCGATAGGCAGTGTCTCATCGGGTGGTTCAGGCATGATGAGCGCCCCGAGGGACGTGTGGGTGTAAGCCGCAAACTTCTCGAGATCGTGAAGAGTCGGCTGGCCGCTTCCATCCATCCAGTCCCCAAGTTTTGAGAACTTCGTCAGCGCTTCCTCGAAGGTACGCTCAGAGCGCTGGAGGGCCCACGAGAGCACTGGCTGACTGACGGCGACTCGCGCGCTCATGGCGTTCCTCCTCCCACGCGTATACCGATGCCCCTATCGTACAGCGGGCCCTATCATTTCCGTCTCCTTGGGGTGTTTTCTCACCGATATCACCCGCACCGATCAGGAATCTCCGGCTATGACCCTCGTCATCGCGACGACCATCGTGGCGACAGTGCCACTGCTCGTATAAAAAAAGTTGTCGGCGCGAGCAATGCCCGCGCCGACAGCCTCGTCTCACACTCGAGGAGCTGTGATGACCAGCGGCAGAGCATCACCGCGAGCATCGCTCGGAGGTTGCTCCCCCGCCTGCAGGGTCAGGCTCTGCCCATCCCACGAGCACGCCGCGCCCGGCGTGAGAATCGTGGAACGCGAGTAGTCGAATCCGCTCGGCAGACCCGACACCTGCGTGACGGAGGCATCCGCCACCACGGCAACGTGGTCCTCGTGAACGAGGAGGCGGACCCAGGCCTCGTCCTGCGAGGACTCAGCGGTGACGGCCTCGAAGTCCTTGGCCGACAGCGCGCGTACGCCGCGCAGCTCCGATCCGTACAGGTCGTTCCAGGCTCCCAGGTCCTCGAGGCACTCACGCTGCTCGCTCGGGATCGTGCCATCGGCCTTCGGACCCACGTTGAGCAGCAGGCGACCGCCGCGCGAGACCACGTCCACCAGGTGGCGGACGGCGGCCGCGCCGCTGAGGTACTGGTGCTCGCCCTCGGCACGGTTGTAGCCGAAGGACAGGCCGACACCTCGGCAGTTCTCCCACGGCTTGCCGCTCGTCTCGGAGTCACCCATGTGCTGGTATTCGCTCGTCAGGTAGTCCGCGTGAACGCCGCCGTAGCGGTCATTCGTGACGCCCTCGGGGCGCGCCGCGTAGAAGTACTCGAAGAGCGTACCCAGGCCGTAGGGGCCGAAGTTCTTGCCCTCGTCCGGCCACTCGATGTCATTCCAGATGACGTCGGGCTGGTAGCGGTCGATCAGGTCGCGAACGTGCACGAAGCAGTAGCGCGCATAGTCCGCATCCTTCGGGCGACACAGGTCCTTACAGTCATCCTCGGAGAGGATCGGGCGGTGGGGGCGGTAGTGCCAGTCCAGGCCGCCCGAGTAGTACAGGCCAACCCGCAGGCCCTCGTCGCGCGCGGCATCCGCGAAGCCAGCCACGAGATCGGTACGCGGTCCACGGCGCACCGTGTTGCGCGTGCCCGTCTCCGGAGCATCCCACAGCGTCACGCCGTCGTGATGCTTGGTCGTCAGCACCGCGTATCCGGCGCCCGCGCGGTGGAACAGGCTCATCCACTCAGCTGGATCCCACGCGTCAGGATCCCACGCGTCCAGGAACGCATCGTACGAGGCCGACCCGTACAGGTCCTTGTGGCGCTGCGCGGCCGGGGAACCCGGGATACGAATCGTGTTGAAATACCACTCCGCGTAGGAATTGTGGGTAAACCAAGCCTCCCAGTCCTCCTCGACGCCCAGCTCGCCATGGTCCTCGGCCCAGGCGGGCACCGAGTAGGGACCCCAGTGGACGAAGATACCCAGGGGGGGCGTCCTCGAACCACTGCGGGGTCGGGCGGGACAGCGCACTCCAGCGCTCGGTATCGCTCATCATTTCGCTCATGGTCGTCATCGTCCTCCGAAGGCACCCAGGGTGACGCCCTTTTCCAGCTGCTTCTGCAGGAAAACAACCAGCAGGATCGACGGGATCGTCGTCATCGTCACCGCGGCCATCAGCGGGCCCCAGTCGGTGCCGCGCTCACCCGAGAACATCTGCAGGCCCAGCGGGATCGTCGCCAGCGTCGAATCGTTGACCACGATGAGGGGCCACAGGAACGCGGACCAGTAGTCGATGAATGCAAACACGCCAACCACCGTGATCGGAGCCTTGAGCAGGGGCAGCAGGATCTTCGTCAGGATCTTCCAGTCGCTGCAGCCGTCGATGCGCGCCGCCTCCTCGAACTCGAGGGGGAAGGGACATGAGGAACTGACGGATCAAGAACGCGCCGAAAGCGCCGAACGCGAAGGGCACGATGAGGGCAAAGTAGGAGTTCACCAGGCCCATGCGCTGCATACCGATGTACAGCGGGATCACGAGGACCTCCTGGGGCAGGACCAGCGTGCCCAGGAACAGCATGAACAGGTGATCGCGGCCCTTGAAGCGCAGGCGCGCGAACGCGTAGGCGGACAGGACCGACACGACGACCACGAGGGCCGCACCTGCCAGCGAGACGATGAACGAGTTGAGGACGACTCGGCCAAACGGAATCGAGTTGAGAGCCGACGGATAGTTATCCCAGGCAATTCGGCTGCCCGTCGGGCTCAGGCTGAAGACCTCGGTCGTGGGCTGAGGGAGGTCGCGACCATCCACACGAAGGGGAAGATGAAAGCGACCGCGATCAGGCTCAGGAGGACGACCGAAATAATCGTGGAAAGACGCTTCTTGTTATGCATCGTAGTTCACCCACTTCTTCTGGCCAGCGAACTGCAGGGCCGTCACCGTCATGACAATCACGAAGAGCACCCACGCCATCGCGGACGCGTAGCCGAGCTTGTCGAAAGAGAAACCGTTGCGGTACAGGGCCAGCACGATCGTGTTAGTCGCCTCGCCCGGGCCGCCCAGCGTCAGGAAGTAGGGCTGAGCGAATACCTTGAAGGCGCCGATGATCGTCATGACCGTGCAGAAGAAGACAGTCGGGGAAATCATCGGGAACACGACCTTGAAGAAGCGCTGGACGCCATTGCAGCCGTCGATCGTCGCAGCCTCGAGAACCGAGGTGTTCAGGCCGTTGAGGCCTGCCGTGAGGACGACGATGTTGTAGCCCAGACCTGCCACAGGCTCATCATGAGCAGCGAACCCATCGCGAGAGCCGGGTGGTTGAGGAAGGGGATGTGCTCGATCCCGAAGATGGCCAGGACCGAGTTGACCACGCCGTTGTCGGAGAGCATGAGGCGCCAGATCAGCGCATTACCGACCATCGGCGTGACAACTGGAATGAAGAAGATGACGCGCAGGACACGGCTGAGCCATTCAGGAACGCGCTGGAGCCAATAGCTCAGGCCGATCGAGATCACCAGGTTCAGCGCCGTGTAGCAGGCGGCGAACACGACGGTGTTGCGCATGACCGTCCAGAACGCCGGATCTTCGCCGCTGAGCATGCGCCGGTAGTTTTCCACTCCGATGAAGCGGCCGCCTCCGAAGATCGACCAGTCGAAGAAGGAGATCACGAGGGACGCGATCAGGGGCAGGACGATGAAGAGAACAAAGCCCGCCATTCCGGGCGACAAGTAGACGAGGGCGCGCAGGCCATCGCCCCGCCGACCCCCAGCGCGCGCGGAGTCTTTGCCGCGCTTGGAGGCCTTCGCCTCCCCCCGCGCCCGCCGCGCCCGAGGGCGCCTCGCGGCCGGGTTTCACAGTGTCAACGCTCATGAGCTATGCACACCTTTCCGTCGAATGTCAGTGGGTCCCACAGTCCCGCTCACGCCATCGTTAGCGCTAACGGAAGGAAACCCACGAAACGAGGCCGGGGAACCGAGCGGTCCCCGGCCTCGTTCATGGTGAGCTGGGATCAGCCAGCGGAGTTCTGCAGATCGGTGAGGATATCCAAAGCGGTCTTGGTGCCGCGGAATCCCTCAGGCGAGTACTGCTGGAAGGACGTGTTGATCTGGTTCCACGTCGTGGTCGTCACCAGCGGAGTGCCGTTGTCGAGCAGGACCTGCACGGCCGCCGCACTGTCCGCGGGCTTGTTCGCGGCCCACTTGTCCATCGCGGACTCGACCGAGGGAACGGTGCCTGCTTGTCAGCAACAGTGCCGATGACCTCGGGGGTCACGAGCTCCTTGAGGACGTTGAACGCAGCCTGCTTGTCCGGGCAGGACTTCGAGATGCCGAAGCCGGAACCCTGGATGACCGCACGAGGCTGGCCGGTGGGGGTCGGGATGACGGCGACACCGAGCTTATCGCCCAGCTCCTTCTCGAAGGAGCCGTACATCCACGGGCCGTCCACGATCATCGCGGCGGTGCCGGAGGTGAAGGCAGTCTGGGCCGGGCCATCGTTGTCGGCGGCGTTCGGGGCAACCGCGACCTGCTCCTTGTGAACCAGGTCGAAGGCGAACTGGACGCCCTCAACGAACTTGGGATCCGTCAGGGTGTTCTTGCCGTCCTTGGATACCTGGCCGCCAAAAGCGATACCGAAGTCGCCGGGGGCGTTGCCCAGGAGGAGCGGCTTGACGGCGATGCCGTACTTGCCGTCACCCGTCAGGGCCTTGGCGTCCTTGAGGAACTGCTCGGTCGTGTAGGAGGTCGAGGGGGCTTCCAGGCCGGCCTTCTCGAACATCTCACGGTTGTAGTACAGGACGTCGGGCTCGGCGTCGTAGGGCAGGGCCAGAACCTTGCCATCGACCGTCATGCCCTGCATCATCGCAGCGTTGTAGTCGGAGGCCTTGATGCCGGCGGCTTCCATGTAGGAGTCGAGAGGCTCAAGCAGGCCGGACAGCTCCTGCGCGCGGGCGGCCTGGGTGGTGAGGATGCAGGGCGCGTCGGAGGCGACCATGCGGGTCTTGACCTTGGTCCAGTAGTCGTTGAAGGCCGGGCCGTCGAAGGTCAGGGTGAAGTTGGGATCCTTCTCCTTGGCCGCGTCCACGAAGGACTGCCACTGAGCACGGTCGTTGTCCGTGGAGACCCAGGTGTACATCTGGTGGACCTGGTCGGAGCCAGAGCCACCACTGGACGACGCGCTTCCCGAGCCGCACGCGCCTGCGAGCAGGGCGAAGGCCGAGGCAGTTGCACCGAGTGCGAGGAACTTGGAGATAGTGGGGCGCACGCTGCGCTCCTTCCTTGTCAGGGGCACCGGGGTTCCAGTAAACGCGTCGCCTCTCTGTAACGCGTGTCCGGGAACGTTCCCGTGTGTGCCGTCTCTCGTCATTGAAATTGACAGGACAACTATACCAGCCCCCGAACAGGACACACAAGCTATATTTAAAGTTCATCACACCTGGCGATTAACCCCGACTCACCTGTGAAGCCCTCACAGCCCACGGGTGACAGGCTTTTCAACCGTTTTTGACAAACTCTTGCCAGCCTGTCACCCCTTCAGTTGGATTAAACAGGGATTTTAATTGTCCAGGACATCCCGCAGCGCGTCATCCAACGACGCGGCGTCTCCCCCCGAGCATCGCCTCGAGGCTCTCGAGCGTGTGGTGCGAGGGACCTGCCAGGAAGGCGACCATCGCGCCCACCTCGGATGCATCCACGCCCATGCGAGTCGCCCAAGCGCGCTGGTACAGGCGCAGCTGAGTCACGAAGTACGCGACCTTGTCCGGCTTGGTCGTGGCGGTCACCGGGCGGCCACTCTTCCAGTCGACGACCAGGAAGCGGGGCCCACTCCCGCCAACGCGCTCGAACACGGCGTCGATGCGCCCCTGGACGGACACTCCGCCCACCTCCACCGAGAAGGCCTCCTCGATCGCGACGGCCCGATAGTCCGCGAGTTCCTCAGACACAAAGGTTCGGAAGTTCGCGCGCAGGCGCTCAAGGCGCTCACGCTCACCATCCGTCAGCAGAGCCTCGTCCGCACCGTCATCACCCCCGGCCAGCGCGGCGTCCTCACCCGCGCTCACGCCGGTGCTCTCAGTGCTCTCCGAGGCCGGATCCGCGCTCGCGAGGTGCAGCTCGCGCTCCACCCACGCGTGAAACACCGTGCCCAGCGCGGAGAACGAGCTGGGACGAGCCGGCATCGGCCGACGCATGTCACGCGCAAACTCATCAGCATCTTGAAGAAGAGCCGACACGGAGGTCGCGGGAACGCGCTCTGCCCACAGATCGAGGACGGGCGTCTGCCGGGACAGGTGATACTCCTCGATGAGGGCGACCGTATCGCGCACCGCCGGGTCCTCGCCCAGCTGTGCCAAGGCCTCGTACACGTCCTGATCCTGAGGCATCGCATCGATCTGCGCCTGCACTGCCGCAGCGGCAGCCGCAACGCGCTGACGCGAGGGGCCAGGCGCAGGCGGGAAGGTCTCCGAAGCCGTCGGGCTGCTCAGCTCCACGCGGTCTTCCACGCCCGGGACCGGCGTTATCAAGCATGCCCCGCCCCCCATCGCAGGAGCAACACCCATATCGCGCCAGGTGCCGCTGCCCCACATTCCGGGATCCTCCACAGATTCGATAGTGCCGGCGGACGGTTCCGGCGTGTGCTCAAAGAGCTGGGCGCTTGCTTCCATCAGATAGCGCGCCGGGAACTTCGGTGACGAACTGCCGGGATAGAGCCATGACCCCACCAATAGCTGCGCACTACGCGCGCGCGTCATCGCCACGTATGCCAGTCGGCGCTCCTCGCGCTCCGCATAGACGCCAACTGCGCGCCCGTACTCTTCCTTCACCCACTTGTCGTAGGCTGCCGACGGCTTCTTCGCGCCCTCGACATCCAATTCGAAGGGAGGCAAGTCCGCGTAGTCTCCGCGCAGCGGGTGCGGCAGATCGCCCCCCCTGCGTCAGCCAAGCCTTTTCGTAGGGCGGTTCATCTTGCCACGCCACGGACTTCTTGCCCTTCCCGTGGGAGGGAAAAACACCGTCGCTGAGACCAAAGACGACGACCCCGTCCCACTCGAGCCCCTTCGATCCGTGAACCGTCAAAATCTGTACGGCGCGCGGGTCGGGTTCACCTAGCGGCGCTTCCAAGCCTTTTTCTCGTTCGTCAGCCACCCGCAGGTAGGCGAGGAACGACCCGAGCGACGCGCCCGGTGTGTCCTTGTCGTATGCGGCGGTCACGGCGATGAACTCGTCGAGCGCGGCGCGGCCTCCCATCGACAGTGGGTCCGCGATCACGTCGTCCAAAGTGCCCATGATGAGGATCGCGCGCTCGACCTGCTCGGTGACCGAGCGTCCCACACCCTCGCGCACCTGACGCAGCCGTTCGCCCAGCAGACGCACGCGGCGCACCGCCTCCTCGCTGATTGCGGGCCGCCCCTCGGCCGCCCACCCGGGCTTCGGAGGGGAATCCACCGCATCCAAGAGAATCGCCTGATGAGGGTGAACACCCTCCTGACGTGCCAGGAAACGCGCCCAGTCACCCAGCGCCATCAGGTCGGCCGCACCCATGTCAATGCCAGCCAGCAGGCGAGCCAGCCACGGGGATGCCTCCACGTCGTATGCCAGTTCCAAGGCGGCGCGCACATCCTGCACGGCAGGCTGATCGAGCAGACCACCCAGGCCCACGATCTCCGTGGGGATGCCAGCATCGCGCAGCGCGGCATCGATGAAAGGGAAGTCCTTGCGCCGCCTACTAAGGACGGCAACCGTGCGTCGCTTACCATCCTTCGTCGGCTGCGAGCGTACACGCCGCACAAAGTCGACGGTCGCGGCCAAGGCCTCGTCGTAAGACTGCGAATATGCGATGTCCACCGTGCCGCGCCCCGCCCCACCCCTGGGAACCAGGACGGGCGATTGCGCCTTGAGCGCATCCTTTCCTGCTGATAGGACGCCACTTCCCGCAGGGGTGCCGCCACCCTGTTCGCAGCGTCCAGGATCGACACGTCGTTTCGCCAAGCCGTGGACAGGGTGAGTGTCTGTCCCTCTTCCGATGCGCCAGTCTGGAAACGCTCCAGGAAAGACTCCAGGGACGAGGCCGAGGCCCCCCCCTCCATCCGTAAATCGCCTGATTCGGGTCTCCCACCGCAGTCACTGCGTGGTCGCTAAACAGCGTGGAGAGGAGGTCCATCTGGATCACCGACGTGTCCTGGAACTCGTCGAGGAGGACCGCGCGGAATTCCTCGCGCAGAGCCAAACGCACGGCCGGAGCCTCGTGCACAATACGGGTGGCCAGGACCAGTTGGTCGGAAAAGTCCAGGACACCCATGTCACGCTTGCGCTGCTGGTAGGCCTCGATCGGACCGAGGAAAGCGATACGGCGACGGTTTGCACGCAGCAGGTTCCGCGCTTCCTCATTCGTCTCGCCCACCTGCTCGAGCTCGCGCCCCAGCTCCTCCAGGGCCTCGCGCGCACTCTCCACCGTGTACCCATGTTCGGCGAGTTCGCCCGACAGATGCAGGACCTTTTCCACCGCGCTCAGCGGCTTGAGCTCATCATCCAGGTCGGTGGGCCACGACTCAACGATCTGCGTCATGAGGTCGATTGCCCCGGCCTCGGAGAGCATCGAAAAGTCCGGGTCGATCCCGATGCGCATGCCATGCTCGGAGACGATGCGCTCCGCAAAGGAATTGTAGGTCAGCGACACCGGGTCCTCGTCGAGACGCTCACGCAGCTGCGGCATCTCGCGTGAAAGCAGGCGGATGCGTTCACGCAGGCGCTCCCCCAGCTCGCCGGCCGCCTTGCGCGTGAAGGTGAGGCCGAGGATCGACGACGGGGTCAGATCCGGGTGGTTCGCCAGGAGCCAGAGGACCCGCATCGACATGGTCTCGGTCTTGCCCGACCCCGCGCCCGCAACGACGAGGAGCGGGCGGCGCGGAGCCTCGACCACACGCACCTGCTCCGGGGTCGGAGTCTTCGTTGCATCGACGATTGCCTGGATCTGCAGGGCGCCAAGATTCATCGCACTGTCCGTTCCCACATCACTCCACCACCTTATGGCCGCGCTCGCGTGCCGGGCACAGCCGATCGAAAGAACAGTACGCGCAGGCCGCATCCGAAGGACGCGCCTCAAAGTAGGGACCTCGCGCGGACTCAGCGACCTCGCGAACCTTGTTGCGCCACTGCGCAAGCGCCTCACCCTGCAGTGGCTTCTGATCGAACGTCTGAGGCTTCTTCTTCGTGCCGAGCAGCGCGATACGAGCGCCCGCAACGTCCTCACCCGAGGCGAGAAGAGCCAGCTGGTAAGCCGCGAGCTGCGCGTTCTCATCAACCTTTCGATACGGATCCGGATTGCCCCCCGTCTTCAGGTCTGTCACGCGCACGCCCTCGTCGACGTACTCGAGGCGGTCCATCCGGCCTCGGATGGTCACACCCTCAACCTGCGCCTCAACCTTCTGCTCGACGTCCACCCTGCCGGGAACGCCCACGAGGTACGATGCCAGGTTCTCGACAATGGCGCGCGCACGACGATCCGAGTGCCGCCCCGCCCACGTGTCCAGGTTGTAGCCCAGCTCCTCGATGCGAGCCTCAAGGGCCTCGGTGAGTTCCTCCGGTGTGCCGTGCGGGTGTTCCTCGGCGACGGCGTGAATAAGGGTGCCGAGGCTGGCTGCTGCGTTCGATGGGCCGTCAGCACCGACGGTGGTCAGGAACCAGCGCAGCGGGCACGCCAGCGCGCGCTCGAATTGCGAGGGAGACAGCGTGAGCTCACCCGCGTACTCCTCGTCAGTCGTGGGCGTACCGCCCGCGCCCAGCCACCGCTTCGGCTGCGCGGAAAGCACGTCTTCGCGCGCCATCAGGGCCAGCAGGGTGGCGGCGAGCTGCGCGTCTGCCGGGTTATCGGGGCTGGCCGCACGCGCTCGCAGGTCCGCAATGTGCCCAGATAGGGACAGAGGCGCGTCCACCTGGTCTACCGGCACAATGTCGTTCTCTCGAGGCGTGCCCGCCAAACGCGCCACCAGATCCAAAAACACCGAAGGCGCGGCATCCTCCGAGCGCACCGCGCCGGCATGCACGACGCACCGCGCGCGCGTCAGGGCCGCGACGAAGAGGCGGTATTCGTCGTCCAGCACCGCGCGCCGGGCCGAGCGCGTCGAGTCGATGAGTTCCTCGCGCCCGTCCTCGCCCACGGCGACGCGGCCTGCGCCCACGTCCGCGAGGAGGTCAGCGCGCAGGATCCGATCGCGCAGGCGCAGGTTCGGCCATGCCCCATCCTGCAGGCCAGCGAGAACGACGACCTGCCAGTGGCGCCCCATCGCCTGCGCGGGGGTAAGAACCTCGACACCGCCCGGGCGCACGCCCACGCGCGAAATCGTGTCAATAGGGACCGAGCCAGCCAGCAGCTCGGAGGCGAAGCGTACGGCCGAGCCGGCGGGGTTGCGCTGCTCCCACACGTCGGCAACGCGCAGGAGGGCCACGACGGCGTCGAGTTGGTCGTCGTACCAGCCCGACGACTCGTCCGACGCGATGGCCCGAGAGCGCCACTCGCCCGCCACCCCGGACGCCTCCCACAGGGACCACAGGCGCTCCTGGGGGCGCGCGCTGCCGCTCATCCCCAGCTCCCACAGGCGCACGGCCGTCTCAAGCGGACGTGCGAGCATTACGGCGGCGCGAGCGCGCTTGCCGCCCATCTGTTCAGCCTGCTCCAGGTCGGGCCGCCAGGTCTGCGGGTCACTGACGAGGTCGGCCATCGTCAGAGGAATCGGCGTGGTCTCCTCTCCGGCCTCCTCCGCGGCCTGGGCACGCGCGGCGTTCAGGCGGCGCAGCAGCCGGTGGACCGCGAGCGCGTCGGCGCGCACGAGGGGCGACGGCAGGAGGCGTTCGGCGAGTTCACGGCGCACGGCCGCGTCCGTGTCGCTCTGGCCCGTCGGCATGGTCACGAGGTCCAGGAGCAGGCGCGTGGTCGGCTGTGTTGCGAAGTCGAAGGCGCGACTGCCTCCCGCGACGGGCACACCGCCGCGCTCCAGGTAGCGGCGCGTTTCGACGACCATCGAGGAGCTGCGAACGATAACAACCTGATCCGAAATCGATGCCGTCGTGCAGGTGGTGGGACCTGAGGGCGCGCGCGATGAGGGCTCCCATCTGCGAGGGCGTGGCACCCAGGTGAGTCATCAGACGGCCCGCAGGTGCGTCGTCTGCAACCCCAGCCTCGCGTCGGGCGGGCGAGCCGGACTGTGCGATGCGCGCGCAAGCCTGGCGCGCCAACTCGCGCACGGCGCGGGACATGTCGTAGACCTGGCCGAGCTCGGCGATCTCGACGCCGAGGGCGGATGCGAGCCTGCGGTCCAGGTGCGGCTCGCCGCCGCGATACCCGGCCACAGCCACGTCGGAATCCGAGAAAGCAACGATGCGGGCGCCGGCGTCTCGGCAGGCCTCCAGCAGCCTCAGCGTCGAAGGCGTGCAATCCTGCAGGTCATCGACGATCACCACGTCGGGCACCGGGCAGGGCGCCTGCACGCCATGGGAGGGCGCGTCCTGCTCCCACGCGTCAATGAGGTCGGCCGCGAGCGCCTGGATGCGCGACAAGTCCACGCGCAGGGTCCGCGGATACTCCGGGGAACGCTCGGGGCCCTCCTCCAGCGCCGCGACAATCGCGCCCGCACCCTGCCATTCCGGGCGGCCGAACCGGTCCCCGGCCTCGGACAACTCGGCGGCGCCCATCCCGGCCTCGCCCGCGCGGGCCACCAAATTGCGCAGCTCCGCGCGGAACGCCGGCATCGCGCGCATCTGCGGTCCAATGTCCTCGGGCCATGGGGCATCCACGGACTCCAGGGCCTCGGCGAGCATCTGGTCCTGGGCCGCGCCCGTCACCAGCTCCACGCCCTCCAACGGCACGTCACGCTGGGTACGCCACGTGGCCACCACCTGATAGGCGAAAGAGGCGGGGGTACGCACCGGGCGCACCGCGTCCGGGCCAAGAGCCTGCGCGCGCGGGGTCAGCACGTCGGCGCGCGTGCGATCGGGAGCGAGAATCAGCGCGGAGCGGCCTCGGGAGGCCGCCTGCTCGAACACGGCCAGGGCACACGTGCTCCGTCCCGACGACGGCGCGCCGCGCGCAATCACGTCGCCCGAGCGCGCCGCCTCCACGACCGCACGCTGGCGCGCGTTCAGCTCCGGCAGACGCCACCAATCGGCGCTGCGGCTGCGCAACCTGACCTGAATTTCGCTCATAACGCAATACTCGCAGACCCCACCCGCATCTGCGGCACATATGATGGCCATGACGACATTTACCAGCAAGGAGTCACCATGGAGATCTTCATCGGCATCCGCGACAACACGCGCCAGCTCGGTCTCGACGTCGACATGAGCGAAAACGAGCTCATGGCCAAGGTCAACGAGGCCCTTGCCTCCGCCCACGGCGTCCTCGACCTCACCGATACCAAGGGCCAGCGCACCCTCGTGCCCGCCCACGCCCTCGCATACGTGCAGATCGCCGCCAAGACCGAGCGTCGCGTCGGCTTCGCGATCCACTGATTCGCGCCCACACAAACGAGGCCGGGGAACCCGAGCGGACACCATACCGCCCGAGGAACCCCGGCCTCGTCTATACCTGTGGCCTCAGGCCTTCAGGTGAATGTCCTTCATGCGCTCCCCGTGGCGCTTGATCACGTACTCCGTGATCTCGTCGACGTTCTCCGGGGACGCAGCCAGCGACGGGTAGGTGAACAGCGTCGCGCGCACGAGGCCGAGAGCCTCGCCCGCCACGCGGCGACCCCACAGGGACAGGCGCGCCGACAGCTGCTCGTCAGCCTCGATCTGCGGACCCAGGTGCGCGCGCACCCAGTGCCCTTGCTCGAAGGGCCACACGTCCTCGATCCCCTCGAACAGGCCGTGCACCTGCGCGACGCGGATCAGCATGTCACCCAGCATGCCGCGGGTAATGAACGTCTTGACAGCCCGCTCCGCGAACGTCGTGGGACGCGTGCGCGCATCCAGATCGTCGTACGCGCCCGAGAACGCATCACCAGCCGCCAGCAGATCAAAGCCGCGGTGCTCACTCCACACCTCCAGCTGCTGGTAGAGCTTGAAGCAGCGCGCCGCCATGCGCGCATGCTCCACGTGAGCCTCGAACGTGGGAGCCTGCTCGCCGTCCTTCGCCAAGCGCGTCATGAACGCGAGCGACGAATAGGCGAGAATACCAAGGACTTCGGCGTCGTCGGCGGGGACGGAATCAAACTCGTGTGCCATGACTCCAGCATAGTGCCTGACAAGCTCCACGGCCCGCCGCATGGGACCCTGTTCTTCCCGATTAGTGCCTGTCTCTGTGACCAGCCCCTCCCCCGCGAACTCGTCACACACCATTACACTGAAAGGTGACCACCGGAAGACCGGTCGCATTCTTGAGACATAACACCTACGCGCGGACGAGTTTCCCCGCGCCAGATAATGCGCGATCGGCACCGACCCCAACCCCGGAAAAGCCCGGGAGACAAGGTAGATCGTGACCAACACGAGCACTGAGGCAACTGTGCCCACCACCGACGTTGACACCACCGAGAAGGCCGCCCCGGCCTCGTCCGTCGAATACTCCGCAGGCGTCGTCCGCCTCGGCAACATCAAGCCCGCAGCCCCCGAGGTCGAAGAGGCCACCCCGGACATTTCCGGCAAGGGCGAGGATCTCGACAAGAAGTCCTTCGCGGACTTCGGCGTCACCGACCCGATCGTCGACGCCCTCGAAGACAAGGGCATCACGCACCCCTTCCCCATCCAGGCCCTGACGCTTGGCCCCGCGCTGGAGCGCCACGACATCATCGGCCAGGCCAAGACCGGCACCGGCAAGACCCTCGGCTTCGGCATCCCCGTGCTCGAGGACGTCATCGCGCCCGACGAAGAGGGCTACGAGGACCTGCTCAACCCGAACAAGCCGCAGGCACTCATCATCCTGCCGACCCGCGAGCTCACCAAGCAGGTCGCCCAGGACCTGCGCGAAGCCGCCAAGTACCTGTCGACCCGCATCGTCGAAATCTACGGCGGCGTCGCCTTCGAGCCCCAGATCGAGGCTCTCGAGCGTGGCGCCGACATCGTCGTGGGCACGCCCGGCCGCCTCATCGACCTGCTGCGCAAGGGCCACCTGCACCTGTCCGGCGTCGAAACCGTCGTCCTCGACGAGGCCGACGAGATGCTCGACCTGGGCTTCCTGCCCGACGTCGAGACGCTGCTCAGCCGAGTCCCCGAGAACCGCCACACCATGCTGTTCTCCGCGACCATGCCCGGCCCCGTCGTGGCCCTCGCCCGCCGCTTCATGGTCCAGCCCACCCACATCCGCGCGCAGGATCCCGACGACCAGAACCAGACCGTCAACACGGTCAAGCAGGTCATCTACCGTGTTCACGCCATGAACAAGGTCGAGGTCGTCGCCCGCATCCTCCAGGCGGAGGGGCGCGGCCGCACCGTCATCTTCTGCCGTACCAAGCGCACCGCCGCCCGCCTGGGCGAGGACCTGACCGCCCGCGGCTTCGCGGTCGGCTCGCTGCATGGCGACCTGGGCCAGGGCGCTCGCGAGCAGGCTCTGCGCGCCTTCCGTAACGGCAAGGTCGACGTCCTGGTCGCCACCGACGTCGCCGCGCGAGGCATCGACGTCGACGACGTCACGCACGTCATCAACTACCAGTGCCCCGAAGACGAGAAGATCTACATCCACCGCATCGGCCGCACGGGCCGCGCGGGCAACTCGGGCACGGCCGTCACCTTCGTCGACTGGGACGACATTCCACGCTGGTCGCTCATCTCCAAGGCCCTGGGCCTGGGCGTGCCGGATCCGCTCGAGACCTACCACACCTCCCCCCACCTGTTCACCGACCTGGACATCCCGGAGGGCACGACCGGTCGCCTGCCGCGCGCGAAGCGCACGCGCGCCGGCCTGGACGCCGAGGTCCTCGAGGACCTGGGCGGCTCCGCTCCCCGCTCCGAGGGACGAGGCCGTGGCGGCTCGCGTTCGGGTTCCGGCGGATCGCGTGGTGGCTCGCGTGGTGGCCGCGGGCGTTCGTCGCGTGGTGATTCGGCTTCTTCCTCCGACGGGTCGCGTTCGCGCGGCTCGCGTCGCGGCGCCCAGGACGGGGATCGCACGCTGAACGCCGGCAAGGCCGGCCGCTCCGACCGCGGCACCCGTGGCCGCGGTCGCGGCGAGCACTCGCAGCACTCCGATTCCGGTTCGGCTGGTTCTGCTTCGGCTGGTTCCGCTTCGGCTGGTGCTGAGCGCGCGCCCCGCGCCCACAAAGCGCATCCGCCGCCGCAAGGGCGGCGAGTGAGGCGATAGCGCGCTGCGTTGATACGACATGAGGAGGGGTCCGAGCCGAAAGGCTTGGGCCCCTCCCCTGTTTGGGCCTCAGGGCGTGGCAAGACTCAACCTGATCGGGTGTAGCACCTCATCGGCAACAGGCTTGCACGTGGGTTGCCTCGCTGACACTGCACATGCCGGTGTCCAACAGCCCCAGGCCGCGCAGCGCCGCACTAGATACAGCAGCAATGCACTAGATAGGAGAGCATTGCACTGCCTACTATCCAGTGCAACGCTGTACTAACTATTGCAATGCGAATGCACAACAAGCCCCGTCGCGGAAAATGCTGCTCCATAACAGCTCCAACAAGCCCTCATCGGAGCCGCAGCTAACAGCTCTGCACCACTTTGGGAGCATTACACCAGTTAGGGAGCATTACACCACCTCCGAGCTGGTGTAATACCCCGCTAAGTGGTGTAACACCACTTAGCAACAAGTAGCGGCGCGGAGAGATACCTCGACTCCCAGTTAAAACACGAGGCAACGCAGCTCAGCGGCGACTGAAGAGACAGTTCACCACCGAGAAACACGCGCCAGCGACGAGGCCACTGACAACAGCACTCATCAGTCGCCTAGGCGCAGCAGCACTGTCCGAACAACTATATCCATCCACAGAAGCGCTCACACCAATCAATTCTTCCCCCGTAGATACAGAGATAGCAGCATGCCCAACACCGCTTTCAGCACCATCAAAACTTCTCGAAGACACAAATTTGATTGCCTCATACCTCCCTTCGCTATTTTCATCAGACCAATCCACAAGATTGTGTTCCGCCTCACCACTAACTTTAAGATACCGTCGCACATAGTTTGACACTGTCGCAGAACAAGAAACATAGAGCAACGCAAAAGCTGCGGAAGATGAAATAGTAGCCTCAGTCACCATCAAAGCAAAATGTGCATTTCCATCTTCACAAGTGAGAATCGCTCCACATTGAGCAACGATAGCATTAAGCTGCCTATATGAGCCAAGAAGATCTGGCAAAAGAATCCCTACCACTACAAGGAGACCAGCAGTCACCTGTCGAATCAACCCAAACCTTCCCTCATCAACACAAAAACCTACTAGAAGACAGAGGCCAAAAGCAATCAAAATAAGAGAAACATAGCTAACATCCAGCGAAACAGCATCAAAGTTCTCCATTTCACGGAATAGCGTTCGCGGAACATGTCGAACAAAAGACCACACAACATAAAAGACAACAAGAAAATACGATGTAATATAAGCTTGAATTAAAAAGATAAAAAATCTGCTTGCGCGCATAACAAAATAGGGGCGCAACACGCTAAATAGAAACACTGTGAGAAAAGCCAACGATACATACCCCCGCCCTTCAGAGGCAAGCCACAGGAGATGCCGCCAGTAAACAAGACAGTTCACGCCGACTAAGATTAGAGCGAAAAGAACTAAATGCACCATTGACCGCAAACCTCTATCGGACTTAACATAGAAATTAATTGCCTTAATCTGACTCCACGAACGTACGCGAAAGTTATGAGCAAACAACAGAGACCTCCAAAATTTGGTTAGTAATTCAAGCTAGAAACAAGCAGCTTGTCATGTGCGAGCAACTCACCGCCCCACGTCGGGCAGATCCGACTCCACCAGGACCGGGTTCAAGCGCACCCATTCCACAGCCAGCTCCGTGATGTCGTCGACTGCCTGGTGCGACATGGAGCGGCCCTTCAGGGAGGCAACGGCAGCCTCGGCCCGAGCCACGGAGGCAGGCGGCATCGGCAGGCCTGAACGCACGACAATCAGATACTGGTCCAGCAGCGCCCCAAAAGAACGATCCCAGTTGATGCCGCCGTTGTCATACACTTCATGGCCGACCCGCCCCGCAATGCGAATGACCTCGCCTTGCAGCGTCTGGCACTGACCACTGTCGGGCACAAGAAGATCCCATAATTCCCCGTGCTGACGCAGAGCAGGCACGGACGGATCCAGCTCCAGCCGCTCCCCCACAACAGGCGCGCGCTGAGCCTCACACTGCTCCACCCCGAACAGGGCGCACAGCTCCGACAACGCAGCCGAGGCCTCGTCGAACTCCTCCTGAGAGAGCCGCTCCGGCAGACCGTGCGTGATGAACATGCAGCGCATCCGGTCCATTGCCCGCAGCGCGATGGGCACACGCTCGCCGACAGGTGCACCAACGGACAGAAGCAACCGAATCACCGCGAGCGCGCGTGGGGCATCCAGGAAGTTGTGCCAGGACACCACGTTCTCGACAAGCGTCGCCTTCCCGTACACCCTCGAATCAGCAACAACCAGCGGATCCGCGCCCCACGAAATCATCCGTGACACGTCGGCAACAGGGAAACGCTCGACGACGCCAAACAACGCCGTCTGGTCGGAGGTATCGCGCGCATTGATGTCACCTCCGCGAGCGATCAGCATCGGAATCTGGTCGAGGCATCGCGACCGAACGCACGCGTGGATCGGGGTACGCTCGTACCGATCACGCGAGTTGATCTCCTCGCCCCGCGCGAGCAGGAAGTCCGTGATCTCCTCGGAGGCCGGGAAGTGCATGAGCCGCGACTCATAGGCAGAGCCCCGCAGGTACGCGCCGACTTCGCAGCGCTCGACCGCTCGCGCGACGGCCTCGACGTCCCCGGATGCGATGATCTGCTCGATGTCCGCGGGCAGTGTCTTGCGCAGGCGCATGCCTACTCTCCTCTCTGAGTTCCTGGCGCCAGTCTCACCGCGCCCCTACTCCCCCCTCAGACGACCCGACACCGTGCTTCGCGCGCTCCGTGAGCACGCGCTCGACGACGCGCGGCAGGCGGGTGGGAGTGTCGCGGTGGCGACGAAGCGTGAAGAACAGACGCGCGCGGGTTAGCGTCGAGACACGCACGGTTTCGGGCCAGCGCGCGGCCACGTACTGCACGGCGTCGGCGACCTCAAGGCGCCGCGTCGAGTTGCCGACGCGCACCCACAGCTCGGCCTCGCCCTTGCCCTTGGGGCCCTTCAGATACACGGGGCGCATGGACGGCGGGATCGTCACCCGGCACACCTCCTGGGGCCCGTAGCCCTCCTGGGGGTCCGAGGCCTCAGCGAAGTCGAGGAGGGGCAGCGCGGCCGCGTTGGTCCCCAGGCGCTGGCCCCACAGGTCGCGGATCCACAGCTCGAAACGGTCGGCATCCGGGGTCTTGAGGGTCGCATAGTCGGGGCCCAGCCCGATGAGGCGACCGTCGTCGTCCACGCCGATGAGGAGGGTGCCGCCGCCGGAGTTCATGAACGCGGCGACCGTCTTCGCAATGACGGTCTCCATGGCGTCGTCGCGCTTGCCGGCGCGCATGTTCCAGCGGGCGCTCGACTTGAATTCGAGGGAGTCGGATTCGCCGCGCTTGGCGACCTCGGCGATGGGCTCGAGGCCGGGGCGCGGATGCAGGTACGCGACAATCAGGGAAACGACGATGACGACCACGAGGGCCACCGCCGCTGCCACGCCGATCATCGCGGGGCGCCACATGTCGGAGGAGGAGAAGATCCAGCCTGCGACCAGGAGGCCGCCCCACAGGCCGCCCAGGCCGGTGAGGGTCGCCGAGGCCGTGGACATCGTCATGCGCGAGGCCAGGAGGCGCCGCACGACCATGCCGATCACCCAGGCGATGACGAGAAGGAGGACCTGAATGCCGATCCACCGCAGCAGGTCGGGGTTCTGGGGTGTGGCCCCGAAGCGGGGTCCCTCGGCGGTCATCTGCGCTCCTCACACAACGAGTCGGCGGTGGGTCGGATACCAAAATCCTATCCCACCGCCGACTGGCGCTCAGCGGGTCATGCGCTCAGCGCAAGGACGTGTGCTTCTCGATCGAGCGAGAGGCCCACAGGCCCATGATCAGAGCGAACAGAGGCACGAGGATGTAGGAACCGATGCCGATGACGTTCGGTTGCCCCTCGGTTCCCATCGTCGCACGGTACGAGGTCCACATGATCTCGGTGGAGAAGTGTCCATCAGTCGTGACGGACAGCGGAAGGAAGAACGTGCCAACCGTGGAAAGCACCTGGTTCACGATGTACAGCAGGACGAAACCAATGATCGGCGCGCCGAAACCCATGTGATTGAAGCGCCCTTCCGCACCGATGGACATGACGGCACTACCCTGCACGAGCCACGACAACCACACGAGCACCTGAACCACAATCATGATAACGACGGTGGAAGTGGGAACTCCGGCCACGAGAGAACGAGGCCCGGCCGTGTACTCGGCGAGGCTAATGCCATCGCTCCACGCGGCGGCCGACGCGACGGCAAGGATTCCGCCGACGGCCAGGACGAGGGCCAGGAGGCACTCGATCGCCATCCGGGTGATCTTCGCCCAGAAGATAGCCGTGCCGGAGATCGGCAGGCTCATTGTGAAGTAGCCGCGCTGCCCGTACAGGGTCTTCCAGTAGTCGGCCATCGCCGCGATCGCGCACGCGACCGGCGTGAGCGCACACAGGGCGTAGGCGAGGGTAGCGGTGGAGCCGCTGATCCCCGGCAGCCCCGCGGCGACGATTCCCGCAGCAACCGCGATAACAGCGATAAACGCCCCGAAGGAGCGCCCGTCCGCGCGGTAGCGCGAGCGAATCTCGTAGGCAAGCAGTTTGGTGAACATCAGCGGTACTCCTTCCGGAAGATGGCGTCGAGGGAATCGCCGTGGGAGGCGCGCAGGTCGTCAGCATCGCCTTGCAGGAGGACTGTCCGTCCTGCATGAAGAGCGCATAGTCGACGAAGTGCTCAATGTCGGAGATGAGGTGGGTGGACATGATGAGCAGCGAGGCAGGGTCGAACTCGCGCAGGATGCCCTCGAGGATCACGTCGCGCGTGGCGGGGTCGACGCCGCTGATGGGTTCGTCGAGGAGGAACACGCGGGCGCGCCGGGACATGACGAGGCTGATCTGGAGCTTCTCCCCCATGCCCTTGCTCATCTCGCCGAGGCGTCGGTCGGTGGGCAGCCCGAAGAAGTCGACCATCGAGGCTGCCTTGTCGGCGTCGAAGTCGGCGAAGAACGTGGAGTAGACGCGGATCGCATCCGCTGCCGTCCACTCGGTGTTGAGGAAGTCGGCGTCGGGCAGGTAGGAGACGATCTCCTTGGTGGCGACGCCGGGCGCGTGCCCGTCGATGGTCACGGCGCCCTCATAGTCGGAGAGGACTCCGGCGAGGATCTTGAGCAGCGTGGTCTTGCCACAGCCGTTGGGGCCCATGAGGCCGACGATGTGCCCGGAGTCCAGGCTCAGGCTGTAGTCGCGCAGGGCTGGGGTCGCTCGGTAGCTCTTCGTCAGGCCGGTGACCTGGACGAGGCCGGGGACAGCCGCGCTCGCGCCTGTGGGTTGGGTGGTCATGAGAGTATTTCCTCCTGGTTTACAGGTCCGCGTTCCAGCGTTCATCGACGAGGCCGTGGGCACCGTCAACATCGACGCCGAGTGCTCGGCAGGCGCGGATGAAGGCGTCTGCTGCGGCGCGCGCGTCCTCCTGGCGGAGGGCGTGGAGCGCCGTGTCGTCGGTGGCGACGAATCGTCCGGCCGTCCGTTTGGAGACGGTGAGGCCTTCGTCGTCGAGGGCGGCGAGGGCTCGCTGGACGGTGTTGGGGTTGGTGCCGGCCTCGATGGCGAGGTCGCGGACGGAGGGGATCTTTTGACCGGGTTTCCACGTTCCGTCGGTGATACGGGCGCGGAAGCTGTCGGCCAGCTGGATCCAGATGGGGCGGGTGTCATCGATGCGCATCGACGTGTCCCTCCTGTCTTTCTGTATTAATACACTAATACAATGACACAGATACCTAACTGTGTCAACCCACTAATACAGTTGGCTCACAGACCGATACAACCACACACCTTCGCACAACAAGAGAGGCCCGGAACCTGCGGTTCCGGGCCTCCCCTACGCGAATGCGTCAGTCGATCGGCTCACCCTCGATGTGCCAGACCTCGCGAGCGTAGTCAGAGATCGTGCGGTCCGAGGAGAAACGGCCGGAGCGGGAGATATTCGCCCACACGCGGCGGTTCCAGGCCTTCTGGTCGCGGTAGTCGGCGGCCATACGATCCTTGGTCTCGCGGTACGCGGCGAAGTCGCCCAGGACGTAGTACACGTCGGCCGGGTCATAGCCACCCTCGAGGATCGAGTGGCGCACGTCGTGGAACCAGCCGGAGTTGGAGTCATCGAGCGTGCCGTCGGTCAGGGCGTCGATGACGCGCTTGAGGCCGGGGACGTTCTCGTAGTGCCAACGGGGGTCGTAGTGGCGACGCAGCTCGGGCAGCTCGTCGTCGGTCGCGCCGAAGATGTAGGCGTTCTCGTCGCCCACGGCCTCAAGGATCTCGACGTTCGCGCCGTCGAGGGTGCCCAGGGTGAGGGCGCCGTTCATCATGAACTTCATGTTGGACGTGCCCGAGGCCTCCTTACCGGCCATCGAGATTTGCTCGGAGACGTCGGCGGCGGGGATGATGTGCTCGGCGGGCGAGACGTTGTAGTTGTGGACGAAGACGACCTTGATGCGGCCGTTGATGTCCTCATCGTTGTTCACCAGCTCCGCGATGGCGTTGATGAGCTTGATGATGGCCTTGGCGCGGATGTAGCCGGGGGCGGCCTTCGCACCGAAGATGAACACGCGGTTGGGGGTGTCCAGCGTCGGGTCGTCCTTCATGCGGAAGTACAGGTCCAGGACGTAGAAGGCGTTGAGCAGCTGGCGCTTGTACTCGTGCAGACGCTTGATCTGAACGTCGAAGATCGCGTCGGGATCGATCTCGACGCCCTCGCGCGCCTTGACCCACGCGGCGAAGTCAACCTTGTTGGCATGCTTGATCTCGGCAGGCGCTCGAGGACCTCGTCGGTGCCGGCCTCGGTGAACTTGGACAGCTCGGTGAGGTCGCGGACCCACGCGTCGGAGCCGGTGACCTCGTCGAGGAGGGCGGCCAGGCGGGGGTTGCACTGCTTGAGCCAGCGGCGCGGGGTCACGCCATTGGTCTTGTTGTTGAAGCGCTCGGGCCAGATGGCGTGCCACTCCTTGAGGGTGTCGCGCTTGATGATCTCCGTGTGGAGGGCGGCGACGCCGTTGATGGAGTAGGACGCGTAGCAGGCGATCCAGGCCATGCGCACGGTGTTGCCGGCGACGGGGGCCATGTAGTCGATGGTGCCCTGGTCGAGGCCGCGCTCGGCCATGTCGATGCGGAAGCGACGGTCGATCTCGCGGACGATCTCAGCGATGCGCGGGAACAGGCGGTCGAAGATGTGGATGTCCCAGGTCTCGAGGGCCTCGGCCAGAACCGTGTGGTTCGTGTACGCGAAGGTCTTGGAGACGACCTTCCAGGCCTCTTCCCAGCCGAGGCCGTGCTCGTCCATGAGGATGCGCATGAGCTCGGGGATGGCGAGGACCGGGTGGGTGTCGTTGAGCTGGACGGCGTTGTACTCGGCGAAGCCGGTCAGGTCGGTGCCGTGGTGACGCACGTAGTTGGCGACAATTTCCTGCAGGGAGGCGGAGCAGAAGAAGTACTGCTGACGCACGCGCAGGACCTTGCCCTCGAACGTGGTGTCGTTGGGGTACAGGACGCGGGAGATGTCCATGGTGCGCTCACGGTCGACGATGGCGTCGGTGAAGCGCTGGGAGTTGAAGGCGTCGTAGTCGAATTCCTCGATGGGCTCGGCCTTCCACAGGCGCAGGGTGCCCACGTTCTTGGTGCCGTAGCCGGTGATCGCGATGTCGTAGGGAACGGCGCGCACGGTCAGGTCGGCGTAGGAGACGATGCGGGAGCGCTCTTCGCGGCGGATGACGAAGGGGTAGCCCTCTTCCATCCACGGGTCCGGGTGCTCGGTCTGGAAGCCGTTGTCGAAGAGCTGCTTGAACAGGCCGTAGCGGTACAGGATGCCGTAGCCGCGCACGGGCAGGTCAAGGGTGGCGCAGGAGTCCAGGAAGCAGGCGGCGAGGCGGCCGAGGCCACCGTTACCGAGGGCAGCATCCGGCTCCTCTTCGAGGACCTGGCCGAGATCGAGGCCGTAGGCAGCGAGAGCTTCGCGAGCCTTCTCAACGAGGCCGAGGTTCGACAGGTTGTTGAGCAGGGCTCGGCCCATGAGGAACTCGGCGGAGAAGTAGTGTTCCTGACGGCCCTTGGCGTAACGCTCCGTGGTGGCGGCCCAGTTATCGGCGATCTGATCGACGATTGCGGCGGAGAGCCCCTGCCACACTTCCATCAGGGTCGAATCTTCAACGGGGCGTCCAGAGGTCGCGCGCACATGAGAGGGCAGCGACTGCGTCAGATCCAGCGTCATACGATTTCCTTTTGTGTAACTGCGCCGTGCCCGCCGCAGGGGCGAGCACCCCGGGTCGGGGCCGGCTTCACCTCTAGAGGGTAGCGAGTGTGTGGCCCAATTCCCTGTTCTGACACAACACTGGGAGAAACCCCACCCCCGGGCACGTGACGGAATCCACCTGTCAAATCCAGCCCATGACTAAAGGCCCAGGTTGGCGCGCATTTACAAACGGCAACCAATCCCCACCTGCAGCAAGTTGCGAAATATCCCCCTCAATGATTTTTCACAAACGTGAGACACGGTCAGCATTCATAGACTGAGGTTCTTGTGTAACCAATGCTGACCGGGCTAACAACAGCCCACACGGCCAGTATTCTTGAGAATGAATCACCTTCAACACGAGGAATACGATGAAATCGATGCATAGGTTGACCATCGCAACTGCTCTGAGCGCCACGCTCGCGACCGCCCTGATCGCAGGCCCCGCCATGGCCTCGCCCTCCGACGAGAACCAGCCCACGGGTCCCGGCACCGCCAACGGCGACAAGTCCACCGCGTGCCGCGCCGACTGGACCGCCGCGGCGATCCTCGACACGGACATCCTGGCCCACCACCCCGAGCTGGTGAATCCTGCCGACATCACCCGCAACTCAGACGGCTCCGTCAACAAGGTCGCCACCGGATCGAACAACGGCTACACCTCGAAGATCTCGACGAACTTCAACACCGAGACCTACAAGGCTCCGGGCATGTTCGAGGCCAACCACTGGATCGCCGGATCCATGCAGAACTGGCGCTTCCCCGTGGCCACAAAGAACAAGCTGGTCGCCGGCACGACGATCACCGTCGACCTGCCGGACGACATGACCAACACCACCTTCATCGGCAAGATCGAGACCCGCGCGGGCCTCAACGCATACATGCAGGCCTGGGGCCCGCGTCAAGCCGAATACACGTGGAATGACGGTGACTTCACGGCCACCCTGACTGACGCCGCGAAGAACATCTGGACCATCACGCTGAACAAGGGCCTCGACGCCAACACCGGCACGGTCTTCCAGTTCACGGGCACTTTCCCCGAGGGCGCCGAGTCCTCGGCCGCGACCGCCAACCTGGTTGGCACCCAGTTCCCGGCCGACGGCCAGGTGTGCGGCGACCTGCCCACGCCCGAGACCCCCGAGCTCACCCCGTGCCAGGCCACGACCGTGGACCGCACCGTGTGGAGCCCCTACTCGCGCGACATCAACGAGCGTTCCAAGTACGCGGGCTCCTGGGGTTCTGAGGAGCCCAAGTGGGGCGAGGCCAACGCTGACGGCTGGTTCGTCGCCACCGGCACCGATCCGAAGGTCGGCGACTCGCGCACCCTGCGCCTGTACGGTGCGACCCACAAAGATCTCACCAACGCGACGCTGACGATCAAGGCCGTTCAGGGCCTGAAGTTCGACGCCTCCACGATCAACACGATCTCCAACCCCGGTGCCGGCGCGCTCAAGGGTAACGGCTTCACGAACACCGTCGAGGGTCTGGGCGAGATCAAGGTCAGCGAGGACGGCAAGACCATCACCGTCACGATCAAGCACATGCCGGCTAACTCCGCCTTCTCCTTCAACATCAACGGCATCCTGACCGGCGAGACCCTCGAGGGCTCCCCGATCCTGGCCCCGATCGTCCTGCACAACTGGCTGACCGGCACGGACAGCGAGTGCACGGTTCCCACCGAGGAGCCCACCACGCTGACGCCATCGGATTCCCCGACGCCCGAGCCGACGACCCCCGCTCCCGCCCCTGTCCCCGACCCCGAGCGGCAACCTCGCTCGCACGGGTGCTGACACCCCGATGATGGCCGGTGCTGCCATCATGGCTGGACTGGCAGGCCTGGGAGCTGTGGCTCTGCGCCGTCGCCAGCGCTGACGGATTGTCCCCCGCAGGGCGCGTCCCTGCGGGGGCACTTCCCGCAGGGACGCATATACAGGAAAGTGGCACCGCTCTTGATGAGTGGTGCCACTTCCCATCACCGGTTCATCATGAGGGCTCAATTCATGGTGACTTTCGGTACCTCCATTGTGCATGTGATGCACGCATCATTTCAAGGCGAAACGATGATTTTTCGGTGCAAATTCGCGGTTTCTAACTGCACGTTCGTGCACAAATAAGGGACGATCAGCGCAAACTAGACAAAACGCGGGCCCGCTCGAATCGAGCGGGCCCGCGTTGTCTGTCAGGCGAAGAAGCCTCAGTGACGCTTGCGCGCAACCACGAGGGTCACGCCACCGGCCAGCGCGATGACGCCAGCGCCAGCGGCGATCGACGCGGCAGAACCGGTGTTCGCCAGCGTCGGGTTCGAGGCGGCGGGGGTGCCGGCCGGAGCGTTCGTGTTGCGGATGCCGCCACGAGCGGAGACGGGGGCCGGGCCGTTGCCGGTCGCGATCTGGCCGCGGGTGGACACGCCAGCGTTGCCGACGGGGCCGGAAACGGCACCAGCGCCACCCTGATCGGCGGCGGGGGCCGAAGAATCATCGGAAGCGGGCGGCATCTCAGCGGAGCCACCGGTGTTGTTGTCGTCAGCGCCGGTGTTGTCGTCCGAGCCCGTGTTGTCGTCGGCCGGGGCCGAGGGCTCGGGGGCCGGGGTCTCATCGGCGGGGGCATCGGTGGAGGGCGCGTCAGTGGCCGGGGCCGAGGGCGCCTCGGTGGCCGGGGCCGAAGGCTGATCGGTGACGGGGGTCTCGGCGGCGAAAGCAACGCCGGCCGAAGCGGCGATCAGACCGAGCGCCGCGGTGGCGGCGAACAGAGACGAAGTCGTCTTCTTCATTGTTTCTCCTGGTACGGATGTGGTGAGGGATGAATGCGTGACCCTGACCAGTGCGGGCCGTGCGCGTCACGGCGTTCTCGCCCACCCTACAACATTTCCTGACCATTACGCACAGATTCTCGAAAATCACGAATTGGCGAGTCGCACTCCACTCTTTCGTGAGACGTTCATCGGCTCCGCCGCGATGGAAAAACGCCAGGTCAGGAGAGCTTCGCAGCCCCAATGAACTGGAAGATTCCCTCCATGATGAGCTGCGTCGCAATGGCCGCCAGCAGCAGACCGGAGATCTTTGTCAGCAGCATGATGCCGCCGGGCCCCAGGAGCCGTGACAGCATCAGGGAGAAACGCATGGTCAGCCACATGACCAGGTGGGCCAGGACGACGGCGAGGATGACAGCGATCCACGACCCCACGTTCGTGCCAGCCTGTCCGACGGCCACCATGACGGCGACGATCGAGCCGGGGCCTGCGAGCAGCGGCGTACCCAGCGGGACGAGCGCGACGTTCACGCCCTCGTCCCCTGTGTCCGGAGAGGACGCATCCGTCCCCATGAGGAGTTCCATGGCGACCAGGAAGAGCAGCACGCCGCCGGAGAGCTGGAGGGCCTCCATCGAAATATGCAGGAGGCGCAGGATCTGCCCGCCCAGGATCGCGAAGGTCAGGATGACACCGAAGGAGACGGAGGTCGCCTGGATGGCCGCGCGGCGCTGCTTGGGCTGCGAGTAACGGGCGGTGAGGCCCAGGAAGACGGGCACGGTCCCAATCGGGTCCATGATGACCGTCAGCGTCGCGAAGGCGGTCGCGAAGAGCGTGACGTCGAAGAGGCTCACGGCTCGACCACCTCAATGCAGCCTGCGCGATGACCTCGGCGATCACCTGCGGGTCCGTCGTGTTTTCGCCGATGCGGTTCGGCTTACCCGTCCCGTGGTAGTCGGAGGAGCCGAACACCGCCAGGCCCATCTCGCGGGCGATGCGCTCGACGTCGGCGCGGTCCTCGGGCGCGTGGTCGCGGTGGTCGCGCTCGATGCCGAAGAGGCCGGCCTCCGCCATGTCGGCGATGACGGCCTCGGGCAGCAGGCGCTGGCGCTTGCGAGCGCGGGGGTGGGCCAGGACAGGCACTCCCCCGGCCTGCCGCACGCATCGCACGGCGTCGACCGGGTCGGGTGCCCAGTGGTGCACGTAGTAGGGGCCCGACGGATGCAGGGCCTTGACGAAGGCGGCGCTGCGGTCGGGGAAGGCACCGGCGGCGACGAGCGCGTCCGCAATGTGCGGGCGCCCCACGGGGCCACCCTCGGGCGCGAAGGCGAGCACGTCGTCCAACGTAATCGGATAGTCGGCAGACAGGTTCTCCACCATGCGCGCGGCGCGCGTCTCGCGATCCTCGCGCGTGCGTCGGAAATTATCGACGAGGCCGGGGCTGGCCGGGTCGAAGAGGTAGGCCAGGAGGTGCACGGTGATCCCCGAGGACGAGCACGACATTTCGGCGCCCCGGATCAGGCTGACGCCGGTGTCCGCGACGGCGGCCGCGGCCTCGTCCCATCCGGTCGTCGTGTCGTGGTCCGTCAGCGCGATGGCATCCAGCCCGGCCTGAGCGGCAATAGCCAGGAGCTGCGCGGGCGTATCCGTCCCGTCTGAATACGCGCTATGAGTGTGGGGGTCAATTCGCTTCACCATTTGAGACTACCCCATTAATCCGATCACACAACCGCGCGGGCGAACACCACCCGAGAGCGTCACAAGGCCTCGCAAAAGCCCCATTTTTGCCCGGTCTTGACCGTTTTGTCTGCACGTTCTCCCGCCTCGGCACCACCCTTTTTGGTTAACCTCTCACCTGCGGCGACGGGCTGCCGACTGTAGGAAACTGGCAGTACACGGCCGTTTGGCCTCCCTCAACACCGATTGGAGTACACGCGTGTCTGACAAGGATCAGACCCAGGTGTCCACCGCGACTGACGCGGGAGACGCCGGGTACAACAAGGCTCTGAAAAACCGGCACATCCAGATGATCGCCATCGGCGGTTCGATCGGCACCGGCCTGTTCCTGGGTGCGGGCGGCCGTCTGGCCCAGGGCGGCCCTGTGCTGGCACTGTCTATGCGGTCTGTGGTGTCTTCGCGTTCCTGATGGTCCGCGCCCTCGGCGAACTGGCGGTGCGCCGCCCCTCCTCGGGCGCGTTCGTGTCCTACGCCCGCGAGTTCCTGGGTGAGAAGGGCGCGTTCGTCACCGGCTGGTTCTTCTTCCTGGACTGGGCGGTCACCGTCATGGCCGACATCACCGCCGTGGCGGTCTACGTGCACCACTGGAAGAAGTTCGAGTGGATCGACCAGTGGGTCATCGCCCTCATCGCCCTGGCCCTCGTGTTCGTCCTCAACATGATGAGCGTCAAGGCCTTCGGCGAGGCCGAGTTCTGGTTCGCGATGATCAAGGTCGCGACGATCCTCATCTTCATGGGCGTCGCCATCTGGGCGATCCTCACGCAGGCAGCCGTCGGCGAGTACACGGCCGGCGTGCACAACATCGCCGAATCGGGCGGCTGGTTGCCCGCTTCCCTTCCCGTCGTCTTTGCCCTCACCCTGGGCGTCGTCTTCGCCTTCGGCGGCACCGAGATGGTGGGCGTCGCGGCCGGCGAAGCGAAGGACGCCGCGAAGATCCTGCCCAAGGCCATCAACTCGATGGTCATCCGCATCTTCTTCTTCTACGTCGGTTCCGTCGTGCTCTTCGCCCTCGCCCTGCCTTACACCGCGTACTCGAGTGAAGTGTCGCCCTTTACGACCTTCTTCTCCGGCCTCGGCGTGCCCCACGCGGGCGACATCATGCAGGTCGTCGTCCTGACCGCCGCCCTGTCCTCGCTCAACGCGGGCCTGTACGCGACCGGTCGCACGCTGCGTTCGATGGCGCTCGTGGGCGAGGGACCGCGCTTCGCGGCCCGCCTCAACAAGAACAACGTCCCTGCCGGCGGCATCATCGTCACGGCCTCGTTGGGTCTGCTCGGTGTCGTTCTCAATGCCCTTGTCCCTAAGAACGCATTCGAGATTGTTATGAGCCTGGCGGGCATCGGCATCGCCGGCACCTGGGCAATGATCCTCATCTCGCACCTGGCGTTCCTGCGCAAGGTCAAGCGCGGCGAGGCGCAGCGTCCGCAGTTCCGCATGCCCGGCGCCCCCTACACCAACTACCTGGCGCTGCTCTTCTTCGCGATCGTCGTCGGCTCGAACGTCATGACGTTCGAAGGCCGCGCAACCCTCGCGCTCTTCGCCGTGGTCGTCGTCCTCATGGTCGCTCGGCTGGTACTACGTGCGAGGGCGCGTCGGGAACCTGACCGACGAGGCCGCCGCCTCGCTGCAGGGCGAGGAAACCCTGGTGGCGGGCGACTGAGAAAGGACGAACAGTGCGTCTTCACGTCACGTATGCCGGTGGCACCATCGGCATGGTCGACTCCCCGAGGGTCTGCGTCCCGGCGCTGACCTGCAGGGGTGGTTCGGCTCCCCAGCTGGAGGGCATCGAGCTGGCCTCGAATATCACGATGTCGACGCTGGACCCGCTCATCGACTCCTCGGAGGCTACCCCCGAGGACTGGCAGGCCATCATCGACGACATCAACGCGCACGCCGACGAGGCCGATGCCTTCCTGGTCCTGCACGGCACGGACACGATGGCTTACTCGGCCGCGGCCCTGTCCCTACGCGCTGGCAAGCATGGGTAAGCCGGTCGTCCTGACCGGGTCTCAGTACCCGCTCGGCGTCGTCGGCTCGGACGCGTCGGCGAACGTCACGGGGGCGCTTCGCGCCGCGATTTCGCACCGAGCACGAGGCGTCATGCTGTTCTTCGGGCACAAGCTCCTGGCCGGCAACCGCGCCACCAAGACCTCGTCGTGGGCGTTCCGCGGTTTCGAGTCGCCCTCCGTGTCTCCCATGGCGCGCACGGGCGCCCCGTGGCGCTGGTACGGGGCTCCGAGCGCGGGCACCGGCTGGCAGGACCCCAGCCCGTACACGCGCCAGGATGTCGCCGTCATCGACGTCGTGCCCGGCATGAGCGCCGCGCGACTGCGCGCCATGACGACACCCCACCCGGACGCGGTCATCCTGCGCACCTTCGGCGTGGGTAACATCCCCGCCTCCGAGCCCGGCCTCGTGGACGTCCTGACCGAGCTCGCGCAGGCCGAGGTGCCGATCATCGTCGCCTCCCAGTGCTACCAGTCCGAAGTCATGCTCGGCCACTACGAGGCCGGCAACGCGCTGGCACAGCTGGGCGCGATCGGCGCGCACGACATGACGCTCGAAGCCCTGTACGCCAAGACCGTCTTCCTGCTCTCGCAGGGCAAGCGCGGCGCAGACTTCAAGCGGTGGATGGACCTGTCCATCGCGGGAGAGCTCACCCTCCAGGACTGATCCTCTTCCACCCGACACGGCCCCGGCCTCGTCCCCGGCGCAGCGCGCGCCACAGGGATACGAGGCCGGGGTTTGTCATGACCATCAAACCCGCCCGAGGGGCCGAGGAGCCGTAGAATAGTGACCATGAGTAAAGAAGCCTCCCAGTCCATGGCCGATCGCGGCGAAACCCGCTCCCGTCAGCCCCAGTCCTCCGCATTCCGCGATTTCATCGGCTCCGGATGGGGGCCTCGCCCCTCCGAACTGCCCGCACGCGAGCGCGTCGCCGACTTCCTGCACGACCGCACCCTCAAGGCCGGCGCTCCCTTCCCGGGTGAGCGCCTCGTCGTGCCCGCGGGCCCCTACAAGGTTCGCTCCAACGACTGCGACTACCGCTTCCGCGCGCACTCGGCCTTCGCGCACCTGTCGGGCCTGGGCGGCGAGAAGGAGCCCGACACCGTCCTGGTGCTGGAGCCGAACGAGGACGGCACCCACACTCCCCTGCTCTTCTTCAAGCCCCGCGCCTCGCGTTCCTCCAAGGAGTTTTACGCGGACGCCCGCTACGGCGAATTCTGGGTGGGCGCGCGCCCCTCGCTCGAAGAGCTGAGCGCGCAGACCGGCCTGGAAACCCGCCACATCGACACCCTGCGCGACGTGCTGGCGAAGGACGCCGGGACCGTGCAGCTGCGCATCGTGCGCGGCGTCGACGCCAACGTCGAGGCGATGGTCAACGAGGTGCGCACCCAGGCCTCCCTGCCCGCAGGCGAGGAAGCCCGCGAGGACGACGAGCGTCTCGAGGAGCACCTCTCCGAAATCCGCCTCATCAAGGATGCGTTCGAGCTCGACGAGATGATTCACGCGGTCGAGGTCACCAAGGCCGGCTTCGAGGACATCATCCGCGTCCTGCCGCGCGCCGTCGGCCACCGTCGCGGCGAGCGCGTCATCGAGGGCGCATTCCGAGCGGTCGCCCGAGAAGAGGGCAACGGCGAGGGATACGAGACCATCGCGGCCTCGGGCAACCACGCGAACACCCTGCACTGGATCGACAACGACGGAGAAGTCCGCGAGGGCGACCTGGTGCTCGTCGACGCGGGCGTCGAGGTCGACTCCCTCTACACGGCCGACATCACGCGCACACTGCCCGTCAACGGCCGCTTCACCGAGGTCCAGGCCCGCGTCTACCAGGCGGTCCTTGACGCCTGCGAGGCCGCTCTGGCCCGCGCCAACGAGCCGGGCTGCCGCTTCAAGGACGTGCACGACGCCGCCATGAAAGTCATCGCCGCCCGCCTGTACGAGTGGGGTATCCTGCCCGTCACCCCGGAAGAATCCCTGGCACCCGAGGGCCAGCAGCACCGCCGCTGGATGCCGCACGGCACCAGCCACCACCTGGGCCTGGACGTGCACGACTGCGCGAAGGCACGCGCCGAGCTCTACCAGGGCGCGCTGCTGGAACCGGGCATGGTCTTCACGATCGAGCCGGGCCTGTACTTCCGCGCCGATGACCTGCTGATCCCCGAGGAATACCGGGGCATCGGCGTGCGCATTGAGGACGACGTCGTGGTGAACGCCGACGGCACGGTCACGCGCATCTCCGAGGACATCCCGCGCACGATCGCGGACGTCGAGGAGTGGATCGCAAGCGTTCAGGCCCGCTGAGCCACGCGAAGACGCTGAGGTTACGCCTCGGTCTGGTCCTTTTCGGGGGACGAGGCCGGGGCGTCCTCATGTGTGGACGCCGCGTTCTCGGGCGCGCTCACAGTGATGGGAGCGGGGGCCTGGGGCGTGCTCGCTACCTCGGCGCTCGCGGGCGCGCCAGCATCCGGCGCCACGGCCTGAGGCGTCGTCGGGGACACCGCCTCGCTCTCCTCGCTGACAGCCGTTCCGGCCGGAACCTCGCCGTCCTTCGTCGCCGCACCGAAGCGGGGGCGGCCGTCGGGGAAGAATCCGACGGAATCCTTCTTCTGGCGCTGCTCCTCGGTGCGGGGACGCACGACGCGCGCCCGATTGCCGGGGGTGCGCTGCAGGATCTGATAGGCGCGGTCGATGTCGGCCGAGGCCAGGACCGCGTAGCGCAGAGCAACGACCTGCTGGGAGGAGACCAGGTCGCGGCTGCGACCCCGGATGAGGAACGCCAGGGCGGACAGCGCCATACCCGCCAGCGCGCCGACGACGATGCCGCCCACGACCCACGCGCCCGTGCCGCCCGCGTTCTGTCCGGCGGACATGAGCATGCCTGCGAGGGCTCCCCACAGGGCACCGCTCGACGCGCCGGACATCGAGGCGCGGGCAATCGTCATACGTCCCGTCACCCGCTCAACCAGGTGGAGATCCGTGCCCACGATCGTGATCGACGAGACGTCGAAACCGCTGTCCGACAGGAAATCGACAGCCGCACGTGCCTGCGCATAGGTCTGGTAGGAGGCAACCTCCGTGCCCGTCGGCATCTGCGGGTCCATCACGACAGCCATACTTCTCCTTCGTCACGGCCTCGGTGGCATGGAACGCATTGTTCATGCGGCGACCGGCTCGTCGTTACTCTTTCTTTGTCAACAGCCTAAGATGATTGTGTGAGCATTGCATCTATTGAACTCGGCACCAAGGGTCGGCGCGTCTACATCGGAAAGCTCGCTGGTACCAGTGTTTTCGACCCTTTGGGCGACCAGGTCGGCAAGATTCACGATGTCGTTGTCATCTTTCGGCTGAAATCCGAAGCCAACGTCATCGGCTTCGTCGTCGAGGTCGGCCCGCGTAAGCGTGTCTTCCTGCCGCTCACTCGAGTGACCGCCATCGAGTCCGGTTCCGTCATCACGACGGGCCTGCTCAACATCCGTTCCTTCACGCAGCGTCCCATCGAGACGCTCGTGCTCTCCGAGCTTTTCGACCGCGTCGTCACCATGAACGACGGCTCGGGCCAGGTGCGTATCCTCGACGTCGCGATGCGCCAGCGCCGCCCCAAGGACTGGGTGATCTCTACGCTGCACGTTCAGCGCGTGCGCACCTCATCCCTCGGTTTCACGCGCAGCGGCGAGACCCTCACCGTGGACGTCTCCGAGGTCTCCGGCCTGCTCAAGACCGACTCGAACCAGGCGGCGACCGCGCTCGTGCAGTACACGGAGGACATGCGCCCCGCGGACCTGGCGGACTTCATGCACACGCTCCCCCCAGGATCGAAAGATGGCGGTCGCCATGCAGCTGACGGATGCGCGCCTCGCCGACGTGCTCGAGGAGCTGGGTAACGACGACCGTATCGCGATCGTCTCCGCACTGGAAGCCGCCCGTGCCGCCGACGTTCTGGACGTCATGCAGCCTGACGACGCGGCCGACCTCGTCGCCGAGCTGCCCACCGCGAAGGCTCAGTCCCTGCTGGCCCTCATGGAGCCCGAAGAGGCCGAGGACGTGCGTCGACTCATGACCTACGACGAGTCAACGGCGGGTTCGCTCATGACCACCGAGCCGGTCATTTTCGGCCCCAACGCCACCGTCGCCCAGATGTTGGCTGCCGTACGACGCGAGGACATCCCGGCCTCGATCGCGACCGTCGCCTTCATCGCACGCCCACCCCAGGAGACCCCGACCGGCCAGTACCTGGGTATGGTGCACATCCAGCGCGCACTGCGCGAGCCCCCGCAGACTCTGCTCGGCACGATCCTGGACCGCGACATCGAGTCCGTGGACCCCAACGCGCACATCGCGACCGTGACGCGTCTGCTGGCTACCTACAACCTGACGGTCCTGCCCGTCGTCGACGAGGATGGGCACTTACACGGCGCCGTCTCGGTCGACGACGTCCTCGACGAGCTGTTGCCCGAGGACTGGCGAGACTTCGACGACGACGTGACCGACCGCATGATGGCAAGGAGCATCGATGGCTGATCGCCTGGATAACCCGATTGACAAGCGTCGGTGGTTCTTCCGCCGCTCGTCGGGCGGCGGCGACGGCTTCGGCCGCTTCGCCGAGGCCACCGCCCGTTTCATGGGCTCGCCCCGCTTCGTCCTCTACATGACGATCTTCGTCATCGCGTGGATCGGCGCGAACCTCATGCTCGCCGGTATCAGCGAGAAAGCCGCCTGGGACCCCTACCCCTTCATCCTCCTGAACCTCGCGTTCTCAACCCAGGCCTCGTACTCGGCCCCGCTGATTATGCTCGCGCAGAACCGCCAGGACGCCCGCGACCGCGTTGTGGCCGAGCAGGACCGACTTCGCGCGGAGCGTAACCTCGCCGACACCGAGTACCTTGCCCGCGAGATCGCAGGCCTGCGCCTGGCGCTCCAGGACGTCGCCACGCGCGACTTCGTGCGCTCCGAGCTGCGCGACATGCTGGAGGACCTGCGTGCGGAGATCGCCGCAGACGCGGCCAACGCCTCGTCGAACGAGGCGGATGCTGAGGCCGAGGACGACGGTGCCTTTCGTCCCCTAGAAGATGGGCACACCGGCCAGTAGAGTGGAGTCCATGCCAGTCACGCTTGATTCCGTCATGGAGGCTCTCGGCCAGGTCATCGACCCCGAGATCCGCCGCCCCATCACCGACCTCAACATGGTGACCCCCGACCTGGTCACGATCAACGGTTCCTCCGTCGCCGTCAAGGTCCTGCTCACCACCGCCGGATGCCCCCTGCGCACCCAGATCACCAAGGACGTCACCGAGCGCGTGAGCGCCATCGACGGCGTCGAGAACGTCTCCGTCGAGATGGGCGTCATGGACGAGGCCCAGAAGAAGGCGCTGCGCGAGAAGCTCAACGGCGGTCGTCCCGAGCGCGAGATTCCTTTCTCTCGCCCCGATTCCCTCACTCGCGTCATCGCCGTCACCTCCGGTAAGGGCGGCGTCGGCAAGTCTTCCATGACCGCGAACCTGGCCGCCGCACTCGCCGCGCTGGGCCTCAAGGTCGGCGTCATGGACGCGGACATCTACGGCTTCTCGATCCCGCGCATGCTCGGCGTGGACCACGACCCGCAGGTCATCGACGGCATGATGATCCCGCCCGTGGGCGCCGGTGGCGTCAAGGTCATCTCGATCGGCATGTTCGTGCCCGACGGCCAGGCCGTCATCTGGCGCGGCCCCATGCTCCACCGCGCCCTCCAGCAGTTCCTCGCGGACGTGTTCTGGGGCGACCTGGACATCCTGCTCATCGACATGCCTCCGGGCACGGGCGACGTCGCGATCTCGATCGCGCAGCTGCTGCCCAACTCGGAGATTCTCGTGGTGACCACCCCGCAGGTCGCAGCCGCCGAGGTCGCCGAGCGCGCCGGTTCCATCGCGTCGCAGACGAACCAGAAGGTCATCGGCGTCGTCGAAAACATGTCCTTCCTGCCTCAGCCCGACGGCTCTCGCCTCGAGATCTTCGGCGCGGGCGGCGGCGAGTCCGTCTCGCAGCGCCTCACCGCGCAGCTGGGATACTCGGTGCCGCTGCTGGCCCAGGTACCCCTCGACATCGCGCTGCGCGAGGGCGGGGACCGCGGCGAGCCCGTCGCTGTCGCCTCGGGTCCGGCCGCCGAGGAGCTCACGGCCCTCGCCAAGCAGCTCTCTTCGACGAACCGCGGCCTGGCGGGCCGCCCCCCTCGGGGTCTCCCCCATCCAGCACTGAGCCCACGCGGCTTCGCCCCGGCCTCGCCCCTCTCGACGAGGCCGGGGTTTCGTCTGCTTGCCGGGTGAGGTTTTCGCGTGTTTTCGGAGCGCCAGCGCGCCCATGCGCATCCTCGCCTGTACCCTGATGCCTGGGGAGGGCGTGGCGCGTGCGCGCACCTTACCCCGGCGATCAAACACGAGTGAGGATACGGCGATGGCGGACAAGGCCCAGACGTGGGTATACACCGAGGATTACGTGGCAGAAAGCGACGCGCTGACTGCCGCGCGCGCTGTTGCTACCGAAATGGGTGCCACTCCTGTCTCTCCCGGAACGGGAGCGGCCCTGCGCATGCTCGCCGCCGTGTCCGGCGCTCGTGCCGTCCTTGAAATCGGTACCGGTGCGGGTGTGTCTGGCCTGTGGATCCTTGACGGTATGGCCTCCGATGGTGTCCTGACGACGATTGACTCCGAGTCCGAACTCCTGGGACACGCGCGCCGAAACTTCGCCGCCGCCGGCCTGTCCTCTCACCGCACGCGCCTCATCGCCGGGCGCGCCCTCGACGTGCTGCCGCGCATGGCTGCCCGCGGCTACGACATGGTCGTCCTGGATGGCGACCTGGAAGAGACTCCGCAGTACCTCGATCACGCAGTGCGCATCCTGCGCCCCGGCGGAACGATCGCTTTTGTGCACGCCCTGTGGCGCGATCAGGTCGCAGATCCCGCGCGTCGCGACGCGCACACCGTGGTCGCCCGCGAGGTCGTCAACTATCTGCGCGACTCCGATGAGTTCGTGCCCGCGCTGCTGCCCGTCGGCGACGGCCTGGCGGTTGCGGTCAAGCGCTGAGCACCCCATTCACGCAGAAGCGGCGGAACAGGATCTCCTGTTCCGCCGCTTTTCTTATGGATCAGATGGCCGCGCCGAGAGCTTCAGCGAGTTCCGCCGCCTCCTGCGCGTTCAGCTCGATGACGAGCCGGCCGCCCCCTTCCGTGGGGATACGCATGACGATACCGCGCCCTTCGGCGCTGACTTCGAGGGGTCCATCCCCCCGTGCGAGGCTTCATTGCTGCCATGAGAGTACTCCTTCTCAGAGTTATGCCCGCGCCTCCTCAGGCGGGGTAACAGACCTATTTTACCGGATAAGCGCCATTTTTCCTTAACAGTTCGCAAAGAGAAATCAAAAGAAAATAGGCCATCCGATCAATTAGGCCCTATTTCGCAGCATTTTCAGCGATAAAGACCCCCACAGAAAGAAGAACTATCCACTAGGCACCCGTCGCGAGACGAACCGCTTCCTCCGGATCATCAACGACGTGGAGCAGGTCCACGTCACCGGGAGAGATCATCCCGGCCTCGACCATCGAGGAGCGAATCCAGTCGACCAGACCCGACCAGTAGTCCGTGCCCACGAGGACCAACGGGAACGAACGAATCTTCCCCGTTTGCACGAGCGTCGCGGATTCGAAGAGTTCGTCCATGGTCCCAAAACCGCCGGGCATCACGATGAAGCCCTGGGAGTATTTGACGAACATCGTCTTGCGGGCGAAGAAGTAGCGGAAGTTGACGCCCAGGTTCACCCACTGGTTCATGCCCTGTTCGTGGGGAAGCTCGATACCCAGGCCCACGGACGTACCCCCAGCCTCCCAGGCACCCCGGTTCGCAGCCTCCATCATGCCCGGACCACCACCCGTGACGACGGCGTAGCCGCGCTGCACGAGAAGCTCACCGATGCGCTGCGCACACGCGTAGAGGGGATCGTCGGGGCGGGTGCGGGCGGACCCGAAGACCGAGATCGCGGGACCGACCTCCGAGAGGGCCTCGAACCCTTCGACGAACTCAGACTGGATGCGCAGGACGCGCCACGGGTCCTCGTGCTTCCAGTCGGCGCTCTGGTCAGATTGGAGCAGCGATGCATCCGCAGTCATGCGCGGGATCTGGTCGCCTCGCAGGACAACGGATCCGCGGCGGTAGGTGTTCGTCGGCTTGGTCATGGTCATACCTCCCTGTGTGGTGCCAGCGTCGGTGCCGGCTGCGCGAGCACGAACGCGCGCAGCGTATCGTGCACTCTGACAATATCCGATACCGGCGTGTGCTCGTCGCGTGTGTGCGCCAGCAGCGGGTCACCCGGGCCGAAGTTCATGGCGGGCACGCCGACCTCGCTGAAGCGCGCAACGTCGGTCCAGCCGACCTTCGCACTGAGCCTCAGCTCCTCGCCCCGCGATGCTGCGACCTGGCGGGCGACCGACAGGAAGCACTGGGCGACGTCAGAGTCCGCTCCCGGCCTGGCCCCCTCGCACAGGTCATCAACCTCAATCGTGACACCCGTGCCCTCGAAGAGGCCGCGCACGCACTCCAGGGCATCGTCGGCGCGCTTCGAGGGGGCGAAGCGGTAGTTGACGGTCATCGAGGCGGCCTCGGGAATCACGTTGTTGGCGATGCCGCCTTCGACGCGTACGACCGAGAGGGATTCGCGGAATTCGAGGCCATCGACCGTGACGACGGGATTGCCGTAGGCGGCGATACGCTCGATGACGGGAGCCATCGCGTGGATCGCATTGACGCCCATCCACGCGCGCGCCGAGTGCGAGGCGCGTCCTGGGAAGCGCGCGATAACACGCAGGGTTCCGTTGCAGCCGCCTTCCACGTGGGCGGCGGTGGGCTCCCCCAGGAGCGCCAGGTCGCCGGCGAGCCACTCGGGGTGGTTGCGCCGGACGCGCCCCAGGCCGTTGAGATGGGAGGCGACCTCCTCGTGGTCGTAGAAGATCCAGGTGACGTCCACGCTCAGCGCGGCCTCGCCGCCGGAACGGAGGATGGCACCCCCGGCCTCGCAGGCGAGCGCGAGGGCCGCAGCGCAGCCACCGAGCATGTCAACAGAGCCGCGTCCCCACAGGACCGTGGCCCCGTCGCGCTCCTCAAAGCGACCGGGAACATTGTCTGCGATGGGCACGGTATCAAGGTGCCCAGCGAGGACCACACATTGGTCGAGACCGAGCCGGGTCCGCGCGCACACGGCGTCCCCGTCGCGCAGGATCTCCAGGGACGGGAGCGTTCCGAATCCGGCATCACGCAGGGCCGCCTCGACGGCGTCAGCCAGAGGCCCTTCGTCTCCCGACACCGAGGGAATGTCGATCATCTGGCGCGTGAGCTCGACCGGGTCCGTCAGGTTCGTCAGCTGCATGATTCCTCCTTCGTGGATGCCTCCAGGATAGCGGCGCACTCTCCTCCACCTGCGTCCCTCCACCGTTTCCCCGGGAGCGAGCCCCGGCCTCGTTCCTGACACCCGTTTTTGCGCGGGCCACCCGAAGTGTTACCCTCAGCACATGACACGCTGTGCTAGCCCGTTGCTGTTTGCGGGTATCGCTTCTTTCCTGTCCGCGCGTACCGGTGGGCGTTTCCGCCTGATCATCGGCTACGAGACTCCTGAGAATCATGACCTGGCACGCGACGGCGCTGCGATCATTGAGGCCAGCGGAGGTCATGCCCTCCTCATGCCGCGCGCGCTCCCCGCTCCCCTGACGGCATTTCGGTGCGCATGGTGATGGCGGACGGCGCCGTGTACGTGAGCGCGTCGGGCGAGGCGCTCATCTACCTGGGCGGACGCGCGATCGACCGCTCGCGCGAGGGCGCTCTTGCCCCCGAGGCTGAGTTGGCCCTCATCGACGAGGCCGTGGCCGCGTGCGGCGACGAGGCATCACTTCCCCGTTCACAGGGAGGCTGGGAGTCCGTGGGCGACGGAATGATCGGCGCGTACGTGGACCGCTGCGCCTCGCGCATCGGATCGCTGGAGCCTTCCGGCCCGCGCGTGGCCTCCGTGTCGATCACCGAGGCCTCGGGCCTGCTAACGACCCTGCTGGAGCGCCTGAGCATACCGGTCGTCGAGGAGGGCGCCGCTCTCTCGCTGAGCATTTCCGCGGATGGACGTACCCTCACCACCTCTCTACCCGATGAGCGGGTCCGCACCGCACTGGCCGACGCACTCACGACCTCCCCGGCCGTCCCCACAGGCACCGGCCTGTACTGCGTAGACCCAGCCTTCGTACTCGACGCGGATGCCCTGTGCACGGGCGCGGCGCTAGCCGTGCTGGGAGAAAGCTAGTTTCATTCTCACGATCATCAGCGAGACGCAGATGAGCATGGCTGATCGTAGCCTGCTCGTATGAGTGAGAACACCCCTGCGACCGAGAAAGTTCGGCGCTTCGACCTGCTCCCCGCATCTGCCATTCCCCTACAATCATCCGGTAGACACAGTGGCGGAAGGTGGAACATGGCTCTGACATCGATTGAGATCTGTGCCGGTGCTGGTGGCCAGGCCCTCGGCCTTGAGCAGGCAGGGTTCGATCACCTCGCCGTCGTTGAAATCGATCATCATGCCTGTAATACCCTTCGCGAAAACCGCCCACACTGGAATGTCATCGAGGGGGATGTCGTTCCGTGGATTAAGGAACACGCGCACGAATACCGCGGCGTCGATCTGGTCGCAGGGGGTGTTCCATGTCCGCCATTCTCGTACGCCGGAAAGCAACTCGGCGCTGACGATGAACGCGATCTGTTCCCCGCAATGATTGAACTCGTCCGTGTCGTCCGCCCGCGTGCCATCATGATTGAGAATGTTCGTGGGCTCCTCGATCCCAAGTTTCAGGAATATCGCAAGGGCGTTGAGGAGCACTTGGCGGAGATCGGCTATTCCCTTCAGTGGAAACTTCTGCAGGCCTCAGATTTGGTGTCCCTCAGCTTCGTCCGCGCGTCATTGCTGTTGGTTTCCGCGATGACGTGTCAGTTTCTTTTAACTATCCCACGCCTCAGCAGCTTCCTGCCCCAACGGTGGGAGAAACCTTGGCCGATCTCATGGCTGCACGCGGGTGGAAGGGTGCACAGGCCTGGGCAGCTCGGGCCAACCGTATTGCTCCGACGCTCGTCGGCGGTTCAAAGAAGCACGGAGGCCCTGATTTAGGACCGACCCGCGCACGCCGCGCGTGGGCCGAACTTGGTGTCAACGGATCAACAATCGCACCAGAGGCTCCCGATCCTGACTTTTCGGGTGATCCTCGTCTGACTGTCCGCATGGCTGCTCGCATCCAGGGGTTCCCGGACGACTGGGCAATTACCGGAGCGAAGACACACGCGTATCGTCAGGTTGGAAATGCGTTTCCCCCACCCGTTGCGCGAGCTGTCGGCCTGCAAATTGCGTCGGTCTTGACTGCCGCAGACAAGACAGGTGAGGCAGTCGCATGAGTCTGGATCTTTCTCGCGCACGGAGGTTATTCCACCGTCATCTCATCAGTTCACACACACTGTCCGTCGACTCAGCTGATATCGCAAGCAACGCTGACAAGTCACAAAAGCTGTCATGCGAACTAGCTTTAGACATCGCGCGCGCATTAGGCGCGCCTCAAGGCGGCGAGAAACTGAATGGACAGCGTTCCGGACAGAACTTTGAGGAGGCCGTCGGCGCCTTCCTCAGTGAGACGTTCCCTGCGCTCTCTTCACTACGTCCTGGTCGCTGGAACATTTTAAACGTTGGCAGCTCGCGCAGGGGGCATTCTCTCTCCCAGTACGAGCCCTATCGTCATCTTGACGAATTGGCTGCTGCCATTATCGAGAAGCTGGCGCTTGCCGCGATCCTCGGCAATTCCTACGATATTTCTCCAGATGTTCTCGTCGTGCGCCAGCCAATTGGTCAGCGGGAGCTGAGTGATTCTGGAATCGTCGTTGACGGGGTTGCGTCATATTCCCCACTGCTAGCTCACAATCAGTCTTCACCGATCATTCATGCCGTCGTTTCATGCAAGTGGACGCTCCGATCAGACAGAGCGCAGAACGCACGTTCAGAAGCTCTGAATCTGATCAGAAACAGGAAGGGCCGCACGCCGCATATCGTGGTTGTTACCGGTGAACCGACACCATCGAGGCTCTCTTCACTCGCGCTAGGAACCGGCGACATCGACACTGTCTATCACTTCGCTCTTCCTGAACTCATCGCAGCAACCCAGGCATCAGGAAACGAGGAAGCGATCAAGACTCTCGACACACTCGTTACCGGTCAAAGGCTGCGCGACATCGCGGATCTCCCACTCGACCTGGCCATCTAGGCCTTTTCTCACGAACGTATAAGTTGTGCCCCGGGGACGCATCCCCGGGGCACAATCGTGTGCGCAGTCAGCTCACACGTCGAAAGGCGTGGAGATAACCATACCGCCCGTCTCGATCTGGCCGGCCATGTCGGACAGGCCCAGCTTCAGGTCGGAGGAGAGCATCGGCGTGTAGGCGCCGAATCCCGTGAGGATCACGCCGCCCGAGGCCAGAGACACCGGCACGACGGAGGCCTTCTCACCCGCGCTCGCCTGGGCGATGAGGGTGCCCATCGCCTCCTTGTAGTCGACGACGATGCCGGTCAGCACGGGAGCGCCGATGGCGGAGCGGACCTCGTCTGAGATCTGGATGTAGCTGAACGCGTCCGCGAAGGACTGGGTGTCCACCTGCTGCGACACCGCCGCGCCAGACTGGCCGGACATCGGGACGCTGTCCGCGGACTGCGCCTCGTCGCGGGTCAGACCCTTCAGGTCGGCCTTCGTCAGGCCCGACCACACGAGGCGAACCATCGGGTTGGCGGCCTCGGTAACGGCGCGCGCGGCACCCTCGTTCGCCTCACCGGCGAAGGGAGCGATGATATCCGCGCCCTGAGCAATGAAGTCGGCGGTCGCGGCACGCACTTCGTCGGCGCTGCCCGCGTACGTGCCGCCACTGGTCACGGGGTTCCAGCCGAGCACGCTGATCGACGTGCCGTTCGCCAGGTTGTAGGCGTCCACGCCCTGCGAGAACGCAGACATCTGCGAGTTGGTGACGTTCTCAGCCGCCCCGCCGATGACGGCGAGGGTGCCCGTGGTCGTCATGCCCGCAGCGGCGTATCCGGCCAGGTAGGCGGCCTGCGAGGCGTCCACGTCGACGACGGAGCCGTTCTTCAGGGAGGTTGCACCGCCCTTGCTATCCACGAAGGACGCGCCCACGAGGGCAAAGCGCACCTTCGAGTTGTTGCGCGCAGCCTCGGAGACCGAGGTGGCCATGGTCGAGTCCGTGCCCACGATCAGCGTACAGCCCGAAGCCACGAGCGATGCCGGGGATTCCACACCGCTGGCAGCCTCGTAAGCGACAGAAGCGTCATTAGCTGCATTCGCGAGGGCAACTGCGACAGGATCCGTGGCGGTGTCGCCATGAACCCCCGAGACGGCGGCGCATACCTTCGCGCTGTCTGCGGGGGCGGCGGCAGGCGTCGTCGAGCAAGCTCCAAGGGCCAAGGAGGCCGCAGTCACGGTGGTTGCGAGAGCGGCGATGGTCCGCTTGTTCACGTGTGATGCCTTTCGTCGGGGCTTGTTGCTGCCCATCACGCTACCAGCCTCACGCCTGTAGGCGGCGGGCGAGGCGGCGCACCTCACCCGAGAGCGAACGGGGCTTGGCGAGGCCGAGCCCCCGTCCGGGAGGCCCTTCCAAGCGCTCGGTGACGGCTTGTCAGAGCAGGTCAGAGCGGCCCTGCTCGGCGAGCTGATCAACGACGGCCTTCACCGACTGCGCGCGGTCGCGACGTGTCACGAGGATCGCGTCGGGGGTCAGAGCGACGGCCACGTCGGGCACGCCGACGAGTGCGACAACGGGTCCCGCACCGTCTTGCGCGAGGGAACCGAAGACTGCCGCGCCATCCGATTCGACGCGCAGCGCCTCGCCCAGGTGGCCGTCCTGCGCGACGATGCCGGTCAGGGCCTCGAAGTCGCCCAGGTCCGTCCAGCCCAGCTCAGCGTCGGCGGGAACAACGGCCACTCCCCCGTCGGCAGCAACGGGTTCCGCGATCGCGTGGTCGATGGCGATCTTCGTCAGGTGCGGCCAGTTCTGCGCCAGCACCTCGTCAAACTCGGGGGTACCCCACGCGCGCGCAATGGTCTCCAGGCGCGCGTGCATGTCGGGCAGCAGGCGGGCCAGGTGGGAGGCGAGCACGCCCGCCGACACGATGAACATGCCCGCGTTCCACAGGTAGCCCTGCGACACGTAGCGGGCGGCGGTGTCGGCGTCCGGCTTCTCCACGAACTCGGCGACCCGGCGGGCACCGCGCTCAGCGTCGGCTTCCCCGGAGCCGTCGGTGAGGGCCGGACCGGGCGCGATGTACCCGTAGGCGGTCGAGGCCTCGGTGGGCGTCAGGCCGATCGTCACGACGTAGCCGTCGCGGGCGGCGCCAATCGCGGTCTCGACAGCGGCACGCAGCAGCTCGGGGCGGGCAATCAGATGGTCGGCCGCAAAGGACCCGACGATCGCGTCGTCCCCGAAGCGTTCGCGCACGACGTAGGCGGCGAGGCCGATCGCGGCCATGGAGTCGCGGCCCGACGGCTCGATGAGGAGCGTGCGGCTCTCCGAGGCAGCGAACTCGGGCAGCTGGGCGAGCACTCCGTCGCGGTGCGCCTGGCCGGTCACGATGCTCACCGACGAGGCCGACTCCTCCAGGCGGTCAACCGTGCCCTGCAGGAGGGTGCGGCCCGTGCCCGCCAGGTCGAGGAGGAACTTAGGGCGGCGGCGCCGCGACAGCGGCCACAGGCGGGTGCCGGCGCCGCCGGCGGGGATGATCACGTGGAGGTCACTCATGCCCCAAGTATCGCAGATACGACGAGGGGGCGAGGCATCAGCCTCGCCCCCTCGTGGAAAGCGTGTGCTACGCGAGTATCACTCGGCGGCAGCCTCTTCAGCGGCCTCTTCAGTGGCTTCCTCAGCCTCTTCAGCGGCGGCTTCCTGAACGGCAACGATGACCGTCTCGGGATCGAGCTCGACCTCAACGCCGGCGGGCAGCTTCAGGTCAGAGACGTGCACGGCGGAGCCGGCCTCGAGACCCTCGACGGAAACCTCGAGGCTCTCGGGGATGGAGGTGGCGGCGGCCTTCACCAGGATGGTGAACTCCTCGAGCGAGTGAACGGTGCCGGGGGCAGCCTCGCCGACAACGACGACGGGGACCTCAACGTCGACCTTCTCGCCGGCCTTGACGGCCAGGAAGTCGGCGTGCAGGATGTCGCGACGCACGGGGTGAACCTGAACGTCCTTGACGAGGGCCAGCTGGGTCTTGCCCTCGATCTTCAGCTCAACGAGCGCGTTCTTGGTGCCGCGAACGATGAGGAACAGGTCGTGACCGGGAACGTCCAGGTGACGGGGCTCGGCGCCGTGGCCGTAGAGGACCGTGGGGACCTTGCCGGCGCGGCGGGCGCGGCGGGCAGCGCCCTTACCGAACTCGGAACGCTCTTCAGCAAGCAGGACGGGGTTGTCGCTCATGTGTCTTTCCTTCGTTTCTCAGGTCCGGCGTCGGTGTCGGCAGAGTGAAGGAAACGCGTGGCATTTCAATTCAGGCCCTGTCGATAACGGCGGATACGGATCCGCCCTCGCCGGAGCAACCCCAATAGGTTACCTCACGGCGAGGGCGGATGTGAAGCGGGAGGCGCTCAGTTAAAGAGCGATGTGACCGAACCGTCTTCGAAGACCTCGTGGATCGCGCGAGCCAGGAGCGGCGCGATGGAGAGGACGGTGAGCTGCTCGAAGCGCTTCTCAGCGGGGATCGGCAGCGTGTCGGTGACGACAACCTCGGCGGCGCCGGACTCGGAGAGACGCTTCGCGGCGGGGTCGGAGAGGATGCCGTGGGTGGCAACGACGATAACCTTCTTGGCACCGGCATTGTTGAGGACGTTGATCGCCTCGGTGATCGTGCCGGCCGTGTCGATCATGTCGTCCACCAGGACGCATTCCTTGCAGGCGACCTCACCGACGACGCGGTTCGCGACGGCGACGTTCGGGCGGGTGGTGTCGCGGGTCTTGTGGACGAAGGCCAGGGGCGCGCCGCCCAGCTTCTTCGACCACTTCTCGGCGACGCGGATGCGGCCGGCGTCGGGAGAGACGATGGCGGTGTTGGCCAGGTCGACGCGGCCGCGCACGTATTCCACGAGGACCGGCATGGCGAAGAGGTGGTCGACCGGGCCGTCGAAGAAGCCCTGCTCCTGCGAGGCGTGCAGGTCGACGCTCATGATGCGGTCGGCTCCGGCAGCGCGGTACAGGTCAGCCATGAGGCGAGCGGAGATAGGCTCGCGGCCCTGGTGCTTCTTGTCCTGACGCGAGTAGGGGTAGAAAGGAGCGACCACGGTGATGCGCTTCGCGGAGGCGCGCTTGGCAGCATCAATCATGATGAGCTGCTCCATGATCCACTTGTTGATGTCGCCCTCGATGGACTGCAGGACGAACACGTCGGCGCCGCGAACGGACTCGTTGAAGCGCACGTAAATCTCGCCGGAGGCGAAGTCGTGGCCGTCACCGGCGAGACCCCACATCCGATTTCCTCGCCCACGGCGTGAGCCAGGTCCATGTGAGCTCGTCCAGAAACGAGGACGAGGTTCTTCTCTCCGGTGGTCACCAGTCCGCTCATGCGGTTGTCTCTCCTTGTGTTGGATCAGGCGCGAGGCGCCGCGATCAATGTGCCGATGGTGCTGTATGGCGTGACCATCGTATCGGCTGCGACGCAGCCCTGGCCGATCCATGCGGTGGGAACCACACTGCGGTCCCCGATTTCCGCATCAATCAGCGTGGCGCTAGGACCGATTTCACAGCCGGTCCCAACGGCGCTTGTCCCCCGCAGGCAGGTACCGGGGTAGATGGTGGTGTCGGCGCCGATGCTCACGTCGACGTCGATCCAGGTGGAGGCTGGGTCGACGATCGTCACGCCGGCGCGCATGTGGGCCTCGCAGATGCGGCGGTTCATCTCGGCGCCGAGTTCGGCCAGCTGGACGCGGTCGTTCGCGCCCGCGCTCTGCCAGTGATCGGTGAGCTCGAGGGCGCCCGCGGTGCGCCCAGCGGGGGCAGCGGCCGCGAGGACATCGGTCAGGTAGACCTCGCCCTGATCGTTGTCGGTACCCAGGGAAGCCAGGGAGGTGCGCAGGAAGTCCGCGTCGAAGGCATAGATGCCTGCGTTGATCTCGTTGATCGCGGCCTGCTCGGGGGTGGCGTCGCGCTGCTCGACGATCGCGGTGACCGTGCCCGAGACGTCGCGGATGATGCGTCCATAGCCGGTCGGATCCTCGACGCGCGAGGTCAGGACGGTGACCGCGTGGCCCGCACCCTCGTGGGTGGCGACCAGCTCGGCCAGGGTATCCGTGGACAGGAGGGGAACGTCGCCGTAGGTGACGACGACGGTGCCGGAGACGGGGTCGACGGCCTGATCGAGAGCCTCGAGGCCACACTGGACGGCGCGGCCGGTGCCGGGGATCTCGTCCTGGTCGGCGATGATGGCGCTGGGCAGCACACGCTCGATCTCGGCGGCCACGACCTCGCGCTGGTGGCGCACGACGGCGACCAGATGCTGGGGGTCGAGGCCGTGGGCGGCACGCAGGGCGTGTCCGATCATGGACAGGCCAGACAGGGGGTGAACGACCTTCGGGAGAGCAGATTTCATGCGCGTTCCCTGACCTGCGGCCAGGACGATGACGGCGGCGGGGCGAGACATGTTCCTCCTCGGGGTCTGCGGTCCCATCGGGACCGGTCGCTCCGCCCCTAGGATTCGAACCTAGACTAAAGGCACCAAAAACCTCTGTGCTGCCGTTACACCAAGGCGGAATGCGTCCACTGTGATGATACCTGCACCCCGCGCGCGCTTTCAAACGCGACCCCGCGCCCGCGGCTTGGTCTGGACGTAGGACAACCCATGCCTCGTGTGATACTGGGGGCATGGCTGAGAAGAGGACACGAATGAGCGGCTTCGCGCGCCGCGAGCAGCTGGTGGCCGTGGGACGTTCCCTGTTCGCAGAGAAGGGCTTCGGCGCGACCAGCGTCGAGGAGATCGCCGCCCGGGCGAAGGTCTCCAAGCCTGTGGTCTACGAGCATTTCGGAGGCAAGGAGGGCCTGTACGCGGTCGTCGTCGACCGCGAGGTGCAGGCGCTCATCTCTTCCCTCCAGTCGTCCCTGGAGTCCTCCGAGCGCCCGCGCCTGATCCTGGAGAACGCGACCCTCGGCCTGCTCGACTACATCGAGCGCAACACGGACGGCTTCCGCGTGCTCGTGCGCGACGCCCCCTCGGACCGCACGGCGGGTTCCTTCTCCTCCGTGATGGGCGACGTGGCGACCAGCGTCGAGCACATCATCGCCGAGCAGTTCAAGCGCTCGGACTTCGACACCACCTGGTCTCCCCTGTACGCGCAGATGCTCGTCGGCCTCATCGCGCAGGTCGGCCAGTGGTGGCTGGACGATCGCCGCATGAAGAAGGACGAGGTCGCCGCCCACGTCGTCAACCTCATCTGGAACGGCCAGCGCGGCCTGCGCCCCCACCCCACGCTGCGGGTGCGCTCGGGCGAGGGACGCTGAGGTAATCTGTGGCAGATACGACGAGGCCGTGGCGGGTAATCCCAGCCACGGCCTCGTTAATGAGTGAGACTCAGCGCGCCTCGTAGGAGAGGCAGTCCGCGGTGCCCGCACCGACCGAGATGGAGGCGGCGGTGCACTCGAGGGCGTTGTTGTGGGTGCAGTCGGCCTTCTGGCAGGCGCCGACGAAGGTCTCGGCCTTGGCGAGGCCGCCCTTGACGGTCAGCGGGATGAAGGTCGTGCAGGAGGTCGAGTAGCCGACGGTGATAGCGGCGGCTCCGCAGTTCTTCTCCTTGTTGTAGGAGCAGTCGGTGACGGAGCAGTCGAGGATGCGGGGCATATCTGCCATTGGAGTGTCCTTTTCAACGTGGCCCCGTGGGGCCTGAATGTAGCCGGTCGCGACCGGGGTGGCCGCGCTGTTGACTCCAGTGATACGCCTTTTTGCAACACATCCAAAACGTGGCGAGTTTTCGTTGAAATTCCAAGGGTGCTCGCGCGCCGTTCAGGGGCTATTTTCGCATTCACACCATCACTAATTACGCAAATAAATGCGGCATTTCTTTTGCGTAATTCGGATAGGTGAGCCTGCGCTGCGCGGGTATGGCACACCTACCCTGATCGGCTCTCACGCACGCAATCGCCCGCGCCACCGAGGGGCAGCGCGGGCGATTGCGGAACGGAGACGTCAGTCAGAAAGCGATCACTTCGCGGACCAGAAACGAATCACGATCGTCGTGCCGTCATCTGCGGGCTGCGAGCGCTCCAAATCGGCGACGTAGTCGTAGGAGCCGGAGAAGTCAGTCGACGTCGGCAGGTACTGGGGCAGGTCAGCGAGCGTCACGTTGTAGACGCGCTTGCCGCCCTCAACGGAGTACTCCATGTCAGCCGTGATGGCCACGCCGTCCGCCTTGGAGACCCAGTAGCGGTTGATCGTGCCATGAGCGCCGCGCTCGTCGCGCTGATACCAGTAGAGGCTGTAGTTCTCCGTCTCGGGGACGGTGCGCACGACCTGATCCCCCACCAGCACATGGTTGACGATTGTCGCCTGCGCAGTGTCCATGGCCTCGTCGTCGCGCTTGTTATCGCGCAGCGTGATGCCACGCTTCCTCAGAGTCTCAGAATCGAGATCGAAGTTCGCGCTGATCTCTTCGACGTAGGGGCGCACGATGAGGTTATCCGTCACGGAGACGTTGAGAACCTGCCCCACTTCCAGGTCTTCCTCAAAGTCGATCGCGCCCCGCTTCTTGCCATAGAAGTCATCGGTCGTGCCCGTGCGGACGAGCTTGTTATGGGTGATCGTCATGCCCGCGTGGTTGTACGTGAAGTTGCGACCTTCGAAGACGGTGCTGATACGGATGCCCGCTCCGGAGAAGTTATTGACAATGAGGTTGTCCTTGACGACGTGCCCCTCGCCGCCAAACAGGCCTATGCCTCCCGCTCGCCATCCCAGCTCGATGGTGTTGCCGATGAACGAGTTGAACTTCGAAGCATCGGCATCGCTCTGGGAGCGCAGATCGTTACTCGCCCAGGAGGCGAGGCTATCGTCACCGTTGCCACGCACGGAGGAGTTCCGGACCGTGGAGTTCTTGGTGCCCTGCACGAAGTTGACGCCGTCGGCGAAGTTGTTGCGAATGCGGGAGTTCTCGATGACCATCCCGTCGGTGTACGTCATGAACTTATGCTCGCGATAGTCGCCCATCCAGAAGCCGCACTCGAAGTGCTCGACCCACACGTTGGAGACTCGGGTGTTGCCACCGGCCGCGCCGGCAAAGCCCTTGTACTGAGCTCCTTCACCGAAGCGAGACTTCAGGTTCGAGGACATGTAGAAGTCGGTCAGCGTCTCATTGCTCGCACCTGGATTAAAGACGATGCCTCCACCCTCTCTCTGATCGGAGGTGAAGAAGATGTTGGTGTACCACAGGCCCGCGCCCTGGAACGTCAGGCCAGGGTGATCGATGCCGATCTTGCGGGAGAATTCCCACGTGCCTGCGGGAAGGTAGACCACCTTGGAGGAGGTGTTCGCCGCCGCATCCATCGCCGAGATGAGGGCATCATCGTCAGCAACGCCATCGCCGGGTTTCGCACTGTTGTAGTCGGCGATGCTCACGGCACCTTCGGGGCGCTCGATGGCCGGTGCGGCCTGCTCGAGCTCGATGAAGTCGATGCCGTACTCGGTATCGTTCTGATCGACCTTGACGATGCGCACATGGTCGCCCTGCTGGATCTGGCCATTGAGCAGCGTGTGCACCTCATCAAAGCGGAAACGCTTGTGGGCGGTACCAGGCGCCAGGGTCGGCTCATCATAGACGCTCTCTTTGTAGACATACTGCCAGGCGGTCTCGGAAGACAGGGTGAGGGTCGCAGCAAGATCGTTATTGATGTAGACCTGCACCTGACCCGACTTGTGATCGGGCAGGGTGAAGCGCAGGTCGAGGGCGTTGGCTGCGGACGTCGCAGTGAAATCCAGGGAGGAATCCTGGTCCTTCAGCGCCACGTAGGACTGGCCCGAGGCCTCGATAGCCGTCGATTCGAGGTCGTCGGAGCGCTCAAGCGTCGTCCCGTCAGAGCGGCTCGCCTCCTCGGCCTCGTATCGCGTGTAGGGGACGGTCGCGCCGTACTGTTCGTCGGCCGCGACCGCACTGGGGACCAGTGCGGGCACCAGCGCGATGACGCCGAGCAGGCCTGCTCCGGCGATAATTGGTCCGCGTTTCATGTAACTCTCAAGCCTCTTTTCATGCCCTGAAGGGCGCTCGAAGCGCCGCTTCGCTCCTAGGTTCCACTTCTTGGAGGGAACACGGGCACATAGTAGCGGAATCTGACCATTGTCAAAGAGTTGCTCGGAAATTTTCTCAGTCAAGAACCGCGGAATACTGCACATTAGACCGACAATCAATATTTGCACTGTAATTATAAATATGAGATTCCGATAGCGTGGCAGAGATTGAGGGCGAGGCGACGAGGCCTCGGCCGTTAGTGCGCGCAAGGCGCTTGCCGCCGACGCGACACATCAGCGACGCCGCGCCGGAGACGCTCACCGTTACCTCAGGTACGGGTATCCCAGCCACTGACGAAGCAACGGCCCGCCGTCGGGAATCATGTACGCATTGAGCAGCTCGGAGGGAGTCACGTCGTAGAGCCAGGCGAGAGCCACGCAGTAACGCGCCCCCGAGGCCTCAAAGTCCAAGTGCTCACCATCAGGCCCATCAAGAGCAACGTAACTCCACGTGGGAGTTTCTTGAAGCACCCAACCGGGCGGGAGTTCGTCAGCTTTGGTCGGAACACCCAGCACTGGGAGGCCCAAACTATGACGCAAGATCGACACCGTGTAGTTGACCATCACCTTCTGAGTCAGCTCAATCGACGCCGAATTGAAAGCACCCCGCTTTCTCACCTGTCCTCGCTCTTCTTCGTCAAAGCAGTATCGACCGTCGTCCAACCACAGCAGCAGTCCGTCGATCCCAACATCAACCGAAAGACTGGCACGCCCCCATTTGAAACCGTTACGCACCTTAACCCGAGCGCGCCGGTTCATGACCGTCGCATACTCGTCCAGGAAGGCCATCGGGTCATTCCCTTCCCCGGATGCACCTCTCTTAAAGAATCGTCCCAATGCGTTCAGCACTGTCTTCCTCCTCTGGGGTAGGAACTACGGATCTTCTCGTCTGCAACACCACACCTTCTCTCCAACACGTATGCTGGCCCACTTCAGCATGATCTCGCCATAGTCACTGAACTCATCATCGAATATACGGACGCCCGAGCCAGCGACGAAGCAGAGTACCGCCATAGGGCAGCATGTATGCGTGCAGCAGCTCAGACGGAGAAACGTCGTAAAGCCACGCTAACGGAACACAGTAGCGCGCTTCACCCGTATTGAACTCTAGCTTGACATCATCAGGCCCCTTAAGAGACACGTATTCCAGATACCTATTCCTCTCCAAGGACCATCCACTCGGCAATTCGTCTTCCTCTATCGGTAAGCCAAGCCTCTCAAACCCGAGTGCGTGCCGCAAGATTGACACCGTGTAGTTCAGCATCACCTTCTGCGTCAAATCGATCGAAGGAGAATTGAACACCCCTCCCCTCCGAACCTTCCCACGCTCCTCCTGATCAAACAATAGACGCCATCCTCCAACCACAACATATCCCGCGAAGTAAAACTATACGTAATCGATAGACCCGTATACCCCCTCTTAAAACCGTTATACACCTCTACCTCAGCGTACTTATTCATCACTTCCGCATACTCATCCATGAAGTCCATCGGATCATTTTTCTTCCCTGTGCCCATCCTGCCAAAAAAGCAACTGAAAGCATTCAGCATTGCATTCTCCCTCTCCCCAGGAGCCCGCCAGCTAACAACGATGGCCCCTGAAGCAACCGCCCTCACCGCAGATACGGGCGCCCGAGCCAGCGACGAAGCAACGGCCCGCCATCGGGAAGCATGTACGCATGCAACAGTTCAGACGGAGACACATCGTAGAGCCAGGCGAGGGACACGCAGTAACGCTCGCTCATAGAGGAGAACTCCAAATGCTCACCATTCGGTCCGTCAAGGGCAACGTATCGCCACGTCGGCCTCTCTTCAAGCACCCAACCGACAGGCAACTCATCGCCCCTGATCGGCACACCCAACGTCTGCAGGCCCAGAGAGTGGCGCAGGATTGAAGCCGTGTAGTTGACCATCACCTTTTGAGTGAGCTCCATCGACGCCGAATTGAAAAAACCCTGCGTTCTCACCTGACCGCGTTCCTCTTCATCGAAACAGTAGTGACCATCCTCCAACCACAACACCGCACTCTCACTAAACGCATTGTCAATCGAAAGGCCCGTACGCCCCCATTTGAAACCATTACGCACCTTAACCCGAGCGTGCCGGTTCATGACCGCCGCATACTCGTCCAGGAAGGCCATCGGGTCATCCCCTTCCCCGGATGCACCTCTCTTAAAGAATCGTCCCAATGCGTGCAGCACTGTCTTCCTCCCGATTGCCAGTCACATTCGATAGCTGATGAGCACAGCGAGTACCGCCCACACGACTCGTTTGAGTAAACGGCACAGCTACTCACGCCTTCGCTCACTCGAGCAAATCGGCTGCCTCGAGCCAGGCCTCCTCCAGCTCGTCCATCTCGGCCAGGACGTCCTGGTGGGCCGCCGAGACCTTCGTCAGCTCGGACACCGCAGACGGATCCGAGGCCACCTGGATCGACAGCTTCTCCAGCTTCGCTTCCAGGGATGAGGCCTCGGCGCGCAGGCGCTCCAGCTTGCGTTCGATGCGGGCCACTTCCTTCTTGGCCGCGCGCCGCGCCGCAGCGTCACTCACGCCGCCGCGAGCGCTCCCCTGCCCCGCGCTCTCCTCGCCCGAGGAAGCATCCGCGGAGGGAGCGGCAGAGCGGGAGGCGGAGCCGACCTCGTCGGCGCGAGAGGACGAACCAAACGCCCCGAGGTTGCCGGAGGCGCGCATGTCGAGGTACTGCTCGACGCCACCGGGCAGCGCGCGGACCTGGCCGTCGCCGAGGAGGGCGACCTGGTGGTCGGTGACGCGCTCGAGGAGGTAGCGGTCGTGGGAGACGACGACGAGGGTGCCCGGGAAGGTGTCGAGCAGGTCCTCCATCGAGGCCAGGGTGTCGGTGTCGAGGTCGTTCGTGGGCTCGTCGAGGAGCAGCACGTTCGGCTGGCTCATGAGCAGGCGCATGAGCTGGAGGCGGCGGCGCTCACCGCCCGAGATCTCGCTGATGCGCGTATAGGCGCGGGCACGCGTGAAGCCCATGCGCTCCGTCATCTGCGAGGCGCTGACCTCCTTGCCGTCCACGACGACGGTCTGGGCAACGTCGGCGACGGCCTCGACGACGCGCATGTCGGCCAGGGCGTCGAGCTCGTGCGTGTCCTGAGAGAGGGTGGCGACCTGGACGGTCTTTCCGCGCTTGACGCGCCCCGAGGTGGGCTCGAGGTCGCCGCGCAGCAGGTTCAGAATCGTCGTCTTACCGGCGCCGTTGACGCCGACGATACCGACGCGCTCGGCGGGGGCCAGGCGCCAGGTGACGCCCTCGAGGATGCTCAGGCGCGAGCCGTCAGGGCGCGTGAACGACACGGAGACGTCCTCGAGGTCGATGACGTCCTTGCCCAGGCGCGCGGTCGCCATCTTCACCAGCTCGACGGTGTCGCGCGGGGGCGGCACGTCGGCGATGAGGGCCTCGGCGGCGGCGATGTGGAACTTAGGCTTCGAGGTGCGGGCGGGCGCCCCGCGGCGCAGCCACGCGAGCTCCTTGGTGAGCAGGTTGGCGCGCTTGGCGGCGGCCACGTCCGCCTGGCGCATGCGTTCGGCGCGGGCGAGGGTGTAGGCGGCGTAGGAGCCGTCGTAGATTTCGACGTGCCCGGCGATCTGCGCGCGGTCGCCGCCCGGGTCGACGCCGGGGACGACCTCCCAGATGTGCTCGCACACGGCGTCGAGGAACCAGCGGTCGTGGGTGACGGCCAGGAGCGCGCCCGACGCGCCGGGGCGGGCGAAGCGGGCGTTCAGGTGTGCGGCCAGCCACGCCACGCCCTCGACATCGAGGTGGTTGGTGGGCTCATCCAGGCACACGATGTCCGCGGTGGCCGCGAGGACGCGGGCGAGCGCGACGCGGCGGCGCTGTCCGCCCGACAGGGTACCGACGAGGGCGGCGGGATTGATGTCGGCGAGGAGCCCGGCATGAATGTCTCGCACGGCGGGGTCGGAGGCCCACTCGTACTCCTCCATGCCGGGGTGAACGGCCTGGATCACGGTGTCCTCGGGGTCGAGGGTGTCCGCCTGGGTGAGGACGGCGACGCGCACGCCGTCGCGTCGGGTCACCACTCCCCCATCGGGTTCCTGCGTGCCGGCGACGATGCGCAGGAGCGTGGACTTTCCGGCGCCGTTAGGGCCGAGGATGCCGACGCGGCTGCCGTCGTCGAGGCCGACCGTGACCCCTTCGAGGAGCTTGCGCGACCCCGCGAGGGCGCCGACGTTTTGGGTTCCGAGCAGGTGCGCCATCAGATGGCCTCCGTCGATTCGATGCGGGCGCCGCACGCGGGCCCGTGGGTGGGGATTGCGCGCGCGACCGTGGGCGCGTCGCTCAAGGTTGCCGCGAGCGCGCGGGCGTGCTCGGCGTCGCGCGCGAGGGCCGCGACGGTCGGGCCGGATCCGGACAGCGTGACGGCCAGTGCTCCCTCGTCCTTCGCAGCACCGATGGTCTCGGCCAGCTCGGGGCGTAGGCGCAGGGCGGGCGCCTGCAGATCATTGACGAGGCAGTGGCGCAGTTCCTCGGGTTCCCCGCACAGGGCGGCGACCTCCTCGGGCCTGGGTTCGGCCAGGGCGGGCACACCCGCCGCATCGACACGGTCGAACTCGCGGAACACCTCGGGGGTGGACAGGCCCTCGCGGGACAGGAGCATGACCCAGTGGTGGCGGCCCTCCTCGTCCCCCTCGCGTAGGACGCTCATGTGGTCCCCGCGCCCGGTTCCCAGCGCAATGCCGCCCGCCAGGCAGGCGGGCACGTCGGCGCCCAGCGAGCGACCGATGGCCTGGAGTTGCTCGGCACCCAGGCCGAGCTCCCACAGCTCGTTGCAGGCCACCAGGGCGGCGGCCGCGTCGGCGGACCCGCCCGCCATGCCGCCGGCGACGGGGACGCGCTTGTCGACGCGGATGCTCAAGCCCGCGGCGGTGGACGCCCAGGGGCCCGCGGCAGCGAGGCGCTGGAGGACGCGCGCGGCGCGCACAGCCAGGTGGGTGGCCGGGTCCACGTCCGCCATGGTGCGGGTCGTGGCCTCGTCGACGCTGCCGTCGGGCAGGTACGCGATCGTCTCGACGCGCACGCCGGGCGTCTTGGAGGTGCGCACGGTGACAGTCTCGCGCAGATTGAGGGCCTCGAAGACCGTGACGAGGGGGTGGTAGCCGTCGGGCGTGGGCGCGCCGACGCGCAGGGTCAGGTTGACTTTTCCGGGCGCACTGGCGCGCACTTCACGCATGGCGTTCCTTCTTCCTGCCGATTGTGTGACCGGCGGCCGTCAGCGGGCTGCGGTCGACGCCGCGAGGGTACCGTTTGCGCGGGCCTCGATGACGGCGCGTCCCAGTTCAACAAACTCGTCGATCGAGAGGGTCTCGCCGCGGCGCGTCGGGTCAATGCCGGCGGCGGACAGGAGGGCCTCGGAGGCCTCGGGGCCGCCCGCCCAGTTCTTGAGGGCCGCACGCAGGGTCTTGCGGCGCTGGCCGAAGGCCACGTCGGTGACCTCGAAGGTGGCGCGGCGCAGCTCGTCGTCGCCGCGCGGGCTCTCCAAGCGCGTGAGGCGAACGAGGGCGCTATCGACGCCGGGCACGGGCCAGAACACGGAGCGGCCGATCGTCCCAGCGCGCTCAACCGAGCCGTACCAGGAGGCCTTCACGGAGGGCACGCCGTAGGTGCGCGATCCGGGGCCGGCGGCCAGGCGGTCCGCGACCTCGGCCTGGACCATGACGACAACTCCCTGGATGGAGGGAAAGGCCTCGAGCATGTTGAGCAGAACCGGCACTGCCACGTTGTACGGCAGGTTCGCGACGAGCTTCGTGGGGGCGGGCCAGTCCACACCGAAGTCATCGACGCCGCTGATTTGCGTGGCATCCATGGTGACGACGTGGAAGCGGTCGGCGGCCTCGCTCATGCGGGCACGCACCGTCTCAGGCAGCGCGGCGGCCAGGGGCGGGTCGATCTCGACGGCACGCACGCGCGCGCCGACTTCCAGGAGTGCCAGGGTCAGGGAGCCGAGGCCGGGGCCGACCTCGACGACCTCGTCGCCCTCTTCGACGCCTCCGGCTGCGACGATCTTGCGCACCGTGCCCGCGTCATGCACGAAGTTCTGGCCGAGCACCTTGGTGGGGCGGATGCCGAGCGCCTCGGAGATAGCCTTGACTTCGAGGGGACCGAGCAGGCCCGTCTCGGAGGGCACGGCTCCCTCGGGCAGGGTCGGGTCGAGGCGGCTGCGCGTGTCGCGCTGGTTTCGGGGGCTGGAGGATCGGCTCACGCTGGCAAGTCTAGTGCACGGGGCCGACGAGGCCGGGGCAAGCAGCGCTGTGAGGCTCGGCCATCTGTGAGGCTCGAAGCGTCACTGAGCGGGAGGAGGCGGCAGAACGACGCGCACCTCGTACTTGCTGGCCTGCTCGCCAAGAACAGCGTTGACTTGCTTCTTCACAATGTCTTCCACACGCCCCTGCGCCTTGTCGAGCAGTCCCTTGGAGATGGCCTCGTCTGCGGCAGCGGTCTCCCGTTCCGCCAGGAAGGTGGTGACGTCTCCGACCTCGATCTGGTTGACGATGGAGAAAGACTGGTCGTAGGTCTCGACGGAGGCAGGGTCGATGGAGGCGGAGAGAACTTCGACGGCAGGCACGGTCACCGTCACGACGTGACCTGCCTCGTCAACCTCGACCTGAATCTGGCTCACATCGGCCACCCCGGCCTTCACCTCACCCGAATAGGTGATGAGGTAATGGGCGCCCGTGCCCGGCACTTCCATGCCGAACACCTTGGTTCCCTCCTCAGAGTATTTCCCCACCTGGGTGAAGTTGTAGGTCTCGGTGGCGAGTTCACCAATGTCCGCGAAAGAGTTTTTCACAAGAGTCGTGTCAACGGTGACGACAGGTTCCGCACCCTGATCCTGCGTGGACCCAAAGCCGAGTACGGGGGCAGCCTTCATGCCACCCGCGAATCCTGCTCCTGCAATCGCCAACGATGCAACCACTCGAGCAACGCCGGAAAAACCCATGATGACCTCACTGACACAATCACGATGAATATTAGGTAACCTTCATGGGAATTGTATGGTAAGTGTCAAGGTGATACAACAGCGGCGCCACGCAGATAGGGTCACGCACATCCGGATAGGTTGTACGCTTCCGGATAGGTTAGCCATATCCGGATAGGTTAATAAGCTATCCGGATGCTCATAACCTATCCGGATGTTCGTTACCTATCCAGATGTTCGTTACCTATCCACATCTTCACAACCTATCCACATACCAACGGCGCGCCAGACTGTCACCTTCCCCAAGAATCTCGCACGTAATTTAACTTGTTCAGTTTTTAGCCACGGCTCAAAACCGCATGTTTTCAACGATACGATTTCAAATCTTGAAAAACACGGCAGGAAATTACGTGCGAAATTGTGGCTGGAGCACGCATGAGACCACAGGAAAAGGCCGGGCCCGACAACCTTCGTTGTCAGACCCGGCCCTCACAAGCTCTCAGGCTTAATACCAGCCCACCGCGTTGGAGTGCGCCCATGCGGAGCAGGGCGTGCCGTAGCGACCCTTGATGTAGCCGATACCCCAGTTGATCTGGGTGATCGGGTTGGTACGCCAGTCAGCGCCGGCCGAGGCCATCTTGGAGCCCGGCAGCGACTGTGGGATGCCGTAGGCGCCCGACGAGGCGTTCTCAGCGTAGGGGTTCCACTGCGACTCGCGGTTCCACAGGAGGACCAGGCACTGGTACTCGCTGTCGCCCCAGCCCTGGGCTGCGACGAGGGGTTTGGCCAGCGAACGCGGATCCTCACCGGAGTAGTTCGTGGGGACGGCGCCGGCGGCAGCAGCGGCAGCGGCGGCGGCAGCGGCGGTAGCAGCGTCCGCGTTCTTCGTGTCGGCTGCGATCGCGGCGATTTCTTCCTTCGTGGAGATCGTGCCAAGCTTCGCACGGTAGCGCACGGAGGTCGTGCCGTCCGCCTCGGTCTTCTCCTCGAGAGTGGCCTTGGGATCAATGCCGGCGGCAACAAGGGCGGCCGGGGTGGCCTCCTTCGTTCCCTCGCTGCGCACCTGGGTCACGGGCTGCGAGGTCGAGTGCTCGGTGATCGGCACGGAGGTCAGGACCTCGTCGCCGTTCTTTTCCTGCCACACAGTCCACGTGGTCACGCCGTTGATGCCAGCCGTGGTCACCTGGGACTCGCCCACGAACAGGTCGGAGCTGGTCGCCGTCGTCTCACTGAAGGGGATTTCGACGGTGGTCGTCGCCTCGCCGCGGGTCACGCGGCTCACGTTGATGGTCAGTTCGCCATTGGGGCCGTTCGAGACGGTCACGCGGTCCAGAGGGTGAACGGACACGCCGGCCGCTTCGAGGATGGCGCGCGCGTCCTGACCGGGGCGCGCGGCGACCTCGCGGGTCGAGCCGTCCACCGTGACTGCGACGTTACGAGCGCGCGACACGAGCGGGGTCAACTCGTCACGGGACGAGGAGCGATCCGCGGCAAGGGAGACAGCCGAGCCCAGCGGCGCAGCGTCCGCGAGGATGCTATCCGCCGAGGAGGCGGTGGTCCACAGGGTGCGAGTCTGGCCGTCGACCTTCACCGTGTAGGCCTTGGAGGTGCGTACGACAATCGTGTCACCGTCACGCACGGCCTCAGCCGGGCCGGGCTGCACGAGGTCGTAGCTGCCGATGCTCACACCGGCAACCTTGAGGGCGTCACCGACGGTGTTACCCCACGAGGTCACGGGACGGGACACTCCGTTGACCTCGAGCATGACAGAGGTGTGCGAGGAGGCGACGCCGACACCGGCGATGCCGAGAACACCCGCCGAGGTCAGGGCTGCAACACCCAGGACGACGCGCGGAGAGGGGGCAAAGGAGCGCAGACGGCCACCGAGGACGTGCAGGGCGCTGGCGGCGGACGCACTCAGGGAGGTGTTCAGATGATGGCTCACAATTCTCCAGTTACTCGCTATTGGTATTGCTGGTCAGCTTAGCGTGAGCGCTCGCTGGCACGCCAGAGTCCTGGCATGCCAGCGGGCAATGTCACGTCAGACGAGGCCGAGCCTGTAGGCGCAGCCCCACTGGCCCCAACCGGAACGCTGCTGAAGCATGCGCGCACGCATGGTCTGCTCCTCGACGGAGGCGTCGGAAGGCAGGCCGGAGCCGCCGACGGAACGCCAGGTCGGCAGCGAGAACTGGTACATGCCGTAGTAGCCGTTGCCCGTGTTGATCGACGGGTTACCGCCGGACTCACACTGAGCGATGGCCGCCCAAATCGCAGCGTCGTCACCGGAGACCGCGGCAGGCGCGGCGGCGGACGAACCGGACGAGGAGGAACCGGAGGAAGCAGCACCGGAGGACGACGAGGCCGAGGCATCCTCAGTCTTCTTGGCCTTCGTACCCTTGGAAACGACGCGCTTGGTGGGCTCGGTGCGGGTCGTGGACAGGACGGCGGAGACGGTGACGTTCCCGTCGATGGTCTCCTGGTAGGCCTCGGTCACCTCAGAGCCGGCCACGCCTTCCTGCACGGTCTTCTCGGTACCCTCTTCGGCCTCGGCGTCCTCACGCTCTTCGGTCTCGTAGGGAATCTCGGTCGTGGTGGACACGGTGCCGCGCACGACGCGAGCCACGCGCAGGGTGGTCTCGCCGTCCTTGTTTTCCAGGGTGACGCGGTCGATCGGACCGGCGCTCACGCCAGCCTTCTCGAGGATCGCGGTCGTGCCCTCGGAGGACGAGGCAACGATGTCGGTCGTGGTGCCGTCGGCGATGACGTGGATGGTTTCACCGGTCTCGGCGACGGGCATTTCGGCGCGGGTGTAGGAGCGGTCGGCCGCCATGGACGAGGCAGACGCTACGGCAGGGGCCGCGAGCACGCCGGAGATAGACGGAGCGGTGGACCACGCGGTGGTCTGGTTTCCGTCGACCGTCACATCGTATTCGGTGGCGGTGCGCACGACGACGGTGTCGCCGCTCGCGACGCGCTGGTCGGAGGCGGGGGCGACGAGGTCGTGAGCGCCGACGGAGACGCCGGCCGTGCTCAGGGCGTCGCCCGCGGTCGTGAAGAAGCCGGACACATCGTGGGGGACGCCGTCAACCTCGACGGTCACGTGACGATAGGAAGTTCCGACGGCAGCGGCAGCGGTGCCGGCCACCAGAAGGGCCGTCGCGGCTGCAACGGAAATGACGGTTGTACGGGAGGGCTGAACGCTCACGTGTCTCCAGAGTTCGTAGGTTCCGTTTCGAGGGCCTCATCAACGCTTGCCACGCGGCGCGCGAATAGTTCAGACGAGTAGCCCGAATCGGACTGACACACCCACCGTAACCAATTTGTTACCGTTGCGCGACCACTTTGACGCAATTCACCAGTCAGAGAACACCGTCACAACACCACGCAGACACCAGCGCTCCCCCTATCGGGAGGAACGAAAACCTCACCAGGTACCGTAGACCGCCTCGGTGTTCGCCCGCAGTTGGTCGCACGCCGCCGCCTCGCTAACGCCCCACTGGTCCGCGATGAAACGCACCGTGTGCGCCATGACGTAGGAGGCGTTGGGGCAGCCGCGCCACGGGACGGGCGTCAGATAGGGGGCGTCGGTCTCCACGAGGACAAGCTCGCGCGGCAGGACCGCGAGAGCTGCGCGCAGGTCGGAGTTCGCGGGGTAGGTGATGGGGCCGGCGAAGGATGCGTACCATCCGCGCTCGGCGAGGCGGCGTGCCATCTCCGCGTCCCCCGAGTAGCAGTGGAAGACGATGCGCTGGTCCGCGCTCGCGCGCTCGTCAAGAATCGCGAGGGTGTCCTCGTGGGCGTCGCGGTCGTGGATCTGCAGGGGGAGGCCGGCGCGCTGCGCCATGTCGATGTGCGCGCGGAAGGATTCCTTCTGCGCCTCGCGGCCCGGGTCGGCGGTGCGGAAATAGTCCAGGCCGCTCTCCCCCACCGCGACGACCATCGGGTCGCCCAGGCGAGCCTCGACGGCGGCCAGGGCCTCGTCGAGGGGCACGTGGTAGTCGCGCACCTTCGGGACCAGACCGTCGGGCGAGGGGTCCGTGCAGCCGGCGTGCAGGGCCGCGTCGTTGGGGTGGATCGCGATCGCGACGCGCACGCCCTCGTGAGCGCGCGCCAGCTCGATCATCGGATCGAAGTCGGGCAGCTCGCAGGCGCTCGAAATCATCCGAGTCACGCCGACCTCGCGGGCACGCTCCAGCTGCTCCTCGAGGCTGAGCGCCACGCCCTCGCGCCGAGGGATTTCGCCGACGTGGGTGGGCAGGTGCGTGTGGTTGTCCACCACGGGCGCCGCCAGGGGCGCGGGCGCGTCGGGCCAGGGACGAGGCTTACGCGGGCTCATGCGAGGGTCGCGACCTTTCGGGAAGGATAATGAACGAGGCGGGTGCTCGTCAGCGGGCGAGCACGACGCCGCGGGCGACCTCGTCAACGACCTCGTCGCCGAGAAGGTAGCGCACGATCTCGAGGCCGAGCTCCAGGGAGGTGCCGGCACCGCGGCTGGTGATGATGAACTCGTCGACGACGACCGGGTTCTCGTGGACGATCGCACCGCCCTCGGCGATGGCCTTGACGAACGCGGGGTTCGCGGTCGCGTGGCGGCCGTCGAGGACGCCGAGCTCGGACAGGATCGAGGGGGCCGCACAGATCGCTGCGATGGGCTGAGACGCGTCGGAGCGGCGCAGCACCTCGGCCTGGATCGCGGGCGTGGCCTTCAGACCCAGGGTGCCGGGCATGCCGCCGGGCAGGAAGAGGAGGGTGTAGGTGGACAGGTCCACGTCCTCGAGCATGAGGTCGGCAACGACGCGGATGCCGTGCGAGCTGGTCACGTGGCGGGCGTCGGTCACGGAGATCAGGTCGGAGCGCACCCCGGCGCGGTACAGGACGTCGGCGACGGCCAGGGCCTCGACCTCTTCGAAGCCGTCGGCCAGCATGATGGCGACGGTGGCGTCGGTGGCAAGCTTCTCGGGAGTGGGCATGATTCCTCTTTCTTCGCGGCTACTCAAACAAGCGTTACGTCCAGGTTAGCGCAGCCGCGCGCACCCTGGAAGCGAGCCACGGCCTCGCCCCGAAAGGGACGAGGCCGCGTGCGTCACTCGGAGCGCAAGGCTTCGACCGGATCCTGACGCGAGGCGCGCGAGGCCGGGATGACGCCCGCGATAACGGTCAGGCCGACGGACACCGCGATGAGGGTCAGGGCCGTGAGCGGCGAGAGCTGGGCGATGTTCTCCACCTTGAAGGAGGAGTATGCGATGCCGTTCGCAACCGCACACAGCCCGTAGGTGACGCCCACGCCGATCAGGCCCGCCAAGAGGCCTTCGATGACGGTCTCGGCGTTAAACACGCGGGACACGTCACCCTTCGAGGCGCCGATCGAACGCAGAATACCGATCTCCTTGCGACGCTCGAGCACCGAAATGTAGGTGATGATCGAAATCATGATCGAGGAGACCACGAGAGAGAGATCGACACGAAGGCGATGAGCAGCCAGGAGATGATGTCGACGATCTTGGTCACCGAGCTCATGAGCGCGCCCATGACGTCGGAGTAGGTGACGACCTTGTCTGTCGCGCCCGCCGCCTTATTGTCGGCGTTGTAGGCGTCCAGCGCTGCCTTCACCTTGTCCTTGTCCGCGAAGGACTTGGGGTAGATCGAGATGTTCGACGGGGAGGCGATGTCCGCCCACCCCAGGTTCCTCAGGTTCGTGTCCAGAGTCGGCACGTTCGTGGAGAACATGGTCGCCATGAGGGCCGCGAGGGACTTCTCGTCCACGTTGGATTGGAAGGCCTCGGCGAAGGCCTGCGGATCCATGGAGAAAGCGCTCGACATGTTGGTCGCGAACTGCTCCATGGTGGAGCCGATCTGGTCACCAATCGCGGTCGACAGCTGCGTCATCATCGAGGTCATCGCATTCGTCATGGCCTCCTGCATGACCTGGCCGATGACGGCGCTCACGCCCTGCGTGAGGGTGGAGCCCAGCTGGGCGGCGATCTGCGCGGAGATCGCGTTCATGACCTGAGTGGAGACATCGGTACCGATCTGGGCGAGGGCCGGGTCGTCCCCGAAGAGCCTTCGTCAGGTTCGCGGCGAGCTTGTCGGAGTCGACGACCTGGTCCGAGGAGACGGCCGCTCGCAGCTGCTCGAGCACCTCGGGCTGAGAGAAGTACGCCGAGGCCAGGGTCGCGAAGTCGGTCGTGCCGCCCGCCTCGATCTGCTCGCGGGCGTAGTCCTGGAAGCCCTGGGCGATTTGGGATGCCTGTGCGCTCAGGTAGTCGGCCGCACCATCCTTGACGGCTCCGTCGGCCAGGGCCGAGCGGATGATCGTCTGGAAGTCGACGTTGGCCAGCTGCGGCAGGTCCTTGCTCAGCTCCCCAAAGTCGAGGCCGGACAGGTCGAAGGCCATGCCGGACTGGGCACCGGACTGCGCGGCGAGGGCCGACAGGTCAATATTTGACAGGTCCATGCCCGACATGTCGAGGGTGGAAAAATCGAGACCGGACAGGTCCATGCCGGAAAAGTCCATGCCCGACAGGTCCATCTGCATCTTGCTGGGGTCGATCTGGAAGGCGGCGGAAAGCTTGGACTCGTCCACCGTGAACAGGGAGGACATGTCGAAGCCGCCGGACTGGCTCTTCTGGTTGTCCGCCAGCTCCTTGAAGGTCTTGCCGGTGAACACATCGACGTCGGGCTTGGCGCGCTGAGCCTTGACGATCGGGCTGGCCGTCGCCTCCTCGATGATCTGGTAGGTCAGGGCGGGCGTGTAGGCGATGCCCTGGCGCAGGGCACCGCCCTTGTCAGAGTTGGGCTTGACGATGCCGGAGATCGTCAGCTCCTGGCCGCCGTTCACGAGCTTCTTCATGTAGTCCGCGTCGGATGAGCGGTCCGTCCACACCTTGTAGGTGTCGTCCCACGTGTACTTGTCGAAGGCGTTGACGCGGCGGAAGGTCGTGCCCAGGATCGCGGAGTAGTCGTAGGTCGCGGTACTGGCCCCAGACTGCGCGCCCGACTGCGCCCCGGACTGCTTCTTATCCCCCAGGGCACCCTGGTAGTACTGGCGCATCAGGTCGTCGAATTCCTTGTGGTCCTTCAGGCCGAGCGTGTACTCGAAGAGGTTGGGAATGTTGCCGTCCTCGTCAAGGACCAGGACGACCTGGTTCGCACCGCTCGGCCAGGAGCCGGCAACAACGTCGTACGCGGAGGTGTACAGCGAGGAGGTCGCGGGCATCTGATAGAAGGCGTTCGTCTCCATCATCGACCCGAAGGCCCCGGAACCGAAACCGGCTTCCATCTGCTTCATCGACTGGTCGGGGCTGACCTGCACGGTCGCCTTAGACGTGTCGGACTGGTAGATCTGCGGGACGATGTCGTAGTCGTACTCGATCGCGTTAACCATTGTGTTGATGCCGCCGCCGTTGTTGTCCAGGTAGGTCTTGAGGGAGGCCAGGTCGTTGGTCTTCGCGTCGCGGATCGTATCGGCGAAGGTGCGCAGCTTAGAGACGCCGACCTTGCCGTCGGGCGCGGGCTGAGAGTCTTTGGAGTCCGAGGCCGACACGGACAGCGCGGCTGTCATGTCGATGCCCGTTTTCTGGATCGTCAGCGGATACGCGCCCAGCGTTTCCTCTTCGGTTTTGGCGATATAGGCATTGGTTCCGTTGGCCAGCGCGAGGATCGCGGCGATACCGATGATGCCGATGGACCCCGCGAAGGAGGTCATGAGGGTGCGGCCCTTCTTCGTCATCAGGTTGTTGGCCGACAGGGACAGGGCCGTCAAGAAGCCCATCGAGGTGCGGCGCGCGGGCTTAGCCTCGCGGCGATCTTCGGCGGCCGGCACGAAAGGATCCGAGTCGGCGACGATGCACCCGTCGGCCAGCTCGACGATGCGGGTCGCGTACTGGTGGGCCAACTCGGGGTTGTGCGTCACCATGATGACGAGGCGGTCGCGGGCCACGTCGCGCAGCAGGTCCATGACCTGCACGCTCGTCTTGGAGTCGAGGGCGCCGGTGGGCTCGTCGGCCAGCAGGATCTCGGGGTCGTTGATGAGGGCGCGCGCGATGGCGACGCGCTGCATCTGGCCACCCGACATCTGCGAGGGCTTCTTGTGGACGTGGTCCTTCAGGCCGACACGCTCGAGGGCGTCGAGGGCGCGCTTGCGGCGCTCGGAGCGCGAGACGCCCGACAGGGTCAGGGCTAGCTCGACGTTGGCCAGGACGGACTGGTGCGGGATCAGGTTATAGGCCTGGAAGACGAAGCCGATGCGGTTGTTGCGGTAGGCGTCCCAGTCGCGGGCCTTGTAGTCCTTCGTCGAAATGCCGTCGATGACCAGGTCGCCGCTCTGGAAGCGGTCGAGGCCGCCGATGACATTGAGCATCGTCGTCTTACCGGAGCCGGACTGGCCCAGCACGGCCACAAACTCGTTGTCGCGAAACGCCACGGAGACCTTGTTGAGCGCCACCTGCACGAGGTTGGCGGTCTGGTAGGCCTTGACGATCTCTTGAGCTCTAGCACGCTTCATCCTCACATCTGCTGTTGATTCCGCAGACAAGTCTAGGCGAGCGATCACCGCACAAGACCGCTGCTGTTCACTGACTGACCCCTGATCGTCCCCTGACAAGCCCCTGAATACGTATCTGCCACATCACATCACGATCCCCGAAACCCAGCCCGGGCCTCGTTCAACGAACGGCCTGCAGGGGCACGCGAGACCGAGCGGCTAGACTGGTCCCATGACCGACCTCACCCAGATTCCCGTGCCCAACGAGGGGCCGATCACCGACAAAATCAAGGAAATCTACGAGCGTTCGTTCCCGCCCGAGGAGCAGATCCCCCTTCCCGAGCTGCTGACAAGCGCCCAGCTGGAGGAGGTCTCCTTCCTCGCGTGGATCGATCCATCCCTGCCCGCGGGCGAGGACGGGGCCGGCAACGTGGTCGCCCTGACCTTCTCCTTCGTATTCCCCGACCTGTTCTACCTGGGATTCCTCGCGGTGGACGGGCGCACGCGCAGCGCGGGCTACGGCACGCGTATCCTCACCCACTTCCGCGAGCGCTACGGCGACGTTCCGCAGTTGCTCGAGATCGAGCCGGTCGTGCGCGAGGCCGGGAACTACCAGCAGCGCGTGCGACGCCTGGCGTTCTACGAGCGAAACGGTTTCACGGTGACGAACATGCTCACGCACGAGGCCGACCAGACCTACCGGGTCCTGGCGCGCGACGGGATCGTGAGCCCGCAGCGCCTGGAGGAGGCACTCAACTCGGTGACGGACGACCCGGCGTACACCTCGCGAGTGACGATGGACTGACGCGCACTCCTCGTTCATGTGTTGATCGGGCCGCTCCCTTCACGGGGTGCGGCCCGATTCTCATGCCGTCTGACAGAAGCTGCACGCTACGTTAACGACGAGACAGCGATGATCAGTTGTCAACGCCGCGGCTGGAGACCAGCAGGATTTCCTCGTTGTCGAGTCGGGCGAGGGCCCCTTCCAGGGCCGCCGAGGAGAAGATTCCCTCGTCGCGGGCCTGCAGGAGGGCGTCGCGCTGGGCGTGGATGGCCTCCAGAGCGAGTTCACGGATCTGGTCGCGCGTGAAGGAGCGCTCAACCTCCTCCTCGCTCATGTCGACGGTGCCGTGACCGTCGTCGTCCGTCTCGCTCGCGGAAGCCGCGTCCTGGGTGGGGGCGGCCTCGAGATCGTCATCCGCGCAATCGGGGCACAGCCCATCGCGGGTGGCCGCAAACTGGGCGGTCGTGTCCTGCAGGATGTCGGTGAGAACGCGGTCGGCCGTACGGGCAATGCGAGCACTCGCAGCTTCATCCTCAACGGAGACCGCGTGACCGATGCGTGAGAGGGTGCGCGAGACGCCGGCCGACAGCAGGGTGTGTCCGTCGACCTCGTGGATCGCCTGGGCGAGGGCGGTGTCCACCAGCGCGGAGCCCATCACCTTCAGGAGCTTGGCGCGCTCCTCCTCGGAGATATCGCCCGTGGCCATCTGGGGCTTGACGATGCGAATGAGTCCGGGGAGGGTCAGGCCTGGATGACGAGGGCACCCGCCGCGATGAACAGGGCGATCGTGAGCAGCAGCGCGCGCATCGGCGCATGCGTCGAGATAGTTTGCGCGGCGGCCAGGGTGATCGCGCCTCGCATGCCCGCCCACACGATGACGCTGCCCTCGCGCGGCCCCAGCGGCTCATTCGCGAAGTAATCCAAGTCCGATCCGCGCATCGCGTTGCGGCGCGCGCGCCGCTTGAGGCGGCGACGATAGTGGTTAAGCGCGTTCTCCCAGTGCTCGGGGCTCAGGTCGCGGGCCTCGAGCATGTCGGCGTCGACTTCGCAGGCCTTGTTCATGCGTTTCTCGAAGCGCGCGATTCGCGAGTTCTCAACTTCGTAGCGGCGTTGACGGTGGGTACGGCGGTGGTCCAGCCAGGCGAGCATGATGGCGATGAAGATGGCTCGCATGACCATGATGAGCGCGCCGAGGATAACGGCGAGGAACGCGGCGAAGGCCAAGCCGCCGGAGAACGCGGCGGTCTCCTCAACGATGCCGAAGGCCTGCAGGCCCATCGTCAGGAAGATCCCGCTCTCCAAGACGAGCGTCATGGTCTGCCAGTTCTGCTGGGAGAATCGCCTGTTCGCCGCGGAGATCGTGGCGGCGCGTCGGCGCGAGACGACCAGGCCGGCGACGACGGCCGCAACGAGGCCGGAGCCTCCCAGGTGCTCGGCGGGAACCGATGCGATGAAGGGCATCGCGAAGGAGAAAACCGTGTCGGCCGAGGGCTCCTTGATGAGGGCGCGCAGACGCACGCCGACCTCGCCGACGACCCATCCGATGCCGGCGGCGATACCGAGGGCGATGGCCACCTTGCCGATGAGCAGGCCCGGGTTGAGGGCGTGTTCGTCGGCGGCTAGGCCCGCGCTCATCGCTGCGGAGAGCAGGACCAGCGAGGTCGCGTCGTTGAAGAGCCCCTCGCCCTCGAGGACCGTGATGATGCGGTGGGAGACGCCCGAGCGTTTCGCGATCGAGATGGCGACCGCGTCGGTCGGCGACAGGACCGCGCCCAGCGCGACGCCCCAGGGCAGGGAGATCGCGGGGACCAGCCAGTTGATGACGAAGCCGACCGCGAAGGCGGACAGGAACACGAGGGGAATCGCGAGCATCGCGACGGCCTGCATCTCGCGCCGGAAGTCCATGGTCGGCATACGCACGGCCGCCGAGAACAGCAGGGGCGGCAGCACCATCTCGAGGATGATGTTCGGCTCAATCTCGATGGCCCCCACCTGCGGCAGGAACCCGATCACCAGGCCGACGACCAGCAGGATCAGGGGGGCTGCCACGCGCACCTTGGGCGCGACGAATTGGCATGCCACGATGATGAGCATTCCGGCCACGGCGATAAGAAGGGGTTCCATAGGTCAATTGTATTGCGAGCAACCCCACCAGCGCCGTTGCCATCTCACTACAGCGGCTACGCGCGCCGCGAACTCGCGCGGCGTACCACGCCCCGCCCGCATGGCCTCGACACCATCCCCGAATGTCAAACAGACCCACACGATCAGAGCACGTTGTACAATCGACGCATCGTTTCAAGGAGGTTCTCATGACCGCTTACAACCACTCGTCGGGGTACACCTACGGCACCGATGCCGTCCCCACATCCCCGCTCACACTCGAGGATCTACGCCAGATCGAGGCCGCCGCACACGTCCAGCCCGGTGACGCAGAGCTGCTCTCACGAGCAGAACCCATCCTGGCGCCACACGCTATGGAAATGGTCGACACGTGGCGCGGAATTCTGGCTCAAAAGACGTATCTGGCAGCACATTCCGCGCACCCGGACGGGCAGCCAAACCCCGAGTACGCGCAGGCGTCAAAGCCGCGCTTCGCCCAGTGGATCATCGACATGTGCACGCGCGAGCGTGACCAGGCGTGGTTGGACTACCAGTACTTGATCGGAGCACGGCATATGTCTGCGGCGAAGAACGCGGCGGATGGGGCGGACTCGACGCCGTTCGTGCCGCTACGCTACGTGCTCGCCTTTATCGCGCCCACTGTGGAGGTCGGACACCGTCTCCTTGCGGAGGGCTTCGAGGGTGAAGAACTGAGCGCCGTCCGCGATGCCTGGACTCGCGCTGTGACTGTCGCCGTGACAGTGTGGGCGTATGCCTATCGAGATCACCCCGAGCAGTTCTGATCCGGCACTCGCCACCTACGACTCCCCCATCGGTAGCCTCACGCTGGCCGCGCGGGGCGGTGCGCTCGTCGGCTTGTGGGTGGCCGGGCAACGCTTTTTCGGTTCTCCCTACGGCATCGACGAGGCCTCGGCGCGCTCCGCGCTCAACCTGACCTCGCCCGATTCCCGGGAGGTTGTCCTCGCCGAGGCCGGGTGGGACGAGGCCGACGCGCGAGCTCTGGGCGCGGCGGCGGCGTGGCTCGACGGATACTTCACGGGCGAGGCCCCCTACCCCGCTTGCGTCCCCCTCGCGCCTGAGGGCACGGACTTCCAGAGGCGCGTGTGGGCGGCGATGGACGCTATCCCCTACGGCGCGACGCACACGTACGGGCATCTCGCGGCCACGCTGCGGGACGCAGGTGTGCCCGCGTCGGCCCAGGCGATTGGCGGAGCGGTGGGGCGTAATCCCCTGCTCCTGATCCGCCCCTGCCACCGGGTCGTGGCAGCCACCGGCGCGGGTGGCTACGCGGCGGGGGTGGACGCGAAAGCCTGGCTGCTTGCGCACGAGGCGGCCACGGCCTCGTCGGTCAGCTGACTCAGCCGTTCGCCCGGTCTGCCTCAATCGCCTGCTCGACCAGGGCCTCGTCAACGGGCAGAGCCTCGCGCGCGTAGGCGGCGGCGTCATCCTGAGTGTCGGCGATCTGCTCGGCGATCGAGTCGGCCTCGCGGCGCAGCTCGGCCCCGTCAACGACCGAGGCCTGGGCGAGGGTGCGGGCCTGGGCGCGGTGCTCGTCCGTGTACTCCAGGTCGTCGGCGTGCTTGCGCACGAGGACGCGGATGAGCTTGCGGCGCAGGTTCTCCTCGCGCAGGACGGCGGAGCGCTCGCGCAGCCAGCCGACCGCAAGGACGACGAGGAGGGCGACGCCCAGCCAGCCGATGATCGGGTACATGCCGCCGATCAGCTTCTTGAAGCCCATGAGCGAGGCCGCGTAGCCCACGGCGACGACACCGACGAGGACGATGCGCATGCGCGCCGTCGAGCCGCCCGAGAAGCGGCGCGCCGTCGAGTAGAAGAGAGAAAAGACCGTGTTGTAGATGAGCGCGAAAATGATCAGCGTGTAGACGAAGGCGAAGGCCGGGTGGATAGAGCGCGCGATCTCGAGGGCGGGAACGTTCACGTCCCAGACGCGATCCATGTTCAGGTACAGGCACAGGGCGTCCGCGCCGATGACGAGAGCGATGATGGTTCCGCCGATGCGCCCGGCGCGGCGGGCCTCGCCGATGCGCAGCACCGAGCCGCCGAGCACGAAGGCCATCGCGATGCCGTTGACGACGCACAGGGCGAAGTAGTTGATCGTGGAGAGCCACAGGTTGGGCAGCGCCGGGGTGACCTGGGTGGCGGCGGCGTTGAGCTCGGCGACGTCCGGGTGCGGGGTGGCCAGCGAGTAGATTGTGAGGATCGTGATGGCAACGATGATCATGGGCGTAAAGACGCCGATCACCTTCATGATGCGGTCGAAGTCCATGAAGGCCGTGAGGATCACGAGCACCGCGCATAGGGCGCTACCTGCCCACGCAGGCAGGCCAAACTGCTGCTCGAGGTTCGCGCCGGCGCCCGCGAGCATCACGAAGCCCATCGCGAAGCCTGCGAAGACGAGCACGACGTCGATGACGCGGCGCAGCGCCGGGTGGGTGATGCGTTCGAAGACCTCGTCGTGATGGCCGGATCGGTAGTAGGAGCCCAGCTGGAGCGCAACGACGCCGAAGACGACGTTGAGGACGCCCAGGACCGCGATGCCGATCAGGCCCTTCGCGCCGAAGGAGAGGAAATACTGGAGCAGGTCCTGGCCACTCGCCAGGCCCGCGCCGATGATGACTCCCACGTAGGCGAAGGCAACAGAGAGGTACTTCTTGGACATAGGGTCCTTCCGATTGCGAACGTTTCACGAGGCCGGGGCCTCGTTCCACGGTAGACGCTCGGCTGTGAGCGCACCCCGCTATGCGGCATTGTTCACGAAAAGGTAAAGGACCTTTTACTCTACTTTCCTTCGAGGAGCTGGATCGGCGGGCGCGGCGCCTGCATCGCGTTGATCGGAGCCTCGGGATCCGCGTAACCGAGCGCAAAACCGGTGATGAACCGGTAGCCCTCGGGGATCTCAAACTCGGCTTCGACGGGCTCGCGCCACGTGGCGAGGATGCCGACCGGGCAAGAGTCGATGCCGCGCGACTTGGCGGACAGGAACAGGGTCTGGAGCATGAGGCTGGCGTCCATGGCGCTCCACGGCAGCATGTCCTCGTGCACGAAGACAAAGCCCATGACGGGAGCATCGAAGGCCATCACGTTGCGACGGTTCACGCGGTTGCGCCCCTCGATGTCGGCGCGCTCGATGCCGTGGATGCCGTAGAGGAGCTTCGCGACCTCGATCTGGGCGGGTCGCACCTCGTCCGGGTAACGCTTGCGCACGGGGAAGTCGCCATCCGGAACGGGGATCTCAACGGTGGGATCCTCAGCCTTGCGGGCATGGGCGGCGATCTCCTCGTCGAAGAGACGGCCGTAGTGTTCGCGCAGGCGATGGGCACGCTCGCCCGTGGCCAGGGCGACGCGGAAGGCGCGCGTGTTGGACCAGGACGGCGCGGTCGTCGCGTCGGCGAGGATCGCGTCGAGGGCCTCGGCGTGGATCTCCCGGTCTGTAAAGGCGCGCGTAGAGCGGCGCGAGGCGGTCAGGGCAGAAAAGTCGTTCGTCTCAGCGGCGAGTGTCATGCGCCCAGGCTAACCCGGCTTCGCTCCCCGATCCACCCGGCCCACCCACTGGACGGCCATCGATTTGCCAGCTAGTGATCCCCGTAGTGAGTGCGACATGAAATGATCTCAACTCGATTATCACGCACGCGATAGACAAGACGATTTGCCGCATCAATGCGGCGTGACCACCACCCCGCGTAACGCCCCTTCAACGGTTCAGCCTTACCAATTCCAGTATCTTGCCCGTTCCTGGCAATGTCACGCAGTAGTGCGTTGATGCGCTTCAGTGTCTTTCGATCCTGAGCCTGCCACCACAGATAGTCCCCCCAAGCCTCGGAGGCCCAGACAAGGTCACGCATCCTCGATCAGCTCTCGCGAGATACCACGCCCAGCCTCCAGCTCCGAAATACCGCGGTCAAGATGAGCAAGGTTGGAACGCGAGTAGAATCCATCAACCTCCAAAACGAAGGGAATCCGCTGTTCCCGCGCCACCTTCTTCGCAAAGATCGTGAACGCGGTATTCATAGAGAGACCCATTTCTTTGCAGGCACGCTCCATCGCGGCCTTATCCTCAGCATCGAGTCGAACAGTCACCGTAGCGGTCGCCATGCAACACCTCCACAATCAGCATATCGATAGCGACATGCTATCAGATTGACATCATAATGAAGACTTTGAGAGCGCACACCACCAGAGCATGCAGAAATACTGGCCTTACCGGGCCAGGGCCTGCTCGAAGGCCACCACGTCCTCCTCGGGCGTGGCCCACGAGGTTCCGATGCGCGCGAGGTAACGCCCATCGGGCAGGGTCTCCCAGATGCTGTAGCGCACCTTGTCCGACAGGCGATCATGCCCGGCCTGATCCAGCGCAACGAAGGTCAGGTTGGTCGGCGAGTCCATGGTGACGACGTAGCCGGCGCGCTTGAGGGCCTCGCGGATGCGCGCGGTCGCTGTGACGGCGGGCTCGCCGATCGTCAGGTAGAGGCCGTCCTCGAAGAGCGCCTCGAACTGCACGCCCAGGAGGCGCCCCTTCGCCAGGAGCGCGCCGTGCTGCTTCATCTGGGTGACGAACTGGCGGATCGATCCGCGCTCGGGGATCACCACGGCCTCGCCGAAGAGGGAGCCGCACTTGGTGCCGCCGATGTAGAAGACGTCGGTCAGGCGCGCCAGGTCGGCCAGCGTCACATCGTTAGCGGGCGAGGCCAGCGCGTAGGCGAGGCGCGCGCCGTCGACGAAGAGCTTGAGGTCGCGCTCGCGGCACACGGCGGAGAGCTCCTCGAGCTCCTGCAGGGAGTAGAGGGTGCCGTACTCGGTGGGCTGCGAAATATAGACGAGGGCGGGGGCGATCATGTGGTCACGCGCGCCGTCGCCCTCCCACGCCGAGCAGATGCGTTCAACGTCCGCGGCGTTGATCTTGCCTTCGACGGCGGGGGTATCGAGGATCTTGTGGCCGCCGCGCTCGACGATGCCAGCCTCGTGCATGTTGATGTGGCCGGTGTTGGGGGCGATGACGCCCTGCCAGGGCAGGAGGATCGCATCAATGACAGTCGCATTCGTCTGCGTGCCGCCGACCAGGAAGTACACGTCGGCGTCGGGGGCCTGGCAGGCCTCGCGGATCAGGTCGCGGGCGCGCTCGCAGTGCTCGTCGGTGCCGTAGCCGCTCGACTGTTCCATGTTGGTGGCGACGAGGGCATCGAGCACCCGGGCGTGCGCGCCTTCCTGGTAGTCACTGGAGAAATTCGGCAGCGTGGCAGAAAAAGTCATTGGGCCATTATTCCACGCGCTTGGCCGGATGATTCCCGTTTCCTCCTGAAGATCTTTTCTCGCTGGAACTGAAGGACTATCCTGACTTTCGCCAGGCGATGCTGCCAGGCTTCCCGATACGAAAGTGAGGGCATCGCATAATGCCGGCCACGCACGGAGAGCAGGCGAGAACAATCAACCGGGACTCACAGGCCTATTGGAACAAGCGGGCCGCGACGTTCACGAGAGACGCGACCAGCGACTACGAGCGCTGGCTCCTGGATCTACTCGCGCTCGAGGCGGGCGAGGAGATCCTCGACATGGGGTGCGCGACGGGCACGCTCGCCATCCCCCTCGCCCGCGCCGGGCACCGCGTCCACGGCTGCGACTTCGCCGAGGCCATGCTGGCCATCCTCGACGAGCGCACGGCAGCAGAAAATCTGCCAATCACCTCCCACCTGCTTGCCTGGGAGGACGACTGGGAGGAGGCGGGCCTGGGTGAGAACAGCGTGGACGTCGCCTTCGCGTCACGCTCCCTCATGAGCGGGGACGTGCCCGCTTGCGTGCGCAAGCTTGACGCAGCGGCCCGATCACGCGCGGCGGTCGTCGTGCCCGACAGCCTGCTCCCCCTCCCGCGACCCGCGCCTGCTCACCTACCTGGGACGCGCAGCGGGGAGAGCGCGCATCGTCCGCGACGTGACCCGCGCGCTCACATCCCTGGGGCGGATCCCGGTTTTCGCGACTACACGGACCTTCCGTCCGATGCATTTTTCTTCCTTCGACGAGGCCCGCGCGGACCTTCGTCGCCTGGCCGGCCCGGAGCCATTCACCGCGCGCGAGCAGCGGCTTTTCGACGCGTACGCGGCCCAGCATGTCGTTCGCAAGGACGCGGCTACCGCCTCGGGACAGGCAGGGGAACACTGGGTCCTGGACTACCCTCTACCCGTCACCTGGGTGTTTATCGGCTGGCGCACCGACGGGAGCGAGTGGGCATAGGCAGCCCCGGCCTCGTTCTTCTTAGTCCGCGTCCGGGCGACGCCTGCGGGCCTTGAGTTCCGAGCGCCTCTTCTTGTCGGCGAGGCGGCGCAGCTTGGACGCGCGCGTCGGCTTCGTGGCACGGCGAGGGATGGGTGGGACGAGGGCCGCGCGTAGAACCTCTGCGAGGCGTTCGCGCGCGGCGGCGCGATTGCGGCGCTGGGAGCGAGTCTCGGCGGCCGTGATCGTGAGGACGGTTCCGGTGAGGCGATCCCCTTAGCTCTCGCAGGGCGCGCTCGCGCTGCTCGTCATTCAGCGCGACTGTCGCAGCGAGGTCCAGGCTCAGCTGCACCCGCGAGTCCGCGGTGTTGACTCCCTGCCCTCCAGGGCCCGACGCATGAGAGAAGCGCTCGACCAGCTCCCCCGCGGGCACGACGAGGCCACGCGGGCAGCCCGGGCCGGGAGGGATGCGCAGATCGTCCATGGGACCAGTGTGCCACCGGCGAGCCGAGGCGGAGCGCCATACCCCGCCCGGGCCTCGTCAGTCGAGCAGGGAGGCGACGCGCGCTTTCAGATCGGGCAGCACGTCGGCGGCGAACCAGGGGTTCTTCTTCATCCACATCTGGTTGCGCGGCGAGGGGTGGACCAGCGGAAAATACGTGGGCAGGTAGCGCTTGTAGTCGCGCACCACGTCGGTCAGCGAGGCCGAAGACTTCAGACCAAGGTAGCGCCTGGTGGCGTACGCACCGACAAGGATCGTCATCTCGAGCTTCGGCATGAGTTCGAGCAGGCGCGGGTGCCACGTGTCGGCGAAGTCCTTGCGCGGAGGCAGGTCGCCACTCTTTCCTGTGCCCGGAAAGTAGAAATCCATAGGGACGATCGCGAGCTTCCCGGACTCATAGAAGGTGTCCCTATCGACGCCCATCCAGTCACGCAGACGGTCGCCGCTGCGGTCGTTCCACACGATGCCGGTCTCTTCGGCGACGCGCCCGGGCGCCTGACCGACGATCATGATGCGGCACTCGGGTCCCGCGTAGAACAGCGGCTTCACGCCTCGCTTCGTGAACGAGGCATTGGCCGGGTCTGCGGCGATCTCCTCGGCGATTGCACGGACGGCCGGGTCGGTGATCTCAGGTGTCATAAACCCAGGGTATGCCCACCCCGCGAGCGCACGACCCTCGGCGACTGGCAGCTCACACGCCACGGGATGCGGAGTTTCCCACGCAGCACCGGCCCCTTATGCGGGCTTATAAGCGTTCCTCTCCCAAATTCCGCATGCAATTCCCCAATCGACCGTTTCACCGAACCCCCACAAACCCCGGAATTCCAACGATTACAATTCAAATCATGAAAGACCGGCGGGGGAATTGCATGCGGAATTGGAGGAGAAACGCAGCGCAAAACCTGCCACGCCAGCAACTATCCACAGACACACCGATGAGTAGCGATAGACACACCGATTGGTAGCGACGCAGCGGGCGGGCATACAGTGGAGCGCATGAGGACAGCAGAACGCATGGCGACGAACGGGCCGAGGCGCAGCCAGTGACAACACGACTCGTACGGCAAACCAATAGGTTCCGCATCACCGCCATCATCGTGCTGTGCCTGCTTACCCTCGCGGGGGCCACGTCGTTCGCGCTCAATCGTTCGGGCCACGGACAGAAGGACCCCACGGCCATTGCCTATGAAGATTACGAAGAAGACGAAGACCCACTAGCCGAGGGCGTCGCCTCCCTCATGGACACGGCCAAGTCGCTGCACGGCACGATCGACACGATCACCTACGAGCAGAGCTACGAGGGAACGACATACACGAAGCAGGCGTACGTGTACGTTCCCGCGTCCTACTCCGCAGACAATCCCGCGAACGTCCTCTACCTGACGCATGGCTGGTGGGGCAACGCGGCTGGCCTCGCCGATGGCGTCGCGCCGGTCATCGATGAGCTGGAGACCGCCGGCAAGGCCACACCGACACTGGTGGTGTTCGCGACCTACTATCCGAATCGATCCTTCGCGACGGACGACTACGAGGACGACTACGCGCTCAATCGCTTCTTCGCGACGACCGAGATCGACACGCTCATCGAGGCGGTCGAGTCACGCTACACGACGTACGCACGCGGGTACACCTCGGACGAATCGTTGCGTGCCTCGCGCCGCCACCGCGCGTTCGGCGGTTTCTCGATGGGTGCGACGACCACATGGGACGTGTTTGCCCTGCGCCCGCAGTATTTCTACGGCTACATGCCAATGGCGGGCGAGTCCTGGATCGGGCGCGAAGAGGAGGCCGACTCCCCTCGCATCGCCGAACTGGTGACCGCCGGGGTCGAGCGCGCCCACTACGGGCCACGCGACTTCCTCATTCTCGCGTCGGTCGGCTCGCAGGACCCAGCCCTGTGGGACATGACCCCGCAGATTGATGAGCTCCGCGAGGACTATCCGGACCTCATGACCGAGGAAAACCTGCAGATGTGGATCGACGAGGGTGAAAGCCATTCCATGGCCTCGGTCGGTAACCAGGTCGCGCATAGCTTGCCGCTGCTGTTCCCTCCCGCATAGGGCACCACCTCCGAGCGTGCCAAAGACACGCACGTCACGCCCCTATCCATTGACGGATGCCGACCCACCACATACTGTATCTGTATCTGATACAGAAACGGGCACGGTGATGGACACTCGATTCTCTTCCGCGATTCACGCGCTCATCCTCATTTCCGAGGCGGAGTCCCCCATCAACTCGACCGCCATCGCGGCGAGTGTGGGCACCAACGCCAGCTACATCCGCAAGCTGACGGCTCCCCTAGCGAAGGCGGGATTCATCGAATCCAGCCGCGCGGCGGGCGGCTTCACGCTCACCAAGCCCGCCCAGGAGATCTCCCTGCGCGACGTCTACTGCGCCGTCACCGACACGGATCAGATCCAGCTTTTCGACATTCACGAGAACCCGAACGACGAGTGCATCGTCGGGGCACACATCCGCCCGACGCTCGCCGACGTGTTTCACAAGCAGAACGAGGCCGTCGAACGCGAACTCGCACAGACCACCCTGGCCGACTGCATCGCTCAGATGCGCTCACATCTCTGACCCACGCCGACTCCCCACGAACCGAAGGACCATCATGAAGGCAGCTATCCTCACCCGCTACGACAAGAACGCCACCAACCTCGAGGTACGCGAGATCCCCACCCCACCCCCGCCTCGGACGAAGTGCTCGTCAAGATCCACACCGCGGCGGTTAACCCGCTGGACAACATGATCATGCGCGGCGAGGTCAAGCTGATCACCCCCTACGCGCTCCCCCTGGTCATGGGTAACGAGTTTTCCGGCGTCGTCGAGAAGGTAGGCACGAACGTGACCGGTTTCGAACCCGGTGACCGCGTCTACGGACGTATGCCGTTGGGGAAGATCGGCGCGTTCGCCGAGTTTGCGGCCGTGGACGCCGGCGCGCTGGCTCACGTCCCCGATTACCTGTCATTGGAGGAAGCGGCGACCGTGCCGCTGACGGCTCTCACCGCCATGCAGTCCTTTGAGCTGATGGACGCTAAGCCCGGCCAGACGGTGTTCATTTCGGGCGGCACCGGATCCCTCGGTGCGATGGCGATTCCCCTCGCCAAGAGCCTGGGCCTGACGGTCGCTACGAATGGCAACGGAGAGAACGAGGAGCGGGTGCGCGCTCTCGGCGCGGACATCTTCATCGACTACAAGAAGCAGAGCTACGCGGACGTCCTGTCCGAGGTGGATCTGGTGCTCGATACGCTGGGCGACCGCGAGCTGCCGACCGAGTTCAAGATCCTGAAGGAGGGCGGCCACCTCGTGTCTCTGCGCGGCATGCCCAACGGCCGTTTCGCCGGGCGCATGGGTCTTCCCTGGTACAAGCGCTTCCTCCTGTCCCTCGCGGGCCGCAAGTACGACGCGATGGCCTCGCGCAAGAAGCAGACCTACGATTTCATCTTCGTTCACGAGGACGGCGCGCAGTTGGAGAGCATCGCTTCCCTGTTCCCGGCTGAGCGCCCACTGACCGCGTCCATCGACGCGACCTTCACCCTCGACCAGATCAACGAGGCCCTGGCCAAGGTGCGCGCCGGCGGCTCGCAGGGTAAGACCATCGTTCGCATTGGGGACTTCCAGTGAACTAACTGACCGCCCCGGCCTCGTTCCTTTTCTCAGGGACGAGGCCGGGGCGAGCTGACAGATAAGCGGGGCCGTTATGCGCGGGGCTGGCGCTCCGCCCACTCGCCGAGGCTCACGCGCGGACCCGTGAAGAACGGGGTGTCTTCGCGCACGTAGAGACGCGCCTCGGTGTAGCGCTGGGCGTGCATGACGCCCTCCAGACGGTCCAGGCTGTCCGCTTCGAAGGCGAGCACCCACTCGTAGTCGGAGAAGCCGAAGGCGGACAGGGTCGAGCCCTTGACGTCCGGGTACTGCGCGAAGCCGTTGCGTCCGTGTTCGGCCATGATGCGAGCGCGCTCTTCGGGGGCCTTGAGATACCAGTCGTAGGAGCGCACGAAGGGGTAGACCATCGCCCAGTCGCGGGGCGCGACGCCGCCGAAGCAGGCGGGGATGTGGCGCTTGTTGAATTCGGCGGGGGTGTGCAGGCCCATGCACGACCACACGGGATCCAGGAACTTGCCGAGCGCGCTGGCGCGCAGGCGATGGTAGGCGTCCTGCAGGACCTCGGGATCGTCGTCGAGCCACCACACCATCAGGTCTGCCTCGGCGCGGAAGCCGGACACGTCGTAGAAGCCGCGAATTTCCGCGCCCGCGCCCTTCACGTAGTCCAGGGACTCGGCGATAATACGGCCGCGCTCGCCGTCGTCGGCGGGCAGGGACTCGCCGAGCGCGAACACGGAGTAGAGGGCGTAGTGCTGCTTGTTGTTGACCTGGTCGAAGTCGACGTCCGTCGCGTCGCGCGGATCGGTGGCACGGGCGTGCGCAGCGTGCGAGTGGGGCGTCGCCTCGGTGCCCGCGTGGCGGGCCTGGTGGCGCGCGGCGTGCTCACCGACACGGTCCGGCACTCCCGCGGGATGTCCCGGGTTCTCCGGGTTCTGCTGGGGCGGCACGACGGCGTGGGGATGCGGGGTAGACATAGAGTCCTCCTGGGTTGTGGCTGATTGACCGGCGGCTCGGGCGGGCGCGCCGGAAGAATGAGGGGCGTGTGCGGCGCCGGGGTGGGCGCTGGCACCAGCGGACGAGGCGTGGCCGGGGCGTGCCGGGGAGAGGCAGCAGTCGCTCGGGCAGACGGTGTGGAAGGGGCCGGTGCCCGTCACGGTAACTGGTACGGGCCGCTCGCCTCGCGCCTGAGCGGCGCGCTCTTCGAGCACGTCGACCAGGGAGGACACGAAGGCCGGATCCGTCGCGACGGTGTCTGCACGCTCGTAGGGGATCCCCAGGCGCGCAGCGGTCTCCTTCGCCTCGGTATCGAGGTCGTAAACGACCTCCATGTGGTCGCAAATGAAGCCGATGGGGACGACGACAGTGCCGGTCAGCGGGTTCGCGTCGGCCGCGATCTCCTCGAGGAAATCGTTGATATCGGGTTCGAGCCAGCGGGCCTGCGGGGGTCCCGACCGGGAGCAATACACGAGGTCGTAGCCCAGATCCGCACGCCCGAGGATGCGCCTCAGCTCCGGCATGATCGCTTGGATGAGGGCGTGGTGCTGGGCGACGTAGCTGATTTCGGTTGCAGGGGTTCCCGCTTCCGACGACGCCGCACTCCCCTGCTGCTCGACGTGACCGCCCGAGGCCGCCGCGGCCTCGTCAGTTGAGGGACGGAAGGGGAAGGGCGAGGACCTGCCTCCATGCTCACTGGGATGGAGTGGGTGACGAAGATGAGGCGAATCCCGGAGGTATCGACGCCGCGCGCCGCGAGCGCCTCCCACGCGCGCCGGATGGATGCGATCTGCGCGCTCGCCATGCCGGGGGTCGAGTAATAGGGACGGACCTTGTCCAGGATGATGTCGGCGTTGGGATTGTCGGCGCTATCCTCGGCGCCCAGTGCGATCGTCCCCCACTTGTCGCGCAGGGCCTCCGAGGCCTCGGCGAGGTCTTCGCGATACTGGCGGCATCCCGAGTACGAGGCGTAGGCGGAGGTGGGCAGGACGAGGATGCGCCGGGCACCCGCCTGGGCAAGCTCGTCAAGTCCTTCGGCGACAAAGGGATGCCAGTTGCGATTTCCCCACCCGACGGGAACGTCGTGCCCGCGCCTGCCGAGCTCCGCGGACAGGTCAGCGATCAGGCGCTGGTTGCAGGCATTGATGGGCGAGACACCGCCGAAGCGCTTGTAGTGCGCGGCGACCTGAAGCAGACGCTCATCCGGGATTCCGCGACCGCGCGTCGCGTTGCGCATGAACGGCAGACGTCGTCCGGACCGTTCGGGCCACCGTAGGACAGCAGCATGATCGCGTCGTAGGTATCCATACCTGGCACTTTCAGTCCTCCTTCAGGCCTCGCGCAGACAGTGTAGGGCCGCTTGCCTCCCCCACGCAGCGACAGATTGTCAGAAAAACGCAGCAAATCAGCAGTTTTCCCCGGCACGAAACACCACCTTGCACCCACAAGTTAACACTGTTAACCTTACTCGTGACACAAAGTTAACAGCGTTAACCGATGGGAGAATCACCGTGTCACATCCACACACTCCGGGCCTGGACGCCCGGGGAATCCGCAAGAGCTACGGCACTCACGAGGTCCTGCGAGGGGTCGACCTGCGCGTCGAACCCGGTCAGGTCCTCGGACTACTCGGACGAAACGGAGCGGGCAAGTCCACGCTCATCACGATCCTGTGCGGACTGCTCCGCGCCGACTCGGGGACCGCATCCATCTGCGGCCACCGCACCGCATCCGCCGAGGCCGCACGACTGATCGGGTACGCACCCCAGGAGCTGGGCATCTACCCCGACCTGAGCGTCGCCCAGAATCTGGCAGCCTTCGGCGAGCTGCACGGACTCGGCCGACGCGAGGCTACCTCCCGCGCGGGCGAGGTCATGGAGCTCCTCGGCCTCACAGAGAAGCGAGGGCAGCGCGCCTCGCACCTGTCGGGCGGACAGCAGCGCAGGCTCCACGCGGGAATGGCGATCATGCACCGCCCGCGCCTGGTGTTCATGGACGAGCCGACCGTCGGCGCGGACGTGGAGGCGCGCACCCAGATCCTGCGCGCAGTCCGTCAGCTCGCCGACGACGGAGCGGCCGTCATCTACACCTCGCACTACCTCGCCGAGTTCGAGGAGCTTGGCTCCGACATCGCGATCCTGAACGAGGGGCGCATCGTCGCGAGCGGCACGCTCGAAGAGATCGTCTCTCACCACGCGCGCGCCGAGGTCACGCTCGAGTTCGATCGCCCCATCCCCTCGATCGACGGGTGGAGCGCCGACGACAGGCGTCTCCAACTCATCGGGGACGAGGCCGACCCAGGTTCGCGGATCGGCGAAGCCTTGGCCTCGCCTTCCCTCGAAGGCGCGCGCCTGACGGACGTGCGCATCATGCAGGCGAGCCTGCACAACGCGTACCTGCAGATCATCAAGGAGAGTGACCATGTCGCAGCTTAAGCAACTCGGGGCAATGACCCGACTGAACATCCGCCTGCAGCTCACCGACCCGGCGCCCACGCTCATCCTGACGGTGATCCCCCTCGTCTTGATCCCCTTCATGATGCCGGCGTTCAAGTCGATGCTCCTGGCCGACGGCTACACGGGCGTCACGGGCGCCGAGCAGGCGGTTCCGTCAATCGCGATCCTCTTCTCGTTCCTGGCCGTGCAGAACATCATCAGCTCGTTCTTCAACGAGCGTTCGTGGGGCACGTGGGAGCACCTCGAGGCCTCCCCCACCTCGCGCGCGTCTATTCTGACGGGCAAGGCGCTGGTCGCCTTCCTCATGCAGACCGTTCAGATCGCGGTTGTCCTCGCGCTCGGCGCTCTCATTTTCGGCTATCGGCCGACCGGGTCCCTCGTCGCGCTGGCCGCGATTCTCCTCAGTTTCTCTGCGGTTCTGTCGGCGCTCGGCGTCGCGCTCGCGCTGTGGTCACGCAGCCGCGACGCAGCTCTGTCACTGTCGAACATTATCGGCATGCTGGCGGCCGGCATCGGCGGCTCCTTCTCCACGGTCTCCTCGTTCCCCGATTGGGCGCAGCACGCCGCGCGCCTGTCCCCCGCATACTGGGCGATCACAGCAATTCACGAGGTGAGCCTGGACGGGGCGACCCTTGCCGACGTCGGGACGCGGATCGGCGTCCTGTGGGGTTTCTTCGCGGTGATCGCGGGGCTGGCACTGGTACAGTTCCGGTATCACAGGGAGTAACGTCCACCGAAGCGGAGAGTCCATGCCGTCGTCACGCCAGCGCGCGCTATCGCGAGAGATCATCTTGTCGACCGCGCTCGATGTGGTCGACGAGGAGGGGCTCTCCGCTTTGTCTCTGCGATCCTTGGGAAAGCGTCTCGGCGTCTCCCAGGCCGCTTTTTATCGTCATTTCCCCGACAAGGCGGCGCTCCTGGAGGGCATTGCCGAGCAGGTCTGGCGCCTCACGTTCGAGTCGTTCCTGCACCGCGTGGACGCAGGGGCGATCGATTCAGCTTCGACGCCCACGCACGAGGCGCCGGAACCGACCGAAGGCGCCCCCGCCTCGCCCCTGCTGACCTACATGCGCGCCTACGCGCACTGCCTGGCATCAACACTGCGCTCCCACCCGGGCGCGGTCATGCTGCTACTCACGCACCCGATGTCGACGCCCGAGCAGCTGTCGCTACTGGCGCGCGTGTTCGTGACGCTGGCCCGGCGCGGTTTCACGCCAAATGCGGACATGCTGGGGCTGGTCAACGCGGTGTCGATCTACACAACGGCATTCGTCGCCGCCGAGGTCGTTCCGCCCGTGGGCGGCTCCCCCGAGCAGCCCGCCGACCTGTCGGCCGCGAGCGCCGCGCTCGACCCCGAGGACGCGCAGGCGCTGCGCCCACTCATCGAGGATCTCCTGGACGGCCACTACGACTTCAACGCCCAGTTTGAGCGGGGCCTGGAGGCGATCCTGCGCGGCTGGCACTGAGGCTAACCGACCAGCTCCTCGACCTCGCGCACAACGCGCGCGGCTCCGCCGAGCGAGGACAGCTCCGCGCGCACCCCTCGGATTCCCGAGGTCAGGGCGGGCTCGTCGACGAGGGTGCGGGCAGCGCGTGCGATGAGCGCCGGCTGGGAAGCGCGCACGGTCAGGCCGCAGCGCGCGTTTTCCACGGCCTCGGCGTTGAATTGGCGCTCAAAGACGCGCCCCGGGACTATCACCTGGGGAACTTCGTAGGACAGAGCATCGATCATCGAGTTTTGCCCGCCGTGGTGCACGAAAACGCGGGCGCGCGGCAGGAGCTCAGCGACGTCGAAGCGGGGCGCACAGGTCACCTCGTGGTCCCCCACTGCTTGGACGGCCTCGGACACGCCCGCGACGAAGACGTCGCATCCGAGGGCCTCGGCGAGTTCTCGCCCGGCGCGCACGGCTACGCCCACGGGGACGCTGCCCGCGCCGAGGTAGACGAGGGCGCAATCGCGAGGCGTCGCTGTCAGGGCGGGCGGCTCGTCCAGGAACCCACAGTAGACGGCCCGCTCCCCGGGGCGCGGTTCCAGGGTCGGGCAGCTCGGGATGAAGCGGCGCCGCATCCCCTCGAGGATCGTCAGGGACGAGGCCGGGGCAGGCATGCCCATCTCGCGCAGCAGGCGTAGAATTCCTGCCGATTTACGAGGGTTGGAGGCGTAGGCGGTGGTCGTCGGCTGCGAGGCGCTGCCCACGCATGGGATGCCCTCGGCGCGGGCGGCAATGACGGCGGCGAGGTTGAATTCCGAGTAGACGACGTCGGGGCGCATGGCACGCATGTGGGTGCGGAGCGCGTCGACGGCGGCGCGCGTGTAGCGCTCATCGAGGGCACCGGTCAGCCAGAGGACCTCCTCGAAGCTGCGCACAGGCTTGCGACCCATGAGGCCGAGGCGCGAGGCCAGGGGGAAGGTGTGTCGCGCAATGGCCTCGGGAAGGCCGAGAGGTGAGGGCACCGGAATCTCAAGCGCGGGAGCAATGGGATCAACGCAGTTGCCGTCGTCTCCCCACGCGAGCACGGCCTCATGGCCAGCGTCCTGGAACGCACGTGCGACGCGCTGCGCGCGCGACCACGGTCCACCCATCCGCGAGCGGGCAACCATGGGAACGACGAGAACCTTCACGATCCAAGGGTACGCCGCTCACAACCGCGCGCCCGCAGCGCGCCCAGGCATCGACGCGAGGAAGAGCGACCCTGAACACCAATAAGGTCGAGGACGTCGGCTGATCGACGACACCTCTACCGGTTCACGCGTTTGACGAAGCGGAACATGTAGTCGGCCTCGCCCATCGGCTCGCCCGCCCCACGGGGATGCGACGGGTCGGGGTGACGTTCGTTGAAGAACTCGACGATGTGGAAGCCGCACTTGTTGACGTAGAAGTGGATGTTGCGCACCTCGAAATAGGGCGTCTCCAGGGTCCATTCCCTCACCTGCGGGTGGGCGGCCTCGATGGCGAACCAGGCGCGCGTCCCCACTCCCCTGGAATGAACCGAGGCCTTCATCGCGAAAAGGAGAACCTCGCCTCGATGCCCGACGACGGTAAGGATGACGTTGCCCACGACCTCGCCGTCCTCAAGGATGCGATAGGCGAGCGCTCCCGGCGCATTCAGGGACTCCTCAATGTCGGACAGTGGGAGAATCGGCTGCGCCGTTGCACTGCCCTCGCTGGGACCAGACGGATGCTGCTCACGCGCGGCGAGACGCTCCCCCACGAAGGATCCCTGCGGGTTGCCCTGGAAGTGCTCGAAAGATTCCTGAAAGTCCGCGATCAGCGCAGGACGCTCGGTGTCAGTCAGGGGCACAAGCATGATCGTCATGGGCTCATGATATCTATGAACGGCTGAAACCTGATGGCAGGGGTTTCTTTCCTTAGCATCCTGGGGACGGAGCCCAATGACGCGTGCCCCGAGTTCATCCGCGCGCAACGTCAGACAGTCGACGCCGGAACACGTGCAGCGCCGGTAAGCTAAGCGTGGTCACCGTCCGAACCCACGCGAGGAGGCATTCATGGACAAGCGAGATCGCATCCGAGGGGCAATGATCGGCTGCGCCGCTGGAGACGCGCTGGGCTACCCGGTTAAAGTGCTATCAGAGGCCGCTATCGTCGAACGCTACGGCCTGCGCGGGATCACCGCCTACGACTTGGACGAGAACGGAACCGCGCACTTCACCGCGGACACGCAGCTCATGCTGCTCAGCGCAAATGGGATCCTCTTCGCTCACACGCGAGGAGCGCTCCGCGGGATCATGGCCCCTGTGTACCAGTATTTCGACGCTTTCTACATGGACTGGTATCGGCTCCAGACAGAGAAGCAGCCACGCCGAGCCCGGTGCGGATGGATTAACGCCTACCCTGCCCTGTCCGCGAAGCGCGCCCCTTCTCCCACCTCCATGAGGGTCTTTAGTTCCGACAAGTTCGGCTCGATGGACGAACCCGTCAATGATTCCAAAGGCTCCGGATGCCTGCTGTGGGCCGTCCCCATCGGCCTGTCCTACTCCGACGACCCCGCCTATATTCTCGACTTGGCGGCAAACACGGCGGCCCTCACGCACGGCAACGAAGTTGCCTGGGTGGCATCGGGGGTACTAGCCCTCATCATCTCACTCATCATTCACCAGGAGCTCTCCATCGCCGAGGCCGTCAACGAAACACTGAAGGCTCTGGACAAGTCCTTCCCCGATTCCCGCAAGGCCGTGCACGAACTGTTGTCCTCCATCTGGTCCGCCAGGCCGCTTGCTACCTCAGCCTCAAGCGACCTGGATGCCATCCACGCCCTCGGCGAGGGGTGGGTCTCCAACGAGGCCCTGGCAATTGGCATCCTCTGCGCACTACGCTACGAGAACGACATCGCGGGAGCGATGACTTTCGCTGCCAACCACGGAGGCAACTCCAGCACAACTGCGGCGATCGCGGGAATGCTCGTCGGAGCACGAATCGGTTTCAATGCGATCCCCGACAGGTTCGTTGACAGGCTCGAGCTCGTCGACGTCATCCTCGAGCTGGCCGACGACGTCACCACGGACTGCCCAATGTCCGATTGGGGCCCGAGTAATCCTGTGTGGGAACACAAGTACATCTATGAAGACTACGCCTATTGGCGCAGGCGCACCCCGGAGGCCAAGGAAGACAAGGAAGACAAGGAAGGCGAGGCCAAGCAGACCAACTAGACCAGCGCCCCTTCGAGGCTACAACTCCAGCCTCATGTGCACGAGCTCCTGGTAGCCCGAAGTCGCGGACCGGTAGCCTCGTGGGTTGCGCCCATACTCCTCGAACCCCGCGCGCCGGTAGAGGGACACCGCGCGTTGATTGTCAGCCACTACCTCGAGCTCGAGCTGGGTGTAGCCCGCCCGACGCACACAGTCGATACTCGCCTCCATGAGCACTCGGCCGATCCCCATCCCCCAGTATTCCTGGAGCACGCTGATCCCGAAACGCGCCCGGTGAGCCACCTTGCGCCTGCCGCCCACCGCCGCGACTCCAGCACTGCCCACAATCTTCCCATCGACAACGGCGACGAGCTCGACCTCATTGTCACTGCGCTCCGTTTCCACCAGCGAGCGAGCCTCTTGTTCATCATCAGAGCCTTGCTCGTCCGGATATGACAGCAGGTAGTCAGTCTCGGAATGCGTGCGCTGCATAATGTCACGCAGCGCACGGGCATCCGACGCGACGGCATTCCGCACGAGGAGTTCCACCCCACCCTGTAACAGCACCGTTTCGGCGTACCTCATCGTCGGATTCCTTGTCTCCCCCCATCGCAGGGGCTGGTAGAGAAGTAGTGGAGTCTCCACACCAATAAGTGGACTATTAATCACGCACCTAGCGTCCGGGGCCGCGGACAACCCACACGCCCGAACGGGGACTCCCCTGACGCTCAAGCGCGCCTTCGTCTTTCAGTTGTGCGACTATGCGCTCGGCACTCCGCTTCGAGCACCCAAGATATTGCGAAAGCTGAGTGACAGTGGACTGTGGGTTATCCCTAAGGAAAGCAAGCGCACGGGCTCGAGCCATATCCTGCGAGCTCGACGGCTTCGCATACGGAAGAATCGATTCCCGAATCGCCTCGAGCATAAACTCCACAAAACTCTCGCACGAACCGGTCGCACCCGAGCGGGCCAAGGCCTCGTAATAGTCCGCCTGCCGTCTCCTGATCGCGGACTCAACGGGCAACCACGCCAACTCCGAACGCCACCTAGACAGGAGCAGAGTCTGCCAGAGACGTCCCGTCCGCCCATTCCCATCAGAGAAGGGATGACAGAACTCGAACTCGAAGTGAAAGACACACGAAGCGAGCAGCGGGTGCATACGCGTCGTACGCAGCCACTCGAAGAGGCCTCCCATGACCTCGGGAACGTAGGCGGCCGGAGTCCCCGCATGGATGAGGGTATCTCCGTTGAACACGCCGACATTGCCCGACCGAAAGCGCCCAGCATCGGGGACGAGGCCACCCATCATCACGCGGTGAACGCGCAGCAAATCCTCCAACAAATGAGGATCGAGCTCAGGAATAAGGTCATAGGCGGCGCGCGCGTTTTCGACTTCGAGGATGTCGCGCCGGTCTCCGAGAACCCGCTTGCCGTCAATGATCGCGCTCACCGCGCGCTCATCAAGCTTGTTGCCTTCGATGACGAGGGAGGAATAAATCGTCTGGATCCGCAGCTCGCGACGCAGTGTCGGGCTGGTCGACAGTGGCGCTTGAGGCGACAGCATGCCGACAAGCTCAGCGATCTCCATGCACAACGCATCGATCGCGTCGGTGCGTTCAAACGACGGTTCGTAGGCCATGACCACCCCCATTACCGCCACAATTATACCGCCACTGGCGGTAATCGCGCGGCATCCAAGGATGGTTGACTACTAAACGGCAGGAGGCCTCGTCCATTGACGAGGCCTTGGCTGGGAGAGCGCATCGGGTTCAGTCGGTCCCGTGGAACGCCCAGGCGCGACCGCGCACGCCGCGCGCGATGTAGCTGGCGCCTGCGAGGCTCAGGGCGAGGCCGAGGCCGGTGTAGAAGAAGGCGATAAACCAGTCGGGGAAGAGCCCTGCGGCACGCATGCCGATACCAAACGACATCATGATCGCCATCATCATGTAGCTCTTGCGATCGAAGAAGCGGACGACGTGGTGGCGCTCCCCCTCCAGGTCGGCAATGCGCTGGGCATTCTTCTGAACGAGCTTGCTGAACATGGGATGGAACGCGCAGAAGATGGCGACCGCGCCGCCCGCGAGCGCCAGGAGGATAAGGGCCGCGAGATCGCGCACGTCGATCACCGCACGCACGCCGAGGATCGCGACGTTCATGCCGGCGAGCAGCCAGACGATGCCGGCGACGGCGATCAGGGACTGCTTCTTGATACGGAATCGACTCATTTCTTAGCGTCCTTTTCTTCTGTGGTGTCGTCGTACAGGGCGGCATCGAGGAGGGCGAACAGCGTCTCACATTCGCCGCCCGCCATGAGGGAGGCGAAGACGGCGCGCAGCACGTAGCGGCACAGGGCCTCGGCACTCATGGGGCCGACGAGCCGGGAGCGATCCACGGCCTCGTCCGCGTCGAGGACGCGCGCGAGTCCCCTTCTTTCATCAACTCACCCTATCTCACACGTCCACATGCAACCGCCGACACACACGGCCCCCCGGAGGGGCATAGGCTGACAGTCAGAGGCGACTGCGCAGTTCGGCTACCGCATCGCCGTTCCAGCGCACGCCTCTGATGAGAACGAAGGAGTTCACATGGACCACATCACCCTGAACAACGGCGTCACAATCCCCCAGGTCGGCCTCGGCACCTACCTGCTCGAGCCGGACGATGCCCAGTCGGCGGTCACCTACGCGCTCGACAACGGCTACACGCTGATCGACACGGCGAACGTCTACGTGAACGAGCGCGCCGTCGGGCGCGGAATGCGCGCGTCCTCGAAGGCGCGCGAGGAGATCTTCCTCGAGACGAAACTCTGGCCGTCGTTCTTCGAGCGTCCCACCGCCGTCGACGAGACGCTCGAGCGTCTGGGCACGGACTACATCGACCTGATGATCCTGCACCAGCCCGCCGGCGACACGGTCGCGGGATACCGCATCCTCGAGAAGGCGCATAAGGAAGGCAAGATTCGTGCGATCGGCCTGTCAAACTTCGACGTTGCCCAGACGCAGCGCATCCTCGACGAGTGCGAGGTTGTCCCCACGATCAACCAGGTCGAGTGCCACCCCTACTTCCCGCAGACGGAGCTCAAGGAACTCCTCAAGGAGCACAACATCGCGCTGCAGGCGTGGTACCCGCTGGGCGGGCGCGGCAACGACTCGATCATGTCCGAGTCCCTCGTCCAGGAACTCGCCGAGAAGCATGGCAAGTCCCCCGCCCAGGTGCTGCTGCGTTGGCACATCCAGCAGGGACACATCGTGATCCCGGGCTCGAAGACGCCATCGCACATCGCTCAGAACATCGACCTGTTCGATTTCGCGCTGACCGACGAGGACATGGCCCAGATCGATTCCCTCGACAAGGGGAAGCCGTTCTTCGAGCACAACGACGAGGTCTTGGCCGGGTTCCTCGCATACGTGCCCGACGTGGAGGGCCAGAAGTAGTCCCACTACCGCGCACTGAGCCAAACGCACGACTGTTTCGGTAGCGACACCAGGCGCACATAACGAGGCCTACCCTGCTTGACGGGGTAGGCCTCATTACACGACAGCGATGTTATAGTCATCGCGAGCCAATGAAGCCCTATGAAGAAAGCTGCTCATGGACAGAGTCGCACGCATCGCCGCACCCCTCTTCTTCATCGCCATGGTCTACGCAGGGTGGCGTTTCGACCTCAACCTCCCCATCCAGCCGCTGCTCTCGCCAGGCCCGTGGATCGTCGCACTGCTGATCGCGTCCTACTTCAGCGCACTGACAGTGCTCCACTCTCAAGACAAGGTCACTCCACGCACACTCGCTTTGGGGACTCATCATCAAGCTTGCTCTCCTCCCCATTTTCCTCATCATGCTCATTCTCACGATCATCGTTCCGCTAGATAGCTCCAACGGCAACGTCAGCGGCTTCCTGATGATCTTCCTCATCCTCCCCCCTGGACGCGGGAGTCTACTGCTTGATGCTCGTGTCATCCTTCCATGGGTTTGCTGCAACAAAACGCCTACTGTCCGAACAGACAATCCCATCAGCAACAGTAAAAAGACTCAGGAAGATGCACGCCGTTCCCATCGCAGACCTTGTCGCAGCTATCTGGCTGTACGTGCTTCTGCGTCGAGTGGACAGCACCGCCCCGACCAACGCATAGGACGCCTATCCCTCCATGTTCGCCGCGGTCACCCCCTCCGTCAGAGTTCCGTACGCGGTGACACAGTGCCCAAAGAACATGTCGTCATCGTCGAAGTAGGCGGAAAATGAACCGTCGGCGTCCATCGCGATGCTGCGCAGCTCGATCCGGCGAGCGAAGCTCTCTTCGGTAATCTCCGGGACCTCCTCGTCGGCAGATTCGCGCCATTCGCACGCGAGGTCGGTGAGCTCACGTGCGGCGCTCGCGCGCATGTCGCGGTCCCAGCGATCCTGCTCCGCCAGCATCACCGTCATCGCCCGCCTGGCATCGACCCAGGTTTCCTCGTCCGCCGCATCAACCTCGAGCGACAGGCAGATCTGCTCGCCGCGCCACAGTACCTCCCCTTCGAACGTGTCGAGATCCTTGTCGAGGGTGAGTTCTCCGAGCACCTCGTCGGTCACCACGACCGGCCTGCGGTATTCGGCCAGCACCTCTTCCAGGGCGGGGCACGGGGGATCCTCTTCCAGGACCTCAACGATCAGGAATTGGTTCTGCGAGGAGGCGGTCACGCCCTCGGGAACCTCGTGCGGGACCTCCTTACGCGCCTTGAGGCGGTACACCGCCTCCCGACGGAAGCGATCGAGGATTCCTCCGGCATCATGTTCCTCGTCACTGACGGGATAGACGATCCGGCCGTCACCCGTGTGCAGTGCGCCGGTCTGGCAGTCCACATACGCAATGAAGTAGTGCGAGACGTCCCAGAATCCGTTCCTCTTGCCGGCCCCGCCACCGCCGGCGAGTAGGACGATGATCTCCCGGGCCTCGTCCTCAAACGTGCGCTCCCATTCGGCCTGCGTCATGTTGTTTTGCGAGCGCATGTATTCAAGTAAATTCATGTGGGTTCCTCCTTGAACGGCCAGGCGGGTACATTACAATGAACGCTACTCTACTCAAGGGTCCGCGAGCTCAACACGCGCTATGATCTACACATAGATCTGTTGGTTCATTGTGGTACTTGGCGGTCAAATATAGATTCTCTGACAACGAAGCGCCCCGTTCCGAGCGCTAACTATTTGCCTCGCCCATGGCATCTCCCGTACTTCATTCCACTTCCGCATGGACAGGGTTGATTCCTCGCGATTCTTCCATACTGTTCTACATACTTGGCGACTCGAAAATCACCCATTCGCTCGCCGCGTCTTCTCAGTTCGCCAAAACGAGATGAAGGGATCTGAGAAAGGGTGATTGTTCGCATATCAACCGTTTGGAGGGCTAGGCTCGTATCGAATCTAAACGACAACAACATGCGTTCGTCTTCTCCGTTCGCAAGAAGGATGGTTGCAACATAGTCGAACATTTCTTGATCAGACATGACGTCAGACAATTCATCTTGAAACACGAAACACGTCAGACGAAGTGAATTCCCGGTGCCTGAGAAGGAAAGAACGACCTGTCTGCCAGTTATGGCTTGTCTCTCCAGGGACATTTCAATGCCGTCAGATAGTTGCTCACGTGCTTCGCTGGAGAAATCAAGCAGGTACGAGGAAACGTGAACAGCTTGAGGATTGCCAGAGCTGAGCAACACGTCAATTATTTCACGAAAGCGCTTAGGCATACTTTGCCGAGGCTTCCGAAGCTGGGGCGAAAAAGTGCCAAGCCGCTCGAAATATTCGTCCAATTCCTCTCTGTAACCTGAGACATAAATGGTCTTATCTTTCGCGACGCTGTCAACTTCTAGCGAATAACAATTATGCGCAATGTACATACCAAGGTGGTCGAGTTCGTCTTTGAGGATGAGCCTCTCATTGAGGGCCGCAATTTCTCTCTGTTTGAGGAAGTGGAGGAATTCTAGCGGATTATCAAAGTATTCCCTGAAAGTCATGAGGTCGTCGATTGCGATGCAAGACACGCCTTCTTCAAGGTCTAAAAAACCAAGTTTCTCTGCACAAGCCGCATAAGTGTTAATGTTGTCTACCGTTACGGAGAGGCAGAAGATGCTCTTGATGTCCGAGATATCAAGTATTTGCTTCGGCTGCATGTGCTCGTCGTAGAGGACCAATTTAGTGTTGGAACGGCGAATATAATCTCTCATCTGAGCACATTGACTATTTGCTTTTCCTATCAGCTCTTTATAGCGGTTGACGTGCGAAGCGTAACCCGACACCGGCGGAGCATCAGTAAGCTACCAGCTTTAACTTCGATCACCAACAACGCATCTCTATACCTAATCAGAAGGTCGTTTTCACTTCGATGCTTCTTGCTGCCGTAGTAGTTATCCCTGTGCGTGGAGCACCCTGGAAGCATCTCCTTGAAAACCGATTCGACCATTCTTTCACTAGCCTCTTTTTGCCTTTGCTGCCATCGCTCTGAATAGTCGAAATCGGTACGCAGAATTAATTTCTGGATTGCCCTATAGAAATTATCGGTAAGCGAGTAGTAGTCGAAGCAGTAGCTGTCTCCGCCTATCTTGATGAATGGCCGAACTACGATCGGAAGCGTAACTATCGGCCAATACTGCATTTCTCCTTCTTCGAAGAAACAAGCCTCACCCGGAGCAAACGACAGGGCATCGATAAAAGCCTCGGGCCAACCAGTAATCCTAGCGACATTGAATAAGCTCACGGAGAACGCGTCTCCAACTGCTTTCACATCCTCGTCAGGAATACCCGAAATATCGAAGTCGTCAGCCAATCTTGCCTTGTCACAAAGCTTCCTCAAAGCATCCAGGCCTTCAAGTCGGCCGTTTAACAACGCTATTTGAATTTTTTCATATCCAGCGACCACTTCATTTGCCGTCACACCGAACAATTTTTGAAATTCATCATCGTGAGCGAGCACAAGTGGCCGAAGATAATCAATCTGAAGGAAGCGATATCTATTCCCTCTAACCATATGCATTAATTGAGCTTCGAAGGCCAGCTGACTTATTTCACTGTCATCTCCGAGCTCCCAGTACCGGTACGACAAGTATTTTAGCGACTTAAAAAACAGTATTTCTTGGTCATAAACATACCTATGCGCCAGTCGGTCAATATCTTCATCAGAGACATGGGCACAGATTGTGTTATCCGTTGCAGCGATGAGACTTTGCAGGTATTCGACGGGGCGGGACGGCACATCATCTTGCCTGTAGAAGAGGACATCACCTTCAGGGATAGGATTACTGAATGTCGTGATATCGCTAACGACCATTAGCAATATCTCTTGTCGATCAATTTGAATGTATCCTCGAATAGATTCGATATGCTCGTTAATTTCTTCAGCCAGCTGTTTCATTCCGGCCGACGCTTCATTCTTAATTTCATTGCCATTCACATTTGCCCCTTGGAACACAACGCGCCACACCATTAACCCAGACGAACGCTAAGTCAAACACCTTGCCATTTCAGTTCTTCTACTATTCGCCGCAGAGCTTAACTGCCAATGTTGGTCAACTCTTCGAGAACGGCCTTTGCCGTCTTACAGCACTCTTGAAACGAAATTCCTTTTGCGAACGGATTCTTCCTCACATACTTCACCCACTGCGCTTGCATGACTGCGTCGCCGGCAACATCGTCGAGCACCTCTGCCCAGCGCTCAATGGCGGCTTGACTATTCCTTTTCTCGCACGTCGACACCAAAGCGTTTTTCAACATTCCCATATCGACATCACTTCTTTTGACTCCCAGCAGGACATGGATGTCATAGAAGTCTCGCGGGCGGGTGTTGGCAACGCCGCGGGATACCACGGTCTCAAGTTTCTCCGCAAGCACCGTCTCAATCGGGTAGGCCATGAGGCTGATAACACCCTCATCAAAGAGGAGCGGGTAGCTATATTCCACCGCGTCCGGCGTAATCCGGTCACCAGTGGTAACGTCCACTGTCAGTGGGATCACCATGGGCGCGTAGATCCCCTTCAGGTGCACACGAATACCCGTGTACTCATCGGTCTCCCGAATGTCCTCTGTCCTGTCGAACTCGAACTTCCAGTCATCGTCTGCTTGCACCGCTGCAATGTCACGGAACGCTCTTTCTGCGGATTCGTGAGTAAGGGCGAACCCTCTGACCGTCGTATCCAGGTCCATTGTGGTCCTTGACCTTACGCCGACAAGGGAGGAGATGAGCACGCCTCCCTTGATAATGACGTTATTCCTCCACTTCGATCTCGAGAGGCGTTCGAGCATCCTCTCGAGGAGGTAGCTCTGCATGAGCGCTTGCGCAGGGATACCCGCCTCCTTGGCCATGCTATTCACGCGCACCTTAAGCTGCATTGTATTCCTTGTCCTCACAGCAGCACCTCCAGGTAGTTCCGGATCTTCCTCTCGACGCCGAGCTTGCGTGCGTACTCGATGAGCTTCGCTAAATCTCTCTTTGGGCTTCTGACATAGGTCTGCATCGCCGGGGTAACTACCTGCGAATCGACCATACGCTGCCCCCTGACCAGGTCACAAAGCGTTCTCTCCAAGACGTATGCCCTGACGGCGTTGCCGTACTGGGTAGTCAGTTCTACCAACCTAGCTCGAGCACCTCATCAGCACAGGAACGGCAGACTATCCCCAGCTCTCTGGCGGGTGTGGCATTGTAAGTTCTAGGAAAGGTCATGGTGAGCGAAAAGGGCGCACGGTCGGTCATACCATGCAGGAAGAGCGCCGTGTCATCGGAAAATACACCGCGCGAGAATCGGTGCTGGGCAACGAAGTATGGGTCCTCCCATGTCTCCGGAAGAGCGTAGAGGCCGCGTCCAGCTTGAACAAGCTCTCCTTTATCAACTGCCTCAGTGAGCTTCCTTCTGGGAATGCCAGCTTCAGTGGCCTGCGATGCAGACACGTAGCCGTTCTGCCCTTTCGCAATCTCAATTAAGGTCATAATCGCCTCTTTTTAGCTCGTACATCTATGCGGAATATTACCGCATATTAAGCATGGATGTACGCTTTTGGGTGATTGAGCCTCAAACTTCCACAAGAGAGCTTGAACAAAGAGAATTGGACCCGGGAACACTCACCAGAGTGCTCCCGGGCCCACGCTTTTAAACCAACGCGGAAAGTATTACTCCCACTCGATGGTGGCCGGGGGCTTGGAGGTCACGTCGAGGACGACGCGGTTGACCTCGGGCACCGAGTTGGTGATGCGCGTGGAGATGCGGGCCAGGACGTCGTAGGGCAGGCGCGTCCAGTCAGCCGTCATCGCATCCTCGGAGGACACGGGGCGCAGCACGATCGGGTGGCCGTAGGTGCGGCCGTCACCCTGGACGCCCACGGAACGAACGTCGGCGAGCAGGACGACCGGGCACTGCCAGATCTCCTGATCCAGGCCGGCCGCCGTGAGCTCCTCGCGGGCGATCAGGTCGGCGGCGCGCAGGATGTCCAGGCGCTCGCGCGTAACCTCTCCAATGATGCGGATACCCAGGCCGGGACCCGGGAAGGGCTGACGGTTCACCAGGTAGTCAGGCAGGCCCAGCTCACGGCCGACCGCACGCACCTCATCCTTGAACAGGGTACGCAGGGGCTCGACCAGCTCGAAGGTCATGTCCTCGGGCAGGCCGCCCACGTTGTGGTGGCTCTTGATGTTGGCCGCGCCCTCGCCGCCGCCGGACTCGACGACGTCGGGGTACAGGGTGCCCTGGACGAGGAACTTCACCTCGCCGCCGGCGGCGCCGACCTCTTCGATGACCTGTTTCTGGGCGGCCTCGAAGGAACGGATGAACTCGCGGCCGATGATCTTACGCTTCGCCTCGGGCTCGGTGACGCCGGCCAGGGCAGACAGGAAGCGCTCGGACTCGTCGCAAGTGATGACGCGGATGCCCATGCCGCGCGCGTAGTCGTTCTCGACCTGCTCGCGCTCGCCCGCGCGCAGCAGGCCGTGATCGATGAAGAAACAGGTCAGCTGATCGCCGACGGCCTTGTGCACGAGGGCCGCAGCCACGGAAGAGTCCACGCCGCCCGACAGGGCGCAGATGACCTGCGCGTCGCCGACCTGCTCGCGGATCTTCTCAACCTGCTCGTCCACGATGGAACCGGCGGTCCACGTGGGTTCCAGGCCGGCACCCTTGTACAGGAAGTTCTTCAGCGCGTCCTGGCCGAACTGGGAGTGGCCCACCTCGGGGTGCCACTGCAGGCCGTAGAGGCGACGCTCGCGCGACTCGAAGGCCGCGACGGGGGTCTCTGCGGTGGAGGCGGTGACGGTGAAGCCCTCGGGCGCGCCCTGGACGGCGTCGCCGTGGCTCATCCACACGATCTGGTCGTCGGGGGTGCCGCTGAACAGGCAGGAGTCACCGGCCACGGTGGCCTCGGTGTGCCCGTACTCGCGGGTGCCCGTGCGACCGACGGTGCCGCCGAGGGCGTGGGCCATGGTCTGGAATCCGTAGCAGATGCCCAGGACGGGCACACCGGCCTCGAAAATCGCGGGATCGACGGAGGGGGCACCCTCCTCGTACACGGAGGACGGGCCGCCGGACAGGATGATGGCGGCAGGCTCCTTGGCGAGCATGTCCGCCACGCTCATGGTGTGGGGGACGATCTCGGAGTAGACGTTAGCCTCGCGCACGCGGCGCGCGATCAGCTGGGCATACTGCGCGCCGAAGTCGACGACGAGGACGGGGTGCATGTCAGAAGCGTTCACCCTGCCAATGGTACCCGCGCGCGCCCCACCCCGTCGCACTCCATTACGCATGTCACCACTGCGCACGCCGGATACGGCGACGGCCCCGCCCCCGGGTGGGGACGAGGCCGACTCGCGTGACGCTGGAGCGCGCGGCTCAGCGGAAGATGGAGCGCAGCACCGGGAAGGCTCCGGTGGCCACGGCGGCCTTGACCAGGTCACCGATGATGAAGGGAATGAAGCCCTTGGCCAGACCCTGCTCAAAGGTCATGTGCGCGAAGGGGATCATCCAGGCCAGGCCCAGGATGTACACGGAGAACAGGGAGACGACGGCGGTCGGCGCCATGGTCAGGATGCGGCGGTCAGCGCCGCGCTGGGCGGCCAGGCCGGCGATCGCGGCGACGAGGAGGTAGCCGAGGATGTAGCCGAAGGAGGCGAAGGCCCAGCCGACGTTCGTGCCGGTGAAGACCGGGGCACCGGCGACGCCGAGGAGGGCGTAGGCGGCGACGGAGATGAGGCCTCGGCGCGCGCCAAGGGTCGTGCCGACCGAGAGGGCGCCCAGCGTGCCGAGCGAGACCGGCACGGGCGTGAAGGGCAGCGGGACCGAAATGCGGGCCAGCGCGATCATGGCAACCGTTCCGGCGGCGATCAGGGCGATCTCGCGAACGATCGTGCCACCGAGGCGGTCGGCGAGAACACGGTTCTCGCGCGCGGCGACGGGGGAAGCGGTCAGAGTCGTCATAAGGCACCTTTCAACAGGACTAACAGCCATTTATTCAACAATTGAACGATATGCTGCCCGCCGTTCCCTGTCAAGCACACGGAGGCAAATCTCAGGGGGCGAGCGCCACACCGGCGCTCGCCCCCTGGAGCCCATGAGCGGGAATGATCAGTGCGCGAAGTGGCGCGTTCCCGTCAGGTACATCGTGATGCCCGCGGCGTTCGCCGCATCAATCGACTCCTGGTCACGCACCGATCCGCCGGGCTGGACGACAGCCTTCACGCCCGCGTCGATGAGCACCTGCAGTCCGTCCGCGAAGGGGAAGAACGCATCCGACGCGGCGACCGCGCCAACGGAACGCTGCTCGGGAGCCTCGGCCACAACCTCGGACGCGCGAGCACCGCCCGCGCTGTCCACGGTGGACGCCGCCGCGTCACCCGTCGAGCGCGAGCCCAGCGTGTTCGCACGCTCGACCGCCAGCTTGCAGGAGTCCACGCGGTTCACCTGGCCCATGCCAACGCCCACCGAGGCGCCGTCCTTGACCAGCAGGATCGCATTCGAACGAACTGCGCGCACCGTGCGCCACGCGAACTCCAGGTCCGCCAGCGTCGCCTCGTCGGCGGGAGCGCCGGCCGCGAGCGTCCAGTTCTCGGGGAAATCACCGGGCGCGTCGATGTCGTCGCGCTCCTGGACCAGCAGGCCGCCGCTGATCTGCTTGAACTCGTACGAGCCGCGAGCCGGGGGCTCAACCTGCAGGACGCGCAGGTTCTTCTTCGCGCTCAGCACCTCGAGCGCGCCCTCCTCGTAATCGGGGGCCAGCACGACCTCGGTGAAGATCGGGACGATCTGGCGAGCCAGCTCCACGCTCACCGGACGGTTCACGGCGATCACGCCGCCAAACGCCGACACGGGGTCGCAGGCGTGCGCGAGGCGGTGCGCCTCGGCCACGTCATCGGCCACCGCGATACCGCAGGGGTTCGCATGCTTGATGATCGCGACGCAGGGGCGCTCGTGATCGTAGGCGGCGCGCAGGGCGGCGTCGCCATCCGTGTAGTTGTTGTAGCTCATGGCCTTGCCGTGCAGCTGGCGCGCGTTCGCGATGCCCGGGACCAAGGCCTCGTCGTCGGCCTCCTCATCCTCGAAGGACTCATCGATCTCGCGGTACACGGCAGCGCCCTGGTGCGGATTCTCGCCGTAGCGCAGCGACTCCACGCGCTCGAAGGCGTCGGCGACGAACACGGGCATGCCCGAGGCCTGCCCCTCCTCCTCGGGGACCTCCACCACGTAGTCTTCCTCGGTCTGGTAACCCAGGGACTCCAGGAAGGCCGCGTCGGAGGCGTCCAGGTGGGTCTCGGCGGCATCGTCGAGGGTCTCACGCACGTCCTCGAGATCCAGCTCGTCGGCCAGCCAACCGGCGATCGCCAGGTCGTAGGTCGCCGTGTGAGCGAAGGCCTCGGCGGCCAGCACACGCCGCTGCTCGAGGGTGAAACCCTCTCCCGCCACGGCCTCAGCCACATCCGCGTAACGCTCCGGGGAGGTCACGACCGCGACCGACGGATGATTCTTCGCGGCGGCGCGCACCATGGACGGGCCGCCGATGTCGATCTGCTCGACGCACTCGTCAAAAGACGCGCCCGACGCAACCGTGTCCTGGAACGGGTACAGGTTGCACACGACCAGGTCGAATGCCTTGATGCCCAGCTGGGCGATCTGCTCACGGTGGGCGGCCTTACGCTGGTCGGCCAGGATGCCGGAATGAATGAAGGGGTGCAGGGTCTTCACGCGCCCCTCAAGCACCTCGGGGAAGCCGGTCACGTCGTCGACCGGGGTGACAGCCACGCCGGCGTCCGCGATGCGGGCTGCCGTGGAGCCGGTGGAGACGATCTCCACGCCGGCCTCGCCGAGCGCGCGGGCAAGATCCTCCAGGCCAGTCTTGTCGTACACGGAAATCAGGGCCCGCTTGATGGGGCGCACGTCGATGGGTTCCAGGTTGTCCAGGGAGACGGACATAGTTCCTCCAGGTTGAGACCAAACCCAGGCGCCCAGGCGGGCGACGCCTCGCGGGAAATGCGGCCGCTCCCCGGTGGTCATCCACCCTCGCCAGTCGCGGCGTCTCCCAGTCTAGTTCAGGCCCTCGCGCCGCGTCGCCCTCGTCCCGGGGTCTTCCTCGTCACCTTCGGCCTGGACCGGTTCGATGTCCGCGGCATCCTCGGAAGCCTCTTCCACGTCCGCGGCCTGTGCGTCCGCGTCGACCACCGCTTCGAGATCCTCAACCCCGGCCTCGTCGGCGCTTGCTTCCATGTCGCCGGGCTCCTCGGGTTCGGAAGCCTCAGCCCAGGCCTCGTCAGCCGCCGAGGCAGTGGTTCCCACGCGGGACGCACGCTCGGCGGCGCGGCGGCGCAGGGCCTCACCCTCGTTGCGCACGCGACCGGCACCCTCGCCGAGGAGGGCGCGAGTCGTCGGGTGGCTCGCCAGGGCGATGATCAAGGCAGGCAGGGCAATCTCGAGCACGAGAGCGAGCGTCACCCACCCCACGCGCGGGCCCATCGACGACAGGCGCACGGAGCCCATGCTCATCGTCGCGCTCCACATCCACAGGGCCGTCACCGAGGCGACGATCACCGAGGACAGGACACCCTGGGCAGTCTGGTGCAGCAGGTGCTCACGACGGAACGACCGCGACGCGACAACACCAAGGCCAATGCCCAGCATGATCGGCACAAGAATCACCCACATGCCGGGGGCCGTCTCCGGGACGGCTCCAAGGAGCGGAATCGGCGGAATCGGGCCGGTGCCCGCCACCACCGGAGAATGCAGCGAATCCGTCGCCGTCAGGAAACCCGCGCCCGACCACCAGGAGGCAGCCCACGCCATGACCGTGGGCGCAAAAAGCAGCTGAGCCCCCACGATAAAAGCGGTATCCGCGCCCGAGGCAGCACCCAGAATCTCCTGGATCCCAGCCATGCGGCTCCACCCCGCCACGAGCGCAATCACCGACGCCACCGCAGACGCAGCAACGAGCGCGAGGACCGACAGGCCTCCGAGCTTCAGGCCACCCGAAATCCAGTGCTGCATCGGCGGGGCCTCATTGTCGCGCGAATACCCCGACGCAACGAACCACACCGATCCGATCAGCGGAATCAGAATCGCGCCGAGCGTGCCCGTCCACCAGTGCGAATAGATGCCCGACGCGCCCGCCAGCAGCCAGGAGGTGAGAAGAAAACCAGGCACCGCGAACAGCGCCGCGCTGCGCGGGAAACCAGCCGTGTTACGCAGCAGGAGCCGCACCAGCACGATCAGCAGGGCGCCCACCAGCGTCGGAATCGCGCGGTAATGCACTCCCCCCAACCACCGACGTTCCGCCAATGACGGCGGCCCATAGGTCACCACCCAGGCCGAGAGCATCGCGCGGCGTCGTGTCATTCATCCACGAGTTCGAACGCAGCGTCAGGTAGGCGATCATCGTGAACACCGTGATCAGACCCCAACCCGCGAAGGCCGCCTCGACACCCGCGAGCACACCGCGCGCCCACCCCTGCGGGACGGCCACACGGATCGTCGCCCGATCCGGCACGTACGTGGTCGTGGTTCGCCGGGGGCTGGGTACTTCTCTGATGCGCTCGCTCACAGGCCCATAGTGTCAGAATCGGCCCGGGGCCGCGACGCTGCGCGCCGACCCCGGGCCGATTTGTGCTGTGACGTTAGCGCGAGAGGATCTCGCGCGCGATCTGCGCCGTCTGCGAAGGGGTGCGACCCACGCGCACGCCCACGGCCTCGAGCGCCTCCGCCTTCGCGGCAGCCGTACCGGACGAGCCGGACACGATCGCGCCCGCGTGGCCCATGGTCTTACCCTCGGGGGCGGTGAAGCCCGCGATGTAGGCGACGACGGGCTTGGTCATGTTCTCCTGGATCCAGGCGGCCGCACGCTCCTCGGCGTCACCACCAATCTCACCGATCATGATGACGAGGTCGGTGTCCGGGTCAGCCTCAAAAGCCGCCAGCGCGTCGATGTGGGTGGTGCCCACAACCGGGTCGCCGCCGATACCCAGGCACGTCGTGAAGCCGAAATCGCGCAGCTCGTACATGAGCTGGTAGGTCAGCGTACCCGACTTGGAGACGAGGCCAAGGCGGCCCGGTCCCGTGATGTCCGCCGGGGTGATACCCAGGTTCGCCTGCCCGGGCGAGATGATGCCGGGGCAGTTCGGGCCGATCAGGCGCACGCCCGCCGCGAGCGCCCGCTCGACGACAATCGTGGAATCCTGGACGGGAATGCCCTCGGTGATGAGGACGATCGTCTCGATGCCCGCATCGATAGCCTCGAGGGCGGCGCCCTTCGCGAAGGCCGGGGGCACGAAGATGACGGAGGCGTTCGCGCCGGTGGCCTCGCGGGCCTCGGCGACAGTTCCGAAGACGGGGACCTCGACCTGGCCGTCGGTCACCTTGTCGGCGCCCGGGCCGTAGCCCTGCACGTCGAAGGTAACGGTCGTACCGGCCTTGCGCGGGTTCGTGCCGCCCACGATGGCCGTGCCGGCGCTCAGCATGCGCTGGGTGTGCTTGCGGCCCTCGGCGCCGGTCATGCCCTGGACGATGACCCGGGTGTCAGAGTTGACGAAGATAGTCATAGTGTTCTCCTGCGGTTCTCGGGTCGTTACTTCGACGGTTCCTGGGCTGCGAGCTCAGCTGCACGCCGGGCCGCGCCGTCCATCGTTTCTTCCATGTGGACGAGCGGGTGCGCAGCCTCGGCAAGAATCGCGCGGCCCTCCTCGACCTTGTTACCGTCGAGGCGCACGACGAGCGGCTTCGAGGCCGCGTCGCCCAGCGTCTCGAGCGCGCCGATGATGCCTCGGGCGACCTGGTCGCACGCGGTGATGCCGCCAAAGACGTTGACGAACACGGAGCGAACCTGCTCGTCTCCGAGGATGATATCCAGGCCCTTCGCCATGACCTCGGCCGACGCACCGCCACCGATGTCGAGGAAGTTCGCGGGCTTCATTCCGCCGAACTCCTCGCCGGCCATCGCGACCACGTCGAGGGTCGACATAACCAGGCCCGCGCCGTTACCGATGATGCCGACCTGGCCCTCCAGGCGCACGTAGTTGAGCCCGGCTGCCTTCGCTGCTGCCTCGCGCGGATCCTGCGCGGCCACGTCCACGAGCTCAGCGTGGCCAGGGTGGCGGAATCGCGCGTTGTCATCGAGGGTGACCTTGCCGTCGACCGCCCACACGGAGCCGTCGGGGCTGGAGACCAGCGGGTTGACCTCGACCAGGGTCGCATCCTCATCGCGGTAGACGGTCCACAGGGTTTCGAGGACGGGGGCGATGGCCTCGGCCGTTTCCTCGTCGAAGCCCGCTTCCTTCGCAATGTGGCGGGCAACCTCGGCGTCGATGCCGACGGTGGGGTCGAGGGGGACGCGGGCCAGGGCCTCGGGGCGTTCCTTCGCAAGGGTCTCGATGTCCATGCCGCCTTCGCGCGAGCACATCGCCAGGTGGTGGCGGTTCGAGCGATCCAGCAGGATCGAGAAGTAGTATTCGGCGGCAATGTCCGCGCCGACAGCGATCATGACCTTCTTGACGATGTGGCCCTTGATGTCGAGGCCGAGGATCGCCTCAGCTTTCTCGTAGGCTTCGTCGGCGGTGTGGGCGAGCTTGACGCCGCCGGCCTTGCCGCGGCCGCCGGTCTTCACCTGCGCCTTGACGACCAGCAGCGACGCACCGTCTGCCAGCAGCTCGCGCGCACCCTCGCGCGCCTCTTCGGGGGTTGACGCCAGGCGGTAGTCGAGCACGGGCACGCCGTGCTCCTTGAACATCTGCCGGGCCTGGTACTCGTAGAGATCCACCTTATTCCCTCCGTTGAACGTGGTGTGGTCAGCGCAATAATTCTAACGTGTGACCGGCATAAACGCGCCATTTCCTCCCATTATCAAGGCTTGTCACGGCCTTGACCGGAGGCCCGCTTCCCTTTATCAACGCTTTGCGTTGCGGGGCGGGTTGCTGGGGCCCGTGGGGCGGCCGTGGCCAGCGTCCACTAGGTGGGTGTAGCTGCGTATCGAAGGGTTACCACCGTCATCGAGGGGCCCAGCTGCCCGGACCGCGGCGTGCACGCACACCCTGACCAACACCGTTTAGCCCAAAATGCAGACCACCTCGCCCGCAACGGCCCATTTTCGGCGTTTTTTTCGCCGAGCTGGTCTGCTTTTTGGGACAACATCAGCGCCAGCTACAGCTTCGACACCACCAAACGGGGAATTGCACTACATGAGGGTCCGACACGCCGATGACACGCCCCCAGATGGCTTCGTGTAGTGCAAAACCCCCACCACCGTCGGCACGGAGGGCTCCGGAGCCCCGAGCATCACCAAAATGGATAGGGAATAACAATCTGGATAGGTTATTGCTTTCTGGATAGGTTAATGAGCTATCCAGAAGCGCCGTTCCTATCCAAAACCGAGCTTCCTATCCAGAACGCGCGCCACCATCTGATAGGAGGGCACCGGAGGGGCGCAGGGCCTGCTGTGGCGCCCATGGGTAGCGGGAGGCCAGCAACCGGAGACTCGGACGGTGCCGACGCGACACAACACTCGCCCACCAAGAAACCACGACGGACCGCTACCGGTACAAAACTCGCCCTGCTCGCCCAAAATGGCCCAATTTGGCAGGTTTTTCGCATGCAGGGCGAACTTTGTACCGCTATCGCCACCAACAAGCCACGCATGGCGAACTTTCTACCGTTTTCGCCAGCAAGAAGCCGCGCATGGCGAACTTTGTACCGCATGCGAGGCAGAGACGGGGCTAGCCATCACAGCACACCAGGCCTCACCGGCGCGGAGGGCACCGCAGGGACAGGAGGACCAGGCTGCGATGCCCATGGGCGGCGGCGACACGACCTCCAGATAACTTTCGCATGCAATTCGATTGGATGAAGTTTCAACAATGTCTAAAAACGTTGCAATTCCAACGATCTGATTTCAGAATTTGAAAGAGTTGCGGGGGGAATTGCATGCGAAATTGGGTGCGGGCTCAGCAATGATGTGGATCCTCATCAACACAACGGGTTTCACTGGTGTGAAGGGCGCCGGAGGGACCGGAGGACCAGGCTGCGGTGCCCGTGGGCGGCGGCGAGGCCTGGCCGGGCTTCGAGGCGGGGCCTGGCTGCGGTGCCCGTGGGCGGCGGCGAGGCCTGGCCGGGCTTCGAGCCGACTCACAAGCACACGTCAGCACACCAGGCCCCACTGGTGTGAAGGGCGCCGGAGGGTCCGGAGGGCACGGGCGGGCTTCGAGATCGACCACTCCGAGCGAAGCTCGCGTGTGGCGATCTCGCGGGCGGCCGGGCCCGACGGCGCCCAGAACACCAGCGGCGCCACAAGCAACAACACGCAGCATGGGCGGCTCGCGGGCGGGCCGCCGCCCACGGCGCAGCCCGGCCCAGCAGGGCACACAAAGCAGCCCGGCCCAGCAGGAAAAGCTACGAAATCTTCTCCATCGGAGCCATGCGCACAAGCAGGCGCTTCTCGCCCAGGCCGAAGCGGATGCGGGCCACGGTGCGCGGCCCCTCGCCTTCGATGCCGGTGACGGTTCCGGCGCCCAGGGTCGCATGCTTGATGCGGTCGCCGACCTTGAGGGAGAGCACCGGCTTATCCTCGGCGGCCTTGGCGGCGGGAGCCACGCCCATGCGGGTCACCTTGCGAACACCCGCGGGCTGCGCGGAGGCGCCGCCGCGTCCGGAGCCGAAGGCACCCGTGTCGGCATCACCCCACGGGTCGCGTCCCTCGGAGCGACGGGAGCGCCCGTAGGAACCCGAGCCGTACGACCCGGACCCGTAGGAGCCGCCGTACGACGCTCGCATGCGCTCGCCCGACGTCGCCGCGCGGCGCACGTCGAGAAGCTCGGCGGGAATGTCGTCGAGGAACCGTGAGGGCGGCATCTCCTGCGGGGTGCCCCAGGCGCTGCGCACGGCCGCGCGCGTCAGATACAGGCGTTCGCGCGCACGCGTGATGGCCACGTACGCCAGTCGGCGTTCTTCCTCCAGCTCGCTTTCGTCGCCGAGGCTGCGCTGGTGCGGGAAGGTGCCGTCCTCCATGCCGGTGACGAACACGACCGGGAATTCGAGGCCCTTCGCGGTGTGGACGGTCATGAGGGTGACCTGCCCGCCGCGCTCGCCCTCTGCGGGCACCTGGTCCGAGTCGGCGACGAGGGCGACGCGCTCGAGGAAGTCCGCGAGGGTTCCGCCGGGAGCGTCGGCCGCGAAGGCTCCCGCGACGGAGTGCAGTTCCGCGAGGTTTTCCACGCGCGAGGCGTCCTGCGGGTCCTCGCTGCGGCGCAGTTCCGCCAGGTAGCCGGTGCGGTCCAAGACTTCCTCGAGGATGTCGGCCTGCGACGCGCCTCGAGCCTCCGCGGCGCGCAGGGTTTCGATGAGTCCCCAGAACGCGGCCGCCGACTTCGCGGCGCGCGGGGTGATCCCGAGGACCTCGGGAGCCGTCTCGGCCGCGCTCTCGGCAGGGGACGAGGCCGGGACCGCAGCCACGCTCTCATCCGCAGTCTCGCCCGCACCGGGATTCTCCCCCGCCGCTCCATCCGAGGAAGCAGACTCGGAAGAATCAGCCGAGGCCTCGTCCTGGGACGCGGAGCGTGCGAGCGCGTCAACGTCGATCCCCTCGCCCTCACCCGCGGGGCAGCCGGCGCGCAGCCACAGGTGGCGCAGCGCCGCACCGAAGGAAATGCCGTAGTGGGCGGCGTGCGCGGCGATCGCTTCTTCGGCCTTCGCGCCGATGCCGCGCTTGGGGACGTTGAGGACGCGGCGGGCCGCGACCGTGTCGTCGGGGTTGGAGATGACCTGCAGGTACGCGAGGGCGTCCTTGATTTCGCGGCGCTCGTAGAAGCGGGTGCCGCCGACGACGCGGTACGGGATGCCCTGGCGCACGAGGAGTTCCTCCAGCGCGCGGGACTGAGCGTTCGTGCGGTAGAAGACCGCGATGTCGCCCCATTCGACGCCAGAATCCGTGAGGCGGTCAATCTCGCCAACAACGAAGCGGGCCTCGTCGTGCTCGGAATCGGCAGCGTCCAGGGTGATGAGCGCGCCGTCACCCGAGGCCGTCCACAGGTTCTTCGCGCGGCGCCCCGTGTTGCGGGCGATGACAGCGTTCGCGGCCGACAGGATGTTCTGCGTGGAGCGGTAGTTCTGCTCGAGCAGGATCGTGCGCGCACCCGTGAAGTCGCGCTCGAACTCCTCGATGTTGCGGATCGTGGCGCCTCGGAAGGCGTAAATCGACTGGTCGGAGTCGCCCACGACCGTCAGCTCGGCGGGCTCCACGCCATCCTTGCCATCCCCCACGAGGGCGCGTACGAGGACGTACTGCGCGTGGTTCGTGTCCTGGTATTCGTCCACGAGGATGTGGCGGAAGCGCCGGTGGTAGTGCTCGGCGATCAGCGGGTTCTCGCGCAGCAGGTCAACCGTGCGCATGATGAGATCGTCGAAGTCCAGCGCGTTCGAGGCGCGCATGCGCTTATCGTACTCGACGTAGGCGTCCGCGACGATACGCGAGACCGGGTCCTTGCCCGCCGTCTCCGCGTAGCGAGCCGGGCCGATCAGCTCGTTCTTCGCGTCCGAAATGCGCGCCGCCACCATCTTTGGCGTGAAGCGCTTAATGTCCACGTCCATAGCCTTGAGGACCATCTGGATGAGGCGCTGGGAATCCTGGGTGTCGTAGATCGTGAAGGACGAGGACAGCCCGGCCGCCTCGTGCTCGTAGCGCAGGAGGCGCACGCACGCCGAGTGGAAGGTCGACACCCACATGCGGCGCGCGTCGTCACCCACGAGGGCGCCCGCGCGCTCACGCATCTCGGCCGCCGCCTTGTTCGTGAAGGTAATCGCCAGGATCTCGCCCGCCCGCGCGCGACCCGTGGCCAGCAGGTAGGCGATGCGGTGCGTGAGGACACGCGTCTTGCCAGAGCCCGCGCCCGCCAGGATCAGCAGCGGCGAGCCCGCGTGCGTCACGGCCTCGCGCTGACGATCATTGAGGCCGCGCGTCAGCGACTCGGGGTCCACACCCGGGCGCGAGGGACGCTCCCAGCCCGACGAAAAACCACCCGAAGAAGCGGGAGGCTCCCACGCCGACGGCGCACCCGATGCCCCACCCGGCACGGCGATCTCCGGCCACGCGTCGGAGCCCAAGGCGTCCTCCACGTCAAAGGCGGGCACCTCCGGCGGCACGTAGTCGTCCTGAAAACCCCCGTCGGGGCCGATCAGGAAACCAAGGTCAGGCAAAGAAGTCGAGTCACTCATCGCCTCCAAGGGTAAACCGCCCCACCCTCACCTGCGACCCCCGCCCCGGGTGGCGCCAACCACGAAAGGCGGCATACGACGAGGCCGGGGCCTCCCCGCGCTGATACGCGATAGAAACCCCGGCCTCGTCGAAGCGATTACTTCTTGCGGTACAGCGACTTCGTCGCGTACACCGGCTCGGTCGTCACCTGGATGCCGAGCGAGCGGAAGATGCCCTCGTCTACGGGGCCCAGGATGACCGACTCGTGCACGTCGCAGTCGCGCAGCGAGCTGAGCTTATCCAGGGCGCGGCGCGCGTTGTCGTCGCCGTTGGCGCTGACCGCGAGCGCGATGAGGACCTCGTCGGTGTGCAGGCGCGGGTTGCGCGAGCCCAGGTCGCGGGTCTTGAGGCGCTGGATCGGCTCGATGGACTGAGGAGCCAGGAGCTGGACCTCGTCGGGCAGATCCGCGAGCTTCTTGAGGGCGTTGAGCAGCATCGCCGACGAGCAGCCCAGCAGCGCCGACGTCTTGCCCGTGACGATCTGGCCGTCGGGCAGCTCGATCGCGGCGGCCGGCTCGCCCGTGGCCTCGGCCAGTTCGAGGGCCGGACGCACGACCGGGCGGTCCATGCGCCCCACACCCACGCGGCTCATCAGCAGGGAGATGCGCGCCGACTGCACGGGCTCGCTCATTTCCTTCTTCTCGGTCACGAGGGCCTTGTAGTAGCGGCGAATGATCTCCTGGCGCGAGGCCTCCCTGCAGGCCTCGTCGTCGACGATGCAGTGGCCCGCCATGTTGACGCCCATATCCGTAGGGCTCTTGTAGGGGGAGGATCCGAGGATCTTCTCGAAGAGGCGGTTCAGGACCGGGAAGATTTCGACGTCGCGGTTGTAGTTGACCGTCTTGATCCCGTACGCCTCCAGGTGGAAGGGATCAATCATGTTGACGTCGTCGAGGTCGGCGGTGGCCGCCTCGTAGGCGATGTTGACCGGGTGATCCAGCGGAATGTTCCAGATCGGGAAGGTCTCCCACTTCGCGTACCCCGACTCGATCCCGCGCTTGTGGTCGTGGTACAGCTGCGACAGGCAGGTCGCCATCTTGCCGGAGCCCGGGCCGGGAGCCGTCACGACCACGAGGTTGCGGCTGGTCTCCACGTACTCGTTGGCGCCGTAGCCCTCGTCCGAGACGATGCGCTCGACGTCCGAGGGGTAGCCGGGGATCGGGAAGTGGCGGTAGACGCGGATGCCGAGCTTCTCGAAGCGCTCCTTCACCTCGGCGGCTGCCTTGTTGTCGTCCGTCCACTGCGTGATGACGACGGACCCGACGTACAGGCCGCGCTCGCGGAACTCGTCGATCTGGCGCAGAACCTCGTCGTCGTAGGTGGTTCCCATGTCTGCGCGGACCTTGCGGCGCGCGAAGTCCTTGGCGTTAACGGCGACGATGATCTCGACCTCGTCCGCCAGTTCGCGCAGCATACGCACCTTGTTGTCGGGCGTGAAACCGGGCAGAACGCGCGAGGCGTGCATGTCGTCGATCAGCTTGCCACCGAACTCCAAATACAGCTTGCCGCCGAATTCGCTTCGTCGCTGGGCAATGTGTCGAGACTGCATCTCAACGTACTGATCACTATCAAAACCGATGCGGTGCATGCATCCTCCGAGGTCGCGGAAATGTTAGGGGCCGTCCGTGCGGGGCGGTCAGGCGCTGTCACGCTCTCGGGATTCCATTGTAGGCACGCATGGGCCGCGCGCTATGGGTGGGACGCACGAAAGGGGTCCGACCTCACACGATGTGTCGCTGCATCGCCCAGCGCGTCAGCTCGTTGCGGTTGGAGAGCTGGAGCTTGCGCAGGACCGCGCTCACGTGGGTTTCGACGGTCTTGATGGAGATGAACAGGTCGTGGGCGACTTCCTTGTACGTGTAGCCGCGGGCGATGAGGCGCATGACCTCCTGCTCGCGCGCGGACAGCAGGTCCAACTCGGTGTCGGTCGTGGAGACCTCGCCGGTCCCGAAGGCGTCGAGTACGAAGCTTCGGCCAGGCGCGGGCTGAAGGCGGCGTCCCCGGCGGCGACGCGGCCGATGGCCTCGACGAGATCGGGGGTGGAGATTGACTTGGTGACGTATCCGCGGGCACCCGCACGGATGACCTGGACGACGTCCTCGGCGGCGTCCGAGACGGACAGCGCCAGGAAGTGCAGGCCCTCGATGTCGCGGCACGTACTGGCCACTTCGGCCCCGCCTCCGCCGTTTCCGCCGGGCAGGTGCACGTCGAGGAGGGCGACGTCCGGGGTGAGCGCACGACAGGCGGCGATGGCGCCCTCGACGTCGGAGGCGTCACCGACGACCTCGAGGTCGGCCCCTGAGTTTTTCGAGCTCGGCGCGCACGCCTGCCCGAACCATGGGGTGATCGTCGATGACGAGGATGCGGATGGTCACTGTGTCCTCCCGTTGGGCGCTGTTTCTTCCAGCATATCGGAGCGCGGCGCGCTCAGAGCAACTTCGGTTCCGCGGGCGAGACGCCTGATCGTGGCGTTACCCCCGGCTCGGCGCATGCGTCCGACGATAGAGTCGCGCACGCCGTGGCGGTCGGCCGCGATGGTGGCGGGGTCGAATCCTTCGCCGTTGTCTTTGATGAAGGCTTCAACGGCTCGGGGGCGCACCTCGAGGTAGACGGAGACGGGCGGGGCGCCGTGGCGCACGGCGTTTTGACAGGCCTCGGCAAGGGCGGCGACGAGTGCGAGCTCGCCGGGTCCCGGGCGCATGTCGCCCACGACGACGACGCTGATCGGCACACCGTAGCGGCTCTCGACACCCACAACCGCCTCGGTAACGGCGGCGTCGAGGGAGTCGGCTGCCTGCGCGTGCCCCGTGTAGAGCCAGGCTCGCAGCTCGCGTTCCTCGGTGAGGGCGATGGCACGCACACGGGCAGGGTCCTCGGCGGACGCGCGGATCAGGGTGAGGGCTTGGAGCACGGAGTCATGCAGGTGGGCGGCGATGTCGGCGCGCTCGGATTCGCGCACGCGCTGCGCCTGGGCCTGGGACAGATCCTTCGTCGTGCGCAGCCACATGGGAACGAAAGCAAAGAGCACGCCCGCGACCAGGGCGGCACCGATGAGGCCACCGCGCAGCAGGATCACCGGCGGATTGTCGCGCGAGGCCACCATGACGACGCCGAGGCTGAGCAGCACGATACCGCCGAACACAGCCCCGATGAAGCGCAACGACCGCCAGGAACTCACGTTGCGGCTCTGGCTCCACACAAGCGCGATACCCGAGATGATCGAGACGATGGCCCCCATGTCTCGCCAGTCCAGCGTGTTCGTCGCGTTCAGGATCGTGCCGATGATCGCTCCGACGATCAGTGTCACGCCCATGACAATCATGCGGTTACGCGACACCTGGGCGGCGCGTTCCTCGCGCAGTCGGACGAGGCCGGGGCTGAGCGTCCCCTCCCCGCCTCGCTCCGGGGAATCCTCGGGGACCGTCACCCACAGCCACAGGTAGACGCCTATGCCCACGCCGAAGGCGGTGAGGCAGATGAACATGACGCGCACGAGCGAGACCGGCAGCCCAAGGTGCACGGCTAGGCCCGAGCACACACCGGCCATCCAGGGGGCCGGCATGTCCGGGCTCGAGGCGGTCGCGCGCACGAGAGGCGGCCTACTGGGCGGCGCCGGAATCGGCGGAGTCCACCCCGGGTGCGGGGAGTTCACGGGTCTGCTCACGCTTCCATTGTGGCACGTCTCCGGGGCAGCCCCCGGGACACCCCCACCACAATCAGGGGCCGTTCAGGGGGTCCCCTACTATCGGGGTGCCCAGTCTCTTTGGTTGAGTAGTGGTATCGATCCACGCCGCGTGGATCCCATCGAGAGGAAGTGCATGATGAGTTGGTCCACTGGCACACCGGACCCCAACGCTGGCTATGAGCAGCGCCCGCCCCGCAGTGGTTTCTTTGATTCCATCCGAGGCTCAGGATGGTACCGAGCTAAACCCCGCGTCATCGGAGGCGTCTGCTCGGGTATCTCCGCCCGCCAGGGATGGGACCTGTCGCTCGTACGCGTCCTCGTGGCGGTCGGCGCATTCTTCATCCCGGTTGTGCCCCTCGCCTACGGGCTCGCCTGGCTGCTCCTGCCCGAGGCTGAGGACGGTCGCATTCACGTGGAAGAGACCCTCGAAGGGCGCTTCGACGTGGCCGTTATCGGCGGCGCTTTGATGGTTCTCGCTTCCGTTTCGTCGTTGTTGTCCGATATCGGCTTCTTCAGCGTCCTGGGAATCGGCTGGTTCAGGCTGATCGTGATGGCAGCCGGCATAGCCGCAATCGTGGCCATCGTCGCGGGCATCGCGCGTTCTGGATCGCAAGGCCCGAGCAAGCCGCGCCCCCAGTACGGGACCCCGCAGTACGGCGCACCTTCGGGTGGTCCTACCCAGAATGCGACGGATGCCTCTGTCCCTTTTGGGCAAGCCACTCCGGCCGCTGACGGAGCAGGGGCTGCTGATCCCGGCACCAAGCCTGAGCAAGCCCCCGCGGGTTTCCCCGCCTACGGTGTGCCGAGCGACTTCCAGTCCTCCCCCACCAACGCAGCTAGCCCGCAGGCAGGCCCTACCCCGCTGCGGCTCGCCCCACTCAGCCCCACCCCGGCTGGACGCCTCCCCCGAGCACGCCCCAGCCTCGTCGCTGGAACGTTCCGCCCGCGCCGACGCATCGTCCGCGCACCGTCTCCGGGCGCGTCAACCTCGCGATCACGGGCCTGCTGGTCCTCGTCGTGGCCGCCGTTTTCGCCGGACTCTACTGGGCTGACAAGGGGATCACCATCCCCTTCATCACGGGGGAGACGCAAGGCCAGACGATTGCTCGCGTCATCACGATCGGCGGCGGCGTGTGCCTGCTCATCGTCGGTCTCTCCCTCGCGATCGCCGCCCTGCGCGATCGCAGCGCCGGCTGGCTCACTGCCCTGTCGGTCATCGGCATGGTGATGGCACTCCCCACAGGCCTCGTTGGCTCCCAGGCATCTCACCCAACCGATTTCCTCATCAACACTCACGTGGGCGTCACCGGCAACCAGACGACGCTCGACTGGACGGTCGACAAGGTCAGTGGAGGCAACCCGACCAGCTCGACCACGCTCGACCTGACCGGCGCCCCCGTCGGTACCACCAAGACCATCACGGTCGACTGGGAGGCCTGGAGCAGGCTCACCATTCAGGTGGCCGAGGGCCAGCCCGTGCAGATCGTGTGCCAGTCCAGCATCGACGATCTGACCACCAACATGAAGGACAACGGCTGGGCCGAGCCCCTGGACGACTGCTCCGGCGTGACCGTCTCCTCCCCCGCGTGGGGAAAGCCCTCGCTCGGCGGCATCACGATTCTTATCACCGACAACGCGGACATCGACACGCTGACGATCGTGCAGTCCCCCGATGCCTCGGGCACGTGGAATTCCGCACCTGCAGCCCCCTCCGCCACGCCCTCGGCGACTCCGAGCGCCACCCCGAGTGCAACCCCCACCCCGTCCCCTACTCCCACCGGCTCCCAGTCGGGTAACTGAGGAAGGCATACGACCATGACTACGTCCAACGACGACCGCACCACCCAGCTGCCCGAATTCGACGAGACGACGCCGCTGCCGACGACCCCCGCACCCTCCGTCGGCGCGGGTCAGGACTCGACCATGGAGATGCCGACCTCGTCGCCAGACCTGTCCTCGGATCCCCTCGCAGTCTTCCGCGAGGCTCCGACGGCCCAGATGCCCACCGATCCCTTTCGGGCAGACGCTGGTTCTGAGAGCCAGGCGGGCCCAGCGGGCGCGCAGGGGCCGCATGTGCAGGCGGGCTCTCCTGCCGGCTCTGTAGGCACGGGCGGACGCACCGCCTTCGATCCGGCCTCCACGGGCGAGTCGACTCCTCGGGGGCACGAGGCCGGGGCAGCCGCCGGCGCTGAGGCGAGGGCGGGCGCCTCCCCCACCCCGGGCACCCAGACGTGGAGTGCGCAAACTGGCCTCGGCGCCACCTACCCGCTGCCCGAGGCCCCCCGCAGGGGCGTGCGCGTCGGTTCGTTCGTGTGGGCACTCCTGGTGTGCATGGTCGGCGCTTTCCTGATCGCCGAAGCCTACATCACGAACTTCAATCTGCCGGTCCTCGGTATCAGCGCGATCGCGCTCCTAGGCATCATCCTGATCCTCACCGCGCTCTTCTCGGGTCGATCCACCAAGACACCGAAGCAGGGCGCAGGCACACCAGCCGCCCCCAACCCAGCCGACGCAATCCGCAGGGACTGACGCGGCCGTAGAACACGCACACAAACGGGGTGGGCCCGGGAACCGATTGGTTCCCGGGCCCACCCCGTTGCATGTCAGAAGCGTCGGATCAGAGCAGATCCAGCATCGCCGGAGCAACCAGCTTCAGGACGTTCTCGCGGCCTTCCTTCGCGTTGGGAGCATCCACCGCGTAGGCGGCCATCTGCTGGCAGGTCGCCAGGTCGTGCATGCGCAGGGCGGCGCGCACGGACTTGACCTTCGACGGTGCCATCGACAGGGAGGCAACACCCAGGCCCGTGAGGACCAGGGCCAGCAGCGGGTCGCCGCCCGCCTCGCCACACACGCCAATCGGCTTACCCGTCGCACGACCGCCGTTGCAGGCGTGGCGGATCATCTCCAGGACCGCGGGCTGCCACGGATCCAGGAGAGGCGCCAGGTTGCCGTCCAGACGGTCGGCGGCCATCGTGTACTGGGTCAGGTCGTTCGTGCCGATGGAGGCGAAGTCCACGATCGACAGAGCTGCTCGGCGCGCAGAGCGGCCGCGGGCACCTCGATCATGATGCCGACCTTGGGCAGGCCGTAGCCTCGCGCCTTGTCGGCGAACCACTTAGCTTCGTCAGCGGTCGACACCATGGGGGCCATGACCCACAGCTCCGCGCCCGTCGCCTTATGGGCGGCGGCCAGAGCCTGCAGCTGCGTGTCGATGAGGTCCTCGCGCACCTGGCACAGGCGCAGGCCGCGCACGCCCAGGGCGGGGTTCTCCTCGGCACCCAGGTCCGCGAAGCTCAGCGGCTTGTCGGCGCCCGCGTCGAGCGTACGCACGACGACTCGACGCGACCCGAAGGCCCGGAGGACCTTCGTGTAGGTGTCGGTCTGCTCCTCCAGCGTCGGGGCCTCCGAGCGCTCCAGGAACAGGAACTCCGTGCGGAACAGGCCAGAACCCTCGAGGTCGACCTTCGACGACTTGATCGCGTCATCAACCGTGCCGATGTTGGCCAGGAGCTTGACGCGGTAGCCGTCGTACGTCGCACCCTCGCCGGTCGAGCCGGCCAGGGCGAGCGCGCGGCGACGCGAGCGCTCCTTGAGCAGGTCCACCTCGGCATCGGTGGGGGCGACGATGACCTCGCCGACACCGCCATCGAGGGCCAGCATCGTGCCTTCCTCGACAGCCATGATGCCCTCGGCCTTGACGATCGCCGGAATGCCCAGCTGGGCGGCCAGGATCGCCGTGTGCGAGGTAGGACCGCCGACCTCGGTGATGATGCCGAGGACGGTCTCCGGGTTCAGGGTCGCAGTCTCTGCGGGAGCCAGGTCGCGCGCCACGAGGACGACGGGGCCGTCGAAGGCCGGCACGCCGGGTTCGGGCAGGCCGCGCAGCTCGCAGATCGCACGGTCGCGCACGTCGTACAGGTCGGTCGCGCGCTCGGCCATGTATCCGCCCAGGCCACGCAGCATCTGCGCGTAGTCCTCAACGGCATCGTGAACGGCCTGGGTGACACCGAGGCCCTTCTTCAGCTTCTTATCAACGGCCTTGGCCAGACCGCGGTCACCCGCGAGCTGTGCGGTGGCCTTGAGGATCGCCTTCGTCTCCTCCGGAGCTTTCGCGGCGCGCTCGCTCAGACGAGCGGACACGGCTGCGAGGGCTTCGCGGACACGCGCGCCGTCGGCGGCAGCGTCGATGCTGCCCGGCTCCTTCGTGTCAACGCCGGGGGCGGGCTGGACGATCGCGGCGGGAGCTGCAGCCGTACCGGCAGAGACGCCGATGCCGTGCAGGACGTCGTGCGTCGCCATCAGCTCACTCCTGATCGAGATCGCGCGAGAGCAGCTCGACGAGCGAGTCGAGCACCGCGCCCGCGGAATCATCCTCGGTGGACAGGGTAACGACGTCGCCGTGCTTGGCGCCCAGGGTCATGATTTCGAGGAGCGACGCGGCGTCGGCCTCCTCACCATCGAAAGCGATGGTGACCTCGACGCCGGAGTCATCAACGGCCTCGGCGAGGACGGAAGCGGGACGTGCGTGGAGGCCAACGGAGGAACCAATTGCAACAGTGCGGGAAATCATGATCGTTCCTTTCAAATGCGGGTATGTCCATCGTGAGACACAGGTGCCCGTAGGGCCCATGGTAACGGGCTTAGATACCCAGGCAAAACCCGATATCACGGACAGTGACATGGGATACATCACCCTTATAAATGCCGAAAAACCATGCGACAACAGGCTTCTCCACCGACCGAGAAGATGCCACTACGCAGCACCCAGCTCCGGCCTCGCCGACGTGACGCGAGACTCCCCTCCACCTCACCAACTACACTGGAGAAGTACCGAGGGAAGGAAGGAGAGCACGCATGAGTTCACGCGAACCCACGCTGGCCGACGTCGCCGAGCTGGCCGGAGTGAGCCTGACGACCGTGTCGCGCGTTCTCAACAACCGCGGTTACCTGTCGGAGAAGACAAAGAAGAATGTCGCCGACGCGATCGACAAGCTCGGTTATCGCCCAAACTCGCTGGCCCGCGCCCTGCACGGCAAGCGCACGCAGACGGTCGGCCTCATTGTTCCCGCCGTTTCCCTCCCATTCTTCGGCGAGCTGGCCGTCGAGGTCGAAAACGCCCTCGCCGATGCCGGGTATCGCATCCTCATTTGTAATTCCATGGGCCGTGCGGACCGCGAGCGCGAGTACCTGTCACTCCTCGTGGGAAACCGCGTGGACGGCATCATTTCGGGCGCCCACAACGAGGGCCTGTCCGAGTACGACACGATCCGCATGCCGCTCGTGACGATCGACCGCGAGCTGAGCCCGTTCATCCCGAACGTGCGCTGCGCGAACGAGGAGGCGGGCGCCATGGCGACGCGCGCACTCATCGAGGGCGGGTGCCGCCATCCCCTGCTGCTCACCTCCCGTTCGGGTCCGCGCAATCTGCGCGAGGCCGGTTACCACGCCGAGGTCGAGCGCGCGGGTCTGACCCCGCATGTGGTCACCGTGCCCTTCGATACGCCGACGCCGCAGAGATTCGCGATGGTGCGCGACGCCCTGGACGAGGCCCGCGCCACTGCCCCCGTCGACGGTGTTTTCGCGACCGACGATCTGGCAGCCGCCGAGGTCCTCGAGTGGGCACGCACGCGCAATCTGTCGGTGCCCACTGACCTGTCCATCATCGGTTTCGACGGCACGGAGACGATGCGCCGCGCCCTCCCCCACTTGGCGACGATCCGCCAGCCCATTGAGGACATCGCCCGGGCTGCTGTGGCGATCCTCCTCGACCAGATCGAGGGCGAGGCTTCACGTTCCTCGTCCGACGAGGCCGGGGCGCCCCCCGCTCAGACGGTCGAGTTCTCGGGCACGCTGATTCCCGGGCGATCCCTGTCCTTGTGAGTAGCGCCAACGTCGCCTGCCAGCAGCCCCCCAAAAAAGTCGCATGCAATTCGACTACCCGAACTTTTAGACAGACCCACAAACGTTGGAATTGCAACACCCTTATTTCAATGCTTAAAAGGTTGACAGGGGAATTGCATGCGACATTGTTGGGAAACCACTCCCTGTGGCCACGCACAGATGGAGGACGCCAGCGCAGCCACGAGAGCAGACAAACGGTGGGCGGCACCAGCGCACTGCTGATGCCGCCCACCCGTTACGTCAGGAATGACTCCCGGAAGGCTCAGGCCTCCTTGGGGGCCACGTCGAGCAGCGCGTCGCCGCGCTGGATCTCGCCGCTGGCGACCGGGGTGACCGCGCCGAGCTTCTTCTTGTTCGTCACGACGACGGGCGTGATGGTCTCGTAGCCGGCCTCGCGGATGACGTCGAGGTCAACCTCGGCGAGGACGTCGCCGCGGCGCACGACGTCGCCCTTGGCGACGCGAGGCGTGAAGCCCTTGCCGTCCAGCTTGACGGTGTCCATGCCAACGTGGATGAGGACCTGGACGCCGGAGGCGGACTTGAGGCCGTAGGCGTGGCCGGTCGGGAAGGCGACGGTCACGGTGCCATCGAAGGGCGCGACGACGAGGCCGTCGGCGGGCTCGATACCGATGCCGGGGCCGAGCATGCCCTTGGCGAAGGACTCATCCTTGACCTGCTCGAGCGGAACCACGGTGCCCGCGAGAGGCGAGGCAACCGAGAGGTCAGCCAGCGCCTCGTCGCTGAAGGACGGGGCCGAGGCGGCAGCCGGGGCAGCAGCCGGGGCGGCCGCGGGAGCCGGAGCGGCGGGGGTCACCACGGCGGCGGCCACGGGGGCGGCAGCCTTGGCGGCGGGCGCGCGGCCCTCCATGTCAGCCTTGCCGCGCGTCATGGCGTAGGCGAAGGTGAAGCCGAAGGAGAGGACGAAGACGAGGACCTCGAGGGCCAGGTACGCGGGGATCGACTTCGGCATGATCGACACGAAGCCGACGAAGCCGGCGGCACCCAGGGCCTGACCGCGCACGTTCAGCAGGGCGACGCCCGCGGAGCCGATGGCGGCAGCGGCCATGGCGCAGAAGAAGGGCCAGCGCAGACGCAGGTTGACACCGAAGATGGCGGGCTCGGTGATGCCGAAGACGGCGGAGGCGCCACCGGCGCCGGCCAGACCCTTGAGCTTGGCGTCCTTGGTCTTGAAGAAGATGGCCAGCGCAGCCGCGCCCTGCGCGACGTTCGCCATGGAGGCGACGGGGAAGATGAAGTCGCCGACGCCGCCGTTGACGGGCAGCAGCGGGATTTCAATGGCGGGGAAGGACTGGTGCAGGCCGGTCACGACAATCGGGCTGTAGACGAGGCCGAAGAGCAGACCACCGACAACGCCGAGGGTCGAGTAGGTCCAGTTAATGCCCCAGGTGAGGTACTCGGCAGCCACGCGGGTGACGGGGCCGATGATCGTGAAGGCCAGGAAGCCAGTGACCAGCATCGTGATGAGCGGGGTGAGCAGGAAGTCCGCGGTGCCCTTGAGGACCTTGTGCAGGTTCTTCTCGATGAGGCACATGACGTAGGTGACAGCCAGCGTCGGGATGACCTGGGCCTGGTAACCGATCTTGGCGACATCCATGCCGAAGATGTGCCAGTATTCCACCTTCGCTTCACCCGCGAGCGCCGCGCCCGTATTCCAGGCGTTGAGCAGGTCGGAGGAGACCATGGCCGCGCCGATCGCGGCACCGAGGTAGACGTTGCCACCGAAACGCTTCGCCGCGGAGAAGCCAACGAGAACCGGCAGCGAGGCGAAGGCCGCGGAGGAGACCATATTGATGAGGGCAGCGTAATCCGCGATCGCCGGGTACATGGTGGTGAGGGACTGCTCGCCGAAGAGGCCCTCAGCGGTCATGACGTTGTTGATGGCCATCATCAGACCGCCGGCGACCAGCGCCGGGAGGATCGGAACGAAGATGTCCGCGATCATCTTGATGAAGCGCGAGAACAAGTTTCCGCCCTTTTCTGCTTCTTCCTTGGCCTCATCCTTGGAGACCTCGCGCACGCCGTGGTTTGCGACCATCTTGGCGTAGACCTGGTCAACATCGCCGGGTCCGACGATGATCTGGAACATGCCGCCGGCGGCGAATGTGCCCTTCAGATCTTCGTTGTCATCGAGGGCCTGCTGGTTGATCTTGGACTCGTCCGCGATCACCAGGCGGAGACGGGTTGCGCAGTGTGCTGCTGCGCTGATGTTGGATGCGCCGCCGACTGCTTCGACGACCTCTCCTGCCACCTTGGCGTGATCCATTGCCGACCACATTCCTTTCTCAAAACCCCACGCGCAACGCCATTGTTACGCCGCGCTGGGCGGTGTGTAGCAATCGATTGACATACTACGGGCGAACGAGCCGCGAACGCAAGGCACGAGAGGTATCGTCTCAGGTCAGAGCATGAGAGACCGCACACATACGACGAGGCCGTGGCCACTGTGAGCAGCCACGGCCTCGCGCGCGGGTCGTTTAGTCGGCGCGCGCGGCGCTCACGGCGCTCACGGAGGCGGCGCCCACGAGCGTCACTCCGGTACCCTCGCCGTTCAGGAAGCTGCGGGTCGTGAAGACGCGCGAGCCGTCGCCCAGGTAGATCTCGGTGATCGAGCGGTCGTGGAGAATCTCAACGCGGCTGGCCTCCCCCGGCTCCAAGGTGACGATGCGGCGGCCACCGTGGGGGTAGCGCGTGCCCGTCAGGTCGACGGTGAGGCGCCCGTCCTCGAGGACAACCTCAAGGCCCGACTCCTCGCCGATGCGCACGGACAGGGCCCCCTCGTAGGAGGCCTCGAAGGCAAGCCTCCACGAGCGTGACCCAGCGAGCTCCGCAACGCGCGCCCCGGCCTCGTCCCCGGGGGTTCCCTCGAGCGTGGCGGGAGCCAGGGGCAGGCCCGGCAGGTACGGGCGGGCGATGACGCGGCCGCCGCGCAGGGTGAGGGCGCGCGGGGCGGTGAAGCAGTGCACCCAGCCTCCGGTCTCAATGGAAGGCTGGTCATCCTCGCTCGCATTGCCCGCCCATCCGAAGAGGAGGGTCGGCGCCTCCGGCGAGGAGGACGCGGAGCGGGCCATGATCTGAGGCGCGTAGAACTCGGTGCCGCGGTCGAGCTCCTCGAAGGAGCCGTCGGCACCACGCAGCTCGGTGCCCACGAGCTCTCCGACGATGGCGACGCACGGGAAGATGTTCTCGAAGCCCTCGCGCTCGGGCGAAATACCCTGGGGGCAGAAGATGAGCACGTCGTAGGCTCGGCCGGTCTCCTCGTCCGTCAGGCGCACGAGGTTCGGGCACTCCCACATGTAGCCAAACGCGTCGAAGGTGCCGCCGGCGTCGGGGAAGGTCATCTCACCCTCGCACTCCCAGACGCGCAGGTCTGTGGAGCGGTAGAGCAGTGCAGCGCCCGTGAGATTCTCGCGCTGGACGCCGAGCAGCATCCGGTAGGAGCCGTCCGCGTCGCGCCACACCTGCGGGTCACGGAAGTGGGCAGTGTACCCTTCGGGCTGGCGGCCGATGATCGGGGGCACCTGCTTGTCGAAGGTGACCATGTCGGTCGTAGTGACGACGCACTGGGTGGCCTCGCGCTCCCCCGTCTGGGGGTCCTTGTAGTTGCCGGTGTACCACAGCTCGACATGGTCGCCGACCTCGATGGCCGTGCCCGAGTAGGCGCCGTTGGCGTCCTGGTGGGTGTCGGGCAGAATCGCGGGGGCGTGGTAGTCCCAGCGGGTCAGATCGGTGGAGGTGGCGTGTCCCCAGTAGACGAGCCGGCGCGGGTGCTCGGGCGTGTACTGGAAGAACGCGTGGTAGGTCCCATCGATCTCAATGAGGCCGTTCGGGTCATTCAGTCGGCCCACCGGGGGTGCGACATGAAAGAGCGGGTAGTCGGGATCTTGCGGGGCGCGCGACGAGGCCTCGGCTGCGAGGGCGGACGCGAGAAAATCTTCGGCCATGACCTCACGGTAACACCCCGAGATAGACGAGCGCGCGGGCGGGACACATCCGTCCCGCCCGCGCGCTGTCAAACGTGCGTCACACCTGCCACAAAACGCGACAGATCAACGAAAAACCCAGATCAGGCACCCGTCACATCGTCGGGGTGAGCGTCCGCGTATCGGGCAAGCTCCTCCTCGACAATGGACTCGTCCAGCTTCACGAACACCGGCGTGGGCTTGGCGATCGGGGTGCCGACCGTGATCGGGTGGCGCTCCCAGGTCGGAACCTTCGTGTAGTCGCCGGTGATGATCGGGTAGCCGTCACGGCCCTCGAAGTCGGCGGGCAGGACCTGCGGGTCGAGCTCCTCGACGTCCTCGATGTAGGGCATCGGTGCAATCTCGCCAGCGCCACCCATGACGCGGTCGATGTCGTTGGCCGCGTGGGGCAGGAACGGGGAGAGCATGAGGTTGAGGTCCGCGACCGCCTGGGCCAGGGTCCACAGGACCGTCGCGAGGCGCTCCTGCTGCTCCGGGGCCTTCAGCTTGAAGGGCTCGGTGTCGGTCACGTACTTATTCGCCTCGCCGACCAGGCGCATGGCCTCGGACAGCGCCGCCTTCTGGCGGTGGTGGCGGATCAGGTTGCCGACGGTCTCAAAACCGGCCTCGACGGCGTCCAGGAGGGCGCGGTCGATGTCCTCGAGCTCACCGGGGGTGGGGATCTCGCCGAACTTCTTGGCGATCATGGAGGCGGTGCGGTTGACCAGGTTGCCCCAGCCGGCGACGAGCTCGCCGTTGGTGCGGCGCACGAACTCGGCCCACGTGAAGTCGGAGTCCGAGGTCTCGGGGCCGGCGGCGCTGATGAAGTAGCGCAGGGCGTCGGCCTGGTAGCGCGAGAGGAAGTCGCGCACGTAGATGACGATGCCGTGCGAGGAGGAGAACTTCTTGCCCTCCATCGTGAGAAACTCGGAGGAGACGACCTCGGTGGGCAGGTTGAGGACGCCCAGGTCACCGGGGGTGCCGCCCTTCGCGCCCTGGCCGTTGTAGCCAAGCAGCTCGGCGGGCCAGATCTGGGAGTGGAAGACGATATTGTCCTTGCCCATGAAGTAGTAGGACAGGGCCTCGGGGTCGTTCCACCACTTGCGCCACGCCTCGGGGTCACCGGTGCGGCGCGCCCACTCGATGGAGGCGCTCAGGTAGCCGATGACGGCGTCGAACCACACGTAGAGGCGCTTGGTGGGCTGGTCTTCCCAGCCGGGGATCGGGATGCCCCAGTCGATGTCGCGCGTCATGGCGCGGGGACGGATGTCCTCGAGGAAGTTCTGGGAGAACTTGATGACATTGGGACGCCAGGTGCCGGACTTCTCGCGCTCGTCGAGCCAGGCGGACAGGGCATCAGCCAGGGCGGGCAGATCGAGGAAGTAGTGGGTGGACTCCACGAAGTTGGGGGTCTCGCCGTTGATGCGCGAGTGCGGGTTGATGAGCTCGGTCGGGTCCATCTGGTTGCCGCAGTTGTCACACTGGTCACCGCGCGCTCCTTCGGCCCCACAGATCGGGCAGGTGCCCTCGATGTAGCGGTCGGGCAGGGTGCGGCCGGTGGACGGGGAGATCGCGGCGCGCGTGACCTGCTCGATCATGTAGCCGTTGTCGCGCACGGTGGCGAACATGTCCTGGACGACGCGGTAGTGGTTGCCGGCGGTCGTGCGGGTGAAGAGGTCGTAGGACAGGCCCAGGGCCACGAGGTCCTCGACGATGAGGCGGTTGTTCTGGTCTGCGAGTTCGCGGGCGCTCACGCCGGCACCGTCGGCGGCCACCAGGATGGGGGTGCCGTGTTCATCGGTGCCGGACACCATGAGGACGTCGTGGCCGGCCATTCGCATGTACCGGGAGAAAACGTCGGAGGGGACACCGAATCCCGCAACGTGGCCAATATGACGGGGGCCGTTGGCGTAGGGCCATGCGACGGCGGACAGAATACGACTCATAGCCCCTAACAATACTGCGTCGGTGTCATAAACGGGCAACCGGCCGCATATCGAGGATATTGAAACAGTCTTTCAACCGATGTGACCCGGGTGATACGCTTGGGGAAATTACTGATTTATCAGGGAGGTTTCATGGCCCGCGCACTCATCATTGTCGACGTTCAGCCCACGTTCTGCGAAGGTGGTGCTCTCCCAGTGACGGGCGGCAACGCCATCGCCGAGGCCGTGGCCGCCTACGTGGACGCGCACCGCGACGAGTACCAGCTGATCGTCACCACGCAGGATTGGCACATCGATCCGGGCGCTCACTTCTCCGAGACCCCCGATTTCGTGGACACGTGGCCCCCGCACGGCGTCGCGGGCACGGCCGAGGCCGAGCTGCACCCGGCGCTCGCGCACGTGAACGCGGACGTGACGGTTAAGAAGGGCCAGTACAAGGCCGCCTACTCAGGCTTCGAGGGAACCACCGAGGATGGGAAGACGCTGGAGGAGGCGCTGCGCGACGCCGGCATCACGGACGTGGACGTCGTGGGCCTGGCCGAGTCGCACTGCGTCGCGTGCACGGCTGTGGATGCTGTTCACGCCGGATTCCCGACGCGTGTCCTGCGCGAGCTGACCGCCCCCGTGACCGAGGAGCTGGGCGCGTCGGCCCGTCAGTGGATGACGTCGGAGCACGTCGAGATCGTCTGAGGCTCCCCGGCCTCGTTTATCGCGCGGCGAGGGCGGCCTTGTAGAGGTCGTTCTTGCGCGCGCCCGTCGCCGCGGCCACCTCGGCTGCGGCGTCCTTGAGGCGCATGCCTTCCGCCGCGAGCGCGAGGACGGCACCGACGTGGTCTTCGGCGCGCGCGCTTCGCGCGTATCCGGCGACGACGATCGTCACCTCGCCGAGGACGTCCTCGGCCCCTTCCGCGAGCTCACCGAGCGTGCCGCGGCGCACTTCCTCGTAGTCCTTCGTGAGTTCGCGGCACAGCGCGGCGGCGCGGTCTGCACCGAAGACCTCGGCCATGCGCGTCAGCGTGGCGGCTGCGCGCCGGGGCGATTCGAAGAAGATGAGCGTGTGCGGGTCGGTCGCGAGGTCCTGCAGGTAGCGCGTGGCATCCCCGTCCTTGCGCGGCAGGAACCCCTCGAAGGCGAAGCGATCCGAGGGCAGGCCGGAGAGGGCGAGGGCGACGAGCAGCGCGGAGGGACCGGGCAGGACGGACAGGGGAACACCCGCGTCGATGGCGGCACGCGCCAGCCGGAAACCGGGATCGGAGACCGTGGGCATACCCGCGTCGGAGACGAAGACGACGCGCGCACCTCCCCTGGCGGCCTCGACGATACCCTCGGCCTTTTCGGCCTCGTTGTGGTCGTGCAGGGCGACGAGGCGGCCACCCAGCTTGATGCCCAGGCGCGAGGCCAGGGCGAGCGCGCGGCGCGTGTCCTCGGCGGCGACGATGTCCGCTCCTTGAAGCGCGGCGACAACGCGGGGCGAGGCGTCACGCACGTCCCCGATCGGGGTGGCTGCCAGCAGGATGGTCCCCGCCTCCTGGCGGTAGGCATCCTGCGCGCGAGCGTCCTTGGGCGTCGAGGCAGCCTCGGGGGCGTTGGTCGTGTCGGTCGCTGCTTCCATGCCCGTATCGTCTCACTGGTTCCCGGCGCTCGCACGGCGCGTCCGCTTCACGCCCGCCCACCATTGGGGGACGCGCGAGGCCAGGACGCACGCGGCGCACAGGAGCGCGATGGTTCCGCCTGCGCTGAGCTTCGCGGGGACGGCGATCGCGAGGCCGACAATCCCGAGGAACGCTCCGAGCAGAGGGCAGCCGACGAGGAAGGCACGAGAGCTGCGCACGAGCGGCGCGAGGGCAGCGGCCGGCGCGGCAATGAGCGCGATCGACAGGATCGTTCCGACCGCGGGGATCGCCACGGTGACCGACGCGAGGATGAGTCCAAGGATGACGAGCTCGTGACGCCCGGCGCGCGAGGCCGCAGCGGGGTTGACGGGGTCGAAGCAGTGGGCGATCAGGTGGCGCCCGCCCATCATCACGACCAGCAGGGCGACCGCGAAGACGACCGCCGCCCAGGCGACGTCAGCCGGGGAGACGGTCATGACAGAGCCAGTCAGGAAGGAGTTGACCGCGAGGGGCAGGGGCTTGAACCAGGTCGCCAGGAAGTAACCGGAAGCAAAACCCGCGGTCAGCACGATGCCGGCCGCGCCTTGGCTGGAGATGCCGGGGATCGTGGCGAGCCAGCGCATGAGGGCGACGAGCGGGATGGTCCCGAGGAACGCGCCGACGTAGAGCGCCGCCGACATGCCGGAGTGTCCGAATCCGAGGGCGGCTGCGATGACGACGCCGAGGACAGCGCCCGGGAACGTCCCGTGCGTGACGGATTCGGCAAAGAAAATGCGTCGGTCCAGGTAGGCGAAGGCGCCGACGAGGCCGCCCAGGGCCCCGATGATCGTCACGTGCAGCGCGGGGTACAGGAGGAGGCTGGCGATCATGAGGCCTGCCCTCCCTCAACGTTCACGGTTGTTTCACGCAACGTTTCACGCGTGGCGGTGACCGCGCGTGCGCGCCGGGCGCGGATCTCGCGCAGCGCCAGCGCAGCGGCAAAACAGACGAGGACGCCCATGGCGACGCACGCCTGCGGAGACAGCGGTCGCGGCGCACGCAGGAGAGAGACGCCGAAGCCAGCCCATCCACCGACGAGCGCGCAGGCACCGGCCAGCAGAACCATCGCCCGCGGGCCCGACGCGAGAAGCCGACCGAAGGCCCCGGGCACGACAAGATATCCAACGACGAGGAGGACCCCGACGGCCGTCGACGCCGCGACCACGATCGCGCCGAGCGCCGCGTTGAACGCGATGTCGATCCAGGTGACCGGGATGCCGCTCACGCGCGCGGCCTCGCGATCGAAGGCTACCGCGACCTGTGCGCGCCAGGTGAGGGCGAGCAGGGCGGCTGCGACCACGAGGACGAGGGCGCTCGTTGCCATGCGCGACGGGGTGATATCCAGGAGACGGCCGAACATGAGGGATTCAAGCTGACCGGACATGTCGCCGATGCGCAGGGAGATCACGATGCCGAGGGAGAAGAAGGCGGTGAGCAGACTGCGGTCGTCGCCTCGGAGTGACGCTGTTTGCGAGAGGCCACGGTGAGCGCTGCCGCAATAAGAGCCGCGCACACTGCGCCGCCCGGGATGATCGCTTCGCGCCCGCCAACCGCCATGCCGACGACAATGCCGGGAAAGACTCCGTGGACCATCGTTTCGGCGCTGAACTCGGCGCGACGCAGGTTGACGAGCGTCGACGCCGGTCCCACCGCGAGCGCGAGCAGGCCAAGGACGATGAGAGGGCGCAGCAGGTAGGGGGCGATCATGACAGGGCCGCAATCGCCTCGTCGGCGCTCGATCCGTATGCGCGAGCCAGGACCTTCGGCGCGAGGGCCTCGTCGGTGGGCCCCAGGGCGACGAGGCGGGAGGCGAGCACGCACGCCTGGGAACACACGTCGCGCGCGAGGGACAGGTCATGCGTGGACACGATGACGCCGACGCCGTCCGCGGTCAGGTCGGCGATGAGGCCCGTGATGATGTCGCGGCTGGGTGCGTCCAGGCCATTGAAGGGCTCGTCCATCATGACCAGCTCGGGGCGTGCAACGAGGGCGCGTGCGACGAGGACACGCTGGCGCTGTCCGCCACTGAGCGTCCCGAAGCGGTGGGAGGCCCGGTCGGAGAGGTTCACGCGCTCGAGGGCGGCGCTCACCCGAGCGCGCATGTCGGCGTTGATGCGCCTGCCCCAGCCGGCCTCGGCGATGAGCCCCATGGTGACGACCTCGGCGGCGCTCACGGGGAACGTGAGGTCCAGGTCGGCACTTTGCGGCACGAGCCCGATGCGGGTTGCGTCCACCTCGACGGTCCCGGAGAGGACCGAGCAGCCGCCAACAATACCTCGCATGAGGGTGGTCTTACCGCCGCCGTTGGGTCCGACAAGGGCGAGGGCCTGGCCCCCGAACACATCGAGGGTCAGGCCGGTCAGCGCCGGGGTATTCCCATACCCCAGCGCCGCGTCTTGAAAGGAGACGAGCCGTGCCATCACTGGTCCTTCAGGCGCTCGGGCAGGTCCGGGACGGTGCCGCCCCACGCCTGCGTCACGGCGCGCACGTTGTGGATGATCGAGCCGACGTAGGTGGCTCCCTCGGAGCCGTCGGGCCCCAGCGAGTCGCCGTACATGGCGTCCTCACCCACGATGGGGGTCACGCCAGCCGCGCGGGCAATCGCCTCGATGGACTTGGAGTTGTTGGAGTTTTCGGCGAAGAGCGCGACCGCGCCGGATTCCTTGACGGCCTCGACGGCCTTGGCGATGTGGTCGGCGGTGGCGTCCTGCTGTTCGTTGAAGTCGGACAGGGCCGCACCGATGAATCGGATGCCGTAGTCCCTCGAGAAGTAGCCGAAGGCATCGTGGGAGGTAAAGAGGACGCGCTGCCCCTCGGGCACGGTCTTGATGGCCTCGGCGGTCCACTGATCGAGCGCGTCGATGTCCTCCAGGTACGAGGCCGTGGCCGCGTTGATCGACGAGGCAGCGTCGGGGGCCGCAGCCGCGAGACCCGCGCCGAGGTTAGCGATCTGGACGCGCGCGCCCTTCGGAGAGGTCCACACGTGCGGGTCGAAGCGGAATTCGGGCTCCTCGCCCGCTTCCTCCGGCGGGAACGGCCACGGGGCAACGTCGACGCGCTCGCTTCCACGATCGATCGTGTAGGCGCCCTCGGGGTCGGGGGTGCCCGGGTTGTCGATGTCGGCGGCTGTCAGGACACCCGAGGTGACGATCATGCGTCCCTTGAAGCCGGAGGAGACAACCGCGTCGTCGAGGAAGTGCTCGAGGTCGACGCCGGAGACCGCCATGACGTCGGCCTGCGCGAGCGCCGAGGTCTGCGCCGGGGTCATCTCATGCTCGTGCGCGGATGCGTTGGGGGCGAGCAGGCAGGTCAGGCTCATGGTGAGAGCCGCACCGTCAGCGGGGGCACCCACGTGGCTGCTCTTTCCGGCGGCGTCGGTCTTGTCGAGGGAGATATCGGCGGACCGCGCCGCGATCTGGGTGACGTAGTCGCAGACTTGGGTGGTCGTGGCGACGACCGCGAGGCCGTGGGCCGAGGAGGAGGGTGCGCACGCAGCCAGCGAGGCGGTCGCCATGGCCAGGCCTGCAGCAGCTGCCAAGCTGCGCGTTGGTGAGAAAGACATCATTGCTCCTGTGCAATTTCGGGTACACGAAATTATAGCCAGAAAAGAGAATAATTCTCAAGAGGCGCAGACTGAACATTCTCCCCAAGTGCGAGAGCGGATGTGCGCCACGCTCCTTTCAGCACGATCGGGCCGCTAGACTCGGATGCGATGGATACAGCGAACGCACACAACGACACGATCGACGAGCCTCGGACATCCTCGAGCAGGAGCCAACGGCCGAGGCTACGACCGAGGAACAGCCCACCGAAGAAGCAGGTATCGACTCCTCAGAGTCGCCCTCCTGGGACACTCCGAGGACCCCACGAAATCCGCGCTGGACTGATCGCCTCAACACTCCCGCCGCCGGATGGGTCGCAACCGCGATTGCCGCAATCGTCGCGGCGATCATCCGCCTCCCCGGCCTCGACAATGTCCGCACGCTCATCTTCGACGAGACATACTACGTGAAGGACGCTTGGTCTCTTCTCACGTTCGGTTACGAGGGGACGTGGGCCAAGGACGTCGACGCCGCTTTCGTCAACGGCGACACCTCCGGCTTGTCAGCGGTTGGCGGATACCCCGTCCACCCTCCCACGGGAAAATGGCTCATCGCTCTGGGCATGAAGGTCTTCGGCCAGGCAGACCCCGTTGGCTGGCGTATCGCCGCGGCAATCTGCGGCATCATCACAGTTATCCTCTTGTGCCGCCTCGCCCAGAACCTTTTCCACTCGCCGGCGCTCACGCTCCTGTCAGGCCTTTTCCTCGCGACCGACGGCATGGCTATCGTCATGAGCCGCACATCCATCCTCGACGGATTCCTCACCATGTTCACCCTGGCCGCTTTCCTATGCGTCGTGAAGGACCAAGAGACATCCCAGCCGCGCCTGCTTGCAAAGCTCCAGGAGTGGGATGGCCTGTGCGCTCCTCGGCACGGCTGGAATGACCTGCGCGCCTTCCTTGTCGGTCACGATCGCCAGCCCTTTGCAGTCGGCCCAAATGCAGGCAACCGGCCATGGCTACTCGCGGCTGGCATTCTCACTGGACTCGCTTGCTCAGTGAAGTGGTCCGGAATCTACGCTCTTGCTTTCCTTGGCATTTTCGTCGCGATCCGAGAAATCACATGCCGCTGGCGAGCCGGACACCCCTCCCCCATTCGCGGAGCTCTTCTCGCCGACATATGGTGGGCGTTCATTCTCATGGTCCCCACGGCGGTGCTCACCTACATTGCGTCATGGTTCGGATGGTTTGCCCACCCCGGAGCCCACGGTCACGGACGTTCAGGAATTTCCGGATTCGCCGGTTCCCTCGCCGACCTATGGCTCTACCACAAGGAGATGTGGACATTCCACAATGGCCTGAGCACCCCGCATACCTACCAGTCAAGCCCCTACACCTGGCTTGCACAGTATCGAGCAACCTCATTCCACTGGCAGTCTGGGCCAGAAGTTACCGGCTGCACATCCGGGCAGTGCGCGACCGACATCGTCGCTCTCGGAAACCCACTCTTGTGGTGGATCGGGATTGGTGCACTGATCCTCGTCTATGGGCGACGATGTACTACCGCAATTGGCGCACGGGCATCGTTGTGCTCGGATACATCGCGCTGTACATGCCGTGGCTCGCCTACGCACACCGAACGATCTTCACCTTCTACACCGTCGTCTTCGCACCTTTTGTCGCCCTATCCGTCGCATGGATGATCGCACTACTATCAGGATGGGTCACGGCGAACGGGCAGCCCTTCACCGCTCCCCTGCCCCGGCGCACCGAAGTCACGGGTTGGACGCTGGCCGCAGTCCTCACACTCGCCATCCTGATATGCGCAATGTATTTCTTGCCACTGTGGCGCGCAGACGTCGTGGATTACACCTTCTGGCGGTCTCACATGTGGCTGCCCTCGTGGATTTAGCGGCGTCGACCGAAAGGCAAATAGAACGGGTGTGGCCCGGCAGGTATCTGCCGGGCCACACCCTTATCGACGGACCGATCCTGCCGCACCGAGCCTCCTGTGACGCTGCGCACCAAAGCCACTCACACCCCTCACAGAGACATCAAGACGACTGAGCAAACAACGCTCCAGAACCGCCTATCAGGCGAGAGAGGCAAGCAGCTCACGGATCTGGCCATTGAGCTCATCGGAGGGCGTGAAAACGCCATCCTGGAAGTCAGAGCCGAGGTTGATACCAACCTGCTGGTCGCGCGTAGCTGCACCGAAGCTCGCCATGATCTCGCGCAGGTGCTCGAGCGGCTTGACCGCGCCATGCCAGGAGTAGCCGACGAGGCCGACAGGCTTGTCCTTCAGGGTGGCCGGGGGCAGGTAGTCGATAGCGTTCTTGAGAGCGCCGGAGACCGAGTGGTTGTACTCGGGAGTCACGAACAGCACGGCGTCGTTGGCCTCGAGGTTTGCGCGAAGGCGAACGGCCTCGGCCAGCTCGGGGGCCTTCATCGACGGGGACATCTCCTCCGCGAAGAGAGGGAGGTTGTAGTCGCGCAAGTCAAAGAAGACGGTCTGAACACCGTCAAGTTGACGGGCCTGGTCCTCGATCCAGCGAACAACCTGCTCGCCGGCGCGGCCGGGACGAATGGAACCAAGGACGATTGCAACGGAAGCCATAACGTTTCCTTTCGAAGTATTATTGAAACATCAACTACTATAGATCGCGGGAAAGCTCGAGACAAGAACAATCGCTATCGTTTAGGACACAAGTCCCATGGTGTCACAGCGATGCGTGTCCTTTGACTCGCGTGCGCGGTTAACGCTGGGAGCTGTGGGACAAATGCGCGAAGGGCCTCACCCGTTGGGGTGAGGCCCTTCGTTGTAGGTGTGTTGTGGCGGTGTCCTACTCTCCCACAACCTGGCGGTTGCAGTACCATTGGCGCTGCCGGGCTTAGCTTCCAGGTTCGGAATGGAGGCTGGGCGTTTCCCCGGTGCTATGACCACCACAAGATTTGGTGTTCAACACTCTCCCCGCACGCTGCTTGTTGGTGGGGGTGTGGGTTGATCGTGGTTTGTATAGTGGTTGCGGCGTGTTGTTCACGGTTTTTGTTTCACCCAAGGGCACTTGCGTGTTTGGGTTGTTGTTTAGTGTTGGCCCATTAGTACCAGTCGGCTCACGAGCACATTGCTGTGCTTCCACCTCTGGCCTATCAACCCGCTAGTCTGGCGGGGGCCTCTCACCCCACGGAGGGGGCGTGGAAACCTCATCTTGAAGCAGGCTTCCCGCTTAGATGCTTTCAGCGGTTATCCCTTCCGAACGTAGCCAACCAGCCATGCACCTGGCGGTACAACTGGCACACCAGAGGTTCGTCCATCCCGGTCCTCTCGTACTAGGGACGGCCCTTCTCAAGTTTCCTGCGCGCACAGAGGATAGGGACCGAACTGTCTCACGACGTTCTGAACCCAGCTCGCGTACCGCTTTAATGGGCGAACAGCCCAACCCCTTGGGACCAACTCCAGCCCCAGGATGCGACGAGCCGACATCGAGGTGCCAAACCATGCCGTCGATATGGACTCTTGGGCAAGATCAGCCTGTTATCCCCGGGGTACCTTTTATCCGTTGAGCGACCACGCACCCACGTGCCATGGCCGGATCACTAGTTCCTGCTTTCGCACCTGCTCGACCCGTCGGTCTCACAGTCAAGCTCCCTTGTACACTTGCACTCGCCACCTGATTACCAACCAGGCTGAGGGAACCTTTGAGCGCCTCCGTTACATTTTTAGGAGGCAACCGCCCCAGTTAAACTACCCACCAGGCACTGTCCCCAACCCGGATCACGGGTCTGAGGTTGAGGTGACCGCTTGAACCAGAATGGTATTTCAACGACGACTCCACCACCGCTGGCGCGGCAGCTTCACAGTCTCCCACCCTATCCTACACAAGTCCAAGCGAACACCAATACCAAGCTATAGTAAAGGTCCCGGGGTCTTTCCGTCCTTCTGCGCGAAACGAGCATCTTTACTCGTACTGCAATTTCACCGAGTTCGCGGTTGAGACAGCGGAGAAGTCGTTACGCCATTCGTGCAGGTCGGAACTTACCCGACAAGGAATTTCGCTACCTTAGGATGGTTATAGTTACCACCGCCGTTTACTGGGGCTTAAATTCACCGCTTCACACCCACAAAGGGGTGTTGACGGTTCCTCTTAACCTTCCAGCACCGGGCAGGCGTCAGTGCGTATACATCGCCTTACGGCTTCGCACGCACCTGTGTTTTTTTGATAAACAGTCGCTTCTCCCTATTCTCTGCGACCCCACAACCCCACCAACACGCACGGCGTTGGGAAGTGACGGGGTCCTCCTTATCCCGAAGTTACGGAGGAATTTTTGCCGAGTTCCTTAACCACGATTCACTCGAACGCCTCGGTATACTCTACCTGACCACCTGAGTCGGTTTAGGGTACGGGCGCGTTATGCCCTCACGTCGAGGCTTTTTCTCGGCAGCTTAGGATCACCACAAGTCCACACACGCGTGTGTCCCTCATCAGTTCTCACCCTTAGTGTCCCCCGGATTTGCCTGGGGGACGGGCCACAACCTTAAATACGCACAACCATCGGCGCACTGCAGCTACCTGTCTGCGTCACCCCTGTTAACACGCTTGCCTACAATCACCGGGGCCCCAAGACCCACACACACCCAAAAACCCGAAGGCTTAAGAGTGGCGTGAGCAAGTTGGTTAGCACAATGACTTCAGCATGGGCGGTCATAACGCGGTACCAGAATATCAACTGGTTGTCCATCGACTACGCCTGTCGGCCTCGCCTTAGGACCCGACTAACCCAGGGCGGATAAACCTAGCCCTGGAACCCTTAGTCAATCGGCGCTGCGGATTCTCACCGCAGATTCGTTACTCATGCCTGCATTCTCACTCCCACACAATCCACCAGAAGTTCCCTCCAGGCTTCACCTCGTGCAGGACGCTCCCCTACCCAACAACACACCGACATCCAGTTCCTGGTGCCAGCTCCATGCGTTGTTGCCACAGCTTCGGCGGTACGCTTGAGCCCCGCTACATTGTCGGCGCAGAACCACTTGACCAGTGAGCTATTACGCACTCTTTCAAGGATGGCTGCTTCTAAGCCAACCTCCTGGTTGTCACCGCGACTCCACATCCTTTCCCACTTAGCGTACGCTTAGGGGCCTTAGCTGATGATCTGGGCTGTTTCCCTCTCGACTACGAAGCTTATCCCCCGCAGTCTCACTGCCGCGCTACACCTAATGGCATTCGGAGTTTGGCTGACGTCAGTAACCCATAGGGCCCATCGGCCATCCAGTAGCTCTACCTCCACCAGGGACCACGCGACGCTGCACCTAAATGCATTTCGGGGAGAACCAGCTATCACGGAGTTTGATTGGCCTTTCACCCCTACCCACAGTTCATCCCCCAGGTTTTCAACCCTGGTGGGTTCGGTCCTCCACACAGTCTTACCTCTGCTTCAACCTGACCATGGGTAGATCACCCCGCTTCGGGTCTAGAACACGCGACAAACGCCATATTTCAGACTCGCTTTCGCTACGCATACCCCACACGGGTTAAGCACGCCACGTATCACTAACTCGCAGGCTCATTCTTCAAAAGGCACGCCATCACCCCACAAGGCTCTGACGGCTTACAGGCACACGGTTTCAGGTACTATTTCACTCCCCTCCCGGGGTACTTTTCACCATTCCCTCACGGTACTATGCACTATCGGTCATCAAGTAGTATTTAGGCTTACCAAGTGGTCTTGGCAGATTCACACGAGATTTCACGAGTCCCGCGCTACTCGGGTACCACACCCACACCACACAACACCAGTCCATCTACACGACTCTCACGCTCTACGGTCAGACTTCCCAGACTGTTCAACTCCCAGCATCACATGGCGCGACCCTCCGGCAGAAGAGTCCAACATGGCCCCACAACACCAAACACGCAACGGCCGCCGCCTCTCACACGCATCTGGTTTAGCCTCCTCCGCTTTCGCTCGCCACTACTCACGGAATATCTTTTCCTGCGGGTACTGAGATGTTTCACTTCCCCGCGTTCCCCCCATCACCCTATACACGTTCAGATGATGGTAACCCAGCACAACCCAGGTTAGGTTCCCCCATTCGGACACCCTCGGATAATAACGCTCGCTCGCCAGCTCCCCGAGGCATATCGCAGGCCGCAACGTCCTTCATCAGCTCTTGATGCCAAGGCATCCACCGAATGCCCAATAAAACTAAACAAAACACAAAAAACAGTACAGAACAAATATGCTCGCAACCACTATACAAATCACAAACAACCCACCACACACAACCCACACCAACAACATCAAGCCGCTGGCTGGCTGTGCGGGCAACCACCACACGAAGTGGCGGACGCTCACACGGTGTTGAACGTGAACCCGACAGTGTGCTTGTCTGCCATCAAACTTTTATGCCCAACCCAAAAACGCACCCACACCCACCACCCACTGTCGGGCAGTAAACACATGCAGGCACAAGAAAACAACCAACACAACCCAACAGGCCACGCTGCTTGTTCCCCACAAACTGGGCTCCCTAGAAAGGAGGTGATCCAGCCGCACCTTCCGGTACGGCTACCTTGTTACGACTTCGTCCCAATCGCCAATCCCACCTTCGACCACTCCCCCCCGATAAACGGTTAGGCCATGGGCTTCGGGTGTTACCAACTTTCGTGACGTGACGGGCGGTGTGTACAAGGCCCGAGAACGTATTCACCGCAGCGTTGCTGATCTGCGATTACTAGCGACTCCACCTTCATGGGGTCGAGTTGCAGACCCCAATCCGAACTGAGACTGGCTTTAAGGGATTCGCTCCACCTCACGATATCGCAACCCTCTGTACCAACCATTGTAGCATGCGTGAAGCCCAAGACATAAGGGGCATGATGATTTGACGTCATCCCCACCTTCCTCCGAGTTAACCCCGGCAGTCCCCCACGAGTCCCCACCATCACGTGCTGGCAACATAGGGCAAGGGTTGCGCTCGTTGCGGGACTTAACCCAACATCTCACGACACGAGCTGACGACAACCATGCACCACCTGCACACGACCAACTAAATGCCACCACATCTCTGCAGTGTCGCCGTGCATGTCAAGCCTTGGTAAGGTTCTTCGCGTTGCATCGAATTAATCCGCATGCTCCGCCGCTTGTGCGGGCCCCCGTCAATTCCTTTTGAGTTTTAGCCTTGCGGCCGTACTCCCCAGGCGGGGCACTTAAAGCGTTAGCTACGGCGCAGAAAACCACGGGTGGCCCCCACACCTAGTGCCCAACGTTTACAGCGTGGACTACCAGGGTATCTAATCCTGTTCGCTCCCCACGCTTTCGCTCCTCAGCGTCAGTAACGGCCCAGAGACCCGCCTTCGCCACCGGTGTTCTTCCTGATATCTGCGCATTCCACCGCTACACCAGGAGTTCCAGTCTCCCCTACCGCACTCAAGTCAGCCCGTACCCACCGCACGCCCCCCAGTTAAGCCAGAGGATTTCACGGCAGACGCGACCAACCGCCTACAAGCCCTTTACGCCCAATAATTCCGGACAACGCTCGCGCCCTACGTATTACCGCGGCTGCTGGCACGTAGTTAGCCGGCGCTTCTTTACCCACTACCCTCACCACAACCACTGTTGCGGCTTGACCATGAGCGAAAGAGGTTTACAACCCGAAGGCCGTCATCCCTCACGCGGCGTCGCTGCATCAGGCTTTCGCCCATTGTGCAATATTCCCCACTGCTGCCTCCCGTAGGAGTCTGGGCCGTATCTCAGTCCCAATGTGACCGGTCACCCTCTCAGGCCGGCTACCCGTCAAAGCCTTGGTAGGCCATCACCCCACCAACAAGCTGATAGGCCGCGAGCCCATCCCCCACCAGAAAAACCTTTCCACCAACCCCCATGCGAAGGCCAGTGAATATCCAGTATTAGCACCCGTTTCCGGGCGTTATCCCAAAGAAGGGGGCAGGTTACTCACGTGTTACTCACCCGTTCGCCACTCATCCACCCAGCAAGCTGGGCTTCAGCGTTCGACTTGCATGTGTTAAGCACGCCGCCAGCGTTCGTCCTGAGCCAGGATCAAACTCTCCGAACAAAAACAAAAACGTTAAAGCCCAGAAAAACCAACCAAACAAAACCGCCTGGCCAGCAATCCCAACCAAAAACACTCAAAAACAAAAAACAGGCATAAAAAAACAAACAAACACACTATCGAGTTCACAAACAACACCCACACGATCAAGCACACACGAATGTCTCGCATGTTTTCGAAAGGCGTTCCGCGCCATGTTTCCGCGACCCGAGCTTCTCGCTTCGTTCGCTGCCGTTCGGCGCAACAAGGAAAACAATACGCACTTCTCGAGACATCGTCAAATCAAGCAAGCCGGAGTCGAGTCCCGAGACTTTTCCGCATGATTTCGCCATTCGCAACAAATTAACGTCGCCAAACAGCCCCGAAATCGGCGATTTTCATGCCTCAGACCACAGAGATTTCACCAAAATGTGCCCCAGCAAACTCAACATTGGCGAGTAAGCATGTCCCCATAGCCGCGCGCCATGCTCACCACCTGCACGCATGGCCGAAACCATCACGTTTTTTAGTAAAGTTTTTACCTTCTGTTGACCGAGGCGCTATACTCGGTCCCATCAGCGCGGCCTCGCCGCGTCCACGAACATCCATCAACGCTAGGAACAACGATGAATGGAACCCTACGCCCGGCCTTTGATCTCGCCGGCACTCTCGACACGATCTCGGGCTTTATGTATACGTACCTGCTGGTCGCCCTTCTGATCGGCGTCGGCTTGTACTTCTTTGTGCGCACGCGTGCGCTGCCCCTTCGTCTGTTTAAGGAAGCGATCCGCGTCGTGACTGAGCCTCCCCACGAGGAAGGCGAGGTCTCCTCGTTCCGCGCTCTGATGGTCTCCACGGCCTCGCGAGTCGGCGTCGGTAACATCGCAGGTGTGGCCACGGCCGTGACGCTCGGCGGCGCTGGCTCCGTGTTCTGGATGTGGGTCATCGCGACGCTCGGCGGCGCGTCCGCCTTTATCGAGTCGACGCTCGCACAGATCTACAAAGAAGCAGGGGCCCCACCACTCCTACGGTGGTCCGGCCTACTACATCCAGATGGCCCTCAAGCAGAACTGGCTTGCCACGCTTTTCGCGTCGGTCCTCATTCTGACCTACATGGGCGGCTTCAACCTGCTCGCCTCCTTCAACGTTGCTGACGCTTTCACCCATTACAGCTGGGCGAACGAGTGGACGCCGTGGATTATCGGCGCCATCCTCGCGGTGCTGATGGCCGGCTCGATCTTCGGCGGCACCCGTCGCCTGACGGACGTCACAGGCCTGCTCGTACCCGTCATGGCGATCATCTACCTGGGCGTCGGCCTCGTCGTCGTCGCACTCAACTACCAGAACATCCCCGCGATGTTCGCGGCAATCTTCCGTGGCGCTTTCGACTTCCAGGCCATCTTCGGCGGCTTCGCTGGCTCGGCGATGATGTACGGCATCAAGCGCGGCCTATACTCCAACGAGGCCGGTGTCGGTTCCGCTCCGAACGCCGCAGCGTCTGCCTCCGTCTCGCACCCCGCCAAGCAGGGTCTCGTCCAGATGCTCTCCGTCTTCATCGACACCATGGTCATCTGTACTCTCACCGCGTTCGTGGTTCTCTCCTCGGGCGTCGGCGAGGACGGCGGCGTGACGGGTGCTCCCCTCGTGAAGGACGCGATGGCCACGGTGCTCGGCCAGCCGGTCGCGCAGGTCTTCATTTCGGTCGCCCTGTTCCTCTTCGCCTTCACGACGCTGGTCGGCAACTTCTACTACGCCGAGGTCAACTTCCGCTTCCTGCTGCGCAACAAGCACATGAAGCACTGGATGCTCTCGATCTTCCGCGCCGTCGCCGCGCTGCTCGTCTTCGCGGGCGCTCTCCTCAAGTTCGAGGTTGCGTGGAATCTGGGTGACATCCTGATGGGCCTCATGGCACTCATTAACCTGCCCGTCATCGTCATCCTGGGCAACCAGGCCATCCGCTGCGCCAACGACTACGTCGCCCAGCGCAAGGCCGGCCTTGAGCCGCACTTCAAGGCCTCCTCGATCGGCCTGAACCCCGACGAACTGGACTTCTGGAAGGACGACGTTCCCGTCGCCGCCGAGAATACCAACGCGTAAGGGCCCTCTCCCCTCGCAACCTGCCCCGGCCTCGTCTGATTGAACGGACGAGGCCGGGGCTTCGTTATGCGCGACGGCGCGGCGGTCGGATACTACGCCGGCGCGTGAGCGAAGCGCACTCGGATCTGCACTACCCCGGTGTACCCGCACGCGGACAGGGCGCGAGCCACTGCGTCGGCAGCCCACCCGAGCATCTCAGGGCCCCCGTGCGGGGCACGAAGAACGGCAGTCACTCCGGTGCCGGAGGCCATGGAGGACTCGACAGAGAGCCCCATCTGCACCCACGAGGCCACGGCCTCGTCGAAGCCCAAGCAGGACATAACCTGTCCCTCATAACGCACGCCCGCCTCTACGTAGATGAGTGGACCGGGGATCACCAGAGACGAATCGAGCGAGCCGATCGGCAAGCTCCCGTCCTCCCACGGGCAGTTCGCGGTGGAGCGCGCGTAGCCCGGCGGCAGGTCACACTCGAAGACGCACTCGTCGACGCTCACATCGGCGACGAGCTCGAGGGTGTCCACGGAGGCGATCACGGCCCCCACGAACGGGATGCGCCTGCCCGTTTCCCCAAGCCATGTGTCGACGAGGGCATGGCACATCGCGCGGCCGGTGGCGTCCGTCGCATACTCCCCCGCCATGCCGGTCGCCCTCTGCCCATCAACGCCCTTGCCGAGCGACGGCACCTTGATGTCTCCCACGAAAAAGTCGAAGGCGTAGAGCCCGTGATGGGCGCGATTATCGTCGAACTGGGCGAACCCCAACCCCGTGCCGACAAGCACTGACAGAAACGCGTCGTAGAGGCACAGCGGATCCTCTGCGAAACACCGCGTCGCGTGAGGCGCGCGCGGGGACATCTGCCCGTACAGCCAGGCCTGCAGCGCCACGTAGCGCTCCTGCGAGGCGCGATCGTTGACTGTCATGGGAACCTCCTCGTTCCATCCCGCAACGCTTGCCCCCTCATTATCACAGAGAAAGAAGGCCCCGGCCTCGTCTGAGTGACAGACGAGGCCGGGGCGACAGCCTAGGCAGAGCGCTCAGCGGGTGGCGAGCAGCGCCTCCTCGGCCTCCTTGGTCCACAGGCCGGCGGCGTCGAGCTTCGCGGCGACGGTCGGCAGCTTCTCGGCGAGCTCGGACACGGGGGTCAGGCCCAGGTCGTGCATCATCGGGAAGACCATGATCTTGCCGCCAGAGGTACGGTCCATCACCGCGTTGATGGCGTCGCCGAAGCCCGCCATGCCGGTGATCGCCCACAGGGAGATCGTGGTGTCGATGATGCCAGCCTCGATCTTGCGCAGGACCGTGCGCATGTCGGAGACGTCCGAGCCGGAGGTGCCCAGCATGAAGATCTGGCGCTCGATGATGCCCTGCAGGTCGAAGTCGCCGAACGTGCCGGCCGGGATACCGGCGAACGCGTTCAGGATGCCGCCCTCGGCCAGCAGGTCGACGGCCTGGGAGACCAGCGCCGGGACGGGCACGAGGCACGTCGCGTAGGTGTAGCCGTACTCCAGGGGCGTCGAGGAGGTGTTAACGATGTCCAGCGGCACGCCGTTCTTCTCGGCGGTCGGGCCAACAACCTTCGTCAGGTTCTCCAGACGCTCGTCCGACAGGTCGGTGCCCACGACGCTGAGGCCGGGAACACCCGAGGTGACGGCGCGCATCGTGTGCATGACACCCATCGGGCCGGCGGCGCCGACGAAGACGCAACGGTCGTTCTCGCGCAGATCGCCGTTGGCGGGGATCCAGGCGTAGCCCTCGCGCGGGTCCGAGCCGGTCGTGCCGCAGAAGCGGGTGAAGTCGTAGTGGACGCGGCCGATGTCCAGGGACACCTTGCGCGAAATCTTCTCGCCGCCCAGGACGACACACATGGTGCCGCGGGTGCCGATCAGGAGCGCGGCCTTTTCGATCGCGTCGGCGTCAGCACCGAAGAACACGATGTCGTCGAACTCGCCTTCGACGCCCTCGATGGCGTCGGCGGCAACGCGCACGACCTCGGCGGGCTTGTGCTCGGCGGTCAGAGCGTCGATGTCGCCCTCACCGACGACCAGCAGGCGGCCGCCGTCGGCGACATGGTTGCGCTCAGCCCACGCGTACGATCCCTCGACGGTTGCCCAGGGCTCGATGAGCCGACGGCTGCGGCCGACGGGCCCTCCGACACGTGGATGAGGAACTCTTCGCCGTCCGGGGACACGACGCAGCGCTCGTCGACGACAACGAACTCCTCGAGGGCGCCATCGAAGTTGTAGCCGAAGGCACCGTTCGACTTCGCGGTGCGCAGGTGCTTCCAGTCGGCCTGGACCAGCAGGCGGTCACCGACCTTAAAGTGCGTAACCTTCTCGCCAACCTGCACGACGCGCACGACGGGCTCGTGACCGGGCGTCACGGCCTCCTGGTTCGGGTGGTAGGACGGGATGTCCTTGAGGGCGTCCAGGTCGATACCCGCCACCACATCCGACTTGCGCGGGTGGCCATCGAACTGGTGGAGCAGCTTCGTATCAGAGAAGCAAATGCCGCAGGCTTCGACCTCGAGCATGATCTGCGTCGGGCCAACGGGGTCAACGGGCTTCGCCGGGTTAACGACGAACTCTTCCTTGCCGACGATCTGAATCGCGTACTGGGTGGAGGGAATCTGGGTCATGACTGACTCTTTCACTGGAAAAACAACTGGACGTGGGAAGAAAGGACGAGGCCGGGGAGCTCCGGAGAAACCCGCATGTGTCCCCGGCCTCGTGACAATGTCAGGAGAGCATCACCTGGCCGCCCGTGACGGGCACGGCCTGGCCGGTCTCGTATTCCTGCTCAACGATGTAGAAGATCGCGCGCAGAACGTCGATGCCCTGGGCGCCGCGGCGCATGGGGACCTTCGCCTCGTAGAACTCCTTGACGTCGGCGACCGTCTTGGCGCCGGGGACCTTGCCGGAGTTCAGGTACTGGACGAAGAGGCCGCGGTCCGGGTCGGACCAGAGCGGGCCGTCGTAGAAGTTACCGGGGCAGATCGCGTTGACCTTCACGCCGTGAGCAACCATCTCGAGGGCGAAGGACTGGACCAGGCCGATGCCGCCGAACTTCGAGCCCGCGTAGGCGGCGTTCTTGTTCGAGCCGACGAGGCCGGACTTGGAGTTGATCTGGATGATGTCGGTCAGCCACTCGGGAGCGGTAGAGTGCTGGCGGGCCAGGAGCTGTCCCAGGTGCTTGGTGACCAGGAAGAAGGCCACGTAGTTGATGTCCGTGGACAGGCGGAACGCGGAGGCGTCCTGCTCGAGGACGGAGCCGGCGCGAACGATGCCCGCGTTAGAGACGACCAGGTCGAGACCACCGGTGACGCGCTCGATCTCGGCGGCCATCGCGGCAACGGACTCTTCGTCGGCGACGTTGACCGTGATCGGGTGGGCGACGCCTTCGCCGCCGAGCTCGGCAGCTTTAGCGGCCGCGCCCTCGCCGTTCAGGTCGGCGACGTACACGAAGCAACCGGCGTCCACCAGGCCGCGCGCGATCTCCGCGCCGAAGCCCTGGGCGCCGCCCGTCACGAGGGCGATGCGGCCGTTGATGGCGCGCTCACCCGTGGCGGTGGCGCGAACCTCGAAGGTCTCCTCACCGGCGCGCACGACGACGGGAAGCTCCGTCTCCTTCAGGGAGCAGGGGCAAACCTCGGTGAGCGGGCCGTCGAAGGTGACGGTCGGCTCGGCCGAGCTGGGGGCCACGATGACCGGGCGGCCGAGGGCCTTCAGGAAGAGCCCGCGTACCTCGGGGGCGTTACTCATGATGTCTCTCTTTCTTGACGGTGATCGTCAGTTAATCGATGTGGCTCGGGCGGCAACAGCGGCGGCGTCCTCGCCGTCAGCAATCGCGCGACCCAGGGGTGCGTACTGGCTGATGCGCTCAGCGAGGGCCTCGGGGGTCAGGCGACCCGTGCGGCCCAGCAGGTGCAGGGAGGGATCCACGGAGGACAGGCCTCGTGCGCGACGAGCGCCCACGTGGCCTCGTTGAGGTCCGCGAACTCGGGGCGGCGCAGCTCCTCGCAGGTGAAGCGCTGGCGAGGCTGGTTGATGTCCACGCCCGAGATTTCGAGCATGCCGTGGGCGGCCGCGAGCGCGTGGATGCGCTCAAGCTGCTCGGGGGTGTTGCGCGGGGGCATGTAGTGACGGCGCGCAGGCCGATCGACTCCATGTACTCGAAGAGCTCGTCAAGGAAGTCGTCCTCGAACTTCTCGGCCTTCTTGTCGCCGGTCGGCGAGGCCGACACGTCGCCCAGGTAGGCGTAGGTGGCGATCGCGCCGACCGAGTCGGCGAACTCGACGACCTCGGCGGCGCTGGGCAGCTCGTCGGTGGGCTGGATGTAGATGCGATCCAGGTAGTTGGCCTTCAGGACGCCCAGCAGGTCGTACATGAGGTGCGGGTTGTCGGCATCGGACAGGACGCGCGCGAGGGACTCGGGGATCTCGACGCCCATCGAGTCCAGGCCCTGGACCAGGGCGGGGCCACGGCCGAAACCGCGGATGAGGGCTGAGGCCATGGCGGCCAGCAGGTGGCGCTCGGTGATCCCACCACCATTGGCGTACTGGGAGATGCCGACCATGTCCTCTTGCGGGTCGAAGGGCTCCAGGCCCAGGTCAGTGAGTATCTTGTTGGCGCTCTCAGCCATGGCGAGGGTGCGCGTCAGGCGGGCGGCGCGCTTGGGGGCGAGCCACTCGGCGACCTTCTCGCGGGCCGGGGCGGGCACACCCTGCACCGTCATGTAGGCGACGCCCTCGGAATCGGGGTTGTTGAGCTTGCGCTGCGCGAGCGGCGTGCCCTCGCCGAAGCGGGCGCGAATCTCGAAGCCGGTAACGGAACCCATGCCCAGGATACGGGTCGCCTCGCTCATCTCAGCGGCGGCGCCGATCGAGTCATGGTCGACCGAGCCGACGACGCGCAGGCCGTTGCGGCGCGCGAGCAGCGCGGCGTGCGTGGGCGTGTAGGGCTGAACGAGAAGCACGTGTGGATGTGGTTGTTCGACTCGGGCACCCAGCTCGGGAAGTGCTCGTCAGCGACCACCGCGCGCAGCGCCTCGATGCGCTGGTCCGGGGTGGAGGCCGGGTCGTTGGTGATGTCCATGGGTTCTGCCATCTCTTCGTTGGGTGGAGAAAAACGGTAATGAAACAAGTATGTGGGCGAGGCCGGGGCACGGTGAGGAGGAGTGTAGCCCCGGCCTCGCGGGCTCGCGTCAGGGAGTGCGAGCCAAGGACGGGGGCGGACCGGAAAGGGGAACGGCCCGCCCCCAGCGCCTCAGAGTCCCGCGCGGTTCAGGCGCGCGATCTCGGCCTCGGTCGCGTGCTTCGTGGTGGGCACGTGGCCGGGCAGCGGGAGGACGCGCTCGTGAATCGCATCGAGGATCCAGGAGACCTGCGGGAAGAAGAACGACTCCATCTCGGGTCCGGGCGTGATGCCGTTGCGCGAGGCCACGACGGCGATCGGCGCGTCGAGCGCGTCGAAGGCCAGGGTCTGCACGTTGGCGGCGACCGTGTTGAGGAAGGAGCCACGCTCGACAGCGTCCGAGGTGAGGACCAGGCGACCGGTCTTCTTCACGGAGGCGATGAGCTTGTCGTAGTTGAGCGGTGCGACGAAGCGCAGGTCGATGACCTCGGCGCTCAGGCCGTACTTCTCAGCCAGGACATCAGCGGCCTCGAGGGCCTTGTACACGGTCGCGCCGTAGGCAGCGATCGTGATGTCGGTGCCCTCGCGGCGGATCGCCGGCTCGCCCTCTTCGGTCTCGTAGTAGCCCTCGGGCACGCCGCCGGGCTCGAAGTCCTCGCCCTTGTCGTAGAGCTTCTGGCTTTCGAGGAACACGACCGGGTCGGTTCCGGCGAGTGCCAGGTTGAGCATGCCCTTGGCGTCGGTCGGGGTGGTCGGGAAGTAGACCTTCAGGCCCGGGATGTGCGCGACGAGCGCGCTCCAGTCCTGGGAGTGCTGAGCGCCGTACTTCGCGCCCACGGACACGCGCAAGACGAGAGGCATCTTGAGCAGGCCGGCGCTCATCGACTGCCACTTGGCCATCTGGTTGAAGACCTCGTCACCGGAGCGGCCCAGGAAGTCGCAGTACATGAGCTCGACGACCGCGCGGCCACCGGCCATCGCGTAGCCGACGCCGGCGCCCACGATCGAGGCCTCGGCGATGGGCGAGTTGAACAGGCGACGGTAAGGCAGGCCTCGGTCAGGCCACGGTAGACGGCGAAAGCGCCGCCCCAGTCGCGGTTTTCCTCGCCCCAAGCGGCCATCGTCGGGTCGGTCTTGAAGCGGTGCAGCATGGCCTCGAACAGGCCGTCACGGAACTGGTACATGCGCATCTTGGAGACGGGCTTGCCGTTCTCATCGACGGAGGTACGCACCTTCTTGGCCAGAGCCTTGACGCGCGGGTTGTCCTCGAGGTCGATCTCGGGGGTCGCGTCGTCGAAGGCCTCAACCTTCTCGTTGGAGTACATGACGGAGTCGATGTAGCCGTCGGCGACGCGCGGCGTGGCCTCGTCGTCGATCGAAAGCTTGAGGACCTTGACGAGCTTCTCGGTCAGCGAGGCCGTGTAGCCGTCGATCTCGTCCTGCGTGGTCAGGCCGTTGGAGATGAGCAGGTTGGAGTATTCCTTGATGCAGTCCACCTGCTCCCACAGGTCGACCTCTTCCTTCGTGCGGTACGAGGAGGCGTCCGACGGCGAGTGGCCGGAGAAGCGGTAGGTGATGGTGTCCATGAGGACGGGGCCGCGGCCCTCCTCGAGGATCTTCTTCTTGCGGGTGGTCGCATCCGCGACGGCCAGCGGGTTGAGGCCGTCGACGCGCTCGGCGTGCATGGCCTCGGGGTTGAGGGCCGCACCCACGCGGGCGAGGATCTCGTAGCCCATGGTCTCGCCGAAGGTCTGGCCGCCCATGCCGTAGAAGTTGTTGAAGAAGTTGAACAGGATCGGCGGGTTGCCACCGTCCTCCTCCCGCCACAGCGAGCGGAACTGGTCCATGGACGCGAAGTTCATGGCCTCCCACACGGGGCCACAGGCCATGGCGGCGTCGCCGATGTTGGAGATGACGATGCCGGGCTTGCGGTTGATGCGCTTGAAGAGGGCCGCACCGTTCGCGATGGGGGCGGAGCCACCGACGATCGCGTTGTTCGGGTAGGAACCGAAGGGCAGGAAGAAGGTGTGCATCGAGCCGCCCAGGCCTCGGTTGAAGCCGGACTTGCGGGCGAAGATCTCGGCGAGGGCGCCGAAGAGGATGAAGTTCTCGGTGAGGTCCTTCGTGTCCTTGTAGTCGATCTTCTCGGCGTAGGACAGGGTCTCGCCGCCGAGGAAGCCCTTCATGATGCCCTCGAGCTGGCTCTCGTCCATCTGGTGCATGGCCGAGTAGCACTTGGCAAGGATCTCGCCGTGGGAGCGGTGCGAGCCGAAGATGAAGTCATCGGGCGACAGCACGTAGCTCTGGCCGACGTAGGCGCTCTCCTGGCCGATGCCGAGGTGGGCGGGGCCGGGGTGGTTGTACTCGACGCCTTCCCAGGCGCCGGTCTTCTTGATGGAATCGAGCATCGACTCGAAGGTGCGCACGACGATCATGTCGTGGAGCATCTGAACCATGCCCTTTTCGCCGTAGCGGGCGATCTCGGTGTCACGGTCGAAGGTGTACTGGTTGACGGGGACCTCGGGGAACTTCACGTACCCGGGGCGACGCACCTCATTGGGGTCGATGATAAGAGACTGAGTCATGTTTCTACTCTTCCTTGATGTAGGGAATGTTCGTTAGAGCTTGACGGCCCACGCGGCTTCGCGGATGACCTCGGAGACCGTGGGGTGCGGGAAGACGACCTGGCGCAGGTCCTCGACCGTCAGTTCCATCTCGAGGACGGCCTGGGCACCCCAGATCATCTCGGCGGCGTACGCACCCAGCACGTGGATGCCCAGCACCTGGTGGGTCTTGGGGTCAACGAGGATCTTCGCCTCGCCGGGGGCCTTGAAGCCGTTCTCCGCGATAAAGCGGCCGGACATGAGGGCGGGAACCTTGGCGACGAGGACCTCGCGGCCTTCGCGCTTGGCAGCGGACTCGGTCAGACCAACGCCGGCGGCCTCGGGGATCGAGAAGACAGCCCACGGGACGGTGTGCCAGCGCATGACCTCGCCGCGCTTCTTGGCGGAGGGATCGAGGATGTTCGCCGAGGCGATCTCCGCCATGCGGTAGGCGGCGTGCGCCAGGAGGGAACGTCCGGTGACGTCGCCGATGGCCCACACGTTGGGCAGGTTGGTGCGCATCGTGTCGTCGACGACAACGCCGCGGTTGATCTCGAGAGGCCGGCCTCTTCGGCGCCCCAGCCCACCGTCGCGGGACGGCGGCCAACGGCCATGAGGACCACGTCGGCCTCGACGCTCAGCTTCTCCTCGCCCTTGGAGTAGTGGACGGTGCCTCCGTCGAGGGACTCGACGCGGCAGCCCAGCTCGAAGGTCACGTCCTTCATGGCGGCGCGGGCCTTGGCGGCCAGGTCATCGTCCATGAAGGGCAGGATCTCGGGGGCCATCTCGATGACGGTCACCTGGGAGCCGAGGGTGGCGTACAGGGAGGCGAACTCGACGCCGATGACGCCGCCGCCGATGATCGCCAGGCGCTCGGGGACCTCGGGCAGCGAGAGGATGCCGGTGGAGTCGACCAGCGCGGGGTTGTCCTGGGTGCCGGGCAGCGGGGGCATGGCCGGCACGGAGCCCGTGGCGATGATGACGTGGTCCGAGGTGTAGGTCGTGCCCTCGACGGTCACGCGACCGGGGGCGTCGAGGTGGCCTCGTCCGTTGATGACGGTCACGCCCGCCTTGCGCTCGGTGGCTGCGACGCCGGCGACCAGGCCCTTGACGACCTGATCCTTCCAGGCCTGCATCTGCGTCCAGTTGACGGCCACGCCCTGCACGTCCACGCCGAACTGGCTGGCTTCCTTGGCGTGCAGGTAGTTCTTCGCGCCGTTGAGCAGGGTCTTGGTGGGGATGCAGCCCACGTTCAGGCAGGTGCCGCCCAGGTACTGCTCCTCAACGAGGGCGACCTTCTTGCCCGCGTGTCCGAGGCGCTCGGCAGCCAGGTAGCCGCCGGGGCCCGCACCGAGGACGATGACGTCAAAATGCGTGTCACTCATGAGTGTTCCTCTTTCCTCAGGCCAGAACGGTCACGTCGATGTTTTCGATGGCGGCGACCAGGTCGCGCAGGAAGCGTGCGCCGTCCGCGCCGTCGATGACCTGGTGGTCGATCGTCAGCGACAGGTTGAGGCGCTGCTCCACGCCGATCGAGCCGTCTGCGGCCACGGTCGGGCGCGGGGTGATCGCGCCGACGCCCAGGATGGCCGTCTGGGGCAGGTTGATAACGGGGGTGAAGGTCTCGATACCAAAGGAGCCGATGTTGGAGACCGTGAAGGTGCCACCGCTCAGGAACTCGGGCGACAGGGATCCCTCGATCGCGCCGCCGGCAAGGCGCTTGGCCTCGTCGGAGAACGCCTTGAGGCCCAGGGCCTGCGCGGAGCGGATGACGGGGACGAAAAGGCCGCGCGGGGTGTCGCACGCGAAGCCGAGGTGGACCTGCTCGAACTCGGTGAGGACGCCGTCCTCCAGGTGAGCGTTGAACACGGGGTACTTGAGCAGGGTGCGCGACACCGCGAAGCAGACCAGGTCGTTGAGCGTGATCTTGTTCAGGCCCAGGGAGCCGTCGGCGTTCTTGACCTTCTTGCGCATCGCGAGGATGCCGGCGGCGTTGGCCGTCGTGTTGAGGGTCAGCTGCGCGGTGGAGGTCAGGGACTCCATCATGCGCTTGGCGACGACCTTGCGCACGCCCTTAAGCGGGGCGGAGGTCGAGGCGCCGGGGAAGTCAGCGGCTGCGGCGGGGGCGGCGACAGCGGCGGCGGGCGCGGCCTCGGCGGTACGGCCAGCGTCGGCGACGGACACGCGGCCACCGATGCCGGTGCCTTCGGCTGCGCTCACGCCGGCGGCGCGCGCGGCGGAGGTCAGGACGGGGCCGGCGGCGATCGCGGCGGCGACGTCACGCTCGATGACGCGACCGTGGGGGCCGGAGCCCTCGGCGATAGCGGAAGCGTCGACGCCGTTCGAGGCGGCGAGGGCGCGGGCGCGCGGGGAGACGGCACCGGTGGCGCGTTCGGTCGCGAAGGCGGGGGCGGCAGCCTCGGGGGCTGCGGAGGCCTGCTCGGCGGGAGCGTCGGCTTCGGCGGGGGCAGCGTCGCCACCGGGAACGAGGCCGGAGATGTCCTCTCCGGGCTCACCGACGATGATGAGCGGATCCTTCACGGGGACCTCGTCGCCTTCCTCCCACAGGAGCTTCAGGACGGTACCCTCGGCGGTCGAGGGCACCTCCATGGTCGACTTGTCGGTCTCGATGGACGCGAGCGTCTGGTCGACGGAGACGGTGTCGCCTTCTGCGATCATCCACTCGACGATGATGCATGACTCAACAGAGTTGCCCAGCTGGGGCATCACCACGATGGTGGCCATGTAATTCCTCCTAGACGATGCGCAGCTTCGTGCGCTCGGCCAATTCCTTGATGGATTCTTCGGGGATCTCATCGTCGGTGATGATTCCGGTGACCTCATCGATCCCCATGAAGCTGACAAAGCCGGCTTCCCCATACTTGGAGGAGTCAGCGAGCAGCCACGTCTCTTGTGCGCGGGTACGCATAATGGAGCCGACCTGTCCACCTTCTACGAGCTGGGTGGTCAGACCCCGATCAACGCTGAACCCGTCGGTCCCGAGGAACGCGACGCGAGCGTTGAAGTCATTGATGGCGCGCTCGGCGACCGGCCCCACGAGGGACTCGGACTCGGCGCGGAAGTGCCCACCCGTCAGCGTGATGTTGAGGTTCGGGTTGGAGCGGGCGTTAGCGAAGACGAGCACGGAGTTGGTGAGAACCTGAACCCCGCGCTTGCCGGTGAGGTACTTGACGATGAGGGCGCAGGTGGTGCCGGCCTCGATCATGATGCGATCGTCGTCGTGGATCATGTCGGCGGCGGCGCGAGCGATGCGCTCCTTGATCTCAACACGATCATTCTGGCGCAGGTGAATGTTGCGGAAGGTGGTGGGGCGCGCACCACCGTGGGTACGCACGAGGTAACCCTGCTCGTCGAGAGACTTCAGCGATGCCCGCACGGTGACGGGCGAAACTCCCAGATCGGAGGCAAGCTGCGCGACGCTCACCTCACCCTCCCGGGCGAGGCGATCCAGGATGTAGTTCGTGCGTTCTTCTGCACGTCCCATGGGGCACCTCTTCACGGAATCAGCGACATTCTTTGTCACTTTCTCTTTCGTTAAGAAAAGAATAGTCACTAAAACGAAAGTATGCAACATCACGAGAAGAAGATTCACGCAGGTGCACACGGAGCGCACAAACGTTCAGAGCGACACTGCTCATCCTTCAGCATTCAACGAGATTGCAGGGATAAATGCGCTGGCGGGCGGCTCTCTCGAGCCACCCACCAGCTATGAAACTACCTCACCCACCCCGGAGTCACCATCCAGTTGAAACGAAAACGAAACGAAAGCGTTCGTCACCGATGCAACAAGGAGTGCCCTGGAGCGGCAAACGGGTTTTACTCCCCGGGCTGGCGCACGCCGACCGTGAGGAGCAGGTTGCCGTACAGGCGCTGCTCACCCGTGGCGACGATGATGCCGACGTTCTCGTCGCGCGCGGCATCGTAGAAGTCCCAGCGGGAGATCTCGCCGAACTCAACGCCGGGCAGAGCCGCGCGGAACTCGTCGTGGATCGGAATCTCCACCGGATCGGCATCGGGCGCGGGGGTCATGATCTCGGCACGCTCGATCGGAATCGTGCGCTTGAGGACATCGAGCACCTGGCTGACGTCAAGGAGCCCCGGGGCGAGGTTGAGGGAAATGAGCTCGCAGCGCGGGTTCACACCCGTCGTGTGCGGGTAGTTCGCGTCCGCCAGCAGAATCTTCGAGCCGTGGCCGGCAGCCGCGAGCGCGCGCAGGAACTGCGGATGCGTCATAGGTCCATAGAGCATGAACGTGCCTTTCTTACAGGTGTGAACTGGCCCGGATGACCAGCTCGGGGTCGAGAACGATGTCCTGAGAGGGACCGCCGCCCATGAGCGAACGCACGAGGCGCACGGCCGTGCGCCCCAGGCGATCGAAGGGCTGGTGGATTGTCGTGAGCGGAGGTGCGTAGGAGTCCGCGCCGTCGATGTCATCGAAGCCGACGACCCGCACGTCGCGAGGCACCACTCCCCCGCTCTCGTAGATGTAGCGCATGGCACCCAGGGCCAGCTGGTCGTTCGCGGTCTGGATGCCCTGAGGCAGACGACCCACAGCACGCATGACGTCGTAGCCATCGCGAGAGTCCCACGAGTCGGGCTGGAGAACGACGGGTTCGATGTCGTAGGCCTGGCAGGCTTGCTCGTAGCCGCGCCTGCGCATCTGCGCGTCCGACCAGCCGGCCGGGCCCGAAATGTGGACGACGTCGGTGAGTCCCTGGGCGAGCAGGTGCTCGGTGGCCAGGCGTGCGCCGCGCACGTTGTCGACGGCGACGGTCGAGATGCCGTCCAGTCCTTTTTCACTCGTCAGAACGAGGACGGTCGGGAATCGCTTACCCGATTCGATCGCGACGTCGATCGTGGGATCTTGGCCGCCCAGGATGATGACACCGTCAACGTCGAAGGGCGCGAAGTCGCTGCGCAGCTGGCCGTCGGGCCCGTAGGCGTTAGACAGGGACACGTGGTACCCGGCCTGCGACGAGGCGTTGAGGATCGACAGCAGCACACGCCCGTGCCCGTGGAACATGGGCGCCGCCAAGACGACGTGCAGGACGTTCGTGCGCTTGGCCGCGAGCGCGCGCGCCGCGTAGTTGGGCACGTAGCCCAGCTCCTCGACCAGCTTGGCGATACGGGTCCTAGTCTTTCCGACACCTCGGGATCCCCGCGCACGACGCGCGAGACCGTGTTCGTCGAGACTCCTGCCCGCCGCGCGATGTCGGCCAGCGAGACCTTCTTAGCTGCGGGTCGGGACGTGGACATGGGTCGCTGCGCTGGCTGCGATGACGGAGGCGCGATCTGCCTCGGCGAGAGCACCGATAGTTTCAAGCTGGGCGAGGAGGGAACCGAAGGTCGAGGCCTCGATGGGGCCGCGCACGACGGTGACTCCCGAGATCTGGGCAGTCAGGTCGCACAGGAGGCGGTTGCGCGCGCCGCCACCCACGAGGTTGAGCTGGTCGGGGGCCTTCCCGGTGGCCTCGGTCAGCTCACCGATCGCGCGGGCGTAGCGCCGGGCGAAGGACTCGATGATGACGCGCACGTAGCCGGCCATGGAGTCGGGACGGGCCGCGCCCTGGGCATCCAGGGCCTCGTCGATCTTACGCTGCATATCGCCGGGTGTAGCGAAGGCCTCCTCGTCCGGATCGAAAACGCCGGAGGCGGCCGGCAGCTCACGCGCCTGCGCGACAAGCTCGTCGGTATCGGTGGGCGTGCCCTCACGCTCCCACTGGCGCTGGATCTCCTGAAGAATCCACATGCCGGTGATGTTGAAGAGGGGGCGCACTCCCCCATCGGTACGGCCTTCGTTCGTGATGCCGAGGTCGAAGGCGGCGTCGCTCATGAGGGGCTGGTCCTCGATGGCGCCGAGGACGGACCAGGAGCCGCAGGACAGGAAGTAGGCGCGCTTGCCTTCCTCGATGGGCAGGCCGTGGACGGCGCAGGCGGAGTCGTGGGCGCCGCCGCGCACAACGGTCAGGGTCTCGAGGCCGGGGACAGTGCAGGGGCCGACGACGGTGCGGTCGGCGGACAGGTCACCGAACCAGCCGCGCGGGATGCCGAGACGGTCGAAGACCTCGTCGTTGAAGTCGCCACCGCCCGGGGTGAGCAGGCCGGAGGTCGAGGCGATCGTGCGCGACCAGCCAACGACGCCGGTGAGTCGGTACGCGAAGTAGTCGGGCAGGAAGAGGGCCGCGGCGACGCGCTGCGCGTCGGCGGGGTTTTCCTGCAGATAAGCGAAAAGCTGGTTCGCTGTGTTGATGGTCGCCGGCTGGTTGCCGGTCAGGTCAAAGAACTCGCGGTCGCCGATGCGATCGCGGAAAGCATCAAGGGTGCGAGAGGTGCGCTCGTCGCGGTAGGCGACGACATCGCCAACAAGTTCGCCGTTCTCATCCAGGGGAGCCCAGTCAACGCCCCAGGTGTCGATAGAGACCGCGCGGGCATCGGGGAACTGTTCGAGGGCCTTCTTCAGGCCGGTGATCGTCTCGGCCTCCATGGTGGCCACGTCCCACGTGAGGGTACCGTCTTCACGGCGGCGGGCCTCGTGCTTGAAACGGTGGATGTCGGTGACGTCCAGGCGGCCGTCGTGCAGCGTTCCGGCGAGCACTCGGCCGGACGCGGATCCAAGGTCAACAGCAAGTACGGTGGTCATTGAAGGTCTCCTCCAGATACGCCCTGGGTCGGCGTGTCCCGTCGTTGGGTTCTCGTGCAGCTTTCCTCATCGGCGAGGCCGGGGCTGCGTCCCGGGAAAAGATCCCCTCGAGGGGGGGTGGCCCCGGTCGGGCTCGGGGAGAGAGGACACCCGAGCCCGACCGGGAGTTGCATCAGCGGTACATCGGACCGAAGGTCTCGCAGGCGCGGAAGTCCGCGGCCTCAAGGGACTCGGTGCCGAACAGCGACCACGCCTTGGGACGGAACACGCGCTCCTCGGGGACGTTGTGCATGTTGACCGGGATGCGCAGCATCGACGCCAGCGTGATCAGCTGGCCACCGATGTGGCCGTAGGAGATCGCACCGTGGTTGGCGCCCCACGCGTTCATAACGTCGTAGACGCTCTTGAAGGCGCCCTCACCCGTCAGGTTCGGGACGAACCAGGTGGTGGGCCATTCAATGTTGGTGCGCTCTTCGATGGTGAAGGCGACTTCGTCGGGCAGCTCGACCGTGTAGCCTTCGGCGATCTGCATGACCGGTCCGAGGCCGCGCACCAGGTTGATGCGGCACATCGTCACGGGCATCTCGCCGGAGGTGCGGAAGTGGGTCGAGAAGCCGCCGCCACGGAAGTAGCCGGTCGAGGCCGGGTGGAAGGTCGTGGCCTCGAGCGTGGCCTCGCGGTCCTCCTCGGTGAACTCGTACCAGGGCTTGATGACGTTCTCGCCGTCGCGCACAGCCTTGCCGGCGCCGTCCAGCGTGGTCGAGCCGGAGTTACGCAGGTCGAGCAGACCCGCCGCTGCGCGGCCCTCGGGCTTCCAACCGGTGGCCTTCTCGATGGACTCGGGGCTCCAGTAGGTGCGCACGTCGGAGAAGATCTGCGGCGTGTTGGTCAGCAGGTAGCCGAACAGCATCGATGCGCCGTTGAGCGAGTCGTTCTCGGTGGCCACGACGGAAGGCTGACGAATGCCGGTCCAGTCGAAGTTCGTGTTGAGGATGGTCTCGAGAACGTCACCGTTGGGGAAGTGGTCGGTCCACTGACGCTGGCCCTGGAAGCCGGCCGCGATGGCACCGTGGCCGCCAGCCTCTTCCTCAAAGCCCAGCTCGGCCAGGCGCGGGTTGCCGTGCATGAGGTCGCGGGCGATGATCGTCATCTTGGTGACGAACTTCCACCAGTCCTCGTGCTTCTCGGGGTACTGCCACTCCGGCGGGTTCCAGTCCTTGCCCTGCTTGAAGTTCTCGCGGATCCACTGGTACGCCTTCTCGTACTCCTCGGGATCGTAGATGCCCTCTTCGATGCGACGGGTGAACTCGGTCATGTCGATGTACTCGTTACGCATGCCGAGGTACGAGCCGAAGAAGTCGGGGTCGACGACGGAGCCGGCGATACCCATGGAGACGGAGCCCATGGACAGGTAGGCCTCGCCCTTCATCTGCGCGACGGCCAGACCGGCGGTCGCGTAGTCGAGGAGGCGGGTGCGAACGTCCTCGGGGATGGAGGTGTCGTCAGCATCCTGCACGTGCTCACCGTAGATACCGAAGGCGGGGATGCCGATCTGTGCGTGGCCGGCGAGCGCGGCGGCGAGGTACACGGCGCCGGGGCGCTCAGTGCCGTTGAAGCCCCAGATGGCGTGAGGCATCGCGGGGTCCATGTCAGTGGTCTCGGTGCCGTAGCACCAGCAGGGGGTGACCGTCAGGGTCAGGCCAACGTTGTTCGCACGGAACTTCGCGGCGCAAGCCTGGGCTTCGTGGACGCGGCCGATCGTGGTGTCAGCGATGACGACCTCGACGGGGCTGCCGTCCGGGTAGCGCAGGTTGGAGGTGAAAAGCTCGGCGACGGACTTCGCCATGTTCATGGTCTGCTCTTCGAGCGACTCACGAACGCCCTTGCGGCGGCCGTCAATAGTGGGGCGGATTCCGATGCGGGGGTGGTTTGTCATTATTCCTTCATCCCTCATGGTGACGTCGATGTCGGAGCGCGGGGGCGCTCGCCCCCTCGGATCCTGTGAACAAAAAAGTGCCGGGTCCGCGGGTCCCGCCCCACGTGAGTGGAGCGGGACCCGCGGCGGGCCACCGGTTCAGTTTGTCACGTCCCCGGCCCCGGCCTCGTGCCCGATGGAGCTATCGGCTCACTCGTACAGGTTCGCCTTGATCTCAGCGTTGTCGATGTTCATCTTGTCGTACCAGGCGAAGCCCGAGTCGATGACCTTGGGCAGCTCGCCCTTGTTGATGGCGACGACAGCGGCCTTAACCGTGTAGTAACCGATCTTCACGGGCGACTGGGTCACGGCGCCGGCCTCGGTGCCGGCCTTGATGGCGTCGATCTGGGTCTTGCCCGAGTCGAAGCCGACAACGGTGACGTCCTTGCCGGACTCAGCAACACCCTGGACGATGCCGGAGGCGGCGGCCTCGTTGGAGCCGTACATGCCGACGATGTCGGAGTTGGCCTGGATGATGGACAGCGAGGTGTCGGCAGCCTTGGTGACCTCACCGGCGATCTGCTCGTCAAGGAGCTTCAGGTCGGCGGGAGCGTTGGCCTTGAAGTACTCCTTGAAGCCCTCGCAGCGCTGCTTGCCCGTGGTGGAGGTCGAGTCGTGGCAGACCATGCCGACGGAGCCCTTCTTGTCCTTGAGGAGCTCGATCATGTGCTTGGCGGCCTCCTCGGCGGCCTTCTTGTTGTCCGTCTGGACGGTGGTCACCGGGATGTCGGACTCAACACCGGAGTCGAAGGCGACGACCGGGATGCCCTTGCCCTGGATCTCGGTGAGCAGGTCGGCGGCAGCCTTGGAGTCGAGAGCGGCGAAGCCGATGGCGGCCGGGCCGGAGTCCAGAGCAGACTTCAGCTGGTCGGTCTGCTCGGTCACCTTGGTCTCGTCCTGCGGGCCAACGAAGTTCACCTTGTAGCCCAGCTCCTCGCCAGCCTGCTCGGCGCCTTCCTTCACGGCCTGCCAGAAGCGGTGCTGGAAGCCCTTGGAGACCAGGTAGATGGTCTTGGTGCCGTCACCCTTGACCGCGGCCTTCTCCCAGTCCTGCATGTCGCCGGAGGTGTCAACCTTAGCGGAGCCCGAGCTCTCGCTGGGCTTGGCGTCAGAGGAGGGAGCGGAGGAGTCCGTTGAGGTCGTGCAGGCAGCCAGGCCCAGAGCCATGGAGCCGACGGCGGCGGCGGCGAAGATACGTCCGATGGGGCGCATTGGTTTTCCTTTCGTGGGGGGCGGGAGTGTTCCCGCCTTCTGGGGTGTGAACCAGCGTTGGTTCACGGGGTGTAATTGGGATGGATGAAGGATCAGGCTGCGTTTTCGCGGATGCGACGCAGGTTGTCGATAACGACCGCCAGGAGCAGGACGATACCGGTGACGACGAACTGCCATTCGGCGGCGATACCCATCATCGTCAGGCCCTTCTTCAGGGTCTCCATGAGGATTGCGCCGACCAGGGCGCCGGGGATCGAAGCACGGCCACCCGACAGTGAGGTACCGCCGATGACGGCCGCCGCAATGACGTTGAGCTCCATGCCCACGCCCTCAGCGGGCTGGACGAGGCCGTTACGAGCCGAGTACAGGATGGCGCCGACGGCCATGAACGCGCCCGCGACCACGTAGATGATGATCTTCCACATGCGAACGTTGACGCCGGACAGGCGCGTGGCCTCCTCGTTGGAGCCGATCGAGAGGGCGTAGCGGCCCAGCAGGGTCTTGTTCATGAGGAAGGTCGCCAGGATCGTGAGGACCACGAAGATGATGACAGCGTTGGCAACGTACGGGATGGGCATGCCGGAGGCAATGTACTTGTAGCCGGGGTTGGCGATCGAGATCGAGGCCTTGTCGGAGATGATCAGCGCCAGGCCTCGGGCGACCATCATCATCGCCAGTGTTGCGATGAATGGCGGCAGGCCGAGGATGGACACGTTCAGCCGTTGACCAGGCCGATCGCCATACCGACCAGCAGCGTCAGAACGAGGCCGAGGCCGAGCGGCAGGTTCATCTTGTCGCCCGCCAGGAAGATACCGGCCATGACGGCCACGAGGCTCAGGCCCGTACCGACGGAGAGGTCAATGCCGGAGGTCGCGATGACGAATGTCGCACCGAGCGCCATGACGCCCGTGTAGGCCGACTGCAGGACGATACCCAGGTAGACCTCACGGTTGATGAACGCGAAGTTGGGCACTGCAAAGCTAAAGAATGCCAGAACGACCAGCAGCGCCAGTGTGACCAGCAGCAGCTGCATGTTGTTCTTCATGAAGGTCTTGAAAGGCGACGGCGCCTCCAGGCCCTTGTTATCGACGACGGCGGTGCTCACGCGTGTACTCCGTTCGCTTCCTCCTGGCCGACGGTGGCCAGTTCCATGATGTTTTCTTGGGTGGCGTCCTCATTGTCGAGGGTGCCGATGATGCGGCCGTGGGCCATGACGGCGATGCGGTTCGCCAGGCGCAGGACCTCAGGCAGCTCCGAGGAGATCACAATGATCGCCTTTCCCTGCTGTGCCAGGTTTTCGAGCAGCGTGTAGATCTCATCCTTCGCGCCCACGTCGATGCCGCGGGTCGGCTCGTCGAAGATCAGGATGTCGGTATCGCGCTCCAGCCACTTGGCCACGACAACCTTCTGCTGGTTGCCGCCCGAGAGGCTGCGGACCTCGACGTCAACGCTGGGGGTACGCGTGCGCAGCTTCGCCACGTAGTCCTTGGCGACCTCGCGCAGCTTCTTGGTGGCAACAACCGATGCGTTCGTGAAGTGGTCCATGGCGGCCATGCCCGTGTTGAAGGACAGGTCCTTGTCGAGGAGCAGGCCGTACTGCTTGCGGTCCTCGGACAGTAGCCGATGCCGTTCTTCACGGCGTCGTTCGCGCCCTTGATGCTGACCTTCTTGCCGTGGACGTAGATATCGCCCGACGTGTGGGGGTCTGCACCGAACAGCGCGCGGGCGACCTCGGTACGGCCGGCACCGACCAGGCCCGCGAATCCGAAGATCTCGCCCTTCTTCACCTCGAAGGACACGTCGTGGACGGCCTTAACGGTCGACAGGTGCTCGACGCGCAGGACGGCCTCGTCGGAGAGCGGCTTGGTGGTGGGACGCGCGTCCGCGGGGACCTCGCGTCCGACCATCATCTTGACGACCTCGCTCATGGGGGTCGAGGCCGTGTCCACCGTGCCGATGTACTTGCCATCGCGCAGGACCGAGATGCGGTTGGTGAGCTCGGTGAGCTCGGGCATGCGGTGCGTGATGAAGATCAGGCCGGTCGTCGGGCACACGAAGTCGCGCACCAGCTCGAACAGGGACTCGGTCTCGGTCGTGGTCAGAGGAGCCGTGGGCTCGTCCATAACCAGGATCTTCGAGTCGAAGGACAGCGCGCGCGCAATTTCCACCATCTGCAGACGCGCAACCGGCAGGTCACGGCAGTAGGCGGTGGGATCGATGTCCATGTTGAGGCGCTCGAAAAGCTCGCGCGCATCACGGACCATCTTACGGTCGTCGACGTATCCAAACTTGGACGTGCCGGGTCGACCGATGTACAGATTCTGGGCGACGGTCAGGTCAGGAACGATATTGAGTTCCTGGTGGATGATCGACAGGCCGAGGTCACGTGCGTGCTCCGGCGACTGGATGTCGACCTTCTCTCCCTGCAGCCAGATCTCGCCGCCCGGGTCGGACTTGTGGATACCGGTGAGCACCTTCATGAGCGTGGACTTGCCCGCTCCGTTCTCACCGCAGAGACCCAAGACTTCACCGGGTCGAAGGTCGAGGTCCACGTCGGACAGCGCCTTCACACCGGGGAACGTCTTTGAGATCCCCTTTAGCTCTAGTAAGTTCGTCACTTCTCACCCCTTGGGTACCAGTAACTTCTCTGTTTCTGGAGTTTGCTCCTCCGGCTTCGTTAACGCTAACGGTCACTGTTCCGGAGAATCGCCCTCTTCGGCGTCCTCTTAAGACTAGAGCATCACAGTGTTCCGCGCGACCCAAATGTCTTTGCATGTAATCAAATCGTAACCGAATGTCAGGACCTTTCAGTCTGACATTTCCGCACCATCCTGCAGTTTTTCAATGACTGAAAGCGCGACACCGTCCAGCCATTCCTGCTCCACCACACACTCTTTGATCAATGCTCTTCCGCGTGTCGGATCGTGAGGGATCCCCTCTTGTTCCCACTCAAAAAATCCCCCACCCCGAACAGTTGTTGGAAAAGTTCCGTGAACGTTCACGACGCGCCACCACGGGACTCCACCGCCCCAATCGTGCATGATCCGCCCCACGACGCGCGGACCGGTACCAACCGCACGGGCAATCATGCCGTACGTGGCCACACGCCCCTCGGGGATTTCTTCCACGACCCGCAGAACAGCCTCGACGAGTTCTTCCCTCACAGCTCATTTCTCCTTGCCCGCACACGCCGCGTCATAACGCGCGGCAGTCACAGCTCAATCATCTTCTCCACAGCCCACAGGACCACCTTCGGATCTATCGGCACCACGGGCAGTCAGTGAGCGCCACGGGTGCGCACGCTCCATCAGGCAGCTCGCTCCGGGCTCGGTCAGCGGTTCCATCGCCCTCATCCAGCACAGCGGCCTCACTCTCGGCCCCACAACCGGCCCCATCCACAGCAATACCCGCTTTCACCGCGTCCTCCACCCCGGGTGTTACCCCAGCGCAGTCCGCACGGTCCACGTGCTCATGCCCGGCCTCGTCCCACATACCCGGCACGAGAGGTGGGCCACTCGGAGGCTCCCACTCCCCCGCTAACGCTTCGCCACTGGGCGGCTGCCACCGATCCGCCCCCGATTCTTTCCGGTACGCATGCCCCACCTGATACGTCATCCCACCGGCATCGAGGACGCGCAGCTCCGCGAAGTTCTCAGTCCACGCCGAGTCGTAGCGCATGCAGGTGATCGCCAGGACGTGAAAGTCTGCCGCGCGCAGGGCATCACCGAGAGCCGACCCGTCGGGAGCGACAGCGCCGAGCTCCGTCAGCTGTTTATATGTCCGCCACAGCGGCCGCGAACCGATGGGCACGCTCCCCCCTCGAGAGCCACCGCAATCCGTCCACGTCCCCCTTGCGCGGACCCAGGCGGGTGAAACCGCGGACGAATCCGACAACTTCATCGGGAAGGATGTCGTCGACCGTCACGGTCTTGCCCCGATGGATCTCGACGAGAGCACGCTGCTCATTGAGCCACACGCGCATCAGGCGCGGGCGCTGCCCAGAACGCGAATGGAGTGCCCACACGTCGAGGCACAGATCCGCCCACGTGCGAGGACTGAGAATCTGCACCGGATCATCCACATCCATGGGGGTGCCGAGCATCTCGTCGTAGAGGTCCTGTCCAAGTGTCGCCTTGCCCAGCTGACTGGCATGGAAACGTTTCGGGAAGGGGGCGCTTTTCTGGGGAGCTCCCCACAGGCTCGCGGCAGTGACGATACGCTTGTCATCGCTGGCGTCACGGGGCGTCTCGTTCCAGCGCTTCCACGCTCTGGCACGAACCTGGATGTTGTCCAGCCGCCGATCCTCCCGCTCGCTCTTGCTGCGAGGCGTTGAGGGGCGCGGGAGAGTTTCTGCGCCTCCGCTTCCCTCGGGCGACGAGGACGCTCATCGGCTCGCCGCCTCTCCACGGACTGACGCCTCCTGAGCCACCACGTGCCAATTCCCGAGAACACCCAATACGCGACAACAATGATCAGCAGGACCCAGCTGGTGGACAGTTCGTGCCCGAATAGCCTCATACTCCCCCGTCACAGATAAGCTCCGAGAAACAAAAAGCCCCGAGTTTAAAAACTCGGGGCATCTGCTCCTGCGACTGGATTCGAACCAGTAACCGTCCGATTAACAGTCGGATGCTCTGCCGTTGAGCTACGCAGGATTGCGACAAGAGAAGATAGTAGCAGAGACTATTCGGAACTGGCAAGCCAGATACGGGACTGGAGCTATGCTGCGTGTCACTGACATCCAACTTCCTTGTCTGGAGCGCTCACTCCCATGTGGGATTCTCGATGTCTACGTCCCGCTGCCTCGCGACTTGCTCGATCGCGTCAGCAAGCCACCGTGCGAAGCCAACCTGCTGCGAATCGTAGTGTTCGCGGAATCGCTCGTCGTGGATGTACCCGCGCGACATGATGTAGTGCTTGGCAGGCGTGACGGGAAAGAACTCACTGAGAGTTTCTCTATGTTCCTCGACGAGGCTGGCTGCCCTCTCGCTGTCAGGAGCGGCACCATCGCGAATCGCATCGATCATCCTGCGTTCAATGTCATGGAATCGCTCAGCATTCTGCCGCCAGTCGGCGGTTTGCCACGAAGCAGTGCGTTCTCGCGATTCACGCCAGTCGGCGGTGTCGCCATAGCGTTCCTCGGCCTCGCTCTGGTACGCCGCAAAGTCGGCCTTCCCCATGATCGTCCCGATTTCTTCCACGGTGAGCGCCTTGTCATTCATTGCGTCCTCCAACAGTATGTCTAGTGCTTCGATCATTGCGTCCGTCTCGCGACGGTGAGCAACAAGCCTCTCTCTTTGCCTCTTCAGGTGTTCGACTGCCGTGTCTCCAGAATCGAGCAGAGACTTAATGTCGATGAGTTTCATCCCCGTCGCCCGGTAGATGACGATCCTCTGGACACGCGCACAATCCTCAGCCGAATAGAGTCGGTAGTTCGACCAGCTCCGCGCGGTTGGAGCGAGGAGCCCCTGCGCTTCCCAGTGGCGCAGCGTTCGCACCGTCAGTGAGAATCGCTCGGCGACTTCTCCGACCGTGTAGAGAATGGTGTCGTTGCTCATGGCATCGATTCTGGCCCCTGACGCCGCGTCATGGTCAAGCGGAAGAAAGTTCCCGTGTCGCGGTGACGTGAAAAACACGCCAGAGCACGCGGGCCCGCCGATCGGGCACGCAGATGTCGCTGACCTGGCAGCTGGCGATCCGGATAGGTTATGACGTTCCGGATAGGTTATGACGATCCGGATAGGATACGACGTTCCGGATAGGTTAATAAGCTATCCGGATGCTCACAACCTATCCAGATAGCAACAACCTATCCACATACGCATCCGGATTCAGCCAAAAGGCTGATTTTGGGCGATTCCACTCGATCGGTCTGCAGTTTGATGACTACACCGCCACAAGTCGCGGGCTGACCGCCGCCAATTGCGGGAATCGCACCATTAGAACCGCGACACGCCGTCTGCACGCTGACAGACAGCTCCTAATGCTGCCAAACCCCCATCACCACCGGTGTGGAGGCCACCGGGAGAACCAGCGAGCTTGGGTGCGGCGCCCCACAGGCGGTAACGACGCCACCACCAGGCAAATCTCGCACGTAATTTATCGCGGTCATTTTTCGAGACGCCTCAAAAACGTTGCAATTCCAACGATGTAAGTTCAATGTTTGAATGATTCATAGAAGAATTACGTGCGAAGTTGCTGATTGATGGCCGTAGCTAGGCTTTGAGACAACGTGCCAAGCCACACGTCGGCACCGCAAGCACCGCCGGTATGGAGGGCGCCGGAGGGACCGGAGGGTCTGGCTGCGGTGCCCGTGGGCGGTGGCGGGGCCTGGCCGGGCCTCGGACGAGGGGAATCGTCCTCAGCACAACAGGCCCCACTGGTGTGGAGGGCGCCGGAGGGACCGGAGGGTCTGGCTGCGGTGCCCGTGGACGGTGGCGGGGCCTGGCCGGGCTTCGAGGCGACGCGCCGAGCGAAGCTCGCGGCGCGGACGGCTCGCGGGCGGGCCGCCGCCCACGGGCACAACCAGCAGCCCGGCCCTAACAGACCTCGCGGCGCCCGGAACACCGGTGGCGCCACAAGCAACATGACGCGCCCAGGCACGCGGAAACCCCGCCCCGCGGATGCGGGACGGGGTTTTCGATACCCAGTCGGGTATGAAGTCTGAACGATTCAGACGGGGAAAGTCACTTAAGGGTGACCTTGCCGCCGGCCTCTTCGATCTCAGCCTTGGCCTTCTCGGCGTCTTCCTTCTTCGCGGCGGGGAAGATGGTGGAGGGCGCGGAGTCAACCAGGTCCTTGGCTTCCTTGAGGCCCAGGCCGGCCAGGTTCTTGACGACCTTGACGACGGCGATCTTCTTGTCACCGGCGGACTCGAGGACGACCTCGAACTCGTCCTTCTCTTCGGCGGCGGGGGCGTCGGCGGCCGGGGCGGCAACGGCGACGGCTGCGGGGGCAGCGGCCTCAACGTCGAAGGTCTCCTCGAAGAGCTTCACGAAGTCGGAGAGCTCGATGAGGGTCATTTCCTTGAAAGCTGCGATGAGCTCGTCATTGGAGAGCTTAGCCATGAGTGGCATCCTTCCTAATTGGCCTGCACGAGTGCAGATTGTTGGGTAGTTTCACGCAGCCGGGGTGGCGGCGTGGAACATGGCCTGTCTCGTCAGGCCGCCTCGCCCTGCTGCTTCTCGCGCAGAGCATCGATGGTGCGCACTGCCTTGACGGGCAGAGCGTTGAATGCGAACGCCGCCTGACCAATCTTGGCCTTGAGGACGCCTGCGGCCTTGGCCAGCAGGACCTCGCGGGACTCGAGATCGGCAAGCTTCTTGACAGCCTCGGCGCTCAGCTGAGCACCGTCCATCGCGCCGGACTTCAGCACGAGGGCGGGGTTGTCCTTAGCAAAATCACGCAGGGTCTTGGCGGCCTCAACGGGCTCGCCGGAGACGAAAGCGATGGCCGTGGGACCCTTGAGGTCCTCAGCCAGGAAGTCGAGACCGACCTCCTTGGCAGCCAGGCGCGCCAGCGTGTTCTTTGCCACGGCGTAGGTCGCGTTCTCGCCCAGGCCGCGACGCAGCTGCTTGAGCTGGCCGACGGTCAGGCCGCGGTACTCGGTCAGCAGGACAGCGTCGGCTGCGCGGAAACGCTCCACGAGCTCGGCAACTGCTGCCACCTTGTCGGACTTCGCCATGGTCCTCCTTCCAGATACGTGACCGTAGGTAAGAAAAACCCGACACGCAGGATCGTGTCGGGCGTACGCTCGGTTGCAGCAAGGCTGCTCACTCACCTGCGTTGGATTTTCCTCCACTAGCGTGGACACCAACGGTCTTCGGCACGGATCAGCTTAACAGGCCCAGCAAGGGCACGCAAGCAACGGGGCGAGCATCACAGACGAGGCCGGGGCCGGCCGCACGCACAGTCCGCCGCTGGGCAGATGCGCGAGGCTGGCCCCACCCCACTTAGACGAGCGTCCACCCGGCTGCCCGTGTACGTGCGTCCCAGAATGCCCGGTATTGACCGTTCTCCTGGGCGTAGAGCTGCTCGTGCGTGCCGATCTGTGCGACGCGTCCAGTCTCACTGAGGACTATGATCTGGTCGGCGGCCGTGATCGTATCGAGCTTGTGCGCGATGACGATGAGGGTCGCGTCGCGCCGCAGGGCTGCCATGGCGTCGGTGACGCGGGATTCGTTCTCGGGGTCGAGGGCGCTCGTGGCCTCGTCGAAGAGGACAACGGGCGCGGCTTTCAGGAGCGCACGTGCGATAGAGACGCGCTGGCGTTCGCCGCCTGACAGGGCTCGGCCGGCCTCGCCGACGGGGGGTGTCCCAGCCGAGCGGTAGGCGCTCGACGATCTCGTCGACTCCGCTCAGGCGGGCCGCTTCCTCAATGTCCGCCCGGGTAGCGTCTGGGTTTCCGACGCGCACGTTAGCCTCGAGGGTGTCGTCGAAGAGGTAGACGTCCTGGAAGACAAGGGACAGCTGCGCCATGAGGTCGGCGGTGTCCCAATCGCGCACGTCGCCGCCTCCCACGCGGACGCTGCCCGCATCCACGTCGTAGAAGCGTGCAATGAGGCGCGCAATGGTGGTCTTACCACAGCCCGAGGGGCCCACGATTGCGGTCATGGTTCCGGGGTCCACGCTGAAGGACACACCTTGCAGGACCGGGCGGTCGGCCTCGTAGGAGAAGGAGACGTTCTCGAGGGCAACGGATGCGCTCGACGAGGCCGGGGCCTCGCCGGAGGATCGCCGACCGTCGGGCGTCGGCAATTCGGGTGCGGAAAGGATCTCGTGGCTGAGGTCCAGGACGGGGCGCCGGGTCTCAAAGGCGGAGGCGAGCGCCCCAATGTCGACGAGGATCTGCGTAAAGCGAAGCAGCAGGCCGATGGAGACGACTGCCTCCACCGGGCCGACGGTACCTGCGATTGACAGCCAGCCAATCGCGCAGATAAGCGTCACGACGACGGTCTGGGCGGCCATGCCGTTGACGATCTGGCCAACCGTCTCCCTCATGAGTGAGCGTCGCGCGGCCACCCCGTATGCGTCCTCCGCTCGCACGAGGGGCTCGTAGGAGGAGGAGCGCCCGCACGCGCGCAGGGCGCCCTGCTTGGTCGCGTATTCGACGATACGGTGGGACAGCTCGCGAGCGGGAGGCTCCTTGAGGGCGGCCCCCGACTGCAGGCATCGGCGAGCCACCCACACTCCCCCGCCGATGACCGGGATCGCTGCCACGCACACCAGTCCGAGGACCGGCGAAAACACGGTGATGCCGACGAGCATCGTCGCCGAGGTGACGATAGCGGCGATGAGGGGCGAGTACATGTGCGCGAAAATCTCACCCAGAACCATGAGCTCGCGCGAGACGAGGCGGGAGGTCTTTCCGGCCGTGTCCGCACGGAAGGACCCGAGCGGCAGGGACGCGACCTTGTCGCCGATCGCGCGGTGCATGTTCGACAGGAAGTCGAAGGCGACCGAGTAGGAGCGCATGGAGAGCAGGTACTCGACAACAAAGGAGGCGAGGGCGCACACGCCCAGCACAACGAGCCAGGCACGCAGGCTCATGCCCCACGCGGGATTGCCCGAGGTCAGAGCAATAGCAGCCGGGATAAAAGCAACCAGGGAGACTCCGCGCACCACGCCGACGATGCAGGACAGGACACTCGCCTGGGCAAAGTCGGCTCGCCCCTGCTCGGAGAGGGGTTCGCGCAGCCGGGAGATGAGGCCGAACATGTCAGTGTCCTTTCGCGGGTGCGCTCATGCGCCGCATGTACGGGTGGTCGGCGAGCTGGTCGGGCGTGCCCATCGCGATGATGCGGCCCGCGTCGAGGATCGCGATCTGGTCGACACCGGCGATGGACGCGGCACGGTGCGCGATGACCAGGACCGTCTTCCCCTGCACGAGGCGGGTCAGCGCCGCCTGGATGTCGGCTTCGGCTTCCGGGTCGGTGAAGGCCGTGGCCTCGTCGAGGACGAGGATGGGGGCGTCGACGAGGAGGGCTCGTGCGATCGCGATTCGTTGCGCTTGGCCACCCGAGGGGTGGGCATCCTCCCCGATGACGGTGTCGAGACCTCGGGGCAGAGAACGCACATAGTCGTCGATGCGCGCGGCCCCGGCGGCCGCCCACACCGCTTCGTCGCTGGCGCCCGGAACACCCAGCGCGATGTTGTCGCGCACGGAGATGTCGAGGAGCTGCGGATCCTGGAGGACGAAGGAGACGTGCCGATAGAGAACGTCGGGGGCGATGTCGCGAGCATCAATCCCACCGATGCGTACGCTCCCACTGTCCGGGTCAGCGAAGCGCGCGACTAGCGTCGCAAGCGTCGACTTTCCCGATCCGGAGGAGCCGACGAGTGCAGTCACCGAGCCCTCGGGGATCGTCAGACTCACGTTATCCAGCGCGAGGGTTGCCCCGTAGAGAAGGACACGCCATCAATGCTGATGTCGGCTCCCTCCGGCACTGAACTCCCCCGCGGCAGGCAACGGGGCGACCGATAGTAGGTCCACGATGCGCAGCGCGGCGGCACCGGCGATCTGGTAGGCCCAGGTCGTCGTACCCAGCACCTCGATGGCCGCCGGGATGACGAGGGCGATGAGCGCGCAGGTGATCACCTGGACCGGGCTCACGATGCCCGAGGCCGCGAGCGCGGACCCTCCCGCCGTCGAGATGAGCAGGATCAGGGAGGGAGACACGGTCGCCTGCCCCAGCGCGGAACCCTTCAGCAGAGGGCCGCACCAGTCGACGTAGAAGCGCGAGAAATCCTCGGCAGCCCGGGTGAATCGCTCATGTGAGCGTCCCACGGTCCCAAAAGCCTTGACGACGCTGATGCCGGAGACAAACTCGACCATCGTGGACGAGACCCGCGTCAGGTGTCGATCCATCTCGGCGGTCTTTTCCCCCATGCCTCGCATCATCCACGCATTGAGGAGCCCATAGATGGGGAGCGTGGCAATCGACAGGAGTCCGAGCCGCCAGTCGACAACGAAGGCGTAGATGAGCAGGGATGCCGGCGCACTCACGGCAGCTGCGGATTCGACGGGCGCGTGCGCGATGACCGTGTGCACATCGTGCGTGTCGTCCTGGATGGCCTTGCGCACGGCCCCCGAGTTCGTGGATGTGAACCAGGCGAGGGGCGCGGAGGCGAGAACGCCCACCATGCGGGAGCGCACAATATGCCCAAAACGCACGTCCGCGAAGTGAGTGACGGTCAGCGCGACGAAGTAGATACCGTATCGAAGGCCGAAGGCACCGGTCAGCCACATGAGCAGCGTCATCACCTCGGCGCGATCGGGCGAGGCACCCGAGCGGGCCGCCTCCAGCAGTACCTCCCCAAGCTGGACGAGGATGACGTAGGGGGCGACCGCGAGCGCGCCGTAGAGGAGCCCGAGCATCCGGGAGAGCATCATGGATCCACGGATGGGTGCGGTCAGTTCCTTGAAGGCGCGCTGGCCCGCAAGGTGCGCTGCGCGCGGGTCGCCAGCAGCGGTCGTGTCTACGTGCGGGTCACTCGGGGACGAGGCAGCGGCGGCCTCGCGCTCGTCAGTGTCGGTCATTGGTGGTCTCCTTCGAGGGCGCACGTGGTGCCCATCGGCGTGAGTGTGATGAGTCGATCCGCGCAGGCGGAGGCGAACTCACCGTCGTGGGTAACGACGATGACGGCCGCGCCTTCGTCGGCAATGCGGCGCAGGGTGGACGTGATGGAGGCGAGGTGTCGCGCGTCGACCCCTGACGTGGGTTCATCGAGGATGACGATGCGGCGCCCGGTGGCTCGCGCAGCTGCGATGACAAGGCGCTGTTTTTGTCCGCCCGACAGGCTCAGCGGGTGCCGATCTCCCAGGTGGGCGAGGTCGAAGTCAGCCAAGAGCGCCTCACCGGCCTCGCCGCTCGCTTCCGAGGCCCCGATCGTCAGTTCACCCTCAAGCGTATCGGAGAACAGCTGACGTCCGGTGTCCTGCATGACGAGCGCGCACGCCACTCGGCGCTGCCGACGATTGGTTGCCCGCCCGTCCAGGGTGATCGTCCCGGAGCCGGGAGCAGCCAGCCCGCACAGCACGCGCACGAGGGTCGTTTTTCCAACGCCGTTCACTCCCGCGATACAGGTGATCTGCCCGGCGGGAAAGTCGGCGCTAAACCCTTCGAACACGGGAGTTTTCCCGTAGGAGAAACTCAGATCCCGGCAGGACAGGCGCACTCCCCCATCAGGCGATGACTCATTCTCGGAGTCCCGCGAGGGCACCCAGGCCTCGGGCGGGCCAGGATCCACGAGGGAACGCAGTCCGAGCGACTGTCGCTGCGCGTCATCCATCGCATAGAACTCCTCACCACTCCACGCACGCGTGACCTCTCCGTCCTCCATGAGGAGAACCTGGTCGGCAAGCCCCCGCAGGAAGTGGAGGCGGTGCTCGACGACGACGATCGTCATCCCCTGCTCTTTGAGAACTGTGAGAGCGCGACGCACGTCGGCGATGGCGTCGGGGTCCAAGTTCGACGTCGGTTCGTCGGCGAGGAGGACCGGCGCCCCGGAGGCAAGCGCGCAGGCGAGTGCTACTTTTTGGAGCTGCCCACCCGACAGGCTCGACAGTTTCCTGTCCATCAGGTGCGAGATGCCCATGAGCTCGGCGGCACGTGTGCTGGTCTCAATCAGGGTGCCACGGTCGCGACCGTAGTTCTCCCCGCAGAAGGCCAGCTCCTCGGCAACGGTGTCACAAAAGAACTGTGTGCGCGGGTTCTGGAAGACCGACGAGCACAGGTGACCGACCTCGGTCAGGGGAACCTCGGCAAGGTCACGCCCGTTGATCCGCACCACGCCTTCCAGCTCTCCCGGCGTCATCTGCGGGACGAGGCCGGTGAGCGCCCGCATCAGCGTCGACTTCCCGCACCCGGAAGACCCGCACACGAGGGTGAGGGTGCCCGGCCCGGCGGACAGATTGACCCCACGCAGGGCTTCCACTCGGTCCCCCGTCAGATCACTGACGTAGAGAATGACAGGGATTCAACGTTAATCATGGGAGTACTCCGAGGTGAGCGCTGACCTCAATGGCGATAACGCCAGCGACGCACGCGAGTGCAAGCACATCCCAGGCGGTGGCGCGCAGGCGCGCCAGCGATGTAGGGCGCGCCTTCCCACCAAGTCCCCGAATGACGCTGGAGGCAGCCAGGTCGTCGGCCACGCGCGCGATGGAGGACAGCAGGGGGACCAGGAAGCGCTCGGCGATCACGAGGGGGGTGACGGAGAACTCCACGAATCCCGAGGTCGACGCCGCGCATCTCCATCGCCTCACGGATGGCGACCGCCTCTGACCCGACCGTGGGAATAACGCGGAAAGCAACGGCGAGAGCGTCGACGAAGACGCGCGGCAGATGAACCGCGCGTAGCGCCGCTTTCATCTGACCGATTCTCGTCGTGCGGTACACGTAGAGGGCCAGGCCGAAGCCCGCGAAGAAGCGCGCGAACCAGAATGCAATCGCGCTGCACGTACCGATCACGAGGACCACGCCACGCGGCGACCCCATGCCCTCGAGCCACGCGACAAGGAGGGGCGAGCCGAGGCTCAACGCGTCGCAGACGAGGCACCCGAGTCCGGTGCGTACCGCCGCCCGACCACCAACCTCCCACGCGAGGGCGACCACCGCGAGCAGCTGCACAGCCAGCAGCGTGGATGTGGGGCTCGCGCGCATGACGAGCGCGTTGAGGACGAGGAGGGCCAGAAGTTTTGTACGCGGATCAAGCTTGCTCGTCGCCTCACCTGGGGCGGCCTCGGCGAGCGAGATCTCAGGCAACGCCGGCCTTCGCGAAGTGCTTGCGCAGCAGGAAGCGTCCGATGAGTCCACCGATGCACGCGACAATCATCGCGACGACAACCCAACCGCCGATAACGGCGGGGCTAAAGAGCGCACGCATAGCATCCGCGTAGTCCTGGCCCATCTGGGACGCAACGTCCTCGTAATAGGGGTCCGGAGCGAAGAAAATGGGGGCAAGCGGACCGATCATCCACAGGGAGAACAGCATGTATGCGGCGATGTTTCGAGGGGCACTGACGTAACCGCCACCCCGGGCGATGAGATCACCCAGGAAACCGAGGATCAGGGTAACCGGAATGGTCACCCACGCGTGCCCGGTCACCACCATCAGGAAAGCGACGATGCCTCCCATGATCGTGAGCGTGCCGAACATACGCGAACGCACCAGCATCAGCATGACGACCGATCCGTTGAGCAGCAGTCCGACGATCCATCCGACGAACATGAACGCCGGTCCGAAGAAGCCCAGCATTCCCGAGCACCACATGAGGACGAAGTAGACGGCGGTGAAAGCACCGATCGTGACGGCCGAGCGCGCCTTTGTGACACCCGAACCCGCAACCTGAGACATTATCGTGACCCTTCACGAATATAGGTTTATAGAAGCGAATTAAGGTTACCCTATTCCGAGAGTATATTGAGTGACCTACGTCCCTTTCTTACATTACCGTCGGAATCACACGGAACGCGACGACGAGGGCCTCGGCGAGCGAGATCTCAGGCAACGCCAGCCTTCGCAAAGTGCTTGCGCAGCAGGAAGCGCCCGATGAGTCCACCGATGCACGCGACGATCATCGCGACGACGGCCCACCCGCCAATGAAGGCGGGACTAATGAGCGCACGCATAGCATCCGCGTAGTCCTGCCCCATCTGGGCTGCCACGTACTCGAAAAAGGGGTCCGGAGCGAAGAAGATCGGGGCGAGCGAACTAATTATCCACAGGGAAAACAGCATGTACGCAGCGATATTTCGCGGGGCACTCACATAACCGCCACCGCGGGCGATGAGATCACCAAGGAAGCCAAGGACGAGAGCCACCGGCAGGGTCACCCACGCATGGCCGGTCAGCACCATGAGGAAAGCGACGATGCCTCCCATGATCGTGAGCGTGCCGAACATGCGCGAACGCACCAGCATGAGCATGACGACCGGCCCATTGAGGAGGAGGCCAACAATCCAGCCGACGAACGTGAATGCCCGGCCCGAAGAAGCCCAGCGCACTCGAGGACAACAGAAGAACGAAGTAGACGGCGGTAAAAGCACCAATCGTGACGGCCGAGCGCGCCTTTGTCACACCCGAACCCGCAACCTGAGACAATTTTCTAACCCTTCATAAATATAGGTTTATAGAAGTGAACTAAGGTTACCCTATTCAATGCTCGAATTGCATGCCTCGTTTCACATTCAGGTACGGTTCGATCAAGCCATAGACGCCGCTAAAAAGCCGGGTCCCCGCGCAGCGGCGCTGCGCGGGGACCCGGATGCTTGATCAGCGAGCGAGGCTCACTTCTCGATGAGGTCCTTGACCTTGGTGACATCCACGGGGATGCCGGGGCCCATCGTCGTGGCGACGGCGCCCTTGAGCAGGTAGCGGCCCTTCGAAGAGGTCGGCTTGAGACGCAGCACCTCGTCCAGGACGGCGGCGTAGTTCTCGGTCAGCTGCTCGGCGGTGAAGGAGGCCTTGCCGACGATGAACGCCAGGTTGGCGTGCTTGTCGACGCGGAACTCGATACGACCACCCTTGATCTCCTTAACGGCCTTCGCGACATCCATGGTCACGGTGCCCGTCTTGGGGTTCGGCATGAGGCCACGGGGGCCGAGGACGCGGCCGAGGCGGCCAACCTTGCCCATGAGGTCGGGGGTAGCAACGGCGACATCGAAGTCGGTGTAGCCCTTGGCGACCTTCTCGATGAGCTCGTCGCCGCCGACCTCGTCGGCGCCTGCGTCGATCGCTTCCTGAGCGCGCGGACCAACGGCGAAGACCAAGACCCGGGCGGTCTTGCCGGTGCCGTGCGGCAGGGAAACGGTGCCACGGACCATCTGGTCCGCCTGGCGGGGGTCGACACCCAGTCGGAAGACGACCTCAACGGTCGAATCGAACTTGGTGACGGTGGTCTCCTTGGCCAGCTTCATGGCCTCGAAGGGGGTGTACAGCACGTCCGCGTGGACCTTCTCGGCCGCTGCGCGGTAGCTCTTGGAGCGCTTGGTCATTCTGCTTCTTCTCCTTGCAGTCGTGGGTGTCGGGCAGCGCCTGCCCTACCACGGGGGGTTGGTTGAGGTCAGCCCTCGACGTTGATGCCCATGGAGCGGGCGGTGCCGGCGATGATCTTGGCCGCAGCCTCGACATCGTTGGCGTTGAGGTCAGCCATCTTGGACTCGCCGATTTCGCGAGCCTGATCCATCGTGATCGAACCAACCTTGACGGTGTTGGGGGTGCCGGAACCCTTCTGGATGCCAGCAGCCTTCTTGATGAGCTCAGCGGCGGGCGGCGTCTTGAGGACGAACGTGAAGGAACGATCCTCGTAGACGGTGATCTCGACGGGGATGATGTTTCCACGCTGCGACTCGGTGGCCGCGTTGTAAGCCTTGGTGAACTCGACGATGTTCACGCCGTGCTGGCCCAGTGCGGGGCCGACGGGCGGTGCGGGGGTAGCGGCGCCGGCTGCGATCTGAAGCTTGATCAGGCCGGTGACCTTCTTCTTCGGTGCCATGAATGCGGGTCTTTCTTCTGAAGTTCTGGCCGACGGGTGTCGGTCAGGGCGGAGCGTTTGGCGTCAGCTCACTGGGTTTCAGTGGGCATAGTGCGCCCTACGCACACAAAAGTAAATCATAACGCGATTCCGGGCTTGATCCCAAGTCCGGGTGCGTGATGTCACTGCTCGAGCTTCTCCCACCTGGTCGAAGCCGAGCTCGAGCGGCGTCTCGCGCTCGAAGATGGTGACGAGGACCTTGAGCTTCTGGGTCTCGGGCATGATCTCGGAGATCGTGGCCGACATGGTCTCGAAAGGTCCGTCGGTGACGGTGACGATCTCGCCGACCTCGAACTGGGTCTGGACGACCTGGACGGGTGCGGGCTGATCCTTGGCGGCCTCGGCGGCCTCCTCGAGGACGTTGGGCGTCAGGAGCATGACGACCTCGTCGATCGAGAGCGGCACGGGGTTGTGCTGGTCGCCCACGAAGCCGGTGACGGCGGGGGTTTCCTTGACGACGCGGTACGAGGCCTCGTTGAAGTCCATGCAGACGATCGCGTAGCCGGGGATGCGCACGTGACGCACGCGCTTCTTGGCGTTGCCACGGTACTCCATGACGTACTCGTCCGGAACCTCGACGGCGAAGATGTAGTCTTCCATGTTCTGCGTGGTGATGCGCTGCTCGAGGTTCGCCTTCACCTTGCGCTCGTGGCCGGAGTAGGTGTGGATGACATACCAGTCGCCGGGGGACATGTAGAGCTTGCGGCGCAGCTTAGCGATCGCTTCTTCTTCGGACGAGGCAGGGGCCTCCTCCTCGGATGCGCTTTCCTCGGCAGCGACCTCCTCGGTCACCTCCTCGACGACTTCCTGGGCGGCTCCGTCGGCCAGTGCCTCGGCACTCTCCTGCTGCACCTCTTCCTGGTGCTCCTCGAAGGCCTGTTCCTCGGTGTAGTTTTCGTCGCTCACGACGTTTCCCTCCTGCAAGTGGGGCCGGACCGTAGAAGAAACCCGCCTGCAGTGTCCTGCGGGCGGGTTCGTCGGTCTCAGCCGAAGATCAATGCGCTTAGTTTACCGAATCCGAAGTCGAGTAGGCCAGCGAAAAGCATGATTGCGGCGACAAACACAACGACGACGAGGAAGTAGGTCCAGGTCTCGGATCCCGTGGGGTAGGTGACCTTCTTCATTTCGTCAATGACCTGCTTGAAGAAGAGCCAGATGCCAGCGAAGAAACCGGGGCGCTTGTTCTGCTCCTTGGCAGCCTCGCTACGCTTGCGAGTCGCGGCATTCTTAGTGCGATCTCGGCGCGAGGATTCAGCATCCGAGGCAACACGATCGGCCATGGGAATCCTCCTACGAAAATGATCAGCCTAATCCGCAGGGCAGGCGGGACTCGAACCCACAACCGCCGGTTTTGGAGACCGGTGCGCTACCAATTGCGCCACTGCCCTACGCAGGAAAACCTGCCTGACGAACATTAGTGGATAAGGCGGCGCTTTGTCCAACCGAGATGCGCGTCGGCGGGTCGCATGCCGCGTAATACCGGCCCCGACCTCGTAAATGAGAGGTAGCCCACGCATGCATTCTGTGCGCTCCCCGCCACACGCGCGCGCGACGTGGGACCATGGAGGGGTGACCAATACTCCTCGCACCCGTGTCTCTGATCGTTTCAACGCCATCACGCCGTCCGCGACCCTGGCCGTGGACGCGAAGGCTAAGGCCCTCAAGGCCGCCGGCCGCCCTGTGATCGGCTTCGGCGCCGGCGAACCCGACTTCGCCACGCCCGATTACATTGTCGAGGCCGCCGTCAAGGCCGCGCGCAACCCCGCGATGCATCGCTACACGCCCGCCGCCGGCCTCCCGGCGCTGCGCGAGGCCATCGCAGAAAAGACCCTGCGCGACTCCGGCTACGAGGTCTCCCCCGCCGACATCGTCGTCACCAACGGCGGCAAGCAGGCCGTCTTCCAGGCTTTTGCCGCACTGCTGGGCCCCGGCGACGAGGCGATCCTGCCGACCCCGTACTGGACCACGTACCCCGAGGTCGTCAAGCTCGCCGGCGCGACCCCCGTTGAGGTGTTCGCGGGCGCCGACCAGGACTACAAGGTGACCGTCGAGCAGCTCGAGGCCGCGCGCACGCCTCGCACGAAGGTCCTCCTCATGTGCTCGCCGTCCAACCCGACGGGCAGCGTCTACACGCCCGAGGAGCTGACCGCGATCGGCCAGTGGGCCCTCGAGCACGGCATCTGGGTCATCTCGGATGAGATCTACGAGCACCTGCTGTACGAGGACGCGCAGACCGCGCACATCGTCAAGCTGGTGCCCGAGCTGGCCGACCAGTCCGTCATCCTCAACGGCGTTGCCAAGACCTACGCAATGACCGGCTGGCGAGTTGGCTGGATGATCGGCCCCTCCGACGTCATCAAGGCCGCGCTGTCCTTCCAGTCGCACCTGACCTCCAACGTCAACAACGTCGCCCAGGAGGCCGCGCGCGCCGCCGTGTCCGGTTCCCTGGACGCCGTGGACGAGATGCGCGTCGCCTTCGACCGTCGCCGCCGCCTCATCGTTGACATGCTGCGCCAGATCGACGGCTTCGACGTTCCGACCCCCAAGGGTGCGTTCTACGTCTACCCCTCCGTCGAGCGCCTGCTGGGCCACGAGATCCGCGGCCGCGTGGCCAACACGTCGGGAGAGCTCGCCGACCTGATCCTCGACGAGGTCGAGGTCGCGGCGGTTCCGGGCGAGGCCTTCGGCCCCTCCGGATTCCTGCGCTTCTCCTACGCCCTGGCCGACGATGACCTCGTCGAGGGCATCACACGCGTGCAGGAGCTCTTCGCCTGATGCACGTCTCGTTCGAACGGACAGCGCAGGAGGCTCCCCTCGGGACGGTCCTCCTCGCGCACGGGTACGCGGAACACTGCGGGCGCTACGCCCACCTGCGCTCCGCGCTCACCCGCGCCGGTTACGACGTCGCCTACTACGACCACGCGGGCCACGGGACCTCCGAGGGTCCCCGCGCCCGCGTGGACGTGGGCGCGCTAATCCGCGACTTCGGCGACGCGCGTCGGGCGGCCCTCGCCCACGCGCGCACCCCGGACCTGTTCCTGTTCGGACACTCGATGGGCGGCATCATCGCGGCCGCCTCCACGATCCTCGATCCGACGCGGCTGCGCGGCACGGTGCTGTCCGCGCCCGCGCTGCGTCCCCTTCCCCACGTCGCCCCTGCCCATGCCCGAATGCTGCTGCCTCTCGCGAGGCTGCGCCCCGGCCTCGTCGTGGCGAAGGGTGCGTCCGACATGGAGGTCTCTCCCCTGTCGCGCGACCCGCAGGTCCAGCGCGACTTCGACGCGGACCCGCTCACCTACAAGGGCGGCGTGCCGATCCTGACGGGCGCGACCATGATCATTCAGGGCGACGAGGTCATCGCGCACGCCAACCGCCTGCGCACTCCGACGCTCGTCATGCACGGGTCGAACGACCTGATGGCGGACCTGCGCGGCTCGCACGAGCTCGTGCGCGGGGCACGCGCGGCGCACCCCGACGCCGACATCCACCTGCGCATCGTCGACGGCGCCTACCACGAGCTCCTCAACGAGCCCGAGGGTCCCGGCCTGATCCGCGACATCATCATCTGGCTCGGGGAGCACTAGGCCGTGGAAGCGCCCGCTGTCCCTAACCTGACGGCCCCGCGCGTCACCTCGTGCGCTCCGAGGCCGCGTGGCCAACACGTCGGGTGAGCTCGCCGACCTGACCCTCGACGAGGTCGAGGTCGCAGCGGTCCCGGGCGAGGCCTTCGGCCCCTCCGGCTTCCTGCGCTTCTCCTACGCCCTGGCCGACGATGACCTCGTCGAAGGCGTTGGTCGCATCCAAGAACTCCTGTCAGAAGCCCGATAGACCAATTACACGCGACTGAAGTTCCGCACGGGCTTTTATGAACGCGCTGTCAAAAAGTGTGCAGTAGCGCTACCTAAAGTGTGTCCCGAGCTGTTACAATCGACACATGGACATCGCGACGCGGCGAACACAACTCGACCAACCCAATGGACACGTCCTTGTCACCCACGGTTATGCTGAGCATTCGGGACGTTTTGAAGGTCTGATCAATGCACTTCTCCAGGCTGGCTACGATGTGTCAACCTACGACCACTATGGTCATGGCACTTCCCCAGGCCCTCGCGCCAAGGTCGATGTCGGTCTGCTGATCAAGGACCACATCGCTGCTCGCAAACAGGCTCTTCACAATTCACGCTGCGATGAATTGATCCTCTTTGGGCATTCAATGGGTGGTTTGATTAGCGCTGCTTCTGCGCTGATCTACCGCAAGGATCTGCGCTGCATGGTCCTCACTGGACCCGCTTTCATTCCACTCCTCGAGCTTCCTAAGCCCGTGGTTGGCAGACTTGGGAAACTGGCTCGCTATTTGCCGGGAGTACAGGCTCCGGCGGCACAGTCCATGCCCGAACATTCCGTACTTTCGCATGATCCCAGCGTCCAAGAAGCTTTCGACGCCGATCCCCTCAACTACCACGGCGCTCCCCCGCGTCTGACGCTCTCGACCATGGTGATTCAGGGCAAGAAGGCGCTCGAGCACGCGGATCGCCTGACCTGCCCCACGCTGATTTTCCACGGCAGCGCCGATGAGCTCACCTCGCCGGAGGGTTCTGCAGAGTTCGTTGAGCGTGTACGTCATGCGCATCCCGACGCAGATATTCAACTGCGTGTCATCGATGGGGCCTACCACGAAGTCTTGAATGAGCCTGAGAAGGATATGATCCTACGCGACCTGCTCCTGTGGCTCGAGAAGCACTAGGCCGTGGAAGCGCCCGCTGTCCCTAACCTGACGGCCCCGCGCCCCACCCCACCGGGCAGGCGCGACCTCGCGACCCTCCCCAAAGCGCACCTGCACCTGCACTTCACGGGTGCCATGCGGCCCACCACGATGGTGGAGATGGCGCGCACGCAGGGAGTGCGTCTCCCCCCTCACCTGCTGCACATCGACGCGGCCTCCATGCCGGCCGACGGGCGCGGGTGGTTCCGTTTCCAGCGCGCCTACGATTCCGCGCGTCACCTCGTCCGCTCCGAGGCCGCGATGCGTCGCCTAATCCGCGAGGCCGCCGAGGACGACGCCGCCGAGGGCTCGGTGCGCATGGAGATCCAAGCCGATCCCACGTCCTACGCGCCCTACGTTGGCGGCATTACACCGGCCCTGGAAATCATCATCGACGAGGCCCGAGCGGCCTCGCGCGATACCGGCGTCGATATCGGGGTGATCGTTGCGGCGTCGCGCATGAAGCACCCGTTGGATGCGCGCACGCTCGCGCGCCTGGCCGCGTCGTTCGCTGGGGATGGCCCCGGCGAGGTCGTTGGTTTTGGCCTGTCGAACGACGAGCGCGTGGGCTCCACGGCTTCTTTTGCTCCGGCGTTCCGCATCGCGCGCCGCGCCGGGCTCGTGGGTGTTCCGCACGGCGGTGAGCTCCTGGGTCCGTCCTCCGTGCGCGAGGTCGTGTCCACTTTGGCTCCCGCGCGCCTCGGGCACGGGGTGCGCACCAGCGAGGACCCGGACCTGCTAAAGGCCGTCGTGGATGCGGGCATCGCCCTGGAGGTGTGCCCGACGTCGAACGTGCACCTGGGCGTCTACACGGACTTTTCGCAGGTGCCGCTGCCGACGCTGATCTCGGCGGGTGCTCGTATCGCGCTGGCTGCCGACGACCCGCTGCTGTTCCGCTCGCGCCTGGTCGCCCAGTACGAGGTCGCGCGCGACGTGTTCGGCCTGTCCGACGAGGCCCTGGCAGACCTGGCGCGGTCCTCTATCGACGCGTCGCTGGCCTCACCGACGCGCAAGGCGGCCTGGAAGGCCGACATCGACGCGTGGCTGGCGGCACCCGTGGCGTAGTGCTGCGGTGCCCGCGGAGTAGTGCTGCGCCACCCGCGGTGTAGTGAGTCGTGCTTGTGTGGGGTGCGCCCACCTCCCCCGCAATCTCGCATGCAATTCCCCCACCCTTCTTTCAAACATTGAAACCAGAACGTTGATATTCCGCGGATTTCAGGCCACGTCCCAGGACACCCTGCGGGGAATTGCATGCGAAATTTGGGGAAGTCTCAGCGGAACCTGCGATATCGACGGGTTCTACCGGGGCGCCAACGCGGTCGCCGACTGGGCACGCGGTATGCGCCAAACCGCAGACCCATTGCGTCAAAAACACCGAAAATCGCTCATTTCGAGCCAATGTGTCTGCACTCTGGCGAGATTTCCATTGGGGACCATCCGCACCAGCACGCAACGACTACCAACACCACCTCGACGACAGCCTGCTCGCACGCGGATAGGTTACGAGCACGCGGATAGGTTACGAAGATCCGGATAGGTTATTAAGCTATCCGGATGTGGATAACCTATCCGGATCGTGACAACCTATCCGGATCGTGACAACCTATCCGGATCGTGACAACCTATCCGCGTGACGGATCCGCGAGCGCAGGCAAGCTTCTCCTCAACACTCGCAGATTCCGCACAGCCCCACAATCTCGCATGCAATTCCCCCGCGCTTCTTTCAAACATTGAAACCAGAACGTTGATATTCCGCGGATTTCAGGCCACGTCCCGGGACACCCTGCGGGGAATTGCATGCGAAATTTGTGGAGGTTCCTCTATGGGATCTCTGGAAAGATGCCAACAACGGGCACGGCGCACAACGGCCAGGTGGCCCGCTACCAGGCGATGCCGACCGTGACCCGCTACCGGGTGACCGCCTACCAGGCGATGCCGACCGCGACCCGCTACCGGGTGACCGTCTACCAGGCGATGCCGACCGTGACCGGCTCTGGCACCAGGGTTACGCCGAACGCCTCAAAGACCCGCTCGCGCACGGCGCGGGCCAGGGCCTCGATGTCGGCGCCGCTCGCGCCTCCGCGGTTCGTCAGGGCCAGCACATGCTTGGTGGACAGGGACGCGCGCGGCGGGTCCCCGGCCTCGGGCAGGTGGAAGCCCTTGGAGCAGCCCGCGTGGTCGATGAGCCAGGCCGCGCTCGTCTTGACGAGGCCCTCCCCCGCCTTGAAACGCGGCGCTTCCTCGGGCAGGGAGGCGGCCACGGCCTCGGGCAGGATCGGGTTCGTGAAGAAGGAACCGGCGCTCCACGTGTCGTGGTCGGCGGGATCCAGGACCATACCCTTGCCGCTGCGCAGCTCCAGGACGGTGGAACGGACCAGGGACGCGTCGGCGCGCTCCCCGGCCTCAACGCCGAGGCGCCGGGCCAGCTCGGCGTACATGACGGGGGCACTGAGGGCCGAGCGCTCGAGACGGAAGTCGACGGAGAGGACCACCCAGCGGCCGGTCGGTCCCCAGGGGCGATCGCCCAGGCCGGGCTGCCCGACGCTGCGCTTGATCGCCGAGGAACGGTAGGCGAAGCCGAGGTCAGAGGGCAGCAGGCGCACGACGATGCCCGTCAGGCGGTCGTAGGCCTCGACGCTCTCGATGGTCTCGGAGACCTCGTGGCCGTAGGCGCCCACGTTCTGCACCGGGGATGCGCCGACGGTTCCGGGGATGCCGGAGAGCGCCTCGACGCCGGACAGCCCCTGAGAGAGCGTCCAGGAGACGAAAGAGTCCCAGACAGTGCCCGCGCCAGCGCGCACGACGACCGAGCCGGCGGGGTCCTCGTGGATGACGGAGGCAACCTCGTCGAAAGGCTGCACGTCGACGACCGTGCCTTCGAAGGGCGCGTCGGAGGCCAGCAGGTTCGACCCGCCGCCGACAACGAGGAGCGGGCCTCCGGCGGCGTCGGCCGCAGCGACGGCGTCCACCAGGGCGTCGGTCGTTGAAACGCGCACGTAGGTGGCAATGGGGCCACCCACGCGCAGGGTCGTCAGATCAGCAAGGGTCGTCATGCCCCTAAGCCTAGTCGCCGAAGGCGAGGTCCGTGCGCTTCGTCCCGCGGCGGTCGGGCACCTGCCCGGCGAGGACGATCGCGAGGAGGATCGGCAGAGCCACGAACGCGAGCGCTCGGTGGTAGCCGATGTGGTCGGCGATGAGGCCGAGGAGCGGCGGGCCGATGAGGGCTGCGCCGTAGTTGACGGTCGACAGGACGGAGACGCGCGCGGGCGTCATGACGGGGTCGACGGAGAGCGCCGAGATGCCCAGCGGGAAGCCGAGGGCCGATCCGATGCCCCACAGGGCAATGCCCGCGACCGCGAACAGGTGGTGCGGCGCGAAGGCCACGAGCAGCAGGCCCACGACCGCACCGGTAAAGGTGATGCGCAGCAGCATGGGCGAGCCCAGGCGGGCCTCGAGGCGCGGGGACGCGAAGCGCACGATCGTCATCATGAGCAGGAAGAACGCGAAGGCAGCCGAGGCCGCCGCGGTCGAGTAGCCGTAGCCGTCAACCATCGACAGGTTGAGCCAGTCGTTCGCCGCGCCCTCCATGAGGCCCGCGCTCATGACCATGAGGGCGATGAGGACAGTCTGCTTCTCTCGCCACGCGACGCGGGTCAGGCCCTTGGCCTGCGCTGACGAGGCCTTCTCCCCCCTCGCCCTTATCCCGAGCGGGCGCGAGGGCCGCGACCTCCTCCTTCGTCAGGTAGAAGCCGACGGCGGTGCCGCAGGCGAGAAGCTCAAGGGCCGCCAGGCCGAAGAGGTGGGCACCGAGGGGCAGGCCCATCTGGGCGGCGAGCGCGCCGAGGAGTGCGCCTCCCAGCATGCCGACCGCGTACATCGCCTGGATGATGGGCACGACGGTGCGGCGCACAGCCGCCTGCACGAGGCCGGCCTCGATGTTCATGGTGGCGCCCCACAGGCCGTTGCCAGCAGCGAGCAGCACGAGGCCGGCGGTGGCCAGCGGGATCGAGGCGTTGAGCGCGCCAAGCCCCGCGCAGACGATGCCGAGAGCCCAGATGAGCACGCCGATGCGGCCCGAGGCCCGCGCGCCAATCTTCGTCACGATCGGGCCGGAGGTCGGCAGGGTGAGCAGAGAGCCGAGGGAGGCGATGAGCAGCATCGTGCCGATCGTCGCAGGAGTCAGCCCGAGGTCATCGCGCACGTCGGGCAGGCGCGAAAGCCACGCGGAAGTGCCAAAACCGAGGCACACGTAGACGATGCCGGTAGCACGAAGGGCGGCGTGAGCACGAGAGTACGGGACAGACATGCTGGGTAATATACGCGCATTCTCGGGAGAAAAACGCAGAGCGCGGGCGGGTGTTGGTCACCCGCCCGCGCACTGTCACAACAGCGACAGGATCAGCCTTCCACGGCCGCCTTGAACCACGTCGTGATCGACGTGGGGTGCGTGATGGCGGTGCCGACGATGACGGCGAAGGCGCCGGCCTCCATGGCTGCGGCGGCCTGCTCGGGCGTGTGGACGCGGCCCTCGCAGATCACGGGCACGTCCGGGAACGCGGCGACGACCTCGCGCAGCAGCTCCAGGTCGGGGCCGTCGGTCTTGACGCGGTCACCCGTGTAGCCGGCCAGGGTCGTGGACACGATGTCCACGCCGGCGTCGACGGCGCGCTGGGCATCCTCGAAGGAGCCGCAGTCAGCCATGACGAGGGTACCGTCCTCGCGCAGGGCAGCGACGGTCTCGGCGAAGCTCAGGCCGTCCAAGCGCGGGCGGCCCGTCGCGTCCAGGGCGACGATGTCGGAGCCCGCCATGACGCAGGCGCGGGCGTGGCGCAGCGAGGGGGTGATGTACACGCCCTCGTGGCCTTCCTTCCACAGGCCGATCACGGGCACGTCGACGCGGCCCTTGATCGCGGAAATGTCGGAGAGGCCCTGGCAGCGGATGGCGGCGGCGCCACCAATCTCGGCGGCGCGGGCGATCTGCGCCATCGTCTCGGGGTGGCGCATGGGCTCGCCCGGGTACGCCTGGACGGAGACGATGAGCTTGCCCTTCAGGTTTGCAATGAGCGGGTGCATGGTGAACTCCTATGCGTGCAGGAAGAAGGAAACGGCTCCGAGCAGCGGCGCGTCGCCGCCGAGGGAACCAACGAGGATAGGGGTGTCGGCGACGGGCGTCATCGCGGAGGCCGCGAAGCCTTCGCGCAGGGCGTCCCACCAGATATCCCCGGAGCGGGTCATGGACCCGGAGAGGATGACGACAGCCGGGTCCACGCAGTTGACCAACGAGGCCGTGGCCTCGCCGAGCGCGAACGCGGAGCGGGAGAAACAGGCGGCGGCCAGGGCATTGCCGGATTCGGCAAGCTCCTGCAGGGCGCGCCCGCCGTCGACCTCGGGGTCGGACTCGCCGCGCAGCGAGTCGTACCAGGCCGTGATGCCCGAGCCGGAGCAGAAGGACTCGATGTGTCCCTTGCGGCCGCACGAGCACGTCATGTCGGGGGCGAAGTGGTGGTGGATGTGGCCCACGTGTCCGGCGATGCCGCGCGACCCGAAGGAGACCTGGCGGTCTTCGACGAGGGCGCCGCCGATGCCGGTGCCGACGGCGATCGACAGGACGCTGCGGTAGGGCTGGCCGGCGCCGAGCGTGGCCTCGCCCAGGCCATGCGCGTGCACGTCGTTGAGGACGCGCACCTTCAGGCCGGTTGCCTCCTGAAGCAAAGCGCCCAGGGGCGTGCCTCCCCAGCCGGGCATCGTGCCCGTCGCGGAGACGATGTCGCCGGTAGAGGGGTCGACGACGCCCGCGCTGGCGACGGCAACACCCGACACGGCAGGGTGAGAAGCAACCAGGGACGAGGCAAGATCACAAATGCGAGCCGCCACGTCCGCTCCGCCGCGCATCGCATCGGTGGGGATCGATCCGCGCTCGGTGACCTCGTAGGTGTCACCGGCCTCGACGATGCCCCACCCGACCTTGGTGCCACCGATGTCGAGGGCAAGGAGCGTAGTCATGAGGATCCTTACGAAAAGTCAGGGGTATAAGAAAATCGACGAGGCCGGGGCGCGCACCCGAAGGCGCGCAATATGCGGAACGGAACTGCCCCGGCCTCGTCGACGTATCAGGAGAGCAGGTCGACCGCGCGCAGCACGGACGCGACATGCTCCATGTTGTCACCCTCAATGGCGGCAACCGGGCGCGGCATCTCGGGCGAATCGAAGACGCCGAGCAGGTGCAGGGCGGCCTTGAAGGCGCCGACGCCCGCACCGAAGCCCTGCACGCCCTTCACCTGGACGATGCGCATGAGCTCCGCGAGGCGGTCCTGCTCGGTGCGCACGGCCTCCCAGTCGCGGCGCTCGTAGGCCTGCCACTGGCGCACGTAGCCCTCGGGGTCCACGTTGGCCAGGCCGGGCACGGAGCCGTCCGCGCCGGACATGTAGGCGCCGTCGACGACGACCTCGTGGCCGGTGAGCAGCTGCATCGGGTGGCCGGCGGCCTCGTTCGCCAGGCACAGCCAGCGGAAGGCGACGTCGTCACCGGAGGAGTCCTTGACGCCGTCGATGACGCCATCGCGGCCCAGGCGCATGAGCAGGTCGGGCGACAGCTTCGTGTGCACGCACACGGGGATGTCGTAGGCCCACAGCTCGAGGCTGGTGTTCTCCTTGAGGAGACGGAAGTGGCGCTCGACCTCGGTCTCGCCGCCGAGGGCGTAGAAGGGGGCGGTCGCGACGACGCCGGTGGCGCCGCCGATCTCTTCCACGGCCTTGATGTTCTCGATGACGCGCTCGGTCTCGGTGTCGATGACGCCGACCAGCAGCGGGATGCGGCCGTCGACGATGCGCACGGCTTCGCGCTGGATCTGGGCGCGACGCTCGGCGGTCGAGAAGGCGACCTCACCGGTGGAGCCGGACACGAACAGGCCGTCGAGGCCAGCCTCGATCAGGCGGTTGATGTGACGCTCGAGCGAGGGGACGTCGAGCTCGCCGTCCTTGAGCGGAATGGCCAGGGGCGGGACAACGCCACGGATCTTCGAAGACATAATTACATCTCTCCTTCGAGGTTGGGGTGCAGGAGCGAGGGCGCGGCGCCCAGGAGCTTGCGGGTGTAGGGGTCCTCCGGGTCGGCGAGCAGCTGTGCAGCCGGCCCCTCTTCGACGACCTTTCCGCCGTTCATGACAGCAATGCGGTCAGAGATGTAGCGGACGGTCTGGATGTCGTGCGAGATGAAAACCATCGCCAGGCCCAGTTCCTTCTTGAGGTCCGTGAGCAGGTTCAGGATCTGTGCTCGCACCGACACGTCGAGTGCGGAGGTGGGCTCGTCTGCGATGATCGCATCCGGGCCGATGGACAGTGCTCGGGCGATGGCCACGCGCTGGCGCTGGCCACCCGAGAGCTGTCCGGGAAGCGCGTCGAGCGCGCTCGAGGGCAAGCCGACGAGCGAGATCAGTTCGCGCACGCGCTTGGCTCGCGAGGCCTCGTCACCGATGCCGTGCACGCGCAGCGGGTCAGCAAGCTGATCCTGGACGTGCATGCGGGGGTTGAGGGCCGTCGCGGGGTCCTGGAAGACCACGGAGACGACGCGACCGATCTCCCGGCGGGCGGCGGCACTACGCTTCGTGACCTCCTTGCCATTGAAGAACACCTGGCCCTTCGTGGCCATCTGCAGGCCGCACATGACGTTCGCGGTCGTGGACTTTCCACAGCCGGACTCGCCGACGATGCCGAGCGTCTGTCCGCGCTCAATGCGCATGTTGACACCACGCACCGCGTAGACCTTGTTGGGCTTGAACAGGGAGCCGGTACGCGAGGTGAAGGTCACCTCGACGTCCTTCAGTTCGATGATCGGGGTGTTGTCGCTCATCGCGTTTCCTCTGACCGTTCGTTTCCTGCGCGAAGGCGTCAGCCTCGTCGCGGGGCGGCAGAGCCGCGTACACATGCTCGGGACCGACCTCGGTGAGGACCGGGCGGATGTCCAGTCCGTAATCGGGGTGAGACGACCGCGGTGCGAAGCGGTCGCCCACGGGGAAGTCGCGAGGCGAGGGCACCGTGCCGGGGACCTGGTGGAGTCGGCCGGAGCCGGACTCGATCGAGAGGACGGCGCCCAGCAGGCCGCGCGTGTACTCGTGGGTCGGGTGCGTGAGCAGTTCCTTGGTGGGGGCCTGCTCGATGACCTGGCCGGCGTACATGACGGTGATGTGGTGTGCCACCTCGGCGACGAGCGCCAGGTCGTGGGACACGAAGATCATGGCGAAGCCGAGCTTCTCGCGCAGCTCGTTAAGCAGAGCGATGACCTGCTTCTGAACGGTGACGTCCAGGGCGGTGGTCGGCTCGTCCGCGATGATGAGCTTCGGGTCGCGGGTCAGGGCCATGGCGATAAGAACGCGCTGACGCTGGCCGCCCGAGAGCTCGTGCGGGTAGGACTCGAGGGTGCGCTTGGGATCCAGGCCCACGAGCTCGAGGAGTTCCTCGGCGCTGCGGGTGCCGCCGCGGCTGGTCAGCTGCTTCATCTGAGCCTTGATCAGCATGGCGGGGTTCAGGGACGACAGGGCGTCCTGGTAGATCATCGCCATCTCGTGGCCGAGCAGCGCGCGGCGCTCCTCACCCGACTTCTCGAGCAGGTTCTCACCCTGGTAGAGGATTTCGCCCGTGATCTCAGCCTTGGGATCGATGAGGCCCATGATGGTCAGGGCCGTGATCGACTTACCGCAGCCGGACTCGCCCACGAGGCCCATGGTCTCGCCGGGGCGGACCTTGAAGGACACGTGGTCGACGTTGACGTTGCCGTGACGCTCGAACTTGATGCACAGGTCCTTGACCTCGAGCAGAGGGGTCTTCTCCAGGTGAGCCTCGAAGCGATCGGTGCGCTTCTCCTCGACGGTCTCGAGGTCGTCGAGGCGAGCCTGCAGGGAGGCAGCCTGCTCAGCGTAGGCACGGCGCGGGTCGAGCAGGAGCTTGTCGGCCTCGCGGTCGGAGTCCTTATCGACCTGTGCAACAGCGGCGGACGAGGGGGGCCGCGACCATCGCGTCCGTAATGCCTTCGGACAGGAGGTTCAGGCACAGCACGGTGATCATGATGAACAGGCCGGGGAACGTGGCTGTCCACCACATGCCCTGCAGGACCGAGCGGTTCGTCGAGGCCTCGGACAGGACGTTGCCCCACGTGGCCACGGTGGTCGCCTGGAGGCCCGAACCGATGAAGGTCAGGGAGGCCTCGAGGATGATCGCGTCGGCGACGAGGACGGTCGCGAACACGAGGACCGGGGCGGCGGTGTTGCGCAGGACGTGCTTGACGAGGATCCAGGGGGCGCGGGCGCCCGAGACGATCACCGCGCGGACGTAGTCCTCGCCGTACGCGGCCATGACGTTCGCGCGAACGATACGCGACAGCTGCGGGATGTAGACGAAGGCGATCGAACAGATGATGATCACCACGAGGCCTGCCGTGTTACCCGACTTGGTGAGGGTTCGCCCAAACGAGGACCGTCACGGCCGCCATGGCGATACCGGGCACCGCCATGATGATGTCGAGGATGCGCATGATCGTCTCGGAGATGCTCTTGCGCACAACCGCGGCGACGGAGCCGATGATCGCACCGAAGAAGAGCGCGACCAGCGTCGAGCACAGGCCGATAATCAGGGAGAAACGACCGCCGTACAGGACGCGAGCGAAGATGTCTCGACCCACGTGGTCCGTGCCGAAGAAGTGTTCGGCAGACGGGCCCTGCCACTTGGTGCTGATGTCACCGGGGCCGTAGGGCGAGATGAACGGGGCCAAGATCGACACGAGGACGATGAGCGCGAGGATGACCATCGCGATCTTCGAGCCGAGCGACATCGCGCCGATGCGTGAGAAACGTGCGCCCTTCGCGGTGACCTTGTTGAGCTTTTCTTTCTGGTTCATGCCTCACACCGACCTAATTCGCGGGTTGATGAGCAGGTAGAGCATGTCAACGATGATGTTGACAATGATGAAGGCGATCGCGACGACGAGAGCGCCACCCTGGACCAGGGTCACCCAGTTTTCCTGGATGCCCTTGAGCAGGACCACCGTGCCCATGCCGTTGAGAGAGAAGATGATTTCGATGACGACCGCGCCACCCATCAGGTAGCCGACGCGCAGACCGAGGACCGTCACGGGGGTGATGAGCGCGTTACGCAGGACGTTGCGGGCGACGACGATGTTCTTCGGGATACCGGCGCCCACGGCGGTACGGACGTAGTCGCGGTCCAGTTCCTCAACCATTGAGGTACGCACGACTCGGGTCATCTGACCGACAACGGGGACGGCCAGGGCGATAGCCGGGAGAAGCATGCGTAGGAACCAGCCCGTTGGATTCACCGAGAAGGCAGGCAATGGGCCAGAGACCGGGAGGGTCTTCACGAAGGCCATGACCAGCAGCGTTGCCAGCCAGAAGGAGGGGGGTGCCGATGCCGATGACGGAGAACACGCGGATGATCTGGTCGGGCCAACGGTCGCGGTGGAGGGCGGCGAGGACACCGAGCGGGAAGGAGATGATGACGGCGAAGAACAGACCGAGGAAGGTCAGCTGCAGGGTGACGGGCAGAGCCTTAGCCACCAGGTCCGTCACGCTGGAGGAACCAGCACCGTACGTACCGAGGTTGCCGTGGAGCATGTTCCACAGGTAGCGGCCGTACTGGACGAAGAACGGGTCGTTGAGACCGTGTTGGTTCCGGTAGGCTTCGAGAGCCTCCGGGGTCGCCGACTCACCGAGCGCCGAGTAGGCGGGGTCCACGGGAGACAGCGACATGATGAAGAAGACGAGGAAGGACACGCCGACCACCATGATCGGCAGGGCCACCAAACGTCGTCCGATGAGTCGCAGAAGATTATTCACTTCTAGACCTCCATTTCAACGAATTTTGGCAATAGAAAGGGAGGGGTGGCGCCCGACTGTGGCGTCTGCCTCAGGGCGGGCGTTCCACCCCTCCTTTCGATGTATCCCCGCAGGGACCTACTTTCGTGCTCACTCCGAGCAGCTGCAGGCCGGTCGTGGGAATCGCGTGGAATCCCTCCACCTTTTCGGGGTTGGAGCCGGTGATCACGTTACGGAACACGATCGGGAACAGGACGGTCTTCTCGGCGAGAAGATCCTGAGCCTCGCCCCACTTCGCCTTGGCGGCATCGCCCTCGAGCTGACCAGCTTCCTCAATGATGGTTTGCAGCTTGTTGAAGGACTCGGGGTCGGAGACCTGCCAGCCGTCGCGCTGCTTGGTCCAGTTGTTGTTGCCGTTCCACCAGGAGATGATGATGCCGGGGTCGGTGCCGAAGACCGAGGGGTCGCCGGGGGCGATGATGACGTCGTAGTCCGGCACAGCGTCCTTCACGTCGGTGACGTTGTTGTAGAGGTCGCCGGTCGCCTGGCTGGTGTGGTTGACCTTCAGGCCGAGGGCCTCGAGGTCAGCCGTGATCTGGGGAACCATGGCCACGATCCACGAGTGGTCCGTGGTGAGCAGGTTAACCGTCATACCGGCAGCGCCGTTGTCGCTCAGAAGCTTGGTAGCCGCATCCTTGTCGTAGGACAGGTCGGTCGTGGGCTTCTTGTAAGCGGGGTTGGCCTCGGGCAGGAAGGAGGTCGCCTCAACGGCCTCGCCATCGAGCACGGTGTCGATCAGGGACTTCTTGTTGATGGCCTTCAGGAACGCGCGGCGAACCTCGGGCTTATCGAAGGGAGCCTTCTGGGTGTTGAACATCATGAAGGCGTTGCCGTAGCCGGGCTTGGACTCGACGTTCCAGCCGGCATCCTTCAGGTCCTGCTGCGAGGAGGCGGGGACGGACTCGACGATGTCGATCGTGCCGTCGATGGCGGCGGTGACGCGCGCCGTCTCATCCTTCAGGGGGTTCCAGTTGATCGTGTCAACGGTCGCGGGGGTGTTGCCGTTGTAGTGCTCGTTGGGAACCGCGCTGATCTTGAGCTCGGAGACCTCGGAGTACTTGTAGGGGCCCGAGCCGATCGGCATGGACTTCATGGCGTCCGGGTCGGCCGAGGCGGGGGTCACCATGAGGATCGCGAAGCGCTCCTTCAGGGCGGCGAAGGGGTACTTCAGGTGGATGGTGACGGTCTTGTCATCCTTGGCTTCGACGGAGTCGACGAAGGTGTAGAACTGCGCGAAGAGGGAGCCCTCCGCGGTGGCCTTGCCGTAGGCAGCCACGACGTCCGCAGCCGTCACATCGGTGCCGTCAGAGAACTTCGCGCCATCACGCAGGCTGATCTCGTATTCGGTGTCGGACACCTTCATGGGATCACCGGCGGCCAGGGCGGGGCTGACCGAGTAGTTGGTGCGATCCAGGCGGTACAGGCCCTCGAGGACCTGCCAGTTGCTACCCATGGCCAGCGCGGAGCTGGTCAGGGGCCCATAGTCGGTGGTGGTGTAGGCGGGGCCGACGTTCAGCTCGCCGTTGCCGCCAGCTGCGCTGCCGGTCGAACCAGCATCGCCACCGCCGCCACACGCGGTCAGGATCATCGCGGCAGCTGCGGCCAGTGCAGCGCCAGTTGCGAAGTGTTTGCGCATTCGCATGTTCTCGCTCCTCATCTTCGAGAATTGGGACGTGCGGTTCTGTTGTTCCGCTCGCTATACTTATTCTATGTTGTCTGACAAATTAATGCAAGCGATATCACCCCCATCGCCCTCAAGAACCAATCAGAACCGATCCGTACCGACATCGATTGACTCGAGATCCTCGGTAACGATGGATGCGATCAAGTCCTACATTTTGCGACATGGATTACATCCTGGTGACCGCCTCCCCACAGAATCGGCACTATGCGCCGACCTTGGCGTTTCACGCTCCTCTGTGAGAGAAGCATTACGTCGCCTCCAGGCTCTCGACATCGTGACGGTCCGTCAAGGCTCGGGTTCCTACGTGGGAGAAATGTCCATGCAGCCGCTCGTCGAGACGCTCGTTCTGCGCGCCGCCCTCGACGAGATCAACGGTGCGCAGTCTCTGCACGCGATCATCGATACGCGCCGCGCCCTCGACCTCGGGATCGCGGTTCCGCTCACCCGCGCCATGAAGGGAACCACGAACCCGCACCTGTGGGAGCTCGTCGAGGCGATGACCGAATACGCGCACTCGGGTTCGACCTACCTGGAGCCGGACATCGCGTTCCACTCCGGCCTGCTGGCCTACATCAACAACGAGCTCATGCAGCAGCTCGTGGGCGCCATGTGGCTCGTCCACCAGAGCGTCACTCCCCAGCTAGCCGCAGCGTCACGCCAGGAGATGGAAGACACGGCCGAGGCCCACGCGGCCATCCTGCGGGCGTGTGAAGCCGGAGACGTCGAGGCATACACCGCGGCAGTCGACGCACACTACGCCCCACTCCTCGCGATCATCGAAGGTCGCTAGAGCACACAGAAAAACCCGGAGCGTTGTGGGGGCACACGCACCGGGTTTTCTGTATCCACTTAGCGACGAATCGCAGCCTCCCAGAGGCCGCGGTCACGCTCGAAGACCACCACGGCCTCGTCCCCAGCGGACGTGAGATCGCTGTAGCCGAAGACTCCATCCCCGAAGGAAGCGACGGCCTGGGAGACAACTGGCCCCTCCCACGGCGCGCTCACACGGAGAATCTCGCCACCGGCCCGCGCGTCGCGCCGACCGGGATGCACGAACAGATCGCCGACCATGCGCGCGTTGCAGCCCGGGTCGTCGAGCTCCCATAGGCACCCACCCTCCCAGCTGTGCCCATCTCCCCACGCAAGGTAGCGCGCACCGGAGCCTCGCCCCTCAAAGCCCTGGATGCGGCAGTTTGCAACGAGGCGACCGTCCCATACGCCGAGCGTCGTCTCGTCGAGGAGCACGCCCCCATCCCCCACGAGAGGATCCGCCGCGCCGACCAGACGGCCGCCGCGCGCATAGACGACGCGCAGGTGCGTCTCATCCCCCACACGCACGACGTAGGGCAGCGCGACTGCGCCGTCGACCGACACAGTGCCCCCCGAGGTTGCGAACAGCGCGTCGGCACCCGTGAGCTCGTACAGCTCGTCGGTTACGTCCGCATACGCGAGATCTTCGGGACCGCTCCCCCACGCCCACCAAGCCCGCAGGCGCTCGCCATCAGCGCAAGAATCCATGTATCCGACGCGCCCATCCGTCGACGCGAACGCCAGATGCACAAGCCCGTCACCATCCACGCCGACGCACGCGTCCGACGAGACGGGCGGGCCGCCGGCCGGAAGCGGGTGCGGTTCACTCCACTGCCCCGCCCCCTCGCGCACCATCCACAGGATGCGGTTCGGATTCGGCAGGTCCGAGGCCATCGTCAGCCCGTTAAAGTCAGATCCCGTGCCCGAGGCCGGGGCCGGCCGCTCGTCAAAAAAGAGAAGAGTACGCCCGTCCGCAAGCGTCACGAGGCCGGGGATGCGCGCCTCTCCCGCCCCCTTCGGGGCGACGATACAGCGGAAATCAACGGAGTCAGTCATGTGCCCAGGATAACAAAGGCAGACGCGCGCAGATACAAAGAACCCCGGGGAACTGGTGTTCCTCGGGGCTTTGAGACGGAAGCCGTCAGCGGGTCTCGCGGTGCGCCGTCGACTTGTGGCAGCGCGGGCAGTACTTCGCCAGCTCGAGACGATCCGGCGTGTTACGACGGTTCTTCTTGGTGATGTAGTTGCGCTCCTTGCACTCCGAGCAGGCCAGAGTGATCTTGGGGCGAACGTCCTGGGACTTGCTTGCCACGGTTGTTTCCCTCGCTTAGTTTCGTCGCTCACGCGACCTGTCGGATCAAAGAATTGGTAGCGGGGGCGGGGCTCGAACCCGCGACCTCACGATTATGAGTCGTGCGCTCTGACCAGCTGAGCTACCCCGCCGCCGGAAGCGGATAAATCCGCGACCGGAGCCCCGAAAGGGAATCGAACCCTTGACCTTCTCCTTACCATGGAGACGCTCTGCCTACTGAGCTATCGGGGCAACGCCGGAAAGCCTATCTCATCTCCGAGCGCCGAAGCAATCCCGGAGCCTGAGAATGACATCACAGGCGTTACTCACTGAAACCAGCGAGTGGTGGCAGGTGAGGGATTCGAACCCCCGAAGCACGAAGCGTCTGATTTACAGTCAGATCCATTTGGCCGCTTTGGTAACCTGCCATGCGCCGCTCTCGCGGTGCCGTGAAAGAATAGCATTAAAATGGTTCCGAGCGCCAATCGGAACGACGATTGGCTAAATTCCAACGAAAGGTGCATCCATGGCAGACTCCTCCTTCGACGTTGTCTCCAAGCTCGACCGCCAGGAGGTCGACAACGCTGTCAACCAGACCGCCAAGGAGATCGCCAACCGCTACGACTTCCGCGGCGTCGACGCCGCCATCTCCCTCAGCGGCGACACGATCGCAATGGAAGCGAACTCCGCCTCCCGCGTCATGGCAATCCTCGACGTGCTGCAGTCCAAGCTGATTCGCCGCGGCCTGTCCCTCAAGGTCCTCGACTACAAGGACCGCGAGCCCAAGGCCTCGGGCAAGCTGTTCAAGCTCGCATGCCCGCTCAAGGAAGGCATCCCTCAGGACACCGCGAAGAAGATTTCGAAGCTCATCCGCGAGGAAGGCCCCAAGGGCGTCAAGGCTCAGATCCAGGGTGACGAACTTCGCGTTTCTTCGAAGTCCCGCGACGACCTGCAGGCCGTCATCGCCCTCCTCAAGGGCCCCAAGGGCGAGGAGCTGGACGTCGCACTCCAGTTCGTGAACTACCGCTGACCACAGCGATACTGCGGGGCGGGTGGCCGGTTGTCTCCGGCCACCCGCCCCTTCGCTCATTGGCCTAATAGCCCGCGATCTTCTCCAGCCGGGCGATCCGCTCGTCCATCGGAGGGTGGGTCGAGAACATACGCATGAGAGACTCCCCACGGAAAGGGTTCGCGATCATCATCGCCGCGACATTTCGCGTGCGCGGGTTATCCTCCATCGGACGTCGATCCGTTGTCATCTCGAGCTTACGCAGGGCCGAGGCCAGCGCGAGCGGATCCTGCGTGAGCATCGCACCGTCTTCATCCGCATCGAACTCACGGGTGCGCGACAGCGAGAACTGAATGAGCATCGACGCGATCGGGGCCAGGAGACTCATGGCGAGCAGGCCAATAATGCCCACTCCCCCGCCCTCGCGACGGTTGCCGCCACCAAAGAACAGCAAGCCGTGCGCGACCGTCGTAATCACACCGCCCATGGCCGCGGCGACAGACGTCGTCAGGATGTCGCGGTTGTAGACATGCATGAGCTCGTGTCCGAGCACCCCGCGCAGCTCACGTTCGTTGAGAATCGCCAGGATGCCTTCCGTGCAGCACACGGCCGCATTGTTCGGGTTACGACCGGTCGCAAACGCGTTCGGGGTGAGCGTGGGCGCCACCCAGATCGTCGGCATCGGCTGCTGCGCGCGATCCGACAGCTCGCGAACAATGGCGTAGAGCATGGGCTGTTCCGACTCGCTGACCGGATACGCACCCATCGACCGCAGCGCAATCGTCGCTGAGTTCCAGTAGGAGTAGGCGGTCTGGAGGAGCCCGATACCCGCAAACACGACAATCCACACCATACGGCCCGTGCCCGACGCGATAAGCGCACCAATAGCGAGCAGCAGCGCCCACATGCTGCCCAGCAGGAGGGTCGTCTTCAGACCGTTGTGATAGTTGCGGTGCACCATGCAGGCGATCTATGGGGGTTACCTGAGAAGCCCCTGGGAGCCAGCCGAAGCCCAGATGGGAACCGATTGACCACTCACCGAATCGCAACGAGGCCGCGACCGGAAAACCCAGCCACGGCCTCGTCGAGGATACGGGACGCGTCAGTTGCGGCGGCCCGGACCCGTGTAGTCATCGAAGCGCTCGGGGGCGCTCGGCACGCCCATCTCGCCCATGTCGCCGATGAGATCCGTTTCCTTCGGATCCACCTGCGCACCACGCGAGATATCCGTCATCGCGCGACGCGACACGACCTTGACGCGCTCACGCGTGCCGCGGCCGCCCGGGAGCTCGCCGTAGTCCTCGCCCAGAGCCTGCTCGTACGCGTCCAGAAGCTCCCAGCCCTCCCAGGTCGTGAACTCGACGCCACGGGACTCCAGGAGCGCCACCATGGCCTCGTGGCCCACCTCGGCGGTGTTCGCGTGCAGACGGCCCTCGGAGGCGTCCTCCACGAGGTGGGAGATCGTCTGCTGGGCGTCCGACTTCGTCGAGCCGATGAGGCCGACGGGGCCACGCTTAATCCAACCGGTCGCGTACACGCCCGGGATCACGGGGGCGGATTCGTCCTTCGTGGTGTCACCCTCGATGACGCGTCCCTCGACGTTGGGCACGACGCCGGCGCGCTCGTCGAAGGGCAGGCCCGGAATCGGCGAGGAGTAGTAGCCCACCGCGCGGTACACGGCCTGCACGGGCCACGTCGTGATGACGCCCGTGCCCGACACGCTGCCATCGCCGTTCAAGGCGGTGCGCTCCGTGCGCAGAGCCTTCACGTGGCCGTTCTCGTCCGCGACGATCTCGACCGGAGCCTGGAACAGGTGAATGTGGATGCGACGCGAGGCCGTGTGCTCCTCCGGGTCCGCCATCGCGTAGCTCGTCAGCGTCTTGACGACCTGACGCTGCTGGTTCGACGCGCGCAGCGCCTCCTCCGAGCCCTCGTCGAAGTCGAAGTCCTCTTCCGAGACGATGACGTCCACGTCCGGCACCTTGCCCAGCTCGCGCAGCTCCAGCGGGGTGAACTTCACCTGCGCCGGACCACGGCGACCAAACACGTGCACATCGGTGATCGGGTTCTCAGCCAGGCCCTCGGCCACATTCGCCGACACCTCGGTCTTGAGCATATCCTCGGCGTGCTTGGCCAGGACGCGAGCCACGTCCAGCGCCACGTTACCGACGCCCAGGACGGCGACCTCACGGGCCTTCAGCGGCCACGTGCGCGGGTAATCCGGGTTGCCGTCGTACCAGGACACGAAGTCGGCTGCACCGTAAGACTCGGGCAGATCCACACCCGGAATGTCGAGCGGGTGATCGCGGTCCGCACCCGTCGCAATGATGATCGCATCGTAGTGGTCACGCAGGTCGTCAATCGTCACGTCGCGGCCAACCTCGACATTGCCGAGCAGACGGATGTCGCCACGCTGCAGGATCTTGTACAGCGCAACGATGATCTGCTTGATACGCGGGTGATCCGGCGCGACGCCGTAGCGCACAAGACCGTAGGGCGCGGGAAGACGCTCAAACAGGTCGATATTCACCTCGAGCCCCGACTTGGACAGGATGTCCGACGCGTAAATGCCAGCGGGACCAGCGCCAATGACGGCGACGTTGAGCGGTGCCAACCGATTTCTCCTTCTTCGTGACCGCGCGCGTGTGCGCGCACCTGGGCACTAAGTCTAGCGCGCCGTTGCCAAGGGCAACCTTAGCTGAGACCCCTCACACACCTCAAGGGTGCGCATACGACGAGGCCGGGGCCAGCCACGCGATGACGCGCAGCCGAGCCCCGGCCTCGTTTTCGACAATCAGACCAGGCGATCCACCATGAGGTTCGCGAAGGCCTCCAGCGCGGTTCTCGCCTCACCTTTGGGCAGCGGCGCCAGCGCAGCGATCGCATCGTTGGCCCACGTACGCGCAAGCTCGCGCGTCTCCTCGAGGACGTCATGACCGCGCAGCTGCTCGACGACCGAGGCGAGGGCCTCGTCGGAGGACAGGTCCCCCGTCAGCTCGCGCAGGATGCGCGCGCCGACCTCGTCAATCGTGCCGGCGACCTCGCGGCGGCGCAGGAGAAGGACGGGCAGCGTGTCGACGCCCTCGCGCAGATCCGTGCCGGGGGTCTTGCCCGACTGCTCGCCCGACGACGCCAGGTCGAGCACATCGTCGGCGATCTGGAAGGCGACGCCCACCTTCTCACCAAAGTCGCTGACGACGTCCGCCATGAGCTGGCCGGCGCCCGACAGCAGCGCGCCGAAGGAGGCAGCGGTGGAGACGAGCGAACCCGTCTTGTCCGCCAGGACCTGCAGGTAGAAGTCAACGCGATCCGCGCCGTCCGTCGGACCGAAGGTCTCGTTGAGCTGGCCTTCACACAGGCGCTCGAACGTGCGCGCATGGTGGGCGACCATCTCGGGACCCAGGGAGGCAACCAGGAGCGACGCGCGGGCAAAGAGGATGTCGCCGGCGAGGATCGCGCGGTTGTTACCCCACAGGTGCTGAGCCGAGGGCACGCCGCGACGCGTCGGCGCGGAATCCATGACGTCATCGTGATACAGGGACGCCAGGTGCGTCAGCTCCACGGCCGTCGCCGCCGTGATGACCTGCTCGTCGAGCGCCCGCTCGGGGTCACCCAGCTGCGCGCACACGAGGGTGAGCAGCGGACGCATCCGCTTGCCGCCAGCGACAGCGAGGTGACGCGTCAGCTCGTCCGTCAGATCGCGCGACGAAGACACGGCGTCGAGGAGACGACGCTCGACGACCTCGAGCCCCGGGGTAATACGGGACTCGAGGTCGGGAACATGAAGATCGGGTGTTTGAGCGCTCACGGAATCAGTATGACGATCTTTTCGAGCAGACTCAACACGGGACCGGGGAAGACGCCCAGGGCGAGCGTCCCGAGCGCGCACACGATGATCGCCAGAGCGGACAGACCCTCCGACTTCACCACGACGGACTCTTCACCGGGCTCGGTGAAGAACATCAGGCGCACGAGGCGGAAGTAGTAGAACGCGGTGATCGCCGAGGCCACGAGGCCCACAATCGCGAGCCAGCCAATGCCGCCCTTGATCGCGTCGGAGAAAATCACGAACTTCCCAATGAAACCGCCCGTCAGCGGGATACCCGCAAACGAGAGCAGGAAGACCAGCATCGCACCCGCGATCCACGGGTTGGTGCGGCCGATACCCGCCCACTTGCGCAGGCTCGTCGCCTCGCCCAGGACGTTGCCGTCCGCGTCGCGGCCGCGCACGAGCGAGACCACCGCGAAGGCGCCGACCGTCGCCAGGCCGTAACCGAGCGTGTAGAACAACACATGGCCCGTGCCGCCCTTCTGGATCGCAAGGATACCCATGAGGATGAAGCCCGCGTGAGCGATCGACGAGTAGGCCAGCATGCGCTTGACGTCATCCTGCACGAGGCCGGCGAAGGTACCGACGAGGATCGTCAGGACCGCAACGGCCGCGAAGATGTACAGGAAGTCCCACTGCAGGTAGGCGGCGACGGCCTGGTAGAAGCGAGCCATCGCTGCAAACGCGGCGACCTTGACGGCCGCGGCCATGAAGCCCGTCACCGGGGTCGGGGCGCCCGTGTAGACATCGGGGGTCCACGCGTGGAAGGGGGCGGCGCCCACCTTGAACAGCAGGCCGACCATCACGCAGAACACGCCAATGAGGACCATCCAGTCCATGGCGGTGTTCGTCGAGATTGCTTCACCCAGCGCCGAGATGCGCAGCGAGTTGGAGAACCCGAAGAGGAACGCCGAGCCCATCAGCATGAAGCCCGAGGAGAACGCACCCAGCACGAAGTACTTGAGGGCGGCCTCGTAGGACAGCTGACGGCGACGACGCGCGGTCGCAGCCATGATGTACAGCGGCAGCGACATGACCTCGAGGGCCACAAAGAGCGTCACGAAGTTGTCCGCCGCGGGGAAAATCATCATGCCGCCCAGCGAGAACAGGGTCAGCGGGAACATTTCGGAGCGCTGGTAGCCCTTACGCTCCGAGAGTTCCTCGGCGGCCGAGTCCGGGCGATCCGAGGGCTGACCGGCAAACGCACCGTCACCGACAGTCGTGCGGTCCGCCATCACGAGGACGGCGAGGAAGCCGATGATGACGAGCACCGACTGGGCGCCGATCGTCAGCGGGTCCTCGATGTACTCTCCCAGCGAGGCAGGGGTGGCCACGACGGGCGCCCACCGCAGCGCGAGCATCACGCACGCACCGGCGGTCGCCAGAATCGACAGGCCGATCACCATGGGACGGCGCGCCTTGGCCGGGGCAAAGGCCTCGACGAGGATGCCGAGGACGGCACCACCGAGCACGATAAGGATCGGCGCGAGGCTCAGCCACTGAACCTCGGGGGCCTGGAAGTTATCCATGGGTAGAACGTTCACTGTGCGCTCCCTTCAACGGCGGCCGGGACCTGCGAGTTGGTCAGGTCGAGGTCTGAAGCAACCGGGGTCAGGGCACTCACGAGAGGCGCCGACCAGATACCAAAGGATGAGCATCGCGGCCACGAGCGGCACCATGACGCCGCGTTCACGCCCCGTCAGGTCCGCCAGCTCTTCCTTACCCTTACCGGGGGCGCCGGTGAAGACGCGCTGGTAGGGCATGAGGACGTAGAGGGCTGCGATGACGACGCCGAGAACCGCGAAGATCGCCAGCGGGGCGTTCACCGACCAGGTGCCCATGAGCACGAGGTACTCGGGGACGAAGCCGGACAGGCCGGGCAGCGCGATGGAGGCGAGGCCGGACATGAGCCACAGGCCCGCGAGAACCGGGGTCACGCGCTGCATGCCCACGTACTCACGCATGTCCTGCGTGCCACCGCGGCGCGACAGCCAGCCGGAGAGCAGGAACATCGCGGCGATCGAGACGCCGTGGGCGACCATGTAGAACATGGCGCCGACGAGGGCGATCTGCGAGCCGATGAAGATGCCCAGGACCATGAAGCCGAAGTGCGACACGGAGGTGTAGGACACGAGGCGCATGATGTCGTTCTGGCCGTTCGCCGACAGGCCGCCCCACAGGATGGAGATGACAGCGAGCACGCACATGACCCACTTCGCGGACGCGGCCGCGCCGGGGGTGAGCTGCAGGCACAGGGCGATCATGCCGAAGGTACCGATCTTGTCCAGGACGCCGACGAGCAGCACCGAGGTGCCGGGACGGGCGACTGCGGCCGTGTCAGGCAGCCACGTGTGCACCGGGACCATGGGGGCCTTGATAGCGAAGGCAACCATGAAGGTCACGAAGATGACCATCTGAATGACGAGCGGGGCACTCGGCAGGATCTGGGCGAGCGTGTCAATGCGGAAGAACGTCGACACATCCTGCGCGGCGCGCGAGCCCATCGCCCACAAGTAGAGGATGCCACCGAGCATCACCAGGCCACCGAAGAGCGAGTACAGCAGGAACTTCATCGCGGCCTTGTGACGCGCGACCTCGTCACCGACGCCGTAGCGTCCGATCATGAGGTAGAGCGGCACGAGCATCGCCTCGAAGGCGAAGTAGAAGACCGTCAGATCGTAGGCCGCGAAGATCACGACCATGAATGCCTGGAGGGCCAGGACGAGCGCCGGGTAGGCGCCGCGGTCCGCGGCATTGTCCTCGTCCCATCCCGCAATCAGCACGAGCGGCACGAGGCCGATCGCCAGCAGGATCATGACGAGGCCCAGCGCAGTGACGCCGAGGGACCAGGTGATGCCGATCTGGGGGATCCACAGGTGGGACTCGTACACCTGGTACGAGGCCGGGGCGGACCAGTCGAAGACGGAGGCGGCCACGTACACGCCGAGCGCGAGCTCGACGAGGGAGACCACCAGGGCGATGACGCGCCCGGCGGCGCGCCTCAGGGGCGAGACGAAGCCGAGGAGGCCCGCGCCCACAGCCGGAATGGCCACGAGGACGGACAGCCACGGGAAGTTAGCAGCAATCATTGCACTTTCCATTGTCGTATACCCCTTACAGCCTGAATCCGAGGACGATGGCCAGGGCGAGGATGACGCCACCCAGGATGTAGGCAGCGTACGTGCGCACGAGGCCGTTCTGGGTGATGCCGACGATGCGTCCGAGCAGCTGCGAGCCGGCGCCGAGGCCGTTCAGCGCACCGTCGATGGCGCTCGCATCGCCGACGGTTGCGACGGTGACGAGGCCCTTGGCGGGCAGCATGAACAGGGTCTCGTTGACGGTGTCCTGGTAGAGGTCGCGGCGAGCGGCCTCGGTCAGGGCGTTGCCTGCGGGGACGGAGGTGGGAACCTCGTCGCGCCCGTACTTCATCCACGCGAGAACGGCGCCGAGGATGACGAGGGCGAGGGTGGCTCCCTGAATGACGTACTCGTTGAGGACGGGTTCACCGTGCATGACGTGACCGATCGAGGGGACCAGCCACTCGGTGAAGGTGTTTCCCACGGAGAGGGCGCCGCCGAGGGCGACCGCGCCGATCGCGAGGATGATCATCGGGATCGTCATGAGCGGTCCGGACTCGTGCGGGTGCACGGGCGCTCCCTCGGCCTCGGTCGTCCAGCGGGCCTTGCCGTGGAACGTCATGAAGAAGAGGCGCGACATGTAGAACGCGGTCACACCCGCGCCGATCAGCGCGACGGGGCCGTAGACCCAGCCGACCCACAGAGCGATGTTGCCTCCGAAGCTGTCGGCGCTGAAGGCTGCCTCGATGATCTTGTCCTTCGACCAGTAGCCGGAGAACGGCGGAACGCCAAGGATGGCGAGCCAGCCCATCATGAACGTCAGCCACGTGACCTTCATGGCGCCGCGCAGGGCGCCGAAGCGGCGCATGTTCACCTGGTCGCCCATGCCGTGCATGACGGAACCGGCACCGAGGAACATGAGGGCCTTGAAGAAGCCGTGGGTGAAGAGGTGGAAGATCGAGAACGCCCAGCCGATGGGGCCCAGGCCCGCGCCCAGCATCATGTAGCCGATCTGGCTCATGGTGGAGGCGGCGAGGACCTTCTTCATGTCGTCCTTCGCGCAACCGACGATCGCACCGAAGAGGAGCGTGATCGCGCCGATGATGGCGACGGCGGTCGCCGCGATGGGCGGCGATGAAGACGTCGCCGGAACGGACGATCAGGTAGACGCCGGCGGTGACCATCGTGGCCGCGTGGATGAGCGCGGAGACGGGGGTCGGGCCGGCCATGGCGTCGCCCAGCCACGCCTGCAGCGGGAACTGAGCGGACTTACCGCAGGCGGCCACCAGCAGGAAGAATCCGATGACCGTCGCGGACGCCGTGGGGATCGACTCGACCTGGGAAGAGACGACGGAGAAGGACACCGAGTGGAAGGAGGCGACCATCGCCATCATGGCGATCAGCATGCCCATGTCGCCGACACGGTTCATGACGAACGCCTTCTTGGCGGCGACCGCGTAGGCGGGCACGTGGTTCCAGAAGCCGATCAGCAGGTAGGACGCCAGGCCCACGCCTTCCCAACCGGCGAACAGGCCGGCGTAGGAATCCGCGAGGACCAGGGTCAGCATCGCCGCGATGAAGAAGTTCAGGTAGGCGAAGAAGCGGCGGCGGGCCGCATCGTGCTCCATGTAGGCGATCGCGTACACGTGGATGAGCGAACCGACGAAGGTCACCAGGATGACGAACGTGATCGACAGCGGGTCCACGAGGAGACCGAAGTCGACGGTGAAGTCACCGGCGGGAATCCAGGTGAACAGCGTCTCGGCGAAGCGGCGCTCGCCTACGGGAGCGTTCCACATCTGGGCGGCGATCGCCGCACCAACCGCGAAGGTCGACCAGGACGCGAGGGTGGCCAGCAGGTGGCCCCACTTGTCCGACGCGCGACCCAGCAGCAGGAGCAGGCCCGCGCTGGCCAGCGGGATGAGGATGAGCAGCCACGCGTAGGCGGCGGCTCCGGTGGCGGCGACCGTACCGGGGACGCCGGTAGCCTGTGTGGAAATGAAGGTGGTCATGAGTTACGTCCTCCCTCAGTTCTTCAGCAGGTTGAGATCGTCCATGCTCGTGGTCGAGCGGGAACGATAGATGGACACGATGATCGACAGGCCGACGACAACTTCGGCGGCCGCGACGACCATGACGAAGAACGCCATGATCTCGCCGTCAACGTTGGAGTTAATGCGCGCAAACGTCACGAGGACAAGGTTCGCGGCGTTGAGCATCATTTCGACGCCCATGAGCGCAATGACGGCGCTGCGGCGCACGAGGACCGTGGTCGCACCGATGGCGAACAGCACACCCGCAAGGATGAGGTACCAGGCGAGGCTCACTTGCTCTCCTCCTTCTTCTCAATGGGGGTGGTGGTGCGCGCCTTGCGGGCCCGAGGCTGGGCCAGACCGGTGGGCGCGGCGGCGCCGGGCATCCCGAAGGATCCGGAGCGCGGGACGTCGGGCGTGCGCCCGATGGTGTAGGGCGACTCGTCAAGCTCGGAGGCGGATGCCGTCTCGGTGCGCGCGAGTGCGAGCTGCTCGGAGACCTCGGGGGTGACCTCGCCGATCGTGCGGGTCAGGCCACGCACGCGCAGGACTCGAGGCACCGACTCTTCGACCGGGCCGAGGGTCTCACCGGAGATGGCGGGCACGTCGGCCGCGTTCGACTGGGCGTAGACACCGGGTGCGGGCAGCTGGCCGATGCGGGCGCCCTTCTCGGCGAACGCGCGCATCTTGTTGCGAGCCGTCTCGAACTGGTCGGCCTTCGGGGTGAGGCGATCAGAGTGGGTCAGCAGCATCGCGCCAACGGCGGCGGTGATCAGCAGGCCGCCGGCAAGCTCCATGCTCAGCCAGTGCTGCTGGAACAGCGTGATCGCCAGATCGGTGATCGGCTCATTGGAGTAGGGATCGACCTCGACGGGCTTGTGCGGGGCGGGCACGGACTTCAGGATCGCCGTCGTGACGATAACGATCAGTCCGAGGCCACCGAGCACAGCCGCGACGATTGCACCGCGGGCCTGGCGGGCGTAGTCGTCGGAGGTGCCGATACCGATCAGCATGATGACGAAGAGGAAGAGCATCATAATCGCGCCGGTGTACACGACGATCTGCGCGACACCCAGGAAGGGGGCGCTGTTCGCAATGTACAGGACCGCCAGGCCGAGCATGACGCCGACCATGCAGATGACCGAGTGCGCGGCCTTCTTAAAGAAGAGGACACCCAGAGCGCAGGCGACCATGACAATGGCCGTGCATGCGAAGAGGATGATCTCCCCCGTTGACCCCATCATGGGCCAACCATTGGACAGGTTCATCAGTGTGCCTCCTCGGCGACTCGTACCGTCTTGAGGGAGGGGTCGTCGGGGCGGCGGCTCGCCACCCAGTCAACCTGGGCGGCGGTGGGGCCGGTGACTTCCCCGCGGTAGTAGTCGATGTCGTTCTTACCCTCGACCATGGGGTGGGGCGCTGCGAGCATGCCCTCTGCGAGCGGGACCAGGAGGTCTTCCTTCTCGTAGATGTCGTCCTCGCGGGTGTACTTGGCGATTTCGAAGTCGTTCGTCATCGTCAGGGCGCGCGTGGGGCACGCCTCGATGCACATGCCGCAGAAGATGCAGCGCAGGTAGTTGATCTGGTAGACGCGGCCGTAACGCTCGCCCGCCGAGAACTGCTCCTCAGGGGTGTTGGACGCGGCCTCGACGAAGATCGCGTCAGCGGGGGCACGCCCAGGCGCACAGCTCGCAGCCGACGCACTTCTCCAGGCCATCGTCGTAGCGGTTGAGCTGGTGACGACCGTGGAAGCGAGGCATGACGCGCGCGGGTTCGCGCGGGTACTGCTCGGTGACGGTGGGCCGGAAGAAGGAAGCCATGGTGACTCCGTAGCCGGCCATGGGCGCGACGAACTGGGCGAACGCACCCTTGGGGTCATGCTCGAAGAGCATTTCCTCGTCGGTGGTCTTCTCACTCATCGGTGGACTCCTTCGGGCTGTCGATTGCCGCGGCCGGGGCAAGCTCGCCCTCGATGGTGGCGAGGCCTCGCGGCGAGGCAACGGGGGTCTGTCCGGGCAGCGGCGGAACGGGGAAGCCGTCCTCGAAGCCGGTGTATTCACGCTCGGAGGCGGGGATTTCCTCGGGCTCGCCCTTGTCGGTGAGCCAAATGATCGCCAGGGCGATCAGGAAGAGGACGCCGACGCCTCCGAAGAGAACGGTGTTGGACAGCTGGACGAACTGGGTAATGCCGCGCACCAGGGCGACGAGGACGAGCCAGCCCAGCGCGATGGGCATGAGGCGCTTCCAGCCGAGGTTCATGAACTGGTCGTAGCGGAAGCGCAGCAGCGTGGCGCGCGTCCAGATCATCAGGAACATGAAGAACCAGATCTTGAGGAAGAACCACAGCAGGCCCCACCAGCCGGAGTTCAGGAACTCGACGTGGGACAGCGGCCACGGGGCGTGCCAGCCGCCGAAGAACATCGTGGTGGCCACGGCCGAGACGTTGAGCATGTTGACGTACTCGGACAGGTAGTACCAGCCGAACTTCATCGACGAGTACTCGGTCATGTGACCGGCGACGATCTCACCTTCGGCCTCGGGGAGGTCGAAGGGAAGACGGTTGACTTCACCGACGGCGCTGATGCAGTAGATGACGAATGCCGGGAACAGGGTGAATGCCCACCAGAACTGCCCCTGGGCTGCGACGATCTGCGAGGTGGACATGGAGCCCGACATGAGGAACACGCTCACGAGGGACAGGCCCATGGCCAGTTCGTAGGAGATGACCTGCGCGGAGGAACGCACGGCGCCGTACAGCGGCAGGGTCGAGCGAGTCGACCAGCCACCCAGGACGATGCCGTACAGACCCAGCGACGCGATCGCGAGGATGTACAGGGAGGCGACGGGCATGTCGGCCAGCTGCATCGGCGTGGAGTGGCCGAAGATCTTCACGTTCGGGCCCATCGGGATGACCGCGTAGACGCTGAACGCTGCGAACGCCGCGATCGCGGGGGCCAGGAAGTACAGGAACCTCTCAGCCCGACGTGTCCACATGTCCTCCTTGAAGAGGAGCTTGCCGGCGTCCGCGAACGCCTGGAACAGGCCGAGGGGACCCGCCACGTTCGGACCGGGACGCGTCTGCATGCGGCCCAGGCCTCGGCGCTCGACCCACAGGGCCAGCAGCACGTTGGCGATCAGGAAAACGATGATGAACACGGCCTTGATGAGGCTGAGCCACCAGGTTTCCTGGCTGAAGTCCGCGGCGGTGTACTCCGGGACTGCGAAGGGTGCGAGTGTCATCGTGCCACCTCCTGCGTGGCGCGCAGGGTCGCGACGGTGCCGGCACCGCCGAGGTTTTCGTGAATAACGGAGCCGGTCGAGCACTCGGGCACCCACGCGACGGAGTCGGGCAGGTCCGCGATAGCGGCCGGGAGGGTGATCGTGCCACGCTCAGTCTCGAGCGTCGCGTCGGCACCGGGGGTGATGCCCGCGGCGGCCAGCGTCGCAGCCGAGGCCAGGAGGACGGGGCGGCGGGCCGAACCGGCCAGCCACGGGGCGCCATCCTGGAGGCGACCGGCGTCGATCATCGGCTTGTGGGAGGCCACAACGACCTCGCCCTTGCCGGCGGTGGCGGGAGCCTGCGCGGGCACGGGGGCGAACTCCTGCGGGGCGCCGTCCCACTCCATGAGGGGGTTGACTTCCTCGTAGAGGTCGGCCAGGGCGGTGATCCCCAGATCGTCGTCGAACTCTTCGGTGAGGCGCACGAGCACGTCGCGGTCCGTGAGGGACGTTGCCGAGCGGGCCTGGCCGAAGGGGCGCAGGCGGCCTTCCCAGTTGATGTAGGTGCCGTTCTTCTCGACCGCGGGAGCCACCGGCAGGACGACGTCCGCGCGATCGGTGATCTCCGAGGCGCGAACCTCGAGCGACACGAGGAAGGGGACATCGTCGAGGGCTTCGCGCACAGCGGCGGGCTCGTCGAAGTCGCGGACATCCACGCCGCCGACGACCAGAGCCTGGAGCTCACCGGAGGCGGCAGCCTCGATCATCTGCTCGGCGTCGAGGCCGCGGGCGGGCAGCTCGCCCCAACCCAGGGACTGTGCCCCAGCCTCGTCGAGGCCGCGGCCGAAGGGAAGCAGACCCGGAAGGAGGCCGGCCTCGATGGCGGCGCGGTCACCGGCGCGACGCGGGACCCACGCGAGGCGGGCACCCGTGCGCTCGGACAGAGCGACGACGGCGGAGAGCAGGCCGGGGGTCTGCGCGGCGCGCTCACCCACGAGGATGATGCCACCGGAGAGGGCCTCAGCCAGGTCGGCGTAGGCGCCGCCAGCGGCGATCGCGTCGACGGTACTCGGCTCAACGCCGGGGGCCGCGTGCAGGACCTGGGCCTTCATCTTGCGCGAACCAGCCGAGGTGAAGGGCGCGACGGTGGCGACCTTCAGGCCCGACTTACGGGTGGCCTTACGCAGGCGCAGGAACATGGCACCGCACTCGTCCTCGGGCTCGAGGGCGACCAGCAGCACCTGACCCGCACTCTCCAGATCCGCATACGTGGTCTCGAGGCCGGAGCCGGCCACGTGCGAGGCCAGGAAGGAACGCTCTTCTTCGCTGGAACGACGCGAGCGGAAGTCGATCGAGTCGGAACCAACGATGGTGCGCGCGAACTTCGACCATGCCCAGGCGTCCTCGAAGGTCAGGTGACCGCCGGGCAGGAAGCCCACGGACGACCCGGCCTTTTCGAGGCCCTCACGGACGCGATCAAGCGCGTCGGACCAGGAGGTGGGAACCAGCTCGCCGTCCTCACGCACGAGCGGGTAGGTCAGGCGATCAACCTTGTCCCATTCGAAGGCGAAGCGGTCCTTGTCGGTGATCCACTCTTCGTTGACCTCGGGGTCGTTGCCGCTCATGCGACGCACGACCTCGCCGCGGCGCACATCCTGACGGATCGCGGAGCCCGACGCGTCGTGCTCGGTCACGGCCGCCGTCGACACGAGGTCGAAGGGACGCGCGCGGAAGCGGTAGGACGCGGCGGTCAGGGCGCCGACCGGGCAAATCTGGATGATGTTGCCCGAGAAGTAGGACGCGAAGGCGCGGCCCGACACGTCGCGCTCGGCGACAGAGAGCTCACCCTCATTGATAGAACCAACGATCGCGTCCGTGCCGTACGGGGACGACAGGGACGAGGTCGAGGCCTCCTTGGCCTTCGGGTCAAAGAAGTCGAGCGTGGTCGAGTCGAAGCCGCCGACTGCTCGCCCATGAAGTAGTGGTGCTCCGTGGGGGCGGTACCGCCACCACGACCCTGCAGGTCCATGAACACGTCGCCCGAGATCTCCTTGCCGAAGCGCACGCAGCGCTGGCACAGGATGCAGCGCTCGCGATCCAGCAGGATCTGCGAGGTCAGGCGCAGCGGCTTCTTGAACGTGCGCTTGGCGTCGGTGAAGCGGGACTTGCCGCGGCCCTCCGTCAGTGCCTGGTTCTGCAGGGGGGCACTCGCCGCCCTTGTCACAGACCGGGCAGTCCAGCGGGTGGTTGATGAGCAGGAACTCCATGACTCCGCGCTGGGCGCGGTCGACGACCTCGGAGGTGTGCTGCGTCTTGACGACCATGCCCGGGGTGACGGTCTGTGCACACGAGGGCTGGGGCTTGGGCATGAAGCGCAGTTCACCCGTGTTGCGGTCGGGCATGCCGACCTCCACGAGGCACTGGCGGCATGCGGCCACCGGGGCCAGCAGCGGGTGGTCACAGAAACGCGGAATCCGGATGCCGGCCTGCTCGGCCGCGCGGATCACGAGCGTGCCCTGGGGGACAGAAACCTGAACGTCGTCGATGGTGACGTCGATCATGTTGGGTGCGTCGCTCATCGGCCACCTCCTCGCGCGTAGTTAGCGGACGCCTCGTAGGGGAAAAGCTCGCGGGCGGGCGTGGTGAGGCCGGCCTCGAACTCGTCGCGGAAGCGCTTGATGCCCGACATGATCGGGGTTGCTGCGGCGTCGCCGAGCGGGCAGAAGCTACGGCCCGCGATGTTGTGTGCGATCTCGTCGAGCAGGTCGACGTCGCCGGGGCGGCCCTCGCCTCGCTCGAGACGCAGCATGATTTGCTTCATCCAGTAGGTGCCTTCGCGACAGGGCGTGCACTTACCGCAGGACTCGTGCTGGTAGAACTCGGACCAGCGGGTGATGACGCGGACCACCGAGACGGTCTCGTCGAACACCCTGCAGGGCTCGCGTACCCAGCATCGAACCGGCCGCACCCACGGACTCGTAGTCGAGGGGGTGTCCAGCCTCGTCTTCGGTGAAGATCGGGGTGGAGGAGCCGCCGGGGGTCCAGAACTTCAGCTCGTGGCCGTCGCGGATGCCGCCCGCCATCTCGATGAGCTCGCGCATCGTGATGCCGAAGGGGGCCTCGAACTGGCCGGGGTTGTTCACGTGACCCGACACGGAGAAGATGCCGTGTCCCTTGGACTTTTCGGTGCCCATCGAGGCGAACCACTCGGGCGAGTTGCGGAAGATACCCGCCACCTGAGCGATGGTCTCGACGTTGTTGACGACCGTAGGACGGGCGTACAGACCGGCGACCGCGGGGAACGGGGGCTTGAGGCGCGGGTGGCCTCGGCGTCCCTCGAGGGAGTCCAGCAGAGCCGTCTCCTCGCCGCAGATGTACGCACCGGCGCCCGCGTGAGCGGTGATGCGCAGGTCGCCGAGCACGCCGGCCTCGGTCGCCTCGCGCACGGCCTCCAGCAGGCGGCGGTACACGTGGGTGACCTCGCCGCGCAGGTAGACGAACGCGTGGTCGCAGCCGATGGCGCGCGACGTGATCGCGATGCCCTCAATGAGGACGTGCGGGTTGCCCATGATGAGCGGGATGTCCTTGCAGGTGCCCGGCTCCGACTCGTCGGCGTTCACCACGAGGTAGCGGGGGCCTCCGTCGGCCGGGGGCAGGAAGGACCACTTGAGGCCGGACGGGAAGCCTGCGCCACCACGGCCTCGCAGACCGGAGTCCTTGACGGCCTGCACGATGTCGGCGGGCTCCATGGTGCGGGCCTTTTCGAGGCCCTGGTAGCCTCCGCGGCTCCGGTAGGAGTCCAGCGTCCAGGAACGTTCCTCTCCCCACCCGTTGGTGAGGATCGGGGTCAGCGGTCCAGGCGCAACGTATGCGGTGCTCACTTCGCCTCTTCTCCCTTCGTGTCAGTGGCCTCGTCGGCGACCTCGACGGCAACCGGCTCGGTCCAGCCGTTCGCCGCGGCGATCTCGCGGCCCAGCAGGGTGGCGCGGCCCGCGGAGGGGCCTTCGTTCTCATGGCCGTCCAGGAAGCCGGCCAGGACGCGCTCGTTCTCCTTGAACGTGGGGGCCACGATGGGGCCACGCGTCGGGTGGATGTCGCGGCCGGCCTGGATGTCATCGATCATCGCCAGCGCCGACTCGGGGCTCTGGTTGTCGAAGAATTCCCAGTTGACCATAACGACGGGCGCGTAGTCACACGCCGCGTTGCACTCGATGCGCTCGAGCGTGATCTTGCCGTCTTCGCTGGTCTCGTCGCTTCCGACGCCGACCTTCTCGGAGACCTTTTCCCAGATCTCATCGCCGCCCATGACGGCGCACAGCGCGTTCGTGCACACGCCCACCAGGTACTCACCGGTGGGGTGACGCTTGTACTGCGTGTAGAAGGTCGCGACGGCGCTGATCTCTGCGCGGGGCAGGTCCAGCGTGGCCGAGATGAAGTCGATGCCGTCCGGGCTGACGTAGCCGTCGACGGACTGGATCAGGTGCAGCATCGGCAGCAGCGCGGAGCGCGAGTGACCGTCCGGGTAGCGGGCGATGATCTGCGCGGCGTCCCGCCCTGCAGGCGTGCCAGGGTGTCGGGTGTGTAGCTCATCGGTCAACGCCTCCGAGAACGGGGTCGATAGCGGCCAGTGCGACGACCACGTCGGCCAGCTGGCCGCCTTCGGTCATCATGGCCAGCGCTTGCAGGTTGGCGTAGGAGGGGTCGCGGAAGTGCGCGCGGAACGGGCGCGTGCCGCCGTCGGAGACGAGGTGAACGCCCAGGATGCCCTTCGCGTGCTCGACGGTCTGGTAGACCTGGCCGGCGGGCACGTGGAAGCCCTCCGTGACGAGCTTGAAGTGGTGGATGAGGGACTCCATGGACTCCCCCATGATCTCGCGGACGTGCTCGGCCGAGTTGCCCTGGCCGTCGGTGCCGACCGCCAGGCGCGCGGGCCAGGCGATTTCGGGGTCGGCGACCATGGTGGGCGCGCCCTCGCACTGGTCCAGCTTGGCGAGAACCTGCCAGATGATGCGCATCGACTCGTAGCACTCGTCAAAACGCACCATCGTGCGGTTGTAGACGTCAGACTTGTCGCGGGTGGGAACGTCGAATTCGAAGTTCTCGTAGCCGCAGTAGGGCTGGCTCTTGCGCAGGTCCAGGGGCAGGCTTTACGGCGCGGACGCCGGGGCCGGTGGTGCCAAGGGCCATGAGGCCGCTCAGCGGCATGACGGCCACGTCGCACAGACGCTTCTTGAAGATCGGGTTCTCCACGAGGATGTCCTGGAGTTCGCCGATGTCCTTGCGGGCCCGGCGCAGGCGGTCGCGGATGTAGTCCGAGGTGCCCTCGCCGATGTCCTGCACGACGCCGCCGGGGCGGATGTACTCGTGGTTCATGCGCAGGCCGGTGATGCGCTCGAAGATGCGCAGGATTTCCTCGCGGGCACGGAAGCCGATCGTCATGATCGTCGTGGCACCCATCTCGTTACCGGTCGAGCCGATGGCGACCAGGTGCGAGGCGATGCGGCACAGCTCCATCATGAGGATGCGAATGAGGGACGCGCGCTCGGGGATATCCTCTTCGATGCCGAGGAGCTTCTCGACGCCGAGGCAGTACGCGGCCTCCTGGAAGAAGGGGGCGACGTAGTCCATGCGCGTGCAGTATGCGACGCCCTGGGCCCACGCGCGGTACTCCATGTTCTTCTCGATGCCGGTGTGCAGGTAACCGGTGTCGACGCGGGTCTCGCGGACCTTTTCACCGTCGAGCTCGAGGATCAGACGCAGAACGCCGTGGGTCGCGGGGTGAACCGGGCCCAGGTTGACGACGATGCGTTCGGAGGTGATGGCCTCGATCTCGTGCAGGACGTCGTCCCAGTCGCCGCCCTGGGTGAGGACCTCGGGGATGTCCTCGATGGGCAGGTCGGTCGCGCCAGCGGGCGCATGGAAGGCGGTGGTCATCAGTTCACACTCCTACGAACGTCGGGGGAAGCGTTGACGGCGCCCTTGAATTCGACGGGGATGCCGCCCAGCGGGTAGTCCTTGCGCTGGGGGTGTCCGACCCAGTCGTCGGGCATCGCGGTGCGCGTGAGCGAGGGGTGCCCGGTGAAGACGATGCCGATGAGGTCCCAGGTCTCGCGCTCCTGCCAGTCGTTTCCGGGGTAGACGGAGACGATGGAGGGGATGCGGGGATCCTCGTCGGGGCACGTGACCTCGAGGCGGATCATGCGGTTGTGCGTGATCGAGTAGAGGGGGTAGATGGCGTGCAGCTCACGGCCCTTATCCAGGGGGTAGTGCGCGCCGTTGGTGCCCAGGCACATTTCGAAGCGAAGGTCAGCGTCGTCGCGCAGGTACTTGGCGACGCGCGCGATGTGCTCGCGGGCGATGAAGATGCCGAGCTGTCCGCGATCGACGGTCACCTTTTCGATAACGTCGGCGACGTCGAGGCCGTCGGCGGCGATGAGCTCTTCGAGGACGTCAACGACCTGGTCGAACCATCCGCCGTAGGGGCGGGAGGCCTCGCCGGGCAGGAAGGAGTCGGAGACCAGTCCGGAGAAGCCGGAGGTGGAGGAGTCGGTGCCCGCGCCGAAGAGGCCCTCGCGGTGGGCGATGGGCTCGGGGAGGGCGAAACCGCGCTGCGACGAGGCCTGGGCGACCTCGGCGGAGGCGTTGTCCTCGGGGATGGAAAGGTCGCTCATGCGAGGAGTCCCTTCATCTGGTGGGTGGGGGTCGCCTCGAGGGCGGCCTGCTCGGCGCGGCGCGCGATCTCGCGGCGGTGGACACCGAGGGGTTCCTTGCCGATCTGCTCACGCAGGACGAGGACCGCGTGGATGAGGGCCTCGGGGCGGGGCGGGCAGCCGGGCAGGTAGACGTCGACGGGGACGATGTGGTCGCAGCCCTGGACGACGGCGTAGTTGTTGAACACACCGCCCGAGGACGCGCACGCACCCATGGAGATGACCCACTTGGGTTCGGGCATCGAGTCGTAGACGCGGCGGATAATGGGCGCCATCTTGTGCGAGACACGGCCCGACACGATCATCATGTCGGCGTGACGCGGCGAGGCACGGAAGACCTCGAGGCCGAAGCGCGACATATCGAAACGGGGGGTGCCGGCGGCCATCATCTCGATGGCGCAGCACGCCAGACCCATGGTGACGGGCCACTGGCTGTACTTGCGTGCAAGCCCGAGGACTTTTTCGACGCTGGTGAGCGCGATACCCGCGGGCAAGGATTCTTCAAGTCCCACTTGTCTTTTCCTTACTTATATCTCAGTAGTCCAGGCCGCCGCGTCGCCATTCGTAGGCGTAGGGGACGCAGAGGGTGACCAGGAAGCTCATCATGACGACCAGTCCGAACAGGCCCAGCTGGTTGAAGCTGACGGCCCACGGGTACATGAACACAACTTCGATGTCGAAGATGATGAACGTCATGGCGACCAGGTAGTAGCGCACCGGGAAGCGACCCTCGGTGAGGTGAGCGCTGGTCGGCTGGATACCGCACTCGTAGTTGTCGGCCTTGGTCTTGGACTTCTTGGTGGGGCCCAGGATCGCGGAGGCGCCCAGGCCTCCGAAGGCTAGTACGAGGGCAGCTGCCGACATGATGAGCAGCGGCACGTAGGGATTCGTCATCGTTCCTCCCGGTTATCGGTGATGGTGGTCATGCGGGGCGCACCACCTTGGTCAGCATTGTGATGAGTTGGTCGTCGAAGTCGCCCCCGGTCCTCTCGTACCCGTCCGACAGGAGTTTGTGGACGAGCGTCATAAGGCGCGGAATGGGCAGCCCGACGTTCGTGCAGGCGCGCATGATCGTCGGGTTTTCGATGAGCGCGACGAAGATGCGGCCCAGCTGGTAGTAGCCGCCGTATTCGTCGCGAAGCATGTGGGGGTATTCGCTCATGGCGCGGTCGATGCCGGCGCGGTGGGAGCGGGACAGGGCCTGCGCGATGCACGAGGCGGCGTAGCGTCCGGCCTTCATGGCGGGGGCGATGCCTTCGCCGTTGTAGGGGGAGACCATGCCGCCGGCGTCGCCGACGAGGACAAGGCCCTGAACGTAGTGAGGCTTGCGGTTGAAGCTCATGGGCAGCGCGGCGGAGCGGAGCTGACCGATCTGGTTCTCGGGGGTGAAGCCCCATCCTTCGGGCAGGTTCGCGGTCCAGGTCTTGAAGACCTCACGGTAGGGCAGGTTGGTGGCGCCGGCGCGCGAGGCGACGGAGCCCAGGCCGACGTTGACGATGCCGTCGCCCATGGGGAAGATCCAGCCGTAGCCGGGCAGCAGGTCGGAGGCGCCGGGGGTGCCGCTCCACAGTTCGAGGTGGGATTCCATCCATTCCTCGTCGCCGCGGGGGCTGTGGAAGTAGGCGCGTGCGGCCACGCCCATGGGGCGGTTCATCTTCTTTTCGAGGCCGAGGCTGGTGGCCAGTCGGGCGGCCACTCCCCCGGCGTCGACGGTGATGGAGGCGCGCACTTCGAAGGTGGTGGCGTTCTTGCCGCGCCCGCTCTTAGCCGTCACGCCGACGACGCGTCCGGAGCCGTCCTGGATGGCGCCGACGACGGTGACGCCCTCGCAGAGACGGGCGCCGGCTTCGACGGCGCGCTGCGCGAGCGCGTGGTCGAGGTCCATGCGCGCGCGGGTCATGCCGTAGCCGGGCAGGGACTTCTGATCTGGCCAATCCATGTGGACGGTGTGGCCGCCGCCGATGACGGTCAGGCCGCGGTTTCGCATCCAGCCGGTGGTGTCCACGCCCATTGCGATGAGCTCGTGGACGGCGGCCGGGGTGAGCCCATCACCGCAGATTTTGTCGCGCGGGAACGGGCTTTTCTCCAGGAGGATGACATCGAGGCCTGCTCTGGCCAGGTGGTAGGCGGTGGAGGACCCGCCCGGGCCTGCGCCGACGACGACAACGTCAGCGCTCATGTCGCTAGGCATAGTGGATGCCACGGCATTCCTCCGTCGTGTGGTGCGCGGGTGCATCCGCGCGAGTGTGCAAGGTGGATGAAGCGTGCACATCACTTCATTCCGCGAGCAACCCTAGCTAGGTCACCCTCACCTCGGCGACCGAGCGCACTTTTTCCCGCCGTTTCAACGAACGAGGCCTGGGCTAGGCTCGCCCACAGCACCCATTTGCGCAACAGAACATTGTCGTAAATGGTGGCCCCGGCCTCGTCGATGAGGTGCCACCACACAGCGAAAGGCGCGCAACGCTGACATCGACAAGACCGACACATTGAGCGCTACGATGTGCATCGCTTCAGGAGCTCGCCAACGAGGCTGTGGTTCCGGCCATGCAATGACAAGCTCCCCTCGAGTACACGACGCTGAACAACGAACACACCCGCAAGGACGCACATATGGACGACAGCAAGCAGACACACACAGGAAAGCGATCGCATCGCCTGATGATCGGCGCCGCTGCGACCGCACTCACACTTGTCGCCGGAGGAGCCGCCTTCGGCTACCACCTGACACACTCCACTGAGGAGACACACTCCTCAATGAGCGCGCCCGAAAGCAACGAGCAGTCAGCACAGTCTTCCCCGAGCTCCGCCGAGGCCTCGACAACCGAGGCAACACCCAGCCCGACTGAGGCGACACCCGCCACTCCCGCCTGCCCGGACGGCTCCCCCACGCCCATCGGCACATGCCTGCACCCCGCATCCGTCCAATGGCTGCCCGACCTCCTGCCAGACCCGCGCGAGGTGGACCGCACCGATCCCGAGGCCGTCGCCAGGGTCTACGTCATCACGCGCAACGTCTGGGACGCCTCGCGCGACAAGACCAACGCCTACGCATCCATCCGGGCGAGTGTGTACGAGGTGCCAGAACTGGCGAACAACCACACGCCGACGCCCGACCTGGAACGAGGCCAGGGCGAGTTCCTGCCGCTCCTCAAGAATCAGGCGCACACGAGCGTGACGATCACGGACACGAATACCAACGCACCTCAACCAAACACCGACCCGAATCGATGGATCGGCAACGTCTACTACGTGCGCTCTTACTCCGACGGCTCCCTCGCACCGATAGAAGGCCGAGAGATCGTCATGCTGAGACTCCAGGACGACGGCACGTGGGCCGTCGAGCGTCACGGGATTAATTAGACGCACGCGGCGACAAGCGCACCAGCCGCACGAGGCCGGGACCCCACTCAGGGCCCCGGCCTCGTCCATATCGGGGCGCGCCGCCGCAGCACCCTACACATCCCCGGGGCCACAGCCTCAACACTGCTATGGCGCACAGAATTTACGACTAATCATTTGTCAGATAATCACTTACCGACACAATTTCACAATCTTGCGCGAAGTAACACCAAAGTGCTTCACTTGACAGTCGTGGATACCTAGCTCGCACACGAACACGACAGCACACAGGTCCCACGCGACGCGCCCACGCCGCACCTGTCCCCAGCCGCAGTACAGACTGAAAGGACCTCGCGATGAGAACATTTACTCGCATCGCCATCGCTCTCGCGGCGACCGCAGGATTGGCAGGTGCCACCCTGCCGGCCACGGCCTCGTCGGCCGCCACCGCCCAGTGGACCACCCTCAAGGAAGCGCCGGCCCCGGTGTCGAACCCGATGAAGGGATTCATGCCGTGGGCGCCCGCCCCCGGCGGTAACCCCGTGCTCGCGCAAGGATCGCTGCCCTACACACTGGAATGGGCGGTCTTCCCACTCAAGGATGTCGTCACCGGCCCCGACACCTACGACTTCAGCTCCGTCGACGCCATGCTCGATTCCATCGCGGCACGCGGACACCAGGGCGTCATCCGCTTCTACGTCGATAACCCGGGCGATTCCTCGGCGCTGCCCCAATACCTCATCGACGGCGGTACGGACACGAGCCGCACGTACGACTTCCACAGCAACAAGAAGAAGTCTTTCTCCCCCAACTACGACGACCCGAAAGTCCAGCAGATGTTCCTGCACTTCGTCGCGGCCCTGGGTGATCGGTACGACGGGGACCCGCGCATCGGCTACATCACGGCCGGCCTGTACGGTTTCTGGGGCGAGGAGCACACCTACCCCTACAACGGCGCCGTCAGCTCACAAAACCCCACAGGCATCAACTGGATGCCCTCCGACGCGTTCCGCGCCCAACTCGTCGAGGCCTGGGACGACGCCTTCGACGAGACCTTCATCCAGAACCGCTACCCCACCGCCGCCACGAAGGCGCATGGCATGGGCTACCACGATGATTCCTTCGGCTACGCGACCCTCGAAGGAGTGAGCTGGCACTTCATCCCCAAGCTGAAGAAGCAGGGCGAGGAGGAGGCCTGGCAGCACTCCCCCATCGGCGGAGAGCTCTACCCGCCCATCCAGACGTGTATTTTCTCCCAGCCCGTCAACTGCCCGAACATGGACCCTGAAGGCGACTACAAGGCCCTCGAGTCAATTCAGGGCGCGCACGCCACGTGGCTGATCAACCAGAAGGCTTTCACGGTCGGCTACACGGGCGACGATCTGACGCGCGCCCAGCAGGCCAGCGCAGCGATGGGATACACGCTACAGGCCACTCGCACGTCGGCGACGTACCACGGTGCGAAGGCAACTGTTGCCGTCGACATTAAGAACACGGGATCTGCCCCGTTCTACGCGACGTGGCCGCTCGAGGTTGTCCTCGTCGATTCGAAGGGCGCGATCGTGGCCACCCAGACCATCGAGTCCCCACTTCCCTCGGTTCTCCCGGGCCAGACTGGGACGGTCACCGCGCGTTTCACTCTGCCCTCGGAGTATCGGGCGAACGACTCCGCGCGGGAACTGACGGCCGCGGTTCGCGTCGTTAACCCGCTGCCGAACGGCGCGCCCGTCGCCTTCGCGAACGAGACCATGAACAAGCCGCTGCCCGGATACCTGGGCCTGACACAGCTGACCCAAGGCCGCGCGCCGAAGAACTAAGGCCGAGGCCGGGGCGGGGCGCTCACGTCACGCGCACGTGGGCGCACGCCCCCGCCACGCCCGCGAGCGCACCGGCGCCTTCCGCGCCGCACGCGAGAGGCCGGGACCCCACACAAGGGGCCCCGGCCTCGTCGGTAGTAACACTACGGCAGCGGCTTGACCGCGCGGTGCATGCAGGCGATGCCACCGGTGAGGTTGCGGTACTCGACCTCGCTCCAGCCATTGGCGGCGATCATGCGGCCCAGCTCCTCCTGGGCCGGCCACGCGCGAATCGACTCGACCAGGTAGTCGTAGGCGCCGTCGTTCGTGGAGGCCAGGCGCGCGATCGCCGGCATGACGGTCGACTGGTACACGTTGTACATGCCGCGGAAGACGCGCGAGGGCGGCGTGGAGAACTCCAGGACCACGAGGCGGCCGCGCGGGCGCACGACGCGCGCCATCTCGCGCAGCGCGCGCTGCGGGTCCGGGATGTTGCGCAGGCCCCACGAGATGGTGACCGCGTCGAAGGAGCCGTCCTCGAAGTCCAGGTCCATGGCGTTGCCGTGCACGAACTCGATCTCGGGGTGGCGCTCACGGCCCACCTCGATCATGCCTTCGGACAGGTCGCAGGCAACGACCTCGGCACCGCCCTTGGCCAGCGCGGCCGACGACGCGCCGGTGCCGGCCGCCAGGTCAAGAATGCGTTCGCCGGGGTGCGGGGCGACCGCCTTGCGCAGGGCGGTCATCCACACCCTGTCCAAACCGCCCGTCATCAGCGCATCCATCACGTCATATCGCGAGGCGAGGGAGTCAAACATCGAGGCGATCTCTTTGGGATCCTTGTTCAGGTCCGCGCGCGGGGATTCAGTCATGCGTCAATACTCGCACGTCTTCCAGCGCGCCGCCGCCCCTGCTCCTACCATGGAACCCATGCACAACGACTTCGGATGCTCGCGCCTCATCTTTCGGGCGTTGGTCCTACCCCCGCAGCACCCGGGGTCTACTTGCTCACTGACGTCCCTGCTTCCCGACTCCGGAGGCGCCGCCTGGCTGGGTGAGCGCCGCCAGATGATTGGCCTGGGACGGGCGCTCACGCTCGAGTCCGCGACCCCGGGTGCGATCGCTGACGTGCGCCGCGCGTGGGAGGCTGCCCCGGCCTCGTCCACCATCGACGGCGCCCCCTCCCCGTTCTTTTTGCGTCCTTCGCGTTCCGCTCCCCGCCCGCTCGGTCGCCTTCGTGCCCGCGCTGACTCTCATCGACGAGGCCGGGGCCCGCTGGGCGATCACCGCGGGCATCGGGGACGCCCCGGATCCGCTGGCGGCTGTTGACGAAGCCCTGGCCGAGGCAAGGCCTGCCCCGCGCGTGCCGGAGTCCCTGACCTTTGGGCACGGGTCGATGTCGCGGGGCCAGTGGCGTGACTCCGTGCGAGCGATGGCGCAGCGCCTGCGCGATGGTGCCGCCGACAAGGCCGTCATGGCGCGCGATATGACGGTGCGGTGCGCGCACGGCTTCGACGAGCGTTTCCTGCTCGAGCGCCTCAGTGATCTGTACCCGTCGACGTGGCGTTTCTGCGTGGATTCGTTGGTGGGAGCGTCGCCGGAGATGCTGATCGCTGCCTCGGGCGGCACGGCGAGCTCGCGCGTCCTGGCGGGCACGTGTAAGCCCGGCGAGGGCGAGATGCTGGCGTCGAGCGCGAAGGATCTGCGCGAGCACGATCTGGCCTCCGAGTCGGTGTCGTCGATCCTGACGCAGCTGTGCACCTCGGTGACGACTCAGGGGCCGTTTCTCCTCTCGCTGCCCAATGTCGTCCATCTGGCGACGGATGTTCACGCGCGGCTGGGGCAGGCACACCTGCTTGATCTGGTCGCCGCCCTGCATCCGACGGCAGCCGTGTGCGGCACCCCGCGCGACGCCGCGATGCGCCTCATCGAGGAGCTGGAAGACACGGAACGCGGCCGCTATTCGGGGCCCGTGGGCTGGGTCGACACGGCGGGCGACGGCGAGTTTGCGATCGCGCTGCGCTGCGGGCTCACGTCGGGCACGCGCCTGCGCCTCTTCGCTGGGGCCGGCATCATGCCGGACTCCGACCCGGACGCCGAGCTGGCCGAGACCGAAGCGAAGATGCGCCCGCTCCTGGACGCCCTCGGGGTCTAAGCGACTCGTCGACGTGCCAAGGCCCGCCACCCCCTTCACAGGGACAGCGGGCCTCGTCAGCGCGCGCATACACGCAGCGCGCAACACATTCAGCTCACTGAATCCGCACGGACACGTCCTGCGCGGCACCGTCGCGCACGATCGTCATCGCGATGGTGTCGCCGGCCTTGTAGCGGCGCACGTAGCCGATCAGCTGCTTGGGGCTGGTCACTTCCTGACCTTCGACCTTGACGATGACGTCGCCTGAGCGGATGCCCGCGGCGGCGGCCCCGGAGCCGGAGGAGACTTCCTGCACCTGAGCCCCAACGTAGGTGTCGGAGCCGACCGTGGTCGTCGCGGCCTTGACGGTCACGCCAAGCATGCCGTGGGAGGCCGATCCGGAGGCAATGAGTTGATCCGCGACCGACACCACCAGGTCGGAGGGGATCGCAAAGCCCAGGCCGATCGAGCCTGCCTGCCCGTCACTTGAGGAGGCGAGGGACTTGATCGACGAGTTGATGCCGATGACAGCGCCGCTCGCGTCGAAGAGAGGACCGCCGGAATTGCCGGGATTGATCGACGCATCGATCTGGATCGCATTCGTCACCACGAGATCCGAGGAAGCCTGCGCACCGTCCTCCGAGGTTGCGGATTCATCCATGGAGACCTCGACGGGTCGGTTCAGCGCAGACACGATTCCGGTCGTCACCGTGTTGGACAGGCCCAGGGGCGCGCCGATCGCCATGACGGGGGCGCCCACCTGCAGGTTCGCCGACGTCGCAAAACGCGCGACGGTCAGGTCCGAGGGCGGGTTGTCCAGGCGGATAACGGCCAGGTCGGTGGTCTTGTCGTGGCCGACGATGGAGGCGGTGTAGAGGCGCCCGTCTGCGAGGGTGACCTGAATCTGGCCGCCACCCAGGACGGAGGAGATGACGTGGTAGTTGGTGACGATGTCACCCTGCGCGTCGTAGATGACGCCGGAACCGGTGCCTCCCGAGGAGGTGCCCTGCGCCTGAATGGTGACAACAGCCGGGGACACGGCGGCAGCAACGGCCGTCCAGTCGGTCCCGGAACTGTTCGAGACGGGCACGGTGGCCACCGTTCCCCCGTTGAGGTTCGCGGGCGTCGACGCGCGCAGCATCGCCGGACGCGCGTAGAACACGGCTCCGAGGGTCAGGCCGATCGTCAGAAGCATCGCTCCGAGGAGGGCGACCCAGCCCGGGCCCTTCTTCGTCACGATGACGGTGGGAGCCACAGCCGTGGGAGCGGGAGCCGCCTCGGGCGAGGCCGGGGCGGCGTATCCGCCGTAAGGTTCGCCCGTGGGGGCGGAGTATGCGCCACCAGCCGCGGGGGCTTGCTGGGTTCCGGGCGCGGGGGCCTCCTGGGCGGAGGGGCGGGGGCGCCCTGACGCGGCGGGTGCCGTAGGATCTGAGGCCGACGGAACCGTGCCAGCGGGCGGCGCGGGGATCGTCGTGGCGGAGGGCATCTCGCGCGTGGCGTCCTGCGCGGAGGGAAGCTCCTGGGTGGCCGAGTAGTCCTGAGCCGTCGAGCGCTGCGGGTAGCTGGGGGCCGAGGCCGTCTCAGCGTCGCGCGCCGAGTCGGCGTCGTGGGCCGGAATATGAGGCTGAGTCATGGTTTCCTCTGGTGTCAGTTCGTTATCTGTCCACCAGTATGATTCGATTCCTCAAAGAGGCACTGTAAAGGTCCTGTAAGTTTCCTGAAAACCGCTACAGCTCACAGCGAACGGGGCGCCGCACCCCTCAGTTGACGATCTCCCGAATGGCCGCGTACAGGTGCGCGGCACGCTCGACGGGCGCGTGAATCAACCGCGGGCCGCTGGCGGGTCGGGCGAGCAACGACTCCAGTTCCTGAGGCTCGTCGGCGCGCGCGAAGGCGACGCCGTACGCGGCCGCGAGCGCCTCGTAGTTCACCGCCTGGGCGACGCCGAACCACCGGTCGTAGGCGTCCGGGCTGGCGGCGCGCCCGTGCTCAAGGGTGGCGAAGATGCCGCCGCCCCATCGTCCGCGACGACGATATCCAGGTGAGCGCCCACGCTCGCGGCCAGGGCGAGGGAGGAGGCGTCATGGCAGGCCGTGAGGTCGCCCAAGACGGCGGTGATGCGCTCGCCCGAAGGAGCCGAGGCCTCGCCCGCGTATCCGGAGCCCAGGCAGATGCCGACGGCGGTCGCGATGGTGCCATCGATACCCGCCTGCCCTCGGTTGGAGTGGACGACGCGCCCCTCCAGCGCGGGGACGGCGAGGTCGAAGGCGCGCACGGGGTTGGAGGCGCCTAGGACGACGGGGCCGCTCGTCGAGGCTGCAACGGCCCGCGCAAGGTCGAGCATCGTGCGCCCGGAGCCGGAGGTGAGCAGGGATTCGATGCGCTCGCCGGCATCGCGAGCGGCTTCGCGCACGCGAGCGGCCCACTCGGCCTGAGCGGCGCGGATCGGCTCGCGGGCGGGCTCGAGGTCGGCGACGACAACCGAGGCATTACCCGAGATGTCCACCCACGGGCTGTGTGGGTCAACGACGACGACGCGCACGTCGGGGCGCGCGAGCAGGGCCTGGATCGGGCGGGACAGCGTCGGGCGACCGGTGACGACGACCGTGTCGACCTCACGCCCCAGCGACGACGCCACGAGGGACTGCTCAAAGGGAACCACTCCCCCGCTCGCCCACGCACCCGAGGCCGGCTCTGCCAGCAGCGGGAAGCCCGCGGCCGCCGACCACTCGCGGGCGCGAGACGACGCACCCTCGCCCGCAACGATCAGCCCGGCGCTGGCAGAGCCAACCACGTCCTCCCAGCGCTCAGGCGTCGCGGGGGCTCGCAGCACCCGGGTCGGACGAGGGACAAAGGGGGACACGGCCTCGTTCCCCGAGTCGGAGGCGGATCGAGCGGGGGTGAGCGGGTCGCGGAAGGCGACGTTGATCTGCACGGGCCCGGGGGCTCCCGTAGGCGCGCCGCACGCCGCGGCGACCGAGCGGGTCAGCTGCCCGACCAGCGAGGGCGAGGCCTCCTGAGGCTCCAGGTCCACCTGCGAGCGCACATGTCCGCCGAAAAGCCGCGACTGGTCGGTTGCCTGGGAGGCGCCGACGCCTCGCAGCTCAGCGGGACGATCGGCGGTCAGGAGGATGAGCGGCAGGCGCGCGTGGGAGGCCTCGAGGACGGCGGGGGCCAGCTCGGCGACGGCGGTGCCGGAGGTAACGACGATGGCGGGTAGTGCCCCGGTACGGGCCAGGCCAACGGCCGCGAACCCCGCACCGCGCTCATCCAGGACGGCGCGCGCACATCCGCTAAATGCGCCCGCTTCGAGGGCGTAGGCGAAGGGCGCGGAGCGCGAACCCGGGCAGTACAGGACGTGCGTGATGCCCAGGGCATCCAGGGACTTAAGGATGGCGCTGGCGGTATCGACGGAGGGCATAGGCCCAGCCTACCGGGAGCCCACCCCCAGATGCTCAGCCATGCCTTCGAGGCGCATGCCCCATCGGGAGACGAGATCGCCGTCGACAGGGGTGCGATCGATGAGCTCCTGGTCGGGCTTGAGGCGCCCCACGGGGAGGCGACCGCGGTCGGGAATCAGAGGCTCAGTCACGTCCCCCACCAGCAACGAGGCCGTGGCCAGGCCAGCCGCCCGGGGCACACCGGGCACGGCTGCGGCTGCGGCGACGCCGACGGACAGGCCGACGGACGTCTCGAGGGCGGAGGAGACGACGACACCGAGGCCGCTCTTGCGGGCGACCTTCAGGGCGGCACGCACGCCTCCGAGGGGCGCAACCTTGATGATGACGACGTCGGCGGCCTCCTTGCGGGCGACCTCGAGCGGGTCTTCCGCGCGGCGGATTGACTCGTCGGCGGCGATGGGAACGTCCACCGAGCGGCGGACTTCCGCCAGCTCGTCGACCGTCAGGCAGGGCTGCTCCACGTACTCGATGGGCACCACGCCGGCGGCTGCTGCCATCGCGGGAATCGCGGCTCGGGCCTCGTCGACCTCCCACGCGCCGTTGGCGTCGAGGCGGATCATCGCCTGCCCACCCACGGTCTCGCGCAGGGCGTCTGCGACGGCGGCAATGCGCGCACAGTCGCGCCCAACGCTGACGCCGGGCTCCGCAACCTTGATCTTCGCGGTCGCGCACCCACCCGAGGCCTTCACGCGCTCGTAGGCTTCCTCCGGCGAAATGACGGGGATCGTGACGTTGACGGGCACGAACTTGCGCCGAGGCACCGGCGGGAAACGTCGAGCGGACTCGAGGGCTGCGGCCAGCCAGCGCGAGGACTCGGCATCGTCGTAGTTCCAGAAGGGCGCAGCCTCTCCCCAACCGGCATGACCGTGCAGAAGCAGACCCTCGCGGCGCGTCACGCCGCGGAAACGCGTCGTCATCGCTACCTTGTAGACCAATATGTCGTCGACGCCTTCGAGGGCGTAACGCGTTTGGCGACTCAAGGTGCGCATAGGGATGCGCATGAGCGTCGGCTGCTGCGCTGCATTCACGAGAACCCTCCTTACTTACCGGTAATATTATCGCGCAACCTCGCGCTAACGACAAATCTTACACACATCAACTTGTAACCAATTGTGCAGTAAGTACCTAAAAGTGACAGACTCGCTCGAGCGGTTGAACATTTGGAAAGTGAGCATATCTCGCAGGGCACACTCCCGACTGTCTAGACAGCATATAGAACGGTTACTACACAGCAGACTTTGTTCCGTTTGGTTAGCTTGCGCACCCTATATCCCACGCACGCCCTTCGTCCCAGATGCGCCGGCAACGCCGCCACCCCTCTCGAGCGCGCACGCCCAACGCCTGCCACTGCCTCGTCGATTAGAATCCGACACATGAGTGCTCTCCCCTTCGTGTCCGATACCTTCGACCCGACCCGCTGGCGCGAGGTCGAGGGATTCGACTTTGCCGACATCACCTACCACCGCGGCATCTCGCGCGGTCCCGAGGCCGACGGCCGCCCCGAGGGTGCCGATATGCCGGTCGTGCGCATCGCCTTTGATCGCCCTGACATCCGCAACGCCTTCCGCCCCGGCACCGTCGACGAGCTGTACCGAGCGCTCGACCACGCGCGCCAGACCTCCTCGGTCGCGGCCGTCATCCTGACGGGCAACGGCCCCTCGGCGCGCGACGGCGGATATTCCTTCTGCTCCGGCGGCGACCAGAGGGTGCGAGGCCGCGACGGCTACCGTTACGAGGTCGAGGGCGCGGACCCCGAGGCTGCCACCGCCCAGCGCCGCGAGCAGATCGACCCCGCGCGCGCCGGGCGCCTGCACATCCTCGAGGTTCAGCGCCTCATCCGCACGATGCCGAAGGTCGTCATCGCAGCCGTCCCCGGGTGGGCCGCGGGCGGCGGTCACTCCCTCAACGTTGTCGCGGACCTGTCGGTGGCCTCCATCGAGCACGCGGCTTTCATGCAGACGGACGCGAACGTGGGCTCCTTCGACGCCGGCTACGGCTCGGCGCTCCTGGCCCGCCAGGCCGGGGATAAGCGTGCGCGTGAGATCTTCTTCCTCGCCGAGCGCTACGATGCCGAAACTGCCGAGCGCTGGGGCGTCATCAACCGCGCCGTCCCGCACGCCGAGCTGGAGGAGACCGCCCTGGAGTGGGCCGCGACCATCGCGACGAAGTCCCCGCAGGCCATCCGCATGCTCAAGTTCGCCTTTAACCTGGCCGACGACGGCCTGGCCGGCCAGCAGGTGTTCGCGGGCGAGGCCACGCGCATGGCCTACATGACGGCCGAGGCCCAGGAGGGGCGCGACGCCTTCCTCGAGCACCGCGCCCCCCCGCTGGGAGGATTACCCCTACTACTACTGAGGCGCTACTGGGGCTTACTCCACTTCTGGGTCGCCCCGCCGTGGCAATCCCAGACGGTCAGGCGGTTACCGTTCGTGTAGTGGTCACCGTCCAGCGTCAAGCATTTGCCTGAGTGCGGGTTGTAGTACTGGTTGCGCGGCGTGTAGTACCAGGTTTGGGACGGCGCGCCGTTGCAATCCCAGAGGTGGGTGTAGGTTCCGTTCTCGGTCCCCTGGTATTCGAGGTCGACGCACTTGCCCATGACGGACAACGTATTTCCGTCGTAGGTGACATGCTGGGCGGAAACTGAGGCACAGTCGTAGAGCTGGATCGGAGTCCCATTACCGGATGCACCATCTCGAACATCGATGCACTTTTGCCCCTGGTTCACGACGTTGCCGTTACCGGCCGTGTTCTGTCCCATGAAGAGGACGTCCCAGGCATGGAGGTTGTCGACGTCGATATCGACGTAGTTGCCCGTCTCGTCGGTGCCGAGCCTCGTGGGCAGGGCGACGGCTCGCGTCCCCCGCTCAGTGTCCGGGGTGACTTTGTAAACGGTGCCCGGCGTGGGCGAATCGCCGTAGTGGTAGCGCACTGTGAAGGCACCTGTGTCCCTCACCGAGTTCCCGGGATCGCGCCAGAACTCATCATTGTTGAGTAGGTTGATCAGGTGAATGACATCCATCCCGCTCGAGCGCATGACGCGGGCATAGATCGTGTTTCAGCCCGTTGCGCGACACGTTGTATCCGGGAATCTCAACGATTGAGTCGTCGAGGGGACGCAGGGTCGGCCCGTAGAACAGTTCCTCGTATCCGGTAGTGACGTCGTAGTAGCGCGTGATCCACTGCGTCAGTTCCTCGTCCATCCACTTGGTGCGATCCGGGAAGTAGGCGGCGGCAATCATGCGATCACCCTGCCCCATCTCGATATGGCTGGCACCGTTGGCCGCGAGCGCCGCGTCGAACAGCTGGACAGAGGGGGTGGAGAAGGAGTTAATGTGTAGCTCGTCTAGGTTGATGTACCCGTAGTCGCCCTCATCAACGCTGATCGTGACGGTATGGTCTCCTTGGCTGAGATAGGCCCAGGTGCCTCCCTCGATGTTCCAGTGGTCCCAGTCTTGCGTCAGTCCGAGGAGGACGTTGCGCGAGACGATGCGCCCATCGACGGAGAATGTTCTCGCCGCCATGTCTCCCGTGGCGTTGGACCACCTGGGGACGAGGCCGTAGTTGCGTGAGGCGTCCACGTGGACGCGGAAGGTCACGGAGTCTCCTCGCTCACCGAAGTGATCGATGAATCCCGTGCCAGAGTAGTCGCGGTGATCGGTAGCGACTGCACACCCGTGCGTGACACAGTCGATGCTTCGGCCTCGTACCCGGGTCCGTTGTTCCACTTGTTGTTGACGTATCCGGCGACGACTGCGGGCTTGTTCCCCGACAGGATGCGCTGTTGCTGCAGGTAGCTTTGCACTTCTTCGTAGCGTTCGTGGGAGTCCCACATTTCCGTGTACTGGTAGGTCGCCGATCCTGCGGCCATGTGGTCCATACCGAATCCGTCAACCGCGTTCATTCCGACGGGCTTTCCGGTCGCGTCCATGGTCTGATCGATGAGTGTTCCAAATGCTTTGGGTAGGTCGACGGGAATGCCACTTGTCGTGGCCATGCCTCCCTGGTGATCGTCGCTGTGTCCCCAATCGCCGAGCTGATCCAGGTGGGTCCCGTCGAACCCGATGTCATCGGTCTGGTGGACGTACTGGGAGACGATGTGCGAGCGCCACTGCGGGTTGGATGGGTCCATAATCCACAGCGTGGAGTCCGGACGGTTCGCCAACATTTCGAAGGACCAAGGGCTGCCGCTGGAGCGGTAGGTGAGCCGCCAGTCCGGGCTCACCCCGTACGATTCATAACCGTTGAGAGCCGCATAGCTCATGGAGTACGGGTAGGCGTCGACGGAACGCCACTGGGCAGCGTTGATGAGACCTTCAATGGTGTCTCGCGACATCTTCTCCCCACCCCACGACGACCAGGTCGGCGCGACGGAGTTTCCCTCGTACGGAACCGGCGCCTCGTGGCGGTACATCCAGTCGTAGAACTGCAGGGCGTTGATGTGGTACTTCTGGGCGAGGTCGTCGATGACCCGCTGTTGATCTTCTCCGCTCATGCCTTCCGGGTAGGAGTCCAGGAAGCCGAAGCGCAGGTAACGATACGGGTCGGAGGACACATCCAGAGCGGTCTCACCCTTCGCCCCATTGTCTGAGTCGGCTTCGATGACGTACCCCGTGTAGTCGCGGTCGGGGGCGCTGAACTCCCAGGATGCGCGCCCGTATCCGTCGACGGCTCGATCATCCGAGACCATGACCTGTTCTCCCAGGTGCATGAGTCGAAAACGAACGTGCGACGCTCCGCTGACCTGCGCGGTCACGTCGACGGTCTGGTTGGGCAAATACCGGGCGTTTTCTGTCCACACGCGCGTGATCTGCGCCTGCGCGTACGAGGGCGTCATCATCCCGATGACGCCGCAAGCGGTCGCCGCTGCCGTCGCGACAACCGCAAATTTCGCGGGTAATACTCGCGATTTCATGGTGTGTTCCTTTTCAAGACATCGTTGTCTACCCCGCGCGTGGGTCGGGCGAGGACGGAGCACAGATGGCCTCCGTCGAGCGCGCATGCTGCATGCGCGCGTCGAGGCTTCATCTCCCCTGATAGGTGACGAGGCCTATGAAGACCCCCAGGACCCCATCGTTGACAGCCCCGGGGGAATCGTCATGTGGAGTTAGCGAATGTAGACTCGAGCCTCCCATTCTCCGAGGGTTTCCGGGACTCCCCGGTCCCCCTCGGACAGGTCGCGGTTGGCCAGGAGGAGGTCCCCGCTCACCCCGAGCGCCGCATCGCCGAGGGAGGCGGGCTGGGAGGAGAGGTTGACGAGGACGGTTACCACGGCCTCGCCGAGGGTGCGGCGGTAGGCGAAGACCGCGGGCGAGGGGGTGTCGATGCGCTCAAATGAGCCGTCCGCGATGACGGGCAGGCCGTGGCGGATGTCCGCGAGCGCGCGGTAGTAGGCGTACACGGAAGACGGGTCGCCTGTCTGGGAGGCGGCGTTGATCTCCGTGTAGTTCGGGGTGACGCCGATCCACGGGGTGCCATCCGTGAAACCGGCGTTCTCGTTTCCGTCCCACTGGACGGGGGTGCGCGCGTTGTCGCGGCCGGTGACGGCCAGCCCCGCCAGGACCGACTCGGGGCTCTCCCCCCAACTCCACGGCCTCGCGGTAGTAGCGCAGCGCCTCGACGTCTCGGTAGTCGTCGATGCCCCCGAAGACGCTGTTCGTCATACCGAGTTCCTCGCCCTGATACACGTAGGGCGTGCCACGCAGCATGTGCAGGGCGGTGGCCAGGGCCGTTGCCGACTCGTAGCGGTATTCCTCGTCACCGAAGCGGCTGACGGCGCGCGGCTGGTCGTGATTGTCCAGGTAGAGGCTGTTCCAGCCGACCTCACCCTGGGCCTCCTGCCAGGCGCTCAGGCAGTCGGCGAGCTCACCGGGCCGCAGCGGGCGCGGGTGGAACTTCCCCGCTTCGAGGCCCAGGTCGACATGGTCGAATTGGAACACCATGTCAAGCTCACGCCGGGCCGGGTCCGTGAACAGCAGGACGTTGTCGCGGCGCACGCCGGGACACTCACCGACCGTCATCGTGCCAGTGCGCCCCTCGAACACCTCGCGGCGCATTTCGGCGAGGTATTCGTGCAGGTGCGGGCCTTCGGAAAAGTGCGGGAAGCCCTCACCCCACGCGCGCCCGGGGTAGACGATGCCGTCGGGCAGGCCCGGATCCTTCGAGATCAGGTTGATGACGTCCATGCGGAAGCCGTCGACGCCGCGGTCGAGCCACCAGTTCATCATCTCGTAGACGGCGGAGCGCACCTCAGGGTTGTCCCAGTTCAGGTCGGGCTGCTTCCTGTGGAACAGGTGCAGGTAGTACTGGCCCGTGGCCTCGTCCCACGCCCAAGCCGAGCCGGAGAAGAAGGACCCCCAGTTGTTGGGCTCCGCCCCGGCCTCGCCGCCCACGAACCCGGGACGGGGGTCGCGCCAGATGTACCAGTCGCGCTTCGGGTTATCCCGCGAGGAGCGCGACTGGGCGAACCACGGATTCTCGTCCGAGGAGTGGTTGACGACCAGGTCCATGACGAGGCGCATGCCCCTCTCGTGGACGCCCTCCAGCAGGCGATCAAAGTCGGACAGCGTGCCGAACAACGGGTCGATGTCATAGTAGTCGGCGATGTCGTAGCCGTTGTCCGCCTGCGGGGAGGCGTAGATCGGCGAGAGCCACAGGACATCCACACCCAGGGATTTCAGGTAGTCGAGCTTGGAGCGGATGCCCTCGAGGTCACCGAAGCCGTCGCCGTTGGAGTCTTTGAAGGAGCGCGGGTAGATCTGGTAGACGACCGCGCCCTTCCACCACTCGTTGGGGCCCAGGCCGTTGCCTGCGGGGTTCAGCGCATCGTTACAGAAGAACATGGAGCACCTGCCATACGTTGAGGTCGGGGAGGGAAACAACGGCCTGGCCGTCGACGATTCGCACGTCCAGGGGGATGAGGGTCGAGCCCGCGTCGGGATCCGCCGCATACACCCGCGGCACGCGCCCGAACAGGGGTTTCAGACGCAGCGTACCGCCTCGCAGCGCGATCGCCGGGCGGTGGGGGCCGTCCCACACCGTGTCGGACTGGCCCACGAGGTTGATGAGATGGACGACCAGGGCATCGCCCGCGCGGGTGACGCGCCGCCACACGCAGCCCGGGGATGCCTCCCAACACACGGGTGCTGCATCGAAGGACACGTCGATATCCTCGTTGTACTCGCCCACGTACGAGGCCGTCACATCGACGATCCCGGGGTCCATGAGGATCTCGTCGTTCGCGACGAGGAAGTCGTACCACTTCGCGAGCATGTCGAGGGTCTCGTCCTCGGCGGGCATGTTGCGCACGTAGTACGGATCGACGAGGAGTCGGCCGTCCTCTCCGGCGAGGAGCTGCGTAGCACCGTGCGAGAAGAGCGTCGCCATCGTCAGGCGCGTCGATGCGTCGGCCACATCCCGGGCAACCTTGTCATAGATGGATTGATAGGCCGCCAGGATGACGGGCTTCCCGCCCGCGACGAGCCGCGCCCTCGTTGCCACCCGAGCCAGGGCCTCGTACGTGGTGACGGGCTCCCAGGGCTCGATGTAGACCGCGTCCTGAGGGGCCGCCGGCGAGGACCACGTGGGGAAATCGTTGACGTTGTTGAACACGAGCGTCGCGTCCGGCACGGCGCCGCGTACCCCTCGGATGAGGGTGTCGAAGGAGGCAGCAACGTCGACGATCTCACCGTCGGGGCGGACGGCCATCTTCGGGTAGCCGTACTGGTCGAGGTGGAAGCCGTCGAAGCCGACCTCGCGCGCGGCAGCCGCCACGTCTGCGACGAAGTGCTCAAGCCAGCGCGGATGGGCGGGATCGACGATGCGCAGGAAGTCGGCGAGCGAGTAGGGCTCCCCCGCCGCATCCAGCAGGGCCGCATCCTCCCACTGCTCCCATTCGTCATTGCCGACACCGTACACGGCCGCGTAGCCGATCGACCACGTGCCCGCCGCCCGCAGCGCCTCGACGAGGGAGCGCACGGTCGCCAGGGAAATCGGCTGGTCCAGGGCGTCGCGGTATTCCTCTCCCCCACCCAGCAGGTCGGCGTGCCGATACGCCCAGTCGTAGAACTGGATGCCGGTCAGGTGCAGGCGACGCGCGAAACGGGCCACGGCCTCGACGTCCTTTCCCGGACGGAAAGAGGCGACGAAGCCGTAGCGCAGTCGATCCGACGCCGACGCGCACACCTGCACGGCACTCGACGCGCCCGTCGACGGCTGGGCGACGCCGTACCCGCCAACGCTCAGTTCTCCCAGATCGACGAGGCCGCGGCTGGCACAGCAAACCTCGCGCACCACCTCGCCCAGGTGGGTGACGACGAGGTCGCCCGGGTGGGAGGCCTCGACGAGGACCGCCTGGCCGGGCAGATAAACGGATTGTGTGGGAAGGAGCAAGGGAGTCATCCTTTCACGGCTCCTGCGGTCAGGCCCGCAACGAAGTGACGCTGGAAGATCAGGTACACGACGATGACGGGGAGGATCGCGATGAGGGACGCGGCAAACACGAGCCCCCACTGCGTGGAGTTTTGCCCGTGGAACAGCTGAATGGCGATCGGGAGGGTGCGTTTCGTTTCCGTCGAAATGACCGTGAGGGCCCAGGCGAACTCATCCCAGGTCGCCAAGAAAGTGAAGATCACGGTCGTCGCCAGCGCGGGCCGGGCCAGCGGCATCGCAAGGCGCCAGTAGCGGGTCCACACGTTCGCGCCATCGACCTCCATGGCCTCGTCGAGCTCACGCGGGATCCCCTCGAAGAAGCTGCGCAGCAGGAAGGTGTTGAGCGCCAGGTTTCCAGACACGTAGAACAGCACGAGGGCCCACAGGTTATCGATGAGGTGCAGCTGCTTGGTGAGCACGAACTGCGGGATGATCAGCATCATCGAAGGAATCATGAGGCCGAGGAGCAGGGCGCGGAAAAACCACTCCTTGCCCGGGAAATCGAAGCGCGCGAACGCGTAGGCCATCATCGAGGAGAGCCACACGGCCAGCACCGTCGAAGTCACGGACACGAACGCCGAGTTCAAGGCATAGCGGGAAAAATCCTGCGTCGTCCACGCCTGCACGAAGTTGTCAACCGTGCCCGGGTCGGGGATGAACTTCGGGGGTGTCTCCAGGACGTAAGCCTGCGGCTTGAAGGCCGTCGACACCATGTAGGCGAAGGGCAGGATCATGACGATCGCGCCCACCGTCAGGACGACGAAGCGCAGCGACGTTCCCGCGGCGCGAATCGTCTTACGAGGCGTGCTCATGCTCCAGCCCTCTCATCGTCACGGTTCAACACCTTGAGCTGAACAATCGAAATGATGAACACGAGGATCGTCAGGACGACCGCAATCGCCGAACCATACCCGAAGTTGAGGTCGGAGAAGGCGAGGCGGTACATGTAGGTCAGCAGCACCTCGGTCTGGCCGTTAGGCCCGCCCTTTGTCATGAGCAGCACCGACGTGAAGACGTTGAGACCGCCGATCACCAGCATGACGATGACGAAGACGGTGGCCGGCCAGATCGCAGGAACGGTCACGGCCTTGAAGCGCTGCCACCAGTTCGCCCCATCGACGAGGGCGGCCTCCTCCAGCTCCCTCGGCACCCCCTGGAGGGCGGCAAGGAAGATCATCATCGACCAGCCGATCCCCTTCCACACGCCCAGCGCGCAGATCGCGATCATCGCCGTCCAACGGTTCGACAGCCACGAGGTGTCCCCCGCGCCCAGGTGGGCGCTGCCCAGCATGTAGTTGATGAGGCCCTGGTCGGCGAACAGGTACTTGAAGAGCAGGGAGACAACCACCCAGGACGTGACCACAGGCAGGTAGTAGAGCACCCGGAACAGGGGCTGGAGCGGCGCCTTCGAGCGCAGCAGCATCGCGACGGCAAGGCCGAGGACGATCTGCGGGGGCACCGTCAGAGCCATGTAGATCCCGGAGTTACCCAAACCCGTCCAAAAGGACGGGTCATGGAAGGCCTTGACGTAATTGTCCAGTCCGACGAAGTCCGAGTTCGAGCCCTTCACGATGTTCCAGTCGTAAAAGCTCATCTGCCCCGACCGCACCATGGGGTACAGGATGCACAGGGCGAACAGGATCATGCCCGGGGCCAAGAACAGGTAGGGGGCCACCGGGTTCCTCCGGGAGGAACGCCGACGCGCCCGAGGCGCCACGGCCTCGGGCGCGGTGGGGGTGCTCATGAGGTGTCCTTTCCCGGGCCCAGCCCCGCGCGTGGGGGGCCGGGCCCGGTGAGTGGAGCGCCGCCGGGTTACTTGGCGGAGCTCAGAAGCGGGTCGATCTGCTGCGCAGCCTTCGTCAGGGCTTCCTTAACGGTCACCTTGCCTTCGAAGGCGGGGGTCAACTCGGTCTTGAGGATCTCGTCAACCTTCCCGGCGTCGGGGATGGAGAGGCGAGACTTCGCGGTCTTGAGCTGCTCGGAGAAGATCTTGGTGCCCGGGGTCGCCTCGGCCTCCTCGGCCGCGTACTCGGCGACGACCGTCATCTGGCCGGCCTTGCTCATCGGCAGCTGGAATTCGCGCGACTGGGTGAACTCGAGGAACTTGTACGAGGCCTCGAGATCCTTGGTCTGCTCCGTGATGACGATGGACTCGCCACCGACGACCGAGATCGATCCGCCCTCACCGGCGGGGACCTTCGAGTAGGTGGGCTTGAAGTCCGGGTACGAACCCGCCCAGATCTGATCCATCCACGGGCCATCGAGGATCGTCGCGTACTCGCCGTTCGGCATGCCGTCCTGCGTCTTAGTTGCACCCTCGTTGCCGATGATGGCGTTGGGGATCTGCCCCTGCTGGTACAGGTCAACGAGGAACTGGACGCCGGCTACGGACTTATCGGAGTCCAGGTAGCCCGAGGCCTTGGTCTGGTCGGGATCAGAAATGTCGCCGCCCGCGCTCCAGATCCACGGCATGATGTTCCACTGCGAGATGTCCCCGTCGGCGAAAGCGTAGACCGAGCCGCCCGCGTCCTTCGCCTTGGCGGCGAGGTCCTTCAGTTCATCGAAGGTCTCGGGGGCCTTGTCGACGCCAAGCTTGGCGAGGGCATCGGGGTTGGAGATGAGCACGCGCGTATTCGTGTCCAGGGGCAGGCCGTAGTGGTGGCCGTTGTACAGGGTCGTGCCGAGCAGGCCCGGGTAGACCTTGGACGCCAAGGCCTCGTAGTTCGGCATGTTGCCGTCGAGCTGCTTGAGGACACCCAGCTTGGCAAACTGCGCGTTCCAACCGAGGTCGGTACGGATCAGGTCGGGCAGCTCCCCGGCCGCAGCGCCGGTCGTGAGCTTCTGCTTGAGGCCGTCGTAGGGCATGTCGACGTACTTGATGGTGATTCCGGGGTTGGCCTTCTCGAAGGCGGGGATGATTTCCTTTTCCAACGCGTCCTTCTGGGCGCTGTTGGAGCCCGCGCCGTACGTGCCCCACAGGGTGAGTTCGACGGTCGCAGAGCCAGAACCGGATCCGGAAGACGATGACTGGTCGGCTGTGTTGCCGCCACAGGCTGCAAGCATCGAGGCCGCAGCGAAAAGGGTGACACCGACGGTAAGGAGACGCTTCTGCTTCATTGCACTGTGCACTTTCTCGTGATCGCGACCACCATTGGCCGCTTACTACTAATTTCACCACGCAAAATTAGTTGTGTCAATAGGCTAGGCAAAATTGAAATTTGCATGTAGTCTTTCTTTCACCAGAAAGGAACGGTCATGACCTGGCAGCCCAAAGACGAGCTCGCTTCCGCGGTCGCTCTCGAAGTCCTCATCCACGGCCCACTCGGCCGCGCTGAGCTGGCGCGACGCCTCGGCCTGGCCCCCGCGACGCTGACGCGCATCTCGACGGAACTCATCGCCTCCGGCCTCCTCGCCGAGGTCCCCGAGGCCACCCAGCGAACCTCCGGCCGCCCCACGATCCCCCTCGACGTCGTCCCCTCCTCGCACTACTTCCTCGGCATCAAGCTGACGGACAGCGCCCTCGACGCCACCGTCATCGACCTGAAGGCGACACCCCGCGACTCCTACCGCGTCCCCCTCGAATCACTCACCCCCGTCCGCGTCGTCCGCGCGATCGCGGACCTGGCGCACCTCGCCCGCTCGTCGTACCGCATCGACGCGATCGGCATCGCCGTCGGCGGCATCGTGAACGCCGACGGCGCCGTCGAGTCGGCCCCCTTCCTCAAGTGGAACAACGTTCCACTCGCCTCCCTCATCTCCAAGGCCACCCACCTGCCCACCTTCGTCGCCAACGACTGTCCGCCTACACGCAGATCCAGCACTGGTTCGGGTCGGGCACCGGACATTCCAACTTTGCGGTCATCACGGTCGGCGTGGGCGTGGGATACGGATGCGTCGCTAACGGAGCACGCCTGGAGAACGAGGACTCGGGCATCGGACTCGTCGGCCACTGGCCACTCGATCCACTCGGCCCCATCTGCTCCCAGGGGCACCGGGGCTGCGCCGAGGCCATGTTGACGACACCCGCGATCTGCCGGGACGCGTCGGCCGCGCTCGGACGCCCGCTCGAGTGGAACGACGTCATCGCTCTCGCCTCCGACAAACACCCCGCGGTGACGGCGATTTTGGCGGCCTCGGGACGCGCCCTTGGCAGGCTCATCGGCCTGGTCGCGTCTCTCACGGCTCCGGAACTGGTGATCGTCGGCGGCGAAGGTGTCGCGCTCGCGTCGCTGAGCGGCGAGGCCCTGCGGGCCGGCATCGCGGAGGTGCGCGACCCGCGCGCCTCATCGATTCGCGTCACCCTCTCCGACGGCTCCAACGAGGCCTGGTCGCGCGGCGCCGGCGTCATCGCCTTGCAGGGTTTTATCGCATCACGGGCCGCGTAGCGCGTTCCGTCGCGGCGCTGCTGCGTCGGGCCTGCGAGGTCAGCCCGGTCAGCACGCCGGGGCGTTGGCTGGCAGGCTTCCCCTACACACTACCGGCTAACCGCGGCATAGGTCAACGCCGCCCTTCCCGGCCAAAAGCCGTCACGAGGCCAGTGTTCAAAGCACAACTCACCCACCCCCACAAAAGTCGCATGCAATTCCCGCAGAACCCACATCCACACTGGGCGCAAAACGGCAGAATTTCAACGATTCGATTTCATAACTTGAAATACCTTGAGGGGAATTGCATGCGAAATTTGTCCCCGGGTGATGACCAGCAACAGCGAAGACTGCGGACGCACATACACACGTTCACCATGAGGGCCTTCAGCGATTCTTCCGCAAAAAGTCCGCCCACTGCGGCCCGTCCCGCAGCAGTTCCGCAGAAAACTCGCCCAGCACACCCCCTCTCACCGCATGTGCGGTACAAAACTCGCCCAGCACACCCCCGTCAGCAGCATCTCCGGTACAAAACTCTCCCAGCACACCCCCGTCAGCAGCATCTCCGGTACAAAACTCTCCCTGCTCGCCCAAAATGGCCCAATTTGGCGCGTTTTGCCCATGCATGGCGAACTTTCTACCGCTGTCGCCACCAACAAGCAACGCAGGGCGAGTTTATTCACGCATGCGGATCGAACAGGCGGAGCAGGAGAATTCCTCTTGCGAGCTCAGCCGCCGTTGAGGCTCGGCATACTGCCACTGACCTCTACACCCCCATCATGGCGGCGCCCCTCATCGGCAGGGAAGATCAACATACAGCCGCCGACCTCTGCACCCACGATCCGCCGATAGTTGTTGACACCGGTGACCACAGGCAGGACCGGAATGAAAGAAAAAACGCCCATACGTGAGTTGTTGCGGGGCACCGTGAAATATTATTCGCCCCAGCACGCCCAAATAGGCCGATTTTCGACGATTGTGAGCATGCGTGGGCGGTTTTTGTTTCAGTGAAGCGCCGTTCCACGAACTAGAGCACCAAGCTGGGGCGATATTTCTTTCACCAGAACCCGTCTGAGCACCCATAGGCGGCGTCGGGGCCCGGGCACACCGGAACCACAGGCACCGCCGGCGTGGAGGGCCTAGCTGGGCTTCGAGGCGGGGCCTAGCCGGGCACACCAGAACCACAGGCACCGCCGGTGTGGAGGGCACGGGCGAGCTTCGAGGCGAGGCCTGGCTGCGGCACCCGTGGGCGGTGGCGGGGCCTGGCCGGACAACGAGCCGACGCGCAGAGCACACATCAGCGATCCGGCGCCGCCGGCGTGAAGGGCGCCGGAGGGACCGGAGGGCACGGGCGAGCTTCGAGGCGGGGCCTGGCTGCGGCGTCCGTGGGCGGTGGCGGGGCCTGGCCGGACAACGAGTCGACGCGCCGAGCGAAGCTCGCGGCGCGGACGACTCGCGGGCGGGCTGCCGCCCACGGCGCAGCCAGGCCCCACAGCAGGATCAGACGGCGCCCGGAACACCAGCGGGGCCACAAACACAGACACAACAAAGCGGGCCGGAACCCCTCGGTTCCGGCCCGCCCTCAATGCCCAGTGGTGATCAGCAGCGCGCGACGCGCGTCAGTAGTGCACGACCACCGTGTCGCCCATGTCAGTCCAGTCGTAGATGAACTTCGCCGCGTCGACGGGCATGTTCACGCAGCCGTGGGAGCCGCCGTAGCCGCTCCAGCCGAAGGAAGAACGCCAGGGGGCGCCGTGCATCGCGTACCCACCACTGAAGTAGGTGACCCACGGGACGCCTTCGGTCTCATACTTGGTGCCGTCGGCGTTCTCACCGCGCATGGTCTGCACGTCGTACTTGAGGTACACGTGGAAGGTACCGACGATGGTGGGCGTCTCGGGGGCACCGGGGACCATGTAGAAGGGGCCGCCGGCGACCTTGCCGCCGATGTAGGCGGTGACGGAGTTGTCGGAGAGGCTGATGTCGACCCACTTCTCGCCTTCGGCTGCCTGGTAGACCAGGTTTTCGGTGCCTTCGGCGACCTGCTTGGTCTCGGAGCCGGGCTCGACGTCGTCGTAGTGGAACAGGCCCTCGTACGCCTTGCCGTCGGTCATGGCGGCGACGACGTCCTTGGTGATCTGCTCGGTGTTGTTGGTCTTGAGGCCCTTCTTGCCTTCGCGGGCGACGGTCAGGACATTGCCTGAGGAGTCGACATTGTCGACGCGGTTCTCGGGCTTGACGTCGGTCTTTGCGGCCAGCGCGTTGACCCAGTCGGCGACCTTGACGGAGTTGATGGACGGGTCCTCGAGGCTGCCGTCATCCTTGGTGAGGAATTCGACCCACTTGACCTTGTCGGAGCGCTCGGCGGCAAAGGTGTCGATGCCGTCGGAGATTTCGATGGTCGTCTCGAGGAGGGCGTTGGCCTTCTCGGCGGCAGCCTGTGCGTTCTCCGTGGTGATGGAGGGTTCCATCTGGCGCACGCTCACGTCCTGGGTGACGGAGGTGAGGGTGGCGCCCGCCTGCTTGACGGCGGAGGCGACGTCCTCGGTGGACACGCCGTTGCCGTTCTGCGCGGGGGTGACGGTGAAGGATTCGCCGTCCTCGGCAACAACGACCGCAGCATCCTTCATTTCCGAGGTGAGGGTCGAGTTCGCGGTTGCCGCGAGCTTCTTGATCGACTCTTCGCTGACGGTGACGACGGGTTCAACGTCGCGCTCGGAGAAGAGGGCGCTGACGAACGCGGGCAGGGACGTGGAGCCCTTCATTGCGGCGTCGGCGGTCTCATCGGCCTCGACCGTGATGCCTGCTTCGTTGAGCGAGGCCTCGGTGGTCTTACCTTCGACGGTGAGCGTGACCGTCGCGGCGTCGGCGCGCTCGCTGACGGCGGCGATCACCTGGTCGCGGGTCATGCCCGCGACGGGTGTGCCGGCGACGGTCGTGCCCGGCAGGGCGCGCCCGGAGTAGTTGGCGGCGTAGACGACGCCGGCGCATACGACGAGGAGGACGAGGGCGCTCACGACGCCAATCGCCCATCTGGTTTTCAAGGATAGTTTTTTGAGCATCGTTTCCTATCGTATAACCTCATGCATGCCCACGCGGAAATTCCGTTGAATTTTCAGCTGCGTTATCTGCCACAAGGAATTAAGCGCAATCTAGCCATTTCAACCGACAAACGTGATTTTTGCCGCGAGGTCCCTTGCTACCTGCGAGAACGCAAGAGCTTATCCTGGTTGTATATGCGTTCGCCGTCGACTTTGGGAGGCTCATCATGGCTGCGCCGCGACTTCTTGTTGTGCCGGGAGGCACCGCTATTGGCGCTGTCGCCCTGGCGAATGCGTCGATTCATAAGCTCGTGGAGCTCTACGAGGAGCGCCAGGCCGACCCGAATCATCCGGCGCCGCACACGGTCGTGATCCTGCGCGCCCCGGAGGATGTGCCCCCGGCGACGCTTCGTGGCTCCGCGGTGTCCCCCGAGGAGGCTTTCCCTCAGGATCGCTACCCCGGCCTCGCCGAGGCGATCAACGCGGACCCGCATTTCTTCGACGGCATCGACCTGGTCGTCCCGACGTCGGGGTCGAGCGCAGGCACCCCCCGCCTCGTCGGCCTGTCGATCGAGGCGCTCATGGCCTCGGCGAAGACGACCGAGCTGGCTCTGGAGGGCCCGGGCCGTTGGATTCTGGCGATGCCGGCGCACCACATCGCGGGCGCGATGATCCTGCTGCGCGCGGCGGTCGCGGAGACGAACCCGCAGATCGTTGACACCTCCGAGGGCTTCGACCCGCGCACGCTCCTGCCTGCGATTCAGGGCGCCACGCAGGACGACATGCCCGGTTACCTGTCGCTCGTGCCGACCCAGCTCGCCCAGTGCCTCGACGCTGGCGAGGAGGTCGTGGGGCCGATGCGCTCGCTGGCGGCGATCCTCGTGGGCGGGGCGGCAACGAACCAGCATCTGCTCGCCCGCGCGACGGAGGCGGGCCTGAAGGTGCGCCTCACCTACGGTATGACGGAGACGGCGGGCGGCTGCGTGTACGACGGCAAGCCCCTGCCGGGCACGTCGGTGCGCGCGGTGGATTGGGACGGGCGCACGCGCCTGGCGATCCACGGCCCGACGCTGATGACGCGCTACCTGGACGCGGAGAGCCCCTTCTTCGACGAGGGCGGCCATCGTTGGCTGCTCACCGGGGACCTGGGCATTATCCGGGCTTCGGGGACGGTGGAGGTGCGCGGTCGCGCGGATGACGTGATCGTCTCGGGTGGCCTGTCGATCGCGCCGGGTCCGGTGCGCCGCACGGTGCGTTCCTTCGAGGGCGTGTCGGATGCGTGGATCATGGCGACCCCGGATGAGAAGTGGGGCCACGTGGTGACCGCGCTGGTGGTCCCCGAGCAGGTGCCGTCGGATTCGTTGGAGATGGCGGAGCTCGGCTCTGCGATCCGCGAGCATGCGGCGGCGCACATTGGGCGCGCGCAGGCTCCTCGCCGGATTGTGGCCGTCGAGGCCCTGCCCTATCTGGGCTTCGACAAGATCGACCGCGCCGCCGCCGCGCAGGCTGCGGCCGAGGCCTCGGGCACCGAGCGGGAGTGGGTGCGCTAACCCGCTGCCCGGACCCGCGCCCGCTCCAACTACACTGGTCGGCATGGCTTCCGTTTCTGACTGGATTGAAGGCGCTCGCCTGCGCACCCTCCCTGCCGCCGCCGCACCCGTGATCGTGGGTTCTGCCGCCGCGCACTACCTGGGGGGCTTCGACGCCGTGCGCGCTGCCCTGGCGCTGCTGGTGGCGCTGGCCCTGCAGGTGGGGGTCAATTACGCGAACGATTATTCGGATGGCATTCGCGGCACGGACGACAACCGCAAGGGGCCCGCGCGCCTGACGGGCGGCGGCCTCGCCAAGCCGAAGACGGTCCTGGCGGCCGCGCTCGGTTCGTTCGCGGTGGCCGGCGTGGCGGGCCTCGCCCTGGTTGCCGTGTCGGGTACCTGGTGGCTGATCGCGGCGGGTGCCGCGGCGGTCGTGGCCGCGTGGTTCTACACGGGCGGCAAGCATCCCTACGCGTACATGGGCATCGGCCTGTCCGAGCTCATGGTCTTCGTGTTCTTCGGTCTACTGGCGTGCGTGGGCACGACGTGGACGCAGGTGCAGTCGGCTCCGTGGTGGCTGTGGATGAGTGCCTCGGCGCTGGGCCTGCTGTCGGTGGCGCTGCTGATGGCCAATAACATTCGTGACATTCCGACGGACCGCGAATCCGGAAAGATGACGGCGGCCGTCCGCCTGGGCGACCGGGCGTCGCGCTGGGTGTTTGCGGCGTGCGCGTGGCTTCCGGTCGCGATGATCGTGGCCGTCGGCGCTGCGGTCGATTTGCATCCGCTGGCGACGTGCGCGCTGGGCGTGGGAGCGGCCGCCTGGGCGGTCGGTGTGAGCCTGCCGGTCCTCACCGGCGCCTCGGGCCGCGAGCTCATCGCGGTGCTGCGCAACACCGGTTTTTTCACGCTCTCCTGGAGTATTCTCGCGGCCCTTGCCCTCGTAATTTCCTAGGTTTTCATGGACGAGGCCGGGGATCCTTGCGCTCGCAGGGTTTCCTCGGGTGATGAAAAACGACCATCTGTCAGATAGGATGACTTACAGCACTACTCACCGTTTCAGCGGAGGCCACGATGAGCAATGATTCCTACACGCCGGGCGCGCACGCCCCGACGGGCACGGACGCCCTGGGTTCGGTGATGAAGCCGTGAACTGGTTTAATATTCTTAAATGGGATCCTGCCCCACTTCAGGAACTTTCCATTGTCTGCAGCACAAAGCAGAAGCAGCTGCAGGCTACCACTGACAGCCTCGTGACCAAGCTCAATGGCCTGACCGGCACTGGACGGACCGTCACTGCCGTCCAGAACCAGCTCCGCAAGCGGATCAAGAGTATTGAAGAGCAAGTCAACTACTTGATCGGCTTGAGCGAGATCGCCTCAGAAGGTGCACAAGGTATTGCCGAGATCAAAGCCGATGTCGAAGATATCAAGCAGCTCGCAGCCTCCCTCAGCGTTCATATCAATACAAACGGTATCGCCTCATTCATCGACTCCGTCCTCCGCGAGGTCGGCGAAATGATCACGGATCCGCTCGCGGGTTTGAAACGAGCAGCCATAATTACTCAACGAATCAACGACGTCACGAAACAGGCTGAGCCCTCGAAGCCGAGCTCGCCGGCATGATCGATTCTTTGAACGCGGGCACATTTGACAACGGCGTGAATTACTCTGCCACCGCGCGATCACGCCCTACCCTCCCACCGGCTGACGCATCCGAACAACAGGTGGCTGCTTGGTGGAGTTCTCTATCCGACAAAGACAAAGAGTGGCTGATTCAGAAATACCCTGAGAAGATTGGCAATCTTGACGGCGTCGACTTTACGTCGCGCGATAAAGCAAATCAAATTGCTCTCCCAGAGCAACTGTCCAAGGCCGAGAAAGAACTGGCAGAGTATGAGGCAACGCATGCCCCTTCAATGTTTGATTTCGAGCATGATCGCCTAAAGAAGCGCGTCGAGGCACTGAGAACAATTAAGCAGACCCTTAATAAGCCAACGGGCGGAGTCCCCCGCTACCTTGTCGCCCTTGACACTCAGGCCCGAACGTCTTGGCTGCCGTCTCTCGAAACAACCCGGACACCGCCGATCACATCGGCGTCATCGTCCCAGGTATGACCACAAATGTCGCAAGCTCGCTTGACGACTACGATGACAAGGCTAAAGTCATGCACGACGAAGCCGCTAAGAAGAATAACGGAAGCGTCGCCATCATCGAATATCTTAACTACGACGCACCGCAGCACGTTACCGTTGCCTCAACACATCAGGCAGAGGTCGGAGCAGATCGCCTTGCAGGTTTCCTGACCGGCATGGATGCATCGCGCGAACACGGGAAGGGCGACGCACATATCACGGTCGCCTCTCACTCCTACGGTTCTACAACTGCCGGGATCGCCGCTACCAAGGTTCCAGGCGGAGTCATCGATGATCTCGTCCAGTTCGGTTCCCCCCCGGCTCAGGTGTCCAGGATGTCGCTGAACTCCACGTTCCAAAGGGACATGCTTGGGTCAGCACAGCTCCATACATGCACGACGTAATTCAGGGAATTGGCCCCGATATCACATTCGGTAAAAACCCTGGCACGATGCCCGGCTACAGGCAACTCTCCGGCGACGTTGGCCCGACTCTCCCAGTGAGTACTTTCATTGGCGAACACAGCTCATACTTTAAAGCGGGCACCGGGGCATTGAACGACATCTCAAGCGTTGTTGCTGGAGTCAAGCAATGATACCCCGACGACTCATCGCCTTTTTGATTCTTTTTCCAATCTCATTAGCACTAACCGCCTGCACAACACTTTTTGGAGGACTAGGCATGAACCCACAAGACGCCGAAACCCTGAAGCACGCCCAGCAGATGAAGTCCATCGAGGCCTTCCAACGCGACATCGAACCCGCCATTATCGCCGCGCGTGACGCGGTCATCAACTCTGAGAACATTCGCGCATATTACGGGGAAGATAACATCAACGAACACACTGTCGGGGATGAACGTCTCTACACGATGGTCGCCACTCGTTACTTTTTCGAGGAGGCTGACGTCGACAAGGTCCGCTCGGCCATCGACTCGCACCTGAAGCCGCTGGGCTTCACGATCATGGAAGACCAGTACGTCTTCAACGGAAACACACGGACCGAAATCTACTGGCTCAACGAAAAGTACGGGGCTACTATCAGCATCCAAGTCTCGCCCGATGTTGACAGCTCCTACGGCTACCGGGCAGTGGACCTTCTGAGCGATGGCTCCGTCTCTGACCCCACCCAGCTCCTTGAACTACCCGGACGCACTCCCGCCTGGTTCGATCCCAGCGTCGTTCCCCTGAATGAGTAGCATCAGTGCCTCGTCTCGGTAAGACTCTCACTTTGGTGAGCTGCGCCCTCCTGGCACTCTTTACTGCCTCGTGTTCGATCAATCCTTGGCATGCTGAGGCCCTCAGTAAGGCTGCTCGCATGAACTCCATCGAGGAGTTCGGGCGCGACATTGAGCCCACCATCATCGCCACGCGCAATGAGGTGGTAACAAGCGCCAACTTCATTCGACGTCAGGCGAAGGACAGTATCTCAGACCAACCCGCTGGGAAGAAACATCTCTACACCTTCGTATCGTCTCAGTACTTTTTCGCGGAGCAGGACGTCACCTCCTTACGGTCGACGTTTGACAACAAGCTCTCTCCTCTCGGTTTCACACTGGAGGAGAGCATCAACGACAAGCAACACATCACTTGGCTTCTGTGGAAGAACACCAAGTACGGTGTAACTGTGACGGTTCGCGTTCATAACACGGGAGAGGCCGTCTTCTACTACTCGACCAAGCCGCTCAAGTCGGACGGCTCAACGGAAGACCCCAAGCAACTTCCCGAGATTCCCGGCCGCGTACCCGACTGGGCTCCTGACCCGACTCCTCAATCTACATGACACACTCATTAGCAACCACACGCCGAGGAGCGCGACCACTCGCGCTCCTCGCGTGCGCCCTCCTGGCGCTGTGCACGGCCTCGTGCGCGGTCTTGTACGGGGGTTCCTCTGGCATGAATCCGCAGCACGCCGAAGCACTTCGCCAAGCAGACCAGATGGAGTCCATCGAGGCCTTCCAGCGCGATATCGAGCCGGCCCTCATTGCCGCGCGTAACGAACTACTCACCAGCGAGAACATCCGCACGTACAGCGGCGGTGATCATATTACTTCGATTCCGTACGCTGACCAGCGCCTGTACGCCATGATGAGCAGGCACTACTGGTTCGAGGAGCGCGACGTCGACAAGGTGCGTTCCACCATCAACTCTCACCTTGAGCCGCTGGGATTCACCATGACGGAGAAGGAGGAGCACACGGCTGACGGGGATACCCACGCTAACTTCTACTGGACGAACGCGCGCTATGGGGCGACCGTGAGTGTCCTCGTCGGCCAAGTCATGAATAGCTCCTACTTCTACTACACCGCGCCTCTTCGCTCCGATGGCTCAGCGGAGGACCCCAAGAAGCTCTTCGACACGCCCGGACGCACCCCCGACTGGTTCGATCCGAATACCGTGCCAGAGCGGCAGTGATGATGCGACAAGCGGAAGCACGCCGACGAGCGCGCTCTCCTGGGCGGTCGGTGTGAGCCTGCCGGTCCTCACCGGCGCCTCGGGCCGCGAGCTCATCGCGGTGCTGCGCAACACCGGTTTTTTCACGCTCTCCTGGAGTATTCTCGCAGCCATTTCCCTTGTGATTTCCTAGTTTTTCATGGACGAGGCCGGGGCTCCGCATGCGGGCATGGCCTCGCTGGGTGATGAAAAACGACCATCTGTCAGATAGGATGACTGACAGCACCACTCACCGTTCAAGCGGAGGCCACGATGAGCAATGATTCCTACACGCCGGGCGCGCACGCCCCGATGGGCACGGACGCCCTGGGTTCGGTGATGAAGCCGTGAACTGGGCAAGTGTTCTGGATTGGGATCCCGCTCTCCCCTTCGGGAGTACTCCTCTAAGTGCACCACTATGCAGCAGCAGTTGCAGACTGTCGCTGATGAACTTGTCGCCGACCTCAATAGCCTGACCGGCACTGGACACACCGTCACGGCCGCCCAGGACAAGCTTCGCAAGCGCATCAAAGCGATCGAAGACCTGGTTAACTACTTCATCAGCGCCAGCGAAATCGCATCAGAGGGAGTGCAAGGTATCAGCAAGATCAAGGCTGATATCGAGGACGTCAAGCAGTTAGCGGACTCGTACAGCATCCACATTGATACGAGCGGCGTTGCCTCTTTCCTCCGTTCTATCGCCGACGAGTTCATCGATTTCCTGAAGGATCCCCTTAATCGCACTAAGCTCCTGGGGCGTATCGCTGAGCGTATCGCCGCAATTATTGTCGAGGCTGACGCTCTCGCTCTCGAGCTTGCGACGATGATCGTAGCGCTCGATAAAGGGACGTTCGATAACGGCGTGCATTACAGCGCTACGGGAACCACTCGCCCGTCACTGCCCGAAGAGCGCTTCTCCTGAGCAAGTGGCTTCCTGGTGGAACGCTCTGTCCGACAAGGACAAGCAGTGGATGATCGAGCAGCATCCTGACATCATCGGCAACCTTGATGGTGTCGACTACACGTCGCGCAGCCAGGCAAACCAGATCATGCTTCCACGCCACAAGAAGCAGGCCGCGGAGGACCTCCAAAAGTTCTATGACACTTACGGCACTCCTGACCCTTCGTCACCTAATGCTGCTTTCCTGCTCTCTGAAGAAAAGCGACTGAAAGACCGCGTGACGGCACTTGACAACATCGAAAACACCCTTAAGAAAGCGAAAGATGAGAAACCCCCTGTTCCGCGCTATTTGATGCAGCTGGACGCCTCCGGTCCGAACATTCTTGCGGCTATCTCTCAGAACAACCCGGACGAAGCTGACCACATCGGCGTCATCGTTCCCGGCATGACGACCAGCGTCGCAGGTAACGGCGAAGGTGGCTCCATCCTCGATTACGATGGGCACGCTACGGTCATGCGAGAAGCGGCAGAAGAAGCAGCAAAGCCCGGCGAAAAAGTCGCGATGGTCGAGTTCTTCGGATACGACGCACCAGGCAGTATCGTCGGAGCATCAAACACCTGGATGGCTCACAACGGCGCACCGAAGCTAGCACACTTCTTGAACGGCATCGATGCTGTGCGCGAGCACGGTGCTGGCGATGCCCACATCACCGTCGCCAGCCACTCCTATGGATCGACCACAGCCGGCATCGCCGCAACCCTGGTGGGAGATGGCGTCATCGACGATCTTGTCCAGTTCGGATCGCCCGGATCAGGCGTCCAGGACGTGGGCGAATTCCACGTCCCTGAGGGACACCTCTATGTGAGCGCTGCTCCCTACCTTCACGATGTGGTCCAGGGCGTCGGTCCGGATGACTGGTTCGGGAAGAACCCCGACACGATGGATGGCTACAAGCACCTCTCAGGGGACGTCGGTCCCGCTCCGAGCTCCTATTCACCGTGGGATCAACACAGCGGCTACTTCCAGAGGGACACCCAGGCGAACCAGGATATCGCCAGCGTCATTGCAGGGAACCCTCCCTCATGAGGAAGTTCTTCGTCCCCATTCTCGTATTTATTTCAACTATCGCATGCTCTGCGTGTACGCCATTTCTTGGAGGATCCATGACCCCGAGCACCCCCCCGGTGAAATCCATCGAAGCATTCCAACGCGACCTCGAGCCCACCATTATTGCGGCACGCAACGAGCTCGTCACCGCCGAGAACTTCATGGGTTACAAAAACGGTAACTTCATCGATAGCACCGGCTCCGCCCAGGGCCCGCTCTATTCTTTCCACACGCGGTTGTATTTCTTCACCGATCTGGACACCGACCATATCCGCGACACCTACAACAAACACCTCCTCCCCCTCGGATTCGAGCTATCCGAAAAACGCTGGACCTCCAACGGAGTTGATATCGTCCAATTCCTCTGGACCAACGAGGAGTACCACGCCGCCGTATCATCAACGTCACGGCTCGGCGAGCAAAGCGCGACCCGCTACTACACGGTAGGCAACCCCTCAGATGGATCCAACGGTGATCCCACACAGCTGATCGACCAGCCCGGACGCACTCCCGACTGGTTCGACCCTTCTCTCCCGCCCACAGACCATAAATGACGCAACGAGCAACCGCACGCCGAGGAGCGCGACCACTCGCGCTCCTCGCGTGCGCCCTCCTGGCACTGTGCACGGCCTCGTGCGCATTTATCCCGGGCGGGACCGGCAACCAGAGCGCTCCCCAGGTGAAATCCATCGAAGCGTTCCAGCGCGACCTCGAGCCCACCATCATCACGGCACGTAATGAGCTCGTCACCGCCGAGAACTTCATGGCGTACAAGAACAACTACTCCATCGCTCGCTACATGGAGGACGGAAAGACCGTATATTCCCTCCATTCACGCATGTTCTTCTTCACCGAGCTGGACACCGACCTCATCCGCGATACTTACAACAAGCACTTACTGCCCCTCGGATTCGAGCTCTCCGAAGATCGCTGGACCTCCGGCGGAGTTGAGATCGTTGACTACCTGTGGACCCACGAGGAGTACCACGCCGTGGTCTCGGCAACGACGCGACTGGGCGAGCAAACCTCCACCTACTACTACACGGTAGGCAACCCCTCAGATGGATCCAACGGTGATCCCACACAACTGATCGACCAGCCCGGACGCATCCCCGACTGGTTCGACCCCAACCTTCCGCCCTCAGGACAGGGATGACGCAACAAGCAACCGCACGCCGACGAGCGCGACCACTGCGCTACGCGCTGCGCGGGTGACTCGGCACGCCTAGCGGAACACCGAGCGGGTCAGCGCCCGCGGCGGTACAGGTATTCGTGCACCCAGTCCCCGGCGATACCGGTCGCAGCGGCGAGGACACAGATGAGGGCGATGGCCCGGAAGGCGCCCGATGCGAGCATCGGCGTGAACACGCCGATACCGATCGCTGCGCTGCCCTGCATGGCGAGGTCGTTCATGGCGACGGCGCGCCCGTTCTGCCCCGGAGCAACAGTCGCGAACACGGTGTCGTAGATGGGCGTAAACAGTGCGCCGAAGCCCGCGTAGATGAAACACATGGCGGCCGTGATAACCCACGGGCCCATGCTCATGCACAGCGCGATGAGGACGGTACCCGCGAGGATGAGGCTGACGCACGCGCGCACGGTCCGCCCGCGCCCGATGCGAGCCATGACGGCGCCCGACGTCATGGCCGTGGCCAGCGCGACGCAGTAGGCGGGCAGCAGGCGCACGGACACCTGCGCGGGGGTGAGCCCGTAGTTGGCGGCACCAATGCCGTTCATGAGGGGCGCGACCGTGAAGTTCATGCAGTAGACGATCACGATGAGGCTGATCGAGCGCGCCCAGGGGACGTTCGTGAAGAAGGAGCGCGTGATGAAGGGGGCGCGCGCACGCCCGATGTAGCGCCAGAAGAGAACGCCGCCGAGGACGAAGCCGGCGATGAGCCACCAGCGCGGGTTCGCAGCGACCAGGGTGAGCAGCAGGGCCAGCGAGGAGAAGATCGCGAGACCGACGAGGTCGACGCGCCCGGCGCGGGCACGCGCAGGGACTCGGCGCCCCATGATCGGCAGGAACGCGAGGCCGGCCAGGGGAATGAGGAGGAGGAGCGCCCAGTTGATCTCGGCGAGAATGCCGCCCGAGAGCATGCCGATCGCAGTGCCCCCCTGGAAGGCGGCGCACATGAGGCCGACGTAGAGTCCTCGTTTCTTCGGGTCACGGATGGCGGTCGCCAGGATCATGTACGCGGAGGCGGCGGCCTGGTACCCCAGTGTCTGGAGGGCACGAGCGACGATGACACCGACCAGGGACGAGGAGAAGGCAAATCCGAGCAGGGAACCGGCAACGATCAGCGCGATCCCCACGTCGACGATGCGACGCAGCGGAATGAAATCTCCGAGTGTCCCATACAGGAAGCAGGCGACGCCGAGGACGATGCCGGGGATCGCGGTGATGAGGCCGGAGGCGTCCCCAGCCCCGATGTCCTGGGCGACGCGCAGGTAGACGAGGTTGAATCCCTGCAGGGAGACGGTGCCGAGCGCGTAGATGCCGAGGAGCGGGAGAAGGACCCGCGCGGGGCCATCGGCCAGTTCACCGTCGGTCGCGATGGTGCGCACGTTGACCGCAGGAGCCGAGGCGGCCCCGCGGATCACCTGTGAGGGTACGGTGTTGACGCGGTAGGTTGCCCCTGCCGCGCGTGATGAGATGAAGAACCGAAGCGTGCGCACGGCGATTAGTTCACCACAAATCAAAGATTTAGCAGTATTGCAGGAAACTAGCATCCAAATAAAGCAACACTTAAATAGCGACATCGCCCGCAGCCCACCGCACACCCCGCCCACAAGGTGTCGAAGCGCACATCATCAGCCGTGCGACGTGGCACAATGGAGCAACCACTCGCAAAGGAGCCCTCATGGAACGCGTCATCGTCGTCGGTTCTATCAACCAGGACGTCACGGTCACAGTCGACCGCTTCCCACAACCCGGCGAAACACTCTCCGGCTCATCCCTGACCTACAGCCTGGGCGGCAAAGGCGCGAACCAGGCGGCCGCCGCCGCACACTCGGGCACCACCGTCGCCTTCGTGGGCGCCGTCGGCTCCGACCCGTCGGGCCAACGCCTGCGCTCCGACCTGGCCTCCCACGGGGTCGATGTGACGCACCTGCGCGAGGTCGAGGGACCCTCCGGGACCGCCCTCATCACCGTCGCCGCCTCCGGGGAGAACACGATCATCCTGGACGCCGGCGCGAACGCCACCGTGACGGTCGAGCCAGCCAAGGCCTCGTTGTTCCCCTCCCCCGCCGACATCGTCGTCCTACAGGCCGAGATCCCCGCCGAGGCGAACGCCGCCGCCCTCGCGTGGGCCCACTCCTTCGGCGCGCGCGTCTTGCTCAACCTGGCTCCCGCGCGCCCCACCGACGCCGACTTCATGGCACGCGTCGACATCCTCGTCGTCAACGAAACGGAGGCAGGCCTGACACTCGGCATGCCCGCCCCCGCCAGCCCCACGGAGGGGGATCGGCATCGCGCGCGCGCTGCGAGGCCTCGGCCCCAAGCACGTCATGGTCACCCTGGGAGCGGACGGCGCCGCGTGGGCGTCGGGCAGCGAGGCCGGGCACTGCCCCGCCCTCACCCTCGGCGAGGCCGTGGACACCACCGGGGCCGGGGACGCCTGCGTGGGCGCACTGGCGGCCGCGATGGCCCTCGGCAAGCCCTTCGACGAGGCCGTGGCCGACGGAATCCGGGCCGGATCGACAGCCGTCCTCGCGCCGGGGGCCGCGCCCTCGTACACGTCACTCCCCCGCGTCACGCGGTCCTAACTACCCCGTTTGCTCCCGGAGTGAACGCCCCAGCGTGAGCAGACACACCCCCGTAGACTAGGGACATGCTCAGGATCGTCCTTGTCGTCGCAATGCTCGCCGTCACCATCTACGCGGCCGCGGACTGGCACCGCACGCCTGAAGACGAGATGCCCGGCAAGATCGCCAAGCCAATCTGGCTCATGATCATCCTGTTCACCGCGACGATCGCCGCCATCGGCCCCATTGCCTGGCTCGTCCTGCGCTGGGTATCCCGCGCGGAAAAGGCTCAGCAGAAGCAGGCCGAGGCCCCGAAGCGCCCCTCCGCGCCCGACGACGACCCGGAGTTCCTGTTCCGCCTTGAGCGCGACATTCAGCGTAAGCGCCGCGAGGACGAGCGCCGCGAGGACGAGCGCCGCGAGCAGGAACGCCACAAGCGCTCCGGAGATGAGGGGACCGACCCCACCGAGGATTCCGGCGACGAGGCTAACTAGGGGGCTATCACCGCACACCTCGCGTGACGAGGCGTTGCGAGCGCTACCGCACTAGCCTTGCCGACGTCCCCTCACGCGGCCCCGAAACAGGCGCGATGCGCACCCGTTGACCCATTTAACGGACACGGTTGCGCCCCGTTGTGGGCGCGCACACCGCGCCCACAACAATCACATCAGCGGCGCAGATCCGCCTGCGAGTCCCCCGGCGTCATATCCTTCGCAATCGCAACGAGATCCGCCGCAGGCTCCGCATACGACGTCCCCACGAGCGTCGCGCCCGAGAAAATGAACGACGTGATCGACGCGAGCGCACAGTGACGCGACTTCGGCGCGTGGGCGAGCGGCTGACCGTTCACGAAGCGCGTCAGCGTCACGATCGGGTTCTGGTGCGACACGACGAGAGCCTCGTGCCCACGGGCCGCACGCAGGGCCGAGGAGAGGGCAGCACTCATGCGCGACGCGATATCGCGGTACGGCTCTCCCCACGAGGGACGCAGCGGGTTGCAGTAGTACTTGAAGTACTTGGGGTTCGCCAGCATCGCCCGATTCGAGTTCACCGGCATACCCTCAAACACGTTGTCGGACTCGATCAGACGCGGATCCGACTCAATCGTCAACCCGTACGCCGCCGCCGTCGGAGCCGCCGTCAGCTGCGCGCGCAGCAGCGGCGAAGAAATCACGCGCGTAATATCCGCACCCGAATCCACCAGGTACTCCGCGGCCCGGGCAGCCATCGAATGACCCAACTCAGTCAGCCCAAAACCGGGCAGACGCCCGTACAAAACACCGTTCGGATTGTCCACTTCACCGTGGCGCATAACGTGAATAATGGTGCGTTCCATGACACCCAAGTATAGGGCCCCGGATACACGAGAGGCCCGACCAAATGGCCGGGCCTCCGCTCGCTCACTTCTTGTTGCGACGCTGGTGACGCGTCTTGCGCAGGAGCTTGCGGTGCTTCTTCTTCGCCATGCGCTTGCGGCGCTTCTTGATGACGGAGCCCATGGGGTTCCTCCCTCGTAGTGTGTGCGGCAGAGGTACTACCGCTGATGGATGATGGGTGCCCGAGCCGGGCACATCGTGCCTATACTACCCGCCAATGACGCGAGCCTGGTCACCAGAGTGATCCGCCATACCAGCCTGGATCATCTGGGCGACCGCGGCCTCCGGGACTCGGAAGCTCTTTCCGACGCGAATCGCGGGCATTTCGCCACTGTGAATCAAGCGGTACACAGTCATCTTAGAGACGCGCATGATGTCCGCCACTTCCGTGACAGTCATAAAGCGCGGCGCCGACTGCTGTTCCATTAATGACTCCCAGATATGCTCGCGAGGCGCGCTAAACCCGATTCGTTCACCGCTTACGTAGCCTCACGAAATATACTACTGCCCAACCACATGGAAACTGCAACTTTGTCCACTTTTGTTGCAGAGTCGTTAAGGAGCATCGATGGCACCGGCACGCAAGGGTCGTCAGCAGCGAGGGAAGACACCTCGCTTACGTCCCGAACCCGGCGCAACACGCTCCCTGCTGCGCGGACGAGCCACGGCCTCGTCCCCCGCGATCTCAGAGGAAACCCTCAGCCCCCCCAACCCTCCCCGTCGTCCGCCGCGTTCCCGGTGGCCCCCAAAACCCGCACGGTGAGGTGCCCACCACAGCCGTACAGCGCGTACGCGCCTGGCTGTCCAAGCAGGCCCGCTACTCACCCGCGCGCCTCGCGCTCGGCACCTTTGCGCTCATCATCGGCGTCATCACGGCTCTCCTGATGTTGCCAATCTCCTCCTCGTCCGACACGCCCGCCCCCTTCGTCGACGTTCTCTTCACCGCCGTGTCCGCCGTCTGCGTCACCGGCCTGACCACCGTCGACACCGCAACCTACTGGTCCCCGTTCGGCCAAGCCGTCATCGCCGTCGGCATCGTCGTCGGCGGCCTGGGCGTCATGACACTGGCATCGATCCTCGGCTTCGCCGTCTCCCGCCACCTCGGCCTCACCCAGCGCATGCTTGCCACGCAGGAAACCGGGACGGGCGCCATGGGCCAGATCTCCACGCTCCTCAAAGCAGTCATCGCCACGTCGCTGACCATGCAGGCCTTCCTAGCCGCCATGTTCCTGCCCCGATTCCTCGCCATGGGCTTCGACCCCGCGCGCGCCCTGTGGGACGCCGTGTTCATGGCGATCTCCGTGTTCAACAATGCCGGTTTCGTCATTCTTCCGGACGGGCTCGCACCCCACGTCACCGACTGGTGGATGCTGGTCCCCATCATCTTGGGCACGACCGTGGGCGCCATTGGCTTCCCCGTCATCATGGATGTCGCGAAGAACTTGCGCACTCCCCGCCGCTGGCGTCTCCACACGAAGCTGACGCTGTCCACCTACCTGATCCTGGCTTTCGTCGGGGCCCTCGCGCTGGCCCTCACCGAATGGCACAACCCGACAACACTCGGCGCGATCGATACGCCGTCAAAGATCCTCAACGCCATGCTCGCCGGCGTAAACTCCCGTTCTTCTGGTCTGTCCGCGCTCGACGTGGGCGCCATGCGTTCGCAGACCCACTTCGTTCAGGACATCCTCATGATGATCGGCGGCGGCTCCGCGTCGACCGCGGGCGGCGTCAAGGTCACAACCTTTGCTGTCCTCGTCCTGGCCGTCATCGCGGAGGCGCGAGGCGACCGCGACATCGAGACCTTCGGCCGCCGCATCCCCACCTCCACAATCCGCCTGTCGGTTGCCGTGTCCTTGCTGGGCCTGGCACTTGTCGCCGTCTCCGTTGTCCTGCTCCTGTCGATGACGGACTACACGCTCGACATCATCCTGTTTGAGACCGTGTCCGCGTTTGCGACCGTCGGCCTCTCCACGGGCATCACCCCCATTCTGCCCACCGGCGCCAAATACGTGCTCATTTTCCTCATGTTCGCGGGCCGCACAGGCTCCATGACCGTGGCCGCAGCACTAGCCCTGCGCCAGCGCTCCCGCGTCATCCGCATGCCCGAAGAACAGCCCATCATCGGCTAACCCGTCGCGGCTGCGGGCTTTGTTGTGGCGCGCCTGCCGGGCTTTCGCTGGCGTCTCGGTTGCGGGGGCCGGTAGCGGGGCGATGTTGCGGCCTGGTGGCAGCGAAGAGATTAACCACTGGATCGGGGTGACATCCAGCATCATCGCTGCATGAGGCAGCGCCCGGCCGGATTCGTAGGACCGCTAGAACAACCGGACGACTCCAAACGGCCGCGCATGTAACTAGTGGGCCACTGCGTGGGCACCGACACACGCACTTGAAACCCCCAGCACCAATGCACGGCGGCTGACACTCACACTTGAAACCCACAGCACCAATGCACGGCGGCTGACACTCACACTTGAAACCCACAGCACCAATGCACGGCTCCAACCGCCCAAAACAGGCCCATTCGCGCCCGCAAAGGCGACGCCGGTTTCACTACCCGCACCAACCACACCCGCAAGGGCGACGCCGGTTTCACGAACAGCCGGCGAACGCACGCGGTTTCACCACCACACGGCCCCCGACTCCCATCACCGCGACTTATCCACAGGCGTGATGCTGAACGCCAGATATCCACAGGGACACAATTCCAGCTTTTCATCTTGCTCCCGCGGAGCGATCATCCATCAATCAGGCCCATATCTGCAGCTACACATGGTGGTGTCCAATTGTTACCTGAACTCGTCACATCCATCAGATCATCGCTTCGCGTTGTTGGCATTCATGGAACGAAAGTGCAGCTACATCGCCTCAGAAAGAACGGCGACGTTCTGAGGATCATGCCAGGCATTTACCTGCCAGCGGGAATCCTCACCGTCACCTCATCAACCGAACGCCAAGAAATTACATTCATCGCGCGTTTAGCCGCCCTGAGCATCCGCTATCCCACGTATGTTCTGAGTGGCCCGAGTGCCGCTTTTCTCCTAGGGTTACCGACCGCATGCCGCTTAAAGGATCTGTTCGTGTACACAAACAGCCTTAATGGAACAAGAAAGATCGTATTTCCTCATGTTGTAACTCCTGACGGAACTAGAATTCCCGGAACTACAATCAGCACGTGCCGTCCAAGCCATCCCGTTTCCTCCATCGAATACTTGGGTTTCCGCATCGCGACACCGGCACGCGTTCTCGTTGATTGCGCACGCCTATTGAGCGACAAGCGTGGGTTCCCCATCGCCTGCGCAGGTTTAGCCAGGGCATGCCATTTTGATCGTTTCCACCAGGAAGCATCGCGGGACCGCGAGGATGAGGCACGCAGGGAGTTTCACCAGGCCTTGGATGACACTCCACGTAACGCCAGAGGACGCAGGCACGCCCGATGGATCATCGACCACGCTGACGCTGGATGCGAGTCTCCCGGCGAGGCCCTGGTCCTCCTCGCTTTGCTGCACGCGGGCATCAATGGGTTGGCAACACAGGAAGAAGTCCACATTGACGGCCACACGTACTTCATCGATATCGCATTGCCTGACCTGAAGATCGCCATCGAGTTCGATGGGCGCATCAAGTACGGGGAGACCGTCGATCAAGTCCACGACAGCATCGAGGCCGAACAGCGTCGCCAACGAGACCTCGAACGCGCGGGCTGGAAAGTGATTCGGGTTCGTTGGTCGGACCTGACACTCATCAACGAGGTCGTCGCCCAAGTTCTGGTCGCCATCCGCGCAAAGAAGGGAAACTGAAGAAGACGACGATCTGATTGGCGCATGACTCATGCCGTCTTTAAATTCCCAGACAGCATATTGCTGTGCGCTGGAAACACTTTGAGATGGTTCGAGCAATACAGCCCGTCATGAAACCCACGACACCAATGCACGGCGGTTGACACTCGCGCTTGAAACCCGTGACACCACTGCGCGGTTCGAACCGCCCAAAACAGGCCCATTCACGCCCGCAAAGGCGACACCGGTTTCACTACCCCCACCAACCACACCCACAAAGGCGACGCCGGTTTCACCACCAACCGAAGAACACAACCGGTGGTCCCACCACAAGGCCCCACACAGCCCGGCATGAAACCCACAGCGCCAATGCGCGGGTCCAACCGCCCAAAGAGGCCCATTTACACCCGCAAAGGCGACACCGGTTTCACAAGCGAGCCAACCTCACTGTCACCTCGAACTACGCCCGGGACAAAACCGTCTTTCTTTCACAGGTTCTGGTCGCCATCCGCGCGAAGGTAGGACGTTAACAACCGAGCCGCAATGTTTCACGCACGTTTCACGAGGCGAAGCAGAGCAGCCATCCCGCGCACGACACTCACGTTTTCCGTATCTACGGTGGGGAATTGCGCCCTGAACAGGCGTCAGGCTCACGACGCTCCACGCCCGCGGCGCGGATTCCAACCCACGCAACGCCCACCACACCCCTGCAACACCCGCCTCGCCTAAGCCACGCACCCATCACTTGCAGCCACGACGCGCGGCCGCACCACTCGCGGTGGGCGCGCCCGCAAGGAAGAATGGGGGCATGGCAGATGAACGCGAGTCGAAGGAACTCCAGTCGGGAACACTCGTCATCGGGCTGGGCCGTTTCGGCTCCGCAGTCGCGGTGACGCAAGACCAGCTGGGGTACGAGATCTTGGCCGTCGAAAAGAACCCCGCACGCGTGCAGGCGTTCGCCGGCCGCTTCCCTCTCGTCGAGGCCGACGCAACCTCCAAGGATGCCCTCGAACAGCTGGGCGCGCGCGAGTTCCGCAGCGCCGTCGTCGGCGTGGGTTCTTCCCTTGAAGCCGCCGTGCTCATCACCGCGAATCTCGTTGACATGGGCATTTCGTCGATCTGGGTGAAGGCCACGTCCTCCCAGCACGGCCGTATCCTGCGTCGCGTGGGTGCCCACCACGTCGTTTACCCCGACTTGGACGCGGGAAAGCGCACCGCACACCTCGTGGGTGGCCGCATGGTTGACTACATCGAAATGGAGAAGGACGGCTTCTCCATCATGAAGCTGCGCCCCCCGCAGGAGGTCCACGGTTTTTCGCTCGAAGAGCTGGATTTGCGAGGCCGATATGGCGTCAACGTGCTCGCGGTGCGCCACCCGAAGCAGCGCTTCGAGTACGCGAATGCGACCACCCGCATCAACGCTGACGACGAGATTATCGTGTCGGGCGACTCACACCTGCTGGAGTACTTCGCGAACCGTCCGTAGCGCTTCGTCGGCACCGGAAGCGCCCGGCCGCCACGTAGGCCAATGCGTCGGGGATTCGACGAGGCCGGGGCGGGGATGTGCACAGCCCGGGTCGAGGCCGACAGGCACCACCGCAACGAGGAAACAGGCAGCAAGGACGGTCACTGCCAGTCGATGTCCCGGACCCGACGGGGCCGCCCTCACGGGGCACGACGAGGCCGGGGCGAGTATGCGCACACACAGCGCACGAAGCGCCGCCCTGGCGCTCAGATACATGACCATAAGAGGGTGCCCCGCACGGTATCTGTGCGGGGCACCCCCTTATCAGTCAAGGTCAGTGACGCGACTGGCAAAGCTCCTAGAAGCTACCGGACACACTCGACCCCGTGAAGCCGGAACCACCGCCGTTCTTCTCTTCCTCAAGCTTCCTACCCACGGTCGACGGAGGGACGTGGACCTTGGGCGTGAAGGGACGGGTAAGGCCGTAGTCTTCGGGATCCTCGAAGACCTTCTTCACCGCGTCACCGATCGGCTTGACGAGCGGCTTCACAACGTCCTCAGCCACGCGGAAGGGCTCGAGGAGCGGGTCGGCGAGGTAATCGATGATGTGCTTCTCTTCTTTTTCCTCTGGCGGGCACTCGCGAACGGGCTCGTCCAGGGGGGGAGCGCTTCGGCTTGTCGCTGCTCGAGGAGGAGCCCTCACCGCAGCAACCGCCGCCGGGGGTACCGCATTCCTTACCGACCTCGCGGATCGCGCTGAGGAAGGCGGGGGCAGCTGCCGTGACGATGTCGAAGAGCGACTTCAGCTCGTCGAAGGCCATCTTCAGCAGGCTCAGAAGGTTCTGAACGTTCGCCCCCTCGGCAATAGCCCGAGCGCTGACAGCAGCCCCTGCTTTGACGAGCGAAAAACCGAGGGTGAACCCCGCGAGCGCTACTCCTTCGGCAGCCTCTCCGATGATGTCCGAGATCAGCTTGCACACGTAATCGTGCACTTTTTGCACCAACTCGGCGGCCTTCGCGACTGCGCGCCCCACGGCGGCGGATGCGTCGGCCAGCGTAGTGACCGAGGAGACGACCTGCTGCTGACGCACCAGGTATCGGTTCACGGACTCGCCCTTCATGTTCTGCATGGCGCTGGACGATCCGGAGGCGAGTTCGGATGCGGTCGAGCGCAGCGAGTCTCCGATGGACGCCCAGGTCATGGCCATGCCGTTGACCTGCGCGGAATCTCCTGCGAGCTGATCCATCCAGAACTTCAGAGGATCGACGTAGCTGAGGAGCATCTCGACGCCGTAGCTGACCCAGCTGCTGAGTCCACCCAAGGTGAGCTCGGCGATGCCGCCGAGAGCGCTGATGGCTGACTCGGCACCCCCCATCCACTCACCGGACTCGAGCTGGATGACAGCGTCGCGGATGTCTCCGATGGGCCCCAGGGCCTCGTCGGATCCATCCATCCACTCGCTGCGGGTGTATACCGGCTGTTGCGGGCTCACTTCTTCACTCCTTCAAAAATGAAGCGACGCAGCGTGCGTTCTTCGTCTTGACGCTGGCGGGTCAGGAAGGTGTCGATGTCCTGGTCACCGTGCTTGTCCTGCTTCTCAAAGAGGGAACGGACGTCCTCGGGCTTCGAATCGGGGTGCGCCTTCGTGAACTCGTCGATGCGGGCGTTCTGGGTCTTCTGCTGTTCATCAACGAAGGCCCGGAAGCTGGTTTGCTGGTCGTTGCGCTGCTTGGACATGAAGGTGTCGAACTGCTGTGGGGTTGCCTTCGGGTTGTCCTTGACGAACTCGCGGATCTGGGCTTCTTCCTCGGTGCGCTGTTTCGCCAGGAAATCCGTCATCGCGTCCTGCTGCTGCTTCTGGTTGTCCTCGATGAGGGTCTTGACCTCGGAGATGTCCTCGCCCGGGTGCGCCTCGGCGTAGCGTTCGAGCACCTTTGCCTGGTCTTCCTTCTGACGGTCGTAGAAGGTCTTCAGGTCGGCGTTTTCGTCCTCGCGCTGCTTCTCGAGGAAGGCACGAAGTTCGTCCTCACCCACGCAGACCTTACCGAGGCCGGCGAGCACGCTCGCGAAGGAGTTCTCGCCGTCCTTCTTATCCTTGTCGAGGCCGGGGACGAGATCCTCGGGCTTGGTCGGCTTGGGCATGGTGGGGGTGCCGCTGACGGGCCCATTCGAGACGGTAGTGCCGCCGCTCGGGGGGCACGCCGCCACTTGGGGGCACGCCGCCGCTCGGGGGCACGCCACCACTCGGGGGCACGCCGCCACTCGGGGGAGTACTGGGAGAGTCAGGTGCCTCAGGATTTTCACCGCTGGGAGGTGCGGGTGCCGGGTCAAGTTCTTCTCCAGGACCCCTAATAATGTCTTTACTTCCGCGCTCGGCTTCACGCATCCGCTGCTCGAGGTCGATCAGGCAGTTGCTCAGTCGATGCTCAGCTTCGGCAGCGTCATTGATCATGGCCGCGATGTTCGAAAACTGGTAGGTACACACGGCGGTGTACTGCATGAACATCAGGCCGAATGCGTTCGTGATGACCTGTCCCAGGGTCTGGGTGGCGGTGTCATAGCAGTTGTCGAGGGTGTTGGCGCAGTCATCCACCTCGCCCGCGTGGCTGGTGAGCCGCTCCAGGTCGATTGCGAGATCGTAGTCTGACATCGGTATCAGCGCCCGAGCGAGTTCAGCACCGGCTCGACGGTGGCGGCGTATGCCTCGATCGCGCCACCATCGTCCTTGAAGTCCTTCGAGACGTTCTCGCGGACGAAGGTCGCCATATTGCGGCCGGCCTCGGCGTAGGCTTCCATAATCGAACGCTCGAGCTCCTCGGCGCTGCCGCGCATCGCGTTATCGTCGATGGAAATCTTGGTGAGGCGACCGTCGGAGTTCACCTCAACCTCAACGTCACGATTGGCATCCATGCCGGAAACTCGAGCGGAGGTCAGTCGCTCAACGAGTTCCTGGATCGCTTTCGCCTTCTTCTCGGCGGCGGCAATCTGATCCTTCAGCATCTGTTCAAATTCTTCGGGCGTCTGCCCCATCACATCTACCATACGGTTATCCTAACCGACTTGGTCAACTCCCGAGGCAAGCTTCAACCTGCGAGACACCCTCTTTTCCCAGGAAATCCACCGACCAGACGGTCGTTCAGGATTGACACATCGACAGGCGCAACCCTGACGCCCGTCAGTCCCGGTGATAGCGCGGACTGGTCCCCAGATGAACAGGGTATTCATTGTCCGCACTAAAAGCCGCATCCTCGTTCACACCACGGTAAACGTAGTCATCGTCGTTCCTCATCAACAGCGGATTGACAGTGCCGTCGATGTAATCCTCAACATCCTGCCAGCTTGGCTTCGACGACTTTGTCTTCGATTCGCACGGATTGACGTCAGGCAGCGACGAGGCATTCGCGTTGAGTAGCCCCCACGGGTCGGCTGGCCCGAAACCCGTGTAGTAGTTCCAGTCGCCATTACTCCCGGTACCGGTCGTCGTCATGGCCTGAAGGATCTGATTCGCCGTGATCCGGTCGTCGAAGCGCTGCCACGCAATTGCGAGGAAACCCGCGACAATAGGAGTCGCGAAGGATGTTCCCTGCATCGTGAACACTTCTCCGCTGGTGCCGCTGCGCACGATGATCGTCCCCAGCGCGACGGTCTCGACGCCGTTGCCCCAGTTGCTGTATTCGGTCAGTGACCCGTCCGCATTGATGGCGCCCACTCCGCAGATCCCGGACCACAAGGGCAGCGTATCCGCGGGATCTTCGGTGGATTCATTCCCCATCGCGGCAACGACGATGACGCCCCGGGAAATGGCCCGCGCCATGGCCCAGCGCAGATCTTCGTTGTACAGCGGGTAATTACTCGAGATCGAGATGATGTGAGCGCCGTCGTTGATCGCTTGCTCGATCAGCAGCGACGTGTCGGCCTCGCCCCGCGCGTACACGCCGGCGTTCGCACAGTCGGCGCCCACTTCCTCCTCGCTATAGCCGAGGTCGTAGGTGTACAGGGTCGCGCCGGGGGCTACGCCGAACTTCGGTGCCACGAGGACCTGGGCAACAGCCGTTCCGTGATCGGCGTTTTCGGGCAGGGACCGGACCGTGCACGGGCTCTTGTTTTCGATCGTCGCGCCGGCCAGCTCAGGAATGTTCGGGTTGACGTGCCCGTCGATCATCGCAATGATCGCGCCCTCGCCCGTGTAGCCCTGGCTATGCAACGAGGCCAATCGATAGTAGGGGTAGTACTCCTGGTCGGCGCCAGTGACCTCGCGGTCAACGGCGTTCGCGGGTGCGGCCGGGACTACGGCAGAACCGACAACGAGAGCGAGGACACCCGCCCCAAGGGCGCACGCGCGCCCACAGCGCCGCAGACCGAGGGCTGTCACGAGACGTCCTCGTCATCGTCGTCCTTATCGACGACAACCGGCCTGCCTCGCAGGTGCGACAGGATAACGAGGCCGCCGAGGATAGCCGCTCCGAGCACAACAATCCCACAGACGATATAGGTGCGCATCGTCATGATGTTGTCTCGGCTCGTCAGGTGCGGGGAGACCTCTGCTGGCCGATTCGGAACGGGGTGTGCGGCCTGGTCCGGGTGAGGGGGCCCGTACCTCGTGCCGATATCGTCAAAGGTGAGCGCCTCGTAGGGTGCCACGATGCCCCAACCGAGCTCATTCGTGCGCTGATCGGACGAACCGCGCAGCGCGGTCACCTCGAGGCGGTACTTCCACATGTCCGGGGACTCGTTGGGGAACTGCGAGGCAACGAGGGCCGCGAACCCCCCGGCGTAGGCCGTCGCATACGACGATGAGGGAAGCGGAGTGTCGCCCGAGTACCCACCGACCAGGCAGTCGGCCTGATCAAACCAGGTCGTGTGAATGACAGCGGCGGGTACCGCGAGGTCCACGTGCGCGCCATGCACCTGCTGGTCCGACGCGAAACCGTAGGCATCCGAGGCCGTCACCGCGAGGACACCCTCGTAGGCGGCCGGATAGACGACCTCGTTATTCTTCTGATCTTGGTAGGTGTTGCCGGTCGACGCGACAACGAGCGCGCGCCCGCGCACTGCCGCAACTGCGGCTTCCAGGTCCGAGTTCGGGTCCTTGGAGGACTGGGCGACGACGATGATCTGCGCACCGTGGTCGGCGGCCCATCGGATCGCGCGAGCCACGCGCGACATGAAGGGCTCCTGCCCCGGCTTGTCAGTGTTTCCCTGCTCGAGGCCGGTTTCGATACGCACCGGCAGGATCTTTGCCTCGGGGGCGACACCAACGAGGCCCGAACCCTTTGACTCGGGCAGCTGCCGAGCAGCGATGGCACCCGCGATTGCCGTGCCGTGCTCGCCGACGTCGACGCGGCCGTCGGTGCCTTCCCCACTCAGGTCAATGCCGGGCAGGACCACAGACGGATCTCCCGAGTTGAAGTGTTCGTTGCCCGCAGCCACGCCGGAATCCACGACCGCGACCGTCACGCCCGCACCGCGAGTGATGTCCCAGGCGCGTCGAACACCCACCTGATCAAGGATGATGGGCTGCTGCTTGATGTACCGGGGAGAGTCCACCGGACAGGTCTCTTCCTGACGCTGCTCCGGTGCCTGCGTCGGCGCATCCGAAGGCGGCGCCGTGGGGGTGGGACGCACGCTCGGCGTGGGCGCCGGGTCCGCATGCGCGATCATCGGGCTGAACGCGGAACCAGCCCCGGCCTCGTCCGAGGAGGAGGCGGGAGCGACGACCGGCGCGAGCGCGAGCCCCGTCACCAGCGCAGCACCGACGAGGCCGTGGCGAAGCGCCCGGATGCGCGCGCGGTCCCAACTCACGAGAGCCCCACTGATGCGGCCGCGGCCTGCGGAGTGAGGTCGGAACCCGGCGGGATGATGTTCGCCCAGGCCTCGGGGATGGTCGAGACCTTGTCCTGGGTCCATCCCAGCGCCTTAATGGGGACCATGGGAGTCGGCCCAAGCGAATGGATGTACCCCTGGTCCGACACGAAGGCGTAAGCCGCCGCCTGGCTGCCCGCAGACGTGATTGCAACAAGCGCGCCGGTGCCACCGGCCACCGTCACGGAGCGGTTCGTGGTCGGCGAGGGGGAGCTCACGGATTCAGGGTCGTACGAGGCCTCCACGGCGCGCTGGTGCGGCATCGTGTACAGGCCGAGCTTGGGCGTCTGAGCGGAAGTCGTCATCTGCGCGCACAGGGCCGTGCGGTTCGAGGCGTCGGCCTTCTGGTCGTCCCACACCGGATCCGAGAAGTCCTCGTAGTTCGGCCAGTCCTCGCCGATAAAGTCCGCGTGGACGGGAGTCACATCCTTGAACATGTCCGTATCGAACTGCCTCGTCGCCGGAGCGTCACGGTACAGGCGCGCGGCAGTGGAGTTGAAGACCGCCAGCTGCGAGGAATTGACGACGAGGTAGGAGTTCTGGACCTCCCCCTTCGTGTCGGTCTGCTCGATGACCGTGCCGATTGTCAGGTTCGCGTCCTTGAGGGGGCCGGGCAGGTCCGTGGCGGGTGCGCCAGCGTTCGGGATGTCGCTGTAGCTCCACGACTTCAGCGGCGTACCGGAGGGGAAGAGGTCCACCCATTGCGGGTCGGACTCGACGGGGTAACCGATGCGGTTCTGGAACGCGAGGGTCCAGTCGCTCAGGCGGGAATCCGTCTCGTCGATGAGGTACTTCTTCTGGGTCTTGGTATCCACGAAGTAGGTCGTCTTGCCGTGATCCGGGGTGACGAGAGCGGACGTGGCGGGAGTGAGAGGGAAGTTCTGCTCCGGAAGCTTCTGCCCAATCCACGTATGGTGATTGCCCTCGAGGACGCAGGAGAGCCACACATTCGCGAGCTGATCCATGCCCGGTACGTCGTCGGGCACACCGCTCAGGCCGATCTGGGCGCCGCGCGGAATGTCATCCAGGGACGTGGCGCTGGCCGAGACCACCGTCAGGCCGGACTCCTGGGCCAGCAGACGCGCCGTCGTCACGTTCGAGATCGGATGCAGGACACCGTTCGCGAGGAAGTAGCGCGCGCCCGTCGACTTCACATCGACCAGCACGAAGTTCATTCCCGTCAGATCCGGATTGGTGTTGAAGAAGCGCATACCCACCGCGACGACGCACATGACGACTGCGACGAGCACACCCACAAGCAGGGGGCGCACAGGCGAGGGAGGATCAACCTCGCGACCGCCGGGGGTACCCGACGTGAACGCTGTGATCAGACGATTGCGGTTGAAACGCTGGGCTTCCAGAATGTCTTTACTCGACGGCATGGCTCAGCCCCACATGTAGACGGCGAGAGGGATCAGGACAAAGAGCGAGAGCACCGCGATCGTATCCGCGATGCGCGTCAGGTGTGGACGCGCACGAGGCCCGACGACGTTGGTCACCACGAGGACGAGGGCGGCGGCGATTGCGGACAGGGTGATCCACGGCAGGCTCGACGGGTCGGTTCGGGTCACGAGCGTCGCGGCGACCAGGATCGTGGTGAGGCCGGTCAGGGAGCCGAGGAGGACCTCGACGCGGGCTCGAATCGAGCGGGTTTGCAGGATGAGAGAGACCGATCCGAGGATTGCCAGTGCGAGGGGCATGGACACGGAACGCAGACCCGGCGCGCTCAGCATCGACACCGTCAGGAAGAGCGCGGCGAGGCCACCGCCCGCGCGCAGCGCCACGACGAACACAAAGGACGTGTTCACCTGGTCGGTGACACCCTGGGCGGGGATCGGTTCGCTGGTGTTTGCATCCAGGACTCTCACCGGAATGTGCGCGAGGGCGATCCATGGGGCGATCTGCAGCAGCACGATCACGAGGGCAAAGAGAATGGCGGACACGCCGACCTGGGACAGGGATCCGACCTTCACCATGAGTCCGGTGGCGGCCATCATCGTTCCGAGAACGAGCGGAGCGGCGATCGAGATCCGGTACTGCTTCGGGAGTGTCAGCATGGCGAGGGACCCAATGAACAGGCCGACGCCAATGGCAATCCAGCCGCCGGTATCCCACTGGGCCTGCATCAAGCGCAACGCCGATGCGGCGGTCAGGAAGGGGACGGTGTGCGCGAGAGCGATGCCGGAGGGCCCGGCGTACTTGCGTGTCACGACCGCGGAGGTACCGGTCACAAGAAGCGCAGCCACAATACCGATCGCGCCGTAGACGTAGTTGAAGAAGGCGACATTCTCGGACTGCATCGACGAGATGGCGTCCTGCGGCGTGGTCGCCAGGAGGACGGCGGCAACGAAGATCAGTGCAGCAGCGGCCAACGCGGCGAACGTGCGAGCATCGTCACGCGTCCAAGGGGTGGACACTCTTTCGACGACTTGGCCGACGGCTTCTGTGAGATCGTCATAGACCATGTCGGCGGCACCTTCACCGAGAGGTTCGAGTATCAGCGCAGCACCAGCACGCACTCCCTGCGCGGCCAGGGACTTCGACTGATCGAGGAGACGACCCGACGCGGTACGCACGGCGAAGCCATCGTTTGTGGGCTGATCACTGAAAGCGCCAACGGATTCAACGAGTCCGGGCAGGAGCTCCACCAGTGGAATCGACTGCGGGATCGTCACATCGGTCCGATCCACGCCAAAGGTGATCGTGAGTGGAATCAGCGCCACTCCACGAGATGCTTTCGTTGCCATTGGATCCTCCCGGTTGCCGCGTGATGGGGTCTGTGGCGACACGACACAACCCTGTAAGTCTAGATTGTCGGTCAGGTTTGTCATGATTTTTGCGTAACATCAAAAAAAGAGATGAAAACATGGTTAGTATTCATGTGTCCCCATGCTCTCACGCATCCCCGCGAGAGAGTTCACTCATACAAATGGAGGTTCACATGGCAGACCAGCGGGCCGTAGATGGCGCCCTTGCACAGGGCGTCTCCGCGATCGAGTCCACCTACAACGACCTGCAGGGCCACTTCCGTCGCCTCGAGGGCGACCTGTCGACCATCGGCAGCTCGTGGCAGGGCAGCGCCTCGGTTCAGTTCACCCAGCTGATGCAGCAGTGGCAGGACAACGCGGCGAAGGTTAACCAGGCTCTTCAGGAGCTCGCGGACAACCTGCGTGGCACCGACAAGGCAATGCAGGCCAACGAGGCCGACACCGAGGGCTCGTTCGCGCAGATCCTCGGCGGACTGTGAGAGATTAAGACAGGAGACTGAAGATGGATTTCCAGGTAAATTACGGCGCTCTCGATGGCGCCGCTGCCGACATCAAGTCCGGCGCCGCCAACCTGCAGGGCTGCCTCGATGACCTCGAGAACACGCTGAACCAGCTGCGTTCCTCGTGGGAAGGCCAGGCTCAGGAAGCCTACAACGCCGCTCAGGTCAAGTGGAACCAGGGCCTCGAGGGCCTGAAGGACGTCCTGTCCCGCACCTCCGCGGCCGTGGACTCCGCTCGTTCCAACTACCAGCAGACGGACCAGGCTAGCGCCGCCCGCTTCTGATAGCACCGCGCACACGCGCATCTGGAGGGGCCGCCCCATCGTTGGGGCGGCCCCTCCCTCATATTCACGCACATCGCCGCCGAGTGAAGAAACGCCCCTCGTGTGGGCAACTCCCTCGCCTATCGACCGCATTGTTTGAAATTAACCGAATGACACAAAATCACTCACTGCGGGGCCCATATCGACACGCAGAGAGGCTCACAGCAGAGATTATGGCGTGTCTCTCATTCATTATTTGTTTAGCGACTGTTCATCGCTGTGCCTAACTGTCGACGGTGTTTTGTGACCGTTTGAGCATCCTCCCGTTCGCATCATGCTCCGCTCACAGATTCCCACCTGCGCGAGCACCACAGCACCCACGGGCTCGCCCTCACAACGCCTCACCACCGCTCCACTCACACCTGCGGAACAACGCCTGCAGCCCCCGTAGAAACGAGATCCCGCCGCGACTTGGTCGCAGCGGGATCATCGATGAGAAAACGTGTCAGTGCACGGAATCAGCATCCGCGAGAACGATCGTGGCACGACGATCAGCGATGACGATTTCGGTTCCGGCGGGCACCTCGACGGCCTGCCCGCCTGCAAGAGCCGCGATGCGGCCGTCTGGCGTGCGAATCTCCGTACCGTTGGCGGAGAATGCGTCCTCGATCCAGGCACCCGTGGCAGTCGGCCCGATGCGCATGTGCGTGCGCGACAGCGACAGGGTGTTATCCGGCACGATGATGGAACGAGTACCTTCGACGGGCGCGGGCCTGCGGCCGATGGTGAGAGGCTCGTCGATCAGCTCGCGCTGTCCGGAATCGAAGATGATCCACAGCAGCTGGGGACGGGCGGCTGCAGCGGGAGCGCCCCACTGCGACCTGCCGGCGTCACCCCACTGAGCACCACCCTGCGCGCCATGCGCCTGCTGGGCTGCAAATGCCTGCTGGGCGGCCTGACCGGCCTGGACCGCGCGGCGGCTGGGCGGCGGGGCGGGCACGCCCGCTGTGGTGCCATTGGCGGCGTGGTAGGGCATGGTTTCGAACGACGGCTCGGAGTACGAGGCCGGGGCTGCCTGGGAATAGCTGGGCTGAGCGGGCGCTTGCTGGGCGGGAGCACCCCAGGGATCTTGCACACTGTGCGCGGGAGCTGCGGGCACACCGGACGCCTGAGCCGAGAACGTAGGCACACCGGACTCCGGGGAGGAGAAGGTGGGCACCGACGGGACAGCGGGAGCCTGCGCAGCGGGCGCAGGAGCTGCGGGAGCCTGCGCAGCGGGCGCAGGAGCTGCGGGAGCCTGCGCAGCGGGCGCAGGAGCTGCGGGAGCCTGCGCAGCGGGCGCAGGAGCTGCGGGAGCCTGCGCAGCGGGCGCAGGAGCTGCGGGAGCCTGCGCAGCGGGCGCGGGAGCTGCGGGCACGCCAGAAGCCGGAGCCGAGAACGTTGGCTCCGCCGGAACAGCGGGAGTCTGCGCAGCGAGCTGCTGGGGCGCGGGTCGGTGCGTGTCGGGAATGCCCTGCGGCGGCACCGCGGGGACGGACGGCACCGCCTGCGGCGCACTGTAGTTGGGCCCGTAGGGGTCGTTAGCGCGCTGTCCGGGTGCCGCATAGTCGATCGCCGCCTGCGGCACGGGGGTCAGAGGAGCGCTCGGCGCCCCCCACTGGCCCGGGGAGCTAGCCGGATGAACGCCATCGAAACCGTTGGGCGCCTGGCCGGGTCGGGGTCGCTCGTAGTAGCCCGCCATCCCAGCCTCACCGGGGCCTGCCGCGAGCGCTGCGTGCTTGCGCAGGTCGACGAAGCGAGTGCGGGTAGGGCCGGTCAGCCATGTGCGGCCATCGCGGGCCATCGCGAAACACGCGAGGGGGCCGACAATCGTGATCTGGAGCAGTGCGGTGAGGGCCGTGTAGCCCATCGCAGCGCCGAGGGAGGGAGTCTGCGTGTCGTCGTCATCGCGAATGAGGCACACGTGCATGGCCGCCATACCGGGAGTGCGGCCGGTAGCACCGAGCATGATTCCGGCGGCAATCACGGCCTCGACAGTGATGAGCGTGATCGTCAGGGGCGTGAAGTAGACGAGCCACGTCGCCGCGAGGAGTACTCCGAGGACGAGCATGTCGATAACGTAAGCGCCGACGAGCCGCGAGGGGACTGCGGGCGCGAACGGAGTCTTTGTGGTGTCAGCAAGCATTACAGGACCGCCCTCCAAGCGAACAGGAAGAGACCCGAAGACATAACCGCCGCGGGTAGAAGTGCGAAGGTGCAGAAGGTTTGAGTGAAGTCGAGGATCGTGCCGACGAGGGCGGCGTGCCCCTTGGGCTCTACGAGGCTGGTCATGACGACCGTGACAATACCCACGATGATGAGGATACACAGGGGAACGAGCGGATAGAGCCAGCCATTGTCCCTGGGGATCTTCAGCCAGTCACCGAGGAGCAGCGTACAGAGGAGTACGCAGGCAGCCAGGCGCGGGAGGATATGCCCGAGGTGGGAGCGGGTGGCCCGCGGCGCGGTGAGCAGCACGATGATCGCGGCGATCAGGAGGACGAGGCTCGCGACCCCTTGTCCCATGTCCGCGGCAGGCTCGCCAGGGGCGGCAGCTGGGTGCCGCCGGCGAGGACGAACACGGTCGAGGCGACGATCAGCAGGGTGTTGCGCGCTTCGGTATGCCCGAGGACGATCGCCATACGTCCGCCGGTGACGGGACTGGGTTTTTGGACGGGAGGCTGACGAATGCGCGACGCGATTGTCTGCACGGCGGAGGCGTCGACGAGTTGGCTATCGGGGACGCGCAGCGCCAAACGGGGAGCCATGAGGAGGAGGTAGACGCCGACCGCGACGGACAGGGGCGCGATACGAATGAGAGAAAAGGCGGGAAGGGCGCCGATGGTGACGAGAGCCGTGGCACACACCCAGGCGAGCAGGGCACTGAGAGCCGAGGGGGTCACGGTCAATGACACGACCGCCAGGGAAACGATGAGAGCGACCCAGACACCAACAACGGGGGCAATCGTCAGCGCATGGACGTCCGCAACGGAAACAAAGCCGATCGCACTGTAACCGGCGAGGGCGGGCAACAGGAGCAGCATCGTGGGGCGCGAGCGCACCTTGCGCGACACAAACAGGGGGACGATCGCACTGATGCAGCACACGAGCGCACACGAGGCGCGCACCCACACGGGAATCGAGGAGATGATCCTGGCCCACGAAGGCCCATCTTCGACGTGCTCGTATCCGGCCAGGGCGGCATCGCCCAAGAGGGGCAGGAGGCATAGGGAAGAAACAGCGCCAAGAATGAGGAAGCAGAAGCCGACGAGCGCCAGGGTGGGCGCGAGCCACTGGTTTTCATGGCGGGCCGAGGCCTCGTTGAGTTGCTGAGCGGACAGAACACGACTGGACAGGGCAATCGTCGAACCGGCGGGGAGGTCACGTCCGAGGACCGCGGAACCGTCGAGGGGGGCGTCCGTCCGCATAGGAGACACGCACGGAGGGGAGGGACAGATCTATCTCCAGCATGGCGCACAGGCCCGCGACCGTCGTCCCTTCCGGGGCGGCGAAATCGGAGGTGCCATCGGAGTCGATAACAGTCACTGACACCATGGTGGCGCTCATGTAACCTCCGTTCTCAGGTAAACAACAGTGCCCAGTGTAATGCACCGACGCTAACCGCCGGTTAAAACTTGGAAGTCCACTCAGCTACACTGAGTGCAGTCGCATCGAACACGTACGCGCACAGCGCGAGGAGACCTCATGGTTACACGCAGAAAACGGCGGAGTGCCGCGGTTCCGGAGCAGCCCTCCGGCAGCCTCGCTATCCAGATGCCACCGGAGAAGGCCGAGCCCGCATCGATGGGTAACGTCCTCATGATGGTCGTGCCCATGCTGGGTTCCACGGGCGTCATGGTCTTCATGGCCATACAAAACAGCGGCGGCAACAACACCCGCTCGTTGCTGATGGGCGGCGGCATGCTGGTGGCTATGCTGGGCATGGTCGGCTTCAACATGTATCGCCAGTTCTCCCAGTACCGCACGCGCGTGGTGACGCAGCGCCGCGAGTACCTGTCCTACCTGGCGGAGACCCGCGACGCGGTGCGCAAGGTCGCGAAGAAGCAGCGCGCCTACTACAACTGGGTGTACCCCGACCCCAACGCGCTGGTGACGCTGGCGGCCAACGGCTCGCGCCTATGGTCGCGCGAGGGCGGTACCTACGACCTCTTCGCTTTCCGCTACGGGTCCGGCACGCAGCCCCTCGGTCTGGTCTTTGAGCGGCCCCCGATCGACCCGATGACGGAGATGGACGTCGTCTGCCTCTCGGCGATGGAGCGTTTCATCGACGTGCACGACCACACGGATAACGTGGGTAAGTTCCTTTTCCTCGGCGACTTCAGCCACGTTGAGCTCGCGGGCGAGGGCGAGGCCGTCTACGACGAGATGCGCGCGATCATGATGCACCTGGCGTGCTTCATCGACCCGTCGAAGCTCAAGATCGCCGTCCTGTGCTCGGCGGATCGCCTGGGCGAGTGGGAATGGGTCAAGTGGATGCCCCAGGCCCGCTCCTCCATCGTGCGCGACGCAGTGGGCCCGGCACGCATGATCTCGACCGACCCCGCAGAGCTCGCGGAAATGATCGGCACGGACATCGCGATGCGCGGCCCCTTCCAGTACGGCGATGAAATCCCCGCGTACCCGCACCTGCTGCTGGTGTGCGACGGGGCTGAGTTCCCGGCCTCGTCCCCCTTCGGTTCCTTCACGGGCATCAAGGGCGTCACCATCATGAGCCGCGCCCGCGAGTGGACCCCTATGAAGTCGCACACAACGCTGCGTCTGCTCATCCACCCAAACCCGGATCGCAAGGGTGCGGACGTGGTCGACGTGATCACCATGGACTCCATGCCCGAGCAGGCTTTCGCGGATCGCCTCACCGCCGTGCAGGCGGAGGCTATCGCGCGCCGCATGACACCGTTCGCCAACCAGCAAAACCTGGAAGAGGCGGACACCCCGGTGGGCCGCTCTGACGAGTCCCGTCAGATGGACCTCATGGAACTCGTCGGCATCGGCGACATCCGCGACTTCGACCCGGAGAAGCAGTGGCGTCGCCGCGAGGCCGCGAACGCCTCGCCGCGCCCTTCGGCGTCACACCCGAGGGACAGCCGGTCGTCCTGGACATCAAGGAATCCTCCCAGCAGGGTATGGGCCCCCACGGCCTGCTGATCGGCGCGACCGGTTCGGGTAAGTCCGAGGTGTTGCGTACCCTCGTACTGGCCCTAGCGCTCACCCACTCCCCGGAGCAGCTGAACCTGGTTCTCGTCGACTTCAAGGGTGGCGCGACCTTCGCCGGCATGTCGGACCTGCCGCACGTGTCGGCCATGATCTCTAACCTGGAGTCGGAGCTCTCCCTCGTCGACCGTATGCAGGACGCCCTGCAGGGCGAAATGGTGCGCCGCCAGGAGGTCCTGCGCGAGGCAGGCAACTACGCGAACGTCTCCGAATACGAGGCGGACCGCATCGCCGGCAAGCACGAGTTCCCACCGCTGCCCGCCCTGTTCATCGTCCTGGACGAGTTCACGGAAATGCTCATGGCCAAGCCTGAGTTTGGCGAAGTCTTCATCATGATCGGCCGCCTGGGTCGTTCGCTGTCGGTGCACCTCCTGCTCGCCTCGCAGAAGATGGACCTCGGTAAGGCGCGCGGCCTGGAGTCGCACCTGTCGTACCGCATCGCCCTGAAGACCTTCACGGAAAACGATTCTCGCGAGGTCCTGGGTATCCCCGACGCCGCGAAGCTACCCCCGCTGCCCGGTTCGGGCTTCCTGAAGGCGGGCGGCGACGGCCTCGTCCGCTTCCGCGCCTCCTACGTGGCCGCTCCCCCGCCGGCGCGTACTCTCGCGTCGATTTCCGAGGCCTCGACGGCTGGCGCTCCGAGCGCTCCCATCGAAATCCTGCCCTTCACGGTCGCTCCCGTCATCACGCGCGAGGACACGCTGGGAGACAAGGAGGAAGAGGTCGACCAGAACCAGGAGATCGTCCTCGCGGGCGACGAGGTGTGGGCGGACATGTCCGAGATGGACATCGCCGTGGCAAAGATGAAGGGCAAGGGCTACCCGGCCCACCAGGTGTGGCTGCCGCCCCTGGAGACCCCGGATACCTTCGCGACCCTCATGCCGGACCTGCGTCCGGACCCGGAGCTGGGCTTCGTGTCGCGCGCCTGGCGCGAGTCGGGCACGCTGCGCGTCCCCCTGGGCACGGTCGACCTGCCGCTCGAGCAGCGTCGCGAAACCCTCGTCCTCGACCTGTCGGGTGCGGGCGGTAACTTCGCGATCGTCGGCGGCCCCCAGACCGGTAAGTCGACGGCGCTACGAACGATCGTGCAGGCCCTGTCGCTGACTACACGCCGCAGGAAGTCCAGTTCTACGTGATGGACTTCGGTGGCGGTACCTTCGCCGGTTTCGCGGGCGCACCGCACGTCGCAGGCGTGGCGACGCGCGACACCACCGAGGTACGGACGCGTATGCTCGCCGAGATCGCGGCGATTATGGATGACCGCGAGCGTTACTTCGGTAAGAACGCGATCGATTCGATGGACACCTACCGCCGCGGTCGCCTGGAAGGACGCTACGACGACGGCTACGGCGACGTCTTCCTGGTCGTCGATGGTTGGGGCGCGCTGCGCTCCGAGTTCGACAGCCTGGACCGAGAGGTGACGACGATGATGAGCCGAGGCCTGTCCCTCGGTGTTCACCTCATCGTCTCCGCCTCTCGCTGGATGGACTTCCGTTCCGAGGCGCAGGACCTGTTCGGTTCACGCCTGGAGCTGCACACGGCTAACCCGAAGGAGTCGATCATCAACCGCGAGGGTGCCTCGCGTATTCCGAAGGGCCGCCCGGGTCGAGGCATCGACATGGCTGGTCACGAAATGATGATCGGCCTGCCGCGCGCGGACGCGGAACAGGATCCGACCACCGTGTCGCAGGGTGTGGCCTACACAATCAAGAAGATTCGCGAGCACCTGGTGGCGGGCGAAGGCCCGAAGCTGCGTCTGCTGCCGGAAAAGATCACGGTCGAGGAGATCCTCGCGCAGCTGCCCGAGCAGCAGATCCTGCCGACCGGTGGCGGCGACATGATCCTGGGCGTGGAAGAGTCGCGCCTTGGTCCCCTCGTGTTCAACACGCGTGCGGAGTCCCACCTGTACCTCTTCGGCGATTCGAAGACGGGCAAGAGTACCTTCCTGCGTTCGATCATGCAGGAAATCACGCGCCTGTACACGCCGGACCAGGCGAAGATCATCGCTATCGATATGCGCCGCTCCCTCATGAGCGACATCCCGAAGGAACACACGCTGCGCTACATCACGAACCACGAGGCCGCCATGAAGGATCTGCGCGATACAGCCGGCTTCCTGCGCGATCGCCTACCCGGATCGGATGTCACGGCGGAGCAGATCCGTGAGCGCAGCTGGTGGACCGGCCCCGAATTCTGGGTCCTGGTCGATGACTACGACCTGGCGGTCACGATGTCGGGCAACCCGATCGCGGAACTCATCGACCTGCTGCCGCAGGCGGGCGACATCGGCCTGCACGTGGTCCTCACACGCCGTATGGGCGGCGCGGCTCGCGCGACCTTCGAGAAGGTCCTGCAGATGATGGGTGACCTGGCGGTCACCGGAATCCTGCTGTCCGGTAACCCGAGCGAGGGCGCGATCATCAACGGCGTGAAGCCGAGGCGTGCAATCCCCGGACGTGCGCAGGTCGTTCACCGCGACTTGGGCGTTGTTTCCGCACAGATGGCATCGACTCCACAGCATCGTGGGTAGCCGTTTCTTGACGAGGCAGCCCCGTCATCGCATATGATTGACCAGTCTGACAGTAGGAGAAAAATATGTCCCTTCTCGCGTCTCGCCGCACCCTCGCAGCGGCCTCGTCTCTGCTTCTGGCGGCCATCGGCCTGACCGGTTGCCTGAGCCTGCCCGGCGGCGCAGGGGGATCGAAGTCCTCGGACATCGCCTCGATGAAGAACATTCCCGAAGGCATTAAGCGTGACCTCATCAACCAGATGAACTCCGCTTCTGGCGCTGAGAAGAGCAAGATCGTCGACAAGGCCAACGCCTTGAACAACATGGTCGGCAGGGACCTCGTTGGCGTTGAGCCGGCCATCATGGGCCTGCAAAAGTACAAGCTCGACACCAACGGCACCGTCGCTGTGAACAAGGATGACAGTGTCTATGGGCTTATGTCTGCGGCTGATTACTGGCGTCTTGGTGAGGATAGCTACGACCTGTGCGTGGAGCAGAACTGCGAGTACTACTCCTCGTGGACCATCGATATTGAAGGCAGCGGTTCTGACCTCGTCTACGTGTGGACCCTCAAGATCGACAACCCCGACATCACCGACCAGCCCCTGGTCCGCCGCTTCAAGGCCGGCAAGTAAGCAACCGGCGCACACCAGCGCCACCAATACCCCATCAACGCAAGGAGAAAACTGTGGTAGATCAGCGTATAACGACGAAACCCAGCGCGCGGCTATCCCTCGCGTGCGCGATGGACAGAATGCCGTCGACCAGTCTCGTACGCGCACCCATGAAATGAGCAACGCACAGAAGTACGAAGTCTGGGGTGGCGAACAAGGCCCCGAGGCAATGCGTCACAGCTCAGCAAAGATGTTCAGCGGCGTTTCCGACGTTCTTGCAAAGGAAAATGCCCTGATCACGCGCTTCATCGCAGAAACCGAGCACGCGATGGAAGCAGCCAAGCAGGCGGAATGGGACGCGAAATATTCCTTCGATCAAGTGGCCGAAGCCTTGAAAAACGTTTCCAACTCAGACGAGGCACGGCAGCTGAACAAGCATCTTGAAGATGCTGGCTTCAAGGTGAACGATAGGCAGCACAAGGTTGACGATGCGACGAAATACGCCTCCACTTCTCCCGACGAGTACGCGGTAGGCGGCACGCCAGATGACGCTAAGGTCTCGGCAGCACTCGCGCAAGCAGATAACCAAACCCAGAAGTCCTTGTGACATTTTCATTTAATTCTTCAGGGAGATAAGAGCAATGGTTGACTCGCCGAACTACAAGAAGCTCAAGGTGTTCATGGAGCACGCAAAGGCCAACGGCCAGCTGTCCGCATGGACTCCTGATCATAAGGCAACGGAAGAAGCTTTTGAAGAGGCCATCGACCGCCTTAGGGAGTACCGGGATAGCCACGGCTTCACCGGAAAGGCGGCCGATGCCATGAACACCTGGGTGAACAACTCCATTTCGCGGATCGACGCCTACCACCAACAGTACTCTCGCGGCTACACGGCATACGAAGCTGCCCGTGATGCGATGGCTGCTGCGCACAGCGAAGGTACCGCAATTAAGGACAGTCTCCTCGATGCCGCCACTGAGGCAATGCGCGACGATCCGCTTGTGTTCGTTCGGTCCAGCGATCCCGGCGGTGGCCTTTCCGCCGGCCCGGTGCGCATTACCACCGGCTCCGCCTACGTCGAGGCTGTCGAGGCGCAGGCCAACGCCCAGCGCGAGGAGGCCTGCGCGCGCATCCTCAAAGCCGTAAATGACCGCACTTCCGCGCTCTCCCAGCTTATTGACGACTACGTCCCCCTTGAGGCGACGGATCCCAACAAGGTTGAGGAAAGCGTTCGTGACAATAAATCATCACGCGGCGGCGGTGGCGGCGGCGGCGGTGGCGGCTACGGTGGTGGCGGCTACGGTGGTGGCGGTGGTTATTCGCCGGAGAATGGCTTTGGTCGTGAGGCTGGCCGTAATGGTGAGGGCTACCCTGGCGGCTTTGATAAGCCGTGGTGGAGCGAGGCCGACGCGGCCGCTGCTCGTAACCGCGTGATCGCCTCCGGTGCCGTCCCCACCAAGGAACTGCCCTACGGTGAGCTGGGCTCGCGCACGAACCCGATCACCGACCCGCAGGACCTCATGGACACCGACCTGCTGCACACGCGCGTCAACGGCACGACGTATCGCAACGGCGTGGTGGGCGGACACACCCCCGCGCCCCCCGCTGATGCGCAGCATCCGTTGTGGCGACTCAACGGCGGCGCTGCTGCTGATGCGGCGACGGCTGGTCGTCTGGGTGGTGCTGGTGTGCTGGGTGCTGGCGCGCTGGGCATGCGTGGCGCGGCCCGTATGGGTGCTGGTTCGGGCTTTGGCGGCCTGGGCGGTTCGGCCCGCATGGGTTCGGGCTTTGGTGGCCTGGGCGGTGCTTCTGGTTCTGCTGGCGGTATGGGCGCGGGCGGCATGGGTGGCCTGCGTGGCATCTCTGGTACGACCGGTTCGGCTGGCGCTATGGGTGCCTCGAACCTGCGCGTGGGCACCTACTCGGGTTCGGGTTTTGGTTCCTACACTCCCCCCGCCTCCATGACTGGCGCGAACGGTGCAGCCGGTGCAGGCACTTCCGGCGTGACCGGTACGACCGGTGCTGGTGGCGGCGCGGCCGGTGCGGCGGGTGCTGCCGGTCGTGGCGGTGCTGGTGCTGGTGGTGGCTTCATGGGCGGCGGTGGCGCGGGCGCTGGTGCTGGCATGGGCAAGGACGATAAGAAGGGCCGCAAGCGCAAGTACGTGGCTTTCACGGTGGATGAGGATGAGGACGATCTGCCCGCAGGCTACGTCAACCCCCTGTCCCAGACCTACGGCACGGACCGCACGATCGCGCCCGTGAAGCGGGAGGACGACGGATGGGACCTGCGCCAGTGGTGACCACCTCTCACAACGCAACGCCCCGTCACCCCCGCGCTTTCGCGGGTGTGGCGGGGGCGCGCCGCACGCGCCCTGACCACCACTTTCTCCGCCCTGGTTTTTGCCGCGGGTGCCCTCGCGGTGACACCAGCCCCCGCGCACGCCGACGAGATCACCTCGCAGGAGTACTTCTCCTACTACCACCTTGACCAAGCACGCGCCAAGGGTTACACCGGCAAAGGTGTGACCATCGCCCTCATCGACGGCCCCGTCGAACTCAGCGACCCCGAACTGGCCGGCGCCAACATCACCGACAAGAGCCGATGCACTTTCGAAGCTCCGGCTGAAGCGAAATACCACGGCAGTGAGATGGCCGCTCTCCTGGTCTCCCAGAAGTACGGTGTCGCCCCCGACGCCACGCTGTACACCTACGCCAACAGGACTGCGAAAACCACCGGAGCGAGCGGCACGTGCGACAGCGCTGATGGCGACCTTGATTCGTATTCGGCCCTCATCAACCAGGCGATCGATGACGGCGCACAGATCATTTCGATTTCCCAAAGCTCAAACGATCACAGCGACGAACTCAAGTGGGCAATCGCACGAGCCATGAACGAGGGCGTCATCATCATGGCGTCCACGGGCAACACGGGACAAGATGAAAACGACTCACACCTGAGCTGGTGGTCTGGCGTGGTCGGTGTCGCCGCCATTAACAATCAAGGCGGCTACGCTTCCGACTACTCCTCGTGGGGCCAGGGCGTCACGGTCACAGCAGTGGGGGGCCCTATGTCTTTCCGCGATTTCGACACCGGCAATATTGCAACCACGCACGGCACCTCGAACTCGACGGCGATTGCGGCTGGTTTGATGGCGTTGGCGCGCCAGAAGTGGCCTGAAGCGAGCAGCAACCAGCTGCTCCAGCTCATGGTCAAGACGGCTCTGAACCCGGACAAGCAATGGAACAATAGAACGGGTTATGGGGCGATCAGCCTCAGCGACCTGGTCAACACAGACCCCTCGCAGTACCCCGACGAGAACCCCATCGCCCAAAAGCAGGGCGGCTCCTCCCCCACAGTCGAGGAAGTCCAGCAGTACTCCAACGGGCTCGTTAATCCGACCGGTATCAGGCTGGCCAGCGCTTACACATACCGTGGCGCAGACGATAGTGTCCTGTCGAACCCTCTCAACAAGACCCCTGTCCACCTCGGCACCAGCCCCGCGTATCACCGGAAGTGACCAGATGACTCACTCGTCTGACGCGCCCCGTCACCCCCGCACTTTCGCGGGCGTGGCGGGGCGCGCCGCACGCGCCCTCACCACCGCTTTCTCCGCCCTGGCTCTGGCCATCGGCGCTCTTGCGGTCACACCGGCCCCCGCGCACGCCGACGAGATCACCTCGCAGGAATACTTCTCCTACTACCACCTCGATACCGCGCACGCGAAAGGCTACACGGGCAAGGGAGTGACCATCGCCCTCATCGACGGCCCCGTCAACCTCAGCGACCCCGAACTGGCTGGCGCCAACATCACCGACAAGAGCCGCTGCACCATCAAGTCATCCGAGGCTGGCAAGTACCATGCGAACCACATGGCTGCGCTCATTGTCTCGCAAAAGTACGGAATCGCCCCGGACGCGACCTTGTACACCTACCAGACGTCCTCCAACGATGACGACCTTGGTACATGCGCTGATGGCGGGAAATTCAGGACACTTTCGCGATCCTCATCAACCAGGCGATCGATGACGGCGCACAGATCATTTCGATTTCCCAAAGCTCAAACGATCACAGCGACGAACTCAAGTGGGCAATCGCACGAGCCATGAGCGAAGGCGTCATCATCATGGCGTCCACGGGCAACACGGGGCAAGATGAAAACGACTCACACCTGAGCTGGTGGTCCGGTGTCGTGGGCGTCGCCGCAGTTAACAACGAAGGCGGGTACGCCTCCGACTACTCCTCCTGGGGCCGAGGCGTCACAGTCACAGCAGTGGGTGGCCCAGTCAACGTTCGCGCATTCGACACAGGTAAGGTCGACACGACCAAGGGCACCTCTGTCTCGACGGCAATCGCATCCGGATTGATGGCGTTGGCGCGCCAAAAGTGGCCTGACGCGACCGCCAACCAGCTGCTCCAGCTCATGGTCAAGACGGCTCTGAACCCCGATAAGCAGTGGAACGATAAGACCGGTTACGGAGCGATCAGCCTCGGCGATCTGGTGAACACCGATCCCTCACAGTACCCTGACGAGAACCCCATCGCGCAAAAGCAGGGAGGGTCCTCGCCCACCGTCGCAGAAGTACAACAGTACAGCGACGGCCTCGTCGACCCCACCACCAACCGTATGGGCGACGCTTACACGTACCGTGGCACGGATGAGGGCGTCATCTCACACCCACTCATCAAATCACCAGTACACATCGGCACCAGCCCCGCGTACCACCGGAAGTAACCAGATCACGAACTCGTCAAACGTGCCCCGTCACCCCCGCATTTTGCGCGAGTGACGGGGCGCGCCGCATACGACAGTAGACTTCGACCCCGAACACCCAATCAAATTTAAATTGCGGGCATAAATTGACGTCGACCAACGGGCGCACTGACTCCCACACAAGCGCCACCAGTGGGATAGACAGCCGGTTAGGTGATCACTTAGACAAGAGCGGCCCACACACATCATCGGCGTACCTCCGACGAAGGCGAAGCATCTTACGCCAATCAGCTTGATCATTTGTTGACAAGCAGGCCTACAAGTCACATAAGATTGACCAGTCTGACAGTAGGAGAAAAATATGTCCCTTCTCGCGTCTCGCCGCACTCTTGCAGCGGCCTCGTCTCTGCTTCTGGCGGCCATCGGCCTGACCGGTTGCCTGAGCCTGCCCGGCGGCGCAGGAGGATCGAAGTCCTCGGACATCGCCTCGATGAAGAACATTCCCGAAGGCATTAAGCGTGACCTCATCAACCAGATGAACTCCGCTTCTGGCGCTGAGAAGAGCAAGATCGTCGACAAGGCCAACGCCTTGAACAACATGGTCGGCAGGGACCTCGTTGGCGTTGAAGCCGGCCATCATGGGCCTGCAAAAGTACAAGCTCGACACCAACGGCACCGTCGCTGTCAATAAGGATGACAGTGTCTATGGGCTTATGTCTGCGGCTGATTACTGGCGTCTTGGTGAGGATAGCTACGACCTGTGCGTGGAGCAGAACTGCGAGTACTACTCCTCGTGGACCATCGATATTGAAGGCAGCGGTTCCGACCTCGTCTACGTGTGGACCCTCAAGATCGACAACCCCGACATCACCGACCAGCCCCTGGTCCGCCGCTTCAAGACCGGAAAGTAAGCACCCGGCGCACACCAGCGCCACCAATACCCCATCAACGCAAGGAGAAAACCGTGGCAGGAGAAGTCAGCACCGGCTTGGATGAAGGCAGGCAGAACGTCGCCGCTCCAAGTGTCGAGCAGAGCATTGACGCGGTGCAAACAACGCGGCAGGGCACCGATGCGCAGGAAGCAGCACAGACACAAGCTGCATGGGGCAACGAAAACGGTCCACAGCGCTTCCGCGAGGCTGTCATCAATATGTTCAGCCGGGCCTCGGACTTCCTGTCTGCGGAGAATGAGCTCATTCGCAATTTCGAGATCGCAGTAACGCAAGCAACAGAAGCGGCCATAGCGGCCGAAAATGATGCCACGGTTACCCTCGCAGCGGTCAAGGAACAGCTTGGAGCCCTCGATCGCTCCCAGACCTCAATTGATTTGGTCAACAAGATGAGGGAAGTAGGCTTCAATCCAAGCCGCATTGTTTACGATCCACAGACCGGTGAAACCACGGAATACCAATTCGTGGATGGCGAGTGGAAGTCTCAAGCAGAGCGAGCAGCTGAAGCAGCACAGAACGCTCCCATTTCCGGCCAGCCAAGCGACTTCTAGCCTCATTGAGAACTTTCGAAAGGTAAAACGATATGGTGCACTCACCGAACTATGAGCGCCTCAAGGAATTCATGTCGGCGGCGCAGGTTAACGGCGAGCTCAAAGCCTGGGAGAGCGATCACGCAAAGACCATGCAGGGGTTCCAGGACGCCATTGATCGCCTGACTTTCTACCGCAACAACCATGGTTTCACGGGCGCAGCTGGCAAAGCCATGGATGCCTGGGTGAAGCGGTCCATCGATCGTATCGAAGGCTACCGCACCTACTACACGCAGGGCTACAAAACCTACGAGGCCGCACGCGATGAGATGGCAAAAGCCCTCCAAGAGGCGCAAGCCGTCTCACCGGACCTTCTCGATGCCAAGACCGCTGCTATGCGAGACGATTGGATCGTCGAGATTCCGGAAAACTCATCCGTTGATGGCCTCAAGGTTCCCATCATCAACAAGAAGTACACGACCGGCGAGGCCTATGTGAGCGCAGTGGAGGCACAGAACAACGCCCAGCGCGAGGCCTCTGCACTGCGAGTGCTTAACGCAATCAACAACAAGACTCATTCCCTCGGTGATAAGCTGGGGGGCATTGAGATCAAAGCGCCAAGAGATACCGAGACCGAGATCGACGATGACCATCTGCCTCCGGTTCCCCCGCCGGTGCCCGACAACGGCACCACCCATGGTGGCGGCGGCTACGGTGGCGGCGGCTACGGTGGCGGTGGTTATTCGCCGGAGAATGGTTTTGGTCGTGAGGGCGGTCGTAATGGTGAGGGTTATCCGGGTGGCTTTGATAAGCCGTGGTGGAGCGAGGCCGATGCGGCCGCGGCTCGTAACCGCGTAATCGCCTCGGGCACTGTTCCGACCAAGGAGCTGCCCTATGGTGAGCTGGGTTCGCGCACGAACCCGATCACCGACCCGCAAGACCTCATGGACACCGACCTGCTGCACACGCGCGTCAACGGCACCACGTATCGCAACGGCGTGGCGGGCGGGCACACTCCGGCTCCCGCCGCTGATGCGCAGCATCCGTTGTGGCGACTCAACGGCGGCGCTGCTGCTGATGCGGCGACGGCTGGTCGTCTGGGTGGTGCTGGTGTGCTGGGTGCTGGCGCGCTGGGCATGCGTGGCGCGGCCCGCATGGGTTCGGGCTTTGGTGGCCTGGGCGGTGCTTCTGGTTCTGCTGGCGGTATGGGCGCGGGCGGCATGGGCGGCCTGCGTGGCATCACCGGTACGACCGGTTCGGCTGGTGCCATGGGTGCCTCGAACCTGCGCGTGGGCACCTACTCGGGTTCGGGTTTGGTTCCTACACTCCCCCCGCCTCCATGACTGGCGCGAACGGTGCAGCCGGTGCAGGCACTTCCGGCGTGACCGGTACGACCGGTGCTGGTGGCGGCGCGGCCGGTGCGGCGGGTGCTGCCGGTCGCGGCGGCGCGGGTGCTGGTGGTGGCTTCATGGGCGGCGGTGGCGCGGGCGCTGGTGCTGGCATGGGCAAGGACGATAAGAAGGGCCGCAAGCGCAAGTACGTGGCTTTCACGGTGGATGAGGATGAGGACGATCTGCCCGCAGGCTACGTCAACCCCCTGTCCCAGACCTACGGCACGGACCGCACGATCGCGCCCGTGAAGCGGGAGGACGACGGATGGGACCTGCGCCAGTGGTGACCACCTCTCACAACGCAACGCCCCGTCACCCCCGCGCTTTCGCGGGTGTGGCGGGGCGCGCCGCACGCGCCCTCACCACCACTTTCTCCGCCCTGGCTCTGGCCGTGGGCACGGTGGCGGTGGCACCGTCTTCCGCTCGGGCTGATGACACGATCACGACCCAGGACTACTTCTCGTACTACAAGCTCGACCAAGCACGAGCCAAGGGCTACACCGGCAAAGGCGTCACCATCGCGATGATCGACGGCCCCGTCGACACCAGCGCACCCGAGCTAGCCGGCGCCAACATCACCGACAAAAGCCGCTGCACGGTGAACACCGACAACGTATCGAGGACCCACGGGACTGCAATCGCTTCCCTGTTGGTGTCCAAGGATTATGGGTTTTTGCCCGACGCGACCCTGCACACCTACCAAACCAGTTTCCGGGATCAGGAGCCCTCCGCGGAGTGCCGCCCTGAGCCGCACATTCACCTTGAGGGTTTGGGGGAATTGATCAACTTTGCGATCAACGACGGGGCACAGATCATTACGATCTCCATTGCAGCGCCCCAGATCGACGCTGAATTCGATCGAGTGTTGAATGCCGCGCTGAGCCGTGCCATCAACCAGGGCGTCATTGTCGTGACCGGCATGGGCAACACCGAGACCGATAACGATGGCGCGAGCTTCGCTAGCCGCAACGGCTTTGTCGGTGTCTCCGCCGTCAACTTGGATGGGTCATTCGCATTAGACTATTCCTCCTACGGCGACAGCGTCACCACCGCTGCGTTTGGAGGCCCCATCAAAGTCCGCGACTACGAAAAGGGGAATATTGGCGACATGAGGGGCACCTCTATTGCAACACCCATCGTCGCCGCATCTCTCGCGTTGGCGCGCCAAAAGTGGCCTGACGCAACATCGAATCAGCTCCTGCAGCTGCTTATACACACCGGTTCAAACTCCCAGCATGCGTGGAACAACCGCACAGGATACGGAGCCGTCAACCCCGGTGCACTCATCAATACGGATCCTTCTCAGTACCCCGACGAGAATCCCGTCATTCACAAATCCGACGACGCCTTCCCCACCGCCGAGATGATCCTTGAGTACAAGGACGGGCGTACCGATGCTCCATTGGGCCAGTACGATGACACGTACGTGTACCGGGGCACGGACGACATCTACTTCCAGCCGGGCTACCTGGTCCAGACCCCGCACCTGGGCACCAGCCCCGCCTACCACCGGAAGTGACCCCATGACACGGACGCCAGCCGCGCCCCGTCGCCCCCGCGCTTTCGCGGGCGTGGCGGGGCGCGCCGCGCGCGCCCTCACCACCGCTTTCTCCGCCCTGGCTCTGGCCATCGGCGCTCTTGCGGTCACACCGGCCCCGGCGCAGGCGTATGATCCCCCTACTACGCAGGAGTATGTCTCCTACTATCAGCTTGATTCCCTGCGGGCCCAGGGCTACACCGGTAAGGGCGTGACCATCGCCCTCATCGACGGCCCCCTCGACACCAACGCAGCAGAGATTAAGGGCGCAAAAGCCACCGACAAGAGCACGTGCCAGGTCGAAAGTACCCCCGACAGCGCCCGGCACGCGATCGACATGGCATCCATTTTGGTGTCCCCGTATTTCGGGGTTGCACCCGATGCAACTCTGTACGCCTATCAGACCTCGAACACAACCGAGCGTTCATCTGGCACGTGTGCATCCGGTGGCGAGCAACTCGACACCATCGGCAAGCTCATCAACCAGGCTGTCGAGGACGGCGCCCAGATTATATCTTTCTCGCAGAGCCTCGGTGCTAGTGACGAGCTCAAATGGGCGGTCACCAACGCTACTGCGCACGGCGTCATTATCGTGGCTTCGTCTGGGAACAAGGCAATCGACGACAATTCCAAACACCTGGGACAGTATTCGGGCGTTGTCGGCGTTTCCGCTATCGACACCACTGGCAACTTCGCGTCGTATTCCTCCTGGGGCAACGGCGTGGTCACCGCAGCTGTCGGCGGCCCCTTCGATTCGTTCAATCCGAACACGAATGCACCCGGGCGTTCAGACGGAACTTCAAACTCAGCCGCTATGGTGGCTGGCATGTTGGCGCTCACGCGCCAGAAGTGGCCCGAGGCGACCACCAACCAGATCCTCCAGCTCCTCGTTCACACCGGGCAGAACCCGAACCATGACTGGAACCAGTACACGGGCTACGGCCCGATTGACATTCATGCACTGATCAACACGGATCCCTCACAGTACCCGGACGAGAATCCGCTTCTTCAGAAGCCGGGTGGCTCCTCCCCCACTGTGCAGGAGTTCCAGGATTACATGGACGGGATCATCCCTCTCGACACCATCATGAACGAGATGCCCAAGGCCTACATCTACCGGGGCACCGACGAGGAGGTGCTCTTCGGCTTCACCGAGGATCTGCATATCCACCTCGGCACCAGCCCCGCCTACCACCGGAAGTGACCCCATGACACGGACGCCAGCCGCGCCCCGTCATCCCCGTACTTTCGCGGGGGTGGCGGGGCGCGCCACGCGCGCCCTCACCACCGCTATCTCCGCCCTCACACTTGCCGTCGGTGCCCTCACACTGGCACCGGATCCCACGAGGGCCGACGAGGCGGTACCGTCACAGGACTACTTTTCCTATTACCACTTCGACGCAGCGCGTCAAAAGGGCTACACGGGCAAGGGAGTGACCATCGCCCTCATCGGCGGTCCCGTCAACACCAGCGACCCTGCTCTCGTCGGAGCCAACATCACCGACAAAAGCCGCTGCACTATCCAAGACTCGCCGAAGGGCTTGCGCCATGGCACCGACATGGCGATCATCTTGGTCTCTCCCTACACCGGTGTAGCACCCGACGCAACCTTGTACAGCTACCAAACCAGAAGCGACGACACCCAGTCGACTGGCACCTGCAACGCCGGTGGCGAGGCTCTCGACTCCATGGGGAAACTCATCAATCAGGCTGTTGAGGATGGGGCACAGATCATCACCGTGTCAATGGCAGTTCCAGACGCATCTGATGAGCTCAAGTGGGCCGTCACGAATGCCATCTCACACGGTGTCATCATCATCAATTCCGCTGGTAACAGCGCACGCGACGAGAACAGCACTCAGCTCGGACGTTGGTCCGGCATCATAGGCGTCTCGGCTATCGACATCGATGGCAACTTTGCGTCCTCTCATCCTGGGGTAATGGCGTTGTCACCGCTGCCTTCGGCGGCCCCTTCAAGACCATCAATCCCGACACGGGAGCTCCGGCGACCGCCCGTGGTACATCCATTTCTGCACCACTCGTAGCCGGCATGTTGGCGCTCGCGCGCCAGAAGTGGCCCGAGGCGACCACCAACCAGATCCTTCAGCTCCTCGTTCACACTGGTCTGAATCCGAACCATGACTGGAACCAGTACACGGGCTATGGTCCCATCGATGGTGGCTTACTGGTCACTACGGATCCCTCACAGTACCCGGACGAGAATCCGCTTCTCCAGAAGCCGGGCGGCTCATCCCCCACGGTAAAGGAAATCCAAGACTACGCAGATGGGACCATCACACCTAACGTCGTCATGAACAATCTGCCCAGCTCCTACGTGTACCGGGGTACCAACGAAGAAATCGCTATCGTCCCCACCGAAGGATTAACCATCCACCTCGGCACCAGCCCCGCCTACCACCGACAGTAGCAACACACCCGTGCCCGAGCCCCGGCCTCGTTCGGCCTGAGGCGCGAGCGCACGGAAGTGGAAACGCGAGAGCCCCTGCACCCACACGACCGTGTGCTGCAGGGGCTCGTCGCTCCCGACTACTTCTTCTTACCCGTCACCTTCTTGTGGTAGCGCGGGCTGGTCCCCAGATGAACGGGGTAGTCGTGCTGATCGCCACGTGCCATGCGCTCATCCAACCCCCTGTAGGAGTACGAACTGTCATTGAGGATCAGGCGAGGATCCACCACACCATCGGAATAGTCCGCCACGTCCTGGCGAGTAGGAATCGACTCATTCCCCTTGTCCATAAAAGGATTCTCGTCCGGGAAGTCCCTCGGGTTCGTCGTCAGCAGCGCATACGTATCCAGCGCCCCGAAACCCGTGTACGGATTCCACTGCCCGCCGTTGCCTCCCACGCCCGTGCGCGCCAATCCCTGCATGATCTGGTTGCCCGTCGCACGCGGCCACCGCTCCATCGACAACGCCAGAGCGCCCGCGACGATGGGGGTCGCAAACGAGGTACCCCACCACTCGCCACGCTCCATCGACGTACTCGACCGCGCGATCGGACGCCCCAGGGCAGCGGTCGAGATGGGATTCCCCCCAATTCGTGTAGTCCGAGGCCTGTCCGTTCGACTCGATCGCGGCCACACCCACGACTCCACTCCACGCGGGCAACCACGTCGTCGAGTCCCGGGTCGAATCGTTGCCCGCACAGGCCACGACCGGGACCTGCTGCGAGATGGCTCGAGCGAGAGCCCACCGCATCCCCTCGTAGGTGGTGTTCGGATAGCCCGACGAGGTCGTGATGACGTCAACCCCGTCGTTCAGCGCCGTCTCGATGAGGAGCGCCAGGTCGGAATACCCACGGTCCCATTGACCAATCGCGCAATCCGAGCCCGTCGAATCACCTATAAACGACACCGTGTAAGACTTCAGCCGCGCACCGGGAGCCACACCGAACTGCGGGGAGACCAGGATCTGCGCGATCACCGTCCCATGATCCCAGTGCGCATCCAACGAGCTCACCGAGCACGGCGTGTAGGCCTCGATGTGCGCGCCCTGCAGCTCAGGGATGCCCGCGTTAATAGGGCCATCGATCAGCGCAATCGTAATGCCCTCGCCCGTATACCCCGCCGAATGAATCGAATTCAGGCGATAGTGGGAGTAGAAGGGCTGCTCCCCCGCCGTAATCGCCGAATCCGCTGAGGCAGGGGTCGCGGGAAGCGCCAGCGCGCCCACCGCGAGCGCCGCAGCCACCCCCACGCCGGCGCACCGGCGCAACAGTCGAGCATTCTCGTGTCTCATGACAGTGTTCTTTCGCCTCGCCAATCTGCGGCTACGGCATCGTCACGCACTGCGTGACGGGCGCAGACTCGCGTCCACTGAGCTCGGCGACGACGCTGACCGTCAGGCAGTTCTCGCCGCTCACAGCCGTCGTCGTCAGGGAGTTACGGCGCATGGTCTCAGCGACCACGGCCTCGCCCGGGCGCTCCAGGACGTACTTGAAGACGAACTGGTCGGCTTTAGCCTGACCCTGCTGGGGGATGTCCCAGTTCCACAGGATCTCCGTGCCCTTCGGGGTCGCGATGACTTCGGCGACGGGAGCGGGCGGAGCGCCGCCCGCGTCATTCACGCCGCCACCACCGCCCGGGGACTCGCTCGTCGGCCCAGACGTGGGGTCAGACGAGGCGCCGCCCAGGTGGATGCTGTGCCCGCCGCCGGTCAGCATCGCCACAACCAGTCCGGCTGTCGCGAGCACCGTGACGAGCGCAAGCACCGGCAGGACCCATGCGGGACGCTTTGATTCCCCCTCACCCAACCCGGTACGGTTCGTCGTCGAATTCCCGGCCCACGCCTCGTTCAACGACGCATTGGCACCGTCCGCGAAACTCCCGCGGCGCGCGCGCGTACGCTCAGCATCCAGGGCCGCCCAGGAGGGGGACGACAGGGCCGAGGCTGGCGCGCTCGAGGAGGCGACGACGCTCAGCTTCATCTCCGTGACCGGGCGGTGCATCTCGCGCTCGATGGTCTGCAGCGCGTACCCCAGCGCCGCCGCCGACCCGAAGCGTTGCTCCGGATCCAGGCTCATCGCACGGCGCACGATGGCCGTCACGGCCTCGGGCACGCCGGGACGGTCAATGCGCGACACGCGGCCGCGCGCCACTCGCTGAGCGACCGTCTTCGCGGAGTTATCGCCGTCAACCACCTCGAAGGGCGAACGGCCCATCAGCAGCGTCCACAGGGTCGCACCCAGGGCCCACACGTCCTGCGTCGGGTGAGCGCGCGCCGTACCCGCAATCTGCTCCGGGGGCGCCCACATCACCGAAAACGCGTCCCGGCCGCTGCGCGGATCAGCGCCCACCGGCTCCGACACACCAAAGTCCGTCAGCACCGGCGAGCCGTAAGCGTTGATCATGATGTTGCTCGGCTTAATGTCGCGGTGCACGTAGCCCGCGCGGTGCAGCATCTCCGCACCACCGCACATGCGGATCACCATCGACAGGGCGCGATCCGTCGCCATCGGGTTCGCGCGCACCTGATCGAGGATATTCGCGACCGGGCAATACTCCATCACCAGGTAGGGGCGACCGTCCGCCGTGCGCCCCGCACCGTACAGCTGGGCGACGGCCGGGTGACCCGATACGAGGGCCATGACGTCCGCCTCGCGGGCGATCCCCGCCTCACCGTCCGCCCCGCGGTCCCGACGGGCGACCTTGACGGCCACCTCGCGGCTGGGCAGCTCCTGACGGCACAGGAACACGTCCGCGAAACCGCCCGCCCCCAGGGGGCGAATCCACTGGTATCCCGGTATCGCCGGCACCATTCCGACGCGAGCGTCGCTATCCATCAATGTTTCCCTTTCCCACGGCCACTGACACACCCAATCAGCGAACGACGCCTCTCACCGGAAGCTGCTGCCGCCTGGCGGCGTGCACGTCGGCGCCAACGCAACGACTTCAGCGACAGGCGTGGCGCACCCGCGCGAACACCGACACCGACGAAGCCCACTCGCGGCGCAGCTCATCCACGTCGTTCCACGCCTGCTCGGCGTCCTGTGGGCGCGCTCCTGTCACCGCGAAGTCCGCGACGTCCGCTCGGCGCGCGACCGTCACGGCGCGGGGCACCGCGCCGGAGAACAGCGACCAGCCGGGCACGCGCACGTCGGCCGCCGAGCGCGTGCGCGCCTTACGGGACTTGCGCGACGATGCCTCGTCGCCCTCAGAAGTATCAGGGGCCCACTGCGAGGCGAGCGCCCACGCGACCTCCTGGCGCGTCAGGTGAGGCTCCACCACCAGTCCAGAGTCGATCGCAGTGTCCACCAGCTCATCCCACGAGCCGCGCACCGCTTCGGCGGCCTGCGCCTTGCGGCGTGCCTTGCGGCGGCGAGCCTTCGCCAAGAGCACGAGCAGCACCGGGCCGAGGAGCACCAGCAGTGACAGCGTCACCGTACCGATCGCCATCCACGGGATATGCAGGCCGTTCGGATCGTGCGGATCCGTCGCCTGGTCGCGGGTGGCCGGAGGCAGCTCAACCGGCTGCTCCGGGGGCTCCGGCGGCTGCAGAACCTGCGGCTTGGGCACGGACTTCGGCTTGTTGACTGCGTCGTGGGCTGCTGGTCTCGCGGCGGCGTCGGGTCGAAGGTCGCCCAGCCGACGCCGGGGAACTCCACCTCGACCCACGCGTGCATGTCCGCGCCCGTCAGGTCCACGTTGCCCGACGTTCCCTCGCGGTACGCGCCCATCACGACGCGGGCGTTGATCCCCTGCGAGTGCAGCATGAGCGCCATGAGGGTCGCGTACTGCTCGTCGTCGCCCACCAGCATGTCCGCGCCGATCATGCGCTGAATGCGGTCCTGGGAGGAACCCGGACGTGAGTTGATTGTGTCCTCGTTCGAGTAGTAGCCGTCCGTGTGCAGGAAGTTTTCGATCGCGCGGGCCTTTTCCAGGTCCGAACGCGCGGTCAGCGTGTGCTCGGCGGCGAGCGTATCTACGTCCTTGGGGACGTTCGTGTCGCCCCCGGTGTAGCGGGCGGCCTCGACGCTGGCGAACTCCGCGTCCGCGCGGTCACGTGGCATCGTCAGGCTCATCGTGTAGCCCATCTCGCCCGCGGGGCCCGTCGTCAGCGCAGTCTCAGCCCACAGGTCGTAGTTCAGGCCCTTCTGCTGGTCGGCCGCGAGAGGGTCACTCGGGTCGAACTCCAGGACGTGCACCTGACCGATCGTAGGCACCCACGGTCCCAACAGCTGCGACGTCGACACAGTCGTCTCGACCTCGGCCTCGTTCGCGTTGCGGCCCGGGATCGTCGAACCGACGCGGCGGTATCCCGCCGTGCCATCCGCATTCGCCACGCCCATGCCGAAGGTCGTCCCGTCGTACACGTCCATCGCGCCCAGGCGCACGCGCGCCTCCTTGGGCATGTTGGTCACGTGAATCAGGGACGAGTCCTCGAGGTCCTTGTTGTAGTGGCGGTAGCTCGACAGCGGCGAGGGGTACTCGCGCGCGTCCACGGGCGGCTCCACAACGTCGCGCCCCACGACACGGTCCGAGGCCGTGGGACCCAGCAGGGACGCCGCAGGGATCGCGGCCGCGACCATCACACCGACCATCAGCGAGGCCATCCCCACGCGCCACCACACGTGCACGATCTGACGCGAGGACCCACCCATCGTCGTGGACGCCGACGTCGTCGACGCCGACATACCAATGACGATGTCAGCACCCGAGCGCGCCCGGCCAATCGCCGAGGCCCACGACCACCAGGCGATGAGTGCCACCCACCAGATAATGACGAGGATCAGATTCGGGGTGTGTTTCGTCGGGCCCCACACGATCGCGATCACGCCGCACAGGATGAGGGCCGCCGAGCCCCACATCGGGCGCCCGTAGCGCACCGTCACGACGCCCGCGGCGACCGAGCACACGAGGCACGCCATCCACGGCACCATCGCCGGACCCACATAGGAGCCAGCAGGAGGCGTCAGCGTCAGGAGGTCCTTCCAGGCCTCGACCGCACCGATGACGAGCGTCTGGAGGGTCCGGGACGTGGGCACCACGACCCAGCGGGTTGTCTCCCGCAGGGCCGCGGGCCCGCCGATCAGGAAGTGAGCGGCCACGACGGAGGCAACGATCGACAGCAGGTCCCAGCGCCACTTCGACGCCGCCCAGGACACGAGCAGACCGACGAGGACACCCAGGCCCGCGGCAATCGCGCCCTCTCCCCCGCCGAAGACGGACTCGAACATGACAATGGGGCCCACAAAGAGGACACCCAGCACCAGCAGCGACCACGCGGGCATGGCCGCGCGACGCATCGAGCCGCCCATCGTCGTCTCGGACGTATCCGAGCGACGCGAACGACGCGGCGGAGCCTGATGGGCAGCAGGACGAACGGGAGCGCTCACGCAGACACCCCCCTCGACACCAGCATCGGCAGATCTTCCAGCGACGGGCAGTCAATGATGACGCCTCGGCTAATCTTGCGGCGGCGCCTCGCGCGCCCCGGAGCCACACGAATGACGGACACGGTCACGTCGACCGGCGCAATATTGGCCAGGCGAGCCGCCTCCTCGTCATCCACGGACTCGCTCACCACGATCGATAGAACCGAAATCCCGCCGCGCTCCATGATGCAGCGCCGAACGACACCCGCGAACTCCGAGCGCGTCGACGTCTCCATCTCCGACAGAGCATCCAGCATCGCCATCGGCGTGCCCGTGGGAATCCACTCATCCGCCGTGTGCATAGACACCGTACGCGCCTCGCCCGAGCCGGCAATCGCCAGCGACGCCGCAACAGACACACCCGTCTCGAAGGCGCGGCGCCCCCACGAGTCAATCCTCGTATCCAACAGCACCATGTGGTGCGAGCGGTGCGTCTCCTCAAACTGGCGCACGATCAGGCGCCCGTAACGGGCCGTCGACGGCCAGTGCACCGCACGACGGTCATCGCCCGGCTCGTAGTCTCGCAGGGCGTGGAAGGACACGTCCGAGCTCGTCAGCTTCTCGCTGGCCACGCCCTCAACGTCCATCTGCATGCCCGTCGCATCAAAGGAAAAACGCACCGTCGGAGGATGCACGTGCACGAGGATCGGGTCATCCCACTGACGCACGCGGCGCAGCAGGCCCAAGCCATCCATACGCACCGTGCGCGCCGGACCCACGTTGATCACGCCGCGACGCTTCGTCATCACCGAGAAGGCCTCGTTCCACGTCCCGTTCCCGCTAATCGGGGGGACCAGGAACTCGCCACTGCCTCGTCCGATCGTGACCTCCACGAGGGTCGAACCCGAGCGGCGAGCCGACTCGTTGACGACGCGCACGCGGCCCACCGCCACCTGACCGGCAACGATGCGATCGTTCTGCATACGAAGCGACACCGCCAGCGGAGACGGGGACGCCACCGACGCGATCGCCACCACGAGGGCCACCAGGCCCATGACGGCCACCACGAAGCCCTCGATCCAGCCAAAGGAGACCGCAGCCACCGCGCCCGCGACGAGGGCGACGCTCACCGCCCAGCCCACCGGCGTCAGTGCGCTCAGCCAACGCGACAGCCACACGAAGGCGGGAACCGCCTCCAGGCGGGCGCGCGCATTGCGCCACGCAGCCTTGAGGATTCGACGGAGTTTCTTCACGTGCCTACCTCTCCGGCTTACACTCGCCGAGGATGTACTGGCCTCGGTTGAACATGTCCGCGGAATCCGCGAGCGTCACCACGCGCGACGGAATCGGGCCAGCCCCGTCCACGCGCACCGTGGCCGTGCTGTTATCACGATCCGAACGCACCGTACAGATGTGCGGGATCGACGCGCCGTCATCCCAGCCCGGGGCACTGAGCGTAAACGTGTGGCAGGGCCCCACAAAGTACCCGCGCTCGTTACCGCTACAGGTCTCCACCCACTGCGCACTCACATCGAGCTTCGTCGTCGTGATCGGGCGCGCATTCATCGGCGTCGAACCCAAGGCGTTGACAGCCACGACCGACGCATCGTAGCGAGCGCCCTGAGCCAGACCCGTGAAGGTCGCTTCGGTGCTTCCAGCGCCCACGGTCTGCGTCTGACCGCCCACGGACACGCGAATCTCGCTGACGGCGGGGTTAGCACCCACCGGGTCCCAGTGCACGGTCACGCTCGAGGACGTCACGCTCGTGAACACCACGTTCACCTGCGACGGGGCACCCGTCGCCTGGCCGACCGCGGCCACCGCGTCGGAGGCTGCGGGACGATTGTTCAAGCCCGTGCCCGTCTGGCAGAAGTAGAACGTGGTCGGCTGCCAGCCACTCACCAGCAGAATGTCACCGTTAGAGACCTGCGGCCCGGTTGCACATGCACCCGGTGATTCGGCGTAGCGCAGCGTCAGGCTCGACGCGTCAAAGCCTCGGCCCGGAACGGGCGCCAGACCGTCGACGCGCACCTTGCCTGCCTCGCCGATACCGGACAGCGTCGGGGCCGCAATCGGCGCGGGGACCGTCGCGACGTTGAGCGTCGTGGTCGCAGCGGCCGACTGGTCACCCTCGGCGTTGAACGCCACCACCGTCACGGGCAAGTTGGGACCCGTCGGCACGTTGGGAACCTCAACGCTGGTCGCACCCGGGTTCGCGGTGGCTAACACGCCACCGACCGTGACCTCCGTGCGACCCCAGCCGCTTCCGTTCGGGCTACCGAGCGACCAGGACACCATCACGTTCGCACGCGACGCGTCGGCACCGATACCCGACGGGTAGGCGGAGACGTCACCTGGCGTGTCCGGCGGGCCGTGCGGGCTACCCTGCGTCGAATTAGACACCGGCGAGGGGGTCTTCGCGTTGTTCTGCGCCTGGATGGACACCAAGTAGCTGGCGCCGTTGCGCAGGCCGCGAACAGTCGTCGAGGTCTCCGAACCGGACACAGACTGGGCGATCGGCTGGCCACCCGCCAGCGAAGTGACGAACACCGTGTAGGTGTGGATCGCCGATCCCCTCGTGGTTGCAGGCGTCCACGAGACGATCAGGCCGCCGTCCGTGCCCTCGACCGTGGGCGCGGCCATCTGCTCGGGCACAGCGTCCACCAGCACCGGCGCGGACGCCGACGACGGATCCGAATCCCCGGCCTCGTTGTGGGCGATGACCGTGAAGGTGTGGTCGACGCCGTTCTGCAGGCCCGTCACTTCCATACCCGGGTTAGTCGTGCGTTTGGACTCCCCGCTCACCGAGTCGATGATCGTGTAGCCCGAAATGGTCCCACCGTTGGCAGCGGGCTCCTGGAAGCTCACGAAAGCACTGCCCGGACCGGTCGCGGTCGCGGTCACGTTCTGCGGGGCGTCGGGTCGGTCCAGGACCTTGACGATGACGCGGCCCTGCACGACGCGGTCCGGGTCGTTCGTCGCGTCCATGACGCGGTAGACGACGATCATGTCACCGTGGAAGCCCGCCTTGGGGGTCACCGTCAGCACGTTGCCGTCGCCCGCCGCGGTGCCCTGACCCACGTGCACGGACGCGTCCAGGACCACGAGCGGATCCGGGAACGGGTTCGTCGTGTACTCCGACAGGTTCACGGTCGCCGTCTGACCGGCGTTGACCTTGATACGCGCGTCCGTCGTCGTCACGAGGGGCTTCGAGGACTTCACGATCGTCACCGGGATATCCGCGGTGACGGCGCCCGAGCCGTCGTCCACGCTCACCGTGATCGCGCCGACCGGCCCCTTGGGCTGGTCCTTCTTGCCCGCCACGGTCAGCGTGTAGCCGTCCAGGGACACGTCGATGCCGCCGGGGACCTTCGCCACGCGATAGTCGAAGGAGCTCTTCGCCTGGTCGTCCGGGTCATCCACCATCTGGGTGAGATCCACCGTCACGTTCTCGCCCTGGCCCACGAGGATCGGGGTCGGGGTCAGGCGCGGAGGCAGGTTCCTCGCGGGCTGAATCGTGATCGGGATCGTCAGCGTCGAGGACAGGGCCGACTCATCATCGACAGAACCGTCACGCACCGTGAAGGACACCGAGGCGCGGCCCGAGGCCGTGTCGGGTGCCGTCAGCACGATGTGCGAGGAATCCTGCAGCGTCGCCGAGTCGATGCCACCGCTGGCCTTGACCGTCGCCGAGTCGGTGATCACCGGGGAACGCGAGTTATCGCGCACGAGCACGTAGTCGGTGATGTCGAGGGTGAGGGCGGACCCCGCGCGCATCGCCACCGGGATGCGCGTCATATCGAGGCGCGGAGCCAGCAGGTCCGTGCCCGGGACCGTCACGACGGCGCTCGCCTTGAGCCCATCAGGGTCCGTCACCGTGTAGACGACGAGGCGACGGCGCGCGTCCGGGCTAATCGACAGGTTCTGGCCGGACACGCTCACGCCCGAGCCATCCGAGGAAATCGTCAGAGCACCCGTCGTGCCGTCCGGGTCCTCGTCGTTGACGAGCACGGGAACGCTCACGGGCTTGGAGTCGGAGGGCAGATCCGCGACCGACACGACGTCGTCGCGGGCGATCGGTGCGCGCAGCGGCGCCCTCAGCATCCACCGTCACGGTCAGCTGCCCCTGGGCGCGACCTCCTCGGCCATCCTGAATCTGGTAGGCGACGACGAACACGCCATTGGAGGCGGGGGCCTTGACCGTCACCGTATCCTCGGCCATCGTCACGGTCGCCGAGGCATCCGACACCGCCACGGTCGCCGGATCCGTATCGACGGAAAGCGCGTCGCCGTCGGCGTCCAGGTCGTTGCTCAGGACGTTAATGCTCACCTCACGGCCCGGTCGAACCGTCACCGAGTCCGGGACGGCGGTCGGGTTATGGTTCTGCGAACCAGGCGGCGCGATGCCGACGCGCACGCGCGCACGGCCTGCACGCCGAGGCGGTCCTCGACGATGTAGGAGAACGTGTCCGTGCCGGTCGCATCATCCGAAGGCGTGTACTCCAGCCACTCCGTGCCCAGCACGACGCTGCCCTTGGCGGGCGGCTGATCGATACCGACGAGGGCCACCGAGTCGCCGTCCGGGTCGATGCCCGTCAGCGGCACGGGAATACGCGTCATCTGGCCCTGCACAGCCCACGCGCTCAGCGCCTTGGGAACGGGCGCGCTGTTCGCGGCGGAGGCCGCCACGACCTCGAAGGTGACGGTCGACGTCGCACGGTTACCCACCGAATCCACGACCGTGTACGCCACGCGGACGACCCCGGCCTCGGATCCGGCGGCCAGACGCACCTGGTTACCGGTGACAAACACCGTTCCCAGCTCCGAACCCGACAGGACCGTGACGTCGGGATCCAGGTTCAGCGACAGGCCGATCGGCGAGCGATCATTGCTCAGGACGCTCACCGAACCGATATCATCGGCGCGCACCTTCGCGGTGTCCGGCGAGGCCTCGGGCGGCGTCTCCTCGCTCTGCGCATCCGTGGGGATGACGCTCACCTGAGCGGTCGCGGAACCCGCGCCGTTGGAGATCGTGTACGTAAAGGAGGTGACATCACTGAGGCCGCCGGGCGCGGTAATGCGCAGCAGGTGACGCTCAATGAGGGTCACCTCGAGGCCCGAGCTCACGGGCACGTCAATCGACTGGACGACGAGCACGCCGCCCGACGGGTCCGTGTCGTTAGCCAGCGGAGCGATCAGCGACGCGCCGCCACTGGGCAGCACCGCCAGGTCGTCCTCGGCAATCGGGAGCGCGTGCGTGTCGTCAGCGACCACGTCCACGCGGATGACACCCACCGTCGTGGACGGGCCGTCCGACACCGTGTACGTGAACTGGAAGGAACCCGGGACCGAGCCCGTGAACGTCAGGATGCCTCGGGACAGATCCGCCGACACGGAGGTGCCAGCCGGGGGCGTTCCCGCCGCGACGAGCGAAATCGCGTCGCCGTTCGGATCCGTATCATTCGCAATCGGGTCAATCGCCAGGGCCTCGCCCACGCGGGCCACATAGAAGTCAGCGCGCGCCACCGGCGGAACGTTTCCCGCCTCCTGGACGCTCACCTGAAGATCGCCCGTCGTCTCCGCGTGGCCGTCCGACAGGGTCACGCTCAGCGCCTTCGTGCCCGCGCCCGAACCGAGGTCGCGGATCTGCACCGTCCCGTCCTCCGTGAACTGCACGGCGATACCGTCGGGAGCGACCACGGACTTGAGGAAGAACTGGTCACCGTCCGGATCAATCCAATCCGACAGCAGGTTGTACTCCACCTGAGCATTCGCACCGACCTTGACGACCGGGCGCTTGACCTGGCGTGGCCCCTCGTTCTGCGTCCACGGGTGAATCGTCACGCGCACGGTCGCGGTGGCGCCCGCGAGGCCGTCCGAGGCCTCGTACGTGAAGGACGTGGACCCGCTCGTCAGGTTCTCGGGAACCTCCGTGATCTGCAGGGCGCGACCGCCCCTCGTGCGCACGACCGTCCCGAACTCCGGGTCCGTCACGGCGCGCGCCGTCAGCACGTCGCCGTCGTCATCCGAGTCGTTATCGAGGACCGGCAGCAGCGTCGAACGCCCCGGGCGGATGCCGAAGTCGTCGTCCACAGCCTCTGGCGGCGTGTTCTTGTCGTTGTGCTCCGGCTCCGAGACCTGCTCGCGCTGGTCCGGAGTCGGGGTGTCCTCTTCTTCCTGCTCCTCAGTGGGAATCTGATCCCAGTTGTTGACGAGGACCATGTTCTTGTCCGGCAGCCACAGCGTGCCCGTCGAGACATCGTTGAGGACGATACGCGTGCGGTTCGTGCGGAAGACGGCGGAGGTGGCCTCGGCGAGCGTCGGAACCGTCTGCGCCTGGTTGCGCGACTTGTCCGTACACGTGCGCACGAACGCGCCCGAGCCGGCCCACGCGCCGTAGGAGCAGCCGTTGTGGAAGACGGGGGCAGCCGGGTTGCCCTTCGCACCCGCGTCGGAGGCAGGCTGACGCTCGACAGACTTGCCGTTGAGGGAGACGGCCACGAGCTCCGAATCGGTCGCGAGCAGCACAGATGCGGCCTCGTCGCCCGGGTCCTGCAGGACCGCGCCGGTCACGTGTTCCTCGGCGAGGTTGCGGAGTTTCCCACCGGGCAGGACGAGGGTATTACCGGACTGGTCGTAGATGACGGGCTTATCGCCGACCGCCGTGATCGTCAGGGGGCCGGCGGGCTGAAAGTCCTTGATCACGCTCGTCTTCGCGCGCCACGTCTGGCCTTCCTTGACGACGGTGACCAGCGACGAGGAACCGGCCGAGTAGGCGAACACCGTGCCCGTGCGCGACACCGCAACGACGCCGTCACTCAGGTCCTTGGCGACCGCGTCTTCGGCTGCGAAAGAAATGGAGGCGGGTTCGCCTGCGTTACCGACCCACAGGAGGCCGGCGGCAGGGTCGAGGACCGCGAGAACGGAGCCACCCTGCACCTGGGTGGCGCCCTCGGGCAGGGTCACAGCCTGGCCGATTGAGAAGGAGGTGGGCTTGACGGGCGACACCGTGCGCGTCACCGTTTCCCCCAGCGTCACGTCGCCGCCGGCCTGACCGATGTCGAAGGACGCGGACTTGACGGACACCGTGCCGTCGAGCATCAGCGAGTCATAGTTGAGGTGGCCCAGGAGCTTGCGGTCCTGGTTCGTCACCCAGATACCGCCGTCATCGACGCTGACCTGCGTGACCTCGACGCCGCGGTAGACCACCGCGAGGACGCACAGCATCGCAGACACCACGAGGACGGCGATCGCGGGCATCCGCTTCGACCAGGTGTTTCGCGATTGACGCGCCTTGTTCATAGGGCTTCCTCAGTCTTCATCTGCGCACTGTTGTGGGACGGGATCTGTATCCGTGGGCGGCATAGTGAGCCACTCCAAGGATACACACCGACCAACCCTATGGATAAACGCCCAAGACAACAACAGGTACTGAATAAGCGCGCTCGCTCGACGGCTCATTCTCGCGGCGATTTCACGCAAGTTGCGTGCGCGAGAACCTGACCACAGTGACGTATTTGGACGCGTGATGTCCTTCAACGAGGCCGGGTCCGGGGCCCACCTCCACCGCTCCTCCCCTCTCACAGCGGCGCGCGAAGCCCCCTGGGCGCGCGCACCTGCCCACTTCCTCGCGCGCGCAAACCGCAGATGAGGGTGCGTCGGGTTACGGTGAGTGCATGGCGAAAGAAAAGATCACCTACCGCTGCTCCGACTGCGGCTGGACCTCCCCCAAGTGGGTGGGCCAGTGCCGCGAGTGCGGGGCGTGGGGCACGGTCGACCAGGCGGGCGAGGTGACGGGGGTGCGCGGACGGCGGCCACGACCCCGCGGCGTCCCGCCCTGCCCATCGGAGAGGTCGACGGGGAACGCGCCTCGTCGCGCTCCACGGGCGTGGGCGAGCTGGACCGCGTGCTCGGCGGCGGCATCGTCCCCGGTGCGGTGATCCTCCTGGCCGGCGAGCCCGGCGTCGGCAAGTCGACGCTACTGCTCGACGTGGCCGCCAAGGCAGCGCGCACGGGGGCCGCTGGCGGGCGCGGGCCCGTCCTGTACATCACGGGCGAGGAGTCGGCGGCGCAGGTGCGCGGGCGCGCGGAACGCATCGGCGCCCTCGAGCCTAACCTGCTCATCGCGGATGAGACGGAGCTTGGCGTCGTCCTCGGCCACGTGCAGGAGGCCTCCCCCTCCTCTCTCCTCATCGTCGACTCCGTGCAGACCATCTCTTCCGCCCAGGTCGAGGGCGGGGCGGGCGGCGTCGCCCAGGTGCGCGCGGTTGCCGCCTCACTCATCCGGGTCGCCAAGGAGTCCGACCTGCCCACCCTCCTTGTGGGCCACGTGACGAAGGACGGCGGCATCGCGGGTCCGCGCGTCCTCGAACACCTCGTAGACGTCGTCTGCCAGTTCGAGGGCGACCGTCATTCGCGCCTGCGCCTGCTGCGCGCGGTGAAGAATCGTTACGGCCCCACCGACGAGGTCGGCTGCTTCGAACTGACGGACTCGGGGATCTACGGCCTCGCCGATCCCTCCGGCCTGTTCCTGTCGCGCACGACGCGCGGCGTGCCCGGCACATGCGCGGCCGTTTCTCTGGAGGGGGCGCCGCCCGCTGCCCACGGAAATTCAGTCGCTCGTCGCGCCCTCCTCGGGCGGCTCGCCTCGGCGCACGACATCGGGCGTGGACCACGCGCGCGTCGCCATGATCCTGGCGGTCCTGCAGGCCCGCATCGGCGCGGACACGTCGGGCGCGGACGTCTACGTCTCCACGGTCGGCGGGGCACGCACGGTCGAACCCGCGATCGACCTGGCGATGGCGATCTCGATCGTGTCGTCCCTCAAGGGCGTTCCCCCTCGCCCGGACCTCGTCGCGGTCGGAGAGATCTCCCTGACGGGCGAAGTACGGGCCTGCACGGGCACCCAGCGCCGCCTCGCCGAGGCCGCGCGCCTCGGCTTCTCCGCGGCCATCGTGCCCGCTCAGGGCAGCGAGGACCTCGCGGGCGTCGACGGCATCACAGTCTTTACTGTGTCGGATCTGGCGACGGCTATTCGTGTCGCTTTTCCGACGGACTCGCAATAATAGGTATCGAACCTACTGTTCAGGGAGGGAATCACATTGACGTCCGATGCAGCGATCCTTCGTGAGGCACTGCGCGCAGTCGCGCCCGGTACACCACTGCGCGAAGGACTGGAACGAATCCAGCGCTCCCACACGGGCGCCCTCATTGTCCTGGGATACACCCCCGAAGTACAGGCGATCTGCTCGGGCGGCTTCGACCTCGACATCGCCTTCACGGCCGCGCGTCTGCGCGAGCTGTGCAAGATGGACGGCGCCGTCATCATCGACCCCGACCTGTGGCGCATCCGCAAGGCCAACGTGCAGCTCTTCCCGGACCCCACGATTCCCACCGACGAGTCCGGCATGCGCCATCGCACCGCTCAGCGCACCGCCCGCCAGACCCACCTGCCGGTCCTATCCCTGTCCGCGTCGATGCGCATGATCTCCATCTACGTGGGCACCGAGCACCGCCTCGTCGAAGAGCCCGAGGCCCTGCTCTCGCGCGCCAACCTGGCCGTGGATACGCTCGACCGCTACAGCCAGCGCCTCGACGAGGTCCTGCAGACCCTCACCATCCTGGAGATGCGCGACAGCGCGACCGTGCGCGACGTCGCCACCGTCATGCAGCGCATGGAGATGATCCGCCGCATCACCTCCGAGATCACCGAATACCTGGAGGAGCTGGGCTCCGAGGGCCGCCTGCTGGCCCTGCAGGTCGAGGACCTCGTGCGCGGCTCCGCGTCCGAGCGCGCCCTCGTCATGCGCGACTACATCCACAACCCCGAGGACGTCGCCCGCGTCGAGGCCGAGCTCTCGTCCCTGGGGTCGGAGCGCATCGTGGACCTCACCGCGATCGCGAACATCCTCGGCCTGGACGTGTATGAGGTCGCGGACCTGGACCGCGAGATCACGCCGCGCGGCGTGCGCGCCCTTTCCCTGGTTCCGCACCTGTCGTGGAGCGCCATCAAGGAGGTGTCCGCGCACATCACGACGCTGCCTCAGCTGCGCGCCGCCACCACCGAGGACCTGGAAGCCATCGAGGGCATCGGCCCCTACCGCGCCAAGCTCATCACCGAGAACCTGGCCCACCAGGCGCAGGCGGTCAGCTCCGGCCTCGTCGGCTGGTAGGCGTCAGCGGCCCGACTGAGCACCCGACTGAGCGCCCGACTGCGGGGCGGGCGTCGGCGCGGGAGTCACGTCGACGACGGTCGAGCCGACCTCGCGCGTGCCCATCGTGACCGCGACCTTGTAGGTTCCGGCTGACGCGGCGCTCGCGCCGCCCGCCGGGGTCGTGCAGCCGTTCGTGTACACGTAGCCATCCCAGCGCAGCGCGCCGCTCCACGTGGCGCCCGGGCGCAGCAGCAGGGTCGCCGACGACTGCTGGTCCTCGCCGCACTTCGCCGAGTTGTAGACCTGCAGGTCACCGGTCGAAATCTGCAGGGCGAAGCGCGACAGGGATGTCGAGCACGCGACGCTGCCGCGGTTTTCGAGCGTGAGTGTTACGGGCATCGCCGACCCGGAGGAGGTCGCGGATGCTGTCGCGGTGGCCGTGATGTCGCGATCCAGGCAGGCGGGAATGTCGATCGTTGTTCCGTCTGTGAGCAGGCCGTCGGCGGTGGCCTCCTGCCCGCCCTTGAGCGTGTAACCGGAGGCGTCGAGGGCCCCGGACTGGACAGCGGACTGCGGGGTCGACTGGGGGGCAGGATCGGCGGTGAATGCACCCGCGATCGCGCGCACGGCGGCGACGATCCCCCACACGATGAGGGCCAGGATGAGGATCAGCCCAAGGCCTGTGATGATGCGCCGAGGCCACAGGTTGACCGGCGGACGGCCCCCGCCCTTCTTCTTCGCGGCTGCCTGTGCGGCGCCGCCACGCTGCGCCTTGGGCGCGCTGGCAGTGCCCCGCTTCGTGGACGGTGAGGCCTTCGACGAGGCCGGACGCCCCATCGAGGTGCGGCTGCCGGCTGCGGCGCGAGACGCTCGATCGCCGGTGCGACCGGTCGAGCCTCCCGACGTACTACGCCTGGAGGTGGGTCGCCTGGGGGAATTCTTACGCTGGTCAGCCACGCATCCACGATACCGGGCGCAGGGCGTGGCAAGCGGCTAACGCTCGGGACGGGGGCGACTTTCACACGCCGAGCGCCCGTCGTCGCGCTCCAGTGAGGTGCAGATCAGGCGGCGGCGCTGCGCTTGGAGGACGTCGAGCCCTCGTCGTCGGGATCAATGACGCACCAGCGCTCGACGACGATCGCGATCACGCACCACACGATGCCGACGAGGCCGCTGAGACCGGAGCCGATCGCGTTGGCGAGCATCGCGGGGGCCTCCAGCTGCATCAGGGACACAGCCATGACGCCGATCAGGACCCCCGTCAGGCCCGAGCCAACGATGGCGCTGGCACGCGCAAAGACGGCGACGCGCATCGCACCGATCGCGTCGATCCACGTGTCTTTGCCGGCGCGTAGGCGACGCACCGCCAGACCGGACCAAATGAGGCACGCGGTGGCGATCGCAAAGATGACTGCGGGACCCGGGGTGACGATCATCGGGGTGCCACCCTCGCGCATGTGCGCGAAGAAGCCGAGGAAGCTCAGGCCGACAGCCACGAGGCCCACCGCCAGCACCCACACGATCGACACGGGTTTCATTTAGCGCCTCTTGACGATCGGGATCGCGCCGGTCATCGTGGGCCGCACAACGACGCGACGCAGGATGCCGGTCTGGGTGGCCTCGTCCTCGGGGATGGGACCGACGGGGGTATTGTCGGGCAGCCCGGGGGCGAGTATGGTCGAGCGCCCGTCGGCGTGGACGGTGGCCTTGGGTGGCTCTTCGTCATGGCCGAGGCCGGAGCGGTCGTCGACGACACGCACATCGTGCGCGGAGCTGACGGAGAAGTTCCAGTCCGGCAGCGCGATCGAGGAACGGGATTCCTCGCGTTTGGATTCGAAGACGGGGACCCAGCGGGGCTTTTCGCTGCCGCTCGGCTTGTAGGAGCCCGTGCCGATCTTGCGGGTCATACGACCGGCCGCGGAGTCCGCGGGCACAGAGGAAACCGGGTGCCAGGAGGGGCGCGACGAGGCTCGTCCCCCGCGGTGGCGGCGCTCGCGCTGGGGCGGGGCCGCGTAGGTGGGCGCATCGTGAGCAGGCACGGGCACCTCGGGCGAGGCCGCGGAGGCCTCGTCGGGGGCCACAGGGGCCTGCGCGGCGGGCGCCGCATCCTCGACGGGAGCAAAGCGCGACGCATCGGGTGCGGGCACCTCGGGCGAGGCCTCGGGGCAGCCTGAACGGGGGGGCTGCGGCTGCGGGACGGACGAGGCCTCGAAGGACTTGACACGCGCGACCTCGGGTGCAGGAACGACTGCGGGAGCTAAGCGTCACCTCGGGGGCGGGAACGACCGTTGGGGCAGGAACGACCGTCGGAGCTGAGCACCGCATCGGGGGCGGGAACGACCTCGGGGGCGGGCGTCGCTTCGACGGAGGCCTCGGGCGCAGCGACGACGGGTGCCGGTAGCTCGACGGCGGGCACTCCCGGGCGAGTCACGAGGTTAGTGACCTGGCTGATTTCGCCTGTCAGGGCCTCGATGAGCTCGCGCATGTCGGCACTGGCCTGCTCAGCGCGCTCTGCGAGGAGCTGGTCGGAGTCAGCCATGACAGCCGCCGGGTCTTCGAGCCAGTCGTCGACGGCGTCGATGATGCCCTCGCGGTCGGGGGTATCGGCCAGCAGGTCGGACACGCGGCCCACGCCCTCGAGGATCGCGTCGGGGTCACACAGGAGCCAGGGCGCCAGGACGAAGGCACGTTCCTTGGCGCGCGGGTGCGGCAGGGTGAGGACCGGGTCGGAGGAGGCCAGGCCTTCGATCTGGATGATGTCGATGTCGACGGTGCGCGCACCCCAGCGCTCGTGGCGCTCGCGACCGAGCTCGCGCTCGATGCGGCTGGTCTGGGCGAACAGCTCGTCGGGGGTCGCGATCGCGGAGCCGACGACGACGGCATTCCAGTAATCCGGCTGGGGCGCCTGGCCGGGGGCGAGCACCGGCTTGGTGCGCATGATCGGCGAGACGTCGTCGATCTGGAAGCCCTCCATGTAGGACAGGGCCTCGACCGTGTGCATGAGGGTCACGGGCGCGTCCCCGAGATTGCCGCCGATCGCCAGGACGACGCGGCGCGAGCGCAGGTGCGCCGGACGGGAGGTGTCCTCCTCGCGCTGTGCCTCGGCGGCGTGCGCACCGCGGCGCGACGGGAACCCCTCGCGGTGCTCCTGCTCGGCGGGGCTGGGTGCCTGCGCGCGGCCATAGGCCTCGATCTCGCCGGTGAGGACGGATCCGTCCTCAGCCTCGTAGATACCCTTGAGGGACAGCGACAGGGGCATCGCGTCAGTCTGGCCCGCCCGCACGGTCACCGACACGTCCGCGAAGGGGTGGTCGATGGGGGCGTCGGGCTTGTGAACGGTGACCTCGGTGCCGACGACGCCCTCGTGGCTCATGACGCGCGCGGCGATGGTTTCGGCGAGGGTTTCGATGAGATCGACGGCGGTTCCGGTGAGGACAGCCATGGCCTCGTCGGCGATGTCGGCGTAGGAGACGGTGGCGGCGATGTCATCGGTGGCACCCGCGGTCTCAACCCACATGACGATGTCGGCGCTAAAGCGCTGGTTGCGGTCACGCTCAAAGTCGTAGACGCCGTGGTTGGCGAGCGCCCCGAGTCCTTTCAGGGCGATGATGACGCGTCTGTTAGTCAACGTCGTTCTCCTTTCGGGCGATGGCCGCTACGGTGGCTGCTACGTCGTGGACCCGCACGGCCCACGCGCCAGCTGCCGCGCAGTAGGCGGCGATGTCCGCGCTGTCCGCGTCCACGTCGCCCTCGAGGGCCTTGACGAAACGCTTGCGAGACGCGCCGACGAGGACGGGGTATCCGCCCTGAAGGAAACGCGGCAGTTCACGCAGGATCTGCCAGCACTGGTCGCCCGTCAGCGAGAAGCCGAGGCCCGGGTCAACCACAATTTTATCAGCTGTCACACCAGCATCAATAGCGTCTTGAACCTGAGAGCCCACGCGCTCAATGAGCGTACCCACAAGGTCATCCCCGTAGTCGAAGTGCTCCCCCGGCATGCCCGGCAGCGCGCGGTAGTGCTGGACGACGTACGCGCAGCCCGACTGCGCAACAGCCGCATTCATCTCAGGATCCCAGCGCCCACCGCTCACATCGTTGATGATCGCCGCACCGACGCGCGCAGCCTCGCGGGCCGTCGACGCGTGCAGCGTATCAACCGACACGATGACGCCGTCGGCGGCCAGGGACTCGACGATGGTGCAGATGCGCGCCCACTCCTCGTCCGCGCTGATGCGCGTCGAGTTCGGGCGGGTCGACTCCCCGCCCACGTCGATGAGGTCCGCTCCGGCGGCCACCATCTCGCGCGCGTGACGCAGCGCAGCCGCGACGTCCGTGTAGCGTCCCCCGTCCGAGAAAGAATCCGGGGTGACGTTGAGGATGCCCATGATCGCCGTCCGCCCGATGGGCAGGGTCAGGCCGCCCGGCAGCGCCAGGGGCGGGACCGGGAACGAGGCCGGGGCGGCGGGCAGGGGCAGCGCACTCACGTCATCGGCTCCCGGACAGGACGAGGGCCATCATCTCGGCGCGGGTCGCCCCGTCGTTCATGATGCCGCGCAGCGCGCTGGTCACGGTCGAGGAACCGGGCTTGGAGATGCCGCGCATCGACATGCACATGTGCTCGGCCTCGATGACGACGATGACGCCCTGGGGGTTCAGGATCTCATCGATCGCGTCGGCAACCTGAGCGGTCAGGCGCTCCTGCACCTGGGGGCGGCGCGCGTAGCCTTCGACCACGCGTGCCAGCTTGGACAGGCCCGTCACGACGCCGCCGCGCGGAATGTAGCCCACGTGGGCGCGGCCGTAGAAGGGCAGCAGGTGATGCTCACACACCGAGAAGAAGGTGATGTCACGGACCAGGACCAGCTCGTCGGTGCCGGCGTGGAACTGGGTGCGCAGGTGCTCGCGGGGGTCCTCGGTCAGGCCCTTGCACATCTCGCGCCACGCGCGCGCCATACGGTCGGGGGTGCCGACCAGGCCCTCGCGCTCGGGGTCCTCACCGATTGCGACGAGTAGGTCGCGCGACGCCTTCTCGACGCCAGCGGGATCGTAGGTCACGACTGCTCCTCGCCCTCGTTCGCCTGGTTATCCATCACGTCGGAGACGTCGATCGAGGGGACCTCAAACGACACCTCGGAGGTGGCCGAGGCCTCGGCAGACCCCACGCCGACCGGGTTGCCCATGAGGGCGCCGGGGACGGCCGCATCGGACTGGTAGTTCCACACGGGACGCTCCGGGGCCTTCACGACGTCCTTGAAGATCTCCGCGAGCTGCGCCTCGTCGAGGGTCTCCTCCTCGAGCAGGCGGGAGGCCAGCGTATCGAGAACGCCGCGGTTCTCCGACAGAATTCGCCAGGCCTCGCGCATCGCGTTGTCGAGGAGGCGACGCACCTCCTCGTCGATGATCGCCGCGGTCTCGTCGGAGAAGGCACGCGGACCCTCGCCGCTGCCGTGCCCGAAGGCCTCGGTGTCGGCGTCGCCGAGCTTGACCATGCCGATGCGGTCGCTCATGCCGTAGTCGGTGACCATGGCGCGGGCCGTCTTCGTGGCCTGCTGGATGTCGTTGGCGGGGCCGGTCGACGGATCGCGGAATACGATCTCCTCGGCGACGCGGCCGCCCATGCCGTAAACCAGGTCGTCGAGGAGCTGGTTGCGCGTCTTGTTGAAACGGTCCTCGGTGGGCATGACCATCGTGTAGCCCAGGGCGCGACCACGCGGCAGGATCGTCACCTTCGTGACCGGATCCGTGTAGTTCAGGGCGGCGGCGGCCAGTGCGTGGCCGGCCTCGTGGTAGGCGGTCACGGCCTTGTCGTGGTCGTTCATAACTCGGGTGCGCTTCTGCGGGCCCGCGATCACGCGGTCGATGGCCTCGTCGATCGCGCGCTCGTCAATGAACTGCATGTTCGAACGCGCGGTGAGCAGCGCCGCCTCGTTCAGGACGTTCGCCAGGTCCGCGCCCGTGAAGCCGGGCGTGCGCTTGGCGATCTGACGCAGGTCCACCTGCGCGGTCAGCGGCTTGCCCTGCGCGTGCACCTTGAGGATGGCCTCGCGGCCCTTCAGGTCGGGGGCCTCGACGGCAATCTGGCGGTCGAAACGCCCCGGGCGCAGCAGCGCCGGGTCGAGGATGTCGGGGCGGTTGGTCGCCGCGATGAGGATGATATTGGCACGCTCGTCGAAGCCGTCCATCTCGACGAGGAGCTGGTTCAGGGTCTGCTCACGCTCGTCGTTGCCGCCGCCGATGCCGCTGCCACGGTGGCGACCCACGGCGTCAATCTCGTCGACGAAGATAATGGCCGGCGCGTTCTTCTTCGCGCGCTCGAACAGCTCACGCACGCGGGAGGCACCCACGCCGACGTAGAGCTCCATGAACTCCGAGCCGGAAATCGAGAAGAAGGGGGCATTCGCCTCGCCGGCCACGGCCTTGGCGAGGAGGGTCTTACCGGTTCCGGGAGGACCGTAGAGCAGGACGCCGCGAGGAATACGCGCACCCACCTTGTGGAACTTGTCCGGGGACGCCAGGAACTCGCGGATCTCCTCGAGCTCCTCCACGGCCTCGTCCTCACCCGCGACGTCCGCGAAGGTGACGTCCGGGCGCTCCTGGTTGAACTCCTTGGCGCGCGACTGCGTAAAGCCGCCCATCATGCGCGAACCCGACATGGAACGCATGACGAAGTAGAACGCGCCCATGAGGATCAGCAGCGGAACCAGCAGCTGGAAGATAGCGCCGAGGGCGCCAGACTGGGGACGGACCGCGTTCCAGCCCTTGGCCGGGGCCTTGGCGGCCACGGTGTCCAGGATGTCCTTCGTCTGCACGTACGAGTACGTGAAGTAGACGCGCTTACCCAGATCCGCGGTCTTGTCGTCATCGCCGGTGCTCTGGTGCACGTAGCTTTCCGTCAGTGTCAGATTCACCTGCTGGGTGCCCTCGTTGAGGACCACCTGCTCCACCGTGTCACCCGAGATGAGCGCCAGGCCCTCCGAGGTCGTGACCGAACGCGGCTGGTTCGTCTGCCACAGGAACCAGCCACCCACCAGCAAGATGAGGAGCGGAACCAGCACCCAGCCCAGGCTGGGGCGCTTATTCTTAATCTTCTCGTTCACAGACGTCCCCTACAGATCAGTGTTCTCAGTTGTTGTACACGTGCGGCTGCAGCGTGCCAACGAAGGGCAAGTTGCGGTACTTTTCGGCGTAATCCAGGCCGTAACCGACGACAAACTCATCGGGAATATCGAATCCCACGTAGGCCACATCGACGTCAACCTTGGCAGCCTCCGGCTTACGCAGGGCGGTCGCGATCTTGACCGAGGCTGCGCCACGCCCCAGCAGGTTCGCCTGCAGCCAGGACAGGGTCAGGCCCGAGTCGATGATGTCCTCGACGATCAGCACGTGACGACCGGCCACGTCCTGGTCAAGGTCCTTCAGGATGCGCACAACGCCCGAGGTCTTGGTGCCCGACCCGTAGGAGGAGACGGCCATCCAGTCCATCTCGAGGGGAGTGCGCAGCTTGCGCGACAGATCCGCCATCACCATGACGGCGCCGCGCAAAACACCGACGATCAGCAGTTCTTCACCCGCGTAGTCGCGGTCAATCTGCTCGGCCATTTCACCGAGCCGACGGTCCATGTCCTCGGCGGTGACGAGGATTTCCTTCAGGTCGTTTCCCATGTCGGTGGCGTCCACCGTGGCCTCTTTTCGTTGGGTTGTAACGCGAGCGGTTCCACTATAAGCGTGCCACAAAACCGCGCGACTGTACTAGGAAGGCAGAGATTCTCACTGTCAGCGCAACATCTTGTGAGCACGCTCGCGGCGCACTGGGCACTCCACGGCCCGGCGAGTGGCGCACCGGCGACCGTCACGATTGGTGTCCGTCCTCGCCCGCGGGGGTGTGCCCGGAGAATGATCTGGGCGCGTTCGCCGCGCCCAACGCGGGAAGCCAGACCCCCGGGCAGGTGGATCGGCCCCTGTCCTCGCCACGCGACGACGAGGTCATCAAGATCGTCAATGTGCCCACTCGACAGCGCCCGCAGGCCGGCAGCTCGGGCGGCCTCGCGCAGGGTGCGCGTACGCACCGCACGGGGAGCGCCGCGCAGGAGTGACACCGCGAGCGCCACAGACGCGACCCCTTCGCCGAGGTCTTGTGCATCAGCGACCCGGGCGACTCCGGTGAGCTCGCGCGCCCATTGCGCGAGGGCATCGTCGTCGTGCGCGCACAGGGCGGCCGTGCGGGCCAGCGCGGGAACCGGGTCCACCCCCAGGGCCGAGGCCAGGGCCGGGATTGCGCGGTGACGCAGGGCCGAGCGCCGCAGCGGACTCCCGTCGGCTGCCCGCCACGGGCCGTCAACATCGTTCGTCGGGTCTTCCACAGGCTTCAGGCCCGCCTGTTCGCACGCCGCCTCCGTGTCTGATCGCCGCAGCCCGAGCAGCGGACGCAGCCACGTCACCCCGTCGTCATCGCGCGAGATCGGAGCGATAGCGCGCAGGGAGGAGGGGCCGGAGCCGCGCGCCAGGCGCAGCAGCACCGTCTCGGCCTGGTCGTCCATCGTGTGTCCGAGGAGGATCGGAGCATTTTCTCGCAGACCGACCGCTCGCAGGGCGGCTCGGCGAGCGTCCCGGGCTGAAGCCTCCGGGCCTCCCCGGCCATCAACAGCCACGGTCTCAATGAGGGCTCGCGCGCCCAGGGACTCGGCCAGGTCTGCGACCTCGCGCGCCTCATCACCGCTGCCCGCGCGCAGCCCGTGATCAACAGTCACCGTGACAACAGGGATACCCGCTCGCGCGGCCACATCAATCGTCGTCAGCGCCAGCGCCAGCGAATCCGCGCCACCCGACAAGCCGACGATGAGAGCGGGAGGGGCCCCGGCCTCGTCGATGTACGAGGTCAGAGAAGCGCGCACCGCCAGCGAGCAGGCGCGCAGGGGGCCACGCGGGTTCGGCCCCACACGGCTCGAGGCGTCAGCGCACACGCGCCAGCCACGCGGAAGGTTCCGCGTACTCGCGGGCGGAGGGCAGGGCCTCGACGCCCGACAGGAGATGGGCGATCGCACCCTCGCGCACGACGGTGCGCGCGAAACCCTCGGTCTGGGCCTGCATGGCCTCGACCCCGGCCAACGGCATGCCGGCCGCCGCGCACGCGCGCACCAGGGCCACCCCACCGGCGTGCGCGCGGTGCGTGCGCAGCCACTGGATCGAGGGCAGGTCGCGGGGCGTGAGGACCTCCATCTCAGCCGTGGGCAGCGCATCCAGGAGCAGGACGATGCGCACGAGCTCGTCACTGCGCTCGGGCAGCGCGTGAATCAGGTCCGCGATGTAGGGAACCAGGTGGGGCGCATACGTCAGGTGCACGCCGCGCAGGCCCGTGCACAGGGACACCCAGCGGCACCAATCCGTCTGATCGAGGGCATAGCGCTGGGCGTCGGCGAGCACGTTGGGGGCCACGAGGACGCGGCGGCCAGCGTTAATGTCCCAGATGCCCGTCGCATCCTTCGACAGGGCACGCAAGATGATGGCCTCGGCAGCCAACACGAGGGGGGGTGCGCTTGTCCTCGAAACGCTCCAGCAGGGAGCCCACCGAACGAATCAGGCCGCGCCGGTCCACGACGAGGGTCGAGGAGGCGGCCACCGTCGCAGAGGCCTCGGGCAGAGTGGAGAGCTCGGCGAGCCTGCGGTTCGACCACTCCACCGAGCGACGCAGGCGCGCCACCACGGCGGAGGCGCCGACGCGAGAGGCCGACGGTCCCGCATACGACAGCGAGGCGAGAACTCCCGCGACGTCGCGCGGGCCAAACGGCATATCCATGTCCCTAGTTTAGCCCGGCCAGGCCTTCCTCGAAGGCGTCCAGGCGGCCGCGCGTGGCGTAGGCCCCCTCGGTCACGCGGTCATGCCCGATCGACACGAGGAGGACGCGCCCGCTCGTCGTCATGACGGAGCCGGACAGGGAGGTGACCTCCTGAAGAGCACCCGTCTTGGCCTGCACGTTTCCGGCCGCGGGTTCGTCGGTCATGCGCTTCGAGAGGGTGCCTACCAGGCCCGCCCACGGGAGCAGACGCATCGTGTTCGCACCGGTCCCCTGCCCCGCGTAGGACGCCTTGAGGACGCCGACGAGCGTGTCGGCGCTGATCTTGTCGTTGCTCGACAGGCCCGAGCAGTCCTCGAGGGTCAGGCCGTCCGTGGGAATGCCGGCGCCAATGAGGGCGGCGCGCACCGTGTCGGTCGCACCCTCGTAGGTCGAGGGCGCACCCGCCGCGCGCGCGGCGAAACGGCAGTACTGGTCGGCGAGCGTGTTGTCGGAGTGCGCGAGCATCCAGCGCAGCTGCTCGCCCATCGTCGCGGAGGACACCGAGGCGATAGCGCCCGCGCCCGCAGGAGCGTCCCCGGCCTCGCCAAGCGTCGCACTGATGCCAGCTGCGCCCAGCGCCTGCGAGAACACCTGCGCGACGCGTCCCGGAGCATCCGAGTAGAAAGCGTTGGCGCCCTCGTAGGTGCGTCCCGCATCGATCGCCATCGGCCCGACGTGCCCCTCGTAGGCGCCGACCTCCTGCGCGTCCCAGGACGCCAGGTGCGACGCCCCCTCGAAGAGAGTGCCACGCCAGTTCAGGGTCACCGAGGTGATGCCGCGCTGCGCGAGGGCCGCCGCCGCATCGTTGGCGAGCGTCTGCAGACCGGCGCGTCCGGACACCTCGACCTCGTCGGAGGTGCCGATGCCGAGGAGCAGATCGCCTTCGGAGTCCAGGTAGAGAGTCTGGTTGTCGGCACCCAGGAGCGCGCTCGTCGTCAGCGTCGCCGTCGGATCCAGGTGGGTGAGCGCCGAAAAAGCAGCGAGTGTCTTCGTCGTCGAGGCAGGCGTGTGCGCCGTCGACGCATCCGCGTCCAGCAGCACCTCACCGGTCTGGGCATCCACGACCGTGCCCCACGCCGTGTATCCACCCTCCGCCGCAGCAGCCGCAACCGGCGCCCACAGCGCCTGGACATCCTCGGCGGAAACCGGGTTCCCGCCGCCCTTCGCATCGCCAGAAATCGGCGCAGCTTCAAGGGTCGAGGCCGTGGGGGCGTCCGCCGGAGTGACCGCTTGCGGGGCACAACCGCTGCCCACTAGCGCCGCCGTCGCCACGAGTGCGGCGCTAACGCTTACAATGGCCCCCATAGACGTGCGATGCATGGATTTCCCTTCGTGGTTACTTCGGTACCTACACTACCCGTCCATGCGCCGACACAACCAACTGGACCCCCGAGTTTCGGGGCTGAAGCGGAAGGCGCGGCCATGGAATTTGACGTGACCATCGAGATCCCCAAGGGGAACCGAAACAAGTACGAGATCGACCACGTGACGGGTCGCATCCGCCTGGATCGCATGCTCTTCACGTCCACTCGTTACCCCGATGACTACGGTTTCATCGACGACACCCTGGGCGAGGACGGCGACCCGCTGGACGCCCTGGTGCTCCTCGAGGAGCCCACCTTCCCCGGCTGCGTGATCCGCTGCCGCGCGCTCGGCATGTTCCGCATGCGCGACGAGAAGGGCGGCGATGACAAGGTCCTGTGCGTTCCCGCCTCGGACCAGCGCGCCTCCTGGCGTACCGAGATCGACGACGTGTCGGAGTTCCACCGCCTGGAAATCCAGCACTTCTTCGAGGTCTACAAGGACCTCGAGCCCGGCAAGAGCGTCGAGGGCGCCCACTGGGTGGGCCGCGAAGAGGCCGAGGCCGAGATTCGCCGCTCCTACGAGCGCCTGAAGGAGCACGAGGGCGAGCACTGAGCTCATAGCTTTCGATAGGGCCGCGCGGACTTGCGTCTGCGCGGCCCCTATCGCATACCTGCCGTCCTCGCAGACCCCACTGCACCCGCGCTCCCCGGCCTCGGCGATTAGCATGGGCGCATGCACACGTCGACTCCCGCTCAGGCTTCCCCGCGGGGAGAGAAGCGAACGCTCTGGCTTGATCGCGGCACCGGCGTCGAAGCCGTGGGAGCGACGCCTCACGCGCCTCATCGTCGTTTGCATCCTGATTCTCGTCGGCGTTGTCTTCTGGGTTTCCGTCGGCAAGCCAACGCTGGGGCCGCTGACAATGCGCGCCGCGTTGGCGACCATTCCGCTGTTCGCCCTGCTGTGCATCGGGTGGGTGCCGATCATGTGGGCGGCTGTGCGCTGGATGGTCCGGGACACCCTTCGCCTTTTCCTGCCGCCTGCGCGCGGGCGCCACGCGCGCGCCCCGCATCCCGCGGTCGCCACTGCCGCGTTCGCGCTCTCCGCCTCCGCGTTCGCGTTCGTCTACGTGGAGCTCGGGGCGGGCTACCTCCCGGCGCTCCAGGACTGGTGGGAGGGGCCCAGACGCTACGAGGGCCTGACCTGCCAGAACTTCGATGAGACACACGGAGTACGGCCAGCCACCAGCAGCTTTGAGCTTGTTGGCCCCGACGGCACCGCGCGGTCTTTCACGGTTGTCCGCGCCGACCTACTGACGGCAACAGGCCGCGCGGGCTCCCCCTACGCGACCATCCTCTCCGCGTGCTCCTCGGCTAGCACCACCCTCGACGCGTCGATCTATCCTCGGACGGGACTCATCGCCGAGGCCTCGGTCCGTCAGTAGAGAGTCGGCCTCGCGTTCACCTCCGGGCACATCGCTGCCGACGCGTTGCCCACGCACACCCACCGCACGCAATCGCACAAGCCCACAAACACACACAAAGGCCGAGGGCCGCGCAGACACACAGCCTGCGCGGCCCCGGTTCGTCAAGCAACGATGCGGCTCAGAGCCTCACAGCGTAGGGCATGATCGAACCCCAGCTGTACACGCCGGTGATGCGCACGGGCACACCGAAGGTGGGAGCCTCGATCATCTGGCCGCCGCCCAGGTAGATGGCGACGTGGTAGATGCCGGACTGGGTGCCGTTGGAGGACCAGAAGATCAGGTCGCCGGCCTCCATGGAGCCGATCGGCACGTGCGTGCCGTAGCTGTACTGCGCGCGCGACAGGTGCGGCAGGTCAACGCCTGCGCTCTCCCACGCGAGCATGGTCAGGCCGGAGCAGTCCACGCCACCGTAGGATTCGCCGCCCCACACGTAGGGCACGCCGAGGTAGCTCTTCGCGGCCGCAATCGCCGTGGAGGCACCGCCGCCACCCGAGTAGGAGGGCGCCGAGTACGAGGGTTCCTCGTAGGAATAGGAAGGCGCAGAGTAGGAGGGCGCGGAGTACGAGTAGTCGTCATCATCGTCCTCGTCGTCCGAGGAGGACGAGGCCTGGGCGGCGGCAGCGGCAGCAGCGCGCTCGGCGGCGGCTGCGGCCTCGGCCTGACGCTGGGCTTCCGCAGCTGCGGCGGCCTGCTCGGCGGCGATACGCGCGGCTTCCTGACGCTCGGCCTCGAGGGCGGCCTCGCGCTGGTTGATGAGATCGACGGTCGTGTTCTGCTTGGTGGCCAGCTCCTGCACGTACGCGCTGCGCTGGGCGGCGACAATCGCGGCCTCGTTCTGGGCGGCGGTCGCGGCCTGGTTGGCGGCGTCGGTGCGAGCCTGGACCTCGTTGGTGGCGGCCTGCTGGTTCGCGAGCGCGGCGTTTGCGGCGTCGCGGGTCACCTTGGCGACCTGCTCGAGGGCGGCAACGTTCTGCATCTTCGCCTCGGCGGAGGAGGAGAAGGAGTTGATGCCGGCCTGCTTCGTCTCGACGCTGCGCAGTCCGTCGGAGTCAAGGTAGGGGGCGAGCGAGTCGAGCGTGCCACCGCCATTGCGGTAGGCAGCCTGCGCGACGGAGGCGATCTGCTGCTTGCCTTCCTGGAAGGCCGCCTCAGCAGCGTCAGCTTCGGCCGAGGCCTGGGTGGCAGTCGCGGTGGCCTCGGACAGGGCGATGTTCGCCTCGTTGAGGTTTTCACCGGCGATCTGCGCGTTCTGCACCGCGGTTGCAGCGCTAGCGCTGACCTCGGCGAGCTTGACCTCGATCTGGGCGACGCTCATCTTCGCAGCCTCTTCGGCAGCCTTTGCGGCAGCGATCTCTTCCTCAGAGGGGGCGGCTTGCGCCATCTGGGGCAGCACGAGGAGGGCACAGGCGGCGATAGCCACCAGGCCCGTGCGAATGGTTCCGCGTCGTCTCATCGTTGTCTCATCTCGTCCAATTAGGTGCGCCGGAGCGCGCGTACTGGGAAAGAGCCTATCCACTTTCGTCACGCTTGGCAACAAACACACCACAAAACTCAGCTTTCACACATGCAACAATCGCAACATTCGTAACACTGACACCATGATTACCGCACAAACACCTGCCCTTTCGCAACACTCTCAACCACCACTATGAGCCTGCTCACACACTCGACCGACGGATAGCAGCTGTCACAAAAGTCCACCATCCGGGACTCCTCAGCCCCGGCCTCGTCGATGACAAACAATTGGAGACATGAACCGTCGAATGTGCCGCTGACTGCGCGTCAGCACAAGCGACTGCCGCGCAGTCCCCCGACAGCGGGACGCGCCTCGACGCATGTTCACTTCACCGCATCCGCGGCCCGCCGGAGGGGAATCAGAGACGAACCACCCCTCACCTAAGGAGCCGCACAATGACCGCCAACGACTGGTCCTTCGAAACCAAGCAGATTCACGCCGGATACAACCTCGACCCCGCCACCGGCGCGACCGCGCTGCCCATCTACCAGACCTCTTCCTACGCCTTTGAAGACACCGCGCAGGCTGCGAGCCGCTTCGCCCTGCAGGAGCTGGGCCCCATCTACACGCGCCTGACCAACCCGACGACCGACGGCGTCGCCGCCCGCATCGCGGCCCTCGAGGGCGGCGTCGGCGGCCTCCTTGTGTCCTCCGGCCAGTCCGCGACCGCCCTGTCGATCCTCGCCCTGGCCGTCGCCGGCAACAACGTGGTCGCCTCCCCCTCCCTCTACGGCGGCACCGTCACCCTGCTGAAGAACACGCTGGGACGCCTGGGCATCGAGACGCGCTTCGTGTCCGACCCCCTCGACACCGAGGCGTGGCGCGCCCTCGCCGACGACAAGACCGTCGCGTTCTTCGGTGAGACCATCCCCAACCCACAGGGCGACATCTTCGACATCGAGCCAATCGCCGCCGTCGCCCACGAGGTCGGCGTGCCGCTCATCGTCGACAACACGGTCGCCACCCCCTACCTGATCCGACCGATCGAGTGGGGCGCCGACATCGTCGTCCACTCGGCCACCAAGTACCTGGGCGGTCACGGCACATCGATCGCGGGCGCGATCGTCGACTCGGGTAACTTCGACTTCGCCTCCCAGCCCGAACGCTTCCCCCTCTACAACACGCCGGACGAGTCCTACCACGGCCTCGTCTACGCCCGTGACCTGGGCGTGGGCGGCGCGCTGGGCGCGAACCTGGCGTTCCTGCTGCGCATCCAGACGCTCATCAACCGCGACCTGGGCGCCGTCACCTCCCCCTTCAACGCGTTCCTCATTTCGCAGGGCATCGAGACGCTGTCCCTGCGCATCGAGCGCCACGTCTCCAACGCGCTGGCGGTCGCCCGCTTCCTCGAGGCCCACCCGGACGTCGAGTCCGTCAACTACGCGGGCCTGGAGTCCTCCCCCTACTACGAGCTGGGCAAGAAGTACGCGCCGCTGGGCACGGGCGGCCTACTCTCCTTCGTCATCAAGGGCGGGTACGAGGCCGGCCGGGCCTTCGCGGACGGCGTGCAGCTCCTGCCCGTGGTCGCCAACATCGGCGACGCGAAGTCTCTCGTCATCCACCCGGCCTCGACGACGCACTCGCAGCTGACCGAGGAGGAGCTGGTCAAGGCCGGCGTCGCGCCCGGCACCGTGCGCCTGTCGATCGGCCTGGAGAACATCAAGGACATCCTCGCCGACCTGGAGCTCGGCTTCGACGCTGCCCGCGCGGCCACGGCCTAACAGACTCGTCGGCGGCCTCGGGGACGAATACACACACTCCTGAGGCTCCGAGGCCGCCGCTGCCCCTCCACTCTCCCCCAGCCCGACGCCGACGTCGCGTTCCAGCGAAAGAAGGACATCATGAGCCGCCACAACCTGCCCCCCGCCCCCATCTCCGGTGCGTGGCGCGAGGGCGACCCGGTCGCCTTCCGCAAGTTCGCGAACCTGGGCGCCCAGCGCCTGGAAAACGGCGAGATCCTGCCCTCCGTGACGCTTGCCTATGAGACGTGGGGCGAGCTGGACGAGGCCGGCTCCAACGCGGTCCTCATCCTGCACGCGCTGACCGGGGACGCCCACGTGTACGGCGACACAGCGCCCGGCCAGCCCACCCCCGGCTGGTGGGACCAGATCGTGGGCCCGGGGCGCATCATCGACACGGACCGCTACTACGTGGTGGCCGCGAACGTGCTGGGTGGCTGTCAGGGATCCACAGGCCCGGCCTCCCTCGCTCCCGACGGGGGCGCCGTGGGGCTCACGCTTCCCCGTGATCTCCACGCGCGACCAGGTCTACGCCGAGTCCCGCCTGGCCGACCTGCTCGGCATCGACGAGTGGAGCATCGTCGTGGGCACCTCGCTGGGCGGACACCGCGCGATCGAGTGGGCGGTCACCTACCCGGAGCGCGTACGCCGCCTCGTGGTCGTGGCCTCGGGCGCGCAGACGACCGCCGACCAGGCGGCGTGGACCCACACGCAGATCCGCGCGATCCAGCTGGATCCGGCGTGGCGCGGCGGCGACTACTACGCGGGCCCCGGCCCCAACGCCGGTTTGGCACTCGCCCGCCAGATCGCGCACACAACCTACCGCTCCCCCTCGGAGCTGGACGAGCGCTTCGGCCGCATCCCCCAGAACGACGAGGATCCCCTGCACGGCGGACGCCTGGCGGTGGAGTCCTACCTGGACTATCACGGCGAGAAGATCGTGCGTCGCTTCGACGCGGGCTCCTACGTGGCGCTGTGCCGCACGATGCTCTCCCACGACGTAGGCCGCGACCGCGGCGGTGTCGTCGAGGCCCTCAAGGCCGTCACCGCCCGCACCCTCGTCGTCGCGGTCGACTCGGATCGCCTGTTCTTCCCCGAGCAGGTCTGGCAGATGGCGGCCGGCATCTCGGGCGCGTTCTACCGCGAGATCCACTCCGACCACGGCCACGACGGCTTCCTCATCGAACACGACCAGCTGACGGCTCTCCTCGACGAATTCCTCAACGAGCGCATCCCCTCGCGCGCATCCTCTTTCGCCTGATCGACGTCCATTCTCGCCGAGGCCGCCCCGGTTTCTTCTCCTCATCAACGAGGCCGGGACGGCCTCGCGCGTTATGCTGACCACATGAGCGTTACCAGCAATCCCACGGCCGGCGGCGAGCTAATGCCCGACACGAGCGGCCTGCCCGACCTGTCCGGGGTGGAGGCCCCGGCCTCGTCGCCCGAGGGGATCCCCGAGCGCGACGTCATGGCCCCCTGGGGCGAAGTCGGCCCTCCCGGGCTTCAGTGGCGCGCCGACATCCTGGGCGATGGGTACGAGTCGCGCACGATCGAGCTGCTTGACGACGCGGAGGGCCCCTGTGTGGCGACCCTCGTGCGCGCAACCCCGCCCGCGAGCGCCCGTATGACGGTCCTGTATCTGCACGGGCGCAACGACTACTTCTTCCAGACCGAAATGGCCCAGCACCTGGTTGACGCGGGTGCCGCGTTCTACGCGCTGGACATGCGCAAGTACGGGCGTTCCCTGCGTCCCCATCAGACGATCGGGTACACGGACGACCTGTCCGTGTACGACGAGGAGATCGGCGCGGCCATCGAGATCATCCGCGAGGAGCGCGACGACGAGCCTATCGTCCTCATGGGCCACTCGACGGGCGGTCTGATTGCAACCCTGTGGGCGCATCGTCACCCGGGCGTCCTGGACGGCCTCATCCTGAACTCTGGCTGGCTGGAGATGCAGTCGATGGCCGCCTGGCGCGGGGCGATGGCTCCCGTCATCGGGCGCATCGCGTCGCGTAACCCCATGTGGGAGGTGCCCACGGGAGGGGCGGGACACTACGGCCGCTCGCTCGCGGGCCGGGCTTCGTCGGAACTGCCTATCCCAGAGGGGCTGTCGGCGCAAGACCCGTCCGTCGCGGGCTGGCCGATCATTCAGGAGTGGAAGCGCCCCGAGTCCTACCCGGTGCCGGCCTCGTGGCTCGAGGCAATCATGGCCGGGCACGAGACGATCGAAAAGGACGTGCACCTGGACTGCCCGGTCCTGTCGATGGTGTCCACGTCCGCCTATTTCGACGAGGAGTGGGGAGAGCGCGCCTTCACCTCCGACACTGTCCTGGACCCCACCGTCATCGCAGAGCGGAGCCTGGGCCTGTCGGACCTCGTGACGATCGCGCGTTTCCCCGGCAAGCACGATCTCGTCCTGTCGGACGCTCCCGTGCGCGAGGCCGTGTACGCGACAATGCGCGGCTGGCTGGACGCTTTCGTGCACTGAGCATCAGGAAGGGAGGAGGCCCGGGATCGTATGATCCCGGGCCTCCTTCATCGTGTCAGCGCCGCGCGGTCTGGGCGCTCAGCGCGGTCGCGTTAGTGCTTGGCGGAGCGGTGTCCGCGCGGAGCCTGCGCGTATTCGCGCACGATTTCGCGGTTGACCTCGTCGAGCGCTTCGGCCAGGGTCGGGCCCAGGCGATCGCCGATGCGCACCTGCCCCCAGGCGTCGAGGTGGCCGAGGCCGCGCGCGGTCAGGAGGGTGTCGAGCGACGGGTAGGTCAGGCCTGCACCGGAGACCGCGCCGCTGGCCGCGAGCACGAGGTCGGCGGGAAGGCCAAGCTCACTGCGGGCCACGAGGGGCGTGTCCTGGCCGAGGATCTGCGCGAGGGTACGCAGCCCGGCCTCGTCGCGGCCGAGGACCGGCAGGCCTTCCGCACGGGCCGCGGCGACCTCAGGGGACTCGTCGGAACGATCCACGGACGAGGCCGTGGCAGCCTCGGTCGCACCACCGTCGTTAAGCTCGACGGATTCTTCGCGAGCGCGACGCGTCGCGCGGCGACTCATGTGGGCGGGACGCTCCCAGCGGGGCTTGTCTTCCACGGGCTCCTGCTGCTCATCAGCCTGCTCGGGCGTAGCGTCGCCTGCCGATTCCGCCTGTTCGTCGGCGATCTCAACGTGCTCGTCGCTTTCATCGCTGCGTTCGTCGGCGGCTTCGACCTCGTCTGCGTGAACTGATTCTTCCGTGGCAATCTCCTCGTGGTCGACGAGCTCGTCGACCTGTTCGCTGTCCTCACCGGGACGGGTCTCGGCGAGCTGCGTGGCCTCGACGCGGTCGGCCTCGGCCTGGTTGACCTCGGGCGCGAACTGGTCGCGAGCCTTAGAGGCTTCCTCGTCGACCGGGGCCCACTCATCCGCAGGCTCCTCGACTACGTCGCCTTCGGAGGCCTCGTCTTCGTCGTGAGTCTCGACCTGCTCGTGCGCAGCCGCGGTGTCGAGCGAGTCAGCGATCTCAGCCTCGGCGTCCTCCGCGTACTCAGTATCACCGGATTCGGGCACGAACACGTCGCGCTCGCCTGCGGCATCCTCGGCTACTTCGTTCAGGTCGGAGCTGTCAACCGTCTCCACATGATCGTCGGCGACGTGCTGGTCGTCAGCGGCGTGAGCGTCGCGGGCGTCGGCTTCGGCGGCCTCATCGGTCGGCGCCCACTCATCCGTGGGCTCCTCGGCGGCGTCACCTTCGATAGTGTCGGTCTGCTCGGCGTTCTCACCCTGCTGCGGGGCTTCGGCGGCCTCGAGCACGTCGGCCAACTCGGCCTCGGCCTCTTCCTGCTTGCCTTCCTCGGCGGCGGGCTGCCAGGGAGCCGGGGGCTCCTCGTCGATCGGGTAGGTGAACACGTCGCGCAGGTGGGGCGCAACCTTCGGCGTGGGGCGCGTCGTTGGGGTCTCCGAATCGTTCTCCCCGGAGGCTTCAGCGACGCTCTCTTCGATGGGCTCTTCCGCGGGCGCCACGATCTCGGGGGCGGGCGCGGAGGCGGAGGCGAGGAGCTGCGGGGCGTGGCCGTACAGGCGCGGCCCCACCGCGTTCACATCCAGGAACAGGCGGCCGTTCGACATCTGGCGCAGGTTCATGAGGTGCACCTCGACGCCGGACGTCGCCAGGATGGACAGAGCGGGGCGCACCGAGGGGTCGATCTCGCCGGCGACGATGATGAGTCGCGGGCCCGGGCCCACCGCCGGGGGCATCGAGTCGCGGAACTGCGCCCAACCGCCGCGGAAGCCCTCGGGGCCCGAGGGGTACTCCGCAGCCAGGTCCGACCACGAAATCGAGGCGACCTCGGCCAGTCGAGACAGGGAAGTAATGAGGGTCTCGGAGTCGAGTTCTTTGAGAATTTCGACGGAGACGATCTGACCCGACACGTCGAGGGCGGTCAGGCGCGGCGTCTCCTCGTCACCCTGGCCGGTCATATCACGCCAGGTCACCGGGAATAGCGGGCGCGAGACGATCTGCAGGACCTGCTGGCAGATAGCGTCGACAAGGTCGGGTCCCAGGTCCTGGGCGACCGGATATCCGAATTGAGCGGGGACGAGGTGTCCATCCTCGAACTCAAACAGGGCCATCGCTCTTCCCTTCACGTGTATGGGGCGCTCGGGGCCATTGTTTCATACGTTCCAAAAGAAACACGGATGACACAGGGACATTGGGGTAGATACCACGTAAGCATCTACCCCTAAAGCCCCGGTCAACGAGCCATCTCACCCACGCCCCACATCATGCCCACAGTTCTTCAAGCCGGTAGAATAGTGAGCTAGCACAACAGATCTTTGACGGCAGGACAGGACGACGATGCCCGATCTCCACATTCTCGAGAACGACCTCGAGGCTTTCTCCCAGAAACTGAGCGACCTCTCGGCGACGATCAACAATATCGCCTCCCTTCCCTACAATCTCTCCTATGTCAAGTTGGCCATGGAAGGCGGCTCCGCCCCCACACAGGCGACGTATGCAGGCGAACACATGGAGGACCAGCTGCTGGCGCTGAAAACCTCCTTCTCAACCCTGGCCGACAACGTTAAGGCCTCGGCCACCGAGTATTGGGCAACAGAAGACATCAACCAGCAGTCAATCCAACAGGTCATGGCGAGCGTCCCCGAACCCTGCCCACCCGTCGGCCCCTCGAAGGGAGAGTGAACCATGGCGATCACATGGGCAAACATTCTCAACTGGGAAAGCGGATCTCTCGAGTCCATCGCAAAGGACCTGCTCGAAGCGAACCAAGTCCTGCGCAAGGCCTACGAGGACGGCGAGGACGCCCTGGGTGCCGTCCGGTCCGAGGGTGAGGCCGTCACAGCGATGCGCGCAACGACCCTCACAAACCTCGCTTCGCTCGAGCGCGCACTCACCAACGTCAACGGAGCCCTCATGGCCATTGAGGGCGCACGCGACGGGGTTGCGACCGTCATGTCCAACATCAACACCCTACGGGCCTACGCATCCACGAATAACTGCACCATTCTTAACGACGGCAGCGTCGTCGGAGAAGGATCAAGGACGCAACGCGGCGGAAATCCCCTGCACGTTTTAACATCGAGCAGGGCATCAAGGACATCATCGAACAGGCCGACCAGGTCGACACGGATCTCTACCACGCGCTCCAAGACATCAATAACGACAGCTACACAGACGGAGACTGGGCTGAAAACAAGGTCATCGGCGTCCCCGACTTCCCCCCAGCCAAACTGGAGCCCGTCCCAGAACGCTGCCTGGTGGAACTCACTGACAGCTGAGCAGCAGCAATTCCTCATGGACCACCGCCCCGACGACATTCGCCACCTCGACGGCCTCCCCGCATACGCGCGCGACAGGGCCAACCGCTTCGCTCTCGACGGCTACTTCGACGACAAGGGCAATTACCACAAGGGCGCCCTCGCAGATGCCGAGCAGGCAGTCAAGGACGCACAGAAGGAATACGACGACGCCCGCAAACACCTCTCCGCCTATGAGCCGAGATCGGGCCACATGGGCTCAGAGGAACGCGCTGCCAAGGAAAAGCTCGAGCGAGCACTGGAGAAGTACCAGGACCTCAAGGTCATCAAGTCACGAACGGAACCCACCTATCGACTGACCAACGGCCTCGCACCCGCCTACCTCCTCGACTTCAACTACGACGAGAAATACCACCGCACGACCGCCATCGTCTCCGCAGGCAATCCCGACACTGCCACCCACGTGTCGACGCTCGTCCCCGGCATCGGCACGAACGTGCGCGGCGACCTCGGATACTACATGGACTTCAACGACCGCCTCAGGGAGCAGACCAAGCACGCAGGGGGCAACCCGAACAACGTTGCCACCATCTCCTACCTCGGGTACGTGGCCCCCAAAAACCAGGGGGCTGACAAAGTTCAGGCGGCAGACATAGGGTACGCCGATCGCGCAGCCCCCAAGCTCGCACGCTTCGAGGAGGGGCTGCGCGCGAGCGGTAACGCGACCGGTCACTCGTTTACCAACACCCTCATCGGCCATTCCTACGGATCGACCACGTCCGGCAAGTCGATGACGCTCGTCGCCCCGGGCACCGTCGACCGCTTCATCATGTGCGGCTCTCCCGGAGCTGGGGCAGACACAATCGACGCATATAACGTGTCACAGAAACACGTCTATGTCTCCTCGATCCCAACGTCCGACGCAGTACAGGACCTCAACACATTCACACCTAGTGGATTCGGAAGCGACCCCCGATACCTAGACAGAATTACTCACCTGAGTGGCGACGTCACAGATTCTGAGAACTACGTGCCGCCTCGCATACCTCCCATCGATAACAATCCGCTGGTCCACCAGGCTTACCGCTTCCTGCACGCTTTAGACCACCACATGGCCTACTTTGACGAAAACACACGCACCTCGCAGGATTTCGCAAACATTGTCGCCGGCGGCAACCCGACGACCGACGAGGAGTGGGCAGCCATAGAGAACGAGCGCAGCAAGTAACCCACTGACACATTCTGAGCAACTATCCTCAGTTGTCCGACGACTTGGGACCAATGTCGTGTACGATGACACATGTCGCTCAGAATCCGGATGGCGCAGCATCTTCCACCCGGTTAGACTGCTGCGCGGCAGGGCATATGAGATCGAACAGGGTGACACTCAATGGGCAGAGATAAGCTGCGTATCGTTGAATATTCGGCGCCAGAACCGCAGGTTCCGGCGTCCGAAGAGACGCGCCGCGAACTGTCCCCCTACTGCCTGAACACGGAATCATCGCCCCGACTGTACCCAAAGTCTGAGCAGGCGGTCAGCCCTCATTTTCCGCCCGTGGAGCGCATGCCCGTCCCCGTGACACCTTTCCCCAAGCTCTTCCGCGACGACCCGGAACCCGCGTAATGTGAGGGCCGCAGGCACCCACTGCCTCGGCCCTCTCCTTTTACCGACAGCGCCACGGTCCCCACTCGCGCCCCAACCGGCCACGGCCTCGCGCGACCATCCGCACACCGGATACCCACCGCCCAACGCGCGCTCGCATGACACACTGGCACCATGAGCGAGAGCTTCCTGACGGACCTGCGCGCACTCATCGACGTCGACGCCTCGAGCGGCACGCGAGCGCGCTACTCCTCCGACGCCGGCCTCACGCGCATCCCGCCCCTGGCCGTCGCTTTCCCGCGCACGCCCGAGCAGGCGGTCGCAGCCTTCGACCTCGCCCGCGCCCATGGCGTCCCCCTCACCGCCCGAGGCGGCGGCACCTCGTGCGCGTCCAACGCAATCGGCCCCGGCCTCGTCCTCGATTTCTCGCGGCACATGAACCGCGTCATCTCCATCGACCCGGAGGCCCGCACCGCCACCGTCGAGCCCGGCTGCGTCGGCTCCACCCTCCAGGCCGCCGCCGCGAAGCACGGGCTGCGTTTTGGCCCCGACCCCTCCTCCCAGAACCGCGCGACGATCGCAGGCATGGTCGCCAACAACGCGTGCGGTCCACACGCGACCGCCTGGGGGCGCACCTCCGACAACATCGTCTCCCTCGACTGCGTAGACGGGCAGGGGCGCCGCTTCACGGCCACGACCTCGCACGATTCGGCGCTTCGCGACGTGCCCGGGCTGGCCTCCCTCATCGACTCCAACCTGGCACCAATCCGCACGCAGCTCGGTCGCTTCAAGCGCCAGGTCTCCGGCTACTCCCTCGAGCACCTCACCCCCGAGGGCGGGCGCAACCTCGCCGCCATGCTCGCGGGCACCGAAGGCACCCTCGTCCTCATCCTGTCCATCACTGTGCGCCTCGTGCCCCTGCCCGACGCGCCCGTACTCGCCGCCCTCGGCTACCGCTCCATGATCGAAGCCGCCGACGACGTGCCCGCGCTGCTCGCCCACTCCCCCCTCGCTGTGGAGGGCATGGACCGCCGCCTCGTCGACGTCGTGCGCGCCCACAAGGGCCCCGGCGCCGTCCCCGCCCTGCCCAAGGGCGAAGGCTGGCTCCTCGTCGAAGTCGGCGCCCCCGGCGAAGACGTCACCGCCTCCCTGGAGCGCGCACGCGCCCTGTGCGCCGACTCCGCCGCCATCGACACGGTCGTGTACCCACCCGGAGCCCAGGCCTCGGCCCTTTGGAGGATCCGCGCCGACGGTGCGGGCCTGGGCGGACGCACCCCGCCTGACGGCGCTGGCGGCGGCGACCAGCAGGCCTGGCCCGGCTTCGAGGACGCGGCCGTCCCGCCCGAAAACCTCGGCGCGTACCTACGCGACTTCACCGCCCTCATGGAGGAGTTCGACATCGACGGGCTCCTGTACGGGCACTTCGGCGACGGCTGCGTGCACGTGCGCCTCGCCATGCCGCTCGAAACCCCCGAGGGCGTCGCCCACTCGCGCGCCTTCCTCCAGTCCGCGGCCCGCATCTGCGCCGCCCACGGTGGTTCCGTCTCCGGCGAGCACGGCGACGGGCGCGCCCGCGGCGAGCTCCTGCGCTTCATGTACTCCCCCGACATGCTCGACCTGTTCGCGCGCGTCAAGCACGTTTTCGACCCGGCTAACCTCCTCAACCCCGGGGTGCTCGCTGCCCCCATGGACGAGGCCGAGGCCGCCTCCCGCGCGCGGGCGCGGAATGCCGGCAGTGCCGGGAATGCCGGTATTGCCGGTCATTCGGGCGGTGCGCTCGAGCTCCAGCCCGGCGTCGACCCCCTCGATGCAAACCTGCGCCGCGTCGCCGCGCGTCCCATGCCCGCGGACGGCGGCTTCTCCTTCACCCACGACGGCGGCGACTTCACGGCCGCCGTCCACCGCTGCACGGGCGTGGGCAAGTGCCGCGCGGGGGTGTCCGGCACCTTCATGTGCCCGTCCTACCTGGCCACGCGCGAGGAGAAGGACGTGACCCGAGGGCGCGCCCGCATCCTCCAGGAGGCTGCGAACTCGCAGCTCGTCAAGGCCATCGACTCCCCCGAGGTCCTCGAGCCCTCGACCTGTGCCTCGCCTGCAAGGCCTGCTCCACCGACTGCCCCGCCGGCGTCGACATAGCCCGATACCGCTCCCGAAGCGCTCTTCCGCACCTACCGGGGACACATGCGCCCCCTTAGCCACTACACGCTCGGCTGGCTGCCGCGCCTCACCCGCGTCACCGCGCGCGTGCCCGGCCTGGCTACCGTCGCGAATACCATCATGTCGGTGGCGCCCCTGCGCTCGCTCGCCTTCCGCCTCATCGGCCTCGATCCTCGCCGAGGCATGCCCGCCCTCCAGTCCGGCACCTTCACCGCGTGGGCTCGCCGCCGTTCCCTGCTGGCCGGAGCTGTTCCGACTGTCACGCCTGACGATGCCGCATCTTCCGGCGCTGCACCTTCCGATGCCGCCACCGGTGCCCGCGAGCGCGGCGGCACCCAGGCCTCGCCTGACTCCGCCCGCGAGCGCGAGGGGGCCACTGCCTCGTCGATGGCGGACTCTCCGATCCTGAGCGGGCCACGCGATCCCAGCGGGCGGCCGTATGCGCTCGTGTGGGCGGACTCGTTTAGCCAGACCCTGGACGATACTGGTGCACGCGCGGTCGTCGACGTGCTCGAGGCGAACGGGTTCGCGCCGATCGTCGCGCCGGATGCGTGCTGCGGCCTCACGTGGATTACGACGGGTCAGCTGAGCGGCGCGAAGAAGCACTTTGACGTCGTTGCTGGGCGTTCTGGCGCCTTTTGCGGTGTCGGGGATCCCGATCGTCGGCGTTGAACCGTCGTGCACGGCGGTGCTGCGCGACGACCTGCTGGACCTACTGCCCGAGGACCCGCGCTCTCTGCTCGTGTCTTCCGCGACGCGCACCCTCGCAGAGGTGCTGTCGGCGGTGCCCGCATCCGCGCGTCACCTGCCGAGCCTGGAGGGCGTCGAGATCGTCGCGCAGCCGCACTGCCACCACTACTCCGTCATGGGGTGGGACACGGACCAGGCGCTCCTCGAGTCGCTGGGCGCTCACGTGACCAGGCTCGAGGGCTGCTGTGGCCTGGCCGGGAATTTCGGCATGGAGGCGGGCCACTACGACCTGTCTGTGGCCGTCGCATCCCATTCGCTGCTGCCGTCCCTGTCGGCGCAGCCGGATGCCGTGTACCTGGCGGACGGCTTCTCGTGCCGCACCCAGGCCGCTCAGCTGGCGGACCGCGGGGGGCGTCCACCTGGCGACGCTGCTTGCGGGACGTTCCGCCTGAATTCTGGCGTCGATGAGTGGCCCCGCGAGTGTTCCGGACGCCGTCGGGCCTTTCTGTGGGGCCGGGCTTGGGGCCTGGCTGCTTGGTGTGCCCTGCTCGGCCGGGCTGCTTGGTGTGCCCGTGGGCGGCGGCCTCCACACCAGTGGGGCCTTCGCAGCTGTTGTGGCTCGGCGTATCGTCCCGAAGCCCGGCCAGGACCCGCCACCACCCACGGGCACCGCACCAGCCGGACCCATCGTCCTCATTTCTGCTTGTTCCTAAGTGGTGTTACACCACTTAGCCGGGTATTACACCACTTCCCAGGCAGTGTAATGCTTCCTAAGTGGTGTAATGCTCCCTAACCGGTGCAGGCTTCACCGAGCGCGGACATGAAAACGTCGACTCGGGCCATCACACACTTCAGTCGGCAACGCCCACAGTGCCTCGGCATGCTCAGGGATAGCAACTTGATGCGGACGGAGGAGCTTAATCGCCCACGCACGTAACGCGGCGAAATCTTCGTAGTCCCTCCAAGAGACCCTGTGTATCCTCCAACCGGCACTGCGCAGATCATTTTCACGTTGGATCCAGTCACGCTTCGCCCGCGCAAACTCCACATCGTCCTTGCCAAGCTTGCCTATCCCATCAAACTCAAAGATGATCATGAGTCCCGGAATCGCAATGTCCGCAAAATAACGCCTCCCGTTGACGACGATCTCGAACTGGGTCACAACTTCGAAGGCACTCACCGACTTGAGGACCCACAGCAACGCTGCCTCGGCTGGATTGTCGCAGCCCGGGTCAGCGGCGGCTATCAGGCGCTGTGCACGCTTGTAGGGAACGCATTCCTTTTGTTGCCGATACAGATCCAAGCATTCAAGCATCTTGCTTCGCACGCGTTCAGCTCGTTGTCTACTTTCTTCCTGGGATAGCAACAGGAACCGAGACTCGTGGTGCAATGCCATGCAAATTGCCACGAATCCACTGAGACGTTCCGAATAACAAGCCATACGAACTGTCGCCTCAACGACAGATTCACATCGCAACCGATCAACGATCTCGATGCTGCGTTCGCAGGGCTTCTTCACTGTCGAACACACATACGTCGCAGGAATAGTCACCGTTTGCATGGTGACCGCCGGCATTGAGCGCCTCCCATGCCGCGACGCGCACCAGATCACGACATCGGGATTTGCCTCCCAGAGCGGTATCGACCGCGCAACGAATGAACTAGCGCCTACGAACACCGGAGAGCAGGAGCTACTGTCACTCACGACAAATAATCGAGCCCTGGCCACGAGAGCCCATATCTCCCAGTAGGTCATCGGTGAACCGGATTGATGGATCGTGACGTAACGTCCACGCTGAATACGAAGTACATTTCCTGACGACAGATCCCCCACTGAAGGCCGTCCATCTGTCGAAGACCTAATGACGGTCAGCGATTGAGCGTTCATATGCCCATCATCGGCAAGACCATCTGCCACGTCACGACCTGAGAACGAACCTGTGGATAGAGGCAAGCTGCTCCGAGGGGATGTGGATAACGTCCGCTCTCACACGCATCTGCAAGTTCGCCAAGCCCAATCGACGGTCAGCATCGGCCAGCTAGCAACACTCTCCGCATATGCACTTGTTCCTAAGTGGTGTTACACCACTTAGCCGGGTATTACACCACTTCCCAGGTGGTGTAATGCTCCCTAACTGGTGTAATGCTCCCCAACTGGTGTAATGCTCCCTCGCCAGTACAGAACTGCCCGCCACATAACGCAGTAATCGAGATAGGCACGCGAAGGCTTGGCAACAACTACTCACTCCTCACGTTGGACTCACCCGGCAACACCCCAACTCAATCCACATGTGGCGGACACATGACCTCAGCCCTGCGCATCAGGAGAAGTACAACAGTGATGACGCGCCAGCCCTCAGGCCTACGCCCGCACCAGGCCCGCAACCTTCGCCGAGGCCGGGGCGCCCGTCTCTCGGGCCCAGCGCGCCACGACATCGGGAACATCGATGGACGGATCGACGAGAAGCGCCGTCGACAGCGCCTCCGCCAGCACACCCGACGAGGCCACGACGCTGACTGTCGCACACCTGCATGAGCGGGGTATCCCGTGCGCGGGTCGATAATGTGATGGTCCAGCAAACGTACGGCCGGGCCAGGAGAAACAGAGTTGGCAGAAGCATCGGCGTGAACAGGCGCATGAGCGTTGGAGGGCCCGGAGCCAGGCGCATCGCCACTGAGCGGTGCGAGACCATGACCATGCCGGACAGCACCGTCACCCGGGGATGTTTCACGCGATGTTTCACGCGCGCGATGATCCGGCACGGGCCCCACCAAAGGACCCGCCGAAGAACCCGCCACAGGATCCGCGCGCACCCCACCCAGCGGCCCCAGGTTATCCCCGGACGTCGACAGGGACGCCATGCCACCCGCAGGCAGCTCCACGACGCCAGCGACCGACGTGGGCCCACCTTGAGGGTCGCGCAGGCCGACGCGCCACGAAGAGCCGTCGGCGCGAGTCCCGAACACCGACACCGACGACGTCCCCACTGACACGAGGACGCCGCGCGGCCCCCATGGCCACGGCCAGGTCTCGGCACGCGTCGGCGGTGTATCCCTTCGCGATACCGCCCAGGTCGAGGCTTGGGCTGGGCGCATCCACACCGCCCACGGACTCACCGGGAACCCCCATCGCCCAACGCCGCTCACCAACGCGCGACAGCAAGCCCCACGACGACGCGCGCAACGCCGCCTCGACAGCATCGGCAGAAGGCGCGGGCGGCAAGGGCGCACCCGCGACGTACGCCGCCCGCATCGCCTTAACATCCCACGCGGCAACGAGCGGCCCGATCAGCGGGTTGAACGCTCCCCCGGTCGCCTCCGCGAGCGCCAGCGCGTCGCGCAGCAGGCGGTCGGTTTCTTCGCTCACGACGAGGCCGGGGCCATCCTGCACGGAATCGGCCCCGCAACGGGATGCACCGCCACCGCCCCCAGTCGAAGCAACAGCATCATTGAGCCGCGATACCTCGGACGAGGGCCGGAACACGCTCCACATGTCCTCGTGGCGCGCGACGACACCCACGACAGCGTTGACGATCGCCATGCCGTCCCCGCCCCAGCCGATGATGTCGACGCGGGTACCCATCGCAGGGAAGGAGGAGCGCCACGTGGGCGCTACCCCCGCGGACTCAGCCATCGCCTCGTCCCCCGGGGTGCCGGCGAAGCGCGAAGCCTCAGCCGTCGGAGCCTCCGAGGTCTTTGTCGAGGTCGCCGTCCTTGGTGGCGTCGTTCAGACCGGGGATGTTGATGTCGTCGGCGCCGTCCGGGGAGACGCCCTGGGCGGCGGCGATGGCGCGGATGGCGGCCTGCACGAACTGCTGGTGGGCGACGGTGGCGCCGGTGATGACGTCGACCTTGGCGGGGTCGCCGACCTTGGTGAGGTTGTCGGAGTACTCCTGGTAGGAGGCGACGGCGGCCTGAGCCTTCTTGTAGTAGTCCTCGTTGAAGACCTCACCGGAGGAGCTCTTGCCGTATTCGGCGCCCTTGTCGGTGCCGTCGGCCAGCGTCGTCTCGTAGGTGGTGGCGGTGATGCGCCCGCCCTCGACGGTGATGGTGATGGTGCCGATGGAGCCCTGGTCGTCGGCGTTGGACTGGGCGGTCCAGGTGCCGTCGCTCATGGGCTTGGTCATGTCCAGGCCGGTGTTGGGCGTGCACGCGGCCAGGATGGTCGCGCCGAGGGCACCGAGGACCGCGTACGAGGCCGGGGCAACCCAGCGGGATCGGCTCTCAACAGGGGTGGGCGTGGTCATCGCACCTTGTCCTTTCCGCTGCGCGCGTCGCCGTCGCGGCCGGGCAGGACCAGGCCGGAGGCGCGCTGTTCGAAGTCGTGGTCGTGCCAGGTTTCCTTGACGACCTTGCCGTGGTCGAGTCGGATTTCGCGCTGGCCCTGTTCGGCGACGAGCGCGTCGTGGGTGACGACCATGAGGGTCGTGCCGTCCTGGTGAAGCTGGTTGAACAGGTCGAGGACGATCTCCTCGTTGGTTTCGTCCAGGTTGCCGGTGGGCTCGTCGGCCAGCAGCAGCTTGGGGTAGTTGATGAGGGCGCGGGCCACGCACACGCGCTGCTGCTCGCCGCCGGAGAGCTGTCGCGGCAGGTGGGTGGCGCGGTCGGCGAGGCCGACGCGGTCGAGGGCCTCGAGGGCTTCCTTCTCGTCGGGCATCGAGTGGTAGTACTGGGCGACCATGACGTTCTCAAGGGCTGTCAGGTGGCCGATGAGGTGGAACTGCTGGAAGACGAGGCCGATGGTGCGGCAGCGCACCTCGGTGAGCTCGTCGGCGGTCAGGTCGGAGATGTCGTGGCCGTCCAGCATGACGGTGCCCTCGGTGGCGGTGTCCATCGCGCCGACGATGTTCATGAGGGTGGTTTTGCCGGAGCCGGAGGGGCCGACGATGGAGACCCACTGGCCGCGCGGGATCTCGAGGGACACGTTGTCGAGGGCGTGCAGGTCCCCGTAGATCTTCGAGACGCCCTCGAGGCTCAGCAGCGCGTCCGTGGGGGCCGACGAGGCCGGGGTGGCGGTGGAGGTGGTCATGGTGACTCTCATTCTCCGCGCAGGACGAGCGCGGGGTCGACGGCCAGTGCGCGGCGCACCGGCGGGAGGCAGGCGAGGACGGCGATGAGGATCGAGCAGCCGACCGTGCCGAGGAGGATGACGGGGTGCAGGGAGATCGATCGGTGGAACACGGAGGTGGAAATGAGCACGGCGAGGCCGTAGCCCGCCCCGGCGCCCAGGATGCCTCCGATGAGGCCGAGCATGACGCCCTCACCCATGAACTCGCGGGTGATGGATCGGGCGGTAGCGCCCAGGGCCTTGCGCAGGCCAATCTCGTTGCGGCGTTCGGTGACGACGGCGATCATCGTCGTGGACACACCGATCATGGTCAGCGCCAGCACGATGACGGTGATGACGACGAGGAGGGAGCGCAGCATCGCGAGGACGCCCGTGTCGGACTGGGCGAGGCGGCGCACGGTCTGGGCGTGAATCTGCGGGTTCGCGGCATTCATCGCGTCGGCGACGGCGCTCAGCTGCTCGCCTTCCAGAGCGATCGAATACTCGGCGAGCGACACGGCGCCGGCCTGCCCGGTCAGCGTGCTCATGTCCTGTCTGGACATGTACACGTACCCGTCTTCGTTGCCGCCGGTCTTGAGGATGCCAGACACGGTCAGGGTGACGGTACGCGGATCGACCTTGAGGGCCGAGGCCTGCGCCCCCGACTGGGCGGCGGCCTTCGAGGACGCGCTCGCGTCCAGCTGGCTGACCGTGATCGTGTCCCCGGCCTTCACGTCGATCGTCGAAGCGACCTGCTCGCCCACGAGCACCTGGCCCGTCGCAGCGGGCCATTCCCCGTCGACGAACCAGTACGGGTTCATGGCGTGCACGGCCTCCAGGTCGACGCCGCCCGCCACGTAGGGCTGGTCGTTGATGGTGACGGTCTCGTAGTCAAAGGCTGCGGATCCGACCAGAGCGCTCGCGGGCACCTGGGCGGTCGCGGCGGCCACGGCCTCGTCCGTGATGGGCACGTCACCGGCGGGGGTGACGACGAGGTTGGCGCCGTAGGAGCGGATCTCTCGGGCCAGCTGGGCCGGCACGTCGACGGCGATCGTGACGAGGCCGGACAGCGTGGTCGCGCCGATGGCGACGGCGAGGATCGCGATGAGGACGCGGGAGCGACGGCGCAGGATGGAGGAGGTGACCATCCGCCAGAACATTGCTCGTCTGGACATGGGCATCACCTTCCGTGCAGGACTTCCGCCGCGTTGAGGCGCAGCAGGTAGCGGATCGCCGGGATGGAGGCTCCCAGGACGACGAGGATGACGAGGACGGCGACGAGGCCGACGACGACAGGCACGAAGGCGATGGACGAGCCAAAAACCATGTAGCCGATCGCCTGCGCGAGGGCGAGGCCTCCGCCGTAGCCGAGGATCCCGCCGGCCAGGCCGACGATGATCGTCTCCGTCAGGAACAGCGAGATGATCTGTTTATCTTTCGCGCCCACGGCCTTCATGAGGCCGATTTCGTTGGAGCGCTCCATGACGCCCGCGGTCACGAGGTTCGCGATGGCCAGGGCCGAGGCGATGAGCGCCAGGACGGTCACGAGGACCATGAGCAGCTGGGTCTTCTCGAGGATCGTACCCTCGGACTGGGCGACCTGGCGGACCGGGCGTGCCACGGAGTCCGTCATGACTTCCTCGATCTGGTAGGCAATGGAGGAGACGTAGGCGGTGCAGTACCAGGTTTCCTTCTCGGATACGCTCAGCGAGTTCGGGTTCTTCGCGGCCTTGCGGGCCAGGTCGTTGTCGGGCGTGGTCAGGGCGGAGACCTCGACGCTGCCGACGACGCCCTCGCGGTTCAGGAGCGCCTGGGCCTGCGGAAGCTGGATGAACACGCCGCGGTCGGCGTCGTCGCCGCTGGTGAGGATGCCGCGCACCGTGAAGTCGCGGGTGATGCCTTCGCGGGTCAGGGTGAAGGTATCGCCGACGCCGAGGCCATGAGCGGTCGCGTAGGTGGTGCCGACGAGGGCGCCGTCCTCGTCGTCGTCCGCGGGCCAGGAGCCCTCGATGCCCCACCAGCCGCGCAGCTTGTCGAGGCCGGTTTCGACGCTCTCGCCGGTGGCCAGCTCGAGGTGGTGGCCGAACCACGTGCCGGTCGTGGGCACGTGCTCGCCGGACGCGTCGGTGGCGGACACGTTCAGCAGCGGCGCGAAGTCGAGGATGTTGTACGTCCAGAAGATCGTCTTGATGTTGCCCAGCTCGTCCTCGCGCAGGTACGAGCGGGCCTCGGTCACTCGCCCGTGTTGTAAAGGTCATCGAGGACGGCCGCACCCTGCGGGCGCACCACGATATTTGCGCCGTAGGACTTGAGTTCCTGGTTGACCTTGTCGCCCACGTTGAACATGACGGAGAGCATGGACGTGGCGACGCAGGCGCCCAGCGCGACGGTCAGGGCGATCATGAAGTGGCGGTTACCGCGTCTCGTGAGGGCACCGCGGAGCATTCGGAAAAACACGCGTGAGCCTTACTTCGCGAAGATGGAGGCCGAGGCCTCGAGGGCGGAGATCGGCACGGTCAGCGTGCCGTTGGAGACCTTGTAGTCGATGGGGATCGGGTTGCAGCCGCCCTTAAAGCCGATGGTCGCGATGTTCATCGCAACTTCACACAGCTTGCAGATGACCTTGCCATCCTTCTCGTAGTAGCCCGACGGGCCGCAGATCTCGCACGCATCCAGGCCCACGCCGAAGGAGGAGCCGGACTTCTGGATGACGATGAAGCGCACCTTCACGCCGCCCGAGGTCGTGTACTCGTAGCGGTGCAGGTGACCGTCGGAGATGTCGGCGAGGTTGACGCTCACCTGGTCGTCGACGACGCTGAAGGACTCGGGCGGGGACAGTTCGATCTCCTGGCTGCCGTAGGCGACGCCGACGGTGATGAGCAGCGCGCCACACAGGTAGCCGAGGGCGGCGGTGCCGGCCATGGACTTGTAGAGGCGCGAGCGCGCGCGGCCCAGGCGTCCCTCCGCCGGGTTAGCCCCGACGGTCGGAATCGAGCGCGATGCCAGCCAGGTGAGGACCACGACGGCGCACAGCGCCAGGCCCGCGGCGATCGTGAAGACGGCCTCGTGGTTGATGAACCACGACATGACGTTCCACGCGTCTTTCGGAATCGCGATCCAGCGCTTGGCCTTGAGGATACGCACGACCATCAGAGAGTGGTTGGCCAGCAGGGCGATCAGGATGAAAGCCGCCGGCCACACGCGGTTGTTCCACGAGCACAGGCGGTACGACACCCAGGCGACGAAGCAGACGAGCACCCACGCCAGCGCATAGCCGACGAACGCGAGGACGACCGGAGTTGAGTAGATCTCGACGCCGCCCGAGAGCATCATGACGGCCTGGTTCATGGCCGTCGGCACGGCGCGGAACAGGGCGGCCGCGATGTAGAGGGCACCGACGATACGCACGAGGGTATCCCCGCTCACTGCGGTTTCCATCGACGAGGCCGCCCGGGCCTCGTCGTCGGCGTCGCCGGGCAGGAGGGAACGCACGCGGCGCGAGCGCACCGCGATGAGCGCGAGGAACAGGACCGCGAGGACGATCGCGACGGGAAGGGTGAACAGGCCAACGGTCTGGCGGTTCACGGATTTAGGGGCCTCGACGTTAATGATCGTCAGGGCCAGGGAGGAGACCATGCCCAGGCCGATACCGGCCCACACGGCGACCGAGCGCGCCTTCTTGCCGCGGCGACCACGCCCGGCGGCGGGCATGAAGCGGATGACGGCGCCGAGCGCGAGCATCGTCAACAGCAACGTCAGGGTTGCTTCACTCATCTGCTGAAGCATTGGCTTTCCTCCCGAAGTAAAGGTTCACCGAAGTCGTAGCTACGGTGTCGATTCTAGTCCCCTCACGGGGCGAGGGCCGAGGCCAGCGGTCCTATAAAGAACCACTGCCTCGGCCCCGCAAAGCATGAGCGTCGATCACCAGGAAACGGCCGTGGGATCCCACTGCCAATCCGGGAACTCGGCGACGAGCGGCTCGGTCCAGAAACGGCCCTCAACACCCGTGGTCTTATCGGTGTGCAGCAGCCACACGCTGGGGGGCTTGATCATGAAGGACACGTCGTAGGTGCCGGCGTCCAGCTTGGGCAGGTTCAGGCCGTAGTGCGGGCCGTCGGACGCGTTCATCGGCATGAGCGTGCCCTCCTGGACGACGTTGCCGGACTTGTCCTTGATCGCGTAGTCCACGGTCAGGCCGGGGACGAAGTCGCCCGCGCCGTAGCCGAGCTTGTTGTCAACGGCGGCGGCGATGTCGGCCTCAATGTGCATCGAGGACTCGGCGGCGGGGGTGCCCACCTGGGGCTCCATCTCGACGGGCTGGAAGTAGACGCCACCCACGACGAGGGGGCCGACGTGGACCTCGTCGCCGAGGGGCTGCTCTTCGAAGCCAGCGTCCTCGCCGGGGGCGGGAGCGGCAGAGTCAGCCGAGGCCGGCCCCGCGGGCGTCTCGCTGGAGGACGAGGAGGAGTTGTTGGAGCAGGCCGCCAGAGTGCCTGCGAGGGCCAGCGTGGCCAGGGCCGCGCCGACGCGGAACAGAGAGCGCTTCATAGTGATGATCTCCTGTGCGTGTTGGTTGGGTGAAATGTCGGTGTCGCTCGGGGGTGTCATTCCCCGGCCCGCGACTGGGCGGCGGCCTCGCGGGCGAGGCGAGCTTTTCCGAAGAAATAGAGACCGACGATGATGGCGAGAACGATGGCTTGCGCGGCCAGGTTCTCCACTCGGGGGTAGATCCCCAAGAGGTCAATGGTGGGGAAGCCGGAGATGGGCGTCAGGGACACGACGTCCGCCTCCTGGAGTTCTCCGATACCAGCACCCGTGAAGGTGAAGGCCATGAAGGCCATCAGCAGCGAGGTGACGGTAAAGAAGGGGCGCAGCGGGATGCGCACCGCCGCGAACTGGATGAGCAGGTAAATGATGACCAGGGCCACGAGGCCGACCGCCAGGCCGATCCACACGTAGTGGACCTTGTCGCCCGCGGCGGCGACGATCGGCACGTAGAAGAGCATCGTCTCGGCGCCCTCGCGCAGGACCGCGAGGAAGGAGATGAACGCCAGGCCCAGCAGGGAGCCGCTGGTCAGCGAGGCGTCCGTCTGCTTCTTGATGTAGTCGTCCCAGGCCTTGTTGGAGGACTTGTTGATCATCCAGTTGGAGACCCAGATCAGCATGGCAACCGCGAAGAGCGCGGCGAAGCCCTCGAGGAGCTCCTGGTTGGCGCCCGCCAGGGAGGTCACGTAGCTGAAGAGGAAGGCCAGGCCCACGGATAGGCCCAGGGCGAGGGCCACGCCGCCCCACACGATGGGGGCCTTGTTCTTGTGGCCGGCCTTGGCCAGGTAGGCCAGGACGGCGGCGACGACCAGGATCGCCTCCATACCCTCGCGCAGGATGACGAGGAGGGAGGGCAGGAACTGGGCGACCCACGGGGAGGTGGTCGAGCCCTCGGTGGTCTTGTCGGCGGCCTTGCCGGTGTAGCCGTCGAGGCTGTTGGCGTCCTCGCGGATGTAGTTCGTCAGCGTCGAGAGGTGCTGGTCGACCGCCGCCGAGTCGTCGTCGGTCATGGCCTTCTTGAGGAGGGAGAACTCCATCTCGACGGCGGAGACGCGCGAGCCGGAGATGCGACTCATGACCTGCTTCTCCATGCCGGTGATCTCGTAGTGCTTGTAGTAGGCCTCGTTGACCTTGTCCTTACCAGCCTTGGCGTCGCCGCCCTTGTAGGCGTTGGCGCCGTCTTCGAGGATGCCGTTGATCGTCTTGGCGACCTCACCCCACGCGCCGGGGCTGTAATCATCCGACGAGGCCTGGGCTGCCGACCCGGGGGCGACGCCATCCAGGGACGCGCCGTCTTCGACCATGTACTGCTTGAGCGTCTTGGCGTGGGTGTCGACGCCGGCGCTATCGCCGTCGGTCATGGCCTTCTTGAGGAGGGAGAACTCCATCTCCACCTGGGAGACGCGCGAGCCGGAGATGCGGGCCATGACCTGCTTCTCCATGCCGGTGATCTCGTAGTGCTTGTAGTAGGCGTCGTTGACTTTGTCCTTGCCGCCCTTGGCGTCGCCCGCCTTGTAGGTGGACACGCCTTCGTCGATCAGGCCATTGATCGTGGTCGAAACATCGCTCCATGTCTGATCCGCGGCGCGCGAGGGCACGGCGAACATCGCCACGGCCACGGCCGCCATGACGGCGACGATGAGGACGCGACTAAGTCGCTGACCGACGTTGTGTACGTGAGCGCGAATACTATGCGCGCGAGCGCGAAGCACTGTCACCGCTTGCCTCCTGACGATCCGGCGATTAGATAACGCAGGGATAATGCATTTTCTATACGTTGAGCGTAGCCACATCTCGCCCAGGCGGAAAGTAGTCTGTTTAGGTCGTCTAAATTGTGACCATGCCGTGACCGTGTTTAGCGCGGAGACATGACCCCCTTGGGGGACGAAAGGCCCAGACTGATCACTTGCTGACGTAGTGCCATAAAAATGGCGCGCCAACTGCATGAACACCTCAAAAATCGCGAACTTGCATCAGAATTTAAAATCCTGTCATAATTCTCAGGCGTCGGCAGTTACACAGAAAGCGTTTGAGCGTCCATGTCCCCCAATCCCAGCACATCACCCGCACAGGAAGCTGCCACCACTCCAGAAGCACTGACATGCCCGAACGGTCCCGCAGACACCGATCACTTGCCCCTCCACACCGAAGCGGTGTCGGGCGAGGCGGCCCCGGCCTCGTCGCCTGAGCGCCCCACCCGCGCCGACTGGGTTCGGATCGCAGCCTTCGGGATCCCCTACGCGTCGTTTTTCCTGCTCGACATCATCCCGACATCGATCTTCCCCGAGTCATGGAACGCCACCCTCGTCAACGTCATACTCGACTCGATTTTCCTGGCGTTGACACTTGCATTTTTTGGACGCGAGGTCCTTTCCGCATTCTCGTACCTGCGTAGGCGCCCCGTGCGCAAGATTGCGCTTCTCTTTGGCCTGTGGCTCCTGGCCACCATGGTCCAAGGCGCTATACGTCTCTCGATCTACGGCCCGAACCCACCGGTCGCACAGAACCAGCAGGGGGTCGTCAGCGCACTATCCGACAGCGCCCTCGGCCTCACATTCGCGTTTTTCGTTGCAATTGGCATGCCCTTGGTTGAGGAGATCTTCTACCGCCACATCCTGATCGGCAAGCTGAGCCCGTACGCACCGACCTGGCTTCTCGGGTCAATCTCCGCATTCCTCTTCGCCTACATGCACTGCCACGAGTGGCAGGACATGACCATGTACCTGCCCGTCGGCATCATCTTGTCGCTCGTATACATCAAGTCCGGCAAGAACATTGCCTACGCGTGGCTATACCACGCCCTTAACAACTCGATCATGGTGGCTATCGTTTTCTTCGCGCCAACGCTGCCACAGAGCGCCTGATTACTGTTTACGGTAGCGCCCCGCCCAGTTTCGGGCGGGGCGCTACTGTACTCGCGCACACATGCACTTGTCAGTTTATTTCAAATTTTGCCATAATATTCGGGCAGTACAATTTGCGAGAGAAAGCGGATCCTAGTCATGGCAACCGACCCGAATACACAGTCCCTGAGCGAGGCGGCAGATTCTCCCGTGACGAACGCAGGCCCGCAGGGCCCCGTGTCCGCCGCTCCCCTCCCCCTGCCCGGCGAGCCGGTTTCGAGCGAGGCAGCCCCGGCCTCGTCCCCGAAGCGCCCGACCCGCGCCGAGTGGGTGCGTATCGCGATCTTCGGGATCCCCTACGCCACGTTCTTCCTGGTGGGAGTGCCGACATGGATCTTCCCCGAATCGTGGAACCTGACAGCCATCAACCTCGCGATCGACACGGTTTTGTTGATCGTTGTCCTCGCGTTCTTTGCACGTGAGTTTTTCCCCGCATTCTCCTATCTGCGCACACGCCCCGTGCGCAAGATCGCGCTCCTCTTCGGTCTGTGGCTCGTGGTCGTCATCGTTCAGGTCTCCATCCGTTTCGCCCTCTACGGAGGCAACCCGCCGATTGCTGCGAACCAACAGGGCGTCATGGATGCACTGTTCGACGGAGCCCTTGGCCTCATATTCTCGTTCTTCGTGACCGTTGGCGTCCCCATGATTGAGGAGATCTTCTACCGCCACATCCTCATCGGCAAGCTCAGCGCGTACGCGCCCACGTGGATCGTCGGGTCGATCTCAGCGGCGCTGTTTGCGTACATGCACTCTCACCAGTGGCAGGATTTCTTCACGTACCTGCCGCTCAGCATCGTCCTGACGCTCGTGTACGTAAAGTCCGGGAAGAACGTCGCCTACTCGTGGCTGTTCCACGCACTCAACAACACGATCATGGTGATCCTGATGTTCGCGATGCAGGGAGCACTGCAGAACGCCTGATCGTTTGTTGCGATGGTGCCCCGCCCGACTTCGGGCGGGGCACTACTGTACGCACGTGCGAGCACAACCAGCCGCACACGACGCCCAACCGCTTACGCGCTACACCCAGCCGCCGCACGTTAACGCGCTAGGTGGTCGTCTGGGCGGGCTGCCAGCACTATCTTTACCACGGCAAAAAGGGCAGTACTCACGAAGCAGCGCCGCCCACGCGCATGTTGAGGGGTTGACGTGCGCATCAAAGGGTTAACGCGCATGTTCAGGGGTTCGCGCGCGAACAACACACCACGACAGACAGCAAATCTGCCAAAGTGCAGACCCATTCAGCCAAAACAGGCCATTTTCAGCGACTTTCGTCCAATGGGTCTGCACTTTGGCGGCCACACCACCTCAAACCGTGATCTCACCGTCACCAAACGGGGGAAATGGCGTCATTAGAGGTACGACACGCCGGCGACACGCCGCCAACCAGCTTCTAATGCTGCAAAACCCCCACCGACGGCGGGAAGGGACCCGAGCCACGGGCGTACCTCCAGACGCAGGACCTGACTGCGGCACCTGTGGGCGACGGGCCCGGCTGCGGCACCCATGGACGGCGACGACACCACCTCCACCCACATTTCGCACGTAATTTATCATGGTCATTTTTGGAGACACCCCAAAATCGTTGCAATCCCAACGCTATGAATTCAAAGTTTGAATGAGCCATGGAGGAATTACGTGCGAAATTGCTGATTGAGAGCCATAGCCGGACAACGAGCCGACGCACACAGCACACATGAGCAACGCAGTGCCGCCGGTGTGAAGGGCGCCGGAGGGTCCGGAGGGCACGGTCGTGCTTCGAGATCGACCACTCCGAGCGAAGCGCGCGTGTGGCAATCTCGCGGGCGGCCGAGCCCACCGGCGCCCGGAACACCAGAGGTGCCGCAAACAACACCTTCAATGACGCGGTCCGCCGCCCACGAGCACACCAGGCGCCGCCGGTGTGGAGGGCGCCGGAGGGATCTGCCGCGGTGCCGGTGGGCGGTGGCGGGGCCTGGCCGGGCTTCGAGGCGACGCGCCAAGCGAAGCTCGCGGCGCGGACGGCTCGCGGGCGGGCCGCCACCCACGGGCACACACAGCAGCCCGGCCCGGCAACACACCACGCGGCGCCCGGAAAACCAGCGGAGCCCCGAAAACCAGCGGAGCCCCGAAAACCAGCGAAGCCCACAACGAAACGAGGCCGCGACCGGTTTCCCGGCCGCGGCCTCGTCACGCTCACGCAGCGCCGTTCACAACAGCGCCACCAGCGATCAGGCGGTCATGTCCACGTGATCCTCGACCGCGGCGCGGCCAGCCTCGAGGCGGGCGACGGGGACGCGGAACGGGGAGCAGGACACGTAGTCGACACCCACGTTGTGGAAGAAGTGGATCGACTGCGGGTCGCCACCGTGCTCGCCACACACGCCGAGCTTGATGTTCGGCTTGGTGGAGCGGGCGCGGCGCACGCCCTCGGAGACCAGGGTGCCCACGCCGTGGACGTCGATGGACTCGAAGGGGGAGACGCCGAAGATGCCGGCCTCGATGTACTGCGGGAAGAACACGCCCTCGACGTCGTCGCGCGAGAAGCCCCACACGGTCTGCGTCAGGTCGTTGGTGCCGAAGGAGAAGAAGTCGGCTTCCTCGGCCAGGTCCTCGGCGGTCATGGCAGCGCGCGGCAGCTCGATCATGGCGCCGATGGAGACGCCGGACAGATCGACGCCGTGGGCTTCGGCGACGGAGGCGATGATGCCTTCGCCTTCCTCGCGCACGAGCTGGAGCTCACGCACGGAGCCGACGACGGAACCATGATCTCGGGACGCGGGTTGAGGCCGCGGGCCACGAGCTCAGCGGCGGCCTCGCACAGGGCGCGCATCTGCAGGGCGAACAGGCCGGGCAGGTAGATACCCAGGCGCACGCCGCGCAGGCCCAGCATGGGGTTCTGCTCGTGCATGCGACGGACCTCGACGAGCATGGCCTCGTCGGCGGGGTCGAGGGTGCCGGTGGCCTTGCCGACGGCGACCTTCGTCTCCAGCTCGATGAGGGCGGGCATGAACTCGTGGAGCGGCGGGTCGATGAGGCGCACGGTCATGGCCTTGCCGTCCATAACCTCGAGCATCTCGAGGAAGTCCTGCTTCTGGAGCTTCTCGAGCTCGTTGAAGGCGGCCTGACGCTCGTCGGACTCGGGAGCGGAGAGGATCGCGCGCTCGACGAGCGGGCGGCGCTCGCCCAGGAACATGTGCTCGGTGCGGCACAGGCCGATGCCCTCGGCGCCGAAGGCGATGGCGCGCTTGGAGTCGAGGGGGGTGTCGGCGTTGGCACGCACGTGCAGGCGGCGGACCTTGTCGGCGTGGGCGAGGAGCTTGTCGACGGCCTCGACGAGCTCGCGGGTGCCCTGGTCCTCGCCGGCGGCGGCGATGCCCGGCCTCGAGGCCGTCTGCCAGGTAGGTGGTGACGGGCGAGTCGGCGACGGGGACCTCGCCGCGGAAGATCTCGCCGGTCTGGCCGTCGATGGCGATGGTGTCGTCGGCGGTCAGGACGAGGTCGGCGATGGTAACGGTGCCGGCAGCTTCGTCGATGACGAGGGATTCGGCGCCACACACACAGGTCTTGCCCATGCCGCGGGCGACGACGGCGGCGTGCGAGGTCTTGCCACCGCGAGCGGTCAGGACGCCTTCGGCGGCAACCATGCCGGGCAGGTCATCAGGGTTGGTCTCGCGACGCACGAGGACGGTCTTGATGCCCTTCTCGGCGGCCTCGACGGCCTGGGCGTTGTTGAAGGCGATCTTGCCGACGGCGGCGCCCGGGGAGGCGGCCATGCCGCGAGCGATGAGCTCCTTCTCGGCCTTGGGGTCGAACTGCGGGAACATCAGCTGGGTGAGCTGGTCGCCGGTGACGCGGCCCAGGGCCTCGTCGCGGGTGATGAGCTTTTCGCCCAGGAGCTGGGTGGCGATACGGAACGCGGCGGCGGCGGTGCGCTTGCCGACGCGGGTCTGGAGCATCCACAGCTTGCCGCGCTCGACGGTGAACTCGATGTCACACATGTCGCGGTAGTGGGTCTCCAGCTTGCGCATGATGGCGCGCAGCTCGTCGTAGACGGGCTTGTTGATTTCCTTGAGGGCGGACAGGGCAGGGTGTTGCGGATGCCCGCAACGACGTCCTCACCCTGCGCGTTCTCGAGGTAGTCGCCGTAGACGCCGGAGTGGCCGGAGGAGGGGTCACGGGTGAAGCACACGCCGGTGCCAGAGTTTTCGCCCATGTTGCCGAACACCATGGTGCAGATGTTGACGGCGGTGCCCAGGTCGTGGGGGATGCGCTCACGGCGACGGTAGATGCGGGCACGCTCGGTGTTCCAGGAGCGGAACACGGCCTCGATACCCATGTCCATCTGGGTGCGCGGATCCTGCGGGAAGTCGTTGCCGGTCTGTTCCTTGACGATGCCCTTGAAGGTGTCGACGAGGCCCTTGAGGTCCTCGGCGGTCAGCTCGGTGTCGCCCTTCACGCCACGCTCGGCCTTGAGCTCGTCGAGGGCGTCGGAGAAGAGGTCACCGTCGATGTCGAGAACGGTCTTGCCGAACATCTGGATGAGGCGGCGGTAGGAGTCCCACGCGAAGCGCTCGTTACCGCTAACGGCAGCAAGGCCGAGAACGGACTCATCGTTGAGGCCGATGTTCAGGACGGTTTCCATCATGCCGGGCATGGAGAACTTCGCGCCGCTTCGCACGGAGACGAGGAGCGGGTCGGAGGGATCGCCGAGGTGGCGGCCCATCTGGTCTTCGACACCGCGCAGGGCGGTGGTGACCTCGGTGGCAAGCGACTCGGGAACCGTCGACTCCTTGAGGTATGCGCGGCACGCCTCGGTGGTGATCGTGAAGCCGGGGGAACGGGCAGACCGAGCTTCGTCATCTCGGCGAGGTTGGCTCCCTTTCCTCCGAGGAGGTCCTTCATGGACTTGTCGCCCTCGGAGAAGTCGTATACGTACTTGACCATCGTGGTTCTCAACTTCCTTGTATGCGATGACCGGCCCACCTGTGGGCCGCTACCAGGGGTAAGGATACACGCATCAAGGGACCAAGGTCACCTCAAGGCGCGCGAGAGTATGATTGTCCTTACATATGCGAGGCCCGGGTAACCACTCCGTCACCACACACTCGCACGAAGACACCTAAAACACAGGTGGGGCAGGCCCGAAGGCCCGCCCCACCTGCATCAATCAGATGTGTCAGCGCACGCGGAACTCGATCGTGGTTCCCTCGCCCACGTCGATGAGGTCGCCGTCGTTCAGGGCGATCGTCACCATGGGGGTGACATCCTGGAACGAGCCGTCGGCGTGACGCAGGACGGTGCCGTTCGCGCTGCCCAGGTCCATGAGGGCCCAGGATCCGGGCGTCGTCATCATGACGGCGCAGTGCGAGCGGGAAATCTCGGTCTCGGGGCTGGGCACGCGCAGGACCGTAGCCACGGGACGGCCGGTCAGCGCACGCGCGTCGGGATCACGGCCGATGACGACGTCGCGGGAGACCTCGACGGGTACGGTGCCACCGTGGATCAGGAAGGCGACGGGGGCAGCGGGGCCCGAGTTCGCGGGGGCGAGACGCAGGATGGTCGCCTCCGTGTCGGTCTCGGCGCCCAGGCCAGCCAGGCCCTCGGCGCTCATAGCCTCGGGGATGGCGGGAGACTCCGGGGCCGCCTCGGGGGCCGACTCGGACGAGGCCGGGGTGCCGGACTCTCCGAAACCGCCCGCACGCTCGGCGGACTCAGCGGTGTCGACCGGCGGCTCCTCGGCGTCGGCGACGACGTAGAGCTCGCCCGAGGGCTGCTCGGCTTCCTTCACGGGTGCCTCTTCGTGCGACTCTTCCTCAACCTGCTCATCCGAGGCCTCGGGGGCCTCAGGCGCATCGGGGGCCTCAGGCGCCTCGTCGGTGCCGGGATTACGCGACGCGGGAGCCAGCGACACGGGGCCATTGCTGGTCGCGGCGAGGAACTGGGCCTCAACGGCGGCCAGGTCCACGGAAGCGGTGTGCACGGACGGCTCCGGCAGCTCCTCGCGAGCCTCGCGGCGGGCGCGGCGCTCATGGTCCGGGATGTCGGGGTTGATGAGGAAGCCCATGGTGTCGACGGGCATCGAGGCGAGGGCCTCGACCTCGTCGAGCGCGCGACCAATGCGGATCTCGGCTGCCTCGACGCGGTCGGCGGCGGGGACCATCCAGGTCACCTCGTCGCCGTCGATGATGGTGGCCTCGAAAGTCTGCCACTCGCCGGGGTTGAAGGGCCAGGCCCAGATCGGGTCGGTCCACACCTGCTCGGTGATCTGGCCGGCGGCGCGCATGCGCAGCTGGATGTTGCCCAGCACGGTCAGGTAGGGCTGCTCGCCCGCGCAGTCCAGTAGCAGGACGTCGCCCTTTTCAGCCTGGACGTGGGCCAGCCACGCCTGGGTGTCGGCGCGTCCCCACACCACGTCGGCGGCGGAGTCCGCGAAGTCGAGCGGAACCAGTGCCGCACCGAGGGGGCCCGTGACGAGCATCGCGCCCTGCCCGCGACACAGGAAGCGTCCAATCTGAAGCATCAGTTACTGCCTTCTCTACGAGGAACCCGGCGAGCGGTCTCAATCGACGCCGGACGTACTGGTTGAATCATTCGATTCATGACATTCGCTGTCAATGTTACTCGTGATTTGGTTCCTGCGTAAACTACAACAGCGGTCGTATTATCCCGAGTACCCGCCTCCAGCGACGCTCGCACGAGTCTGTCAGCGGTTCCCTGCGGACCGTCACCGGCCGCAACAACCGCATGAATCTGCGAATCGCTGAGGACGCCGTGCACACCATCTGTACAGATGACGGCCCGATCCCCCCTCTTCCAGCGGCATGATTGTGTAGTCGGCTTTCACACTTCCGGTCTGGCCGGCCCCCAGCGCCTTTGTCACAACATTTGCGGGAGGGATCACACGAGGAGCACCGGAGGTGGCCGCAAGATCACGCGCCTCCTGCAGCGCCGAGTGGTCGTGAGTGAGCTGTCGGATGCCTCCGCCACCCACGACATAGGCGCGCGAATCACCCACATTAAATGACAGCCAGTAGGGCCCTTCCGCGGTGCGCAGCACCATGAGCCCCGACAGCGTCGTACCGGGCGCGCTCATCGGATTGTCGGCTGGCGCCAAGGAAGCGACCGCCGTGGCCGCCGCGTCGATCGCGACGGACAGGTCCACGAGGTCGACAGGACGATTGCCGAGGCGCTGAGGGCTCAGATACTCCTGCAGCGTAATGACGGCCTTCGACGAGGCCTGCGCACCCCCCAGGTGACCGCCCATCCCGTCTGCAACAGCGAAGACAGGAGGAACCGCCAGCCACGAGTCCTCATTCTCGGAGCGGACCGGACCGATGTCGGTCGACGCGCCCCATCGAACTGCGGGTCGTTCCGCATGTTCTTCTAGAGACATGTGCCTTCATCCTTTAGCTGCGTTGAGCGCGAGGGACTACGCGCGATACTGACCATTTTACACCCGACGTGACCAGCGTCTCGTCTGACACCGATGGACTGCGGGCAAGAAAAGCGAAGCGATTGAATGATGTGCGTCACGGGGCCTCCACGCAGGCCTGCACCGGGTCCGACATGCGTCCGGACGAACGAGACACCGTCGTAATCTCGATACAGTTCTCACCGCTCGCGCCGTCGACGGTCACGCTCGTCGTCTCCACGCGACCACGCGACGTACCGGCAGGCCCCGATCCGTCGTATGCATAGAGAATGTCCGTGGGAGCGGGTCCCTCCGGCGCTGTCCACGTCCAGGTCACCATTCCGTCGGAGTATTCCCCGACCAGACCAGACACCTTCGGGGGAGCCGCGCCCAACGCATCGCCCGGAGCCGCGGAGGGGCTCGTCGCCTGAGGCGCGGGAGAGATTCGCGTGAACGACCCCTGGCCGCGGAGCATCCCCACCACGAGGCCGGCCGCGATCACCGCAGCCAGCAGCGCCAGGAGCACACCCACCACCGGCGACATACCCTTCTTGGCTGCCGCAGATCCCTCGACGACGCGGCGAGCCGAAACCTCGTCCGCGTCCGCGGAACGCTCGATCTTCCACGAGTCCGCCACTGCCTCGACACCGCCGGAGCCAGCCCCGCCCTCAAAGGAGTACGAGGCCGAGGAGCGCAGGCGCGTCGCATCCGGGTCGATCAGCGGGGCGCCGCGCAGACGCGTCTTCTGATCACCAGAGACGGGAGCGGCGGCCTTGGATCGCTTCTCCTTGATCTCCATCTCGGTGCGCGGCAGGCCGAGCTCCTGCTGAACGCGCTGCAAACCCTGGCCGAACTCCATCGCAGAGGGCGTGCGCTCGTTCGGATCAATCGTCATCGCGGCGCGCAGCACGCGCTCCAGCTCCGCCGGAGCATCCGCGCGGCCCAGGCCACGCATGCGTCCGCGCTGCACGCGGTTCGCAATGGAGGCGGCCGAGTTATCGCCGATCGGATCCTCGAAAGGGCTGCGCCCCGTCACGAAAGTCCACGTCGTCGCCGCCAGCGCCCACACATCCTGCAGGGGCGAGGCCGGAGAATTCACGTCCTGCTGCTCCGGAGGCGCCCACAGCACCGAAAAACCATCGAAGGCACCGACTTCCAGCTGCCCCACCTTCGAGGCCACGCCGAAGTCCGCGAGCACAGGCTTGCCGTAGGAATCCAGCATGATGTTCGACGGCTTAATATCGCGGTGCACGTAGCCCAGGCGATGGAACATCTCCACGCCGCCACTGATCTTGATCATGGTATCGAGGGCCTTCTCGAGTGACATCGGGCGCGCACGCACCTGCGTGAGCAGATCCGCCACCGGACAATACTCCATGATCAGGTAGGCACGACCGTCGGCAGTCGTGCCGACGCCATGCAGCTCAACGACCGAGGGGTGGCCTGCCAGCAGGGTCATCGCGTCAGCTTCGCGGTGCAGTTCCTTCGTGCCGCGCTCGTCGCCCTGCGTGCGCACGACCTTGATGGCCACCTCACGACTGGGCAGCTCCTGACGGTACAGGAAGACGTCAGCGAAGCCACCCTGTCCCAACGGGCGCACCCACTGGAAGCCGGGAATATCGGGGCCCTTCATGCCCGCAACCGGAGGGGTCACTGATTCTCCTCCTCGTTCATCGTGCGCGCGATTGACGCACTCAGGCGCAGCTTGCGACGCATGCGCAGGCTGCGCAGGGACAGAGCGCGACGAACGCGCACAAAGAATCCGGCACGCTTGCCCACCTGGGAGCGCAGGGCACCCACCTGCTCCCACGCGTCACGCGCGCGGTCACGGGAAGCGCCGTTGGACGCGAAGTTCGCAACGTCCGCGTAGCGGGCAATCACGACCGGGGCAGGCACGTCGTCACCGAAGCGGCTCCAGCCGTCGATCACGTAGCGACCCTGACCGGACTCGGGCTCGTCCGACTCAACGGAATCCGTCGATCCGTCATCACCGTGGCGGACCTCGCCCGTCACCAGCGTGAAGGGGTCGCCCGGGTCTTCACCGAGGTCCCACTGCGAGGCCAGCGACCAAGCGGTCTCCTGACGCGTCCGTCCCACGTCAATGCGCAGGCCCGAGTCCGCGGCGAGGTCCACGACCTCGTCCCAAGACCCAACCAGCGCATCCGCGGCAGCAGCGCGGCGACGACGCCGACGACGCCCCGCCTTGAAGAGCAGGATCATCAGCGGCGGCAGCAGCAGGAGCAGGATGCCACCCGAAATACCGGCAACAACTCCCCACGGGAAAGGCTCCTCCGGGGGCGCCATCGGATCAGCGTTCTGGTCGCGCGTCGTCGGCGGCAGCTCGGCGGGAGCCTCCGGGGGCTCCGGCGGCTGCAGCACCTGCGGACGCGGCACGCTACGAGGCTTGGGAACCTGCGTCTGCGGCGTGTGGTCGCGCGGCGGCGTCGGGTCGAAGACCGCCCAGTTGCCACCCGCGAACTCGACCTCGACCCACGCGCGAATATCGGAACCGCGCAGGCTCGCGGCACCACCCTGGGAGCCACCCTCCGGGTAGGCGCCCATGACCACGCGGGCGTTGATGCCCAGCTGATGCAGCATGAGCGCCATCAGCGCCGAATACTGCTGGTCGTCACCGATGAGGTCGCCGTCCTCGGAGAGCATGCGCTCAAGACGGTCGGCCCGCACGCCCGGGCGGGAGAACTGCGTGTTCTCGTTGAGGTAGAAGCCGTTCGTCGACAGGTAGTGCTCGATCGCGCGCGCGGGCCGCCAACACGGTCGACGCGTTCTGCGTGATCTCCGCGGCCTTCGTGGCCACAGCGTCGGGCACGTTGGTATCGGACATGCTGAAAGGCATGACCGCGAGGGAAGCCAGGTCCTCGTCGCGCACGGGGGCCGTGAAGGTGGTCGTCACGTTGTAGCTCATCGTCCCAGCGGGGCCGGTCGTCAGCGCGGCGTTCGCCCACGTGTCGACAAACAGGCCATCCTTCTGGGCGGTGGCGGCACTGCCCGTGAAGGTAATCTGCGAGGGCTCACCCAGCACGGGCACCCACGGCCCGGACATCCCGCTGGTCTCCACCGTAACGACGGACTGCCCCTCGACACGGCCGGGGATCGTCGTTTCGACCGGGATGTACCCCGTGTGCGAATCGTCGCGCTTGTTCGACATACCGAAGGTCGTGCCGTCGTACACGTCCATCGCGGCGATACGCACGCGCTGATTCTCCGGCAAGTCGGAGATGGTCATGAGAGTCTCGTCCTTCAGGTCCGTCGTGTAATGGCGGAACGAGGACATCGGAGAGGGGTAGGCCTGGATGTCGAGCGGCGGCTGGACCAGGTCGCGGCCCACGACGCGCGTGCCGGACTTGCCCAAGTAGGAGGCGGCAGGCAGAGCGACACCCACGGAGACCGCGAGCACCGCAAGCGCGCCCACGAGGCGGGTCCACACGTAGACGGTCGAGCGGGACTCGCGTCCGACGGTGTTGTCCGTGCCGGGGGCGCTCGATCGGCCCACGAGGACATCCTGGCCCAGGGTGATGCGCTGATACTGCGCGGCACCCGCCCACCAGGCGGCCAGGAGCGCCCACCAGATCAGGACCGCCCACAGGGGCAGCGGGTTTTTCGCAAGGCCGAAGAAGACCGCGATGACGCCCATGAGGACGAGGGGGATGGAGCCCAGGACCGCGCGGCCAAATCGCGCGGTGACGACACCGGCGAGGAAAGCGAGGAGCAGGCCGCTCATCCACGGCACGAGGGCGGGTCCGGAGTAGACCGACACGGGCGCCGTCAGCGTGAGGAGGTCCTTCCAGGCGCGGAAGGAACCCAAGACCATGACCTGCAGCGTCTTGCCGGTGGGCAGGACGCCGAAGAGCGCCTCGGAGCGCAGCGCTGCGGCGCTTCCCAGCAGGAAGTAGGTCGCAAGAACGCCGAGCGCACTCGTCACCGCGTCCCAACGCCAGCGCGTCGCGGCGGCGGCCAAGGCCAGGCCGCAGGCGACGCCTGCACCGGCGGCGATGGCGCCCACTCCCCCACCGAAAACGGGCTCGAAGGCCCAGACGGGTCCTGCGAATAGCAACGCGAGAACCAGGAGGGACCAGATCGGCAGCCGGGTGCGGTAGGTCGCAAAGCGCTGCGTAATCGTCAGCAGACGGTTGCGCGTGGTCTTGAACTTAGGGCCCTCGGAGGCGGGTGACGGCTGTGTGCTCGGGCCCGCCTCGCGAATCTCGGTCGCGTCCGTGCTCTCACTGACCTCGCGCACCTGCGTCGAGGCTTCCTCGGGCTGAGCCTGGGGATCAATGCGCTGGGCGCGCGGCTTGGTGTTGACGGTGTCGCTCATGCCAGCCCCCCGGCAACGATGATGCGCGGCAGGTCGTCCAGCGTGGAACAGTCAAGCAGGATACCTCGGCCCAGGTCGCGGCGAGCTCGCTTGCCCTCGGCACCGATACGGATGATAGACACGGGCACATCAATGGGTGCCAGGCGGGCCAGGTGCGCCGCCTCGCTGTCACTCACCTGCGGGCCGACGATGAGCGTGAGCGCGGAGACACCGGGGCGCTGCGCCACGGCCTCGCGAACGCGCAGGGGAAGATCCCCAAAGGAGCGCGACGAGACCTCGGACAACGCGTCGAGCATCCGCATGGCGTGACCGGACGGAAGCCAGGACTCCGTCGTCGTCAGCGACACGGGACGCGACTCGCGCAGATTCGCCAGGCCCAGCGATCCCGCGACCGATACCGCGGTCTCGAAGGAATCGTGATCCCAGGCATCGCGGGACGTGTCCAGGACGATGACGTGGTGGGAGCGGTGCGTCTCCTCGTACTGGCGCACGATGAGCTTGCCCAGGCGCGCGGTGGACTGCCAGTGCACGGCGCGGCGGTCGTCGCCCGGCTCGTAGTCGCGCAGGGCGTGGAAGGACACGTCGGAGCTGGACAGCTTGCCGGTGGACACGCCCTCGACGTCCAGCTGGAAGCCTGTCGCGTCGAAGGGAACACGCACGGTGCGCGGATGCACGTGCAGGACGACGGGCTCGTCCCACATACGCACACGACGCAGCAGCCCCAGCGCGTCCGAGCGCACGGCTCGCGCGGGCCCGATGTTGATGAGGCCTCGGTGACGCGAGGAGATCAGGAACATCTCGTCCCAGGTCGCGTGCGCGCCCAGCGGCGGCACGACGAATTCGCCGGTACCCGAGCCGATCGGAAGCTCAATGATGCCCGAGCGTACGGACCGAGAGCGCTCATTGCGCACCGAGATCTCGCCGACGGCCGTCTGGCCTGCGACGATGCGCTCGTTCGGCACGCGGATCGACACGAGGTGCGGGGGACGCCAGGCGACGCGCAGAGCAGCGATCAACAGCGCGACGGCACCCGCGAGCGCACAGGCCAGGGCCTCGACCCATTCGAGCGTGACCGCGATTGCCAGGCCCGCAATGATGAAGATGATGACCGCCCAGCCGATCGGCGTGACCGCCGAGGCAAGGGCTTTCAGGGGATGCGAAGGACCGGCCTTCGCCCTGCGGGGCGAGACCATCGTGGGGGTGTCCGTACGCGTCCCTGTCATCGTTGTGTCCGGACGGATCCTTACGCGCCGACCGCGGGAGCGGGCACGGAGGTCAGGGCACGCTGGATGACACCCTCGGCTGTCGCGCCGGAGAACGCGGCGTCGGGGTCGACGATAACGCGGTGGGCCCACACGGGCACCGCGAGGGCCTTGATGTCGTCGGGCAGACGAAGTTACGTCCCTGCGCGGCCGCCCACACGCGGGCGCAGCGCACCATGCCGATGGCGCCACGGGTGGACACACCCAGCAGCGAGGACTCGTCCTCACGGGTGGCTTCCGCCAGCGCGGCCACGTAGTCGAGGACAGCGCGGTCCGTGTGGTTCGCCGAGGCCAGGGCAGCCCAGGCGACGATGTCCTGACCGCTGACGATGGGGCGCAGGTTCTTCGAACGGTCCGGGGAGGCGGAGCCGTCGAGGACGTCGATCATGGCGCTACGCGAGGGGTAGCCGATCGAGGTCTTCATGAGGAATCGGTCCAGCTGGGCCTCGGGCAGCGGGTAGGTCCCGGCCTGCTCGACGGGGTTCTGGGTCGCGATGACCATGAAGGGCTGGGGGGGCGGGGCGGCGCACGCCGTCGACCGTCACCTGGGCCTCTTCCATGACCTCGAGGAGGGCGGACTGCGTCTTGGGCGAGGCGCGGTTGATCTCGTCGGCCAGGACGATCTCCGCGAAGACGGGGCCGGCGTGGAAGACCCACTCGCCGGTCTTCTGGTTGAACATGTTCACGCCGGTGATGTCCGAGGGCAGCAGGTCGGGGGTGAACTGGATGCGCGAGTGCGTGCCGTCGATGACGGCACTGATCGCGCGCGCCAGCGCGGTCTTGCCGGTGCCGGGGGCGTCCTCGAGCAGGAGGTGGCCGCCGGCGAACATCGTCGTCAGAGCGAGTCGCACGGCCTGGCGCTTGTCCAGGACCGCCACGGACACGCCGTCGACGAGGCCCTTGAAGACCTGGGCGAACCTGGTTGCATCCTCGATGGAAAGTGTCATGTTTCTACCTTTGTTGTGTGGCGTGGGTGGTCTATTCGGCACGACAGGCGGTGACGGGGTGCTTGGCGAGAAGCTCAGGTCCCGTCGTGGCCTCGGTCAGGATACCCGTAACTTGGGGGTTATCCCGCGAGAAGCGGAACTCGGTGATGGTCGCAGGGCGTCCGGTCTTGACGCTGCACACGATGGTGACGTCGGATTGGAACTTCTGAGCGTTCACGGCGCGCAGCGTCATAGAGCCGCACTCCTGACCGTTTCCGCAGGCCATCTTCCCTTCGAAGGTCGCGTCAATGTTGGCGGGATGTTCGGCGGTCCTGAACGTGGTCCTTACCTCGCGATGCTGCCCCTTAGTACCGGTGACCTGGACGACTAGCGTGAGGTCACGGCCGGGCGGGAGGTCACCGGCCCACCAATCGGTGAGCGGACCGACCACGGTCTGCTTGGTCGTTCCTTCCAATTCCGCGATCCAGATCTCGGTCTTGGTGATCGTCACGCCGCTAGGAGTATTCAATTTTGCACTCACCGACGTGCCACTGACGCTGGTCTGAACCACGAAGGTCGGGATCTGATCCCCGGCGTCACCGCCGCCGCCGTCGCGCTGGCCGTTGCCGACGACGCCGGAGGCAGCCGTGGCGGGACCCCACACGTAGGACCCATCATCCTTCTTGCCGCGCTGGCAGAAGTAGTAGGTCATCGTGGCTCCGGCCGTGAGAGTACCGATATTGAAGTCCTCCAAACCGACTTCGTTCGCACTCGCGTTACACCCATTGGGGTCATGCGTGTAGAACAGGGTCAGGTCGGCGGCCTTGAAGCCGTTGCCTTCCTTTACCCTCGCGCCATAGACGCTCAGCTTGCCCCACTCATTGTTGATGGGCGTGCGCACGTTGGGAGCATCGGGAGCAACCGGAATCGTCTTGGGAGGAGCGAGGTCCTCGTGGACGAGCGCCGGGATGACGTAGCCCGGGGAGGTCGCCGTGTCGCCGTTCGTGTTGCTGACGGTCACGTAGGCGGTGAGGGCCATGCCGTAGGGAACCGTCATCTGGGTGCTGGTCGTACCCCCCGGGACCTTCTTCGTGATGCCGTTGACCGACACGATCGTCTCGCCCCATCCGGCGCTGCCGGAGCTACCCAGGGACCAGGTGATGGTCAGCAGAGCTCCGTTGCCGTCGCGCTGCTGGATCGTATTCCCATTCGTGATAGCCGGCTGATCGGGGCCGACGCGCGGGGCCGTCGGGATCGCCTGGGCGCCGGACGATGCCGGGGAGTCACCCTTGGCGTTGCGCGCGACGACCGTCACCGTGTAGTTCTCGCCGTTGCGTAGACCCGAGATGGTGCACGACGTGTCACCACCGGTCGTGCTGCAGCTGGCGGCCGGGCCGTTAGCGGTCGACGCGGTGACCGTGTAGCCGGTGATCGGAGAGCCGTTGTCGGCGGGCGCGGTCCACGACACGTCGATCGTGGTGTTTCCGGCCGTCACCGAGGGCTTAGCAGGCTGGCTCGGCGCCCCGGAGATGCTCACCGAGCTGGATGCGGAATGCGCGGACTCACCGATGGCGTTCACGGCGGTCACGGTGTAGGTGTAGGAGCGTCCCACGGTCAGTCCACTCACGACACACACGGTGGACGCGCAGTCGGCGACCTTCGTGCCGGTGGCGTCGTAGAGGCGGTAGCCCGTGATCGGAGAGCCGTTCGAGGTCGGCGCGCTGAACGTCACCCGCGCGGCGCTCGTGCCCACGGCCTCGGCCTGGACGTTCGTCGGCGCGTCCGGCTTGCCCGTAACGGTCACCGTGATGGTGCCCTGCACGACGCGCGAAGGATCGCCGAGCTTGTCGTTGACCTGGTAGCCCACGGAGATCGTGCCCGCAGAGCGCGGGGTGACCATGACCGACGTCCCGGAGGATGCGATGTCCGCGTCGCCGAGGGAGACTGCGGCTCCGACAAGAGAGATCGGCGTGTCCGGGAAGGGGTTGGTGGCGCGCGAGGCAACGTCGACGATAACGGTCTCCCCGACCTTCGCATTCACGGGGTACGGCGGCACCTGGATGCGCGGCTTCGTCGTCGTCACGATCTCGACGGGGATCGAGGCGTTAACGGTGTTGCCCTGCTCGTCGGTGACACTCACGGCGATGGAACCGGCGGATCCAGCGGTCGCCTCCTCGGGGGCGGAGACCGTCAGGACGGTGCCGTCGAGGCTTGCGCTCACGGAGCTGGGAGCGGATCCCATCGCGTAGGTGAAGGTCGAGGCATCAGTACCCTCGGGGTCACGCACGGCGAGCGCGAGGTTCTGGGTGACGGCGCTGCCGCCGGCCTCGACACGGATCGCAGTCGGGGCGAAGGTGGGCGGCTGGTTCGTCGTGGCCTTGATGCGCACGGGCAGCGACAGCGAGGCACTCAGCGCGCCCGCGTCGTCAGCATCGCCGTCCGCGACCTGAATGAGGAAGGCGGAGTTCCCGCCGAACGTGGCGGTCGCAGTCAGGGTCAGCTGCGTCGACGAGTCGGCCACGACCGAGTCCAGGCCGGTCTGGATAACCGGGGACGTTCCATCGACGAGGCGGGGGCTGCGGCCCGCTCGAGTGACGACGTAGTCCGACAGATCGATTGTGCGCGAGGTGCCAGCGTCCATCTCGATGGGCAGGCCAGCGGCACTGAGGAAGGGCGCGGTGGTGTCGCGTCCGGGCACGTTCACGACGGCAGAGTTGGTCTGACCGTCGCGGTCGGTAATCGTGTAGACGACGAGGCGCAGGGTGTCGGTGACCGGGATCAGCAGGTCGGCCCCATCCACGGAGACGCCCGATTCTGCGGTCGTCACGGACAGCTCGTCGATGCTGCCGTCGGGGTCCTCGTCGTTCTCCAGGACCTTGACGCGCACGGCGGAGCCGTCGGTGGGCAGGTCTTCGTAGGCGACGTAGTCGTCGCGTGCGATCGGGGCCTTCAGGGGCGCGTCGTCCTGCACGAACACCGTCACGGTGCCGCGTGCGGAGCCGCCGCGGCCGTCGCTCACCGTGTAGGAAACCAGGTAGGTTCCGGCCTGCGAGGGCGTGCGGATCTGCAGCGTCGAGGAGGAACGGACCTGCGGGTCGAGCTCGGGCGTGGCCGTCTCGATGCCGTTTTCCTCCAGGGTGAGGGAGTCGCCGTCGGGATCAACGTCGTTGGACAGGACGTTGACGGTCACCATGCGGTCCGGGCGCGTGAGAACTGTATCGGGCACGGCCACCGGGTTCTGGTTGAGTGAGGGAGCCGCGGAGATCGCGACTCGCACGCGAGCGGTGGCTCGTCCACCCTGGCGGTCGACGACCGTGTAGTGAAGGAGTCCGTGCCGGACGCATTCTGGTTCGGCGTGTATTCGATCCAGGTCGACTTCGCGGTGGCGCTGCCCTTCTGCGGCGAGGAGTCGAGACCCGTGAGGTTCACGGAGTCGCCGTCGGGGTCAATACCGTCGAGGGTGACTGGGATGCGCGTCGTCTGGCCTGCGGCAGCCCACGCGCTGATGTCGCGGGGGCGCGGAGGCTGGTTCTGATCGGAAGCGGCGAGTACCTCGAAGGTGACCGTGCTCGACGCGCGGTTGCCCGCGGAGTCGATGACCGAGTAGGTGACGTCCATGATGCCGGGGGTCGCCCCGGCCTCGAGGCGCACCTGGTTTCCGGTCACGAAGGGGGTGCCGAGGGCGCCCGTCGGGTCGTAACCGAGCGTCGGCTCGACCTGCAGGTTCAGGCCGGCGGGAGAACGGTCGTTGGACAGGACCGACACGGTGCCCACGTCGCCGACGCGCACCTTGGCGCGGTCGGGCTTGAGGACGGGCGGCAGGTCGGAGCGATCGGCGGCACCGGGAATCACCATGACGTCGGCACTCGCCTCGCCCTGACCATTCGACACCGTGTAGGAGAAGGTCGCGGTGCGGTCGAGGCCGGACGGCGCGGTCACGCGCAGCAGGTGACGATCAATAAGAGCGACCTCGAGGCCGGGAGCATTCTCAGCGTTCACGGACGTGATGGACAGCAGGCCGCCCGCGGGGTCGTAGTCGTTACCGAGCGGGGCCACCAGGACGGAACCGCCCTGGGGCAGCACGGCCGTGTCATTCTCGGCGACCGGCGGCAGGGTGGACGCAGCCACGACCTCGACGCGGATGATGCCCAGCGTCGTCGCGATGCCGTCGGAGACGGTGTAGGCGAAGGAGTAGGAACCCGCCGCGGTCGCACGGAAGTCAATCGTGCCACGGTCCAGGTCCGGCGAGATCGTCGCGCCCGCCGGGGCACCCGAGACGGCGGCGAGGCTCAGCGGATCGCCGTTGGGATCAGTGTCGTTCTTGAGGGGATCAAGGGTAACGGTCTCGCCAGGGTGCGCCTGGAAGAGGTCGCCATTCGCCGAGGGAGGCAGGTTTCCGGCCTCCTGGACGGTCACGATGAGCTCGCCACGCGTCTCCGCGCCCTGGTCGTCCGCAACGGTCAGGACAACGGTCTTCGGGCCGGGCGCACTTCCTTCGTCGGTGAGCGTCAGGGAACCGTCCTCACTGAAGGACGCACCCAGCCCCTCCGGGGCCTCCGCGTTCTTCAGGTAGATCGGGTCGCCGTCGGGGTCGCGCCAGTCGCTCAGCGCCTGGTACTGGATCTGCGCACCCGCGCCGATCTTGACGGTCGATGCGCGCACCTGAGTCGGTGCCGCATTCTGGCTGTAGGGGTGAATCGTCACCTGCACGCGGGCAGCCGCTGAGGCCTGGCCGTCAGAGGCCTCGTAGGAGAAGGACGTCGAGCCGGTCTGGGTATCCTCGACCCCGGTGATCTGCAGGGCACGACCGCTGCGCGCCACGGTGATCGACCCCCAGTCGGGAGCGCTGGTCGGGGACGCCGTCAGGACGTCTCCGTCCAGGTCGGAGTCGTTATCAAGGACGGGAAGGATCGTCGAGCGCCCGGGGCGGATACCGAATTCGTCATCCACGGCCTCGGGCGGAGTGTTTTCCTCGCGCTGCTGCGGGTCGGCGACCTCGTTCGTGAGCTCGGGGCTGTCCTCTTCTTCCTCGGTTTCCTCGAGCTCGTTCTCGACCTCGTCCCAGTTGTCCATGAGGACCATGTTCGAGTCGGGCAGCCACACGCTGCCCTGCGCAACATCGTTGAGAACGATGGCCTTGCGATTGGTGCGGAAGACGATCTCACGCGCGCTCGTGAGCGTGTCGACGACCATCTGCCTGTTGGCGGAGGGGTCGTCACACGCACGCATGTAGGCGCCCGACACGCTCCACGCACCGTACGCGCAGCCTTCGTGGCGAACGGGGGCGGCGGGGGTACCGCTGACGCCGCCCTCGGAGGAGGGCGTGATCGTCGGGGTGCCGCCCGCCAGCGGAATCGACACGAGGGCCGAGGGCGTGGCGAGCAGGACGGAGTCCGCCTTGGGGCCAGCCTGCTGGAGGATGCCGCCTTCCTCGACACCGGCCGCGCTCAGGTTGAGCTGCTTGTTGCCCGGGAGGAAGAGGGTGTTGGATTGCGAGTCCAGGGCGACGACCTGATCGCCGACGACGGTCATGCTCAGACGCGCGTCGGCAGGGATCCCCTCGATCTGGCCGGTCGAGGTCTGGTCAACCGTTCCCTGGTGCGTCACGGTGGTCAGCGTGCCCGATGCGGACAGGGAGTAGACGGAACCGTCGAGGCCGGTCACGAAGGCGCTCGCCCCATGTTCGAGGCCAGGGCCGCTCCCTCAGAGAGGCTCGCGGGGCTGGGGGCGGCGGCCGAGGTGGTCCACAGCGTGCCGTCGGCAGCGTTCAGGACACCGAGGACGTCACCGCCCTGCATGGCGCTCGAACCAGCGGGCAGGGCAGTCGGAGAGCCGAGGGACACCTGGGTCACGTTGACGGGGGCAACGGTCAGAGAGGTGAGGTCGGAGACGGTGACGGTTTCGCCCGCCTGGCCGACGTCGAAGTTCGTGGCCTCGGTGCGCAGGGCGCCGTCGAGGATGCGGGCCTCGTAGTCGAGGTGGCCGACCATCTGCTTGGACTTGTTGGTCACCCAGATGCCGCCGTCGTTGACGTTGACCTGGGTTACCTCGGCGCCCTTGTAGATGACACCCGCGATGCAGAGCGCAACAACGAGCAGCACGAGGATGAACGCCGGCAGACGGCGCCTCGCACTGATCCGATTGTGTCGCGTTTTCGCGGACATATGGCCTCTCTCGATCGATGAGCAGTACCCCAGAAATAGTGTGGCACGACTACACCGCATACTAATAGTTAACGAGAATCTATCAGATGTGCGATTACTTGACAACTAGAGGGTGGCCCATCGCTGTGCGACGGGCCACCCTCTCAAAGTGACTGGTTTGTCAGTCGAAGATAATTGGCGAGTAAATCACTCTCCGTTGAAGGTGAACGTGCGGTCCTTACCCTCTCCGGTGACGCCAACGGTGACAACCTGACCGGGTTGCAGCTCTCCGAACAGGATGCGCTCAGACAGCGCATCCTCGATCTCACGCTGGATCGCGCGACGCAGCGGACGCGCGCCCAGGACCGGGTCGAAGCCCACGTCCGCGAGCAGCTCGCGTGCCTCGTCCGTCAGCTGCAGGCGCATGTCCTGAGCCTCCATACGCTTCGCCAGCTTGGCGATCATCAGGTCGACGATGCGCGCAATCTCGGGCTTGGTCAGCGGCGGGAACACGATCGTGTCATCGACGCGGTTGAGGAACTCGGGACGGAAGTGCTGCTTGAGCTCCTCGGCAACCTTCGACTTCATGCGGCCGTAGTCGTGCGTCGAGTTGTCCGCGGTCTGGAAGCCCGTCAGGACACCCTTGTTGATGTCGCGGGTACCCAGGTTCGTCGTCATGATGATGACGGTGTTCTTGAAGTCCACCTTGCGGCCCTGCGAGTCCGTCAGGCGGCCCTCTTCGAGGATCTGGAGCAGCGAATTGAAGATGTCCGGGTGAGCCTTCTCGACCTCGTCGAAGAGGACGACCGAGAAAGGCTTGCGGCGAACCTTCTCCGTGAGCTGGCCACCCTCGTCGTAGCCGACGTAGCCGGGAGGAGCACCGAAGAGGGCGCGAGGCCGTGTGCTTCTCCGAGAACTCGGACATGTCCAGCTGGATGAGGGCATCCTCGTCGCCGAAGAGGAACTCGGCGAGGGCCTTCGCCAGCTCAGTCTTACCCACGCCGGTCGGGCCGGCGAAGATGAACGAGCCACCGGGACGGTTCGGATCCTTCAGACCCGAGCGCGTACGACGGATCGACTGGGCGAGAGCCTTGACGGCCTCATCCTGGCCGATGACGCGCTTGTGCAGCTCATCTTCCATCTTGAGCAGCTTCGCGGTCTCGGTCTGGGTGAGGCGCACGACCGGGATGCCGGTCGACATGGCCAGGACCTCGGCGATCTCCTGATCCCCGACCTCGGCGATCTCGTCGGACTCGCCGCCCTTCCAGGCGTCCTCCTTCGCCTTGCGCTCCTCGGACAGCTTCGACTCCTCGTCACGCAGCGACGCGGCCTTCTCGAAGTCCTGATCGTCGATGGCGGCCTCCTTGTTGCGGCGCACCTCGGCGATCTTCTCGTCCAGCTCGCGCAGCTCCGGCGGCGCGGTCATGCGACGGATGCGCAGGCGCGCGCCAGCCTCGTCGACCAGGTCGATGGCCTTGTCAGGGAGGAAACGATCCGAGATGTAGCGGTCCGCCAGCTCAGCGGCAGCCTGGATCGCCGCGTCCGTGATGATGACGCGGTGGTGCGCCTCGTAGCGGTCGCGCAGGCCCTTGAGGATCTCCACCGTCTCGTCGACGCTGGGCTCCTCGACCTTCACCGGCTGGAAGCGGCGCTCGAGGGCCGCGTCCTTCTCGATGTACTTGCGGTACTCGTCGTTCGTGGTCGCGCCGATCGTCTGGAGCTCGCCGCGCGCCAGCATGGGCTTGAGCATCTGGGCGGCGTCAATCGAGCCTTCGGCGGCGCCCGCACCCACGAGGGGTGTGGATCTCGTCGATGAACAGGATGATGTCGCCGCGCGTACGGATCTCCTTGAGGACCTTCTTCAGGCGCTCCTCGAAGTCGCCGCGGTAGCGCGAGCCGGCGACCAGCGACCCCATGTCGAGACTGTAGATCTGCTTGTCCTTGATGGTCTCGGGCACGTCGCCGTGCACGATCGCCTGGGCGAGACCCTCGACGACCGCGGTCTTACCGACGCCGGGCTCACCGATCAGGACCGGGTTGTTCTTCGTGCGGCGCGAGAGGACCTGCATGACGCGCTCCATCTCGACGCGGCGGCCGATAACGGGGTCCAGCTTGTTCTCGCGCGCGGCCTGGGTCAGGTTGCGGCCGAACTGCTCGAGGATCGCGGAGTTGGAACGCTCGGGACCGCCCGAGCCGCCCACGCCCGCGCCGACCGACTCGCGGCCCTCGTCGTCGCCGCGCTGGTAGCCGCTGAGCATCTGAATGACGGTCTGGCGCACCTGCGCCAGGTCCGCTCCCTGCTTGGTCAGGACCTGGGCGGCCACGCCCTCGCCCTCCTTGAGGAGGCCGAGCAGCAGGTGCTCCGTGCCGATGTAGTTATGGCCCAGCTGCAGGGCCTCGCGCAGGCTCAGCTCGAAGACGCGCTTGGCGCGCGGGGTGAAGGGAATGTGACCCTCGACCGGCTTCTCGCCCTCGCCGATGATCTCGATGACGGAGGCGCGGACGGCCTCGCCCTTGATCTCCATGGTCTCCAGGGCCTTGGCGGCGACGCCCTCACCCTCGGAGATCAGGCCGAGCAGCAGGTGCTCCGTGCCGATGTAGTTGTGCTTGAGACCGCGAGCCTCGTCCTGCGCGAGCACGACGACCCGGCGAGCGCGGTCGGTAAAGCGTTCGAACATGCCTCTCCTCATTTCACGAGACAGGCACTTCGCCGAGCTCGGCGTACACCCGTCCCAGTTGACTGGTTACAGCCTACGGAAAGCGGGGGCGGCGTGCGCGCGCTTTCGCCCTGGGCGCAGGGACGAGGCCGGGGCCGGAGCACGGGGCGGCGGACCAGGGGCGGAGCCGAGGCGGGGGCAGGGGTGTGCAGGGCTGCAGCACGCGAGTCCGGGGCCACCGGGCGAGACCACTGAGCTCCGGCGCTCACAGCGGGGGGGGTTGGCAGCATTAGAAGCCTCGTGACGGCGTGTCGCCGGCGTGTCGAGCCGCTAATGCTGCAATTCCCCCACAGTCGCATGCAATTCCCCCACATCAGATGTCACCGACTCACGGAAACGTTGGAATTACAACGCTCATTTTTCAATAGTTGAAAGGTTGCCATGGGAATTGCATGCGAGATTGGAGGGGAACTACGCCTCGACGAGGACCGTGAACGGCCCGTCGTTAACCAGCGAGACCTCCATCATCGCCCCGAACTGGCCGGTTTCGACGTGCAGGCCACGGCCTCGCAGGTCGGCGACGACCGCGTCGACGAGGGGCTCAGCCTCCTCGCCGGGGGGCAGCGTGCGCCCACGAGGGGCGTCGGCCCTTCCGGGTGTCCCCGTACAGGGTGAACTGGGAGATGGCGAGGATCGGGGCGCCCGCGTCGAGCGCGGAGCGTTCGTCGTCGAGGATGCGCAGCTCGGCGATCTTGCGGGCGACCGTGGCCACCTGCTCGGCGCCGTCGCCGCGCTGGACGCCCAGGAGGACGACGAGGCCCTGGCGCTTCTCCCCCGCCTCGTGCGGATCGAGGGCGAGGCGGCCGACGACGGTGCCGTCGACGCGGACCTCGCCCGAGGTCGCGCGCTGGATGACAGCGCGCATCAGCGCGACCCCAGGGCGGAGCCGAGGCCGCCGAAGCCCGTGGAACCGCCACGCTGGCCGGCCTCGCGGGAGAGGTCGGCGCCCGGGCGGGTCTCCGGGGACACGGAAGACTTGCCGTGGACGGGCACAATCTCCTCCTGGGCGGCGGCGACTCCGTCAATGTCGAAGACGGTCGTCACGGGCACAGCGCGGGCGATCAGCGCGAGGGCGATCGGCCCCTCGTCCGCGTGGCGGGCCGAGGAGGTGATGACGCCCACCTGGCGTCCGCCGACCTCGATGGGCGTGCCGGGCGCGGGCAGGTCGCCGCGAGAGCCGTCCAGCTGCAGGTAGGTGAGGCGACGCGGGGGTCGGCCCAGGTTCAGGACGCGTGCGATGGTTTCCTGCCCGCGGTAGCAGCCCTTCGTCGTGTGGACGGCACTGCGCAGCCAGTCCACCTCGGGCGGAATCGCGCGCGCGTCGGTTTCGCGGCCCAGGCGCGGCTTCCACGCGGCGATGCGCATGGCCTCCCACGCCAGGTACCCGGCGCGGCGGCGCGAGTCGTCCTCCGGACATGCAGACAGCCACGCGGCCTCAAACTCGTCCGCGGCCTCGCGTGAAACAGCGTGAAACATCATCGGGGTGCGTTCACCGGGATGACGCTCGCCCTGGAAGTAGGCGGCCCCGCCGTCCACGACGCCGGGCCACGGGTCCTCCCAGGTCCACAGGTGTCCGGGCAGGCCGGCCACGGACTCGGGCGTATTCGCGCCCGCACGGACCGAGGAGAACACGGCGACGTCGCGCTCGGAAACAGCGACGCGCAGCGCAAAACGCATCGACTCGAGGAACTCCACGAACCCCGACAGGTCCGAGCGCTCCACGATCAGGTGCAGCGCCTCCCCGTCGTCGCTCGCGCCCGCCCAGTGCTCGACGCGCCCCTCGGGCGAGAGGATCAGCAGCTCGCGGCTCGCACCGGGAACAAGGTCGGTGACGATCTGGGAGGCCAGCGACGTCACCCACGTCAGCCGATCGGCCCCCGACACAGAGATGACGGCCAGGTCCGGGCGGCGCACCAGCGCGCGACCCCCCTCGAGGGCCCACTGTTCCCCCGACGGATCCCCGAAGTGCGGGGTCGCGCCGAAGGAGGCCACGGCCTCGTCGACGAACTCGGAATCGGGCGCGGAATCAGACAAGGAAGCCATCCTGGGAATCGTCGATGCCCTCGATGACCTCGCCGGACTCAGTGGAGGCCTGCGCGGTGCGCATGAGGCGGCCGGAGATCTCGACGTCGGCCTCGTCCTCACCGTCGAGCGTGCGCTCCTGCGTCCACATGAGCTCGCCCGCGACCAGGCCAAACATGCGTCCTAGTGCGTCACGCGGGTCGCACCCACACCGAGCGCGATCGCGTCGGAGACCATCTGCACGCGCGGGCCGACGCTGACGCCGTCCCACACGGCGCTGTGGCCCTCGGTGGATGCGGAGGTCGCCGTGAACTCGCGGGAGTTGTACTGGCCCGGGGGCGGCAGCGGCGCATCGGAGGGGGCGACGGAGACGTACGCGGTCTCCTCGCTGATCAGGTCGCCCTTCTTGATAGCAGACAGGCCCTTCGCCGCGTCCCACGTGGGGTCAATCGGCTCGGAGGCGACGCCCGCGTACACGCGGGTCACCAGGCGCATCTGCTCGCCGACGACATCACCACGGATCTCCTCGATGACGGGCGAATCCTCGGCGGGTTCTTCCTGGCCGGGGGCGGCGGGGGCGGCGTACATGCCCCACCCTTCCCAGGTTCCAAGCATCCACGCAACGGGAGCGACGAGTGCGGGCAGGTCAGCAGGTATCACCATCATGACTCCAGCCTAACGCCTTGGGTGGACATGGGCGCGCGAGCCGGGGCGCGCGCAGCTGGCAGCGAAAAAGGAACGAGGCCGTGGCCCGGCCATGCGTAGACCCGAGCGCCGCAGGGCCTCAGATTCCGCCGATGCGGATCATCGCATAGACGGGAAGGGCGGCGACGAGGAACTTCGCGGCACCTCGGCCCAGGACGTTGGCGAACTGCGCGGAGGAGGCGCGCTCACCCAGGAGCGCATCGATGACCGACACGGCGAAGCCGACGCCGAAGCCGGTGACGCCGCCCAGGGTCAGGAAGGCGGCGAATTCACCGAAACGCTTGGCGATAAAGGGGAAGACGACGGGCAGCAGGTCCGAGGTCTGACCGAGGAACCAGGCGATAGACGCTGCGACGAGGCCCGCGACGATACCGGCGACCATCGCGACGACGACGCCAGCCTTCGCGCTGCGCCCGGCGCGCGCGGCCGCTGCGCCGACGATTGCGATCAGAGCCGCCATGGGCACGATGACGGACCAGCGCTCGTGGACGGTCAGGGAGACCCACATGGACCCGGAGGTCACGATGAGGAGGCCGGTGACCGACGAGGCGAGCGCCGCACTCAGGGCCGTGGATCCCCAGTGCTCGCTCGTGTGCCCCACGGAGTGATCGCGGGGCGCTGGCGCGTCCAGGATCGTCGCCGCGACGAGCGCGACCAGCGTGATGCCCGTCAGGGGCACAGCGATGTCGAGGTTCTTCCAGTAGGCAACAGCCATGGGAGTGAGCGCCCCACCCAGGGCGAGGACTGCCTGCGCGAGCCACGGCATGTGCAGGCGCGCCAGCGTCGGCCAGCCGAGGGCCAGCAGGAAGGAGGCGAGCGCGACGATGGGACCGACGCTCCAGCGAGACCCGGGCAGCCACCACGCGACGATGGTTGCCGCCGCCAGCAGGGTAACGGTGAGTGTACCGATACTGTTGGGCACGTGCCGGGTGGCCAGGGTGTCGCGGCGACGCCCGCGGCCGGGGCCGCTTCGGGGTCGCGTGGGCGGGGTCGAGGTCATCACGCTTCCATGGTCCCACATCTAGGCCCTTGACGAGGCAGGGGCCACTCGCGCGGGTCGGGTTGCCCGTGCGTGGGGCTGGGTGCACTCCCGTTTCACGCTGCCACGGCCTCGGCAATGTCGCGCGCGCTATGGCGCACGCCCCGTGTGGGTTGATGCACGCCGCCACGGGATGCGCACGGGCGTTAACTGGCCGTACAGTTGTGGGGCACGCCGGACCGGTATGCCCCGGGCTCCAAACTCTGCCGCTACGAGCGGCCTTCGCGCCGACAGGCGCATTCGGTTCGGCGTGCTTTGTCGTATATGCGTGCCGACGATGGCGCGTGAAACAAGTGGGGGCCGGTGCTGCAGTGCAGCACCGGCCCCCACTATCGTCTCAGTGAACCGTCACATGAGCGGGTAGCGCACGATCGTGGCCTCGCGGCCCGGGCCCACGCCGATGGACTGGATGCGGCAGCGCGACAGCTCTTCCAGGCGCGTGATGTAGTCCTGTGCGGCCTGCGGCAGCTCCTCGAAGGAACGGCACTGCGAGATGTCCTCGCTCCAGCCGGGCAGCTCCTCGTACACGGGCACGGCGGCCTCGAAGCCAGCCTGGTCGAGGGGCATTCCTCAGTGACCGCGCCGTCGACCTCGTAGGCCACGCACACGGGGATCGTCTCGTAGCCGGAGAGCACGTCGAGCTTGGTCAGGCAGATGTCAGTCAGGCCGTTGATGCGCGTCGAGTAGCGCATGATGACGGCGTCGAACCAGCCGGTGCGGCGCGGGCGACCCGTGGTCACGCCGAACTCGCCGCCCTTGGTGCGCAGGGCCTCGCCGACCTCGTCGTCCAGCTCCGTGGGGAACGGGCCCTCGCCGACGCGCGTCGTGTACGCCTTAGCGACGCCAACAACGCGGTCGATGCGGGTCGGGCCGACACCGGAGCCGGTGAGCGCGCCGCCCGCGGTCGGATTGGACGAGGTCACGAAGGGGTAGGTGCCGTGGTCGATGTCGAGCATCGTGGCCTGGCCACCCTCGAAGAGAACGGTGTCGCCGCGGTCGAGCGCGTCGTTGACGACGAGGGACACGTCGCACAGCATCGGCTTGATGCGATCCGCGAAGGACAGCAGGTGGTCCGACACCTCGGCCGGGTCGAGGGTGGGAATGTCCACGGCCTCGAAATGGTGTTCTTGGGGGCCAGGGCGGCCTCAACCTTGGCGCGCAGCTCCTCGGGGTGGAAGAGGTCCTGGATGCGCAGGCCGATACGGTTCATCTTGTCGGCGTAGGTGGGGCCGATGCCTCGGCCGGTCGTGCCGATGAGGTTGTTGCCGCGCGCACGCTCGTTCGCCTGGTCCATGAGGCGGTTGTAGGGCGGGATGATGTGCGCGTTGGAGGAGATGCGCAGGCGCGAGCAGTCAACGCCGCGTTCGGTGATTTCCGCGAGCTCCTCGAAGAGCACGTCCAGGTCGACAACGACGCCGTTGCCGATGATGGGGGTGACGCCTTCGGAGAGGATTCCGGCGGGCAGGAGGTGCAGCGCGTACTTTTCGCCGTCAATAACGACGGTGTGTCCGGCGTTGTTACCTCCGTTGAACTTCACGACGAGGTCGGTGTGCTGGCCGAGCTGGTCAGTGGCCTTGCCTTTGCCTTCGTCGCCCCACTGGGCGCCGAGCACGATGACGGCGGGCATGAGTATCTCCGTTTAGTTGGGTGAGTTGCGCGGGTGCGCGCAACGAACCCATCGTACCGGAGGAACGACGAGGCCGGGGCACCGGCTGGTCACGTTAGTTTCCGGCGGCAACCAGGGCGACGCCGACGCCCCACAGGGTGGCGCACGTGAGGGCGGCGATCAGCTCGATGGCGATCGTCCAGCCGAAGGCCTTGAGGGCCTCGACCGTGGCTTTCCAGGCGGTCGCAGTGTCGTTGCTGCGCAGGTATTCGACGAGGAAGATGGCTGCGATCATGCCGAGGACGAGGCCGAGGGGCAGCCCGATGAACCAGCCGACGACACCGCCGACAGCTCCCCACACGAGCGTGGATTGGGGGATTCCCGCCTTGTTCATGCCGCGGGCGGGGATCACGTACTTGAGCACGGTGCCCAGAATGAGGACGACGGCCACGATGGCGAAGATGATCCACGCGGCGCGCGTGCCCGTCATCCACGACCACACGAGGATCGCGCCCCCAACGACGGGTGCGGAGGGCCAGATCTGCACGACCGCGCCGATCACTCCGATGAGGATGACGATGCCAACGATGACGGTTCCGAGGATGCTCATGAGGTGATCATACGGGCACGAAGTACACTCCTCAAGAAGCTGACCACCAACTTTGACAACCTGTGTTATTTTTGGTGGACACTACGATCGGCTCACCGCTGAGCGCCACGGCGCACCACATCAGCGAGGATCCACCGTCGAAGATTCGAGACATAGCGAGGGAATATGCCTTTATCTGTCGAATACGCGGACCTGTCGCTGGCGCAGCAGGTGCTAGAACGCCAGTCCTCCGAACACCTCGCGAACATGCGGTCGTTCCTGAAAGAGTGGTGCAGCTTTGGCCTGGGCTCCGAAGCCTCCGGTCTCATTCTGATGGCGTTCTACCCCTACAACGAGGCTGCCGCAGCCGCAGGCGATATCGTCCTCGGCCTCCTTGAGAAAGCTCATGGCGGAGCCGCCGATCATCTCGGGCAAACCCTCGACGCCTACGTCAGCGCTGACGAGCAGATCCATAACGCATTGGCTATGGCCACCCAGGCTCTCGGTGGTTCTGCATTCCCCTTCAACGATCCGCATTCGTCGCTGCCAACGCTCGGCGCCGCGGAGCAACGCGCATCGAAGTGGTACGGCGGTGCCGATCCCCACGTGATTGAGCAGATGGGGCAGGACATCGAAGCACTCCGCGATTACGCCAAGGATCTCCCCGGTCGACTCAATCAGCGGCTCGAGAAAGCGATGTCTGCAAATCGCTCGATTTCCGAGTCTCAGGATGCGAGTTCCTACCTCGTTCCGCCCGAGTCTCCGACGTCGGAGATGGAGAATCTCCGCTGGAAGGCTGGGCCCATCCTCGGAGCCTACGACTGGCTGATTGAAAAGCTGACGGGCGTCTCGTTCCTGAACGACATCATTTTCAAGTACACCGTCGGCGACTGGCGCGTCGTAGATCGCGCTAAAACTGCCTGGTCCGAGATCGGCGACGCACTCGTCGCCATCGCTCAAAACGACTCTGAAATCCTTCCTGCGCTGTCCGAGTGGACCGGGAAGGGCTCTGAAGCAGCTAATGCCTTCATTGCAGCCCTCGCAATGGGAACTCAGGCGCTACAAGGCGCAACGAGCACGATGTCCTTGATTCTCACAGCCGTCAAGCTGGCCATCAAGGAAGCTGCAGACGCAATCGGCCAGGTACTCATTGATCTCCAGCTAGCTTGCGTGGACATCCTTGTCGATGCTTCCGTCCCCATTGCAGGATGGATCAAGGGCGTTATCGATGTCGCGAAGTATGCCTGGAAGATCACGAAATGGATCATGAAGGCCTACAAGATCATCAACATCCTCTTTGATATCTTCGAGTCCATCGTCCAGGGCAAGGATCAGCTTCTGGAGACCCGCATTACCCTGTCCAACCTCGCAGAAGCGGCCGCACGAGGAATTGCAGCACGAGCATGACTAACCAGGACTATTTCAACAGGATCGAAGAGCTGATGCGTTCACTTCGTGACGTGTCGGACAGCATTGCGCGAGAGCGCGAACAAGACGAGCGCGATAACGCTGAACACAGACGGGAACGCGCTGAGGCTGCCCGAAACGGAGAGCTCGGCGAAGACTGGAAGAAGATTCAGGAGCGTATCGATAAAGGTGAGACGACGCTGACGGACGTATTCTCAGGGAAGGACACATCCGAGGCTGCAGACGCTCTGCGACAAACATCCCAACAGAACATCGCGCGAGCGATGCAGCAGGCCCGGGACGAAGCTGAAGCAGAAGATGAAGAGGATCCCTTCACTGTTCTCCAGGAGAGTCTCACCGCTATGAGCGAAGAAACCCAGCAGCGCCTCCGTGCTATGCGGGGACTCTGAGAAGTCGTTATTGAAGGAGGTAACTGTGGCAGATCTTTACGTCGACGAGGGGGCAACTCCAGTCCCTGTCCAGCACGCTCAGCCAGCGTGTGGACCACATGGAAGCGATCATCGACAACATTCCTATGATTAGCGCCTATCTCGCTAACAATTGGGAAGGAGAGGCGGCACGCGCCGCGTTCAACCGCATGCGGATGGACGAGGAGGCTCTCCGCGACACTGCGGAGGCGCTCTCTCTCGCGCCAGGCAGCTCCTCGACGAGGCTATTCACACCTACGAGGAGACGGAGCAGACCGTTTCTTCTCTCTGGTCCCTCTGAGGCATACAGCACGTTCGATCAAGATGATCGCTTCCTTCCCATAACGGCGACAACCGAAAGCAGTCGCCGTTATGGGAAGGAGGCATCGTCTGACAACGTACGAGTCATCACATCGCCATGATCAACAACGCCTCACGAGGAGAGTCCAGCAACCGCTGGGACAAGCGCCAGTGCGCGACGTACCTCGTCGCGCTGAACCCGCAGCAGACGATCGACCGTTGCCTGGATGTCTGGCGATCAATCGGAGGGTTCACCGAGGAGGCTGGGGTACGCGAGCAGCTCGCGCGCCTCGGTTTCGTCGGCACCCAGTTCACGATCGGTGGAACCGGTCGGTACTACGCCTTCCGTTCCCTCGACAGCGCATTCCCGGTGATGAGTGCCTTCCCGAAGCTCATGCCGAAGAAATTCAGGGACTCCATCCAGGAGCCGACCAGCATCATGGTCGCCGCCCGCCCGCATTCAGCGGCTGGGCGACCGGCATCGGAGCTGTGGTGTTTCCTCGCGAAAGATGCCCTCAGGGAACCCGTCATCACGGACGCTTTCATGAAGTCTGCTCTGGAGGGCATAAGTGAGTCCTTCGCCCAACAGGGCATCTTGTTGGGTACCCCGCAGTTCTTCCGAGGCGGGGATCTCCCCCGCGATCATGTCTTCTCCGACATGAGTCTCCTCGCATTGCGACGGGCCGCCACAGCTTTCGTTCGCGACCAGTCACACCGCCGGTGAGTTACCCGAGGATCACCCCCTGTACCCTGCGGTCTCGCGACCATGCGCAGTAACGCGAAGATGAACAGGCGGTACTGACACCACACGGAAGATAGACGATGAACTCTCTTGTCTCAGCAATGCAGCGAGACTTCAACGCGTCTTTCAGCCCGATCACCGTTTATCGCCTGGCAATAACCCCAGACGACGCCGTTTCTCGCTGCGTCGGCCTCTGGAAGATGAAGGGCATCCGCTCCGAGACAGTCGGCATGCGCGAACAATTCAAGCAGCGGGGATGGTCGGGAACGGAGCTGATCATCGGACACAGCGGGCGCGCACTCCTCACTGATTTTTTATTCAACACGCGAGGGCTCACCCTCCTGTTCTCACAGGCAATCTCTCTCCTACCCAACCGTGTCAAGAGAGCCGCCATCACCAAGATTTACGTGGACATCATCGCACGCACGATCGACACCGAATCGGGGCCGATGACCGAACTGTGGTGCCTCGCTGATTGGGCGACGCGGATCAACCTTAGCGGCTTCGAGAACAGTTACATCGAATCGTCGATGCGCTCGCTCGAAGAGTCATTCAACGCGCAGGGCATCCTGTCCACCCCCGTCCGTCACCTCGATCGCAGGGACATCGAGCCGGACAGCCCCCTCTCGCTCCCCACACTCGTGTCGATGCGTCAGGCAGCAAAGAAGCGCAACCGGTAGCCACCCCTCTTCGGCCAGTCACCGCGCGGGTACCCATGCCTCGTCAATCCCGATAATTCCCTGCGGATAGTAACCTGGTGATACAACGGCGCTCAGCAGCAACACACTGCGGCAGAGTGCTGATGCTTGTTCTTGGCACTTGTCTTTCCTCAAGGAGGATATTCATGGGGGCGGGTCATTCAGGTTTCTCTCTCCGTCGGGCCATCAACCGACGCAGGTACTTCTACGCGCTCGTCGCGGCCGACCCACATCAGACGGTCACGCATGCTGTCAACTACTGGGTGTCCAAAGGAGCCTGGGGCGAGACGAACGGCATGCGCGACCAGCTCGCCCAGCACGGGTGGGTCGGCGCGGAAGTCATTATCGGCAGCGACCTACGCAGCCTCGTATTTAGGCCTCTCCTCGATGCTATTCCCGGTATTAATCTCGTCCCATCCACGGCACCCGCACCACTCAAACGCACCAGCCAAGAGAGAACGGAGATCCTCGTCGCGGCGCGATCCTGCTCGGTCGGAGGACGCCCCGCCTCCGAACTCTGGTGCTGCGAAGCGCGCGTGGTACACGATGACCGCTGGAGCACAGATGCCTTCATGGACATGTCGCTCGGCGAGCTTGCGGGCTCACTAGAGCGCCAAGGACTGCTCCTCGAAGCCCCCCGATTCTTCCACGGCGGAGACCTGCCGAAAGACCACCTCTTCACCATGGATGGCATCCTCACGATGCGACGTGCCGCCAGGAAGGAACACGGTCGGCACCCCATTCGATTCTCGGGATACTGAGGAGCGGGAGCTCCCCGCCGAGAGACCACCTCTTCATAATGGAGGGCACTATCACAACAAGGCGTGCCACCAAATGAACATTCGAAGGAAGAACCACGCATGAAGATGACAACGACTCCCCCGGCCTCGTGGACCGGGAACCTCTTTCGCCGTCCACCACTGGGGGTGTACACGGTCACCGGATCCCCCGAGGACGCGGTCATGCGGTGCCTCGACCTGTGGGTGGCGATCGGCGTACGCGAGTACACACACGGCATGCCCCAGCAGTTTGCACTCCGCGGCTGGGTGGGGATGGAGATCACGGTCGATGCCTCGAGCACAGCAACGAAGATGTCATCCCTCGAGCTTCCCGATCTAATGGGCGCGGTTAGCGACGCGGTTAGCGTGGCGGTTAGCGGCACTGGGACGCTTCTCCATTTGGCATACGAAGCAACCGCACCCGAGGGCCTTCGTGCGGTCACCGACACGGTCGGCGAGGTTGCCAGCTTCGTCGGTAGCGCCGCGTACGAGGGGGCAACCAGCGTCGCGAACAAGGTCGGCGGACTCGTGTCGGGCCTCGCAGCCAAGTCCGGGTACAAGGAGCGCCTACCGAAGCCCGGCAAATGCCGCATCGTGGTCGCAGCCTGCCCCCTCCCCGATCAGGAAAAGGAGGCTGCACAGCTGTGGTGTTTCCTCACCGATGAAGTGACCAAGCGAGCCTTCGGATCTGACGACCAGGTCAACGAGGCATTCCAATGGTTCGAACGCAAGCTCAACAAACAGAATGTCCTACTCGATGCCCCCCACTACGTGAACCAGAACGATCTGCCCGACGATAGTGTTCTCAGGGCGGAGTCCCTCGCCGCGATGCGTCGGGCAGCGAGCGCGGAGCCTCATTCGTGACGCATTGAGCGACAAAAAGTCGTCTCGCCGCGGGTGCTAGCGCGCACCCATGGCGAGACGACAAACAGTCCGGAAGGATCAGCCCTGCGCCCGCAGGGACGCCACCTCGTACAGGGCGATGCCCGTGGCAACGGCCGCGTTAAGGGACTCGACGGTCGACGCGATCGGGATCGACACGATCTGATCGCAGGTCTCGCGCACGAGGCGAGACAGGCCCGCGCCCTCGGCACCGGTCACGACCACGAGGGGGGCCATCCGCCAGCGACAGGCCTCGCAGAGGCGCGTCGCCGCCGCCATCCAAGCCGACCACAAAGTAACCAGCCTGCTTGGCCTCCTCGAGGGCGCGCACAAGGTTCGTCGCACGAGCCACCGGCACGCGGGCGGCCGCACCGGCCGACACCTTCCACGCGGTCGTGTTGACGCCCGCGCTACGACGCTCGGGGATAATGACGCCGTCCGCGCCGAACGCGCCCGCACTACGCAGGACCGCACCCAGGTTATGGGGATCCGTCACCTGATCGAGGGCGACGAGAAGCGGGTGGCCCAGCTGCTGCAGAGAACCCGCGATCAGGTCCGAAGCGTCGGCGTACTCGTAGCCGCGCACCTCGATGGCGACACCCTGGTGGACGGCGCCATCGGTCGCGACATCCAGGTCACGGCGGGTGACCTCGTAAACGGGAGCACCCATGGCAGACGCGAGGCGCACGACCTCCTCCACGCGATCATCCTTCACGTTGTCGAGGATGAAGACGCGCTCGATCGGGACCGAGGCACGGGCAGCCTCGGCAACAGGGTTGCGGCCAGCGATCAGCTCATGGCCGGGCTTGATGCGGATCGACGACTTGGCGCGGGCGCGAGCGATCGCGGCCTCCTGAGCTCGCGGGCCTCTCGCTTCACCTTGCGCTTGTGGGCGGGGTGGTAGGTGCGGTCCTCGGCCTTGGGGGTCGGGCCCTTGCCTTCGAGGCGGCGGCGCGAGTGGCCGCCGGTGCCGACCTGCGCGCCCTTCTTAGTGCCCTTCTTACGGATGGCGCCGGGGCGCCCGCTGTGTGAGGCCATGGTGTCTCCTCGTTTTCTCGTGAACTGACACAAGCGTACGGGTTTTAGGTCGCATCGGGGCCGCAGGGGTGCGTGTGGGGGGCAAAAATCACGATTGGGCAGGGTGAGTCTCAGTCCTGCGACAGCATGGCCGCGATCTTCTCGACCGTCGAACCAGAGCGGATCGTCACCTGGCGGTAGAAGTCCTCGCGCAGCAGACGCTTGTGATACGCGGTCTTCAGGAAGCTCTTCTCGTCGAACTTGCCCCAGAAGACGGCGTGCTCGCCGAAGTGCACGGCCTCATCTCCGAGCTCCATGGCCTCGATGCGCTCGCGCACGTGGTCGCGGTCCAGGCCTCGCGTGTAGAAGAGCGCGTCGCGCCGGGCGACCTCACCGTGCCACCAGTCGGGCAGATCATCGAGCTGAGCGAGGTAGTCCTGTGCCGTTAGGAGGGCCAGTCGGATCGGGAAGTCGTAGTGGCGTGCCAGGACGTCCTCGATTGCCTGGGCAACGTCCTCGCGCGGGACGGTGGCCTCGGCCTCGAAGAGGAGGTTGCCGCTGTTGATGTAGGTGCGCACGTTCGTGTACCCCTCGTCGGCAATCTGCTCGCGCAGCTCGCTCATGACGACCTTGTTGTTGCCGCCGACGTTGATGCCGCGCAGCAGCGCCACGTACTCCATGCGTTCCTCCCTGTCTGTGGCGGCGCCTCGAGGCGTCGACTGGTTATCAGGGTACGGCCTCGACACGCATCGGGCTGATCGCGCACGTTAACCCGCTAACCCGCACGTGGGCCCTCCAAGCCACGAACTCACGACCACCAAATGGGGAATTGGCGTCATTAGGGGTGCGACACGCCAGCAACACACCGACGGCCAGCTCCTAATGATGCAAAACCCCCATGGCCACCGAACCATAACAAGCAATCACTCGGATAACTGCCCCCACATAGTGGTTGGCGGGCTGACACTACGCCGACGACTCCCACCGCCTTATCGGCGACAACAATCCAGCGCACAGCCGGAGAACGCTGCACCATTTAGGGAGCATTACACCAGTTAGGGAGCATTACACCACCTCCGAGCTGGTGTAACACCCCGCTAAGTGGTGTAACACCACTTAGCAACAAGCCATTGTGCGCCCCCATGTCGCCCACACGCACCACGATGAGGCGCTACACCCGTTACGGCACGCTGCACCCGATCAGAAGGGGTGCAATGCCTACGGATCGGGTGCAGCGAACGAGAACACAAGACAAAATACGGACTCCGCGCGGTGGCGGGGCCTGGCTACACACCCATGGTCAGCGACGACGCCACCAGCAGCCGAATATCGCACGTAATTTATCATGGTCACTTTTCGAGATGCCCCAAAAACGTTGCAATTCCAACGATGCAAATTCAACACCTGAACAAGTCGCTGGGGAATTACGTGCGAAATCAATGAGGCGGGCGGCAGGGCCAGGGCGGGCCTTGAAACACAGGGCCTGACTGCGGCGCCCGTGGGCAGGGCCTGGCCGGGCTATTCACAGCGACCAGGCCCCACTGGTGTGGAGGCCACCGGAGGGACCGGAGGGCCAGGCTGCGGCGCCCGTGGGCGGTGGCGGGGCCTGGCCGGGCTTCGAGCCGACGCGCCGAGCGCAGCTCGCGGCGCGGACGGCGAGCGGGCGGGCCGCCGCCCACGGGCACACAAAGCAGCCCGGCCCGACAGCACACCACGCGGCGCCCGGAACACCCGTGGGACCACAAGCAACACCATCAATGAGGCGGGCCGCCGCCCACCGGCACACACAGCGGCCAGGACCAACACGGCACACAACACGAAGCCGCCCGGCCCCATCGGGACCAGGCGGCACACGCGTCAGGCGACAGCTGTCAGAAGCCGCAGCTCAGCCAACACTCCACGTCGCGCCGTCGCGGCCGTCCGCGACGGTGATGCCGGCGGCGGCCAGGCGGTCGCGCAGCTCGTCGGCGCGCGCCCAGTCCTTGGCGGCGCGGGCAGCGGCCCGCTCCTCCAGCACAGCCTGGACCAGCGCGTCGAGCGCCGAGTGCTCGGCCGCAGCCGCGCCGGATGCACCCGCGCCGATGCCGGCCTGTCCGCGCCACTGCTCGGAGGCGGGATCGAGGCCCAGCACGTCCAGCATGGAGCGAACCAGGACCTGCTCGCGATACACAGCGGACACATCCCCGGAAGCAAGAGCGGCGTTGCCAGCCTTGAGGTGCTCGTGCAGGACCGCGAGCGCGCCGGCGACGTTGAGGTCGTCATCCATGGCGGCGACGAACGCCTCGGGCAGGTCGGCGGGAGCCAGGGCGATCTCGGAGGCAGGCGCCTCACCGGCGGCCTCGATGGCGCGGGCCACGAAGGTGGAGAACTTTTCCCAGGCGGCGTGCGCGGCGGGCAGAGTCTCGGCGCCCCATTCGATGGCGGAGCGGTGGTGGACGGTAGACAGTGCCCAGCGCACGGCGACGGCCGGGTACTCCTCGGTGAGCGCGCCGATCGACAGGACGTTGCCCAGCGACTTGGACATCTTTTCGCCCTTGGTGGTCACCCACGCGTTGTGGACCCACAGGCGCGCGAACTCCCAGCCTGCGCCGTGGGATTGGGCCTGCTCGTTCTCGTGGTGCGGGAAGCGCAGGTCGATGCCGCCGCCGTGTATGTCGAATTCGTCGCCGAGGTAGCGCTGCGACATGGCGGAGCACTCGAGGTGCCAGCCGGGTCGGCCGCGTCCCCAGGGGCTGTCCCACGAGGCGGTCTCGGGCTCGCCGGGCTTGGTGGCCTTCCAGAGGGCGAAGTCGCGGGGGTCGCGCTTGCCGGCCTCGACGGCCTCGTCGATTTGGGCGTCGTCCTCGGTGGTGCGCATGTCGGCCAGGCGCTGGCGGGTGAGCGAGCCATAGTCGGCCTGGGAGTGGACGTCAAAGTAGACGTTGCCACGCCCATCCGAATAGGCGTGACCGGCGTCGATGAGGCGCTGGACGAGGTCGAGCTGCTCGGGGATGTGGCCGGTGGCGCGCGGCTCGTACGTGGGGGCTTCGACACCGAGGGTCTCATACGCCTCGGTGAACTCACGCTCAAAGCGGTAGGCCCAGGCCCACCAGTCCCAGCCGGCCTCGGCCGACTTGTTCAGGATCTTGTCGTCGATGTCGGTGACGTTGCGGACGTAGGTGACCTCGTAGCCGCTGCGGCGCAGCCAGCGGATCAGAGTGTCGAAGGAAACGGCGGCGCGCAGATGGCCGACGTGCGGGGATCCCTGCACGGTGGCGCCACACAGGTAGATGCCGACCTTGCCGGGGGTGACCGGGTTCAGGGGCTGGATGCGGGCGCTCTTGGAGTCGTACAGGTGCAGCATGGCATCAATCCTACCTGGCAGGGAGGGCAGGCGAAGGAAACGGGCGCGTCCCGGGAGTATGTAACGAGGCCCGGGCCCCGCCCGCGCAACCGCGCGGCTTCACAGGTGGGGGCTCGGGCCTCGTCGAGTGAAAGAAAACTCAGGCGCCGGGGCGCACGCGCTCGCGGATGAGCGCCTTGAGGTCCTCGGCGGAGTTGGCGAGTGCCGTGACGCGTTCTTCGCGGCCTTCGATGCCTTCGAAGCGCTCGGGCACGGGCGGGAGGTGGCCGGTGGCCTCGAGGATGGTGTCGGCGAACTTGACGGGCAGCGCGGTCTCCATGACGACGAGCGGGCCCCCGATCTGCGGGCGCACCGCACGGGCGACGTGCACGCCGTCGGCCGTGTGCGGGTCGAGGAGGTAGCCGCTTTCCTTCTCCGTGCGCGCGATTTCCGCGAGGCGGTAGGCATGCGAGGAGGTGCCGGAGATGAAGCCGTAGGTGTCGCGCAGGGTGGCGAACTCGGGCGTGCCGGACAGGTCGAAGTAGCCGTCGCGGGCCAGGGCCGTCTCGAAGAGGGCGCGGGTGGCGTCGCCGTCGCGGCCCAGCAGGTCGAAGATGAAGCGCTCGAAGTTCGAGGCCTTGGAGATGTCCATGGACGGGCTGGAGGTGGCCAGCGTGTCCGCGGAGGAGCGGGGGCGGTAGACGCCGGTGCGGAAGAACTCGTCGAGGACGTCGTTTTCGTTCGTGGCGACGACGAGGGTTCCCAGCGGCACACCCATCTGGCGGGCGATGTGGGCGGCGCACACGTTGCCGAAGTTGCCCGAGGGCACGACGACGCTCACCTTGGACGAGGCGTCGTCCCCCTCCTCGGTAACGCGCAGCCAGGTGGCCACGTAGTAGCAGACCTGGGCGAGCAGGCGCGCCCAGTTGATGGAGTTGACGGCGCCCACGTGCCAGGTGGCCTTGAAGTCGGCGTCCATGTTGACGGCCTTGACGAGGTCCTGGCAGTCGTCGAAGACGCCGTCGACGGCGACGTTGACGATGTTCTCGTCGAGGAGGGAGAACATTTGGGCGCGCTGGAAGGCGGTCATGCGGCCGGCGGGGGTGAGCATGACGACGGAGAGGCCGCATCGGCCGCGCAGCGCGTACTCGGCGGAGGAGCCGGTGTCACCGGAGGTGGCGCCGACGATGGTGAGCCAGTCGCCGCGGCGGGTGAGCTCGTATTCGAAGAGCTCACCCAGGAGCTGCATCGCCATGTCCTTGAAGGCGGCCGTGGGGCCGTTAGAGAGGTGGGCGAGGTGCAGGCCGGTACCCTCCAGGGCGTCAACGGGGACGATCTGGGGGTCGGAGAAGGAGGGGGTGCGATAGGCGCGGGCGGTGATCGCGCTCAGGTCGTCGGCGGGGATGTCGTCGACGAAGAGCGAGATGATGCCTGCGGCCATGGCCGCGTAGCCGTCCTCACGCAGGACGACGCGCAGCTCGTCCAGATCGGAGCGAGACAGCGTCGGGTATTCCTCGGGCAGGTAGAGGCCGCCGTCGGGGGCGAGGCCTTCCAGGAGGATGTCACTGAAGGAACGGGTGGGCGTGTTGGGGCCGCGTCGGGTCGAAATGTAGCGCACGGGTCGATCCTATCGGAGAGGGCACGTGGCCTGCGAGGGCGCCCGTTCCTCGTCACATGCGTGGGACGAGGCCGGGGCCATGTGAGCCCGGGAAACCTCACGACCGTCTGTGGTACAAACGACGGGTGAGTACGAACGATTCCCCGTGGACGCAGCCTTCCGCTTTCGATTCCTCGAGTGCCCCGATTCCCCAGCCGCCGACGGGTGCGCCAGTCACGGGCGTTCCCGGCCCATCGACGAACGTGTTTGCCACGCCGTCGTCGGTCCCCAACCCCATTGCGCGCCCGAACGATCCGGGAGCCGCCTCGACGGTCTCGTCAAAGCGCGGGTGGTTTATCGTCTTGTCGATCCTCGCGTTCCTCATCGTCATCCTCCTGCTCCTCGGATACTTCTTCCAGCCGTGGGGCTCCACGCCGCGCGAAGAGAAGAACAGCTCCCAGGGCTACAGCGGGTCCGCGACGAACACCGGTAACCTCTCGAGCGCTTGGGCGGCGGGCATCGGCACCGCGTGGACCCTCGACAGCGTCTCAGCCGTCCGGGGAGAGCACCAGGACGTGGTGACCCTGGTGGACGGCACGACCCTGTACGTGGCTGGTACCCCTAGCAGCCGCGAGGGGATCGACGTTGCTGCCGTCGATATTTCGGGCTCGCAGCCGCAGGTTATCTGGGATTCGAGTGACCCGCAGGCGAGGCGTGATTCCTCTCGTTTGCCGCTGCGCATGACGTCCGTCGGCGACAAGCTCATCGTCGGCAACTACACGGTGGATAAGGCGACGGGCGAGGTTCAGGAGGCCCCCTGGATCGATGACTCGCCCCTGACGGCGGTCGGTGACGTCCTCGTGACGTGCTCGGGTGCCGAGACCTGCGCCGGGTGGACGTGGGAGACCTCCGAGTGGAAGCAGCAGTGGAAGTCGATCACGACTCTCCAGTCGGAGAGTAGTGAGATCTGGAGCCAGCGCGGCGGTCTGGTCGTTGGCAGCGGCGACGACGCATCGATCCTGGTGCCCGTGCAGGACAGGCGGGCGCTGCAGCTGATTAACGTGCGCACGGGCACGGTGACCACGCTCGGCGACAAGACCCAATTGGATCGTTCCAGCTACCGGCGCGATATCTTCGTCGCCAGCGACGGCGTGGCAGTCAGGGATAACAACGACCTGGTGTCGTTCTACGACGCCTCCGGGACGCTCATCAATTCCTTCGAGGTGACGCGCTACCTGAAGGGAATCGCGAATGGAGACCAGGCCCCGACCCTGGAGGAGCTCCAGGCATTCCTGAAGAGCGGGAAGACCCCGTGGGCGACGGGCACGGTCGAGGTTTCCGGCGGAAAGTGCGAGGACGCCACGGTCTCCCTCACATCGGGCGGGAACTCGCGCATCGTGCACGGCACGAAGGGCCTGTCGCACACCTCCAGCGAGCCCTGCTATTCGAACTTGACGGACGTGCGCATCAGCCCCGACGGAGCCGCAGCGTTCGTCCAGGAAGGCTCCGTCTCGAGCATTGATCACGCCTACTTCCTCAACACGGATGGGGACATCGTCCACGCGGCGACGGACATGATTGAGGCGGATCAGGTGACGTGGGCGTTTGACGACCTTGTCATCGTGGTCTCGAAGGGCCAGGTCACGGCCTTTACTCCGGCTTCCGCGTGACGCTACCCTGGTGCCATGACTGATCTGCCTTTCCGCATCGGCCAAGCGGTCGACGTCCACGCGTTCGCCGCTCCCGACTCGCCGCGCCCTCTGATGGTCGCGTGCCTGGAGTGGCCGGGAGAGCGCCCTCTCGAGGGTCATTCGGACGCGGACGTTGCCGCGCACGCCCTGTGCGACGCGATGCTGCTGGCGACGGGCCTGGGTGAGTTGGGCACGGTCTTTGGCGTGGACCACCCGGAGTGGGCGGGCGCGTCGGGGCGTGCGCTCCTCGAGGAGGTTCGCCGCATGGCGGCCGAGGCCCCGGCTGGGTACTCGGCAACGCGACCGTGCAGGTCGTCGGGAATCGGCCTCGTATGGCCGCGCGCCTGCCCGAGGCCTGCGCGGTCATGAGCGAGATTGCGGGGGGCACGGTCACCGTGTCGGCGACGACCTCGGATCGTCTGGGTTTCACGGGACGAGGCGAGGGCGTGGCCGCACTGGCAAGTGCCCTCATGGTGCGCGCCGAGTAGGTCTCCCATTCGCGGCTGCTCGGCACCGTTGAGACTTCCGCGCGTGAGGCCTGCCCACAGTCCCATTCGCTGCCGCGAGCGCACTCCGGGCACGGTTGCATGGTAGAAACGTCTCATGAGCAACGACGACTTCCCCCGCAGTCCCGACGATGAGGCGCCCTTCTCGCCCCTCCGATGGACGGGACGGGGAGCCGTTTGCTGATACCCCGGATTTCCCCGAGTTTGGTGAGCTTCCGGGGTTTACTCCGCTGCCCGAGCTCGCCCCTCTGCCGGAGTTGGCCCCGCTGCCGGATTTCGATGATTTCTTCACTCTGACCCCGCCCGCCGACGAGGTGATCACCGAACAGGCACAACCAGAAGGTCCGCAGGAGATGGACCTGCTCGCGGGCCTCGCACCCCTGCCCGAGCTCGCGCCGCAGCCGGCCATCGCGCAGCCCCTCACGGAAGAGCCGACAGCGCCTGACGATGAGAAAGAGCCGATGGAGAGCGGCGTCGCCTGGCCCGAGGCCGAGGAAGCCCCGGCGCGGGACGTTCGCGGTGCCGCTGTGCTGGCCAGCACTTCCGTAAGCGCATTCGAGCTGCTGCCAGACGAGGCCACCTCGGAGGAGCCACAACCTGCCTCGCGTGACGTCGCGTCCATAGCGGCCGCCACGGCCTCGTCGCGGAGGACGTCCGAAGGCGACCGGACGCCGACTGCGCTGCGCGCCCCAGCCCCCGAGCCCTCGCGGACGTGGGTGGACAAGACGGCCATCAAGCGGAAGCCGTCTGTCGTCATGATCGTGCTCGGCTGCATCCTCGCTCTCAACGTCGCAGTTTCCCTCTTCTCTCCCAGTCGGAGCGGGTCGTCGTCAACGCCTTCGTCCCATCAGACCTCGCCGAGCGCCAGCGCTGCAACGAACACGGAGGTACGCGAACATGCTGCGAACCTGCCGACCCGCTCCCCCGGATACCGCGGGAGCGCCACGAACACGCACTCAATATCGCCTCAGTGGTCCTCGGGCGTGGCCACCGCGTGGTCGCTCTCGCTTCCACCAGAGATGACTCGGTTCCCCCCGCATATGTTCGTCGACGGCCAGGTCCTCTACATCGCCGCCACAGAGAGGATCACGGGCCAGAGCGGCTCCACCCTCAGAGTCGTGGCCTACGACTTGTCCGGGGAGGAACCCAGCCTCCTGTGGGACACGGTCGGACCCACGGAAAATTCAGCGATCGTCACGTACGAGCCGGCGTTCCTGTCCAACGAGACCCAGCTCTTTTTCCACGACGTGGTCATCGACAAGGCCACCGGCGAACACTCGCAAGCCCCGTGGGGCATAGAGATTCCCCTCGCGCAGGCCGAGGGCATCGTGGTGACTTGCACGCCACCGTCCACCTGCAACGGGTGGACGCAGGCGTCCGGCGAGTGGACGAACCTGTGGACGACGACCACGATCGCCCAGGCATCCTACGCGTTGCGCGACCATGGTTTGGGCTACGCTCCCACGGGCACTACCCTCTCCGGCAGTGGCGCGCTCACATCCTTCCTGGTCCCCTCCCCCCACCAGGTATCCCCACAGATCATCAACATCCATACCGGCGAAACAACGACGCTGCCCATTCCCGATCAGTCAGGCTTCGGCCAATACGTCGAGGTGGCGACCGACGGCTTCGTCATCGTCGACGTCAGCCAGCAAAATGGGCTCCTTCTCGACAGCTCGGGAGCCCTCCAATCCACGTTCTCCACAGCCGGGTACCGCCGTCTGCCCGCAGTCAGCCGTGACGGCAACCAGCCGAGCACCGCTGACATCAAGACCTTCATAACGACGAAGACTGCAAATTGGGCAACGGGAACGGTGAGCCTCGTGGGCGAGAAAGACTGTTCCATCGAGGTCACCCTCACCTCCGATGGGTCGACGCACAGGACCCCCGTGCCCGGCGTGCTGAGCCAGCACATGACCAGCACGTGCAGCTTCAGCCCCGACGAGGTCCGCGTCAGTGCGGACGGTTCGGTTCTGTACACCGACACCTTCACCTACCAGGACGAGAAGCGATACTTCATCGACACCGCCAACGGGCTCACCTACACATCAAACCTTCTCAACCTGCCGAAACAGACCATGTGGGTCTTCGACGACATGATCATCGGCTTGACCGACAGCGGACTCACGGCATTCGTGCCGGCGTCCTCCTGAGATCACCGTCCAATGACCAAACCACGACTGCCCTCTCATAGAAACGTCTCATGAACAACGATGACCTCCGCCGCGGTTCCGACGACGAGTCGCGCACTCGCCCCTCCGATACGCCGAACGCGGATCCGCAGGTAAACGTGCCCGAGTTCCCGGAGTTCGGGGAATTGCCCGGGTTCACGCCGCTGCCTGACCTCGCGCCTCTGCCGGAGTTGGCACCGCTGCCGGATTTCGGCGATTTCCTGAACGACACTCCGCCCGTTATTCCGGACGAGGCTGTCGCTGGTCCGGCGGACAGCGAAAGCTCTCCCACCACAGACCTTTTTCCCGGTGTTGCGTCACTTCCCGAGCTCACGCCACGACCCGCCATCACAGACCTGCTCCCAGATGCCGCGTCCTCGCCAGGCGATGAGGCTGCGCAGGCAGAGGGCGGCAACAACTGGCCGCAAGTGGAAGATATCCCGACCACTGCTTCCCTACCCCTGCCGGATGCGTTCCCCGAGGTGGAAGCCGCTCCCACCCCGACGGAAACCATCTCCCGCGGCGGCGGCCACAGCCTCGTCGCGGAGGGCACCCGATGGTGGCCAGAAGTCGACGATTTCCCTCTCCACAGCCCTGGAGCTCTCCCGGACACGGGTGGACAAGACGGCCATCAAGCGGAAGCCGTCTGTCGTCATGATCGTGCTCGGCTGTATCCTCGCTCTCAACGTCGCAGCTTCCCTCTTCTCCCCCGGTCGGAGCGGATCATCGTCGACGCCGTCGTCCCATCAGACCTCGTCGAGCGCCAGCGCTGCAACGAACACGGAGGAACGCGAACATGCGGCGAACCTGCCGACCCGCGCGCCCGGGTACCGCGGGAGCGCCACGAACACGCATTCCATATCGCCGCAGTGGTCCTCGGGCGTGGCGACCGCATGGACGCTGCCCATTCCGGAGCAACACTCCGCTCTCCCACCCCAGGTGTACGTCGACGGTTCAACCGTCTACCTCGTCGGTCCAGGCTCTCCCGAGGGCGAAGCCAGCCAAGCCGTCACCGTCACTGCCTACGATGTGTCAGGGGAACAACCCGCCCTCCTCTGGTCTTCGACCTGCCCCTCAGCGAGTGACGTATCCAGCCCCTACACGCCTGCGTTCGTCTCGAGCGAGGACAGCGTCTTCTTCCACGACGTCATCATCGACAAGACAACTGGCGAGCAGACCCCCGCCCCCTGGGGCACGGCTGTTCCCCTCGCATATGCCGACGGCATCCTCGTGACCTGCACGCCACGGTCCACCTGCAACGGGTGGACGCACGCGTCCGGCGAATGGACGACCCTGTGGACAACACCAACAGGGCAGCTGAGTTCAAGCGGGTTGGTGCAGTATTTCTTGGATTACGTGCCCTCTCAGTTCGCGCTCTCGGGTAGCGGGGAGCATGCCTCCGTTCTGGTCCCGACGCGCTCGTCGCAGATTCCCCAGATCATTCACATCCATACGGGCGAGCTGACCGAGCTGAGCAGCCCGGGCAACGACAGCAAGTCTCATAGCGTTGAGGTCGCGTCCGACGGTTACCTCGTCTTCGAAAGCGTCAAGTCGCATGGCTCTCTCTTCGACAGTGACGGAACCTTGCAGTCCACGTTCAGCGCGCCGCGCATGCTTATTCTGCCGGTGGTCAGTGATGACGGGACGTACCCGAGCATCTCAGGACTCGAAAAATACATGACTGAGGGAAAAGCGAAATGGTCGAGCGGTACAGTCAAACTGGACCGCGACAACGACTGCAAGCTTGTGGCCACTCTCTCCGCTGGCGGATCAACGCGTAAGACCCACCTCCCGGAGGAGCTTCGCCGTTACGCGACCGAGTACTGCGTCATGAAACCACAGCAGCTGCGCGTCAGCGCCGACGGGTCAGCTCTCTACATCGACGCTTTTACGCGCGAGGACAAGAGCAAATATTTCATCGACATCGCCAACGGGCTCACCTATACGTCAAGCGACGTGAATGCGGCCAACCAACTGACGTGGGTCTTCGACGACATGCTCATCGGCATGACTGAGAGCGGACTGAAGGCGTTCGTACCGGCCTCGTCGTAACACCGCCCGCTCTGGGTGTGATAGAAACTACTCATGAGCAATGGCGATCATTCGGGCACGAACACACCCTCGCGCGAGCAGGGCACCGGGATGGAGCGTCACGCGCCCACCAAGCAGCCTCCTCGCGAGAGCAAACTGTTCTCGCTGCCGCGCATCGTGACCACCCTCGCCGTCATTGTCCTGATCGTTCTCGTCGGCAGATGGATCTGGCCCTCCGGCTCCACTGCCCCATCGTTGCAGCGAACGGCGCGAACATACGACGCAAGTGCCCCGACCTCGGGCTACAGCGGGCACGCGACCAACACGCATCTCCTGTCTCCCAACTGGGCTTCGGGCATAGAGACGGCGTGGCGACTCCCCCTCAACGCTGAGGATAAGAACGCTACCGTCTTCCTCTACGCCGAAGGAAGCACGCTCTACGTCACATTCCAGTCCATTCTGGGATCCTCGAAGGCCTTGACCGCGCAGGCGTACGATCTGTCCGGCACCGAGCCTCGCCTGCTGTGGGATGAGAAGAAACAGAAGCCCCCTTACATCGACACGTCCGCATTCGTCGTCACCGACACGGACATCGCGTTTAACACCCTCATCTTCGACAAGGCCACCGGTCACATCTCCTCTACACCCTGGGGGAACGCGAAGCCGATCGCCTTTGCTGACGGCATTCTCGTGGCCTGCGACGGGATATGGACGTGCACAGGCTGGGCACGGGACTCCTCCGGATGGACGCAACAGTGGCGTTCCTGGACGGCGATGCAGGCCTCCGGCAATGTGAGTTCGAACAGGATCACCCATCCCACCAGCAGGGTCATCACAGACAATGAGACGACGAGCGTACTCCTGCCGATCAAAACGAGCGAGCATCCGGCCCAGCTCATCGATCCGCGCACAGGAGTGGTGACAGACCTCGAGGATCCCGCCTCCTATGACACGAACAACCCTCGTGGTGTGCTCCTCGCGCGCGACGGAGTCGTCGCCTACGACGACTACACAGCCCTCACCTTCGACGCGGGCGGATTCCTCGTGGGAGTACAGCCTGCCTCAACTGGCGGGCGCATGACGACGGACGACGGGACCCTACCCTCCATCGCCGATATTCAGGAGTTTTTCTCTGGCTCAGCTCCAACGTGGGCAACAGCGACCGTGAAAACGGTGAACGGGGCAAAGGGAGAGCAATGCCCCCTTCTCACGGTCACCCCGACAGACGGTAGCCCCAGCCGCGCGGTATGCCCGGGCGACAACAACCTGAACCATACGTACGTGGCGTACTCATCCTCAGACATCCGCGTCAGCCCCGGAGCCGACGTGGTGTTCGCCCAGTTCAACACGCTACAGCGGAACAACGAGGACGTCTTCGTCGATACGAGGAACGGAAGCTCATACGTCTCCGAGGAACTCAACGCGGCCAAGGACCTCACCTGGGTGTTCGATGACCTCCTCGTCGGCGTCATCGACGACACCATCGTGGCGTTCACGCCTCACTCGTCATGACGGCAGCGCTTGAAGGGGAAGGAAGGAATCGTGAGCGATAACTATCTGATGAGTCCAGATCCGAACGCGTCTCGCGCGCCTCGCAAGCGGAAAGGCCTCCTGTGGCTGCGCATATTTCTCCTCACCTGGGTGGCCTTCATACTGGCTTTTATCCTGAACATGTGCGACCAGCACGTCACACAGCACACCTGGCCGAGCGCAGACGTGAACTGGGGGAGTTCCTCTCTGACGGGCTACCACGGTACAGCGAAGGACACGCGCACCATCTCCCCGGAGTGGGCCTCGGGAGTTGCCGTCGCATGGACGCAGCCCTTCGATTCTGCAGCCGCGGCCCTTGCGCCACAGCTATTCGTCGAGGACGCCACCCTCTACGCGGTGTCCTACGGCCCGAACTCGAATGCCGTCACGACGATCTCAGCCTACGACGTGTCGGGCAGCGAGCCGAGCGCCCTGTGGACGACGACCGGCCCGCGTCCCTCCCACCTGCGCACCTTCGCGTCCCCTCAGTTTCTCTCAGCCGACACGCACCTCGTGATTGGCCCACTCCTCGTCGATAAGACGACCGGCGAACAATCCCTGGCCCCCTGGGGCAACGAGCTGCCCATGGGAGTCGCCCAGGGTGTCCTGGTCACGTGCGACACCGTTGCAACCTGCAGCGGCTGGACGAACGAGGCGGGCACGTGGACCCAACGATGGAGCGCGAGGACCTCGCCTCAAAACCGCACCGGATTAACGTTCCTCTCCCCCATCACACACCCGACGGACGCGCTCACTGGCAGCGGGGAGAACACCTCGATACTCGTGCCCGTCGACGTGTCGCACGCTGCCCCGCAGCTCATCGATCCGCGCACCGGGGAGCTACGGACCCTCGGCACGCCCCCATCGAAGGACGAGGAGATCAAGCCTCAGGTCACGCTTGCGAGCGACGGCGTGGCCGTGCTGAGAGACGGCAACACGGTGACCGCCTACGATCCGAGCGGCACAGTCATCGACACGTACAAGATAACAATCCAGTGGGTCCGTCCCACGAGCGACAGCTCATTGCCGACACTCGAGCAGCTCAGATCTTTCTACACGAAGGAGACCACGCCCTGGACGACGAGCTTCGTCAGCGCCGAGGGAGCCACCGATCACTCGCCACCGTCACTTGAGGTCTCCACGTCCACCGGCGAGTCCCTCAGCATGCAGCCTGACGGGGCATTCCTGAAGGAGAGCAGCCAGCCCAACTTCTTCTCGTCTGTCGCGATGCGCTCCAGCGCTGACGGCAGCGTCCTCTACCTTCGGGGCGCGGGTCCCGCCGGCACTCCCGCGTTCGTGTTTGCGATGGCGGACAACGTGACGAACAGGTCGGAGCAACTCGACGAGGCCACCAACCTCACGTGGGTCTTCGACGATCTCCTCGTGGGCGTCACGAAAGACGGCCTGGTTGCCTTCACGCCCGACCGCGACTAAGAGGACAGGAAAAAGAACGTCCCCGACGCCCGAGGATTACTCGGTTGCGTCGGGGACGTATCGTTTGGGGGCGCGGGGCCTCGTCGAGGAGCTCAGTCCTCCATGTGTGCCAGCGTGGCGCGGTCCGCCTTCACGGGGATCGTGAGGGCCAGGCCAACGCCGAGGATCAGCATGATGCCGAGGATGCCCCAGTAGGTGTAGTCCTCGCCGGCGGGCGTCATACGCTTGCCGAGCATGAGGAAGAGGCTGTACATCGCGGGAGCCATGAAGGACACAGCGCGGCCGGTCGTCGCGTAGAGGCCGAAGACCTCACCCTCGCGGCCGGCGGGGATGATGCGCGACAGGAAGGAACGCGACGCGGACTGGGTGGGGCCGACGAAGACGCACAGGACCAGGCCGAGGCTCCAGAAGACGGCGGGGCCGCGGGCGTGCAGGAAGAAGACACCGAAGCCGGCGACGACCATCGCACTCAGGGACAGGGCGATGACCTTCTTCGGGCCGATCTTGTCGTCGACCCAGCCGAAGGCCACGGTCGCGAGGCCGGCGACGATGTTCGCGGCGATCGCGAAGATCATGACCTGGCTGGCGGTGAAGCCGAAGGCGGTCTTGGCCAGGACGGCGCCGAAGGTGAAGACGCCGGCAAGGCCATCACGGAAGACGGCGGAGGCGATGAGGAAGAAGAGGGTGTGCGGGGCCTCGTTCTTGAGGGTGCGCACGGTACGCCACAGGAGCTTGTAGGAGTCGATGATCGACTCACCTTCGCCGCCGTTATGGACCTTCTTCGGCAGCGGGGGGGTTCACGATCACGGGGATCGCAAAGCCGCCGAGCCACAGGGCGGCGATCACCATGGAGATGCGGATATTCAAGTGCGCGTCGGTGGGCACGCCCAGCAGGTTCACGCCGATGAGGCCGACGTAGAGGATGAGCAGCAGGACGATGCCGCCGATGTAGCCGGCCGCCCAGCCGAAGCCGGAGATCTTGCCGCGGTCTTCCTTCTCGCCCAGGTGGTTGAGCATCGCGTTGTAGTTCACCGAGGCGAACTCGAAGAACACGTTACCCAGGCCCAGCAGCGCAATACCCAGCATAAGCGCACCCTGGGGCCCAAGGACCGAGTCGGGGTGCACGAAGTACATGGCGAGCATACAGACGACGACCGCGCCCGTGAACCATCCGAGCCAGACTCCGCCCCGGCCTCGTCGGTCGGCGCGCTGGCCGGTAATGGGGGCGAGCAGGGCGATGAACAGGCCCGCAATCGTCATGCCGTTGCTCAGCCACGTCGAGGCGGTGCCCGAGTCAGTAAAGACACCATCGCTGGTCAGGTAGGTCGTGAACACGAAGGTCGTGGCGACCGCGTTGAAAGCGGCGCTGCCCCAGTCCCAGGCCGCCCAGTCGACGACTTTGCGCGTAATAACGCGATGTGGGGTGGCGGGCGTTGTGCTCATGGAATCGGGCTCCTTCGATGGGGAGTGCTCGGAGGCGCGTGTGCGTCCAGGGTGAACCTACCACGTTTCGTAGCTCACGTTCTCCTCGGACCACCCCAGGAACGAGGCCGGGGAGAACCACGCGGAACCCGACAAGGGAATCGAGACCTCGTCCAACACTGGGGAAGAGGCTGGCGAGGCGCTCGTTTACTCGGCTGCGAGGATCTGCACGAGGGCCAGGTCGAGGGGGCGCGTGACCTTCATGGAGCGCTCGTCACCCGCGACGGTCTGGACGGAACCACCAATGGCCTCGACGAGACCGGCGTCGTCGGTGGCAGCAGCCGCCTCGTCCGCACCCAGGGAGGCACCCGCCTCGTGCGCGCGCATAAGGACATCCCAACGGAAGCCCTGCGGGGTCTGCACGGCCACCATGTCGGAGCGACGGGGTGTGCCCGTCACGACGCCGGAGGCATCCACAGTCTTCAGCGTGTCGGTGACGGGCAGGACGGGAATGACGGCACCCGCACCGTCGGCGACCGCGTCGATGACACGCTCGGTGACCTGCGCGGGTGTCAGGGGCCTCGCCGCGTCGTGCACGAGGACGACTGCGTCTGCGTCGCGCTCGCCGAGGGCGGCCAGGCCAAGGGCCACCGACTCTTGGCGCGAACGATCGGAGCCGGCGACGACGGTCAGGCGGTCAATATCGGTCAGGGCGCTGCGAAATTCCTCGATGGACGAGGCCGGGGCTGTCACGACGATCGCCCCCACTCCCCCGGCGCGTAGGCCGCGGGCCGCCCACCACACAAGGGGGCGACCCGAGAGTTCAACGAGGGCCTTCGGACACTCGCAGCCGAGGCGAGAGCCGGAGCCTGCGGCCGTCAGGACCGCGCAGGGCTCACTCTTCGACGGCATCTTCTTCGATCTCGATGCGACCCTCAGCCAAGACGGCGTCGAGACGCTCGGCGGCAGCAGACTTTTCGATGTTGCGAGCCAGAGCCAGCTCGGAGGTGAGGATTCCGCGGGCCTTCGTCAGCATGCGCTTCTCACCCGTGGACAGCTTCTTCAGGTCATCGCGGCGGGTCAGGTCACGCACGACCTCGGCGACCTTGACGATGTCGCCGGTGGCGATCTTCTCCTGGTTCGCCTTGAAGCGGCGCGACCAGTTGGTGGGCTCCTCGATGTAGGGGGCGCGCAGGACGGAGAGGACCTCTTCGAGGCCGTCCTCGTCGACGATGTCGCGGACGCCGACCATGTCGACGTTTTCGGCGGGGACCTGGATCTCAAGGTCGCCCTGGTTCACGCGCAGCTTCAGGTACGTCCGCTCCTCACCACGAATGGTGCGCGTCATGACCTCTTCGATCGTGGCTGCGCCGTGGTGCGGGTAGACGACCGTCTGACCGATTTCAAACGACATGGATGGACTCCTGGGTGCTTGCGTGGATAGCACAACTATTCTACCAGCTGGCGAGCAAAACCGACCCATACAGTGTGAAGGCTCAACGTTACACGCATACAAGGAACGACACAAAACAACTTCAAGCACAACCGCAATTCGTCCCAGCATGCGACCCTGCTCACGGTCAAACGTGCTCTATAAGGACGGGCATCACACCCCACAAGGCGCGGCTTTCCGGGCATGACGGAGCCCCGGCCTCGTCCATGCAGACGATGCCGGGGCTCCGCTCAGCTCACTTGCCCTGGTTGGCGACCGCGGCGATCTTCGCCTCGGCCTCGGGATCCAGGTAGGTGCCGCCCTTCTTGATGGGCTTGAGGGTTTCCTCGTCGAGCTCGTACACCAGCGGAATACCGGTGGGGATGTTGACGCCGGCGATGTCCTCGTCGGAGATCTCATCCAGGTGCTTGACGATGGCGCGCAGCGAGTTGCCGTGCGCGGCGATCATGACGGTCTTGCCGGTCTTGATCGCGGGAACGATGGTCTCATCCCAGTAGGGCAGCAGACGCGCAATGACGTCCTTGAGGCACTCGCTCATGGGGACGGGCTCGCCGGCGTAGCGCGGGTCGGCGTCCTGCGAGAACTCCGAGCCGGCCTCGATGGCGGGCGGGGCCACGTCGAAGGAACGGCGCCACAGCATGAACTGGTCCTCGCCGTACTCGTCGCGGATTTCCTTCTTGTTCTTACCCTGGAGCGCACCGTAGTGACGCTCGTTGAGGCGCCAGTTACGCTCAACGGGGATCCAGTGGCGATCGGCAGCGTCGAGGGCGAGGTTCGCGGTCATGATGGCGCGACGCAGCATCGACGTGAACAGGAGGTCAGGCTTCACGCCCGCTTCCTTGAGGAGCTCGCCACCGTGGGTAGCCTCCGCGCGGCCCTTGTCCGACAGCGGAACATCCACCCAACCGGTGAAGAGGTTCTTTGCATTCCATTCGCTCTCGCCGTGGCGGAGCAGCACCAGTTTGTAGCTCATGTCTCCATTCTCCCACAGGTAGGGGCCACCTCCTACACCCCGTGGCGTTGATCACGCCACAGCTTGGACAGTCCCCACCACCCCATGACTCCCACGCCCCCAGTACCCCCACCCGAGGCATCGAAGCCCTGTTCGAACAAAGACCCCGGACATACCCTGATTATCCCCTGACCGGCACGTCATTTTCCCCTGACAACCCTGACATTCCGCGGTTTTACACAATTACCGGAACAGTGTGCGCGTGATTCTATTTCCCGTACGGTTAAGAACATGAACATCGCACGACGCACCCTGGCAGCCTCCACTCTCATCGCTGCGACCGCTCGCCCTCGGTGCCTGCGGCTCCTCGAAGCCCCAGGCAACCGACACTTCCACCGCCGCGGACCCGACGACCCCGCGGCCACCCAATCGGCCACGGCCTCGTCCATTCCGACCGTCCCCGGATACCGCCCCGGCGAAATCCCCCGATCCCCCTGTTCGCCGTCCCTCCATCGACGTCTTCGCCTCCAACGCTGACAAGGCCATCGTCGATTCCGCATCCAAGACCCTCAACACGGTCCCCGGCATCACTGTCTCGCCCGCCAAGTGCGACGGCACCTCCCTCGTGTCCGGTACGACTGTCTTCGGCGGTGACGGCTCGGCAGTCTCCTCCTCCGACAATGGCACCGTCGTTAACGACGGCCAGGGCGGTGGCACCATCACCGAGGGGCCAATTTCGATCATCTACGGCGGCGACGGTTCTGGCACCTACTCCAACGCCGACACGACCGTGTCGCTCGTCGTGAGCGCGGACGGCTCCGGCACATACTCCACCCCCACCACGAACATCGTCCTGGACGGCCAGGGCGGCGGCAACTACTCCAACAACACGGAGATGGAGACGATCACCATCACGAGCGACGGCTCCGGCATCTACTCCAAGGGAACCGCCACAATCATCAACAACGGTGACGGCACCGGCAGCTACACGGACGACAAGCTGACGATTCAGAACAACGGCGACGGCACCGCAACCGTCAACGGCAAGGACGTCAAGGACGCGCCGAAGGTCGACAAGATCGGCAAGCTCGGCAAGTTCCCGCCCGTCGCCAACCTCAAGCCCGTGGAATCCTGCGGCACCGTCATCACCCTGGAGGACGGCGTCCTCTTCGACTTCGGCAAGTCCGAGATCCGCCCCGAGGCCGCCCAGACCATCAAGTCCCTCGCGACCGTTCTCTCCGGCAACAAGGTTCCCGCTGCCCACATCTACGGACACACCGACTCCATCTCGGACGAGGCCTTCAACCTCCAGCTCTCCCAGGAGCGCGCGGATGCCGTGATGGCCGAGCTGAAGAAGAACGGCGTGAGTTCCACCCTGGATGCGACCGGCTACGGCGAGTCGAAGCCGGTGGCCCCTCAACGAGAACGCAGACGGTTCGGACAACCCCTCGGGTCGCGCACTCAACCGCCGCGTCGAAATCTTCATCCCCGCGTTCTAGTACCCTGACCAGCGCTTACCTACGACCGATCAACGAAAGGGAGACACCATGTCCCTGAAGTCCCTCCTTCCCGCCGCGGCCGCCGTCGCCGTCGCCACCCTGGCCCTCGCGGGCTGCTCCATGACCACCAACGTGTCCGGCGGCGACTCCTCCGCCCCCACCTCCTCTTCCTCCGAGGGCACGGACCACTCCGGCCACGACCACTCCGATAAGTCCGATTCTTCGGATAAGTCCGACGCCAAGACCTACACCATTGAGGTGTCCAACGCGCACGTCGACATCCCCGAGGGCACCACGAACGTCGTGGTCAACGGGTCGAACAACCACATCGAGGGTGACGACGTCACCGAAATTACGGTCAATGGCTCCGCGAATGCCATCGCGGTGGGTTCCGTCAACAAGGTGTCCTTCACGGGCTCCAACAACTCGGTTCAGTACGAGAACGGAAACGCCCCGCAGACCGGCTCTGACTCGGGTGCGAATAACGCCGTCACCAAGGGCTGACGCTGTGCACGAGTGAGGGGTGGTGTGCTTGATGCGCACCACCCCTCACTGCGTGAATACAAATTGTGGGTACGCGCACTGCGTACCCACAATTTGTATGACTAATGTCAGGCCTGAGCCTTGCGGTATTCCTCGACAACCTCAGCGGGAATACGTCCACGCTCGGACACGTTGTGCCCATTTTCCTTCGCCCACGCACGAATCTTCACGTTCTCGAGGCGCTGAGTGGGGTTGCCCGCATTGCCGCGACGACGGGTCGAACCCGTCTTACGGCCAGCCTTGATGTAGGGCTGAATCGCTTCGGCAAATTCCTCGAAATGAGCGCGGTTCAGGTCAATTTCATAGGACGCGCCGTTGAATGCAAAACGGACGGTCTGGTCGGCGGGGGTGCCGTCGAAATCATCGACGACTTCCACAATCTTCTTCGTCTTCTTCACGATATCGTTCCTTTCAGGGAAATGAGAGTCGGAATTAATAAAATGCCTCATTCACTACAATTAGGGTAACTCACAATTGAGCGAAATTGTCAACGGAACATTTTAAATCGAACGTGACGTACACTGCACCGATTTATTGATCTGACTAATTGAAAGTTATACTCGTAGGCAGCCCGAGGCCTGTTCGGCCTCACCAAGAAGCAGCACCGAACGAGGAGAAACCGTGAGCAGAGCACACCACCCCCGAGCGGCGGCCTGGGAGCTCTACTTCACCACGACGGCTCGCCTCACCGAACGCATCGAAGCCGCCCTCAAGTGTCAGGCCAGTCTGTCGATGCCTGAATACTCCGTGCTGCTCATGACCGACCGCGCCGGCGAGGAAGGCATCCGCCCCTCCCGCCTCGCTCACCAGGTTGTTTCTCACGCTCGCGCCTCACGCATACGATGAAGCGCCTCGAATCCCGCGGCCTCATCGAGCGCCGCCCGTGCGAGGGGGATGGCCGCGGAGGCCTCGTCTCCCTGACACCAGCCGGCAAGACCCTCTTCGACGAGGCCGCCCTGGTCCAGCGCGACGTCATCCGCCGCCTGTTCCTCAACGACATCACGCCCGAGGAGATCGACATGCTCACCGGCCTGTTCTCGCGCGTGAGCGAGCGCCTCGACTCCGACACGCCATGTCCGTGAGCACGCGCCGCCTCGCGGTCGCGACCCTCCTCACCGGGCTGGTTGCTGGCCTCGTCGGCCTCACGTGTAAGCACATCCTTCACTGGATCCAAGCTCTCGCCTGGGACATGCATGCAGGCACGCTGCTCGAAGCCGCGAGCGCCGCCTCCCCCACCAGCCGCATCCTCATCCTCACCATCGGCGGGCTAATCGGCGCCCTTTCCTGGTTCCTGCTGTTCCGCCGCAATAAGGCCATCACCTCCGTGTCGGCCGCGGTCGACGGCACACCCATGCCTCCCCTGCGCGCCACCTGGCATGCCCTCACTCAGATCGTCATCGTGAGCCTGGGAGCATCCGTCGGACGCGAGGTTGCGCCCCGCGAAATGGCCGCCGCTTTCAGCGCGGCCGTCGCCGACCGGCTCGGCCTCACCCCCGAGGATCGCCGCATCATCGTCGCCTGCGCGGCGGGCGCGGGCCTGGCCGCGGTCTACTCGATCCCCCTGTCGGGCGCGATCTACACGCTCGAGATCCTCCTCGTCTCCCGCTCGGGGCGGGCCGTTGCGCCCGCGTTCCTCACCTCGGGCCTCGCCGTCCTCGTCTCCACGGGATTCACGAGGCCGGAGGCCTTCTATGCGGTTCCCGCCCTCACGCCATCCCTGTCCCTGACCGTCTTCGCCGCGATCGCCGGACCGCTGTTCGGCGCCGCGGGATGGGCATTCAAGAAGGCCGTGGCGCGAATCAGCGCCGATCGTCCGCGTGACTGGCGCGTACTCGTAGCACTTCCCATCGCTTCTTTCCTCGTCGGCGTGACATCCGTGTGGGTACCGTCCGTGGTGGGCAACGGGCAGGCCAGTGCCCAGACGCAATTCGATGCGACGTGGGCTACCGGTATGGGGCTCGCGTTCGCTCTGCTGGTTCTCCTGGCGAAGACCGCGACGACGCTCCTGACAATCCGCGCGGGAGGCTGGGGCGGCGTCCTCACCCCCGCAGTCGCGCTCGGCGCGGGACTGGGGGCCGTCATCGGGCTACCGTGGGCGACCGCGTGGCCGGGGTCGGAAGTGGCGGCCTTCGCCTTCCTCGGCGCCGCAGCTTTCCTGGGCGCGTCCATGAACGCTCCCTTCACGGGTCTCATCCTGGTCATCGAGTTCACGGCCCAGGGCCCCACGATCCTCGTGCCCGCGGCCCTCGCCGTCGGCGGCGCCACCGCGGCCGCGACCTGGCTGAGCCGGAGGGCTTCACTGGGCCGTCAACCGTAGCCGCCTCTGACAGTCGCTGTGCACATCCGGATAGGTTGTTCGCATCCGGATAGCTTAAGCGCATCCGGATAGGGTGTTCGCATCCGGATAGGTTATTAAGCTATCCGGATGTTTGTTACCTATCCGGATATTTGTTACTATCCAGATGTTTGTTACCTATCCAGATGTTTGTTACCTATCCGCGTGGGCACTCGTTCGGCGTCCGGGGCACCCCGGCCTCGTCCCCACCCTCAAAGTCGCATGCAATTCGATCACCAGTACTTCAAGGCCTTAAGTTACAGCCCCGGAATTGCAACGTTTTCGAGCATAATCAAAAACTGACCAAATTAAATTACCTGCGAGATTTTTGGGGAACCCGAGACATCGGAGACGTCGGAGTGACACCAGAGCGACACAAGAGAGTCGTCAGAAAGGCATCAGATCTGAGCGAGCGCCTGATCCAAGTCCGCAATCAGATCCTGCGCGTCCTCCAGGCCGACCGCCAGGCGCAGGAGCGTGCCGGGCACGCCGCCCACGCCGCCCACGCGCGTCGAGTGGGTCATGATCGCCGGGTGCTCGATGAGGGACTCCGGCGCACCCAGCGACGCGGCCAGGGCGAAAATGCGCGTGCGCGTCGTCAGTTCGATCGCCGCCTCCTCGGTGGCGACCTGGAACGAAAGCACGCCTCCCACACCGGCCGGGTTCTGACGCTGAGCCAGCTCGTAGCCCGGGTCCGAGGCCAGCCCCGGATAGTGGACGGCCGTGACCTTCGGGTGGGTGGCCAGGAACTCGGCAACTTTCTGCGCGTTCTCACAGTGGCGCTCGACGCGCAGCGCCAGCGTCTTGAGGCCACGGTGGGCCAGGTACGTGTCGCGCGGGGAAGGTACGTGCCCGAGGGCCATCTGCAGCTTGACGGCCTCGGCGGCGCCGTCGCGCTCGCCGAAGAAGGGCTCGACGTGCGCGGGCAGCTCCAGGCCGTCGCGCAGGATGAACGCGCCGCCGACCACGTCGGAGTGGCCGCCCACGTACTTGGTCGTCGAATGCACGACGACGTCCGCGCCCAGCTCGAGGGGGCGCTGCAGGACCGGCGTCGCAAAAGTGTTGTCCACGATCAGCAGGCCCCCCACCTCGTGCGTGAGGGCCGCAATCGCAGCGATATCCGTGACCAGCAGGAACGGGTTCGAGGGCGTCTCCACCCACACGATCTGCGGGCGCGACCCGCGAATCACGCGCTCGGCCTCGGCCAGGTCGGTGAGGTCCACGGCCTCGGAGGTAATGCCCTCGGCGGGCTTGATGACGCTGAGGAGCTTGTGGGTGCCGCCGTACACGTCTGTCGAGTGCACGACGTGGTCGCCGGGGCGCGCCAGCAGGCGGATCACCGTGTCCTCGGCGCTCATGCCCGACGGGAACGCGAAGCCGTGCGTCGCACCCTCCAGGGCCGCGAGCGCGCCCGCGAACGCGTTGGTCGTCGGGTTGCCACAGCGCCCGTACTCGTATCCTTCTCGCAGCTCGCCGGGCCGATCCTGCACGAACGTCGATGCGACGTGAATCGGAGGCACCACGTCACCCGTGATGGGGTCCGGATCAAACCCGGCGTGGATGGCCAGCGTGGAGAAGGTCGTACAGTCAGGCGTGCTCATGCCTCCACGCTACGAGGCCGGGACCGCATCCGCCGGAGGGTTTCGTTCGGCGGTCAATTGTGACAGCGCGCGCCTACACCCAGCCGGCCAGCGCGATGCGCGCCTGCTCCTCCAGGGACGCAACCGCGCCCTCGGAGTCATTGCCCCACGGCACGTAGTGGAAGTCCCCTTCCCCGGCCTCGACGAAGGTCTCGCGGTTGAGCTGGTCGATCTCCTCGAGCGTCTCCAGGCAATCCGCCATGAAGCCCGGGCAGATGACGTCCACGCGCGGGCACTTCGCGGCGCCCAGCTCGGCCATCTCCTCGATCGTCTGCGGGCCCAGCCACTCGGCTCGACCAAACACGGACTGGAAGGTCGCCGTCAGGGACCCCATCGCCAGGCCCAAGCGCGACTCGAGGGCGGCAACCGTGTGACGGCACTCGGCGCGGTAGGGGTCCCCGGCCTCGTCCATGGCGACCGGGATCGAATGGAAGGACACGACGACGCGGTCCCCCGTCAGGAAGTTCGGGCGGCCCACACGCTCCCAATGGCGCTCAAGCGCGGTGGCGAGCGCCTCGATGTACGCGGGGGCGGCGGGGAAGGACCGGTGAAGGCGCAGCTCGAATCCGTCGCGGTTGCGGCCGATCCACTGGGCGACCGCATCGTTGATCGTCGTCACCGTCGAGGCCGCGTACTGCGGGTAGGCCGGCAGGATCGCCACGCGGCGCACCCCTTCGGCATGCAGGCGGTCCAGGACCGAGCCAATCGAGGGCTGCCCGTAGCGCATCGCGACCTCGACGCGCACGCCCGGCAGGCACTCGCCGAGGAGTCGGGCCTGCTCGCGGGTGTAGTGCATGAGGGGCGAGCCCTCATCCATCCAGATGCTGCGGTACTTGTGGGAGACCTCGCGCGGTCGGACTCTCAGGATGATGCCCTCCAGGATCGGCTTCCACAGGAGCGGGCTCATCTCGATGACGCGGCGGTCGGAGAGGAACTCGCGCAGGAATGCGCGCACCGGGCCAGGCTCGGGAGCGGTCGGCGTCCCCAGGTTGACGAGGACGAGGGCGGGCTGCGCCTCGCCCTGCTGCGCGTGGTTCGACGTCGACATGGTGGCTGCTGTGTCCTGGGAATTCGTCACGCCACCAGCCTAATGTTCGCTCTCCCCCATGTCGCTGACGTAGTGTCACCTCCCGGGGCCTGCGCGCTTCGGGCAGTGCCGAATCCTTGCAGCGGCCTTCAATCCCCAATAAGGCCCACGCCCCTCGCGCCCACAGACAAGGGTGCCCCGCCTGCGACAGGCGGGGCACCCCGACGTTATTTAAGCGAGCCCGCTTGGCTCACTTCCTCCCGGCGGAGGTGTGCGGCTCAGGCCTGGCCGTTCTGCGAACGGATGAACCACGCCTGCTGCTCGAAGCGACGGATGTAGTCGTTGAGGATGTCGGCGGAGGCGGAATCCTCGGCGTCGACCTTCTCGTGCACGTCGCGCATGGTGCCGACGGTCGCGTTGATGGCGGCGACGGCGAGCTCCTCGGCGTCAGTGGTCTTGATGATCGTCTCGGGGACGGTCGGCAGGGTGTTGCGCTGGGCGACGACCTCGGGCAGGCCGTTGGGGACGACCTGGAGGGCGCGCATACGCTCGGCGATCTCGTCGGAGGCCTCGCGGGCGATGTCCACGACCGTGTCGAGGTAGAGGTGCAGCGAGCGGAAGCCCTCGCCGGTGATGTTCCAGTGCAGCTGCTTGCCCACGAGGGACAGAGCGGTCACGTCGGTGAGGACCTTCTGCAGGTTGCCTGCGAGAACGTCGGAAGCCTTGAAGCCGGTGGACTCAACGGTCATGTTGTTTCTCCTATGCATGTGTATTCGGTACGGGGCTCACCCTTGTGGGGCCATGCCCTTCAGACACATCCATCATGGTCCTTTAGTCCCGCGATTTCTAGTGCTAACAGCCCTTTAGTAAAATGTTTCACTATCTCGTTGCTGTCAGGGAATAATCCTCGGATTTCAGCGTTTTATGATCATTGACGTTTTCATTTCGACTCAGGTTCGCCTAACCAATCTTGCCCGAGGCCACGGTTGCCCCATGCGGTTGGGTGTCGGCATTTGGGCCCTGGCACCTGCAGGAGCACGACAACGCAAGGCGACGATATGCAAGCGGGGCTTCATCAACACCCTCTCACGCGCACGTTAACCCGACATGTGGCGGCCTAGACCCTTTCATGCGCACGTTAACCCGATGGGTGGTGGCCTGGGCCGGCTGCCCACGCAACCACCAATGGGGTTTAGCTGCGCATTGAAGAGTTAACACTGCCGCAGCAGGAGGGCCGGACTGCTTCCACTGCGCTGCCCCACACAACCTATTTCGCCGCAACACGACCAGTCTTCACGAAGCAGCTCCCACGCGGGTTCCCTCACCCGCATGCGGGTCCTCAAGTTGTATCGGGACCATGATGTCGCGCACGGACCCTCCAGCTCGCACGTTAACCCGCCTCGTGGAGCGTGGGCAGCCGCGCCCAGCTTCCACTAGGTGGGTTTAGCTGCTCATTTTTCCTCAATTTTCTCGGAGAACTCACTGGTTCTACTCTGCTCTTGTGATGACTCGGAGTTATAGCCTGCCTTATATATCCATATAATTCCAACAAGACTTTGCACGCTAAACACGGCTACCGGAATAAGTGCAGAAATAGTCTCATGGTAGATTCCTTGAAGGATAAAGAGTAAACCTGAATCTGCATAAGCAACGGCTAAGCAAAAGAGTGGCACTGAACCTGCTCGTTGAACCTGATACCAGGACGACTCCGACTCTGATGCTGCCTTCGTCCTGATTCCCGCCCACATATTCGGAGGCAACTTGCCATTTCGCATCGCTCGCGCTAGACCAGCCAAGCAGAAAGCGGCAACAAACGTTAAGAGTCCTAGACCAAATGAGATGAGTCCATCCATCATGATCAGTCCCTTCCAGACTTAGCTTCATTGCTAGATAGAACCGCTATATAGCATGATTCACAAGATGTCAAGCGATTGATGCCTCTACATGCTGAGCTGTGCGCAACAAGAGATTGAGAGGCATGTTCGGAGGGTGACGCGCGAACAACACACCACGACAGCGATCGATTCCGCCAAATCGTAGACCACCTCGCCCACCACACCCCTCTCCAGTGTTTCACCGAAGTGGTCTGCGACTTGGGCGCCACACCACCCTGAACCACAGCCTCACCGCCACCAAACGGGGGAAATTGCATCATTAGAGCTGCGACACGCCGGAGATACACCGCCAGCCAGCTTCTAATGCCGCAAAACCCCCATCGCAGCCAGCCTGAAGATCGCCGCGCTATATCCAAGACCGGCGCAGGGCCAATTGGCGCGAAAAAACTCGCCCTGCACACCCCCTCCAGCTGCGTTTCCGCGAAAAAACTCGCCCAGCGGGCCAGAAAACGCCAATTTTGGGCCATTGTGAGCGCGCAGGGCGAACTATTTCGCGCTCACACCCACCACCAGACCACGCAGGGAGAACTTTTTCGCGCACGGGACCCCGCCCATGGGGACTTTGAAACCGACAACACCACTGCGCGCCCCTGAACACCAACCATTGAAACCACCATCACCTCTGCACCCGACAACTGCACCAAAAACGCCCATTTCTCACCCGCAAAGGCGACGGCGGTTTCAGTCGAGGCTCGGCCGGCATCCGCAAAGGCGATGACGGTTTCAGACAACCGGCCCACCTAGCCGACAGGGCCAGACTGCGGTGCCCGTGGGCGGAGGCAGGGCCTGGCCGGGCGACCAGTGGGCGGCCAATGTTACAAACGTCGTCAAACCAACGCGATTCACATCGCCTCTCGAGGGCCTCTGTTACAAACGTCGTCAATCTAAGCCCAAAAACCACTATTTTCAGCGAAAAAGCACTCGGATTGACGACGTTCGTAACAACGGGGCAGAAAGCCACACGAAAAACACCTTGGATTGACGACGTTTGTAACAACACGCAGCGGAGCGCCCCAAAATCCGAGCACGACAAGCCAGACCACATTGGGGGTCCGGAGAACCCGGCTGCGGGGCCAGCGGTCGGTGGCGCGCCGGCATCTCGATGAGACAGCAGCCTGGGAGTATGAGGTGTCGCGCGGCACCTATGGTACCCCTGACATCCACCGCACTCTGCGACGCTTGGAGATCACCGTGGGCGTGCGGGCAGTCGCAAAGTAGATGCGCCGCCAAAGCCGGACAGGCTGAAACAAACACCCGTACCAGAGTGGACGCGGCGGGCGGCCCCCAGTGAACCATGAGGATCACTGGAAGCCGCCTGTTTTGCCCGCGGCCCACGCCATATCCCTGGTGGGACGCGCATTTCGCCTCCCTAAAGCCGGGTCAGGCCCAGCCCCGTTCAAAGTTCCGGCCGGGCTACGGGTTTATTCGTGCCTGATATTGCCTGACACCCAACAACGAGGTGTCGGTCGGGGTACCTCACCTCAATTTGATACTGAGCTCGTCACAGGTTTGACAACCTATGCACTTCAAGACATCCTTAACAGAATAGTTTCACTTCTCTCTATTTGAAGAGGGCCCTATGAACCAACCACCGGCCGCAACGACTCAAAATTTCCATACGCTATCTATGGATGTGCACCCACGCATCATCGATAGCGCCCTTCTTTCATTACATAGGAGGTACATTTTCAAAGGCGCACAACGTGGCACCATAGGGGAGCTAGGGCAAGGTCCTTACCTGACATCTCATCAAGCTTTTCACATTACAATCGTAACTATGCCGTGCAAACAATATGTTTCAAAGGTAACCGTCGACTTCGACTCTTCAACAATTCGGCCGCAGGAGCTACATATACTGTTGGCCAATACCTATCCGAGTCCGATTCCAGAAACCTGACCCTCTTTGTTTGCCCTGGCGTGGGCTATAGGAACGCTCATATCCTCGTTCGAAAGCAGATTGACAGCCTGACAATTCATGGATCTCAGTAGATCACAACTCTCAACCAACTAGCTCCGCCATGCTGTACAATGGAGTGGAAAGCCGCTTCTTTTACTCCAAGGTCCACATCTACGCATAAGAAAGATGATACCAATGGTTGAGAAAATTCTCTTAGCAATTGAAGCCATGTCCGAAGTTGACGAAATGGCTGCTGCTGCAGACAAGCATGGATATCACCTTCGAGTTTTAGCTGAGGATGCTGCATACTACGGTGATACCGAAGCAGAGATCGTCACTTTCCCCACCAGGAATCACGACGAATTGGCCACCTATATTGAAAAAAACCGTGCGTCAATCGCCCAGGTTTTCAGCGTCACCGACACGTGGGGTGTCATTGCATCAAAAATTCGCGATAAATTCGGCTTCCTCCAGTTTGGTGACACAGCAAAGCTTGAGTTCTTTAGGGACAAAGAAGCTGTTGAATCCGCACTCATTGCACATGGATTCGCCAGACGCTCAAATTCATGGCCAAAGGTCATGAAACTACGAAACGGTACGGGTAAAATCGGCGTCTACTTCGCACAGTCTGAAGATGAAGTAACCAAGATTGTCAACATCTCTGGCTACAAAAGAGATGACTTCGTTGTTCAAGATTTCTACTTCGGACCAGCTTATTCTGCGGAAGTATGGCGAGATTCCCACCACGAGATCTTCTTTGGCATCACCAATCGGATCTTATCTGACCCACCATACTTCACTGAGCGAGTCAAATCATTTCCATGGGCCGCAAATTCCCAATGGGAGACAAAAGTTAGAGAATGGGCCTTTCAGCTTCTTCGCACTTTAGATTACACTCTTGGTTTGGCACACATCGAATTCATCGAGACGTCTAATGGTTTTCGGCTGGTTGAAATCAATGCGCGAATGGCAGGAGCACTGATCACACCCGGTATCCTGGCGACAACGAACTTCAATCCGTACGCCATGGCAGTTCATCAGGCACTAGACGTCCCACCGTCCGAAATCATTAATCGAGAAATACGGGGTGGATACTCTCATGTCAGCGTTTACGCTACAAGCACCGGAACCATCGCATCAATTCACGGCATCGATCAACTGGTGCACTATCCCGGAGCGCCCACGTGGGTACCTTCTCGTGAGATCGGTGATCGTATCGTCGAGGTTGGAACGTATCGGTCTCGCATCGGCAACCTCATGGCGACCGGCGAAACCGCTGCGATCGCGCAAGATAGAGCGATTAGCGCTTCGAGGTCAATATCAGTGCAAATCTCAACAGGCGGAAACACGCATGTTTAAGAAAGGGCCAAAAGTCACGTCTTACATTCTGCTAGTGGCAATAACTATTAGCGGAATCTCTACCTTTATGATTTATCCTCTACTGGTCTTTCGCCTATTAGACGTTGGGGCCAGTATTGGTGAGATTGGATTAATTTTAGGAGCATTATCAGGCACCGGAAGAGTTTGCTCTTTCATCATAGGGAGCGCGAACAACAGATTCGGTTCTAAGCTAACCGTATGTTCCGGCATCTTCCTCAGGATTATCGGCATTTCGATATTTGCTTTGAGTCACATATATACTTATATATCATATTTTCAGCGCTGGCCTCAATAGGTTCATCAGCCTCCGCTTTGGGTATTAAGACAGAGTTGCTACGCCAATCTGCCGAAAGAAAGCTCATAACGATGCGCTCAATGGCGATCAACTCAGGCGCGATTTTAGGCCCAGCGCTTGGAGCTGCACTCTACCACATTTTTAGCTTCCATATCATTCTCTATATATCAATTGGCACTTACGCCATTCTTGGAACGATTCTAACTCTCACTTATTTTTCACCACCGGAGTCTACTTCTTTTGCCGACAGTCACTACGAGGTAAACCTGAACAAATATTCGAGTTATATCTACATAACTCTCATAGCCTCTGCTTATTGGGCAATATATTCACAATGGGCAATTATTGTTCCACTCATATCTACCCAAGCCTTGGGTTATGAGGAAGCTTCAAACTTAGTATACATTGCAAATGCAGTCATCGTGCTCACCCTACAATATCCATTGGTCGTTGTAGCCCTTAAATCCGTCAAAGATAGTACCATTTTACTACTCGGATTTCTGTGTTTCTTGCTAGTTTCGCCGTACTTTTCATTCCCTCGTCAGTTTTCATGCTAGCTCTATTCTGTATCGGGTTCTCCATTGCCGAACTGTTGGTTAGCCCCACTTTAGATTCCCAAACAGCGAAAGTTGCACCAGCCGGTTTAGGCCTTACTCGGGCCTATGGACTACAGGACACAATTACAGGAATTTTCTCGATCGGTGGCTCTTCAATAGGCGGATTAGCAATCGAAACTATTGAATCTCCATCTGCAACCGCATTTTTCGGCATGCCTGTAACTGCTATAGCCATTTGTCTCATCGTCATACTTAAGCGATTCACCTACAGGAGGTAATCAAATGCTTCACGCATATATTATTCAACCGCGAAAAGAAGTGATATCAGCTTTCATGGAACTTGGATACCGGGTTACCCAGATTCTAGAATCACCCCGTTTTGCCCAGGAGGCGTTCCATGAAAAATGCGACTCCATAGTTGTATCAAACATCGGAAACCCTTTTGAACTTGTAGACGCTATCTGTCATCGTGACCCAAACGTAAATGGAACAAATTCGATTTGTATTGGCTTGGGTGACCTTTCCAGCCTCGTTGCCAGTGTCGTCAATGAACTTCTCGGCGTAGACAAGAGCAAATTCTCCCCTCTATCAAACCTCTTTGTTTTAAAGAACAAACCATTGCTTAGGGGTCTACTCTCTACCTCGCTGCCTGAATACTCGGGCTACTTTCGAGTGGTTCATAGTGTTGATGAGATCAAAGATGCTTTCAGACAAGTGCCTAGTGGACTTGTTGTCAAGCCTCTTGATGGATCTGGATCGCTTGGTGTCTTTCGCCTGCTATCTGAAGACGACATCATGAAGGATTCTGCACGTTTCAGCTTTCCGGCTTTAGCAGAAGAATTCTTTCAGGGAGTGAGTTTTCTGTCGAGGTTATGACAATTGACGGTCAGCATCAGCCGTTGGCTGTCACTCAAAAAGTGCTAGGAGGAGAGTCAGGAGTGGTTGAGGTCGGCCAAATTCAACCTGCTGACATTGACGAGGCCACGAGACTTTGCCTTATGGACGCTGCCACAAGCTTACTGGACACAATTCAATTTCGTTTTGGATTAAGTCACACCGAAATCATTCTCGATGTAGATACTCCTAAAATTGTAGAGTCCCATGGGCGTGTCGGTGGCGATAGAATCGCCGATCTACTGCGTTTCACAACTGGGTATGACGCTTTCGAGCGGCTTGGATTCGCTATCCTAAAAGGACAGTTTCTTCCAATCGAGCCAATCGCTTCAAGTAGCCGTATCGATTTCGTGAATTTGATGGATTATCGTGGCTCTGATCAGGAATGGAAGGAAGAACTGCTTTCTGAGCCAAACGTATATTCTGCCGAGGTGATGAAGCCCGCTGGCGATAGAGGTCCGATTTGGTGTTCAGCCGATCGTCACGCATTTGTTTTATCAGTATTCGGAAGAGACGTCACATAATATGGGTTGTGCTCTTAGTTCTTCAGGAGATTAATTTCCTCCAATCGACAACTTTTCATACCCATTTCGCTCGATTAACCCGGATTAGAAGTGACACTAGGAGGCCCTAACACACTTCAGATCGAAAATGGTGTCTTCACCGCTCTTTTGACGCAGGGCAGTACGTTTTGACGCTTTGGATCTCCATTAGCCGAGCAATCCTCTGGAAGGCCAGTCATTCCCACTGACCGGCTGCCGTCAGGTGAGCCTCACCATGCTCTGCAATCAGACCCCAGACCCCGAACAACAACCAGGAACAGCGAAAACGCCACCCTGGACACGTCCCGGCTGGGCCGGGATTTTTTGTATCCAAAGTGACGTTCTTATGGAGCCGCCTGTGGGAATCGAACCCACGACCTATTCATTACGAGTGAATCGCTCTGCCGACTGAGCTAAGGCGGCCGCGCCTGCCGTTCCACCGTTTCCGGGGCGTGCAGGCAACGGCACAACTCTACTGGACGAATCGCACCGAACGCAAACCAGGACACCCACCAAGGGGATGTTGTGAGTCACGTCCCTACTGGCACATGAGGCCGTCGGCGGGGACGGTTCCCTTCACGAAGTAGTCCTCGACGGCCCGCGTGACGCACTGGCTTGCACCGCGACGGTACGCGGTGTGGTTCCAGCCCTCGACGGAGACGAGGACGCCGCTGGCGAGCTGCCCGGACAGGCCCTGCGCCATGGAGTATGGCGTCGCCGGGTCGTGGGTGGTGCCGATGACGACGATGGGGGCAGCGCCTTGTGCGGTGATGCGAGAGCGCTTGGCGTGCTTGGTCGGCCAGGCCTCGAGGGCTGCCGACGGGTAGCCGACGTACTTGCCGAGGATCGGCAGTTCGCTCTTGAGAGTCTCCACCTGTGCGGCCCACTGCTCGATGTTTCCTTCGGGCGAGTAGTCCAGGTTATTGATCGCGTTGATCGCGTCGAAGGAATTGTCCTGGTAGGTACCGTCGGGGTTACGCGAGTTGAGAGTGTCAGCGATGGCAAGCAGGCCACTACCGTCGCCCTTCTGCCACGCCATTCCGAACGCCTGCGTGAGCTGAGGCCACCACTGGGTGTTGTACATGGCCCCGGTCAGCGCGGTCACGGCTAGATTTTCGGTGAGCGAGCGCGCCGGGTCGTTCGTGCGCATCGGGCTGTCCTCGAGAGAGTCGAGGAAGGAGCGCACGGTCTGGATTCCCTCGTCGAGGCTGCGGCCCATCGGGCACGAGGCCTGGGTCGCGCAGTCGGAGATCCAGTGCTGGAGCGAGGCGTCGAGGCCGCGCATCTGGAGGGCCGAGACCTCGTTGACGCTGAGGGTCGGGTCGAGGGCACCATCAAGCACGAAGCGGCCGACGCGCTCAGGGAAGAGCCCGGCGTAGGTGGCGCCGAGGAAGGTACCGTAGGAGTAGCCGAGCAGGTTCAGGGTGTCCTGCCCGAGGACGGCGCGCACCATGTCGAAGTCTCGGGCGGCGCTGACGGTGTCGATGTGCTCAAACAGGCTGCCCGAGTGTTCGCGGCATCCAGCCGCGAACACTCGTGAGTCCTCCTGCACTTCGGCGACCGCAGACTGGGCGGATTCGTCGGCGGTGTGCTCATCGTCGCCGTCGTTACGTTCGTCCTTCTCCAAGTCGGTCATGCAAAAGACGGGGGTCGAGTCGCCCACGCCGCGCGGGTCTAGGGCCACGATGTCATAGGCCTTGACGATGGCTTCACCGATTCCCTGGGCCGCATAGTAGGGCAGCGAGGAGACGACGGTGCCGCCGGGGCCGCCCGGGTTGACGAAGAGGGCGGGCGCATTCTCCACGCCGGAGCGGTGGATGGCCAGCGCGAGCGTGATCTGGTCGCCGTCAGGGTTCGACCAGTCGAGCGGTGCCTTGAGGAACGCGCACTGGTACTCACTCGCGTTGGAAGAGTTGATGCCCTGGAAGGAGTCGAAGGTTCCTTCCGCGCACACTCCCCATTCGATCGTCTGCTCGTAGTAGGACTGGGTGGAGCCCGACTGAACCGGGATGGGCGCGGCCGAGGAGGTGGCCGTCGCCTGGGGTACCGGCCCTTTACGTTGGGTTCCGTAATAGCCGATGATGGTCAGGACGATCGCGACGACAGCGAGGATAGCAACGGCGCCGGCCGCGATGGAGCGAGTCTTCATGCCCCGATTGTAACGGAGAAACGCTGGGTCAGTTTTCACGCCTGGGGGCGCAACGAAATCGCCATGTCCTCCAGGACCAGCAGGGGGTTTCCGTTCGACACGAGGCGCTTGCGCGCGGTCTCGATGTGGTCGACGCGCGCAAGGGTCTGGCGAGGCGTGGAATCCTGCGCAATCTCGTGCACCAGATCGGACAGGTCTGTGTTGATGAGCTCGCCGTCCCCGCCCACCTGGACCATGAGGACGTCGCGGTAGATCGCGAGCAGGTCGATGAGGGCGCGGTCGATCGCGTCGGTGAGGGCTCGCTTGGAGCGGCGCTTCTGGTCTTCCTCGAGCTGGCGGAGCATCGTGCGCGAGGCCTTGGTGGCGCTCTCGCCCTCGTCCATGCCTAGCTGACGCATCAGTTCGGCCTTTTCGCGGGCGTTTCGTTCGCTGACCTGGGCGTCGGCCTGGGCTTTCGCGGTTTCGAGGAGGCGATCGGCGGCCATGACGGCCTCGCCGACGCTGCGCACGGAGGCGGGGGCGGTGATGATGGCTCGGCGGCGTTCGCGCATCTGGGGGTCGCGGGCGAGCGCGCGGGCCAGGCCGATGTGCGACTGGGCTGCGCGCGCAGCCTCCAGCGCGACCTCGGGGGTGGCGACACCCTCGCGCACGAGCAGGTCGGCGACCGCGGTGGCGGTGGGGATACGCAGGCCGAGGTGGCGGCAGCGCGAGCGGATCGTGGCGATCATGTCCTCGGGGCTGGGGGCGCACAGCAGCCACACGGTGTGCTCGGGCGGCTCCTCGATGGCCTTGAGCAGCGCGTTCGCACCGGACTCGCCGAGGCGGTCCGCGTCCTCGACGACGATGACTCGCCACAGCCCCTGGGAGGGCGAGGACTGCGCCTGCAGCACGAGGGAACGGGCGGTCTCCACGTTGATGATCGAGGTCTCGGTGGCCGCGAAGACAACGTCGGCGTTCGTGCGGCCCATCGTCGTGCGGCATCCGGCGCACTGACCGCACCCGACGGCCTCGCCCGTGCACTGCAGGGCGGCCGCGAAGGCGCGGGCGGCGACGGAGCGCCCCGACCCGGGAGGGCCGGTGATGAGCCAGGCGTGGCTCATGGAACGCGCGTCGTCGGAGGCGCGTGCGCCGCCACGGGAGGCGACGATCGCGCGGGCGGACGCCGCGGCTTCGCGGAGCTTAGCGACCGCCGCGTCCTGTCCGACGAGCGAGGACCAGACGCTCATCATTCATCCCAGAGCGCGCCCTGGGATTCGCCCAGGGCTCCCACCATGGTGGCGGGCTTACGGGACGAGCCCTTGCTCGCGCTCTTCTCGCGCAGCTTCTCGGCGGCCTCAGGGGTCTCGGAGGCCTCAGACGACGAGGCCGGGGTTTCCTGAGCGAGCGCCCGAACGTCGTCCTGGGCCTCGTCGATCGTCACGGAGCCGCCCTCGAAGCGCTCGACGAGGACGCCGCGGATCTCGGAGAAAACCTCGTCGACCGTGCCCACCGCGTCGATGACGACGATGCGGTCGGGCTCGGCATCCGCGAGGCGCAGGTACTCGTGGCGCACGCGCTCGTGGAAGTCCATGGACTCGCGTTCCATGCGGTCCGGGGCGTCGGTGCGGCGGCGCGCGCCGACCTCCGGGGGCAGGTCCAGCAGGAAGGTCAGGGAGGGGTAGAGTCCGCGGGTCGCCCACGCGGACAGGGAGGCGATCTCGTCCACACCGAGGGATCGGGCCGCGCCCTGGTAGGCCAGCGAGGAGTCGATGTAGCGGTCCCCCAGCACGACCGCGCCACGCTCGAGGGCGGGGGCGATGACCGTGGCGACGTGGTAGGCGCGGTCGGCCGCGTACAGGAGGGCCTCCGTGCGTGCGTCGACATCCTCGGGGCCGTTCTGCACGAGGCGACGGATCTCCGTACCCAGCTCGGTGCCGCCCGGCTCGCGGGTGACGATGACCTCGCGGCCGCGGCTCTCGAACCAGTCGCGCACCGACTGGATCTGCGTGGACTTCCCCGAGCCGTCGCCACCTTCGAAGGTGATGAACACTCCTCGCGCTGCCATCAGCTGTCCTTCTTCGTCGCGGCCTTCTTGGTGGCCGTCTTCTTCGCGGTGGTCTTCTTCGCGGTGGTCTTCTTGGTTGTCGTCTTCTTCGCGGCCGTCTTGCGCGTGCGCTTGGGGGCGGGGCCCTTGGCGCGCTTGTCGGCGAGGAGCTCGTATGCGCGCTCGGCCGTCAGGTCCTCGACCGTCTCGGCGCGCGGCACCGTCACGTTGGTCTCGCCGTCCGTCACGTAGGGGCCGAAGCGGCCGTCCTTGACGGTAACCTTCTTGCCCGAGATCGGGTCCTCGCCGAACTCGCGCAGCGGCGGGCGGGCCGTGCCGCGGCCTCGCGTCTTGGGCTGCGCGTAAATGGCCAGGGCCTCGTCCAGGGTGATGGTCAGCAGCTGGTCCTCGGAGGCCAGCGTACGCGAGTCCGTGCCCTTCTTCAGGTAGGGGCCGTAGCGGCCGTTCTGCGCGGTGATGACCTCGCCCGAGGCCGGGTCCGTGCCCACCTCGCGCGGCAGGGACAGCAGCGACAGGGCGTCCTCGAGGGTGACGGTGGCGATGTCCATGGTCTTGAACAGCGAGGCGGTGCGAGGCTTGGCGGCAGCCTTCCTCGTCTTCTTCGCGCCCTCCTCGGCACCCTCGGCCGCCTCGGGCAGGACCTCGGTGACGTAGGGGCCGTAGCGGCCGTCCTTGACGATGATCGTGTGACCGGTCGCCGGGTCGACGCCCAGCTCGCGGCCGTCGTCGGCGGCGCGGGAGAAGAGCTGGTCCACCAGCTCGTCCGTCAGCTCGTCGGGAGCGACCTCCGGCGGCACATTCGCGCGCGTCCCGTCAGCCTTTCCATGTAGGGGCCGTAGCGACCCACGCGCAGCGTCACGCCCCGACCCAGGTCGATCGAGTTAACGGCACGCGCGTCGATGTCGTCACCCAGGGAGGCAACGTCGTGGCGCAGGCCGCCCTTCTCACCCGTGCCGTCGGGGCCGAAGAAGAAGCCGGTCAGGAACTCCGTGCCATTCTCCTCGCCAGCGGCGATACGGTCCAGGTCGCCCTCCATCGAGGCCGTGAAATCGTAGTCGACCAGGTTCGCCAGGTTCTCCTCGAGCAGGCGCGTCACGGAGAACGCCAGCCACGTGGGCACCAGGTACTGGCCGCGATGCGTCACGTACCCACGGTCCCCGATCGTCTGGATGGTGGCCGCGTAGGTGGAGGGACGGCCGATACCGAGCTCCTCCATGGTCTTGACCAGCGTAGCCTCCGTGTAGCGGCCCGGGGGCTGGGTCTCGTGGCCGTCCGGGGTGGCCTCGGTCAGCGTCGCGGGATCACCCTCGGCGACATCCGGCAGGGTCTTCTCCGCGTCGTTCTTTTCCGCGTCGTAGCGCCCCTGGTCGCGACCCTCCTGGTAGGCCAGGCGGAAGCCCGGGGAGGTGATGACCGTGCCCGAGGCCGAGGACAGCACGTCGTGACGCTTGCCGTCGACCTCGATGCCGGTGAGCACGCGGATCGTCGCCGTGTAGCCGAGGGCGTCGGCCATCTGCGAGGCAACCGTGCGCTTCCAAATCAGGTCGTACAGGGCCAGCTGCTGCTTCGACAGGGAACCGGCCACCTCGCCCGGCGTGCGGAAGTGGTCACCGGCGGGACGGATCGCTCGTGCGCCTCCTGCGCGCCCTTCGAGGTGGTGCCGTACAGGCGCGGGGACTCGGCCACGGCCTCGGCCCCGTAGAGCTGGGTGGCCTGCTCGCGGGCGGCGTGAATCGCCTGGCTGGACAGCGCCGTGGAGTCGGTACGCATGTAGGTGATGTAACCGGACTCGTACAGGGACTGGGCGGTGCGCATCGTCGAGGACGCGTTCCAGTGCAACTTGCGCGAGGCCTCCTGCTGGAGGGTCGACGTCGTGAAGGGGGCGGCCGGGCGCCGGCGGTAGGGCTTGCGGGTCACCGAGTCGATGACCGAGGCCGGGGCGTCGGACAGCGCGCGGGCATAGGCCCTCGCGGTGGCCTCGTCCAGGTGGAGGACGCCAGCCTTGGCCGCCTTCGCGCTCAGCTCACCCTTCTCGCTGAAGTCGGAACCGGTCGCGATCGAGTGGCCGTCCACGGAAGACACGCGCGCGCCAAAATCCTGGCCCGCCGACGTGAACGCCGTGTCGATCGACCAGTACTGGGCGCTCACGTGCGCCATGCGGTCGCGTTCCCGGGCGACCACGAGGCGCGTGGCCACCGACTGCACGCGCCCCGCCGACAGGGACGGGCGAATCTTGCGCCACAGGAGGGGCGAGACCTCGTAACCGTAAAGGCGGTCGAGGATGCGGCGGGTCTCCTGCGCGTCCACAAGGTCGGTGTCCAGGTCGCGCGTGTTCTCCAGGGCGCGCTGGATCGCTTCCTTCGTGATTTCGTGGAACACCATGCGGCGCACGGGAACCTTCGGCTTCAAGACCTGCAGGAGGTGCCACGCGATGGCCTCACCCTCGCGGTCCTCATCAGTTGCCAGATAGAGTTCGTCGCACTCCTTGAGGAGCTTCTTGAGTTCGGTGACCTTTTTCTTCTTGTCCGGGTTCACCACGTAGTAGGGCGCGAAACCGTCGTCCACGTTGACGGCGAAGCGGCCGAAGGGCCCCTTCTTCATGTCCTTGGGCAGCTCGGAGGGCTGCGGGAGGTCGCGGATGTGGCCGATGGAGGCCGTCACGTGGTAGTCGGGACCCAGGTATCCCTCGATGGTGGCTGCCTTCGCAGGAGACTCCACGATCACGAGCTTCGTCGCTGACATTGCCGGTCCCTTCCGTCGCTTCCCCAGTATTTGTAGCACCTCACCGGCGGGTCTACGCGCCGAGGCATCTGGGAGGACCTTACCGCGTCCCACCCGCATCTGGATACCGGGGCCGCTTCCGCGCGTCTCACGCCGCTCGGGTTTGACATTCACGAGGCAGTGGCTGATTCTCGCGCGCGGGCGCGCCCGGGCGACGCATCGGGGCGCCGCGCGGCGGTACCTATTACATAGGGGAAGCCCCGGCCTCGTCCGTGAAACTGCAGGCTTGTTGGGCGCGACACGATCGGGCACAATCGTGTCCATGCTCGCCTCGTTTATCTCCGGCCTGCCCACCCCCGCCCTGGTCGCGATCATCATCCTGGTGATCGGCCTGCCCGTCGTCCTCGTGACGGAGGCGAAAAACCGCTCGAAGGGCATCACTCCCGCCCCCGCCGACCTGATCGCGGCAGGCAAGGCCAAGGACTGGGCAAAGCACAACGAGCAGCACACCCCGACGTTCACTCGGCCACGCAAGGAGCTGGCCTCCAGCCCCCACGCACGCCTCCTCGCACCGTCCTTCCCCTACGCGCTGTGCCACAAGAACCCGGTGGATGCACTCGCGCTCTCGGATCCTGACGCGGATGCGGAGATGATCAGGCGGGACTGGGGAATAACAAACCGAAGCGACCTGCTGGTCCACGTGTATGCGCTGCTGCGTGCGGGTCACCGCAACACCTACGGGCTCCTGCGGCGTCGGTGCGCAAAGCCTGCTCTGGTTGATCACATGCTCGCGCAGGTGGACAAGGGTGCCGCTTACTCTCAGGAGGCGCGGGAAAAGCGCTGGCAAATCGAGCGCCTCCTCGCCAACGACCGCGGCATTCAGTCCGTTCAGTTCGACGCGTGGGACTTCATTCGCGCGGCTATGCTCACGCGGATCGGCGCTGGCCTCGGCTGGCTAAGCGAGGACGAGGCATGGGACACTCTCTCGGTCATCACTCGTGCGCTGCAACGGACCTACTCCTCGTGGGACGAGGTCTGGGAGGCCTTCCGCATCACCCGATGGTTCTGGGCCGCCGCACAGCCAAGCCTCGAGGCTGACAACGACCTGCACGACCGCAACCGCGGGGAGTTCCTCGTCGGAAAGAACGGCCTGTGGACCGCGATCCCCTGGGACGCACCCTACCCGGAGCCCAGATTCATCCTGCTGGACGCGGTTATGGAAGTGGATAAGCTCCGCTGTCTGACGAGCGCAGAGCGCAAGGACGCCACGGCCTGGGACCTGGAGCTGGACGGCCAGACGCAGGCACGGCTGGGCTTCACGCTCCCATGAAGACGGCGCTGCCGCACTGAGGCGCCGCGAGCGCTGGCGGCGCGAGTGCCACGCACCCTGCCCCGGCCTCGTCCATGAAACTGCAGGCTTGTTGGGCGCTACATGATCCGGCACAATCGTATCTATGCTCGCCTCGCTCTTCTCCCACGTGCCGACCCCGCTTCTATTCGCGATCCCCGTGCTGGCGATCTTGCTCGCCTTCGTCTTCCTCAAGGACGCGAAAGACCGCTCGCGGGGCATCATGCCGGCACCCAAGGACGTGCGCGCGGCTGGAAAGGGGGAGAAGTGGGACAAGCTCAACGAGCATCACACCCCCGTACTCTCGGGATCGCGCAAGGAGCTGGCGACCAGCACACCGGCCCGCCTGCTGGCCCCGTCCACCCCCTACGCGCTATGCCACGGCAACCCGGTCGACTCGCTGTCACTGTCAGATCCGGACGCCACCACGAAGATGCTGTCGCGAGACTGGGGGATCTCTGACCGAAACGGCCTGCTCAGCCAGGTGTACTCCCTCCTACGGGAAGGTCACCGCGAGGACTTCGAGAACCTGCGCAGGAAGTGCACCGACCCTGCCTGGGTGTCCTCGACGCTCGCGCGCCTCGATAAGAAGGCCGACGAGGACACCTACGCGTGGGAGAAGCGTTGGCGCATCCACCGCCTCCTCAACAACGACCGGCGCATCCAAAGCATCGACTTCGCGGCGTGGGATTTCCTGCGCGCCGCCATGCTGACGCGCGCCGGCGCCGTCCTCGGGCTGCTCAGCGCAGACGAGGCCTGGGATACCCTCGCGGTCATCAACCGCGCGCTGCAGCTGAGCTACTCCTCGTGGGACGAGGCCTGGGATGCCTTCCGCACAACCCGCTGGTTCTGGGCCGCCGAAGGACAGGCGCAGGAGGCCGCCAACGACCTGCACGACCGCAACCGCGGGGGAGTTCCTCGTCGGAAAAAACGGCCTGTGGACCGCGATCCCCTGGAACGCACCCTACCCTGCGCCCCGTTTCCTCATCCTCGACGCGCTCGCGCCCAGGAACCAGCTGCGCACGCTGTCGCGTCAGAGGCGCGAACGCTCCTCGCGCTGGGAGCTAGAATTCGATGACCAGACGCAGGCGCGGCTGGGCTTCACGCTCCCGTAAAGACGGCGCTGCCGCGCTGAGGCACCGCGAGCGCTGGCGGTTTCCTCTACCCAGCACGCTTCACGGCCTCGTCCCCATCGTGTCCATCGCTTGTGTGACGGGTGCTTCATCGGGCAGAATCGGGGGCGTGATTGCGAGTTTCCTGTCCGAGATTCCCTTCCCCGTATGGTTCGCCATCGGGTGCGTCGTCGTGTTTTTGTTGAATCACTACGTCAAGCAGGCGGTCGCGCGCGCGAAGGGCGCCGTCCCCGCGCCGCGCGACGTGCGCAAGGCCGGCAAGGAAGGCGAGTGGAACAAGCTCAACGAGCACCACACCCCGCATCTGCGCGGCACACGCGAGGCGATGGCCACCGACCCGCAGGCTCGCCTGCTCGCACCGTCCATGGTGTACGCGCTGTGCAACGATGAGATCGTCAACCGACTGAAGCTCGCGCAGCCGGGCGCGATGAAGGGCATGCTCGACCGCGACTGGGGTATCACCGATCGCGAGAGCCTGATCCGCCAGATTTATTCGCTCCTGCGCGCGGGGCACCGCGAGGATTTCGCCGCCCTGCGCGAACGATGCCAGAAGAAGTCCTGGGCCGAGTCTGAGATCGCGCGCCTGAGCAAGACCGCGGACTCCTCCATGGAGGATTGGGAGAGCCGCTGGCGCATCCGCCGTTTTTTGGCGAACGACCGCGGGATTCAGTCCATCGATTTCGCCGCGTGGGATTTCTTTCGTGCGGCGAACCTGACGCGCGCGGGCGCGGGCCAGGGCTGGCTGAGCGAGGACGAGGCCTGGGATACCCTCGCGCTGATCAACCGGGCGCTGCAGCACTCCTATTCGTCGTGGGACGAGGCCTGGGAGGCCTTCCGCACGACCCGTTGGCTCTGGGCCGCGGAGGGGGACGCGCAGACCGCGGCCAACGACCTGCACGACCGCAACCGCGGCGAGTTCCTCGTCGGAAAGAACGGCCTGTGGACGGCGATCCCGTGGGACGCCCCCTACCCGACGCCCCGCTTCCTCCTGCTCGACGCGCTCGCTGACATGGGCGCGCTGCGTCTGTTGCAGCCCTCGAGCTGGCACGCCGCGTCTGCGTGGGAGAAGGATCTTGATTCCCAGACGCGCAGTCGCGCCCCCCTGTCCATCGGCGGCAAGCCAATCGTCAACTGATCCCCTTAAACATCCGGTAGGAGACCACCATGTCCGACCAGCACTTCCCGACCGAGAACGAGGGCGCAAAGCCCGGTGGCAACACCGGTTCCGTCCACGGCGAGGCCCCGCTCATCCGTAAGAAGGAGGAGCTGACGCCCGAGCAGTACAAGCGCCAGCGCAACAACCTGATCCTTATGGCGCTGATCGTGGTCCTCATCATCGCGGCCTTCGTTGCCTTCCCCTACATCAAGGCAGCTGTGCTGGGTGGCGCCGCGTTCCTCGCCCCGGTGGCTGGCTTCGCGCCGCTGCTGTTCTGAGGATCTCTCAGTAGGCTCTGTCCCCTCCCCCGCGGGCCCCAACGAGGGCTCGCGGGGGAGTGTTTTGTCCGGGTGTCCTCCCGCATGCTCATGTCGCCCGTCGGCAAGCCGTTAGTCTTATCAGACAGCCCCGGGAGGACGCCCCCATTTCCGTGCAGAACTACCGCACCTGCGCGCCGTTGCCGGTATAATGTCCCCATGGACTCCTGACATCACGCCCCTGCCCCACTCCTTCTGTCATCGGTGCGTCATGTCCACGATTGTCTTTTCCCACGTCTTCTTTTCCTATGGCACGCTGCCCGTCCTCACTAACGTCTCCTTCACGTGTGGGCCCGCCGACCGCCTCGTCGTCGTCGGCCCGAACGGGATCGGCAAGTCAACGCTGCTGGCCCTCGCGGCGGGCCGACTCCAGCCGGACTCCGGAACGATCACCGGCCCGACACTCTCCGCGACCCAGCTAGTTCCCCCAATTCATCGGCCCGCGGCCACGTGGTCAGCACCGGGAGTCCCTCTGGCGTCTCACCCTCCACTCGCGGGGGACAGGGAGTCCCGCACCGTCGCACAGCTCATCGATGCCGCCACGTCGGGCACCCGCGAGCTGGCGGCGCGCTTCGACTTCCTCACCGAGCACCTCGCCCGGGACCCCTCTCCGCGCGACGAAGCGGAGTACGACCGCGTCCTAGCGGCGATGATCACGCGGGATGCGTGGACCATCGACACGCGCCTCGAACAGACCCTGGAAGCTCTCGACCTAGGAGGCCTCGACCATTCCCGCCCCCTCGCTTCCCTCTCCCCGGGGCAGCGTGCCCGCCTGGGCCTGGCCCTCACCCTCGTCGATCGACCAGAGGCCCTCATCCTGGACGAGCCGACGAACCACCTGGACACTGACGGGCGCGAGCACCTAGCACACACAATCGACAACTGGCAGGGGCCGGTGCTCATGACCAGCCACGACCGGGCATTCATTGAGCGCACGGCGACGGCGCTGCTCGACCTGGATCCGACACCGTGGCGGGCGCTGGCAATCTCCAAGGGAGAGCCCGCGGACTTCGGGGCGTACAGGGTACGAGGATCCTACTCGGACTACCTACGCGACAAGGCCGCCACACGCTCGCGGCACACCGCGATCCATGCGGATCAGCAGGCCGAGAAACGCCGACTCGTATCTCACCAGCGGGATTCGACGGTGGTGGGGCATGCGCGCTTCAAACCCCGCACCGAGACGAGGATGGCGCAGAAGTACTACGCCGACCGCAGCCAGGCCGCCTCGACGAGGCGCATCAACGACGACTCCCAGAGGCTGTCGGTTCTCGCGGCACACGAAGTCCCCAAGCCCCGCTATGACGAGGGTGCGTTCTCTTTCCACCGCGCCATGAGGACCACCACGGGCGGGAGGTCACCGCACCCACACGCAATGGGTATCGCCCTGGCCGTCCGCGGCGCGTCGGTGGAGGGACGCCTCGCGCCGACCTCCTTCGAGGTGCGCTACGGCGAGCACCTCCTCGTCGCGGGGCCCAACGGGTCGGGCAAGACCACCCTGCTGGAGTGGATCGCACGCGGGGCCCCCAGCGGGGCGCACGGATGCGTCGACGCCGCCTCCGGGGTCGTCCTCGTGCCCCAGGTGCTCCCGCGGCCCGGCGACCCCCTCATCCCCGAGGATGCGTGGTACCTGGGCATCGGGGAGGCCGGGAAGGGATTCGTTCCCCCCAGCGGCGTGGAACCGGCCGCTCGGTGAGCTCTCCGCGGGAAACCAACGCAGGGCTCAGCTGGCGTTCGCGGCGCGGGCCGACGCTCAGATCCTCGTGATCGACGAGCCCACGAACTACCTGGACCTGAACGCCCTGGAGTCCCTCGAAGAGACAATGCGCAAGTGGGAGGGAACCCTGGTTATCTCAACGCACGACGAGTGGCTGATCACCCGCTGGTGGGGCCGCCTCCATCGGCTCGACGAGAGACGAGAGCGCTGAGGGCAGCCCCCGCACCCGCGCCCCCATGTCCATCGGCGGCAATACGATCGTCCAGTAGCGACACCCTGGCACATCACCATCCGGCTGGAGACACACACCCTCACTTCCTGTACAATGTTCTGTACATAGGCGAGCAGAGGAGCACCCCATGAAGATCATGACCTACACCGAGTCGCGCGCACGCTACGCCGAGGTCCTCGACCAGGTCGTCAACGACCGCGAGGAAATCGTCATCACCCGCCAGGGCCACGAGAGCGTCGTCATCATCGCCCTCGACGAGTACGAGTCCCTCATGGAGACCGTCTACTCATGCAGTCCCCCGCAAACGCCCGCCACCTGCGCGAATCGATCGCACAGCTACGACACGGCAACCTTGAAGAGCACGATCTCATCGACATCCCTGATGAGGAGAACTAACGATGCTCAAAGTCTTGTGGACCCCACACGCCTGGAACGACTATGTCTGGTGGCAGTTCGAGGATCGCAAGACCCTCAAGCGCATCAACGCACTCATCAAGGACATCCAGCGCAACGGAAACGAGGGGATCGGCAAGCCTGAGCCTCTCCGCTACGAGTTCTCGGGGTACTGGTCACGCCGGATCGACTCACGGCACCGCCTGATCTACCAGATCAGCGACGACGGCAAAGCCCTCTGGATCATTTCCTGCCGCTTCCACTACGGCCAGTAAACATTCACGAGGCCCGGGCTAGTTCCACCCCCACAACAAGTAACAACGCCCTGACGCCAAGCGCCGCGACTGCCCCTGCAGCCGCGGCGCCCACGCACACAACAACGCTCAGAACGTCAAGAATCCCCAGCGGATCAGGTCGCGCAGGGGCGCCTCACTCTCTCGGCGCACTCGGACCGCATCGAGCGCCTCCGCCGCCTCGCGCGCGAGACCCGTCGGTGCATCCGGCAGAGCGTCGAGTGCGCGCAGGGCCTTGGCCATCGCGCTCGATCCTTTCATCTTCGGGCGCAGCTCCTCGGGCACGGGCACACCCATGCCGTAATCTCCCGCGAGCGCCACCAGGGCCTCGATCAAACTGTTGGAGGCCCGCACCCCCGCCAGGGAGGGCAGCAGCGCCGCGATCACCTGCGCGACACGGTACCCAGCCAGGGCGGAGATGGACGCGCAGTCGGTCAGCGTCTGAGCGACTCGCCCGGGACCGAACCACCCGTTGCGTAGGAGGTAGCCGAGGGCCTCGGCCATGGCGGCGGGGTCGAAGCGGCCTGTGTCGGCGAGGCTCGCGATAGCCTCGGCGGTGATCGCCCGGTAGTTGGCCTGGGCGGCGGTGGATGCCCACGCCAGTGCCGAGTAAGTGGGCGCACCCGGCGCCCGCCAGCCTGTGCCCAGGGCGGGCACAACGACCTCGACGGGTGTGATGACCTGCGGGAACTTGAAGAACGCCCCCTGGAGGACAGGCATTGCGTGGGCGGCCAGAATATCCGGGTTGTGCTGGAGGGCCCAGGCAGCCCACGCGTAGGCGACACCGCTCGACCGGTAGTCCCCGGATTCCAGAAGACGCCCGGTGAACTCAGGAGCCACCCCGGCGACGTTGACGAGAGCACCCGCCAGCGAGTCCTCGCCGGTTGCCGGGGTTTGACCGGGGATGACCCACGTCTCGTGCATGTCGTCGGTCTTCTTGTACTCGCCGCGCACGACCCTGACGGGCTTCTGGTAGGCGGCTCGAATGATCTGACGTTCCCACTGCGGGCGGATCGGTTCTAGCGGTGCGGTCAGGATGGGGTCGAAGCGGTACATGTCCTGACCGTTCGGCTTGTCGTAGGGCTTGTCACCGCAGGCGACACGCAGCTGCTCGTGGAGGAGCGCAACGGGGCCTCTGTGCTGGTCCCACTCGCTGCCCTTGCGCCGGTAGCCGCGGAAGTGCCCCGCCTCGGGTGCGTCCTTCACCTCGACTCCGTCCAGGAGCCGCGAGGCCAGGTAGGACAGCTGGTTGGCACCCTTCCAGTTAGGCGCACTCCGCCAGTACGCGGCGAGCAGCTTCTTGTCGGCCTCCGCCAGCTCGATGCCCCCGCCGCTGATGCGCGTCAAGAGCGCGGGCAGGGCGGCGCCCGCGGGCCACGTCCTCGAAGAGGGCGTGTAGAGCCGCAACGACCGCGTCGTTATCGGCGGGCAGCTCCGCGACCCACTCGGCTCGCGGCAAGTCGGCGGCGGGCGCATCGGGGAAGATCCACGAGGCCTGGGCCCCCTCCTCGGGTCCTCCTCCCTGGGCGCTAGCTCCCATCGAGGCAGTATCCGAGGACCCGGCCTCGTTCGCGCAGTCATCGGAAGGGTCGGCGGCCACGATGAGCGCGGCGGCCCGGTCGCGCAGGTCGAGGGGGAACTCAGCCTCAGCAACCACGTCACTGACGGCGGGGGCGCACTCGGGGCGATCCTTTGACGAGAGCGGCCAGGAGCCGCAGATGGGCGCGCAGCAGCTTCTTTTCGCTGCGCGCCAGGACCTGGGCGCTGGCCTGCACGAGGGCACCCGCCTGCTCATCCGTCAGCTCCCGGGCGATACCCAGAAGCGCTTTCTGGGCCAGGGCCACACTCGGCGAGGGCTCGACCGCGAGCAGGGCGATCAGATCCGCCACGGCCTCAAGTGTTTCCTCGCGCGTGGGTTCGAGCGCCTCCCAGGCCAGCGAGAAAGCGCGGGCGTTGTACGCGGAGAAGTCGCGCCGTTGGGCGGCCAGGCACTCGGAGAGGATGCGCGAACGCAGGCTGGGAAAGCACGTCGCCACGTAGCAGATGAGATCCTGGCTGTGCAGGCGCTCGAAGTCGCCGCCTGGCGCGGAGGGGTCCTCGCGGTACATCCACACGAAGAGGGCTGAGCCGGGCAGGGCTCCTTCGACGCGGAAGAGCTGCCAGAACTCGTGGTCGAGGAAGGTCGGATTCTCCTCGAAGAAGAGTCGCGTCTCATCCGAGGTGGGGTAGGGCGCGGGAATGATCCTGCGCGCGAAGTACTCCAGGGAGGGCGCGGAGGCCAGGTACGCTCCACGCTCAGCCAGGAGGGAGCGGTAGGTGTGCCAGAAGCCAACGCCGCCGGGACTCCCGGCTGCCTCCTCGAGCCACTCGTTTGAACGCTGGGACGCCCCGCGCCTGTGGGCAGCGAGCAGCCGTTCCAGGTCCGTTCCCTCGCGCGGGTCACCGCCGCTACGGCCCGACCACCGGGCACCGTAGTCGTCGCCGGCGTCATCGCTCCCGGCCAGGGCGGCTCGCAGGAACGCGCACATGCGCACCGTGTCCTCTGGGACCGCGTCCCACTCCCACTCGACGGCTGGTGGGACGAGGCGAGCGAAGGGCACGGACTTGAAGAGGGAGCGCCGGTCCTTCTCCGAGGCCTCCTCCAACACCTCCTCGTAAGCGTCAATGGAGGTCTCTCCGGATGCGAGGAGGCGCCTTGAGAGCCGCCCTGCGGGCGGGGAGCGTCATCGGTGAACTCATTGGCTCATCTCCTTCAGTGTGCGCGCGTACTTAGCTGCCTGTGAGGAGCCTCGGAAAAGGCCAAGCCAGCCGATAAGCTCCTCTCCGAGGGGCGGCACCCACCCCTCGGCCTGTGCCCGCGCGTACTGCGCGGCGACAACGCCCAGCAGCTGGCCGATGCCCGTACGCCCGCGCTCAAGCCCAGGAAGTAAAGCGAGCGCCAGATCCAGCGCGAGGCGGGGATCGATGTCCCCCAGGTCCTCGAAAGCCTGCGCCCACCGGTTCAGTTTCACGGTCTGTAGCACGCCCCGCAGGCCAGCCACGGCCTCGTCAAAGGTGAGATCCCCGCGCGCCACCAGGGAGGCGATGGTTTCGACGCCGAGGGCGCGCGACTCGACCTCGCGTTCGCCCATCGCCTGGCCGAGGAGCTGGGCAGACAGCGAATCCCAGCGCCCGCCGTGTTCACACAGGGCCCGGTAGCAGTCGGCGGTTAGCCCGCTCGAATCGAGGAAGTTCCACCGCGAGGCGAGCAGACACACCGCGAAGTGTCGCGCTGAAGCGGGGTACGTGTAGCGGTGGAACGAATAGTTTCCCGCTCCACCCGTGACCTGTGCGAGCACGCTCAGCTCCGCTCCCATCGCGCCCGTCTGTAGGCCGACGATTCGCGGGGTAAAGAACGCATAGACTGGCGAGCCGTCACGCGCGACCTTCGGTTTCCCGCTGCGCGGCTCATAGGCGGGGCGCCCTTCCCACGTCACGGAGAGGGAAGACAGGTAGCTCTCGGCCCTCTTGCGTACCGACCCTTCCAGGGCGAGGCGGATGCGGGCCGCGGCGGGCAGCTCCGCCTCCCGCTCCTCCACAAGCGCAAGCGCGGCGGCGCAGTCAGGATGCTCGACGTCCACGCGCAGCAGCGCCTGGCTAAGGTCGGCTGGAAGCGGCGGGGCGTCCCCGTTGTCCAGGGCGCGGTGCACGAGGACAAGCGGGTTCACGGCTCCCCGGTCGTCGGTCGGCGTGGCCAGGAGGCGGTAGCGTTGTCCACGTGCAAGTAGCTCAACGATCTCCCTGAAACGCGTGCTCACATGGGTGGGCACGTTCTCAATCCCGAACCATTCCCGAGCCGACTCCAGGGGATCGGTCGCCTCGGCCGCTCCCCCATCGAGTGCGAGGCACAGAAGCACCCCGAGCACGCGCTGCGGCCCGGGTAGGCCCCCGGTGAGACGCCGCGCAAGCGGGCGCAACGATTCCAGCGAACTCGGGTTGAACTCGGGAGCCGTCAGGAACGCGAGCAGCGCCTCGTATTCGAGCCCCATCTCCGCGCCCTGCGCCAGGACACCGACCCTCCCGCTCACGTCGTCGGCACTCATGGGAACCAGGTCGGCCACCTCCCGGGGTGGGCAAGAAGGCGGCGGGAGCTTGCTCGCCCGGGTCATCCTCGGGGACGAGGCTGGGGTCGGCCTGGTCGGTCGCCGTGTGCCCGGGGTCAAGGAGGTCGAGCGTGGCAACGACGAGCGGGTCCAACTCCACGTCGGACAGGAGGCGGCTGACCGCTGCGGAGTCGAGGAGGCCCGATCTCAGCGCGTCACTCGCCAGCTCGATGGCCAGAGCCTGCACCTGCGCGTGCGGGAAAGACAGCGCGATCGCCAACAGGGGTTCGAGGCCACCGTGATTCAAAGCCTCGAGGCCACCGCGCAGGATTGTTAAGGCTGCGAGTGCGTTGGCCTTCGAACCCATGAGCGCGCCCTCGCAGCTGCGAGCAAAGAGCTCCAGGTCGAGTCGCCCGGCCTTCGACAGGGCGCTCAGCTGACGAACCGCCACGGTCACGGTCGCCCCAACGGGCGCGGACATGAGGGCACACAGGGCCCCCTGACGCGCCTCGGCCTCGTCGAGGGTCATGGACAGCATTCGCAGGGTGCGCGAGTACCATCCGGAGCGCCCCGACGGCAGGTCGGCCGCCAGCATCTCCAGGAGGGCGTCGAGCAGGCGGTCGCGCTCAATGAGCCCCTCGTCGACGCAGGCCGCGAGAGTGCGCGACCATCCGGGCGTCCACTTCCGATCCCATGGTGGCAGAACGGTCGGAGGCAGACAGGGATACGCCGCGGTTGCCTTCCTGGCGCAGCATCCCCCACACCAGCTCCTCGCGCAGCTCCCTATCGGCGCGCATGAGGGGCAGCTGTAGCCCGGGTTCGAGGCCGATCAGCGCCGTTAGGTACGACTCGTCATGGTCGAGGGACAGGTCGCCGCTCAGTTCGGCCAGTCGCAAGAATCCAATCCCCTCGAGCCAGGGGTCGGACAGCCGAGCGCTCAAAGCCAGATCGTCGTCCGTGGGCGGTCCTTCGTTGAGCTCAAGCATGCGCGCGTAGACCTGCTCCAGGCTCCACTGGCCCGGATGCTGCCGGACCCACAGGTGCAGCCGCCAAAAGTCAGTGCACTCGTCCAGGGTGTCAGGCAGCCATTGCGTGGAACTCACGATTCCTCCTTGAGCATGATGGAGACAGCGAGGACATGCTTGCAGGGGCCTCGCCCTCCCCTGTGTTTCATCCACCACGGGCAGGTACAGCGGTACTCGCCGATGGCGTAAGGGTCGGCGGGCACCTCCACCCGGTAGCGGTTCGCGCCCGAGGACACACGGAATCGCGCGCCCTCCTCCCGTGTGACCGCACCGCGCTCAATGAGCGTACGCGCCCCGGCCAGGCGCGGATGCATGGCCGTTAAGGCGTCTGGCTGGACGGGCAGGGGCCGGTGGAAATAGGCCCCCTCGGTCACGTCGAAGCCGACCTGCCCGCTCGAGGCCAGCAGCGCCAGGCCCCCGGCAACCCGATCCGGGGCCAGGCCTGCGCGAGCGGCCATGAGCTCAGTGTCGATGCGAGGCTCGAAGGACAGCAGGGCGGAGAGCATGTCGGCGTCCTCCTCGACGCGCGGATCACCCAGGGATGCCAGAACCGCGCCCTCCCCGGAAAAGCCGCGCGACTTGGCGGGGCTCAGCCCCACGCTCAGACGCGCGCCGGGCATGCGGGCAACCCACAGGGAGGCGACCGGCTCGCTGCCCGCGTCCACGGGAGGGCCGTAGGCCTCAAGCGAAGTGATGAGGTGAAGAAGGGGTTCGAACACGCGCAGGCGCTCGGGCCCAGCGACGCACGCGGCCCCCAGCGCGGGCCTGGTGCCCAAGCGCAACCCGCGCACAGCCCGACCCGCCCACATGACCGTGCCCGTCGCGCTGGACCTGGGCAGGCCTCGAACAAAGGCGCGGGCCTGCGCAGTATTCAACACGTGGAGCGGCATCATCGCGGAGGAAAGCATCTGCGTCTCCGCGAAACCCTTGAGCCAGCGCAGGGACAGCGGCACCTTCTCCTCCGAGACCTCCTCATCCAAGGTCGTGGCCGTCAGTCCCTCCTCGCCCACATCCAGGTGCAGGGGCTCCCCGGCGCGCAGCGACGCCAGGGCGGCACGCAGCGGCTGATTAACATCCACATTGGTCACGCCGACTGCGCGGTGGGTGGCGTCCAGGGCCGAGGCCTCCACGTCGAGCCGCGCGTACACGCCGCAGCAGACGCTAAAAGACTCGAAGCGCAGCCCCTCGGCCGTGCTGGTGACAACCGGGTCAAGCATGCCAATACGAGTCAGGCCTCCGCCGGGCGCGACGACCATGCCGGGCGGCACGTAGAAGCGGGTGCGGGCCACTCGTGCAACAGCGAGCAGACCCGCGGCCACCACGTCGGGACGCTCCATGAAGCCCGAGAAGAAATAGGGATGCGCGACCTCTCCCTCGGGGGTGGACCCTCCCGAGGTGGCCAACGCGAGCCCCACCCCCTCATACAGGCGCGAGGGCGCACCGTAGCGGTAAGCCAGCTCGTAGTCCATGTTGCTCCTTCGCTGAATCGTGGCGCCAGGCTAACACAGGGGTCCCACATCTGGAGTCGGCCTCACGCACCCCCAAGCCCGCGCTGACAACACGCCCGGAATGACGCCACAAAGTCAACCTGATACAGCGAGGCGCCGCGGCTGCCCCTGCAGCCGCGGCGCCCGCGCACACAACGATGCTCAGAACGTCAAGAATCCCCACCGGATCAGGTCGCGCAGGGGCGCCTCAATCTCGGCGCGCACATCATCAACCTCAACCGACGTGAGCATCGCGACGGCCGCCGCGATCTGGCCGACCGTCAGCTCGCCGTCGGAAGCGCCCACGACCGCGGACACGGACGAGGAGACGGGCACAGAACGGCCCAGTCCCCCACCCTGGTGCATGATGAGCAGCTCCGGGTCGGGGCTGCCGGGCACGTAGTGGCGCTCCTCGCGCACGTCCGAGGCGCGCGTCAGCGCCACCTCCCACAGCTCCGGGGCGCGCAGGGAGGCCAGCGCCCACGCCACGTCGCGCCCGCGCGGGGCGTGCCCATCGAGGGACAGGTCGTAGGCGCGCTTGCCACCCGAGGCGGCCTCGGCCTCGTCGAGCCTGCGCAGCGCCACGAAGCCCATGCCGATCGCGCCCGTGCCCGCGCGGCGGAAGTCGGCCAGCCACGAGGTGAAGGCCCGCTCGTAGTCGGCGCGAGCCAAGAGCTGGCCGCCCGAGTCGCGGATCCACATGTCCACGTAGCGCGCGGGGTCGAGAACGTCGCGCTGGACAACCCACGCGTCCACCGGCAGACCGTCGAGCCACGAATCCACGCGCCACGACCACTGGGTGTCCGGGTTGCGGTCGGCGGGGATCTCCCAGTTGGCGAGCATCTGCAGGGTGCCGCCCTCGTTCATGCATGCGGGCGCGCCGCGCAGGACCGCGCGGATCAGGTTGTCCCGGTCCATGCCGCCGTCGCGATACTCGAGCAGGCCGGCCGCGCCGCGCACCGAGTCCGGGGTGATGACGAAGGGCGGGTTGGTGACGATAAGGTCGAAGGTCTCACCCTCGACGGGCTCGAAGAGGGAGCCCTCGCGCACATCGATGACGACCTCGTTGAGGGCGGCGTTGAACTGGGTGAGCGCACACGCGCGCGGCGACAGGTCGGTCGCCACCACGCGGTCGGCGTGCGTAGCCAGGTAGAGGGCCTGAATGCCGCAGCCGCAACCCACGTCGAGGGCCGAGTCGACGTGTTCGCGCACCGTCATCTCGAGCAGCGTCAGGGTCGCACCGCCGATGCCGAGCACGTGGTCATCGGACAGCGGCTTGCCAGTCTGCACCTCCGCCAGGTCCGAGGCCACCCACCACTCGTGGTCGCCGCCCGGCAGCGAGGCAGCGTGGGGGCGCAGGTCGAAGAGAGCGCGCATCCACGGGTCCGCCTCGACCTCGGGCTCGGGGGACTCCTCGTCGGGGTCGCGCATCGTCGGCAGGCTCGAGGCCTTCGGGGACGAGGCGTCCTCACGCTCCTCCTTGGGTTCACGCTTGGGCGCGCCGCCCAAGCGGGGCATGACGAGCGCGGAGGCGGCCTCGGCCTCGTCGATAGTGGCCGCGAGGCCGAGGGACTCCAGCCCGCGTGCGCCCAGCGTCGGGAGGGCCTCGTTCAGTGCCGAGGCGCGCTCGGGCAGGCCGAGGATGAAGAAGCGCGTGAGGACCGCGGCGGGGTCGGTCGCGCCCGCGAGCTCGACGAGGGCAGGCAGGCGCGAGTCGCGCATGAGGGCGGACAGCGCACCCTCACTGATGAGGGTCTGAAGATTCTCAACGGTCCACGTCGAGGCGATCACATCGGCGCGCAGGCGCCCGATCAGGTCGCGGTCGAGGGCGGGAACGGGTACGGAAGTCGTCATGACTCAAGCCTATCCCCACGCGTACAATGCGCGGGTACCCAACCAGAAGCCTCACGTCAGGCTCAGAGGAGGAAACCTCATGTCCGGTGGACTTGTCGCACTGCTCGACGATATCGCGACCCTCGCGAAGGTCACGGCCTCATCGATCGACGACGTCGCGGCCAACGCCGTCAAGGCCTCCTCGAAGGCGGTGGGCGTCGTCATCGACGACACCGCGGTGACGCCCCAGTACGTGTCGGGCCTGAGCCCGTCACGCGAGCTGCCGATCATCGGCAAGATCGCACGCGGTTCCCTCATCAACAAGCTGTTCATCATCTTGCCGATCGCGCTCCTGCTCACCTGGCTGGCCCCGCATGTTCTGCCATTTCTGCTGATCGTGGGCGGTGCGTACCTGTGCTTCGAGGGCGGGGAGAAGGTCCTCGAGAAGCTCGGCTGGCTGCCCGGCCACCACGAGGAGCACGACGAGGGTGGCGCCACCTCCAGCGAGGAACTCGAGAAGGGCATCGTCGCCTCCGCGACCCGCACCGACCTGATCCTCAGCGCCGAAATCATGCTCGTGTCGATGGCCGGCCTGGGGGGCGAGACCGGCATCATGCGCGTCGCCATCCTCATCGCAGTCGCCTTCTTCATGACGTTCTTCGTGTACGGCCTCGTCGCTCTGCTGGTCAAGGCCGACGATTTCGGCCTCCACCTTGCCAAGGATGCCATCAAGCCCGAGGACAACCGCCCCGGCCCCGTCGACAACGTCGGCCGCACGATCGTGCGCGTCATGCCGCATATCTTCAACGTGATCGGCGTCGTCGGCACGGTCGCGATGCTGTGGGTCGGCGGCCACCTGGTCATCGAGAACCTCTCCGCGGTCGGCGTCCCCGTCTTCCACCACATCCTCGAGGTCGCTGAGCACGCGGTGTCCGCCGCGGGCGGTTTCGTGACCTGGCTGGTTGAGACTCTCCTGTCCGGCGTCTTCGGCGTCATCCTGGGTGCCGTTATCGCGTGGATCGTCGTCGGCGCTTCCGCCTTCGTGCGTCGGGCGCGCACGAAGGCCTGATCTACTGTCGTTTCACGAGGCCGGGGCGTGGTTGCGAGACCCAGCCCCGGCCTCGTCGTTGCTCGCACTGTGCGAAAGGTGACACATAACCCCTACGCAAGGTGGGACTTAAGCACTACCCTTGGAGTCAACAGACAAACGACGACGACGCCCAGGAGGAGCATCATGACCGTCTACACCCTGCCCGAACTTCCCTACGATTACGCCGCTCTCGAGCCCCATATCTCCGGCCGCATCATGGAGCTGCACCACTCCAAGCACCACGCCAACTACGTGGCCGGCGCGAACGCCGCCCTCGAGAAGCTGGCCGCCGCCCGCGAGTCCGGCGACTTCGCCGCGATCAACCTGTGGGAGAAGAACCTGGCCTTCAACCTGGGCGGTCACACCAACCACTCCATCTTCTGGACCAACATGACCGGCGAGGGCGCCTCGCGCCCCGAGGGTGAGCTCGGCGCCGCCATCGACGAGTTCTTCGGCTCGTTTGAGTCCTTCCAGGCTCAGTTCGCCGCCGCTGCCCTGGGCCTGCAGGGTTCCGGCTGGGCCGTCCTCGCGTGGGACACCGTCGGCAAGCGCCTCGTGACCTACCAGATGACCGACCAGCAGGGCAACATCCCGGTCGCGACCGTTCCGCTGCTCATGATCGACATGTGGGAGCACGCCTTCTACCTGGATTACCTCAACGTCAAGGCCGACTACGTCAAGGCCTGGTGGAACCTGGTGAACTGGGAGAACGTCGCCTCCCGCTTCCAGGCCGCCCGCCTGTCCTCCGGCCTGGTCAACGCCCACTCCGCGCTGTCCGACCTGGGCACCCACGCCGTCGACACCGTCAAGGGCTGGTGGAAGAACTGAGCGTTCGCGCCTGATTCGACCGCGGCCGTTGTTGCCGAGCTGAGGCTCGGGCGCTGAGTTTCTGGCGCTGACTTTTCGGCGCTGACGGCACGGCCACCGCGCGCAACGAGAGGCGGGATCCTTCGGGGTCCCGCCTCCGTCGTATCCCTGGAGATGTGGCAGCTTCGAAGGGCACGGACAGGCTTCGAGATCGACCACTCCGAGCCGCGGTCTGCCAGCTCACGAAGTATCACCAGGGCACCCAACATCCACGCGCACGTTCAGCCGATGACCTGCACCCGGGCAGCCCCGCCCACGTGCATGTTCAGAGGTTGACGTGCGAACAACACTCCACGACAGGCACCGTTGTGCCCAAAACGCAGACCACCTCGCCCACAACACCCCGTTTTCAGCCTATTTCGCCGAGGTGGTCTGCACTTTGGGCACCACACCACCTCAAACCGTGATCTCACTGTCGCCAAACGGGGGAATTGCACTACATGAGGGTTCGACACGCCGACGATACGCCGCCAGAGGGCTTCATGTAGCGCAAAACTCCCATCACTGCCGCCATGAAGGGCGCTGCACGACCGCAGAACCAGGGTCAGCTACACAACTCGGGGCCCGACCGAGGTGCACATGGGCACAGACGACACCACCTCCAGCCAAATTTCGCATGCAATTCGATTGGGTGAAGTTTCAACAACGTCCGAAAACGTTGGAATTCCAATGCTATTAATTAAAGGTTTAAAAGAGCTGTGAGGGAATTGCATGCGAAATTGGGTGCGGGCTCGCCAATGAGGGTGCAATGGCCCGGATATGAAGTGAGTCAGGCTGCGACACCCGCGGGCGGTGGCGGGGTCTGGTCGCGGTGCCGGTGGGCGGTGGCGGGCCCTGGCCACGCAACACACCGCCCCCGACCGATTGGAGGCCGCCGCGAGGCCTGCGGGGCCTGGCCGGGCTTCGAGACGACGCGCCGAGCGAAGCTCGCGGCGCGGACGGCGAGCGGGCGGGCAGGCCGCGCGGCGGCCGGAGATCTGTCGGGGCAACAAGCCCCCCCACACGCCACGGAGGCATAACAAAACCGCCCGGCCCCATTGGGGCCGGGCGGCAGTGGCGGTAGCGCTGGGATTTGAACCCAGGGTGGCTGTGACACCACACAGCATTTCGAGTGCTGCACCTTCGGCCGCTCGGACACGCTACCTTACCCGGATACTCTACTACACCCTCCCCCCCGCGCGCGCAAATCGACCGGGCGCCCTGGGAGCAGGGCCACACCGCAGCCTGAAAGCAGGGCCACGCAGCCGTCCAGAAGACGGGCCGCACCACAACCGACAACCAGAGCCACACAGCCGCGCGATCACACGGCAGCACACGAAACGGGCACGACCTCGACATTCAGAACGGTTGAAAACGAGATTAAGTAACCGCATAGGATTCACGCCCACTCATAAATGCACTACTCTTGCAGGGTATCTATTCAAGGCAGCGAAAGGATTTTTCGTGTCTGCGCCAAACGCGACGAAGCAAACGTCGCTCAAAGAACTGACCCTCCGCGGCATCATCCTCGGCGGCATTATTACGCTGCTGTTCACGGCCGCGAACGTCTACCTGGGTCTGAAGGTCGGCCTGACGTTTGCAACGTCGATTCCGGCAGCCGTCATCTCGATGGCGGTTCTGCGCTTCTGGGGCGACCACACGGTCCAGGAGAACAACATCGTCCAGACCATCGCCTCGGCGGCCGGCACCCTGTCGGCGGTCATCTTCGTCCTCCCCGGCCTCGTGATTGTCGGCTGGTGGAGCGGCTTCCCCTACTGGGAGACCATGTTTGTGTGTGCGGTCGGCGGTGCGCTGGGCGTCATGTACTCGATCCCCCCTGCGCCGCGCGCTCGTGACCGGCTCGGACCTGCCTTACCCGGAGGGCGTGGCAGGCGCTGAGATCCTGAAGGTCGGCGACGCTCAGGATGCGGGCGAGGACAACAAGCGCGGCCTCCTGGCAATCACCTGGGGCGCACTGGCCTCGGCCGTGATGGCGCTTCTGGGCTACATGAAGGTTGTTGCCTCCGAGGTTGGCACGGCCTTCAAGATCGGCTCAACGGGCACGATGATTTCCACCTCCCTGTCTCTCGCCCTGATCGGCGTGGGCCACCTGGTCGGCATGACGGTCGGCATCGCGATGCTGATCGGCATGGTCACCTCCTACGGCGTTCTGCTGCCCCTGTACGCGAACGGCCAGCTGGACGGTGCCGAGGACCTGACCTCGGCCCTGTCCACGGTGTTCAAGTCGGACGTGCGCTTCATTGGCGCGGGCGTCATGGCGGTCGCCGCCATCTGGACGCTCATCAAGATCATGGGTCCGATCGCCCGCGGCATGTCCGAGTCGCTGCGCGCCTCGCGCGGCGCCAAGGAGGACGGCGCTCAGATCGACCGCACCGAGCAGGACATCCCCGGCAAGTGGGTTATCGTCTCCATCTTCGTGGCCATGGTTCCGATCGCCGGCCTGCTGTGGTGGTTCATGCGCGGCACGCAGATCGAGCACAATACGGCCGTTCTGATCGCCATTTCGGTCCTCTTCATTCTGCTCGCTGGCCTGTTGGTCGCGGCGGTCTGCGGTTACATGGCCGGCCTGATCGGCTCGTCAAACTCGCCGGTGTCCGGCGTCGGCCTGCTGGTCGTCGTCATCACGGCGGTCGTCATCCTGGCGGTGCACGGCCACGGCTCGACCACGGAAGAAAACACGGCACTCATCGCCTACACGCTGTTCACCTCGGCCATCGTCTTCTGCATCGCGACGATCGCGAACGATAACCTGCAGGACCTCAAGACGGGCCAGCTGGTGGGCGCGACCCCGTGGAAGCAGCAGGTCGCCCTGGTCATCGGTGTCGTCTTCGGCGCGCTGATCATTCCCCCGGTCCTGGAGCTCATGCAGAACTCCTTCGGCTTCCAGGGTGCGCCCGGCGCTGGCCCGGACGCGCTGGCGGCCCCGCAGGCTTCGCTGATTTCCTCGCTCGCCAAGGGCGTGCTCGGCGGCGGCATTGACTGGAAGCTCCTGGGCATCGGCGCCGCGATCGGCGTTGTCGTCATCATCATTGACGAGGTCCTGCGCCGCGCGTCGAAGGGCAAGCTTGCCCTGCCTCCGCTGGCTGTCGGCATGGGCATTTACCTGCCCGCCTCCCTGACGGTCCTGATCCCGATCGGTGCGCTCGTTGGCTTCCTGTACAACAGGTGGGCTGACAAGCAGGCGGATGTGGAGCGCGCGAAGCGCTTCGGCACGCTGGCTGCGACCGGCCTGATCGTGGGCGAGTCCCTGTTCGGCGTCGTCTACGCGGGCATCGCGGGCGCGACGGGCTCGGAGTCGCCGCTGGCGCTGCCGTTCATCGGTGATGGCTTCACGCCGTTCGCGAACGTGCTGGGCCTGGTGTTCTTCGCGGGTGCGACGTGGCTGCTCTACGGTTTCGCCCGTAAGATCACGCGCGACTCGGATCGCGAGTCCGCCGCGAAGTAAGCGCACGGCGCACGCACGAGGGGCACGTCCCCGATCCACACAACCCCGGCCTCGTTCCCGCTCTCAGGGACGAGGCCGGGGTTTGTTATACCCAAACCGGACCTCCCCGGAACGGTAATTTTGCCCATCCGCGTGACCATAAATCCCAGAATGTGGTCACCATCCCACTTGTCGCCCGTAGAAATTCTGCATGTCAAGGCACATTTGCCCACGTTTCAGAAACATTGCCATTTCATGACTAATGATTAAATGGTACTTTAATTACATGAAATACATCCCGGAACCAGACGTTGCATGGCTGCGGGACCCGGGGGCGTCGGTGAACCGCCTGACGGTGCACTCGACGTGGAGGTCGCGCAGGCCGCTTCAAATGCTTTCCAGCACCTGGCAGGTCACGGGTGTGTCGGGCACTCCCGCCGAGTTGATCAAGCGCACTCCCCTTCAGCGTGATTTCGAGGCGACGTCGGTGCCCGGCGTGCTGGAGATGGACGGCGCATGGGTGCGCCGAGAGGAAGAGGCCCGCAGGCTGGACGAGGAGGGGGGGCCCGGACCGGGTGCGCGCCTCGATCCTGCGCCGTGAGTGCATCCTTGACGCGCCCCTCAAGGACGCGGCAGAGCGCGGCTGGACCATGACGCTGACCTTCGGTGGTTTCACGGGTCCCCTATACGCGTGGGTCGACGGAACGTTCGTGGGCTTTTGCGCGGACGGTTTCATCCCCACCGCCTTCGATGTGACGGACGCGCTGCAGCCGACGCACACCCACGCGATCGCCGTGCTTCTCATGGATTCTCCGGCGTGCTGCCACGGCCTGTTCCGCGAGGTGTCCCTGGAGGCGCGCCCAGCCGCGCACATCGTCGACCTGATCCCCCAGGCCTCGCACGATGGCAGGAATGGGAGCCTGCGACTGCGCATCGAGGCCTCGGCGGAGTCGAACAACTCGAGCGTGCGCGCAGCACTGCTCGGTGAAGCAGAGCAGCAGGAGATATGGTCCGCGAGCGCGCCCGCCGGCGAGGTGCTGGAGGCGAGCGGCTTGGACGTGCTTCCGTGGAGTGCGGAGGAGCCTGCCTTGTACGCGCTCGTCGTGACGGTGAGCGATGATGAGGCGGGCACGCAAGACACGGTTGCCTTGCATGTTGGCTTCCGCGACTTGGCAGCCGCGCCGCAGGGGATCCGCCTGGGCGGGCGCTCTCTGGTGTTGCAAGGGGTGCGCCGCAACGAGTGCGACGGGCGCACCGGGCTCGCGGTGGGCATGCAGGACATGCTCGATGACATCGTGTGGTGTAAGCGCCACGGAGTGAACACTGTTGTGATCGAGCAGGGGCCCGCGCACGCGTGCTTCTACGAATTGGCGGACCTGTACGGCCTGTACATCATCGACCGCGCATCGACGTTGTACGAGTCCGGCCCTGCGCGCGACGAGGCGATCGAGGCGGCGATCCGCAGGGATCGGGCGCACCCGAGCGTCATTGCGTGGAACGTGGGCGAGGAGGACGAGGAGATCCGCGCCGCCCGCGCGCTGGATCCGACACGCCCGGAATACACGGGCGACGACTTCCCGAACCTGACCGAGGTGCGCGCCGAGGAGCTGCACTACATGCCTGTCTCCGTTGCTCCCTCGTATTCGGGGGTGACGGTGCGTAACCACATGACGTTTACGTCGACGGCCGACCTGGAGTTCCTGTGTCGGGTGATCGAGGATGGGCAACCGACCTGGGAGTTCCCGGCGTTCCTGGACGTCGCGCCCGGCGAGACGGGGTTCCTCCCGGTGGCTTGGCCGGCCTCGGGCATGCGCGAGGTGTCGGTGCGCCTGTCGTATGGGACAGGCTGGGCGCCGGCCGGGTTTGAGATCGGGCGCGGGGTCATGACCGCGCCTTAGACGAGGCCGGGGACAGCGCGCACGAGGGGTGCGCACGAGGGGGACGGAGCCTGCGAGCTCCGTCCCCCTCGGTGTCACGGCTGGGTCAGCGGAAGGCCGCCCGCCTGCTCGGAATGGTCGGCATACCGAGCATGACCGAGCTGGATCCTCCGCATGACGCCGGTTCTTCGGCATCCACGAGCTGCAAGATGTCACCGTCGCGCGCCTGCGGGTCCTGCAGGGCGGTGGCCAGCATGAGCTTGATGCGGTTGAGCTGGTTGACCTCGGAGGCACCCGGGTCGTAGTCGACGGCCACGATGTTGGCCTGCGGGTAGCGGGTGCGCAGCGCGCGGAACATGCCCTTGCCGACGACGTGGTTAGGCAGGCATGCAAACGGCTGGGCGCAGATGATGTTCGGGCATCCGTGTTCGATCATGTCGACCATTTCGGCGGTCAGGTACCAGCCTTCGCCGGCCTGGTTGCCCAGACGGGCGATGTCCTGGGAGCGCTCGATCATCTCTTCGATGGGCCGGTGCGTCTCGAACTTGCCGTTCGTCGCCGCAAACGCGCGGTGCACGGGCTTCTCGTACTTCTTGAGCGCCCACAGCACAATCGGCATGATGTAGCGCTGCTTGCCCTCGATGCCCAGGTTCTCCTTGTCCCAGGCGGCGGTGGCGACGGAGTTGTGGAAGAACTGCATGAGGCCGGGCAGTTCGGCCTCGCAGCCCTCCGCCTCGATGACGTCGACGGCATGGTTGTTGGCGTCGGGGTGGAACTTCACGAGGATTTCGCCGACCAGGCCGACGCGCGGCTTGCGCGCAATGTCGCGCAGGGGCAGGGCGTCGAAGGCGCGCACGCACTCGCGGATGATCTTTCCGTAGGAGACGCGTCCGCCCAGGGCCGCCACGCGTCCCGAGGTGATCCACTCCTGGACGTAGCCGTCCCACGTGCGGTACAGGTCCATCGCGGAGCCGGGGGTGGCCTCGTAGGGGCGCACGCGCAGCAGCATCGACTGGATGGCGTCGCCGATGACGAAGGCCTGAATGGCCTTGTGGAGGTGGGCAACGCCCAGGTGGAAGCCGGGGTTGTCCTCGATACCTTGGACGGACAGTGCGATGACCGGCACCTGCGGGTATCCGGCGTCGCGCAGGCCCTTACGTAGGAGGGCCGCGTAGTTGCTGGCGCGGCACATGCCGCCCGTCTGCGTGATGCCGACGGCGGTACGGTCGGGGTCGGCGCGCCCGGAGATGAACTCGTCGAGAAGCTGGCCGATAACGACGATCGCCGGGTAGCACGAGTCGTTGTTGACGTATTTCAGGCCAACCTCCATGGAGGTGCGGCTCGTGTGCTCAAGCACGCGCACCTTCAGGCCCGCGCTCGCGAACAGCGGGGTGAGGAAGCGGAAGTGGATCGGGGACATCTGGGGGGCGAGGATCTCGTATCCGGCCTCGCGCATCTCCTCGGTGAAGACGGCGCGAGGCTGGATGTGCCCGGCCTCCTCCTCGCGGGCGGCATCGCCCGAGGGATCGCGCAGGGTGGCGGTGTCGACGGAACCCGACACCAGGCCCACGGACGAGGCGGGGGCAAGTTCCGCTCGGTCCGCGCCGTTCTCGCCGTCCCCGGCCCCAGCCTCGTCGATTGTCGAGGCGAGGGAGGCGCGCTCAGTGATCGCCGCATCGAGGGAGCGCAGGCGGATCTTCGCGGCGCCAAGGTTGGAGACCTCGTCGATCTTAAGGACGGTGTGCACGTCGCCGCGGCCTTCGAGGATCTCCTGAACCTGGTCGGCGGTGATCGCGTCGACGCCGCAGCCAAAGGAGTTGAGCTGGACCATCTCGAGGTCGGGCTCGTCGCCGACGCGGGCGGCAGCCTCGTAGAGGCGCGAGTGGTAGGACCACTGGTCGAGGACGCGCAGGGGACGCTCGAGGCGCGCGTCCACGATGGAGTCCTCGGTGAGGACTGCCATGCCCAGGCCCACGATAACCTCGGGGATGCCGTGGTTGATCTCGGGGTCGAGGTGGTAGGGGCGGCCCGCCAGCACGATGCCTCGCACGCCATGCTCGCGCATCCACTCGATGGTTTCGACGCCCTTCGCGCGAATCTCGGCCTTGACGGCGGCGTCTTCCTCCCACGCCTTGTCGAGGGCGGCCTTCATCTCCTCGACCGGGATGTCGTAGCCGTATTCCTTGAAGGTCTTGGACAGGTGGGCGGGCAGGTAGTCGCGGTTGCCGAAGTTGACGAAGGGGCTGATGAACTGCGTGCCCGGCTCCAAGAGGCGCTCCATGTTGTTGCGGATGACCTCGGGGTAGGTCGCCACGATGGGGCAGTTGAAGGAGTTTTCGGACTCGGTGAGCTTCTGCTCGAAGTCGACGCAGGGGTAGAAGATCGTCGTAATACCCTTGTCCAGCAGGGACTCGATGTGCCCGTGAACGAGCTTGGCCGGGTAGCACACGTTCTCCGAGGGGATGGACTCCATGCCGGTCTCGAAGAGGTCGTGGTTAGAGCGGCCCGAGATCATGACGCGGAAGCCCAGAGCGGTGAGCATCGTGAACCAGAACGGGTAGTTCTCGTACATGCCGAGCACGCGCGGGATGCCGATGTCGCCGCGGAACGCCTTTCTCGGTGAGGCGGCGGTATCCGAAGATCCGCTTGTACTTCCAGTCGTAGAGGTTGGGCAGGTCCGACTTCTTGGGGACGCGCTCCAGGGAGGCGCCGCGCTCGCAGCGGTTGCCCGACACGTGGCGCTCGCCGTTGGAGAACGTCGAGATGGTCATCTGGCAGTGGTTTTGGCACAGGCGGCAGGTCTTGCGCGTGGTGTCGACACTGAAGCCTTCCAGGGCCTCGATCGTCGCGAGGGACGAGGTCCCCTCCCCCGTGTCGTGCATGCGCGCGGTCAGGGCCGCGCCGTACGCGCCCATCAGGCCCGCGATGTCGGGGCGCACGACCTCGCGGCCGGTGAGCAGCTCGAAGGCGCGCAGGACCGAGTCGTTGAGGAAGGTGCCGCCCTGGACGACGACGCGCTCGCCCAGGTCCGAGGGCTCCTTGAGCTTGATGACCTTGTAAAGGGCGTTGCGCACGACGGAGTAGGACAGCCCGGCGCTGATGTCGCGCACGTCTGCGCCTTCCTTCTGTGCCTGCTTGACGGAGGAGTTCATGAACACCGTGCAGCGGGTGCCCAGGTCCACGGGGGATTCGGATTCCATGGCCATGCGGGCGAAGGAGCGCACGTCGGTGCCCATCGTCTGCGCGAAGGTCTGCAGGAAGGATCCGCAGCCCGAGGAGCAGGCCTCGTTGACGGAGATGGAGTCCACCGCGTGGTCGCGGATGCGCAGGTACTTCATGTCCTGGCCGCCGATGTCGATGACGGAGGTGACGCCGGGGCAGATGAACTCGGCGGCGCGGTAGTGCGCCATCGTCTCGATCTCGCCCTCGTCCATGGTGAGGGCGGACTTGACGAGGCCCTCGCCGTAGCCGGTCGCGCACGAGCGGCCGATCTCGCAGCCCTCGGGCAGCGCGCCTCGCACCGCGCGCACGATGTCGACGGCCGCGGCCACGGGGTCACCCTCGTTGGAGGCGTAGTGGGTGAAGACGATGCGGTCCTGGGAGTCGATGACGACGGCCTTGATCGTCGTGGAGCCAGCGTCGATACCGAGCCAGCAGCGGCCTTCAGCCTCGTCGAGGCTGGCCTTGGGGATGACGTCGAGGCTGTGGCGGGCCATGAACTCCTCGCGGTCCTCGGGGGTGGCGAAGAGGGGGTCCATGCGCGGGGACTCGACCTGCACGGGGCGGCGGCGAGGCGCTCCATGAGGGTCGTGAGCTTGTCGCCGCGGGCGTCGACTGGGGTGGCGCCCGATTCCTCAGCCTGGCGCGCCTTCTTGGCGGCCTCCTTCTCGGCGAGGAGGGCCGCGCCGATCGCGACGTACAGCTGGGCGTCGTCGGGGGTGACGAAAGAGTCGGCCTTGGGCAGGAGGGCCTTGTAGGCATCGCGCAGGGCGGGCAGGAAGTGCAGGGGGCCGCCGAGGAACATGACGGTTCCGCGGATCGGGCGCCCGCACGCCAGGCCGGCGATGGTCTGGGTGGCGACGGCGTTGAAGATGGAGGCGGCCAGGTCCTCGTGGGCGGCGCCCTGGTTGATGAGGGGCTGGATGTCGGACTTGGCGAAGACGCCGCAGCGCGAGGCGATCGGGTAGAGCTGGGTATGGCGGGTCGCCATCTCGCCCAGGCCCGCCGCGTCCGTGTGCAGCAGGGTCGCCATCTGGTCAATGAACGCGCCGGTGCCGCCCGCGCAGGTGCCGTTCATGCGCTGCTCGGGGGTGGGGTGCAGGTAGGTGAGCTTGGCGTCCTCGCCGCCCAGCTCGATGACAACGTCGACCTCGGGGTGGAGGCGCTGGGTGGCCTCGGTGCCGGCGATGACCTCCTGGACGAAGGGGATACCCATGGCGCGGGCGGTCGTTAGGCCGCCGGAGCCGGTGATGGCCGCGTGGACACGGGCGCCGGGCAGGGCGCGCTCGACGTCGGCGAGGAGGGCCCCCAGGGATGCGCGCACGTCTGCGTTGTGCCGACGGTAGTCGGAGAAAAGACGGCGATTCCCATCCAAAACGACGGCCTTGACCGTGGTGGAGCCGACATCGATGCCGAGCTGATAGGGGCGCTTTGCCTCGCGAAGACCCTGTGTTGTCATGAGGTACCTCCTGGGTTCTCATCACAACTTAGGAAACCCCTCACGCAGAGTCAAAGCTGTCCACCGACTGCTGGTACGCGGCGATTAAAACCGCAGAATAACCGCGAAAATAGGCTGTGTTCCGCATTTTGGGGGTGCGGATCCCGCTCATGCGAAAAACAAGAATTACAACATATGAAGCGTGACAAAATTCGACCGGGGAGACGGTAGGAGCGCCGCCCACAACGGGCAGCCCTACCCCACTCAATGTCGCACGTAATTTGGCTACCCTCACTTTTCTAAGGGCCCTAGAATTCCGCAGAATACCAACGTTCCCATTTCAATTTCTGAAAGGTTTACATAGGAATTACGTGCGACATTTGGGGGAGGGAAACGATCAGGCGGCAGGAACGAGGATCGCTCGGACCTGAGTGGCCTTGACGCTCACCCACAGGCTCTCGCCGACGCCAAGGCCCAGGTCGGACCAGGCGGCGGCGGTGACGCGAGCGGTCACCGACACGTCCTCCGCGAGCGCCACGCGCACGCTCACGAGGGAGCCGTCGACGTCGATCCCCCTCGACGATGCCGGGCAGGACGGACCGCGGCGAGGCATGGGCTTCCTCGCGGGACAGTGCCACGGACTCGGGAGCGAAGGTAAGGGCGACGCGTGCCGACTCCTCGCCAGGGCAAACGCTGTCGGAAGCCGCCCACAGCGCCCCCTCGCCGACGCGCACGCCAACCATGCCGGGGCGCGCCACAGGAGGCCCACTCACGATGTTGAGCCCGGCCAATCGGGCCGCAAACACCGACGCAGGCGAGGCGAGCACGCGGGCGGGTTCGCCCTCCTCAACGATGCGCCCCTCCCCCATGACGATCATGTGGGAGGCGAGGGAGAGCACCTCGGCGATGTCGTGGGAGACCAGCAGGGTCGTGATGCCGGCGCCCGCCAGGCGCTCGCGCAGGACGGCGGAGACCTGGGCGGTGGCCTCGACGTCGAGGGCAGCCGTGGGCTCGTCGAGGACGAGGACTTCGGGGCGGAAAACGAGGGCGCGTGCAATCGCGACGCGGGCCGCCTGGCCGCCCGACAGGTCGGAGGCGCACTTGTTCGCGAGGTCGGCGATCCCCACGGCTCGCAGCTGTTCGAGGGCGGCGGCCCGAGCCTCGGCGCGCCCCACCCCGCGCACGCGCAGGGGGAAGGCGACGTTGGCAGCCACGCTCATGTGGGTGAAGATGCGAGGTGCCTGGGAGACCATGGCGACGCCGCGTCGGCGCGCGGGCACGAACGTGGCGGCATCGTCGACGACGCGCTCGCCGATGCTCACGGCCCCACTATCCACGCGCAGAGTCCCGGCGATCACCTGGGCGAGGGTGGACTTTCCGGCGCCGTTGTGGCCGACGACGGCGGTGACGAGGCCGGGGCGCAGCAACGCGTCCACGTCCCAGCCGCGCGCGTCCACCGTTCCGGCGACGCGCACGGCCGCGCCCTCGCCCGCCTGGCCCTCGAGCGCGGAGGGGGCCTCGGAGGAGCGAGCGCACGAATCAGCGGAAGCGGAGGCCAGCCCGTGCCTCGTCGATCGAAGGAGAGAGGCGAGCCGTCCCCACGGGGTTTCCGTGAGCGCGACGACGAGGGCGGCGACGCCGAGAAGGACGACACCGAGCGCGAGGGCCAGGTCCGCGTCGGATTCGCGGGCCAGGTAGATCTGGAGGGGCATCGTGCGGGTCACGCCCTGCATGGACCCCGCGAAGGTGAGGGTCGCGCCAAACTCGCCGAGGCAGCGGGCCAGCGCCAGGGCGGCTCCGCGCCCGAGGCCGGGTAGGACCGTGGGCAGGGTGATCTGCCAGAACACACGCGAGGGCGAGGCCCCCAGGGAGGAGGCCATCTCATCGAGTCCCTGCTCGCGGGCGCGCAGCGCGGACTCGAGGGTAACGATGAGGAAGGGCAGGGAGACGAAGACCTGCGCGATGACGACGGCGGTGGTGGTGAAGGCGATGTCGAGGCCGGCGCCGCCAAGGAGCGCGCCGAGGGTCGAGCGCCTGCCGAAGGCCGCGAGCAGCGCGATGCCGGCGACGACGGGAGGCAGCGAGAGCGGCAGGGCGACGAGGATCCTGGCGGCGCGCACACCCCGCCAGGAGCGCGACAGCACGAGGGCCGCGGGGACGCCAAGGACGAGGTCGACGCCGAGGGCGATCAGACACGTGCGCAGCGACAGGCCGAGGGCGTCGCGAGCCTCCGGGGTCGCGAGCGTCGCGCCGAGGGTGGCCCAGTTGACGCGCCCCAGCATGAAGGCCAGGGGCAGGATGAGGAAGCACAGGGCGAGCGCGCCGAGGCCCCCCGCCCAGATGGGCAGGGGGCTGACGGCGGGCGTCCTGCGTGACTTCACGCGTCGATGTTACTTCGCGGCGGGCGTGAAGCCCGCATCTTCGAGGATCTTCTGCCCCTCAGCGGACAGGACCAGGTCGATCCACTTCTGGCCCAGGTCCTTCTTGGTCGAGGCGCTCACGAGGGCGATCGGGTACTTGTTGACGGCCTCGTCGGCGCCCTGGATGGCGACGGTCTCGACGGCGTCGCCTTCGGCCAGGGCGTCCGTCTTATAGACGATGCCAGCGTCGGCCTGGCCGGAGGAAACCTTGCCGCGCACGTCGGTGACCGCCTGCTCCTCGGAGACGGGGTTCAGGGGCACGCCGAGCTTTTCGGTGAGGGTCTTGGTGAGCTTGCCGCAGGGGACCTCGGGCGCGCAGACGACCAGCTTGACGCCGTCGAGCGAGGAGTCGAGGCCGGTCACGCCCGCCGGGTTGCCGGGCGTCGTGATGAGGGTGAGGGTGTTGGTGACGAAGATGGTCTGCGCGTCGACCTGGGAGGCGTCGGCGACCTTCTTCATGGTGGATTCGTTGGCGGTGGCCAAGACATCGACGTCGGCGCCCTCGCCGAGCTGGGTCACGAGGTCCTGGGAGCCGGCGAAGTTGAAGCGCACGTCCACTCCGGGGTTAGCTTCCTCGAAGATCTCTTCGAGCTCACCGAAGGTCTCGGTGAGGGAGGCGGCGGCGTAGACGTTGAGGACGGTGGTCTCGGCGGGCTGCGTCGCTTCGGCCGAGGCCGTGGAGTCGGCGGGGGTGGAGCCGCCCGCGCAGGCTGCGAGTGCCAGGGCGGCGGCGCCGATGGCGGGGAGGATGCGAAGGTAACGCACGCGAATCTCCTTTTGAGAGGGAAGAGAACGCATTAAATCTAACAACCCGAGATGCGGACGCGCAACGATTCGCTCACGCTCATCCAAATCGTTACTTTTGCGTTTAATTTCGGGGAAATATGCACACGCATTTAACTTGCCTAGACCCATCATAAAACGGGTTATGCTGCCATGTGCACGCTGTCTCGACCACTTCTCAACAAGCACCGACGCCCACAGCCTTCTTTTCCCTCGGTCCACGCACACACAAAATCGCCTTGCGACCACGCTCAGCTCCCAGGCCCACCCCCACAGCAGGAAGGGACTAGGATCACACTTATACACATTCGCCACCGGAGGACACCATGCCCAAGCCTGTCGACTACGACCTCAGCCAGATCAGCGCCCACGTCATCACCTATTCGGACCGCATCCAGCGCGGCACGAAGGAGGATCGGGCGACCCCCGCCTGCACGGCAGCACTGGCCGAGGCCGGCCTCGGCCCCGTGACGGTCGCGGCGATCCCCGAGAGCGCGGACATCCTCGAGACGGAGATCCGCGACGCGCTCGAGGCCGGCGCCCGCTTCATCCTGGTCCTGGGCGGCTCGGGTTTCGGCGTGGGCAACTACGCGCCCGAGGTTGTCCGCTCGATCGTCGAGGTCGAGATCCCCGGCATCGCCGAGCAGATCCGCGCCCACGGTCTCACCAACACTCCGCTGTCGGGTCTATCCCGCGAGGTCGTCGGTGTGACGGCGCGCGACTCCTCGGGCGCGCTCATCATCTCTTCTCCAGGCTCGCGCGGCGGAGCGCTCGACACCCTCGAGGTGGTCACGCCCCTGCTCACCGCGATCTTCCACCAGCTCGACGAGCAGCGCTAACCCCCTCCCCGTCCCCTGGCTTGGCAGATTCTAGGGGTGGTTGCAACACGTGTTATGCCCTGAGCAGCAGCTCAAGTCGCTGCTTGGGTGTATCCCAGTTTAGCGTTTTGCGTGGACGGTCGTTGAGTTGGTCGGCGATGGCGTCCAGGTCTGCTTCGGTCAGGAGTGACAGATCGGTTCCTTTGGGCATGTATTGGCGCAGGAGCCCGTTTGTGTTCTCGTTGGTGCCGCGTTGCCAGGGTGAGTGTGGGTCACAGAAGTACACGTCAAGGCCCAGCTGTGAACCGATCTTGCGGTGTTGGGCCAGCTCGCTTCCCTGGTCCCAGGTCAGTGACAGGCGCAAGGAATGGGGCACGTCTGCGAGCTTGTCGATAATGGCATCTTGGACTTCAGTAGCTGTATGTCCATTGGGCAAGTAGAGCAGCAGCGTGTACCGGGTCGAGCGTTCCACGAGCGTACCGACCGCGGATTGTCCTTTGGCTCCGATGATCAAGTCGCCTTCCCAGTGGCCAGGGAGCGCCCGGTCTTCCACACTGGCGGGCCGTTCGCTGATCATCACCATGGGGTCCTTGAATCGTGGTCGTACCTGGCGAGAGTATGCGGCTGGGCGCCTGCGAGCGCGTCCTTGGCGCATGAGGGAAGCGATCTCTTTGCGGAGTGTGCCTTTGGCTTGGACGAAGATGGACTGGTAGATCGTCTCCACGCACGGGTTCATGCTCTGATTATGCGGGAAACGCATGCGCAAGTATGCGCAAATCTGTTCTGGGCTCCATCTGCGCTGAAGCTTGTCCCAGATGATGCCCCACAAGCGAGGATTGGCGCATTTGCGTGCTTTAGGACGTGTGAGACGTTTGCCTGCTCGCATGTGAGCGATGTAGGGGTTGTAGCACGTGGATGTAATCCCATTGCGTCTGAGCTCCCGGCTCACAGTCGAGGGCGAACGCCCTAACTGTCGAGCGATATCACGAATAGAGAGCCCTTCAACGCGCCATCCGAAGATGAGCATGCGTTCCTTGAGCGACAAGAACCGTTTACTGATCCGATGCGGTTGGCATTTCATGTACAGACGGTACCAATGGGCCTGAGGAGCGATACTGGCTCGCTCACACCGTCCACTTGAGCGAGTCCGGCCATTACGCCAGACCTTGCCTGTCCGCTTCGAGACCCCAACAGCATGAGCTGCCTGCGTGAAGTTCAAACCATCAGCAAGAGCCCGGACATACTCCCGATGCCGAGCCTGACACGCCTCACGACGGGAGGGGTACTCAAACCCCTGAAAAACACGACCAACACCAGCCACAACGAACTCCTTCACCAAGATCCGTTGCAACCACCACTAGAACCTAGACTTCTCCCCTTCCCCCTCTCCCCAGTGTCGCATGCAATTTGGCTTCCCTAAATTATCTTAGGCACCGAGAAAACGTTGAAATGCCAACGCTCCCATTTCAAAACCCAAAAGGTTGACATGGGAATTGCATGCGAAATTGTGGGGGCAGGCTCGCGTGTGGCGGTCTCGCGGGTGGGCCGCCGCCCCCGAACACCAGGAACGAGGCCGCGGCGCCGCCCACCTGCATCGATACGCGACGGGCGGCGCTTAGTGAGGATAATCGCCGAGGCCTCGATTAGGAGGCGTAGCCGACCCAGCGTCCCGACGAAGAGAACGTCGAAGAGCGACCGTCGATCTCCTGCGTGCCGGTGACCATGGCACCTGCTTCATCCATGTAGTACCAAGCACCGTGATCCAGGATCCAGCCGGTTGCCATCGCGCCGCTACCACTCAAGTAGTACCAAGAGCTCCCACCGTTCAGCCAGCCGGTCATCATGGCGCCGGAGGAACTGCTGTAGTACCAGGTGGTCCCGTCCTGGAACCATCCGGTGGCCATCGCGCCGGAGGACGCGAAGTAGTACCATGCACCGTGGTCGTAGAACCACCCGGTCGCCATCGAACCGCTGGAGCTCAGGTAGTACCAAGTACCGCCGCCATTCATCCAGCCGGTGACCATTGCACCCGACGAGTTCAGGTAGTACCAGGAGCCACCAATCTGCTTCCATCCGGTGACCATCGCGCCGGTTTGCTCGTCAAGGTAGTACCAGGAACCCCCATCGGCCATCCATCCAAGCGTGGCACGCCCACCGGTCAGGTAGTACCAGGATCCGTCGATCCAGGTCCAGCCGCTGCCCGAGGGATGCCCTGCGGAATCCAGGTAGTACCACGCTTTTCCGTCATGAATCCAACCGGTCTCCATCGCGCCGGTGGCGTCCATCCAGTACCACTGACCGCCGTCATACACCCAGGTGCTTGCCTCGGCGGAGGGCTTGCCCGCGAAGTAGTACCAGGATCCACTCGCCCCCTTCCACCAGCCGGTCGTGGCCGCGGGGCGCCCGCCCTTGAACCACCAGGCGCGCGGACTTTCTTGGCCGTACTCATGCCCCCAGGAAGCGGCCGAGAAGTCGGAGTAGGAGATGCCAGCAGATGAGAAAGTAGCGATTACCGAGGCGATGCCAGCGCTTCCTACCTCGGACATCGGTGCCCAAAGCACGTCACCGTGAATGACCTTCTCAGTGAGATTATCGGGTGTATAAGACTCCGAACCCGTCTGGATGATCGCGGTGGGATCCAGCGCCTCCATGAAGGGAGGAAAGTTCGAGCTGCGTAGGCCGTGGTGGCCAGCCTTGAGCATGTCGACCTTGCCGACAACCTGAGCAACGCGCGCCTCGAAGCCGTTGTGCTTGCTCCAGTCTGCCTCGGTGTCCATGAGGTCGGCCGCGAGGAAGGTGCTACGCCCGAAGGCACTCACCTTCGCGCCCCACCCCATGAGGTTCGCGTCGGTTGTGCCCTTGACCTTGTAGGTTTCCTCGGGGTCAAAGGGGATCAGCTGGACATCCATGTCACCCAGCTGGACGTGGGTGTTGTAGCCGTCGACCTTCTGCACGAACTGGGCTCCGTAGGTCTTCTGTGCCCACTTAGCAGCATCCACCATGTGGTCGTAGACCCACTGGTTGTCCCACAGACCATCGGGGTTGGTGATCCACTTGTCGGAGTATTCGGGGCTGAAGATGACCTTCGGGCGGAACTTCCTGATGATCTCGTCGGCGTTGTCGATGTGGTCGGAGTGGGCGTGCGTGCCCAGGTAGAACGCGAGGTTCGAGGAGGTGACCCCGTGCTTGGACATGTAACCGAGAACCCGGTCGGTATCCCCCACCCAACCGGGGACCACGCCGGGGCGCAGCGGGTAACGCGGATCCTTGCCGTCGGGGGCACCGACACCCTCGGCACCATCGATCATGGCGAAGACGCCTCGAGACTCGAGCAGGATGGCATCCGCAGAACCCGTCGTCGCGAGGACGTGAACGCGGGTGGGGCCGTCCGTGCCGGGGAAGGTGTAGACCTGCGCGTCGACTCCGTCCTCGCTTTCTTCCTCGGACGAGGCCGTGGCATCGTCGGCGGTTTCAGTTTCCTCCGCGGCCGCAGGAGAGAGCGCGTTGGCTGGGGAGGAAATATCGGAGTTGGAGCTCGACGTATCGAGGTCGGCAGGCTCCATGTCGCCGTGCATGTCCTGGCCACCTGTCGGAGCGGCGGCAGTGGCGGGAGCGAGGGACGCGACGAGAATTCCTGACAGCACTGCCAGACCGAGTCGCTGCCACAGTTGTCCGTGACGAAGATTCATGAGCACGCCTTAGTGGAATAGGTAATCAGATACTTACCGACTAAACCTACACCCAAAGGCGCGTTACCTACAAATCAGTTGCCCAGAAAGCTCTCCCACCAGGCAACATCCTCGGGGGTGTCGATATCCCGGCACACGTCGGCGCTCACGCTCACCCGCTCAACCTCGAGGGCGCGCAACACCCGGCGCACACCCACTCCGCGAACCGACCCGAGGGAGGCCTCGGCCTCGTCAAGGTTGCGGCGCAGCGCACCCGCGCGGTAGACGCCCATGAGGTACTGATCGAAAGGCTCCGGATCGCCGCCGCGCACGATACGCCCATCACTACTCTCACCCAACGCAGGTTCGAGGAGGGCGGGCAGGAAAACACCCACACCGGGAGCGTCGACAGAAACAACCACAACGAGGACATCGTCGCCGACGCTCAGCGCGCGCAAGCCCGCGTCGATACCGGCCAGCGGGCCACCGCTCGGCGGATCCTCAAGGGTACGCAGGACACCATCGGGGACGCGCACACTGGGCGGCACAACAGCCACGCACCCTGCGCCGCACGCCTCCATCAAGACCCCGCACACGCGGTCGATCAAGCGCACGCCACCCAGAATCAGATCCGGCTTGGAGACGCCACCCAAAGCGCTCTCCCCCGCCGCCGCCGACGACGATCGCGGCAACGTCAGCGCGCGGAGCAGACACGGGCCTCAGCCCCAAGGCGCGAAGGTCAGCACGTCGGCGCGCTGCGTCGCCGCGTCCATCATGAGGACGCGCCCAATCAGCGGCTCCCCGAAGCCCACCAGCACCTTGATAGCCTCCGTCGCCATGGCGGTACCCGCCTGACCGACGACAGGTCCCAGCACGCCCACCTTCGGCGAGGCCGGCGTCGTCCCGGGGGCAGGCTTGACCGGGTGCAGGCTCCGCAGCGTCAACGACGGCACGGGGGCCGGGCGCCGCAGACCAGAAGACGCTCACCTGGAAAGCCATCGACACGACCGTGCCCCACACGAGCGGCACGCCGGAATCCGCGCAGTAGTCCGCGACCAGGTACTTCGCATCAAAGTTATCCGTGCACTCCACGATGAGGTCCCACTCGCGACCATGCTCATCCAGCCACTCGCGGGTCACATGCCCATAGCGCTCAAAATGCACCAAGGAGTTCAGTCCGCTGAGATGACGCACAGCGGAATCCGGCTTCGGAACGCCCACGTCGCTCTCGCCGTGGAGAAGCTGACGCTGCAGGTTCGACACCTCGACCACATCAGAATCGCAGATACCAATCGTGCCAATGCCCGCCGCCGTCAGGTACAGGAGAACGGGAGAGCCGAGGCCGCCCGCACCCACCACGAGCACGCGCGCGGCTGCCAGGCGCGCCTGACCGGCCTCGCCAATACCGGACACCAGCCAATTGCGACGGAAACGCTCCAGCGCAGGGTCCCCGGCCTCGTACGGGACGGGCTGATTGATCAGCGGAAGCGCGACGGTGCGCCCCGAAACGGCCACATCGCGGGAAAAAGGATCGCCGATCGTCATCTCACAGACCCGACCAGTTGTGAGAGCCGTCGGTCAATTCCTGCTTCTTCCAGATCGGGAGCTTCGCCTTCACATCCTCGACAATGGCCTCGACCGCGCGGAATGCCTGCGCGCGATGCTCCGCAGCGACGGCGACGACCATCGCGTCCTCGCCGATCTCCAGATGCCCCACGCGGTGCCACGCGACGATGCAATGCACGCCCGGACGATCCTTGAACTCCATGACGATGTCCCGCAGAATCTGCTGCGACGAGGGATGCGAAGAATACTCGATCGCATCCACACTCTCCCCACCGTCATGGTTACGCACAACCCCAATAAAGGACGCCACGGCACCACACGTATCCCGACGTGCGCTATCAATCAGCGCGCCAGTATCCAGCGGCTCATCGGTGATGCCGGTTGCAATCTCAGCTGACATTGGATCCTCCAGGGACGGGAGTGCCTTCCCCCTCATCTTACGCGGGAGCGGCCAGGATTATTTTACAACCCTGACCGCCCCACACAAATGACTAAAAATCTCACCCGCCAGCAAACGGAGGCAGCACGTCGACGCGCGCGCCGGGTGCGAGCTCAGCGTCCAGACGAGCAGAGCGCTCGTTGACCAGGTAGCTCGACACGCCGAGGATTCGCTCCAGCTCAGGGCTCTCTGAGCTGAGCTGATCGATGAGTTCACCCAGGGTCGCGGGGGTCTCATCGGAGGGCAGTTCTCGCACGTACCCACCGGCCGCCTCAGCCGCTCCACCGAAGAAGTGAAGGGTCGTCGACAGCGGCTTCGGATTCGCCTCATCAAGCCGTCGAATATAGACGGTCAGGCGCAGAGGATCGGAAGGATCCGTCTCCAGTGACCAGGTGGCAAATCCGGTCGCCGTCCGCTCGAACACGCGCTCAACGATGCCGCGGCGCAGCTCGAGGGCCAGGTCGTCAGGGGTGCCCGGCTCGGTGAACGGGCAGGCCGTCAGGACGACCGCCATCGGATCAGTGTCGTGCGGAACTGACGCAAAACCCATGGCGTTCATGAACAGGCGCACCTTGCCCAGGTGCGACGCGATGTTGAAGGTGTCGCGCACGGGGCGACGGTTCGCATTGTGGCTGTGATCAGGCACCGCCATCGTCTCGAGGGCGGCGTCCGCCCAGCGCGAGCCGATCTCACGCACGGAAGCCGCCGGGTCGGCCGCGTCAACGCGCAGCCAGGCCAGCAGCGACGACGTGAGCTGGTGCAGCATCTGCGCCGCAAACGAGGGGTCCGCCGGGGTCATCGTCGAATAGCCCAGCGCGGGGCGGCCACGGCCGGACGAGGGGAGCTGCTGTTTTTCGACCAGACCGAGGGCGAACAGGCCCTCAAGGGTCTCGCGCACGCTCGAGACGTGCAAGCCAGCTTCCTGAGCCAACTCCGCCACGGTCACGGGCGTCGCGTGGTGCGAGATGCGTTCCAAGAGCGTGTGCTGTGCAGGGGTCAACGCTGCCATTGCGGCGAGCGTTTCAGCCAGAGGCCGAGAACGGGAGGTGTCATTCATTGATAGTCCTCTCTCTCCCTCATAATCAGCGGAAATACCCTTCATAGGCATCTCCATACGGCATTAAAGCTGTTACGTTACTAACAAAGCGCGCTTTATTCTACCCATCACAGACAGCCACCCGCACGGCCAATACCAGCAGTTGGTCGCATTACGCGGGGTCTATCGCTCTATTCATACAGGCGAGAACGCGGGGACCACGATAAAGACGCGGGGGCGAGCCTGCGCTCGCCCCCGCGTCTGCCGATCACCACGCCACAGGCTCGCCTAGGAGCGAGGGACCGTGGCGGGCACGGCCATCGATCAGTCCGACATACCGCCGCGCGTCATCTGGTGCGTGCGGCGCTCGTCGCGCGACCGGTAAATCACCGGGGGACGCGCCACGTAGCCGACCGGCGCGCTCACCGCGTGCACGAGGCGGGTGAACGGCCAGATGCAGAACAGCAGCAGACCAGCGATGATGTGCAGCTTGAAGCTCAGCGGCACGTCGACCATCAGGTGAGCCTGCGGCTGCAGCGTGAAGATCGAGCGGAACCACACGGAGATCGTCTCGCGGTAGTCGTAGCCCTCGTGACCGCCGAGCACCTGGTTGAGCAGGGTCGCAGCCCCGCCCAGGAGCACCGGGATCGCCAGCATCACGTAGGTAACGATGTCCATGCGGGTCGTCGCCACGCGCACCGACTTGACCACCAGGCGACGGTAGATCAGCAGCGCGAGGCCGAGGATCGTCATGAGACCCGCGATCGAGCCGGGGATCGTCGCCATCAGGTGGTAGACGTGCTGAGGCACGCCGGCCGCCTCGGTCCACGTCTTCGGGATTACGAGGCCCATGACGTGGCCCGCGAACACGAAGAGGACGCCGAAGTGGAACAGCGGCGAGGCTAGGCGCAGGATGGTCGGCTCATTCCACTGCGAGGAACGAGACGTCCAGCCGTACTGGTCGGTCTTGTAGCGCCACGCGAGGCCCACGATGAGGATCGCGAAGGACACGTAGGGCAGGACCACCCACAGGGCAATGTCCAGGAAGGACAGCGACTGCGTCGCAGATGCCGACGCGGCATGCAAAAGTGCGGATTCCATGAACGTTACCGTCCCATCGTTGAATCGGAAGTCGGGAAGGGCGTCGCAGACAGATCGCCCACGCCCACCAGCTCGGTGGGCGGCCCCTGGCTAATGAGCTTACGGAAGCCCTCAATGGTCTTTCGTCCGGCTCGGGCAGCGTCGCGACCAGTGCGTCCAGCAGCGGCGCGTACGGGGAGTCCGCGGCGCGCAGCGCCGTGCGGATCACCTCGATACCCTCGCGGTTGGAACGCAGCAGGCCCTCGGCCGTGCCGGTCTCGTCGAAAGCGGCGAACTCCAGGACCACCGGCAGGTGATCGGGAAGCTCCTCGCGCTCCATCTCGAAACCGGCGCGGCGCAGGATCTCCTTGAAGGCCAGGATGGCCTGGCCGCGTCCGCGGGTGTCGCCGTGCGTGTAGTACGTCAGGCCGAGCGCGCAGCGGCGGCGCTGGTCGAACGTCTCCACGTAGGTGGTCTGCATGGCGCGCAGGCCAGCGGCGCGAGCGTAGCTCACGAACGAGGCCAAGGACGCCGAGGCCGACTCCGGCAGGTCCGCCAGAGCCTCCTCGACCGCGTCCAGCTTGGTCTCGAAGTCATCCCCCGGGTAGTCCAGGAGGACCGAGACCGCCATGCGCACGCCGCGCGCGTCCTGCGGATCCATCTCCGTTTCCGGAGCGGCCGTAGGAATACGCGGAATGCCGACGAAAGTACTCATCGAACGACCTCAAGGGGGAGCATCTGGCGTCCCTCCGGCGACGAGCCACCCATCGGGCGGTTCGACGTGGCGGGGGCCAGGCCGTGGAAGGCCTCGACGTCGTAGGACACCGGGCAGCCCTCGAGTTCCTTGATGCCGCGCGGCATCTCGGGGTGGGCGGTCGGGATGACGAAGCGGTCGTCGTACTTAGCGATCGACAGCAGTCGGTACATCTCCTTGACCTTCTCCGGGGTCATACCCACGGATGCCGGGATCTCCTCGTTCGCCGGGTTGTCGACGAAGACGTCGCGCATGTAGGAGCGCATCGCGGCGAGGCGACGCAGCGCCAGCTCCACGGGAGCCGTGTCTCCGGCCGTGAACAGGCCGGCCAGGTACTCCAGCGGGATACGCATCTGCGAGATGGCGGACAGCAGGACCTTGTGGTCCTCGCCGTCGCTGCCGGACGCGGTCACCTGGTCGACGACCGGGGACAGCGGCGGCACGTACCAGACCATCGGCAGGGTGCGGAACTCGGGGTGCAGCGGCAGGGCGACCTCGTACTCGGTGATGAGCTTCCAGATCGGGGACTGCTGGGCGGCCGTGATCCACGAGTGGGGAACGCCATTGGCCTGGGCCTGGGCGACCACCTGCGGGTCGTTCGGGTCGAGCAGGATCTCGCGCTGGGCGCGGTACAGGTCGCGCTCGTCCTCCTGGGAGGCGGCCCAGGTGACGCGATCCGCGTCGTAGAGCAGCACGCCCATGTAGCGCAGGCGACCCACGCAGGTCTCCGAGCAGATGGTCGGCTGGCCGACCTCGAGGCGCGGGTAGCACAGCGTGCACTTCTCGGCCTTGCCCGTGTTGTGGTTGAAGTAGACCTTCTTGTAGGGGCAGGCGGAGACGCACATGCGCCAGCCGCGGCACTGATCCTGGTCGACGAGGACGATGCCGTCCTCGGAGCGCTTGTACATCGCGCCCGAGGGGCACGCCGACACGCAGGTCGGGTTCAGGCAGTGCTCGCAGATGCGAGGCAGGTAGAACATGTACGCGTCCTCGATGGTCTTGGCGACCTGGAGGTTCATCTGGTGCAGGACGGGGTCCTGATCCAGGGTCTCCATGGATCCACCGAGGTCATCGTCCCAGTTCGGGCCCCACTCGGGCTTGTCGATGTGCTCGCCCGTGATCTTGGACTTCGCGCGGGCCGTCGGGATCGCGCGGGAGTTCGCGGGCGCCTGGAGCAGCTTGTCGTACTCGTACGTCCACGGCTCGTAGTAGTCCTTCATGGTCGGCTGCGTCGGGTTCGCGAAGATCTTCGCGAGCGAGGCGACGCGTCCGCCCTGACGGGGAACGAGGCGGCCCGTGGCGGTGCGCTTCCAGCCGCCCCTTCCACTTCTTCTGGTCCTCCCAGCCGCGGGGTAGCCCACGCCGGGACGGGTTTCGACGTTGTTGAACCAGATGTACTCGGTGCCGTCGCGGTTCGTCCACACCTGCTTACAGGTGACCGAACAGGTGTGGCAGCCGATGCACTTGTCGAGGTTCATCACCATCGCGATCTGAGCCATGACCTTCATCAGAACTGCACCTCCTGGGAGCGGCGGCGGATAACCGTGACCTCGTCGCGGTTATTGCCGGTGGGACCGTAGTAGTTGAACGCGTAGGCGAACTGCGCGTATCCGCCGGCCAGGTGGGTCGGCTTAATGAAGATTCGGGTCAGCGAGTTGTGCGTGCCGCCGCGCTTGCCGGACCCCTCATTCAGCGGGGTGTTGATCTGGCGATCCTGGGCGTGGTGCATGAACACCGTGCCCTCCGGGATGCGGTGGGAGACAACAGCGCGAGCCGACACGGTGCCGTTACGGTTCTTCGCCTCGATCCACTCGTTGTCGCGCACGCCGATCTTCTCGGCGTCCTGCGGGCTCATCCACACCGTCTGGCCACCACGACCCAGCGTCAGCATGTACGGGTTGTCGTAGTACTGGGAGTGGATGGCCCACTTGTTGTGGATCGTCAGGTAGCGCACCGCCACCTCGGCCTGACCCGGCTGACCGGGACGGTGGTCGCCGACGGGGCGCTCACCGTAGATGTGCGCCAGGTCGAGCGGGGGACGGAAGATCGGCAGGGACTCGCCCATGTCCATCATCCAGTCGTGGTCGACGTAGAACTGCGGGCGACCCGTGAGCGTGTGCCACGGCTTGCGGCACTCGACGTTCTGCACGAAGGCACTGTAGCGGCGACCGCCATGCTCGGAACCCGACCACTCGGGGCTGGTGATGACGCTGCGCGGCTGCAGGACGGTGTCCTCGTAGGTGATCTTCTTTTCTTCGTCACCTTCGGCCAGGAACGCCATCTCGTTGCCGACGCGCTTTTCCAGCGTGCGGAAGCCCTGAACGGCCAGCGAGCCGTTCGTGGTACCCGAGAAGCGCAGCGCCATGTTCGCCGCCTTGATGGCGGTGTCGCACAGCGGCATGCCCTCGCCGGCGTTGCCGTCCATGGGAGCGCGGCCGTTGAGGTCGCCGAGCTGCTCGTACGCTTCCTGCACGTTGTACGGAACGCCCTTCGAGGCCAGGCCGGCCTTGGGCAGGAGCGGACCCATGCGGTCGAACTTGTAGCCGACCTGCGTGTAGTCACGCTCGATCGGGACCAGCTTCGGCATGGTCTTGCCGGGCGTCCACGTCTGCTCGGGAACGACACCATCCGCCATGGTCATGGCGTCCGGGGAGTCGTGCCCCAGCGGGACCGCGACGACGTCCGTCTGGGTGTCCAGGTGGCCGGGGGCCATGCGGCCGACGAGGCGGGCCAGGGTCTGGAACACCTCGAAGTCGGTGCGCGCCTCCCACGGCGGGTTCACGGCCTCGTCGAAGCAGTGCATGAAGGGGTGCATGTCCGTGGAGGACAGGTCGTGCTTCTCGTACCACGTGGCGGCGGGGAGCACGACGTCGGAGTGCAGCGTCGTCGAGGTGTTGCGGAAGTCCGCCACCCACATGAGGTCGAGCTTGCCGGGGTGAGCCTCACGCCAGTTGACGGACGCGGGGCGATTGCCCTCTTCCAGCTCCTCGGCGTTGACCTCGTTGCCGGTGCCCAGCATGTGACGCAGGAAGAACTCGGTGCCCTTCGCGGACGAGCCAAGCAGGTTCGTACGCCAGTTCGCGAGGATCTTCGGGACGTTGTGGTGGGCGTCCGGGTCCTCGATCGCGAACTGGAGGCGGCCCTCGCGCAGCTCCTGGGACACGTATTCCGCAGGGGCCATGCCGGCCTCGGCGGCCTCGCGACCCAGCTGGGTCGAGCCCTTGGAGAACGTCGGGTAGCAGGGCATCCAGCCGCGCTGAACCGACTCGACGAGCGTGTCAACCAGCTGCTTGCCGTCCAGGTGCGAGGACTTGATCGGGTTCGCCATGGCCGAGGCCGGGGCCCCGTCGTAGCGCCACTGGTCGGTGGTCATGTAGTACCAGCCGGTGGAGATCATCTGGCGCGGCGGGCGCGCCCAGTCCAGGGCGAAGGTGAAGGAGCCCCAACCCATGATCGGGCGGACCTTCTCCTGACCCACGTAGTGGGCCCAGCCGCCACCGTTGCGACCCTGGGTGCCACACATTTCCGTGAGCGCCAGGAACGTACGGTACATCTCGTCGGAGTGGTAGTAGTGGTTCGTGCCGGCGCCCATGAGGATCATGGAACGGCCCTGCGTCTCGACCGCGTTCTGCGCGAACTCGCGGCCGATCTTGATAGCCGCGGCGGCGGGAACCGACGTGAACTCCTCCTGCCACGCGGGGGTGCCCGGCGTGGAGGCGTCCATGTAGTCGGAGGGCCACTGGCCCGGCAGGCCCTCACGCTCGACGGCGTACTGGGCGAGCAGGATGTCGAACACGGTCGTCACGAGGCGGCCGTTGACGCGGCGCGCGGGCACGCCACGCTTCACGTAGCCGCCGCCGACCGAGGCCTGGCCGGAGGCCGCGGGCAGGTCGAAGCGCGGCAGGGCGATCTCAACGGCTTCCCACTCGTCCGTGTCCATGATGGACATGACGGGCTCGACGCCATCCAGGTTAAGGTTCCAGTGGCCAGCGCCCTCCTCGCCGAAGCGATCGGCGAGCGTGCCGCCCGGGTCCTTGACCGTGCCGTCGGCCTCGATGACGAGGGGACGGAACTGGTTGTTCTCGGTGCGCTCGGTCGTGCCCGCGGGCATCTTGGCGGCCGTCAGGAACTTGCCGGGGACCAGGGTCGTCGGGGCGACGCCCTCGTGGGCGCCCTCGCCGACCTCGTTGATCTCCACCAGGAACGGGGAGTCGGTGTAGCGCTTCATGTAGTCCAGGAACATGGGCTCGCGCTTGCCGACGTGGAATTCCTTGAGGATGACGTGACCCATGGACTGGGCCAGGGCGCCGTCCGTGCCGGGCTGGACACGCAACCAGTCGTCCGCGAACTTCGTGTTGTCCGCGAAGTCCGGGGACACGACGATGACCTTCTGGCCGTGGTAGCGGGCCTCGGCCATGAAGTGAGCATCGGGGGTACGGGTCAGCGGCAGGTTCGTGCCCCACATGATGAGGTACTGCGAGTTGAACCAGTCGCCGGCCTCGGGCACGTCGGTCTGGTCGCCGAAGACCTGCGGCGAGGCCGGGGGCAGGTCCGCGTACCAGTCGTAGAAGGACAGCATGGTGCCGCCAATGAGCTCGTGGAAGCGGGCGCCCGCACCGTAGGAGATCATCGACATGGCGGGGATGACCGAGAAGCCGGCGATGCGGTCGGGGCCGTACTGCTTGATCGTGTGCACGTAGGCGGCAGCGACAATCTCCATCGCCTCTTCCCACGACACGCGAACCATGCCGCCGCGGCCACGCTGCGACTTGTAGGCACGAGCCTTCTCCGGGTCCTCAACGACCGCGGCCCACGCGTCGACGGGATCCCCGAGGCGCTTCTTGGCCTCGCGGAACATGTCGAGCAGGACGCCGCGCACGTAGGGGTACTTGATACGGGTCGGCGAGTACTCATACCACGAGAACGCCGCGCCACGCGGGCAGCCGCGGGGCTCGTACTCGGGCATGTCAGCGCCGGTCGACGGGTAGTCAGTCTGCTGGGTTTCCCAGGTGATGACGCCGTCCTTGACGAAGATCTTCCACGAGCACGAGCCCGTGCAGTTCACGCCATGGGTGGAGCGCACGATCTTGTCGTAGCTCCAGCGGTCGCGGTAGAAGGAGTCACCGTCGCGGCCGCCCTCAAGGAAGAGCTGGCGCGCGTCGGCGGACGCCTTGCCGCGACGCAGCCACGAGCCGAGCGCAAACAGGGTCGCGCCGGTCGCGGGCTTGACCTCACCGCCGTAGGTCGGGAAGGTCATATCGGATTCGAGATTCGTCATGGGGTGCTCCTAAGAGTCGATTGACGAGGCAGTGGCAGGTCCGTCGGCACCACGCAGTGCCGGGTGGATCAGCCGGGGAACGGGGCGTTCTTGCGCGCGTACATGATCCAGCACAGGACCGCGCACAGGGCGCAGAAGATGGCGCAGCCCGCGAAGAAGACCGGGGCGCTGATGGCGGAGAGGGCAACACCGACCAGGAAGGGGCCGAGGGAGGCGATCGCCGCGGTGAAGCCGATGGCGCCGCCGGCCTGGCGGGCCGGCATGATCATCGGCATCTGCTTGAAGGTACCGGCGTTACCGAAGCCGGAGAACAGGAACATGGCGAGCATGAGGCCCAGGAAGATGTAGAAGTCCGTCTTGCCGGTGGGGTTGGTCAGGACCCAGGCGATGCCGCCCATGGTGACCGCCATGCCAACGGCGGAGATGAAGGTCCAGATGGCGCCGCCCATGCGGTCGCAGAAGATGCCCCAGGACATGCGGATGATCGAGCCGACGAGGGGGCCGAGGAAGGCGTAGGTCGCGCCCTTGACGCCCAGGTTGAGGGCCGACTGGTCACCGAACTGGTTGTTGATCAGGAGGGCGAAGACGGCGGAGAAGCCGGAGAACAGACCGAAGGTCATGACGTAGAGGATGGTCATGTACCAGGTGTTGGGGTTGGAGAAGATGTCCAGCTGCTGCTTGAGGTTGGCCTTGACGGGCACGTCACGCAGCCAGATGAAGGCGAGGATCGCCGCGAGGATGCACCACGGAACGAAGAAGATCGCTGCGTTGTAGACCCAGATGCTCTCACCGACGTGGTCGCCGGCGACCTGCTGCTGGGGCGCCAGCCAGGTCAGACCGAAAAGACCGAAGCCCATCAGCACAGGACCAACAAGCAGAATGACGGACATGCCGAGGTTACCGATGCCGCCCTGCAGGCCGAGGGCCGTGCCGGCGAGGCGCTTGGGGAAGAAGTAGCCGGTGGAGGGCATGTAGCCGGAGAAGGCCGCGCCGCCGATGCCACACATGAAAGCCAGGGTCAGGAGGACCCAGTAGGGGGTCGTGTTGTCCTGGACGACGTAGAACCAGCCGACCATGGGGATGATGCACAGCAGGGAGGTGATGCCCACGAGCTTGCGGGTGCCGATGAGCGGGGGCAGGAACATGTAAATGAGGCGCAGGATGCCGGCGGCCAGACCCGGAAGGGCGGTCAGCCAGTAGAGCTGAGACTTATCCAGGTTGAAGCCAAGGGCGGTCAGCTTGGGCGCGATCGCGCTGGGCAGGAACCACACGCAGAACGCCAGGATCAGCGAGTAGGTCGTGATCCACAGCGTGCGCCACGCGAGCTTCGAGTCCCACTTGGCCTCGTCGTTGGGGTTCCAGTCAGTGAGCAGGTAGCGGCTCTTCTTGGCCGCGGGTTCGGTCGCGCTCATGGCTCTCCTCAGGTCGGAAGGGTCGTCCGAGCACGGACATGCGCCGGACATTCTTTAATACGGAGGCTACCAATTGAAATGACGTAACCCACACGAACTCATTGGGACGTGCATCACCCTTGCAAACGCTATGAAAAGTCCCCTCGCCAGTGATGTTCCTCCCGTGAACAAACAAGCAATTGACCGCTGTTAGAAAACATCGGTGTCACGAAATTAGTGGGGGGTTACCCGCCAATACGGCTCATGGTGCGCGACGCGCGAGCAAAGGTGTCGATATTGAGCCCGTGCGCGGCCGGCTTTGCCCACATCGCGTCGGCCCATCGGGCGGCGATCTGCGCGTCGTCCCCGCCACCGCGCAGCAGGTCGCGCAGTGAAGTCTCCTCGGTGGAGAACAGACAGGATCGCACCATGCCGTCCGAGGTCAGGCGGGTGCGGTCGCACGCGCTACAGAAGGGATCGGATACGGAGGCGATGACTCCGAGGCGCTTCGTCGGGTCACCGTCCACGATCCAGCGTCCCGCAGGGGGAATGCGGATCCTCGCGGGGCGCGGGGGTCAGCATGTGCCGGGTGCTCATGATGTGCAGGATCTCGTCGGCCGTCATGATGTTTTGGCGGTCCCACGTGTCCGGCGGGCCGATCGGCATCTGCTCGATGACACGCAGCTCGATGCCCCGATCCAGGCAGTAGTCGACCAGGTCGGGCAGGTCGGCCTCGTTCATGCCGCGCAGGACGAGGGCGTTGACCTTGATGGGGCTCAGCCCCGCGCGGGCGGCGGCCTCGATACCCTCCAGGACGTCGCCTAGGCGGTCTCGGCGGGTGATCGCCGCGAAGTGCTCGGGGTCCAGAGAATCAAGCGAAATGTTGACGCGGTTCAGGCCTGCGTCCTTCAGGCCCTGGGCGCGCTTGGCCAGGCCGAGCGCGTTCGTCGTGAGGGCCAGGTCGAGGGGGTTTCCCTCGTCGGTGCGCATATGGGAGCACGCTTCGATGATCCCCTCGAGGCCTCGGCGCAGGAGGGGTTCCCCGCCGGTGAAGCGGACCTGGCGGATCCCGAGCCGCTCGACGCCAACGCGCACGAGGCGCACGACCTCGTCGTCTGTCAGGGTTTCCTCGGTGGGCAGCCAGTCCAGGCCTTCAGGGGGGCATGCAGTAGGAGCAGCGCAGATTGCAGCGGTCGGTGAGCGACACGCGCAGGTCTCGGGCCACGCGCCCGAAGGTGTCGACGAGCCGCAGCGGCGCGTCACACGCAACCGCATCTGCCGCCTGAGAGGCGGAAACGAACTCGACTGACATGGCGCAACCCTACCCCGATTTGCCCGGTGTTCGCCCCTCGAAAACCGAGCGCAAACGGCAATACGCGGCCCCTGCCTCGTCGTTGAGAGAAAGGAGACAGCGGCCAGCGCCCAATCAGCGTCGCCAAGCGAGGATTATACCGCCACCGCCCACCCCGGAGGTGCGAAACCAGTTCATTGCACCCGTTGGTGGCGGTTACAGCCACATTCACCCCGACAACGATGGGGGCTCTCACCAGGAACCTGAATACGCCCCACCGCCCCCAACACCACCTCACCAGGCCACGCGCTTGGGGGTTTTGCACTACACGAAGCCTTCCAGCGGCGTGTCGCCGGCGTGTCGAACCCCCATGTAGTGCAATTCCCCCTTGCAACCACTACTAGAACCTAGAAAGCCGTTGAAACAAGCGACAACCGCGAACCCGGCCCACGCCTCGTCGCACCACGCGAGAACAACGCACCCATGCGCCCCGCCCGCACCCATCGCACCACACAAGGTCATCTCAGCAATCAAATACAACCAGAAGATTCAAACCGCAACGAACTGATAGTTATCGCACTAGAATTCACTCATGAGTCAAGATGTCAGGGGTAGCGACGCTCCCTTCATCCTCAACGCCGTCGAACGGGCGATCATTCGCGTGCCACGATCCAGCCACCACGGCCTCACAAGGAGACCGACGGCTGCGAAAATCGCGGGCAGGACACACCTTGATCTGTCTCTCTTGACAGACATAAACATGAGTCGGCTACCGTAGGTCGTGCTCGCCGCACGCCTCTACCACCTCGCGCACACGCACCAAACTCTCGTTGCTACCGGACAATGTGCGCTATGGGCGCACGGCTATGGAAGTGATCCCATGCTTCCACCCATCACGGTTGCCACTTCGTCCGCTATCCGCCCCATCGTCCTGCCCGCCATAGCAATCAGCACTCACACCTTTACTCCCATGAAGATCAAGCCCAGGCACGTACGTCACCTCCCTGCTATCAGTGACACACGCGGGCTCCTCATCGAGAACCTCGAATCTGCACAGATTACTGCTGCCCGCACATCATCCAACCGACGTGCTGCTTTCACGCAGATGTGCATGAATGCCCACGCCTACACACACTTCGACAACTTCCACATGAAAGCGTCACGCAACAACGAGGAGTCGTGGAAGTTCTTTCTTGAGCGCGAGCTGAAACAGCTGGGCAATCGGGCAAGAGGACGCTCTCAAGCACAGTGGATCATCACTCACGCAGATGCCGGATGCGCCTCCCCCGGAGAAGCGCGCGTACTGTACGAGCTGTGCGCCGCGGGCCTGACAGGCATGCGCACACAGGTCGAGGTACACACGCGGGGTCATCGCTATTTCATCGATTGCGCGTTCACGGCCGAAAAAGTCGGTATCGAGTTCGACGGCCGAGCCAAATACGGCGACGACTCTCGCAGCATCCACTCCTCGCTCGCTCGCGAGCGCGAGCGCCAACGCCACCTCGAGGCCGAGGGGTGGCACATCATCCGCGTCGGCTGGCACGACCTCGATCATCCGGACGAGCTCGTTGCGCAGGTCCGCGCCGCACTCGCCGCGCGCCTGGGGTGAGACTACGACACCCGGCGAACACAGTCAGCGGCTGTATCCTCTCCGCCAGCGAGGGCCCACCAGGCCACGCAAGTGGGGGGTTTGGCAGCATTAGAAGTCCCGTCACGGCGTGTCCCCGGCATGTCGCGCCCCTAATGCTGCAATTCCCCCCGTTGCAACCATGTCCGGGCCGCTGAAATGAGCTGCAACCGCCCAACCCGGCCCACGCCTCGTGCAGCGGGCGCGGGGCAGACAGCCACGCCCAGCCGCCCGACCAGCAACCCCACAACACCCTGAGCGCGCCCTCCCCACACGTATCCCCCACCGCACCTGGCCCTACACTGGTGGCATGCACGATCCCGCCCTGTCTACCGCGCAGCATCGCGAGCTAATCGAGGCGTTGGCGCTCAGCCACGTCCTCCCCCACGACACGCTTCCCGTCGAGGAGTGCCTGGGTCGCCGCCTGGCGGTCGACGTCTTTTCTCTGATTCCCCTGCCGCCGTTTACGAACTCCGCGATGGACGGGTTTGCGGTGCGCCGCGAGGACCTGGAGGGCGAAGGCCCGTGGACTCTGCCCGTCGCAGGCGACATTCCGGCGGGCGACACCCGCGAGAATCGCCTCGAGCGGGGGCAGGCCTGGCGCATCATGACGGGCGCACCGATCCCCGAGGGCGCCGACACAATCGTCAAAGTCGAGGACACGGACCACTCGGCGGGCATCGCTCAGGCGCCCGACACCGTCGAGATCCGCGTCGCCCCGAAGCTGGGCGCAAATGTGCGCGTGGCGGGCGAGGCTCTCGCTGCCGGCTCCCCGGTCCTGGAGGCCGGCCGAATCCTGGACAGGGACGGCCCTGTCGGCCGCCGCCTCGGTCGGGCACGGCACCCTCACGGTCCTGCCCCGCCCGCGCGTCATCGTCGTGTCGACGGGCACGGAGCTCAAGCGCGCCGGAGAGGCCCTCGAGCGCGGACAGATTCCCGATTCGAACGGCATCCTGCTGCGCGGCCTCGTCGAGGATGCCGGCGGGCAGGTCGTCGCGCACCTGCGCACGGGGGACACCCCGGCCGAGCTGCGCCGTGCCCTCGATGAGGCCCCGGAGGCCGACCTGGTCCTCACGGCCGGCGGCATCTCGGCGGGCGCCTTCGAGGTCGTGCGCCTGACGCTTGGCACGGATGCCGGCTTCCACCACGTCGCCCAGCAGCCGGGCGGCCCGCAGGGCGTCGGCTCGACACAGGTGGGCGCGGGCGGCCGCGAGACGCCGGTCATCTGCCTACCCGGCAACCCGGTCTCGGTCTTTACGACGTTCCACATGTACGTCGCGGGCGCGCTGGCGGTCATGTCCGGCCTCGTCGCACCCGAGCACGGCGGAACGGTCCCCAGCGGCATCATCGCCCGTGCGCGCGTGGGTTGGGACTGCCCGTCCGGAAAGACCCAGTTCATCCCGCTTCGTTTCGTCTCCGGAGAGAGGAGGACGAGGCCGGGGCCCGCTGGGTGGAACCGGTGCACCCCCTGGGGTCGAAGTCGCACCTGGTGGCCTCACTCGCAAACGCGGAGGCGATCGGCGTGGTCGCGCCGGACGTCGAGGCGGTCGAGGCCGGCCAGGAGCTGGCGGTCGTCCCGCTCGTGGACTGACCCCACTAGTGAGAATTAACGAGAGGAAAACCGTGAAATTTACTCATCTGAACGAGGACGGCGCCGCCTACATGGTGGACGTGACCGCGAAGAATCCAACGGTGCGCCAAGCAAGCGCCGTGTGCCGCGTGGACTGCTCGCCCGAGGTCATGCAGGCCCTGCGCGACGGCACCGTCCCGAAGGGCGACGTCCTGGCGGTGGCGCGTGTGGCAGGCATTTCGGCGGCAAAGCGCGTCCCCGAGCTGCTGCCCCTCGCGCACACGATCGGCGTGCACGGCTGCGCGGTGGACCTGAGCCTGGAGGATGATCACGTGGCGATCCGTGCGACCGTGCGCACGGCCGACCGCACGGGCGTGGAGATGGAGGCGCTGACCTCGGTGACGGTCGCGGCTCTCGCGATCGTCGACATGGTCAAGGGCGTGGACCGCTCCGCCCGCATCCGCGAGGCAAAGATCGTGGCGAAGTCGGGCGGCCGCAGCGGCGACTGGGTGCGCCCGGAGGATCCGCAGGACTGAGGCGCCCCTACGAAAAGACGAAGAGGCCGCCCGCAGCACATCTGCCGGGCGGCTTTTTCGTTGCCGTCTGAGGATTTTATGCGCGCGGGTGGTCGCCGCCCGCGAGCTGATCGATGATGTGGGCGACGAGGGGGCCGATAACGGCCACCGTATCGGTGACACCTCCGCGCGAGCCGGGCGCGTTGACGACGAGGGCTCCCTCGGGGGATCGCGCAGTCACGCCAACGAGGCCTCGCGACAGGGCGGCGGACGCGACCTTTTCCTCGCCGCGGCGGCGGATCGCGTCGGCGAGGCCGTCGATGCGGGTGACGAGGAGCGGCTCGGTAGCCTCGGGGGTGACGTCGCGGGGTGCGAGACCGGTCCCGCCGGTCGTGAACACGAAGCGGGCGCCGTCCTCCACGGCCGCGGTGATCGCAGCGCGAATGGCATCGACCTCGTCGGGGACGATCACGACCGAGGCGTCGACGCCGTGATCGGCGAGGAGGCGCGCGGCGAGAGGGCCGGAGAGGTCCTCGGCGAGGCCGGCGGAGCAGCGGTCCGAGACCGTGATGACGCGTGCGGGGATCATGTCAGTGACGAGCGTTGCCGCGGCGGCGGGCGGAGCGGCGCACGCGAATGCCGGAGGTGATGGGGTCAACGTCGTTGAACTGGCGCGGGGACAGCTCGTAGTCGACGCGACGCGCGGGCTCGGGTTCGAAAGCCTGCGGGAGCGGGCGCTGGGGGCGCGCGCTCGTCCGCTTCTGGGCGCGCTGCGGGAACGCGGGCGGTGTCGGCGGAGCGGGGATCGGCTCTTCCGCGGCCTGCACGGGCGCGGGAGCCGGGGGCTCGACTGGTGCGGGTTCGACGACGGGCTCGGGAGCCGGAGGACGAGGAGCGCTCTCTCGCAGGGGCTGCGTCACGGGTCGGCCGGGCTGCGCGGGCGTGTAGAGTCCCTCGGGCACACTCGACGTGGGGCGCACGTGCACGGGACGGATCTGCGGGACAGACTTCGTGATGGGTCCGCGCGTCATGTCGGGCGACACGGCGGGCATGACCGGCGCGGCGCTGCGGTAGGGCGGCTGCGACGGAGGGGCGGAGACTGGCGCGCCGGGTTCGATCGATTCGCCAGCGGGGATGTCGGCGGGATTATCGGCGTTACCGGAGACTCGCTCGGAGAAGGGACGTCCCACTCGCCGAGGCAGGGGCGAGGCCTCGGTGCCACGGTGGCGGCTGGGAACACGCGCGGCGTGGGCAGGGGCATGTGCGGGCTCAGCGGGTGCGACCGGAGCGGCGGGTGCCGCGGGGGTAACGAGCTGGGCGGGAACCCCCTCGTCATGGGGGAGTTCCTCGTTGATCGGTTCGGGCGCTTCGTCCTCCTCGTAGGGGACGACGATGGGCGTAACGATGTCGCCGGGTTCATGAACGGGGGCCTGGACGACGGGCATCTCGTCGGGCGTGCGGCAGCCGAGGAAGAAGGAGCGCAGCTGCATGGCGGCCTCTTGTGCGAGGACGCCGCCGACGACCTCGGTCGGATGCGGCATGCGGGCATCGCGCAGGACATCGCGCAGGGATCCGGCAGCGCCGGCCTTCGGGTCCCAGGCGCCGAAGACGACGCGATCGATGCGGGAGGCAAGGATGGCGCCTGCACACATCGTGCAGGGTTCCAGGGTGACGATGAGCGTGCAGCCGGTCAGACGCCACGTCCCTCGGGCGCGGCCCGCCTCTCGCAGGGCGACGATTTCGGCGTGGCCTGCGGGGTCATGGTTGGCCTCGCGGCAGTTCCACCCGCGTCCGATGATGCGGCCATCCTCGTCAACAACGACGGCTCCGACGGGAACGTCTCCCGTCTCGCGGGCGCGGTTAGCCAGGAAGAGGGCCTTGCCCATTGCTTCGCGGTACTGCTCATTCACTGTCACCCCTCTAGCTTACCGACCAAACGACTGATGGGATAGTTGGAGTCCATCGTGACTCATGGTGCTGATGTGACGGATGAGCGTGACATGCGTGACGACAATGCCGAAACGTCGACCACTGACATCCACGACGGAGCCGCAGAGGAGACCCCAGCCTCGTCTTCAACACACCGGAGTGCGCTCGCATATACGAACGAGGTAGCCTATAACCATGCGCCTCCACGTTGCTCATCACCCCCTGATCACCCACAAGCTCACCGTCCTGCGGGATCGCGAAACGCCGTCGGCGACGTTCCGCCAGCTCGTGGACGAACTGGTCACCCTGCTCGCCTACGAGGCGACGCGTGAGGTGGCCGTCACCGAGACCCCCATCGAGACCCCCGTTGCCCCCACGGTCGGCCTGAAGCTCTCCGAGCCTCGCCCGATCGTCGTGCCCGTCCTGCGCGCAGGCCTGGGCATGCTCGAGGGCATGACCCGCATGCTGCCCACGGCCGAGGTTGGCTTCCTGGGCATGCGGCGCGACGACGACACCCTGGAGATCGAGACCTACGCGAATCGTCTGCCGGACGACCTGTCGGGCCGCCAGTGCTTCATCCTCGACCCCATGCTGGCCACCGGCCACACCATGGTCGCCGCCACCAACTACCTCTTCGAGCGCGGCGCGAAGGATGTCACCTGCGTGTGCATCCTGGCCGCTCCGGAAGGCATCAAGACCCTTGAGGACGCGATCGGCGACCGCGCCGACGTGAACGTCGTCGTCGCCGCCGTCGACGATCACCTCAACGAGAAGTCTTACATCGTCCCCGGCCTGGGCGACGCGGGCGACCGTCTGTACGGCATCGTCGACTGACGAGGCACGCACTCCTCGGGCATCGCAGCGCCGGGGGGTGCGACGCACATAACGCCATACGAGGGGTGGGTGCGGGATGAAAGTCCCGCGCCCACCCCTCGCATTTACTCAACAATAAAGGCGCAAATTAACCATGTTGGCTATTTTTAGCCCATTTTCCCTGATCGCACCCTCATGTGACCTTGAGCGCTAAGCACACCACGGCCTCGAAAATACCCTGTATGAGTTTCATGCTTGTCACATGGCACTGATTCAGACCAATCCCAAGCGCCGCCGCTACGGCGTCGCAGCACTCGCAGGTGTTCTCGGCGGAATCGTCTCCGCCATCGTGAAGTTCGGTTGGGAGGTGCCGCTGCCTCCGCGTACGCCCGAGCGCAACGCCACCAACCCGCCCCAGGAACTACTCCAGCAGCTGGGCGTCCCGGAGAGCGTCACCCACCTGTCCTACACCTTCAACGGTAACGAGGGGCTCCCCTGGGTCTCCTTCATCGTCCACTTCGCGTTCTCGATCGGCTTCGCAGTCATCTACTGTGTGCTGGCCGAGCGCTTCCCGCAGATCAAGCTCTGGCAGGGTGCCGCCTTCGGTATCTTCGTCTACGTGGCCTTCCACGTCGTCCTCATGCCTCTCATGGGTACGGTCCCGGCACCCTGGAACCAGCCCTTCGCAGAGCACTTCTCCGAGTTCTTCGGCCACATCATCTGGCTGTGGGCTATTGAAGTCTTCCGCCGCGACATGCGTAACCGCATCACGCACGAGCCCGACGCTGAGTTCCCGCTCGAGTCTCGCACCAACTAACTGTCGCCGCTTGCGCGGACAGACGGGTGGGCCCCGGAACCCATGGGTTCCGGGGCCCACCCCTATCTATGTGAGAGCCGCAGCCCTGCAATCCGTCAGCCTCGGCGCCTGCGCGCCCCGGCCTCGCAGGTCAGAACGCCGGGATAACCGAGCCGTCCGACCAGGTCGACTCGATGTACTGCTTGACCTCATCGGAGTGCAGGAGCTTCTCGAGCTTGGCGATGGCCTCGGCCTTCTTGGAATCCTTCTTCCACACGAGGATATTCACGGCCGGGTTGTCCACGGGGGACTCGACGACGAGGGCATCACCGGAGATGGACTTGCCACCCTCCTGGGCGAAGTTGCCGTTAATGACCGCGTAGTCGAAGTCGTCGAGCGAGCGGACCAGCTGCGGGCCCTCAACCTCGCGGAAGTTGAAGTTCTTCAGCTTGGTGATGGTGTTGATGTTGACGTCGCCGTCGCCCTCGGGGATCGACACGAGGCCCTGGGTGGCCAGGAGCTCGAGCGCGCGAGACTGGTTGGCCGTGTCGTTGATGATGCCGATCGTGCCACCATCGGGCAGCTCGTCGAGGGACTTGTGCTTGTTGGAGAACACGCCGAGGGGCTCGAGGTGGATGCCCTCGCCTGCCTCGAAGTCGAAGCCGAACTGCTTCTCCGCGTTCTCCAGGTAGGGAACGGTCTGGTAGAAGTTGGCATCCAGGTCGCCGTCGTTCAGCGCGGTGTTGGGCTGGATGTAGTCGGTGTACTCAACGATGTCGAGCTTGATACCTTCGGCCGCGGCCAGGTTGTCGTTGATGTAGTGAGGATCTTCGCGTGGGGCGAGGGTGTCGCGCCCACGGTCAGGGTGACGACGCCAGAGGAGGAGTCGGAAGCATCCGAGGAGGAGCCGCCGCCGCAGGCCGCCAGGCCCAGGGAGGCAACGGCCGCCAGGCCGATGGCTGCGAGAGAGAGCGGTGACGCATGATGGTTCTCTTTTCTTCTGTGTACTGGATGGGATGAATGGTCGAGTCCGGGTGGCCCAACCGGGGTCTGTCAGCGAGCGCGGTGGTCAACGAGGCGCGAGAGGGCATCGCCGATCAGCTGAATGATCTGCACGATGATGATGATGACGGCGACGGTGGAGATCATGACGTCGTCCTGCCAGCGGTAGTAGCCGTAGTTGATGGCCATCTGCCCCAGGCCTCCGCCGCCGACGGCGCCCGCCATCGCGGAGTAGCCGATCAGGGTGATCGCCAGGGTCGTGATGGACTGGATGAGGGAAGGCATGGCTTCACGAATGAGGACGCCCCAGCGGATCTGGTGGTTGGAGGCGCCCATCATCTGGGCGGCCTCGACCTTTCCGGGATCGACGGCCAACAGGTTGGACTCCACGAGGCGCGCGAAGAAGGGCGCGGAAAGGATCACGAGCGGAACAACCGTCGCGAGGGAGCCCGAGGACTTTTGCACGAGGAGCTTCGTGACCGGAATCAGCATGATGATGCCGATGATGAAGGGCAGCGAGCGCACGAGGTTCACGACGAACGACAGGGCCTGGTAGATGCCCTTGTTCGGGGTGAGGCCACCCTTACCGGTCTGGACCAGCACGAGGCCCAGGAGCGTGCCGATGATGACCGCGAACACGGTGGACAGACCCGTCATCATGAGGGTCTCGAAGATCGCTGGGACGAATTGCTTCGTGAGGGCCGGATTATCGAGCCACGTGGGGTCACCCTTGCCCGTGGGCACGACCACCTGCACGGCGGTCGCGGCGGCGAGGTATGCGGTGGTCATTGGGTCCTCACTTCCGCGTGAACGTTGTTCTTACGCAGCTGCTCGATGATCTTGTCGGCGTGGTAGGCGGGGACGGTGAGGGCCAGGCGGCCCACTGCACGCTGCCGAGGGACTCGAAGGTTCCCGCGGTCACGTCCGCGCCCATGGACGAGGCCAGGTGCAGCACCGTGGCACCCGTGGGCACCCCCGGGTGCGACGTGAAAACGACGTCGAGGAGGACGGTGCTCTTCGTCAGGCCGTCAAGGCTGGTGGCCGCGGAGGCGGGGACCGATTCGACGACGGGCATGGGGACCAGCTCACGGGCGAGCGGTGTCGAGGGGTCCGCCACGACCTCTTCGAGGGGGCCGGTCTGCAGGACCTGTCCGTGGCCGAGGAGGGTCACGGAGTCGCAGATCTCGCGGACGACGGCCATCTCGTGGGTGATGATGACGACGGTGACCCCGGCGACGTCGCGCACGTGGCGCAGCAGGGAGAGGATCTGAGCGGTCGACTCGGTGTCGAGCGCACTCGTCGGCTCGTCGCACAGGAGCACAGCGGGGTTATCAGCCAGAGCACGGGCGATGCCGACGCGCTGACGCTGACCGCCCGACAGCTGGGACGGGTAGGAGTCGCCGCGGCCTTCGAGGCCGACGAGCTCGAGGAGTTCCTCGACGCGTTCGCGGCGCTGCGCACGAGGCACGCCGGCGAGCTTCAGCGGGTAGCCGATGTTATCGGCGGCAGTGCGGGCATCCAGGAGGTTCGCCGCCTGGAACACCATGCCGATGCGACGGCGAGCGGCACGCAGCGCAGAACCCGACAGCATCGACAGATCCAGGCCGTCGACGACGATGTGGCCCTCGGTGGGCTTCTCCAGGGCCGTCAGACACCTGATGAGCGTGGACTTACCCGCGCCGGAACGGCCGACGATCCCGTGGATCGAACCGCGATCGACGTGCAGGTTCACCCCGTCGAGCGCGACGACCTGGCCGCCGCTTTTCACGGGGTAGACCTTGGACACCCCGGTGAGGTCAATCATGTGCATCTCCGTTACTGGGCCACACGGCCCGCAACATCAGCATATGAGGGCCGCGCGCGCGAGCGCTCGGAATGCTGTTACAAAACTCCGTATCGTGGCTAAACCCTCACCCATCAGCCCGCATTGTGGCCGCAGTTGTGTGACAAACGCCTATCCGGCACAGGCGATGCCCGCGAGCGCCGCGCCCCATGAGGCCGCCCACGTGCCGAGCGCGAGGGCGAGGCTCCGGCCTCGGAATCCATCAGCCCACAGCGTCACAGCATCCACGAGCGCGGTCGAGAATGTCGTGAAGCCGCCGAGGAACCCCGTCGAAACGATCGGCATGAGGTCAGCGGGCACCAGCTGCGTAGCCGCGCCAGCCAGGAAACAGCCGATGACGTTGACGACCAGGATGCCAAGCTTCGCTCCCGCCGGGTCGCCCAACGAGGACAGAGCACGCTGAGTTCCACGGTCCAGCCAGAAGCGGGCGCACGCGCCCACGCCGCCGGCCAGGGCTACGAACAGGAAGGTCGATCCATTCACGCTCGCACCTCCTCGTCTCTGACGGGCCGCATGCCCGAGCGGCCACACAGCCACTCCCCCACGCGCATACCCGCCCAGGCACAGGCCCCACCCAGAGCCAGGAGACCCAGAGACTGCGAGACGGCCTCGACAATTCCATTGAGCGACACGTACCCCACCGACGCGACAATGTACGTCCCGTACGTCGTGAACGCGCCCGCGAAACCCGTGCCAACCAGGAGCTTCAGGGTCTTCAGCGAGGCCGCATCCCCGGCGCCGCGCGCCAGGCGCCCCGCCACCCACGCGGCCAGCACGCCCAGCAGGAACGCGCCCACGGCGTTGACCGTCAGCGTCGACCACGACAGGAAGAGGCCGCGCACGGGCGAGGCCTTCGCGACCTCGTCCAGGCTGGCGCGCGCCGCCGTCCCCACGACCCCGCCCACGAACACCGCCAACCAGTCGGGCACCCGAAAACTCACCATGCACCCCACTGTACGCCCGCCGCGCACTGCACCCGGGGAGGCGGATCCCGGGAGGCGGCCACCGCCTCGTACACTGAGGCCATGACGAACACCGGACGATTCGCGCCCTCCCCCACGGGCGACTTTCACCTGGGCAACCTGCGCACCGCGATCCTCTCGTGGGCGTGGGCGCGCACGACCGGGCGGCAATTCGTCCTGCGCATCGAGGACATCGACCGGGAGCGCGCCGGGTCCGCCGAGCGTCAGATCGAGGACCTGGCAGCGATCGGCGTCGACTGGGACGGCGACCCCCTCATCCAAACCGCGCGGGCCGACGCGCACGAGGCCGCCCTGGCGTCGCTGGCCGCGCGCGGCCTCATCTTCGAGTGCTACTGCACACGCCGCGACATCCGCGAGGCCGCCTCCGCGCCGCACGTGGCGCCCGGCCACTACCCGGGCACCTGCCTGACGCTGAGCGAGTCCGAGCGTTCATCCAAGCGCGCTTCCTTGGCAGCATTGGGGCGCGCCCCCGCGCTGCGCCTGGCCGCCCCCTCGCCCGAGTGGACCGTGTTCGATGAGCTGCACGGCTCCTACACCGGGCCCGTCGACCACTTCGTCGTGCGCCGCGCTGACGGCGTGCCCGCCTACAACCTGGCGGCCGTCGTCGACGACGCGTTCCAAGGCGTCGACCAGGTCGTACGCGGCTTCGACCTGCTCACCCAGGCGCCCGCGCAGGCGCAGCTCGCCCACCTGCTCGGGGCGCCCGAGCCGACGTACGCGCACGTGCCCCTCGCACTCGCACCTTCAGGGGCCCGGTTGGCCAAGCGCGACGGCGCCGTCACCCTCTCTGACCTACGAGGCCTGGGCTGGTCCACCGAGGACGTCGTTTCGTTTATCGGGTCATCCCTGGGAGTGCCCGGGGCGCGTTGCGCCTCCGACATTGCGGATGCTCTCGGGATTACAGGATTGCGTTCCTGCCGACCGATCCGTGGATCGTGACGCCGCCCAGTTCCTGAGGGCTGCTTTGTGTGCGCCACGGGTGTTCCGGGCGCCGGAGGCCCCGGCTGTGGGGCCCGGCCGCTGTGTGTGCCGGTGGGCGGCGGCCCGCCCGCGAGATCGCCACACGCGAGCCTGAAGGCTCGGAGTGGTCGATCTCGAGGCCCGCCCTGGCCCTGCCGCCACCCACCGGCACCGCGACCATGCCCAGCCACCGCCCACGGGCACCGCAGCCGGGCCCCTCAAGCTCCTCCGGCGCCCTCCACACCAGCGGTGCTTGCGGCTATTGCTTCGCAATTTCGCATGCAATTCCCCCACCGCTCTTTCAAAGAATGAACTTACAACGTTGGAATTGCAACGTTTTCAGGCATTGTGAAATCTTCGCCCAATCGAATTGCATGCAACTTTTGCGGGAGTCCCACCTCTCCCGCCACTCACCAGCACCGCAGCCACGCCCTTCAATTCCCTCCGGCGCCCCACACCAATGGGGCCGCCTCGCTGATCGGCGGCTCGTCACGTCGTCTCGAAGCCCAACTACGCCCGCCATCCACACCATCTGACACCAATGGCCCACCGAGCGCTCACAAACCGCCGAAACCGGGCATGTTCCACTGACAAAGGCATTATCGGTTTCACCTAACCACCCACCCCCAACAAAGGTGTCGTCGGTTTCTTCAACGGGCCGTGGAAACCCAGTACTGGCACTTCCTGTTTCACGACAGGACGTGTCGAGTGATCTGAGCGAAAGAAATATCGCCCCAGCACTGCACGAAAACGTACCGACAAGGGCCACATGAAAGAAAAATCGCCCCCGCTCATCGGAAATAGGCAAAAATAGGCGATTTTGAGCGTGCTGGGGCGATGAAAGTTTCATGACACCCCATGTCTCATGAAGCGGGGGCGGTTTTTCTTTCAGCCCTTCATCCGCATTCAAGCCCCTGCGAAGGCTCGCCTGCGATACGCCATCTAGGCCACAACCACACACAACGTCCCTGCGTCACACAGATGGGCCCGCCACAAGCAGATGGTCATGAAAAAAGCACTCCCAAAGGAGTGCTTGGTAGAAATGCAGAACCCCCACCGGTGGATCGCACCGAGGGGGGCCGCTGCGCGCCCGGAGGGACTCGAACCCCCAACCTTCTGAACCGTAATCAGATGCTCTATCCATTGAGCTACGGGCGCTTGCCGTTTGGCTGGGTATAAGCTTACACGCTCTTCGCCAGGATGCAAAATCAAGAGCTATGGCCTGAACCACATCGAAGAAATGCGTCCTGCAGCCGACCAAGATCGAGCAGCATATACAAAGATCCTCCGCGCACCCGGCAGCGCACCCTTATCCTTGCTGCATTCCTGCCCTGGGGAGGTTCGGATGATACCGTCACGCGGAGGACCGGCCCCCAGCATACACGTTTTCGCCCCGCGCGCGCAGCTGCGACGAGGCGTAGCACATCACCACAGGACTGCCCACCTACAACTTGCCGCGGCGCCGGCGCGCAGTATCAAGGCAGGGCCTGGCTGCGGTGCTCGTGGGCGGTAGCAGGGCCTGGCCGGGGCATCGAGACGACGCGCCGAACCACACGTCGAGCGGGCGCCGCCGGTGCGGAGGGCACCGGAGGGCCTGGCCGCGGTGCCGGTGGGCGGTAGCAGGGCCTGGCCGGGCTAGTCCAAGCACCACAAGTGCCGCCGGTGCGGAGGGCTGCAGGGCCTGGCCGCGGTGCCGGTGGGCGGCGGCGGGGCCTGGCCGGGCTAGTCCAAGCACCACAAGTGCCGCCGGTGTGGAGGGCGCCGGAGGGTCCGGAGGGCACGGGCGGGCTTCGAGATCGACCACTCCGAGCCGCAGGCTCGCGTGTGGCGATCTCGCGGGCGGCCGGGCCCGACGGCGCCCGGAACACCAGCGGCGCCACAGGCAACAAAAGGGTTATAGGACAAAACGTGTTGGTTGAGGGGTTAGTCCCAGGTGTTGTGGTAGGGGGTGGTGTGGTGGAGTTCGTTGAAGCAGATTGCGTCGCCCCAGCCGGGGATGATGGCGGTGGCTTGGTGGTTTTGCGCGGCTTGTTGCCAGGCGTTTTCGAGGGCTGCGTCGGTGGGCATGGTGGCCAGGATTGTCGCTGCTGGCTGTGGGTGCGCAGAGTGGGTGTAGCACCACCAAAACACGGCTTTGATGCGTCGGGTCAGGCGCATGCCACGGTGATCGCGCAGCATCTGGCGTAGGCGCGCGTTCGTGCTTTCGATCTGGTTGGTTGTTGCGGGCATCGGATGGTCCCAGGTGGGGTCCAGGTACGTGAACAACAGGCCTTGCCTGATGAGCTTGTTGAGGCTGTTACGAGCCCGAACAAGCCTCTCATGAGTGTATTCCCATCCTCCGTCAGGCCTGTGTGTTTTCTCCTCCAAGAAGTCCTTCCAGCGCGCGCACCAGTCCTGGTAGGCACCGATCCATTCCTGAGCATCTTCTCGGCCCTCCACGTGCAAGAGTTGTTGCCCAAGAGCGTATAAACCTTGTGAGGCCGCCAGTTTGGGGCGCGTCGTAGTGGCTTGGCGAATACGGCAATACGCATGAAAGGTGCAGCGTTGCACACGCGTGGTCGGCCAGATTCTCTTGCAGGCTTTCGCGAACCCACTGCCCCCGTCAGTGACAACCAGGGCCGGTGGCGCGATCCGGCTCATAAGCGCTTCCCAGGCACGGGAATTCTCACTCCTAGCCGCGTACCAACCCAGCACGCAATCGGGAGTTTGAGCGATGAAAACCACGGCGCCTCGGCCCAGGTGGATACCGTCAACGAAGATGACCTCATGAACCTCATCGACGATCGGACTGAAAGGCCATAACTGCCACAATGGCTCACAGCGCCTGCGAAACGAGCGGCCCCCGCCAGGCAAATCCGCCTGACGGCGCCGACTGAGCAGCCAGGCCAAGAACTCATCAAGATGCTTCGCCGTGGAATTAATGCGGCTGACCTGGCTGATATTGCACAGGGAGCAGCGCCATCGCTGCGCCCCTGACGCTGAGTGCCCATACCTGGTCATCACTCGCCCGCACGCCGGACATTTGGGGGTATTCATACCCCCACGATGAAACAACCAACTTCAATGTGGATTTTCCCGCACCAGCAAGCCGAAAAGTCGCTACAAAACCAACACGTTTAGTCCATCCTTCAAGTTGGCTCCCACCAACTTCAATACCGATTTTTCCGCACCAAAAAGCCGAAAAGTCACCATAAAACCAACACGTTTTGTCCTATAACCCCAACAAAAACCCCGGAACCTGAAGCGGTCCCGGGGTCCGGTGGCGGAGGATGGGGGATTCGAACCCCCGAGGGCTTGCACCCAACACGCTTTCCAAGCGTGCGCCATAGGCCACTAGGCGAATCCTCCGTGCACATCGTGCCGGACAATCATAAGCGAAAAATGTCTGCCCGCGCCAATCCTGGCCAATGGAGCAGGTCACAGGCCCGAGATTTCGCGACAAACGGCACCGAAACGGACACAGACAGGTGAGCCGAAACCACTGAATCCCACGCAGCCAGAGCAGCAGAGCATACCGACGCGGCGCGCGGACTCAGCCACCGCAGAGGCGACGGCACCCGCGCGCGGGACCCCGGCCTCGTCGATTAGCCGAGCCCGAGCATGTAGATGTAGGCGGCGATGCCAATAAGAATCCCATCGAACACGAGGGCGGCGGTGGCCTCACGTGAGCCGATGCGCTCGGGCAGCGATTGGGCCTGAATGAGGGCGATGACCGCGAGGACCATGCTGACGACGATGGTGATGCCAAAGAAACCAAAGACAGCGAACCAGAGGGACGCTTTGGCTATGGGGTTCGTGATGGGCACGGGGGAGGTGTAGCCGCCGTCGGCGAAAACCTCCCTGACGTTGACGTATTCCGTCCCCGGAAAATCACCATACGAGACCGGCGCGCTCCCCCGCGTCACGCTCTCGGGCGCGTAGCCGTAGCGGTCGCCGGCGACGTTCATGGACGAGGCATCGGCCGGGTTGGCCTGCGAGACCATCGGCGAGGCCATGTCCGGGTTCGCCCAGGGCACGCCAGAGACGGTGGGGGCGACGTTCGGGGATGGCTGGCTCATGTGCTCCACTATTCCACAACGAGAGGGGCATGCACCACACTTTGCCCACTGGAGGTGGTTTATGCGTGGCGAAACCTGCGGGGACGGGGGTGGACACGCTACCCTGTTATTCCGACCGGTACGGCCATCCTGCCCATCAACTGATCGGATTTGTACGCTTATGAGCGAAACGAAGACCTCGCTGTTCCGTTGGAAGCTTCACGGTGACGGCACGTCCATTAATCCCGGCGACGTCGTCCTTCCGAATGAACGACTCTCGTGGCCGCGCACCGCTGGCATTGGTGCCCAGCACGTGGTCGCAATGTTTGGTGCCACGTTCCTTGTTCCGTTGTTGACAGGTTTCCCCCCGTCAACAACGCTTTTTTTCACCGCGATCGGCACCCTGCTGTTCTTCCTGATTACGGCGGGCCGTCTGCCCTCGTATCTGGGTTCCTCGTTCGCGCTGATCGCGCCGATCCAGGCAGTCAGCTCCTCCATGGGCCCCTCCTACGCGCTCGGCGGCATCATTGCTGTGGGCGCGACGCTCGCGCTCGTCGGCCTGATCGTTCACTTCGCGGGCGTTCGCTGGATTGACGCTGTCATGCCGCCCGTGGTGACGGGCGCGATCGTGGCGCTCATCGGCCTCAACCTGGCGCCCGCTGCGTGGAACTGGGTGAAGCAAGGCCCGATTACGGCCGTCGTGACAATCGTGTCGATCTGCCTCGTGACAGTCCTCTTCAAGGGCATCCTCGGCCGCCTCTCGATCCTCATCGGTGTGCTGATCGGCTACGTGGCCGCGATCATCCAGGGCGAGGTCGACTTCTCCAAGGTGAGCAACGCCGCTTGGATCGGCTTCCCCGAGTTCCACACCCCCACCTTCTCCGTCTCGACACTTGGCCTGTTCCTGCCGGTCGTGTTCATCCTGGTCGCCGAGAACGTCGGCCACGTGAAGTCCGTCTCCGCGATGACGGGCGAGAACATGGACGACCTGACGGGCCGCGCGCTCGTCGCGGACGGCCTCTCCACGATGCTGGCCGGCAGCGGCGGCGGTTCGGGTACGACCACCTACGCCGAGAACATCGGCGTTATGGCTGCGACCCGCGTGTACTCGACGGCGGCGTACATCATCGCGGCCGGCGTTGCTCTGGTCCTGTCGATGCTGCCGAAGTTCGGCGCCCTTATCGCAACGATTCCCCCGGGCGTGCTCGGCGGCGCGGGCACGGTCCTGTACGGCATGATCGGCATGCTGGGCGTTCGCATCTGGGTGCAGAACCGCGTGGACTTCTCCAACCCGGTGAACCTGAACACCGCCGCAGTCTCCCTGATCGTCGCGATCGCGAACTTCACGTGGACCGTCGGCAGCATTTCGTTCGAGGGCATCGCGCTGGGCACGGCGGCCGCTCTGCTGATTTACCACGGCATGCGCCTGATCTCGAAGCTGCGCGGCACGAACCTGGAGGCGGCGACGCCCGCGTCCGCGCCGTCGGGTTCGGAGCTGGAGGGCGAGGCGTACTCGAAGCGCCACCGCTCCCCCGCGCCGCAGGCTGACGCCTGATCTGACGCGTTCATTGACGAGGCCGGGGCTCGGCCACTCGCTCACCGCACGGTGAGGGGTGGGTCGGGCCCCGGCCTCATTTATCCCCATAATTCCGCACGTAATTCCCCCGACGCCTGACACATCACGTCAGCGCAATGCCCGGATTTCCAACGTTTGAGCACACCTACAAAGTGACCGGATGAGAATTACGTGCGAGTTTTCAGAGGAGGGCACCAGCCGCGAGCATGACGACCGCAAGAAGCGGCAGGAACCCCTGCTTGATCGCGGCAGAGCGCTTATCGGGTGACATGACGAAGAGCAAGAGGGCGGCGGCGAGCATGGATCCGACGCCAAAAATCACGAGGGGCAGACCGACAGGGCGCGATGCCAGGTAGTAGATGGCGATGCCAGCGAAGGCCTCGATGGCGAGGAAGAAGTTGTAGAAACCCTGATTGAAGGCCATTTCCTTGGTGGCCTCGGCGGATTCGCGGTCCATGCCGAACACGGACAGGGCGCGCGTGGTCCACGCGAAGGACTCGATGTAGAAGATGAAAACGTGGAGGGCGGCGGCCAGGAAGGCTGCGATCATTCCGATGATCAGCATGAGGTCTCTTTCGTCAATGTGTCGTTCAATTGGACCTCAACCTACTCTGCACGCACTCACATCGACCGAGTCACAACGCCCAACTCGTCAAAAACCCAACGAGTTTCCCCTCACAGGTTGCGACCGTGACGAGCACCTAGGATCCATCACTCATTCCGCCGCCGCGCAGCTCGTCGAGCATGCCCGCCGTGATGATGCCCGAGGGCAGGGCGACGACGGCGACGCCCATGAGCGAGGAGATCATGGCGATGGTGCGCCCCACGTCGGATGAGGGGTAGAGATCTCCGTAGCCGACGGTCGTCAGGGAGACGACCGCCCAGTAGACGGCATCGAAGAAGGTGTTGAAGGTTTCCGGCTCGACGTTGAAGATGACGAGGGCGCTGACGAGGATGTAGCCGATGGCAAGGCAGAGGACGGCGAGCAGCGCTTCCCTCTGTTTCTCAAACACGGCGGCGATAGCGGAGGCGCTCTTCGAGTAGCGGATGAGCTTGAAGGCTCGCAGCGCGCGGAACAGGCGGAGGACTCGCAGCGTGCGCAGTGCGTCATTGAAAGCGTTGAAGATAGGCAGGATCGACAGCAGGTCAATAATCGCCATCGGCGTGAAGGGATAGATCAGGAACGACATCGCACCCTTGCCGATCTTCAGGTCCGCCGTCGCCCACCGTGCCAGGTAGTCGGCGATGAACACGAGAACGCACACGTATTCAATCGACTCGAGGATGGGACTGGACCCCTTGAAGCACAGGGGAAGGAGGCTGGCAACGATAAGCACGGTCATGACGCGCCCGTACCACATTGCCGCTCTCCCATCGCCATTGAGCAGGGAGTAGAGCCGTTCCCGCATCCGCATCGTCCTTCCTCGATACGCACGTGCCGCTCCGCTATGCGCGCCGCCGCGCATCCGCCGAGGCTCGAAGCGAGAACACGATCACGCCTCTCGCCTCCACAACGCACTGTATCACTCGACTTGAGCGGCTTGGCAGGACCGGCACACAGCCAGATTCTCTCTGACACTCACGACTCAGAATTGCACATATGCCATCCGCCGGCGCACAAATTTCCGCCGACAAAAACCATACGTGTTAATTGTTTACGTGTAAGGTAGCGGACATGGCAACATGTGCACCCTCGCTATTCACAGCGCTGATTCACATGGAAATGGGCGCGTGGAACGCGGTCGAATCCGCCCTTTCCGAGGCGGGAAACGTGCTCACACTCGGCCGCTTCCTCGTGCTGCGCACGGTCCGCGACACCCCCGCGTGCCGAATTCAGGAGGTCGCGGCGAGCCAGGGCATCACCCTGGGAGCGGCCTCGCGCCTCGTCGACCGCCTCCACCGCGACGGACTACTGCACCGCACCCCGTGCGAGCATGACCGGCGCGCGACCATCCTGACGGTGACGGACCAGGGCCTGGCACACCTCGAGGAGGCCTGCGCGATCGTCGAGAAGGAGCAGGAGCGCCTCTTCGCCCCACTCTCCACAGCCCAGCGCGAGGAGCTGACGCGCAGCCTCGCGCTCATCGCCGAGGCCAGCAAGGGGCGCGCATGATTCGCTTCGATCACGTCTCCAAGACCTACCCGGGCGGCACACGCGCCGTCGAAGACTTTCCCTCACCGTCGAGCAGGGCTCGACGACCGTGTTCCTGGGCACCTCGGGCTGCGGCAAGACGACGCTCATGCGGATGGTGAACGCGATGGTCGCCCCGACCTCGGGCAGGGTATTCGTACGAGACCAGGACGTCGCAGGCGAGGATCCCGTGCGCCTGCGCCGATCGATCGGCTACGTCCTGCAGGAGGGCGGCCTCTTCCCCCACCGAAGCATCGCAGACAATATCGCGACCGTCCCGCGCCTGGAGGGCGCCACGAAGCAGGCCTCCCGCGAGCGCGCGCTCGAGCTCCTGACGCTGGTGGGCCTGGATCGCGAGATGGCCGATCGCTACCCCGCCCAGCTGTCGGGCGGCCAGCGTCAGCGCGTGGGCGTGGCCCGGGCGCTGGCCAATCGCGCGGACATCCTACTGATGGACGAACCCTTCGGCGCGCTGGATCCGATCGTGCGCGCGGAGCTGCAACGCGAATTGAAGGAGATTCAGCGGGCCCTGGGTACGACGATCCTCTTCGTGACGCACGACGTGGACGAGGCTTTCACGCTGGGCGACCAGCTTGCCATCCTCTCCACGGGCGGCAACATCGAGCAGGTGGGAACGCCCACCGAGCTCCTCTCCTCTCCCGCGTCACCCTTCGTCGCGGAGTTCGTGGGAGCCTCGCGCGCCGCTCGCCCGGTGCGCATCGCCGGGCCGGACGGCCTGGTGGTCGACGACGCCGGCACCCCCGTGGGCACGCTAACGACCGACGAGGCCGGGGACCGCCCGTGACCTGGCTGTCCTCAAACTGGGGAGTCATTGGCTCCCTGACGCTCGCGCACCTGTGGATCGCCCTGCCAGCGATTGCTCTGTCGGTGCTGATTTCCGTGCCGATCGCGCGGTGGGCGGCGTTTTCTCGCCGCGGCGGCTGGGTCCTGTCTGCCCTGTCGGCGCTGTACGCGGTGCCGTCGCTGCCGCTCCTGATTGTCATTCCGGTAATCGTCGGGGTGGCGCTGCGCTCGCCCGCCAACATGATCATCGTCCTGACTCTGTACGGCGTGGCGGTGCTGGTGCGACAGGCCGCGGAGGGCTTCCGCGCGATCCCTCGCGCGACCCTGCAGGCCGCGAACGCGTGCGGCTACCCCCTGCTTCGACGTTTCGTCGAGGTGGAGCTCCCCCTCGCTACGCCCGTCGTCGTCGCGGGCACGCGCGTGGTCGCCACGTCGACGGTGTCGCTCGTGACGGTGGGCGCGTTCATTGGGGTGCGCTCGCTGGGGACGCTGTTCACCGACGGTTTTCAGCGCGGACTCATCGCCGAGGTCGTGGCCGGCTTGGTCGCAACGGTTCTCCTTGCGCTCGTGATCGATGCGCTGATCCAAGGGTTCGGCTGGGCACTCACTCCGTGGACGAGGAGGGGGCGGGCATGAACATTCTCCTCGACGCCCTGAATTGGTTGGCGGTCCCCGCCCACTGGCTGGGCGAATCCGGGATCCTCGTGAGGGCCACCGAGCACCTGGGCCTCACTCTCCTGATCGTGGCGCTCGCAGCGCTCATCGCGCTGCCACTGGGCACCTGGATCGGGCACACGGGCAGAGGCCGGTGGCTGGTGAGCGCGACGGGTGCGGCCCGCGCGGTCCCGACGCTCGGCGCCCTGACGCTGGCGGGCCTGTGGCTGGGCATCGGACTGGCGGCGCCAACGCTCGCTCTCCTCATTCTGGCGATCCCACCGCTCCTGTCGGCGACCTACTCGGGCATCGCCTCAACGCCCCGCGCGACCGTGGACGCAGCGCGAGCGATCGGACTCACCGAAGCCCAGGTTCTCGCCCAGGTCGAGGTTCCGCACGCGGCCGGCCTCGTGGCGGCGGGCGTGCGCTCGGCGACCCTCCAGGTCATTGCCACGGCAACGCTCGCGGCCTACACAGCCGACTACGGCCTCGGTCGATTCTTGTACGCAGGGCTGAAAACCCGCGATTACGCGCAGATGATCGGCGGCGCGATCGTCGTCGTGACCCTCGCGCTCGCGGCGGATGCGATCCTGGCTCTGGCAGCGAGGCGCCTGCGAGAGCGCACCCAACCCAACACCAACGACACCACGACCGAGGAGGAACGATGAGGCGCCCCCTGACACTAATCGCCGCCTTCGCTTCGGCTGCACTCGCCCTCTCCGCCTGCGGAACGGTCGAGTCCCTCGAGGGGCGCTCATCCATGGACGCTTCGACCATCATCGTCGGCTCACAGGACTACTACTCGAACGAGATCATCGCCGAGGCCTACGCACAGGCCCTTGAGGGGGCAGGCTTCACGGTCGAGCGCCAACTCGGATCGGCCAGCGCGAGGTCTACATGCCCGAGATCGAGGCCGGCGCGATCGACGTGTTCCCCGAGTACACGGGCAATCTGCTGCAATACCTCGACCAGAACGCGAGCGCCCGCACCTCCGAGGAGGTCTACGCGGCGCTGCAGACCGCTTTACCAATGGGCCTGCGTGCCCTCGATCAGGCGCCGGCAGCCGACCAGGATTCCTACGTGGTGACAGCAGATTTCGCGGCCGCACATTCGCTGACGTCGATCGGCGACCTCGCGGGCGCGGGCACGCTCACGCTGGGTGGCAACTCCGAGTTGCAGACGCGCCCCTATGGCCCGACGGGGCTGGCGCAGACCTACGGACTGACCGTCGGATTCACCCCGATTGAGGACTCGGGCGGCCCGCTCACCGTCAAGGCCCTGAAGGACGGCGACATCCAGCTGGCGAACATCTACTCCTCGGACCCGGCTCTCGCGGACGGGACGCTGACGGTCCTGACGGACCCGAAGGGCCTGTTCCTGGCCTCACACGTGGTCCCCCTGGCCTCGTCGCGAGTGAACGATGACGCCGCCGCGGTCATCAACCGGGTGAGCGCCGCGATGGATGCCGAGGACCTGGTGGAGATGAACCGGGCGTCGACAGCGGAGCAGAAGTCCGCCTCGCAGATCGCCCGCGAGTGGCTCATGTCCGAGGGTTTGCTCTCCTGAGTGCTCCTCGATGGACGAGGCCGGGGTCGGGTGTGTGCGCACGCTCAGCCCCGGCCTCGTCGCATGAATACTTGGTCACAACGGTCCCACTTTTATGTGACCCACACCATTATTTGACCTACTTTACGTTTGTAACCAAAATGTAATGCGCACATGATGGACATCTTTCATGAATTCCACGCGGCACGGGTTAATCTCAGACCATACCTGAGGGCACCGCCCCCAGTTCCACCCATCAACCAGGAGGAAGAATCCATGAACCTGAAGAAGGCATGGCTCGTCATCCCCGCGGCTGCCGCGCTCGCTCTGACCGCCTGCGCCGGCGGCGGCAACACCGCCTCGTCCGGCTCCGGCGACAAGGTCGTCACGACCAACGGCAACGAGCCCCAGAACCCGCTCCTGCCGGGCCTGACCAACGAAAACGGCGGCGGCAGGATCCTGACCGTCCTGTTCAGCCAGCTCGTCCGCTACGAGACCGACGGCACGGCCGTCCTCGACGTCGCCGAGTCCATCGAGCCCAACGAGGACGCGTCCGAGTGGACCATCAAGCTCCACAACGACCGTAAGTTCTCCGACGGCACCCCCGTCCAGGCCCACAACTTCATCAAGGCCTGGAACCTCATCACGTCGAAGCAGCAGCAGCAGGCTGCGTTCTTCAGCATCTTCGAGGGCACCGACGATGAGGGCAACGGTGAGATCACCGGCCTGACCGAGATCGACGACTACACCTTCACCGCGAAGCTGAAGAACCCCACCTCGGACTTCATGTCGCGCCTGGGCTACGTCGCCTACGCGCCGCTCCCGGATTCCACGCTGGCTGATCCCGATGCCGGCGGCCAGGCCCCCGTGGGCAACGGCCCCTACAAGATGGCTTCGGCCGACGCGTGGGAGCACAACGTCAAGTTCAGCACCGTTCCCAACGAGAACTACGTGGGTGACACCAAGGCTCAGAACGACGGCGTGACCTTCGTCTTCTACACGAGCCTCGACGCCGGTTACCAGGACCTGTCCTCCGACTCCCTCGACATCCTCGACGGCGTCCCGGCCTCCGTCTTCAAGACCTTCGAGTCCGAGCTGCCCGGCCGCACCGTGAACCAGCCCTACGCTGGCGTCCAGTACTTCACGATCCCGCAGTACTACCCCACTTCTCCGGTGAGGAAGGCCGCCTGCGCCGCCAGGCCATCTCCCTGGCCGTCGATCGTGACACCATCACGAAGACCATCTTCAACGGCACCCGTACCCCCGCCAAGGACTTCACTGCTCCGACCCTCGAGGGCTACGACGCCAACATCTCCGGCAACGACGTCCTGACCTACAACCCCGACAAGGCCAAGGAACTGTGGGCACAGGCCGACGCCATCTCCCCGTGGGACGGTACCTTCACCATCGGCTACAACTCCGACGGTGGCCACAAGGAATGGGTCGACGCGACCGCTAACTCCATCAAGAACACCCTGGGCATCAACGCTGAAGGCAACCCCTTCGCCGACTTCAAGTCGCTGCTCGATGCCGAGGACAAGGGCGAGATGACCGGCGCGTTCCGTAACGGCTGGCAGGGCGACTACCCGGCGCTGTACAACTTCCTGCAGCCCCAGTTCGCCACCGGTGCCGACGCCAACAAGGGCGGCTACTCCAACAGCGAGTTCGACTCCCTGATGATCCAGGCTTCCTCCGCCACCACGACCGCGGACGCCGTCAAGACCCTCCAGCAGGCCCAGATGATCCTGCTCCAGGACCTGCCGGCCATCCCGCTGTGGTACCCGAACGTCAGCGGCGGTTGGTCGAAGAACGTCGACAACGTCAAGTTCGACTGGAAGGGTCAGCCCGTGATGTACCAGATCACCAAGAAGTGATCGCACGAGGTTAACCTCGCTTCCGGGGCGGGCGGCGAAAGCCGCCCGCCCCCTCGCACATCTCTTTTCGGCAGCCCCACACAGATTGACGCAGCTCAGCGACGCACTGCGCACCCGCATTGACGCGGCACACACTTTCATCTCAAAAAAGCATCACGGGATTGATACGGCAGACAAAATCAGAGACTGATACGCCATTTGCCCATTCTTTACCCTATGATGGGACCATAGTCGGCCTCGCCCGCGAGGCACCGCCAGGGATCGGATCCTCCCCTCCCCCGACACGAACACTAAAGGATTGTCCATGCTCCGCTACATCGGACGGCGACTCCTCCAGACCATCCCGGTCTTCTTCGGAGCCACCTTTCTGATCTTCGCGATGGTCTACCTGATGCCAGGTGACCCCGTCGCCGCACTCGGTGGCGACCGCGGCCTCTCCGAGACCGCCGCCGCGCAGATCCGCGCCCAGTACAACCTGGACAAGCCCTTCTGGATGCAGTACCTGCTGTACCTCAAGGGAGTCTTCACACTCGACTTCGGCACCGCGTTCAACGGCCAGAAGGTTACGTCCATCATGGCAACCGCCTTCCCGACGACCGCGAAGCTCGCCATCTACGCACTCGCCATCGAAACCATCCTCGGCATCAGCCTGGGCGTCGTCGCGGGCATGCGCCGCGGCAAGTGGTTCGACTCCACCATCCTCGTGGTCTCCCTGCTGCTGATCTCGGTCCCCACCTTCGTGCTCGGCTTCGTCCTCCAGTACGTCCTGGGTGTTCAGCTCGCGATCCTGCCGACCACGGCCTCGGCCTCCGTCGACCTCAAGAGCCTCACCATGCCAGCCATGGTGCTCGGCGGCGTCTCCCTGGCCTACGTCATCCGACTGACCCGCCAGTCCGTCTCCGAAAACGTCTCCGCGGACTACGTGCGCACCGCGCGCGCCAAGGGCCTCTCCGGCGGCGTCGTCATGACACGCCACATCCTGCGCAACTCCCTCATCCCCGTCGCCACGTTCATCGGCGGCGACCTCGGCGCCCTCATGGGCGGCGCGATCATCACCGAGGGCATCTTCAACATCCACGGCGTCGGCGGCACCCTGTGGAACGCCATCATCAAGGGCGAACCCCAGACCGTCGTGTCGGTGACAACAGTGCTCGTGCTGGTCTACATCATCGCGAACCTGATCGTCGACCTCCTGTACGCCGTGCTCGACCCGAGGATCCGCTATGAGTGACAAGATTCCTTCCGCCAACATCACCCGCACCCGCGCGGGTCAGGACCACTACGTCTCCGACATCGACGAGACCGGCCTCGGCGCCGTCGACGCGGTCGCCGACGAGGGCGCTCCCTCGTCCATGTGGGGCGAGGCCTGGAAGCGCCTGCGCCGCCGCCCGACCTTCTGGATCGCCGCGTTCATCATCGCGCTCGCCGCGCTCCTCGCCCTCTTCCCGTCGCTCTTCACCGCGAACGACCCGAAGTTCTGCGAGCTCTCCTCGTCCCTGGCCGGCCCCTCCGCGGGTCACCCCTTCGGCTTCGACAAGCAGGTTGCGACATCTACGCCCGCGTCGTCTACGGCGCCCGCGCATCCGTGTCCGTCGGCATCCTCACGACCATCGCGGTCGTCCTGATCGGCGGCACCATCGGCGCGCTCGCCGGCTACTTCGGCGGCTGGTTCGACGCCCTGCTCTCGCGCGTCACCGACGTGTTCTTCGCGATCCCGCTGCTCCTCGCCGCGATCGTGTTCATGCAGATGTTCAAGGGCTCGCGCTCCATCATGATGGTCGTCATCGTCCTGTCCATGTTCGGCTGGACCTCCATCGCGCGTATCACCCGCGGTTCGGTCCTGTCCGCCAAGAACGAAGAGTTCGTGACCGCGGCCCGCGCGACCGGCGCATCCCGCGCGCGCATCCTGCTGAGCCACATCATCCCGAACTCGATGGCCCCCATCATCGTGTACGCGACCGTCGCACTGGGCACCTTCATCGTGTCCGAGGCCTCCCTGTCCTTCATGGGCATCGGCCTGCCGACGTCGGTCGTCTCCTGGGGCGCTGACATCTCGTCCGCTCAGACGTCCCTGCGCACCAACCCGATGGTCCTGTTCTACCCGGGCGCAGCCCTGGCCCTGACCGTCCTCAGCTTCATCATGATGGGTGACGCCGTGCGCGAAGCCCTCGACCCGAAGGCACGCAAGTGAGCGAAACGAACACCCCCCAGCTCTCCGAAAAGGAGATGGAAGAGATCGTCGAACGAGCCGTCGCCCCCAGCGCGGCCCCGGCCTCGTCCGACATCCACCCGGACGACGCGCAGCCCCTACTCAAGATCACGGACCTGGAGGTCACCTTCACCTCCTCGACCGGCGTCGTCCCCGCCGTGCGCGGCGCGAACCTGACCATCTACCCCGGCCAGACCGTCGCCATCGTCGGTGAGTCAGGCTCCGGTAAGTCCACGACCGCCGCCGCCGTCATCGGCCTCCTGCCCGGCACCGGCAAGGTCGCGGGCGGAAAGATCGAGTTCGACGGCCGCGACATCACCCACCTGACCACCAAGCAGTGGGTGGAGCTGCGCGGATCCGGCATCGGCCTCGTCCCCCAGGACCCGATGAGTAACCTCAACCCCGTGCTCCGCGTGGGCACCCAGGTCAAGGAAGCTCTCCTCGCGAACAACGTCGTGCCCCGCTCCGAGGCCGGCCAGCGCGTCACCGCCCTCCTCGAGGAGGCCGGCCTGCCCGACGCCGAACGCCGCGCCAAGCAGTTCCCGCACGAGTTCTCCGGCGGCATGCGCCAGCGCGCCCTCATCGCCATCGGCATGGCCGCGCACCCCAAGCTGCTGATCGCCGACGAGCCGACCTCCGCCCTGGACGTCACCGTCCAGCGCCGCATCCTCGACCACCTCGGCAAGCTCACCTCTGAGATGGGCACCGCCGTGCTGTTCATTACGCACGACCTCGGCCTGGCCGCCGAGCGCGCCGAACAGCTCGTCGTCATGCACCGCGGCCGCATCGTCGAGTCCGGCCCCGCCCTGGAGATCCTCCAGCACCCCCAGCACCCCTACACGAAGCGCCTCGTGTCCGCCGCGCCCTCCCTGGCCTCGGCGCGCATCGAGTCCGCCCACAAGCAGGGCATCAAGGTCACCGACGAGGAGCTCGTCGGCGCCGGCAAGGGTGCGACCTCCACGGACGCCATCATCCGCGTCGAAACCTCACCAAGGAATTCGACATCCGCGGCGCCAAGAAGGGCCAGGACACCTTCCTGGCCGTCGACGACGTGTCCTTCGAGCTGCGTCGCGGCACGACCCTCGCGGTCGTCGGTGAGTCCGGCTCCGGTAAGTCCACCGCCGCGAACATGGTGCTCCAGCTCCTCAAGCCCACCAAGGGCAAGGTCTACTTTGACGGTGAGGACACCTCGCAGATGAGCGAGGCGGAGCTCTTCCGCCTGCGTCGCCGCCTCCAGGCCGTGTTCCAGAACCCCTACGGCTCGCTGGATCCCATGTTCTCGATCTACCGACTGATCGAGGAGCCCCTGAAGATCCACGGCTACGGCACCCTGGAGTACGCGCGCGCCGAAATCAAGCGCGCCGAGGCCACGGGCCGTGAGCCCGAGGAGTGGATGCGCGTCCTCGTCGAGGCCGCCGACGCGAAGCGTTCGCTGACGGCCGCCGAGAAGCGCGAGTTCAACCCGAAGAAGCTGCGCATCGCGCGCGCTTCCGAGCTGCTCGACATGGTGGCTCTGCCGCGTAGCGCCATGCGCCGCTACCCGAACGAGCTCTCCGGTGGCCAGCGCCAGCGTGTGGCCGTGGCCCGCGCCCTCGCGCTCAACCCGGAGGTCATCGTCCTGGACGAGGCCGTGTCCGCCCTCGACGTGCTGGTGCAGAACCAGATCCTGTACCTGCTCAACGACCTGCAGGCGCAGCTGGGCCTGTCCTACCTGTTCATCACGCACGACCTGGCCGTTGTCCGCCAGATCGCCGACGACGTGATCGTCATGGAGAAGGGCAAGCTCGTCGAAGCCAACACGACTGACGAGCTGTTCAACAACCCGGTCCAGGACTACACGCGCGAGCTGATCGAGGCCGTCCCCGGACGTCACATCCAGCTCAACCTGTGAGCAACTGACACACGCGAGGGGCCCGAGGCGCTGCGGCGCTTCGGGCCCTTTGCTGTGTCCTGCCGGGTTGCTTGGCCCGGTTGATGATGTTGCTTGTGGCCCCACGGGTGTTCCGGGCGCCGTCGGGCCCGGCCGCCCACGAGATCGCCACACGCGAGCTTCGCTCGGAGTGATCGATCTCGAAGCCCGCCCGTGCCCTCCGGACCCTCCGGCGCCCTCCACACCAGTGGGGCCGGGTCTCTGATCGGTGGCTCGGCGCGTCGTCTCGAAGCCCGGCCAGGCCCCGCCACCGCCCACGGGCACCGCAGCCAGGCCCTCCAGACCCTCCGGCGCCCTCCACACCAGTGGCGATGGGGGTTTTGCAGCATTAGGAGGTGGCTGGCGGCGTGTCGCCGGCGTGTCACACTCCTAATGACGCCATTTCCCCCGTTTGGGGGCGGCCAGGCCCCGACGGGAGGCGGTGTGGCCGCCAAACTGCAGACCACCTCGGCGAAAAACGCTGACAATGGGCTGTCGTGGGCGAGGTGGTCTGCATTTTGGGCACAACAGTGTCGGACATGGTGCGTCGTGCGCATGTAAGCCCCTGAACATGCGCGGAAACCCCTCCATGCGCACGCAAACCATTGAACCTGCGCCTGGACGGCGCCCACGCGCATGTTATCGGGTTAACGTGCGGATGAGAGGGCCGCGCGGACAACGACAGTGACTAACCGGAGCAATTTCGCATGCAATTTCCCAATCAACCTTTCACACATTGAAATAGCATCGTTGCAATTCCAACGTTTCCGAGCACCATAGAAAACTAGCCCGGGGGAATTGCATGCGACTTTTAGGTCAGGAGACCACTCCCGCACACCTCATTCACCGGCTGACGGCGGAGTGACATGCGCTGGTGCGCGGGCCCCGGACAACAGACCACCCCACGCACCACCCCTGACATTTGTCATGGCACCACCTGCATCAAAGGGCACTTCCGGCCCCACCTAAACGCGCGCAGACTGGGAGCCATGAACGCAGAAGCAACGCCCGCCCTCCAGGCTACGAACATTCACCAGTCTTTCGGCCACGTCGACGCGCTGCGCGGCGTGGACTGACCCTCATGCCCGGCGAGATCGTGGCGCTCCTCGGCGTCAACGGCGCGGGAAAGAGTACCTTCCTGGACATCGTCCTCGGCCTGGCCACCCCCACGCAGGGCGACATCAGCGTCTACGGCATGAGCCCGCGCGAAGCCGTGCGCCGCTCCCTCGTGGGGGCGATGCTCCAGACCGGATCGATGCCGCGCGACGGCAGGGTCCGCCACACGATCGACCTTGTAGCCTCGATGCACGCCAACCCGATCCCCACAGACGAGCTCCTGGAACGCACAAACCTCACCAAGCTCGCCAAGCGCCCGCTCAACAAGCTATCCGGCGGCGAGCGCCAGCGCGTGCGTCTCGCCCTCGCACTGGCTGGCAACCCCGACTTCCTGATCCTCGACGAGCCGACTGCCGGCATGGACGCGCTAGCCCGCCGCGCGTTCTGGGAGACGATGCGCGCCGAGGCCGCGGAGGGCCGCACGCTCCTCTTCGCCACGCACTACCTGACCGAGGCCCGCAAGGACGCCGACCGCATCGTCATCATCGACGCCGGGAAGGTCCTCCTGGACGCTCCCACCGAGCAGGTCGTCGCCGACAACGAGGACCTCGAAGACGTTTTCGAGCGCATCACCTCCCACGCCGACGCCGAGTGAGCGCGACAAACGCCCGCCCCGATGAGCTAGCCCCGGCCTCGTCCCGAGGCCCCCGCCCCACGAACGCAGACACGACACACGAAGAAGGCATCATGACCACCCAGGCACCCGCACGAGCCACCGACCGACCGATCCCCTTCCCCTTCACCGGCGCCGGCAAGCTGTGGCGCGCGACGTTCCTGTCCCACATCCTTAACCCGTGGAACATGGCGTTTGCCCTGCTGCTCCCCATGTTCATGTACGCAATGTTCGGCATGACCGATGTTGCGCGCGCGACCCAGACCGGGCGCGGGAACCTGGCAGCCGCGATGATCACGATGATGACCACGTACGGCGTCATCCTGGTCGGCGGTTCACTCGGTGCGACGCTGTCCGTCGAGCGCACGACCGGCATCTCGCGCATGTACGCGCTGACCCCCATCCAGCCATGGGTGATCCTCCTCGTGCGTCTCACGGCCCTCGTGGCACTGAGCGCGTTTATCACGCTCATCACCTTCAGCTTTGGCCTGGCCACGGGCGCGCAGATGACCCCGGGCGCGTGGGTGGCCAGCGCCGCGGTCGTCGTCGCCCTCTCGGCCCTGGGCGCTCTCATCGGCCTGGCCTGCGGATACACGATCAAGGGCGAGAACGCCTACAGCGCCTCTGCGTTCGTCATGCTGATGGGCGCATTCGTGTCCGGCATGTTCATCCCGCTGGACCAGCTGCCGCCCTTTGTCGCGCAGATCGCGCCCTTCACGCCCCTGTACGGTGCCGTTCAAGCCATCTACGCGGTCGCCGGAACCGTGACGATGCCGACCGCCGCGTGGCTCAACATCGCCGGGTGGGCAGTTATCACGGCCGGCATCGCCTGGTGGGGCGCGTCCCACGACACGGGTCGATAGGCTGGTGCCATGAAGAAGCGCTTGATCTCCCTGGCGTGGGCGGCCCCGTGGATGCTCTTCATGGGCTTCCCCCTAACCTACGCCCTGGAGTTGACGGACACGGCCCAGCGCGTGGGCATTATCGGGCTGTGCGCCCTCCTCGCGGCCGCTAACTCGGCGGCGTGGCTGACCAATCCTCTACCCGCGCGCAACTCCTTCACAAGGCCGTTCATTCTCTCCCACGCGGCGCTGGCCGCGGTGACGGTCATCTACCTCGTCTACGCGACCTCCGTCGGCTTTCCCTACGCGTTCATGCTGACCTCGTATCTGCTTGTCGCGTGGATCTTCCAGGCGCCAAGCAGATACATTGACGCGGGCGTCGCGCCGGTCGTCGCCATCGCCAGCGTAGCCGCCTATGCCGAGGGAGAGCCGCTGTGGATGATCTGGTACCTGGCCCTCCTCATCGGCTTCGTCAGTGTGGCCCGCTGGGGCATGGAGCGCTCGGCCCGTGAACGCCTGCGCCGCCAGGACACGATTCAGCGCGCGAAGGCCGCCGAACGGGCGCGCCTGAGCACGGATCTGCACGACATTCTCGGGCATTCGCTGACGGGGATCACGATGGTATCCGAGCTGGCGGGTCGCCTCCTGGAGTCGGGGCGTGTGGAGGAGGCGCGCGAGCAGCTGCGCGCGGTCACGGCGCAGTCGAACGAGGCCTTGGCTGACGTCCGCCGCATCGTGGCGGCCACGCGGGCCCTGTCCCCCGTCGAGGAGCTTGAGGAGGCCCGCGCCCTCCTGGAGGTCGCGCGCATCGACGCGGACATCACGAACGAGGGCGAGCCGCCGTCGGGGCCTCGTTCGGCCGCTGCCGCTCACGTGATCCGAGAAGGCGTCACGAACGCGATCCTGCACGCGCGCCCTTCGTGGGTCCGCATCCGCCTCTCCCCAGACGGCGTGACCGTCACCAACGACGGCTACTCAGCTGCCTACGCCGCGTCGAGCGCGGGATCGGGGTCGGGCCTGGCGGGCCTGACCAAGCTGGTCGGCGGCGAGGGCACGCTCACCTGGGGCGCGTCCGGCTCCACGTGGACGCTCGCACTGGCCTTCGAGGCCACACCCGACGCCCACTCGTCCTGACTGTCCCGCTGCCCCCTCGACGAGGCAGTGTCCCCTCCCCGGGTCTTGCGCGGTCCCGGGAGGGGGAGCCGGACTCGTCCTGAAGGGCGAGCACGCCCGAGAGATGATCCTGCGACCTGCGCTAGCCTGGTACCCCAAGCGCAGACAGGAGGGTGACGTGACGATTCGGGTACTCGTGGCCGATGACCAGGCGATGATTCGCGGTGCCCTGGCGGGGCTGCTGGACCTGGAGAGCGACATTGAGGTCGTCGCGCAGGCCGCCGACGGCGCGCAGGCCCTCGAGGAGCTGGCGCGCCTGGCATCGGCGGACGCCCCGGCCCGCGCGAGCGCCCCCGTCGACGTTGCCATCATCGACATCGAGATGCCCCGCATGGACGGCATCACGGCCACGCAGGCGATTTGCTCCCGATTCCCGGGGGTGCGCGTGCTCATCGTGACGACGTTCGGGCGACCGGGATACCTGCAGCGCGCCCTCGACGCGGGCGCAACGGGCTTCATGGTCAAGGATGCGCCGGTCGAAGCCCTGGCCGACGGAGTGCGTACGGTGGCTGCGGGTGGCCGCGCGATCGACCAATCCCTGGCCCTCGAGGCGCTGTCGGCGGGTTCCTCGCCCCTGACGGATCGCGAGGCCGACGTTTTGCGTGAGGTCGAGGGCGGCGGCACCATCGCGGATATCGCTCACTCGCTGGGACTCAGCCAGGGGACGGTGCGCAACCACGTGTCCTCGTCGATGCTGAAGATGGACGCGCGCACGCGCGCCGAGGCCGCATCCCTGGCCCGCGCGGCCGGCTGGCTGTAGACGGACCGCGCAAGTGGTATCAGAGTGATACCATGTCGATATGGCTATGACACTCCGACTCGATGAGGAACACGCACGCAAGCTCGACGAGCTCGCCCAGCATTCCGGCACGTCAAAACATGACGCAGTGTTGCGCGCCATCGATGAGGAATTCAACCGCATGACCCACCGTCAGCGCGTCACCGACGCACTCAACCAAACCGTTGAGCGCTGGGGGGACGCACTTGAGCGACTCGGCCAGTAACACCATGGCGTGCGAGTTTCTCTCGCTTGAGGACCTGCTGGACATCGTATCCGCACTGAAAATCGGTCCTGTCCGCGATCTCGGCCTCCTCAATGCGGCAGCACTACGCCCCCAAACAACGCTGATGGGTCAGGACGCCTACCCGTCCACCGCCGCCAAAGCTGCAGCCCTCCTCGAGTCGCTCACGAAAAACCACGCGCTGATCGACGGAAACAAGCGCCTTGCATGGGCCGCATGTTCCGTTTTCTTATCTCTCAACGCACTCGAGATCAACGAAACCGCTTCCAACGATGACGTCTACGAGCTTGTCATCGCCGTTGCTTCCTCCCACGTAACGCTTGAGCACGTCTGCGCCACGTTGTCGGAATGGACAGCTACGCGCCCATGAAGCGCGAGTTGCGCGCCATGAAAGGCAGCAGGCGCACGCCCGCGTAGGCGCCCAGCGTGTTCATGATGACGTCGTCGATGTCAACGACGCGGTAGGTGCAGGGCACGACGCCGAACAGGCCCGTGTACTGGGTCAGCTCGATGAGGCAGGAGACGACGCAGCCGATCACCACCCACGCCAGGACGCGGCGGTGCGGGATCGAGCGGGCCAGGCGAGACCCGTCGGCGGGTACACCCTCGGGGGCGCGACGCATGCGCCGGATGCGCCACGTGGTCTCCGCGAGCGCTCCGAGGGGCACGAACAGCGCGATGTTGAGCAGGATCGACAGCGCGTACAGGGTACCGCGCAGGCTTTCCCCGTCGCGGAACTGGTCAGCGACAGCCCCGAAGGACCCAAACGGCGTGTAGTTGTCCCAGTGGATGATCGCGGCGCACGCGGCCACCGGGTCCGAGGGCAGTGGCAGCAGCGTGAAATCAGCAGGCCCGCCAGGTACAGGATCCAGACGAGAGGCAGGGCGCGCGGCAGCCTCCACTTCGACGAGGCAGGGGCCGCGACCACGGGAATCTCCGCCGTCATCGGGGTGTCCGGGTTCTCCTCGCGAGGCAGGAGCGCCCCCGTCTGCTTCGAGCGACGGTAGATGAGCGGCAGGGCATCGGAGACCGTTAAGCGCGAGCCACCCGAGCCGGACGACGAAGACGTATCGGGTGTCGATGCCGGAGAAACGAAGGCGGCATGGTCTGAGCGGCGTCCGAGAAACCACCACAGCGCGCACGTGATCACGCAGACGGCGGCGTAAAGCCCCAGATCAAGCGCCCAGTTGACTGCCGTGTACATGTCACCCCTCTCCTTGAGGGGAACATTACCGGCGTTATCGGGCAATGTTGCGGACGTGCGCTCAGTTCCACAGCAGATGGACACAATGTGAGAAAAGGCCTGGGAATCCGCTGGAAATTGTTGGTCAGAATTGCGCGCGGCGACGATTCAGCGCACGGGGAAGGCCCGCGCCCACTCACCCCGTACAGGCTGACAGCTGCTCGGCGAGCGCGTCCTGCTCGGCGCGCGTGACACTCAGCCCGTACGCGTTCTTGACGGCGATCTGGCGTTTCACGTAGTCGCAGCGGAACGCGGTATTGGGCGGCAGCCACTGGTCCGCAGACGAGGCCGACTTGTCCTCGTTCGCAGCCCCATCCACCGCGAGAAGGTTTTCCGGGTCGTTGGCGAACTCCTGGCGGCGCTGCGCATCCCACTGCCAGGCGCCCGATCGCCACGCGTCCGCGAGGGCGACGACATGGTCGATCTGCACCAGGGACGAGGTCTTGTCCCCCCTCTGGAACTCGACAGTGACACCCGTGTAGGGCTCGGCGAGGGTGCCCGACAAGACCACGCAGTCATGCGTCCCCGGCTTGAAGGTCGGGCGCGCCAGGTCGCGGGCAAGGATGTCGTTTCGGGTGTCGCAGCCATTGTGGTCGGTGTCCGCCCACCGCTGCCCGAAAGCCTCGCGATCGTACGCCGGCGCGGAAGGATCGTCAACCGACTCTCGAACCGTGAGCTCGCGCAGCTGCCGGGAAGCCTCGCTATCCGGCAGAGAGGACAGGGCCTGCCCACTGCGCAGCGGTGGCCACCCCAGGCGCGAGCGCAGGCCCAGCAGATCCCAGCCAACGCCGGGCGCAAAGGCCCACACGAGGGCCGCGAGAATCACCAGCAGGAGGACCGTGTCCCCGATGCTCCTGCGCCGCTTGCACGCCATCTCCCTCTTCTTTCTCTGTCAACGCCCACGCAATGAGGGCACCCCGACCATCCGGGGTGCCCTCATCATGCACCCACCCACCGGCATCTGCGTCCCAGCGGCGAGTGCCTGTGGATAACTAAGCGTGCTTACGCGACAGCACCAGCTGACGCACGAAGTAAATCGCGATGATGATGAGCGTGAGAGCCCCCATCGAGATCAGCTGAGCCCGGCCCTCGTCGCTCATGAGCATGAGGACACCGATACCACCCAGGCCAGCGAGGACCAGCCACGGCAGCCACGGCCACCCGGGCATACGGATCACGAGCGTACCCGAGCGCTCTAGCGAGGGATGCAGGCGCATCAGCGAGATGATGATGAACGTCCACACGATCAGCAGAACCATGCCAATCGCGTTGATGAGCATCGTCAGGATCGAACCAGGCAGGTACCAGTTGCCCAGAACCGCCAGCAGCGCCAGGACCACAACGAGGCCGACCGCACGCTTCGGGGTACGCCCCGCCTCAATATCCCCCTGGATCTCGGCGGCCAGGACGGCCTCGTCATCCTCGAGGGCGGCCTCGACGACGGAGCGCACACGGGCCTTGTTGGACGCGGACGCACCCAGCAGCCAGCGCGGACCCATATCTCGGGCTGACAGGGAGTACGCCATGCGGGAGGAGGCGTAAATGTTCGCGGAGAACGCGGAGATGAGCGCCATGAAAATGATGACATTCATGAGAGTCCCGACCGCGGGGACACCCGCCATCTCGAGAACGGCGGCGAAGGCGTTCGTATTCATCGCCTCGCTATCCCACGGCAGGAGCGCAATCAGCAGGATGACGGAGCCGACGTAGAAAACGAGGATGCGGGTGACGACCGAGCGGATGGCACTACTCATGGCGGCCTGGGGATCCTCGGCCTCGGCGGCGGCGATCGTCACGATCTCAAGGCCGCCAAAGGACGTGATGACAGCCAGGAGCGCAACCGCAACGCCGGACAGACCGTTCGGCATAAAGCCGTTGTGTCCCAGGACATTTTGCAGAACACCTTCGTGCCCCGGCAGGGGGCCGACGATCGCCGTGCGCGCGACAAGATAGGCACCCACACCCAGGAAGGCAATGATCGCAACGATCTTCACCATCGACAGCCAGGCCTCGATTTCGCCGTACTGCCCGGCCGCCAGCAAGTTAATCCCGCCGATCACCACGACAATAACGAGGGCAACCACCCACTGCGGGACCGCAGGGAACCAGCCGACAAAGAACGTCGCCGCGCCCGTCACTTCCAGGCCCGACACCATGATGAGCATCACCCAATACAGCCACCCGATCGTAAACCCGGCCCACCGACCGATCCCAGCCTCGGCGTAGGAGGAGAAGGAACCCGTCGACGGCAGAGACGAGGCCAGCTCGGCAAGGGCCAGCATGACCGACACGACGATAATCGCGGCCAGCGCATAGGACACGATGACGGCAGGCCCGGCCTGATGGATCGCGGAACCCGTGCCCAGGAAGAAGCCGGCGCCAATGGCGAGGCCCAGGGCCATCATGGACAGGTGCCACGTCTTGAAATGTTTACGCCCGGAGGGGGCCGACGCGGCGGGAGTTGACGAATCGTGTGTTGATTTGGGAGTCACACCGTCATACTAACGCCTGCCTCGACGCAGAGCTTTCAGCTGTGAGTATGTGAGAGTGATGGTCCACTCGCGGGTCTGCGGGAGCCTCCAGCGACGCCAGTGCGCCATTCCCGTGAACACGAGGCCAACGATGATGGACGCGCCCATGCCCAGGACCGGCTGGCCCATGTGCCAGAAGATGACGGTCACCAGCGAGCATGCAAACGCGGGGGTGGCGTACAGGTTGTTGCCACCGAAGACGCGCGGGACCAGGCCGGCGGAAATGTCGCGGACCATGCCACCGCCGATCGCCGTCATGATGCCCAGGAGGATCGCCGGCATGATCGCAAAGCCCGCATCGAGAGTCTTGATCGCGCCGGTCGCGCTCCAACATCCCAGCACCATACCGTCGGCGATGACGAGGAGCACCGACCATGCGCGCGAATCCATGCGGAAGGCCATCGCAATGAGGGCGCCGACAATCGCGAACCACAGGTAGTAGGGATCCGTGATGGCAACGGGCGCACCGGTGCGGGTCGTCAGGAGCAGGTCACGGATCATGCCGCCCGCGAGCGCCGTCATGATCGCGAGGATGCAGAAGCCGACGGCATCAAAGTTTCGCTCTCGGGCGACCTTGCCGCCGAGGATGCCATTGAGGAGAACGCCCATGAGGTCGATGGCTCGGAAGACCTCGGGCAGGGAGTTATTCAGCGCGTCGAGCAGGTGCATGGCGATCCGAAAGAGTCGATGAGTGTCGTTGTTCATATGCTACAGGTTTTGTCGGCCTGTCAGCGAGAGCCGCAGGCACACTGTCTCACGCGGCTACCGGGTGCGACAATGTCCCTATGACTGCTCTCTTCGCCGGGCTCACAACCCTGGATGTCCTGCATCGACTCGACCACGTGCCGGACCCGCTGCTCAAGGTCACGTCGACGGACTTCACGATGGCCGCAGGCGGTCCCGCGACGAACGCGGCCGTCACGTACGCGGCGCTGTGCGCGGCCTCGCGCGTTCTCAATGGTTCTGGCGACGAGGCCGGGGCCGCCTCGGGCACTCCCGCTTACTCTGAGGAAGCGCCGACTCTGTTGACAGCCCTCGGCGAGGGCCCGGTGTCAGCCTTCCTCGCGGCCGACCTGGCGGCCGTGGGCGTGCGCGTCCTGGACGCGACGGCGCCTGCCGCATCCCCCGCTCCCGAGGCGGGCGAGCACCCCACCGACGCGGGCGAGCATGAGAGCGCCCCGGCCTCGTCCCGTGCGTCGCGTGAGCCCGCCGTGTCCTCGATCATCGAGCACCCGAGCGGTCGCATGGTAGCTTCCACGAACGCGCGGCTCGACGCGGACGCGGAACGGATCGCGGCAGACCTGCCTGAGCGCGTCGGCGCGGTCCTCATCGACGGGCACAACCCGGCGCTCGCGCATGCGGCCCTCACCCTGGGCGTGCCCGAGGTCGACGGGGAGGACCCGTTCGCCCAGCTCGAGGCGCGCCCGCCGCACCCGCGGATCCTGGACGGCGGCTCGTGGAAGGAGTGGCTCACACCCCTGCTGGGCTTCGTCGACATCGCTGTCGTGTCGGAGGATTTCGCGCCGCCGCTGATGGCACGCCCGGACGGGGCGCAGGTCGCCGAGTTCCTGCGAGGCTTCGGCATCACGCGCACGGTGCGCACGCGCGGGGATCGCTCCGTGCAGTATTGGTGGGACGGCGCGAGCGGCGAGGTTCCCGTCGAAGCCGTCCCAGACGCGTCCACGCTGGGGGCGGGCGATGCCTTCCACGGGGCTTTCGCGTGGGCAATCGAGCGCGGCGGCGACGCGGATCCGGAGCGCCTAATCCGTTTGCGTCGGCAGTCGCCGCTGTGTCGGTGTCTTCCTTCGGCACGAGGCAGTGGCTGGCTTCCCCGGTTCTCGCAGAACTGGTGCGCGGCTGGTAGGTGGCTGAGGAGGCACAACAGTAGTTCTGCCTGCCTCCATGCTGGTCGCCCCTGGGACAACGACTGCCAAAAAGGCGGCCTTCCTGGTACCGACAGGGCCATAACTTTCCCCGCTCGCTACCTTGCGGGCCAACCCGGTACAAAACTCGCCCAGCACAGGGCATTCGTGGGCCAACCCGGTACAAAACTCACCCAGCACGTCATAAAACGCCGATTTTCGGCCATTTTTCGCGCGCTAGGCGAATTTTTTCACGCTCAGGCCAGCAACAGGCCGAGCAGGGCGAAAAAAGTCACGCACCAACACTCGACCTCACTGCGCTGGGCGAGTTTCCTTCCGCCGTCACTCCTCCCGCACCACACAACGCATAGTGGGCGTCAATGATGCCTCAAAGAGACGAGAACTGAAAGAAAAACCACCCCGGCGCAGGGTTCCAGCACCACCGATGAAACACTTTTCGCCCCTGCACACCCAAAATGCCCAATTTCCAACCATTTTCAGCGCGCTGGGGCGATATTTCTTTCACAGAGGCACCCCACACGACCACACGGTGCAACGCAGGGGCGATATTTCTTTCATGCACCCCTCAAAGCACCCCAGACGTGGCGGACACCAGAGGAACCGAGCACACCTCGAGACGCAAAGCCTGGCCGCGGAGCCGGAAGGTCACGGCAGAGCCAGGCCTCAGAAAAGTCGCATGCAATTCAATTGGAAGAAGTTTCAACAACGTCTGAAAACGTTGCAATTCCAACAATCTAGATTCATGGTTTGAAATAGTCTCGGGGGAATTGCATGCGACATTGCTAGGCCGGCAGGGACAGCTCCACAGAAATCTCGCACATAATTCGATTGGGAGAAATTTCAACAACATCTGAAAACGTTGCAATTGCAACGATCTGAATTCAATGTTTGAAATAGTCGCAAGGGAATTACGTGCGAAACTGCTGGGGCGGCGGCGGGGCCAGGCCGCTCTTCAATCCGACGCGCTCAGCCACACACAGCAACACAGCGCCGCCGGTGTGGAGGGCGCCGGAGGGACCGGAGGGCACGGGCGGGCCTCGAGATCGACCACTCCGAGCGCAGCTCGCGTGTGGCGATCTCGCGGGCGGGCCGCCGCCCACCGGCACACACAGCGGCCGGGCCCCACAAAGCAGCCCGGCCCCACAGCCGGGCCCTCCGGCGCCCGGAACACCAGCGGTGCAACAAGCACCGCCGGAAATCAGGCGATCAGCGGCCCACGGGCACCCAGCGGCTCGCCCACTCGGCGGCAACATCCGTCAGCACGGGCAGGTGCGCCGAACCGGAGGTAGCCAACGCGCGATCCACGGCCTCGTCGATGACGGGCACGCCGTCGACCGGCGTGTACTCGCCGGCGATGCCTTCGGGCGCAGCGGTCATTTCGACGAGGGAGCCGTCGGGCAGCAGGTGGAAGACCTCGCGCGTGCGGTCGAGCAGGCCCGTTTCCTCATCGAAGGAGTCGTGCGTGATGAGCACGGGAACGCTGAGGCCACGCAGGGCTTTCTCGCCGGAGACCATGGACATGTCGGCGAGGGTGCGCTTGGAGATTGTGAACTGCCGGCGCACGGACTCGGAGTCGTCGGGCACGGTCGTGGCCCCGTGGTGCTCGAGGTCGGAGAGCTGCACGTCGGAGAACACGAGGTTCCAGTCGTAGGACAGGGGGCCGAGGACCGGGGAGACCAGCACGTATGTCTGCACGGCGGGCGGTCGCGAGCGCAGCGCAACGGCGGCGCCGAACTCGTGGCCGACGCAGATTTGGCGCGCGAAGCCCTGGTCGGCGAGCCAGCCGGACGCGGAGCGGAAGTCTTCGATGAGGGGGTCGAAGGTGATAATTTCGTCGCCCGAGGCACCGTGACCGGAGTAGTCAAAGGTCAGCGTCGCATAGCCAGCGCGGCGCAGTGTGCGACCGAGTGAGTCAAACATGCCCGATGCGTGACGATCCGACAAAAAGGTGTGAGAAAAGATCACCGCGGCGTCGAGGCAGTCCACAGGACGCGTGAATGTACCGGAGAGGGATACTCCCCGGGGCGTCTCAATCGTTATCTGGCTCACGCCATAAACATAGCGTGTGAGGACCACTCGCGGGAAGAGGGGCCCACACTGTGCACGAATGTGACAAGAGGTCACCCCGACAGTGAGGTATCCGTAAATAATCCCCACTCAGGACGAGGATCATGCGGCGCGGCGGACAGCGCCACTAAGATGGGACGCATACGCGCCGGTGAGAGCCGCGCCCACGGGGATTGTGAAGCACCCGCCACGACGGGACGCCCCACCACTTGCAGCGAGAGAAGGACATTCATGGGAACCAAGACTGGAATCCTCATCGGAGTTGGCATCGGATACGTCCTGGGCACCCGCGCGGGCCGCGAGCGTTACGAGCAGATCCGCGCGAACGCCTCGAAGCTGCGCCGTTTCCCGATCGTGGCACGCCCCCTGGATGCGGCGGGCCAGAAGATGTCCGACCTCGTGCGTGCGGGCGGCGAGCAGGTGACCGATAAGGTCGCCGACGCCGTGAAGGAACGCCTCTTCGGCGCCCCCGCCTCCCAGCCGACGACGGTCGACGCGCAGACCACCTCTTCCACGACGCAGCGTTGAGCGCGCGAGGGAACGAGGCCGTGAACGCAGACCCGCTGACCGACGGCCAGGAGCCGACTCGCGCGCAGATTAAGCGCTGGCGCAAGCACCTGGCCGAGGAGCGCATGGAGGCTCGCACCTACCGCGACCTTTCTGAGCGCCGGACGGGCGAGGAGCGCGCGGTCCTCTTGCAGCTTGAGGAGGCGGAGCGCCGCCACGAGGAGTATTGGCTTGCTCGCCTGGGCGACCACGCTCTGCCTGCTCCCAAGCCGCCGCTGCGCACGCGCGCCGCGTCCGTCCTCGCCCACCTTTTCGGCACGATCTTCATTCTGGCGATGGCCCAGCGCGCGGAGCAGCGTTCCGCCCGCGACGTAGATGACGACGTGCCCGCGCACATGCAGGCGGACGAGCATATTCACGCCGAGGTCATTCGTTCCTAGCGGCGAAGTCCCGCGAGACCCTGGCGGGCACGTTCCGCGCGGCGGTCTTCGGCGCGAACGATGGCCTCGTGTCGAACCTGGCTCTCGTGCTGGGCGTGGCGGCGACGGGCATGGAGCCCCATGTCGTTCTCTTGACGGGCATATCGGGCTTGCTCGCGGGTGCCCTGTCGATGGGGGCCGGCGAGTGGGTGAGCGTGCGCAGTCAGCGCGAACTCCTCGACGCCTCGATCCCCGATCCGGACGCGCATCAGGCGGTGCCGGACCTGGACGTGGACGCCAACGAACTGGCGCTCGTGTTCCGTGCGCGCGGCGAGAGCGAGGAGGAGGCCGAGCGGCACGCGAAGCAGGTCTTTGCACGCCTCGCCAAGCCTGCGACCGGCGAGTCCGGCGCGATCGCGGTGCGTGCCGCCCTGGGCGGCAGCCCCGAGTCGGACGGTGCTGGCGATCAGGTGGGAACGCCCATGAAGGCGGCACTGTCTTCGTTCTGTTTCTTCGCGGTAGGCGCGTTCTTCCCGCTGATTCCCTACCTGCTGGGCATGACCGGCATGACCGCGATCGTCGTCGCGGCCGTGATCGTCGGCGTCGCTCTGCTGTTTACAGGCGGCGTGGTCGGCATCCTGTCCGGCCAGTCCCCCGCGCCCCGCGCACTGCGCCAGCTCATCGTAGGTTACGGCGCCGCGGGGGTGACATACCTGCTGGGGACGCTGTTCGGCACGTCAATCTCCTGACGCCTCGTCTCCAGCGGGGACGAGGCCGGGGCTGACTCACCCGTTCCCCCTGGCCTCGGCTGCCCGCGGGCCGGAGGCCGTGGACCAGTTGGAGGCCGCCTGTGCCACACTAGGGGCATGACGGATTTTCTTTCTCGGGCGCGCGGCGCCCTCATGGGCCTCGCCGTCGCCGACGCGGTGGGCACCACGAATGAGTTCAAGTGGGCGGGCACCTTCGAGCCGATCACGGACATGGTGGGTGGCGGCCCCTTCCTACTGAAGCCCGGGCAGTGGACGGATGACACGTCGATGGCCCTGTGCATCGCGGATTCCCTGCTGGCGAAGGGCCGCTACGACTCCTTTGACGTGATGGAGCGCTACCAGCGCTGGTATTCGAAAGGTTATCGCTCGTCGACGGACAGGTGCTTCGATATCGGTGGCCAGGTGCGCGCCGCGCTGTTCGATTTCGAGCACGAACAGCGCGTGCCGGTGACCGCTGAACGCACGAACAGCGCCGGTAACGGCGCGATCATGCGCCTGGCGCCCATGGTGATCGCGGGCTTCCGCTCGCGTTCCCCGCGCGAGGTGGTCGCGACCGCTCGATTGAGCGCGCGCGAGACGCACTTCTCGGTCGAGGCCGAGGCCGCCACCGAGGTCTTCGCGGCCCTGCTGGTGGGCACCCTGCTGGGTTGGTCCCCGGAGCAGCTCATGGACGTATCGTGGGCGTCGACGGGTGCGGCTTTCGATGAGATGGCCGCGCGGGTGATCAGCCCGGATCCGCAGGTGCGCGCCTCGTGGGAGGCGGAGACCAGCGGCTACATCGTGAACGGCCTACGCCTGGCGGTACACGGCCTCCTGGATTTCCCGTCCTTCAAGGATGCGACCCTGGCGATCGCCAACATGGGCGGCGACTCGGACACGAACGCCGCGATCTACGGGCAGCTGGGCGGCGCTTTCTATGGGATCGAGGCCATCCCAGCCTCGTGGAGGGAGCGCGTGCACCTGGGCGAGGAGATCGACCAGCTGGCGCGTGACCTCGTAGATATGCGCCTGGAACCTCCCGTGACTCGCTTCGACGAGGACCTGCAGGGCGAGGCCTCCGCCTGACGGCCCGAGACTCGTCACACCCACACCCACACCCAACAATTACCCAAAAATGTCGCATGCAATTCCCTCGCACGTAATTCAACATTTGAAATCAGACCGTTGAAATCATGCGGATTTAAGCCGCACTCAAAAACTGACCCAAGGGAATTGCATGCGACTTTTGGGGGCTGAGCCCCTTCCAGTGTGGCCACACCACCGGGTGCCGGGCGGCGTCCGCCTCTGGCCAGCGACTAGACTGGCTCTATCATGCCTGACTCTCGCCCCACGCCTTCGTCCGAGCCCAACGCGCGCGGCTCTCGTTCTCGCAACGGGGGTCGCCCCGCCGACGGGCGCGGCGGGCGCCGAGGCCGGGCAGGACAAGAGGGCCGAGGCCGGGCAGGGCAAGAGGGCCGAGGCCAGGCAAGCCGAGACAAGAGGGGCCGCGAGGGCCGCCGCCCCCAGCGCGAGCACGCGCGCCCCTTCAAGCCCTTCACCCCGGAGCAGCTAGCCGAGCGCGCCGCGGCGATCCCGGTGATCTCCTTCCCGGACCTGCCGGTGAGCGCCCGCCGCGACGAGATCGCGAGCGCTATCCGCGACCACCAGGTGGTCATCGTGTCGGGCGAGACCGGCTCGGGCAAGACGACGCAGCTGCCGAAGATCTGCATGCAGCTGGGCCGCGGCGTGGCCGGGATGATCGGTCACACCCAGCCGCGTAGGCTCGCGGCGCGTTCGGTCGCGGATCGCATCGCCGATGAGCTGGGCCAGACCGTGGGTCGCGAGAGCGGCCAGGTGGTCGGCTACCAGGTGCGTTTCACGGACGAGGTGGGCCCCACGACCCTCGTCAAGCTCATGACGGACGGCATCTTGCTGGCGGAGATCCAGTCGGACCCGATGCTGCGCCGCTACGACACGCTCATCATCGACGAGGCCCACGAGCGCAGCCTCAACATCGACTTCATCCTGGGCTACGTGGCGCGCCTGCTGCCCGCGCGCCCGGACCTGAAGGTTATCATCACGTCGGCGACGATCGACTCGGATCGTTTCGCGCGCCATTTCGGCACGTGGGAGGGCACTCCCGGCTCGGGTCGCCTGATCGAGCCAGCGCCGGTCATCGAGGTGTCGGGGCGCACGTACCCGGTGGAGATCCGCTACCGTCCCCTCGGCCCGACGACACCCTCGTCGTACACGTCCGAGGCCTCGGCCCCGCAGGCAAACGATCCCACCGAGACCGTCGAGACCACGGAGGTCACCGAGTCCGGCCCCATGCAGCTGGTCCTGGAGGACCCGGACGACGAGCTGGCGACGCTGGGCTACGGCATGGGCGAGGACATCGACGTGGAGACCGCGATCTGTCACGCGGTGGACGAGCTGAGCGCGGAGGGCGACGGCGACATCCTGGTCTTCCTGCCCGGCGAGCGCGACATCCGCGACACGGAGGCGGCCCTCCTCGATCACCTGAAGGGACGAGGCCGGCGCGCGGGAGACGACAAGGGCGCACGCCCGGGGGACATCGAGATCCTGCCCCTGTACGCGCGGCTGACGGCGGCCGAGCAGCATCGCGTGTTCGAGCCTCATCGGCTGCGCCGCGTGGTCCTGGCGACGAACGTCGCGGAGACGTCGTTGACGGTGCCGGGGATCCGCTACGTGATCGACCCTGGTTTGGCGCGTATTTCCCGCTATTCCAACAAGACGAAGGTGCAGCGCCTGCCGATCGAGCCGGTCAGCCAGGCGAGTGCGAACCAGCGCGCGGGCCGATGCGGCCGAGTCGCGGAGGGCGTGGCGATCCGCCTGTTCTCGCAGGCCGACTACCTCTCGCGTCCGCGCTTCACGGAGCCTGAGATCCTGCGCACGTCGCTGGCCAGCGTCATCTTGCAGATGGCGTCCCTGGGCCTGGGCGCCGTCGAGGACTTCCCGTTCCTGGACGCCCCGGATCGGCGCGCGGTGCGCGACGGCGTGGCCCTCCTCGTGGAGATCGGCGCGCTCGCGCAGGATCGCGAGGGCGCGGACGCGGCCCCGGCCTCGTCCCAGTACAGGCTCACCGGCATTGGCCGGGACCTGGCGCGCCTGCCGATCGACCCGCGCCTGGGGCGCATGCTGCTGGAGGCCGAGCGCCTGGGCTGCGCCTCGGAGGTGCTCGTCATCGTGGCGGCGCTGTCGATCCAGGACGTGCGCGAGCGCCCGGCCGAGCATCAGGGCACGGCGGACGCCTCGCACGCGCGCCTGGCGGACCCCCATTCGGACTTCATCACGTACCTGAACCTGTGGCGCTACCTGGCGGTGCAGGCCCGCGACCTGTCGGGCTCGGCGTTCCGGCGCATGTGCCGCGCGGAGTTCTTCCACTACCTGCGGTGGCGCGAGTGGCGCGACGTGGTCGGCCAGCTGCGCCAGATGGCTCGGGCGCTGGGGATCGGCGTGGGGCCGGTGGGCGAGCCGTCGACGGGCGACGTCGTGGAGGCCGCCCAGTTCGGCGGTGCGCAGGACGCGGCCGTTCGCGCGGTCCTGGCCTATGGGCAGGGCACGGCGAGCGTGGATGCGGACCAGGTGCACCGCTCGCTGCTGGTCGGCCTGCTGTCCTATCTGGGGTCGTGGGACGAGACGAAGCGCGATTACGAGGGTGCGCGCGGCACGCACTTCACGATCTGGCCGGGCTCGGGCGTGAGCGGGCACCCCGCCTGGGTGATGACCGCGGAGCTCGTGGAGACCTCGCGCCTGTTCGCGCGCACGGTGGCCCGCATCCGCCCGGAGTGGGTGGAGCCGGCGGCGCGCGGCCTGCTCAAGCGCTCGTATTCGGAGCCGTTCTGGTCGGTCGCGAAGGGCGCGGCGATGGTCCGCGAGCGCGTGACCCTCTACGGGCTGACGCTGGCGGCGGACCGCGAGGTGCTGCTGGGGCGCTTGGGTGATCTCGTCATCGACGAGGCCGTGGCCGCCTCGCGCTCTCACGCTCCGCGCGCGGGGTCGCTGGAGGCGCTGGCGGCCGGGTTGGTGTCGGCGTCGAAGGATCCGCTGTCGTCGGGGTCGTTTGAGCCGCGTCATTTCGAGGAGTTGGTGGCCGCGCGCGAGGGGACGACAGCGCGCGAGCTGGCCCGCGAGATGTTCATTCGCAACGCCCTGGTGGATGGCCAGTGGAGGGAGAGGCACACTTTCCAGCGCCGAAACGAGGCCCTGGTGGAGCAGGCGCGCGAGGTTGAGCGCCGCAGCCGCACCCACGGCCTCGTCGCGGACGAGCAGGCGCGCTTCCGTTTCTTCGACGATCTGATCCCCGAGCACGTGACCAGCGCGGCGGCGTTCAACCGCTGGTGGAAGGACGAGCGCCGCTCTCACCCTGATCTACTCATTTACCCGGCGTCCCTGCTGATGCCGCGCGAGGCGACCTCCGGCGAGGGCTTCCCGGACCGGTGGCAGTGCGGCGATCTGTCGCTGCCCTTGAGCTACGAGTTCGCGCCGGGCAGCCCGCGTGACGGCGTGTCGATGCACATCCCGATCGAGGTGCTCGAACGCGTCAGCGATAAGGGCACGGACTGGCTGGTGCCGGGCATGCGCGAGGACCTGCTGACCGAGGCGATCCGCGCTCTGCCCAAGGGTGTGCGTCGGCTGCTGGCCCCCGCGCCGGACGTGGCCGCGTCGGTGGCTCGCTGGATCGATCAGGCGGGCGACGAGCCGGTCGAGGCCGTGGCGGCGTCAGCGGACAAGGCTGCCGGGAAGGCCAAGGCCACCGAGTCCGACGAGCCAGACCCGCTGAGCCTGGACGCCGCGATGGGCCGCCTGGCCGCGTGGGGTGCGACCTCGGGCAAGCTGTCGACGCGCAACTCGCCCGCAAAGGCACCCAAGAAGGCCGCGCAGAAGGAGACCCCCGAACAGGCGCAGGCAACCCAGGGCGCCGAAGCGACCGCCGAGGCGCCCAAGCCCCGTCCCCTCACCGAGGGCCCCGTCCTGGAGGCCCTCGCCCACGCGGTGCGCGTCCTGCGCGGCGTGGACCTGAGCGAGGCGGACCTGGCGCACGCGCGCGCCCACCTGCCCGACCACCTGCGCATGACCTTCGTCGTCACCGATGCGTCCGGCAAGGAGCTGGGCGCGGGCAAGGACCTGGCCTACCTGCAGCGTTCCCTCGCCAGCGACGCGAATAAGGCGGTGCGCACGGCCGTGCGCGCGGCCCTCGAGGAGGCCGGCGAGAAGCAGGCGCGCAGGAACAAGCGCGGGCGCGGCGCCTCGGAGAAGGAAGCCGCGCGCGGTGGGGAAGATTCCTCCACCTCTGTGTCCGCGTCCAACGTGGGCACGCAGTCCGCACCCGGGGGCGCGCACGCGCCGAAGGACGCCCAGGCCTCGGCCCCCGCGCCGGACCCGGCGTTCCACGCGGACGGCCTCACGCAGATGCCGATGCTGCCGCGCTCGATCACGCAGACCTCGGGCTCAATGACGCTGCGGGCCTTCCCCGCGCTGGTCCCCCAGGGCAGCGCCGCGGCCCCGGCGGCGGGCGTGCGCGTCATGGCCAGCGCCGCCGAGGCGGACCGCGAGCACCGCGCCGGCCTCGCCCGCCTGCTGCTCGCCCGCGTCGCCCTGGCGACCAACCGCGTGACCACGCGCTGGACGGGCCGCGAGGCCCTCATGCTGGCGGCCTCCCCCTACGCGGACACGGCGGCCCTGGTCGCGGACGCGCAGCTGGCCTCGGCCCTGGCCCTCGTGGACGAGCTGAGCACCCCCGCGGACGTGCGCGATCCCGAGGCCTTCGAGACTCTCGTGGCGGCCGCGCGCGACGCCCACGAGGACCGCGTCTACCAGATCCTCTCCCACGTCGTGCGGGCCCTGGAGGCCAGCGCCGAGGCCGACGCCGCCGTGCGCTCCCACCCCCAGGCCTCGCTCAAGGAGACGACGCGCGACGTCGCAGCGCACGGGAAGACCCTGCTCTACGAAGGCTTCGTGTCGGCGACGCCCGCCTCCGCGCTGCCGCACCTGGGACGCTACCTGCGCGCCGGGGCCGTGCGCATCGAGCGCGCCGCCTCCTCGCCGGGGGCGCTCGCGCGCGACCTGGAGGACATGGACCGCATCCACCAGGCCGAGGCCGAGATCGCCGCCACGCGCGAGGCCCTGGAACGGCGCCCCTACGACGCCCGACGCGACGCCGCGCTCACCCAGGCGCGGTGGATGGCCGAGGAACTGCGCGTGTCGATGTTCGCCCAGACCCTGGGCACACCCAACAAAGTCTCCATGAAGCGCCTGCTCGGCGTGCTCGCGGGGGCGCGGTGAAGCGCGAGGATGCTCGCGCTCTCGCACGGTCCCTCATGGACGCTGCGGGGCTGACCGACTGGCGTTTCCGCTTCGACCACGCCAAGCGCCGGGCAGGCGCGTGCACGCATACCTCGCGCACGATCAGCCTGTCCGGGCCGCTCACCGACCTGTACGACGCGGAGACGATCCGGGGCGTGATCCTACACGAGATCGCCCACGCCCTCGTCGGCCCCACCCACGGGCACGACGCCGCCTGGAAGCGCGCCGCGCGCGCCCTCGGCGCTCCGGATTCCGCGCGACTGCCCTCGTCCCTTCCCTCCCCGGACGCGCCCTGGGTGGGCACGTGCCCACGCTGCGGGGCCACCCGCCGGCTCTATCGGGCGCCGCGTCGCGTCTCCTCGTGCGGGGTGTGCTCGCGCGCCTTCAACCCTGCGCTGATCCTCACCTGGGAGCACCGAGGAAAGGCCGCCTCGCCCGGGCGCACCTACGAGCGCGAGCTCGCCTCGATCCGCCGCTAGGACCGGCGCTAGGGCCGCCGCTAGTGTCGACGCCAACGGAGTCCGAACATGGTGCCGGTTACCCAAAAATGTCGCATGCAATTCCCTCTCCTCTATTTCAAACTCTGAAACCAGACCGTTGGAATCACAACGTTTCAAGCCGTACTCAAAAACTGACCGAGTTAAATTACCTGCGACTTTTGGGGAGTGAACGGCCAGGCCCTTCCTCGACCCCGGCCTCGGAGACCCAAAACGCTATCCGCGACACGCATCTGCCCACGTCACAGTTTTATTACCCGTACGGGCGCGCACACACCCACCCGACGGCGATACCCTTGATTCCAACACCCCCGAGAGAAGGAAGCCATGGGTACCACCGCCAGCCCCGACGCCACCACCGCTCCCGACCGCGAGGTCCTCACCTGGGAAGGCTTCGGCGACGCGTCCCGTGAGCTCACTCAGCAGATCGTCGACTCTGGCTGGATCCCGGACCTGATCGTCGCCATCGCCCGCGGCGGCCTCATCCCGGCTGGCGCCATCGCCTACGCGATGGACGTCAAGGCCATCGGCACCATGAACGTCGAGTTCTACTCCGGCATCGGCGAAACCCTCGACGAGCCCCAGCTACTTCCCCCGCTCATGGACGTCTCCGCGATGGACGGCAAGCGCGTCCTCGTCGTCGACGACGTCGCCGACTCCGGCAAGACCCTCAAGATGGTCATGGACCTCATCGACGAGCACGGCCTTACTCTCGACGGCTCCGCCGCCGTGCGCGTCGAGGCCCGCAGCGCGGTCATCTACAAGAAGCCCGTGTCCATCATCGAACCCGACTACGTGTGGGCGTACACCGACAAGTGGATCAACTTCCCCTGGTCGACACTGCCCGTCATCAAGCCGTGACTTCCCTACGGGCGGGCTCAGGACGGCAGGTGCCTGCCGCCTCCCCTGAGCGCGCCCAGGCCTCGTCGATCACCCAGCGCATCGTCGAGGCCGTGGCCGAGCGCGCACACATCGGTGACCCCGTGCGCGTGCTGGGCCTGACCGGCCCTCCCGGGACCGGCAAGACGACGATCGCCGCCGAGCTGGCCGCCGCCCTGCCCGAGGCCGGCATCCCGGTCGCTGGCCTGGCGCCCATGGATGGCTTCCACATGTCCAACGCGGTGCTGGCCGCGCGAGGGATCGCGGACCACAAGGGCGCGCCCGACACCTTCGACGTGGGCGGATACGTCGCTCTCCTGGGGCGCGTGCGCCGCGCGGACGGCATGGTCCTCGCCCCCGACTACCGGCGCGACCTGCACGAGCCCGTCGCCGCTTCCCTACCCGTCGAGGTCGACGGTGTCGTCATCACGGAGGGCAACTACCTGGGTCTCGAGCTGCCCGGCTGGGCGGACGTGCGCGGCCTCATCGACCTGCTCGTCTTTATTGACACGCCTTTCGAGGAACTCGCCTCGCGCCTGATCGACCGGCACATGAGCTTGGCCGCGATCGCGCGGACGCCGCACACTGGGTGCGCACGGTGGACGCGGCGAACATGGCCCTCGTCGATCGCACGAAGGAACGCGCGGACCTGGTCCTGTCACTGTAGGCGCACGACCAAGCTATCGCATCCGTTTTCATGCGTGCAGCCGACAAGTAGCATGCATTTTCAACTACTTCCAAGTAAGGTGAACCTATGTTCCTCTTGCTAGGCCTTCTTGGTGGCTTCATCACGGGCATCTCCCCGTGCATCCTTCCCGTCCTGCCCGCACTCTTCCTGGGCGCCGCTGGCTCCCGCGACTCGGCATCCTCCTCGAACAAGGCCGGGGCGCCTCGATCCGCGTCTTCCCCGGAGGCGCAGGCAGGTGTTGATTCGTCGCTCTTCCGCCTCGCCCCGGGCGTGAACCTGGGCGGGGGAAGCTCCGAAGAAGGCAGCCGTGAAGGCCGACGGCAGCGACTCGGTGACGCGGCGCCCCGTGCTCATCGTCCTGGGCCTCGTCACCTCGTTCATGATCATCACGGTCGCGGGTTCGGCGCTGCTGAGCCTGCTGAACCTGCCGCAGGCACTGATCCGCTGGACCGGCATCATCCTGCTGCTGGCCGTGGGTATCGGCATGATCGTCCCGAAGATCATGGAGGTGCTCGAGCGCCCCTTCACGCGCCTGGCACCTCGCACGACGGGCGACAGCGCAGGCTTCGGCCTCGGCCTCGTTCTGGGCGGCGCCTTCGTGCCGTGCGCGGGTCCGGTACTGACCTCGATCATCGTAGCCTCGAGCTCCGGGCAGATCACGTGGCACATCATCGGCCTGGCCATCTCCTTCGCGATTGGCGTGTCGATCCCGCTGATGATCGTCGCGATCGCCGGTTCGGGCGTCGCGGCCCGCTTCCTGAAGACCCGCCAGCGCCCCCTGCGCATCGCCGCGGGCGTCGCCATGATCGCGCTCGCGCTGGGTATCGCGACGGACGCCCCGATGGCCCTGCAGCGCATGATCCCCGACTACACGGCCGCGCTCGAAGCGACCACCGGGGATGCCTGCGAGGACGGCGCCTGCGAGCCCGAGAAGGAAGTCGAGGCAAGCACCGACTTCGCGCAGTGCGCGCGTAATGGTGCGAAGGATTGCGGCGCGATGCCGACGATCCAGGCCTCGGAGTGGCTCAACACCCTCGGCCAGCCGTCCGGCACGGTGACGCTCGTGGACTTCTGGTCGAGCTCGTGCACGAACTGCCAGCGCGAGATCCCCGAACTCGAGGCGATCTACGAGAAGTACAAGGACTACGGCTTGGTCGTGGTGGGCGTGCACTCACCCCAGCAGGCCTTCGAGCGCGACGCGTCGGTCGTGAACGCGTCAATCTCGAAGCTGGGCATCACCTACCCGGTCGCCCTGGACCCCGACCTGGAGGCCTTCAAGGCTTACGGCGCGACGGCGTGGCCGACGCACTTCATCGCGGGCGCGGACGGCAAGCTGGTCGCCGTTGGCCGCGGCACGAAGGGTGTCGAGGAGCAGATCCGCACTCTCCTCACCGAGGCGGGAGCGTCCCTGCCCGACTGAGGCGCCACGCTTTAACGCAGCGAGCGGCTACCGCAGGGTGGCCGCTCGTCTGTATCCGGTGGGGACACTGACTCCCCAATCAATTTCGCATGCAATTCCCCCACACCTCTTTCAAGATTTGAAATCAGATCGTTGAAATCATGCGGTTTTCGAGACTACCTCGAATCAGCCCGCCGGGGAATTGCATGCGAAATTTCTTAGTTATCCACAGATATTTCAAACAGCTCACACGAACCGCCATAAAGTAGCATGATCGCTACATGGATCTCAACGAAGAGCTACGTAAACGACACGGCATCACCAAAATTTCAAGCCTGCGCCACGCAGAGCTCACTCCTTCAACGCTGCCAACTGGCATCAGCCACTACCGCGGTTGGATCTACGACAACACCAGGTACACGTTAGATCAGGTACGCGCTTTCGTATACAACGCTTGCCTCTCGTGTGTGAGCGCAGCGAAGTTCTATGACCTACCAGTCGCCACTGAGGCGCTCCCACAGCGCACGCATTTGTCGGTCAGACACAGCCGAGGAATGCACTACTCAAAGCTCCGCCGCTTCGACGATGTGTGCGTCCACTGGGAGCCGGTCCTGAGCAAAGAAGAAGAACGCACACATGTAGCGTGCATCGGGACAGTCTTGGAGCGAGTGCTCGTCTGCATGCCACTCAAGGTCTCACTGCCTATGCTTGATGCCGCGCGCAATCGCGGACTCTACGACGTCTCGACACTCGCTATCCCACCAACCGGCAGCCGACTGCCTCACCTCAGAGAAGCGCTTTCCCTCTCGTCGGACCGAGCCCGCTCGATCCTCGAAACCGTTGCCCGCTTGCAACTCATCGACATGGGGCTAACACCGCAGGTCGGAGTCTGGATCGAAGGAGTCGGCGAGGTCGACATGATCGTCCTCGGCTTCATCGTCATCGAGGTGGATGGGTGGGCCTTCCACTCATCGAAAGAGCAGCGCGAGAAGGACCTCAAGCGGGATCGAGAACTTCTACGGCGCGGATTCGTCGTCCTTCGATTCACCTATGACGACGTCATGAATGGCGACTTCGCACGAGAGGTCCCGGTCTCGGTGACAGCTCTCCGTCGCCTCGTACCCGACACTGGATTGGAAGACGCGCGCGCCACCGTGAAGAACACCGCCTTCCTCGACATCCTGAGCGGATACCTGCCCAGTTATCACCTTCAACGCTAATTTCGCATGCAATTCCCCCACTGCTCTTTCAACATTTGAAATCAGATCGTTGAAATCATGCGGTTTTCTAGGGATGCCTCAAAGGACCCTCAGGGGAATTGCATGCGAAATTTAGAAGAGACAGGCACCTAGACAGCCTCGACTGCAAGACGCCAGTCAACGCGCGGAACGTGCCGACACACCGCGCCTGTCAGCTGAGAAGCGTCAGGATCTGCGGGGTGACTCGCTCAATGACCTCGAGGGTGTCCAGGAAGTCCTGGTGGCCGCCGTACCACGGGTCGGGCACATCGCCGCTGCCCTCGGGGTCGAGGTCGCGGTACAGGCACACGCGCGGCCCCTGCCTCAGGTCGGCGGCGGACGCGGGCGCGCCCTCGTGCTCAACCCCCACGCGCTCCGCGAGGCGCTCCAGGACGCTCAGGTGGCGCGAGGTCATGGCCAGGATGAGGTCCCACTCCCCCAGCTCGCCGGCGCGGATCTGGCGCGCACGGTGGTCGGGCACGGTGTACCCGGCGTCGCGCAGCACGCGGGCGGCGCGGCGGTCGATCGGGTTTCCCTGCTCCTCGTCGGAGACGCCGGCGCTATCGACGACGACGTCCACGCCGGCGCGCGCGGCGGCCTGTTCGAGGATCGCGTGGGCCATCGTGGATCGGCAGATATTGCCGGTGCACACCATGAGGATGCGGGCGGGGCGGGTCATGTTCGTTTCCGTTCGTTCGGGGCGACGAGGCCGGGGCGGGCGCTCAGAGCAGCGTCAGGTAGGCGCGCACGGCCTGGGCACTGTGGGCGGCGGCGCGGGCGCCGTCCATGTGGAAGGCCTGGTCGGCGGTGGGGCCGCACAGGTCGGAGACGGCGCGCAACGAGATCCAGTCGACGTCGGAGGACCAGCAGACCTGGGCCATCGCGCAGGTTTCCATGTCGGTGCCGATGGCGTCGGGGAAGCGCTCGCGCATGGGGCCGACGTTGGCTTCGGTGCAGAAGGAGTCGGAGGAGACGATGCGGCCGCGGCGCACGGGGTGTTCGATGAGGCCGCGCAGAATAGGCAGGCGCTCTTCGGCGGCTTCGGAGGTCGTGTAGTCGACGGGCATCTGGGGGACCTGGCCCATGGCGTAGCCGAAGGCGGTCGCGTCGGCCTGCCCATAGATGGCGCGGGTGCCGGCGGCGATGTCGCCGACGTTGATGTCGCGGGCGAGGCCGCCGGTGGTGCCGGCCGCGATGACGATGGGCGCCTCGACGAGGGTGAGGGCGCGCGCGGTCGCAGAGGCGGCGTTGGCCAGGCCGATGCCGGAGGTGACGACCAGGACGGTGCGTCCGTCGAGGATGCCGAGCACGAAGCGCTGGGTCTTGTGGCTGCCCGCGAGGATGGCCTGGGGGGTCTCGTCGTCGCCGATGGGCGCGAGTTCGTGCAGGAGGGGCGCGGCCTCCATGTCCATGGCGGCTTGGATGATGGCGTCGACGCGGATGCGCTCGGGGAAGCTGAGGTTCATGGTTCCCATCGTAGGGGACGAGGCCCGCCTCGGTCACGCTCGCCTCGCGCGGGGGCGGCCGCGTTGTCTGTGCACCTCCCCTTTCCTGGCTCCCCCCAAAAGTCGCATGCAATTCCCCCGGGTCAGTTTTTGACACTGCCTACAAACGTTGCAATTCCAACGACTCGATTTCAATATTTGAAATAATCGCGAGGGAATTGCATGCGACATTGTTGAGGAACCATAGGGCTGAGGCTGAGAACGCTGGCGACCTAACCCACGCGTGACATGCCCGGCCTCGTGCCGGTCAGGCGGCGCGGCGGCGCGCCCACGCGCACGCGCCGGCGAGGCCGAGGAGGGCGGCGCCGAGGCCGAGGTGGGGGTAGATGCCGCCGGCACCGGAGTTGGGCAGGACGCCGACCTGGGTGTCGACGACGCGGATGGCGGGCAGCGCGGCGGCACCCGTTCCTGCGGAGGCGGGGATGACGCGCACGGAGGTGAAGCCCTCGTCGGCGCCGAAGTCGGTGGTGATCACCGTGGAGGCCGAGGCGTCGGCACCCACCTCGATGTGGAAGGGCACGGCGCGGGGCAGGAGGACGTGTCCGGCGGGGGCGCGGGTCTCGACGAGCCAGTAGGTCTTGCCGGTCTCGAGGGGCGCGGTGACGAACTGCGATTCGCCGTCGGAGGTGGAGAGCGGGGTGCCGGTCAGGGCCTCGTTGTCGTAGATCGCGAAGGCGGCGCCGTCGAGCGGGTAGGTACCATCCTCGTTGGCCGCGCCGACGGGCTGGGTGCCAGCCTTTTCGATGCGGATGGTGCGCGGGCGGGCGGGGGCGCATGCCTCGTTGTTGGCGGCGCCGTCGTGGTCGTAGGGGCCGGCGACGGAGTTGTAGAGGCCGCGCTTGGGGGTGAGGCGCCCGTTCTGGGGGACGCACTCGAGGGCGGCCTCGCTGTATCCGGCGGCTGCCTTGTCGCGGGCGACCTTCACGCGGATGAACCAGGTCGCGCCCTCCCCGGGTTCGACGTTGGTGCCCTGGGTGAGGACGTAGGTGGCGGCGCGGTTCTGCTCGCGGGCGCCGCCCAGGCCTCGAGAGAGGTGGCGATCGCGGCGGAGCGCAGGGTGAGGCCGGGCGCGAAAGCCGGGGTGTCGACGAGGCGTCCGGTCGTGCCCGCGATCGTGCCGTCGTTCGTGGCTGTGACGCGGTAGGTGACGGTGATCGTGTCACCGGAGGCGCCCTCGACGCTTTCGACGGTCTTATCGATGCGCAGCTTGGGTGCCTGCTGCTGGATCGTGAAGTTGCAGGTGATCGGCACGGCGGCCGCTGTCTTGGCCGGGGGTACGTCCGAGAAGTCGATGCCGCCGGTCATGGGGTCGCGCGTGACGTTGACGGCCTCACCGATGCCGTTGACACAGCTGATGTCGGTGAGCTCCCAGCGCGCGGAGTTCGGGTCGTCGGAGACCTTCCAGGGGCCGAAGTAGCCGGGTTCGCCGAAGCGCAGGGGGGCGGCGCCCGGGGATGCGAGGGCCGGTCTCGGCGATGACGAACTGGGAGTATCCGGGGATGAAGGCCTGGTATCCGGACCTCACGGTGCCGTCCTTGCCGTAGCCCGTGGGGGTCAGGGGGCTGTCCGCGAAGGAGGACCAGTCGACGAAGCCACCCGCGTTCTCGGCGGTCTTGAGGGGTTCGCCCGTGGGCGAGACGAAGTCGCCGATGCCCAGCGTCGTGAAGTTGAAGGAGGGGATCTTGCCGCCAATTGCCTCGGATTCCGGGGTGACGGTCTTGGCGATGCGGATGTAGCGCTCCTGGCTGAAGGTCGCGTAGAGGCACCCGTAGGAGGTCTTGTTTTCCTTCGAGCTGAAGGTGGAGACGGGGGTGACGCCGCCTGGCGGCGTGTCCGGGCAGACGCCGTCGCCGCTGGGGGTGAAGCCGGCGATAACGAGGCGGTACGGGATGCCGTCGATCATGACGGTCTTGTTCGAGGTGGTCCGCGAGATCGTCAGCACGTCCTCGGAGTTGGGGCTCTGGTCGGGCGTGCCCGCGGCGTCGGGGTAGGCGGCCGGGTTGTTCGTGTAGATGTCGCGGTTGCCCCGCCCCTTGCCGACGTGGCGGTAGCAGTACCAGACGCCCGGTCCGGCGTCGCGGTTCAGGGCGGCGTAGGGCGCGTTGGCGGGGCAGGAGGAAGGGCCGTTGGCACGCGAGGCGAGCATGTAGGCGCCCTCGTCGCTGAGGGCCGCGGTGGTGTCGGTGTCATCCTCGGTCTCCTCCTGGTCGAAGGGGAAGGAGTCCTTGATGCCGCCGATGTTGACGTCGATCGACGAGTGGACCCACTGGCTGGCCGAGTGCACCTGGAAGTTGTTGTGTCGCAGGGTGCCCAGGAGGAAGGGCTTGCCGATGGGGACGTCGCCGGGGTTGTTGGGCTTGTACCCCAGGGCGTTGGTGTTCTCAGGGGAGATGACGCCGGTGGCGACGGGGTTGGCGGCGGGCAGGCCGCGCGCGATGTAGGTCCAGTAGTCGCCCGAGGCGACGGCGGCGTCCAGCATGGGCTGGGCGGTTCCGGGCTGGAGGGGGTCGAGGACTGGGCGGGGTCGGCCGGGTCAAAGGGGCCCGCGCCGCGCACGGTCCCGACGTAGGCGTTGTCGGGAACGTTCGTCGTGCGGTCGAAGCCCGAGCCGTTGATGGTGGCCGCGCCGAGGCGGCCGGCGGATGAGGTGACGGGGACGGTGCCGCCTCCGGGGGACTCGAGCGTGGCGTCGGCGTCCGCACGCTCGGGGGCAACGAGGCCGGGGAGGGCAGCTGCGCCCGCGACGAGGAAGGCGGCGAGGGCACGCGCGACGGCGACGCGAGGCCGGGACTTGGCCCTCGCGTGCGTGGCGCGGCGGGAGCGTGCGCCGCTGGGGTGGTGCTCCACATGCCCTCCAGGTCGTTTGACAGTTACTCACTGACTCTAGCGTAAATACGCGGAAACGCGCGGGTGAGCTTACTCGCTCGTCCGCGCGTTTCCGCGTCTCAGGTACCCGCGGGGGCCACTTATAGGGGATGCTTACTGCTTGCCGCGTTCCTCGAGCATCTTCCTCAGGGCGGCGGTGCGGTAGCGTTGATCTCCTCGTCGGAGATCTGCTCGGCGTCCGTCAGCAGGTCGGGTGCCTCGGGTGCGGCGGGGGCGTCGGCCGCCTCCGGGGGCCTCGGGGGCGGCGGGCGCGTCAGGGCGCCTCGGGGGCACCGGGCTCGACCGCGACCACGCCGGGCTCAGCGGAAGACGAAGCGGTCTCAGCCCCGGCCTCGTCCCCAGCCTCGGCGGAGGCGAGCGCAGCAGCGGCGGCGCCCTCAATCTCCTGCGGCTCCTCGTTGTTGCGCTTGCGGGAGCGCAGCCAGAGGATGCCGGCAACGAGCAGGATGACGGCGACGGACGCCAGGACGGCGATCATCCACGGCTTCATGACGGAGCCCTTGACCTGCGCGGCTTCGGCGGCCACGGCCTCCTCGTCCATGGGGACACGCTCGCCGGTCACGAGGAGGCGGTGCGTGTTGACACCGTAGGGGGTACAGGTGATGAGGGTGGCGAGGTCCTTGCCCTCGACCTTGTTGAGGGACTCGGTCTCGTGGGGCAGGACGACGCGGATGTCGGTGACCTGGTACTTGAGGTGCCGCCCGGCGGTCTCGATGTAGAAGTAGTCGCCCATCTTGACGCTGGTCAGCTGGTCGAACATGGTGGCGTTGCCCAGGCCGGTGTGGCCGGTGAGGACCGTGTGCGTGGATTCGCCGCCGACGGGCAGGGCGGTGCCGAAGAGGTGGCCGATGCCCTTGTCGAGCGTCGCGGTGTCGGTTCCGTGGTAGATCGGCAGGTTGACGTCGATCGAGGGGATCTTGATGGTCGCCATGACGTCGTTGAGGTTGAGCTGGGCCAGGTAGTCCTGGTACTGCGCGGTGCCGGGGCGCTGGGCGTCCAGCCAGGGGTCGAGGATCGGCGACTCGGAGGCTTTGAGGTTGTATTCGTCGGCGCGGCGAAGGTTTTCGGCGACGGCGTCGGGGCCGACATTTTCGGCGACAGCGCTGAATTCGGAGGCGATGCGCTCCTGGCGCGCGTTGTTGTACTGGGTCGCGAAGACGGGGTACAGGAGGACCAGGATGCCGGCCAGCAGCAGGATCGGGGGCGCGATCGTCAGGAGACGCCACTTGAGGGGTGTCTTCTTCTTGTCGGGCGCTTGGGTGCTCACGCTTTCTCCGTTCATTGCCGAGGCCGTGGAAGTTTGTCTGGTTACAGGGTAGTACCGCGGGGGGCGGTGTGCGGGCAACGCGAGGGGGGTGTGGACCCGCGGGTCCACACCCCCCTGTGTGTCGCTAGCTAGCTAGGCTCAGGCGTCGGCCTGCTCCTTGCGGCGCTTGTTGGCCAGCGCGATCGCACCGGAGCCGCCCACGAGGAGGGCGCCAGCGCCGATCAGAACGCCAACACCGGCAGCACCGGTCAGCGGCAGGTTGAAGCCACCGTTCTTCGGGACGTCCTTGACGGTCGTCGCGAGGGTGTACTCGTTGTCAGCCTTGGAGTTGGACTCGAGGATCTGGAAGGCGATCGGGCGGGTCTGGAGCTCGAAGCCCGTGGGGGCCTTGGTCTCGACGAGGCAGTACCAGCCGCGGTCAGCCTCGGCGACGGCAGCGTTGTTCTCCCAGTCGTTGTTGCGCAGGCCGTCGATGGTGACCTCACCGTTGGCGTCGGTCGCGTAGGTTTCCTTGCCGGCGGGCGAGAGCTTGGTGTCGAGGGTCGCGTCAACGGACTGGAAGTTCTCAGTGGGCTTGGTCGCAGGCGTGCACTTGTAGACCTCGAACTCAGCGCCTTCGAGCTTCTTGGTGTCCTCCACGGAGGAAACCTTGGTGATCTTCACCTTGCCGAACTTGGAGACAACCTCGGAGTTCGGGTAATCCGGCGGGGGGAACCTCACCCGAGTTGGGCTTCCAGCCGTTGGAGGGGGCGTTGGGGAGCAGGATGGCCTTGTTCTTGAACAGGCCGTCAGCCGCAACCTTCTCCTTGACGGTGCCGGTCAGGTCCATCTGGACCTTGGTGTTGTCGTCCTTGCGGTTGTCGATCAGCTTCTTGCGGCCGTCAGCGGTGAACTCGGCGGTCCAGAACTTGGTCTTGCCGTCGGTGCCGTCGGCGGCGACCAGCGTGTAGTCGGTGCCCTTGGCCAGGGCGACGTCACCGGTCTTGCCGTTGATGATCTTCAGGGCGATGTCGGCCTCGGGCAGCTCCACGCGCTTGTCGTACTGGTCGACGACGTCGTAGAAGTCGAGGGCCTCAGCGGCGGGGATGTCCGACTTGATGGTGTAGGAGATCGCGGAGCCGATAGCGGGGGTGTCCGCGTCGGCGACGGTCTTCTCGATGCCAGCCTTCGAGTTCTTCGGGTAGGCGTGGACGTCGTAGACCCACTTGTTCAGCTCGGTCGGGTGCGTCATGGGCACCGTGATGATGAAGGGCTTCGCGCCGACGTAGCCGGCGGGGGTCGCGGTCTCGGTCACGACGTAGGCGCCGAGGGGGAGGCTGTCGAACTTAGCCAGGCCGCCGCCGGCGGTGGTCTTGGTGACGGCAGCGTCAACGCCGTCAGCCTTCGCGGTGTCAACGTTGCCGTTGAAGCCAGCGAGCTTCTCCCAGCCGGCCTGCGTGGTGAGGTCGACGTTGGTCAGCTTCTCGACGGTGAAGGTCGCGCCGTCGAGGGCGGTGCCGTGATCGGAGGTGTCCTCAAGGCCGTTACCGGCCGTGGTGCCGTTGGTGGCGTCCTTCACGTACTTGTGGATGGTGATGGAGCCGGTCTTGGTGGTGTCGAGGTCGACCAGCGAGGGGGCGCGCTCGGTCGTAGCAGCGAGGCCGAAGGCGGGGGCAGCCTGGGTCGCAGAGGTGGCGGCGGGCAGGGCCAGCGCGCCAGCGGCGACGGCGAAGGCTGCGAGCAGGCTCAGGCTGCGGCGGGTCTTCGTGGTGCTCATAGGTTTTCTTTCTCCTGTGTGTGTGATTTCGGGAGTTTTTTCTGATGGTGGGTCGCCGTGGTCACGGGACCTCATGGGTGGCTCAGGCGGTTGCCTTGCGCCTCTTGGTGGTGACCACGGTCATCACCATCGCCCCGGACATGAGCGCCGCTGCGACGCCGATGTAGGGGTAGATTCCGGTGCTGCCGGCCTTGGGCAGCTCGCCAACCTCGGTGTCCTTGACAACGATGGTGGCCTTGCGGGTGCCGCCGACCAGGAAGCCCTGGGGGCCCGGCGTGCTACTGTCCGACGCGAACGCCTGGACGGCGCTCGTGGCCCACTTGGCCTGGTCCCTCAGGTCGGCCGCGAGCTCAACGTTCGTGCCGGAGCCGCTGTCTCGGGACGTCAGCTTGAACTCGAGAGGCTGGGGCAGCAGGGAGTGTCCCGCGGGTGCCTTGGTCTCGACGAGCCAGTAGGCGGTGTCGAGGTCGAGGTCGTTGACGGACCAGTAGTAGCCGTCGGTCGCGGTCGCCTGGGTCAGGGTCTTGACGACCTGGGCGTTGGCGTCCGTGTTGGGGTTGGACTTGTAGATCGCGAACTCGGCGCCCTTCAGGGGGTACATGGCCGCGTTGTTCGGACCGATGTACTGGTTCGAGGCGTCCGCGAAGGTGGAGCCGGTGTTCTGCGTGCCAGCCTTCACCACCACGAAGTCGTGGGGAACGGTCGGGCCACAGGCCTTGTTGTTGCTCGTACCGTCGGAGTCCTTGCCGTTCTCAGCCAGGACCTCGTTGAAGAGACCCTTGCCGGGAGCCAGCTCGTTGTTTCCGTTGACGGAGCAGGCCAGGTCGGCCTCTTTGTAGCCGGCGGCTGCGGGGTTACGGACGACCGCGAAGCGGATCCAGTATTCCTTGGTAGCCTTGGGGGCCAGCTCGACGCCGTCGGTCAGCGTGTAGACGCCGTTCGTGGCGGTGGCGATGGACGCGGAGTCCAGGCCGGCCTGGGTTTCGGCGATCTTCGCGGACTGGATCTCCAGGCCCTTCGCGAAGTCGGGCTTGTCGGTGAGCTTGCCAGTGTTGGCGGCCAGCGAGCCGTCGTTGGTGGCGACGATCTTGTAGTCCACGTTGAAGCTCGTGGCGCCCTTGGCGCCGCCGTTCGCCTCGATGGACTTCTGGACGCGCAGCTTGGGGGCCTGGTATTCGTTCACGAACGTACAGGTGATGGGGGCTGCCTCGTTGGACGCTGCGCCGCCAACGTTCTTGAAGTTGACGCCACGCTCGGTCTTGGTCACGGCGACGTCTTCACCGATGCCGTTGACGCACTTGATGTCCTTGAGGTTCCACTTGTCCTCACCGCCGGTCGAGATGTCCTTCTCCGTGATGGTGAAGTCGGAGTTACCGACCTCGAAGGGGATGAACACCGAGTCGTACTTCGCCTGGGCCTCACCGAAGGCGGTGGGGGTCAGCGACGCGGCCGGGTCGGCAGCGGAGATGTACGAGGCCTTGGCCGGGGCAGAGGAGACAGTGGGCTTCGTGACGGACACGGTGCCGGTCGTCGCGGGGGTACGGTCGGTGTTATCGTGCCAGGCGTCGCCGGTCTCCACTGCGAAGGTTGCGGCGGGGATCGCCGGGTTGGCGCCCGCCGGGTCCTCGACGGCCTTCGCGATGCGCACGGAGCGCTCCTCGGTGATGACACCGTAGAGGCAGCCGTAGTTGACCGAGAGCTCCTGAGTCACGAAGGTGTCGGTGCGCTTGGCGTCCGCGGGCGGGGTCGCCGGGCAGTCGGCGGTCGGGATGGAGTTGAAGTTGTCCGGGGTCAGGAAGTTCGTTGCGTTCGTCGCGGGGGTGAAGCCCCACAGCTGCAGGCGATAGGTGCGACCGTTCTTCGTGAAGGTACGATCCGAGGTCGTCTTCTTCAGCTTGACGGTATCCCACACGTAGGGGTTCTCGTTGACGTTACCCTTGGCACCGGGCCACTCGATGGGCAGGGCCCTCTTCGTGGTGATCTGGTTGAAGGGCTGCTCAGCACCCTTGTTGTAGTACTGGCTGTACAGGTCGTACTCGCCGTTGCCCTCGCCCACGTACTTGACGCAGTAGTAGCGTCCGGAGCGGGACTCGGGCTTGTTGACGTAACCCTTCGAGCGGTCGGAGGGGTCGATCGGATCCGGCTCATAGGCGGTACCAATGAACTGCTTCTGTCCATTCTCATCCAGGACAAACTGTCCATTCTTCTTAGCCCACTGAGGAGTGCCGTAGTAGATTCCCTGGTCCATGACGGCGTCTCGCAGGTACTGCACGCCAGAAGCCGGAAGCGCTCGTTCCGTCGCATCCTTACCGTTAATACCGATGTCCGTACGGCAGTGCCCGTCCCAGCAATACCGGGGTGCTTGATGTAGGCACCACCCTTGCGGTAGATGATCGTCGAGGACAGAGTGTTGAAGGTCTCGTGGTTAACGAAGGGGTACGATTCGCCCGTGTCGCCAGGGATCAGACCGGTCAGCTGCAGATTCAGCGAGGAGTGCAGGTAGGGCTGGATCTGGGCAGTACCACCAATCGGCAGGTTGTTGTGGCGGATCGCGCCAAGCAGGAAGGTCTGGCCGGGCTCGACCTCGCCGGGGTTGTTCGGCTTGAAGCCGATGGCGGACTGGCCGTTCACCCAAATAGCCTTATCGCCAGCATTCTTCCACTTGTCATAGTGGGCCTGCATCCATGCCTTGCTGGCGGGCGGGTCACCGTAGTCAACATCCTGGTTATCCCACTTCCACGGCATGCCGCGCGCAATGTAGGTCCACGCATCATTCGCCTTAGCGTAGGGACCACCAAGAGTGGTCGTGACAGGAGTGTTGCCCGTGCGCACACGATCCTCGGTCATACCCTTGACGATGCCGTAACGAATGAAGTTGTTGTAGTCAGTCGTCTCATCCGTCTCAGAGCCATTGGTAATACCTTTACCCATCCAGGCAGAGACTTCGCCGACATCAATCTTGGTCGCGGCGGGCTCCTGGGCGGCCTGTGCGGCCTGGGGGCGGCGACCTGGGAGACGACCAGCGTGCTGGCTGCAGTAGCCACGACGGCCAGGGCGGCCAGGGCGCGGGACGCAGCTCCTGTTCGCTTGGTCCGCGCGTGGCCTGCGCGCGCTCGACTCGTTGCCATCAATCGTTCTCCTTGAGGACTCTTGCTTCGCTGTGTCGCACTCGGAGGGACATCCCGAGAGGTTTTTCCACAACCTTGATGACACTCAGCGTACGACGCGGTTACCGAAAAATGCAACCCATTTTCTGCAGCTTTGTGAGTGGGCTACATTACAGAAAAACAGTAAAGCTATATTTCCGCAGGATATCAACGTTTGACCTAGTGGTTTCAATCTATGAAAACGCGTCTTTTCGGCGATTTTTATCTTTTTTAACGGCTGGAAACAAATCATAATGTGGAACTTTGCAGCACTTGACACATTCTCAACAATCAACCGTTGAGGCTATTTTCAGGCCGGTGTCACTCCCAAAACGTCAAGCAATGCAAGGAAAACCCTTTGCCCTGTCGTCGATACACCCTCGAACTTCTTCCCACCTGCGAAAACATAGGACTTCAGTCCCATCTACACCCCAGAAATTCCCAGGCGCACTCATCCGCACCACATCCGCACCCCAGGCGCCCCCAGCCACACCCCAACCACACCCCAGACGCACCCCTCCCTCCGCACCCACACTCCCTCCCCACCCCAGACGCTCCCCCAGCCACACCCCGCCCTCCCCACCCCAGACGCTCCCCCAGCCACACCCCGCCCTCCCGTAGCTACCCACCCACACCCCTCCCCACCCACACCCCAGACATGCCCCCGACGCCCCCTCCTCCGCACCCACACTCCCTCCCTCCCCAAATTCGCATGCAATTCCCGAACAGGAGTGACTCAGTGATGCAAAGTGATACGAACAAGCAAGCTAGTCAGAGGGAATTGCATGCGAAACTGCAGCATCTGAGGCCGCTAGCAGGGCCAGTGGCCACCCCGTACGGAGGTCACCGCGCCCAGGCTGCAACACATCCGGATAGGTAACAAACATCCGGATAGGTAACGAAGATCCGGATAGGTAACGAAGATCCGGATAGGTAACGAAGATCCGGATAGCTTAATAACCTATCCGGATGCGCATAACCTATCCGGATAGCGGCAACCTATCCGGATGCGCCCACACTCTCCGCAGACCCCACGCGGAATGCGGCGGCAGGGCCAGGGCAAGCACACGCACACCAGGCCCCGCCCGATTGGAGGCCGTCGCGGAGCCTGCGGGGCCAGGCCGCGGTGCCGGAGGGCGGCGGCAGGGCGAGGGCGGGTCTCGAGACGACGCGCCAGGCCACACCCCAGCGACCAGGCGCCGCCGGTGTGGAGGGCGCCGGAGGGACCGGAGGGCACGGGCGGGCTTCGAGATCGACCACTCCGAGCCTTTAGGCTCGCGTGTGGCGATCTCGCGGGCGGCCGGGCCCGACGGCGCCTGGAACACCAGCGGCGCAACAAGCAACGCCGGAGATCTGGCGGGACCACAGCCACAACAGGCAGCGCCCCGGGCGGCTGCTGCACAATAGTCCCCATGGATCTTCGCCCCGTCGCCCTCGGCGCATCTGTTACGACGTACGACCCGTCGCGTCCCACGCCCGCAGCTATCGTCTCGGGCGAGGTCGCCGCACACGATGCGCCGCACCCGCTGTCGGTCTTCGACATGTTCCGCATTGGCATCGGGCCGTCGTCGTCGCACACGGTGGGTCCGATGCGCGCGGGTCTGGCGTTTACGACGGAGCTGACGACGCTGAAGCCGCCGTCGCACATCACGATTGATCTGTTCGGGTCGCTGGGCGCGACGGGCCGCGGCCACTCGACGGACCGCGCGGTCCTCCTCGGCCTGGCGGGCTACGACCCGGAGACGGTGGACATCGAGACGGTGGAGTCCATCTGCCGGCCCTGGCCTCGTCGAACATGCTGACGCTGCCGAGCGGCACGCAGGTCCCCCTCGACATCGCCGAGGACGTGCGTTTCGTACCGCGCACGGTCCTGCCCTATCACGTGAACGCGCTGACGATCACCGCTTCCGACGAGGACGGCACCATCATCCTGGAGCGCACCTATTATTCGGTGGGCGGCGGCTTCGTCATGATTCAGACGAATGACGACCCGCAGAACCCGGAGGTCTCTTCGCTCGCGACGAGCCAGGCGGGCGTCGGCATCGACGTTCCCGCGCCGCACCCATTTGCGTCGGGCGCGCAGTTGCTCGCCGCGTGCGACGCGTCCGGCCTGAGCATCGCGGAGCTCGTGCGCAGGAACGAGGAGGCGGTGCGCCCCCGCGAGACCGTCAACGCCTACCTGGATCGCATCGCCGACACGATGTTCGACTGCGTGGACGCGGGCACGTCGGCGGCGGGCATCCTGCCGGGCGGCCTAGACGTGCCGCGCCGCGCCCGCGCGCTCGCCGGCCAGCTCGCCGAGCGCCTGACGGGTATCCCCTCTTCTTCGTCGGACGAGGCCGGGGCCTCCTCGGGCGCATCTCCCGCGGACGGTGTGCACTCCCACGGTGCGCGCGCCTGGGTGTCGACCGTGGCCGACCCGATGCGGGCGATGGACTGGGTGAACCTTTTTGCCCTGGCCGTCAACGAGGAGAACGCGGCGGGCCACCGCGTCGTCACCGCACCGACGAACGGCGCGGCCGGCGTCATCCCTGCGGTGCTCGGCTACCTGGTGACGCACTGCCCGGAGACGGGCTCAACGCCCGGCGTGGCGGCGGGCCCTGCGACGGAGGATGGCGCGGTCACCCCTCTGGCGCACATTCGTATGACGGCGGACGATCCCTCGGAGACTTCTTCGGATGATCCCGCATCTCCCGAGGCCTGCGCGGCCCGCCGCCGCACCCTCGTGCACGACTTCCTGCTGGCGGCGACAGCGATCGGCGCCCTTATTAAGACGAACGCGTCCATCGCGGGCGCGGAGGTCGGTTGCCAGGGCGAGGTCGGGTCGGCCTCGGCGATGGCGGCCGCCGGCCTGGCGCAAGCCCTCGGCGGCACCCCACAGCAGGTGGAGAACGCGGCGGAGATCGCGATGGAGCACTCGCTGGGCCTGACGTGCGACCCGGTGGCGGGCCTCGTGCAGGTGCCGTGCATCGAGCGCAACGCGATCGCGGCCGTCAAGGCGATCAACGCGGCGCGCATGGCCCTGTGGGGCGATGGCCGCCACACGGTGAGCCTGGACGTGGTCATCGAGACGATGCGCCAGACCGGCAACGACATGCTCTCGAAGTACAAGGAGACATCCGAGGGCGGCCTGGCCGTCAACGTCGTGGAGTGCTGACCGGGGCCCTGGGCCCGCGGCGAACACGCGACGCGACAGCGCCGCATCAATCAACGCGCTTGTAGCCGCCGATTCCGCCAAAGTGCAGACCTATTCAGCTAAATTCATCGATTTTTGGCTGTTTTCACCCAATGGGTCTGCAGTTTGGCGGCCACACCGCCTCACGTCGCGGCCTCACCACCGCCAATCGGGGGGATTTGCACTACATGAGGCTCCGACACGCCAACGACACGCCGCCAGAGGGCTTCATGTAGTGCAAAACCCCCACCGCCGCCGGTGTGGAGGGTGCCGGAGGGATGGAGGGCCAGGCTGCGGTGCCCGTGGGCGGTGGCGGGGCCTGGCCGGACAACGAGTCGACGCGCAGAGCAAAGCTCGCGGCGCGGACGGCTCGCGGGCGGGCCGCCGCCCATGGGCACACAAAGCAGCCCGGCACACACACGCGGCCGGGCCCTCCGGCGCCCGGAACACCCGCGGAACCACAAGCAACACCACACAGCGGCACCACGCAGTACAACACGCCAACGGGTGGGGTGCCTTCCGGCACCCCACCCGTCAACACCGGTGATTCAACCAGCAATCACTCCGTCGCCAGCGCCTCCGAGGGGCTGACCTTGGCGGCCCGGCGGCCGGGCAGCCAGGACGCGATCAGCGCGGACAGGATGGCCACGACGCACACGCCAACCAGCTGCAGCCACGGCACGCTCAGCACGGGAGTGGCCCCGTCAATCGGCAGGCTCATGACGCCAACCCACCCGAAGGCGACGCCCATGCCGACGCCGATCAGCGCGCCGGTCATCGACAGGAACAGCGCCTCGAGGGCGAGGAGGCTCTTCATCTGGCGTCGTGTCAGGCCGAGGGCCCGCAGCAGGCCGTTCTCGCGGGTGCGTTCAGCGACCGACAGCGACAGCGTGTTGGCCACGCCCACCAGGGACACGAGGACGGACACGCCGAGCAGTCCGACGAGGACGAGCATCAGCCGGTCGATGATCTTCGTGTACGTCTGGCGCTCCAGCGCGGAGCCGTTGACGCTCAGGTGAGAGTCCTTGAGCAGCGCGGCCTGGACGGTCTCGGCATCGGCCCCGTCGGCCATCTTGATGATGATCGCCTGACGCTCAAGCGACGTCGCGATGGATCGCAGGGTCTTCTCGGAGACCTGAGCCTCACCGACGCTGCCGTTCTTGTCGTAGGTGGCGCTCAGGTCCACGCACGTGTCGGCGCACAGGCGCAGCGTCTGCCCGGCCAGGGCCTCGTCGCCAACGCGCACCTGGTTATCGCCCAGCTGGGTGACGGTCGAGTGGGTGACGCCCGTGTAGTCGGGTTCTCCGGTGATCATGACCGACGAGGCCTGGGCCTCGTCCTCCGACCCGTTTCCCTCTCCGGGAGCGTAGGCGGGCGCGCCCGAGGTGGTCGTCAGGGTGCCGGGGGCGGTGTACTGGGCGACGGTGGCGGCGACGCCGTCGGTGGCCGCGATGGCGGCCTGCTGGTCGTCGGTGAGCGCTCCAGTGGTAGACACGGCCATGAGGTCGAAGGGACGCGCGTCGTTCACGGCGTTAGTCAGCGTGGTGCGCACGGAGGCGGCGCCGACGATGATGGTGACGACGAGGGTCACGCCGATGATGATCGCGGTGCCGGTCGCGGAGGTGCGGCCGGGGTTGCGCATCGTGTTCTCGCGGGCCATGGCGGACAGGGTGCCCGGGAAGGCTACGCCAAACGCACGGGTGAGGGCGGGCAGCAGCACAGAGGCGACGAGCAGGGCACCGAGGAGCGCCAGGAGCGAGCCACCGAAGGCCCCGAGGAATTTCGTGCCGCCACTATCCGAGCGCCATGCGAGGGCCACCAAAGCACAGCCGGCCACCGCGATGAGCGCACCGATGATGAAGCGGACGGTGTGCTTCTTGCGGGCGGCGGCCCCGGCCTCGTTCACGGGGGCGAGGGCGGCAACGGGTGCGACGCGGGAGGCGGCGCGGGCCGGGAAGACGCCGACCAGGGTCGTGAACAGGGTGGCACCGAGCCACGTGAACGCAAGCTGCCAGAGGGAGGCCCCCACCAGTGCCGCGACGACGCTAGAGGCCAGGCCGGTGCCCGCCTCCGCGAGCGCGCCAATCAGCCAGCCGAACGCGACGCCAATCGCGGACGAGATCGCTCCGATCGCGAGGGCCTCGCGAGTCACGAGCGAGCGGACCTGTCGCCTGGTCGCTCCCAGCGTGCGCAGCAGCGCCAGTTCGCGGGTGCGCTGCGTGAGCACCACTCGGAATGTCGAGGAGACGACGATAGAGGCCACGAGCGCCGCGATCGCCGGGAAGATCAGCATGATTCCCATCGTCACGGACGCTCCCAGGCGCGCCTGGTTGAGGTCGTCCTGGATTGCCTTGTGCACGCTGGTCACGGTCACGCCCGAGATGCCGCTGAGCGCGGAGTTTGCTGTCGCCACCCACTCGTCCTGGGTGGCGCTGGGAGGGTTTGCGTTGCTGTCCGCATCCGCTCCGGAAGTCGCGACGATGAACTGCCCGGAGGCGGTCGTTCCGAAGATCGCGGAGAAGCCGCCGTCGGTCACGTAAGAGGCGGGGATGCCCATACTGATCGTGTTTGAGCGGGTGGTGCCGACGATGGTGAGGGTGCGGTAGTCGCCCTCGGTGAATCCGGCGCGCACGCGGACGGTGTCGCCGACCTTCAGGGAGAGGGTCAAGGCCGTGTGCTCGGGGATGGTGATCTGGTCGTCGGCGGTCGGGGCGGTTCCGGCGCTCAGGTCGAGGTCCGCGAAGGGCTTGGGGGCCAGCGGCGACACGTAGAGGCCGGCGCGCGTCGCGTCGGTTTGGGCGTCGGCGGGCCACTGGGCCATGTGCTTGATGGCGGTGACACCGCTGGTTGCTGCCAGGGCTTTTTCGGCGCTTTCGATGGCGCCCTCAGGCGCATCCTTGTCTTGGGAGACGACGATCGTGCCGCCGCGGTACTGCTGGTAGACGCTGGAGGTCAGGCCCGAGGTCATCGCCGTCATGACGATAAGGGTGATGACGATGAAGGCCGTGGAGATGGCGACGGCCAGGCCGGTGGAGATGTAGCGGCGGCCGTGGGAGCGCAGGTTTGCGCGCAGGAGTGAGTGTGTTGCAGACATGAGGTGAGCCTTGGGGAGTGGGCGCGCGTTCAGCGCAGCGCCGCGGTAAGGGAGTCGGCGGTGACGTCGCGCAGGTCGGAAACGATGCGTCCGTCGCGGCACACGAGGACGCGGTCCGCGTAGGCGGCGGTGGAGGTGTCGTGGGTGACCATGATGACGCTCTGGCCGAGTTCGTCGACGGCGCGGCGCAGCAGGTCCATGACCTCGGCGGTCGAGTGTGAGTCGAGGTTGCCGGTGGGTTCGTCCGCGACGATGACGGCGGGGCGGCTCATGAGGGCGCGGGCGACGGCGACGCGCTGCTGCTGGCCGCCGGACATCTCGGAGGGTCGGTGACTCAGTCGGTCCGCGATGCCCAGGGAGGTGACGATGAGGTCGAACCATCCCTTCTCGGGGGTGGCCCCGGCCAGGCGCATCGGCAGGAGGATGTTGGCGCGGGCGTCCAGGGTGGGCACCAGGTTGAAGGACTGGAAAACGAAGCCGATGCGGTCTCGGCGCAGCTTGGTCAGCGCGGTGTCTTTCAGGGTGGTGATGTCGGTGTCTTCGACGAAGACGTGCCCGGAGGTGGGGGCGTCGAGGCCGGCGAGGATGTGCATCATCGTGGACTTGCCGGAGCCGGAGGGGCCCATGATGGCGGTGAATTCGCCGGCGCCGAAGCCGACGCTCACGTCGTCGAGGGCGCGCACCTGTGCGTCGCCGCTTCCGTAGATCTTGGAGACGCCCTGGAGTCGGACGATGGACGAGGCCGGGGCCGGTGCGGCCACGGGGGCCTGCGCGATTGTCGTGTTCGTGTTCATGCATCCATGGTGCGCCTGCGGTGCGCGTCACCGCTACGGAGGTTTCCCCTGATTCATCCCCGAGACCACCCGGGGCATCCTCGGGGTCGCTCGATCACCCCACCCCGGGGGTGCGACCGTTGAAATTCCCGTGTTATGTGCTTGCGGGGTTGTTGGTCCTGACCGCACTGCCCGCGGGCTGCGGTACCTGGCTTCGGGGCCTGGCTGCGGGGCCTGGCGCAGTACCCATGAGTGAAGGCGCAGACACCTACCAGAAATTTCGCATGCAATTCGGTTACATGAACTTTCAATAACCTCCGGAATCGTTGCAATTCCAACGATGCCAATTCAAATCCTGAAAGAGTCACAGGGGAATTGCATGCGAAACCGCTGGGCGCAATAGACGCGTTGGTCTGGCTGTGATGCCCACGGCCATACCCACAGAAGCCCGGTCTCACCCAACCACACCACTCACGCGCCCAAAACGCAGACCACCTCGCCCAAAACACCCCAAATTCACCCATTTCACCGAAGTGGTCTGTGTTTTGGGCGATTCCCTTACAATCGGAGTAAGTCAAAGGAGACCACGATGGACGCATCTGCGATCCGCGCCGTTGCGGGGCACGCACACACCACCAGGGGTGCGACGAGTACCAAGCGCCGACGTCTCGCTCAACATGCACAGCTTGGCAAGCTGACAAGGATTGCGCCGGGCTATTACCTCGATACTGCGGCCATTACTGCACACCCTGACCCCGGCACGGTGGTTGCTATCGCACGGCTCGCAGCCATCCAGAGCAAGCACCCCCACCTCATCTCCTCAGGACCGACGGCGGCATGGCTGTTCGGCCTGCCGCTTCTGGAAGCGCATCCGCTCCACGTCACGACGGTATCGAACCAACACCCAAGTCCGATTAACCTTCCCAAAATCCACGCGGGTTCACTACATTTTCCGGCCATGGCTGTGCGCCCCCACCGGCCTCGCGGTGGACGGTCACCCGCGATGATTCGTCACAACGGAGACTTGCTCAGCACTACCCTCGAAGATACGGTCGTTGATTGCGCATTGTCCCTTGACGAAGAGGAGGCGTTCGTCGTCGCGTGCGCGGGCTTGCATGAACTGGCTCGATACCGCCGTTTCTACCGCAATGATTCCCGTCAGCGTGAAGAATACAGCCGCGAGCGGCTGCTGCGTTTACTCGGGGTATCCTCACAAGGCAGAAAGCACGCAATCTCCGCGCGTTGGGTCATAAGACACGTGGATGCAGGATGCGAGAGTGCGGGGGAATCGCGACTGCTCTACCTGCTGACAAAAGGTGGCCTGCAGGGGTTGGAAACTCAGTACCCGGTTTCAGCCGCTAATAAGTGGTACTTCATCGACATCGCCGTTCCAGAGCACCGGATCGGAATCGAGTTTGATGGCCGCGGCAAGTACGGTTCCGATGTTGACTCCGTCCACCGCTCCATCGAGGCCGAGGAGCGCCGCCAGCGCTTACTCGAGGCTCAGGGTTGGCGGATCCGCCGCTTCCGGTGGGACGCACTCGCCCACCCTGCGGAAGTCATCGCACAGATCCGGGCGTTGTATGACCGCAGCTAGTGCGGTCACGCAAGGTTGAGCCTCAATCAGGTTCTGGGCACTGGGCGAGGTTTCAGCACGTCCCCAGGGACGCCGGCCTACACCTGCGCATCACATGCGCCCACACCACTTGGATATACCCGCAGAGTTTCATCCTTGCACCATTTGTCGCACTTACAACCACGATCCGCCAAACTGCAGACCCATTGCCTCAAAATGACCGATTTTCGGTGTTATTTGCCGAATGGGTCTGCACTTTGGCGAAATACCCCTCAAGGTACTAGTGGTGGCGGTGCCCGTGGCCGGTGGCGGGGCCTGGCTAGGCTTCGAGACGACGCGTAGAGCTGCCGAACAGTGACCCGGCCCCACAGGTGTGGAGGGCACCGGAGGGATCTGCCGCGGTGCCGGTGGGCGGTGGCGGGGCCTGGCCTCAAAAAGTCGCACGTAATTCGATTTGGAGAAGTTTCAATAAAGTCAGAAAACGTTGCAATTCCAACGATCTGATTTCAGGATTTGAAAGGGTCGTGGGGGAATTACGTGCGAAATTGGGTGTGGGCTCAGCAATGATGTGGATCCTCATCAGCACAACGGCCCCACTGGTGTGGAGGGCGCCGGAGGGGCCGACGGTGCCTGGCTGCGGTGCCGGTGGGTGGCGGCAGGGCCAGGGCGGGCCTCGAGATCGACCACTCCGAGCCGCAGGCTCGCGTGTGGCGATCTCGCGGGCGGGCCGCCGCCCATGGGCACACAAAGCAGCCCGGCCCCGCAGCAGGATCCGACGGCGCCCGGAACACCCGTGGGGGCCACAAGCAACCCGGCCCAGCGGGCGCCCAACAACGGCTACGACTCGGAGACCTCGCCGCGCGGCTCGCGCAGGGACAGGCCGCGGTAGCGGTTGATGGCGGCACCCACGTCGATGAGGCGCGGGCGCGCCAGGAACGCCGGGTAGGAGCGGGCGCCAAACTTGCAGACGGCGTCCAGGCCTTCGGAGGCGAGGCGCCGACCAAGCTTCGCCATGAGGTCGGGCATCGACTGCTTGCCGGCCATCTCCTCGAGGACGCCGCGCACGCACCAGGCGATGGCCTCGGCCTGCCCGGGGTCGACGACTGCGGCGACGTCAGAAATGTCGACGGTCGAACGGTCGATGGTCAGAACGGACGTGCCCGAGGCCTTGGTGCGCGGGCGGTCCACGCGGGCCTTTGCAGCGGGCACGCGGGGCGCCGCCTCCCAGCTGGTGGGGGCGTCGGTGCGGGGGCGCGGCAGGCCGGCCACGACCTCGCGCGCGCGGGAGGTGACGTCGAGGCAGCGGTAGTTGTCCATCATGAGGACCCGGTCGGCGGCGTCAAGGAACGCACCGGAGCCGCCGACGACCATGACGAGGGAAACCCCGGCCTCGGTGAGGGAAGTGACGCGGTCGACCAGGGGCGTGATGGGTTCCTTCTCGGCGGCAACGAGGTCGCGCATGCGCGTGTCGCGGATGAGGAGGTTGGTCGCGGAGGTGTCCTCGTCGATGAGGAGCGTGCGCGCGCCCAGCTCGAGGGATTCGATGATGGAGGCAGCCTGCGAGGTGGAGCCGGACGCGTTCTCGGTGGAGAAGGACGTGGTGTCGGCGCCTCCGGGCAGGTGGGTGATGAACGGCGAGATGTCGACGCCGGTGACGGCTCGCCCATCGGCGGCGCGCACCTTCGTGGCGGTGGGGTCGGTGGCCACGAGTTCGCGGCCGTCGCCGGGGATGTGCGCGTAGACGCCCTGGGCGATGGCCTCGAGGAGCGTGGACTTGCCGTGGTAGCCGCCGCCCACGATGAGGGTCAGGCCCCGGGGGGATCGCCATGCCGGACACCTCGCCGGCATGCGGCAGGGTGACGGTGGCGCGCAGGGACTCGGGGGCGCCGAAGGCGACGACGCCGTCACCGGTCAGAGGCGTCTCGGACACGCCGGATCGGCGCGCCAACAGCGCGTCATCGGCGACGAAGGACACCCACCCGCGTTCCTCGAGGATTCCCTGGAGGGCGCGGTAGTCCTCGTAGGCGGCAACGTGGCCGAGGAGGCGGGAGCGCTTGCGGGTCGTGTCCGAGTCGTCGGAGACGAAGTCGAAGCAGTCCATGACGATGTTGGGCACGTCCACGTCGAAGAGGCGGGCGGCGCTCTTTCCGAGGATCGTGCGGCCTCGGGCAGGAAGCTTGACCTGGAAGCGCACCTCAACGCGGTCGGGCAGGACTGTCGCGTAGGAGCGCTGAAGGATGAGGGCGCCGGCGCGGGCAATGGACACGTCGCGAGTGCCGCGGGCGCGGATGGCCTCGTCGAAGGCGCGCGCAATGAAGTCCGCGGCCGCCAGGCGCGCGTCGGACGAGGCCAGGGCGGCCTCGGGCAGTCCCATGGCCTCGGGCGTCGACCAGGCGCGCAGGGACGAGGGCGGTGCATACGGGTCGGCCTGCACGTGGTCGATCGCGAGGGTGAAGTCCCCGTAATCCCAGGCACCGAGGGCGTTCTTGTAGAAGCCGTAGGGGCGCCCGTCCGCGTATCGCAGCTGGTCGAGGAGGTCTGCGTCGGTTCCGGCGATGGCGCGCGAGGGGGCTTCGTATCGGGGAGTCATGCTCTCAAGAATACAGGCGAAGCCTGCGAGAACGGGGGTGGCGTTCTCGCAGGCTTCTGTGGCGTTGGGCGACGCTGACGCGTCTTCTCGCCGGTAGTTATAGTTCGCTCATCACAGCGAAAACAACGAACAGGACGCCGAGCAGCAGCTGGAGGCCGGCCATCACGATCGTGACGATCATCGCGATCTTCGAGATGTTGACGAAGTTCTGCGGGGCGCCGTCACGCTTCGCCTTCACGTGCAGGACGATCGCGGCGATCATCGCGGGGACCGACAGGACAATGGTGAAAAAGAGCCAGCTGAAGACCGAGACGCCGATGGCCACGAACGAGCCAATCTGGATGTACGAGAAGTCCTTGCCCGCCGAGGGAGCGTACATCGGTTGGCCGTACATGGGCTGCGCGTAGGCCTGCTGAGGCTGTCCGTACGCGCCCTGGGGCTGGCCGTAGCCCTGCTGAGGCTGACCGTAAGCGCCCTGAGGCATGCCCTGCGGGGCGCCCTGGGGGGCCTGACCGTACTGCGCGTACTGGTTCGCGCCGGGCTGGGTGAACTGGGGCTGCTGGGGCTGGCCGGGAGCGGTAAAAGCATCCTGCTGCGGGAGCGCCGAGGCCGTGCCGGCACCTTCGGGCGCGTAGGGTTGCACAGCAGCCGAGGAAGCGCCGACACCCTCAGGTGCGTAGGGCTGCTGGGCCTGGGCGGAAGCCCCGTAAGCATCCTGCTGAGGGGCGTACGAAGCGGCACCGGCCCCCTCCGGCGCGTAGGGCTGCGCGGCGGCATCCGCGGGGGTCGGGTTCAGGGGGTCGCTCACTGGAGACTCCAATTCATCTATCTGTTTAATTCCGTAAGGAATCCTATCAGCACTGTTCGACGGAAAAATGTGAGGCCCGGATCAAGAATCGATCCGGGCCTCACACGGTAAAGAACTCAGTAGCTCGAGCCACCCGCGAGGATAGCAATGATGGCGATGCCGTAGATCAGCACGACCGCCACGAGGATGACGATGTGGATGATCGAGCAGATCTTCGCAGCGTTACGCGCGCTCTGCAGGTCCGTCGTGATATCGAGGGGGGCGCCGAGAGCCTGGGCCTCAGCCGTCATCTTGTTCGCCCAGTACCACATGCCGCCGGACAGGGATGAGGGCCGCCGAAGAGGAAGCTCAGGAAGGAGGCGATACGAACGGTCGAGGCGTTCGAACGGATCTTCTCGAGCCGGGTTCACGGCGTAGCCGGGCTGGCCGTACGCGCCCTGGGGGGCCTGGCCATACGCGGGCTGCGGGGCGCCCTGGGGGGCCTGGCCGTACGCGCCCTGGGGGGCCTGGCCGTAGGCGGGCTGGTCGGCGGCGGGGTACTGGTTGATGGGATCGCTCATGGGATACTCCAGATGGAATAGTTCATCAGTTACGCGGCTTATCCTAGCGCACGCATCGCGCTGCACGGAACGAACGAGGAGGGATGAGCGCTGTACCACTGTCAATAAGAGGGATGCGCGCCCCACAAGGGGCGCGCATCCGATATCCGTCGCTCGATCTCGTCAGTACCCCGACGTTCCACCTGCAATAAGCAGAATGAGGAAGGGGAGAACAAAGGAGACGACGATCAAAAGGACAATGCCGACGATCTGAATGATGCTGCAGATCATCGCAATCTTCTTAGCGCCTTCCACGTCGTTGATCACGTCCATGGGGGCGTTGAGGCCCTGCGCCTCGGTCACGAGCATGCCGCCCCAGATCCACGCGCCGATCGACAGGATCGGCCCAATGGTCACGAAGCTGACGAACGCCATGATTCGAACCATGGATGCGTTCGAACGCACGCGCTCAACCGCGGGATTCAGGCCGTACCCCACGTTGCCGTAGCCGGGCTGACCGTACCCACCCTGCGGCTGACCGTAGGCCGGCATGCCGGGCTGGCCCCCATACCCGGGCTGGCCTCCATATCCGGGCTGACCCGCGCCATACGCAGGCTGGGAACCGTACGCCGACTGAGCACCGTACATGCCCTGCTGGTCGTAGCCGCCTTGGCCCCCGACGCCACCGCCGTAGGGATTCATGGGATCGCTCATCGCTTACTCCGGGAAGATGTGAGGGGGATTTACCTCCCACATCATACGAGTAGCTCTCCAAAAATCCGAATAGACGGCGAGGCTCACACTCGAAACCCGCGAGTTTCCGGCGCACCACGCCCCGGCCTCGTCCCTGATAAAACGGTGCGGGGGCCGGTTTCCCGACCCCCGCACCACCCGACAAACGGGTGCCACGTCACAGCATGCAGGACACGCAGCCCTCGACCTCCGTGCCCTCCAGGGCCATCTGGCGCAGGCGCATGTAGTACAGGGTCTTGATGCCCTTCTTCCACGCGTAAATGTAGGACTTGTTCAGGTCGCGCGTCGTCACCGTGTCCGGGTAGAACAGCGTGAGCGACAGGCCCTGATCCACGTGCTGCGTGGCCACCGCGTAGGTGTCGATGATCTTCTCCGGGCCGATCTCGTACGCGTCCTGGTAGTACTCCAGGTTCTCGTTCGACATGTAGGGCGCCGGGTAGTAGACGCGACCGATCTTGCCTTCCTTGCGGATCTCCACGCGGGACACGATCGGGTGGATCGACGACGTCGAGTTGTTGATGTACGAGATGGAACCCGTCGGAGGCACGGCCTGCAGGTTCTGGTTGTACATGCCGTACTTCGCGACGTCGGCCGCCAGGGCCTCCCAGTCCGCCTGGGTCGGAACCTTGATCGATGAGGCAGCGAGCAGCTCACGGCACTTGTCCGTGGTGGGAGCCCACTCCTCGTCAATGTACTTGCGGAAGAACTCGCCCGAGGCGTACTTCGACTCCTCGAAGCCCTCGAAGGTCTCGCCGCGCTCGCGCGCGATCTTGCACGAGGCCTTAATGGCCTCGAACAGGACCGTCATGAAGTACATGTTCGTGAAGTCCAGGGCCTCCTCGGAACCGTAGTGCACGTGCTCGCGCGCCAGGTAACCGTGCAGGTTCATCTGACCCAGGCCGATCGCATGGCTCATCGCGTTGCCGCGGGCAATCGACGGGACCGAGCCGATGTCCGACAGGTCCGAGACCGCCGTCAGGCCGCGGATCGCCATCTCGATCGACTTCGAGAAGTCCGGGGAATCCATGGTCTTCGCGATGTTGAGCGAGCCCAGGTTGCAGGAGATGTCCTTGCCGACGTGGTCGTAGGACAGGTCGTCGTTGTAGGTCGAGGCCTCGGACACCTGCAGGATCTCCGAGCACAGGTTCGACATGGTGATGCGGCCCTTGATCGGGTTCGCCTTGTTCACCGTGTCCTCGAAGACGATGTAGGGGTAGCCGGACTCGAACTGGATCTCCGCGATCGTCTGGAAGAAGCGACGAGCGTTGATCTTGCGCTTGTGGATGCGACCGTCGTCCACCATCTCGTGATACTTCTCCGTCACCGAGATCTCGGAGAAGGGCACGCCGTACACGCGCTCCACGTCGTAGGGGCTGAACAGGTACATGTCCTCGTTCTTGCGGGCCAGCTCGAACGTGATGTCCGGGATGACGACGCCCAGGGACAGCGTCTTGATGCGGATCTTCTCGTCCGCGTTCTCACGCTTAGTATCCAGGAACTGCATGATGTCCGGGTGGTGCGCGTGCAGGTAGACGGCGCCCGCGCCCTGACGCGCGCCCAGCTGGTTCGCGTAGGAGAAGGAGTCCTCGAGCAGCTTCATGACGGGCACGACGCCGCTGGACTGGTTCTGAATCTTCTTAATGGGGGCGCCCGACTCGCGGAGGTTCGTCAGCTGCAGGCGACGCCGCCGCCGCGCTTGGACAGCTGCAGCGCGGAGTTGATGCCGCGCGCGATCGACTCCATGTTGTCCTCGATGCGCAGCAGGAAACAGGAGACCAGCTCTCCGCGCGCCGCCTTACCGGCATTGAGGAAGGTCGGGGTGGCGGGCTGGAAGCGGCCCGTCATGATCTCGTCCACGAAGCTACGAGCCAGCTCGATGTCGCCGCGCGCCAGGTACAGGGACACCATGGCGACACGATCCTCGAAGCGCTCCAGGTAGCGCTTACCATCGAAGGTCTTGAGCGTGTACGACGTGTAGTACTTGAACGCGCCCAGGAACGTCGGGAAGCGGAACTTGTGGGCGTAGGCCTGCTTGTACAGCTCCTTGATGTCCGCGAAGTCGTACTGGTCCAGGACGTGCTTCTCGTAGTAACCCTCGTCCACCAGGTACTTCAGCTTCTCTTCCAGGTCGTGGAAGAACACCGTGTTCTGGTTGACGTGCTGGAGGAAGTACTGGCGAGCCGCCGCACGATCCGCGTCGAACTGGATGTGTCCGTTCGCGTCGTACAGGTTAAGCTGCGCGTTCAGCGCGTGGTAGTCAAGCTCCGGGGAGGGAGCTTCCTCTACGCCTGTGTCGGTGTAGTTTTCTGCCAAAACTGTTCCAGTCCTTCGCGAACTCTGGAGACGTCCTCGGGCGTGCCGAGGAGCTCGAACTTATACATGTGGGGAACCCCCAGCTTGGCCGCGATGATGTCGCCCGCGATGCAGTAGGCCTTGCCGAAGTTGGTGTTTCCCGACGAAATGACGCCCCTACACAGGGCACGATTGTCGGGGTCATTGAGGAACTTGATGACCTGTTTGGGCACCGCTCCCTTGAGATTTCCACCGCCGTAGGTGGGCACGATGAGCACGTACTCGTCGGTCACGCGCAGAGGTTCATCCTTGGGAAGCAACGGGATTCGCGCCGCCGGGAGGCCGAGCTTTTCGACGAAACGGCGGGTGTTACCCGTCGCCGACGAGAAGTAGACGACGCTGCCCATGGTGATCCTTCCTGCTTGGCGGGATGCTGAACCTCTAGTGTCTCACCCCCGAGGCCCGGTCGGGGTTGCCTCGCACGCGTGTCCCATGTGGGATGATCGACGCGCCCGGCTCGGCGGGTGAGTATGGTCGCTGGCGGCGTACCTACGCGGTCGCTGGCGGCGCGCCATGACAGCCAATGAGCCGCCATTTTCGCTGTTTTCACCACGGGTTCGCGCGCCGCTCATTCGAGCGTATCCGCGCCGTTTCCGAAGGCTACGCCCCGGCCTCGTCCCCGCCCGGATACGCGAAAGCCCCGGCCTCGCGGCCGGGACTTATCGGCGCGACTCAGGCCTGCAGCGCCAGGGGGGCGGCTGCGGCGGCGACGGCCTTGATGCGGTCGGGGCGGAAGCCGGACCAGTGGTCCTCGCCGGCCACGACGACGGGGGCCTGCTGATAGCCGAGGCCCTTAATGAAGGCGAGGGATTCCGCGTCCTGGGTGACGTCGATCTTCTCGTAGGAGACGCCCTGCTTGTCGAGGGCGCGGTAGGTCGCGTCGCACTGGGGGCAGCGGGGCTTGGAGTAGACGGTGATCGACATGTTCGTGTCTCCTTGCGGCTCGAGGCCGGACGTTGGCATCCTGTGTTGGCTTTCTAGCGGCTCGTTCGCCGCGAACACGACAACACTACACCTCGTGGGCACCCACGCAAGCGACCCCTAGATGTTGTGTGTAACGCCGTGACTGTGGATGAGGTCGAAGGGACCTGTGGACGGAGCGGGCGGTCAGGATCACGGAGGAGCCTTCGAGGTTTGTCGCACCCTGCGCTCGAGTGCGCGAAGATGCGCGCAAACATTAGGGTTTGCGGCTAACCTACGGGCATATCTAGGGGCCTCCAACACCCCTACACACCCCTGTGCACCCTGTGGATGAACACAGCACCACCCTGTGTATAACCACTTGCCAACCACCTAAAAGATGTCGAGCGTCACACTCAGTGGTGGGCCTCTTGGGCGTGTCGCACCCGCACATCTAGGGGTCGTTGGCGACTAAGCGACCCTAGATATAGGGGTGAGTGGTATTTTCGGCGAAATGGCTGGAATCTTGCGGAAAGGCGGTTGAAGGATGGCTGGACGGGCCGTTCGCGGACGCCTCGGCGGCTGGTGCGCCCTACATGTAGGTGCCGGTGCAAGCCCTAGATCTAGGGGCGCGGTGCACCCTAGAACTAGGCAGCACAAAATCGCCCAGCAGGACCCCCGCGGCCGCTGGCCCGCGACAAAGTTCGCTCAGCACGCCATAAAACGCTGATTGCGGGCCATTTTGAGCACGCAGGGCGAAAATTGTCACCCACAGGGCACGTCAACACAAGCGCTCGAAAGAAACATCGCCCCTGCGCGAGGTGTTAAGGGCCGTCGTGAAACATTTTTCGCCCACACGCGTTCACAAGAGCCAATTTTGGCCCTTTTCAACTGAGCAGGGGCGATGTTTCTTTCACTGCGGATGCATGCCAGGCACTGGAGCAATCCGCTGGGGCGATATTTCTTTCAGGACCAGACCAAGACGATCGATCGAGCCTCCGATCCTGACGCGCCGAACCAGAGATCAACAAACTGGCGGCACCGGTGTGATGGACACTGAGGGGCACGGACGCGGTGCCGGAGGGCGACGGCAGGGCCAGAACAAGCACACGCGCCCCAAGCCCCACCCGATTGGAGGCCACCGCGTGGCCTGCGGGGCCAGGCCGCGGTGCAGGAGGGACCGGAGGGCACGGGCGGGCTTCGAGATCGACCACTCCGAGCCGCAGGCTCGCGTGTGGCGATCTCGCGGGCGGCCGGGGCCTCCGGCGCCCGGAACACCAGCGGGGCCACAAGCATCAACACGCGGCGCAGACGGCTCGCGGGCGGGCCGCCGCCCACGGGCACACAAAGCAGCCCGGCCCAAAAAACACACACGGCGCCCGGAACACCAGCGGCACTCAACGAGCCCCGCCACAGGAAAAGGAAAGCCTACAGCCCCAGGAACGCCTTGATCGCGGGCATTTCGCGCACGGCCTGCACCAGGCCGGCACGGTAGGTTGCCTCCAGGCGTTCGCGCCGCGACTCGGTGTTGTTGATCCACAGGTTGTCGGGGGCGAAGACGTACGCCTGGCCTCGTTCTTCGAGCTCGAAGAGGAGGCGGCGTCCGGCGTTGTAGCGGTCGGGGCGCCGGGCCACGCCCTCGAACACGGACGGGAAAGAACGGTAGGCGGTACGCAGAAGGGCGCCGACGCTGGCGGGCATGGGGCCCTTGACGTAGTCGCGGGGGCGAGTGAGGACGACGAGGAGCTTGCGGTAGCCCTCGCGCAGCGGCTGGTCGAAGGGCAGGCCGCCGTTGGGGCCGAGTGCGCCATCGACGTAGGTGTCGCCGTCGATGTCGACGGGCGGCATGAGGATCGGCAGCGTGGAGGAGGCTCGGATGATGGGTCCGAGCGTGTCCAGGGTGCTCATTTCCTCCTTGGAGAACCAGCGGACCTCACCACGCGACGCATTGAAGGTCGCAACGCGCGTGGTCGCCGGGTTGGCCAGGAAGGCATCCATGTTGAAGGGCAGGGCGCCGTCGGGATAGCAGATCTGCTGGTAGATGTACTCGGCGTTGAAGTAGCCGTGGCCCTTGCGGAAGTGCTTGAGTCCGCCGAATTCGGGATCCTCAACGAGGTCGACGAAGGTGTCGTGAGAACGCTGAGCGTCGCGGGAGGTGAAGTTGCACAGGTGGCTGGAGCCCGCGGAAACGCCGGAAATATGGGGGAAGTTGATGCCTTCGGCGATGAGCCGGCTGACGAGCGCGGCCGTGTAGGCGTTGCGCATGCCGCCGCCTTCGAACACGAGGGCGGTGTCGTCGATGGTGACCATCGTGGCGATGGACTCTTCGGGGGTCGGGTAGTGCTCTGGCGTTTCCTTCACGTTTCGACCCTACCGCCGCGCCTCGAACCTACGCGCGCGTATTCCCGGTGAAGACCACGTAGTGGTAGAAGAAGAAGCGGAAAGCGGTGCCCAGGGCGAAGCCGACGACGTAGACGGCGATATTGTCGGCCAGCGCCGAGGTGAACCCGAGGATGTGGTGGGTGAACAGCAGGCAGAACTGGGAGATGCCGATGCCGCAGGCGTTCGCGAAGAAGAAGAGGATGGCCTCGCGCGTGGCGTTGGCTCGCGTGCGTCCGCGGTAGGTCCACAGGCGGTTGGCGATCCACGAGTACAGGGTCGCGGTCGCGGCGGCGATGAATTGCGCGGTGTTGGGGTGCCCGGCGAGGAAGCCGAGGGGCCCGTGCTGGAGCAGGTTGAACAGGCCGGCGTCGACGACGTAGGCGGTGGCTCCGACCATGCCGAATTGGATGAACTCGCGCACCCAGGCGAGGAGTCGCTGCGTCAGGCTCAGGGACGAGGCCGGGGCCGCTCCCCCGTCAACCTGCCCTCTGGTCCGGAGGGGACGAGACGCAGACAGGTCCGCGAGCGCCGCGGGTTCGAGCACAGGGGCCGCAGGTTCGAGCACAGGGGCCGTGGGTTCGAGCGCGGCAGCGGATCCGCGCGAGGGAGCTTGTTCGTTATTCACTCCCCTAGTCTCGCACGGTCACGCCACTGTTTCGTGGATCCCCACCAGCTGCCCCACCCCCAAATGTCGCATGCAATTCCCCGACGTCCCTCCTGATCACCCCCTCAGAAACCGCAGAATTCCAACGATCCGATTTCAAAACCTGAAATACACGCAGGGGAATTGCATGCGACTTTTCTGGGCAACCACGCTGTGGCTGCGCCATGACCATGCCCGCACCCCAAGCAGCCCGGATCCCAACCAGGCCCCCCGGAGCCCGACGAGAGCTCCACCTCTAAGATGGTCCACATGACTGACACGACCACGCGTGAGGCGGCCAATGCCTCGTCGATGAACACTCCCCCGGTTGCCCCGAAGCGTTACGGGTACCGGGTGCGCGACCAGTTCGGGCAGCATTTTGACGACCCGTGGGATTGGTTGCGCGACGGCGAGGACCCCGAGGTCAGGGCTCATTTGGAGGCGGAGAACGCGTGGGCGGACACGGTGACGGCGCCGACGCGCGAGGCGGCGGCGCGCCTCGTGGAGGAGGTTAAGGCTTCCACGGCGCTCACCGACGTGACGGTTCCGATCCGCGAGGGCGAGTTCTGGTATTTCCGGCGTTTCGCGGAGGGCCAGTCCTACGCGACGCATCATCGCGCGCCGGTGGAGCGCGACGAGGCAGGGGCACCGGTCCCGCTCGTCCCCCAACCGGGCGTGCCCACGCCGGGCGAGGAGCTCCTCGTCGATGAGAACGAGTGGGCGCGCGGGCAGAGTTTTTCCGCCTGGCGGACATGTACCCCTCCCCGGACGGGCGCCTGATCGCGTGGGCGCGGGACACGAGCGGGGATGAGCGCTACACGTGGGTCGTGCAGGAGGCCTCGGGGCGCGTCATCGACGAGGCCGTGGTGGACGCAGGGTATGGCTTCGCGTGGGCGGATGATTCCGCTTCCTTTATCTACATGGGCGTGGACGACGCGTGGCGCGCGTGCGACGTGTGGTTGCACCGCGTGGGCACGCCGCGCGAGGCCGACGAGCTGCTGCTGGTCGAGCCGGACGAGGGCTTCGAGATGGGGTTCGCGCCCTCGGGTTTCCCGGGGCACGTCGTCATTCACGCCTCGTCGTCGACGGCGGGCCGCGCGTGGCTGTGGCTGCCCGCCCACCCGTCCGTGCGCCCGCTGCCGCTGATGCCGGTGCGCCCGCGCACGCTGGTGTCGGCGGATTCTGCGGGCGATCGCCTGTTCATCGTGCATACGGGGTTGACGCAGGAGGGCTCGCTCGCTCAGGCGATGCTGCCCGCAGGGGGGTTCGCCCGAGGCCTTGGCGCGCCTCGGCGTCACGTCCTCCTCCGCGTTCTCGCGGGGTTCCCTGGCGGATCGCACGCCGGGCACTCCCCTGCCGGAGGAGGAGCCCGCGCCCCTCACGCCGTTTGAGTCCTGGGAGCCGCTGCGCAGCCCCGGCCCCGGCGAGCGCATCACCGACGTCGAGGCTCACGCACACTACGTGGCGCTCTCGCTTCGTTCGGGCTCACTCACGCAGGTCGACGTGTGGGATCGCCGCGAGCGCACGCCCACGTGGCGACGCGTGGAGGTCGACGCCCCGGTGCGTACGATCGCGACCGTGCCGACCCCGTGGACCGATCCGCTGCGCGTGGAGTTCCAGTCGCAGACCGTGCCGCCCACAGTCGCGGAGGTTTCTCTGCCGAGCCCGGCCCCGGCCTCGTCCCCCGAGGACCCCGAAGGCGCGACCCTGACCGTGCGCACCCTGCGCACCCGCGAGGCGCCCGGCTGGGACCCTGCCGAGTACGTCGAGGAGCGCGTGTGGGTGCTCGCGCGCGACGGCGCGACTCGCATCCCCGTCACCCTCATCCACCATCGCGACGCGCGCCCAGACGGCACTCATGCGGGCTGGCAGATCGGGTACGGCTCGTACGAGGTCAGCTACGACCCCGAGTTCGAGACCCTGCGTCTGCCGATCCTGCGCCGCGTCATCTACGCGATCGCGCACGTGCGCGGCGGCGGCGAGATGGGCCGCGCCTGGTACGAGGACGGCAAGGAGCTGGTCAAGGAGCACACCTTCACGGACTTCATCGACGTGGCCGACTGGCTGGTCGACTCCGGGTGGGTGGCGCCCGGCCGCCTGGTTGCGGAGGGCCGCAGCGCCGGAGGCTTGCTCATGGGCGCGGTCACCAACGCCGCACCCGATCGTTTCCGCGCGATCCTGGCGGGCGTGCCCTTCGTGGACGCGCTCTCGACGATCCTGGACCCGTCCCTGCCGCTCACCGTCGGCGAGTGGGAGGAGTGGGGCAACCCGCTGACCTCGCGCGCCGTGTTCGACGCGATGAGCCGCTACACGCCGTATGAGAACGTGCCCGACGGCGCGCTCCTGCCCGCGATCATGGCGACGACGTCGGTCAACGACACGCGCGTCGAGTTCGTCGAGCCCACCAAGTGGGTGCAGCGCCTGCGCGAGGCCACCGGCCAGGTTCCCTCCACGGACGAGGCCGGGGCTGGGCAGCGCTGCAATTGCTGCGATTCGGAGGCCGGCGAGGCAAGCGCGAGCGGGGAGGCCGGCCACGGCCTCGTCACCGCGCGCGACCCGCTCGAGCGTCCGATCATCCTGCGCACCGAGATGGTCGCCGGGCACGCCGGACCCTCCGGTCGCGAGGGACGTTGGGCGGCGCGCTGCGAGGAGTTCGCCTTCACGCTGGGCCAGGTGGGCGTCACGGTGTAACGGCAGGGTCCGCTGACGAGCGGTCGGTGCCTGTTTTAACGGCAAACACAGGTGGGGCGGTCTTCATTGGAGGACCGCCCCTCTTGCGTTGCGTCACTGTGCCGCGCGGCTACACGCGCTACTGCGCGCCGCCGTCCCACCCGGGGCGCAGAGAGAACGACTGAATCCTTCGCCAGTGGCCCGACGACAGAATATCGCCCTCCAACCAGACGTAGTCTGCCAGCTTGTCCATCGTGATGACGTCCCGGTATGCTCCCCCATCCCACGGCCGGTAAGAGAGGGTGACATTGTGATCCTCCCGGCGACCCTCAAGCGCGTAGACGCCCGTCTCACTCACCTGGTACACCATTCGCTGGTTGATTCGCGTACCGTCATAACTAAACAGGAAGCGACCTCGACCGCTCCTCAGGTCCACTGCAAACGCATCCCCGCCTTCACTGATGAACCGGTACTCATCACCGACCTGGATCCCCCGGTAGCCGAAAATGCTGCGCTCTCTATCTACTTCGATTGGATTCCCCTGCTCGTCGATCACAGGAATAATCGTGCGCTGCCCCGTCGACAGATCCCAGCGCTCGAGAACCATCGTTCCCGTCTCTCCACCATCTGCCATCACACGAACGACTCGAGAGTCACCCGTTTGGACGCTCGGCATCGTGATCACGTCCCCCTCACAGGCGAACTCTCTCTGTCCCGACACCAAGCCGTCGATCATTGGCGCGACACCAACGAGGCGGGGAGTATCACCATCGCGATCATTCAACTGAATGACGACAGAGAGCACCTCCGGTTGCTCGCCATCGCCTCCCGATTGTGCGGCGTAGGCCTCAAAGGCCTCGGACTTCATGCGCGAAAGCTGATCCGTGTCAACAATCGACAGGATCCTATCCCCGCACTGTCCTATGTCCCCGCGCGTTCCGGGAGTTGACACACTCGTCACGCTTCCATCAAGTTCGATCGTATCGACCCGGTAACCCAAGTCCATCTCGTACGAAACCACGATGAATCGACCATCCGACAACTCATAACGCTGGACGTTCGAGGACCGCCAGCCCTCAGTTTCTTGACTACTCGTTCCATTTTCTGTCGTCTGGTACTCCCATTGCTCGGCACCGAAGGAAATACCGCGATCAGACCACAGGATCCTACCTTCCCACTGGTTGCCGATACGCACGATATCCTGCTCCCCGTGCACATCAACAAGTGCGACCAAGTTGTCCTGAATTGGGGATTCAAGGCCCGACTGCGATCGTGCTTCACCCAGCTGCACAGCAATGACGGCATCCCCAATGGCCAGTTTGCTGGTCGGCGTCACTGGCAGCAGGGGAGCCTTCGGAGCGCAACTCCACGCGAGCAGCGCAATCGGGAGAGCGAGCGTCAGGAACGCCCATCGCCGGGAACGCTTCGGTTTCTTCGAGCTGCCTTGCTCTTGTTCGTCGGCACCCGTCTCGCGCTTCTCACCGTCGTGTGTACTCATGGTCGTCTCCGTCCTCGTCTGCATGCGCTACTGCGCGCCGCCGTCCCACCCCGGGCGTAGGGCGAAGGAATCAATGGTGCGCTGACCACCCGAGAACAGCTTGCGCACTCTCAGGTAGCCCTCCAGGCTGCCCGTCGAAAAAACCACGCGAGAATCGTCACCGTCCCACGGATGATAGGAAAGAGTGACTGCGTGCTCGCGGGAGCTATCCGTCAAGAAATAAACGCCGCTCTCGCTCACCTGGAACACCATGTCCCCTTGTCCGACCTGCTCGGGGATGGAAAACAAGTGACGGCCCTGTCCGCTCGTCAGATTGATTGAGAAGGCGTGACCATGGCGACTGATGAGCCTGTATTCGTCGCCCACTAGGATCGCCTTGTCACCATAGATATCCAAATCCTCATTGAGGTGGATAGCATTTCCTGCCTCATCGAGCACGGGGCTCACCGTGCGCTGCCCCGTCGACAGATCCCAGCGCTGGAGAACGAGGGTCCCTCTCGCCGCAACGACGCTGCTCCCTCTCGCGCCGATGGGATCATCCACTTGGATGCTCGGTGCCGTCAGCAAATTCCCTTCGCAGGCGTACAAGTGCTGCACTGACCTTAAGCCCGGAATCATCGGCGCTGCCGCGAGGATCCGCGGGGTAGCTCCGGCAGGATCGTCCAACTGCACGACAACCGAGAAATCTTCCGGTTCACTTCCGTCGCCGCCCGACTGAGCGGCATAGACCTCGAGCGCCGCGGACTTCATGCTCTGGGACACCTCCGTATTCATAATCGCTAAAACCCGCGACCCACACAGCCCAAAGCCGCCCGACTTGTCGTCGGTCTCCACGCTCGTCATCGTTCCATCGAGCTCGATGATGTCCGCACGAATACCAGAGCCTCTCGCAGCACTGATGACTTCGATTCGCCCATCGGGGAGCGCAAAACGGAAATATTCAACGGAACGATCACCCACGCGGGGGATCCGCTGCGTCCCCTCCTGCGTCGTCAAAAAATCCTCCGCCTGGACGCCGTACGACACCCCGAGTTCAGTCCATGCGATGTCACCACGCTCCCCGCGTTCGACATGCCCGGCTTGCCCCCGCCCTTGGGCGTCAAGGAGCACAATCCAGTTGTCACCCGTTCCACCCGGCAGGCCGCAGACGCCTCTGCACCACCCAGCCGCAGGGCAATGACTGCCTCACCCGTCGTCAGCTTGTCGATAGGTTTTTCGTCGAGAGACGCAAGGGAAAGACAGCCCGACAGCAGCATGACGATCGACAGTGCGGCCGCGCCGATGCCGGACCGGAGCGCGCCCTTGCGGCTGAGCAACCCCTTACGGGTCCTCGCACGGGTGCTATCGCTGAGTGGCTCGTCAGTATGCGGCTTCATCGTCCTGGTCCATTCTCGTCACTGCGCTAAATGGCAACACGCCTACCCCGAGTCTAGGCCACGACACCAGGGCCACCCCATCCCAGGCCCCAGATACCGCGCAGGACAACGACACCGAGCCCCGGCCTCGTTCGCCGACACCCAGAGTCAGCTCGCCAGCCAGCTGCGCGCGCTACTGCGCGCCGCCGTCCCAGCCGGGGCGTAGGGCGAAGGACTCAACGCTGCGCATGTACCCCATCAGCAGATTTCGCTCCACGAGGTAGCGTGACATTGTGCCCGTCGTCAAGAGCACACGCTTGCCGCCCCCATCCCACGGCTGGTACGAAAGAGTGAGGACGTCCTCATCATCATTTTGCTCGAGCGCATACACGCCGGTCTCACTCACCTGGAATACCGCTGGGATGAAAGTTTCTCCGATGGAATCGAGAAAAGGTGCCGGGCGTTGCCGCTCGTCATGTCAACCGCGAAGGCATCCCCTTTCTTCGTCACGAAGCGGTACTCATCCCCCACCCGAATCACTCGAGCACCGTAGAGATTATTATCCTGATCCGTTTCGATGGGCTGTCCTGCTTCATCGAGCACAGGAATGATCGTGCGCTGCCCTGTGGACAGGTCCCATCGCTGCACGACCAAAACTCCTTCGAGTGAGTTCCTTTTACCGCTACGCACAGCGGCTGGGTCGTCCTGCTGGAGACTCAGCACCGTGATGACGTTCCCGTCGCACGGAACACTCATCCAACCCGTCAGCAGGCCATCAATCGCAGGTGCCACCGCAAGGAGTCGGGGAACATCACCAGTGGGTTCATCGATCTGAATCACAGCAGCAACATTCTCGGGCATCTCACCGCCCGACTGGGCTGCATAGGCCTCGAACGCCGCCGACCTGATGCTCTCAGAATCCTCAGTATCGGTGATCCCAACGATGTGCTGCCCGCACTGCCCAACCGGCGCACTAGTATCGGGGATTTCCGTCGTCTCAATGCGCCCATTAGGGTGGATCGTGTCGACCCTGATCCCGTCGCTCAAATCTACGACAGCAATTCTCCCGTCCGGGAGCGAGAAGCGTTGATACTCAGAACTCCACGAGTGTTTAACATCGATCTCCTGCGTTCCCTGATCGGTCGTCACGTATTCCTTATCCGGCGCGCCAAAGGAGAGACCGCGTTCAGTCCACATCACATCGCTGCCACCTTTGTTTTCAATACGGGTCGCTTGCCCCCGACCCTGCGCGTCCAGCAGCACGATCCAGTTGTCGTTCGGCGGGTCCGGAAGCCCCGCCGAGAACTTTCCCTGGCTCAGCCGCACAGCAATCACCGCATCCCCGAGACTCAGCTGAGCAGCCCGTTTCTCCGTCACAGCCCCCTGAGGCATGCAACTCGACAGGAGCACAGCAGCCGACAGAGCCGCCGCAACGATGCCACACCGGCGCACGCCCTTGCGGCTGAGCGATCCCTTGCGGTTCCTCGTGCGGGTGCCATCACTGAGCGGCTCGTCAGTATGCGGCTTCATCGTCCTGCTCCGTTCTCGTCACTGCACAAAATGGCAACACGCCTACCCCGAGTCTAGGGCACGACACCAGGGCCGCCCCATCCCAGGCCCCAGATACCGCGCGGGGCAGCGACACCGAGCCCCGGCCTCGTCCCCCTCCGATCAGTCCTCGGGATGCCGATAGGATGAGGTCATGACGATTACGGCGGCGGCAGACGGTTCCTCCCTCGGCAATCCCGGGCCCGCGGGGTGGGCCTGGTACGTGGACGAGGACACGTGGGACGCGGGCGGCTGGCCGCAGGGCACCAACAACCTCGGTGAGCTGACCGCTATTCTGCGTCTGCTCGAGGCAACGGCCGAGACCGGCGAAGAGCTGCACATCCTCGCCGACTCACAGTACGCGATCAACGTCGTGTCCAAGTGGCGGCTCGGCTGGAAGAAACGCGGCTGGACGAAGGCCGACAAGAAGCCCATCAAGAACCTGGAGCTCATCCAGGAGATCGACCGCGCCATGGAAGGGCGCCGCGTCACCTTCGAGTGGGTCAAGGGCCACGCTGGGCACCGCATGAACGAACGGGCAGACGACCTCGCGCGCGCATGCGCAGAGGCCTACCAGGCTGGGCGCACGCCCGAGCCGGGCCCGGGGTTCGGGGGCGGCGCGTCGCGCGGCACTGCGTCGGCGGATCAGGCCTTCGGGGATCAGTCGGATCAGGGCGCGACCGCTGTGGCTGCGTCGCTCGAGCCGCACAACGTGCCTGCTGCTACTGATGCACCGGAGAGCACTCCCGCTTCACACGGCGTCGCCGCAGACGAGGCCACTGCCTCGACTTTCCGTTCTCATCCCAGCGTTTTCTCCACGCCCACCGAGTCGAGCGAACCCGCGGAGGCGGCCCCGGCCTCGTCCGTGAGCACGGCGACCACCGAGGACGCGATCGCCCGCGAGCGCGAATTCATCCTGGCGTGGACCGGCGGCGACGAGGAGGCGCTGGCGGCCATGACCGACGAGCGCACGACGCGCATCTGGCCGGGCGGTGGCGCGACCACGACGCTGGCGGGCCCCTCGCCCACCTCCCCAGCGATCGGCCGCATCGACGCGCACGACCTGGGCGGGGCGTTCCTGACACGCTACCGGGTGCGTTGGGAGGGCGGTGCTTCGCTGGAATCCAGCGTGTGGGCGCCGGCGACTTCTGGCGAGGCGCGCCTGATCATGGTGCACCACCAGTCGACGCTGATCTCCTGAGCCGGGGCGTTCTGTCTCGGGTGAACTCAGCTCGCGCAGTCTCAACTCTCGCGCGCGCTCGATGCACCTGGTCATCACGCGGGGCACCGGGCCACGGCGCGGAGAGGTTGCATCTCGACAGCAAGCCGCACGCATCCCGGCCCAATCCAGCCCCTTACGCGGATAGGTTGCACACATGCGGATAGGTTATGCGCACACGGATAGGTTATTAAGGTATCCGCATCCTCGTAACCTATCCGGATGCTCGTAACCTATCCACCTAGCCGTTTCCTATCCGCGAGCCCCAACGGCAACTGCGCGACACTGCACTATTTAGGGAGCATTACACCAGTTAGGGAGTATTACACCCCCTCGGAAGTGGTGTAATACCCCGCTAAGTGGTGTCACACCACTTAGGAACAAGCTAAAACGCGGAAGGTGCCGGGCTGGCACACTGCTGATCCAGGCTGCGGCGCCCGTGGGCGGCGGCAAGGCCTGGCCGGGCTTCGAGATCGATCACTCCGAGCCGAAGGCTCGCGTGTGGCTTTTCGAGCGGGCGGGCCGCCGCCCACGGGCGCACCAAGCAGCCGGGCCCAGCAAGGCCACCCCCACCGGCACCCGGAAAACAGCCGGAGCGCACAGCAACAGTCACAACAACAAGCACAACAACGGGGGCGCAAGCCCCCGGCCTGCGCCCCCGCTCAGGCCCCTCCGCGAGGAGCCCAACACGCTTACAGCTTCGCACCCTCGAAGCTGAAGATATCGAGGAACTTGCGCGCGCGGTCGGACGCCGGGTCGGCGAAGAACTTGCGCGGCGGGTCGACCTCGACGATGCGACCCTCGTCCATGAAGACGATGCGGTCGGCGATCGCGCGGGCGAAACCCATCTCATGCGTAACGATGAGCATCGTCATGCCGGTACGAGCCAGCTCGAGAACGACGTCGAGGACCTCGCGCACCATCTCCGGGTCAAGAGAGGCCGTGACCTCGTCGAGGAGGAGGATCTCGGGATCCATCATGAGGGCGCGCACGATAGCGACGCGCTGACGCTGGCCGCCGGAAAGCTGGCGCGGGTAGTCGTCGGCGCGGTCCGCCAGGCCAACGCGCTCGAGCAGTTTCAGCGCCCGCGCGCTCGCGTCGGCGCGCGATTCTCCCGCGACGAGGCCGGGGGCGAGCGTCAGGTTCCCCATGACGGTCAGGTGGGGGAAGAGCTCGTAGGACTGGAAGACCATGCCGATGCGGCGGCGGACCTCGGGCCAGGAGACGCCGGGGGCCGCCAGGTCCTCGCCGTCGAAGAGGATCTGCCCGGAGTTGATGGGCTCGAGGCCGTTGATGGTGCGCAGGAGCGTGGACTTGCCGCAGCCGGAGGGACCGATGATGACGACGACTTCACCGTCGGCGACGTCGAGGGAGACGCCGCGCAGGGCGTGGTGCCCGCCGGGGTAGGTCTTGTCGAGGTCGACGAGGCGCAGCTGCGGGTCGGAGGTCAGTTCTGCCATGTTTTCTCCATGTGGCGTGAGAGGAGCGAGATGGGCCAGCAGATGAGGAAATACAGCACAAAGATCAGGCCGTAGATCCACAGCGAGGCGGTCGGGTAGTTGAAGCGGTTGGCGTCGATGATCTGCTGTCCGACTTTGAGGACTTCGACGACACCGATGAGGACGACGAGGGACGTCGTCTTCACCATACGGGTGATGAGGTTGACGGCCGGGGGCGCGAGCCTGCGCAGGGTTTGCGGCAGGATAACGCGGCGCATGGTCTGCCTCGGGGAGAGTCCCAGAGCGTAGGCGGACTCGTACTGGTGGCGTGGGATCGCGATGAGCGCGCCTCGCACGAGGTCACCCATTTCGGCGCCGCCCCACAGGGTGAAGACGAGGACGGACGCGGTGATACCGTCCAGGTTGATCCCCGCGACGCGCGTGAGCCCGAAGTAGGCGACGAACAGGAGGACCAGCTGGGGCATGATGCGCACGAACTCGAGGTAGATCTGCATGAGCCAGCGCAGGGGGCGCCAGCGCGAGCGCATGCCGAGGCCGACGAACACGCCGAGCACCAGTGACAAGACGACGGACAGCGCGGAGATGCCGACGGTGACGCCCAGGCCCTCGAGGATGCGCACGAGGTTGCGGCCCTCGAAGATGACGTTAATTCCCAAATCCGCCACGGCGCACCTTCTTTTCGATGAGTCGGGCCGCGATGGACACGGGCAGGAGGATCACCAGGTAGGCGATGACCAGGAGGATCAGCGCTTCTGAGGTGTTGTAGGACATGCCGATGAGGTCTTTCGCGACGTACACGAGGTCGGGCAGGGCGACGACTGAGACGACGGAGGTTTCCTTGATGAGGAAGATGACGTTGGCGGCGAGCGGCGGCACGGAGGTCGCGATGGCCTGCGGGAGGGCGACATGGCGCAGCGTCTGGGTGCGCGTGAGGCCGAGCGCGGACGCGGACTCCCACTGGATCGTGGCAATCGAGTCGAGGCCGGAACGCAGGGCCTCGGCCATGTAGGCGCCGCCCAGGAAGATGAGGCCGACGATCGCGCAGGTCTCGCCGCTCCACTTGATGCCCACGCGCGGCAGGCCGAAGTAGATGAAGAAGAGCTGCACGAGCAGGGGCGTGTTGCGCGACAGTTCGACGTAGGCAGCGGCGATCTGCGTGGCGACGGGGATCCGGTACTGCCGGATCGCGGCCACGAGCAGGCCCACCGCGAGGGAGCCGACGATGCCGATGGCCGCGATCCGCAGGGTGAGGATGGCGGCGTCGACGTACAGGGGCGCGTATCGCGCCAGGATGTCTAGATTCATAGGAAAAATCTGGGACGAGGCCGGGGCTCCCCGAGCGATCACCCGCGGCGGGTGACCCGGGAGGCTGCCCCGGCCTCGTACCTGCGTCAGTTGGTGGAGGTGGTGTCCACGCCGCCTTCGACGACGAGATCGTCGGGGGTCACAGCGTCACCGTAGACGGGGGCGAGGGTCTGCTCGTAGTCCTTGTGGAAGAAGTTCTCCTCGCCGAGCTCAACGAGCTGGTTGTTCAGCCAGTCGAGGAGGGCGGTGTTGCCCTTCTTGACGGCGGCCGCGATGTAGCTGGTCTCGCCCAGGCTCTTGATGCCGACGCTGAAGCCGGGGTGCTGGATCGCCCAGGCGATGACCTCGGTGTTGTCGGTGGAGAAGGCGTCGCCGCGGCCGTCCTCGAGGGCCTGGTAGGCGTCGGAGGTACTGGTCGAACTTGAGGAGCTTGACCTCGGGGTGGTTGGCCTCGAAGTAGGCTTCGGCGGTCGTGCCCTTGGTGACGATGAGGGTCTTGCCGGCCAGCTGGCTCACGTCGGTGATTTCAGCCGAGGTGGGCGAGACGACGCCGAGGGAGACCTTGAAGTAGGGGTTCGCGAAGTCGACCTTTTCGGCGCGCTCGGGCGTGACGGTGAAGTTCGCGAGGGTGATGTCGACCTTGTTGGAGGCGAGGACCTCGGTGCGGGCGGCGGCGTCGACGGGGACGTACTTGGCGGTGACGCCCAGGTCGGCGGCGATCCGGTCGCCGTAGACGACGTCGTATCCGGCGGGCTTGCCGTCGGCGTCAATGTAGCCGAAGGGGGCCTTGTCGGAGAAGATGCCGATGACGATCTCGCCGGCTTCCTTGATCTGCTCGGGGCTGCGGTCGCCGACCTGCGCGCTCGACGAGGAGGAGGAGGTGGTGGACGCGCCACCGGAGCATGCGGCCATGCCGAGGGCTGCGACCATGGCGACGGCGGCCGTGGCGAGTCGAAGGAATGGCTTCTTGCGTGCGTGAGTGGCGCTCATGAGGGCTCCTGATCTGCGTTTATGGAAGCGCCGAGGGGATGTTCCTCGGCGACGAGAACGATATTTCCACCAGACGGTCTATTGAGCGAGGGCTATATCCCGTTTTGAAACTATGTGACAGGTACGCGACGAGGCTCCTTCCCACTTCGCGGAACGCCATCGCCGCGAGAGCGTGCAAGTCGTCACGCACGGCCCCGCCAGCGCGCACTCCCACCGCCTCACGCGTCACAATTGCACCCATGCCCAAGCTACCGCGCACCGTGAACCTCCCCGTGCCGGCTAGCCCTACCCGCCGCGAGATCCTCGAAGGCCTGCGCATTACGGCGCCCGTGGCCGCGGGTTACATCCCGCTGGGCCTGGCGTACGGTGTTCTCGTCATACAGCTGGGCTTGCCGTGGTGGTTGGCTCCGGCGCTGTCCCTGACCGCCTACTCGGGGTCGGCCGAGCTGCTCGTCGTGACCCTGGCCGCGCAAAACACGCCGCTGGCCGTCATCGCGGTGACGATGCTGCTGGTGAACTTCCGCCTCCTGTTTTTCGCTTTTTCGTTCCCGTTGCACGTCATCGAAGGGCGTGTCGCGCGCCTCTTCTCGATGTACGCCCTCGTGGACGAGGCCTACGCACTGACCGCCGCCCGCCCGAACGGGTGGACGAAGCCTCGACTGTTGGCGATGCAGGCTCTCTTCAACCTGACGTGGCTGATCTCGAGCCTCGTGGGCGTGTCCGCGGGCTCGTTGATCCCCGCGCAGATCGAGGGCCTCGACTTCGCGCTGACGGCCCTGTTCATCACGCTGACCCTGGACGCGGCGCGCACGAGGCGCGAGCTGCCCTCGATCCTCCTAGCTGGCGGGTCCTTCGCGGTGGCCATGGTGGTGGCGCCGGGCCAGCGCCTCCTGGTGGCGCTGCTGCTGTTCGTCGCATGCCTGGTGGTTCGCCATGTCCTTCATCGCCGAGGCATACTGCACTCCGCGGATGAGCTGGCCGAAGGGGGTGCGCAGTGACTCCGACGGTGGGCTACCTGCTGGCGCTTCTGGCGATCACCTTCGTCATCGACTTTACGTTGCGCGCTCTGCCGTTCAAGGTCCTTGAGCCGCTGCGCGATTCGCGTTTCGTCTCCGACATGGCGGTGTGGATGCCGCCGGGCATCATGCTGATCCTCGTGCTCTCGACGCTGACGCAGGGCGCGCAGGAGGCGGGTGACCACTGGTGGGCGGCGCTGGTGGCGACGGGCGTGACGGTCGCGGTGCACCTGCTGAGCGGCCGCAAGCTCCTGTGGAGCGTCGGCATCGGAACGCTCTGCTACGTCGCGTTGCTGAACTGGCTCTGATCCTGCAAGACGCTGCCGGGCGGCGCCCGGTGGTGTGGCGGCGGCGCCCGGTGGTGTGGCGGCAGGAAGCAAAGTCGCATGCAATTCGACAGCCAAGACTTTTTCCATTCGGACACAAACGTTGCAATTCCAACGATGTAGATTCAGCTTGTGACATGTCATGAGGGGAATTGCATGCCAAATTGCTGGAGTAATGAACCAGAGGCAGCCACACCAGCCGCCACTAGGTGGGTGTAGCTGCACATGAGCGGGGGTGCCGGTAGAAGAGTCCAGCCAGGACTGCAGCAAGCACGCGACGCGACAGCGCCGCATCAATCAACGCGCTTGTAGCCGCCGATTCCGCCAAAGCGCAGACTCATTCAGCCAAAACCATCGATTTTTGGCTGTTTTCACCCAATGGGTCTGCAGTTTGGCGAGCACACCACCTAAAGTCGCAGCTTCACCACCTCCAAACGGGGGGAATGGCGTCATTAGGGGCGTGACACGCCGGCGACACGCCGGCAGCCAGTTCCTAATGCTGCAAAACCCCCATCGGCAGCCAGCCTCGTGCGCCACGTCGCCTACAAGACCTGGGCGCAGGGCCGATTGGCGCGAAAAAACTCGCCCAGCACAGCCCCTCCAGCGGCTCTTCCGCGAAAAAACTCGCCCAGCAAACATAAAAACGCCGATTTTGGGGTGTTTTGAGCGTGCAGGGCGAACTTTTTCGCGCACGAGGAGCGACAACGTGGCGACGTTGAAACCGACAACACCACTGCTCGCCCCCAACAGGGGAGCCTTGAAACCGGCATCGCCTCTGCACCCGAAAACTGCACCAAAAACGCCCATTTCTCACCCGCAAAGGCGACGGCAGTTTCAGTCGAGGCTCGGCCGGCGCCCACAAAGGCGACGGCGGTTTCAGACAACCAGGCCGCTTGGCTCGCGGGTTCCGGCTGCGGCACCAGCAGGTATCAATGTGCCCGCTGCCCCAAAAACTCGCATGCAATTCGATGGGGAGAGGTTTCAACAAAGGCTGGAAACGCTGCAATCCCAACGTTGTGAAGTCATGGTTTGAAGGATCCGCAGGAGAATTGCATGCGAAATTGATTCGGACCAGACGCCGCCCGCAACACCCGTGGGGCCACACGGCACCGCCACAAAACCGCTACCATTGTGTCCATGCACACAGAGTCGTACCTGCACCACGGTCACACCGTTTACGAGCACCGCCTGGACGTTCCCCTCGATCACCTGCGCCCCGCCGGCGAGGACAACCCGACGATCCAGGTTTTTGCGCGCGAGGTCGTGCGCAAGGGCCGCGAGGACTCCCCCTACGCGGTGTTCCTGCAGGGCGGACCGGGCTACCCGAGCCCGCGTTTTGGCACGTTTACCGGCGGGTGGATGAATCGTCTTCTGCAGGATTACCGCGTGGTGCTCCTCGATCAGCGAGGCACGGGCCAGTCGACCCGCATGGACGCCCAGGCGCTCTCCCACTTGGACACGGACGAGGAGAAGGCCGCGTACCTGCGTCACTTCCGCCAGGACCAGATCGTGTACGACGCGGAGGCGCTGCGCCGCGAGCTGTGCGGGGATGACCCGTGGACGACGCTCGGCCAGTCGTTCGGCGGCTTCATCACGACCTCGTACCTGTCGCTGGCTCCCCAGGGCCTGAAGGCCAGCCTGATCACGGGAGGCCTGCCCGGCCTCGCCCATGTGGACGACATCTACCGCCTGACGTATGAGCGCACGGCGGCGCGCAACCGCGCGTACTTCCAGCGCCACCCGGGCGACGAGCGCACGGTTCGCGAGCTGTGCGCGCACCTGGCGGACACGGAGGAGACGCTGCCGACGGGCGAGCGCCTCTCCCCCGCGCGCCTGCGCATGATCGGCATGATGCTGGGCGGCCAGGGCAACACGGATCAGCTGCACTACCTGCTCGAGGGCCCGTGGACGTCGGTTCGAGGCCAGCGGCGCCTGTCGTCGCAGTTCCTGGCGGCGATCGGCTCGCAGGTGGACGTTGCGCCGATTTACGGCTTGTTCCAGGAGTACATCTACGCGTGCGCGACGCCGGACCTGGTGGGTACGGCGACGGGGTGGGCGGCGGATCGCCTGGCCGAGGAGATCCCGGGCTTCGCGAAGGACGCGAACCCGCTGGACGAGAGTGAGCCGTTCTACCTGACGGGCGAGCACTTCATGCGCCGCGTGTTCGACGAGGATCCGGGCTTGGCGCCGCTCAAGGGCGTCGCGGAGATCCTCGCGTCGACGACGGAGGCGGCCCCCGTGTACTGCCGGACGTGCTGGCTGAGAACACGGTGCCGGTGGCTGCGGCCGTGTACTACGACGACATGTTTGTGCCGCGCGAGCTCTCCCTGGACACGGGTGACCTGATCGGAGCCCGCCACTACATCACGAATGAGTACCAGCACGACGGATCCGCCTATTCGGGCGGAAAGGTCGTCTCTCACCTGCTTGACCTGCTCGCGGACTGATCCGCGCGCTCCCGATTGAAAGGACTGGCCATGGCCGCCTCATCAACCTGTTCTTGTCCGTGCGTCGGCTCGGTGGACCCGACTCGGGTCGCGGGGTTCGCGGCGGGCGTGGGCGCGACCGTCGCGTGGTACGCCCTGCCCGATTACGTGCGCTCACGTCCGTTGCGTGGTCTCGTGAAGGCGGGTCTGCTGGGGGTGCTCGGCTGGTCGATGGTGGCGCAGCTGCCGGAGGGCGCGGAGCTTCCGCCCTACGACGACGAGGACACGGATTGCTCGAAGGCGTCGCCCGTGGCGGGCGAGGATCCGCTCGAGGGTGTCACCGAGGCGGACCCGGCGGAGCTGGCAGTTCTCGCGGGCGCGGCGCTGGGTTCGGCGATGATCACGGTCGGCGTGGAGCGCTGGCTGTTCCGCCGCGGTGAGCGCCGCCGCGCGCAGGGCGCTCGTTTCGCTCATACGAGGCAGGGGCTGGCCCTGGGCGGTCTGGAGGCGGCACTGACCGTGCTGACGTTCGGCGCGGGTGCCGTGCGAGGCAGGGTCACGAAGGACTGAGGAGGCGCCCGCCGACTGTCGGCTATCAGCCGCCGCCCGCTGTTAGCGTTCGCGTCTGAAGACCATGTAGCGGGCGATGGCAGCACCGATCCACCCGCAGGCCATGACGAGGATCGGCAGGCCCACGGCCGTCCACCACGAGGACGCGGGAACGACGTATCGCAGCACCGCGAATGCCACGGGGGTGACGACGAGGAGTGCGAGCGAGATCGTCGCGATCGTCGCACCGACGGGTCGGCGCTTGAACGTCAGGTCCACGACCTCGCGGCGCGTCTTGCCCTGTCCGGCGGCGACCTCTGAGAGGTGTTTGCGCACCGCACTGTCCATGCCGCGCAGGGGAATCAACGCGGACCATACCAGCCCGACGGTAATCGCAACGTCGCGGCTGCCGAACGCGTAGACGAGGCCTGCGATTGACCAGCCAATGACGTAGGTGATCGTCAGGCCCAGACAGAGGTAGAAGAGCGGCTTGAACACCAGCCAGTGGAGCTTATTCTCGTAGATTTTATCGCCGGGGTTCTGTGCGAGGAGGTCGCGGTAGAGGCGGCTGGTGGCGTCGGTGCGGTCGACTTCTTGTATGTCCGCGATCGCTTCGCGGGCGGCCTCGTTGTTTGGGTCGATTGAGAGGACGTGTCGGTAGACGTCGAACGCCGCTTGTTCGTCGTCCCGGGCGAGCAGCAGGCCGAGGGTGTTGAGCGCAAAGGGGTCTTCGGGGTCGAGGCGCACGCCTTCACGCGCTTCGCGCAGCGCTTCCTCCCATTGGAAGTTGCACGCGAGGGCGTGAGCCCTCATGGTGTGACTGAAACCTTGTTCTGGCGCGAGTTCGACCAGGCGCGTTGCGTGTTCGAGCGCGCGAAGAGAATCCGGCTCGAGGGAGGACAACCAGTACAGCGACAGCACGTCATTGGGGGAGGCTTCGATGGCGCGCCTGGCACACGCGTACGCTTTATCCTTCTGATCGAGGAGCAGGTGGGCCTGGGCGAGGGTGCAGTTCACTCGCGCCGCGACCTCCAGATCCCCCTGGGGGATCGTTGCGAGTTTTTCGATGGCCTGTTGCGGACGTTTGATATCGATCAAGAACTGGGCGTGCTCGATCCGCTTCCAGACGTCGTCGTTCGACATCGGTCCTCCTCGGTGTCGGTAGCAAACAGCGAGGGTGGGCGGTGCTTGTGCGCCGCCCACCTCCTCACATCAGGTTGTTCGCCTTCATATACTCGGCGAGGTCGTCGTATTGGCCGTCTCGATTGCCGTATTCGACGATGTTACGGGCGGTGACGAACCAGGGTCCCGCACTGGGCCGAATCTGCGCCAGCGCCCTCAAGAAGTCCTGCATGGTCACCATGCGCACGTTTCCTGTGCGCACGGAGTCCATCATCGCGTATTCGACGGCGCTATCGACCAGGTGGGCCAGGTCGGCGCCGGTGAATCCATCGGTGCGCTGGACCAGGTATCCCATGTCGATGCCTTCGACGGGGCGCGACTTGAGGTGGTGGTAGAGAACTGCCTGTCGGGCGGGGCCGTCGGGGGGTAGGACGGCGACGCAGCGGTCGAAGCGTCCGGGCCTGCGCAGCGCGGGGTCCACGTCCCACGGGGTGTTGGTGGCAGCCAGGATGAATACGCCTTCGTTGTCGGCTCCGATGCCGTCCAGTTCCATGAGGAGCTGGTTGGTGACCGGTCGCATGTAGGAAGCAGACGCCTGCGATCGCTTCATGCCGACCGCGTCGATTTCGTCGAGGAAGAGGACGACGGGGGCGCAGGCGCGCGCGGTCTCGAAGACATCGTGGAGATTATTCTCGGAGTCACCGATGTAGTGGCCGAGGATGTCGCTGATCCTGACGTTCATGAACGCGGCACCGACCTCGCCGGCGAGCGCGCGGGCGATGTAGGTCTTGCCGCATCCGGGAGGACCGTAGAGCAGCAGGCCACCGCTGAGGCTCTTGCCGTAGAGCTTGCGGATTTCCGGGTTGCGCAGGGGAGCCAGGAAGGCCATGGTGAGGCGGTCCTTGACGGACTGCATACCGCCGACGTCGGCCAGCGTTGCCGTCACTGTCTCAACGTCCCACGCGTCGCCTTGGGGTTTGTCGTCGATTTCGACATCGCCGTCGGTTGCTCCCACCTTCACAAATGCCGGCGCGGGCCCACCGACCTGCTTCTCAGCGCTGCTCCAGTCAAAGTTCTCCGGCTCCGCGTCATCGGCGGCAGCGGGGCCGTCGCGCTCCTCTCCGACCTCGGCCGGAGCGGGTTCCTCGTCAGCGGACTCTTCCTCGGTCGCCTGCGGGAAGCCCGGGGAATGCGTCGTGACGATTGAGGGAATGCCCTCCTCTGCCGGGGCAGGGACGGAGGGGGCAGGTTCGTCGGCGGCAGCGCTGTCGAATGCCCCCTGATTCTCCGACGCCTCCTGCGGGTAGGGGACGGGCTCTTCCGTCCATTCATCGGCGGGTGCCACGGAGTCGTCCACGGCGGGTACTACGACCTCATCCACAGCCGGGGTCGAAGGAACGGGCGCCGCGAAGAACGCCGGGGCCTCGTCGGCGACGGGACTCTCAGGAGCGAGGACCGGGGCAGCTTCGTCCAGCGCCGTAGCCACCTCCTCGAACGAGGGGGCCGGGGCCGCCGGAGCGGGTGCCTCGGGCACACCAAGGGCGCTGCGCATGAGACCGGCGACGCGCTCGTTATGCGGGTCGACGGCGAGAATAACGGCCAGATGGGGGACAGCTTCGGTGCCCCGCCCTTCGGCGATGAGGAGTTCCGCGAGATGCTCGCGCAGGGGATGGTCCTCGGGTCGCTGTTCGATGATCGACGCGAGGGAGTCGATAAGAGGATTCGTCATGCCCACAAGCCTACCGGCTGGCAGGCTTATGGGTCCACACACTCGGGCGCGAAACGATCAGAGGGTTCGCGCGGTGATCCTGCGCAGCGCTTGGCATGAACGCCAGGAGTTGACGAGGCCCATCGCGAGGGGCAGGGAGACGAGGGCGGCCAGGAGGGCAGATTCTGTGGCGACTGCGATGCCTCCGACGGCGAGGAATCCAACGAACCAGGCGAGCTGCATACGCACGCAGGCTGTCATGATCGCTCCGTCGCGCCGGGCGGCACGCAGGGCGGCGTGCGAGTTGGAGAAGATCACGAGGTCTTCGTTGTCGTCCCATTCCTGATGCCACCGGCGCGCCACGACGATGAGGGCGGCGAGGAGCACGAGGAGGACCAGGCCTCCCCCCAGGATGATCGCGAGAGCCAGGGTGGCGAGCTTTTCGATGACGGGTTCGGACAGGGATGAGAGCTCGACGATTGCAACGATCGTACTCACTGACACGATAAGGAGGATAGTGACGATATCGATGGCGATATTAATGCGCCCCTGCGTCTTTTGCCCCGAGCGCACGCGATTATAGCGGCGCAATTGATCGTTGCCCAGGCGGTAGGGCATGGAGATTGCGGCGAATTCTAAGGGCTTATGGGTCACACCCTCACAATAGCGCTGTCCATTGATTATCCGCGCCTTACAAAGCAACTGTCAGGCGCGTAATGCGCCACGTTTTCGATGGTCAGGATATAGGCATTGAGCATACAGTGAGAACGACTTTAAGCAACGGAACGAATCAGCGCGTAAGTGCCATAAGCGTGAACAGAATGAGTCCTGCCAGCACGATCATGCGAACAAAGTCCATGACCGAACTCCCCAGTTCCGGGAATCGCTTGCGCAGGCATCGAAACGTCAGGCGCACGCCGCGCGGCAAGGACCGGTTGAACAGCGCGATCTGGAGGAACGCGAAAGCGTACCCACTCAACGCGCAGGCCGCATACGCGAGGAAGAAGAACAGAGCCAACTCGTCCGTCATGAAGCGCAGGGTGAGCAGATACCCCAGTCCCGCGCCAAACCGCCAACCATCGCAAAGATCCACGCTTTGTCGAGCTCGAAGGTCACGCGCTTGAGCATCCTGCGGTAGGCCTCGGCGACGGCCGGTTCCATCTCGATGGAGTACGAGGAACGCCCCGCGCCCTTGAGCGGGTAGGCAAAGGAGTCGTAGGCGAACTTCGCCTCGGCCAGGTCCGGGGCGTTTCCCTTGGCGCGACCGAAAGCCCACTGCGCGCCGTTGGGTTCGACCGGCGCCCACAGTCGTCCGTAGGCCATGAGGAGCTCAACGTCGTCGGGGAAGCCGTCGGTGGCGATCTCAGAGACGGGCAGCGCCTCGTCACATCTCCCAAGATCGACGAGGCAGAGGGTCAGTTCGCGTGCAATCTCGGGGGATTGGGGGTGTAGGCGCATGCCGGACGAGGCCACCTCCGCCGCTTCGGAGACGAGGCCTTGGCGGCGCTGGGCACGCGCGATAAGAGCGAAGGGGTCAGCCATGTCGTCCCCGTAGGAGCGTGCGCGCGTCGCATACTCCTCGCACAGGGGGTACAGGCCGAGGCGGTCGGCGCAGGCCGCGGCCTGGATGTCGCGGCGGTAGCAGGCGTCCTCACCGACTACCCCGAGGGATTCGAGCATGGCGAGGGCCGAGCGGTAGTCCTGGTGGGCGAGGGCCTCATCAACGTCAGCGAAGGTGGGCGTCGTCATGGCGGACACGATACCGCGCCGCACGCACCCGGGGGAACCTCGTCCACGAAACGCAGAGAATCGCAGAATGCACCCTCAGCGAATCGACCCCTACCTGGCACAACGCTAAGACATTGCACCCTTGAGCCGAATCTCGCTGCAGATTGTTAAACAACCGGAGTACTCTGACCATTAAGTGACGCGTAACACGCACATCACCCGATTGTTCTGACGGAGTGAAGCAATGCCCCCTCTTGCAAACACTTCTACAGTTCCTGTATCGGCGGGAACCGTAGAGTTCGCCGAGTCCTTTACATGGGATTTCCCAGTTGACGTGGACGCAGTTCAGTCACTGAAGGACTGGTGCGACACACCAATGACGGCACTCGACAACGCCATCGTGGATGCGACGACAGCTCGCGGACAAGTCGAGCACCAGAGAGCCAGGCTGGTGGAGACCGTCGTCGAACACCTGACCAATATGATCTCTGCGAGCGAGCACGCCGTGTCATGTTTCCGCACGTTACATTCCGCCCTAGAGGACTACGCGGGTGCGATGCAGCCCGTCAGAACAGAGTTTCAGGCCATCATCACCGATGCCCTGGCAGCTGGACTGACGGTTTCTCAGGCGGGCACACAGGTCACCATCAGTCACCCGGCAGACGTTCCGGGCGGAGTTGGCGTCATCTTTGCGTCGCTGAGGGAGCGCTGTGGCATCAATCAGAAGAAGTTCGCCTACGCGGAATCACTGTTCGGTGACGATCTCGCGGGCATCGATCCCACCGTCTGGGAGTCAACAATCTTCGCGGCGTTCAACAGATTCGTCGACACGTACGGATTCCCCACGGGGCTGAACGCAACGAGCCGCTATCCCAGTTGGGCAGACAGCGTACGCAATACCGTCGGAGACACGACCGAGGCAATCTACCTGCAGGCGAAGGGTGCCAAGTATCAGGCACCTCCTGGAATCAAAGATGCATCCCTGTGGAAGCAAGTCACCGAGCACGGAAACCTCAAGAACTGGAAGGTTCCCTCCGTAAATGCCGTCGAAGGCGGCAGTCGAACCATCAAAGCCGCAGACGCTCTTCGCGTGGGCGGCAAAGTCGCAGGCCGCGCGTGCGCGGTCCTCGATGGAGTCGTCAGCGCCTACGACAGCTACCAGTCGGACTCCTACCACCACCCCGAGATGGGAGAGGGCGAAAAAGTAGCACGGGCCGGCGTGACCGGAGCGTTGGCTGCTGGGGGCGCATACGCCGGAGCCAGCGCCGGAGCACAACTCGGCGCAGCCATCGGAGCATTTGGCGGCCCGATAGGAATTCTCGCGGGTGGAATTATCGGAGGAGTCGTCGGCGGCCTCATCGGAAGCAAACTCGGTCAAGGACTCGCGACAGGCATCAATAACGCTGCTTATTCCGCTATACACGGAGGTGGACAACACTCATGATCTGGGGAATCATCGGCATCCCTTTTAGTCTCTCAGTTCTTGCTATGTGGTACTGCGAGACTTATACAGATTCACAATTTGGCAAAAATGCGCGTTTTATTAGCTCAGCAACACGCATGAGCGACAAGTCTCAATCAATCGGCACCCTTGCCACTGGAAGCACATTTCTGCTTGCCAGCTTCGTCACCATCGGCAATGAAGCAAAGTTTCCACAGTTCATCCAACTGGCACTCATTGCAATGGCGTTGATCATTATCATCACAGGAATTGTTTATTACTTTTCCGCCTTACCAGTTCCCCGCTGGGCCGACGCTCGGTACCAGTACATGAAGCGCCACGGCATGCTGGACAAGAACGGTGATCCTTTGCCGCAGTTCGAGGTGCCGGAAGATGCCGAGGATCCCACTACCAACGATCAGACCGAGGACACGCTATGAGCCTGTCTTCCTATTGGCTCATGCCTCCGCTATGGTCTTCCTGCCCAAAGGAGGACATTGCCTCGATCCTCCAGCAGGCATTTGCGGAAACCGGTGACACACTAGAGCAGGCAACGGGCGGCGGTCTGCCTCCAGCCGAAGGAGGCGTCATCGCCTAGCCGTCGGTCCCACCGATGCCGACTACGATTTCACTCCCACCATCCTGCTCCTTGCATCCCCTATCCCATCGGATACCACTCCCGAACAAGCCCTCGAAGAATCGACAGTTGCACTCTCCGATCAAGTCCCGGGTTTTCGGATGCTGGATGACTGTCCCTGGCCGGCAACACCAGAATCCGCACGGCTTCGTACGGGAATTTACATTCAGGGCCGAGTACCGATCACCGCCAGCCAATGGGCTTGGGTTCACACCAAGGGTGAGAGCAGCTTCCTCCTCACGGCAACCGCAACGATGACGACCCCTACTTTCGGCGACCTGAACGAAGACGTCCTCGCAATCATCATGAGCTTGGGAGGTGCGCAATGCCTGACCGTCCTCACGTCGTCATTCCGGGCGACGTCACCTTGAGCTTCGCCACCTCCGAGGAGCTCACCGGCGACGCGCTGCAACTCGCCACTCTCATGCGCACGGCTCGCTCACGACTAATCATCGCAAGCACGTCTCCGGACACCTCCCAGTGCCATCAGGCTTTCATCTGGATGCAGCCGGGGCCCTGCATCGTCGCCCGCACCTCCACCACCCCCGACGGCGACACTGAGACCCACATTTATCAGATCGATAACGAGGAAATCCCCCACGTCGTGGCTGCGATATCTCCACTCACGCCTAACCCCGCCGTCTTCGATGGACCTCCCGTGCTACCGACGGCCATCGTGTACGCCGCACAGCAGGGCATGACCGAACAGACGGCCCAGCTCCTCGAGAACTATTCCTCCTACGGCCCCTCAGATTCCGCCTTCGCGCAGGCTCTCGTGGCCCAACGCTGGGCATACACCACCTGGATCCGAGAGGACAGCACAGACGAGGATGCCTTCGTTCCAACAACCATCCTGTCGACCCTCATCACTCCAGCCGCCTCCTACAGAGTCGAGGCCCCATTAATCGCCCCCAGCACCGGACCTCACATCCCCATCCAGCCCATCTACAACACGCAGTTATGGGGCCTCATCACACACTTCTTCGCCCTGTCACCCGAGAGGAATCAGCCATGACATACGTCAACATCGAATGGAACTACAACGAAGTTCAATCCATCATGTCGGCCCTCGACCGTGCCTCCACCTCCCTGAAGAAAGTGCCGACACCGAGCACCACGAACACAGGCAGCACCCACCATACGACCCTGATGAAACACCTCACGACTCTTGACACAACCATCAGCCAGATGGCGTGGATCGCAAACGGTGTCGCCCTGGGCCTGGGCGCAGCGACAGAAGACTTCAAGTGCACAGACAACGCGGTGGCAGACGTCATGCGGGAGATCCAGCGCTACAACGACGCGTACGCCCATAGGTATCCGGTCCGTCCCCCGATCGGGCATACACAGACCGACACCTCAGCGACCCCACCGAGGTGACCTCGTCCACGAAACACGGGCCACCAGCATCGTCGGGAGCCAAGCACCCACTATCCTGGAGCCTATACGCGAGGCCGCCCCGGCCTCGTCCGTCCGGCACTGTACGTAGAGGAGCCCCCATGGCGACCGAGCCCGTGTTCGAGGCCATCAACTGGAACAAGATCCAAGACGACAAGGACCTTGAGGTCTGGGATCGCCTGACGGGCAACTTCTGGCTGCCTGAGAAGATTCCGCTCTCCAACGACCTGCCGAGCTGGAAGACCCTCACCAAGGACGAGCAGCTCATGACGAACCGCGTGTTCACGGGCCTGACCCTGCTGGACACGCTCCAGGGCACGGTCGGCGCGGTGTCGCTGATCCCGGACGCGCGCACCCCGCACGAGGAGGCCGTCTACACGAACATCGCGTTCATGGAGTCGGTGCACGCCAAGTCCTACTCGTCGATCTTCTCCACCCTGCTGTCCACGGAGGAAATCAACGAGTCCTTCCGCTGGTCGAACGAGAACGCGGCCTGCAGAAGAAGGCCGAGATCGTCAAGTCCTACTACGACGGCAACGACCCGGAGAAGCGCAAGGTCGCTCGACGATGCTCGAGTCCTTCCTGTTCTACTCGGGCTTCTACGCGCCCATGTACTGGAGCTCGCACGCCAAGCTCACGAACACGGCTGACCTGATCCGCCTCATCATCCGCGACGAGGCCGTCCACGGCTACTACATCGGCTACAAGTACCAGCTGGCCGTAAATGAGTCGAGCCAGGAGCGCCAGGATGACCTGCGCGACTACACGTACTCGCTGCTGTACGAGCTCTACGAGAACGAGGAGCAGTACACGGAGGACCTGTACGATCCGCTCGGCCTGACCGAGGACGTCAAGAAGTTCCTGCGTTACAACGCGAACAAGGCGCTCATGAACCTGGGTTACGAGGCCCTGTTCCCGGCCGACGCCACCGACGTGAACCCCGCGATCCTGGCGGCCCTGAGCCCCAACGCGGACGAGAACCACGACTTCTTCTCGGGTTCCGGCTCGTCCTACGTGATGGGCGAGGTCGTGGACACCGAGGATGAGGACTGGGACTTCTGATCCTGCTACCTCACTGCCGGGCTGCACGCAGCCCGGCAGTTTCGTATGCACGCAGCCCGGCCGCGTTGTCTGTACGCTTCCCCTTTCCTGGGGCACCCACCCAAAAGTCGCATGCAATTCCCCCGGGTCAGTTTTTGACACCGCCTACAAACGTTGCAATTCCAACGATGTGTTTTCAATGTTTGAAATAGTCGCGAGGGAATTGCATGCGACATTGGTGAGGAACCACTGGGCTGCAACTGAGGAAATCCGGCGCTGGAAATCCGGCAGTCTAGCTACACCCACGTCGTAACGTCTCACGGCGTGCGTGACGAGGCCTGCGCCTACTCACGGAGTACGTTACGTGGCCTGTGTCTGCTCTCGTCGCCGCAGCCAGGCGCAGGCCCCGGCGAGGCCGAGCAGGGCGGCCCCTCCCGCCAGCTGCGGGTAGATGCCGATGGATCCGGCCTTGGGGAGCACACCGACCTGGGTGTCGACGACGCGGATGCCGGGGGTGCGATCCGCGCCGGGCAGGCTGCCCGAAGCGGGTAGAACACGCACGGAGCTGAAGCCCTCGTCGGCATCAAAGTCCGTCTTGATGACGGTCGTGGCGTCAGCATCCGCGCCAGCCTCGATGTGGAAGGCGACGGGACGAGGCAGCAGCGCGTGCCCGACGGGCGCGCGGGTCTCCACGAGCCAGTAGGTCTTGCCCGTCTCCAGGGGCGCGGTCACGAAGCGCGACCCACCGTCGAGGATGGAGACCGGGTCCCCCGCCAGGGCCTCGTTGTCGTAGATCGCGAAGGCCGCGCCGTCAAGCGGATACGTGCCATCATCGTTCGGGGTGCCGACCGGCTGTGTGCCGACCTTTTCGATGCGGATCGGTCGGGGGCGAGTGGGCGCGCAGGCCTCGTTGTTGGCCTCACCGTCGTGATCGTAGGTGCCCGTCACCGCGTTGTAGAGGCCTCGTCCCGGGGTGAGGCGATCGTTCGACGAGGCGCACTCGAGGAGGGCCTCGGAGTACCCGGGAGCGCTCGCATCGCGCGTGACCTTCATGCGGATGTACCACGTGGAGGACGCGCCCGGCTCGATGGTGGCGCCCTCGGTGAGGACATACGAGGAGGCGGCGCCCTGCTCGGCCGCGGCATCAAGCGCGTCGAGGCTGGTCGCGACGGCCGCGGAGCGAACGGTCAGGCCCGGCGCGAAGTTCGGCGTGTCCGTCAGGCGTCCGGTGGTACCCGCGAGGGTGCCGTCGTTCGTCGCTGTGATGCGATAGGTGACGGTGATGTCGTCCGTCGTCGCGCCCTCGACCGATTCGAGGTCCTTCTGGATGCGCAGCTTGGGGGCCTGCTCGCGGTTGGTGAACGTGCAGGTGATCGGCAGGGCCGCAGGCGACGAGGCCGGGGCGACCTGGGAGAAGTCCACGCCGCCCGTATCAGCGTCACGGGTGACGTTCACCCGCTCGCCCACGCCGTTCAGGCAGGTCACGTCAACGAGGCTCCACTGCGCGGAGTTCGGGTCACCACTGGTCCTCCAGGGGCCGAAGTATCCGGGCTGTCCGAACCCAAGGGGAGTACGGCCGGCGATGCGTGGGCCGGTCTCGGCGATGACGAACTGCGAGAAGCCCGGCATGAAGGCCTTATATCCGGAGGTGACCGCCCCGGCCTCGCCGAAAGCGGTCGGGGTGAGGTTCTTATCCTCGAAGGAGTTCCACGCGACGAAGCCGTCGGCCTGAACGCTTGTGGTCAGCGGCTTACCGGTGGTGCCGGTCCAGTCGCCGACGCCCAGTGTCGTAAAGCCAAACTCGGGGATCGCGTCGCCGACCTGCTCGGAGTCCTCGGTGACCGCTTTCGCGACGCGCACATAGCGCTCCTGGCTGAAGGAGCCATAGAGGCAGCCGAAGGACACCTGGCTTTCCTTCGTCGTGAAGGTGGAGACCGGGGTCGAGCCCGCGGTCGGGTGGCGGGGCACTTGCCGTCCGCGTTGGGCACAAATCCGTAGAGGACGAGTCGGTAGGGGATCCCGTTGACGGTGATCGTCTGGTCCGAGGTGGTCTTCGTGATCGTCAGGACGTCGTCTGACTGGGGGGTATGGCCGGGCACACCCGCCGAACCCGGGTAGTACTGAGGCTGATCCGTGTAGATGTCGTAATTCCCGTTTCCTTCACCGACTTTTTTGAAGCAATGCCAGTTTCGATCAGATCGGGCAAGCGCATAGTAGGGGGCAGTCGATGGGCAGGTACGCGGCGCGGAAGCGCGGGAGACCCACTCGTAGGGGCCTCCCTTGCGTCGCACGGCCGTCGTGTCGGTGTCGTTGTCGGTTTCCTGCTGGTCGAAGGGGAAGGACTCCTCCAGGTCACCAATACGAATGTCGAAAGACGAGTGCACCCAGTGAATCTGGGAGTAGATCGGGAAGTTGTTGTGGCGCACCGCACCAATGAGGAAGGTACTGTTGAGGGAGACCGTCCCGGGGTTATTCGGCTTGTATCCGAGCGCGCTGGTCGTCGATGTCGAAATCGCGTTTGGCGTGTATTCGCCGTAGTAGGGGTACCGGTAGTAGGCGGCCATGTGGTAGTCCCAGGCCACGCCTCGGGTGACGTAGGACCAGTAGTCACCGCTCTTCGCCGTATTCGCGTCGAGCCAGTCCTGGGAGTACCCCGCGCGATACGCGACGGAGCGCTGGTTGGTGTCGGCAGAGTTGTACGTCGTCATGCCGGGCACGATTCCGAAGTAGGAGTTGTCAGCAACGACGGTGGTCCGGTCCGTGCCGGAGTCGTTGAGGACAGCCTTACCGATTCGACCTTCGGAGCGATTAAAGGTAATGCTGTCGGCACCGGGGGTCTCGAGGGGCGCCTCGGCCCGTGCAGCTCCGGGCACCATCACGAGCCCGGAGAGGGCGAGCCCGGTCAGAGCGGCAGCGACAATTCCACGCATGGCAAACCTGCGAGTACGCGGCGCACGGACCGCTCGGCTGGCCATGTGGCTGGCCGCCGACGGATGGTCGTCTCGGTCGGCAACGCCTCGATTCTGGACGGCGCCCTGCATGTCGGTGAGTCTCATACTGCCCCCACGTTGATATAGTTACCGACTCACCATAACAATGGGACTTAGTTCCCGCATAACCCTCTAGGTCAGTATTTATTCATACCCGCACATAGGGGCCACAACGCCCTCACTGCGCGAACCCCACAGGCAATGACGACCAGACCAAGCCTACCTATTCGCAGATGGCGACCGGACTCACTTCTCCAAGAGGACGCCCCAGACTCAACCATTCAATACGAGAGAGCCAGGAGCGCCAACCAAATGGTCAGACCCTTCGATTGTGCACTGCATAACACAAGCGAAAATGCAACGCCAACAGGGCCTCCACCCCCACTCCTGACCACCCTCCACGCAACAGCGGGGGTGCCCGCCAATTGGCGGGCACCCCCGGTGTGTGTGATGCGAGAAAAGCTAGACTATCGGGCCATCACAAGGCCTCTGCGACGCATCCACCCACAACCGGCGGCCGCGCTAAGCAGGCACGCAGCCACAGCGAGGTAGGGATACACCCCGGAGGCGCCAGCCTTGGGCAGCTCGCCGACCTGAGTATCGACGACGCGAATACCGGGCAGAGCGGAATCTCCACTCGCGTCGGCGTCGGCGGGCAGGATACGCACGGAGCTAAAGCCCTCGTCCGCGCCAAACTCCGTCTTCACGACGGTGGAGCGCGCCTCGTCGGTGCCCACGCTGATATGGAAGGGAACGGCGCGCGGCAGGAGGACGTGCCCTGCGGGCGCGCGGGTCTCCACCAGCCAGTAGGTCGTCTCCGTCGCCAGGGGCGAGGTCACAAAGCTGGACCCACCGTCGAGGGTGGCGACCGGAGTCCCAGCCAAGGCCTCGTTATCGTAGATCGCGAAGGCCGCGCCGTCGAGCGGGTAGGTACCGTCATCGTTGGGCGTGCCCACGGGCTGCGTGCCAGCCTTTTCGATGCGGATCTGGCGCGGGCGAACCGGCGCACAGGCTTCGTTGTTGGTGCTGCCGTCGTGATCCTTCGGACCGGAGACCTCGTTATACAGGCCCATGCCGGGCGTCAGGCGCTCGTTTTCGGTACGGCACTCCAGCAGTGTTTCCTTGTAGCCCTCGGCGCTCTTGTCGCGCGCGACGCGGAAGCGGATGAACCACGTGACGGAGGCGCCCGGCTCGATGTCGGTCCCCTCGGTCAGGACATAGTTTCGGTCGGGGCGAGCTCGGGGACCCGATCAATGTTCTCCGGCTCGGTGGTGATGCGCGCGCCCTGCACGCTCAGGCCCGGCGCGAAGTCGGGACGGTCCACGACGCGCCCGGTGGACCCCTTGACGTTGCCGTCGTTGGTCGCGGTAATGCGGTAGGTGACGGTGATGTCGTCGGTCGTCGCGCCATCAACGCCGTCCAGTTCCTTTTTCAGGCGCAGATTCGGGGATTGCAGCTGGTTGGTGAAGGTACAGGTGATCGGCAGGGCAGCCGCCGAGGCCGCGGGACCAACCTGGGAGAAGTCCACGCCGCCGGTGGTCGCGTCGCGCGCCACGTTCACTCGCTCACCCACACCGTTCAGGCAGGTCACGTCGGTCATGGCCCACACCGGAGACCCGGAGAGCTCGCTGGTCTCCCAGGTGGGGCCGAAGTAGCCGGGCTTCGGGGAATATCCGGGCAGGACGGGGCCGGTCTCGGCGATGACGAACGCCGATTGGCCAGGAATGAAGGCCTTATATCCCGAGGTCGCGGCAGCGTCAGCCCCGTAGCCGGTGGGGGTCAGCTGCGCGTCCGAGAAGGAGCCGTCAGCCACGAAGCCATCGGCCGCCACCAGCGTCGTATCCGGCGTTCCGGTCATGCCGGTCCAATCGCCGATGGCCTTGGTTGCGAAGGTGAAAGGCGGGATCGTACCGCCCACACCCTCGGAGTCCTCGGTGATCGCCTTAGCGACGCGCACGTAGCGCTCCTGCTGGAAGTAGCCATACATACAGCCGAAGGAGGAGGTGTTCTCCTTCGTCGTAAACGTCGACACCGGCTCCACGCCCGCCGGGGCGCGGCGGGGCAGTTGCCGTCCGCGTTGGGCACGAAACCGTAGATGAAGAGGCGATGCGGAATGCCGTTAATCATGACGGTCTTCTCAGACGTGGTCTTACGGATCGTCAGGATGTCGTCAGAGTCCGGGGTTGATCCAGGAATACCAGCGTTCTCGGGGTAATTCTTGGGTTCCCTGTTCGCAGCGGGCGGGTTGGGATTCTTGTAGATGTCCACACTACCCTTGCCCTCGCCGACATAACGGTGGCAATACCAGTTGTTTTTGTCCCCGCGCTTGCGAGCCTTGTAGGGAGCTCCGGGGTAGCAGCCATAGCCGTTAGGAACGGACGTCGTTTCCTCGTAGGGACCTCCGGCTCGGGGCACCGCGGTCGTCTCCGTGTCGTTGACAGTCTCATACTGGTCGAAGGGGAAGGACTCCTCCAGGTCGCCGATGCGAATATCGAAGGAGGAGTGCACCCAGTCCTGCATCGTCATGATGGGGAAGTTGTTGTGGCGCACGGCCCCGATCAGGAAGGGCTCGCCCAGCGTCACCGTTCCAGGATCGTTGGGCTTGTAGCCCAGGGCGCTCGTCGTGGAGGCAGAGATCCGGCTGGGGTCATACTCACCCCGATAGTTCCTGCCGTAACGGAAGTGATCATAGGCCTGGCCACGGGCAATATACGACCAGTAGTCACCACTCTCGGCCACAGATGCTTTCAGCCACGGCTGAACCTGTGTGGCGCTGGTGTGCTTGATCGATGACTGGTTCGGGTCGCTCGGGTTGTAGCGCGACTGTCCGCGCACGACACCGAAGTATCCCTTGTCATCCACGAAGGTGGTGCGGTTCCCTTCATAGTTATTGATGACGGTGGCGCCGATACGCCCCTCGCTACGATTGAAGGACGTCGTATTCACTCCGGGCGCCTCGAGCGGCGCCTCGGCGCGGGCGGGCTCAACCGCGGAGGTTAGCCCCGGCAGCGCAACCGAGGCAACAACCGCCCCGGCGATCAGGGCGCGAGCGAGAAAGCGACGAGGCCTGGGACCGCGGGTGCGGGAGGAGGCCTCGGACGTATATCGTTCTCGCGAATCGGCAGTGTCCGCCAGGCGAGCACTGCGCACAGCTTCGATATGTTGCATAGTTCCCCCACTTAACAATAGTTACTAAGCCACCCTATCAAATCATGCCAATTAATGAGTAAGTTGTGACAGGCACCATCGCTTGACGGACTTACCTGTTGGTATATCGCCTCCAGATGCACACTACTACCCCACATTAATCCGTCTAAAACCCCAACATGCAAACAATCGAACATTGATGACAAATAGCCAACACTCACCCGAGCGCTGGGAGAACACCCTTTGCACTTTGTTTGCTCCAACACACTTATCGTCACACGTGTAACATATGCACCAGATGTCACAGTCGCACCATTGCGGAGTATTCCCCGCCATGGCGCGCATCCGGAACGAGGAACGGGGCTTTGCTCATCGGGAACATCCCGGCAGATGAGGCCCCAGCGCTTCCCGCGCCGGTTAGACTGTGACTGGGAGCGGCCTCGCTTCCACAACGAACGTACGTCGCGCACAAGGCGCGGGGGAATGAGGAGAGCACGACTATGAGCATCTTCGACCGCTTCGAGAGCGCCGTCGAGAGAGGCGTCAACGGCGCCTTCTCGCGCGTGTTCCGGTCGGGGATCAAGCCCGTGGATATCACCACGGCGATCCGCCGCGCCATGGACGAATCCGTCCAGGAAGTCTCCGCCTCGCGCATCATTGCCGCGAACCACTTCGCGGTCTACGCCTCGCGCACCGACCTCACCTCCCTCGAGGCCTCCCTCGACGTCCTCGCCGACGAGTTCGCCCAGCAGGCCACCGAGCACGCCTCCGCGAACGGCTACTCCCTCCTCGGCCCCGTCACGATCGAATTCATCGCCGACGCATCCGAGCCCAGCGGCACCCTCAAGGTCGACGCAGAAAACCGCCGGGGACCCGCCGCCCCCGCCACGGCCTCGTCCGCGTCCCCCGAGCACCCCATCATCGACGTCGACGGCGAAAAGTGGCTGCTCACCGAGCCTGTCACCGTCATCGGACGCGGCTCCGAAGCTGACATCGTCGTCAACGACTCGGGCGTCTCGCGCCGCCACCTCGAACTGCGCATCACGCCCACCGGCGTCATTGCGACCGACCTGGGATCCACCAACGGCTCCTTCGTCGAAGGCCACCGCATCGACGCAGCGACCCTGCTCGACGGCAACCAGATCGTCATCGGACGCACCAAGATCCTCTTCTGGACGCACCCAGACCAGAGCGGAGTTTAATGAAGTGACCACAGACCTCGCATTTACCGTCTTCCGTATCGGGTTCCTGGTGCTGCTCTGGCTCCTCGTGCTCGCGGCCGTCAACACGCTGCGACGCGACATCTTCGGCACCGTCGTAACCCCTCGCGGCAAGGGACGCGACAAGGCCACCTCACGCCGCAGAGCCTCTCGCGAGAAGCGCAAGGACAACAAGAAGCGCACCTCCTCCAACCCGCTGGCCCCCAAGGATCTTCTGGTGACCGGCGGCCCGCTCGTGGGCACCATGCTGCCCCTCGGCGAAGCCCCATCGTCATCGGCCGCTCCCCCGCGTGCACCCTCGTGCTCGAAGACGAGTACGCGTCCAGCCGCCACGCGGCACTCACCCCCCCAGTCCGACGGCTGGTGGATCGAAGACCTCTCCAGCCGTAACGGCACCTTCATCGACGACGAGCGCCTGAGCAGTCCGCGCCAGCTCAAGATCGGTGACGTCATCCGCATCGGCCAGACGACTCTCGAATTGGTGGGTTGATATGTCAGGAAACGCGGTTCAATTCCACTACGCTGCCCGCTCCGATGTGGGCCTCGTGCGTTCCAACAACCAGGACTCCGGCTACGCCGGCGCGAACCTGCTGGTCCTTGCCGACGGCATGGGCGGGCCCGCGGGCGGCGACATCGCCTCCTCGGTGGCCCTCGCGCACCTCGTCCCCCTCGACACGGACTCGCACCCGGCCGACTCGATGCTTCCCCTCCTGCGCGAGGCCCTCCTCGACGCGCACGAGGAGCTCACCGACCGCTCGAGCCGCGACCGCGACCTCGAGGGCCTGGGCACCACCTGCATCGCGCTCATGCGCTCCGGCAACCGCCTCGCGATGGTCCACATCGGTGACTCGCGCGCCTACGTGCTGCGCGGCGACACGCTGACCCAGGTCACGACCGACCACTCCTTCGTGCAGTACCTGGTCGACACCGGCCAGATCACGCCCGAGGAAGCCGAGCACCACCCCAACCGAAATGTCGTCCTGAAGATCCTCGGCGACGCGCAGGCCGACGTGGCCCCCGACGAGACGATCCGCGAGGCCGTCGTCGGCGACCGCTGGATGCTGTGCTCCGACGGCTTGTCCGGCCTCGTCTCCCCCGAGACGATCGGCCAGGTCATGGCCGACATCAAGGATCCGGGCGAGTGCGCCGAAGAACTCATCCGCCTGGCCCTCCTGGCCGGCGGCCCCGACAACATCACGTGCGTCATCGCGGACATCGTTCCCGCCGGCACGTTCCCGCCCGCTCCCCCGCAGATCGTGGGCGCCGCAGCCATCGACCGCAACGCCAAGTCCCGCGGAGGCGACGGCGCGGCTGCTCGCGCGGCCGCCCTGGGTTCGGCCTCCTCCGACATCATCTCCGACGAGGACGACGCCCCCATCGAGCTCAAGCCTCGTTCTTCCTGGTGGACCCCCGTCTTCGTCTCGCTGGTGACGGTCCTCGTCGTCGCGGCCTCGTGGATGTCGTGGAAGTGGACGCAGACCCAGTACTACGCGATCGGCCAGGACGGATACGTCGTCATCTACCAGGGCATTCCTCAGTCCATTGGCCCCTGGCAGCTATCGCACGCGGTCGAGGTATCGAGCGTGGCTCTCGCCGACCTGTCCCCCGTCGACCGCCAGCGCCTCGACACTCCGGTGCTGCGCTCCTCACGCGCCGACATTGACTCTACATCGAGGGCCTCAAGCGCTCCGCGGCCGACAACGTGTCGTCCCCCTCGTCCTCGACGACCCAGTCGGGCATGCCGCAGTCCGGCACGCCCCAGTCCGGGGCGCAGAGTGGGGGCGCCTCGTAATGGCTACCGTATCGATCGCGCCCGCCCGGCCTCGCCGCTTCCTGGAGCTGACCCTCATGGGGTTGGCCCTGGCGGTCGGCATCGCCGGGTACGTGCTGACCTCGCTGAACTACACGGGGGAGATCCCCGCGAACCTGCTCACGCAGGTCGGCGTCCTGGTGGCCATCGCCATCATCGCCGAGGTCGGCGTGCACTTCCTGGCGCCCTACGCGGACCCCGTGATCCTCCCGGTCGCGGTGGCGCTGACGGGCCTCGGGCTGGCGATGATCTACCGGTTGGACCTCTCGTACGCCCGCAGGGACGAGGCCGTGGTCGGCTTCCGCCAGGCCCTCTTCGTGGGCATCGCGATCGTCATCGCGGCCATCATCTTGATCATGCTGCGCGACCACCGCATGCTGCGCCGCTACACCTACACCTTCGGTGCACTATCGCTCTTCCTGCTGCTTCTTCCGATGATTCCGGGCCTCGGCCAGGAAACCTTCGGCGCGCGCGTGTGGATCCACCTGGGCCCTATCTCCGTCCAGCCCGGCGAGCTCGTGAAGATCACCCTGGCGATCTTCTTCGCCGGGTACCTCGTGACGAACCGCGACAACCTGGCGATCGGTGGCCGCAAGTTCCTCGGCATGCGCCTGCCGCGCGCCCGAGACCTCGGCCCGATCATGGTCGTATGGCTGATCGGCATCGCAATCCTCGTCCTGCAGCGCGACCTCGGCACCTCGCTGCTGTTCTTCGGACTCTTCGTCGCGATGCTGTACGTTGCCACGAACCGCGTGTCGTGGCTGGTCATCGGCTTCACGCTCTTCGTGCCCGCCGTCCTCGTGGCTGTCAAGTCTTTCAGCCACGTGCAGACGCGCTTCAACATCTGGCTTAACGCCCTCGACCCAGAGGTGTACGACCGCGGGTCCTACCAGCTCGTCCAGGGCCTGTTCGGCCAGGCTTCCGGCGGTCTCATGGGCACCGGGTGGGGCCGGGGCTACCCGCAGCTGGTGCCGCTGGCGAACTCGGACTTCATCCTGTCCTCCTTCGCGGAGGAACTGGGCCTGACCGGCATGGCCGCCATCCTCGTCCTGTACCTGATTCTTATTCAGCGAGGCCTGCGTGCGGCGCTGACGGTGCGCGACGGTTTCGGCAAGCTCCTGGCGACCGGCCTGAGCTTCTCGCTCGCCATTCAGCTGTTCGTGGTGCTCGGCGGCATCACTCGCATTATTCCGCTGACCGGCTAACGGCCCCGTTCCTGGCGGCCGGCGGCTCGTCGATGGTGTCCTCGTGGATCACCGTCGCCCTGCTGATCCGCGTGTCGGACGCTGCTCGCCGCCCCGCATCGACCCCCGCGCCGTGGAACTCCGGCATCCAGCCTGCCGTGGGAGTGGGTGAGTAAGTCGTGAACAATCAGATTCGCAAGATTTTCATCATCGTCCTGCTCATGTTCGCCCTGCTGGGTGTGGGCGTGACGAACACGCAGTTCATCTCCGCGTCCTCCCTCAACGCCGACGCGCGCAACCAGCGCACGATCCTGCACGCGGCCGAAACCGACCGCGGCCCAATCATCGTCGACAAGACGGCGATTGCCTCGTCCGAACGCGAGGCCGATTCCAAGCGCTACGCACGCTCCTACGCCGAGGGGCCCCTGTACGCCTCGGTCACCGGCTACTTCTCGTCCGTCGGCAACGCGTCGACGGGTATCGAAGCCGCCGAGGAGGACGTGCTGGACGGCCAGTCGCAGACGCTGCTCGGCCAGCGCCTGCGTAACCTCCTGACGGGACAGAACCGCCAGGGCGGCGGCGTGGAACTCACGCTGAACCCGGACATGCAAAAGGCCGCGGCTGCGGCTCTTGGTAACCGCAAGGGTGCCGTCGTGGCCCTGGATGCGCGCACTGGCGCGGTCCTAGCGATGTATTCGGCGCCGACCTTCGACCCGAACCAGCTCGCTTCCTCCGACGCGGGCGCGGTGTCCGACGCATTCTCCGCGCTCTCCTCGGACCCCAGCAACCCTCTGCTCAACCGCACGATCTCTGAGCGCTACGCCCCCGGCTCGACGTTCAAGATCCTCACGACGATCGCCCTCATCGAAAACAACCTCGCCGACCCGGATATGCACATGCCCTCCCCCGTGTCGACGACCCTGCCGGGCACGGCCACAGAAGTCTCCAACATCGAGTCCTCCACCTGCGGCGACGGCAACCCGACGCTCACCGAGGCCTTCGCCCGTTCGTGCAACACGACCTTCGTACTGGCTTCCGAACAGCTGACGAACCAGCAGCTTGTCGATGTGACGAACCGGTTCGGGTTTGGACGCGAGACGCAGATTCCTCTGTCCGTGACCCCCTCTGTGTTCCCCGCCGACGCGGATGCCGCACAGCTCGCGATGAGCTCGATCGGCCAGTACACGGTCCAGACGACGCCTCTGCAGATGGCGCAGGTCGCCCAGACCATCGCGAACGACGGCCAGATGATGACCCCCTACCTCATCGACTCGATCGTGGACGCCGATAACCAGGTCGTGCGCACGACCACCCCCACCGACGCCGGACGACCGATCTCCTCCGAGACGGCCTCGAAGCTGCGCGCCATGATGGAAGCCGTCGTGTCCCAGCCTACGGCACGGGTACGACGATGGCCCTGCCGAACGTGTCCGTGGCCGCCAAGACCGGTACCGCTGAGACGGGCGAGGGCGACCACGCGAACGCCTGGGCCGTCGGTTTTGCCCCCGCGGATAACCCGCGCATCGCCTTTGCTGTCCTCGTCGAGGGCGACGACACCAACCCCACCCCGCACGGCGGCGACGTGGCCGGTCCGATTGCTCGAGCTGTCCTGGAAGCGGGGCTCAAGTGAGTGTTCCACGCATGACGTCAGGTGCCGGGCGAGTGCTCGGCGGCCGCTACACGCTGCTCACCCCGATCGCACAGGGCGGTATGGGCGAGGTCTGGAAAGCCCGAGACCGTGTCAGCGGACACATCGTCGCCGCGAAGGTCCTGCGTCCGGAGCTGGCCGGCGAGGAGCTGTCCCTGTCGCGCCTGCGCCTCGAGGCGCGCAACTCGATGTCGATTTCCCACCCAAATATCGCGAACACGCAGGATTCGGGCGAAGAAGACGGCATCGGCTGGATCATCATGGAGCTCGTCGACGGCTACCCGCTGACGGACTACCTGCGCGGCGGCTCTCGCATCGAACCCGAGTACCTCATGCCGATCCTCGTTCAGGTCGCGATGGCACTGGGCGCTGCCGCGCGCGCGGGCGTCGTGCACCGCGACATCAAGCCCGCGAACATTATTGTTCGTCCTGACGGCATGGTGAAGCTAACGGACTTCGGCATCTCGCGCGCCACCGGACAGGTGAACCTAACCGCCGCGGGCATGGTGATGGGTACCGCCCAGTACCTGCCGCCCGAACAGGCTATGGGCGAGGTCGCCACCCCCATCGGCGACCTCTACGCCCTCGGCGTCATCGCCTACGAGGCCGCGGCGGGGAGACGCCCGTTCACCGGTGAAACGCAGGTCGACATCGCGTTCGCACACGTCAACGACCCCGTGCCCCCGCTCCCCGACTTCGTTCCCGAGCCTCTCGCCGACGTCATCCTGCACCTGCTGGAAAAGGACCCCGCGAAGCGCCCCGAGTCCGGGTCGGCCGCCGTGCGCGAGATCGCCGCAGCCGCCAAGGCCATGGGCATCTCCGTGACGCCTCGCCCCCTTCCCCTGCCGAAGGCCGCCCAGCGCCCGGCGGAGGTCCGCACTCCCGTCCAGCCTTCGGTGCCGATCGTCGCTCCGGTTCGCCACCTGACGCGCCGCACGCTGCCCGAGGACATGCTGCAGCCGCCTTCGGGCCTCACCCCCAAGGTACGCACCGCGACTGGCCGACATGCCGCCGTCCCCGTCCTGGACGAGGCGACGACGATCGCGCCCTCCTCCTCGGCTATTCCCGTCACGGGCCGTCACGCCGCCGTCCCCCGTGTCCTCGACGAGGCCGAGGTTCTTCCGACCTCCCATCCCGTCTCCGCGCCCACCCGGGTGCGCCGCCTGCACCCCGAGGCCACCGGCGAGCACGCTCCCGCCGTCTCAGGCCCCGTCCGATCGCTGACCTCAACCGGGCGCCATGCAGCCGTGCCAGCTCCGGTGCCCGCTCCTCAGGCGCCAGTCTCCGCGCCGATCCCGACTCGTTCCACATCTACGGTGGACCGCACGACATCGCCTGCTGCTCCCGCAGCGGTCCCGGCAGCCCCCGCGGCCCCGACCACGGCTTCCACCCCGCGGCACGCCGCGCCCGCTCAGCCGGCGCAGGTACCCCAGCCCACGCAGAGCACACAGCCCGCCCAGACCTCGGCACCTGCGCCGCACCAGGCGCCCATTCCCGCGCCACCCACCACACCCGCAGCCGCGCAGGCGTCTCCTGCCGCAGCCCCCGCCTCGGACGACCGCCGCGCCGCCCTAGCCGAACGCCTGCGCCAGCGCGCCGCAAACCGCCAGGCCGAAGACGCAGCCGAGGCCGAGCGTCGCGCGCGCGTCGCCCGCGAAGAAGAGCAGCGTCAGCGCGAGCTCGAAGAAGCGCGCGCCCGACGCGAAGCCGAACAGGCACAGCGCAAGGCCGCCCAGCGCAGCGCTCCCACGATCCCCCAACCCCGCTCTGAGCAGCCTCGCCGGGAAAAGGCAGCCACGGCGTCGTCGCCGCGCGCCACAACCGGCTCGACGCCCCGCGTCTACGGGACTGTCCCCCAGCCTCGTGCCACCAATCCGTCGTCTCGTCCGCGTCGATCCGTGTACGAGCCTCGACCCAACAAGACCACGCACGGACCGCGCTGGCACGACCTCGACGCCCGATCGGCTACCAGGACGCGCCCGCCGACCAAGACCGCATACTCGCGCAGCGTGGTCGCACCACCCATCCCAGCATCCAGGCAGATTATTCGCGCGGCAGTTATCGCAATCATCGTGATTGCGCTGATCGCGCTCACAGCTATTACGATCAAACACATGCTTGGCTCCCTGATACAACCAAGTGCGGGGGCACACATTATCGAGGAGGTTAGGACATGGCAGAGCCCATGGCCCACCGTCTAGCTGGCCGATACGAGGTCCGCTCGCTCATCGGGCGCGGTGGCATGGCCGAAGTCCATCTGGGATTCGACACTCGTCTGTCGCGCGTCGTCGCTATCAAAATGCTGCGGCGCGACCTGGCGCAGGATTCGATTTCCAGGCGCGCTTCCGCCGCGAAGCACAGTCAGCGGCGTCGCTGAATCACCCGAACATCGTCGCCGTCTACGACACCGGCGAGGAGATCATCGAGGACGCCACCGGCCGCTCGATCGCGGTTCCCTACATCGTCATGGAGTACGTCGAGGGGCACACTGTCAAGGACCTCATTTCAGACGGCACCGCCGTTCCGATCAACGAGGCCATCGAGATCGTGTCGGGCGTCCTGTCCGCCCTCCAGTACTCGCACGCGAATCACCTGGTGCACCGCGACATCAAGCCTGGCAACATCATGCTGACGTCGGACGGCAAGGTCAAGGTCATGGACTTTGGCATTGCGCGCGCTCTGACAGACTCGCAGGCCACCATGACGCAAACGAACGCAGTCGTGGGCACGGCCCAGTACCTCTCCCCGGAGCAGGCTCGTGGCGAGGCCGTGGACGCTCGTTCGGACCTGTACTCGACCGGCGTCGTTCTCTTCGAGCTGCTGACGGGCCGCCCGCCCTTCAAGGGCGACTCCGCCGTCGCTGTCGCATACCAGCACGTCGAGCAGATCCCGCCCACACCCTCGTCGATCCTGTCCGACATCCCGGACTCCCTCGACCGCGTGGTGCTGAAGGCCCTGGCGAAGAACCGCGAGGACCGTTACCCAAGCGCCGCGGCAATGCTCGCGGACCTGCAGCGTGTGGCCCGTGGCCTCGACGTGGCCGCTCCGCCCGCCGACTCGTGGGCCACCGAGGTTCTGCCCGCCGCCAGCTTGGCTGGCGCCCAGACCGCTGCGACCACTCCGATGGCCGCCGTCGCTAACCGCACGCCCGCCCCAGCGATGGCAGCGACCTCCACGTCGCTGCCTGCAGTCGCCACCGCGGACGCGGACGACGAGGCCTCGAAGTCCCGCAAGCGCCGCACGGCGATCATCGTCTTCCTGCTAATCGCCGCGCTTGGCATCATCGGCGGCTCGGTGTGGGCCCTAACGCGCAGTGCCGCCCAGCCCGAGACGATCGCGGTCCCCAACGTCGTCGGCCTGACGCAAGCCGAGGCGAAGACTCAGATCGAGCAGGCTGGCTTCACCTGGGAACTCAACCCCGACAAGGTTGCCTCCGACACCGTCAACGAAGGCTCCGTGGCCTCGACCGACCCGACGGCCGGCACGCAGGCTGAGAAGGGCGCGACCGTTCGCGTCACCATCTCCTCCGGTCCAGATTCGGTGACCCTGCCCGACAACCTCGTCGGCATGAGCCCCGATGATGCCCGCAAGGCGATCGAGGCCCTGGGCCTGAAGTGGGAGCTCGATAACAGCAAGGTCGCCTCCGACACCGTTCCCGAGGGCAAGGTCGCGCAGACCAACCCGTCGCCGGGTTCGAAGGTCAAGGCCGGACAGACGATCCGCGCCTACCTGTCCTCCGGCTCGGACGAGGTGGAGGTCCCCGACCTCTCGGGCATGACCCAGGATCAGGCGCGCAGCACGCTCAAGGGCGTCGGCCTGGAGCTGGGCAACGTGACAAGCGTTGACTCCGAGAAGGAGAAGGACCGCATCGTCGAGCAGGATCCCGCGACCGGCACGAAGGTCAAGAAGGGCACCACCGTTGGCGTGTCCATCTCGAGCGGCAAGGCCGCTCAGGTGGAGATTCCCACCGTCGTCGGCATGGGCCGTGAGGACGCCGAGGCACAGCTCAAGGCGCTCGGCCTGAACGTCACCGTCGAGGAAGTTGCTGGCAACCAGCCCGCTGGCCAGGTCCTGTCCGTCGAGCCTGGCGAGGGCTCGAAGGTCGACAAGAACTCCAGCGTGAAGCTGAAGGTATCGAAGGGCGGCCAGTCCGGCAACAACAACGGAAACAACACGGGCTCCGGCAGCCGAGGCTAACTCGCGATCCCCAAGCCACCACGCGGCGGCAACCATACTGAGGGGCCCGCGCCAGTCAGGAGAAATCCTGAGGCGCGGGCCTCGCTGTATGCGCGGGGTGTTCGCGGGGGCGCAGGTGTACGCGGGGGCGCAGGTGTACGCGGGGGCGCAGGTGTGCGCGGGGGCGCAGGTGTACGCGGGGGCGCGGGTGTGCGCGGGCGGCCTCGACAACGCACGGCTACCAGGGACCGGTGCACCCGCCTCTTCACGGTGAAAGCATGTCTTCCACAGAGCACGCCTGCCAGATAACCAGCTCTGTCGGCAGGTGCTGTGCTGCGAGGCGGTCTAGAAACCATCACCACCCCCGGCGGCGGGGCCGCGAGTCGGCAGGTGCTGTGCTGCGAGGCGGTCTAGAAACCAGAGGCGCCAGAAAACAGGTCCCTGACGCGGATAGGTTATGACGATGTGGATAGGTTATCGGCATCCGGATAGGTTAATAAGCTATCCGGATGCTCGTAACTATCCGCATGCACACGCCCACAAGCACATCTGCGGCACCGTAGCTGACACGCCACCTGCATTTACAGCGTGCTACACCTCTTAGGGAGCATTGCACCATTTAGAGAGCATTGCACCAGCTCGGAAGGGGTGTAATGCTCCCGAAATGGTGTAACACCACAAAGGAACAAGAACTTTCGCGGCGACGGCAGCGTCACGTGGGGTTGTGCACGAGACGAGGCTCCGACACGCCGGCAACGGCAGTGTCACGTGGGGGTTTTGCACAACACGAGCCTCCGACACGCCGGCGACGCGCGCTCCCAGGACCTCATGTAGTGCAAAACCCCCACTGCCCCCAGTTGAAGCTGCTGCAGCGCGCCAGCCAGATCACCACGCGGTGCACACTCGCACTGCAGGTCGCTACTGAAGCCGACGGAAGAGCGCGAATGTCAGGAGACTGGGCTACGACGCCCAGCGATCTGGATAGGAAGCGTCAATCTGGATAGGATATTGCGTTCTGGATAGGAAAATAACCTATCCAGAAGAGCAGTTCCTATCCAGAACAGAACGTCTTATCCAGAACACGCGCCCATACTCGTTGGGGCCACGCAACCTACAGCTTGAAACGCTCCGCGACGACGGGCTTGAGGGACACGGTGCGCTCGCGCGCGTCGGCATCGCCGCAGGCCGCCAGCCAGTTGGCGAACATGAGATGCCCGGACTGGGTCATGACGGACTCGGGGTGGAATTGGACGCCCTCGAGGGGCAGGGAGCGGTGGCGCACACCCATGATGATGCCGGACTCGGTGGTCGCGGAAACTTCGAGCTCGTCGGGCATGGTCGCGGGGTCGATCGTCAGCGAGTGGTAGCGGGTGACGGTCAGCGGCGAGGGCACGCCCTCAAATACGCCGCGCCCATCGTGCGTGATGACGGAGGTCTTGCCGTGCATGAGCTCAGGCGCGTGCCCGACGGTCGCGCCGAAAAGCTCGCCGAGGGACTGGTGCCCCAGGCACACACCCAGCATCGGGATGCCGCGTTCGGCGCAGTCGGCGATGGTCTGCAGTGAGGCGCCGGCGCTCTTGGGGTCGCCGGGTCCGGGGGAGATGAGGACGCCGTCGTAGCCGGCCTCAAACCAGGCGGGATCCACAACGTCGTTGCGCACAACATCCACGGTCGCACCCAGGTGGCGCAGGTAGCCCACGATTGTGAAGACGAACGAGTCGTAGTTGTCGACGCAGAGGATTCGTGCCATCGCGGGTCCTTTCATGTACGAGGCCGTGGCCCCTTCTCCGGCATCCATCGTAGGGCGCTCCCCTAGTGGGCGCGCGGGCGCTGTCCGCTCTCCGGGCGCGCGGGCGCGTAAAGCGAAGCCCAACCAACGTCCGTGGATACAGCACGAGGCCGGGTCTCCCCGGCCTCGTGTCATCGACGAGCAGGCGGCTCAGGCTCAGCCGACGGAGGACTGTCCGAGCTCCAGGTAGGACTGGACCCAGGGGTAGACCCAGGTGAACAGGGCGGCAACGGCCGCGCCGATGAGGACGAGGGATTCAATGACCTTGAACCAGGTGGGGCCAGGCAGGTGGCGGAAGATCCATGCGTACATGTTGGGTCCTTCAGTTCGTGGGTTCGTCGACGAGTTCGGCGGGGACGCCCGTGTCCTTGGGGGTCCAGGATTCGAACTTGAGGTGGACGATGTAGCGCTGCCAGTTGCCGTATTCGGGGTGGCAGGTGGTCATGGTCATCCAGCGTTCGGTGGGGGTTTCGGACCAGGAGACGTCGTCGATGACGGGGGCGACGACGCGCATCTGCGTGGGGTCGGTGGCGTCGATGATCTCGGAGGAGACCATGGAGTAGACGAGGTAGTGGTCGTCTACTTCCACGACGACCTTGTCGCCCTGGGTGAGGCGGTCGATCCAGCGGAAGTTGTTGCCGTAGGTGCGGCGGTGGCCGGCGATGGAGAAGTTGCCGACGCCGCCGGGCTGGGTGGTCATGTCGTAGTGGCCGGCCCATCCCTGGTCGAGAACGTAGGAGGTGGTGCCTTCCGCGAGGGGGGATCTTCATCCAGTCCCAGGTGGGCACGTGGACGAGGCCGTAGACCTCGCCGTCGCCGACTTCGCGGTCGAAGGCGGGCGGGTCATCGGTGCGGACTTCGCCGAGGGTGCGCTTGGAGGGCTGGTGCTCTTCTTCGTACGAGGCGATGGTCTGGGAGACCTGTCCGGCGACCTCGTAGGTCGTCCAGTACAGCTGCCAGACGGAGAAGAGGCCGACGATGAACGCGAAGGTAATGAGCAGTTCGCCGACGACACCGACGATGTTCCAGAAGATGTTGGAGCGTTTTTTTCTTGTCGGCGAGGCGGGGGCGACGTGTTCACCCATTCGTTTCCTCCACGGTTGCATAGTTGGCTGTCAGCGAGGTAGTGGCGGGAGCAAAGCTCAGGGAGTCTTTGGTCTGCATGTCCCACCCGAGGCCGTACTTTGTCACGTAGACCTGATAATTCACCATACGTGGGTTTGCAGTAACCGTCGCGCGCAGGGTGGCAGGATCACCAATTGCTTGGATCACATAGGGCGGCGAGTAGCTGGTGCCGTCCACGAGGATCACGTTGCCGATGCAGCGGATGACGGTGCGCGAGGTGACGCGCACGCCTTGGACGGTCATGGCCTCGGCGCCGCCGCTCCACAGGGCGTTCATGGTGTCCTCGATGTCCTGCTGGTGAATGACGAGGTCGTTGGGCGTTGCACCTTCGGGGATTTGCCCAGGGGGAGCGTCGGAGAGGGTGATTTGGACACCGGGTCCTGAGACGGGGCGGGTGGAGCGAGCGGTGAACGCATCTTCGTCGGGGGTGCCGGACTGGGGGGTGGCGGCAGCGAAGCTCTGAATCTGAGCGTCGAGCGCGGCGACCTCGTTTTCGACAACTTTGACCTGTTCCTGGCGGTTACGCACGAGGGTGGACAGGTCGGAGGTGGCCGCGGGGTTTTTGCGTTCGTTGAGCGCAGAGACGGAGAAGAGGAGGCCGGAGGCGACGGTCACGGCGAGCACGCCGGCGATGTGGCGAAGTCTGCGTCCGTGCATGTTTCCCCCTCTCGTGGCGCTGCGCTTTGGCACTTTCCACGTCCGAGACTACGCTAGTGTTGCGACTAATTCATCACCGCCGGGCGGTTTTCTTCCCGCGCGGGCCAGCAGAGAGGACCCGACGTGGCCGAATCCAAGAAGCGTAAGAAGAATGGACACGAGGTCGAGGACGACACCGAGATCCAGAACTGGACTGACGGTATTCCGCTCAGCCCGGCCTGGTGGGCCCCCACTTTCGTGGCCCTGATGATCCTGGGCCTGCTGTGGGTCGTCGTCTACTACATTTCGTCGGGCACCTACCCGGTGCCGAAGCTGGGCGCATGGAACATCGCGGTGGGCCTGGGCACGATGATGGTGGGCTTCCTGATGACACTGCGTTGGCGTTGAGCGCGGGTAGTATCGCGACAAACGTGAGTGTGGGGCGTTCCGGCTGCGGCCGGGACGCCCCACTTTTCTCGGGAATTCTATCAACGAGGCCGTGGCTGGCTATCGGGTCACGGCCTCATCCTCGGGTCACGGCCGGCTGAGTTGGACCCTCATGCCAGCGTCGTACATGCCGAGGAGGGAGCGTCCGGCCAGCCCGTCTTCGAGGCGCGCGGGGTGCGCGCTGGCGAAGGACATGACGGTCGTGGCTCCGGCTCGCAGGATCGCGGGAGAGGCCGGGGCGGAGGGGCCGAGGACGACGGTGTGGGCGTCGGAGGCGAGCTCGAGGAGGCGCGGCATGGTCTTGTTGACGAATGCGGATCCGGAGATGAAGACGTAGTCCATCTCGGGAAGCAGGTATTCGCAGGCGGAGTCGGGGGGTAGTCACCCTCGAAGACGTTGCGTTCGAGGATGTTGAGCTCGGCAGTGTCGGGCATGGCGGCGGGCGCGAAGGGGAAGTGACCGATGATGGCGACGCGCTTACCGGCGACGAGGGGCGCGTAGGGGTGGAAGGTGCGGGCCCAGTTGTTTTCCTTGCAGGGGCGGAATCCGTGGGCGAGGGCGCGTACGGGGTGGGAGTGGTAGGCATTGACGGCGGCCATGCCGATGCCGGCGTCTTCGAAGTTCCACGACTTGGCGAGGGCTGCAACGTCGAGCAGGGGGCGGCCGACGAGGTCTGCGGGGTCCTCGGTGGCGCGCGGGCGGGACTGGACGTTCATGCCGAAGGCCATGCCGACGCCGTCTTCGCTGGAGGCGACGCGGCGCCACTTGCCGTCGGTGTGGATCGCCGTGACGGTGATGTCGGCGGGGATCTCGTCAATGAGCTGGTCGTACAGGTCCCAGGGGCTGGTCATGGTTTCTCCTGTGGGCGCATGAGGAAGGGCCCGGCACTATTTGCCGGACCCTTCCTATATTAGGTCATCCTTAGATACCATGCGCCTGTCGGTCGTTGACCCGTCACGCGCCGTAGACCTCGTACAGGACGCGGAAGGCGAGCGCATTAATCGCAACCATGCCCGCGATCATTCCCAGCGCCGCAAGCGCCTGGCGCCGATTCTGCGCCGCCTCGGTCACGCCCGAACGCGGGCGGGACAGGCGGACGAGCAACCACGTTGCCGCCACACCCGCGATCGCGCCACCAATGTGCCCCTGCCAGGAGATACCGCTGACCATGAAGCCGTACACGAGGTTGACACCGAGCAGCGTCAGAATGGCGGTCGTGTCGGAACCACCCAAACGCTGGAGGACAAACACCGCCCCGAAGAGGCCAAACACCGCTGCGGACGCACCCACCGTACTGACGTAGATCTCGGAGGGCTGGATCAGGCACCAGGCGATAATGAAGGCGGAACCGCCCAACGCACTCACCAGGTAGACGGTGAGGAAGCGCCACCAGCCCATGACCGGCTCGATCGCGCGGCCCACCCAATACAGGGACAGCATGTTGAACAGGATATGCAGCAGGCCCCCGTGCAGGAACGCGCCCGTGAGGATCGTCCACGGGTGCTCCATCAGCCACGCGGGCACGAGCGCGAGCGAGGACGTGAGGGCGGGAGCCAGCCACGTGAGGACGTACATGAGGACGCAGGTCGCCATCATCGCGTAGGTAACGACCGGCGCCCCAGCCGCCGCCGCGCGCGACGGGGAGCGCATCCACCGCTTCTTCGAGGACGTGCAGTCCACGCAGATCGACCGCACCTCGGTGGGGATCGCGCAATCCACGCACATGGGCCGGTTACAGCGCTTGCAGTAGTCGACGCTGCGCACGCCCGGGTGTCGCGGGCAGTTCGGGGCAGCGCGTGGGTCCGAACGCTGACCGTAGCTCGGCATGCTCATAGCTTCCCTTTCGGCAGGCGGGTAAGGGACGAGGCCGGGGCGCACCATCCCGATCACTGCACTGAGCAGCGGGGGCGGCCCCGGCCTCGTCGATGATGAGGGGAGAGGGTCAGTCGACGATCTCGATGGAGTTGATGACCTGCTCCGTCACGGGGCGGTCGTTCGCACCCGTGGGGGTGGTGGCGATGGCATCGACGACGCGCTTGGACTCCTCATCGGTGACCTTACCGAAGATGGTGTGGTTGCCGAGCAGCCACGGGGTGGGGGCCACGGTGATGAAGAACTGGGAGCCGTTGGTGCCCTTGCCCATGCGCTTGCCGGCGTTGGCCATGGCGAGCAGGTAGGGGTCGTTGAAGTTCAGCTCGGGGTGAATCTCATCGTTGAACTGGTAGCCGGGGCCGCCGGTGCCGGTGCCGAGGGGGTCGCCGCCCTGGATCATGAAGCCGGGGATCACGCGGTGGAAGATGGTGCCGTCATAGAGGGGACGGGAGGTCTTCTGGCCGGTCGTGGGGTCGACCCATTCGCGCTCGCCCTTGGCCAGGGTCACGAAGTTGTGAACCGTGTTGGGGGCGTGGTTGGGGAACAGTTCGACGGTGATGTCGCCGGCGGAGGTGTGAAGAATAGCTTTCATGAGACTAATGGTCGCACCTTTTCCTGGGTGTTTCCTGTCCGTCACGCAGCTCACGCAAGCCGGTGGGCTGCAGATCACAGCCCGTTGTAGCACAATAGGAGTGAGTGGCGCGTCCGCGCCCCCGTTTATTGTGGACAGAATCGGAGACATCATGGCTACTTCGCCGACTTTCGATGCAGATAAGCTGCGCGCATCGTCTCAGCAGCTTCGCGACGCCGCCGCCATTTACGCCGGCAAGGTTGCCGTGCGGGCCGCCGATCTGGCTGGCCAGGGCGTTGACTGGGCCGCGCCTCGCGCACAGGCCGCGCTGAATTCCGCGATCGAGCACGCGACCCCCGCGATCGAGCACGCCGCTGCTCGCGCGCAGGCTGCCGCCGCGCAGGCCGCCCCGGCGATCGAGAACGCTCGCGAGCACCTCGTGGACGATTACCTGCCCCGCGCTTCCCTCGCCGTCAACCAGGCGGGTGCCGCTCTGTCGGCTCGCGGTTCGCTGTCGGAGCGCGCTCGCCGCGCGTCCGAGGCCTCGGCTGTCGCTCTGGCGACGCCCACCCGCAAGCGCCGCAAGTGCCGCGTTCTGCGCGCCTTCGGCCTGACGGCTCTCGTTGGCGCCGTCGCCGGTGCGGGCTACATCCTGTGGAAGCGTTCGCAGCCGATCGAGGATCCGTGGGCCGAGGAGTACTGGGCGGATCTGGACACGGATTCCTTCGTGCCGGACACCGAGGCTGAGAAGGCCACCTTCGAGGCGGGCGAGTGATTCTCACCTCCTGAGAGGCTTGTGCTTCGGGGCCGCGACGCGTTGCGTCGCGGCCCCGAGCTTTACTCCCGGACAGATAAGAAGCCCCACGCGGCCACCGTTCGGTGGCTGCTCGGGGCCTGTCGTCTGACGGGATCAGCTCCTCGACGAAGAGTTCATCACTGCTGAGACGATAGCGGCGACGATGCCTGCAACGATGAGGATGAGGCCAAACGGCAAAATGTAGAAAATCATCCCGACCGCGAGCCAGTACAGGCCGTCTCCGCCGTCTCCGTGGTTGCCCGGGATGAGCTCAATGACGAACCAGGCGAGGAAGGGAGAGACGGCGAGCAGTGCCCCGATTCCAGACAAAATGCCTGCCAGCTTGTACGACACGCGACGCTTCACGGGAGCCATCGGAGCGTAGCCGTAGCCCGCGTACCCAGCCTGCGCATAGCCCTGCGCAGCGGCTTCGTTCCCCGGCTGCATCGCCCCCTGAGGAGGAACACCACCCTGGTACAGGTAGGACGACTGCTGAGAAGACGAAGCGGGATACGCGTTCGGGTCCGGAACTCTCGGATTCGGGTTTGTCACTGTCTATCCTTCCATCAAGGGCGCACGCACAAAGGTTCGACGGTCACAATCCTAAATGACGACGAGCCGTAGCCGATGAGCAAGGAACACGCCGACACCCAGCCCAACACGGAGACCATCGATGGGCGCGATGCGGGCTCACGAGCCCCCAAACCACGCTCCCACTAAGACATATGCTCCGAAAAGAAGCCACGGGCTCACGTGCACGAGGATTGCATAGAAGCTCCACCATCGCCCTCTCGGCTTTTTCGTGGTCACCATGCCAATGAGCGCAAGGAGGATCCCCAGCAGACCATTGAGGAAGAGAATTATCAGGCCAAAAACAATGGCGTACCCAAAGCCATAACTCTCGAGGTATCCCTCCTCCGTGGTGTGCTCGCGAATCGACACGCGGAGACTACCGAAGGCAATCCCGAGAACGATAATCCACCCGCACACACCCAGGATCAGGGACGTGGCCTGCGTCCCTCCGAGGCCGGTCCACCAGCGTCTTACTTCTTGCCCCTGCAGAGCAGAACCATCAGGCTGAGGCGGAGCGGCTGCCTCGAGCAGATTCTCGCCAGCCATGCTCGTCATTTGTTCCTCACTCATTGGGGATCACACTCCTTAACTAACGAGATACGCGGTTAGAACATGTAAGCGGAAGAAAGCACCACGGAGAGCAGGAGGAACAGAAGCACCGCGGCCACGATAACGACAACCGGGATGGCATTCAGCCGAAGCGCACGTGAGACATACTTGCGTTCTTCGGGAGTCACGACCTGATTCATTGCTGCAAAACCGAGGATGGCTCCAATGAGGTTAATCAAGCCGACGGGGATGGAACCAAGGCCAACGATGAAAATAAAAGCGAGCGGTGCCAACGCTCTCTCCATGGAATCCGTCGACGTCATCGCGGCACCGACCGAGGCGACAAGCCCGATAACAATGACTACTCCGAAGACGACAAGGCCGGCAACACCGCAACCGAATGATGCTTTTCCTGGTGATTTACGCGGATTCCGCCCGAAAGGAGCAGGCTGGGGGGCCTGGCCGTAATGAACGGCAGGAGGCTGGGGTACCTGGCTGTAATTGGCGGCAGGAGGCTGGGGTACCTGCCCCGGGTATGAGCTCGGTTCGGTGCCATTCGGATATGGTGTCGTCATCTTCATTCCCTCACGTCGTTCGTATCGTGCCGACATTGGCTCGTCAATCAACGAGTGCTGCTCGCTCATTTGCACCCTCTCATATGGTTGCGAGGAGAGATCATCGCTCAATTATCAGAAAAACTCATACAGCACCGTGAAAAAGAGCAACGTTACGGCTTTAGGACTCAGACACACGCACAATCCCCACAGACTCGCTTTGAGTTGCTCCTTCGACACCCCGCTGCTAGCCAATTCCCCCAGCGCAATGATCAGGCCGCTCAAGCACAGACTCGCGACGATTCCTACAGCAATGATGACGATAACCAGGTAGTAGGGGAACTCACCCCTGTGATCAGCGCCAGGACGCGACACGATGAAATGATCGACGAGGACTAGGACGAGCCCAGCAAGCAGAATGACACCCCAGGCGGAGATGCCGCAGTACAGCGGTGCCCGCTTGACCTTCCGCGTTGCGTCGCGCGGCTGCTCAAGTTCCTTGTCCGTATCAGGAGCTGCCATGACTCTCCCTCCGAAAAAGTATTTCAAGAATTGAGATTATCGGAGCGGGCGGCTCTGCGCAAGGACTGAGGAGCCGAGGAGAGTGCGCAACGTGTGGGCGTATCAGCGCCGCAACCAGCACGCCCTGCCGGCGAGCACCCCTGCGGAATCACAGCTATTAGCGGGTTACAGAAAGTCTCGCAACACTAGATGACGTCGGTCAGCGAGGCTTCTTTCGTGCGGCATACATCAACATGAGGCCACAGACCGCCAGCATCAGACCAAAAGGCACCACATACAAGAGGAACATAACTCCAAGCCAGGAAAGTCCATCTCCGCTATCCCCATGATCACCGGGAAGGAGCTCAATCCACACGCACACACCGGCCGACAGCACCCAGCACAGCACCGCAAAGACAAGAAAGATGATGCCGCCGATGCGGAATTTCCTCTGATACGGCATCCGCGTTTCCTGAGACTGGTACCCTTGTGCCGTACCCTGAACAAACATGACATCATGCACCGGCTGAGGATTCGCGTCGTAGCGCATATTGGGATGCGCGGCAGGCAACGCGCCCTGATACGCTCCGCCCACATTAGCGTTCGAGTGTGGGACGTGAGGATTCGGCATTGTCACAGTCGCTCCTTTACGAGTTGCTCGTCGCGAGCATTGTCAGCAAGTTTACTCAACCGCATACCCCGGAGTAAATCCCTGAGGTGCTGTCGATTACCCCTGCGGCGCAGACTGCACGGGAGCTGCGGGATGCCCCGCATGCTGCTGAGGATAAGGAATGCTCATCAGATCCTCCTATGTTGCACCGACACACGAGACGCGCTCCCCCGAGGAGAGTGCGCAATACCTGGGTGACCCCGGCCTCGTTCGCCGAAGAGACGCTCTACGCGATTGAGCCAAGAACCACCAGGGGAAGGAACAGAAGGCACAAGCACAGGGTTCCATTCAGGACTATTCCCCACGTAGCGAGTGCCTGCTCATCCTCACTGTCGGCGCGTCGATGCGCCCGTATTCCCATGATCAGGCCCGTCAGCTGGGCAATGCCCACCGGGACGGACACGATGACGAAGGCGATCACAACAAACATCCCGAGCAAGAACGAGTCCTCCGGCGTCGAAGTAATTGCACCGAGCATCGCGAACAGGCCGACAAGCAACGCTCCACCCATCACCAGCAAGCCCGCGACTCCCACCCCAACGGATCTCGCGCCCGCGCTGCTAAAGAAGCGCTCAAACAGGGAGAAACAGGCGAACAGGACCGCACCGCCACACACAGCGAGGAGTACAACGAGGCCAACCGGATCGCCGACAATACCCACCGCGGGAATGATGCCGGCGCAGCCAAGGAAGAAAGCATTCACACCCACTCCAAGCGCGCAGCGCCCAAGCTCCGCGCGATCCTCGGCATGCCTTCGCCCCACGAACCCGGCGATGACACCCGCCAGATGAATGATCCCCGCCGCGCAGGCTACGGGCAGGACAGAACGGATAAATTCATCGTCGCTCATCACCGCAGAGCCATCGGGAATGACGGAGTGAGTGCCGGCGCTCATCTCGTCAAAAAACGAGGTCGACAGAACGATGAAACCCCCGATGATCACGGCAAGTCCCAAGAGTGCGCAGGCCAAGGACAACCTGTGCATCATTCGCAACACGCGCTTGTTGGGCACAGGTGCGGGACCGGTGTGACCATTCATGGTTTTCTCCGTCCGACGCTTCAGTGACCTACATGAACAACATCAGAACGATCATGAAGGCGGTGAAGACGATGTATGGGCTTGCGTTTAGGAGGATTCCCAGCCAGTTGAGCTTCCGCGTCTTCGGCTTCCCCACTGCCCCAACAATCCCGATAACACCGCCGGCGAGGTTCACCGGGCCAATAAACATCAGCGCAAAGAGCGGCAAGAATCCGATCGCTTCCTTGCCACTCGGGTCGGGATCGGATGCGCTGGCTCGGATAGCAAGCCACATGGCCAGTATCGTCAGGCCAATGAGGGCCCACCCGACAACACCCAAGATGATCGACACTCGATTCACCTTCTGAACCACGGGCCCTTGAGGCACTGGTGTATAGCCCGGAGCAGTCCCCTGATATGCAGGCTGCGCGGGCACTCCCGCCTGGGGCACAACCTGCTGCACAGGCTGCGCGGCCTGCGTCGGCTGCGCGGGAACTGCAGGCTGTGCTGCAGGCTGCTGAGGATAAGGGACGCTCATCAGATTCCTCCTCTATTGCACCAACATGATGCGGCAACGAGACTGTGAAGAACCCACACATCCCCCATACCGAAAGGTCTTTCAAGAATTGAGACTAATGGTAAGTTCCTGCCAGCGCAACGGACAACCAGCCAAGAAGAGTGCGCAGCACCCGGGCAGTCAGGCGACAGAAGCCTCGCCATTGCAACGAAAGGCGATACCTCGGCCATCGCCAGCAAAGCGCCGGGCAGGTTCAGATGAGAACCAGCAGGGGGAGGAAAAGCACGCACCAGCACAGGGGCACGTTCAGGACTATTCCTCGCCCGGCAAGCGCCCGCTCGGCCTCGCTGTCGGCGTGCCGACGCGCCCGTATACCCACGATCAGGCCCGTCAACTGGATAAGGCCCGCCGGGACGGACATGTAGATGCAGACGGCCACGACAATCAACTCGGGCAAGAAGGGTCGCCCCGGCGTCGTAGCTAGTTCGTGGAGCATCGCGAACAGGCCGACAAGCAACGCTCCGGCCATAGCCAGCATGCCCGCGGCTCCCGCGCCCACCGATATCGCGCCCGCGCTGGCACGCATGCCGCGGAATAGGGACACACACACGCAGCCAGGACCGCAGCGCCGCACACAACGAGGAGGGGTACGAGCGCCCGCGGATCGGGGACCAAGCCAACGACGGGGGTGATACAGGCGCAGGCAAGAAAGAAGGCATTCGCTCCCACTCCCAGCGCGCAGCGCGCGAGCTCCCTCCGATCCTCGGCGCGCGTTCGTCCCATCAGCCCGGCGACGACACCCACCAGATGAACGATCCCCGCCACGCCAGCTGCAGGCAGGAGGGAACGGACAAACTCGCCGTCGCTCATGACCGCAAACTCGCCGGGTATGACGAGGTTAGCACTTGCACTCATCTCGTCAACAACCGAGGCTGACAGGACGACGAAACCCCCGATCATCACCGCAAGTCCCGCGAATACGCAGAATAGGGACGGCCTGTACATCCATCGCGATGCGCATTCGCGAGGCCCACCTGCGGGAACGCTGCAGTCGTTCATGGCATTCTCCTCCCAGTGATCGCAGCGGCGGCCTCGTCAGACACAAGCACACGCCATCACTGGGCGTGCGCTAACGGCCTACGAGAAACGGTGCCACGGCCAGGCCGACGAACATGATAACGAAAAAGATGACGTACGGGCTCGCATTGAGGATAATTCCCAGCCTATTGAGCTTCCATTTCGCCGGCTTCTCCTTCGCCCTTGAGGAAGCGACGATGATACCGATGAGGTTCAACGGACCGCCGAGGGCCAGCACAAAAAGAGGAAAGAAGCCGAAAATATCATTCCCGCTCGCGGAAGCGTCCGGTGAGTGCATCTCTACCCACGCGTCCAGCACTAACAGCGCGATGAACACCCATACACCAATTCCGAAGACGAGGGAGAGGTAGTTAACCCGCACTTTCACAGGCCCCTGGGGCACGGGCGCATAGCCCGGCGCAAATCCCTGGGGCGCCGTCGAATACCCCTGCGACACCGGCTGCGCGGGAACTGTAGGCTGCGCGGGTACTCCCGCCTGGGGAACCCCCTGATATGCCGGCTGCGCGGGCTGCGCCCGGCTGCGCCGCAGGCTGCTGAGGATATGGCGTGCTCATCAGATTCCTCCTCTATTGCACCGACGTGCGGCAACGAGACTGTGAAGAACCCACACATCCCCCGTACCGAAAAGTCTTTCAAGAATTGAGACTAACGACAAAACAACCGCCACGCAAAACGCACTCACCCCACAAGCGCGCGCAGCACCTGGGCGACCCCGGCCTCGTTGTTTGAGGGGGCGACGAAGCGCGCGGCCTCGATGACGTCCGCGGACGCGTTGGCCATCGCGAAGGACAGGTCCCCCTCGCTCATCATCGACAGGTCGTTTCCCGCGTCGCCGAAGACAGCGGTCTGGGAACGATCCACCCCGAGGAAGCGCTGCAGGTCGCGCACGGCGCTCCCCTTGTCGACGCCTCGGATCTGCAGATCCGCCCAGTTCACACCCGACACCGCGTACTGGTGCGTGTCGGCGAATCGCGCGAGCGTCGCCTCCGCGAGCGCCTGGACCGGCCCAATGACGTAGACAGCGAGCTTGACGATCGCGTCGTCGATCTGCCCGGCCTCGATCGCGTCGATGATGGCGATCTGGTCGTCGATGCGCTTCGTGCGGTGATAGTAGGGCAGAACACCGTCGACGAAGCGGTCGTCGGTGCGCTCGACGTAGGCGTATTGCTTGCCGCACATGACCAGGCCGCCGTCGATCCCGTCCGGACCCGAGGTAGCTTCGCGGACGAGGCGGACTACCTCGCGCATGGTGGGGGCGTCGAGGGGGGGCTGGAGGAGACCTCGATGCCGTCGCGCATGACGATGCCGCCGTTCTCGCCGATGACCGTCATGCCGGGGCGCCCGGGGAACATGTCGATGAGGGTCCACACCTGACGGCCGGACGCGGGCGCGAAGGTGATGCCGCGAGCGTCCATCTGGTCGAGCAGCTCATCCATGCCGGGCGGGAAGTTCTTGTCATCGTCCAGGAGGGTGCCGTCCATGTCGACGGCGGCCAGGCGCAGGTCGGCGCCCGCGTAACGCGCGGGGTCAGTGGGGGTCATCATGGGTCCATTGTGCCCGACGGGAGGCACGGGTGCTTGCGACCTACGACGAGGCCGGGGTAACTTCACGCTGGCGGGCGCAGCCGGGCGACGACCCTTAGTTGTCGCCGCTTGGCATACTGGATATCTTCTCCGCGATTCCCATGAAAAAGGCAATAACGAGAACAATGATGCCGGCCGGAGTGAAGCGATAGAAGGCCCATACGAAGGCCCATCCCGACGAAAGGCTATGGGGGTCACTCCGACCGACGGTTGCGTCGACGTACGCCGAGTAGAAGAACGGGCTAATCATCAGCAGAAGCCCAATAGCGCCAAGGATGAGCGGAATCTTATAGTTCCCCTTCTTCCTCGGTGCCGGGGTCCATTCTTCCGTCGTTTCACTCATGCTAGGTCCTTTCGCTCCCCACCGGGGTTGGCTCAGAACCACCACCATAGCGCAGCGGCAACGGGGGCCAGCACGGCGACCATCAGGGCCGCGACGCGCGGGAACAACAACCGTTAGCGTCCCCGCTTTCTCTCCTCTTCCCGCTGGGAGAGCTTCGCAAAGAAGGCGTACAGGAACGCAAGGAGACTGAATGGAGCCACGAAGAACATAGCGAAGAGGCCGATCCAGCTTCCCATGCCATCCCACTCACCACTAACGGCATCTATCAGTTCGACTAACAGGGGCAGGTAGACCACACTTCCGAGGAGAACGAATCCCAGAATGACGCAGAAGCGCACAATGTTCCCGTCACGGGCCCTCGTTATCCTCTTATCAATGGCCAGAGCCGCCGATTGAATCAACAGAATGATACCGACTACCGGAAGGATGTAGAGCGGGAGGAGCAAGCCCTCCCAGGGCATGAAGTTGCTATCAAATACCCTCTGTGCTGCATTCAGACCAAGCACAACCAACACGGGACCAACAGTGAACGCCAGGCCGACTCTCGCGCACGTCCCAGCCCAGCTTTTCTCCTTCTGCGGTCGCGTTGCACCGCCTCGCAGCTGAGGATTCTGACTCTCGTCGGCCGAGATGCGAGCACTACCCTGCGCAGAGTCGCCGTCAGCGGCTGTCACTGCCTCGTTGCCACTCATGTCAGATCCTTTCACTACCCACCGGGGTTGGCTCAGAACCACCACCATAGCGCAGCGGCAACGGGTGCCAGCACGGCGACCATCAGGGCCCCGAGGCGCGAAAAGCGCCGCGTACCCACGGACAGCGGGCATTGGGGCGAGGTGGATAGGGAAAAGATCTCCTCGTCGAGGTCGGCTCGCGCGCGTACGCTCGGGCGCACGGCAGGTGGGTACGAGGGCGGCGCGGGGCGCTGGCGACGCGTGGCTGGCCTGGTGACCTGCGCTCCTCGCGCGGCCCCACCGACCCCCTCCGCGTGCGAGTACTGGGAAGGCGAGCGGTACACGATGTCTCCATAGACTATTGCGGTGTGAATGGCGCAATCCTAGCACTTATGAGGCGTACATCACATACATTTGATTTCTTTCATTCCAACAATTTGATCGGAGCCGCGAACCAACGAACGGCTTGCATTCCCCTGCAAAATGAGCTGCCCGTCACACTATGTGTTAGGCTGGCCACGTTCGCTCACAGCATCGAACGACCCTACGTTGAGGAGAGAATCATGAGCCTGGAAGATCTGGCCAAGAAGGCTGAAGAAGGCTTCGAGAAGGTCGTTGACGCGGCCAAGGAGAAGGCTGAAGAAGCCAAGGACAAGCTCGCCGAACTCGCTGGCGATGCCAAGGACAAGGCAGAAGACGCCAAGGACAAGGTCGAAGAGGCCGCCGAAGACGCCAAGGACAAGGCAGCGGAGATCGCCGAAGACGCCAAGGACAAGGTCGAGGACGTCAAGGACGAGCTCAAGAAGTGAGCCACCAGAAGGGGGGCGAACCAAGAGGTTCGCCCCCCTTCTCCATACACTCACGCCCCGACGGTTTTACATTCCCCCGTAGCTCGGACCCACGCGACTAGCGACGAGCGCTCTACTCCCGCCCCTCGCGCACGCCCGCGAGGATTCGGCGGCGCAGCGGGACGGTTGCCTCGGAGGCAACGACGATGAGTATGACGCCCACAATCGCCGAGGCGAGCGCAATGAGGAATCCCTTTCCCGCACCTGCCGCAAGCATCGGCGACATGAACACCATGCCGAGCAGCATCGAGCCAACGATCATGACGAACGCGGGAATCGCGACCTCGAGGCGACGGCTGCGGTCCATGAAGCCGCGCGGCGACCCCATGTAGGACAGGGCGCGCACCTGGTCGGCGGAGTCGAGGACGCGGATCGACTGGTTGACCGCCGTCGACACGGCGCCCAGGGCGAGGGTAATCGCGAAGGTCAGCAGCATGCCCCTGTTGATGTCGCCGATGACGATAAGCGCGATCTCGTCGGTCCTGTCCCCGCTCATCGAGATTGCATCACTCGCCGGATACATGATGCCCACGAGGAACCCGACGAGGGCCACCGCCCCGAAGGAGCGCCACACGGCCCGCGGGTCGTCAGCCATGCGTCGCCCGGCCACCATCATCTGGGGGCTGCGCGAGGCCCAAGCCATCAAGCGCCCCATCAGGCTGATCGACCAGACGCCCACCAGGTTGACGATGAGGAAGATCGCGCCCATGAACCCCAGGAATACGGCCATGCCGATGGCGGTTCCCAGGTTCATTGCGAGGGTGCCGACGCTCAGCCAGAGGACGAGGAGGACCAGTCCAAGGACGGGGCCGACCGCGCTCACACGACCCGCCTGAGTGCGGCGTGCGACGCCCAGGGGTGTGATCGCGACCTTGCGCATGGCCAGCCACGAGGACAGGGCGGCCAGGAGGATCATGGCGAGCCCCTCGACGAGGAGGGCCACAACCCCCACCCACATCTCGCTGACCCCCATCGGGCGTCCCTGGAAGGACAGCGCACCCCACGCGGGCAGCGTCACAGCGTACAGGATCGAGCCAACGACGACGCCAACAACCGCAAACACGCAGGTTTCGAGGATGCAGGCAAGCTTCGTCTTGCCCGGCGCGAGGCCGACGAGGCGCAGGACCGCGAGGTCGCGCTCACGCCGACTCATACCCAGGCGCGCGGCCGCTGCCCCCATCGAGATGATGGGGACGATCAGCAGGGTAGCCGCGAAGTACGCAAGCATCACATAGAAGGACGCCATCCCGTCGAGGCTTGAGGGGTCGTCGGCCGTGGCGGACGTGGCCGCGACGGCGGCTCTTGCCCCGAAGGCCATGACACCACCCGTGACCGCGAGCAGGAACGCGTGCGGCAGGGCGAAAGCCGCAACCGTGAGGACACTCGTCGCCCGGTCACGCGACCGCAGCAGTGCCCCGGCGGCGGTGCGCACGGCGCTCATCGGGCCACCCCCTGGTTGGGGGCGCCACTGCCTCGGGCCTCGAGGGAGATGCGGCCGTCGCGCACGTGGATCGTGTGCGGCAGGCGCGCGGCAACGGCGGGGTCGTGGGTGACGAGGACGAGGGATGCGCCGGTGGAGGCGCAGGCACTCGTCAGGAGGGACATGACCTCGCCGCCGGTTGCCTGGTCGAGAGCGCCCGTGGGCTCATCCGCGAAAATCACCGAGGGATTGGTGGCGAGCGCACGCCCGATCGCGACGCGCTGGGCCTGGCCGCCCGAGAGCTGGCCGGGGCGGTAGGGGCCGGCACCGTCGAGGCCGAGGTTCGTCAGGATCTCGCGTGCGCGAGCGATCGCCTGCGATTTCGGCGTTCCCGCGAGCATGAGGGGCATCGCGATGTTCTCTTCCGTGGGCAGCTCGGGCAGAAGCTGGCCGTCCTGGAACACGAAGCCGAAGCGGCGCAGACGCAGGTCGGAGAGCACCCGCTCCGACATGGTCGTCATCTCTTCGCCGTCCAGGGTGATGGACCCTGAGCTGGGGCGCAGCACGCCCGCCAGGCAGTGCAGGAGGGTGGTCTTACCGGAGCCCGAGGGACCCATGATCGCCACCTGCGTGCCCTGCGGGAGTGTCAGGTCGACGCCTGCCAGGGCGTGGACGGGAGTATTCCCGCGCATGTACGTCTTCGTCAGTGCTCGGGTCACCAGACCCGCCGTGTCGTGTGTCATGTTTGAACGATAGGCCCGCAGCCCCGCGCGATTCTATGAGGGACCGCCCTGGTCACCCCCTGACTCATCCCCGACATTGACGCCGCAGTTGCTACGTTTGACGCATGAACCGCGCCCTGGATCCCCTCGCCGCCCAGCTGCTGCTACGCGCCTACGCGCGGGCCACGAACATGCTCATCGCGGGGCGTTCCTTCGCGACGGACGACCCGACGCTCACCGCCCTGCTGCGCGCCTTCGGCGCCCACGTGGGCCCGCTGTCGGGCGCCGAGGGGACCCCGGCCTCGCCCCCGGTTGTCTTCTCGCTCGAGGAGGACGCGGCCCCGAGGCCCGGCGCGATCACGGTCCTGGCACCCGGAGGTGTGTTCCGCGCCGTCATCGCCCCCAACGGGCGCACTATCACGGGCCCCGGCGACGAGGGGCGTATCGAGTGGGCCCGCGCCCACATGCCGGTCACCGAGGCGGCGGCACGCGCCCTGGCTCCCCTGGTGGCGGGCCGAAGCGTGGGGCTCTCCCTCGTTCTGGAGCCGAAGACAGCCGCCCTGGCCCTCATGCTCTCCGAGGCCGGGGCGCGCGTGAGCGTCTTCGGCTGGGCGGCCGAGACCCGCGAGGACGTCGCGGCCCGCCTGCGCGACGCCGGCATCCCCGTCTTCGCGGACTCGGCAGCCTCCCGCGAGCGCGAGTGGGAGCTCGCGCGCGAGTTTTTGGCTCAGCGCAGCGAATTCCTGCTGGATGACGGCTCCCACCTGATCCGCCTAGCGCACGATACGGACACCTGCCCGGGCGTCCTGGCCGCGCTGGTCGGCGCGGCGGAGGAGACCACCTCGGGGCTGCGCCCCCTGCGTTCTTTCGACCTGCGCATTCCGGTCATGGCCTCGAACGACGCGCGTTCGAAGACCCTGTTCGACAACGCCTACGGGACGGGTCAGTCGTGCTGGACGACGATCCTCGATCTCATTGACCCGCGCGGCGTCGGCGCGCCCGTGGCGGGCATGAGCGTCGTCGTCATCGGCTACGGAGACGTGGGCCGCGGCTGCGCGCGCTTCGGAGCGGCGCTCGGCGCACGCGTCGCCGTCGTGGAGCTGGACCCCGTGCGCGCCCTGCAGGCGTCGATGGACGGGTTCGCCGTGGCCTCGCTGGAGGAGGCCGCTGCGAGCGCCGGCATGCTGATCTCTGCGACGGGCGAGCGGGCGACGATCCCGCTGAGCGCGCTGGAAGCGGCGCCGGGCGGCGCGATCGTCACGGTCGCCGGCGGTGTCGACGGGGAAGTATCCATTGACGAGGCCGTGGCCGCCTCCTGGGTCATGGCCGAGTCGGGCGATCCCCACGTGCAGACCCTGACCAGCCCCTCCGGCAGGACGCTGCGCGTCCTCGAGCGCGGGGAGGGCATCAACTACACGGCGGGCGAGGGAAACCCCATCGAAATCATGGACATGAGCTTCGGCGTACAGCTGGCGTCCCTGCGCGAGCTCCTCACCCGCGAAGGCGAGCTGGCCCCCGGCCTGCACGACCTGCCACGCGAGGCGGACGATGCGGTGGCCGCAGCGGCGCTGGGCGCCCTGTCGCTGTCGTAGTCGCAGGTCACGTCCACCGGCGGGCGGGTGCGCCCACCCCACTTCTACACTGTTAGTCAGCGTCCCCCACTGAAAGGCCCCCCATGAGCGACGTGGTCGTCTGGTCCGCCGGCATGGTCATCCCGATCACCGCCCCCTCGATCCTCGACGGCGCTGTTGCCGTGCGCGACGGGCGCATCGAGCACGTGGGAGCGCGCGACTGGGTCGTCGAAACGCTCACGCAGCGCGGCCTTTCCTTCACCGAACGCCACTTTGACGGCGTGCTGCTCCCCGGCCTCGTCAATGCGCACACGCACCTGCAGTACACGGGCATGGCGTCCGTGGGCGCGGGGCAGTACCGAGGTTTCGACAGCTGGGCACGCGCCTTCGACGAGGTCTACGACGCGGGCGGCCTGGACTGGGGAGGCGACGCGGCCGCCGGCGCCCGGCTGCTCCTGGCCAGCGGCACGACCGCCGCCGCCGACGTGGTGACGGACGCCGCCGCGGCCTCGGCCTGCACGACGCCGGACTGCACGGCGTCGCCTACTGGGAGGTCATGAGCTGGTCGAACGAGGAGTGGCGGGCCCGCGGTGAACGCGAGGTCTCCGCATCCCTGGACGCCATGCCGACCCCTCCGGCCGTGGGCATCTCCCCGCACGCCCCCTACTCCCTCGACGCCGAGCCGCTACTGGACCTGCCGGACATGGCCAGGCGCCGCGGCATGCGCATCCACATCCACCTGGGTGAGTCCCACTCCGAGGCCGAATGGTCCGAGACGCGCACAACCGCCCTGGCCGACCTGTGGAAGAGCGAGCACTCCTCGTCGTTCACGGCGATGCGCTCGCGCGGCGGCGGCTTCTCCTCGACGCAGTTCGTCGATCAGCTGGGCGTCCTCGGGCCCGACTGCCACGTCGCCCACGGCGTGTACATGCGCGCCGACGACCGCCGGCGACTGCGCGCCCGCCAGACGGCCGTGGCGCTGTGCCCGCGCTCGAACCGCGTGATCGGCCTGGACGCGCCGCCCGTCGGCGCCTATCTCACCGAGGGCAACATGATCGCGGTCGGCACGGACTCCCTGTCCTCCTCGCCCTCGCTCGACCTCCTCGAGGACGTCGCCCTCCTCTTCGACCTGGCGCGATCCCAGGGCTACGAGGACCAGGACCTGGCGCGCCGCCTCCTGCAGGCCGCGACCCTGGGCGGCGCCACCGCGATGGGCCTGGCGACCGGCCCCGACCGCCTGGGTCAGCTCCAGTCGGGCGCCGTCGCCGACATGTGCGTCGTCGACGTGCCCGTCACCTCGATCGTGGAGACCATCGACACCGTCGCCCGCCACGGCGCCGGTCGCGTCGTCGAAACCATCGTGTCCGGGCGCGTGCGCTACTCGGCCTCACACTGACCCTGTCGTTTCCCTTTCGCTCAGCCTCCCTTTCCCCTCGTTTGGAGTTTCGCATGACCGACGTGTCCCCGCTGATTGATGCCATGGGCCTCGCACCCCACCCCGAGGGCGGCCACTACCGCCGCACGTGGACCGCGCCCGCGCAGGTGGACACTCCGCGCGGGAGCCGCCACAGCGCCTCCGCGATCATCTTCCTCCTCGACCGCGACGAGGAGGCCCGCTGGCACCTCGTCCACTCCGACGAACTGTGGATCTGGTCGGGGCCCGGCGCCCTCAAGGTGCACCTGGGAGGCAGCGGCGACGCTCCCGAGGCCGACCCGCGCATCGTCACGCTGGGCTCTCCGGCCAGCACACAGGCATCCGATCCGAGCAACCCCGTGCAGATCCTCGTGCCCGCCGGCACCTGGCAGCGCACCTTCGCCCGCGGCGACTACGCGCTGGCCACCTGCGTCGTCTCTCCCGAGTTCACCTTCGACGACTGGAAGCTCGCCGAAGGCGTCTGATCCCGACGGCACAATGTCCCACGGCGCGGACGCGCAGGGAACGATCGCGCCACGGGACCCCTTGAACGCGCGAGCACCCCGGTTCGGGCATAGGGTGAGACCATCCGCTCGACCAATACGGGCGGCTCGTTCCAAGGAGGAAACATGGGTCTGGAAGATCTGAAGAAGCAGGCTGAAGAGGGTCTCGAGAAGGCTAAGGAAACCTTCGGCGAGGAGAACGTCGAGAAGGCCATCGATGCCGCCAAGGACAAGGCGACCGAGGTCGTCTCCGATCTGAAGGACAAGTTCCAGAAGTGATCTGACGGGAGGGCCGGGCCGATGTGGCCCGGCCCTTTCGCATACCCACGCGGCACTGTGTCCCATCCCCCACCCCCACGAAACCCCAACGATTCCAACGTTTTCCCAGCCCACGCCTCGTTCCATTGTTTCGTGCAGCGAAACGACGCCAGCGCATTTTTCGGCGCACCGATACTCTCGTCGAGTCAGACCCGCCAACAAGGCGGAATCCCCCACGTCACCGGGAGGCCCCATGCGCCGCTCTGTCCGTTCCCTCGCTGCCGTCGCCGCCATCGCGGCCCTCGGCCTGGCCGCCTGCACGGGCGGCACGAGCTCCTCTTCTTCCGCCGACGCCGAGCAGACCTACGGCCCCGGCGCGCTGCCAACCGTGACGGAAGGCAAGCTCACCGTCGCCACCTCCGATCCCGCCTACTCGCCGTGGATCCTGGACAACGACCCGGCCTCGGGCGAAGGCTACGAGTCCGCCGTCATCTACGCCCTGGCCGAGGAACTCGGCTACACCGCCGACAACGTCCAGTGGGTGCGCGCCACCTTCGACGCGTCGATCACCCCCGGCGCCAAGGACTGGGACTGAACATTCAGCAGTTCTCGATCACCGACGAGCGCAAGAACGCCGTCGACTTCACCTCCCCGTACTACACGACCACCTCGGCGATCATCACCAAGGCTGGCACCCCGGCCGCCAACGCGAAGTCCATCGCTGACCTCAAGGACGTCCTGATCGGCGTCCAGGCCGGTACGACGTCGCAGCAGTTCGCTTCCGATCACCTGGAGTCCGGACTGACCCAGAAGCTGCAGATGTTCAACTCCTCCGACGACACGGTCCTGGCCCTGCAGACGGGCCGCGTGGACGCGATCATCGTCGACCTGCCGACCGCGTTCTACATGGTCTCCGCGCAGATCGATGACGGCGTCATCATCGGCCAGTTCGACGACACGACGGGCGGCGAGGAATACGGCATCGTCCTGCCCAAGGGCTCCAAGCTGACCCCCACGGTCTCCGCCGCGGTCGATCGCCTGGCCTCATCCGGCAAGCTCGCCGAGCTGCAGGAAAAGTGGCTGAACGAGGCACAGAACGTGCCCACCCTCAAGTGAGGCCCCACACTCATGAGTGACTACTCGAGTAACACGGCGGCCACGCTCACCGTTTCGGCGGTGGAGCGTGGCCGCCGCGCTTATCGGCGCAAGCAGACGGTCCGGTCTATTCTCATCTCCCTGGCCTCCACGGTCGTGGTCGCGGGAGTCCTCATCGCCGTGGTCGTCAACTCCGACGGGTGGGAGGCCACCCGCAACACCTTCTTCAACGGCAAATACTTCGTCGAGGCCTTCCCCCAGGTCCTGTCCGGCCTGTGGCTCAACATCCGGATCCTGCTGATCTCGGTGCTGGGCGTCGCCGTCTTTGCGACTCTGCTGGCGGCCGCGCGCACGCTCGCCGGTCCCGTGTTCTTCCCGATCCGCTTCCTGGCGGCCGCGTACACGGACATTTTCCGAGGTGTCCCCTTCCTGGTCGTCCTCTACCTGATCGGCTTCGGCATCCCCGCGCTCAACCCGACGACGCGCATCCCGACCGCGTTCCTGGGCACGGTCGCGCTGATCCTCACGTACTCCTCGTACGTCGCCGAGGTGCTGCGCGCGGGCCTGGACTCCGTGCACCCCTCCCAGCGTTACGCGGCCCGCTCGCTGGGCCTGTCCCACGGGCAGACGCTGCGCATGATCATCGTGCCGCAGGCGATCCGCAAGGTCACGCCCGCCCTCATGAACGACTTCATTTCCATGCAGAAAGACGTCGGCCTGATCTCGGTCCTGGGCGCGGTCGACGCGATCCGTTCGGCGCAGATGGTCCAGGCCAAGACCTACAACATGACGTCCTACGTCGTCGCCGGCCTGCTGTTCATCATCTTGTCGTTCCCCTTCATTCGCCTGTCGGACTGGTACACGGCCCGACTGCGTAAGCGCGAGCAGATGGGAGGCACCGTCTGATGTCGGTCTCCACGAATTACGAGGCCTCCCCCACCTCGGACAACAACACCCCAGTCCTGCGCGCCGTCGGCGTCGTCAAGCGCTTCGGTGACAACGTCGTCCTGCGCGGCCTGGACCTGGACGTCGCAGCGCACGAGGTCGTGGTCCTCCTGGGCGCGTCGGGCTCGGGAAAGTCGACGCTGCTGCGCTGCGCGAACCTGCTGGAGCGGGTGGACGACGGCCAAATCTTCCTGGCCGGCGAGGACATCACGGACCCGCGCGCGAACGCGGATCAGATCCGCGCGCGCATCGGCGTAGTGTTCCAGCACTACAACCTGTTCCCGCACATGTCGGTGCTGGACAACGTGACGCTCGCGGCCCGCAAGGTGCACGGCTGGGAGAAGGATCGCGCACATGAGCGCGGCATGGAGCTGTTGGACCGCATCGGCTTGAAGGACAAGGCGAAGGAGTACCCGGATCGCCTGTCGGGTGGCCAGCAGCAGCGCGTCGCCATCGCACGCGCGCTCGCCACGAACCCGGAGCTCCTCCTGCTGGATGAGATCACGGCGGCACTGGACCCGGTGCTCGTCGGCGAGGTCCTCGACCTCGTGCGCGAGATCAAGGAGCAGGGCTCAACCATCCTCATGGCGACGCACGAGATCAGCTTCGCCCGCCAGGCGGCCGACCGCGTTGTGTTCCTGCGGAATGGCCAGATCGTCGAGCAGGGCCCGCCCGAGCAGGTCATCGACAACCCGCGCGAGCAGGCCACCAGGGACTTCCTGGCGCGCATCCTGCACTGAGACGTGGAAGACCAGAAGGGGGGGTGGCCAACTCATCGTTGGCCACCCCCCTTGTCGTCGTTCGGCTGATTTCTCTTGACGCCTGAGCCTCACTGTCGGGTGCTGTGGTGCCCGACGCTGGGGCAGTGTGGGGGTTTTGCAGCATTAGGGGCGCTGTTGCTGCGTGTCGCCGGCGTGTCGTAGCTCTAATGCTGCCATTCCCCCCACCGGGGCAGCCTGACTGAGCGGTGTGGTGCCCAAAATGCAGACCACCTCGCCAAACAACGGCGAAAAAGGGCTACTGCGGGTGAGGTGGTCTGCGTTTTGTGCAATCCCAGGAGCGCGAACTGCTCGCGTACACGTCGGCGAGCGCCCTAATTACCCATCCATTCCCGCAGGGATCCTTTCAGAGGAAAGAGCTAGCCCGCTCGCACCGCAGATGTTAAGGTATCCATACGTACGGATAATGTCCGTACGAGCGAAAGAGGAATTGATATGAGCACTGCAAAGACACAGCGTCTGGAACTACGCCTCACCGAGGAACAGAACACTCTCATTCGCAGCGCCGCCACATACACATCTCGCAGCATCAGCGATTTCGTCCTCTCCGCAGCCACATTGGAGGCAGAGCGACGTCTCGCCGACCAGCGCTTCTTCATTCTGAACGAAGAGGAGCACGCCCGCTTCGAAGAAATCCTTGCGGCCTCGCCGACGGACGATCCCAAACTGCGCAAACTCTTTGATCGCCCCTCGCCCTTCGGCACTCACATCGACCTGAACACACCGAGCACCTCCAAACTGATGTGCGTATCAGTCCTGCAAGAGCCGCGGCCTCTCGAGCGGAGGGACGACCGGTCGCGCTTCCAATCGGGCAACACTGAGATAGACGATTGGTTCCACCGATTTGCGTGGCAGAACCACCGATCCGGAAACGCTCGCGTCTTCGTCACAAGGCAGGAACCAGAGACACTTGGTTTCTACGCCCTATCGATGGGGGCAGTACAGCGCAGCAAACTCCCAGATGCCCTCAAACCTGGCCAACGCCCGGAGCCATGCCCAGTTCTCCTCCTCGCGCGACTCGCCGTCGATCAGCGCGCGCAGGGACGAGGCATAGGCGCAGCTCTCCTCAAAGATGCACTCTTGCGAGCCTACAAGCTCAGCAACGAGGTGGGATTCGCTGCCCTCCTGGTCCACTGCGCCAACGACCACGCACGCGACTTCTACCTCAACCAGTGCTCGCAGTTTGTATCATGCCCCGGAGCTGACAATCACCTGATGCTACCGCTGCGCGCCCTGCGGGAGTTAATTAACACTCTCTAACACCCAGCGGGCGCAACACAACGCACAGGGCCCAGGATCCGCAGATCCTGGGCCCGAAGCGTTGTCAGTATGGAATCAGTTGGCGCCCGGCGTGATAACGACGGTGATCTCGGTGCTGATGCCGTCCGGATCGGTCAGGGTCACGGTGATCGGGTCGTCTTCCTCGCCCAGCGCACGCAGCGGGTGCAGGGTGACGACGTTCTTCTCGGACTTGCCGACCTCGAGGGCGGTCGGGTCAGAGACCTCGATCGTCCACTTGGCGGCCTTGTCGGAATCGGCCAGCTTGATCTTCAGGTCGCGCTTCTCGGGGACCTTGATGCCGCTGTCGTCGATCTGAGCGATGGGACGCTCGACCGTCTTGACGTCCTTCGGGGTCACGTAGGAGTGAGCGGAATCGGAATCGGTGGCGCAGCCGGTCAGGGCGGTCACGCCCAGGCCGAGAGCCAGCACTGCAGTAAGGATGGAACGCTTGTTCATAAACACAATACTAAGCATCCATCCTCACAGATATGCATTACAAGGCCCGTTTTGGAACGATGTCACAGCATCTTGCGTCACATGGACCAGACCAGCGCCCCCGATTCCACGTCCGCCCAGTAGGAGCTGGCAAACTCCGCCCACTGGCGCGGGAACTGCAGCTGCGGGCTGTGTGTGCCCCCTCGGATGATGCTCTCGCGGGCACCCAGGTCTGCGGCCTCTTCGGCGTACCACGAGGGCGGCCAGATCTCATCCTGGTCCCCGTACAGGACGTGCACGGGCACGCCCGTGGCCGCGAGCGCCGGGGTGTCAGGGCGCAGCTGGGAGAGGATGCGGGCGATGCCCACCAGGTTTTCCGAGGCCGTGTCGAGCGCGCGGATACGTTGAAATTCCGCCCATCCAACGCCGGGTTCGTCGAAGTTCATGTCGGGGAAGTAGGTGCGCAGCACCTGCTGGCGCGCGCCGGGGCCCGTGGGCAGGGGGTCGAGGATGGGCAGGGTGTTCATCCAGTCGTAGACGGCCCGACCTGAGCAGAACAGGGTGACGGAGGCGAAGAGGTCGGGGCGCTTGACGACGGCTGCGCGCGCGACGATGCCTCCGAAGGAGTGGCCCACAAGGTGCACGTGACCCGTGGTCCCGGCCCAGGCCTCGGCGACGGCGATGAGGTCACCGACAAAGTCGCTCATCCCATATGCGCCCAGGCCCGAGGGCGCGGCGGACCCGCCCTGGCCTCGTTGCGAGTACGCGAGGACGTCCCAGCCCGCCTCCCCGAGGAACGGCAGGACGGTCGAGTAGTCCTCCTTTGGACCCGGTGTATCCGGGGACGAGGAGGGCGCGGTTCTGCCCGGCTCCGCCCGGCGCGGAGGCCATCGAGATCGCGGGGGTTCCGTCGACGAGGGCGGAGGTGCTCGGGCCGGTCAGCAAGCCGCTCAGCTCACCGGCCGGGGAGGGCACGGCCACGGCAGTTACGCGCGAGTCCAGCGCAAAGGGACCGAAAGGCTCTATCTGTTTCACGCACCCAATCGTAGAATGAACGCATGACAAACGAGACGATTGCGAGCCAGCTCGCCCACCGCACGATCCGCGCCTACAAGGACCAGCCGCTCACCGACGCCGAGGTCACCACGCTGATGGACGTGGCGCGCCACACCGCCACCTCCTCGTTCCTACAGTCCTGCACGGTCCTGCACATCACCGACCCGCAGGTGCGCGAGACGATCGGCGCCGCGTCCGGACAGCCCTACGTGGGCGGCACGAAGGGCGACCTGTTCATCTTCGTCGCCGACCTGTACCGCAACAGCCGTATCCGCGCCGAGCAGGGCGTCTCCTCGGAGGCCCTGGGTTCGATGAACCTGTTCCTCACGGCACTGGAGGACGCGCTCCTGGCGGCTCAGAACGTGGTCGTGGCCGCCGAGTCGATGGGCCTGGGCACCGTCTACCTCGGCTCGATCCTCGCCGATCCGCGCCCGGTCGTGAAGGCGCTGGAGCTGCCGGAGCTGACCTTCCCGATCGTGGGTCTGCTCGTCGGCCACGCGGACCAGGATCCCGGCCAGAAGCCGCGCTTGCCTCTGTCGGTCGTCACCGCGAAGAACACGTACCCGCGCGTGGAGTCCTACACGGAGACGCTGGCCGACTACGACCGCGAGGTCACCGAGTACTACGACCTGCGCTCGGGCTCGCGCCTCGAGTCCTTCACGCACCTGGTCGCCACCAACATCGGCGCGGGCGGGGCGCACGTCTCCCCCATCATGGAGGTCCTCAACGAACAGGGCCTGTGCCTGCGCTGACTCTCCGTCATTGACGAGGCCGTGGCCTCCCCTCGTGGTCATCCGACCGCCCGGGGCGCCACGGCCTCGTCTCATGAGCGGCTGGCCTGGCGCTTACAATGAGCGCATGGCTGAGCTTGGTTTTTCCACCTACGTGTTTATCGAGCGTATCGCCGCGAACGCGGCCGCGCTGCACCCCTTCCCGGAGCACAACGTGGCGCTCGTGCGGGACGCGCTGGCGGACGCCGGCTTCGACATCACGCTGCTCGGCCCGGACGCACCCGAGATCGGCGAGGGCGTGTACTTCCAGCCCGAACCCTTCGGTGACGAGGTCATGGGCCTCCTCGCGGACGCCCTCACCCTGCGTGGCATCGGCGCCTACGGGTACGCCCTCGTGGATTCATCGCTCGGAGGGGACCTGGCGGACATCGCGCTGTTCACCCGCGTGGGCGACGTGTTCCCCCGCCACGGGCGCCGCATCCTCATGACGCGCATGTACATTCAGCGCACCCCCACGGGGGCGGGCAACAAGGCCGTGACCTGGGCATTCGGCTCCCCCGCCGACCTGGAGGAGGCGAACCAACTGCTGTCGGAGAAGTTCGACACCGAGCCGGTCACGGACCCGCGAGGCATGGCCGCCATCGAGATCCGTCACCCCGAGTTCGCTGCGGGCACGGCCGAGCCGATGGTCCTCCTCGACGAGATCTTCCAGGTGCTGGGCGCCGCCGGCTTCGAGGGCATCACCATGTGCAACGACCCGGGCCAGCAGGCCCCGGGCTGACAAGCGCAGCAGGGGCCGCCGCGCAACCGTCGTTGGTTGTGCGGCGGCCCTTCGCTGTGGGGTTTAGCGGATCGCCTCCATGACGCGCACGCCGTCGAGCACGCTCACGTAGGGCAGGGGGTTGACGCCAGACTCGAGGACGTACTCAGTGAGCTGGTCGCGCACGACCGCGCGCAGCTCCTCGGGGTTCCACGGCTTGCCGATGTAGTAGTCCAGGCCCGCCTGGTTGACCGCGCGGATCGTGTCGGACTGGTCCGCCTGGCCGGTGACCAGGACCGTGCGGGTCGCGCCGAAACGCTCGTCCTTCATGAGCTCCACGAGGAAGTCCACGCCCGACTTTCCGGGTAGGCGGTGGTCGGACAGGACCAGCGCCAGCTCGTCCCCGTCTTCGACGATCTCGTCGATGACGGCCCACGCGTCGTCAACGTCCTCGGCGACTTCGAGCCGGATCTTGTCCCAGAAGTGTTCAAGATCGCGCTCGAGTGCGTCGCGCACGTCTGCTTCGTCCTCAAGGGACAGGATTGTCAGGGTCATGATTCCTCCTCGTGTGATTGAGCGGGCAACGAGATCCGCATGATCGTGGATCCCGGGTGAGAGTCGATCGTGAGGGTGCCCCCATGATCGGCAATGATGCTTCGGACGATGGACATGCCCATGCCCAGGCCGAATCGGACGCGCCCCGCCTTGGTGGTGAAGTGGGGCTCCATAATCTTGTCGACGATTCCCGGGTCGATGCCCGGGCCGTTGTCGTGGATGATGACGCTCACGCCCTCGGGCGTGGGACGCACGGTGATGCGGATGAGGGCCTCGGCCTCGCCGCGGGCGGGCAGCTCGGGCACGCCGCCCGAGGCCTCGGCGGCCGCGACCAGGTCGGCGTTCTCGTCCTCGATGGCCTCGGCAGCGTTGACGATGAGGTTCGTCCACACCTGCTGCAACTTCGCCGGGTGCGCGCACACGGGCGGCACGTCCTCGTAGTCGCAGTCGATGCGGATGCCGCGCACCCTGTGAGCGGTCAGCCGCAGGACGTCGTCGATGCCCTCGCGCACGTCCACGGGCTTGAGGTCCTCGGCGTCCGGGCGGGCGTATCCCTTCAGGGACTGGGTCAGCTCGATGACGCGGTCGCCCGCGGCAAGCACCGAGCGCAGAGACCCGCCCAGGCGCGCCCCGGCCTCGTAGGCGTCGATACCACCCGGGATCTGCGCGAGCGCACGCGCGCCGTCCGCCCCCCTGGATCCCCGCGCGCACGAGGCGCCGGGCGAGCGTGCGGTCACCGACGACGGGCAGGAGCTCCTTCATGAGGGCGCGCTCGACCGACGTGGAGCGCGGGGGCGCGGTGAGGGCGCGGGCCATCGCCTCCCTCGACGAGGCCGTGGCCGGTGCCGCGAGCGCGGCGTCGACGTCCTCGTGCAGGTGCTTGGCTGCGCGCACGAGGGCGGTCACCGGGTTGTTGAGCTCGTGGGCGATGCCGGCGCTCAGCTCGCCGAGCATCGCGAAGCGCGCGCGTTCGACCAGCTCGGCGCGTGTGGCGCGCAGGTCCTCGAGGGTGGCGGCCAGGGCCTCCTTCTGGGCCTCGAGATCCTCGGCGAGCATCGCGTTCTCCAGGTGGAGGTCCTCGGCGCGCATGAGTCGACGCGTCAGCGAGCGGATCGCCAGCGCCGTCAGCGTCGCACCGATCGACGGGTCCTCGGAGATGACGATCTGGAGCTGCTCGGTCGTCAAGCGCACGAGCGTCGCCTCGGTCGCCGTCTCGCCCGTGAAGAACGCATCCTCCGCGCGGGCGAGGGACACGAGGCCGATGAGCGGGCCCGACGAGGCCAGGTGCGCCAGGACCTCGCCCTGCGGCGAATCCCTGTGCAGCGACACTTGGCCGTCCAGCACCAGGTAGACGGCGCCCACCGGATCCCCCTGGGTCACCAGCTGCGTCCCCTCGGGGACAATCAGCCGAGGCCTCTGGCCGAGCACGCGCTCGACGCCGGCGAGGAGCTCCATGACAACCTCGCGCTCGTCACGGTCCAGGCCCTCCAGGAGTGGGCCCTGCACGGCGAAAGGCGGCGGGTCTGCAATGAGCGAGCGGATCTGCCTGTCCGAGTAGCCGCACCCACGCAGGTAGCGCACCATCGTCGAATAGGCCTGGCCAGTCAGGAGGGGAACCGTCCACGGGGACTTCAGGACCGACGCGAGCGCGCACGACTGCATGCACCGGGCCAGGTCGCGGTGCTCGGACTTGTCCGTGACCACCACCCACTGCATGCGCTGCAGCGCCGGGAAGCTCCTCGCACGGTCGATGAGCGCGTCAATGTCATCGACCTCGGAGGTCACCAGGCCCATGAGCACGTGGTCGCCCGACTTCAGGCTGGCCTCGTAGCCGGCCAGATCCTCGATCCCATCGATGCGGTCCAGGCACAGACCCGGGAAGGCATGCGCCAAGTCCCTCGTCACGGGCGCGGCAATCGAGCGCGAGTCGTCGCCCACGACCAGCATGTGAATCGGGTAGCCAGCTCGGTGCCCGCCGCTGCGCACGTCCGTGCGAGCCAGCACCGAGGCGTCCTCCGCCGCCGACCCCTGCGTCCACCCGTGGGCCAGCCCCGGCCGGGGGCGCACAGCCCCCGAACCGACCATGGCCTCGTCCCCGGACACGTCACATCACCCCGATGAATCCCCAGGTCAGCGGCGCGATGAACGCCAGGAGGATGATGCCCACGACGCCCACCACGATGCCGACGATCGCCATCTCGCGGGTCGGTGTCGTGCCGGTCGAGTACGCGATTGCGTTCGGCGGGGTCGAGATCGGCAGGCACATGCCGAGCGAGCAGCCCAGGGCGATGACGATGGCGATCTCGGCGGCGCTCGTGGAGACCGTCGTCGCCAGACCCATGCCCATGGGGATCAGCAGGTTCGCGGACGCGGAGTGCGAAATGACGTTCGAGGTCACCCAGCCCACGAGGGCAAGCACGAAGATCAGGAGGATACCGGGGATCGAGGCCCACTGGATCGAGCCGAGCATCCACTTGTCGAGGCCCGTAGCGGACACGCCCGAACCCAGCGCGATACCGCCCGCGACCAGCCACAGGACCGGCCAGTCCAGGGCACGCAGGTCGTCGCCGCTCATCACCTTTGTCATCAGGAGGACCACGACCGGGAGGAAGCCAACGACGTTGGCGGAAATATGGTGCAGCGACTCGGTCATCCACAGAAGGATCGTCAGGCCCGCCACCGAGTAGAAGATGATCGCGCTGCGCGACTTCTCGAAGCGCGCCGACGTGTCGATGTCGAACTTGGCGTCGGCGGGAATGTAGCGCCACGCGATGAAGGCCCAGGACAGGGCCAGGAGCACCAGCATGAGCGGGACGGCCGCGAGCATCCACTGCAGGAAGGTCACCTTGACGCCCGCGTTCTCCAGCGCGCCGAGCGCGATCGCGTTCGGGGGCGTGCCGACCGGCGTGCCCATGCCGCCGACGTTCGCGGCGACCGGGATCGACAGGGCGATACCGGTGCGCGCCTTGCCCTCGGGCAGGGCCATGATGACGGGCATCATGACGGCGAACATCGTCGCCGTGGTCGCCGTGTTCGACATGAACATACTCATGATCGCGGTAATCAGCATGACGCCCATGACGGTCAGGCGCGGCTTGCCCATGAAGGGCTTGAGGAGCACGGCAGACAGGCACGGTCCAGCTTGTACTTGGCGGCGCCGTCGGCCACCATGAAGCCGCCCAGGAACAGGATGATGACCGGGTTTGCCAGGGCACCGAAGAACTTCGTGTAGGCCGGGGCACCCTCACCCACGCTCAGCAGCGCGTGGTCCGAAATGAACAGGACCTCCAGGAAAATGACGAGGACCGCCGTGCCCGCGAGCGGCACCGCCTCCGTCACCCACAGCAGAATCGCCGCCAGGAAGATGCCGAACATGCGCGTACCAGCCACATCCAGGCCGGGTAGCTGCACGAACAGGCAGGTCACGATACACGCCAGCGCCGCTACGGCGCCGAACACCTTGACCGGGCTAAATGCTTGCTTTTTCTTGGCAATATCTGCCGGTCGCGTGGACATATTCTGAGCGGAGCGCGGATTGATTGACACCGCGCCCTTGGAGCGTCGAGCCATTATGAGAAGACCTCATCGTCTTGCATGGATAGTGTCCGACCAGTGTATGCCAGCACACACCAAAAAGTGAAACCGGGGTGGGGCTTCCCGATGCCCCACCCCGGCTCAATGACGAGGCGCTGATCGACTCTTGACACATCCCTCCCGATCACAGCCGGCAAGATGCGATCACCGAGTCGCCTACTCCCAGTCGCCCAACCGCACGGGACCGGCTAGTCGGCCACGACCTCGTCGATGTCGTAGCCCGTCGGGAGGACGCCCGGACGCGCCGGCTCCCACCCGAGCGCGGGGGCCACATACTCCGCGAAGTTGCGGATAATCGACCAGTTTTCCTCGAATCCGAGCTGGTTGGGGATCGTCAGGAGGAGAGTGTCGGCCTCCGCGATGGCACGGTCCTGGCTCAGCTGCTTGATGAGCGTCGAGGGGTCTGCCGCGTACGTGCGCCCGAAGGTCGCGATGCCCGAGTCGAGGTGGCCGACCTGGTCTCCCGAGGCGCTCAGGCCATACAGGCCGCGGTCGCGCTCGGACAGGAGCGGGAAGATCGAGCGCGACACGGACACGCGCGGCGTCCAGTCGTGGCCGGCCTCGGCCCACGCCTGGCGGTAGGCGCGCAGCTGCTCGGCCTGGATGTCACCGAAAGGCTTGTCCCCATGCTCGAAGACCAGGGTCGAGCTCATGAGGTTGACACCGTCGCGGGCCGCCTGGATCGCCGAGGCGTTGGATCCCGCACCGTACCAGATCCGGGACCGCAGGCCGGGCGAGTGCGGGAGCACCGGCAGGGGTGTGCCCGGGTTCATCTGCGTCGGGTACTGCTCATGCAGGGGTGCGGCCTCGGCCATGGGGCGGCCGTCGATTGCTCGAGGAAGCGCTCGTAGTGGGCCCGGGCGAGGTCGGCTCCGTTTCGTTCTTCGGAGCGGTAGCCGAAGGATTCCCACCCCTTGTTGGCGATCTCGGGGGCGCCGCGGGAGACGCCGAGGGCGGTGCGGCCATCCGCGATCAGGTCCAGGGCGGCGGCCTCCTCGGCGAGGTAGAGAGGGTTCTCGTAGCGCATGTCGATGACGCCGGTTCCGACTTCGATCGCCTTCGTGCGCGAGGCGATGGCCGAGAGGAGCGGCATAGGCGCGGCCGCCTGCGGGGCGAAGTGGTGGACACGGAAGAAGGCGCCGTTGGCGCCGAGCTCGTCGGCGGCGACGGACAGGTCGATCGCCTGGTGGAGGGACTCGGCGGCGGTGATGCCGTGGCGGCCGCCGTTCAAGTAGTGGCCGAAGCTCAGGAATCCGAAGTATTTCATGGGTTCAGCCTATGGGGCTGCGATTGAATCTTCAACTATATGGTGTATGGGATGTGAGATAGGCGGGCTGCCAGGGTCCGACAGTGGGCACCGAGCCGACATGAAGGACCTTTCACACGCACGTGGACCCACTATGCGCACGTTAACCCGATAAGTGGCGGCCCGAACCGGGCATGTGGCCGCCTGGGCCCGTTCACGCGCACGTTAACCCGCCCGGTGGGGGCTCGGCCGAGCCGTCACCAAACGGGGGAAATGGCGTCATTAGAGGTACGACACGCCGGCGACACGCCGCCAGCCAGCTTCTAATGCTGCAAAACCCCCCACTGCGGTCGGCGCGGCAACCACCTGAGGAACCGGCGGACTTCGAGGCGCAGGGCCTGGCCGCGACGCGAGTGGGCGGTGACGGGGCCTGGCCGCGCTGCCGATGGGCAGCGAAACGCCGGCAACTGGGCACACGGACGGTGTTGAGGCGACACAACACTCCCCACCACGGACCGCGCCTGGCCACTGCGGTATAAAACTCACCCAGCAGACCCCTTCTCATCGCATGTGCGGTATAAAACTCGCCCTGCACGCCCGAAATGGCCCTTTTGGGCACGTTTTTCGCATGCATGGCGAACTTTGTACCGTTTTCGCCACCAACGAGCCACGCAGGGCGAACTTTTTCACGCACAAAACACGACAACATGGCGACGTTGAAACCACCAACACCACTGCTCACCCCCAACAAAGGGAACGCTGAAACCGACATCACCACTGCAACCGAAAACTGCACCAAAAACACCCATTTCTCACCCGCAAAGGCGATGACGGTTTCAATCCCACACGAGCACGAGCGAGCAAAGGCGATGGCGGTTTCAGACAACCGGCCCACCTGGCTCGCGGGTTCCAGCTGCGCGACCAGCAGGTATCAATGTGCCCGCTGCCCCAAAAACTCGCATGCAATTCCCCCACGTACACTTCATGCTTTGAAATGTAATCATTGAAATTCCGGGCTTTTCACTAAATGACGAACTGCAGGTGTCAGGGAATTGCATGCGAAACTGAAGATAGGGAACACTTCGAGGCACGAGGCCTGGCTGCGGCGCCCACGGGCAGCAACAACATCACCGCCACCCATATTTCGCACGTAATTTATCGTGGTCATTTTTCGAGACACCCCAAAAACATTGCAATTCCAACGATGCAAATTCAATGTTTGAACAAGTCGCAGGGGAATTACGTGCGAAATTGGGGTTATAGGACAAAACGTGTTGGTTGAGGGGTTAGTCCCAGGTGTTGTGGTAGGGGGTGGTGTGGTGGAGTTCGTTGAAGCAGATTGCGTCGCCCCAGCCGGGGATGATGGCGGTGGCTTGGTGGTTTTGCGCGGCTTGTTGCCAGGCGTTTTCGAGGGCTGCGTCGGTGGGCATGGTGGCCAGGATTGTCGCTGCTGGCTGTGGGTGCGCAGAGTGGGTGTAGCACCACCAGAACACGGCTTTCATGCGTCGGGTCAGGCGCATGCCGCGGTGGTCGCGCAGCATCTGGCGTAGGCGCGCGTTCGTGCTTTCGATCTGGTTGGTTGTTGCGGGCATCGGATGGTCCCAGGTGGGGTCCAGGTACGTGAACAACAGGCCTTGCCTGATGAGCTTGTTGAGGCTGTTACGAGCCCGAACAAGCCTCTCGTGGGTGTATTCCCATCCTCCGTCAGGCCTGTGTGTTTTCTCCTCCAAGAAGTCCTTCCAGCGCGCGCACCAGTCCTGGTAGGCACCGATCCATTCCTGAGCATCTTCTCGGCCCTCCACGTGCAAGAGTTGTTGCCCAAGAGCGTATAAACCTTGTGAGGCCGCCAGTTTGGGGCGCGTCGTAGTGGCTTGGCGAATACGGCAATACGCATGAAAGGTGCAGCGTTGCACACGCGTGGTCGGCCAGATTCTCTTGCAGGCTTTCGCGAACCCACTGCCCCCGTCAGTGACAACCAGGGCCGGTGGCGCGATCCGGCTCATGAGCGCTTCCCAGGCACGGGAATTCTCACTCTAGCCGCGTACCAACCCAGCACGCAATCGGGAGTTTGAGCGATGAGAACCACGGCGCCTCGGCCCAGGTGGATACCGTCAACGAAGATGACCTCATGAACCTCATCGACGATCGGACTGAAAGGCCATAACTGCCACAATGGCTCACAGCGCCTGCGAAACGAGCGGCCCCCGCCAGGCAAATCCGCCTGACGGCGCCGACTGAGCAGCCAGGCCAAGAACTCATCAAGATGCTTCGCCGTGGAATTAATGCGGCTGACCTGGCTGATATTGCACAGGGAGCAGCGCCATCGCTGCGCCCCTGACGCTGAGTGCCCATACCTGGTCATCACTCGCCCGCACGCCGGACATTTGGGGGTATTCATACCCCCACGATGAAACAACCAACTTCAATGTGGATTTTCCCGCACCAGCAAGCCGAAAAGTCGCTACAAAACCAACACGTTTTGTCCATCCTTCAAGTTGGCTCCCACCAACTTCAATACCGATTTTTCCGCACCAAAAAGCCGAAAAGTCACCATAAAACCAACACGTTTTGTCCTATAACCCCCAAATTGATAGGCGGTGGCGGGGCGTGGCCGAGCTTCGAGGCGCGGCGCCGAACGAAGTGAGGACGCCTAGCCTCGCGGGCGGCCGGGCCCTCCGGCGCGCGGAACACCAGCGGGGCCACAAGCCACAACCAGGGAAAACAAAAACCGCAGACCCCGAAGGATCTGCGGTTTCATCGTGCGCGAGGGGGGAGTTGAACCCCCACTCCATCACTGGAACACGGACCTGAACCGTGCGCGTCTGCCTATTCCGCCACTCGCGCGTACCCAGAAAGAATAGGGGCATCACACCCCCCGCGTCAAATCAGCGCCGTATGACCCAGGGCACAAGAGCCCGCATAACCTGGACGAAACCCCGCTACAACAACGAAAGACCCGACCGGCACACTACAGCATCAACCTGCACGCAACGATGCCAGCGACACCCAACAGGCTCGCAGCAATCACAGCGGCATCCACCCACCCGAGCCGCACGCGCGCCCCACGAGTCGCGCCATCGTTAGCCTCAATGGCCCCGCGCATAGACATCGCGCGCCCGGTTTCGGCCGCGCCGCGGGAGGTGGCGGACAGGATCGCAGTAATGACGTCGACGCACAGACGCACATACCCGCGCAGTGACAGCGTGGCCATGTCCTGACCGAGGCGCAGCTTGGCGGTGTCGAGCACCGCCTGCGCCTGGTCGCGTAGCATCGGCAGGCCTCGCAGGGCGGAGGCCATGACGAGCGACCACTGATCGACCGGCGCACCCAGGAGACGCAGGGGCCGCAGGAAGAAACGCAGAGCGGCCGCAAGCGAGGCGGTCGGCGTCACCCACGCGATGAGCCCGGACCCCCACAGGACGACGAGCGCCAGGGTGGAGACACGCAGAAAGAGCTCGAGTCCGTCCCCTAGCCAGGCACCGATGCAGCCGCCGATGAAGCCGGAGACGAACCACATGGGCGGACGCGGAGCGACACCGAGGGGGAGGCGGACGACCAACGAGGCAAGGAGAAGGAGGCCTCCCACGATCGCGAGCGTCGACCACCGCGGCGAGAGGATCACGCATGTGGTGAGCACGGTCCAGCAAGCAATAAGGGTCCCGGGCCAGGCACGCGACAGCGGCGTCGACCAGGGCAGGGGTCGAGGCAGGGGGAAGCCCGCGCTTCGCCGCGGCTTCGGGCGCGGGGGACCTTCGCCGAGGCCGGGAGGAGTCCTCGAGAAACGGCCCTCGCTGGCGCCGCCGCCGGGGCCGGTAGCCCCACAGGCGGAGTGGGGTTCGATCATGAGAGCACCCCCTCGGCGAGATGGCCTCGAGTATCACACAGGGAGTCCATCCCCTCGAGGTCATGGGAGATGACGAGGATGGACAATCCTGCGCGGCGCCGCTCGTCCAGGACGGAGATGAGCAGGTCGCGCGAGGCTGCGTCGAGGCCAGCCATGGGTTCGTCGAGGATGAGGACGCTCGGGTGGGAGGCAAGCAACCCGGCGAGGGCGACGCGGCGCATCTGGCCGCCGGACAGGTCGTCGATGCCGCGCGAGGCGAGGGCCGGGTCGAGGCCGACGAGTTCCATGGCCTCGGCGACGATGTGGTCGCCCTCCTCGCGACTGATAGCCCCCTTGCGATGCGCGGATCCGGTGCCGATGCGCGGGCCGTGCCCGGCGGCGGCGAGGATGTCTGAGCGCACGGAGGGGCGCTGGAGCTGAAGGCGCGCAAATTGCATGGAGAGGGCGACGTCGCCGACGCAGCGCTCCATGGGGCGCCCGCCGAGGGTGACGCGACCCCACGTGGGGACGAGCAGACCCGTGAGGACGCGCGAGAGCGTCGTTTTGCCCGATCCATTGTCCCCGGTGATGAGCATGGCCTGGCCGGGGTCGAGGATGAGGCTGACGTCGCGCAGGACGGGCTTCTCCCAGGGAGTGCCGAGGTCGTAGGTGTGGGCGACGCGGTCGGCCCATAGGTGAGCCGCCTTGATGAGGGCGGGCACGCCCGCCATAGAAGACGCAGACAGATCCGGCGCCCCGGGGCCGGGGGAGGCGGGAGGATCCCCGGCCTCGTCGATGAGGAGAGCACCCTCCTCCGCGCGACGGTCCGAGACGATGCGCCCGCTACGAATCGTGACGACGCGGTCGGCGCGCGCGCTTTCGGCGGGGTCGTGGGTGATGTGGACGACGGCGATGCCGCGCGCGGGCAGGGAGGCGAGGAGGTCGAGCATTTCGGCACGCCCCGCACGGTCGATCATGGCGGTGGATTCGTCGGAGATGAGCAGGCGCGGGGAGCGAGCGAGCGCGCCCGCGAGCGCGAGGCGCTGGAGCTGCCCGCCGGACAGGGAGCGAGGGTCGGCGTCGGCAAGGCCGGCGAGGCCGACTCGCTCGAGCAGCTCATCGAGGTCAAGGTCGCCGATTTGCTCGGCGTTCATGCCCCAGGTGACATCTTCGGCAACACTCTGTCCGAGAACAAGGAGTTCTGAGCGCTGCCCCACGAGCGCGGTCCCACCGACGGCCCCGAGGACGCCGCCGCCCTGCCGCGTCCCAGAGCCGGGTTCGGCGCCCGCGAGGAGGAGGGCCAGGGTGGACTTGCCCGAGCCGTTATGCCCGACGACGACGGTGAACTCGGGGCGCTCGAAGCTCAGGGTGACGCCGCGCAGCGCGGGGTGGTCGGCGCCCGGGTAGGTGAAGTCGACGTCGGTGAGGGTGAGGGGCAGTGGGGACGAGGCCTCGGCGCCATCACGCGCGTCCGCCGAGTGGGTGCTCGCGTCCAGGAGCGGATCCCAGCCCGCGTCGAGAGAGATGCGGCTGAGGATTGCACCGAGGAGCCACCGGGCCGCGAGGACCAGGAAGGCCACGCCGATGAAGCGGGTGATGGGGATCCAGATCCACCACCAGTCGACGAACCATTGGCCGAGCTGGTGTCCCGCGTCGACGAAGCCCCCGGAGTGAGGGATGTGTCCGACCAGCTTAAGGATGCCGTCAAGTGTCTTTCGGATACTTTCGAGGCCGAGGGTGCGCAGGTCGGACAGGATCCAGAATGCGATGCCGGTGCCGACGCCCCAGACGACGCCGAGGCCGGCGGCGACGCCGCAGACGGGCAGCCAGGAGGCGCGTTTCTTGTGGAGGAATCCGATGATGAGGCCGACGAGGGCTGCCTGGAAGGATCGGCCGGCCGTGGCGACGCCGCCGACGGCGATGGCGAGGAGGATCGTCGAGGCGAAGGCTGCAACCGCGGCTCGTGGCCGAAGTTTGAGGGAGACCATCGCGAGGGGGACGGCCGTGGCGACCTGGAAGAAGAGCTGGAAGACGGGGGTGACCGCGGCGATGAGGCCGAAGGTGACAGCCAGGCCCGAGAGCGCGCCAGCGGTCGCCACCTCGACGGGGGTGAGGCGGCGGGCATCGCGCGCGGATGAGCTCATGTGCCTAGTCTCCCAGGCCGCGCCCACATCTGCGACCGCCGGGCTGGGAATGCAGCACAGCAGGATAAAACATGCGCGACCGAAACACGCCCGAATACCTACTCCCGGTTGATTTCTCCGAAGGGGATGTGGACGCTCGGGGTTGAGAGGGACGCGCCTTCCACGTGGCGGCGCTGGTCGTCGAAGAAGATGTGCGGCTGCAGCACCTCCAGCATGGGGCCCTTCGGGAGGCCACCCAGGAAGAAGGCGTCGTTGACGCGCAGGCCCCACTGGCGGATCGAATTAATCGCACGCTCATGAGCGGGGGCACTACGCGCCGTCACGACGGCGACGCGGACCCGACGCCGGTACCCCTGCGGATCATCCACACTTTTCGAGTCCTCGAGACCCTGAATTCTGTTGATCTTTTCCAGAAAATCAGCCATCGGCCCACGATCGAGAGGCACCTCGGCCAGGGCGCTCTCATTCTCCTGATACTCCTCCAGACCCCCGGTCTGGAACACTCGCTCGGCCGAATCGTCGGCCAGAACGCCATCGAAGTCGAAGGCGATGCGCAGATCCGTATCCCCATCATCCGCCACAGCGCGCCCCACGACGCGGCCAGCCGCGAATCCGAGGCTGATCGCCTCGCGCACGTCGGCCTCGTTCGCGGAGAGGAAGAGGGACATGCGCAACGGCTTCATGAAGCGATACGGGGCGCGCCCCTGCATGAAGATCGCACGCGTAATGTCCAAACCGTGACGCTCAACGGAACGCATCACCCGCATCCCGGTCTCCGGGTCGTTGCGCGAGAGGATGACGACCTCCACGAGGCGCTCCCGATCCGACAGATCGTTCAGGTCGAGAAGGCGACGAATAAAGGGGAATGCGACGCCCGGTTCGAGCACGTCATCAAGATGTTCACGCTGATACTCCCGATACCGCTCCTCCCCCCTGCTCGCGGAACACCGCGTCGGACTCTTCCAGGTCAAACAGGGCACTCGAGGCGACCCCGATAACGAGGGCGCGCTCCAGATCGAGCTCCACGGACATGATGCTCCTTCCACGCGGATCTACCTAACGACGTCAGGATAAAAACGAGTACGCTCATTTGCGTCCGAGAAACACGCACATCGACACCACGGAAGCCTCTATGGGGCCCCAGGGAAAAAACACCGTGTCATAATGCCGCGCTCACCCTTGTGAGGGGCACCTAATTTTGTGTAGCATCTCCCTCGTAATCCCAAAAACACGAGAGGACCCAATGAAAACCCGTCTCGCCACCCTGACCGCGATCCTGGCCACCGCCACCCTGGCCCTCACCGCCTGCGCGGGCGGCTCCGGCTCCACCGCCAACCAGTCGGAGCAGACCACCCAGGAAACCACGGCCTCGTCGACGCGCACGATCACCGACCACGCGGGCAACGAGGTCGTCCTGCCCGAAAAGATCACCCGTGTCGCCATCGACCAGATCCCGATCGAATCCACCTACCTGGCCTACTTCGACGGCAAGGCCCCCTACCTGGTGGGCATGAGCGCCGCCCGCGTCAAGGCCATGAGCCAGACGATCGCCGCCGAGATGGCGCCCGAAATGATGCAGGTGGACACCAGCTACTACGACAAGGGCGAACTCAACGCCGAGGCCCTCCTGAACCTGAACGTCGACGTCGTCTTCTACAACGCCTTCAACAAGGAACACGGCGAAATGTTCCGCAAGGCCGGCATCCCGGCCGTCGGCTTCACGACGCTGGGCAACCCCTCGGAGACCTACGCGGAGTGGATGGAGCTCCTCGAGGACGTCTTCAATGAGGACGGTCACATGGCCGACAAGATCGCGCTCGGCAAGGACCTGGTCGCCGACGCCCGCGCGCGCACCGCGAAGGTCCCCGAGGACCAGAAGGTCTCGACAATGGTGCTCATGGGCGCGGCCGACGGCCAGCTCGCGGTCGCGGGCGGCAAGGAGGGCTGGTTCACCAACGAATGGGCCGACTCGCTGAACTACACGAACGTCACGCGCGACACCGACACCTCGCACACGCCCGTCACCTTCGAGCAGGTCCTCACGTGGGATCCCCAGGTCTTCCTCGTCACCGGCAAGGGAATGTCGAACATGACTGCAAACACCGTCCTGACGAACTCGGTCGAAGGCGTCGACCTGTCGACCCTCAGCTCCGTGAAGTCCGGCCGCGTCTACTCCACCGGCCTGGGCATGTGGAACTGGTTCACCCCCAACCCGGATTCCCCGATCGTGGCGAACTGGCTCGGCGCCTCCCTGTACCCGGAGCAGTTCTCCGACGTTGACCTCGTGTCGATGACGAAGGACTACTACCAGAAGATGTACAACTTCACGCTCACGGACGAGCAGGCCCGCAAGATTATCAACCCGGACGCCGCGTCCTGATACCTGACCCCGGCCTCGTCTTCCCTATCGACGAGGCCGGGGTCCCTTGTGTGCATGACACCCGGCGCGCGTCGGGGAGAGGACATCATGAAGTCTGTACTGACCAGGAACGGGCGACTGCGCGTGTGGGTGGTCCCCACGCTGATCGCCCTCATCGTCGCGTGCGCGGTGGCAGCCATGCTGATCGGCCGTTTCTCCGTGTCCCTGGAGGACGTGGTCGCTGCGCTGCGCGCGAGGTTCTGGGGAGGCCCGGCGGTGCCCCCGCGCGTCAACTCGGTCGTGTTTGACCTGCGGGCGCCGCGCATCATCGTGGCGATCCTGATCGGCGGGGGCCTGTCGGTTGCCGGCGCCTCGTTCCAGTCGCTCTTCTCCAACCCCCTGGCCACGCCGGACACCCTGGGCGTCGCGGCGGGCACGTGCGTCGGCGCGGTCATCGCACTGCTGCTGGACTGGAACCTGATCGGCGTGCAGGCCGCGGCGCTCGTCGCTGGCCTGGCGACGATGGCATTCACGACGGCGATTTCACGCACGCGCACGGGTTCTTTCAATGTCATCACGCTCGTGCTCGGCGGCGTCATCGTTTCCGCCCTGGCGAACGCGGTTCTCTCGCTCCTCAAACTGACGGCCGACCCGACGAGCCAGCTCCCCGAAATCACCTACTGGCTGATGGGTTCCCTCGCCGCGGTCACCTACCACCAGATCGCGTTGGGCGCCCCGTTCATCATTGCGGGCGTCGTCGTCATCGTGGCGCTGCGCTGGCAGCTCAACATCCTCTCCCTCTCAGAGGACGAGGCCCGCTCAGCAGGCGTCAACGTCTCCCTCATGCGCGCGATCCTCATCGTCGCCTCGACGGTCATCACGGCCTCGGTCATTTCGATGTGCGGCCAGGTTGGCTGGGTCGGCCTGCTCGTGCCGCACTGCGCGCGCATGCTGTGCGGACAGAACAACCGCGCGGTTATCCCCGTGTCGCTGCTGCTCGGCTCGGCGCTCATGATCGTCATCGATACGCTCGCGCGTTCCCTGTCGGCCTCGGAAATTCCCATTTCGATCCTGACGGCCATCATCGGCGCCCCATTCTTTATCGTGCTGCTGCGCCGGACGGGAGGAGCGCGATGATCAGCGTCGAAAACGCAACCTTCACATACCCGGGAGCCCCCTCCCCAATCCTGACGAACGTGTCCTTCGAGGTGCCCGAACGATCGCTCCTGGCGATCCTGGGACCCAACGGCGCCGGCAAGACGACGCTGCTACGCACCATGATCGGCCTGCAAAAGTGGGACAGCGGGCGCACCCTCATCGACGGCACCCCCATTTCGTCGATGTCGACCCGCGCGCTGGGCCGCGTCCTGTCCTACGTGCCGCAAGCCCGCAACGCATCCAACGTGGCGCTCACCGGCCTCGAGATGGTCATGGTGGGGCGAGCCCCGCACATGCGCACCCTCGCCCAGCCAGGTGCGCGCGAGGAGCGCATGGCCCGTGACGTCCTCGACGAGGTGGGCGCCTCCCACCTGGCCGAGATGCCCTGCGCGACCATGTCGGGCGGTCAGTTCCAGATGATCCTCATCGCCCGCGCCCTCGTCGCTGACCCGCGCGTCCTCGTGCTCGACGAGCCGGAGACCGGCCTCGATTTCCGCAACCAGCTCATCGTCCTGGGACTCCTCGAGCGCCTCGTGAAGGACCGAGGCCTCGCAGTCATCATGAACACGCACTATCCGGCGCACGCCCTGCGCGTCGCGGACCAGGTCGCGCTCTTCTCCTCCACTCACGAGGCCGTGGTCGGCCCCGCGTCCTCCGTCATGAATGCGGACACCCTTGCGAGCGTCTTCGGGGTCGACGTGGCGATCGGCAGCGTGGCCTTCGAGGGCGAGGAGGTGCGGGCGATCGTTCCGGTTCGTCTAAGTGGGGACAAGTAGCGCCATCGCGCCGAAAACTTCTTCGTCACGACTGCGCAGGTCAGCCACATTTTTGCCGCGAGTGCGGTACCGTATAAGTGTGATTTCGTACGCCCAGTCCGGGGAGCAACGATGCCGGGCAAGGGCGACGGGACCATGTCGACTCCGCAGACGGGGTCGAACGGTGCCCCAACGTTGGGGCGAACACGAAGGAGGGCCCATGGCTACCGGGACCATCAAATGGTTCAACGACGCCAAAGGCTTCGGATTCATTACTCCTGATGACGAATCCGGCGACGTCTTCGTGCACTATTCAAACATCATCGGCCAATCTGGGCGCCGCACTCTTCTAGAGGGCGAAAAGGTCGAATATGAGGCGATTGAAGGACCAAAGGGCCTCCAAGCCATGAATGTGGCACGAGCCGAGTGACACTGTGTGCCCGGGTGGAGTTCCCACTCGGGCACACTTGCACGAACTGGTATGTTCTCCGGCGATCTTAACAGATCTCCACACACCTCTTTTTCCTTGGCAAAACAGCTCTTTAACAGGCTTTTACGATGCTTGTGCCATGCCTTACAAGCGCTTGCGCGGTATAGACCGAGCGGTGGAATCCGCGTAGAATTGGAGCTGCACCAAGGGGGGCGACCACGAGTCAGCCCCCTTTTTTGATGCCGTCGCCCACCCGGGCGGCACGGACCAACAGGTCCACAAACACGCTGGCGTGCGGGGCGCGCTTCGCGCATCCGTGCGAAGACACTCATAAGGAGAACCCCATGAACCAGATCGTCAAGGCTGAAACCGCCCCCACCATGTCCCAGGCCACCGCCTCCGCTTCCGTGCTCGTGGCCCTCATCGTCGCCCTCGCGGCCCTCGGCGTTTTCGCCGCCCTGCAGGTCGCTTCCGTCGCCTCGGTCGTCTTCGCGGTCGTCATCGCCCTGACCGCCCTGATCGTCTCCCCCGCGATCCTCTCGATCGCTCGCACGCGCGCCTGAGCCTATGCGGGGCGCGTGAACGACACGCGCCCCACCCCCGCCAGCGTGACACCACGAAGGTGTCGCGCTTTTTCTTTGCCTGCGCTCCCACCCCCACCACGTCTTCGATAGGCGTCACGAGCACCGTCGCTCCGCTTTCGAGGAACCGCACCCCTGGCTATCACAGACTCCTCGAACGAGGGGCGGGGACCCACCAGGATCCCCACCCCTCGCCCGTCCACGGCACAGGCGCCGCAGAGCGATCGACTACTCCGGCTGAGCCGCAGCGGCGGCCTGCGCGGCCTTCGGAGCTGCGGCGGCGATGGCGTCCAGCTCCGCCTCGCCGTGGGCGCCGGACACGAACCACACCTCGTACACCGAGGGCGGCAGGGCCACGCCCGAGGACAGGAACGAGTGGAAGAAGGGGGCGTAGCGCCACGCCTCCTGGGCGCGCGCCTGGTCGTAGTCGTACACGCCCGAGGCTGCTGCGGCCTCGCCGAACATGACGGAGAACAGGGATCCCGTGCGCTGGACGCGGTGCGCGACGCCGGCAGCGCTGAGGGCATCCGACACGATCGTGCTGATCTCCTGGGCCGAGGCGTTCACGCGGTCGTACACGACCTGATCAGCGAGTTCGAGGGTGCGCAGGCCGGCGACAGTCGCCAGGGGGTTGCCCGAGAGCGTGCCCGCCTGGTAGACGGGGCCCAGGGGAGCCAACAGGTCCATGACATCCGCACGCCCCGCGACGGCCGCCAGGGGCATGCCGCCGCCCACAACCTTGCCGAAGGTCACCAGGTCGGGCACCCAGTCGGCTCGCTCAACGCAAGACGCGTCAACAAAACCGGCGCTGTAGCGGCCCGAGGGCGCGCCGTCGACCCACCCGGCCACGGCCTCGAGGCCCCACCAGCCGGCGGGGTCAACGCGGAAGCCGGTGAGGACCTCGTCGAGGATCATGAGCGCGCCGTGCGCGGTGCACAGGCGGCGGATCTCGCGGTTCCACCCGGGGTGGGGCGGGACCGTGCCCATGTTGGCGGGGGCACCCTCGAAGATGACGGCGGCGATACTGTCACCCACCTGCTCGAAGCACGCGCGCAGCGCATCGACGTCATTGTAGGGCAAGACAATGGTCTGGGCGGTGATGGCCTCGGGGACGCTAAGCCGACCCGGGCAGGCCACCGGTGGCGACGCCCGATCCGGCGGCTGCGAGCAGGCCGTCGGAATGGCCGTGGTAATTGCTTAGCGAATTTCACGATCAGGTCGCGCCCGGTGGCGCCGCGCGCCAGGCGGATCGCCGTCATCGTCGCCTCGGTGCCCGTCGACACGAAGCGGACGCGCTGCGCGAAGGGCACGCGCTCGCGCACGGCGCTGGCCAGCAGAGTCTCAGTTTCGGTGGGTGCGCCGAAGGACAGGCCGCGCGAGGCGGCCTCCTGGACGGCGGCGACCACCTCGGGGTGCGCGTGGCCGAGCAGCGCCGGGCCCCACGACCCGACCAGGTCAACGTAGGAGCGCCCCTCGACGTCGGTGACGCGCGCACCGCTCGCGCTCGCGATGAAGCGCGGGGTGCCGCCGACGCCGCCGAAGGCGCGCACGGGCGAGTCGACGCCGCCGGGGATGACGGCTTTTGCTTGGGAGAATGCGGTTTCGTTAGTGGTCATAGCTACCTTCATCAGGGGTAAGAGGGATAGCGGCACGCGGATGCGCGCTCAGCGAGCCCGGCGGGCGACCTCGAGGGCCCAGTAGGTGAGGACAGAGTCAGCTCCCGCCCGGAAGATGCCGGTCAGGGATTCATCGATGACGCGGGTGCGGTCGATCCACCCGTTGGCAGCGGCGGCCTCGACCATCGCATACTCGCCGGATACCCTGGTAGGCGGCGACGGGAATGTCGGAGGCGGCGGCCACGTCGGCCAGCACGTCCAGGTAGGGTCCGGCGGGCTTGACCATAGAGCATGTCGGCGCCCTCGGCCGCGTCGAGCAGCGCCTCGAAGAGGCCCTCGCGTCGGTTCGCGGGATCCTGCTGGTAGGTGCGGCGGTCGCCCTTGAGCGTGGATCCGACGGCCTCGCGGAAGGGCCCGAAGTAGGCGGACGCGTACTTCGCGGAGTAGGCGAGGATGGCGACGTCCGCGTGTCCCGCCTGGTCGAGGGCGGTGCGGATCGCGGCGACCTGGCCGTCCATCATGCCCGAGGGCGAGACCATGTGTGCGCCCGCGCGCGCCTGGGAAATCGCCATCGCCTGGTAGAGCGGCAGGGTCGCATCGTTGTCCACGCCGCCCTCCTCATCGAGGAGGCCGCAGTGCCCGTGGTCCGTGAACTCGTCCAGGCAGGTGTCCGCACACACGACGAGGGCGTCGCCGACCTCGGCACGCACGGCGGCGAGGCCGCGGTTGAGGATCCCGTCCTCCGCCCACGCCTGGGAGCCGATCGCGTCGCGGCGGGCGGGCACGCCGAACAGGTCGATGGCACCCACACCCGCTTCGGCGGCCTCGGCGGCGGCCCGGCGCAGCGAATCGATCGTGTGCTGGTACTGGCCCGGCATTGCGGCGATTTCGCGGGGTTCGTCGATGTCGTCGCGCACGAAGACGGGCCAGATGAGCTTGGCCGGATCGACGTGGGTTTTCGCGCACGAGGGCGCGCATCGCGGGGGTCGTGCGCAGGCGGCGCGGGCGAATCGTCGGGATCGGGGCGCTGTCCACCCCGGCCTCGGCGAGGTAGGGAGGTAACGGATTCGGGGACGGTAGTCATGATTCTCTTTCTTCAGGTGCGTCGGCTTGGGCGGGGTGGTCGAGGGGCGTCGATGAGGGCGCGGACGATGGCATCGGGTGTGGGGGACGAGGCCTGGGCCGCGACCGCGATCCCCTGCCGCCTGGCGGTGGCTGCGGTGGGTGCGCCGATGGTCACGACACGGGTTGTGGGGGCGGCATCCCGAGGAGCGGGGGAGGGCGCGCGCCTGGGAGGAGGCGGTGAGGACCGCCGCGTCGTAGTGCCCCGCGCGGAAATTCCCCGCTATATCGTCGGGAATATCGGCGGCGTCGGCGGGAGTGGTGGTGTAGGCGTCAACAGCCTCGACGCTCCAGCCGAGAGCGCGTAGCCCGTCTGGTAGCGTGTCGGGCGCTGCCGCCGACCGGGGGATGAGGACCGGGCGCGCACCGGAGGCCGCGGCGGGGAAGCACTCGAGCAGCGCGACGGCGGATCCGGCGCCGGTCATGTCGGCGTTCACCCCCGCGTGGTCGCTGATCCATCGGGCCGTGGCCTCGCCGACGGCGGCGATGCGCGTGCCGAGCGAGCGAGCGCGTGGAAGTCCGGAAACGACGGCCCGCGCGGCCCTCCAGGAGGAGAACGCGACCCACGCGTATCCGCCGTCAGCGAGCCGGGTGCGCGCCGCGTCGAGCTGCGCGGAGTCCAGCGGCGTCGACACGGTGAGGGCGAGAGTATCCACCTGCGCCCCGGCAATTCGCAGGGCGCGCGCGATGGCGTCATCGGGCTTGGCTCGGGTCAGGAGGATCCGCCGCCCGTTCAGGGGTGTGCTGACGTGGGGCTCGTTCACGAGGATTGCCTCGGCGCTTTCGTCGCCCCCAGGTCGGTGACCTCAGCGGCGCCACCATCAAGCAGCTGGCGCGCCACGTCCTCGCCGAGTCGGGCGGCCTCCTCCAGACCAACCGAGTCCGTGAGCGCGAGCGCGCCACTCGCCTCGACCCGCTCACGCCCGTCGACGCTCATCACGCGCGCGTCGAGCAGGAGGGCCGAGGAGGCCTCGTCCACCCGAGCGAACGCACCCACGGGTGCCGCGCACCCCGCGCCCAGGGCGGAGAGGACGGCGCGCTCGGCGCTGGCCGCAAGCGCGGTCGGCCGATGGTGAAGGGCGCCAAGGAGGGCTCGCAGGAGGGGGTCCTCCTCGTCGCGCGTTTCGATAGCGAGGGCGCCCTGCGAGGGGGCGGGCATCATGATCGCTGGGTCGAGCACGTCGGTAGCGTGGGTATCGAGGCCGATGCGCCGCAGCCCGGCAAGGGCGAGGACGACCGCATCGAGACGCTCACCCGTACCGAGGGCGGAGGGCGCAGTGCCCACGTCGGCGCCCAGGTCGATACCCCGCACGCGCGAGAGCCTCGTGGGCACGTTGCCGCGCAGGTCGCACACGCGCAGGTCGGGGCGCGCGGCGAGCACCTGGGCGGCGCGCCTGGGAGAACCCGTGCCGACGAGCGCGCCCGCGGGCAGCGACGACAGTGTCGCCCCGTCGGCCGCGCACAGAGCATCGCGGGGGTCTTCACGCTGCGGGACGGCTGCGATGCGCAGCCCCGGCGTAGGGGCGGTGGGCAGGTCCTTGAAGGAGTGGACGGCCAGGTCGCACTCTCCCCCAAGGAGGGCGAGCCGCAGCTGAGCGGCGAACACGCCGACGCCGCCGAGCGCAGCCAGGGGCGCGGCGGACACGTCACCGTGCGTGCGCACGACCTCGAGCTCGACGCGCACGTCCTCGCCGAGGCGAGCCCCGGCCTCTTCGATCGCCCGCGCGACGGTGGTGGATTGGGCGAGCGCCAGGCGCGATCCCCTGGTCCCCAGAACGAATGTCCGCGTGGTCATAGCAGTCCTTTCACACCCGCGCGGGCATGTGTGACGACAGAGGCGATGCCGGTTCCGGCGACCCAGGCGCCCGTGAGAGCCACGCCCCCAAGGGGACGCACCTGGTCCTCGAGCGCGGCGACACGGCTGCGATACTCGGGCGGCAGGGGCGGGAGCGTGCCATTCCAGCGGGCGAGCAGGTGGTCGGTGACGGCCTCAGCGGCGATGGTGACGCCGGTGAGCGTGCGGATGTCGCACAGGGCCCCCTCGACGGTGACCGCGGGTTCGGCCTCGCCGTGGCGCCCTGTAAGAGAGCGCAGCAGGTGCGTGTGGGGCGGGAGTTGGTCGGCGAGCCAGGGCCACTTGATGTTGAGGTGGGACAGCGCCTTGGCCGCCACCGGCCGCTCGTCGGCGGGCGCGGGCGCGACCAGGAGGCCCTGGGAGACAGGTGCGTCATCCAGCTCGGGGGCGTGGACGGCCAGGGTGAGGCGCGCGATGGGCGCGCCCTCGGGAACGCTCACATCGGGCACGAGGCCGGGGATGCGCGCCTGCGTCAGCAGGCGCAGGGCGGCACTGGCGCTGCAGGCGAGGACGAGGCGCTCCGTCGTCACGTTCACGCCCGGTCCGCTCGGCACGGGTTCGGCTCCGGGGGTGGGCCCGGGCTTGGTCGGCCCACACTCGAGGGTCCATCCCGAGGCCGCGCGCCTCAGTGAGAACGCGCCCGTGCGGGTCAGGACGGTTCCCCCGGCCTCTTCGATGGCGGCCTTCAGCGCGTCGACGAGGACGAACATGCCGCCCTCGACACAGGCTTCGGGCGTGCGGCGAGATCCGGCGGCGGCCAGGCGCGCCGCGACCGCAGCTGCCAGGGATCCGTGACGGGCAGTCTCGGCGCGCAGGCCGGGGGCAACCGTGTCGGTTGCCAGCACGGCGGGGTCGGCCGTGTAAATGCCCGCGATGATCGGCCGCACCGAGCGCTCCAGCACGGCCTCCCCCAGGCGCGCGGCCACGAAACCGGCCAGAGTCTCCCCGGCCTCGTCCATGCCGATGCCGCCGCCCATCGAGCGATCCTCGAGGGCGCGGCGCACCCCGGCCTCGCCGAGTACGCGAGCGCAGTCGGGCGCGTCCGGGTGGGCCGGGATGCCCAGGAACGAGTCGCGCAGGAAGGGGCGCAGCTCCCAGCCTCCGCGCAGGGAGGGTGCGTAGAGGCGGGCGCCCGATCCAGCCGGCTCGACCGAGGTCAGCCCCAGGGCGGCCACAATCGACGAGGTGTCGGTGCCGCGCACGACGTATGTCTCCGCACCCAGGTCCACGTTCACTCCGCCGACCGTGCCCCGGGCGATGAGGCCGCCCAGGTAGCCGCGCGCCTCGACGAGGAGGGGACGCACGCCCGCGCGAGCCAGTTCCCACGCGCTCACGAGGCCGGCGATACCTCCCCCGACGACGACCGCGCCGGGGTGGGTCGGGATGGCCTCCAGGGGGTTCATCGTTCGTCACCCAGCTCGTGTACCAGCTCGACGATGCGCGTCAGCACGTCCGGGTCGGTCGTGGGTGGCACGCCGTGCCCGAGGTTGAAGACATGGCCGGGGGCGGAGCGTCCAGCGTCGAGAATATCTCGAACAGCCTGTTCGATAACGTGCCACGGAGCCTGAAGAAGCGCGGGGTCCAAATTCCCCTGCACGGCCTTTCCCGGCACCTGCTCGATGGCCCACGACAGGTCCGTCTTCCAGTCCACGCCCACGCAGTCAGCACCGACCTCGGCCATATCGGACAGGGATCGGCGCACTGCCCGTCCCGAAGTGGATGAGCGGAGCGCGGCAACCGGTCACCGGACTGAGCGCACCGGCGACGCGGCGCGCAACCATGCGCGAATACGGCGCGACGGATTCCCCTATAGGTACGAGGCGAGAGAGACCCCACCCACGAGTCGAAGAGCTGCGCGGCACTGGCCCCGGCCTCGATCTGCGCGGTAATAAAGTCGGCGCTCACCCGAGCGCACCATGTCATGAGAGCATCCCACGCGCCCGGGTCCGATGCCGCGAGCGCGCGCGCAGCCATGTGATCGCGCGAGGGACGCCCCTCGACCATGTACGCGGCCAGAGTGAAGGGGGCGCCGCCGAATCCGATGAGCGGCGTGGAGCCGAGCTCGCGCACCGCCGTTGCAACGCCGTCGCGCACGGACTGGGCTCCCTCGCCGCAGTCGCGCGTTCGCCCGGTGGAATCGGTCCACGCCCCCTCCCCATACCGATGACTCAGGAGCTCGTCGATGCTCTCGCGCGTGCGATAGGGATGATCGAGGACGGGGCCAACACCGGGTTCAATCTCGACACCCACCCCGGCCAGGCGCAGGGGGACCATGATGTCCGAAAAGAAGATGCCCGCGTCCACACCGTGGCGTCGCACGGGCTGCACCGTTGCCTCGGCGGCCACGTCGGGGCGCAGGCAGGCCTCGAGCATGGGCAGGCCGACGTCGGCGCGCAGCTCGCGGTACTCAGGCAGGGAGCGTCCGGCCTGACGCATGAACCACAGGGGTGGGCCCGCGCCACCCGGTCAGGGCGGCGATCAGCGGGGGCGTCGTCATGTGTCTCCCTTAATTTAATGATGTTTTCATGCGTTAATTCGCGCATTTCCGTCGTTTTCCAGTTTAGTTCAAGACAATTTCTCACACGTCGCAAAAGCTTGATTTTGCGTGCCTTTATATCCATTTATCCGCGGGAGGAAGCCATTTATTTCGCCGACATAACGAAATGACACGACGTCACCACCATAAATTGGTTCACTCCTCTGCCCACGGAACCCGCGTGCCTTTAAATGGACGCGTTGTGACTATTCATGTGCTCTCCGCGGACCACCGCTACACCCCCCTCGATGACATCGCCCGGCTCTCCAGCGCGGACGACCTGGGTCCTACCCTCATGCGCTCGCTGCCGCAGGCACGCGGAGTCATGGTCTTGCGCACCTGCAATCGGGTCACTATCTACGTCGACGCCCCGGCCTCGGCCAACCCCCACACGCTCAAGGACACGGTGGAGCGCGAGCTCACCACCGCCTCGCACGCGCAGCGCAAGGACGTGCACCTGCGTCACCTGTGGGGTCGCGACGGCTCGTCGATCTATTTTCGACGGCGGCGGGACTGGAATCCATGGTCATCGGCGAGCGCGAAATCGCCGGGCAGATGCGCCGCGCCGCACGCACAGCCTGGGAGGACGGGACCCTCAGCTGCGACCTGGGGCGCGCCGCCGAGCGAGCATCGGCCACCTCCCGCCGCGTCGCCACCGAGACCGGACTGGCCGGGGCTGGACGATCCGTCGTCGCCGTCGGCCTCGACATGGCTGCGGCTCACCTGGGACCGTGGAAGGACGCGCGCGTGCTCATCGTCGGCACGGGCGCCTACGCGGGGGCGACCGTCAGCGCCCTGCACACGCTCGGCGCATCGGACGTGTCCGTCTACTCGACGTCTGGGCGCGCACGCGAATTCGCCCAGGGACGAGGCATCGGCTGGGTCAGGGCCGCAGACCTTCCCTCTGCTCTGGAACGCGCCGACCTCGTCGTAACATGCCGAGGGCTGGGAAGTCCCGTCCTGACGCGCAACATGGCCGCCCAGGCCGGGCACACCGTGGTCCTGGACCTCGCGCTCATGCGCGACACCGAAAGCTCTGTCGCCTCGCTCCCGAACATCACCCTCATTGATCTGCCGACCATCCAAGCCTCGGTCCCGGCAGCCGATGCTGACGCGCTGACACGCGCCCACGCCATCATCGACGAGGAGGTCTCCTCCTTCGAGCGCGGCCTCGGCGCCCGATCCATGGACCCGGTCGTGCGACACCTGCGCTCACGCGTTTTCCGCATCGTTGAGGAGGAAATCGATCGCCTCGGCGAGGCTCCCCTCTCGACCGACGACGCGGCCCGAGCGCTGCGCCACCTGGCCGCGCGCCTCATCCACAACCCGACCGTCATGGCACGCCGGGCCGGCGAGGAGAGCCAGCAGGAACGCTACCTGGAGGCCCTCGGCGTGGTCCTCGGCATCGACGAAAGCGCCCTGGTTTCGGCGAACGACGCGGCCCCTCGCGCTTTCTCGCCAGGTGATCACAGCCGTTCCCGCGGCGGCGTCTGCCCACACGATGTTCATACACTGGGTGCATGAGCACCCAGAAGAACGAACCACGCGCACTCGCCCTCGGCGTTTCCTGCTACGTGATCTGGGGTTTCTTCCCCCCTGTACTTCTCGCTGCTCTCCCCCGCCGGCGCCGTCGAGGTGATCGTCCACCGCGCGGTGTGGGGCCTGTTCTTCTGCCTGGTCGCGCTCGCCCTGACGGGTTCGCTGGGGAAGATCCGCGCGCTGATCGCCGACCGGGGAGCCCTGTGGCGCCTCGCGGTCGCGGGCGCGCTCGTCGTCGTCAACTGGTCGGTGTACGTGTACGCGGTCCTCGCCGGCCACACGACCGACGCGGCGGTCGGCTACTTCATCAACCCCCTCGTGACGATCGCGCTGGGCCTCATCGTGCTGCGCGAGCGAGTCACCCCGATACAGAAGGTCGCCCTCACCCTCGGCGTCGTCGCCGTCGTCATCCTCGTGATCGGCCAGCGTTCGGTCCCTATCGTCTCGCTCACGCTCGCATTGACGTTCGGCCTGTACTCCCTCGTCAAGAAGGACGTGGCAGCACGCGTCGACCCACTCGCGGGCATGGCGATCGAGACGGCCGCGGTCTCGCCCATCCTGCTCGGCTACTACGCGTACCTGGCGGCCACATCCTCCACGTCTTTCCACACGATCGCCTCATCCGACAGCTCTGGGGTGTCCTGGGTGGTTCACCTGGCGCTCCTGGTGGGCGCGGGTGCGTTGACGATGATCCCGCTCATCATGTTCGCCTCGGCGGCGAGGGGTCTGACCCTGGGGACGATGGGCTTCCTGCAGTACCTGGGGCCCACCCTGCAGCTGCTCGTCGCCGTGTTCATCTTCCACGAGACCGTGCCCATGTTCCGTTGGATCGCGATGGGCGTCGTGTGGGTGGCGCTGGGGTGCCTGAGCGCCGACTGGCTGCTCGGCTCCGTGCGGGCCAAGCGCCTGGCCCGCGCGGGGCACCAGGACTGAGGCCGCGCGCAGTGTGCATCGGTTGTGCTGCTGAGAAGCGAGGAGTGAACGATAAGCCACCCCATGCATGAGGCTGCGGCAGCCGGGTGGCTTTTTTCGCCCCTCGCCCGCGACACTAACCGGCCCGTTGCGAAACCCTCTTCGCGGTGTACAGCACAGACCGGGCCGTCGTACAACCTTCATCGCCCGCACGCGCCTAAGATGACTGATTTTGGAACATTTCCAGTACGCTCGTTTGACATTTCTGTCCCAACAACACCCCAACAGACCATGTCGCGCAGGGCAGAGACAACTCCACTGTCACACAGGCACCCCGCAAAGAAACCGCTGGCACCACCGTCGGCCCGGTACTGAGCACTTATGCAACTACCGGCGCCACCGCCGACACTGCTCTGGAGGGGTATGGGTTTTTCGGACCGTTTGTTTTGAGAGGGTTGTTCTGAGTAGTCCCGGCTGCTTGTGGCCGGGCAGAATGGATGACCATGAGGAAATTCTTGAAGCACACGCCTGAGCAGATTGTCGTGAAGCTGGAGAAGGCCGACGCGCTGCGAGGTGAGGGCATGAGTACAGCTCAGGCCTGCCGCGTGCTGGGTATCAGCGAGGCAACGTTGTGCCGGTGGCGCCAGCGTTATGGGGCGATGAATCGGAGTGAGGCCAAGGAACTGCGTGAGTTGCGCGAGCAAAACGCGCGCCTCAAACAGTTGCTGGGCCAAGCAGAGCTGGAAAAGGCAGCGCTGCGAGAGTTGGCAGAGGGAAACTTCTAAGCCCGGCGCGCAGGCACGAGGCTGTGAACCACCTTGTCGGCCAGGGGTTTTCTCAGCGTCTTGCACGGGCGCGTTGCCGGGCTGTCGCGGTCAGCGTATTGCCGGACCCGCGCGGCGGGCGGGGCGAAAACGCTGCGTGATCATGGGCCTGTGCGCCAGTGGATGAACGATTTTGCTGCCACTCATCGACGGTGGGGCTATAAACGTGCCTGGGCGCGGGCCAAGAGTGAGGGCATTGTCGTGGGGCGTGATACGTTCCGGCGCTTGTGGCGCACAGAAGGACTGCGCGTGCGCCCGCGCAAAGCCCACAAGCCTCGCACCGCGCCGCGTCTGCAACCCCTGGTCAGGGCTAGTGCTCCTGGGCAGGTGTGGGCCATTGATTTCCAGTTCGACTCGGACTGGAAGGGGCGTGTCTTTAAGGTCTGTAACGTCATTGATGAGTTCACGCGCCAGCATCTGGCGTTCCGCGTTGAGCGGCGCATGGGAGCCGTCGACGTGATCGAAATGCTTGACCTGGCTGTCTTGGCCCATGGTGCGCCCCAGGTGCTGCGGGCCGATAACGGGCCTGAATTCATCGCCGCGGCCGTGGGGCGCTGGGCCAGCGAGCACGACACACTCCAAGCATTCATACCCCCAGGCCAGCCGTGGCTGGGCGGGTTCGTGGAGTCCTTACACAACCGTATGCGTGATGAACTCTTGGAAGACAACATGTTCGAGGACCTCAACCATGCACGCACCCTCATCGCCGCCTGGTCGCGCCGCTACAATGAAGAGCACCCCCACAGCGCGCTGGGCTGGCTCTCACCCAACCAGTACGCGCGCCAATGGGCACAACACCACCAATAACAACCAACAACCCTCAAACACCCGGTCCATAAAACCAGACCAGACCACCTGGAAGAACAAATCTTGTCACGCATGGACTCCATCCCCACATCGAATGCAATTACCGACGAGTTCCTCGACGCCTACACCTCTCTCGACCGACGCATCAACAAACTCAAAGACGATAACGACCCCTTCGACACACGCGACCGACTACAGAGAGAAAAGAAGGAAGCCAAGGACCGCTACGACAAACAGCTCGAGTCAGTGCTGTCGAAGATCGAGATCGGCATCAACACCCAAATGGATGCGATCAACGACGAAGTCACCGGAGGCGAATACAACGCTCCAAAGCTGACCCTCAACGCCTACAACAGATACACCTTCGAAACCCCGAAGGACAAGGGAACCGGCACCAACCACCGCAGCATGATCATCTACGACCTCGCCGTCCTTCAAAACACGAACCTACCTGCCCTCGCACACGACTCAATCATGTTCGACTCCATGCCACGCCCAGACCTAAGCAACCTCATCCGCGTCTACAACGACCAGATCGAGAAGCAGATTTTCATCGCAGTCGACAAAACCAGCGAGTGTACACAGGAGGCTCAACAGATCCTGCAGGAAACAACCGTGCTCAAGCTCGACAACAACGAACAAGCGCTCTTCGGTGAAAAGTGGAGCCGAAAGGACCGCCCATGAAGATCCAATACAACAAACTCTGGAAGATCCTCATAGACAAAAACATGAACAAAGTTCAACTCCGAAAAGCAGCAGGGATCAGCAGTAATTCCCTAGCCAAACTCGGCAAAAACGAACCAGTCCGCATGGACGTACTCATGAAAATCGCAACTGCACTCGACTGCAAGGCCGAGGACCTCTTCGAGACTGTTCCCCACAAAGGGAACGGATGAGAACGATTGTGGCACTTCTTGACTTGACTTCGTCTCCACAAGTCGGAACATGTAATTAGGATCTACGCGAAGGAAGATATGGACAAGAATACCTTGGGCACTGTCACAACGGCACTAGGTAAGCCTTTTTACAGCCGTGATGGCATCGTTCTTTATCAAGGCGACTCACTGGAGCTCCTACCTAGCATTCAAGAAGAAGTTTTCCCGCTGACCATTACGTCACCCCCATACAACATCGGCAAAGAGTACGAACAGCCACTTTCCCTAGACGAATATATAGCTTGGTCCAGCGAGTGGCTCGCTCGAGTATATGAAGTAACACAACGAAACGGAGCGCTTTGGCTAAATCTTGGATATGTCGCTGTTCCCGGAGAAGGGCGAGCAATCCCCTTGCCATACCTCCTGTGGAACAAGACAGAGTTCTTTCTCCAACAAGAGCTTGTTTGGCAGTATGGAGCTGGAGTATCAGCGAAAAGATACCTCTCCCCTAGAAATGAGAAGGTTCTCTGGTTCGTCAAATCCGAGAAGGACTATTACTTTGATCTTGACTCGATCCGCGATCCGAACGTCAAGTACCCAAATTCAAAGAAAGAAGGAAGGCTTCGCTATAACCCTCTTGGCAAGAATCCAGGAGATGTCTGGTACATACCAAAAGTAACTTCAGGGAAGAATCGTTCATCAAAAGAACGCACCCCACACCCAGCACAATTTCCTGAAGAACTCATCAAGCGGCTTATGAAGTGCTCGTCTCGTCCAGGCGAAACGGTCCTCGACCCGTTCATGGGTTCTGGTACTACCGGCGTTGTCGCAGCCCAACTAGGTAGACAGTGCGTCGGGATCGAGCTTCGCCAAGATTACCTTGAAATCGCTGCCGCGCGAATCGATGCCGCACTCGATGACATTTCAGGACGCATCTTCTGAGGAATAGATGACGGCCAGCTGCGAGTCATATACCGGGCCCAGCAGTCGTGAGTTTTGACCCGTACCAGCACTCTGCGCCACCCAATCAGATGAGTCGACCCAGCCGAAACGAACTAGGGAAATCTTTGGTTGCTGCCCAGGTGCCACTTCCTGCCACTTCTGGAAATTGATGGTTAGATAATAACCGCTCTTATCTTTAGGGCTTTATCATTTTTTTGGCCGTAACTGCGATTTCCGTATACCTCTTTGGCGTTAGACGATGTCTTGATTTCGGTCGAAAATGAATCGTCTGGAATGTAAACCATGTCTTTCTCAGATTTGCTCGCATCCCTCCGCCAATTCTTCCTATTCTGAGCGACCACCATCGGCACCAACTCATGCAAGAAGAAGCCGATGATCTGGGGTGCAGGAAAAATATCCGTACCGATTCTGGCCGGCCCAATTCGGGAATCGAAAATCATTTCCCAAGCGGAAACAACGTCTGCTGCCAAGTCCTCAGTTTTAATCGGATAGCGATCAATGAGCACCTCTGTTACTGCCCGACGCTCTGCAATAGAGTGCTTGCTGTAATAAGGACTTCCGGGCAACTTGGTGCGCTCTGGGGTGCGGCTTCTTGGAGCAACATATACATACTTCTCTTGCGTCATAAACAAAGTCTATCGCGAACAACACTCAGGGCATAGTGGTTGAGCGCCGCTCGTACGGACGGGGCTACCAGGCACCGACTTGTAGCGTCCAGTTGCCAAGCTGCGGCACACCTTTTGACGCTTACCCCTTACTTTTTGACGGTGGCCTGCACCATTTGATGCCCCGGGCTCTCGGGCCACCAGGCCACCGGTCAGGCACTCCAAAAGACTCTCAATCAGGCTCCCCCTACCCCAGATCTGCACCCACCTAGGTGTACTTGTCCGGGGAGGTTGGTTATACGAGTGGGTGGGGGTTGTCCCTTGAGCGCGGTTTGGGCTCGGTAGTAATTGTAGTGATGGATCCAGTCAGCAAACGCTTTAACGCATTGGGTTTCTGACGTGTAGGGCTGGGCGTAGGTCCATTCCTCGAGCAGGATGTGGTTGTAGCGTTCGACTTTGCCGTTGGTCTGGGGATGGTACTGGCGAGTGCGGTGATGGACGATGGGCGTGCTGAGGGCCTGTTTGAAGTCGTGGGAACGATAACAGGACCCGTTGTCGGTCAACACAAGTTGCACGGTTATCCCGCACGAGACAAAGAGCGCGTGTGCGTTTCCAGAACCTGCAGCGGTTTCCTTCTTCTCATCACTGAGGATCTCGCTGTCGCCAACCGGGAGTGTTCATCGCCCGCGTTGTGGATATACGCGTAGCCGGGGCGACGGTTCGTGTCGGTGCGAGTCTTGTTCCGAACCCCTGGTAGCGGCGCAAGACCCGGTGTCCGCTACCGTCGGGGGATTCTGCCCAGCTTCTTCACATCGAAATGGATCAGGGCACCAGCCGCGGCGTGTTCGTAGCGGCGTGGCTCGGGGCGGCGTGGCTCGGGGCGGGAGGTTTTGATCCGGGTGCCAGTCGAAGGATCAACCAATTTCTACCGTGGGCAACCGTAGCGACGGATGATCTTACCGACCGTGAAGGGGTACAACCCCAGGTGATACACAATCCGTAACGGCTCCCACCGGCGGGTGATCCGTCACCCTATGACACGACGTTCCGTGCGGCCCGGCGTAATGGCTAGCCCTGCTCACCGATCATTTGTGCGAGTTGAAGACGTCCGGTTTCGGTCAGGGTGGCGTTACGGTGGGACATGAAAGACCTCTGCCACATGAGATGGTTACTGTGGTGGAATCCACACTCCACTCATAGGTCTTCCTCATGTCAAGCCGACCCGGCGTGCGTGACTAACCTCCGTGGTTAGCACAGCTGGAATACAGACCACCCCCTCGTGCTACACCTGACTAGGCAAAACGCGTAACCCGAGGGGTTCATTTCGCACTCACACTTTTGTATCCAAAGTTGAGTGGTAATGGTGGCTGTGGTTCACGACACATTTGTTAAACGTGACGTCTTTGGATCTCAGTCCGGCCAGCAACGCCCTGGAGACGCGGGTTGGCCTGCGCGCATCACGGGGCTCCAGGGCTGCGGGAGGTCGAGCGTGACGGCCTCACTGGTGAGGAGCACGAAGCCAATCCTGCCGTCGGTCAACATGCAGCCGCCCTCAAGGATGGCCAGGAAGTCCGGGATATGGCGGGCGGGGCGAAACGCTGCGTGATCATGGGCCTGTGCGCCAGTGGATGAACGATTTTGCTGCCACTCATCGACGGTGGGGCTATAAACGTGCCTGGGCGCGGGCCAAGAGTGAGGGCATTGTCGTGGGGCGTGATACGTTCCGGCGCTTGTGGCGCACAGAAGGACTGCGCGTGCGCCCGCGCAAAGCCCACAAGCCTCGCACCGCGCCGCGTCTGCAACCCCTGGTCAGGGCTAGTGCTCCTGGGCAGGTGTGGGCCATTGATTTCCAGTTCGACTCGGACTGGAAGGGGCGTGTCTTTAAGGTCTGTAACGTCATTGATGAGTTCACGCGCCAGCATCTGGCGTTCCGCGTTGAGCGGCGCATGGGAGCCGTCGACGTGATCGAAATGCTTGACCTGGCTGTCTTGGCCCATGGTGCGCCCCAGGTGCTGCGGGCCGATAACGGGCCTGAATTCATCGCCGCGGCCGTGGGGCGCTGGGCCAGCGAGCACGACACACTCCAAGCATTCATACCCCCAGGCCAGCCGTGGCTGGGCGGGTTCGTGGAGTCCTTACACAACCGTATGCGTGATGAACTCTTGGAAGACAACATGTTCGAGGACCTCAACCATGCACGCACCCTCATCGCCGCCTGGTCGCGCCGCTACAATGAAGAGCACCCCCACAGCGCGCTGGGCTGGCTCTCACCCAACCAGTACGCGCGCCAATGGGCACAACACCACCAATAACAACCAACAACCCTCAAAACACCCGGTCCACAAAACCAGACCAGGCCAGGTCAAGCTACTCGTGACACCCAAGGGCGACACAGAACCCATTGGCGTTAGAGACAAAGCCTGCAGAACCAGCTACGCCACCTACGCACAACGACGCGCAGCTCAGCGCACCCACACCCACCCTCCAGCAGGGGGAATTGCACGACATAAGGTTTCAACACGCCGACGACACGCCACCTGAGCACCTCATGTAGTGCAAACCCCCCACAACCACCAGATCGAAAGGAGACGCAAAGCGCAAAAGAAGTTTAGGCGTAGCTACAGTACCTGTCGGCGCTCGCAAGGCACCGCCTGGCCACCCACAGCAACAAACACACCAACAGTATCGACGCCATCGGCACACATACGAGGCTAGCTACTCATCGACCAGCCAGGCGCTGCAGGGAGAGGACACGGCCGCACCAACCGTGAGCGCAGACGGGCACGGCGGCACTAACCGCGGGCGCAGACAGGGCCCGACCGGGCATCAAGCGGGCGCAACGAGCACAGCCCGCCGCACGGACGGCCAAAACAGACCCGCCGAGCCCAGCTCACGGCGCAGACAGGGCCCAACCGAGCTTGAAGCGGGCACTCCGAGCCGAGCTCACGGGGCAGACAGCGAGCAAACAGGCCAGCCCCCACGAGCACACCAAGCAACCCGACCCACACACACGCCCAACGAGAAACCCACAACACCAACAAGACAACACCCACCGAAACAACACGACCGCAGCCACACCCACCGCCGGCCCGACACCACAACCGCAGCAAACAACCCAACGAAGACAACACCCACCCACCGCCAGCGATCAGCGACTAACGGGCACCCAACGGCTGGCCCACTTGGCGGCAACATCCGTGAGCACGGGCAAGTGCGCGGAACCGGAGGCGGCCAGCGCACGGCCCACGGCCTCGTCAATGACGGGCACGCCACCGACCGGCGACTAACGGAAACGCGGGAAGCAACCCGGGCAGGGCCCCGGCCTCGTGCGTGACTCCCGCTATTCGCCGCCGCCGCCGGGCTCCGGGCGTCCCGTGTAGTTGACGAAGCGCGCCATGTCGCCCTGGAAGAGGGCGGTGACGGTCGCGGTCGCGCCGGCGCGGTGCTTGGCGACGATGATGTCGGCCTCGCCGGGTCGATCTTCCTTGTCGTAGTAGTCGGGGCGGTGCAGCAGGATGATGATGTCGGCGTCCTGCTCGAGCGAGCCGGACTCACGCAGGTCGCTCATCATGGGCTTGCGGTCGGTGCGGCCCTCGGAGTTACGGTTCAGCTGCGCGACGGCGATGACCGGGATGTCGAGGTCCTTGGCCAGGAGCTTGAGGTTTCGCGACATCGCGGAGACTTCCTGCTGACGCGACTCGACCTGGCGGCCGCTCGTCATGAGCTGGAGGTAGTCGATGACGACGAGGCCCAGGTTTCCTGCTGCTTGAGGCGGCGGCACTTCGAGCGAATCTCGGAGATGGTGATGTTCGCGGAGTCGTCGACGTACAGGGGTGCCTCGCTCATGCGCGAGGTTGTTTCGGCGACCTTGCGCCAGTCGACGTCGCTCATTTTGCCGGCCTGCATCTTGGACAGGCGCACGCCGGACTCGGCGGAGAGCATACGCATCGCGATTTCCTGAGAGCTCATTTCCAGCGAGAAGATGAGCGAGGTGATGCCGTGCTTCATGGACGCGGAACGGCAGAAATCCAGGGCGAGCGTGGACTTACCCATGGCGGGTCGGGCGGCGACGATGATCATCTGGCCGCCGTGCAGGCCCTGGGTGAGTTCGTCGAGGTCGGTGAAGCCGGTGGGCACGCCGTTGAGCTTGCCCTGGTTCTTCTCGATGTCTTCGAGCGCGTTGAGGATGTCCGAGCTCATCTGCGTCATGGAGACGTAGTCGGTGGTTTCGCGCCCGTCGGAGACGGCGTAGACCTCGGCCTGGGCTTGGTCGACGATCTCATCGACGTCGCCGCCCGCGTCCGCGTAGCCGAGCTGGACGACGCGCGTGCCCGCGGTGACGAGGCGGCGCATGATGGCGCGCTCGCGCACGATGCGCGCGTAGTAGGCGGCGTTCGCGGCGGTGGGCACGGAGGCGATGAGGGTGTGCAGGTAGGCGGCGCCGCCCACCTTCGACAGGACGCCCGCGCGCTTGAGTTCGCCGGCGACGGTGATCGCATCGGCGGGTTCCGCGCGGCCGTTGAGCTCGACGATGGTGTCGAAGATCGTCTCGTGGCTGGGCTGGTAGAAGTCTGCCCGCGCAGCATTTCGGAGACGACGTTGGCGGCCTCGGTCGTCAGCATCATCGATCCGAGGACGCTCATCTCCGCGTCGATGTCCTGCGGGGGGACGCGGTCGAACTGGTCGTCGGACATCGTGATCCTCTCGGGTGCGCGGGCGTATAGGGACGAGGCCAGGGCCGGGCTGAGTGCCGCGAGCGCGGCCTGAAGCCCTGTGGATAGAGAGCCTTCAGGCGAAGACTAACGCGTTGTAGGCGATTGCGCGACCGGCGCTGTGCACGGGCATGTGCACATATTGTGGATAACCTGTGCACAACGCCGACGACGCCTGTGCACAACGCGAAATGACCGATCTGTCAGGGCAGATATGCTCATCACAGTCACATCATTGTCATTCATTGGGCCGTCTAGAATTTCCCAGTGCAGGGCTTTCCACAAGCCTGTGCACACATTGTGGAAAAGAATCGGAGTGTCATGACGAGTACACAGGGACCCAGCGACCCGACCTCACCCGCGAAGCGTGAGGAGGCCTCGGCCTCGTCGACCCCGACGATCACCACGCGGATGATCCTGGCCCTCGCTCTGCCCTCTCTGGGGGCCCTCATTGCGGAGCCTCTGTTCACCGTCATTGACTCCACGATGGTGGGCCATCTGGGCACCCCGCAGCTGGCGGGCCTGGGCATCGCGTCGACCGTGCTGAACACGGCGGTCGGGCTCTTCATCTTCCTCGCCTATTCGACGACCTCCCTGGCGGGCCGCCACCTGGGGGCCGGGCGACGCGACCTTGCGATCCACTCGGGGGTCGAGGCCATGTGGCTGGCGGGAGGCCTCGGCGCCCTCGCCGCGATCCTCCTGGCTGTCTTCGCCTCTCCCCTACTCACCTGGCTGGGGGCCGACGCGGCCACCATGCCGCACGCCCTGGCCTACCTGCGCGCCTCCGCGCCCGGCCTAGTCGGCATGTTCGTCGTCCTGGCGGCCACGGGCACCCTGCGCGGGTTGCAGGACACGCGCACTCCCCTGGTCGCGGCGTCCGTGGGCGCGGCCTTCAACGCGGTGGCCAACTGGGTGCTCATGTACCCCCTCGGCCTGGGGGTGGCGGGTTCAGGCCTGGGCACCGCGATCACGCAGACGCTCATGGCGGCTTTCCTCGGGTGGATGATCGTGCGCGCCGCCCGCCGCGAGGGCGTGAGCCTGCGCCCCTCCACTCACGGCCTATTCGGCGCGGCGCTCGAGGGAGCGCCCCTGCTCGTGCGCACCCTCGCGCTGCGCGTCGCCCTCCTCGCGACCCTGAGCGCGGTCACCGCGATCTCCACCCAGGCCCTGGCCGCTCACCAGATCGTGTGGACCCTGTGGTCCTTCGCCGCCTACGTGCTCGACGCCCTCGCGATCGCCGCCCAGGCGCTCGCCGGGTTCACGACCGGCACCGGCGAGCGCGGCGCCATGCGCCCCCTCCTGCGCACCCTGTCGCGCTGGGGCATCGGCTTCGGCGTCGCAGTCGGCGTCGCTCTGGCGATCACCGCGCCCTGGATCACGCGCATCTTCACGACCGACCAGACCGTCATTGACTACGCGACCGTCGCCATCATCGTCGGCGCGCTCTTCCAGCCGGTCGCCGGATACGTGTTCCTCCTCGACGGCGTGCTCATCGGCGCGGGCCGAGGCCGCTACCTGGCCGTCGCCGGCATCGTCAACCTGGTCGTCTACGCGCCCCTCCTGTGGGTCATCGCCCACTCCGCCGCGCTCACGGCGCGCCCCTCCCTCGCCCTCGCGATGGTCTGGCTCGCCTACTCGGCCGTCTACACGGGCATGCGGGCCCTCACCAACGGGCTCGGCGCCCGCTCGCTCTAGCCTTTCGACGAGGCCGGGGCAGGCCTCGTTCGCACCCCCGGTTCCGCGCGGGGTTCGGTGTCCCGGCAGGGTGGGCCCAGGCCTCGTCCCGAGGAGCCCGATCGTGACCGGAAACGCCCTAGCGAAGACGCTGCCACCCGTGTAAAGTGGGTAGCTGGACTATCCGCACCCGCGGCCGGTCCAGCAGGCCCTCACGGGCCATACGCAACGCCCTCCTGTCACGGACCGTCCGTGACCGTAAAGACCATAGGAGGTGGGAACCAACGTGCGTAACTACGAACTGATGGTGATCCTCGATCCTTCGATCGACGAGCGCACCGTCGCCCCCATGATGGAGAAGTACCTGGCACCCGTGGCTGCCAACGGCGGATCCGTCGAGAACGTTGACGTCTGGGGCAAGCGCCGCCTTGCTTACGACATCCTCAAGCGTTCTGAGGGCATCTACGTCGTCATCGACATGACCACGACCCCCGAGGTCGCTCTCGAGATCAACCGCCGCATGGGCATCGACGAGACCATTCTCCGTACGAAGCTCCTGCGCCCCGACGCTCACTGAGCCGACACCACACCCTCTAAGCCCGAGGAGCCGACATGGCCGGAGATACCGTCATCACTGTCATCGGTAACCTGACCGCTGACCCCGAACTGCGTTGGACGCAGTCCGGCGCCGCGGTCGCCGATTTCACGGTGGCCTCCACCCCCCGAACCTACGACCGTAACGCCGGTGAGTGGCGCGACGGCGACACCCTCTTCATGCGCTGCTCCGTGTGGCGCGAGACCGCTGAGAACGTCGCCGAGTCGCTGCGTAAGGGCATGCGCGTCATCGTTCAGGGTCGCCTCACCCAGCGCTCGTACGACACCCAGCAGGGTGAACGTCGCACGGTCGTTGAGCTGCAGGTCGACGAGGTCGGTCCCTCCCTGCGCCGCGCACGCGCGCAGGTCACCCGCACCGCCCCCTCCGGTGGCGGCGGCTACCAGTCCGACAACCGCGGCCAGCAGGGCGCGCCCCAGCAGGGCGGCGGTTACGGCGGCGGCCAGGGTGGATATGGCCAGGGTGGCGCCAATTACGGCGCACCGACCGGCGGCTCCCCCGAGGACCCGTGGCGTTCCGCCCCCGCTGGCGGCGCCACCTCCTTCGGCGACGAGCCCCCGTTCTAAAGTCGCGCGCCCCGGCACCTACGCCGGATAGCGCCACGTCGAAGACAACACGCTTGGGGCGGCACAGTCCGCCCGGATTCACTAGGAGACCATCATGGCGAAGCCCCAACTTCGCAACAAGCCCATCAAGAAGAAGGCCAACCCGCTGAAGTCGGCCAAGATCGAAAAGATCGACTACAAGGACACCGCTCTGCTGCGTAAGTTCATCTCGGACCGCGGCAAGATCCGCGCCCGCCGCGTGACCGGTGTTTCCACCCAGGAGCAGCGCAAGATCGCTCGCGCCGTCAAGAACGCGCGTGAGATGGCTCTGCTGCCCTACTCCACGACCGGCCGCTGATAAGGGAAGGACACAGCTGATATGGCTACCACGAAACTGATCCTCACCCACGACGTTCCGAAGCTCGGCCACGCCGGCGAGGTCGTCGAGGTCAAGGCTGGCTACGCCCGCAACTACCTGGTCCCCCGCGGCTTCGCTGCCAAGTGGACCGCCGGCGCGCAGAAGCAGATCGACCAGATCGCCGCTGCTCGTCGCCGCCACGAGATCGCCACGATCGACGACGCTCGCGCCGTGCGCGACGCCCTCCAGGGTGCCGTTGTCGAGATCTCCGGCAAGGTTGGCAACTCCGGCCGCCTGTTCGGCGCCGTCTCCGCTGCTGCGATCGCTGACGCGGTCAAGGAGCAGCTGGGCCAGACCATCGATCGTCGTCGCGTCATCATCGCCTCGCCCATCAAGGCCGTTGGCGACTACACGGTGACCGTCGGCCTCCACCCCGAGGTGTCCGCGAACCTCAAGGTCCGCGTTTCCGCCGCGAAGTGAAGGCTTCACGCATCGGTTGAATGCTGAAGGGGTGGCCCCCGCTCATGCGAGCGGGGGCCACCCCTTTGCTATGCCCGCAATTCCTGTCGGCCGTGCACAGCGATCCGTTTCGGGCCCGAGCCACATGAAGCACACGGGAAGAGAGAACATGTGGCAGGAGCTCATGCACTCACATGCGGATAGGTTGTGCGCACGCGGATAGGTTATTCAGTTGCGGATAGGTTATTAAGCTATCCGGATGTTCATAACCTATCCACATCGTCGTTTCCTATCCGCATACGCATACTCCCGCGGTGAACGCACTGCGGGCCCCGAGGATGCTCCTCGGGGCCCGCAGGCATGGCGCTAGGGCGCGCGGCTAGTTTCTTCGGCCACCATTGTTGTTGCCGCCGTTGTTATTGCCGCCGTTATTGTTCCCGCCATTGCCGTTGTTGGAACCATTGCCGTTGTTCCCGTTGTTGGAACCGTTGCCACCGTTCCCGTTGCCGTTGTTCCCGTTATTGGAACCGTTGCCACCATTCTGAGAATTCTCGGTGGGTTCGGCGGAGGGCGTCTCGGTGGGGGTAGGTGTCTCGGTGGGCTCCGGGGCGGACTGCGGGGCCTCAGTGGTCGCGCTCGGCGCAGGCGTAGGCGCGTTGTTGTGCACCTTGCGGTTGGACTCAACCTTCCACGGGAAGTCGTCGCCCGGCAGGTTCGCGGTCGCGGGCTTCATGTAGTCGATCCACACGTCCACGGGCCAGTCGCCGCCGTGGAACTGTCCAAGACCGCCAACGTCGTCGAGGGGCACCGAGTTACCCGCGTCGTCTGACTGGTACATCGACACGGCGGTGACCATGCCGGGCACGAAGCCCACGAACTGTGCGGAGAGCTGATCGGAAGACGTGCCGGTCTTACCGGCGGTCACCAGGCGCGGGATCGAGTAGTCCACGCGGTTGGCCGTACCCTCGCCCTTCGTGACGGCCTCGAGGGCCGGCATGATCGAGGAGATCTCCTCGACGTCGAAGACGCGCTTGGGGGCCACGTCGCCGCTGTAGAGCAGCTTGCTGTTCGAGTCTTCGACCTTCTTGACGATGTGGGCGGTGACGCGCTCGCCACCGTTCGCGATCGTCGAGTAGGCGGTCGTCAGGTCGATGTTGTGCGGCGAGGAGGGACCCAGGACGTTGAGGAGCTCATCGTTCAGACCCACCGTGTCCTCGGGGATACCCGCGTCGATGGCGGCCTGGAGCGTGTTCTCCGGCTCCACGTCGTCGTTCAGGCCCACGAACACCGTGTTCATCGAGTAGGCGGTCGCCTTCACGAGGGTCACGTTGCCGAAGGAGTAGCCGCCGTCGTTGGAGACGGGGGTGCCCATGCCTCGGAAGTACTGCGGGGACTTGCCCGAGTAGGTGTCGTAGACGGTGCCACCCAGGCGCGCGTTCGCCAGCAGGGCGAAGGGCTTGAAGGCCGAGCCAGCCATCGCGATGTCCTGCGTGACGGCGTTCTGCTGGCGCTTCTCGAAGTCGGCGCCCGCGTACTCGGCGAGGATCTCGCCCGTGGCCGGATCCATGGAGGACAGGGCGACATGCTGGTACGTGGGATCCCAGCCATCCACCTCGTTCATGCCTCGGCGGCCGCGACGGCCTGGTCCTGGTGTTCCTTGACGATCGTCGAGGTGATGCGCAGACCACCCTGGCTGATCTTGTCCTCGTCGAACTGGCCGGAGGCGAGCAGCTCCTGCTTGACCTGAGCCATCAGGTAGCCGGTCGTTCCGGTCATCGACGCGCTGTTGAGCGTGTCGGGGTCGATCGTCTCGGGGAATACCGCGGCGTCCTTCTCGGCCTGCGTGATCCAGCCGTCCTCGACCATGAGGTTCAGGTCGCGCTCCCAGCGCTCCTTCGCCTTGTCGGGGTTGACGGCGGGGTCCCACGCGGAGGGCGCGGGGATGACGGCGGCGAGGAGGGCCGACTCGGACAGGGTCAGCTGATCGGCGCCGTGCCCGAAGTAGGCCTGGGCGGCAGCGTCGATACCGTAGGCGCCACGACCGAAGTAGATCGTGTTCATGTAGGCGCCGATGACCTCGTCCTTGGACTTCTCACGGTTGATCTTGATCGCTAGGACAGCTTCCTTGAGCTTGCCCGTGTAGGACGTGGTCTCGCCGATGTAGTAGCGCTCCACGTACTGCTGGGTCAGCGTCGAGCCACCCTGTCGGGCACCGCCGCGCAGGTTGTTGACGAGCGCGCGGAAGATACCCTTCAGGTCGACGCCGGAGTTCGTGTAGAACGTGCGGTCCTCGGAAGCCACGATCGTCTTCGACACGTAGTCGGGCAACGTCGTCGTATCGATGATCTGACGATTGATGTCGCCCAGCGTGCCCATCTCGGTCGTGCCGTCGGCGTAGTAGACGGTGGTCTTCTGCGCGAGCGCCAGGTCGTCCGGCGCAGGCACGGTCAGCGTGTTGTAAAGGTAGAGGAACACAGCCATACCGGCAATGAAAGCGCCCAGGAAGATGGTCAGAATTCCAAAGCCGATGCGCTTGGCCCACCGGAACCTCTTCTTCGCGGGGCCCTTCTTTCCGGCCGACGAGACCTTGGCAGCCTTCCGGGATGCATGCGATCCGGCCGCGGCGCGCGCCGCGCGGCGCGAGGGCAGGGCATCACGCCCCGACGCGCCCGAGCGGCGAGGCTCGATGATCTCGTTCCAGTCGGACTGTCCGTTGTTAGTAGCCACGTATTCGCCCTTTCAGCGGATTGTTATACCCCTAGGGTAACGGTGTTTCCTGAAAGAACCCCAAAGTATGGGGTGCAACACAGGGGGGTGGGTGCACCCTCGGCGCACCCACCCCCCTACGGAAGATCGCTGAGTTCTCTCAGATCAGGACCACTGTTCCTCGGGACGACCATCGACAGCCCACAGGGTGTGGAAGACACCCTCCTTGTCTACCCGGTGGTAGGTGTGGGAGCCGAAGAAGTCACGCTGACCCTGGATGAGGGCCGCCGGCAGGCGCGTCGCGCGAATCTGGTCGAAGTAGGCCAGGGACGAGGCGAACACCGGAATCGGAACGCCGGCGAGGGCCGCCTGGGAGACGACGCGACGCAGCGCGGGCGTGCACTCCTGGAAGCGGGTCGCGAACGGCTCGGCGGCCAGCAGCAGCGGCAGGTCGGGGTCGGCCTCGTAGGCGCGGGTGATGTCGTCGAGGAAGGCCGCGCGGATGATGCAGCCCGCGCGCCAGATGCGAGCCAGGGCGCCCTTGTCGATGCCCCAGTCGTATTCCTTCGCGCCGGCCTCGATCTCGTCGAAGCCCTGCGAGTAGGCGACGATCTTGGAGGCGAACAGGGCGCGTCGCACATCCTCGATGAACGCGGCCCGGGCCTCGTCCGACTCGATGACGAGGGCGCTAGCGTTGCCCGCGAGCGCCTGGCCGGCCGCGCGCTGGGCGGGCTCGGAGGACGCGCCGCGCGCGAAGGTCGCCTCGCCGATCGCGGTGACGGGGACGGCCAGGTCGAGGGCGGTCTGGACCGTCCACTTGCCGGTGCCCTTCTGCGAGGCGGCGTCCACGATGAGGTCGACGAGGGGCTTGCCGGTCTCGGCGTCCACCTGGCGCAGGACCTCGACGGTGATCTCCATGAGGTAGGAGTTGAGCTCGCCCTCGTTCCAGGCGGCGAAGATGTCCGCGATTTCGGCCGGCGTCGCACCCAGGCCCTCACGCAGGAGGGTGTAGGCCTCGGCGATGACCTGCATGTCGGCGTACTCGATGCCGTTGTGCACCATCTTCACGAAGTGGCCGGCGCCGTTCGCGCCAATGTACGTGGAGCAGGGGACGCCGTCGTAGGTGCCGGCGATCGCCTCGAACATGGGGCCGACGCGATCGTACGAGGCCGGGGTGCCGCCGGGCATGATGGAGGGACCCCACAGGGCACCCTCCTCGCCGCCGGAGACGCCCGCACCCACGAAGTGCAGGCCACGCTCGGCAGCCCACTTCTCGCGGCGGATCGTGTCGGTGAACAGGGAGTTACCGCAGTCGACGATGATGTCGCCCTCGTCCATGAGGTCGGCGAGCTGCTCCATGACGGCGTCCGTCGAGGGGCCAGCCTGGACCATCATGATGGCGACGCGGGGCGCGCGCAGGGACGCGACGAAGTCTTCCAGCGTGGACGCGGGAACGAAGGTCGCTTCGTCGCCGTGCTCCGCCATGAGCTTCTCGGTGCGAGCCGGGGTCCTGTTGAAGACGGCGGTCGCGTAGCCGTTGCGGGCCAGGTTGCGGGCGAGGTTTGCGCCCATGACTCCCAGGCCGTACACGCCGATGTCGGCCGATGCCTTCTCGGGGGTGAACGTGCTCATGCGATAACTCTCCTAACAAAAAGTTGAATTATTCCCAGAGTACGGCGGCATGAGCGGGGGGTGCACCATGCGCGGGCGTGACGATTGTCGCCCCGCGCCCCGTCTCACTGCCCCTGGGCCTCGCGGGCGGCCTTCGCGGCGGCCTTGCGGGCCTTCTTTTCCGCGACCTTGGCCTCCCAGTGGGCCTGCTGGGCCTGGTACTCCTCGGCGAGGGCGCGCACGTCGTCCGATGCCCACCAGTCGAGAAGCGCCTGACGGGCAGCCTCCTCGCCCAGCGGCCCGCGCTCCATGCGCAGCTCGAGCAGGTAGTCGCGGGCGATCTTCACGGCGCGCGAGGGGCGCAGCCCGAGGATCTCCATGATCTGGTCGCCGTCGAGGTCGGGGCGGATCGCGTCCAACTCCTCTTGCTCGCGCAGGGCAGCGATACGCGCCTCGAGGTCGTCGTAGGCGGCGGACAGGTAGTTGGCCTTGCGGCGGTTGCGTGTCGTGCAGTCGGCGCGCGTGAGGCGGTGGAGGCGTTCGAGGAGCTCGCCCGCGTCGGCCACGTAGCGGCGTACCGCCGAGTCGGACCAGGCGGCCTCGCCGTAGCCGTGGAAGCGCAGGTGCAGCGCGACCAGGGTGGAGACGGCCTCGATCGTCGCCTTGTCGAAGTGGAGGGCCTTCATGCGCTTGCGCGTCATCTTCGCGCCCACGATCTCGTGGTGGTGGAAGGACACGGTGCCGTTCGGCTCAAAGCGGCGGGTCGCGGGCTTGCCGACGTCGTGCATGAGGGCGGCGAAACGCAGGATGAAGTCGGGGGCGGGCACGGCGCCGTCCGGGCCGGTCTCCAGGTCCATCGCCTGCTCGACGACGGTGAGGGTGTGCTCGTAGACGTCCTTGTGGCGCTTGTGCTCGTCCACGGTGGACACGAGGCCGGCGACCTCGGGCAGGACGATGTCGGCGACGCCCGTGTGCACCATCAGCTCGATGCCGCGGCGCGGGTAGGGCGAGATGATGAGGCGCTCGAGCTCGGCGCGGATGCGCTCGGCGGAGACGATCTCCAGGCGCGAGGCCATGGTCTCCATCGCGTTCATGACGTCCATGTCGACGTCGAGGCCCAGCTGGGCGGAGAAGCGCGCGGCGCGCATGATGCGCAGCGGGTCGTCATCGAAAGACTGCTCGGCGGACACGGGGGTGCGCAGGTTGCCGTCCGCGAGGTCGGCGAGGCCGCCGCACGGGTCGACGAGGGCCATCTGCGGCAGGCGCATCGCCATCGCGTTGACCGTGAAGTCGCGGCGCGTCAGGTCACCCTCGAGGGTGTCGCCGAAGGTCACCTCGGGCTTGCGCGAGCCGATCTCATACTCGTCGGTGCGGTAGGTCGTCACCTCCACGACCAGGTCGCCGCGGCGCCCGCCGATCGTGCCGAACTCCTTGCCGATGTCCCAGGTCGCATTACCCCACGTCGCCAGGAGCTCCTCGGTGCGCTCGGGGCGCGCGGAGGTCGTCATATCGAAGTCGTGCGGAGTCACTCCCAGGAACGCGTCGCGCACGGGCCCGCCGACGAGCGCGAGCTCCTCCCCGGCCTCGTGAAATCGTGCCGAGTTCCATAATCGCGGGCGGGAGCGCCGCAAAGGTCCTCGTGGCGTTCGCCATGAGGGTAGGAATGTCCGTCGTTCCGGCGTTTTGCGCGGTCACGGGGCCGTTATTCGGGGAAGTTGACTGGGTACTCATCGCCCTTAAGCATGCCAGGAAAGCGCCCTGGCCGACTACCGGGGGCCGCGTACCGGCTAAAGTGGAGTCATGCCTGCACGTCCAGTTGACCGCCGAAGCGGGGTGCCCCGACCCCCGCGTCGGTCCGCTTCTGTGCGCGCTGGCCGCTCTCACCTGCCGATTTCCGCGGAAACCAGCGCGGGCGGCATCGTCGTCGACGTACGTGACGGAATTCCCTATGCGGCGTTGATCGCGCGACGCAATCGAGCGGGCCGCATCGAGTGGTGCCTACCCAAGGGCCACCTCGAGGGTTCCGAGACCCCCCCAGCAGGCCGCTCTGCGCGAGGTCGCCGAAGAAACCGGCATCCACGGGCGCATCATCCGCCACCTCGCATCGATCGACTACTGGTTCTCCGGCAACGACCGCCGCGTCCACAAGGTCGTCCACCACTACCTGATGGGGTATGAGTCCGGCACGATCTCTGTCGACGGGGATCCGGATCACGAGGCCGAGGAGGCCGCGTGGGTGCCGCTGCGCGACGTGTCGCGCCAGCTGGCCTACCCCAACGAGCGCCGCATCGTGCGCATCGCCCTTGACCTGCTGTATCGGGATGGCCGTGACTAGGCGCGCGCTCGCGGCTGGCGTCCTGTGCGCGGCGATGGCTCTTCCCTTCGGCCTCGGTCTGAACGAGGCCGGGGCCGCTCCGCTGCCCGCCGTGACCTCGCAGGCCGACGCGTCGCGCCCCGCGGTCATGGGCGCGGCGGCCGAGGCATCCGGACTCGTCATCTCGATCAACTCACTGTCGCCACGCATCATCACCAGCGAGAACGAAGTGATTGTTTCCGGCACAGTCCGAAACGATTCACCCACGACGCTCGCGAATATTTCCCTCGAGGTATTTGTCGCCAACGAGACGCCGATCTCGGTGGCCGCACTGACGACGGCGCTCACCGATGACGAACCGGACGCCACGCACGCCGCGACCTCCTCCCTCACCGACGTCGTCCGCGGAGCCACCGTCTCCTTCGAGATTCGTATCCCCACGTCCTCCCTTCCCCTGACCGACGAGACCGAGTGGGGCCCGCGCGTCATCACCGTGGCCGCCAACTCTGGCGAGTACTCCGGCAAGGACCGCTCAATCCTCGTATGGGACTCCGGCGCCCAGGTCTCCGCCTCGCGCGTGAGCGCCGTGGTTCCCTGGACCTCGTCGAACGCCACCCAGGACCAGGCCGAACGCTCCGCGGTCCTCAACCTGGCGGCCTCCTCCGGCGTCACGCTCGCCGTCGACCCGCTACTCATCCCGCGCGGACCGCAGCCCACGGCCTCGCCGAGCCCCACACCCGATTCCGACACCTCCGACGCCGAATCCGGGCAGTCCGATCAGTCCGGCGCCGAATCCGGGCAGTCCGGCGCACCGACGGCCTCGCCGAGCGCGTCCACCTCCCCCACCCCGACCCCCGCGCCCACGGCGACAGACCCCGCGCAACGATCGCGCGACCTACAGTCGGAGGCCTTCGTCTCCGCTCTCATGGGAGCCGCGACCGAGATCATCGCCCTCCCCGAGGGCGACGCCGACCTCGGTGCCCTCGCCCTGTCGGGCAACGCAGGCTTCTGGGACCGCGCATCCGACTCCATCGCGGGCTTCCCCTCGTCCCTGCGCGAGGCCGGATGGGTAGCCCCCACGCCCTCGACCGCATCGCCGAGCCCCTCGCCGTCCGCGAGCGCCTCCGGACAGAGCGGCACCACGACGACATCACCAGATGCGGGTCCCACGATCCTACGCAACGTCGCATGGCCGGCAGACACCACCTTCGGCACGTCTTTCCTGTCGAACTACGCCTCTGCCGACCAGATCACGATCGCCCCAGCCTCGGCGCTCACCCCCGCCGAAGAGGTCACCTTCACCTCCTACGCACGCGTGAATGTCAACCCTTCGACGGGCGAGACAGCAACCGACGGAACCGGGGCGCGCACAATCGCCCAGCAGGCCGACCTGGCCTCGATCCTGTCGTGGAACGCGTCCGGCGGTGATGAGCTCGACGCCGAGCAGGCCCTGACGGCGATCACGGCGATCATTGTGCGGGAGCGTCCCTCCTCGTCGCGCACTGTTTCGCGGCGGCTGCGCGTGGAACGACTGTCAACGAGTCGCTCACCAAGCGGGTCAACGCCCTCTTCTCCCCGCGGTGGGTCTCCGCCCTGTCCTTTACGGACATGGCCTCCAGTGAACCGACCGACGTCGACCGGCAGACCGTCGACGCGGGCACACTCGACGCCGACACGTCCACCGCGATCACAGCCATGGCCTCGTCCCTGACCATGCTGGAGCCGCTCGCCAACGCGACCGACGATCCCAACGCCGTGTACGACTCGGTCACGCCCCGGATTCTGCCCGCTCTGTCCGCCCAGCTGACACCCTCCGAGCAGCTCGACTCGGCCACGGCGATGACCTCCCAGGTCACAGGCATGCTTTCAGCCGTCACCGTCGAGCCCTCCTCAGCCGTCAACCTCATCAACAAGTCCGCGAACTTCCCGGTCCTCGTGCGCAACAACCTGCCCTGGCCGGTGCGCGTCAACGTCACCCTCGTGCCCGACGACCCGCGGCTGCGCGCCACCCCGGCGCTCTCCCAGACGCTGGCCGCGCAGGGTGCCACGACCGTCGAGGTCCCCGTGGGCGCAATCGGCAGCGGCGACATCGAGGTCACCTACAAGGTGACGACCCCGGACGGCACCGTTCTCGATGACTCCCGCACCGTCACCGTGCGCATGCGCGCCGGGTGGGAGGATGCGATCACCGCGGTCATCGCCTCCCTCTTCGGCCTGCTCTTCCTCGCCGGCATCAGGCGATCACTGCGCAAGAGAGCAGCGCGCAAGGCGCAGGCATCCTCCGACGGATCCGCGCAGGAGACGACGCAGGCAGACACCGAGGCCGAACCCGCCACCGATGGCATCGACGAGGCATCGGCCCGAGCGAACGACACCACCGAAACAGAGACAGCAACGACGAAGGAGACCCCATGAGCTCGAACACGCCTCGCCGATCGATCCTGAGAGCATCGGCGCTCATGGCGTCGGGCACCATGGTGTCGCGCATCCTCGGCTTTATCCGAAACGCGATGCTGATCGCTGCGGTCGGCGCGACCGCCGGCGGCGTGGGCGCGGCCTTCCAGACGGCGAACACGCTGCCCAACACCGTGTTCAACCTGCTGGCCTCCGGCATCTTTGACGCGGTCCTGGTCCCGCAGATCGTGGGCGCTATCAAGCGTCGCCACGACGGCGACACCTACGTCAACCGCCTGCTGACCCTCGCGGGGACGCTCCTCTTCCTCGTCACCTTCGTGACGATGGTACTGGCACCCGTGCTCGTCATGATCACGGCGGCTGGCTACACCGAAGACATTCGCAACCTCGCGATCCTCTTTGCACTGCTGTGCCTGCCGCAGCTCTTCTTCTACGGGCTCTACAACCTGCTGGGCGAGCTCCTCAATGCTCGTGAGATCTTCGGGCCCTACATGTGGGCGCCCGTCGTCAATAACGTCGTCGGCATCGCTGGCCTCGGTATATTCCTCGCGATTTGGGGCGGCGCACCCGACGGCGGCATCCCCGCGGGAGACCTCACGGGTGCACAGTTCTGGGTCCTCGCGGGCTCGGCGACCCTCGGCGTCATCTGCCAGGCCCTGTGCCTGCTGTGGCCGATGCGCAAGGCCGGAGTATCCTTCAAACCCGACTTCCACTTCCGAGGCACGTCCTTCGGGTCAATGCCGCGCGTGGCCGGATGGACGTTCGCAACCCTGGGCGTCTCCCAGGTCGGCGTCCTGTCGACCAACAACCTGGCTGCCATGGCCGACGGTTTCATCGGCCGCAACGGCGCCCAGGGCGGCGTTGTCGGCATTCTTGCCTACTCGACGGCCTTCATGATTTTCATGGTGCCCCAGTCGCTCATCACGGTGTCGCTGACAACCGCAATCTTCACCCGCATGGCCGGCGCCGTGGCCGACGGCGATGATCGGGCGGTGGCCGACAGCTACCACCTGGGTGTCCGCACGATCACGTCGCTGACTCTCGTTGCGGCGGCCATGCTGATGGCCGGCTCTGTGCCGATGATGGAGATCGCGATGGCCGCGAAGGGCGGCGACCCCGCTGCCGTCACCGGCTACGCCCTCGTCCTGACCTCTCTCATGCCCGGCGTCGCATCCACCGGCATGGTCCTCATGAGTCAGCGCGTCTTCTTCGCCTACGAGAACGTCAAGCCCGTGTTCCTCATGGGTATCGGCCCCACGATCATCCAGGTCATCGTCGGCTGGTCGATGTACGCCCTGACCGGTGCGCGCTGGTGGGTCGTCGCCGCCGCCCTCGGCGAAACGGCCTGCCGCTTGACGCAGGGCATCATCGCCGTCGTGTGGGTCTCGCGCGAGAATAGCTTCGTTGATCGCGCCGCACTGCTGCGCTCCTACGTCGCCTACCTGGGCGCAGCGATCGTCGCAGGCTTCGTCGGATTCGGCGTCCTGTGGCTCATGGGCATCCACACGGACATCTCCTCGACGCTGGGACGCATGCTGCTGGCGGGCGTCAAGCTCTCCGTCGTTTCGGCGGTGACCGGCCTCATCTACCTCATCGTGCTTCGCTTCGCTGCGCCCCGTGAGTCCGCGGTGATGATGCGCCCGCTGCTGACGCGTCTGCGTGTCCCGGGTGCTGTGGTGAACATCCTGGCAGCGTCTTCCACTCCGACCACCGAACCAACTGCGATAATGGCGGGACACACACCCGACGAGACGGAGGAACCGATGGCTCCCACGCCCGAACGCACCGGCGACGAGAAGAAACTGCCGTCGTTCGACGAGGTGGTCGCTGCCTCGCCGATTCCCGCTCCCCCGGCGCCTCCCGCCCCGTCGAGCGATGAATCGCTTGATGTTCCGCCGATTCCCGCGCCCACCGACGTCCCTGCGTTCGGTCCCGCGACGCAGGCTCCCGTCGAGAATCCTCTCGTCGCTGAGGCCATCGCTGGCCCCGCAGTCGACGCCATTGCCGATGCGCAGGCGATCCCGGCGCCCGACGAGGACCCGATCCCGGCACCCGACGAGGACCCGATCCCCGCGCCCGACGAGGACCCAATCCCTGCACCCGACGAGGAGCCCATCCCCGCGCCCGACGAGGAGCCCATCCCCGCGCCCGACGAGGACCCGATCCCGGCACCCGACGAGGACCCAATCCCCGCGCCCGACAGCGTGTCGATGGCGGAGTCCCTCGCGGCCCTGGGCGTGGAGCCTGTCACCAATGCGACGGACAGCGCCGAGGTTGCGTCCGCGTCCTTCCCGCTGGCTCCCCCGCCACCGGCCCCCGCGACCAGCAGCTACGAGCGCGACGGCGAGCTCAACCCCGTGGACTACCCGCACCCCGAACCTCTCGCTGACGCTCCCGTGACGCACCAGATTCCCCGCGTGCATGCAGCAGTCGAGTCGGCGATCCCTGCCCCTCCCGTCGAGGATCCGACCGAGGTCATGGACGCCGTTCCCCCGATCCCCGCGGCACCCGCACAGCCCGCCTCGGCCTCGTCCGAGGAGGAAGAAGCCAAGCCCGAGCGTTCCGCCAAGCTGATCGACCCGACGCGACCCGCACTCATCTTCGGCGTCATTCTGTTCCTCTTCGGCGCGATCTGGGGTCCGTGGATGGCGACACGACCGGTCACCGACCTGGATCTCGGCCAGTCCCTGCGTAACGGCGTGGCCGCGCAAGAGTCCGGCGAGGAGCCCGCCCCCGCGCTCACCACGACGCCTCCCCCGGCGGAATCCGTGACGCCCGTGATCTCCTCGGTTCAGGTCCTGTCGTGGAACAACGACGACGGCGACCACCCGGACCGCGCGATCAACATGATCGACTCGAACCCGGCGACGTCCTGGTCCTCGCGCTGGTTCGACAACAACCAGTTCCGCGACGAGACCTCCGTGACGATCGTTGTCAAGCTCCAGCAGAAGGCCACCGTGTCCTCGGTGACGCTCAACATGGACCCGGCCACCTCCGGCGGCGAGATCGTCGTGCGTAACGTCACGGATCCCTCGAACCCGCGCGGTGGAACAGAGCTGGCCACTTCTGCGTTGTCTCCGACGACCACGATTCAGCTCCCAACCCCTGTCGAAACCGACTCGATCGCGCTGCAGTTCCGCTCCATGCCCAAGGGCCAGGACGGACGCAACTGGGCGTGGATCTCCGAACTCACCGTTCAGTAACCCTAAGGAGGGTACGCATGTCTTTCGTGACAATTCCGGGCCTTGTGACGGCCGAATCCACCGATACCACCGCTGAGACCACCGAGGTGCAGATCCCGTCGGCCGAGGTACCCGAGGGCGCCACCGTCCACGATGTCGTCATCGTCGGCTCGGGCCCCGCCGGTTACACGGCTGCGGTCTACACGGCCCGCGCCGGCCTCGCCCCCATCGTGCTGGCCGGCCAGCTGACCCCGGGCGGCGCGCTCATGACCACGACCGAGGTCGAGAACTTCCCCGGTTTCCCCGAGGGCATTCAGGGCCCCGAGCTCATGGACAACATGCGCGAGCAGGCCGAGAAGTTCGGCGCGGACATTCGCTACGAGGACGTCGTCGCCGTCAACCTCGAGGGCGACGTGAAGGCCGTGGCGACCGAGGACGAGGTCTTCTACGCGCGCGCCGTCATCCTGGCCACCGGCTCGGAGTACCGCCACATGAACGTGCCCGGCGAGGACAAGTTCTCCGGCCGCGGCGTCTCCTACTGCGCGGTCTGCGACGGCTTCTTCTTCAAGGATCGTCGCCTGGCCGTCATCGGCGGCGGCGACTCCGCGATGGAGCAGGCGACCTTCCTGACGAACTTCGCGTCCGAGGTCGTCGTCGTGCACCGCCGCGACGCCCTGCGCGCCTCGCGCGTCATGGCCGAGCGTGCCCTGAACAACCCGAAGATCTCCTTCGAGTGGAACGCGACCGTCGACGAGGTCCTGGGCGACGAGGCCGTGACCGGCCTGCGCCTGGCCTCCACGGTGGATGACTCGACCCGTGAGATCGCCGTGGACGGTGTTTTCGTCGCGATCGGCCACCTGCCCCGCACGGGCTTCCTGCGCGGCCAGGTCGCCCTCGACGAGGCTGGCTACATCACGGTCGACGAGCCCTCGACGCGCACGTCCGTGGCGGGCGTGTTCGCGTGCGGTGACGCCGTGGACCACATGTACCGCCAGGCCATCACGGCGGCCGGCTCGGGCTGCCGTGCGGCCATGGACGTTGAGCGCTGGCTGGCTTCCCTGGGCGACCAGGCGTGACCTCCTCCCCCGCTGCTCCCGGCGCTGCGAGCGCTGGCGTGCCCCGGCCTCGTACCTGCCCGTGCGGGTCGGGGGCACTGCTGGCGCAGTGCTGTGGGCGCTACCTGGACGGCGAGGCGGCTCCGACCGCCGAGGCGCTCATGCGGTCGCGCTATACGGCGTTCGCGCTGCGCGACGAGGACTACCTGTTCCGCACGTGGCACCCACGCACGCGCCCCGCTCCCCCGTACTGGGTGGAGGGGACGCAGTGGACGGGTTTGCAGATCCTGGGGGCCGAGGCCGGGGGTCCTTCCGACGAGGAGGGCACCGTGACGTTTGTGGCCTCGTGGCGGGACGCGGCGACCGGCGATACCGGGCAGATGCGGGAGCATTCGCGCTTCTCGCGTCGGGCCGGGCGCTGGGTCTACGAGTACGGCGCAAACGACTGACACTACGGTAGGATTTCACTATGATTGCTCGTCGTCTCCTGTCTCCCCCCGTGATCATCGGGGTCCTCCTCGTCGCGGCTGTCGCCGTCGCGGGCGGGTTTGTTTCCAACCCCCTGTCGATCGACACCACGGTGTGGTCTGACTTCGTCGCATCGCGCACACCGGCGATGAACACGTTCATGACGGGCGCATCGTGGCTGTTCGACCCCAAGCGCGCGGTCGTCGTGGCGCTGGTCGTGGCGGGCGCCGTGTGGTGGTTCATCAAGAAGGTCATGAACGCCCTGTACATCCTGTGTTCCGTGGTGTTCTCGGCCGCAAACAGCTTCATCATCAAGCACCTGTACGAGCGTCCCCGTCCCGAGGAGGCGCTACGCCTGATCACCGAGGACGGCTACTCGTTCCCGTCGGGTCACGCGACGGCCGTGACCGCGCTATTCGTGTCCCTGGTGCTGGTCCTGACGACGACGCGCCTTGGCCGCCGTCTGCGCTACCTGCTGTGGGCCGCGGCGCTGACGCTCATCGTCTTCATCTGCGTGACGCGCCTGTACCTGGGCGTCCACTGGGTCACCGACGTGATCGCCGGCTTTAGCGTGGGTCTCGGCTCGTCAATGATCTTGGCGCCATTCATGATTGGGCCCAACGCTTTGAAGTTGTTCCGCTAGTTTTTGGAACTCATTTGTTGCGGGGAGCGCCCGGGGCCACGGCCCTGGGCGCTTCTGTATGCGCTACGTGTGGGTATGTCTCACCATTCGGTGATGCATGGGACAACGCCTCGCCAAGCATGCCAGCAGTGTCGATAATATGCGGAGCGGTCATCGTTGTGCCTCCAAATCATTTCGAGTCAGAAGTAGAGAGCTTTCTCGAAGGATCACACGGTGACCGCACCCATAACAAGCAACAGGCCAACCACCACACGGTTACACCACTATGCGGGACGGCACTCGCATGGTTCCAGCACCCCGGTTGAAATATTTTTCGCCCACGCCTGGGGATCCAGCACCCCGAATGAAACATTATTCGCCCACGCACTCCCAAAATGGCTGATTTTCGACCAATTTCACCGTGCTGGGGCGATATTCCTTTCACTGAAGACATGAGCCAAGCGGTGGGGTGCCTTGCTGGGGCGGTATTTCTTTCATGGAGGCTCGCTGGAAGTGGTGGTGGCGTCCATGGAGTACCTCGACGAGGCCGAGGCCCCCATGCCGTGTGTCAATGCCTACCCTCCAGAAAAGTCGCATGCAATTCGATTGGGAGAAGTTTCAACAAAGTCCGAAAACGTTGCAATTCCAACGATCTCAATTCAAGGTTTGAAATAGTGTCGGGGGAATTGCATGCGAAATTGGTTGTGGGTTCAGGAATGGGGGCGTGAGGGCCGGGTGTGAGGGCTGAGGGCGAGGGACGGGGTCCCAGTAGGGGCCTGGCCGGGCTTCGAGCCGACGCACCAGCCACACGTCAGCACACCCGGCCCCGCCGGTGTGGAGGCCACCGCGAGGCCTGCGGGGCCTGGCCGCGGTGCCGGAGGGCGGCGGCAGGGCCACGGCCAGACAAATTTCGCATGCAATTCCCGCACGGCACGAACCAGCGCAAGCTCAAAAACCGCAGAATATCAACGATTAGATTTCAATACCTGAAATACTCTCAGGGGAATTGCATGCGAAATTAATGATTGACAGCCAGAACTGGGCCAGATACAGCAACCCAAAGCATGGCCGGGCCTCGAGATCGACCACTCCGAGCCGTCAGGCTCGCGTGTGGCGATCTCGCGGGCGGCTGGGCCTGGCTGCGGTGCCCGTGGGCGGTGGCGGGGCCTGGCCGGGCCTCGAGACGACGCGCCGAGCGAAGCTCGCGGCGCGGACGGCTCGCGAGCGGGCCGCCGCCCACGGGCACACCGAGCAGCCCGGCCCAGCAGGCACCCAGGTACGCCAAAGGGGCGGGTACCGAAGTACCCGCCCCTTGTCGGCTCACTCAGCCACTGCCTCGTCGAGGCTCAGGCCGAATGATCCTCAGTCCTGGCGACGGCGACGCATCCACAGGAACATGCCGCCCACGACGGCCGCTCCCAGGCCCGCTCCGCCGATGAGGCCGTCGAAGCCGGTGCGGGCGAGGCCCTTCTTCGGCTTGGTGGCCGGGACATCGGGCGCGACGTAACCGAAGTTCACGCCGGTGACCTTCTGGTTGTCGAAGCCGATCGTGATCGCACCGGACATGGAGTCGGCAATGCCGTCGGGATCCTCGGTCTGGTCCAGGCTGGCGAGGTCGCCGTCCGGGTGGACCTTGACGCGGTAGGTGCCGGCGGGCAGCTTCTCGAAGGAGTAGTTGCCGTCCTTATCGGTCGTGGTCGTACCGATGACCTTGCCGTCCTTGTCGAGCAGGTCGACCGTCACACCGGAGAAGGTCTCTTCACCGTCGGTGTAGGAGCCGGACTTATCGGAGTCGCGGTAGACGCGACCAGCGATCGAGTAGTCCGGAACGTAGCCAAAGTTGACCTTTTCCTGCAGGGAGTTCTCCGGGCCCATCGTGTACACCGCGGAGGTGTCGTCAACGGTGGCGTCGGGATCCTCGGTCTGGTCGTAGTCCTTGATGGACGAGGAGCGCACGACCTTGACGGTGTACTTGCCGTCGGGCAGGTGCTGGAAGGCGTAGTTGCCGTCCGCGTCGGTGTCGAGGGTCTGGAGGACCTTGCCGTTCTCGTCGAGGAGCTGGACGCTCACGCGCTCGAGGCCAGGCTCGTCACCGTTAATCGTCTTGTCGCGGTTGTCGTCGCGGTAGACGGTGCCCGTGATGGTGTTGTTCGGGACGTAGCCGAAGTCGACGTCGCCCTTGGTGGGGTTCTTCTCGTCGAGGGTGATCGGCTCGGACGCGTTGTCCAGCTTGTTGTCGGGGTCGCCGGTCTGGTCGGTGTCGGTCAGAGCGCCATCCTTGACGACCTTGACGGAGTAGGTGCCGTCGGGCAGGTGCTCGAAGGAGTACTTGCCGTCCTTGTCGGTCGTCGTGGTGGCGATGACCTTGCCGTCCTTGTCGAGGAGCTGGACCGTCACGCCGGAGTAGCGTCCTTCGGTGTCGCCCTTCTTTCCGTCGCGGTCACCGTCGCGGTAGATGGTGCCGTTGATGGAGTTGTTGGCGATGTAGCCGAAGTTGACGTCCGTTTCGGTGCGGTGGTCGTTGCCGAGCGAGATGACGCCGGAGGTGGAGTCCTTGGTGGAGTCCGGGTCCTCCGTCTGGTCGAGGTCGGTGAGAGCACCGTCCTTGACAACCTTGACGGTGTAGTCGCCGGCGGGCAGCTTCTCGAAGGAGTAGGCGCCGTTTTCGTCCGTCGTGGTGGTCGCGACGACCTTGCCGTCCTTGTCGCGCAGCTCGACGGTCTGGTTGGCGTAGCCCTTCTCGGTCGCGCCGTGCGTCTCGTCGCGGTCACCGTCGCGGTAGACGAGGCCGTGGATCGAGTAGTCGGGAACGTATCCGAAGTCGATGTTGTCCTTGGAGGGGTTGTCCTCGCCCAGGGTCACCGGTTCGGAGGCGTTGTCCTTGTTCGTGTCCGGATCTTCGGTCTGCTCGGTGTCGGCGAGCTCGCCGTCCTTGACGACCTTGACAGAGTAGGTGCCGTCGGGCAGCTTGGAGAAGGAGGTACTTGCCGTCCTTGTCGGTCGTGGTGGTACCCACGACGTTGCCGTCCTTGTCGAGGAGCTGGACCGTCACGCCGGAGTATCCGGGCTCGGTGTCATCCTGGTCGCCGTTGCGCGAGTCATCGCGGTAGACGGTACCCGACAGGGAGTTGTTGTTCACGTAGCCGAAGTTGACGTCCGTCTTGGACGGGTTGTCGTTGTTCAGCATGATGGGCTCGGAGGAGTTGTCCTTCGTGGCGTCCGGGTCGCCGGTCTGCTCGAGGGAGGCGATGGGGCCATCCTGAACGACCTTGACGGAGTAGGTGCCCGCGGGGAGCTTGTCGAAGGAGTAGTTGCCCTTCTCGTCGGTCGTGGTGGTGGCGACGACGTTGCCGTCGGCGTCAACCAAGTTGACCGTCACGCCCTCGTAGAGCTTCTCATCCGTGTCCAGCGCGCCGGAGCGGTTGCCGTCACGGTAGATCGTGCCCTTGATGAAGTAGTCGGGCACGTAGCCGAAGTTGACGTTCTTCTTCGTGGGGTTGTCCTCGTTCAGGACGATGGGCTCGGAGGCGCTGTCCTTGGTGCCGTCCGGGTCCTCGGTCTGCTCGAGGTCGGTGAGGGCTCCATCCTTGACAACCTTGACGGAGTAGGTGCCGTCGGGCAGGTTGTCGAAGGAGTAGTTGCCGTTGGCGTCGGTCTTGGTGGTCGCGATGACCGATCCGTCCTTGTCGAGGAGCTGGAGCGTCTGCTCGGGGTAGCCGGCCTCTCCCCCGTTGAGGGAGTTGGAGCGGTTGTCGTCGCGGTAGACCGTGCCGGAGATCGAGTTGTTCGAGATGTACCCGAAGTTGACGTTCTCCTTGATCGGGTCGTTCAGTTCGAGGGTGATGTCACCGGAGGTGTTGTCCTTGGTGGCGTCGGGGTCCTCGGTCTGGACGAGGTCGGCGATGGGGCCTTCCTTGTGGACGCGGACCTTGTAGGTGCCTTCCTCGAGGTTGGTGAACGCGTAGGCGCCCTTGGCGTCGGTGGTCGTGGTGGCCACGACGTTACCGTCCGTGTCGAGGAGGTCGACGGTCACACCCTGGTAGAGCTTCTCGCCGTCCTCGAGGGACTCGGAGCGGTCGGCGTCACGGTAGACGGTGCCCTTGATCGTGTAGTTCGTGGCGTAACCGAAGTTCACGTTCTTCACGGAGGGGTTGTCGTGGTTCACCTGGACGACGCCGGAGGTGTGGTCCTTGGTGCCGTCCGGGTCCTCGGTCTGCTCAAGCTTCTTGAGGAGGTCGGAGGGCTCCACCTTGACGGTGTACTTGCCGGCGGGCAGCTTGGAGAAGGAGTACGTGCCGTCTGCCTTCGTCGTGGTCGTCGCGACGACCTGGCCGTCCTCGCCGAGAAGGTTCACGGTGATGCCGTCGAAGCCGGGCTCGGAGTTGTTGAGCGACTCGGAGCGGTCCTTGTCGTAGTAGACGGTGCCGGAGACCGTGTAATCCTCGGCGTAGCCGAAGTTGACGTTGATGACATCCGGGTCAGAGCGCGTGAAGGTGATGGCCTGCGAGCGCGAGTCGGCCTTACCCGAGGGATCCTCGGTCTGCTCCTTGTCCGCCAGCGGGCCGGTCTTGTCGACCTGGACGGTGTAGGTGCCGTCGTTCAGGCCGGTGAAGGAGTAGTTGCCATTCGCGTCGGTCGTGGTGGTACCCACGACGTTGCCGTCCTTGTCGAGCAGCTTCACGGTGACGCCGGACAGGTCGATGTCGCCCGTGTCCTTGGTCTTGTCGCGGTTCTGGTCGAGGTAGACGGTGCCGGAGATCGCGTGCTTCTTGATGTAGCCGAAGTTGACGTTCTCGCGGACCGGGTTGTCGGCATTCAGGGTGATCGCGCCGGAGGCGTTGTCCTTCGTGCCATCCGGATCCTCGGTCTGGGTCAGCTCGGCTATGTCGCCGGCCTTGGTGACCTTGACCGTGTAGGTTCCGGCGTCGAGGCCGGTGAAGGAGTAGTTGCCGTCCGCGTCGGTCTTGGTGGTGGCGACGACGTTACCGTCGGCGCCGAGCAGCTCGACCGTGATGTCCTTGAAGGGGTCCTCACCGTTGTCGAACGAGGAGGACTCGTTCGCGTCGTAGTACACCTTGCCGGACAGGCGGTGCTTGACGGTGATGGACGCCGAGGAGGAGTTATTGCCGGGCACGAGGTCGTACTCGGGTGGGTTCACAAAGGCGGCCGTGTTGTTGAGCGTCTTGCCGTCGGTGTCGGCGTTCAGCGTGACGGTGACGAAGAGCGAGGCGTATTCGCCGGCGAGCATGTCGCCAATGGTCCACGTGGTGCCGTCGAAGGTGCCGGCCTCGTCGGTGCCCTTACATTCCTGCGGCAGGCCGGTCGTGTAGCCGGAGGTGCACTTGTGCGTCTCGGCGGACACGAAGGTGGTACCGGCGGGGAAGGCTTCCTTGACCTTGAGGTCGGGGGCCTTGCCCTGGCCGATGTTGCCGGCGTCGATGCGGTAGGTGACCTGGTCGCCGGGCTTCAGGTTGGAGGCGTCGGAGACGACGGTCTTGTTGAGGGCGACGTCGAGCGCGAGGGCCATGGCGACCTTGATCGGCTCGGCCGGCAGGATGGCGCGGTTGTTCGAGGCCTGGGTGGCCGCGATCGCGACGGACTCGTAGGCGATGCCGGTCGCGTTATCGGGGGCCTTGATGGGCGCGATGATCGGGATCGATGCGCCGGCCTTGATCGGGGTGGCCTTGCCGTTGATGTAGATGCGGTAGGACTTCACGTCGGCCCACGAGGCCGGGGTGGTGGTCCAGTTGTTGTCGCATCCGGCGGGGCCGGCTGCCATGGCGTCGCCCTGGTTCATGACTTCGCCGCGGCAGGGGTTGTAGGAGGTGGAGTATTCGATGGTGACCTGAGAGGGGTCGATGCCCGAGCCTGCGCCAACCTGGAGCGGGCCGGTGAGGATGGGTGCCCATTCGGAGCCACGGGAGTCGCCGCCCTGGATGGCGGTGTCGCCGACGTGGGGCAGGATGCCGTAGACGGTCATGTCGGACAGGTCCGCGTTACCGGAGTTGGTGGGGGTGATGCGGTACTGGCCGTCTTCACCCTGGCGGATCATGGACACGCCGTCGGTGTACTTCTTGTAGGTCGAGCCTTCCACGGAGCCGAGGCTCTCGAGGACGACGTCTGCGCCAGCCTGCTCGGAGACCGTGAAGGTCGAGGAGACGGGGCAGACCTGGTCGGCGGTCGAGCCGTCACCGTTGACATCGTAGGTGTCGTCGGTGGAGCCGTAGAAGCAGATCGTGGTCTTCTTGGAGGTCAGCGCGTACTCGGGTTCGGCCGCGGAGATGTAGGCCTCGTTCTTGTGCGTACCGGCGCTCATCGAGGGGCCGACCTTGCCGCGCAGCTGGATGGTGGTGCCACCCTTGGTTTGGTAGCCGGGCCAGGTGACCTGAACGAGCTGGCGGGTGCAGCCGGTGGCGTCGGTGACATCGCGGACCGTGACGGTCTTTCCTTACCTGCGGGGCCGCCGGTGACGGAATCCTCGACGAAGGTCATGCCGCAGGGCAGCAGGTCGGAGATGACGGGCTGGGAGTCAACGACGGTCGAGGTGTTGTTCGCGGTGACGCTGAAGGTGACCTCGGAGCCGGGGGACGCCAGGTTGCCCTTGATGGTGGACTTGGCGTTGTAGTACTTGGGCAGCGCGGTGCCCAGGGTGAGGATGTCGCAGTAGTCGTCGGCGGGGATCTGGATGGATCGGGAGCCATCGAGGGACTTCATGGACCAGTCGGTGACACAGTTCTGGACGCGCACGTACTGGTCGGACTTGCCGGCCTTCCATGCGGCGGAGTTGGTGTCGGCCTGGACGTAGGTCGTGCCGTCCTCGGTCGTGGGGGTGCCTGCACCAACGGGGCCGGCGACGTTGAGGATGGAGGACTCACCGGCGGGGATCGTCTGCTTGTAGTGGAAGACGGTCAGGTACTCGTCGGTGGCGAAGGAGGAGAAGTCGAATGCCTTGCCGCGGTAGACGGTCTGAGTGCCGGTGTTTCCCTTGTTGGTCCAGTAGGTGATCTCGATGGGCGTCGTCGTCTGGGTGTCAATCGTCTTGACGCGCATGAGGGGCTTGTCGCAGTCCTTGGAGCCATCGGTCGGGGACACGAGGCCACAGGTCAGGTAGTCGGTGTACTCCATGACGACCGGGACGTTGGAGTTGTTGGAGTAGCTGTACAGCCAGTTACCCTGCTTGCCGCGCTCGAACTGGCTCATGGCGCGCTTGTGGAAGCCGCCGCCGTAGCGGATCTCGCTGTCGAAGCGGTGCGTGAAGGAGGCATCGGCGGTGACAACGTTGGTCTCGTTGTGCATCTCCTTGCCGGTGAGCTTCGCGGTGTTGGTGACGGTCTCGTCCGTGCAGGTGTCGTCGTAGTGGACGGTGACGGACAGGACGATGTTCATGAACGCGGGGTTGACGTCGCCGACGTTCCAGGTGACGGTGTGGGTCGCTGCGTCGTAGGAGCTTTCGACGGTCGCGGCCATGTTCGTCTTGGTGTTACCCGAGGCCGAGGAGGACACGTACTTCGCGCACGTGGGCAGCGGGTCGGTGATGACGACATCGGTCATGTTGGACTTACCGTTGAGGCCGTCTACGTTGGTGTCATACTTCGGCGTGATCTGGTAGGTCACGTCGACGTTCTTGGGGGTCGCAACCGGGCCGGTCTTGCTCAGCTGAGGAGTCGGCTCGGATTTGATCGTGACGGTCGCCTGGGAGGTTTCCTTGCTCTCGCCCGAGGTAAAGGTCGCGACCGGGGTGACGGTGGAGCCGCCGGGGGTCACGCCACGCGGGGCGGTGAAGGTCAGGACCGTCTGGAACGAGGAGCCGGCGGCGACTGTTCCGAGGTTGTAGGTGACGAGGCCGTCAGCGCCCGCGGTCGGAGCCTTGATCGTGGGGGTGACGACCTTCTTGCCGGCGGTGGCCGTGGCGTTGACGCCTTCGGGGGCCGAGTCGAGGTTCGAGTTACCCGCGGGGGTCACCGTGTGGGGCAGCGTGATGCTGACGACCGAGTCGACGCAGTCCTCTGTTGTGGAGGCGCAGGAAAACTCGACGACGTAGCGCTGCTCGACACCTGAGAGGTACGAGGTCTCGTCGGGTGTGATGGCGAGTTTAAGCGTCGGAGCCGCCGCATATGTGGGCAGCGTCGTGACGCCGAGCATAACGAGGGCGGTCGTGACCAGCATGGCAAGCAGCTGGGCCGGCTTGGAGGCCTTCGACCACGTGTGGTTGGTGTGCACAGCCTTCTCCTGAATGTGCGAAAAGCGTATGTTTCAAGCCAATTTTACGAGTTTCTCAACAAGTGTGAAGACGCTATTTTCCGAGATGAGAAGCCTTCCAACTTCACCTATGCAGGTCAGTTTTCAAACAACGATGAGGCACCGACAAACAACCGTCCACACGGTTTATACACAACTGTGCATAGCACTGTGGATAAATACGGGGCTTCACTGCAGCTGATGAGCCACTTTGCACAATTTTTGTGACGGAGCACCCAAATCTTCCACGAATAACCAGATGGTCGGACAAATTTAATCCGACCGCACAATATGACCCCATCAGCGCCACTGACCTGCTCAAATTGTCGAAGCTCACACAGAAAGATCGGAACCATCCGGTTGCAGGTGAAACGGGACCTCCGTCGAAAGGTTGAGAACTTTGCTCAGCCACGCACCGTCCCCAGGCCTCCGACATATCTTGTGGCTCCAGTAGCCTTTTCAAGTACGATGACAAACGACGATGACGTGCATGAACACAACACTCCACGCCCGGGTTCGGGTGAATCTCTTCCTTGATCGAGAGCCGCAGCCGATCATCTCCCCAGCCTTCGCCAACCAGGTCGCCAGCCGACTCCTACACTGAGCCCTCTCAAGGACCATCCATGACCACACTAATCTGGCTTCGCGACGACCTCCGTCTGGCTGACCACCCGGCCCTGACGGCCGCCTGCTCGGCAGCACACGGACCCGTGGTGGCACTGTGGATCCACGAAACCCGCAGAACCGATGACGACAACAATCGGCACGGACCGCGCCCGCTCGGTGCGGCAACCCGGTGGTGGTACCACCGCAGCCTGCGACAGCTGGCGCCGCGGCTTGCCGACCTGGGTATTCCACTCGTCTTCGCCCGGGGTGATGCCGCGAACGTCATGCGCCAAGTCGTGGACACCTTACAACCCACCAGCGTGCACTGGACACGACGCTACGCCCCGGCGGCCTGCCGCCTGGACGCCACCATCAAGCACGAGTTGAAATCACGCACCGACGTGCACAGCCACCCCGGCAGCCTGCTCGCCGAACCCTGGCTGATGCAGACGACCAACGGCTCCCATTACCAAGTTTTCACACCGTTCAGCCACGCCGTAGCCGACCTGCCCCTCGGTCCCCTCCTGCCCGAGCCCTCGCCGGTCGACGATCCGGACGGTGCGGCCACAGCCCTCGCCACATTGCGGGAGGACGGCGTCCTGCAGAACCTGGAGGACATTGGGTTGCTCAACGACGGCCCCACCTGGTGGGAAAACACCCTCGCACAGCACTGGGAGCCCGGTGAATTGGCGGCCCAGCAGCAACTGGACGCCATCGACAGCTGGCTGCCCGGCTATGCCACACGCCGTGACCTGCCCGGGGAGGAAGCATCCACCAGCAGAATCTCGCCGAGGCTGCGGTGCGGGGAATTATCTCCGCGCCAAGCCGTGGCCGCAGCCCGTCGCAGCACGGCCTCGGGCGAGGATATCGCCGCTTGGACCAGGCAACTCTACTGGCGCGAGTTCAGCTGGCACCTGCTCCACCACCGCGAACATCTAGAGGACACCCCCATGCGTCCAGCTTTCGCGGAATTCCCCTACTATTCCGACGAGCACCTGGCACAGGCCTGGCGACAGGGCCGCACCGGCATCGACCTCGTCGACGCTGGAATGCAGCAACTATGGCAGACAGGCTGGATGCACAACCGAGTGCGCATGGTCGCAGCATCGCTGTTCACCAAGAACATGCTCCAGCCATGGCAAGACGGCGAGCAGTGGTTCTGGGACACTCTCGTAGACGCAGATGAGGCCAACAATCCTGTCTCTTGGCAGTGGGTGTCCGGCAGCGGCGCGGACGCTGCGCCCTACTTCCGCATCTTTAACCCTGAACTCCAGCGCACCCGCTTCGACCCGCACAGTCGCTATGTCAAGCGCTGGATCCCGGAGGGACTCGATCGGCCTATCGTACCTGTCGTCGACCTGGCTGAGTCGCGACGCGAGGCGCTCGCCGCTTACGAGCATGTACGTGCGGCATCTGCAGCCCATGCCAGGCCTCACCGTGGTTGAGGTGAGTGTCCACACGATAACACCGACGCCAGAGCCGCCTCACCAACGCCTGTGACTGGGTCCAAGACAGCAAAAAGGCCCGAACCGAAACCATCCAAGATGGCAAGGGCTCAAGCCTTGTACGTCGAGTGGAGCTAACGGGACTCGAACCCGTAACCCCCTGCTTGCAAAGCAGGTGCGCTACCAATTGCGCCATAGCCCCGTTGGAGGAACTCAGTCCTCCACGGCGTCCGTGACGGACGTCCACAGGTCAGCATTATCGGAAAGATCAACAAGAATTTGTCGGACGGCGATGCCGACGGCCACGACGGATCCGACAGCCACGCAACAGGTGACCCATTTCTTCATGATGATCCTCCGCTTTCGCTCGCCTGCGGATGGTGGGCCTAGGTGGGCTCGAACCACCGACCTCAGTCTTATCAGGACTGCGCTCTAACCTACTGAGCTATAGGCCCAACCGGCACCCTTGCGGGCACTCGGATATATTACACAGCACAGGGCCATCCGGCAAATCGAGCATTGGTGACGTCCAACACGACCGCGATTGTCTGGCCCTCGACGGAGAGGAGGAGGCCTCGTGACCACCGTCGTCGAGCACGCTCGAGACTCGCGCACTCCGCTACGATCGGACCTCTCCCCCGCTGACGCCCTCGCTCTCTCCTGCCTGGTCTACGTGGATTTCCATGCGCTGCCCGGGCCTCGTTCCCCGCGCGGTTGCCTGCTCCGGGAGGTCGCCCAGGCCTCGTCCATCCCGTCTCTGTATCGCTATTCGTTGGTGTCGCACGCGGACCGTCAGCTGCTCGAGGCCGCCGGCGCGAGCGTGCACTTCGGAGGCCTGCGCGTGCGCGATGCGGTCACTCGGCTAACGTCGCGGCCGCTCGCTCAGTTCGGTGCCGTCACCTTCATCGACGAGGCCGGGGCGACCTACGTGGTCTTCCGCGGGACGGATACAAGCGCGGTTGGGTGGGCGGAGGATGCCCGCTTTGGTCTCGATTTTCCAACGGATTCGCAGCGGTGGGCAGCCAACTACCTGGCGTATGCGGCATCGCGGGCCGAGGGGCCGATCGTTGTGGCCGGTCATTCGAAGGGCGCGAACCTGGCACTGTACGCGGCGGCCGCCACCACTCCCCCGACGCTTGAGGGTGTCTATGCGTTCGATCCCGTGGGATTTCCTGCGTCAGTCGTTGACGATGGATTTTTCGAGAGCATCGACGGGCTCATGCACATCTACGTGACGGCGGGTTCGTGGGTGAGCCCACTCCTCCCACTTCCTGCGACGGCCACTGTCGTCGCGTCAACCTGGCCGGGACCGCTCAGCCACAATCCGTATGCGTGGCGCTCGGAGGGGCCTGCACTTGTTTCTGATCATCGTCTGCCATCGCGGTCGGGGGCCTTCCTGCGTGCTGTTCTCGGCGCGCTTTTGCGGGCACGCCCGACGCGAATCGACGTCGACAAGCGACACTGGCCCACAGGTGGCCACCTGGGCCCAGCCGCTAGGAGCTCAGCAAGCACACACACCATCCCAGACACCACTACGCCCAAAACGCAGACCACCTCGCCCGCAACACCCCATTGTCGGCGTTTTTCACTGAGGTGGTCTGCACTGTGGGCACGAGACCAGTCCAAGAGGCGGCCTCACCACCACCAATCGGGGGGAATTGCACCATTAGGGGCGCGACACGCCGACGACACGCCGTCAGTCAGCTCCTAATGCTGCAAAACCCCCATCGCTGACACCAAGATCAGCAGAGGTACAGACAATTCAACCTCATCGGGAGCACACCTCATCCCAACGAGCAGTCTTACTGCTATGGGGCCATGCAAGGCCCCACTTCAGCACCCATGGGTGATGGCAAGCACTGCTACACAACAGTCGCATGCAATTCCTCCCACGGCATGAATCAACACGATCTTAAAACCGCAGAATATCAACGATTAGATCCCAAACCCGGAAATATGCTCATACGAATTGCATGCGGAATTGCGGAACACCGGGCAACACTGGTGTGGAGGGTGCGGGTGGGACCGGAGGGCCTGGCCGCGGTGCCGGAGGGCGGCGGCAGGGCCAGGGCGGGCCTCGAGACGACGCACCCAGCCACACGCCAGCGACACAGCGCCGCCGGCGTGGAGGGCGCAAGAGGGCCAGGCTGCGGCACCCGTGGGCGACGGGGCCTGGCCGCGGTGCCGGTGGGCGGCGGCAGGGCCAGGGCGGGCCTCGAGATCGACCACTCCGAGCCGTCAGGCTCGCGTGTGGCGATCTCGCGGGCGTGCCGCCGCCCACCGGCACACACAGCGGCCGGGCCCCACACAGCGGCCGGGCCCCACAGACGGGCCCTCCGGTGCCCGGAACATCAGCAGCGTCACGTTGTGGAGATGGGGGGAATCGAACCCCCGTCTCAACGCTGCGGCCAGAGCTCAGGAGGTGCCACAAGCAGCGCAAGACCGCTGCGCGGCATAGCAAAAGGGGCTGGCATCAGCCGACCCCTTGCGCGAGTGCCCTCACTCATCCATGAGGGACACCTTGACGCCACCCACCAGCGAAGCGACGACGTTGTAGAGCATGGCTCCCAGCGTCGACATGGCGGTGAGCAGGATGACGTTAATGACGGCGACGATCGTCGCGTAGGAGATGACGCGCGGCAGGCGAGCGTAGTCCAGGAGGTCCGCGTAGCGGCCGGCGCCCATGGTCTTGAGGAATTCCTCGAGCTGGCTGAACACGTGCATGGCGTCGACCATGAGCCACAGGACGATCGTGGCGACGACCATCGCGATGCCCAGGGCGACCGACAGAGGAAGGAGACCTTCATGACGGTCCACGCGTCGATGCGCGCGATTGCCAGGTCAACTCGGCGGGGAGCGTCGCTGCGGGCGCTCGAGACGTGGTCGCTCATGGGTTTCCTTCCAGGTCGCACTTCCTACCTGCCAGGCTACCGCATCGCCTGGCACCGGCGCTGGTTCCGCGCCGCTTTGGCAGATTGATCACGGGACGAGGCCGGGGCCTCGTCCCGTGATCATCCGTCAGTTCTGCGCGTCCGCGGTGTCGTCGCCCTCAGAGGCCGTGGCCTCGTTAGCGGGGGCGTCGGTCCCCTCGGCGGCATCCGGGGCCTGGGTGGCCTCGGTGTTCTCGGACTCGTCGGTCTCGTCCTCGTCGCCCGAGTCGGAGTTGCGGGTGATCGCGATGATGCGGTCGCCGTCGTCCGGGCGGGCGAAGATGACGCCCATGGTGTTGCGGGCGGTGGGTCGCACGTCGGAGGCGTTCACCTGGACGAGCTTGCCGGACTCGGTGATGACCATGACGTCTTCATCGGGACGCACGACGAGGGCGCCGACGAGGCCACCGCGTTCGTCGACGAGCTTGCCAACGCGCACGCCCAGGGTGCCGCGCGACTTGGTCGGGTATTCATCGACGGGAGTGCGCTTGGCGTAGCCGGATTCGGTGACGATCAGCAGGTCGGTGTCCTCGCGCGGGACCTCCATGCTGAGCAGCTCGTCGTCGCCGCGGAACTTCATGCCGCGCACGCCGGACGTGGAGCGGCCCATGGAGCGCAGCTGGTCGTCAGTGGCGGTGAAGCGCACGGCCTGGCCGTCGCGGGAGACGAGGATGAGGTCCTCGTCGGCCATGATGGTCTGTGCGGAGACGAGCTCGTCGGGCTTGCCGTCCTCGTCCTCGCGCAGGTTGATGGCGATGATGCCGCCGGAGCGGGGCGAGTTGTACAGGCTCAGCGGGGTCTTCTTGACGAGGCCGCGCTTGGTGGCCAGGACCAGGAAGTCCGCGTCCTCGTAGGTGCGGATCGCGAGGACCTGCGCGATGTGCTCGTCGGGCTGGAAGGCCAGCAGGTTGGCGACGTGCTGGCCCTTGGCGTCACGACCGCCCTCGGGGATCTCGTAGGCCTTGGCGCGGTAGACGCGTCCGAGGTTGGTGAAGAAGAGGAGCCAGTTGTGCGTGGTTGTGACGAAGAAGTGTTCGACCACGTCGTCGCCGCGCAGCTGGGTGCCGCGCACGCCCTTGCCGCCGCGCTTTTGCGAGCGGTAGTTGTCCGTGCGGGTGCGCTTGGCGAATCCGTCGCGGGTGATGGTGACGACCACGTCCTCTTCGGGGATGAGGTCTTCCATCGACATTTCCCCGTCGAAGGGGAGGATGCGGGTGCGACGCTCGTCGCCAAACTTGTCAACGATCTCGCTGAGTTCGCTGGAGATGATGGCGCGCTGACGCTCGGGCGTGGCGAGGATGTCGTTGAGGTCGTCGACGCGGGCCTTGAGTTCGCCGTGCTCGTCCATGATCTTCTGGCGCTCGAGGGCGGCCAGGCGGCGCAGCTGGAGGGCCAGGATGGCGTCGGCCTGGATGGCGTCCACGTCGAGCAGCTCGATGAGGCCGTTGCGGGCCTCGTCGACCGTGGGGGAGCGGCGGATGAGGGCGATGACCTCGTCGAGGGCGTCGAGGGCCTTCAGGTAGCCTTCGAGGATGTGCAGGCGCTCGAGGGCCTTGCGCAGGCGGAACTTCGTGCGGCGCACGATGACGTCGATCTGGTGGTTGATCCAGTGGCGGATAAAGCCGTCGATCGACAGGGTACGGGGCACGCCGTCGACGAGCGCGAGCATGTTGGCGGAGAAGTTCTCCTGCAGGCTGGTGCGCTTGTAGAGGTTGTTGAGGACTACCTTGGCGACGGCGTCGCGCTTGAGGACGATGACGAGGCGCTGGCCGGTGCGGCCGGAGGTCTCGTCACGGATGTCGGCGATGCCGCTGATCGCTCCGTCGCGCACGAGCTGGGCGATCTTGTCGGCCAGGTTGTCGGGGTTGACCTGGTAGGGCAGCTCGGTGACGACGAGACACTGGCGGCCCTGGATTTCCTCGACGTTAACGACGGCGCGCTGCGTGATGGAGCCGCGGCCGGTGCGGTACGCGTCTTCGATGCCCTTGTGGCCCAGGATGGTGGCGCCGGTGGGGAAGTCGGGTCCGGGGATCAGCTTGATGAGTGCTTCGAGGAGTTCCTCGCGGGAGGCATCGGGGTGCTCGAGGGCCCATTCGACGCCGCGTGCGAGCTCGCGCAGGTTGTGCGGCGGGATGCGCGTGGCCATGCCGACGGCGATGCCTTCGGAGCCGTTGGCCAGCAGGTTCGGGAAGCGCGCGGGCAGGATGGTGGGTTCCTGGTTGCGGCCGTCGTAGTTGTCCTGGAAATCAACGCATTCTTCGTCGATGTCGCGGACCATTTCCATGGCCAGGGGCGCCATCTTGCACTCGGTGTAACGGGGTGCGGCGGGGCCCAGGTTGCCGGGGGTACCGAAGTTACCCTGGCCGGCGACGAGGGGGTAGCGCAGCGACCAGGGCTGCACGAGGCGCGCGAGGGCGTCGTAGATGGCGGCGTCACCGTGGGGGTGGTAGTTACCCATGACCTCGCCGACGACGCGGGAGGACTTGGAGAACGAGGAGGTGGGGCGGTATCCGCCGTCGTACATGGCGTACAGGACGCGACGGTGGACGGGCTTGAGGCCGTCGCGCACGTCGGGCAGGGCGCGCCCGACGATGACGCTCATGGCGTAGTCGAGGTAGGAGCGCTGCATCTCCTTTTGCAGGTCGACCTGGCGGATGCGCTCGGTGTCCGAGATGTGCCGCGCGTCGGTAGTCTGCTCGTCGCTCACAAGTGTTCCTTACGTTGTTTCTGCTCGATCGGGCCCACCCGGTTCGAGGCCGGGGCTGGGCTGGTCGCGGGTGATGTCAGATGTCGAGGAAGCGCACGTCGGAGGCGTTGCGCTGGATGAACGTGCGGCGTCGGTCGACGTCGTCGCCCATGAGGATCGTGAAGGTCTCGTCGGCGTCTGCGGCCTCGTCGAGGGTGACCTGCTTGAGGATTCGGCGCTCCGGATCCATGGTGGTCTCCCACAGTTCGTGGTCGTTCATTTCGCCCAGACCCTTGTATCGCTGGATGCCGCCTTCCTTGGGCAGGCGGCGGTTCGCGGCGGCGCTATACGGCGAGCAGCTTGTCGCGCTCCTTGTCGGAGTATGCGAATTCGTGCTCGGCGTTGGTCCACTTGATGCGGTACAGCGGGGGCATGGCGATGAAGGTGTGGCCGTCCTCGATGAGGGGTCGCATGTAGCGGAAGAGGAGGGTCAGCAGCAGCGTGGCGATGTGCTGGCCGTCGACGTCGGCGTCCGCCATGATGACGATCTTGCCGTAGCGCAGCTTCGAGATGTCGAAGTCTTCGCCGATGCCGGTGCCGAAGGCGGTGATGAGGGAGCGGATGGTGTCCGAGGACAGGCTCGGTCTAGGCGCGCCTTTTCGACGTTGAGGATCTTGCCGCGGATCGGCAGGATGGCCTGACGCTCGGGGTCGCGGCCGCCGACGGCGGAGCCGCCTGCGGAGTCGCCCTCGACGATGAAGATTTCGCACTCGGAGGGCGTGCGCGAGGAGCAGTCGCGCAGCTTGCCGGGCATGGAGGCGGATTCGAGGACGCCCTTGCGGCGCGTGGCCTCGCGGGCCTTGCGGGCGGCGACGCGGGCGGCCTGGGCGGCCTGGCCCTTGTTGATGATGGCCTTGGCGTCGGCGGGGTGGGCGTCGAACCAGTCGGTGAGCTTGGAGTAGACCTGCTGCTGAACGAAGGTTCGCGCTTCGGTGTTGCCGAGCTTAGTCTTGGTCTGGCCTTCGAACTGGGGCTCGGTGAGCTTGATCGAGATGACGGCGGTCAGGCCTTCGCGAACGTCGTCACCGGTGAGGTTGTCGTCCTTGTCGCGGATGATGCCCTTGTCGCGGCCGTAGCGGTTGACGAGGGAGGTCAGCGCGGTGCGGAAGCCCTCCTCGTGCATGCCGCCTTCGGTCGTGTTGATGGTGTTGGCGAAGGTGTGGACGGACGAGGAGTAGGCGGTGGTCCACTGCATGGCGATTTCCACGCTCATGGTGCCTTCGTCGTTTTCGGCTTCGAAGTCGATGATCTCGTTGTTGATCGTGTCGGACTTCTTGGCGGAGTCGAGGTATTCGACGTAGTCGCGCAGGCCGTGCTCGTAGCAGTAGGTGACGGTGCGGTGACCCTTGGTCTTCTTGTCCGAGGCCTCCTCGCCGCCGGCGATCTCGTCGCCTTCGTCGGTGGCGAACTCGCGTTCGTCGGTCAGGGTGATGCGCAGGCCCTTGTTGAGGAAGGCCATCTGCTGGAAGCGCTGGCGCAGGGTCTCGAAGTCGAATTCGACGGTTTCGAAGATCTCCGGGTCCGGGTAGAAGACCTGGGTGGTGCCGGTTTCGTCTGTTTTTTCGCCGCGCTCGAGGGGGGTGATGGGGGTGCCACCGTTGGCGAACGACATGCGCCACACGTAGCCCTGGCGGCGGATCTCGGTGTTCACGCGGGTGGACAGGGCGTTGACAACGGAGATGCCGACGCCGTGCAGGCCGCCCGAGACGGCGTAGCCGCCGCCGCCGAACTTGCCGCCGGCGTGGAGGATCGTCATGACGACCTCGACGGTGGGCTTGTGCTCGGTGGGGTGCTCGTCGACGGGGATGCCTCGACCGTTGTCGACGACCTTGATGCCGCCGTCTTCCTGGATCGTGACCTCGATGTGGTCCGCGTAGCCGGCCAGGGCCTCGTCGACGGAGTTGTCGACGACCTCGTACACCAGGTGGTGCAGGCCGCGTTCGCCGGTGGATCCGATGTACATGCCCGGGCGCTTGCGGACGGCTTCCAGGCCCTCGAGGACGGTGATGTCCGATGCGCCGTAGGACTGCTCGCCTTCGGCGGTCTTCTCGTTGTCAGCCACGTGGCTCCCCTCGCAGTGCGCGAAAATAGATGTTTAACCTTGTAGATTCTACCAAAAGTGGCGCTTGTTCCCGGGATTGACAGGCTCGGAGGGTTACTTTACAAACTGCGTGATTGCAACGAAAAGTCGACTGTGACCAGTCGCATGCCGATTGTGGTTGCGGCTGGGACACACGGGGCCGCCCTCCCGGCTGGGAGGGCGGCCCCGTTGCGTGCGTTCAGGCACAGAGACCGCGTGCGTTGCGGTCGCGTCCGAAGCGCGACGATCGCCTGTCGATGCAGGCCGCAGACGGCGTCAGATCAGCTCGGATTCCAGAAGAAGGGCTCAATTTCATTGTTGTCGTCGAACAAGTCAAGACCATAGATGGTGATGGTCTCTGTGGTGCTCTTGAGCTTGTAGGCGATCACGACCGTCCTGGTCTCACCCACGTTCATTTTCTTCAGCAGATCGAGGGGTTCATATCCTGGAAGATCTTTCTTGATGAATGTCGCGGATTCTAGAAGCTCATCGTTTTGAAACATCATCGGCATAACGACGAGGGGATTCACATCCTCGTTCTTGTTGTTGTTGGTGATCGTGTACGTTGCGACCACGGTCGCCTCGTTGTCGTCGTCACTCGGACCCAACTCAATCTTGGTGCTCTCAATGTGAACAGTTCCACCAGCAAGATCGGCGACATAGCGGTCTTTCGATCCACTGTTTCCCTTCGATGAACCGGAACCAGAACCCTTGTTTCCGTTGGACGACCCGGAACCGGAACCGCTCGAGGAACCAGAACCAGAGCCAGAACCGGAATCTGAGCCGCCCGACGAGGACGAGGTCCGATCCGAGGACGGGTCCGAGGCGCTGGTCGAGCTGGGGCGGAGCATGCCCCACACGACGAGGCCACCGATCATCACGAGGACGACGATGCCCGCGACGACGCCAATCAGGAGGGGAGCCTTGGATTTCTCGCCCTGCGGGGGAGTGCCCATCGGGGACATTCCGGGCTGTCCGTAACCCTGCGGGTAGCCGCCCTGGTTCTGCGCACCGTAGGCGTTGCCACCCTGGCTTCCGTAGGGATTAGCACCGCTTTGCCCACCGTAGGGGTCCGATGAGCTTTGCCCGCCGTAGGGATTTTGCGTGTTTGCAGCGCCGTACGGGTTGGACGCGTCCTGCCCGTAGCCCTGCTGCTGGGGCTGGGCGCCGTACTGGCCTGCCCCGTACCCCTGCTGCTGAGGCTGCGCCCCGTAGGGACCTTGGCCGTAGCCCTGCTGCCCCTGAGGGTTGTTTCCCCAACCGTTACCGCCCTGCTGCGCGTACGGATTGCTCATCGTTACTCCTCGTCAAATTCGCACTGTTGTGCGGGATTCAATGTGAAGACTAACAAAATCCGACCACGTGGGGGAGCCCCTCACCTATTTTCTCGAGTGTTGACCTACCCGTAGTCCGCGCGCGGGCCTCGACCTCGAACGACGTAGGGGCCTTTCTTCCACGAGGGGGCGACGGGTCCTCGGATGATGACCTGCTCGACGACGCCGGACCCGACTTCCTCGGCGATGCGCCGCTCGATGGTGGGCAGGAGAAGCTGGAGCTGTTTGGCCCAGGCGGTGGAGTCGGTGCGCACGACCAGGCGGTGCCCCTCGAAGGTCTCGATACGGGCGTGTTCGGCGACCTGCGGGCCCACGATGTCGCGCCATTTCGCCATGATCGACCCCATCTTGGTGGGGGTGTCCCATTCTCGGGTTTTGATCGTGCGGGCCAGGATCGCGCCCAGGGAATTAGCCCTGCGGTAGCGTGGGCGCATGGCTGCCATGCCGGGGGCGCGGCTCCACGAGGCGCCGGTTCCTTTCAGGGCATGGCGTAGGGCCGCGAGGTCGCCCTCGGGGTCCTCCTCCGTCGACGAGGCCGGGGCTTCGATCCCGCCTCCGTGGCGGTAGGCGGCGGCTCGGGCTGCGGCGCGCGCGGAGACGTTCTCCTCGTCGGCGAGGCGGCCGAATCCGTCGGTTTCGATGGCGGCGTATTCGCTGGATCCGTCGAGGCTGCGTCGGGGACGTGTTTCGTCGAGGCCCCACGAGGGCAGGGTGGACCTCGTGTAGCCGTGCGTGCGGGCGACGCTCTGGGCTCGTTCGAGGGCGCGGACGACGAACTCATCGGCGTCTGCTTCTTCGCCGGGGGCAGCAGATCCGCTCAGCTCGTCGGCGGCCATGTCCTCGCGCTCACTCATCGTCGGCCTCGTCGATGACGGTGCCGCGCTCGGGGTCGAGGCGCACGTGCAGGGCGTGGTGGTCGAGGGAGGCGGGCAGGTCTCCGGCGACCGCGCAGGTGACGATGATCTGCTCAGCCTTCGAGGCGAGGGCGGCCAGGCCCTCGCGGCGCGAGGAGTCGAGCTCGGCGAACACGTCGTCGAGGATGAGGATCGGTGTGTCGCCGTCGTCGCTGAGCAGCTCGAAGGCGCCGAGGCGCAGCGCGAGGGCGACCGACCATGATTCGCCGTGGGAGGCGTAGCCCTTGACGGGCATCGCGCCGAGGCTGAGGGTCAGGTCGTCGCGGTGTGCGCCGACGAGGTTGACGCCGCGTTCGGTTTCCTTCTCGCGTACCGACGCGAGGGCCGCGAGCATGCGCTCGGTCTGGGCCTCTACGTCGGTGAGGTCGGCGCTGGCCGGGTTGTCGGGGTCGGTGCCGATAACGCGGTCGACCGAGGCATCGAAGGCGAGGCGCAGGTGGCGCGGGGAGTCGGCGACGTCGTCGTAGGAGCGCGCGGCTGGCTCTTCCAGGCGCGATGCGATGGATGCGCGCGTGGCCGTGATGCGCGCGGACAGGGCGGCGAACTGTTGGTCCCAGATCTCGAGGGTCGACAGGTCGGGGGACTGGCCGCGGCGGAGCGAGGCCTGGGCGGCCTTCATGAGCGCCGCACGCTGGCGGGCGACCCGGTCGAAGTCGGAGCGCACGGAGGCGTGAATGGGGGAGAGCTGCGTGGCTAGGTCGTCCAGGAACGAGCGGCGCACAGACGGGTCGCCGCGTACGAGGGACAGATCCTCGGGTGCGAACACGACCGTGCGCACGATGCCCAGAATCTCGCGGGGCTTGACCTGCGCGCGGTTGATGCGCGCGCGATTGGCCTTGCCGCGAACGATTTCGAGCTCGATGACCTGCTCGCGGCCGAAGGCCACGACTCGCGCGCGGATGACGGCACCGCCCGGGGCGGCCTCGGCCTCGTCGATGGGGATGCGCACGAGGGCGCCCTCAGCGCCGACCCTGTGCGACGAAAAGGTGGACAGGTAGGCGAGCGCCTCGACGAGGTTCGTCTTTCCCTGGCCGTTCGCGCCGACGAGGACCGTGGGGCCCTCGGGCAGCTCAACGACCCCGTGCTTCCAGGAGCGGAAGTCGTCGAGGGCCAGGTGGGAGACGCGCACGTCAGACGCCGAAGCGGATGGGCATCAGCAGGTAGCGGAACTGCGTGACCTCGCCCTCGTCGGCCTTCTTCTGGCCCGTGATGACGGCCGGCTTCGTGGGGTGCGTGAAGCCGAAGCGCACGTAGTCGGTGTCCAGGACCTGCAGGCCGTCGATGAGGAACTGCGGGTTGAACGCGGTCGAGATGTCGTCGCCGTTCAGGGTCGCCTCGATGGCTTCGGAGGCCTGGGCGTTGTCGCCCTGGCCGGCCTCGAGGACGAGCTGGCCCTCGGTGAAGGCCAGGCGCACGGAGGTCTTGCGCTCGGCGACCAGCGACATACGCTTGACGGCCTCGAGCAGCGCGTGGCGATCGACGACGGCCTGGATCGGCGTGGTGTCGGGGAAAAGGCGACGCACGGCGGGGTAGTCGCCGTCCATGAGCGTCGAGGTGGTGCGGCGTCCCTGCGCGGTGAAGCCGATGAGGGACGAGGCGCCGGGCTGGGACTCGCCGGACAGGCCGACCTCGACCTTGGCGCCCGAGGTCATCGACTTGGCGACGTCCTGGAGGATGCGGGCCTTGACCAGGGCGACCTCTTCGATGGAGGTGTCGGTGGGCTCCCAGTCGAGCTCGCGCATGGCGAGGCGGTAGCGGTCGGTGGCCAGCAGCGTGATCGCCGGTCCGTTGATCTCGATGCGCACGCCCGTCAGCAGGGGCAGCGTGTCGTCACGCGACGCGGCGATCGACACCTGGGAGACGGCCTGCGACAGCGTCGACGAATCGATCGCGCCAACGCCTGTGGGCTGCGCGGGCAGCAGCGGGTACTCGTCGAGGGGCATGACCGCGAGCGTGAAGTGCGAGGAGCCGCAGACCAGGTTCACCTTCTGGCCATCGAGCTCGACGGAGACGGGCTTGGAGGGCAGCGACTTGGAGATGTCGGCAAGCAGACGGCCAGAGACCAGGACCTCGCCGGCCTCGTCGACAGTCGCGGGGATGTGCGAGTTCGCGGACACCTCGTAGTCGAAGGAGGACAGAGTCAGCTCGTCGCCTTCAGCCTTGATGCGCACGCCGGCCAGGATCGGCGAGGCCGGACGCACGGGGAGCGCGCGGGCGGTCCACGACACGGCTTCGGCCAGAACATCGCGGGCGACGGTGAACTTCATAGCTGCCTCCAAAACACAAAACGGATCGGACACTACTTTACCCACAAGTGTGCCCACGTGGGGCAGGAAATTTGCCTCGCGCGTGCCATCGCGTAGCGTCGGCGGCGACGTTGTTGTACGGAGGCCTGTGAAAAAATTTTTGTCATTTGACTTCCCTTCCATCATAAGGGCTGTGAGTTCTGTGGATAACTCCCTTATGCGGCGGAATTTCAATCAAATGACTGTGCTGTCATTATGGGACGAGGCTGTGGATTCGTCACGTGGTCCTGTGCACGAAGCAAATGACAACTTTTTGAGATCCACAGGCATGCCCTCTTTCTACACAGCTTGAGCTCGCTCATGCACCAGATGTGCACAACTCCTGTGAATGGGGCGCGGGCGCCGACTTTCGTCAGCGCCCGCGCCGTTTTCACGACTCCCTGGCCTTCTGCTTGATGCGGTTTGTAAGCTCCGACACGTGATTGAAGGTCTCGCGCTTTTCCTTCATAAGCTTCGAGATCTTCTTGTTCGCGTGCATAACCGTCGTGTGGTCGCGTCCGAAAGCCTGTCCGATCTTGGGCAGGGACAGGTCGGTGAGCTCGCGGCACAGATACATGGCGATCTGGCGGGCTTCGACGACGTTGTGGCTGCGCTCCGAGGAACCCATTTGTTCAATGGTGACGCCGAAGTAGACGGCACACTGGCTCATGATGAGGCTGACGGTGATCTCGTTGTCGTCCGGGTTGGACACGAAGTCCTTGAGCATCATCTGCGCGAGGTTCAAGTCAATGCGTTCCTGGTACAGCGACGCCCAGGCGCCGATGCGCACGAGCGCGCCCTCGAGCTCACGGATGTTGGAGGAGATGCGCGAGGCCACGTATTCAAACACCTCAGGGGTGACCTCGAGGCCCTCGGCATCCGCCTTCTTATGGAGGATCGCGATGCGGGTCTCCAGGTCCGGCGGCTGAACATCCACGAGCAGGCCCGAGGAGAAGCGCGACCGCATGCGGTCCTCGAAGCCCTTGAGCTGGGCCGGGGGCAGGTCCGAGGTCAGGACGATCTGCTTGTTGGCGCTGTGCAGCGCATTAAAGGTATGGAAGAAACCTTCGACCGTCTGTTCCTTGTCGCCGATGAACTGAATGTCGTCGATGAGAAGGATGTCGAGTTCGCGGTAGCGGCGGTGGAAGGCTCGACCTGGGAGTTGTCCGTCTTATTGAGGCGAATCGCGTTGATGAACTCGTTCGTGAATTCTTCGGAGTTGACGTAGCGGACCTTGAGGTGAGGCATCATCGACAGCGCGTTGTGGCCGATGGCCTGGAGCAGGTGTGTCTTACCCAGTCCGGAATCGCCGTAGATAAAGAGGGGGTTGAAGGCGGTGCCCGGGGTTTCCGAGGCCGCCAGTGCGGCAGCGTGCGCGAAACGGTTCGACGGGCCGATGACGAAGGTGTCGAAGGTGAACTTGGGGTTTAGGTGCGTGGGACCGGAGTCGGTAGGAGCCGTCACGAGGGCGGGGGAGTGGTGCTCCTCCGGTGCTTCAATCGACGAGGCCTGGGCGACGGTAGGTGCAGCGGGCGCGACGGGGGTCGGCTCCTCCTCTTCCTCCTCTTCGGTGACGACCTCGAGCGTGGGGTCGACGGTGATGGCGATGCGCACGGTGCGGCCCAGATGCACGGACAGGGCGGTCGTCAGCTTCGACTGCGCCTTGTCTTCAATCCACTGCTTGGTGAAGTCGTTGGGGACGGCGAGCAGGATCGTGCCTTCGATGTCGCCGAGGGGGCGGGCGGAGCGCAGCATCGACGTGGCGACGGGCCCCAGCTCGTCAGTGGGGACTGCGTCCAGGGCCGCAGCCCACGCGCGTGTGAGGGAATCCGACTCCACGGCAACCTCCGGTCACAAATACTGGTGAGTTCGGTCACGACTTCTTGGTGATGTGCGTGACGCTCGTACATTGTCGCAGTGTAGTCCGCGCACATGTTATGCACAGACTGGGGATGGAGCTGTGGAGAACTATCACAGAATCACAGCTCTGTAGTTACAACTTTGGGTCCGCAGCAGCGTGCGGAAAGCAAAAATACGCACAGCCTGTGGATAACTCCCTTCATCCACCCTCTGTGGACGGATGAGATCCACAGTGATTTACACAGCTGTGGATACTGTGTGTGACGCGGTGCGTAACGTTGCCGCGTTGACGTGCGGCCCCAATCCGCTTAGTCTTGGTCTTTGTTTGCGCCCATTTCGGGCGTGCGTCCCCGCTATCGCGCCCCGTGTGTCGATAGCCCAACCGATACCGAGTGGGAAACCACTCCCCGCCGAGGAGAATTGCCGTGACCACCAAGCGGACCTTCCAGCCCAACAACCGTCGTCGCTCCAAGACGCACGGCTTCCGTCTGCGCATGTCGACCCGCGCCGGCCGCGCCATTCTGGCTGCCCGCCGCCGCAAGGGCCGCGCCAAGCTGTCCGCCTGAGACACCCCGGTGCTGCCGCGCGCGCACCGCATGGTTGACCCAGCGGACTTCACCGCCGCGATCCGACAAGGAACGCGTGCAGGAGATCCGCTGGTCGTCGTCCACGTCCGAGCCGACGAGGAACGCAACAGTCGCCTCGTCGGTTTCGTCGTACCCAAGCGGGAAATTAAGCGCGCCAACGGACGCAATCGCGTCAAGCGGCAGCTGCGCCACCTCATGCGCGAACGGATCGCCGACCTCCCCGAAGGATCCCGGGTCGTCGTGAGGGCCTCACACAAGGCCCTCGGCGTTCCCTCCAAGGAACTCGGCGAACACCTCGACCGTGTGATGGCGCGAGCGTGGCGCAAGTGGGACGCACGATGAACCTGGCGGGCCGGGCGCTTCGCGCTCTCGTGTCCGCACCCATCGTCGCCTACCAGCGCTACATCTCCCCGGCCCTCGGCCCCCGGTGTCGATACGCACCCAGCTGCTCGACCTACGCACTCCAAGCCATCCGCGTCCACGGACCCATCAAGGGCCTCATCCTCGCGGCTTGGCGGTTGCTGAGATGCAACCCCTGGAGCCACGGGGGAGTGGACCACGTACCAGAGCGTGGACGCTGGAAGCCCGACCCCTGGATCCCACCCGAGGATTGGGCTGGGCACGATAACTGGGAACGTCCCGCCCCCATGGGACTCGACCCGGAGCATGACCTGACCGAGTAACCGGCCACGGCCTCGGACACTGAAGGAACAACGAAACAGCGGCGCTTCGGCGCCACGGCGAAAGCGAAAACTATGTTCGACGCAATTCTCCACCCCTTCGCGTGGGCCCTCGCGTGGCTCTGGGTGTGGATCCACGATCTCCTCGTGCTGCTCGGAATGTCCTCCGGCTCCGGCATGGCGTGGGTCCTGTCCATCGTGCTGCTCACCATCCTGGTGCGCATCGCCATCATCCCGCTGTTCCTCAAGCAGATCCGCTCCTCGCGCGCCATGCAGGCCATTCAGCCCGAGATGCGCAAGATCCAGGAGAAGTACAAGGGCAAGAAGGACCAGGTCAGCCGTCAGAAGATGATGGAAGAGACCCAGGCCCTGCAGCGCAAGCACAAGGTCTCGCCCTTCGCGTCGTGTCTGCCGATGCTCGTGCAGATGCCCGTCCTGTTCGGCATGTACCGCGCCATCATCGCGGTCTCCTCCATCTCCGCCGGCACCTACACCTACCGCGGCGATTCCACCGACCACCTCGGCCCGCTCACCGAGTCCGTGTCCACCGAGATCGTCAACTCCACCGTCTTCGGCGTTCCGCTCTCCCACACCCTGCGCGATTCCTGGGGCCAGCCCGCGATCGTCGCTGTCTTCATCGCCGCGATCGTCCTCATGGTCGTCCTGCAGTTCGTCTCGATGCGCATGTCCTTCTCGCGCAACATGCCCGACATGGGCGACAACCCGATGGCTCAGTCGCAGCGCTCCATGATGTACGTGATGCCGCTGATGTTCATCTTCTCCGGTGCGTTCTTCCAGATGGGCGTCGTCATCTACACCGTGACCGCCTCGTTCTGGGCCCTCGCCCAGTCCTTCTGGACCATCAAGGTTATGCCGACCCCCGGCTCCCCTGCCTACGCCGACCTGCTTGAGTCGCGCGAGTCCGCCTACCAGGAATGGGCCAAGCCCTTCTTCCAGAACTACGACCGTGAGCGCGCCGCCCTGGGCGTCGCCGGCTCCGACCCGCGCATCGACGAGCTCAACGAGCGCACCCTCGCCGAGCTTCGCTCCAAGGCCAAAGAAGCAGCGCGTCGCCTCCGACTTCCCCGACGCCATGAGCGCCGGCGAGATCGTCACCGTCTACCGCAACCTGGCCACCCAGAAGTGGACGACCCTGCCCGACGAGCAGTGGATGCACGGCCTCACCCTGGCCGTCGAGAAGCGCCTCGCCAAGCAGGAAGCCTCCGCCCAGCGCGCCGAGCTCCAGAAGCAGGTCCGCGACCGCCGCACCCTCGAGCGCGAGTCCGCCAAGGCCTCGTCGAAGGACGAGTCCGAGGCCAACGACTCCGCCTCCGGGCACGGCTCGCTCAGCGCCGAGGAGATCGAGCGTCGCCGCATCGAGCGCCGCAAGGCCCGTCGCCGCTCCGGTAACAAGCGCTGACCACCATAGATTCACGGTTCCAGGCCCCCAGCCGGTAACCTGGACACCAGCAAGACCCCATTCCCCACTACGGAGGACACGTCATGAGTGACGACAACGCAGACAAGCTGACACGCCTCGAAGAAGAAGGCGAGCTCGCCGCCGACTACCTGGAAGAGCTGCTTGATATCGCCGATCTCGACGGCGACATCGAGATCGACGTCGAAAACGGCCGCGCATCGGTCGAGATCGTCGCCGATGACCCCGATGCCCTTGATCGCCTCGTGGGCGACGACGGTGAGGTCCTGGACGCCCTCCAGGAGCTGACCCGCCTGGCCGTCCAGACCGAGACCGGCGAGCGCTCGCGCCTCATGCTCGATATCGCCGGCTTCCGCGCCGAGCGCAAGGAAGAGCTGCAGGATATCACCCGCGAGGCCATCGCCCGCGTGCGCGCCACCGGCGAGGCCGTCAAGCTCGACGCCATGAACCCCTTTGAGCGCAAGGTGTGCCACGACGTGGTCGCCGACGAGGGCCTGACCTCCGAGTCCGAGGGCGCCGAGCCCCACCGCCGCGTGGTCATCCTCCCCGAGGGCACCGACGGTGAGTGAGAACCCGAACGGGACGGGAAGGGGTCGCCAGGTCGGCGACCCCTTCGTCCCAGAAGAACCCACGCAGGCCGTCCGCGACTTCTTCGGACCGGCCTTCGCCGAGGTCGCCGAATACGCGCGCATGCTCGAGGAGGAGGGCGAGATTCGCGGCCTCCTCGGCCCGCGCGACATGGAGCGCATCTGGTCGCGCCACATCGTCAACTCCGCCGCCGTCCTCGACTTCATGCCGCGCAAGGATGGCCGTCAGGTCCTCGACGTCGGCTCCGGCTCCGGCCTGCCCGGCATCGTGATCGCTGCGTGTCGGCCCGAGCTTGACGTGCACCTGGCAGAGCCCATGGCGCGCCGCGTCGAGTGGCTCATGGACGTCGTGGAGGACCTGGGCCTCGACAACGTGACGATTCACCAGGCGCGCGCCGAGGAGCTGCGCGGCAAGGGCAAGGCGGACGTGGTCACTGCCCGCGCCGTGGCCAACATGAGCAAGCTCGTGCGCATGACGTCGAAGCTGATCGCCCCCGGAGGCTCGCTCGTGGCCCTTAAGGGCCGCCGTGCGCCCATCGAGGTGGACGAGGCCTCGGCGGAGCTGCGTCGTCACCACCTGCGCGCCGAGATCCACGAGGTGCCCTCCATCATGGAGGACGAGTCGACGTACGTGGTCGTCTGCACGCGCATCAAGTAACGCGTCCCCAGTGGGGGAGAGGAGCGTCGTGGCGGTTGCTGCGGCGCTCCTCCCATATAGTGATGCAGGACACGTTGACGTGGTGTTGTGTCAGATCGATTCTCTCGATTGACGGTTTGTCACGTTGTGTGCTTTCGCTGGGAGAATCGATCCTACAGAACGAAGTTTTTGGCGTTGATCGGCGGTGTGCCGAGATTGTGTGCGCCTGGATGCATCCCGGGCTTTTCGTGCTGGAAGTGTGTGCGTCTGCCCGTAAACTAGGGGCAGTATCTAGGAAGGTGTCACGTGAGTACCAACAACACCCCTTTGTCGAATCAGATCGAGCGCAACATGCGCGATCTGGCCATGCTCGAACGCGCGACGTTCCCGCGCCCCGAGCGCACGCGCATCATCGCCGTCGCGAACCAGAAGGGGGGCGTCGGCAAGACGACGTCCGCCGTTAACCTCGCGGCCGGCCTCGCGATGGGAGGCTTGTCCGTCCTGGTCGTCGATGCTGACGCTCAGGGAAATGCCTCGAGCGCGCTCGGTGTTCCGCACCCCGTCGGCACTCCGTCAACCTACGACGTCATTATCGGCGGCGCCAGCGTCGCCGATGTTGTGCAGCCGTGCCCCGACATCGACGGTATTGTCGTGTGCCCGGCCACGATCGATCTGTCGGGTGCCGAGATTGAGCTGGTCGACGTCGAGCGTCGTGAGTACCGCCTTCGTGAGGCGCTGCGCGAATACGTCTCCGAGCACGCTGATATCGACATCGTCCTGATCGACTGCCCGCCTTCCCTCGGCCTCGTGACGCTCAACGTCATGGTCGCCGCGGACGAGGTCATGATCCCGATTCAGGCCGAATACTACGCCCTGGAGGGCCTCAGCCAGCTGTGGAACACCGTCGAACGGATCGGTGTGGATCTCAACCCCGGCCTGCGTGTTTCGGGCATGCTGCTCACCATGGCGGATAAGCGCACGAAGCTCTCCGAAGAGGTCGAGAGCGAAGTGCGTTCGCACTTCCCGGATCACACCTTTGAGACCGTTATTCCGCGTTCCGTGCGTATTTCTGAGGCGCCGAGTTACGGTCAGACTGTCGTCACGTACGATCCTCGTAATGTTGGTGCGATCGCGTATCGGAAGGCTGCACTTGAGCTGTGTCAGCGCGTTGCGGCCTTGGAGGAGTGATTGTTTCACGTGAAACATTCGGAGTTTCCGCATGTTTCCGCAGATCGGAACGTATTAGTCACCATGTGTGAGCATTGGTGCAACAAAGTGATCAACGACGCTTACTAGCTGAGCGCATGCCATTGTTTCACGTGAAACAATGAACCGACGCAATTGAAGGAGTATTGCAATGGCGGATGCAGCACCGAAGTCTGAGGGCCGTAAGGGCGCTCGCAAGCACACAGGCCTCGGCCGTGGTCTTGGCGCTCTCATTCCTCAGGCTAGTGAGCAGACGCCGCAAAATGCACCCTCCGCGCCCTCCCGTCCCCTGGACGTGTTTTTCCCCGAAGGCAGCTCCGCTGGTAAGCGTGGAGGTTCTGCGAAGGATCTTCTGCAGCCCAAGCGTGGCACAGCCTCGTCGAAGAAGAAGCGTCCGTCGATGCCGTCCGTTGAGGCGGCCGGTAGCAGGCGCGGCGTCGGCTCTCGCAGCGCCCTTGGCGGTGGAATCAATGGTTCAGATTCCCGCCAGAAGGCGGCTCGTGTGCCCGCACAAGATGTAGCCGTGAATGACGCAGAGAAGCACGAAGGACAGATTGTTTCACGTGAAACATCCGTCGATCACGAGCTTCTTCCGGTTCCCGGTGCATCTTTCGCTGAAATTGCGATCGATCAGATTGTTCCCAACACAAAGCAGCCTCGTGAGGTCTTCGATGAGGATGATCTGAAGGAATTGTCGGCCTCGATCAAGGAGGTCGGCGTTCTCCAGCCCGTCGTCGTTCGTAGCATTCCCGCTACGGGCCGGTCCGAGAAACTCCAGGAATTCCTCGCCGATAAGCCCGAAGCACGATACGAACTGATCATGGGTGAGCGCCGCCTGCGCGCCTCCGAGCTCGCCGGCGAAACCACGATTCCGGCAATCATCCGGGAGACCGAAGACGGGGATCTGCTCCGCGACGCGCTCCTGGAAAACCTCCACCGGGCCCAGCTCAACCCGTTGGAAGAGGCGAGCGCATACCAGCAGCTCATGGCAGATTTCGGGGCAACTCAGGAGGAGCTTGCCAAGCGAATCGCCCGCTCGCGCCCGCAGATTGCGAATACCCTGCGCCTCCTCAAGCTCCCGCCGTCCGTCCAGAAGAAGGTTGCCGCTCAGGTCATCACCGCCGGCCACGCCCGCGCGTTGCTGTCCCTGTCGACACCCGAGGAAATGGAACGACTGGCTGAGCGCATCGTCGCCGAGGGTCTCTCCGTGCGTACCACCGAAGAGATCGTTCGGCTCGGCAAGGCAAAGGCAACCCCGCGTCCGCGCGCACGCCAGCAGCGCCCGCTGTCGCAGCTGGGGGAGAGCGTCGTATCGGCGCTGTCCGACGCGTACGATACGCGCGTGACCATCACCGAGGGACGCAAGAAGGGTCGGATCGTCATCGAATTCGCAGGATCCGAGGATCTTCAGCGAATTGCAGATCTTATTCTCCACTGATCTAACTTCATCGTTCTTTTCGCAGATCACGCTCGGTATGTTCCCTACGCGACATCTCCTGAGCTAATCTTCGATTGAATTAACGCTTAAACTACCTCTAAAGGGGTCCACAGTTGGGCCCTCGCAGTACTAGAAGGAGCGAAAGGCATGAACGCTCAAGGCAGTTCGCGCACCGTGCTTTTCGATGTCGGTGGTGTCCTCGTCGACGCTCACCCCGATCCGCACGCTATCGCCGAGATGTTTGGCGACGGTTCCCGAGGTCTCACGACGCTCGTTGACCAGGCGATGTGGACTCATCGTAGTAAGTATGACGCGGGAATGTCTGATCGTGAATTTTGGGACCGTATCGCCGGAGATTGCGGTCAGCCCGAGCCGTCCAGTGCTCTGTTGAAAGAACTTGTCGCTCTCGATGCGTCCCGGATGGCCACTGCAAACGAGGACACCCTGGACCTTGTGCGCCGCCTCCGCCGCCAGGCAGTTCGCGTTGGTATCTTGTCGAATGCACCGTATCCCATTGCGAAGGCGATCCGTCGCTCTGAGTGGGGAAGCCTCTTTGATTTCTTCGCCTTCTCGTGCGACTACGGCATCTGCAAGCCCTCGCGCGGCATTTACCGGGACGTGCTCGTCCGTCTTGACGTGCCGCATGAGGATGTCGTCTTCATCGACGACCGCCGCGAGAACGTCCGCGCGGCCGAGCTCCTTGGCGTGCAGGGAATTGTCTGGAAGGGCGCCGAGGACGCTGAAACGCGTTTGAAGGAACTCGGAGTCCTTTTCTGAGAGGCTCTGTGTCGGTGAAACTTCGTTTCCATCGGAACCGCGAAAACGACACAGAGGCGTACAGAGAACGGAATTTCATCTCGAGATGGCCTCCCAGCAGTGCCGTACTTGCCTCCAATTGCGCGTTACTGCCGCCCGTCGAATTATACGTAAGATAACGGACCTCTTCTTCGGTCAAAGGACGACTGGTAAGAGTTCAGTTATTTCTTCGCGATTACATGGTGCAGTTGCTGTTTTCGATCGACGACTAACCGTGCTAGGCTGGCAGTCGTAGGGGTCAGAAGGCAGTCCATCCTATGTGCTCTGCACCGGACAGCCGCAGCGCCCTACATCGAGGACATCCTGGCAGCCCCTTCGGGCAGCTGGGATGTCCTCACTTTATTTTGCTTGAATTCACCGATTGTGGGCGCCACAATCGGTCGGCGATAGAGCGTGTTCGTCGTTGCATAGCGCGATGGACTGTCGATTGTTTCACGTGAAACATGTGGGCCCGGGAGGATCCTCCTCCCGGGCCCACAATGCTTTGAATGAGCGATTACTCGTCGGTCGCCTCGGCGTCCTCGGAGATCATAAAGGCGACGTTTTCGTCTTCAAGGATGATGCCGACGCCTTCCTCGTCAATGACGTAGTCGACGCTGTGCACGTCGCGGCCACCGGCCACGAAGTCAACAATATCGGCGCACAGCTGCGCGAAAGACGAGTCCTCAAGCGCGTCAGCAGCCTGGGGGAGGAGCGACGTGTCCGTCATGCCGGGCGCCACGTTCGCGTCGATGAACCAGCAGGTGCCCTCGTCGTCGACTACGAAGTCCATGCGAGACAGGTCGCGCAGGCCCAGCGTCGAGTGGGCCTCGACGGCCGCGGCCTGGAGGTCTGCGAGAAGCTCATCGGAGAGGCGGGCGGGAACGAAGTACTCGGTTTCGTCCGTCGTGTAGCGAGCGTCGTAGTCGTAGCGGCCACGATCAGTGGACACCTCGACCGGAGGCAACGCCACGGGGCCGTCCCACAGATCGACGACGGAAACGGCCACGTCGCGGCCGTTAATACGCTGCTCGACCATCAGGCGCTGGCCGTAAGCGAAGGCATCGACCATTGCGCGGCGCAGGGCCTTGGCATCCTGGGCAGTGGAAATACCTAGCGCCGAGCCGCCGTCCGTCGGCTTGATGACGACTGGGAAGGACACCGAGCCCTCGAGCGCGAAGAGCACGTGAGAGGCGCCCAGCTGGCGGAAGATCGCCTGGGGGAGCGTCACCCAGCCGGGCGTTGCGAGGCCCGCAGAGCCCAGTAGAGCCTTCGCCGTGGGCTTGTTCGAGGCGAGCATCGCCTGCACCGATGAAGAGCCCACGAAGGGGATTCCGACCGACTCGAGGAAGGACTGCAGGGAGCCGTCCTCGCCGATCGAGCCGTGCACGAGCGGCCACACGACGTCCGGTGCAAACGTCTCGATAGCTTCGGCAAGCGATGGGTCCACGTCCGAAATCAGAACCTCGTAGCCGAACTGCGTCAGGATGTTTGCGACGCGACGGCCCGAACGAACCGAGACATCACGCTCGTGCGTGAGACCGCCAGCAATGATCAGAACTTTGGTAGCCATGGGGGTGTCTCCTCAGGTAACTCTTAGCGGTCAGACCCGGCCCCGGCCTCGTTGCCCGAAGCCGTACCGAACATGTCGACGATTTCCTTCTCCGCGTTGACGACCGTCGAGAGGCGGCGAACGCCCTCGCGGATCTCCGCGGGAGTGGGGTAGCAGAAGGACAGGCGCAGGTGGTTGGAGCCCGAACCGTCGTAGAAGAACGCCGTGCCCGATACGTACGCGACCTGGGCGCGCACGGCGCGCGGCAGCATGGCCTTCGCATCGAGGCCCTCGGGCAGCGTGACCCACGTGGGAAGCCGCCGTCCGGCACGGTCCACGTGCACGACGGCATGTACTCCTCGAGCGAGGTGAGCATCGCGCGGCAGCGCTCCGCATACATCGAGCGGAAAGACTTCACCTGGCCGTACCAGTCGTAGTTGCTCAGGTAGTCGGCGATCGCCATCTGGCCCACCATAGACGGGCACAGGATCGCGGACTCGAGGGCCAGGACCAGCTTCGCGCGGATCGCGTGCGGCGCGTAGGCCCAGCCGATGCGGAAGCCGGGAGCAAACATCTTCGAGAAGGAACCCAAGTAGACGACGCCCTCGGGGCTGTACGAGGCGATGGCCGGCAGGGGATCGTTGTGGAAGCCGAGCAGGCCGTAGGGGTTGTCCTCGACGATCAGGACGTGCTCGCGGAGGCAGATCTCGGCGATGATCGGGCGGCGTTCGGCGGACAGCGTCACGCCGGCGGGGTTGTGGTAGTTCGGGATGATGTAGATGAACTTGATCGTGCGGCCCGAGGCGCGCACGTCGCGGATCGTCTCCACCAGGGCCTCGGGAATGATGCCGTTCTCGTCCATGGGAACGTGCACGATGTCCGCCTGGCGCGCGCGGAACACGCCCAGCGCGCCCACGTAGGAGGGGGCCTCGGCGAGGATGACGTCGCCGGGGTTCACGAAGAGCTCGGTGACGAGGTCGAGGGCCTGCTGGCTGCCCGTGGTCACCACCACGTCGTCCGGGTCAGCGCCGACAATGCCGTCGTAGCTCATCACCTCGGTGATGCGCTCGCGCAGTACCTCCCAGCCCTGGCCGCTGCCGTACTGCATGGCCTGCGCGCCGTGGTTACGGATGAGCTTCTCCGCGGACGCCGCGAGCTTATCGAGGGGCAGGTCCTTGAGGTTTGGCATGCCGCCTGCGAGGGAAACGACCTCGGGGCGCGATACGACCGAGAACAGAGCTCGAATCTCGGATGCGCGCAGGTTGTGCGCGCGGTCCGCGTAGACGTCGTACCAGGGGTCGAGGCGGTTTCCCCTGCGCGGGCGTGCGCCCGGACGAGGCCGGGGTGCCGCCGTTGGTCGAAGGCTGAGTCAAGGCATGCCATCCTTTGCATGAAGTTACATAGAACCGTATAGGTCAAGTGTGCCACTTTCCAGGCCATACGGGGTAACGAGGCCGGTGGTTGGGCAGATGTTTCACGTGAAACATTGGTTGTAGTGTCGCTGGTGTTCCAGGCGCCGGAGTGCCTGGCTGTGGGGCCGGGCCGCTGTGTGTGCCGGTGGGCGGCGGCCTTCCTGCTTGTGGTGCTTGTAGTGTCGCTGGTGTTCCGGGCGCCGGAGGCCCCGGCCGCCCGCGAGGCTAGGCAACCTCGCTTCGCTCGGCGCCGCGCCTCGAAGCCCGCCCGTGCCCTCCGGTCCCTCCGGCGCCCTCCACACCGGCGGCACCTGTTGTGCTGGCGTGTGGCTCGCCGTGCCCCGCCACTGCCCACCGGCACCGCGGCCAGGTCCCGACACCGCCTACGGCCACCGCGACGGTATGCAAAAAGTCCGCAGCCCCTGTGGGTCTGCGGACTTGCGTGGAATTCCGGCGGTGCCGGAATTTGCTCAGTGGCGGTCGGCCTTCACGATGTGCTTGGTGTCGGCGAGCTCGTTGAGCTGATCGATGTGGGCCTGGGCAACCATGACGTCGATGGTCGAGAACATGAGTGAACTCCTCGTGGGATCGTATGTTGTGTTGATTCCCTGTTTGACGAGGCCGGGGATCACCCGGCGGATCTCGTTCGTGGAGTGTGCCAACGCGGGTAGCGTCGGCGCGACCCTGCGTTTCAAACAAGAAAAGCGCCGACTCAGCTTGGCAGCTTCGTCAGGCGCTTGATGGTTATAGCTTATCCCTCCCAAAATGCTCAATCAACCGTTCGGCCAGTAATTTAGATCGCATCAAAAACCAAGCAATTGCAAAGCAAAGTGGCTGCGTGCACACCATCTGCACAAACGTGCGCACGCCGTCACAATACGTGTGTTGTGTCGGCAGTGCTCGTCTACAGATCGCACAAATATAGAAATCTTGATGTTGGTTTGTGCGAGTTCGTGAGCCGTTAGGTGAGAGCGTGGACCGGGCTATGCGTCGAAGCGTTGGGGCTGGCCACCGAAGCTCGCCACCAATTTCGCATGCAATTCGGTGGTCAGACAAATCGACAATGGGGAGAAAACCGCAGAATTTCAATGATGTAGATTAAAAAGTTGAAAGAAGGATAGGGGAATTGCATGCGAAATTTAGGGGAGGGGAGTTGCATGCGAAATTGAGGTGGGAGTGGTGCTCACCGAGGTTTTGGGGCGTCATCAGAGCTCTTGCCCATACTATCTGGCTGCACTTGAGGCCAAACTTCATAAAGGGGATGGGCCGCGATCAAGGGTATTGGGTCGTAGAACTTCATGAAGGGGGGCCGCGATCAGGGGTTTCGGGCGCCAGAACTTTGCGCGGCAGGGGCCATAGGCTTAGAATGATAACGATTCTCATTCATATTCACGTGCGAAGCACCTAGAGGACCCCCTCATGAACCCCACGAAGTACCGGAACCCGGGCCGCGCAGCTGCCCGGGCTTTCGCCGCCATGGCCCTCGCGGCCACCTCCTTCCTCGTGCCCGGAGCGGCACACGCCGCCGACGAGGCCACCGCTGACACCGCGGACGCAGTAGCGACAGAGGATGCCACCACCGCCGAGGCCGACACCGCGAACGCAGCCATGGCCTCGTCCGAGGCCGACGCGAGCACCTGCGCCGTCATGCGCACCGCCCCCACCGGCACCACGGCCACCCTGGACCGCGGCCACGCCGACATCTTCGACCTGACCTCCGACGCCTCCGGCGCTCTCACCCTGCGCATCAAGGAGGACGCCACCGGCTCCGGCGTCATGCGCGAGCCCGAGCAGACGCTCCTCGCCGTCAACAAGTCCACCCTCACTCAGATCCCCGCCTCCGTCAGGCAGGCGACCGGCGCTCCCGCCGCCGCGTACCTGCTCGGCCAATCCGGCGATAACCAGGCCACCGTGCTGTGGCCCGGCTGGGACACCCTGGGCGTCGCAGCCGGTGGATACGACGCCGCGCGCTTCCACATCTCCTACACGGGCCCCGCCGACGGCCGCATCTACGCCTTCACCTCCAGCTTCACCGAGGGCACCAAGGCGGTCACCAATGATGGCAGCTTCGACCTGGCGCCCGAGGGTGACGATATCGACCAGCCTTACGCCGCCCACAAGCACGTCAACTGGCTGTTCACGCGCGCCGGTCGCTACACGCTGACCGTCCAGGCCAGCGCGTGGACTCCCGGAAACACGGGCGCCGCGAACGCCGAGTCCGCGGTCCACACCTACACGATCGACGTTGCCGACGAGGCCTCGTGCCTCGCCGAGTCCGGAGCGGCCCCTCGACCGACCAGGCCCAGCCCGCCCCGCCCCCGGCGTGGGCCCCGGCTCGGTGAGCTCCACGAACAACCAGGCCGCCCAGGACCAGGGCGAGGGCGGCGCCACGGGTACGCCCAGCGCCCCGGCCCCCGCGCCCGGCGCGACGGGAAACACCGGCACGACGACCGGCGCGAACCCCGCCCCGTCCTCGGGCGCGCGCACCACCTCGGGCACGACCGGCGGTGAGCGCTGCGTCGCCACCCGCATCACCCGCGAGGCCACCGAGGCCGAGGCCGCCACCCTAGCCTCGAACAGCGCGCCCGCGAACACCGCGCGCACGACCCTGACCGTCAGCGTCGGCGACGGCGCCTCCGGCAACGCCACCGAGGGCCACTTCGACCTGGGCCCCGCCATCGAAAACGGCACCCTCGTCGCCCGAGTCAAGGACGACCGCAGCCAGCCCGCCCAGTGGGTCGACCCCTCGTCCCTGACCTTCGCCCTCGGTGACGCCGCGCGCATCACCGCACCCGCCGACCTCGGCTTCGTCGCCACCCCCGGCTCCAGCGTCTGGCTGATCCCCTCCACTCAGATCGCGGGTGTGCCGTGGCTGGGCCTGAACTCCCAGCGCGAAGAGATCGTCACCGGCACCACCGGCCCCGTCCAGTTCACCCTCGACGCCGTTGAGGGCCCCGGACGAGTCGCCGTCTTCAACGCGGGCGCGCTCGGCTCCGGCGTCGGCGAGCACGTCTTCGACGGCCCGGGCACCGGCTACACGCTCGGCGCCAACACGCACGCCCACCAGAACTGGGTGTTCACCGCGCCCGGCACCTACACGCTGACCATCACCATGCGCGTCACCCCGAACGGCGCGGCGCTCGCGGGCAGCGGCTTCGGCTCCGGCGGCGACCTTACGGCCACGGGCGCGACTGGCCCCAACGGGCGACCCATGGTCTCCCAGGTCGTCGGCCGCACCGCGTCCGGCAAGGACTGCGACCTCTCCCTGGCCACCACCGGCGCCGACACCATCCCGCTGACCGTCGTCTCCCTCACGTGGGCGCTCACGGGCGCGGCCTGCGTGTGGGTGGGTGCGATCGGACGTCGCCGCAACCTGCGCGCAACGCTGTGACCCCTCATTTACGAGGCCGACTCTCCTTCATCCCCCGCCTCCCCTTCCGTGGGTGGCGGGGGAGTGGGTGTGTGCTCGCTGCCTCGACGTTAGCGTTCACGGCGACCCTGGCAGGGTGCGCGCCCGCACCCGACCCCGCCAGCGACGGTGAACTGCGCGTCGTCGCCACGACCGGCATCCTCGCCGACCTCGTGCGCAACGTCGCCGGAGACCGCGTCCACGTCACGCAGATGGTGCCCGACGGGGCGGACCCGCACTCGTGGGAGCCCTCCCTGCGCACCGTGCGCGACGTGGCTTACGCGGACGTCGCCTTCTCCAACTACCTCATGCTCGAGGAGCACGCCCTCATCCGCGCCCTCGACTCCAACCTGCCCGCCGGCTCGCGCTCCGTCTCCGTCGCCGAGGAGGCCGCCAAGAACGGCGCGACCATCCTCCCCCTCGTCGAAGACCGCGCCCTCGACACCCCGTGGCTCGGCATGCGCGTGTGGGGCGACGGCGCCGACATGGGGGCCACCCGCGCCTCGCAGATCGACCTGACGACCACCGGCGTCGACGGGCCCGGGCAGGCCGCCGCCTACCTCACCACGTCGTTCGGGCAGCCCGAGATCGCTTTCGCGACCTCGGACGGCTTCAACGCCGCAGGCGGATACGACACCGACACCGCGCAGCTGCCCGCCGACGCCCACCAGCACATGAGCTGGGCGTTCACCGCCCCCGGCGTCTACCGCGTCCACTTCCGCGCCAACCTGCGCACCACGCCCGGCGCCACGCCCGTCAGCGTCGGGGAAGGCACCGCTGTCTTCGCCGTCGGCACCCCGCCCGAGGAGATCGCCGCCAGTGAGGGCCGCCGCGTCTGTCCGCCGGCCACGCCGACATCACCGTCAACCTCACCACCAAGCGCGTCGAACTCGCCTCCGACACCGGCGCACTCAGCGGGGGCGAGGCCTCGGCCCCCTGCGTGGGCGCAGGAACCACGGGCGCGGCCGTCGCCTCGACCATGGAATGCACCGACCTCGACCAGGTCGTCATCGAAGTGCCCACCCGCGCGCTCACGACGATCCCCGGCGAGGCCTCGTTCCGCTTCATCGGCGAGGCCGGCGCGAACGTGTACATGCTGCCGCAGGCCGTCCTCGGCAAGCACGTCCACGGCGACATCGACCCCCACCTGTGGCACGACGTCCACAACGCCCAGGCGTACGTGCGCGTCATCCGCGACTCGCTGATCTCCGTCGACCCTGACGGCGAGGCCACTACCGGGCCAACGCGGCCGCCTACCTGACGCGCCTCGACGAGCTCGACGCCACCGTCGCCTCGACCATCGCGTCCATCCCCGAGGAGCGCCGCAAGCTCGTCACCACCAACGACGCGTACGCGTACCTGGCGAACGCCTACGGGCTCACCGTCGCCGGCTTCGTGGCGCCCAACCCCAGCGTCGAACCCTCCATCGCCGACCGGATCAAGCTCCAGGCCACCCTGTCTGACTCCTCGATCCCCGCGGTGTTCCTCGAACCCAACCTGGCGCGCACCCGCTCCACCCTGCGCACCGCCGCCACCGACGCGGGCGTGGACATCTGCCCCCTGTACGGCGACACCCTCGACGACCAAGCACCCACTTACATCGACATGATGGAACACAACGCCCGCTCACTGGCACGCTGCCTGGGCGGCAAGGAGATGCCATGAACACTCATTCCCGCTCCACTTCCGGCCGCGGCGTGGCTCGCCCGCCCGCTTTCTTGCCGTCCCGTGGGCGGCGGCCCGCCCGCGAGATCGCCACACGCGAGCTTCGCTCGGAGTGGTCGATCTCGAAGCCCGGCCAGGCCTTGCCGCCGCCCACGGGACCGAGCGGGCGGGCATCACAGCTCGAAGCCCGGCCAGGCCCCGCCGCCGCCCCCGGGGCTAGCCGGCGGCCGCCATCCGTGCGTGTATCGTCCAGTGAGCGGGCATCACGGCTCCTCGTACGTCCAGGTGCTGCCGCCCCCGGGGGGAATGGCAGCACTAGAGGCATCCGTACGGCGTGTCGTCGGCGTGTCGCGGCTCTAATGTCGCCATTCCCCCGCCTTGGTATGTCGGTGTTTGCCCTCCTCGTGTCGGTATTCCTCGTCATCGCGGGTGCGCCCTCTTCCTTTGCTGACCCGAGTCCCGACCCCGACCTCGCGCAGAGCGTCGCCGCGCACGAGGAGTGGTCGAATGAGGCCAGCGAGATCGCAGTTGGGCACGTTGACCTCGGCCCCCGACTGATCGACGGGCAGTGGCGGGCCGGCCTGCGCCACGACGCCGAGAGCGGCGCCGTGTGGCGCGACCCCAACCAGACCGTCCTGCGGGTCAATGATGCGGCCATCATGACCGCGCCCGACTCCGCCGACTACCCGTTCCTGGCCGACGTCGCAGGCAAGCCCGTGTACGTCGTTCCCCAGACGCAGAACCCGGGCGTCGTGTGGCTCGGCTGGAACACGCAGGACCCCGCCGTCACGGCCACCATCGACCGCGGCCTTACCATGCGCGTCGGCCCCGTGAGCGGCCCCGGCCGCGCGTGGCTGTTCCTGCAGTCCGGCACTTTCGGCAAGCCCCTCCTGCTCGCCGACTCGGGCGCGGCGCCCGGCGACGTGTGGATCGACTCGGGCACGCACGTGCACGCCAACTGGGCGTTCTCCGCGCCCGGCACCTACACGGCGACCGTGACCTTCCTGGGCACGACCACCGCCGGCGAGGCCGTGAGTGCCTCCACGACCCTGCGCTTCGCCGTCGGTGACGCCGCCTCCGCGTCCGAGGCCCTGGCCATGGCCGCGCCCGCCGCGGGCCCCCGCCGATGGCGCTTCCGCTCCTTCCTCTGCTTCTTCCTCTGGTGCTGCACCCGCTGGTTCCGGGGCCGCTAACCCCGCCGGTTCGTCCTCTGCTTCGGGGGCCGCGTCGGGTGGGCTGCCCGACTGGGCCTTCCTCGCGATCATCGCCGTCGCCGTCCTGTCGCTTCTGGTGATCGGCGCCCTCGTCGTCGCGCGCTCGCGCCGCAGCCGTGCCGAACAGGCCGCCGCCATCGCCGAGGCCGACTCCATCCTCGCGCCCCTGCCCACCGCCCGCGGTGAGGGCTCGGGCGAGCGCGGCCCCGGCCTCGACGATCGGGGAGGGGAGCAGTGAGCCAGCTACGCGTCACCGGACTGGGCGCGTCCCTGGGTGGGCGCACCGTCCTCGAGGGTGTCGACCTGGAGGTCGAGGCCGGGGAGCTCGTCGGCCTCATCGGACCCAACGGCGCCGGGAAGACCACGCTGATCCGCTCGATCCTCGGCTTGATTCCCTCCAGCGGGCGCGTCGAGACCGACGGCGCGATCGGCTACGTGCCGCAGCGTCACGAGTTCGCGTGGGACTTCCCGATCAGCGTGCGCGACGCCGTCCTGCAGGCTGTCACCGTGCGGCGCGGGCTGCTCGGACGCGCGCGGACCCCGCACTTTCGCGCGGTCGAGGAGGCCTGTCCCTCGTGGGGATGCGAGACCTCGCGAAGCGTCCCATCGGCGAGCTGTCCGGCGGCCAGCGCCAGCGCGTCCTCGTCGCCCGGGCCCTCGCGATCCGGCCCGCCGTGCTACTCCTCGACGAGCCCTTCACCGGCCTCGACATGCCCACGCAAGAGATGCTCATGGACCTGTTCCGTAGCCTCGCGGACGGGGGGCGGGCCCTCCTCATGACCACGCACGACCTCATCGGCGCGCGCGCCGGGTGCGACCGCCTGTACCTACTGCGGCGCACGATCGTCGCCTCTGGGCGGCCCGAGGAGCTGGCCGACGCCGACCCGTGGATCCGCGCCTTCGACGTGCGACCCGACAACCCGATCCTTGACGCCCTAGGAGTGCGCGCATGAGCACCGTGATCCACGCGGCCGGACGTGCCCTCGTCCCGGCGGCGGACTTCCTGAGCCCCTACGACTTCTTCCGCGACCTGACGAATCCCGCGCTGGCGTTCCTGCCGCGCGCGCTGCTGATCGCGGTCGTCGCCGCGCTCGTGTGCGGCAGCGTCGGCGTGCACGTCGTTCTGCGCGGCATGGCGTTCATCGGCGACGCGGTCGCGCACTCCGTGTTCCCCGGCCTGGCGATCGCCTTCGTGTGCGGCGGGTCCCTGGTGCTGGGCGGCGCCCTCGCGGGCGTCGTGACCGCCGTGCTCGTGGCGTTGTTGGCGCAGAACCGGCGGCTTAAGGAGGACTCCGTCATCGGCGTGCTCTTCGTGGGTGCGTTTGCGCTGGGCGTCGCGATTATCGCTCGGGCGCCCGGGTACGCGGGGAGCCTGCAGGACTTCCTGTTCGGGTCGATCACCGGTATTCCGGCGTCGGATGTGCCCGTGGTGCTGGCTGGCGCGTTGTTCGTGCTGCTCATGCTGTTCCTGGCGCACCGGCCCATCGTGGCCGTGACCCTGGACCGCGAGAGCGCCCGGGCGGCGGGCGTGCACGTGCTGCTTGCTGATCTTTCCCTGTACGTCGCCGTGGCCCTGGCCGTCGTGATCTCCGTGCAGACGATCGGCAACGTCCTGGTGCTTGCTTTGTTGGTGACCCCCGCGGCCACCGCGCGGCTCCTGTGCGACCGCCTGGGGACCATGATGATCCTGTCGCCCGTGCTCGGTGCTTCGGGTGGCCTGGTGGGCCTGTACCTGTCCTGGGCGCTGGACGTGCCCACGGGCGCCACGATCGTCCTGGTGCTCACCGCGTGCTTCGTGCTCGCCTGGGTCTTCGCACCGAGGCACGGCCTCCTCGCGCGGAGCCTGCGCGAGAGGCGGGGGTGAGGTCCTGGCGGGCCCGTCTATCCTAGCCTTGTTTCACTTCTGATCGTGCGGATCGTCGGTGATTGTTTCACGTGAAACATCTGTGCTGAGGCCCCAGCCCACGATGATGGGCTGGGGCCTCAGTGTGTTGAACCTGGTCGTGTGTGAGCGCTGCATGATGCCTCGTGGGTCGTCCTCGCCGAGGGCAAAGCTAGTTATTGGAACGATCGCCGTCGGAGAGAACCTTCGGGGGAGATGTCCGCTTCTGGCGGAGTTCTATTCCTTGTGTGACCAGAAGTGTTTGACGACCCATGTATCTCCGTCAGCTACAAGCAGCATGGTGCCTTCGTAATGGTCGACAGCTTCATCACTCTTCGAAGAAAAAGAGATGGTGGAGTAGTCAGGTTTAGTTGCGTCATTGTCTTTACGAATAGCGGTTCCACTCTGCTCGGAGTAGTCGAATTTAATGCATGTTCCGCTAATTTGATCTGGCGTAGATGTACAGTCCCATATCTCTTTCGTCATGAGGTACTTGATCGTAATTGGTCGTGTGACAATTCGATCTGCATGAAGTGCCTGGACGTCGTCATTTACTCTGGTGCAGAAATTGTCGATCTGGCATACCGTCATGAAGTCTTCTGTGTCTCCGGTATTGAACGCATATGCCCACAGGTCGATGTACCACTGCGATGTCGCTTGGGCACCAATTTGTCCACCCGCGTGGAGGTGTGGCGGGGGAGTAGGCTTCGGGACGTCAATGGGCGTTGGTTCCGCGGATTGAGGAGTGTCTCCCGATTGGGAGCCAGATTGCGCGGTGCTGTCAGACTGGGGCGACTGTGCCCCGGACTGAAGCTCAGCGTTCGCGTGGGCTCGAGCGTTGAATGCGTGGAACCCCAGGAACGACGCGCCGATGATGACAACAGTGGCAATAACGGCGCCGACCCACTGGCCGATGCTGGAGGTTTTGGTGGTCATGGTGCATCACTCGCTTAGTGTCCTTGGCTTTCTTCCCAGGTGTCGGTGTTGCTGATGAGGAGGTGGGAGAGGCGGAATGGGCCCGTTGTTTCGGTGGTGGTGACTAGGCCGTTGATGGTTTGTGTCTCTCCGGTGAAGGGGTTGGTTGCCGTTCCCGCCCAGGTGGTGGTCAGTGTGATGGTGCGCGTGGCGTTGGGGTAAGGGCCATCGAACCTGGATCTCCATCCGTTTGGTGGCGTGTAGTAGTGGCGGATCAGGGCGGGGTCGGTGTTGGGCTTCATGCCTTTGTGCCAGGGCACACCCGGCGAGGTCGTGGTCAAGTCCGGGGTCCCGTCTCCCCAACTCCACGTGTAGGACGTGGCCGTGAATGCCACGGTGACCTCGCGGCCGAACATCGTAACTACATGGGTTTGAGTGGGGCGCGTAGCCGCCACGAGCGTGGGGATGTGTTTGTTCGTGTACGACACCCCGTCGGGCCGCTTGTACAGGCCAGCGCCATCGGCGTGGATGACCGCGCGTGCAAGATAGAGCATGTCGCGCGTCGTTGGGATACGGCCTGGGTCTTGGTTCGATCCGCCTGCGGATCGGGGGGAAGTGGACAATTGTCGACGGTGTTGTCATCAGAGACTACCGGACTGTTGGATGCCTTTCCGACGTAAACGATCTTGCAGGGCACTGCACTCTTATAGGAGTCTGACACGGGATCAGCCTGCATATCAGCTGTTAGGCGAGGAATATCGTCAGCAGGAAGATGATCACTCGAAGAAGAATCCGGGTCGGATTCGTGATCTCCGTACTCTCCATCAACGACGGCGTGCCCATCTTCGGTGTGTCCTCCTATCCTAGGAGGCTCTGCTCCTAGAGCAGATGCGGAATTGGGCACCAGAAAAGAGGGAAAAAGAATGACTAGGAGAATTGTGATACTGAAAAACGGTAATCTAGCCCTCATTATCACCAACAGTCCTTCCTTGTACCTCTTTCCATCCACCGTCTCGCCATGTCATAATGAATGTGACTGTGGACTTATATGTTGAGCTGGATGACTGTAGTTTTGTCCGTGTGCAGGAGGTTCCGTCGTCTGTTTCCGTACGGAATTTAACAAGAATAGATCCCTCAGGTACGTCGTCTCCATTTGCAGCAATTGGCTCTACGCGGAGAACATGCGTGATATTTGATTCCATTCCGTAACTCCACCCGTTGGCATATTGCTCGTTCACATCATTGATGTAGTCCGATGCAAATTTCGACGTTGGGGACGACATGTCCGCGAACGGTTGTGTGTCTCCGGTGTTCCAGGCATAGACGAGTAGTGCGAGGTAGTGTTCTGCGGCTGCTTCGGCACCTCGTTCGGTGTTTTCTTTGGCTGCCTCGGGTAGTTCGGGTTTGGTGTAGGTGTCTGCGGCGAACTCGGCGGGGCGCACGAGGATGCCGTTGGGGCCGATCTGGTAGCCGCCTGACATGGCGGGCTCGCTCGACACTGTGGGGGCGGGGGTGGATGCGGCCGTGGGGCCTGTGGCTGCGACGGTGGGTGTGTCACCCCAGGCATGCCACCAGCCTTCGGCGACACCGTTGACATAGACGGCGAAGAAACCGCCAATCACCAGCCCCACAACGGCGATGCGGATCCCCCAATCAACAGCGCCGACACGCATCCAGGAACCAACGCGGGTACCCGCGCCCTGGGGGCGCGTGCGGCTGGCGGGCAGTTCGCGGTCGAGCGTGTGGCGCGACGTCGAGTCTCGGAAGGATTCTTCTTCCTCGGCAACAGTTCCATCGGACAGGGGTGAGTTCTCCATGGTGTGCCCTCCACGGTGAGATGAGTGGTGGTCCGCCCCCGCCGTTGGGGGCGGACCCTTCCCTGTCAGGGTACGCGCAGAACCGATACGAAACACCAAGAATGCTGCGCAACCATCACGCAAATCCTCCCACCCGCATTCCCGTAAGCGCACGAATGTGCAGAACGGAGCCCCGGCCTCGTCGTGACCTGTGGGTATGGACGTGTTCCCAGATTGTCACCGGTCGGCGATACCGAGTTATCGGCCTTGCAAGTGGACACAGATGCCGGCCCCGTGCGATATGGTTATCGAGAAATGAAGCGGTGTTGTTCATCGGCGCTCGGGAACGACCGTCCCGTGCCAGCGCGATCGGCGGTCGACCTCTCGCATCCGAATCCGCGCGCATAGGAACCGCTGAAACAACGAGATCCCTCGAGGAAGAGAGGCCTTCCGTGGAAACACAAGGAGAAAAGTATGGAAGCCATCGATGAGTTGATTAGTGCTGCGCAGACCTTCTACGACGACGCGCGCGCGAATGAGAATGGGCGCTCCCGCTCGTGGGAGCATTGCTATCGCGTCTTTCGAGATGCGAGGAACGACCCTTCCCCGGACTACGACTATTTGAGCCTGCACCTCGCTTTCTACCTGGCGAGCTGGGGAATGTACAGGGGCTCGTGCTTCATACTTCAGAAGGACTACAAGGTGCACACGCCCATCGTCGAGGAGATCCTCAAGCCCGAGTACGACTGCCTGTTTGGGCTCGCGTGCACGGATGTGCGAAACAGTGACGTCTGGAAGCAGCTGAAGAAGCTGTCCGACGCCATCGCTGACGATTTCCGGCCGATACGCAATGAGGTCGCCGGGCGCGTGGTCGAGAGCCAGGTGTCGCCGGTCCTCATCACGAAATCCTGATGGGAACGCTCGGGTGCGTGCCCGCGTACGACAGGTTCTTTCAGGATGGGGCGAAGTATCTAGGACTAGAACACAACAGTTATAAAAAGGATTCTCTCCTCGAACTCGCGGATTTTTACGAGGAGCACAACGACCGCCTCGAGGAAGCGCGGCGCGGAATGCGGACTGAGGACCTGGTCTATCCCCAGATGAAGCTCCTCGATATGGGGTTGTGGCAGGTTGGGTTCGAGAGGGACGCTGGGGACGCCAAGTGACCCGTGACTGAACTTCTGGTGGGGTCGGCGACGCTGAGAATCTCGGTCATCGCCGACCCCACCAAGAGTCGCTTACCCCCTCGAATGGGCACGTGCCACCCGCCGTGAGGACAGTGGGTGGGCACCTAACGGAGGCCTCGATAATGAGGCCACCGTTGGATGCACACGAGGAGGAGCCACGATCACGGGCGCGCAGGCAACACCGCCTGCCCGATCCTGGTCTTGACGTCCTCGACTTCCCCGGAGAGAACGTCGATGACGGCATTCATGAGCGGCAGCTGATCGCGAAGCTCCGGGGCGTGCTGTTCGACGAACTTGAGCGCCAAACCGGCCGCAGGAACGCCTTCGACGGTCTGCTCCAGGCGAGCCATCTCCTCGAGCGCTTCCTTCGGCCCTTCGCCGCGCCCGATGCGCACGCCATAGAACTTGTTGCGCCCGGACAGCCCCGTCACCTCAAGGTCGCCGACGCCCGGGAGGCCGAATGCGGTCATTTCGTTGGCGCCCTGCGAGGTGCCGAGGATCGACATCTCCCTCACGGCCTCGTTAAATGTGGCCGCCTTGAGGTTGTGGTGCGGAACCCCGGTCTTCTCCTGGAGGCCGTCAGCGATGCCGAGCGCGATCGCGAAGACGTTCTTCATGGGAGCGCAGATTTCCACGCCGGTCTCGTCGTCGGTGGCCTCGATGGCGTAGTTGTCGGTGCGAATTGCGCGCGCGTACTTGATGGCGACGTCGAGGTCCTTGCACCCAAGATGGTTGCGGTGGGTTCCCGCGCGGCGCATTCGTTCGCCTTCACGGGACCCGCGACGGCGATGATCGGGGGCAGGTTGTCGTAGCCCTCGTCTGCGGCGATGCGTCGGATCGAGTCGGGCAGCAAGAGCACGTCGCCGTTGTCGAACTCCAGGAATCCCTTGGAGGTCACCATGAGTGCTTCGGCTTTGACGATGCCGGGCAGCGCCATTTTCACGACTTGCTCGACGCCGACGGAGGCCACGGAAACGATGACGGTATCCGCGCCCGCCAAGGCCTCGTCGAGTTCGGAGGAACGGTAGAGGGTGACGCCCTGCGCGAATGGCTGGTTGGTGCGCGGGTGGTTCTCGCCTCGCTCGATTGCGTCGAGGAGGTGATCGTCGAGCCACGTTCCCCACAGACGCACGTCCCAGCCGGCGTCCGCGAGCGGCGTGCAAATGGCCGAGCCCATCGCTCCGGCGCCAAGGACGGTAATGGTAGACATTGTTTCTCCTTGCGATTCCTAGAGTTCTGCCTTTGGCGATTCGGGCTTCGTCGAGGGGGCCTTGCGGGAGAGCTCGTAGAGGTCCTCGAATACGTCCTTCAGCTTCGGGTAGAGCTTGCGCTGGACTTTGGCGACGTCGCAGTACTGCTCGTGCTTCTCCATGTCGGGTTCGATTGTTTCGCCGTATTGCGCCATCTTCTTTGCGGTGGCGGCGACGTCATGCTCGCCGTAGATGCCCGTCGAGGCCATGGCGAGGACCGCCGCACCGAGCGCGGAGATCTCGTCCTGGGTGCATACGGTGATGGGCAGTGCGGTGGTGTCCGCCATGATCTGGCGCCACAGGAGGGAGCGCGTGCCGCCACCCATCGCGCGCAGTCCGGTGAGCTTCACGCCGGTGCCCGCCTCGATCGAGTCGAGGTTGTAGCGCATTTCGAATCCGATGGATTCGAGGATGGAGCGGTACATGTGGGCGCGAGAGTGGGTGCCGCGCCAGCCGACGACGGCGCCTCGGGCGACGGAGTCCCAGTGGGGGGATTGGACGGCGTTCCAGTAGGGGAGTGTCACGAGGCCTTCGCAGCCCGGTGGGATGCGGCTCGCAGCCTCGTCGAGGGCGGGGTCGGGTGCGCCGAGGAGCTTCGGATCGCCGAGGGTTTCGCGGAACCAACCGGCCAGGTAGGAGCCGGAGGACTGGAGGACCTCGAACACGTAGTTGCCGGGGATGCCGGAGACGTGGGTGCGGAAGACCTTGTCGTATCGGTAGACCGGCGAGTCGACGCCCGCGTTGACGGCGGTGCCGAGGTTGAGGAATCCGATCTCGGGGTCGACGGCGGCGGCTCCGATGCCGGCTGCCTGGCCGTCGCCGAGGCCGGCGATGACGGGCACTTCGGCGATGCCCCACTCCTCGGCGAGTTCTTTGCGCAGCGTACCCATCTCGTAGGAGGGTTCGACGAGGTCCGCCATCTGTTCGCGGGAAACGCCCGCAATGTCGAGGAGTTCGTCGGACCAGTCGCGCTTCTGAATGTCGAAGAGGCCGAGGGAGTCCGCGGCGGCCTGCGAGCTCACGGGGCGTCCGGTGAGCATCCAGGCGACGTAGCCGTGAACATCCATCACCTTGTAGGCGTCAGCGAAGATCTCGGGTTCGTGTTCCTTGACCCAGGCCATCTTGTAGATGGCGGGGGTGACGCCGGCGGGCTTTCCGGAGAGCTCGTGGATGTGTTCGCTGCCGTAGCGGCGGATTTGCTCGGTGGCGCGGCCATCGAGCCACAGGATGCCGTTTCGGAGCGGACGGCCGTCCTTGTCGAAGGGGGGCGAAGGATTCGCGCTGGTGGGTGATGCCGATGGCTGCGATGCGGCTGCGGTCCGTCGGCGAGAGCTTGGAGAGCACCTCCCCGATGGTCGCGCGGCTGGTTTCCCACCAGCGGATGGGGTTGTGCTCGTACTGGTCCATCGCGGGGGTGTGCAGCTGGATGTTCTGCTTCGCCGTGTGCCAGATGTTTCCTTCTGCGTCGACGACGATCGCCTTCGTGGATGTCGTCGAGGAGTCGATTGCGACGACGAGAGGACCGTCTGCTAGATACTTGTTCTCGGTCATGATGCTTTTGCCTCACCTTTGAATGACAATTGCTGATCTCGCGCACACGGAAAGGCCATTCTTTCTGTGTTGCGATGAATGCAGAGACTACTCCCGGTGTATGTGAGGGACAATCAACCTGTCATATGCGCGCGAGGGGCTACGAGGCCACGTTGTCGCGATGAGTGCGGCATGTCAGCTTCATTGAAAATGCGCTGAAAATGGCGGTTTATCTGCATGTTTGCCGTGTGGCGCTTCGGTAGCTGCCGCCTGCATGGGTGGCGGGGATGCACATGTTGTGTCAAAGCGAGGCACAAACAGGTTGCACATAGGTGCGATTGCGCCTCCAACAGCAAATTGTTGGAGATGGCGCTGTTGGGGCAAATGTGCTCAAATGTGGCTTTTGTAATTGGGGGTGTAGTTGGGGGTTTGAATCCGCCTGTTTTGAGGAGTGCTCGGGTGATGTAGTGGGTGAGGTTTCCGAATCTGAGGTAGGAGCCGCGTAGGTGTTCGAGGCGCTCAACTAAAGCCATCAACGGAATCATCGAACTAGGCAGACGCACCGCCAGAGGCTACCGCAACCCCACCAACTACCAACTCCGAATGCTCCTCATTGCAGGAGGCCTAGACACCTCCCCCCGCACCCAACCATGAAGAGCCAGTTACAGTCATGTGCCCCTTTCGCTGAAAGTGCGAAAGGGGCACTGTGCGCACCTAGTCCTGCTCTTCAGTTGCTAAGTGTTCTGCTTGTTCGATGACGAGCTGCACGGCTTGTTCACGCTTATCCGGCGGGTACTTGTACTTGGCAAGTAGCCGTTTGATGCGTGAACGCATGCGGGCACGCACGGATTCTTTGACCGTCCAGTCCAACGTGGCAGATGAGCGGATTGTAGTAACCAGTTCCCGAGCGATCGTCTTCAGGGTTTCGTCACCCATTTCGAGGATGGCGGAGTCATTCTGGATGATGGCGTCGTAGAGGGCGATCTCCGCTTCACTCAGTCCCAGCTGCTGGGCGCGTTCACGTTCTGCACGCATTTCCTTGGCCAAGTTGACCAGCTCAGCGATAATCTCTGCCGTGGTGAGCGATCGATTGGTGTAGCGCGTCAACGCCTCATTAAGCATCTCGGAGAACTTGCGGCCCGTGACCAGGTTCTTCCGGCTGACGGTGCGGATCTGGTCCCCCAACAGTCGCCGTAGTAATCCCAGCTGGAGGTTGGGGGTGGTGGAGTGTGTGACGGAGTCTAAGAACTCATCGGAAAGTAGGGACAGTTCCGGGGTTTCCATCCCCGTGAACTGGAAGATGTCAATGACTTGGTCCGCTGCGACTGCATCGTTGAGCATCTGCCCAAGGACCGTATCGAGGTTGCTGCCCCCGCGCCGCGATTCACCTGAGTCGGGGCTCTGTAATTTCAATACTGCGGCGCGCACATCGGTGAACAGGCGTACGTCGTTGCGGATGGCCTCAGCCTCGGGGCGTGAGGCCACGAGCGCGAACGCCTTCGCCAGGGCGAGCACTTGGTCGTTGTACCTGGCGGTGAGGTCCGGGTCAGACAGGACGTGGTCAAGCACGGCGGCGTACTGCGACAGACGCTCCTTGGCTGGCAGGTCCGGGGAGGAGTCGAAGGTGATGCCGTGGAGCATGCCCCGCACCACGTCATGCTTTTCCAACATGACATCGACGAGCTCTTGGATGGGCACACCCGCCTGCTCACGGTCTGAGGGCGAATACACGCCAAGTGCCTGCTGGAGAGATGTGAACAAGCCGATGTAGTCGACGATGAGCCCGCCGGGCTTGTCCTTGAAACGTCGGTTGACTCGGGCGATGGCCTGCATGAGTCCAGCCCCTTGCATGGGCTTGTCCACGTACATCGTGTGCATGGACGGCGCATCGAATCCGGTGAGCCACATGTCGCGAACGATGACGATCTCCAACTCGTCATCGGGGTTCTTTGCCCGGAGCTTGAGGTTGCGTCGTTCATCTTTGGAATGGATGTGCGGCTGGAACTCCGAGGGGTCAGCAGCAGAGCCCGTCATCACGACCTTGATACGGCCTCTGTCGATATCATCGGAATGCCACTCGGGGCGCAAAGCCGTGATCTTGTTGTAGAGGGCAACGGCAATGCGCCGACTCATCGTTACGATCATTGCCTTGCCAACCATGGAGGATCGGCGTTTCTCCCAGTGGGTCACGATGTCCGAGGCAATTGCATCAAGCCGAGCGTCCGCGCCGACGAGAGCCTCGAGGCGAGACCACTTGCTCTTGGCTTCCTCAGATTCTGACTCGCTCGCCTCAGTGGTCTCGTCCACCAGCGCGTCCAAGCTCTTGAGCTGCTCATCATCGAGGGTGACTTTCGCCAAGCGGGACTCGTAGAAGATCTTGACGGTGGCTCCGTCCTCCACAGCGCGGGTGAGGTCGTAGACATCGACGTAGTCACCGAATACTGCGCGCGTAGAACGATCGTTGGTCTCGATCGGGGTGCCGGTGAAGCCGAGGAAGGTGGCACCTGGCAGTGCGTCACGCAGATGCTTGGCCAACCCCGCTTTCAGCCTGCCCTCGCTGTCGAGGCTTTCCTCGAAACCGTATTGGGAGCGGTGAGCCTCGTCCGCGACGACCACCACGTTACGCCGGTCAGTGAGGATCGGGTTGGTGTCACCATCCTGGCCGGGCGCGAACTTCTGCAGCGTGGTGAAGATGATCCCACCCGAGGCACGGCTCAGCAGGCGGCGAAGATGATCACGGCCAGTTGCTTGGGCAGGAGTTTCGGGCAGAATTTGCGCTGGCGCAAATACCTCACCGTATAGCTGATCATCAAGGTCGTTGCGGTCGGTGATGAACACGAGGGTAGGATTGGCCATGCGCGGGTCGCGCATGAGCTTGGCCGCGTAGAAGACCATCTCGAAGCTCTTGCCTGAGCCTTGGGTATGCCACACGACGCCGCCACGCTTGTCTCCGCCTGGGCTCGCAGCGCGAACTGTTGATTCTACAGCCGCGTTGACAGCCCAGTACTGGTGGTACTTCGCTATGCGTTTGATGATGGCACGGCGCCGCTGTCCAGTTGTCTGATCGGTGACCGACTCGTCGGAGTAGACGACGAAGTTGCGCAGAATATCGAGGAATCGGTGGGGATCGAACACTCCCTTGAGTAGCACTTCGAGGGCAGGTCGGTTTGTGATGACATCTCGCCCGTCAATGGTCTTCCATGGAGCGTAGTGCTCAAACCCGCCAGTGAAGGAACTCATCGCCGCGCTGGTCCCATCGGAGATGACGGTGACGACATTGGGGATGAACACGCTGGGGATTTCACTCCGATAGGTCTGGATCTGATTCCAGGCTTTACGGAGTTTGGCGTTTATATCGGCTGAGTTCTTCAGCTCCAGTAAGCCGACGGGCAAGCCGTTGAGGAAATGAGCATGTCGGGGCGGCGGTTGTGGCCGGCTTCGATAATGGTGAACTGGTTGAGTGCCCGCCAGTCGTTGTTCTCGGGTGAATCAAAGTCGACGAGCCGCAGGCGTACGGTGGAAGGCCTGCCGTCGTCACCAGTCGTTTCAACCGGCACCCCGCGCACCATCAACTCATAGAGTCGCTGGTTCTCAGTCATGACGTCCTGTGACTCCGCGCGCTGAATTCGCGCTACGGCAGAACGAATAAGATCAGGATCAGCGCCAGGGTTGAGGCGAGTAAGCGCATCAGTTACATGCTTCCACAGGATGCATTCACTCAAGGAATCCCTAACATCCTTTGGCGCAGCATCCACAGGCGCGTAACCGGTGTGGAAACCAATCTCAGCCAGCCACTCTTTCGCTGCCTGCTCCACAGTCGACTCGTCGAAGTGATCAGTGCGCATCATCATCATTACCTGGATCAATGGCTTTGGCTGCTTCAATGGTGAAGCGGTCGAAGTCGGAGACGTAGTGGGCGTCCTGAACCTTACGGAACACCGCGAACTCCCGCAGGGCATGGTCATCAGCCATCTTCTTGCTGATGGTCCCTGCATTGTCGAGAATCTCGCGTGCATCCAGTGTGAGAACTTGGTCGAGAAATTCTACCCAGTCTTCCATTGTGGTGGCGATCTGGCGGCGTGCTCGTGATTCTGCCAGATTAAGATATGCCTCCACCAGGCGGCCCAGATCCTTGAGTTCATCGGTAGTGAGGTAGTTCTTACCGACGGTGACATCGCTCCCGAAGAATTTTTCCGTCTGGGCTGTTCTTCCACGAGGTGAGACCCATATACGGTTGGGACGCATCCGCACGCTCTTTGATGAGTTCGGCGGCGGTGTGACCGTGGACCGCGTAGTGCATTTTGTTCTGCACGGTGGCGAAGAACTGTTTTGCAACCGGCGAGGAGGACTCGTAATCGACAGCGGTGGTGAAGATATCGGTCACCTTCTGGTAGAAGCGCCGCTCGGAGAGACGGATCTCCCGGATCTCCTCGAGGAGCTGCTCGAAGTAGTCCACTCCGAGGATCTCACCCTGTTCCATGCGCGCACGATCGATGACGTAGCCGCGCAGTGTGAAGTCTCTGAGGACCTTGGTTGCCCACTGCCGGAAGTGTGTGGCGCGGATGGAGTTCACCCGGTAGCCGACCGAGATGATGGCGTCGAGGTTGTAGTGGTCGATGCCGCGCGTGACCTGCCGTGACCCCTCGGTTTGAACCATTCGGAAATTCCGAACAGTTGCCTCCCTCACAAGCTCTTGGGAGTCGTAGATGTTGGCGAGATGCTCATTGATGGTCGGTGCAGAAACACCGAACAGCTCAGCCATGAGCTTCTGGCTGAGCCAGATGGTGCCGTCCTCATAGTGCACCTCGATCGCCCCGTTTGCCTCACTGGTGAAGACGAGGAACTGCGAGGCGGAGACCTCCACGTGTTTGTTCTCAGACATCCGCGTCCTCCTCATCTAGGGCTTCACTGACCAGGCACCCAGCCTCATCCACCCGCATTCGGCCGCTCAACAGTTCTGGTAGCAGAGCATCGCGTAGCTTTGAGAGCCGACAAGTTTCGGATTCTCTCGCCTCTTGAAGGTCAAGTAAAGGCTGAACTAGTGAATTGAATTCCCTCACGGATGCCCTGTCGGGTGCATCAAATGAAATGGATGCTAGCCCACTCTTAGAAATCTCCTTGAAGGTTGATCCGTTTGCTGATGAAACAATCTCAGGGGTGAGCTGTTTCAGGAGATAAAAGGTGAATGCAGTACCAAACTCAGGGTGCGGCACTATGGACTTAAAACCTTGGTTGGTGGATGTCTCTCCGGATGCGATTGCGATATAGCCAATGGGGGCTCTTGAAGTGAAGAGCACCGTACCTCTGGGGAGTAAACGCGCAGAACTTTTGCGTAGACCAAGTTCGGAGATATCGATTGCGCCATGATGACGGAAAGTAGAACTATCCCTCGCAAGATCTTTCGGCGTCAGCCATGCAATGCCCGAGTCCACATAATATTCCTCAACTTTTTAGAGGGGGTGCCGCCTCCGACAATCTCACCTAGATCGCCTATCGTTAATATCCCCTTAGTCGTACAATCTTTCCGCAATCTAAATCGACTACAGAACAATTCCTCCGACAATAGATTGATCAGCGAGCATATTTGCCGGTTGGATTCGATTTTGTCGTCCAGTGCGCCCAGCACACCAGCAATCCGCCGTTGCTCCGCGAGCTTAGGTAATCTCAGAGGGATCGACAGAAGAGCTGCCTGACTGAGCTTCGGTTGTGTCGATCCGGTGATAAACCCACTTAGATCAAGAGACTCAATCATGTAAGAAAGAAAACGTGTGTCATTTTCGTCGTTCGCACGCAGAACGTGTGCGTGATTGTTGACCCAGAATCTGCCGTCTGCAAGGTATGCAATCGGCAATTTTCTCGACCTAAGATTCTCGCCATCTTCTGCAACTAATACATGGAGCCCTTCGAATATGTAGGAATCTACGTAATCAACAATGCCAGACGCACCATAGTATGGATAGGGACCAAGGACTCTATCTTTTTTGGTAACAGGGCGTCGACAACTGTCGAATACTTCAATGCATGAGCCTAGAGGTTTGGCTTTCCAATTCATCGCTGTTCCCCCAGCAGAGCTCTAATCTGTTCCTCGAGTTCGCGGCCGCGGTCGAGTTCGGCGAGGAGTTCGGCGGTGAGGCGCTTGATTTTCTGCTCGGCGGGCTCGGCGTCGGGATCTTCTGTCTGGTCGAGGCCGACGTAGCGTCCCGGGGTGAGGATGAAGTCGTTGTCGCGGATCTCCTCGAGGGTGGCTGCTTTGCAGAATCCGGCCACGTCCTCGTAGTTTGCGTGCGCGTCGCGGGATCGCCACGTGTTGTACGTGCTGGCGATACGTTCGATCTCCGCTTCGATGAGTTGCCGTTGCGCACGGGTGATCATCTCACCCATGTTGCGAGCATCGATGAAGAGCACCTCACCGTGGCGGTCGCGGTGGCCGTTACCGTGCCGGTTCTTCGAGAGGAACCACAGGCACGCTGGGATTCCGGTGTTGAAGAAGAGCTTGTCGGGTAGCGCCACGATGCAGTCCACGAGGTCTGCTTCAACGAGGGCTTGGCGGATGGTGCCGTCTGTCTTCGCTTTGGATGACAGTGCGCCATTGGCCATGACAAAGCCTGCCGAGCCTGAGGGGGCGAGGTGGTAGAGGAAGTGCTGGATCCACGCGTAGTTCGCGTTGGAGTCGTTCGGGGTGCCGTAGGCCCAGCGTGGATCATCCTCCAGGACGGCTGACCAGTAGCCTTTGAGGTTGAAGGGCGGGTTGGCGATGATGAAGTCCGCGCGCAGGTCCGGGTGTTGGTCTTCAGTGAAGGTTTCAGCGTCCCGTGGGCCAAGGTCTGCTTCGATGCCTCGTAGTGCCAGATTCATCTTGGCTAGCGCCAGGTGGAGGCAGCTTTTTCCTGGCCGTAGATGGACAGTGCATCCCGGCTGCCACCGTGGGCTTCGACGAAGCGGGCCGACTGCACGAACATGCCACCACTACCACAGCATGGGTCATAGACACGGCCACTAAACGGCTGGAGCATTTCGACGAGCAGATTGACCACGCTGCGCGGTGTGTAGAACTCGCCGCCGTCCTTTCCCTTCTCTGCCCCGGCAAACATGCCAAGGAAGTATTCGTAGACGCGGCCGAGAATGTCGTCAGCCCCATGATCGCTGTCTGCACCGAAACCGATGGAGCCGATGAGGTCAATGAGTTCACCGAGCATCTCGTCCTTGAGGTCCTCGCGGCCGTAGTTGCGCGGCAAGACGCCCATCAGTGTGGGGTTTTCACGTTCGATGAGTCGCATTGCCTCGTCAATGGCCTGGCCGATTCCTGGCAGCTTGGCCTTGGCTTGCAACTGCTCCCAGCGGGCGCCATCAGGAATCCAGAAGACGTTCTTACCCGAATATTCGTCCCGATCTTCTAGGAATGATGGGATCTGGTCCTCGTCGATACCTTCGTTCATCAGTTCCTGGGTGAGGTGTTGGCGTCGCTCGGAGAACTTGTCGGAGACGTATTTGAGGAACACGAGTCCGAGTACCACGTGCTTGTACTCGGATGCCTCCTGATTGCCTTTGGCGCGCATCGACTCGGCGGTCTCCCAGAGAGTTTGCTCGAGAGTCATTTCATCGCCCTTTTTACTCGCCATATGAGTCATCCAAACCTGTAGTTTTCTTGATACAGCGATTGTGTAGGAGGCTTCAGTTCATTGATCTCCATCAACTGGCAGTTCAACGCTTCACAGATACACACAAACGCTGCGGTCGTGACGGTCTCATCCTAGCTGAGCTTGCGAGCTTCGGGGTGGCGATTTTCACTTGCTCCTGGAAGTCTTGCTCAAACGATCATCTATCGACGAACATATTCCACAACGGTCTGGTTGGTTTTGAGGTCGCTAGTCAGGCCAATCATGAGGGTTTCTTTTGCTTTGTAGGACCCTCAAGGTTGTTGTAGTGCCTCTGCTATGGGTCCTTGCTGAATCGGATGGTGGTTGCGTTCCGAAGGACGACTGGGTCCAGTTCGTTGAGGAAGCTACAGTTCCCAACCAGGATGACTTGCCGTTCGATGGATGTGAGAGCGATGTGCTCATATGTCAGATGTTGCAGGCGGCTCTGGTGCATGATTCGGTCCTATTGGCGGCCCCCAGTTTGTCGACTGCACGTGCACCCACGGTCATTTCTGTGCGTTGTTTGGTGCGATGGACGCAGATGAGCATGGCCCTCCTTAACGTGTCGCTTGTCGACCATGGCGGTCGGCAATGTGACCCAGAGGAGGGGATAGGATGTCTCAGAAAGTCGCCAACGATGGAGATGGCAACCAGATCGCTCAGTTCGGTGGGGACCTGAACGGAACACTCAATCAGATCAACGGAACACGGACCTTGGCGTCTCTGACGCTGCCTGAGCTCGGCGAAGAGTATCTGCTGGCCGATTCGATTGTGTCGAGAGAATGGAAGTCAAGACTCAAGGCATCAGCAATCGCGGCGTTGGTGTGCCTCCTGTGTTGCGGCATCACTGTCGTCATGTACAGGCTTCTGGGGAGCCCATCGCTGAGTGAAATCATATTTAGCCTGAACAATGGATCGAAACTCGAGCTAAGTATGAACGTCACTCTGGCAGTTCTCCCGATCGGCGCTGCCATCTCAGGGGTGAGTGCATACTCCAGCATGATGAACCCGAGTGAGCTCGAGGTAGATCGGAAAGAGCATCGAAGGGCGGCCTTCATGGTGGCACGTCAAAGGGGCCTCAGTGAGCGAGAGTGGCACAAGGTCGTCGAAACCGCCAAGCAGAGCTAGACATTCGTAGCTGCGGGAGGATGTGCGTGCCCGCGCCCTGCACATCCTCCCGCCCCCACGCA